>VOFL01000010.1_pt1 | contig 4583125 bp, 4123 predicted proteins | sample 5384111 | NCBI WGS metagenome assembly VOFL01 (sample SAMN12384731, study PRJNA508395) | synthetic metagenome | isolation source: mock microbial community "Gut Microbiome Whole cell Mix" consisting of 8.3%... | reverse complement strand
TGAAATGCTTTCCACCATTGGTCGTCCACTGGCAATACTTGCTGAAATGTTGTGTATCTTCTTCCCATCCTTGTGGTAATGGTTTGTCCAGATAGCGGCTCGTGGCTGTGGAAAGGCAACGGATGAAAGAAACAGCAAGAACGTGATACTTCCTATTCGTAGTTTCATAAGCTTAGGTTATTTAGAAATGAAAACATAACAACGAAAAGAAGTATTTGTTTATCCGCTCTGCAAAGAGAATGGCTACGCTCAAAAGGGAGGAATCTGTTTTCTTTAAAAAGTAAATGGGTATTTCATAAGCAAAACCCTCTTTACTAAAATTCAATTAGGAATTATAGTAAAATTATGGGTTTAAATAATATTATAATATGTTTCACTAGTCCTCCGAATCGGACTATCGAGCTTTATTCAGCTTTTCTTCTGATAGCTCTTTTGGTGGTAACCGGTGCTTCTTCTACTTTGTGTTCTATTTCTACACCTGCCAGTTCCGGGTCAATCATGATACGTCCACAGTATTCGCAAACGATAATTTTTTACGTGAACGGATATCCAGTTGTCTCTGAGGCGGAATTTTATTGAAACAACCACCATGCATCACGCTGTACGTATACAATACCTAAACCGTTACGTGAATTTTTACGGATGCGCTTGAAAGATTGAAGCAGGCGGGGTTCTATCTTTGTCTCGAGATCTTTTGCTTTGTCTCTCAACTTCTCTTCTTCCTGTTTGGTCTCTTCGATGATTTCATCCAGTTCATTCTTCTTCTGGTCGAGGTCTTTCTGGCGTTCTTCCAGTGCTTTGGTATTTTCTCTATTTCTTCAGATTTCTCCTGCTCTTCTGCAGTAAATTCTTTAATTCTCTTTTCGCAAAGTTCCATTTCCAAAGACTGGAATTCGATCTCTTTTGTCAGGAAGTCATATTCGCGGTTATTACGAACATTGTCCTGCTGTGATTTATATTTCTCAACCGAAGCTTTGGCTGCTTCAATTTCCACTCTCTTACCGGCGATAGCTGATTTGAGTTCGTCTACTTCCGACTTGATTTTGTCGATACGTGTACTCAGACCGGCAATTTCGTCTTCAAGGTCTTGTACTTCCAATGGAAGTTCACCTCTCAACGTTTTAATCTCGTCAATCTTAGATAATGTTGTTTGCAGCTGGTACAAAGCTTTCAACTTCTGTTCCACTGTCAACTCTTTCGGTTCATTTTTAGCTTCTCTTGCCATTTTACTTATAAATATTTAATGGGATTCGTGTTTACCTTACTAAATTGGAGTGCAAAATTAGGAAATAAATCCCGTATTATAGAATAAAAAATTTCTTTTGTATATTGTTCGCTTTCGTAATGTCCTATTTCAGCAAGCAAAATGTCAGTTTCACGACCGAAATAGTCGTGATATTTAATTTCACCCGTGATAAAGACATCAGCTCCGCTACGGACTGCCTGCGGAATAAGGAAAGCTCCTGCCCCTCCGCAAAGGGATACTTTCTGAATCAGGCGGCCTGTAAGTTTGTTGTGCTTCAAACATCCGACTTCGAATATTTTCTTTATTCGCTTCAGGAATTCGAGTTCGGATTCCGGTTCTTCCAATTCACCGACAATTCCTGATCCGACTTGGGCCCAACTATTGTGGAGAGGATATAAGTCATAAGCCGGTTCTTCATATGGATGTTTGGAAAGCAATGCACGGATAACTTCTCCTTTCTTATATTCAGGCAGGATCGTTTCAATCCGCACTTCTGTTTCGTGATGAAGTTCTCCCACTGTTCCGCAGAAAGGATGGCTCCCTTCCTGTGCGCGGAAAGTTCCCTCCCCTTCTGTATTATAACTACACGAATCATAATTGCCTATACATCCACATCCTGCTGTGAACAAAGCATTACGGACCTCTTCAGCCTGGGCAGACGGAACAAATGTGACTAATTTTATCAGACTGCTTTCTTTAGGGTCAGTATACGTACATTTTTAATCCTATCTTCTCGGCTATTTTGAAATTGACTCCGCCGGAGCATTATCCAGATTGGTATGGGCCGAATAAATAACGATGTCGTTTTTGATTGCTTTCAGAATACATCGCTCAACGTAATCTTTACCGGTGATTGATTTATAACCTTTAAAAATAAGAGGATGATGGGATATAATGAGATTACATCCGGACGCGATGGCTTCATCAACACAGCTTCGGTAACGTCAAGACACAACAAAGCCCCTGTTGTTTCCGCATCTGTCAATCCGATTTGCAGGCCGGCATTATCAAATCCGTCTTGCAATGGCAGAGGCGCGAACCGTTCAAGGGCGCTTACTATTTCTTTAATTTTCATTTTTAGTAGAAAATTTGCCTGCAAATATAAGAAAAAGATAGCATCTTGCCTTGCTTTTATTGATTTTTAATATATTTACCTCTAATTTATAAAGACTCAAACCAATGAAGGCATTTTTACCGTTACTTTTCTCTTTTTCTTTATTATTTCATGCCAGCAACACAAAGAAGCTACTATATCTCCTATCGATGAAGAAGATGAATTGCAGGAGGCCGATAGCCTTCCCCGTGCGACAGCCATTTTTTGGCTTGATAAATATCATATGAAAGAGCTGAAAAAGGACGATGTGCTTACTTTCCGTACGGCTAAGGCTAAAGTCGTCATTCGGAATGATGGGACAATCGATCTTCTGTCGTTTGTGGAACAACAGCCTGGGAATGCACAACGATATATCCGTTACCGACTGAAAGATTTCAAGGTTAAGAAAATCTTGATGGATAACGGCTATATCAATCCGGGTGAACAATACGTCCAACTCCGTTATATACCTGCACTTGCAAGGCGCGTTAAATAGTGATTTCTACTATGTTTCCTTCGGGATCAAGAATAGCACTTTCAAAATAGCCGTCTCCGGTGGTTCGTGGCTCACTCTCGATAACAAAACCATCCTTACGGAGTTGTTCTGTGAGTTCCAATACAGCTTCTTTGCTACCGACAGAAAAGGAAAAATGAGCTAACCCGAGGCAGTCTTTTAATGCAGGTGTTGTGATATCTTCTCTTTGCATAATTTCCAGAGAAGCAAATCCCTGATCAAAACTGATGAAATAAGATTCAAATCCTTTTTTAGGATTGATATACTTTTCATTACTTGTTCCGTTGAAATAAGTGATATAGAAATTTCTAAGTTCTTCTAAACGGGTAGTCCAGATGGCGATGTGACTGATGTGCATATTCCTGATAGTATCGATTAATTATTAATATTTGCACAAATATAGTAAATATTGATAGTTATGCTTTGATTTATATCAATAATCATGCAATTATCGCTTCTTTATCATTTTGTTCTTCATTGCATATTTCTCATCGACTACCCGGTCGGTAGGATAGAATGTAAATGCCATGCGCCAACCTGATTCTTGGAAAATAAATTTTCTTCCGCTGGCACCATGAGATATTTTATCGTACTTTTCTTTTAAAAAGCCGCTTATTCCTTGAGGAATAGCCTTTCCGATTTGCAGGAAGTCTACGGTAATAAAAAATCCTGGGATATGTATTTCACTTATTAATTGTAAAATGGAGTCGGTTGATGTCATAGTACGGCTACTTTTGAGATTCTTTGGTTACTTGCAAAATACGTCCGTATTCATCGAACGATTTACGGGATGCCAGCGAGATGGTGATCATTAATGATAACATAGAGGCTGTGAAAGTAATGACCATAATCATCATTTGATATTTTATGGCAACGTTCGGACTGCTGCCTCCCAAAATTTGCCCGATCATCGTGCCTGGAAGTGCTACTAATCCCATAACCGCGATATTGGCAATCAGTGGGCTGAAAGATTTGATAATCGCTTCCCGTATGAATGGTGCCTGTGCTTCCTGACGAGTGGCACCATTGCCCAACAGGTAACAGTACAATTGCTGTTCACGTTTCAATCCACTATAATAAGTGTTCAAGGCAATCACGTTGCTTGATAACATATTTCCCATTAAGATTCCGAAAATGGGAATAAAATACTGGGCGCTGAATACATTATCCAGTTGTAATACAATGCCAATAAAGTACATGCCCACCAGCACAACGCTACAGAGGAAACCTACTGATATAGGGATCAGGAGTATTTCACGTTTAAGTCCTGTACGTACCAAAGCTGTTTGTCCGGCTACAAAAATCATGATGATAACCCACAGGAAGTTAATCCATGGGTTATTCCACAGGAAAAGGTATTTCAGGTACATACCTATCAGGAAGAGTTGCACGATCATGCGTGCTGTCCCTATCAGGGTGGCTTTCAGTAATCCGGTTTTGAACTTCCAAAGATAAAAAAGTGGGATTACCAATAACAGTAGCCCTATAAGCAGATTAAAGTAAGATATATCAATAGTTCCCATATACTACAGTGTGATTAGCTGGTTACATCCGTAAGCGAATGTCCGGTCATGAGAAACGGCGAGTATAGCCGTTCCCTTTTCTGCCTGATTACGGAAGAAAGCTAAAACTTTGTCTGTGGAACCGGCATCGAGTGCAGATGTCGGTTCATCCACAATAATCAAAGGTTTTTCCAGCATGGCTGCAACGGCTATCATAATGCGCTGGCGCTGACCACCCGATATTTCGCCTACCCGTTTCTGATAGAGCTCTTTGTCCAGTCCTAATTCATCAAAACAAGTGAAAAGCTTTTCTTTTGAAAAAGAGATGTGTCGATTGGCTTTCAATGCAAAAGGAAGCGATATCATTTCTTTTACCCATTCGGAGGGCAGGGCTAACTCCTGTGGAATCCAAGCTATATGTCTGCGTATGGCATCGATAGTAGTAGGTTCAAGCAAGATACCTCCTACTTTGATTTTGCCTTTTCTTAATGGGACAAATCCCATGATTGCATTGAGTAGAGAGGTTTTTCCACGTCCTGATTGACCTGCTATGCAAGCTGTCTCGCCTTTATTTAGTCGCATACAAAATTCCGAGAAGAGTATATCCTCGCCGAAAGCAATGCATACGTGTCTATTTGTAACATCGTGTATCTTTAAATCTATCTTGCAAAGTTAGTCAAAATTCATAATATGTGCGGGATTTCTTTTATCTTTGTGTCACTAATTAATGAACGAGATATGATACTGAACGAACGAGACAGTCGCCACGAACATGTATTAAATGTGGCACGGCAGATGATGACTGCTGCCCGTACGGCCCCTAAGGAAAAGGAATTGACATCATAGAAACTGCAATTGTTACCGGTGAAGAAATACAGCAACTCTCGGATACGTTGAAAGCCATGTTCGAAGAGTTTGGTATGAAATTCTTTTTGCGGGATGCAGATAATATTCTTCAGGCTGAGTGTATCTTATTAATAGGTACGCGTGAGCAAGCTCAAGGATTGAATTGCGGTCATTGTGGATATGCTACATGTTCCGGACGTTCTGAAGGTGTCCCCTGTGCGTTGAATAGCATTGATGTAGGCATTGCAATTGGTTCGGCATGCGCTACAGCGGCTGATTTGCGCGTAGATACCCGTGTCATGTTCTCAGCCGGATTGGCTGCCCAACGTCTTGAGTGGTTGAAAGGATGTCGTCAGGTAATGGCTATCCCGGTTAGTGCTTCTTCCAAGAATCCTTTTTTCGATCGTAAACCTAAGTAATATAGGTAGCGAGTGGCATTTATTACTATTGGTGTAGTGTCCGTTCGCTATTTATGATTTATTCTTTAAAAACTAAAAAAATGGGAATAATGGTTGGTCTTCCTACTTCAGGAGGCACAGAGAAAGATTTGCAATTGAACTTTGGTTTAACTGTTAATGATCAAGTAGAGATGTTAGCCCCCTTCTTGCCTGCAGAGTGGTTTCTGCAAAGTGGTATACAACTAACTTGGCCGCATGCCGGGACAGACTGGGCATATATGTTGGCTGAAGTTCAGGAATGTTTTATAAATATAGCCCGTGAGATTGCGAAACGTGAACTTTTGCTTATTGTCACCCCCTATCCTGAGGAGGTGCGTAAGCAGATCATTGGTACGGTGAATATGGATAATGTACGTTTCCTGAAGTGCGACACGAATGATACTTGGGCGCGCGATCATGGAGCAATTACTTTGATGGATACAGGTGGAGCAAGTTTGCTGGATTTTACTTTTAATGGTTGGGGAGAAAAGTTTGAGGCTCGTTTAGATAATCAGATAACTCGCCGGGCAGTAGAAGTCGGTGCACTGAAAGGGCAATATAAAGATTGTCTGAATTTTGTACTCGAAGGTGGTTCCATCGAAAGTGACGGAGCCGGTACTTTGCTCACAACTTCCGAATGTTTATTGTCTCCACATCGTAATTCGCCGATGAATCGTGTTGATATAGAAGAATATCTTTGCAGAGTATTCCATTTACAACGGGTTTTATGGCTCGATCATGGATACTTATCGGGAGATGATACGGATAGCCATATAGATACATTGGCTCGCTTTTGTTCTCCGGATACTATTGCGTATGTAAAGTGTACCGACTCTGAAGATGAACATTACGAGGCGCTATGCAAAATGGAAGAGCAATTGAAAACGTTCCGCACTACATCAGGTGCTCCTTATCGTTTATTGGCATTGCCTATGGCAGACAAAATAGAAGTAGAGGGAGAGAGATTGCCTGCAACGTATGCCAATTTTTTGATAATGAATGATGTTGTACTTTATCCGACTTATAATCAACCGGAAAATGATAAATTGGCGAAAGAAGTGCTGTGTGAGGCTTTTCCGACATACGAAGTGGTAGGCATTGATTGCCGTGCACTTATTAAGCAGCATGGATCTTTGCATTGTGTGACGATGCAATATCCGACAGGAGTGATTAAATAATAAATTAAAGTATGAGAAAAATAAAAGTAGGAATCATTCAACAGGCTAACACATCAGATATTAGGATAAACCTGATGAACCTGGCTAAAAGTATTGAAGCATGTGCCGCTAATGGCGCTCAACTTGTTGTTCTGCAAGAACTTCATAATTCTTTGTATTTCTGTCAGACAGAGAATACGGATTTATTTGAACTGGCAGAACCCATTCTGGCCCTTCTACCGGATTCTATTCCGAACTGGCGGCAGCCAATCGGATAGTGCTTGTTACTTCTTTGTTTGAGAAACGTGCTCGGGACTATATCATAATACAGCTGTTGTCTTTGACCGGGATGGAAGTATTGCCGGAAAATATCGTAAGATGCATATTCCTGATGATCCGGCTTATTACGAGAAATTCTATTTTACTCCGGGAGATATTGGCTTTGAACCGATTCAGACCTCTTTAGGCAAGTTGGGTGTGTTGGTTTGCTGGGATCAATGGTATCCGGAAGCTGCTCGCCTGATGGCGTTGAAAGGAGCTGAGATTTTGATTTATCCTACTGCTATCGGTTGGGAGAGTACAGATACAGATGACGAAAAGAAACGTCAGCTCAATGCTTGGATTATTTCTCAGCGTGCGCATGCGGTAGCCAATGGGCTTCCGGTGATTTCAGTCAATCGTGTCGGTCACGAACCTGATCCGTCAGGACAGACCAACGGGATATTATTTTGGGAAATAGTTTTGTTGCCGGACCGCAGGGTGAATACCTGGCTCAGGCGGGAAATGACCGCTCTGAAAATATGATTGTTGAGGTGGATCTTGAACGTTCGGAGAATGTGCGTCGTTGGTGGCCATTTCTTCGTGATCGGAGGATAGATGAATATGGGAATTTAACAAAACGTTTTATTGATTGAAATGATTTCTCTCTCTGATAAAAAAATCCCGTAGAGTTTTTTACACTCTGCGGGATTTTTCATTATCTTAAGCACTATTTTATCTGAATGTAAGCTTCTTATTAACGATGAAGTTTACTGTTCCGTAGATAAACAGCCCCAGGAATTGTGCCAGATACTCGTTTACATCTCCACACTCTACAAGTGTGACTAAAAACAAGAACTGGGCACTATATGCCAATCCGAAAGCAGAACAGAAGAACAACATCTGCTTCCAAATGTTGTTCTTTTATTTTCAATCGGAAAGATCAATATTTACTCCAAATAAAGTTATGAATTTGGGCTACTATGTACGCTGTAATATTGGCCGGAATGTAATCGTATGACAATTCATCCATCATCAACCAAATAACAAAAGCTGTGATTAATGCATTGAGCGTACCAATTACGGCAAATCTAAAAATGCGTACCGACTCTTTCACTTACTCCTTAATATCTACAATCAGGTTCAGTTCTTCCAGTTGTGACGGATCGAGTGCTGCAGGAGCATCCAACATAACGTCACGACCGGAGTTATTTTTCGGGCATGCACTGCAGCCACGGATCGAGTCAGTCCGGCAAAAGAGATACCCAACGATCTAATCCGTAAGCCAGTCCGCCATGAGGAGGCGCACCAAACTTGAAGGCATTCATCAAGAAGCCGAACTGCTCTTGCGCACGCTCGGGGTAAATCCGAGTAATTCGAACATTTTGTTCTGCAACTGGCTATCGTGGATACGGATCCCCTCCTACTTCTACACCATTGATTACCATATCGTAAGCATTAGCGCGCACAGCAGCAGGATTTGTATCCAGCAGATGGATATCTTCCGGTTTGGGTGAGGTAAACGGATGGTGCATAGCCATTAATCTGCCTTCTTCTTCGCTCCATTCAAATAGAGGAAGTCCACAACCCACAAACATGCAAATGTGTTTTTATCCCGTAATCCCAATTGATTACCCATTCTAGACGTAATTCACAAAGCTGCTTACGAGTTTTCATGGCATCATCTCCCGATAAAATCAAGATTAGGTCACCGGGTTTGGCACCGAATGCTTCCTTCAATTGTTGCAAAACTTCTTGTGTATAGAACTTGTCAACGCTTGATTTCACAGTACCGTCAGCTTCGATACGGGCATAGACCATACCTTTTGCACCGATTTGTGGCTTTTTCACAAATTCGGTCAAGGCATCCAGTTGCTTACGGGTATAGCCGGCTGCACCCTCGGCACAAATACCGCCAATATATGTGGCATTATCGAATACAGAGAAACCGTGCCCTTTTAAGATATCCATTAATTCGACGAATTGCATACCGAAGCGAATGTCCGGTTTATCGCTACCGTACAATCTCATGCTTCGCTCCAAGGCATACGTGGGAATGGCTCGGTCAGTTCGATATTACGGATCACCTTAAACAGGTGTTTGGCCATTCCTTCAAATGTAGTAATCACATCTTCCTGCTCTACGAAACTCATTCGCAGTCAATCTGAGTGAACTCAGGCTGGCGGTCGGCACGCAGGTCTTCGTCACGGAAACATTTGGCTATCTGGAAATAACGATCGAAACCGGAAACCATCAATAGCTGTTTCAGTGTCTGCGGAGATTGCGGTAATGCGTAGAATTGTCCCGGATTCATGCGGGAAGGTACTACAAAGTCACGTGCTCCTTCAGGAGTTGAACCGATCAATACCGGAGTTTCCACTTCCAAGAAACCCAGTTTATCGAGATAACTGCGAACCTCGATCGTCATTTTGTGACGTAATTCCAAATTTGAACGAACAGCACTACGGCGTAAGTCCAGATAACGGTATTTCATGCGGATATCATCACCACCGTCGGTGTTGTCCTCGATAGTAAAAGGAGGAGTAATGGCTGAGTTCAGGATATTCAGTTCCGAAACGATGATTTCGATGTCACCGGTCGGGATATGACTGTTTTTGCTGAAACGTTCGTTTACGGTTCCGACAATCTGTATGACGAATTCACGACCCAATTTATTGGCACGTTCGCAAAGCTCAGCGTCTATTTCTTCATTAAATACTAATTGAGTGATACCGTAGCGATCACGAAGGTCAACAAAAGTCATACCTCCCATTACGGCTGCGCTGTACCCATCCCGACAGCTTGACTTGTTTATTAACATCGGAGATTCTTAACTCTCCGCACGTGTGCGTTCTGAACATATTTAATATATTATTTATATTTTTGTTAAAGTAGTCTGCAAAAGTACATATTAATTCGATTCCGTGTTATTTCCAAAGGTCTATTTTTAGTAAGTTTTTGTATCAGCTGCTTATTCTTCTTCAGAATAACTTTATTTTTATGTGCTATATCTTCTACTATAGCTTCGTTTATCAATTTAATACCGTTTACGTATTCTTGTGCTTTTGTAATACGTTGGGATTATCTTTTTTATCACCAGGTAAACGACCCGCAGTCCTTTCTGAATCCTTGAATACTCACTGTCTATCACTTGGGCCTTTACTTACCTGTTCAGTATCATCCTGTTCCTGCTGGGCTTGGTTATTACCTTACCACCAGGCATTCATGTGCAGACTGTGTTCCCGCCAGCCTTTACCGGCATGGTATTGGCACTAACCTGTCTGTTGCAGTTTGCTATCAGTTTGGTGATTGAACGGCGCTATGAGCCTAAACTGGGTAATTCACTATTTTGGATTATTTGGTACCCAATGGTTTATTGGATGCTAAGTTTGTTCACCACCGTGGTTTCGTTCCCAAAAGTGATGCTGAACACCAAACGTAAACGTGCGCGCTGGGTCAGCCCAGACCGCGGGATCGGGAGGGTTAAACCATGAGTGCGCCTCTGATTCATACTGAGCAGCGCCTGCTACCGCGCTTAATTGATATAATCATTACCGCTTTGGCCTGGTTCGGTTTTATCTTCCTGTTTGTGAAGGGCTTTTTGGATATGATCCACCGCGCCCCAAACATGGGACCGATCCCGTTTAGAATGTACATTTTGGCCGGTCTGACGACGTTGGCGCTATATGCAGCCATTGCGGCATTTAATGCCATTGTGCTGATTGTTTGGGCCAAATATAACCAGATACGTTTTCAGGTTGAGCGCCGTGGGCACCGTCCTCATTTGGATGATAATGAACTCGCCGATAGCATGGAAATGACGGGAGAGATGATTGCCCAATTAAAAGCTGGTTCGTGTCTCACCTTGTATAACGATGAGCATGGGCAACTGTTGGAAGTCAAAGAAGGGTTACAACTTCCCGAAGTTGCACCGGTCGTTAATTTGCGACGAGGGTGATAAGCAATCACCGCTGAATACCTGATAGCAGGCCGCCCTGTGCTTATATCAGGTATTCAGAACCAACCAGTATGTTATTTCCGCCTAAGTTAATCGTGCCAAACTTCACTTTTAATCCCCCCCTTTCTTTATATATTGCTATGATTTAGCCGGTATTGTTACGGGCAGTCATAATGAATATTCCTATGGAAGCGGCATGACAACGGGAGCACACAGTGAATCAAAACCCTTTCGGACAAATTATTGGTGCAGAATTACCGCAGTGGCAATCAGCGTTGCGGCCTCAACGAGAAATTTTACCCGGGCATTTTTGCTATTTGGCCCCTGTTGACTCAGATAAACATGAAGCATCTTTGTATCAGGCATATCACCTGATTCTTGATGCCAGTGACTGGACCTATTTTTATTGTGAGCGGCCAGAGAGTGAAAATGATTTCCAGCAGTACCTGCAAACATTAATTAATGCGAAAGATGCTTTGCATTATACCGTAATGGATGCGCAAGCCGATGTGGCGTTAGGAACGGTTGGCTTACAACGAATTGATGAAAAGAATGGTGTGATTGAGATTGGCTCAGTTAATTGGTCACCGCGCTTAAAACGCAACTCAGCGGGCACTGAGGCCATCTATTTGCTATTACATTATGTATTCGACAAATTAGGCTATCGTCGTTGTGAGTGGAAATGTGATTCCTTAAATGGGCCTTCAAATGCGGCGGCAATGCGATTTGGTTTTCAGTATGAAGGGCAATTTCGGCAGGCGATTGTGACTAAAGGGCGCAACAGAGATACCAATTGGTATTCCATTACTGACCAGGAATGGCCATTAATTAAACAGGCATTTAACGATTGGTTAGCGATGGGAAACTTTGATAGCCAAGGCAAGCAAAAGACGCATTTACAAGATTTAAGAATCAGTCGCTAATGCTTATAAAATGATATAGCGCGATATTAAAAGTAATTAGAGTAAAAAATGAGCAAACTAAAAAGTTATATTTTTTTACATTTTGATATCGCGAATTTTAAGAGTGTCATTATACTGTAATCATCTGGCGGTATTTTTCACACGGTGCACAGCTTAGGCTGTTATCTATCACTGCGGGGATCGCTAATGGTAAAGTCCATGATTGGGCTGTTAAGAAAAACCAAAGTTTTATCCAGCAACTCGTTGTTACGAGGGCGTAAACTCCGACTCTCAAATGCCAGTATTACCCTCATCATGTGCTGCTAATATATTATCGTCACCCGTATTCCCGTCCCTGGTTTCAACATCACGTAATAACTCCCCTTGCGATATTGTTTCCTCCGGCTATTGAACCGGGTGTCGACTCTATTCGCATTTTCATTGGCTATTATTGGCTGCAAAGGAAGCCAAAACCGCATCTGTATGTGAAACATAATCGCGCAGGCTTTCCTGCTGCGGTAGTTGAATCAAACTGAAAGGTGCCACTATGGGAAGACAGAAAGCAGTGATCAAAGCTCGTCGTGAAGCGAAACGCGTTATTAGACGTGATTCACGTAGTCATCGTCAGCGTGAGGAAGAAAACGTGACATCGTTAGTGCAAATGGGCGGTGTTGAATCAATAGGTATGGCACGGGATAGCCGTGATACCTCCGTTATTCAGGCGCGTACGGAAGCTCAAGGTCATTACTTATCAGCCATAGAAAGTAAGCTGCTCATCTTCGCCACCGGTGAAGCAGGGTGTGGTAAAACCTTTATTAGCGCGGCCAAGGCTGCTGAAGCATTAATTCACAAAGAAGTAGATAGGATAATTGTGACGCGACCTGTACTACAGGCAGATGAAGACTTGGGCTTCTTGCCCGGTGATATTTCTGAGAAATTCGCGCCTTACTTCCGCCCGGTGTATGACATTCTGCTGCGCCGACTCGGATCTTCTTTCATGCAATATTGTTTACGGCCGGAAATCGGTAAAGTCGAAATTGCGCCTTTTGCGTATATGCGCGGGCGTACCTTTGAGAATGCGGTGGTGATCCTCGATGAGGCACAAAACGTGACCGCCAGCCAAATGAAAATGTTTCTTACCCGCCTCGGTGAAAATGTCACTGTTATCGTGAATGGTGATATCACTCAGTGCGACCTGCCGCGTGGGGTGAAATCAGGTCTTAGCGACGCACTGGAGCGTTTTGCTGAGGATGAAATGATTGGCATTATTCGCTTTGATAAACAGGACTGTGTCCGCTCTGCACTCTGCCAACACACCTTGAATGCCTATTCATAACTCAAGGTTATGAATGGATGACCCGATAAAAAAGGGCAAGCGTTTATAGCGCTTGCCCTTTCAGATTACTGATAAAGTCAAATGAAGGGGAATCGTGCCGTTGGGGCCGCTCTTGGTTTCAAATACAAGTGCGTAAGCCACCGAAGTGCCCCTGGGTGCGGTAAACCCTTCACTCACTGAGCTATCAGCAGCTTAGTCCATCGCTACAACATAATCGTCATCATATACGCGGCAAACAAGGCCAGATGGGCGGTGCCGTTGAGCACGTTGGTTCTGCCGGTAGAGAATGAGATTTGCGACAGAATCAAGACACTGACCATGACCACGATATGTGGCGCTTCCAGGCCAAAGTTCAACTCCTGCCCAGTCAGTACGGCAATTAAGGTTACCGCTGGCACAGTTAGGGAAATCGTGGCCAGCACCGAGCCGAAGAACAGGTTCATCGCGCGCTGCACCTGATTTGCCAATACTGCTTTTAATGCACCCAACCCTTCCGGTGACAAGATAAGCAAAGCAATCAGGAAGCCGGTAAATTTAGCCGGTGCATTTAACTCAGTCAGCAGCGCTTCCAGTGGGTTGGCATCAAATTTAGTCACTGCAATTACCGCAACCAAATGAATCAACAGCCAAAATGTGTGCCACAGGCTACTGTGAGATGACGGTTTACCGTGATGCGGGTCACTTGGGTCATCGCCTTCGTCTTCATGTTCGTAGACAAACAGGCTTTGGTGGGTTTTAGTTTGGATCAGCAGGAAAACACCATACATCGCCGCCGAAATCGCGGCGACTACCAGTGATTGTGCCACGCTAAAATTGCCATCGGGCAGGGTACTTGGTAATACCAGTACAATGATAGCCAGTGGGAAGATAGCCATCAGATACTGTTTGATACCGACCAGATTGACATGCTGGGTGGCAAATTTACGTCCACCGAGCAGCAACGACACACCCACCAATCCCCCGATAACAATCATAATGATGGAATAGAGTGTATCGCGCATCAAAGCGGGGGCGGCATCACCTGTTGCCATCATCGCTGAGATCAAACTGACCTCCAGCACCACCACCGACAGACTAAGAATCAATGATCCATAGGGTTCACCCAAACGGTGTGCCAAAACGTCAGCATGACGTACCACACTGAAAGCACTGCTTAGAATACCGACCAGTGCAATCATGTTGATAACGATTACCGCTGCAAAATTGCTGGTATCACCCCAGATATTAAGAATAACCAGCGCAATAATAGGCAGGATAAGGGAGTATTCGTGATGGCGAGATTTAGATCGGCGGGATCATTTTGCGACTTCATTTCGAGCACGCTCCTAATAACTTTACTGCATTAAACGGGCATTAGAGCCATTTAACGATAATTAAGCGCCATATTGCAGGCTAAGTAGCTTTAAGACTAACAAATAACAGGGAATTGTCGCAGGAAATTTACAAGGTTTTAACGAGGAAAGGTAAAAAAAGAGTCAGCAAAATGGACATCAGAGGATAATGTCCATTGATTTTACAGATATTAATAAGATCTAGTCGTCAAGATTGTCCATCACTTCATGGCGTTGGTGATGATAGTCTTCTTCATTGAGGCCTTCACGCCAATAGGGAACGGCATAGAGTTGTTGGCGTTCGCAGCCTTTTTCACGCCGGAGATAACGGCGTAACTGCACCACCATCCGATCTTCACCGGCCAGCCAAAATGTAGCTTCCTCCATCGGCAGTTCAAGTGCGCAGAATTGGGTGATAACTTCATCGGTTTTTTCAGTACCACCAATGACCCAACTCAGTTCAACACCTGCCGGCTTCACCAGATTAAGCACATCCTGTGGGGTATCGACACGAATAATGGCATGACCCTGCGCATCGGCGGGTAATGTTTCTAATAGGGCCGCGATAGCAGGTAATGAAGAGGGGTCACCCACCAGATAGCTGTATTCAGCCGCTGGCAGCATGGTTTCAGGGCCGCCGGATTGGTAATGCCTATCCAGTCACCTGATTTAGCATTGCGGGCAAAATTAACCGCTGGGCCGCTGTGGTCATGAAGTGCAAATTCAATGTCTATCTCACAACGTTCAGGTCTGATGGCCCGAACCGAGTAGGTTCGAACAATCGGGCGTACTTCTGCTGCTGGCCATTGTGGGCCTTTCTCACCAAGCACCGGCAGTTCCGGCTGTGTTTGGTGTGCTAATGGCAGGAAGACTTTTAAATGTGCACCAGCACAATCTGCCGGGTAATTGTGCAATGTCGGACTGTAGAAAGTGACTCGGCGTAGGTGTGGGGAAGTGTCTACCACCTTTTTGACTTGTACCAGGCGCGGAGGGGTTGGACGGTATTTGGGTTTTGCTGCGGTTGATTCTGTGGTCACAGTTTATCCTTCTTATCTTATGGCGTTTTATTCTGGTTCGTCAGCAGCATGGATGCGGCTTATCAAGGCATAAACTATATCACCAACCAATGTTAATGATAATTATTTGCATGAATAGAATGTAAGGAAAACGAAAAGAGTGAGTTGCCCCACCAGAGTGGGAGGGCAAAAAAGTGATTTACCGAAGAATTAGCGGATAGGTTGCACGATAGCCACACGGCGGAAATGCATGCGTAGCCGTAACATGGTCACCAGTGCAACAATCATCACCGCCATCGCGGCAAGAGGGAGTTGTTGTAAGTGCAAGCCAAATGCCAGCAAGGTACCACCGAGCCGGGCCCCAAAGCATTACCTAAATTGAATGCACTCTGATTAAAGGTTGATGCCAGATTAGGAGCATCTCTGGCTTGATCCACCACTAATAGCTGCAACATTGGGCAAAGGGCAAAAGCCACAATACTCCAGATGAACAAGGTCAGAACTGCCGGTAGGTAAAAACCAATGGTGTAATGCAATGCCAGCAGAATACCTATCAAAATGACAATCAGACGTGTCATTGAGCCGACCAGATTTTTATCACCTAAGCGACCACCCAGCACACTGCCAATGGATAATCCAACGCCGAGGATCAGCAAGACAATGGTGACGCCATGTTCAGAGACACGGGTAACCTCGCGCAGCAGGGGGGCAATATAGGTGAAGACGGTAAACAGACTGGTATTGGTTAACACTGATAGCAGTAAAGCTGTTTGCACTTTTTTCTGCATCAACGTTTTGAACTCTAATTTCGGGCTGATTTTCTTCATCGGAATATTGCTAGGTAACCAGGCGATCACGGCGATGATGGCGACAATACCGATGGCGCTAACTCCCCAGAATGCAGCACGCCAGCCGAAAGCTTGCCCAATAGCCGTGCCCAATGGCACACCGAGCACATTTGCCAGCGTGACCCCCATAAACACTAATGCAATTGCCCGCGCACGGCGATTGGGCTGAACCAAATCGGTGGCGACCACTGAAGCTAATCCAAAGAATGTGCCATGACACAATGCCGCAATAATACGTGCAGCCATCAGCAAGTTATAAGTTTCAGCCAAGGCACACAGGATATTGCCGATAATAAATAAAACAATTAAACCCAATAAGGTGGATTTACGCGGCACTCGCGCTGTTGCAATGGCCAACAGTGGAGCACCTATGACCACGCCCATAGCATAGACTGATACCAACATTCCGGTTTTAGGGATACTGACCCCGAGATCATGGGCGACTTCTGGTAATAGCCCCATAATGACAAACTCGCTGGTACCAATGCCAAATGTAGCAATGGTCAGCGCGATAATAGCCAACGGCATGAATAACTCCTGAACCGGCTCAACGGGTATGAAGAGACTGACAAATAGTCTTTGCAGGTAAATTTAATCGGCCGATTCTAGCACTGCCCCAAAATAGCGTCTAACGGCAAAGTGCTATATTAAAAAGTTATTTAATATAGCTGATTTTATTCTTGTGTATTAACTTGCGTGAAGTTGGTTATTTTCTATAAATCTTTATTTTTTTGATAATTAAGCCTATTTTTCAATCTTTCGGCTTTATCTGACTTTTGGTGTAAGCCATTAACTTTGCTTAGTACAAAAAAGCATAAACAACGGTTTTTTTGTATTTGTTTGTCTCTATTATCCCCGCGATTCTGTACATCAATCAGAATGAAAGGGGCAAAGTATGAATTTCCAACAGCTTAAAATTATTCGGGAATCGGCCCGTTGTAATTACAATCTGACTGAAGTAGCAAATACATTATTTACCTCGCAATCGGGCGTGAGCCGGCATATTCGTGAGTTAGAAGAAGAATTGGGTATTGAGATATTTATTCGGCGTGGAAAACGCCTATTGGGAATGACTGAGCCGGGCAAAGAGTTACTGGCAGTCGCAGAGCGCATGTTAAATGATGCCAATCAAATTCGCCGCCTGGCTGATGTTTTTAGCAATAATGATAGCGGGCAGTTGCATATTGCGACCACGCATACTCAAGCCCGTTACAGTTTACCGCGGGTGATAAAGGAGTTTCGTCTGCTGTATCCACAGGTCAAACTGGTTATTAGCCAGGGAAATCCACAAGAAATTGCGGCGATGCTGCAATCCGGTGAGGCTGATATAGGGATTGCCACTGAAGTACTGATGAGTGATGAATCTGTCGCGGCATTTCCTTATTACCGTTGGCATCACGCGATTGTGGTACCCGAAAATCACCCATTAACACAAGAGCCACATATCACGCTGGAAACCTTGAGTACCTTGCCATTAATTACTTATCGACAAGGGATAACCGGCCGATCACGGTTGGACAATGCCTTCAAAAATGCCGGATTAACCCCCGATATTGCCCTCAGCGCACAAGATTCTGATGTGATTAAAACCTATGTCGAGCTAGGCATGGGAGTGGGGATTCTGGCGGATATGTCATACGAAGCACATCGTGACAAGGGGCTGGTGCGCCTTAATGCAGAGCATTTATTTGATGCGAATACAGTGTGGTTAGGATTAAAACGAGGTCAGTTACAACGTAACTTTATTTGGTTCTTTATCCAGCTCTGCAATCCAACACTTTCTCTGCATGATATTAAAGAGAAAGTGTTGGCAGAAGCACCAGACGAAGTGGTGATTGATTACCAGATTTAGTCCCTATGTGAGTCGGGCTGGCGATTATGTAACATCGTCAGTCAAGGTCATCATTGTCCGGTGTAAATCGTACCCGAACTTCTGTTCCACCTTCTTCCCGTTGGCGGATATCACAATGCCCATGCAGGCTGGCAGCTCGGTCTTGCATAATCATTAGACCGTAATGATTCGGCCGTTTGCTGGCTTGACCAATGCCACAGCCATTGTCGAGGATTGACATGACGACATCACCTTGCTCCGCAGTGACTTTAACGGCGGCCTCAGTGGCGTGGGCATGTTTATAAATATTATTCAGCGCTTCACGGGCAATATTGACCATGTGAATGGCTTGATGGTTGGGAATAGAGTCTGATGGTAAGTTGAAATCGAGTGTAATGGGTAAGTTGGCGCGCTCGCTGAATTCATTGACTAAGTTTTGGAGTGCGGCTTGCAATGTCGCTTCATTGAGTTTCAAGCGAAATGTGGTTAGCAACTCCCGCAGTTGGCGGTAGGCGATATTAAGTTCATCGCGCATTTGTTGTATCAATAGCTTACTGGGATCGGGTAAGTCCGGAACTTGCATCTGCAAACAGCTAATTTGTATTTTCAGGCAGGAAAGAGATTGCGCGATGGAGTCATGCAGTTCGCGCGCAATGGCTGAACGCTCCTCCATCAACAGGAGTTGCTGCTGATGTCTCGCCTGACTTTCCAGCGCCAATGTGCTGGTCAATTGCTCGACCAACATATTCACCAACTGTTGCTGATCGGAATTAAGCGGTGTTTCTGATGGGAGTTTTGCCAGTAATAAACCATATTGACCCAGCTTATCGTTCAAGCGCCAGCTTAGTGATTCCCGCGCTGTCGGCGGGTTCGTGACAATGAATGACCCGCTAATGGTTAATTGTGTCGGGCGATTTTGTGGCGGTAAATATTCACCATCTAAATGGTCAGCCAGGTGTGAGCGATAAAGGTGATTCTCGTATAAGCAGATTTGCACATTTTCGAGCGGTGTCAGGGTTTGCAACTGTTCGATGACTGGCACCAAACGCTCACTCAATGGTTGAGTGGTATGCAGTTGGCGACTGCTGTGATAAAGAAACGCCAGCACCTGGTTTTTCTGTTGTAAGTCAGCTGTTTTCTGCGCAACTCTCTGCTCCAAATCACTGTATATCACTGACAGTTCCTGCGACATTCTATTCAGTGCGGTGCCCAACATCCCCATCTCATCGCGCTGATAAGGCAGAGAGAAGCGCTTGCTGAAATCACCGCGTCCGATGGCATTCGCCATCGAGATCAGTTGCAGCCACGGGCGCAATAAACGGCGGCGAAGATAATAAATGGTGGCGAGCATCAAGCCCAGAGTCAACACAATGAACACCAACTGAATCATCGTCACCAGCAGTAGACGCTGCTCGGTTTTATGGTCAATGGCTAATACCAATGCATCAAGCTGGTGGACAAAATCGGCGACATTGGCGGCAACATCATCGGGCTGCTTAGCTTGTAGCAGTTGTGGTTTTAAGGTGTTTTGCCAGTAACGTTCGATTTGTTGGTATTGACGGGTTAACCCCTCCCGCTGGAGGGCGTGTTGTAAGTCATCGCTGGTTTTGTCCTGCTCTAGTGCCGCTAAATAGGGTAGATCCCCTTTATCTAATGGCACCATGGAAAGCAGCCGGTAACTTTGCATTCGCAAAGATCCCGCTTTATTGATCGCGTGCGCGTTACCTTGAATGCTTTGGGCCATCCATGACGAGATTGTCATACCAGCCAGCCCCAACATTCCCAGTAGTATCATTAGCAAAGCAATCTGATTAACTAATGGAATTAGGTAACGTTTCATAAAGCGGATCCCTGTCATTAATAAGCTGGCAACCTTGCCGTTGTCCATCCCACAGTGTGAGCGCTAATGAGACTTCATGCCAGCGGCTGTCATCATCATACGGAACAGCATAGAAACTGCCAATAAAGCCAGCACACTACCGCACCAGATAAGTAACATCCAACCGACTCTCTTCCACCAAGGAGATTTTACTGGTTCAAGTGGTTGGGATGGTGATGGTGATTTCATCATTCAGTGATAACCCTGTTCGTGATTGATTTTCCCTCGGAATACGTAGTAGCTCCAAAAGGTATAAACCAGAATGATCGGAATAATAAAGAGTGCGCCGACCAGCATGAATCCCAAACTTTGCGGAGGAGCAGCGGCCTGCCATAAGGTAATTGATGGTGGAATAAGATAAGGCCAAATACTGATACCCAAGCCGCTGTAGCCCAAAAACACTAACAATAGGGTCAACAGGAAGGGGGCATAATGTCCGCCATGCTTGACTGCGCGCAGTAATGCCCCACTGGCGAAGAGCACCAATATAGGCACCGGTAGGAACCAGAACAAATTGGGCAGGCTAAACCAGCGTGCAGCAATCTGTGGATGAGTCAGTGGTGTCCAAATGCTAATAATGGCAATAATGAGCAACATCATCAGGGTGAGTGGGCGTGCCAGTTTATGCATCACTTGCTGCACATGACCGTCAGTTTTCATGATGAGCCAGGTACAGCCAAGCAGGGCATAGGCAATGACCAGCCCTAAGCCACAAAACAGTGCAAAGGGGGTAAACCAGTCAAATGGCCCACCACTGTAACTGCGACCGGTGACTGGGAATCCGTGAATAAAAGCACCGACAACCATTCCCTGGGTAAAGGTGGCGACCAGCGAACCACCAATAAAGGCTTTATCCCAGATATGCTGTTTTTCCGGCGTGGCTTTAAAGCGGAATTCGAACGCGACACCGCGGAAAATCAGCCCCAGCAGCATTAAAGTCAGCGGAATAGCCAGTGCATCAAGAATCACCGCGTAAGCCAGCGGGAACGCCCCCAGTAAAGCCGCGCCCCCAAGTACCAACGGGTTTCGTTGCCATCCCAGACTGGGGCGACGCTATTCATCATCAAGTCCCGGTCACGGCTGTTTTTTACCAACGGAAACAGGATGCCAATGCCTAAATCAAAACCATCCATCACCACATACATCATGGTGCTGAATACGATGATGACAAACCAAATCAGTGGAAGGTCGATACCCATAGTTAGCTCCTGTTTTGGTTATTGTCAGTGGTCAATACGCCGCTATCAGCATTGGCGTCGCTGACTGCCGACAGTGGTCTGGCAGGTGTTGCGTGTTGGCCGGGCCCGCCGCTATCTTGTTGGCGACCTTCATGGGCAATTGGCCCTTTGCGGATAAGCCGCATCATATAGGCGTAGCCCACACCAAAGACCGAGCCATACACCAGAATAAATATCAGCAAGCTGATGCTCATATGCATTTCACCGTGGGATGACACCGCGTCACTGGTGCGCTGTAAGCCATAGACAATCCACGGCTGGCGACCCACTTCGGTGGTAAACCACCCCGCCAGAATGGCAATCAACCCTGATGGCCCCATCCACAACACAAAATAAAGGAAGGGACGAGATTGATACAGAGCGCCACGCCAACGCAGCCATAAGCTCCAAAAACCGGCCAAAATCATCAACATGCCTAATCCGACCATAATGCGGAAAGACCAAAATACGATGGTTGAGTTAGGACGATCTTCGGGTGGAAACGATTTCAGCGCCGGGATCTGCTTATCCAGACTGTGAGTCAGGATAAGGCTGCCTAAATATGGGATCTCCAGTGCAAAATGGGTTTCTCTTGTTTCATGTCTGGCCAGCCAAACAGAATCAGTGGGGTAGGTTCGCCGGGTTTATTTCCCCAGTGACCTTCAATGGCCGCAATTTTGGCTGGCTGATGTTCCAGCGTATTAAGGCCGTGGGCATCACCAATAACCGCCTGAAGAGGGGCGACAATTAAAGCCATCCACATTGCCATCGACAGCATTTTTCGCATCGCCGGAGTATCGCGTTTGCGTAGCAAATGCCGCGGCGGAAGCCCCAACAAAGAAGGCTGAGGCCGGAAGGCGGCGGTTGACATGTGCAACAGGCGATAGGGGAATGAGGGGTTAAAGATCACCTTTAGCCAGTCAACTGGCACCACTTGCCCATTAATAACTTCAAAACCTTGTGGTGTCTGCATCCAACTATTGGAAGCCAGAATCCAGAAGGTTGACATGAGTGTGCCCAATGCCACCATGCAGGTGGCAAAGAAATGCAAGCCGGGGCCAACACGATTCCAGCCAAATAGCATCACCCCCAAGAAACCGGCTTCGAGGAAGAAAGCGGTCAAGACTTCATAAGTCAACAGCGGGCCAGTGATGCTGCCGGCAAATTCAGAGAAAAAGCTCCAGTTGGTGCCAAATTGGTAGGCCATAACCAGGCCGGACACCACGCCCATACCAAAGTTGACGGCAAAGATTTTTGACCAGAAATGGTAGAGGTCGCGGTAATCTTCATTTTTAGTTTTTAGCCATAAACCTTCGAGTACGGCCAGAAAACTGGCAAGGCCGATAGTGATGGCCGGGAAGATAATATGGAACGAAATGGTGAAAGCGAATTGGATTCTGGCCAACTCGAGAGCGGTTAAGCCAAACATAGCGACCTCGCTAAAAACATGGTACTGCCTCATCAAACTATAGAAGAAATCGCGCCACAGAGGCGATTTGGTGACATCGCGACGGGCAATTATTTCGCTGAGTAAACTTGGCAGTTAGTTAACCATAAGTTAAAGTGGCTATAATAGTGACAATTAATTCAATCTCACCTATAACAGTTGGCTTATGACGCGATATGAACAGTTAGCGCAACAAATTCGCGCGCAAATACAATCTAAGGTCTGGCAAGCAGGTGACAAGCTGCCATCACTGCGGGAAAGTTGTAAGCAATCGGGTTTAAGCTTAATGACCGTAGTGCAGTCTTATCAGTTACTGGAAAGTCAGGGATGGATCGTGGCCCGCCCGCAATCAGGATATTATGTTGCTTCGCGTCCAACCCAGTTGCCGCAACCTCAGCGGGGGAAAAAACTGCATCTGGACGAGCAAGTAGACATCAATACTTTTATTTTTGATGTATTACAGGCGGGAAAAGATCCGGCCATCATGCCGTTTGGCTCGGCATTTCCAGATCCGAGCTTATTGCTGCAACCCCGATTGTCACGTGCACTGGCGGGGGTTGCGCGTAAAATATCACCGCAAAGTTCAGTGACAAACTTGCCGCCGGGCAATGAAAGTTTGCGCCGTAATATTGCTCAGCGTTATGCCGCCAGTGGGATGAATGTTTCACCCGAAGAAATTGTGATTACCGCCGGTGCGATGGAGTCCCTTAGCCTGAGTTTGCAGGCGGTGACTCAGCCCGAGGTTGGGTTGTTATTGAATCACCGGCGTTTTATGGTGCGCTACAGGCCATAGAGCGCCTGCGCTTAAAAGCTATTGCCATTACCACGCACCCGCAAAATGGAATGGATCTCGATGCTCTTGAACAGGTCATCAACCAGTATCCGATCAAGGCGTGTTGGCTGATGACGCACTTCCAGAACCCGCTTGGTAGCACGATGTCCTGGCCTCAGAAAAAACGGCTGGTGGCGCTGCTGCAACAGAATAATATTTCGTTAATTGAAGATGATGTTTATGGTGAGTTGTACTTCGGTGCTGAGCGCCCCTTGCCGGCCAAAGCACTCGATCAACACCGCCAAATTCTGCATTGCTCCTCTTTTTCAAAATGTCTGGCTCCGGGATTTCGCGTCGGTTGGGTGGCGGCGGGAGAACATGCACAGCGGGTGCAACATCTGCAACTGATGAGTACCGTTTCGGCCAGTGTTCCGACGCAGTTAGCTATTGCCGATTACCTCAGTCAAGGAGGGTACGACACTCATCTGCGCCGGTTGCGTCGTATGATGGAACAGCGGCTAAACGCGCTGCGTCAGGCGGTGGTTGAGCACTTTCCCAAGAATGTCAAAATCAGCCATCCCTCTGGGGGCTACTTCTTGTGGCTGGAATTGGAACCGCCATTTAATGCCAGTGAATTATACCGGCGAGCGTTGGCGCAGGGCGTCAGTATTGCGCCGGGACGGATGTTTACCACCGGCAATCAGTTCGATCACTGTTTTCGCCTCAATGCTTCATTTGCCTGGTCGGAGCAAAGCGAAAAAGCTATCCTAATTCTGGCTATGTTGATAACTCAATTGACCAGTGGTGCTGATAATCGCTCGCGCTAATCCTGCCATTTCTCCTCTTTAATCGGTTAATACTGATGGCTCCAGAAAATGGGGCCATGACCGCATGATCTGCTGATGAAATAACCGCCTTATTGTTGCACTTGTTATGCATAAACGGCTTTGTCCATCCTTTTATCCTCCCTTTTCCGGTAGCAGAAATGCACCCAATTGATGCATTGACTGCTCATTTATGGGTCATGAAGAGTCTCTGATGTTGTTTTTATGTTGCAAAAGTGTGATCCAATAGAGCAAAAATCAACATTGGTTTCCAATGCATACAATTTCGAGTTAAACCCGTCCAATTGGTCATTTTGATGGTCAATAGACAGTATGAATGCGAGTGTTTTGCATAATTATGCATTTTAAATATTTGTTTTAATGAGATTTATACATTTTATTCACATTGTGAGCGGTGTGGCACGAAAGCTGCTCTACACTTTATATCAGGTGAATATATTTCATTCTTCATTGTTAACAGAATAAGAGATTTTGTTGGGCGGCAGGGTGATTCCTGGCAATAAGCCTCTCAAGTCATTGGCCTCTCAAATAATAGGCCTCTCAAAAAACAAGTCTCTCACCCCATATTTACGCTGATTAAAGAGGCCACTATGGAACAGCCAATCCCGGTTACCCGACAGTCTTTTGATGAATGGATCGTCCCAACTTATGCTCCAGCTGACTTTATTGTGGTACGAGGCGAAGGGGCGACACTGTGGGATCAACAGGGTAAATCTTATATCGATTTTGCGGGAGGGATTGCTGTCAATGCCTTAGGACATGGGCATCCGGCCGTAAAAGCCGCATTGATTGAGCAAGCAGACAAAGTATGGCATTTGGGCAATGGCTATACCAATGAACCGGTGTTGCGACTGGCAAAACAACTGATTGATGCCACCTTCGCTGAAAAAGTATTTTTCTGTAATTCAGGAGCCGAAGCTAATGAAGCAGCGCTGAAATTGGCGCGTAAATATGCCTTGGATAATTTTGCCAATAAGCCGGGACAGCAGGGCGAAAAGAACCAGATTGTTGCCTTTAGAAACGCCTTTCATGGCCGGACACTGTTCACTGTTTCGGCGGGAGGCCAGCCCAAGTACTCGCAGGATTTTGCTCCATTGCCGGGGGGGATTAGCCACGGCATTTTCAATGACCTGGCCTCTGCCGAAGCGCTTATTACCGATCAAACCTGCGCGGTGATTGTCGAGCCGATTCAAGGTGAAGGGGGGCGTGTTACCCGCAGATAGCGAGTTCCTGCATGGCCTACGTGCATTGTGTGATCGCCATAATGCGGTACTGATTTTTGATGAAGTACAAACCGGTGTTGGCCGTACCGGTGAGTTGTATGCCTACATGCATTATGGCGTCACCCCTGATGTCCTGACCAGCGCCAAAGCTCTTGGGGGCGGGTTCCCGATAGCCGCCATGCTGACGACCACAAAATATGCCAGTGCACTGAATGTCGGCAGTCACGGGACAACTTACGGCGGTAACCCATTAGCTTGTGCGGTGGCGGGCACCGTTTTATCTCTCATCAACACACCAGCTGTATTGTCGGGCGTGAAAGAGCGGCACCAATGGTTCTTGGCGGGTTTGGCAGACATCAATGCGCGTTACAAGGTTTTCGCCGAAATACGCGGGCGCGGCTTGTTGATTGGCTGTGTGCTGAACAGTGATTATGCCGGCAAATCCAAAGATATCATTCAGGCCGCAGCTCAGCATGGGGTAATCGCTCTGATTGCTGGCCCCGATGTTGTCCGCTTTGCACCATCACTGATTATTTCTCAGCACGATATTAAAGAGGGCTTGGCCCGACTTGCTATGGGTATTGAGCAGGTCTGTCGTAAGGCTAAGTCGTAACACATCAGCCGTAATACATTAGCCGTAATACATCGGCAGTCAGCAAGGACCTTGAATATGATGAGAGTTCGCCCGGTAGAACGCCGTGATTTAGCCGATATTCTGGAGTTGGCTGGGAAAACTGGCGTTGGCATGACCTCACTGCCACAAAATGAGCAACACCTCGCCGCCAGAATTGAGCGTGCATTAAATACCTGGCAAGGTTCTTTGGCTGTGGGTGAGCAAGGTTACCTGTTCGTATTAGAAGACACTGAGCGAGAGAAAGTGGTGGGCGTCAGTGCTATAGAAGTGGCTGTGGGAATGAATGACCCTTGGTATAACTTCCGTGTGGGGACATTAGTTCATGCCTCTAAAACCCTCAATGTGTACAAATCAGTGCCGACGCTATTTTTGAGCAATGATCACACTGGTTATAGTGAACTCTGCACACTGTTTCTTGACCCTGAATATCGTAAAGATAAAAACGGCCCCTTTTTATCGAAAGTTCGTTTTTTGTTTATCGCCGCATTTCGCCAGCACTTCTCGCGCAAATTGATTGCTGAGATGCGCGGTTACACCGATGAACAAGGCCGTTCACCATTTTGGGAAAATGTCGGTCGTCACTTTTTCTCTATCGAATTTGCAAAAGCCGATTACCTGAGTGGGACGGGGCAAAAAGCGTTTATTGCCGAACTGATGCCGAAACACCCGCTGTATGTGGATTTTTTGGCAGAAGAAGCCCGTGCAGTGATAGGCCAGGTTCATCCTCACACCGCACCTGCTCGCGCGGTTCTGGAGACTGAAGGCCTGCAATATCAGGGATATGTCGATATTTTTGATGGTGGGCCGACGTTGGAAGCCAACACCGACGAAGTGCGGGCGGTGCGCGATAGCAGCCAGCGAAAAGTGGTTATTGATGATATTGATATTGACCCAAGTGGCAGCGCTTATTTAGTGGCCAATGACCGTTACCAAGAATTTCGTTCCATATTAATTAACACCCATCTATCAGACGAATTTCTGCATTTAACCCCTGACAATGCAGCGGCACTGGGTGTTGTGGCGGGTGATGTGGTTCGGATAATCAGCCTTTTTGCCCCGGAGACTAAAAAATGACCCATCCTGCATTGTTTATTCAGGGGGAATGGCGCACCGGTAAAGGTGCCCATTTTGATAAACATGACCCTATGGAACAGCAATTATTGTGGCAAGCGCGTGCCGCTGATAGCGCAGATGTCGCCGCTGCTTGTCGCGCTGCGCGTGATGCTTTCCCCACATGGGCGCGAACGCCATTGGAACAGCGAGTGGCGATTATTCAGCGTTTTGCCGTATTACTCGAACAACATAAGCAGCAATTAGCGCGAACGATAAGTCTGGAAACCAGTAAACCGCACTGGGAAACGCTAACAGAAGTGCAGGCCATGATGGGCAAAGTGGCTATTTCGCTGCAAGCCTATCAAACCCGAACCGGTAGCAGTCAAACGCCGATGGCGGACGCTATCTCAGTGCTGCGGCACAGGCCACATGGCGTATTGGCGGTTTTTGGCCCTTATAACTTTCCCGGACATCTGCCCAATGGACATATTGTTCCTGCTTTGTTAGCGGGCAATACGGTGGTGTTCAAACCCAGTGAATTGACCCCGGTAACGGCAGAAGAAACTGTCAAGTTATGGCAATTGGCAGGCATTCCTGATGGCGTACTCAATTTAGTTCAGGGCGGACGTGACACTGGCGAAGCGCTGGCGGCTCAACCTGATATTGATGGTTTACTGTTTACCGGCAGTGCCAATACCGGTTACCACTTACACCGGCAACTGGCGGGGCAACCGGAGAAAATTCTGGCGTTGGAGATGGGGGAATAATGCCCTGATTGTTGAGCAGGTCAAAGACTGTGATGCAGCGGTAAACCTCGCGATTCAGTCGGCTTTTATCTCTGCTGGTCAGCGTTGTACCTGCTCGCGCCGCTTGTTGGTCAAGAGTGGCGCTGGGGGCGATGCATTTTTACAACGTTTTGTTGCGGTGAGTAAAGCGCTCTGTATTGGGCGCTGGGATAGTCAACCGGCTCCTTTTATGGGGGCGGTGATTTCATCTCAAGCGGCTGAAAAAATGCTGGCAGCACAGCAACATTTGCTGTCATTAGGGGGGAAAACCTTATTAACCATGACCCGACCTGACAGCCAAAGTGCGGTTTTGACCCCGTGTATCATTGATATTACCGGTATCAGCGAGGTCCCTGATGAAGAGTATTTTGGCCCGCTAGTGAGTGTTATTCGCTATAGCGATTTTAACCAGGCACTAAAAATAGCCAATCAGACCCGATTTGGTTTAGCTATCGGCTTAGTTTCAGAAGACCGGCAACAGTTTGAACAACTGCTATTGGAAGCTCGTGCGGGTATTGTTAACTGGAATAAACCTTTGACCGGAGCCTCCAGTGCAGCTCCATTTGGTGGGGTTGGGGCTTCAGGTAATCATCGACCAAGTGCATTTTATGCCGCAGATTATTGTGCCTGGCCAATGGCATCACTCGAAAGTGAAAGCCTGACACTGCCCGCAACACTGTCGCCGTGTATTTCATTCGACTTACCTGATTAGCCCACTGACCTGATTAACTCATAGGTGCGAACGGAGAATACGATGGCAGGATATGAAGTTAACTTCGATGGATTGGTTGGGCTGACACATCACTATGCCGGATTGTCTTTTGGTAATGAGGCCTCCACCGGGCATCAAAATACACTCTCCAACCCACGGCTGGCAGCAAAACAGGGCCTGCTAAAAATGAAAGCACTGGCCGATTTAGGTTAGCAAGGCGTTCTTCCCCACAAGAGCGCCCAGCGATGGGGTTTTTACGCCAGTTGGGTTTCAGTGGATCAGATGAGCAAGTATTAAGCGAAGTGGTACGCAAATCGCCGCGGCTATTATCGGCGGTCAGCTCTGCCTCATCAATGTGGACAGCTAATGCGGCAACAGTATCACCTGCCGCGGACAGCGCTGACGGGCGAGTTCATTTTACCGTGGCAAATTTGAATAATAAATTTCATCGCGCCATCGAGGCAGATACAACCTCAGCAATATTAAAAAGCATTTTTAATAATCACCGTCACTTTGTTCACCACGATGCATTGCCCTCTGTTGAGTTATTTGGCGATGAAGGTGCAGCTAATCATAATCGCCTGGGGGGAGAGTATGACCGCCCGGCGATTCAGGTCTTTGTTTATGGCCGTCAAGGGTTTGAAAACGGGCGATGCCCAGTCGATATCCTGCGCGCCAAACATTAGAAGCTAGCGAAGCCGTGGCACGTTTGCACTTGTTAGACCCTGAACGCGCTGTTTTTGTACAGCAGAATCCGGCGGTGATCGACCAAGGGGTGTTCCACAATGATGTTATCGCGGTCAGTAACCAAAACGTGTTATTCCACCACCAACATGCTTTCGTACCCGATATCCGAGTAATGGAAGATCTGCGTCGCAAAATGGGGCGAATTGAGCAACAGCTGTTCACCATTGAGGTGCCCGCAGCACAAGTTTCTGTCGCACAAGCGGTATCGAGCTATCTGTTTAACAGCCAGTTACTGAGTAAGGCCAATGGCAAGATGCTGCTGGTTATTCCACAAGAAGCCCGTGAATGTCCCGCAGTGTGGGAATATCTGTCTGAGCTGATAAATAGTGGTGGTCCGATTGATGAAGTCAGGGTCTTTGACCTGCGCGAAAGTATGCACAATGGTGGTGGTCCGGCCTGCCTACGGCTACGTGTTGCGCTCAATGATACTGAGTTAGCGGCAGTGAATAGCAGAGTGATGATGACTCCTGCTTTGTTTGTTGCGCTGAATAATTGGGTCGATCAGCACTATCGCGATCGCTTGCAATTTAAGGACTTGGCTGACCCACAGTTGTTACAAGAAGGGCGACAAGCATTGGATGAATTGACCAAGATACTCAATTTGGGTTCGATATACCCGTTCCAACATCTTTAATCGAAATAGCAAAAATCGAACGGCATGAGCCATGAAAAAAGATAAGCAAAGGGAAGGGACGATGATGCCAGATTTTCTGTCAATCACCCTATCGGGGGTTCCACCGTCACTCACTAGCGGCGAAACATCAAACCTTAAATGGCAATGGGTGGATGAGGGGGTATTGATGCTCACCCCCCACGGAACCTGTTCGCAATCAGTGGTGTTATCGGCCGGTATCCATGGAAATGAAACAGCTCCGATTGAGATTCTAAACCAATTAGTCTCTGATCTATTAGCTAGTCAGTTGCCATTAGCCGTGCGTTTGTTAGTGATATTAGGTAATCCGCCAGCTATCAGAGCCGGGGAACGCTATCTCACCGCAGATATCAATCGCATGTTTGGTGGGCGTTATAAAAATCATTCACTAACTGATGAGGCAAGACGGGCTGAAATCCTTGAACAAAAGGTGGGGGAGTTTTTTGCATCTGATCCCCTGTCTTTACGCTTACATTATGATCTACATACGGCCATTCGGGGTTCACATCATAACCGATTTGGTTTGTTACCTTACCGAACAACGCCTTATTGTGCGGCAATGTTACGTTGGCTAAAAGATAGTGAGTTAGATGCATTAGTCATGCATACCTCGGCGGGTGGAACCTTTGCCCACTTCAGTAGTGAGTTCTGCCAGGCGGCCAGTTGTACGTTGGAATTGGGCAAAGCGCTACCCTTTGGGCAAAATCAGCTCGAACAGTTTAGGCCGATCACTACGGGTTTACGTGCATTGGTCAGCGGAGGGCAATTGCCTACTCGATCTACCGAGGCAATGATATTTTATCGTGTCGTTAAATCACTCCTGAAGCAACATGCTGATTTTAAATTGTGGGTGGCGGATGACACGGTAAACTTCACTCGCTATCCGCAAGGAACATTGATGATAGAACAGCTCAATGAGCATTATTGCGTTGAACATGAATATGAGTGGATCTTATTCCCCAATCCGCGTGTTGCGTTGGGATTGCGTGCAGGCATCATGCTAGTGCAAATGGATGAGAATGACTTACTACAAGCTTAAGTAAGGTTATAAGACTAATACCGCCCTATATAGTTACGTAGGGTAATATCACCACGGGGCGTTTTACTTAAGCTAAATTTAAAGAGATATATCTCTTTTGGTATGTAAAAAAGTGACTTCCCAACATCAATAGTTCATTTTCTCTGCATTAAATTAAAAAATATCTTATTTAATTTTATATCGCTCATCGGCAGTTTGATAAAACCTATCTAATTAACGACACGCTAAAACCACACTTTTCATAAACCTATTAATGCCATTTATACTTTGTTCTTTTCTTTGTTGCACCAAATAGGGTATTCATCCTTGATTATTTGTATTTTAAATAGTCGATAAATGGCTTTGGATATATAAAAAATAGATTATAAGTGTGATATCCACTCCATTTTACAAATCTAACCACTCAAAAGAACAAAAAAGAAACAAATTGAAATGACTTTGCACCTAAATGGTGCTATTGCACTGTTTTGGTTATATCTAATTACCTAAAAACATTGTTAATCAACTAGTTATGGAAAGTTCCATTAAAAACATTTTGTTACAATTGATTACCTGTTTATACCTGTATATCTTCAATTTTACCGTTTTAACTTTTCGTGCTTAGTGATAATGTCTATTCGCTTTACAAAGACAGGTAACTATAAAAAAATTAAAAGTTAACTTTTATGAGGCTAAATAACTAATTTAGTCCGCGGGTTAATTTTATTAAAATTTAAAGGAAAAATAATGATGAAGCGCAGTGTGCTGGCCTTAGCGGTCACCTTGAGTATCGTTCCTACTCTCTCAAACGCAGCAGAAATTTATAATAAAGATGGCAATAAGCTGGATCTTTATGGCCGCGTAGCCGCTAAATACATTTTCACAAATCATAATAATGCCGATGATACTTATGTGCGTTTTGGTTTTAAAGGTGAAACACAAATCAATAGCCAACTGACCGGTTTCGGCCAGTGGGAATATAACGTTGCTGCTAAAAATGCTGAATCTCAGGGCGACAAAGGCAATAAAACCCGTTTAGGTTTTGCTGGTTTGAAATTTGCTGAATTTGGCTCTTTCGATTATGGCCGTAACTATGGCGTAGTGTACGACGCACTGGCTTATACCGACATGTTGCCAGAGTTCGGTGGCGACTCAATCGCTTACACTGATAACTACATGACTGGCCGTTCAACCGGTCTGGCAACTTACCGTAACTCTGACTTCTTCGGTCTGGTAAAAGGCCTGAATGTTGCTGCTCAGTATCAGGGCCGCAATGATGATGGTGATACCACCAATAATGAGCGCGCAATTCAGAAAGCTAACGGCGACGGTTACGGTTTGTCTGTTGATTATCAAGACATCGAAGGCAGCGGCGTTGGTTTCGTAGCAGCATACTCTAATTCTAACCGTACCTTGGGTCAGAAAAATCTGGCTAACAGTGCTACCGGTGATAAAGCTCAAGCTTGGGCTACTGCGCTGAAATATGATGCCAACCAGGTTTACATCGCAGCTATGTACGGCGAAACGCTGAATATGACACCATACAAAGCACTGATCGCGAACAAAACCCAGAACGTAGAATTGGTTGCTCAATATCAATTCGAAAATGGCATTCGCCCATCTATCGCTTATGTTCAGTCTAAAGGTAAAGACCTGGATGCAGTCGGTAGTGCTGACTTGCTGAAATATGCTGAAATTGGTGTGACTTACTACATCAATAAAAACATGTTTACCTATGTTGACTACCAAATTAACTTGCTGGATGAAAACAATCCGCTGGGTCTGGGTACCGACGATACTGTTGCGGTTAACCTGACTTACCGTTTCTAAGTTAATTCAGTAAAGATTACCCTTTTCTGTGTCGGAAATAGGTGAATAAAAAAGGCGGGGTTATCCCTGCCTTTTTTGCATTTAAAATCATTAAAAGTTGGATAAGAAAGTATTACGACAAATTAGCGCTGATATTGTTGTTCACCCCACTTCAGCATTGTAATAACCAACTGCTGGAGTAACTGTTGTAAGTGCGCAGCCCGTTCAGGCAGATAAGAATAGGGTTCGGCCTCAGACATATAGTTTAACTGGGATAACTCAAGTTGCACTGCATGCTGATGATCCTGTGGTGAACCATATGCTCTAGTTATGTAACCACCTTTAAAGCGGCCATTTAATATATGACTAAACACAGATTGGCGTTCGCAACACTCTATCAATTGCGTACTTAGCGATGGCGCACAACTGGCCCCACTATTGGTCCCAAAATTCAAATCTGGCAGTCTCCCATCAAACAACCTCGGGATAACTGAGGCAATTGAATGGGCATCAAGCAGCAATACATAACCGAATTTGGCTTTAAGCCGCATCAATTCGAGCTGAATTTGCTGGTGGTAAGGCCGCCAGATATGTAACAAGTAGGATTGACGCTCCTGAGGAGACGGCGTTTTGCCTGGCATAAAACAGGGGCGGCCATCGAACAGCGTTTCTGGGAACAAACCGGTAGTTGCGGTTGTATATAGCGGCTGATCATCTTCTGGACGGTTCAGATCAACCACTAAGCGAGAATAATTGCCGATAACCATGCTGACGCCAATATTATGGGCGAAATCATAGAGACGGGGAATATGCCAGTCGGTATCTGAAAGCGGTCGGGCGGCTTCTGTCAGGCCATCTTCAACGGCGGGAGTCAGCCGTGTACCTGCATGGGGGATACTGATGAGTAAAGGCAGTTTTCCAACCTGGAAACTTAACGGATCAACCAGATTCATGGGCGAGCATCTCCTTGGAAAACAACAGATGCGGGCAATTGACCGCCGAGCCAGTAAGCCAATTCAGCAGGGTGCGATAATGGCCAATGAACCCAATTTGCCAACTTACCTGTTTCCAGTGTTCCTTGCGTTTCTTGCAACCCCAGAGCCTGAGCCGCATGGCAAGTGACACCTGCGAGTGCTTCTTCCGGAGTCATACGGAACAAGGTGCATGCCATATTGAGCATCAGCCGTAGTGAGAGTGCTGGCGATGTTCCCGGATTGGCATCACTGGCTAATGCCATCGGCACGTTATATTGGCGAAATAGTTCAATTGGAGGGCATTGCGTTTCTCGCAATAAATAATAAGCTCCCGGTAGCAATACCGCGACCGTACCCGCATCGGCCATTGCTCTAACATCTGACTCCGTTGCGTATTCAAGGTGATCAGCTGACATGGCATTAAATTTGGCAGCCAACGTGCTGCCATGGAGCGAGGAAAGTTGTTCTGCATGCAGTTTTACCGGTAAACCGGCTTGCTGTGCCGCTAAAAATACACGCTCAACTTGAGCGAGTGAAAATGCCAGATGCTCACAAAAAGCATCAACAGCATCGGCGAGCTTTTCTTTTGCAACTTGGGGAATAATGGTGTCGCAAACGAAATCAATGTAATCATCAGCCCGACCAGAAAATTCGGGTGGCAAAGCATGAGCAGCCAGACAGGTTGTTTTGACTGTGACAGGCAATAATTCGCCTAACTGGCGTGCCACTCGGAGCATTTTTATTTCACTCTCAAGGCTGAGGCCATAACCAGATTTAATTTCAATGCAGGTTACCCCTTCAGCAAGTAATGGCTTTAGACGAAATAAAGCTTGTTCCAGTAATTGCTGTTCACTAGCATTTCGTGTTGCTCTGACTGTTGACACGATACCGCCGCCATTGGCGGCAATTTCTGCATAGCTCACACCATTAAGACGTTGTTCGAACTCGGCACTTCGATCACCACCAAACACCAAATGGGTATGGCAATCAATTAATCCAGGGGTGATAAGGCCACTTGAGTAGATAACCTCGCGTGAAGCGCTGAGTCTGGGTAATTCATTATATGGCCCGATCCAGACTATTTTACCGTCAGTCACCGCCATTGCCCCTTGCGGGATCAGGTGATACTTCCCTCCACGCATGGTCACGATATCGGCACCGTACCACAAACTGTCGCAGTGAATTGTTGACACCATCTGACTCCCTAAGATGTACAGAATTAAGTTGTATATACAATCATGGACAACCTAGCGCATAAATTCACTATCGGCAAGATAGGGATTTAAACAATTGCGTAACACTTCGCACTTCTCGCAGAGAAATAAAATTGATCAGGACGTGACGGTACCTTGTGGGGTAAAACGGCCATAGAGTTGATAGCGAGAGCTGGGATAAAGCAGTTGAGCAACGGTCACAATTGCTTTTCCATACCAGGTTCTACGGCGAATCAGTAGGCACGGTTCATGCTCTTCTAATTGCAGCAACTGCCGCTCAAGGGGGTTTGGAATAACAGCTTCGACAATATGTTCACCTTCAGTTAGCGGGGCTGCTTGGGTGAGGTAACTGTAAGGGGTGATTTGGTTGAAATCCTGCTTCATATAATCAGGCGCGGTGCTTGGATTGACGCAACGATTCTCGACCTGAATGGGGATATCATTCTCGTAATGAACAATTTGCGAATAGAACAGCTGTTGACCGGGCTGAATGCCTAAAGCAATCGCCTCTTCAGAACTTGCTGGCCGCGCCTCTAACTGCAAAATCTTACTACTATGGCGATGACCACGTGCAGTGATTTCGTCAGCAATATTATGAACTTCAAGTAAGGCACTGTGCGCCTTTGCTTCAGCAACAAAGGTTCCTACGCCTTGCATGCGGATCAGAAAACCTTCACTAGTGAGTTCACGTAACGCCCGGTTGATGGTCATACGACTGACCCCTAACTCGGCGACTAGCTCACTCTCTGATGGTACACGTTGATGGGGCTGCCAGACTCCAGTCCTAATTTGGCGAATAATAGCTAACTTAACGCGTTGATAAATGGGGGCAGGAGTATCGTCCATTGCGGGACTTAATTGTAAGGTTGTTTGTTGTTCCGCCACGACGTTAACCTCGTCAGATAAGAAAATATACGCTAAGTCTACGGTTGAATTTAGCGTGTGTATATGTATATACAAGTTAGTGGTTTAATTAATTGACGCAGCTGCTGCTCAGCGCGTTTGACTCTGAACAAAATATTGGGATATCGCTATGCCAGTTTATTTTACCAAACGTGCTTTCTTACCTGATGGATGGGCGAATGACGTACAGATAACTGTCAATGAACAGGGCAACATTCAGCGCATTATGACGGGCAGCAGTGACACGGATTGCCAAATTCTCTCGGGGCCGATAGTGCCCGGAATGCCTAATCTACATTCTCACGCTTTTCAGCGCATGATGTCTGGATTAGCTGAGATTGCGGGTAACCCGCAGGACAGTTTTTGGACATGGCGAGATTTGATGTATCGATTAGTCCAGCGATTGACACCAGAACATGTCGGTGTGATTGCTCGTCAGTTATATATCGAAATGTTAAAAGGTGGCTATACCCAAGTCGCAGAGTTCCATTATTTGCATCACAGCCCCGACGGTAGCCCATACAGTGATCCGGGGGAGATGACATTACACCTAAGTCAGGCCGCGCAAGACGTTGGAATAGGGATGACCTTATTACCGGTATTGTACAGTTACGCGGGATTCGGTGGTCAACCCGCTCAACAAGGGCAGCGCCGTTTTATTCAAAACACAGAAAGCTATCTCAAGCAGCAGCAAGTTATCACTAAACAATTGGCGAATCAGCCCCTACAAAATCAAGGCCTGTGCTTTCATTCATTACGCGCTGTTGAGTTAAGTCAAATGCAGGAAATATTGCAGGCATCGGATAAACAGTTACCAGTGCATATCCATATTGCAGAGCAGCAAAAAGAGGTCAACGATTGCCTTGCCTGGAGTGGGCAACGGCCCGTGGCGTGGTTGTACGATCATGTGCCCGTCGACAGTCGTTGGTGCCTGGTTCATGCCACACATTTGGATGAGTCAGAACTTGTTCGGTTGGCTAAAAGTCAGGCTGTTGCCGGATTATGCCTAACAACGGAAGCCAATTTGGGGGATGGTATTTTCCCGGCAGTAGATTATTTACAGCATCATGGTCGCTGGGGAATAGGCTCCGATAGCCATGTTTCTCTGAATGTAGTGGAGGAGTTACGTTGGTTGGAATATGGGCAGCGCCTGCGTGATCAGCGTCGTAATCGCCTGACTAATGAACAGTATCCAGCGGTTGCCAATTTACTTTATACCCAAGCTTTAGCTGGGGGGCAGCAAGCTTGCGGCAGCAATATTGGTCAGATAGCAGAAGGTTATCGTGCCGATTGGTTAGTTTTGGATGGCAATGATCCTTATATTGGTGGCACAGAATCTGCTTCTTTATTGAATCGATGGTTATTTGCGGGGGATAAATCGCAAATTCGGGATGTTTATGTGGCGGGCAATGCGGTAATAGTGGATAGATATCATCCAATGCAACAGCAAACTGCACAGGCTTTTCTGGTGGTACTAAAAGCCTGTCAACAGGAGGTCTGATGAGCTTTACCATTTTTGATTTTGCCAGTCTACCGGTTAGCCGTTGGCGAAATGGCGGTGGTGAAACCCGTGAAATTGCATGTTGGCCAGTTGGAGGTGATGATTTTGCCTGGCGTGCCAGCATCGCAACCATTGAGCAGGATGGCCCGTTCTCAGTATTTCCCGATATTGACCGATCCATTACTTTACTCTCAGGAAAAGGAGTAGTGCTTTCCAGCCCTCACTGGGAAGCCCATACCCTTTCAACCCCATTACAGCCTTTTGCTTTTCCTGGTGATATACCCATCCATGCTCATTTACTCGGGGGGAGCAGCCAGGATTTTAATATCATGACTCGCCGAGGCTGCTGGCAGGCAAGCGTAACACCTATTAGCTCAGCGCAAGAACTTCCTGCCTCACATGGCGGATTAGTCTATGTAGTGAGGGGAAAATGGCTTATTAGCCACACAGAAACGCATGAACTTAGCGCTTCGCAAGGATGTTGGTGGTTGCCAGCCATTAAAGGTGGCCAATTACAGCCACAGCTTTCTGATAGCCATTTATTATGGGTTAGTCTATTTCCTGAACGATAAAACACCAAATATTCACATTGCTGACACGATGACGCTGTCTCTGGTGGGGCTGGTGGAAGAGTACAGCGTCCGCGCCAGGAATGGCGTGGCTCGAAGTTACGAGGCTGTAGTGAGTTAATAAGGGGTAAAAACCTGTTGATTGATGATATTGTAATAATATAACATCACATTAATATCAACCGACAGGAGTTTTTCATGCCAATGAAATTGCACCATCTATCCATCATTGCACTTAGTGTTTGCGTATCTTTGACCAGTTTTAATTCGTTTGCTCATGGTAAACATAGCCATGAGCATCAACAATCTGAAGCAGCACGCAAAGCAAGTGAAGGTATCTTTGCAGATAAAGGCGTTAAAGATCGGCCACTCAGTGATTGGGATGGGGTGTGGCAATCGATTAATCCCTATCTGTTGCAAGGTGACTTGGATCCGGTGCTGGCAGATAAAGCCAAAAAGAACAAAAATAAAACAATTGAGGAGTACCGGGAGTATTATAAAAAAGGCTATGCAACTGATATTACGATGATTGGTATTGAGAACAATACTATTGATTTTCATACCCCAGAAGCGGTTAACTCCTGCCAATACAGCTACTCTGGTTTTAAAATAATGCACTATGATTCAGGGAAGAAAGGAGTGCGCTATTTATATGAATGTAAAGATGCCAGTTCTAAAGCCCCGAAATATGTCCAATTCAGTGACCATATTATTGAGCCACAGAAATCCCAGCATTTTCATGTCTATATGAGTAACGAATCACAAGAGAAGCTGCTGAAAGAAATGGATAACTGGCCAACCTTTTACCCGATAACGTTAGATAAAGATGACATTGTCCACGAGATGTTGCATCACTAACGGCACTGAGGCTGTGCGAGTGAGTTGCGCAGCTTCAATTTGGTTGTTCTTGACCGGCGGCTGTTAATGTCGCACAGACCGTTTGAAATTTAAAAAAAACTATTTTAGCTATTTTATGTTTACCCTCTTTCGCATTTGCGCAGGGGGTAACAATGCAACGCTTAATCTGAGTGATTCAACTATTTCGATGATGGGCGCGAGCGCGGGTCATGGCTACTTTGATGTGTTGAGTACCCGTAGTGTCGCTTTTAGCGCCAATAGCGGTGCGATGCTAAATGGCGATATGCGGGCCAACGGCTGGCAGCAGTAGTGTGACGCTAGATAGTAGTGCGAGCTGGCATGGTTCGGCACGTAATATCGCAACGCTGGCAATGGACAATAATGCCAGTTGGACTGGCGCGACAAATAGCACCGGTGCGGTATCGATCAATGGAGGTAGCTTGTGGCAGGTTACCGATGATTCAGATATTGCATCATTGGCCCTGAATGATTCAACGCTCGGCTTTAGTACACCGAATACGAGGGTTTATAAAACCTTAACCGTAAATGGTGATAGTTGGCTGCAATACAGTTCACTGAACGCGGAAGTAAACGGTGAGCAACTGTCAGGTGAGAAATATGATATCAACGGTCTGAGCGCATCCGTAGACTATTGGCTAACGTCGCCCAGAAAATAGGTGATAAAAGTTATAGTGATACAGCACTAACAGTCGGATTTAAATACGCTTTCTAATCAGTGAGTCATAAAGGCCTGCCAAAAGGATGGGCAGGTCTTCTACCTCAGTCGCCACACGGGCGAGTTTTTGGTAAATCCTGAAATGTGATATTTATAAAACATCCTTCCATTAAAATTGAAATTTTGTTTCCAAGTTGCTATGGTCAGCACAGTCAAGTCTAACTATCACACCCAATGGGCTGAAGCTCATTGGCGCAACGGAGATAATAAATGAAAATCGCACTGATGATGGAAAACAGCCAGGCGGGTAAAAACGCAATCATCTTGAAAGAGCTGAACGCTGTGGCCTCAGAAAAAGCGTACCCGGTATACAACGTAGGTATGAGTGATGAGAACGACCATCATCTGACTTATATCCATCTGGGGATTATGGCCAGCATCCTGCTAAACGCTAAAGCAGTAGATTTCGTGGTCACTGGCTGCGGTACGGGTCAGGGTGCGATGATGTCATTGAACATTCATCCAGGTGTTGTGTGTGGTTATTGCATCGATCCAGCAGATGCTTTCCTGTTTGCTCAGATTAACAACGGTAACGCACTGTCACTGCCATTCGCCAAAGGTTTTGGCTGGGGTGCTGAACTGAATGTGCGTTACATTTTTGAGAAAGCGTTCACCGGCGTGAAAGGTGAAGGCTACCCACTGGATCGTAAAGAGCCGCAAGTGCGTAACGCGGGTATTTTGAATCAGGTGAAAGCGGCAGTAGTGAAAGAAAACTATCTTGATACACTGCGCGCTATCGATCCGGAATTGGTGAAAACAGCCGTGAGCGGTGAACGTTTCCAGCAGTGTTTCTTCGATAACTGTCAGGTTGAAGAAATCAAAGCATTCGTGAAACAAATTCTGGCGTAATGATAACCGAGCTTCATGACTGAAATAGTATCAAAAACAAGGCTCCTAAACAGGGGCCTTTTATCTATCCGTGATAGCCTAAACCTTAATTAGCTAGCACTTCGGTGGCGTTCCTTGTGCAGGCAGATAGCGCAGTGGGTCCAGCGCTGTTGCCCGGTAGCGAATCTGAAAATGCAACATTAGGGTATCTGTTCCTGTGCTTCCCATAGTGGCTATTTTCTGCCCAGCCTTAACATCCTGACCATTATTCACCAGCATGGTGTCGTTATGGGCGTAAGCGGTAATGAAATCCTCGCCGTGCTTAATCATAATGAGATTGCCATAGCCGCGCAGTTGATTGCCGACATACACCACTTTCCCTTTGGCTGATGCATAGACTGGCTGCCCGCGTTTACCTGCAATATCAATCCCTTTATTACCACCATCGGCAGTGGAATATTTAGAGATAACTTGGCCGCTGGTGGGCCAACGCCAGCAACGACTTGCACCAGGCGGTGGTGTCGATTTAGCCAGCGTCGAGCTTGATGATTTGCGTTTAGTTGACGTCAGACGCCCTGTTGAACTCGAACTATCAAGTCGCAACTTCTGCCCAACTTCCAGTCGATAAGGGGGTTTTAGCTTGTTGATACGAGCAAGGTCACTGACTTCACTGTCACTGATCCAGGCGATAAAATAGAGGGTATCACCCTTTTTGACGGTGTAGGATTTGTCGTTGTAACTGCCCTTCGGCAGCTTGGCATAGTCACGATTTGAATTGTTTGAGCACCCAGCCAATAGCAAGATAGCCATTGCATATAACGCCAACCGTGGCCACAACTGCATTCTGCTTTTCGTGTTCAAAACGTTTCCCTTGTCATCGTGATTTCAATTGCTCTCAGCCACTTATCATAACATTGTAACAATAAGCGTCAAAAGCCAGAACAAGGTTATCGTTTAAGATTCGGATATTGGAATAGCGGATAAACGGCGTTACCCGACAATGGCCGGGTAACATTTAACCGCACAAGATTTATAGCGAGGTTTCGGTTTCAGGAATGAGTTTATTGACTGATCCGCAGACAGTGACTTTACTGCGCACCACTTCTTTCATGACATCCATATCATCTTCCACTCCGCCCCAACTCAGCTTCAACACTGCAATCGTGGCGATGACAAAAATCAACCACAGTCTTGACCTGACGCACGTTCTCGGCAAACGGGAAATGGCTGCCATCAATCATTGCACTACGCACACCGGCATTCACCTTGCGGCTAATATCATCAAGGGATTCGTGGTGGTCAAGATGTAGCGCCAGTGGCATCCCATAACTTTCAGAATAGGCTTCACACAGTGCGTAGATTTCTTCAAACGCAATATGTTTAAAAGTGCCGGGCGTGCCCGCTAGTATCACTGGAGACTGCATCTCTTTACAGACTTCGAGGATGGCCTGAATAGTTTCCGCGTTATGGATGTTGAAAGCCGGTACTGCGTAGCGCCGGGCCTGCGCATCCTGAAGAAGATATTTAGTAGAAATAATACTCATGTCATGCTCCTCTCAGCCTTTCCAGGGATGAATAACAACACCTTGCACTACACGGTTTACGGTGCCGCTGGCAGAAGGGGGGCCGGGGTAATACCTGCTTTGATGGATTCGGTGAGGGCGAAAATTTGTGCATACATCAGGAAGCAGAAGGCCTGTTCGACATCAATAAAATGCCGTGATGTTGGTAACAGGATATGCGGGCCGTGTTCTATTTCAGGGCTGGTTACGGCAGATATTGCCACGACGCGCATCGCCTGATGGTCGCGGTGCAATTCGGCCAGCAAATCGAGGTCATATTGCCGAGTGTAAGAGTGGCTTGAAACAAAAACCACCACCAGTGTTTCAGCATTCACCAGTGATTTAGGCCCGTGACGAAAGCCAGTTGGTGAGTCATAAAACGCGGCCACTTTACCTGCCGTCAGTTCCAATATCTTGAGTGCCGCTTCCAAGACCAACAGGTGCGCAGAACAGACGGCAAAGATGCCACATCCTGTATCCTGTTTATGGTCAGCCACAAACTCGGTTAAATGTTTCACTTTCCTCTCTGTATGAGTTAAATGTCTTTTTATCTTTCGATTTATTTCATTTAATACTGCTTTATGGGTTAATAAAAACAAATGAAAGATAATTGAATTGAGATCTGTTTCGAAAAAGAAGCATAATGAAAGGATTTTTACGGTGTAAGTGTGCGGATTTTCGATAATGTTAAGACTTGCTTGCCGGCAAAGGGAAGGCGTTAATAGATGAAGTGAAATGAAACGAAAGGCTTCTGGAAAGGATCACCTATGAGCAATACTGATTCGATAATGGACAAACGGATAACAGGTACCAGTGAACGGCGTGAGCAAATTATTCAACGTCTTCGCCAACAGGGAAGTGTCCAGGTTAATGATTTATCGTCATTATTTGGCGTTTCTACGGTGACTATCCGCAACGATCTGGCTTTTCTGGAAAAACAGGGGATTGCCGTGCGTGCCTATGGTGGTGCCTTGGTTTGTGATGGCGGCACACCAGCAGTTGAGCCAACCGTAGAAGATAAAAGCGCCCTTAATACTTCGCTAAAACGTAGCATTGCTCGTGTTGCGGCAGATCTAATAAAACCTGGGCACCGCGTTATCCTCGACTCTGGTACAACCACCTGCGAAATAGCGCGATATATGCGCAATCATAAGGAGGTTATTGCCATGACCAATGGCATGAATGTGGCGAACTCGCTGCTGGATGCCGAAGGTGTGGAACTGTTGATGACCGGTGGGCATCTGCGACGCCAGTCATTATCTTTCTACGGTGATCAGGCTGATCAATCTTTGCAAAACTATCATTTCGATATGCTTTTTCTCGGTGTAGATGCTATTAGTCTTGAACGTGGGGTGAGCACCCATAATGAAGATGAAGCGCGTTTAAATCGCCGGATGTGTGAAGTGGCGGAACGTATTATTGTGGTGACTGATTCCAGTAAATTTAACCGTTCCAGTTTGCATAAAATTATTGATACCCAACGTATACATATGGTGATTACCGATAAAGATATGCCCGTCGACAGTTTGAATGGATTACGCAAAATTGGAATTGAAGTGATTCTTGTCGGAGAGTAACAGCACTCTTTAGACCACATAATGGAAAACTTAATAACGTAGGGTTATTGAGTACTGATATTTTCAATATCAAAGGATTTTATGTTTACTAAACATACGCTAATTTACTCACTAGCGCTGTTGGTGTCAGTTTTTTGCTTACCGGTTGCCCGCCACCACCTGATTTAACACAATGGCAGCGACCGAATTCGACGGTGAATGACGCCCGCGTAGCGATGGGGCAATGTGGTGTTCCTTTGCCAGGGCCTCAACCAGACTTTAGCGATAACGAAACTGTGTTGTATTACCACTGTATGAACAGGGTCTTCCTCGATCATGGTGGCTATCTATGTAATGGCAGATGTACTTATGTAGATCCCTGGATGGTAGCGTGTAACGTTATTTTATGTAAAAATCTCTTGGGCTTTTTAAATTTCATAACAAAGGCATGTAATGAAAATAACACCTACCATTATTCAAACACCTTTTCCATTTGAGAATAATAATTCTCATACTGACATAGTAACGTAGCCCATTCTCGGTAAGCTAATAGGGGAAGGTTCGACAGCAGAAGTATTTGAAGATGTGAATGATTCGTCTGCTTTATATAAAAAGTATGATCTTGTTGGCAACCAGTACAATGAGATTCTGGAAATGGCCAAGCAAGAGTCTGACCTTTTTAATGCTTTTTATGGCGATGAAGCATCAGTTGTTATACGGCATGGCGGTGATGTGTACCTCCGAATGCTACGCGTGCCCGGGACTCCCCTTAGTGACATTGATACAGCTGATATCCCTGATAATCTTGAGAGTCTTTATATGCAGTTGATATGTAAATTGAATGAGTTGGGTATAATCCATTACGATCTCAACACAGGTAATATGCTGTACGATAAAGAAAGTGAAAGTTTATTTCCAATAGATTTTCGTGATATTTATACTGAATATTACTCTGCAACTAAAAATGATAAAGAGATTATCGACCGGCGATTACAAATGCGTACAAATGATTTCTATTCATTATTAAACAGGAAATATTTATAGGTGCTATTTTCATGGATGAAAAATCGCTATACGCCCACATTCTCAACCTGTCCGCCCCGTGGCAGGTTGAATCACTTTCCCTTGATGAAAACGCTGGCTCTGTCACCGTGGTTGTCGGGATCGCCAAAAATACACTGCTAATCTGCCCGACATGCGGGCAGCAATGCCCTGTTCACGATCACCGCCACCGCAAATGGCGTCATCTTGATACCTGCCAATTCATGACTGTCGTTGAGGCGAATGTCCCTTGAGTCATGTGTCCAGACCATGGATGCCAGACGTTACCTGTTCCGTGGGCCGGAGTTGGTAGCCGATACACGCTGCTTTTCGAATCATTCGTCCTCTCATGGCTGAAGATCAGCACCATTGATGCTGTCAGGAAACAACTTAATCTTAGCTGGAATGCTGTTGACGGAATTATGACACAGGCTGTTAAGCGTGGGCTTGCCCGGATAAAGAAGCCGTTATCAGCCCGACATATGCATGTGGACGAAGTAGCGTTCAAAAAAGGGCACCGATACATCACAGTTATATCCGATCGTGAAGGACGTGCGCTGGCATTAACGGATGATCGTGGAACTGAAAACCTTGCCAGTTATCTCAGGACTCTCACCGACGGCCAGCTGGAGGCCATCAAAACATTCTCAATGGATATGAATGCCGGATATATCAAAGCGGCACGCATCCATCTTCCGGGAGCTGTAGGGAAAATCGCCTTTGATCGCTTCCATGTGGCAAAACAATTGGGTGAAATCGTCGATAAAACACGGCAGACCGAGCATCCCCGGCTTCTGGTGGACAGTCGCCGCCAGGCAAAAGGAACCCGCTTCCTGTGGCAATACAGTGAAAAACGGATGACAGAGCCCCGGCAGGAAAAACTGACCTGGCTCAGGGAGCAAATGCAACTGACAAGACAGTGCTGGACGCTAAAGGAGCTGGCAAAAGACATCTGGAACCGACCGTGGAGTACTGAACGGCGAACAGACTGGCAGCAATGGATAGCGCTGGCGAGAAGTTGCGATGTACCGGTAATGAAAAACATGGCCGGTACAATCAGCAAAAGGTTATACGGGATACTGAATGCCATGCGGCATAACGTCTCAAATGGCAATGCTGAAGCCCTGAACAGCAAAATAAGGTTGCTGAGAATAAAAGCCAGAGATTACCGGAACAGGGAGCGCTTTAAGCTGGGAGTAATGTTCCATTACGGTAAGCTGAATATGAGCTTCTGAGCGTTTTCATTAACCGTTTATTTCTTAATTGGAATATCGTAGTTGGTTGAGATTGCCTGTTTTCTTGGAATATCGTAGTTGGTTGAGATTGCCTGTTTTCTTGGAATATCGTAGTTGGTTGAGATTGATTGTTTTCTTGGAATATCGTAGTTGGCTGAGATTACCTGTGCTACAGAAAATGCAGATCTTTCGGATTGCTTAGCTGAGATAGCATCCGAATCGGACGAGCTTATACTCACTTGATCTTTTAATCGCTGCAGGCGCCATTGCTCAAACTCTTCAAATGGAACGAAATCAGTATCATCGTCATCTAAAGCGTTGATGTGAGAGGCGCTCTCATTCCTAGACGAAAAACAATCAAAGTGAACATGTTTATTCGAGCCTTTCATTGAATCCATGAGTTCTTTGTACTGAGTATATTCTTTAGCATTCATTCTTAATTTAGGATGCAGGCATGAAGCTAATGGCTTGATTTCTAATACTTTCACTTTTGTACTGGTTGTAACATATCCACCAGAGGAATGGTTATCTTGAGTTGAATTCTTTGAGGTGGATGAGGTATCAACAAAGGAATCGATGCTTAAGCTTGAAGTGCATAGGCATGAATTGATATTTAAAAGCATGTACCCTCCGGATAAGACTGGCTGTCAATGAAGGGAAAATAATAGCAAGAAACAGAGCCTATCATATAAGTGTTTCACCCCTAACAAGACAGTAGGCGCGAATTTTTCCCACCATAATCGGGGAAGACCCATGGAACAACAAGGTTTTGTTTTTAAACATGGTTTTAAGATTTTTGACGTTTACGAACAAACTCCTGCCTGTGTTGCACAAAAACAGGGGAGAGCAGTGAGTCTACGCCAACTTGAGGCGTTGCCTTTTGCCGCTGATAGTGGATTCCACCCCATCAAGCCGGATTCGGGTATGGATAAATCTTCGCGAATAAGCTGGCGTAAAGCAGGGGCTTCACTGTATTTTTCACATACCATTGAGAATGACCGTATCGCCCAACAGATGATGTACCAGTGTGGTTATCCTCAACCACTGGGTTCAAATTCTTTTATTCCTACCATTAGAAAGGCGGCTGATATACAGCGATGCATGCTGGATAACGGTTTTGAGCCCAAAAGAAAACTCATGTTGGTATGTCGTAACTACCCGCAAGTCACTGGATGTCAGAAATAGCGTTATCTCTCTCCACATTTAAATGCTGGTGATTAGACAGAAAAGTCATCACTATGGCATGGGCTTTAAGTGTTTTATTTATCTTTTTCAAGTTGGAGCAGCATTTTAAAAGCATTTTCAATATGGGTAGCCAGGCTTTTTTACATCCTCATACACATCTTGACATTTGTTGCTTTATTCTCAGGTTGTTTACTCCACTTTATTGGTGAAGATTATGAATAACTTGATGCAACAATTACAGTCAATGCTCGGGCAGACAACGAAGAAGAACGGTGACGGGGCTTCTGGCCTGAGTAATATGTTAGTGCCTGGCGCATTGGGTGGCCTTGCCGGCTTACTTGTTGGCAGTAAATCCTCACGTAAACTACTGAGCAAATATGGTAGCAGTGCGTTATTAGCTGGCGGCGGCGCGGTACTGGGAACCGTGTTATGGAATAAATATAAAGACAGAATTCGTCAGAATCATCAGGATGAACCACAGTATGGTCAGCAAGTCGCCCCGGTAGATCAGCGTGTGCAGCGGTTGGTCATGGCACTGGTGTTTGCGGCCAAAAGTGATGGGCATATTGATGCGAAAGAGCGCAGTATTATTGAACAGAATATGCGCGAAGCGGGTATCAGTGAGCAGGGTGAACGTCTGGTGCAACAGGCCATTGACCAGCCATTGGACCCTCAATTACTGGCGCGTGATATTCAAAATGAAGAGGAGGCGTTGGAACTCTACTTCCTGAGTTGCGCCGTCATTGATGTGGACCATTTTATGGAGCGTAGCTATCTTGCCGCGCTGGGCGACGCACTGAAAATTCCGCAAGATGTTCGTGATGGAATTGAACAAGACATTCGAGAGAAAAAGCGAAGCATTACCGACTAATTTACTTGCAGGTGGCCTTTGGTATTCTCCAATAGGCCACTGTTTCAGAAGCGATGCTTCGCAGATTTTGGTGGCTCAAACAGTATTATTAGACGTTAATGCGGATCTATTCTCCCTCAGACTTCATTTCAGACAACAGCCACAGAGCAAAATCCCGCATAGCCGGCGTCTCAGTACGGGACTGTAGGCGAGTTAACCAATATCCCCCGAGACTGACTGTCGTGCTAAAAGGTTGGATTATGCGTTCACTACGTAGCAGGTGCATAAACATAGCGGGTGGAGCCAGTGCGATACCTATTTCCGTCTGCGCCGCTTCCAGCATACTGACTGACGAGTCGAACATCATTATTTGCTGGGAAGGTGAAGGTACAGGCCCTCCCGCCGCCGCAAACCAAGCCGACCACTCATCGCGACGATAGGAACGGAGCAGCATAAACCTTTGAAGATCAGTAGGGTGGCGTAAATCTTTTGCTAATGAGGGGGCGCACAGTGGGGCAAGTGGAGCATCACATAAAAATTGTGACTCCGTGCCATGCCAGGCTCCATTGCCGTAACGAATGGCATAATCCAGCCCTTCAGCCACAACATCGACACGATTATTATGTGTTGAGAGTAAAATATCCACATGTGGGGAATGTTGTTGAAAATCCCTCAATCGTGACAATAAATAGCCGGTTGCAAAGGTTCCAACAACACCCACCCTGATTTTTTCACGCATTATTCCAGCGGAGAAACGGTCTAGCGTATGCGCGATACGATCAAAAGAATCGTTCAGGATGGGGAGCAGATTCTCCCCTTCGGTTGTGAGCACTAATCCGCGTGAAATACGAATAAAGAGGCGACAGTTGAGGCGTTGTTCCAGCGCTTTGACCTGCTGACTTATTGCTGCATGGGTAACATTTAATTCGATAGCAGCCTTAGTAAAACTTAACTGTCTGGCCGCAGCCTCGAAAGCACGAAGTGAATTTAACGGAATATAGCTGCGAACCATAGATTGACTTGTTAGATTTTCTATTATCAAGTGCTAAATATAATCGATTGTTATCCATAGTCAATCATTGCAGAATTCTTCACGCAAAAGGAGCCACACTGCATGCCATTTATCAGTCTATGGAAGATTTACTAATGATGAAAAAGTCTATAATCAATACCTTGATCTTTACCGCTATTGCAACTTTCCCACTTTATACTTTGGCACAAACCAAACTTACGCAGCAGCAGGTTGCGACTATCGTCAATAACACTCTGACGCCGTTGCTCGAAAAACAGGATATTCCCGGTATGGCCGTCGCAGTATTTTATGACGGAAAGCCGCAATTCTTTAACTATGGTATGGCGGATATAAAAGCAGGTCGTCCGGTAACCGAAAATACACTGTTTGAACTCGGTTCAGTGAGTAAGACCTTTACTGGCGTCGCCGGAGAATATGCCATGCAGACCGGTATTATGAACCTTAATGATCCCGTGACGGAATATGCTCCCGAGCTAACGGGCAGCCAGTGGATAGATGTGAAAATGTTGCATCTGGCGACGTACACTGCGGGTGGACTTCCTCTGCAACTCCCCGATTCGGTGACTGACCAAAAATCATTGTGGCAATATTATCAACAATGGCAGCCACAGTGGGCACCTGGGGTGATGCGCAATTATTCTAATGCCAGCATTGGGCTATTCGGCGCGCTGGCGGTGAAAAGAAGTCAGTTAACATTTGAAAACTATATGAAGGAATATGTGTTCCAACCTTTAAAACTGGATCATACCTTTATCACTATCCCCGAATCCATGCAGTCAAATTATGCGTGGGGATATAAAGATGGTCAGCCAGTGCGCGTTACCTTGGGCATGCTGGGTGAGGAAGCCTATGGAGTGAAATCCACCTCGCAAGATATGGTGAGATTTATGCAGGCCAATATGGACCCAGAAAGCTTACCTGCCGCTAACGATAAGCTAAAAGAAGCGATCATCGCATCTCAGTCACGTTATTTCCAAGCAGGAGATATGTTCCAGGGCTTGGGATGGGAAATGTATAACTGGCCTATCAATCCACAGAGGGTGATTGCCGATAGTGGCAATGATATTGCGTTAAAACCACGTAAGGTTGAGGCATTGGTACCTGCACAACCTGCTGTGCGAGCATCCTGGGTTCATAAGACCGGCGCAACCAATGGCTTTGGCGCTTATATTGTATTCATCCCAGAGGAGAAGGTTGGCATAGTGATGTTAGCGAACAAGAATTACCCTAATCCAGTCCGCGTACAAGCAGCATACGATATTCTTCAAGCATTGCGTTGAGATGACAGATAGCTAAACATTTCTGCTGCGCTTCTATGAGATAAGTTAAAATATTGTGAAAAAAATCCACGCAACCGCGTGGATTTTATAGAGTTTATTAATCTTAATGAGATTCAGCGAAACCTCATGAGACGATAAATTTTATTTAGACATTGAACAAGAAGTTCATCACATCGCCATCTTTTACGATGTAATCTTTACCTTCTGAGCGCATCTTCCCAGCTTCTTTTGCACCTTGCTCACCTTTGTAGGTAATAAAGTCGTCAAAAGCGATAGTTTGGGCGCGGATAAAGCCTTTTTCAAAGTCGGTGTGAATTTTGCCAGCAGCTTGTGGCGCTGTTGCACCTACCGGGATGGTCCAGGCACGAACTTCTTTAACACCGGCAGTGAAGTAAGTTTGCAGATTCAACAATTCATAACCGGCACGGATCACACGGTTCAAGCCTGGCTCTTCAATACCCAACTCGGCCATAAATTCAGCGCGATCTTCATCTTCCAGCTCAGCAATGTCTGATTCAACTGCCGCACATACGGCAACCACGACTGAACCTTCAGCGGCAGCAATGGCACGCACTTGATCCAGATATGGGTTATTCTCAAAACCATCTTCATTGACGTTAGCAATATACATGGTTGGTTTCAGCGTCAGGAAGCTCAAGTAACGGATGGCCGCTTTATCTTCTGCTGTCAGGTTCAACGCACGCAGCATGCCAGCATTCTCTAAATGCGGCAGGCATTTTTCCAGTGCTTCCAGTTCAGCTTTAGCATCTTTGTCGCCGCCTTTAGCTTTCTTCTGCACGCGATGAATAGCACGTTCGCAAGTTTCCAAATCGGAAAGAGCCAGTTCAGTATTGATAGTGTCAATATCATCAACGGGATCAACTTTACCAGCAACATGGATGATATTGTCATTTTCAAAGCAACGTACTACATGGCCAATCGCTTCGGTTTCACGAATATTGGTCAGGAATTGGTTACCCAGCCCTTCACCTTTCGAGGCCCCTTTTACCAGGCCCGCGATATCAACGAATTCCATAGTGGTTGGTAAAATACGTTGAGGTTTTACAATCTCGGCCAGTTGGTCCAGACGCGGATCTGGCATTGGCACCACACCCGTATTGGGTTCAATGGTACAGAACGGGAAGTTAGCGGCTTCAATACCCGCTTGTGTCAACGCGTTGAACAGGGTGGATTTACCAACGTTAGGCAGGCCCACAATACCGCATTTGAATCCCATGTTTTATATCACCTTAAATAACTTAAAAATCAACTCGTTAGGGTTAACGGGCCGATGTAATCAAAATTTATGCCGCCATTATACACATTCTGACGATTTATCTCGATCATGCTGTTTCATTGTGTGAATTGCTTTTATCGCAATCTCCGATAGGTAATTGATTTTTCTAACTCTGTGCTCTGGATCACGCTTCCGTTACCTGAAGTTTTTTGCTTAATGTCCGATAACTAAACATTAGGGTCAGCATACTGAATTTGGACTATTCCCATGGAAATGAATATCTATAAATGGCTGATAGTGATTTTGTTTGGGGGAGTGGTGGGGATCTTGGGCATGTGGTTTCTGACGGCAGATTCTGAGCCTACTGGGCCAAGCTTTGCAGAGTTGGTTGATCAATATGGTCTGCAAATAGAAAACCGATCAGACAAAAGCGTAAGATATGTGGGTTACCAGAAAAAAACACTGTATGAGGATTTTGACGGTGTTCAACTGAAATTCACCGCCATCAATGAGAAGTTCGAGCGTAGCCACGATTTATCAGATAATAAGAAAAAAGCTGCCGATTGGGATTCGCTTTTTTGCACTGATGAACTGCAAGATATTGCGGATGAATATGACGCCAAAAGTAATCATTTTCTAGGGAGGGTTAGAGTTATTATTGGCGGTGTTGTCCTGACCGGTGAAGGTCAGCAGGGCATCAATGCGTTGTGCAACAAAAATCAATAAAGTGAAAGGTTAATTCCCCGGTGCATGGCGGTTTCCGGGGAATTAGGTAAACCTCTACTGCGCGCCCGCTTTGAAAGAATGCAGACGATTCATAGCCTTGGTAATATCTTCTTTCAGCAGCACTTCAGTACAGCGAATCGATTCATCAATGGCGTCGTCAATTAAGGTTTGTTCACTGGCGGGGGGTTTGCCCAGAACAAAACCAGTAACTTTACTTTTATCGCCAGGATGGCCGATACCAATGCGTAAACGATAGAAATTCGGGTTATTACCGAGCTTGCTCTGAATATCTTTCAGACCATTGTGGCCACCGTTGCCACCCCCCTAACTTCAATTTCGCCACGCCCGGTGGGATATCCAGCTCATCGTGCGCGACTAAAATTTCTTCTGGTAAGATACGGTAAAAGCCGGCCATTGCCGCAACAGCCTTGCCACTTAAATTCATAAAGGTAGACGGTACCAGCAAGCGCACATCTTGGCCTGCCAGATTTAACCGTGCGGTATAACCGAAGAATTTGCTCTCTTCTTTCAGTTGTTGGTTATGGCGCAGCGCCAATAAGTCCACATACCAGGCTCCCGCATTATGGCGGGTTTGGGCATATTCTGCGCCCGGATTTGCCAGCCCAACGATTAATTTAATGCTACTCACGTCGTCATTCGCTATTACTAAAGGAATTAAAGTGTGACAGTTTACCTGTCATGGCGCGTAATGACAAAACTGCTGGTGTGAGTTTGCTGGGGGTTAATAATTCGAATGGTGAATAGTTCATTTGTGTAACAATTCAACTTTAGTGCCAAATAGCTGGAAAATGTAAAGATTTGTCGGAATATATTCGCCAGTTGTGATCGCAAGCGCAATACCTTTGCTGCCAGCCTGACTATACTAAGTTATTAAGTGGACATGAATAATCGCATTAAGCAAGCAGTTTCGGATGCTGAACGTAGTGATTATTTATTGGCAACTCAAGTGGAGGTGGCATATGAAACGTAAAAGCGCAGCAAGACTCGGTAATGTGCTGATGGGACTAGGATTGGTGACAATGGTCGTTGGGGTAGGTTACTCAATTTTGGCCGAAGTTACACAATTTGGTTTACCGCAATTCTTTGCCCACGGTGCAGTGATGAGTATTTTTGTTGGTGCACTGTTATGGCTGGTCGGCGCTCGTATTGGTGGGCGTGAAGAAGTTGCTGACCGTTATTGGTGGGTTAAGCACTTTGATAAACGATGCAATCGCAACCAGCGCCACTCATAACATCTGAGTGTGGCCCCGAGGTATATGACAAAATATAAACCTGTTACCGCAGCTTTAAATCGAGCTGATGTTCAGGAGGAGTGAATGACGGCCCAAAAATCCATAGATCAAGAACCTATAGACCAAGAGTAGAAAACCCGTTGTAGCAGCCGCTTCAACGGGTTTTTCTTTATCTGTATTATACCCGTCATACTTCAAGCTGCATGTGCGTTGGCTGCCTTCCTGCAACTCGAATTATTTAGGGTATAATTCATTTATCAGTTATGAACACCCACACAATACTGCTCAAAAGTGGCTCATCACAGTTAACTGCGGCCAGTTAGCACCGCAGGGATATCCACAACTCAATGTTGATTAATGCTCAAACATCGCAGAGATTGACTCTTCATTACTGATACGACGGATGGCTTCAGCCAACATGCCGGACAGTGTCAGAGTACGTACATTTTTCAATGCTTTGATTTCAGCTGACAACGGAATAGTGTCACAAATAATTACTTCGTCAATCACGGAGTGCTTGATGTTTTCAACCGCATTACCAGAGAAGATCGGGTGAGTCGCGTAGGCAAACACACGCTTAGCACCACGTTCTTTCAAGGCTTCAGCCGCTTTACACAAAGTGCCACCGGTATCGATCATATCGTCAACCAACACGCAATCACGGCCAGCTACGTCACCGATGATATGCATCACCTGAGAAACGTTAGCGCGTGGACGGCGTTTGTCGATAATCGCCATATCAGTATCGTTCAGCAGTTTTGCGATGGCTCTGGCGCGAACAACGCCGCCAATGTCTGGAGAAACGACGATTGGGTTTTCCAGATTCTGCTGCAACATGTCTTCCAGCAGGATTGGGCTACCAAATACGTTATCAACCGGAACATCAAAGAAGCCTTGGATCTGTTCAGCATGTAGATCCACTGTCAATACGCGGTCAACCCCAACACTTGAGAGAAAATCGGCAACAACTTTGGCAGTGATCGGCACACGAGCGGAGCGCACACGGCGATCCTGGCGGGCGTAACCGAAGTAAGGAATAACAGCAGTAATACGTCCTGCGGAGGCGCGACGCAGGGCATCAACCATGACAACCAGTTCCATCAGGTTATCGTTCGTGGGTGCGCAGGTGGACTGGATGATGAAAATATCACCACCGCGTACATTTTCGTTGATTTGCACGCTCACTTCGCCGTCGCTAAAACGACCTACAGCGGCGTCACCAAGACTGGTGTACAAACGGTTGGCAATACGTTGTGCTAGTTCCGGGGTGGCGTTACCAGCAAAAAGCTTCATATCAGGCACGAGAAGAACCTCAGGCATGCGTCCAGAGAAGATATTGTCAGATCAGTAATCACGGGCGACTATTCATACTGATTGCAATATACATACGGGTATTTAAAGCCAAAACAGTATTATGAACCGGCTTTCAATCAAATGAGACAGGTATTTTCACAAACTCAGGTCAGTGGTGCCATGATCTAGACCTTTGTAGTGCATTCTTATCTGTGCTCACTGTTTTCCATTTTCCCAGAGCGTACGCGATGCAGTGGCGAAAGGTTCACTCCACGGGCAACAAAACCGTGCAACCACTCCGGGGCAATACTTAACACCTGCCGGGCCGATGACTCCGTGTCAAATTCTGCAAAGACACAAGCTCCGGTTCCGGTCAGGCGTGACGGGGCATATTCTAACAGCCATGAAAGAGCCTGTTCAACCTCGCGAAAACGTTTTCTTGCGATTGGTTCGCAATCATTTGCGTACGGAGCGCTTAAAAGCGCCGCCAGTGGGCGAATTGGCGTATTTCTTTTTAATTCAGGATCGGAAAAAATAATGGGCGTTGGGATGTTTACTCCGGGGTGAACCACCAAATACCACTTCTCTATAGGCTCTGCGGGGTGCAACTTTTCACCAATTCCCTCGGCAAAGGCGGCATGACCGCGAACAAATACCGGTACATCGGCCCCCAATGTGAGTCCAAGAGCGGCTAATTCTTCATCAGACAGACCACAGTGCCACAGGGTATTGAGTGCGACTAGCACCGTTGCTGCATTGGACGAACCGCCACCCAAACCGCCCCCCATTGGCAAGCGTTTATCGATGCTAATATCCGCCCCCCGAGGTACTTTTGCTGAGCTGGGATGTTGTTGCAGCAATCGTGCCGCGCGGATTATCAGGTTTTGTTCGTTTTCCACTCCGACAATGGGAGTTAATAGTCGAATTTGATCGTCATCGCGGGGCACAATCGTCAGTTCATCGCCATAATCGAGAAACTGGAACAAAGTCTGTAATAGGTGATAGCCATCAGTGCGTTGCCCGGTGATATAAAGAAACAAATTCAATTTAGCGGGAGACGGCCAGACGTATTGATTGGTATTCGCCATACTATTTGACCGTCCAGTTATCCATCTTCAGCTTGATGCGCTGACCACCCTGACTGAGCTCCATGCGGCTAGGCAATGCCGGTGTGACCTGAGTATTGTATTCTTGATAATCAACCACCCAGGTTACGCCATCTTGTTGGTAAGTCAGCTGTTTCAGGCGATATTTATCGTCGAGAGTAAAATCAGTGGTATCCCCCGGCAAGCCCAGAATCCATTGGCGCAAACTTTCCAGCGGAATCGACATTCCGGTCAATTTTTGAATCATTTCTTGCGGATCATTACTGACATGGCGTTTGCCTTGATTGTCAGTCAATTGGGTCGCACCGGGTTGTACGACCAATTCTAATTCAGTACTACCCAACGGATTGGTCAGCAACAGGCGATAGCGCTCAGGGGCAGTTTGTTGCCAGAAGAAACGTGCATAAACTTTTTGTTTTTCTGAGAGATAAGCAAAGGCACCGCGGGTTTGAAACTGGCTCAATTGCCGCAACTGTTGCTCATGCTGACGCCATTGAGGCGATGTGGGGCTGGTCGCAGGGCCGGATGGTGGCGTGGTGCTACAGGCGGCTAATAGCAAAGTAGCTAATGGAAGTAGGCGATAAAAACTGATTTTGCGCTGAGGCATATGGGTATAAATCCTATCGGTCGCAGGGTTTTTCACTGGCGCACGTTTTATAAAGCAATATTATGATAAAGCAAATTTGGTTGATGCGTTTGAATAATGGGCATCATTGTTGCTCACGCTAACGACCTGAGGGGTGAGCGTCAATATCTTGTTCTATGTTGTACATCATATAATCAATTATTGAACATAATTTGGGATAATACTTAGGATGATGCACTGCGACTTTTATTGATCCCGCGCATCAAGTAGAATGCGGTTCAGACGAGAATCCATACTAACATCAGTATTACTCGAAGCCGTTCTCATGACTCTGCTTGCATTAGGCATTAACCACAAAACCGCTCCTGTATCGTTACGTGAACGGGTGACATTTTCACCTGAATCGATCGATCAGGCACTTGCTAGCTTGCTCCAACAGCCGTTGGTGCAGGGCGGTGTCGTGTTGTCTACGTGTAACCGAACTGAGTTATATCTCAGCGTAGAACAGCAAGAAAACCTGCACGAACAACTGATTGCCTGGCTGTGTAACTACCATAAACTCAGCCCGGATGAAGTAAAAAAAAGCCTCTATTGGCATCATGGCAATGACGCAGTTAGCCATCTGATGCGCGTTGCCAGCGGGCTGGACTCGCTGGTGTTGGGCGAGCCACAAATTCTGGGACAGGTGAAAAAAGCCTTTGCAGAGTCGCAACGCGAGCAATCGCTCTCTGGCGAATTGGAGCGGTTATTCCAAAAAACATTTTCGGTCGCCAAACGGGTTCGCACAGAAACTGAAATTGGTGCTAGTGCTGTTTCGGTGGCTTTCGCTGCCTGTACCTTGGCACGGCAAATCTTTGAGTCACTGTCAGAGCTGAATGTATTGTTGGTTGGCGCGGGGGAAACCATTGAGCTGGTGGCTCGTCATCTGAGAGAACATCAAGTCAAGCATATGATTATTGCTAACCGGACCCGCGAGCGCGCCCAAGCGCTGGCGACAGAGGTCGGAGCAGAGGTGATTACATTGCCAGAGATTGATGCGCGTTTAGCCGATGCCGATATTATTATCAGTTCGACCGCCAGCCCGCTGCCCATTATTGGTAAAGGGATGGTGGAGCGCGCGCTGAAAAGCCGCCGCAATCAACCTATGTTGTTTGTTGATATCGCGGTGCCGCGTGATATTGAGCCGGAAGTGGGTAAACTGTCGAATGCCTATTTATACAGCGTTGATGATTTACAGGCGATTATTCAGCACAATATGGCGCAACGTCAGGCTGCCGCAGTTCAGGCCGAGTCGATAGTACAGCAAGAAAGCATGAATTTTATGACCTGGTTACGCGCTCAGGGGGCGGTCGAAACCATTCGTGATTATCGCTCTCAGGCTGAACAAGTTCGTAGTGAGATGACGGCAAAAGCATTAGCCGCCATTGAGCAGGGTGCCAATGTTGAACAGGTGGTAAATGAACTGGCCCATAAGCTAACCAACCGCCTGATCCATGCTCCCACCAAATCCCTCCAGCAAGCTGCCAGTGATGGCGATATGGAGCGGTTGCAATTATTACGCGACAGCCTTGGGCTGGATCAGCATTAGTTTCCTCTAATTACAGGGTTTAAAACCACGGATGAAGTCTTCTATTGTTGCCAAATTGGAAGCGTTACAAGAGCGCCACGAAGAAGTGTTAGCGCACCTTGGCGATGCCAATGTTATTGCCGACCAAGACCGTTTCCGCGCGTTATCACGTGAATATGCGCAACTGACGGATGTTACTCGCTGTTTCAAAGAATGGCGCAGTGTACAAGATGATATCGAAGCAGCAGAAATGATGCTCGACGATCCCGAAATGCGAGAAATGGCGCAGGACGAACTGAAAGAAGCTAAAGCTCGCAGTGAAGAGCTGGAACAACAACTGCAAGTTCTGTTGCTACCCAAAGACCCTGATGATGAGCGTGATTGCTTCCTGGAAATCCGCGCCGGAACCGGTGGTGACGAAGCGGCTATTTTTGCCGGTGACATGTTCCGTATGTATAGCCGCTACGCTGAAGCCCGTCGCTGGAAAGTGGAAATCATGAGCGCCAGTGAAGGTGAACATGGCGGTTATAAAGAAGTGATTGCCAAGGTATCCGGTGATGGTGTCTTTGGGCAGTTAAAATTTGAGTCGGGTGGCCATCGTGTTCAGCGTGTGCCAGAAACCGAATCGCAAGGCCGAATCCATACTTCGGCTTGTACTGTAGCGGTGATGCCGGCTATTCCCGAAGCTGAAATGCCGGAAATCAATGCGGGTGACTTGCGCATCGATACCTTCCGCTCTTCAGGTGCGGGGGGGCAGCACGTTAACACCACGGATTCAGCCATTCGTATTACCCATATTCCCACCGGAATTGTAGTGGAATGTCAGGATGAGCGCTCGCAACATAAGAACAAAGCCAAGGCGATGTCAGTGTTGGGCGCACGTATTCGTGCCGCAGAGATGCAAAAACGGCAGCAAGCCGAGGCCTCTGAGCGCCGTAACTTATTAGGCTCTGGCGACCGTTCTGACCGCAATCGTACCTATAACTTCCCGCAAGGGCGCGTGACAGACCATCGTATCAACCTGACACTTTACCGTTTGGATGAGGTGATGGAAGGTAAACTGGATATGCTTATCCAGCCGATTGTGCAGGAATATCAAGCTGATCAGCTCTCTGCGTTGTCCGAGCAAGATTAATGGATTATCAGCAGTGGCTGTCGCAAGCGGCAGCCCGTTTTAACCAAAGTGATAGCCCAAAACGCGACGCAGAAATTCTCCTGAGTTTCGTTACAGGGCGCGCTCGCACCTATTTATTGGCCTTTGGTGAAACCCAACTTACCGCCGAGCAATTGGCGGTGTTAGAGCCATTGGCCGCGCGGCGTGAACAGGGTGAGCCGATTGCCTATCTGGTGGGGGAGCGCGAGTTTTGGTCGCTGCCATTAAGTGTTTCCTCCGCCACATTAATTCCTCGCCCGGACACCGAATGCTTAGTTGAGCAAGCTTTGGCGCATTTGCCTGTCACTCCATGCCGTATTCTGGATTTGGGAACTGGCACTGGTGCCATTGCTTTGGCATTAGCCAGCGAACGCCCAGATTGCGCGGTGATGGGGGTTGATATTAAAGCTGATGCTGTTGCTCTGGCCCGCCATAATGCCAAAAAACTCGCGATAAATAATGTGGATTTCCTGCAAAGTAGCTGGTTTGACTCGGTGAGCGGGCGATTTACGCTGATTGTGAGCAACCCGCCCTATATCGATGCCAATGACCCCCATCTTAATGAAGGTGATGTGCGCTATGAACCACATAGTGCGCTGGTGGCTGAGGCTGAGGGGATAGCTGATTTGGCTGAAATTATTCGCCAGTCACCGGCTTATTTAGAGGTGGGGGGATGGTTGATGTTGGAGCATGGTTGGCAACAAGCCACAGCGGTACAGAAGCTGCTTAACAATAGCGGATTTAGTGCTGTAATGACGTATAAAGATTATGGTAATAATGATCGTGTGACTTTGGCGCAATGGGTACTTAAACAAGAAAATTCCCGTTCAGCATAAATTAAGGACTGAGAGACATGTGGGTTGACTACATCGCCATGAAGTATTTGCATTTACTCACAGTGGTTATCAGTATTACGCTGTTTGTGTTACGTTTCTTCTGGAAATGTCGCGGTTCAGCTATGATGGATAAACGCTGGGTAAAAATAACGCCGCATATCAATGATACGCTGCTGTTTGTCAGCGGCATTGTATTGATTTTTATTACTGGATTTTATCCTTTCAGTCCGCAAGGAACCTGGCTGACTGAAAAGTTGTTTGGCGTTATTATCTATATCCTGCTTGGCTATGTTGCATTAGGTAAGCGAACTCGCAGCCAGAATCGTCGCTGGCTTGCCTTTATACTCGCATTGGGTTGCCTGTATTTAATTATAAAACTGGCAACAACTAAGTTACCACTGCTGATGGGATATCTATGAGTAGCATTGCTGATTTCGAATTTAACAACGCGTCCCTGTGTGATGGGGTGTTACTGGTTACCCAGGAGATTCGACAGAATTTTCCACTGGCTGATGTACGCAATCAACTACAACAGCTCGTCGATGATGCCAGGGCTGCAATGCCCGACGGTCTCAATCAGGATCAGCAATTAGAAGTGCTTATCGATCTGTTTTATCGTAAGTGGAAGTTTGGTGGCGCAGGGGGAGTTTACCGTCTGTCAGATGCTATCTGGTTAGATAATGTGCTGAATAAGCGTCAAGGGACGCCAGTGTCACTCGGCGTTATATTTCTGCATATCGCACATCAATTGGACTTGCCATTGATGCCGGTGATATTTCCAACTCAATTAATTCTTCGTGCAGATTGGCTCGATGAAGAAATGTGGCTGATTAATCCATTGAACGGTGAAACACTGAATGAGCATATGCTGGAAGTGTGGATCAAAGGCAATCTGGGGCTGAGCGCCGAATTGGAAGATGAAGATTTGGAAGAAGCGGAAAACACCCTGATTGTGCGCAAAATGCTCGACACCCTGAAAGCGGCATTAATGGAAGAGAAGCAGATGGAACTGGCTTTGCGTGCCAGCGAAGCAGTGTTGGCTTTTGACCCCGATGACCCGTATGAAATCCGCGATCGTGGCCTGATTTATGCCCAATTGGATTGCAATCATATCGCCATCTCTGATTTAAGCTATTTTGTCGAGCAATGTCCGGAAGACCCTATCGCTGAAATGATAAAAATGCAGATCCACTCCATTGAGCAGCAGCGGGTGACATTGCACTGATACCCATCATACTTCAAGCTGCATGTGTGTTGGCCGCCTTCCTGCAACTCGAATTATTTTGGGTATAGTTATGGTAATCACCTTGTTGAGTAATAACTCACTGTAATTAATCTCGATTTATCCTTTATAAAGGTATTTGTATGAAACAGAAAGTGGTTAGCATTGGCGATATCAAGGTAGCGAATGACCTGCCTTTCGTGCTGTTTGGCGGCATGAACGTGCTTGAGTCTCGTGATTTGGCGATGCGTATCTGCGAGCATTATGTGACTGTTACCCAAAAGTTGGGGATCCCTTACGTCTTTAAAGCCTCGTTTGACAAAGCCAACCGTTCTTCAATTCATTCTTACCGTGGCCCAGGCCTGGAAGAAGGGATGAAAATTTTCCAGGAACTGAAACAGCAATTTGGCGTAAAAGTGATCACCGATGTTCACGAAATAAGCCAGTGCCAGCCTGTTGCAGAGGTGGTGGATGTTATCCAATTGCCAGCATTCCTGGCGCGTCAAACTGATTTAGTTGAAGCGATGGCACGGACTGGTGCGGTTATCAACGTGAAGAAGCCTCAGTTTGTTAGCCCTGGTCAAATGGGTAATATCGTTGAGAAATTCAAAGAAGCCGGTAATGATCAGGTTATTCTTTGCGATCGTGGTAGTAACTTCGGTTATGACAATCTGGTCGTTGATATGTTAGGTATCAATGTGATGGTAAAAGCGACGGGCGGTCATCCGGTGATTTTCGACGTGACTCATGCATTGCAGTGCCGCGATCCGTTTGGCTCAGCATCAGGTGGTCGTCGTGCTCAAGTGGCAGAACTGGCCCGTGCGGGTATGGCTGTTGGCTTGGCTGGGCTATTTATTGAAGCGCATCCAGAGCCAAACAGCGCTAAATGTGATGGCCCATCGGCATTGCCATTAGACAAGTTGGAGCCGTTCCTGATGCAAATGAAAGCGATTGATGATTTGGTGAAAAGCTTCCCGGAACTTGATACCAGCAAGTAAGAAAACCTTCATCAATAAAATCTGAATAAATAAAAAGGCAGTTACTTAAGCTGCCTCAGACTGCTGACAAACCCTAAGGACTCGATCTTGCAAGGTGAAGGCAGGTAGAAGAGTAAAGCGTCCGCGCCAGGGACGGCGCGGCTCTAGCCCCCAGGGATGGGTTTACGGCGTCTTTACGATCTGCCTGTTTTCACCGACACGGGCACTTTGTCATTAAGCTCAGGCAGCTACTTAAGCTGCCTTTTTTGATAGCGAAAAAGATGTTGATAATGAGGAAAAGGTTATTTTGTCGCTAAGGCCGTTAAAGCCTCAGGGAGTGAGCCGTAGAAGCTCAACTTACCCTCAATAGGTTGTACCCGCGCTCTTGCCAGCGTTTTTAGCGGTTGGAAAGGAATATCCGTGATAATGAGTTGTTGATGCTCGCCCAAGGCCTCAGTGAAGCGCAGAAACGCATTTAATCCCCCAGCATCCAGAACCGGTACAGCGTCCCATTGCAGAATGATGGTATCGTAATTTTCGCTACGGCTGAGTAATTCGTTAAATATCCGCTCTGCGGCGGCAAAAAACAGTGGCCCATTAACGCGCAACACTAGCCGATGTTCATTCATTTCAGTAGGAATTTCACTTAGACGGGTCATGCGGGCAATACGGCGCATAAATAGCAGTGAGGCCAATACAATTCCTACCGTGATAGCAATCACCATATCGAATAATACCGTCAGACTCATACACAACAGCATGACGATAATGTCATCTTTAGGGCCACGGCGCAGTAAGTCGACCACTTTATGCGCCTCACTCATATTCCAGGCCACGATGAGCAGCAACGAGGCCATGGCAGCCAGCGGCAGGTATGACAACATCGGTGCCAAAACCAATAAAGCCAGTAACACCAGTAGGGCATGGATAATTGCTGACACCGGTGAGGTTGCTCCTGCACGGACGTTAGCTGCCGAACGTGCAATAGCCGCAGTGGCGGTGATACCACCGAAGAACGGTGCCACCATATTACCGAGCCCCTGACCGACTAACTCACTGTTTGAGTGATGTTTTTGCCCAGTCATGCCATCAAGAACCACTGCGCATAATAACGACTCAATCGCCCCGAGCATCGCCATCGAAAAGGCTGCTGGTAGCAGTGCCGAAAGTGTTGCCCAATTCAAAACAAATTCTTGCCCATTGGCGGCAGGGAGATGCCAGGGTAAGACAAATTGCGGCAAAATAGGGGGGATACCGTGGCCTTGTGTGCCATCAGCCAATAAATAGCCAAAACGTGAGCCGATAGTGGCAACTTGATGATCAAATAACGATAAAACTGCCATAACAGCGGTACCAGCGACGAGTGCAGGTAAGTGACCCGGTAACTTTAATTTTAATCGTGGCCAGAGAATTAATACCATCAGAGTCACAGTTGCAATTAACGTATCACTGAAGTTGATGGTTGGCAGTGCCTGGGCAAGTGCTGCTACTTTGCCCACATAAGTTTCCGGCACTTCCGGCAAGTGTAGACCGAAGAAATCTTTCACTTGCATGGTGGCGATGGTGATACCAATTCCCGAGGTAAAGCCGAGCGTGACTGACAGCGGAATATATTCAATTAAGCGGCCTAATCTGCCCAGCCCCATACACAATAAAAACACGCCAGAAAGCAATGTCGCCAGTAATAAACCGGCCAGACCAAATTGTTGTGATACTGGGTAAAGAATAACCACGAAGGCTGCGGTAGGGCCAGATACGCTATAACGGGAGCCGCCGCTGACCGCAATAACAATCCCGGCAATTGCCGAGGTATATAAGCCGTACTGTGGGGGAACACCACTGGCAATTGCCAGTGCCATAGCCAGTGGAATAGCAATAATGCCGACAGTAATACCGGCAATTATATCTTTTATAAGGCGTTGAAGTGTATAGGTTTCTCGCCAGCAAGCGTCAATAATCGCGCTGAACGGCCTAATGCCGTTAATTCCGTGCGTTTTCATCTAAGGTGCAAACCAAATAAAGAAAAGACAAAATAAATGGCGGCCCAATAAGGGTCCGTCTCGAGTAGCAGATAACCACGATACGCCAATTCACAGCATGAGATCTAGATGTATATCAATCTCTGGTAGAAATAGAGATAACAGCTAGTTTTATAAAGTGGTTTAAATAAACGGATTCATGACCGGCAAGACAATTTTCTGTAAGGTGAAATTCAAACTGCCTATTATCGCGAGTAGGGCATGCTTTGAGCATCAAGTGTTAGAAACTGAGTAAAAGCATTAACAAAAGAAGAATGCAGCTTGTCTGAAGGAGGTTAAATGATTAAGAGATATCTTGTTACTCCAGGATAGGAGGAGGCCGCATAATGAAATTATTCAGGAATAAAGTCTATCTCGCAGCTAAGATTTAGGTTAGAAACTATCAATCTCTGCATAATATCTAAGGTTCCGATGAATAATTTAGGACTAGAACGTGACTTGATTTTAGAAAAAAATCGGCTGCAGGTGTGCGGCCGAAAATCAACACTGAGAATTCAAAGGACTGATGCTACGCCATGAGTGAATTAGATTCTTTGTCAACGTTATACCGAGATGCCTGTGTCACTTATGCAACTCTCTCTATTGGTTATTTTGCCTTAAGTAAGAACAGCCCTTTCTCCTATAATGGAGAGGTTTGGAAGCGTATTGTATTTGGTTTAATAGCGGGATTGGTTTCACTTTATCTCAATCAAGATCAGTGGGTTATTTCTGGGGCGTACTTCTACAGTTTCGAACTGATCCCGATTATTTTGGTCACGTTTTATGGCGGTTGGCTAAGTGGTTTAACTGCGTTGGTGATAAATTTCACTTTTACCGGTTGGGTGACATTAGACAACGTATTAATAACAATAGTGATTATTCCTCTTTTATTCTCCAAAGTATGGGAGAAAAAGAGTAGTCGCATCTTTTATACCACTATTATCTTAATTGCCATTTATCGAATGCTTACCGCTGTTTTATTGGTTCCTAATACTCTCTTCTGGACGCAGATTGTGGTATATCAACTCATTTCTGCGCTTTGTTTAGCTATTTGTTATCACGCTCTGAATTTTAAAGAGCGCCATATTTATGCCTATTTTGCGATGAAAGATAGGGCCAATATCGACAAATTAACCCAGTTGAATAACCGGTCGAGTGCTGATTATCGCCTGAATAGCATTAATCACAATCGTCAGGCATGTGGTCTACTTATTTTGGATCTCGACCACTTTAAGTCCGTTAATGATACCTATGGCCATGATGGTGGTGACATCTTATTAACCGAAGTTGGGAAATTATTGATGACGGCTGTAAGGGATGAGGATTTTGTGGGTCGTTACGGTGGTGAGGAATTTATTATTATTACTCATAGCCATGACCCACAAGCTATTAAAGCGGTTGCTGAACGTATTCGTCAGCGTGTAGAGAGTTTAGATGTGCAATTGCCTGATGGACGAAAACTTAAGGCGACAATTTCAATTGGGGCCTCTCTTTTTTTACCGGGGATGTCGATGTTAAAGGCATTGAAAATGACGGATGAAGCACTGTATCAGGCGAAAAATCAAGGTCGTAATCAGGTGGTTTATAGCCGATTAATGCCTTTTTCTCCGCTGGGTGACCGCATGGTTAAAGACCGACGGCGGCGCTCTTAATCATATGCGGAAGCGCCGGATTGCCCAACAAAGAAAAAGGCCCTGACTTTCGTCAGCGCCTTTCGCTCGAATATGGCGGTGAGAGAGGGGTTCGAACCCTCGATACACTTACGCGTATACACACTTTCCAGGCGTGCTCCTTCAGCCACTCAGACACCTCACCGTTTCGTTACTGCGCTATGCACTGCAACGGGGCGGTACTATAGTGACCGGCAAGCAGATGGTCAAGCAGTATTTATTTGTTGTTTGTCATCTGGTTATTCCGCGTGCAGATAGGATGAATCGCAGACAAATAAGATGAGATTAACGCCACTCTTTGGCCTGAAGTGGTGAGTCGACCATCACATAATCGGCTCCCAGCTTTTTAGCTAATTGATAATCCTTGGCTGAATTTATACCAATCAACAATATTTTTGCCTCTTCGCTCTCCTTGAAACAGTCCATTGCTTGTTGGTTCCAAACTAACTGGGTGCGGGTAGTCCCTTTACCCAGAGTGAATTTTTCTACGACTTTTACATCACGTCTTAATTCGAAGGCATAATGTTTATTTTGGCTACTAATGAACAAATCACCCTTATTTTTAGCTATTATACATTTGCCTGCCATTATCGCATTAGCCAGAATTTTACGGGTTATTTTACGAGATTCGAATTTATTCAAATATTCTGGGAGTGCGTCAAGATATTTTTGTTCAGTAGAATAGAACACCAGTCGATCAGGTGACTGGATATTTTCTCTCATTTCTATTAGTGAATGCGCTACTATTTCTGGGTCTGCGTCAGGGGATTTAATATCAATAATAAATTTCACCTGAGGGTAGGATAACAATATCGGGTGTAATGAAGGGATCTTGACTCCGCGCCCACGGTAAATATATTGGTCATCCTGTTTAAAATGATAAGCTGCATCTAATAATTGTAATTCTTCCAACGTATAGTCAGAAACAGGGCCACTACCGTCTGTTAACTCACTTAAATCCATAGGCCGGTATAACACAGGTATACCGTCTTTACTGAATTGAATGGTAATCCAGACAATGTCAGCCTGATTAGATAATGATTTTTCAATGGCATACCGCGTGTTTTCAGGGAAATCAGCGGTGCCAGCCCGATGCGCGACTATAAGAGGGGATGCGACTGAAGTTTGTAAATAAAATAGGAATAAGAAAAAAATAAAATAAAGTTTCATATATTTATGCCCTTGTGGATTATATTCCAAATTTGAAATACTCTTCACGTTGTAGCATGAGATGCTAAAAGGCTACATAATCAATTAATGACAAGCATTATTTATAATTTCTGACACACAACTATATTTAGTATCAACGGCTAAAATATTTAGTATCAACGGCTAAAATGAAAAAAGCCCATGAATTTCATGAGCTTTTCACTTCAATATGGCGGTGAGGGAGGGGTTCGAACCCTCGATACGCTTACACGTATACACACTTTCCAGGCGTGCTCCTTCAGCCACTCAGACACCTCACCATGTTACTGCTAGTACCATCAGCCACATTCAATGGGGCTGACCGGCGTAATGTAGGCAAAAGTGTGCCCAGCGTCAACCCTCTTATGCGCGCTTTGTAGTTGTTTAGCTAAAGTTACAGCAATTTGCTGATTTCATCGTCATTTCTTGCGAGTAGCGCTTGCATCTGCGAGCTAATCGCGAAAGTCTATTCAATACTTTCGCAAGGAGCTGGCAAATAATGAATATTATTTTTTATCACCCATTCTTTGAGGCAAAACAGTGGTTATCAGGGCTACAGTCGCGCTTACCCACTGCGAATATCAGGCCATGGCGGCGTGGTGACACCCAGCCGGCAGATTATGCGCTGGTTTGGCAGCCACCTCAGGAGATGCTTGCCAGTCGTGTTGAACTGAAAGGGGTGTTTGCGTTGGGGGCGGGGGTGGACGCTATATTGGATCAAGAGCGGCGTCATCCCGGAACATTACCTGCGGGCGTGCCATTGGTGCGGCTGGAAGATACCGGGATGTCTTTGCAGATGCAGGAATATGTCGTGGCAACCGTATTACGCTATTTCCGTCGTATGGATGAGTATCAGCTGCAACAACAACAGAAGTTGTGGCACCCCCTCGAACCGCATCAACATGATAAATTCACCATAGGCATTCTCGGCGCGGGCGTATTAGGGAAAAGTGTTGCCCACAAGCTGGCCGAGTTTGGCTTTACTGTCCGTTGTTGGAGCCGTACGCCAAAACAAATTGATGGAGTGACCAGTTTCGCCGGTCAAGAAAAGTTACCCGCTTTCATTCAGGGGACACAATTGCTGATTAATCTCTTGCCCCATACCCCACAGACAGCCGGTATCCTTAATCAGTCACTCTTTTCACAGCTGAATGCCAATGCCTATATCATCAATATTGCACGGGGAGCGCACTTATTGGAGCGGGATTTACTGGCAGCAATGAATGCCGGGCAAGTCGCGGCGGCGACATTAGATGTGTTCGCTGAAGAACCACTGCCGTCAATGCATCCATTCTGGAGCCATCCTCGGGTCACCATTACGCCACATATTGCTGCGGTTACCTTGCCAGAGGTAGCAATGGATCAGGTGGTTGCCAATATTCAGGCAATGGAAGCGGGAAGGGAACCTGTTGGGTTGGTTGATGTTGTGAGGGGATACTGATTTAAGGGCTGCCACGGTTTGATGGAACTAACGAGATTGCCGGCGAGGTTTTAGCGCTGCTGATGAGAAGAATTCCTGCTATCATTAGCGCACTATGCTTTGCCTGCAAAAAAGCTATCCCGCCTTAAAAAGACCTTGTGGAGTAGTCATGTATCCTGTTGATTTACATATGCATACCATTGCCAGCACCCATGCTTACAGTACCCTGCACGATTATATCGCCGAAGCTAAGCTAAAAAATATCAAACTGTTTGCCATTACTGATCATGGCCCAGATATGGCTGATGCCCCGCATTATTGGCACTTTATGAACATGCGAGTATGGCCGCGGTTGGTTGATGGCGTTGGGATCTTGCGTGGCATAGAAGCGAATATTAAAAATCTGGACGGCGACATTGATTGTACCGGCCCGATGCTGGATGCCATAGACTTGCTGATTGCCGGTTTCCACGAGCCAGTGTTCCCGCCTCAAGATAAGGCCGCTAATACTCAGGCGATGATTGCCACTATGGCGCAGGGGAGTGTGCATATCATCAGCCACCCCGGTAACCCTAAGTATCCGGTTGATATTAAAGCTATTGCCGAAGCTGCTGCAAAATATAATGTGGCGCTGGAATTGAATAACTCATCATTTACACATTCACGTAAAGGGAGCGAAACGAATTGTCGCGCGATTGCTGAAGCAGTAAGGGATGCTGGCGGCTGGCTGGCCTTGGGTTCGGATTCCCATATTGCTTATTCATTGGGAATCTTTGAACATTGTGAGCGCATTATTGCTGAAGTGAATTTCCCGCAAGAGCGAATTTTGAATGTCAGCCCGCGACGTTTGCTGAATTTCCTTGAGCAGCGTGGCCGAGCGCCGATACCGGAGTTGGCCGGGTTGTGATTTTTATGTGACGTTGTCACATTTTTTGATTTAGAAACCAATAAGAAACAGGATGATGTAAATGAATGATTTTTCTCTGGTGTGTCGCGTTCTTGGGTCGCTTTTTTATCGCCAGCCACAAGACCCGCTGTTAGAACCGCTTTTTACGCTGATCAGTCAGGGTAAATTAGAACAGCATTGGCCACTAGAACAAAGTGAGTTACTGGTACGCCTGCAACAGGAGTATCTGCCTGAAGCTCTGGCCGCGGATTATAATGCTCTGTTTGTTGGCGACGAACGCAGTGTTTCGCCTTATGGTTCCGATTATGAAGATGCACGCCCAGAAGCCGAGGTTAGAGCTTTTCTTCAACAACGCGGTATGCCGTTGTTAGGAGAAGCGCCAACAGACCATTTTGGTGGTTTATTACTGGCGGCCTCGTGGCTGGAAGATCAAGCTGCGGAAGATGAAGTGGCGGCACAAATCGAACTGTTTGATGCCTATTTACTGCCTTGGTGTGGCCGTTTTCTTGGTAAAGTTGAGGCTCATGCCACCAGTGGTTTTTATCGCACTTTGGCACAGCTGAGCCGCGAAGCATTGCAGGCCATGTGGGATGAACTTTCAGAAAACAATGATACGGAGGAGTAAGCACCCCGTATCATTGTGATTAAATGTGCGGTGCCAATTAGTCCGTTAGTGGGATGACTAATTGGCCCGGTTTCACTTCTAAGCCTTTTGCCAATTTTTTCGCCATCGCCTCAGCCTTACTCTTTTCACCGTCCAGTACATAAGCAGGTTGCTGATCAAAATATGATTTCAGTGACTGATTTAAATAAGGTGTCAGTGCTTTCATCACTGAATCCATTTTCTCCGGTTTCACCGTATAGTCAGTCAATTCCATATCTTTCAGGAAGATGGCACCTTTTTCGCGATCAAATGTTGGCTGCGCTTTTAAGGTTAATAGCATGTCGGCAGTTTGCGGGCCAAGGATCGACGTAATATCGACTTTGGCATTACCGGTTAATGTGACTTTGCCGGGTTCAGCACGACCAATTTGGCTCTGCAATTGTGTTAACGTGATATGAGCATCAACCAGCCCTGGGATACCAATCTGTTTTTCATAGTTATTATGTTTTTGCAGATAATCATTAACTTCTTGTTCGCTCAAAGTGTACTGAGTCAGTTGGTTACAGCCCACCAATGTTGTTGTCACGATCAGCGCAGCCGCGCCCCACATCATTTTATTCATTAAAACCTCATAGCAATAAGCACTCATCAAACAGATAAACTCACCCGATAATAACCGCTAAGCTTGTCGTTTTGTATTATTAACCGTGTTTGTTCAGCTACGGTTGGGTCGTGGGGCGAATAGTGCGACAAGAAATATGTTCTGCCAATCGGATAACCCTGAATCAATTAAGCGCAGGGGGAGGCCAGAGAAGTCGTATCCTCTGGCATATAAAAGACTAGCTGCCGCTCAACATGGCTGACTCAATGCGGCGTTGATTAAATTGCCAGTACAGCCCAACGAGTGTAATTAAACCAATAACGCCCAGCAGGAACCAGGGTAACTCGGGCATTTCCAGCGTTCGGCCGGTATCGTACATCCAACCCCCGCCGGTGTAACCCAGTGCACCACCGAGGGCCAGTCCAAGACGGCTAAAGCCCATATAGCTACCGCGTGCGCGCGAATCTGCCAGTGAAGCACTCAGTGTCTCGCGGGCGGGTTCGGCAATAATAGAACCCATATAGAAGAAGCAAATAAACATAAACAATGTTTGCAGATGGGTAATCAGGCCTACAGGGAACAGGCTCAATGTCATTATCAACAAACCGAACATTAAACGCTGTTCAAGGCGAAAACGCTTTTCGCTCCAGCGGGCAATCGGGTAGAGCAAAGTCAGTGAGAGTGCGGCTTCAATGGCATACATCCATTTAACCGCAGCAGGGGAGCCGGCAATTTCATTGACCACAATCGGCAGCATCAGCATGACCTGCACCGACAACATGTAATACCCGGTCAGGGTTAGGACATAGGTGACAAAACGGCGATCACGTAGTACGCGCATCAGGCCTTCTTTCATCGGCGCGCGTACGGTGGAGATTCGATAAGCCGGCAGCAGCCAGACGTTCCAGCCTGCGGCCAATATAAAGATAACTGCGCCGGTCCAGCAGACAAAATGGAAGTCGTATTGCAGCAGCCAACTGCCGATCAATGCGCCAATGACTGCCCCCGCACTGTCTTGCATCATCAAGAGGGAATAGAAACGGCCACGCTCATGGGGGCGAGTTAACTTGATAACCAATGCGGTACGGGGCGGGTCAAAGAGGGTTCCTCCCAAACCAGACAGAGCACAAGCTAGCCACAGTATCCAGGGTTCGTCGGCCATCGCCATTAAGGCAAATCCTGCCGCACGCATCAGCATACCGGTGACTATCATGGGTTTTGCGCCAAAACGGTCAGCGATAGCACCGCCGAAGATGCCAAGCCCTTGTTGCACCAGTTGCCTTAATCCCAGTGCCAGGCCCACGAGTACCGCAGCCCAACCTAACTGATCGACAAATCGGATAGAGATGAGTGGGAAAACAACGAAGAAACCCAACACAACTAATAAGTTATCAAGCAATAAAAAGTACTTACCCAAGCTCCGAGCTTGCGATACCAAGGCCATGCTTCACCGTCAGAAATTTAAAAAGGAGGGAATAGAAAATACGTTTATAGTTTGAAGTATTATACAAACTATATCCTTTGTGAGAGCAGTAATAATGATAACAACTAATAATAGGACTGCATACTGCTACACACGTGTTTCTACAGAGAAACACGGCGGTGGTTATGGGATGAATCGATAGGCTGGTAACCCTATATATTTCGTTAAAAATCAATATGATAAATAAAAAATGGCTTTACTCTTAAACGTGAATCATAGGGTTTGGCTGTGTGCAGAAAGTTCCTCAGCATTTAAAGGTAAAAAACGCACAGATAGTTCCATGCTGAAATTATTTGTCATCGGAGTTATCAGCAGAGACATCATCAATGCGTGTTACGGGCAGTTTGGAGCAGCAGCCGAGTGGGGTAACAATTGTTGATAATAAATATGAAATCCACCTGTGGAGAAACAACGACAATAGGCCAACTTTGTTTTCTGACATCTTTTATTAGTATATAAAAACTATAGCCTGATGTTTATCTCAATAAACATTGATAACAGTGGATTCGTCAGTTATTACTGGTGCTACTGCATAACCTGTGCAAGCAAAAATCCTAATTTTAAGTTGTATGATTGCAGCATCACATGGAAATAAGATACCATATAAAATTGTTTGATTTGGATAGCAGGTTATTATGGACGATAAAAGTATTGAGATGTTGTTATCAGAGAAAAAATTCATCTCAAAAAGAGATATTGAGTTTATACGCAAACAAGCTATCGGGAACAACATTCCATTTAAGATCGCTATAGCACAACTCAAGCGAATTTCTTTAGGAACTATTTTTTTACATTTCCTGCTTATTGGAATTGGTATCAATATCTTTATTACCAGTGATTTTTCGGATTTTCAATCTTATGTTATTGCTGCGATTATCGGTGTTGTTATAATGAACTTCGTCGCTCCCGTTATATTAGGAGCGAAGTTATTATTTGTATCACTGAAAGAGTAATTCGATTAGCGTTATTCGCTATCGTTAATTGCTTTAACTGATAAAGCATTACCGGTGCCTTCAATGGCTAATGAACCATATCCCATAGTCTTTATGTTTCTCACATAATCAGTTGGGATATGTCTAAACAGTCTCCATGCATCAGGTTTCAGAACCATTCTTGCCATTCCATAGCCTGATAATCCAATACTCATAAAGTTATAGGCTAAGGCACCCACTTGTTTATTAAAACCTAAAAATTCAGCGGTCGCTATATAACCGTTTAGCATAAAACCTGTTGAAGAGTCAGTCCCATTCTTAATATTTGATATGACTTCTTGTAAGCTGTTAATCCCGTGCAGAAAAATGGTTGCACCAGCCACGACTCCAAGTATATTCCCTGTTGCTAAAGATGCAGATGTTAGAGTGAAACCACCTAATACTGTAAGCCCACTAACTACTATATTAACTCCTTGTATAACATAGCCCCAAGTATCGCGATCCTTTTTAAGTTCTATAGCGACAACAGTTTTGGCTCGTTTGGTTTTCAGCATAAGATCTTGTTCAAGGAGATGGCTGCACTCTTTATTCAAATTATCGATAGCTATCTTGCAATCAGATTCCGTTCTGGCTGATTTTATTATTTTCATCTGTTCACTAATAAAATCTTTTATTTCGTTTTCAAACCTTGCCCTAACTAGAGCATCACGAAGAACAAAACGTGAAACATCTCTGGCTACCCTTAATAGCTTGTCACTATTAGTCATTGCAATGGCTTGATAATACTCGATAAATCTACTTTTTGGATTGAGATAAATGTCCATAATGTCCCTTGATTATTTGTTGATGATCCTTATTTTCCTTCAGCGAAATTTTAATACAAATAGACAAGTTAGGGAAGAGAATTGCTTATGTTTTGCGCATGGGATTTCATGCATTATACTCATTAAGTTGAGTCCATGTTTTATCGTTGGGAATGTTTTCTGGCAGCGATACTGCAAAAAAGAACACTAATGGATGTATCAATGTAAATAGTCTTTAATTTAATTCGGCAGAGCTAATGGTAAATGACGAAGAATATAGTGAAACTAATCGGTTCATCGAGTCAATCTATATAATAAGATTGATTTCTCTGATGGAAAATTTTTCAAATGATGGCGATAGTGATCGGTTGTTTCAATTTGCTGTGGTGCATCTGTCTAACAAACCTGGCTAAGATGACAAGAGTGCAGAATTCGGATTGATAATATTTTTTATCGTCAATACGTTACCTCACCGACAGTTTCATAATAAAATGCCTTTTTGGCTCTTTAGTTGCGCAATTTTTCTGTACTGATGTGTCAAAAGAGTGCGGCCATCGTTTTACGTGGCAGCCCGACAACAGGTATATTGAATAAAAAAGATTGCCGCTAATTGAGTACAGCGCATAGCCAAAGGGGAGCAGATGTTCGGCTATCATTCAGCAACACCTAAAATCCGCTTAACAACAGACCGAATGTCACTGCGGCTGGTTAATGAGCGTGATGCGTATCGCATGGCGGAGTATTACGCTGAAAATCAGGCATTTCTTAAACCTTGGGAGCCGGTGCGTGATCAAAGTCATTGCATGCCTTCTGGCTGGCAGGCCCGGCTGGGAATGATAATGGAACTGCAAAAACAAGGCAGCGCCTATTATTTTATTTTGTTAGATCCAGAAGAAAAAGAAGTCCGTGGTGTGGCGAATTTTAGCAATGTGTTGCGCGGTTCGTTCCATGCCTGCTTTCTTGGCTATTCATTAGGTGAGCGCTGGCAGGGGCAGGGGCTGATGTTTGAAGCCTTACAACCCCTGATTCGCTACATGCAGCGGCAAGAGCGGATGCATCGTATTATGGCTAACTATATGCCGCATAATCATCGTAGTGGTAATTTGCTCGAACGCCTTGGATTTGAACGCGAAGGCTACGCGAAAGATTACTTATTAATTGATGGTCAATGGCGCGATCATGTGCTGACGGCTTTGACTAACAAAGAATGGACGCCAACTCGCTGAGGTCAGGATGAAACACAGTTTAAATGCACAAGAAGCCAGAGTTATTGGCTGTTTGCTGGAAAAACAAGTGACCACGCCAGAGCAATATCCGATGTCACTCAATGGGGTGACGATTGCCTGTAATCAGAAAACCAACCGTGAACCAGTAATGGAGTTATCTGAATCAGAAGTGCAACAAACACTGGATTTTTTGTTGAAAAAACACCTTATCCGCACCCAAAGTGGCAACCGGGTGATGAAGTATGAGCACCGTTTTTGTAATTCAGAATTTGGCAATTTGAAGTTTTCTCCCGCTGAACTGGCCGTGATGACCACACTATTTTTGCGCGGCGCACAGACGCCGGGCGAGTTGCGTACTCGTACCAGCCGGATGCATGAGTTTTCTGATGTGGCTGAAACTGAAGAGGTTCTCACTCAGTTGTCCCTACGCGAAGATGGGCCATTTGTGGTGCGTTTGGCCCGCGAACCGGGTAAACGAGAAAGTCGCTTTATGCATCTGCTCAGTGGTGATATTGCACCCGTGTCTTCAGCAGTACAAAGTGTGCCAGAAGGGGCTCGTGATCTTGAAGCCAGAGTCGCTCAGCTCGAACAGCAGGTCATGGCGCTGACTCGTCGTCTGGACGAAGTGTTGATACAACTTGATGATTAATAAGGATGCTATGAAAAATTCCTGCGCTGATAAAAAACTGCGCGTTGGTATTGTTGGCCTGGGAGGCATTGCGCAAAAGGCCTATTTACCTATCTTAACCCAAGCGCAGGACTGGCAATTGGTGGGGGCGTTTTCTCCCAATCAGATAAAAGCACAACCGGTGTGTGATAGCTACCGCATGCGTTACTTCTCACGATTGGATACCTTGGCCGCTGAATGTGATGCCATCTTCGTTCATAGCAGCACCGCTAGCCATTTTCAGGTGGTGAGTGAGTTACTGCAAGCCGGGATCCATGTTTATGTTGATAAACCCTTGGCGGAAACGTTGGATCAATCTGAGCAATTAATCGCTTTGGCAGCAAAGCAACAGTTGGCGCTTATGGTGGGGTTTAATCGACGTTTTGCACCTTTATATCAGCAGCTTAAGAAGCAAATGAGTCACCCAGCATCACTGCGCATGGAGAAACATCGGCAGAATAGTATCGGGCCAAATAATGTCCGTTTTACCTTGCTCGATGATTATCTGCATGTGGTGGATACGGCGCTGTGGCTGGGGGGGGCGACGGCAAAATTATTGAATGGGGTGATACAAACAAACCCACAACAGCAGATGCTGTATGCCGAACACCATTTCCAGGCGGGTGATTGTTTGATCACCACCAGCATGCATCGCCACGGCGGAACTCAACGCGAAAGTGTGCAAGCGGTCAGCCCCGGTACCTGCTATCAGATTACGGATATGCGCCAATGGCAGCAGGAGTCCGACGGGCAAGTGATAAATTTGCCCGCACCGGGTTGGCAAACCACATTAGAACAAAGAGGCTTTAGCGGAGCGGTTCATCACTTTATTGCCGCAGTCAGTAACCAGACGACACCACAAGTCTCAGGTGAAGAGGCTATCCTCGCGCAACGAATGATAGAGATTCTGTTACAACAGCAGGTGGCGGAATAACCTGCCAGTACTGATACAATACCAAGTTCATCTCAATCGTGATGATCCTGGTGGTAGAAGCAACGCCTGCTTAAAGCAGGCGTTGATATTTACAGCGTATTTTGCAAATACAGATCGGAAAACAGATCAGAAAACCTATGAATCTACTGAAATCACTGGCAGCTGTCAGTTCAATGACCATGTTTTCCCGCGTGTTGGGCTTTGCTCGCGATGCGATTGTCGCGCGGGTTTTTGGTGCCGGTATGGCAACGGATGCCTTTTTTGTCGCATTCAAATTACCTAATTTATTACGGCGTATCTTCGCTGAAGGGGCTTTTTCACAGGCTTTTGTACCGATTCTGGCCGAATATAAAAGCCAGCAAGGGGAGGAAGCCACCCGGACATTTGTTGCCTATGTCTCCGGTTTATTAACGCTTATTCTGGCTGTGGTGACAGTATTGGGGATGCTGGCTGCACCTTGGGTCATTTTTATTACTGCACCCGGCTTCACCGATACACCCGACAAATTTGCCCTAACTTCGGCATTACTGCGGGTGACATTCCCTTATATCTTGCTGATTTCGTTAGCATCGTTGGTGGGGGCGATTCTGAATACCTGGAACCGCTTTTCAATTCCGGCGTTTGCTCCGACCTTTCTGAATATCAGCATGATAGGTTTTGCACTCTTCGCTGCACCTTACTTCAATCCACCGGTCATGGCACTGGCTTGGGCGGTGGTGGTCGGGGGCATACTGCAATTGGGCTATCAGCTTCCTCATCTGAAAAAGATAGGTATGTTGGTATTGCCTCGGTTATCGCTGCGAGATGCCGGTGTCTGGCGAGTGATGCGCCAAATGGGGCCAGCTATTCTTGGTGTGTCAGTGAGCCAAATCTCCCTGATTATCAATACCATTTTTGCATCATTCCTGGTCTCAGGCTCGGTGTCATGGATGTATTACGCTGACCGCTTGATGGAGTTTCCTTCCGGTGTGTTGGGGGTGGCATTGGGGACTATCTTGTTGCCTTCACTGGCAAAAAGCTTCTCCAGTGGCAATCATGATGAATATTCTAAATTGATGGATTGGGGTTTGCGTCTGTGTTTCCTGCTGGCATTGCCAAGTGCGGTGGCTTTGGGCATTTTAGCCAAACCATTAGTTGTCTCATTATTCCAATACGGGAAATTCAGTGCGTTTGATGCACTGATGACACAACGTGCGCTGGTGGCCTATTCAGTCGGATTGATGGGGTTGATTGTTGTAAAAGTACTGGCCCCAGGTTTTTACTCACGTCAGAACATAAAAACACCGGTCAAAATCGCCATTATTACGCTGATAATCACTCAAGTGATGAACCTGATTTTCATCGGGCCACTTAAGCATGCCGGTTTATCACTGTCGATTGGTTTAGGGGCTTGTCTGAATGCGAGCTTGTTATATTGGCAGTTACGTAAGCAGAAGATTTTTCAGCCGCAACCAGGTTGGGCGGTGTTCCTGACTAAATTAGTGATTGGTGTGGTGGTGATGTCAGTGGTGTTGCTAGGGTTATTGTGGGTCATGCCGGACTGGGATGTCGGGGGGATGGCTTATCGCCTGCTACGGCTTTCAGCTGTTGTGACTGCGGGGGTGATTGCCTACTTTGCAGTGCTTGCTTTGCTTGGATTTAAATTGCGCGATTTTGCTCGTCGAACAAATTGATAGCTATCATTAATCTATTTTTATGACAACAACAAATAGTATATAACTAAACCCGATAAGTTCGGGTTTTTTTACATATAAAAACAACATCCCCCTCAAATATTTAAAGAGATACTCATTTATATTTAATAAAATAATATTAATTTAATTTATTTCTTTACTATTCATTATTTATAATTTAACTCCCTTATCGTTGGGTTTTTTGTTTTTTTAAAGCATGTATTTTAAACGCATGTATTTAGTAATCAGATTTTAGCTTGATGTTCTATTACCTTGGAACTTAAATCTATCGATATTTCATACCAGATGATTGCTATAAATTTAACGATGTTATAATAAGTGAATCTTATGATTAAGTGTAAATATATAATTATTTTATTGTTCAGTAATGTGGTTTGGGCGACGCAACCTGATGAGAGTAAAAGACCATTGAGCAATGGAACTACACAGCAATCTGACATTAGTGAATACCACCAACAGTTTTATAAGTCTGATAAATATTTTTTTCGTCTGATGGCTAAAGAAACTGATGATAGGGATTTCCCAGAGAAGAACTGTTTACCAATAACAGCGATTTTTCTACAAGGGCATACATTATTAACAACAAGAGAACTTGACAAATTAAACGACCTTATTAATTACTGTATCAGTAGCAATGATCTTAATACTTTAGCCAAGAAAATTACCAGGTTATATCTGGATAAAGGTTATTTAGCTGCCAGAGTGAGTTTTATTCCCTTAAATACTGCGGGGCAATTAGGGATCAATATCACCGAAGGGATAGTTGAAAAAATTGAAGGGGGGGACAGACAAGCTAACCCCTATTTCCTTTTCCCTAATATGCTTGATAAACCGCTAAATATTTCCGAGCTTGATCAGGGTATTGACCAAGCTAATCGACTGAGGTCGAATAAAGTCAGGGTGGATGTATTACCAGGTACTCTGACGGGGATGTCAACTATTAGAATTAATAATAATAATAATGCTAAACCCTGGAGCTTATGGGCTTCTATTGATAATTATGGTTATAAAAATTCTGATGAATGGCAGGCAAAAACAGTACTAACACTGGATAGTCCATTAGGTATCTCTGATCTGGTCAATATTAATTTCAATAAAACATTGGAAAACGGCAAGAGACGCTATAAGCACAGTGCTGGTATTTACTACTCCGTCCCTTATGGCGCACTGACGCTCAGTGCTCTTGCTCATCATACAGAATATCGACGTTATGAGAAACTTACCTATAGGGTTGTTAATTTTAATGGTTATTCACAACAATATAATTTTCGCGCTGATTACACATTTCATCGTAATCAGAAAACGATCAATAGCATCAGTGGGCAGTTAGAACATAAACAAATTAATAACTATGTGTACGATACAAAAATAAATATTAACAGTCATAGGCTGAGCGCTATTGAATTAGCTATTAATCAATACCGTGTAATCCCTAATGGTTCAATGAATGTTAACGTAAAAGTAAAAAGAGGGCTGCCCTGGTTTGCTGCTGATAAAATAAATGCAAGTAAACGCATACATTATGCCGATGGGCAGTTCACTACTGCCAATGCAATGGTTAATTTTAATCGTAACTTTGTATTATTTAATTCTGTATACCAATTCAATCATGTGTTTGTCGGGCAATACAGTAAAAATAAATCTCCTGGCGCGGAGTGGATAAATTTGACCGAGCGTAATGCCATTCGAGGTTTTAGTCGCAGTTCACAATCTGCGAATAACGGCTGGTATGTGAAAAATACTTTATCCCGCGATCTTTCTGTAGATAATGTACTGCTTACTCCCCGTGTAGGTATTGACGCCGGGCAGGTATTAAAACATGAAAATAAACAAGGTTGGCAAAGTAATAGCGGCATAAGTACAGGTATTACAGTGCGTTACCAAAAAATATTATTTGATCTGGAGGCTAGCCGCGGTTGGTGGATTTCAGACAGTAATAAACAAAACGAACCGATACAGTTGTTAGGTCGGATTTCTTATACATTCTAATTTATACCTTGACACTTAAAATGTCAGAGTGATTAGTTGGTACTTGAGTAAATCTATTTGGATTAATAATCTTTATTTTAAGATCTGGTGTAATGCTGTTAAAAAATCGCTTGCTACCTACAACGCTAATTTATTTGGATTATATTCCTATTCAAACTAAATATATTTAATAAGGATGTTTTGATGAGAAAAAATAAATTCAAACTTTCTCCTGCGGGAAAGTTAACCACACTATTGTCATTGATTCTTACACCAGCGACAATGGCTTATGCTGCTGGAATAGAAGCCGCTGGAGATAGCGCACATCGGCCCGAAATATCTTCGACTATTTATGATGTTCCGCTAATTAACATTGTAGCTCCTTCAGTTGTAGGGTTATCCCATAATCAATATCAAGAGTTTAATGTTGATCAACGTGGAGTTATATTTAATAATTCACAATTTAAAGTATTTGAAGGAATGATATCAGCTAGAGCTAACCCGAATTTAACCGGAAACCCAGCTAGCGTCATTTTAAATGAAGTGGTAGGGAGTAATACATCAACATTAAATGGTCATCAACAAATTATTGGTATGCCAGCAGATTATATTTTAGTGAATGCAAATGGTGTTATTTGTAATGGCTGTAGTTTTGCTCCAGGATTTGAAAATGTCACATTGGCGGTAGGGGCTGCGGTTATCGATGATGGTAAAGTACTCAGTATGTCGACCAAGGGTAGCTCTGCGATATTGAACATTGAGAATACGGATAAAAATACTCATGTAGCTGATGTCCTGACACTTATCGCCCCGGTCATTAATGTTGATGGCGATGTTCTTGTTAAAGACAAGTTATCATTTATTGTCGGTCAAAATGAGGTTGGGATTGATACCGGGCGGTTACTAAAATCAAACTTGAGTGATAGTCTGGTAAAAACCATCGATGGTTATTATTTGGGGAGCATTGCCGCTAATCGTATTAATATAATAGATACACGTAAAGACAATAATGTTAATTTATTTAGCCATGTGTTCGGGCAGGAGTTAATTAATGTGGATGCCAAAGGAACCGTGCGTTTAAGAAGCATGGGTAAAGAAACTCAGCGACTCAGTGGGGCGGAAAATATTATCTTATCGGGTAATAATCTTGATATTACCCGAACATTGGCCGCCGATGAAAAAGAAAGATTCAATATTCGTTCAGATAATTACATTGATAATGCCGATATTTCAGGCGGAAACATTCAACTATTAGCCAGTAATAATATTGATTTGGCAGCAGTTTATATTAAAAGCAGTGACAATGTTTATATGTCGGCAGATAAAATCAATATTGATGGAGACCTGATAGAACGTTCTGATGTTGTATTAGAATATGAACCCAAGAAGCAATTCTTTGGCGTAGTAGGCACAAAACAGTCAACCAAATTAGAGAAAAATATACCCTCTTATAGCACTGTTTCTAGTTATGGGGATATTAAATTAAATGGAAGAGAGAAAATAAACTTGAAAGGGGTTGTAATTCATTCAGATAAAAATATGACATTATTTTCACAAGGCGATATTCACTTGAATGGTATGGCTGGAATAGATAAGGAAATAAATCGTATTGAATATTCGCACTGGGGTGATGATGCGAAAACTGGCCATGATAATTATGATATACTCAAAGAAACTTTTAAACCGCTTCATATTAGATCAAATGGCGATATAAACATAGAGTCTAAAAAAACGATTTATTCTCATGGTGCACAAATATGGGCAGAGGGTGGGCTATCAATAGAGGGTCAGAATGGGGTGTATATTGGTGTGGCAAATATGCTTGAATCGCGAGTAGATCGGTTGGATTATACTCAGCATTTAGGTATTGCCGGCTCAGAAAAGGATAATAAAGACCAGTACCATTACATTGCTAATCAATCAGAATTGACAGGTAATTCAGTTTATGTCAATTCCGGTAAAGATATAGAGATTCGTGGCAGTACTATAAAGGCATTAAATAAAGGAATTTTATCAGCTAAAGGTGATCTGACCATTAATGGTATGCTTAATAAACGTAGTTTTACTCGAGATAAGAAAACCGGCGTGATATTTGATATTACCGGCAGTAGCCAGGCGGTAGATAATAAGTATGAAAAATTTATTGATAGCAAATTACAGTCGGGTGGCACCCTTGATTTGCACAGCGGTAAAAATACTTATATCGATGGCAGTCAAGTCAACGCAGGTGGAGCTTTGAACATCAGCTCTAATGGTAAAGTTAATGTACAGGCTGCTCGCCAACAACAGAAAATAGATGAGGAAAAAACCCGTCTCAGTCTGGAGTGGTTTGCAAAAGAATCAGGTGATAAACAGTATCGTGCCGGTTTTCTGGTTAAGCATCAAAAAGACAGTGAAAATAGTCAGCTAACTGAAAATCAGATTGCTACCCTGGAGGGGGGGGATATTAATATCCAGGCAGACGATAATGTTACTTTCTTTGGCACCGCTATAAATACCACCGAGGGGGATTTTAAATTAAAAACATCTAAAAATGTGGGTTTCTTTACAGCGAAAAATCGTGCGGTGATCAATAAAAATCGGGTTGAAAACAGTGGCGGATTCTATTATACCGCAGGGATAGATAAATTTGGCAGTGGTGCGCAATACACGCATATCGACAGCGAAAGTCATAGTGATATTGAAAATAATCTTGTGGTAAAAACTAATATCAACGGCAACCTTAATATTGATGCAGACGGTGATATCACTCAGCAGGGGGCACAGCATCAAGTTGCTAAGAATTATTATACCCGAGCAGTTAATATCAATAATATGGCAAGTCATAATGTTGACATTTCAAATAATAAGAAATTACAAGTTGATGCTGGATTTGGTTTTAATATTAATTACAAAGGATTTACCCGGCCAATAGAGAAAGCAATAAATAATCCGACCAATGCACTTGATATTATTGGCGGTGTGGGTAGCCAGAAAGGCGTTACCGACCCCAACTTAGGGGTAGATATTACCGCATCAGGTAGTAATACCAAGACCTCTAATAATAATTTGCTCGCTCTGGTGACGTCCATCAAGGCACAAGATATTAAGGTTGAAGCCACAAAAGATGTGCTGGATGAAGGCACGCAATATCAGGCTAAGGATGGAGTAATGAAATTGAGTGCAGCGCGTCATTTCAGTCGTGCGGCGGTCAATAGCAAAGAAGAGACCTCCCAGCAAGAAAAGGGTGAGGCGAGTGTTCGTGTCTCAACCACGACCGGTAAAGATATAAAGGTGGCTTTAGCTGCCAAAGCTGAAACCAGTCAGGGAGACAGCTACACTGAACAGATGTTATTCCCTAATATTAAAGCTAAGCAAGGCATTAATATTCGAACCTTGGGCGATGCCTATTACTATGCCACGCAAATTAATGGTGGAGAAGGGAATGTTGATATTAAGGCGGGTAATAATCTGTATTTTGACCAGGTTCAAGATAGCACACGTAGCAGTAATATAAAAACTTCAGATAACGGAAAACTGAGTGTCGGTATGTCGAAATCCTCAGATAGTAGTAAGAATTTTCGTCTGGCAGGGGGCGGTGAGCATCAAGAAGGGGAGAGTAATAGCACGAATGCCGGAATCAGTAAAATAACCACACGAGGCGATCTACGGCTTGAGGCGGGAGCCGAGCTTACTATGAAAGGTGTTCAGGTCGGCAGTGAGGATGCCCGGTTAGCTGACGTTCATTTAGTGGCGCAAGGTAAAGTTAATATGCTGGCATCAGTGTCTGGGAGTGTCGATATTAATGATAAAGCTTTTGCTGATTTTCGTTTAGGGGGCAAGAAAACCCATTCTGGAAGCAATTCATCCAATGAAGGTTTTATTGGCGGTGGCGGTGGGTACGATAAAGTGAATCAGTCTATTTCTGATCGTCAGGGAGGGGAGATTTATAGCCGTAAAACTGTTTCTATTCAGTCAGGCAGCAACAGCAATCAAGCCATTCACATGGAAGGTCAACAGATTAACGCCGCCATAGTGGATATTAAAACGCCTAATGGTGGGGTGTTTTTCGAATCTGCGCGTAGTGAATTACCTAAGGAAAATTGGAATTTCGGGGCTAATTTGGACTTAGTACTGAAACGGACTTCGGGTGAAAGTGGCGGTGTCAGTAAAAGCCATTATGCGGGTAGTGGTGCAAAAGTGATGGTGGGTATGCAAGATGTCATTAAGCATCAAAATACGCGTATTATTGAAGCTGATAAATTCATTCTGAACACCCACAAAGATACGGTAATGAAAGGTGCACGTGTTGATACTGACAAGGCAGAGATTATTGTGGGTGGTGATCTACATATCGAGAGTCTTAAAAGTAAAGAAGATAGCGTTAAAGTGGATGTTGAATTTGCTCTGAGTCATACCAATGATAAAGGCAGTAGTGTAGTCTCTAAAATATCGAAAATCGGTACCAAAAGATTTGAGAAAGATATTAAAAATGCATTAAATTCAGGTATTAAAAAAAGTGAGTTGATGTATAACCAAAAATCATCGCCAAAAGATACCATGGGGGGAGTTAGTTTTAATAAAGAAAACAATAACGTACAACTGCCAACATTGTCTTCTGAAACTCAATCTCGTAATTTTGCCGATAAAACGGCCCGTTTTATGGGAGACAAATTTAAAGGGGCAATAACTGACCCTGCGGGTATACAAGGTCGGGCGAAGCTAGATGTTCAAATCGTGAATAATGATGCGGTTGCTGAGCAATCCGGTATTTTTGGTCTGAGCGATGTCGTGATTGCGGTGAAAGGAGCGACTAAACTGCATGGCGCACAAATAAGTAGTCGGTATCAAACGGTCACCCGAGATATTAATGGACTGGAGTTGAGCAATATTAATAATAGTTATCACCAAGGTGGCGGTGGCTTTAATCTTTCGCCGACCGCATTGGGGATGGCGACTGGTGTCGGAAGTGATGCAATAGCAGGTAAAACCCCCTTTATTTATAATCCCCATAACAGCTCACATGAGGATAAATCTGTAGGCGGAATTGTGGATCACAAAATTTATACCGAGGATGGTTCTGAATTGCCAAAAACCAACTAAGGGCAGGTTTTTTGAGTATTGACCATTTCTAAGGCCCCGAGGGGCCTTTTTTACGGACTACATCCGTTCAACCGTTTGAATACCTAAAGTATCCAGCCCTTGTTTCAGGGTTTTTGCTGTTAGCATGGCCAGTTTCAGGCGGCTCTGACGGCTCTCTTCGCTATCCGCATTCAGGATTTGGCAATGCTCATAGAAGCTGGAGAACAGACCAGCCAGGTCATACAGATAAGAACACATCACATGCGGTGTCCCTTCACGGGCCACGGTAGTGATGACCTCTTCAAACTGCAACAAGCGGGTAGCCAGTGCAGCTTCGCGGTCTTCTGTAATCACTAACGGCAAGGTCAGGTTACTTTCATCAATACCAGCGCGCTTAAATACTGAAACCACACGGGTATAGGCATATTGCATGTAAGGCGCAGTATTACCATCCAGTGCCAGCATGTTATCCCAGTCAAAGATATAGTCAGTGGTACGGCTTTTTGACAGGTCGGCATACTTCACGGCACCAATACCCACAGCTTCAACCACTTGCTTGAGTTCATCCGCAGGCATATCTGGGTTTTTCTCGGCAATCAGCTTACCCGCACGCTCGATGGCTTCATCCAGCAAATCGGAAAGTTTGACTGTACCGCCGGAGCGGGTTTTAAATGGTTTGCCATCTTTGCCCAGCATCATGCCAAACATATGATGCTCTAATGGAACAGATTCTGGCACATAACCGGCTTTACGCACGATAGTCCAGGCCTGCATCAGATGCTGGTGCTGGCGACTGTCGATGTAATACAACACGCGGTCTGCACCTAGTGTTTCGTAACGGTATTTGGCACAGGCGATGTCGGTGGTGGTGTAGAGATAGCCACCATCTTTTTTTCTGGATAATGACGCCCATAGGTTCGCCATCTTTATTTTTGTATTCATCCAGATAGACAACGGTTGCACCTTCGCTTTCCACTGCCAGCCCTTTGGCTTTCAGGTCAGCCACAATCTCAGGCAACATGGTGTTATACAGGCTTTCACCCATCACATCGTCTTTGGTCAGGGTGACATTCAGGCGGTCGTAAGCAATCTGGTTCTGCGCCATGGTGATATCCACCAATTTACGCCACATCTGACGGCAATATTCGTCACCGCTTTGCAGTTTCACCACATAAGCGCGGGCACGCTTGGCAAATTCTTCATCTTCATCATAGGTTTTCTTGGCTTGCTGATAGAAAAGCTCCAAATCCGATAAGCCCATGTCGCTGGCATTTTCGTTTTGCATTTTTTCCAGATAAGCAATCAGCATACCGAACTGGGTGCCCCAGTCGCCGACGTGGTTGGCACGAATAACATTGTGGCCGAGAAACTCTAAAGTCCGTACCGCTGCATCACCGATGATGGTCGAACGCAAGTGACCAACATGCATCTGTTTAGCCACATTAGGCGCAGAGTAGTCAACCACAATGGTTTGTGGCTCAACTGGCTGAACGCCCAGTTTAGGGGCTTTCAGCGCTTCTTCTACCTTGCTGGCAACCCATTGACGATCAAGGAAGATATTGATAAAGCCGGGGCCTGCAATTTCGACTTTGCTGGCAATACCGTCAAGATCGAGCAGTTCAATGACTTTTTCTGCCAGTTGTCGGGGCTGCATGCCAAGTTTTTTGGCAATGGCCATCACACCGTTAGCTTGATAATCGCCAAATTGAGCTTTGGCAGATTGGCGAACCTGAGGTTCGCTGCCTGCTGGAGCACCTGCTGCAATCAGCGCCTGGCTGACTTTATCTGAGAGAAGAGCCTGAATATTCACCGGGTTACCTTAATTACGCACAAAAAACATATTAATGACGCACACGAGCATCTCTGTGCCAGTTAATTCAAACGGGGCCAAAAAAACTGTCACGCCAGCAGCGGGAAGGTTTGGCTGAGCGTGAGTCACAAGCTGGCAGGATTTATACCATATTTGGCCCCCGACGTCAGCATCAGGCCAGTGGTTACTGTCATAAATGGAATAGCGGATTTTGTGTGTGTATACCCCTGGATAATTCGAGTGAGCGAGAGCCGCCAACGCACATGTAGCTTGAAGTATGACGGGTATAGATTAAATATGGCTGATTAGAACTAATAACTGTAGATTATGGCCGCTTCAATACCGGAAATAACAGTTAACAGGAGAATAAAATGAGCAGCCTGAAAGATATCGTCGAATTATCGGACTTATTAACAGACTTGCCCTATTTTGCACAAAAGCTGGTTGTTTTCGCGGCTAAATTAAATCTGGATTTGACGCAATTCAGTGCTGACCATATTTCATTGCGGTGTCACCAAACACAAACGGCACAACGCTGGCGCAGTGGTTTACAGCAATGTGGCAATTTGATGTCCGAAACACAAATTAATGGCCGAGCTATTTGCCTGTTCGATTTAACGCCGCCACTTGTTGTTGGGCCATGGCAAATAGATTGCGTGGAATTACCTTATCCGGGGAAAACATATTATCCCCATGAAGGGTGGGAACATGTTGAATTGGTGCTACCGGGTGACCCACAAACCTTGATGCAGCGGGCACGCGCCTTATTACCGACTACCCTGCCAGAGGGGGTTACGACTAAGTTTAGTTCTCCACAAGGCGAGCATGAGCGCTTGGCTAATCCAACATTTGCAGTGAGTGATGGTGAGATAACCATTAAGTTTCACCCTTATACTTTGCGACAAATTGTGGATAGTGAGCGCAATGGCTAACGTCTATGGGTTATTTATTTCGATACCGACTATCACTTATGGTTATCACTGTGACTGGCGTCTACTCATGGAATCAAAATGAGTGCCATAGTAAATGCTTCAGTGTGCTTGATTAACGCTTTTTTAGTGTGAGACATTATTTAGCCTGTTATTTAGTCGATTAACTATTAAGCCGATATTTATATGCTGAGAAGTCATAGGGTATTACTGCCGCAGTGGCATCCGTCAAACGGGGGAGAGAATGACTAAATTGGAAATTTGTTGCTATAGCGTGGATTGCGCGCAAATAGCAGAAAAGGCAGGAGCCGACCGGATTGAATTATGCTGCGGTCAGTCCGAAGGGGGGATTAACGCCGAGTATCGGTGCATTAATGCAGGCCAGAGAGACGGTTACCATTCCCGTGCATCCTATCGTCCGCCCGCGTGGGGGGGATTTTTGCTACAGCGACAATGATTTCGCCATCATTAAAAATGATATTGCCAGAATCCGTGATATGGGGTTTGCCGGGGTGGTCGTGGGCGTGCTGGATATTGATGGTCACATTGATATGCGCCGGATGCGAGAAATTATGTCTGTTAGTGGTTCATTGGCGGTCACTTTCCATCGGGCATTTGATATGTGTCAGAACCCAATGATTGCGTTACAGCAATTAGCGGATCTGAATGTGGCGCGAATTTTAACCTCAGGTCAGCAACAGAATGCTGAGTTGGGGCTGGCATTATTGAAAGATTTAGTTGCCGCCACTCAGGGTCAAGGACCGATTATCATGGCCGGGGCGGGGGTTCGTCTCACGAATATGCAGAAATTTATTGATGCCGGTATTCGGGAGCTTCACAGCTCTGCTGGCAGAACTGTGCCGTCAACGATGAAATACCGCAAAGCGGGTGTGACAATGTGCGCCGACAGTGATGTCGATGAGTTTGCTCATTATTGTGTAGACGGTGAAGTAGTTGAAGCCATGAAAAGTTTGTTGGTGATGGGCGCGCCGTTACCGCAATCTGCTTAGATTTGCGCATTTGCAGTGATAAAGTTGTCAATACCCCGGCCAATCAGACCGGGGTTTTTTTATGGTTTACGGGCGATGAGTACTGCTCGGAGTGGGGCCGGATAACCTTCAACAGTTTTGGTTGGATCGTTCGGATCGAGGAATTCAGCTAATGACTCACTGGTCATCCAATCGGTACGGCGTTGCTCATCGGTGGTGGTCACGGCCATATCGGCAATTCTGACATCGACAAACCCGCATTTTTCCAACCAGGCTTTCAGGGCTGGGGCCGAGGGAATAAAATACACATTCCGCATCTGAGCATAACGATCACCGGGCACTAATACCTGCTGGCTATCACCTTCGACCACTAATGTCTCAAGCACCAGCTCTCCCTCGTTAACCAACTGATTTTTAAGTTGATAGAGGTGATCCAACGGTGAGCGACGATGATACAGTACGCCCATTGAGAATACAGTATCAAAGGCCGCCAGCTCCGGCAGTTGTTCAATACCTAATGGCAACACATGGGCTCGCTGGTCACCCCCGAGCAATTTACGAATAGCTTCAAACTGGCATAAAAATAGCTGCATTGGGTCGATTCCCACCGCCAAATGTGCACCTTCACCAATCATGCGCCATAAGTGATACCCGCTGCCACACCCGACATCCAGAATAGTGCGACCTGCTAGTGGACTGACGTGCGGCAAAACTCGCTGCCATTTCCAGTCGGAACGCCATTCAGTGTCAATATCTAACCCGTACAAAGAGAAGGGGCCTTTGCGCCAGGGCATCAGGGCGCGCAACATGTTTTCCATCCCTTCACGTTGCCCCGCTGAAATCGGCGGAGTCATCTCTGCCCGCACACCTTCGCGTAAATCCAGCGAGGTTGGTGTGAGCTGCGGCAAGTGCTCAACAGCGTTAAACCATGTTTTAAACTTACCGTGTAATGATTCGCGCCGCCAGGCACTGAGCTGAGCGGGCAGGGTATCTAGCCATGGGCTTAGCGGGCCTTTGGCAATCAGCCGGTAAAAATCGCCAAATTCAATCATTGAGCCTCTCCCGCTTTCAGGGCAATTAACGAACCAAAATTAAAACATTGGAACCACACTTCAGCGTGTTCGAAACCGGCCTGATGCAGACGCTTTTTATGGGTTTCAACCGAATCCGTCAGCATGACATTCTCTAACATGCTACGTTTTTGACTGATTTCCAGCTCGCTATAGCCATTCGCACGCTTAAAATCATGATGCATATTGAACAGTAATTCGCCAACATCATTATCTTCAAAGTTGAATTTCTCTGACAGCACCAAGGCACCACCTGGGCGTAGCCCTTGGTATACCTGATTGAGCAACCGCTGGCGATCCGCTGGCTCAAGGAATTGCAACGTGAAGTTAAGCACCACCATTGAGGCATTCTCAAGCTGGATATCCAAAATATCAGACTCCACCACGTCCACTGGCGTTTCTGCCCGGAAGGCATCTATATGACGGCGGCAGCGTTCAACCATCGCCGGTGAGTTATCCACGGCAATGATTTTACAGCCTTCGACTTTGATATTACGCCGCATTGACAGTGTTGCCGCACCGAGTGAGCAGCCAAGATCGTAAATCTGGCTATTGGGTTGCACAAAACGCTCAGCCAGCATGCCTATCATCGAGATGATGTTGGAATAGCCGGGCACCGATCGGCTTATCATATCAGGGAAGACTTCAGCGACCTTTTCGTCGAAAGTCCAGTCACCCAACTTGGCAATAGGGGCAGCAAACAGGCTATCGCGCTGTGGCGCTGTTGGCCCAGGCTGCTGCTGCGTATCATGTAGAGATTGCGTTTCGCGTTTTGGCATGGCTGTCATTGACTAAGTAAGAAATGAGCAAGAAATTAAAGGCGCATATTATAACAGAAAACAGAATAAATGAGCGCGATAAAGCGCGTGTGGATAGTCAATAGGTAAGGGCTGGCATGAAGGCGGCAATTAGCCGCCCGAACTAACTGTGTTCCGTTTGGGAACCGAGCAATAATCTGAACAGGCCTATTAGGTCAGGCTGAAAATCTGATCCCAAGGCAGGTAGTAAATATTAGCAATAATCATCAAAACCAACGAAACATAGGTGGCGCTCATCCCGGAGCGGCGCCAGCGAATTTCGCGATGACGTAAACCATAATAATGTAGCAGGCGACCAACTATCAGCATCAATCCACAGATATGGAGCATCCATGTTTCAGCACCGTTCATTTCCATCATAATGAGTAAAATGACAGCAATAGGAATATATTCCACAGCGTTGCCATGTACACGGATGGCGGTTTGTAATTCATAAAAACCACCGTCGCCATAAGCGACTCGGTACTGATTTCTCAATTTAACTACATCAAATGAAAGCTTGATCAATAACAGTGCGCCCAACACCACATAAAGCGAGCTAACCATTTTTAACTCCATTGCCCAACATAGACTGGCCAGATAATGATAACCGCCTACCGTGTTACTGTCGCTAGAAAAATGGTAGGAATCACATTTCTTGATACTCGGTTTAGTGTTTAGAATGATGAACTTGTAAGACAGGGATAAACATGACCTGTAGGTAGTGTAGCGTTTGGGTAAAAAACAATCAGGGCTAAAACAGCGTATCTTGTTCCGGCCAATCTGGGGCTGCGGGTAAGGTGGCAATCACTGTGGCTAGTTGCTGCCAAATCTTTTGTGCTTGTTGGGGAGAGTCGCTGTTATCTGGTGTGTGAATAAAAACATAGGGTTGATGCTGTTGTTCCCATAGCGGCAGTTTTTGCAGCCAAGGCGCAAACAATGCCAGGTTATCCGCCAATTGGTCACCACCAATAAAGCGTACCAATGGCTGACTGCCGGTGACGATCGCATGCACAGGAAGGCGCGGTTTTTTACTTTGCGCGTCACGAACCGCTTCAGTTAGAGGCTTTGCCGCATGAATAGGGCGGCTATCAAGCATCACTCGATTGATTGCTCGCTGGTGTAAGCCTCGATTGAGCGCGCGTTCGGCATCACCTTTGGCAAAAAATTCTGGGTGACGCACTTCCACGCCATAATGGAAACCCGCCGGCAATTTATCGATAAATTGCCATAAACGATTGAGTTCATTTGGCCCGAAAGCGGCGGGTAGCTGTAACCATAATTGTCCAATCCGATCATGCAGCGGGGACAGACATTGGTAAAAAGCCTGCAAATCTTTATCACAGTCACGCAGAGCCGCTTGATGGCTGATTGTCGCCGGAAATTTAAAACAAAAGCGGAAGTTATCGGGCGTCATATCGCGCCAGCGCTGTACTATTTCCAGCCGTGGCAGTGCATAAAAAGTAGTATTCCCTTCAACACAGTTAAAGTAGCGACTGTAATCAGCCAAGTCCTTGATACCCAAACGGTTCCAGCTTGGGTGTTGCCATTGCGGCAGTCCAATATACAAATATCCTTCCTACTTGACGTTGCCGTGTTGTTAGCCCAAATCTAGCCTTATGCGCTCAGAGCTGCAAGGATCTCGGTGCTGTTGCGTACGCGGGAGATGCGGGGGAAGATTTTTTCAACCGCGAATTGCTGCATTTCAGTGCTGGCAGTACTGCAACCATCTTCTGCAATCACGAGTTCATAACCGTGCTCCCAGGCGGCGCGGGCGGTGGATTCAACGCCAATATTGGTGGCAATTCCCGCTAGTACTATGGTTTTGATCCCGCGGCGACGCAGTTGTAAATCTAAATCGGTACCGTAAAACGCCCCCCATTGGTGTTTTATTACTTTGATATCGCTATCTGTAACTGCAAGCTCTGACGGGAAAGTCCACCATGACTCAGGTAAACCACCGGCCGGACTTGGGCTGGGTTGATCGACCGGTTGTTTCAGCGCCTCAGCAAATGAATCTGACCAACCCACGCGCACGAAAACCACAGGAGCACCTAGCTTACGAAAGCGTTCTGCCAGGCCAGCATTAGTCGCGACGACCTGCTCTGCACTGTAAGGGCCTTTAGCAAAGGGTAAAATTCCCTGTTGCAAATCAATCAGTACCAATGCGGTGGTTTTTGCATCAAGTTTCATGGTGTTATGCCTCGGTATCATTGGAGAAATTCTGGACGATAAACTTAATCTGCTGACCAGTTTATGCCAACATATGTTATCGGGACGTCCTTGTGAGGAGATAATTTTGTTAAATGATGTGTTAAAACAGTACTGAAAGAGGTTTTGTCGTGCCTGAGCTGTGCGTTCGCTCTTATCTACGCCACGAATTTCCTTTATAATGACCCCCTTTTTTCAACACTCTTTAATCCAAAATACCTATGCCTATATATGATTGTTTTTGGATAAAATAGGGTGTGTAGCGCTTGCAACCATCGATTAGAGAAATTGCAAAAATTTTCTGACGCGCCGCTGACTCAATGTCCTGCGTGTCATCAGCCCGCGTTATCGAAACTTATCTCTGCGGCCGGCTTTCAATTGAAAGGCACCGGTTGGTACGCGACAGATTTCAAGCCGGGCAGTAACAGCAAACCAGATAATAAAAGTAAACCAGACAGTAGTAGCTGAGGCTCAAATTAGGGCTCATCAGAAAATAGCCGCACGGGCAGTGCATAACGCGTGCGGCATCGGCTGAGTAAAAGGATATTGTATGCGTACTGAGTATTGCGGGCAGTTGAATCTGTCCCATGTTGGCCAAGAAGTGACACTTTGTGGTTGGGTTAACCGTCGTCGTGATCTCGGTGGCCTGATTTTTATTGATATGCGCGACCGCGAAGGCATTGTTCAGGTATTCTTCGATCCCGACCATAAAGCCGCTTACGAGCAAGCTTCTGAACTGCGCAATGAGTTCTGTATCCAGATTACCGGTACTGTGCGCGCACGTCCTGACAGCCAAATCAATAAAGATATGTCGACCGGTGAAGTGGAAATCTTTGCCAATACATTGAATATCATTAACCGTTCTGAGCCGTTGCCACTGGACTCAAATCAGACTAACAGCGAAGAGCAGCGCCTGAAATATCGCTATCTGGATTTGCGTCGCCCTGAGATGGCCGATCGCCTGAAAACGCGCGCTAAAATTACCAGCTTTGTGCGCCGCTTCATGGACAGTCACGGTTTCCTGGATATTGAAACCCCGATGCTGACCAAAGCGACGCCGGAAGGTGCGCGTGACTATCTGGTGCCAAGCCGTGTACATAAAGGTAAGTTCTATGCACTGCCACAGTCACCACAGTTGTTCAAACAATTGCTGATGATGTCTGGTTTTGATCGCTACTATCAGATTGTAAAATGCTTCCGTGATGAAGATTTACGAGCTGACCGTCAGCCAGAATTTACGCAGATCGATGTTGAAACCTCTTTCATGACCGCCGACCAAGTGCGTGAAGTGATGGAGAAACTGGTGCGCGAATTGTGGCAGGAAACCAAAGGCGTCGATCTCGGCGATTTCCCGGTGATGACCTTTGCCGAAGCTATGCGTCGCTATGGTTCTGATAAGCCGGATCTACGCAACCCAATGGAATTGGTGGATGTCGCTGATTTAGTTAAAGATGTCGAGTTTAAAGTCTTCTCTGGCCCAGCCAATGATGCCAAAGGCCGTGTCGCAGCATTGCGTGTACCGGGTGGCGCGCAGGTCACGCGTAAGCAAATTGACGAATACGGTCAGTTTGTCGGTATTTATGGTGCGAAAGGCTTGGCATGGTTGAAAGTTAATGATCGTGCTGCTGGCGTTGAGGGTGTACAAAGCCCCATCGCTAAGTTCCTCAGTGCTGAGGTGCTGGAAGCTATTCTGGCCCGCACTCAGGCTGAAAGCGGCGATATCCTGTTCTTTGGTGCTGACAGCTTTAAAGTGGTGACGGATGCGATGGGCGCGTTGCGTCTAAAAGTCGGCCGTGACCTGGCATTGACCAAACTGGATTCATGGGCACCGCTGTGGGTAGTTGACTTCCCAATGTTCGAAGACGATAGCGAAGGCGGCTTGTCTGCCATGCATCATCCGTTCACTGCGCCTAAAGACATGAGCCCGGAGCAACTGGCTGCGGCACCGACCACCGCTATCGCCAATGCTTACGATATGGTCATTAACGGCTACGAAGTGGGTGGCGGTTCAGTGCGTATTCACCGCACTGAAATGCAGCAACAGGTGTTTGGTATTCTGGGTATCAATGAAGAAGAACAGCGTGAGAAGTTTGGCTTCCTGCTGGACGCATTGAAATTCGGCACTCCACCACATGCGGGCCTGGCTTTTGGTTTGGATCGTCTGGTTATGCTGTTGACCGGCACTGATAACATTCGTGATGTTATTGCCTTCCCGAAAACCACGGCTGCGGCTTGTCTGATGACTGATGCGCCAAGTTTTGCCAATCCGGCTTCACTGCAAGAGCTGTCTATCAGCGTGGTAGCGAAGAAAGGGGCCACTGATAGCTCGGTAGAAGAGAATCAGTAATGAATTATATATACCCAATAGATTTCAAGATGCAGGAAGGCGGCAAGCAAGAGAATCCCGGAGAGCTTACACCGGTAAGTGATTCGGATGATTGAGCGAAGCCAACACACTTGCAGTTTGAAAGATGACGGGTATAAGCGCCCAGAATCAATACTGGCGGTGATCTACGCCAGAAACAGTGGCCGGGTGTTGATGTTACAACGGCGTGATGATCCTGATTTTTGGCAGTCGGTCACCGGCAGTCTGGAAGGTGATGAAACGCCGTTGGAAACCGCCCAGCGCGAAGTAAAGGAAGAAGTCGGCATTGATATACTGGGTGAAAATCTGGAACTGTTCGACTGCCAGCGCTGTGTGGAATTTGAACTCTTTGTGCATTTGCGCCGTCGCTATGCGCCGGGTGTTACGCGCAATAAAGAACATTGGTTCTGTTTGGCGTTACCCGAAGAGCGGGATGTTGTGATTACCGAACATCTTGCTTACCAGTGGCTAGATGCTGCGGATGCCGCTGTATTGACCAAGTCCTGGAGTAATCAGCAAGCGATTGAAGAGTATGTTATTTATTCCCGTGTATATCCAAAGTAATTGAAGTTACAGCCAGGCAGCAAGCGAACGAATCCCGATGAGTTGACTCTCGTCAGTGATTCGGGTGAATGAGAACAGCTAACACCGCTGTGGCTTCAAGAACGAAGGGTATAATTAGGCTATTTTGGAGATACTTATTTATGGCAGGTCATAGTAAATGGGCCAACACAAAACACCGCAAAGCGGCACAGGATGCCAAGCGCGGTAAGATTTTCACTAAAATTATTCGTGAGTTGGTGACTGCTGCACGCCTGGGCGGTGGTGATCCTGGTGCCAACCCACGGTTACGTGCGGCTATCGATAAAGCGCTGTCAAATAACATGACGCGCGATACCCTGAACCGTGCCATTGCCCGTGGTGTGGGGGGTGATGAAGATAACAATATGGAAACCATCATTTACGAAGGCTATGGCCCAGGCGGCACTGCCGTAATGGTTGAATGCTTAAGTGATAACCGTAACCGTACCGTATCTGAAGTTCGCCATGCATTCACCAAAACCGGTGGCAATTTGGGGACTGATGGTTCGGTTTCTTATCTATTCACCAAAAAAGGTGTTATTTCCTACGCACCGGGTTTGGAAGAAGATGCGGTGATGGATGCAGCACTGGAAGCGGGTGCTGATGATATCGTGGTCTATGATGATGGCGCTATTGATGTGTTTACTGCCTGGGAATCTCTCGGCGCGGTGAAAGATGCACTGGATGCTACCGGTCTGGTTGCCGAAGGCGCTGAAGTCTCTCTTATTCCATCAACCAAAGCCGAACTTGATGCAGAAACTGCACCAAAACTGCTGCGTCTGATTGATATGTTGGAAGACTCTGATGATGTGCAAGAGGTTTACCACAATGGCGAAATCTCTGATGAAGTGGCAGCAACACTGTAAGTCAGTGTGTTTTTATTCTGCTATTTAGCTCTATTTTAATAGCCTAAATAATTCGAGTTGCAGTAAGGCTGCCAACACACATGCCGCTTGAAGTATGACGGGTATAACACTGGCCACATTTTGTGGCCGGTGCCATTAGAAGCACTGAACAAGGTGAATAAACTGGTATGGCGATCGTATTAGGCATCGACCCCGGTTCCCGTGTCACCGGTTATGGCGTAATTCGCCAACAAGGTCGTCAGCTCACCTATCTGGGCAGTGGCTGCATCCGCACTGTCGTTGATGATATGCCTACTCGCCTGAAGTTGATTTATGCAGGTGTCACTGAAATTATCACTCAGTTCCAACCCGATTTTTTTGCAATCGAACAAGTGTTTATGGCGAAAAACCCGGACTCGGCCTTAAAACTGGGGCAGGCGCGAGGAGCGGCAATTGTTGCGGCGGTAAACCTGAATTTACCGGTTTCCGAATATGCCGCTCGTCAGGTTAAACAGACGGTAGTAGGCACAGGTGCGGCAGAAAAAAGCCAGGTTCAGCACATGGTGCGCTCACTGTTGCAACTTCCTGCGAACCCGCAGGCGGATGCTGCCGATGCGCTGGCGATTGCCATAACCCATTGTCATCTTAGTCAAAATACGCTGCGATTAGGCAATGACCAAATGGTATTGGCGCGCGGTCGGCTTCGCTGACTGGTATTTTAATGCGAGCAGGTTAACTGTTATTGTAGGCTGGATATCCATCCAGCCTTTTTTATGCTATAAACAGCCATTATGTTTATAGCCGAATGTGGGTAAACGAGGAGAAAGTCAACGTGATAGGGCGCCTCAGAGGTATCATTCTGGAAAAACAGCCACCCTTGGTGCTGCTGGAAACTAACGGTGTTGGCTATGAAGTCCAACTACCTATGACTTGTTTTTATGAGCTGCCAGATATTGGGCAGGAAGCCATTATCTTTACCCAGTTTGTGGTACGCGAAGATGCTCAGCTACTATACGGTTTTAATGATAAGCAGGAACGAGCACTGTTTCGTGAATTAATAAAAGTGAACGGTGTGGGGCCAAAACTGGCGCTGGCCATTCTTTCTGGAATGTCTGCGCAACAGTTTGTGGCCGCAGTTGAACGCGAAGAGATCACCACCTTGGTGAAATTACCGGGGGTCGGCAAGAAGACCGCTGAGCGGTTAGTAGTTGAAATGAAAGACCGATTTAAAGGCCTCAATGGTGACTTGTTTAACAATACCGGTGATATTCAGTTGCCTGCCAGCAATTCGTCACAAATCTCAGATGCCGATATCGAAGCGGAAGCCGCTTCTGCGCTGGTGGCTTTGGGCTATAAACCACAAGAAGCTAGCCGTCTGGTGAGTAAAATAGCTAAACCGGGTGCAGATTGTGAAACCTTGATCCGTGATGCTTTGCGTGCCGCATTATAGGTAGAGGTAGATAATGATTGAAGTAGGGGTCTAAAATGATTGAAGCAGACCGCCTGATCTCTGCGGGTGTTATCAGTGATGAAGAGAGCATTGACAGGGCTATCCGTCCGAAACTATTGGCTGAATATGTCGGGCAACCTCATGTCCGCGAGCAAATGGAAATCTTCATCCAGGCGGCGAAACAGCGCGGTGATGCGTTAGATCATGTGCTGATATTTGGCCCTCCGGGTTTAGGTAAAACTACACTGGCCAATATTGTGGCTAATGAAATGGGTGTCAATTTGCGCACCACCTCCGGCCCGGTGTTGGAAAAAGCGGGCGATTTAGCCGCTATGTTGACCAATCTGGAGCCGCATGATGTGTTGTTTATTGATGAAATTCACCGATTATCTCCAGTGGTAGAGGAAATTTTGTATCCAGCGATGGAAGATTATCAACTGGATATAATGATTGGTGAAGGCCCAGCTGCACGTTCCATCAAACTCGATCTACCGCCGTTTACCTTAATTGGTGCGACTACACGAGCCGGTTCACTGACCTCTCCACTGCGCGACCGCTTTGGTATTGTGCAGCGGCTTGAGTTCTATCAAGTTGCTGATTTAGAACATATCGTCTCGCGCAGTGCCAAGTGTCTGGGGCTTGAATTAACCCCGGAAGGCGCGCACCAGTTGGCACGCCGCTCGAGAGGGACGCCGCGTATCACCAACCGTTTGTTGCGCCGGGTGCGTGACTTCGCGGAGGTGAGGGCTGATGGGGCTATCAACGGCGATGTGGCGATGAAAGCGCTGGATATGCTGAATGTTGATGCTGAAGGATTCGATTTTATGGATCGAAAACTTTTGCTAGCGGTCATCGATAAGTTTATGGGGGGGGGCCGGTGGGGCTGGATAACCTCGCCGCGGCAATTGGTGAAGAGCGGGAAACCATTGAAGATGTTCTGGAGCCGTATTTAATCCAGCAAGGTTTTATTCAGCGCACTCCGCGCGGTCGGATTGCTACCAATCACGCTTATAAACATTTTGGTATCACCCGCGAAGAGTAAACCTCTTTGATGCAGGGCTGCGCTATTGTCAGCCCTGATAAGTGAGATTCTTAGGCCACGGCATCCTCCGTGGCAGATGAATTAATCATTCGGTTAAGCCATGGGATAAGTAGCGCCATAACTAATGCAATCACCAGTGTGACCATACCAATTTTGCCAAACACGTCCGTGTAGATAGGCAAGGTTTCAAGTGGATCAGTCATGCCCTCAGGTGTCGCGGTAAAGGTTGCTACGTAGCCGCCAATCAGGAAGGAAGCCGCTTGTGTCAGGAACCACATCCCCAGAATAAACCCCATTAAATATTGCGGCACTAACGCCGCCACCATCGCCAGGCCGAGGGCGCTTATCATCAATTCCCCCAAGCTCTGGAATAGATAAACCAGAACAATAAACCAAGGTGATGTTAGACCTTGTGCATCAGCGAACCACATTCCGGCCGCCGCCGCAGTCAGGAAACCCAGCGAACATAAAAACATGCCTAAAGTAAATTTTGCAGGCATGGATAAGTCACGATTTTGGCTACCCAATCGAGTATAGATTGAGGCCAAAATAGGGCTGGCGACTACCACCCAGAATGGGTTTAGTGCCTGGAAACTAACGGGATTGATACTGAAACCGAGGATCTCATGATGGACATTATTGATAGCAAAGAAGTTAAGTGAAGTCGGCATCTGTGCATATAAAACGTAAAATACGATAGCTTCAATCATCAGAATGAAAGCAACAAACATCTTGTTACGGCCCAGTCGGTCCTGCTTCGATGCCTCTCTGAAAAAGATAAAGACGACAATCAGTGACAACGCGATTAGCACCAAATTGGCAATAAAAACATGATTCATCAGCCAGGCGCAGACACATATCATCACTGCGCTGCCCAGCAGCACCAACAATAGATTGCGCCAATTTAAGGGTTTTGTGTCGGGTTCAGAACCAATGTGGCGCACCATATGGCGGCAGCAGAAGTAGACCAGTAGGGCAAAAATCAAACCAATGCCGCATAAGTAATAGGTCACGGTATAACCAAAACGTTCGGCTATAACAGGTGCCAATGAAAGTGACAGTAAGGAGCCGATATTGATCGACATATAGAATAGAGTAAAGGCCCCGTCCAACCGAGGATCTTTCGGTGGATAACATTTAGATAATAAGCTGGCTGGGTTGGCCTTGAATAAACCATTCCCCACAGCAATAGTCCCTAAAGCAAAGAAAATCAGGTTCGGTTGGTACAATGATAAACCGGTGGCGAAATAACCCGCTGCCAGCACCACCGCCCCCAAGACCATGGTGCGCTTAGTCCCGAGTAGATGGTCACCAACATATCCACCGATGGAAATCAGGCCATAAACCAACGCAGCAAAAGCACCAAAAGTGACAAATGCTTGTTCTTGCGAGAACCCAAGCTGTTGAACGAAGAAAACAGCCAGAATACCTTGTACACCGTAATAACCGAATCTCTCCCATAACTCGACAAAAAAGATCATAAAGAAGGGTTTAGGTTGCTGAAGTAAACCTGTGGGGGTGGTTCTTTCCATGATAAGTCGCCTCTGCGCGAATAGTCATTCGGCGTAAATTGAGAGCGTACAAGGCCCATGCAGAGACGAGTTAAGAATCTGCATAATCAATATATTGCTCAATGTTTGAAGTGTTATGCAGGGTATTACACTGCATATATATTGTATTTGTGGTTGATCACACTAATTAAAATATAAAAAGCAGAATTGATGGTTATGGGAAGTGATGGTGAATAGAAGAGGTGGTTAAGAATGGGGTTTATTAATATAAACCCCACTTAACAATTATTACCCGCGCGCTTTTTGTGACAGACTTAGGATAAATATCAGTGCGGCACACAACACGACTGAAGGGCCTGCCGGGGTATCATAAAAAGCAGAGAAGGTTAAGCCACCGGTCACGGCAATAATACCAATACCAATGGCAATACCAGCCATTTGTTCTGGAGTGCGGGCAAAACGGCGTGCAGCGGCGGCAGGAATGATCAGCAAGGACGTAATAATGAGTGCGCCAACAAACTTCATCGACAAGCCAATAGTCAGTGCGGTCACCAGCATCAGCAACATCCGGACGCGTTCTAAATTAACACCATCTACATGAGCCAGTTCCGGGCTGATAGTCATTGATAGCAACGCTCGCCATTGCCAGCACAACATCCCGAGCACCACCACCACTCCTGCGGCTATCAACCAGATATCACTCAATGTAACCGAAAGCAGATCGCCAAATAGATAGGCCATGAGATCAACCCGCACATTATGCATCAGGCTAACCACCACTAAGCCCAAAGATAATGCACTGTGAGCCATAATCCCGAGTAGTGTATCAACGGCCAACTGCGGGCGGCGTTCCAACCATACCAGAATCAGTGCCAGCAACATGGTCATCACAATGACAGCATAAAATGGATTCACATTTAGCAGTAAACCGAATGCAACACCTAGCAATGATGCATGCGCTAAGGTATCGCCAAAATAGGACATCCGACGCCAGACAACAAATGATCCCAAAGGCCCAGCTGCCGTTGCCAGCAATACACCTGCTAACCAGCCAGGCAACAATAATTCAATCATGCGCCACGGCTCCCACTGTTCTTCAAAATAATCTTTCCGTGCAAATCATGACGATGATTATGGTGATGACGATAAACCGCTAACTGCTCAGCGCCACGCTGACCAAACATGGCGATAAACTCAGGATGAGTTGAGACCACTTCCGGAGCGCCGGAACAGCAAATATGCTGGTTAAGGCATAATACTTCATCAGTTTTAGCCATTACTAAATGCAGGTCATGTGACACCATCAGTACAGCACAACCGAGTTCTCTACGTAATTGTTCAATTAAATCATACAACGCGAGTTGTCCATTAACGTCAACGCCTTGCGTCGGTTCATCCAGCACCAGTAACTGTGGACGATTCAATAATGCACGGGCTAAAAGTACCCGCTGGTTTTCACCGCCGGACAGTTTTTGCATTGGCTGATCCAATAGATGAGCAGCATGTACCCGTTTTAGAGCTGGCAGAATATCGGCTTTTCTAACGCCCGGTTTCAACCGCATGAAACGGCTCACTGTTAGCGGCAATGTCGTATCCAGATGGAGCTTTTGCGGTACATAGCCGATGCGCAAACCCGGCTCACGAATAATCGAGCCGCTGGTAGGGGCAATCAGCCCTAACACCACGCGCACCAAGGTTGATTTGCCCGCGCCATTTGGCCCAAGCAGAGTAAGAATTCTTCCCGGACGCAAGGAAAGGGAAATATCATTGAGCACCCGCCGACTACCAAAAGTGACGGATATCTTATTTAGAGTTACCAGAGTGGACATTATGATTACGTTTGCAGAACCGATTGAATGTTATAATATTACGCTTAACCCATCGAAACGTCGAGAATTCGTATTATGTTACACAAAAATAAATGGCTAAAGCGCGCAATGTTGGCCAGTGCAATATTAATTGCCAATCCATTTAATATTGCCTCAGCAGCGGTCGTTACATCAGTGCGACCGCTGGGTTTTATCGCCTCAGCTATTGCTGATGGCGTATTACCGACAGAAGTCTTATTGCCCGATGGCGCATCACCGCACGATTATGCTCTGCGCCCATCAGATGTCCAGCGGTTACGCAGCGCTGACCTGGTTATTTGGGTTGGGCCGGAAATGGAAGCATTTTTATCGAAACCACTAACACAAGTTGCTGATAATAAACAGATAGCATTGGCGCAGTTACCTTCTGTCATGCCTTTATTGATGAAAGGTAATGAAGATGATGAACATGAAGGGGAAGGCGACGGTCATGACCATGATCATGCTAAAGATAATCAGCATGATGAGCATCATCACGGCGAATATAATATGCACATTTGGTTGTCCCCAACTATTGCCAAACAATCTGCAATTGCTATTCACGACAGATTATTGGAACTTATGCCACAAAATAAGGACAAATTAGATGCAAACCTGCGCCGATTCGAGGATCAACTAGCGCAAAATGAAAAAAATATTGCTACTATGCTAAAGCCTGCCCAAGGTAAGGGATACTTCGTTTTTCATGATGCTTATGGCTACTTTGAAAAACACTTTGGCTTGAGCCCATTAGGGCATTTTACAGTCAATCCCGAAATTCAACCTGGTGCGCAGCGTTTACATCAAATTCGAACACAGTTGGTTGAGCATAAAGCGGTATGCGTTTTTGCTGAGCCACAATTCAGGCCGGCCGTCATTAATGCTGTCGCCAAAGGAACAGACGTGCGTTCAGGCACCTTAGATCCTTTGGGGAGTGGCATAGTATTAGGCAAGGACAGCTATGTGAACTTTATGTCTCAGTTGTCGAACCAATACGTGAGCTGCCTGAAGCAAGATTAAAAGGATACTCATAAGTGCAGCAGATAGTCCGAACTATCACCTTGGCGTATAACAATCTCCCGAGACCCCACCGTATCATGCTGGGGTCGTTGACTGTAATGACACTGGCCGTCGCTGTTTGGCGGCCTTTTGTTTATCATCCGGAACATGAGCCAATCGCCAAGAGCGTGGTATTAGATACCAGCCAAACCCGCATTTTATTACCCGAAGCCAGCGAACCCATTGATCAGCCAACTCCTGATGATGAAATCCCGCAAGACGAATTAGATGCCAAAGATGTCAGTGAAACTGGCGTCCATGAGTATGTTGTCTCAACCGGGGATACCCTGAGCAGCATTCTTACCCAATATGGCATTGATATCTCGGATGTTTCCTTACTGGCGACCCAAAACCGTGATTTGCGTAATTTGAAGATCGGGCAACAAATCTCGTGGACGGTCAATGACACCGGTGATTTGCAGCGCCTGACATGGGAAGTTTCTCGTCGAGAGACCCGCACTTATGATCGTGTAGGCAATAATTTCAAAGAAACAAAAGAGTTACAGAAAGGCGACTGGACCAATACCGTTCTTACTGGTCGGCTTGATGGCAGTTTTGTTACTAGCGCCAAAAAGGCCGGTTTGACTGGCGCAGAAATACGCGCAGTGACGAAAGCACTACAATGGCAGTTAGATTTTGCCAAGCTGCGCAAAGGTGATCAGTTCTCGGTGTTGATGTCCCGTGAAATACTCGATGGCCGCAGTGAGCAAAGCCAACTGGTCGGGGTGCGAATGCGCTCAGGTGGTAAGGATTATTACGCTATCCGTGCCGAAGACGGTAAGTTCTATGACCGCCAGGGTTCTGGCCTGGCGCGTGGTTTTATGCGCTTTCCTACCATGAAACAATTCCGCGTCTCGTCCAACTTCAACCCGCGCCGAATTAACCCAGTGACCGGGCGCATTGCACCGCACAAAGGGGTAGATTTTGCGATGCCAGTTGGCACACCGGTACTGGCTGTGGGTGATGGTGAAGTGGTTATTGCTAAGCGCAGCGGGGCGGCGGGAAATTATGTTGCTATCCGTCATGGCCGTCAGTACACCACCCGTTATATGCATTTGAAGAAGTTACTGGTGAAACCAGGCCAAAAAGTAAAACGTGGTGATCGCATCGCATTGTCAGGTAACACAGGCCGTTCCACTGGCCCGCATCTGCATTATGAATTTTGGATGAACCAGCAAGCAGTTAACCCATTGACCGCCAAGTTACCGCGCTCAGAAGGGTTAAGCGGTAAAGACCGCAGTGAATATCTGGCGCTTGCCAAACAGGTCATTCCGCAGTTGCAACTGGATTAATCGCATGCCGGTAGCTATGGGCTACCGGCGCGTTTATACCCAGCGGTATATTATTATCCTATCGCCCATTCCAAGAGTTCCCCATGCACAAAGAGAAAAACGACGCTGCTGGCTTTATTCCGGTATTTAAAAAATCTTTTCTACATCCACGTTTTTGGGGGGTGTGGTTAGGGGCTGGGGCCATGGCCGCAATGGCATATGTCCCACCGAAATTCCGCGATCCACTCTTGGCCGGAGTCGGGCGTGTTGCCGGAAAGTTTGCTAAAAGTGCCCGTCGCCGCGCTCGCATTAACTTACTTTATTGTATGCCGGAGCTGCCAGAAGCAGAGCGCGAACACATTATTGATCAAATGTTTGCAACCGCGGCACAACCCTTAATGATGATGGCGGAACTGTGTTTTCGCGACCCAAAGAAAGTGCTGACGCGGGTTCATTGGCATGGACTGGATATTTTAGATGGACTGCAACAACAGGAGCGCAATGTTATTTTGTTGGTGCCCCATGCCTGGTCGATTGATATTCCGGCCATGTTGCTCGCTGAGCAGGGTAAGCCAGTCGCCGGTATGTTCCATCATCAACGCAATCCTGTTGTCGATTATTTATGGAACAGCGCACGCTTGCGGTTTGGTGGCCGTATCCATGCGCGTGACAGTGGTATCAAGCCCTTTATTAGTTCCGTGCGTCAGGGGTTCTGGGGGTATTACTTGCCCGATGAGGACTATGGCCCTGAGCAAAGTGAGTTTGTTGATTTCTTCGCGACTTATAAGGCCACGCTACCGGCAGTGGGGCGATTGATGAAAGTCTGTCGTGCGGCTATCGTGCCAATGTTCCCTGTTTACAATTATCGTGAACATCGCCTTGATATCTATATTCGTCCACCGATGGATGATCTGGCAGATGCGGATGATGCTTATATTGCACGGCGTATGAATGAAGAAGTTGAACTGCTGGTTAAGCCGAACCCAGAACAATATACCTGGATTTTAAAACTGCTGAAAACCCGCAAAGAAGGTGAAATAGAACCTTATGTTCGTAAGGACTTGTAACCCTTAGCGTACATTGAATAGAGAAATAAGGAATAAAAAACCCGCTAGGTGATCAGCGGGTTTTTGCTTTTTGTCTAACACAAACGCATATCATTCAACACGCAGAATGCGGCTGGTATTGGTGGTGCCAACTGTCCCCATGACATCGCCCTGAGTGACAATAACTAGATCACCGGAATACAAGTAACCTTTATCTTTCAGGCTGTTAACCGCTTCAGTTGCCGCCAGCACGCCGTCAGTGTGAGTATCACAGAATACCGGAGTGACGCCACGATAGATGGCAGTCAGGTTTAAAGTATGTTCATGACGCGACATAGCGAAAATCGGCAGACCGGAACTGATACGGGACATCATCAGTGCAGTACGGCCCGACTCGGTCATAGCAATAATTGCGGTGATACCTTTCAGATGGTTTGCCGCATACATGGTCGACATCGCGATAGCCTCTTCGATATTATCGAATTGCGTGTCCAGGCGATGTTTTGACACATTAATACTGGGGATTTTTTCCGCACCCAAACAAACTTTTGCCATCGCAGCAACGGTTTCAGCCGGATACTGACCCGCAGCTGTTTCGGCCGACAACATCACCGCATCGGTACCATCCAGCACCGCGTTAGCCACATCCATCACTTCAGCACGGGTTGGCATTGGGTTGGTTATCATCGACTCCATCATCTGAGTCGCAGTGATCACCGCACGGTTGAGCTGACGAGCGCGGCGGATCAGTTTTTTCTGAATACCGACCAACTCAGGGTCACCAATCTCAACCCCCAAATCACCACGAGCTACCATCACCACATCAGAGGCCAGAATGATATCATCCATCGCTTCATCGGTGGCAACGGCTTCTGCACGTTCTACTTTAGAGACGATTTTAGCATTACAACCTGCATCACGAGCCAGACGACGTGCATAATGTAAATCTTCACCGGTGCGTGGGAAAGAAACAGCCAGGAAGTCCACGCCAATTTTAGCCGCAGTGATAATATCGGCTTTATCTTTTTCAGTTAATGCTTCGGCTGACAGGCCGCCACCTAACTTGTTAATCCCTTTGTTATTGGAGAGCGGGCCGCCGACAGTCACTTCGGTGAACACTTTCATGCCCTGAACTTCAATAACCTTCAACTGCACACGGCCATCGTCCAGCAACAAGATATCACCGGGAACCACGTCAGCAGGTAGCCCTTTATAATCGATACCGACTTTTTCCTTATCGCCTTCACCTTTGGCCATATTGGCGTCTAGCAGGAATTTATCACCAATATTAAGGAATACTTTGCCTTCTTTAAAGGTTGATACACGGATTTTAGGACCTTGTAGATCGCCAAGAATCGCTACATGTCGGCCCAATTTGGCTGCTATTTTACGAACGTCATTGGCCCGTTTTATATGATCTTCAGCGCTACCGTGGGAAAAATTCATGCGGACTACGTTAGCACCTGCTGCAATAACCTTTTCCAGATTATTGTCGCGGTCAGTAGCTGGCCCCAGTGTAGTAACAATTTTGGTCCTTCTAAGCCGTCTGGACATCTCTTACTCCGTTGACTGGTGAAGCATGGTGTTGTTAAAACAGCGGATAATAAATCCGATAGTAAAAAGTACTCAAGCTATCTTAACTTATCGACTCAGATAATATTTACCGGAGCCATGGTGAAAATTATGTTCCAATAATATGTCAGATTATTACTACAGAAGCTGCGTTAGCACAAAACAAAGCGAGTTTGAATTCTGCTTATGGATTCATGAATGTTATTCACCGCTATTGATACGCGCTGAACCTTTATCGAAACGCGATTCTTTCAATGCATCTTTGACCCGTTTCAGGTTATCTCTGAATTTAGCACCGCGACGCAGCGTGAATCCGGTTGCTAACACATCAATTAAGGTCAATTGAGCAATCCGTGACACCATCGGCATATACATATCAGTATCTTCTGGCACATCCAGCAGCAGCGGTAATGTTGCTTCATGGGCCAGCGGAGTATCGCGTGAGGTAATGGCAATCACAGTGGCATCGTTTTCACGAGCTAAGTGAGCCAACTCTACCAGGCTTTTTGTCCGCCCAGTGTGGGAAATCAATACCACGACATCACCTTCACTGGAATTCATACAACTCATACGTTGCATAACGATATCATCGAAATAAATCACCGGAATATTGAAGCGGAAGAATTTATTCATCGCGTCATGGGCCACGGCAGCAGATGCGCCAAGGCCGAAGAACGAAATCTTCTTCGCTTGCGTCAATAAATCTACCGCCCGATTAATGGCTGCAATATCTAAATTATTCTTCACCATATCCAGGCTAGCCATGGTCGATTCGAATATTTTCCCCGTGTAAGCGGATACACTATCATCCTCTTCAACATTTCGATTCACATAAGGTGTGCCATTAGCCAGACTTTGTGCCAAATGAAGTTTAAAATCAGGAAAACCTTTGGTGTCTAATCGACGGCAAAAGCGGTTTACGGTGGGTTCGCTCACGTTTGCCAATTTGGCGAGGGTGGCAATACTTGAGTGAATGGCCGTTTGTGGGGAGGCGAGGATTACCTCGGCGACTTTCCGTTCCGATTTGCTCAGGAGGTCCAGATTATTTTGGATATTTTCCAGCGTATTCATATATCGAGAATCACCCATGGGTTTTACCGATTTCATTTAAAGGAGAAATCTATGCCGGTTTAATGAAAATATACTACGAGCTGGGACCCGTTGGCAGAGGCATCTGGTAAGAAGTGACTCTTTTTCACCAGAATATGACCTGTGTCTAATTTTCATAATGGTAAATAGTTGTCAAAACCGTCATAAAATTACATTTTAAAGTTGTACCGCCTGATTTGACGCGGCTTGCCACTCTATCGCGTGTTTTTTGACCTTTTTTGACCCACTTTTATCTGGGTTTACTGGCTATAGTCAAAGAGAGTACATTAGTAATGTAAGAAAATTACAAATATCCTGCAACGAGGAGAATAACATGGCGGTAACTAATACAGCCCAGGCAGCCCAGGCGTGTGATCTGGTGATTTTCGGCGCTAAGGGAGACTTGGCTCGCCGGAAACTGTTGCCTTCCCTTTACCAATTAGAAAAAGCGGGTCACATCCACCCAGATACTCGGATTATCGGCGTAGGTCGTGCCGACTGGGATAAAGATGCGTACACAGCCGTGGTAAAGGAAGCCCTCGATACCTTTATGAAAGAGAAGCTGGATGATGAATTGTGGCAAAAACTCAGTTCTCGTCTCGACTTCTGTAATTTAGATGTCAATGACAGCAAACACTTTGCCAAATTGGGCAAAATGTTGGATCAGAAAAACCGCATAACTATCAATTATTTTGCCATGCCACCTAATACTTTTGGTGCAATCTGCAAAGGCTTGGGTGAGGCAGGGCTGAATAAAGAGCCTGCGCGGGTGGTAATGGAAAAACCATTGGGGAAAGATTTAGCGTCCTCACGGGTGATTAACGATCAGGTTGCCGAATATTTCAACGAGTGTCAGGTTTACCGCATCGACCATTATCTCGGTAAAGAAACCGTGCTGAACTTGTTGGCTTTGCGTTTTGCTAACTCACTGTTCGCATCCAACTGGGATAACCGCACGATTGACCATGTGCAGATAACCGTGGCAGAAGAAGTGGGGATCGAAGGGCGCTGGGGCTATTTTGATCAGGCCGGTCAGATGCGCGATATGATTCAAAACCATTTGCTGCAAATTCTGACCATGATTGCCATGTCACCGCCAGCAGATTTGAGTACTGACCGTATTCGTGATGAAAAGGTGAAAGTACTACGCTCTCTGCGCCGTATCGATCACACCAATGTGCGCGAAACCACAGTGCGTGGTCAGTACACCGCTGGATTTGTGCAAGGTAATAAAGTGCCTGGCTATTTGGAAGAAGAAGGGGCGAACAAGAGCAGTAATACCGAAACGTTCGTGTCTATTCGTGTGGATATTGATGACTGGCGCTGGGCCGGTGTGCCGTTCTATCTGAGAACCGGTAAACGCCTGCCGACCAAATGTTCTGAGGTGGTGGTGTACTTTAAAAACCCTGCGCTGAACCTGTTCCGTGAATCTTATCAGCAACTGCCACAAAATAAGCTGACCATTCGTCTGCAACCAGATGAAGGCATCGAAATTGAAGTGCTGAATAAAGTGCCAGGTCTGGAGCACAAGCACCGCTTACAAACCACCAAACTTGACCTTAGCTTCACCAAAACCTTTAACGAACAGCATATGGCTGATGCTTACGAACGTCTGCTGTTAGAGACGATGCGCGGTATTCAGGCGCTGTTTGTACGCCGTGACGAGGTAGAAGAAGCCTGGAAGTGGGTCGATTCCATCATGGATGCATGGGCTGCTGATAATGAAGCACCTAAGCCTTACCAATCCGGGACATGGGGGCCAGTAGCATCTGTCGCCATGATCACTCGTGATGGTCGTTCATGGAATGAGTTCGAATAAATATTTAGGTTATGACTATACCCTAAATAATTCGAGTTATTGAGCGTAGCCAACGCACTTGCAGCTTGAAGTATGACGGGGATATTGCCCGATAACAGCGCCTCACCCAGGCGCAATAATAAAGAGCCGTTAGCTGGCTCGCATTGTGATTCTTTATGGCAGGCAGCAGCAGGAATGCATGTTCTGCCTGCCATATTTCAACTAACACCTTCGGGTGAGTACATGCCAATCGGCATAAGTGGAGATAACAACTGATGAAAAGCTGGAAAACGAGCGCAGAACAAATCATGACCGCAGGCCCAGTTGTCCCGGTGATCGTGATTAATAAGCTCGAGCAAGCGGTACCATTAGCAAAAGCTCTGGTGGCTGGTGGTGTTCGGGTGCTGGAAGTGACGTTGCGCACCCCTTGTGCTGTTGAGGCTATCCGCGCTATTGCTAAAGAAGTGCCTGAAGCGATAGTTGGCGCGGGGACTGTTCTTAATCCGCAGCAATTGGCTGACGTGGTTGAGGCTGGTGCTCAATTTGCTATTAGCCCGGGGCTGACAGATGAACTTCTCAAAGCAGCGACTGAAGGCTCTATTCCGTTGATCCCAGGGATCAGCACTGTTTCAGAACTGATGCTGGGCATGAGTTATGGCCTGCGTGAGTTTAAATTCTTCCCGGCAGAAGCTAACGGCGGCGTGAAAGCCTTGCAAGCCATTGGCGGCCCATTCTCTCAAGTGCGTTTCTGCCCAACTGGCGGTATCACACCGAATAACTATCGTGATTACCTGGCGCTGAAAAGTGTGTTGTGTATCGGCGGGTCATGGTTAGTTCCTGCTGATGCCTTGGAAAAAGGTGACTACGCTCGCATTACTGAATTAGCCAAACAAGCTGTTGCGGGTGCTACCGCATAAGTTGCTCTAACCTCCTGAACTGATGGGAGATACAGGCATTCGTTGCCCACGATAAAACCTCTGCAATGCAGGGGTTTTGTTTTTTTAGGATAACTAACTTATTATTTTGTAATCTCTTTTTATAAACTATTTGCCAAATTGATGGTTTGCTTTATAAAATTGACTGTGGTAAAAATACAACAGTTAATTATTCCAATTTGATGAGGGTTTTAGGCGTATCACACTAAGTTTTGCATACAAGAATGTAGCTAAACCGCGTGTTGCTAAAAAAAAGAGATATATTATGATGAAAATTAATGGAATTACTTTCAAACCGTCTACCTGTCAACTCTTCCTGTCTGCCATTCTGGCCAGTGAGCATCACTGGTGCAGCGAGCTGTAGCGTCGTTCTTCTTCCGTAGTTAACAAAATTTATACGCCAAGTGAGTTTCTATTTCTTACGGCCTGCGCACGTCTATTCCCTATGAATAGGGTGCCGAGTGAGGATAACCGTAACAAATAGACCTTAGCGTGCGTTTTACCCGTGATTGTTCAAAAAAACAGGGATATTTCCCTGCACTTTGCAATCGCCAGGGTAGCTGTGTGTTAGGAGAAGAATGATGATTTATTGGATATTTTTAGGTTTAGCGATTGTTGCAGAAATTATCGGCACGTTATCAATGAAATACGCCAGTGTCAGTGGTGAGCTGACCGGGCATATCGTGATGTATTTTATGATAACCGGCTCTTATATCATGCTGGCGCTGGCAGTGAAGAAAGTGGCCTTAGGTGTGGCCTATGCTCTGTGGGAAGGGATTGGTATCCTGATTATCACAGTCTTCAGTGTGTTGTGGTTTGATGAAAGCTTGTCGCCATTGAAAATTGCCGGTTTAGTCACCTTGGTCGGTGGCATAATGTTAGTGAAATCAGGGACTCGTAAGCCGAAGAAACCAAACAGTCCGAACCGAAATTCAGGTGAGCATCATGCAACAGCTTGAGTTTTATCATATCGCGTTTCTGATTTTGGCTGTCATCCTGGGAAATCATCGCCAATATCTTGCTGAAAATGTCAGATGGTTTTCGCCGGGTATGGCTGGGCATATTATCGCTGTTGTCAGTATTAGGGGCATTCAGTGCGCTGGCCCAAGCGGTAAAAGGTATTGAGTTGTCAGTGGCTTATGCTTTATGGGGTGGGTTCGGTATCGCCGCCACTGTAGCCGCAGGTTGGATCTTATTTAATCAGCGCCTGAACTATAAAGGCTGGATTGGTCTGATCTTGTTACTGGCCGGGATGGTAATGATAAAGCTATCCTAATCTAGAGTCTGGCGGGGCGACTGCACCGATGGGCGCTCCGGCGGCTTACACCGCTACGCCCCATTCGGCACATTTCCCCGCCTATTCACGTTGTGATTAGTCTGAGACAAGCCAAGGAAATTTGGCTGCTAATCAAATAGCCGCAATAATTTTGATTTCAACTTTATACTTTGGATTCATTAGCTTGGCTTCGACGGTACAGCGTACAGGTGCACTGCCATCAACCACCCAGGCATCCCACGCCGCATTCATTGCCGCGAAGTCGGCCTTATCAGCCAGAAAAATAGTGGCATCCAAAATACGACTTTTATCTGAACCAAGCTGATTCAATATCATATCAATCGCTGCCAGGGTGTTTGCCGTTTGTGCCGTAGCATCGGCATCCAAATTTTCTGGTACGCTGGTGTAATAGATAGTGTTGTTAAATACCACTGCGTCTGACCAACGTTTTTCTGGATTAATGCGTTCAATACTCATTTTCACTCCCTTGTGTGAATGTCAATGTCAGTTATCGCATTAGAGTAGCACAGCTCGCCGCGAGAATGTGTGGTCGTAAGGCGTTAGGCTTGGCATAATCACCGCTGATTTCGCCCGGAAGAGAAAGCGTGACAGACGATTTTGCAACAGATGGTGCATTAGCACAGGCCATTACAGGTTTTAATCCCCGTGAGTCCCAGCGCCAGATGGCTGCGGCAATCAGCGAATCCATTGATGGTAAACAACAACTGGTGGTTGAGGCCGGTACTGGTACGGGTAAAACATTTGCTTATTTGGCACCCGCCTTACGGGCTGATTGCAAAGTCATTATCTCCACTGGCTCCAAAGCATTACAGGATCAGCTCTATTCCCGCGACTTGCCTACGGTCGCGACAGCCCTACAATACAAAGGAAAGTTGGCGCTACTCAAAGGCCGTTCGAACTACCTGTGTCTGGAGCGACTGGAACAGCAATCTCTGGCGGGTGGCGAACTTGCCAGTGAAACATTAGTGGATTTAGTTCGATTGCGCGGCTGGTCAGCAGAAACCGTAGACGGGGATATCAGTACCTGTGGTGAAGTGGCAGAAGACAGCTTTGTCTGGCCGCTTGTCACCAGCACCAATGACAACTGTCTGGGCAGCGATTGCCCGTTGTACAAAGATTGTTTTGTGGTCAAAGCCCGTCGCCGGGCGATGGATGCTGATGTGGTGGTGGTTAACCACCATCTATTCCTGGCGGATATGGTGGTGAAAGAGAGCGGGTTTGCGGAACTTATCCCCACTGCCGATGTGATGATTTTCGATGAAGCCCATCAGATACCTGATATTGCCAGCCAATATTTCGGTCAGCAACTGACCAGCAGGCAACTGATGGATTTGGCAAAAGACATTATTATTGCCTATCGCACTGAGGTGCGTGATTCAGCACAATTACAAAAAAGTGCTGACCGCCTGACACAAAGCACGCAAGATTTTCGTTTGGTTCTGGGGGATCCCGGCTATCGCGGTAATCTGCGCGATGTGATGGAGCAACCCGCCATTCAGCGGGCGTTGCTGTTGCTCGATGATGCACTGGAGCTGTGTTACGACGTCATGAAATTGTCTCTGGGGCGCAGCGCCATGCTGGATGCGGCCTTTGAACGCGCTACGGTGTATCGCAACCGCCTGAAACGATTAAAAGATGTCTCCATGCCCGGCTATAGTTATTGGTATGAGTGTAACTCACGGCATTTTGTTCTGGCGCTAACGCCACTCTCAGTCTCTGACCGCTTTCGCGAGTTAATCGAAGAAAAACCCGGCACCTGGATTTTCACCTCAGCCACACTGTCGGTGAATGATCAGTTGTCGCATTTCACCTCCCGACTGGGGTTGACCAATGCCAAGACATTGCTGCTGCCCAGCCCGTTTGATTACGCTAATCAAGCATTGCTGTGCGTGCCGCGCAATCTGCCTTCCGCCAATGAACCGGGGGCGGCGCGTAAACTGGCCGTGATGCTAAAACCCTTGATTGATGCCAATAAAGGACGCTGTTTCTTCCTGTGTACCTCGCACCAGATGATGCGCGGCTTGGCTGAAGAGTTCCGGGCCAGCATGACATTGCCGGTATTGGTGCAAGGGGAAACCAGCAAAGGGCAGCTTCTGGCGCAATTTGTGGCGGCGGGCAATGCGCTTTTGGTGGCGACCAGCAGTTTTTGGGAAGGGGTGGATGTGCGGGGTGATGCTTTATCCTGCGTTATCATCGACAAACTGCCATTTACCTCACCGGATGATCCTTTGTTGAAAGCGCGCATTGAAGATTGCCGCTTGCGTGGCGGCGATCCGTTCAATGATGTGCAATTACCCGATGCAGTGATTACCCTCAAGCAAGGTGTCGGGCGTTTGATTCGTGATATTGATGATCGCGGCGTGCTGGTTATCTGTGATAACCGCCTGGTAATGCGCCCTTATGGCGCGATGTTCCTTAATAGCTTACCACCGGCACCCCGGACCCGTGATTTGGCGAAAGCTATCGCTTTTCTCAAGCAGCGCGATTGAGGGAAAAGCGAGGAGGGGTGTGCTATCATGCGCGCCCTGTGTTGAATTCATCTTCTTTTCCTGCCGAGGTTGGCATGTCCACGCGAATTTTAGCGATCGATACCGCAACAGAAGCTTGTTCTGTCGCACTCTGGAACAACGGTGAGGTTCAGGCTTTGTTTGAGCTTTGCCCACGAGAACATACCCAACGAATTTTACCGATGGTACAGCAAGTGTTGGCTGAGTCGGGCTTGTCTCTGCAACAACTCGATGCACTGGCCTTTGGTCGTGGCCCCGGCAGCTTTACCGGTGTAAGAATTGGCATCGGCATTGGCCAAGGGCTGGCATTGGGCGCTGATTTGCCAATGATCGGTATTTCTACCTTGCAAACCATGGCTCAGGGGGCGTTTCGCCTGACGGGTGCATCTCGCGTTTTAGCGACAATAGATGCTCGGATGGGCGAAGTTTATTGGGGCGAATTCGAGCGCAACGACGAAGGGTTGTGGCTCGGCGACGCGAGTGAAGCGGTGATGACACCGGCACAAGCGCTGGAGCATGCGCAATCATTGAGTGGTACTTGGTCAACGGTCGGCACGGGTTGGCAAACTTATCCTGATCTGATTAGCGGCAGCGGTGTAGTGCTGGTTGACGGTGAAATAACCTTGCCCCATGCTGAGGATATGTTACCGCTGGCATTATCATCATGGGCGCATGGGCAGGTTGTCAGTGTGGAGAATGCCGAGCCGGTATATCTGCGCAATGAAGTGACCTGGAAAAAACTTCCTGGTCGCTAGAACCTATCGTTGCTGCTGTAATTTGAATAATTAAGAAGATAGCAACTTGTCATGCTGTTTAGAGTCTAAAATACCAGAATAGAGATATGATAAGGAGCCTCAGGTTATGGCGATAATGACATCAACAACTCAATCTACCAGAAACAGAAGCCGTAAATGGATGTGTGGTTGGCTAGGGTTGGGCGCTTTGCTACTTTCCGGTTGTGTCACGATCCCGCCAGCGATTCAGGGAACAACCGCGACACCACAGCAAAACCTTAATTTGGTTCGAACCGATCCGAAAGTATTTATCGGTCAGGAAGCGCGCTTTGGCGGAACTGTTATTAACGTCACCAACGAAGCACATCGCACCCGACTTGAAATTGCCAGTGTACCTTTGGACTCAGGTGCCCGACCTATTTTGGGTGAACCTTCACAAGGGCGAGTTATTGCTTATGTGAATGGTTTCCTGGAGCCGGTCGACTTCCGTGGGCATCTGGTCACTGTTGTCGGGCCAATTACCGGTGTTGAAGCGGGTAAAATTGGCCAGACACCTTATGATTTCGTGGTAATGAATGCTACGGGTTACAAGCGCTGGCACCTTGAACAGCAAGTGATGATGCCGCCAACTATGGGTCCTTGGGGTTACCATAATCCTGGCATGTGGGGGCCAGGATGGGGCGGTTGGTACAATCCGGGGCCAGCACCGATACAAACTATCGTCACGGAGTAGTGGGCCGGTTACCTGCGCGGAAGTGTATTTAACAGAAGGGCGCTGAATTCAGCGCCCTTTTTGCATCTATCCTCCGCAGGATCGGTATAAAAGATTTTATAATCAAAAGCTTATACGCTTTAATATTATAAAATAAAAATAGTATGTTGATTTTACTGAGATTTCTTTTTTAGCTTGATTATTTCTATGATTTCAACGCCAGAAAATAGTGATGTATATCCCAACCTCAAAATTGTTTAAAAGCAAACTGGTAAGCTGAGTTAAAATATTGTTAAAGTTCTGGTGTAAATAAGTTTGCCTCCCCATTTGGGCGACTAATAATAATTTCAGGAGTGCTACCTTGGAAAAAGTATGGCTAAAGCGGTATCCGGCAGATGTCCCCGCAGAAATTGACCCGGATCGCTATTCTTCTTTGGTGGAAATGTTTGAGAATGCCGCATTGCGTTATGCGGACCAACCTGCGTTCATCAATATGGGAGAGGTGATGACCTTCCGTAAGCTGGAAGAGCGTAGCCGTGCTTTCGCCGCCTATTTACAGCAAGGCTTGGGGTTACAAAAAGGCGACCGTGTCGCGTTGATGATGCCTAACTTGCTGCAATATCCTATCGCTTTGTTTGGTATTCTGCGCGCCGGTATGGTTGTGGTGAATGTTAACCCCTTGTATACCCCGCGAGAATTAGAACACCAGCTTAATGATAGTGGCGCTGCGGCCATTGTTATTGTTTCCAACTTTGCTCATACATTGGAAAAAATCGTCTTTAAGACCCAAGTCAAACACGTCATTTTGACTCGGATGGGCGACCAATTGTCGACCGCGAAAGGGACTCTGGTTAATTTTGTGGTGAAATATATCAAGCGCTTGGTGCCGAAATACTATTTGCCTGATGCTATTTCATTTCGTACTGCCTTACAGAAAGGTCGGCGGATGCAGTATGTGAAGCCGGATGTGATCAATACAGATATGGCATTCTTGCAGTACACCGGCGGTACTACCGGCGTGGCGAAAGGGGCCATGTTAACTCACCGTAACATGCAATCGAATCTGGAACAGGCCAAGGCGGCCTACGCGCCATTGTTGCAGCCAGGTCACGAGTTGGTAGTGACGGCTCTGCCTCTCTATCATATCTTTGCTTTGACCATGAACTGCCTATTATTTATCGAATTGGGCGGGCGCAGTTTATTGATAACCAATCCGCGTGATATTCCAGGAATGGTGAAAGAGCTCAGTCGCTATCCCTTCACGGCGATGACGGGAGTGAATACGTTATTTAATGCGTTGTTAAATAATGAAGAATTCACCAAATTAGATTTCTCGACATTACGGCTTTCTGTGGGGGGCGGTATGCCCGTACAAAAAGCAGTGGCCGAAAAGTGGGAAAAATTGACCGGGAAACATTTACTGGAAGGTTATGGTTTGACGGAGTGTTCGCCGCTCGTGACTGGTAACCCTTATGATTTGAGACATTACAGTGGCAGTATTGGTTTACCCGTGCCTTCCACCGATGTTCGGTTGGTGGATGATGAAGGCCACGATGTTGCTATGGGGGAGCCGGGCGAACTGTGGGTGCGCGGGCCACAAGTTATGTTAGGCTATTGGCAACGCCCTGAAGCGACAGATGAAGTATTAAAAGACGGATGGCTGGCAACAGGTGATATTGCGACGCTAGATGAACAAGGCTTCTTGCGCATCGTTGATCGTAAAAAGGATATGATTCTGGTTTCAGGTTTTAACGTCTACCCCAACGAGATTGAAGATGTGGTGGCGTTACATGCGAAAGTGCTGGAGTCTGCTGCTGTAGGGGTGCCTAATGAGGTTTCCGGCGAGACAGTAAAATTGTTTGTCGTAAAAAAAGATGCCTCATTGACGCAGGAAGAGCTGCTAACCCATTGCCGCCGCTACCTAACAGGGTATAAAGTACCGAAAATCGTAGAGTTCCGTGACGAATTGCCAAAATCGAATGTTGGCAAAATTTTGCGCAGGGAACTGCGTGACGATCAGATTAAAGCTAAGACTAGCGAGCAAAACGCAGCATAGCTTAACGAGGGAGTCACTCAATCATCATCAACAACGCCGGTTATCACCGGCGTTGTTGTGTTTGCCATAGAACTAATGACTAATAGAGAATCACGTTTTGAATTATCAGTTGATCACGACCGACAGTGCGTTGCAGCAGGTCTGCGAACAAGCCCGAACACATGCCCATGTTGCGTTGGATACAGAGTTTGTCAGAACCCGCACCTACTACCCTCAGTTGGGCCTGATTCAACTGTATGATGGTGAACAACTTTCGCTGATTGATCCTTTGCCCATCACGCAGTGGCAGCCTTTCCGTGAGTTGTTGCAAGATTTAAATGTAGTGAAGTACCTACATGCCGGGAGTGAAGATCTCGAAGTGTTCTTGAATGCTTTTGAACTCATGCCTACACCGATGATTGATACTCAGGTGTTGGCGGCATTTTCTGGCCGTTCGTTATCTTGCGGTTTCGCTATGTTGGTGAATGAATTTGAAGGCGTCGAATTAGATAAAAGCGAATCTCGCACGGATTGGATTGCTCGTCCGCTGAGTGAAAAGCAGTGTGATTATGCGGCTGCTGACGTATTTTACCTGTTACCGTTAGCCACCAAATTAGTTGAAGCGACCGAAGCAGCGGGGCGTATGGACGCCGCTAAAGACGAATGTGAGCTGTTGTGTCGCCGTCGCAGTGAAACACTCGATCCCGAATTAGCCTACCGTGAAATCACCAATGCCTGGCAGTTGCGCGGCTATCAGTTGGCTTGCCTACAAAAGTTGGCGTCATGGCGCTTACGTCAGGCTCGTGAACGAGACCTGGCGGTGAACTTTGTGGTTCGCGAAGAGAATCTGTGGCAAGTTGCCCGTTATCAGCCAACCTCGCTGGGTGAGCTTGACTCTCTGGGCTTAAGTGGGCAAGAGATCCGCTATCATGGCCGCACCTTGCTGGCGTTGGTAGCGGAAGGTAATGCTGTTCCTGAGGATCAGTTGCCACCACCGGTTATCAATCTGATTGATCAGCCAGGTTACAAAAAAGTCTTTAAAGATATTAAAGCACTTATTGTGTCGGTCAGTGAGCGCAGTGGGCTAAGTAGCGAATTGTTGGCGTCACGCCGCCAAATAAACCAATTACTCAGTTGGCATTGGAAATTGAAGTCAACAGAAACTCAACCTGAATTATTAAGTGGCTGGCGTGGGGATTTATTGGCTACGGAATTGACTGAGATTTTACAGCAATATTAATAGCAGAAATAAGAGTTAAGGATTTTCTTGTTTTGGCTGGCGTATATATATAACAAGTATAAACCTGGATATATATACAGTTTATAAAAAAGAATTACCCCCTGTAAATAAATACAGGGGGTAGCTATTGCGAAGAAATCATTTAGGCGTTTCTTCCGTTTCCGGTAATGTCACGTTAAGTTCAAGTACCGAAATATCATCCCCTTTCTGCTCAAATTGCACATGCAGCATTTCAGGGTCAATCTGAATATATTTACAAATAACCGCCAAAATATCGCGTTTCAAGTCAGGCAAATAATGGGGCTCACTGTCCCCACGACGACGCTCAGCGACGATAATTTGCAGCCGTTCCTTGGCTATATTGGCTGTCGGTTTTTTGCGGGACAGAAAAAAGTCTAACAAAGCCATGGTTTATCCCCCAAAAAGGCGTTTCAGGAAGCCCTTCTTCTCTTCTTCAATGAAGCGGAAGGGACGTTCTTCTCCTAGCAAACGGTCAACGGTATCGTCATAAGCTTTACCGGCATCTGACTCTTTGTCCAGAATCACAGGCTCGCCTTGGTTCGAGGCGCGCAATACAGACTGATCTTCTGGAATAACGCCAACCAGTGGTATCCTCAGAATATCAAGGACATCTTCCATGCTAAGCATATCGCCGCGATTAACACGCCCTGGGTTGTAGCGAGTCAACAGCAGATGTTCTTTAATTGGTTCCTGACCATTCTCAGCTCGGCGTGACTTGGATGACAATATCCCGAGGATACGGTCTGAGTCACGAACTGAAGAAACTTCAGGGTTGGTCGTGATGACAGCTTCGTCAGCAAAATACAGTGCCATCAACGCACCGCTTTCGATACCGGCAGGTGAGTCACACACGACAAACTCAAAATTCATTTCGCCAAGATCGTTTAAAATCTTTTCGACACCCTCTTTGGTCAGAGCGTCTTTGTCACGGGTCTGAGAAGCGGGCAGAATATACAAATTATCCGTGCGCTTATCTTTTATTAATGCCTGGTTCAATGTGGCGTCACCTTGAATCACATTAACAAAATCGTAAACTACCCGGCGTTCACAACCCATAATCAAGTCTAGATTCCGTAGTCCGATATCAAAATCGATAACAACGGTTTTTTTACCTTTTTGGGCCAAGCCGGTTGCGATAGCCGCGCTTGATGTGGTCTTGCCAACGCCCCCTTTACCCGATGTAACAACAATAATGCGTGCCATGAAATGGATTCCTTGTCAAAAGGGCTTAATTTAAAGGTTGTATAGTTAATGCGTTATCCAGCAAATGCAAACGCGCAGCTTGACCAAAATAATCACTGGGGATTTGATCACTCAACCAGTACTGCCCTGCGATAGAGACTAGTTCAGCACCCAGATGCGTGCAAAAAATCTGGCACTGCGCATCACCTGATGCGCCTGCTAGCGCACGACCGCGCATCATTCCATAGATATGAATATTGCCGTCGGCAATTAATTCAGCTCCAGCACTGACACTGCTGATAACAATCAAATCACAATTACGGGCATAAATCTGTTGGCCAGAACGGACAGGCGTGTTGATGATTCGTGTCTTGGTAGGAACATTTTCCGGCGGACTAACAACCGGCTCTGGTGCCATTTTCTGACCTTTACCTTCGCTCAGTAATGGCAAACCAGCCCGTGCTATCGCACGTTTTTGACGTTCATCCTGACAACCACTGATGCCAACAATACGCAGACCCGCTGAAGTGACAGCCTGTTGGAGATCTTTCCAGTTAGCACCGTTAGGTAACGTTGCAACGTTAATCACAACAGGGGCGTTTTTCAGGAAAGCGGGTGCTTGATCTACCTTTTCCTGTAAAGCCTGACGGATTACCTCCGGTCGTGAATCATGTAAATGAATGACCGATAGGGTAAAACTACTGCCTTTTAACTCAATTGGCGATTGTGACATCTATCCTGACTCAGTTTCAGCTGCGTTTAATCCCCGGAATTTCATTCGGGGTACAATATTCTGATCTTCCCAAGCATGTTATAGGTAATATAAAAATAAATCTATCCGTATCAATATATTGAATCCTAACATCCAAATGATGCCAATCTTGTAGGAAATTACAGCATAACTTCTCCTTATTCGCTAGCCCCGGTTTGTCTATATTTGGTTAATATCACTGTCATGATTGTGTTGTTTATTTTTTCAACAGCCAGATTGGCTTCTTACCCGTTATTATCGTTTTTAAGATGAAGAAATAAGAGGGTGTAATGCGGTTATTATCCGATGAGTGAAATACCTCGTAATATTATTTCGGAGAAATCTCACTCAATACTTTGTCAATCTGAGCCATGCATCGATAAAGCAGAAATTAGTCACAAACTTGAAGGATTTTGTTTTTTGCCTATAAATGAGGCGAACGACCACTATTTTTAGTTATATAATATTGAGAATGATAATCATTTTATGATATTTTCCGATTTCTACATTCATTAATCTAAAGGAAATCAATGATGAAAAGGAGTTTCATCCCACTATCATTTATCGGTGTTATTGCCATATCAACGCCATTGCAAGTCGGGGCTGATTTTAGCTATCACGCTGAAATTCCAAAAGATAGTAAGATTTCTACGGATTATCTTGAAAAACGAAAAGCATTGGGTGCGTCGGGCCTTGATGCCCAATCATGGCAACGTCAACTGGACGAGGAGAAAGCGCGAAGGGACGCTGAGGCGGCGAGGAATGAAAAGGAAAAACAGGTGAAATGCCAACAGCAGGAATCTCAACAACGCCCGCGTGTGGACAACACTAAGAACTCCTATTTAGTTCACGACCGTTGTGCTGCCAGTATTGGCATTGATATTCCCGTCTATTGATATCTCGGATAGGTGATATAGGCTGGCGTGTTATAATCGCCAGCTATACCCGTCATACTTCAAGCTGCATGTGCGTTGGTTGCTTTCGTTCACCTCCAGTCACTTACTTGAGTAAGTTTCTGGGGGCACTCAATTGCCGCCTTCCTGCAACTTGAATTATTTAGGGTATGTTACCCTTGAATTTATCGACTAGAGTCCAAAACATGCTTTGTGCTATCTACAGAAGCCCGAAACGGGATCAAACCTACCTTTATATTGAAAAGAAAGACGATTTCTCGCGAGTGCCGGCTGAGTTACTCGCCAGTTTTGGTAAACCCCAATTTGCGATGTTGCTTTCACTTAATGAGCGCAAAAGCTTAGCCACAGCGGATATCGAAAAAGTGAAAAGTGCACTCGTTGAACAGGGTTTTTATCTGCAAGTCCCGCCGCCGCCAGAAAGCTTATTAAAAATGCATTTGGGTGAAACGAAAGCTTAGTTCCCTCACGGTTTGTGGCTTTATAAAGGAATGCGTCGATGAAATTGTCAATGGTTACAGTCGCTTTTGCGGCTGTTATATCTTTGGGGTGTGCTAATAAGAACACAGCCGCGCCAATTCAAACACCGGTTGCTGCACCACCAGCAGCACCAACCCCAGCCCTTGCCAGCAATAACAACAGCAAAAAAATGTTATCCGAACAGGGGCGCTCTCCGGCGCAGTTTCCTGCCTATGTTGAACAATTGAAAGCCCAGGCGCGAGCTCAGGGAATCAGTGAGGCAACTTTGGCGGTTGCTTTCGCCAATATTCATTTTGTTGACCGGGTTATCCAATCAGATCGAAACCAGTTAGAAAAAAAGGTCACACTGGATGATTACCTCGCTAAAGTTTTGACGCCAAGCAAAATAGCGCAGGGCAAAGAGATTTATCAGCGCTACCAACCCCAATTATCACAAGTGACTGCACGTTATGGGGTACCTGAACGCTATATTGTGGCGCTGTGGGGAATGGAAAGTGGTTTTGGTAAGATTCAAGGTAAAGAAGATGTCATTTCAGCTTTATCAACGTTGGCATTTGAAGGGCGGCGCGAGGCGTTTTTCACCAAAGAGTTGATCGCCGCATTGAAGATTATTCAACAAGGTCGGGTTGAAGACCCACAATTAAAAGGATCTTGGGCTGGTGCTATGGGGCAAAGCCAGTTTATGCCAAGTTCTTTTTTGACCTATGGTGCTGACGGTGATGGTGATGGCAAAGTCGATATTTGGAATAATATTGATGATGTGTTTGCTTCTACTGCTAACTATTTGTCTACTGAGGGGTGGAAACCGGGGATCGGTTGGGGGCAAGAAGCACAATTGCCTGATGGCTTCAATGTTGCATTTGCTGGTCTGAAAGACAGCCAGGCCAAGACCGTGGCTCAATGGCAGCAACTCGGTGTTGCCCCCAAGGGAAGTGTGGCTAATCCTGACTTGCGCGCCTGGGTGATCGTGCCTGATGACGTGCAAGGGCGTGCGTTTCTGGTTTATGATAATTTCCGCACCATTATGCACTGGAACCGTTCTTACTATTTTGCTATCAGCATTGGTATGATGGCAGATAGTATTAGTCAATAAAGCCTGTGGCCAATATGAGCAGTAGAACAGCGTATTTGGCCGCGGGTAGTGTCTATCAGGAGAGGCAGTATGTATCAACATAGAGACTGGCAAGGGGCTTTGCTGGATTTTCCAGTCAATAAAGTGGTTTGCGTAGGCAGTAACTATGCCGAACATATTAAAGAAATGGGCAGTACCACCTCAGTCGAGCCAGTGCTGTTTATAAAGCCTGAAACGGCATTGTGTGATATTCGCCAACCGGTTGCTATCCCGAAAGAGTTCGGTGCTGTTCATCATGAGGTAGAATTAGCCGTTTTGATCGGAACACCGTTAAAGCAAGCGAATGAAGACAGAGCGGCTCGTGCTATTGCTGGGTATGGCGTGGCATTGGATTTAACCCTGCGCGAATTACAGGCCGGGTTGAAAAAAGCGGGGCAGCCGTGGGAAAAGGCCAAAGCATTTGATGGTTCGTGTCCGATTTCGGGTTTTATTCCTGTCGCAGAGTTTGGTGATGCACAACAGGCTGAGTTATCTCTGTCCATTAATGATGAAATCCGTCAGCAGGGAAACACCCGCGATATGATTACCCCCATTCTGCCCTTGATATGTTATATCAGCCGTTTCTTTACCTTACGTCCTGGCGATATTATTTTGACCGGTACGCCGCAAGGTGTCGGGCCGATGGCATCGGGTGATATGCTAAAAATTGGCCTGAATGGCAAGACGTTGAGCACCCGTGTACTCTAAATATATGCCGCTTGGGCTTGTTGCTCGGGCGGCAAAACTTGCATCTGCTAGCTAAAGCGTCTATAACGACCCGCTCATTTAACACTATATTTATTCACTACACCGGATACCGTTATGTCACAACTTCCTTTTTGGCAACAAAAAACACTCGCTGAGATGTCGGATAGCGAATGGGAATCTCTGTGCGACGGATGTGGTCAATGCTGTTTGAATAAACTGATTGATGAAGACACTGATGAAATTTATTTCACCAATGTGGCTTGCGATCAGCTTAATCTCAAAACCTGTCAATGTCGTAACTATGAGCGCCGCTTTGAGTTAGAAGAGGATTGCATCAAGTTAACCCGCGAAAATCTGGTGACTTTTGAATGGTTGCCGCCTACTTGTGCCTACCGTTTAATTGGTGAAGGTCATGACTTACCCAAATGGCACCCATTATTAGCAGGTTCAAAATCGGCCATGCATGGCGAGCGAATTTCGGTACGTCATATTGCGGTGCGCGAGAGTGAAGTGATTGACTGGCAAGACCACATTTTAAATAAACCACAGTGGGCCAGATAACTATTGATATATAAGTAATTTATATCATATGGCTATTGTTTGGGGCATGAGTGGGGCATTGTCATTAAAACCAGCGTTCAAAATAGCCATCTGATCAAGGTTGTTCTCTGACATCCATTTCCCGTATACGTTGTAAATCATCTGTGCCGATGCGTGGCCCATTTGATTTGCTACAAAGTTTGGATTGGCCCCCGCACTTAATGCCCAGCATGCAAATGTATGACGAGATTCGTATGCTTTTCTGTGCCTAATCCTGGCCTTCTTTAACATGGTATTCCATGCTGTTCCAATTGACCCAGGGGAGTACCAATGACCACCATTGCCATTTCTGGCTGAAATCTTTGGACAGAATACGAAAGTACACTGATCTACTCGTTCCTTGGCAAATTCCCTCAAGTTAACTGTGATGTCATGACATTCACCCAGGCGCGTCATCGCCGTCTGGTTTTTCAATGCTTCAATGGCGGGATAGGTTAGTCTGATCTCTCTATTGTCAGAGCCTGTTTTGGGAGGGGTAAAGTGGTTAATAACTGCCATATTCCTGCTGCTAGTTATAGTCCAATTTTTAGTGTCGATATCTTCCCAACTTAATGCGCATATCTCGCCGTGTCTCATTCCTGTGTTTATTGCTAAAATCCAGATGTTTTTCATTTTTTCTGAAGGTGAAGCAGATAAACATCGCTGATACTCACTTTTTGTCAGCGGGTGCAATTGTGAAGATCGTAGAAGATCTCCACAAATTGGGCTACCTCGAGCGCACGCGCCACACCTAACCCTGAAACAGTGCATTGACCGAATCAGGTGGTGCCGTGAAATATTCAAGGCAAGAATGTTTTACTCCTTGGTTAGAGAAATGGGGGTGGAAAATCTACAAAATGCAGCATTACATGAAATATATTTTCATAAGCTATTGGTTTTAAGTTTTGAAAGTGTATATTTCATTTAAGCTCGGACGTCAAAGGTGAAGAGCGGTGATGTAGTCGAGTCACCAATAAAACATTCAAGGCCCAGTCCTAACCGGTTGGGCTTTTTGCATTTCTACATTCGCATGGGTACTGGGTTGGGGAATCCAATCGTTGTGAAACAGTAACCAGCCGAATGTGGTGAATAGAACAATTAAAGATTGCATATTGCGACATATTGTTGCATATTATCTGTGCGCATATCGCCAGCGTATGCGTTTCACGTCGCATGAAATACAAATCCTGAGAGAGGTTCGCACAATGGCTACCAGTATTCGTTTAGACGACGACTTTGTTAGCGACGTAAAGGTTCATGCTGATGCTGCAAGTCGCAGTGTTCCAAAGCAGATTGAACATTGGGCAAAGATAGGGCGTATAGCCGAAGATAACCCTGACTTGCCTTACAGTTTAATTCTTGAATCTCTACTGGCGCAAAGCGAGGTCGATAACCACAAGGTTACGCGCTATGTCAGAAGAACAGCACGAAAGTGAGATTGACGTTTATGAAACTCGTCGATTCACAAAGGCATTAGCAAAACTACCAGAGGCTCACTTGGTGGTGGTGGAAGATGAAATCGAAAAGATTATCAAAAATCCCATTATAGGTGAGCAGAAAAAGGGGGATCTCAGTTATCTCCGCGTCCATAAGTTTCAGCTTAATAACCAGCTTATTTTGCTGGGATATAGCTGGTTAGAAGATAAAATCGAGCTTTACTTACTAAGTTTAGGTTCGCACGAAAACTTCTTTCAGGAACAAAAGCAGCAACGTAAAGCCGATCTCAAGTTAATTAGCTAGTCGGCATAAAATTTTAAGGCTTACTTCGGTGGGCCTTTTTTATTTAGCTCTGCCGCCAGCGCCAATCACCCTCAAACAAACTCCGTGTCTGAATGGATCACGGCGGCAGGGCTATTCCCAAAACCAGATGAGCTATTCTCGGATACAACCGGATGGATATTAATGAATGGTCCCCGACCATTCGCCGTTATTCTATGCTAGTAATAACGACGAATGGTTAGCTGGCCCCGCGCCGCAAGTTGTGACACAGATGATTATTGAAACCACGTAAAAACAAATCGCTATTTTATCTCATGCATCGGACATAATTGGCGCTATTACAGATGAGATCGAGGGGCTGGAGGATAGCGAAAAAGATATTCCGGTAAAATTGCGTTCTGACTTGAAAACGTGGAAACAATATCGAGTGAAGGTGAAAAATATCGATGCTTCACTTACGCCTGATGCTGTTTTAACAGAAGTATAAAATACAAAACCGGGCTTAATTACCCGGTGGTTAAACGTTAGCTAAAAATGTCAGATATCACTCTTCGCGATGTTTAATCTTTTATTTCTGTTTAGTTACTGTGAATTTATCACTACATTTTTGCACAGCCCAGAATATTATAGCGCCGACCACGAAGAAGCCGATAGCAACACCCCAGGCGGTAATCCCTTCATAGAAGGCATAAGCAATCATAAATCCTATAGCCATTATGAACGTAACAATAACGCCAATCATATCGAAGATGAATCGCAAAAAACCATTAATAACTTTTGATTTCATCTGCAAAATGCCTCAACGCTATAGGGTTATTTTTTGCCAATTTACTGAGTTTAATAAATCGCTCGAATGGCTTCTCAAAAAGAAAGAACAACATATCGTAGTCATCCGGTTTTAATTTATTAAAAAGCGATGGGTTTTCTCGGGCTAATGTCCGTGATGCTTCACTGGCGCGAGAGGCGATCCCTTGTAGCATAACTATGGAAACCATCGCGGTGGTACCCAGTCTAAAACTCAGTGTTACCGCAGAACTGGCCGCTAAGCCACTAACGACTCGTCCACTGATATAACCTGATATCAATGTTTGTGCCGCCATACGCGTGATTTTACCGGTGGCACCATAGATAAGCTCTTGATGTAATTGTTGAATGGTTTCATCCGGTAAACGGCTGAGGGTATCATGAATGATGATATCTGCTATTTTAGCGATAATAAATCGATCGCGGATGAGATTACTGAAGGCATTAAGAAAACGCTTATCATCAGTCATATTACGTTGTTGATAATATCGTCCGCCATCGGAAAGATTTAAATCTTGAAAGGTTCGCTCAACCCCCAAATATAAATCCATGGGGATAGACTTGATTCCCTCAGCCATGGCCTTAATAAATCTTGATGAATCCATAACTTTTCCTTGTTATTGCCCTATATATTCCTGTCCAAGCATATTGGATTTGGATGATTACTCCAAACTATTAAGGTGAGCAAAATTCTGAAAATAGGGGGGCACTTCGGGAATCCAGGTGTTATTCATCTTCACTTAGATTGAGCAGAAGGACTCGGGTACCAAGAGTAACGTTGTATTTGCCAACCAAATCACTGTTGAATACTAATTCAGAAGCAAAAATTCAAGGTTCAGTATACGAGACGAACGGGTAGGCATTTTTCTTGAGGTGGTAATTGCTGAATGGGGCAAAAAATTACCGCAAAACAACTCAAAGCAACATGCGAAGTGAGTCAGTTTGCGGTAATGCATTGCTAAAACCTTAGATTCCACCTACGCCAACGTGTTACCTTAACCTGTGGTGGCTTATCTTGAATAAACCACAGTGGGCCAGATAACTCGTCACTATCATCAATCTAGATATGACATAATAACGCCGAAATTTAACCAAGAAACTTAAAAAATGAAATATTCTACTTTAGCCGCTGTTATCATCGGCATCTCCGCTACTTTAGGTAGTGTTTCACACCAGGTTCAGGCTGCTGGGGCTTCATTAATTAATCTTGATTGCGAATTGAAAGAGGGCGGTAGCCTTTCTGCTGTATTGGATGGGCCTAATCAGCAATTGACCATTGATAAGTCAGTTTTTCAATTTGTTAAAGTTAATCCGGAAGGTCAGGGTGAGTCATTAATCTTCCAGAAGACAAATAACCAAGAACAGGTTATTGCCGCTCTTAATATCTCTGCAATACCAATCCGCCTGGCTATTGTCGATGGCGAGCAGGCCAGCCAGTATACTTGTACCCATACCAAAGCATAATGATTTGATTATATTGGTAAAAGAAGGCTGCCATCAGGTGGCCTTTTTTAGTTGTATCACGGGCAGAACAGTCATTTATTTTGTGTTAGCAAGAAATAAAAAATCCAGATTGTTCTGAAATATAAAATTATATTCAATTGGTCTTGATGAAATACTATAACGCTGTATGATTATTAGTCGGGTGAAGTTAAAATCTAATCCAGTTGGCAGTTTGCGGAACAAGTTGTTTAACAGAAAAGCATATTGGTGAGATTGTCAGTGTGTTTCTCTGTTATGCAATAGTCATGCTTAGGCTGTGTAACGTTGGAGTGTACGATGGACGCTTACGCCATAACATGACGGCCGGGAAAGTACCGGCACCCTTTCAAAACCCTGGTTTTCGCCGGGGTTTTTTATATGGGCGATTGAGTCAGTATAACGGCCATATTCTCGTATTCCTGTCTTTTTTCTGTCAGTAAATCCGATTAAACCAATGGATGGATTAGTCTCTCAGTCAACACTGAAGTTACCCACAAAGCAGTAAGTGAGTCCTCCACCAGGAGAGTTAAATAGCTTGATTGATGCCACCGCGATAATTTCTGCTTCTGCAATTATTGAGAAGGGGGCGGTGATTGGTGCGAATGTGCAAATTGGCCACTTTTGCTACATTGGTTCTCAAGTCACTATTGGTTCCGGCACGGTACTTAAATCACATGTTGTGATTAATGGTCTTACCGAGCTTGGATGTGACAATAATATTGGACAATTTTCCTCCATCGGAGAGGTTAATCAGGATCTTAAATATAAGGGTGAGAGTACTCGGGTTGTGATTGGCAACCGCAACTTGATTCAGCAAAATGTCACTATCCATCGGGGTACGTTGCAGGGCGGTGGGGTTACACATATCGGTAATGATAATAATCTGATGAGTCATGTTCATATTGGCCACGATTGTATCGTGGGTAATCACTGTTTATTAGCTTCAAATGTGGGTTTGGCTGGGCATGTTGAAGTTGATGACTTTGCCATTATCAGTGCTGGCAGTGCGGTACATCAATTCTGTGTGATAGGAACCTACGCATTAATCAATACCGGTGCTTGTGTGGTGCAGGATATTCCTCCTTATGTCATAGCTGAAGGAAATCGTGCTGTTCCCGTAGGCATAAGAGAAACTGGAGTTGAGGCTGATTGGTTAAATAGTGGTGACCGGCAAGCGGTTATAGAGGCTTACCGGCTTATTTATCATACAGGTAAGTTAGTGGCTGATGTGAATAATGAAATTGAGTTATTGGCTAAAGAGTGGCAAATACTGTTGGCTTATAAACCTTTTTTCAGCCGCTCGGCTCGTGGCATTATTCGTTAATGAATAATGTGGCGGATCTCTAGCATCATTCGACGTCCAGAAGATAAAAAGGCGCCACATTTCTGGGCGCCTTAAACAGATAAAGATATGTGTGAAAATGATCAACCGATATGAAAACCATCAATCGAAATAAAAACTATCGACTAAACAGATCGCGTCTTTTCGGTTTAACAAACTGACTGATCAGCACTAATATCGCTATAAATAGGTAAGCGGCAAAGATACCGACTAACCACTGCGGCATTTCCAATGACAGGAATTCCCACTGTTTTACTGCACAATCGCCACTGGCAACAAAGACAGCTGGGAACCATTTATCTAGCGGCAACCATGAAGGGAAGCTCACAAAGAAATCGCAGGTGGTGAAAGGGGATGGATGCAGTTGCAGCATGGTGTGTGTCCAGGCGAGCTGAACCCCTTTCCAGGCGCTGTAAATCCAGATAAAAATAGCCAGATAGCGCAAGGGGGATTTAGGCGCGATAGCACCCAGCAATGATGCACCAAGAATACCGAATAATGCGGCCCGTTCATAAATACACATTACGCAAGGCTGTAGCAGCATCACGTGTTGAAAATAGAGCGCAATCAATTCTAATACAAGTGCAGTCAGGGCCATTAATAGCCAAGCACCGCGCCCTTTAGAGCAGCGGTTAAGGAATTGCAACATATCTTTATTTTCCATGCAGTAAGCAATTGTACCGGCAGTGTAAACCAATTCATCTTTGCTGCCAGCTACCCAAGGGTAAAATTAGGCAAAAATCAGCTATTTCTCGCCTATGACAGCCATCAGAAGCATCAATTTTGCTTTGGATGAGATATTGGTTTGTTTTGCCAGCCCATCTTAGCCCCGAATAGCGAGGAGAATAGTGGGCTGGCACGGACTATAAGGCAAGTCATCAGTGTGTAATGCTAACTCCCGCAGCGATATGAGGCAAACTTATCCAGCCACTTTGCATCATCCACTCCGTCACCGGAACTAATAAATACTCCACGCCAAGCAGGCCGACACCTGTCATCACTATGGTATAAGGCAGAGCCATGTATACCATTCGGCCATAGGACAGGCGAATCAGCGGGGCGAGCGCTGAGGTTAGCAAAAACAGAAACGCGGCCTGACCATTCGGGGTTGCCACCGACGGCAGGTTGGTACCGGTGTTGATGGCGACGGCCAACAACTCGAACTGTTGCAGAGAGATAACGCCCAATTCAAATGCTTTCCGCGCCTCATTAATGTAAACGGTGCCGACAAAGACATTATCAGAAACCGAAGACAGTAAGCCATTAAACAGATAAAACAGGGATAATTGGGCCGAGGGTGAGGATTGTAAAACAAACTGAATAATCGGAGTGAATAAGCTTTGTTCGATAATCACTGCGACTACGGCGAAAAACACCGTAAGCAATGCAGTGAAAGGCAGCGCTTCTTGAAATGCCTTACCCAGCGCATGTTCATTGGTGATGCCACAAAAAGAGGTGGCGAGAATAATGACCGACAACCCCACTAAGCCCACTTCAGCCAAATGTAGCGCCAATGCAATAACCAGCCAAATGCCGATCAGTGCTTGAACTAGCAGTTTCACTTTCTCCTGACGGTTGCGTTTCGCGCTGGCCTGCTTATCGTAATCAGTCAAAACTTGACGAACACGCTCAGGTAGCACGGCACCATAGCCAAACAGTTTAAAACGCTCGAGCAGTATGCAAACCAATAATCCACAACACAGCACGGGTAGGGTGACGGGCAGCATTCGCATAAAGAAGTCACCAAAATGCCAACCGGCATTTTTGGCGATAATCAGGTTTTGCGGTTCACCCACCATCGTCATCACGCCACCCAGCGCCGTTCCCACACCCGCATGCATCATCAGGCTGCGTAAAAATGCACGGAATTGTTCCAGCGTTTTGCGATTTTCCTGACTGTCGATCCAGCTGTCATCATTGATGTCCTTATCTGAGTGATTTGAGGCAACATGATGATAAATAGTATAAAAACCCACCGACACACTAATGACAACGGCGATAACGGTCAATGCATCCAAAAAGGCGGAAAGGAAGGCAGAAGCGACACAGAAAGCGAGGGAAAGAGTGATTTTTGAGCGGATGCTCAGCAGCAGTTTGGTAAAAATAAACAGCAAGAGCTGTTTCATAAAGTAGATGCCCGCCACCATAAAGATCAGTAGCAACAGGACTTCGAGGTTATTGGCAATTTCTTCTGCTACTTGATGCGGGCTGGTCATCCCAATAGCGACGGCTTGAATAGCGAGTAAACCACCGGGCTGTAACGGATAACATTTCAGTGCCATCGCCAGCGTGAAGATAAATTCAATAACCAGCATCCAACCGGCGACAAAAGGACTGACAAAAAAGAACACCAACGGGTTAATGATGAGAAACGCTATAATTGCCAGCTTGTACCAATCTGGTGAATTGCCAAGAAAATTCCTGAGTACGGCTTGTCTAATGGTGATATCCATTGTGAGCTAAGGTCTCCTTAATAAATTATTATATCCGTCATACTTCAAGCTGCATACGCGTTGGCTGTGCGCGGTCACTTGAATTATTTAGGATATATGGCGCTATTACTGCTCAAAGTTACATTTTACTTTACGTTATTCGCCTAAAAGCAATATGTATAATCTGTTCATCATTACATCTGCGCAATTTTTGCAACTTTATGACTGCTTTCACCATTTGTTCGGCTCTGGATCTATATCAGAATAGCGTCGTCTGGTATGATGAGCATACTAAATTGCTGATATTTATCGCTACGGAACGTCAAAAAATATGGTTATAAAGGCGCAAAGTCCTGCCGGTTTCGCGGAAGAGTATATTATTGAAAGTATTTGGAATAATCGCTTCCCTCCAGGCACTATTTTGCCCGCGGAGCGTGAACTTTCAGAGCTAATTGGAGTGACCCGCACAACATTGCGCGAAGTGCTACAACGGCTAGCCCGCGATGGCTGGCTCACTATTCAGCACGGTAAACCAACGAAAGTAAACAACTTTTGGGAAACTTCCGGTCTTAATATTCTGGAAACACTGGCGCGGCTTGACCACGACAGCGTGCCACAATTGATAGATAACTTACTGGCTGTTCGAACCAATATCGCTACAATTTTTGTCCGGACGGCTATCCGCAATCATCCCGAAAAAGCGCAAGAAATTCTGGCACAAGCGCAGACGGTTGACGATAACGCTGAGTCTTTCACGGCACTGGATTACGGTATTTTCCGTGGTTTGGCTTTTGCTTCAGGCAACCCAATTTATGGTTTAATTCTCAATGGATTGAAAGGGTTGTACACCCGTGTTGGGCGTTATTATTTCTCGAATCCAGAAGCGCGTAAGTTGGCACTGACGTTTTATAGCCGCTTGTCGACACTGTGCGATGAGAAAGCCTACGACCAGGTGTTAGATTGCCTGCGTGCCTACGGTAAAGAGAGCGGGGCTATCTGGCACAGTATGCAGGGCACCATGCCAAGTGATTTGGCAGAAGCTCGCCGCTAGAAGCACAATCAGTAAAAATAGCACAGTAAAAAGGGGCCTACCGCGCCCCTTTTCCATTTGATATCAACTCACTGATACAGCCAGATTAGAGCTTATTGGCTCGGGGTGGAATGCTGTCGAGCAATTCAATACTGCCATCATCATTGAGTTGTTCCATATGAATATCAAACCCCCATAAGCGATGGATATGTTTCATCACTTGCTGACGACTTTTATCCAGTGGCGCCCGGTCATGAGGAATATAGCGCAGCGTCAGCGAGCGATCCCCACGCAGATCAACATTCCAGACTTGAATGTTAGGTTCATGATTGCTCAAGTTATATTGAGCAGATAATTCATTACGAATAGCACGATAGCCTTCTTCATTATGAATGGCCGAAATTTCCAGATAGTTATTCTTATCGTCATCCAGCACAGTGAAGAGACGGAAGTCACGCATCACTTTTGGTGATAAGAACTGGCTAATGAAACTTTCATCTTTAAAATCGCGCATCGCAAAATGCAGGGTATCCAACCAGTCTTTACCGGCAATATTCGGGAACCAATAATAATCCTCTTCGGTTGGAAACTGGCAGATGCGCTTGATGTCCTGGAACATGGCAAACCCAAGAGCATAAGGGTTGATGCCACTGTAATAAGGGCTGTTATACGGCGGTTGATACACCACATTAGTGTGGCTGTGCAGGAACTCCATCATAAAACGATCACTGACCCGGCCTTCATCGTATAAATGATTAAGAATGGTGTAATGCCAGAACGTTGCCCAACCTTCGTTCATCACCTGGGTCTGTTTCTGCGGATAAAAATACTGGCTCACTTTGCGCACAATCCGCAGGACTTCCCGCTGCCATGACTCCAGCAACGGGGCATTCTTCTCCATAAAGTAGAGCAGATTCTCTTGCGGCTCACTTGGGTAGCGCTGAGCCTGGGCTTGCACTTCTTCTTTGTCTTTACGTGGCAAGGTTTTCCATAATGAGTTGACCTGGCTTTGCAGGTATTCCTCTCGACTTTTTTGCCGCGCAGTCTCCTCAACTAGCGAGATTTTTTGCGGGCGTTTATAGCGGTCAACACCATAATTCATCAGTGCATGGCAAGAGTCGAGCAGTCGTTCAACCTCTTCCACACCATAGCGTTCTTCGCATTCACTGATGTAATGGCGAGCAAATAATAAATAATCAACGATGGAACTGGCATCAGTCCATGCACGGAATAAATAATTATTTTTAAAAAAAGAATTATGGCCATAACAGGCGTGAGCCATTACTAAGGCTTGCATAGTAATGGTATTTTCTTCCATTAAATAGGCAATACAAGGATTGGAGTTAATCACAATCTCATAGGCTAACCCTTGCTGGCCGTGCTTATACTTTTGCTCGGTTTCGATAAACTTTTTACCGAAAGACCAATGGGTATAATTAATAGGCATACCAATACTTGAGTAGGCATCCATCATTTGTTCCGAGGTAATAACCTCAATCTGATGGGGGTAGGTATCGAGCCGGTAATGTTTTGCCACCCGGTCTATTTGATCCAGATAGACCTGTAACAATTCAAATGTCCAGTCTGGGCCGTCAGTCAGGCGCTTATCTTGCGCGGTGTGTTTCGATGTTGAAGTTGTCATTAGCGCATCCTCACGGTTTTATAACCCTGCAAAATACTGGTCACTTCAATAATCCTAGCTCAATATGAACAAATTGAGGCATGGCAATACTTTATGTCAATGAATATCCGTCATCTTTTAAAATAGAGGCTCTCCATCGCCGGAATAGGGACTGTTTTTTACTGGCAGAAGTTATTATCTCAAAAGAGATTTAATTAGATTATTACTCTGTTTATTTGCGGTTATTGCAGAATATAAAACCAATAAAATTAATATCAGCAACATGCCAATTATTCATGCTGTTAATCAGGTTAATAAGCGCTATTTTCAGTCATTTTTTTGTATATCCCGCTTTAAATAGCATGTTATCGCTATTTAAAGCCTGCTATTGAATTGGAAAGTGATTGCGGTGTAAATTAATTGTGAATTAAGTCACAATCTATCATTAATGTGTTGGATAGTTTTTTCTGCTGAGTTAATTTTCTGTCAACAGAATATTGTGCTTTTGATGCATTTTGGTGTGGGGGTGATATGCGCGTTGTCATTTTAGGAAGTGGTGTGGTTGGTGTTGCCAGTGCCTGGTACTTAGCGAAAGATGGACATGATGTCACGGTCATTGACCGGCAGGATGGGCCAGCTCAGGAAACCAGTGCAGGTAATGCGGGCCAGATATCTCCCGGCTACGCGGCACCTTGGGCTGCCCCCGGTGTTCCTTTAAAAGCCATTAAATGGATGTTCCAACGCCATGCGCCGTTGGCGATTCATCTGGATGGCAGTGCTTCGCAGTTGCGCTGGATGTGGCAAATGCTGAGAAACTGCGACACTTCCCACTATATGACTAACAAAAGCCGTATGGTGCGGTTGGCCGAATACAGTCGTGATTGCTTGAAAGATCTACGCGAAGATACCGGTATTCAGTACGAAGGACGACAAGGGGGAACGCTGCAATTATTCCGTACCGAACAGCAATTTGATAATGCAGCCAAAGATATTGCGGTATTGGATGATGCGGGGGTACCGTATTCGCTGTTAACCGCGGATCAACTGGCCACCGTCGAACCTGCTCTGGCAAAAGTGGCACATAAGCTCACCGGCGGCTTACGTCTACCTAATGATGAAACTGGCGACTGTAAGTTGTTTACCGAGCGGCTGGCAAAAATGGCCGAACAGGCTGGCGTGAAATTTATCTTCAATCGCTCAGTGGAGAAACTGCTGGTGGACGGGGATCAAATCGCTGGGGTGTTGTGGGGTGATGACATCATTAAAGCCGATGCTTATGTCGTGGCTTTTGGCGCTTATTCAACTGCGCTGCTGGCGGGATTAGTGTCGATTCCGGTTTACCCGCTAAAAGGTTACTCCCTGACTATCCCTATCACCAACCCTGCTGGCGCACCATATTCTACCGTGCTGGATGAAACTTATAAGATAGCCATTACCCGTTTTGACGATCGCATTCGGGTGGGCGGCATGGCGGAAATTGTGGGATTTAACACCCAACTGGAACAGGCGCGGCGAGAAACTCTGGAAATGGTGGTCGGCGATTTGTATCCCGATGGCGGCAATATCAGCCAGGCGACATTTTGGACTGGCCTGCGCCCGATGACACCGGATGGCACACCCATTGTTGGGCGAACTTCGCTAAAAAATCTCTACCTCAATACCGGTCATGGCACCTTAGGTTGGACCATGGCCTGCGGTTCAGGCCAGCTATTGGCCGATATTATGTCTGGTCGGCGTCCTGCGATTCTGGCCGATGATCTCTCGGTCTCGCGCTATAGCGCGGATTTTCGGCCGCTGAATGTTGCGCCTTTACATGACGCTCATCCCATTCGTTAAGCTATACCCGTCATACTTCAAGCTGCATGTGCGTTGGCTGCCTTCGTTCACCCCAGTCACTTACTGCTATTGATCTTAAAATCAATAAGCTCCTGGGGATTTACTCAATTGCCGCCTTCCTGCAACTCGAATTATTTAGGGTATTAGTGGATAGCCCTTTTGTTAATAACAACTGAATATTGTTCTGGAAGGAATAAGCATGCCTCGCCCGATATCTGCCACGCTGAATTTATCTGCGCTGCACCATAATCTGAATGTTGTTCGCAGCCATGTGGGAACGGCAAAAATTTGGTCAGTGGTGAAAGCCAATGCCTACGGTCATGGTTTAGCGCGTGTCTGGCAAGGGCTGGCGGCGACGGATGGATTTGCTTTACTGGATTTAAACGAAGCTATCCTGCTGCGAGAACAGGGCTGGCAAGGGCCAATTTTATTGCTGGAGGGGTTCTTTCAAGCGCAGGATTTAGTGTTGCTGGATCATTATCGCCTGACGACGGCGGTGCACAGTGACTGGCAACTTGAGGTTATCAAGGCGGCCCGCCTGACGGCTCCACTCAATATTTACTTGAAGTTTAATAGCGGTATGAATCGTTTAGGGTTTCCAATAGGTCAGGCGGAAGCTGTGTGGCAATGGGCCAACAGTCTCAGCAATGTCGGCGAAATCACATTAATGAGCCACTTTGCTAATGCAGATAATCCTATTGGTGTTGATGAGCAATTCGCCCAGATCCAGCAGGCCAGTGGGCATATTCCGGCGGCTCGCTGCTTTGCCAACTCGGCAGCAATATTGCGTAACCCGAACACCCATTATGACTGGGTGCGCCCGGGCATTATTCTCTATGGCGCGTCACCCAGTGGTGATATTGCAGATATTGCTGGCCTTGGTTTGCGCCCGGTGATGGGGTTGCGTAGCGAGATTATCGCGCTGCAATCATTATCCGCCGGTCAAAGTGTGGGTTATGGTAGCCGCTATCGTGCTACTGGAGTGCAGCGCATAGGGGTGGTTGCTTGTGGCTATGCCGATGGTTATCCGCGTGTAGCACCGACGGGAACACCTATCATGGTGGATGGTATATTGACGCACACAGTAGGGGCGATTTCGATGGATATGCTTACCGTAGATCTCACGCCCTGTCCGCAAGCGCAGATTGGTAGCAAAGTAGAAATATGGGGTGAGAATGTGCCCATTGATAATGTGGCACAGGCCGCAGGAACGGTGGGGTATGAGTTGATGTGTGCGCTGGCAAGCCGCGTTACCCTTCTTACTTGACGCTGTAGCGGTGTTAGCGGCTCTCGTTACTCGGCCCGTCCATAGGCCTCGCCTCTGCGAGGCCGCTGCAAGCAGCGTTCAAATCTGCTGCCGGAAGATTTGTCACCCGAATCACTGACCTATATCCGTGATTCGGGCCTCGTTCGTTTGCTGCCTTGCTACCACACCAATTCATTTTGGCAATAGCTTTCTTATTTACTATTGAAATGGTGTATTAGTTTATTTTCTGCAATTTACCGCGCACATGTTTGCTGGCACGGCGCGCTTGCCAGGCCAGTAAGCAACCGGCCAACATCACAATAGCCAGAGATAACTTAGGTTCAATTGGCAAGGCCATCGCCAACAGACCTAATCCCGCGCCTCCTGCCATCTGTACAAACCCAACCAAGGCTGAAGCAACACCGGCTTCATTGGCATAAGGCTCCAGTGCATAGCTGGTGGCTGGCCCCATCATAAAGGCTAAACCGGCACAGGCACTGGCGACGGGTAACATGTAAACCAGCCAGTGATGCTGTACTTCAGGTGCTAAGCGCAGGCCGTATAGCAGGCTGAAACAGCCGAGTGCCATCAGCACGCTACCCGTCATCAGGCAGGCAGGGCGGCCCACTTTTTGGATAATCCGATTCGCTAAAAAGCTGACGGCCATGATCCAAAAACCATTGGCACCGAACACCAGCGAGAATTGCAGCGGGCTGAGTCCAGCTCCCACCATCAAAACATTAGGCGCCAGAGAGACATAGGTTAAAGCCATTCCCATCGCGCCCGCATTCACCAGCGCGAAAGTCAGAAAACGGTCGTCACGCAAAATACGCAGATAGTTTTTAATCGGCAAACTTTTCACCGGTTGCGTATCTGCCGGGCGAGTCTCCGGTAGGAAAACGATAACCAGGATTAATACCAACAATCCGTAAAGAGCCAGGAACCAGAATGGCGCGCGCCAGCCAAAGGCTTCGGCCAACAAACCACCTAATAATGGGGCTAATGCCGGCACGATATTTAATGTGCCATTGAGAAAACCAAAAGCACGGGCAGCTTCATTGCCGTTCAGGCGGTCGCGCACCCCACTGAATGCCACCACTGCCGTACAGCAAACGGCCACACCTTGTAACAGGCGAGAACTGACAAACATGAAAGGGCTGACAGCCAGAGCAGCCATGGCAGCACCTAGCATGTAAAGGATTATCCCGATGATGGCAATCGGTTTGCGGCCATATTTGTCAACCAATGGACCGGCAATCAGTTGCCCGACCCCCAGAACTAAAATAAACAGCGCAATGGTGGATTGGATCAATGACTCGCAACTGTTCAGCCCCTTGGCAATAGCAGGAATGGTCGGTAAGTAGAGGTCGATGCCCAATGGACCGAGCAGTATCAGGCTTAACAGCAGAAAAAGGAATTTTTGCATAACAACAAAACAACATCCAGATTACAAAGGCGGCAAGGATAAAAAATTTGCCGACAAATGAAAAGGTTGAGCATGACCCAACCCAGCGATAGTGACAATGTCACTTATTAGTGTTTAGAAATCCCTAATAGGTTACTACAACTAATAATATATCTCTTATTATTCACCATCTAACTTGTCAGACGATGCTCTAACCATTTTTCCAGTTTGATCGCGGGCAGCGCTTCGGAAAATAGAAATCCCTGACCAATCAGGTAACCTTGCCGGCTCAATAAGGTGCGCTGGGCTTCATTCTCTACCCCTTCGACAATCACCGACAGTTGCAAACTCTCGCCAATGCGTATCACCGCTTCACTTAGGGTTCGGCTGGTTTCATCATATTCAAGGTCATGGACAAAGCTTTTATCCAGCTTGATTTCATCGAGATCCAGGCGGCGCAGGTAACTGAGGCTGGAATAACCGGTGCCAAAGTCATCCATGGATAGCCGAACCCCCAGACGATGAATTTTTTCGATGGTCGTGAATATTGTCGGATTATTCTCAATCAATATGTCTTCGGTAATTTCTAACGTCAGATCCTGCGGCGGTAAATGATAGTGGTGCAAAATATGCAGAATCATATCCGGTAAACCCAGATTGTGGAAATTGGTCGGCGATAAATTCACTGACACCGATGGGACATCAATGCCCCGTAAACGCCAGTCGGCCAATTGCCGACATGCTGTTTCAATCGCCCATAAGGCCAGTTCATTGATCAGGCCGCTCTCTTCGGCCAGCGGAATAAAACGTTGTGGTGGAATATCCCCCAATATTGGGTGCTTCCAACGGCTTAATGCCTCAACACCATACAGATGACCGTCTTTCAGCATCACTTGCGGCTGATAAAATAACTCCAGGGAGCCGATATGAAATGCATGGCGCAGGGCATCTTCCATATCCAGGCGTTGTTGATTGAGATTATTCATTTCTGCGCTGAAGAAATTAAAATGCCCACGGCCCATATTTTTCGCTTTATGCATTGCGATATCGGCATGGTTCATCAGGGTGTCCATTTCCATACCATTTTCAGGATACAAACTGATACCTACACTGGCCGACGGAATAATATTCATGTTGGCAATTTGGCAGGGTTGAGACAACAAACTGAGCATTTTCTCTACTCTTACCGTAGTTTGTTGCATGGTGCATGAGGTCAGCATAATAATGAATTCATCGCCAGACAGGCGGCCAATGATGTCATTTTTTGGGCAAACTGTCGCGTAGCCGCTGGGCCATCGCGGCCAGTAATTCATCGCCAGCGGCATGACCCAGTGAGTCATTGACTTGTTTAAACCGATCCAGATTAATCACCAACACCGCCAGTGGATGATTCATTTCAGCTGCCAAAGCAATGGCTTGTTTGGCATACACCAAAAACTGGGTGCGATTGGGCAGGCCGGTCAATGAATCATAAAAAGCCAAATGTTGAATTTGTTTGCGTGATAACTCCCGCTCCATGGCCAGTGAGCAGAGATTGGCAATTAATTTGACCAACTGACGATGAAAGTCACTCGGACTTCGTATCTGCCTGTAATAAAAAGCAAAAGTTCCCAGGAGTTGCCCTTGGCTGGAGATAATAGGGGTTGACCAGCATGCCAGCAATCCATGCGGTAAAATCAAATGGCGATAATTATCCCATAGTGGGTCAGTGGCAATATCTTGTACTTCAACGGCTTCTTTGCGAAATGCGGCGGTGCCGCAGGAGCCGGCAATTGGGCTGATGGGCACACTGGATATGACGGCAGTATAGGCAGGTGGCAGACTAGGGCCAGCAAGATGGGAAAGGTGATTCTGGCCGATACTTTGCAAAATACTGGTGGTCACCTCAGGGGCAATCCGCTCCACTTCATGACATAGCATGGTCATGACTTCGTCGAGTGGGCGTTCCAAAATCAGGGCTTCTAACACCTTATATTGCAGCACTTCGTACATCTTGGTCATGGTGATATCAGTTAATATCCCAATGCTATAACTCTGTTCACCGTGCTCATTCACCAGCGAGTTAATCACGGCGGAACACCAATGGGGTTGCCGGTCTTTGCTGTAAAAAAGTTCTTTTGGCAGAAGTTGCTGGCGTGCCTCGGGTGAGGTTGCATCAATGAGTGCGAGTTGTTCCGGATGCGCACTTTGCAGCAAGTCGACCATATTCTGCCCCAAAGCTTGGGCTGGGGTATAACCAAACAACTTGGTGAAACCCTGATTAATATAAACGGCTTGTTGACCCTGTTCGCTGTTCGCGGCGATAAACATGGCGCTGTCACTGCGGTCGGTTAATTGTGTTAAAAGCTGCACCCACTCTTGGGTTGCTCTTTGCTGTTCAATTAAAAAGGTAATGTTTTTGGCGATTTTCACTATGCGGGTCACCGAACCGTCAGGGCCGGGTACTGGTTGATAAATGGCCGCTAGCCAAACCCTTGACCCGTCTTTATGTATACGCTCAAAACGTCCTTCCAGCGATTGCCCGGCCAGCAGGCTTGTTTTGATTTTTTGATATTCGTCACTGTTGGTGTAACCGGGATGACAAAACATCAAATGATATTGGCCAATGACTTCATCACGCTGATAGCCAAAATAATCAAGATAGTTTTGATTAACTTCAATAATGCGGCTGGAAAGATCAAACTCAATAATCGCCAATGAATGATCTAATGCGCTTAATAAAGCATTATTTTCGTTGTACTCAGACTGCTCTTTTTTCTGCCACTCTACTGTTTTTTTGGCTTTCATGATTAATTCCTAGGAAAAAGAATCGCTTGGCAGACTTGTTACTTGTTGTTTGAGCGAAATTACCACCGTGGCTATTGGAGTATCACTATTTGTTTATAAATAGAATAAGATTAATGACAAATATTCAAAGGTGAATTAAAACGCCACATGCAAAAAAATACCGCCGTCTTATTTATACTGATGCTATTTTTTGTACAGAACATAACATTAAGTTTAGTCGATAACCGGGGGAGGGAAAGAGCGGATTTGCGGTGAGTATCGGGCTGGCTGATATTGGGGCTTGATAACAAGCTCAATGCCATTACCTGATAATAACGATACCAGGTAATGGCGGGTCGTTCAGCGGTTATGCGTGATTATCCATCGAGCCAAAACGGCCACTGTTAAAATCAGCGATAGCCTCGGCTATTTGCTCCTGCGAATTCATCACAAATGGCCCGTAACCGATAATTGGCTCATCAATTGGCTCACCACTGAGTAATAACAGCACTGCATCATTATTAGCTTCAATAGTGACATGGCTGCCGGTAGAGTCCAACAACACCATTTCTGCATCGCGGGCAAGAGCATCACCATTCACCTGCACGGTACCGCGCAACACAATCAATGCCGTGTTCCAACCATCTGGCAGGGAGAACTCGGTGCTTTTCCCTTGATTTAGCCGGATATCCCAGACATTCAGCGGTGAGAATGTATTGGCGGGGCCATTTTTCCCAGCATAATCACCGGCAATAACGCGCAGACTACCAGCACCTTCAGGTAATGCGACCTGAGGAATGGTTTCACTGCGAATCGCCTGATAACCGGGTGCGGTCATTTTATCTTTTGCCGGTAAATTGACCCACAACTGCACCATTTCAAAAGCCCCGCCACGTTTCGCGAAAGCATCGGAATGGAATTCCTCATGCAGAATACCGCCACCAGCGGTCATCCACTGCACATCACCGGGGCCAATAACCCCACCTTTACCGGTAGAGTCACGATGTTCAACTTCGCCGTGGTACACAATGGTCACTGTTTCAAATCCACGATGTGGGTGTTGCCCGACCCCACGACGCTGCTGCGTCGGGGTGAAATCCATCGGGCCGGCATAGTCCAGCAACAGGAATGGGCTGAGTTGTTTGCCATGACTCTGGTATGAAAACAGTGAGCGAACCGGGAAGCCATCACCGACCCAATGTTGGCGCGGCGCACGATAAATACCTTGAACTTTTTTCATCGTATTCTCCTTACAACAGCCTTAATAAGGTATAGCAGCCAGACTAGTCAATCCGCCTGTCCACCAGTTGGATAAAGTATATATTCAGGATAATTTCGGCAGTAGATAGCAAAATTAGTTATCAGTGTTCTATTATTGGAACAATGATAAGCAACTAAGGGGCGGGGTATGCAGGACCTTAACGATCTCTATTATTACGCAGAGGTGGTAGAGCATGGCGGATTCAGTGCTGCCGCCAGAGTATTAGGTTTGCCCAAATCAAAACTGAGTCGGCGGTTAGCTTTATTGGAAGAGCGGCTGGGGGTGCGATTAATTCAGCGCTCAACCCGGCGCTTTGCCGTGACGGATGTCGGGCGCACCTATTACGAACACTGTAAAGCGATGCTGGAAGAAGCCAAAGCGGCACAAGAAGCAATAGAGTTAACGCGAGCTGAACCACGCGGTGTCGTGCGTATCACCTGCCCAGTGGCACTGTTGCAGGCCACGGTCAGTGCCATGTTGGCAGACTTCATGGCCAGTTGCACGCTGGTGACGCTGCATCTCGAATCGACCAATCGGCAGGTAGACCCGGTTGCTGAAGCCATAGATATTGCGATTCGGGTTCGGCCGCCGCCGTTGCAAGACAGTGATCTGGTATTGAAGGTTTTGGGCAACCGCTGTCAGTGCCTGGTCGCCAGCCCTGAATTGATTGCCCGCCTTGGCGAGGTGAAAGTACCGGCTGATTTGACCGGCTGGCCTAGTCTGGGACTGGGGCAGCCTCAACAGGAATTTATCTGGAATTTAGACGGGCCGGAAGGGGCGCACGCGGCGGTCTATCATCAACCGCGACTGGTGACCGCCGATATGACCACATTACGCAGCGCGGCGGTAAGTGGTGTCGGGGTGGTGCAGTTGCCTGTCATGATGGTGACGGAGCAATTAGCAGCGGGTGATTTAATTCGCCTGCTGCCTGAGTGGTCACTGCGCCATGAAATTATCCATGCTGTTTTCCCTTCACGGCGTGGTTTATTGCCTTCAGTGCGCAGCGTGTTGGATTATTTAACGCTACGTTTTAGTCAACTTGACGATCAATAAAATACCACGGTATTAGTCACTGTTGATGGGTGTGCCAATATTGGCCGCCCAAACTTTAATCCGTTTATCTAATGTGATGGTAAAGCCCGATTTTAGTTGGTTGTAGAGCTTATTGACCTTGTCGGCATCATGCAGGGTATAGCTTATGACGGTATGACCCGCCGTTGTCAGGCAGCCATATTCGACGGTTAACATATCATTATTAAAAGCAAATTCAGTGGTTATTTTCTTATTATCACAGGGTTCATTGCCTATTAATGAAATCACCATATTGGCCCAGTGAGTGGTGGGGCCGGCAATACTGATAAGCACCGGTTCCTCATCTTCTGTTTGGGTGGCTCCGTATAAAACACCACCCTGAATATGCCAAATATTATATTCTTTGGGGTTATAAACCGCCTGGCAAAGGGGAATAAATGATAAAGATAAAATCAGAATGAGTAAGGAGCGCACAGTCATCTCTGCAACACCACCAGAATAAGAATATTGCCATATTAGGGGATTTGTCTGGTAGAACAAGCCAATGATGTCAATTGGGCAAATTATGCTGTTTACCAATACCTGTCTGGTATTTATTCGATGAAATAGGCGCTAACGTGGTGATTTATATACTGCTAATGTTTGTGACTCATATTTGTGATTAATGTTTGTGATTAATGTTTGTGATTAATGTTTGTGATTAATGTTTGTGATTAATGTTTGTGATTAATGTTTGTGGCGATGGTGCGAGTCAGGAAAATGGGGATGAGAGTGCTCCATCGGTTGGTGCTGATGAGGATGTTTATGGGGGATATCGGCATTGACGGGGAAATCATGTGAATGCTGGTGGTGTTCGTCATGGAGATGTTGGTGCTCGTGCAGTAAGTCATCATGGTGGTGCTGATGCTCATGCTGCTCAGTCAGATGTAACCAAATCCCTATTGCCATCAATAGCCCGGCCACGATCAGGGGGATTGTGACTGCATCACCCATCGCCACTGCCAGCGCCGCACCTAAAAAAGGCGCGATAGAGAAGTAAGCGCCGGTTCGGGCGGTACCGAGGTGGCGCAAACCAATCACAAACAGCGCCAGACTCACGCCATAGGCAAAGAACCCCACCAGCAAAGCACCCGCCAAATTGGGCAGCGGCGGCAAGGTTGCGCCGAGGGCAAATGCCAATGCGAGATTCACCACACCCGCCACCAATCCTTTGACCGAAGCAATCCAGGTGGCGTCCGTCAGCGAAACTTTACGGGTCAGATTGTTATCAATTCCCCAAGCAAAACAGGCGCCTAGAATAGACAGCGTCGGCCACAATCCGGCAAAGCGAGCTTCTCCAGGCCAGCTCAAAATAGCGGCACCCGCTACAATAACTATCATGCCCAAGGCAATGCGGCGGTCAAAATTCTCTTTGAAAGCAAACCAGGCGAGCAGGGCAGTGAATACCCCTTCGGCATTGAGTAGCAGCGAGGCTCCCGATGCGGGCATACCGGTCAGGCCTATCATCAGTAGCACTGGCGCAATGATCCCTCCGGCGGTAATCGCGCCGATGAACCACCATAACTCATTACGCGGTAGCTTGACGGCAGCCGGGCGGGTTATCAACCGATATAGCGCCAAACCTACCCCCGATCCCAAATACAGCAAACCGGCCAGCAACCACGGGCTCACCGTATTCAGCAATTGTTTTGCCAGCGGAGTTCCCGCACCAAACAGTACCGCAGCAGTTAATGCCGCCAATACACCCGGTTGTCGCAGTCCATCATGCCATTTCATTGGGTTAGCTCTGAGAATTATGCAGGGAGTGGAAATTTTAGCGCATTAAAAAGCCGGAAAGCTATTTCTGTGGCAGAAAAAGATGACCGGCTAGTTTGGAAGTTAATTATCAACAGTCTGCCTATGGAACAACTCACGGAATACCGGATAGATATCTTCGGGTTCCCTAATATGCTGCATGGCAAAGTTCTCATATTTTGCCTGTAAGTCTTCATATTCCCGCCACAGCGTTTGATGGGCACGGCGGGTTATTTCGATGTAACTATAGTAACGCACCACGGGAAGAATTTTTTTCGCCAGCAATTCGTGACACAGAGGCGAATCATCAGCCCAGTTATCGCCATCCGAGGCTTGCGCCGCATAGATATTCCATTGCGCTGGGTCATAGCGCTCTTGCACCACTTCGTCCATTAATTTCAGCGCACTGGAAACAATGGTGCCACCGGTTTCTTGCGAATAGAAAAACTCTTGTTCATCAACTTCTTTAGCTTGTGTGTGGTGGCGGATATACACCACATCCACATTTTTATAAGTCCGGCTCAGGAACAGATACAGCAGAATATAAAACCGTTTTGCCATATCTTTGGTGGCTTGATCCATAGAACCTGACACGTCCATCAAGCAAAACATCACTGCCTGACTTGATGGCTCCGGGCGTCGTTCATAGTTCTTATAGCGTAAATCGAAGGTATCAATAAAAGGTACTCGGGCGATTTTTTGTTTCAACTCGGCAATGGCTTTACGTATCCGCTCTTCTTCCAATAATTGTGCCGGTTCCGAGTTCTCCAATGCCTTAAGTGTTTCCTCCAATTCGCGCAGTTCGCGGCGTTTACTGGCCGTCATGGCCGTGCGGCGGGCCAGTGAGTTTTGCAGTGAACGCACCACACTGATATTGGCAGGAACCCCATTGGAGGTATAACCCGCGCGATGGGTTTTAAATTCAGTCAGCTGTTTATACTGATTTTTCTTCAGGTTAGGCAGCGCTAAGTCTTCAAACAACAAATCGAGATATTCATCCTTGGAAATCTGAAAGACAAACTCATCTTCTCCTTCACCGTCCTGACCGGCATTCCCCTGACCACTACCGCTGCCGCCACCACCACCTTGCGGGCGCTCTATACGGTCATTAGTAATAAAATGATCATTGCCGGGGTGCACCCGATGGCGTAACCCGCCACGGCCCTGATGGAACATTGGCTCATTGATGTCGTCAATAGGAATCGACACCGATTCACCACTCTCAATATCAGTTACCGACCTTTTATTGATGGCATCAGAAATCGATTGTTTAATTTGCGACTTATAGCGGCGCAAAAAGCGCTGGCGGTTAACCATGCTTTTATTCTTGCCGTTAAGTCGCCTGTCAATAAAGTAGCCCATAACTCCCCCTGCCTCTATTCCCTGCATCTTCCACACTGTGGCTGTGCTGGCTGGCAACACAGCCACAACGCGAAAGCTGTACCTGTAATATTAGGGTGGATCGACAACAGGTTATGATGATTTTCTTACCCGTAGGTACCATTCACACAGTAAACGAACCTGCTTACGGGTATACCCTTTCTCCATCATCCGATCGACAAAGTCATCATGCTTTTTCTGCTCATCTGTTGAAGTCTTGGCGTTAAAGGAGATAACCGGCAATAACTCTTCAGTGTTAGAGAACATTTTCTTCTCAATAACCGTGCGCAACTTCTCATAGCTGGTCCAATTTGGATTGCGGCCATTGTTATTGGCTCTGGCGCGCAACACAAAGTTGACGATTTCATTACGGAAGTCTTTCGGGTTGCTGATACCCGCAGGTTTTTCAATTTTCTCCAGTTCAGCATTCAGCGATTCACGATCAAACAGTTGCCCGGTATCGGGATCGCGGTACTCTTGATCCTGAATCCAAAAATCAGCGTAAATAACATAGCGGTCGAAAATATTTTGACCGTACTCAGAGTAGGATTCCAGATAGGCAGTCTGAATCTCTTTGCCGATAAATTCGGCATATTTCGGGATCAAATAGCCTTTCAGGTGCTCGAGGTATTTTTCCGCGACATCCTGTTGGAATTGCTCGCGTTCAATCTGTTGTTCCAGCACATAGAAGAGGTGCACCGGGTTAGCTGCCACTTCTGCATGGTCAAAGTTAAATACCCGTGACAGGATTTTAAAAGCAAAACGGGTAGAAAGGCCGTTCATCCCTTCGTCAACCCCAGCATAGTCGCGATACTCCTGATAAGACTTGGCTTTCGGGTCGGTATCTTTCAGGCTTTCACCGTCATACACCCGCATTTTGGAGTAAATGCTGGAGTTTTCCGGTTCTTTCATCCTTGAGAGAATGGAGAAGCGCGCCAGTGTTTCCAACGTCCCTGGAGCGCAAGGCGCATGAGTTAATTCACTGTGATTCAACAGCTTGTCGTAAATCTTGATCTCTTCTGATACCCGCAAGCAATATGGCACTTTGACGATATAAACACGGTCAAGGAAGGCTTCATTGTTCTTGTTATTACGGAATGTCACCCATTCCGATTCGTTAGAGTGCGCGAGGATAATGCCGCTAAATGGCAGGGCAGAGATCCCCTCGGTACCGTTATAGTTCCCTTCCTGAGTGGCGGTCAGCAGGGGATGCAGCACCTTAATAGGCGCTTTGAACATTTCGACGAATTCCATAATCCCCTGGTTCGCGCGGCACAATGCCCCAGAATAACCATAAGCATCAGGGTCGTTTTGGGCATGGTTCTCCAGTTTACGGATATCAACCTTACCCACCAGAGCAGAAATATCCTGATTGTTTTCATCACCCGGCTCAGTCTTCGCAATCGCGACCTGCTCAAGAATAGAAGGCCAGACTTTGATGACTTTAAATTTGGTGATATCACCGCCAAATTCATGCAGACGTTTGGCCGCCCACGGCGACATGATTGTGCCGAGATAACGGCCAGGAACATTGTATTCTTTGGCTAAAATCGCCGCATCTTCCTGCGGGTTGAATAAGCACAATGGATGGTCATTGACCGGGCTGCGCTCACCATTAGCACTTAAAATATAGATAGGCACCCGCTGCATCAGTGCTTTCAAACGTTCAGCCAGTGATGATTTACCCCCACCCACAGGGCCGAGCAAATACAGGATCTGTTTCTTCTCTTCTAACCCTTGAGCAGCATGTTTAAGGTAAGAAACGATCTGCTCTATGGCTTCTTCCATTCCATAGAACTCTTCAAAAGCAGGGTAGCGGGCGATAACTCGGTTGGAGAACAGCCGAGACATGCGAGATTCGAGTGCGGTATCAACCATGACAGGCTCACCAATAGCCATCAGCAGACGTTCAGCCGCATTGGCATACGCACTGCGATCTTGTTGGCAGATGGTGAGGAACTCCTGCAGTGTGAACTCTTCGTCCTTGGCAGCCTCATAGCGTTGGCGGTAGTGATCAAATATGTTCATAGCGATGCCCGTCCTGTTTGAATGGTTGGGAACATAAAATAATAGTAGCGCTTTATGCCCGTCATACTTCAAGCTGCATGTGCGTTGGCTACGCTCTATCACCCGAATCACTTACTAATGTAAGCTCATCGGGACTCCCTCGTTTGCCGCCTTCCTGCAACTCGAATTATTTAGGTATATTGGGTTAAAATTTTGAAACTACTACCTTATTGTTATGGTCGCGTCTCTCATAAAGGTCAAGTTGACATTAACCACAGATTTGCCACTCCCAGTACAATAAATAACCATTATTCGGTAATTAAATCTATTTTTTATTTCATTAACAGTGTTTTATATATAATTAATTGAGATTATCTATTTGAATATCTTGTTATTTTATTGTAATCAAATCTACGTAAATTTTTAGGTTATCAATTTGTGGTATATCGGCGATAAGTTGTACGGGGAAGGCTAATTTTGAGCGTGGTGTGTAAAGATTTCGCCACGGGCAAGCAATTGATTTACACTAAGTTAACTAACGATTTTGTTACCAAAGGGATCTTTCCGTGAAAAAACATTACATAAAAACGAAGCAAGTCAAAACACTGGCAGCGTTGGCTGTAGCTACCGCAGTTTGTATGCCTACTGCGATGGCAGGGACATGGTCTTTGGGGGCCTCAGCATTAGTCAGCCCTGACCCATATCGCGGTAAGAATGACCGTGTTTACCCAGTGCCTATCGTTTCTTATGAAAGTGATAATTTCTATTTCCGCACACTGGCTGCGGGTTATTACCTATGGAAAGATGACAACAATCGTTTATCGATTGATGCCTATTATTTGCCACTGCATTTTACGCCGGGCGACAGTGACGACCAGCAGATGAAGCAGTTGGATAAACGCCGTAGCACTTTGATGGCGGGGATGTCTTATTCCCACATCGAGGATTGGGGGACTTTACGCGCAATGTTCTCCGGCGACGTGCTGGATAACAGCGGCGGCTTTGTTGGTGATCTGGCTTATCTCTATCGTTTCAGTGTTGATAGCTGGACGCTGACTCCGGGCGTTGGTGTTGCCTGGAACAGTGAAGATCAGAATAAGTATTACTATGGTGTGAGCCGTGGGGAGTCCGCCCGCAGTGGACTGGCCCAGTACAGCCCTAGTGATAGCTGGTCACCGTATCTGGAGTTGACGGCAAACTACAATATCAATCCAAACTGGAATGCTTTCTTTACTGGTCGTTATATTCACCTGGCAAATGAAGTGAAGAATAGCCCAATGGTAGATGCCTCCTGGACCGGCGTACTGTGGACTGGGGTTACATATACTTTCCGTTAATTTATCACGTACCCTATCTGAACAATAAAAAATGGGGCTTTGTGCCCCATTTCAGACTGCTGACAAAACCTAAGGACTTGATCTTGCAAGGTGAAGGCAGGTAGAAGAGTAAAGCGTCCGCGCCAGGGACGGCGCGGGTCGAGCCATCAGGGACGATTTTACGGCGTCTTTACGATCTGCCTGTTTTCACCGTTACGGGCACTTTGTCATTAACCTGAAATGGGGCTTTGTGCCCTGAAGAATCCCCAGAAAACAAGACAGGCATAGCGTGATGTGATCTACTGATTGCTCCACCAATTCAATGAGATTACCGCTATGCTTGTTCGTAAAGTATGCCAAAATTTTTTCCAGAATGCCTTAGCACCATTTCATAAATACCGGCAAAGCGCCCTGATGGATGCCACTGTTGCTTTAATCAATGGAGCTTCACTCACTCTAACCAGTATCGGCCGTTTCTTACCGGGTCAGGCTCAGGTTAAAAACAAAATTAAACGCGTGGACCGTTTGCTGGGAAATGAGTCTCTTCATCGTGATATTCCACTGATTTTCAATAATATTATAGCTATGCTGACCCGGAAATTATCTCTGTGCGTGGTTGCTGTTGACTGGAGTGGATATCACTCGCATGAATACCACATTCTCCGGGCCAGTTTAATTTGTGATGGCCGCTCCATTCCTTTGTTAAGTCAGATTGTTCCGTCGGCTGAACAGCAGAGCGAACAAATTCATAAAACATTTTTAAATGCATTTGCCCGAGCCGTTAATCCCGATGCCAGAGTTATTATTGTTACCGATGCAGGTTTCCAAAATGCCTGGTTCAAACATATAAAATCATTAGGCTGGGATTTTGTCGGAAGAATAAGGGGATATACACGACTTCGACTGCATCGGGAGGGTGATATCTGGTACAAACCACAGGAACTTCAGGCCAGAAGCCAGCCCGAATATTTGGGGCCGGGTACGTTGTCACGTACTCAATATGCCCGCTGCGAAGGCCATTTTATCTTTATAAGAAAGCCCCTAAAGGTAGAAAAACAGACGTTCCCGTGGCAGGATAAAACGCTACAAACAAGAGCGTGACGGCCGCTCATCAGCAAACACCCTGGCTACTGTTTACCAGTAGCGACGACTTCAGGCCCCGTGAAGTCATGAAAATATACAGCAGAAGAATGCAAATAGAGCAAAATTTCCGTGATGAAAAAAGTGAGCGCTTTGGATTTGGTTTGCGTGCAAGCCGCAGCAGAACAACGGAGCGAATGCAGGTCCTGAGCCTGTTAGCAACGTTAAGTACAATTGTGATGTGGTTAATGGGGTATCATTTTGAAAATAAAGGATTACATGTGAGGTATCAGGCTAACAGTGTGAAGTCGAGGCGGGTCATATCTTATCTGACGTTAGCAGAGAATGTCTTAAGACACTCTCCGCTAATATTGCGACGAATAGCACTGAATAGTGCACTTAATCACCTTGCCAGAGCCTACCGAAATATGGTGCTAGTTTATTAATGGTGATTTTGTGGGGATCCCTCAGGGCTTTGTGCCCCATTTTTGTGTCTGCAATATCAGCCGTTATTGGGCATTCTTGCGACTACGAATGGTCATGGCCAGACGTGCAGGGGAATCTTGCTTGGCAACCAACGGTTTATTCACCCGCGCAGTTTCTACACAAACCATTGTTTTATAGCCATCATTTGGCATATCAACCATGCTGCTGGACAGTTCAGCACCTGGATTCCACGCAACTACGTCACTTTGATGATGATGATGCACTTCAATGGTACGTTTCAGCGCGGCATCTTTTATCAGGCTGTAGGCTTCAGGGTGGGTATAGATGCGGTCAGTCTGACCGTTAAAGACCAAGTCACCTTGTTGCGTTGCATCAGCAATTTTCAGCACTTTATCAAGGTACTTTTCGCCCAGGCCACTGATCTTAATCTGGCTGATATCACCAATCTGGAAATAAGTGTGCAAGGCAGCAACTGCCTCGTACTCACCGTGTGATTCTAATTCCATTTCACATTCTTCGCCCAGCTTGAAGCGGGCAATCAAAGTGAACGGGTGTGGCCAAAATTGACGAGATGCATCGCTGTCTTCCAGAGTGAAGGTCAAGATAACCCCATTCTCATTTTCATCATGGGCGCTGAGCTGCCATGGCAGTAAACGAGCAAAACCATGCGAAGGTTGCGCTGATGGGCCAAACCAAGGCCAACAGATCGGCACACCTCCACGAATAGCGACACCGTCTTTAAATGGTGTGTTATTACTTAACCAAATAATCGGTTGCTCACCACTCGGTTGGAAAGCCAATAAATGAGCACCTTGCAAGCTGACGGCGGCACGCACCTTCGGATGGGAAACCACTACGATTGGCAGTTCATCCAACTGGCGCTGGCTGATATAAGGTGAAATTTGTTCAACAACAGGTAGGGTGAAGACTTTCTCGTTCATTCGTTTGACCTTATGAGCAAAGGGGCTAGAGATCCAGTGAACTTCAGACTTTCGATAATATCACAGGCTTTATATCTTGCAGCAAATCGGCGCTAACCGAGTAGTGAATCATTGATATTGCGCAATTTTTTATATACCTATCCTATTCAAGCTGCATGCGCGTGGCTGCTGCAAGCCGCGTTCCTGCAACTCGAATTATGTGCGTCAAGCCAGACGCAGCAAGGGACAGTGTTAATTTTATCGTAATTTATTTTTTGTAAAACTTAGCACGTTGAATCTAAATAGGATTACATCACCATCGATTATCATCGCCACGTTATGTATGATCATTTACTGCTATCCGTGATGATTTTGTCAGGTCTTTTGCGGAATGATGATTTTATGAGCTATGATAGCGGCATAACAGTGGAGTGAAGACATGATTAAGAAAAAGCAAAATAAGGTTGGTTATATGGCAGCAGCTTTGGCGCTAGCTATGGCTCCTGTACCGGCAACCTCATTGGGCTATAGCGATATAGCAACAAATGCCGCTGATACAAGCACCACCTTACAAGCGCTACAAGGTTCCATAGCATATTTACCCATTAATGATGCAACGTCTTATATTCGGGCAATGGCTGACCGGTTACGTTTCCATTTAAAAAACATCCGGTCAGAATGGGAAGAAAAACAAAGGCCTATTGAAATACATAATCAAAGTCCCTTTGTTCAGAAGCACTTGATCCGTGAGTTGGAAAAACGGATAGATTTTGCTAAAAAATTCATCAGTGCAGTCAGCTTAGCTTTAAAAGAAGTTGGCGAAGATAATCATGAATTGCGTAACGAAATTGTTACCTTTGGCCGTGCTGTCGCAAGCCTTCGTTATATCGCTGAGGATTTCTTGTCATTCATAGAACAAACTCACCCCCCAAAGGAGATAAGCACAGCGAAGATTAAAGTCAGTGCTGATGATGTCAAAGCAATGATCCGGGCAGAACACCAGTCTTTAGGGTTAGAGGCTCCAGCATTTGACAAGGCGGTGTAATGATTACAGTTTCAGCGCACCCCAAAGTAGAGCATCTGGAAATTGCAGCGTTATATGTACAAGCACTGGAACAATGGAAAAATGGTGGGCCATTACCCCCGGAATTCGGGAGTGAAGGGCAGTGGGAAGATAATCGCAAACTCTGCGATTCGTTTGTGTACAAAATCCATATACATCTACCAGATGATCCACCGTGGCCACCGCGATTGGCAGTAGCTTCTAGAAAATCTGATAACTACCTGGTTTATGCTCGGCATTGGTTAGACCCCAATAAATACCAACTTATAAGCATTATGAGTCCTGAAGCCCACGCGTTAGCGAGAACATCATATTTAGCCGAACTAGAACGGCGAGCCGAAGAATTCCAAAATACCTAAGCCAGCTTCCGTGCTGGTTTTTTTTTATGCCCAAAGAAAAGCCTCGCAAGCGGGGCCGTTTATCTCAATGTGGTCAACGTGTGGACATCGACAGAAATTAATCCTTTAATTTCAAGTAATTAATCAAAATAAAAAAGCCACCCGGAGGTGGCTTTTGGCAGAAATCTACATCAATCCATTATTTGGAGATGTGAGAGATCAAGTCCAGAACTTTGTTTGAGTAGCCAGTTTCGTTATCGTACCAAGAAACCAGTTTCACAAAGTTGTCATTCAGCGCGATACCAGCTTTAGCATCGAATACTGAAGTCAGTTTTTCGCCGTTGAAATCGGTAGAAACAACGTCGTCTTCGGTGTAACCCAGAACGCCTTTCAGCTCGCCTTCTGAAGCCGCTTTGATAGCAGCACAGATTTCTTTGTAAGAAGCTGGTTTTTCCAGACGTGCAGTCAGGTCAACAACTGAAACGTTAGGAGTAGGAACGCGGAACGCCATACCAGTCAGTTTGCCGTTCAGTGCTGGGATAACTTTACCTACTGCTTTAGCAGCACCGGTAGAAGAAGGGATGATGTTCTGGGATGCGCCGCGGCCGCCGCGCCAGTCTTTGTGAGACGGGCCATCAACAGTTTTCTGAGTAGCGGTAGTTGCATGCACAGTGGTCATCAGCGCTTCAACGATACCGAACTTGTCGTTGATAACTTTAGCCAGTGGAGCCAGGCAGTTAGTCGTACAAGAAGCGTTAGAAACGATTTCCTGACCTGCGTATTCTTTATGGTTAACGCCCATAACGAACATAGGGGTATCGTCTTTAGACGGACCAGTCAGAACCACTTTCTTAGCACCAGCAGCAATGTGCTTACGTGCAGTTTCGTCGGTCAGGAACAGGCCAGTTGCTTCAGCAACAACGTCAACGTTAACTTCGTTCCACTTCAGGTTAGCCGGATCTCTCTCTGCGGTAACACGGATGGTTTTACCGTTAACAACCAGGTGGCCGTCTTTTACTTCTACAGTACCGTCGAAACGACCGTGGGTAGAGTCGTATTTCAGCATGTATGCCATGTAGTCAGCGTCCAACAGATCGTTGATTGCAACGATTTCGATGTCAGAACGTTCCTGAGCAGCACGGAAAACAATGCGACCGATACGGCCGAAACCGTTGATACCTACTTTGATAGTCATATATTCCACCAGCTATTTGTTAGTGAATAAAAGGTTGGTTGTAAAATTACAAAAACCTTACCGAGCGTCAAGCGGAATCGTGTCAATTATTGCTACAAATCAAACCAGACAGGGTAGATCGAACATTAATCACGCGTTTCCAGATACGATTAGCCTCATTTTTATATTGGGGCGAATTATTCAGTTTAAAGTGAGAATCAGTAATATTTGCGATTTTTATCACATTTATACTGTTGCCGCTTCGATGGCATACAGTTTAGGACAATTTTAACTGCTTTGTTGTTAATTTTTTGTTATTATTAGACGTTGTTTTCGTTGACTTTATTCCCTGCCAGAGAACCGCACAAATGGCTAAAGAACTGAACCCTACAGAAAATATTGAGAAATTGACCGATATTCAGCGGCATGTCACCCAACTGCGGGGGACGGAAGCGCCGTTTAGCGGCAAATTACTGCACAACAAGCGCGAAGGGGTATACCAATGCTTGTGCTGCCACCAGCCGCTTTTTATCTCAGAGTCGAAGTTTGATTCTGGCTGTGGCTGGCCGAGTTTCTACCAGCCTTTGGATGCTGAATCTATTCGCTATATCGATGATTATTCTCATAATATGCATCGTGTTGAAATTCGCTGTGGTCATTGTGATGCGCATTTGGGGCATGTCTTCTCTGATGGCCCACAACCCACAGGGGAGCGTTATTGCGTGAACTCGGCCTCACTCAATTTTGTTGATGACCAAAATGGCGAACAAATCCCCGGATAAATACCGGTTGTTGTGACCATTTTGTGAATGAAAAATCGATTCAGCTTATTATTCGTTTACTGAGGATGCTCTGATGGAGCTTGAAGACCTGATTTCAGTGATGACGCCTGAAATCTACCAACGTTTGATGTTGGCTGTAGAGTTAGGCAAATGGCCGGATGGTGTGGCATTGACGCCAGAACAGAAAGAGAACAGCCTGCAAATGGTGATGTTGTGGCAGGCCCGTTACAACAAGGATGCGCAACATATGAGCATCGGCACCGATGGCCAGATAGTGATGAAAACCAAGCAAGAGCTGAAGCAACAATTCAGTCAGCCGACACTGGTTAAGTTGAAGCCCGAGTAATCATTCAAGCAAGTCAGGCCGGATACAGAGAAAACGGAGCCAGATGAGGCTCCGTTGATGCTTATCTTATCAAGTCAGCGAGCTGTCAGTTGCTTTACTTCAGCAATAAATTGCGCCAATGACTGTATGTTAGCTCCGGCTTCATTCATCGCATCAAGAGCCAGTTGGCTGTCTTGTGGTTGCAAATTGACGCCACGGCACCCATCCTTAATGACGGATGTTTTATAACCTAATGTTAATGCAGCCAACACGGTGTATTTCACACAGTAATCTGTTGCTAATCCCATAACGAACAGGCAATTGATCCCTTGTTGTTGTAACCAATCATCCAGCGGTGTTTTTGCCCGCCGTCCATTGTCGAAAAAAGCACTGTAGCTGTCGATATCCGGATTCTGACCTTTACGGAAAATCTGAGTAATAACCTCTTGATTCAACTTTGGATGCAAAGCTGCTCCAACTGAATTCTGAACACAATGCACCGGCCACCACACTTGGGTTAACCCTTCCAAATCACCGGTCGTCCAAGGCTCTGCCTGCGAATTGACAGCAAAACTGCGGTGTTCTGCTGGGTGCCAATCCTGGCTGGCGATAATCGGTATTTTGTGAGCCAGACAGGTAGTAATAGCCTCATTTGCAACGGCAATCACCGCGTCACCCTTGGCAACCGCTAACGCACCACCTGGGCAAAAATCATTCTGCAAATCAATTAACAACAGCGCTGCATTCATTCACATTCCGCCCGATCAGTTAGTGTCCGTTAATTCACCGCGCAGATTTTGTTGCATTAAGCGGCGAATTTCTTCAGGAGATAGAGATTGACTCAATAAATAGTGCAGTTTGGTCAGCGCCGCTTCAACGGTCATATCAGAGCCGCTGATAACCCCCGCATGTGCCAATGCATTACCGGTGGCATATCCGTCCATATTGACTCTACCAGAAATACATTGCGTCAGATTCACTACTACAATGCCTCGTTCACTGGCATTTTTTAATTCATCTAATAATTCGGCTTTTTGTGGTGCGTTGCCGACACCATAGGAGCGTAAAATAAGTGCTTTTACGGGTTGTAACAAGAAGTTACGCACAACAGCACCAGAGATACCCGGGTAGATAGTCACTACACCAATCGGTTGTGGGGTGATGTTATGAACAATCAATGGACCATTATTGATTGGTGATTCTACTGAGGCCATTCGGCGAATATGAATGCCGGCTTCGAGCAGCACCGAGAGGTTAGGTGAAGCAAATGCATCAAACCCATCAGCATGGGCTTTAGTGGTACGATTGCCGCGAAACAGTTTGTTATTAAAGAACAAACTGACTTCATTGACGGGATGGTTGGCGGCCAGATAGAGAGCATTCAGCAAGTTAGTTTGCCCATCAGAACGCAACTCTGCCAAGGGGATTTGCGAACCAGTGACAATCACCGGTTTGGCCAGATTTTCCAACATAAAAGAGAGCGCCGAGGCGGTAAAAGCCATCGTGTCGGTGCCGTGCAAAATCACAAAGCCATCATACAAATCGTAATTTTGCTGAATATCATTGGCGATATGCTGCCAGTCCTCCGGGGTCATATCCGAGGAATCAATCAATGGGGCGTATTCATGGATTGTAAAATCCGGCATTTCCGGGCGATGGAACTCAGGCATAAGCGCAAGCTGGCGCTGTAGATGGCCGGAAACCGGAATGTATCCGTTATCCGAGCGTTGCATACCAATAGTCCCGCCGGTATAAGCGACATAAATAGATTTCTTCTGCATGAGCAATATGCCTAAAAGGTGGTGCGAAATGAGATGGGGGAATTATAGGGCGACTGGCGAGGAAAAAAAGCCCGGCAGGTGCCAGGCAGAGTATTTATCGACTATATCCATCGTAAATTGACGTTGCAGCGGTGTTAGCTGCATTTGTTCGCCCGAATCACTGACCTGAGTCAGCTCATCGGGACTTACTCGTTTGCTGCCTACCTGCAACACCCATTACTTTGGATATCTTTGAGTAATTTACTAGCGTACATCACCGCAAGTTAGGCATAACGCATAACGATTCTGTGGGTCATTGAGCGTATTCATTAAGTTGGGCTGATCTTTTACCGCTTGTGCCACAGCAGATATTGGCGCAGGCAACCAGGCTTGAATCGCAGTAGGTAACATCGCCTGTACTGACGCACTCATCTGGCCGAAAATCAAATCACTGAGGCTTGGTTCATCAACAAACCAATTCAGTTGCCAGGTTTTCAGTTTTGCCAGCTCAGCGACTTTCTTAACGGCATCGTCAAAATCACCCAGTTGATCTACCAGACCATTATTTTTGGCATCTATACCAATCCAAACATGGCCTTGTGCAATTTGATCAACTTGCTCTGGTGTTTTATGGCGAGCGGTTGCCACCAAATCAATAAAGGTTTTGTAGCCATTTTCGATATTGATCTGCATCATCTGAGAGAACTCAGGTGGCAGGTCTTTGGTCACAGAAACATTTGCCAGTGGCGATGTTGCCACACCATCGGTATGCACCCCGATACTTTCCAAGGTATTTTGGAACGTATTAATCACACCGAAAATACCGATCGAGCCGGTCAGGGTGCTTGGGTTGGCGATGATATAGTTAGCCGGTGTTGAGATCCAATAACCACCAGAGGCTGCCATCCCGCCCATTGATACCACCAATGGTTTATTAGCGGCACGTAAGGCGGCTAATTCAGTGCGAATCAGTTCAGAAGCACTCACGCTGCCGCCTGGACTGTTGACTCGCAAGATAACGGCCTTGATTTTCGGATCCAACCGCGCCTGGCGAATTTGGGCGGCTAAAGCATCACCACCGACATTCCCTGGCGTCTGTGGTCCATCCATGATGGCACCATTAGCAAAGAGTACTGCTATTTGTTCGCCTTGCTGTGGAGTCGGAGTAGGTTGGTAGTCATAAATGCTGACATAGTTGAAGTCGTTATTCTTCTTATCCCAGCCGAAGGCTTTAACCAACTCATTTTCCATCTCTGGGCGTGTGGCGAGTTGATCGACCAGTTTGCTCGACAGGGCATATTGCGCTTGAGAGCCACCTGCCGCCTGCAATCCACGGACAACACCTGCCGCCCCCGGGAACAATTGTTCTGGGGTTAATTGCCGGTTAGCCGCAACAGCAGTCAAATAGTTCTGCCATAAACCACCAATCCAGCGAGTATCCGCCTCACGTGCGGCAGGGGACATATCATCACGAATCATCGGTTCGACAGCAGACTTATAGGTGCCGACGCGGAAGATATTGGTGGTAACTTTAAGTTTTTCCAATAGTGATTTGTAGTACAGATTATTGCTGGCAAAACCATGCAGAGCGACCGTCCCTTGCGGTGACAGGTAGATCTTATTGGCAAAGCTGGCTAAATAGTACTGAGTTTGACTATAGCTTTCGCCAATAGCGTAAATCGGCTTGCCGCTATCACGGAATTCCCGCAGCGCTTTGCCAATATATTGCAGAGAAGGCTGATCAGCGCCGGTGAAGTCGCTCAGCGATAACACCAGACCAGTAATATTATTATCGGCTTTTGCCAACCGAATGGTTTCTACAATATCAAACAGGGAGTTTTCCTGTAGGCGATTGCTGGATGCCCCTAATAACTCACGCCCCCACTGGCGTAATTTATTATTTACCGCAGGTTGATCGACAACGACACCGCTTAAATTCACTAACAGTGCGCCTTTAACCGGTTCTGCCGGTTTACTTTGGAACTGAAGGTAAATACCGACACCGACCAAAATCAGCAGTATCAGGAAAAGATTAAGAATAAACTCTCTGGCAAAATTCAGCAGACGCCAGGTCCACTTGAAACAGCCAGCAATAATTCGCCACAAAGTGCGCATGTTATCTCCAACAAAACCGGGCAAGTATCGCTATCCTAATGACCTGATGAACAAAAGTCAGCTTTAAATCATCGAGAAACATAGCTATTAGGTCAACACTGGTAACAAAATGACAACTTATGCTACCGTGTTGAAAATGAAAATCGTTATCAGGAGAAAATGATGGATGCATTGGAACTGTTACTTAATCGCCGTTCGGCGTCGCGCTTAGCTGCTCCAGCCCCAGCAGGCGAAGCATTAGACCATATTATTCACGCAGGAATGCGTGCTCCCGATCATGGCACATTGCAGCCATGGCGCTTTGTTTTAATTCAAGATGCGGGGCTGCAACGTTTTAGCCAATTGCTACAGGATGCGGTCAAGCACGATGGCTCTGATGAAGCTGTGTTGGAGAAGGCCAAACAGGCACCTTTCCGTGCGCCTTTAATTATTACTGTTATTGCGCATGTTACAGAAAACCCTAAAGTACCAAACTGGGAGCAGGTCGTTTCTGCTGGTTGCGCGGTGCAAGCCATGCAAATGGCCGCGCTGGCCCAGGGTTTTAATGGTATTTGGCGCACCGGTTCCTGGACACATCATCCGGTTGTCCGTGAAGGTTTTGCCTGCCGCGAACAAGATGAAATTGTCGGTTTCCTGTATCTTGGGACTCCACAGCTGAAATCAGCGACCAAAGTGACACCACCCGATTACTCGACTTTTGTTCGTTATTTCTGAGAGATATCGGCTATTTCTTACACAAGACTACGCGGCCTGTTGCTTTTATCGGCAACAAGCTGCATTTTGCCTGCTTTGTGACCAACCTATCTGCCCGATCACCGCTCTCTACTTACTAAGCTAAGCTATAGACGCTACCATAGGTGCCTTGGATGCATATACCCGTCATACTTCAAGTTCCATGAGTGTTGGCTACGTTCAATTACCCGAATCACTTACTCATGTAAGCTCATCGGGTTCTCTCGCTTGCCGCCTTCCTGTACTCGAATTATTTAGGGTATATATATCTTTAAACTGCTTATTACTGAACCACCAGACGGGAGAGTGTTATGACATCGCCAGCGATACGTCTTACTCAATACAGCCACGGAGCGGGCTGCGGTTGTAAAATTTCGCCTAAAGTATTAGATAAAATTTTACATTCCGAGCAACAAAAATTTCTTGATCCTCGCCTGCTGGTGGGCAATGAAACCCGTGATGATGCAGCTGTTTATGATATTGGCAATGGTGTTGGTATTATCAGCACCACCGACTTTTTTATGCCGATCGTCGATGATCCTTTCGACTTCGGGCGCATTGCTGCCACTAATGCCATTAGTGATGTTTATGCGATGGGCGGCAAGCCGATTATGGCCATTGCGATATTAGGGTGGCCAATTGATAAACTGGCACCAGAAGTCGCCCAGCAAGTTATCGAAGGCGGCCGATATGTTTGCCAGCAGGCAGGAATTTCGTTAGCAGGGGGGCATTCCATTGATGCGCCGGAACCGATTTTCGGTTTAGCTGTCACGGGTATTGTCAGCACTGAGCAGGTTAAGAAAAATAGTGCAGCTAAAGCGGGCTGCAAACTGTTTCTCACCAAACCGCTGGGAATTGGTATCCTCACTACCGCTGAGAAGAAGAGTCAATTACGACCAGAGCACCAAGGTGTTGCTACGGAAACCATGTGTCAACTGAATAAGTCTGGTGCTGACTTTGCCCATATACCCGGGGTCACTGCTATGACAGATGTGACCGGGTTCGGTCTGTTAGGCCATCTCAGTGAGATTTGTCAGGGGTCGGGTGTGCAAGCGACATTACATTTTTCGTCTATCCCGCGTTTACCCGCAGTAGCAGAGTATATTGCCGCAGGTTGTGTTCCGGGCGGAACGGGCCGCAACTTTGACAGCTATGGTCATCTGATTGGCAAAATGTCCGATTTGCAGAAGAGTTTACTCTGCGACCCACAGACATCAGGTGGCTTGCTGTTAGCTGTTTTACCTGATGCTGAGGCGCAAGTGCAGGAAATAGCCGCTCAACATGGTATGACGCTCAGTGCTATTGGCGAACTAAATGTGGTGGATAATGACCGGGCACTGATTGAGATTACAGAATGACCTTTTATTTGCAGTCTTTTTATTTGATGTATCAGTGCGGTGAATGATGCGACTTTTTATTGCCGAAAAACCGAGTCTGGCACGGGCGATAGCCGATATCTTGCCAAAGCCGCATCGACGGGGTGATGGATTCATTGCCTGTGGTAGTGACAACATGGTGACCTGGTGTGTGGGCCACTTGTTGGAACAAGCTCAACCTGATGCTTACGATAGCCGTTATGCGCGTTGGTCACTGGCAGATTTACCGATAATTCCTGAAAAATGGCGATTACAGCCACGCCCTTCAGTGAGCAAACAATTGAATGTTATCAAACAGTTGTTACAACAAGCTGATGAGGTCATTCATGCAGGAGACCCTGACCGTGAAGGGCAACTTTTGGTTGATGAGGTATTGGATTACCTCGATTTGGCGGCAGAGAAGCGGCAAAACGTCCGGCGTTGTTTGATTAATGACTTAAACCCGCAAGCGGTTGAGCGCGCCGTGGAGCGCCTGCGTTATAACCGTGAGTTTATCCCGCTATGTGTCTCAGCATTGGCGCGAGCCAGAGCCGACTGGTTATATGGCATCAATATGACTCGAGCCTATACCATTCTTGGGCGTAATGCGGGCTATGATGGCGTGTTGTCGGTCGGTCGGGTGCAAACGCCGGTGTTAGGGCTGGTGGTGCGCCGCGATGAAGAAATAGAAGATTTTGTTGCCAAAGATTTTTTTGAAGTTAAAGCCCATATCGTCACGCCTGCTGATGAGCGCTTTATTGCACTATGGCAGCCGAGTGATTCTTGTGAGTCCTATCAGGATGAAGAAGGGCGCTTGTTACACCGGCCACTGGCAGAACACGTGGTTAATCGTATTGCGGGTCAACCTGCACTTGTTACCTCCTATAATGATAAACGGGAATCAGAAACAGCCCCGTTGCCATTCTCGCTATCTACCTTGCAGATTGAAGCCGCCAAACGATTTGGGCTAAGTGCGCAGCAAGTGCTGGATATTTGCCAGCGATTATATGAAACGCACAAATTGATTACGTATCCGCGTTCGGATTGCCGATATCTACCAGAAGAGCATTTCGCAGGGCGTCATTCGGTACTCAATGCCATTAGTATCCATCAGGCTGATCTTTTACCGCTGGATGTGATGGACAGTGATAGGCGCAACCGCTGTTGGGATGATAAAAAAGTCGATGCCCACCACGCCATTATCCCGACGGCGCGGGCCAGTAAAGTGAATTTAACAACCGATGAGAGCAAGGTTTATCGCTTAGTCGCGCAGCAATATCTGATGCAATTTTGTCCTGACGCGCAGTTTCGTAAATGTGTTATTGAGCTGGATATTGCCGGTGGTAAGTTTATTGCTAAAGCCCGTTTTCTGGCCGAAGCGGGTTGGCGTACCTTGCTTGGAAGTAAAGAGCGAGATGAAGAGAATGAAGGCGCGCCACTGCCAGTGGTTGAGAAGGGGGCCGAGTTGTTGTGTGAGCGCGGTGAAGTTGTGGAGCGTCAAACTCAGCCGCCCCGGCCATTTACTGATGCGAGTTTATTATCAGCCATGACCGGTATTGCCCGTTTTGTGCAAGATAAAGAGCTGAAGAAAGTGTTACGTGCAACTGATGGTTTGGGGACTGAAGCAACACGAGCCGGAATTATTGAGTTATTGTTTAAACGGACTTTTTTGTTTAAAAAAGGCCGGTACATCCATGCCAGCCCAGCAGGAAGAGCATTGATTCATGCATTGCCTGATATTGCCGCACGGCCGGATATGACGGCGCACTGGGAGTCTACGCTGACACAAATCAGTGAGAAAAACTGTCGCTATCAGGATTTTATGCAACCGCTGGTGGCTACATTGCAGGATTTAATCAGTCAGGCAAAGCAAAATCGGTCACCTCAGGTCTTTCGTGGATTGCCAGCAGCCCCATCTGGGGCGATAAAAAAACGTAAGAAAACGCCATCCAAAACCAAGGAGAATAAGTCATGAGAACATGGGTAATGCTGGGATGTATTGGTTTTGCCACACTTATTTCCGGTCAGGTTTTGGCAAACAGGAGTAATGTTGATGTCGTTGTTCCTTTGCCTCCAGAGGTCTGGAATAACTCATCAAATCGCAATACCAACAATAATCCTTGCACACGCTGCTGCATTTACCAAAATCAAAATTACTCGGAAGGTGCAGTGTTGCGGGTTGAAGGTGAAGTTTTGCAATGTGTGCGTGATCCCAACGTGGTTGGGACTAATCCACTTATCTGGAAAAGATTAACCAGATAACGGACTACCGTTTTTGTTCGATAAAAGCATCTAATAACGGGATGTCAGCGGGGGCCAGAGGGTAGCGATAAGCATCCTCTGGTGTTAGCCACGCCAGAGCCGAGTGACAATGCAGTACCGGCTCACCACTGAAGTTTTCAATATGCCAGGCGTGTAACCGGATGATGCGTTGCTGCGAGTTCCATTGATTGGTAGCAATATATTGGCCTATTATTGCATCAATATTTAATTCTTCGGCAAGTTCACGCATCAATGCTTGCGGTTGACTCTCTCCAGCTTCGACTTTGCCCCCAGGGAATTCCCACAAACCTGCCTGATCGCGATGTGAATCCCGTTGTGCCAATAAAAGCTTACCGTTTCGTTCTATAATTGCCGCAACAACATCAATCATTTTCTATTTGCCCGATTACAATCGTTTAGGTGTCGCGCCAAGAGGTAGCCCTACAAATGGGCCTACCTCAATGTAAAGCGTGATTAGAGTGCGAATTCAGACCACACAGGGGCGTGATCTGAGGGTTTCTCCATACTTCTAATATCGTAATCGATGCCAGTGGCAATACAGCGTGCGGCCAGAGGTCGGCTTGCCAGTAATAAATCTATGCGCAATCCTCTATTTTCGTCAAAACCACGCGAACGGTAGTCAAACCATGAGAATTGGTCATTACAATCCGGGTTTGCTGCACGGAATGTATCCACTAACCCCCAATTTTGTAGGCGCTCTAACCACGCGCGTTCTTCAGGTAAGAATGAGCATTTACCGGTACGTAGCCAGCGCTTGCGGCTATCTTCACCAATGCCAATATCGAGATCGGTTGGGCTGATATTTAAATCACCCATAATCAGTACCTGAGCATCAGCTGAAAGTTGCTGCTCCAAATACTGTTGTAAGTCGGCATAAAAACGTTCTTTGGCGGGAAACTTAATGGGGTGGTCACGGCTTTCTCCTTGAGGAAAATAACCATTAATCACGGTTAAGGGACCTTGTGGCGTTGCAATGTCGGCCATGATAATACGGCGCTGCGCATCTTCTTCATCAGTAGGGAAGCCCCGACGAATTGCTAAAGGTTCATTCTTGGTTAAAAGTGCGACACCATAATGCCCTTTTTGCCCATGGTAAAAGACGTGATAACCATGCTGGCTGACCTCTTCAAGCGGGAACATATCATCGTGGACTTTCGTTTCTTGAAGCCCGATAACATCGGGTTGATGTTGTTCGATTATTGCAGCCAGTTGATGAGGTCGAGCACGTAGGCCATTGATATTAAAAGAGACAAACTTCATGGTCAGCACCGTATATTCGCTAGAAATGATGTCGAATATTAGCAGATGCCGAATAAAAATGTAATGCACAACAAAAGAATAAATAATAGGCGATGCAGAGAATAGATAATAAAAATACTTTTACCGACAAAATTCAAAATAACCCTATGAATATTTTTATATTTCACATGAGTTTATCGTAGCATCTCGGGTTGTTAATTAAACAGCGTGCAACATGTATTATTTACACCATGATTTTTGATAAAATTAAATTTTATATTGTCAGGTGGTCATGTTTTTTCTGACAAAAAAATAAGTTATATTATTTTTATAGTGGAAACATTATAAATATCTATCGATTTAACTTAATCACTCTCTTGGTGTAAATGATTTAAAGCATATTCTTGCTAGCAACCCATTTCACTTATTTTTATTGGTGGTAAATGCTACAGGCATTTCCATTTTTTTCTATTAGAAAGCGTTAACTGATTTTGTCACGTGAAGAATAAAAAATAGTTATTTGATATCATAGATCTACATTTAAAACTCTGTTAAAAATATGTGCAATGTTAAGGCGATAATACACTAAGTCGCCAAAACTTTGATTGCAAAACATGCAACTTTACGTCGTTAGTGTCTACGCAGTAATAACTCATTATAATATATTTATCAATTATTCCAAACCCACTGGTATTTTTTTTATTATATATATAAACAATATCTACAGTTGGCATTATATACGTAGGCATACTTGTCTTTTTTCTGATAATTTTTGACGCAAAGCAAAGGATTGGTGAATTATGTTTCTATCTCGTAAGTTAGAGGCCTTTATGGCCGTAGTAGAAAATGGCTCGCTGAGTAAGGCGGCAAGAGTGATGAACAGGACTACACCGCCTGTTGCGAAGTCGATAAAAGACTTCGAGAGCATAATAGGGAAAAAGTTATTCAAACGAGAAAAATTTGGCATGAGTTTAACGCGAGATGGAGAGGTTTTATATAATGATCTAAAAGATTTATATCAACAAGAAAAAGAAATCACTAAAAAACATCTCACAGGCCACGTTTCCAATATCATCAACATTTATTACGACTGGGGAAAAAGTGAAAAATTGACGAAATTATATAGAGTGGCAGAAAAAAACAATATACAGGCTAATATAATAAAGTTTCATTATGAAAATATTGATGAGATTGGAGACTATGATGGGAATTCACTTATCCTTTCATCTGAAAAAGTCAGCAGTGATAGATTTATGCTACTGAATGAAGTCCCGGATAGTGGATTTGGTATTTATGGTAGAAAAGATATACTTAATGAGAGTTCCGACATTATAAATATTCTTCATAATAATATTTGGCTGTGTAATCCGATGTTATATAGAAGTAAGTTTGTCAAATATCTGGAGGAATGTGTTAAAAAACAATATAGTAAAGTGAATGTGAGGCAGGTAGACAACCTGGCTTGTTGCTTGAATTTCATCTATTCCGGCCGGTATATCTGTATTACAGACTCTATTATGGATGATTTTAATGGCGACTCAAAATTGGATTTTATAGATTTAACAAACTTTCAAGATGAAAATAAATTGTATTTCTACAAATCAAGATCACATTCAAGTGTACTTAATAGGTTAATTGATTATATAAAGACTCTGGTGTGAAAATGTCACATCGTTAATCTATTATCTACCGAGTTGATTGCTATCTATTGATTTGCAGTAATTTTATTTAAATATTCTCTGAGGCTCTATATTTACATATGAATATATGATGGAGGACGCACTCTGCACAGAAGGTTGTGGGGAAGGATTACTCGTCACGTTGTTCCTCGCCCTTTGGGCCGCCGCTGCGCGTCGTTGTCTCGCTATGCTCGGCGCGAACCTTGGTCGAAGGTTCTTACCTTCCCCTGATGGGTGCTATTTTTTGATTTAGTTATTTATTGAGGAGATGGTGAATAATTAATAGATGGTGGTGGGGGAAGGATTACTCGTCACGTTGTTCCTCGCCCTTCGGGCCGCCGCTGCGCGTCGTTGTCTCGCTATGCTCGGCGCGAACCTTGGTCGAAGGTTCTTACCTTCCCCTGATGGGTGCTATTTTTTGATTTAGTTATTTACTGAGGAGATGGTGAATAATTAATAGATGGTGGTGGGGGAAGGATTACTCGTCACGTTGTTCCTCGCCCTTCGGGCCGCCGCTGCGCGTCGTTGTCTCGCTATGCTCGGCGCGAACCTTGGTCGAAGGTTCTTACCTTCCCCTGATGGGTGCTATTTTTTGATTTAGTTATTTACTGAGGAGATGGTGAATAATTAATAGATGGTGGTGGGGGAAGGATTCGAACCTTCGAAGTCGATGACGGCAGATTTACAGTCTGCTCCCTTTGGCCGCTCGGGAACCCCACCACTGAATTCGTGGTTTTAATGCTTAATAATTTGGCCGTACTTTTACTTAACTGCTTTTACTTTAAATCTCACTTGATAACCCTGCAAAACCAAATAACTAAATCGATTTGGAATTAAAGGTTAAACATGGTGATGGGGGAAGGATTATTCGTCACGTTGTTCCTCACCTTTCGGGTCGCCGCTTCGCGTCGCTGTCTCGCTACGCTCGGCTCGAACCTTGTCGAAGGTTTTCACCTTCCCCTGAGTACTTATTGAGATTCGTTTATCTGAATCACCTCAGTACCCAAGGTTTAAATGGTGGTGGGGGAAGGATTCGAACCTTCGAAGTCGATGACGGCAGATTTACAGTCTGCTCCCTTTGGCCGCTCGGGAACCCCACCACTGGCCTATCTATTCTACAACATGACTTAACAACAGAGTCGTCTTGGCAAGCGGGGCGCATCATATCAAATGAAGCGCCGCTGTAAAGACTTGAAATGAAAAAAATAATTCGTTCGGTGATTTTTTGTCCGTGGCGGTGGTTATATCGGCAAAAAATATCGATTTATTGCGTGCTTACAGAATAACCGTACGGTTACCGTAAACAAAAACGCGCTGTGCTAATACTCGATACAGCGCACGGCTCAGTACATTTTTTTCTACGTCTCGCCCGGCACGCATCATATCTTCGGCGGTATATGAATGATCAACATGAATGACATCCTGCATGATGATTGGGCCTTCATCCAGGCTGTCATTGACATAATGCGCAGTAGCACCAATGATTTTCACCCCACGCTCATAAGCTTGATGATATGGGCGCGCGCCGATAAATGCCGGTAAGAATGAGTGGTGGATATTAATAATCTGGTATGGGAAGCGTTGCACAAAGGCTGGCGTCAATACGCGCATATATTTTGCCAACACAACATAGTCTGGTTGGTATTGTTCAATTTGTTCAATCAGGCGCTGATCATGTTGGTCTCGGGTCAAACCTTCATGACTAATAAGATGGAACGGTATATCAAAGCGCTCGACTAAATTTTGTAGTTCATTGTGGTTGCCGATGACGGCTGCGATTTCTACATCCAGACCACCGTAGGCGCTTTTCATCAATAAGTCGCCAAGGCAATGCGCTTCTTTCGTTACCATAATAACAATGCGACGACGTCCGGCAGTATGTAATTCGCGGTTAGTCCCTTCAGGCAATGCATCATCCAGATCAGCCAATAGGGTGGTATCGTTAAAAATACCCTCAAGCTCTGTGCGCATGAAAAAACGGCCAGTCAGATGATCGACGAATTCATTATTTTGCACGATATTCAGTTGGTGCTTGTAGCAGATATTGGTAATTTTTGCGATTAAGCCTTTGGCGTCAGGGCAAATAGTGCGGAGCACTTTTTTTTGTATATTCTGGTGTGGCATAAGGTGGTAAATCCTGTCTTAGCATGACTTGATGTTATGTAAATGTTCGATGGTACGGCCAGTAAAAGAACGATTTTACTGTTAGCGCCCGCAACATTTCTTATATTTTTTTCCAGAACCACATGGGCAGGTATCATTTCTACCCACAGATGGCCGGATTCCGTCAATATAGTACCAGTGTTCTTTTATGCGAAGAAAGCGGGAACGTTCATGCATCGCGCTCACCTGAGTACTATTGGCATCTTTAAAGCGGGCAATGAATTCAACAAAAGCCTCATTATCATGATCCCCAGCCATTTCAGCAATAACGGTTAATCCCTGCCATGTGGTATTGCTGAAACTTTGAATGATTCCATCGCGCCATTGTTCGGCATTGCAGTCGGGATGCCAGGTTGCAATGAGATAATCCACATTCTTTTTCACGTAGGCACTATAACGGGAACGCATCAATATAGACGGTTTAGCCGCAATTTCGGTACCCAGAATATAAGGTTCACAACACCTTTGATATTCAAGTGTACTGCCGCAAGGGCACTGTTCTGACAAAATTTCTCCAAATAATCAATATGCCGTGATAGCCACTCGTTGCCCGTAAGCAGTAAATCAGAGTCGGTAAAATCGAACTGTTGTGAATATGAGGGCTATCTTACCTAATCATCTGTTGAGGTTCAAAGCGGATAGTTTTGGAAGAGAAGAGCGGCAGGTTGAAAAGAATTGTGATGAGTGTCACAAAAATACTTGACCGGCGTTTCATTTTGGCTTAACTTTGTAACTGTGATGTGTATCACATAAAAATAAAGATATTTACAGGAGCAACCCATGAAACTGATTAACAAAATCATCGCAATGTTCGAAAAAATGAGCGTCTCATTTGGTACTTTTAACGGTTAATTATTTCATCATTAATCCGTAAGTCTTCACAATATTCTGGATAGAATTCAGTTTGCGGATGATGGTTCTAAATTCATCAAAAGCAGAATGTAAAATAACAGCATAATATGTAATTATCTGTTTCCGAGCTTTGTTATTATTAGACAATATCTCGTATTTTGATTTGTGTAATCTCGGATATTTATTCTAAATAGCTGCCATCAGGGCGGCTATTTTGCATTCCATCTATTTTAAAAATAGTGAAACTCAAAAGAAATATTTCATGAATTAGACGCATGTATATTATGCATGTTGCTCATGGTTTGCTCTGTGGCCAGAATCTAGCGATTTCATCATATACACACTTAATGGGTCATATTCATAGCGGCCAAATTGAGATGTTAATTCAAAATCTAATCGTTGATATAATTTTATCGACTCAGGTTGATAAACTCCCGTATCAAGATAAATTTTCTTTAAACTTAATGCATTAGCTTGATGGAGCAACGCGGTCATTAGCCGTCGAGCAACTCCCTGGCCTCGATAATCTGAGCTGACAAAAACACGCTTCATTTCAGGGTACGCTGTCTTGGGCAGTGCCAGAATAGCGCATCCAACTATACCTTCTTCATATTTAGCAACATAAACGAATGTTTGTATCTGAGCCAAACTATCGAGAGATTCCGTGTGATTGTTTTCGTAGGGGTATAATGCAGATTGGTACGCATCTAATTGATTCATTAATGTAAGAAGTTCAGGAATAAATAGGTCGGCTTGGCATATTTCAATATTCCTGGTACCCCCTTTGGGCCGAAGGCTATATCTTAGTCAGGAAATGTAAAGTATTTGTATCAAAATACCAGAAGGACAAATATTCACTATAGTTTCATCTGTAAGGCTGCAAAGTAACAGAACAAACAGATGCTTTATTCCTTAGCCACAGCCAGATTGATGTGAACTGTATTGGCTATCAGCATGTGACGTTAGGTTTATTTGATTTGTGCCGATGAGAAACAGTGCCAAACCGGTTAGATAGGGATGAAATACAATGAGACAAAGTAAAATTGGACTGGCACTGGGAGCAGGCGCTGCAAAAGGATGGGCACACATTGGTGTCATTAATGCGCTGAAAAAAATGGGCATCAAGATTGATGTAGTTGCCGGATGTTCAGTCGGCTCGTTGGTCGGTGCCGCCTACGCGAGTGATCACCTGGATGCAATGGAGCGCTGGGTACGCTCATTTAAATACTGGGATGTTATCCGTTTGATGGATTTTTCGTGGCGGCGCAGTGGATTATTACGTGGAGAACGGGTTTTTAATGCTGTAAATGAAATAATCGAAGTACAAGATATTGCCGATTGCGTATTACCTTTCGGGTCTGTGGTGACAAATTTAACTACCGGGCGGGAGCTATGGCTTACTGAGGGCGATATTAAGCAAGCGATCAGGGCATCGTGCAGTATGCCGGGTTTATTCTCACCTGTATGGTTTGGTGGGTATTGGTTGGTTGATGGTGCAGTAGTTAATCCGGTTCCAATCTCTTTGGCCAGAGCAATGGGAGCAGATCGGGTTATTGCGGTTGATTTGCAACATGATGCGCACCTCATTCAGCAAGACATCCTTTCCGCTCAAGAGCCTCTTGAGGATAAGTCTGCGGATATATCGGATAGTTGGCGCGGGCGCTTACGGGCACGAATAACGAACTTATCCTCTAACTCGACGAAGAATGCGCCCAGTGCCATGGAAATAATGTCGACATCGATTCAAGTTTTAGAAAACCGATTGAAACGTAATCGCATGGCCGGCGATCCTCCTGATGTTCTCATTCAACCTTATTGCCCACAAATATCAATGCTGGATTTTCACCGCGCGGATGAAGCCATTGCTGCGGGGCAGTTAGCCGTGGAGAAGTGCGAGGAACAATTACATCACCTGATAAGGCACAGATAGTACAAGTTGATGTTTGTAACACCGCACATAACAATTTCTGACAAGCACAAACAATCATTTTGAGCCACTATTACCATTAAGGTTAGTAAGAGAAGCAGTGCATGGAAAAACCATTAGCAGGTAAAAATATTTTAGTCGTTGAGGATGAAACCGTTTTTCGCTCAGTTATTGCGGGATTCTTAAGCTCACTCGGCGCGACAATTCACCAAGCGGAAAATGGACTGGTGGCCCTGGAACAGCTAAAAATTCAGGTTCCTGACTTAATACTTTGCGATCTGGCGATGCCGGTGATGGGGGGGATTGAGTTTGTCGAGCGCTTACTGATTCAAGGAATGAAGGTTCCTATTTTAGTCATATCTGCCACCGATAAAATGACGGATATTGCTCAAGTCTTACGCCTGGGGGTAAAAGATGTTTTGCTGAAGCCGATTGTGGATTTAAATCGCTTACGTGAAGCAGTGTTTGCTTGTCTTTATCCTGCATTGTTCACCTCACATGCCATTGAAGAAAGTGAACTTATTCAAGATTGGGAGGCGCTGCGTAAAAATCCTTATGATGCCGCTCAGTTATTAAAACAGCTACAACCACCTGCTCAGCAGACTCTTGCACACTGCCGCATAAATTATCGTCAATTAACTATGGTTGAGAAACCAGGGCTGGTATTGGATATTGCCGCATTGTCAGATAAAGATTTAGCCTTTTATTGTCTGGATGTCACGCGGGCCGGAGATAACGGCATTTTGGCGGCGTTACTGTTAAGAGTGCTATTCAACGGGATTCTTCAGGAGCATTTGGCGCATCAACAACATCGTTTGCCACAGATGTCATCTTTGCTCGAACAGTTGAACCAACTCTTAAGACGTACTCATTTGGATGGACAGTTTCCTTTGTTAGTGGGTTATTACCATGTGGAGTATCAGAATCTGATACTGGTTTCTGCTGGTTTGCATGCCAATGTCAACGCGGGCAAAAATCAAATTCAACTCAGTAATGGTGTGCCTTTAGGTACGTTAAAAACAACTCATCTAAATCAAATTAGTCAGCGTTGTGATGCATGGCAGTGCCAGGTTTGGGGGGGCGGTAGTCGTTTACGCTTGATGCTTTCAACTGATGAATAGGCCTTACTGTGAGTTGATGGCCGAATAAGTATTTGTTTAACTAATCTATTGCCGCATTTGTTATCTGAAATATCTATCCTAATATAAATGGTTCTATAACGAATCTGTGAAATAAGCCTAATTTGTTTCAATCGATGTGTGCAGCCGAGATGTACGAATTATCGGTTGATATACTTTCTTCCTTACTTTTCTTTGAAATTTTTCAACCTGCTTTATTGTACGCAGGCAATAAGGTGTGTCGCCTCAGGCTAAATTAAGGTTAGTTCCTGATAATGGTCAGTTGTGCGCTCCTTATTGAATATAAACTCGAGGACAGATCGAATGAAAGTTACGGTTTTTGGCATTGGTTATGTAGGGTTAGTTCAGGCCGCGGTATTGGCTGAAGTTGGCCATGATGTCCTGTGCATAGATATTGATGAGAACAAAGTTGCTGACCTACAGAACGGCCGTATCGCTATTTTCGAACCTGGATTAGCGCCATTGGTAAAAGAAAATTATGATGAGGGCAGACTTCGATTTTCTACAGATGCGGCAGCAGGCGTGGCACATGCTGCTATTCAATTTATTGCCGTTGGCACTCCGCCCGATGAGGACGGTGCTGCAGATCTGCAATATGTTCTTGAGGTTGCCAGTACCATTGCTAAATATATGGATACCCCGAAAGTCATTATCGATAAATCAACCGTGCCTGTAGGGACTGCGGAAAAAGTGCAACAAAGGGTACAAGCTCTTCTACAGCAACGTGGGAAGCAAATAACCTTCAATGTAGTTTCAAATCCAGAATTTTTAAAAGAGGGTGCTGCTGTAGCAGACTGTAAACGGCCTGAACGTATTGTTATTGGTATTGATACTAATGATAACAGCGTTATCGATTTAATTAGTGAGCTATACGAGCCATTTAATCGAAATCATGACCGGTTGGTAATTATGGATATTCGTAGTGCTGAGCTGACTAAATATGCAGCAAATGGCATGTTGGCAACTAAAATCAGTTTTATGAATGAGATTGCTAATATCGCTGAAGGCGTTGGTGCTGATATCGAAAAAGTGCGGCAAGGCATTGGTTCTGATTCTCGCATTGGCTACCATTTTATTTATTCCGGTTGTGGTTATGGCGGTTCTTGTTTCCCCAAAGATATTCAGGCGTTAATTCGTACAGCGGAAGGTTGTGGCTATCAGCCTCAACTGTTGCAGGCTGTTGAGCAAATCAATCATCAGCAGAAGTTTAAGTTGGTCGAATTTATTCAGCAGCATTTTGACTCACAACTGGCTGGGAAAACATTGGCTCTTTGGGGATTAGCATTTAAACCCAACACTGATGATATGCGAGAGGCCCCAAGCCGTATTTTAATGGAGGCGTTGTGGAAGGCAGGGGTAACTATTCAAGCTTATGATCCAGAGGCGATGGATGAAGCACAGCGAATTTATGGTGCCAGGGATGATTTAAGATTAATGGGTACAAAGGAGTCAGCATTACAAGGTGCTGATGCTTTAATTATTTGTACTGAATGGCAGAATTTTAGAGCACCTGATTTTGATATGATCAAGGCTCGCCTCAAGCAGCCGGTTATTTTTGATGGGCGTAATTTGTACGATCCCGAACGCTTAAATAGCCGAGGTTTTACTTATTACGGGATTGGCCGTGGTGCTTCGATTAAACGTGCGCATTAAGTGATAAAGATGGTTTTATGTGTTGGGTGCAAAATTAAATTAGTTTTTGTTTTGTAACCAACCTAATCCCCATAGGATTCAGGCACCGTAGTTTACCACTGAGTTTCTCTTATATCGCCAAACGATGGTGTCGATTTGGTTATTATATCGATTATTGTATTGTTATAAATTAGCAGAGCATTCTTATCGACACTTTGTGATAGTGGTAACAGTGCGTTATTTATTGGGAATGATATGTTCAGAATGACTGTTGCTTATCAATTGGGAGGGGAGGGTAATTCTCTGGGATGCGTCGAATTTTAACTCTTAAGAAGAGAACAAAAAAATACCCCCCATATCATAGGAGGGTATTTTTATCACAATAGCTAATTAACTATCACGATTACAGCAGGAAATCATCCAGTGATTTACCTTGCTCTTCAATGGCTTTCTTAATCACTGCTGGAGTACGGCCTTGGCCGGTCCAGGTTTTAGTTTCGCCATTTTCATCAATGTACTTATATTTAGCAGGGCGTGCAGCACGTTTTGATTTAGTAGCAGCGGCTTTAGTAACTGCCATAGCATTCAACAGTTCATTTGGATCAATACCATCTGCAATCAGCATTTCACGGTATTGCTGTAATTTACGTGTGCGTTCTTCAATTTCTGCTTGTGCCTGGGAATCTTCTTCGCGGCGTTCGTTAACGACCACTTCAAGTTTCTCGAGCATTTCTTCTAATGTTTCAAGAGTGCATTCACGTGCTTGTGCACGCAGAGTACGGATATTGTTAAGAATCTTTAACGCTTCGCTCATTGTCCTGGTCTCAAATTATAATTGGTGGGGGGGCGTCTGGATAATAATAGAGTGCTATTTTAATTTCTGCAATAGCCAATTTGATTAGCATACTCGAATTTACGTATTTTATTAGCGAAAAGTTGCTGCTTCCTACTAATAAACGCATGGCTCTTGTTATTATCTGAGCTGTTTTTAACGTCAATCTTCGTTTTACTTGCTAATGAGCCTACTCGTGAACATGATTCTCTCACTAAGTTATAAGTTTGCTTTATATCAATAAAGCAAAAATACCTTACTTCTCATGTTGTGATGCACAATAACTGATCATACAAGCACATCGCGATATTGATATAGCAGCAATGACATATTGCGTAAAAAAATGAGGCTTTCCAGGCTTTGTCAGATTGGGCAATATTTGTTGTCACTATTTTACGAATTAATGGTGAAAGCACATTACACATATCATTAATGAACCAATCGTGCGGCCTACATATCAAACACTATTGCTTTCATATCGCTCTAACCTGGTTAATGTTCAAGCAGTAATCTTTTTAGTGTATCAATATTGTGAAATGAGTCATGTAATGTGCCTAATAATAGAGAAGCATTTAACATGAACATTCTATCAGTATCATTAGCGATATCATGACTTAATATAGAAAACAGTAATATACGGGAAGTGGTCTCCCCCGCGAAAACCGTGAATTTGTGATAAACTGCGCTCACATTGTCAATGTGACCATTTATTAGACTATTGGAGTTACGGGCCCATGGCTCAACTTTATTTTTATTATTCAGCAATGAATGCAGGCAAATCCACCGCGCTATTGCAGTCTTCTTATAACTACCAAGAGCGTGGCATGCGCACGCTGGTTTTTACCGCGGAGATTGATAATCGCTTTGGGGTCGGAACGGTCAGTTCGCGTATTGGCCTATCTTCACAAGCCCTGCTTTACAATAGCGGCACATCATTATTATCTATTATCACCACAGAGCATCAGGAGAAACCAGTTCATTGTATTTTACTTGATGAGTGTCAGTTTCTGACCAAAGATCAGGTTCAGGAATTGTGCCAGGTAGTAGATGAATTACATATCCCGGTGTTGTGTTACGGCCTGCGCACTGATTTCCTCGGTGAGTTATTCCCCGGGAGTAAATACTTGTTGTCATGGGCCGACAAATTAGTCGAATTAAAGACGATTTGTCATTGTGGGCGCAAAGCAAACATGGTGTTACGTTTGGATGCACAGGGGCGAGCAGTGCACGATGGTGAACAAGTAGTCATTGGTGGGAATGAAAGCTACGTTTCGGTTTGTCGCCGCCATTATAAAGAAGCTATTAAAGCGGCTTGTCTCCAGCAATATCCTTAAATATCCCCTAATTAGCAGCAAAACACCTCACTGGCTGTTTTATTCATACTGTGGGGTAGTTTTGTCTTTTGCGCTATTAATGCCAAATAGAACCATACAGCCCCATTCGTAGCGCTTATCTATGTTGCAGAGATCTCCAAACGTTATATTTTTTGACTGAACACTTAAGTTAGATGCCCGCTGTGGCGCGTGGTTCACCGCTCTTGTGCAGATGGACATTGCACTCATTCCTTATTAGCCCGTTATATCCCAATTTAAATCGCCCTTGGCGGGGCAAAGCGAATTTATCTCATGAGAGGTATGGATTGGTAAGGGTAGAGATAAATCGCTGCTATGGCACATTGAGAGGCCATGCGTAAAGGTGAGTCGAGAAGGGGACATTTATTTGAGTGATAGCTATAAAGTGATAGCCATAAAAAGAAACCCCCAACGATTGTCGGGGGTTATATCTTCTGTTAATAACCTCAGCCGGAGATAAGGTTACTCACCAAGATAGAGATTACTTTTTAGCTTTTTTCTCAGCTTTTGGTGCTGGAGTTGCTACTGCAACTTCTTCACGGTCAAGCTCTTCGCTAAATTCACGGCCGTAGTAAGTATCCATCAGGATCTGTTTCAGCTCAGAGATCAGTGGGTAGCGTGGGTTAGCACCTGTACACTGGTCATCGAATGCATCTTCAGACAATTTGTCTACTTTAGCCAGGAAGTCTGCTTCTTGAACGCCAGCTTCACGAATTGACGCCGGGATGCCCAAATCAGCTTTGATTTCATCTAACCAAGCCAGCAATTTCTGGATTTTCTGTGCGGTACGGTCGCCCGGAGCACTCAGACCCAGATGGTCTGCAATTTCAGCATAGCGACGACGCGCTTGTGGGCGGTCATACTGGCTGAAAGCAGTCTGTTTGGTTGGGTTGTCATTCGCGTTATAGCGGATAACGTTAGAAATCAACATGGCGTTTGCCAGGCCGTGTGGGATGTGGAACTCAGAACCCAGTTTATGGGCCATTGAGTGACAGACACCCAAGAAGGCGTTAGCAAAAGCGATACCGGCAATGGTCGCGGCGTTGTGAACGCGTTCACGTGCAACCGGATTTTTTGCCCCTTCGTGATAACTGGCTGGCAGGAATTCTTTCAGCAGTTTCAGCGCTTGCAGAGCCTGACCGTCAGAGTATTCGTTTGCCAATACAGAAACATACGCTTCCAGAGCATGGGTCACTGCGTCCAGTCCACCGAAGGCACACAGAGACTTAGGCATATTCATAACCAGGTTGGCATCAACGATTGCCATATCTGGTGTCAATGCATAGTCAGCCAATGGATATTTCTGGCCTGTCGCATCGTCAGTAACTACGGCAAATGGCGTGACTTCTGAACCGGTACCTGATGTGGTAGTGACGGCGATCATTTTCGCTTTCACGCCCATTTTCGGGAACTTGTAAATACGTTTACGGATATCCATAAAGCGCAATGCCAGTTCTTCGAAGTGAGTTTCAGGATGTTCGTACATCACCCACATGATTTTGGCAGCATCCATCGGTGAACCACCACCCAGCGCGATGATCACGTCTGGTTTGAAGGAGTTCATCTGCTCTGCACCTTTACGTACGATGCTCAGGGTAGGGTCTGCTTCTACTTCGAAGAAGACTTCAGTTTCGATACCGTGAGATTTCAGTACGCTGGTGATTTGATCGGCATAACCGTTGTTGAACAGGTAGCGGTCAGTCACGATGAAGGCACGTTTTGCACCGTCAGTTGCCACTTCTTCCAACGCGATAGGCAGAGAGCCTCGGCGGAAGTAAATAGATTTCGGGAGTTTATGCCACAACATGTTTTCTGCTCGCTTAGCCACAGTTTTCTTGTTGATCAAGTGTTTCGGACCGACGTTTTCAGAGATGGAGTTACCCCCCCAAGAACCGCAACCCAGCGTCAGAGACGGCGCTACTTTGAAGTTATACAGGTCACCGATACCACCATGAGAGGCAGGCGTGTTGATTAAGATTCGGGCGGTTTTCATTTTATCGCCGAAATACTTAACGCGCGCTGGCTGATTATCCTGGTCTGTATACAGGCAAGATGTATGGCCGATACCGCCCATTTCCACCAGTTTTTCTGCTTTTTCAACTGCGTCTTCGAAGCTCTTCGCACGATACATCGCCAAAGTAGGAGACAGTTTTTCGTGAGCGAATGGCTCTGATTCATCAACAACTTTAACTTCGCCGATAAGAATCTTGGTATTAGCAGGAACTTTAATGCCGGCCATTTCAGCAATTTTAGTTGCTGGCTGACCCACGATAGCGGCGTTCAGGCCACCATTTTTCAGGATGATATCCTGAACAGCTTTCAGTTCTTTGCCTTGTAACAGGTAGCCACCGTGTGAAGCGAAGCGCTCACGGACAGCGTCATAAACTGAGTCAACGACGATGATGGACTGCTCTGACGCACAGATTACGCCGTTATCAAAGGTTTTAGACATCAGGATAGAGGCGACTACACGTTTGATATCTGCTGTTTCATCAACAACTACTGGCGTGTTACCAGCACCAACACCGATAGCTGGCTTACCAGAACTGTAAGCTGCTTTAACCATGCCGGGACCACCGGTCGCCAGAATCAGGTTAATGTCTGGGTGATGCATCAGTTGGTTCGATAACTCAACGGTAGGGGCATCAATCCAACCAATAATATCGGCTGGCGCACCTGCTGCGATAGCGGCTTGAAGCACGATATCTGCGGCTTTATTGGTTGCGTCTTTTGCACGAGGATGTGGAGAGAATACGATACCGTTACGGGTCTTCAGGCTAATTAACGCCTTGAAGATAGCAGTAGAGGTTGGGTTGGTCGTTGGCACGATACCGCAAATCAAACCGATAGGTTCAGCGATGGTGATAGTACCAAAGGTTTTATCTTCTTCCAGAATGCCACAAGTCTTTTCATCTTTGTAAGCATTGTAAATGTATTCAGAAGCAAAGTGGTTTTTGATCACTTTGTCTTCCACAATACCCATGCCTGATTCTTCTACAGCTAATTTAGCCAGAGGGATACGGGCATCTGCAGCAGCCAGAGCTGCGGCGCGGAAGATTTTATCAACCTGCTCTTGAGTGAAGTTGGCATACTCGCGCTGGGCTTTCTTGACGCGTGCTACTAGCTCGTTAAGTTCAGCGACATTCGTTACAGCCATAATGCTCTCCTGATAATGTTAAACTCTTTTAGTAAATGAGCTGTTGAAGCAACTAGTATAGACAGGCTTATCCATGCCGTACTGGCAAATAGAGATAGTTTTTATATCCTACTTTCTCATTGCTTACCGCTAATTTACTGAAAGAGCTTTAAGTCCACTAGGAATAATGTGAGGGGGAAAAAACTATTTTCAACCCTTATACTCTATTCCTTAACCGAGTTACTCTCTACCACGGCTCTGAGCTTAACTATTCCTAGGTATGTTTTTCGTGATTTAAATCACAAAATCGTCAAGCTGACACCATTCAGCAATTATTAGTTGAGAGTAATTATCATTTGAGTAAATAAAGTGATAATTCATGACGTTAAATCAGCATTAACGCCACGGAATATTAACAATAAATGCCATTTTAGCTGACACCAATTTATCAAGCATAAATGCTGGTTTATTCCATAGATTCCTGTGACTAATTCTATTACATTAGCGCGCACATCTACTTGAAGAATGTCCTAAACGTGATTTTCAGTGAAAAGAACTATTGTTAGGTGTTTGGACTGTGAAGATCTGTAGCGGCACGGGTGATATCATTATTTGCTCTGCAAATTTACCCAGTTTAACCGTAAGATGTGTTGTCTCGGGGCATTCGGTATAATGGCCTGATATCTGTGATGTATTTACGAGCAATTTCGCGGAGCGATGTGTGAGTCAATCTCTGTTGGACCTTTCAGGTTACATCAAGTTTTTTGTTGGCTTATTTGCGCTGGTGAACCCGGTGGGTATTTTGCCAGTATTTATCAGTATGACCAGCTATCAGGCAGCAGCAGGGCGGGATAAAACCAACCTAACTGCCAACCTGTCGGTGGCAATTATTTTATGGATTTCGCTATTTCTTGGCGATGCCATTCTAAAAATATTTGGTATTTCTATTGATTCATTTCGTATTGCTGGCGGGATCTTGGTGGTGAGTATTGCCATGTCAATGATCAGCGGTAAGCTGGGTGAAGATAAACAGAACAAGCAGGAAAAAACAGAAACTGCGGTGCGTGAAAGTATTGGCGTCGTCCCATTGGCATTACCATTGATGGCAGGGCCGGGTGCGATCAGTTCAACTATCGTTTGGAGTTCTCGCTATCACAGTTGGCAGAACTTAATGGGGTTAACTGTCGCGATTGCGCTTTTTGCATTCTGTTGTTGGTTATTGTTCCGGGCTGCACCATTATTGGTTCGATTACTCGGTCAAACTGGTATTAACGTTATTACACGTATTATGGGTTTACTGCTGATGGCATTGGGTATCGAATTCATAGTAACCGGCATCAAAGCTATTTTCCCTGGTTTGCTTTAACCCGCATCAAGACAATTAATCAATAGCTCCCCATTCATCACTGTTGAGAGGCCACCTGGTTATTACCGGTGGCCTCAGACTGCTGACAAACCTCGAGCCCCTAGGGAAGGGTTTACGGCGTCTTTACGATCTGCCTGTTTTCACCGCTACGGGCACTTTGACATTAACCTCAGGCCACTTGGTTATTACCGGTGACCTTTTTCTTGTCATTAGTATGATATTGAAGTCTCCAGGCATTATTTTGGTGCAAATAATGAATGAACTTTAATCTATTGCACTCAAATGCTGCATTAATAGTTGCTCGGTACAAATAATTTGGCTTAAGGCCTATTTGTTCATCTTTAATAACTCGCTGATTAACCTTCCGATTAAATTAAATACGCTATTTGTTGTTAAAATGCTCACATCATTCTGTAGGGCTTGTGCTGAATTTATCTAGATGTTATTAGTGATTACATTGCAATGAGTAGGTGTTTATTCTGGTAATAGTAAAAATGTTAACTTTATGTTTCTTATCACTGTTTTTAAACATAATTTTTGATGTGAAGTTAAAATCGTTATTATATATAACTAATAAATTCAAAGCATTACGTCTTGACTTGAATGCTTATACAATGAGTTACTATCGTCAGTACCCGATTGAAAAAGAGAATTGCTTAACATTTCTGTAAAAATTATTGGCGTCAGATTTCGGCTTCTGTTAGCTTTCGGACAACTCCATAGCGAGAGATTTCTTGTTTTTTCAATAAAACTGACTCGTAATTTTTATTTTTGGAATAGTTATTGCTAGTCGTTGTTGGCGGCAGATTGACGCAAAACCTTGAGAAAAACATCACAAGTCTCATAAAAGGGCGGTTAGAAATGCAAAGAAAGTTTAAACAGCGACCACTGGCAATAATTGGCACTATTTTGGGTTTATCTTTTTCGGCTGGATCAATGGCGGTAGCGGTTCCTCCGGGCGTAGAATTAGCGCTAGATCAGAGTATTACTATTAATAATGGTTCCGAAGTTGCCTCTTTAGACCCACATAAGGTTGAGGGAAATCCTGAAACCAATATTATTATGAATCTGCTGGAAGGGCTGGTGAGTAATGATGCGAATGGTCATATCATTCCTGCCGTCGCGAGTCATTGGGATAATGACGGCTATAAAGTCTGGACTTTCCATTTACGTGATGACGCGGTGTGGAGTGATGGCACACCCGTCACAGCGCAGGACTTTGTTTATAGCTGGCAGCGTTTGGCTAATCCTAAAATAGGCTCTCCGTACGCCAGTTATTTACAGTATGCCCAAATTGAGAATGTTGACGCGGTGCTAAAAGGCGTCAAAAAACCAGATGAATTAGGGGTAAAAGCATTAGATGCCAACACCTTGCAAGTTACGTTAACCGAACCTGTCCCTTACTTTATTAGCATGTTGTCACACACCTCAATGAAGCCGGTTAAGCGTGATGTTGTTGAGAAATATGGCGATAAATGGACGCTGCCACAAAATTTTGTCGGTAATGGAGCCTATAAATTAAAAGACTGGGTGGTTAATGAGCGTATTGTGCTCGAACGCAGTCCGACTTATTGGAATAATAAAGAAACTGTCATCAATAAAGCGACTTTCTTACCGATCAGTTCTGAAGTGAGTGATATCAATCGCTACCGTAGTGGTGAAATTGATATTACCAACAGCGCCATTCCTCCCCATCTGTTTGCCAAAATGAAAAAAGACCTGCCAGCACAGGTTCATGTCAGCCCGTATCTTTGTACTTTTTATTACGAAATTAATAATGAAAAAGCGCCGTTCACTGACGCAAGGGTCAGAACAGCGATTAAGTTAACGCTCGATCGCGACATTATTGCCACCAAAATTATGGGGCAAGGGCAGATCCCTGCTTATGGTTTTACCCCAACATTTACCGAGGGCGCAAATTTTGTTTTACCTGAATGGGCAAGTTGGCCGCAGGAAAAACGTAATGCCGAGGCGAAGAAGTTACTTGCAGAAGCCGGTTTTAATGCTGAAAACCCATTAAAGTTTAATTTGCTCTACAACACCTCAGATCAAAATAAACAACAAGCTATTGCTGCAGCATCCATGTGGCAAAAGAATCTCGGTGCTACTGTTACCTTACAGAATCAGGAATGGAAAACATCGTTAGAAAGTCGCCATCAGGGCCAGTTTGATGTTGCCAGAGCAACATGGTGTGGCGATTACAACGAACCAACAGCATTCCTCAATATGCTGTTATCAAACAGCAGCAATAATACCTTCTTCTATAAAAACCCAGATTTTGATGCATTATTAGCCAAAACGTTGGCAGCACCTGATGTTAAAGCCCGTACCGCTTTGTACCAGCAAGCAGAGAATTTGTTGGACAAGGATTCGGCGATGGTGCCGGTATATTACCGTGTCAGTGTGCGGCTTATTAGGCCAACAGTGGGGGGATATAGCGGTAAAGATCCGCAAGATTTAATTGATTTAAAAAATCTTTATATTCGTCAGGTACAGTAGCCAGAAATAGAGTTTGCAGTAAGAAGTCGTGTCATAAAGTATTTAGGAAAACAAACAGGGTATTAGGGATGTATAACACAGTACGAATTTTCGTCTGATGTTAATACATATAGGATATTACATGGCCGGATTCGTTCCCCGTGCGATGTAATTGATAAATGCCTTTTAAAGGTGAAGCTCGCCTGACTATAGGGCGATGCAATAATAAAAACTGGAGTGAATATAAGCATGACCAACATCACGAAAAAAAGTCTCCTGGCCGCAGGCATTGTGGCTGCTTTGGGTATGACGGTTGTAGGAAATACTTTTGCAGCCAATGTACCTGCAGGTGTACAGCTGGCGGAGAAGCAAGTTTTAGTTCGCAATAATGGTTCCGAGCCTCAGTCATTAGACCCACATAAAATCGAAGGTGTACCTGAATCAAATATCTCTCGTGATCTGTTAGAAGGGTTGGTTATTAATGATCCTAACGGCAAGATCCTGCCGGGTGTAGCGGAAAGTTGGGATAATAAAGACTTTAAAGTGTGGACGTTCCATCTGCGTAAAGATGCTAAATGGTCAAATGGTGACCCTGTAACGGCTCAAGATTTTGTTTATAGCTGGCAGCGCCTGTCTGATCCTAAAACTGTTTCTCCGTATGCAAGCTATGTGCAATATGCACATATCGCTAATATCGACGATATTATCACCGGTAAAAAATCACCTGATACCTTGGGTGTAAAAGCTCTGGATGACCATACTCTAGAAGTGACGCTGAGTGAGCCGGTTCCTTATTTGGAAAAATTGTTAGCTCATCCTTCTATGTCTCCGGTGAACAAAACTGTTATTGAGAAGTTTGGCGAGAAGTGGACGCAGCCACAAAACTTTGTCGGTAACGGTGCCTATAAGTTGAAAGATTGGGTCGTTAACGAACGTATCGTGTTAGAGCGCAGCCCAACTTATTGGGATAATGCGAAGACCGTTATTAATCAGGTTACATACTTGCCAATCTCTTCTGAAGTGACTGACGTTAACCGCTATCGTAGCGGCGAAATCGACATGACTTATAACAACATGCCGATTGAATTATTCCAGAAACTGAAAAAAGAGATCCCACAAGAAGTGCATGTTGACCCCTATCTGTGCACCTATTACTACGAAATCAACAACCAAAAAGCACCATTCACTGATGCCCGTGTCCGTGAAGCCCTGAAACTGGGTATGGATCGCGATATTATCGTCAACAAAGTGAAAAACCAGGGTGATTTACCGGCTTATGGTTTCACCCCGCCATACACCAGTGGTGCCGAGTTGACACCGCCAGAATGGTTCAGCTGGACACAAGAAAAACGCAATGAAGTGGCTAAAAAGTTGCTGGCTGAAGCCGGTTACACTAAAGATAAACCACTCACCTTCAATCTGTTATACAACACTTCTGATCTGCATAAGAAACTGGCCATCGCGGCGGCATCTATCTGGAAGAAAAACTTGGGTGTTGACGTGAAGTTAGAAAATCAAGAGTGGAAAACCTTCCTTGATACCCGCCATCAAGGGACTTTCGATGTCGCTCGTGCTGGCTGGTGTGCTGACTATAACGAACCTTCTTCATTCCTGAATATGATGCTATCTGACAGCAGCAATAACACCGTGCATTATAAGAGCCCGGCGTTTGATAAGCTGATTGGCGATACGCTGAAAGTTCAAACCGAGAAAGAGCGTGCTGGTTTGTACCAACAAGCTGAAGTCCTGTTGGATAAAGATTCTGCAATTGTACCGTTGTTCTATTACGTGAATGCCCGTTTAGTGAAACCTTATGTCGGTGGTTATACCGGTAAGGATCCACTGGATAATATGCACGTTAAAGATCTTTATATTATCAAGCACTAATATTATAAGGGCAGCCGGTAAGTCATGGGCTGCCCTTTTTGCTTTGAAATATAAAGTCGCAGTAAGAGGCTAAAGGTACAGGCAATGTTAAAATTTATTCTACGCCGCTGTCTGGAAGCAATTCCGACACTTTTTATTTTGATTACCATCTCATTCTTCATGATGCGTCTCGCCCCAGGCAGCCCATTCACTGGCGAACGTAATCTTCCACCCGAAGTGATGGCAAATATTGAGGCGAAATATCACCTCAATGACCCAGTTTATAAACAGTATTTCAATTACTTGGGTCAACTGGCGCAAGGTGATCTTGGGCCTTCCTTCAAATACAAAGACTACACAGTCAATGAGTTGGTCTCAGCTTCGTTTCCAGTTTCAGCAAAACTGGGGCTTGCGGCATTCCTACTGGCAGTGATTTTAGGTGTCAGTGCCGGAGTTATTGCTGCGCTGAACCAAAATACCAAGTGGGATTATACCGTCATGGGGTTTGCCATGACCGGAGTGGTTATTCCGAGTTTCGTCGTTGCTCCTCTGTTAGTCCTGGTTTTTGCCATTATATTAAAATGGCTGCCCGGTGGCGGTTGGAACGGCGGCGCACCGAAATTTATTATTTTGCCGATGGTGGCGCTGTCATTGGCTTATATCGCCAGTATCGCGCGTATTACCCGTGGCTCAATGATTGAAGTTCTGCATTCCAACTTTATTCGTACTGCGCGGGCCAAGGGTTTGCCACTGCGAACGATTGTATTACGTCATGCGTTAAAGCCTGCGTTGTTACCTGTCTTATCCTATATGGGGCCAGCATTTGTTGGCATTATCACCGGCTCAATGGTCATTGAAACCATTTTTGGTTTGCCGGGTATTGGTCAGTTGTTTGTCAACGGAGCGTTAAACCGCGATTACTCACTGGTCCTGAGTCTGACCATTTTGGTAGGCGCATTAACCATTTTATTCAATGCGATTGTTGACGTGTTATATGCCGTTATCGATCCGAAAATCCGTTACTAGCACTGGAGCACGCCAATTATGTTAAGCAAGAAAAATAGCGAAGCTCTGGAAGTTTTCAGTGAAAAACTGGAAGTTGAAGGGCGTAGCCTTTGGCAGGATGCCCGCCGCCGCTTTGTTCATAACCGCGCGGCGATCACCAGTTTGGTGATCCTGATGTTAATTACTTTATTTGTCATTTTTGCCCCGATGTTAGCTCAGTTTTCCTATGCCGATACTGACTGGGGCATGATGTCAGCGGCACCCGATATTGAGTCCGGACACTACTTTGGTACGGATTCATCTGGCCGCGACTTATTGGTACGCGTAGCGATTGGTGGACGCATCTCATTGATGGTGGGTGTTGCTGCGGCCTTGGTTGCCGTGGTGGTTGGCACCTTATATGGATCGTTATCAGGCTATCTGGGTGGGAAAGTCGACTCACTGATGATGCGTTTGCTGGAGATTCTTAACTCATTCCCCTTCATGTTCTTCGTCATTTTGCTGGTGACTTTTTTTGGTCAGAATATTTTACTGATATTTGTCGCGATCGGTATGGTCTCCTGGCTGGATATGGCACGTATTGTGCGTGGGCAGACATTAAGTCTGAAACGCAAAGAGTTCATCGAAGCGGCGTTGGTGGGCGGTGTTTCCACGCGTAATATTGTGTTGCGCCATATCGTACCAAACGTGTTGGGCGTGGTTGTGGTATACGCCTCATTACTGGTTCCTAGCATGATTTTGTTTGAATCATTCCTGAGCTTCTTAGGGTTAGGGACGCAAGAGCCGCTGAGTAGTTGGGGCGCATTACTCAGTGATGGTGCCAACTCGATGGAAGTTTCTCCTTGGTTATTGATGTTTCCTGCCGGTTTCTTGGTGGTCACACTGTTTTGTTTCAACTTTATCGGCGATGGCTTACGTGATGCCCTCGACCCGAAAGATCGCTGAGGAGTAGCACTATGATGACTATTGATAATCAGTCTGCTGTTCAGCAAAACGTTCTGTTGGATGTCAAAGACTTGACCGTTACATTCGGCACACCCGACGGTGATGTTACTGCGGTAAACGCGCTTAATTTTGACCTGCGCGCTGGTGAAACGCTGGGTATTGTGGGCGAGTCAGGTTCAGGTAAATCCCAAACAGCATTTGCATTGATGGGGCTGCTGGCCAGTAATGGTCGGATCGGGGGTTCGGCGAAGTTTAATGGCCGTGAGATCCTGAATTTACCCGAAAAGCAGTTGAACCGTTTACGGGCAGAAGAGATCTCGATGATCTTCCAAGACCCAATGACCTCCCTAAATCCTTATATGCGCGTGGGTGAGCAGCTAATGGAAGTGCTGCAATTGCATAAAAAGATGAGTAAGAGTGAGGCCTTTGAAGAGTCAATTCGCATGCTTGATGCGGTAAAAATGCCTGAAGCGCGTAAGCGTATGCGTATGTATCCGCATGAATTTTCAGGAGGAATGCGTCAGCGCGTGATGATAGCTATGGCGCTGCTGTGCCGCCCTAAGCTGTTGATTGCGGATGAACCGACAACAGCACTGGATGTGACTGTTCAGGCTCAAATCATGACGTTGCTGAATGAACTTAAGAATGAGTTCAATACGGCGATCATTATGATTACCCATGACCTTGGGGTGGTTGCCGGTATTTGTAATAAAGTCCTGGTGATGTATGCGGGGCGAACTATGGAATATGGTCAGGCTCGGGATGTGTTTTATCATCCAAGTCACCCTTATTCTATTGGTCTGCTGAATGCAGTACCTCGCCTTGATGCTGAAGGCGAATCTCTCATGACTATTCCGGGTAATCCACCCAATTTACTGCGCTTGCCGAAAGGGTGCCCATTCCAGCCTCGTTGCCAGTATGCAATGGAAAGCTGTAGCACCGCTCCAGCATTAGAGCATTTTGGTGATGGCCGTTTACGTGCCTGCTACAAGCCAGTAGGGGAATTAGTATGAATGCCATGACAGAGAAAAAAGTATTGTTAGAAGTGGCTGACCTGAAAGTCCATTTTGATATTCAGGATGGTAAACAGTGGTTCTGGCAGCCGTCAAAAACCCTCAAAGCTGTCGATGGCGTTACCTTGCGTTTGTACGAAGGTGAAACCTTAGGTGTGGTGGGTGAGTCTGGTTGTGGTAAATCAACTTTTGCCCGCGCTATCATTGGTTTGGTGAAAGCAACTAGTGGTAGTGTGGCGTGGTTAGGTAAAGATTTACTTAACATGAGTGATGCGCAGTGGCGTGAGACGCGCAGCGATATCCAGATGATATTCCAGGACCCACTGGCATCATTAAATCCGCGAATGACTATCGGTGAAATCATTGCTGAACCACTGCGGACTTATCATCCCAAAATGCCGCGTCAGGAAGTTAAAGATAAAGTCAAAGCCATGATGCTGAAGGTGGGTTTACTGCCTAACTTAATCAACCGCTATCCTCATGAATTCTCGGGTGGTCAGTGCCAACGTATTGGGATTGCTCGCGCATTGATCCTTGAACCGAAACTGGTTATTTGCGATGAGCCGGTATCAGCATTGGATGTATCAATTCAGGCTCAAGTGGTAAACCTGTTGCAGCAATTACAACGTGAAATGGGGCTGTCACTGATTTTCATCGCACATGATCTGGCGGTGGTAAAACATATTTCTGACCGGGTATTAGTGATGTATCTGGGGCATGCGGTAGAGCTTGGCACTTATGATGAGGTTTACCATAATCCTCAGCATCCCTACACCAAAGCATTGATGTCGGCCGTACCTATCCCTGACCCAGATAAAGAAAGGGCAAAAGTGATTCAGTTGCTGGAGGGGGAGTTACCATCACCCATTAATCCGCCATCTGGCTGCGTTTTTCGTACTCGCTGCCCAATCGCTGGGCCAGAGTGTGCAAAAACCCGCCCATTATTGGAGGGGAGCTTCCGCCATGCGGTTTCTTGCCTGAAAGTGGATCCGCTATGATGCCCATATTCAGATATTAATAGTCTGATAGCAAAAATCCCCGCCAGATAAATCAGCGGGGATTTTTTATTGGGTATAATACACGAGCGACAAACATCAGGTTGATCAAGCTGCTGCCAAAGCTAAGCAGCGGGTGGGGCGCTGGTTACTCTTTCCACAAGATATGGCAAAGTTTATGATCTTTTTCTCGGCACAGTAGAACACGAGCAAACACATCGTTTATCTCTTCACCATCACTATCAGCCAGACCAATGACAACTTCGGCGAAAAAGTCCGGATTTACATCAAAATCGACATGTTCTTGCCAATCTTCGGCGGGATCAAATAACTCAGCACCGCCGCGCTCTTCAAACTGAAGGTTAAACAGTAAAATATCTGCTGGATCGAGGTTATCACCTGCCAGTTCCAGAAAAATATCGTAAGCCTGTTCCAGTGTTTCATCTTCAGTCAGGCGATTATTAAGGTCCATTTGCAGATTCCCATTTGTCATTTACAGATTGCGCTCATTAAAACACTCTCTATGCTGCTTTTACAATTATTATGCTATTGAAAGCGAATAACTCAGAGAATCTACAATTAGGCAATTGTTAGCTTTCCCATTGATCACAGGAATGGGCTGAAAAAGTAGAATAATCTTTCAGTTACGCGATGCCAGAGTGGGCGCTTATTCCACTGTTCGTCGTCTAATAATACCGAACGAGCAATATAATCATCCTGAACTTGTGCCAAATCTGCACCAAAACCATCATCATCAATCACCAGTGTGATTTCAAAATTCAACCATAAGCTACGCATATCCAGGTTGACTGTTCCCACCAAACTTAATTGGCCATCGACCAGAACACTCTTGCTGTGCAGCAACCCGCCTTCAAACTGGTAAATTTTAACTCCGGCATCAAGTAGCTCAGAGAAGAAGGCACGGCTGGCCCAACGCACCATCATTGAGTCGTTATCGCGCGGAACGATAATGCTGACGTCAACACCACGTTGCGCCGCGGTACAGATGGCATGTAGCAAATCATCACTTGGCACGAGGTACGGCGTAGTCATGATCAACTGCTTACGAGCGGCATACACGGCGGTTAATAATGCCTGGTGGATCATCTCTTCAGGGAAGCCGGGGCCAGATGCAATCACCTGAATAGTATGGCCGCTCTCTTCTTCGAACGGCATGATATGAGTATCTGGTGGCGGCGGCAGAATACGTTTGCCGGTCTCAATCTCCCAGTCACAGGCATAGACGATACCAATGGTTGTCGCCACCGGGCCTTCCATGCGCGCCATCATATCAATCCATTGGCCGACTCCGGCATCTTGTTTGAAGAAGCGCGGATCCACCATATTCATGCTGCCGGTGTAGGCAACATAATTATCAATCAATACAACTTTACGATGCTGGCGCAAATCCATACGGCGCAAAAATACCCGGAAGACATTGACTTTAAGTGCTTCGACAACTTCAATTCCGGCGTTGCGCATCATGGCAGGATAGGGGGTGCGGAAGAATTGTTGGCTACCGGCAGAATCCAGCATCAGTCGGCAATGGACGCCGCGCCGCGCCGCAGCCATAAGAGATTCAGCGACCTGATCAACCAAGCCGCCCGGTTGCCAGATATAAAACACCATTTCTATATTATGGCGAGCCAACTCGATATCACGGACTAAGGCTTTTAGTGTGTCATCGGTGGTGGTTAACAACTGTAATTGATTGCCTTTAACGCCGCTGATGCCCTGGCGGCGTTCGCACAGTTGGAATAATGGGGTTGCCACCTCGCTGTTGGAGCTGGCAAAAATATGTTGGCAATCTTTCAGTTCACTGAGCCAGCGCGCGGTAGACGGCCACATGGCCTTGGCGCGTTCAGCTCGACGTTTACCGAGATGAAGCTCACCGAATGAGAGATAAGCAATTATTCCCACCAACGGCAGAATATAGATAACAAGTAGCCATGCCATGGCCGAAGGAACGGCTCTGCGTTTCATGAGAATACGCAACGTGACCCCGGCAATAAGCAACCAATAGCCAAAAACTGAGAGCCAACTGATTACGGTATAAAATGTTGTCATAAGGGCGGAAATCCTGTTCACAAACGGTCACTAAAGAGTGTACGCACAGTACGGCAAAGGCGAAACCTTTAATCGGATATATTGCGGGATAAAGTCTTTTAAGCTAAAGGACTTGCAAAGCGAATACCTTAGTCGATATCTATATATAGCTGGCGTTTTTTGTTTTTACCACACTGTAGGTTAGATGATTTAAGGCTAAATATGCGTTTTTTCCCTGTGGCGACTTGGCGCAACAGATGAAAAGCTTATAATAGCTCGGTTCTCAGCTTTGGAAGAATAGCTTCATGAGACGGAGTAAGAATGAGGTAGGCCGTTGGCGTATGTTGCGGCAAAACCAGCGTCGAAAAAATCGCTGGCTTGAAGGTCAATCACGGCGCTATCGCCATATCTATTGTGTCCGGCAACTTCACGAGCATCAGCATCGTAGGTCGCTATTGTTCACTGTGGCTTATGAGTGGTGATTCGCTGTGAGGGTTGTAAAAACAGTCTCTTTATGAGGCTGTTTTTGTTTTTGCCCCAGCAAGGAGATACCCATTATTAAATTTTTACCTGCAAATATCTTGCGCAATACATTCTCCCTTCTGGAGGGGTGACCTGACATTGTTAAAAAAAATGATATTAATTGGAATCTGGAAATAATATTTTCCACTTTAAATTTCACATTTCCGCGCAGAAAAATCACGCCTATCCTAAATTAACAAAATGCGATGATTCTGATGTTCATATTAATAATAAACTGGGCAAAATAGACCCTTGGCAGTTTATTTAACATCAGAAAGAGATCACGCTACCCTATATATCAGGTTGCTTCGTTCTAATCGTTCAATTTCAGGGGTGTTACTGTGGGAGGGTTCGGAGCGACCATTCCCTAACGAAATAAGTGATTATTGAATAATAAACATGATAACCATCATGTTTATTTGATACTTTCATATCTATCAATAAGTTGTTTTAAATCTCATCTTTTCATGTCAATATCATTTATCGTTTTTAGTGATCAATAATAAAAAATTGATCAATTTTATCAATTGATCAATACTGCTGTTCTAATCAAATAAAAGGATTTTACTGTGGATAGCAGACTAAACATTGCGGTTGATTGCGCTTTTATCTGTGAACCTGTTTACCAACATAACGGTAAGTTACTTGCAGTAGAGTTATTGAGTCGCTTTACGACAACCTCTTTTAAATCTCCTATTTATACTGAACGCTTCTTACATCAACTTAATGCTCAGACGAAGGCTAAGTTGCTGCACGCTCAATTATGTGAAGTTAAAAATCAGCAGAAATGGTTTATTGAACACCAAATAATACTCTCAATAAATATAGACTTTGATATGACAAACGCAGTATTGAATGATGATGATGTCATATCACTATTGGATTCAATGCCTTTTATCCGACTGGAAATAATGGAGAGCTTCCCTAACCTCGGTGATGGTGCCGAGAACGCATTATTAAGTAAGCTCGCTAAACGATATTCGCTATGGTTGGACGACTTTGGTAGTGGCAATGCTCATCTTGCTGCGGCCAGCAGTGGCTTCTTTGAGTGTGTGAAAATTGATAAACATTTTTACTGGCAGTGGGCGGGCAGTGTCACCTTCGATAACCTGGTGACGCGTTTGCGTGAATATTGTCAGAATGTTGTTGTCGAGGGTGTCGAAACTCATTTGCAGTATTGCCAACTGGCTGACATAGGCGTCGATGCTATGCAAGGTTACTTATTCAGTTCTTGCCCATTGGAAGAAGTGAGCCATCTTCCAATGCAATACGGCCATTTTAATATTAGGTGATGATATTCAGCGGGCGCAGTTATGGCGCGCGAGGAAATGCAAATTTTGTCGTCAGGACATCAGCTTAGATAAGCTTTTGCTGTGAATATCACAGTTATATGATGCGGTTGAGTGGATGATATAATCCCTATTCCAGCAAAGGTCATAGTTAATGTCTCAATATAAATTAGCTAAAACAGTATTCTTCGGGGATTTGAAAAGCAGCCCGGCGTTGCATAAATATGAGATTTATTGTGAAGAATCTGAGCTGCTATATCACGCTGCTATTTATGCTGAACAAGTCATTGCTGCCGGCAAACATACTTACCCTGTTTGGGTCAGAAAAGATCATATGATCTTAAAATCACCTGCGCATATGCTCGACAAAGCAGTGGAAACCTGTGAAGAGCATTGGCTGAAACACTACAAAGTCTAGTGGGTTGAGCGAGGGTACGTTAAAGCCAATACGCCTGATGGCAGGCGTATGATTTCCATCGCAATTCGTGTATTTATTCAGCACAAACTCAACTGATTTTTCAATGATTTTATCCTTCTCCCCGCGATCAAACCAAACACCGTGACAGTTCGGGCAATCATCAATCTGAATGTTTTTACGTTCGGATATAATCGCTTTGACTCAAAATACGCGTTTATAGGGTCTTACAATGACTGAGTGATACACCCCAGCGGCCACATAAGGGTCTTGTTCTGCCCAAGCCTCGGCTTCTTGCTGCGAAGTAAACTCAGCTATCACGGTAGAACCGGTGAATCCGGCAGCACCGGGATCCGCACTGTCGATGGCGGGATTAGGCCCCGCGGTCAATAAACGGCCTTGATCCTGCAATGCTTGTAAGCGAGCCAGATGGGCAGGGCGCACGGACAAGCGCTTCTCAAGTGAATCAGGCACATCGGTCGCAAAGATTACATACAGCATATTTCACCTATTCGTCATCAACAGTGGATATGGCAATTTGATTTGTGTTCGGTGTTCCATCACATCATGTTCCACCCATAAATTCAATAATTGGTGAGAAGAGGGATATCTGCAATTTATCGACAATACACCGGTAATTCATAATGAAATAAAATGATAACCAGGCGTAAATAGAAAGTGTTATTTGGTAGATATTGCCGTTTAAAGCATCATTTAAGACCTATCGCTAAGATAGTTTGCAACTGCGTATTGAATATGATTGCTATTTGCATTTAAACTTAGCTGCATTAGAGGACACTGAATTATTATGCAGCTAAATAAATTTTTCTTGGGTCGACGGCTTACGTGGCCACTCGCATTTTCAGTAGGTATACATGGCAGCGTAATTGCGGCATTGCTGTATGTATCTGTAGAGCAAATGAGAATACAGCCAGAGATAGAGGATGCGCCGATCGCGGTCACGATGGTTAATATAGATACCTTCGCGGCACCACAGCCAGCAGCGGCAGAGCCGCAGGCTGAACCTGAACCTGAACCTGAGCCCATCGAAGAAGCGCCACCAGAACCTGAAGTGCTGCCAGAACCGGTGCCTGTATCTATCCCTGAACCGGTGAAACCAAAACCTAAACCTAAACCGGTGAAAAAAGAAGTCAAAAAACCGGAAGTGAAAAAGCCAGATGTTAAAAAGACAGTTGCACCGCCGGATGACAAGCCTTTTAAATCAGATGAGCCAGCACTGGTTGCTACTAATGCACCGGTTAAATCAGCACCAAAAGCATCGGTGCTGGGCGTGTCAACCTCTACTGGGCCAAAAGCCCTGAGTAAGGCGAAACCGACTTATCCCGCCAGAGCCTTGGCGTTAGGGGTTGAAGGGCAGGTTAAAGTGCAATATGACATTGACGAAAATGGTCGAGTCACTAATGTGCGAATTCTGGAAGCAACACCGCGTAATACCTTTGAGCGTGAAGTGAAACAGGTAATGCGCAAGTGGCGTTTTGAAGCGGTTGCGGCCAAGGATTATGTCACCACAGTGGTGTTCAAAATTGGCGGCACGACGGAAATGGACTAAGGCAGTGATATTGCTGTTCGGCAATATCCACGTTGCAATAAAAAGGGTCGCTGCTGGAGCGACCCTTTTGACATCTGACATCAACCAAATGGCAACTATTGCGTTGCGCCCACTTCAAAGTTTCGGCTACCTTCAGGTAAGGCGCGAGCTTTGCCGATATCATCAACGGCCACATAGGTGAATACCGCTTCAGTAGCTTTGTAACGCTGGCCAATAGGTTCGGAAGAGACCTTTTTCACCCATACTTCAATATTGATGGTAATAGAACTGCGGCCGCTCTTAATGCAGCGGGCATAACAGCAAACCACGTCACCCACCGCAACAGGTTTGAGGAAGGTCATGCCATCAACACGTACAGTGACCACACGCCCTTGGGCTATCTCTTTAGCTTGAATAGCACCGCCAATATCCATTTGGGACATCAACCAGCCACCGAAAATATCTCCGTTGGCATTGGTGTCTGCGGGCATCGCAAGGGTGCGCAGTACCAGCTCACCGTTGGGTAATACTTGTTCACCGCTAGGTAATAACCGTTCACCGCGAGGTGATATTTGTTCCTGGGTCATCTCTGCCTACTATTTTAAATTATGACTTTTTCTGTTCTTCCGGCATATGTCGGTAAATATAAACGCCACTGATAAGTGTGAATACCAGCGTCAGAGCGGTTAAGCCAAAGACTTTGAAATTGACCCAAATGTCTTGCGGTAACCAGAAAGCCACATAGATGTTCAGCAAACCGCAGACCAGGAAAAACACCGCCCAAGACATATTCAGCGTTGACCAGACGGTATCGGGTAATGTCAGTTCCTTACCCAGCATGCGCTGAATCAATGGCTTTTTCATAAACCACTGACTAACTAATAACGCGACGGCGAACAGCACATACAGCACCGTCACTTTCCACTTAATAAACAAGTCACTGTGGAAGGCCAACGTTAAGGTACCGAACACTAACACCATAATGGCGGTGACCAGGGTCATTTTTTCTACCTTGCGGTATTTGAACCAAGTAAAGGCCAGCGCCAGCAAGGTTGCGACAATCAGCGCCCCTGATGCGACAAAAATGTCATACATCTTGTAGAAAACGAAAAATACTACCAATGGGAGAAAATCTAAAAGTTGCTTCATGAATCAATCCATCATTTGTACACCGCCCGACTATACCGGATTCAGTGCGGTGAGGGTACCTACGGTAAAACACTATTATCCTTAATTATCTGTGGGAATGCGCGCTCCGCCAGCGGAATTTGCAGAAACTTACGATAAACAAGTAACAGATTTTGTCTGTATATTGCCAGTTTGGTATTAACCCAGCATGATAAGTAATAGATATTGGGTTAAAGCTTGGTGGAGTTAGTATGCAGAGAAAATCACTCCGGTATTGGATGCCGGGGTTGACTCAATTAATGGCTTATGAACGTGACTGGCTTAAGCCAGATGTGAGAGCTGGGTTATCGGTGGCCGCAGTGGCATTGCCCATTGCTATCGCCTATGCGGAATTGACCGGCGTTAGCGCTGCGGTTGGATTGTATTCGTGTATTTTGCCGATGATTGCCTACGCATTTTTTGGCTCCTCACGGCAATTGATTGTTGGGCCTGATGCGGCGACCTGTGCGGTTATCGCTGCGGTGGTTGCGCCGTTGGCCGCGGGGAACAGCGAGGTTCACTGGCAACTGACTATCATGATGACACTGATGATGGGGACATGGTGTCTGGTGGCCAGCCGCTTTAAGCTCGGGGCATTAGCTGATTTATTATCGCGGCCTATACTTACCGGCCTACTTAATGGGGTAGCGATCACCATTATTGTTGATCAGTTGGGTAAAGTATTTGGTTTTATGGCCCGCCCACCTCAATTGATTGAGCGAGTGCTGGCTCTGCCACATAATTTAATCAACAGCCATTTACCCACGGTTGCCATTTCATTACTGACATTTGTCGTGCTGTACGGTGTTAAGTGGTTACGGCCCAACTGGCCTGCGCCGTTGTTAGCCATTGTCATCGCGACCTTTGTCTCTTGGTCTGCCAATATGCAACAGTTTGGTGTCGCGGTGGTTGGCGGATTTGACGGTGGTTTGCCGATGGTGCATTGGCCTGATTTCCAACCGGGCCTGTTGCGTGACATGGTGATCCCGGCACTCAACCTGGCGGTGGTCAGTTTTGTCAGTATGATGCTTACCGCCCGCAGTTTTGCCGCCAAGAATGGCTACGAAGTGGATGCCGATGTCGAGCTGCGCGCGCTCGGTGTCACCAATATTGTCTCCGCGCTCTCACAGGGTTTTGCTATCAGTGGGGCGAGTACCCGCACCGCAGTGAATGATGCCAATAATGGTAAGAGCCAACTGGTATCGATTATTGCCGCGTTGGTTATTGCAATGGTGTTGCTATTTTTAACGCGCCCGCTGCAATTTATCCCCATCGCCGCGCTGGGTGTGGTGCTGATTTATGCCGCCTGGTCTTTGCTCGGATTCAGAAGTTTATGGCAGTTACGTAAACGTAATACGCAGGCTTTCTATCTGGCGATTTTTACTTTCGTCAGTGTTGTTTTAGTGGGCGTAATTAGTGGTATTGGTTTGGCGGTGTTGTTGGGGTTATTGCAATTCTTACGCACGGTATTTCGCCCAACAGAGCAGTTATTGGGGGTTAATGCTGATGGCATGATCCATTCTATGCGCAGTGGTAACGGCATTAAACCTGTGCCTGGCGTGATGATTTACCGCTTTAACTCACCGCTGACGTATTTCAACGTTGCCTACTTCAAGCGACGTATTTTGAATCTGGTTGATAGCACGCCACATCCCGCTGACTGGGTGGTGATTGATGCGGTAGCCAGCTTTACTTATGCTGATATCAGTGTGTTGGCTGCGATTGATGAGCTTAAGCGCGATCTGAAGCAGCGTAATATTAAGCTGATATTAGCCGGGCGACGCACTGAATTGACGCGCTGGTTCCGGATTAATAAGTTGAAAAGCCATGATGATGATCTGGTTTTGGTGCCCGATTTGTATCTGGCTCTCAAGCTGATTCAGAGTAAACAGCGGGTGGCAGAGAGACAAGAATCGGAACCTGAGCCGGAAATGAGAACAACAGCAAATGTGTTGAATCCGGAATAACAAAAAGGGCCGTAATGGCCCTTTTGTCATGTTATCTAACGGATATTTATACGGTAATATCGGTTGGGCGTAATAACATATATAAGCGGAACAGATACACCAGCAATAATGCAGAAACCAGATTACTCAGTGCGCTTAAAACCACACTAGCAATAGGTGTCGGCAACGCGGTCAGGTGATTGACCAAATATAACAAAATCAGTTTAGCTGCTATCCACAACATCATCGCCGGAATAATCAACCGAACATTGGCAAAGGCCAATTTAACACTGGTTTTCATTGCGGCGAAAACACCCATCTTTTCCGTGCTCACGATAATCGGTGACAGTGAAAGTGCCACAGCAATAATGATACCCGGCACGATAAACAGGGTTATTCCCAACTGAATTAACAGCGTACCAATGAACATCAGCAGCAGTAAGCGGGGTAAAATAGGTACTGAAATACCAATTGCCTGCAATGCGCTAACACGACGGCCTTGAGAAACCATAGAAATCAGTGTCAGCATGCCACCGACTAATAAAACATTACCCACTAATGCGGAGAAGGTGGCCGCCGCAGACACTTTGAGCAGAATAATCTGTTGCTCTGGTGTGAGTTGTGCCACCAACTCTGTAATGCTGAGATTCCCTGACGACGCAAAATCACTTTCTGTGGAACTTAAAATACTCAGTTGTTCAGTATCAGGGATAAAGGCCTGATTCAGCATGACGGTAATGAACGCAGTCAGTAGCGCCAGTAACAGAATGGCGGCCAGTTGATTACGTAAAAAGTTAAAACTGTCACGGTATAAAGTGTTAGCCGTGATAGGCATGAAAGCTCCTTGGGATCGAAAAAATAGCGCTTAGCCGATGATTATACCTTGTTATGGTGCGCTGTGGGATCCTGTCATTGGCCAACGGCTGATTTCTTCTAATCTAATAACCTCGATGTTATCAACAGGTAACGGTGGCAAGCCATAATGGGCGCGGGCGCGGTCACAATATGGATTGTGAATCCCCGCTGCTCCTGACTGCTCAAATTCATGACAGGGAGGTGGGCGGTCGTCGTAGATTGAACAAGAAACCGACTGGCCGACCTCGCCCTGGAGGGCAATGCAGCGGGAAGATTTGCCATTAGTGCCGGACATGCAGCTAATAAACGGGGTGACCTGCTCGGTCATGGCAGAGGGAACTGTACCGCCGCCATCTTTGGCCTCCGACCAATAAAATGAGACTCGAAAATAGGCACAGCAAGCACCACAACTGACACACGGATTAATTTCAGCGCTCATCTTGAATCTACTGCTCCTGACAAAGTAAACAGCCAACCGATCACGATTTCACACATACAACATCCAAGCATAGCAGCATGACAACTGTTGTCTTTTTCAGCAATGGTCATAAGCACAATTTGGTGTAAACGGCCATTTATGATCCAGATCAATTTCAATATTATTAAGGAATTAAATAACCCTACTTAAATTGGGATTTATTTAAATTGTTACTAAAGATGTGATCTCGATTGGATCATGAATACTCATTTGTGGGTATATTCTGTCCGCGAATATACCCACAAATGGAATGGATAATGAAAAAAGTCACTTTGGCAATATTAGCCGTAGCAACTCTGGCATCGACTGCGGTAAGTGCGCATCAAGCAGGCGATTATATTTTCCGGGCAGGGACGGCAACGGTCAGACCCAATGCCGGGTCTGATGATGTATTAGGTTATGGTTCCTTCAAAGCAGATAACAATACTCAGTTGGGCCTGACTTTCAGTTATCTGGTTACCGATAATATCGGGGTGGAATTGCTGGCTGCTACGCCTTTCCGTCATAAAATAGGCCTTGGGCCGACCGGTGACATCGCTGAAGTTAAGCAACTGCCTCCGACATTGATGGCGCAATATTATTTCCGCGATAAACAAGACAAACTGCGCCCGTATTTGGGTATTGGTCTGAACTACACCACTTTCTTTGATGAGAAATTCAACAATACTGGCGCTTCTGCCGGATTAACGGATTTAAGTGTAAAAGATTCTTGGGGTGTGGCGGGTCAGGCGGGTCTGGATTACATGGTTAGCGAAAACTGGATGGTGAATATGTCTGTCTGGTGGATGAATATCGAAACTGACGTGAAATTTAAAGCCAATGGCCAGGAGCAAAGTATTCATACCCGCCTTGATCCTTGGGTGTTTATGTTTGGTGCTGGTTATCGTTTCTAATTATCCTTCGTCCTTGGCGTGACAGCGGTGTTAGCTGGGCTCACTTACCCGAATCACTGACTGGTTGTTGAACTTAAAATAAACTGGTTGTTGAACTTAAAATAAATAGACTCATCGGGATGCATTTGCTGGCTGCCTGGCTATCACACCAATGACTTTGGCTAATATTTTTCGTTTTTAGCATCAATAGGCGGGGGATTGTACCGAATGGGTCGTAACGGCGTAAGCCGTCGGAGTGCCCATCGGTGCAGTCGCCCCGCCAGTCTCCAGACTATAAGATGTGCATATCCACAGATGATTAGCGAATCAGCATCTGATCACTAACAGATTTCACCCCAGGTACGCTTCGGGTAATCTGTACTGCGCGGTTAGCATCCTGACGTGAGCTAACAAAACCACTCAACTGAACCCGCCCTTTGAAGGTCTCAACACTGATTTCAGTCGATTTTAGATTCTTCTCACCTAACAGCGCTGATTTCACTTTAGTGGTGACCACTGTGTCATCCAGATAACCCCCGGTTCCTTCCGATTTTGCTGTAGGAGCGCAGGCGGATATTGCCATCGCCATAATCACTGCAACGCATAAAGCTGAAATAGTTTTGAAAATCTTCATAAATGACTCTCCATGTTTATCAATGCTATAGGGCATATTGGATAAACCAATAGTCCAAAGTGCTATTAACGCATATTTCACTCAGGTGCGCTGACACCCACCGCATGCTAAATGTAAAGAAATGCTTAGTGTGTTACACATTATTAGTATTGGTTATGAATGACTTTAATTCAAATTTTCAGCAGATAGATTGGGGAAAAGGTATTGAAAATAAGGAAGATAGCGCCTGAATCTGATGCATCATCAGGCGCTCTGGGGAAACTAGCTGCGGGTGGCTGCTTTCATATTGGTCACGAAGTTGGCCAATTGCGCGAGCATCTCTGCGGGCTGTGAGACATTGTTTTCAATGATTTTTACAATAGCAGAACCTGAAATGGCACCTGCTGCCCCAGCCGCCAGACTGATTTTTACCTGCTCAGGTTCTGAGATACCAAAACCTTGTAGAGCCGGAGCCGCATTGTATTCACACAGTTTATCTATCAAATGATTCAATGGCAGCTGTCCGTGATTCTCAGCCCCCGTCACACCCGCGCGGGAGAGCAGATAGGTATAGCCACGGCCATGAGAGGCTATTTCTCGCAATAAATCATCATCGGCATTAGGCGGGCAGATAAAGATAGGCGCAATCCCGTGGCGCAAGGCCGCAGTACGGAACGGTAGAGACTCTTCAAACGGCACATCAGCAATCAGCACCGAGTCGACACCGACATCAGCGCAGCGCTGGTAGAAAGTATCTATCCCATTATGGAATACCAGATTTGCATACATCAGCAATCCAATGGGAATGGTAGGGTGCTTTTTACGGATTTCTGCCAGCATCTCAAAACAGATACCAGGGGTAACACCAGCGGCAAAAGCACGTAGTGCGGCGTTTTGGATCGTCGGGCCATCAGCCAATGGATCAGAGAAAGGAATGCCCAACTCCAATGCATCAGCGCCTGCGGCAATCAAGGTGTCGATAATTTCTAAGGAGAGAGCTGGTGTTGGGTCGCCGAGTTGCACGAAAGGAACAAATGCGCCTTCGTTTTTGGCAGCCAACTGTTTGAAAAGCTGTTGATAACGCTCCATTAAATTTCTCCCCGCGCTTTCAGAATATCGTGAACTGTGAAAATATCTTTATCACCCCGCCCGGACAAATTCACCACCAATATCTGTTCTTTTTCCGGCTCTGCTTTAATCATTTTCAGGGCATGGGCCAATGCATGGGAAGACTCCAACGCCGGAATGATCCCTTCTTTGCATGACAGCGCTTTAAACGCATCCAGAGCTTCGTCATCAGTTACTGACACATAATCAGCGCGTCCGATGCTATTCAAATAAGCATGTTGTGGCCCGACAGATGGGAAGTCTAAACCGGCAGAAATTGAGTAAGATTCTTCAATTTGACCATCACTGGTTTGCATCATCGGTGATTTCATACCGAAGTAGATGCCCACTTTGCCATGTTTTAGTGGAGCACCATGTTGACCAGTTTCGATACCCAGCCCAGCTGGTTCCACGCCAATCAGCCCTACACCCGGCTCATCGATAAAGTCAGCAAACATGCCAATGGCGTTAGAACCGCCACCGATGCATGCCAGCACCGCATCGGGCAGGCGGCCTTCTCTGGCCAACATCTGAGCTTTGGTTTCTTCGCCAATCATCCGCTGGAATTCACGCACAATAGTGGGGTAAGGGTGCGGGCCTGCGGCGGTTCCCAGCATATAGTGGGCGGTTTCGTAGCTACCAGACCAGTCACGCAGGGCTTCATTACACGCATCTTTCAGCGTTGATGAACCGCTGTGAACCGGGATAACTTCAGCCCCCATCAGGCGCATACGGAAAACGTTTGGCGACTGACGCTCAATGTCTTTGGCACCCATATAGATGCGACATTTTAAGCCCAATAAGGCACAGGCTAATGCTGAAGCTACACCATGCTGACCAGCACCAGTTTCAGCAATGATTTCTGTTTTACCCATGCGTTTGGCTAATAAAGCCTGGCCTAAAACCTGATTAGTCTTGTGCGCGCCACCGTGTAACAAGTCTTCACGTTTCAGATATAACTTGGTTTTGGTTCCCTTGGTCAGATTTTGACACAGGGTCAGAGCGGTTGGACGCCCAGCATAGTTTTTTAACAAATCCTGAAATTCCGCCTGAAATTCAGGATCCAGTTGTGCACTAACAAAAGCTTCTTCCAGTTGTTTCAATGCTGGCATCAGAATCTGGGGTACATACATTCCCCCGAACTCGCCAAAATAGGGATTCAATGTGGTCATTTCTTTGCCCTTCATAGGATGAACCAAAATATATTTGTAATAAAGCCAGCACGTCATACCCAAAGTCATTGGAGTTACAGCCAGGCAGCCAGCAAACGAATCCCGATGAGCTGACATCGGTAAGTGATTCGGGTGAGTGCGTGCAGCTAACAACCCTGTAGCTTCAAGTACAAAGGGTATAAATTAGTCAGCGCGTAATGTCTGGAATACGGCGGCAATCTTTTGGGGATCTTTAATGCCGGGGGCGCTTTCCACCCCAGAATTGAGATCCAAACCGGCGCAGCCTAATTGCGCCGCAGCACCGCAGTTATTCGGCCCCAGCCCACCCGCCAGCAGCACGTTATCCAATGGTTGATCGGCTAATAATGACCAGTCAAAACTCTGGCCAGTGCCGCCGTTGCCATTATCCAAAACATAGCGTTCAACATGCTGTAAGTGGCGAACTGGCATGGTGTCAGTGACACTCAATGCCTGCCAAATCTGGCAACTGGCAGGCAATATTTCGCGCAGTTGGTTGATATAGCTTTGATCTTCATGCCCATGTAACTGCACGGCGCTTAGCGACAGCCGTTCAGCAGTTTGTTGTATGGTTTCGACTTTTGCATCACGGAATACGCCAACATATTTCAGCGGCGCACCACTGATAACGGTGCGGGCCTGCGCAATGTCTACATAACGCGGTGAGCTGCCGACAAAAATCAACCCGCCATATACCGCACCGGCCTGATAGGCGGCGGCGGCATCTTGGGCGCGGGTCAGACCGCATACCTTATTTTCACCCAATAGCACGCGGCGCACCGCCGCATTCAGGTCAGTTTCAGACATCAATGCGCTGCCAATGAGGAACCCGTTGGCAAAGTGGCTGAGTTCGCGCACTTGCCGGTAGTTATTGATACCTGATTCGCTGATAACCGTCACGCCCTTGGGCAGACGCGGTGCCAGTTCGCGGGTGCGATTAAGGTCGATAGACAAATCACGTAAGTCACGGTTATTAATACCAACGACTTTTGCCTCTAATGCAATAGCGCGATCCAGCTCCTCGGCGTTGCTTGCCTCCGTCAATACCCCCATGTTCAGGCTATGAGCCACGGCGGCCAGTTGGCGGTAAGTCTCATCATCAAGCACAGATAGCATCAGCAAAATAGCGTCAGCCTGATAAAAACGCGCAAGCTGGATTTGGTAGGCATCAATAATAAAATCTTTGCACAATACGGGTTGAGTTACCGCCGCGCTGACTTGTGGCAAGAAGTCAAAATTGCCCTGAAAGTATTTTTCATCCGTCAGTACCGAGATAGCCGAGGCATAATTCTTATAAACATTAGCAATCTCTGCTGGATTAAAATTATCGCGAATAACGCCTTTGGACGGCGATGCTTTCTTGCACTCCAGAATAAACACCGTTTTGTTGCCCTGTAGCGCCTGATAAAAGTCGCGCTGACTCAAGGTAATGTCATTTTGGAAACTGGCCAGAGGCTGTTGTAATTTCCGCGCGGCAACCCAGATTTCCTTATCGCGCACTATTTGGTGAAGTACCGTTTTGTTAAGCCCAGAATCCTGCATGATTTATCCTCTTGCTGCCAGAGCGGTAACACGTTCAAAAGGCTGACCGCTGTGAATCATTTCCAATGCTTGTTGTGCGTTATGGCGCAGGTTTTCCTGCCCATGCAATTTCAGCAATAATGCGACATTAGCCGCGACTGCTGCGGCATGCGCGGCCTCACCCTTACCTTGTAACAACCGTGCTAAAATGTCACGGTTTTCTTCAGGTGCGCCGCCCTGTAACGAGCCAAGCTCAAAGCGGTTTAAGCCAAAATCTTCCGGTGCTAATTCGTAGCTTTCAATGCTGCCGTTATTCAGCTCCGCGACCTGAGTTGGTGCATGAATCGCCACTTCATCCATGCCACCGCCATGCACTACCGCCGCGCGCTGATAACCCAGCACTTTAAGGGTTTGAGCAATCGGCAACACCAATTCCGGGCTATACACCCCAATCAGTGCCAACGGCGGGCGGGCCGGGTTAATCAATGGCCCTAACACATTAAACAAAGTTCGGGTTTTGAGTTGTTGGCGAACAGGCATCGCATGGCGAAAACCGGTGTGATATTGCGGCGCAAACAAGAAACAAACACCTAACTCATCCAATGCCAGACGTGACTGCTCGGCGCTCATGTCCAGGCGAATACCAAAGGCGGCCAACAAGTCTGACGAGCCGGAACGGCTGGACACACTGCGATTACCGTGTTTGGCCACTTTCACGCCACAACTGGCGGCAACAAATGCGCTGGCCGTGGAGATGTTAATGCTGTTGGTGCCGTCGCCACCAGTGCCGACAATATCGGCAAACAGGTAATCGGGGCGCGGGAAGGGTTGAGCATCAGCTAATAAGGCTTGTGCTGCGCCGGCAATCTCAGCGGGGGTTTCGCCGCGCACTTTCATGCTGATTAATGCCGCCGCCAATTGGCTGGCTTCCAGTTCACCCCGCACAATCGCGGCAAATAGCAGTTGGCTTTCTGCCTGAGTCATCGACTCGGCGCGAAACAGTTTTTCTAATAACAATTCTTTTGGTAATAGATTGTGCATCATCAATTCCTTAAATTTTCATCCCCAAATAGCCTGGAGTCACAGCTAACACTCTTGCGGTTATACGCGCGAAGGGGATAGCGCCCAGGCTAAGGTTTGCTCCAGCAAACGAGCACCCTGGGTGGTTAAAATCGATTCTGGGTGGAATTGGTAGCCACAAATCCGATGGGCATCATGACGAACCGCCATGACCATCTCGCCAAAACGGGCGTTAACAGTGAGCTCTGTTGGGATATTGCTGCCGACTAATGAGTGGTAGCGGGCAACCGGTAAAGGATTAGGCATTCCTGCAAACATACCCTGTCCGTCGTGTTCAATGGCAGAAGCCTTACCATGCAATATTTCACCCGCCTGACCCACATGGCCGCCATAGGCTTCGACAATGGCTTGATGGCCAAGGCAAATTCCGATAATCGGTAGCTCGCCGCGTAAACGCTGTAACAACTCAGGCATACAGCCAGCCTGCGCTGGGGTGCCGGGGCCGGGTGATAGCATCAACACCGGTTGTTCGAGTTGTTGCAAACGCTCAATAATGGTGTCAGCCGCAATTTGGTTGCGGTATATCACTACGCGATGGCCACTGGAACGCAGTTGATCAACCAGGTTGTAGGTAAAGGAATCGATATTATCGAGCAGCAAGATATCGGCCATTAGATTATTTTCCATTAGAACACCTCCCTGGCGTGGTGTGCGGTGGCGATAGCGCGTAACACCGCGCGGGCTTTATTGCGGGTTTCATCGGCTTCCGCCTGTGGGATTGAATCCAGCACCACACCGGCACCGGCTTGTACTGTGGCGATACCGTCCTCGACGTAAGCCGAGCGAATAACAATACAGGTATCCAAATCACCATGAGCGGTAAAATAGCCGACAGCACCGCCGTAACTGCCGCGACGCGCCCCCTCACTGGCGGCGATTAATTGCATCGCCCGAACTTTTGGCGCACCGCTTAATGTCCCCATGTTCATGCAGGCCTGATAGGCATGCAGCACATCCAAATCGTGGCGCAACGTGCCCACTACGCGAGAAACCAGATGCATAACAAAGGAATAACGGTCGACTTTGGTTAAATCAGCCACATAACGGCTACCCGGTTCACAGATACGCGCCAGGTCATTACGGGCCAAATCCACCAGCATCAAGTGTTCCGCCAATTCTTTATGGTCGGTACGCATTTCCAGTTCAATGCGACTGTCCAAATCGCGGTCCAGTTCTCCATTCGCGCGGCGGCCGCGTGGGCGCGTCCCGGCAATCGGATAAATTTCAATTTGACGATGGGTCGCATCATATTTCAGTGCGCTTTCAGGTGAGGCACCGAACAGGGAGAATTCGTTATCCTGCATGAAAAACATATATGGGCTTGGATTGCTGTCTTTCAGTGTTTGATACGCCGCCAGTGGCGACGGACAAGGCAGTGAGAAACGGCGAGAAGGGACGACCTGGAAAATCTCACCCTCGCGGATTGCCTGCTGTAACTCGCTGACAACGGCACCGTATTCTTCATCTGATTGGTTACACTGTAACGCCATCTCTGGTACTGACTTGGCAGGAATGGCCTGCGGTGCTTGTTGCAATTGGTGGGCTAGCTGTTCTAAACGAGCCGTCAAGCGCTGGTGCTCGCTATTATCCGGGGTGAACAGGCTGGCTTGTAATGTTGTTGAGCGATGTTGATGATCTAACACCAACAAGGTTTCAGCTAAATAGAAGCAGAAGTCCGGACAACGTTGGTCTTGGCGCAACTGCGGCAAGTTTTCAAAACCGGCGACCAAATCGTAGGCGAACAAGCCACCCAAAAACATGGCTTCTCGCTCGGTCTGCGGGGCATCGACTAGTTTCAGCAACAAACGCAAAGCATCGAAAACGGATAGCGCTTGTAAGCGGGAGTCTTCATCCTGCACATCAGTAATCACGGGGAATGTTAATTCGCGGCCATTAGGGCGGACTTGAATCTCAACTTGCGCTGGCAATGCTGCGTCCAGCAATGGTAATAAAGCCGCACCATTGCGTGTTAATGCTTCAATGGTCACCTTCTGCCCCAGAGCGGTGATACGCAGCGCACTGTCGATAATCAGCAGACTTTTCAGGTTCTGCTTGCTGGTCACTTCCGCTGACTCAAGCAGTAATGTTGCTGGCCGCGCGCCGCAAAGCTGATGGAACAGCGCGGTTGGGTCATCACGGTAACACGCCGTGGTGGTCAGTAACTGTAAAGTGGGGCGCGAGGTTTGCATCGTTTGTGGTTCCTGAAAAAAGGTATATGCCGAAATCTATGCCCAAAATAATTCGAGTTACAGCAAGGCGGCAATCGGGTGAGAGAGAGCAGCCAACGCACATGTAGCTTGAAATATGACGGGTACATTCATAAAAAAACCCGCTATTAGCGGGCTGAAGCAATCTGCACTGTCTGATGACTGATATGCGCGATTACACCGCCCGGAAGAGGGAGATGTGCCACCAACGCAGTAAGGAAATTAGGGAAGTTTTCATTATCAGTCACTCTCTATGATTGCTTTCATTGTGTTACTGCACAAACGGTGTTGCTCGGTGTTCCTGAGCAGCATCTTGGTATCTCGTGAACTTGTGTACTAGTTAACTGGTTCGCGAGATGAATGTCAACCCCTGAATGATTGTTTTTAACCAACTCTTTTGGCCGCGATATTTGCCTGAATGAGTTGGATGCCAAACAAGATTGATTAACGTTAATGTCACATTAGCGAGTATGATAGTTAGCCACGCTTTTTCCGGACTTTTATTTTGTCTAATAAATCAGTTTTATCTAATAAACCCGTGTTGTCTGATAACACCACATCACCTAACTCGGCTGATTTAACTGATGTTGTGACATCAACAGCCTTTACTCTCTATGACCTACATAGTCATACCACCGCGTCGGACGGCTCGCTGAGCCCCGCGGCGTTGGTGATCAGGGCGGCGCAAATGCGCGTAGGTGTGTTGGCGATTACTGATCACGATACCACCGCAGGGTTAGCTGAAGCCGCTGCGACTATTGAGCAGCAGCAACTGCCCATCCGGCTGATTTCCGGTGTGGAGATTTCCACATTATGGGAAAATCATGAGATCCATATTGTGGGTTTGGGCATGGATATCCAACATCCCAGCATCTGCCAGTTATTAAGCCAACAGTCCGAGCATCGTTATAGTCGGGCGCAAGAAATCAGTGCCCGGTTGGCGAAAGCGCGTATTCCTGATGCCTGGGAAGGGGCGAATCGGTTGGCAGAAGGCGGCCAGGTGACACGAGGCCATTTTGCCCGTTATCTGGTGGAGTTAGGGCTAGCCAGTAACGTCGGCCAGGTGTTCAAAAAGTATTTGGCCAAAGGCAAGACCGGTTATGTTCCCGCGCAATGGTGTACAATAGAACAAGCCATTGATGCTATTAAGCAATCAGGTGGGCAAGCAGTGCTGGCGCACCCTGGGCGTTATGATTTAACGGCGAAATGGTTAAAGCGGTTATTAGCACATTTCGCTGAGCATGGTGGTGATGCGATGGAAGTTGCCCAGTGCCAGCAGGCCCCCCACGAACGGGCACAACTTGCTCAGTATGCGCGCGACTATAATTTACTTGCATCCCAGGGGTCTGATTTCCATCAACCTTGTTCCTGGATTGAATTGGGCCGCAAATTGTGGCTGCCCGCAGGGGTGGAACCGGTATGGCGCGATTGGCCGATAGAGAGTCAGTCCAGCTAATTCATACATTTAATGATTAGGTAGAGTTATGAGTCAATTTTTCTATATTCACCCAGAAAACCCTCAGCCACGGTTAATCAACCAAAGTGTGGATGTTTTACGTAAGGGTGGGGTGGTTGTCTATCCGACAGATTCGGGTTATGCCCTTGGTTGCCGCTTAGAAGATAAAACGGCAATGGAACGTATTTGTCGTATTCGCCAGTTGGATGGTAATCATAACTTCACATTGGTCTGCCGTGATTTATCAGAACTATCAACTTACGCCTATGTTGATAATCAGGCGTTTCGGCTGATCAAGAACAACACTCCCGGCAACTACACCTTTATATTGAAAGCGACAAAAGAAGTGCCGCGGCGTTTGATGAATGACAAACGTAAAACGATTGGTTTGCGTGTACCGTCTAATCCGATTGCGCTGGCATTGTTGGATGTATTAGGCGAGCCGCTGATGTCGACCACATTGATGCTGCCGGGCAATGATTTTGCTGAGTCGGATCCAGAAGAGATCAAAGAGCACTTGGGCAAACAAGTGGATTTAATTATTCACGGCGGCTCACTGGGCCAACAGCCGACGACGGTTATTGACCTGACTGATTCCTCGCCAGAAGTTATCCGCGAAGGTGCCGGGGATACAACGCCATTCCGTTAAATGGATTGGCGATATAAGTCATTGTTAGTGACATCCGAGTCTTTTTGAATCCCTGACTGTGAAAATAGTGTAATATGCCCGGTCACGAACCAGCGTGTTGAGGCGTTTGCGTCACTTTTTACGCGCCACGCTGTGTTCTAAAATGTATTACAATCAGTGAGTTCTGCTTGATTGTGAGTTTAACTTATTGATTACAATATATAACGCGACGCCTGTGAAGGCGACATTAGAGGTTGCTCAATGAGCGAGAAGTCAGAAGACCAAAATTTACCAAACTCAAAGCCACCAAGCCCTAAACCGCAGGGCGACAAGGTTGTGGGTGAAAAAACAAAAGTTGTCGGTGAGAAATTACAGAAAATCTTGGCACGAGCGGGTCATGGCTCTCGTCGGGAAATCGAAACCATCATTCAACAGGGCCGTGTCAGCGTTGATGGTAAAATATCAAAGCTGGGTGATCGTGTTGAGGTGACTCAGGCTACTAAAATTCGTCTGGACGGCCATCTTCTTTCGATAAAAGAATCTGAAGAAGCCGTGTGTCGTGTTCTGGCGTATTACAAGCCGGAAGGCGAGCTCTGTACCCGTAATGACCCTGAAGGCCGCCCAACGGTATTTGACCGTCTGCCAAAACTGCGCGGTTCGCGTTGGGTTGCGGTAGGCCGCCTGGACGTTAATACCTCAGGTTTATTGTTGTTCACCACTGATGGTGAATTGGCTAACCGCCTGATGCACCCTAGCCGTGAAGTTGAACGCGAATATGCCGTGCGTGTGTTTGGTCAAATTGATGACGAAAAAATCAAACAACTGAGCCGCGGTGTTCAACTGGAAGATGGCCCAGCGGCATTCCGCACCATTACTTTCCAGGGCGGGGAAGGGATTAACCAGTGGTATAACGTCACGTTGACCGAAGGGCGCAACCGCGAAGTTCGCCGCTTGTGGGAAGCTGTTGGTGTGCAGGTTAGCCGCCTGATTCGTGTTCGTTATGGTGACATCAATCTGCCAAAAGGCTTGCCTCGTGGCGGTTGGACTGAATTAGATCTGAAAGCGACCAACTACTTACGTGAACTCGTGGAGTTGGATTCTGAAACTGTCAGTAAATTGCCAGTTGAGAAAGACCGGCGTCGGGTCAAAGCTAATCAAATTCGTCGTGCGGTTAAGCGCCATACTGAAGTTGCTGGCCGCCAGGTTGCTGGACGTCAAGGCTCAGCCCGTAAAGGTTCTACCCGTCAAAACGTAGGTAACGCAGCTCCGGCAGCTGCTACTGGGCGTCGTGGGGCTAATAAGCGCGGATAAGTAGGTTATTTATGGGAAGAAATCATTTTCTTCCCTTTCTTTTTCTTTGAGTTTATCTTTCCTCTTAAATCAGATAATTACCAGTCGATACCTTGCTGTGCCTTAATACCAGCATCAAAAGCATGTTTAACCGGGCGTAATTCACTGACGGTATCTGCCATTTCCAATAGATCCCGATGGCAACCACGGCCAGTTATTATCACGGTTTGATGGGCAGGGCGCTGTTTTAGCGCGTCAACAACCTCATCCAGTGATAAGTAGTCATAAGCGACCATATAAGTCAGTTCATCTAACACCACTAAATCTAAGGTCGGATCAGCTAACATACGCCGCGCATGTTGCCAAACACCCTGACAGGCAGCGGTATCTGTTTCTCTATTTTGTGTATTCCAGGTGAAGCCAGTTGCCATCACCTGAAACTCAACACCATGTTGTTGCAACAGATTTTTCTCGCCGTTCGGCCATTCACCTTTAATGAACTGTATCACTCCCGCTTTCAGTCCGTGGCCAACAGCACGGGTTACGGTACCAAATGCAGCGGTAGTTTTGCCTTTGCCATTGCCGGTAAAAACAATCAAAATACCGCGAGTTTCTTGCGCTGCTGCAACCCGTGATTCAACCTTTTCTTTTATTTTTTGTTGGCGCTGCTGGTGGCGTTCTTCAGACATGAAACATTCCTTTATTCTGCGGGGCCGGGTTTACGGCCGGGTTGTGCATCGAAGCTGATACCGGTCTTTCTGCGGCTATCATCGCCCATCAGGTAGAGATAAAGCGGCATAATATCGGCCGGTGTTTTTAACTTATTGGTATCTTCATCTGGGAAAGCACTGGCGCGCATCTGAGTCCGCGTGCCCCCAGGGTTGATACAATTAACCCTCAGATTACTCTGCTTATATTCTTCAGCAAGTACCTGCATCATGCCTTCGGTGGCAAATTTTGACACGGCATAAGCCCCCCATCCAGAGCGCCCCTGACGGCCAACGCTGGAACTGGTGAATACCAAAGAGGCACTCGGCGACTTCAGCAGCAATGGTAATAATGCTTGAGTTAGCATAAAAATTGCATTGACATTCACTTGCATAACATCCTGCCAGACGGTGATATCTTGCTCTGCCATCGGCACAATCTCACCTAATAAACCGGCATTATGCAATACACCATCCAGATGCGAAATTTGCTGACTGAGCGCATCCGCCAGTTGCTGGCAATCTTGCGCTGTAGCATGTAGTAAATCCAGTTCCCAAACGATAGCCGCCTGACCGCCAGCCTTGGCTATCTGTTGCTGCACCGCAACAAGCTTGTGTAGGGTTCGGCCGACGAGAATCAAGCGCGCACCAAAACGAGCATAAGTCAAAGCCGCTTCGCGGCCAATGCCATCACCTGCACCCGTCACTAAAATAGTGTGATTATCGAGTAGGTCGTGTTTAGGTTGGTAATGCATAATTATTCCTCTTACAGGCGGCGTAAATTTGTTTTTTTGCGCACCGCGATATCTCTTACATTCTTATATTTAAGCGAAACCAATGCAATTTTTCATTTGCGCAAGACGGCGGCCTGCGGGTTCGCTAGAATGCAGGTATCTCTTTAATAGCAGATGAATAAAGGCGGTATTTTGTGGAGTTATTTTCTCTGTACGGACTATTTCTCGCTAAAGTGGTGACCATCGTGGTCGCAATTGGAGCGGTTGTATTATTGGTTGTCAGCCAAGGAATGAGGAAACAAGGGTTACGGGGAGAACTCAATTTGGTCCCCCTCGGTGAGCAATATAAGGAAATGCAGCGTGAAATGCGTCTGGCGCGCATGAGCCATGCGGAGCGAAAAGCTTGGAGTAAAGAATTCAAAAAGCAGCAAAAAGCTGACGAAAAACTGAAGAAACAGCGCGCCAAATCTGGTGCAGTGGCGGCAGTAAAACCCTGTTTATATGTCATTGACTTCAAAGGCAGCATTGATGCCCATGAAGTGGCTTCATTACGCGAAGAGATTTCTGCGGTGCTGGCAGTGGCAACTGCACAAGATGAAGTGCTACTTCGTCTGGAAAGCCCTGGTGGCGTGGTTCACGGTTATGGTTTGGCGGCGTCGCAATTGGAACGTTTGCGTCATAAAGGTATACGTCTGACTGTTGCTGTGGATAAAGTCGCAGCCAGTGGCGGGTACATGATGGCTTGCGTGGCAGACCGTATCATTAGTGCACCTTTTGCTATTATTGGTTCTATTGGTGTTGTCGCCCAAATACCCAACTTCCATCGTTTACTTAAAAAGAACGATATTGACGTAGAACTGCATACCGCAGGTGAATTTAAGCGAACCCTTACCTTGTTTGGTGAAAATACCGAGCAAGGCCGCGAAAAATTCCGTGAAGATCTCAATGAAACGCACCTGCTGTTCAAGCAGTTCGTCCATCAACAGCGGCCGTCTTTGGATATCGATGCTGTTGCTACTGGTGAACATTGGTTTGGCACCCAAGCCAAAGAGAAAGGGCTGGTGGATGCCATTGGCACTAGCGATGACTTACTGATAGCTGAGATGGATAATCATGAAGTTATTGGTGTGCGTTATTCCCGTCGTAAACGTCTGATGGAGCGCTTTACAGGCAGTGCAGCGGAAAGTGTAGATCGTCTATTATTACGTTGGTGGCAGCGTGGTGAAAAACCACTATTATAACCTGACGCGAAGTGGATTCGGTGAGATAAAAGCAGGGGGCTTGGCCCCCTGTTATTTTTGGTTCAAAGGCTAAAGGAGGAAGCAGCAAAAGGCGTCATCTGCAATTAATCGATTAAATGATATTTAGCCGATAAAACATGCGCGAGATGTTTAAACATATTAAATACGGCAGTGGTTTTTGCTGTAGGTAAGCCTTCTTCATCAAGGAAAAATTCCCCGCGAAATACCAAAACAGCCCCTTTTTGCTCAACTTCAGTCGCTTCCATTCCGTGCAGATAATCTTCATGTTGACGAATAATCTCATTGGCCTCTGCCAATAATTTATTACGTTCAATAGGTGCTGTGTTTCCAAACATTATATCTCCTCACAACAATCATATTTCCTCAGAACAAGGTAATTTCTCTTACCTATTCTACTGCGGGTTAGCATTTGTTCGCAAACCGACTAAGGTTTATTCGAGCTACTGATGGGTTTGTCATCACAATTGGATAAATTCAGATTCCGAGCTAATTAGGTTGCGTGTCGCTTTTTATCAGGTACAGTGTGGGATTTTATACTATTAGGTGGAAGGTTTTGTTGACGCCATGAGGCAGAATTCGCTGCTGTTACACTGGGCGCAGACAAAGATTTTGACAGATCGTCAACTGAGTTTCGAAAAGCGCTTTTATGGCTCCGATCAAAAAAACAGGTTGATCTCCTGAAAAAGTACCGCAATATAAAAAAGAGATTCAGAATGCCGCGGTACGGCAAGATAAAAACCTTCTTTTAGAAGAAATAATTTAGGTAAAGGTAATTATGGGTAAAGCTCTCGTAATAGTTGAGTCCCCGGCAAAAGCCAAAACTATTAATAAATACTTAGGGAATAACTACGTGGTTAAGTCCAGCGTCGGTCACATTCGTGATTTGCCGACCAGTGGCTCAGCCAGTAAGAAGAGCGCTAACTCAACTGAAGATAAAGCCAAGAAAGCCGGCAAGCCCAAAACTAAAGTAAAGAAAGACGAAAAGGTTGCATTAGTTAATCGCATGGGCGTCGATCCTTATCATGGCTGGAAAGCGCAGTATGAAATTTTGCCCGGTAAAGAAAAAGTGGTTGCCGAGCTGAAAGCATTAGCCGAAAACGCTGATCACATCTATCTCGCAACCGACCTTGACCGCGAAGGAGAGGCAATTGCCTGGCATTTGCGGGAAGTGATTGGTGGTGACGATAAGCGTTTTAGTCGAGTGGTGTTTAACGAAATCACGAAGAATGCTATCCAACAGGCATTTAATCAACCGGGTGAATTGAATATCAACCGGGTGAATGCCCAGCAAGCCCGTCGCTTTATGGACCGGGTTGTGGGTTATATGGTTTCTCCACTGTTGTGGAAAAAGATTGCACGTGGCCTGTCCGCTGGGCGCGTACAATCGGTCGCGGTACGTTTGGTCGTTGAACGTGAGCGGGATATTAAAGCATTCGTTCCTGAAGAGTATTGGGAATTGCATGCCGATTTGCTGGCGAAAGGTGAAGTTCCTATACAAATGGAAGTCACCCATGCTCACAATAAGCCGTTTAAACCCGTCAATCGTGAGCAGACCCACGCCGCGCTTAAACTGCTGGAAAACGCCCGTTATAAAGTGCTGGATCGCGAAGATAAACCGACCAGCAGCAAGCCCGGTGCACCATTTATTACTTCTACCTTGCAGCAGGCTGCCAGTACCCGCCTGAGCTTTGGTGTGAAGAAAACCATGATGATGGCGCAGCGCTTGTATGAAGCTGGGCATATCACCTATATGCGTACTGATTCCACCAACTTAAGTCAGGATGCTCTGACTATGGTGCGCGGTTATATTGGTGATAATTTTGGCGATAAATACTTGCCATCTGCACCGAATCAATACAGCAGCAAAGAAAATTCACAAGAAGCGCATGAAGCCATTCGTCCGTCTGATGTGAATGTGCTGGCTGAGCAGCTAAAAGATATGGAAGCTGACGCCCAGAAGCTTTATCAGCTGATTTGGCGTCAGTTTGTGGCTTGCCAGATGACGCCAGCCAAGTATGACTCCACCACGCTGACGGTACAGGCTGGCGATTTCCAACTGCGAGCTAAAGGTCGTACTTTACGCTTTGATGGTTGGACCAAGGTGATGCCAGCATTGCGCAAAGGCGATGAAGACCGAACCTTGCCAGTGATCGAAGTGGGCAGTGAGTTGGATTTACAAAAACTGATCCCAAGCCAGCACTTCACCAAACCGCCGGCGCGTTACAGCGAAGCGTCATTGGTAAAAGAACTGGAAAAACGGGGCATTGGCCGCCCGTCTACTTATGCGTCGATTATCTCGACCATTCAGGACCGTGGTTATGTCCGGGTAGAAAACCGCCGTTTCTATGCCGAGAAAATGGGGGAGATCGTCACCGACCGTCTGGAAGAAAACTTCCGCGAGTTGATGAATTACGACTTTACCGCGCGTATGGAAAGTGGCCTGGACCAGGTTGCTAATGATCAGGCTGAGTGGAAGGCTGTGCTGGACGGCTTCTTTGCTGAGTTCAGTGAGCAGCTTGAAAAGGCTGAAAAAGATCCTGAAGAGGGCGGTATGCGCCCGAATCAAATGGTCATGACCAGCATCGATTGCCCAACCTGTGGTCGTCAGATGGGGATTCGCACTGCCAGTACTGGGGTATTCCTCGGTTGTTCTGGCTATGCATTGCCGCCGAAAGAGCGCTGCAAAACCACCATCAATCTGGTGCCGGAAGCTGAAATTCTTAATATCCTGGAAGGCGATGATGCAGAAACTAACGCATTACGCGCCAAACGTCGTTGTCAGAAGTGTGGCACGGCAATGGATAGTTATCTAATTGATAACCAACGTAAGTTACATGTTTGTGGTAATAACCCGACATGTGATGGTTATGAGATTGAAGAAGGCGAGTTCCGTATCAAAGGGTATGAAGGCCCGATTGTTGAGTGCGAGAAATGTGGTTCTGAAATGCATCTGAAAATGGGGCGTTTTGGTAAGTACATGGGTTGTACCAATGATGAGTGCAAAAATACGCGTAAAATCTTGCGTAGTGGTGAAGTTGCACCGCCGAAAGAGGATCCGGTACCGTTGCCAGAATTGCCTTGCGAAAAGTCAGACGCCTATTTCGTGCTACGCGATGGCGCTGCTGGTGTCTTCCTGGCGGCTAATACATTCCCGAAATCGCGTGAAACACGTGCGCCTTTGGTTGAAGAGTTAGTGCGTTTCAAGGATCGTTTACCGGAAAAATTACGCTACCTGGCTGATGCGCCAGTGACGGATAATGAAGGTAATAAGACTCTGGTTCGCTTTAGCCGCAAAACCAAGCAACAATATGTTTCCTCAGAGAAAGAGGGCAAAGCCACCGGTTGGTCTGCTTTCTATATTGATGGCAAATGGGTTGAAGCTAAAAAATAGGTGTTTGACACGCATCTGAATGCGGCTAAGTGGTTAGTTTATCACTTAGCAGGAAAAATATTCACTGCGTCAAATAACGGGTTATACATGTAAAACCAGCCTTAATGGCTGGTTTTTTTTATTGGGCTAATTTATCCAAGTGCTTTATAGTCTTGGTCAAACCGTTGAAATTATCAATCGTTAACGGCTGTCTGCATTAAGTAAAAACACCATTATTTTTAAGCGAATACTCTACACCCTAAATAATTCGAATTGCAGCCTACGTATCGGCAGTTTGAAGTATGACAGGACCGTTAATTGCATGTGTATGCTCACGACCTTAAGTCGGCGATTAGGGCAAGATAAAGTGAGATAACAGGGGTGTATACAGTTACTGCTGAAATGATATAGTAGTTATATAAAATGTTTTTTTATCACCTAATGTTATTATAAGATCGATATTGACCACTTTGGCATCATGCAGTTATGGGTTTCAGTTAATAACTTCTCGGCATACCGGGTGATTCCGATATACCAAACTGTGGGTCTCCCACAGTGTTTAACCTAGGATGGTATAGATATGAAATTGCAGCAGCTCCGTTATATTGTTGAGGTGGTTAATCATAACCTTAACGTATCGTCCACCGCTGAAGGCCTGTACACCTCGCAACCTGGGATCAGTAAACAGGTCCGCATGTTGGAAGATGAGCTGGGTATCCAGATTTTTGCTCGCAGTGGTAAACATCTCACGCAGGTGACCCCAGCAGGGCTGGAAATCATCCGTATTGCCCGTGAAGTATTATCAAAAGTTGATGCCATTAAAGCGGTTGCTGGTGAACATACTTATCCCGATAAAGGGTCTTTGTATGTGGCGACGACCCATACTCAAGCGCGTTACGCATTGCCGAATGTGATTAAGGGCTTTATTGAGCGCTATCCTCGCGTGTCACTGCATATGCACCAAGGCTCGCCGACACAAATAGCAGAAGCGGTTTCCAAGGGCAGTGCTGACTTTGCTATTGCGACAGAAGCGCTACATTTGTATGACGACCTGATTATGTTGCCGTGCTATCACTGGAATCGCGCGGTGGTAGTGAAGCCCGATCATCCATTAGCAGGGAAAGCCCATGTCAGCATTGAAGAATTGGCTGCTTATCCTATTGTGACCTACACCTTCGGTTTTACTGGCCGCTCTGAACTGGATACTGCGTTTAATCGTGCTGGCCTGACGCCGCGCATTGTCTTTACCGCGACAGATGCTGATGTGATTAAAACCTATGTACGATTAGGGTTGGGTGTTGGGGTTATCGCCAGTATGGCAGTTGATCCGATCCAAGATCCTGATCTGGTGATAGTTGATGCCCGTGATATCTTTACTTACAGCACCACGAAAATTGGTTTTCGCCGTAGTACCTTCCTGCGCAGTTATATGTATGACTTTATTTTACGTTTTGCGCCTCATTTGACGCGCGATGTAGTAGATAAAGCGGTTGCGCTGCGCTCGAATGAAGATATCGAGGCGATGTTTAAAGATATTAAACTGCCGACCAAGTGATAACTAAATCAACAGCTTACATCTACCTCTAAAAATCATGGTCGCTCACTATGTGTGAATTGCGTGTAAGTTATGTGTAACTTTCCGCCGTGAGCTTAGACTCAACAGAGGAGGGGGGCAACCCCCTCTGTTTCATGTTTTATATTTCATTAGAACGCAGGTTTATCCACGACATTGGAGAAAATGGAGCTTTTAGAAGAGTGTAAATTGTGTGGTAAAAAGTGCTGTATTACAGAATTTGCATATAATCCCACACTGTTACTATAAGCGGCTTAAAAGAGTATCCAACCAATTGCTCATTATTGTTGATAGTGATGAGATAGAACCCTGATTCTGTAATTAAGACCCAAAATAAAAATCACTTTGCGCAGAATGCGAACAACCCCTTAGCGTAAAATATGAATCTTATGGGACTAACATATTTAGAACTTCGAAAAAAGTAATTGAGCAGGATGAGCGGATTGCAATAAATAGTTTCGATTACAAGAGGTTTTATCTGTATTTCATAAGTATATTATGGAGAGTATCACTAACGAGTCATGATAGTTGTAAAATATCGTTTTAGGTGGTGGTTTTGAAGATATTTTAAAGTTTTGTATTATAAAGAACAGAATGAAACTTGATCGCAGCAATAGCTTAAAAATCTATAATTTTTTCAAGGTTATCAGTGTTTAGAGTGGTAATGATTATTCAATATAAAAGCAACGATTGCCAGATGTATGTTAAGTGATGTGAGCAATAGTAGTAAATAATATCTGCTCTGAAATGATCGTATGGATTGCGTAAACAATATGCAATGAAATTGAAAATGGGAAAATATCTGATAGATGGGTGTTATTTTCACTGATATAAATTTAGCAACTGTTAAATAATATATTCGGATTGATATGAAAAAAACTCTACTATTACTGGGCGTCTTGTCATTAATGCCGCTGATGGTGCAGGCAGATGTGTCGCTTGACATCAATGTGCCCGGCGTCAGTTTACATTTAGGTGATCAAGATAAGCGTGGCTATTACTGGGATGGCTACGACTGGCGTCCACCACAATGGTGGCATGAGCACCGTGGTGGTCATATTGGTGATCGCAATGAGCGTGGTTATTATTGGGATGGTGGCCGTTGGCAGCGCCCACCAACACAAGACGGTCATAATCCATTCCGAGGGCAGGGGCATGGTAACCCTGGTCATAATGACGATGGCCCTCATGGTAATCAGCCACAACATAATGGAAATAACGGACATGGCCAACAAGGAAATAATAATGGGCCGGGTAGCAGTGGCAAGCCCGGAAGTCAAAATAACCAAGGTGGCCAAAATAATAGTGGCGCTCATGGCGGCCAGCAGATCTACCCACCGAAAAATAATGGCTACCGTGGTTAAGAAATAATCGCTAGCGTTGTCACGATAGTCAGTGGACAACGCTAGCGTTAAAAATCATATTTTTCATCCAAAACTTCCCCTTATCCTCCTAACACCCTACTATCTGTGGCTAACAACGAATATCAGATATCTTCAGGTAAATCCTGAGGCACTGGCCGAGGATGTCATGCAAACCAGTCACTTATTTACCGCACTGCAACAGCGACAGCAACAACGTGATAACCGTTATCTCAAAGGATTGGTTGTCATATTATTATTGTCGTTGCTTATCAGTCTATGTGCCGGTGATATATGGCTTTGGCCCACTCAATGGTTCAGTGAAACTGGGCGACTTTTTGTTTGGCAGTTGCGTTTACCTCGAGCATTGGCGGTGTTGATGGTAGGGGCCAGCCTTGCCGTCTCTGGGGCTGTCATGCAGGCGTTGTTTGAAAATCCATTAGCCGAGCCTGGTTTGCTCGGCGTGGCAAATGGCGCGGGCGTTGCATTAGTGATGGCCGTGTTGCTCGGGCATGGATTGCTCCCCATTTGGTTTTTAAGTGCTTGTGCAATCGCAGGGGCGTTATTGATGACGATGCTTTTGCTGGGCTTTGCCCGCCGACGCTTATTAACCAATGCCCGTTTATTACTGGTTGGGGTGGCTTTAGGTATAGTTTGTAGCGCAATTATGACTTGGGCGGTCTATTTCAGTACCAGCCTTGACCTACGCCAATTAATGTATTGGATGATGGGCGGATTTAGTGGCATTGACTGGCGACATCAAGGGCTGGTGCTGGCACTGCTACCTATCGTCCTTTGGCTCTGTTGCCAAGGGCATTTACTTAATTTTATGTCACTGGGTGAGCAACAAGCACAGCAATTAGGGGTTTCTCTCCACCTATGGCGAAACTTATTGGTACTTGCTATTGGCCTATTAGTGGGGGTTAGTGTTGCCCTGGCCGGGGTGATAAGCTTCATTGGGCTGGTTATCCCGCATATTTTACGACTGACGGGGTTAACCGATCAGCGCCGGTTATTGGCAGGATGCGCATTAGCCGGAGGGGGGATACTGTTATTAGCTGATATTGTCGCGCGTATTGCCTTATTCTCAGCAGAATTACCGATTGGTGTAGTGACTGCAACCTTAGGCGCGCCCCTATTTATCTGGTTGCTGACACGTGTTAAAAGTGTAAAGTGATTTGCGTTACACTGACTTATGTTCCTGTAGGTTCATCTGTTTATCATTGCTGAAATAAGGGTACCCCTGATGAGTCATTCAATTTATTCTATCCCAGTAAAAACGATTGAAAGCCAATCCGTTAACCTGGAAAAGTATAAAGGATCGGTTTTGCTGGTGGTCAATGTGGCTTCCCAATGTGGTTTAACCAAGCAGTATGAAGGGTTGGAAAAGCTATACAAAACTTATCAGCAACAGGGTTTTGAAGTATTGGGTTTTCCAAGCAATGAGTTTGCGGGGCAAGAGCCCGGCAGCGATGAGGAAATCCAGGCATTTTGTCGTGGAACTTTTGGTGTCGATTTCCCGATGTTCAGCAAAATAGAAGTCAATGGCCCACAACGGCATCCTTTATACCAACATCTAATCGCGGCCAAACCTGTGGCGGTAAAACCTGAAAGCAGTGAATTCTATCAGCGCTTAGCAAGTAAAGGTCGTGAGCCAAAACATGTCGGTGACATTCTGTGGAACTTTGAAAAATTCTTGATTGGCCGAGATGGTACCGTTCTTGAAAGATTTGCACCCGATATGACGCCAGAAGACCCGATTTTGGTCAATGCTATTACACGCGCATTGGCTGCTCACTAATTTACGGATGAAAGATTTATTTTGATGTTATTGCAACTCAGCAATGTCAGTGTAGATACCCGTCTTGCCCCTTTTTCTACACAGGTTGCAGCTGGATTGCAAACACACTTAATCGGTCCGAATGGAGCGGGGAAAAGCACCTTATTGGCCTCTCTGGCGGGTCTATTGCCCTCTGGTGGGGACATCTCACTTGCGGGGAAGGCATTATCCCTCTATTCGGGGCCTGATTTAGCACGTCTGCGGGCCTATTTATGTCAACAACAATCGGCTCTGACCATGATGCCGGTTTTCCAATACCTTTCGCTTTATCAACCCGCAGGGGCTTCCTTGGACGCCATTGCTACTACCATTGGCTATCTCTGTGAGAGATTACGCTTAACCGATAAGTTACCCCGCATGTTGTCACAACTTTCTGGTGGCGAATGGCAACGGGTTCGTTTGGCCGCTGTTTTTTTGCAAGTTTGGCCAGATATTAATCCTGACAGTAAATTGCTGCTACTTGATGAGCCATACACTGGCCTTGATGTCGCACAAAAAGTAGCATTGGACAGTTTATTGCGTGAGTTTTGCTCTGCTGGCCGCAGTGCAATCATCAGTGCTCATGACCTGAACCACACTTTGCAACAAGCTGACCAGGTGTGGCTAATGTCGGGTGGAAATGTGCTTGCTCAAGGGAGTACCGATAAAGTGATGAGAGCCAATATACTCTCCGAGGTATTTGAGGTTGATTTTCAAATACACAATTTTAATCGACAGAATTGGATTATTACAAAAGACTTTTAACAGTAACACTTGTCATTTACCCATAATTTCCCTTCCTAACCACATCTATTTATCTATAGTTCCTATACTTATATTTACAGCACTGATAAATACAATTAATTATGGCCTTTGCTGTGTTAAGAGGTTTTTTATTCAATTGATTATATTGAGGAAAGTGTATCTCTAGCTTAAGGCAGTCACAACTAATATTATTGCAAAAAAAAATCCTATCTTAAGGTTTATTTAAGGTTAGTAAACTAAACTTCATATTCAGCCAAGAGTGAGTTTATCTGAGTGGCGTTTAGTTTCCGTTAACTTACAGGGGAATATAGTTTCCCAAAGAGCCAAGTACCCTAGGAATTTTTCAATGCAGAATTTTTTGCCTTTTTCTCGTCCAGCTATTGGTTCGGACGAAATTAATGCGGTAGTGAATGTACTAGGCTCCGGTTGGATCACCACAGGCCCTCAGAATCAACAGTTGGAGACTGATTTTTGTGCAGCATTTGGCTGCAAACATGCAGTCGCTGTCTGCTCTGCTACGGCAGGTATGCATATTACTTTAATGGCGTTAGGTATTGGCCCGGGAGATGAGGTGATTACACCGTCTCAGACGTGGGTTTCAACCATTAATATGATTGTGTTGCTTGGCGCTGAACCTGTCATGGTGGATATTGACCGCGATACATTAATGGTGAATGCCGCGGATATCGAAGCAGCAATCACATCCAAAACTAAAGCTATTATTCCCGTACATTATGCCGGGGCACCTTGCGATCTTGATGCCTTGCGTCAGATTGCTCAGCAATACAAAATTCCATTGATTGAAGATGCAGCCCATGCTGTTGGTACACGTTACGGCGATCAATGGGTTGGCGAGAAAGGTACTGCCATTTTCTCTTTCCACGCTATCAAGAACATCACCTGTGCTGAAGGTGGTTTAATTGCGACCGATGATGATGAACTGGCGGCCAAGGTGCGTCGACTCAAGTTTCATGGTCTGGGAGTTGATGCTTTCGATCGCCAAATTCAAGGACGCAGCCCACAGGCCGAAGTTGTCGAGCCGGGGTATAAATACAACTTATCGGATATTCACGCCGCTATTGCTGTTGTTCAGCTCCAACGTTTACCTGAAATTAACGCTCGGCGTCAGGCCTTGGCCGCTCGTTATCATCAAGCATTAGTCGATTCGCCCTTACAGCCGCTGTTTGTTCCTGATTATGCCCATCTACACGCCTGGCATCTTTTTATGGTACGGGTTGATAAGGAACGTTGTGGTATTGACCGTGATTCACTGATGGCACGATTGAAAGAAGTAGGCATAGGCAGTGGCCTGCATTTTCGCGCAGCGCATACCCAAAAGTATTATCGCGAACGCTACCCATCTCTACATTTACCCAATACTGAGTGGAATTCCGCCAGATTATGCACATTACCTCTTTTCCCCGACATGCTGGATAGCGATGTTGATAGGGTGGTGGATGCATTGGCAACTATTATAGGGCCGCACCGTGTCTGAAAGTGAAAAAATCAAAAAAGTCTCAATTGTGATCCCTGTTTATAACGAGCAAGAAAGTTTGCCGATATTAATAGAGAGAACGTCGGCTGCCTGTAAATTACTGACTCAACCCTATGAGATTATTCTTGTTAATGATGGTAGCAGTGATAATTCAGCTGAACTTTTAACAGCGGCGGCGAATGAACCGGAGAACCATATCATTGCCGTTTTACTTAATCGTAATTATGGCCAGCATTCGGCCATTATGGCCGGATTCAATCAGGTCAGTGGCGATTTGATCATTACACTCGATGCTGACTTACAAAATCCACCGGAGGAGATCCCTCGGTTGGTGAGTGTCGCTGAAGAGGGCTATGACGTGGTGGGTACTGTGCGTGCGCATCGTCAAGATTCGCTGTTCCGTAAAACAGCTTCCCGCATGATCAACATGATGATTCAACGCGCTACAGGGAAATCAATGGGCGATTACGGCTGTATGTTACGGGCCTATCGCCGCCATATTGTTGAAGCAATGTTACATTGCCACGAACGCAGTACCTTTATTCCTATCTTGGCAAATACATTTGCCCGTCGTACGACCGAAATTACCGTTCATCACGCAGAACGTGAATTTGGTGATTCAAAATACAGCCTGATGAAGCTGATCAATCTGATGTATGACTTGATTACTTGCCTAACAACAACGCCATTACGTTTATTAAGTCTGGTTGGCAGTGTTATTGCGCTCTCTGGTTTCACTCTTGCCGTGTTGTTAGTGGTTTTACGCTTGGTATTTGGCCCTGAATGGGCAGGTGGCGGCGTCTTTACGCTATTTGCCGTGTTGTTTATGTTCATTGGTGCTCAGTTTGTTGGTATGGGTCTACTCGGTGAATATATCGGTCGTATTTATAACGATGTGCGCGCACGCCCACGTTATTTCATACAGAAAGTGGTCGGCGCAGAGCAGACCGAAAATAATCAGGAAGTAGAAAAATGAAAGCGATTGTATTTGCCTATCACGATATTGGCTGTATCGGCCTGAAAGCTCTTGTTGAAGCAGGTTACGATATTCAGGCAGTATTTACCCATACTGACTCACCCAATGAGAATCGCTTTTTCTCTTCTGTAGCCAGAGTGGCTGCGGATTTAGATTTACCCGTATTTGCGCCAGAAGATGTTAACCACCCGCTGTGGATTGAGCGTATTCAGCAATTACAGCCAGATATCATTTTCTCTTTCTATTATCGCAATATGCTTTGTGATGACATTTTGTCGTCGGCTCCGCGTGGAGGATTCAATTTACATGGGTCCTTATTACCGAAGTATCGCGGCCGGGCACCGATCAACTGGGTTTTGGTTAATGGTGAGACAGAGACGGGTGTAACCCTGCATCAGATGGTGAAAAAAGCGGATGCAGGACCGATTGTCGGGCAGCATAAAGTCATGATTAGTGGGAGCGATACGGCATTAACTTTGCATGCAAAAATGCGTGATGCTGCCAATGAACTGCTGCGTGATTTGTTGCCGAAAATGAAAAATGCTTCATTGCCACTGGAGCCACAAAAAGAATCTAAAGCGAGCTATTTTGGTCGTCGTACGGCAGATGATGGTGCAATTGATTGGCAGAAATCAGCATTAGCAATCAATAATTTGGTGCGCGCTGTAACAGAGCCTTATCCCGGTGCATTCAGCTATCTTGGACAACGTAAATTGATTATTTGGCGCTCGCGGCCACTCGATGTTGTCCATAGCAAGTTAGCCGGTACAGTGTTGTCAACATCTCCACTGGTTGTTGCATGTGGTGACGGTGCGCTGGAAATTATAACAGGGCAAGGCGAGGAGGGGCTATATGTTCAAGGGAGCCGCCTGGCACAAGAGATGGGAATTGTCACTGGTATCCGTCTAGGCAATAAACCAAGTCAGAAATTGAAAAGGCGCACACGCGTATTAATCTTGGGCGTAAATGGCTTCATTGGGAACCATTTAACTGAGCGTTTGTTACGCGATAATCGCTATGAAGTTTATGGTTTAGATATTGGTTCTGATGCCATCTGCCGTTTTCTCGACAACCCAAATTTCCATTTTGTTGAGGGGGACATCAGTATTCATTCCGAATGGATTGAATACCACATTAAAAAGTGTGACGTTATCTTACCTTTAGTTGCTATTGCGACCCCAATTGAATATACCCGAAATCCACTGCGAGTTTTCGAATTGGATTTTGAAGAAAACCTAAAAATTGTTCGTGATTGTGTTAAATACAATAAGCGTATTGTCTTCCCGTCGACGTCAGAAGTATATGGCATGTGTGATGATAAAGAATTCGATGAGGATAGTTCGCGGCTTATTGTTGGGCCAATCAATAAACAGCGTTGGATTTACTCGGTCTCCAAGCAATTGCTAGACCGTGTTATTTGGGCTTATGGCGCGAAAGAAAATCTGAAATTTACATTGTTCCGTCCATTCAATTGGATGGGGCCACGGTTGGATAACCTTGATGCCGCTCGTATTGGGAGTTCCCGCGCCATTACACAGCTCATTTTAAATCTGGTCGAAGGCTCGCCAATTAAACTTGTCGATGGTGGGGAGCAAAAGCGCTGCTTTACCGATATTCATGATGGCATCGAAGCACTGTTCCGTATTATTGAAAACCGTGATGGCGCTTGTGATGGGCAAATAATTAATATCGGTAACCCAACGAATGAAGCCAGTATTCGTGAGTTAGCTGAAATGCTATTAAGATGTTTTGAAAAGCATGAGTTACGCCATAATTTCCCGCCGTTCGCTGGTTTTAAGGATATTGAAAGTAGCGCATATTATGGAAAAGGTTATCAGGATGTGGAATACCGTACACCTAGTATCCGCAATGCGCGCCGTATTTTAGATTGGCAGCCAGAAATTGCTTTAGAGCAAACCGTCATGGAAACATTAGACTTCTTCCTACGTGGCGTCGTACTTGAACAAAATGTACTTGAACAAAATGTACTTGAGCAAAATGTCATTGAGCAAAGTAAAACCTCGAAGGATGAGCATCACGTATGAAGCAAGTTGGCCTAAGGATTGATGTAGATACCTACCGAGGAACCAAGGAAGGTGTGCCATCATTGCTTGCTGTTCTGGAAAAACATGATATTAGTGCCAGCTTTTTTTTCAGTGTTGGGCCGGACAATATGGGGCGCCATTTATGGCGTCTTTTCCGGCCTCGTTTTTTGTGGAAAATGCTGCGTTCTAATGCTGCCTCACTTTATGGTTGGGATATTTTGCTGGCAGGCACTGCGTGGCCGGGTAAGCAAATCGCCAAAGACTTTGGGCCACTGATGAAAGCGACATTACAAGCGGGTCATGAAGTGGGCTTACACGCCTGGGATCATCAGGGCTGGCAAGCTAAAGTGGCAACGTGGTCAGAACAGCAATTAACCGAGCAGGTGCAATTGGGCATTGATGCATTACAACATAGCATTCAGCAGCCGGTGACCTGTTCTGCGGCGGCTGGTTGGCGAGCTGATGAACGCGTTCTGGCGGTTAAACAGTTGTTCTCTTTCAGCTATAACAGTGATTGTCGTGGTACTCATCCTTTTCGTCCATTATTACCTGATGGTAGCATTGGAAGTGTACAAATCCCTGTCACTTTACCCACTTATGACGAAGTTGTTGGTAGCGAAGTTCGGACCGAAGATTTTAATAACTTCATCATAAATGCCATTTCGCACGACAACGGTGTGCCGGTTTACACCATTCATGCCGAGGTTGAGGGGATGTCACAGGCATTAATGTTCGATCAATTATTAGTCATGGCAAAAGAGCGCGGTATTCAATTTTGTGCTCTTGGTTCGTTACTGCCCAAGAATCTGGATTCACTGCCTGTCGGGAAAGTGGTTCGAGCTGCCTTCCCTGGTCGAGAGGGGTGGTTAGGGTGTCAGTCTGCGTTAGAGGATGCGTAATGAAGCTGTTAAAAGGAAGTGGCGCTGCGCTGCTGGCACTGTTTTTTGCACTGGTTTACCTATTACCCATTAATAGCCGTTTATTATGGCAACCAGATGAAACACGATACGCTGAGATAAGCCGGGAAATGTTACAGCGTGGTGACTGGGTAGTGCCACATTTGCTGGGGATTCGATATTTTGAAAAACCCATCGCGGGATATTGGTTTAATAATATTAGTCAGTGGATTTTTGGTGATACTAATTTCGCTGTAAGATTCGGTTCAATATTCAGTACTGCACTGAGTGCCGTATTCGTTTATTGGCTGGCAACGTTATTATGGCGTAATCGCTCCACCTCATTTTTAGCGGCATTAATTTATCTCTCCATGTTATTGGTATTTAGTATTGGTTCTTATGCCGTACTGGATCCGATGATTTCATTGTGGCTAACCGCTTCAATGGTCTGTTTTTATCTCACGCTACGAGCAGAAACGGCGAAACAAAAAATAGGAGCCTATCTTCTCCTCGGTTTAGCTTGCGGTATGGGGTTTATGACCAAGGGCTTTTTGGCCTTAGCGGTACCGGTTATTTCGGTATTGCCGATCGTCATTCAGCAAAAAAGGGTAAAAGAACTCATTATTTTTGGCCCAATAGCTATTGTAGGGGCTGTGATATTGAGTTTGCCTTGGGCATTAGCGATTGCTCAACGCGAGCCTGACTTTTGGCATTATTTTTTCTGGGTTGAACATATTCAGCGATTTGCCGAGAAGGACGCTCAACATAAAGCGCCTATTTGGTATTACTTGCCTATTTTATGCCTTGGAGTCCTGCCGTGGTTGGGGTTATTACCAGCGGCCCTACTTAAAGGATGGCGCGAACGGGTTGCCAGGCCGGAGCTATTCTTTTTGCTCAGTTGGGTGCTAATGCCGCTGATATTCTTCAGTGTCGCCAAAGGGAAGCTTCCGACATATATTCTACCTTGTATGGCACCGTTATCTTTATTGATGGCGGCCTATGCCACCGATTGTGCCAATAAAATGCATATGCGTGCATTAAAGGTTAATGGTGCGATAAACCTTATTTTTGGATTTATCTGCGCGCTGGCTATTTTAGTTATTGGTATGGGGTGGGTAGGGCATTTGGTGGCTTATGGGCCACAAGAGCATCAAAAAGTTATTCTTGCGACAATTGCTTTTGCTGGGTGGGGCATAGTCGGTTTTGCAACAATGCGAAATAACGCTCGTCATTGGCACTGGGCTGCGGCTTGCCCATTACTGTTTATATTGCTTGTCGGCTATCTTATCCCACAACAGGTTATTGACTCCAAACAGCCACAAAATTTCATTCAAAATAATTTTAATGAGCTTAGCAGCAGCCGTTATGTGGCGACAGACAGTGTCGGTGTCGCAGCTGGATTGGCGTGGGAGCTGAAACGTAGTGATATCTTGATGTTCAGCGAGAAGGGTGAGTTATCTTATGGGCTGAATTATGCCGACAGTGGAGATCACTACATAAGTGCACAAGATTTTAGCGACTGGCTGGTTCATGCGAGGCAGAAAGGTGATGTCTCGTTGGTGATTCAATTATCTCGTAATGAAAAAATACCGGATAGTCTACCAGCAGCAGATAAGGTTAGCCTGATGAATCGCCTGGCACTTTTGTGGTACAAGAAAACACCATGACAAGCTATTTGTTATTGATAACAGTCAGTTTATTGACTTGTGCTGGGCAGTTGTGCCAGAAGCAAGCTGCGCAATCTTGGGCTTTGCCACAACACTATCGGCTAGCTCCAACATTGCGCTGGCTTGCTAGCGCCGTGGTGTTACTCGGTTTAGGGATGTTGCTGTGGTTACGTTTATTGCAACATTTACCTCTGAGTGTTGCTTATCCGATCCTCAGCTTTAATTTTGTGCTGGTCACTTTGGCTGCCCAATTTTTTTACGGTGAGCAAGCAACTTCTCGTCATTGGTTAGGGATTGCTTCCATTATGTTTGGCATTCTTTTGATTAGTTGGCATCTATGAAAGGGTACGGGTGGGGAATTGGAAGTGTAGTGCTGGTGACCGTTGCCCAATTAATACTCAAGTGGGGCATGATGAATACGCCATTAATGTCATTGGCCGATATTAATGGGCAATTCGTTTTCAATCATTTGCCACAATTTATTGCAGTGATTTGTGGATTGGCGGGATATGCTTTATCAATGTTATGTTGGTTTTTTGCACTAAGATATTTGCCGCTTAATCGCGCTTATCCACTATTGAGCCTCAGTTATGCGTTGGTCTATTTAGGTGCAGTATCTTTGCCGTGGTTCAGTGAATCTGCAACTTTACTGAAAACATTAGGTGCGGGTTTTATTCTGTTGGGAATATGGCTGATTAATACAAAACCAATCGCAAAAGATTAGTCTGGTTGCTGAGAGATTCACATTAAGAGATAGTCCGTTGGCGTTGTCGCGGCATAATCCACAGGAATACTCTTAGGCACGATAAGCCCTTTACTCACAGAGTCATTAATAGCTATTATCCGTCTGAATCAAATCTATTATCTCATTCATATAACTTGTCTTTTCCTGACTCGATAGCTAAATTAGCTATCAGATGTCGTGCATTAGCGCATAGCTAATTGTTTGGTGAATTGGCAAAGCCTTATCTTTGGTGAATTATCGATGCGGATACGTTTCTGGATCTTTCTGGTCAGCATGATCCTCGCCGGCTGTAGCAGCCATGCCCCGACACCAAGTGGTCACTTGTCTGATTCTATTGTAGTGGTTGCCAAACTGAATGAACAACTGCGCCAATGGGAAGGCACACCCTATCGGAATGGGGGGCTGGATCAACGTGGCGTTGATTGTTCTGGTTTTGTATATCGCACATTCCGCGATCGTTTTGATATGCAATTACCCCGTACTACTGTCGCACAAACCACCTTAGGAACAAAAGTTTCCCGCGATGAACTCATGCCGGGTGATCTCGTATTCTTCAAAACCGGCAGTGGCCAGAATGGGTTGCACGTTGGTATTTACGATACTAATGATGAGTTTATTCATGCTTCAACGAGCAAAGGTGTCATTCGTTCATCGCTGGAGAATGTTTACTGGAAACGGGTGTATTGGCAAGCACGCCGAATGTAAAGCTACACTCTTCGTCCTTGAAGCCGCAGGGGTGTTAGCTGCGTTCACGCACCCGAATCACTGACTTGTGTCAGCTCACCGGGATTTGCTCACTTGCTGCCTACCTGCAACTCCAATGACTTTGAGTGAGGGGGATGTCCTTGAAGCCGCAGGGGTGTTAGCTGCGTTCACGCACCCGAATCACTGACTTGTGTCAGCTCACCGGGATTTGCTCACTTGCTGCCTACCTGCAACTCCAATGACTTTGAGTGAGGGGGATGTCCTTGAAGCCGCAGGGGTGTTAGCTGCGTTCACGCACCCGAATCACTGACTTGTGTCAGCTCACCGGGATTTGCTCACTGCTGCCTACCTGCAACTCCAATGACTTTGAGTGAGGGGGATGTCCTTGAAGCCGCAGGGGTGTTAGCTGCGTTCACGCACTCGAATCACTGACTGATGTCAGCTCATCGGGATTAATGAACCTCATGCTTGAGGTTCACCCTACGGGCTAGCATCAATGCTGTTCAAATCGATTCCCGACCGATTTGTTGCTCACTTGCTGCCTACCTGCAACTCCAATGACTGTGAGAAGTAGTATTACTCTTGAAACCGCAGAAAGTTAGCCATTCTAACTCTCATTCCCTCGATCTAAAGATATCTATGCAGGTTATGTTATCTTAGTGGCTGCTTAATTTGGTTCGGAGCCGCGTTTATGTCATCCCTTCGGTTACTCATTTCTGATTCTTACGATCCCTGGTTCAATCTGGCTGTAGAAGAGTGCATTTTCCGCCAAATGTCGCCAGATCAACGGGTTCTCTTTTTGTGGCGCAATGCCGATACCGTGGTGATAGGGCGTGCTCAAAACCCATGGAAAGAGTGTAATACTCGGCGTATGGAGCAAGACGGAGTGAAGTTGGCTCGGCGTAGTAGTGGCGGCGGGGCGGTATTCCATGATCTAGGCAATACCTGTTTCACCTTTATGGCCGGTAAACCTGAATATGATAAAACGATATCGACTCAAATTATTCTGAATGCTTTGGCATCGCTTGGTATTCAGGCGACAGCATCGGGTCGTAATGACTTGGTGGTGATTAAGGATGATGGTGAGCGCAAAGTTTCTGGCTCCGCTTATAAAGAAACCAAAGATCGTGGTTTTCATCATGGGACGTTATTGCTCAATGCCGACCTCAATCGTCTTGCTGATTACCTCAATCCCGACCCAAAAAAATTGCAAGCCAAAGGCATCACGTCAGTACGGTCGCGGGTGACTAACCTGGTTGAACTGTTGCCGGGAATTAACCACGAAAAAATCTGTGCCGCTATTGAGCAAGCATTCTTCAATTATTACGATGAAAAAGTTTTCGCAGAAATCATCTCGCCACAAGCATTGCCAGATCTGCCCGGTTTCGCCGAACAATTCGCTAAACAAAGTAGCTGGGAGTGGAACTTTGGTCAGGCACCCGCGTTTAGCCATCTTGTCGATACCCGCTTTGTCTGGGGCGGAATTGAACTCCATTTTGATGTTTTGCACGGTGCCATTGACCGCTGCCAAATATTTAGCGACAGCTTGAACCCAGCCCCGCTGGAGGCGCTGGCCGAACGATTACAAGGCGTGGAATATCGTCCTGCTGCTATTGATGCGGTTTGTTTGCAATTAAGCGATGATTTTCCTGAATCACAAGCTGAACTGCTACAAGTTCAATGCTGGCTAGCGGAGGTATTACGCTAATGTCATCCTTAAATATCACGGCTGCTAATGAGGGTTCTGGCGCTGAGCTTGATAACTCACCGCAATTTAGTAACAGCTATGGGCAGCAATTGAGTGGTTTTTATACTCATTTGCCGCCGACACCGTTAAAAGGGGCGCGCCTGCTCTATCATAGTGAGCCACTTGCCAGGGAACTAGAGCTTGATACCAGTTGGTTCAGTGACCCGAAAGCCGCAGTATGGGCAGGTGAAATGTTGTTGCCGGGTATGGAGCCTTTGGCACAAGTGTATAGCGGGCACCAGTTTGGTCAGTGGGCTGGGCAACTTGGCGATGGGCGTGGCATTTTACTCGGGGAACAAAAACTCAGTGATGGCCGCCATATGGACTGGCATTTGAAAGGTGCAGGTTTAACGCCTTATTCCCGTATGGGGGATGGGCGGGCGGTATTGCGCTCCGTCGTGCGCGAATTTTTGGCCTCTGAAGCACTACACCATTTAGGGGTTCCTACCAGCCGTGCGTTGACCATAGTGACCAGCGACCATCCGGTTTATCGCGAACAAGCGGAGAGAGGAGCAATGCTACTGCGCGTAGCTGAAAGCCATGTGCGTTTTGGTCATTTCGAGCATTTTTACTACCGGCAGCAACCGGCCCAAGTCAAACAACTTGCTGATTATGTTATCGCACGGCACTGGCCACAGTGGGTCGGGCTAGAGGAATGTTACTTGCTGTGGTTTACTGATGTGGTTAAGCGCACGGCGCGGCTAATGGCGCATTGGCAAACCATCGGTTTTGCTCATGGTGTGATGAATACCGACAATATGTCGATACTTGGCATTACCATGGATTATGGCCCATTCGGCTTTCTTGATGATTATGTACCCGATTATATCTGTAACCACTCCGATCATCAGGGGCGTTATGCTTTCGATAATCAGCCAGCGGTTGCGCTATGGAATTTGCACCGGCTGGGGCAAGCCCTGTCTGGTTTGCTCTCAACGGCGCAATTACAACAGGCGCTGGAAGCTTATGAGCCAGAATTAATGGCGGCTTACGGTCAGCAAATGCGCGCTAAATTAGGATTTTCCGACAGTGATAGTCAGGATAATGACTTATTGACCGGGTTATTAAGTTTGATGATCAAAGAAGGGCGCGATTATACCCGTACCTTCCGCTTGTTAAGTGAAGTGGAAACACATTCCGCGTTATCGCCGTTACGAGATGACTTTATCGACAGAGCCGCTTTCGACAGTTGGTATAGTCGTTATCGGGCACGTTTGCAGCAAGAGCAAATTGATGATGCGCAGCGTCAGCAAGCCATGAGAGCGGTGAATCCTAAATATATATTACGCAATTATTTGGCGCAGCTTGCCATCGATCAGGCAGAAAAAGATGATATTCAGCCCTTACAGCGTTTACATCAGGCTTTGCAGCAGCCTTTTGCTGAACAACCTGAACTCAATGACTTAGCCGCATTGCCACCGGACTGGGGGAAACATCTGGAAATTTCTTGCTCCAGTTAATCAGTATGAGGGGCGGGGATTGTGCCCCCGCCGCCATCACTCTTAAGGGCAGCTTCACATTAGTTTGATTCAGCCGCCGCACGCAGTTGCTTAAGAACATCAGGGGTCTGTAAACCAAACCCCAACAAGGCAATGTCATCAAGCACTAGCAGCCGTTTTTGTTTCCCCGCGGGGGTGAGATCAAGCCCCGGCAACCGCCAGACATTCTCTACCCCCTTGAGTGATGCCACACCATGTGTAGTCACGATGAGTAAATCAGGGGCACTGTCGATAATCCCTTCTTGTGATAGCGGACGATAACCGCTGAATTCCTTAATTGCATTTTTAAGCCCCGATGCCTTGAACATGCTATCGGCTGCGGTATCTAAACCCGCCGCCAACGGGGGAATTCCGGCATGAATCATGACAAACAATGCTTTCACCGGTAGCGGGCTTGATACCACAGTGTCCAACTGTTGCTGGTAATGTTGTATCAACTGCTGGCCTTTCTCTTCTTGACTGACAGTAGCGGCAATCAACCGTATCTTATCTATCACGCCTTGCGGCGATTTATCGGCGGGGACATAGATAAGCTTGACTCCGTACTCCATCACTTGTTTCAGCACCCTTGATGGCTCGGCGCGCTCACTGCTCAAAATCAAGGTAGGTTTTAAAGCAAGAATACCTTCAGCATTGAGCAGGCGCATATAACCCACATCGGGTAGCGCTTTCAATGCATCAGGAGTCAGGCTGGTGCTATCTCGGCCCACAATAAGGTCACCGGCACCGAGTGCATAAGTGATTTCAGAGACATCGCCGCCAATGGTCACAATACGTGGTGTGGCAATACCATTCATTGAAATAACAAATGACAGTGAAATGATAAATCTAAGTGCCGCGCGCCATTTATTCATGCGGCACGCCTATTGGGGTCAATTCAGCCAGTTGTTGATGCCATTGAGTTTGCTCTGGCTGGCCTTCGCTGCGTTGACCAAAAATTTGCAAGATATGCTTCCCATGCTCATCGAGCAACTCCAGGCTTGAGACAAAGCCATCTTTGGTCGGTTTACGTGTCACCCAACTTTCTGCAATAGCCTGTTGGTTTAGCTGTAAATCAAATCGAGAATTGCTTACGTTAACCCACTGATCACCCGCGGATTGATGCTCTTCCCGGGCTGAGAATTGTTCAATAGCACCGGTGAATATCTGCATGCATCCACTGTTACCGACGAACAGCATAATTTCATTCAGACCCGCTTGTGCCGCCTTAAGTATGTGTATTACAGCTTGATTATCGACTTGATACGCCAGATCATCGCCAACCGCGCGGAAGGCTTGTTGTCGGCTAATGTTATGGCGTTTCAGTAACATAAAAAATTGATGAATATCATTCATTTTGCGCCATTCAGTATCAATGATGGCGCTGTCGATAGCTGATTCTGCGTTGGGTTGCTCATCAAGATGTTTTAATTCCAATCGGGGATTATCGGTGATGCGATATTTTGCGATCAATGCCTGCCAGGCAGCCTGATTTGTCTCTTTGGTACAATAGATTTGATGAATGGCATTACCTTGGAAATCAAAACATTGAATGCTGAGTTGCTCACCCTGCGCTGTGGTTTCGTACATACTGAAAACAGCATTCCAGTGGCGGAAAAATAGTCTTAAATCCAGTGCGCGCGGGTTAAGGAGCAATCCCAGATGACCATGCAGCCGTAAGTTCTTATATTCACCCATCAACTGATGTCGCGCATATGGGTTGGAGGTCACCGAGCAAGTGACGCCAACAGTTTCCAACTCGGTAAGCAACGTAGTGGCACTGATATCCAGCCGCTCGGCATCTTCCCCCACACGGACATACGCCAATTCTGCCTCACTGATATTCAGTGTTTGTGCTAAATCTTTAGAGGAGAGTTCAGGATGAACTTGCTTCGTATTGAGGTACTGCTGAGACAGTGTCATTTCCATTTATTTATTCCTTTATCATGTAGTGCCATCGCAGGTGTGCAATGGCAGGGTTCTATAGAGCCATTTAATGGTGATTATTTTTTTAACCTATTACCACCATCAGGCAGATGAAATATCACCACTGATAGCTGATCAGTAACTTGGCATTACGTCCGTCTTGTGGGATTGCTTGCGGTGAGTAATAGGCTTTATTAAAGGCATTGCCGAGTACCGCGGTGGTGGTGACGCTTTTGAACCCACCTTGCCCGCGATAGCTGAGATAAAAATCATGCACGGCATAACCAGCTTGCGGTTTATTAGGTTGGTTTGACGCATTTTGGGCATCATTATCTTTCATAAATTTAGTATTTTCTGCCATGGTGACTATCCAGCCGGTGCTCAACCCACTGTTAGCAATAGGTACATTCAGCCTGCTGGTGACAGTGTCTGGGTTGATACTGTTGATAAACTTGCGCGTATCAAGGTTGATGCCACGGGTGCGGTTATAGGCCAGATTCCAGTCAAACCAGGGATGTTGATAATCCAGGGAAACATCCCAACCCCAACTTTTACTGCGCGGGATATTGATGTAAGTCGAGATGAACGGCATCTTGACTTCACTGGTAATGCGGTCTTTGGCATCAATATGAAAATAACTGGCTTTCAGTTTCATTGAATCGCTATCTGTCAGCAGGTCATCGAAATGCAAACCGAAACCGGCTTCGCGAGTGACATTGCTTTCTGGCTTTAAGTTGGGATTGGGCTTCCATCGATTAACAACCGGGAACCATTTACTGGGAATAGAGAAATGGATCGAGTCATTATAAAGCTCCGCCAGTGTCGGGGTGCGGAATGCCTGATGGTAGGCACCAAATAACATCAACCAATCCGTGGGATTGACGGTAACTGCGCCACTTGATGACCAATTTTTAACCTCTCTATCAGCAAAATTCTCACGGCTGTTTTTATAGCGGTCAAAACGGGTACCGGCCAGCAAGGTGACTGGAAGGTCACGTAAGGTCAGCTCATCTTGCAGCCAACCGGAAGAAAAGTTGATTTCAGCGGGCGGAAAACTGCGAATAACGCCTTTGGGGATTTGCTGTTGCTGGTAGCTTTCAACACCGTAAGTTAATAGATGAGCCGCCGGGCTGTGGGTAAATAGTTGGCTACGATTTTCCAGTTTTATCCCACGGGTGGCTTGTTTGCGGCTGCCATAACCTTCACGGCGTACATCATCGCTGACATTGATTTCAGAGTAGTAAAGCTGGGTGGTGGCATCTAACCAATCAAGGTGTTGTGGTTGCAGCCGGTAGGTCAGCTCAGCATCACGTTGAATGGTGGAACGATTTATCATCGGGTTAATATTCATATTTGAATTCGGCGCACTCTGATTGGCCATACGAGGTTCCAGGGCGCGGTTATTAAAATAGCGCAGGGCGGTGGTCAACGATTGGCTGTCAGAAAGGTAGGCGGTGGTCTTAAGCATCAGGTTGTTGATAGCTTCATCGTTCGGTGCTTCAGAGCCATTGCCGTGATAAATATTGCCAACCTTTCGTTTACTGAAGGCAAAAATACCATCCAGATGCTCAGTGCGGCCAAACACCGACATCTCCAAGCCTGTGCTGTGATAACCGGTAGCACCGAAGCCACTGACACGAAATCCGAAATTTTGATCTTTTGCCAGTAAATCAGCAGCATCGACAGTCTGGTAGGCAATCACTCCCCCCAAGGCTTCGCCACCCATTAACGAGGTCGCTGGACTACGAATAACACTGACTTTTTTAATCAATGCGGGATCAAGGAAAGTGCCATTAAAATGCACTCCTTTGATTCCCTGACGGATGCCATCAATTAATATCAGTACGCCATATTGATCATAGCCTCTGATATTGATGTTCTGCCCATTGGTGCGACTCGCCCCGGTAACCGTGACTCCAGGTATGTGTTGTAGCATTTCACCGGCAGTGGTGGCGGTTTGCTTTTGTGGCATCGAAGCATCAATAACAGTGACCACACCGGGGTGTTTAAAACTGTCGATGGTTGTACGTGAACCAACTACTTTCAGCGTGTCAGAGTGGCTTTTGGATGTGGGATCGGCTATGGCTGCTGACGACAGCACTAAAGCAATAGCCAAACTGCATGAAGATAAACGAAAAAAACGAGGCATAAACAGCTCTCCATATATTGTTTAATATAATCAATGGATTGCTGGCTGCCTGAGTAGTGATAATTAGGTGGCTGGCGTCGGGGCAATAGTGTTAAGCAAGGAGACTGACTGAAGGTTATTTCGTCAGTATCAGTTTTCCTGCTTTGGTCTGGCGTAAGTAATAAAGCTGACCCTGGTGATTGATGGCGACAACTTCATGTTGTCCAAGTAATTGTTGGCTGTTAATACATGAAAGTGGCAAAGAGGAAACGGTTTGGCCGGTTGCGTTTTGCGTTATGGATGTCGCTTTGTGCATAAGATACTTTCTTTGAGTTGATATTATGAGCAAGTTGATAATGATTATCATCCCCATGCGCTATTGGTTTCAACCCTGGACTTAATTAGTTGTTATTCCAATGTCTTGCTTTTCATTAGTAATTTGTATGCTGAATGATTTAGGCAGACATAAGGTGAGGAGGTGTGAATGGAGTGGCCTGATATATTTAGCTCAGTGATGGAGTGGAGCCTTAGCTAAATGTCATTCCATCACTGATTTTAAATCGAGTTAATGCTAGTTGAACCGGCTACTGACAGCATCGGCCAGTAAACTGAGTAACTGTTCGGTGTCGGCCCAATTCAGGCAAGGGTCAGTAATGGATTGCCCGTAGGTTAGCGGCTGACCCGCAACAATTTTCTGTGTGCCTTCAACCAGGAAACTTTCTGCCATCACACCGACGATAGCGGTGGATCCCGCGCGAATTTGCTGACCAATATCTGCGGCAACTTCTAATTGGCGGCGATGCATCTTCTGGCAATTGCCGTGGCTGAAATCCACCACCAGATGTTCAGGTAAATCAAATTCACGCAAGCTATCACAAGCAGCGGCAATATCAGATGCACCGTAATTTGGCGTCTTTCCGCCGCGCATAATAATATGCCCATGTGGATTGCCACTGGTCTGATAAATCGTCATTTGGCCGGTTTTATCCGGTGATAAAAACATATGGCTGGCTTGTGCCGCGCGGATCGCATCAATAGCAATACGGGTATTACCGTCGGTGCCATTTTTGAAACCAACCGGGCAGGAGAGGGCTGAGGCCATCTCACGATGGATTTGGCTTTCAGTCGTCCGCGCCCCAATCGCACCCCAACTAATCAAGTCGGCAATATATTGGCCGGTCACCATATCAAGGAATTCGGTGGCAGTAGGCAGGCCCAACTCATTAACGGCTAATAGCAACCGGCGCGCCATTTCAATGCCTAAATTGACCTGACATGAGCCATCAAGCGCGGGATCTGAGATCAACCCTTTCCAGCCAACCACGGTTCTCGGCTTTTCGAAATAGGTGCGCATGACGATTTCAAGTCGGTCTTGGTAGCGAATCCGTAATACATTCAATCGCTTTGCATAATCGATTGCGGCATCCAGATCGTGAATCGAGCAAGGGCCGACGATAACCAGCAGGCGCGAATCTTCACCGGTGAGTATTTTTTCAATTCGTTTACGTGACGCTGTCACGTTATCAGCAACAGCTTCGGAAATCGGTAACTTTTCTGCCAATTGTTGTGGCGTCACCAAGCTATCGATGCGCGCGGTCCGCAGTTCATCAGTTTTGTGCATGAAAATTCCTCTAAATCTGTTCTTCGTTGCGGCAGGAATACCGGGAAGTGATGGCGATCACAATAAACCAAAAATAGACGAATTCAACTGCCAGCGTCATGATTCATAGAAATTTTGCTGAAATAAGCCTTAAATTATCACCATAATGAATACTTGTAGCCAAAGTAATTGGAGTCGCAGCCAGGTAGTAAGCAAACCCCCTGCAACTCAAGGACGAAAGGGATAATCAGAACATCCGCCGACTCATGCCCAAAATATCGAGAATTTTGGTTGAAATCTCTTCAACAGAGTAGTTGGTAGAATTCAGATAGCGAATCTGATTCTTACGAAACAGGGCTTCCACTTCGCCGACTTCCATGCGGCATTGGCGCAGTGAGGCGTAGCGGCTGTTTTCACGGCGTTCTTCTCGAATAGCGGCCAGTCGCTCAGGATTAATCGTTAAGCCAAACAACTTATGCTGAAAGGGCTTCAGCGCCGCAGGGAGCTGTAAATTATCCATGTCATCGGCGATAAAAGGATAATTGGCCGCACGAATACCAAATTGCATGGCCAGATACAGGCTGGTGGGGGTTTTGCCGCAGCGGGAAACGCCCAATAAAATCACCTGAGCCTGGTCGAGGTTACGCAGAGAAATACCGTCATCATGCGCTAATGCATAGTCGATAGCCGCAATACGTGCATCGTATTTTCCCAGGTTACTCTCGGTTAAACCGTGGGTGCGATTGAGTACCGGTTGTGGGGATACACCCAGTTCACCCTGAAGTGGAGCCACCAGCGCTTGCACGATATCCTGACAGAACCCTTCACTATGCTGAATGAGTTCCCGAACTTCAGGGCTGATTATCGAATAGAAAACCAAAGGCCTGACACCGGTCTCGCGGTATATTTCATTAATTTTTTCACACACTTCTTGAGCACGCGTGGCACTTTCAACAAAGGGCAGCGTGAAAGTCGTCGCTTTAACTGGAAATTGCGATAAAACGGCATGGCCGAGCACTTCGGCAGTGATGGCCGTCCCATCCGAAATATAAAATACACTTCTTTCCACGCTGACTCCTGAGTCATTTCTGGCCGATTTATACCACTGATTAACCCCATCAGTGTGCCTTATTCGGCTTATCCGTAAAGAGTTTGCTGTCAGAATAGCCTGAAAAACATTTTTCTTGTTGGGTTGATCGATTCACCTGTCTATGGGCTATAGATGATTGTGCTAGTCTGAAATGTCTCCTTCGTCATTGACGCCGCAGCTCACTCACCTGCAACGCCAATGATTTTGGGCAGATGTACCCTACTGATCGTCCGTAATTAATGACAATGTAAAAAGGATTGTTTCGATGTCCAACAATGGCCTAAATCTGTGTAATGTGCTTTGGTACAACCAGCTTGGCATGCACGATGTTGAAAGGGTTGGCGGCAAAAATGCCTCCCTGGGTGAAATGATAACCCATCTTTCTGAACTGGGTGTTTCGGTGCCCAATGGTTTTGCCACCACCGCTCAGGCGTTTAACGACTTTCTGGAGCAAAGCGGCGTTAATAACCGCATCTATCAATTGTTGGATCAAACCAATGTTGATGATATTGCGGCGTTAGCTAAAGCTGGTGCACAGATTCGTCAATGGGTGATTGAAACGCCATTCCATCCTGAGTTCGAACAATCAATTCACGATGCCTATCAGCAGCTAGCTGATGATCCACAAACATCATTTGCCGTGCGCTCTTCAGCGACAGCCGAAGATATGCCGGATGCTTCTTTTGCCGGGCAGCAGGAAACCTTCCTAAATGTTCAAGGCATTGATGCGGTGATGATTGCTATCAAGCATGTCTTCGCTTCACTGTTTAATGACCGGGCCATTTCTTATCGCGTACATCAGGGATACGACCATCGCGGCGTAGCACTGTCCGCGGGGGTGCAACGTATGGTGCGCTCAGATCTTGCCTCATCGGGTGTCATGTTTACCATTGATACCGAATCCGGTTTTGATCAAGTGGTCTTTATCACCGCGGCCCATGGTTTGGGGGAAATGGTGGTGCAGGGGGCGGTAAACCCTGACGAATTTTATGTACATAAGCCTACGCTGCGTAAGGGAAAACCCGCGATTGTACGCCGCAATATGGGGTCGAAAAAAAATTCGTATGGTCTATGCCGAAAATCAAGACCACGGTAAACAAGTCCGCATTGAAGATGTGCCAGAGGCGCAACGCAATCGTTTCGCTCTCAGTGATGACGAAGTTGAAGCTCTGGCCCATCAGGCTTTATTGATTGAAGAACACTATGGCCGTCCGATGGATATCGAATGGGCCAAAGACGGCCATACCGGCCAGCTGTTTATTGTGCAGGCGCGTCCGGAAACCGTGCGTTCCAACGAGCAGGTTATGGAGCGCTATCAGCTTAATAATCAGAGTAATGTGCTGGTGGAAGGTCGTGCTATCGGGCATCGCATCGGTGCCGGGCCAGTTAAGGTTATTCATGATATTAGCGAGATGGATAGAATTCAGGCTGGTGATGTGCTGGTAACCGACATGACTGATCCTGATTGGGAACCTATCATGAAAAAGGCAGCGGCCATCGTCACTAACCGTGGCGGGCGAACCTGTCATGCCGCCATTATTGCGCGTGAGTTAGGTATTCCAGCGGTAGTGGGGTGCGGTAATGCCACTGATATTCTGAAAGAAGGGCAAAATGTGACGGTTTCCTGTGCTGAAGGGGATACCGGCTATGTTTACCATGAGTTGCTCGACTTCTCTATTCAAAGCTCTCAGGTGACAGAATTGCCTGATTTGCCTTTGAAAATCATGATGAATGTCGGCAATCCGGATCGGGCTTTTGATTTTGCCCGCTTGCCGAATGAAGGTGTTGGGTTGGCGCGGTTAGAATTTATCATCAACCGGATGATTGGTGTGCATCCTAAAGCACTGCTGGAGTTTGAGACTCAACCGCCTGCAATTCAAACCGAGATCAAGGCGTTAATGAATGGTTATGACGATCCGGTTGAGTTTTATGTCGGCCGTTTAACCGAAGGGATTTCGACTCTCGGCGCGGCATTTTGGCCAAAACGTGTGATCGTGCGCTTGTCAGATTTTAAATCTAATGAGTATGCCAATTTAGTTGGCGGAGAAGCCTATGAACCGCATGAAGAGAACCCGATGCTGGGCTTCCGTGGTGCAGGGCGTTATGTCGCAGACAGCTTCCGTGACTGCTTCGCACTGGAGTGTGAGGCGGTTAAGCGTGTCCGCAATGAGATGGATTTGACTAACGTTGAAGTGATGGTGCCTTTCGTGCGCACTGTCGCTCAGGCTGAGGCAGTGGTAGCTGAACTGGCCCGCCAAGGGCTTAAACGTGGCGAAAATGGCCTGAAAATCATTATGATGTGTGAAATTCCATCTAATGCTTTATTAGCCGATCAATTCCTTGAGCATTTCGACGGTTTCTCCATCGGTTCCAATGATATGACCCAATTAACATTAGGGTTAGACAGGGATTCTGGTGTGGTGTCTGAGTTGTTTGATGAGCGTAATGAAGCCGTTAAGGCATTGCTCTCAATGGCTATTCAGGCCGCTAAACGTCAGGGGAAATATGTCGGGATTTGCGGGCAGGGTCCTTCAGATCATGAAGATTTTGCGTTATGGCTGATGGATCAAGGGATTGACAGTTTATCTCTTAATCCGGATACCGTGGTGCAAACCTGGTTAAGTCTGGCTGAACATACCAAACACTGATAGATAGTACTTTGCGATAGATAGCACTTTGCGATAGATAGCACTTTGGCCAATATATTTATTATCCGCAGCTTAGGTTGCGGATTTTTTATCCTTTTTGGTCGTCATCCCCATCACTCAAGTGATTCAAGGGAATGGACGTAGCTAATACAGACGCTATTCTAATTACACAGAATATAATAAAAAAAAAGCCCGTCTTAGGTGACAGGCAAAGACTACACACAGCAATACTTATATTCGATTACAGATATTTAAATAAGTCATTATGAGATAATTTATTTAAATATCCCGGGGGGAAAGTACTACTCGATAATAATAAGTAAATTCCGTAACTTAGTCATTAAGAATCATCTGAATAAGATCGATTGAATATATATTTACAATAAAAGTGATTTCACCTTGTTATTAATAATGACTTGATTTAATAACTAATACGAACGGTTGTTTCGAATATAAAAGTGAATATTAAAAAGGCTATTATTTATTTCCAGTAGCGGATGTTGCTGAATAATAGGGGTTAGGCAGCATAACCCCTATTCTATTTCAAAGCTCTTCTAAATGTTTGGCGACTTCGGTAATGCTCTCTTCGGGTTCCGGTGCTTCATTGACCCAAGCGGAGGTCAATCGATAGGAGATAGCCAGCACCACTGGGCCGATAAACAAACCAATCATACCGAATGACAGCAAGCCACCAATAACGCCGGACAGAATTAATATCATCGGCATATCCGCTTCCATACGGATCAGGTAAGGCCGCAACACGTTATCCATTGTCCCGACGATACAACTCCACACCAGCAATATCGTGCCCCAGGTTGAATCACCCGTCCAGTAAAGCCAGATGACCGCAGGTATCAGTATTAGCAATGGCCCGAGTTGCGCGACACAACAAATAAACATTAAGACGGTAAACAATGTCGCATATTGAATTCCGGCAATAGCGAGGCCAATTCCGCCTAACACAGCTTGCACCAGTGCGGTAACTACCACCCCCAACGCCACTGCGCGAATGGCTTTTGCTGCCAGTACAACCACTGCATCACCACGTTTATCGGCAGCTCGCACCGCAAAATGGCGAATACCCAAACCCACTTGCTCGCCGTGGAAATAGAGCAAAATGCTAAATAGCACCATCAGCGCTAAATGAATCAAGAAGTAGCCGATATGAGCGGCTTGTGCGACCAACCAGGTTGCAGCAGCACCGACATACGGCTGAATTTTGGCGATTAGCAGATTACCGCCACCGGCAATTAGCGAATGCCAGCCGCTATAGAGTTTGTTACCCACCATGGGGATTGATTTTAGCCAGGTGACATCCGGCATTTTTAAATTGGATGGGCTGGATGCCCACTGGATAAGCGGGCCGCTATTCTCAACCAGGCTGCTGACCAGCAGAGCAATGGGAATAACGAACAGCAAAATCAGCAGAATGGTCATAATAATCGCGGCCAACCAGCGCTTGCCCCATAAGATCTTTTGTAGCCAGATCAACAAAGGCCAGGTAGCAATTACCACCATGCCAGCCCAGGCAAATCCCATAATAAACGGCTGTACCACCCAAAAACTGGCGATAATCATTATCATAATGAATATCACCCCAAACATCAGTTTGGGTAAATCGAAACGACGTAGCTGCGGGTAATTCATCAGTGGGTTCTCACTTCACAAATCATGGCAAGGTGGCCATCGCACTGTTTTATTTGTACTCATTAGAAAATGCACTAATGAGATATTTGCACCAATCTTATTCAGGGTCAGCTGTAATCATGGTGTATTTCAGCGGTTTTTAACAGATACACTTGAGTTTTACTGCTGTATTTTTATCAAAAAAAGGCAATGTCCTCGGGATAATATAAATCCGATTGCAGTAAAAGTGATGTAACAGCACGTTCTGATTGTGGTTTGATTATTATTTGCGCAATATAAAATTTTGATACTTAATAATTTATTACTGTATTTAACCTTGGTCGCCAGACATCTCTTTCCCATCGTTCTGAATTGGTATAAATCGTTCGACAAAGGTGATGGGTAACGGATAGTCTTTCAGTGGAATAGTCCTTAAAACAAACCCACATATAGATAGGGTCACACTAATGATCCCACAGATTTCTCAAGCGCCAGGTGTTATTCAGTTGGTGCTGGATTTTTTGGATGCTTTGAAGCAAAACGGATTCACCGGCGATACCGCTACCAATTATGCAGATCGCCTAACCATGGCGACGGACAACAGTATTTATCAACTGCTTCCTGATGCTGTTATCTTTCCGCGCTCGACGGCGGATGTCGCACTGATTGGTCGTCTGGCCGGGCAGGAAAATTTTAAATCGTTGGTCTTCACGCCACGTGGTGGCGGAACAGGAACCAATGGTCAGGCATTGAATACCGGTATTGTGGTGGATATGTCGCGCCATATGAACCGCATTCTGGATATCAATGTAGAGCAAGGCTGGGTGCGAGTTGAAGCGGGGGTGATTAAAGATCAACTTAATCAATACTTACGTCCATTTGGCTATTTCTTCTCGCCGGAATTATCCACCAGTAATCGCGCTACATTGGGCGGCATGATTAATACTGATGCCTCCGGTCAGGGCTCATTGGTCTATGGCAAAACCTCCGACCATGTTCTGGGGTTGCGCGCTATTTTGCTGGGTGGCGAGATGCTGGATACTCGCGCTATGCCGACGTCACTGGCGGAAACGATTGCGCAGGAAGATTCAGTCACCGGGCGTATTTACCATACCGTGCTTAACCGCTGTCGGGATCAGCGGGCGCTGATTCTGGAAAAATTCCCTAAATTAAACCGCTTCCTGACTGGCTATGATTTGCGCCATGTGTTCAGTGACGATCTACAAATATTTGATCTGACGCGTATTTTAACCGGTGCTGAAGGGACGCTAGCCTTTATTACCGAAGCCACACTGGACATTACGCCACTGCCAAAAGTTCGCCGTTTGGTGAATGTGAAGTATGACTCTTTCGATTCGGCACTGCGCAATGCGCCTTTTATGGTGGAAGCCAAAGCGCTGTCAGTGGAAACCGTGGACTCAACAGTCCTCAATCTGGCGAAAGAGGATATTGTCTGGCACTCGGTCAAAGAACTCATTACGGATGTTCCGGATAAAGAGATGCTGGGGCTGAATATTGTCGAGTTCGCCGGTGATGATAAGGCACTGATTGACAGCCAAATGGAATCACTTTGCCAACGTTTGGATGATTTGATGGCGGCGCGCGAAGGCGGGGTGATTGGTTATCAGATTTGCAGTGATTTAGCCGGAATTGAGCGCATTTATGGCATGCGCAAAAAAGCGGTTGGTTTGCTGGGTAACAGTAAAGGGCAGGCGAAACCTATCCCCTTTGCGGAAGATACTTGTGTGCCGCCGCACCATTTAGCTGATTATATTGTGGAATTCCGCCAGTTGCTGGATAGCCATAATCTGACCTATGGCATGTTTGGCCATGTGGATGCCGGTGTGTTGCATGTTCGTCCGGCGCTGGATATGTGCGATCCGCAACAAGAAATGCTGATGAAGCAGATCTCCGATCAAGTGGTGCAACTGACGGCGCGCTATGGCGGCTTATTGTGGGGAGAACACGGTAAAGGCTTTCGCGCGGAATATAGCCCCGAGTTCTTCGGTGAGGTGCTTTACCATGAGTTGCGCCAGATAAAATCGGCATTTGATCCCGATAATCGACTGAACCCCGGTAAAATTTGCTCTCCATTGGGGAGTGATGCCCCGATGATGAAAGTCGATACTTCTGACAAACGCGGTACTCTCGACAGACGTATCCCGCTCTTTGTCAGAACTTCATTCCGTGGGGCGATGGAGTGCAATGGCAACGGATTATGTTTTAACTTTGATGCTCGTAGCCCCATGTGCCCGTCGATGAAAATAACCGGTGACCGAATCCATTCGCCAAAAGGGCGGGCCACTTTGGTTCGGGAATGGCTACGGCTGTTATCCGAACAAGGGGTTGATCCGGTGGCACTGGAAAATGGGCTGGCGACTCAGCGCCCCAGCTTGCGCGGGTTGATTGAAAAGACGCGTAATACCTGGCATGCCAGTCAGGGAGATTATGATTTCTCACATGAAGTGAAAGAAGCGATGTCCGGTTGCCTGGCGTGTAAAGCTTGCTCGACGCAATGCCCGATAAAGATTGATGTGCCGGGTTTCCGCTCCCGTTTCCTACAGTTGTATCACACTCGCTATCATCGGCCACTGCGTGATTATGTGGTCGCTGGTGTAGAAGACTATGCCCCGTTGATGGCGAAAGCGCCTAAAGTGTTTAACTTCTTTCTCAAGCAACCGTGGGTTAGTGCGTTAAGCCGCAAAAGCATCGGCATGGTGGATCTTCCGTTACTTTCCAGCCCAACTTTGAAGCAGTCATTGTCCGGTCACTATGCCAGCACCATGACACTGGAACAGTTGGAGAAGTTGCCGGATTCAGAGCGCCGTCAGCATGTTTTGATAGTGCAAGACCCTTTCACCAGCTACTACGATGCTCAGGTTGTCGCCGATTTTGTCCGGCTGGTGGAGAAGCTCGGTTTCAATCCGGTGTTACTGCCGTTCTCGCCGAATGGTAAAGCACAGCATATCAAAGGGTTCCTGCAACGTTTTGCTAAAACGGCGCGGAAAACTGCTGATTTTCTGAACCGCATTGCTTTATTGGGGATACCAATGGTCGGGGTTGATCCGGCGCTGGTGCTCTGTTATCGCGATGAATATAAAGAGATTCTGGCGGATTCCCGTGGTGACTTTAATGTGCAACTGGTGCATGAGTGGTTACATGAGGCATTGGCTGAACAGCAAGAGCAACAAATGACCGGTGAATCCTGGTATCTGTTTGGCCATTGCACCGAAACTACCGCACTGCCCGCCAGTAGTCAGCATTGGGCTGCGATATTCTCCCGTTATGGAGCCAGGCTGGAAAACGTCAGTGTAGGATGTTGTGGCATGGCTGGAACTTATGGTCATGAAGCGAAGAACATCGATAACTCGTTAGGTATTTATGCATTATCCTGGCAACAGGCATTGCAAAAGCTGCCAGCAAAACGTTGTTTAGCTACCGGTTATTCTTGCCGCAGCCAGGTTAAGCGTATTGAAGGCAACGGTATACGACATCCATTGCAAGCGCTACTTGAATTGGTTTAAGATTTGCCCGCTATTAACATTTCTGCAACTTCAAGTAGGCAGGGGCCCCAAACTAATTGAAGTTGCAGGTAGGCAGCAAAAGAGCTAATCCCGATGAGCTGACACCCGTCAGTGATTTGGGTTAGTGAGAGCAGCTAACACCGCTGCAACGCCAGGTTAGGAAGGGAAAAGGATGCTTTGGAAACGCACTGCAACGCTGGAACAGCTAAATCAACAGAGCCAAGGCTGCATGGTCGGGCATCTGGGCATAGAATTTACTCGATTATCCGATGACGAACTGGAAGCTACGATGCCAGTAGATAATCGGACAACTCAACCCTTTGGTCTGCTGCATGGCGGGGCGTCAGTGGTGTTGGCGGAGTCACTGGGTTCGATGGCTGGGTATTTATGTACCACTGAGGGGCAGAACATCGTGGGGTTGGAAATCAATGCCAACCATCTAAAAGCGGTAAAGTCAGGAAAAGTGCGCGGCTGTTGTCGTGCTATTCATGTTGGCCGCAGTCATCAGGTTTGGCAGATTGAGATTTTTGATGAACAAAACCGCCTGTGCTGCACCTCTCGTTTGACCACTGCGGTATTATCATCGCCAAAATAACCTCTCTAAAAATAAATATATATTGCTCAGCGCCAATTGTGGGCCTTGAGCAATATCATTCATGACCACATCTTTCTATTGCTTACCTTCTGATCTTGTGTGGATACCCTAAATCATTCGAGTTGTGGGAAAGCGGCAATTGAGTGACAAATCGGTCGGCAACTGATTTGAACAGCATTTATGCTAGCCCGCAGGGTGAGCCTCAAGGATGAGCTTACTTACTTTAAGGTTAACGACAAATAAGTGATTCGGGGTACGAGAGCCGCCAACGCACATGCAGCTTGGAGTATGAAGGGTATATCTGATAAATGCGGCGAATCTCTCTGATAGGTTCCCCCTGAGGGGGTTTTCAGCTAAAGTTAATGGAGAAATAGGTATTTTTTATGAATGTTTAAAAATACAGAGATTAGCCGTAATTAACCTCTGATATAGCAAGGGATTCAGGCATCGCTGTCGTAATTACTGTTTTATTTCATGGCGATAAAAGTGTGTTTGTTTACCCAGACTTCTCCGGCCATCGCAGCATGCTTCTTTCGTTGCCGCCTCATTTGAGGTCTAAACGGCACTTTTCTTAATATCCCTGCAAAACAAACGGTTGAAGTGATAATTATTATCACTACCATTGTGAACAATCTGTGTTGATTTACCCATAATCAGCCAGCTAATTATTAAGAGATAAAAGGTGGGGCATATGCAACAGGAATCCGTCGGGACATTTTCGCTTGATGATAATGTTTGGCAAGGCGTTACGATCACCGACAGCGCCGCGGCGCAAATTACACGGCTCATGCAACAGGATCCTGAAATAAAAGGGTTGCAGCTGGGGGTCAAGCAATCCGGTTGTGCCGGTTTTGCTTACGTGATGGATATGGCTAAGGAGCCAGCCAGTGATGCTTTGGTTTTCGAGCATGGTAGTGCCAGACTTTACGTACCGCTAAAAGCAATGCCGTTTATTGATGGCACCGTAGTGGATTATGTCCGCGAAGGGCTAAATCAGATTTTTAAATTTAATAATCCTAAAGCTCAGCACGCCTGCGGGTGTGGCGAGAGCTTTGGCGTTTGAGCGATGTAAACGAAATGACACGAAGCAATGTAGAAGTTCCAGATGATGTGCAGGCTTGGGTCAGCGATGGTCGCTACAAAGAAGGCTTTTTTACACAACTTGCGACTGATGAGCTGGCGAAGGGCATCAATGAAGATGTGATTCGCGCCATTTCTGCCAAGCGTAATGAACCGGAATGGATGCTGGAGTTTCGCCTCGGGGCTTATCGCAGTTGGTTAGAAATGGAAGAACCGCATTGGCTGAAAGCGCATTATAAAAGTCTGGATTATCAGGATTACAGCTATTACTCAGCGCCATCTTGCGGTAGCTGTGATGATAACTGCGGTTCGCAATCCGGCGCACTGCAGCAGTCATCAGCTGAAGATTCAGCCGCGCACACCATGAATGAGTACCTCACCGCTGAGGTTGAATCTGCCTTTGCCCAGCTTGGGGTGCCAGTGCGGGAAGGGGCTGAAGTGGCGGTTGATGCCATTTTTGACTCGGTTTCTGTTGCGACCACCTATCGCGGTAAATTGGCTGAACAAGGTATTATTTTCTGCTCATTCGGTGAAGCCATTCAGGAATACCCGGATTTAGTGCGTAAGTATCTGGGATCAGTGGTTCCCGCCAAAGATAACTTTTTTGCCGCGCTGAATGCGGCAGTCGCTTCTGACGGTACTTTTGTCTATGTACCCAAAGGGGTGCGCTGCCCAATGGAGTTATCCACTTACTTTCGTATCAATGCCGCCAAAACCGGTCAGTTTGAGCGCACTATCCTGATTGCCGATGAAGACAGCTATGTGAGTTATATCGAAGGCTGTTCTGCGCCGGTTCGTGATAGCTATCAGTTGCATGCCGCAGTGGTTGAGGTCATTTTGCACAAAAATGCAGAAGTGAAATACTCGACAGTTCAGAACTGGTTTGCGGGGGCTGACAGTACTGGCGGTATTCTCAACTTTGTGACCAAACGGGCGCTGTGCGAAGGTGAGGGTTCCAAAATGTCATGGACCCAATCTGAAACCGGTTCAGCCATTACCTGGAAATACCCGAGTGTCATTTTGCAGGGCGATAACTCTATCGGCGAGTTCTTCTCGGTTGCATTAACCAACGGCCATCAGCAAGCCGATACCGGCACCAAGATGATCCATATTGGCAAAAACACCAAATCAACCATTATTGCCAAAGGGATCTCTGCGGGGCACAGCCAAAATACCTATCGTGGGCTGGTTAAAATTTTGCCCGGTGCGGATAACGCCCGTAACTTCACGCAATGCGACTCGATGCTGATTGGCCCGGATTCCGGCGCACATACTTTCCCTTATGTGGAAGTGCGTAATAACACCGCACAGCTAGAGCACGAGGCGACAACCTCAAAAATTGGTGATGACCAACTGTTTTATTGCTTGCAACGTGGCATCAGCGAAGATGATGCCATTTCAATGATTGTTAACGGCTTCTGTAAGGATGTGTTCTCCGAGTTGCCACTGGAATTCGCCGTGGAAGCCCAGAAATTGTTAGCCATCAGCCTGGAACACAGTGTTGGTTGAGTCTCAGTTGAATAAGCATTTGCAGAGTTTTGCGCGCCTGCGCACCAAGGAAACTTATGTTAAGCATTAAGAATTTAAAAGTCAGTGTTGAAGGTAATGAGATCCTCAAAGGTTTGGATTTGGAGATCAAACCTGGCGAAGTGCATGCCATCATGGGGCCAAATGGTTCAGGGAAAAGTACCTTGTCTGCGGCGCTGGCCGGAAGGGAAGAGTATGAAGTCACTGAGGGTAGTGTGACATTCAAGGGTAAAGACTTGCTGGAACTTGACCCTGAGGCTCGGGCTGGCGAGGGGGTATTTCTGGCTTTCCAATACCCGGTAGAAATTCCAGGCGTCAGCAACCATTTCTTCCTGCAAACTGCCGTCAATGCGGTACGTAAATATCGCCAACAGGAACCGCTGGATCGTTTTGATTTCGCTGATTTTATCGAAGAGAAAATTGAGTTACTCAAAATGCCAGCAGACTTACTGACCCGTTCAGTGAATGTGGGTTTCTCGGGCGGTGAGAAGAAGCGCAACGATATCTTGCAGATGGCCGCATTGGAGCCTTCTTTATGCATTTTGGATGAAACCGATTCTGGTTTGGACATTGATGCATTGAAAATTGTTGCCAACGGGGTGAACTCACTACGCAATCAAGATCGCGCCTTTATTATTGTGACTCACTATCAGCGCATCCTCGATTACGTCAAACCTGACTTTGTGCATGTGTTGTATCAGGGGCGAATCATTAAATCTGGTGATTTCACGCTGGTGAAACAGTTGGAGGAGCAAGGCTATGGCTGGCTTACCGACCAACAGTAATATGCTGGAACAGCAACGTATTCTTGAAAAACAGCGCGCTGATGCGTTGCTACATTTTGGTCAATTGTTTAAACAGAATCAAAAGCTTAAACAGCACCAAAGTGATCAGAGTGCTGAGGCGACTGCACATTGGCAACAAGTGCTGCAATTGGGCTTTCCCAGCAGCAAGCATGAAGACTGGAAATACACACCACTGGAGCGCTTACTCGCGCACAACTTCAGTTTTGCCCCCGCAGCGGAAGTCACGGCGGCTCAGTGCGATGATCTCTCATTGATCAAAGATGCGCATCGTGTGGTTTTCATTGATGGGTTATATGCCCCTGAGTTGAGCGACCGCGATTGTGGCCCGTATCAACTGACACCTGCGACAGAAAATACCCCATTTCCTGCGGCTATTCGGTCGGAAGTTTTGTTGCATCTGACAGAGAGTCTGGCTCAGCAACGTCTGCACATTCGGTTACCCGCTGGGAAACACAGCGACAAACCGCTTTATCTGCTGCATATCAGCTCAGGTAAGGGTTCTGAGGTGGTGAATACCAGCCATTATCGCCATCATCTGGCGATTGAGGCGAGTGCACAGGCTGAGGTCATTGAGCATTTTGTTAGCCTCAATGAACAGCCGCATTTTACTGGCGCGCGGCTGACTATCTCAGTGGGTGAAAATGCTGAGCTGAGTCATTGCAAACTGGCATTTGAAACACCGCAAAGCTACCACTTTGCCCATAACGATTTAGTGTTAAGCCGCGATGCACGGGCCAAGAGTTACAGTTTCTTGCTCGGGGCGGGGCTGACTCGCCACAATACCAGCGCCCAGTTAAATGGCGAGGGTGCAACGTTGTCCATTAATAGCCTGCTGCTGCCAATTGGGCGTGAAATCTGTGATACCCGCACTTATCTGGAGCATAACAAGGGCTATTGTGAAAGCCGTCAGCTGCATAAAACCATAGTGCGCGAACGGGGTAAAGCGGTCTTTAATGGCATGATTAAAGTGGCTCAGCACGCCTTAAAAACTGACGGGCAAATGACCAACAATAACTTGTTGCTCAGTAAGTTAGCTGAAGTTGATACCAAACCGCAGTTGGAAATTTACGCTGATGACGTGAAGTGTAGCCACGGGGCTACCGTTGGGCGCATTGATGCGGAACAGCTGTTTTATCTGCAATCACGCGGTATCAATCAGGCAGATGCACAGCAAATGATTATTTTTGCTTTTGCCGCAGAATTGACCGAAGCCATTCATCACGCATCCATCCGCAAAGTGGTGTTGGCGCGCATTGCACAGCGGCTGGCTGGGGAGTCGCTATGAGTTTCTCTATTGGACAAGCCAGTATCGAACAGATCAGAGCCGATTTTCCACTGCTTAGCCGTGAAGTTAACGCTCAGCCGTTGGCGTACCTGGACAGTGCTGCCAGTGCGCAGAAACCACAAATAGTTATTGATAGAGAGCTTAACTTCTATCGTGATGGCTATGCGGCGGTTCATCGTGGCATCCATACCTTGAGCGCCGAAGCGACTGCGCAGATGGAAGCGGTGCGCAGTCAGGTTGCGGGCTTTATTAACGCAGCCTCTGCCGAAGAGATTGTTTTTGTCAAAGGCACCACCGAAGCCATTAATCTGGTCGCTAACAGCTATGGCCGCCATGCTCTCAAAGCCGGTGATAGCATTATCATTACTGAAATGGAGCATCACGCCAATATTGTACCGTGGCAGATGCTGGCCAAAGATATTGGTATCGAAATTCGTGTCTGGCCGCTGACGGCAACCGGAGAGTTGGAACTTACAGCGTTGGCAGGGCTGATGGATAACACCACCAAGCTGTTGGCGATAACCCAGGTGTCCAATGTGCTGGGAACAGTGAACCCGATTAAAGAGATCGTGGCGCAAGCTAAAGCGGCGGGCCTGGTGGTGCTGGTGGATGGCGCTCAAGCCATTATGCATCAAGCCGTCGATGTGCAGGATCTGGGTTGTGATTTCTATGTCTTCTCCGGTCACAAACTGTATGGGCCATCGGGCATTGGTATCTTGTATGGCAAGAGTGAATTGCTACAGCAAATGCCGCCTTGGGAAGGGGGCGGTGCGATGATTAAAACCGTCAGCTTGACGCAAGGCACGACCTTTGCTGATGCGCCGTGGCGTTTTGAAGCGGGTTCGCCAAATACAGCGGGGATTATGGGGCTGGGTGCAGCAATCAGTTATGTGAATGGCTTGGGGTTAGAGCAGATCCAGCAATATGAACAATCACTAATGCAGTATGCATTGGAGCAACTAAGCCAGATCAAAAGTCTGACACTTTATGGCCCGACCAAACGGGCAGGCGTGATAGCGTTTAATCTGGGGCAACACCATGCCTATGATGTGGGCAGCTTCCTGGACCAATATGGTATTGCGATTCGTACCGGCCACCACTGTGCCATGCCGTTGATGGCGTTCTACCAAGTCCCGAGTATGTGTCGCGCGTCACTGGCACTGTATAATACCCGCGAGGAAGTGGATCGCTTGGTGGCTGGATTACTGCGCATCGAAAAATTATTGGGCTAGCGCAAACCGCTCGCGACAGAGTCCCCGAAAGCCGATTATCATTATAAATAGTCGGCTTTTATTTTTACTGTAAGAGGCATGTTATGGCTGGTTTGCCAGATAAAGATAAATTGATTCGTAACTTTTCCCGTTGTTTGAATTGGGAAGAAAAATACCTGTATGTCATTGAGTTGGGTGCACAGCTACCGCCGTTAACTGAGCAGCAGCGCCAGCCTGACAACCTTATTTCGGGCTGCCAAAGTCAGGTGTGGATTGCCATGAGCACCTCAACCGAAGGCCAGGTGGTTTTTGCCGGTGATAGCGATGCCGCCATCGTCAAAGGCCTGGTTGCCGTGGTGTTTATTCTGTATCAGGGTTTGACCCCGCAACAGATAATCGATCTTGATGTTCGGCCATTCTTTGCCGATTTAGCCCTTAGTCAGCATCTAACCCCTTCGCGTTCCCAAGGCCTTGAAGCCATGATCCGCGCCATTCGTGCTAAAGCAGCGGTACTAAAAGCGGGCTGATTCACGTCAACATTTTGTGCTTTATTCTCCCGTGACTGAGCATTTTTGCGTCATGGGTCACAGTCTTAAAATGGTGAAATTTCAGCAGCTTAAATCGCCCTCAAGGTTGGAAGAAGCATAATAAATTACATTGTAACACCTTGATTTCTAGAGATATAAATTGCCTTTATAATAATGACTGTTACTATATGGTGGCCTTATTATTGGCTGCTAAAATTAACGTAGATAGCCGAATCGAATTTTAAGAAGTGATGTAGGAACTAAGCATGAAACGTGCATTAACTTTGATTGGTATGTTATTCGCAACTTGTCTGGCGGGAAGTATTACCGCTGCCAATGCGACCGAGTATCCTCTGCCGCCCGCCAATAGTCGTCTGATTGGTGAAAATACTACCTATACTGTTCCAAATGATGGTCGTCCACTGGAGGCTATTGCTGCCGATTATAAAATCGGTTTGTTGGGAATGCTGGAAGCAAACCCAGACGCTGACCCATATTTGCCGTTACCCGGTTCAGTGTTAACTATCCCGACTCAGATGTTGCTGCCTGATACCCCACGTGAAGGTATCGTCATCAACCTGGCCGAACTGCGTCTTTATTATTACCCTAAAGGCCAGAACAAAGTCATTGTATACCCAATCGGTATCGGCCAGTTGGGGCGTAATACTCCAACGATGACAACTTCTGTTAGTCAGAAGATCCCGAACCCAACCTGGACACCAACGGCCAACATCCGTAAGCACTACGCAGCTGAAGGTGTGACTTTGCCAGCAGTCGTTCCAGCGGGCCCAGAAAACCCAATGGGTCTATTTGCCATGCGTTTGGCTGCCGGTGGTGGTGAATACCTGATCCACGGAACCAACGCTAACTTCGGTATTGGTATGCGTGTCAGCTCCGGCTGCATTCGTTTACGTCCAGATGATATTGAAGCGCTGTTCAAAGCGGTACCGAAAGGCACCCGCGTACAGATCATCAACGAACCGGTTAAATATTCCGTTGAACCAGATGGTAAGCGTTATGTGGAAGTCCATCAGCCGTTGTCTCGTGTAGACAGTGATGATCCGCAAACCATGCCAATTGCTATCAGTAGCAGCCTGCAGAAATTTATCAATGACAGCCAGACTGATGCACAAGTGGTTCAGGAAGCGATTGTACGCCGTGCTGGCATGCCAGTTATCGTTACTGTAGGTGAGACTGCCCCTGTACAAGCTCCGGCTGCTGTAGCCCCTCAGAGCGAGCAACAGGCACAACCGCAGAGCGAAGGTCAGCAACCCACTGAACAAGAAATTCCTAAGTTGGTTCAGCCTGGCCCGGTTTACTCAGCAGCGAACTAAGCCTTAACACATCCAGGTCTTAACACATCTAAGACTTAACGTATCTTAGCCACGGCAGTTATCATTTTGCCGTGGCTAATTTTTTGCGTATCGGCATGGTGAATGAATAAGTTGCTGATGAAGTAGGTGGTTAGGGAAGGGGATAACAGGGAGAGTTACCGTCAGAGACGAGTTTCTGCGAGGCAAAAAAATGGCGCACAATGTGCGCCATTTTTCATTCAGGAAGTAATATTACTTCTTGTAAGCGTGAGCTTGGTTGTCAAGACGTTGGTTAGCACGTGCTGCATCGTCTTTAGCTGCTTGAACGTCAGAACGGATTGCGTTCACGTCGTTGCTCAGTTGGTCAACTTTAGCGTTCAGAGTCTGAACGTCAGAAGACAGTTGATCGATTTTAGCATTGCTTGAACAACCAGCCAGCATAGTAGAAGCCAGAATTACCGCGCCCAGTACAAGTTTAGTACGATTCATTATTAACACCCTCTAGATTAAGTTAATCTCCATGTAGCGTTACAAGTATTACACAAAGTTTTTTCGAAAGAGAATAAATTTTTAGTATTAGAGGGGTTTATTTTGATCGTTCGCTCAAAGAAGCATCTTGTTTTAAAAAAAAGTTAAAAAAACGAGGTAAAACAGCCGGATTCTTTCGGATAAGTCCTATCCGGGAAAAAGGGTTTGGGGTGCCTAAGATAAAATGGTTTTTTCGGAAAGTTTATTTAGCGGTGCTCAAAAAGAAAAACGCCGCTATTGAAAGCGGCGTTTTTAATTAGCGTTTAGTCGTGCGTTAAGATTATAAAACGTGCACGGAAGAGGTATTGGTGGTGCCACTTGGCACTAACGCACCAGAAACCATCACGACAACGTCGCCTTTTTGTGCCAGGCCGCTCGCCAGAGCTGCTTCTTTACCGATGCGGTAGAAGTCATCTGTTGAAGCAATCTCGTTGACCAGTTGAGTTATCACGCCTTTGGTCAGGATTAACTGACGCGCGGTCACTTCATTGGTAGTCAGTGCTAAAATGGTCGCTGTTGGGAAGTATTTGCGTACTGACTTGGCAGATTTACCGCCACCCGTTGCTACCACGATCAATTTTGCTTCCAGTTTTTCTGCGGTTTCTACTGCACCACGGCAAACCGCTTCAGTGATACGCATTTTACGATTATCATTCAGCGTATCAATGCGGCTAGGCATAATACGGTCTGTACGCTCACAGATGGTCGCCATGATGGTGACAGACTCTAATGGGTACTTACCCTTAGCACTTTCACCAGACAGCATCACGGCGTCTGTACCGTCCAGAATGGCGTTAGCCACGTCGCCAGCTTCTGCACGGGTAGGGCGTGGGTTTTTGATCATGGAATCGAGCATCTGCGTTGCAGTGATAACAACTTTGCGAGCGCGGTTACATTTCTCAATCATCATCTTCTGCGCGAAGATAACTTCTTCAACCGGGATCTCAACACCTAGGTCACCACGAGCAACCATGATACCGTCGGAGGCTTCCAGGATTTCGTCGAAGTTATTCAGACCTTCCTGGTTTTCAATTTTGGAGATGATCTGAATGTGCTCACCACCGTGGGCTTTCAGGTGTTCGCGGATTTCCAGCACGTCTGAACGTTTACGGATAAAGGATGCCGCAACGAAGTCCACGCCTTGCTCACAACCAAAGATCAGGTCAGCTTTATCTTTTTCAGCTAGTGCTGGCAGTTGGATAGAAACACCTGGCAAGTTAACGCCTTTGTTTTCACCTAAATCACCATTGTTCAGCACCTTACATACCACAGTGCTTTCAGTGACTTCGGTGACTTCCATGCCGATCAAACCATCGTCAACCAGCACAGTGTTGCCAATTTTCAGATCAGCAGCAAAGCCAGGGTAGGTCACAGCAACGATGTTGTTGTTACCAATAACGCTTTGATCAGTGGTGAAAGTGAAAGTCTGACCTGCAACCAGAGCAGCATCTTTGCCGCCTTCCAGTTTCATGGTGCGAATTTCTGGGCCTTTGGTGTCCAACAAGATACCGGCTTTCAAGCCAGTTTTTGCCATGACAGCACGGATATTCTTGATACGTTGACCATGTTCTTCATAGTCACCGTGGGAGAAATTTAAACGCATGACGTTCATACCAGCTTTCAGCAGGTTCGTCAGCATTTCTTCGGATTCGGTTTTTGGACCGATAGTACAAACAATTTTAGTCTTTTTCATGACGGATTTTTTCTACAAGTTGTGATGGATTAAAAGCGAATATTCCGTTAAATACAGCAACGGAGTGGAATTTGATTAGTGTCTGGTGTAGCGAAACGTGACCAAGAAGCAAAACATTACTAAGAATAGATGACAGTTGCGGAAGTTGAGTGGAAAACTTTAGCACGAGGCTAAACGCATGATCGATATACGATGGCGTAAATGTGAGTTGTATTTTTTTAGCGTATCGGCAGATCAAGATGCTGAAACCATTCAACTGAAACGACGGTTCGTATTATAAGCGGTAAGTCGCGGGAAATGAAATAGAAAACAGAAACTCATTGCCGATTTTTATAAAAATGGGTCATTAGTCGCGCAAACCTTGCGAATAACGCTTAGTTTGTTGCGCAACAAAAAAGGTTTTTAACAATTTTAACAAAATGAAGCTGGAATAATTGTTGAGAACAACATCAACAGATTGCAGGGGATTAAGTCAGATTGATTAGCGCAGGGAGATAATCGGAAATAAGAGAGTGGTGCGTTCTAATGGACTCGAACCATCGACCCCCACCATGTCAAGGTGGTGCTCTAACCAACTGAGCTAAGAACGCATTGAAAAACTAGCAATTTACCATTTCAGGATAATGCGAGAGTGGTGCGTCCGAATGGACTCGAACCATCGACCCCCACCATGTCAAGGTGGTGCTCTAACCAACTGAGCTACGGACGCACATGATACTCTTGGCATTCTAATAACTTGGCATTCTAATAATAAGATTGGTGCGTCCGAATGGACTCGAACCATCGACCCCCACCATGTCAAGGTGGTGCTCTAACCAACTGAGCTACGGACGCACATTCTATCCTTCTTATCTTGAAGCCGTAGCGTTGTTAGCTGCTCTAACTCACCAGAATCACTGACTTGTGTCAGTTCAACGGGACTCGCTCGTTTGCTGCCTGGCTACAACTCCAATTACTTGGATATAATTATCTCTATCTTCACTCTTATTATTCGCCATCAATGCTGACAGCGGGGACGAATATTAACGAGCCGCCCGTCCTCTGGCAAGGAGAAAAACATAATATTCATCGCAAACTCACGTAATTGCTGCGCTTTTACTCATTGCGCTGTTTTTTTCTCCAGCTTTTCTTATTTGGCGGGGCATTAATCACTGAGATGAGCGTCAGCAATTAATGCCCATAATGACAAGCGCTTAGTGTGCCGCTTTTTGCAAAATAAAAGCAGATGGCTGCTTTTGTAACCAGCGGATGCGTAGCGCCATCAGTATAGCTGCCGAGGTCAGGCCGATAACGAACCCGATCCAGAAACCACTTGGCCCCATCGCGGGCACAATATAATTGGTCAAACCGAGTAAATAACCACTCGGTAGCCCCAACAACCAGTAGGCGGTGAAGGTAATAAAGAAGATAGAGCGGGTATCTTTATAACCGCGTAATACGCCGCTGCCGATCACCTGAATTGCATCAGACAATTGGTAAAGTGCTGCCAATAACATTAAGTGTGAGGCCATTACCACCACTTCAGGTGTCTTGTTATAAAGCAGCGCGATATGTTCGCGAAATACCACAGTAAATATCGCGGTGACACACGCCAACATTAGACCCACAGCAATACTGGTATAAGCAGCAACTCTGGCATCGTCAACCGAACCCTGACCAAGACGAAAACCGACACGAATGGTCGCGGCGACACTCAATGACATCGGTAACATAAACATCAATGAACTAAAGTTGAGGGCAATCTGGTGCCCAGCCACCGCGACAATGCCCAGCGGAGAAACCAGTAATGCGACAACCGCGAACAACGTTACTTCAAAAAACAGCGCCAGCGCAACCGGCAGCCCAAGACCCCCGAGGCGTTTCATGACTTGCCAGTCCGGTGCAGCAAATCCTTTTTCCAGTTTGATATCTTGCTGTGAGCGCGCGCGCGTCACATACCAACGCATCATTAAGAACATCACCCAATAAACCGTTCCGGTTGCCACCCCGCAACCGACACCGCCTAATGCCGGAGCACCAAATTTACCGTAGATGAAAATATAGTTAATGGGAATGTTAACCAGTAAACCAATAAATCCAATCACCATCCCAGGTTTGGTTTTGGATAGCCCTTCACACTGATTGCGTAGCACCTGAAAGAAGAGATAGCCCGGCGCGCCCCACATAATGGCATGCAGGAAACCAACGGCTTTATCTGCCAGTACCGGATCAATATTATGCATGCGCATAATGATGTGGTCGCTATTATAGATGACCACCATAATTAATACCGAGACACAGAATGCCAGCCAAAAGCCCTGTCTGACCTGATGAGCAATTTGGTTGCGCCGCCCGGAGCCATTAAGTTGAGCAACTGTCGGCGTTAACGCCAACAATAATCCGTGACCAAATAAGATAGCCGGTAACCAGATTGAGGTCCCCACCGCCACCGCAGCCATATCGGTTGCACTGACAGAACCGGCCATTATAGTGTCAACCACCCCCATGGCGGTTTGGGACAATTGCGCGATAACAACAGGAATAGCGAGAGCCAACAAGCTACGCGCTTCGACGATATACTTCTGCACGTATGCACCTTTATCTACCCATCGTTCTTCACGATGCATGGGTATAACCTAGTTATAATTTCAGTAGCGATAATTTATCGTTTTGTAACCGATAAATAAAATAGCGGGAAAACATAATACTCTCGGAACACGAAGAGTATAAAAGATTGTACCTCCTCGCAGTGCTTAAGCAATCCTTGTCATTCAGTTTCAATGAAATAACGCGAATACAGATTTTTAGTCTAAGTGGTTTGGTTTTCCTGATCTTCTGAGGCAAAATCAGGGCAGTGAAACTTTTTTTCTACAGATTTTTTTACAGATAAGAGGCATGGCGTATGTTTACCGGTATTGTTCAAGGCACCGCGCCAGTGGTTGCCATTGACGAGAAATCCAACTTCCGCACCCATGTGGTCGAAATGCCAACTGAGATGTTACCTGAATTAGCATTAGGTGCTTCAGTGGCCCACAATGGCTGCTGTTTGACAGTGACTGAGGTTAATGGAAATCGAGTCAGTTTTGATTTAATGAAGGAAACGCTGCGTATTACCAATTTGGGTGATATTAAAGTAGGCGATGTAGTTAATCTGGAGCGGGCCGCTAAATTTAGTGATGAAATTGGCGGCCATCTTATGTCCGGTCATATTATTTGTACCGCTGAAATAGCCAAAATATATACCTCAGAAAATAACCGTCAGATCTGGTTTCGACTGCCCAGCGACGATTTAATGAAATATGTATTACACAAAGGCTTTATCGGTATTGATGGCATCAGTCTGACCATTGGCGAGGTGGTGGGTAACCGTTTTTGCGTTCATTTGATTCCGGAAACACTGGCGCGAACCACATTAGGTAAAAAGCGACTGGGGCATCGGGTGAATATTGAAATAGACCCCCAAACACAGGCTGTAGTGGATACCGTTGAGCGGGTATTGGCGCAACGCGAAATTGCTCCGGTAGCAGCAGCTGAAAAAGTCGCTCGCGTATAAAATAATAAAAGGCAGGGCTGATGTGCTCCTGCCTTTTTAAGTCTGTCTTTTTAAAAGAGTATCACGTTAGATATTAACGAGCGACCCGAATACCGCCTTCTACCCCATTGGGGCTGAATAATACCTGCCACAATTGAATATCTCTGGCGCGGAATGCACCGGCACAGGCATTCAGATAATAGCTAAACATCCGCTCAAATCGAGGCGAGTAATTCTCAGCTAATTTTGGCCATGCGGCTTGGAAACGTTCATACCAGGCCATCAATGTTCGGTCGTAATCGGCCCCGAAATTATGCCAATCTTCCATGATGAAATAAGGCTCGCTGGCCTTGGCAATATGTTGTACCGACGGCAAACACCCATTGGGGAAAATATACTTATTAATCCACGGGTCAACACTCAGGTCAGTACGATTAGCGCCGATGGTATGTAGCAGAAATAAACCGTCAGGTTTTAAATTACGTTTAACTATCTCAAAATAGGTGCTGTAATTTTTAGGCCCAACATGTTCGAACATTCCCACCGAGACAATACGATCGAATTGTTCATCCAGGTCGCGATAATCTTGCAGCAAAATAGTGACATCCAAACCTTCACAGCGTTTTTGTGCCAATTTTTGCTGTTCAGCTGAAATAGTGACACCTGAAACCGACACCCCGAAATGGCGCGCGGCGTAAGCGGCTAGCCCACCCCAGCCACAACCGATATCGAGCAGCTTCATACCCGGTGCTAATTGCAGCTTCTCACAGATCATCTGCAATTTATTTTCCTGCGCTTGTTCAAGGGTGGCCGCATCTTTCCAATAGGCGCAAGAATATTGCATATTGGGGTCGAGCATTAGGCTAAACAGATCATTACCGAGATCGTAATGTTCTTTGCCGACAATCCAAGCTCGTTTCTTCGATTGCAAATTGATAATACGTGCGGCAGCAATGCGTAAAGTATCTTTGAAATGGTGTGGAAGTTGATGCTCCAGACCAGCTCTGAGAACGCGCTGGAAGAAAATATCCAGCCGATCGCATTCCCACCAGCCATCCATATAACTCTCACCTAATGCCAAAGATCCTTCTTGTAATACCCGCTTAAAGAAGTCTGGATTATTAACTCTAATATCGAAGGGACGTGAGCCATTGATTTCAATATCAGCGCGGCTCAGCATTTCTTGTACAATGCGAAACCACGGATTTTCTTGAATACTCTGGTCTTCTATACAGGATGAACTCATAGCTTCTCCATCACTTTCTTCTGACTTATGACCCGCGATAAAAACTATATGCGCAGATACATACCAATAAAGTTGGTGTCTGGTATCCATTACGGACAGAGGAAGATTAAGAAGAAACCCTAATTTAGGGCTGCTCATCCATAAGAGTAAATGTGACGCAATCCACGCGTCCAGCAAGTGCTTAAGATAATGCTTTTTTTAAATGATATTATAATCGGTTAAACCGAGTATAGGCTTGCCGGGAAGCTTTCTCAATACTAAATCTTTCCCGGCCAAAATTTCACTTAGTGACTATTTTTACAAGGAATTATGACTCCACGCAATTATAGTCATTATTATTAGTATGGACTTTTTCTTTCCTCAACGCATAACAATGAATGCCATATCCCAATGCGGCTAAAGCTACCGTTGACAGCATCACAGTGACGGTTGCCAGCAAAGGTTGGCTGATATAGGCCGACACCATCATGCTGGCAATAAAACACAAGCCCAGTTGTAGTGTGTTTTGCAACGCTGCTGCTTTACCCGTACTGGCAGGAAAGGGCATTAATGCATTTGCTACGGTAATAGGGTAGCAGGCACCATTCACAAGCGCCATTAAGCAGAACGGAATAAGTAAGGTCACCAGTGTTGGCGTCGTCAGCGTTGCTATCAGATAAAGTGCAATCATACTGATAGCATAACCGGCCAACAGCCACGGCAGTAGGGTGTTACCCTTGATTCGACTCAATGCACTACGGCAACCAAATCCCCCCAGTAGAAAGGCTACTGTTTGTGGAACATAACTCAAACCAATGACATTCGGGCTATATCCCATATCACCTAAAATAAAAGGTGAACCCGTTAGCCAGGCAAAAAAACCGGCACTGCATGCAGCAAACATCATCACGTTGCCGCTGAATACCGGAGACTTCAGTAACTGCCAGAAACTAATGGCGTTTTTGCTTCTATCTACGTTATCCGGCGCTGTTTTTTTCCGTTCCTTAAGCAAGGCGGTCGGAATCAGTAGCAGCAGGGTAATCGCCAATAGCACGACAAAAATTGAGCGCCAGCTGAAATGGTTTAATAACCAGGCACCCAGTAATGGCGCGAGCGCAGGGGATAACGCCACTAATGGCATAATGGTCGCAAATACTCGGTTGGCCTTGCCGTCGCGATAGCGATCGACCACTAAGGCTTGCCAGCTCACCGCAGCGGAACAGACCCCCACCGCCTGAATAAAGCGCAAAACCAATAACTGCGCCGCAGTTTCAACCCATAAAATCCCCAGGCAGCCGATAGCAAATAACCCTAACCCTGCTAACAGCACCGGTTTGCGGCCTATTTTGTCCGAAACGGGTCCCCAGATAAGTTGGGCGATCGCGAAACCCGCGAGAAAGATACTAAGGCTGGCGCTGATGGAGCCGGCGGAGGTTTGGAGTTCTTGTTGCATGGCACCAAAGGCGGGCAAATACATGTCAGTGGCCAGATACCCCAACATGCTCAAACCGGCCAGGTAGAACATGAAGCTCGATGTTGTTTTCATTGTTGTTTCTCATTATATCCTTCGTCCTTGAAACCGCAGGGGTGTTAGCTGCTCTTACTTACCCGCATCACTTATTGATATAAGCTCATCGGGATGTGTTCGTTTGCTGCCTGCCTGTGGTTCCAATGACTTTGGCTAAATTATAGTTTTTGCAGGTAAAACTTTTGTTATCGAAAATTAATTGCGGGGGCATTCTAACGACGCGATATTCTGTTGTGAAACGGTAATATTTGCGCCATGCTATCAAAAAAATTGATGTCAAAAATTCCGTTTAAAGGAAGCGCAAAACCATGTGGTCAGAATACTCATTAGATGTGGTGGATGCTGTTGCGCGCACCGGGAGTTTCAGCGCTGCTGCGCAAGAATTGCACCGCGTACCGTCTGCGATAAGTTATACCGTGCGTCAATTGGAGGAGTGGTTGGCTGTGCCGCTATTTGCGCGCCGCCATCGGGATGTAGAATTGACCGAAGCAGGCAAAGTTTTTATTAAAGAATCGCGTGATGTTATCAAAAAAATGAATGACACACGTCGTCAATGTCAACAAGTGGCGAATGGCTGGCGCGGGCAATTAAATATCGTGGTCGATAAAATTGTCAAACCTCAGCGAAGCCGCCGTTTAGTGCTGGATTTTTATCGCCATTTTCCCGATATCGAATTGCGGGTGCGTTATGAAGTCTTTAACGGCGTTTGGGATGCGCTGGCGGATGGGCAAGCGGATATGGCCATTGGTGCGACGCGTGCCATCCCGGTTGGCGGGCGGTTCGTCTTCCGTGACATGGGTTTTCTGACCTGGCATTGCGTAGTAAGTATCAATCACCCTTTAGCGCAGCTAACCGGGCCACTTAACGACGATCAGTTGCGGCCTTATCCCTCCCTCTGTTTAGAGGATACTGCGCGAAATTTGCCGAAACGAGATACCTGGACGTTGGATAACCAACAGCGATTAGTGGCACCGGATTGGGCGACGGGCATAGACTGTCTGTGTGAGGGGTTATGTATTGGCATGGTGCCCGCTCATATGGTATCGCCCCTGATTGCACAAGGGAAACTGGCAGCCTTAACACTCGCTGACCCCTTACCTGCTAGCCCGTGTTGCTTGACGTGGGAGCAGAATAACCATTCCCCGGCCTTAGCCTGGATGTTGGAATATTTGGGTGACAGTGTCACGTTAAATGATGAGTGGCTAAGAGATGCTAATGGCACGGATAATGAGCTTCGGCAGAATTAGCCGCCGGTAACAGGGCGCTACCGGCAGACTAAATGTTTAGCGATGATAACTGTGCTTAGCGACGATAATCGCGGAATGGGCCATCAGCAACAGAACGACGTTCGACTAGTTTTGGATGTACTTCAATGGTTTGAGGGTCTTCGCGTTTGCTGACAATTCTGTCGAGCAACATAGCAAAAGCCGTTTCACCCAATCGCTCTTTCGGCTGATGAATGGTGGTCAACGCCGGCGAGAAATAGCGCGCATTACGCACATTGTCATACCCGATCACCGAAATATCTTGTGGTACACGCAAACCTAATTCATCTGCGGCGCATATCGCGCCCATTGCCATAATATCGCCACCACAGAATACAGCAGTCGGACGATGCTTTTGTGTCAGAATTTGATGCATGGCTTTATAGCCGGATTCTGGCTCAAAATCACCTTGAACCACCCATTCTTCTCGCAGGGTGATGTTGGCCTCCTCTAATGCTTTTAGGAAGCCCTGATGGCGACCGCCACCGGTATTACGCGATAGCTGGCCGGGGATAGCCCCGATATCGCGGTGACCACGCTCAATAAGATAACGGCCAGCTAAATAACCGCCTTCGAATGCATTATCAATAATCGAATCGGTAAAATCGCCACGGGCGGTTCCCCAATCCATCACTACCATTGGAATATTGCGATAATCCTCTAACATTCCCAGTAGCTGTTCCGGATATTCAGAACACATCACCAATAAGCCATCAACACGCTTTTGTGCCAGCATCGCCAAATAGGCTTTTTGCTTGTCCAGATTATTATGAGAGTTACATAAAATCAGAGTGTAGCCTTTGCTATAACAGCTATTTTCAACCGCTTCGATCACTTCAGCAAAATAGGGGGCTTCGCTGGATGTCGCCAACAAGCCAATTGATTTAGTGTGATTAACTTTCAAACTGCGCGCCACAGCACTCGGTGAATAATGCAGTTCTTTAATGGCTGCCCACACAGCGGCCTTGGTGTTTTCGGCGACGAAACGAGTTTTGTTGATAACGTGCGAAACGGTGGTAGTAGACACACCCGCGTGTTTGGCCACATCTTTAATCGTTGCCATAAAAAGAATGACTCCTAAGCTCACCTGTTACAGCAGGTAAGTATTATGTTAATCGTTTGCCTGCATGACTCGAACACCGCTCAGACAGAAACAAGATAGTAGGCTGGAGAGCTAAGTCAGATGGTCGTCTGAGAGTATTTATTAGACGTTATTAGTCGGCATACAGTTATGAACTGCGAATTTTGGCTGATCTGGAGGAAAAGTGGAAGAGGTAATCAATGTTATAAAGTGCGTAATGGGCACAAGATTTTTTTTCTTAACTGTGGGAAAATAATTTAACGCACTAACTATGTGCCTTTACCCTACTAAAATAAACCGGCTGAGGAGTTCTTATGGATACCAATCTGAAAATGTCGCTGATTACGACTGTTGGTGCACTGGCGATGATTATTGCCTTTAGCTTCGTGGCGGTCATGAATTAATTAAGCCGCGTGCCGGTGTGAAGTGATAAGTAGGGCGGTTAACCCGCCCTTAATTATTTCTGTTGGTAATATGATTACCCGGCGTCTTTTGCTTCTTGTCTTATCAGGCTAAGTTTTTCTCAACGAAAGACCAATTCACCAGCGCCCAGAAATTCTCCAGATATTTTGGTCGCGCATTACGATAATCAATATAGTAAGCGTGCTCCCATACATCCACAGTTAACAATGGCTTATCAGCGGTCGTCAGCGGTGTCGCCGCATTTGATGTGCTGACAATAGCTAACGTGCCATCCGTTTTTTTGACCAGCCAGGTCCAGCCCGCGCCAAAGTTTTTTACCGCCGCATCAGTAAATTGCGCTTTAAATTCAGCAAAAGATCCAAAGGATTGATTAATGGCATCGGCGACTTTTCCTGTCGGCTCGCCGCCGCCATTAGGTGATAAACAGTGCCAGTAAAAGGTGTGGTTCCAAACTTGAGCTGCATTGTTAAAAATACCGCCACTGGAGGTTTTGACAATCTCCTCCAAGGATTTACCTGCAAACTCAGTATCCTTGATCAGGTTATTGAGGTTTACCACATAGGTGTTGTGGTGCTTGCCGTAATGGTATTCCAGCGTTTCAGCAGAAATGTGCGGTTCCAGTGCATTTTGTGCATAAGGTAATGCCGGTAATTCAAAAGACATAGCTCTCTCCTTTCGGGGTTGCTCAGGGTGTTTGCTCCTCAAATCCGAACGTTAGCTCACTAAGATGTGGTGAGGAGCGGTTAAAATCGTAATTGTTGTATTTTTATTGTGGGCATTAATTTTAACAACTTTTAACAGGAATGACAGGCATAACCATATTATTTGATGGGATATTGGCTGGTTGAAGTTTGACAGGTATGTTTGACAGGTATACAAGCACCCGATAGGGCTACCGGGTGCGGTGCTTGGTTTAGCGGATAGTTTTCGGTGTCACAACACGACGAGCGCCGACATAATGATCTTGCCAGTAGTCGTTGTCTAGCATGCTGATACGAATTTCTTCACCGGTGCGTGGTGACTGAATAAATTTGCCGTTGCCTAAATAAACGCCGACATGATCAGCAACACCGCGATTAGCAATATTGAAGAACACTAAATCACCACTTTCTAATTCAGCGCGTTTAACCGGTGCTGCATCGCGCAAATGATACATTTCATTAGCAGTACGTGGCATTTTTATTCTGATGACATCTTTATAGGCGTAGTAAATAAGCCCGCTGCAATCAAAACCGGTATTAGGGGAGGTGCCACCCCAGCGATAAGGTTTCCCTACTTGCTTCATCAGTTTGCTCATTGCGGTCTGTTTAGCATGCTGATAGCGCTTTTTATGCGCAGGGCTGAGTTTTATTTTACTATTTGCTACTAATTCGGTCGCGGCTTTACCTTGGGTTTTATTGCGATGGCGACCGTAAGCCACTTTTTCGGTTTTTTTAACTGCCGCTTTTTTATTGCTAGCAGTTTTAATATTCGTTTTTTTGCTACTAGTGACTTTTGGGCTGGTAGGTTTGCTGACTTCCTGTGCCTTTTTCTTAATGGTTTTGCTGGCGGTAGCTGCCGTTTTCTTTTTATCGTTGTTGGTCGCTATTTTATTTGTCACATTTTTACTATTGGTTTTGTTGTTATCAATTTTGGCTTTTTTAGTATTTTTATCAGCTTTACGCTTTTTACGGTCATCAGGACTGGCCTGACTGACTTGGCCTTTTTTTTGCTCAGCCGAGACGTGAGCCTGCGGCGACGCATGTGCGAGGTTTAGAAATAGCTGGGTAAACAGCAGCACAAACAGCGTAAGTATTAAACGCATAATAACGCTACCAACCTTGGCCCTGAAATGAAGATGAAGAGTCACAGTATTGCCGAAACTCCGGATATAAAAAAGCGGAGAGCTACAGGATTTTAGTCGATATTGTGAGAAAACGTTAATGGCGTCGCAATTGTCGTTTTTTCACACGGCTAATGAACTTAAATCAACCATACGTCAACGAGTTAGTCGACCCGAATTTCTGGTATCCCTCAGTGAAGATAATAATGAAGAGAAGGGATCAAAAATGTTATTCTAAATGCACATATTTGTAGCTGATAATATAATCCACAACTAACCGAGTAAAACCCCTGCAAAAGATGGCGTTTTATTCCAGTGGTGACAGTCGCTACAATAGGCTGGACGCAATAATAAAATAGCCCTAATGGATAGGTTCTAAGTATTGTAGCCACTAAATGGCTTGAGGAAGCAAGAAATGACGACGATTGATAAAATTCAGCGCCAGATAGCAGAAAACCCCATCCTGCTTTACATGAAGGGCTCACCAAAACTGCCAAACTGCGGTTTCTCTGCTCAGGCTGTACAGGCGCTATCTGCTTGTGGCGAACGCTTTGCTTACGTTGATATTTTGCAGAATCCAGATATCCGTGCTGAGCTGCCAAAATACGCTAACTGGCCAACTTTCCCACAACTGTGGGTTGACGGCGAATTGGTGGGCGGTTGCGACATCCTGATGGAAATGTATCAGCGTGGTGAACTGCAACAACTGTTGAAAGAGACGGCAGATAAATACCGTACTGAAGAAGAAAAACCTGCAGCAGAGTAATGAGCTGCCAGCTTAGGTAATAAATAAAAAGGCAGCTACTTAAGCTGCCTGAGGTTATTGACAAAGTGCCCGCAGCGGTGAAAACAGGTAGATCATAAAGACGCCGTAAAATCGTCCCTGATGGCTCGAGCCGCGCCGTCCGTGGCGCGGACGCTTTACTCTTCTACCTGTCCTCACCTTGCAAGATCGAGTCGTTGGGGTTTGTCAGCAGTCTGAGGTGGCTCGCAGGCCACCTTTTTTAATAGTGAATTTGCAATTATTGACTTGAGTTAGGTTACTCAGATTCACCCGCCGGTACCGGCCAGCCACCCAATTTCTTCCAACGATTGACCAACTCACAGAATAATTTCGCCGTTTGCATTGTATCGTACAAAGCAGAGTGAGCCTGGCTGCTATCAAACGGAATACCTGCCGTCAGGCAAGCTTTTGCCAATACGGTTTGCCCCAGAACCAGCCCACTAAGTGCTGCGGTGTCGAAAGTGGCAAATGGGTGGAACGGGTTACGCTTCAAGCTGGCGCGTTCAGCCGCGGCCATCACAAAGCTGTGATCAAAATGAGCATTATGCGCGACGATAATGGCGCGGTTACAGCCTTGTTCTTTCAACCCTTTGCGCACAGCTTTGAAAATAGCATGTAACGCATCATGTTCACTCACTGCACCACGTAATGGATTGGTGGGGTCTATTCCATTAAATGCCAGCGCTTCGGGTTCCAGATTGGCACCTTCGAACGGATCTACATGAAAATGTAGCGTTTCATCAGGCAGCAGCCAACCGTCCTTGTTCATTTGCAAAGTGACGGCAGCAATCTCTAATAATGCGTCAGTTTGAGCATTAAAACCGGCGGTTTCTACATCAATTACTACGGGATAATACCCACGAAAACGGCCACTCAGGGCGTTAAGGTCACTTTTATCTGCCATCAGTTTCTTATCTTCATCGAATTCAGCACGCATTATGTCAAATTTTGGCGTGGGATGCAGGGGGATATCGCGATGAGAAAAAAGGCACCTTGCAGGTGCCTTCTTGCTAATCAGTTTCCGAGGCCGTGTCCGGCACTTTTATTCTCGATTAGCTCTATTTTGTAACCGTCTGGATCTTCGACAAAAGCAATAACCGTGTTACCGCCCTTGACCGGGCCTGCTTCACGGGTCACTTTGCCACCAGCATTGCGAATTTGGTCGCAGGTGGCGGCAACATCATCCACCCCCAAAGCCAAATGACCGAATGCCGTTCCCATCTCGTAACTGTCTACGCCCCAGTTATAGGTCAACTCGATCACTGAGCCTTCGCTCTCATCGCTGTAGCCGACGAATGCCAGTGAGTATTTATATTCGGTATTTTCACTGGTACGCAGCAAACGCATCCCTAATACCTTGGTGTAGAAATCGATGGAACGTTGCAGGTCACCGACGCGGATCATGGTATGGAGTAGGCGCATAATACCCTCTGTTGATATGTTGCCTGAATTGTGGGCAAGAGTGAATGAAACCAAGTTTAAGTATAGCCTTGGTAATTAAATCAGTTCAATGGGTTACAGAAAATGAATAGACTGCAAATGATAACGGCCAGGCATATTGCCTGACCGTGAGCAGAGAAATTGATTCACAACTAAGCAAGATTTACAGCTTTGGATAGTCGGTATAGCCCTTAGCGCCACCCCCGTAGAAGGTTTCACCGTCAGGCTCATTCAGTGGCGCATTTTGCTGCAAACGCTCAACCAGATCCGGGTTGGAAATATAGCTGCGGCCAAAGGCAACGGCATCAATAAATCCTTTCTCAATCAGGTTTTCGGCTTTTTCTGCGGTATAAGCACCTGCGCCGATAATCACCCCTTTGAAGCGGGCACGCACAGCATCGCGGAATGCATCCGAATAAGGTTTACCGCCAGCCCAGTCTGGCTCGGAAATGTGCAGATAAGCAATATGGCGTTTGTTTAATTCTTCAATCAGATACAGCGCCGCTTCTTCCTGATCTTCACCATTATCCAAACCATTGAATGGGCCTAAAGGTGAAATACGGATACCAATATGCTCAGCGCCCCATTCAGCCGCTGTGGCATCAACCACTTCTAAGGTCAGGCGAGTTCGGTTTTCAATGCTGCCACCGTATTGGTCAGTACGCTGGTTTGATGCCGGAGACATAAATTGATGTAATAAATAGCCGTGGGCCGCATGCAATTCAATATAATCAAACCCAGCCTCACGGGCATTGGCTGTTGCCTGGCGGAAATCATTAATGATGCCAGGGATCTCTTCTGTTTCCAGTGCGCGCGGCGTAGAGCAGGGAACACGAACCCAGGCACCCGTGTCATCACGAACAGTGGTGCGGGTATCTGCGGCAATGGCAGATGGCGCAACAGGTGCTTGTTGGCCTGGCTGTAAACTGTTGTGTGAAATACGGCCCACATGCCACAGTTGCACGGCAATATGTCCACCTTCATCATGCACAGCTTGCGTGATTTTTTTCCAGGCGTTTAACTGCTCTTGAGTGTGCAACCCCGGAGCGCCAGCGTAGCCTTTCGCCTGGAAAGAAATCTGAGTCGCTTCAGTGATAATCAAACCTGCACTGGCGCGTTGACGATAATATTCAGCCATTAAAGGAGTAGGAATATCACCTGGCTCAATACTACGTAAACGCGTCAGTGGAGCCATAAATACACGGTTTGGCAAAGTGAGCGCGCCAACCTTCAAAGGGGAGAACAGTTTAGCAGTCTTCATGGTGCGTCCTATATTAATAGACCAGTCGACTAGTGACTGGGTAAACCCTGAAAATAAAAAACATAACATTCAGGATCATTGAGCGGGTTGTAAAATCAGTTCGATACTTTCTAGCGCACAGGTCAGCGGCGCAACTGATCGTTTCACCTTCGCTCGCAACGAAGCGCCCAGCCACAAGGCATAGAGCGTTTCTGCGGTTGCCGCAGGGGAAAGCGTAATACGCAAAGAGCCTTCTTCAATGCCGGCTTCGATGGCATCTTGCAAACGACCAATGACGCGAGCAGTGCCGATATCTAACGCATGACGCATAGGTTCAGATAAATCACTCACTTCAGCTGATAGTTTAACCGCCAGACAAGCATTGTGGCATTCACTGCCACAATAGTTAGCAATCGCTTGAGCAAAATAGTGCAGCAGATGGTGGCGCTTATCACCTTGTGAACCGGTTAACAGGGTTGCCATCTGTGCATCATAGCGATCAAAATAGCGCTGTAGCATCGCCTCACCAAATACTTCCTTTGAGCGGAAATAGTGATAAAACGAACCCTTAGGGATACCCGCAGTCGTGAGTAACTGGCTGAGACCCATGCCATTAAAACCGAGGCGTAGGCTGAGGCTCTCACCGGTTGCTAATAGATGTTCACGAGTGTCTACATGTGCGTGCTGTGTTTTGTTCATGCTCGAAAGATTAATAGACCGATCGGTCTAGGTCAAGAAAAAAAATGCCAGCGGAGAGTACGCTGGCATCAATATAGATATCTATCGGCTATTTATTTATGACTACTTTTTTATCGGTTTGCCTTAACTTCGACATTTTTGTAGCAAATCCATTCCAGATTGATATTCAGTAGTTTGAACATTCATCATTCCTAAAATGGTGTGGAAGAGATTATCTTGTGAAATCTCATCATGTTGCGCGCTATCGGACAAACACTGGCGATCAATGCCATAGTTTTTGGTGTATTCAGGCGACAACCACATCAAAAAAGGAATATGTGTCTGCTGGCTGGGGGCAAACATATAGGGTGTGCCATGTAAATACATGCCATTTTCACCTAACGATTCTCCGTGGTCAGAGAGATAAACCAGTGCGGTGTTAAATCTATCATTATGCTGTTGCAGTAATTTGATGGTGTTATCGAGCATCGCATCAGTATAAAGAATGGAATTGTCATAGGTATTGACCAGTTCCTGTGGCGTGCAATCCTGAATTTGGTTGCTATCACAGGTAGGAGCAAACTGACGTATTTCTGACGTGGATCGGCGATAGTAAGCTGGGCCGTGACTGCCCATCTGATGTAACACAATAACGCCATCGCTTTGTAGCCCCTTGATATAATTATCTAACTTGTAGAGCAATGCATTATCCATGCAAACACCATTCTCACAATCAGTGGTTAATTGCAGCTGTGTGACGTCCTGATGAGGAATGCGATCGCAGGCACCTTTACAGCCACCATCATTTTCGCGCCACAACACATTTAACCCGGCATGGGCAAGAATATCCATCAAGCCTTCCTGATGGCTGGCAAGTGTTGCATCATAATTTTGCCGCGGCATATTTGAGAACATACAAGGCACGGATACCGCTGTTTCAGTGCCGCAGGATGATGCATTCTTGAAATAGGTCACATCCTGTTTTTTCAGTCGTGGATTGGTTTCCCGCTCATAGCCACCTAAGGAGAAATTCTCTGCGCGAGCGGTTTCGCCCACCACTAATATCACTAGCGTTTTCTTTTGTTGCCCGCTAATCAAGGGGCCTTTATGGGCATCTTCCCCGATTGTCACTAATGACATATTACTGGCGAAATATTTATGTTTGGCGAATTGAAAACTCCCACTGACAAAATTGGACGGTGTTAGCATTTTAACAATGCTTTTATTATTCCGGATAAGCGAAGCGTAATCTTTATAAAATAATGCCGCGATCAGCAGAATAATGACGACTGACGCCAGAATATTGGCGGCTCTTAGCCCCAGCATATACCACCAAGGGCGCGTCGCTCGGATACGCACGAAACAGATAATAATGGCGGGGAAAATACCTAATATCAGCAACCATAAAGCCATGCGCGGCGTGAAAAGGGCGGTTGCTTCCTGTGCGTTGGTCTCAAACGCATTTTGCATCATATTGGCGTCGATAACGGCACCATAGCTGAACATAAAATAGTTGGCCGCTGCACTCCCCAGCAAAAACAAAATAATGATTGGCTTACGCAGTACAGGTACGGCTAAAAGACTAAAAATAATATTAAGGGCGCAGAAAATCACCAGCGGAATAGTTGCTGCAAAGAAATAACTATCACTGCTGTCAAAGTGAATTAACGACCAGGCTTTATAAATAAACAGCGCATTCTGAAAGAGAGTAAAAAATAGTGCAGTGATTAAAATAAACACCAATCCGTTACACTGTAACTTGTATCGAACATTCATTGTAAACATCAGACCCTAGTATTAACCAATTAACGAAATGCTACTGAATAAAACTTAAGATAACCTTAGCGGTCAGGGCATAGTGTGTAACGTGATTAGCAATAGGAACTTGCCAGTCGCGCTGAAGCAGGCTTCAATTAAAGTACTACCTCTGGTACTTGGGGCCACAGGGGGGTTAGTTGTATTCACTTACCCGAATCACTTACTTGAGTAAGCTCATCGGGGTTCATTCATTTGCTGCCTACCTGCAACCTCAAGTTCTTCAGGTATGTCAGCAGCAGGAGAGGCGATTTGGCTCAGCAACTTGAGTTTTTTGACATCCCCAGCCCATGCCGTGGTATCTGTCAAACAGATGACCGTGGCTTTTGCCGTGGGTGTATGCGTAGCCGGGATGAGCGCTTTAATTGGATGAAAATGAGTGATCCGCAAAAGCGGGATGTCCTGCGGCTGTGTCACCAGCGCTTGTTACGTTTGCAGCGCGCTAACAAACAGCTGGATGACCCGCTACCAGAACAACCTTCATTATTCTGATTCGCCATTGTTTTACCTTAGTGTTTAGCGATTATGGCGATTTCACTGCTCAGCCCCAATTCATTACTCAGGGAGGATTTAACCTTTCTGCCGGTTGTGTATGCTTAAGAGAGATAAACAAATGAGGTAGCAAATAATGGATACACGTAGCCAACTGGCTCCACTTGGGCCTGAGTTTTCTCGCATGATTTGCGGCTATTGGCGGCTGATGGAATGGGAGATGACACCGCAACAGTTGTTGGCCTTTATTGAGCAACATGTTGAGTTGGGCATCACTACTGCTGATCACGCTGATATTTATGGCGGCTATCAATGCGAACAGGCATTTGGCCAGGCATTGCGCCTTAAGCCTTCCTTACGTAGCCAACTGGAATTAGTCAGTAAATGTGGTATTGCCACCACGGCTAAGCCAGAGCATGCGTTGGGGCATTATATTACGGATCGTTCCCATATCATTGAAAGTGCAGAACAATCCTTAACGCATCTGCATACAGATTATCTTGATTTATTGCTAATCCATCGCCCAGACCCATTGATGGATGCAGATGAAGTTGCTGAAGCATTCACTCAATTACATAAAAGCGGCAAGGTGAAACATTTTGGTGTTTCAAACTTTTCGCCTACGCAATTTAGTTTGTTGCAGTCACGCTTGCCATTCTCATTGGTCACTAATCAGGTTGAGATTTCACCGTTGCACCAACCTGCCATTGTGGATGGGACACTGGATGCTTGCCAGCAGTTGCGTATTAAGCCAATGGCATGGTCTTGTTTAGGGGGCGGGCGTTTGTTTAGCGACCCTGAATTCCAAACATTACGTCATGAGTTACAGACAATAGCTGATGAGATTGGCGCTGAAAGTATCGAGCAAGTGGTGTATGCCTGGGTTCTGCGTTTGCCATCGGCACCCTTACCGATTATTGGTTCCGGCAAGATAGAGCGCGTTAAAACTGCCTGGGCATCGCTCTCCCTAACCCTGACTCGCCAGCAGTGGTTCCGTATTCGTCGTGCTGCACTGGGCTATGACGTGCCTTAATTTTATCCTTTGCGCCAGCGAGCCTCAGGCTGGCGCAACTTTGCTTTCTTCGCCCGGCACCGCCATTTGCAATTGTGTTAGCGAACAATACAGCCGCCAGATAAGCCCAGCCAGTTCTCGGCCTGTAGCATCCGGATATTGTCCTAAAATAGCACTCATACGCTGCAATTCTTGCAACGTAGCTTGTAGTGAACTTGGCTGAATACCTTTCTCGGTCATACAACCTTTCAGGCAATGAATACACACGTCCCGCACGGCAGACAAAGGTGCAGAAGTGGTTTGCCAATCGCGTAACTGCCAGACCACATGGCTGCAATTGAGCAGCACCATTCCCCACCGCAGTAGCCACAAGCGCGCGGGTTGATCTTTGCTAAGATTGAGTTGATTGACGCGGTGATATATCAGTGATTCAAATTGATTCTGACTTTGTTGCGGGTGTGCGCTGAGTTGATCGATAAAGTCACGCCGTAGCATGCGAACAATGCGCCGACTCTTGCGTTTATCTGAGCTGGGACGCAGTATCTGAAATGCCACACCTGCCAACATCACGCCAACTAATTTACCAATATTATCATTGAGGAACTCTTGATAATCATAGCTCGGGGGATTGGTCACGCTTAAAAATGAACCCATAAAAACAATCAATTGCCCCCATAGGGAAGCATAAGCCGGATGCTGAAGCTTCATCATTTGCATGGTGATTAAAATGGGAAACAACACCGCGGCAAATTGCCAAAAATCATCAATTTGTACCATCACGCCAAATTTCAGAATAAAACAGCCAATCGAAAGCAAAATAATGGCTTTCACTAGCGTGGCAATGCTGTCAGTTGGCGAAGGGGTGGCAGAGTAAAGCACGCAACTGACCGCCGCCAATGACAGAGCAGCAGCGCCGGAACTCCACTGCGTATTTATCCAGAAGGCACAACCGATAACAATGCACACAAAGGTTCTCAGGCCGTTATAGGCGGCCTCATAGGTGTCGGTGTGGCGAGCCAGGGAGGTCACGGCCGGGGGCAACAACATGCCGCTTTCCGGTTCCTTATCCAGTTGGGCCAGCCAGCGATTAACTTGCAAATATAACCAACAAAAATGTCGCAAGCGCAACCAGAAGGCCCGATGGCGATAATCAAACTCATCATGGGGAGCAATTTGTTGCAGGATCCTGGCTATCTGATACTTATCACAGTCAGGTTGTTGTAAGGCGTTTAGCAATTGATTGAGAACGGCGGGCAGATTCTCCGGTGGCGATGGCCAGTTAACCAACATACGGCGCAGACTGGTAATTACGCTGGTGATGCGTAACTGGCGATGCAAAATGAAATTCAATACATTATTGTGTCGCCGTAAACGGTAATGGCTCCAAAATGCCTGAATACGCAGCAGATTCATCGTAAGAATCTGGCCAATCAGCCCCTCATGGGAGGTGCGAATCTGCGGTGTTTGCTCGGTTTGCCATAATAATTCTGCATGTTCTAACAACCGTGATTGCATACGGCGCAGGGATGTCAGCAGTGCTTCGCCGTCCGAAGTGCTGGGGAGCAGCATCATCATCAGACCACCGCAAAGAATGCCGGTAATAACCTCACAAACCCGGGCTTGGGCAATATCAAAGATTTGTTGTGTATCAGTAGTATTGACAGTAGAAAAGGCAATGATCGCGGTGGTATAGCCAGCCAAAGCGAAAGCATAAGAAACGTTATTTTGATAGTGATTGGAGACAAAAGTACACAGACCAATCCAGGCAGCAATGACAAAGGTGAACAACCAAGGGTCATTTAGACAATGACCTGCAATCATCAATGATGCGGCGGCACCAATCAGGCTACCAATAACCCGGCCAATACTTTTACTGATAACACCGCCAACCGTTGGAAAACTGACTACCGCCGCAGAGGTCATCGCCCAATAGGGCTCATCCAAATTCAGTGCAAACGCAATCCATAGCGATAAACACATTGCCAGCGAATTGCGCAATGTATAACGCCACTGACCCGCATTGGCTTTGCCCCAGGGAGTTTGCTGCCATGAGGGGAAAGAGAGGCGCATTTTTAATTTGCCAGCGAAATGGTGCAGGTGGTGCCAGCGATCAAGGTGACATTGGGCGGAACATCCAGCAATTTAATCCTGACGGGTACCCGCTGTGCCAGACGAACCCAAGGGACATTAGGTTTCACATCAATCAACAAACTCCCGCTGCTATCGACGCTTTGATCATAAATGGCTCGCCCAATACTTTCGACCACACCGCGTAAAGGAATATTGCCATTATACAAAACAATCTTGGCTTCATTACCTTCTCTAATGTGTCTGAGCTTGGTTTCTTCGAAATACCCCATCACATAAAATGAGTCGGTATCGATAAGTGCAACTAATGGAGTGCCAACGGTTGCATAGTCGCCAACCCGGGTTTGCAAGTTGGTGATATAGCCATTGGCGGGGGCATAAACCCGCGTTTTGCTCAGATTCCATTTCGCCTGTTCGAGGTTTGCCTGCGCGCCTTGATACGCGGCCTTCATGCTGTCAGCTGTTAGGTTGGCAATGTCGAGATCTTCGCCTGAAATGATATTTTTAGGTAAATTCCGCCGACGTTCGGCTTCATGATTGGCTTTGGCCAGTTCTGCCTGCGCCCGTACCACGGCAGCTTGGGCATTATCCAATGCTAATTGATAGGGCTGTGGGTCAATGACAAATAATAAGCTTCCAGTGCTTACCAACTGGTTATCATGAACTAATATTTTAACCAATCGGCCAGAGACTTCTGGTGTGATACTGACTAATTCTGCCCGGACTTTGCCATCACGAGTCCAGGGGGATTGCATATAATAATTCCACATCCACCAACCGGCACAAAGTGCAAAGGCGAATACGATGACAGAAGAGAAATATTTAAGAGACTGATGATTCATATCAATTTACCAACCGGCTAATATCCATAAAGAAACGCTGACCGCAATGACAAAAATGGACAGATCCATTAATATTGGATGCCAGATATCACCCGAGTAGATCCAATTCCGCAGCATATGATGGATCAGTAGCCATAACACTAAACCTAGCATAACCGCCTTAAAAATTGGCGGGAAATAGATAGAGGCACCTAAAACCAAGTCTGACAGGGGTGCACTTGTGGATAATATAGATACATACATAAGGTTAATCCTTAAGAGGTAATTTTAGTAAATACATAATTTTTGCTAAAGGATTCCCCGTATTTATTGCTATTGTCCTAGCATCGACGGTATATATACATTTGTGTTTTTAATGTTAATTACCCAAAATAGACTGGACTCTGGTAGTTATGCTAGCACGCTAAATAAAAGGAGGGGCAATTGGAATCGACATTAGGATCTGATTTAGCACGATTAGTTCGCGTTTGGCGCGCGCTAATAGACCACCGGTTGAAGCCGTTGGAGCTGACCCAAACGCATTGGGTTACCTTGCATAACATTAATCGTTTACCACCTGAGCAATCCCAGATTCAACTGGCGAAAGCGATTGGTATCGAACAACCATCATTGGTTAGAACCTTAGATCAACTGGAGGAGAAAGGTCTAATCACACGCCATACCTGTGCAAATGATCGGCGTGCAAAGAGGATAAAACTGACGGAACAGTCTTCACCGATAATAGAGCAGGTTGATGGAGTCATCTGTTCCACCCGTAAAGAAATTCTTGGGGGAATTTCACCAGATGAAATTGAATTGTTATCTGGTTTGATTGACAAGCTTGAGAGAAACATTATTCAACTACAAAGTAAGTAAAATAAAGTTTTAAGACTCAATTCACAGCAGAAAGAAAATTTTTAGCAGTAAAAATAAGCCAGAGATCGCAATGATCTCTGGCTTTACGGATGACATCATAAAATATATTACACAGAGGTGATTAGCGCGGGCTAACAGTCACTGTACTGCCACTGCTGGCGAGCATCACGCGCTGGCCTACGCTAAAGCGGGTTGGGCCTTGTTTCTGAACAACCAGAATAGTGGTGCCATCATCTTTACGCACTTCAAGTTGCACGCCGTCAGTACGGTTCATTGCACCTTGAACACCTTGTCCTGCCATACCACCAGCAACTGCACCAGCTGCTGTCGCCAGGCTACGGCCTGTGCCGCCACCGACAGTATTCCCGAGGAAACCACCCAGTACAGCACCACCGATTGCGCCCATAACATTGTTGTCATCGCCGCCTTGAATCGTCACCGGACGCACGGAAAGCAGAGTACCGTAAGTCACCGTTTGTACTTGCTTGGCTTGTGAAGCGCTGAAAACGTCACCAGATAAGGTGTTGTTGTTGGCACAACCGGTCAGAGTAACCGCAGCAATAGCAACGGCGATTAATGGCTTGATCATAAAAACTCCTATTAAAATGCATAACCGTATTACGGTTCAGTATGCTTGGTATATCCAAATCCAGTCCAATGACGGCCTAGTATTTGCATAAAGTATGGCTTACCCCAATATTTATTTCACTACTTACCGTATTTTTGACGGTGTGCTTTATTTTTTGATAACACTAATAAGACCGCAGCTTAGCGGTTTATACTTCAACCAATATTAAACGGCAGTTTAACTTTCATAAAGTTAGAAATGTCACTGTCATAACTCATACTGTAAGAAGTAATGACTTTTATGTGACCCTTCTTGCAAATAAAAATCATTCTTTAAGACATGCCCCTATGGCGGTATACACTTAAAAAAGTATATCTTTTCATGGTGTTAATTTTATTATTCTGACGTGATTTGGGTAAAGTCTCGTTGCTATTTTGTCCCACAATGGGAAATAAGGTCATTGCTATGAAATCAGGCCGTTTTATTGGGGTGATGTCGGGAACCAGTCTGGATGGCATCGATGTTGTTCTGGCCGCCATTGATGAGCGCATGGTGGCCCAGCAGGCCAGTTATTGTCACCCGATGCCGCTCCAGTTAAAAAAAGATATTCTCGGCATGTGCCAAGGGCAGTCAACCACGTTATCTGCCGTGGGTAAGCTCGATGCGCAATTAGGAATACTATTTGCTGAAGCGGTGCTGGCACTGCTGGCCAAAGCGGGGCTGACAGCACAGGACATCACGGCAATTGGCTGTCACGGGCAGACAGTTTGGCATGAGCCACTGGGTGAACCGGCCTTTACTATGCAATTAGGTGACAATAATCGTATTGCTGCCATGACAAAAATTGCCACTGTTGGGGATTTTCGCCGCCGGGATATGGCTTATGGTGGGCAGGGCGCACCGCTGGTTCCGGCCTTCCACCATGCTTTATTAGCCCATTCCACGGAACGGCGTATGGTGTTGAATATCGGCGGTATCGCGAACTTATCTATGCTCTTACCTGATTTGCCGGTGCGCGGTTTTGATACTGGGCCGGGGAATATGCTGATGGATGCCTGGATCTGGCGTAATCGTTCGCTACCTTATGATAAGGATGCTGCTTGGGCACTATCGGGCCAGGTAAATCAGCCATTGTTGGAACTGATGTACAGTGACCCCTATTTTGCGAAACCGGCACCGAAAAGCACCGGTCGTGAGTATTTCAATGCCGGGTGGCTGGATAAACAATTGAATAAAATTCCGGGTATTAAACCTGAAGATGTCCAGGCGACATTAGCAGAGCTAACCGCGCTCTCCGTGGCTGAGCAAGTTCAGTTGGCTGGTGGTTGTGAGCGGCTGCTGGTTTGTGGTGGCGGGGCGCGCAATCCATTAGTGATGTCACGGATGTCAACATTATTGCCGGGTACCGAAGTGTGTGTTACTGATGATTTTGGTGTCAGTGGCGATGATATGGAAGCGCTGGCATTCGCCTGGTTGGCTTTTCGAACCTTGTCCGGTAAATCGGGTAATTTACCCTCAGTGACCGGAGCCAGTTGCGAGACCATTTTAGGAGCAGTCTATCCTGTATCGTCACGATGAGGGTGCTAAGCTGCCATAAACTAGGGTGGCTTATCCACGCAATAAGGACGGCAAAATGAAACATCTATTTGGCACGACGGCAGTATTGGGTACCGCGGCAGTATTGATGCTAACAGGATGCAGTTTGGTGCAGCCCAAAAACGAAACTTTGCATTACCAATGTGGTGGTACCAAGCTAACGGTAATGCAAGATAATAAGCAGGATAAAGTCAGTTTAGTGCTAGACGGCAAACAGCTTACCTTGCCGCAAGTTCGTGCCGCTTCCGGGGCCAAATACAGTGATAATCACTATACTTTCTGGTCGAAGGGCAATACGGCTTTTGTTGAGCGAGACGAAAAAGTCATTATCAATGACTGCAGACTGCTGACGACCCCCAACGACGCGATCTTGCAAGGTGAGGACAGGTAGAAGAGTAAAGCGTCCGCGCCAAGGACGGCGCGGCTCGAGCCTCCAAGGAGGGGTTTACGGCGTCTTTACGATCTGCCTGTTTTCACCGTTACGGGCACTTTGTCATTAACCTCAAGTCATTATCAATGACTGTATGTTGATAAAATAAATACTTTGATCAAGTAATCAGGCTGTTGTCGGCTCAGGGTGATTGTGATTCTGCCGCTGTGAGGGCAAAATGACAATCACTGCTTTCCTGCGCGATACCGAGCTTATATGACTGACAATAATGAATTTGATGTTGCAGATTTGCGCCGTGAATATATTCGTGGCGGTCTACGCCGCAGCGACTTAACCGAAAATCCATTGGAATTGTTTGAGCGCTGGTTAAAACAGGCTTGTGATGCGCGTTTACCCGATCCAACAGCCATGTGTGTGGCGACAGTGGACGCCAACGGCCAGCCCTATCAGCGGATTGTGCTGCTAAAACATTATGACGACCAGGGTTTGGTGTTCTATACCAACTTAGGCAGTCGCAAAGCGCAGCAGTTGGCGCAAAACCCGCATATCAGCTTATTATTCCCTTGGCATATGCTTGACCGGCAAGTCATCTTCCTTGGCACAACGGAACGGCTTTCCACCCTCGAAGTGCTGAAATATTTCAGTTCTCGCCCCAAAGATAGTCAGATTGGTGCCTGGGTATCCCAGCAATCCTCACGGATTTCCGCTCGTGGCGTATTGGAAAGTAAATTTCTCGAGCTTAAGCAAAAATTCCAACAAGGTGAGGTGCCGCTACCCAGTTTTTGGGGGGGATTCCGGGTTAAATTCGACTCTGTCGAGTTCTGGCAAGGAGGTGAGCACCGCCTGCATGACCGATTTATCTATCAACGGAATGCAGATACCTGGAAAATTGACCGTTTAGCGCCGTGAGAATGATGAAATAATTGTGGTTAAGCCTAGCGCTCATCGGGCGGGCGCTTTATTCTATACCCGCCATACTTCAAGCTGCATGCGCGTTGACTGCTTTCGTTCACCCCAGTCACTTACTTGAGTAAGCTCCTGGGGATTTGCTCAATTGTCGCCTTCCTGCAACTCGAATTATTTAGGGTGTAAATCCGCGTTACCTCGTAAAAGACAAATTTTTTGTAAAAATAATTTTGTAAAACAATGGAGTCGTTGATGACCAGCAGCAACCTGATTAAACAATTGCAAGAGCGGGGCCTCGTTGCCCAGGTTACGGATGAAGACGCGTTAGCAGAGAGACTGGCGCAAGGGCCAATTTCACTGTATTGCGGTTTCGATCCTACCGCAGACAGCTTGCATTTGGGTCATCTGGTTCCATTGTTATGCCTAAAGCGCTTCCAACTGGCAGGGCATCGCCCGGTTGCTTTAGTGGGGGGGGCGACTGGTATGATTGGTGACCCAAGCTTCAAAGCCAGCGAACGTAAGTTGAATACCGAAGATACGGTGAATGAGTGGGTGGAGAAAATCCGTCGGCAGGTTTCGCCATTCCTGGACTTTGATTGCGGTGACAATAGTGCTATTGCGGCTAACAACTACGATTGGTTCGGTGGCATGAATGTGTTGACGTTCCTGCGTGATATCGGCAAACACTTCTCTGTTAATCAGATGATCAACAAAGAAGCCGTCAAACAGCGTTTAAATCGCGATGATAGCGGTATTTCATTTACCGAGTTCTCCTACAATTTGTTGCAGGCTTATGATTTTGCTTGCCTGAATAAAGCGCACGGCGTTGCATTACAAATTGGGGGATCTGACCAATGGGGTAATATTACCTCTGGTATCGACTTAACCCGTCGTCTTCACCAGCAGCAGGTTTATGGCCTGACTGTGCCATTAATTACCAAAGCAGATGGTACCAAGTTCGGTAAAACCGAAGGTGGCGCGGTGTGGCTTGATCCGAAGAAAACCAGCCCTTACAAATTCTACCAATTCTGGATCAATACCGCAGACGCTGACGTTTATCGCTTCCTGAAATTCTTTACTTTCATGAGTTTGGAAGAGATTAACGCACTGGAAGAAGAAGATAAAAACAGTGGCAAAGCGCCACGCGCTCAATACGTGTTGGCGGAAAATGTTACCGGTATGGTGCATGGCGAAGAAGGTCTGGCTGCGGCAAAACGTATCTCTGCCAGCTTGTTCTCCGGTGATTTAAACGACATGACAGAGGCTGACTTTGCTCAACTGGCGCAAGATGGTATGCCGACCATTGAACTGACTCGTGACGCCGATTTGCAGCAAGCGTTGGTCAATGCGGAGTTGGTGCCTTCCCGTGGTCAAGCTCGCACCATGATTAGCTCGAATGCGGTGGCGATTAATGGTGAGAAGCAATCTGATCCGGAATACGCTTTCACGGATGCCGATCGTCTATTTGGCCGCTATACCTTATTGCGCCGCGGTAAAAAACATTATTGCCTGATTAGCTGGCTGTAAGAGTAAAAGAAAATAAGGGGCAAGATATGTCCCTTATTTTTTTGCTGATGGTTTATTCACTTTAGGCCGTACCAATGAAAAATATACTTTCGATTCAGTCACATGTTGTTTTTGGCCATGCAGGTAATAGCGCGGCTGAATTTCCTATGCGCCGGATGGGTGTTAATGTCTGGCCGCTAAATACCGTACAGTTTTCGAACCATACGCAATATGGTCACTGGACGGGATGTGTTATGCCGGCCAGCCATCTGACTGAAATTGTACAAGGTATTGCTGATATTGACCGACTGAAAGATTGTGATGCTGTATTGAGTGGCTATATTGGTTCACCAGAGCAAGGTGGTCATATATTGGCGGCTGTCGCGCGGGTGAAGCAGGCCAATCCTAACGCCTGGTATTTTTGTGATCCGGTTATGGGGCATCCTGAGAAAGGCTGTATCGTGGCACCCGGTGTGGCAGAGTTTTTCTGCCAGGAAGCATTACCTGCCAGTGATATTATTGCGCCAAATCTGCTCGAACTGGAACAACTCAGCGGCGTACACGTAGACAATGTTGAGCAAGCGGTAAAAGTCGCCCGTGACCTCTGTGCGAAAGGGCCGAAAGTCGTTTTGGTCAAACATTTGAGCCGTGCCGGTTATCACCTTGACTGTTTTGAAATGTTATTAGTGACCATGGATGATGCCTGGCATATCAGTCGTCCATTGGTAGATTTTGGCGCACGCCAGCCAGTGGGTGTGGGTGATTTGACCAGTGGATTATTGCTGGTAAATCTACTTAAAGGCGAGCCCTTGGATAAAGCGCTGGAGCATGTAACGGCTGCGGTATATGAAGTGATGTTGAAAACGCAGCAGATGGGGGAGTATGAACTTCAGGTGGTTGCGGCACAGGACGCTATTGTTAACCCTTCCTGTCATTTTACTGCGACAAAATTATAATCTTGGTATGCAGTGCCCCTTATTTAGGGGCACTTCAAATAAGTGACTTTCTTATTTCTTCCCGTCTTCTGCTGCCAGCGCGGCTTTAACTGCCGGACGCTCTGCTACCCGCGCCATATATTTATCTAAATGGCTGCGCTGTTTAATTTCAAGTTTCAGTGCAGTTGCCCAGCGGGTTACGGTAAATAGATAAGCATCGGCTACGCTGAATTTTGAGCCTAACAGATAATCATGCTTTGCTAATACGCCATCGACATAGCTAAATTGCTTATCCAGCCGTTCACGGGCAATAGCTTTATATTCGTCTGGTGTTTTCGGGTTAAACAGCGGGCTGAAACCTTTATGTAATTCAGTCGCAATGAAGTTTAACCACTCAATGGCGTGGTAGCGGGAAAGGGTGCCTGATGGTGCAATCAGGTGGCGATCAGGCACTTTATCTGCCAGATATTGCACGATAGCCACACCTTCAGTGAGTAGGCTTCCGTCATCCAGTAGCAGAGCAGGCACTTGTCCTTTCGGGTTGATGCGCAAATAGTCTTCACCCGTTTCAGTTTTTTTAGTCGCCAAATCGACACTTTCAATACTGAAGTCTAGCCCCGCTTCACGTAATACAATGTGGGGAGACAAAGAGCAGGCACCGGGTTTATAGAACAATTTCATCACAAACTCCTTAATAGCATACTGAAAGAGAAAAACTTCCATTAATCCTAAGACAGGCAGACAAAAAATGCAGCTAGTGCAATGTAATATAATTATGCAGGAAGTGATAAGTTGACCTACAGCAGTATATTTCCCCCACTGTAGGCCACTTGTGACAGTTATTTTCTGTCAGTGGAGATTGTTACCGTGGTGGACGTGTGCTGATCGAGGCAGACCAGCTAAAAGTGGTGGTGCTTGGTGCTGTTTTTTTGGTTTTTCTTTCTACGCGGGTTAATTTTGCGATTTGTTCGCGGGCGTTCATGATCTTTTCTATGGCTTCGTCTTTTACTTTATTTTGTTCTGAGTTGGTTAATGCCCTTCCTAAATTTATCCTGGCTTTATCGAGTTGCGTTTTGACGTCACGTTGCTCACTTTCAGTCATTTCTTTTAATGTCAGCTTTTTCATTTTTTTTGCCTTGTTTGCCTCAGTCCTACTTAGTGTACAACTTTATCCTAAGTGGAGATGTAAGAGATTGCGATCTGGGCGACATTAATCACGATAAAAGCCTGTTAGTGACTTCAAATAGGGAATTAGCACCCGCTCTCAGCAAAATAATGCCAAGAGCGGAGCACCGCAGTTATTTTAAGTAATTATAGCAATCGCGAACCGTAACCCCACAGTAAAACGGTCAGGCCAAGAAGTAACTCTAAAACCAGCACTCCGATGGCAAAGGTAGAACCAGAGAAGATAAAACCTTCTTGTCGGTCAATATTGAGGAAGGTGGGGATGCCCAGATACATCAAGTAACCGGCATAGCAAAGTGCAATTACCCCGACCAATAAGCACAACCAGATAATTGGGTAGAGGGCGACCACTCCGGCCAGCAACATCGGCGTCGCAGCATAACCGGCAAACAAGGTGCAGCGCTGCCAACTTGGGCGGCTTTCATAGCGGCGCGCCATCCAGTAAATCACCCGGCCCATCAGTGCTACGGCAGCCAGAATCAAAACGTAAAAAATGACAGCGAAATAGAGCGCGGTTAGGGAGGCCAGTTTTATGCTCTGCCCATCACCAAAATGCCAACCGACTTGTGTGGTGCCGATAAAGGCGCAAATCACAGGGATAGCAGCCATCAGGAGAATGTGATGAGCATACATGTGGCGTACACTTTCGCCTTCACGTTTGATTTGTTGAAACTCCTGACCGGGATGGGTCATAAGCCCCCAAACATGGTTGATCATAAATCACCTCCTGATCGGTTATCGACCGCAGATAACAGACATGTATCAGCCTGAGATAGGGAGTAAAATTCTGCGATATAAATTGAGTATAGTTTATTTTTTGTACACCAAGAGTGTGACGTTATTCACATTGGTGTTGAGCGGTGGTGCAGACATAATTGGAGGGAATGAATAAGATAAATCAGCAATACTATTTGATGAGTTAATCATAGGAGTAGATCATGGGTATTCAGGGAAATGATAGTCGTATCGACAATATAGAGTTTACTGTCAGTGATATTACCCGTTCAAAAGATTTTTACGGGACGGTTTTTGATTGGCGCTTTACTGATTATGGGCCGAGCTATTGTGAGTTTACCGATGGTCGATTGACGGGAGGATTCACTTTAGGCGAAGTTAAGCCTAATGGTGGGCCACTTGTCATTCTGTATGCTGATAATTTAGAACAGATGCAAAAACGTTTGGAACAGACGGGTGCCAAGATTGTCATCCCGATATTTGCTTTCCCAGGTGGGCGGCGTTTCCACTTCACCGATCCGGATGGATATCAGTTGGCCGTATGGTCAAATAACTGACAGCCCGCAGATGCCAAAAAAGAAAGCGCTCCCGAAGGAGCGCACCAGACTGCTGACAAACCCCAACGACTCGATCTTGCAAGGTGAAGGCAGGTAGAAGAGTAAAGCGTCCGCGCCAGGGACGGCGCGGCTCGAGCCCCCAGGGAGGGGTTTACGGCGTCTTTACGATCTGCCTGTTTTCACCGCTGCGGGCACTTTGTCATTAACCTCAAGCGCTCCCGAAGGAGCGCTCTTAACCAGCCAGCAGATTAAACAACTGCGGCAGGAGAGGGTTTGTTACTGTCACTTGGTGCCAATGTCATGCGATACAGTTTTGGTGCGGTGAGCATCATCAGAACCGCGATGATAGCGGTAACAATACCAATCTGCATAAACACATGACTATAGATAGCAAGTGACGCATGGGCGTCGGTGATATCACTTGGTACCGCGGTCAATGCGGCAACTTTACCGGCGATCAAGGCAGCAGCAGCAGTGGTCAGGAACCATGACCCCATGATGAAGCCCATTAAACGCTGAGGCACCAACTGTGCGACCATCGCCAGACCCAGACCTGAAATCATCAGTTCACCGATGCTTTGCAGCGCATAGCTGAGGATCAACCAATTGACGGAAACAATGCCGTGTTCGTTGGCAAAGCTTGCACCCCACGGCAGCACCAGGAAGGCTGCGGAACAGAGCACCATACCGAAAGCAAACTTATGCGGCATTGGCAGGCGGTCGCCCATTTTGTTATAGACGGCAGCCAGTATTGGGCTGGCAACCATAATCCAGAATGGGTTCAATGCCTGATATTGTTCCGGCTCAAAGGCAATACCAAAGATAGAATGTTCAACGTTATGAATCGCGAAGAAGTTCAGTGATGTTGGCATTTGGCTGTACAAGACAAAGAACACCACCGCTTCCAGCATCAGCAGGAATGCGACGATCATTCTACGACGTGCGGTACCGTGCAGTGAGAATGTCTCTTTGGCAAAGATAAAAATAATGCCGACAGAAACCAGTGCTAATGCCCAGCGTGCCACTATTTGGTTGTGTAGTAGCCAGCTTGACAATGCAACCAGAGCGACGACACCCACCAAAACCATCAGCAGCTTTTTAAATTGTAATGGAGCAAAGTCAGGTTTAGAACCTTGGTTTTTCACCCATTTACGGCAGAACCAGAAGTTCACCAGCGTGATCAGCATCCCGACAACACTCAGTGAGAATGCTACGCTCCAGCCATACTTTGCTGCTAACCACGGGGTCGCCAGCATAGAGAAGAACGAACCGATATTGACGGACATATAGTACATAGTAAATGCACCGTCCAACCGCGGATCGTCTTTGTTATAGCAGGTTGACAGCAGGGAAGATGGGTTGGCTTTGAACAAACCATTACCAACTGCAATAGTTGCCATACCCAGATAGACCCAAAAAATGTCATGACCGGAGTAGGCTATCATGGCATAACCCACTGCCAGCGTCAGCGCACCCAACACAATGACGCGCTTTGCACCGAGGACTTTATCTCCTAACCAGCCACCAATGGCAACAAAACCATAAACCAAGGCGCTGAAGGATGAGAACAAGGTGATAGAGTCGGCTTCGCTCATCCCGAGCATTTTCACCAAATAAACGGCCATGATCCCTTGCAGGCCGTAATAACCAAAACGCTCCCAAAGCTCGATAGAGAAGATCAGGTAAAACGCCTTCGGTTGCTTGAAAGCATTCATGCTGATTTCAGGCTGGCTGTTGTTTGGTGGCTGTGTTGATTGTTGATTGTTGTTTGCTGTTGACACGGAAACCTCTGTTTTCACTACCCGCCATAAATGACAGGAAAGACAAAAGTGAATGCGCGAGATGGCATCCTTTTGCGTTGTTATAAGATGTTTAGCGGCGGTTAATGTTCACTATCTTTGTCAACGAGACAAGGCTTTTGTAATATTCCGTTACATATATCTTACTCAACGCGATAAAGCTATGTTGCAAATGTTATGCAGTATTAACGTTTATGTTTTCGCTGTTTGGCGAATTTTTGTTTTGATTAAATGCTGAACTGATTTTGTTCAGGCATATATTCTGCTATTTGGCTATTTTATGGTTCATATCGTTATATGTATGTGAATAACCAAATCATTATTGTGCTTATAGTGATATATCTGAAACTATCCAAAATTAGATTAAATGTTAACCAGGCAAATGCCTGAGTTGAGCAGTGAAGTGAGATCTGGATCAGAGAGTTGTGTAAATTTTAGCGGGTAAAAACAGCAATACGGCAAAACACGGATACAGGCACAATGATATACTGCATGGAATCATGAAAATCTGAGAATGTGTATGGATATCAAACAGCTTATCTATCTCTGTAATTTGGAGCGCGAGCGGCATTTTGGCCGAGCGGCTGAAGCCAGTTTTGTGAGTCAGCCAACATTGTCGATGCGTTTGAAAAATCTGGAGCGGGAGCTGGGCGTTGCACTCATAAACCGTGGCAATAACTTTGAAGGATTTACCGCAGAAGGCGAACGCGTATTATCGTGGGCGAGAGAAATTGTCTCTGTTTATCAGGGGCTAAAATTGGAAGTCGAGTCACTTAAAAATGGGTTGAATGGCACATTACGTATTGGCGTGGTGCCACAATGCAGTATCTCATTGGCACGATTACTGAAGAGCGCCGGCGAACGCTATCCTCATCTGGACTATCGGGTCTCGGTGTTAAGCGCGGATCAATTGTTGGAAGCGTTAACCGGTCATTCGGTTGATGTAGGCATAGGTTTTTTTGAACTGACCATACTCAATGAGCTGCATTTTCAAGCTCAACCGCTAGTCGATAGCGGGGTTGATGTGGTGTTTCATCCCGAGCATTTTCCTGAGTTGATAGGCACCGAGCCACTGACACTTTCTCAGGTAGCAGCATTGCCACTGTGTTTGGCGGAGCCTGGCCGTTACTTCCGGCGTTATCTGGATAATAGTTTCCACGATGCAGGGTTATCACTGCACGCTCGGCTGGAAAGCGCATCGATATTTCAGTTGCTACAAGGGATCTTTGTTGGGTTGGGCTGTGGTTTATTCCCTCAAGGCAGTTTACTGGCAGAGATGTCTCCGGCATTACTGCGAAGGCCGGTGGATATTCCTAAAATGAGCCGGCATGCTGCGGTGGTGGTGGCTGAGCCAGGGCGGGTAACACCGCTGGCCCAGCACTTCTTTGACGTTGCCCAAGAGTGGCTGACTTCCCACGAGGCGTCATAACTGAGGTGACCGCTGAATTTAAACCGTTTGCCCCAGAGTGTGGCGTAACCGGTTAGTCCATCCCGCAGAGGCGGCGCTGAAGATAATCCCCAGTAACTGTTTATCACCGAGGCCCATCGCCCGCAACGGGCTAATATGCTGCTGGCTAAAGCGCTCTGGTGCGCGGGTCAGTTCGGCCGTAACAGCGATAAGCTGGTGAGATATTTGCTCAGTAGCTTGTGCTGCCAGAGCTTGATCGACTCCGGCCTGTAACGCGGCTAGTAATGCGCTATCTTTAGTTAATTGTTGCAAATTATGCTGATGATGAGCCTGGCAGTAGAGGCTGCCGTTGATTCGGGCACTGACCAATGATACCCATTCCTGCCAGTCCGCGGGGACTCGATCAGGGTTATCTAATTGAGCGGTAATCGCGCTATAGGCGGACAAACTCTCTTGATGGTGCGAGAGCAACTCGTTGAGTGTCACCTCGCTAGCTACTGAGGTATCCTCGGCTGTAACGGAGTCGCTTTGCGCCAGCGAAGGCAGCCAACCTTGCCATTGTGGCTCACTTTCTAATAACAGGGCTGACGGGGCATCTTCCATTCGTGGGAAGCCGGGTAGCATGACGGTTGGATAGCCCGCCTGAGCAGAAAAACCGGCGACGACTCTGGCCTGGAATCCAACAAAACCAATTATCTGCGATAAAACAATAATATCTGCATCGGTTAGTCCTACCTCAGCCAACTGTTGCAATGCATGTCGGTCAATCAGTGTCGGTTGGCTGGCGAGTTGGCGCGCATATTGGGTAATTTGTGTCAATCGCATATTACTTTCCCGCGAGGCATCTGGGCTGGAAAGTGGTGTGAGGAGGGCGGCATAGTGACTGCATAAACGCTGAATTCCGGTAACTTGTGCGACAGTTAAGGCGCTACTTAATCGGTCATAGAGGGAAAATGTATTCTCGTGATTTAGCGCGACAACCGCAGGGAAAAGTGCCAGGTACATGGCATCTGAGGCAGATAAAATAGCAGCGTAATGCTGTAGGGAATGAGTTAATGCCAGCGGAATATCGTTGGCTAAACCGAGCAGGAAAATGCCTTGCTCAAGGGGGGCACCAATCTGATATGTATTGCCGATGTTGCCACTATTGGCCGTGTCACTTTCGTCGACAATTTGTGTTGCAAGAGCACCACCACTGCGCTGAGTTTCATGATACCAATGCGCATTATCTTGTCGTCTAAATTGCACCATAATGACCTCCGTTAGGGGCAGCAACGCGCCAAAGTGAAAGGTGAAAGAAGCACCTCTTCAGGCGACAGGTACAGATGAATACTGAACAAGATAGGTATTGCGGTATCTGGCTGGGCGTTATGCAAAGTGCGAGGGTTCAACATCGGCAAGATATCCTGTTGTTTTATGGAATGAACACAGTGGATATCATTGCTGATTGAGTTGGCGAGATAAAATAATGTTAAACCATAATCCATAACTAAAAGTAATAACATATTATTATATATAACAAAAATGTTGTTACGTTAGTTAATAATTGGCTAACGGGGGGATAGCATCATAAAATTTCCGCGATCAGACGATCGCGGAGGCAGGTTTGTGTGCGGATGACGTGACAATGTCACATTAACCCTGTGGCGGTTAGAAGTTTGCGCTATCCCGACGCCAGGCATCTGCGGTCAGCGCTTCACCAAAATGACTGGAAATCAATCGCTTAGTCAGGTCATGCAAGGGTGCTGCCAGCACTTCTGCGGTACTGCCCCGTTCCACAACTTCCCCTTCATGCATCACAATCACCTGATCACTGATATGCTTCATCATGCCTAAGTGTTGGGTCACATAAATATAGGATATGCCGTGCTTTTCCTGTAACTCCAGCATCAGATTAATAATCTGTGAACGCATGGACATATCCAGTGACGCCAAAGCTTCATCGGCAACAATCACTTTTGGTTGCAGGATCAATGCTCGCGCCAGCGCAATACGCTGTTTCTGACCGGAGGCCAACATATGTGGATAGTAATTCGCGTGATCCGGTAACAACCCCACCTGGCGTAAAGTCTGGTAGATGCGCTGTTCGCGCGCGGCAGCATCTAAATCGGTATTCAGCTTTAACGGTGCATCCAGTAGTTGACCAATACGTTGACGCGGGTTAAGCGAGGTACTCGGGTCTTGGAAAATCATCCGAATACGCTGGCTGCGATAAGCATAATCACCATACACCAGGCGGTGATCGTCGATGAGCAATTCACCGTCGGTCGGTTCAATCATGCCCGACAGCATTTTAGCTAAGGTAGATTTACCCGAACCATTTTCACCAATAACTGCCAGTGTTTGTCCTTCGCGTAAGGTGAAACTGACCGCTTTAACCGCCTCCACATGCTGGCGACGAAACAGCCCAGTGCGATAGCGAAAGGTTTTGCTCAGGTTACGGACTTCGAGCAGTGTCTCGGCCATTATTGCTCCTCCAGATTTAAGGGGAAGTGGCAGGCAAAGGCGTGGTTTTTCACCAATCGCAAGCGCGGTGTTTCGATACAGGTTTTCTGGGCATAAGGGCAACGCGGCCCCAGACGACAACCAATCGGCAAGTGCTCCAATGAAGGAATCGCACCCGGTAAAGTATTCAGCCGACTTTTGTGGGGCAGAGAGCGGCCAAAGTCAGGCATGGCGCGGATCAGCGCTTGAGTATAAGGGTGGTGTGGGGACGCCAGCAGGTCTTCACAAACCGCACTTTCCACCGTCTGACCGCAATACAACACATTAATCCGGGTGGCCCATTTACTCATCATTTGTAAGTCATGGCTGATGAGCAAAATTGTGGTGTTATTGTTTTGATTCAGCCGCGCCAGTAAACGGAAAATTTGTGCCTGAGTGGTGGGCTCCATCGCATTGGTGGGCTCATCGGCAATCAGTAAGCGGGGCTGATTGGCCAGCGCAATAGCAATCATCACCTTCTGGCATTCGCCTTCGGTCAGTTCGTAAGGGTAGCTGCCCATAATGTCTTTATGGTCTTTAATCCCCACCCGATGCAGCAGCTCAATGGCCCGACGTTTACGCCAATGGAATCGCTGCCACCAGCGGCCTTTGTAAGTCCAACCGGGTATAGCTTGCACCAGTTGCCGACCAATACTTTCTGACGGATCCAAACAGGATTGCGGCTCCTGGAAAATCATCGAAATATTATGGCCGATCACCTTACGTCGCTCACGGGGCGTCAACTGCAACAGGTCAATATCATTAAAGCGAAAACGGTCAGCGGTAATACGCCAGTTATCTTTGCTTACGCCACAGATAGCCTTGGCAATCAAACTCTTGCCCGAGCCTGATTCGCCGACTATTCCACGGACTTCCCCCTCCGTGAGGGTGATACTGATGCGGTCAACCGCCTTCACCATCCCTTCGGCGGTCATAAATTCAATGGTGAGGTTGCGAATATCCAGTAATGGCATTATTCCACCCCCGCATTAATAGCTCGGCGCATACCATCACCTAACAGATTAACCAGCAGTACACTGACCAAAATGGCCCCGCCGGGTAACATCACGGTCCACGGCGCGACATAGACTAAATCCAGTGAATCTCCGAGCATCGCCCCCCATTCAGGTGAGGGTAATTGCGCGCCTAAATCAAGAAAACCCAAGGCCGCAATATCCAAAATCGCCATTGAGAGCGCGCGAGTAAATTCAGTGACTAACACTGCCGCGATATTCGGCAAAATGGCATAGGCCAAAATATGGGGAGTAGATGCACCATCCAGACGGGCGGCAATCACATATTCTTTATCCAATTCATCATGCACGGCACTGTAAATAGTGCGCACCATGCGGGGCAGTAGTGCTAGCCAGACGGCGAACATGGCGTGTTCTAAGCTCGGGCCGACAAAAGCCACCACAATAATGGCTAGCAGCAGGGAAGGGATTGAGAGCAGGGTATCCAGTACGTGATTAAGAATGGCTGAACGAAAACCGTGGGTGATACCTGCAAACACCCCGAGGATCACGCCACACAGTGCTGCTGCCACTGTCACCAACAGCGCCGACCCATAAGTGGATGCAGTGCCCGCTAATAAACGGCTTAAAATATCGCGCCCTAAGTCATCAGTGCCGAGGAAGAAAGAGACATTGCCGTAACGTGACCATGAGGGGGGCAGTAACTGGTAGCCCAAAAACTGTTGATCGAGCGCGTAAGGGGCTAGCGTGCTGCCCAACACACAGAGTAATAATAAACCCAGCACGCCATAAAACCCCACCATTGCCAGACCATCGGCATAGAAAAGCCGCCAGGTATACAGCAGCGGGCTGGGCATTTTCTTCTCGCGGTAGACATTATCGAAGGGCATACCATTCCTTATGCTTTAACGGCGTCATCATCGCGCCCAGAATATCCGACAGGACGTTAATGACGATAACCAACGAACCAACCACCATCACACCGGCTGAAATGGCGGCGTAATCTTGTTGGCGAATCGCATTGATTAGCCAACGACCTAACCCCGGCCAGTTAAACACCACTTCGGTTATCATCGCCAGAGTCAGCATGGTCGAGAACTGTAACCCTAATTTTGGAATGATGGGCGGGAGTGCATTGTGCAGAACATGGCGGCGAATAATAGTGAATCTGGATAAGCCGCGGGTGGCCGCTGCTTTAATATAATTCTGCCCGATAACATCGTCGGTACTGGTGCGCATCAGGCGGATAACTTCAGTGGTGGGGGCCACGGCCAGTGCCGTGATGGGTAAAATCATATGTTGCAACGCACTGAGCATCATCTCTTTACGATAGGGCGAAGGTGACAACCATGCATCCACCAATGCCAGCCCGGTGACGGGTTTCACTTGATATAACAGGTCAAACCGCCCAGAAACCGGCAGCCAACCCAAATGCAGTGAAAAGAACAACATCAATAGCAGAGCCAGCCAAAACACCGGGATTGAGAAGCCGAGCAGCGCTATTGAACTGATGGCAATATCAGCAAATTTGCCGCGCATCACTCCGGCAATAATCCCCAGCGGAATACCGACAAACAGTGCCAGGGTAAAGGCCAGAACACACAGCTCCATAGTGGCAGGGAAAGCTTCGCGCAATTGCTCACTGATCGGCTGCCCATTAATACTGGAAACGCCAAAGTCCCACTGAAGTAAGCTGCTGAAATAGAAACGGTAGGCATCAAGCAGAGATGCGCCATTCAAGGGGGCATGAGGAGTAAAATAGCTCAGGCTAAAACTGACCAATGACAACATAAATAGGGTTATCACCAACAGTAATAAGCGCCGTAACGTAAAGATTATCATGGTTTTTTCCCCTCATCGGCAGGACTTTCGCGAAATACACCAGCAAAAGAAGAATTACCAAACGGGCTTAACACTAAACCTTTAATATCATAACGGTATGCTTGCAACCGCAAGGATGACGCCAGGGGTAACAGCGGCAATTGCTGTTCCAGAATGCGTTGGGCTTGCTGATAATATTCAATACGTGCCGATAATTGCTGGGAACGTAAGGCTTTTTGCAGCAACTCATCAAACTCAGGGTCACACCAGTGAGCATAGTTTGTTTGCGATCGAATTGCCGCACAGCTTAACAATGGGCGGAAGAAACTGTCGGGGTCATTACTGTCGGTTGACCAGCCAGAGAGTGTCAAGTCGTGGCTCATTTCCATCAGGCGCGCTTCCTGGAACCGGCCTTCGACCGGCACGATACTCACCGTAATCCCGACCTGCGCTAAATCAGCTTGTATCAACTCCGCGGTTTTTAACGGGCTAGGGTTATAGGACTGCGATGCGGTCGGTACCCATAAGTTGAGTTGCAGCTTGGTGATACCCAGCTCTTTGAGGATCGCTTTGGCTTTTTCCGGATTATATTCAGTCACCTGGGCCTGGTTATCATAAGCCCATGATGCACGGGGTAAAATGGACGCCGCTGTTTCCGCCGTGCCGTAATAAATTGATTGCATCAATCGTTGGTTGTTAATAGATAAGGCGATGGCCTGGCGGACGCGTTGATCATTCAGTGGCGGCTTGCGGGTATTAAAGGCCAAATAGGCCACGTTCATTCCTGGGCGCAGGGTCAAGCGCAGGCGGGGGTCATCGCGTAAAATAGATAACTGGCTAGCGGCGGGATAGGCCAACACATCACATTCGCCAGTCAATAACTTGGATAAACGGCCCGTCCCACCCGCGCCGAGGTCAATGACGACCTGCGGCATACGCGGCAAACCTTTCCAATAATCACTGTTACGGAACAAACGGATATATTGCCCAGACCGATATTCGTTTAGCAAGAAGGGGCCAGTGCCTACCGGTTCGCGGTCGATCTGCTCTTGTCGGCCTTTTTGGCTTAATACATCGGCATATTCGGCCGAAAGGATCGGCGCATAGTGGGTTGCTAAATGCCAAAGAAATGAGGCATCGGGGGCTTTCAGTTTAAATTCAACGGTATAGTCGTCAATTTTTTTGACGCTTTGCACCGCATCTGCAAATTGTAGGCTATCAAAGTAAGGGTATTCACCGCCGTTGACATCATGATAGGGATGCTGCGCATCAAACACTCGTTGGAAACTGAACACCACGTCATCAGCATTCATCTTGCGGGTGGGAGTAAACCAATCAGTCGTCTGGAACGGGACATCTTTACGCAAATGAAAACGGTAGGTGGCGCCGTTATCCAGCACTTGCCAACTTTCCGCCAATTCAGGACTTAACCGGTAGGTGTAGGGGTCAACATCCAATAAGCGGTCATAAAGCTGTGCCGCCAGAGTGTCGATAGTCAATCCGCTACTGGCCATCTGTGGGTTGAAGGTATTCAGTATCCCACTGACACAATAGACAAAACCGCGCTGACGGATATCCGGCAGAGGTTGAGTCGGTTCGGCAACTGGGGCCGGTTGCGCCAGCGCTGGGGGCGCAAGGCAAGCCAGCGACAGCATCCAAATCGATAGCATCAAAATTAGTAACGCACGCATAAACGCTTCGCAATCAGTAAGCAATACTCTTAGTGTACCGTAATCTGGCACGCCTCCCAATCCATTGAGCAAAACAACTGCGCTGTCTGCTGTTTGTTGCAGCAATTGAGAGCAATAAACAGCAAATTATTGTTTATTCACCGAGAAATCGTGAATGCATCATTGGCAGGAAAGGTTTTTCATTCTGAAATTGGCCATAATTCCATCAGAATTAGCATGGGAATGAGAAAAATTCTCAACAAAGTGTTTGCAACTGCTATTGATAACTATTATCATCTGTTTGCTCTTCGAGACAAAGCTAGTTGTTTCAGGCTTTTGACAGAAAAGCACGACATTGCTCACATTGCTTCCAGTGTTTTTTAAGCCAGCTCGGGTGCTGGCTTTTTTTTTGCCTGCCTACAGCCACCATTTCCCTTTTATATATTATGTGTACTGCTATCTGTTCACCATTTAACTTTAAATGATAATGATATTTATCATGTATGTGTCCAGATATTTTGAATTATGGCGTCAATATATCTATTGCTATATTTATCTCTGAGGTAAATGAGTGATGGAGCTATATTTATATATTATTGGAGGTGTCATGAGGCAATATCAGTTAATGATTTCATTGCTTGTTTTCAGCCTGGTGAGTTTTATTAGTAGTGCCAAACCACCGGATATCGTCTGGCGTGTTGATACGCGCGACCATAATGAAATATTCGGTGCGGGTTTTTTTTCTTCTGGTGATAATGATTTTGTACTTGAGCATTTGAGTGGTCGGAGTTGCCGTAGTTACGACAGCCACTCGGCAGATAGCGCATTTATCTCTACTACGGCTGATAGAGGATTTGCTTATGATTATTTAGAACGAGTATTAAAAAGTATACAAAAAACCATAACCAGCAGTACAAAAGCTTATATTTATCAGATACGAGCCGATGCTAATATGTATAGCGCAGAGCACTCCTTGGATTCTTTATTACGACTCGGTGCGAGTGAGATTCAACAGGAGATTCATCGTATTTTTCGCTATGCACCTTTCTTATCGGAATGGATGGCGCACCGCAGAGTTTTAGCGGAACAGGTTATGTCAGCAACCTCATATATATTTGAAGGGGGCCGCGTTATATTTAATGGATATCTCCCTAACCCGTTCTATCGGCAAACACGTTCGAGTGCCAGTATGAATCCTTATCACAATGCTTTAACACTACCGTCGACTCTGAATATGATGCGAGTCTGGATGTTAAGAATGGGGATAAGACCGATGGTCAGGGCGTGTTTTGGCATTATGGATTCAATGAATTCCAAGCGTAGTATAGATTCAATCAATGACAGTGATAGCAAAATGTTTAAGCTGGTGGCTATCTTATAAAGGTAAATCTCATATATCACTAAATGGGGATGGTATATTATGAAATTAATTATCTATGGGGCTATTATATTGGTGTGTGGGCCAGCACTGGCGATTAAATCTGGTGATTTAAAATCACAATGTGATGTTGATAATGGGGTGATGATTTATAAACAGATAATTAAAAGTTATAATGCGAGTGTTATGTGGCGGCCGGATGATATATCGCTTGATGCAATAAATATTAAGATAGATGATCAATGGTATGGAGCCATCGCTGATGATAGAACCAATGGTAATGTAGCAAAAGGGATGTCCAGTTTTGCGCAAGCGGCGTATTTAATTAGTCTTCCTGTTAATGTTTGCGTAAAAGAGGGTTATTTACGTGGGGTTGAGGGGGCTGGCTGATATTCCAGTCAGCGCCCTCTGTTTATCTATTTAGTAGATATGTTTATTGTTCACCAGCCAATATTTGATGTTTTTTCAGCATGCCACGTAATTGGTGGTAGGTTAGCCCCAGTAAGCTGGCTGCCTTGCGTTGATTAAAGCGTGCTTGTGCCAACGCCTGTTTGAGTATCTGATATTCACTATTATGCAGCCAATCCTTAAGATTGAGCGGTAAGGTGGGTAACTCGCCGGTTTGGCTGCCCGACTCATTGAGTTCAATACCCTCGTTTTCTCGGTTCTGTTGGCGTGCAAAAGGGTCGATAATAATATTATCTAACGCCTCGTTGTTGTCGCCGTGGCGATATACTGAGCGCTCGACTACATTTTTCAGCTCTCGCACATTTCCTGGCCAGTGATATCCCAGCAACTGCTGTTTGGCTTGCGGGGTAAAACCGGGGAATAGCGGTAAACCCAATTCGCGGCACATCTGAATGGCAAAATGTTCTGCCAGTAACATGATATCTTGTTGGCGCTCACGTAGAGGCGGCAGTTGCACCACATCAAAGGCCAGACGGTCGAGCAGGTCAGCGCGGAATTTCCCGGCGGCTGCCAGTGCGGGCAAATTATCATTGGTGGCACAGACTAAACGCACATCCACTTGCAAGGGTTGGCTCCCACCAACCCGCTCCAGATGACCATACTCAATCACCCGTAATAGCTTTTCCTGTACCAGCATGGGGGCGGTTGCCAGTTCATCTAAAAATAGCGTGCCGCCATCTGCACGTTCAAAACGCCCAAGATGACGCTTCTGCGCGCCAGTAAAGGCCCCCGCCTCATGGCCGAACAGCTCTGAATCGAGTAAATTTTCATTAAGAGCCGCACAATTGAGCGAAATAAACGGCCCTTGCCAACGGTTGGATAAATAATGCAGGCGATGGGCTATCAGCTCCTTGCCGGTACCCCGTTCACCAATCACCAACACCGGCTTATTCAGTTTTGCCAGCCCTGAAACTTGCTCCAGCACTTCAACAAAAGAGTTGGCTTGGCCTAACAGATTTTCTAATTGCTCACTCATGATGAAATTCGCCAATAGTTGGTTAAAGTAATCAATCTACATTTTATCTTAAAACAGTAAAAAATATTTTTATGTTATTTTTCAATTCATTATATTTTATGAAAAGTTGGCACGACTCTTGATATATCACTACTGAAATTATGTTAATCGGCGCAACCAAACGCCAATCAGTTAAAGAGGATATAAATTATGGGTATTTTTTCTCGTTTTGCCGATATCGTGAACGCCAACATCAATACATTACTGGATAAAGCTGAAGATCCACAGAAGTTAGTGCGGCTGATGATTCAGGAAATGGAAGATACATTGGTTGAGATCCGCTCCACATCGGCCCGCGCACTGGCGGAGAAAAAACAGCTGCTACGCCGCATTGACCATTGTGAAAGCCAGCAACAAGAGTGGCAAGATAAAGCCGAATTAGCTTTGCGCAAAGATAAAGAAGATTTGGCGCGTGCCGCACTGATTGAAAAGCAAAAAGTGGTAGCACTAATTGAGACGCTGACTCGGGAAGTCGCAACAGTTGATGAAACTCTCACCCGCATGAAACACGAAATCACTGAGCTTGAGAGTAAACTGACTGAAACCCGTGCCCGCCAGCAAGCTTTGACGCTGCGTCATCAGGCGGCTGCATCATCTCGCGATGTTCGCCGTCAGTTAGACAGTGGCAAACTGGATGAAGCAATGGCACGTTTTGAACAGTTTGAGCGCCGCATTGATCATATGGAAGCTGAGGCTGAAACCGTGGGTATTGGTAAACAAAAGTCGCTGGAAAGCCAGTTTGCCGAATTGAAAGCCGATGATGAAATCAGCAACCAACTGGCAGCACTGAAAGCAAAAATGAATTCAGCGCAATAAGTTAGCGCTAAACGTCAGAAAAATACCTCGCCAGGCCGCCGGCATAAAGGCGGCCCGTTATGATGAAAATGCGGATATCCGCGAGCATATATACACCAATAATTCGAGTTGCAGGAAGGCGGCCAACGCATATACAGCTTGAATATACTTAAGGAGAATGAATGAGTATTCTATTTCTTGCCATACCGTTGACCATTTTTGTGTTGTTTGTCGCACCGATTTGGTTATGGCTGCATTACAGCAATCGCCAACAAAGCGGCGCTCAACTTAGCCATCAGGATATGCAACGTTTATCGCAGTTAACTGACGATGCACGCCGGATGCGTGAGCGCATTCAGGCATTGGAAGAAATTCTTGATGCTGAGCATCCAAATTGGAGGCAGTCATAATGGGCGATATGTTTAAAAACAATTCTTTTAAGAACGATTCTTTTAAAAACGATTATTTTAAAAACAATGTGTTAAGTAAGAAGAAACTCTATCGCGTGCCAGAAGAAGGCATGATCAAGGGCGTTTGTGCCGGGTTAGCACACTATTTTGATATTCCGGTGCGGCTGATTCGTGTGATGGTGGTGTTATCGCTGTTCTTTGGTCTGTTCGTTTTCACTATTGCGGCTTATATCGTACTGACTTTCGTGTTGGAACCCGCGCCTGCATCCAGTTTTAGTGAGCATCGCGAGGCGACGCCGCGCCAGCTTCTTGATCAGTTAGAATATGAACTGGGGGCAGGAGAGCAACGCTTGCGCCAGGTCGAGCGCTATGTCACTTCCGAAACCTTTGGGGTGCAGAGCCGTTTTCGTCAGTTGTGATATGACTCATTCAATTAACGCTAAAGCCTGCCGGAGGGCATAAAGATGAACAATAATCCCGCCCGAAGCCGTGCAGGTGTAGTATTAACCACACTAATTAAAATTATTTTTAGTGTCGCATTGACCTATGGCCCGGCAGGTGCAGCAGGTTTTATCGTCAGAAATGTCAGCCGTAAACCGCTGCGCTGGTTGTTGCTGATGATGTTGGAACCAATGCTAAAACGTGCAATGGGGGCGGCGGCAGGTCAATTTGCCAAGGAGAAGCATGAAACGACTGCAAAATGAGATTACGTCATTGGTCAATCGCGGGATGGATAGGCATCTGCGGTTGGCAGTAACCGGCTTGAGCCGCAGCGGGAAAACCGCCTTTATCACTTCTCTGGTGAATCAATTACTTCATGTCCACAGCGGTGCGCGTTTGCCGCTGTTTTCTGCTGTGCGCGAAGATCGTCTGCTTGGTGTTAAGCGTGTGCCGCAGCGTGATTTGGGCATTCAGCGCTTTACTTACGATGAAGGTCTGGCCTCTTTATATGGCACGCCGCCTAATTGGCCAACCCCAACTCGTGGTGTTAGCGAAATTCGTTTAGCTTTGCGTTTTCGCTCCAGCGACTCTCTGTTGCGCCATTTTAAAGAGACATCAACGCTGTATTTGGAAATTGTCGATTATCCGGGTGAATGGTTGTTGGATTTACCCATGCTGGAACAAGATTATTTGAGCTGGTCGCGGCAGATGGCTGGCTTGTTACAAGGGGATCGCGCTGAGTGGGCCAAACCTTGGCTGACGCTGTGTCAGCAGTGCGATCCATTGGCCCCGGCCGATGAAAATCAACTGGCGGCGATTGCTCAGGCTTATACTGATTATCTGATTCGTTGTAAAAATGAAGGCCTGCATTTCATTCAACCGGGCCGATTTGTGTTGCCGGGTGATATGGCGGGGGCGCCTGCATTGCAGTTCTTCCCGTGGCCGGATGTCACTGATCTTGGCGAATCGCGGCTGGCTCAAGCCGATAAACATTCCAATTTGGGCATGCTGCGCACTCGTTTTAACTATTACTGCAACTCGGTGGTGAAAGGTTTTTACAAAGAACACTTTGTGCGCTTTGACCGGCAAATCGTGCTGGTAGATTGCCTGCAACCCCTGAATAGCGGGCCGCAGGCGTTTAACGATATGCGCCTGGCGTTGACACAATTGATGCAGAGCTTCCATTACGGAAAGCGCACGTTATTCCGTCGCTTATTTTCTCCGTGTATCGATAAGCTGATGTTTGCGGCAACCAAAGCCGACCATGTGACGGCCGATCAACACGCCAACCTGGTCTCCTTGCTGCAACAATTGGTGCAGGAAGCCTGGCAAAATGCCGCATTTGAAGGGATTAGTATGGATTGTGTCGGGCTGGCGTCGGTACAGGCAACACAAAGCGGCATCGTTGAACATCAGGGACAGAAAATTCCTGCATTACGCGGCAATCGGCTAACTGATGGTGCGCCGCTAACGGTTTTCCCCGGTGATGTTCCAGCGCGTTTACCCGGCCCGGCATTTTGGCAGCAGCAAGGGTTTCATTTTGATGAGTTCCGTCCGCAAGCGGTACATGTCGATAGCCCATTGCCCCATATTCGCCTTGATGCCGTCATGGAATTTTTATTGGGAGATAAATTGCGATGAGCGAGCCTTTAAAACCCCGGATCGATTTCGAACAGCCTCTGCAACCCATAGACGAACCGGTATTAAAAGCGGCGCAAGCTTTTGACCAACATGCTGCCGAGAATTTCTATCCTGCGGACCCCGAACTGGACGCAGAAAATGAAGAAGGGCGGGTAGAAGGGCTGGTTAATGCGGCATTGAAACCCAAGCGCAGCCTGTGGCGTAAAATGGTGACGGTGGGGATAGCCCTATTTGGTGTCAGTGTGATTGCTCAGTCAGTGCAATGGGTTAATCAGGCGTGGCAACAGCAGGATTGGATTGCACTGGGGGCCACCACTGCGGGCGGGCTTATCGTGCTGGCGGGGGTCGGTTCAGTGGTGACGGAGTGGCGGCGTTTGTATCGTCTGCGCCAACGGGCTGAAGAGCGGGATATTGCACGCGAACTACTGGTAAGCCATGGTATTGGCCAAGGGCGGGCGTTTTGTGAAAAGCTGGCACGCCAGGCTGGACTTGATCAAGGGCATCCGGCCCTACAGCGTTGGCAAGCCTCGCTACATGAAACCCATAATGATCGTGAAGTGGTTGAACTGTATGCCAAACTGGTTCAGCCTTCGCTGGATAATTTAGCGCGGGCAGAAATCAGCCGCTATGCCGCCGAGTCAGCATTAATGATTGCCGTCAGTCCGCTGGCGCTGGTGGATATGGCGTTTATAGCCTGGCGAAATATTCGTCTGATTAATCGTATTGCTGCTTTGTATGGTATTGAGTTGGGGTATTTCAGCCGCATCCGCCTGTTCCGTTTGGTACTGCTCAATATTGCTTTTGCCGGAGCATCTGAATTGGTGCGCGAAGTGGGTATGGACTGGTTATCGCAGGATTTAGCCGCACGTTTATCTGCCCGCGCCGCCCAAGGCATCGGGGCTGGCTTGCTGACGGCTCGACTGGGTATCAAAGCAATGGAGTTGTGTCGCCCATTGCCGTGGTTGGGAGATGATAAACCTAAATTGGGTGATTTCCGGCGGCAATTAATTGGTCAATTGAAAAATACCTTGCCAAAAAAAGATAAACCGGCACAGCAGTAGCGCTATTTCAGCCGTGGGTCAAAGGCAAAAGAGAGTGGTTGAACACTGCTTAAGCAGGTTTGAAAGCTTTTGTGCCGAGGATTGAGCAGTAGATTGTTTTCTGTCGGCACCAGAGTGGATGGAACCAGTAATCCAAGTGATGATTCTGACTCCAGCCATTCAGTGCCGATATCCATTGTGGTCGCAGGTGCGGGGTCGCTGCGCCAGTTCGTGGGCCAATCTTGCGGCTGAAGCAGCATAATGTTGCTATCTTCGATTTCAATTTGGAATAACTCGAACTCACTCAGTGTTGAGCTGTCCTGAATATGTACCAACGTCTCCAACATCGCCAGTGATACACTGCTGGCTAAGTAGATGGCGGCGTGCCCCTTATGGTTCCAGCGCCCACCATAGGTTTCGGCACCATAGCCGGTCCAGGTTGAGGCAAGATAGCGGCGCATCACAATGCGGTAGAGCATCATAAATATAGGCCTACCGGATTTATCTTCATAAGCACCTGATCCTTATAGCGCACAGTTATGAAAATACGCCGTGCTCCAGGCGTCCAATCAAATCACAGACTTCCAATGCACCGGTTTCGGTCTCCAGCAAGGAATCTGGACTACGGTGGCCCAGGCCTTTAATCGGGGTCGACATCCAAGTGATAGCTTTGCCTTTATCTCCGCCAAATAGATCAACTGCGGCGTCCATAACCCGAACGAAACGCGCAATGCGCTCACTCTCTTCGGGAGTGAAACGGCCATCATGGGTGCGTCTGCGAGTCAAGCTGCGGCTGGGAATACCGGTCGCACGCAAGATTTCAGCTTTTGGGATAGATGCCCATAGATGGATGCTGTCAATGACATCAACAGAAAAACCCATTTTGATGCTATCGACCAATACCGTACCGCGGCTGGCGGGCAAACCAATCTCTCGCCATAGCGCCCTTGTTTTGGTCGCTGGAGTGGGGTGATACGCTCTCATGTAACCTCCTCGGTCAATTGGCTATGTCTACTATAGCCAGTTGGCCGATATAAAGCAAAGTGTCACTGGTTCTTGACGAGAATGCTGACGGCATGCGTCATTATATAATTCTAAATTATTAGTATAAAAACTAATAACTCGCTATATACGGTGCTGATAGGGGTTGATGATCTTATCTTTGTGAGTTCAATTGGATAGAAAACACAGCAAAAAGCCGATTCCTGTCAACTTTTGCTGACAGACTGCTTCATCAGTAAGGGGGGACAGGGTATTATCATAGACAGATATTCCGCACCTGCCCTACATAAGGTCGATACTGATGCGCTTGGAAGTTTTTTGCGAAGACCGAATCGGTCTCACCAGAGAGTTACTTGATCTCTTGGTTTTACGCGGCATTGATTTACGTGGGATCGAAATTGATCCGATTGGCCGTATTTATTTGAATTTCTCACAGCTGGATTTCAGTGTATTTAGTGCGTTGATGATGGATATTCGACGCATTGATGGAGTGACTGACGTCCGCACCGTCTCCTTTATGCCATCTGAGCGAGAACATCGTTCGCTGCGGGCGCTACTTGAATCCATGCCAGAGCCGGTATTTTCTATCGATTTAAAAGGTAACCTTGAGTTAGCTAATCCGGCTGCCCGTGAGCTTTTCTCCCTTAATGAGGAGAAGGTTCGTCACAAAACCGCGGGTAGTTTGCTGGGCGGATATAATTTTGCTCGTTGGTTCGATGGGGGGGAAACTGCACCTCATACCGAACGTGTATTGATCGATAATCAGGATTACCTGATGGAGATCACCCCGATTCAGCTTGAAGACGAAAATCAGCAGAGTCAGACGGTAGGCGCTGTCGTGATGTTAAAATCGACCGCTCGCATGGGGAAACAGCTGCAAATCTTATCGGTAAATGATGATACCGAATTTAAACAGATTGTTGCCACCAGCGTTAAAATGCGTCAAGTACTTGACCAAGCACGTAAATTAGCCATGTTGGATGCGCCGCTACTGTTGGTGGGTGATACCGGCACCGGCAAAGACCTGTTGGCACGCGCTTGCCATCTACGCAGCCCGCGCGGGAAAATGCCTTTCCTCGGCCTGAATTGCGCTTCTTTACCCGATGATGTAGTAGAAAGTGAGCTATTTGGCTATGCCGCAGGAGCATACCCCAATGCTGTTGAGGGTAAAAAAGGCTTCTTTGAGCAGGCTAATGGTGGCTCAGTACTGTTAGATGAAATCGGCGAAATGTCGCCTCGCATGCAGATCAAACTGTTACGTTTCCTTAATGACGGAACTTTCCGCCGTGTCGGAGAGGAGCATGAGGTGCATGTGGATGTGCGGGTTATTTGTGCCACCCAAAAGAATTTGGTGGAATTAGTACAGCGTGGCGAATTCCGCGAGGATCTCTATTACCGCCTTAATGTATTGACTATCACTTTACCGCCTCTGCGTGAGCGCCAAGCCGATATCATGCCACTGACAGCACTGTTTGTTGCGCGATTCTCTGACGAACAGGGTGTGCCTCGGCCGAAACTAGCGCCTGAACTGAGTGGTTTTCTGACCAATTATGGTTGGCCAGGTAATGTCCGCCAACTGAAAAATGCGATTTATCGTGCTTTGACCCAATTGGAAGGGGCGGAGTTACGGCCACAAGATATCGTCTTGCCGGAGTTTGAGGTTGAAGCGGCTCTGGGGGATGAAGTGCTTGATGGTTCGCTCGACGATATTAGCAAACGTTTTGAACGCTCTGTTTTAACACGACTTTATCGTAACTATCCCAGCACACGTAAACTTGCCAAGCGCCTTGGTGTTTCTCACACCGCAATTGCCAATAAACTACGTGAATATGGCCTGAGTAGTAAGCGCTCCGCCAGTGATGAAAGTGAAGAAGAATAAGGTGTATAACCCACCTGTAGTTTGACGTATGGCGGGTATAAAAGATAAAACCATAAAAAACGGCTGTTCCTGAGAGGGGCAGCCGTTTGTATTAAACTCTATTTAAACCAAAGTAGTTCGAATTACTTCAGTGCTGCCAGTGCAGCATCATAGTCTGGTTCAGTGGTGATTTCGTTAACCAACTCACTGTAGATAACATTGTCCTGACCATCCAGAATCACGACAGCACGAGCGGTCAAGCCTGCCAATGGGCCTTCAGTAATTGCCACACCGTAAGCTTGTTTGAAATCTGCGCCACGCAAGGTTGACAGCGTCGTCACGTTGCTCAGGCCTTCAGCACCGCAAAAACGTGATTGAGCAAATGGCAGGTCAGAGGAGATACAAAGAACAACGGTGTTCTCAAGTTCGCCAGCCAATTGATTGAATTTGCGTACAGATGCGGCACAAACACCGGTATCAATACTCGGGAAAATATTCAGAACCTTACGTTTGCCCACGAAGCTGCTCAGAGCAACATCAGATAAATCTTTCGCAACCAAAGTAAAATCTTTAGCTTTATCGCCGGGTTGCGGTAGTTGACCTGCAACGGTCACTGGATTGCCTTGGAAATGTACTGTCTGTGTCATTATTTGATCCCTTTTACAGATGTGTAACACGAAGCTCAGTTTAAGGTAACAATAGCGGCTTGGATATGAGAAATTTGCTAAATAATTTAGATTTTACTGACATTAGGTTCTAATACCGACCGTCAACCCCTGAATTCTTCTGAGGAACTATAATGAGAACCCTGCGTTGCTATCCCGAGTCCTGGCCTCTACATTCCGCATTTGTGATTTCCCGCGGAAGCCGTACCGAAGCAAAAGTTGTGGTTGTCGAGATTGAGGAAGCGGGCATTCATGCTTTTGGTGAATGTACTCCATATCCACATTATGGAGAAAGTGAATCTTCTGTGATGGCACAGTTAGCCCTGGTGGCCAGCGCCGTTGAGCAGGGTGTTTCGCGTGAGGGTTTACAACAGTTATTGCCTGCTGGGGCGGCGAGGAATGCGGTCGATTGTGCGTTATGGCAGTTGGAGAGTTGGCAAAAACAACAGAGTTTATGGCAGTTGACTCAGACTGCACCGGTCGCCCATATCTCTATGGCCCAGACTGTCAGTATCGGGACTCCGGAAGCGATGGCGTACAGTGCGAGCGCATTGGTACATCAAGGCGCTAACTTATTGAAAATAAAACTGGATGACCACCTGATTGCTGAGCGTTTGGTGGCAATCCGCAGCGCGGCACCAGAAGTGACATTAATTGTAGATGCCAATGAATCCTGGCAGCCTGAGGGTTTAGCCGCGCGTTGCCAGTTACTGGCAGATTTAGGGGTGGCTATGTTGGAGCAGCCATTACCCGCTGGAAATGATGATTCCTTGCAGAACTTTATTCACCCACTGCCTATTTGTGCCGATGAGAGTTGCCATACTCGCGCTGATTTGGCAGGATTGGTTGGCCGTTATGACATGGTCAACATTAAACTGGATAAAAGCGGTGGGTTAACCGAAGCATTGCTATTGGCCGAACAGGCAAAATCGCTCGGATTTGCCATTATGCTTGGCTGTATGTTGTGTACATCTCGCGCAATACGTGCTGCATTGCCACTGGCTCCAGGTGCCCGCTTTGTTGATCTGGATGGCCCTACGTGGTTGCAACACGATGTCGATGATGGGTTACATTTTTCGACCGGTGCTATTGATTTATCGGCTTAATCCGGTCTGGTGAGTAAGTCTATCAGGGCAGCCAGATAACATTCACTGGCTGCATCGGCAGAGATGGGGGGGAATTCCGCCGTAATACAAGGTAAGCTGATGTCGGCACACCAACTGCCGAATGACCCCGGAGTGGCGTAACCCACATTCGTCACCAGTGGTAAGTTAAAGTTTGCCGCCAACTGTTCCCCCAATGCTGAACTATCAGGGTCTTCAATGCAGGCTAATGGTTCGTGAAAAGAGACTACCCAGCGCGGAGACAACTGCGTAATCAATGCACACAATGCTTGAGTTTCGGGTTCGGAGGCGGCGCACTCTCCAGTCGATAACACCACATCTCTTGCATCCGCCGCACTGTTCCAGCGATATACTGTTTCGCCAGCCTGCCAGTTTTTTGCCGGAAAATTACGATTAAGATCTACGCCATTGGCATTAGCCCGCAGCCCCAATTGGCAACCATCAGGATTGACTGCCAATATCACATGGTGGCGCTGCTGTTCAGGGGAAATGCTACGTAACGCGCAGGAGAGGGCTACAATTGCCGCACTTTCATCGCCATGAGTCCCCGCGATAATTAGCCCGGTTTGCGCTGATGGATTTGCGGCCGCAAAATAGATCAGTGGCGCTCCCAGCAGAGAGGTACCGTAGTGTTGCCCTAAGGTAACCAGATTTCCCCGTGTGGAGCGGGGGCGATATTGACTCATGATATTCTGTTATTCCAAATTATATGCATATTACACCCAACATATCATTTAGCATTATTACTTTGAACCAATTGATCTGCTAGTTTATGTTGATAAGAGTTAGTGACTTTCGCTGAAATGGAACGACAACGAAAAGGTTAATAATTATGCGCTATTTCCGTTATGCATTATGTGCCGTATTGGTGGGGGCAGCGCTGGGCGCGGCAAATGCTGCTGATGTCCCTGCTGGCACTGTATTGGCTGAAAAACAAGAACTTGTTCGTCATATTAAAGATGAGCCTGCGTCCCTTGACCCAATGAAAGCGGTTGGGTTAATCGAAGCTCAGGTTGCCCGTGATCTATTCGAAGGGCTGGTTAACCAGGATTCGCATGGACAGATAATTCCAGGCGTTGCGACAAATTGGAAAACGTCAGATAACCAAACCTATATATTTACGTTACGCAAAGATGCTAAATGGTCGAATGGTGACCCAGTGACCGCACAGGATTTTGTATATAGTTGGCGTCGCTTGGTTGACCCTAAAAGTTTATCTCCTTTCGCCTGGTTTGCCGAGCTGGCTGGCATGGAGAATGCGCAACAGATTATTGCCGGAAAAATGCCACCAGAAACTCTTGGGGTCAGTGCTGTTAATGATTACACTCTCAAAGTCAAACTCAGCAAGCCGGTGCCTTATTTCCCCAGCCTGACTGCTAATTTCAGTTTATTCCCGGTACCATCAACCGTGGTTGAAAAATACGGTAGTGACTGGACTAAAGTCGGTAATCTGGTGGGGAACGGCGCATTTAAATTACAAAATAGAGTGGTGAATGAGAAGTTGGTATTGGTGCCAAACGACTATTATTGGGACCATGCTCATACAGTCCTCACCAAAGTAACTTTTATTCCTATCAATCAGGAAGCTAATGCTACTAAGCGCTATCAGGCAGGTGATATTGATATTACGGAATCTTTCCCTAAAAATCTCTATCAGAAACTATTAAAAGATATTCCTGATCAGGTTTATACCCCCGACCAATTAGGCACTTATTATTACGCATTTAATACCCAGCGAGCACCAACAAATGATGTTCGGGTGCGTAAAGCATTATCTTATGCAATAGACCGTAAAATTATCGCTGAAAAAGTCTTGGGTACCGGGGAAAAGCCTGCCTACCACTTTACCCCTGATGTCACGGCTGGCTATCATCCGGTGACCAATTTATTACAACAACAAGATCAGGAAGAACTGAATGCACAAGCTAAAGCGCTACTGCATGCGGCGGGTTATGGGCCTGATAAGCCATTAAAATTATCGCTGCTGTATAACACATCAGATAATAATCAAAAGTTAGCCATCGCCATTGCTTCAATGTGGAAAAAAACATTGGGTGTGGATGTTCAAATGATTAACCAAGAGTGGAAGACCTATATTGATAGCCGCAACACCGGAAATTTTGATGTGGTCCGTGCTTCATGGGTTGGGGATTACAATGAGCCTTCTACATTCCTGTCATTACTGACCTCGACCCATAGCGGTAATATCGCTAAGTTTACGAGTGCAGATTATGACCGTTTGCTGAGTGAAGCGGGTAAACAAACTAATCCTAAAGCACTGAGTGATGATTATAATAAAGCCGAACAAATTATTGCAGATCAGGTGCCAATAGCACCTATATATCAATTTACTAACGGGCGCTTAATTAAACCTTGGGTGAAAGGTTACCCGATTACTAACCCAGAAGATGTGGCATATAGCCAAATGATTTACATCATTAAGCACTAGTTGTCATTAACCAATTAACTTACAAGGGAATTCATTCTTGCGGGTTAATTGGTTGAGTCGAAACTTAATCTATAAGTTATTTATATTATGCTAATCAGACTGTTTTATTTTATCCTGCTTAGGAACAATGGCAGATATAGAGATCATAAAACCAGTCAATGATGCTACTATGAGTGGAAATATAAAAGCATCAGATGTTCTTAATGGGTTTTTCATATCAAAAATTATCACAATAAAAAATGAGCTAGTAGCAAACGTTGATGATGAATATAGTTCATTAAGCTTATATTGCAGATTTTCCAATGCAAATTTTGGCGTCTTTTTTGAAATACAATCCCATGTGATATGCACCAACATGTAAGAAATACAGATGATACAGTAGAACTTCGTCAACTCATCAGTGGTCTGCGGTGAGTACCAGAGGGAAGAGAGTGGCTCCAATTCAGTTCCCCCACTGTTTGCTCAGATAGATACCGGAAATTAATACACTGCCAATTGCTGCGAATGTAAATGCAAGGGATGTAGTAATGGTTAATGTGGGGACTAAAAATGATAACCCTCCAGTAAATGCAAACCCTGCTCCTGCGCCACCAATGAATGCTTTCATTAACGTAATAATACTGGTTTTCATAATCAATATCCCTTGAATATATAACGTGATAATTAGCAAAAATTGTACCTCAAAGTTTGAGGGCTTCTTCTGTCTTTATTATTATGTATCCTTAATATAAGATCTGATTGTTTGAGATAAATTCTGTTGTCCGGAAACATATAGTTAATGAATCGGATAGCTGCATTTACGATGCTCTAATATAAAGTGTATTTCGATTGTTTTATAGTGATAGCAAGCTATCCGCATACATCACCTTTAAATATCAGTGGGTGGGCGCTACACTGAGCTAATTGCATGATAAATGCTGAAATTGAGGATGTTGTCGTGGATGTAGTCGCAGGAAAAGCACTTCAAGTTTCTGATGCCGTTTATTCTTATCAACTCGATGGTAAAGGGGGCGTAACATCAATCAGCCCCGATGCTGTTGCTACCGCAGAGCAGCCATGTTGGCTGCATCTGGATTACACTCACCCGGACAGCGCAGCCTGGTTGCAAAATACCCCGCTATTGCCTGAAGTTGTTCGCGATGGTTTGGCGGGTGAAAGTGTCCGGCCGAAAGTGACCCGCTTGGGTGACGGCACAATGATCACCCTCAGAGGGATTAACTTCAATAATGATGCCCGGCCTGACCAGCTAGTCACTATCCGGGTTTATATGACAGATAAGTTGATTGTCTCAACCCGGCATCGCAAAGTTTACTCGATTGATGATGTGCTCAACGATTTACAAAGTGGCACTGGCCCCACCAACAGTGGCAATTGGCTGGTGGAGATTGTCGATGGCCTGACCGACCATACCAGTGAGTTTATCGAAGACTTACACGATAAAATTATCGATCTCGAAGATGATTTATTGGAGCAAAAAATCCCAGCGCGCGGGCAGATGGCATTGTTACGTAAGCAATTGATTGTACTACGGCGGTATATGGCCCCCCAGCGCGATGTTTTCTCTCGGTTAGCCAGTGAGCGCTTGCCGTGGATGAATGATGATGATCGGCGTCGCATGCAGGAAATTTCAGAGCGTTTGGGGCGGGGTTTAGAAGATTTAGACTCCAGTATTGCGCGTACTGCGGTGCTGTCCGATGAAATTAGTTCATTAATGGCCGATGCGATGAACCGGCGTACTTATACCATGTCACTGTTGGCTATGGTATTTTTGCCCACCACCTTTTTAACTGGGCTGTTTGGTGTCAACCTTGGTGGTATTCCTGGGAATACCGACTCTTTTGGTTTTGCGACATTTTGTATGATGTTGGTGGTGTTGGTGCTCGGTGTTGCATGGTGGTTAAAGCACAGTAAATGGCTCTAATTAGCTATTCGCAAGCGAGTAAAAGAGTGTGCCAGGTAGCACGCTAATCACTGCAAAATTGAGCGATATCAAGATTTGACCGTGATGACTCAGGCATTATCACTTTGCAGGTGAATGCAACGTCAAGCGATGGGCGTTGCGCTCCATATTTGTAATACTTTTATTTTTGAATTACTGCATAGCACATAATTGTTACGATGCCGATGTTGTCTCAACATCGGCATTTTTTTGTTTTTTAGGAAGAACAATGGGTAAGGCAGACGAAAGGATTGCCTCTACACCTGAACGGTGAGAAGCAACACCTGATACTTGCTTATTTGATTTCCAGTACATCGAGGCGAACCAGCGGTTGTGTATCGCCATCTTCAGCATCTTCTGGCTGCCAGCTAACCGGTTGTAGTGGCAGTTCTTCACGATCAAAAGCTAAATCACCGCCATCAACAATTTCACTATTGTGGGTGATATTTTTGAAATCAAACAACTTGTGATCATTTAAATGTGATGGCACCACATTTTGCATGGCGCTGAACATGGTTTCGATCCGCCCCGGATACTGTTTATCCCAATCACGAAGCATATCTTTTATCACCTGACGTTGCAGGTTAGGTTGCGAGCCGCATAAGTTACAAGGAATAATTGGGTACTCTCTGGCAATAGCGAAACGCTCAATGTCTTTTTCGCGACAGTAGGCCAGTGGGCGAATAACCACATGTTTGCCATCGTCGCTCATCAGTTTGGGTGGCATGCCTTTCAGTTTGCCGCCATAGAACATATTCAGGAATAGCGTTTGCAGAATATCATCGCGATGGTGACCCAGCGCGATTTTAGTGGCTCCCAGTTCAGTGGCGGTGCGGTATAAAATCCCACGGCGCAGGCGCGAACAGAGTGAGCAGGTGGTTTTCCCTTCCGGAATGATCTCTTTCACAATCCCGTAAGTGTTCTCTTCAACAATCTTGTATTCAACACCTTGCTTATCCAGATAGGCAGGCAGGATATCTTCAGGGAAACCTGGCTGTTTCTGATCCAGATTAACCGCGATGAGGGTGAAGTTAATTGGCGCACTTTTTTGCAGGTTCTGCAAAATATCCAACATGGTGTAGCTGTCTTTGCCCCCTGACAGGCAGACCATGACGCGATCACCTTCTTCAATCATATTAAAATCAGCAATCGCCTGGCCGACATTGCGGCGCAGGCGTTTCTGTAATTTGTTCAAATCGTATTGTTTTTTTTGGTTAACCACTTGTTTCTCTTGCATTTGTTCTTGACTCATATCCAGTTAGGGGCATGACGGGCAGTGCTGCTATGACATAAGTTTATCATTCAACAAGCATATATATTAGTGTTTTAATCTCTGGCATGTGGGGCATGGTATATGAGATTTGTGAAAGGAGCTCATCTATAGCTTGTGAAATAGTTCACAAAAAAAGGAAGAATCATTATTGCAACTTGCCACAATCCATCCTTTATGATGTAGTGGCTTCAACGGATTGTTACTGTGTAAGAACAGGCAAAACCTAAAAGAGAATGACTCTTTTAAGTTTTGCCTTTTTTTTTGGGTGGAATATGAGAATACAAAGAGTTCTGAATAACAATGTGGTCGTCGCTCACGATTTTAGTGGGAAAGAATGTGTTGTTATTGGTAAAGGCGTTGGTTTCAATAAAAAGCCCAATGATCTGGTTGATGAAGCTGGCATTCAAAAAATATTCCGTCTTGATGCAGAAAATAGCTTTGATAAAACCCATGATGCTTTTCAGGATCTCCCTGAGGAGCTGTTTGATATCGTCCTGGATATTGTTAAACAAGCCACGACCAAATTAGATAGAAAAATTCATAAGAGTGTTTACGCTTCACTGTTGGATCATCTTAGTTTTGCTATTGAACGAGCGAAGCAAGGAGTCCATGTTAGAAATATGCTACTTTGGGATATCAAACGTCTCTACCGTAATGAATTTATTATTGGTGTTTCTGCATTAGAAAATATTAAACAAAAACTTAATGTCGATCTTGCTGAAGATGAGGCTGGATTTATTGCACTTCATCTGTTGAATTCACAAAAAAGACGGCACCATGCCTGATATAGAGAATGTGTCAAAAGTCATTCAAGACTTATTGAATATCGTTAAATATCACTTCAATATTGAATATGAAGAAGAATCAATTAATTTCCAACGTTTTGTGACACATTTGAAATTCTTTTCTCACCGTTTACTCAGTAATACTTATGTCATGACCAATGATAACTCTTTGCATGATGTCGTTGCAGAAAAATATTCTACGTCTTATGAGTGCACCAAGAAAATAAATAAGTTTATCAAACATGACTATGGCCGGGAATTAACAAGTGACGAAATGATGTTTCTCGCCATTCACATTGAACATGTCAGAGTGCTGACTTAAATAGAGCATTAAAATATTAATTAAAAAGAATCATCCATAAAATAAATGGATTCAATAGATTATCAATTTAATTGAGGTTATCCCATGGGCGCATATAATATGCTGGCAGGGGAAATAATTGAACATGTAGGTGGGAAGGAAAACATTGTTTCGCTCACTCACTGCATTACACGTTTAAGGTTTTCTCTAAAAGATTCCAAAAAATTCAATAAATCAGTTTTAGATAAATTAGAAGGTGTAATTTTAGCTGTTGAAAGTAATGGCCAATATCAAGTTGTTATTGGTAACGATGTGACTAAAGTCTACAATGTGATCGTTGACGAGTTTGGTATTAAAGGAGATGTGTCATCAATAGACGGTGAGTCATCACCTGATAAGAAAGGTAATATAGTCGGCCGTATCTTTAATAAAATGTCGTCCATTTTAGTCCCTATTGTGCCGGCTCTGGCTGGTGCTGGTATGTTAAAAGCATTGCTGGTTATTTTATCGACGTATCATTTTATTGACCCGACCGGTAGCACTTATAAAATTCTGGCTGCGGCCAGTAACAGTGTATTTTATTTCCTTCCACTCTTATTAGCGTTCTCATGCGCTAAATCTTTCAATGCTCACCCATTTGTGTCAGTGGCAATAGTGGGGGCATTACTGGAGCCTACATTTACAGGGTTGATGAAAAATCAGGGGGATATTGTCGAATTTATGGGGATCCCCGTAGTGCTGATGAAGTATTCATCAACCCTGATCCCGGCCATCCTCGCTATTTGGGCTTACTCTTATCTTGAACGATTTTTAAAACGCTTCATCCATCAAAGTATTGAAATGATTGCTGTCCCTATGCTTGGGCTGCTCATCATGGTACCGGTAATCGTTATTGCTGTTGGGCCGATTGGTGTGTATCTGGGGGATGGCATTGGTGCCGGTATTGCTTATATGAATAATGTAAGCGGTATGCTGACGGGTGCAATTATTGGTGGTGGCTGGACATTGTTAGTTATGTTTGGCTTACATTGGGGATTAGTCCCTGTGATGCTGAATAACCTGGCATTACATGGCTTTGATACCATTAAGCCCGCTGCGGCCACCGCAACATTCGCTTCGGCTGGCGCTGCATTTGGTGTGTTCCTTAAAACCAAGGATAAGAAATTAAAATCCTTCGCCTTGTCCACTATGGTTCCCGCGTTATTTGCCGGGGTGACCGAACCGATTGTTTACGGTATTTCCATCAAATATAAGCGTCCATTAATTGCTTCCCTTATTGCAGGAACTATTGCTGGAGGATTTGTTGGCGCCATGGGCACCACAGTGATGGCTTATGTTTTCCCCGCATTGACTACGCTGCCCGCATTTATGACCAATACTTTTGCTTATTATGTTATTGGTATATCGATGGCATTTGTCTTATCAACAGTACTGACTTATATATTAGGTTTTGATGAGAAAATAGATGAAAGCAGTGTGGTATCGCGTCCAGATAGCTCATCAAATAGTCAATTATCTCGAAATAACTCAGCAACTGTATTAACTGAAGTCTTATTGAATGCACCACTTAATGGAAAAATAGTACCGTTGACTGATGTTAAAGATGGCGTTTTCGCCAGTGAAATAATAGGGAAGGGAATAGCTATTTATCCCACAGAAGGTTTGGTCTATTCGCCGGTGAATGGCGTTGTGTCAAAATTATTCCATACTCACCATGCAATAGGAATTATCTCTGATGAAGGGGTGGAAATTCTCATTCATGTAGGTATTGATACGGTAAAATTAAATGGCGAATTTTTTAAAAATAATATTAATGAAGGTGATATTGTCACCAAAGGGCAACTGCTTTTAACATTCGACCTTAATGCACTATTGGCTAAAGGATTTGATATAACAACACCAGTTATTATTGCTAATACCGACGACTACAAAGATATTCTGGTCACTGAGAGAGACAGTATTGATCGTAGCAATACATTAATGACTGTGCTTCCTGCCTCAGCCTAAATATATATTGGAGATATAAGATGACAGATTTATTGATTAAAGGTTTTCCTAAGGGATTTCTGTGGGGGGGCGCTGTCGCCGCTAATCAGGTTGAAGGTGGTTGGAATGTAGGGGGCAAAGGTTTATCTACCGCCGACATGGCAATTCATAAAAAAGATCTCAAACGTGAAGAGTATGAGAAGCATTATAAAATCAGCAATCAACAAATTGCAGATGCTATTGCTGCCAAGGATGCGAGTGATTATCCAAAGCGTCGGGGTATAGACTTTTATCATCGTTATAAACACGATATGGCGCTATTTGCCGAAATGAATTTTAAAGTTTTGCGAGTATCTATTGCCTGGACACGCATTTACCCCAATGGCATTGAAGAACAACCGAATGAAGAGGGCTTACGTTTTTATGATGAATTATTCGATGAAATGCATAAGAACGGTATTGAACCTTTAGTCACACTTTCACATTATGAAATGCCAATCTATTTGGTCAATAATTACGGTGGTTGGAGTAGCAGAAAAACTGTCGATTTATTTGAAAAATTTTCGACTACTGTTTTAGAACGCTACCAACATAAAGTAAAGTATTGGCTGACCTTTAATGAGATCGACAGTTTAATTCGCCATCCATTTACTTCCGGCGGTATTGTTACTGAGCGCCTCCCCGCAGATGAAATTGAATCGGTTATTTATCAAGCGTTGCACCATCAGTTTGTCGCTAGTGCATTAGCTGTTAAGCACTGTAAGCGAATTTCACCGGACGCCAAAATAGGCTGTATGTTGACTCGCTTGCTGACCTATCCTGAAAGTTGTGCGCCGGAAGATGTATTGCTGGCTTACCAGGAAAATCAACTTAACTATTTCTTCTCGGATGTCCAAATCCGTGGCCGTTATCCACGTCATATGACGCGTCGTTTTGCGGAAAAAGGTATTAACATCGTCATGCAGCCCGGCGATGAAGAGATTCTGCAACAACATACCGTAGATTTTCTGTCATTTAGTTATTACATGTCGTTGGTGACCAGTGTTAATGCCGATAAGATGGATAAAGTGGGTGGAAATATTGCTGGCGGCGTTAAAAACCCGTATTTGAAGACCACTGACTGGGATTGGCAAATTGATCCGGTCGGCTTGCGTATTGCACTAAATGATATGTACGACCGCTATCAAATCCCATTATTTGTGGTGGAGAATGGGATGGGGGCCGTTGATAAAATTGATAAGGACAACCAAATCAATGATGACTATCGAATCGAATTCTTCCGTTCCCATTTAAAGGAAATGAAAGAGGCCGTCAAAGATGGGGTTGAATTGATGGGCTATACCTCTTGGGCGCCTATCGATCTGATTAGCGCGTCAACGTCGGAAATGAATAAACGCTATGGTTTCATTTATGTAGACCAAGATAATGATGGTAATGGCACTTTGGATCGTTACCGTAAAAAAAGTTTTTATTGGTATCAAAAAGTGATTGAGACTAATGGTGAATATTTGTAGTTTCTCACCATGGGTAGCCTAAAAAAAGCCAGTCAGCTTTTCACTGACTGCTCAGACTGCTGACAAACCTCGAGAACTCGATCTTGCAAGGTGAAGGCAGGTAGAAGAGTAAAGCGTCCGCGCCAGGGAGGGCGCGGGTCGAGCCCCCAGGGAAGGGGTTACGGCGTCTTTACGATCTGCCTGTTTTCACCGCTGCGGGCACTTTGTCATTAACCTCGCCAGTCAGCTTTTCACTGACTGGTTTTAGGGGCGCGCATTATATTAGAAGATTACTCTGTTGGCGCTTTTTCGGTTTTCCCCGCGAGCAAACTTAGGAAGTCATACCGTTTTTTCAGATCTTTTTCAGCCGCAGCATACAGCTGTGCAGCAACCTCTGGCTCTTGGGTATTGAGCCGCCGGAAACGCTGTTCATTGAGCAATGTGGTGGTCAAATCACTGTTTGGTGGGCGAGAATCCAGCGCCAAAGCCACTTTGCCTTCGTCGGTACGGCGTGGGTCAAAGCGATACAGTGGCCAGAAGCCGGTGGCTGTTAGCTGCTTCATTTGGTCATGACTGTAGGCCAAATCATAACCGTGTTCTTCGCAAGGGCTGTAAGCAATAATCAGAGACGGACCCGGGTAGGCTTCCGCTTCCTGAATAGCTTTAACAGTTTGATTCAGTTGCGCGCCTAGCGAAATCTGTGCGACATAAACATGACCATACATCATCATGCTGACGCCCAAATCTTTGCGTGCCTTACGTTTACCATGTTCGCCAAACTTGGTCACCGCGCCCAGCGGGGTTGCTTTGGATTGCTGACCACCGGTATTGGAGTAACATTGGGTATCTAACACCAGCACATTAACGTTTTCCGTCAGACTGAGCACATGGTCCAGGCCACCAAAGCCAATATCGTAGGCCCAACCGTCACCACCAATCAGCCAGATGGATTTATCGACCAGATAATCTGCATCGGTTGCCAATTGTTGTGCGTCATTACCCGGAATATCTTTTAACAGCTGGCGCAGTTGTGTGACCTGCTCACGGCGAACTTCAGGTGTCGCCTCCTCATTCAGCAGTTGGTTGACCAATTCCTGCGGCAATTGCGCTGCCAATTGATTGATCAAACGGATAACCCGTTGGCGATGTTGGTCAACAGTCAGGCGGAAGCCCAAACCAAATTCGGCGTTATCTTCAAACAGTGAGTTAGCCCAGGCGGGGCCACGGCCATCGGCATTGGTGGTATAAGGCGTGGTCGGCAGGTTGCCACCATAAATTGAAGAGCAACCGGTGGCATTGGCAATTAACAGACGATCGCCATACAACTGGGTGAGTAATTTAATGTAGGGCGTTTCACCACAACCAGAGCAAGCACCGGAATACTCAAACAGCGGCGAGATCAACTGTGAGGTACGGATATCGATGCGCTCCATTTGCGTTTTATCGATTTCCGGCAATTTGAGGAAGAAATCATAGTGGGCTTTTTCTTCCAGCAGATGTTCCAGCCGCGGTTTCATATTGATGGCTTTGATTTCTGGGTTCTGCCGGTCTTTCGCCGGGCAGACTTCATAGCAGAGATTACACCCAGTGCAGTCTTCCGGAGCAACTTGCAAGACATACTTCTGTCCCCGCATATCGCGGGCTTTCACCTCCAGCGATTGCAAGCTGTCTGGTGCGCCTGACATAGCATCCGGCTGAACTACTTTGGCGCGAATGGCCGAGTGCGGGCAAGCCGCAACGCAGTGGTTACACTGGGTACACAGATCAGGCTGCCAGATAGGAATATCTTCCGCAATATTGCGTTTTTCCCACTGGGTGGTGCCCACTGGCCAGGTGCCATCAGGTGGGAAGGCCGAAACGGGCAGGGCGTCCCCTAAACCGGCCAGCATGGTGGCAGTGACCGTTTTCACGAAATCAGGCGCTTGATCCGAGACAATCGGTGGGCGCATCGGGCTATTTTCATCAATCGGTTGCAGTGGGATTTCTACCAATGCATCAAGGGTGGCATCCAGCGCCTGCCAGTTACGAGTAACAATTTCCGGCCCTTTATTACTGTAGCTACGGTCAATGGCTGCCCGTAATTGTTCTTGTGCCATAGCCGTTGGCAATATTTGTGTCAGATGGAAGAACGCCATCTGCATCACGGTATTGATACGCGCACCCAGTTTGCATTCGCGGGCAATTTTTTGCCGCATTAATCACAAACAGACGGGCATTGCGCTGGTGTAGTACCGCCTGAACTTCTTGCGGCAGACGCTGCCATATTTCATCGGCGCTGAACGGGGTATTGATCAGGAAGATACCGCCGGGCTTGAGGCGTTCCGCCATTTGGTAGGTATCAATAAACTGTAACTGATGGCAGCCGACAAAATCGGCCTGGCTGACCAGATAAGCCGAATTGATAGGCGTTTTACTGACACGCAAGTGAGAGACGGTTAGGCCACCGGCCTTTTTCGAGTCGTAAACAAAATAACCTTGGGCATACAGCGAGGTACTGTTGCCGATAATCTTAATGTTATTTTTTGTCGCAGAGACCGAACCATCACTACCAAGGCCGTAAAACAGGGCTTCCAATGTGGCGCGTTGTTCGATTTTCTCATCAGTGAGCGGTAAGGACAGACCCGTCACGTCATCAAAAATCCCTACGGTAAAGCGCGGGCGCGGTAAATCAAGTGATAATTCTTTGAACACCGCCAGTGCACAATCGGGGCCAAATTCTTTGGAAGATAAACCATAGCGGCCGCCAATCACTTTCGGCAATGTGGCTCGCTCACCACGGCTATAGGCTTCAGCCAGCGCCGTCATGACATCAAGATAAAGTGGCTCGGCCAGTGCACCGGGTTCTTTGGTGCGATCCAGCACCGCAATTTTAGTCACTGATTGCGGCAAGACACTGAGCAGATGTTCAGCAGAGAAGGGGCGGAATAAGCGCACTTTCAGTACGCCCACTTTTTCCCCGCGGGTCAGCAAGCTATCAATCACTTCTTCACAGGTACCAATCGCTGAACCCATCAGAATGATAACGCGCTCCGCCTGTGGGTGGCCGTAATACTCAAATGGCTTATATTCACGCCCAGTGGCTTCAGCAAAAGCCTGCATTGCATCGGCAACATGTTGATAAGTATTGTTATACCAAGGGTTAGTGGCTTCACGAGACTGGAAATAGGTATCCGGGTTAGCGGAGGTACCCCGCACCACCGGATGGTCCGGCGAAAGCGCCCGACTGCGGTGGCCGTCTATGCCTTTCTGCGGCAGCAATTGGCGCAGCGTGTCATCACTGAGCGGTACAATTTTATTGATTTCGTGTGAGGTGCGAAAACCATCAAAGAAATGAATAAATGGAATGCGACTATTGAGAGTTGCTACTTGGGAAATCAGGGCGAAATCTTGCGCTTCCTGCACACTGCTGGCGCACAGCATCGCACAGCCCGTTTGCCGCACAGCCATAACATCGGAGTGATCACCAAAAATAGACAAGGCATGGGTCGCAATGGTGCGCGCTGCCACATGCAGCACAAAAGGTGTCAGCTCGCCAGCCAGCTTGTACAGGGTCGGGATCATTAACAGCAATCCCTGCGAGGAGGTAAACGAAGTCGACAATGCGCCAGTTTGCAGTGCGCCATGCACCGTCGCAATGGCCCCGCCTTCAGACTGCATTTCAACCACGCGGGGAACATCACCCCAGATATTGACTTTACCATCACCTGACCAGGCATCAGCTTGTTCTGCCATGGTGGAGCTTGGCGTAATAGGGTAGATGGCAATAACTTCACTGGCACGATAGGCCACAGAAGCTACGGCACTGTTACCGTCAGTAGTAATCATTAATTTATACCTTCACATTGCAAGTCATGCCGGAACAAAAGAAGTGCGGGGTGTCTCTGACTATTTGAACTAATAATGAAATTCTAGCAGAGAGTATTTTTGCCCGTTATCGCATTTGTGTGGCGGCGGCTCGATAGGTTATGTCGTGAATAAGACGAATAGCGGATTTGGGGTTATATTGTGGCTTTCAGATAATAATTATTACAATTAGAAAACTATTGTTAACAGCGATGAGATATTACTTGCCACTTCGGCACACAATAATTGCGCGGCGCTGAGTTTATTTGTGAAATAATTGTGAAGCGTAAACAGATTTAATGACCATTTAATCATCGGCGGGCATAATGTCGACCCAATGCTGAAATGAGAGACTGATAATGAGTGGTTTCATGTATTTAATGATGGCAATTGTTGCCGAGGTGGTAGCCACCACAATGCTAAAAGCCTCTGATGGCTTTACTCGTCTGGTGCCCTCTATTGTAGTGGTGATTGGTTATGGCATTGCTTTCTGGGGGTTATCACAGGTGGTGAAAACCATGCCATTGGGTATTGCTTATGCTATTTGGTCAGGATTGGGGATTGTATTAGTGTCCGTCGCTGCCACTTTTATGTACCAGCAGAAATTAGACTGGGCGGCCATTGCCGGTATGACATTGATTATCGCCGGTGTGTTGGTGATTAACCTGCTGTCGAAGACGCCGATGCATTAGACATATACTCGTCATACTGCAAACTTCCGCGTTATCGTAACCCTGTGGCGATAACGCGGAAGGGGATAACTGTGATTTTATACTCGTCATACAGTGCTTGCAGTACAACTATTTAATGTCCAACTGCTATTTAATGTCCAACTGATGTATCCCCTCGACGGCCAATAATGTTTCATAAACCTGATCCAGATTTTTTCTTGGTGGTAAGGTGACTTCCATCGTGAGTTCACATTCATGCTCACCTTTCTCAGGTTTGTGAGTAACGGACAGATTAATAGGATGTAATTTTAATTTTTGCATCGCAATCAAAATACGTGGCACGCTGTCCGCGAGTAGCTTAATAGAAACAAAATGGTGTTGACCAATAAATCGGTTACTTAACTGGCGGAAGATCTCCAGCACTACTAATGTCACCATGGTGCCGTAAATACCAATCTCATATAGACCACTACCAATCACCAGACCAATAGCGGCGGTGACCCACATCCCGGCGGCGGTGGTAAGCCCTTTGACCATCTGTTTTTGAATCATGATGGTCCCGGCACCGAGGAAGCCCATGCCACTGACGACCTGTGCCGCGACACGGCTGGGGTCAAAACTGACGTGTTCTAATGTCAGTAAATCCTCAAAACCATATTTTGAAACAATCATAAACATGGCACTACCAATACCCACCAGGATATGGGTTCTTAATCCGGCATCTTTAGCCCGCAGCTGACGTTCAAGCCCAATCAATCCTCCCAAAGCACCCGCTAAAGTAATTCGTAGTAGTAAATCAGTAATCATAATTATTCCCGTTTTATTTTGTACAAACTGTAGGTGTTTGATTCTTTACTATGATTAATATGGTTTGCTTATTTTTTCCAACCCTTAGCGCCAGAATAGCGCGATAATTCGATAGTCTGTTTTGATCTGGGCTAAATTAAATTAGCGCACTCTGCTTATTTATGTTGTGTTTTAATTATAACAGTTATTATATGAACCTATTATAGCGCTATATATTTCTCATGCCGGAGCATAAAGAATGAATGCATTATCTTGGTTTGTGGGCGGAACTGTGTTCTTTCTAGCCGCTTGTAGCAGCAATGACCCAACAGATACAGCATCAACCTCTCGATTTTTAAACAATAACGATACCGCTGAGCCAGTACAACAAGCCACCAGTGCCAATGTTCATCATCTCAATATGGCGAATCCGGCGGCCGTCAATTGTGCCAATGCCGGCGGTGTATTGACCATTGCCAAGCAACTTAATGGAGGTAGCGTCGGCATGTGTCAACTGCCGGATGGTAAACGCTGTGAGGAGTGGGCATTAATGCGTGGCGCTTGTCCGGCTCGCTGATACCCGTCATCTTTCAAACGGCAGGTGTGTTGGCTACGTTCAATAACCCGAATCACTTACTTTAGTAAGCTCATCGGGGTTATCTCACTTTTGGCCTTCCTGCCGCTTGATATCTATTGGGTATACCTATATTAGGCAGAAACAATATTCGGGCAAGGCTCGCCCTTTTTCAGTTGCGCAATATTCTGCATGGTGGTGTTAGAAATACTGGTCAGCGCTTCTTCTGTCAGGAATGCCTGATGCCCGGTAAACAACACATTATGGCAAGAAGACAGACGGCGGAAGACATCATCCTGAATCACGTCATTGGATTTGTCTTCAAAGAATAGATCGCGTTCATTTTCATACACGTCCATGCCGAGTGAACCGATTTTCTGCTGTTTCAGTGCATCGATTGCCGCTGTAGAGTCAATCAGACCACCACGACTGGTATTGATGATCATTACGCCATCTTTCATTTGTTCAAAGGATTGCTTATTGAGCAAATGGTGGTTTTCTGGCGTCATCGGGCAGTGCAGCGAGATAACATCCGATTCGGCATATAAGGTTTTGAGGTCGACATATTCAGCCCCCAAATCCAACGCCGCCTGGCTTGGGTAAGGGTCATAGGCTAGCAAACGCATACCAAAACCTTTCAAGATGCGCATGGTGGCAACACCAATTTTACCGGTGCCGATGATCCCCGCGGTGCGGCCATGCATATTGAAGCCAATTAGGCCTTCCAGCGAGAAGTTGGCATCACGGGTGCGTTGATAAGCACGATGGATACGGCGGTTAAGGCTCATCATCATACCGACGGTATGTTCAGCGACGGCTTCAGGTGAATAGGCCGGAACGCGCACCACCGGAATCCCCAACTCTTTCGCTGCTTTTAAATCCACATTATTAAAGCCGGCACAGCGTAATGCCAAAATCTCAACGCCGACTTCTTTTAATTCTGTCAATGTTTCGCGACAAGCATCATCGTTGACGAAAATACAAACCGCATCACAGCCAGCCGCCATTTTTGCGGTTTTGGGGCTTAACAGAAAATCGAAAAACTCTAATTCAAAGCCAAAATCTTTGTTGACCAATTCGAGGTATTTACGGTCATACTGTTTGGTACTGTAAACGGCTAATTTCATCATGATATCTCCGCTAAAATATTGTGATCAATCTAACAGATTTGAATAAATCATACAATTTGCCACAATAATAAGTTAAATAAGGCGCTTGTAAGTTTCTCATGCCAGTGAGGTGAGGTTTTTCTTCCCACTTTCAATGGCAGCAGTTCTGCGTGTGAGTCACCAGAGCATAGTTCGTTATTATGGTATCGTGCAGCAGTTTAGTTGCAGTGATTTTAGTTGTAGAGATTCAAGTACATCGGATGTCGGGTTAGTGATTACACAAGGCAAGTCATGACTAAATGCGCAAAAACAGTGGGTTGGTTGCTATTAATCAGCGCAATTTTCCTGGTGGTTTTATGGAAAACGCTACCGCAGTGGTTACCGAAAATCGCACAATTTTGGTTGCCAGCGGGTAGCCAACTGGTTTTAACCCATCCCCCAGTTTGGCATGATGGCGCATTGCGTCTGCCACTACTGCGCTACCGGGTACAAGATTGCACCTTGGCCAATATTGACCAGCTGAGTGTCGGTTACCAGCAGGGGCGTTGGCAGTTAGCGGCTAATACCGTTGCTGTGGATACCGCATGTTTGAGCAAGTTACTGGGCAGCGACGAGGGCGCGCCGCAAGATTTGGCTTACTGGCAGCAACAACTGTCAAAGCTTGATCTGAATATTGGCAATTTGCAGATTACGCCGTGGCAGCAATATGCAGGCAAACTGACCTTAACCTCGCAAAAACTCAGCCAAGAGTTGCGTTATCAGGGCCAGCAACTGAGTTTCGCTGCAACACTGGATGCGCAGCAGCAACTTAGCTTAAATCAATTCTCCATTGCCGTTCCCGGCACCCCGCAACCCTTCGAACTGAGCGGTAAAATTAAAATCCCACTGTCGCTGGATGATTGGCCAGAACAAGGTGCGCTCGATGGCGTATTGACGACAGGTTATCTGTCTAAACCGTTATTATTGAATTTGAGTTGGCAACAGCAAGAGGGAGTTTTAACCCTGACAGAGCGCGGTGATGACTCTCCGCTCGCACGCTTACCGTGGCGCGTTTCCGCGAACAAAATTCAAATAGCTAATGGCCAGTGGCAATGGCCCTATACGCTGCAACCCTTGAGTGGCGGCATTAATCTGACGCTGTTTGACTGGGATCAGGGGTTGGATCAAACCTCGATTGAGGCGCGGATTAATGTCATCACCTCGGGGAAAAGTGGTAAAGGCAATGCTGTCCTGACACTTGGGCCTGGCAATCTAAGCATGATAAACAGTGACTTAAAATTCCAGCTCAGTGGTCAAGCAAATCTGGAAAGAATGGTATTGAATGCCACCATCCCCGGCTTACTTAGCGGTTCAATATTGAACCCGACCTGGGTACTGCATCCCGGTGCTTTGTTGCGTGCTCATGGTAATGTGACACCGGAGTTACGTATCAAAGATGCGCGTTGGCCTTTGGCGGGGGTCAAGGTGACGGCTGCTGGGGTGACGGGGCGGCTACAGGCCATTGTGGACGCGCAGGACAGTTACTGGGGTAATATTAATCTGCATTTGGATGGGCAGGCGCAAGAGTTTTGGCCCGATAAAGGCAATTGGCAGTGGCGATATTGGGGTAATGGTCAGTTGCCGCCGCTGGCTGCGCGTTGGGATATGGGCGGCAGGGGAAGTTGGCAGGGGACGTTGATAACTGTCGATAAACTCTCGACCGGCTTTGATCGGCTGAAATATGGGGTGGTTTCAGTCGAGGCACCAAGGCTGACTTTAGCCAAGCCTCTGACCTGGCAGCGCGATAATCATCACCCCGCTTTTATTGCCGGTTTTGAACTGGGCGCTAAAAAAGTCGCGTTTAGTGACGGTGGCGGTTATCTCCCTCCAGCCATGCTCTCACTGCAACTGAATGGACGCGAGCCGGACAGCTTTTTGTGGCAGGGTAAGTTACAGGCGCAGGCTATCGGGCCAATTGCATTGCGTGGCCGTTGGGATGGCGAGCGTTTACGGGGTGAGGGCTGGTGGCCAAAACAATCGCTGACAGTATTCCAACCGCTTATTTCAGAAAAATTGGGTATCAAACTGCGTGATGGGGAGCTGTATGCTCAGGCCGCTTTTTCTGCTGCTCGCGAACAAGGTTTTACTGCGGGGGGGCATTGGGTTGTCAACAATGGCGGAATGTGGCTGAAAGACGGCGAACTCAGCGGGTTGGATTTTGTCATGTCTTATCGCTTAGAAAATCACCACTGGCTGTTGGGGCCGAAAGAGCCTGTTATGCTGCGTATTGCTTCAATAACCAATTTGTTTGAAATGCAGAATATCACCGCCGATTTGCAGGGGACTTATCCCTATTCGGAGCAAACCCCATTGACCTTAAGTCACGTTGGCATGGATATTCTGAAAGGGCATTTAAGTTTGTCGGCTTTGCGCTTACCCCAACATGATGCGGCGGTGCTGAAATTAAAAGCGATTGATTTAAGTGAATTATTTACCGTGCTCAAACCCAAGCAATTGGCTATGTCGGGTAAAGTGAACGGCGAATTACCGCTTTATCTCAATAATCCACAGTGGTTGGTGCGTAATGGTTGGATAGCCAATGACGGCACAGTGACATTGCGCCTGGATCCTGATTTGGCTAATTCTATCGGTGAGAGCAATTTGGTTGCTGGTGCGGCGATTGACTGGTTGCGCTATATGGAGATTTACCAATCTTATGCCACAGTCAGTTTGGATAATCTGGGCCAATTAACGCTGCGTTCAAAGATCCATGGTGTTAATACGCAGAAAAACGCAAAACGAGAGATAGTGTTGAATTATCTGCATGAGGAAAATGTATTCCAACTCTGGCGCAGCCTCCGTTTTGGCGACAATTTACAAGAGTGGTTACAGCAAACACTTTCGTTACAACCAACAGAATCTATACCGTTGAGGGCTAAGGAATGAAGATCTTGACATGGAAACCTGTGGCAATCCTGCTGGGCATTTTTATGCTGAGTGGCTGTTTGCGCCTTGAAGTAGCAACCCCGGAAAAACCGATCACGATTAATATGAATGTCAAGATTGAGCATGAAATCCAGATCAGAGTTGATAAAGATGTGGAAAATCTGCTTAAAAATCAATCCAACCTATTTTAAGGGGCCATTATGAAAAAGCTAATGTTCGGCTGGATTGGCTCACCACAGCAGTTAGTCCGCGTGATATTGGGCTGCATAATATTAAGCGGCAGTTTAGTGTTTAGCTCAGGGGCATTTGCGCTGACATTAGAGCAGGCTAAACAGCAAGGCCGGGTGGGCGAAACTCTGAGTGGCTATCTGGCACCGGTGAAAAAAGATGCTGAAACACTGGCGCTGGTGGAACAAATTAACATCGCCAGAGCAGAGAAATATCAGGAAGTGGCGCAGAAAAACCATATTTCAACCGAGGATGTCGCTAAGCTGGCGGGGCAAAAGTTGGTTAACCGTGCGGCGGCGGGGGGAATATGTGCGCGGAATTAACGGCCAGTGGATGCAGCGCTGAGCATCGTTATTCTACCGCTGCACAAAGATGGTTTCATTTCACAACATGATGTGGCGCAACTGACGGCATCCAATGTGGTGGCTGAAATGTTGGGTAACTTCATCGATATTGATGGTCAGCGAGTGAGCTATGAGCTGGATCAGCGCTTAACCAGTGCCAGCCTGCGTATTCGGCCTGAAAAACCGGTCATTGCTATTGCGGGTGGTGTAGAGAAACATCAAGCTATCAAAGCCGTTCTTAGGGGACATTGGGTGAATGGTTTGGTGACGGATGAAGAGAGCGCTATCGCGCTGCTGACAAACCTCGACGACTCGATCTTGCAAGGTGAAGGCAGGTAGAAGAGTAAAGCGTCCGCGCCAGGGAGGGGTTTACGGCGTCTTTACGATCTGCCTGTTTTCACCGTTACGGGCACTTTGTCATTAACCTCACGCGCCCAAGGGCGCGTAATGATTCAATAATACTATTGGGTAAAACGAGGGTAATACCAGGTCATTCAGTCATGCATCAACAGAGACACCTGCCGATGCATGAAAGTCATTCATTAAGCGCTAACAACCTGAGTCAGTAACTGTTTGGCATCAGCTTGTGCTTTGGTCGCCACTTCAGGACCATAAGCAATACCTTCTGCGAATACGAACTCGACATCGGTAATCCCGATAAAGCCCAGGAACAGACGCAGGTAAGGCACAACCAGATCAGTTGGGGTATCTTTATGGATACCACCACGGCTGGTCAAAATAATGGCACGTTTACCGGTAATCAGGCCTTCAGGCCCTTTTTCGGTGTAACGGAAAGTCACGCCAGCACGTGCAATCAGGTCAAAGTAGTTCTTCAACTGAGTTGGGATATTAAAATTGTACATTGGAGCTGCCATGACGATCACGTCATTAGCCTGCAACTCAGCAATCAATTCATCAGACAGCGCCAGTGCTTCTTGTTGACGCGGAGTCAGCGCGGCATCAGAAGGGCGCAAAGCCCCCACCAACTCGCCATCTAATACAGGAATCGGCTGAGCTGCCAGGTCACGTACGGTGATTTCATCGCCAGCGTGAGCCGTTTTCCATTGTTCAACAAAAAAGTCAGCCAATTGGTTAGATTGTGAATAGGTTGCCAGAATGCTTGATTTCAGAACCAGAACTTTGCTCATCGTAATTCCTTAACAGGTAACAGAAACTTATATCCGTGATACTTCAAGCTGCATGTACGTTGGCTGCTTTCGCTCACCCTGCGGGCGAGCATAAATGCTGTTCAAGTCGGTTCCCGACCGATTTGTCACTCAATTGCCGTCTTCCTGCAACTCGAATTATTTTGGCTATAGGCGGTACGCCCTTTCAATGAGAGACACTTTATTCAACTTTTTCTATCAGTGATAGCGCAATATTTTGCGTTCTTTGTTCGATTTTATTGAATGAGGCTGAGTCGTGTCTTCCATGCTCCTCCAGCAACTCAAATGATTTAGGTCATTGCCAGAAAGTCAGCAGCGTTATATGCAAGAATATTGATTAAATAGAGATTAATATGCTGGAGGTTATGACAACGACTGCGTGTGGAATCTGTATTTCAGGACTCCATTATCTGCGTTGTGTGAAGCGTAAAACGGATAATGGGAAAAATGAGTTATATAAATAGAAGCAATACATACAAATTACCCTCAAACATCTACATGCATAATGCAAAGGGTACTGACAATGGTTCGGGTGTTATAACATCAAATGTTAAGTGTATTGGGAATTCATCGATTGGGCTTTCCCATGAGTCACACAATATAAAAAAACAGAATAATAGAGTAAAGACTACACTATTAACACTATTAACAAATATAAAAAATATCGGTAATAAGGCAAACAAACCGGGCAACAATCTATGTAAACATATACCACAAGGTCAGGTGGTTGCGGGTTCTCATCTTGCAGCAACCGCCGCTTTTCGTGCTGATCCCAAGTTTAACCACGTCGTTTCTGACGTCACACCCGAACAATATTTAACACTAATAAGTGACAAAAGCGCGATTATGGCGGGCAATATTGAGCCGTTGGTCGGCAAGGGGATTATTGCAACCGATAAAGCTGATCAAAACCTGCCCACTAAGATGAACCTGGTGCGCTTTAATAGCCAGGCACAACAGCGGGTTCAAGACACAGATAAAACCTTTGCGGGAATCATCTGTTTCAGTGGTGTTGATACCAAGTCATCAGAATTAATACCGGGCTCACCCTTAGGCAATTATTTTAATCAACAGCGTTTTGATAACAATTTGAAGGTATTAACCATTCATAACGGAAACAGAGGAACGCTAGGCTGCCAATTTGATTTGGCTCAGATTGAAGAGGGGACGGCGCTTCTGATCAATGCTGGCCAACTGTCCGGAGGCACGATGGCCTACGCGATTAAAGACAATATATTTTTTTCCTATCATGCAGGGAAAAATGGTAATGATGCTTCAGAGTGGGAAACCGGTAGTGACGGCGCTCGTTCAATTATCGATGCACATAATGTATTAACGTCAAGCCCAAATCCTCACTCGGATGCCATGGCAAATAACCAAACCTTGGTAGATTTCTTGGCAAACAACTTTGATTTTTACTCTTTAACCTATTGTGGGCACGGCGAAAAAGTGGTTGGGAATGCAAATATATTCGATTACAGACAAAATAAAGTGACTGACAATAATAAGGTGCAGCTAGGCAGTGCGATGGCGTTAATTACCCGGGAGAATGACAAGGTTAAAGTACAAACTTTAAGTGACAATATTATGGTCAATATAAATGGTTTGACCACGCAATCATTGGCACACCGCATAGGTGAATACACATGGGAAGCTTTTGATGAAATGACACATTTGTAACTCGCTCCACCGGCGGCACATAACAGTATCCACAGGAGAAACCAGCTGAATATAGGGTGAAAAAGGCGATTGTGTTACCATGCTGCGCAATGCATATATTCTCAATATAGCCTAAGAAAATCAGGCTCCCGCAGTTTGCCGGGGCTGGCGCAACAAGGAATACTGAACGTGAAATCTTCGCTCGCAGCATTATCCTCCCAACTCGGTGAGTTGATGCTCCGTGACCAACAGCGCATGCGGCGTCGGCTGCAAGGCGCACGAAAAGTCCATAATCCCGAGGCCGTAGAGGCGATTACCCGCGAAATCGAAGCTGAGATTGCCACTGCAATGCAGCGGGTTGCCAGCCGTCGGGCGGCTTGTCCGGCTATCTCGTATCCCGAGAATTTGCCGGTCAGTCAGAAGAAACAAGATATCTATAATGCTATTCGCGATAATCAGGTGGTCATTGTTGCCGGTGAAACCGGTTCGGGTAAAACCACACAATTACCGAAAATCTGCCTGGAATTAGGCCGTGGTGTCACAGGACTTATTGGTCATACCCAGCCGCGCCGCCTTGCTGCTCGTACCGTGGCAAATCGTATTGCTGATGAGCTAGACACCTCACTTGGCGGCTGTGTCGGTTATAAAGTGCGATTTAATGATCAAGTGGGCGAGAATACCCTCGTTAAGTTGATGACTGACGGTATTTTGCTGGCTGAAATTCAGCAAGACCGCCTGCTGATGCAATATGACACCTTGATTATTGATGAGGCGCATGAGCGCAGTCTGAACATTGATTTCATCTTGGGGTATTTGCGGGAGTTATTGCCAAAGCGCCCTGACCTGAAAGTTATTATCACTTCGGCGACCATTGATCCGCAGCGCTTTTCTAGCCATTTCAATAATGCGCCCATTATCGAAGTCTCTGGCCGTACCTATCCGGTGGAAGTGCGTTATCGGCCTATCGTGGATGATGCCGATGATGTTGAGCGTGATCAGTTACAGGCCATTTTTGATGCAGTAGATGAATTGGGGCGCGAAAGTCCCGGCGATATCCTGATATTTATGAGTGGCGAGCGGGAAATTCGTGATACTGCTGACGCGCTGATGAAGCAGAATTTGCCTCATACCGAAGTGCTGCCGCTGTATGCTCGCTTATCCAATAGTGAGCAGAATAGGGTGTTTCAGTCTCATCATGGGCGGCGCATTGTGCTGGCGACTAACGTGGCGGAAACTTCACTCACCGTGCCGGGCATCAAGTATGTCATCGATCCCGGAACTGCACGTATTAGCCGCTATAGTTTCCGTACTAAAGTTCAACGGTTGCCGATTGAGCCGGTGTCTCAAGCCTCGGCTAATCAGCGTAAAGGCCGCTGTGGCCGTGTCTCTGACGGTATCTGTATCCGTCTTTATTCCGAGCAAGATTTCCTTTCACGTCCTGAATTTACTGATCCGGAGATTCTGCGTACCAATTTGGCCTCCGTTATCCTGCAAATGACCTCATTAGGGCTAGGGGATATCGCCGCCTTCCCATTTGTGGAAGCACCGGACAAGCGCAACATTCAAGATGGTGTGCGGCTGCTGGAGGAGCTAGGGGCTATCCAAACGGCCAGTAACGGCCATCAACAATTAACACCGCTAGGTCGGCAATTGGCCCAATTGCCAGTTGATCCCCGTTTGGCTCGCATGGTGCTGGAAGCCCAGAAAAGTGGCAGTGTACGGGAATTGATGATCATCACCTCGGCATTGTCTATCCAGGACCCGCGTGAACGTCCGATGGATAAACAACAGGCCTCCGATGAAAAACATCGCCGTTTTGCCGATAAAGACTCTGATTTCCTTGCATTTGTTAATCTATGGGATTACCTGAAAGAGCAGCAAAAAGAACTATCATCGGCGCAATTCCGTAAATTATGCCGTAGCGATTTCTTGAACTATTTGCGGGTGCGCGAATGGCAGGATATCTATACCCAACTGCGTCAGGTGGTGAAAGAGCTGGGTATTCCGGTCAATAGCGTCGCCGCAGACTATCGCAGTGTTCATACGGCCATTCTGACCGGGTTACTATCACACATCGGTCAGAAAGACGTTGAAAAGCAAGAGTATACAGGTGCGCGCAATGCCCGTTTTGCCATCTTCCCAGGCTCTGGTTTATTCAAAAAACCGCCCAAGTGGTGCATGGTGGCCGAATTGGTCGAAACCAGCCGCTTATGGGGGCGCATTGCTGCTCGTATTGAACCGGAATGGATCGAGCCTTTGGCACAGCACTTGGTTAAACATCACTATAGCGATCCGCATTGGGAGAAAGCGCAAGGGGCGGTGATGGCCAGTGAGAAAGTGACCTTATTCGGGTTGCCTATCGTCACTGAGCGCAAGATCAACTATGGGCCAATTGATCCGCCGTTGTGTCGCGAGTTATTTATCCGTCATGGCTTGGTTGAAGGGGATTGGCAAACGCGCCATGCTTTCTTCCGCGCTAATTTGAAGCTATTGGCTGAAGTTGAAGAACTTGAGCACAAATCTCGTCGCCGCGACATTCTGGTTGATGATGAGACATTGTTTAACTTCTATGACCAGCGTATTAGCCGTGATGTTATCTCCGCACGTCATTTTGATAGCTGGTGGAAGAAAATCAGCCAGACCCAGCCCGAGCTGCTCAACTTTGAAAAAACCATGCTTATCAAGGATGGTGCAAACAAAGTTAACCCGTTGGATTATCCGAACTTTTGGTATCAAGGGTCACTTAAACTACGGCTTTCTTATCAATTTGAGCCGGGCACTGACGCCGATGGGGTCACTGTCCATATCCCGCTGCCTATCCTGAATCAGGTTCAGGAAGAGGGGTTTGACTGGCAAATTCCGGGGATCCGCCGTGAGCTGGTGGTGGCGTTAATCAAGTCATTACCTAAGCCGGTTCGCCGCAATTTTGTGCCTGCGCCTAATTATGCCGAGGCATTCTTAGCGCGGGTAACTCCGTTGGAAACCAGCCTGCTGGATGCATTAGAGCGCGAGTTACGGCGCATGACTGGAGTGACAGTGTCACGCGAAAGCTGGCAGTGGGAACAAGTTCCCGACCACCTAAAAATGACGTTCCGCGTGTTGGATGATAAAAACCGAACTTTGCGTGAGGGGAAAGACTTGGCCGCCTTGAAGCTCCAACTCCAGGATAAAGTACAAGAGACGCTTTCAGCGGTTGCCGATGACGGTATTGAGCAAAATAACTTACATATCTGGAGCTTCGGCTCACTTCCAGTGTGCTACGAGCAACGCCGAGGAGGATATGAAGTCAAAGCATACCCGGCATTGGTGGATGAGAAAGACAGTGTTGCGATTCGCTTATTTGATACAGAAGCCCAACAGCAACAGGCCATGTGGCAGGGGACACGCCGTTTATTGCTGCTAAATATTCCTTCTCCGATTAAGTACTTACATGAAAAGTTGCCGAACAAATCTAAACTCGGCCTCTATTTCAATACTTATGGCAAAGTGATGGATCTAATTGATGATTGCATTGCTTGTGGGGTGGATAAACTTGTCGCGCAATATGGTGGGCCGGTATGGCAAGAGGCTGATTTCGCTCAGCTACAAGAAAAAGTTCGGGCCGAATTAAACGATACTGTTGTGGATATTGCCAAACAAGTTGAACAGATCCTGACTACCGTATTCAGTATTAATAAACGTTTAAAAGGCCGGGTCGACATCTCGCAAGCATTAGCGCTTTCCGATATCAAAGCACAGCTTGGCGGCCTGATTTACCGCGGGTTTGTCACCAATAATGGTTGGAAACGTTTACCGGATACATTGCGCTATTTGCACGCCATTGAGCGACGGATGGAGAAGTTAGCCGTAGATCCTCATCGTGATCGCGCCCAAATGCAACGGGTGGAACATGTACAACAGATGTGGCAGCAATGGCTCAACAAATTGCCGCCTAAACGCCAACAAGATGAAGATGTTAAAGAAGTTCGTTGGATGATTGAAGAGCTGCGCGTGAGTCTATTTGCCCAACAATTGGGAACACCATACCCCATATCAGATAAGCGTATTTTACAGACTATCGAACAACTCTCTGCTTAATGGCTAATCAAGACGACTCCGCGCCTGAGATAATGGCTCAGGCACGGAGTTTTTTTACCGCTAGATCCCACTTCGCAGCAGTATTTATATAATTTAAATCCTCTTATTTGTATCTCAAATATGTAATCGATGAAATCTACTGATTTTCCTGCGAAGCCTCTCGAAAACTATCAATTAACTCCCTTATTGTGCGGCAACGTTATTGCCTTCGGCCTTCAACTACGGCTATATCTGCCTTGGCATTCAGGCGACTTGCTCAAAGTTTGTCTGATTGCGGGTCACCATATTTGATTACATTTGGTGCGTTTGATAGAGTTTTTCGGGAGCAGGGATTGCTTATGTATACGATTGGTTTGTTGAGGTTGGCACAAAGAGAATTGTTTAAATTACCCGCGGGGATACAGGCGGCTCTGATTAAGGCTCTTGATGAGTTAGAGGTTTATGGTCATGAGTTGAGAGAACCTGTAGTGCGGGATATCGGGAAAGGGCTGAAAGAATTGAGGGTCAGTGCAAAGGAAGGTTGCGGGCGTGGTTTTTTCTTTTACCAGGCAGATCGGCAGGTTTATATCATTCATATCTTGCAGAAGAAAACGCAAAAGGCCTCAAGACGGACACTGATGTTGGCTTATCAGCGTATGAAGGAACTCAAACGGAGATTGCTGCCATGAAAAAACAAGATGATTTTGACATTCTTCCTTTTTCTGAGGTTAAAGCGAACGCTTTAAATCACCCTCATGTAAATGAAGCGTATTCTGACTTGCAGATTAGGCAAGCCATGATGACGGAGCTTAAAGCTGCCCGCCAGCGATGCAATTTGACTCAAGAAGACATTGCACGGAGAGCTGGGTTGAGGAAACAAAATATCAGCCGGATGGAAAAAGGTATCATTTCGCCTAATCTCACGACGTTAAGCCGATATGCCGCAGCATTAGGTGGGACTTTTGTTTTTAAATTTACTCAAAAGCCCCGTTGTACCAGTAAGGAGTAGTGGCTGTTAGGCTCGTTGTTAATCCATCAATGCCTTTTGCCGAATTGAGGCGTGACTATTTGCTTGTTTTAGTCGCCTTATTAGCGAGCGTTTTTAACCGGTCTTTTATGGCAGTGACCGCCAAAGCCCGGTTATCTGCCAAATAACGGTCTTTAGCGGCGGGAGCTGAACTTTGAATGGCAATCAAAGACCATTTCTCGCCATTTTTCAGTAACAAGGGCGAGCCGCTATCACCTGGTAATGTATCGCATTGATGAGAAAGTACACCTTGTTGCGCCCAGCCGGTGATCAGGCAATCTTCATGGCTATAGAGGGTATCCAGGTGGTCAAGTGGATAACCGGCTTGTGTTATTTTGCGGTCAACTTGTTTAAGTGCTTGAGTCAACTCATTAGCGGTTCCATCCCACAATGGTAACGGCTTGATAGGGACTGGTTTTTTATTAGTTAATCGAATAAGAGCATAGTCATATGCAGCAGCTGCGGGTGGAACTATCCAGCCGTCGCCATCAGGTTTGAGCTTCTTACCCAACTTGGCATCAACCAGTGTTTCCAGACTCGTAATTTGATACTTCCAATGACCGTTGTGCGAAATAAACCGTAAGGCCACAGCTCGATCAATCTTACCTGGCGGTGCTAATACACAATGCCCAGCGGTAAGTGCGAGGCGAGGAGAGATTAAAGTCGCAGTACAAAGGTTGCCGCTGGCTGTTTCAACCTGGCCAATAGCCTGCCATGGCCATTGTGAGCTATTCGTGACTGCAGTACGATCATCTTTACCAAAAAATAGAGTAGTCTGATCGGCAATACCGCTGTCGTCATTTGACGTGTCAGTGGGGGGAAGGGCACGAGCCACGGAAAGAGGTAACAGACTTAATAGTAATAATGAAGATAAACGCATAAATAATTAGCCTGCCTTATTCCCTAAAGGGGTATTTATTCTCAAACCTGAGACCTACTGGTTAAGCTGTTAATCACAAGCCTCCCCATTGATAACTATAGACACAATTAGCTATGTAGTATGTTGTCAGCATTTGATTTTTCGATAATTTTAGCGCGGTATAAGTCGCTTATACTCTAAGTAATGCACATGCTGCTTGAAGCATTTCGGAGATGCACTATAAATAAAAAAACAGTGCGATCAGGCCGCAAATAATTAATGTTGCCAGAGTGATTTCAAATAAATAACGGCGCAGCATTATCAGCACTCCTGATAAAAAACACCCGGAGAACCGGGTGTTGAGCGAGTGAAGTTGTTGCAGGTCAATCTATAGAGCTAGCTTCAGCTATCTTTCTCGACTTTATTTTGCTGCTGGGGCAGATTTAGTGTGCGTCGCTTTTTTGTGATGTTTCTTAGCGGCTTGCGCTTTTTGCATCGGGGCGGCTTTGTCGGCTTTCTTCACCGATTTTGTCGTTTTTTTGTGATGCATGGTTTTGGCAGGAGCACTATGGGCCGCTGGTGCCGTAGCCATTGGAGCCGCAACTGGTGCAACGGTATCGGCGGCGAATGCAATAGAAGACATACCCAAGGTTGCAGCAACAATCAGAGCTAATACTGTTTTCATGATTTATTCCTCAGTGTTCTGTTTGTATATCGGCCCCGTTGGGTCGTTGTAATGAGAATAGGGTAAATGATGAATGGCTTCCGTGAGTCATTGGTTTCGGCTTGTAACCGATTGTACAGAGATGATTGTTATGATGATTAGTCAACTTTATGGCATATCGTTAAATGCATTTTATTGCATAGATAGCATGGAAGTTGAGAGGAATAAGACCAGCCAGGATGACCTTTACCCTAAATTAGTTACAACATACATTTGATTATTACCAACAAAAAGGTGTTCTCTTTAGGTACATACAAATTTGCAGCTAACGTGGAATTTATGTTCCACAGAACGATACTGCCTCCTCAAAGGAAGGGCAGTACCGAAGGAAAAAAATCTGAGGTCGAGGATAATTATAAATAACGGCGTTCTAAGTGCTCACGGAAAAAACGAGGGTTAAGTGATTCTCCGGTTGCTTTGGTAATCAACTCTGCGGTTGAGTAACGGCTTCCGTGTTGCCAGATATTTTTCTGTAACCAATTGAATAGGGTACTCAAATCGCCGTTGGCGATATTGCTATCTAATTCAGGGATAGCGCCACGCGCAGTTTGGAAAAGTTGAGCAGCATACATGGCACCCAGAGTATAGGTTGGGAAATAACCAAAGGCGCCATCCGTCCAATGGATATCTTGCATACACCCATAGCGATAATTTCCTTCAGTGTTTATCCCCAGATATTGCTGCATCTTCTCATTCCACAGCGTAGGGATATCATCTACCTCGATTTCACCACTAATCAATGCTTTTTCAATTTCATAGCGCAAAATCACGTGGGCAGGGTAGCTAACCTCATCAGCATCAACCCGGATAAAACCGGTCTTGACGCGTTGATTCAAGGCAGTGAAGTTTTGCTCATCAAACGCAGGTTGTTCACCAAATTGCTGTATAACCAGAGGGCGGATGACTTGCAGAAACTCCTTACTGCGAGCTAATTGCATTTCAAACAGTAAGCTTTGGGATTCGTGAATTGCAGTAGAGCGTGCATGCGATATAGGCTGACCTAACCATTCACGGGGTAAATTTTGCTCATACCTCGCATGACCCGTTTCATGAACAATCCCCATTAACGCACTGAGAAACTCTTGTTCATTATAACGAGTAGTGATGCGTACATCCTGAGGAACACCTCCGCAGAATGGGTGCACACTGACGTCGACTCGTCCGCCATCAAAATCGAAGCCCAATACTTTCATCACATTCAGCCCAAGTTGACGCTGTTTTTCCAGGTCAAATGGCCCTTGTGGTATCAAGCAGGGTTCATTTTCTTGCTTGGCGATCACTTTTTGCAATAACGTCGGTAACCATTGTTTAAGGTCGCCAAAGATACGGTCCAAATCAGCACTATTCGTTCCCGGCTCATATAAATTCAATAATGCGTCATAGTGCGATGTCCCAGCAGCTTGAGCCCGAATCGCCGCTTCTTCACGGCTTAACTTGACCACTTCACGTAGATTTTCAGCAAAACCATGCCAGTCATTTGCAAGACGCTGCTGTCGCCATGCGTGCTCGCATCGAGCACCTGCTAGTGATTTTGCTTCAACCAAGGCCTCTGGTACTAACACCGCATTATTGTAATGCCGTCGCATCTCACGCAGATTTGCCTGCTCAATATCATCCAGAGTTTCTTGTTCCGCTTGTTTCAACCACTCGCCAACCTGTTTGGCCGTCAGAATCTGGTGTTGCAGCACATTTAGCTCTGCCATCGCCTCTGAGCGAGCAAGATTTCCTTTGGGGGGCATCATTGTTTGCATATCCCACCCAGCAATGGCGGATAAGTGCTCAAAACGGGAAAGGCGGGTGAATGTAGTGCGCAGGGATTGATAAGCTGTAGTCATAAAACACTCCATAAAGCTAATAGCCAACTTATTTTATTAAGGCTTAATTATCGATCTTGATCCGCAGACAATGAGTAAGCGCCTTTCACCGGCCAACAAAATCGGAAACTGGCACCGCCCAGCGAACTGGCATCGACGGAAATGCTGCCCTGATATGCTTGTGCGATGGAATGGACGATTGCCAGACCTAATCCACATCCACCTGTTGCGCGATCACGGCTCGGATCTAAGCGGACAAACGGCTCAAATACGCGTGCGCGTTCTTCTAAAGGAATGCCCGGCCCGTCATCTTCAACTTGTAAACATGCATTATCGCCGTCAAACCACAAACCAATACGCAATCGCTGAGTCGAGTAGCGCAGGGCGTTGTTGACCAGATTATCCAATACTCTTTCCATTAGGCGCAGATCGACGGCACCAAAGTCGCCGCGATGAGGTATATCAAGTTCTATCTCGCGCTCACCATGAATCAAACGCATATCTGTTACTTTTGCGGTGAGCCACGCCGGTAAATCTATAGGTTCCAAATTGAGAGAGACTTGGGGGCGATCCAGCCGAGCATAGGTTAGCAATTCGTCAATCAGGGCTTCTAACTGACCAATATCATGATTTAACGCCAGTTGTTCACTTTCAGTCAGGTTATCACTCATGGCTAGCCGATAGCGCAAGCGAACAAGTGGGGTGCGTAACTCGTGAGCAATTCCATCAATAAGCAGCTTCTTACTGACGATCAATGTGCTGATGTTGTCGGCCATTTGGTTAAACGCGACACCTAAACGGCTTAGGCTGGAGGTGGGATCAAAATGTGTCCGTTCGTCCAGATGTCCGGCCCCGAGCCGCTGGGCGGCATTCTCCAATTTCAGCAAGTCTTTCCAGTGAGGGCGCATCCACAGGAACACCGGCAGCGCCAAAGAGAGACCAATCATGATGAGCAAGATTAAATCCAGTAGCCGCATTTGGTGCAAATAAAACAGATAGGGAACCGGGCCAACAGCCAGGACATAGTGGCTGCGGGGGATTCGTTGCAGGAAGGTGTATTCATCATCCAAGGCAATGATTTCACCCGCACGCAGGCGCTTATTTAATCTTTCACCCAGATCCCGTTTATCAAGAGGTTCAATATGTAATTGAAAAGAGAGATTTAAATCCAACGTAGCGATGGTTTTATTCCAATCTTTTAGCGGAATTTCTCGTAACTCACTGCGCATCAATGACAGAGAGCTTTTCATCAAATCATCTAATGACTGGCGGCCAGCGCGCTCAGCCGTGACTTTATAAACTAAGCCAACCAGCATCGCCATCACCATAAAGCAGACGAACAGCAATAAGAAAAACTGAATAAATAGCTTCCTCATTGCTGCACTGACTCCCAGGCATTGGGGGCGAACAAATAGCCTTTATTGCGCACTGTTTTGATTCTAAAAGGCTCTAGAGCATTGTCATAGAGTTTGCGGCGCAAACGCGAAATGGCCACATCAATACTGCGATCCATCCCGTCATAACTGACGCCCCGCAAATTTTTCAATAATGCTTCCCTGTCCATGATGATGCCGGCATGTGTTGCGAGTTCCCACAGCAGATCAAAATCTGAAGTCGATAATGTAATCTCTTCATCGCCGAGATTGACTTGCCGATTAACCGGGTCGATGCAAAGTAAACCAAAGTGAATGGCATTATGCCCAGTGAGTGGAATATGAGGCGCTTCTTTGGTTTGTTGCTGATTATGTTGACGTAAATGCAAGCGTAGCCGTGCCAACAACACCGCGGGAGGCGTAGTTTTCAGGATATAGTCATTCGCGCCCATTTCCAGAGAGAGGATATGGTTCATATCACTGTCAAGCGAGGTTAACAGCACTATCGGGCCGTCATAGCTTGGTCGTAAATCGCGGCACAACGTCATCCCATCTTTGCCGGGTAACATAATGTCGAGCAACACCAGGTCAGGCTGTTGATGTTCAATAACCGCTTGTGCTGTATCTCCACGCGGTTCCACAAACACATCAATATCATGCTTGCCGAGATAGGCTGCAATCAGTTTTCCGACCTCCGGGTCGTCTTCTACAAAAACAATCTTGGTCATGTTTTTCAGTTTTAAAAAATGCCGGAATTCAGCATAGCGCGCTGTGGGTAGCAATGCTATGCACGTTACTTTATTCTTCATGCCAATGACTGGCCAACGACTGATTGGTAGACAACTAGCAAATTATTTCATTATCATTATATTAATGAAAGTGATTGTATCGTCATCTCTATTTAGTTACGCCCATCGTTTATATATCAATACTTATGATTAATGAATAGCTGTATCGATCAGCTAAGGACTGAGGGATGAGTGGCGAACGCATTGGTGTGCCAGCATACAGTGAAAAAGTCTGCTTCGATTACACGGAGTTTTTAGCTGTTTCTTGCAAAAAGCGGTGGAGTTTTATTGATGCTATTTATGGTGTCATGCCGATTTTCGGAATGGTGGTAAAATCCCAAACTGAACCGGAAAAAACCCCGCAGGAGCGGCTTACCGCCTTGGCGCTACAGGTATTATCAACCCAACTGAGTGATGAAACGAATATCATTCGCTTGATTCGTCTGGCGGAGCAGCAAGGGATAACCCGGTTGGATATTCAATTGCCTTACCCACTGGAAACCGCCCAACTGAATGAAATTAAACAAAAATTCCCACTTTCGATGGCGTTAAGTCAGCAGGGGGAATGTTTAGCTGTCGACATCTCTGGCATAGCAAATAATAAGTTGTCTGCCGACTGAGGCCCAAGCGGACAGCCAGTTTAACTGGCATGCCCCTGTTTTAAACCTACTGCATCACCAGCCAGGTTGCCGGAATGGTTGCCATCAGCACCAGGAAAATTGCCGCTCGCTCCACGGTGTTGAGTAAACGAAGACCTTCATGCCCTTGACGCGCATACATAAAGACCAGCAAGCCGGGGGCATAGAGAAGCACCGATAGCAACAGATAGACTAAGCCTGCGGCATAAATCAGCCACAAACCATACAAACACGCGCCACTGGCGGCAATAATCAAGCGCCAGTCTTGGCGTTTCAACGCCACTTTAAATAAAAATGCCCCCACCAGTAAATAGGGCACCAAAATCATCTCTGATGCAATGGTTAGCAACGTATTGTAGTTACTGCCGGTCAGCCAGATGAGGATCAATGCCACTTGTACTGCACAGTTCGTCAGCCACAGTGATTTTGCCGGAGCATTGTGTTTATTCTGATGCTGGAACATTTTCGGAAATGCGCCATGTTTCGCGGCTACCATCGGGACTTCTGCGGCCATAATCGTCCAGCTAAGATAAGCGCCGCATACCGAAATAATCAGCCCGGTAGCAATAATGATTTCTCCCCAAGGGCCAATCATCTCTACCATAATGCCGGCCATTGATGGGTTACGCATACCCGCCAATTCAGCGCGGGGCACGACACCGAGCGATAATAATGTAATGAGCAAATAGACACATAGCGCTGAAAGCACGGCCAGCATGGTCGCCCGGCCAACATCTTTTTTATTGCGTGCCCTGGCGGAAACAACCACGGCACCTTCGACCCCAATAAAGACCCACAGTGTGATTAACATGGTGTCTTTCACTTGCTGCCAAACGGGGGTGTGCAGGGCCAGGCCGGTAAAATCAAAACTAAATGTATCGAGGCTGAACGCGAGGCCGGCTAAAACAATAAAGCCCCCGATTGGCAACAGTTTTGCCAGTGTCGCGGCCAAATTAATACTGGCGGCGGTTTGAACACCACGCAATACCAGGGCATGAACCAGCCATAACAGGAAAGAAGCCCCCAGTAGCGCCTGCCAGGTGTTACCTTCACCAAAGACAACTCCGTCAGATTTATCGGTAAAAAAGCTCAAAGCGGCAAAAACAATCACCAGATAAGATACGTTGGCAATAACAGCGCAAAGCCAATAGCCCCAGGCAGAGAAAAAGCCAATAAGGTCACCAAAACCTTCTTTGGCATAGGTGAATATTCCACCATCCAGATCAGGGCGTAGACGCGTCAGCAGCAACATGGCAAATGCCAGAAAAATAATCCCGATGCCGGTAATGCTCCAGCCAATAAGTAATGCCGCAGGGCTGGCGACCTCTGCCATATTTTGTGGCAGGCTGAAGACACCTGCACCCAGCATTGAGCTGAGAACCAGCGCAGTGAGCGCGGTTAGGCCGAGTTTTCTTTCCAATTATGGATCCTGGTTTTTAGAGTATTAATGAATGGTTACTGACTTGTAAGCAGCATTATATGAGGCAAAGTTATTGATACTTGACAGATAATAGCCCCAAGATTTTCGGAGGATTTTACGGAGTGGGGCGCGATCATGCAATGATTGGTTATGCGATTTGGGCAAAAAATTATTCAGTCAGTACTTATCAAGTTCATCGCCCTAACTAAAATATAAAAAAAGGACAGCCGATGGCTGCCCTCAGACTGCTGACAAAGTAAAATGAAGGAGAATCGTGCCGTTGGGGTCGTAGTGGCGTAAGCCACCGAAGTGCCCCTAGGTGCGGTAAATCCTTCTATCACAGGGTTATAAGTAGGTTTGTCAACAAACTCAAGGACAGCCGATGGCTGCCCTTATGGTGATAATTTAAACAGATTTATTTGAACAAGTCAGCGCTAATACTCACGTTACCGCCACTTTGGTTCTGCCACTGGCGAGTAACATGGTAATACTTCGCACCTTTGGCAGCAGCACGCTTAGCCACTTCATGGGAGACGTCGGTCATGCTGTTGTAGTGACCGCTAAAGGTCACAGAATCAAACGGTACCATCTGCGCGGCAGTGGTATTGTTTAATTCTTGGATCTGGGTGCCATCATTCAGGGTGACAGTGTAACGCTTGCCTGTTGATGATTGAGTCTCAAAGAAACGGCCCACATCAGTACTTGGCGTGCCTGAAGAGGCAACACCTGGAATCTCGACGTTTGCAGCAGCAGCACCGCCAGCGGCTAATGCAGCACGACCAGCATCTGAATCGGCAGGAATAACATCAGGGCTTTGTACCGCACGTTTGGCTGCATCTTGTTTATAAACATAAGCAGTCACAAACTGGTTGCCGCCTTGGTTAGCATCAACCTGGCGCACGATGAAGAAGGAGTATGCTCCTTTCTCTTTCGCTGCTTTGGAAATGGCGTCGTTAATATCTGGCTGGCTACGGAAGAAACCACTGACAGATACGGTGTCATAAGGTTGCAAGGCGTAGGCTTCTGTTTTTGGTAATTCTTTGATGCCATTGAAGATACGATACTGGGTATCTTTGCTCACTTCCTGTGCATCTTTATGATAAACATCGGCCGTTACACGCCAGTTGCCACCATTATTGTTGCTGTTCAGATCCTGAATGTAGAATGAATCAGCACCTAATTTATCAGCACGACGGGATACCGCATCAGCGGCTTCATTGATTGCATTAAATCTGCCGGTAATAGTAATACGATCAAATGGCTTAATGGCTGCTGCTTGCTCTGGTGTAAGTTCTTTTGCCGCATGTGCAGCAGAAAGCGCCGAGAGTGATAGCAATGCCGACGCGATGATCGTGTATTTCAGCTTCATAAAAAATCCTTTCGCCTTGCGCATTAACGTTGATACGTGCGGAACAATTGATGTGTAACAGAATAGCAGATGATTATTACATGTAATAATGGCGGGTGTCTCCGCAATTTATATGACTAAGTAATTTATATGGCTAAATATATGAATTTCGAAGTTAGGCCTAATAGCAAGTTACATCAATAATTGGGATAAGCTTTACGAATAATGCCTTTAACGTCATAAGCGTTGTTTATTTACATTTTTCTAACCTAATGCCGCGCTATGACTGGGTTGCCTTATTATACTAAAGCTTATTATTTTAGCTCAATGTTGCAGGACAAGCCGCTAGTAAATATTATTTTTATAGTGAATTATACAGAGTTCTTTCCGCCTGCCAGTTTTAGTGCGAAAACTGCTTCAGAACCGCATACAGATATGGATCATAAGTCACATTTTCAGTAGGTTATAGGGAGCCGTAACAAAGCAGGTTTGTCAGTAACCCAATAGAACATGGCAATACTTATCATCAAAGACAGGTAAAAAAGGGAACATTATGCGTATTGGTGTACCAAGAGAGCGGTTGGCCAATGAAGCCCGTGTTGCAGCAACGCCGAAAACGGTAGAACAATTGCTGAAACTGGGTTTCACCGTGGCGATTGAAAGCGGAGCTGGCCATTTAGCCAGTTTTGACGATGCGGCGTACCAGGATGCGGGTGCCACCATTACGGATACCACCGATGTGTGGCAATCCGACCTTATCCTCAAAGTGAATGCCCCACTTGAAGAAGAAATTACCCTGATGCGTGCGGGGAGCACTTTGGTCAGCTTTATCTGGCCGGCTCAGAACCCGGAATTACTGCAAAAGTTGGCAGAGCGTCAAGTGACTGTATTGGCAATGGATTCTGTGCCACGTATTTCTCGCGCGCAATCAATGGATGCTCTTAGCTCAATGGCTAACATTGCTGGCTATCGCGCTATTGTTGAAGCTGCACATGAATTTGGCCGTTTCTTTACCGGACAAATCACGGCTGCGGGTAAAGTTCCCCCAGCTAAAGTGATGATTATCGGCGCCGGTGTTGCTGGGTTGGCCGCTATCGGTGCGGCAGGGAGCTTGGGCGCTATTGTTCGCGCTTTCGATACCCGTCCGGAAGTGAAAGAACAAGTCCAGAGTATGGGCGCTGAATTCCTTGAACTCGATTTCGAAGAAGAGGCTGGCAGTGGCGATGGTTACGCCAAAGTCATGTCTGAAGCGTTTATCAAAGCCGAAATGGCGCTATTTGCAGCGCAAGCGGCTGAAGTGGATATCATTGTGACCACCGCGTTGATTCCGGGTAAACCCGCGCCACGGTTGATCACTAAAGAGATGGTTGCTTCAATGAAGTCGGGCAGTGTGATTGTCGATCTGGCAGCACAGACTGGCGGCAACTGTGAATTGACAGTGGCCGACAAAGTGACGGTGACTGAAAATGGCGTGAAAATCATTGGTTACACCGATTTGCCAAGTCGCTTGCCAACACAGTCATCCCAGCTTTATGGTACTAACTTGGTTAACTTGCTGAAATTACTCTGCAAAGAGAAAAATGGTGAGATTGACATTGATTTCGAAGATACCGTGATTCGCGGTGTTACCGTGGTCAAAACCGGTGAAGTCACCTGGCCGGCACCGCCAATTCAAGTATCAGCACAGCCTCAGGCGGCGAAAGCTGCACCGATTGCCAAAGAAGATGCTAAACCTTCCTCACCTTGGCCTAAATACATCATTATGGCACTGGCTATTGTGCTATTTGGTTGGTTGGCCAATGTGGCACCGAAAGAGTTTTTATCTCACTTTACGGTCTTTGCACTGGCGTGTGTGGTGGGATATTACGTGGTGTGGAACGTCAGCCATGCGCTGCATACACCGCTGATGTCAGTCACCAACGCTATTTCCGGCATTATTGTCGTTGGCGCATTGTTGCAGATTGGTCATGGTGGCTGGGTGAGTTTCTTATCCTTTATTGCTGTTTTGATCGCCAGCATCAACATTTTTGGTGGTTTTACCGTCACCCAACGCATGCTGAAAATGTTCCGTAAAAACTAGGTTTCGATGAGGCCGAACTTGCCTAAAGCGCAAGTTGATAAAGCTGAGTGGATAAAACAATGTTTATAAAAACAACAATGTTTATAAAGACAACGTTATACAAAAATGAAGGGGTAACTGATGTCTAGTGGTCTCGTTACAGCTGCGTACATAGTTGCTGCGATTTTATTTATTTTCAGTTTGGCTGGGCTGTCGCGCCACGAAACATCCAAACAAGGTAACACTTTCGGTGTGACCGGTATGGCCATCGCGCTTATTGCGACCATTCTGGGGCCAGACTCAGGTAACGTTGCCTGGATTATCATCGCGATGGTAATTGGTGGGGCAATTGGTATTTATCTGGCGAAGAAAGTCGAAATGACCGAAATGCCGGAACTGGTTGCCATCTTGCACAGCTTCGTCGGTCTGGCGGCAGTTCTGGTTGGCTTTAACAGCTATCTGGATCATGGCCCGGTGGTCATGGACGCAGTGATGGTGAATATCCATCTGACTGAAGTGTTCTTGGGTATATTTATCGGTGCGGTGACATTTACCGGTTCTATTGTTGCCTTCGGTAAATTACGCGGGATTATCTCATCCAAACCGCTGATGCTGCCACAACGCCATAAACTGAACCTGGTCGCGCTGGTTGTTTCATTCCTGCTGATGATTATGTTTGTCAAAACAGATAGCGTGGCGCTGCAAGTGGTCGCACTATTATTGATGACCGTGATTGCTTTAGCCTTCGGCTGGCATTTGGTTGCATCTATTGGTGGTGCTGATATGCCGGTTGTCGTTTCAATGTTGAACTCCTATTCAGGTTGGGCGGCGGCGGCGGCCGGTTTCATGCTGAGCAACGATTTGCTGATTGTGACCGGTGCGTTAGTCGGTTCTTCTGGTGCGATTCTGTCGTACATCATGTGTAAAGCGATGAATCGTTCGTTCATCAGCGTGATTGCCGGTGGCTTTGGTACCGATGGTTCTTCTACCGGTGATGCTGAAGAAATGGGTGAGTATCGTGAAACCAATGCTGAGGAAGTGGCTGAACTGCTGAAAAATGCCAGCTCTGTCATCATCACCCCTGGTTATGGTATGGCGGTTGCGCAGGCACAGTATCCAGTTGCTGAAATCACAGCAAAACTCCAGGCTCGTGGGATCAAAGTACGCTTTGGTATTCACCCAGTAGCAGGGCGCTTGCCAGGCCATATGAACGTGTTATTGGCTGAAGCTAAAGTGCCTTACGACGTGGTGCTGGAGATGGACGAAATCAATGATGACTTCCCAAGCACTGATGTAGTGCTGGTGATTGGCGCTAATGACACCGTAAACCCGGCAGCACTTGAAGATCCTCGCAGCCCGATTGCCGGTATGCCTGTGCTGGAAGTATGGAAAGCGCAAAGTGTTATTGCTTTCAAACGTTCAATGAACACCGGTTATGCTGGAGTTCAAAACCCCTTGTTCTTCAAAGACAATACTCAGATGTTATTTGGTGATGCTAAAGATAGCGTGGAAGCTATTTTACGCGCATTGTAATGGCGGCAGGGTATTGATTCAGGGCCACTAAGGTGGCCCTGAGGTTAATGACAAAGTGCCCGTAGAGGTGAAACAGGCAGATCGTAAAGACGCCGTACTTCTTTTGTTAAAACAAGCATCCCTGGCGCGGACGGCCTGTATTCACCTTGCAAGATCGAGCCGTTGGGGTTTGTCAGCAGTCTGAAGGCCACCGAGGTGGCCTTTCTTTTGCTCTAATCACGAATAGCTTGTGAAGCGGTTATTCTCCATCCTCAGAATCTTCATTGCTTTCCACTGGGCAGTTAAAACCTTCAGGTTTAATGGCTAACAAATCACATTTCAGATGATCGATCACATGCTCCGTGGTATTTCCGATAAAGGCAGCAGATAGCCCCGTACGCCCCAAAGTACCCAGAACCACCACCCCAGCCCGTAAATGTTCCGCCAGATCAGGAATAACTTCTTCCGGCAACCCTTTTTCGACATGAGTGAATTTCTCATCAATACCAAATTGCTGGCGCAATGCTTTCATCGCGACCAAATGTTGGCCACGAATAGCATCGTTATAGACGCTCGGATCAAAATCAGGTAATTCAATGGCAATGTTAATCGGGGTAACCGGATAGGCGCTAATCAAGTGCACCGGTGTTTGGTTGAGATTTTCGGCGAGCTCTCTGGTTTCGTTAACTAAACGCAGATTAAGTGGGTCATGCAGTGGGTCTTCACTTGAGAGATTGACGGCAACCAGTGCAGTACCATTTTCCGGCCAAGGTTGGTCTTTGACCATCCACACCGGGCATGGGCATTTACGCAATAAATGCCAGTCAGTGGGGGTGAAGATAATTGATTCGAGGCGGTCGTGCTGATGTGCCATTTTGAGCAATAAATCATGCTTAAATTTCAGGACTTCCTGAATAATGGCTTCGTAGGGCCGATTGTGCCATACCACTTTGATTTCAATCGGTATCCCTTCATCAAGATAAAATCGACACTGTTCACTTATCCATGCTGAACGTTGGCTGATAACCCCTTTGCGCATTGCGGTGCGCTCATCAGGCGACAGTAGAGTGGTCATGTCATAGGACAAGTCGTAAATAGCCAAAAATGCTTTAATTGTGCCGCCATTACGCCGTACAAGATAAACTGCACGCCTTAATGCAGGCTGATCATCCTGATTGGGGTCAATAGCAACCAGAATATTCTGATACTTTGCCATAGAGTCTCCTTACAACCGTGAATTAACAGTATGTTAGTTAAAGAGTAAACCATGAAAGTGAAAGAGAACAGGTGAGAGCACAAACCAGATAAATTATATAGGTAGGAGGGGGGACTGATAAATCACATTTTGTGAGTCAGAAAGTGGCGGGGCAGTTATACCGTTCGGCTCGCGCCGCTACACACCTCCGGTACATATCCCCGCCTACCCATTTACTGACGTCATAGGGCAATAATATTAATTACAGCTTGGTTTTGGGTTACCCGCCAGTTGAGCCAGTGCTTCGGTATTCTCGATAGTGATGTATTTACCTTTCACACTCAGAATATCGCTTTTCTGGAAACGCCCCAATAAACGGCTGATGGTTTCTACCGTCAGGCCTAAATAGTTGCCAATATCACCCCGCGTCATAGTGAGGCGGAATTCACGTGGTGAGAAGCCACGTTGAGCAAAGCGGCGCGAGAGATTATAAATAAACGCGGCCAAACGCTCTTCTGCATTCTTTTTAGAAAGCAGCAAAATCATGTCTTGATCACCTTTAATCTCGCCACTCATCAGGCGCATCATCTGTTGGCGCAGATTTGGCATTTTACCGGATAAGTCATCTAAGGTATCAAACGGGATTTCGCAAACCATTGAGGTTTCGAGAGCTTGCGCAAAGCTGGGATGTTGCAAATTACTAATAGCATCAAAACCGACTAAATCGCCTGCCAGATGGAAGCCGGTAATTTGCTCATCACCTTCTTCGGTAATGGTGTAACTTTTAATGGTCCCGGAACGGATGGCGTACAGGGATTTTAGCTCATCACCTGCTTTAAACAGCGCCTGTCCTTTCTGAATAGGTTTTTTTCTTTCAATGATATTATCGAGCTGATCCAGCTCATTTTCATTCAAAGTAAAAGGAATACAGAGCTGACTGATACTGCAATCCTGACAATGGATTGCACAACCGCCAGACTGAATACGTCGGATTATTCGTTTTTTCCGGGATCATAGGGTATTCCCATTAATATTGATATGCGTCAATTTTAACATCTTTTCTTGCTTCTGATAAGAGCAACAATAGTTAGCGCGCTAAAAGATAGCCCTCGTGCATTAATAGCCAGCGTTTTCGTTCTACGCCTCCCGCATAACCGGTCAATGCACCTTGCTGCCCAATCACCCTATGACAAGGCACAACAATCGATATGGGGTTTAAGCCGTTGGCCATCCCAACCGCTCTGGAAGCGGTGGGGCGGTTAATGCGTTTTGCTAATTCGCCATAAGTAATGGTCTCACCACAAGGGATTTTACGCAGTTGTTGCCAAACTTGACGCTGAAAATCGGTACCCGCGGTTTTAACCGGTAAATTATCAATAATATTCAGTTCGCCGGAAAAATAGCGTTGCATGCTGTCACTCAATCCACCTGGATTGCGCTGTTCCACCAGGCTAAAAGTATTTGCGCCGTAATGATTACGTAGCAGCTTCATCAGGCGTTCGTAGTGATCGGTCCAATCAATGGCGCGTAGTCGGTGCTCTTCGTCTGCAATTAACAACAGTTCACCCTGAGGGGTTGCCATTCTATCAATCAAAAACGTTTCCATAGTTCTCCACGACGTTGCTGCCACTGGTTGAGCGAATTGTTGGCTTAAAAACTTTGCTGGCGATTATTACATGAAAATAACATCAATAGATGACTATCAGGGCTGAAAAGCAAAAACCTGCTTTTATTGCGGCGTTAATCGCATAAACCATGAAGTTTAGGTATAAGGTCGGGGTGGGCGAAGTCAGTGTAAACCGCTAGGATAAAAGTCTGTTATTTACGAAATCAATTCATATCAGGTATTCAATTCATGTCCAATTTCACCTCGCATCCTTTATTACGTGAGAACGAACCGCCAGCTGCGGCTATCGAACGAGCTGAGAGCCATTCGCCTTTTATCTTATTGGCAGACCATGCCGGGCAGCGTATTCCAGCTCAACTCGGGGATTTAGGATTACCAGCAGGAGAAATTGATCGTCACATTGGTTGGGATATTGGCTCATTAGCCACCGCGCAGTTACTTAGCCAGTATTTAGATGCAACATTAATTCATCAGCGTTATTCGCGTTTAGTTATTGATTGCAATCGTACCCCTGGTATCGCCAGTTCTATCCCTGAAATCTCTGAAAACACACGGATCCCGCGTAATATCGGTGTCACAGTGGAAGAGGCTCAAGCTCGTCGAGCAGAGGTATTTCAGCCATATCATGATTTGATTACACAGACGCTTAATCAGCGCCGTGATAGTGGCCAGCCTAGTGTCATTATTTCCATGCACAGTTTTACACCATCATTTAAAAATATTTCTCGGCCTTGGCAAATTGGCACTTTATTTCACCGCAACCCCGAGTTTGCGCTGCAATTAGTGTCATTTTTGCAGCATGAAGATGTTTTAGATGTGGGGATCAATGAACCTTATGCGATGACGGATGCAACAGATTTCACTTTGCCATTCCATGCCGAGCAGCGGCAGTTACCTTATGTTGGTATTGAGATTCGACAAGATCTTATTACTGATGAGAACGGGCAGGAGGAATGGGCCAGGCGGCTGGCAAGGTTGTTACCGCAAGTGTTATCCGCCTATACCCGTCATACTTCAAGCTGCAGGGGTGTTGGCTACACTCAATAACCCGAATCACTGACTTATGTAAGCTCATCGGGATTAATGAGCCTCATCCCTGAGGCTCACCCTGCGGGCAGCATAAATGCTGTACAAATCGGTTCCCGACCGATTTGTATCTCGCTTGCCGCCTTCCTGCAACTCGAATTATCTAGGGTATATAACCTTGTCACCTATTTAGCGACCCAAGAAAAATCTGTTTTGCGCCAATTATTTTTCTGGGTTTATGACTGGCCACTATTAATTAGTTATTATCGGTGGCTATAGTTATTTTTATTTTATAACTAATTATTTATCACACAACTTTAAGGTTGATAATCTTGTGGAACCCAAACCCGCGCGTATCCTGATCAGTGCCTGTTTGATGGGCAAACCTGTTCGTTATAATGGCAGTGCCCTGTCTGTCCATCATGAAATTATTCAGCGCTGGCAGGATGAAGGGCGGTTGGTCATGGTATGTCCTGAACTGGCTGCTGGAATGCCAGTACCTCGGCCTCCTGCTGAAATTCAGCAAGGTAATGGTGAGGCGGTATTACAAGGTCAGGCCCGGGTGATTGAACAATGGGGCAATGATGTCAGCCGGGAATTTCTGCAAGGGGCTTACCAGGCATTAGCGTTGGCCCAAAAACATCAGTGCACCTTGGCCATTCTCACTGAGGGTAGCCCGTCATGCGGTAGCAGCCGTATTTATGATGGCCATTTTAATGGCACCCAACGCACTGGACAGGGCGTAACAACGGCCTTATTGCGCCGCCACGGGATCACCGTATTCAGTCATCTTCAACTTGAGCTGGCGGATGATTTTTTGCGAAGTGGTTCACAAATCCAGGTTGAAAATTAATCAAAAGTCATAAAATGCCGCTATACTGTATAAATAAACAGTATTGTATCTTGAGTCACTTAATTTTATTGAAACCATTAAGTCGAGGTAGCGATATGGCATTTAAGATAATTGAAAAACAACCACAACAGATTGTGAGTATCCGAGTCGTCGGGCCTTATCACGAAACCATCCCAAAAGGTTTTGACCAACTATCATCACTTTATACCCAATACCAAATTCCGGGAAAAGATTGGTTAGTGCTCTACTGGGATAACCCTGAAACCAATCCACCGGCTGAGTTGCGAGCTGATGTCTCATTATCTGTTGCGGATGATTATGTCTTGCCGCCAGAGCTCAGTGATCATCTGCAACTACAAGTGATTTCCGCTGGTTTGTATGCGGTGTACCACACTCGTGTATCAGATGATGATTACGCCAAAGCTTGGGGGGAATTATATAACCAGCATCTGCCACAAAGTGGCTATCGTCCAACCGAAGGGGCGTGCTACGAGGTTTACCTCAATGACGGCAGGGCTGATGGCTATTTTGATATAGATATCTATCAATCCGTTGAGAAAGACCAATAAAGTGAGACAAGCAGTCGGGCCTGAACAGTTCGGCTGTTTATTGCATCATTGTTGGCTTTTTTGGGATAGTGTTGTCGAAAAATAAGTCATTATCCGCAGCAGTAAAAGTGGCATGCTTTGTCTACCGATTTAAGCGGGTTGGTGCTTGTCTTTTAGACGTTAGGAGCTGCCCGTGAACCAAGACAGACGATGAAACTCGCATTCAGGATAATATTATGACAAATACCATTCAGCAGGTCGCGATTGTTACCGGTGCATCACGGGGTATTGGTGCAGCAATAGCCGAGCGTTTGGCTCAGGATGGCTACACCGTCTTAATCAATTACTCTCGGGCTGATGATGAAGCCGAAGCCTTAGTGCGTAAAATTCAACAGGCAGGCGGCAATGCATTGAGTGCCAAAGGCGATATTAGCGATCCTGCCGCTGTGGCTCAATTGTTTACCAAAGCTGAAACCGCCTTCGGTGGGGTTGATGTGTTGGTCAATAATGCCGGTATTATGTCACTCAGCACGGTTGCCGACAGCGACGATGAACATTTTGACCGCCAAATTGCCATTAACCTGAAAGGGAGCTTCAACGGAATGCGAGAAGCGGCGAAACGGCTCAGAAATGGCGGCCGAATTGTTAATTTCTCAACCAGTGTTGTGGGCTTAAAGTTGGAAAAGTATGCTGTTTATGCTGCCACCAAGGCTGCGGTTGAAACGATGACGGCAATACTGGCAAAAGAGTTGCGAGGCCGCGATATTACTGTCAATGCTGTGGCACCAGGGCCGACCGCGACGGATCTTTTCCTTAACGGAAAATCCGCTGAGCTGATTGAAAAAATGGCGAAAATGGCACCCTTAGAAAGATTGGGTACACCAGAGGACATTGCAGCGGCTGTGGCATTTTTGGTCGGAAAAGACGGCGGCTGGATCAATGGGCAAGTGTTGCGTGCTAACGGTGGGCTGATTTAACACTATTGTGCGAAGGCGCAGTGGGGCCAGGGAACTCTCCTGAAAGATAAGAAATAATAATTAATTGAGCTGCCATAAAAGTGTGGGCTGTCATAAAAGCGTCATTCGCCTGTTCTAGTATCCGTTGTAACCAATCAATACAAATTGTATTACTGTTTTACAACAAGGAACTCTACTGATGCAGAACCGCGTATCCACTTTGTCCGGCATAGCGTTATCCACCCTGATACTGAGCAGCTCTCTGTTCGCCCCTAATGCTATTGCCGCCGCCACCGGTTTATACGATCGCAGCGCCCACGGTGATGTCACTCAATTTGGTGGTGCTCGCCGTTTAACTGAAGACCAAACTCAGGCTCTTCGTGATTCGCTGTCCAACAAAACGGTAAAAAATGTCATTTTACTGATTGGTGATGGGATGGGTGACTCAGAGATAACCTCGGCACGTAACTATGCTATGGGCGCGGGTGGTTTCTTCAAAGGGATTGATGCATTGCCGCTGACCGGACAATACACGCACTATTCATTAGATAAGAAAACACAGAAACCAGATTATGTGACTGACTCGGCCGCATCGGCTACTGCATGGTCTTCAGGTGTAAAAACCTATAATGGCGCTCTGGGTGTCGATGTGTTCGGGAAAGATCACGTCACCCTGTTGGAATTGGCTAAAAAAGCAGGTAAAGCGACTGGCAACGTTTCAACAGCTGAACTGCAAGATGCAACGCCTGCGGCACAATTTGCTCATGTTACTGGCCGCAAATGTTATGGCCCGGAAGAAACCAGTGAGAAGTGCAGTACTAATGCGCTGGAGAATGGAGGCCGTGGTTCCATCACTGAGCAAATGATTGAAGGACGTGCCGATGTCACCTTGGGCGGCGGCTCAAAGTCATTCAGCCAGTTGGCTAAAGCGGGTGAATGGAAAGATAAATCTTTGCGTGATCAGGCACTGGCTCGCGGTTATGTAATTGTCGAAAACCTGGATGATTTGAATGCCATCAAACAAGCAGACCAACAAAAAACCCCTGTTGGGGTTATTCAGTTCTGGCAACATGCCGGTACGTTGGCAGGGGCCAAAAGCCTCTTATCACGGCAATATAGATAAGCCGCCTGTAGTTTGTGAAAACAACGCTGAGCGAACTCAGGGTACGCCAACCTTGGCCGTCATGACCGAAAAGGCCATTGACCTGCTCAAAACCAACAAAAATGGCTTCTTCTTACAAGTCGAAGGGGCATCAATCGATAAACAAGACCACGCGGCTAATCCTTGCGGCCAGTTTGGTGAAACCGTCGATTTGGACGAAGCAGTGCAAAAAGCATTGGAATTTGCCCGCGCAGATGGCAACACACTGGTTATCGTGACCGCAGACCATGCTCATTCCAGTCAAATTATTGAGGCTGATGCCAAAGCTCCGGGCCTGACCCAAGCTCTAACCACCAAAGATGGCGCAATAATGGCTATCAGTTATGGCAACTCAGAAGATGATTCTCAAGGGCATACCGGTACACAATTGCGCATTGCCGCTTACGGCCCACATGCTGCGAATGTTGTTGGTCTGACAGACCAAACTGACCTGTTCTTTACCATGCGCGATGCCATGGCGATTAAATAAATATCCGAACTTGTTGTTGAGAATCCCGGTGCAGTAGTGGCCGGGATTTTTCATTTCTAAACGTTACCTCAATTTTCCGCACCACTAGCGAACCTTCATTTACATTACTACCGCTTACCAGTTGTTATAATTATAACATTACTTTTCTCTGGTTAAGGCCGTAACTCGGCAGGCCTCACTTTCATTGATGCGATCATTGTCACATACATAACATTTATTCCCTGTTAATGTTATTGAAATAACATTGAATGATAAAAAATAGCATAGAGGAATGGACAATGGATATTGCAGTCATTGGCTCGAACATGGTTGATCTGATTACCTACATTGATGACATGCCACAAGTCGGGGAAACATTAGAAGCACCAGATTTTGAAATCGGGTGCGGGGGGAAGGGGGCAAATCAAGCGGTCGCAGCGGCCAGATTAGGCGCCAATGTCATGATGGTTACCCGGGTAGGTGATGATCTTTTTGCTGAAAATACCATTAGAAATTTGCAACAAGCGGGGGGTGGATACCCAACATGTTAAAGCGGTAGCCGGAACTTCCAGTGGAGTGGCCCCGATTTTTGTCGATAAATCGTCACAAAATCGCATTTTGATTATTAAAGGTGCCAACAACCATCTATTACCAGCAGATGTTGACGCCGCCGCAGATGTCTTAAAAACCTGCCAACTGATTATCTTACAACTCGAGATCCCGCTGGAAACTGTTTACGCAGCCATTGATTTTGCGAGACAGAATAATATTAAAGTTATTCTTAATCCGGCTCCAGCCTCCAAAGCATTGGATATCGGCTACGCCTGCCAATGCGAATTCTTTATGCCAAATGAAACAGAACTGGCCATTCTGACCGGAATGCCAGTAGACAGTCTGGATAATATCTATCGGGCAGGGCGTAGTTTGTTGGATAAAGGCCTACATAATCTGATTATTACTTTGGGGCATCGTGGCTCGTTATGGATGCATGGCGAAGAAATTCATCATGTCCCACCGGTCAGTGTTCATGCCATAGACACCAGCGGTGCGGGAGATGCTTTCATTGGGTGTTTTGCTCATGAATATGTCTTGCATGGCGATGTATTAAAAGCCATGGAAATGGCATCTGCTTTTGCTGCATACAGTGTCACCGGCAAAGGAACGCAACGTTCTTACCCTGACGCGTCGCAATTTATTGATTTTTTAAAGACCCTACACCAAGGAAAATAAAAATGCGCCTTAATACCGTTCAACTGCCCGATGGCTATTTAAATAAAACACCATTATTCCAGTTTATTTTGCTTTCCTGTTTATTCCCTCTTTGGGGATGCGCAGCCAGTCTGAATGATATTTTAATTACCCAATTTAAAAGCGTTTTTGCACTTAGCGATTTTGCCAGTGCACTGGTACAAAGTGCTTTTTATGGTGGTTATTTTCTGATTGCAATTCCTGCATCATTAGTGATTAAAAAAAGCAGTTATAAAGTCGCTATATTGATTGGGCTAACACTTTATATTGTGGGCTGTACTCTGTTTTATCCGGCCTCACATATGGCAACCTATACGATGTTTCTGGCGGCTATCTTCGCCATTGCTATTGGGTTAAGTTTCCTTGAAACAGCTGCGAATACCTACAGTTCAATGATTGGTCATAAAGATTATGCGACGTTGCGGCTTAATATCAGCCAGACGTTTTATCCCATTGGCGCATTGATGGGGATCGTGTTAGGGAAATATCTGGTATTCCAGGAAGGCGACAGTTTACAGAATCAAATGGCATCAATGACGCCAGAACAGATTCATGAATTCCGCCTCAGCATGTTAGAACACACATTAGAGCCTTATAAATATCTGATTTTTGTCCTGTTATTGGTCATGCTACTTTTTGTCATTACCCGTTATCCTCATTGCAAACCGCAAGGTGACAATAATAAAAAAGTGGCTCAACCTTCATTAAAAGAAACACTGAAATATCTGGCAGGAAACAGTCGCTTCAAAAAAGGCATTATGGCGCAGTTCCTCTATGTGGGAATGCAGGTTGCGGTATGGTCCTTTACTATTCGCTTAGCGTTGAATCTGGGCGCTGCTAATGAGCGAGATGCATCAAACTTCATGATTTACAGCTTTATCTGCTTCTTTATTGGTAAGTTTGTTGCCAACTTCCTGATGACTCGTTTTAAAGCGGAGAAAGTATTAATCGCCTATTCCATCTTAGGGGCGTTGACCCTGTTATATGTGGTCTGTGTGCCTAACTTTACTGCAGTTTATGCGGCGGTATTTGTCAGTGTCCTGTTCGGGCCTTGCTGGGCGACTATTTATGCTGGCACTCTGGATACCGTGGATAATAAATATACCGAAGTTGCTGGGGCCATTATTGTCATGTCAATTGTGGGTGCCGCTGTCGTACCGGCATTGCAAGGCTTTGTCTCTGACCATTTGGGGTCAATGCAGCATGCTTTCGTTGTCTCATTATTGTGCTTTGTTTATGTAGGTTTCTATTTTTGGGGTGAACTGCGTAATAAGCAGCGGGTCAATGCGGCAACATTGGCAAATAATGAATCCTAATTAACCGGGGAGTAATCATAAATGACCGCCAAAATAATGCTATTTCGTGAACAATTCAGCCGTCATGAGCAGGAAATTTATCACAGCGATAATTTTACTGTGAGCAGTTTTAAATATGCATCAGGTATTGAAGCGTTAAAAATTACCAACTCACGAGGTTATGTAACTCTGTTACCTTATTACGGCCAGATGATTTGGGATGCAGAATTTGATGGTCACAATCTGAAAATGGATAACATGTTTTCTCAGCCTAAACGGGGGGAGAATATTGTCGATACTTACGGTTGTTTCGCTTTCCATTCAGGTCTGCTGCGCAATGGTTGCCCATCACCTGAGGACGATCATGTATTACATGGCGAAATGCCATGCGCCGACATGGATCAAGCCTGGTTACTTATTGATGGTGATCGACTGGCACTGACGGGTAGTGTGGAATATGTAAAAGGTTTTGGTGACCACTATTGTGCTCAACCATTAGTTCGGTTGACAGCGGATAGTGCACAATTCGATATTGAAATGAATGTCACAAACTTAGCCAGTATCGCTATGCCTCTCCAGTATATGTGTCATATGAATTACGCTTATATTCCAGGGGCCACTTTCCGACAAAATTTACCTGGCTCAGCCCTAAAACTACGTGAGACTGTGCCCGCACATGTTCATCCAACACCGCAATGGCTGCAATACACACAGCAATTACGGGAACGCCCCGCGGGACTCACTGATTTAAATGAGCCTGAGTTTTATGATCCGGAAATTGTTTTCTTTGCCGATGATCTTTCACAATATATTGATAATGCCGAGTTCTTTATGCTGGCTCCGCAAGGACATCGATTTGTAACACGTTTTTCAACTAAGCAGTTTAATTATGCTACTCGCTGGATATTGCATAATGGCGATCAGAAAGTGGCTGCTTTTATTTTACCGGCGACCTGTCGCCCTGAAGGTTATTTAGCCGCAAAAGAAAAGGGCACTTTGCAGATGTTATCACCGGGCGAAACCCGCCATTTTAGTGTAACCACTGGGGGGGTTTAATGCCGGTTGTTTTCTAGGCGGGCAGGGAAGCTCACTGCTGACAAACCCCAACGACTCGATCTTGCAAGGTGAGGACAGGTAGAAGAGTAAAGCGTCCGCGCCAGGGAGGGCTCGGCTCGAGCCCCCAGAGATGCTTGTTTTAACAAAAGAAGTACAGCGCCTTTACGATCTACCTGTTTTCACCGCTAAAAACTAAAGTCGGCCATAAAACGTCATTCTGGCGCTTTCAGATAACGAAATATCGGGCTGTGCATTATAAGCTAAAACCACCAGCATTCGGGTGATATAACCCTGCGTCGGCGTCACGCGATGAATGGCATTTCTGCCGCGGAATAGGACTAAATCCCCCGGTTCAATGTGCAATGTTTTGGGCGCGATTTGGTGGTTTAATAGTGCTTCGACTCCGGAGTAATTCATCTCACCTTTATCGGCATCCCTCATCTCTTCAATATATTCAAACACGCCACCCGCCTGCGGTTTTTGTATTAATAAGGTGATGGCAAATGATGAATTATCAAAGTGCCAGCCTAATTCCTGATCTTGGCTGGCGTAGTGTAAATTAATCGAAGAAAGAGAATCGGCATAGGGATAGAGCCGTTCTTCGCCTAAGACGGCACAGAGAAAACCCTGAAAATCAATAGCGCCATAGAGTGTTCGTAGTGCAGAACCTACGGGAATCTCCTCATCGGTAATACAGCCTTTTGATGAGGTAACCAACCGATTCCGTGGGTGATCAGCGGCAAACTCCGGATCAGTTTTGGTCAGATAAACATTGTGTTGGTTAGCCGCGTAGTAAGCCGAATGCTTATGCTCAATACCTTCTTGCTTAATACTATTCAGGGCCGGTGGTAATAGAAAATTAGATAAAACCAAGGCACCGTAGGTTTCTAAGGTACTTTTGGCTTGTGCAATGAATGCCGGGTCGTTGATCGGATGGGCAGTCATATCAATTATCTCAGCGAGTTTCTGCATATGTCCCCACAATGGTGCTAAATGTCAGTTGGTTGCAACATCTAACCATATAGGATTATTTGCAACCAGAATAATAATAAAACGTTACCGTCAGATTGAGTTTAGCTATGGGGAAGGGAGTGAAGTATAAATATCTTTGCTAGCTGAATGCATAATGAACTGGCATAATTGGTTTATGACCGTTTGGGTACGCTTTCTGCCGGACGGGCCATTATTAAAATAAAATACGACTTATTATTTAACCTATAAATTGGACTTAAGTGCAATTTACAGGATACCTCTGTGGTTTTTACAGCGCTTAATTTATGTAAAGAGTATCTGTAAGACGAGTTATTTATTAAAAATTGCCCTTAAAGGCAGAATAAAAATTATTATTTTAAGATAGGGGCATATAAACCATCGTGGCTAAGAGAAAATCTACTGGTACCGTCTGGGTTGTCCTACTGATCGTTGCCTTAGGGCTGATGACCGGGATCCCAAGAGAGGCGTGGATTGCACTGAGTGCGGCTATCTTATGCCTGTTTTTTGTCTGGCAGAATCTCAGAGGAACCAAGCGGCCCGCAATCCCGTCGATTAATACTGACATGCAAAAAACCGCGGCGGTTCCGGATCTGGGCGATTATCAAATAGCTCCTGCGCAATTGGAATCAGAACAAACCATTGCTCCGGATGAAGTCAATAAGAAACCCGCGGCTGATGAAGCAAAAAAAACCAAGGAAAAACAGCCTGATGTATCGCGGGGTTCTTTAGCTCGTGCATCATGGCTACGCCCTGGGGAGTTGGCGGTGGTTGCCGGAATAAACTTACCCGATGGTATGATTTATATTGGTAATAAATACAAAAGTAACCGCACCGGTGCAGAGCCAGCATTTATTAACCCATCAATGGATGTCGCGACAGTAGAAATAGATATCTCGTTACCGCTTATTGATAGTGCACCGGATTACTCGACTTGTTCGCCTGAAGCGAGAAGAGGGTATTTACAGTGGTTAGCTGAAGGGCGCAAATCTCCCACCGCAGATATTGGCTATGTTTTCTTATTTTTCTATGGCTTAGAGCATCGCGTACTCATTGATGCAGCTATCGACCCAATAGCAAAGAAAGAACTTCCTATTATTGAGGCTGAAATTAATCGCCTGCTAAATATTTATAGGAAAAATAACGCATTTAATCATTATGCACAGAATTTATTAGTTTATATCTCCCGAGTGAATATAGATGAGAAACTCTATCTCTCTGCGCCGCCGGCAACTCGCGAAGCTTCAACTGAACTGCCGCTAGCTTTATTGGTTGGGTTGGGGCAATTAGCCCTTGATCAGAAGCCACTACCGGCACAATGGGCACTCGCATGGGGAGAGGCTGACCCGGCAATTAACCAAAATATCTCCATGGCACATTGTGCGGATGTTTTTGCCACTCTGTTCTGTCAGCGTTATCAGGAGCAGTATGGCGACGGATTTTTATTACCAGTTAATAAAACCAAGTTGCAAATATTCTATCGCCCAGCGTCAGCGGGTTTGATGGGGCAACAGTTCTTCCAACAAATTGCCGATCTGCCCAATGTTGCTGTGTGTAAAGCGCATCGCGATAAGCTGCGAGCTATATTTGAAGCATGCCAACAAGAGCTTGATATTTATAACCGCTTTGCCAGTGTTAATCCGAAGAAAAAAATGTCACTGGAAGGGCAGTTATTAATGCCGGAGGCATTGTGGTCTGTGGCATTAAAAACTGAATTAGCGAATATCAAAGCCCGGGTCGGTTACGGGTTATTGATGGTCACATTGGGTGAACTGTTTCTTCAACTCAGTACGGCCTGTGGCGTCAAGCCATTAGAGCGCTTATCGCGCAGCCATGTTATGGCATTAACTTATGCATTAGCTTCTTTGCAAGTGGGTATTGAGCCTGATGTCCGGGCAGATAATCGCACCCCTATATTACAAGATGCTGTTGCATTGTTTCCTATTGAATCGCTGGTTGCGGAGTCGGCAACCTTTGATACCTACCGTGTCACGATGCTGACTGTCGAACTTGCCTGTGCTGCGGTGATGTTTGATGGAAGTATCGGTGAACCTGAATCGCTAATATTGACCCGACACATTGATGCCTGGGGCTTCCTGAGCCCCGGTCAACGGATGCGCCTAAAGGCCTATTTGCAACCAGGTATTCGGAAAAGTAATACACTGCTGGCGCTGAAAAATAACTTAGAGCCGCTTTCACTGGAAAATCGCCGAATTATAGCGCGGTTCCTGGCTCACTTGCTTCAGGTCGAAGGCACTATTACACCACCAGAAGTGAAGTTCCTTGAACGGGTATATAAACGTTTTGGTCTGGACAGTAAATTGGTTTATGCCGATCTTGATAGCCGTGCAACGCCAATGACATTAAGTCTACCGTCGGCGGCTATTGATATAGTGACTGATGTTGAACGCGTTAATCTGTTGAAAAAAGAAAGCCAGGAGTTGGTAACATTACTTGAGGATCTGTTTGTTACGCAAACGGCTGCGGTGCAAACCACGGAAGTAATTAATCCGCGTTCGATGGCCGCAATTACAGCTAATTTGGCTGATAGCCTGGTGACATTCTTAAAATTATTGATTTCACGTGATTCTTGGCAACGCGAAAAATTGGTGGATATCGCCGCTGATATGGAAGTTAAACTTGAAGACGCGCTGGTTGAAATTAACCGTAAGGTATTAGCTGCGTTTGATACCCCGTTAATTACCGGTGATGCCACTATCACGATAGATCGCGATATATCCGCTGCGCTGTTGTTATGAACAGTATCTAAAATACGCCTGGCTTGAGCTAGGCCGCAATACTCGCTACCATAGCGCGCCTAATAATGCCAAAAGTCAGAGAGACAATAGTAATGAAATACCAATGGATACTGTTCGATGCGGATGAAACTCTATTCCACTTTGATGCTTATCAAGGGCTAAAGCTGATGTTCTCGCGCTTTAATGTGGATTTCTCCGTACAAGATTTCGACCATTATCAGTTGGTTAACAAGCCACTCTGGGTTGATTATCAGGACGGTAAAATATCGGCAGCCGAATTACAAAGCACACGTTTTGAAATGTGGGCTGAAAAGCTGGGTGTGACGGCAACTCGCCTGAACAGTGAGTTTTTAATTGCTATGGCCGATATCTGTTCACTATTACCTGGCGCGCGTGAGTTAGTCGATGCATTAAGCGGTAAAGTGAATATGGGCATCATTACTAATGGTTTCACCGAATTGCAGACCATCCGATTAGAGAGAACTGGGTTAAAAAATATTTTTTTCTCCGCTGATTATCTCGGAGCAAGTCGGTGTGGCTAAACCCGATGTTGCTATATTTGAGCATGCATTCAATTTAATGAATAACCCGGCGAAAGAAAATATTTTGATGGTGGGAGATAACCTCCATTCGGATATTCAGGGTGGTATCAATGCAGGTATTGATACTTGCTGGCTTAATACCAGTGGCGCAGTGGTGGATGATAATATTGCACCACGTTATCAAGTCAGTTCACTGGCCGAATTACAAAAATTATTGTTGGCATAATTTAACGCAATTTCATGAAGTAAGGGCGATTAACGATATATTGTCGATACCGCCCTTATTATTTTCTCCATACCCGCCGTTGCGCCGGCCAGTATGGAGAAATGCGAATGCGCTATTACCGCTGATGAGCGACTAAGTCTTCAACTTGATCAAAAATAGGCATTTCTGAGTCAAAACGGCAAACCTGAAGCACGTCTTCGAGTTTTTCCAGTTGGCTTATCATTTGCTGCAAACGCTGATCATCTAATACCTGCAACCAAATACGGCTCTCTTCTCCGCCAGCCAGCGGCATACACAATATCCCGTCAACGTTAAAGGCGCGGCGGGCAAATAAACCACAGATATGGGACATGACCCCAGGGTGGTTGCGCACTGTTAACAATAGCGTGACGCGTGCAGAAGATACGAGTTGACTATTCATATTATTCACCTCCAATCATATCGATATTTGCCGCACCCGGCGGCACCATTGGATATACTTTTTCATCTACATCAATCAGAGCATGAATAAGTACTGGGCCAGGGCGATTTAATGCCTCATGCAATGCGCGATAAGGATCACTGGCGGTATTGAGGTCACAAGTTGAGAAACCAAATCCTTCTGCAATATGAATAAAATTAGTGCGATAAGGGTAGTCTGCGGCAAAAATTCGCTTACCGAAGAACAGGTCTTGTTGCTGATGGACTAACCCGAGTGACTGGTTATTCATCAAAATAATCTTAACGTTAAGTTGCTCTTCCGCAGCCGTCGCCATCTCTTGAATATTCATCATCAGGCTGCCATCACCGGAAAAACACACCACTCTTGCTTGCGGTTTGGCCAGCGCGGCGCCAATTGCCGCGGGCAAACCAAACCCCATCGTGCCTAGCCCACCGGAGGTTAACCACTGGCGGGGGCGATGCAAAGGATAGGCCTGAGCCACCCACATCTGATGCTGGCCGACATCGGTGGTAATGATGGTTTCATCATCCAATGCGGCGGCGGCGGCACGAATCAAACCATAGTGGCACAATGGATTTTCGCTGTTGGGCTGATTGAAGGGGAATTCGCGCTGCATATCGCTAACCTTGCTACGCCATTCACCGCGCGCTTGTGTTTCGATCAAGGGCAGTAAGTCGGTTAACACCTGCTTGATATCCGCATTCATCGCCAAATGTGGCCGGCGAATTTTACCCAGTTCAGCCGGGTCGATATCAATATGAATGATACTGGCATCAGGGCAGAACTGTTCGGCTTTTCCGATGGCCCGATCATCAAATCGCGCACCGAGCACAATCAATAAATCCGCTTGTTGCATGATGAAATTGGTGGATCGCGCAGCATGCATACCTAACATGCCTAATGATAATGGATGGTCAACCGGCATGGTACCTAATGCCATTAATGTCATGGTGGTTGGCAAACCGGCTTGCTCGGCCAGTTGTATAGCTTGTTCATGAGCCTCAGAACTGACTATTCCGCCGCCGAGATAGAGTACTGGCCGCGCAGCGTTGTTAATCATTTGCGCAACTGTCGCAAGGGCAATGGGGTCAATCGGGCAAGATTTATCGGCGATCCCTGGCTCAGGCAGGTTATCAAGCTCGATTTCCGCCGTTTGTACATCTTTGGGAATATCAATCCATACCGGGCCGGGGCGGCCAGATTGTGCAATGCGAAATGCCGCCGGGATGACTCGTGTCAATTCGCTGATATCGCGTACCAGATAATTGTGTTTGGTTATAGGGATCGATATGCCGTAGGTATCGACTTCCTGGAATGCGTCCGTACCAATCATTGAGGATGAGACTTGTCCGGTGATGCAAACCAGTGGAATCGAATCGAGCTTGGCATCGGCGATTGCGGTGACCAAATTGGTAGCGCCAGGGCCACTGGATGCCAAACAGACCGCAGTTTGTCCTGTGGCTCGGGCCATGCCTTGAGCCATAAAGCCTGCGCCTTGCTCATGCCGCGCCAAAACATGGCGGATAATGCGACTTTGCCCCAGAGCATCATACAGCGGAAGCGCGGCTCCACCTGGAATGCCCGCAACAGTGGTAATGCCTTGCTGTTCCAGCAAACTAACTATTAATTGGGCGCCTGTATAACGCATGGTTATATCCTTCATCAGGGCCGGTAGCTAACAGAGTGGGGCTAAAAAGAAACCCCGCTCGGCTGGCGCCGGCGGGGTTTGGGAATCTTTCTAGATTCGGTACCCGTTACGGCGCGCTGCCGACCACTACCACCACCACGCGCACGACGACTACCGCGTCAACATGCGCGGCGTTTAGTAGAGCGAAATGAGCAGCAGTGGAATAGTTCACGGGGTATCTCATCAATAAGTGTTGTAAGTGTAATAAGTCTGGTAAGTGAAATCAGTGTAGTAAGTAAAATAAGTGTAGTAAGCCTTAAGAGATAAACACGCTTTCATAAAAGGTACAAGAGCGGCGAATAGCCAGAATACAAAAATCGAAGATTGATCACAAAATGATGCAAGGTGATATCAAATGAGTCATTATTTAATTGACTGAAACTACAGGAAATTTACCTCAGATAAACACCCTTCCCAGAATTGCACCGGGAAGGGCGAAAAATAGGTTACGGCACCGCTATCGGCTGGATGGGTTTTAATATGGCCGCTAATTGCGTTTGATGCTGCTCGCTGATTTCACTGCTGGCGGAATAACCCTCGTTGTGAATAATCATTTCACCTAAACCAACCAACCAATCATAAATATAAAATGCCGTGTTATTGGTGGGTGTGGGCGCCAATTTGGTCAGCCTTTGCGATGCGCCTACCGGTGATGCGGACGTCGGGATGCGAGCAAAAATCTTATAGCCCCGGTTAATGCGGCTATCTGGCCGTTGAGTTTCACTGATTTGCAGGAATCCCAGCCAGGCCACGAAATCACCCAACACCGTCAGGGCGCGAGAGACTTGACGATCTGCCTTAGTATCGCGATGCAAACTGACTTGCTCATTGTCAGCCAGTATTTTAACCAATTGCCCGGTGACATCTAATCGAATGCTGGCGGTTATTAACTCAGCGACCAGCAACTCAATAGTCGGTTTGGTGATCCCCAATAACTCAATGAGCGGCCCGTTATCGGGTAACTGCCGCAGGTGATTAACCCAGTAGCGTTGCACATTCGCGGCGTATTGAGTTTCATCATCCCCACCAAACTGCATAGCAGTTGGCGTCGGTTGTTCTGGTGATAAAGATAAGTCGCTGAACAAGTCAATATCAATGCCAATACTGAATGGATCATGATGAGTGTCACCAGCGGTTATCAGCTCAGCAACCCGGTTTTGCTGTTGCAAATACAAAGCTCGCAACTCGTCCCGCGCAGGTAATAATCGCTCCAGCAGCTCACCATGCAGGCCGGTTCGGGTTTGCAGTGCTTTAAGCAATGTTTCTGCGATGCGCTGTTTTTGTTGTGATTCATTGGTGACTGGCTGATACCAATTGGCCAGCATGTTCTCGGTCAATTCGCGTTGCAGTTCATTAAGCTGCTCGGTGATGCGTTCGGCCTTAATATCACGGCGAATTTCTTGTGTCAGATAACTCACCATGCGCTCTATGCCGCGAGTATCCAATGCCAGCAGGGTACCCCAACTGCTATCACCGGGCTGACCAACATAACGCTGTACCGCTTCGTCATGGTTTTTTGCGCCATCAGAAGCAATACGCTGGTCGAAAGGTGTTAGCGCCCAGATAAGGCCAGGATTACGGCGCGAACGCACTTGGGCATTTTCGCCCTGAGACTGTTTAACCCAATAATCCAGTGACTTACCCGCGGTTTTAACGTCGCTACGGTGACTCACTGCATTGCAGACCAAGAGCATATTGATTTGTTGCCTCTCCGTATAACGCTCAAGGAGATAGGCGTTTTTTGCCCATGATAACGACGCCGCCAGTGCATAGGACGAATGCGATACCTGCGTTGGCGTATCGAATTCATCGCCAAAATCGGGAAAATCTAATAACTCCACCGATTCGAATACATTTTCAGTGGCAGACATAGGTAATGGGATCTGCAGTTCTACCGCTAAAAATGTCAATTCAGCCAGTGACAACGTCACCGACTTTCCGGCAAGAGTTTCTTTCAAGGGCAGTACTTGAATCTGAGTATCAGCAGGGGTGTACAGGTCATTGAGTGTGGCGACATTCATGATGCCGTTGGCGGGCAACAACATGTCGTCGACTAACACACTTAGCGGAGCCAGTAATTGTGGTGCGCTATCCAGATGCTGTAACGTATAGGCAAAATGACGATAAGCATCCGTCAATGGTTGCGATTCAGCCCACAGCAGCGAAAATAGAATAGCCCGATCATCAATACGTAAATAAGGTGCCAATTCAATGGCGACCGGCCAGAAATGTGCTTCCAATCTCTTTTGGCGCGGTGCGTCATGGCGAACCAGATAATCCCAAAGGCTAATGACATCATCAGGGGTTATCCCGGCAATCGCGGTCTGTTGCTTGCGCATCGTCAATTGTTGGAGATGATCGGTAATATGTTGCTCACTCAGTGAGTGCTGCACCACGTCTTGCTGACTATCGTGCAGATACGCTCCCACCACTATTTTGGCCAGCTCAATTTCATTCAGTAGCGAAAGTTGTACTGGATGAGTTTCATGATTGATAGCCACTTGGTGGCTAAACCGCGTCACCAGACCACTGGCTTGGTAGCCGGGTTTAATTTGCTGCCAAAAGTTAAGTGTCTTTCCCGCCAGGGTGGTTGCCAACTGACCGTTTTCATCGGCAATCAGCGCTGAAATCAAATGCTGTTTTCCGGCAGGAGATTGCCCAAAAAAGCCAATACTCATTGGCGTTAATGACATTTCAGACAAATGGCGAGCCTTATTACGATGGCGACGCAGTTTGACGGTCAGTTGATCAGCTTCAATATCCAAACGAATAGCATGTTGGCGCGTATTGTTAATCCAATCAATCGTCTGATCAATGCCTTGGGTAACCTGTTGTAGCTGGCTATTGAGCTGTCGGCTGGTTAATGATTTCATTTTTTTAAATACGCTCCCACTATCAATCCAATAATGGGTTGATGCTGAACCATTGCTGGCTAGTGTGTTTAACTTAAGACGCAGATGATGTAGTGGAACACGGCTGCCATCTTGCAGTACCGCATCAGCTATCTCAAAACGTTGCGGGCTGTTGTTTTTATCAAAAGCAGTTTTATCAGCGGCCGTTTTATCAAAGACAGTTTTGTCATCACCTTTCGCGAGTTTCAATCTGACATACAAGGCACCGTCTCCGGCAACTTTACGGGCCAGTTCTTGATCGACAATCGATAAGGTATAGAGCGGGGATGCTGGCCAGCGGTCATTATCAAGCTGGCGGAACCCCAGACACGACGTGCCTCTGACCTGAAAGCGCGCGTCAGATGGTAGGGTAAAATCCGTACTATCAAGATCGATGTCGCGATAGTAGACATTTTCATCGGTCAGGGCATCGTTGCTGCTCAGTATGCCAAGATAGCGGATGGTCGAATAAGGCTGGAAGTCACCGGCTTTGAAGTAAAAGCCGGCTAGCCGTAAATCGAGTGACAACAAACACAGCATTGCCCCCACCGCAGCCGTGGATTTAGGATTATCTATTCGGCCCTGTTTGTTAAATGGATACCAATCGTTGGTATGGTATCCATCCAGCGAAAGAATACGATTATTCGGCAACGGCTGTAAGTGGCGGAATAGGGCCTGAATGCCAGGGAAGCGCGAAGGGCGGCCAGTCAATAACAACACATCGCAACTGTAGAGCGACACCACTTCGGATAGCGAACGCAGGTTTTGAGTAATACTCATCCGGTTAGATAAAAACTCGCCGTGCAATTTACTTAATTTCAATACCAGCGGCACCTGCAAGATATCAAATGCCCCAGCATCGGCGGCCAATTCACGCTGAACTTCGCTGTTAATGTATTCCAACACCTTCGATGTTGGCTGTTGCAATAATAGCTCACCAAAGCTGGCGTCGATCTCTGCGTTGGTATCCAGTGGGTCAAAGTTTTCATAAGCTTCCAAAATAGCTCGGCCTACTGGCATAAATATCTGTAACGTGGCTTGCTGGCGTAACGCCGATTGCCCATCCATTCGGCCATCATTACCGAACAACTTATCCATCAGTGCATCAGTATTGGCAATAGCAACTTTCTTAAGCCGAGCCTGTAGGGCTGGCAAAATATAGAGCTGAATAACATCCAGCAAAATGTCGTCACCCGCGACTTTAAACCCCTCGCGGAACAGTAAACGCGGGCTGATTTTGACATTATTGCCCATACCATCATCCAGCCAGTATTGCGTAATGGCCAGATCCGTGGTGCCGCCACCAATATCAATTGAGGCGATTCGTAGGGTTTTCCCTGCGGTTTCTCCCGCTTCAAGTTGCTTGTCTGGCCGTGCCATGCTGGCAAAAAATGCGGCAGTACGTCCACCGAAGTTAACCTGGGTTTCGTTATACAGATAAACCATCTGACCACAGGTGGCTTCATCCCATTCCATCTGAACTGTCGGAACTAAGACCCGGCTTTTAGCGTGGTCTTGCTTAGAGACCTGTTTTTGCTCAAAGATAAAGTTATCATCTGCTGGATGCCACCCCATGGATTTCCACACCAGGGCAATAGCTTCATTCATCCGACGGCGGAAAATCTCCCGCTCGGGTTTGGGCATGGCTGACGGCAGAGTGAGAATAATGGCCCGCAGCTGGCGCGGGGCGTTGGCATGAGTCATTTTCAAGCGCTGTGCGGCGCTGTTTATTTGCATCAGCGCCTGTGCCAGTAGCTCCGATAACATAAATGTCATCAATGAGCTACGGCTATAATGTGGCGAAAATACTGGCAGCCGCTCGTCAACTGGCACGCTGTACAAAGGCTGGCCGTCATCATTCACCAGATGGGTCAGCGGCAATGCGGTGGCTAAGGGTTCATGTATTTGCGCAGTTTGCGTTTCATTGAAACGCCAGCCTGGGGTATAGGTTTCTTCATCCCACAAATAGCGGCGTGGGCTGGAAATACCGGTAGAACCTTCGGTACCCAACCGGTGCAGCGCCATACGGCTGGCTTCATTACCAACACGGGTAATCGATGGCCAGACAAAAGCATCATCACGGCCACTTTCTACTGAAAAATTCTGTTTGCCAAACTTAGCTTGGGCGAACTCAACCCGGCTCTCAAACAACTCATTATAGAGGTGGTGAGGCTCACTCAAATCGCGGATTTGCAATTCATAGGTTTGTTTCAGACCATGACTTTCGTCGCTACTGTCTTCCACCAAAATACCGCAGGTATGAGAGTTACCGACATCAAGAATAAGGTCGACATTCACTGCGGGTTCTTGCAGGGTGCTGGTATTGATTTTGATCTCTGGCACACCCACCTGGCTGCCCAGTAACTCCAGCAAATTAAGATAGTGGGCTTGATATTCAAACTCGCGCAGCGATGCACTAATATGGCGAGCGGTGCGTTCTTCCTGCTCAGAGGCTTGCTGAATAAAGACTTCGCGTAACCAGCCATCCACCCAGGTCAAATCAAGAAATTCGGCTAATTCTTCATTATGATACGCCAGCGCGAAACTTAATCCGGTTTTAATATCGTTTTCATTGGGCGCGAGATATTCGTTAGCATGGCCTTCCGCGTAAACCTTGGTATCAAAAGCAAGGGTAACCCGTAAGGTATTGCCATCTTGATCAGGGCTATCCAACACTAAAATTTGTACTCTGGCCCAATTATCCGGCCCATTAGTGAAGTTGCGCGGGGGATTAAAACGCAAGAACGGCAGGGGGAGCCAAATTTTATTCAGCAGCTTAAGTGATTGTTCCAGCGGGAAGCTAAATTCCGGTTTTACAATCTCAGGGGCCGCGCCCGGTACCATCAGTGAATATTTGCCATTATGTTCATGGTAATTCAGCCGTAATAGCGGGCCATTGGCACTTTTGCGGACAAATTTATTCGGCAATTCGCTATCAAATTCAGGTTTTAATGCGAAGTCCAAAAACTGGATACCACTATTCTGAATCAGCGAAATTTTCTGTTTATAGTCAGTGATCGTTGCCAGCATAATATTATTTAGTCTCGCGCTTCATCGTCATTGGAAGTGTGGTATTGGCATCATAACGGCCTTTACAATCAGCAATACCGGTAAGACCTTGCTTACAGACGATCTCAGGCATTTGATATTTTGAACCATCACTACACTGCGCCCTATAGCGGCTGTTAATCACCAAATTCCCCGATTTCATTAGCCCGGCGGTAATGTTGGCCTGGCAGGTGACATTGTCACCGTGGGTAATTTTTTACCGTGCCTTTACCATTCTTAATCTGATATTTCAGGCTCGGTGCTCTACCGGTCTGGGCGGCTTTAATATCGGGGCTGACGCGCCAGTTGCCATTAAGGAAGGCGGTCGACCCCACCTTAACCGCATCGAACGGGAGGATCAGCGCACTCTTGCTCTGTGCGGCAGTTAACTCTGGTGCAGCAACCGGTTGTTGTACTACGACAGGTGCCGGGGGAACAATGGTGGCATGTTCTAGCGGGAGTTTTGGCTCCAGCAACGGCGGAGTCATCTTGATAATCGGTGTGCTGGCTTCTGGCTCGGCTTTATCTTTAACGACTTTATCTTCAGCTACCTTATCTTTAGCCACCGCTGGCTTAGCCTCGGGAGCCGCCGACGCACTTTCCGGTATTCCGCCACTGAATTGCACGATTAATGCGATAATTAATGCCACAACGGGCAATGCCCAGCTTAATCGCAGCCAACGAGATGTCTTTTTCTCAGGCAGGGAGGGCGGTACCGGTTCTGGCGTCGGCTCGATGGCTGGCGCAATGTCGGCTGGCAGTGGTGGTTCGCTAATCGCGGCAACCGGCGGCGCAACCGGTGCAACGCTCAGTGGTGAGAATGTCGGCTCAATAGCTTCAGCTGTCTGTCGTAAGCAATCGAGTGGGTCAGTTCGTGTTTTCTGATCCTGACTGACAAATCCCCAAAAAGTCAGTACCGGTTTACCTGCCACCAGATAAACATGATTCTGATCGGGAAATTGCAGGGTTTTGGCCAGCAACACACCGAATAACCGCTGAGCGGCTTTATCTGATTTTTGCGCACGCAGACATAAATCATTGGCACTGGAGAGGCAGGCAGACAGTTGTTTTATCGCGGATTTTCGCTCTGTGGTACTGGCCGCAACCCATGAGGTGACTTTACCTTCAATAGGCGCATACCAGTCAATACGGTCACCTTGTTCATTGAGCTGAGGGATCGCCAGACAATCGGCAATCGGCTGCTGTTTTTTGAGACGCAATGCCTCTCTAATCTGAAGTGCAGCAGCATAAACCGGTTGTCCGTTTTCGCCCAACGCCAGAATATCGTCCAAACTACCACTGCGTAAAAATGATTTCGCCACGCAAAAGAGACCTTTTCAAAGCAGAAAATAAAGTGTTATCTGCGACAGTGACTATTTTAAGGTCTGCGAGGGAGAATCAAACGTGGGAATAAGTGGCAAAATGGGGCGCTGTTTGCCAGTAAAGCGGGTTCTCAGGATTTACCCTGCAACGAAACTGGTTTTTCCGTTACAGGGTATTATTGATTGACTCAAAGACAATAGACGCGGCAACGTCTCAGACTGTTGACTAAGTTGATTGAAGGGGAAATGTTCCGTTGGGTCGTAGTCGCGTAAGCGACCGAAGCGCCCCGAGGGACAGTCGCCCCGTCATACACCTGGTTCATTGCTGGGTTTGTCATCAAGCTCAGACGTGACAACACCGTTTGCAATAGCAACATTTAATCAATTTTGGCACGGTAAAATAAGTTGGAACGCCGCGTTAAGTCAGCTATTTTTAATATGAATAAATTACTTTATAAACAAACTTCTTATAAATAGCTATGTCAGACTCTCAACCTGTTTTGTTGTTTGTCTTCTGGCCACAATACCTGCGGTAATAAAAGTGAGCAGGGCAGAGAGCAAACCGGTAACAATCCAGAATATTGATAATGTATGGAAGTTATAAAGTGTTTTGCCTGCTTCTATTACGGAGGTTTTATCAATAATAACCCCGGTAATAAACTCACCTAACCCGGCACCGGCATAGCTGGCAATACCAATCGTGCCCAGCGCTGCGCCCGCGGCCTTTTTGGATGAAATATCAACGGCAATCAAGCCGCCAAGAAAACAGGTTAATGCCCCTATTGTGGCACCGAAAATAATCATCGCTAATATATCGGTATAATGGTTTCGAGGCATAAATATCATTAAAGCAAAACCAAACGTATTTAATAAACCTATTATTCCGGCCATAACACTGCGATTACGCGGAAAGAATTTGTCTGATAAAATACCGGCGATAATAGTGCCAAATATACCGGCAATAGCATTTACCCCGATGATACCTGATGCTTCCAGCGTGGTATATTGTTTCGCTTGTTGCAGGAAGAAAATACCCCAAGAATTCACCGCGTAGCGGTCGATATACATAAATGCTGACGCCAATGCGAGTGTCCATAATGCCGGATTACGCAGTGACCAAAGTTGGCTTTTTAATACTGAAGTTTTCTCTTCAGCCACACTTTCTGGCTCATTTCGAATCACACTGATAGGCGGGTAACTGGCACTTTGTGGCGAGTCCGTCATAAACAGCAAAATCAGGACAATCCCAACCACGCCCAGCATGGCGGTGGTGAAATAACCAAACTGCCAGCCAAAACCGGCAATCACCGCCGCAATCACCATATAGGTGACAGCCTCGCCGATATTGTGTGCCGTTGACCAAATGGAGTAAAACGTTCCCCGTTCTTTATCGCCATACCAACGGGCTAATGAAACCACACAAGGGCCGACCCCCATTGATTGCGCCCAGCCATTAATACCCCAAAATAGTGTCAGCAGCAGGGCATTGGTAGTGGTGCCCATCATAAAGTTCATACCGGCACTGAGTAGCAGCCCCAAACTCATAAACCGCACGACATTGGCATGGTCAGCAATAAAACCATTCACTAACTTACCGATGGCGTAACAGAAAAACAGCGCTGAACCAATCATGCCCAACTCGGTTGGGGTGATGCCAATTTCCACCAATGCACTTTTGGCGACGGTGAAAGAGAGACGGCAAACATAAAACATCACATAAGCCACCGTCATCGACAAAAACGTGCTCCAGCGCAGAGTGATAAACTTCTTCTCATTAAACACCCCTTGTGGGGCTATCGCCGGTGCAGCTTTAAAGAAAGCGAAAATACCAGACATAATTTCACTCCAGATAGCGGATAAGCAAAATACACGCTGATTAAGCATTCTCCCGAGATTCCGTAAGGGGAGCGATTGATCCTTAATATTGTTGTGAGTGTGTAGGGTACATAATCAGAATGCTGTTGCTGTTCCAGACAATAAGTAAGTAGATAGTAGATAGTAGATAGTAGATAGTAGATAGTAGGCACCGCCCACTACTTCGGTCAGCTATGACTTCAGTGGTTGCTTAACAAATTCAGTCAGTTGCTGATAAACCTGTGGATTGGCCATCAAGACTACGTTGCCTTTTTGCAGCCCGCCATCAGCCAAAAAGTTATTGGTTATACCACCGGCTTCGCGTACCAGAACTATCCCTGGCAGGCTGTCCCACGCATTCATATGGGGCTCGTAGTAGCCAATCAGCCGCCCGGCAGCCACCTGCGCGGTCATCAATGCGCCGGAACCGCTGCGCATAAACATTCCTCCGGCATGCAGCAGATGGTGGAGAAAGGGCAGGAAATCCTCTGGCGTGACACGGTGTGAGGTGCCAGCCCCCATCACTCCATCGCGTACATCTTTGCCCGGATGAACCTGGATAGGCTTACCATTGAGAAATGCACCGCCACCCCGGCAGGCATGGAACAGTTCCTGATGATTGGGATCGTAAACAACACCAATAACCGGTTCGCCATCGACAATCACACCGACAGAAACACACCAGGTATGCAGCCCGTTCAGGAAGCAGGCGGTTCCATCTATCGGATCAACCACCCAGGTACAAGCGGCATTGGCATGACCTCCGCCGGTTTCTTCCCCCAAGAAATCATCCATTGGGAAGCGCTGTGCAATCATATTGCGGGTCAATGCTTCGACTTCGCGGTCAGCCATACTGACCACATCCTGCAAATCATTGCCTTTGTGTTGTATCTCTAATTCTTGTCGTTGCTGGTAAAAACCGAATGCCATAAAGCCAGCAGCTTTCGCGACATCACAGGCAAATTGATAGCGGGAATCAATGTCCGTCGCGCTTAATCTGGTCATATCAAATACTCCTTGTTAGCTTTTGCACTCGTGTGCAAACAAAGAAACTCATGTGGCCGGTAACAACTCTGCTACATGATAATGGCGATAATGAAAATATTATTCCGTGATCGCTTGCACATAAAACAAATCATTCATTTTATGCTGATTGTCGAACAACCAATTCCACTGGAATCGTCTTTTGTACCGAAGGTTGTTCAAAGCGACGAATGCGATTTACCAGTAAATTTACCGCAGTTTGCGCCAAACAGTCGGTATCTTGCCGGATAGTCGTTAATTGGTAGGCGGCGTAGGTTGCCTGTGGGATATCATCGAAACCGATGATTCGAACCGGTTGCTGGGGCAGATGGCGGTGTAAATAATCCATTGCGCCCATTGCCAGCATATCGGTGGCACAGAATAACCCATCGAGATCAGGGCACTGTGCTACTAAGGCCGCCGCAGCATCCCAACCCGCTTCATAACCGCCTTTCTCACAAAAAATGCTCGCGAGTGGCTGCCCGTGGGCTGTTAATGCTTGCTCAAACCCATGATGGCGTTGGCGGGTACTGAAATTGTGGGCATTTTCACCAATAAACCCGGCGGCCGTCACTCCTTGAGCTAACAGGTGCTGGGCCGCCAAGGTCGCGCCTTGCGCATTATCACTGCAAACCTGATCTGCTCCGTCTAATTCGGTCTGGCGATTGATCAAGGTGACAGGGATTTTTCTGGCGAGATACTCTTCGGCTAAGGAGAGGGGGGGAGCGCCAGAGGTAAGAATCACACCGGCCACATGGTAACTCAGTAACTCTCGTAGCTGAGGTTCCAATTGCCTGGGGTCATCGGCGTTCATCAACAGCGGCATAAACCCTTGAATCGCCAGATGATGGGCCAATGGAGCCAACAATTTACTGCGAAATGGGTTATCAAAACCCGCCGTCACTAATCCGATAAAATTACTGCTGCCGGTTATCATTGAGCGCGCAATAATATTGACCTGATAGCCAAGTTCAGTTGCCGCCGCCTGAACGCGCTGGCGTGTTTTTTCTGAAACAGAGGCTCCGGGAGTAAAGGTGCGTGAAACCGCGGAACGAGACACACCCGCTAGCCTGGCAACATCACTGGCGGTAACCCAACTGTTTTTTGCTTCGCTCATCTTACTGGCTCGGTATTGTTTTGCGGTGGGCGCTTGCGGCAAGTATACGTTTCTGTCGATGTTGAATCATTAGTATTTTCGCGCTAAGACATTTAGATTATCAAAACAGCAAATCAGATTGCTGACCAAGCCAACGGAAGGAAATACCGTGAATCAATCACAAGCGACAACTCATCTCTCGGCCGTTGAGGCGATAGAGAGGCTGGAGACATTATACGAGGCGGCGCTGAGCGCATTGCGTGATGCTATCAGCGCCTATATTCGCGATGGGGCTTTGCCTGATGTGGGTGACCGGGCGAAGGGCTTATTTTCATATCCACAGTTGAGTGTCAGTTGGGATGGCCGATTCCGGGATCATCAACGCACCAGAGCTTATGGCCGTTTTTCGCGCACCGGTCAGTACAGCACCACAATCACCCGGCCAACATTATTCAAAGAATATCTGACTGAACAGCTGACATTACTCGAAAATGAGTACAATGCGGTGTTTGAAGTGACACCGTCACAACAAGAAATGCCGTATCCCTTTGTTATCGATGGCTCTGACCTGATTCTCGACCGCTCGATGACCGCAGGGCTGGCCCAGCATTTTCCGACCACCGATTTGGCTAAAATCTGTGATGGCATCACTGACGGTATTGATATTGCTGGCGTAGATTTCCCGCTATCGCATTTTGATGCGCTACGGACAGACTTTTCCCTGGCACGACTCAAACATTACACCGGCACACCGGCAGAACATATTCAGCCCTATATTCTATTTACCAATTACAGCCGCTATGTTGATGAGTTTGTCAGCTGGGCCTGTCAGCAGATTCTGGATCCATCCAGCCCTTATAAGGCGCTATCTTGCGCCGGTGGGAGTTACATCACCGCTGAAAATGCTGAGCCAGAGAAGACAACATCTGATTTGGCATGGAAAAAATACCAAATGCCGGCCTATCATTTAATCGCAGAAAGCGGGCATGGCATCACACTGGTGAATATTGGCGTCGGCCCCTCTAATGCCAAAACCATTTGTGACCATCTGGCGGTGATGCGACCACACGCATGGCTGATGATCGGGCATTGCGGTGGTTTACGTGAAAGCCAGGCGATTGGCGATTATGTATTGGCCCATGCTTATTTGCGTGATGACCATGTGTTGGATGCGGTGCTGCCACCGGATATTCCGATCCCCAGTATTGCTGAAGTTCAACGGGCATTATATGACGCCACCAAAGCGGTGAGCGGTATGCCGGGGGTTGAAGTCAAACAACGGCTGCGTACCGGAACGGTGGTGACTTCCGACGATCGTAACTGGGAGCTGCGTTTCTCCGCCTCTGCACTGCGTTTTAGCTTAAGTCGTGCGGTGGCGGTTGATATGGAAAGTGCCACGATTGCGGCGCAAGGATACCGATTCAGGGTGCCTTACGGCACATTACTGTGTGTGTCAGATAAACCGTTGCATGGTGAAATCAAGCTGCCGGGGCAGGCGAATCACTTCTATGAAGGTGCCATTTCCGAGCACTTACAGATTGGTATTCGAGCCATAGATTTGCTGCGCGCGGAGGGTGACCAACTGCATTCGCGTAAATTGCGCACCTTTAACGAACCTCCTTTCCGTTAATATCACTGTTGTTGCCCCTCGCGACTGAGGGGTAACGCACTCGTTGCCTCCAACTGAGAAAACAAGCCAATAATGTGTTGTAACACCGGATCGGATTTTTGCGCCTTATGGATATGCGCATAAATATTAAGTTTACTGCTATCCAGAAACGCTGTTTTAACTGTTTTCAGCGGTAAAATTGCACACATTTGCCGGGCAAAGAGTGCCGGAGCAAACATCAGAGCATCAGAGTGAGCAGTATGTATCAACAGGTTGCTAAATGAGGTGCTGCGGTAAGTGCGGTGAACCGTATAAATATCATCGAATGCAACCAAGTATTGTTCTTTTTCGACGGCGTCCTGCGGCAAGATCCACCCCAGTAACTCTTCAGCCTTTAGCTCTTCAAGGGTAATGGCTTCTTTGACCCGTGGATGGTCACGTCGGCATACCAATACCGAGTTGGACTGAAATAGCGGGTAGCGCTGAATGGCACTGTCATTTTCCAGACTAAAACCAATATCAATATCGTATGCCGTCTTCTTCTTGAAAAACTCAAGCCGTTTTTGCACTGAGGGTTGATTGGAGAGAAATTCATACGACAGCGAGTGACCCTGCGGGGGATTTTGCATCATGTAGCCAAGCAACCAGAATTCAACTAATGAACTGCTCCGTATCCTGAGGGTACGCATAGCAACACCTTGCTGGTTAAGCAGCGCGCTTTTATTGACCCCTGAATCCATCATTTCCAGTGCAGGTTTGAAAATTTTATATAATTCAAGTGTCAATGCGGTTGGCTGCATGCCAGTTCCGCCTCTAAACATAATCGGATCGTTGTAATGCCTTCTCAGTTTATTCAGCACCACACTGACGGCGGATGCACTCATATCCAGCCTTACCGCCGTTTGCGACACCGTTCCTGTTTCGACAATCGCGCATAAAACGCGGGTGAGATTCAAATCAAGTGAGCTATTCACGCAGGATCCCAAATATTATTTTGCTAACTATCAGTATAGACAGCACTTTTTGATTTTCAAAAACTAACTTTTAGCTTTGACGATAGTAATTGATACTTACAGAGCCTAGATTTACCTCACGAACCTCATAAAGCGTTTTCAATTTATATTTTTCATCGGATTTTTCTGAAGAATTATAAATGCAATCCTAATGACTTAGAGGGGGATTCGTAAGGATAATGCCGCTTATGAAAATAGAACCTTTTAAATACCCACATAATAATTGTGGAATTAATAATGCCACTGAAAAGATCAATTTCTTTTTTTATAGTGATTCTGATTTATTGGCATATTCCCTCAGCCAACTGGTTCAGAGCATCAGTGATATCGATTATGCTCATTTAATTAAAGTAAATTTCTTTCATATAACAGTTATTGATGAAACTGTAATCAACATGTTAAGAAGTAGCGTGAATAATGTCATTATATTCGATCTTGATAGTATGTTTTACACTGAAAAAATACATGTGATAAATGATCTTAAAAAAACCAATCACACTCTACAGTCAATTGCACTTTGTAACGATCAGGAGTTTTTAATTTATTATAGATTCTATTCATCTTTTTTTGAGCTTGTTTTAAGAAAGAAAATTAAAATCAATGAATTGACTAAATATCTCGGTGCATTTATTGATGGATTTATCGCGCGACATGGCGAATTCTCACCAAGTGAATACGTTTCATCGAAACATTACTTTTATATGTTAACAGATAAAGAATCAGCCATTTTAAAGAAAATCCTGGCTGGAGAAACCAACAAGAAAATAGCCAATACATTATTTATCAGTGAGAAAACCGTCTGTAGTCATCGTTCAAAGATCTACTCGAAATTTGGTGTCAGAACATTATCTGAATTATATTCAAGATTAAAACATGAATCACTTATTGTTTAATTTCTTTAAGGTAAAGAAGCAGCAACAAACTTGGCGCTGACAAATTAAATAAAACTAACACTCATCAAATTTAATTAAATCTAAAAACCTCATTCCATCAATCGTGGACGGAGCGTTGCTATCTATATTTCGGAGTTTATATGCATAAAATTTACCGCTTTATAAAAACTTTTATGGTTAGCTGCCCGGTGTTATTGGGTGGATTTTCTGTCGTTGACGCTAAAGCTGAAACCGCACTTAATACCCAGTCCGGGCCAATTTATTTATCCTTGCTGGGGCCAGAAACCCAATTTGTGGTGGCTGATAATGCCACCATTACAGCCATAACTGATAGCGCGATTTTTGGTGATAATAGTGCCAACTGGCGGCTGATTGTTTATGGTTCAGTGCTTGATAATCCCAACTATTCTGTTGCCGCAGGCGTGGTTCATCTCGACGCTAAAACGGCCGCTGGCTCTCAGCTGGATAACTACGGCATTCTGGCGGCAAACCAAGCCGGGAACAATGTGTCTGGTGTAAAACTGGAGAATGGGGGGGTTGTCGTTAACCATGTCGATGCCCAGATTAGCAGCCTTGGCGGTTACGGTATCGTATCCAGCGGAGCATTGGCCGCTATTTGGAATGACGGCGCCATAAGTGGTTATTCCAGCGGGGTTCGCTTGGCTAGCGGAGGTTCGGTTATCCAGAGTGCTACCGGGACGCTGGTCAGTAGCGATGGCCCTGGTATTTTATCTGATAGTGGTATTTTTTCGGTGAATAATGCGGGCAGCATTACCGCCAATGTGGCCGCGGGTATCCTTGCGCGGGGTGACAGCAGCGGCTCTATCTCGAATAGCGGCACCATTACCGGGCCAAATGCCATTGCTATCCAAGGCAATGCCGGGATGATAATCAATAACACCGGCACCTTCACCGGCACCAATGGCACAGCGGTTGATCTTAGTGGCAGTAATAACCAACTGATATTAGATACCGGCAGCGTTATCAATGGCAAAGTGGTGAGTCGCGGTAGCAATAACACCCTCGCATTGCTGGGTGATGGCACCGCCACTAATGATTTCAGTGGATTGTCCTCAGTTTCAGCCATTGGCACCGGTCTTTGGACTCTGGGCGGCAATGTCACGACCACGGCGGCCAGCACTTCAGCGTTGGAGGTACAAAACGGCAAATTAATCATCACCGGTCAATTGACCAACAGTGGCGTTGGGGCGGCAGCCAATGTCTCACATGGTGGGATATTACAAATTGGCACTGGCTTGAGCCGCGGTAATCTCATCAGTGACGTCAATATTGAACAGAGTGGGACAGTCGGTGGTTATGGCAGCGTCACCGGCAAGGTGAACAATGCCGGTAATCTTATCGTGGGGCAGGCATTGTCCGGTGAGGGACATGGCGAGTTCACCATCAACGGTGACTACCATGGTCAGGGCGGGACAGTCGTCTTTGATACCGATATGGCAGCGGATAATGCTGCAACAGACAAATTGATAATCAATGGTTCTACTTCTGGTGAGAGTCATATCCGCGTTCAGAGCGCACACGGCGAGGGCGCTCAAACCTATGATGGTATTAAAATTATCACGGTCAATGGCCGTCAGTCTGACGGGCAATTTAATTTGCTGGGCCGTGCGGTGGCCGGGCCTTATGAATATTTTCTGCAACAAGGCACACTGACTGACCCGGACAACAAAGACTGGTATTTGCGTTCAACCTTTGGTGGCATCGCTCCGGTTAGTGGCGATACCGGTGGTGGTGCCAAAGACATTCCGGCGAGTAGCAAAACACTGCGCCCAGAAGCTGGCGGTTATATGGCCAATTTAGCTGCGGCACAAACCCTGTTCAACTTGCGACTCAATGACCGCGAAGGTCGCGCCGAAAACTCAAGTATGTGGCTGCGTCAGGTGGGTTCACGCACTGGCTTCAGTGATGGCAGCGGCCAGTTACACAGCACCGCCAATGCTTATGTGGTGCAAGGTGGCGGCGAAGTATTGAGTGCGGCAATGGGGCAGAATGACCGCTTGGGTGTCGGTGTCATGGCCGGTTATGGTTATAACAATAATCAGACCCAATCTAACCGCACCGGTTATAAATCACGCGGCACGGTGGATGGTTACAGTGCCGGCATTTACGCCACCTGGTATCAGGATGCCAAAAATCAGCAGGGTGCCTATGTGGATAGCTGGTTGCAATACAGCAAACTCAATGCCAGCGAGCAGGGCGATGAGTTGGCAATGCAAAGTTATAACATCAATGGTTTGAGTGCCTCGGTTGAAAGTGGTTACCGCATGCCGGTGTATCATGGTGTCAACGGTGATGTGTTTGTGACGCCACAGGCGCAGGTTATCTGGGATGGACAGAAAGCAGATACGGTGCATGATGACAGTAATACCCAAGTTCAATCAACAGGAGCGGATGTTATCAATACCCGAATCGGTGTTCGAGTGGCGCGTGATAGTGTCAGTGATCAGGATAAAGGCAAGGATAAGCTGTTCACGGTTTACTCGGAAGTGAACTGGCTACATAACAGCAAAGATCCCGGCGTCGCGATGGATAACATTACAGTGAGTCAGGCTGGCAGCCGCAACGTGGGTGAAATAAAACTTGGGGCGGAAGGTAAACTGAATAAAAATTGCAATACCTGGGCCAATGTTGGTCAACAAATAGGTGGCAGTGGTTACAATGACAGCCGCGTGACGGCGGGCCTTAAGTACGCATTCTAATCACTACTGATAAGAAAATTAAGCACCAATAAGAATGAAACGCTGCGGGCAGTCCGTGGCGTTTTTCTTTTTCAAATCAGCTTGATGCTACTGACCCCATCACCTGCTGGATAAAATTATCCCGTACCCAATCTTGTATGCGATCATCCCAGGCGATACCCACTTGCCAACTGAGATTCTCTCCACTGAGTGGCATGATATTTATGCCAGGCGGCGCAATATGCACCACACTTTGCGGTAATAAGGCAACGCCGATACCAGCAATCACCAGCGCCAGTATGGTCTGAATATCTTCAACTTCTTGCGTCGTGGGCGCATACCATTGGTTTGATTGCAAAAATAGATCGGTTTGTGCATTGAGCCCACGCCCACGCTCAGTATATAAACGCAGCAATGGCAGGTGTTTTAACCACTCATCGGGGGAGTGTGTTTTATTTTGTGCTGTCACCAGCACCAGGCGGTCGTCAAATAAAGGATAAAAATTCAATACCGCTGTGGGAGGAGCACGAACAAAGCCAATTTGCAGTTCACCGCGCGTTAATAACGCATATTGTTGCGCCGAGGGAATATCTTCCAGGGTGATAGAAATCGCCGGGAATTGCTGTCGGAATTTGGCGATATAATGTGGCGCGGTATAGAAAGTCGATAGACCAAACCCGATGGCGAGCAACCCTTCAATACCCTTAGCAACGCGGGCGGCAGATTGCAAAAAAAACTCGGATTGACTGACCGTTTTCTCAGCTTGTGCGAGTAATTGTTGCCCACTGCGTGTCAACGCCGCGCCATGTCGCCCACGGGTGAACAAGTGAATATTCAGCATCGATTCCAACAAGTTAATCTGCTTGGTCAGTGCCGGTTGCGTCACGCAAAGGGCCTGTGCAGCATCGCCATAGTTGCCTTTTTGTGCGAGCATCACAAAGGCTTTCAGTTTTTGGTGTTATCGGCATCAGTCAATCAGCTTATCCAGTCAAGCAATACAATTATCAGGACTGGAGCAGGCAGCTCTATCAAAATACTGGCTTATTACGGGATATTGGCATGTGCTTGTATACCGCGCTGATTGGCATCGATTGCTGCAAACAGGGCGACCGACTCTAAAATGTCGCTTGTATGCTGATGGCTCGGTTGCAACACTCAGCTATCAGCAGCGGTGATTCTTACACGGTTTTTGATACCCCCTGGGGCGTCAAAGTTGGCATTCTTATCTGCTGGGATAACAATTTGGTGGAAAATGTGCGCGCAACCACCTTGCTTGGCGCTGATATATTATTAGCACCGCATCAAACTGGCGGAACGCATTCCCGCAGCCCATATGGTATGAAGCCCATTCCACTCGACCTCTGGGCGCAACGCACGGAAAGAAAAGCGGAAATGACGGCGGCTATTCGCGGCGTAAATGGTCGGGAATGGTTAATGCGTTGGTTACCGGCCCGTGCACATGATAATGGCCTGTTTATTCTATTCAGTAATGGTATTGGCGCGGATGATGATGAAGTTCGTACCGGTAATGCCATGATACTGGACCCTTATGGCCGTATCATTAATGAAACCTGGGAAGCCGCCGATGTGATGGTCAGTGCTGAATTAGATTTGTCGTTAATCCCACTCAGCACGGGACGGCGCTGGATTTATGGCCGTCGGCCCGAAATGTACTCTATTTTAACTCAACGGCAAGGTTATGAACGGGATGCCATTTCAGCACGTTTTTCCACTGACATTCCTGACGTGAAAAAACCATAAATTAGCCAAAAGTAGGGGGCGGGGAAACCGGCCTACCTGCGCACACCAGTACCAATACTGATACTCGATATGCCGCTTGAACCGCCACTCACCCCAACATGGCCAGTATTGGCACAGGCGACCAGTAATAGCGTAAGCATCACGAGGGTTAATATTTTCATTTGAAGCCCTTGGTTTATCAATTAGTTCGTAATCATAACATTCAGTATATAACTAAAGCTTCTGGCGACCGACGCTTCTGTCATCAGTGACAGCGGAATAGGTCGCCTTGCCAATAATAAACAGCGCAAATAGTGAGTCACATCCGCCTTATTCAACCTGATTGGTGACTGTATCTGTTTAATAATCAGATCAACAACGTCGCAACACTCAATCAAGAGAATCGTCTATGCATTTTACTCAAGCCATTGCCAGACTTCCTGCTGACACCTGTGGTAGCGGCCAGACCACCGCCCAATTGGGCGCGCCGGATATTGCTGCCACCGGGCAACAATTTTTGGCTTATGTCGATACTTTGCTGCGACTTGGCCTGAAAGTGACTATCTTACCGGCGGCTCCGACCTTCCCGGATGCCCACTTTGTCGAAGATACGGCGGTGGTGATGCCGGAGCTGGCGGTGATAACTCACCCCGGAGCGCCAAGTCGCCAAGGCGAAGTGGACACCATTGAGCCACTGTTCACCGATCGCCCTGTTTTTCGCATGAGTCATCAGGGGCATCTTGATGGCGGTGATGTGTTATTAGTCGATAAACAGTTCTTTATCGGGCTGACGTCGCGCACCGATAAAGCGGGCATTAGCGAGTTTACCTCTGCGGTCGGGCGCTATGGTTATCAAGTGACCGCCATTGAAGTGAGCGCCGGTCTGCACCTGAAATCCATTGTGAACTATGTGGGCCGCAACACCTTGTTGCTAACCGAAGATTACCAACACCATCCGGCCTTTGCTGGCTTTAACACTATTGTGATTACCGATGCGGAGTCTTACGCCGGTAATACCTTATGGATCAACGATACGCTGATTACTCCGCAAGGTTATCCTGCTACCTTGGCGCAAATTGAAAAGCTGGGGATGCCTATTGTCCAACTGGATACCAGTGAATTTAAAAAAATGGATGGCGGCTTGACCTGCCTCTCACTTCGTTTCTGATCTTTGCCAACACCGGGATTTTAATAATGAAAAAGACATTCGCTGCATTATTGACTGGCTTGATACTTTCCGCTCCCGTAGCGGCTCAGACGATAGAAACTATCAGTTTTGGTGTGGACGGCGGATACCCACCGTTTGATGTGCTGGCGCCCAGCGGCGAGATAACCGGCTTTGATATTGATATTGCAAATGCATTATGTGACAACCTGCATGCCAAGTGTGTGTTCGTCAAACAACCTTTTGAAAGTATGATTGCCGCACTGAATGCGCGTAAGTTCGATGCCATTATTGCCTCGCTGAGTATTACCGATGAGCGCAAAAAAGAAGTCGACTTTACCGATCGCTACTACCGCAGTGCGGCACAATTAGTGGCGCGCAAAGGCAGCCCATTGTCACCTGATGTTGCCAGTCTGACAGGGAAAACTGTCGGCGTGCAGACCGGATCCATCCATGAAACTTACGCCAAAAAACATTGGGGTGGGCAAGGGGTCAAAATTGTCTCTTACGCCAATCAGGATAATGTCTATCTGGATCTGATCAACGCCTCGCTGTCAAGCTGCCAGCAGGATTGCTTTTGCCGGGCCGGTTATTCAAGACGCTCATCGGGATGTTGAATTCAATGGTTTTCAGTTTCGATATTTTGTTGATTAGGGCCGGTTAGCCGGTCGATAATGGTCGTAGACTATTTGCCGTTACTGGCACAAGGGGCGGGCTTATCACTGTGCGTGATGCTGTTGTCACTGGCCGTGGCACTCACACTCGGCCTGATTAATGCGGTTATCAAGCTGTTTGGCCCGCGCTGGCTACGTTGGATCTCTACCGGCTACACCACATTAGTGCGTGGTATTCCTGAACTGGTGATCATGCTATTGCTGTTTTTTGGCGGCGAAATGTTGGTCAATGGTTTTCTCGGTCTGTTGGGATTAGGGCCGGTGCGCTTCAATACTTTTGTTTCCGGAGTGCTGGCAATCGGCATTGTATTTGGTGCGTATTACACCGAAACCTTCCGTGGCGCGTTTCAAACCGTCGATCGCGGTCAGTTGGAAGCCGCGGTGGCTTACGGCATGCGCCCCGGCCAAGTGTTTCGTCGTATTATGCTGCCGCAAATGCTTAGCTTTGCCATTCCCGGCATCAATAATAACTGGCTCGGTTTGATGAAAGCCTCTGCTTTGATCTCGATTTTGGGATTGGAAGATATGGTGTGGCTGGCCGAGCAGGCGGGGCGCGCAACACAAAAACCTTTCCTGTTCTACTTCCTGGTGGCGATGATTTATATGGTGATTACCGCGCTGTCCAGTTGGGGCTTTAGTCTGTTGGCGCGGCGTTATGCACTGTCAACCTCAACGGCGGCGAGGGCGCGCTGATGAACCTGCAAACTATCATAGAAGCGGTGCCAACATTTCTCTATAGCGACGGTGCTGATACCACCGGTCTGGCGATGACCGCCAAACTGTTTTTACTCTCGGTGTTCCCCGGTTTACTGCTGGCGCTGGTGATGGCTGTCGGGCAGGCATTCGGCCCACGTCCGTTGGCCTGGTTGATTCGCAGTGTGACTTATTTCTTTCGTAGCACGCCACTCTACCTGCAACTCATGCTCATCTACTATGGCCTGTCGCAGTTTGACATTGTGCAGTTAGGCTGGCAGGACGACCAACCCTTTTGGCTGCTGTTCCGTGATGCTACTTTCTGCGCCACACTAGCGTTGGTGCTCAATACCAGCGCTTATGTTGCGGAGTTATTGGCGGGCATGATGGTGACTTTCCCGCGTCAGGAGTGGGTGGCTGGCGAAGCGTTTGGTATGAGTCAGTGGCAAATCATTCGCCGTTTGGTATTACCAGCGACATTACGCCGCGGTATTCCGGCGTTGAATAATGAAATGGTGTTCTTGCTGCATGCAACCTCTCTGGCCAGTACCGTCACATTGCTCGATATCACCGGTGTAGCACGGGCTTTCTATGCTGCCACTTATTCGCCGTTTATTCCGTTTCTGATGGCGGCGGCGCTGTATTTATTGTGTACATTTATATTGATTTTCTTGTTTTCACGTGCGGAACGGCGCTGGTTAGCCTTTGCCCGCCACGATTGAATCCAGCGGGCAATCCAGCTTTAAGCATTTTTAACAATTTTAAGCATTTTCAACAGCTTTAAGCACGTTTGATAGCCTGTAACTCGGTGATGGTGACGATTTTATCGACGCGGAATTTTTTACTGGTGAGCCAGGTGTCGGCCAGTAGTCGGTAGTGCTCCATGTGGCGGCAGCCAATGCGCACCAGAAAATCAAAACTACCGCCGACCAGCCAGCAATCCAGCACCTCTGGTGTTTTACGCACTTCTTGCTCGAAGGCCGCTTGAGAGTGCCCGTGGTCGGCTAAGGCAATTTGTGCTTGGATAACAAAAGCATGCTCGGGTTCCGGTAGCTCAATAATCGCACTATAACCACGGATAATACCGGCGCGCTCCAACAGCCGAACGCGCTCCAAACAGGGGCGGGCGGTCAAATTGACCTGCTCGGACAACTTCTGATAAGAGATACGGCCATCCTGGCTCAGGATTTCAAGGATTTTTTTGTCAATTCGGTCAAGCCGGGGTTTCTTTTCCACAGATAGGACGTCCAATGAAAATCAATAATCATAAGTTACCTGAACATGCCCTGAGTGGGCAGCGTCAATTAACCAGTTTTCATTTCGGCCAGCCGGGTGTGGGCGAGAAAATCTACCTACAGGCGGGCCTACATGCCGATGAACTGCCCGGAATGCTGGTATTACATTATCTTAAAAGATTACTGAGTCAGGCGGAACGGCGCGGAGAAATTCAGAGTGAAATAATTATTGTGCCTATAGCTAACCCGGCAGGTATTGCACAAGTGCTGTTAAACAGTGGAATAGGTCGTTTTGATTTGGTCAGTGGCCGCAATTTTAATCGTGATTTCCCTGATTTGGCTAAATTAGTCTCACAACGGCCAGGGGCGGCGACATTAAGCGAAAAAGAGACGACGCCACAACAGATACGCCGCGCGATGGTCGCTGCATTACAGAGTTTGCCTGCGCTCAGTGAAGTGGATGCTTTGCGCCAACATTTACTCATGCTGGCCTGTGATGCTGATTTGGTGCTGGATTTGCATTGCGATGACCGCGCTATTTTGCATCTGTATGCCGATCCGGCCTGGCAAACATCAGTGGATGTGCTCGCGCAGTTTTTGCATATTGACACCGTGCTACTTTCACAAGATAGCGGTGGCGGTTCGTTTGATGAAGCCTGTGGCTTGCCGTGGCATCGGCTAGCTGCACATTATCCTAACCTGGCCCCCGCCTGTATGGCCGTGACGGTTGAATTACGCGGGCAACAGGATGTCAGTCACCCGCTGGCCAGCGCGGATGCCGAGCGTATTTATCAATATTTACAACATCGTGGCGCTATTGCTGGGGTTGTCCCTGAAATTCCGCAGCGAGAGGTGGTGATGTTGCCTTTTTCCGCCGGGGAAATCGTCAATGCGCCAGCCAGTGGTTTGCTGTTGCTATTGCGTCAGCCGGGCGAATGGGTGACAAAGGATGAAGTCGTCGCTGAAATAATTGATCCGCTTACTGATACGGTTAAAGCGGTGCGGGCAACAGCGGGCGGAATTATCTATGCCAGCAGGCGTACTCCGTTTGTGACGTTGGGGGCTGAAGTGATGAAAATTGCCGGGAAAACCCCCTACGCAGGTGGCGGGGGGTTAGCGTCCTAAGTGTTAAAGACTTAACTCGCGCAGCAGCGAAAATCAACATGTGGCTCCGCAAAATTTGCAATCTGCCACTCGTGATTTTCAACAGCAATTGATGACCCAAATGCTAAAGGAAAAGGGATTGGGTAGACGCGGGCTAAATAAGCGCCCTCAACCCTGAGAAAATCAGGCTTGAGGGCGGAATATATACTATTTTATCAGTCGGTCAAAATCTGAAGCATCATGGCGCTCAGCTAACTGTTCTTCTGGCGCTCCCCAGGTTTTATTGACGATACGGCCGCGCTGGACAGCAGGGCGCTTACCCATGGTTTCGGTCCAACGTATCAGGTGAGTATAGGATTTCACATCCAAGAATTCACCCGCTTCATATTGCAAGCCCAGTACCAGATTGCCGTACCACGGCCAGATAGCGATATCCGCAATGGAATACTCATCTCCCGCAATATATTCATGAGTCGCGAGCTGTGTATTGAGCAAATCGAGCTGACGCTTGGCTTCCATCGTAAAACGGTCGATGGCGTATTCAATTTTCACTGGCGCATAGTGATAAAAATGGCCGAAACCACCGCCCAAATAAGGGGCTGCACCTTGTAGCCAGAACAGCCAATTGAGTGCTTCGGTTCTGGCAGCAGGGGATTTTGGCAAGAAATGACCGAATTTATCCGCCAAATACAGCAGAATAGCACCAGACTCAAAAACCCGGACTGGCGGGGTGGTTGAATGGTCCATCAAGGCCGGGATTTTTGAATTTGGATTAACGGCAACAAACCCACTTGAGAACTGATCACCTTCACCAATACGAATCAGATGGGCATCATATTCCGCCCCTTTCTCGCCCACAGCCAACAACTCCTCCAACAAAATGGTGACCTTCTGACCATTCGGCGTGCCCATGGAATACAGCTGTAAGGGGTGTTTGCCAACCGGCAGGTCAGCTTCGTATCTGGCACCGGCAGTCGGGCGATTGATTTTGGACCACACACCACCGCTGGCATTGTTTTCCGTCCAGACTTTGGGTGGTTGATATTCGTTATCTTTCATCGTAGATGACCTTATTTGAGAATGAAGACGAACTGAATAATACTCATAGTGATTATGCCTCAATCATAAAGAATAACAGGGATAATATTTCTGTCATTCCAGCTCCCTATAGTGAAGTTGCTTTTTACCTTTGGGCAATAAAAATAATTAGGGAACTTAACATGCAGATGAAAAAATTCAGATTGGCATTGCTGGCCAGTAGCATCGCGTTCAGTACCTCGCTGTGGGCGCAAGCTGTTGAAGTGCCAGCAACACTGGTCGGGCATGCGGTTTTGCCAGTGAAATCAATGGTTGCAGCGCCTGCTGATGCGCCGACTGATTTACAACAAAGTGGCAAATACACCAGTGGTCAACGCGTAAGTACATTGGGCGCAGTCGCCGGTAAATCTGCCGATCGCCCAACAGGAATCGGTTTGCCAATCACCGGCCAGCCACTACAAGGTCATTCTGGAATAAAACACATGCCCGATGGCACCTATTGGGTGCTGACCGACAATGGATTTGGTAGCAAAGCTAACTCGCCGGACGCCATGCTGTATCTCAATCACTATGATATTGATTTCAAAAATGGCAGTGCCACGCCCCTGCAAACTCTGTTCTTGCACGATCCTGATAAAAAAGTCCCTTTCCATATCACCAATGAAAGTACTGATAAACGCTATCTGACCGGCAGTGATTTTGACCCCGAAAGCTTCCAGTTTGCCGATGATGCACTGTGGATTGGTGATGAATTCGGTCCTTATCTGATTAAGGCCGATTTGAACGGAAAAGTGTTAGCGGTATTTGAAACACAGGTTGATGGTAAAGTAGTGAAATCACCTGATAATCCAACACTTACGTTGTCAGGCGCTCCGGATGGTAAACAGAATTTTCAAGTGGCGCGCTCAAAAGGATTTGAAGGGATGGCGGTGTCACCGGATGGCAGCAAGCTGTATCCCATGTTAGAAGGTGCGCTGTGGAATGGCGAAAATTTTGAAAACATTGATGGCAAACGCTACCTGCGCGTGTTGGAGTTTGATGTTAAAAATCAGGCGTGGACAGGGCGCAGCTGGCAATATGTGCTGGAAGATAACCAAAACGCTATTGGTGATTTCAATATGATTGATGCGAAGCATGGATTAGTGATTGAACGCGACAACGGTGAAGGGACAGCGGATAAAGCTTGTGCAGCAGGGGCTGCGACCGATAAGTGTTTTAGCCAAATAGCCAAGTTCAAGCGTGTCTACAAAATCGCCTTTTCTGATGAAAACGTCGGCAAACCAGTAGAAAAAGTTTCATATATTGATCTGCTCAATATTAAAGATCCGCAGAACCTGGCACGTAAACCGCTAAATAATGGTGTGCTGACATTCCCATTTTTTACCATTGAAAACGTTGATGTGGTAGATGCGAACCATATCATTGTTGGTAACGATAATAATTTCCCATTCTCCTCCAGCCGTCAGCCTAATGAGGCAGATGATAACGAGTTTATCCTGTTGGATGTTAAAGATTTATTGAGCCAGTAGCTGACTCAATTCTTCCGGACAAGCCCGTCTAGAGCGGGCTTTTACTCTTGAGTATCATGCTTCATACAGTACTGTTGATGCTTCTTTGACTTGCCGTTCAAGAATATTAAGTGTCTTGGATAATACATTTTCTTGTTCTGTAAACCATTGTTCTTTATCAGGCAGAGAAGTGGCCAGCCGCCATGACTCTTCACCCTCCAGAGCTTTCAGTTCGTGCAATATCGCATCAATTTGTTTTCTGACTTCATCGATTTTACGCCGCAACCGCTCAAGATCATCAATAACATCACTGGACATCAATGGCTCAAGCCCTTGTTTTAAACTCTCCAGCAATGCGTGAATAGCAGGGAAGTCACCACGTTGGCGGGCTTGATTGAGCTGAACCATCAGCTGATGAGCTTTCTCTTTAAACTCATCAGCGACTAAATCTGGATGGCAGAGCCGGCTGGCTTGCCGCCACAACCGTTTGAGTTCCTGACGTTGGTGAGAAGAAAGTTTCTTGTCATTATTAAGCCGCTGCTCGGCATCTGTTTGTTTTTCCTGATAACTTTCATATTTCTCTTTTGCGTCTTCACGTGCTTTGCGTGTTGACTCAGTATTTCGCGTACAAAAGTTATTTTCCAGCTCTTTAATCTCTGCCAGCAATGCAGTAATCAACTCTGCCTGTTGTTGAATTCGGTTTCTTATCTCAATAGTTTCGCTAGATATGGATGGCAGTGCCAACCAGCGTTGCTTTAATGCAGCGAGTTCATCTATTGCCTGAGATATGTACTGCTGACAGTTGCGATAATCGCGTTCTCTGCGGCGAGCTTCAGCCTCGGCTTTGCGCAAGGTGCTTTCCGCCAACTGTTTGCGCAAATTAAGAATTTGCTTCATCAACGGGCCGAGACGCACCAGGTAAAGGTCATTAAAATCATCTAGCAACTGAATACGTTCATTACGTTTATCGATTAAATCGCTTAACTGTTCCTCCAGCGCTTTCAACTCAAGCTTGCAAGCCGACAGCTCGATATCTTGCCACTGCGTGACTCCTTGCTTGCTTCCCAGCCACGCAGAAATAGCCTCCAAAGCATGGGTGAATTTTCCCTGTTCGATCGCCGTGACGATAAAAACCAGTATGGCATCCTGAGTCTCACTTTTAAGATAAGGGAGTTGATGTCGAATAATGTCGTCATCTTCAAGCTCAATACCGCTTTTAATGATCTCCAGCCGTTTAATGAGTTTTTTCATAAATATAGGATTTGCTGATCGCTAGACAGAATACCTACATACTAAACAACGGCTTCACATTGTTCCAGATGAATGAGGAGTGATCCGGTCAGGATGCTCAGATAGTTAGGCGGGCATGTGCGATAAATCACATTCGATGCGCCGCAGGAAAAATCACAATGAATGTTAAGGGGCTGGGAGTCACTATTTCCAATACTGCTACGCGAATTCTACATCACTGTGGTACTGCAACAAGCACAGAATTTACGTAGCGCGATCGGATGAATATTATCGTTTAAATTCAATTAATTAATATTTTCATCGCTTCAATTTGCGGTTTAGATAAACTCTCCAACCTATTGCATAGCAAAATATTGAAATGGCGTTTTAAAAAAACGTAAAATCTCAAGTCACTCCGAATATTAAGCCACCCAAAGTCACCAAAATGAATAAACACCAAGCTCACGGTAGCGCGGCAACCGCAAATAACATTCAGTTCGGGGAAAATGAGTGAATCTGACTACCTCCATCTCATCTTCTCGGCATCCGTTTCACTATGCACCATTTAGAAATTTATTCTTCGCCCGGCTTCTCACTGTATTAGGTAATGGCATTGCACCTATCGCATTGGCTTTTGCTGTATTGGATATTGGCGGTTCCGCCACCGATTTAGGCTTAGTTGTTGCTGCGCGCTCGATTTTCAATCTGGCCTTTTTATTGATTGGTGGAGTACTGGCGGATCGCTATTCCCGAAGTATTGTTTTGTTATCTTCCGCTACCATTGCTGCATTGTCCCAAGGGGGGGTTGCCTGGTTGGTACTTGATGGAAGCGCAACAATCATGGGATTAGCTATACTGGGAACGATTAATGGCGCAGCTGCGGGCATCGCACTACCCGCATCTTCGGCCATGGTTCCGCAGACAGTACCTGCGCATAACCTCAGGGCGGCGAACGCTTTTATTCAAGTGGGTGTCTACGCTGGAACGATAATTGGTGCCTCATTGGGCGGCATTCTGACCAGCACTATCGGGCCGGGATGGGGCTTAGCGGTTGATGCTTTGGGGTTTGCAGCCGCCGCACCGTTATATTTCTATATTCGCGTCAATTCAACACTGTCTCTGGAATCGAACACCAACATTGTGCAAGATCTGCGTGATGGTTGGAAAGAGTTCATTGCCCGTTCATGGGTTTGGGCTATCGTCGCCCAGTTTACGATTATTAATGCGGCTTTCAGCGGCGTAGTGATGATTCTTGGCCCCATCATTGCCGATGCATCATTTGGCAGGGCAGGTTGGGGCATTATTGTTGCAGCGGAGAGCGTTGGTCTGATTGTAGGTTCATTTCTTGCTCTACGTTGGCGTCCACGGCGCGACCTATTTATTGGTGTCATATTAGTTTCGCTTTGCGCTGTACCCATCGTGCTACTCAGTATGATTTCGTCGACATTTGTTCTAATGGCTGGTTTCTTTATTGCTGGCATCGGTTTTGGGCAGTTCGGCGTGGTTTGGGCTAATTCGCTACAAACCCATATTCCCGCCGATAAACTCGCGCGAGTTTATGCCTATGATGCGATGGGATCATTTGTGGCGATCCCGGCGGGAGAACTGGCAGCAGGGCCACTTGCTATGCATTACGGTAACTCAACGGTTTTATTGGCCGCCGCCGTTGCTGTGGTGATAGCAACAGTCGCTGCCAGTTTTACTCCAGCGATTCGGCAGCTTGATAACGGGCCTAAAGTGAAACCATGCGATGAATAACTGTAACCGCGTTAGTAGCAAAATCTGGCGGAGTTAATGGGCAGGGAGCGGCTATTTTCCAATACTGTTACATGAGTTCTGCTCATCTTACTTAATATTATTTATTTGAATATGGGATTAACTCTGAACGCAAGGTTTTACAAACTTAGGCGGGATATATAAATCTAAACCTAAGTGACCACAATATTCTCTAAACATATTTATGGTTCTAACACCGGACTTTTCGTATATCAGTCTTAATTTATTCTCTATTGTCCTATGTGATAAAGACAGCCTTTTGGCCACCATTTTTGAAGTCATTGGCTGTAAAATGAAAAAAATTATCTCAAGTTCTTTCTCGTTGAACAGATCAGTGGGCGGGGTCAGTGTTAATACTGAGGGGCTGCGCCGGCCTATATATTGGGAAAGAGAAATAAAATTCAATTTACTGGCATTTGTTAATGTCCCTATACATTCACCAACTTTATTGTAAATTGGAAACCTGGGTAAATAATAGGGTTCTAATACTTTATCTCGCCCATAAAAATGGGTTGAAATAATGGCTACGCGCTTGCCACTTTTTTCCGCTTTTCTGTCATTAGCTTGATATTGTTCAGCAAATTCCGCCCAATCCGCAGGACATTCGTTATCTAATCGGCCCTCAATATCAAAGTCAGCAGGTAAGCTTAAAAAGTCCAGACCAGCTTGATTTACATAGACATAGCGGGATTCGCAATCTCTTATCACCCAAGGTTCATGACTGTATTCCATAATAGAAATTAGCGGCAGTGAATTCAGGGATTCTACAATTAGTTTTTTTGTATTCAGTGGCTTATTTTTTTCATCCATGACTAACTCAGCCTCTCAATTATTGCTTTACTCAAATAAAAAGTGAATTCGACGTTTGATTCTAACTCTTTAAATCCTACTCTCGCAAACTCGCAACATCAAGAAAGTTTCATTTATTCATCCTTTTTTAAATTAATTTATCTTCCTAAGCATTCTTTATAAGATAAGTTTTTAATAAATAAAATACGAATTTATTATAAAGCTTAATTCGTACATTTATAATCAGACCGCATTATCTGATGTAAAAAAACAATCCGAATAAGTGCGGGCTTTTCTTAATCCGCTGAGTATGGTAAACATTAATAAATATGTACATGTAAAGGTGATTGAAATGACTAGCATCAGTTATACAGCCGCAAAAAATAATTTAGCCAAGATATTATTAGAAGCGCAAAAACAGCCCGTAGAAATCACGCGTCGTGGACAGAGCGAAGTCTATATTATCAGCAAGGCTGATTATGAAGCTTTGATCAAAGCAAAGGTAAAAGCACACATTCAATTTAAACATGCTGAAACCATTAAAGCTCTTGCGGATAGATGATATTTTAACAGCGAATGATATCGCGGAGTTTAACGCAGAAATTATCCCTAACGGCAGGCCTGATAATAGTAAGATTGAGGCTGTAGCCAGCCGCGTATTAAATGCACATCATTATGACAACGTGGATGATGTATATCAGTTAGCCGCTATCTACTTAATTGCCATTAGTCGAGGTCACATTTTTCTTGATGGGAACAAGCGCACGGCATTTCAAAGCATGGCGCTGTTCCTTGGTATAAATGGCGTAGACCTGTGTGCAAGCAATCAACTGGAAGAATTAACCGTTGAAGCAGCGCAAGGAAAAATTGGTGTTGAGCAGATAACGGAACAGTTACGCGAGCTTACCGAGTAATTTAATAAGGTTTTTGTTATGCCAACAACAGGCCTGCATAAGTGCGGGCTTTTTTGTGTTTGTTGTTTGGTGAAATCTGACGGCAATCATGCAGCGAGTTCTACAGATTTCACGTAGCGCCACCGGTCAAAAATGAGGGAAGGGGTTAATCTGTTAAGCAGGGTCATGTTTTTGTGCACCATAATACTTTAGCTACATACTTCAGCCATAAATAGCAAAACGACAAATATTACCTACGGGGCTAGAATAAACCCTTAGCGTATAAGCCCCGGCTCACTCCCAGTAATTCAATTTAACATAATATACATTATGCGCACCATGATAGCAGTAGGTAGAATGTGGGGTTTTAGTCGCTGTCATGGTTGCTGCTTCAGATCGATACTTGGCAAACATCCGTTCCAAACATCCGTTCCAAACATCCGTTCTAAACGTCTTCAGGAATGTGCAACTATCCGAAAGAACATCAGTTCGACTGGATAAAACAGGACATGAGAACAATACTTAGTAGGGTTTCACATGTTGTTCATTATCTTTGCAGAGGACTATTATGAAAATATTGAAAACAATGGCCATGCTGGTTGTTCTGGGTACATTCTCTTCCGCTGTCATATCAGCTGAACTGTTAACCAAGGAGGAGCTTAATAATAACCCGCAGCAATATGAAAAGATCGGCAATATCGTTACTGCTAATGAGTTGGCCACAATGGATGCTAAAGCTGAGTTGTCCAAAAAGGCCGATGAATTGGGCGGAGATTATTATGTAATTACCTCAGCAAACACAGATAATAAGATTCACGCAACGGCTGATGTGTATAAGAAAAAGTAGTGCTGATGTTCAAGTATTAAAGTTAAAGCTGGCTGGTATATTCACAGCCAGCTTTGTCTTTCAGTACCGCGTACGCTACATGACGTTGTCACAATAAATCTCCTCTTTTTAATCCTACTTTAATCCGGTATGCTCGAAATATGTCAGTAAATTGTCCGGATTTGAAACGTGATTTCATTGTTTAGACCAGCACAGTTATTTTGCGCCAGATCAGTGCATTGCCTCTTTTTATCTCGGCATGCAGCATGAGTCAACCTAACGCTATCACCCCTGCAAAAGTTCTTGGCCCTGCTCTACCCTTATTGGTCGCGGGCGCTTTCTTTATGGAAAACCTGGATGCAACGGTGATTGTTACCGCCATGCCACAAATGGCTTCGGCATTTGCTGTGCATCCGATTGATATGAATATTGGTATTTCTGCTTATATTCTTACCCTGACGGTATTTATTCCTGCCAGTGGTTGGATTGCTAATCGTTTTGGTGCTCGTAATATTTTTACCGCCGCTATGGTTGTTTTTACATTAGCATCAGTATGTTGCGCATTAAGCACTGATCTTGCGACATTCACTGCGGCAAGAATTTTGCAAGGAATTGGCGGCGCGATGATGGTGCCAGTGGGCCGATTGATTGTATTGCGCAATACGTCCAAAGCAGACCTGATTAAAGCTATCGCGACCATTACCTGGCCGGGATTGGTTGCCCCGATCCTCGGGCCTCCCGTCGGTGGATTTCTAACCACCTATGCATCCTGGCATTGGATATTTATCTTAAATGTCCCGCTGGGGATCTTCGGGATATGGTTGGCATGGCGGCTGATTCCTGAAGAGTCGCCACAAAAAGAGACACCTTTCGATATGCTGGGTTTCTTGTTAACCGCCTCAGCTTGTTTCAGTCTGATGTTTGGGCTGGAGTTATTTAATCACCAAACTTTATCACGCTGGATTCCTTTGTTGTGTATTAGTGCCAGCCTGCTATTAGGTGGGTTGGCGGTTTATCACGCCAAACGGCAGATTTCACCGCTAATTGACCTGTGGGCTTTACGTATAAAAAGTTACAGCGTCACCATTTGGAGTGGGAGTTTGTACCGAATCGCGATCGGCGCCGTTCCTTTCTTACTGCCGTTGCTGTTTCAGCTCGGGTTTGGCATGAGCGCATTTGATGCTGGTTTATTGGTATTGGCCGTTTTTGCCGGTAACTTGATGATGAAGCCTTTTACTTCAGCCATCTTATATCGCTTCCGTTTCCGTTCTACCTTGTTGGTCAATGGGTTACTTAATGCGGTCGCTATCTTTGCCTGTGCTCTTATCACACCTGAAACGCCTCATACATTGATTATATTGCTGCTATTTATCAGTGGATTAACGCGGTCAATGCAGTTCACCGCTCTCAATACATTGGCATATTCTGAAATCCCAGGGCCGAAAATGGGTGGCGCCAATACCTTTTCCAATATGATTCAACAACTGGCTATGGGGCTGGGGATTGCCATTGGGGCCTTAGCGCTGCGGATTGCCGAGTGGTTCCACCCTTATCGTGCCGGCGTTATCCCGTTAGAAAATTTCCAGATAGCATTTGTGGTTATTGGTGTGGTCGCATTACTATCGATAGTGGATACATTAACACTTAGCCGTGATGCGGGTGATGAAGTGCGGAAAAGACCGTCCAGACTGAAATGAATGAAAGCTGGACAATGGCGTCTCTCAGTACTTAAGAGTATGTTATTCATATCAAATTATTGGCAACGAAAAATAAGGAATGAATATGATCGTTTTCGTCACAGGCGCAACCTCCGGATTTGGTGAGGCAATCGCTCGCAAATTTATCAGCCACGGTCATCAGGTTATTGCTACTGGGCGTCGTCAGGAAAGATTGGCAGAATTAAAGGCCGAGCTGGGTGAGCAACTGCATATTGTGCAGTTAGACGTCCGTAATCGCGCGGCGATTCAGCATGTTATTGACGAACTCCCCGCTGAGCTGAAAAACATTGATGTGCTGGTGAATAATGCTGGTTTAGCATTAGGTTTGGAACCGGCTCACAAAGCCAATGTTGAAGATTGGGATACGATGATTGATACCAATACCAAAGGTTTGGTGAATATGACGCGTGCATTACTTCCTGAAATGGTGGCGCGTGATGTCGGCCATATTATTAATATTGGTTCTACTGCGGCTAACTGGCCTTATGCTGGCGGTAATGTGTATGGCGCGACCAAAGCCTTTGTTAAGCAATTCAGTCTGGGTCTGCGCGCCGACTTACATGGCACACACATTCGCGTCACGGATATTGAACCTGGTATGGTGGGTGGCACGGAATTCTCTGCGGTGCGTTTTAAAGGCGACGGCGAGAAAGTGAATAAAACCTACGATGGTGCTAACCCATTAACACCAGAAGATGTTGCCGAAGCGGTATATTGGGTGGCCACATTGCCTGCTCGCGTCAATATCAATACCCTGGAAATGATGCCGGTCAGCCAATCTTTTGCCGGATTGAGCATTCACCGCGAAGGCTAACCCGTGTTTGGGGCGTTCACCGCCCCACCCTTAACTGACCCGCCAGCCCGCGACAATAATCAACATCCCGACCAGCGCCACTGCCGCACCCACCCAATCAAAGAGAGATAGCTTCACGCCATCAACCACTCTCAGCCAAATTAACGCCGTCGCCACATAAACACCGCCGTAAGCCGCATAGACCCGACCACTGGCGGCAGGATGCAAGGTTAATAACCACACAAACAGCGCCAGACTGGCAACTGCCGGTAGTAATAACCACATGCTTGCCCCTTTGCGCAGCCATAAGTAAGGCAAGAAACAGCCAATAATTTCAGCCAATGCAGTGACAAAAAATAGTAACGACGCCTTTAACATGCACACATCCCTTTTGATACTACTCTTAAAAACAACACACATAGTGTGAGAGGTTAATGACAAAGTGCCCGTAAACCCTTCCTTGGTGGCGCGGACACTTTACTCTTCTCCCTGTCCTCACCTGGCAAGATCGAGTCAGCCATCGGACCCACTTGGTATGCTTGCTTTACTGGTGTTGCCTGAATATCCACTCGCGCACCGGTTCGATGTTGTAGGCAACACGCCAGGTATTTCTATGCCCGGAAGCGCCAGCCATCGATTCGCCTGCGGGTACCACGGTTCCTTGGCGAAAAGTAATGTAGTTAATCGACGCATTTTCAGCATCAATTTTTTCGAAAGCACGACGAAATTGTTCCGCATCCCAGGTTCCATCCCAAACGGCCTCGGCAACTTTTGCGCCTTCTTTTTTCAAAACATCAATAATGGCATTCTGCCCCGGCCAAGCCTTGTCATCATCTTGAGAAACAATAATCCACAGTTTCTGGCCTGCCAACGACTTGACCAGTGCGGGGTCCCACTGCCCAGCCACCAACAGTGATGCCGCAAAAAGATCAGGGTACTTGATGTTCATAGCAATTGACATCATACAGCCACCGGATTGCCCGGTCACATAAAGACGTTTGCGATCAATATTATACTGCTGGCACAGAGCATTAATCAGATCGATGGTGGTATCCAGCATATCTGACGTCTGCGAATTATCATCAGCGATGATTTCAGCATACTGCGGTGCCAGAATAAAACAGGGGCGTTGGGCTTGATCTTCTGGCGATGCCCAAGAGATAGCCCCTAATCCCTGAAACAATGTGGTTTGGGTTACATCACTGGTTGCCCCGGCATCATGCATAAACAACACCAGTGGCCATGCGTGTTCTTGGGTGTAATCTGCTGGAATATATAAATTGTATTTCAGTGTTTTTCCGGTCTTAGGATCTCGGTATTCCAGTTGTTTAAAATCATCAACAATGCGGTTTTTCACCTTATCAGTCGTCAGCTGTTTTTCTTTCGGCAAAATAGCCTGGCCGGAAACGGTATGAAGTTCAGATAGTTGGCTAAATGATGCAACTGCCGCCGGATAAACCGTGTCATAGACCGGTATGTCCCCTGCCTTACCTGGCCCGCCTTGCCCTGGATTCTCACTTTTATCTTTTTTCGGTTGCGGCAATTTTTCGGCTAAAGCGGCGTTTTTATCTTCCGGCGATAAAGCGATGATGACATATTCCCCGCTTGGCGCTTTATCTGCCGGATCCGCTGAATGGCTGGTAAATACATCGGTAACAGTACGGCCCTCAACCGTGAAATCCGTTGGCTTCAGCGCCTTACCATTGACGGGCTGATTGTAATGCACGGCAACGCCTGTCAGCCGGACACCGTCACCATAAACCTGAGTAATCGCAGTCCCCTCTATCATGGAGGGCTGCAAGCTGGTTGCCCTATTAGCGCCAGCGGCAAAAACCGGTGCACTGCATTTGAGCACAATGCCCAGCCCTGCCACCATCGTTAGAAATTCACGCCGTGTTTTCATAACGAACCTCCTTCTCTACTTGACTTGTCGATAGTCAAAAATGGCTATATGACCTACGTGCGAACACCTGATAATGCGTCAGTTGTTGTTGACTGGTTTATATACCGTGACCAATGATATAATTTTCTCTCGCTGATGGTGTGCCAGTAAATTATATGATGATTTCGCATCACCGACTCATAAAGGACTTAAGACGATGAAAATAACTAGCTTGCCCCGCCTGATGCGCGTTTTTCTCCCCGTAGCGGTGCTGGCTTTGCCGCTGGCATGGCAAACTGCCGCGTTGGCACAATCGGCCACCTGTACCCAAGGCAGCACCTGTGTTTCTGTTGGTGGCAACAATGACCCAATGTCAAAAGAACAAGCACGCCAAAGCCAGCAACAGTGGGATGATACCCACCGCTTGCGTAATAAAGTGAATAACCGGGCCGAGAAGAATTTTGATAAATATGATCGTGCCGAAGATGCAAAAGACAATTGCGATCGTAGCGCAAACTTTAATGCCTATTGGGAACCGAACACTGAACGTTGCCTGGATCGTTTGTCCGGTCGCCAGATTAATCCGTAATTGTCGGTAATGGCTCGGATTGACTTGAGGTTATGTCAACCAGCGCTATCCTTACGTTAGGCAAACTATTCATCCACATAAGGATTTTATGATGAAAAAAACGCTTATTATCAGCACATTGTTATTATCTCTGGCCCCTTTGGCTGCTTTGGCCTCCTGTGAAAGTGTCAAAGCAGATATCGCGCAAAAAATTATCAATAATGGCGTGCCTGAATCTGGTTTTAAACTGGATATCGTCCCTAACGATCAGGTACAAAATGCGGGTGGACAAGTGGTTGGGCATTGTGAAAATGATACTCAGAAGATTGTTTATACTCGCATCACTGACAGCGAATAATTTCTCCATTGGATTATCAGGGCGTACCTCTCGGTGCGCCCTTCTACTTTATAGCGACCCTAGTTTGCTTTATATGAAACGGCCTGCCCATTGGTATTACTATCGCGCCATGTTGCGCCGGCTGATGATTGCCATCATGCTGGGCATCATTTCTGCGCTAATTGTCTGGTTGTTCCATCAAGCGATGTTGGGGCTTGAGTGGTTATTATTTACCCGAACCGACGGCAGCCTGGTGGCAGCCGCCTCTTCCATTAGTGGCTGGCGACGTGCATTAACCCCCGCATTAGGGGGATTGGCAGCGGGCTCACTATTGTGGGTGTATCAGCGTTATCAGCATCGAAAACCCAGTGCCCCCACCGATTATATGGAAGCCATTGAAACCGGTGATGGTCGATTAGACATTTCTGCCAGCCTGGTCAAATCGCTGGCTTCGTTGCTGGTGGTATCCAGCGGCAGTGCCATTGGCCGTGAAGGTGCCATGGTGCTGTTGGCTGCATTGTTCGCTTCTGTATTTGCCCAGCGCTACGCAAAACCTAAAGAATGGAAACTTTGGGTCGCTTGTGGTGCCGCTGCTGGTATGGCCAGCGCCTATCATGCACCACTGGCTGGTAGCTTATTTATTGCGGAGATTCTATTCGGTACATTAATGCTGGCTTCCCTTCGGCCGGTGGTGATTGCTGCTGTCAGTGCATTGCTCACCACCAACCTGTTACATGGCGGGCAAGAAACGCTGTATCAAGTACAGGTGCTGCCATCCCCGTGGCCGATACAATATCTCCTAATGGCACTATTGGGATTATTCGCCGGTTTCTGTGGGCCACTGTTCCTTAAAGGTATGACAGCCAGCGGGCATGCATTTCGTTCCCTGAACTTATCACCACCACTGCAATTGGCGCTGGGTGGGGTGATTGTCGGGCTATTATCGCTCATTTTCCCTGAAGTCTGGGGCAATGGTTACAGTGTGGTGCAATCATTATTGACCACCCCGCCGGGAATTTTGTTAATTGGCGGTATTTTGGTTTGTAAGTTGTTGGCGGTACTGGCCAGTAGCGGTTCGGGTGCTCCTGGTGGGGTATTTACGCCAACACTGTTTGTTGGTGCGGCGTTGGGGATGTTATGCGGTCAAATATTTGCCTGGTGGCCCATGTTGGGTGACAATATTGCGTTATTAATGGCATTGACAGGCATGGCGACATTGCTGGCAGCGACCACTCACGCGCCTATTATGGCAGCACTCATGGTGTGCGAAATGACAGGAGCCTATACCCTGTTGCCAGAGCTACTATTATCCTGCGTTATTTCGACAACAATAGCCCGTTGGTTACGCCCTATTTCAGTATATCACTCACGCTAAATTAAAGTTTGATGGATATATTACTTGGCTATTGCGGTGAGATCTAAATACTTTGCTAACGGCTTTTGTTCTGCATGGGGCAAATAAGGTAGTTGCCCTAATTGTGGTGCAGGTAAACGTTCGCGTAACATTGCAATAGTTTCAGCGTAATGTGCCAGTCCTGGATTAATACGATTGGCAACCCATCCTAATAATGGCAATCCATCATTAAGAATAGCTTGAGCAGTTAATAAGGCATGATTAATACAACCTAATTTAATGCCGACCACCAAAATAACCGGTAACTGTTCTTGAATCACCCAGTCAGAATAAAAACGTTGGTCGTTCATCATCACTTTCCAGCCACCGCACCCCTCGACGACAACGGTATCGGCTTTCGTTGATAAGAGCTGCAATCCTTCGGTCATTTTATTGTAGTTAATCAGGGTGTCAGAGCAGGCATGGATAACATCCCCAGCCAGTGGGTATGGGTTAACTTCCTGATAATCCACTTCAATAGAGGATGAAGCTTGTAAAATCAGTGCATCCTGGTTGCGTAGTCCATCGGGAGTATCTTTACTCTCCGTTGCTACTGGCTTATAGCCAACAGCTGTTCTGCCATTTTGGCTTAAGGCCTGAAGTAAGGCCCGTGACACTACGGTTTTACCAACAGCAGTGTCGGTACCCGTCACAAAAATACGCGTTAACATAACAATACTCCGCAATCTGACCACTTCGACTCACGTCTTTCCGCCTAATATTAGCGAAATTGGTAACATGGATAAAAGTCTAGGCGATGCCGACCACAGACAGCTTGCGTTAGCGCAATGTTTTGCCGAACTGAGAGCGGTTTTTAGCGGATAACGCTCAATAATATGGGGAACACACCCAATATACCTACTAATAATTAACTCTTAATTATTAGTAATGCCCTATCCTTGCAGGAGTTTCACCAATAAAGAGCCATTATATAATGCTTCTTTTACCAGAGCGGCTCCCGGCATTGTCCCCTGATTAAAAAATGCCGTTGGCTCCACCAAAATATGCTCGCTATAAGCAGGTAGGGCTTGTTGGCGAATACAAGATGCAATGGCGGGATGCAGAATAGAAGCCGCTTTATTTAATGGCGAACCAACCAGAATCTTTTCCGGATTAAATAAATTGACCATAATGGCAATAATGCGCCCGACACTGTGGCCAACACCTAGAATAATATCTTTAGCTAATTGATCGCCGGCCAACGCCGCATCACATAAAGACTCAACCGTCAGTGGTGAGCCATGTAATAACGAACTCATTGAGCCATTTAATCGCTGTTGGGCAATTTCCAGCATATTTTCAATACTGGCAACCGTCTCCAGACAACCATGGTTACCGCAATAACAACGTTTGCCATAAGGGTCAACTTGAGTGTGGCCAATTTCAACCACACTACGGCTGCCTGCGTGTAATACCCTACCCGCAGCAATAACCCCTGCACCGACATTATGATCAATCACGACTTGAATCACATTCTGACAGCCACGCGAAGCGCCATACAAGGCCTCTGCCATCGTCCAGGCGCAAATATCATGTTGCAGATAAACAGGTAATCCCGTTCGCTGCTCCAATGCCGGGCCAAGTAGCATTTCATCCACTTTATAAAATGGCATTTTATGCACAATACCCGCTGGTGCGTCGATGATACCGGGCATGGTAATGGCGATAGCCGTCAGCCTTTCAAGTTTTTCCTGATGGCGGATAAAGAATTGGTCGACTTCGCTGAGAATGCGATTGAGTAAGGGCTCAGAGTGGCTATCCGGTAAGGGAATTTGATCTTCAACTACCAGTTTACTGCTGAGGTCACGCAGCGCGAGAGTTATCGAACCTCGGCTAATCCGTCCGGAGACATAATGCCAAGCCTCGGTATCCAGAACCAAACCAATTGCTGGCCGCCCACGACTACCAACATCTTGATATTCGGTTTCTTTTACCAAATGGGCTTCAACTAATTCCCGCACAATCTTGGTGATACTGGCGGGGGCCAATTGCGCCCTCTTAGACAGTTCAATACGGGATATCGGGCCGAACAAATCAATCAGCCGATAAACGGCCCCTGCATTGGTCTGCTTGATTTGATCAATATGCCCAGGCTGTCCATCCGTTATCACTAAACCGGCTCCTTCTCTGTCACCGAGTATTTTTCGCGCTTCTAAATAAAGATTATCGGCTATGTTGGGGCTTTTAGCATATGGCGTCAACTATTTGATTAGTTATGTGATTTACTGCACATAATCGCCGATGCCCTTTGACTATGCGCTGATTATTTAGACGAATAAAGGTCGAAAAACACTCACCAATATTATTTAACCTTAGCAACCCAAACTGCCTTTATGCTTCATTTATTGGGCTATCCGCTATCATTAGGCGGATCAATGCTTCCGCTGGCGCGGTCACCGGGCGATGTTTATGATTCACCAACCACACCTCAGTTGTCGCACTGCTTTCAGCTAACGGTAAGTATTTCACCCCATCCACTTTTACCCGCGTGAATGACGCTGGCAAAATAGAAACACCTAAACCGGCGGATACCAGCCCGACAATGGTCATCGCCTCCCCGACTTCTTGCGTGATATAGGGAGTGATCCCAGCACGAGTCAGCAGCGTGAGGATCTCATCATAAAGCGCAGTACCTACCTCGCGAGCAAAGAAAACAAAAGGTTGATCGGCCAACGAACTAAATTTGACACGCCCAAGAGGTAAAGCAGCTAACGGACTTTCTTCGTGGACCACCGCAACTAAAGGCTCGCGTAACAACAGACGGTATTGCAGCGCGTCGGGCAAGCGAGTGTTGCGCATCACACCAAGATCAAGTTGACCATTCAACAAGGGTTCAATTTGCTGTTTGGTATTCACTTCCTGCATTTTAATATGAACGTGCGGGTGCAACTGGCGAAAAGCGCGCAAATTCTTAGATACGGTGCTGATAAACGGTGCCGATGAGGTAAAACCAATGGTTAACTCCCCCGATTCCCCACGATGCAAACGCGCTGCTTTCTCAGCGGCCGAGCTAACCTGCGCCAGAATTTGGTAAGCCTCCTTTAAAAACAGCACACCGGCCTGTGTCAGGCTGACATTACGGTTATTGCGGGCAAACAACCTGGCCCCGATTTGCTCTTCCAATATCCGAATTTGTTGGCTCAGCGGGGGCTGAGAAATACGTAAACGCTCTGCTGCTCGCCCGAAATGCAACTCTTCAGCCACCGCGATAAAATAACGTAAATGCCTGAGTTCAATACTCATCCGACTCCAGTGATATTTTTAAAGTCTTATTATGAATAATTAATATATTAGACAAAAAACTCTGCTATTTCTATGATCCTATTATTACACCGAACGACGATTGAGCCTGTGCTCTTGCGGTGAACAAACTGTTTTGATTGTGCTTGTTTTTATTGTGCTAATGATAAGGAAATACCGTGACCACCTCTTTGCTCACTACGGATACCGCAGTGTCGAACCTCGCCGCAAATGACGATGCAACTGCTACAACGCCTAAAACCACTCGTTTTACTAAACGTCCTTATATTCAACGCGGTACACCGGAATTTATTCGTGTCACCCTGGCTTTCTTTTCCGCCGGATTAGCGACCTTCGCCCTGCTCTATTGCGTGCAGCCAATCCTACCGTTGTTATCACAAGACTTTACTATCTCACCGGCGAGCAGCAGCTTATCGCTTTCAACTGCCACCGGGATGCTGGCTTTTGGCCTGATGTTTACTGGCCCACTTTCTGATGCCATTGGCCGTAAATCCGTGATGGTAGTGGCATTGATGCTGGCCGCTATCTGCACCTTAATTTGTGCTTTTATGACCAGTTGGCATGGGATTTTACTCATGCGAGCATTGATTGGCCTCTCCCTTAGCGGCGTTGCCGCCGTGGCGATGACCTATCTTAGTGAAGAAATTCACCCCAGTTTTGTCGCGCTCTCGATGGGGCTGTATATCAGCGGCAACTCGATTGGTGGGATGAGTGGCCGTTTAATTACCGGGGTGTTGAGTGATTTCTTTTCCTGGCGCATCGCTCTGGCGGTGATAGGTATATTTGCGTTGGCCGCCGCTTGTATGTTCTGGCGTATTCTTCCGGCCTCTAAACATTTTCGCCCTACCTCATTGCGCCCCAGAACGCTGGTCATTAATTTTAAACTGCACTGGCGTGATTCGGGCTTACCCCTGCTGTTCGCGGAGGGTTTTTTAATCATGGGTAGCTTTGTCACTTTGTTCAATTACATTGGTTATCGTTTACTGGCACAGCCTTATTATCTCAGCCAGGCGGTGGTGGGGTTATTATCGATAGTCTATCTGACCGGCTCATATAGCTCCCCAAAAGCTGGCGCGTTGACCACTCGCTATGGCCGGGGGCCGGTATTAATGGCTGCAATAGGTATGATGTTGATTGGTGTCATTATCACCGGTTTCTCTGCGGTAATAACCATCTTTATTGGCATGATGGTATTTACTGCCGGTTTCTTTGCCGCGCACTCTGTTGCCAGCAGTTGGATTGGCCGCCGCGCGCGCCGCGCTAAAGCCCAAGCCTCTTCACTATATCTATTCTGTTATTACGCCGGTTCGAGTGTCGCAGGAACATTAGGCGGTATTTTCTGGCTTAATCTAGGGTGGGCCGGCGTTGTGGCATTTATCGCCACGCTCTTGTTGCTGGCATTGTATGTTGGGCAGCGGTTACGGAAATTGCCAGAAGCGGCCAAAATATAATCTTAGATGAAGTAAAGCCGATTGGACGCCAAATTACAATTTGACGTTCTCTCTGCTATGTACCTATTATTAAGGGGAGCTTAACGACCCTAAGTGATTGTTGCTTGAGATATAAATTAAGTATCTAGTGTATTAAGGGATTTATTACGAGATATTTCCTTAATTTATGTAAGGTCAGGAGAAAATATGACAAACCACTTCCTCACGCTTTGGGACATACTCGCGACAACATTTTCCATTTTCTTTTTCATCGCATACTTGCTGATTCTGTTTCAGGTCATTTCCGACCTGTTCAGAGACCATGAATTAAGTGGGTTTTATAAAGCGATTTGGATTCTGTTTTTACTCTTCATTCCACTACTGACGTCTCTGGTATACCTCATCACACGAGGTAAAGGTATGGCTCAGCGCTATCGAGCCTCGGTACAAAAATCAGTATCCGAAACCAATGAGTATATCCGTCACGTTGCGGGTAAATCGCCAGCAGAACAGATTGCTGACGCGAAAAAATTATTAGATGAAGGGACTATTACTGAAAGTGAATACCAGCAACTAAAAGCGAAAGCACTGTCCTAATATTTTGATTTATCACTCTAGCCAACACAGCTACAACATTGAAAACGTGTCGGCTATAAAGGCTAAATGTCACTTACCCTGCCATTTAGCCTTTTTTATTTCTGAATTAAAGCGATAAAAATAATAGACAGTGGTGCTTAGTCGCCATGGAGATTATAATTTCAGCCTTATGCTTATATTGTTTGCGAGATTCAGGAATGAAGCACTCTTCGCTACGGCGTTCACTATTATTAGCCGGTATTACCCTGCCCTTAGTCAATTTTGCGCCGCCAACCTGGGCCGCTGCGATTCCGGGATCATTAGACAAGCAATTGGCAGCACTTGAGCATAGTGCTAACGGTCGTTTAGGCATTGCGATGATTAATAGCGGCGCTGGCACCAAAATTTTGTATCGCGGAGCTCAACGTTTCCCATTCTGTAGTACTTTTAAGTTTATGCTGGCCGCTGCTGTATTAGATCAAAGCCAGTCTCAGCCGAATTTACTCAATAAGCATATAAATTACCATGAGAGTGATTTGTTATCTTATGCCCCGATCACGTGTAAAAATCTGGCGCGTGGCATGACCGTCTCCGAGTTATGTGCTGCCACCATTCAATATAGTGATAACACTGCCGCGAATTTATTAATTAAAGAGTTGGGTGGTTTAGCGGCTGTTAATCAGTTTGCTCGCAGTATTGGCGATCAGATGTTCAGATTAGACCGCTGGGAGCCTGATTTAAATACCGCGCTACCTAATGACCCACGTGATACCACCACTCCTGCGGCTATGGCAGCGAGTATGAATAAATTGGTGCTGGGTGATGCATTGCGCCCTGCCCAACGAAGTCAACTCGCTGCATGGCTGAAAGGAAATACCACCGGGGATGCCACAATTCGTGCGGGTGCCCCTACTGACTGGATTGTGGGTGACAAAACGGGTAGTGGCGATTACGGAACCACCAATGATATTGCGGTACTTTGGCCGACTAAAGGCGCGCCGATTGTTTTAGTCGTGTATTTCACGCAACGCGAAAAAGACGCGAAGCCACGCCGCGATGTATTGGCCTCTGCGACCCAAATAATTTTGTCGCAAATATCCTGATTTCCTGTGCGGGTGACGTTACCCGCCTTTTAACCGCTATAGATGCTTTTGATATTTTGGCAAATACCCCATGATTAATGGCAACACTGGCTTTCAGAGGTATTGTTTTATTGATATAACTTAGTGTATGTTGTAACTAAAGTAAGGTTAATTAAAGATACGATGAATAAATATGATCTGATAGAGCGGCTAAATAACCGCTTTACCGCGTTGGAAGCCGGATTGCAGGCGCTCCACCAGCAGCTTGAGGATTTACCCCTGCTCGCTGCCCGCGTGTTTTCCTTGCCTGAAATAGAGAAAGGCACGGAACATCAACCCATTATGCATATCCCTGTGAATGCAACCGTGGGAGTAGCGGCTAGAGATTTAGCGATACAGCATTATCAGCGGCTGTTTATTCACCACCAAGGTCAGAATGTTAGCAGCAAAGCAGCCCTCCGCCTCCCGGGAGTCCTTTGTTTTTCGGTGACGGAGAGCCAATTAGCCACTTGCCAAAAGAGTATTCAACACATTAATCAATTAAAAACCGAGCTGGAACATATCATTACCGTTGAGTCTGGTTTGCCGAGTGAGCAACGTTTCGAGTTTGTTCACACCCACCTGCATGGGTTGATCACGCTAAATACCTATCGCACCATTACGCCGTTGATAAACCCCAGTTCGGTTCGCTTTGGTTGGGCTAATAAACATATTATTAAGAATGTTACCCGCGAAGACGTGCTGGCGCAGTTAAATAAAAGCCTAAATGCAGGCCGTGCCGTTCCCCCTTTTAGCCGTGAACAATGGGTGGAATTAATTAGCCAAGAAATTAACGATGTTCAACGGTTGCCGGAACAAGCGCGCTTAAAAATCAAACGTCCGGTAAAAGTACAACCTATTGCACGAGTTTGGTATCAGGAACAGCAGAAACAAGTTCAACACCCCTGCCCTATGCCTTTGATTGCCTTTTGCCAGCTTCAATCGGCAGCCGAATTACCTAAATTAGGCGAATTAACTGATTATGATGCCAATCAGATTAAACATAAATATAAGCCAGATGCCAAACCATTACAGCTGTTGGTACCCAGGTTACATTTATATCTCGAAATATAGATAAAAAGTCTAAGCTAATCATTTACTCTCATAGAACCTATAAGATTACGCTTCTTCTGGTGATTTTTATGAATAAGCAACTCAATTACCAGAAGAAATTAACCCCTTCACGTAGAACTTTTTTAGGGACATAGTGACTCAATCCTGAAGTATGGCAATATTCAATCAACTCTTTTAAAGAATGACACCCCACTTTGTCATAAATAAATCTAAGCCGATTTTCAATAGTTCTATTTGACAGGGATAATTTTACCGCTATTTCTTTAGCGGTCATTTTTTGAATCGCATAAAATATGATATCAAGTTCTCTTTCTGAGAAGCCATCTACCGGCGGGGTGAGTGTAATAACGGAGGGTTTTAAACTGTTAAAAAAATCACATATAGAAATAAAGTTAAATTTTTTACCAAAAAAAACAGTGCCTAACACCTTCCCATTTTGGTTATAAATAGGAAATTTAGGGAAGTACCAGGGTGAAATAACCCTTTCACGCCCAAAGGAAGAGGTGACAATGATCTCCGCGCCCTCTCTGCTTTGTTCCGCCTTTCTATCGTGAGCCTTGAAGTCATCACTATACTCCGACCATGAGCATGGCATTTCCTCATCTAAGCGCCCTTCAAAATCAAAGCCAGGCTGAATATCAAACAAATCAAGACAAGATTCATTTAAGTAAACAAATTTGGAGTTATTATCTTTTATCGCCCAAGGAATACTCGCCTTTTCCATGATGGAAATAAGCGATGTTTCACTGAGTGAATTAACAATCATGTTAGATTGATTCTGGGGGACTGATTTTTCATCTTCCATAAAATGAACTCCTATCGCGTCAAAAACAACATTTTAATAAATAAAAACCACCTTAATTATATTAACCATAGCAACCCGGTGGCCCACGGGAAAAATAAGCAAAACGTATTTTTTGCTAAAAACCTCAAAAAACACAACTTAAATAAAATGATTTTTCTTTTTTATACGATTAGCCAATGCAATTATAGGTATTATGCTTATTACTTCTGACAATATAATGCTTAATATTGCACAACGTCTCTCTCTGCTGAATACCATATTGTCATAAAGAACGCCGGGAATAGATCCCGGCGTTACCAGCGAGGCTATTTCATAGTTCCAACCATATCTTCCGGTTTAACCCATTCATCGAATTGTTCATCAGTAACATAACCTAGTTTCAGCGCCGCCGCCTTGAGGGTCAGCCCCTCTTTATGGGCTTTCTTCGCAATTTCAGCCGCCTTGTCATAACCAATATGAGTATTCAACGCAGTAACTAACATTAGCGATTCATTCAGTAGCTGAGTGATACGGTCACGATTAGGTTCAATGCCAACTGCGCAATGCTCATTAAAACCGCGCATACCGTCGGCGAGCAGACGAATAGATTGCAGGAAGTTATGAATCACCAGCGGGCGGAAAACGTTCAATTCAAAGTTACCAGACGCCCCACCAATATTGACCGCCACGTCGTTACCCATCACCTGCGCGCATAACATGGTCATAGCTTCACATTGTGTCGGATTGACTTTACCCGGCATGATAGAACTGCCTGGTTCATTCTCCGGAATAGAAAGCTCGCCAATGCCACTGCGGGGGCCTGAGGCTAACCAGCGCACATCGTTGGCAATTTTCATCAACGAGGCCGCTAAACCTTTCAATGCACCGTGACCATGAACTAATGCATCACAAGTTGCTAATGCCTCAAATTTATTCGGCGCGGTGACGAAAGGTTGCTGGGCCAAGGCTGCAATCTCATTGGCGACGCGCACCGCATATTCAGGATGAGTATTCAGCCCCGTCCCAACGGCAGTGCCGCCCAATGCCAGTTCGCACAGATGAGGAATAGTGGCTTCAATATGTTGTACATTGTGCGCCAACATCGCCACCCAGCCGGAAATTTCCTGCCCCAGCGTCAGTGGCGTGGCGTCTTGTAAATGCGTGCGGCCAATCTTCACAATGTCGCGATAGGCTTCGGCTTTATTTTTCAGGGTCTGTTGCAATACTTTCAGTTCAGGTAACAGATGCTCTCTTAACCCAATAACTGCGGCGACATGCATTGCGGTTGGGAATACATCATTTGAGCTTTGGCTTTTATTCACATCATCATTAGGATGAACCAGACGATCATTACCTCGTTCGCCCCCTAACAATTCACTGGCCCGATTGGCCAGCACCTCATTCATATTCATATTGGTTTGCGTGCCAGAACCGGTTTGCCAAATTGAAAGTGGGAACTCGCTCGCATGTTCGCCATTCAAGACCTCATCAGCCGCACGCATAATCGCTCTTGCCCGCTCGGCGGGGAGCAAACCCAGATCCATATTGACCTGGGCTGCGGCGCGTTTAGTCAATGCCAACGCATGAATCAGTGCCGTTGGCATCTTCTCTTGCGAAATACGAAAATGCTCGAGTGAGCGCTGGGTTTGCGCGCCCCATAATTGACTTGCCGGTACATCAATAGGCCCCATTGAGTCCTTTTCACTGCGGGTGGTCACCATCACTGTCTCCTTAGCATATGAACAGAAGGTTGTAGTATGACGGGTATATGATGGCATATTTATCACCACCTTTATGCGATTGATTCGCATTTCTCTCATTTAGTTATATTCGGTTATAAGACGGATTACATTACTACTTGCAACCCCTTTGGCCCCATTGTTTACTAAGGGACGATTTTTATCAGGGCGATGAATTTCGCCAGATTCAACGGCAGATGACCTATGATGCAAAAAATGAAGAATGCAGTACAAAACTACGCCTGGGGCAGTACCAATGCGCTTACCGAGCTTTACGGCATAGCCAATCCGCAAGGCAAACCTATGGCTGAATTATGGATGGGCGCTCACCCCAAAAGCAGTTCTGAAGTTGCGGATGCCAGCGGCCAATGGCATTCATTGCGTGATGTGATTGAGAAGAACCCTGATGCCACTTTAGGTCATGACGTTTTTAAACGTTTTGGTGAATTGCCCTTCCTATTCAAAGTGCTATGTGCCGCCCAACCATTATCGATTCAGGTGCATCCAAGTAAGGCTGCGGCAGAAATTGGCTTTGCCAAAGAGAATCAAGCGGGTATCCCGCTGGATGCCGCCGAGCGCAATTACAAAGATGCGAACCATAAGCCTGAGTTGGTTTATGCCCTAACACCTTTCCAGGCCATGAATGGTTTCCGTACTTTGGATGACATTGCGGCCCTGCTCCAGCCATTAGCCTCCGCTCATCCGGATATCGCAGCGTTTCTACGCTCCCCTGATACCGAACATTTAGCCACCTTATTTGCCAGTTTGCTGAGTATGGCGGGCGAAGAGAAAACGCGAGCTTTGGGGATATTGAAAGCGGCACTGAATAATCAATTGGGTGAGCCGTGGGATACTATTCGCAGTATTTCGCGTTTCTACCCGGATGACAGTGGTTTGTTCTCTCCGTTGTTGCTTAATGTGGTCACCCTGCAACCGGGTGAAGCCATGTTCTTGTATGCTGAAACCCCTCATGCCTACCTTAATGGCGTGGCGCTGGAAGTCATGGCAAATTCGGATAACGTATTACGCGCGGGACTGACACCTAAGTTCATCGATATCCCTGAATTAATGGCTAACCTGCAATTTATTCCAAAACCTGCCGCTACTTTACTGACCACGCCCCAACAGCAAGGCAACGAGTTGCTATTCCCCATCCCTGTTGAGGATTTTGCTTTCTCACTGCATACATTAACGTCAGAGCCACAGGAATTGGCGCAAAACAGTGCAGCCATTGTATTTTGTGTTCAAGGTCAGGCGATATTGAAAAAACAGCAGCAAGAAATCACGTTGCAACCCGGTGAGTCTTGTTTCATTCCGGCTAATGAATCGCCAATTACCGTCCACGGAATAGGCTCAATTGCCCGTGTTTATAACGCGGGATGAACGAAGTGACTTATTTTGTTGTCTATTGCTGGCCTTTTGATGCTGTGGTGGTTAAATTTCACCAGCGCAATAAGTCGTTATCGTCGCAATAATATTTGTGTACGGTTAATCTAGGCCTATATTAATTTGGGAGATGTTGTTTTCTATGCATCTCTTTGGTGTTATTTAACTAGCAACTCATTACCGCGTTCAACAGTGAATTTGGTGTATTAGAAAAGGATGAACAGAACAATGAAAAAATCGTTAGTGGCTGTCAGCGTCATAGTCGTACTTGGCGCAGCATGGACTGGGGCCTCATGGTATACCGGCAAATTGATTGAACAACGTATGGGCGAATTGGTTAATAACGCCAATGACCAGATCAGAACCTTGCTGCCGAAAGCCGGTGTAAAGTTCGCTTATAAAGATTACCAACGTGGCCTGTTCAGTAGCCAGGTGCGCTATGTGTTGCAAGCAGATAGCAGCGTTGCGGGTGAAAAAGCCTTGCAAGATGGTGATGAAGTCGCATTCATCGAAACTATCGATCACGGCCCTTTCCCATTGGCGCAGCTAAAAAAATTCAATCTGATCCCAAGCATGGCGTCGGTACATACCGAACTTGCGAATACCCCAGCATTGAAAAAACTGTTTGAAGTCACTAAAGGCCAATCACCGTTTACTGCGGATTCGCGCATTTCATACAGCGGCGATACCTCTTCTGCCATTACATTTATTCCTATTGATTATCAGCAGAACACCACCAGCATGAAATTCTCTGGTGCAAAAATTGATGCTGATGTCTCCCGCGATCTGCGTGATGTGAAAATGAGTGGTTCAAGTGATAGCCTGATTTTCGCCAGCAAAAATCAGTGGGATCAAGTTGAGCAATTTAGTCTGCAAGGTTTGGTGATTAAAAGTGATACCAATATCGGCAAGTTTGATCTCAGCATTGGCTCCCAACTACTGGGAATCAAACAAATTGGCCTCAGTATTGATGGTAAAGACACCGCGACATTAATGGGCTTTAACCTGAACACACAATTGGGCGAAACCGATAAGGACTTGAACGGCAAGCTGACTTACACCCTGGACGCATTAAAAATTCAGGATAATGACTTCGGCTCTGGTAAATTAGCCTTTGCCTTCGACAAACTTGACGGTCAAAGCTTGAAGCAGTTTACCAATGCCTATAATCAGCAAGTATTGCAGGCCGTTCAGGCGGGTGAAAACCTCGATCCCGTTGCTTATCAAGAGCAAATGACCGAGATACTGATTGCTAACCTTCCGGCCTTGCTGAAAGGTAACCCAACCATCAGCATGGCACCACTAAGCTGGAAAAATGCCAAAGGTGAAAGTACCTTCACTCTGAATATCGCGCTGACTGACCCGGCACAAGCCAAAACCGGTAGTGAGCCAATGCTGGCGCAATCAGTGAAAAAAGTCGACGCAACATTGACCATCCCAATGGCTATGGCCACTGAGCTGACAACCCAGGCCGCTCGCCTGCAAGGCTATAACCCAGAAGAAGCACAAAAACTGGCGCAGCAGCAAGTTCAGGGTATTGCGGCCATGGGCCAGATGTTTAAACTGACCACCACTAAAGATGATGTTATTAGCAGCAGCTTCCACTTTGCTGATAACCAGGTCGATTTGAATGGTCAGAAAATGTCACTGCAAGAATTCGTTGGCCTGTTTGGCATGTTCGGTGGTGCACCTGCTGAAGAAGATACCGGTACTGAATCTGAAGATGCGCCCGTCGCACCAGCACCAGCACCAGCACCAGCACCAGCACCATAGATATGAAATATTAAAACCATAAGAAACGGGGCCTGATGGCTCCGTTTTTTTATCCAAAGAGGTCTAGATTATGAAAGATAAGCCAATATTAGGGCCAGATCCCCAGTGTAAACACCCGATGGCGGGGTTTAATCAAGTATGCTTTATCAAAAATACCACACAGAATCCGAACATTATTATCGGTGATTATACCTACTACGACGATCCACAAGATTCTGAAAACTTTGAACGTAACGTGCTTTATCACTACCCCTTTATTGGCGATAAGCTGATTATCGGCAAATTCTGTGCATTAGCTCATGGGGTGAAGTTCATTATGAATGGTGCCAACCATAAAATGTCTGGGTTATCGACTTACCCATTCAATATTTTTGGTAACGGCTGGGAAAGAGTCGCCCCGTCCAGGGATGAGCTGCCTTATAAAGGTGATACTCATGTCGGAAATGATGTGTGGATTGGCTATGATGTGTTGATTATGCCAGGTGTCACCATTGGCAATGGGGCAATTATTTCATCACGCTCAGTGGTCACGCGCGATGTGCCCGCTTATAGTGTGGTCGGCGGTAATCCCGCAACACTGATTAAAAATCGCTTCTCCGCCGAGGTTATCGGTAAGCTACAAACCATTGCCTGGTGGGATTGGCCAATAGACGCGATCAGTCGCAATCTACACCTGATCGTTGCCGGTGATATTGAGGCATTAGCGCGAGCAGCCAGCGAGATTGAACACACCTAATCAGGCCGACCCTCGGCGGATCAACACCGGCGGTAATATGACGCTTTGCAGTTGTAAATCTACCCCAGAAATACGCTGAAGCAGCCGCTGCCCGGCACTGTAGCCAATTTCCCGGGCAGAACTGGTGATAAAGGTCAATGGTGGCTCAGTAAGTTCTGCTGCTGGCACATCACCAAAACCAATTAATGCTACTTGCTGATCGAGATAAGTATCTACCCCCGCACTGCCAATCGTCCTGCCAGTCCGTAAAATACCAAAATAGGCTCCCAATGCGATGGATGCCTGATGACATACAATCGCGCTGACATTAGGGTGACGCCGTAACAGCTCTTCCGCTGCATCTGCCGCCGCCTGTTGCTGACCATCACATTCGACCACCCACTCCGAACGAAACGGTAGCCCATACTGCACTAGAGTGGCACAAAAGCCCCCGAGCCGTTCAGCCCGCGTCAGCGAGTGCGAATGTCCGCCAAGATAGGCAATTTGCCGATGACCACGACCAATCAGAAACTCGGTCGCCATTTTAGCGGCTTGCATATTATCAGGACGCACCACATCAACGCCGTCCAGCACATGGGATCGGGCAGCGCAAATCAGTGGAATATCATGTTCAGCAGCCTTTTCTCGTAGCCCCATTTCCCGCTTGGCTCCACCGCCCAGCACCAAGCCATCGACACCTTGATCGATAAGCGTGTCGAAACAACGCAATAATCCTTTGCCTTCGCGGCCACTTTGCGTCAAGAACAACAATTTACCTTCAGCCTCAATGGCTTCACTTAAGCCGGCGGTCATTTCCGCATAAAAAGGATCGCCAATATCACGTACAATCAAGCCAATGACACCTGACTCCCCGCCGCGTAATTGTGCCGCCTGACGGTTACGTACATAGCCTAATTGTTCTATTGCCTGATTAACCCGCTCGGCTGTCGCCGGAGAGATACGCCCTTTGCCACTGATCGCTAACGAAACTGTCGCCACAGAGACGCCAGCAAATTTAGCGACATCAGTGATTGTCGTTTTTTTTTAATTGTCATGCCAAAAAGTAAGCCAAGTTAAACGTTTAATCCATGATGACCCAGTATACCCAAAAATTTGGAGTTGCAGCCAGGCAGTCAGCAAACTCATCCCAATGAGCTTAACAAGTAAGTGATTCGGGTGAGAGCGCGCAGCTAACAACCCTGCGGCTTCAAATGTGAAGGGTATACAGAAATAGGATCAGTAATTGTGACATATCACTCATATTATCTGGGTTAAACGTTTTATCTTATTTTACCTCCAGACAGGGAGGCGAAATAGTCGCCATTATCCATCAATTTTTTAACATCAGGTGTATCAGTACAGGAGTCACTATGTCAGCGGCAAAAAAACAAAAAATTACGCTGTGGGAGTTTTTCCAGAGTTTAGGGAAAACCTTCATGCTACCGGTCGCCTTGCTCTCCTTCTGCGGGATCATGCTGGGTATCGGTAGTTCGCTTAGCAGTAAAGATGTCATCACCTTATTACCTTTTATTGGTCACCCGGCCTTCCAGCTATTGTTTACCTGGATGAGTAAGGTTGGCTCATTTGCCTTTAGCTTCTTGCCAGTCATGTTCGCCATCGCGATCCCACTGGGTATGGCGCGTGAAAACAAAGGGGTGGCCGCATTCTCCGGTTTCGTTGGTTTTGCCGTACTGAATCTGGCAACCAATTTTTACCTAACCACCAGCGGCGTATTACCGACAACTGACCCACTGGTTCTGAAAACACATAACATTCAGAATATATTGGGCATCCAGTCCATCGATACCGGTATTTTAGGCGCGGTGATTGTAGGGATCATTGTTTATTTACTGCATGAACGCTTCAATACCATTCGCTTACCTGATGCATTAGCCTTCTTTGGTGGCACCCGTTTCGTGCCGATTGTCACCACCGTGGTACTCGGATTGGTCGGTTTGTTGATCCCGCTGATCTGGCCTTGGTTTGCGGCGGGTATCAATGGCTTAGGCCGTTTGATTAACGGTGCTGGCATGTTCGGGCCGATGATTTTCGGCAGCGGTGAGCGCTTATTACTGCCATTCGGCCTGCATCATATCTTAGTGGCATTGATCCGCTTCACTGAAGCTGGCGGCACTATGGATGTGTGCGGTCATAGTGTTAGCGGTGCTTTAACTATTTTCCAGGCGCAATTATCTTGCCCTACCACCTCCGGTTTCTCTGAAAGTGCCACTCGCTTCCTGTCGCAAGGTAAAATGCCCGCGTTCCTCGGCGGCCTGCCAGGTGCGGCACTGGCAATGTATCATTGTGCTAAGCCAGAAAATCGCCATAAAATTAAAGGGTTGTTGATTTCAGGTGTCGTTGCTTGTGTTATCGGCGGCACCACAGAACCCATTGAATTCCTGTTCCTGTTTGTTGCCCCGTTCCTGTATTTGATCCATGCCATCCTGACCGGGCTGGGCTTTACTGTTATGGCGCTATTAGGGGTGACCATCGGTAATACTGACGGTAATATCATTGATTTCGTGGTATTTGGCATTCTGCATGGCACCGCGACTAAATGGTACTGGGTGCCTGTCGTTGCCGGGATCTGGTTTGTGGCTTACTACTGTATTTTCCGTTTTGCTATTCAGCACTTCAATATCAAAACACCGGGTCGTGAGAATGAAACCACCGCCAGTAGCAATGCAGAAAAAGCAGCCAGTGGCGCTGTTAGCGGCAAGTCTGGCTATAACTCCCCTGCTATCTTGGCTGCTCTGGGTGGTGCCGATAATATCGTCTCATTGGATAACTGTATTACGCGCTTACGCATGTCGGTCAAAGATATGAATTTAGTGGATAAAGAAGCATTGAAAGCCAATCGTGCCATTGGTGTCATTCAACTCAATGACCACAATCTTCAAGTTGTTATCGGCCCGCAAGTGCAATCAGTGAAAGATGAATTAGACTCACTGATAGGAAATGGTCAATTTGCCATGTCATAAGACGGTAATTCGCTAACCATCGTTGCCTGGATATGAGTTACATAGAAACTATACCCGAAGCCATTGGAGTCGCAGGTAGGCAGCCAGCAAACTCATCCCGATGAGCTATAAGTAAGTGATTCGGGTGAGTGCGCGCAGCTAACAACCCTGCGGTTTCAAGGGCGAAGGGGATACTTGATAAGCGAGATGCTGATGTTTGATTTCTCCACCCCCGTCGATCGTCACGGCACCCTGGTGTACCCAGTGGGACTATATTGCTGACCGCTTTGGTGCTGCGGATTTGCTGCCCTTCACTATCTCGGATATGGATTTCCCCACCGCGCCGGTTATTTTACAAGCACTCAATCAGCGCATCGAGCACGGTGTGCTGGGGTACAGTCGCTGGCAACATGAAGATTTTCTCGGCGCGATCCGCCACTGGTATCAGCAACGTTTTCATTGTCATATTGATACATCAATGGCGGTCTATGGCCCGTCGGTCATCTATATGGTAGCCCAACTGATTCGCTGCTGGTCGGCACCCGGTGATTTCGTCGTCACCCACACCCCGGCTTATGATGCTTTTTACAAAGTGATCCTCGGCAATCAGCGCCAATTACTCAGTTGCCCGCTGCATAAAGTCGATAACCAGTGGCAGTGCGATATGGCACATCTGGAAGCATTACTGGCGCGCCCGCAAACCAAAGTATTGTTACTGTGCAGCCCGCATAATCCCACGGGCAAGGTCTGGACAGCAGCAGAACTCACCCACATGGCCGAGTTATGTGAGCGCCATCAGGTCAAGGTCATCAGTGATGAAATTCATATGGATATGACGTGGGATAATCAAGTGCACACGCCGTGGAGTCAGGTCGGTCAAACACCTTGGGCCTTACTAACCTCGGGTTCCAAGACATTTAATATTCCGGCCCTCACCGGGGCTTACGGTTTTATCAGTGATACTGAAACTCGTGAAACCTATAGCCAGATGTTAAAGGGGCGTGATGGTCTCTCTTCCCCGGCTGTTTTAGCTATCGTGGCGCATATCGCGGCCTACCGTCAGGCGGAACCCTGGTTGGACGAATTACGCAATTATCTGCAAGCCAACCTGGCTTATGTGGCTCAGCGGTTGAATGAAGCATTTCCCACATTAAACTGGCAACCGCCGCAGGCAACCTATTTGGCATGGATAGATTTGCGGCCACTGAATATTGACGATAATCAATTGCAGAACGTGCTGATCGAGCAACAGAAAGTCGCCATTATGCCGGGCTTCACTTATGGTGAAGAAGGCCGCGGCTTCCTACGCCTTAATGTCGGTTGTTCGCGCAGTAAAATTGAAGCCGGCATGGGTAAACTCATTAATGGTATCCGGTTTTTACAACGAGAATAGCAAGTTTGCGTCGGATAAATGCAGATGTTGAAATCGGCTCTCTCTCCACAGTAATGCAATTTACAGGCACCTTTTGAAGGATAAAAAGGTGCCAAAATGAGACTGTCATCACTTTTTTATGTAACACGGTGGATATTTTCACTGATTTGTTTTTATAATGTTCTGCACTTAATCCATAATAACCCAGTGAGTGCACACATGATCGATCCCCGCCTTCCCTTGACTGACATTCATCGCCACCTTGACGGCAATATTCGTGCGCAAACTATTTTGGATCTGGGCCGTCAGTTCAATTTGTCGCTGCCTGCTGATGAGTTAGAGGCTCTGCGCCCGCATGTTCAAATCACTAAAACTGAACCTGATTTAGTTAGCTTCCTGCAGAAGTTGGATTGGGGCGTCGCGGTTTTAGGCTCTTTGGAGGCCTGCCGCCGCGTGGCTTATGAGAATGTGGAAGATGCCGCGAATGCGGGCTTACATTATGCCGAGCTGCGTTTCTCTCCATTCTATATGGCGATGAAACATCAGTTACCCGTCGCCGGTGTAGTAGAAGCCGTCATCGATGGTATTCAATCTGGTTGTCGTGATTTTGATATTGATATTCGTCTCATCGGTATTCTTAGCCGCACTTTTGGTGAGCAAGCCTGTCTGCAAGAATTGGATGGTTTGCTGGCACATCGTGATGCGATTACTGCGCTGGATTTGGCGGGTGATGAACTGGGTTTCCCTGGTGGGCTATTCCGCAGTCACTTTAACCGCGCACGTGATGCCGGTTGGCGGATTACCGTCCATGCCGGTGAAGCCGCTGGCCCTGAGAGCATCTGGCAGGCTATTCGCGAGTTAGGGGCAGAACGTATCGGTCACGGTGTTAAAGCTGTAGAAGATATCAAACTGATGGATTATTTGGCTGAGCATAATATTGGTATTGAATCCTGTCTGACATCCAATATTCAAACCAGCACCGTGGCATCACTGGCTACTCACCCCTTAGCCACCTTCTTGCGCCATGGTGTATTAGCATCAATCAATACTGATGACCCTGCGGTTCAAGGAATTGAGATTGCTAATGAGTATCATATTGCAGCACCAGCAGCTGGCCTGACACCACAAGAAATTCGTCAGGCGCAAGAAAATGGCCTGACAATGGCCTTTATCAGTGAGCAAGAGAAACAAGTGTTGCGTGACAAAATTCGCAACTAAACAGCCGGATATCAAAACAGCGCGTACGCGCTTCGAGTCACTAACCAAGCCAAATAAAGGGGAAACGTGCCGTTGGGGTCGTAGTGGCGTGAGCCACCGGAGCGCCCCTGGGTGCGGTCACCCCTGCGATAACTGGAGTGGGTCAGTTACAATGTCTCGTGTGTTTTCGCAGTGAGCATTTCCGCATTCTCTCTGGCGACCCGTTTGGCGTATCGCTGCGCCAATACGGCACAAACCATCAATTGAACCTGATGGAATATCATCAGCGGCAATACCATAACCCCCACTACCGAGGCAGGAAACAACACGTTAGCCATCGGAATTCCATTAGCCAGGCTTTTCTTCGAGCCGCAGAACACAATGGTAATCTCATCGGCGGTATTGAAGCCCAACCAACGGGCAGCCAACGTATTGACGACCAACACCACTGTCAGCAAGACCATTGAACAAACCAATATTGCCAGCAACGACCAGCCGTCGATTTGATGCCAAATCCCCTGCACGACCGCCTCACTGAAGGCAACATAAACCACCAACAGAATCGATGACCGGTCAGTAATATTGACCAGTTTCTTATGACGCTCAACCCATTTGGCTATTAGCGGACGTGATAAGTGACCGACAATAAACGGCACCATCAATTGCATGACGATAGAACCGATAGCATGCAAAGTATCAGTATCGCCCCCCTGGGTATGCATCAACATCCCGACCAGAATCGGTGATAAGAATACACCGAGAATACTGGATGCCGAGGCGCTACATATGGCAGCAGCAACATTGCCTCCGGCTACCGAGGTATAGGCGATAGCGGATTGCACCGTCGCTGGCAATGCACACAGATACAGGAAGCCCAGATACAGAGTTGGCGTTAACACCCCAGGAACTAACACATTCATACCCAATCCCAATAGCGGGAACAGAGCAAACGTACTGAGGAATACCACTAAATGCAGTTTCCAATGCCCCATGCCGGAGACTATAGCGGCGCGGGACAGTTTGGCACCGTGCATAAAGAACAGTAATGCGATAGCTGCTGTCGTCAGGTGTTCAAACCATACTTTAACCTCACCCTCACAAGGGAAGATCGAGGCAATAATAACGACCAGTATCAGTACTAATAAGAACTTATCTATTCGTAAGCGTTGTAACCAAGACATGCAAAAGTATTCCTTCAATATACCCTTCGCTCTGGAAGCTGCGGGGGTGTTAGCTACGCTTACTCACCCGAATCACTTACTGATGTATGCTCATCGGGATTTGTTCGCTTGCTGCCTACCCGCAACTCCAATAGCTTTGGGTATAGTTTCAAAAAACCGCAGAGGTCTAACTCAATTTGCAGTGACAACTGGCAGCGTTTTTTTCTGTTGATCAGAGGCAATGCCCAACTCAATCAACTCCATCACCGTAATCGCTTCAGATGCTGGCACTGGATTGGCTGCCGTACCCAAAATGGCATCGCGAATGCCAGCATAGTAGGCAGGATAATTACCCGGTAAGGTCAGCAATGGCTTTTCGGCCAATACGCCGTCATGTGACAGTGTCACGACACCATCGCGCATGTCATAGCCCCAGTCAGCCTGCGGTAAACGCTCACCTGCTTTCAGTCGGTCTTCCTGTGGGTCTAACCCAAATTTAATGTAGCTGCCTTGCATGCCGTGGACGATATAACGCGCAGTTTCTGCCGCGGCCAAAACGGTGCCATGCAAGACCACACGTTGATCTGGATAGCTGAGAATGGCATGGAAGTAGTCAACCGACTGCGCCCCTGGACGTAGCATTGCCAAATCCACATTTAAGCTGTCTGGCAAACCAAATAGTTGCAGCGCTTGATCCAGTAAATGTGGCCCCAGATCGTACCAAATACCGCTGCCAGCACCGCCTTGCTCGCGCCAGCGCTGACGGATTTCAGGGCGATAACGGTCAAAGTGAGATTCAAAATAGACGATTTTCCCCAGCGAACCTTCCGCCAGTAGTGTTTTTAATGTCAGGAAATCACTGTCCCAGCGGCGATTGTGGAATACGGATAATAACAACCCAGCTTCGTCCGCCTGTTGCTTCAGATCTCGCGCTTGTGACAGTGTCACGGTAAACGGTTTATCGACCACCACATGTTTACCGGCTGCCAGTGCCCGCTGGGCCAAAGGGAAATGGGTATCATTGGGTGTTGGAATAACGATGAGTTGAATTGCCGGGTCATCAAATAAGGCTTGCGGGTCAGAAACGACAGTCATTGACGGCCAATCTGCATGAACTTTACTGGCATCACTACTGGAAACCCCTGCCAGTTCCAGCCCCGGCGTCCCCATAATCAGGGGAGCATGGAATGTTTTACTGGCGTAGCCATAACCCAGCAAACCCACTTTTATTTTTTCAGCCATCACATATTTCCTCTTGCCCGCTATCACTCGATACAATCGATTTGACACTATGATGATTGCCGCGACAAGAGGTAATTTTTTGCTTCACGAGACAAGTGGCATTAAACCCGTACGATGCCCTCGGCATTCTCGCGCCATTCGGGGTGGCGCAAGCTGCGTTGTGGATAATTGGTTTCAATGCTGCGACGCCTGAAATCACTGGGGCTAACCCCTACGCGCTTGCGGAATACTCGGGAAAAATAAAGTTGGTCGTCATACCCCACCACCCGGCCAATGGTCGCGATCGGTTCTTGCGTGGTTTGCAGTAATAATTTAGCGCGGATCACCCGCTGATCTTCACGCCAGCGCAAGATATTAATCCCCACTTGCTCGCGAAACAGGTGCGCCAACCGTGACGGCGATAAACAGACATGGCGGGCAACTTCATCGATGCGCAACTCACCCGCCAAATTGCCGGTGATAAATTGGCATGCTTCAATCACCCGCGGGTCCATAATACGTTGTGGGCTGAGAGGATCTTCTTCCATTGAACGCAACAACAGCCGCTCTAGCAAGTTCATTCCTAACTCTTCACCAAACCGCCGTCCGGATTTTTGTGTCTGTTCTATATTGGCAAACAGGCGATCGAATTCTAGCAGTAAGTTATTGTTAGGTAATGATAAACGCCCTACTTCATGGGTTTTACTGTGCCACTCCAACCAATCTGCCCAATAGGCCCGAGGACGGAAATAGACCCAGCGATGATACCAACAATCACTGTTAGGTGAGCGACCATAATAATGTGCCGCTTTAGGCGGAAAGAGCAGCAAATCACCAGGGTTACTGTAAAAGGTGTTTTCACCATCAAAAATCTTGCCCTGACCCTTAATGGTCAGATTCAAGATATAACCTTTCATGCCGCCGGGCCGGTCGATAAAGAAATCGAGTGGTCCATCGGCCAGAATCGGGGTTAATCCAGCCACCAGATAAGCATTAAAAGTGTAGCCTGGCAGCAAGGGATTGGGTTGCGGTTCCTGAACCATTCGATGGTACATTGAGTCTCCTTGGTGTCATTTCCTAATCATCAGTTTATCGGGCAGATTTGAAATCTGCCCGATAGTGATAACAGAATTGTGAGCCACGGTGGATTTTTATGGACTTTCCTGTCATCGGTGCGCTTATACCGTCCGTTTAGCCAGCTGTTTGTAACGGTCGAAGATAACCGCTGCCAGCAGGATCAAGCCGCGCACCACGTATTGTGAGAACGGGGAAATATTCAGTAGGTTCATGGCATTTTCCACTGTGCCAAGAATCAAAATACCGGCGATTACATAGGAAATTTTGCCAATGCCGCCTTTGAGAGATACCCCACCCAGCACACAAGCGGAGATAACTATCAACTCATAACCAATCGAAGTCATTGGCTGACCACTGGTCATACGTGAAGCCAAGATGATCCCCGCAGCGGCGGATACCAGACCAGACAACACAAAGATAATGATTTTGGTACGTACCACCGGAACCCCAGCCAAACGAGCGGCATCTTCATTACCACCGATCGCCAATGTATTGCGGCCAAATGTGGTTTTATTCAGCAGGAAACCAAACAGTGCCAGGCAAGCAATAGTGATCCAAATCGGCGCGGGCAACCCTAACCAATTGGTATAGCCAAGTGCAAAGAAACGCTCATCTTCGATACCCACTGCTTTACCATCAGAAATGATATAAGCCAGACCACGAACAATTTGCATGGTCGCCAGAGTGGTTATCAGGGCATTTATCTTCAGCCGGGCAATGACAAAACCGTTGATCAGACCACACAATGCGCCCAGTAACAAACCCGCCCCCACCCCCAGCCATAAGCTTTCAGTCATATTGATGACCACCGCGGTGGTGACCCCCGCACAAGCAATAACTGAGGCGACAGATAAGTCAAAATCACCGGATGCCAAACAAAACAGCATACCGCACGCCACCATCCCGGACATTGAGATAGCCAGCCCCAAGCCTTTCATATTGATAAAGGAGCCAAAATTAGGCACAAATATGACACAGCCAATAAACACCACGGCGAAAACCACCAGCATGCCGTAGCTATCCCAAATGCGAGATAGCCCCAGCCCCCTATTAGCAGGAGCCTCTTGCGGTGGCTGCGACTGAGGTGATGTGGGGGTGGTCTTTTTATCTGAGCTCAAAGTCACGCTGGACATGGATGTATTCATTACAATCTTCTTCACAGTCATCTCCTTCACAATCAGGCCACCGCAGGTGCGGTATCCGTCGCAATATTCGGGGTACGTAGCATCGCCAAACTGAGCGCTTGCTCTTCAGTGGCATCATCGTGATTTAACTCACCGGAGATGGCTCCTTCGCGCATCACCACAATTCTGTCCGCCAGCCCAAGAACCTCTGGCAAATCGCTCGACGCAAACAGCACGGCAATGCCTTGTTTCGCCAGTTCATAAATCACGTTATAGATTTCATGCTTGGCCCCGACGTCAATACCACGAGTCGGTTCATCCAGCAGGATCACTTTCATATCCTCAGATAACCAGCGGCCCAAAATGGCTTTCTGCTGATTTCCTCCGGAGAGATTCATAATCAACTGCTGAGGGCCAGGGGTTTTGATATTCAAGGACTGAATGCGTAGTGCCGCGTTCTGTTGTTCCCAGCGATTATTAATCAGGCAGCCAGCGGTCAGTGTTTTGCGGCGGGCGCTGATATTGATATTGTCCTGCACCGAATGCACTGGAATGATACCGTCAGCTTTGCGATCTTCCGGGCACAGCATAACTCCGGCGGTAATGGCATCAATCGGCGAGCGAATAGTGAGCGGCTTGCCATCCAGTAAAACCTGCCCACTGGTCAGTTTGGTGCCACCAAATAGCCCTTTAAGTAATTCGCTGCGCCCTGCACCGACCAGCCCAAACAAGCCGACAATCTCACCTTGATGTACGGTTAGGCTAATGGGAGATTTCACACCAATGGCTTTGACGTTTTGTAATGTCAGGCGCTCAGGCCCAATGTCACGTGGCAGATAACCATAAATATCCCCCAGATTGCGCCCGACCATGGCTTGTACCAGCGAATCATTATTCACCTGCGCCATATCATCAAAAGTGCGTACGTAGCGGCCATCTTTGAACACGGTAATGGCATCACTCAGCGCAAAGATTTCTTCCATACGGTGAGAGACATACAATATGACGCGCCCTTCAGCACGTAACTCACGGATCACCCGGAACAGTTGCTCGATTTCCCGCGCAGAAAGCGAACTGGTCGGCTCATCAAACGCAATAATTTTGGCATTACGCGCCAGTGCCTTAGCAATTTCCACCATCTGCCATTGGCCGATGGAGAGGTATTTGAGTGGAGTATCGGGGTCAATATCCAGCCCCAAATGCGCGAGTTGTAAGCTGGACTCATAACGCAGCAATTTACGATCAACCATGCCCATCTTGGTGGGCAATTGGCCTAAATAGATATTTTCTGCCACTGTCATTTCCGGAACCAAATGCAGTTCCTGATAAATGATTGCCACTCCCGCATCAAGCGCTTCGGTGGTATTGGTAAAATTAACGGCTTTGCCTTTAATATGAATCTCACCCTGAGTCGGGGTGTAATTGCCGCTGAGAATTTTTAGCAGAGTCGATTTCCCTGCGCCATTCTCCCCCATCAGGGCATGGATTTGCCCGGCCTGACAGGTAAAACTGATATCATCCAGCGCTTGCACACCGGGGAAACTTTTTCCGATGCCACAAAAAGCCAGATACGGTGACTGTTCGGCTTCCAGCTCGGCCTGTAACGCAGAATGGAGTGCTGACATGATGGTTTCCTTATAAAGATTGGGTTGCACCGGGGCCAAATATCAAATGACCCCAGTGCGCCATAGCGTGTAGTGGAATTACATCAAGCCTTTCTTCTCTAACTCAGTTTTGAAGTTATCGCGGGTGATCAGCACCACATCAGTCACTTCAGTAAATTTCGCTGGCTCAACATCTTTGGTGACCCAGTCATGCAGCATCTGAATGCTCTTATAACCGTGGATATCCGGGCTTGGTAACAGAGAACCGTAGAAGCCAGTCGCCTGACCTTTGGACAGTTCGCTAACCGCATCAACCCCATTGATACCAATGCCTATCACATTCGGCGCCTTAAAGCCCTGACCTTCAGTGGCACGCACACCACCCAATACGGTGTTGTCGTTCATCCCGACGATCAGCCAGTTTTTCACTTCAGGATGCTGTACTAACATAGAGTTAGCGGCATCGAATGCCCCTGGGATATCATTGGATTTAGTGGGAACTTTGTAGATCTGTTTTTCCGGGAAGCCCGCAGCTTTCAATGCGTCCATTGAGCCAGAAGTGCGACGGCGCGCGGTGTCCAGCTCATCAGAAGTGATCGCCATAACGGCGGTTTCCCCTGGCTGCCACCCCCGTTTATTCATCTCTTTCCACAGTTCCTGCCCTTGGCGCTCACCAATTTTGGTCGCCGCCATCATCACCAATGGCACGCTCTCCATGGGTTTGCCTTTGGCATTGACGAATTGATCGTCAACTGCGATCACTTTCAGGTTATAACTGCGAGCCTTAGCTTCAATGGCTGGCCCTAGTTTCGGATCAGGGGTACAGATAACGAAACCTTTCGCACCACTGGCGGCCAGACTGTCGATAGCATTTAAGGTTTTTTCACCATCGGGCACGGCAATTTTTATCACTTCAAAACCTAAATCTTTGCCCGCTTTATCGGCAAACTTCCACTCGGTCTGGAACCAAGGTTCTTCAGGTTGCTTAACTAAAAATCCTAGTTTCATGCTTTCGGCAATAGCTGAATGTGACATAACTGCCGCTAACCCAACCACTGCCAGCGCTTTAGTTAATTTATGCATAGTGTTCTCCGGACTTTTTTTGTAGGAAGAGATATTTTTTGTTTATTTAATCGACATCAACCACAATCAATCGTTTTTCAGTGGAAACGTTATCAATCGTATTTTTCAACGTTAATAAGCTTTAATCCTTTATTAAAAGCGACCTAACCTCACCATATCCGCTAAGACAGGAACAGTTTTAACGTTAATTACGTGTCAGAATGTAGAGCGCTATCACATCCAGGGATTACAGTTTATTTATCCATGTATTCAGCAAATTTAACCTATTGCTAACTTTTGACTAGCATCACAAAAACGCTATAGGAAGCAGAAAAGTGCATACTTCCAGCTATTGACTCCTCACCTCTTGCTGTCACTCACTCCTATCTTTGTTAGCAATTAATAGGCAATTGCCCATGAATCCTTGTTTTCAGTAATGAGTTAGGAGCAACCACCATGACAGGCGACGTTATATCGGCAGAACGCCCTTTTTTGACAAAAGAGGCTATCTCGCTCGGGTTGGATTTTGGCAGCGATTCCGTTCGGGTATTGGCGGTGGATTGTCAGGATGGCACTGAGATAGACACTGAAGTTGTTTACTACCCTCGCTGGCAGAAAGGCCTCTACAGCCACGCTGCGCAAAATCAGTTCCGTCATCATCCCCTCGACTACATCGAAGCCATGCAACAGGCTATTCGCCAAGTCGTTAGCCGCCTGTCAGTAGAACAACGCCAACACATTATTGGCATCGGCGTGGATACCACCGGTTCCACCCCCGCACCGATTGATGAACAAGGTCAGGTATTGGCGTTACGTCCTGATTTTGCTGAAAACCCTAATGCGATGTTCGTGCTATGGAAAGATCACACCGCCATAGAAGAAGCTGAAGAAATCAACCGGTTATGTCGCAGTGGCGAATTTGAGGATTATTCGCGTTATATTGGTGGGGTTTACTCTTCTGAATGGTTTTGGGCGAAAATTCTGCATGTCACGCGCGCCGATAAAGCGGTGCGAGATGCGGCGGTATCATGGATTGAACTATGCGACTGGGTTCCGGCGCTACTTTCAGGCACCACTGCCCCTAAAGATATTCAGCGGGGTCGGTGCGCTGCGGGGCATAAAAGCTTGTGGCACCCCTCATGGGGAGGATTACCACCGCGTGAATTCCTGGCCGCACTTGATAACAGTTTAGTCAGCCAACTCGATTACCCGATGTTCACTGATACCTATACCGCTGAACGCCAGGTTGGTCTGATTACCGCTGAATGGGCCGAGCGTTTGGGGCTGCCTGCGACTGTGGTTATTTCAGGTGGTGCATTTGATTGTCATATGGGTGCCGTCGGTGCCGGTGCTCAACCTTATACTTTGGTTAAAGTTATCGGCACTTCTACTTGCGATATTTTGATTGCCGATAAAAAGCTCGTCGGTGAGCGGGCTATCGCTGGGATTTGTGGGCAAGTAGAAGGCAGTGTTGTTCCCGGCTGGATTGGTATGGAAGCGGGCCAGTCAGCATTCGGTGACATGTATGCCTGGTTCAGCCGTTTATTGAGCTGGCCACTGCATCAAGCTGCACTGACACAACCAGAATTACAACCACAGTTAAAACAGATTGAATCTACCCTACTGGCTTCACTGACGGCTGAATGGGCTAAAAATCCCTCACTTGATAATCTGCCAGTGGTATTGGATTGGTTTAATGGCCGCCGCACCCCGAATGCCAATCAGCGACTAAAAGGCGTTATCACTGATCTCAATCTGGGAACGGATGCTCCCACGCTATTTGGCGGGTTTATCGCTGCCACCGCATTTGGTGCCCGCGCAATTATGGAATGCTTCGAACAGCAAGACATTCCGGTGGAGAACGTGCTGGCATTGGGCGGTATTGCACGCAAATCGCCGGTTATCATGCAGGTTTGCGCTGATGTCATGAACCGACCGATCCAGATTGTGGCATCCGATCAATGTTGCGCCTTGGGCGCGGCGATTTTTGCCGCTGTGGCCGCTGGTGTGTTTGCTGATGTACCGACAGCACAACAACATATGGCGTGTAAGATTGAACGCACCCTGACCCCCAATGCAGCACAAGTTGCCCGCTATCAACAGCTTTATCAACGCTATCAACAGTGGTGTCTATCCGCTGAGCCACACTACGCACCGGTAACCGAAGCGTGATTAACCGGCTGATTTATCACTTTATGTTGTATAAAAATTGATTAAATGGAGTATCAGATGGACGTATTCAAGCAATCAGAAGTGTGGTTTGTGATAGGCAGTCAAAACCTGTATGGCCCTAAAACCCTGCAACAAGTTATGGATAATGCCCATCATGTCGTCAATAGCCTCAATAGTGAAGCGGGCTTGCCGGTCAAACTGGTGCTTAAACCTTTGGTGACCACCCCAGATGAAATTACCGCGTTGTGTCGTGAGGCCAACTACGATACCGCCTGTATTGGCGTCATGACCTGGCTGCATACCTTCTCACCGGCCAAAATGTGGATTGGTGGACTGAGCATTCTGCATAAACCGTTGCTGCAATTCCATACTCAATTTAATGCACAGATCCCATGGGAAACCATGGATATGGACTTTATGAACTTGAACCAAACTGCTCATGGTGGCCGTGAGTTTGGTTTTATCGGCGCACGTATGCGCCAGCAACACAGTGTTATCACCGGTCATTGGCAAGATAAAGAAGCTCATCAGCGGATTGGTCAGTGGATGCGCGTTGCGGCAGCCAAACAGGAGAGCCAACAACTGAAAGTTGCCCGTTTCGGCGATAATATGCGCGAAGTCGCGGTGACCGAAGGGGATAAAGTTGCAGCACAGATCCAGTTTGGTTACTCGGTTAATGCCTATGGTATCGGTGATTTAGTCACCGTGGTGGATGCGGTCAGCAAAGGTGAGATTGATGCCTTGGTTGAAGAATATGAAGCCACTTACCGGCTGACAGATGCCGTGCAACTGCATGGCAATAAACGCGAAAACCTACTGGATGCCGCGCGTATTGAATTAGGTATGAAGCGTTTTCTGGAACAAGGTGGTTTTAAGGCTTTCACCACTAACTTTGAAAATCTATATGGATTAAAACAGTTACCGGGCTTGGCGGTTCAACGCCTGATGCAACAAGGTTACGGTTTTGGTGGCGAAGGTGATTGGAAAACCGCCGCATTATTACGCATTCTGAAAGTCATGGGTACCGGCCTAAAAGGCGGCACCTCCTTTATGGAGGATTACACCTATAACTTCCAGCCAGGTAATGATCTGGTGGTGGGTTCTCATATGCTGGAAGTGTGCCCATCTATCGCCAAAGAAGAAAAACCACTGTTGGACGTGCAGCATTTAGGTATTGGCGGTAAAGCCGATCCCGCCCGGTTGATCTTCTCGACTCCGGCAGGCCCGGCACTGAATGCCAGCTTAATTGATATGGGTAATCGCTTCCGCTTGTTGGTCAATGTGGTTGATACCGTCGAGCAACCGCATCCATTACCAAAACTACCGGTAGCGCGCGCTATTTGGCAAGCTCAGCCTTCACTGGCAACCGCCGCCGAGGCATGGATTATCGCTGGTGGTGCGCACCATACCGTGTTCTCACAAGCTATTGGTGTGGATGAGTTGCGTTTGTATGCTGAAATGCACGGTATTGAGTTCCTTCTTATCGATAACGACACCACATTGCCAGCATTCAAAAATGAAATTCGCTGGAATGAAGTCTATTACCACCTGAATCGCTGAGTCAGGCATATTGGTACATCACGATAAAGGGGTTTAATCGCCCCTTGAGCTTAATGACAAAGTGCCCGTGTCGGTGAAAACAGGCAGATCGTAAAGACGCCGTACTTTCTTTGTTAAAACAAGCATCCTTGTAGGCTCGAGCCGCGCCCCCCCTGGCGCGGACGCTTTACTCTTCTGCCTGTCCTCACCTGGCAAGATCGAGTCGTTGGGGGTTGTCAGCAGTCTGAAGACGCTTAACCCCCCCCTATATTTACTCTGTCTGTAATTGCCACAGGCGTGCATAAGTGCCGGATTGATCCAACAACTCTTGATGGTTACCCTGCTCTAATACTTGCCCCTCTTTTAACACCAAAATACGATGACATTGACGCAAGGTGTTTAAACGATGTGCAATGCAAATTACCGTGCGATTACGCGTGATTTCCGGCAACTGGCGCATAATCGCCGCCTCAGACTCATAATCCAGCGCACTGGTTGCTTCATCAAGAATCAGTATTTTGGGATCCGCCATCAGTGCTCTCGCCAATGCAACTCGCTGCCGCTGCCCACCCGATAACAAACTGCCGCGTTCGCCAACGGGCGTTTGATAACCCTGTGCTAGTGCAGCAATAAAGTCATGTGCGCCTGCTAATCGAGCAATATGCTCAACATGAGCATCATCAGCATTTGGCCGACACTGGCATATGTTGTCACGTATCGAGCCAGAAAATAGTACGCTTTCCTGCAACACCACACTCATCTGACAGCGTAATGTGGTGGCATCCGTAATAGCCAAATCCTGCCCATCGACCAGAATTTGCCCGTGTTGTGGCGTATATAATCGTTGGAGTAGCTTGGTTAATGTTGACTTTCCGCAGCCAGATGGGCCGGTAATACCAATAAACTCACCACCAGCAATATCTAAATTAAGGTTTTGTATCACTTCGGCGGTATCGGGTCGATAACGGAAACGTACTTGTTTAAAAGCCAGCCCCCCAAGGCTATTCGAACTCGATAACAACCCAGCGCTACCCGGTTCAGTGGGATAATCCAGAATGGTACCAATGCGTTTTAGCGCCACCTGCGTATGCTGAAAATCTTGCCAGATTTGCGCCAAACGCAAGATAGGCTGAGTGACATAACCCGAAAATAACGTAAACGCGATAAACTGGCCGGGGCTAAGCTCTCCGTCCAATACCAACGTGACGCCAACCCACAATAAAATCGCCGCAGTCACTTTATTAATTAAACTGATACCTTGCTCAGCAATATTGGCAGCTCTGGCACAAGCAAATGAGGCACGAACATAATTTGCCAACGAATGCCGCCAACTCCGATTAAACTGGTTTTCGGTGGCCGATGTCTTGATTGTTTCCAATCCACTAATAGCTTCGGTGAGAAATGCCGTATTCTGGGCACTGGTTTCATATTGGCGCTCCACCCGCTTGCGTAACATTCCGCCCGCAGCCCACCAAAACAGCAGATAACAAACGAGAGAGAACAAGACTATCCATGTCAGTGGTTGACTATAGCAAAACATCACGGCGATAAAGGTGCTGACAAAAACCAAATCCAACAGCATGGTTAAAGCAGAACCGGTTAGAAAGCTGCGAATTTGCTCCATTTCTCGCACTTTAGCGATGGTTTGTCCGGTTTGTTGTGAAGCGAAGTAACCCAGTGGCAACCCCATTAAATGGCGATAAAGCCCGGTGTTAAGCTCGGCCCCCACTCGGCTGGATAAATGTGAAAACAACCACCCACGTAAAAAGGTATAGCAGGGTTCCACAATCGCCAGCGCAATCATGGCAATTCCCAGCACCATTAAGCTGCCCATTCCGCGGCTCACCAGGACTTTGTCGATAACCGTTTCAAATAGCATTGGCGTTACCAGCAAAATGCCCTGCAATAGCAGTGAAACCAAAATGATATTACGCAACTGATGGCGGTATTTAGTGATAACCGGAATAAACCAGCTAAAGCCAAAGGGGACTTTCTTTTGCTCATGCAGCTCAGCTTTTGCCAATAATATGGCCTCGCCACACCACAAGCTGGCGAGTTCCTGCCGGCTTATCTGTTTTTGTATATGTTGTTGCTGACTATCGGCATAACAATAAATGCTCGCCTCTTGTTCATTAAGGGCCAATAACACGTACCACTGAGTATCACAACTGAATATAAGTGGCAGCGTCAGATTGTCCAGACGCGAAATGGGGTAGTTCACTGCTCTGGCTCGCAAACCAATCCAATTTGCACAGCGGCATAGCGCAATATTATCGATATCTTGAGGCGCTAATCCGACCTTGTGTGCCAAGTGTGAAGATTCGACAGCCAAATCAAAACATGCCGCAGCACGGGCCAGCGCCGCCAACGGTTGATTAACCTGAGTCGTGGTTGAATTCATCATTATCAACGCTCCCTCATGGCTTCGGATTGGTACTGCTGCAATGGACTGAGTAAGTAATCAATCACCCGCCGACGGCCGGTCTTAATCTCTGCACTCACAGCCATACCTGCCGATAAACGCACCGGTTTTCCCTCTACGATCAGTGTGTCGCTATCAAGCCGAATGCGTGCCGGAAACACCAAGCCTTGCTGTTGGTCTTCCATGGCATCACGGGAAATATGTTTGACTTCACCAGAAAGAGTGCCGAATCGGGTATAGGGGAAACTGTCAATTTTGACTTCCACCGCCTGGCCGGGGAGTACAAAACCGATATCTTTATTGAGGATCATCACATCCAGTTCTAGCTGGTGACTTTCCGGAACCAAGACCATAAGCGGTTGAGCGCTGGTGACGACACCGCCCAGAGTATGTACGGTGGATTGCTGTATCACACCGGCGACGGGGGCACGTAAGGTTTGTTGCCGCTGTTTTTCCATTAACTTAACCAACTCTTGCTTTAGTTGGTTGATAACTTCGTGAGCCTTATTCAACTGCTCCTGATAACTTCGTTTCTTCTCGGCTAAATAGTGCAATCGGACTTGCGCCAGATTGCGCATTTTAGCGCGCAGAACAGCTTGTTCACTTTCTAAACGATTGCCCTCCGCGCTCGCATTTAGCCACTCCCGCTCTTGTATCAATACCTCAGCTTCAGCAATTGCCTTGGATTTCACCAGAGTTTGTAGTGCCTGCAATCTTTGATGAATATTTTTCATCAAAGCCTTGTGATGAGTAATATTGGTACTTCCGGCCTGAATATAAGCCTGATTAACGGCTCGCTCGCTGTCTTGACGTGCCAACTCGGCGTTAACTTCATCATATTCTTTCACCAACAAGGACTTAGCTGTCATGACTAAATTCTCAGGACTATTATCAGGATAGATAAAATTCGCCAGAGGGTCATCAGTGAGCAGCGCCGACATTCGCGCGGCCTCCAGCGAACGATGCATTAATTGTTGGTTGATATTATTAACTTCTGCATCGACCCCAATGGGGTTGAGTTCTAACAGCACCTGACCGGCAACCACCCTGTCACCGTCATGAACATTAATTGCCACCACAACACCCGGCTCAAGTGACTGAATAATTTTGGAATGTTCAGCAACGATCACTTTCCCATTGGCTGATGCATGAATATCTAGCCTTCCCGCAATCGACCAAACTAATACCAATAACAATGTCAGTGCCAAAAACCAGGCGGTACGCCGTGCCAATGGCGCTACCGGACGCTCGACAATATCCAGATAGGCCGGAAGAAAATCATATTCGTCGCGGGTTCGTTTCGCAGCGTGATGGCGTTGCCAGCGTTTTTTTATACCGTCGAAAATGGCTAATTTCGCCAAAAATTGTATCAACTTCATTTTGATTCCTCATGGCTAAAGTCGGCTTGCTGTTGCCAAAGTTGGGCATAGATACCGTTCTGCGCCAACAGTTGCTCATGATTTGCCAGCTCAGCCACACAACCTTGCTTTATGACGGCAATACGATGACAGTGCCGCACCGTCGAAAGGCGGTGAGCAATGGTAATGACGGTGCGATTGGCAATAATGCGGGACATATTTTTCTGAACTTCAGCTTGCGACTCATCATCCAGAGCACTGGTCGCCTCATCAAAAATCAATACACGGGGATTGGCCAGTAGAGTACGAGCAATCGCAATACGCTGACGTTGCCCACCAGAAAGGGATGCCCCGCCTTCAGACAGCACGGTGTCATACCCTAGCGGCAGGGCCAGAATAAAATCGTGCGCGCCCGCCAGACCGGCCGCATCAACGACATCACTCAGTGAAGCGGTTGGCCGAGAATAGGCAATATTTTCACGAACAGTGCGGTTAAACAGGTAGTTTTCTTGCATAACCACACCGACCTGACGCCGTAGATACTCAGGAGAGAAATGATTTATCGAGTAACCATCAATATTAATAACCCCCTGTTCAGCAATATAAAGGCGCTGTAACAGCCGCGCGACCGTACTTTTGCCTGAACCTGACGGGCCGACCAGACCGATATGCTCTCCCGCGCGCAGTGATAATGAGAAATGACGCAATACAGGATCAAGATCGGGGCGATAACGGAAAACCACATTATCCAGGGTGATATCACCGTTAATTTGGCGATTAGACGGAGCGACCCCCGTGGCTTGCTCGACCGGCAAACTTAAAATATCGGATATCAGCATCAGCCCAACTTTCGCCCGTATACTCTGCTGCCATAAATCAACCAACTTACTCATTGGCATTAATGCTTGCACCGCCAGCATATTAAAAGCGATTAACTGCCCGATACTCAGTTGCACAGACATGACTTGATATGCCCCAATAACAATCACTAGCGCACTGGCTAATTTTTGCAGTAACTGAGCACACTGGCTGCTGAAGTTTTGCAGGTTTTGCACCTGAAAATTAGCTTGAGCGTAGTCCCGCGTTTGCGTCTCCCACCGCTGCTGCATCTGCGGTTCCAGGGCCAGGCTTTTAACGGTTTCAACGCCGGAGACCGTTTCGGTTAAAAATGCACCATTCTGAGCCGCACAACTGCACAACACTTCAACTTTCTTTTGCAAGGGACGGGTGGTTAATGCCGCTAATAACAGATATAGCGGCAGTGCGGCCAGTATGATTAATGTCAGGAGCGGCGAAATACACCACATAACAATAAATAAGATGAGGGTAAAAACAACATCAACACATAAGGTAAGTGCTGTCCCGGTAATAAACTCACGAATATTATCCAGTTCACAGACTCGCGCAACAATATTCCCGACATGGCGTTGCTTAAAATAACTTAATGGTAATTTGATTAAGTGATTAAATAATTTACCTCCCAATAAAATATCCACTCGAGTTGTGGTATGACTAAAAATATATTCACGCAAAAACTTCAGTACAACCTCATAGACTCCTACCACCAATAATACGATAATTAACACGTCGAGAGTCGTTAGTGCATTATGCACCAGGACCTTATCCATAATAACCTGAAAGAAAAGTGGTGATATCAATGCCAGAAACTGTAATAGCATTGATAACACCAGCACTTGGATCAAGGATTTACGATGGCGTAATAAAACGGGGATAAACCACCGGATATCAAAGCGTGAATGGCTACAATAGAATACCACCCCACTCCACATCTCACTCAGTAACTGATAGCTAATTATTTGTGGCTTATTGCTATCAGCATGTTGCAGCAATGCCTCATTATCATTTAATCGTGCTAATAAGATAAATCTGCCCTCTGCATCACGAAATGCCAGTGGTAACTGCTCAGGTTTTATTTTATTTAATGCCCGTTTTTTCACTTTAAAACGAGTCGATGTCGCACGTGATAACTGTGATAAATATTGTTGCAATGAGGTGAGTGTTCCCCTGGTCGAAAGATCAATAGCAGCATTTTTACCCAATGTTTCTACTGGCTCCGCATTAACCCCTGCTAAGCGAAGTAATCGCGCAGCACAGACCAAAGAAGAGTGAATATGATTTCCCATAAATTAGACTACCTATAATTTTACCGTCAAAAACAAATAATTGTTCATGAAACCATAGAATATAACCATGGGATTGTAGGGCTTCTTTTATATACCACGCTTATAAAGTAAGAATTTAAAATAAAACCAATCTCAAAATTTCTTTAATTTCATCAAAAAAAACAAAACTCACAAAATTAAAATATAAAAAGTAGAAATCGCAATATTGGTGTTATGGGTTAATCCGCACACAGCAGCGCGCTATCAGCGCCGGTGGCCTCACATTTATTGATTTGCATCGCCAATTTCTTAGCGCTTTGTGTGATAATTTCGCCGTGATTTATAGCCTAAATACTTAGAGTTGCAGCAAGGCGGCAAGCGAGTGACAAATCGGTGAAAACCGATTTGAACAGCATTTATGCTAGCCCGTAGGGTGAATCCCGATGAGCTTACAGTAGTAAGTCATTCGGGTGACGAGCGTAGCCAACGCACATGCAGCTTGAAGTATGACGGGTATAGTCATCGTGATTGGCTGCCGCCGTTTTATCACCACTAACAGGAACTTTCGCACCATGACACCGACACTGTCTTCCTCTGCCGATGTACTCCCTTCGCTATCAAATATGAGTTCTGAAACAAATTTGCTTCCCATTCAGCAAATTGCACCACAATTAGGCCTGAGCGCAGATGATTTAATCCCCTATGGGCACCATATGGCGAAAGTTGATATCAGTGCATTACGGCCCAGTGGCCCACAAGGCAAACTGATTCTGGTTTCCAGCATTACTCCGACGCCGTTGGGAGAAGGTAAAACCGTCACGACCATTGGTTTAAGTCAGGGAATCAACCGCTTAGGCTATCGTGGGGTAGCTTGCATCCGCCAACCGAGCCTTGGCCCAGTCTTTGGTGTTAAAGGGGGAGCCGCAGGCGGTGGTGCAGCACAAGTGTTACCCATGGAGAAATTGAACCTGCATCTGACCGGTGATATCCATGCTATTAGCGCGGCACATAATCTGGCAGCGGCGGCGCTGGATGCACGTCTGTATCATGAACAGCGCTTGGGCGCGGTTTTTAGTCAACAAACCGGGATGCCACTGCTTAATATTGATGCTCAACAGATCCTATGGCCGCGAGTGGTTGACCATAATGATCGGGCGCTGCGCCATATTCAGGTCGGTGTGGGCGGCGGTACTCACGGTGTTGAGCGGCACGACCATGTGGAAATTACCGCGGCATCAGAACTTATGGCCATTCTGGCGTTGTCAGAAAGCTTGCACGACATGCGCCAACGCATTGGCCGGATAATTTTGGCCCACAGCACTAGCGGTCAAGCCATTACGGCTGATGATTTGGGGGTAGCAGGTGCCATGACGGCGCTAATGAAAGAGACCATCCACCCGACACTGATGCAAACCAGTGAACAGACGCCGGTGCTTATCCACGCTGGGCCATTTGCCAACATTGCTCACGGGAATTCTTCAGTGCTGGCTGACCGTCTGGGATTGCAGTTAGCAGACTATGTGGTAACGGAAGCGGGCTTCGGTTCTGATATGGGCATGGAGAAGTTCTTTAATATCAAGTATCGGCAATCTGGTATTGCGCCATCCTGTGTGGTTCTGGTCGCCACATTACGTAGCCTGAAAGCCAATAGTGGTGTTTTTGATATCAAACCGGGCCAACCTCTGCCTGCTGAAATTCTCAATACTAATATTCCTTTATTAAGCCAAGGGTGTGCCAATCTAAAATGGCATATTAATAATGCCAAAAGCTATGGCTTACCGGTGGTGGTGGCCGTCAATTGCTTCCCTGACGACAGCCCGGAAGAACTGGCCTTTTTAGCCGACTATGCGCTATCAGCTGGCGCAATTGCCTGTGACATCAGTGAGGCTTTTGCAAAAGGTGGCGCGGGCACCACCGCCTTGGCTCAGCGCGTTATCGATGCTTGCGCTCATGCATCTCCCCCTGTACTGGCGTACCCTGACAATGCCTCATTGGAGCAGAAAATAGAGATTTTGGCGCAGCGCTATGGTGCTCGTGAAGTCACTTTCACCCCACAAGCGCGTCAGCAGCTTGACTCAATCACGGCGGCAGGTTTTGGTCATTTACCGCTGTGTATCGCCAAAACACCGTTGTCCATCAGCGCAGATGCCAGCTTGAAGAATGTTCCACATGACTTCGTGTTGCCTGTCACAGCCTGTGCGGTGTCAGCCGGTGCCGGATTTGTGCGCATTTATGCTGGGGATATTATGACCATGCCGGGCCTGGGAACACAGCCTGCGTATTATCATATTGATATAGATGACGAAGGGTGTATTCGCGGGTTAAGCTAGCGTGATGTAGAGAAGGAGTAACTGCATGATAGGTTATCCCTTTTGATGAATATATAAAAGGCGCACTATGTCTCAACCTAAGGAATATCAACGTATTGGCGGCTGGCTATTGGCCCCGCTGGCTTATTTGATTGTGACATTGCTCAGTGCCAGCTTAATGTTGGCACTCTATGCTATGGCGATTTTTACGCCCGAATCCAGAGAATATCTGGTGACCAACTCGCAGGCATTTACTTTGCAATGGTATTTCTCCGTGGTCACCACGCTCTTAATGTGGACTTATACCTTATGGGTCATCTGGCTATTCTGTAGCCGCTCACAGCGATTCCCTAAATGGTTTATTCTCTGGCTATTACTTACCGTATTATTGGCATTAAAAGCATTTGCTTTCTCGCCCATCAGTGATGATATCGCCTTACGCACCTTGGGTTGGCCCCTGCTGGCGGCGGCGGTTTTTGTGCCTTACATGAAACGTTCGCAGCGAGTGAAGCATACTTTTATTGAGTATTAAGCCGATTGCGCACCTTTTCCTTGCGGTATCCTATAAATTTCAAGATACAGGAAGGCGGCAAGCAACAGCATCCCGATGAGCCGACACAAGCCAGTGATTCGGGTGACAAATCTGTCGGGAGCAGATTTGAACGCTGCTCGCAGCGGCCTCGTAGAGGCGAGGCCCATGGACGGGCCGAGTAATTGAGTGCAGCCAACGCACCTACAACTTGAAATATGACGGATAAAAGGGTAATAACCCTGCTATTCATCTGTTGTTCTTAAGCCGCCAATTTTAGATAATAGGCGGCTTTACTTTTTTTAGACTCCGCAATGACTTTTTAGGCTCCGTAATGACTTTTAGGTTCCGCAATGACTGAATACCTGCTGCTGTTTGTCGGTACTGTTTTGGTAAACAACTTCGTTCTGGTCAAATTTCTTGGCCTGTGCCCTTTCATGGGGGTCTCCAAAAAACTGGAGACCGCCATTGGTATGGGGCTGGCGACTACTTTCGTACTGACATTGGCCTCGGTTTGCGCCTGGATGGTCAACAGCTTTATTTTACTGCCATTGGGGTTGGTCTATTTGCGGACGCTGGCCTTTATTTTGGTTATCGCGGTGGTGGTGCAATTTACTGAGCTGGTGGTGCGCAAAACCAGCCCGGCACTTTATCGCTTGCTGGGGATCTTTTTGCCGCTCATCACAACAAACTGTGCGGTATTAGGTGTGGCCTTACTTAATATCAATCAATCACACAATTTTATGCAATCGGCAGTCTATGGCTTCAGTGCCGCCGCCGGTTTCTCTTTAGTCATGGTGCTGTTTGCGGCTATCCGTGAGCGGCTGGCTGTCGCTGACGTTCCCGCCCCCTTCCGTGGTTCGTCCATTGCCCTGATAACCGCGGGGCTGATGTCATTGGCCTTTATGGGCTTTACCGGATTGGTGAAGTTCTAATGATGTCGTTATGGATTGCCATTGGTGCATTAAGTACATTGGCGCTGATTTCCGGCGCCGTGCTGGGTTTTGCTGCCCGCCGTTTCCAGGTTGATCAAGACCCGGTTGTCGAGCAAGTTGATGCTATTTTGCCGCAAAGCCAGTGTGGTCAATGTGGCTATCCCGGCTGTCGCCCGTATGCCGAAGCGGTATCCGCGGGTGGTGAGAAAATAAACAAATGCGCTCCCGGTGGCGAGCAAGTGATGCTTAAGCTGGCCGAATTGCTGGCCGTAGAGCCACAACCGTTGGATGGTGACGAAGCTGCCGCCCACCCGCAGCGCAAAGTGGCTTTTATTGATGAAGCAAATTGTATTGGTTGCACCAAATGCATTCAGGCCTGTCCGGTTGATGCCATTGTTGGCGCGACCCGTGCAATGCATACGGTTTTGCCGGATCTCTGCACCGGTTGTGACCTCTGTGTCTCGCCGTGCCCGACCGACTGTATTGAGATGATCCCGGTTGCCACCACCACCGCCAACTGGAAGTGGGATTTAAGCACCATCCCAGTTAAAAACCTTCCAAGCCAATTAGCTGCCTCGCAGATGATTCCGGTGAAAATGATAGATGTGGAGCAACATGTTTAAGCTGTTTACTGCCCGCAAACACGACAACATCTGGGATTTCGATGGAGGTATCCATCCGCCTGAAATGAAGCTGCAATCAAGCCGGGTTCCGATGCGTATCGCGACTTTGCCGGAACAATTAATCGTTCCTTTGCAACAGCATCTGGGGCCAGAAGGCGAACTGCGCGTCAGCACCGGTGAGCGGGTGTTAAAGGGTCAACCGCTGACGGTTGGCCGTGGCCGTACGGTGCCGGTACATGCACCGACTTCCGGCATCATTACGGCAATTGCGCCGCATACTACTGCCCACCCCTCGGGTCTGGCAGAGCTGTGCGTACACATAACTCCCGATGGTGAAGACCGCTGGCGCGAGCAACAACCGTGGGCCGATTACTCGCTACGCGATAAAACCGCCCTGCTGGAGAGGATCCATCAGGCAGGTATCGCCGGTTTAGGGGGCGCGGGGTTCCCCACCGCCAGCAAATTACAGGGCGGCTTGAACAGTGTAACCACGCTCATTATTAACGCCGCTGAGTGTGAACCTTATATCACTGCCGATGATCGCCTGATGCAAGAACATGCCTCAGAAGTGGTCTTGGGGACACAGATTTTAATGTACTTGTTGCAGCCGCAGCAGGTGCTGATTGGTATTGAAGACAATAAACCCGAAGCTATCGCCGCCCTGCAACACGCACTACGGGGCCAGGATGAAATCCAGCTGCGGGTAATTCCTACCAAATATCCGTCAGGTGGGGCCAAGCAACTCACCAAGATCCTGACGGGCAAAGAAGTGCCTTTCGGTAAACACTCATCATCCATTGGCGTATTAATGCAAAACGTCGGTACGGTAGTGGCCATTAAGCGGGCGATTATTGACGACGAGCCATTAATCGAACGCGTGGTGACATTAACCGGCGATGCATTATCAAAACCAGGTAATTTCTGGGCCAGAATTGGTACGCCCGTGCTGCATTTGCTAAAACTGGCCGGTTTTACGCCGCAAAACCAACCAATGGTGATTATGGGTGGCCCATTGATGGGCTTTACCCTCCCCAGTCTGGATGTGCCGATTGTTAAGATCAGTAACTGTATTTTGGCTCCCACGGAAGCCGAAATGGGGTTATCTGAGCCTGAACAGTCGTGTATTCGCTGCGGTTTGTGTGTAGATGCCTGTCCGGCGGGCTTATTACCTCAACAACTCTATTGGTTTAGTCGCGGCGAAGAGCATGAGAAAGCACGCAATCATAATTTATTTGATTGTATCGAATGCGGTGCCTGCGCCTATGTTTGCCCAAGTAATATTCCTTTGGTGCAATATTATCGTCAGGAAAAGGCCGAAATACGCACCCTTGATCAAGAAGCTGAACGTGCTGCACAAGCGAAAGCGCGTTTTGAAGCTAAGCAGGCACGCCTGGAGCGGGAAAAAATCGCACGCGAATTGCGTCACAAACAAGCCGCCGTCAAGCTGACAGATGTAGACCAACAGACGGTTGAAGCGGCTGTGAGTCGTTTAGCTCGTGAAACTAATAATACAGATTCAACTATCAGTGTGACCCTTGGGCAACCACCCGATAATAGTGCCGTTATTGCTGCTCGTGAGGCTCGAAAAGCACAAGCTCGAACACGTCAGGTAGAGAAAAAGCTTGCTGCCGCCGAACCAGAAACTGATGCTATTGACCCACGGCAGGCCGCCGTCGCCGCAGCGATTGCCCGCGTGAAAGCCAAAAAGGCCGCACAAGCTCAACTTGAGTCAGAACCGGTAAAAAGCGAAAGTGAAGCGCCAGAGGAAGATCCGCGCAAAGCTGCCGTGGCCGCAGCGATTGCCCGCGTGAAAGCCAAAAAGGCCACGCAAGCTCAACTTGAGTCAGAACCGGTAAAAAGCGAAAGTGAAGCGCCAGAGGAAGATCCGCGCAAAGCTGCCGTGGCAGCAGCGATTGCCCGCGTGAAAGCTAAAAAAGCTGCGCAAAGCGCTTCAGCCGTTAATCCCGATTAGGTAAGAACTGACGCGCTTTTGCCGTCGCAGTTGAGCGTCAGTTCACCGACATAAGGTAAGTGTAGGCAGCGGTAATATCACGTAATTTAGATTCGGCGTGGCAGCTATCAACCTCAATCACTTCCATTTCAATACCACCGCCGAACTCATCACGCAGCTTAGGCAGCACTTCATTAAACAAATATATTGAAAACTTGATACATTCTTTAGCATTGCCTTGATGAGAAATCGCCAGAAACTCTCCCTTAGGAATTGAGATACTGTCTATCTCCCGATGCCCTTGAATTTCATTCCGTTTTTCTTTATCAATTGCCGTCGAATAATACATACTTTTCTGCCCTTGCTGATCCTTATCGGCAGAAAACAGGGAATACACTCGCTGGCAAGAAAAGTTAACTTCCTTAAAAAAATCGAGCAAGATTTCATCTTTCATTGCCATGCAAGAGGAATGCTGCCCACTGCAATGATTATGTTCATCAAAATTCAGCTGCCGGGTAAACCCGACCAGCTCTTGTGCGGGTAAAGATACCCGTTTGATTTCTGGCGTGTAATTCTCATAGAAGTTAAAACGCGGAAGCATCCCCTGCACAGCCCACTGTTCCATCTGGCGAAAACTATTGGGCGTGACACCAAAGCGCTTCTTAAAGGTACGAGTGAAGGTCTGTTGTGAGTCGAAACCCAATTCATCAGAAATCTCAATGATTGGCCGACGCGAAATGCGTAGAGCAACAGCCGCGCGCGTCAGTACCCGTCCACGTATATAGGAGGCTAATTGTAACCCCACAATACTTTTAAATTTTCGTTGCAGATGCCATTTTGAATATCCGGAAATTTTTGCCACATCATCCAAGGTAGGACGTTTTTCTAAATTAATTTCAATCCATTCAATTAATTCATCTATAAACAATATGTCTTCGTTTATCATTTCATTGTTCTTTAAATATATAATTACACTGCATACTACATTAATCTATCATTATGCCAACGCTTTTCTCAACTCTCATTTTTCACGTTAATAAATCGTTAACTTACAATTAATTACAAATAAACCACCCACAATCATCGCTATTATAATCATACTATCAGGCCACTCTGTTAAGTACCGCCGCCTAATTATCCCCACCAGTAAAACTGTATTTCTTTCTATTTGCCTATTACTATTCGGATATAAATTGCAAGTTAAATTTTAAGATTAATGCTGTTTATTAATACTTCTATTTACTTAATAGCGCGCAGATGATGGATAATAACCCTATGATTCAGGCGTATTACACTTTGTCTGAATAGGGTAGAATGCTGCACCAATATTATCCCCCTGACGGCTGAGTGTATTGACGCCCGCAAGCATCGACTTGCCCGCGCAACGCCTGCGTTTGAGAATCCTGATAAGTATTTGACATATGGTTACAATTTCATGAAATTCAGGCCTGTAACATCGACCCAGAACAAAGGGTTGCAGATAGCCAGTTCCCCTTTTACGCATAATCAACGTAGCACCCGCAGTATTATGCTGCTGGTTATTTTAGCCTGCATTCCGGGGATTATCGCCCAGACTTACTTCTTTGGTTATGGCAGCCTAATCCAAGTTGCACTGGCTATAATGACCGCCGTGCTGGCCGAAGGCGCTGTCTTGCATTTACGTAAACAGCCGGTACTGACACGATTACAGGATAACTCTGCCCTGCTCACTGGCTTATTGTTAGGTATCAGTCTGCCGCCACTTGCCCCTTGGTGGATGATTGTTCTGGGTACGGCATTTGCCATTATTATTGCCAAACAACTTTACGGCGGTTTAGGTCAGAATCCGTTTAATCCTGCCATGGTCGGCTATGTTGTACTACTGATTTCATTCCCAGTACAAATGACCAGTTGGCTTCCTCCTCTGCCATTACAGGGAACGCCGGTTGGATTCTATGACAGCTTATTAACTATTTTCACCGGATTCACCCAAAATGGTGCCGATATTCACCAACTGCAGATTGGCTATGATGGGATAAGTCAGGCCACGCCTCTCGATAACTTTAAAACCTCACTGCGCTCCCAACCCGTGGAACAGATTCTGCAACAACCGATTTATACCGCGGGGCTGGCGGGTATTGGTTGGCAATGGATTAACCTCGGTTTTCTGGCGGGCGGCCTGTTGCTGCTATGGCGTAAAGCCATCCACTGGCATATTCCGGTGAGTTTCCTATTGGCTTTGGCAGGTTGTGCTGCTATTAGTTGGATGATTGCGCCACACAGCTTCGCCCCCCCTATGTTGCATCTGTTTTCCGGTGCCACCATGTTGGGTGCTTTCTTTATTGCCACCGATCCGGTCAGCGCCTCGACAACACCTCGTGGCCGGCTGATTTTCGGCGCATTGATTGGTATTTTGGTGTGGCTGATTCGCGTTTACGGCGGTTATCCCGATGGGGTAGCATTTGCGGTGCTGCTGGCCAACATCTGTGTTCCACTGATTGATCACTACACTCAACCACGCGTTTATGGTCATCAGCGCGGGCATAAATAAGGAGCCGTTATGCTAAATACTATGAAGCGTCACGGCATCACTCTGGCATTGTTTGCCGCCGGTGCCACTGGGCTGACAGCAGTGGTTAATTCGTTAACCGAATCTACCATCGCCCATCAGGCTGCACTACAACAGAAAGCCTTGCTGGAGCAGGTCGTTCCAACAGAGAATTATGACAATGACATGCAAGCTGAATGTTACGTTGTCACTGATTCAGCGCTCGGCAACATGGCCCCTCACCGCCTTTATCTGGCGCGCAAAGAGGGCCAGCCAGTCGCTGCCGCCATCGAAACTACCGCGCCAGATGGCTATTCCGGTGCTATCCAATTATTGGTCGGAGCAGACTTTGGCGGTAACGTACTGGGTAGTCGGGTGATTGAACATCATGAAACCCCCGGCCTCGGTGATAAAATTGATATTCGTATATCTGACTGGATCAGTCATTTCAGCGGTCGACATGTTGAAGGTGAGCAAGATAAACGCTGGGCGGTGAAAAAAGACGGCGGTGACTTTGATCAGTTTACCGGTGCGACCATCACGCCAAGGGCAGTCGTCCGGGCGGTGAAAAACACGGCGCTATTTTTAGAAACTCTGCCAGCAAAACTCGATAGCTTGCCCGTCTGTGGAGAAGATCAATGAGTGAAGCAAGAGACTTGTTAGCCCAAGGGCTATGGAAAAATAACTCGGCATTGGTACAACTGCTGGGCCTGTGCCCGTTGTTGGCCGTTTCATCAACGGCAACCAATGCGCTAGGCTTGGGTCTGGCCACCACACTGGTATTGGTATGCACCAACACCGCTGTCTCGGCGCTACGCCGCTGGGTGCCGAATGAAATCCGCATCCCTATCTATGTAATGATCATTGCTTCAGTGGTCAGTACTGTGCAAATGCTGATTAACGCCTATGCATTTGGCTTATATCAGTCCCTTGGGATATTTATCCCACTGATAGTGACCAACTGTATTGTGATTGGTCGCGCAGAAGCATACGCCGCCAGGAACCCGGTAGGTTTATCAGCACTGGATGGCTTAGCTATGGGGCTGGGGGCAACATGCGCATTATTTGTCTTAGGCTCCCTGCGTGAAATTCTGGGTAATGGCACCCTGTTTGATGGTGCTGATATGTTACTCGGTGATTGGGCAAAAGTACTGCGCATTGAAGTCTTACATCTGGATAGCCCTTTCCTGTTAGCTATGTTGCCACCGGGCGCGTTTATCGGTCTGGGTTTGTTGTTAGCCGGGAAATATGTCATTGATGAGAAAATGAAAGCACGCAAAGCCAGAGCCTTGGCTACCGCACCGCAACTTCAGGATGGAGTGGCAGAGAAAGCCTTATGAATCAAGAAAAACGTGTTGCTATTTTGACCCGCCTGCGGGATAACGACCCGCACCCAACGACGGAGTTGGTCTACAGCACGCCGTTTGAGTTGTTGATTTCGGTGCTTTTGTCGGCACAAGCAACCGATGTCAGTGTCAATAAAGCCACTGCTAAGCTCTATCCAGTGGCTAACACTCCACAGGCCATACTGGATCTGGGGGTTGATGGCCTCAAGTCATACATCAAAACTATAGGTTTGTTTAACACCAAAGCTGAGAACGTGATTAAAACCTGCCGGATATTGCTGGAAAAACATCACGGCGAAGTACCAGAAGATCGCGCAGCACTGGAAGCATTACCAGGTGTTGGCCGTAAGACCGCCAATGTGGTGTTGAATACCGCTTTTGGTTGGCCGACGATTGCCGTTGATACGCATATATTTCGTGTATGTAACCGCACCGGGTTCGCCCCTGGTAGCAATGTTGATCAGGTTGAAGCCAAGTTACTCAAAGTGGTTCCCGCTGAATTTAAACTGGACTGCCACCACTGGCTGATTTTACATGGCCGCTACACTTGTATTGCCCGCAAACCCCGCTGCGGTTCATGCATTATTGAAGACTTGTGCGAATTTAAAGAAAAAGTCTATCCTGAGCATTGATGATTGAATCTGAGTAAATCACGTCGTAGGCGTGTTAGTGAACACCAGAGAAATGACTAAGGCAGCGAATCGTTTTTTGCAAGGAACTGCAATATTGTTCTGTTATCTTTCCTATACATTATTATAGGAGCAACATTTAATGACGCCACCCAAAATTAGTTTGAGTCTAAAAGATAGAATTTCTTTTTATCAAAAATTGGCACAAGGCGGTAATGATAAACAGAAGAATGGACCTGAGAGATTATCCCTTGTCAGGATTACTCAATCACCTGTAAAACGTGAATTATCTCCCTTGCAGGGACAACGCCCCCCAGTTGAGGAACGTTCCTCATCCCTCTCACATATTCCAAGGCCTCAAAAACTGTCCTTGCAGCTACCTAAGAAGACAGATATACAACAGCAGAATACTTCAAATACACAGGCAGGGCCTCGGGTATTCCCTAAAGATCTGTTCCAGCAACTGAAAGAAAAACTGAGCGCGGTTGAAAATAATACCGCTGATGTGACCAATGGCGGCCCCCATAAGGGGCTATCTGCTATTCAACAGGAAATAGTTCAGGCGAAAGAAGAATACATACTTGGGGAGTCTAAGCGAGTAATAGCAGAAGAAAAAGAGGATGCCAGAGTTGCCGAGGCGCTGGCAAATGAGTCGGCAAATGAGTTGGCACAGCAGACTAGAAATAAAACTAGAACTGAGGCTGAGCAGTTTAAAGTTAAACTCCAATTTGATGCAAACGGCGTTCCGACTTCCGCTCCTTCTATGCCAGCACCTTCACTTTTGACTTCATCTCGGAGTGTTGAATTGAAACCGCAGGTTAAAAGCGAGCAGCAGACTAACACCTCACTGGAGCAACGCACTAAGCACCTGATGCAGGAACTGAAAGCAAAATTAGCCAAGATTCAAGATAAAAACGATGATGTCTCTAATCGCAGCTCCAATCGCAGCTCCGATAATAAGCAACAGAAAGTTCGAGATGAGATAGCTAAGGCGAGAGAAACATATAAAAATCAGGAGCCTGACCGAGTAATAGCAGAAGAAAAAGAGGATGCCAGAGTTGCCGAGGCGCTGGCAAATAAGTTGGCAAATGAGTTGGCGCAGCAGACTGAAAATAAAACCAGAACTGAGACTGAGCAGTTTAAAGTTGGTCTCAAATTTGATTCGAACGGCGTTCCAACTTCTGCGCCCCCTCTTCCATCATTTTAAAGCCCGCATTGGCGGCGTTAGGAGTGTGAAAAATTATGTGTCATTCCAGTAAAATACCATCAAAGGGAATGACACACCGCCTAACTCTTCTATTTTGACAAAGCGCTTAGCGCAACGCCATTCAGGTCAGGTACTGACCTGAAAAGAAGTATCTAAACGCCACAAGTCAAATCAGCTGTTTGATTAATGACTCTAAATAGATCTGCTGTTTTATTAGTGGCTTCGATAGCTCAACTTCATTCAGTGAAGTACCTTGTAGAGCTGTTATCTCATGAATAAAAATATGCCATGCACGGCTAAGTTTTTCGGCCTCAACAACAACAGCACTTTTCTCCTGATCAATTTTAATAACCGCGTTAACACCGGCAATTAACTTCTCTGATTGCTCTAATTGGCGATTGAGTTCGGTTAAACGGGTGGAGGCGGTATCTATTTGGTTATCCAGCTTTTTCCGAGCGTCAGTTAAATCTATATACTTTAAACCCTCGGAAAACTGCCCCAATAATTTTTTGGTGATTTCTAATGACTGTTTAAGCAATTCTATTTCAGGTTTAGCCAGATCTAATTCACTTAAATTTTCGCCCGTCGGGATAAGATCTTTGAATGCATCGACCAGATTATGCTCGCGAATAACATCCAAGGCTTCTATTATCTTATCTCTTTTTTTCTCAATCTCTTTTCTTTCCAGTTCTTTGGTAGCGATATCTTCTGTCAGTTGTTTTTGACGTAATTGTTCTGCTTGCAAGACTTTGTCGGTTCCTTCAATAATCACTACGTTATGCAGATCAGAGGAAGACTTATCTAATAACTCAGTTTTTTCGATAAACAACTGCTTTAGTTGAGTAATGTCATTAGCCAGATTTTTAATAATATTAATGCGCTCTTTACGCATTTCAGATTTACTTTCTTCATCAATATCTTGACTAATCAGTGCCTCATCGATTTCTTCCAGAGTGGTAAAATAGGTGAGAGCCAGAGTATTTTCCAATTTAACCTGTAAACTTGACAATGACTCTCGCACAATAACATCCAACCTTTGTGAATATAAACTGACTCGTAGTGCTTTTTCCTGTAGTACTTCAACGCCTGTCGTTTTAAACTGGGCGAGATGAGATATATTTTTAACGCCTTGGCTAAAAATTTTGAAATTAATGTCTGGGTAACTCAGACCACTGTGTGGAAATGTGCTTATTTCGGCCATAGTGATAATCCTCATAATGAATAATTAAATACGGTAATATTGATTAGCCATACACTTTTTTGTATTCTTTTATTGCCTCATCAAATATATCCACCAACTGGCGGGCAGAATCTCCGACACTTTGCCATGGAGTTATAACCTGCTGGAATTTATTAACAAAACTAGTCAGGCGCAACGCATTGTTAATCATCGCAAACTGTATCTGAGATTCAGTAATTTGGTTGAGAACAGATAGCCACATAAAATCCAAATGATTAAGCGCCGATTCGGCATCAACCATTCGAATGCCAATATCACTGAATGACAGAGAAAGTGCCTCTAACGCAGTTTGTAATGCTCTTTGCGAGCTAACTTTGCTTTCTAATTCAGCAACCTCAGAGATTAATGCGTTTTTTTCTTTTCTGGCGTTTTCAGCTTTAGCACCAAAGATCCCACCAGTAATAGCCATCGCTATTATACCGCCTATGGCCCCAGTAAAAGACAACCCGACAAACTTATCGTAATCTTTCTTTAGTTGCTCAATTCTCTGTCTCTTCTCTTTTATTTTTTCGTCTAATTCCTTTATTGATTTCCTCATATTGCTTTTTTCCATCAGGTCGTATTTTGTTTTGACCTGTGGTTCCAACCCATTGACTTTATCTCCCGAAGATAACTCACCGCCGGTCAGGGTGATTCTATAATCGGATACTTTTTTCCTGACATTCTCAGTTGTTGTTTGATGCCTGTTGATATCCCCTTTCATGTCATCAAGAATATCTTTTAATGCTGAGGCTACCTCATGATCAGCAGATTCATAAGTGATATTCTCTAACTGCTTATCTGTAATGTCACCCAATAGGGTTTTGACACGAAGGGTTATTGGCATTTGATTTATCAGATTAATAATTTCATTGCCGGTACTGATGATGTTTTTTGCTGCTATATCCAAATCCAAACTTTGTTGTAATACGGCCTGCTCCACATCATTCCAATTTAAGGCATGATTATGAATTTCATCAAATAATAATTTAATATCTTTCGGTTCAAGACCAGCGACATCTATTTTTTTATATCCAAGGTAAGCCTCTACTTCATCCTGTCGGGTTGGTAATGAAAGCCCCTTTCTGACATAAAGTTTAAGGTTAATTAAATCCTCTTTAGTAAAAATCCCGCCGGAACGCGCAACACTGGTTTGCTCCCCGGTGATAAAATCCAGAACAACTTTAGGTAACTCATTAAGTTGTATTGTACTTTCAGCACTAGCCAAGACATTATCAATAGCCAATTGTGTTTGTGTCATTGTATTATCCTCATCTGGATGATTATGGATGCAGACCCGTAAAGGTAGGAAAATAGCTACCTTTATATATCTCAGTTGTGGCGCTAAACATGACTGGTGTGATTGTTTTTACTTAATAGTTATTATTTGAAATTAATAGTTATTTTTGATTATTTATATTGGCACTTATATTAAACACACTAAGCTGCCTGCTATTAAATAATAGAGCAGTTAAGTCATTTTGCCATTATTTAAACCAGATAAAATTTAATATCAAGCATGCTAAATTATATTTTTGTTAATTGTAAAATCATTTATTAATATAATTATTAAATAATTTTATTTCATAAATATAAGATACAGCCATTAACTCACCAGATGTACATCAACGGATTTGATCAGCAACATATCGAGTGATAAGCCCGCTCTATGCCGCGATTGCGGTATTCGATTAGACGCTAGTGCCCCGCCCCACTAGACTTGTGACAAAATAGACTCAAACAGTTAATCATTTTGTTACCTGCTTGAAACAAAAAAACACCTGCGGCGTATTATCATGAAATTTAAATCAGCCATAAAACCCTATACCGGCGCTGCTGGTGGCTGGGGATCTCTTGAAGCCACCACGCGCTTTGTGTTGGACAGCAAGCAAGCATTGAAGAATATTCGTAACTTGTTGCGCGTCAACCAAGTCAAAGGTTTTGACTGCCCGGGCTGTGCCTGGGGAGATGACAACCACAGCACTTTCAGTTTTTGTGAGAATGGGGCCAAAGCGGTCAGTTGGGAAGCTACCCGCAAGGCGGTGGAACCGGAGTTTTTTGCGGAACACAGCCTGACGACTCTGCGCCAACAAAGTGACTATTTCCTTGAATATCAAGGGCGAATCACCCATCCCATGCGCTATAACCCACAGACTGACCGTTATCAGCCGATTAGTTGGGAAAGTGCTCTTGAATTAATTGCTAAGCACATTAATGGGCTGGATAACCCAAATCAGCTGGAGCTATATACTTCAGGCCGAGCCAGTAATGAAGCCTCCTACCTTTATCAGCTTTTCGGCCGTATGTTGGGAACAAATAATTTTCCAGATTGCTCAAATATGTGCCATGAAGCCAGTGGTACCGGCCTGAAACAGAGTATTGGGGTCGGTAAAGGTACCATTCGTATGCAGGATTTCGAGCTGGCTGATGCCATTTTTGTCTTCGGGCAAAACCCAGGTACCAATCATCCGAGAATGTTGCACAGCTTACGTCATGCCAAAGATCGCGGCGCACGGATTGTCAGCTTCAATACCTTACGTGAGCGTGGATTGGAACGCTTTGCTGACCCACAAAACCCGATTGAAATGTTGACACCTAAATCATCCCCCATCAGCTCTGCCTATTTTCAACCTAATCTTGGCGGTGATATGGCCGCGGTTCGCGGTATGGTGAAAGCTTTGCTGGCAACCCATCACCAGCAACTGGCACAAGGGCTGCCCGGTTTATTGGATGAAGCGTTTATTGCCGCGCATACTCAAGGAATAGATGATTATCTGGCGGCGGTTGATAATACGTCATGGGCGCAGATTACCCAGCAATCAGGCTTAACCGAGGCGCAAATACGCCATGCAGCAGATATTTATCAGCATGCAGAGCGCGTTATCCTGACCTGGGCAATGGGTATCACGCAGCATAAACATTCAGTGATAACAGTTAGGGAACTTACTAACCTGCAACTGTTATTTGGCCAGTTAGGCAAACCTGGGGGCGGGTTTATGCCCGGTTCGAGGTCACAGTAATGTGCAAGGCAATCGCACTATGGGGATAGATGAGAAACCCTCTGCCGCCATGTTAACGCGTTTAGGCCAGCATTTTGGTTTTACTCCGCCTCAAGCCGCCGGACATAATACCGTGGAAGCGCTTGAAGCCATGCTGCGCGGCGAAGTCAAAGTGTTGATTGCCCTTGGTGGCAATCTGGCAGCTGCGGCTCCCGATACCGAGCGTACCGCGCAAGCACTGCGCCGCTGTGATCTCACGGTACATATCAGCACCAAACTCAATCGTAGCCACCTGATAACCGGTGCTGAAGCCTTGATTCTTCCGACGCTGGGCCGTACTGAACGTGATATGCAAGCTACAGGCTCACAATTTATTACCGTAGAAGATTCATTTAGCATGGTGCACGCCTCTGAAGGTGTGGGGAAACCGCTGGCGGAAACTCAGCACTCAGAAACAGCCATTGTCTGCGGCATTGCCAATGCTGTTTTTGCTCAGCAGCCCGCCGAGGGAAGAGCGCTGGATTGGCTGGCATTAGCCGATGATTACAACTTGATTCGTGACCATATTGGCGCAACCACTCCCGGTTTTGATGACTTTAACGCCCGCTGCGAGCAACCCGGTGGTTTCTATCTGGGCAGTGCCGCCGCCGCAATGCAATTTGCCACCCCCAGTGGTAAAGCCGAATTTTGTGCATCAATGCTCCCTGATAGCTTATTTCCGCAGATTGCCGGTGAACAGGCCCCTTTTGTGCTGCAAACTTTACGTTCACACGATCAATATAACACCACTATTTATGGCCTTGATGACCGCTATCGCGGGGTGTATGGTCAACGGGAAGTGCTGTTTATTAACCCGCAAGATTTGACTGAACTGGCATTAGAAGAAGGTGATTTAGTTGAAATTGAAACGCTGTGGAATGACGGAATTACGCGAAAAGTCAGTGGTTTCAAACTGGTGAGCTACGATATCCCCCGTGGAAATCTGGCTGCTTATTACCCTGAAACTAACCCACTGGTGCCGTTATCCAGTTTTGGTGATGAAACCCACACGCCAACCTCAAAATCCGTGCCAGTGACGGTGCGGCGCTGGCAACAACCACAAACATTGCGTATTGCTTGAATATCGTCAAAAAGCTGGCCCTGTTTCGTCGGGGCCGATCATTCTGGATGATAGCTGACAAAAGACACCAGACATGCCCCTGTCTTTAATAGGGAATTCCTCTGCCAAATGATATGCCGCTTGCCCGATGGGGCTGATTCGCGTAAAACTGTCAGCCGGATTAACCCCACTCACTACACCATTCACTGGACGATATGTTTCAAGATAACCCGCTGCTGGCGCAGCTAAAACAGCAACTTCACACTCAGACTCCACGCGTCGAAGGCGTGGTTAAAGGTACTGAGAAAGGCTTTGGCTTTCTTGAGGTAGACGGGCAGAAAAGTTACTTTATTCCGCCGCCACAGATGAAAAAAGTCATGCATGGCGATCGTATTATTGCCACTCTTCACACCGATAAAGATCGTGAAATTGCTGAGCCGGAAACCCTGGTTGAGCCATTTTTATCCCGCTTTGTTGGCCGTGTGCAACGAAAAGATGACCGCCTGTCTATCGTTCCTGACCATCCTCTGCTGCGTGATGCCATTCAATGTCGTCCAGTGCGTGAACTGACTCACGATTTCCAGAGCGGTGATTGGGCGGTGGCCGAGATGCGCCGCCATCCATTAAAAGGCGATCGTGGCTTTAATGCCGATCTGACTGCTTTTATTACTGATGGTGAAGATCACTTCGTGCCTTGGTGGGTCACCCTGGCGCGCCATAATCTGGAGCGTGAAGCGCCAGTCATGGTTGAATCAGCGTTGCATGATGCCAACCTGCAACGGGAAGATTTGACTGCGCTTAATTTTGTCACTATCGACAGTGCCAGCACGGAAGATATGGATGATGCTTTGCAGGTGCAAGACAACGGTGACGGCTCGCTGTTGTTGACCATTGCTATTGCTGACCCTACTGCTTATGTCGATGAAAACAGTGAGTTGGACTTAATTGCCCGTAAACGTGCATTTACCAACTATCTGCCGGGCTTTAACATCCCGATGCTACCACGTGATTTATCCGATAATCTTTGCTCACTGCGACCGAATGAACGCCGCCCGGTATTGGTGTGCCGCGTCACTATTGCTGCTGATGGCACGCTCGGTGAAGACATTCACTTCTCAGCCGCCTGGGTTGAGTCGAAAGCCAAACTGGTTTATGACGAAGTCTCTGATTGGTTAGAAGGCAGTGGTGACTGGCAGCCACAAAATGCTGATATCGCTGAACAAATCACATTATTAAAACGTGTTTGCGAAGCGCGCAGCCATTGGCGTGAACAGCATGCATTGGTGTTTAAAGACCGGCCTGACTACCGCTTCTTGTTGGGCGAAAAAGGCGAAGTGCTGGATATCATTGTTGAACACCGCCGCATTGCTAACCGTATTGTTGAAGAGTGCATGATTGCCGCTAACGTCTGTGCCGCTATTGCGCTGCGTGATAATCTTGGTTTTGGCATCTATAACGTGCATACCGGTTTTGATCCCGCGCTGGTTGAGCAAGCCGCTAATGTGTTGCAGGCCAATGGGGTGGAAGCCGATCCGCAAGCACTGCTGACCTTACCTGGTTTCTGTGAATTGCGCCGTCATCTTGATGCCTTACCGACCCAGTTCCTTGATAGTCGCATCCGCCGCTTCCAGACATTCGCTGAAATCAGCACCGTTCCCGGCCCACACTTCGGTTTAGGGCTTGAAGCTTACGCCACCTGGACCTCGCCAATTCGTAAATACGGCGATATGGTCAACCATCGTCTGCTGAAAGCCATTATTACGGGTCAGCAAGCGGAAAAACCACAGGACGAAATCACGGTTCAATTGGCCGAACGCCGCCGTTTGAATCGCATGGCTGAACGTGATGTCGGTGATTGGTTGTATGCCCGTTACCTACAACCGATGGCAGGCACAGATACGCGCTTCCCGGCGGAAATTATTGATGTCACTCGCGGTGGCCTACGGGTGCGCTTACTGGATAACGGCGCAGTCGCCTTTATTCCCGCGCCCTTTATTCATGCGGTGCGTGATGAAATGGTGTGCAGCCAGGAAACCGGCACCGTGCAAATCAAAGGTGAAACGGTTTACAGCCAGAGCGACAAAATTGAAGTGCGCATTGCCGAAGTACGGATGGAAACGCGCAACGTGGTGGCCCGTCCAGTGGTTTGATGTTCAGAATCAATATATTGTTAATTATACCCTCAATAATTTGAGTTGCAGGAAGACGGCAACGGAATGACCCCAAGGCGTTGAGATAACTCAATGACTTAGGTAAGTGATGGCAGCCAACGCACATGCAGCTTGCAGTATGAAGGGTAAAGCCGTGGTGATGCACAACATCCCACGGCTTTTTTATGCCCCGACCCCATTATTTTACCCACCACGGTTCCCCGTCGGGTAGCCGTCACAATATGTAAGAAAATGATTCTAATGGTGAGCAAAAAACATTTACCTCATCACAGTTCTCACTTTCGCTACTTTTCTTTCACATTAAAACTCCTATGTTAACTAACGGTTTGCATCTTTTTTCCCAAACGGGTGCTGATTACCGTTAAATTTCCCCCATAACAAGGAGTCGTTACCCATGAAAAACGTCAAGACTGTCGTCATCTGGCTGACCGTCGCGTTAATAGGTGCATTCGCGTTTGCCATGCTGGCATTGAGCCGAGGCGAACATGTCAATGCCATCTGGCTGGTGATTGCATCGGTAGCCTGTTACAGCATCGCCTACCGCTTTTATAGTCTGTTTATTGCCAAGAATGTCTTTGAGCTGGATGACCGCCGTTTAACCCCGGCAGAGCGACGTAATGATGGTCTGGATTATGTTCCGACCAATAAATGGGTACTGTTCGGCCACCACTTCGCGGCTATTGCCGGGGCCGGGCCGCTAGTTGGGCCTATTTTGGCCGCCCAAATGGGCTTCTTACCCGGTACTATCTGGATTCTGGTGGGTGTAATGATGGCCGGTGCGGTACAGGACTTCCTTATCCTGTTTATCTCAACCCGCCGTGATGGCCGCTCATTGGGGGAAATGGCAAAACAAGAATTAGGCGCTTTTGCGGGTATTATTACCATGTTGGGTGCCTTAGGGGTGATGATCATCATCTTATCTGCACTGGCATTAGTGGTGGTTAAAGCACTGGCCGACAGCCCGTGGGGCCTGTTTACCATTGCTGCTACTATCCCGATTGCACTATTTATGGGCGTGTACATGCGCTTCCTGCGCCCGGGTAAAATTGCCGAAGTGTCATTAATTGGTTTTGTGTTAATGATGGCGGCGATTATTTACGGCGGGAATATTGCCGTTCACCCTTACTGGGGGCCGTTCTTCACATTACACGGTACCACCTTGACTTGGGTGCTGGTCATTTATGGCTTTATCGCCTCCGTTCTGCCGGTATGGCTGCTGTTGGCACCACGTGACTATTTATCGACCTTCCTTAAAATTGGCGTCATTATCGGTTTGGCAATTGGTATTGTGTTTGCCATGCCAGAAATGAAAATGCCTGCCGTTTCACGCTTTATTGATGGCAGCGGCCCGGTCTTCTCCGGTAGCCTGTTCCCATTCCTATTTATCACTATCGCCTGTGGTGCTATTTCGGGCTTCCATGCGCTGGTTGCCAGTGGTACCACGCCGAAATTGGTGGAACGCGAAAGCCATACCCGCTTTATCGGATACGGTGCGATGCTGATGGAATCATTTGTCGCCATTATGGCGCTGATTTGTGCATCAGTTATCGATCCCGGCGTTTACTTTGCCATGAACTCACCGGCGGCACTGATTGGCACCACGGTAGAAAGTGCCGCTCTGGCCATCAACAGTTGGGGATTTGTCGTCACACCTGAAACCCTGACCATGATCGCGAAAGATGTCGGCGAAAACTCAATATTATCTCGTGCCGGTGGCGCACCTACCTTCGCGGTTGGGATGGCGCATATCATCAGTGAAGTCTTTAATAGCCGCAATATGATGGCGTTCTGGTATCACTTTGCCATTCTGTTTGAAGCGATGTTTATTCTGACCGCTGTTGATGCCGGTACCCGTGCTTGCCGCTTTATGGTACAGGATTTGGTCGGCGTGGTGGTGCCAAGTCTGGCGAATAACCGTTCATGGTTTGGCAACTTATCCGGCACTACAGTTGCCGTCGCCTGTTGGGGCTTCTTTGTTTATCAAGGAGTAGTCGACCCGCTGGGTGGCATTAATACCTTGTGGCCACTATTTGGTATCGGTAACCAGATGCTGGCATCAATGGCGCTAATTTTAGGGACTGTGGTGCTGTTTAAAATGAAGAAGCAGCGCTATGCTTGGGTAACCATCCTGCCAACAATTTGGCTGTTTATTACCTCAATGACGGCGGGCTGGCAGAAAATTTTCCACGAAAAACCGAGTATTGGTTTCCTGGCTCAGGCGAAGAAATTCTCGGCTGGTGTCGAGCAAGGGGTATTGATTGCCCCAGCTAAGAGCATTAAGGACATGGAAACCATTGTGTTTAACAACCAGATCAATGCCGCTTTGTGTGCTTTCTTTATGCTGGTGGCAGTAACCATGTTGATTTCATCTTTCTTCGTGATTCGGCGCGCGCTGAAATCCAGTAAACCGACTACGCATGAGACTGAAATTGTATTCCGTGAGGAGACTGTTCGTGGCTAATGCAGGTATCCCACTGCGCAGGCAGCAAACCAATCTGTTGCAGCGGCCATGTCCACCAGCGCCGCGTCAGATTACGCGCTGCATACCGCTGGTTCCCGTCGTCGCTCACCCGACCACGTTATGGGCTTGGGTTCGTTTGATTGCGCATCGAGTGGCTCAAAGTTTCCGTCTGATGGTGGGAGTGCAGGATTATGGCAATTATGTGAATCATATGCGCCGTCATCATCCGGATACGCCGCCGATGAGCGAACGTGACTTCCACCGTTATTGTCTGGAGGCTCGCTTCCCCAGCCAAGGTGGCAAGTTGGGAAAATGCCCTTGCTAGGATAAGAACCAAACCTTTGACCCAGTTGATTCGCGGGGAAAGTGCCGAATGGGTCGTAGCAGCGTAAGCTGCCGGAGCGCCCATCGGTGCAGTCGCCCCGCCAGTCACCGGGCAAAAATAGCTTTGTCAGCAGCTTCAAAACTTCATAATATTGCTTATAAACAAGTGACACCGTAACGCCCGTTTAATAGCTAAGCGGGCGTTTTTTTATGCTTTAGTCCGTGAATGAAACACTAGCTCAAGATTGCTGAGCCAAATGCGCCCTGCCAGTCATGCTCAAACTGTTCTACTGCCGCTTTAACCGCTGGGGTACTGATAAACTGCTCTGCAACATCCACGGGAATGGTCACGGACTGACAACCCGCCAGCAGGCAATCCAATACCTGCCGAGGTGTCCGGAAGCTGGCGGCCAACACTTTCGCGCCCGGTGCATGCAAGGTGAGCAACTGCTGTAATTCGCGTACCATCGCGATACCATCACCGCCCTGTGCATCCAACCGGTTGACATAAGGAGCTACATATTCAGCTCCGGCTAATGCCGATAATAGCCCTTGCCCCGCACCGTACACCGCGGTACCCAATGTCGGAATTGACATGGTTTTCAATTTCTTAATTGCGGCTAAACCTTCAGCGGTTGCTGGCACTTTGATCACCAAACCGGGAACGCGCTGGGACAGTAATACCGCCTCTGACACCATGAGTTCACTGTCGCTGGCCAACACTTGGGCAAACAGTTTACCAGTTCCCCCCAAAGCATCGCGCAGCGCAGGGAGCACTTCCCAGATGGGTTTGCCCGCTTTTGCCAGAATACTGGGATTGGTAGTCACTCCCTGCAAAGGCAGAACACGTGCCAGTCGTTTAACTGCGGCCACATCTGCTGTATCAAGATAAAGCTCCATAACAACCTCCGGTTTGAATGAGTGAAACAGCCAGACTGATTAAACAAATAACCAGTAAAGCAAATAGCGTAACGAATAATCATTAGCCGCAATCATAGACCAACCCTTAATCAATAACGTGACCCTGATCAAACCTATTTCATTCGAAAGTAAATTATACTTCAAACGAAAGTTTATTTATTTGGCAGACCTATGATGAACCCAAGACAGCAAACGATTTTGCAACAGGTGAATGACAACAAACGAGTGAGTGTCAGCGAATTATCCCAAGTAACCCATGTATCAGAAGTCACCATTCGGCAAGATCTCAATCTGCTGGAGAAACGGGGTTTACTCAAACGCGTGCATGGCTTCGCTGTCGCCCTTGAAAGTGATGATATTGATGTGCGCATGATGCGCCATTTTTCCGTGAAGCAAAAGCTGGCCAATCACGCCGCCTCGCTGGTCAGCGACGGTGAGACAATATTTATTGAAAGTGGCAGCAGTAATGCTCTCTTGGCTCATCAACTGGCAAAACGCCCCGGCATTACATTAGTGACAGTCAGCGGCTATATTGCCCGACAATTAAAAAACTCAGCTTGCGAAGTTATTCTATTGGGCGGGATCTATCAGAAGAAAAGTGACAGCATGGTCGGCCCACTGACACTTCTGTGCTTACGTCATGTGAATTTCAGTAAGGCATTTATCGGTATCGACGGTTACCAGATGGATACCGGATTCACCGGGCGTGACATGTTACGCGCTGATGTGATTAACAGTGTGCTGGCAAAAGGTGCCGAAAATATCATTTTGGCGGATGCCTCAAAATTTGGCCAGGTACATCAGAACCTGTTGACCCCTATCTCTGCCGTCAACAGAGTCATCACCGATAATCGCCTGCCCACAGCTTACCGACAGCAGTTGATAACTCAGGGAATTCAAGTCGACATACTGGGCGAGTAATCACTGAGTTATCATTATCAAAACGCCTTAATCGGAGCTATATCTATGGCAGACATCACCTTCACCCGCGAACAAACGCAGCGGATGACCTACAAACTTCAGCGTTATCTGGAACAAGAACACAATATTGAGTTGGAAGATTTTGACGCCGAATTTTTACTGCAATTTATCAGTCGCGAATTGGGTGTACATTTTTACAATCAGGGAATCAATGATGCGATCGCGCAAGTCGAAGCAAAAACACTCGATATCAGCGACTCGATATTATGGTTGGAAAAACCCGTGCAGGACTAAACACGGGCGGCAGCTAAACATAGTTTTTATTGCCCATAATAGGCATTTTTCCCATGCTTGCGCAGGTAGTGTTTATCCAGCAATTGGGGCTGCATATCCCGCAGTTGCGGGTTCAACTGGCGTGAGAAGATCCCCATATAAGCCAGTTCTTCTAGCACAACCGCATTGTGTACAGCATTATCAGCATCAGTTCCCCAGGCAAATGGCCCGTGTGAATTCACCAAAACGGCGGGCACATCTTCTGGTTTAATGCCCCTATCAACGAATGTCTCGACAATGACATTACCTGTTTCCCATTCATAACCACCAGCAATCTCTTCTGGTGTCATCAGGCGGGTACAGGGGATTGCGCCATAGAAATAATCCGCATGCGTGGTGCCCCAGGCGGGTAAATCCAAACCAGCTTGCGCCCATATGGTGGCGTGGCGTGAATGCGTATGTACGATACCGCCGATTTGAGGAAAATTAAGGTAAAGCACCCGATGCGTGTCAGTGTCCGATGAAGGCTTCTTGCTGCCCTCCACCACTTTGCCGGTGTCCAACTCCACAACCACCATGTCATCCACCGTCATCACGTCATACTCAACGCCCGAAGGCTTAATCACCAGCAGGCCCTTTTGACGATCGACAGCACTGACATTTCCCCAGGTGAAAGTGACCAGATTATGGCGTGGCAGTGCCAGATTAGCAGCCAGCACCTGCTGCTTCAGTTCGTTGAGCATCGTCGTATCCTGAATAACTGAATTTGTCTCATTTTCAGCGCCACAGGTGAGAACCGGTATGGGATAAATAGCTATAAACTGCGTACAGATCGGCTGGAAAGTACAGTCTGGGAGATACACAACCAGTGATGAAGGTTTTTTTTGAGTGCAGACAAGGGGTTAATTGTGTTTTCGGTCTAAGATAATCCTTAATTCCATACCTGATTCGTTCAAATTAGGACTATTTACCTACCAAATGAATTACAGGTAATTATACTAGATTCTATTGATGAAGAAACGAGTTCTCAATATTAATTCCAAATTTAAATCAAAATGGCGTTGTTTATTCTAAACACAAATGGAATGAGCTGACGCTTAATATTAATATAACGCCTATACTGAGTAAGGTAAGTTTGATTCAGTATGGATTCACTCTGCCAACGTGAGGAGAATAATTATGATGATCAATAAAAGATTGGCGACTGCCGCATTGGCACTAACGCTGGCCCTGTCACTATCTGCATGTTCCAACATGTCAAAACGAGACCGTAATACTGCCATCGGTGCCGGTGTCGGGGCTGTTGGGGGCGCAGTGCTGACTGATAGCACACTGGGTACTCTGGGTGGTGCGGCTATTGGTGGGGTTATTGGCCATCAGGTCAGTAAATAAACTTATCCTTCGTTCTTGAAACTGTAGCGTTGTTGGCGGCTCTCATGCACCCGAATCACTGACATAAGTCAGCTCATCGGGATTTATTCGTTTGCCGCCTGGCTACAGTCCCAATAACTTCGGATAATTTCTTTTATTCTTGAAACTGTAGCGTTGTTGGTGGCTCTCATGCACCCAAATCACTGACATAAGTCAGCTCATCGGGATTTATTCGTTTGCCGCCTGGCTACAGTCCCAATAACTTCGGATAATTTCTTTTATTCTTAAAACTGTAGCGTTGTTGGTGGCTCTCATGCACCCGAATCACTGACATAAGTCAGCTCATCGGGATTTATTCGTTTGCCGCCTGGCTACAGTCCCAATGACTTTAGATACTTTGTTTTATTCTTAAAACGTTAGCGATAACGAAGTTGACTGACGGGGAAATGTGCCGAACGGGTCGTAGCAGCGTAAGCTGCCGGAGCACCCATCGGGGCAGTCACCCCGTCAAACTCCACTCAATAAAACAACGTGTTATAATTTCTTCAACCCCCTGCCAGTTTGACTTTCATCCCCTTGGCTTCGAGCAGTTGCTTAAGAAGATCGCGTTTATCTCCTTGAATTTCAATGATGCCGTCTTTAATTGAGCCACCGCAACCGCACTTCTTCTTCAATTCTGCTGACAGTTTCTCTAGCATTTCATCACTGCCATCAATACCGCTAATCAAACACACGCCCTTGCCTTTGCGGCCACTGGTTTGACGCTGGATGCGCACAATACCATCGCCTTTAGGCCGCTGCGGTTTGACCTCGGGTTCAGTGATACGCCCGGTATCGGTTGAATAGACCAAACGGCTATTATCATGACTCATTTTGCCCCCTTACCCAAAGAGGCCAGAATGTCGGTCAAGGTTTTTTCCGGGTCAGGGGATTGGGTGATCGGACGCCCTATCACCATATAATCCACACCTGCCGCTACCGCTTGTTCTGGTGTCATAATACGGCGCTGATCGCCAGCATCACTGCCCTCAGGGCGAATCCCCGGTGTCACCAGTTTGAAATCCTCACCACACACCTGCTTTAAGCGCACCGCTTCGTGGGCAGAACAGACCACCCCATCTAAACCGCAATCCCAGGTTAATTTTGCCAACCGCTCTGCCTGTTCGGCTGGGGTGATATTAATGCCAATATCACGTAAATCCCCACCATCCATGCTGGTTAGCACCGTCACAGCAATCAGTAATGGTGCTTGTTGGCCAAAGGGCAATAATGCTTCTTTTGCCGCCGTCATCATGCGCATCCCCCCAGTGGCATGAACATTTACCATCCACACCCCCAGTTCCGCCGCCGCCGCAACCGCACGGGCGGTAGTGTTAGGAATATCGTGGAATTTCAAATCCAGAAAGACCTCAAAACCGCGCTGATGCAGATCTCGAACAAGTTGGGGGCCATATAAAGTAAACATCTCTTTGCCTACTTTTAATCGGCAATCTCGCGGATTAACACGATCAGCAAAAGCTAACGCCGCGTCTTTATTGGCATAATCCAGTGCAACAACGATCGGGGAAGATATTGAGCCACTGTTATTAGTTTTAGTTGCAGACGTCATTTTCAAGCCTTTTTCAGTCAGTTAGTCATGATAACAACGACATTCTACAGGGTGTGTCACTGAAATTACAGCAGTCGGCAATGTGAGTTTAGCCGCCCTTTGTCAGGCTTTTTCTGGTTACGTAGATTTATGCAAAAGCAGACGTACTTCTTATACCCGCAGTTAAGTAAAAAAGTTTCAAGAAAGGTAAAATGTCATTCGAATTTTTTGATGATAAAAATCAATTTTTTGTGATTTTATTTAAACAACCCTGCGCTATGATGCACTCCATCGCAAGACATTGATTGTCTATGCCATGATTTAAATAATAATTTGTTATTTAAATGGTAAATATGTAACTGGAGTTCCACATGAAAAATATTAAATATATTATCCCTGCGTTGGCCCTTTCTTTCGCATCATTTGCCAGTGTTGCTGCCACACAAATCCTGCACGCACCAGCAACAGGCTTGAATGAGATGGGTACCGTTGCCGCCAGCAATGCCGGTACATTAACTGAATTAGAAAACGCTCTGGCGAAAAAAGCAGATGAAGCTGGCGCAACCTCATACCTGATCACCTCTGCTACCGGCAATAACAAATTGCACGGTACGGCGGTCATTTACCGCTAAGAGACAAAAGGGAAAGGTGGTTTCAGCACTTTTCCCCGATAGTAATATTCTGTTCCCCAGAAGATAAACAAACTCAACTTTTCCCAGCGTCGTGTTCCGTTTTGTGCGCTGGGAGATTGAGGATCAGATGGGTGATTATCCCCCCGACCAGCCCCCAGAACGCGGAGCCGACCCCCAACAATGTCACGCCGGAAGCCGTTATCAAAAACGTGATAATCGCTGCATCACGCTGACGTTCATTTTCCAGCGCACGATACAAACTACCCGCAATGGTGCCAAGTAAGGCCAGACCGGCAATAGTGTGGATAAGCGCGACCGGCAGAGCGGTAAACACTATACCGATTGAACCACCAAACACACCGGCGATCAGATAGAAGAACCCAGCAGCGACCGCCGCCATATAACGTTTTTTCGGATCAGGATGGATATCTTGCCCCATGCAGATCGCCGCTGTAATCGCCGCGATACAGACGGTAAACCCACCAAACGGTGCTAAAACCAGTGCGGTCAGTGCTGTCCATGAAATCAGGGGGGAAACAGGCAGATTGTAACCATGCGCTTTCAGCGTAGCGATGCCCGGCGCATTTTGTGAGGCCATTGTCACCACGAAAAACGGAACACCGATGCCGAGAAGAGTTGAGATTGTGAAGTGCGGCATGACAAAGACCGGAGTGGCAAAAATCAACGTCTGGCCGTGCAGTGCAATATTGCCCTGTAATCCGGCCACAATCAGCCCGGCGGCCAGTGCCAGAACAATCGCATAGCGCGACAGCGTTCGTTTTGCCAGCAGATACACCAGACACATGGTGCCAGCTAGCGCGAAATGACTTTGTCGACCTCGAACCGGGTGGATGCAGTGAGTCAACGCCACACGAAGCTGGCGTGATTGAGCATGTGATTGTCATTGAAGGAGAACTGATACTCACTGTTGATGGCGTGACCCGAACGCTGACCACTGGTGAGGCGCTACGATTTGCGGCTGATTGCCCGCACGGCTATCGCAATGAAAGCGGCCATTCTGTGCGTTTCCACGACTTGATACATTATCCACACACTCGCCCGTAAGCCTTCATTTATCTCTAGCGTAACAGGTCTTAGCCATCGGTTACGCCAAACCATAATCCCCCATCACTTCAGATCACTTAACCTTCTGCGCATTGTCTATTTCTGAAAATGCTCAATGTGAATTTTTTGTGACAATTGTGTTATCCCCTGGACAGTTTCGCTTCCCTCACTTAGCTTGGTATTTTCCCCTAAGTTGAAGGTTATATGATGAGCGAAATATCTACCTTAACCATTAAAATCCCTCTGGAATTAAAAGAGAAAATCAAAGCTGCCGCCTTAGAAAAACAGTTTTCTCTCAGCACTGAAGTGTGCGAAAGATTAGAAAAAAGTTTTGCGGTTGATGTTAAAAGCGCTAAGAGCGGCCATAAAGATGCCAAATTGCATCACAACGAGATTGATAACCAAGGCGTGGAAGAAATTTCAGAACAGCCGTTAAGCCAGAAAGAATTGAAGAAACTGCGCCAATTGCTAAAAGCACCGCAGAAGAAAAAATAGATCATAAATCACTGTCGGGTGATTCAATTCACCCGATACCCCTGAATAACCTGCACTTATTGACCATCCAACCCTCTAATAGGCTTAACTGACGCCCAGGCACGGCAAGACGGACAATGCCAATAGAGTGAGTGCGCGGTAAAACCACACTTGTGGCAGCGATAACGCGGTTTGGTGCGAATTTGCTCGCCAACCATATCGCGCAACAACAGTAAACTCTCTTTCGCTCGCCCTTCTTCGGCATCTGCCAGGTGATAGTCCATCAACCGATAGAACACACGCATGGTTGGATGGCGTTGCAATTGGCGATTAATATAGGTTTGCGCCACATCCCGGCCTTCATGCTGTTCAAGAATTTCCGCCAACATTAACTCAGCCGTCGCGCCAGTATTATCTTCAACACAGCGTTTCAGGAAATTAGCCCAGGCTTCGGGTTGTTGTAGGTGTTGATAGCATTCACTCAGCATCGGCAATGCTTCGCTGACCACTTCTTTATCTTGCTCCAACACGCGCTCCAGCGCTTCAACGCCCTTCGCATACTCACCCTTGGCCAGATGCACCCGACCTTGCATGATGGACACCCTGGCGCACTGTTTGTCTGCTGAGGCGGCTTTCTTCAACAGGCTCATCGCTTTGTCGAGATCATCACTGCCCATCGCTTGCAGCGCCAATTCGCAATAAAAATGAGCAATTTCCAGTCGCTGATTCTCTTTACCCATCTTGACCAGTTTTTCTGCCACTTCGATGGCATTGTTCCAATCACTGGTCGCCTGATGGATAACTAATAACTGCTGTAATGCGCCAAGCCGGAAATCTTGCTCCTCAACCAATTGGTTGAACATGTCCTCCGCCCTGTCATATAACCCCGCAGCCATGTAATCGCGGCCCAACTGCTGGACGGCCAGCAACCGTTGTTCAAAGGTCAGAGAGGCACTTTCCATCAAGGCTTGATGGATGCGGATAGCGCGGTCAACCTCACCACGGGAGCGGAACAGATTACCTAACGTCAGATGTGCTTCAACTGTTGAACTGTCTTCTTTCAGCATTTCAAGAAACAGATCAACCGCTTTGTCTTGCTGGTTTGAGAGCAGGAAGTTAACCCCAGCCACATATTCACGAGACAGGCGGTTAGCATCCTGCTGCTTATCCTGCTGAGCACTTCTACGCCCCATATACCAACCATAGGCAGCAGCGACCGGTAACAGCAGAAACAGCATTTCTAACATAGAAAATTATTCCTTGCCGACGGCAGGTGTGGATGCAGTCGCACTGGGTTCAATCGGTAACTCTTGCTGCGATTCAAGGCGTTTAATTTTCCGCTCTGCACGCCCCAATAAAATTCGAACTCGCAGATAAAAAAGTCCACAAATAATCCATCCCAGAACCAAACCGGCGGCAAACAGTGTCGCCAACAAGGTAGATACCCGATATTCGCCCTGAGCCAATAAATAATTGAAGGTAACGACCTGATCGTTATTTGCTCCGAGCGTGACTGATATCACGAAAATGACGAGCACTAACAAAAAAATCAGCAAATATTTCACGTTTTTTCCTAAAGGCCGAATCAACCTGATGAATTATGCCAAAAATGTGGCGTCCTTACTTAACAAATTAGCACTTCCTTACCCCGCAAAGAAACCCTGCACCAAGATAAAGCGCCGAACTGATGCTCAATAGAGATTATTTTAAGCAACTTAATCGCGAATGATTAATTGCAAATAAGAATCAATCGTCTATGTTTAGTCATGCTCACGCTTTTCAATCTCTTGCTGTTCTTGCGGTGGAATATTCAACGGGCCGAACCACCGCTGCACCAGACTGCATACCATCGCAACTAACAAACCGCTAATTATCGTGGCCGCCATTAAATCGCCTGGCCAATGCATACCTAATACCAGACGGCTCATCATGACACCCTGCGCCCAAAGCATCAGTAAAATAACCGTTTTATAATGTCGACGGGGCCATAACAGCCCGACGGCCAATAATGCCCAACTGGCGGCAAAAACCGTGTGGCCGGAAGGAAAGGCAAAACCCGTTTCAAACTGCCAGTGACTGCTTAACCACGATGGGATCGCGGATTGATTCTGTAATTGTTGTTTAATCAACTTGCTACGTTCAACGCGCGGTAAGGAATAGAAAAAATGGTTATCGATATGATGCTCAGCTTCGAGCCAGACCACAAATGGCCGCGGCTCCTGTACCTGTTCTTTAATCAGTGATTTCAATCCCTGCCCCACAACAATAACCATACTGAGTATAACCAACAGCCCGATAGCCGGTTTGAGCCGAAAACGCAGACACCACAAAAACCAGCCACCGAGTAATACGCTGGTTACGATGCCCCACGGCGCGGTCACCGTCTCTGTTACCCAAAACAACCCTTTTAACCAGCGTTCACCGCCACCCGGCTGCCACTGCCAACCCGAGAGCCAAATGACAAAGGTTGGCAGCAGTAAAATAAGTGATCCCAGAGTAATACGTTTTGTTATATTCCACATCTGTTGCCCTTTCTTTCTGGCAATATCCACAACATATTACCTGTGGTGATAGCACGATTTATATAAGCGCTATATCTATATAATATAAGTATCTCTACCTATTGATAACATACACAAATTTTTGTCATTACTAAAATAAGTCTTAGATAGACATTCTCGCTAACCTTATTGCTGCTTTGTTGAACAGCAGCAGGTCAAAAGTTATGGCAATATAGCTAATAATGATCGCAGAAAATTTTTATTTAACCTTATGCCCTAAAAGCAAAAGGGTGTAGCAGGCATTCACGGTAGGGTATGCGATAACCTATCTAAGGGTATAAAGTTATAATATGAACAGCAAGATGCAGCTAAAACGTGTAGCAGAAGCCAAATTACCGACTCCTTGGGGTGACTTCCTGATGGTCGGTTTCGAAGAGTTAGCCACCGGTCATGACCATTTGGCATTGATTTTTGGGGATATTAGCACCGATGAACCCGTGCTCTCCCGTGTTCACTCTGAGTGTCTGACGGGCGATGCCCTCTTTAGCCTGCGTTGCGATTGTGGTTTCCAGTTAGAAGCTGCGCTGGCACATATTGCTGAAGAAGGCCGTGGTGTACTGCTTTATCATCGTCAGGAAGGCCGTAATATTGGTTTACTGAATAAAATCCGCGCTTATGCTTTGCAAGACTTAGGTGCCGACACCGTTGAAGCTAATCATCAACTGGGTTTCGCTGCCGATGAGCGCGATTTCACGCTGTGTTCTGATATGTATAAGCTATTGGGTATTAAGGCCGTGCGTTTGCTGACCAATAACCCGAAGAAGGTCGAAATTCTCTCCGAGGCCGGGATCAATATCGTCGAACGCGTCCCGCTGATTGTCGGACAGAATCCTAAGAACGAGCACTATATGGCGACCAAAGCCGCCAAGATGGGCCATTTATTGACCAAATAATCGCTTCGATAGAGCCGCTTATCAAATATAAGGGGGGCTAGCCCCCCTCAGACGGCTGACAAAGTTGATAAGCGGGGAAATGTGCCGAATGGGTCGTAACGGCGTGAGCCGTCGGAGCGCCCATCGGCGCAGTCGCCCAGCCAGTCTCGGTGCGATAAAATGGGTTTGTCATTAACCTCAGGGGGCTAGTCCCCCCTCTTTTATGCCCCAACTTAATGGTGACACTGTCACTAATCTATCCGGCCATTACAACATTTTGCGGATCACATAATGCAAGATGCCGCCATTTTCGAAATAAACCAATTCATTGCCTGTATCAATACGACAGCGGGTATCAACCTTTTGTTGCCGTCCATCCATATAAGTGATGGTGACAGAGACAGTTTGCCCCGGTGCCAAACTTTGTAACCCACTGACACTAATAGATTCATCACCAGTCAGGCCCAAGGTTTTGCGATTGACGCCGGCAGGAAACTCCAGCGGCAGAATTCCCATTCCGATTAAATTAGAGCGGTGAATACGTTCAAATGATTCCGCGATAACAACGCGCACTCCCAGCAACCTCGGCCCCTTAGCTGCCCAGTCACGGCTAGAGCCTGAACCATATTCCTTACCGGCAATTACTGCCAGTGGCACATTCTCTTGCTGATAACGCATCGCCGCATCATAGATAGCCATTTGATTTTGCGAGGGAATATGGCGAGTGATCCCCCCCTCAACACCGGGCACCATTTCATTGCGAATACGAATATTGGCAAAGGTTCCGCGCATCATCACTTCGTGGTTACCGCGACGAGAGCCGTAGGAGTTAAACTCCTTAATCTCGACTCCGCGATCCCGTAAATAGCGGCCTGCCGGGCTATCGAGTTTGATATTACCGGCGGGTGAAATGTGGTCGGTGGTGACAGAATCGGCTAGAATCGCCAAAATACGGGCGTGATGGATATCCTGTACCGGCTCCGGTAAGGCTTTCATATCACTGAAGAAAGGAGGCAAACGAATATAGGTGGAATCACTCTGCCAATCATAAGTTGGCGTGCTATCGACTTGAATGCCCTGCCACTCTTCATCCCCATCAAACACCGCAGAATACTCTTTGCGGAACATGTCTGTTTTCACTGCTTCAACCGCTTTGGCGATTTCAAGGCCGGTCGGCCAAATATCTTTCAAATAGACCGGACTCCCCTGAGGATCGTTGCCCAACGAATCTTGCGTCAAATTGACATTCATGTTCCCAGCCAAGGCGTAAGCAACCACCAGCGGTGGCGAAGCCAGCCAGTTGGTTTTGACCAAAGGATGGATACGCCCTTCAAAGTTGCGGTTGCCGGAAAGCACCGCCCCCACGGTTAAATCACCCTCTTTGATGGCTTTTTCTATTGGTTCTGGCAATGGGCCGGAGTTACCTATACATGTGGTACAGCCATAGCCCACCAGATTGAAGCCCAAATTATCCAGATAAGCGGTTAAACCGGCTGACTTAAGGTATTCAGTGACGACTTTCGAGCCGGGAGCTAATGACGTTTTCACCCAAGGCTTGGTTTTAAGCCCTTTTTCTGCGGCTTTCTTGGCCAGTAAACCGGCCGCCATCAATACGCTGGGGTTGGAGGTATTAGTGCAGGAGGTAATGGCCGCGATGACCACTGCGCCATGTTCCAACTCATGGGTTTTGCCGTCCAGAGTGAAAGAAACATGACTAACTTTGTCTTTTTTGCTATTAACTTCCAGTTCTTCAAAAGCATTAAATGCCAAAGGTACTTTCGCCAAAGCAACTCTGTCTTGCGGGCGTTTTGGCCCCGCCAGACTGGATTCTACCGTACTCAGATCAAGTGATAACTGGCTGGTAAACACCGGCTCATCCCCCGGATGACGCCATAACCCTTGAGCTTTGCTGTATGTTTCCACCAGCGCTATCTGTTCATCACTACGGCCACTTAAACGCATATAACCCAAAGTGACATCGTCAACCGGGAAGAAGCCGCAGGTGGCACCATATTCCGGTGCCATATTGGCAATAGTGGCACGATCCGCCAGGGGTAGATCCGCCAGACCATCACCATAAAACTCGACAAACTTACCCACCACGCCATGTTTTCTTAGCATCTGCGTCACTGTCAGCACTAAGTCAGTAGCGGTGATCCCTTCCCGCATCTTACCGGTCATTTTGAAGCCAACCACATCAGGAATAAGCATGGATACCGGCTGACCCAACATCGCAGCTTCAGCTTCAATACCGCCCACGCCCCAGCCCAGTATCCCCAGGCCGTTAATCATGGTGGTGTGAGAGTCAGTTCCTACCAGGGTATCCGGGTAGGCCACCTCTTTGCCGCCCTGCTGTTCATGCCAGACGGTTTGCCCCAGATACTCCAAATTCACCTGATGGCAAATCCCGGTGCCCGGCGGCACTACGCGAAAACGGCTAAAAGCTTTTTGCCCCCAGCGCAGGAAGATATAGCGCTCGTGGTTACGTTCCATTTCTAGCCGGACGTTTTCACCAAATGCCGCTTTATCGCCAAATTCATCGACGGTGACCGAGTGGTCGATCACCAAGTCAACCGGTGATAATGGGTTAACCTGTGCCACATCACCGCCAAGACGTTGCACCGCTTCGCGCATCGCGGCCAAATCCACTACCGCCGGGACACCGGTAAAATCTTGCATTAAGACACGGGCGGGCCGATAAGCGATTTCTTTGTCCGCATGGCCGGACTGTTGCCACGCCACAATGGCTTTAAGATCCTCTTCTTGAACCTGCTCACCATCCAGATGGCGTAGCAAATTTTCTAACAACACTTTCAGTGATTTAGGTAATCGGTCGATATCCCCCAGCACTGCCGCCAATTGCGGCAGGCTGTAATAGTGATATTCGTGATTGAGGGCGACCAACCTGGCCATACTCGTTTTCCGCAAATCCAACGACATAGCGCCTCCATTGTTTCTTATCGTGTTCTAAGCCACATTCATCATCACAAGGCTATTCCCTTGAAATTATGAGGTCTGCATTAAATATAACACAAAGAAACATTAACATTTTGGCAACAATGGCGATTACGGGTAGCTACAGGTGAAAACAATCTTAAGGGCTGCACGATAAAATTTAGTGAATCATCGCTATACTCACCGCTCCTATTTCGAATATTGACTAATTTGCATTCATTGCTATAGATGACTGTTAAATCAGAATATTATTTAACATATCAGGCAATAATATTGAATATATATTCGGAATAAATAGTGTTGAATTATCAATAAAATAAAGTTAGCTAATCAATATTAGCCAGAGTCAACCCCGTATTATTTATAATAATATTTTACTCATAAAAAATTTTAATTGCCTTTTAATTATCACTAAAAACTTCTTCCATTTAAATAACCCTCATTAATTAAGAGTTTTAAATATTTTTAATGGTTTTTAATTTGAACACCATGCTGTTTATTTATACAGTTAACATGTTTTTGTTAAAATTTTATTAAAACGCGACATCAAATACCTCCTATCAATTAATTGAGATTAAATAATGTCAAAAAACACCAAGAAAACATCAGCCTCGGTAGCTTCACTGGCCGCACAAATTCTGAAAGATCCTAATGCTCCTGCTATCGAAAAAAGTCTGGCGGGTTCAGCCCTCTCTCAGACGAACACGGATAATCAAACTGGCATACATATGGAAGATGTGGCCGCTCAAGTATTGGCAGAACCCAAATCCAGTAAGCTTGCCAAAACATTGGCAGGTTCTGTCCTCGCCCAAGCAAACAAGCAGCGCTAATTATGCAAAAAAAATCGGTATATGGGCTTCATACTGCTGACAAAGTCAAATGAGGAGAAATATTGCTGTTATAGGTATTCTGAATTAGTTTGTATCTCAGCAGACCTCTCCTTTGAAATTATGAGGTCTGCATTAAATATAACACAAAGAAAATTAACACTTTGGCAACAATAGTACTTGCTGGCGCGATATGTGAAAACGATAGTGTCAGCAGTAGGTACCATTGGTGCGGGTACTAAAAACCGAAGGACTATGGCTTTAGGAACATAAAATTCGACTCACTCCACATTAGTACAAAACTCTTTCTGTACCCAAAGACTCACACTCCCCCCGTTAACTGGGAATGCGGCCTCGCCGCGATCATCAGTGGTTATAATGGCTGAATGATTACCGAGGAAATCAGCAAACTCTTTATTGGCTAAATCCTCCCCAAGCTGAATTGTTTTTTCATTTTCCGCGCCATTAGAAAGGACAACCACACAACCGGGCTCTTCCTCTGTTCCCGAACGAACGAACGCTATACAGTTTTTATCATCAAAATAGTCGATCTGCACACCATGTGCGAAACGTGTTCTGGCCTGAATTAACTTTTCCAACTCAGCAATAATGGGCATTTCTATCTGATAAATTTCCCCGTCATCACCGGTATCTTCATAGCTGACGCCAAACAAATCAGGATAAAACACGCATGGGATGCCCTGCTCACGAATTAATATCAATGCATAGGCTAGTGGTTTAAACCAAGGCTCAACAGGCGCCTCCAGTGATTGCAGTGGCTGAGTGTCATGGTTTGCTACTAGGGTAATTGTATGCATTGGATCGGCTTCAATTAATGTCCCACTGAACACTTGCGTGAGGTCAAAATCCTCGCCTTGATTTGAAGCTTCATGAAACTTGTGATGTAAAGCCACATCAAACAACATTGCTGAACCATCTACCCGTTCCAAATATTGCTGTAATTTTTCAATATTCGGAGACCAGTACTCTGCAATAATTAATAAATCATTATTTGCTTTATTTTGTACATGCTGAATCCATTGTTTGAAAAACCAGGCGGGAATATGTTTCACGGCATCCAGGCGAAAACCATCAATTGGCAATGTATCTAATAGCCATTCCCCCCAATACATTAACTCACCCATAACCGCGGGGTTGCGAAAATCGATATCGGCCCCCATCAGATAGTCAAAATTTCCTAACTCGTCATCAACCTCGGTATTCCAGCCTTCATCACTATAATCATTTATAATCTTGAAAATACCTTTATCTGTTGGGTCTTCAATATGATCAACACCACTAAAGCACTGTTTATCCCAGAGAAAAGATGAATATGTTTCATTGCGACCCGGAAAAGTGAATCGAGTATAGGCCTGCGCATCGATAACCGCTTCATCAATTTCAGTACGGTTTTCAGGATTAACTTTATGGACACTGACCGGCTCTTTTTCATCGGCCCCCATTTTATGATTAAAGACAACATCAAATAAGACCTTGATATCCATTTCCTTCAATCGATTAATCGCGTTCAATAGCCCTTCTTTATCCCCGTATTTCGTCGCCCGGGTTCCTTTCTGATCAAATTCACCTAAATCAAATAAATCATAAGTGTCATACCCGACCGAATACCCTCCCGAAGCACCTTTATACGCAGGAGGTAACCAAACATAATTAATCCCGAGATGGCTAATATGTTCTGCTCGCTCAGCAACCTCCTGCCATAATTTACCTCCGTCAGGGTAATACCAATGGAAAAACTGAAAAATTGTGGCGTTTTTCATAGGTTTAATAACTCCATTCTATTGTTTCTCTCATAGTATGGCCCACTTTATAAAATTTGGACTGGCAATAAAGTAATAGACTGTGTATTTCTTTTACTGATGAGCTAATATGAGTCTCATTTGCCTGTCTATTAGGGAGTTTAAATGAATATAGGGGATATCCCTTTCGGTACCACTGATTGGTCTACAGTGGATAAACCGAGCATAAAGGAGAGCAAGGCATTGCATATTGGAGAACTCAGAACTTTAGCAACATCCGAGTTCGTATGGTTGAATACAGCGCGGGATACATAGCGGACCATTGGTGTTCCAAAGGGCATATTTTACTGTGCCTTGATGGCGAATTGAGTACTGAACTCGTTGATGGGCGTATTTTTATATTAAAAGCAGGTATGAGTTACCAGGTCGCAGACCATGCAGAAGCGCATCGCTCATCCACGATATCCGGTGCCAGGCTTTTTATTGTTGATTGATTTAAGGCACATTAAAAATATTATGACACTTTTATGTCAGCTAGCAGTCAGTCCTCGACTGTTAGCTGATACAACACTTTCTTAACGCCCTTCAGGTAACGAATCAACCGGGTTATCCGGATATAAAGCTCGGATACGACGTCGGACAATTTCTACCTGGAATGCAGCTATGACTGCAATCATAATCAAGATTTCACCAAATCCACCTTGTTCAGTGGGTTGATTATAAAGGTACTGCAGTGTGCCGATAATCCATTTAGACCCAACAAGCAGTAAGAATAAAGTAATGGTTAGCGGTGTTCCTTTGCAAAAAATACGCCCATCAGGTTCACGCCAGATCTCTATAAGGCGACCTTGTAAAACACCGATGATAATACTAAATAAAACACCACTACCTAAAACAACCCAGGAAGTCATTGTAGCTGGCATATATGTGCCACCCACTACCAGACCGACCATCCCATAGACCCAAGCCCATTTAAAACGAGCTGGGCCTAACAATACCTCGTGACTGACCGACTGACGGTACAATGCAAAAAGTGTAAGCACCAGAATAATCAGTATTTGTACAGGAGTCATCGCTATCTCCTTCAAGAGAAGCATCCAGTCAGCGATAAAGCACCTTGGTTGACCATAATATCCAACTACACGGGCAATATAGGGATACCTTATCAGTCTTTGGAAATGTTAAAAAACTCTCAGTAAGGCCGGCAATGAATTGCCAACTCGAACTGTATAAAGTTTAGCCTATTTTTAGATGATTAGTAAGATAAGTCATCGCTGCTATTTTAACTGGCACTTGTATTTAGCCGTTTTAACTCTTTGCTATTCTCAAAACAGCATTCACGCATCTCTGACATTAAGTATTCGAAACAAAATAATACTCACAGATCTTACAGTCTTATTTAATAGCATCTTATTAGTGATAAGCTAGCGATGCTTTTTATGAACCAATAGGAACAACAATCAAAGAGGACGATACGTGACTCAAAATATTTATGATAATCAGGATTTTTTTTCAGGCTACGCCAAACTTAGCCGTTCAGTCAATGGATTAGACGGCGCACCAGAGTGGCCAGCCATTGGTAAAATTCTGCCGCCACTATCAGGGCGTAAAGTCGTTGACTTAGGTTGTGGCTATGGTTGGTTTTGCCGCTACGCTCGTTCACAAGGTGCGACTGAGGTTTTAGGGTTGGATATTTCAGAGAAAATGTTAAATCGCGCGAAAGAAATGACATCTGAAAACAACATCCTTTATCGCCGGGAAGATTTGGAAAATATTCAATTACCGCAACAAACCTTCCATTTAGCATATAGCTCTCTAACTTTACACTATATAAAAGCCCTTCCGGCCCTACTCACTGCTGTTTATGATGCTTTGCTTCCTGGTGGTAGTTTCATTTTTTCCGCAGAACACCCTATTTATACCGCACCAAAACAGCCGGGTTGGTTGATTGCAGATGATGGGCAAAAATCATGGCCAGTAAATAGCTATCAAGCGGAAGGAGAACGAGTAACAAATTGGTTGGCTGAAGGTGTTATCAAGCAGCATAGGACATTAGGAACTTATATTAATCTTTTGGTAAAACATGGTTTTGTGATTACGCATTTAGACGAATGGGGCCCGACAACACAGCAAATTATAGATTGCCCGGCATTGGATGAAGAAAAAGAACGTCCAATGATATTTTTACTCTCCGCACATAAACCTGCATAAAGTTAACTTTATTATTTATCAGTCATTCTAAATTAATTTCCGTTATTGGGGAGGCTAACTCCCCCGCGCCATTGCCATAAACTTAGCTATATGTATAGCCGTTAACACGCCCCAAAATAGTCCTCACGCCCAAATCTAGCACATCGATTTCACTTGATTTCCCTTAACGATTATTTGCAACAGTACCTATTTTCATACTATTGAACTTAATTCTTCTATTACAATCTCCGTGGTATCTATCTATCGGGATAATGTTGTTCTATTGAATGTGCTGCATCACCAAGATCCCATTCAAAATTCGGAATAATTATGGAGCCAGGTTCGAGGATTTTTTGCGGAACATAATGGTTATAACGTTTATTTTTGCAAAATTGTTTAAATTCGTAGAATGAATCGCAGTGTACTTTATGGTAAATGTTTCGCCGATAATCTTCAACCTCCTGCTCAGAGAGCGACAACCGCTGGGCGATAGTTTTATTATTTACATTTTGCAGCATAAAAAATACCACATCAAACTCTTCATCAGTAAAAAAATCATCCGGTTTTTCAATTAAAAATGTTAGAGGTGACCCTTGGTCGACATATTGTTCACTTGTGAAGAAATCCATTTTTTTTCCATGAAAAATAATACCCAAGCACTCTTTCTTACTATTTAAAAGTGGAAACTTATCGAAAAGATAAGGTTGTAGTTTTTGTTCGCGACCAAAATAATGCATCTCAATTGAAGACACTCGCTTTTTAGTTATCGCCGCTAGCAGCTCTTGCTCCCTGAATTGGGATGATAATTTTGCAAAAGAAGGATGAGGTAACTCGTTATCTAACAAACCTTTAATACAAAATTCTGGCGGAAAATTTAATAGTTCAATAAATGGATTGTTAGCGTACAAATAGTGTGAATCAAGATCTTTGAAACCCCAAACTTCATCACTACTCTCCCATAACAACATTAATTGTTGCGGAATTTCGTCAGGAAGATGCAAATATTGGCTATTTTTACACATATGATCCTCATATTTAATATTTACATAATTATATTACAATATAAAACCCACCTACCCTATATTAGATCTTAATGGGTGAAATATAACTTGCATTTTAAGCTTTGGCACGTTACTTATTCTGTGATCTTGTGGCAATATTTTTATTTAAAAATAGAACACGGAATATCCATAAAAATATTATATATATTAATAAAATATAAGGAGAAGAATAAATGAATGGACTCCACCTTCTCGGTGACGATTATTCTGTGAGTCGCTTACCTGCATCTGCCAAATCAAGTTTTATTTCAGTGACTTTGGTCAGAGTGGGGGCAATAACTACATTAGCCCAATTTATGTTAGGTGCAACATTAGGGCATGCAATGACATTTAACCAAGCGATGCTGGCAACCTTTTTAGGGAGTTTACTACTTCAATTTGTCAGCCTCGGACTCGGTATTGCAGGTGCGCGGGAGGGGTTATCAATCAGTCTACTGGCTCGTTGGTGTGGTTTTGGTCGTATCGGTTCGATTATTATCGGTTGTGGTATAGCGATTAGTCTTCTTGGGTGGTTCGGCATATTAAATGCAGTTTTTGCAGAGAGTTTGAATCACATGTTGGGAAATTTGATCAGTTTTAGTTGGGCTGCCGCTATCTCAGGGATAGGATTTACAATACTGGTTGCATTCGGATTCAAAGCGTTGAGCTTGACAGCAAAACTAGCCGTACCGCTCTTTTTTCTGGCTATTTTTTGGATTTCGTTAAATCTGCTAGCAGGACATAATATTGCTGATCTGGCTGTCGTCATCCCTACTGGAAAGCCTATTACTATTGCTGCTGGTGCTACGATGGTTGCTGGGGGATATATTGTCGGTGCATTAATGACACCAGATATTAGCCGCTATTGTAAAAATAGTCGGCATGTATTCTGGATGACAATGATCTGCATCTTGGTGGGTGAATTTATTATCAACGGTATCGCCATATTGATTGCGCATGCGCTTGACACTGACGATGTGGTAACAATTATGATCCAAACATCGGGATGGATCGGGTTGCTCACCGTTATTCTTGCTACCATCAAGATAAATGACGTTTGTTTATATTCTTCATCGCTAGCCCTTACAAACGTGGTACATGGAATAACGGGTAACAGGTGGAGTCGAACTTGGCTGACGGTTTTACTCGGTATCGTTGGCACCATCTTATCAATGGCAGGGATTTTAGATAAGTTTACCGATTTTCTCACACTACTCGGTGTTGTATTTCCGCCAATATCAGGTGTCATGCTGGTAGACTACTATGTGTTACGTACCAACCGCCAATTGCTTGATGCCTCTCGCCAGACACAGACATTGCCTAAATCAACACCGCTAATTGGCTGGAAGGCTATCGTGGCTTGTGTTGTAGGAACTATCGGAGGTATGAATATTGATTATGGTATTCCGTCATTCAATTCATTAATCATTGCCAGTGCTGTTTATTGGATAATCTGTATTATAGATAAAAAAAACATGATTTTATATTACAGCGTTGTTATATCTATTGAGTTAAAATTTCCATCCCCATAGAAGTTGTATAACTTAAAAGGAGCTAAAAATCGTGAACAATATTAATCACAAAAATATAATGGATTTTAAGGGAATTGATGCTGGATCTTTCGGCTCACTATTATCATTTATGGAAAACAATGAAGAACCGTGGGGTGTAAAAGATTGCGAATCTCGCTTTATGTATGCAAACAAAGCCACCCTAAAATTTAGCCAATTACCCATTAATTTTAGTATTGAAGGCCGATTAGACAATGAGTGTCCTGCTCAGTGGGCCTAATTTGCATCGGATTTACAAAGGCAAGATCGGGAAGTTGAAACAGCTAAGAAACGTGTGGCTATGATTCAGACTTGCCTATGGGGCAAGGAACATACCCTTTGCGAAAAATACCCTCTGTTTGATAACGAAAAAAAATGTATCGGTACAATATTTCATGTAACAAAATTCAATTTTATTTCTCTATATGACTTATTTAATAAGGAAATACCCCCTGTTCTGATAACAAAGCCCCCTACCAATAGTTTCACTAAAAAAGAACTTGAAGTGATATTTTACTTATTACAGTCGCTCAATACTAAAGAAATAGCGACAAGACTAAACCTTTCTCACCGCACAATAACAAATAAATTGCAATTGATATACGAAAAGGCGAAAGTAAATTCGCTAAACGCTTTTAAGGAGTACTGTAAAGCCGAAGGCTTTAATCGCTATATCCCAGAATGGTTTATTAAGTAGGGATGTATATTTATTTAGGTCTTATAAAATATTCTAACTGAAGAGCATAAAAAGTGTGGGCAATGCCGTCACGACAACACGACACGAACACTGGCTTAAATTGAATACATCTTCATAATAACAAAAAATCGCCCGTCAAAAGCATGTATTCCAATTGATGTTATACGGTCTTGCAATAGTTCTACTTTGCGGTCATGCTGTTGAAAATCTGTTTGAAATTCAGCGGTAGGCGCTGGGAGTTCTCCGTCAAATCGTCCTTCAACGCAAAAATTTTTGTAATGTCAATAAGGTTTTGTATTTATTATTTGCATAAATAAACTTTGATTGATTATCTTCCCCCCAAGACTCAGAACTGAGTTTCCAAAAATGTATTAATAACTTGAGTGAGTCGTATAGATATTTACTTACTCACCTTTTAGTGTCGTAATTATATTTAAATCATTAATTAAACAAGTAATCATTCATCTTGTTTTCATCTTTAAGTCGTGATTGTTTAATTATTAAATAGCGGTTACCATCAGCTGTCCAGGTCATTTTTTTACTCTGCTAATAAAAAGGATGTTTGGCATGATAATTTTTTCAAATTTTGGTGGTAATAAAATAAAAGAAGACCACGTAGTGGGTATATCAATTATAGAAATGTTTAAGAAAAAGGGTTTACAGGCCTATGGTACAATAATTGATCAAGGGAAGTATGTTGGCTGCCATAGTCATACTGAGGGTGAAGAATGGTATATTATCCTTTCGGGGGAGGGTTCTATTTGGACAGCAGATGTTATAGAGGGTATTTTAAAAAATCACCGAGAGGATAAATTTAGCAAAGGTTCTGTATTTTGTATTTATCCCAATACTGCCCATCAACTCACCGCGAAAACAACGGTAGAGTTCGTATTTTTATGTCCAGAATCGCATATTACCGATGACAGATATATGTTTGAAAATATTTTTAGGTAATATGGGTAGATGGCCCACGCATAAAACTATTTTCCGGATAAGTGCGGCTTCGACTTTGCATGCCTGATAATTGTGTCACTGCCTGCTGTTGTGCCAGACCTTAACCAATTCAAATAAATAGCCTTTCTTAAAACCAACCGGACAATAACACTCATCTCTTAACCACGGAGTTAAACGGATGAGTGACTATCACCACGGCATACAGGTCATCGAAATCAACGACGGCACCCATGTCATTTCTACTGTCTCAACCGCAATTGTCGGTATGGTCTGCACGACCAGCGATGCTGATGCGGTAACATTTCCACTCAATGAGCCAGTGTTAATTACCAATGCACAAACGCCATCGCAAAAGCCGGTAAAAAAGGCACATTGGGCGTAGCATTACAGGCTATTGCTGACCAGTCGAAACCCGTCACTGTTATCGTGCGCTGGAGGCCCCAAAGCCGCAAAAGCAAAAAGTGAAGCCCCAGCGCAAACCCAAAGAACAGCATTTAAGGGCTTACAACCCCCCAAAGCGAAACCGGAAGCGAAGAAAAAAACCACTAAAGAGTAGGAAACGCGCGAGGGTGAATATATGGTGGGCGAAGCGGATAACACGTTTACCCTGACGACAACTTATGCCGGCAAAGCGCAAGCCATACGCGCTGCTCAGGCAAAATGGGATAAATTACAACGTGGTGTGGCGGAGTTTTCTATTACTTTGGCCATTGGCAGACCCGAGCTATACCCGGAAACCCCTGTCAAAGTGAAGGGATTTAAGTCAGTGATCGATAACCAGCCGTGGATAATTACTAAAGTTATTCATTCGCTCAATAATAGTGGTTATACGACAAACCTCGAACTTGAAGTTCTACTATCAGATATAAACCATGGAGCCATTGATAGATAACTTATTGAATATAAACAGATTGTTTATTCATTTGAATAATTTAAAATAGTCAATAAGCTCAAATGAACGTTGAGGTGTTTATTATGATGCGATGCCCTATTTGCCGTTGCACAGCACATACTCGATCCAGTCGTGAAATATCTGCCGAAACTAAAGAGAGATATAATCAGTGTACCAATATTAATTGCGGACACACCTTTATTACAATGGAAACATTTATTCGCTCTATTATGACTCCGGGTGTTATTAATAAAGTTCCGCCACATTCAACGGCTCAAGGGCAATCAATGCTCAATTTCTAATTATATTATTTGGCTAAAAAATAACCTGCGAACTCGCGGGTTTTTTAGCGTCAAAATATCACTATCGCCACAGATTTCTGTCGCCATTTTGGCGCCACTACTTTTGGGAAGTTTAAATGAGGGATTTGTAATTCATTGATATTTCTGGGTTTGTTGGTGGGTCGTGCAGGGTTCGAACCTGCGACCAATTGATTAAGAGTCAACTGCTCTACCAACTGAGCTAACGACCCAACGGGGATAATTATTCTCCTGTTGGCCTTAGCTGTCAAACACTTCATCGGATTTTTCTTTTTATACTGGGTGATATTCATCGCTGTGGATTAATTATCCATCTGGTAGTTACGATTATTGTTAGTTATGTAACTTCATGTTGTAATTCCATGCGCTGTGATGAACTTAACAAAATTCAGTGTGTGAAATATAAACACTGGAAAACGAGGCGTATTGTGTAATTATTGTTGCGAAGATATTAAATAATTCAAAAATTGTATTTAAAGCATGCAAAAAAGCCAAAGACAGACAGGGTAAGACCAAAGAGCCAACATAGAGCTCAACAACTTCACCAATAAATACAGGAAGAGGGAATGGGAAAGATGGTAGACCAATCCAAGATAGTGGCAGAGCCTTTGCCGGAACCTGAAGAGCACCTTCAACGAAGTCTCTCCAACCGCCATATTCAGTTGATTGCTATTGGCGGTGCCATAGGTACTGGCTTGTTTATGGGTTCGGGTAAAACCATCAGCCTGGCCGGGCCGTCGATCATCTTCGTTTATATGATAATCGGCTTTATGTTGTTCTTCGTGATGCGAGCAATGGGAGAGTTGCTACTCTCGAATCTGAAGTACAAATCATTCAGTGATTTTGCCGCTGACTTACTTGGCCCTTGGGCCGGATTTTTCACTGGCTGGACTTACTGGTTTTGTTGGGTCATCACCGGCATCGCCGATGTCGTCGCCATCACTGCCTATGCGCAATTCTGGTTCCCCGGCTTTTCGCAATGGGTTGCCTCATTGTTAGTGGTTTTACTGCTGTTATCTCTGAATCTGGCAACAGTAAAAATGTTCGGTGAGATGGAGTTCTGGTTCGCCATGATCAAAATTGTGGCAATCGTGGCGTTAATCTTTGCCGGTCTGACTATGGTGTTAATGAGCTATCAATCCCCATCCGGCACGACGGCCTCATTTACTCATTTATGGAATGATGGTGGCATGTTCCCGAAAGGAATCAGCGGCTTCTTTGCTGGTTTCCAGATTGCCGTTTTTGCCTTCGTCGGTATTGAATTAGTGGGGACTACCGCGGCTGAAACCAAAGACCCTGAGGTGGTATTACCGCGCGCGATTAACTCCATTCCGATCCGCATCATCATGTTCTATGTCTTCTCATTGATTATGATTATGTCCGTGACCCCCTGGAGCTCCGTGGTTGCTGATAAAAGCCCATTTGTTGAGTTATTCGTTCTGGTCGGTTTACCTGCCGCGGCCAGTGTAATCAACTTTGTGGTATTGACCTCCGCCGCCTCCTCCGCCAACAGCGGCGTGTTCTCCACCAGCCGCATGTTGTTCGGTTTGGCAAAAGAAGGTGATGCGCCAAAACAATTTGGTAAGTTATCACGCCGTTCAGTTCCCGCATCCGGCCTGACATTCTCTTGTATTTGTCTGTTGGGCGGCGTGGTGCTGATTTACCTTATCCCGAATGTCATGACCGTCTTTACTTTGGTCACCACCGTATCGGCGATTCTGTTTATGTTCGTCTGGACGATTATCCTTTGCTCGTATCTGGTGTATCGCAAAAGACGCCCGGCACTACATAAGAAGTCGATTTACAAAATGCCAGCTGGGATTTTCATGTCTTGGGTGTGTATGGCGTTCTTCGCCTTTGTATTGGTTCTGTTGACGTTGGAAAGTGATACCCGCCAGGCGCTGATGGTGACGCCATTGTGGTTTGTCATTCTGACCATCGGTTACATTATCTTGAAAAAACGCAGAACACGTCTGTTCGACAGTAATAATAACTAATAGAGGTTAATGACAAAGTGCCCGTAACGGTGAAAACAGGCAGATCGTAAAGACGCCGTACTTCTTTTGTTAAAACAAGCGTCCCTGATGGCTCGACCCGCGCCCTCCCTGGCGCGGACGCTTTACTCTTCTACCTGCCTTCACCTTGCAAGATTGGGTTGTCGAGGTTTGTCAGCAGTCTGAACTAATACTTGTTATCCGGCGTCAGAACGCTTCTGACGCCCTTTTCTCTTCTCACTCAATGGCTATTCTTCGCCATCTCGGCGGGCAATGCCGCCAATCACCAGCTGTTGTACACTCTCTACTGTCTGTTGGAAGAATTCTTTATCGCTGAGACTTTTGCCGCTAATAGCCTCAATCTGGGCACTAAAATCGGCGTAATGCTGGGTTGTCGCCCATAACATGAAAATGAAATGTTGTGGCTCAACCTTGGCTATCAGGCCATCATCCATCCAACGGCGAATAATCAAGACCTTGTCATCGAACAGGGTTTTCAACTCCCCGGCCAGCTCTTGCTTAAGCAATGGCGCGCCTTGGATCATCTCCAGACAAAACAGGCGTGATGCTTGTGGATGGTCGCGAGATACCGCTAGTTTAAGGGCAATATAGTGCCGAATAGCGTCGATTGGCTGCTGATCTGCCTGTAATGCTTTGAGTGGTGCGAGCCAGATGGCCAGAATGTCTTTTAGCACCGCGATATACAGCGCCTCTTTCGAGGGGAAGTAATACAACAGATTGGTTTTTGAGACATCAGCCCGCTCAGCGACCTGATCCAGGCTGGTGCCGTGAATACCATAAAGCGAAAACAGCTCAAGGGCGGCAGTCATGATGAGTTGCCGTTTCGCGGCCCCAGCTTTGCTGCGGCGAGAAGGTTTTATCTCAAGTGCTGGTGTATCGCTGGTAGCTAGCTTCACTGATAGTCCCTTAATTAATATTGATAAAGCAGGATATTGATGAAACTGAAAATAACAAGCTACCTATAACATACCGATCCCGTCCTCGAATACCTCTTTCTAGTGAACGACTGCACCGTGACTGGGCAGACTCGCCTGTTTTTTGTGCACAATTATTTTACCAAACAGTCCATTTTTGACCATTTGCTCAACATTTTATTTACTGAAATCTAGCAACGTATTGATTAAACAGGTTTTACAAAAACTGGCATTAGCTTTGCTTAGGTACTGATGCAGACGTACAGATAGTTCCACTCACAATGCAGAGGTGCTCAAATGAAAATTGGCGTATTTATTCCTATCGGCAACAACGGTTGGTTAATTTCCAGCAATGCACCGCAGTACATGCCGAGCTTTGAGTTAAATAAAGCTATTGTGCAACAAGCTGAACACTATCAGTTCGATTTCGCCTTATCGATGATAAAACTGCGCGGATTTGGCGGCAAAACCGAGTTTTGGGATCATAATCTGGAGTCTTTCACCCTGATGGCCGGGCTGGCTGCGGTCACCTCTCGCATTAAGATTTATGCCACAGCAGCAACCTTAACCCTCCCTCCAGCCATAGTCGCGCGCATGGCTTCCACCATTGACTCTATCTCCAATGGCCGTTTTGGCCTGAATGTGGTGACCGGGTGGCAAAAACCAGAATATGAGCAGATGGGATTGTGGCCGGGAGATGAATATTTCAGTCGTCGCTATGACTATCTCTCTGAATATGTGGAAGTATTGCAAGACCTTTGGGGCACCGGGCAATCTGATTTTAACGGTGAGTTCTTCCAAATGGATGATTGCCGGGTCAGCCCGCAACCGCAAACTCCAATCAAATTAATCTGCGCGGCACAAAGTGATGCTGGTATGGCTTTTTCGGCCAAATATGCAGATTACAACTTCTGTTTCGGCAAGGGTGTGAATACCCCGACTGCCTTTGCCCCGACCGCCGCTCGCCTGCAAAAGGCGGCAGAACAGGCCGGGCGCGAGGTCAGTAGCTATGTATTATTTATGATAATCGCCGACGAAACCGACGAACTGGCCCGCGCCAAATGGGAAAGTTACAAAACCGGAGCCGACACCGAAGCACTGGCCTGGCTAACCGAACAAAGTGGTAAAGATACCCAATCGGGTGCAGATACCAATGTGCGCCAAATGGCTGACCCGACCTCTGCCGTGAATATCAATATGGGTACGTTGGTTGGCTCTTATGCCAATGTGGCAAAGATGATGGATGACATTGCCACGGTGCCGGGAACCGAGGGCATTTTGCTGACATTTGATGACTTCCTCTCTGGCATTGAAAATTTCGGTCAACATATCCAGCCATTGATGAACAGCCGCGCCGATATCGTTGACACCCTGCCACCCGCCGCACGCGAGGTGGCCTAATGAAAATGGTTGAAAGCCGTCAATCGATTGAAACCAAACCGTCTGTCGCCCCTCAACAGCCAGTTCGCCGCAACCCCGGTATTAGCAGCAACGAAGTGATTCTAAATGCGCGACCAGAACCCATCGCCTTCCCTACCTCGGCTAGCGCCTTGATTGTGGTTGATATGCAAAACGCCTATGCCTCAGAGGGGGGGTATCTCGACCTGGCTGGATTTGATGTTTCAGCCACCGCTCCGATTATCACCAATATCAAACGCGCGATCACTGCCGCGCGGGCCGCCGGTATTCAGGTGATTTTTTTCCAGAATGGTTGGGATCCACAATACGTTGAAGCGGGCGGGGAAGGCTCGCCAAACTGGCATAAATCCAATGCTCTGAAGACCATGCGTAAACAACCGGAACTGATGGGCAAACTGCTGGCAAAAGGTGATTGGGACTATGCGTTAGTGGATGAATTGCAACCACAAGCGGGCGATATCGTGATCGCCAAGCCGCGTTACAGTGGATTTTTCAATACCCAACTCGACAGCATTCTGCGCGCCAAAGGGATTCATCACCTGATTTTTACCGGCATCGCCACCAATGTCTGTGTCGAGTCGACACTGCGCGACGGCTTCTTCTTTGAGTACTTCGGGGTGGTACTGGAGGATGCAACCCATCAGGCAGGGCCGGATTTTGCCCAAAAAGCGGCACTTTATAACATCGAAACCTTCTTTGGTTGGGTATCTGATGTGGAGACATTCTGCAACTGCATTGCGCCATCGGCGCAACTCAGCCAGTCGGCATGATAAATGCATTTTATTGCCGCCCCCAACACTCAGATAACTGGAGCATATGATGCCTAAGACCATTATTACCCCTCCGGGCAGTGGTACTCCCCTCGCCCCTTTTTCGCCCGGCACCCTTGCCGATGGCGTGGTGTACGTGTCCGGCACCTTGGCTTTTGATAAGCAGAATAATGTGGTGCATATAGGTGATGCTGCGGGGCAAACCCGCCATGTGTTGGAAACAATTAAAAGTGTGATTGAGACTGCGGGTGGTTCGCTGGATGACATCACTTTTAACTCTATTTTTCTTACTGACTGGCAGCATTACGCCGCCATTAATCAGGTTTACGCCGAATATTTCCCCGGTGATAAACCGGCCCGCTTTTGTATTCAATGCGGTTTGGTCAAACCCGATGCCCTGATTGAAATCGCGTCAGTAGCGCATCTGCCACGCTAACCTGGCAAGCAGCAGATAACGGAGGCGTAGCTATGTATTTCGAGATAACCGGTCAGAATTCGCCAGCCGCTAAAACAGTGGTTTTGTCTGCGGGACTGGGCGGCAGTGGCCGCTTTTTGGCAGCCCCAGTTGAGTGCGTTGGGTCAGCACTTTCGAGTGATAACTTACGATCAATATGGCACTGGGCGCAGTGCTGGTGTGATCCCCTCGGGCTACACGTTGGCTGATATGGCGGACGAATTGGCGGACTTATTAGCCAGCCAACATATTGAGCGCTATCACTTTGTCGGTCACGCATTGGGCGGAATGATAGGTTTGCAACTGGCATTGTCGCATCCTCAGTGTGTAGAGCGGCTGGTGGCTATCAACAGCTGGCCGGTGCTTGATAGCCAAACACGGCGTTGCTTCCATGTGCGGCAAGATTTACTGCTCAACAGTGGTGTAGCCGCTTATGTTCGCGCCCAGCCGTTGTTTCTCTATCCAGCAGATTGGCTATCACGCAATACCTTGCTGCTTGAACAGGAAGAGGTACAGCAAATTGCTCATTTTCAGGGCATGGAAAACTTATTACGCCGCCTGAACGCGCTGATGAATGCTGATTTCCGCTCGGTATTACCCCACATCACTACCCCAACACTGGCCTTGTGTGCCACCGATGATCTGTTAGTGCCATACCCTTGTTCGCAAGCTTTAGCCGAGTTATTGCCGGACGGCGAGTGGGCACAGATGAGTTACGGCGGCCACGCCATGAGTGTGACTAACAGTGAGCAATTTAACGGCATATTACTCAGTTACTTGCTGATGGACACGGGCATCGCCAAGTGCGAACTGGCGCTAAATCAATCCAATACATCAGCTATTCATCTTTAAAGGGAATCGTTATGGCACAAATATTAACCCCAGATGCATTGGCAACTTTATTTACCGAAGCCCGTACCCACAATGGTTGGTTGGATAAACCGGTCGAAGATGCTCTGCTCAAACAAGCTTATCACCTGGCGCGCATGGGGCCGACTTCAGCCAACTGCTGCCCGGCGCGTTTTGTCTTTATTTGCTCATCTGAGGCCAAAGAGCGGCTTAAACCGGCACTGTCCAGTGGCAATCTGGCAAAAACTCTGCAAGCACCGGTCACTGCCATCGTCGCCTATGACCCGGTTTTTTATGATGCATTACCCAAGCTGTTTCCACAGGGTGATGCCCGCTCTTGGTTCACTTCCAGCCCAGAGTTAGCCACTGAAACCGCTTTTCGTAACAGCAGCTTACAAGCGGCATATCTGATTATTGCCTGTCGGGCCTTGGGGTTGGATACCGGCCCGATGTCAGGTTTTAACAATGCACAGGTTGATGAGATTTTTTTGGCAGAAAAAGGCTGGAAGTCCAATTTGCTAGTGAATATTGGTTATGGGGATATCAATAAATTGTATGAACGCGCACCGCGTTTGGCGTTCGACGAGGCGTGTCAGGTGCTCTGATTTTTAGGCTGTTTTTTCGGTTGAACTGATTCTTAATCCTGAGGTGGTCTATGCAAACACAATCCTTACCAACAGATTCTTTACCTGCATCGTCAGCATTACGCAGTGTCGCCGTGGATAAGCAGGATTTCCGTGATGCTATGGCGCGACTCGGCTCGGCGGTGAATATTATCACCACTGATGGCCCGGCTGGCCGCGCCGGATTTACCGCATCGGCGGTATGCAGTGTGACCGATACCCCGCCAACCCTGCTGGTGTGCCTCAATCGCTCAGCGTCAGTCTATTCGGTGTTTCAGCAAAATCAGACGTTGTGCGTCAATACCTTATGTGCCGAGCATGAGTCACTGTCAAACTTGTTTGGCGGCAAAACGCCGATGGAAATGCGCTTCTCTGCTGCCCGTTGGTCAACTCTGGTCACCGGTTGCCCGGTGCTCAGTGGTGCTGTTGCCTCTTTTGACTGCCATATCACACAAGTTATTTCTGTCGGCACTCATGACATTCTGTTTTGTCAGGCTGCCGCCGTTATTCATAACGATGACCAACATGGTCTGGCCTATTTTGACCGCTGCTATCACCCGTTAATGCGCCAGAGCCGCTGATTCAAAAACGAATTGATGGATTTCTCTGCGGTAATTTATTGATATTTCTCAGTGACTCACGGAGTACATTATGGCGAATAACTGGTTTCCAACATGGCGTAAACGCAGTGGTAATCTGGATGGAGCCATTATTGCTCCTGATGAGCGTCTCCCCGTCGGCGCAACATTGATTATGGGGTTACAACATGCGGTGGCCATGTTTGGTGCTACCGTGCTGATGCCGCTGTTGATGGGGTTTGACGCCAATCTGGCGATTTTGATGTCCGGCATCGGCACCCTACTGTTCTTCCTGATTGTGGGGGGGCGGGTGCCCAGTTATCTTGGCTCCAGTGCAGCATTTGTCGGTTTGGTCATTGCCGTCACTGGCTATACCGGCAGCGGCCCTAATCCCAATATCGCTTTAGCCCTGGGGCGGCATTATTGCCTGTGGGGCGATTTACACCTTGATTGGTTTTATCGTGATGAGCATCGGCACCCGCTGGATCGAGCGCTTAATGCCGCCGGTGGTCACTGGCGCGGTGGTGATGGCCATTGGCCTAAATCTGGCACCGATTGCCGTGAATAGTGTTTCCGGCTCATCTTTTAACAGCTGGATGGCGGTAGTCACTATTTTATGTATCGGTGTGGTAGCCGTATTTACTAAAGGAATGATTCAGCGCCTGCTGATTCTGGTTGGTCTGATTTTGTCTTATGTCATTTATTGGGTTGTCACCACTATTTTGGGTTGGGGAACACCAGTTGATTTCGGCCCCATCAGTCAGGCCGCCTGGTTTGGCTGGCCACAGTTTACCACGCCAGTATTTGATGCTCATGCCATGTTGCTTATCGCTCCCGTGGCCGTGATTTTAGTGGCAGAAAACCTTGGGCATATAAAAGCCGTGGCAGGAATGACCGGACAAAATCTGGATCCGTATATGGGGCGGGCTTTTGTGGGCGATGGGTTGGCAACGATGCTGTCCGGCTCGGTGGGCGGTACCGGTGTCACGACCTATGCCGAGAATATCGGCGTCATGGCAGTAACTAAAATCTATTCTACTTTGGTTTTTGTCGCCGCGGCACTGGTCGCCATTTTACTGGGTTTTTCACCCAAATTTGGCGCACTGATCCACACTATTCCGGGGCCGGTATTGGGCGGTGCCTCAATCGTGGTTTTCGGTTTGATTGCAGTAGCTGGCGCGCGTATTTGGGTACAAAACAAAGTGGATCTAAGTGATAACGGTAACCTGATTATGGTGGCCGTCACACTGGTATTAGGCGCGGGGAACTTCGCGCTAACCTTGGGTAACTTTACCCTCGGGGGCATCGGCACCGCGACTTTTGGTGCCATTTTGCTCAACGCTTTATTACAACGCCGTAAAATATTGCCGAAACTGGGGAGTGATGGTAAGCCCTTGCCGCAAGATGGTTAGTTAGCGCCAGACCTTATTCCTCGGCCGATATTCGTGGGGAATAAGGTTTATTACGATCACGGTGCGGTTATTGCTGCGCGCAGCCGGCTGGGTGTTAAACCAAAATGCCGCTGAAAACGCGAGGTAAAACGAGACGCATTGTGCCATAACGCTCTTATATTATGCCTAACAGCTTAATACAGAGCGTTATCATTTCAGTCTATTTATTCAAGATGCAGCTTGCCACCTTGCCAGGAGAGCTGAGTCACTGCTGAGGTTGCAACACCGTCGCTTGTTTCTCCTCCCAGCAAAATCACTTTATCTTTATCTTGAATGGATACGCCGTAAGCCAGCGGCTGAGGTAATTTGCCTGCCACCTGCCATTGATTATCCACCAGCGCATAAATGGGCTGTTGCCACTGCTTTTTTAGCCCTTGATGGGCATATAACTGCCCCGCATTGAATTGTTGCCATGAACCGGGGAAATTGGCCCCACCGCCTACCAGTACCACATCATGGCTCACACCCGCAAAAGCCCCTGCCAGCCCTTCTTGCACCGCGCCTTTTTCAGCGCCGATCAAATCTGGTCGCTGTTGCCATTTCAGCTCTGTGCCCTGCGTTTTGCCCTGCCATACCGCTGCCGTGCGTAATCCGGGTTTAATTTCACCATTTATTAATATCAAATCACCCTTTTTAGCGGTGATAGCTGACCCAGCCGTACCTAAAAATGGTACTTGCCCGCCACTTTTCCACTGATTTTTAGCTGGGTCATACATCAGCACATCGCGGTTATAGAAATAGTCTGCCGGAGCCTGGTCAAAATACGCATTAACAACTGCATTTTTCTGGGTTTCATTGCCGCCCGCAGCGGCCAGATCCGTGAAGTAGCCGTCGAAAATAGCTTTATTGACGCCCCCCAGCAGCAACGCCTGAGTGCCATTCAATGTGGTTGCGGCGGTACCCACCAAGCCGCGCGGCGCTCGCGTTGCCAACCGTTGCCACTGATTAGTTTGTGGATCATATTGATACACATCATCCAGCGCACGTACCTGCGTGTCACTGGCGCTATTTTTACCCACGCCACCAAAAACATACAGCTTACCGCTTAATGCTACAGTGACAGCCTGTTCACGAGGCTGCCCTGGGAAGTCAGCTATTTTCTGCCAACCACTGCTGGCTTTATCCGTATCAAGGCGATACCACGATTGACCGGCGCTACCTAAGCCAACATATAAATGGTTATCAACCCGATCGCCCGTCCCATACTTAAAGGCAACAGGTACATCCGGATAGCGTTCGGCATTGGCGTAAGGTAGCGAGAACGTGATGCAAAGAGTCAGCGCGCTCAATAGGATGACTTTTGTACTCAATTTTTTCTTATATTGGTGGTATATCTGAGTCATCAAAATGTTCCTCATTAATTAATCGCTATATTGGGTGAATGCTAACAATCATAAAACTCCATTTAATTATTTAAATTGGAGTTTGACTATCACTCAAGATATTAATCGTGCGCTACGTTGTCAATGTAGATAACAAGTCATTGTGATAAATACCTCAGGGATGAATAAAGATTTCAGTTAAATTAGCTGGGCTATTCTCTGACAATCAGGCTGAATCAAGGCGGCCAGCCAGTGTCGGGAAGATGTCATGTCATTGTCTGGTTACTGTCGTGGCAGTGTTGAGCGCTGGTATTTAGGTTTGTAGATATCTCGTCAAACCCAGGAGCATTCATTATGAATCTTTATCGTATTCGTGAATTACGCCAGGCACGGGCCTGGTCACAAGAGCAATTAGCCGAGCTTTGCAGCCTTAACGTCCGCACTATTCAGCGTATAGAGAATGGTGAGCAAGCTAGCCTTGAAACCTTGAGTGCTATTGCCGCGGTGATGGAATTGAAAGTCAGCGAACTCTACTCTCCCGATACCAGTCAACCACCAGAAACTTCTGGCGAAGCGGTTGACCAGCGCGTAGTGGATGCGCGTGAGGCCGTTGAAAATGAAATGTCTTTTTTGCGCCAATTACTGCGGGCGGTGATCCTGTGCTCAATATTATTCGTGATTAACTGGTTTACCTCTCCAAGCTATATGTGGGCCTGGTGGGTTGTGCTGGGATTAGGTATCCCATTAGGTTTAAGAGCGATAAATCTATTCTTGCTCGGCAATTGGATGGCGCGCTGGCAGCAAAAACGCCTACAAAAGAAGTTACGTAATTTGTAAGTAAACTGAGCAAATCAAAGTCATCAGATTGGGATGTCTTATTGCGGTGACTTTTTTTGTAGCTAACATTGCAGCTTGAGCGTATTGGCGTATGGTTAATAAGTGTCATAAGCAGCGACTATGATGACATCATCAGCGTTATTCAATAAATATGATTGGAGAGAAGCGAGATGGCGAAAATTCTAGTGCTTTATTATTCCATGTATGGACATATCGAGACACTTGCCAGCGCAATTGCCGAAGGTGCCCAAAAGGTTGACGGTGTTGAAGTGACCATTAAGCGCGTGCCGGAAACCATGCCCGCAGATGCTTTTGCCAAAGCCGGTGGTAAAACTGATCAGAAAGCACCAGTAGCAACACCACAAGAGTTGGCCGATTACGATGGCATCATTTTCGGTACGCCAACCCGCTTTGGTAATATGGCCGGGCAGATGCGTACATTCCTTGACCAAACTGGCGGGCTGTGGGCATCGGGCGCACTGTACGGCAAAGTCGCCAGTGTATTTGCTTCTACCGGTACGGGCGGCGGGCAAGAACACACCATCACCTCAACCTGGACCACATTAGCCCACCACGGTTTTATTATTGTGCCGATCGGCTATGGCGCTACAGAATTGTTTGATGTTTCGCAGACCCGCGGTGGCACGCCTTATGGCGCTACCACTATTGCTGGTGGTGATGGTTCCCGCCAGCCAAGCGCTGAGGAGCTCGCCATCGCCCGTTTCCAGGGCGAACATGTGGCGAAGATTACCGCGAAATTAGCCCGTTAACCCGTAATAAAAAAGCACCGCGCAACAGCGGTGCTCAATTGCTATTTTTGTTTCAATATCAAGCTTCCAGTAGCCCTTGCGCCAGATAGTGAGTGGTATCCGCTACCCCCGGTAAGACGAAGAAATAGCCCCCGCCAATCGGTTTCACATACTCTTCCAGCGCTTCCCCATTCAGCCGTTTTTGTACGGTCAGAAAAGCTTTTTCCAAATCAGATTGGTAGCAGACAAATAATAGCCCCATATCCAGTTGTCCCGAATTTGATACCCCCAGCGAGTAGCTGTAGCCACGGCGCAGCATCAAGTTATCCTGGGTTTCAGCGGTGCGTGGATTTGCCAGCCGAATATGTGCATCCATCTTAATCACTTTGCCATCTGGGTCTGTGGTGTAATCCGGTTCATCATGTTCATGTACCATGCCCAAAGGCGCGCCACTGTGCTTATCGCGACCAAAAATAGTTTGCTGCTCTTGCAAGGGAGTCCGATCCCAGAATTCCACTTTGAAACGGATAATCCGCGCCGCCTGATAACTACCACCGACCGCCCAGGCAGGTTCTCCGGCGTTTTCCTGGACCCAAACCACTTGGTTGATCAGCGGTTTATCACTGGTTTTCGGATTCGCGGTTCCGTCTTTAAAACCCAACAAGTTGATTGGCGTTTCTTTACCTTTGCTGCGAGCAGCATGGGCAGAAATAAACCCTTCACGTTTCCAGCGCACACTGAGAAGATCCGGCGAGTGTTTGATTATATCGCGCAGAGCATGAATCACGGTTTCATTGGTATTCGCGCAAATTTGCAGCAACACATCACCGTGGCACAAGCCAGCATCCAGTGAATCATTGGGGAAACGAGTCATTCTTTGCAGCCGTAGGGGTTTTTCTCCTTGCAAGCCAAAACGCTCGTCAAACAGTGAGTCACCGACGGAAACCGTGATCGTCAGATTATCGGGGTAAATTTCTGGCCCCATAATGCCCGAATCCAGTGGCGGCAATTTCGCGTTAACCGACGGCGCATGCCCGCCTGTGGTCAGAAAAGCAATTCGTGCCGTTAATAACGTAAATAACCGGATTAATGCTGCTTTATCGGTTGCCAGCACATCAAATGCCACCAGCATCATTGCAGCTTGCTGTGGGGTTAATACACCGGCTTGATGTTGTCCGTAGAAGGGCTGCTTCTGCCAACGTTCATCTTGCACGGATTCGGGTGTGGGGCAATCGGCCGCGCGGGCTATTTTTGCCCCGCCGAGCGCCAATGCCCCACTCATCATGCCCATACCAAGGAGCAAACGCCGACGCGACGGCAATTCCGCCCCGTTATCTTGCTGATACGGCCCGTGTTGCGGGCCGGTTTTCTTACTCATTTTAATCCTCAGTCCAGACCCAATACGCCACGCAGTTGAGCAAGGTCTTCCGCCAGTGCCGTAATTGGCCCTTTCATCGCATTGCGATCAGCATCAGTTAACTTCTCATAAGATTCGTAGCCATCTTTGGTGCGGTATTTTGCTAATACGCTATCAACCGTTTTGAAGTTGGCATCAATTTTATCCAACAACGGCTTGTCCGCTTTTTCCAATAACGGCCGCAGCAGATTAACAATCTTCTGTGCGCCATCAACGTTCGCCTGGAAGTCCCATAAGTCAGTGCGGCTGTAGCGATCTTCTTCACCGCTAATTTTACTGGCTGCCACTTCTTCAATGAGAGCTGCCGCCCCGCCCACCACTTTGTTTGGCGCGAATGTCAGACCCGCTATCCGTTTTTGCAGTTCCAACGTGTCTTGATACAGTTGGTTGGCGAATTGATCCGCTCCTTTGGTGGTATTGTCACCAAATAGGATTTTCTCTAAGCGGTGGAAACCGGTAAATTTCGGATCTGCCGCTTTCTGTTCAAAATCGTCTTCACGGGCATCAATACTGCCATCTAAATCAGAGAATAACTCAGCAATTGGCTCGATACGTTCATAATGCTGACGGGTCGGTGCATAGAGTTTGCGCGCTAATGCCAAATCGCCTTTTTTCACTGCATCGGTGAAGGTTTTGGTTTGGGTCACTAACTGGGCAACTTCTTGTGTTACATAGACTTTATACTCGGCGATTGGCCCAACCAATGCCATTGCATCCGGTTTGGTCGCCGTGTCAGTACTGGCCGCAGCAGTCACTGTCAGCTTGCCTTTCGGGTTGCTCAGTAAACCGCAGGTCATATCGTATTCACCCGGTTCCAGATTGGCTGTCATTTTCTGAGTAAAACCTGGCGCGATGTTCTCACGTTCTTCAACCACCATGACCCCTTTCAGGATCTCCCACTCCAGCCCTTTTTGGCTGGCATTGTGCACAATAAACTGTGTTTTACCGGCAGGAATAGACAGCGCCATTGGCTCACACTGCTTATCATTAACTGTAATTTTAACCTGAGGAATATCAGCAGCCTGTGCGCTAATAGCGAAAACTGGCAGTGCCAATAAAGCGGCATGTAGAGCTGTGCGACGGAAGAACCGGTTAGACATGTGATAAATCCCTAAATTATTGGTTAGTTTTCCGCGCAGCCGGTACGGTTGAAGCCGCCGTGGCGCGTGGTGGAAGGAAAAAGAAAATCAATGCCGGAATCAGATAGATAAAGTAGACCGCGACCTCACTAACGGTAGGGGCTTCCTGATAACCGAACATGCCCTCGAGGAAGGTACCCAATAATGAGTGTGTTGAGAGCACATCGGTCAGGTCAAATGCGATATCCTGGAAGTGGTTCCACAATCCAGCTTCATGGAAGGCTCTGATTGCTCCGGCAGCAAGACCGGCGGCCACAAACAAAATAAACAAGCTGGTCCATTTGAAGAATTTAGCCAGATGTAACTTAACGCCCCCCCAGTAGATAGCCATACCAACCAAAATAGCGCAGCTCAAACCCAATATTGCGCCGACGGGTGCGCCAATACCGACATCCTGCTGAAAAGCAGCCAATAAAAAGAAAACTGACTCCAGACCTTCGCGCGCCACAGCAAAAAATACCATTGCGACTAATGCCCATCCCTGACCACGGCCTTTTTTACCCTCAACGTTTAGGGCGTTATCAATGGCACCTTCTAAATGAACTTTGACTGACTTGGAGACTTTGCGCATCCAAAAAACCATATAGGTTAATATGCAAACTGCCACCACCGCGATAATCCCTTCGAACAGCTCTTGCTGCTTTTGCGGGAACTCACCAGTGGTTTCATTAATAAAGATACCGATAGCCAGGCAAAGTGCGGCGGCAGTGATAACCCCCACCCATACTGCCCCCATCCATTGACCGCGCTGAGTACGTTTAAGATAACTGGCGATCAGGCTGACAATCAGCGCTGCCTCCAGCCCTTCACGAAACATAATAAGAAATGGGACAAACATGCTAAACACCCCTGCGGTGGGCAGTAGAATATGCGAATAAGAATATTGTCAATTTACGTAAGGAAAAGTAAAACGATAGTGATTATCATTCTGGCAAAAAGAAATTCAAGAGGCTGAATAGGAATATTGTTAAGCAAACTGTGGCAAGTTGTTTCCGTTGAGTTAAATAGTAAATAAATTCATCAGGATACGAATTAATACGTTTATTAAGAACTGGCCGTTTTTTTGATAAAAAAACCTATTTTCTGGACTGCCCATGAAGTTGTGCGGTTGCAACCGGTTATTGACCAAATCATCCGGTGTTGAGTCCATCATTTTATGATGCCAGTTCACCAGCAACCGATCGCTCATGTGGTGATCCTGCTAACGCGCCATAATGCCGATTTTTTGGCGTATTGGGTGGCACAGGACAAAAAACTATAGTCGCCACTACACGAGCGGTATTGTCTGATATTTTCCGAAAGGCGATAGCACTCCATCATTTCGTTTCAAATAGTCATCAATTAATTTGGAATTACTCGTAAAGATTTCGCAATCTGAATCTCGTTAAAACAATCAATGTAGCAACGATACCCAAACATCGAATTTTTATTTATTTGTCTTTATCAGAGATAAGAAAAAATATTTACTCCGCGAGAAGACTAAATACAGAGCTTTCTTGTAGAAAATATGCTCAGTAATAGATATACAGTCACACAGTTTTAGTCAACGCCATAAGGAAATGGATATGAGTCTTAGCTTACCCGGCAATGATTTATATTGTCTGTCACGGGATAATCTTCCCCCCGAAGAGTATGAGCGCATAATAAGCGCGTACGCTGCATGGTCACGTATCTGCCGTGAATATGAATTTGATGACCGTAATAATAATGGTCGTTACATTATTAATATGCGTGAAAACAGGGCTGCCTCACATTTGAGACCATCGCGTGGGGCTCGGGAAAAAGACAAACTGGAAAAAATGGTCTTTTCCGGCGATATCGTCATGCTTAGCGATATTCATGGCCCTGCCCGGCTGTTTTATATTGATGACGACGGTAAGTTGATATGCACTGACTCACTTGGTTTTCGTTTTGATGGTGCGAAAAAAATTATCGCTGAATACAATAATTCGGTGAGTCGAACGGATTACCAACGCTCTGGAGGAAAGCCACGGCCAACACAGATTCAGCGCTTGGTACGTGCTTCTGAGCCAGATTTGCCAGCACAGCAAGCCTTCCGTACTATTAACACCAAGGCTGCGGGGCGTCTGCTGGCTGCCGGGGGTGTTTACAACGGAAATATTGAAGGCTATACGAAGACAGCCCAAGATTTAGGCGATGATGCGAGTAAAGGTTTTGAACAGGTATTGAATAAGCAAACCGTCGGTGCTGCAATAGCGGCATCCTCTGTTTTGTTAGGTATGAAAAGTGCCAGATCAGTCAATATCCTTGATGAAACTGAAAAGTTACAAAAATCGTTCAAAGGTGCCGAAAGAGCGGCAAAATTCGCTAAGAATTGGCCTGAGGGTGAATTAAGTACGGCAGTACACAAGTTTGCAGGCACTTCCCCTACGGTAACCACAACGGATAAAGGGAAACGCATATATACTAACCCGGAAACCGGTGTTCAGGTGGTAGAAGATATAAGCGGGAAGTACTTTAGGATCTATGACCCATCAATTGTGGGGAAAAGAGCATATTTAGATCTTGAAGGAAATATTCCTAATAACAAAGCGCTTGAAAATGGGAAGCTTACAGGCAGAAACCAAAGCGAGTATAACGAAATAACTCACTTTAAAATCAAAGGAGAATAAGAAATGAAATCAATTACTGTACCTGTGAGCACTGAGGCAATGAATCGCCTTGATTTTGATGAATGCGTAGAGGGTGATTTAATTGAAATGAACCTTGATGAGCCAGAGTTTGAAAAGATATGGAATTCGGGTGTGTTTGATAAATTAAATGACTCCCTTGGAGTAAATATTGATATTTATGAAGATGAATCTTTAATTGGAGTGGATACTTTAGTAAAAGCCAAGAACATGCTTGAGAAAAGCTTTGACCATTCCGATCATTCTATTAAACAGTTATTATCCATGATTAATAAAGCTATAGAATATAAAACCGGAATATTCTTCTTTTTTTAGCAAAAGTAAACTTCAGTTGGCTGGCTTATTTTGACTTCATACATCAGCACGATAGACGTGAATACCACAAGAGATGACAACCGGATTGAAATAGACCGGGCAATCAAGCCCTGAAGAATCCGCAGAAAACAAGACAGGCATAGCGTGATGTGATCTACTGATTGCTCCACCAATTCAATGAGATTACCGCTATGCTTGTTCGTAAAGTATGCCAAAATTTTTTCCAGAATGCCTTAGCACCATTTCATAAATACCGGCAAAGCGCCCTGATGGATGCCACTGTTGCTTTAATCAATGGAGCTTCACTCACTCTAACCAGTATCGGCCGTTTCTTACCGGGTCAGGCTCAGGTTAAAAACAAAATTAAACGCGTGGACCGTTTGCTGGGAAATGAGTCTCTTCATCGTGATATTCCACTGATTTTCAATAATATTATAGCTATGCTGACCCGGAAATTATCTCTGTGCGTGGTTGCTGTTGACTGGAGTGGATATCACTCGCATGAATACCACATTCTCCGGGCCAGTTTAATTTGTGATGGCCGCTCCATTCCTTTGTTAAGTCAGATTGTTCCGTCGGCTGAACAGCAGAGCGAACAAATTCATAAAACATTTTTAAATGCATTTGCCCGAGCCGTTAATCCCGATGCCAGAGTTATTATTGTTACCGATGCAGGTTTCCAAAATGCCGGTTCAAACATATAAAATCATTAGGCTGGGATTTTGTCGGAAGAATAAGGGGATATACACGACTTCGACTGCATCGGGAGGGTGATATCTGGTACAAACCACAGGAACTTCAGGCCAGAAGCCAGCCCGAATATTTGGGGCCGGGTACGTTGTCACGTACTCAATATGCCCGCTGCGAAGGCCATTTTATCTTTATAAGAAAGCCCCTAAAGGTAGAAAAACAGACGTTCCCGTGGCAGGATAAAACGCTACAAACAAGAGCGTGACGGCCGCTCATCCGCCAAACACCCTGGCTACTGCTTACCAGTAGCGACGACTTCAGGCCCCGTGAAGTCATGAAAATATACAGCAGAAGAATGCAAATAGAGCAAAATTTCCGTGATGAAAAAGTAAGCGCTTTGGATTTGGTTTGCGTGCAAGCCGCAGCAGAACAACGGAGCGAATGCAGGTCCTGAGCCTGTTAGCAACGTTAAGTACAATTGTGATGTGGTTAATGGGGTATCATTTTGAAAATAAAGGATTACATGTGAGGTATCAGGCTAACAGTGTGAAGTCGAGGCGGGTCATATCTTATCTGACGTTAGCAGAGAATGTCTTAAGACACTCTCCGCTAATATTGCGACGAATAGCACTGAATAGTGCACTTAATCACCTTGCCAGAGTCTACCGAAATATGGTGCTAGTTTATTAATGGTGATTTTGTGGGGATCCCTCAGGGCAATCAAGCCCGGTTTTAGAGTACCCCCACCACGATAGACATTTTCTGTCCTCATGACGGGTATTTTAGACGGTTTTGAATTCCGCTTCCGCCTGACGGAAACGTTCAGTAATGGCAGGACTCGGAGCACGCCCCAGTAAACTCACCACCACAATCGCGATACTGGCAAATACAAAGCCAGGGATGATTTCGTATAAATCTAACCAGGCATATTGCTTCCAGACCATCACGGTAATAGCGCCGATCAGCATCCCCGCGAGCGCACCGTTGCGGGTCATCCGTGGCCACATAACTGAAATCAAAACCACTGGCCCAAATGCTGCACCGAAGCCCGCCCAAGCATAACTCACCAAACCAAGCACCCGATTATCTGGATCCGCTGCTAACGCGATGGCAATCAGCGCCACCAGCAACACCATGGCACGGCCCACCCAGACTAATTCTTTCTGGCTGGCTTTTTTACGTAAGAACGCTTTGTACAAATCTTCGGTTAATGCACTGGAGCACACCAGTAACTGGCAGCTTAACGTACTCATTACCGCAGCCAGAATGGCCGACAGTAAAATACCCGCTATCCACGGATTGAACAGCAGCTTGGCTAATTCAATAAATACGCGTTCGCCATTTTGCGTCACACTTCCCGCATATTGTGGATTGTTCTCAAAATAGGCAATGCCGAAGAAGCCGACAGCAATAGTCCCCGCCAAACACAGGATCATCCAAGTCATACTAATGCGGCGAGCGCTGCGAATAGTGCGATGGGAGTCTGCCGCCATAAAACGCGCCAGAATATGTGGCTGACCAAAATAGCCTAAACCCCAACCGAGCAGAGAAAGGATAGCAACCAGATTCAGCCCTTTGAACATATCAATATTGGCAGGGTTTTTCGCCGCAATAACCATAATCGAGGTATCAATACCACCGACGGCTAAAATCACGATAATTGGCGTCAGGATCAGGGCAAAAATCATCAGTGTCGCCTGCACAGTGTCTGTCCAACTCACCGCCAGGAAACCACCAATAAAGGTATACGCAATGGTAGCGGCTGCACCGGCCCACAAGGCCGTGCCATAACTCATCGCAAAGGTACTTTCGAATAACCGCGCACCGGCAACAATCCCGGAAGCACAATAAATCGTAAAGAATACTAAAATCACCACGGCTGATATGACGCGCAGAAGTTTACTTTTATCCTCAAAACGGCTGGTGAAATAATCCGGCAATGTCAGCGCATTATTATTAGCTTCGGTATGAACCCGTAAACGGCCAGCTACCAATTTCCAGTTAAAATAAGCGCCAATGGTTAAACCGATAGCTATCCAACTCTCGGAGATGCCAGACAGGAAAATCGCTCCCGGTAACCCCATTAATAACCAGCCACTCATATCGGAAGCACCGGCTGACAACGCCGTCACTACACTCCCTAAACTGCGGCCGCCCAGAATATAGTCATCAAAACTCTTGGTTGCACGATAGGCCACAAGCCCAATAAGTATCATCCCAAAAATATAAACTAAAAAAGTCACCAGCATTGGCGTGTTCATGGTCATGCAACATCTCCATAGTGCATATTATCGTTTTAATATATCTCGCTTTTTCCATGCATACCGCACAGCACGGCATCATGCTTTATCTCTGGCCGGTCGGAACGTGACACTGAGTTGCACCAGAGATGAACGCTAAAATCTGAAATTGACTAGCAACACAACTATTCGCTAGCCAATAGCTAGCTCGCGGTTGCTATCCTAGAGGAGTCCTTTCTTGCCCTACAAGAATTTAAACAATTTTTTTACAAAAAACTTACCCTGCATCACATTAACCTCTGTCGGCGGTGACACCAAACATAAGAAAATGAGTTACACCTGAGGTAAACCCCCTAAAAATCCTATCATTATTAGCGTTAATCGCTCGACTACTTCATATTTGAATATTGTTTATCTTTTGAAATTGTTAAAAACAAGACTAAATTCACACTTCGATTACATACATGATTTAACACGGTTGCACAAAGTTGCAACATGCATGATATTGTCTGAAATAAAATCATAACTCCCCTTAATTCAGGAGCCAGACAGCATGGGTAGCACCACAATGGGCGTGAAACTCGATGAAGCGACACGTGACCGCATTAAGGCCGCCGCACAGCGTATTGACCGCACACCGCACTGGCTGATCAAACAGGCCATTTTTAACTATCTGGAGCGGCTGGAAAATAACAACGAATTACCGGAACTTCCAACAGCACAGATATCCTCCTCGTCTGAAACGGACGACATTATGCCGCAAGTCATTGAAAGTGTGCACCAACCTTTCTTAGATTTCGCCGAACAAGTGTTGCCACAATCGGTTAGCCGCGCAACCATTACAGCGGCCTATCGCCGCCCGGAAACCGAAGCTATTCCGATGTTATTGGAACAAGCACGCTTACCCGAAGATTTGGCTCAGGCGACACATAAGCTCGCCTATTCCATTGCCGAAAAATTGCGTAATCAAAAAAGTGCCAATGGCCGGGCCGGTATCGTGCAAGGCTTGTTGCAAGAGTTTTCTCTCTCTTCTCAAGAGGGTGTGGCATTGATGTGCCTGGCAGAAGCGCTGCTGCGTATCCCTGATAAACCAACCCGCGACGCGCTGATCCGCGATAAAATTAGCAATGGAAACTGGCACTCCCATCTGGGGCGCAGCCCATCCATGTTCGTCAACGCGGCTACCTGGGGTTTATTGTTTACCGGCCATCTGGTTTCTACCCACAATGAAGCCAAGCTTTCCAGCTCATTGAACCGCATTATCGGCAAAGGGGGCGAGCCGCTGATCCGCAAGGGTGTGGATATGGCGATGCGCTTGATGGGCGAGCAATTTGTCACCGGCGAAACCATTGCAGAAGCCTTAGCCAATGCGCGCAAGTTAGAAGATAAAGGGTTCCGTTACTCCTACGATATGTTGGGTGAGGCTGCATTGACGGAAGCAGATGCTCAGGCCTATTTGCTCTCTTACCAGCAGGCTATTCATGCTATCGGCAAAGCGTCAAATGGCCGCGGTATTTATGAAGGGCCGGGGATTTCCATCAAACTCTCGGCTCTGCATCCACGCTATAGCCGCGCCCAATATGAGCGCGTAATGGATGAGCTTTATCCGCGGTTGTTATCGCTGACTTTACAAGCGCGTCAGTATGATATTGGAATTAACATTGATGCAGAAGAAGCCGATCGTCTGGAAATTTCACTCGATCTGCTGGAAAAACTCTGTTTTGAGCCAAAATTAGCCGGTTGGAATGGTATCGGCTTTGTTATACAGGCATACCAGAAACGCTGCCCATTCACCATTGATGCGGTGATTGATATGGCGCAGCGCAGCCGCCGTCGCTTGATGATCCGTTTGGTTAAAGGAGCCTATTGGGACAGTGAGATTAAACGCGCTCAAGTTGATGGTTTAGAAGGTTATCCGGTTTATACCCGCAAGGTTTATACCGATGTTTCTTATCTGGCCTGCGCGCGCAAGTTACTGGCGGTTCCTAACCTGATTTACCCACAATTTGCGACACATAACGCCCACACCCTATCGGCGATTTATCATCTTGCTGGGCAGAACTACTATCCCGGTCAGTATGAGTTCCAATGCTTGCATGGCATGGGAGAGCCGCTGTATGAGCAGGTGGTTGGCAAAGTGGCGGATGGTAAACTTAACCGCCCATGCCGTATCTATGCACCTGTCGGCACCCATGAAACCCTACTGGCTTATCTGGTTCGCCGCCTGTTGGAAAACGGTGCGAATACTTCATTTGTCAACCGAATTGCCGATGCCACTTTACCGCTCGATGAATTAGTCGCGGATCCAGTCAGTGCAGTAGAGGCTATCGCTGCCAGCGAAGGCCAACTCGGTTTACCGCATCCCCGCATTCCATTACCGCGTGAGTTATATGGCAAGGAACGCGCCAATTCCAGCGGTTTGGATTTGTCAAACGAGCACCGTTTGGCTTCACTTTCCAGTGCATTACTGACCAGTGCCAGCCAAGTCTGGCGAGCTGAACCACTGATTGATGCTGAGCTTGATAGTGGTACAGAGCTGGGTAATAGCATGGAACACCCTGTTATCAACCCGGCAGAACCGACTGATATTATTGGTTATGTTCGTGAAGCAACAGATGCCGAAGTCAGCCGCGCATTGGATGCCGCCGCCAGCGCTGGTGCGATTTGGTTTGCAACCCCGCCCGTTGAGCGAGCCGCAATTTTAGTGCGTGCCGCTGAATTGATGGAAAACCAGATGCAAACATTGATGGGGATACTGGTACGTGAAGCCGGTAAAACCTTCAACAATGCCATTGCAGAAGTGCGTGAAGCCGTTGATTTCCTACATTATTATGCAGGAATGGTGCGAGATAACTTCTCCAATGACAGCCATCGTCCACTCGGGCCGGTGGTTTGTATCAGTCCGTGGAACTTCCCGTTGGCCATATTCACTGGCCAGATTGCCGCGGCATTAGCCGCTGGTAATAGTGTGTTAGCAAAACCGGCTGAGCAAACTCCGCTGGTTGCGGCACAGGCCGTGCGGATCCTACTGGAAGCTGGCATCCCGCAAGGTGTGCTGCAACTGCTGCCCGGTCGAGGTGATAGCGTCGGCGCTGCCTTGGTGAATGATGCCCGTGTGCGCGGCGTGATGTTTACCGGTTCAACCGAAGTTGCGGCTATTTTACAGCGCAGCATCGCCGGTAGACTTGACCCACAAGGCCGCCCAACCCCGCTGATTGCAGAAACCGGCGGCTTGAATGCCATGATAGTTGATTCATCTGCACTCACTGAACAGGTGGTGACTGATGTCGTGGCGTCGGCCTTTGATAGCGCCGGTCAGCGCTGCTCGGCTTTACGCATTCTCTGCATTCAGGATGATGTGGCTGAACACACGTTACAGATGCTGCGTGGTGCCATGGCTGAATGCCGCATGGGTAACCCCGAGCGCCTGTCTACAGATATCGGGCCAGTAATCGATGCGGATGCCAAAGCCGGTATTGAGCGGCATATTCAAGCCATGCGCGCCAAAGGGCGCAAAGTGTATCAAGCCGCCCAAGCCAATAATATGGATGAAAAAGAGTGGCAGCGCGGTACCTTTATCAAACCGACATTAATAGAGCTGGATAGCTTCGATGAACTGCAAAAAGAGATCTTCGGCCCGGTGCTGCATGTGGTGCGCTTCCAGCGGCAAAATCTCGCTGCGCTGGTTGATCAAATAAATGCCTCTGGTTATGGCTTAACTTTGGGTATTCATACCCGTATTGATGAAACCATTGCTCAGGTCACTGAAAAAGCAAAAGTGGGTAATCTCTACGTTAACCGCAACATGGTCGGCGCGGTGGTTGGCGTGCAACCTTTTGGCGGCGAAGGTCTATCAGGTACCGGTCCTAAAGCCGGTGGCCCACTGTATTTGTATCGCCTTCTGTGTAGCCGCCCGGAAGATGCTGTGATAAACACCCTCACCCATCATGATAGCGGGCAGTTACAGAATGTCTCAGGCCGTGAGGCACTGCAAACAGCCCACCATGTCCTGATCAAATGGGCGGAGGAACAGCAACAACCCGTCGTGGCTCAGTTGGCGCGGCGTTATGGTGAACTGGCACAAGGTGGAACTGTTCGAGTGTTACCGGGGCCAACCGGCGAACGTAACACCTACGCGCTATTACCGCGTCAGCGTATCCTGTGTCTGGCAGATACCGAGGCGGATGCCCTGACACAACTGGCGGCGGTACTGGCCATTGGCAGCGAGGTTCTCTGGCCAGAAAACACGATACAAACTGATTTATGCCGTACATTACCGGCAGTTGTAAAATCACGTATTACGCTCACGAAAGATTGGCAAACGGCTAATATCGCCTTTGATGGTGTTATCTATCACGGTGATGCCGATCAACTCCGTATTTTGTGTGAACAGATAGCGCAAATTGATGGGCCAATTATCTCGGTACAAGGCTTTGCCCGCGGCGAGACGAATATTCTGCTGGAGCGCTTACTCATTGAGCACTCACTGAGTGTCAATACTGCGGCAGCTGGCGGCAATGCCAGTCTGATGACTATTGGCTAGTCTTTCAGCTACATGAATATCTAGCATTCTAATACTTAACCGTTTTCAATCAGCCCGCTGTGTGCGGGCTTTTTTGTTTGACTCAAGATCTCTTCTAATGGATTGTTGGCCTATTAATAATTACAATCAGTTAAATATTAAACGAGCTAAAGTTAACATATTAAAAACAAAATGAAATCCGTACGATCTGTGAGGTCACAGAATGATGTACTTTGCTGAAACCTCTCAGTAAATTCACGGTACTGATTATGATTGTCTTTGAAATTTAGAAGGATTACACATTATGTCAAACATGGTTTTTTGCCGCGGGTGTGGTAAGGAAATACATGAATCAGCAAAAGCTTGCCCAAGTTGCGGCGCAACTCAAAAAGTCACGGGTGAGAGAAATCGTGTGGTTGCGGCTCTTCTGGCTTTTTTTCTTGGCGGATTTGGCGCGCACAAATTTTATCTAGGTAAGATTGGGCAGGGGTTTTTATATCTCATTTTTTGCTGGACATTCATTGCATCAATTATCGCCTTCATTGAATTTATTATTTATCTTTGCAATTCAGATGAAGAATTTGCCCGAAAATACGGTTAACAAAAAATTGGGTGATGAAATCTAGCCACGTGTATGGAGCCCCGCAATGCGGGGTTTCAGACTGCTGACAAAGTTAATAAGCGGGGAAATGTGCCGAATGGGTTCCTATTTATTTAAAATACAAGTGGCGTAAGCCGTCAGAGCGCCCATCGGTGCAGTCGCCCCGCCACTCTCGGTGCGACAAAATGGGTTTGTCATTAACCTCGAACCCCGCAATGCGGTTTTTTTTCTTGTCTGGCTCAATACACACTCACTATTGTTAGAGCAGCACTGAATGACGAGGACGTGCGACCGGTGGTTGACCGCGTCACCGTGCAATCCGCTGCGATTGTGGATTACCAGATTGACGCGGTGATCTATATCTATCCGGGGCCGGAAGCCGAACCGGTACGTGCCGCCTCGCAGGCCAGACTGGTGAATGAACAACGCCGAGCCGCCCTTAATGCCCTGACTATTGACCCGAACAATCCCCGTCAGGTTATTGCGGAGCAGATTATCCCTGAGACTGAGGGCGGGTGGTGGATTCGGGAGATTAGCTTGCTGAATAAAGCCGGAGAGTTAATTGCCATCGCCAATTGCCCGGAAAGCTATAAGCCACAAATGCAAGAAGGCAGTGGCCGTACACAGCTTATTCGCATGATATTAATGGTCAGCAGCACAGCAGCCGTTATCCTGAAAACCGACCCAGCGGTGGTGCTGGCAACACGCTACTATGCCGACCAACTCATCAGCACCACCGTCACCTCAATCAGCAACCATATCCGCACCCTCAATCCGCACCCGCAATATCTCCTCGCCAGCCACAATTTATTTGACCTTGGCAATATCAAGGCGGCGCGGGCTAACTTGCAATTAGGTTCTGCGGCCACCAGAAATGTCGGTAATGCTCAAGATGAACTCATGCAGGTCGGCGCATTTGGCTGGGGCGGCCCCTGCATTATTGCCTCAGCGGGGATCAATGCGCTGACAAAAACCGGCATGTACTGTGTCAATCAATACGCTCCCGATAAACCCGAGGGCTTTGGTGATGCGACCATTCAGCATATTCAAAATGACGCGTTAACCGCCCACCAGTTCATTTTCTCCACCAATAATACCCACACTGCGGCCAAAATAGCTTATCGCCGGCGGCATCAATGGGGTATCAGAGAGCATGGGCAGCGCACCTGAAAGTAATTTCAGCGGCGCTTTCGCGAAAACTGATTCTGTCGGCAATGACAATACCCCGCACCATACCGACATCACCCATTGCGGCAGCTTTGATTTTGACGCCTCCCGCGTGGTGCGCACCGCCGCCGAAACCCGTCCACGCAACATCTCATTTTGCTATATTTTGAGGGCTGTCTAATGAAATATAACTTTGCGGTTCAACCGGCCATCTTGGATGACCATCAACTCGCCAGTCAGGCGGGATGGATAACGCTTTATCACTATGATGCGGAGAGTCTTGAATATGCTAGCGCGGGCATGGAGTACTTGCCGCTCGGCGTCGGCTTACCGGCTCACTCGGTGGCTGATGCGCCCATCTTTCAACCTAAAACCGGCATGGCATTGGTGAGGGATTTAACTGCTAACCAGTGGGTGACAGTGGCAGACTATCGCCATCAAACGGTGTATGACATTGAAACCAAATATGAATCCATCATTTTTGCACTGGGGCCAATCCCCAAAAATAAAACACTGATTCAGCCAATGCATGAGTTTGATATATGGACAGGAACCGCCTGGGAAGTCGATCAGCAGGCATTAAAAGCCCGCCATATTACCGCCGCCGTCCAACAAAAAACCGCACTGATAAATCAGGTATCAGAGCACATCAACATCCTACTCGACGCCATCGCAATGGATAATCAACAGACTGATATTCAGCAATTGGCGGCACTCAAACATTACCGCGTCGCGCTAATGCGCATTGACCCCAACACCGCACCAGAGATTGACTGGCCGGAGTTGCCGCAATAATGGTTGATTTTAATGGGGGAAATATTTGTCTTAAAGTGAGGTTGAGGCATTGTTCGGGATGATGCCCATGGTTACAGTTGGCGGGATATTTGTCAGTGTATTGTCTACTGAATCAGTCGCTTTATTGACGATGATTTTTTAATTTCTTGTATCCCAAGGGCTACAGTTATCGCCATAAACTGAATTATTGCGTCTCCAGGGCTACAAAAGATGACTCTCTATCGTTTGAAAATATCGCCCATTGTTTAATCCTGTTAGGCAATGGGTCGAAAAACCAAATTAGCATGACTTAATGGATTGCAGATGTCTTTTTTAGAGAGACTTAAATAGCTAAAATGAATCAATAAAAATTTCACAATTTATATATCAATGCGTCCTCTTAAATTTCATTTTTTTACTTACACTCATGCCATATAGCATTGCTCTACAGCTAGGCGTTGTGTATACTTTAATCAGAATTTATATATAGAGGAGGCTCAACATGTCACAGGGCACCATTTTTACGAACAACCGTACTCAAAACGTGCGTTTACCGGTGGATATGCGCTTTCCAGAGAATGTTAAATCAGTGACTGTGAGAGCTGTAGGGAATGAGCGTATCTTGTCACCCGTTGAAAACTCTTGGGATAGCTTTTTCTTCAGTAGTCCGCGTGTTTCAGACGATTTTCTGACCGAACGCGCAGAACAGCATCAATCAGAGCGTGAGTTATTTTAATGCATAAGTACATGCTCGATACGAATATCGTTATATATGTCATTAAACGCCGGCCTATAGAAGTGTTAGGTCGGTTTAACGCTAATGCGGGCAGAATGGTTATTTCTTCCATCACACTGGCTGAGTTATTGCATGGCGTAGAGAAAAGCGCGGCACCTGAACGCAATTTAAGTGTTGTAGAGGATTTTGTTTCACGTCTTACTGTATTGGATTATGACGATAAAGCCGCAATTCACTATGGTTCTATACGTGCGAGTCTGGAGCAAAAAGGCACACCCATCGGTGTTAATGATTTGCATATCGCAGGTCATGCCAGAAGCACCGGATTGATATTAGTGACCAATAATCGCAAAGAATTTGATCGTGTGCCTGGACTGATTGTCGACAACTGGCTAGGAGAATAATTCGAATTAGAAGGATTGTGGTTACCATCAGCCACAAAAATAGTACGTCGAAATTATTGATGGTAATGACCGCTGTAATTGCAATGCCCTGAAAGTGCGGGAACACCGTCAGGGCATCTAACATCTGCCAGCGGCAGGCTCACTAACAACGAGTTGACCAGGCAATAAATTTCACCGGCTTCCGCTACTATTATCTTTAGCGGAAGCGGTATAAACATCCTTTAATTACACCTGTAACTCGTTATTTTAACGTGGAAAAATGTTTGTCCTAAAGTGGCGTTGGCTAATTGCTCGACAGAATCTCATCGGGTTATAGTCACACCGCAGCGGTAAAATCCTTTACCGGATTTGGCAGTCCGGCAGACACCAAAGCGCATGGCGTAAATACGGTTACATTGTTAATAAGCAAGAAATGCTGAGCTGGGTGGGGGCATCGTAAGGTGCGCCGGTTTTTTTGGTGACGGGTCTGTCAACCCCACCCAGCTCAGCACCTACAGAGATGAAAATCTCAAGATGGCAATCTAAATCCCGCCTACCAGGAAACGAACATTATTTATTCAACGGCCAGATGGGTGACCCAATAACTCGTCGTCGAACAAGGAAGCACTGGTGAAAATTGCAGAAGCACTTGAGCTAGAAGGCTATCTGAAAGGATACATTGAAAGCTATCAGGAAAGTCAGCGGGAGACGATACTGAAAATCGCCCGGTCTTTACTGGCCGAAGGTGTTGATCGCACTCTGGTAAAGGAAGTCACTGGCCTACGTGATGAAGACCTGACGCAATAACGCGTTAACCCCCATTCTAACGGGCGATGTTGTGTTAGACGTTGCCTTATTTCTGACAGTTTTTCGCACCCTATTTATTCCGTTCTGTGATTGTTTTTTCTCTCTTATTCATATCGATAACTCATTATTTTAAATAGAAAAAATGTTTATCCTAAAGTGGTGCGGAGTGATTGCTCACACTGATCCCCATGACTATTATCGCCCGATGAAAACGACCCCTACACCCCATGATGCACTTTTTAAGAATTTTATGACCCAGCCCGCGACGGCCTGTGACCTGCTGGAGTTCCATTTACCGCCTGAATTGCGGCAACTTTGTGACCTGAGCACCTTACGGCTGGAATCGGGCAGTTTTATTGAAAACAACCTGCGCGCTTGCTACTCGGACGTGCTCTACTCGCTCAAAACGACTGCGGGGGACGGTTATGTTTACGCCCTCATTGAACATCAGAGTTCCCCTGATAAACATATGGCTTTTCGCATGATGCGCTACGCTATTGCCGCCATGCAGAGCCACCCTGGAAGCGGGGAACGACCAGTTGCCGCTGGTCATTCCCATGTTGTTCTATCATGGCATGGTCACGCCGTATCCATATCCCATGAGCTGGCTGCATGCCTTTAACCAACCCGCACTCGCCGGGAGGTTGTACAGTCGTGACTTCCCGCTGATCGATGTGACGGTAATCCCCGATAACGAAATCATGACCCATCGACGCATTGCTCTGCTGGAACTGTTGCAAAAACATATTCGCCAGCGTGATTTGGCTGAATTATTGGATCAACTGGTCATGCTGATAGCGAGCGGTTACACTACAGAAGATCAGCTAAAAGCGGCGATAAATTACATCATACAGGTTGGCGAAACGGCCGAGCCAGAAGCGTTGATCCGCAGCATGGCCCAGCGCTTACCGCAGCATGAGGAGTCACTGATGACAATTGCACAAAAACTGGAACAAAAAGGTGAAGCCAGAGGCGAGAAGAATGCCACTCTGAAAATTGCCCGAACTATGTTAGCCAATGGTCTTGACCGTGCCACAGTAATGAAAATGACCGGTCTGAGAGAAGAAGAACTGGCACAAATTTGCCATTAAGTGGCTAGCTAAATCCCTACTTTTAACAGGCGATGTTGCCTTAAACGTCGTCTGTTTGCGCTGTTTATTACCCCTTTCCCTTTTTATTTCTTACTCTTTGTTGCCTCATCCATCTTTAACGCATCACCACGATAACCCCCTATTTTTCCACAAAAAATGTTTGTCCTAAAATGATGCTGGTTGATTGCACAGCAGAACGTCGCTGGGCTATAGTTGTAAGTATCCCTACGCGTAAAATAGTTGACTCAGACGGTAGTTCGTTATCCATGCGTGGCATTATTGGATAGCCACGGTTTGCCGCTATTCTGTCCAGCACCCGCGCTGCGCCGGGATATTCAGGTCAATTTCGATAGCCAGAGCCTCGCGGTTAAAATCATCCACGACGTTGAAAGTCCGAAAACGTCGGCCACATGTCAGCGCGTCGCGCATAAAATCAATCGACCAGCTTTGGTTGAGGGCTTCCGGCGTGGCCAGCGGCGCCGGATTACGCACCGGCAGGCGTTGTTTACCTTTACGACGAAAATTCAGTTTTAGCAGACAGTAAATCCGGTGTACACGCTTGTGGTTCCAGGCGTGTCCCTGTCTGCGAAGCACCTGAAAAAGCTTCTTAAATCCGTAGCGGGGATAGCGTTCAGCCGCCTCAGTCAGCCTCTGGATCACCGGTTCATCACGTCGTGTATTCGGTTGATAACGAAACACCGTCCTGCTCAGCGATAACATCCTGCATGCCTGGCGTATGCTCATCGTAAACTGTGTGGTCAGATAGTTGACGAGCTCACGCTTTATCGCTGGTTTTAAAGCTTTTTTTCGATGACGTCTTTCAGCGCACGGTATTCCAGACTCAGATCAGCAAACATCTGCTTCAGACGGCGATTCTCGTCTTCTAGATCTTTGATCTTTTTGATATCAGCGGCTTCCATCCCGCCATATTTCGCCTTCCAGTTGTAATAGCTGGCTTCGGAAATAGCAGCCTCGCGGCACACATCTTTGACGGTCCTACCCGCTTCGACTGATTTCAGGACGGCGATGATCTGGTGCTCGGTGAATCGGATCTTACGCATAAGGATCTCCTCAGGTGACATCATCAGTATGTCGGAAGATCTCTAAAAGTGAATGGGCCGTTTAAGCGGGATACTTACACTAAGGCAGAAACACAAATTAGGAAAGATAGCCTCAGCCTGCGGTCATTATGTGGACAAGGTTTAAATAAAATCACTGTATTTCAATAAGTTAAAGACAAAGAAAAAGGCCGCTTGCGCGGCCTTTTGTTTCGGAAAGAATTCACTCTTTTGGAGTGGCACTCTCTACCCGGCTTTTTAGCTTTTGTCCTGGACGGAAAGTCACCACACGGCGCGCCGTAATAGGAATGTCCTCACCCGTCTTCGGATTACGGCCCGGACGTTGGTTCTTGTCTCGCAGATCAAAATTGCCAAAGCCAGACAGTTTGACCTGTTCGCCATTCTCAAGAGCACGACGAACCTCTTCAAAGAATAACTCAACTAGATCTTTTGCATCTCTTTTGCTAAGCCCAAGCTTTTCAAATAGATGTTCTGACATTTCAGCTTTAGTAAGCGCCATAGGTTCAATCCCTCAAGGATGCTTGGAATCGCTGTTTTAACGCCTCTACACATCTTGCGACGGTCGCGGCGATCTCCTCTTCTTCCAGTGTACGGGCGGTATCCTGCAACACCAGACTAATAGCCAGACTCTTATAACCTTCTGCTACGCCCTTGCCACGGTACACATCAAACAAGTTTACGCCAACTACCTGATTTGCGCCAACTTTCTTACACTCTGCCAAAATATCTTCTGCGGGAACGTTTTCAGCTACCACAACAGCAATATCACGGCGGTTTGCCGGGAAGCGCGAAATTTCGCTCGCTTGAGGCACGGCGCGGTCTGCAAGCTTGTTCCACTGCACTTCAAACACCACAGTGCGACCATTTAGATCCAGCTTACGTTCCAGTTCCGGATGAACTACACCAATGAAACCAATGTGTTCGCCTGATAAATAAATTGCAGCACTCTGCCCAGGATGCAGTGCAGGATGAGCTTCTGCGCGGAACTGAACATCAGATAGTTTGCCAGTAAGTTCCAGAATTGCTTCTAAATCGCCCTTCAAATCATAGAAGTCGATTGGCTGACGCGCCAGATCCCAATGTTCATCATAACGGTGGCCAGTAATGACAGCAGCCAGCATGACATCCTGTCTAACGCCTAAATCTGCTTTATTATCAGGAACAAAGCGTAAGCCACTTTCAAATAAACGCAAGCGAGATTGTTGGCGATTCTGGTTATAAACCACTGCCGACAGTAAACCTGTCAGTAATGACAACCGCATGGCAGACATCTCAATAGAGATTGGGCTTGGCAGGATGAGTGCGTCTTGTTGTGGATGCAGCAATGCCTGCACTTTAGGGTCAACAAAACTGTAAGTAATTGCTTCTTGATAACCGCGATCGACTAAAGCAGTTTTAACGCGCTTGAGTGACAAGTTTGCTTCGCGGTGTTTAGTCATCACCAAATTGGCCTTAATAGGCACATTTGGAATATTGTCATAGCCGTAAATACGTGCAACTTCTTCTACTAAATCTTCTTCGATTTCCATATCGAAACGCCAGCTTGGTGCAATAGCTTGCCAATCAGAACCCTGTTCTGTGACCTGGCAGCCGAGACGGCGTAAAATGTCGCTAACCTGCTCAGCTGGCACAGGATAGCCAATCAAGCGATCCAGTTTCGCGCGATGCAATGTGATTGTGGCGCGTTTGGGTAGATTCTCCGCAGAAGTAACATCAATAACCGGGCCAGCTTCACCGCCGCAGATATCAAGCAACAGGCGCGTCGCACGTTCAATCGCTTTATATTGCAGTTCAGGATCAACCCCTCGCTCATAGCGATGGGAGGCATCGGTGTGCAAACCATAACGACGTGCGCGGCCAGTAATTGACAGTGGGTTGAAGAAAGCAGATTCCAACAGCACGTTGCGCGTTTCTTCATTAACTCCTGAATGCTCGCCGCCAAAAATACCCGCCATCGCCAACGGCTTCTGCTGATCAGCAATAACCAGAGTATCTGCACTCAATTTAACTTTCGTGCCATCCAACAGGGTTAGATCTTCGCCTTCAGTCGCCTGGCGGACAATAATCCCGCCGTCTATTCGGTCTAAGTCAAACGCATGCATCGGTTGACCCAACTCCAATAAGACGAAGTTAGTAATATCGACAACAGGATCGATGGAACGAACTCCGCAACGGCGCAATTTCTCACGCATCCACAATGGAGTGGCAGTCTTGACATTAATACCCTTCACCACGCGGCCCAGATAACGCGGACAAGCTTGTGTGGCATCAACGCGGATCGGAAAACTGTCCTTGAGAGACGATGCTACCGGGGTCATTTCTGGCTCAGTGAGTGGCAGTTTATTTAACACTGCCACATCACGTGCTACACCGATAATACCCAGGCAATCAGCACGGTTTGGTGTGACACTGATTTCGATAGTTTTGTCGTCTAAATTCAGATAATCACGCAGGTTAGCACCAATCGGCGCATCAACAGGCAGTTCAATAATACCGTCGTGGTCTTCGGAAATACCCAGCTCTGAGAAAGAGCACAACATGCCCTCAGATGGCTCGCCGCGTAATTTAGCCGCTTTAATCTTAAAATCACCCGGTAACACAGCGCCCACAGTAGCAACCGCAACTTTCAAGCCCTGACGGCAGTTCGGCGCACCACAAACGATATCTAGCAGGCGATCACCGCCAACGTTGACTTTTGTCACACGTAATTTATCGGCATTTGGATGCTGGCCGCACTCCACCACTTCACCTACGACCACACCATTAAACTCACCGGCTACCGCTTCTACGCCATCAACTTCCAAACCGGCCATGGTAATTTGATGGGCTAAAGCATCACTGCTAATGGCTGGGTTTACCCATTCACGTAACCAAAGTTCACTGAATTTCATGAGATATTCCCGCCTTACTTAAACTGTTTGAGGAAACGCAGATCGTTTTCGAAGAATGCACGCAGATCGGTGACACCGTAACGCAGCATAGTTAAACGCTCCATTCCCATACCGAATGCAAAACCTGAATAAACCTCAGGATCAATGCCTACGTTGCGCAATACATTTGGATGCACCATGCCGCAACCCAGCACTTCCAACCACTTACCATTCTTGCCCATCACATCAACTTCAGCAGACGGCTCGGTAAACGGGAAATAAGACGGGCGGAAGCGGATTTGCAGATCTTCTTCGAAGAAATTACGCAGGAAATCGTGCAAGGTCCCTTTCAAATTGGTAAAGCTGATATCTTTGTCAACAATCAGCCCTTCCATTTGATGGAACATCGGTGTGTGGGTTTGGTCGTAATCATTACGATAAACGCGCCCCGGCACGATAATTCGAATTGGCGGCTGCTGGGCTTTCATGGTGCGAATCTGCACACCTGATGTTTGGGTACGCAACAGTCGGGTGGTATCAAACCAGAACGTATCATGGTCAGCACGAGCGGGGTGATGAGCCGGAATATTCAATGCATCGAAGTTATGATAGTCATCTTCGATTTCTGGACCGGATTCTACTGAAAAACCCAATTCACCAAAGAAAGTTTCAATGCGATCGATAGTACGAGTGACAGGATGCAACCCACCATTTTCCATGCGACGCCCCGGCAAAGAGACATCAATAGTTTCGGCTGCTAATCGGGCATTCAGAACCACTGATTCCAGCTTTTCCTTGCGAGCATTAAGTGCTTCCTGGACTTCTTGTTTAGCCTGATTAATGACTGCGCCTGCTGCCGGGCGTTCTTCCGCTGGCAATTCACGCAGCGATGTCATTTGAAGGGTCAAATGGCCTTTTTTGCCTAGATATTCGACGCGTACCAAATCCAACGCGGCAACATCCTGGGCATCTTCTACGGCTGCTTTAGCTTTGGCAACCAGCTCTGCGAGATGTGGCATTGTTTTCTCTTCCTCTGGCCAATGTGGCCCGCTTATAGTCATATCCTTTGTTCTTGAAGCTGCTGGGGTGTTAGCTACGCTCACTCACCCGAATCACTTACCTATGTAAGCTCATCGGGATTTACTCGCTTGCTGCCTACCAACAACTCCAATAACGTTGGATATAGATAATGAGTTAAAATCCGACAAGTAAACTAAACTTTTCATACAAAATCAATAAGGTACCACATCTGCGACACCCTTACTCTAGTCATCATAAATGCTGTAGAGCAAAAACAAAAAAGCCTCCACGATGGGAGGCTTAGGCGCTATTTTTCGTTTCTATTCTTACGCGCAAGCCTCCTGAAATCAGGCGCTAAAGTAAAAAAAGAAGCGAAAAGTAACTGCATGCATCATAACGATGACCTTTCTACTAATAAACTAAAGATTAAAAGAGGGAGACAAGCTCCCTCTTCAATTCTGACTTACGCCAGAGCTGCTTTCGCTTTTTCGACCAGTGCAGAAAATGCCACTTTGTCAAATACTGCGATGTCAGCCAAGATCTTACGGTCAATTTCAATAGAAGCCTTTTTGAGACCATTAATGAATTTGCTGTAAGACATGTCATTCTGACGAGCTGCTGCGTTGATACGTGCAATCCACAATTGGCGGAATTGACGCTTCCGTTGACGGCGGTCACGGTAGGCGTATTGGCCTGCCTTGATCACTGCCTGGAAAGCAACACGATAAACGCGCGAACGGGCACCATAGTAACCTTTCGCTTGCTTTAAGATTTTTTTGTGACGTGCACGAGCTACCACACCACGTTTTACGCGAGCCATTTACTTCTCCTATCGTCTTAATTCAAACCAAAATTACTTATGCGTATGGCAGACATGCTACGACCAAACCTAGATCGTTCTTAGATACCATGCCTTTTGGACGTAAATGACGTTTACGCTTAGTAGCTTTTTTGGTCAAAATATGACGCAGGTTGGCATGCTTACGCTTAAAACCACCGGCACCGGTTTTTTTGAAGCGCTTAGCGGCGCCGCGTACTGTCTTAATTTTTGGCATTGAATATATCCACTTCGCATTGTTAATTACAACGAGCTAGCTAGGCGAATAGACCTCCTACTTTGCAAGCAAAGAGAGGCCTATTACTTGAATGCCTTACTGTCTCTTCTTAGGTGCGAGCACCATGATCATCTGACGGCCTTCGATACGAGTCGGGAAAGACTCCACTACAGCCAAATCAGAATCCTCAGTCAGATCTTTTTTGACACGGTTAAGAACTTCCATGCCGATCTGTTGGTGCGCCATCTCACGTCCACGGAATCGCAGAGTGATTTTGGCTTTATCGCCATCTTCCAGAAAGCGAATCAGGTTGCGTAGTTTGACCTGATAGTCGCCATCATCGGTACCAGGACGGAATTTGATTTCCTTGACCTGAATGACTTTTTGCTTCTTCTTCTGTTCTTTTGTCGACTTGCTCTTCTCATAGAGGAATTTGCCGTAATCCATAATACGGCAAACCGGCGGTTCGGCATTCGGACTGATTTCTACTAAATCAACACCAGCTTCCTCAGCTTTTTCAAGAGCTTCATTCAGACTGACAATGCCAATCTGCTCACCATCGACGCCTGTTAAGCGAACTTCTGTGGCGCGAATCTCTTTGTTGATGCGATTAGGACGCGCCGGTTGAACTCGTTTTCCGCCTTTAATACTTTATTCCTCCAGTTGATGAAGACTACGGCTGCGAATTTCTGCTAGCAGCTGGTCTACGACCACGTTGACGTCCAAGCTTCCTAAGTCTTTACCGCGGCGGGTACGAACGGCAATCTTGCCTGATTCGACCTCTTTATCGCCACAGACCAACATATATGGAACCCGACGCAACGTATGTTCACGAATTTTAAAGCCAATCTTCTCATTTCTCAAGTCCGCTTTTGCCCTAATTCCTGCATCTTGCAGTTTTTTGGTCACTTGTTGGACATAATCAGACTGACTATCGGTGATATTCATCACCACGACTTGTACCGGAGCTAACCACGTTGGGAAGAAGCCTGCATATTCTTCGGTGAGAATACCGATGAAGCGCTCCATTGACCCCAAAATAGCCCGGTGAATCATTACTGGCACCTGGCGATCGTTATTTTCGCCGATGTAAGACGCACTTAAGCGGCCCGGTAATGAGAAATCGAGCTGTACGGTACCACACTGCCACGCACGATCCAAACAATCATGCAAGGTAAATTCAATTTTCGGACCGTAGAAGGCACCTTCACCCGGCTGATAATCAAATGGAATGCCATTTTCAGTCAGCGCAGCGGCTAAATCGTCTTCAGCACGAGTCCATAGATCATCGCTACCGATACGTTTTTCAGGACGAGTGGACAGCTTAACCACAATCTTCTCGAAGCCAAAGGTGCTGTACATGTCGTACACCATCTTGATGCAGCTGTTCACTTCATCGCGAACCTGCTCTTCAGTACAGAAGATATGTGCATCATCCTGAGTAAAGCCACGCACGCGCATTAAGCCGTGCAGCGCACCTGATGGCTCGTTACGATGGCAGCTGCCGAACTCGGCCATACGCAGTGGCAGGTCACGGTATGACTTCAACCCTTGGTTGAAGATCTGCACATGCCCTGGACAGTTCATTGGCTTGATGCAGTATTCGCGGTTTTCCGACGACGTGGTAAACATATGCTCAGCATAGTTTTCCCAATGCCCGGTTTTTTCCCACAGTACACGGTCCATCATGAATGGCCCTTTAACTTCCTGATACTGGTACTCTTTAAGCTTCATGCGCACAAAAGTTTCCAGCTCACGGAAGATAGTCCAGCCATCATTATGCCAGAACACCATACCGGGTGCTTCTTCCTGCATGTGGTAAAGGTCCAGTTGCTTACCAATCTTACGATGGTCGCGTTTGGCCGCTTCTTCCAGACGTTGCAGATAAGCATTCAGTTGCTTTTTATCACTCCAAGCCGTGCCGTAAATACGTTGCAGCATTTTATTTTTGCTGTCGCCACGCCAATAGGCCCCAGATGTTTTCTGCAATTTAAAGTGATGGCAGAAACGCATATTAGGCACATGCGGGCCACGGCACATATCAACGTATTCTTCATGGTGATATAAACCAGGATGATCATCGCGGCTGATATTCTCATCAAGAATAGCCACTTTATAATCTTCACCACGAGCAGCAAAAGTGTCACGGGCTTCTTGCCAACTGACCTTTTTCTTGATGACGTCATAATCTTTATCGGCCAGCTCATGCATCCGCTTTTCCAGCAGATCCAGATCTTCCTGCGTCAGAGTGCGGTCGATATCAACATCGTAATAGAAACCGTTGTCGATAACTGGGCCGATTGCCATTTTGGTATCTGGCCAAAGTTGCTTGATAGCGTGCCCCAATAAGTGAGCACAAGAATGGCGCAGAATCTCCAGACCTTCAGCATCTTTCGCGGTGATGATAGCCAGTTGCGCATCAGATTCGATAAGATCACTGGCATCAACCAGTTCGCCATTGACTCGGCCAGCAATACAGGCTTTTGCCAGACCGGGGCCGATGTCTAAAGCAACATCAAGGACAGAAACGGCGTGATCATATTGCCGCTGACTGCCGTCAGGAAGGGTAATAACAGGCATTCTAATTCCTTATCTACAGTGGTGACCCACACGACAGATCACATGCAAGACGTAATTATTGTTTAACTTCAAAGAGTTGCGACATCAATTTAACCCACGTTTGTTATATTGGTACGCAACTGTGTACACAGTTTACTTTGTGACACAGTGAGTGTCATAAAGTGGAGTCATATTATCATCACTTAATGCAATGACAATAATACCTGGCGAATAATCTATTAATGCTGCAACCAAACAGTGATAATGATCGTCGACAAAGTTATCATACTTAAACTGCTCTACGATCAGCATAATATCAACACCATATAACTGAGGGTCAACTATTGCAGCGACAACCTGTTACATCCTCCAGAATTTTGTCGATTGGTTATGATCCTGAAAATCGCATGCTGGAGATACAGTTCCGTGAACAAGGGATTTATCAGTATCTAGGTGTCCCGGAACGTGTTCATCAGAATTTTATGTCTGTGGTTTCGAAAGGTCGTTTTTTTGATGGCGTAATAAAAGGCAAATTTTTGTGCCGGAAAATTGGCTAGACAGAAAATAATCAAATAAAAACATATCATTGCACTACGCTGAAACGGTTACTTCTATGACTAGCATTGGCAAAGAAGTCTACCGTTTCAGGAAGTTAATCGCTCATACTCGAAAATTCTCATGTCATAAAATGGCGCCATAAATAAGAAATTGGCACGACAAACAATAATGCCGGTAGAAAATTCACCACTGCAAATATTTTAATTTGCGCAATTCGTAATCCTACTGCGATCATAATAATCCCACCACAGGCAGAAAAATCGGCAAAGGCGATATCATCCATGTAGGGCATAATTAGTTTTGCCAGGAAAACCAATGCAATTTGAATAAGCAATTGAGGAATGGCAATTGCCACCAGCGCAATACCTAGCGAGATGGAAAATATCAGCGCGGTGAAAAAGTCCATCAGAGCTTTGACGAATAGCAACTGAAAATCGCCAGTAATACCTTCTGTTAGAGAACCTACAACTCCCAATCCACTGGCACAAAACAACACAATCATGGCGCTAAAACTTTGCGCAAACTCCTGGGGTGGCAAGGTACTGCGAGAAGGAATGATACGTTCTAACAGTGTGCGGATTTTATTGGCCCCCCCACTTAACCCCCTGTTCCAGTGATAGTAATTCCCCCACCGCGGTCCCAATAATCAATGCCAAAATGACAGCAGGCATAAAGTGCACTTTTACCACCATCACAATACCAATGGAGATGGATGCCAGGGCAAATGTTGCCGGTAATCCCTCTTGTAATCGTTTGGGGACATGGCGGGCGAGTAAGACACCGACGATACCACCAAGGATTATCCCCGCACTGTTAATAAACGGGCCAACCATAGCATGCTCCCAATCGCTAAAATGCGTTCTGATGAGTTAAAATGTGTCTGTTTTAGAATTAGGTATTTCCGGTAATAACTAAAGACAAACGATTGAATCGCCTGAGCAATTTTTTGAAATGTTACGTTTGGCGAAGGGAACCGATTTTATCACACATACAGCAGCCGTCAGTTATGTAAAGGTGTTTATTCTCACCAACAATGATTTACATTATGATCTATTGCTTTTGAGTAGCACTGGGTGTATTGCTATTTCTACAGGAAGTGCCCATAATAAATTTCCGTTTCCGTGTAGCAATGGTTACTGGAACGCCGCCCCGATTGTTTACGCAATCGGGGCGTTTTATTTTTAGCACCTACCGCCTCGACACCGAAAACAACACTCTTTCGCAGTAAATTCCCATCACATCATCCAGCTACGGATTATCACCTCTAAATACTGAACAATAAAATAGATTCTATCCGTTTTTCTTCCGTATTTTGTTGCCTATGATTTGCTCACTGGTCGCTAAATAAAAAGGAGAAATAGGATGAAACAGATTGATGACGTTCTGTCAGGTCTCGAACTTTACTTTCGCCGAACTGATCAACAGTGCACAAAGAAGACACCTTGGTTTACACGTTGGTTATATATTCCGGTAGAGGAAAGGATGCAGATATTGGATGACTTGCTGATGCCATACCCCACCACCGTGCAAAAAAAGAAATAAGCTGTGCGTGTTGGGGGATTGAATAACAGGAAACAAGGGAAATAATGGCCGGGATACACTCACTATCATGAATGCATTTTGGCCAGATCAATTGCAGCTTGAATTGCCGAACGCGCTTGTGGGCTATTTTTCCAACAGCCAGACCCCACCATAGCTGCAGCACTACTAACAATTTCATTCATATCGGCCTGGCCCAATTGCGCCAGCGAAGTAAAACCAAGTTGTTCCAGTCGCGTGACAACTGTCGGCCCTACCCCCTTGACGGCCAACAGCGCGCTACGTTCATTATCAGTAAAACCCATGCCAGCCTCCGTGTGATATCAGTAGACAGTCCAAAAAAGACCCGTTATTTAAAGTAAAACCATGCAGTCGTAATCAACCCATCATTGACTTCAAAGACAGCCATGCTCTCTATGGGTTCATCACTTAACCCATGAATTGTTTCTAAATCAAACACCTTGTTACCCAGCACACTGCGTGAAATCAATTCAGCTCTTAAAACCGGAATATTAAAACGCTGGGTTCGATAGAAGTCGGTTAGTTGCTGTTTCCCCACCAGAGAAGGTGTGGTAGACGGCATTCGATATGCAATAAAAGAATCACTGAAATTTGCCACAAATGCAGTTAAATCATGCTGATTGTAAGCATAAAACTGTTTTTCTACCGGCAATAGTGGATTTGACATAAATCACTCAAATGAATTTAAATTCACAAAAAATGAAAATAAATTCATTTGCTCGGGTTGTCAAACAAAACCCTCAGATGACCGCGATCAAAGCCGCTTCCGGGCTGCATTTTCCGCACTGAAAAACCACAGCTCTGGCAAACGGTGAGGATAAAAGCGAATTTCATAAGTATCTTTGAGTGGCGCCAAACGCCAACGCGGGCGGGCTTCGCGTTTAGGTTTTAAGAAGCGTAAACGGCCTCGGGCTCGTGCCGCTTGGGTATCTAATACCCAGGCAACAGAAGCCGATAATGGCTGACGAATAAATTCATCTTCGACGCTGATATCACAAATGCACAAATCCCTATTCCTTGCAAAAATTGATACTGGCATGATTATACTTAAAATAATTCGAGTTGCAGGAAGGCGGCAAGCAAATAAATCCAATGAGTTGACGCCAGTCAATCATTCGGATGCGAGAGAGCGGCCAACACACATGCAGCTTGAAGTATGAGAGTATATTCTGAATCTGCGGTATTGAACCAACTGTTGCCCGCCAGAGATTTGATCTGCATCACAAACCCTCTTTGTAGCCCATCAGTTGTAGTACCCGTGTCGTGGTATTAACACCAATAACTTGGCGAAACAAAAGCGATATAGCCTTTTACCTAATGTATCGCGTAGAGTGGCAAGGTAAGTAATAATGACGTGTGCGGGCATATGCGCCCGATATACGGCTAATTATCTGATATGTTGTATTTTCATCGGGTAGGTTTGATGTCATTTTCGGAGCAAGATTGATGCAGAGTATTCTCGAATTATTTAAAGCCATTGGCCTGGGCTTAGTGCTCCTATTGCCATTGGCAAACCCATTAACGACAGTGGCTCTATTACTCGGCTTATCCGGCAATATGACCAGCGAAGAGCGGAATCATCAGTCGAAGATGGCGTCAATCTACGTCTTCTTTATTATGACGATTGCATTTTACGCCGGTCAGGTGGTGATGAATACCTTTGGTATTTCTATTCCAGGGCCTGCGTATTGCAGGCGGTCTGATTGTGGCATTTATTGGTTTCCGTATGCTTTTCCCACAACAATCAGCGGAAGACACTCAGTTAGAAGCAAAATCACAGGATTTAAAGCAGCGCAAATCAATCAATATTGCCTTTGTACCTTTAGCCATGCCCAGTACTGCCGGGCCAGGTACCATCGCCATGATAATCAGTTCCGCCGCCTCGATAAAAGGTCATGACATGTTCAGCCCATGGGTCGTCACTGTGGCTCCGGTACTGATTTTCCTCAGCGTTTCGCTGATTTTATGGGGTTCGTTGCTCAGTTCAGGCGCAATTATGCGTTGGGTCGGTAAGAGTGGTATTGAGGCAATTTCACGGCTGATGGGGTTCTTGCTGGTCTGCATGGGGGTGCAATTTATTATTAATGGCGTGCTGGATATTATTGCCAATTACCAGCCGGTTGTTGCATAACGCATTATTTAGAATATATACCCTAAATAATTCGAGTTGCAGGCAGGCGGCAAGCGAGAGAACCTGATGAGCTTACTGAAGTAAGTGATTTGGGTGATTGAGTATAAGCCAACGTATATGCAGCTTGCAGTATGACCGGTATGGAAGGAAACGCTAGCCGATGTTTATACTGATGCGATATCCATAAACTACATCGGTTAGCGTTTTAATATTACTCTGACATCGCCCGGTAAGCGGTATCGACTTTCCACAAATAACGTGGCGCTTGTGCGGCCGGATGTTTCTTCTGTATATGCTGATAAAATTCGTTCGGGCTAAGACTATTAATTTTATTCACTGCCAGGCGTTTATCTGAAGAAAACGTCCGCAGCATCGCCCCCGCACCATTGGCATAAGAAACGATAGTTGCATAGCGTAATGTTTGCGGATCACTAATTCCCGCTAACTGCTGATTTTGCAAAATATTGATATAAGCCGTCCCAATATCAATATTCTTCACCGGATCTTTTAATTCACCAGAACTGGGTTGACCATTGCGCCCTTTCATACGGTACGCATCACGACCCGCAGTAGAGGCTTTAATTTGCATCAGCCCTACGGCATTTGAAGTACTCACTACATCAGGATTATAACCAGACTCCACTTGAATAATGGCTTTAATCAAAGTTTCATCAACACCATAATGGCTGGCTGCTTGTTTAATTACATCGCTATACGCAACTGTAGTTGAACCTGCGCTGCTTTTCGGTGCATTCAGGAAACCACCCTCAGGTGCTTTTTTGAACCACCCGTTATTTGCTTGCGGTGGAGGGGTTTGTTTCGCACACCCTGCCAGCAATAAAATTGCCATTAGGCAACCGACTTTTGGATTCACAGTATTCCCCGTGCTGATAAGCCGTTTGGTAGCATATACAAGTTGTCACCTCGTCCAAATAGATTTTTTGGCCTAGTTTGACCATTATCAACATAATGATCAGGCTATATTCGGTAACTATCGGTAAGTTTTAGTTTATTGTATGGCGAGGCTTGACTTCACCCTCAATGATATTGATAATCATTTTCATTTAAAGAAAGGGAACATCGCCATGTTTATTAAGCAAAAAATACCCTACCTGCACTCTATTAGCGGCTTGACGCCTCGTTTTTTACATACCATGACCTTGTTTACAGTCGTGGCAATTTCATTGCTGATGAACACCTCTGCATGGGCAGAAAACCAGCCAAACGATTCAAATAAAAAATTCAAAATTGTGACAACGTTCACAATCATTCAGGATATCGCGCAAAATGTCGCCGGTGATGCTGCCATTGTTGAATCAATCACTAAACCCGGTGCTGAAATTCATGACTATCAGCCGACCCCACGCGACATCGTGAAAGCACAGTCAGCAGACCTGATTTTATGGAATGGCATGAATCTGGAGCGCTGGTTTGAGCGTTTCTTTGAAAATATTAAAGATGTTCCTTCGGCAGTGGTGACTGATGGCATCACACCACTCCCCATTCGTGAAGGGCCTTATAAAGGCATTCCCAACCCTCATGCCTGGATGTCACCGTCAAACGCATTGATCTATATTGAAAATATTCGCAAGGCACTGGTCGAGCACGATCCTGCTCATGCTGAGACTTACAATCGCAATGCCAAAGCCTACGCAGAAAAAATTGCGGCATTGGATGCCCCGCTGCGCGAGCGTTTATCCCGAATTCCGCAAGAACAGCGCTGGCTGGTCACCAGTGAAGGCGCTTTTAGCTATCTGGCAAAAGATTATGGCTTCAAAGAGGTTTATTTATGGCCAATCAATGCTGAAGAGCAAGGCTCACCGCAGCAGGTGCGTCGTGTCATTGATACCATGCGCACCAATAAAATCCCGGTAATATTTAGTGAAAGCACTATTTCTGATAAACCCGCCAGGCAAGTCAGCAAAGAAACCGGTGCGCAATACGGTGGGGTGTTATATGTTGATTCTTTATCGAATGAGAAAGGACCCGTTCCTACTTATATCGATTTGATTAACACCACAGTGCAAACTATCGCGAAAGGATTTGGTCAATGAACACTGCTGTTTTTGTCCGCCCGGAGTTGATAGTAGATAACGTCACTGTCACCTATAACAATGGGCATACTGCCATTTACGACGCCAGTTTCTCACTAATGGGTGGGACTATCTGCGCACTGGTCGGCGTCAACGGGAGCGGTAAATCTACCCTGTTTAAAAGCATCATGGGGCAAGTGAAGCCCAGTGTGGGCAAAGTAGAACTGAGCAATAAGCCAATTAGCCATGCATTAAAGCAAAATACTATTGCCTACGTTCCGCAGACGGAAGATGTAGACTGGAATTTTCCGGTATTAGTCGAAGACGTTGTCATGATGGGCCGCTACGGGAAAATGAATTTTTTGCGCATTCCGAGTCGCGAAGATAAAGCCATTGTTGATAAGGCTATTGAGCGGGTCGGATTAACCGCATTGCGTTCACGTCAGATAGGCGAACTGTCCGGCGGGCAGAAAAAACGCGTGTTTCTGGCGCGAGCACTGGCCCAGCAAGGTACTGTATTGCTGCTAGATGAGCCATTCACCGGTGTTGATGTCAAAACGGAAAATGCCATCATAGATTTGTTGCGGGCGTTGCGTGATGAAGGTCACCTGATTTTGGTTTCGACCCACAACCTCGGCAGTGTGCCAGAGTTTTGTGATCATGTGATTCTGATTAATCAAACGGTACTGGCCGCAGGCCCAACAGAAACCACCTTTACTCAAAAGAACCTGGAAATGACCTTTGGTGGCGTACTGCGCCATATCAACCTGTCGGGGAACACGCTGCACGACGATAATGATCCACGCACTGTGACAGTCATCACCGATGACGAGCGCCCAGCGGTATTTTATGGTCATACCAAAAATGATCCACCGGCACAAAGCCAGTCGAAGGAGAGCAATCCCTGATGCTGGAAATCTTACTGCAACCCTTTAACTACAATTACATGGTCAAGGCCATTTGGGTCAGCGCGATTGTTGGTGCCGTCTGTGCTTTCTTATCCGCTTATTTAATGCTGAAAGGCTGGTCGCTGATGGGGGATGCGCTCTCTCACTCCGTGGTACCCGGCGTCGCTGGCGCGTATGCCCTCGGCCTGCCCTATGCAGCAGGGGCATTCTTTACCGGTATGCTCGCCGCATTGGCAATGACTTTAGTGCGCCACATCACTCGCCTGCGTGAAGATGCCATTATCGGTTTTATCTTCTCCACCTTCTTTGCCGTCGGGCTGCTCATTGTTTCGCTCAATCCCACCTCGGTCAATGTGCAGTCGATCATTTTCGGCAATATTTTGGGCATCGCCGATGAAGATGTGCTGCAAGTCGAAATCATTATTTTGATCTCTTTTGTGATTTTGTGTCTGATTTGGAAAGATTTGCTGGCAGTGTTTTTCGATGAAAGTCATGCCATGTCAATTGGTTTGTCACCACTGCGCTTAAAGATTTTATTCTTCACCTTATTAAGTGCTTGTACGGTGGCGGCGTTGCAAACTGTCGGGGCGATTCTGGTAATTGCTATGGTCGTCACACCGGGTGCCACCGCCTACTTGCTGACAGACCGTTTCAGCCGTTTGCTGGTGATAGCGATTGCCATCGGCGCATTTACCAGCGCCTTTGGTGCCTATCTCAGTTTCTATCTTGATGGCGCAACAGGTGGAGTTATCGTCACCTTACAAACCGTCGTGTTCCTACTGGCCTTTTTCTTCGCCCCCAAACACGGTTTATTGGCGACGCGCTATCAATCGCGTCAGAAGCGCCGTCACCCTGCGGCCTCTCACCCGGAGGATAATGCATGAACACATTGTTCAGTCTGGTGAGCGAACCGTTCGCCTATCCTTTTATGCAACGGGCGATAGTCGCCGCGATTATCACCGGTGTGGTGTGCGCGGTGTTATCTTGCTACCTGGTATTAAAAGGTTGGTCATTAATGGGAGATGCCATCTCTCACGCCGTGTTACCGGGCATAGTGTTGGCCTTTTGGCTCGGTATCCCATTGGTTATCGGTGCTTTTGTCTCGGGGATCTTTTGTGCGGTCGCCACGGGCTACTTAAAAGAAAACAGTCGGGTTAAAGAAGATACCGTTATGGGGATTGTCTTCTCTGGCATGTTCGCTTTCGGCCTGGTGCTATTTTCTCGCATGGATACCGATCAGCACCTGAGCCATATTTTGTTCGGTAATATGCTGGGTATTTCGCTAGCGGAACTGAAGCAAACGCTGTGGATCGCCGGCTTCACATTGTTAGTTGTGCTATTAAAACGTAAAGACTTCATGCTGTACTGTTTTGACCCAAACCATGCCCGCGTCATTGGGTTACCGGTTAAGTTATTGCACTATGGTTTACTCTGTTTGCTGGCATTAACTATCGTGGCTTCATTACAGGCGGTGGGGGTGTATTTTAGTTATCGCTATGTTGATAGCACCCGGCATTATCGCCTTTATGGTTTGTCGCAGTTTTGATCAAATGTTAGTTGTAGCTACTGTCGTTTCGGTGGTCGCGTGCGTATTAGGCACCTTAATCAGCTTCCATATTGATGGCGCTACGGGGCCTTGCATTGTCATTATTCAGGCACTGTTCTTTGTTATTGCGCTTATTTATAACCATATGACTAAAGGCCATCCAATAGCCTTAAAGGTCAAAGATGATAGTGTTAAAAACGCACCAAAAGGTAAGCTGCTATAATAAATTGAGCTTTACTCTATATCCTAAATAATTAGCTCAATCCGTCTTTTATTTGATCCGGCATGGGTATCCTTTGTGCATAGGCTCTTGTTCTATGCACTATAAAAAAGCTAACCTAATATTCTGTATTCAGGGCATTGGATTACAGGTAAGCAGCAAGCGAACCACTCTTCCATTACTCAAGATGAAGGGCAAATACCCAAAATAATTCGAGTTACAGGAAGGCGGCAACTGAGTGACAAATCGGTGATAACCGATTTGAACAGCATTTATGCTAGCCCATCGGGTGAGCCTCACAGAGGCTCATTAATCCCCAAGAGCTGACATAAGTCAGGACTGGGGTAAGGGAAGGCAGCCAACGCACATGTAGCTTGAAGTATGCAGGGTATAACTGGCAGCTGATAGGGGGTACATCATGTGGCAAGCAGTGAATCGTCTGTTAAGTGAATATCTTGGGCCGGCTGAAATTAGGGAAAGAACCGAACTTCCCGGCGGAGATATTCATCAAGCCTGGCGCCTCAGCTATGGCGAAACTGAGGTTTTTGTCAAATGCGATACCCGTGAAATGCTGCCGATATTTACCGCCGAGGCAGATCAACTCTCTTTATTGTCCCGCAGTAAAACGGTTCGGGTGCCAGAAGTCTATGGTGTCGGCAGTGATCGTGAATACAGTTTCTTGCTACTCGAATATCTTCCGCTTAAACCATTAGATGCTCACAGTGCCTATTGTTTGGGGCAACAATTAGCCCATTTACATCAATGGAGTGAACAACTTCAATTTGGGCTGGATTTTGATAATGATTTAGCCACCACGCCACAACCTAATAGTTGGCAACGCCGCTGGGCACAATTTTTCGCGGAACAGCGTATCGGCTGGCAATTACAATTGGCCGCCGAGAAAGGCATGTTATTTGGTGATATTGATCATATAACCCAATTGGTGCAAGAGCGTTTACAGAGCCATCAGCCGCAGCCTTCGTTATTACATGGTGATTTATGGCCAGCGAACTGTGCTGCCAGCATCAATGGCCCGGTTATTTTTGATCCCGCCTGCTATTGGGGTGACCGCGAATGTGACCTTGCCATGTTGCCGCTCTACCCTACACTTCCGGCACAGATTTATGATGGCTATCAGAGTATCTGGTCGCTCCCTGTCGGCTTTATTGAACGCCAGCCTATTTATCAACTTTATTACCTACTGAACCGCAGTAACTTATTCGGTGGTCAACATTGGATTAATGCGCAGAAAGCTGTGGAGCAACTGCTGCATCCCGAAAAGTTTTAGTCTGCTCGTTGTCCGTCAATAGCACCCTGTGAGTTGGATATCTAACTCACAGGGTGTTTTTTATGCCAGCAACATTCTGCAATAAATGACTTTTTCTAAAAAAGTATGAACCAAACCACATATTAGATGCATTCCTTCCGTCTAATAATGACCGTAAACCCTGTTCTTTTTTGCCAGCGACAATTCCCGTTAAAAAGCGCTTACTTAAATAAAATCAAGAGCCTTCATTAAGGAAATACAACTCTCCTTAATAGGGACTCTATTGCCAATAATTGGGAGCCATACCATGGTAGATATCCGCGAGTGGGAAAACCTTGCTAATAAAGAACTCAACCGGCGAGGAAAAAAAATCGATGATTTAGTTACCCAAACACCGGAAGGTATTGCGGTCAAACCGCTATATACCGCCAGTGATCTGGATGGACTGGAAGTGACCGGCTCCCTTCCTGGTATGGCTCCTTACGTCAGGGGGCCGAGAGCCACCATGTACGCAGCGCAACCCTGGACCATTCGTCAGTATGCTGGTTTTTCAACCGCTAAAGAGTCAAATGCCTTTTATCGCAGAAATCTGGCGGCGGGGCAAAAAGGGCTTTCAGTTGCCTTTGACCTGGCGACTCACCGCGGTTACGACTCCGACAATCCACGCGTTTCTGGTGATGTAGGGAAAGCAGGAGTGGCAATTGATAGCGTCGAAGATATGAAAGTCTTATTCGACCAAATCCCACTGGATAAAATGTCGGTCTCAATGACCATGAATGGCGCAGTGCTGCCCATTATGGCGTTTTACATTGTCGCCGCTGAAGAACAAGGTGTGGCTCCAGCGCTACTCACCGGTACTATTCAAAACGATATTCTGAAAGAGTATTTGTGCCGCAATACCTATATTTATCCGCCCAAACCCTCCATGCGCATTATTTCAGACATTATTGCCTGGAGTTCACAAAATATGCCGCGCTTTAATACCATTAGTATCAGTGGCTACCACATGGGGGAAGCCGGGGCTAACTGTGTACAGCAAGTGGCCTTTACTATCGCCGATGGCATTGAATACATCAAAGCCGCGCTGAAAGCCGGTTTAAATATCGATGACTTTGCCCCTCGCCTCTCCTTCTTCTTCGGCATTGGCATGGATTTGTTTATGAATATCGCCATGTTGCGGGCTGCGCGCTATCTCTGGAGTGAAGCGGTAAGCCAATTTGGTGCCACTGACCCTAAATCTTTGGCGCTACGCACCCATTGTCAGACATCAGGCTGGAGTCTGACCGAGCAAGACCCGTATAACAATATCATTCGCACCACCATTGAAGCGCTGGGAGCAACCCTCGGCGGCACCCAATCCTTGCATACCAACGCTTTTGATGAAGCCCTCGGCTTACCCACTGATTTCTCAGCACGTATTGCGCGTAACACGCAAATTATCATTCAAGAAGAGTCAGAAATTTGCCGCACCATTGACCCATTAGCAGGCTCATATTTTGTCGAGTCACTGACCGATCAAATGGTCAAACAAGCACGCAAAATCATTCAACAAATTGATGATGTGGGCGGAATGGCCAAAGCGATTGAGGTCGGGCTGCCCAAACGCATGATTGAAGAAGCCTCCGCGGGTGAGCAATCACTGATTGATCAAGGCAAGCGCGTTATTGTCGGGGTGAATAAATACAAGCTAGAGCAAGAAGCGGAAACGCCACTGTTGGAAATCGACAACATCAAAGTGCGCAATGAACAAATTGCCCAGTTGAAAGATATCCGCGCCCGTCGTGACAATGTGGCAGTGCAACAGGCATTAGCACAATTGCGCCATGCCGCCGGGCATAATGAAAATCTGTTGGAAGCGGCAGTTCAGGCTGCACGATTACGGGCAACGTTAGGGGAGATTTCAGATGCCATGGAGACCGAGTTTGACCGCTATCTGGTGCCAAGCGAATGCGTGACCGGGGTGATTGCCCACAGCTATCATCAAAATGAAAACGATGCACAAGAGTTTGATCAAATCCTCGCACAAACTCAGCACTTCCTTGAACAAAATGGTCGGCACCCAAGAATTCTGATTGCCAAGATGGGTCAAGATGGCCACGACCGTGGCGCGAAAGTGATTGCCAGTGCCTATTCTGATCTTGGCTTTGATGTCGATCTTAGCCCCATGTTCTCCACACCGGAAGAAATCGCCCGACTGGCGGTCGAAAATGATGTCCATGTCATTGGTGCGTCATCACTGGCAGCTGGCCATAAGACCTTGATTCCTGAATTGGTCGAGGCATTACGCCAATATAACCGCCAAGATATCTGCGTGGTCGCGGGCGGTGTCATTCCTCCACAAGACTACGCCTTCTTACGTGAGCGCGGTGTTGCCGCCATTTATGGGCCGGGCACCCCGATGCTTGCCAGTGTGCGTGATGTCTTGAAACTGATCAGTGCCCGTCATGATTAATGCTGACAATCTGGATGATTACATCCAACGTTTACGCCGAGGGGAGCGGGCTGCACTGGCGCAAGCCATGACACTGGTAGAAAGCAGCCTACCCCAACATCAAACATTAAGTGCCCGACTGCTGGACAGCATTATGCCCGATACCGGACAAGCCAAACGGCTTGGCGTCACCGGTACTCCGGGGGCGGGCAAAAGCACTTTTCTTGAAGCGTTAGGAGAGGAGTTGTTGGCACAAGGCCACAAAGTGGCGGTAATAGCCGTCGATCCCAGCAGCCCGGTCAGCGGCGGCAGCATTTTAGGGGACAAAACCCGCATGCTGAATTTATCGCGCGCTGAGCATGCGTTTGTCCGGCCCGTCCCCTCCCGGGGGCATCTTGGCGGTATCAGTCAGAGTACCCGCGAACTGATTTTACTTTGTGAAGCCGCGGGTTATGACATCGTTATTGTTGAAACCGTCGGAGTTGGGCAATCAGAAACTGAAGTCGCCGCAATGGTGGACTGCTTTCTCTCACTGCAAATTGCCGGAGGGGGGGACGATCTGCAAGGTATCAAGAAAGGCATTATGGAAATGGCTGATTTTATCGTCATCAATAAAGATGATGGCGAGAATCATATCAATGTCGATATTGCCCGCCATATGTATCACAGCGCACTGAATATCATCCGCCGAAAATACCCGGCATGGCAACCCCTCGTCCTAAGCTGTAGCGCGCTGGAAAAACGGGGAATTCGCGAAGTTTGGCAAGCCATACAGACCTTTTGGCCGGTGATGACCCAAAGTGGGCAGTTGGCAACCTTACGTCAGCAACAGAATGCAGCTTGGGTTCGTCACCAAATCGAGGCCAATGCGCTGGCAGCTCTGTTTTCCCGCCCCGATATCCACCAGCGCTATCAGCAAATGGAAGCCCTGCTGCAACAAAATCAAATTTCGCCTCGGGCCGGCATTAGCACTGTCACTCATTTTATTACGCAAAAAATTTTCAATTAAAGGGATAACAATTATGTCTTATCAGTATGTCAAAGTGTTGATTGCCAATCGGGTTGGCATTATTGAGTTCAACCATGCCCGCAAGTTGAACGCATTAAGTAAAGTGTTTATGGATGATTTGATGCTAGCGCTGCACGACCTCAATAATACCGATATCCGTTGCATTATTTTGCGCGCCGCCGAAGGCTCAAAAGTGTTCTCTGCCGGCCATGATATCCACGAACTCCCCACCGGCCGACGTGACCCGCTTTCCTATGACGACCCGTTACGCCAAATCACCCGCGCTATCCAAAAATATCCTAAACCGATCATCTCAATGGTTGAAGGCAGTGTCTGGGGCGGCGCATTCGAGATGATCATGAGTTCAGATATCATTATTGCTTGTAGTAACTCGACCTTTTCCATGACCCCCGTGAATCTGGGCGTGCCCTATAACCTGGTGGGTATCCACAACCTTATCCGTGATGCCGGTTTTCACATTGTCAAAGAGCTGATTTTTACCGCCGCACCTATCACTGCCGAACGCGCCTTGTCCGTGGGCATTCTCAATCATGTGGTTGAACCCAGCGAACTGGAAGATTTCACTTTGAAACTGGCGCACGTTATTTCTGAAAAAGCGCCGCTGGCAATTGCCGTGATCAAAGAAGAACTGCGTGTTTTAGGGGAAGCCCATACCATGAATTCCGATGAGTTTGAACGCATTCAAGGCATGCGCCGTGCGGTCTACGACAGCAATGACTACCAAGAGGGCATGAGCGCCTTTATGGAGAAACGTAAACCTAACTTTCTTGGACGTTAACCCTGAGCAGCTAAAGGATTTCGCTATGAAACGGTCATATTGCAGATTGACGGCTGATGAGGCCGCCGAGTGTATCGAGCATGGGAATATGGTGGTGTTCAGTGGTTTTACCCCGGCGGGAGCGCCCAAAGTGCTGCCCGCGGCCATTGCCAAACGCGCTATAGCGCACCACCAACAGCAGAAAGAGTTTCAAATCCGCTTACTGACTGGCGCATCAATCAGTGCTCAGGCTGATGATGAATTAGCCGCAGCCGAGGCTGTCGTCTGGCGTGCGCCTTATCAAACCGCTTCACTATTGCGGGAAAAAATTAACCAAGGCTCGGTTAGCTTTGTTGATTTGCACCTGAGTGAAGTGGCGCAAATGGTTAACTATGGTTTCTTCGGTGATATTGACGTGGCGGTGATTGAGGCCTCAGCCATCACCGCCGATGGGAAGGTTTATCTCACCAGCGGCATGGGTAACTCACCGGTGTTTTTGCATAAAGCCAAGAAAATCATCATCGAATTAAATCATTATCACAGCCCTCGGGTCGCCGAATTGGCCGATATTGTTATGCTGGGTGCCCCACCTCGGCGCAATACTCTGCCGATATTCCATACTCTGGATAAGGTGGGCCAACCTTATGTGCAGGTTGATCCCGCCAGGATTGTCGGCATTGTCGAAACTGAGCTGCCGGATGCCAGTAATAGCCTTGATCGCGAAAATCCATTGTGTGAGAAAATTGCCGACAATGTGGTGAGTTTCTTGCTGAATGAACTGAAATTAGGCCGTATTCCGCCCGAGTTTCTTCCACTGCAAAGCGGAGTCGGTAACATCAATAATGCAGTGATGAAACGCCTTGGGGAAAATCCCGACATTCCGCCGTTTATGATGTATTCAGAGGTGTTACAGGAATCGGTGGCGCAGTTGTTAGAGACAGAAAAAGTACTGGGTGTCAGTGCCTCGAGCTTAACCATTTCACCTGCCACACTGAAAAAAATCTATGACAATATGGACTTCTTCTCCAGCCGAATTGTTTTGCGTCCACAGGAGATTTCAAACAACCCAGAAATCATTCGCCGCTTAGGGGTGATTGCCCTCAATGTGGGATTGGAGTTTGATATTTATGGCCATGCCAATTCGACCCATGTCGCGGGTACCGAATTGGTTAACGGCATTGGCGGCAGTGGCGATTTTGAGCGCAATGCCTATCTCTCCATCTTTATGGCCCCCTCTATTGTCAAAGGTGGCAAAGTCTCCACCATTGTGCCGATGTGTACTCATGTCGATCATAGTGAGCACAGCGTCAAAGTTATTGTTACCGAACAAGGTGTTGCGGATTTACGCGGCTTGTCGCCGATACAACGTGCCGTGGCGATTATCAATAACTGCGCCCATCCGATGTATCGCGACTATTTGCATCACTACCTGGCACAGGCCAAAGGGGGGCATTTACATCACGACCTGGCCCAGGCATTTCGGCTACATCAAAACTTATTTGAATATGGTTCCATGCTCGCGCCTTAATCGCCATCACGATCCGAATGGATATAGCCCATGACTTGTTCTATATGGTGATTATTCTTGAGTGAATAGAGATACTCGCGCATATACATGGGCTGATTTGGCGCATCGAAATATTTAAGTTTTGCCGGATTCACTAACCGATAAGCAAACTGTGGGACGACGGTCAGAAACTGCCCCTGCTCGACCGCACTGATTTTTGCCATAAAACTGTAAGGGCGATAAATAATGGTCGGGTTAATCCCAATGGAACGGAAATGCGCATCTAATAAGGATTCAAAATTAGCCCGATTCTGAAATCGCATTTGCAGCCACGGTAACGTATTCAGAAGCTCCAACGATTGGCAATTTTCAAAACGACGCGAAACCAAAAAGCCGAGTCGCAATAATGGCAGTTCCGTGGTTTGCAAACTATCAATATGCGTCACCCGCGGCGAGGCTTGTTGCGGGGAAAATAATAAAATCCACCCGCCTGTCGAGTAAATCATCTATCACACTGTTTTCACTGAACTCGAAAGGCTGAGCCGTCACCCCATCATACTTATCACTGAGGCTGAATAACTGATCGAAAATGATGGTGGGATAGGTGTTATCAATGCCAATAACGATATTTTTTTGCCGCTGCGACAGTGAGACAATGGTATTGTCAATCGCCGATAGCCGTTGATAAATAGGAAATAATTCTTGATAAAGTTCCTGACCCGCTTTGTTTAAACTGATGCTCTTTTCATTACGGGTAAACAGCGCATATCCCACTAACTCTTCCAGGGCCGCAATACTCTTACCAAAAGGTGACGCGGTCATATGTAATTTTTCTGCCGCTTTGGCCATGCTGTTGGTTTGGGCCAAAATAATAAAATTACGCATTTTCTTTGAAATAAAAACGTTCATGACTTGACTGATGTAACAGAGGAAATAGTGCTACAGCATAAGGGAATCACCACAGCAATATTGTGAGTGCAGGACAACTCTTGCATCTCGCCTGACATAAAATTCTGTCAGTAAACTCATTTTTGAATTTCAGATAGAGAAATAACAAAGGCCCTAAATGATGGGCGTGAGGTTAATGACAAAGTGCCCGTAACGGTGAAAACAGGCAGATCGTAAAGACGCCGTAACCCCCTCCCTGGCGCGGACGCTTTACTCTTCTGCCAGTCCTCACCTTGCAAGATTGGGTTGTCGAGGTTTGTCAGCAGTCTGAGGCCCTAAATGATGGGCCTTTTCATTATGATGCAGCAAAAAGAGGGGCCGCGCACCTTGTTACCCCTGAGCCATCAATCCTAATAGTTTAATAACAAAATAGAACACTACACCGATGACTAATGGCAGGATATATAAGGTAAAGAACTGCAAAAAGATAGTGTGATGCGGTAAGACTATTTTTGCTTCCAATTGCTCACGACTGCGCCCTTCACTGCCCTTCGCCTGCTCTAAAATCATTTGGTCTTCAATACCTTCGCGGATATGCCGCACTTGTCGTGACATGCGCGCACCCGATGCCTGTAATGACAAACCCACGAAAATAAGCATATAAATAATGAAGAACATGATGTTCGATGCTGAAAACCCTTGTTCGAAGTCAGGCACGGGCGAGTTGTACCAGAAGATATCCAGAAAAGTCGTGTTAAAACGGATCATATCGGTCATTACGTGGATAAAATCCAACATAACCGCATTAATCCCTGTACTTTTTTGACTATATTGATAGGCAAAATTGATAATTGAAATCAATGTTGACAGCAGTGCTGGAATAAATACGAGCCACCCGGCTATCCGTTTGATGATAGCGACACGCCCAGCCTGTTGATAGGTCATGACTTCTCCTTGTAAATACCACAACTTATGTGGCCTTAGTTTACCCGCAACACTCCGATCTTGTGCAGAATTTTGCGAATGTTCTTACGATTCATGCAAATTCAAGCCTAGCTCATCCAGCGCAATATCATTAAGTTAATAAATTATACAGTAAGAAAGGCAGAGAATTGTGTTCTGCCGGTTCAATCACCATGAACCAATGATAGAGTGTTCAATCGGTAGCTAGAAACCAAACAGGAGAAATAATAAATGGCGACCCCTCACGCAATTAAGGCCGCAATTTTCGATATGGACGGCTTACTCATTGATTCGGAACCGTTATGGCTACAGGCTGAACTTGATATTTTCACCGAGCTGGGGCTGGATACCTCGTCGAGAGATTCCCTACCCGATACCCTTGGATTGCGCATCGATTTAGTGGTGAAGCTTTGGTTCCAGTCCATGCCTTGGCAGGGACCAAGTCAGGCGGAAGTTTGCAAACGTATTATCGCCCGGGCAATAGATTTAGTGGAAGAGACCAAACCGGTTTTGCCCGGAGTGGAATATGCGCTGGAGCTGTGCCGCGCACAAGGGCTAAAAATTGGTCTGGCATCGGCTTCGCCGCTGCATATGCAAAAACGCGTCCTGGCGATGTTAAATATTGAAAAATACTTCGACCGCTTGGTATCAGCAGAATACTTGCCACACAGCAAACCACATCCAGAAGTATATTTGAATGCTGCATCTGACCTGGGTGTCGACCCCCTGGAATGTGTCACGCTGGAAGATTCAGTCAATGGGATGATTGCCACCAAAGCGGCACGTATGCGCTCTATTGTCATCCCTTCAGTTGAATATCGGGCCGATCCTCGTTGGGTATTAGCGGATATACAGTTAGAGTCGCTAGAGCAATTACGTAAAGAAGACATTTCGTAACTGTCGATTAAAGTCGCGATAGATTTTGCTGACGATGGTATGACTTCCTGCGGGTGACTTTTGTATTAATAAAGGCGGTTGGCGTTGATACCCAGCCGCCTGAACATGTTTTACAAGAAATCATCCCGTTTGGGATTAAAGGTGTCGATCAAAATACTATTGTCCTCCAGTGATACTGCACCATGCATCTCGTTTTTAACTGCACGATAGGCATCACCCGCCTTCAAAATACGTTTCTGCCCTTCGATTTCCACCTCAAAACTACCCGCCGCCACATAAGCAATCTGGTCGTGAATATCATGCTTGTGCGCAACACCAATCGCGCCCTTATCAAAGTGAACGCAGACCATCATCAGATCATCGCTCCAGGTCATGACCTTGCGTTTAATGCCATTGCCTAACTCTTCCCAAGGCGTTTCATCATTAATAAAGAACATCTTCATTGTTTCTCCTCATTATTATGCAAAATGGTTTCTGGTGTAGCCTGGTCACAGTTTCACACTGAATTCGGCCCATTCTACGGCCAAAATCCGTAGTTTGAACATTATTAATCCAAAAATCATGACGCCCTTCAAAAAATAATAAAACATCATTTCATTTTTATTGAATTAACTTCCCGCAAATACTATCATCACCACATCAAAAGAAACACCGGTCCGAACCGAAAGAGAGGCACCGACATGCAAATTCGTCAAAGCATTCATAGCGACCACGCCAGGCAACTCGATACCGCAGGTTTGCGTCGTGAATTTCTGATTGAAAATATTTTTGTTTCCGATGAATACACCATGACCTATAGCCACATCGACCGAATCATTGTGGGCGGTATTTTGCCGGTCGAGAAAACAGTCAGCATTGGTGATGAAGTGGGCAAGCAGTTAGGTGTGAGTTACTTTCTGGAGCGCCGGGAACTGGGTGTTATCAATATTGGCGGGCCGGGCCTTATCACTGTTGATGGCCAGGTTTATGAAATCGGTAATCAAGAAGCCCTGTATGTAGGTAAAGGCGCGAAAGAAGTTACCTTTAATAGCCTTGAGAGCAGCAAACCAGCCAAGTTTTACTACAACAGCGCGCCGGCGCATACCACTTATCCCAATAAGAAAATCACACTGGCAGAGGCCGCACCGCAAACACTGGGTGATGATGCGACCAGTAATCGTCGCACTATCAATAAATACATCGTGCCCGATGTGTTGCCAACCTGCCAACTGACCATGGGGTTGACCAAGCTGGCACCCGGCAATCTCTGGAATACGATGCCCTGTCATACCCATGACCGCCGCATGGAAGTGTATTTCTACTTTGATATGGACGAAGAAACAGCCGTCTTCCACATGATGGGCCAGGCGCAGGAAACTCGCCATTTGCTGGTTCATAACGAGCAGGCAGTTATTTCACCAAGTTGGTCTATCCATTCAGGTGTCGGCACTAAACGTTACACCTTCATCTGGGGCATGGTCGGTGAAAACCAGGTCTTCGGTGATATGGACCACATTGCCGTTAGCGAACTGCGCTAAATGTTTGCCAACGGCATTAAGCATCACCCTACCAAAGCCGTCCTTTGGGCGGTTTTCTCCCCAATATTATAATCGCGGTACTCTTTGGCCGCCTTGAGAGAGATGTTAGCTATGATCTTAGATTCCTTTGAGTTAAAGGGTAAAATTGCTCTGGTTACCGGCTGTGATACAGGTTTGGGCCAGGGTATGGCGATTGGTTTAGCCGAAGCGGGTTGTGACATTGTTGGTGTGAATATTGTTGAGCCAAAAGAGACCATCGAGAAAGTGACTGCCTTAGGTCGCCGCTTCTTAAGCCTGACGGCTGATCTGAGCAAAATCGATGGCATCCCTGCCCTGTTGGAACGCGCTATCGCTGAATTTGGCCAAATCGATATCCTGGTCAATAACGCCGGTATTATCCGCCGTGAAGATGCGATCAACTTCAGCGAAAAGGACTGGGATGATGTGATGAACGTGAACATCAAAACGGTGTTCTTTATGTCTCAGGCGGTTGCTAAACAATTTATCAAGCAAGGCACTGGCGGCAAAATCATCAACGTGGCTTCGATGCTGTCTTACCAAGGCGGTATCCGTGTTCCTTCTTATACTGCATCGAAAAGTGCGGTCATGGGTGTGACTCGTCTGTTAGCAAACGAATGGGCTAAACACGGCATCAATGTGAACGCAGTGGCGCCTGGTTATATGGCAACCAACAACACTCAGCAGTTGCGTAAAGATGAAGAGCGCAGCAAAGAGATTCTTGATCGCATCCCGGCTGGCCGTTGGGGCCTGCCTGATGACCTGAAAGGCCCAGTGGTCTTCCTGGCTTCCAAAGCCTCTGACTATATCAGTGGTTACACTATCGCTGTTGATGGCGGTTGGTTGGCTCGCTAAACCAATAAATATCACTAATTTGAGTTAAGGATTATTTCCTGCGGTTATTCGCCATATTCCAGCTCAAAACTCTATTGAGGCACAACAGCAGTTGTGCCTTTTTTATTACTTATTTATCAAATGGTTAACAAACAGATCTTTACCAAAAATCTTGCCAAAACTGCAAAAATAAAAAATTCAAAACAACGTTCCGACTCCGATCACACTTTTGTCATTCGCCCAATGACTCGCCAGTAAATACAAATATAATAGATTGAAACGATGTTTCTATTTATAAGGAACTGTAAACCAGTTCCGACCTGACATTTCTATGATGGGGTTATGGTGATGGATTTTATAGGCAACATTAAAGGCAGCGACGCAGTGATGATTAACTGGCTCAGTGCTATCCGAAGCTATGTTGATTTAGTCCAGTCTGTAAGCCACAGCAATCAGAACCCCACCCCACTGATGGCCGATGGTTTTGATGTCCTGACTCACCAGCCTGTGGTCTGGAAATTTCCAGATGGTCGTCATGTTCCAATATCTAACTTTGCCAGTCAACAGAACTGGTTGCGTACATTGGATGCACTCAGTCTGGTGACGCAAGACCCGCAATATCATCAACAAGCGCGGGTACAAAGCAGCTACTTCATGCAACACGGTGTTCATGAGCAAAGTGGGCTGTTTTATTGGGGCGGCCACCGTTTCTTCAATCTGGACACATTAAAAACTGAAGGCCCTGAGTCGAAAGCACAAGTGCATGAACTTAAGCACCATCTGCCCTATTACGACTTGCTGCTCAGTGTCGATCGGGAGAAAACGCTTAATTTCCTGCAAGGATTTTGGCATGCCCACGTAGAAGACTGGCAAACGCTGGATCTCGGCCGCCACGGCAGTTACGACAAGCAACGCGACCCACATGTTTTCACCCATGCGCGTCATGATGTGGTTAAACCTGAAGCCTTGCCACAGTTACCTGAAACTAAAGGCCTGACCTTTGTTAATGCAGGCACTGATCTCATTTACGCTGCATATAAATATGCTGAGTATACCGGCGACATCGCGGCGGCTGCCTGGGGAAAACATTTATACCGTCAATACGTTTTGGCCCGTAATCCTGAAACAGGATTACCGGTTTATCAATTCAGCTCGCCACAACAACGTCGGCCAATACCGGAAGATGATAACCAAACCCAATCTTGGTATGGCGACCGTGCCAAGCGTCAGTTCGGCCCTGAGTTTGGTGAAATTGCCCGTGAAGCCAATGTCTTGTTCCGTGATATGCGGCCATTACTGATTGATAACCCATTGGCAATGCTGGATATCTTGCGCCAACAGCCGGATGCAGAAGTTCTGCAATGGGTAATTGACGGGTTAAAAAATTACTATCGTTTCGCCTATGACGTCGAGAGTAATACATTGCGCCCGTTATGGAACGATGGACAGGATATGAGTGGTTATGTGTTACAACGTGATGGCTATTATGGCGCTAAAGGTAAGGTTATCTCGCCATTCCCATTAGAAGTAGATTACCTGCTGCCACTGGTTAGAGCCTGGCGAGCCAGTGAAGATGACGAGCTGCTGGATTTGATTGCGGTATTAGTGCACCGCTGGCAGTTAGCTGAATTAAACAAGCAACAACGTAGTGCAGCACTGATGGATGGCAAAAAACCAGCCGCCTCCCCTTATCTGCTACTGGCCTTAGTTGAACTGGCTGAGCATTGCCAATGCAGCCAATTATTTGCATTGGCCTGGCAAATAGGGAATGACTTATTTCAACAACATTACCATCGCGGCCTGTTTGTCGAATCAGCGGAACACCGTTATTTCCGCATCGACAATCCGATTGCATTAGCTTTATTAACCTTGATTGCCGCGAAACAGAATAAGTTGGCAGCAATACCTCAATTTATTACCAATGGTGGTTACATCCATGGAGATTATCGGGTGAACGGAGAAAGCCGCACTCTATATGACATCGATTTTATTTATCCGACGCTTTTGAATCAGTAGTTTTATTTATCTTTCATGTTATTAAAAATAGGTAAGCATTATGAATGAAAACAGAATGCTGGGGTTAGCCTATATATCACCTTATATAATAGGGTTGATAATATTCACGGCTTTCCCCTTTGTATCATCTTTCTTTCTCAGTTTTACTGAGTATGACTTAATGAACCCTCCCGTTTATAACGGGATCGAGAATTACCGTCATATGTTCCTGGAAGATGATTTATTCTGGAAATCCATGGGCGTTACTTTCGCTTATGTATTTCTGACTATTCCATTAAAATTGGCATTTGCTCTGGGGATCGCTTTTGTACTGAACTTTAAATTACGTGGTATTGGCTTCTTCCGTACCGCATTCTATATTCCGTCAATTCTTGGCAGCAGCGTAGCCATTGCGGTGTTATGGCGCGCTCTATTTGCCATTGATGGTCTGCTTAATGGCTTTATTGGCGTGTTAGGCTTTGACCCGGTCAACTGGCTGGGAGAGCCAGCGCTGGCACTGACATCGGTGACATTACTGCGTGTTTGGCAGTTTGGTTCTGCCATGGTTATCTTCCTGGCCGCATTGCAGAACGTCCCACAGTCACAATATGAAGCTGCCATGATTGATGGTGCCTCTAAATGGCAAATGTTTATGAAAGTGACCGTGCCGCTAATTACGCCGGTTATTTTCTTCAACTTTATTATGCAAACCACACAGGCCTTCCAGGAATTTACCGCGCCTTATGTCATAACCGGTGGTGGGCCAACCCATTACACCTACTTATTCTCGCTCTATATATATGACACGGCGTTTAAATACTTTGATATGGGATACGGCGCTGCACTGGCCTGGATATTATTCCTGGTAGTCGCTCTCTTTGCCTCAATTGCATTTAAATCTTCTAAATATTGGGTCTTCTACTCCGCCGATAAAGGAGGAAAAAATGACTGACGTACAAAACTCTCACCAGAAGAAATTAGATCTGGCGCAGGATATTGCTGATGCGGAAATTAACCGCACCTTGCGTAAAGCAAAAGTCAGTGCCATTTTCCGCTACGTTATTTTGATTATTGTCGGATTGATGATGCTCTACCCATTGCTGTGGATGTTCTCAGCGGCCTTTAAACCTAATAATGAAATTTTCACCACATTAGGATTATGGCCAGAACACCCTACGCGGGATGGTTTCGTTAACGGTTGGAAAACCGGTACGGAATATAATTTCGGTCACTACATGCTTAACACCTTTAAGTTTGTTATCCCGAAAGTCATTCTGACCATTATTTCTTCCACCATTGTGGCGTATGGCTTTGCACGCTTTGAAATTCCATGGAAGAAATTCTGGTTCGCAACATTAATCACCACCATGTTGCTGCCAAGCACCGTGTTATTGATTCCTCAATACATTATGTTCCGTGAAATGGGCATGCTGAATAGCTACATGCCGCTGTATCTGCCATTGGCGTTCGCTACACAAGGGTTCTTCGTCTTCATGCTTATCCAGTTCCTGCGCGGTGTTCCCCGCGATATGGAAGAAGCGGCACAAATCGACGGATGTAACTCCTTCCAAGTGTTGTGGTACGTGGTAGTGCCAATCTTGAAGCCGGCCATTATCTCCGTGGCATTGTTCCAGTTCATGTGGTCAATGAACGACTTTATCGGCCCACTGATTTACGTCTACAGCGTAGATAAGTACCCGATAGCGCTGGCTCTTAAGATGTCAATTGACGTGACCGAAGGCGCACCTTGGAACGAAATTCTGGCAATGGCAAGCATCTCCATTCTGCCGTCCATCATTGTTTTCTTCCTGGCTCAACGCTACTTCGTGCAAGGCGTAACCAGCAGCGGAATTAAAGGTTAATAGAGGATTTATCATGGCTGAAGTCATTTTCAATAAATTAGGCAAAGTTTACTCCAACGGTTTCCGCGCAGTTCATGGCATTGATCTGAAGATCCATGATGGCGAATTTATGGTGATTGTGGGTCCATCTGGCTGTGCTAAATCGACTACTCTGCGTATGTTAGCTGGGCTGGAAACTATCAGTGATGGTGAAGTGCGAATTGGTGATCGGGTCGTTAATAATCTGGCACCCAAATCACGTGGTATCGCCATGGTGTTCCAGAACTATGCGCTGTATCCGCACATGACCGTGAAAGAGAACCTGGCTTTTGGCTTGAAGTTGAGCAAATTGCCAAAAGATCAAATTGAAACACAAGTTGCTGAAGCAGCAAAAATTTTGGAACTTGAAGACTTACTTGACCGCTTGCCGCGTCAGTTGTCTGGTGGTCAGGCACAGCGTGTGGCTGTTGGCCGCGCCATCGTTAAAAAACCCGATGTATTTTTGTTCGATGAGCCGTTATCAAACCTGGATGCCAAACTGCGCGCCTCCATGCGTATTCGTATCTCCGATTTACATAAGCAGTTGAAGAAAAGCGGTAAAGCAGCAACCACAGTTTACGTGACCCACGACCAGACTGAAGCAATGACCATGGGTGACCGAATCTGTGTGATGAAACTGGGTCATATTATGCAAGTCGATACCCCAGATAATCTCTATCACTATCCTACCAATATGTTTGTTGCCGGTTTTATCGGCGCGCCGGAAATGAATATCAAACCGAGCACGCTGGTAGAAAAAGAGGGGAAAGTTGGCCTGACAGTCGGTCAATACACCCTGGTATTGAATGAAAGACAGCAAGCCAAAGTCGCTGCCCACGCCGGGGAAAAAGTGTTCTTTGGTGTACGTCCTGAGTTCGTCAGCATGTCTATGAATCCATTTACTGATAATCACTCACAAGGTGAATTGGTCCGTGTGGAAAACATGGGTCACGAATTCTTTATGTATATCAAAGTTGATGACTTTGAGCTGACCTGTCGTCTGCCGTCTGATGAAGCACGACCTATTATCGAAAATGGTCTGCATCGCACCGTGTACTTCCAGTTTGATATGGATAAATGCCATATCTTTGATGCAAAAACAGAAAAAAATATCTCTCTTTAACAGGAGCAGTACCCAATGAAAAAAGCGATCCTACACACGCTGATAGCATCCACTCTGGCACTATTATCACATCAAGCCTTTGCAGCGCAGGATGAAGTTAATTTACGTATGTCATGGTGGGGCGGGAATGGTCGTCACCAGGTAACGTTGAAAGCATTAGAAGAATTCCATAAGCAGCATCCGAATATTAATGTTAAAGCAGAATACACCGGTTGGGATGGTCATTTATCTCGTCTGACAACACAGATTGCCGGTGGTACTGAACCCGATGTTATGCAAACTAACTGGAACTGGTTGCCTATTTTCTCTAAAGACGGTACCGGATTCTATAATTTGTTTAGCGTAAAAGAACAATTAGATTTAGCGCAATTTGATCCGAAAGAACTGCAACAAACCACCGTTAATGGCAAGTTGAATGGTATTCCAATTTCAGTTACTGCTCGTATTTTCTATTTCAATGATGCGACCTGGGCTAAAGCTGGCTTAGAATATCCTAAAACTTGGGATGAGTTACTTGCGGCAGGTAAAGTATTTAAAGAAAAACTGGGTGACCAATATTATCCAGTGGTATTAGAGCATCAGGATACTTTAGCGTTAATCCGCTCTTATATGACACAAAAGTATAACATTCCTACTATTGATGAAGCTAATAAGAAATTTGCTTATTCGCCTGAGCAGTGGGTTGAGTTCTTTACCATGTATAAAACCATGGTAGATAATCATGTTATGCCATCCACCAAATACTATGCTTCATTCGGCAAGAGCAATATGTATGAAATGAAGCCGTGGATTAATGGTGAGTGGGCGGGTACTTATATGTGGAACTCCACCATAACCAAGTATTCCGATAACCTGACCAAACCTGCCAAATTGGTGCTTGGTCCATATCCGATGTTGCCAGGAGCAAAAGATGCCGGTTTATTCTTTAAACCAGCACAGATGCTTTCCATTGGTAAATCAACTAAGCATCCACAAGAAAGTGCGATGTTAATCAACTTCTTACTTAACAGTAAAGAAGGGGTTGAAGCATTAGGTCTGGAGCGTGGCGTACCATTGAGTGCTACCGCGGTAACTCAATTGCGTGCCAGTGGCGTAATTAAAGATGAAGATCCTTCTGTTGCCGGTTTAAATATGGCTCTGGAATTGCCGCATAAAATGACAACTTCACCATACTTTGATGACCCGCAAATTGTTTCACTGTTCGGTGATGCAATTCAATATATCGATTATGGCCAGAAGACCGTGCAAGAAACTGCAGAATACTTTAACAAACAAGGTGATCGTATTCTGAAACGCGCTATGCGTTAATAAATTAAATTAATTTAACTTAAGTATCTATTAAACCCTGCCATTAATTTGGCGGGGTTCTTTTGTTTTATAGCCATAAAATAATAACCAGACAGACATCACAATTTAATATATGTTTAAAAAAAGAATCATTAAGACAGATCTGGATCACATAAATATTTATTAATATAAATAGAATATGCATTCACAATAAATGAAACATTGTTTCTTTGTTGATGGAATTGTTTTTCATTCGTATGTTGATTTTTTATAGATTTGTTAATGACTTTTGATTTAAATAACCATAACCCTGGGATTATATAAAAATGAAATTTAAATTACTGACTCTGGCAGTGGCATCTGTAATCAGCTTTAGTTCTGTTGCAACAACAATTGACTACCGGCACGAAATGAAAGATACAAGTAAATCTGATCACAAAGATCGTTTACTGATTTCCAACCGTTTTGCTAATGGCTTTGGTTTGTCATTAGAAGGTAAATGGGGCCAGCACAGCTCTGATACCACACCAAATAAACCTTTCAATGAACAAGTGAGTAATGGCACCGAAGTCGTTGCCAGTTATGTTTATCAGTTCAATAAAACATTCCAGTTGGAGCCTGGTTTCTCATTAGAGTCTTCTTCTGATTCTAATAACTACCGCCCTTACCTGCGCGGTAAAGTGTCATTTACTGATGACTTCTCAACATCACTGCGTTATCGCCCATATTACAAGCGTAACCAGCCGGCTCAGACTAAAGCAACAGAGAAAGGCCACGAGTTCACTATGTTGTTTGCCTACAACTTCTTGAAAAACTATTCAGCAGAATATGAATTGAACTACAAGAAATCCGAAGACGAAATTCTGGCCAATAAAGAGAAAGAAGAGTGGAGTCATGATGTGAAAGTCGCATACAAATGGGATAAAAACTGGAAGCCATATGTTGCCATCGGCAACGTTGCTGGCAGCAAAACCACAGATGAGCGTCAAACTCGTTACCGTGTTGGTGTGCAGTACAGCTTCTAAGTTCTGACTTTGTAATAGATGTGTTGTCGTTGGTGAACCTGTAGTTATTAGTACCCTCATCATTATTTGTTAATTATGCCCATACCCGTATTACTTTGGGGAAAAGCTGACTCCCGGTCACTTTTCCCCTTTTTTCGCTCTGTCTTTTTGTTAGTGTGATGGTAGCGCTGTCACCTTCGAGATCTAACCCCACTATTTCAGCCCAAAGCCCGATGTTTACATTACAAAGCCTCAGGTTAGCTTACTCTTTCTTATTGCACGTAAAATGAGACATTTAGTTACAGCGTAACGGCTATTCATGTCATTAAAAATCTCATATACTGGATAAATCAACAGCTACAGATTCGGAATTCAAGTATGACAGGGGAAGGACACCTTATTTTTTCTGTCGCCTGCGTTATTTTTGCCAAAAAAGTCGGCCTCACGCCTGAACTGGCACATGGCGATTGGTGGCATATTATCCCTGGCGCCCTGTTAACCTCCTTGCTGCCAGATATCGATCACCCCAAATCAATCCTTGGTCAGCGACTAAAGTGGATATCAACACCTATAGCCCGGGCATTTGGCCATCGGGGGTTCACTCATAGCCTGTTGGCCGTCATTGGTGGTATCGCACTATTTCAAATGGATATTTCTCGCGACTGGATAATTCCCGCAGATGCATTCCACGCGATGATTGTTGGCTATTTCAGTCATCTGTTGGCCGATATGATTACACCGGCGGGTGTACCGCTCTTATGGCCATGCCGTTGGCGTTTTACTATTCCACTATTGCGTCCACAAAAAGGTAATCAATTAGAACGCGTATTATGTGTTCTATTAGTTTGTTTTTCCGTCTATTGGCAAACTGATACCACGATCCCCCTGCTATCCTATATGGAACAATTGAAAAATTTTAGATTGTGATCACACTTTAATGGGTAAACAATCGTCAAATTGTATATATTCCATACAAATCATGGCAAAAATTTATATAACATTCTTTTTGGATATAAGTAGCCCTTCTTAGGAACTGCTAACATACACAGCTAATTGCACAGTTGACTGTGCCTGGCTCTATTCTGAACAAAAATAGAATTAGAATATGCAGCCAGTATTTAAAATAATAATTTGGAGATTTGGGGATGAACCTACCGCTTGTGATTAATGTGCTGTTATTTGTGGCACTGCTATTACTATTGGCACAAACCCGGCATAAACAATGGAGTCTGTCCAAGAAAGTCTTGGTAGGTCTGGGGCTGGGCGTACTCTTTGGTCTGGGCCTGCAATGGGTCTATGGCGCAGACAATCCAGTACTAAAAGAGTCTATCACTTGGTTTAATATCGTGGGTAATGGCTATGTGCAATTACTACAAATGATTGTTATGCCACTGGTATTTGCCTCTATCCTGAGCGCCGTCGCCAAACTGCATAACGCCGCATCTCTGGGTAAAATCAGTGTATTGACCATTGGTACATTACTATTCACCACTTTAATCGCGGCACTGGTAGGTGTCTTGGTCACCAACCTGTTTGGCTTAACTGCCGATGGCTTGGTACAAGGAACACAAGAATCAGCGCGTTTGAGTGCTATCGAAAGCAATTATCTTGGCAAAGTGACTGACCTGACGGTTCCACAGTTAGTGTTGTCCTTTATCCCGAAAAATCCGTTTGCTGATTTAACTGGCGCTAGCCCAACCTCAATCATCAGTGTGGTTATCTTTGCTACATTCCTGGGAATAGCTTCCCTGCAATTACTGAAAGATGATGTTGCGAAAGGCCAACGTGTGCTGGTGGCTATCGACACGCTGCAAGCCTGGGTGATGAAGCTGGTACGTCTGGTGATGAAACTGACCCCTTACGGCGTATTGGCATTGATGACTAAAGTGGTTGCTGGTTCTAATATTCAAGACATCATCAAGCTGGGTAGCTTCGTGGTGGCTTCTTATCTCGGCCTGGCGATTATGTTTGTGGTACACGGCGTGCTGTTGTCTTTCACCGGTATCAACCCGTTGAAATTCTTCCGTAAAGTCTGGCCGGTGCTGACCTTTGCATTTACCAGCCGCTCCAGTGCCGCCAGTATCCCGTTGAATGTAGAAGCACAAACCCGCCGTTTGGGTGTGCCAGAATCTATCGCCAGCTTCTCAGCATCCTTCGGGGCGACTATCGGCCAGAACGGTTGTGCCGGGCTTTATCCTGCGATGTTGGCCGTAATGGTCGCGCCAACTGTTGGCATAAACCCGCTAGACCCAATATGGATTGCCACACTGGTCGGCATTGTCACTATCAGCTCTGCCGGTGTTGCTGGTGTTGGCGGTGGCGCGACCTTCGCAGCACTAATCGTATTGCCAGCACTGGGCTTACCGGTCACTCTGGTTGCTTTACTTATCTCTGTTGAACCATTGATTGATATGGGCCGTACAGCATTGAACGTCAGCGGTTCAATGACAGCCGGTACCATTACCAGTCAATTGATGAAGCAAACAGATAAAGACATTCTTAACAGTGATGATGATGGCGATTTAGCCCATCAGTAAACATCGCTGATGAGTCCTTAAAAGCCAGTCATCCGTGACTGGCAGATTTAATAATACGGCTAGTGATCGAAGGGTTTACCGTACCCAGGGGCACTCCGGTGGCTTACGCCACTACGACCCCAACGGCACGATTCCCCTTCATTTGATTTTGTCAGCGTTTAGAGCCAGTCATCCGTGACTAGCTTTTTGTTTTAAATGACTTATTGCTTGCCGAGCCGCCAAACTCAAGGATGAAGAGGGCGATATTTCTCGACCAACGCCAACGCAATAGCTTCCGTTTCTACATCCGGTATACCGCTGAAATCTTGCGCTCTGAAGTGCATCTGAAAGGCTTTGATAACTTGCCGAGTTTCATCATCCAACTCGCCGTTTTGCGGGATCTGATAACCGTAGCGCGCCAGCGTTTGCTGAATAATACTGACAGATGCCATGTCGTGCTTATTGCGCTCCGCAATATACTTTGTGACCGTCGCGTCATCCGGCCAGGCTCCGATACCCTGTGTCGCTAAACGTTTCCAGGGGAATAACGGGCCAGGGTCAGACTTTCTCAGCGGTGCTATATCACTATGAGCAACAACATTCGCTGGTTCAATATTATAACGCTCAACAATGTCCTTGGTTAGCCGTTCAATCAATTCAATCTGTGATTCGTTGTACGGATACCACTCTCTACGTAACATCCGCTCAGTGAAGCCCCTATTGACGATTTCAATACCTATAGAGGTATCATTGAGGCTATTTCGCCCCTGCCAATAGCTGACGCCGGCATGCCATGCGCGCTGCGATTCAGGAACCAATTGTAAAACAACAGGTTTGCCATTAAGGCTTTCAGGGTGCGTTTTTACCAAATAATGAGCACTAACATCCCCTTGAGTCAGCAATCTCAGTGATTCGGCATCATCTGTTGCAGTGTAGTGAAGCACCAAAAATCTCACCCGCTCATTTTGAGCTATGGAGGGAGTACTGGTATCGACTTTATATTCACCGCGGTCGATCAATTGATGCGGATTGTCACGATGGGAGCTACTACAGCCCGCCAACAACAGTAATAACCCAGTGCTTAATAACTTCCTCATTCCTTTTCTCCCTATAATTATGCTTAAGCACGGTTATAGTGAACCTACCGAATTAAATGAGCCATCAACAGTATATTTAAATAATAACTAATATCATCGGATAATACTCAAACACCTCGAGCAACTCATATGAAGGTTAAACAACTTATCCATCAATAAAAAACGGCTCCTGATAAGAGGAGCCGTTTGGGATGGGAAGGAATAAATAGTTATAATTAACAGCTGATTAAAAATATCCAATAATTATACAGTATTTACCCTAGTGGAAAGATCCCTCAGAAAGGATAATCGCGATAACCCATCTGCTCTGAAATATTGCGCGCCGCACGATGCAGAGATTTCACAATATCGCTTTTGCTATCTTCAGAAAAACGCAATGTCGGATATGAGATACTCAAGCCAGCAATAACGACACCGAAACGGTCGAAAACAGGCACAGCGATACAACGTAAACCTTCTTCTTGTTCTTCAACATCTTCGCCGAAGCCTTGCTCACGTACCTGGTCTAACACCGGCAACAGTGCTGCCGCGCTATCCAGAGTATGTTTGGTGCTACGGGTAAATTCGATATGAGACAAGATCTCTTCTACTTCACCACGATCACGCCATGCCAGTAACACTTTACCAATGGCAGTACTGTGCAATGGATTACGACGACCAATACGGGAATGCATCCGTAGGTTATACATAGAATCGATTTTATGGATATAGACAATGCTGTCTTCATCCAATGCGCCCAAGTGAATAGTTTCACGAGTTTCATTGGATAATTCACGCATTTGTATATCTGCGCTACGGATCAAATCGACGTTTTGTAATGCTTTCGCCCCTAGCTCAAATAACTTCAGAGTCAGGGAGTATTTCTCTGATTCGCCTTCCTGTGCAACATAGCCCAAAGATTTCATGGTCTGTAGGAAGCGGTACACTGTACTCTTAGGCATCATTACACGTTGAGAAAGTTCGGTAATACCTATTTCCCGTTCTTCACCCAATGCTTGTAAGATGCCAAAAACTTTCAGAACCGACGAAACAGAGTCGGGCTGTTTATCTAAATCTGCAATAGCCATTTTTTGGTTACCCTACTCAGTTTTCTGTGTTTCATAAAACAATTTGTTTTAAAAAAAATAGAACAGTGGTTTTATTATAAAGGGAAGTCGCGAGACTGTGCAATAAACCAATGTGAATAATCGGATAAAAGCCTTGCAGACAGCAAATTAGCCTCTTTCCATGAAAGAGGCTAGTGCAAAATTCAACTATTTCCAGACTGATTCAGGCAATGTGGCTAAATATAGTGCTGGTTTACCGTGAACATCAGAGGTAAAGAGGATTTGCTTATCATCGGGTGTAAAGGATGGATGTGGATGTGTTACCTGGCGGTCACCTTCAAACACCTTCCATGAGGTGTCGTGGCGAGCAACGCGATGCTGAGTGCCATTTTTCATATTGAAAACATACAGGAAAGGATCGTTTTCAATCTTATAACCGCTATCGTCTTGTACATCTACCGGCGCATCAGAACCATCACCCACCATCAACGAACCATCATAATTACTCATCAGATGCGAACACGCAGGCATTGAGGTCAGTTGACGATTTTCCAATGTTTCTGGATCAGCACTGTAGATAAAGCGATCCGGGCTACCTTTCAGGTAAGAGACATACACCAGAGCCGAACCATCTGGTACCCAGAATTCATGGGTACAGCTTTCGCCTTCGGCATGGGTTTTCACCTTGCGCATATTGCTGCCATCTTCATTGATTAACCACATACGGGCATCAACCAAATCGTGTGGCCCTTCATGGCAAAACGCCACGGTATTGTCATCATAAGGACGATAGATTGGGTGACCGAGCCACTGATTTTCTTGCAGAATAACCGTAGATTCACCGGTTTTAAGATCAACACGCATCAAGCGACAGCAAGGTTTGGTGAAATAGAATTCATGGAACTTTTTCCAATCCGTCAACGGCACCCAATCTTCGCGTCTAATTTCAATACCGACCAGTTTGGTGCAATCGGAATTTGCCACCCACGTGCCGTAACCGACCCACTCGTCCGGTACTTGATAAACCACATTCTCTTCCAATGTGGCAAGGTCAACGCGCATCAAATTGCGGCCATCTTTAACATAGAACAGCGCATCGTCATCCGGTGACAAGAAACCGCCAAAGGTATTGTCGCCGCGCCCTTCTGTCAGTTGTGTCGCCACCTGAGTGTTAAGATCCAGCAAGTAGTAGTTCCACGGGCCATCAAAAGCGCCGCCGAACAACAACTTACTCCCATCACGGGTGAAACACTTTTGATAGAAATAGTTACGGTGGCAAGTCACATCAGGAGGCGTCAGCCGTGTAACTTGTGCACCGGTAGAGGCATCCTGATAAGTATCAAATGTCAGGGGGATTTGTTTACCTTTAGCCATCCGGAAAGTCCTTAAAATCATCAGAGAATTAAAATTTGCCCGCAGGAGAACCTGTTCGGCTAATACTATCTCACATTATAGAAACGATGTTTCATTTTTCCGTGATCGTGGTTCTATTTTTACTGATTTTAACAAATTACTGTCATTATCAGCTTGTTAATTAGGATTGGAAGGGAATTTTTGGTCAGGAGCTTTCTGTTGAGGACATACATTGTCGTAAAAATGGTCTTTTACAAATAACCCTGGCCCTAAGGATGCATTCAAGCACAATAGTCGTTAGCATAGAAAGATTCACCTACCTTATTATTTCTACAGATAAATCCTATGACCCCAGCTGCCACCGATGGAATGCCGGTTCCACAGCGCTATGCCGCAGTAGTCGTTATTGCTTTAGGTATTATGATAGCGGTGCTGGACGGCACTATCGCCAATGTCGCATTACCGACCATTGCCCGTGACCTCAATGCCAGCCCAGCGACTTCCATCTGGGTAGTCAATGCTTATCAGTTGGCTATTACTGTATCTTTGCTTTCGATGGCATCACTGGGCGACATCATTGGTTATCGCCGGGTTTATCAGGCTGGTTTGCTGGTATTCAGTGTGACATCGCTGTTTTGCGCTCTGTCCGATTCCTTATGGACGCTGACTTTTGCGCGAGTGCTGCAAGGGTTAGGTGCCGCCGCCTTGATGAGTGTCAATACCGCCCTGATTCGAATTATTTATCCCAAAGCACAGTTAGGTCGCGGTATCGGTATTAATGCATTGATTGTGGCCGTCTCTGCCGCCGCCGGGCCAACCATTGCAGCAGCAGTATTGTCAGTTGCATCCTGGCAGTGGCTATTTGCCATTAACGTGCCGATAGGCCTGGTTGCCTGGGGGCTGGGTATGAAATTCTTGCCAGCCAACAATATGAAAAACAACGGTAATCGTTTTGATATCACCAGTAGCATTATGAATGCGCTGACATTTGGTTTACTGATAACCGCCATCAGTGGTTTTGCTCAAGAGCAAAGCCCGACACTGATTGCCGCTGAAGTGATAGCACTGCTGGTTATCGGCTTTTTCTTTGTGCGTCGCCAACTCAGCCAGCCTTTCCCACTACTGCCGGTCGATTTACTGCGTATCCCTATTTTTGCCTTGTCGATCGGAACATCAGTTTGCTCGTTTGCCGCCCAAATGCTGGCCATGGTTTCACTGCCCTTTTTCCTACAAACCGTCTTGGGTCGTGATGAAGTAGCCACCGGGTTGCTATTAACCCCGTGGCCACTCGCCACCATGGTGGTCGCCCCCATCGCTGGCCGCTTAGTTGAGCGCTACCATGCAGGGTTATTGGGAGGGATTGGTTTAGCGGTGTTTGCCAGTGGGTTATTCCTGTTAGCCATATTGCCTGCCAATCCCACAGATTTAGATATTATCTGGCGTATGGTGCTGTGCGGTGCGGGTTTTGGCCTGTTTCAAGCACCCAATAACCACACCATTATCTCTGCCGCCCCCCAACAGCGCAGCGGCGGGGCCAGTGGTATGTTGGGCACCGCGCGTCTGTTGGGGCAGACATCAGGCGCGGCATTGGTTGCCTTGATGTTTAATCTGTTTGCCACCAATGGAACGCATGCATCGCTGATACTCGCGGGATGTTTCGCCAGCTTCGCGGCGCTGGTCAGCTTACTGCGGGTCAGCCAAAAAAAGCGGTTAGCCTGAATAATTGATGGCCCAATTATTATTTAGGGTCATCAATTCGCCCTTCATCTTTGGCAATGCGAAGAATGGATTCCAGTAATGCCGAGTCACTAATAAAATCAATTAGGGTTGTCTCATCCCCACCTCTTTTAGCCCGGCCTTTCATATAGCTGGTGATCACTTCCCACTCTTGATAAAGGCGTTTATCTCTTATCTGAAGATATCTTAACAAAGCAGCGAGAGTCACCGCTGAGGCGGGCACAGAGACTTTATCGTTAAGATATTTATTAATTGTAGAACGATTAGCCGCCATTAAATCAGCCAACTCAGTTTCTTTCTCCAAGCCGAGAGACTGGTAAGCTTGAACAAAGGGTTTTACCCCATTGTTTTCAGTCTTTCCTAATCTGAGTTTTTTCAGTTTATCCCTTAATCCGTCACTCATAGAAACACAATTCCGCAACAAAGCCGTCAGTTATTGTACCTCTCAGAACCTCATCAGAGCAAACCGTTGTCAAAAAACGGCAAATTATTCTGTTAAAAATCAAAATAGAACATTAATCATGAATATATTTCACATTAATTGCTTCCAATGGAAACGTAATTTACTGCGTAAAGATATTGTTAATCGAGAAATAAGTCACAATTATTTGTTGCAAATAGATTTTTACCCACGTATTTTTTATTTAGGGAAACATATTTTGTGTCTAATGGAATCAAAAAATAAGCCTTAATTTGAGAGAAAACTTAAAGAATGAAATGTCATAAATTAGCATTTGTCATGATTTTGACTGCTATATCTACTCCATCGTCATACGCTTCCACTTATGAGCATAGCGCTGATCAAATCTCCATCACCAGTGTGAATGGTGGTAACGGCAATTTGCAAACCGCTGTTGACCAAATCACCGGGGCAATTAGCGGGCTTAGCAATGATGACTACGATACGTGGCTTCGTCTTAATGCACTGGAAAATGCCCCCAAACCGAAAGATGGGGTTGATGGTAAGGATGGGCATGACGGCACCGACGACCACCACAATGATGCTGCGGTACAGCAAAATGCCAAAGCCCTTAGCAAGGATGAGGCTCGGATAGGTACCCTGGAAACGCAGTCAAATCAGAATTTTGCTAATCTGAAAACAGAAGTAGATGACAACCGAGACCGCGCCGATGCTGGGATCGCGGGGGTTGCAGCCATGGCGAATATTCCGCAGGTGCAAGAATCTCAGCAATTTGCGCTGGGGGCTGGGATGGGGGGTTATGGTTCTGAACAAGCTTTAGCCGTGGGCGCTTCTTTCCACGCCACACAAAGCACCATTGTTAAACTGACCGTCAGCAATGATACTCAGCATAACTTTGGCTGGGGAGCAGGCGCATCCTATGGGTGGTAAAGAAATGAAGTTGAACATCATTATATTGTTGCAAGCCGCTCTGCTGACTGGCGTGATATTTATTGGCGTATCAATCACTAATTTCGCTGATGTTATGCGCGTGGTGGGATCATCAGTCGCGGTGTTAAGTCATCATTGGGAAGACAGCAAATGAGAGCTCACACTCTGTTAGTCAGCATTATTGCAGTTCTGCTGTCAGGTTGTAGCTCTCAAGCATCAAGAATGGCGGATTGCGAGGCTAAAGGCGTATCACGGGATACCTGTTACCTCGCGGAACAGAATCGAATCAATTCAATTAACGCCACTGCTGAAACACAGGCATTACGCAATGCCTCTCACGCTGTACAGTTTGCTCAGGCAGCAAAAAAAGCAAGCGCTGCATTACACTGGTTACGGTGTCGATGTTAAGCGCGATTCTTTAGGTATTGTCACTGTCGATGGGAAACCTGCGGCTTTGATTGAAGATGAATCCAAGGCGAAGGTCTACTCTCAAGGTTTATTGACCGTTATCTTCTATACGTCAGGTAAGGTTGCATTACTACGTGAGAACCAATTTGTTGGCTATTTAAAGAAGGCCTAGCGCAAAGCAAAACCCCGCCAGATAGCGGGGTCAGACTGCTGACAAACCTCGATAACTCGATCTTGCAAGGTGAAAACAGGTGCGTCCGCGCCAAGGATAATGAAATGGACGCTCCAACTTTTACGGCATCAGAGTGCCTAAATGTGAGTGTTAAAACTCAGAAGAAGGAGCGTCCACATGAAAGTATCTACTCTTGGTATCGACTTGGCAAAAAATGTTTTCCAGCTTCATGGTGTCGGCTGCAACGGTCAAACTGTTCTTAAGAAGAAACTCACCCGCGATAAATTCCTTCCTTTTCTCATGCAACTTGAACCTTGCTTGATTGGCATGGAGGCCTGTGCTTCCAGTCATCATTTTGCGCGTGTTTTACGGCAGTATGGGCATGAGGTTAAACTCATTCCCCCTCAGTATGTGAAACCTTATGTCAAAACGAATAAGACAGATGCCGCTGATGCAGAAGCCATTTGTGAAGCTGTTGCACGGCCTAATATGCGTTTTGTTCAGATTAAAACGGCAGAGCAACAAGCTATTCTGGTGTTGCATACCGAGCGAAATATCCTTATCCGCGAACGCACGGCTTGTGCTAATAGTATGCGGGCCATTTTGGCTGAATTTGGCATCATCATGCCTCGCACATTAAGTCAGCTGTATAAGAAAGTCCCTGAAATACTGGAAGAATATGATAACGAGTTATCACCTTTTGTCCGTTGTAGTGTCGCACGTCAACTTGAACACCTTCAGGGTGTGGAAGATCAAATCACGTTGATCGAACAAGAACTTAGCAGTTGGGCAAAAACACAACCCGCCTGCCAGCGGGTCTTGAAAGTCCCTGGTGTGGGATTGATGACGGCGACCTACCTTGTGGCGTCAGTGGGGAATGGGCAACAATTTCATTCAGCGAAACAGTTTGCCGCACGGTTGGGATTGGTGCCGAGAGAATTCTCCAGTGGCGGTAAGCAGAGATTGGGCCGAATCAGCAAAAGAGGTGACCGCTATTTCCGTTATCTTCTGGTCCATGGTGCGCGGGCAGTTGCAGCTGTTATTGAGAGACACAAAGACAATATGCCGTGGCTTTACAGGCTGTTGAGTAAAAAGGCCTATAACGTAGCCGTTGTGGCACAGGCCAATAAAACGGCACGTATTTTGTGGTCGATGCTGGTTCATCATACGGAATATCGAACCTTATCCGCGGTTTGAGATAATCTCAAACACGGACAAGGCTCAAGAAAAAAAGTGAATACGTTTCAGGTAATTGCAAGTGTAATTATTGAGATGGCAAAACAGGTAAGACCGCAAGTGAGAAACTCCGTGAGCCGCCGGGGCATTTGGCCCGTAAGGATGATAGGAACTCACTTGGCGGATTTCATCATGGTTCGGGCGCAATCGCGCCCATAAAGAAACCGGATATATGGCTGCAATACCTGAGCGCTATTTTCAAGAAAAAACACTTGGTTTATTGGGAGCGTCCATATAGGGCGCGGCTCGAGCCCCCAGGGAGGGGTTTACGGCGTCTTTACGATCTGCCTGTTTTCACCGCTGAAAGCACTTTGTCATTAACCTCACCCCGCCAGATAGCGGGGTTTTGCTTTTATATCAATACCGATTATTTCAGGTATTCACCAGAACGCAAAGCTTCAATACGTTTGTCCAGCGGCGGGTGGGACATAAACAGCTCGCTGAATGATTTAGATTTGCCGTTAATACAGAAAGCCATCAGATTACCCGCTTCCTGCGGTTCATAGCTGGTTTTCAGCCGCTGCAAGGCAGCAATCATCTTCTCACGCCCCACCAATCTTGCTGAACCGGCGTCGGCATGGAATTCACGATGACGCGAGAACCACATGGTAATAATGCTGGCAAGAATACCGAACACCAGCTCCAATACCATTGAAACCGCGAAGTAAACCATTGGGTTACCTGAACTGCTCCCTTCATTATCACGATCACCCGACAAGAAGCCAGCAGCCACTTGCGCAATCAAACGTGAAATGAAGATAACAAAGGTATTCACAATACCTTGAATTAAGGTCATGGTGACCATATCACCATTCGCCACATGGCTAATTTCATGGGCAATAACTGCCTCTGCTTCATCACGGCTCATGTTCTGCAACAAACCGGTACTGACAGCGACCAATGAAGCATCACGACGGGCACCGGTCGCGAAGGCATTTATATCCGGAGCCTGATAAATAGCCACTTGCGGCATGGCAATACCTGCCTGCTGAGACTGGCGACGTACTGTGTCCAATAACCAGCGCTCAGTTTCATTACGGGGTTGTTCAATAACTTCACCCCCCACGGAACGAAGAGCCATCCATTTGGACATCAGCAACGAAACAAATGCGCCGCCGAAACCAAACAGACCGGCCATAATCATCAGCCCCTGCACACTGCTGGACTGAATACCTGTCAGGCTAAGCACCAACCCGAACACCAACATGACAGCCAGGTTGGTGAGTAGGAATAGAGCGATACGCATCATAAAAATTTATTTCCTTATTCTGTAATTGACGACCGTATTAAATCAACATCGTATTAAGCCAAAATTGACATGATGACTTAGCCAAATAACTACTGAGATATGCTGATCGTATGGGCATCTGATAAATTTTCAAGGCTTGTTAAGTTCTAAGAGAGGAAATCAACATAACTTTACAAATTTGGATACTTTTTATTACATATTGAGCTATTTTTTCGCCAATTCTACTGAAGTGACATAGAAAAAAGTAAAAAAAATCCGGGCTCTAAGAACCCGGATTATGCATACATCCACAGATTATTTTGCGGCTGTTGCTGTCGCAGCAGGCACTGCCGGTTGAGATTCAACCTGTGGCTGCGCTTTTTCTTTATGAGCTAAATCCAAGGCAATATGCACGGTTTCATCCAGATAAGGGTCCGGCTCCTGATAGTCTTTTGGTAAATCTTCCAATGACTTCAGTGGCTTCTTACCTTCACGTTTAAAGCGCTCATTTAAGCGATTCAGACGTGTGGCATCATCATCATGGTTCTCTTTTTCACGCTGAGCGTAATTAAGAGAGACAATGTTCTTCTTATCCTTCAGAGCCTTATAACGCTCAATATCTTGCTGAATATGTTGGAATTCAGGATCAGCGGCGATACGGGCGGCATGTGTTTTGAGTAACTCAGGCTCCAGCGGTTTCAAATCGCCCACTTTGGTATAACTGGCCGCATTGATGCTGTCCCAAGGTAAGGCATTATCTTCGAAACTTTCACCGGTTTCCGCCGGATCAACACCAGTCGGCATCACGATATCTGGGGTAACCCCTTTACGCTGAGTACTGCCACCATCTACCCGATAGAATTTCTGGATAGTGTATTGCAATGAACCCAATGCCGGCCATTCAGGGCGCAACATCTGATCGTAGATACGATTCAACGAACGGTACTGTTGTACAGTACCTTTACCGAAGGTAGGCTCACCGACAATTAAGGCTCGGCCATAATCTTGCATTGCCGCAGCAAAAATCTCGGATGCAGAGGCGCTATAGCGGTCAACTAATACCACCAGCGGGCCTTTGTAATACACCACGCCGTCGGTATCACTGTCTTCGCGTACTTTACCGTTGTTATCCCGCACCTGAACCACTGGGCCACTTGGGATAAACAAACCCGATAAAGAGACAGCTTCAGTCAGCGCACCACCACCATTGCTACGTAAGTCAATGATAATACTGCTGACATTCTGTTTTTCCAGTTTCTGCAACTGCACCTTGACGTCTTCGGTCAGGCCAACGTAGAAACCAGGAATATCCAGAACTCCGACACGCTCTTTACCAATGGTTTTCACCGACATTTTCACCGCGCGGTCTTCCAGACGAATACGTTCACGCGTCAACGTCACGGTACGAGGTTTCGTCCCTTTACCGGCTGGTAAAATTTCTAACCGCACTTTACTGCCTTTCGGCCCTTTAATTAGCGCGACCACATCGTCAAGACGCCAGCCGATAACATCCACCATCGGTTTGCCCGTTTGACCAACGCCGATCACCCGATCACCCACCGCGATAGTTTTACTTTTCGCTGCCGGGCCACCAGGAACCATGGAGTTGATTAATGTGTAATCATCATCCATTTGCAGAACGGCACCGATACCTTCCAGAGACAAACTCATTTCGGTGTTGAACTGCTCGGTATTACGTGGGGACAGATAATTGGTATGGGGGTCAATTTCGTGGGCAAACGCATTCATAATCAGCTGGAAAACGTCTTCGCTATTACTTTGCGTCAAACGCTTAATGGCCGCCTGATAGCGCTTCGTCAGCGTCTCTTTGATTTCTTTGTCCGTTTTACCGGTTAATTTCAAATTGAGCTGATCGTATTTAACTTTTGCGTCCCAAAGCTTGTTCAGCTCAGCTTCGCTAGTCGGCCAAGGCGCTTTGCTGCGATCAATGTCAATGGTGTCATTACCGGTAAAGTCCATTGGCCGGTTCAAAACTGACAGTGCATATTGATAGCGCTCAAAACGGCGTTTTTGCGCCAAATTGAATAACGCATACGGCGTATCTAATTGGCCGGATTTTAATTCATCGTCCAGCGAATGTTTTTTATCCGCGAACTTTGCCACATCTGATGCCAACAACACGTTGTGGCTGTAATCCAGCATGTTGAGGTAGCGATCAAATATTTTGGCGGAAAACTGATCATCCAATGCAAATTGGCGATAGTGAGAGCGAGTGAAGCGCGATGTTACGCGCTCACTCACGGTTGCATGCTCTGGTTCCTGGTGCAATTGAGGAAGTTGGTCGATGCGATACGTTGTGGTATCAGCAGCGTAACTTGCCCCCGCCAGTAACAAGCCTGCGATTGCTGTTAGTCTGACAAATTTGTTCATGCCTAGGTTGGCCTCCGTATCAGAACTGCAAGTGTTCTGCGCGCACAATCATCGCCAGACCGGAAGATAGCTGCACCCGTACGCCATCTTTAGCGATTTCTAATACGGTTGCGTCCATCGCGCTCTTGCCTGCTCTGACTTTGATTTCTTGACCAATTTGCAGTTTAGAGATATCTGTGACCGGCACAGGGCGTGGCTGGTTTTCCTCGGCCTGTGGACGAGGTGGCCGAGCTTGTTTTTGATTAGCCTGCTGAGGGCGAGGTGACTGACGAGGCTTGCGGTTTTCCGAAGCCACACCCGCTTCACGACGCGGCGCAGGTTTTTTACCTGCCGGACGTGGGCGACGTGGCTCTGGGGTTTCACCCGCAGCAATGGCAGCTTCGCGCTTCTTAGCTTGTTGTTCAGCACGTTGTGCTTGAACACGGGCTTTCGCCTCTTCCAGCTGTTTGCGGGCATGTTCTACATGTTGCTCTTCCAGCACACCACAAGGGTTGCCGTCCAAATCAACACGTTCAGCACCGACTTTGACCCCATAAAGATAACGCCAGCTTGAGGTGTAGAGACGCAGCGCAGAACGCAATTGCGTTTTGCTTAAATTCTCTTCCCCCTGAACACGTTCGACCAGATCTTGAAAAATACCGATCTTCAGTGGACGTGCTTCGCCTTCGGCGGTGAAACAAAGCGGGAACCGCTCAGCCAAAAAGGCTATGACTTCTTTACTACTGTTCAACTTAGGTTGATTTTCCATGAAATTTCCTGATTACAACGGGTTTGCCAACCAGCGCAGGCATGAACAGGCGTCATTATAATGACGCCATCAGCAATTGCCACGTTATCCGTATATCAACTTGCAGCTTGTGTAACATATTTTGCGCTGTCACAAAGCTCCAGATGCTCGCAAAGCCCCGCCACGACTGAGATTAAGCCTAATTCGTCGTCTTTATCAAAGCGATCATAAACAATGCTGTCGATATCCAAAACGCCGATAACTTTTCCCTGAACTGTGATTGGCAGCACAATTTCAGCATTACTGGCGGCATCACAAGCGATATGACCGGGGAATGCATGCACATCACCGACCCGCTGAACGCGATTTTCTGCCACCGCAGTTCCACACACCCCCTTCCCGACAGGAATACGCACACAGGCGATTTTTCCCTGGAAAGGCCCTAACACCAATTGATTACCATCGAGCAAATAAAAACCCGCCCAATTCAAACCGTCAAGGCGCTCATAAATTAAAGCGCTGGCGTTAGCCAATGTGGCGATGAAATTAGTTTCACCTGCAATCAGAGCACTCAAGTCACGTTTTAATTCCGCGTAGAATTCTGCTTTTTTCATGTAATGACCGTTAGAAACCTAAGAATAGCCAGAGGCAATTGTTGCGCGTAGCTTATATAAAATAATCATTAATTGCGCGTTGCTACAAGGTTATTCGGCGCTTACCCTGCAAAAGAGTTACCGACATCGGGAGTTTGGCCCTTTTTGCCCCTTGTTTTGAGTGATTGCTCTGCTACCATCCGCTCTATTATTTACTGTTTACTCTTTTATTTACTGTTTACTCTTTACAGACCGATGTCGGTGTCAGGGTGCTTAATAGATGAAAATACATGCCATTCAGCGCCCACTGTCCACCTCCCGGGTTCAGCGATGCTGTCAATGTGATGCGCTGTTTACCTTGCCGCCACTCAATGGCAGGCAAACCGCCTATTGCCCGCGTTGCAGCGCAAAAATTGCCAGTGGGCGAGATTGGTCACTGACCCGTCTGACCGCCATTGCTGTCGCTATGCTATTACTGATGCCATTTGCGTTTACCGAACCGCTGATTACTATCCGCCTGCTTGGCACCCGAATTGATGCCAGTTTGCTGGAAGGGATCTGGCAAATGAGCCGTCAAGGCCACCCTATCACCGCCAGTATGGTGGCATTTTGCATTCTGGGTGCGCCGATTACCCTGACCGTTTCAATACTCTATCTACGAATTGGCAGCCGAATGGGTATGAACCTGCGGCCAATCTTATTGATGCTGGAGCGATTGAAAGAGTGGGTGATGCTGGATATCTATCTTATCGGCATGGCGGTGGCTTGTATTAAAGTCAAAGAATACGCCGATGTAATGGCCGGAACCGGATTAATAGCTTATCTGACGTTAACATTACTGAGTATTCTGGCGCTGGTGCATCTTAATCTGGAGCAACTGTGGGAGCGTTTTTACCCGCAAGAGCAGCCCCCCGGCCCCAGAGAGACGCTGCGCGTCTGTTTATCCTGTCATTACACCGGGCACCCTGATGCCCTCGGCCGCTGCCCGCGTTGCCACATCCCTTTACGCCATCGCCGCCGTCACAGCATCCAAAAAACCTGGGCGGCGTTAATTGCTTCTATCGTGTTGCTGCTGCCCGCCAATCTATTGCCGATATCAATTGTTTATGCCAACGGCACGCGCATGGAGGATACTATTTTCTCCGGTGTGGTTTCTCTCGCTTCATCTGGTAATCTGCCGATAGCCGCCGTGGTGTTTATCGCCAGTGTGCTGGTGCCTTTTACCAAAATCATTGTCTTAATAACATTACTGATGAGTATTCATCTAAAGACACAGCACAGCTTGAAAACTCGAATGCGGTTGCTGCGTCTAATTACCTGGATTGGCCGCTGGTCAATGCTGGATCTCTTTGTTATTGCACTAATGATGTCGCTGATTAATCGCGATCAGCTCCTTTCCTTTACTATGGGGCCAGCAGCCTTCTATTTTGGGTCTGCGGTCATTTTGACTATCCTTGCTGTTGAATGGCTGGATAGCCGATTGATTTGGGATGCACATGCAACAGGAAACGCCGAGTACACCGACTGAGGCACAGATTAAACATAAACGCCGGATATCACCTTTCTGGTTACTGCCTTTTATTGCCCTGCTGATTGCGGGGTGGCTGGTTTATAACAACTGGCAAGAACGTGGCACGGAAGTCACTATCGATTTCCAGTCTGCGGCCGGGATTGTGGCGGGGCGTACGCCTGTGCGCTACCAAGGTGTCGAAGTCGGGATGGTGCAATCCATCAGTCTGGATGATGATCTGCGTAATATTAAAGTTACCGCCAGCATCAAAAATGACATGGAAGACTCGTTGCGTGAAGGAACTCAATTTTGGTTGGTGACACCAAAAGCGTCATTGGCTGGGGTTTCTGGGCTGGATGCCTTGGTCGGCGGTAACTATATCGGCATGATGCCCGGTGAAGGCAAACCGCAAAGTCACTTCACCGCGCTGGATACCCAACCTAAATTCCGCCTCAATACCGGTGAGTTAATGGTGCATCTCCATGCGCCAGATCTGGGTTCGCTGAATAATGGCTCCCTGGTGTATTACCGTAAGATTCCGGTGGGAAAAGTCTACGACTACAACATTGCTCCTGATAATAACGGTGTAGTCATTGATGTGCTGATTGACCGGCGCTTTGCCAAATTGGTCAAAAATAACACTCGCTTCTGGAATGTATCTGGTTTTAAAGGCGATTTCAGTCTCAATGGCGCGTCCGTACAAATGGAAAGTCTGGCCGCGTTGGTCAATGGAGCCATCGCTTTTGACTCCCCGCCCAATAGCCAGAACGCCAAGCCAGACCAGCCTTTCCAGCTTTATCCTGATTTAGCACACAGCCAGCGCGGTGTCGCCATCACACTGGATTTACCTAGCGGCAACAGCTTGAGTGAGGGGCGTACCCCGCTGATTTATCAGGGTTTACAAGTCGGCACTCTGACTAAAATGACACTCCAGCCGGATGGCAAAGTGACCGGCGAACTGACGCTTGACCCATCTGTGGTCGATTTAATGCGTACTGGTACGCGCATTGAAATGAACAGCCCACGCATCAGCCTTAATGATGCCAAGCTTAGTGAGCTTTTAACCGGAAATACATTGGAGCTGATCCCCGGCGAGGGTGAACCGCAGCAGCGTTTTACCGTGCTGCCCAGCAGTAAAAGCTTGTTACAGCAACCTAATGTGCTTGAATTACAATTAACCGCGCCAGAAAGCTACGGCATTGATGTGGGCCAGCCCATCTCACTACATGGCATTAAAATTGGTCAGATATTAACGCGCGAACTGTCAGCCAATGGCGTCAGTTTTACCGCAGCAATTGAAGCGAAATACCGTAATTTAGTACACAAAGACAGCAAATTTGTGGTTAACAGCCGCCTTGATGTCAAACTTGGTATCGATGGCATTGATGTGCAAGGTGCCAGTGCTCAGGAATGGATTGACGGCGGTATTCTGATTCTGCCAGGCAGCAAAGGTGATCCACTCGGTAAGTATCCGCTGTACAGCAGCGTAGATAAAGCGACCGACGGCATTTTAGGCAATAGCCCGGCCACCACCCTCACCTTAACCGCCACCAGCCTGCCTGATGTGCAGACCGGTTCAGTGGTGTTGTATCGCAAGTTCCAGGTGGGTGAAATTACTCAGATCAGGCCGAAAGCCAACGAGTTCGAAGTGGATGTTTATATTCAACCGGAATATCGCAAGCTACTCACTGATAAGAGTATCTTCTGGGCCGAAGGCGGGGCAAAAGTGCAATTGAACGGGAGTGGCCTGACTGTGCAAGCTTCTCCGCTGAATCGCGCATTAAAAGGTGCTATCAGCTTTGATAATCTTGAAGGCGTTACGCTGGATAAAGGCGCAAAACGCACACTTTATGCTAACGAAACTGCGGCGCGCGCGGTTGGTAGCCAGATTATCTTACGCACTTTTGATGCCAGCAAACTTGCCGCCGGCATGCCAATTCGTTATCTGGGTATCAATATCGGCCAGGTTGAATCGCTGAAACTAGCCCCAGAGCGCAATGAAGTGCTCGCCAAAGCAGTGCTTTATCCCGAATATGTGCAGAGTTTTGCTCGCGCAGGTACCCGTTTCTCGATTGTTTCACCGGAAATCTCCGCTGCCGGAGTGAACAATCTCGATACCCTGTTCCAGCCCTATATTAATGTAGAGCCGGGCAAAGGTGGCACCTTGCGCACTTTTGAGCTGCAAACCGCCACTATTACGGATTCGCGCTATCTTGATGGCCTGAGCATTATCCTCGATACCGCTGAGGCGGGGTCATTGCAGGTGGGGACACCGGTTCTGTTCCGTGGGCTGGAAGTGGGGACAGTAACCGGATTTAATCTGGGGGCGATGTCTGATCGGGTACAGGTTTCCCTGCGTATCAGTCAGAAATACCAGCAATTAGTACGGCAAAACAGCGTCTTCTGGCTGGCATCAGGCTATAACCTTGAATTTGGCCTGACCGGCGGAGTGGTGAAAAGTGGCACCTTCCAGCAGTTTATTCGCGGTGGCATTGCTTTCGCCACACCGCCAACTACCCCATTGGCACCGAAAGCCAGTGTGAATCAACACTTCCTGCTTAACCCGCAAGAGCCTAAAGACTGGCGCGACTGGGGAACGGCGATACCGCACTTCTAGTTTGGCGGCCGATCAGGGCGGTAACGTCATGCCGCCCTGATGGTCATCACCACACACATCCAACACACATTGGCGCAACCAACGATGCGCCGGATCAGCCTCCATACGTGGGTGCCAGAGCATAGAAATCATGATAACCGGTGAAGTTATCGGCAGAGGAAAACTGAACATCCCGCTGCGCAGGTTCTGGGTATGACGTTCAGCAACGGTGGCAACCAAGTCCGATCCTTTCACTAATGCCAACGCGGTCGAGATACCGTCAACATAAGTCACTGCGTTTCGTTCCAGACCCACTAATTGCAAAGCATCATCAACTGGCCCTTTATGGCCCTGACGCCGTGAAATCATAATATGGCCCTGGCTAGCATAGCGTTCGGGGGATATCTCCCCTTGGCTCAATGAATGCCCCGCCCTGACAACACCAATAAAGCGATCGCGAAATAACCCGCGCGTGCGCAATTCAGGGCTGGCCGAAGAGCCCACGACACCGGTTTCCAGATCGACAATGCCATCACGCAGCAATGCACTGTCTTTGTCCATTTTCTGCATAAAGCGCAACCGCACCTGCGCAGCATCTTGGTTAACTCGCGCCAACAGCATCGCACCAAAATTTTCGACAAAACCGTCACTGGTACGCAATGTGAAAATACGCCTCAGCTGTGCAAGATTTAGTTTCTCGGCCGGGCGCAGCACCAATGTTGCGCCCTCAACTAATTGGCTGACCTGCTCACGCAGTTCAAGCGCCCTTGGCGTGGGAACCAACACCCGCCCCGCCCTAACCAATAAAGGATCACCGGTGGTTTGGCGTAATCTCGCTAGCGCACGGCTCATTGCCGATGGACTTAGCCCCAATCGCTGGGCGGCACGCACCACACTACCTTCTGCCAGCAGAACATTGAGAGTAAGGAGTAAATTGAGATCAGGTTTTGTCATTCAGTGACTCTAGCACAACCGGTGATGACATGGCGTTGAATGCAGCAATAAACTGCATTCAGTGCGTCTTCCGCCCTGTCATGTAATGGAATAGCCTCTGACTAAGTCTTATTTGGAGCTATCCCCACATGAAAGCCAATACCCGCAATATACACTCACTCAAAGTCGAAGATACCAACCTGCGAAAAACAGTGCTCAGCCTCTCCCTGCCGATGCTGCTTTCGTCATTAGCCACCAGCATTGCCAATGTAGGATTACCCACATTGACGCAGGCTTTAAATGCCTCATTTCAGGATGCGCAATGGGTAGTATTAGCCTACTTGTTGGCGATAACCACATCGGCCATCAGTATTGGGCGCATGGGCGATATCATTGACAAGCGCCTGTTGCTAAAAGCCGGGATTGGATTATTCAGCGTCGCATCGGTGGGCTGCGCATTAGCACCCACGATGGGGATACTGATTGCCGCCCGAGTCATACAAGGGTTAGGTGCTGCCGCCATGATGACACTGACATTAGCATTGGTAGGTGAAACGGTTAGCCAAGAAAAAACCGGGCGAGTTATGGGAATGCTCGGCACAGTCTCCGCCCTCGGTACCGCACTTGGCCCCTCTCTCGGCGGCATACTTATTGCCGGGTTTGGCTGGCCTGCCATATTCTTAATTAATATCCCTTTGGGACTATTGGCCCTGCTGCTGATATCGCGTTACTTGCCCCGTAACCGGACTGCATTCACTCAACCGCAATCTGGCTTTGATCCCATCGGGATGCTGCTCCTAGGCCTAATTCTTGCGCTGTATGCGCTATCGATGACATGGGGACATGGCAGATTCGATGCACGTAATTTAGCGTTATTAGCAGCAGCAGCCATCGGTGTCGGGCTATTTAGTCGGGCAGAAAAAAGGGCGAAATACCCCTTAATTCAAACCGCTATGTTGCGCCATTCAGTCCTGCGCGGCAGTTTAATCATGAGCACATTGGTCACGACCATCATGATGTCCACATTGATTGTTGGGCCATTTTATCTTTCACGGGCGCTGGGCTTGCCAGCACAATGGGTTGGCTTAGCGATGTCCGCTGGCCCGATAGTCGCGGCGCTGGGGAGTATTCCGGCGGGTTATGCGGTGGATAAATTGGGTGCTCAAATAATGGTCACCGGCGGATTGGTCGGCGTCACTTTTGGGGCCACGATATTGGCGATCATCCCCACAGGCTGGGGTGTACTGGGCTATGTCGTCCCGGTTTGCCTGATTACGGCGGGTTATGCCATTTTCCAGACGGCTAACAATACGCTAATGATTAAATCTGTGAGTGCCGATCAACGGGGTGTCGTTTCCGGCATGCTTAACCTGGCACGCAACCTTGGGCTTATCACTGGCGCATCGGTTATGGGGGCTATTTTTGCCTGCGCGTCGACCGCTCAAAATATTCAACTGGCAACCACGACAGATATTATCCAGGGAATGCAATTGACTTACGGCGTTGCAGCACTGTTAGCCGCGATAGCGCTGGGAATTTCCGCAATCCATTTAAGAAATAAATTTAATCAATAAACATTCCCCACCCCATAGACATGGCGAGTTTATGGCTCAGCTGAAAGGATTCACATTAAGAATTAAAAACACAAAACATCAATTCATCTTGAATATAGGGATTAAACCAGTTCTGTCATTTTTCAAGAAAAAGATGCAATAAATGATAGATATGAGATGGATGAGTAATTTTTTGATTAATATCGAACACTTTTTGCATCTTGCTGCTATTAATTAATTATCTAGATTTTTTAATGATTAGTGTCGAAAACATCAGTTGCGCTACGTTATTGGCGCAACTTAATTCTAGATTACCTGGCTGCAAATTTTATGATTAAGGAAGAAATAATGAAGAAACCCTTACTTATTCTAGGTGCAATGGTTTTATTACAAGCAGCTCCGTCAGTAGAAAGTGCTGGTACAGTAACCGGAACGCTAGGTGCGACATTAACCATTATTACGGGGTGTTATATCAACGACGGGACGAACGCTGGTGGGATAACCAATTTAGGCACCATAAACTTCGGTACCGTCTCGACCTTAAATACCCGAATCAGACAGGCGTACAGCAGTACAGCTAATGGCGCGTTAAATTTATACTGTAGTGCAGGTACTACCTACAATATCGGAATAGACAATGGTGCCCATGCTTTGCTTGCCCAACGCCGCCTGGCGGGCGGTACGACAGAGTTTGTAAATTATAATTTGTATAAAGACAATGGCTATTCCCAGCCTTGGGGATCAACAGGCACTGATCAACTGACTGGCACCGCGGTCGCGATTAGTACCGCCATCCCACTCACCATTTATGGTGAAGTTCCTACACAAACAACACCCAGTGTTAGCACCTATAACGATACCGTCAACGTGACGGTCAGTTGGTAGCAGGTATGGTTCTGGGTATCACGCCAGATAACTTACGGATAAATATCGATAAAACAGTGCTGTTATGGTTCATTTTCTCACTGTTATTACTGCGAACTTATCCGGTTTATGCCGTCTCGAAAACGGCCAATATCACGGTCAATGCGACGTTATTGCCCACCTGCATTGCAGGTACGACGACGGCGGGGGCGACCACCTTTGGTACCTTGAATTTTGGCTCAGTCACTGTGCTAAACCGCCCGATAAGCGTTATCGGTCAAGCCAACAGTGGAGCAATTTCCGTGCAATGCAGCAAAAACACCAGCTTTACCGTGTTACTCAGTGCCGGGCAGAGTGGGAGCGTCAGCAACCGCTATTTAGTCGGAGGGCCGACCAATCAGCATGTCAATTACAACCTGTATACCGACGCCGATCATAGCCATATTTGGGACAATACCGTCGGAATTTCTCAAGTTGCCAGCGGGCAGCCCGTCACCCTCCCCGTCTATGGGCTGATTCCGACACAGAGCACACCCTCGGTGGGAATTTATACCGATACCATTCAAGTCACGGTCAATTGGTAGGGGAAGCAAGATGACGCTTAACAGTTTCTATCCCACCGTCATTACATTACTGGTCTTTAGCCTGCTGGGTTTGCCTGTGACAAACAGTTATGGGGAAACGCTAAATCGCGCCTTTACCGTTAATGCAACCATATTGCCGGGCTGTATTTTAGGCAGTGGCAATAGCGATAGCAGCAGCTTTGGTGCGCTGAATTTTGGCAATGTCTCTTCGCTGTCAACGGCCATCAATATCGTCTCCAGTCAAAATGCCGGTTCAATCATGATTCAATGCAGTGGTACGCCCAGCATCACTCTGGCGTTAAATAGTGGTACGAATACCACTGGGAATATTGCTACTGGCAGGCGATTACTCAACAGCGCGACCGGTGAATATCTGTTTTATCAAATATTTCAAGATAGCGCTCGCAGTGTTATTTGGGGCAATGGCAGTAACGGCGGCACTGCGCGGGTCATTACTGCGAATAGCACGCTACAGCAGATCGTTTTATATGCGCAATTGTTTGCCAGTAGTTCATTCCCCACCGCGGGGAATTACACCGATACGCTATTAGTGACCGTCACTTATTAAATTACTTTTTATTTTGTGTGTGTATTTTACCGACAAGGAGTTCACCATGATTAGATTAACATCACTTGCGTCGTTGGTTTTATTTGCTACGGCAGTTGCCAGCAGCCCACTTTATGCTGCCTCCTCGGTACTTATTTGGCCGATAGATCCGGTGATCAATAGTCATGAGAAAGCCACTGCACTGTGGCTGGAAAATAAAGACAGCCAGCCCGTTTATATGCAAATTCGGGTTTTAGGGTGGCAGCAAAAATCCGGACAGGAAGATTACAACAATCAATCGGCGATCATCGCCAGCCCACCAGTTGCTACTATTTTACCGGGCAAACGTCAATTGATCCGGCTGATTAAAAATACGCAAGTACCAGCAGGTCAGGAACAAGCATTCAGAGTGTTGATTGATGAGATCCCGCGTAAAGATCCCAACGAAGATGCCGCCGCCCCCTCTTTAAATATGGGGCTGAAGTTTCAGATGCGCTATTCCGTCCCATTATTCATCTATGGTGATGGCCTGAAGTCTGAAGATGCCAATAATCCAGCAACATTTTTCCCGCTCAGTCTCAGCTACAAACTGGTGCAGGATAGTGGCAAAACATGGCTGGCTATTCGCAATCAAGGGCAAACTCATGCCCGTATCTCTCAAGTCAACTTACAGAATACAAGTCTCAATAGTGGGTTGATGGGCTATGTTCTGCCGGGTAATGAAATGCGCTTTCAAGTTCCTGCGTCTGCCAATAGCGGGCAATTAACTGCGTTGGTCAATAGTCATACAAAACCTATCGTTATTCCCCATCAATAGACGATTCATATGAAGGGTCTTTATTGATTGATGCGCCGCTATGGCATTGATAAATGGGAATAACTGCCAATACGTTAGGGTTTGGGATGATTATCAAATTCAGGCTGTCGCCATTTTTGACATTGGTGTATGCATCAATGATATCCCCTGCATTTATACCACTAACGGTAAGGGGGGAATGATTTGCCACCTCCGCCATCTGCTGCGGTGATGCCTGACACCACCTTATATCTTGAACTGGTGGTTAATGGCCGTAACTTTGGCGAAGCCGTGCCGGTGATTTATCGCGATGGCCACTATTATTTGACACCCGAACAGTTAAAAACTGTTGGTTTCCCCGCGCCTTCGCCAAACACACCCGAAGTAGCTATTGATGTCATGGATAAAGTTCATGTTACCTATCAAGGTGACAGCCAGAGATTACTCATTGATGTTCCAAGCGAATGGCTGCCTGAGCAGCGGGTGAATACTGCGGCAACAGAGGATTACAATCTGGCGCAAAGCAGTCTCGGCCTACTGTTTAACTACGATATCTATGCCAGCCAGGGAAATAGCAGCGGCCAACCCAGCAATGCTTCGGCCTGGACAGAACAGCGCCTGTTTGATCATTTTGGCTTGATCAGTAACACCGGAATTTATCGTAGTAACCTGACAGATACCGATAACGTTACGGTAGAAAAAGGGTATGTCCGCTACGATACTCAGTGGCGATTAAATGATGAGAATCACTTACTGAGCTACAGTGCGGGCGACCTGATAACCGGCTCGCTGGCGTGGAGTAGCTCAGTGCGGGTGGGTGGCCTTCAAGTGTCACGTAACTTTGCTATTCGCCCGGACTTAGTGACTTACCCACTACCACAGTTTGCCGGTCAGGCGGCCATTCCCAGTACCGTTGATCTCTATATTGATAACTTTAGAACGCAATCGGCATCCGTTAACCCCGGCCCTTTTGTGATTGATAATGGGCCAAGAATAAATGGCGCAGGGCAAGCAACTGTAGTCACCACCGATGCGTTAGGCCGCCAGGTCAGCACCTCAATCCCCTTCTATGTAGCCAGCGATTTGCTCAAACCCGGCTTATGGGATTTTAGTATTTCAAGTGGCATGTTGCGCCAAAACTATGGCATTCGATCCGCTGACTATGGTGAGCCAGTTGCCAGCGGAGTGCTACGTTATGGCACCACCCCCTGGTTGACACTGGAAGGGCGAGCCGATATCGCCAAACAACTGAATGTGGTGGGCAGTGGGGTCAGTTTGCGGGTCGGAAATTATGGTGTTGTGAATAGTTCTTACACTATCAGTAACGCCGGTGATGCAGTTTTAGGTAGTGGTATCGCCCCCATAGAAACAGATATCAGCACCCCACCATCCTCACCGTCTCTGCGCTATGGCGGGCGCGGCAATCAATACTCGCTTGGCTACAGCTATAGCAACGCTTTTTTCAGCTTGAACGCGCAACGGATTAACCGCAGCCCAAACTATGGCGACCTGGCAAATTATAAAAGTGAATACCGGCCCAGTCGCCGTACTGACCAAATTACCGGCAGCCTGGGGTTAGGTGCGTATGGTTCAATCGGCTCAGGTTATTTTGACGTCCGTGATGCATTAGGTGAGCGAACTCGTCTGGTTAATATTAGCTACAACACCACCCTCTGGCACAATACTAGTGTTTACTTTTCACTCAACCGCGAATTGGGCAGTAAGGGTTATAACGCACAGATGGTGTTAAGCATTCCTCTGGGGGATTGGGGGGGCTGGCAGTATCAGTAGTGTGCGCGATACCAATAACAATTGGAGCCAACGCGTAAACTATAGCCGGGCGACCCCAACTAACGGCGGGTTTGGCTGGAATCTGGCTTATGCCAATGGTACCGGTGAAAATAGCAGCTATCAGCAGGCTGACCTTATCTGGCGGACACGCGCGCTGGAGAGCCGGGTTGGCGTGTATGGCAGTCAGGGAGATTATCAAAGCTGGGGCGAAGTCAGCGGATCACTGGTGGTAATGAATAATGGTGTCTATGCCAGTAACACCATTAATGATGCTTTCGCCCTGATATCAACTCATGGGTTTGGTCAGATTCCTGTCAGTTATGAAAATCAGCTGATCGGCACAACCAACGACGACGGTTATTTATTAGTCCCTAATGTCACATCTTATTATCAGGCAAAATTCCAGATTGACCCAATGAGCTTACCGGCGGATGTAAGCATGCCTGAAGTTGAACGACGCTTAGCTATTAGCGAACGCAGTGGTTATTTAATCGACTTCCCCTTAGAACAAATCACCTCCGCAACACTACGTATCACCGATGAGTCAGGTAAAGATTTGCCTAAGGGTAGCCCGGTATTTACCTCTGAGACAAAACCGGTCAGTTATGTCGGCTGGGACGGTATTACTTATATTGAACAAGCTAAACCACAAAATAAGCTGAAAATAATCCGGGCTGACAATGGAGCTAATTGCTATCTGCAATTTGCCCTTAAGGCCAGCACAGGCATTCAGGATATTGGCACAGTAACCTGCAAATAAGCCAATAATAGCGAAAATAATGGAGAGGATATGACCCCAAATAACATTAGAATCAGCTTGGTAGCTAGCCACTTGGGTATTATCACTTTGCTGATATTACTGATGGGGCTTATTGCTCCTCCTGCTCAAGCTGACTCCTGTACTTTCTCACCCGGCACGGTCACCCTGCCGCCCAGCTCATCTGTAACCGCTGGTACCACCGCCGTTAATGCTCAGGGAGCAACGGCAATGACCTGCCCAGGGGCATTAATCTCAATTACGTTATTAGGGTCATTTACTTTGTCCGCAACAATATCCGGCACAACTAATAACCTTAACCTCAAAAATGAAGTTGGCGACCTGATTCCTTACTCGATTTATCGTACCGGCACCTTCAGCCCTGCGTTGCCTATTGGCGGTAAATTGGATTACGCAAGTTCAAGTTTGCTATCAATTAGCTTAGGTTCTCTAAACGCAAATTTACCCATCTACATTCGTACTGGAAATAACGGCGTCATTAGCACCAATATCAGTGCTGGAACCTATACAGATGTGATCAATCTGGCCTGGAATTACAACATTTGCAAAGTACTGAACGTGCTGGGAGGCTGCATAGGCTCCTGGGTTGGCAGCGGAACGGGTACTGATATCTCCTCAGTGACTGTCACTTTAGTGGTCAGCAAGGATTGCGCCATTAATAGCGCCTCAGATGTCAATTTTGGTAGTTTTGCATTAGTCGGACAATTTAACCCAATCAGCCAAAATATCACCCTCACCTGCACCAAGGGCACCACCTTTAATACTTATGTCACACCAGGGGATAACCCAGTGACGAATTGGCGACAAATGAAATTGAATTCCACAACTGTCACTGACTATCTGCAATATCAGCTGTATCAGGGCACCTCCGGCACCACACTGTGGGATGCAAGTTCAATGCAACCCGGCTCAGGAACTGGAGCCGCGCAGCTCGTTCCTTTTCACGCTGTGATTAACCCCAATCAGAATCAAAGAACACCGGGCGACTATCGGGATAATGTTAGCCTGGTTCTGGTGTATTGATTGTTAATTTTATCTGGGAAGCCCATTTTTCAATATCCTCAAAGGGGTCATTATCAGTTTTCCTTTATTTATCAGTGCGATAATCATAATAAAATAATTTGTAGATAAGAATATTCCGAATGAGCTGTACTAAATCTGTCCCTGTTATACAATCTGCGGGCTTAAATAATAGCCGACAGACTTCTATCTAAGGAAAGCCGCGATTAAACAGGAGTGGGCATCATGACTGATTATGATAATCGGGAAAAATCAGCTGACATTGCTCTGTTAAAAGAAATGAACAGCTTACGGGATATCATCGAAAATAATTCAGACTGGATCTGGGAAGTTGATGTTGCCGGCCGTTATACGTTTTCATCTGCAAAATCTATCGAGCTGCTAGGCCGCCTTCCTCATGAAGTGATCGGCAAAACACCATTTGATTTTATGCCCAAAGATGAAGCTCATCGGGTAGGAAAACTATTCGCCGAAATTGCCGCTGAGCGCATTCCTTTTGCGGGATTACAAAACCGTAATATCCGCGCAGATGGCAGCGAAGTCTTGATAGAAAGTAGTGGTATTCCACTTTTTGACCACAATGGGGAATTCAAAGGTTATCGGGGAATAGACCGTAATCTTAGCAACTTACCTTACAACGCCAGTCAACGCCTCTTCGAGTTGGAATCCATTTATTCCAGTGCCCCAGCCGGCCTGTGCTTTATTGATACAGCCTTGCACTACCTGACGGTAAATGACTATCTGGCAGAATTATTAGGTAAAAAAACAGCTGAAGTGAATGGTCATAAAGTGGCTGATTTCTTACCTGGTATCATCCCTATACTGCAAAGTGCCCTGCTAAAAGCCTATTGTAACGACAGCATCCCCGATGCCGAGTTTCCAATGCCGGATAAGCAACGGGTATTTTTCATGCGCATCAATGCCGCCAGATATCCTAGTGGTCAGGTGAGTGGCCTGTCCGTCGCCATGATTGATATCTCCGCACTGAAAAAGATGGAAGAGAAGTTGCGTAGCAGTAAGCAACATTATCGCAATATGGTGGAACTGAACCCACAGATCCCCTGGACTGCCTCCCCAGACGGCATGATCACCAATGTCAGCTCTCGCTTTGAAAAAATCACTGGGCTAACCCGCGAAGAAGCGTTGGCAGACAGATGGCTGCGAACCATTCATGCTGATGACCGCCATCCCACATTAATAAGTTGGGAGCATTCTCTGCAAACACATGACCCACTTGATGTCGAAATACGTTTTTGTCATGTGGAAAAAGGTTGGAACTGGATGCGTATTCGCGCCGTACCCAGTGTAGATGAGCACGGCAATGTGGAGTGCTGGTACGGCACAGCAGAAGATATCCACGAGCGTAAGCTTCTGGAACTTAAACTGATTAAGGCTAATCGGCGTCTCGAAATTCAAGCCAGAACCGACTCATTAACTAAATTACCTAATCGTCGAGAGTTCAAGAAAGTGCTCGCCCATGAATTTATGCGGGCAAGGCGCTCAGCTTCGCCATTGGCAGTTTTAATGATTGATATCGACTACTTTAAGAATTTCAATGATTGTTACGGCCATATCTCTGGTGATGCCTGCCTGCGACTGGTCGCCAGAGCATTGCGTAAGTCATTGAAACGCAGCACCGATATTGTGGCTCGTTATGGCGGTGAGGAATTTGCGGCAATCTTACCGGATACTGATCAAAAAGGGGCCAGTCTGGTCGCCGAGCACATTTTGCAATCTATCCGCGCGATGGGTATCAAGCATAGTGAAAGTAAGTTTCGCAAAGTCACCATCAGCCTGGGTGTCACTGTCTATCAATCCCATCTGCACAGCAGCATTACTGATCAGTCTGATTTAATGCTCACCGCTGACCAGGCGCTTTATTATTCTAAAAAGAATGGGCGCAATCAGTTCAACTTAGCCGAACTTCCTTGCTAGGAACGCTGCATTATTTCGCGACAACTTCTGGCACTTTTTTTAAGCTCGGCTATTCTCAATAAGGCGACCAGTCTGGTCACACCTCATACCACCAGGTTAGAAAGGAGTCTTTATGGGAAATACTGTAGTAAAAATCAGAGATTTTGAAGTTGACGATGCAGTGCTATCCGCACCAGTAGATAAAGGTGAGAACACGGTCAGTATCCCGTGTAAATCGGATCCTGAATTGTGTATGCAGCTCGATGGGTGGGACGAAAGTACCAGTATTCCGGCAACATTAGATGGCCAAGATAAACTGCTCTACAAAAAGCACTATGACCGACATCAAGATGCCTGGGTAATGAGGGTGACTTGATGGTTCAAAGATCCGTCACCCATAGCTAAAACTTATGAGTGGCGGTTCCTTCTTTCATATCCGATAAAACCAACTAGCCAAAAAACGAATCCGTTTCCTTGCTGGATAAATCGGCTATTAGAATATTTCCAGCACTTTGAATTGCATACAAATCAGCATCATATCTGGGGAAAAAAGTTCATATTCCTCAAAAAAACGTTGTTGTGTTTTACGCCAGTAAGCCAATGTGCGATCGCCCTCACCTTCAGCCAAAGCGTGCGCCTCATCAACCTGATCAAAGGTTTTCAACTCAACATCCGTCAGCCCAACTGCGCATACCGGCTCATTGCGACCATTGACCACAACAAATACATCACCCGCCTGCGGGACACCTTCATCATCTAATGCCGCACAGGTTGCTGTTTTAGTGCCATTGAGAACCAGCGCCAATAAATCATCTGCGACTTGTTCAGTATCACCAAAAGCCCAGCGTTCGGCGTTTTCATATTTTTGTGGAATTGCAGCCATAGTTTCATTATTCCTAATCGTAATATTATTGATGCAACGCATATTATACCTCAACGCCACGAACTCACTCTCGCATCAACATAAATTTTCGCTACTATACCTAAGTTGCGGTAAACATATAAATCCCGCAAAATAATTTCAAGCCAAACAAATCTATCGAGGTAAAAATAAAGGCCTATGGGGACCAAACGCTTGCATACAAAACATTGGAAGATGTTTGTGGTGTTACTTTGCATCTGCGGCGCATTAATGCTGTTGCGGTGGGCATCAATGATCTTTGGTTAATATCACCCGCCGCTAATGTTTATCTTTAGGTAAAAATAAGCAGCCACATTTGGGGCACACTAACGCCGTATTTTTATGCACTTTTTCCGTGCTTTGCTCAGACGTTGCACCACAATCCGGGCATTTAATTTTCACCTTGGCATTGCTAACCAGTCTTCTGACACTATCTAGAAATGACATATGCTCGCCTCTCAGTTGTACAACCTTATTAGATTACGTTAACCGGCGGCACTAAACCGTGGCGTGGTCAGCGTTACTCAGATTATCTGTACCGGATCAGCTTTCAATCAATGGAAAGAACCGGGTTTGCAGGAGACAATGGAAAGAAACAAGCAGAAAATGGAAAGCTACGGGGAGGAACATTCACCACGCAGCATGGCTGGCATGCTTGGCGTAGTGAAATGGTAGGTAGGTTATAAGAAACCCTTGGGCTGGGATCAGTGATTCCATAATTCTTGGATCAACCCTCTGACCCGAACCTTGGAAGCACCAGCAACCAGGCTAATAATACGGTTAGCACTCAACGTAGAAACATCAGTATTCCATTCATCGAATGAATGATCGGCATAACTTTCGTTGAAAGTCTTTTTTATCGAGGATTCAGCTTCGGACATCTCACTGAAACTCTTGGCGTTTATTAAGCACTGAGCAATGATTGCGACTTTTTTCATGTTTTATCCTTGATTATCGGTCGCATAGTGTAGCACAATTACACCCTCTCTGCTCGTATGCTGCTTAAATTGTTTTCAATTGAAGCTAACCGATTGATAAAACACTAGATTCAATAAATTTCACTCCTCGTCTCATCTCTCTGGCTTGTATCACTTTTAGTTTTCTAGAGCGCTCGAAAATTTGCCCCATAAGTCGCTGGGTTGATAAAAAAGCCGCCCGCATCACAAATCAGCAACAATAAATTCATTAGTTATTCATTTTTTGTGCGCTTTTTATTCAATTTGCATGCTATATTGTAATTGCTCTGTCATGACCAAAAGTTTTACCCGTGTAGGTAACCCGAGGTGTCAAATGATCAGCAACGTCTTTCTCTATTCACTTTTTATTATCTATATCACTGCTGCAGTAGTTGATGGCTCACTGCCCCTGCTTGATTTGATGTAGTTATAGCCGTAGCCGCACCGCTGTACTGAATCAAAAATTCCGCGCCTTAATATCAATAACTCCTAACGACTCTGCCACTGATGAGATGTGAGGTAATACCAGCAATGCTGGCTAAGCGGGCTGTCAGGGCTGACATTAGGGTGAGGAAAACTCTCCGGTGCTCGCACCATTCCTATTCGTTCCATCACAGCTTGTGAGCGCAAATTAATTAATGCAGTGAATGAAACAATTTTAGGCAACTTTAATCTCTCGAAACCTACCCGCAAAGCAGCCAAAGCGGCTTCTGTTGCTAACCCCTGCCCCCAGAATGGGTAAGCAAAGCGCCAACCTATTTCTACGCAAGGAGAAAAAGGGAGTTTGGCTGCGGGAATATGCAACCCCAAAGCCCCCACCAATTGCTTTGTGGCTTTAAGCTCGACGGCCCACAACCCCCAACCATGCTGTTCAATCAATCGCTGACAACGTGAGGCCATTGCATCACTTTCCTCGCGAGTCAAGGGCGCAGGGAAATACTCCATCACCCGCTTATCGGCATTAAGTGCGGCAAAAGGGGCTTGGTCTGAAGGTATCCATTGCCGCAGCCGTAGCCGCTCAGTTTCAACTTCAATCATGTTCTTCATTCTGCGCCAATCTTTTTACACACTTCCTGCATCCTTGTGCTTAAAAAGGGATAACCGACTCTATTTTTGTGACAATGTGCACCATCGCTGCACAGAAGGCCGCTGCCATTGATAGCTTGCATATTTGCTCAGATATCCCGGCAGTTCATCCCCATTGAGCACCAGCCGATTAAGCATTAATGCCAAATCAGTATCCGCAATACACCATTCACTGAATAAATTCTTTCGGCCATCTGAAAGTAGGCGTTCCAGCCCTGAAATCAGCTTATGGGCCGCCTGTTGCCCCTGATCGGATAATAGCGGCATTTTCATTCCGGCAAAGACGACTTCGGTAGGCCGTTCTGCCCTAATTGGCATAAAATCACTGCGTAGCCAGGCTTGGATTTCGCGTGCTTTGGCACGTTCTTGTCTATCTTGCGGATAGATTCTCGCGTATTCCGCTGAAGGAAATCGCTCTTCTAAGTATTCAGAAATCGCTGAGGATTCAGATAATCGAAAATTATCGATAGTCAGTGTAGGCACACGACGAGTTACCGATAGCTTGCCAAATCCCTCACGCAGGTTCTCGCCAGCAGACAGATCAATGGTGTTCAGTGTAAAGGGAAGCGCTTTTTCTGTCAGTGATACATAGACCGACATGACATAAGGGCTAAAAAAATCCGCATCGGTATACAAGACAATGGGTTGCTGACTCATTGGTGGCTCCGGCTAATTATCACTAAAAGATTACGTTAGTCGGTTTTAAGCGGGCTGAAAAGTACCTTCTGTAAAAAGTTATTATCAGGAATAACGCCGTGTTGAATTGCCCCTAATCTATTGGGTATTTCCTACTCTGATAAGATAACCGCCCGGAGGCGGTTACCATATAAAAATAGAATTACTGCTCCGCCGGAGTGAACGGTGACTCAGTGCTATCTTCGACATAAAGCGTACGGCTAGGGAAAGCAAAGTCTGCACCGTGCTGATGAACAATATCGATAAACTTCAAATAGCAGGTCTGCTGAACGGCTAACCATTCAGCCCACACTCTTGTCTTGGTAAAGCAATAAACCATAATATTAAGAGAAGACTCGCCAAATCCATTGAAATAGACCAACAAGGTTTGTTGGTGATCGATATCATCATTATTGGCTAAAAATTTGTGCATCTCATCCACAATTGCGCCAATTTTATCGGCATCCTCATAACGCAGCGCCAGAGTGGTTTTTATTCTACGGTTAGTCATGCGACCTGGGTTTTCAACACTAGTATCTGTGAATGCAGAATTAGGAACGTACAGTGGGCGGTTTTCAAATGTCATTATTTTTGTCAGCCGCCAACCTATTTCAACAACAACACCTTCAATATGACGATCCGGCAAACGTATCCAGTCTCCAATATTAAAAGGGCGATCAAAATAAAGCATCACTCCAGAGAAGAAATTACTCAAAATATCTTTTCCAGCCAGACCTACGGCAAGACCACCAATACCGCCAAAGGTAACCAGCCCGGAAAAACTCATGCCCAAATGCTCGCCATAGAGCAGAACAACGACCACTACAAGCGTGATTTTTAACATGCGCGCAATAATTTTAGCGCTGGTGATATCACTGCCTTTTGCTACCTGCCGTTTTTCCAACACATCAAATAATACAAACATCTTACGTATTAGCATTAATAAGATGACTGACATGCAGACGAAATTAACCGTCTTAGGTGTGATAAAGCTTATCTTTATATCAGCGAGCGCATTATTGATGATGTTCCCCATCACCATTACCATGACAGACCACAGGAGGAAGCTGACAAACTGCAATATGAAACTGTAACGAGAATGGTGCCGCCGCATTCCCCAGACAGATACAATTAATAAAGCAATGACACAACTGATGACCAAAATCAGCCCGACAATATTATCCATAGTAAACTGAGCAATCATATGCTTTATATCCTCAAACATATCTTATCACATTAGTTACTCTGTCAATTCTATCGCAATTAGGTATGGGGACATAGGATGTTGGCATTTTTACTCACAGTACCAGGCAAGATAGAAGTGTATTAGATTTTGGGCCACGCTACCCTAGCCCAAAATCAAACTTATGCAGGTAAATCTTCCGCAGGTTTATCATCTAAAATTGTCAGCAGAATATCTGCATCTGGGGTTGTGATATGTTTCCCCTCAAGGAAACCAGCAAGCTTGGCTTCTGCATTATATTCGTATACTTCATAACCCGCAATTCGATACCCTGGAATACCGTCCTGACCGCGAATATATTCATCACCGTCAATGTAGTACTCAACAACACCGCTGGCATCTTCAATCTCGTAACGTTTATCAAAAGGGAACTGTTTCATCACTCATCCTAAAAAAATCATGCATTGCCATATAATGCCAAATTAGCACTATTTTAGGAAGCCTTAACCGTAGCGCTATTAGATTATACATCTCCGCATTATATTGAGATCATTCGGTATATATACTGATTAATCTAAAGCTTTTAAACCTTCTCATTGTTAATGATCCTATTTAATTCTCATGCCAAACAAGCTAATCCAAGGTAAACTGATGCGCCTAAATAAGGAGCAGGGATGAGCACTGAAATCTTCATTGCAGTATTGGGCGCGGCACTGCTACATGCTAGCTGGAATGCTTTAGTTAAATTTGGTACTGACCGTTTAGTTGCCATTTCATTGATGGCAATTTTTTCCGGCGTCATCTCACTCTTCGGCATTTTCTTTGTAGGTTTACCCTCTCTCAACGCGCTCCCTTGGTTACTTCTGTCAGTCGCTTTTCACACTGGGTATTGTCTCTTTCTCAGTAAAGCCTACGAACAAGCCGAGTTCGGGCAAATTTATCCTATCGCGCGTGGCGTAGCACCACTATTAAGTGCCCTACTTTCGTGGTTAATTTTGTCAGAAATTCCACGCATAATGGCGTTATTCGGAGCCGTTATTTTGGTTTCGGGGGTCATTATGATGACATTTGATGGCCGCCATGGCCCGAACAAACTCAATCGCCGAGCCATCATCTATGCATTAATTACGGCGATATTTACCGCCTGCTATACCCTATCCGATGGTGCGGGCAGTCGGGCCAGTATAGAACCTCTCAGTTATATTTTTTGGCTATTTATGTCCAATGGGATAGCCATGTTTGTGCTGCTTTGGATAATGCACAGGAATAGAATTTTTTGTGAAATCAAGCAACATTGGCGTCACGGCATCATTGGTGGTGCTATGCAATTATTGGCTTATGGCATCGTCATTTGGGCCATGAAGAGTACACCAATCGCCTTGGTAGCAGCACTACGTGAGACCAGCGTACTGTTCGCCATGGTTATTTCTATCTGGATGTTAAAAGAAAAGCCCTCAATATTACGCCTTATCGCAAGTGCCATTATTATGGCTGGTGTTGCCATTACCAAATTTGGTTAATCTTTAAGCGCCCGAGTAAACATCTATTGATTCAATAAAAAACCGAGCACAATCTCTCCCGTAAACACGCTATACTCATAGAAATCCTATAAAAAAGGAGAATATATGCTCATAGGATTTGTTCTACTGGTTAGCACCTGCGGAATGGATGCTTGCGAGGCTCTGCCCGTGACTGACGATGTTTATGCAACACGCCATGAATGCATGGCTGTCGCTGCCCGTATTCATCAAAGGAGGCCTGATGTGGTCCTGATTTGTGGTGAAGTTTATCGCCATGCTGAAAATGACCAACCTGAATGATAGACTAGCCTCAGTTAGAAGTAGATTGAACCTATTGATTGTGCAATTCTTCCTAGCCCATCAACTTATAGCCCCGTAATGTAAAAAAACCATTAAACCTAAAGCCTGTTCTTCCTATTTAAAATGAAGCAATTCGAGATATAAACCGGTTTTTATCCTGTAAATAAGTTGTATCTTGTCAACAATATGATATGTAAGAAATGTCATATCGTAAGAGTAAAAAGTCGTGCTACCCTTTAATTAAGCGACAATGACAATATGAGTATTAACTTATAGTTATATAAGTACTCATCGAGAATATGCCATAACTAAGTCCCCCCTTGGTAAGGAGTTTTGCAATTAATCTTCCTATATAGGGTATCTGAGTATGTGTAAAGAACACCGTAAATAACGGCTTATAACTTTACATATATAGGATTTCAATATGCTCCAATTCGATGCTTATGGCACACTCGTCGCTGCAAGCCTGGTTCTATTGCTAGGAAGGCAGTGCGTCAAAAAGATCCCTTAATTACAAAAATATGCTATTGCGGACCCAATTGCGGGCGGTCTCTTCGTCGCGTTAATGTTCCTGCTTATACACCAAATTACCGGTTGGGAAGCTCATTTTGATACCTCATTACGTGACCCATTAATGTTGATCTTTTTTGCCTCAATTGGTCTCAACGCCAATCTCGCCAGCTTAAGAGCGGGTGGCAAAGTTTTGCTAATGGCATTATATGCAATATTTGTGACTTACCGCGTTATGGGTAAAAATTACGATGCTGCGGTTCTTGCAGCTGGGCATTGTAGTTTAAGTTTAGGGGCTACACCAACAGCGATTGCTAATATGCAAGCTATCACTGATCGCTTTGGGCCATCACACACTGCGTTTCTTATAGTCCCAATGGTCGGTGCATTCTTCCCGGATATTGCCAATGCTATCGTAATTAAGTTGTCTTTATTACTACCGATGTTTACACCATTAGGGTGATTTAATTGAGAGCCATTGTAAAAGTGGCTCCCAATAATGTCTTGTTCTAATAAGAAATAATTCTGCCAATTAACGGTGGGTCAGTGGTGACCACCCACTTAGCGCCCTTTTTTCTTGCGCCCAGGCTGAGTAAAGCGCTTACGGCCAGCAGAGTTAGCCTCTGACTTTTCAGCGGGTTTTGATCGGCTAATAGCCGGTTTTTTAGCTACAACAGGTTTAGCTTTTGGTTTTTTTTGCGGTTTCTCATCAGATGAAGAATTTTCAATCAGCTTAAATAATTCGATCAGTTCATCATCGCGTAAATCTCGCCACTCGCCAATTGGCAGCCCTTTCAGGTTAATGTTCATAATACGAGTACGTTCAAGCTTAGTTACTTCATAACCAAAGTACTTGCACATGCGGCGAATTTGACGATTAAGCCCCTGTACCAAAGTGATACTAAATACAAAGGGGGCTTCTTTCCTTACTTTGCATTTTTTAGTTACTGTTCCCAGCATCGGTACACCGGCCCCCAAGCCGAGAATAAACTCGTCAGTCACCAGTTTATTGACCGTCACCACATATTCTTTTTCGTGATCATTGCCAGCCCGCAGGATTTTGTTGACCAAATCGCCGTGATTGGTCAGGAATATTAGCCCCTGCGAATCTTTATCCAAGCGGCCGATAGGAAAAACGCGTTTGCTGTGGTTAACAAAATCAACGATATTATCGCCTTCACCATCTTCCGTAGTACAGATGATACCAACTGGCTTATTTAGCGCAATCAGCACTAGATCATTTTGATCGCGTGGTTCGATAAGTTGACCGTTAACTTTCACTACATCCCCGGCATACACCTGCTCACCCACCGTGGCCCGCTTGCCGTTGATAAAAACATTTCCCTGTTCGATGTAACGGTCTGCATCGCGACGCGAGCATATTCCGCTCTCGCTAATGTATTTGTTAAGGCGAATGGATGAGTTGGTCACCATGATTTTCCGTAAAAATTACACTATAACACGTTAGCTTGTGAATTCTGAAAGACTGCTTAATAGAGGACTGGGATCTGTGTTTTGTCCACCGATTAGTGACTATCATTGTATATTTAACTATCAGAAACAACACCACTCCAGCCCCATGACTGATTAGAGTATCTCTTTGAAGGGAACACTTGGCTGTCTTGCCACCACTAATGCCTGAGCCGATCCTTCCGGTGAGAATCCAACCTCAATATCAGGAGCAGAAAATGAATATATAGGTACGCTTGACCACTTCAGCTGAACCAGGCTAACACCATACTTTTGATAAGATTAATAATGGTAGATTGACTATGGGGTAGGTATTTATAGTTACCGAAACAATATTCCTCGAATCAATCGGTGTCCAGTACCGAAAAGTTAGAACTATTTTGGGGCCTAACCCAGATTCTATGTACATCGCTGTATATAAATATCCGGCGCGTTGAAAATATTTATCCCCGCTTAACTTGATAAAATTTTAGTCTATATTTTCTCTTCTGGTTACATTATTTTTAATCATTAACAGCTTATATTTCCATACATGAAAGTTAATTTCGCTTTCATCTGTCAATGTTAAGTAAAATATCCAATCAAAATATTGAAGATTCTTACTGGAAAATTAACTTACCTATAGATTTTCTGCATTTTATTTACTTTGGAATCTCCATATCTTTCATTAATTTTAATTAATTATATGATGATGATTTTTATTTATCACATTACTCACCTATTTCACCCCCTCTGGTTAAAGAGGGGGTGATATTATTTAAAGACCTTTTGATTTTAACAACTCAATCTGATTTACAAACAATTGAACTGGGTCAATGTCCTTGCTAACCATACCCGCGGTCTGATTAATCGCATCCACATGGTCTAACTGATAATCCGAACGGATAACTTTCCCCAAGTGCATACTGTAACGCCCGACCAGACCATCATTTTGATTGCGTTCTTTGGTGAACAAGAGTGATAAGGCAACCAATGAATGGTGCAACGGGTCGAGGTTGTTCAATCCTTCAATCAGTGGGTTATAACCCAGAACGCCCCCCCATGAATAATAGTAGACCCCATTATCAAACTCTTTCCCCTCGCCTCCCCAGGTTTCAGGTAACCCTTGAGGATATTTGGTATTAAACTTAGCCACATTCTCGGTCGTCAGTGCATCAATAGACTCCATAAAATCCTGTGGTAGGAATGGCTTACCACTTAGCAGAGAAACAAATACACCAAATGCAGACATGATAGTATTAACAATATGTTCCGGAAGACTATCAGGCACCAGCGCTGAACGAACTAAATCGGCAATTTCCGACCCATGGTTAACCCCATTAACCGAGGTCACAGACGCTATAAGTTCAGGATGCGTTGCAGCAACATAACGACATGCCAAAGGCCCCTGACTATGACCAATAAGGTTAACTTTTTTCGCCCCCGTTTTTGCCATGACTTCTTTGACAAATTTAAGTAATTGCTCGCCGCGTACTTCATTACTGTTGGTGGCGGAAATTGTGGCGACAAAGACTTGTGCGCCCGCTTTTTTTAGCGGTTCTTCGACACCATAAAAATAAGGGTAAACTCCTGCAATTTTGTCGAATCCAAGTAAGCCATGAACTAATACGACTGGATATTTCAAAGTTGAATTTGTAGACATAATAAATACCTTTTAGTTGTACAAAAAAACCGGGGAATTGCTCCTCGGCATGGGTTATCACCATCGCGATATTTCGCGACGGTGCAGGACTAAGGTTTCTGTTTTCTTGTGAAATAAATTAGCCAGGCAAACACCTGTGATATATGCCGGCTATCTAATTAGTAATAACTCCAATTTTCTCCAGAGGATTAAATAACCCGGCTGAGTGGAGTCAGTGAATCAGGATCTAAATTTCAATAGTCCGAAGACCATTCTTGTGCTGATTAGTTATTGCGGATATTTCGGCCAAGTCACATTGAAATTATGCTGTTTGACGGTGGTAATACGTCTACACAGCAAATTACACGGCTATAACAGCGATAAGGGCAGTACTTAATCTGTCAGACATAATTCCCTCTCTATCTCGCGACGATTTTGCAACCCTTTCCACGACTGACCATCAGCATATATCCAGCGGCGTAACTCATCGCAAGCGCCTTTGATGTCGCCAGTATTGAGCTTTTTAAGCAACGTAGATCGGATAAACGCATGCCGTCCGACATTATAGGTGAACGAGTACAGAGCCGCTTTCTGGTATTGGCTTAGTGGGATTTTCACAGCTGCATCAACAATGCGTTGTACCGGCGCCAAGTCTTGTTGCAATAAAGCATCGCATTCCGCATCAGAATATTTTTTACTGGGGATGATATCTTTACCAGTGTGGCCATCGCATACAGTGAGGACATTGACGACATCGTAGTAAGCCACATACTTACGGCCCTCTAACCCATCATCACCACCCAGTAATACACCGGCAATAGCCAGTGATCCGAAAGCAGAAACACCCATTAACTGACTGCGAAGAGTTGGAGACATTTTATTTCTTCCGTAATTGAAATTCTTTTCGCTTATAGTGCCAGTTAACAATAAAGGTTCCCGTCGTGCAGACAATGCCGACGACCATGGCCCATTCGTTTAGAGATAACGCACCAATCGTTGTTGTTAACCCGCCGAACCACAAGGATATCGCGCTGGAGTATTTATCCATCTTCATTGTCTCCCCCTGCCAGTTGGCCTGGGCGTATATTTACTGCTTTTGGAAAATAGCTCGCCGCCGTGCCCCAGCCAGACACAGAGATTATTTGAGGATAATTGATGCTGGCGTTGAACTATAAAAACCACACAAATAGCGAGGCCTAATAATTTAAATTATTTTGCAAAAAATACAGTCTTTTTCGGCGATAATAAGCCAACAACATAGACAAAAGGAAAACTGCTCGATGAATACCGGTTTTATTCTGCTCTGTATTTATGTAGTTGGCGTTATTATTTCTACTTTCATTATTTTCCCGCTGACACGTGACCAGAGCTTAGTAGTAAGGTGCTTATCATCGCTTTTAATTGGTATAACCTGGCCCTTAAGCCTGCCCGTTGCCCTGCTGCTGTCGATGTTCTAATTAAGACGCGTTAGGAACTGAGACCAAAAGTATCGGGACTCATCAAATGCTCGGGGATAAAATGAAAAAACCCCGCCTGAGCGCTGAGGAATCCCCAGTAATGGGCGGGTAAAAAAGACAGGCATAGAGTTTTGTGATCTACTGATTGTGCTACCAATTCAATGAGATCACCTCTATGCCTGCTCGCCAAGTATGTCAGAACTTCTTCCGTGATGCTTTAGCTCCCTTTCACAAATACCGACAAAATGCTTTGCTCGATGCCACCATTGCGTTAATCAATGGCGCATCGCTGACACTGACCAGTATCGGACGTTATTTACCCGGTGCGGCTCAGGTCAAAAATAAAATCAAGCGTATTGATCGTCTGCTGGGCAATGAATCACTACATCGTGATATTCCTCTGATTTTTAAAAATATTATCTCGATGCTGACACGGAAACTCTCTCTCTGTGTTATTGCCGTTGACTGGAGTGGCTATCCGTCTCAGGAGAATCACGTGCTTCGCGCCAGCCTTATCTGCGACGGGCGATCGATACCTTTATTAAGTTGGGTTGTTCCATCAAAAAAACAGCAAAATACGCAGATACAAAAAGACTTCCTCAATGCTCTTGCCAGTGCAGTGAATTCGCAGGCCAGAGTCATCATTGTCACTGACGCGGGGTTCCAGAATGCCTGGTTCCGGCATATAAAATCACTCGGATGGGATTTTATAGGGCGTATCAGGGGCAATACCCAAATGCGGCTAGGCAGCAAAGGCGAATACTGGTTCAAACGTCAGGAATTACAGGCCAGCAGTAAACCGGAATATCTGGGCCCCGGAACACTTGCCCGCGCAGTGTATGCCCAGTGTGACGGCCATTTTATCTTCATAAAAAACATCAAAAGGAAGAAAAATAAGCGCTCTCGTTGTGACATAACCAGACCAGCACAAATAAAAGACGCGCGCTCCGCTGCAACAGAACCGTGGCTGCTCTTCAGCAGCACAAATGACTTTAAACCAAGAGAAGTCATGAAGTTATACAGTCGCCGAATGCAGATCGAGCAAAACTTTCGGGATGAAAAAAGCGAACGCTTCGGGTTCGGCCTGCGTGCTAGCTACAGCCGTTCAACAGGAAGAATGCTGGTGCTGAGCCTGCTGGCGACACTGAGCACAATTGTGCTGTGGCTTCTGGGCTATCACGCTGAAAATAAAGGATTACATCTGAGGTATCAGGCCAACAGCCTTAAGTCACGACGGGTTATATCTTATTTGACATTAGCGGAGAATATCTTGCGACACTCTCCGCTAATTTTAATGCGAACGGCACTGGATACCGTTCTTAACCACCTCGCCAGAACCTACCGAAGTATGGTGTTGGTTTATTAGCGCTGATTTACTGGGGATCCCTCAGCGCCTGAGCGAGGTTTATTTGACTGTGTGAGTGCAACTGCACAACCAACTGTTATCAGACTAATGCACTTTTTGCGGCCGCACCAACACTTTTATCATAAAAAATTAATTTTGTATTTCGGCGTCCATCTCAAGGCGAATATCCATCATGGCAAGGCAACCATCAACAAAGCCCTCAGCCAATTGTAGATTTATTCTTATTGCTCTTTCGTCTTTCTTTTGTTGCCGTGCAATAGCACGTTTGGATTGATTATAGACATAGTGCCGAATGACCAATTCCCACTCATCATACCGATGACTTTTTAAGCGAGAAACGCACCCATCAACGGCTAATCCATCATCATCACAACATGAAAGTCGTGATGAGGTGGTGTACGGGAGTAAACCTTTAAACCCTGCGGCAATAGAGGAATAGTCAATACCTGAATTATCTTTAGCCCATACACCCCAGCGCTCAAGAACAAGTTGAATATTACGCCTTGGTTTTTTCTGCCCTGACGGGAAGTTTTTCGATATTCGCATCATAACTCTTCTTCCTTCCGTGAAATATACTGTGTGTGCATAACGCCCTCATCCTAATTAGGGTGAATGGTGGCGCTATTAATTAAATGGGGGAGTTTATGGAAGATATGCCATTTCCAGGCCCCTGCCCATTTGGAGGTTTAATTGCACAGCGCGGCAATACATCACAGTATTCGAGGCGAGTTATAGAGTCTGCGTGCTTACCTGCCCACAAGCTGCTATAGCGAATATGTTTTGTTAAATAGTTGACATGGCTGCATCTCAACTTGATTTTATAATGCAGAGATTCCCTAACATCGGGTATAGCCGACGTCAGCATAGTACTACCAGGTTTAATAAATGATAGTTGTGCCATCTTGCCCCCTTGGGTGATGACACAACAACTGCTTAGGTTGTCAGTTGTTCAGGCTGACAGAGCTATTATTCCGTCAAACATCGGGCATTGAAATTGTATACCCAGCTATTTCCGCCAGTTCTATAAATACCGGCAACGTTGCGACAAACTGGTTATCTTGTAAATGTTCAACACTGACTATCTCACCATGCTCGCAGCGAATTAAGACCGTACCATCCGAAGGCAGAAGCTTAATCAAGTTTTCTATAGGAATCATTAGGGTAACATCCTTATATTATTAACCCCCGATAGGGGCCCCGATTAAACTCGATTTCATTGCTAACAAAGTTAAGTGAAGCCACAGATTAGCAATAGCTGACATAACCCAGCTATGCTGTATCCATAAAGGTAATGAGCAACCGCATATCAAATCGATCCTTCCAACAGCTACCTTTTAATTACTTCCAGACTCAGCCTGAGATAACTGTTTTTGTCATGGTGGTTGCAACCTTTGTCATGATCAACCGCCAGATTAAATCATAGGGTTACACCAAAATACAACCTATGAGTTATTTATATTGTTAACCCTTTGGTTTATAATTTTGAAATGAAAGAAGAAAAAAACTGTCAAGAACCGCCTATCGCGGCTCGTCTTTATCAGATAATGAATAAAACCGGCGTAAACAAGTCGGGACTTGCTCGCATCTGTGGAATCAGCCCCCAAGCAGCTGGTCGTTGGTTCACGAAAGGAAGTATAAGTAAAGATTCGGCATTAAAACTATCTGAAGCTTTTGGCGTTTCCCTTTCCTGGTTACTCAGTGATGAACGTGATAGTGATGATTGCTCTATCTTTCAGCCCTTGGTACTCAGTGAAAGACAACGAGAGTTGCTGAATTTGTTTGAGCGCTTACCGGAAAGTGATAAAGACAATCATATTGAAACCCTTAGAATCAAAGTCGAAAATTACGATCGATTATTCAATGAATTGTTGGAGTCCAGAAACCTCAAAGGGTTACCCAAAAAGTAGAAAATCAAATAACTTAATCAGCGCCAGAGCCAGAGTCAGTTTTTTTTCACCTGTAATTAAAAAAGAAACCCTATGGTTGATTAAAATAAAATCCATTGATTGATATTAAAATCAACCTATGGTTTAATTTTCATATCAACGGCACAACAGCCGCTTAGGTGAGCAAGTTCTGACAATCTGAAAGCAGATAAGCAGATAAGTAGATAAGTAGATAAGTAGATAAGTAGATAAGTAGATAGTTTGGCGGAATCAACATAAATAGCTGTTGTCTTTCTCAGTCAACAGTACCTGGCTATTACGCACGGCGTCTATTGGCGTTAAAAGAAGAATTACTACTGCGTAGATATTTTTGGTGACACTGCTGTGCTATTTTCGAAATAAAGCGAACGGCTGGGGAAAGTAAAATCTGCACCATGCTTATGAACTATATCGATAAACTTCAAATAACAGTGTTGCTGGATAGCTAGCCATTCAGCCCATACCTTCGTCTTAGTAAAGCAATAACGCAACTAATAACCAAAATCAGTCCGGCGATATTTTCCATAGTAAACTGAGCAACCATATGCCTTATGTCCTCAAACATATCTCATCACATTTGCCACTCCGTCGATTCTATAACAATTAAGAAGTAGGTCATAGAATTCGACATTTTTATTGCCGTAAAGTAAATTTTACCTTCTAGCCCAACCTTGCGTTTCCTTTATACTCACCCCAAATCATATGAATACCCCTCGTTATATCCGATACTATAATATCGATTGAAATACACATTTTAGAGCGGGTTAACAATAAAATTACTATTTTTGGTCGTAACTTAAGCGTTTTTACGGGGTATGCTAAAATCTAATTCTGAAAACATTAGGTGGTCAATCATGGTCTTTGTCATTCTTTGGTTTGTTATTGCGGGATTAAGTGAGTATTTAGTGTGGGGGCACCCCCTGCTGGCGGTGTCGTTAGCCCTGGTTTTTGTAGTGTTTGGTGGGTATTGGATTTATCGAATCAGAAAAATTCAGGTAAGTGACGAGCCTTCTGAAGAGGTGAGATCCAAGTCTATCAATAATATAAACCTTATTTTCTCTGTAGTAATGCTGGCTATTCATGCTCTTATTTTGCTGCTATTACGTTGATTAAATTATACTTTATGGCATGGTCTATCGCTAACTGTGCCATTGACTCCAGGCCGATATAAGTATCCAGGCTGCAATCACCCAGCATAATACGGCTGCCGTTAGGGCAATAGGTAAGTGCCAGTGCTCAATGAAAAAATAAAGTGATATCAAATAGATAAAATATGGAATGATCGCCCATAACCCAAAGACGATTGTTACGCGCAGTGCCTGGATGCTACGTTCACTACCGACAATATAATGAGCAATAAGTGCAAACGTTGGAAACAGCGGGATTAAACCAGCAATATAGTAGTTTCGTGTTTTCGCTAATATCCCAATCAGTACTACAACCCCGGCACCAATTAATGCTTTAAGTAGCAGGCTCATCATTGTCTCGAACGATCATAAAACAAACTGCCAATAGAGAGTATTTAACTGAAAAAAACTTTCTACGTGGCAGCATGAATATATAGGAGTGTTACTCGTTGTCACAGGTGACTATTGACGATATCCGCTTTTAATTTGAGCAAGTGTATTGGAGAAAACTTCAGCCTGAGCAGTGTCTTCTATATCAGCAATAGAACGCTCGATATTTAAGATTACTTTCCCCGCATCGGCTTGGCCGATCGCTTTGAGCAGCAGGGTCACAGTCGCTTTTAAACATGCAACTTCATTTGCTAAAGTTTCTGGGTCGGCAGAAGTGGTGAAATCTGGATTACTCATCTTTTTTCCTGAAGTAGCCGCTTGCCTGTGGACAAGGTGATATGGGTAACCCCGCACCACAATGCACATAGGAGGCATTATTAAACAATAATTTCATTATATCATAAACTGATGATTAGCTTTGATAACTTGTGCGTATTCTGCCACCAAGAGCACAAACCAAGGATGCGCTGATGTCGGGGGATACCACGGCTGACCCTTGTTTTTATCCCGGCAGGGTGCATTAACTTAATTAAGAAAGATTTGTTTATAAAAAACATGCCATTTTTGTGCTGATTAATAAGTGTCAAAAGCACTCATTTATAAGGTGAATAATGTATGGAAAATAAATAAAAAATAAGAATAATTCCTACTATTAAGAATAGCACAAAATTATCTGTTTTTTAGTTGTATCAATGTGTTGTGTTTCGTTGCATAAACATTAATTTTTTGAGGCAGCAATTAATTTTTTCCGGAGTGGATACATAGTGACAAGAAAAGTCTTAAAAAACTTTTCTTTTTTATCATGACATTAATCGAGATACCTACGATTTTATGTACATAGTGAAAATGATGATAAAAATAATATCTGTCAAACGATATAGATATGAATTTGCAATTATTCTGTATTCATTATTTGCGCGAAAACAAGTAATATCATTGTCGTAAGTAAAGCGTGATTAGGTTACTCCCTTATTTTTGGAGAATTTTCTTTGATTAGCGTTCTTCTTGTTGATGACCACGAACTGGTGCGCGCAGGGATACGACGCATTCTTGAAGACATCAAGGGTATCAAAGTAGCGGATGAGATGCAGTGTGGAGAAGATGCGGTAAAATGGTGCCGTAACCATATTGTTGATATCGTTTTGATGGATATGAATATGCCCGGCATCGGCGGGTTGGAGGCAACTCGTAAAATTTTACGCTTTTCCCCAGATACCAAAGTTATCATGTTAACTATCCATACAGAAAATCCGTTACCTGCGAAAGTTATGCAGGCTGGTGCTAGTGGATATCTGAGTAAAGGTGCGGCACCTCAAGATGTGGTTACTGCTATCCGAGCGGTGCATTCGGGGCAACGTTACATTGCTTCTGACATTGCACAGCAAATGGCTTTAGGGCAGTTAGAACCGCCGACGGAAACACCTTTTAGTTGTTTGTCAGAGCGTGAGTTACAAATTATGCTAATGATAACGAAAGGCCAAAAGGTGAATGAGATATCGGAGCAACTTCATCTGAGCCCGAAAACTGTGAACAGCTACCGCTATCGGATGTTTAGCAAGCTTAATATTAGTGGTGACGTTGAATTGACCCATTTGGCTATACGCCACGGTTTGTTTAACGCGGAGACGTTATCTAATAGTGACTGATTGTTTTGATTCTAAAGAGTTTTTAAAAACTGTCACCAGCCAACCTGGTGTTTACCGTATGTATGATAAGGCGGGGACAGTTATTTATGTTGGCAAAGCAAAAGACCTTAAGAAGCGTCTGACGAGCTATTTCCGTGCTCATGTTGCCAGTCGAAAAACGGAAACTTTGGTTAAAAATATTGCGCAAATTGACGTCACTGTCACACATACAGAGACTGAAGCGCTACTGCTTGAGCATAATTACATCAAGCTTTATCAACCTCGTTATAATGTACTATTGCGGGATGATAAATCGTATCCACTCATTTTCCTCAGCGCGGACAAACATCCGCGTCTAGCCATTCATCGCGGTGCCAAGCATGAAAAAGGGGAGTATTTCGGACCATTTCCCAATTCCTACGCAGTGCGCGAAACTTTAGCATTACTGCAAAAGCTATTTCCGGTCAGGCAATGTGAGAACAGTGTCTATCGCAACCGGTCACGACCTTGCCTACAATATCAAATTGGCCGTTGTTCTGGGCCATGCGTGCCAGGATTAGTGAGTGAAGAGGAGTATCAGCGTCAGGTCGATTATGTTCGTCTGTTCCTATCAGGCAAAGACCAGCAAGTATTGACGCAACTGATTTCTCGCATGGAAGAAGCGAGCCGATTGCTTCACTTTGAAGATGCGGCACGTATCCGTGATCAAATACAGGCTGTACGGCGAGTTACGGAACAACAGTTTGTTTCTGGCGATAGCGAAGATCTCGACGTGATCGGTGTGGCGTTTGATGCCGGATTAGCCTGTGTCCATGTGCTATTTATTCGGCAGGGAAAGGTTCTGGGAAGTCGCAGTTATTTCCCCAAAGTTCCTGCGGGAACGGAATTGAGTGAAGTTGTTCAAACATTCGTCGGGCAGTTTTACCTACAAGGAAGCCAGGTACGTACGCTTCCAGGTGAAATTTTGTTGGATTTCACGCTCGCTGAAAAAGATCTATTGGCATCTTCCCTTTCTGAATTGGCTGGAAGAAAAATCCAGATACAAAGCCGCCCTCGTGGTGATAGAGCTCGTTATCTCAAACTTGCGCGAACCAATGCGTCAACGGCGCTGGTGACTCGTTTGTCCCAGCAATCAACTATCCATCAACGAATGAAAGAATTAGCCAAGATTCTTAACCTTGATGAGATAAATCGGATGGAATGTTTTGATATCAGTCATACGATGGGGGAGCAAACTGTCGCATCTTGTGTGGTATTTGATGCAAATGGCCCTGTACGTTCAGAATATAGGCGCTACAATATTAGTGGTATCACTCCGGGTGATGATTATGCTGCTATGTCTCAGGTGCTTAAACGCCGATATGGTAAGGCATTAGATGATAAAAAGATCCCGGATGTTATTTTTATTGATGGCGGGAAAGGCCAGTTGTCACAAGCTTTTGACGTTTTTGCTTCACTCAATGTTCCATGGGATAAACAAAAGCCTTTATTAGTTGGTGTTGCCAAAGGAAGTGACCGAAAAGCAGGGCTGGAAACATTATTCCTGGCTGCTGAGGGGGAGGGTTTTTCATTGCCACCAGACTCACCCGCGTTGCATCTGATTCAACATATTCGTGACGATTCTCATCATCATGCCATAACGGGGCATAGGCAGCGTCGCTCAAAAGTAAAAAATACTAGCGCATTAGAACTAATAGAGGGAGTAGGCCCTAAACGGCGGCAAATATTGCTGAAGTATATGGGGGGACTGCAACCTTTACTTAACGCTAGCGTCGAGGAAATTGCAAAAGTGCCGAGTATTTCACAAGCATTGGCAGAAAAAATCTACAATGCATTGAAACACTGAAGCTAATGTTGCACCATACTCATAATATCCACACCAGCCAGATAGTTATCGTAGCATGATGCAATTGAATATACCGACTTGGCTTACCCTGTTTCGTGTAGTACTCATCCCATTCTTCGTTTTGGCGTTCTATCTGCCATTCGTCTGGGCTCCGATGGTTTGCGCCATCATATTTGTGTTTGCAGCTGCAACCGATTGGTTCGATGGCTTTTTAGCTCGGCGCTGGAAACAGACAACCCGCTTTGGAGCTTTTCTTGATCCAGTAGCGGATAAAGTGATGGTGGCCATTGCGTTGGTCTTGGTTGCTGAACATTACCATGTTTGGTGGATCACTTTGCCAGCAGCAACAATGATTGCTCGTGAGATTATCATTTCTTCCCTCCGTGAATGGATGGCCGAAATTGGTAAACGTAGCAGTGTTGCGGTCTCATGGATTGGTAAAGTCAAAACAACTGCTCAAATGGGCTCATTAGTTGGGCTACTTTGGCGACCAGATCATAATATTGAACTGGCGAGTTTTGTTCTCCTCTACATTGCCGCGGTCCTGACATTTTGGTCAATGTTTCAATATTTAAACGCTGCCTGGAAAGATTTGCTCGAACCTTGATCGAAGCGCCGGAAAAAGCAGCAAACGAACGAATTAGTCTGATAATTTTATTGACTCATCGCGTCAGGTAAGTAGAATGCATCGCATCAGACGGCAGCAACGAAATGCCGAAAGATAGCAAAAGAATCAGTAAGTTCTGATGTTGCGGGAATAGCTCAGTTGGTAGAGCACGACCTTGCCAAGGTCGGGGTCGCGAGTTCGAGTCTCGTTTCCCGCTCCAAATTAGTAGGTTGGCTTCAAGCGAACCTCAGTAGTAAGGCAAAGAAAAAAGGCGCGTTGGCAGAGTGGCCATGCTACGGATTGCAAATCCGTCTACCTCGGTTCGACTCCGGGACGCGCCTCCAGTTTTCCAGAGCCCGGGTGGTGAAATCGGTAGACACAAGGGATTTAAAATCCCTCGGCTTATGGCTGTGCGGGTTCAAGTCCCGCCCCGGGCACCATGGAAACAAAATCTTAGTAAAACAAAGTAGTATGAGTATGTCGTTAACCGCCGAGAGGCGGTTTTTTTGCGCCTGAGATTTGGCAAGCGGCAGCAAAGTGACTACAAAATGACTACATTGTGTCTACGGCACTTTTCACACCCTCAAGGCTACCCCCCACGCAAGCACGATAAACAGCCAGTTATCCCCCAACAAGATATTAATTACACAGAATTTTGATATAAAAAAACCTGCAATTCGCAGGCTTCTTTAATTACATCCACAACACGCCTTGATTCCCTTTAGGGTGGGGCGGTACAGCATTAATTATTCCCGGTTCCATTATCGTTTCAACGATAGTTTCATGGGTCTTAAAAGTTTTGCCGCAATTAATATTGGTGCACTTGTAATGGTCTAATCATTCCGGACATTTTGTTAGAGATATAATGAGCAACACTAACGAGGTGAGAATGCGAAAAAAATCATTTACTCATGAGTTTAAACAAGAGTGCGTCAACCTGGTTCTTCAACATAAGTACCCGGTGACTCAGGCTGCTGAAACAATGAATATTGGCCTTTCAACCTTACAACGCTGGCTACGGCAGTATCGCGGAGAGAGCCGCGGAAATACACCGATAGCCAGTGCTATAACACCGGAACAACGCCGAATACAAGAACTTGAAAAGCAGGTGCGGCAGTTACAGAGCGACAATGACCTGTTAAAAAGGCTTCGGCCTTCTTCGCCATGGAAATGAACAACGACAAAAGTCGCGGTAAAACTGAAGAAGGCTGGTGCAAATATCCAACAGGTATGCCGCTGCTTGTCGCTCACGCGCAGCGTGTTTTATGCCCGTAGTCGTCGGCTAATGATCAAGCCCGATGTTCTGATGTTGCACGCGGCGGCTAAGCATGTTCACGCTGAAATGGATGCCACATATGGCAGCCGGCGCATGTGCATCGAGTTACGGGAGCAAGGTTTTAACGTGGGCAGATACCGCGTTCGGCAGATAATGAAAAACTTATTACTGGTAGCTAAACGACCTGGGCGTCATCGCTATCCAGGCGGTGGAAAACCCGCTGTCGTGGCCGCTAATCTGTTGAACCGGCAGTTTAATCCAGAGACATTGAATACCTGGTGGTCAGGTGATATTACCTATCTGCGTACCGCTCAGGGCTGGTTATATCTGGCTATCGTGATGGACTTATGTTCAAGAAAAATAGTGAGTTGGGCCTTCTCAGACAAACCGGACAGCGACTTGACTGTCCGGGCCTTAAGGCTGGCCGTAAATAAACGCCGACCCACAGGGTCAGTGGTGTTCCATAGCGATCAAGGGGCGCAATATACCAGCGCGCAGTTCCAGTCCTGCCAGCAAGAACTGGATGTTACAGGTAGTATGAGTCGAAAAGGTAACTGCGGATAATGCTGTTACGGAAAGGTTTTTCCGCAGCCTGAAAGCAGAGAGGGTTAACTATCGTCGTTATGAAACCCGAAGTCAGGGTATCGCTGATGTTATCGATTATATCGACAGCTTTTATAATCTGAAAAGGCGGCATTATCGGCTGGGAAATATATCGCCGGATGAATATGAACGCCGATTACAACAATGTGCCTAAATCCGTGTCCGGTTTTAGTTGACCGTTACAGATGGAGCCAGGCGTACCGCCCGACTATTTGGTCTTGACCACGGCACGGTTCGCCTCTGGACCGAGCACTGGAAAGCCAGCGGAGAGAATGGCTTCACCATCACGACCAAAAAATATTCCGCTGCCTTCAAAGGGTCGGTACTTCTCTGGATGCAGGATAATCATCAGTCCTCCCGCAAAGCGGCCGCAAAATTCAACATTGCGACAGCCTGCACCATCAACAGATGGGCGCGACTTTACCGCGAAGGGGGTATTATTGCGCTTCGCAACAAACCCAGAGGACGACCGACTATGTCAGGGAAGAAAAGCATTCTGCTCAGGAAGCAACGGCCCCTTACCCGGAGTTCCGTAGCATAGAAGAAGAGCTGGAATATCTGCGTGCAGAGAACGCCTACTTAAAAAAGCTGCGTGCCTTGATTCAGGAGAAGCAGCGGAAAAAACGCGAATAATCACTGAATTAAGGCATCTGTATAAACTGGCGACCTTGCTTTACGTGGCCGAACTTCCGCGCAGCACCTTCTACTGGCAGGTAAAATCCAGTGGTCGTGAAGAGACTTATGCGGATGAGAAACAAAGAATAAAAACCCTGTTTCACCATCATAAAGGTCGCTATGGTTACCGCAGAATAACGCTGGCCCTACGCAATGAGGGCGGGAGTCTTAACCATAAAACCGTACGAAAACTCATGCGGCAACAGCAGCTTGCATCTAACTTGCGTCGTAAAAAATATCAGTCATATCAGGGTGCCTACGGTAAAGTGGTCCCTAATATACTTGCTCGAAAATTTACTGCCGAAGCCCCTAACCAGAAGTGGGTAACGGATGTGACCGAGTTCAACGTCAGGGGTAAAAAGCTGTATCTGTCACCCGTGCTGGATCTGTATAACAGCGAAGTCGTTGCCTGGCAGATGGATACGCATCCCGGAATGAACCTGATTGATAAAATGCTTGATGATGCGCTACAGAAGTTGAACTCAGGCGATGAACCTGTACTTCACTCGGATCAGGGCTGGCAATATCAGATGGCAAGCTATAAGAAAAGGCTGGGGTCTGGCGAAGTAAAGCAAAGTATGTCGCGCAAGGGCAACTGCCTGGATAATGCTGTGATAGAAAACTTTTTTGGTCTGCTGAAGACTGAATGCTGGCACAATGAAAAATACGAAGATGTAGAACAACTGAAAAAAGCGGTGGATGAGTATATCCATTACTACAACAACGAAAGGATCAAAGTAAAATTAAACGGCCTGAGTCCGGTGCAGTACCGAAATCAGGCCATGTCAACCGCCAGGAAAAGTGTCCAATAAATGGGGTTCACTTCACTCAGGTGGGTTTTCACTATCTGAGATGATTAGAATCGATACCCTGCACCAAGCATCCAGGTGCCAACTTTTATGCTATCGAGTTTGGAGTATTCATATGAAGCGTCAATGACAAAATTTGGAAGTGGGTTGAATTGCACCCCTGCCCCGTATGCCATTGACGTCTTACTTGCACTGATTGATTCATCAAATACAGATGCCTTAACCTTTCCATGAGCGGCCCCCAGTAATCCATAAAGGCTAACATATTCGTTGATGCGGAAAGATGGCCCCATTGTTACTGAATAGTAATCAACATCACCATGACCAAACTTATTACTGCCATAGAAGAAATCATATCCCTGATGAGTATAAGCAAACGAACCTATTACTCCCCAGTTATCATCGAGTTCATAACGGTACTTCAGGTTAAAACCTTTAGGGTCATTATCCAATGTATACCCATTTTCTTTTACATGGCTTTGCGCATAACCAATAGAAATACTACTTTCACTCGCAGCGTACACATTAACAGACGCAATTGATAAACAGGCTATTAGAGAACTAGCTAGTAATGTCTTTTTCATAAAAATAATCCAGATTGTTATAACAATACTAATACAATAACCATATCACTGACATGGCTGATGATATAATGCCAAATCCATGATATATATGTAAATATGGATATTGATACAGTACTGTGAGCTTACCTCAGCTTTATCCCATCAGTCACTTATTCCTGTATTTTTGTTCTGTAGTTGATGAATACTGGTCATAGCTCAATGCTCTTTAAATGGATATATCGCCGACTGACTTCTGGACACCCATGTTTATGATGTAATTTTTCTGATTTCAAATTGGGAAGCTCCTTTAATAGAGGCTCTGTTTTATTACTGGATGTCACAGTAATTACCCATGTGACTTCCCAGTCCTGGCAAATACATCTGAAGCTCATCTATCATGCGTTTTCGTGCCGTAAGCAATATTTGCTTCCTTCCACCAACGTCCCATCGAGCCATTTTTCTGGCACACTGGCTAATCTCTTGGGCTTCGGTATTGATGATGTGATCCAGTTTGTTCAGGTGAGACATGGCGCTCAACCCAAGACGGACGACTGTTCTGAAACGTCGTAAACTTCAATTTCAAACTCCGGCTTAATCCATGCTGCATATCGGATAGCCAACAGTTCAACACCCCATACACCAGGCTCATCACCACCTTTAATAACTCTAAGTGGTTGATTTGTTTCCAAAGCACTTTTTTGTGCTTTGGCCTCAAGTGCTTTTACCAAGCGTTTTATCTGCGCACTCCGAAGAAATACACTTGGTCTTTGTGACTCCGTTGCTTCTCCATTAGCTACAGCAGCCGTGTGCAAGTCGTTGAGGTTGTAGCGCCCCTCTTCGTCAATACGAACGGAGACACCATTTACTGATACTGTTGGATATTGCATGGTGAGATTACCTTCATAAAAGAGACCTCTGCTCACCAGAACGACCACACCCGAGCGCACCATGCTGCGATGGCGTTCTCAGAGGTCGCTTTTGTGAATGGTCTCGGGTTTAAAATACGCGGTGAGTGCGTGGTGATTTACTGCCACAAAAAAGCCCCGCGATTGCGAGGCTAATGGGGGAACTATTCGCTCTGTCTATTCGACACTTTTTGGAATCTATTCAAAAAATTGTTCAACGGTCGCATACATGGATATGGATACCCCTCTCGCATGAAAACAACCCGATTTTCTTCAATAGCAGTTATAGTCACAAGCGCACCATGCTCATCTTGGTATCGCTTGCCGGGACGCGGTAAATCAGTCATTTCAAACATAAATTCTGTATATGCTCAAATATGAATAATCACGAAAAGTTAGCGACAGAATTATGCCTTGGTTACTTTAGGGACTCAATCCTGTACACATAAAGACGCCCCAACGTTGCAATTCAATTACCGAGACACACTTTATTGATGTACTCCTGCAAGCCCGTTATTTGCTTTGTGGCAATGTCGATGCGCTCTCTGAGACGGAGATAATCCTGTTGAGCGGCGTCAGTAAGTCGGGGGCCGGTAGCATCATCCATGCTGGCGGTGCCGGTTTGGGGGCTGACGGTGGACACACATTGCGCGTTGAGCCGCAGCCGCCGACGACCAGCGGCAACATCAGCGCGTAAAGCCTCAATCTGAGATTTTGCATCGGCAAGTTCCTGCGTATATTTGGCATCTAAAACAGCACTTATTTGCTGGCGCTTTACCATTTCCTCAATGGTGGACTGGCGTTCACTGGCAAACCTTTCAGCCTGTAAGTATTTGCTGCGATAATGGTCTGTAGCCCAACCCAAGGCTATTAATCCCATCACTGACATCACGACAAAACCTAAAGTGAGACGTCTCATATCACCACCAACGACTTACCCATATCAACGCAGCATTGACAATAATCACACTGTTACCCGCTCTTTCATCCAGCCATAGACAAATGACTCGTTAGCCTCGCGCTTCTCAGCAAGTTCCAGATAACGCTCACCCTGCGTACAGTTCAAACCTTTCAGTAAAACAGACTCCCCTTCTTTGCCCCGATAACGCAAAAATGCTTTCAGGGCGTTTAAAGTCCGTGGGCCTATACGACCGTCAACGTCCATATCAGGGTAAAGTTTGCCACACTGGTTGAACACATTCAGCCAACGCTGAAGCATTCGGGTGGGCACTGATGGCCCCATGTTTACGCCGGTATCACACAGCTCGGTGGCAATGTCTGATGATAACCCTGCTATCTGGTCAAAGCGTGGCCCTGTCCAGTAATCAGCCTCAAGAATAGCCAGTGCAGTTTCTCTTGGCAGATTACGCATATCGCCGGTATAGCCATGCGCACGAGCTACCTTTTCAGTAATTCCCCAGCGGGTCGGGCCACCTTTATCATCGGGGTGGTTTACGTATCCCCCTTCTTTACCGAGGATGGCTTCAAAGATGTCACTTTTTGTCATGAGATGCGTCCTCCCGCCAATGTGTTAGCTTTGCAATATTTCCACCTGCACCCCATATCGCCAGACAAAATGACAAATTCAAGAGCAATTCTGCCGGGTCCGCACCGGAATATTGTCCGTAACAAATGCGTATACCTATCCACCCTGCCGCCAATATCACCAGATAAGCCAAAGCAGAATAGAAAAAGCGATAACGTCCTGTTTTCTGATAGAACATCAGACGAACAACGATAAGCAGGCAAACCAACGCATTAGCGGCCAGTATCCATTTTTGCCACTCCATCAATCCCCCTCCTTTCTGTTTGAGTCGGAGTTGAGGTGGTATTTGGACATCACACGAAGCAGGACGCTGACACAAACTGTCGATGCCACTAAAGCACCAATGGCTGGCGTCACACGAATGGTGACCGGTGGGCTAAGTTGATTCAGACCAGCATTAATCAAGGCAGCAATAATCTCTGATGCCATATCAGCACAGTAAACCCCGCCAATAAATGAAATCAGTGCAAATAACACCTGTCGCCATAGACGATGTGGACGACTGGAAAGTACATAAAGTGCCGCTCCAGCAAGAGAGCAAACCACCACTGCTGGGGTTGCCTCCGGAAACATGGCAGCAAAAGTCACCCCTGCCGAAGCGGTAGTCACCCCCACCGGCAACGTTAATGGTTCATACATGGAATATTCGATAGGAAAAAATGAAGAACGTCAGATATAAAAAAAGCCCCACCGAAATGGGGCAATAAGCGTGATATAGAAACGTAAAAGAACAGCCCTACACATTGCTGAAGCTAGTTTGTGGTGCTCGGTACTTATCCCGAAGATGTTCAGGCGCTGGTTAACCTGACATCGGGCCAATCTCAGGTGACATGATGAAAATCTCCAGCATTACCCGCGCAGTTACGCTGACACCACAATCGGCTGAACCATCGCCATTAGACAAAGAGGAATTGTGCATGGCTAGGTTTTATGGCAATGGCCCATGCGATTGTGCAGCACACCAAACGCTCCGGGCTATCCCTTCATCGCTGAATGGTGTGCTGATAACTGGAGCGGCCAGCGGGAATCGAACCCGCATCTTCAGCTTGGAAGGCTGGGGTAATAGCCATTATACGATGACCGCTTGGTGCCAACTGCCAGACTCGAACTGGCGGCCTACTGATTACGAATCAGTTGCTCTACCACCTGAGCTAAATTGGCTTAGTGGCCCTTACCGAGAAGCCCAAGTTTGTGGCGGAGTAGGTAAGAACCACACACTCTGGCTAATCCAGAAAGGGCCGGTGCTGTAGTCACAACGATGATCAAAATATTGTAAGCATCTCCAACGCATTACAACTGTTACTACGGCAGCAAAAATATTACTCAACTGAAAAAATTATTCAATAAGTCCACTGGAAACAAAAAGTTAAATTTGGTTTCTTTTTATTTCAATGGCTATTTTCCACTGTATTAAAATACAAAATCCCGCACACTGCCGAACCACATGACCTGCCCCCAGGGTTAGATACAACGCTCAGTTAGTAATGTCGGATCCTTCACTCTCAGAATTACCCTTTCTCCAGGCCGCCGCAAATTCAGACGGCGTCTGATAATTCAGCGCGGAGTGCGGGCGACACTCGTTATAATCCTGACGCCATTCACTGATGGTTTTCCTGGCATGACTGACGTCACTGAACCAGTGTTCATTCAGGCATTCATCGCGAAAGCGTCCGTTAAAACTCTCAATAAATCCGTTCTGTGTCGGCTTGCCAGGCTGGATAAGCCGCAGCTCCACGCCATGCTCAAAGGCCCATTGATCAAGCGCGCGGCAGGTAAATTCCGGGCCCTGATCAGTTCTTATCGTCGCCGGATAGTCGCGAAACAGCGCAATGCTGTCCAAAATACGCGTGACCTGCACGCCTGAAATCCCAAAGGCAACAGTGACCGTCAGGCATTCCTTCGTGAAGTCGTCCACGCAGGTAAGGCACTTGATCCTGCGACCGGTGGCCAATGCGTCCATGACGAAATCCATCGACCAGGTCAGATTGGGCGCCGCCGGACGGAGCAGCGGCAGACGTTCTGTTGCCAGCCCTTTACGGCGCAGCAACTGCCAGATACGACGGTAGCCAAAACGCCTGCGCTCCAGTGCCAGCTCAGTGATGCGCCCTGATAAATGCGCATCAGCAGCCGGACGCTGAGCCTCGTAACGGCAGGTCGACAGGGACAAACCTGTTAGCCTGCAGGCACGACGTTGCGACAGACCGGTCGCATCACACATCAACATCACGGCTTCCCGCTTCTGGTCTGTCGTCAGTACTTTCGCCCAAGAGCCACCTGAAGCGCCTCTTTATCCAGCATGGCTTCGGCAAGAAGCTTCTTGAGTCTGGCGTTCTCTTCCTCAAGCGACTTCAGGCGCTTAACCTCAGGCACCTCCATACCGCCATACTTCTTACGCCAGGTGTAAAACGTGGCATCGGAAATGGCGTGCTTGCGGCAGAGTTCACGGGCGGATACCCCGGCTTCAGCCTCGCGGAGAATACTGATGATCTGTTGGTCGGAAAAACGCTTCTTCATGGGGATGTCCTCATGTGGCTTATGAAGACATTACTAATATCGGGGTGTACTAATCAACGGGGAGCAGGTCATTGGCACTAGGGTTGGTGTGGATCTTAGCTGATAACGCAACTGCATAAAAACCGCCCCACAAAGCGCGCAGGCGTGGCGGGGATAGCATTGCGCGCAACTGGGTTTGGGACAGGTTTACATTGCTTGTCAGAGCCACGCAGTGACATTTTTACAGTATGTAATGAGAACCCCTTAGGAATGCATCAAAGGCGTTGGAAGGCTTACCTCCATCAGCCTAGGGTTAATGGACATCACGATGAAAATCAACGGTCACACTACCACGACTTTTGGCATTGAGCTGAAAATGTTCCGAGGTAAGTTTATCGGCCTGAATAGCAGTGCTGATTTCTATACTTACTGCTTGGTTGAGCTGAAAAAAGAGGGAACTCTCTCTGGAGGTGTTTTCGGATAAGTTTGGGTGAGATGGTGTTAGGCATAACACAGCTAAACCGCCAAGTCCCCGAGAGCACTCGTATTTACTACGCCGTAGCCGTTACTGTAGCCTTAGGCAGTTAAATTTTATTAAGATGTATTTTTGCTATCATGACATGGATACGATCCTTAGAATAAGGTGTAACCTGCATTACATTAAAAAATACACCAAATTTCACAATAGTATGATTTAAATGTACTTAATCCCTAAGATTAAGATGATGAATGGGATGATCTGAGGTAGTGAATTGACAATGTTAGAAGAAGTTGATGAAATCCGAGTCAAAGCAAATGCCAATCTTGATGTGAATAAAAAGGGAGAGCTAGGCCAGTTCTTCACATCGTCATCAATTTGCATTTTCATGGCATCATTATTCAATGAGCTTAAAGGTGATATTAGTTTACTGGACCCTGGTTGTGGCCCCGGCTCACTTACCGCAGCGTTTACAGAAGAAGTTATACGTAGAGGTAGTGCTCGGTCATTAGAGTTGCATGCCATTGATATTGAAAGAAAAATAAAGCCATTCTTAGATGTGGTTTTAGATAAGTGTGTGTCAGCATCAAATGCTGCTGGTATAAAGTGCAAAATATACCCACAGATTAATGACTACATAACTGCGGCTTCTGTCACCAAACATGATTTCGGTACAGAAATGTACACACATTGTATAATTAATCCCCCTTACAAAAAAATAACATCTGCAAGTGATTACCGTAAAATATTAAGTGCTATCGGTATTGAAGCTGTTAATCTATATGCTGGTTTTGTTGCTCTTGCTATCATGCAATTAAAAAAACAAGGTGAAATGGTAGCAATAATCCCAAGATCTTTTTGTAATGGCCCATATTACTTACCCTTCAGGAATTTTATATTTCAGCACTGTGCCATCAAACATGTTCATATATTCGATAGTAGAAGTCATGCATTCTCTGAAGATGATGTACTCCAAGAAAATATCATTATTCATTTAGTTAAGAACGGCATTCAAGAATCAGTAAAAATAACTTCAAGCCCAAATTCTGACTTTTTTTTCGATCAAGAAAGTAATTCTGTTTCCGCGAGCGATATGACGGTAAGAAATATTCCGTTTGAGTCACTAGTCAATATGTTAGATAAAGATAAATTCATTCATATTGCAGCCAATAATCGAGACCAATCGATTATTGACCGATTAAATGTTTTCTATACAAGTTTAAATGAATTAGGAATTAGTGTCAGCACTGGCCCTGTCGTTGATTTCCGTTTAAAATCTGATCTCAGGGAAAATATAGAACCAGGTGCTGTCCCCCTAATTTACCCTGTCCATTTAAATGGGGTAGTTGATTGGCCAAAAAAATCTAAGAAACCTAACGCCATAAATGTTTCTGAACGTTCACGTTCATGGCTTTGGAGTAATCAAGGATATTTCGTAATAGTTAGGCGTTTTAGTTCAAAAGAAGAAAAACGGAGAATCGTTGCGACTGTATATGATGGATCATTGCCTGGGGAATGGATTGGTTTTGAGAATAAACTGAATGTATTTCATATAAATAAGTCAGGGATGGATAAGGACATCGCATACGGATTAAGTGCTTTCCTTAATTCTATGTTACTCGATAAATACTACCGTTTATTTGGCGGTCATACTCAAATAAATGCAACAGACCTGAGAAGCCTACATTATCCCGATCGTAAATCCCTACAAAGAATAGGTTCATATATTTCCAGCCAAGGGTTGTCTCAAGAAAACATTAATGAAGCTATCAATACGGAGATTAAGAGATTGTCAAAGAATGATGATAAAAATCCTCTTGCTGCCCAAGAGAAACTTGATCAGGCCCTAGAAATTATAACCCTTTTAGGGATGCCTAAATCACAACAAAATGAGCGTTCAGCTCTTACATTTCTTGCACTAGTCAACCTAAGACCAGAAGGTTCATGGCAGGAATTAGAAAAACCTTTGGTTGGTGTTACTCCAATTATGGATTGGTGTAGAGATATATATGGCAAAGAATATGCGCCTAATACGAGAGAAACATTTAGACGGCAAACATTACACCAATTTATTGATGGTGGACTCGTGCTTTACAACCCAGATAAACCCAATCGTGCAGTAAATAGTCCTAAAGCTTGTTATCAAATTGCACCAGAATTATTTGATGTATTGAATACCTATGGGACTCCTCTCTGGAATAAAGCATTAGGTGAGTGGCTAATGCAGCGAGAGACATTGGTCGAACAATATGCCATGAAGCGTGAAATGCATATGATTCCTCTGACCATCGATAATGGTACTGAGATCCACTTAAGTCCCGGTGACCATAGTCAATTAATACATGATATCGTTACTGAATTTGGGCCTCGATTTGCGCCAGGCTCTCAAGTTATATATTTAGGCGACACTGGTGCTAAAGAGGATTTTTTCAGAAAAGACGCATTAGCAGATCTTGGAGTTACTGTTAATCGTAAGGGGAAACTTCCTGACGTTGTTCTGTATTGGCCGCAGAGAGATTGGTTAATTCTTATAGAATCAGTAACTAGTCATGGCCCTGTCGATGGAAAAAGACATAGCGAACTTGCAAACTTATTCAAGGATGCTCGCCCAGGACTTGTCTATGTATCTGCTTTCCCGGATAAAAAAACAATGAGTAAATTCTTCTCAGAAATTAGCTGGGAAACAGAAGTTTGGATAGCTGAAGCTCCGACCCATATGATTCACCTAAATGGCGACAGGTTCTTAGGTCCACATAACTAAAATTAATCATTCTGATGGATAACCTTAAAGAGCAATGAACTTTATAATTGCTCTTTAATTTACTTAGGATGTTCTATCCATACTCCCCCTAATTTCCTCCCACTTTTTTACCATAACGTAATCATTATAAATAAATACGTAGTCACCTTCCCTACACTATCTAACTTATTGATTTTTAAATAGTGTCCAGCTATCTAGCGTAGTGTTCAATGCACATTGTGCAAGTCGTTTCTACTTCATCTTTGATATTATTAATAACCACACCGCATACATGTATAAATACACTTGATATCTTTCCAAAAAATATTCAAAATATCAAAATAATCATGATTATTGAACTAAGGGTTTGTATGTCTACTTGGAAAGAGTACGAAAAATTTGTGAGAGATCTACATCAAGCATTACTTCACTCTGAGGTAATAACATCTGTAAAAAATGCAGGAATAGAGATCAATAAGAAAATAACTGATAACTTTGGCGTAGAAAGAGAATTTGATATATATTGGGAATATGAGTTAGCAGGAATAACATACAAGACAGTGATTGAGTGCAAAGATTATAATTCTAAAATTTCAATTGAAAAAATAGATGCTCTAAGTAGGAAAAATACGAGATATTCCAGATTTAAAACCCATATTTGCAACCAAAGTCGGTTATCAAAGTGGCGCTGAAATAAAAGCCAAACACAATAAAATTGATTTATTGATTGTCAGAGAACAAAACGAAAGTGACTGGAAAGATGCTAACAATGAACCTATTTTTAAATATATAGATTTAAAAATAACTGCAACTATCCCTGCAAGAATTACAAATATCAAACCTACCATTGATTTTAATTGGTTGAAAAATACGCCATCCATAGACCCATCAAAACCGCTATACATCTCAGAACTTACAAACAAAATAATTATAGAAAACATTGATGACAGTACATACCGATCTTTATATGACATCGAAAATTCTCTAAGCATATCTCAGAGAGGAAAATTTGGCGAGCATAAACTTGTGGAAAAATTCAATAATGCATATCTCATAATTAATGAATTAAAAATAAAAATAACGGCTTGTGAGATTACTTATGTAATACCAAATACTATAACATCAAAAAGTACCATTGATTTATCTGAGGAACTCCTAGGCGTAATAGAATATATTCACAAAAATTCAAAGACATTGATTTTCAAATCAAAAATCGTAAAAGAGCAAGGTAAGAGTCATTCCTAAATAATTATCTTAAGCCCTTCGACAATAAGGAGGGTTTACTTTCCTACATTATTAGCTCATACCCCCGAAACCCCACCACCGCCTCCCCACCCATTGACCTCTTTCAGGCGTTCTTGCAATGCGGTGAGTTCATTCCTGACAAATACCTGGCTGGCTTTTTCTATGTCACCGAAACCGCCGGTGTTGTTGGGGATAATGCCCATCATCTGTGGAGGGACGCGGTGGACGCTGAGCAAGTCGTCGCGGGTGGCGTTTTTGATATTGAAAAAGTCATCTTTAGTGGCGACTTCGCTGAGTGGCAAAATCTGAATACCGTCTTTTTTGCCATTAGGCGCATACATAAACAGGTTGCGGAAGTTGCCTAACCCTTTGGTGTCGCGCATCGCTTTACGCATCGCCTCAATATCGCTGCTACTTTGCGCGGCGTCAGTCATATACGGAATATATCCCGCATGTGCGCCGTTCTGGTAATACTTGCGGTGAAATAGCGTGGCCGCTTCATTCAGCCAGGCAGAATTTAAGCCGCTGAGATATTCCGGCAGGCCATAAAGCTCCTGATTGATATCTGGCTCTATCAGATGAAACACCGTACCAGCCGTAAACTGATGATCGACTTTGCCATTCTGCACAAACCAGTAGCAATCTTTCTGCACGCCTCGGCGGGTGTACTTAGCTGGGCTGGGGTCAAGGCGCAGCGGTTCACCCAGTTGGTTGCGACGCAGCTCCAAAAAGGCGTTACCGAATACCAAATAATCCAGCGCATAACGGCTAAATGCCTGTTGGCTAAGCATCGGATGGGGAATAAAAGTACTCGCCAGAATATTGCGTTTCACGTACAGCGGTGAGCTGTGATGCACGGCAGCCCTGAAACTACGCGCTAACCCATCAAAACTGATCGGCGGCTCATACCATTTGCCATTCCCATTACATTCGATGTAATCCAGAATTTCCCCGCTTATCCAACACCGCCGAGGGTTCACCAAAAGTGAACGCCTCAACCGGTTGTTGTTGATAGGCGGCGTGCGGCTTTAATCTCTTGCGGCCTTTGCGTTGATTCATGCATTAAACTCCAAAATATTCGGGCTATGGCGGCCATTAAAGGCGGTTAAAGGTTCATTGAGCAGCGCGTGCATAATCGCCCACGCCACATCGGCGTGGCTGGCTTCTTCGCTGCGACTGGCGGCATAAGTTGAGCGCGCACCGCTGGCGGTCATGGTCTTGCGGATGGCCATAAAGGATTGGGTGATATCGGTGTGGCCAGCGTCATATTCCAACCGGCCGCTATTGATGGTGTGCTTGGCTTTCAGCACCATAGCGGTTTTGATTTCAGGGGTGTACTTGATTTCCCTTGCGGCCGGGAAGAACTGGCGCACCAACTGGAAAACACCCTGTCCGACAGTAGTGGCATCGATGCCGATGTATTCCACACAGTATCTTTGCGTTAACTCTTCGATATGTCTGGCCTGCGCTGCAAAATCCATCCCTTTCCACTGGTGGCGTTCCAGCACGCGAAACTTGCCGCCGGGCACCAATGGCGGCGCAATGACTGCGCAACCGGCGCTATCACCGCCGTTAGCCTCGGACGGATCGTAACCCATCCACACCGGCCGATAGCCAAACGGTCGCAACGAATACGGGTTGTAATCCTCCCACTCTTCCAGACTGTCCACCATGCAGGCTTGCAACTCGGCGAACGGGAACACCGATGCCTGGTCATCAACAAACTCGCACATCAACAGGTTTTGATATTCTGACAGGCTGTATTCCAGCGCCAGTTGGTCGAGGTCGAACAGGTTGCAACCGCCAGTCAGCGCATCTTCAACCGTAACAATCTGCCGCCACTGACCATCTGCACACCGTGCGCCAGCGGCCAAATGGCTATGGCTTAAATCCAACTGGATATGATTAGACTTATTACGGCGACCTTTATTAAACAGTTCACCAGACCAGAACGAATAAGCGCTGTGGGCTAAACTCGACGGCGTGGAGAAATAGGTGGTACGCCATTTTTTGTGCAATGACATACCAGACGCCACTTTGCGCAGCTCCTGAAACTTGGGTATCCAGAAATATTCATCCAGATAGAGATTGCCGGTGTAGCTCTGCGCTGTGCGCACGTTAGTACCGAGGAAGAACAGCCGCGCACCGTTCGCTAATACCATCGGGTCGCCTTTCAGGTCAACGTCAACCAGTCGGGCAAAATCGATAATGTAGCTTTTAAACACATGCGCCTGTGCCTTACTGGCCGATAAGAAGATCTGGTTGCGGCCAGTCAACAGTGCATCCAATAGCGCTTCACGGGCAAAGAAGAAGGTCGCGCCAATCTGACGCGATTTCAGGATATTGCGGATACGGTGAGCTAATCCCGCCTGATACCAGCCGCGCTGATAATCAAAGATATTTTCGTGAAAAATGGATTCCAGTTTTTCAATCGCCGACTCGCTAAACAGATTCTTATCCGGTGGTTTCCTCTCTCCCTTATTGCGGTTCGCTACGTTGGGATTTAAATCGGCTTCGTTACCACTCAGACTGTAGCGATTGACCCGCGCCAACCGTTCAATTTGGCGGCCTAACAGGTCGATCTCCTTGAAATCTCGCCCCTCTTTAACCGCTTTCAGAATCAGTTGGATCAGCCGCGCTTCGAGGCTGCTTGTAACGGTCAACTAAAACCGGACACGGATTTAGGCACATTGTTGTAATCGGCGTTCATATTCATCCGGCGATATATTTCCCAGCCGATAATGCCGCCTTTTCAGATTATAAAAGCTGTCGATATAATCGATAACATCAGCGATACCCTGACTTCGGGTTTCATAACGACGATAGTTAACCCTCTCTGCTTTCAGGCTGCGGAAAAACCTTTCCGTAACAGCATTATCCGGCAGTTACCTTTTCGACTCATACTACCTGTAACATCCAGTTCTTGCTGGCAGGACTGGAACTGCGCGCTGGTATATTGCGCCCTTGATCGCTATGGAACACCACTGACCCTGTGGGTCGGCGTTTATTTACGGCCAGCCTTAAGGCCCGGACAGTCAAGTCGCTGTCCGGTTTGTCTGAGAAGGCCCAACTCACTATTTTTCTTGAACATAAGTCCATCACGATAGCCAGATATAACCAGCCCTGAGCGGTACGCAGATAGGTAATATCACCTGACCACCAGGTATTCAATGTCTCTGGATTAAACTGCCGGTTCAACAGATTAGCGGCCACGACAGCGGGTTTTCCACCGCCTGGATAGCGATGACGCCCAGGTCGTTTAGCTACCAGTAATAAGTTTTTCATTATCTGCCGAACGCGGTATCTGCCCACGTTAAAACCTTGCTCCCGTAACTCGATGCACATGCGCCGGCTGCCATATGTGGCATCCATTTCAGCGTGAACATGCTTAGCCGCCGCGTGCAACATCAGAACATCGGGCTTGATCATTAGCCGACGACTACGGGCATAAAACACGCTGCGCGTGAGCGACAAGCAGCGGCATACCTGTTGGATATTTGCACCAGCCTTCTTCAGTTTTACCGCGACTTTTTGTCGTTGTTCATTTCCATGGCGAAGAAGGCCGAAGCCTTTTTTAACAGGTCATTGTCGCTCTGTAACTGCCGCACCTGCTTTTCAAGTTCTTGTATTCGGCGTTGTTCCGGTGTTATAGCACTGGCTATCGGTGTATTTCCGCGGCTCTCTCCGCGATACTGCCGTAGCCAGCGTTGTAAGGTTGAAAGGCCAATATTCATTGTTTCAGCAGCCTGAGTCACCGGGTACTTATGTTGAAGAACCAGGTTGACGCACTCTTGTTTAAACTCATGAGTAAATGATTTTTTTCGCATTCTCACCTCGTTAGTGTTGCTCATTATATCTCTAACAAAATGTCCGGAATGATTAGACCATTACAGCTTTCCACGCGAGAAATCGGCGCAATAGCCTCCCACTTATCGCGCTGTTTCCAACTCTGCACCGTTGGCGCTTTCAGGCTTAACTGCTCGGCAATCTGGCGCACAGAAAAGCCCTGCCAATAAAGCAAAGCTGCCTGTCGCCGTGGGTCGCTAATGAGGGTGCCCGGAGTGATATTCATGCGCTAAAGGCTACGCCACCACCCGGCACTCATTCTTGCTGTCTCTGTTGTATCACCGCTGCGACAACCTGCTGTTGTTGTGGCAAGGCTGCGATGTTTAGAAACTGATTAGCCGCTCATGACTGGACAACAATATGGCGACGAACATGGCTAAGAAAGTCTCTAAATACTTCCGCATCGGCGTTGAAGGCGACACCTGCGACGGGCGTTTAATTGACGCCGGTGATATCAACCAGATGGCCGAGTCATTTGACCCGCGCGTCTACGGTTGCCGCATCAATCTGGAACACCTGAAAAGTTACTCACCGGACAGCACCTTTCGCCGCTATGGCGATGTCATCGGTCTGAGAGCCGACACCATTGACGATGATTCAGCACTGAAGGGTAAGCGGGCGTTGTTCGCCCAAATCAGCCCCACCGATGAGTTAGTGCTGATGACTAAAGCCCAACAGAAAATCTATACCTCGATGGAGATCCGCCCGAACTTTGCCAACAGCGGTAAAGCTTATCTGGTCGGGCTGGCGGTCACTGATGACCCCGCCAGCCTCGGCACCGAAATGCTGGCATTCAGCGCCAAAGCCCAACACAACCCACTGGCTGGTCGTAAATCTCATCCAGACAATCTTTTTTCGGCGGCAGTTGAAGTGCAATTGGAATTTGAAGATGTGGCCGAGTCAGGCGCAACCCTGCTGAATCGAGTGATGTCGGTCTTTAGCCGCAAACAAACGTCAGATAACGCCCGATTTACTGATGTGCATGAAGCCGTCAACGCCGTGGCGGAGCATGTGCAGCAACAAGGGGAAGCTATTGAGACCCGTTTCAGTGCGCTAACCACACAGATTGATCTGCTGAAACAGAATATCGAACAGCACCAGCAAGGGGTTATCGCGCTGAAAACCCAGTTCACCCATAGCGAAAACCTCAACCACAACTCCCGCCCTATCGCCACCGGCGGTGATGCGCAAGTTGAGCGACTAACCGACTGCTAAGCTAAGCCACTTATTTCACAGGATAATTATGCGCCCAGTAACTCGTTTTAAATTTAATACCTATCTGACCCGACAGGCTGAGCTAAACGGGATCGCCATCGGCGATTTGAATAAAAAATTCAGTGTCGAACCCTCAGTAACTCAGACCATCATGACCCGCGTGCAGCAATCTTCTGAGTTTCTCAGCAGCATTAATATTGTGCCAGTTGCCGAACTGACTGCCGAAAAAGTCGGCCTTGGGGTAACCGGCTCGATTGCCAGCAATACCGACACCGACGGCGGTGACGAACGCGAAACCGAAGACTTTCTGGCGCTGGACAGCGAGAAGTATTTCTGTGAACAGGTGAACTACGATTTCCACATTCGCTACAACACCCTCGACCTGTGGGCGCGTTATCAGGATTTCCAGACCCGCCTGCGTGATGCCATTATCCGGCGGCAGGCATTGGATCGCATTCTGGCCGCGTTCAATGGTATCAGCCGCGCTAAAACCTCTAACCGTAAACAACACCCGCTATTACAAGATATCGCGGTAGGTTGGTTGCAGAAATACCGCACCAATGCGCCAACCCGCGTGATGAGTAAAATCATCGACGAAGACGGCAACGAACTGTCGAAAACCATCCGCATTGGCCGCAACGGCGACTATCTCAATCTGGACGCGCTGGTGATGGACGCCACCAACAATATGATCGCCGACTGGCATCAGGAAGACCCTCATCTGGTGGTGATTACCGGCCGCCAATTAATGCAGGATAAGTATTTTCCTATCGTCAATAAAGAGCAGGAAAACAGCGAAACCCTCGCCGGTGATCTGATTATCAGCCAAAAACGTATCGGCAATTTACCGGCAATTCGGGTGCCATTCTTCCCACCGAATGCCTTGCTGATCACCCGCCTCGATAACCTCTCTATCTACTGGATGGAGGATTCACACCGCCGCCATATTAATGAGAATCCCAAACGGGATCGCATCGAAAACTATGAATCGATTAAACAGGATTATGTAGTGGAAGATTACGCCTGCGGCTGTCTGGTGGAGAATATCGAGATTTTACCCGCGCCCAAAGAGAGAACCGATATTGCTCACCTGGCTGATGCGCTACTCACTGCGGTGAACAGTGCCGCTGCGCCGATGGTTGCCGAGGGGGATCAATAGATCATGTCCAGCCCAGCCCGCCGCCACTTTATCCAACAGTCCGCCATGCTCGCCTCACAATTGCGGGATGATCCGCTGCGCCATGCCACTGGCTATGAGCTGATGCTACTTAAACTCAACGAAGATAAGCGCAAGCTGAAACAGCTCCGCTCACAACAACGCAAGGCCGAGCTGAAACGCCAATTATTGCCAGACTACCTGCCGTGGGTATCGGGCGTACTCAATGAGGGGAAAGGCGCGCAGGACGCCATTTTAATGACCATCATGATTTGGCGGCTGGATGCCGGGGATATTCCCGGTGCGCTGGATATCGCCCGTTATGCCCTGCGTTACCAATTGGTGCCGCCCGACCGTTTCACCCGCTCCACCGCCTACCTGATTGCCGAGGAAGTGGCCGAGTCTGCCAGTCGCAGCTATACCGCCAGTCAACCGGTCGATAGCGCCCCCTTATTGCAAACCCTCGAGTTGATGGAGGGCGAGGATATGCCCGATCAGGTGCGCGCCAAGCTACATAAAATGACCGGCTACGCACTGCGAGACAGTGGTCAGGGCGAACTGGCGTTGAGTCACCTCAATCGCGCACTTCAGTTAAACACCGGCTGTGGCGTCAAAAAGGACATTGAACGGCTGGCAGTGAAGTTAAAAAACGCCGCCAGCCGCTAAACCGCACGCTCCCCCGAGCCGGGCGGCACGATGGCCGCGACCGATTTTACCGAATCAACGCCATCGTCCACCGCCCTCTCATTCTGCTATTGAGGTTGCCATGACCACTATTGTTATTCCCGCGCCACGGCCCGATAAAATGGCCGAGCCGGTGATTGAAAATACCTTTTTTTGGCCTGCGGTTGACCCGATAAAACTGCGCGAGCTGTTGCGCCTTGAGGGAACCGTCACCGCCGAAAGGTTACGCTTTACCATTAAGGGGGCGATGGCTGAGGTCAATGCCGAGTTATTCGACTACCGCAGCCAACAGATGGCGGCCGGATTTAAGGCGCTGGCTGAGGTGCAAGCGGAGCAGATGGACGGCGAAAACATGCAGTTGGCTGAATATCTGCGAGCGGTGGGTGCCGTCACCGCCGCCTTGCTGGCCGAACGTTATCGCGGTTATGACGCCAGTGCCCGTGGTGATAAGCGCGCTGAAGCTATCGAAAATAGCGTGGGTGAATGGTGGCGCGATGCTCGTCACAGCATTCGCAATATTACCGGTCAGCCGCACAACATTATTGATCTCATCTGATGCGGGTTTATGCGATGCAAGGCGACACCCTCGATGCGCTGTGCTGGCGCTATTACCGCCGCACGCAACAAGTGGTTGAGCAAGTCTATAGCACAAATCCGGGGCTGGCCGAGTTAGGGGCCATTCTGCCCCACGGCTATCCGGTGGATTTACCCGATATCGCGCCAGCCGCCCAACGAGAAACCCTTCAATTATGGGATTAAAAATGGAAGAGATAACCACTCGACTCGCCCACAGCCTGACGGTGATATTAATTTTTATTGCCGCCCTCACCGCTGAAGAAATAGCGTTCTATGTGGCGACTATCGCCGCGACTGTCACCTGTAGCGTGAACTGGTATTACCGCCGCAAATGCTATTTGTTGCTGAAAAAGCGGCATGACAAGGAGAGCGCGATTGATGAATTCCGCCGTTAAGCGCTGTTTAGTGGCTGCCATTCTGGCGTTGGCGGTCACATTGCCCCACTACCCAACACTAACAACCTCCACTGCTGGATTAAGACTGATTGCCGATCATGAGGGCTGCCAGCTCAGCGCCTATTTGTGCAGCGCCAATGTGTGGACTAATGGCATCGGTCACACTGCCGGGGTCAAGCCCAACACCGTTATCAGTGAGCAACAGGTGGCGCTCAATCTGGTGGCTGACGTGCAGCGGGTCGAATGGGCAATAGCCGTCTGTATGCCAGTTGCCATGCCGCAACCGGTCTATGACGCGGTAGTGTCATTTACTTTTAACGTTGGCACCGGCGCAGCTTGCCGCTCGACACTGGCCTTTTTTGTCAATAAGGGCGACTGGCGCAGCGCCTGTAATCAGTTGCCGCGCTGGGTGTATGTCAACGGCGTGAAAAACCAAGGGCTGGAGCGTCGCCGCATTGCTGAGCAAAAGCGCTGCCTGAATGGGATCTGAGATGCCTATCGTGCTGATGCTAATGGCGGGAATGGTGATGGCGTTAGGGTGGTATACGCACCACCAGAGCCTCGCTATCGCAAACGCCAGCAACATAATTGGCGCGCTATCCGCAGAAATTGAGAACCGCGATAACACCCTCATCCAGTTGCAAGAACAGGCTCAACGTCAGGCAAAAAGCGAAAGAATATTAAGGCAATCACTGAGCGATGCCAACCACTTATCGCAATCCCGTGAACAGAAAATTCAAAGGTTACTCAATGAAAATAAAGCGTTGCGCAATTGGTCTGTTACTGCTTTGCCTTCTGACGTTATCCGGCTGCACCAGCGCCCCGCATTCGCCAATCCCAACGATTATTTACGTTGGCTGTCCGCCAGTGAACAGTTGCCCACTGCCCGCCAGTCACGCAACGGTTAACGGTGATTTAAGTGCCGATATCCGCCAGTTAGAAACCGCACTGGTAGCCTGCGGGCTGCAAGTAGAAGCCATCAAACGGTGCCAGGAACAACATAATGTTAAAACCCAAACTGCTACGCCAAGCCTTAACCGACAGTCTGCAACTGTTTCAGACTAACCCAGAACGGCTGAAAATGTTTGTTGATGGTGGCCGCATTGTCTCAACACTGGCCCCGTCGCTGTCTTTTGAAAATCAATATACGCTGACGCTGTTTATTGAGGATTTCCCCGATGATGTTGATTATCTCTTTGTGCCGATACTGGCATGGCTGCGGGAACATCAACCGGACATCATGGCAACAGAAGAAAAGCGCCGCACCGGCTTTATTCATAAGGTTGATGTGATGAGCGATGTGCTGAGTGATATCCGTATCGACTTGCAACTGACTGAGCGGGTGATAGTGAAAGAGTTGGACGGCGCACTACACGTTAACCATGAGCCGGAACCGGCTTGGCCGGGTACGCCAACACGGCCAACAGCCATCTACTTTAACGGTGAAACGGTCAAATGAATGCGCTGAAACCCTTTGATGATGCCCTGGCCGCACTGATTGCCAGCCTAACCCCAAAAGCGCGCAAGACACTGGCGGTCACTATCGCTAAACGCCTGCGCGCCAGTCAACAGCAACGTATTAAACGCCAGCAAGCGCCCGACGGCACCCCGTATGCAGCACGTAAATCTCAACCGCTGCGTAAACCCAAGGGCCGGATTAAGCGGGAAATGTTCGCCAAGTTGCGCACCGCGCGCTATATGAAAACTAACAGCAGCCCTGATGAGGCGGTGGTCGAGTTTGCCGGGCGCGTAGAACGCATGGCGCGGGTGCATCACTTTGGCCTGCGTGACCGTCCGAACGTGCATAGCAAAGATGTGCAGTATGATGAAAGGCCGTTGCTGGGGTTTAGTCAGCAAGATATTGCTATTGTTAGAAATATATTTGTAGATTCTATAAACTCAGCAACTAGCTGATATTAAAAGGGATACTATTGAAAATGAATAGCATCCCTTTGCCTTAAATGAAGATATTCTTTCTATCTAAACTAAAGAAATCACATGTAACACCTAATATTGCTTGTGAATGTGATGACAAGGCGGATGGGGGTACTGGATTGATACCATAAGCGAATGAGTCAAACTCTTTTGCGCAATCAAAAATGAAATTACTCACCTGAGACTTACAGAAGTAATCAGCTAGAATCTCAGATTTTATAGATTCAGACTGAGCCTTTAGTTCATCTTCTATTGTATTTGCTATTCCTGCTTGGGGAATAATGCTTCCAGCGAGAGCCGAGGCCATTTTACCAACTCTTTCAGTAAAGAATTTACCGGAGTTACCATATCTGAACCCAACGTCCAAAAGCTGCCTTCTTTGTTCTTGCTCAGCAGTAAGGTGCTCACGTAATATAAAGTCTAAAGATATTAAAAAATAAGACTGTAGAATATAAATAACTCGCCAAATCGTCGGTAGTTCGGGAGAATGTCTAGATAGTGTTGAAGCACATTCGAAGAAAAAATTTATTTCATTTAATAGTGCATTGCATCCATCAAAACTAAGTGGCTCTAATAAGCGAGATTTGCTTTTTTCTAAGCGACCTTTCCAGTCACCACCAATTTTCCCATTTGATGATTCATTTAGTTTGTTTAAAAAATCCTCTTCAGTAATTCTTTTTAATTGGGACTTTTCACTTTTAGATAAACGAGCCAAAAATTTCCCGTCTAGAATTGGAACGTGATGTTTTAGCCCAAACTCTCTTACATCAGGTCTATTTTCGCTTGTTACAACTATACACCCATCTAAATCCAAAATAGATTGCAGCCCTTTAGCCCAAAATATTCTTTCAATAGCTTGAGGTGTGCGTTTATTTTTTATGTCAACATTAATTCGTTCACGACTTAATGGGGAGGTCTTACCATACAAAAGCAAATCGACATCTGTAACATCAAATTTGTTATACTTAAATTTACATCCTCTTACTACATAATACCCCATTCCGATAAAATAATTTCTTAACATCTCTTCGGTAGCATACCCTTTTGGTAATTTCTCACTCATTTACCTAGCTCCCCTAGTCTGATATCCTCTAAGAGATTTTTAGCTTGTATTCTAACTGCTTCCGTGCAATTTTTTCTTGTATACTCTCTAGTAATCTCAGGGTTAATAAACTCAGTAACTTTAGCACTCGGCAAATTAACTATTGCTTCTGCCGTTATATCGCCATTTTGAATGACCGACAAAGCTAACCTTCCTACTTCCGGCTTCAATAATCTCATTGTAAACATTCCGCCTTTCGCTGGAGTGATTCTTACCACACCTTTAAATTCCAATGCCTGGTAATCGTTACCAATTGCAGTTGCTGGCCCAACCTCTCCACCATTAATTAATTTCCCCATAAGCGATGATATCATTTGTATTCGCCCTCGATAATATGAGCTGACAGTCATGCCATAAGTCAATGAGGCCACTAATGCCTTCGCTAAATCTAAAGCGTCATCAGCTATTGTGTCCGTAAATTTTGAAAATGCTGCGGGCCTAGTTACAAAGTAATTTTTCCCCGATAAGTTACCGACAACACTAACATCAAACATACCTATCGAGTGTAATCTAGAAAAAAGATTTTCAGTCAATATCTGTGTTGCAGCTAATAGTGGTATACATCCACTTGATTCCAACTTTTCATTTAATTCAATTAATAACCTACTTTCTTCTGAGCTTAAAGAACTTAAAACTGCATTAATTTTCTTTGCGTCATTTTTCCTGAATAAGTTCCCATTAAATAACAGTTTTTCATCTTTTGATATTGGCTCAGAGTCAAAGAAGTGGAGTCCGCCTCCCATTAATAAAGTATTTTTAACTTCAATGGTAGGTAGTTTATATTTATCAGATATGTATTCAATCGCTTTGATATCTGTAATTGGCATCTCAGAAGCAATTTCTGATATACCAATTACAGCATCTTCATATACTTCATGGTTTGATTCATTAAATATAGTAGACGTATGCTCTAATACCCCCTGACCTGTTATACCTAAAACTTCAATGCCTCCAGCCCCTTTTAATATTAACCGTTGCCTCTCAAGCTCATCCAATATGGAAGGTAGTTCGGTTTTTGGGCTAATGTAATTAGCCTTAGCCAGAGCTTCAAGCCTTCTAGTATTAAGTTGCTCTTGAGTGTCAGCTGAAATGGCTGATAGTAATGAGCCGCATTTACCAGCAAAACTTATTGAATCAAAATCTTGACTTGTTGTTGTTTGGACTTTTTTTGCATGATGGATTATCCATGCCCCTTTTACTTTTTTTTTCATTATTCGATCCCAGATAAAATGATTTTGCTTTATAAAATCTCTTCATTGCTTATGAATCACAAAGTAGGTTCAAAAGAGATTTTTCTTTCTTATCAAGAAGTAATTAAGCACTTGTTGTGCTATTTATCAAACAATTTCTATGATTTGTAAGATGCATAACCCAATGACACTATTTGGGGCATGAACACTCAAACCCAAATCACTGAAATCCTGCGCCTGCTGCGCAACCTGATCCGCATTGGTACGGTGGCCGAGGTCGATCTCGACCAAACCCTGTGCCGTGTGGCGACGGGGGACAATAGCACCGGTTGGTTAAACTGGCTGACGCTGCGCGCCGGTCAATCGCGATCATGGTGGGCACCGTCAAAGGGTGAGCAAGTATTGATATTGTCTCTCGGCGGCGAGCTGGATACCGCCTTTGTGCTGCCGGGAATTTTCTCTGATCACTTCCCGCCGCCGTCGGCCTCGGCGGATGGCCTGTATATCGCCTTTCCTGACGGTGCCACGTTGCACTATGAACCTGACAGCGGCGAGTTGCAGGCTGATGGCATCAAAACGGCGGTTATCAATGCCAGTGAATCGATAAATGCCACTGCCCCCACTATCACCTGTGCTGCCTCGGTAAAAATCCTGCTAGATACACCCGAAGTGGAATGCACCCACAACCTGACTACCAGCACGTTGAACGTTAAGAAAGGCAGCAAGATGAGCGGCAACATTAACCATTCCGGCGGCAAGTTCTCATCCAATGGCGTGGTGGTTGATAAACATAACCACGGAGGTGTGAAGCGCGGTGGGGATAATACCTAGGGGATAAAATGATAATTCAGCAAATGGATTTTTCCCCCACTAAGAACCCTGTAACAAAAATCTGAAAATAATCCTTACTATTCAATTCACTATGAAGACCATGTTATTCTCCGGCGATGAAAACAACCGCTACTCCTCACGATGAGTCACTGATGACGATTGCACAAAAACTGGAACAAAAAGGCGAAGCCAGAGGCATTGTGAAAGGTCGGGTAGAAGGCCGGGTAGAAGGCAAGTTGGAAGTTGCCCGTACTATGCTAGCCAATGGCCTTGACTACGCCACGGTAATGAAAATGACCGGCCTGAGCGAAGACGAACTGGCTCAAATTTGTCATTGATACACCTGTTACCAAACAGTACCGTGTCGTGCTAATGCACATAAACACCCGTGCTGCGCCAGATATTGACTGGCCGGAGTTGCCGCAATGACAGCTTATTTTATGTTTGTCTTAAAATGAGGCTGAGTGATACCTAAAATAGATCAGAATGGCTTCCTGTCCTTTCGAAGCGAAGCAAATCATCAGTAATTTTGTAGATGATAAGCCAGTCTGGCTCTATATGTGCGTCCCTGTAGCCTTTATAATTACCTTGTAATTGATGATCCTTATATACAACAGGCAAGGGCAATTTATCGTTAATCAGAAGCGTCATAATGACTTTAAGTTTATTCATATCTTTATGGCGCTTCTGAGCTTTTTTCACATCTTTCTGGAACTGACCTGAATATTCAATTTCCCTTTGTTTAGTCATGGTCTATCAGATACCTAATTTATCAAAAAGATCATCAGCATCCTTTGCTTTATGGACATCGACACCTTTATCGCTGTTGGCAATGGTATTAGCTGTAAGTTCGTTAGGAATACGCAAATCGAACGGAAGCGCTTTTTCTCGGGCAACCTTGGTTAAGGTTATCCGCACCAGATCGGATACGGTTAAACCCATGTCAGCAAGTACAGCAGCGGCTTCATTCTTTAGGGTTTCGTCTATACGAGCACGAACAAAAGCATTTGCAGCCATAGTAAAACCCCCTTTTAGTTGGAAAGTTCATTGTGGCTCACTTGAGCTACAAAATCAAATATGCCTCATGGTTACTTTCTCGGCTCAACATTTCGTGACTGAAGCTCTTTCCTGATTATTCTCTTAATCCAGGCAGCCAGCGATTCATCACCATCTAACTTTTGGGCCTCTTCCATTTCACTACGCAGCTCTGGATCGAGACGAAACTGGAATGGTGGATTTCCTCTTCTTTCATTCATGTGTGTTGACACCTAAATTACACTTGAGTTAATGTAGTGTTGTGTAGTGACACATTACTATCACATGCCATAAATGACAATGCCCCGATGTGCTTGGAACACAACGAGGCATCTAACCACAACATTAAAAGAGGTAATGCTATGGCTGACGCTAATAGTAACATACGTGCATATTCAAAGCTCTACACCTTCCTTAACGCCCGCTCGAACACATTACTGGCTGAAATCTCTCCGTTACACCTGATCTCCGTTTTGGCTCCCACTGAATGTGAAGCCCGCAATCTGCTGGCCGGTTTCTCACTGGTGTTTGTTTCTTGCAAACCACAGGAGAAGCGCCATGTTGCCTGATACCAATAGACTTTATCCCACACTGACTGAGGTGATCGGCAAGCTGGATATATCACATTTGAGTGCTGATGACACACTGGAACTGGCAAACAGTAGCGAGGAATGTTACGCCGGATTGCTGCATGGGTTGAATTTTATCGGGGATACTTTTGTGACCTTTGCCGATAACGATGTGTTGGATTTCTCAGTAGAAAGTTTGTGCCAGTTAGGCCATTGTCTGGCATCAATCAGTATCCTGGTACCTGCCCTCACTCAATTGCAAGCATCAGCAAACGCCAAACTCACTAACAACGAGTTGGCCGAGCAATAAACCTCACCGCTTCCGCTAATATTGTCCTTAGCGGAAGCGCGATAAAACTCCTTTAACTACACCTGTAACTCGTTATTTTAACGTGGGAAATGCGAGTCGGACTGCCCGAATTGTTTAATAGCCTTATTCGCATCCTTTAACTCTGTCATCAGTGCCTTGCGATCCTGAATCTCGTTATAAGCGGTGAGAGTGTTTTCATCGGCTAAAAGCAGCGCCTTAGCTTCAGAGAATGGGATGATATCGAGGTCATTCTCAGACATTTTTTAGCCTCTTTATATTGGTGAAACCATAATACTCCCCCTAAGAACCATAGAAATCACTTTAATTCCGTTCAGGCTTTATTAGGAGTGGCTTTGGTTTAACCTCTGTCACTAAAAACCAATATTCCTATTGTCCCATTCCCCACACATCCCTCCTGAGATGTTATCCGCGCCCATTAGCAGCAAACTGACTTGAAATACTCGCGCGAATTTTGAGGGGCAGCATGACCACAACCCAATATCTCGGCATGAGCCGCAATACCGGGCGGGCCATTACCGACGCTGACCACATCAGCCAGTCTATCGCTGACATTCTGATTACACCGGTCGGTTCGCGGGTGATGCGCCGCACTTATGGTTCGCTGTTATCAGAGCTGATTGACCAGCCGCAAAATCCGGCCCTGCGCCTGCAAATTATGACCGCCAGCTACAGCGCCATTCTGCGCTGGGAGCCGAGGGTCAAACTGACTGGTATCACCTTTGAAACCACCCTTGACGGAAAAATGGTGGTTGATATCACCGGCACCCGCACAGACAGCGCGGCCCCGCTTTCATTAACCATCCCTGTGAGCTGAACCTATGGCAACCATTGACCTGAGCCTGTTACCGTCGCCGTTTGTGGTGGAAGAACTGGACTATGAAACCCTGCTGGCCGAGCGTAAAGCCACGCTGATATCTCTTTACCCGGAAGAACAGCGCGCCGCCGTGGCCCGCACGTTGTCGCTGGAATCTGAGCCGCTGGTCAAATTGCTACAGGAAAACGCCTACCGCGAAGTGATATTACGCCAGCGCGTTAACGATGCGGCCCGTGCGGTGATGGTGGCCTATGCCGTCGGCAGTGATTTAGACCAGCTCGGCGCAAATAACAACGTTGAGCGGCTGGTGATTATTCCAGCAGACCCCACGGCCATTCCACCGATAGACGCGGTGATGGAGTCTGACAGTGATTTCCGGGTGCGTATCCCACAAGCCTTTGAGGGCTTGAGTGTCGCCGGGCCAACCGGTGCGTATGAATATCATGCCAAAAGTGCTGACGGCCGTGTGGCCGACTCCTCGGCAATCAGTCCGACACCCGCTTGTGTCACGGTCACGGTGTTATCTCGCGAGGGCAACGGCGAAGCCTCAGCCGAACTGCTGTCTGTGGTTGAGGCCGCGCTGAATGATGAGAACACGCGGGCAGTAGCTGACAGGGTGACGGTGCAATCGGCCCGCATTGAAGATTATGAGATTGACGCGGTGCTCTACCTGCATCCGGGGCCGGAAGCGGAGCCTGTGCGCATTGCGGCTGAGAAGAAACTGACCGCCTTTGTCACCGCACAGCGCCGCCTTGGTCGCGACATTCGCCTGTCTGCACTCTATGCCGCGCTGCATGTTGAGGGTGTACAGCGGGTGGTGATTAATACCCCCCTGGCTGATGTGGTGCTGAATAAAACCCAGGCGGCTTGGTGCACCGACAGCAGCATCACTGTCGGGGGGACTGATGACTGACCGTTTATTGCCTGTTGGTTCTTCTGTGCTGGAAGTGACCGCCGCGCGCGCCTGCGCCGAGCTGGAAAACACCCCGGTTCCGATTCGCCAGCTCTGGAACGCTGACACTTGCCCATTATCCCTGCTGCCTTATCTGGCGTGGGCGTGGTCAGTTGACCGCTGGGATGAGAAATGGCCGGAAGCCACCAAGCGCGCGGTGGTGAAGTCCTCGCAGTACGTGCACAAACACAAAGGTACCATTGGCGCAATCCGACGGGTGGTTGAACCGCTGGGCTATCTCATCAAGGTGATTGAGTGGTGGAAGACCAACGAGACACCCGGCACCTTTCGCCTCGATGTGGGCGTATTGGAAACCGGTATTACCGAAGAGATGTATCAAGAGCTGGAGCGGCTGATAGACGACGCCAAGCCATGCAGCCGTCATTTAGTCGGCCTGTCTATCAATCTTGATAGCAGCGGCCCGCTGACTATCGCCGCCGGTAGTTACAGCGGTGATGAGCTGACCGTGTACCCCTATCGAATGGACTCAATATGACCCCTAAATACTTTGCCTTACTGACCCATATCGGCGCAGCCAAACTGGCGAACGCCACTGCGCTCGGCACCCGCTTAGAGATAACCCACATGGTTGTCGGGGATGGCGGCGGAACCCTGCCAACCCCTAGCCCGGCACAATCCAAGCTGGTGAATGAGCAGCGCCGCGCCGCCCTTAATGCCCTGACTATTGACCCGAGCAATCCCCGTCAGATTATTGCAGAGCAGATTATCTCTGAGACTGAGGGCGGGTGGTGGATACGGGAAATTGGCTTGCTGGATAAAGCCGGAGAGTTAATTGCTATCGCTAATTGCCCGGAAAGCTATAAGCCACAAATGCAGGAAGGCAGTGGCCGCATCCAGACTATTCGAGTCATTTTGGCCGTCAGCAACACTGCCGCTGTCACACTGAAAACCGACCCTGCGGTGGTGCTGGCAACGCGCAAGTATGCCGATCAGGTGAGCCACACCACCGTCACCTCAATCAGCAACCATATCCGCACCCTCAATCCGCACCCGCAATATCTCCTCGCCAGCCACAATTTATTTGATCTTAGCGATACCAAAGCGGCGCGGGCTAACTTGCAATTAGGCTCTGCGGCAACCAGAAATGTGGGTAATGCTCAAGATGAACTCATGGAAGTCGGGGCCTTTGGCTGGGGCGGCCCCTGCATTATTGCCTCAGCGGGGATCAATGCGCTGACAAAAACCGGCATGTACTGTGTCAATCAATACGCTGCCGATAAACCCGAGGACTTTGGTGATGCGACCATTCAGCATATTCAGAATGACTCATTAACCGCCCACCAATTCATTTTCTCCACCAATAATACCAGCACAGCGGCAAGAGTCAGTTATCGCCTGCGCTCTTATGGTCAATGGCGGGAATGGATAGATATTGTCACCAGTCGCAGCCAGGCATTGACCCCCATCGGCATCCCTCTACCCTACCCCGGCACCACGCCACCGGCAGGATATTTAAAATGTAACGGCGCATCATTCTATGCCCACCACTACCCCGCGCTGGCAACCTTATATCCAGACCATAAATTACCCGATTTGCGCGGTGAGTTTATTCGTGGATTTGATGACGGGCGCGGCATTGATACAAATCGCACCCTGTTAAGCGCACAAACCGACGCGCTGCAAAATATCACCGGCGGCATCAATGGGGTATCAGAGAGCATGGGCAGCGCACCCGAAAGCAACTTCAGCGGCGCGTTCGGCAAAAGCCCCGCCATTGGCAACGACAACACCCCGCACCACACCGACATCACCCATTGCGGCAGCTTTGATTTTGACGCCTCCCGCGTGGTGCGCACCGCCACCGAAACCCGACCACGCAACATCTCATTTTGCTATATTTTGAGGGCTATCTAATGAAATATGACTTTACCGTTCAACCGGCCATCTTGGATGACCATCAACTCGCCAGTCAGGCGGGATGGATAACGCTTTACCACTATGATGCAGAGAGTCTGGAATATGCCAGTGCGGGCATGGAGTACTTGCCGCTCGGCGTCGGCTTACCGGCTCACTCGGTGGCTGATGCGCCCATCATTCAACCTAAAACCGGCATGGCATTGGTCAGGGATTTAACTGCTAACCAGTGGGTGACAGTGGCAGACCATCGCCATCAAACGGCGTATGACATTGAAACCAAACATGAATCTATCATTTTTGCACTGGGGCCAATCCCCAAAAATAAAACACTGATTCAGCCAATGCATGAGTTTGACACATGGACAGGAACCGCCTGGGAAGTCGATCAACAGGCATTAAAAGCCAGCCATATTGCCGCCGCAAGCCAACAGAAAACCGCACTGATAAATCAGGTATCAGAGCACATCAACATCCTACTCGACGCCATCGCAATGGATAATCAACAGACTGATATTCAGCAATTGGCGGCACTCAAACATTACCGCGTCGCGTTAATGCGCATCAACACCAGCGCTGCACCAGAGATTGACTGGCCGGAGTTGCCGCAATAAGGGTTGATTTTAATGGGGGAATTTTTGTCCTAATTGGGGATTGAGTCTGTGCTCAATAGAGACTCATGGGGCTAATATTGTATTCAGTGAAAACGCTATGAAACTCCTTTAATTACACCTGTAACTCGTTATTTTAACGTGGAAAAATGTTTGTCCTAAAGTGGCGTTGCCTAATTGCTCGACAGAATCTCATCGGGTTATAGTCACACCGCAGCGGTAAAATCCTTTACCGGATTTGGCAGTCCGGCATAGACCAAAGCGCATGATATAGATACGGTTATATGGTAATAAGCAAGAAATGGTGAGCTGGGTGGGGGCATCGTAAGGTGCATCAGTTTTTTGGTGACTGGTCTGTCAACCCCATCCAGTTCACCCCCTACAGAGATGAAAATCTCAAGATGGTGAGTATCAATACCGTCAACTGAGAAAGACTAATAGCAACTCGGCGTAGTACAAGGAAGCACTGATGACAATTGCAGAATCACTTGAACTAGAAGGCTATCTGAAAGGATACACTGAAAGCTATCAGGAAAGTCAGCGGGAGACGATACTGAAAATCGCCCGGTCTTTACTGGCCGAAGGTGTTGATCGCACTCTGGTAAAGGAAGTCACTGGCCTACGTGATGAAGACCTGACGCAATAACGCGTTAACCCCATTCTAACGGGCGATGTTGTGTTAGACGTTGCCTTATTTCTGCCAGTTTTTCGCACCCTATTTATTCCGCTCTGTGATTGTTTTTTCTCTCTTATTCATATCGATAACTCATTATTTTAAATAGAAAAAATGTTTGTCCTAAAGTGGTGCGGAGTGATTGCTCACACTGATACCCATGACTATTATCGCCCGATGAAAACGACCCCTACACCCCATGATGCACTTTTTAAAAATTTCGTCACCAAACCCGAAACGGCTTATGATCTGCTGGATATTCACTTGCCACCCGCCCTGCGGAAAATCTGTGACCTGAAAACACTGCGGCTGGAGTCTGGCAGTTTCATTGAGAACAACCTGCGCGCTTGCTACTCGGACGTGCTCTACTCGCTCAAAACGACTGCGGGGGACGGTTATGTTTACGCTCTCATTGAACATCAAAGTTCCCCTGATAAACATATGGCTTTTCGCTTGATGCGTTATGCTATTGCCGCCATGCAGAGCCATCTTGATGCCGGACACGACCAACTGCCGCTGGTCATTCCCATGTTGTTCTATCATGGGATGGTCACTCCGTACCCGTACCCCATGAGCTGGTTACAAGCATTCAGCGCACCCACGCTTGCGGGGGAACTGTATGGCGGCAACTTTCCGTTGATTGATGTGACCGTTATACCCGATGACGAGATCATGACACATAAGCGTGTCGCCTTGCTGGAGTTGTTGCAGAAACACATTCGTCAACGTGACCTGTCCGAATTATCAGATGAACTGGTCAGGTTGTTATCGAACGGTTACACTAGCAAAGATCAGCTAATCTCTGTGATACATTACATACTACAAAATGGTGATACGGCTGAGCCGGAAAGGTTTATCCGCGATCTGGCCCACCACCTGCCACAGCACGAGGAGGAACTTATGACGATTGCACAGAAATTGGAATATAAAGCCCATAAAGCAGGCCGAGTGGAAGGTATTCAAGAAGGTTTAACTGAAGGAATACAGATCGGCGAAGCTAACGGGCTAAAGAAAGGTAAGTTGGAAGTTGCCCGTACCATGTTAGCCAATGGTCTTGACCGTGCCACAGTAATGAAAATGACAGGTCTGAGCGAAGAAGAACTGGCTCAAATTTGCCATTAAGTTGCTAGCTAAATCCATATTTTTAACAGGCGATGTTGCCTTAAACGTCGACTGTTTGCGCTGTTGATTACTCCTTTCCCTTTTTCTTCCTTACTACTTGTTACCTCTTCTATCGTTTAAAGCATTACCGCGATAACCCCCTATTTTTACAGAAAAAATGTTTGTCCTAAAGTGATGCTGGCTGATTGCACGGCAGAACGTCGCTGGGCTATAGTCACGCCGCAGCGGCAAAATCCGCTGTCGGGATTAGCGTCCCGGAATTTACCAAAGCGCACGACCGTAGACACGGCTATTATGTGCGGGCACAGTGACACCTGTAAGATGTAAGAAACGGTGAGCTGGGTGGGGGCATCGCAAGATGCGCCGGGTTCTTTGGTAGCCGGTTACGCTAACCCCGCCCAGTTCACCACCCTCTGAGGTTAGCGTCTCTTGGTGGTGATTAGTCCACCTACCAAAGAGGTTGTCATCATGGATTCGACGACTCAATACCTATCATTATTTACCTGCAATATTATTGTTACTCCCACACCTCTTTCTTCATCTGCCCCTCTGCTGCTGGAGGTGCGCTATGTACGATGACACTCCCCGCGAAGTAGAAGAACTTATCGACCATTGTCGTGCGTTGATTTACGCCATCGTGACAATTGATCGTGCCGATGCTAAAGAGGTTCTTTCTCTTATTTTGTGGCAGCAAATTGATGCGTTACGCTGCACCTATTTGCAAGATAGCGATAAGCCACTCGAAACGGCTTAATTTGTTTTAATCCCCCATTAATCATCGGATAGGTCACCATAGGAATGGATTGACGGTGAACCTATCCGCAATAGCCTTGAAGCTGTAGGAGTTGAGCTGTCAATGCATTGATATGTAAGGGTTATTCCGAGAAACAACCGGTCGAAAATACCCTAATCACTTACAGTTAGCGTTGTACCAGTTCTGGCACAACGCTATCCCGCTGCTTAAACACTTAATCCCTGCCACCCTACTCTCTCCCAAGCAACGGAGAGTGACCTCATGGGCGATTACCATCACGGCGTCCGCATTGTTGAAATCAACGACGGCACCCGCGTTATTTCCACGGTTTCTACCGCCGTTGTCGGTATGGTCTGCACTGGTGATGATGCCGATGCAGCTACATTCCCGCTGAATACGCCGGTATTGATTACTGATCTGGTCGCCGCAGCCGCTAAGGCGGGCACAAAAGGCACTCTGGCGGCATCACTGCTGGCAATCGCTGAACAGGCGCGACCGGTCACCATTGTGGTGCGTATCGCTAGCGGCAGCAACGAGGCTGGAACCTCGACCAACATTATCGGTGGGGTTGACCAAAACGGCCGCTATACCGGTATGAAAGCGCTGTTAGATGCACAGTCTGTTACCGGTGTGCGCCCGCGTATTCTTGGTGTGCCAGGACTGGACAGTCTGCATGTTTCGACCGCTCTGGCAGGTATCTGTCAGCAGTTGCGTGCTTTTGGTTATATCAGCGCCTATGGCTGCAAAACCAGCAAGGAAGCGTTGAAATACCGCGAAAATTTCAGTCAGCGCGAGCTGATGCTGATCTGGCCGGATTTTCTGAGCTGGAACACCTCCACCAACCGCAGCAGCGTAGCTTATGCCACCGCTCGCGCCCTCGGCTTGCGTGCCAAAATCGACCAACAACAGGGTTGGCATAAAACCCTGTCTAACGTCGGGGTGAATGGCGTGACCGGTATCTCGGCCAGCGTCTATTGGGATCTACAGACCGTCGGTACGGACGCCGACCTGCTAAACAAAGCCTGCGTGACAACGCTAATCCGTAAAGACGGCTTCAAGTTTTGGGGTTCGCGCACCTGCTCCGATGATCCGCTGTTTGCCTTTGAGAACTACACCCGTACCGCACAAATTCTGGCGGACACTATGGCCGAGGCTCAGCTCTGGGCGATTGACCGCCCTATCCACCCCACGTTAGTCCGAGACATGATCGGTAGCATCAATGCCAAATTTCGCGAGATGAAATCTGCCGGGCTGATTATCGATGGCAGTTGCTGGTATGACGACAACGCCAACGATAAAGATACCCTGAAAGCCGGCAAACTGTTTATTGATTACGACTACACACCGGTACCGCCACTGGAAGACCTCACCCTACGCCAACGCATCACCGATAAGTATCTGGTGAACTTTACTACCGCCATCAACCGCTAAGGAACCCTGACCTATGGCTCTGCCACGCAAACTGAAATTGATGAATCTGTTTAACGATGGCCGCGATTACATGGGGATAGTCTCTTCCGTCACTCTGCCAAAACTCACGCGCAAGCTGGAGAACTATCGTGGCGGCGGGATGAATGGCGTCGCACCGATTGATTTGGGTCTGGACGATGACGCATTGGTGATGGAGTGGTCAATGGGCGGCCTCGATGAATTGGTATTGCAGCAATGGGGCGCGGCCAAAGTTGACGCGGTTCCACTGCGTTTTGCCGGAGCCTATCAGCGTGATGGTTCCGCTGAAGTGATGGCGGTAGAAGTTGAAATACGAGGCCGTCATAAAGAAATTGATAGCGGTGAGGCCAAACAAGGAGAAGACACCGAAAGTAAAATATTCACCCAGTGCACCTATTACAAACTGACCATTGACGGCAAGGCAGTGATCGAAATTGACGTGGTTAACCTGATTGAACGGGTTAACGGTGTCGACCTGCTGAAAGCCCAACGCAAGGCCATTGGCCGCTAATTTAATAGGAACAGACATGAAAAATGCTACCGCTAACAAGAATACCGTCATGCTGGATACCCCGCTCAACCGCGGCGATACCCTGATCACTGAAATCGAAATTATCCGCCCCAACGCCGGAACTCTACGCGGGGTACGGCTAGCCGATGTGGCTAATTCCGATGTCGATGCGCTGATGATAGTGTTGCCCCGCATCACTTATCCCTCACTCACCTCCGCTGAATGCGCCCGCTTAGAGCTACCGGATTTAGTGGCGCTAGCCGGTAAGGTGATCAGTTTTCTGTCGCCGAAACAGGAAGCGTAAAGCTCGAACCTACTCTGGAAGTTGACGACCTGATGGCGGACATTGCCGCTATTTTTCACTGGCCACCCTCGGAGTGTTGGGCCATGAGCCTCAGCGAACTGGTGCGCTGGCGTCATAAAGCCTTGCTACGCAGTGGAGCCGTAAACCATGAGTAAAAACTTGCAGCTAAAAGTATTACTCAAGGTGGTAGACCAAGCCAGCCGACCGTTTAAAGCCATTCAATCCGCCAGTCAGTCCCTCACTGGCGATATCCGCAACACCCAAAGCAGCATCAAAGCGCTTGATGCGCAGGCAGCGAAAATTGAGGGTTTCCGTAAGGCCAACGCCCAACTGGCGGTCACCGGACAGGCATTAAAAAAGCCAAAGCCGATGCCGCGGCATTAGCCATTGCATTGAAAAACACCGAGAAACCCACCGCGCAACAAGTCCGGCTGATGGAGGGTGCCAGACGCGCAGCCACTAACCTGCAAACTCAATACCACGGTTTGCGCCTGTCAGTGCAGCGCCAACGCGATGCCCTTGCGACGAGCGGCATCGCCAGCAAAAATCTGAGCACTGAGCAGCGCCGGTTACGCAACAGTGCCGCCGAAGCTACAGCCGTCCTGACCCGCCAACGGCAAGTGTTGCAACGCCTGAGCCAGAAACAGGAGCAGCTCAACCGTGTCACTCAGCGCTACCAGCAAGGCAAAGCGGCGACTGAAACGGTACGCAATACCAGTGCCGCCAGTTTTGGTATGGCAAGCACCGGTCTGTATGGCACGGCAAAACTGATTGCGCCAGGGATCCAGTTCGACAGCCAGATGTCTGGCACTCAGGCAATTTTAGGGCTGGAGAAACACGACGCCAAACTGGCCGCCATTCGTCAACAGGCGCGTGATATCGGCGGTTCAACCGCCTTTTCCCCCACCGACGTAGCACGAACCCAAGACACACTGGCGCGTTCCGGCTATGACGCTGACGCCATTCTGGCCGCCACCGAGCCAACAGTAAATCTATCACTGGCCTCTGGCGTCGATATTGCCCAGGCGGCAGGCATTGTCACCAATATGCAATCGGCGTTTAACCTGCCACTTAACCAGATCAGACGTGTATCTGATGTGATGGCGAAAGGCTTTACCAACTCTAATACCAATCTAACCGAGCTGGGCGAGGCGATGAAATATGTCGCCCCGATAGCCGAGGCCGCAGGAGCCAGTATCGAAGACACTACCGCATTGCTCGGTGTGCCGGCCGATAACGGTATCAAGGGCAGTATGGCCGGTACCGGTACCAGTGCGGTGTTTAGCCGATTACAAGCACCGGTCGGACAAGCACCCGCCGCGCTAGCAGAACTTGAAGTAAACACCCGCGACGGCAAAGGTAACATGCTGCCGGTAGAGAAAATCCTCAAAAATATTGACCGTTCGTTTAAAAAGAACCAGTTAGGCACCGCGCAGCAAGCCGAATACCTAAAAGTGATTTTCGGCGAGGAAGCGATGAAAGGCGCAGTGAAACTGGTAGCAGCGGCCGGTGATGGCAAACTGGCTGAGAAGAAAAGCAAATTAATGCAGGCCGATGGCACCGCGCAAGCTATCGCTACGGTCAGAATGGACAACCTCGACGGCGACCTGAAAAAATTCAGCTCATCATGGGCCGATTGGCGTATTGAGATATTTGAGGAGCAAAACGCTGCCCTGCGCCAACTGATCATGACTGCAACCGACTGGCTGGTGAATGTCGCTGCATGGGCTAAGAAAAATTCAGAGCTGGTCGCCACCCTGACCAAAGTGACTGGTGCGGCGTTGTCACTGGTTGCCGGGTTTGGTGCGTTGGGGCTGATTGCATGGCCGGTGATGGCGGGGTTTAACCTGCTGTTGGCCGGGGCTGGCCTGTTGAGCACCGGTTTTTCACTGATGGCTGGAACCATTGCCGCCGCGCTCACGGCGCTGACATGGCCGATAGTGGCAGTAGTTGCGGCCATTGTGGCCGGCGGCCTGCTTATCCGTAAATACTGGGAGCCTATCAGCGCCTTTATTGCTGGCGTGGCCGAGGGTTTTACCACTGCCATGGGGCCAATCAGTGCCGCGTTTGAGCCGCTCAAACCGGTGTTTAACTGGTTTAGTGACAAGGTAAAACTGCTTTCGAACGGGTTCGCTGACCTGATTAAACCCGTTAAAGCTACACAGCAAACCTTAGATGTGGCGACCAACGCAGGCAAGTTATTTGGCAAGGGGCTGGCGGCGGCGCTCAGTCTGCCGATGGATGCGCTGAACACCCTGCGCAGTGGCATTGACTGGGTACTGGAAAAACTCGGCATTATTGATACCCAATCAAATGGACTGGCCGATAACGCCCTGAAAGATAACCCTTATGCGGGCGGATACTCACCCAGTGGCGGCATGCTGTATGGCGGTTATCAGCCGGTCACCGCCCATACCGGCACCACTATCGTTGATAGCAGTGTCACCACCAACGATATCAAGGTGACTATCCCACCGGGCATGAGCCGACAAGATGCCGAGCGAATGATGCTTGATGCCCTTGCCAGGAACGAACGGAATAAACGCGCCCGCCAACGCGGCCAGATGGAGAATTAAGCATGATGCTATCACTGGGTTTATTTGTCTTTATGCGCCAGACCACGCCTTATCAGAATATGAACCGCAACATTGATTATCGCTGGCCGACCAACAACCGGATAGGCTTGCGTCCCGCAGCACAATTTCTCGGCGTAGACAGTGAAAAAATCACTCTGTCTGGCGTGTTACTGCCGGAACTTACCGGCGGAAAACTTTCGCTATTGGCGCTGGAATTAATGGCCGCACAAGGCAAAGCATGGCCGCTGATTGAGGGCAATGGCACCATTTATGGCATGTTTGTGATTGAGAGCCTGAGCCAGACCGGTACACTGTTTTTTGCCGATGGCAGCGCGCGGCGCATTGAATTCACACTCAAATTGTTGCGGGTCGATGAGTCATTAACCGCGATGTTTGGCGACTTACAACAGCAAGCAGATCAGTTAATGGGCAAAGTGAAGAGGTGTTTATCATGATGACCGACCTGCCGTTAACGGCTGGAACAGATCTGGCCCCGGACTTTATGCTGACCCTGAACCAGCAAGATATCACCCAGAATATCCGTGACCATTTGTTATCCCTGAGCCTGACTGATAACCGAGGCTTTGAAGCTGACCAACTTGATATCGAACTGGATGACGCTGACGGCCAGCTTGCCATGCCGGGACGAGGCGCAGTGTTGTCAGTATTCTTGGGCTGGAAAGGCTCGGCGCTGATAGGTAAAGGTGATTTTATCGTGGATGAGGTCGAGCACCATGGCGCGCCGGATACGCTGACCATTCGTGTGCGCAGTGCTGATTTTCGCGGTTCGCTCAATGCCCGGCAGGAAGTCTCATATCATGACACGACATTGGGTAAAGTGGTGGCACAGGTGGCGGAACGCAATAACTTGCAAGCCATGCTGGCCGAGGGGCTGGCAGATATCACCATTCCTCACATCGACCAAACTCAGGAAACTGATGCCAAGTTTATCACCCGTATTGCCTCCCTCAATGGCGCGGTAGCTGCCATAAAAGCGGGTCGACTGCTGTTTATCAAACCGGGTAGTGCTGTTACCGCCAGCGGTAAACCGATTCTCCTGATGACACTCACGCGACAAGATGGCGACCAACACAGCTTTAGTATTGCTGATCGGGGTGCATATACCGGCGTCAGCGCCAGTTGGCTGCACACCAAAAACCCGAAACCAAACAAGGTGAAATTGCAGCGTAAGCCTCAGTTTAAACACCTGCGCGCGTTGCAACATCCTAAAATAAAAGCGCCCCAGAAGACTAAATCAGTGGAAGAAAAACACGGGGATTATCTGGCGGGGTCTGGGGATAACGTCTTTGTTATCACCACCGTTTATGCCACACAAAAAGCCGCCATGCGTGCCGCACAAGCTAAATGGGAAAAGCTGCAACGTGGTGTGGCGGAGTTTTCCATCACTCTCGCTATGGGTCGCGCTGATTTATTCCCTGAAACCCCTATCATGGTCAGCGGTTTTAAATCGGTCATTGACCAACAAAAGTGGATTATCAGCAAGGTAGCGCACCACCTGAACAACAGCGGCTACACCACCCAGCTCGCGCTGGAGGTGCTGTTGTCGGACGCAGCCCATCAAGTGACAGTGTAACAAATAGTTGAATTTGCAAATCCAACATTTGCATTGTCGAATTTATTGGTAGAATGCAGCAAACTGAACATATCGGGATAAAGGAATTATCTATGATGCATTGTCCACTTTGCCGCAACGCCGCCCACACCCGATCCAGCCGCTACCTAAGTGAGAGAACCAAAGAGCGGTACCATCAGTGCCAGAATATCAACTGTAGCTGTACCTTTGCCACCCACGAAACCGTCGATCGCATCATTGTCGAACCCGGTAAAAAAATCCCTGCGCCACCCCATCCCGATAGAAGTAATCAGGGTTCATTGTGGGTGTGAAATATACCCCTGCCAGCGCTACCCTACTCTACGAAATTAATATTTAATCAATTGATAATAATAATAATGTTTACACCTTTATAACTCATACGTTGAAGACGATTTATATACCCCGTACAACAACGCCATAATCTTATATGGATATCAGATTAATGAGCGTGCGCAAACTCCCGACAGGGAAATGGTTATGCGAGTGTTACCCACGAGGACGCGAGGGTAAACGGGTGAGAAAACAGTTCACTACCAAAGGTGAAGCACTATCGTATGAAAGCTACACCATGGAACAGGCCAGACATAAACCGTGGTTGGGTGAGAAAGAAGATCGCCGCAAACTGCTGGAGCTGATTGATCTTTGGTACCAACTGCATGGCTGCTCTTTAAGTGATAAAAAGGGTCGGCTGGCTAAACTGGAGATTATCTGTAAGGGCTTGGGCAATCCCATTGCAGCCGATATCACGCCGAAAGATTGGGCGCACTATCGTGATCAGCGGCTAAGAGGTGAGATAGATAATGGCTACAGCACCAGCCTGCAAACGCGGATGGTTTCTACTGGCACGGTAAACAGTGAACAGGCTTATTTGCGCGCGGTGTTTAATGAGTTAACGCGGCTCGGCGAATGGAGCCTCCCTAACCCACTGACCAATATACGCGAGTTCGATCAACCCGAGCGGGAAATGGCGTGGCTGAATGACGATCAGATTGATAGCCTATTAGCCGCCTGTGATTTGCACGGCAATCCTGAATTAACTCTCATCGTGCGTTTGTGTTTATCCACCGGTGCCCGCTGGAATGAAATTGCCAAAATAAAAGCCTCGCAGATTTCCCCCAATAAAATCACCTTTATTAATACCAAAGGTAAAAAGAACCGCACTGTTCCCCTATCAGAAGATATGTATCAAGCGCTGGCAGCTCGCAAAGGCAAACCGTTCGAACCTTGTTATAAACAGTTCTATCGGGTTATTCGGTTAGCACAGATTGAGCTGCCAGTTGGACAAATGACCCACGTTCTCCGCCATACTTTTGCCAGTCACTTTATGATGGCCGGAGGCAATATCATCGTGCTGCAACGCATCCTCGGCCACTCAGATATTCGGGTCACCATGCGTTACTCTCACTTCGCGCCAGACCACCTGGAAGACGCCATTCACTTCAACCCATTAGCCCGATTTGAGAGTGGCTGCAAAGTGGCGATAGCGGATGAAATAGCAAGCAATGAAGAGTAACGGGATAGGAGGTAAGTGACTGATATTTATGTATATGGTTGATTTTAAAAGATGAATAAAAAAAGACCGAATACGATTCCTATATTCGGTCTAGGGAAATGGCTCTTGGGAGAGAGCCGTGCGCTAAAAGTTGGCATTAACGTAGGCTTGTTCAGCCATACTCTTTAAGAGTAGTCGAGGTCATGTGTTTCGCCAACTTAGTAACAGAAGTAATTAATAACGGTTGCAAACTAATTTAAATGATACAAATTAGCCCACCAGTTAAGAAAGGTAATTATCTGTTAAATAGAAAATAAAGGCCGTAGCGACGCTCAGGTTGTCGTGCTTACTTTTCGCATAAAGTCATCGCACGCTGCTGGAAAGGTAGCAAACTCATCTTTTGGCCAGGATTCTCGCTATCATCTAATAATAAAATATCTAGCGGTTTCGCGAGGACATGACCTGCTTTCATTTGTTCTGATGCAACATCATTAAGTGGATATTGCGCTAATGTACTGGGATTTATCACAAACAAAGCACCGCCTGAACGGCATTCCAACATCACCTCTTCTCGGGTAAATGCCCATTGTTTGCCAAATTCAAACTTACTGACAGTCACTATTTTCCCAGCGGCAAAAGCATTCACGGATAGCATCAGTAACGATAACGTCAGCACCAAACCTTTCATTTCAATCATCCTCAATTAACTGATTGTTTTGATTTTCTCGCATAAAGAGGAGGCGATGCAAGCTTAACGGCAATAACTATCATGTATAGTTTTTCACTATACCGGTGCCATTGTGGCAAAAATACTCACTAAAAGTAATACCGCAGCGCCAAGGACGATTTCAGCACAGCTGTTTACCACTAACCAATAGTGGGCTTTTACTGGCAATTTACGCAGCATGGGAACAATCAGATAGCGGTTAATGATCGCTACAACAACCATAAACAGTACCAATATTGCCTTACTGAGTAATAGCATCTGATAGACGGATGTCAGCGCTAAAGAGGTCTCACGCAATATAATAATGCTGTTAATCATACCAGTGACCAATACCAACGCGACTGCCAAATGTCCCCAACTTGAAAACCGAATCAACGTCGTGATGGCTTCACGTTTCACATCATCCCGACGTGTATATGCAAGGCAAACAAGCAACACGGGCAAGCATCCCAACCAATAGCCCGCACTGAGCAGATGTATGATTTGGTTAGTCTGATGAACCCATCCCAGTACGCCATCGTGCATTGCAGCGTGCCCGGTAAATGCCAAACTAGCCAGTAGCAAGGTTGAGCAAGCCACCATCAACTGATAGTAAAAACGGGTTGTGCCGAGTAATACTACCCACATACTCAATATGGATAAGCCGAGATGCCATTGCCATATCTCGCCAAAACGAGTCCCCAACACCGCCCACCATACACTCAGTCTGTAGGTATCAGACCAGCCATCGCCCATCATGCCAGCTTGAATGGCTAAAAGCCCGATCGCTGAGGCTAGCCCCAGAAAGGTGCTGAATATAAGGAGTGGCGATAAGCGGTTTTTGAGTATCGAAGAAAAACGGTCTGGGGCGAGTACGGCGGTGAAAATACTGATACCAAACATCAGCATCACCGCCAAAAAATGCAGAAAGCGACACAGAACGAATAGAGTCGCCAGTGACATATTATTTCACTGTGAAGCTGTATGTGCCTTTGGTTTTATGACCATCAACAGACACAACATGCCATGAAACATTATATTTACCTGCTTTCAATGCACTATCGATCGGCAAAATTAATTGCGTATTGTTGGCTGGATCCAATTTCAGTTCGCCAGTTTTCACCACATCGTTATCTGGGCCTGTCACTTTCACGCCACTGAAATTCAACTCAATGCCTTCAGAGAAGCCCAGTGTCACGGCTTCTGGCGCTGAACCGATAGTGGCATCAGCAGCAGGAGATTCAATTTTCAGATGTGCGTGGGCCAGAGCTTGCTGACTAGATAACCCAACAAATAACACAATCAGTGCCGAAAGCATGCGGCAAGAAGAACGTACTTTGTGAATAAACATAATATCCCTTAATCGATGGGGAGAATAATCAATCTGCTACCAACCATATCCTATATTGGCAGCGCGAACCCCTATCACTTCCAGTCAATTGCACTACCTGTGAGGTAGGGCACAAAATAAAACGCCAAATTATGAGCGGTGGTTGAAATATAACCAATAATTGAGCGGCAATTAATCTCACCCTACCCGTCACCTTTTATCATAAATGATAACGATTTGAATATAGCAAGACAAGAAACCATAGCTAAACAATATGTTATTAGCACAAAACAATAAAATTAAGAGGAAACAGCAGCGGTGAGTATGGTGTATATACAATAAAAAACCGCAGTTTCCGGTTCCACTTCCACTTCCACTAAGCAGTGGATAGAAACTGCGGCAAGTTCAAATCAAGCCCAAATATTAAGCCTGAACGTGGTTCTGTGCTGCCATTGTTTTTAAATCTTTATCGACGAAGAACAATGAATTGCCGCTATTACCCACCAATGCCAGTTTATCCAGGATAGATTTGAACAGCTTTTCTTCTTCATGCTGTTCAGCCACATACCATTGCAGGAAATTGAATGTGGAGTAATCGTGTGTGGTCATTGCAACATGGGCGAGTTCATTAATTTGAGTCGTAATGAGTTGCTCGTGTTCGTAGGTCAGTTTGAATACATCAGCCAGTGATGCAAAATCAACCGGCGGTGCACTGATAGTGCCTAATATCGGCATGGAGCCTGTCCCACTCAGGTATTCAAACAAACGCTGCATATGCTGCATCTCTTCTTGAGAATGCTCCTTTAAAAATGCAGCAGCCCCTTCAAAGCCTTTATCACTACACCAGGCACTCATCTGCAAATAAAGATTGGCCGAGTAAAACTCCAGATTCAGCTGCTCATTAAGCTTCTGTGCCATTTCTGTTTTCAACATAATAATTCCCTAATTTTTATAATGCAGGTAAGCAACGGTTAACCTGGGGTATTATGCCAAGATAAAAACAAAATAAGAACACCCTATTCACATTAATATCTATAAATAACCTAACATAATGATTTATATCTTTTTTATAGAATATATAATCATGGAGTTAATTCTTATAAGAATCATTCACATTACCGTGTAAATACTAAAAGGAATGATTCCTATTTGCGCTGAAATTAAATTAATAATATTACGAATGTTGCAGGTTAATATTATTTAACGACAAAGGGTTTTAAACTAGCGCTATTAAACCACATTACCCACTTGCCAATATCTATCCGCTGCATTACCTTTTGCGCCATAACTGCCCACGCAGCACGAAGGAGAAAACAATGGGATATAATCTGGCTGAGCTTTCGGATGAAGAAACAGCAAAAATGAATGTTGATCTGGCCGCCTCTGGTGTCGCATTTAAAGAGCGCTACAATATGCCAGTCATACCTGAAATGGTTGCACGAGAACAACCTGATGAGCTACGAGAGTACTTTTTGCAACGGCTGGCACACTACCGTAGTGAATCCAATAAATTCTCTCGCTTGCCGTATGAACCCAAAATGAAATCATGAGCAAAAAGGCTCCCGCACAGGGTCTGCGGGAGTTTGTCGGCGACAATGGCTAGAGTTTTCGGGCAAACTTGTCGGTTGCAAGAATCAGTTGATGCAAGATACCCGGTTCGTCAAAGGAATGCCCTGCGCCTTCGACAATATGCAATTCAGCTTCCGGCCATGCTTTGGCTAAATCCCATGCATTCTGTGGCCGACAAGCCATATCATATCGCCCATGAATAATTACCGCTGGGATATGGCGAATGCGTTCGATATTATCCAGCAGTTGGTTGTCATTATCCAAAAAACCGAAGTGAGTAAAATAGTGATTTTCAATGCGAGCAAAAGCAAGAGCGAAGTCATCTTCACCAAAGGAAGCTGCGTTTTTAGCGGGCAAGAGAGTCACCGTTTCCCCCTCCCACAGACTCCAAATTTTAGCCGCCTCTAATTGTACAGCCTTATCGGATGAGGTTAGCCGCTTGCGATAAGCTGCGATGACATTACCCTGCTCTTCTGGCGATAAGATAGATAACACTCGCTGCCATTTATCAGGGAAAAAACGGGAAGCGCCATCCTGATAATACCAATCCAACTCTTTTTTTCGCAGCGTAAATATCCCGCGTAACACCATCTCACTGACCCGTTCCGGGTGGGTTTCGCCGTAGGCCAGTGCAAGAGTTGAACCCCACGACCCGCCAAATATCAGCCATTTATCAACCCCAGCCATCTGACGTAGTCGTTCAATATCCTCGACTAAATGCCAGGTTGTGTTGTTATCCAGGCTGGCATGGGGTTTGGATCGCCCACAGCCACGTTGGTCAAACAGTAATACTTTGTATTCCGCTGGGTTGAAAAGTTGGCGATGATAAGGTGCTATCCCACCACCTGGGCCACCATGAATAAATACAGCGGGTTTACCCTTAGGGTTACCACAGAGTTCCCAGTAAATCTGGTGGCCATCTCCCGTGTCTAGTAAACCACTATCGTAAGGTTCATACGCTGGATAAAGTCCACGTAATTGTTCCATTATTTTTCCATGTTTGTTAAGACACTAAAGTTATCAAAGCCTATACGGCCCTAAGGGTCAACGATAAAACATGACATTTACGCCAATCAGTCCATTAATTCCATCAACAGGTGATAAATGCACCATAAGTTAATTGATTTTGGGGCGCTGCGTCACAGTCATTAAGCAGTAATAAGGGCTGTGAGTATTTAATAATTTGCTAATTAAACAATAGGATAATTAGATATACACTTTCTTCCCTTGCAACTCACCCTGATTAGGTGGTTAATAGGAGGGCGTACCAACCTAACCAAAGGTAAAGAGAGGCAAGCCATGAGTAAGGGAATGGACAGCAAAAAGAACGCGAAGAAAAAGCCACTAAAAACGCCAGCTGAGAAAAAAGCTGAGAAACGCGCTAAAAAGTCATCTTCTACTAGCGCAGAATAACGGACTTTTCGTCTCGTCAGTCAACCCGCCACGCCAGGCGGGCTAATGAGATGGTCACCCCCACCCTGTGAGCGGTAAGCTGACAGGGTTTTCTTTTTGGAGGGATCATCATGCAAAACGTTACGCTCATCGGCATCGACCTTGGTAAGAATTCATTCCATATTCATTGCCAGGAAAAACACGGCAACACATTATTACGCAAGAGGTTTTCCCGCATTCAACTCACCCAGTTTCTCGCCACCTGCCCGCCTTGCATTGTCGCGATGGAGTCCTGTGCCGGGGCGCATTTTATGGCCCGTCATATCAGCCAGTTAGGGCATCAGGTCAAACTCATTTCTCCGCAGTTTGTCCAACCCTTTGTTAAAAGTAATAAAATGACTTCATCGACGCTGAGGCCATATGCGAAGCCGCTTCCCGTCCCTCCATGCGCTTTGTGACACCCAGAACCGAAGACCAGCAGGCCATGTCGGCTCTGCATCGTGTCCGCGATGCACTGGTGAGGAGCGGGGCAAAACCACCAACCAAATGCATGCTTTTTTCTTGAGTTTGGCATGAGCATGCCACGCGGTATTGCGGTGATAAAACGACTGGCGACTGTGCCTGAGGAGCACGAGCTACCGCCTTATTTGGTGCGACTGCTCACCCGACTTCATCAGCATTATGGCTATCTCTGTGAACAGATCGAAGAAATCGAAAGAGAGTTAAAAAACCATCTGGCCGATGATGAAACAGCACAACGCCTGCTCACCATTCCCGGTATCGGGACAATCACTGCCAGTTTGCTCGCCACCAAACTGGGAGATGGGAAAACTCCCTCAGCGGCCGGGATTTTGCTACGTCAACGGATTAGTCCCCCGCCAATACAGTACCGGCGGGAAAAGTACCCTGATGGGCATCAGCAAGCGGGGGGATAAAAATCTGAGACGGCTACTGGTGCAGTGCGCGCGGGTCTATATGCAACGGCTGGAGTATCAGTCAGGACGACTGGCGGAGTGGGTTAATGGGCAACTGACACGACATCACTCGAATGTGGTGGCCTGCGCATTAGCGAACAAACTGGCGCGAATAGCCCGGTAGTCACCACACAAGGAACCGTCTTCAGTAAATAAAAGAGCCAACAGTAAATCTACTGTCAGCTCAATGAGTTACCAAGTGACTTTCTGGTTTTGCGACGACTGATTATTGATGACATGAACGGCACAGCGGCCTGATGATGAACCTGACACAAAAAATGGCTCTTTGAAGCCGACGGGTTTTTTAAGGTTCATCAGGTGCGGAACTCATCATGGCGCGGACATTTTTGTCCACCAGACGCCGAATAGATTTAAGCAAGCCCATCATAAATCAAAATCGGTGTTGCAAAAACGGGGGTGACCATAGATTTTTGTTGCTAAGATTTAAGGCATTGCAAGGGGAAAAAGAATGTATTTTCGGGTCATCGATACAGAGACTTGTGGCTTAGAGGGCGGTATTGTCGAAATTGCGTCCATCGATGTGATGGATGGGGCATTGAGCAACCCAATGAGTGACTTGGTTAGCCCAGACCGGCCAATCAGTCTCGATGCCATGGTTATTCACCATATCACGGAAGAAATGGTGGAAGGTAAGCCACGGATTGCTGTTGCGGTTAGAAAGTATCAAGGTAGCCCTTATTATGTCGCCCATAACGCCCCCTTTGACCGTGGTGTATTACCGGAGATGGGCGGTCAATGGATTTGCACGCTAAAACTGGCCCGTATGCTCTATCCTGATATTAAGCACAGTAATCAATATCTGCGTTACGCCTTACGCCTGAATGTTTCAGTGCCGGATAATCTTTATCCGCATCGAGCTTTGTATGATTGCTATGTCACCGCAGCACTGTTGCAACGTATTATGCGAGACTCTGGGTGGAGCGCGGAGCAAATGGCGGAAATCACGCAGCAACCGCAGTTGCTATCAACATTTAAGTTTGGCAAATATCGGGGGAAAAGTATTGAACAGATAGCCCGACAAGATCCGGACTATCTGCGTTGGATGCTGGCCTCAATTACCGACCTTACACCGGATATGCGCCATACCCTAACATATTATCTGGCCGAGTAAGCTTGTGTTAATCAAGCCAGAGAGAGAATGAAGGCATATTCCAAAGCAATATCTTCATAAGCTTTGAAACGACCAGATTTACCTCCATGACCCGAATCCATATCGGTATAGAGCAATAACTGGTGGTCATCGGTTTTCATTTCCCGCAATTTCGCGACCCACTTTGCCGGTTCCCAATATTGGACCTGTGAGTCGTGCAACCCGGTAGTCACCAGCATGTGCGGGTAATCCTGGGCTTTAACCTGATCGTATGGGCTGTATTGCTTGATGTAATCGTAATAAATCTTATCGTTTGGATTGCCCCACTCATCATACTCGCCGGTCGTCAGGGGAATAGATTCATCCAGCATGGTGGTGACGACATCAACAAATGGTACTTGCGCCACAACACCTTTGTATAATTCAGGCGCCTGATTAATCACCGCCCCCACTAGCAAGCCACCCGCACTGCCGCCCATAGCGAAAACACGGCTCGCATCGCCATACCCCTTGGCAACTAATGTTTTGGTTACATCAATAAAATCATTGAATGTGTTCAATTTATTGAGCAACTTGCCATCTTCATACCATTGCTGCCCTAACTCACCGCCACCGCGAATATGGGCCAAAGCGAAAACAAAACCACGGTCTAGCAGACTTAAACGACTGCCACTGAATGCAGGATCCATGCTGCTACCATAAGAGCCATAGCCATAGACCAACAGCGGATTACTCCCGCGGGCAAAGTGGTCGCGGTGATAAACCAATGAAACAGGCACTTTGGCACCATCCGATGCAGTGACCCAAATCCGCTCACTGCGGTACTTTTCTGGTGTGAAGTTTTTGACTTCCTGCTGCTTGAGCAACTGACGTGCACCGGTATCCATATTCAGCTCATACATGGAGCTTGGCGTGGTCATAGAAGAATAACCATAGCGCAACAGTTCAGTTTCCGGCTCTGGGTTATACGCCAGCCAGGTCACATAGGTAGGGTCATCAAAAGTAATTGATTTTTCTTCGCGAGTGGTCCAGTGAATTTGCCGCAAATGCGTCAACCCTTCACTGCGCTCTTCTACCACCAGCCAGTCGCGGAATAGGCTGAACCCCTCCAACATAACCTCTGTTCTTGGCGTAATTAATGATATCCACTGAGATTCATCAGCGAAATCAGCTGGTGCCTTCCCGGCTTCGGCAATTTTATACAGACCGAAGTTTTTGCCGTCTTTATTCGAACGAATGTAAAAATGCTGCTTATAGTGATCTAATCCGTATTCATGGTCTTTGCGGCGTGGTGCGAACATTTGCGGCAGCGGCTGCTGCTGATCGGCATCCAACAGTAAAATTTCAGAGGTTGTGGTGCTACTGAGATGGATGACAATAAAGCGCTCAGACGTGGTTTTTTCCAAACCGACATAGAATGTATCGTCAGTTTCCTGATAAATCAGCTGGTCTGATGCCGGATCTGTTCCCACCACATGGCGATAGACCTGATAAGGCAGTAGCGTTTTTTCATGTTTACGCACGTAATACAGTGTTTTCGAATCATTCGCCCACTCAAAGCTGCCCGAAGTATTGCTGATCACTTCCTCTTGCCAAGTGTCGCTTTGTAAATGCTTTACTCGGATATCATATTGGCGACGCGATAAAAAATCCTCAGCGACCGCCAGTAGTTGATTATCTGGACTGACATCCAGCCCCCCCAAAGTATAAAACTCACTGTCCGCAGCGCGCTGATTGCCATCCAATAATGTTTCCCAACTGCTATCAGCCCAAACCGGCTGGCGCACGTAAATGGCATATTCATTACCGGGCTCAAAACGCGTTTGATAGCGGTAGCCATTACGGGTATAGGGGACGGACTCTTCTTGTGGCGGAATACGGGAAACCATTTCCTGATACAACGTCTCACGCAGCGGTTGCTGCGGCTTTAATACTGTCTCGGTGAACTCATTTTCAGCTTGCAAATAGTGCAGAACATCAGCGTCAGTGCGCTCATCATCACGCAGCCAATAATAATCATCTGTACGGATATCACCGTGCATCGTCATCGGATAAGGGCGTTTATCTGCCTTTGGAGGTGTGGTCATTAGTTGAAGTATCCATCTGTGTTCGTTACCGCGAGAGTGACACGATTACTTGGCGATGCCAAGCAGCGACATAGCCTTATTATTGAGTTGAGGAGAGCTCATTCAATGGTAAACAAAATGATAGACAGGTGCAGGATCTGTTATTACCAGCACCTGTTGGGCGTGATTATTAATTCCAGAGTCGCGGGGTCACGTTGGCAGGGTATAGGTGATAGTGCCTGCCTTGCAGTCGAGTACTACTTGGTAGGTTTTATCCCCTTTCTTGCCCCGAGCGGTCAGTGGAACCTGCCAAATGTCATCTTTGCCAGTAATGTCTACCGTGCTAATCCAAACCACCGGGCTATCAGTTCCTAACCCTTTTTTATCCGCTTCCCAGCGCGTTATTCGGTTTTGTAGGAAATCCCGCTTAACTTGCGTGGCAACTTGTGATGGTGTTAACCCGGTACAAGCAGGGACTTTTGCTACCCGCGGTTCCTGAGCCTGTACATGACTGATGACACCAAGCAATCCGCTGGCCACTATCAAGGCGAGTCCTGTCTTTCTCATCATTCCTCCAGATATTATTATTTCTATCCTATGGCCGGAGCAATAACTGAAAGGGGGGTTACCGAGTGAATAGCGCTACAGAATCAAAGCATTAACACTATTTAATTAACACCGAGTAAATTCAATCACGTAAAACTGCTCCAGCCCCGGATAGATATCCTTAATCACTTTTTTCAGTTCATCCAACGACATATTTTCTTGCTCCGCATGGCGTTCTGTCAGGGCATCCAAAGTGATTGGCGTGACAGACTTGACCAAAATGTTGCAGAAAAACACGCCGTCTTCATTACGGCACACGCGCAGGATCTCCCCTGGGCGAAAATCGGATTCACTGCTATCCCGGATGGTGATTGTTTTACGGGAAGCCAGAATATCCGCCTCAAACCGGCGAAAGAAGGTAATTTCACGATTCATTTTAGCTCCTTTTTCACTTTCTGCCGTAATCAGGCAGATTAAGCCGCTTGATTTTCATCAGATTTGGATTTTTTCTCTGGAGCGATTTTTTCTACTTTCGCTTTTGGTTGCCCATCAGCGGAGGCCGCAGGATAGGCACCACGCAGAATTTGCCCGAATGCGTCTTTGTTCTCTGCAAGGAAGAAACTCAAAGCCTCGCGTTGTTCTTCTTCCAGTGTTAAAGGTGACTGTGACAACCACTCAGACAAATTGTCAGCCAAATCCAACATTTTATCGTAGGCATCGGCTTCTTTTTTGGTTGTGAAAGTCATTTTTTCCTCACCCTGTCTTACCACGACGAATTTTATTTCAACGGCCATTGATACGCGTCCTCTTCACTTACAGATTACTGTACATAAACACAGTGCAATATGATTTATTGGAGCGATGCAACCACCATCGCTCCCCACTGTGATTATTTTAATAAACGAGCTTTACAGTTTTTACCTTTGATTTTGCCTTGCTGTAACTGCTGTAGCGCGCGTTTGGCACTGGCCTTGCGGATAGCAACATAAGCATGGACGGGGAACATATCGATTTTACCCACGTCCGCAGCGGTCAGACCGGCTTCACCGGTTAACGCACCCAAAATGTCGCCAGGGCGAATTTTAGCTTTACGGCCACCATCAATGCATAACGTGACCATTTCAGGTTCCAGCAGGGTGTTGGCACTGCGGCTCACCTGCTCGGCTGGTGTCCATTTCAATTTCATTTGCAGATAATCTTCAATGGCATGAGCACGAGTCATTTCTTGTGGCGTGCACAGACTCACGGCAAGGCCACTCATCCCTGCCCGACCAGTGCGGCCGATGCGGTGCACATGCACTTCCGGATCAAACGCCAGTTCGAAATTGACCACCAGTTCCAAGTCTTTGATATCCAGACCTCGAGCGGCAACGTCCGTTGCAACCAGTACCCGACAACTGCGATTGGCAAAACGCACCAACACCTGGTCACGGTCACGTTGTTCTAAGTCGCCGTGTAATGCCAACACACTGATGCCACGGGACTCCAGGGCTTCGTAGACGCTCTGGCAATCTTTTTTGGTATTACAAAACACCACGCAAGAGGCGGGCTGGTAGTGACTAAGTACCGAGATCAACAATGGCAAACGTTTTTCACGAGTAGTTTCGAAAAACACCTGCTCGATAGCCGGCGCTTCATCGCCATCATCAACTTCAACATTCACCGGTTGGCGCTGAACCCGCGCACTGATTTGTTCAATACCGGCTGGGTAAGTGGCAGAAAATAGCAACGTCTGGCGTTGTGGCGGGGTATAGGCAATCACATCATCAATGGCATCGGTAAAACCCATATCCAACATGCGATCGGCTTCGTCCAGCACCAGAATTTTGAGGTCATCCAGTACCAGCGTTTTCTTGCGCAAATGCTCCTGAATACGCCCCGGCGTGCCGACGACGATATGCGGGGCATGCACCAGAGAATCCAACTGATGGCCCATCGGCTGGCCGCCACACAGGGTTAGGATTTTAATGTTCTGTGTAAAGCGTGCTAATCGGCGCAACTCTTTGCTGACCTGATCAGCTAATTCGCGGGTTGGACACAGCACCAAGGCCTGAGTCACAAACTCACCTACGGCAATTTTGTCCAGCAAACCAATGCCGAATGCCGCAGTTTTACCGCTGCCGGTTTTAGCTTTTGCCCGCACATCCTGCCCATTGAGGATTGCCGGTAATGCTGCGGCCTGTACCGGTGTCATCTCGGTATAGCCAAGTTCATTAAGATTGGACAACTGCTCAGCAGGCAGTGTCAGAGAAGAAAAGGAAGTTGTGCTCACGGCAGTAACTCTTATAACTGGATGGAATGGCAGCGATGGCCTGAAGGCGAGCGCAAGATTTTGCCGCGATAATACCAGAGATAGGGCCATTGCCGGAACTATACTGCATCGATACCGGTAAAATGACGTAATTCTCTGCTTCACAGTCGACACGCAATCGTTTTCGTTGCCGTTTTACCCTATACTTGTGCCCGTAAAATTCACCTTGCATAAAATTACTGTGTAACTTTCCCACTGATGTAGGTACCTAACTATGCTGACTATTGGAACCGCTCTGCGTCCGAACGCCACCCGTGTCATGTTGCTTGGCTCCGGTGAGCTGGGCAAAGAAGTGGCTATTGAATGCCAGAGACTGGGGCTGGAAGTGATTGCGGTTGATCGCTATGCAGATGCGCCCGCGATGCATGTTGCCCATCGTAGCCATGTGATTAACATGCTGGATGGCGCTGCGCTCAAGCGGTTGGTCGCGCAGGAAAAACCGCACTATATCGTGCCGGAAATTGAAGCTATCGCCACCGATATGCTGGTTGAGTTAGAAAACATGGGCCAGAAAGTGGTGCCCTGTGCCGAAGCGACTCGCTTGACTATGAACCGTGAAGGGATTCGCCGGCTGGCCGCAGAAACACTGCAATTGCCGACCTCCAGCTACCGTTTTGCTGATACCGAGAGTGCATTTCGTCAGGCGGTCAGCGAGATTGGTTACCCGTGCATTGTCAAACCGGTAATGAGCTCTTCAGGTAAGGGTCAGAGTTTGATTCGCAGTGAACCGCAACTTCAGGCCGCATGGGATTACGCACAACAAGGTGGCCGTGCGGGCAGCGGTAAAGTGATTGTCGAAGGGTTAGTACATTTTGATTTTGAAATCACTTTGCTGACCATCAGTGCTGTTGATGGCATCCACTTCTGTGCCCCTATTGGTCACCGCCAGGAAGATGGCGACTACCGTGAATCCTGGCAGCCGCAGGCGATGAGTGATGTTGCAGTGGCTCGGGCAAAAGAGATTGCCTCACAGGTTGTCAAAGCGCTAGGTGGCTATGGGTTATTTGGCGTGGAATTGTTTGTCTGTGGGGATGAGGTTATTTTCAGCGAAGTTTCGCCGCGCCCACATGATACCGGCATGGTGACCTTGATTTCGCAAAATATGTCTGAGTTTGCCTTGCATGTGCGGGCATTTCTGGGCTTGCCTATCGGCACTATTCGTCAGTATGGCGCGGCTGCATCGGCAGTTATTTTGCCTGAATTGACCAGCCACAATATTGCTTATCATGGGTTAGAAACGGCATTGGTGGGTGATACCCAGATTCGTTTATTTGGTAAGCCTGATATTGCCGGTAAACGGCGGTTGGGAGTGGCGCTGGCGGTAGCGGATGACACGGATACGGCGATTGAGGTAGCAAAGCGTGCCGCGAGTGCGGTCGTCGTGACAGGCAAATAATCAGTTACATATGGATAACCCGAGGTTAATGACAAAGTGCCCGCAGCGGTGAAAACAGGTGGATCATAAAGACGCTGTATTTTCTTTGTTAAAACAAGCATCCCTGATGGCTCGACCCGCGCCATCCGTGGCGCGGACGCTTTACTCTTCTACCTGTCCTCACCTTGCAAGATCGAGTCGTTGGAGTTTGTCAGCAGTCTGAACCCGCCATTTTTTGGCGGGTTCAGACTGCTGGAACAGCTAAGCGCTAGAAGCTTACCCCTCGTACGGGTCTTCTATTTCGTCCGCATCCTGTTCATTATCGCGACGATAATCAGACTCATCATGTTCATCAAAGTCAGTATCTTCAAAGATAGCCATGGCTTGTGGATCATTCTGGTGCCGCTCACGGATTTCTGCGGCCACCAAGGCAATCGCCTCACCACTGCTCATCCCTTCCGACATGAATTGATGAATACGTTCGACAGCTTCTTGCTGTTCCTCATGAGAAAGTGAAGGCATACCCGCTAACATTGATTCATCTCCTACATATAATTGATTTAGTATACCTGTTTATTGCTGCCTGAGGTGAATTGAGTGCTGCCGACCAGCAGCCACAAACATAGGGTAATTTATGCTAATCTTCCCCACCGCGGATGGCGAAAATACCATTTTGCCCCCTAATATGGCTACCCGAAAGAAAAGAATAGTGACTCATGAGTGTGAAATCCCTGACCTTCAAAACCTTGCCTTATCAGCCTGATGCCCTGATTCAACAATTTGCCCCACTGGCTCATCAAGCCTGGGCCATGTTGTTACATTCCGGATTTGCTGAACATCCCCATAACCGCTTTGATATTCTGGTCGCCGATCCGCGAGTTACCCTCACCACGCGGGGCGAGCAAACAGAGATAATCAGTGCGCAAGGCCAGGAATTCTCCAGTGAAGACCCTTTTTCTTTATTACAGCAACAGTTGGACCAATTTCTCCGCCCGCTATCACCCCACCCTGACCTGCCGTTTTTAGGCGGAGCATTAGGGCTATTTGGCTATGATTTAGGGCGGCGTGTTGAGGTATTACCGGCACTGGCCGAGCAAGATATTACCTTGCCGGATATGGCTGTTGGCCTGTATGACTGGGCATTAATTGCCGATCATCATTTGCAAAAACTGACGTTGGTGTGTCACGGCGATGCAGAACAGCGCCTGCGTTGGTTACAGCAACAAAGATGTGCAGCTGCCACTCAGCCATTTAAATTAACCAGCCAGTGGCAGGCCAACCTGTCGCGAGAGCAATATGGCGAAAAATTCCGTCAAATTCAGGAATATCTGCACAGCGGCGACTGCTATCAAATTAATTTAACCCAGAGATTCAGCGCAGAATATCAAGGTGATGAATGGCAAGCTTTTCTGTCATTGAGCCGCAGTAATAGAGCGCCCTTTTCGGCTTTTATTCGTTTGCCACAAAACACCATTCTGAGTGTGTCACCAGAGCGCTTTTTATGGCTGGAAAATCACCGCATTCAAACTCGCCCTATCAAAGGCACCTTGCCGCGACTGGATGATCCTGAACAGGATAAGTTGCAAGCTGAACGGTTAGCCAACTCAGAGAAAGATCGCGCTGAAAACCTGATGATAGTTGATTTGCTACGCAATGATATTGGCCGGGTCGCGCAAGCGGGAACCGTGCGCGTGCCTGAATTGTTTGTCGTCGAGCCTTTCCCAGCGGTATATCACCTGGTTAGTACCATTACCGCGACGCTGCCCACCGAATCCCCACCAACCGCATTATTACGGGCCTGCTTCCCCGGCGGGTCGATAACCGGTGCGCCGAAGATTAGAGCCATGGAAATCATTGAGCAACTGGAACCCCAGCGCCGCAATGCCTATTGTGGCAGTATTGGCTATATTAGTTGCTGTGGCACAATGGACACCAACATCACCATCCGTACCCTGCTGACTGAGAACGGTAAGATATATTGCTCAGCTGGCGGTGGCATTGTGGCCGACAGCCAGGAACAGGCTGAATATCAGGAAACATTTGATAAAATTGCCCGAATACTGCCTTTACTGGAAGATGATGAATAAGTGAGCGATTCTGTGAGTGACCAATTTGTGAGTCAATCAGGGCAAACTTTGTCTGAATTTATCAGCCGATTCCAGCTACAACAGCCGCAACCTGGCAGTTTTTCTGCCAATAGCCACCATGCTGCGGTATTAATTCCTATTGTTTGTCGGCCTGAACCTACATTGCTGCTAACCCGGCGCTCAGACCATTTACGAAAACATGCCGGTCAGGTCGCTTTCCCCGGTGGCAAAGCTGATCCACAAGACAGCTCGCTGATTGAAACGGCTTTGCGGGAGGCCGAGGAAGAAGTGGCTATTCCGGCATCCGCCGTACATGTATTAGGGCAACTGGCCCCACTCGACAGCTCCAGTGGTTTTCAGGTCACCCCGATTGTCGGCCTGGTTCCTGACAATATTACCTTTCATGGTAATGAAGAAGAGGTCGCCGGGCTGTTTGAAATCCCGTTGTACGAAGCACTCAGACTGTCACGCTACTATTGGCTGGATATTCATCGTGGGGGAGTCAATCACCGGGTCTATCTCTCATGGTATGAAAGCCAGTTTATCTGGGGTTTGACGGCAGCCATCATTCGCCGTCTGGCGCAGCAGGTCAATATTTGACGCTAAAGGCACAGGGTAAACATGGGGAATGAGTGACCAGCTTCACAGCCTTAAGGCTAAAAAAGCTGAATTACAGCATAAAGCGATCTCTATCACCCCACTACATCGATTTTTACTCTACTTTCCCCGCACAAGCATTTTAAAAAAACTGTAAATTGCTCTGTCAGCGTTATGAAATACCTGTAAAATATCTTTCATCACTATAAACCACTAAAAATGTAAGGTTAAAACCCGATAGTGATAATCATAAATTGATAGCGATATGTCATTGTTGCGGTATCAAATTAATACCGCCAACACCAGTATGGCCCGAATTAACAGGCTCGGCGATAGCGATATTCAATACGAAGTAACCTGCGGCTATCCACAGAGTTCTTATACTTAATATAAATATTCTTTGCGCATTCATACGCACCAAGAATAACAAAAAGCTTTGTTAAGGAGTTTTAGCGTGATTAGTGTTTTTGATATGTTCAAGATTGGCATCGGCCCATCCAGTTCTCACACTGTTGGACCAATGAAAGCCGGCAAAGAGTTTGCTGATTTGCTGGTAACTCAAGGGTTAATGCCATCAGTCACGCGGGTAGCCGTGGATGTTTACGGCTCACTGTCACTGACCGGGAAAGGTCACCACACCGATATCGCTATTATCATGGGGTTGGCTGGCAATATGCCAGATACCGTGGATATCGACAGCATCCCCGCTTTTATTCGTGATGTAGAATTACGCCAAAAACTGATGTTGGCCAATGGGTTGCATGAAGTGGACTTCCCCCCGCGAAGGTGGGATGGTCTTCCGTAGTGACAACCTGCCACTGCATGAGAATGGTATGCAGATCCACGCCTTTGCCGGTGATGAGAAAGTACTTAGCAAAACCTATTATTCCATCGGTGGCGGTTTTATCGTGGATGAAGAGCATTTCGGCAAAGCTGCGGTGAATGCCGTTAGCGTCCCTTATCCGTTCCATTCAGCGGAAGAAATCTTGGCTAACTGCGAACAAACCGGCATGTCTATCTCCGGTATGGTGATGCAAAATGAGCTGGCGATGCACAGCAAAGAAGAGATTGAATCCTACTTCACCGCGATTTGGCAGACGATGCGTGCCTGTATTGATCGCGGTCTGAACACTGAAGGGGTCTTGCCCGGCCCACTGCGGGTACCACGTCGTGCCTCAGCATTGCGCCGTCTATTGGTTTCCTCGGATAAACTGTCCAGCGATCCCATGAATGTCATTGACTGGGTAAATATGTTCGCTCTGGCGGTTAACGAAGAGAACGCCGCAGGTGGTCGCGTGGTGACGGCACCGACGAACGGTGCTTGTGGCATCGTGCCAGCGGTTCTGGCTTATTACGACCACTTTATCGAGCCGGTTACCCCTGAAATCTTTATCCGCTACTTCCTGTCATCTGGGGCTGTCGGGATTCTGTATAAGATGAATGCTTCTATTTCTGGCGCTGAAGTGGGCTGTCAGGGTGAAGTGGGTGTGGCATGCTCAATGGCCGCCGCGGGTTTGGCTGAATTACTGGGTGCCAGCCCGGTTCAAGTGTGTATCGCTGCTGAAATTGGTATGGAGCACAATCTGGGCCTAACCTGTGACCCGGTTGCAGGTCAGGTGCAAGTGCCATGCATTGAGCGTAATGCGATTGCCTCAGTAAAAGCGATTAACTCTGCCCGCATGGCAATGCGCCGCACCAGTGAGCCGCGTGTTTCCCTCGATAAAGTGATCGAAACCATGTTTGAAACCGGCAAAGATATGAATGCTAAATACCGCGAGACATCTCGTGGTGGCCTGGCCATTAAAGTGCAATGTAATTAATTTATTGCATTGAGAGTCACGTTCAGCAAGGGGAGCCAGCGCTCCCCTTGCTGCTAAGTAAAAGATTAATGATGACTTTATGTCTCATGTCTAGCAACCCGCACAGGCAGGATTGCAACATACATCGCAGCAATCCCAATCACTACTGACTTCGGCTGGTGGCAGCGGAGGATCACAAGCTTGCTTGTATACCTCAGCGGTTATTGGTGTCGATAATGCATCACTGAACTGCCCTGAAACTGTTTCTTGGCCGAATGCTCCAAATGAAGACAGCATTAACACAAGAACAAAAACTACCTTTTTCATAGAACCTCCATCACTCATTTGTAGAATGGGTACAAAAATATCAACGCAGTGGTGTCAATAACAGAAAAAGAATTTTTGAGTTTAAAAAATAAATAAAATCCAATAGTTAAATTGTTTTTTCGGCCTACCACGCATTCTATTTAAGTACCGAGACAACTGTTTTGAGCATTAAATTTCCCAAGCTAATTTAATCATAGTTTATATTTATCGAACCAGCCTGGTTATTTCAATAATTATTTTCACCTTTTTTTAAGTTAACCCAATAATTATTAACAATTGATTTATAACGATTTTTTAATTTACATTCACCACCATCAAATGCATTGAGTATCTCGGTTATCATTAATTTAATTATTATTTATAATATCTTTATTGTGAATAATAACTTAGTAATTATAATAATTAAAAAACATATATCTCACAATAAATATTGTTTTTATATATTTATAGTTTGATAATTTAAAAGGTTATTATCATGAAATGATAAGTTGAATGAATTAAAAAGTGCGGAATATCCATCAAAAAATACGGGCCACCTTAAGATGACCCGCATTAGCTGAAACTCTTTTCGTTACCAGAATGTTACTCTTCCAATTCGTTATTCAGCTTGGTGATACGCACTAATTCAATACGGTAATCTGAGACTTCGATAATCTCAAAGCGCAGGTTATGCAGTTCAACCACATCCCCCGCAGTTGGCATATGCCCAGAGTGAGACAGCAGCATACCCGCTAATGAAGCATAGTCTGCCGTCGGGCTGACCAACTCCTGACAATCAAGCGCCTGCTCCAGAGAGTGCAAATCTGCCCCCCCTTTCACCAACCAACCATCACCATCGGCAATAATATCTGGCGTTTCATCTTCATCAGGGAACTCACCAGCGATAGCTTCCAGCACGTCCAGCGGTGTCACCAACCCTTGCACCACACCAAATTCGTCATTAACTACCACCAAGCGGCCTTTCGCTTTACGCAAAACACCCAATAGATTAATCACGTCCATGGTATCAGGCACGACTATTGGTGGTGTCGCCGCAGCAAACTCACAGATAGAATCTCCGCGTTCAATCGCCACTAACAGATCTTTGGCTCGAACCACACCGATTATCTGATCCAATGAGTCACGACAAACCGGGAATAAGCTGTGTGGCGTATCCAACAGTTGCTCACGGATCTCTGCTTGTGAGCGATGGCAATCTACCCAAGAGATTTCCGTGCGTGGTGTCATCACGCTGCGCAATGAACGGGATGCCAATGTCAGGACACCACTTATCATATAGCGCTCTTCTTCCGCAAAAGCCTCTGCCGGCATGGCCAACTGCGGGTCACCGTTTTGTGGCTCCTGCTGCTGACGCCCCCCCCATAAGGCGGATGATAGCTTCCGCCGTGCGCTGGCGTCGCGGCAAGCGAGACTCATGCTTAATAAAGTTACGGCGGGCAATTTGGTTAAACAGCTCTATCAGGATAGAGAATCCGATAGCGGCATACAGATAGCCTTTCGGAATATGGAAACCAAAACCTTCAGCAATTAAGCTCAAGCCAATCATCAACAAGAAGCTCAAACACAGCACCACCACAGTTGGGTGTGCGTTAACAAACCGCGTTAATGTTTTTGATGCCAGCAGCATCACGCCCATAGCAATCACGACCGCGGTCATCATGATGGCCAAATCATTGACCATCCCCACGGCAGTAATCACCGCATCGAGGGAGAACACGGCATCCAATACCACTATCTGTGCAACAACGGCCCAGAAGCTGGCATAACCTTTGCTCGCACTATCATCGTGCTGGTTTCCCTCAAGCCGTTCATGTAACTCGGTGGTGGCTTTAAACAGTAGGAACAGCCCCCCCACCAGCAAAATTAGATCTCGCCCGGAGAAGCTAAAGCTGCCAACACTAAACAGCGGTGTGGTCAGCGTGACCATCCAGGAAATCACCGACAGCAGCCCCAAACGCATAATCAATGCCAGAGACAACCCGATAATACGAGCTTTATCTCTTTGTTTTGGCGGCAATTTATCGGCCAGAATGGCGATAAACACCAGGTTATCGATACCCAGAACAATTTCCAGTACCACCAACGTCAATAACCCTGCCCAAATTGAGGGGTCCATTAGAAATTCCATGTCAGACTCCGATAATAAGAACACGATTCAGATGATGTGCGATCTGCAACAGACACAGCAAAACGCCGCAGTACGGTTGTCAGTATAGATACGCAGAAAGATCGGGTGAAATTATACGCAGCAACTGTGCGTGATTGGATAACCAGATGTAAACCCACTGGTGAGGTATTAACACTAGAAAAACAGTAACTTCGGTGACAGTCCATAGGGAGAGCTGAGGCCCTTAACTCCTGACAATTAATAGAGTCGTTAACTTTATCAGGAATTTTTTTATCAGCATAGTCAGATTTATTACCCTGCCGGCGATAAAGCGCAATCTCGTCAAATTAAGCGCCTCAGTAGACAGCATGCTTATTTTCATGACTAAAATTTGTTTCTTGCCCAAAGTGAGTTATCAGTCAACTTTCATACAAATAGCACAAATATTAAACAATGGAATCATATTGTAATGAATGTATTAGCGCTTAACTCATCAACATTACTCATATAAGTGTCGAATAATTATCCAAGTAAGCAAAATCATTCATAACATGTCCCAATAAATGAGCAGCGTCACATAATTTATTTTTTCACTGACTAAAATAAATCACATCCAGCACATTGCGATATGTACCTGAATCGATTCATTGGCATTGCGAATAAATCATCAGCAGTACGCTGATATTGTGACTATCATAATAGATTCAATATGTACCGAAGTGTGATGGGGAATTACTGGTTTTATGTTACGTGCGAGAACTCAATTCTGAGTTAACTGAGGGGGTAGCGAGTGAGTATAGCTATTATCATTGGCACACATGGGGTTGCAGCAGAACAACTGCTAAAAACCACTGAAATGCTTATAGGCGAACAAGAAAATGTCGCCTATATCGATTTCGTCCCAGGTGAGAATGCCGACACGTTAGTTGAGAAGTACACAGCTAAACTGGAAGGGTTGGAGACCAGTGCGGGAGTGATCTTCCTGGTTGATACCTGGGGTGGTAGCCCGTTTAACGCTGCCAGCCGAATTGTTACTGACAAAGAGAATTACGAAGTCATCGCTGGCGTTAACATTCCAATGCTAGTGGAAACCTTTATGGCCCGTGATGATAATCCATCATTTGCCGAATTGGTTGGTATTGCATTGGAAACCGGTCGTGCGGGTGTTAAGGCTCTTAAAACATCTCAAGTCGAGCCCGAAACAAAACCTGCTGCTGTACGCAAAGCGGCTGCAGCTCCTGCCGTCGCTTTAGGTCCGGATGATCATATGAAGATCGGGCTGGCGCGTATTGATGACCGCCTGATTCATGGTCAGGTCGCGACTCGCTGGACCAAAGAAACTAACGTAAACCGCATTATTGTGGTCAGTGACGAAGTCGCTGCTGACAAAATGCGTAGCACCTTGCTCAAACAGGTTGCTCCTCCGGGTGTCACCGCACACGTAGTTGATGTTGAGAAAGCTATCCGTGTTTACAACAACCCGCAATATGCCAAAGACCGGGTCATGTTGTTATTTACCAACCCAACCGACGTGGTGCGTTTGGTAGAGGGAGGCGTGGATATTAAGTCAGTCAATATTGGTGGTATGGCATTCCGTCAGGGTAAAACCCAGGTGAATAACGCCGTCTCTGTTGATGAAAAAGATGTTGAAGCTTTTAAAAAATTAAATGCTCGCGGTATTGAACTGGAAGTCCGAAAAGTCTCTTCGGATAGCCGACTCAAAATGATGGACTTAATTAGCAAACTGGATAAATAGCTTTATAAAAACGACGGATACCCTAAATAATTCAAGTTGCAGGAAGGCGGCAATCGAATGAGTCCCGATGAGTTGACAACCAGTCAATGATTCGGCGAGCGAGTACAGCCAACGCACATGCAGCTTGGAGTCTGACGGGTAGAGAAAGGTTATGCCCTGTTCTGTTTTTGGAACTTGGTTATTTTTACTCAGCTTTTTTGGTCATAGGAGAAGTACAATGGAGATCACAACTCTTCAGATTGTGCTGATTTTCATCGTTGCCTGTATCGCCGGGATGGGTTCCATTCTGGATGAGTTCCAATTTCACCGTCCCCTCGTCGCCTGTACTTTGGTAGGTCTGGTTTTAGGTGATATGAAAACCGGTATTATTATCGGTGGTACCTTAGAAATGATCGCGCTCGGCTGGATGAACATCGGGGCTGCTGTAGCACCTGATGCCGCACTGGCGTCAATTATTTCGACCATTCTGGTTATTGCTGGTGGCCAAGACATCGGCGCCGGTATTGCTCTGGCAATTCCTTTGGCAGCGGCCGGCCAGGTGTTAACCATTATCGTACGTACAATTACCGTGGCCTTCCAGCACGCCGCAGATGGTGCAGCCGAACGTGGCAGCCTACGCGCGATAACCTGGATCCACATTTCTGCCCTGTTCTTGCAGGCGATGCGTATCGCTATCCCTGCCCTGATCGTTGCCCTGTCTGTTGGGACATCTGAAGTTCAGATGCTGCTCAGTTCGATTCCTGATGTGGTTACCAGTGGCTTGAATATCGCCGGTGGTATGATCGTCGTAGTCGGTTACGCCATGGTTATCAACATGATGCGTGCTGGCTACCTGATGCCATTCTTCTATTTAGGTTTCGTCACTGCCGCATTCACCAACTTCAACCTGGTGGCCTTGGGTGTTATTGGCGTGGTTATGGCCCTGCTGTATATCCAGCTCAGTCCGAAATACAACAAGTCCCAAGTTGTACAGTCTGGCCCGTCAAATAACGATCTTGATAACGAATTAGACTAGGAAAAGGTGAGAGAAATGGTTGATACAACAACTATGCTTGATAAAACCAGTGTTGATAAAACAACTACTGGTGAAAAGAAACTCACGCCCGCCGATATTCGCGGTGTGTTTATCCGCTCAAACCTCTTCCAAGGGTCGTGGAACTTCGAACGTATGCAGGCGCTGGGTTTCTGCTTCTCTATGGTACCGGCCATTCGTCGCTTGTATCCGGAGAACTCGGAAGAGCGTAAGCAGGCCATCAAACGCCATTTGGAATTCTTCAACACCCAACCCTTCGTTGCTGCCCCGATTTTAGGTGTTACGCTGGCGATGGAAGAGCAGAAAGCCAACGGTGCTGAGATTGACGATGCCGCAATCAACGGGATTAAAGTCGGTCTGATGGGGCCACTGGCCGGTGTCGGTGACCCAATCTTCTGGGGTACTGTGCGCCCGGTATTGGCAGCTCTCGGTGCCGGTATCGCGATGAGCGGTAGTTTGCTCGGCCCATTGCTGTTCTTTGTTCTGTTTAACCTGGTTCGTTTGCTGACCCGTTATTATGGTGTGGCTTACGGTTATTCAAAAGGCGTCAATATCGTCAGCGATATGGACGGCGGCCTGCTGCAAAAACTGACGGAAGGGGCGTCTATCCTCGGCCTGTTTGTTATGGGGGCCTTGGTTAACAAATGGACGCACGTCAATATACCGGTTGTGGTGTCCAAAATAACCAATCCGGCGGGTGAAACTACCGTCACCACGGTGCAAACCATCTTGGATCAGTTGATGCCTGGTTTGGTACCATTGCTGTTAACCTTCGGCTGTATGTGGCTGTTACGCCGTAAAGTTAACGCGCTGTGGATTATTATGGGCTTCTTCGCCATCGGTATCTTCGGCTACTGGATTGGCTTCCTGGCACCGTAATTTTCTGGTTAGATTTGGCTGAAACCGGGGGGTTACTCCCGGTTTTTTATTTAGGAGTTATGCATGTCGGTTACTGATATTGTCTTAATTGTTTTTATTGCTCTGTTACTGGCTTATGCCATCTATGATGAATTCATCATGAACATGATGAAAGGTAAAACCCGACTGCAAATTCAACTTAAACGTAAAAGCAAAATCGACTGTGCCATTTTTGTCGGGCTGATTGCCATTCTTGTTTACAATAATGTCATGGCAAATGGCGAACCCTTAACCACTTATTTATTAGTGGGTTTAGCGTTAATTGCGTTTTATCTCTCTTATATTCGCTGGCCGAAATTGTTGTTTAAAAATACAGGTTTCTTCTACGCTAATGCTTTTATTGAATATCGCCGAATAAAAAGTATGAATTTATCTGAGGATGGGATACTGGTGATTGATTTAGAGCAGCGCAGATTACTTATTCAGGTTCGGCAATTAGATGACTTAGAAAAGATTTATAATTTTTTCGTTGAAAATCAGTCATAAAGCCAAATTCAGGGAAATAAATCTATTGATAGTTCAGTTAATTGATTAATTTCCCGACACCTTCTTTCACCTCTCCCCTGCTTATTTCCACACCATTACTGATGCTTATATCGGCTATTTTTCATTAAAATTCCGATAATGACAATCATTATCAATAGCAATGACTTACCATATTATTTTTGGGGTTGTCGTTCCTGGAATTTATATGTTAAGGTTGCGCCGTTCATGGGGAGTAGCCGGTTTCTATTCGTTATATTGAATTCGTTATATTGAATTGATATATCGATATATAGAGACGCTCGTATCAACATACTCGTTTCATTTATTGGAACGTGGTGCGGGCAGCCAGGTAAGGTTGGCGAGACCATAGACACGTAGCTCCGTCGTTAGGTTGGGGGTGGGTTACGTGTATATGGAGCCGCCCGGCCGAGACTATTTCGATGAATCTATCTGCAACATTAGTGCTTGCTTTTGCTATGTCTATGGATGCCTTTGCTGCATCTATTGGTAAAGGTGCCAGCTTACATAAACCCCGTTTTAGAGAAGCTATCCGCACCGGTCTTATCTTTGGTGTGATCGAAGCTATTACCCCACTAATTGGTTGGTGCATTGGCCTATTCGCCAGTCAATATATTCTGGAATGGGACCACTGGATTGCCTTCAGCCTGCTGTTCATTCTGGGTTGCCGCATGATTTTTGAAGGCGCAAAACAGCAAGTCGAAGAAACCGAAAAAATGCGCAGTCACAGCTTCTGGGTTCTGGTGATGACAGCTATCGCCACCAGCCTTGATGCCATGGCGATTGGTGTTGGTTTGGCATTCCTGCAAGTGAATATTGTTCACACCGCCATGGCGATTGGGTTAGCCACCATGATTATGGCGACACTCGGGATGCTGATTGGCCGCTATATTGGCCCACTGCTGGGTAAACGCGCTGAAATCATCGGCGGGATAGTGTTGATAGGTATTGGTTTTAACATCCTTTACGAGCACATTTATCGCCTCGCCTAACCTGATAACCCTCTCAGAGTGCTTTTATTCTCGCCGTAAAATAAAGCGGGTAAGAAGAGTAAAAAGAAACCCCGCATTCAAGATGAATAGCGGGGTTTTTTATTCTATCAACTATCGGCAAATATCAATTCGTATTAGAAATCCATTGAGACTGATAATTTCAGCGCTCGTGGGTCGCCCTGATAGATGTAAGTCCCAGAATCTTCAACCGATTCCCAGTAACGTTCGTTGGTCACGTTCTCAATATTCGCACGCCATGTCAGGCTGGTATCTTTCATTGGCATGGTATAACGCACCCCCAGATCCAGACGCGTCCAAGGTTTCAGTTTCAAGGTATTGGCTTCGTTAGCATATTGGGAACCAGAGCGCACTACGGTTCCGGTTGCGGTCAGGCCTTCAACCACAGGAATATCATATTCGCCGCCAAACACTAACTGGTAGTTGGCAACACCGACGGCATCATTACCATTATTGGCGCTGTCAGCCGCTTTGGTCAGTTTAGGGTCTAACCAAGTTGCGCTCGCTAACAGACGGGTACCAAATACCGGCTCGCCGAATACATTCAGTTCAATACCGCGGTTGCGCTGTTCGCCATAGAAACCATAGACATTAGTCGCTGGGTCAACCATACCCGTTGGTCGGGTGATTTCAAACAGAGCCAACGTACCGCCGTAGCGCTGGTTATCAAACTTCACGCCGATTTCATTCTGTTTGGAATGAATGATGCCCGGAATTTGGCCTGCGTTAACCACTGGCTTGCCATTATATTGATAAGGCGCAGACTTACCCGGCCCCAGTGCTTCAATGTGGTTAGCATACAGGGAGACTTTCTCCCACGGCTTCACCATGATGCCGTAAATAGGTGTCACTTTCATCGCATCCAGTGAACCAGCACTGTTTGGCACCCCACTGTCGAAGTTGCGAATAGTGACTTCCTGCCGACGTACACCCAGCATCAATGACACTTTGTCATCCATCATCGAAAGCGTATCAGATAATGAAAGCCCAGAAGCACGCACCTGACTGGTCAGTTGGGGATCCTGACTATCACTCCCCATTACGGTCTGAGGGAAACCAATCACACCCGGATTATAGATATTGGTATCTTCTTGACCAGACATATTCCAGGCTGATTTAGTAGTCCGATAGTTAGCGGCATAACCCAGATTGACTTTATGGGTGATTGGGCCAGTATCAAAGTGGCCGCGAATACCGCCCAGACCGGCAACAGAGTCAGCAACATACGGCACATACAAGCGAGAAATGGTAGCATCACCATTATTATTCGTCAGCATCGGCGCGCCATACTGACCGGTTTCTTCGTTACGGCTGGCACCCACAGAACCGTAAACTGTCCAGTTCTGGCTAACATCATACTCACTACGCAGCATACCGAAGGTGGTTTCCATATCGGTATACACCCATGACTGCCCATAGTTCAGGGTTGAAGATGGCGGTTCAGGAATAACCGTTGCACCGCCAATCGCCACATCAGTGCGCATATGATGAATAGTTTGCTTCTGGTAGCCCACATCTAATGAGGTACGGGCGCGATCACCGCGGTAATCTAAACCGGTAGAAACTGCGGTCGTGCGCTCTTTCTGATCATGAATAGCTGACTCACCTTCACGGTGCAATACATTGACCCGCACGCCAAACTGATCGTCATCACCGTAGCGGCGACCCACATCCAGCGCCCCACCCACTTGTGATGCTGAACCATAATCCACCGTAACACGAGTCAACGGAGTATCACCGGCACGTTTAGGTTCGAGGTTAATCATCCCGCCCACACCGCTACCACTGGGTGAAATACCATTAATGAAGGCATTGGCACCTTTAAAAACCTCGACTCGCTCAACCATGCTGGTTGAGACTATCTGACGGGGTAAAACGCCGAACAGGCCACCAAATGAGATATCGTCGCCATCAAGGTTGTAACCCCGAATACGATAGTTCTGCGACGGGTTGCCGTAACCCCGTACGTTTTGCACGGAAGCATCATTTTTTACGACATCAGCAATCGAGTTAGCTTGCTGGTCTTCAATCATTTTGGAAGTATAACCAATGACGTTAAATGGCACGTTGCGCGCGTCTTGCTGCCCGAGGAAGCCGATACGACCGCCATTCGCTACCTGACCATCTAAATAGGTTGGAATTAAATCATTACCACCAGCACGGAAAGTCTCCTGCGCCCCGACCACGGTGATGGTGTCATTTGTTTTGCTGTCTTCAGCTTTAGCTGTAGCCGCTGTCGCGCTGGTTTTTTTGGCGTTTTCAGCTGTGCTATCTGTGGCCGCAGCCGCCCATGAGGAAGCGGATAGCGTCCCTAATGCGGCACCGATCATGACGCACAACAGGCGCGGAGCCAGCCGTTTCTGAGGTGCGCGAGAAGAAATAGTTTGATTCATCGTGTTGATGCCCCTGAGTTTCACAAAATGATTACAAATGAGAATACTTATTATAAGGATTCAGAATTATCCGGATAACATCTACCGATGCAAGCATTTCTGCACATCCAGAGGATTATTTTTTTGTGTCGTGAATAAATTAGATGGGTTATGTAATAGACATGATCGCTGGCAGTAACGTTATTGCCTGAGGAGATGCAAAAGAAACTAAAGTAAAATTATTCTGAAAGTGTATTTATACCGCGCGGGATTAATTCCGTGCTTCCCACTTAAGTCATTTATTTATACATTTCACCGGCCAATTTGCCCCTATTATTAATAAGGTGAACTATTATTACTTACCCCTACTGATTCATCCCCCACCGCCAGAAGCCCTGCAAACAGTAGTGTTGCCGCAATAAATAATCCTATAATTAGGCTTTTGAATTCTTTCGCTCTATTACTGATAATAAAAATCTTATTACATTATTTTCGACGTTAGCGATAAACTAGTACATCACATTTATCGCGATAACAGATTTAAACCATCTGGGTTTAGTTCTGCGTAGCGACAGTTTACTGAATAAAAATTCAAGGAACACAGGAATGGCTTTGCATCCGGCATCATTTGACGATCACATTTTTCGGCTATTAATCGAAGCCGTAGATGACTACGCCATATATATCATTGATGCCCAAGGACATATCCTTACCTGGAACAATGGTGCCGAGCGCAATACTGGCTACAACGCCGATGAAATCATTGGCCAATCTTTCGAGCTGTTTTACACCCCTGAGGATTTAGCAACCCAATTGCCCGCCAAAGGCCTGTTGCATGCCAACCAACTTGGTCATTATGAGAATCAGGGCTGGCGAGTTCGCAAAAATGGTAAGCGCTTCTGGGGCCATATCACCCTTAGTGCATTGCATGACTCAGACCATAATTTGCAGGGTTTTGTGCAAGTTACCCGTGATCTGACCGACAAATGGCAGCGGGAAAATGCTTTGCGTAAAAGTGAAGAGCAGTTTCGCCATCTAATAAGTGAAGTCGAAGATTACGCTATCTACATGATAGATACTCATGGGCGTATTCTGACCTGGAATAAAGGCGGTGAGCGCAATGAAGGCTATACCAGTGACGAAATCATTGGCGAGCATTTTGCCTTGCTGTTTACACCAGAAGACATTTCCGCAGGTCTGCCAGAGAAATCACTGGCAAAAGCCATTGCCGAGGGTAATTTCCAGACCGAAGGCTGGCATGTGCGCAAAAATGGCATTCGTTACTGGGCCAGTGTGGCCATTAATCCCATGCATGATGACAGCGGGAAGCTATTAGGGTTTACCAAGATAGTCCGTGACCTGACTGAACGACGCCAGCGCGAAGAAGCCTTACGCATCAGCGAAGAACGTTTTCGCTTGATGGTCGATACCGTCGAAGATTATGCCATTTTAATGCTGGATCCCTGGGGCCGCGTCAATACCTGGAACCACGGCGCAGAACGTAATATGGGCTATGCCAGCAATGAAATAATCGGCCAACATTTTGGCTGCTTCTTTTTGCCTGAAGATATTGCCGCCGGGCTACCCCGAGAAATTACTGAAAACCTCCGCTTCGGCCAGCCGGGTGGAACGTGAGGGCTGGCTGGTGCGTAAAGATATGACCCGCTATTGGGCTGTCGCCATTATTACCGTTATCCATGATAACAGCGGCAAACTGCTGGGTTATGCCAAAATAATCCGCGATATGAGCGAGCGAAAACAACGAGAAGATGCGCTGCGTGCCAGTGAAATAGCACGCTATGAAGAGCGGGAGCAACTGCATCGGGTGCTGTCATCCATTCAGGAGGGAATTATCTCTCTTGATACTGAAGGCCGCGTTGTATTAATGAATCCTAAAGCTGAAGAAATGACAGGCCGCAGTCAAAATGAATCTTGTGGCTTGCCCATTGAAGACGTTTTTATCTTGTGGTCCCCGCTACAGGATAAAAATCAATTAGTTGCCATCAATCAGTGTCTGGCCGAAGGGCGTCATACCTTATTGCCCGAAGGCAGTCAGCTGTTATCCAGCCAGGGAGAGCGCCAAGAGATTCGTTGCTCCGCCTCACCTATCCGTGATCGTGACAATCTGCTTACCGGTGCTGTGGTGGTTTTCCAGGATGTCACGCGCGCGCGCCATGAGCAGCGAGAGTTACAGTATCAGGCCAATCATGACATGTTGACCGGCTTGATAAATCGACGGAGATTGGAAGAACGCCTCAATCAGGCCATCAGCCAGTTGGGTCAGGATGAGCAGCATATCCTCTGTTATGTTGATTTAGATTACTTTAAGGATGTGAATGACAGCGCCGGCCACGAGGCTGGGGATATGGTGCTTCGAATGGTAGCGCAAACCATGCAACAAGCTGTGCGCGAAAATGACATTGTGGCGCGTTTAGGCGGTGATGAGTTCGCTATCGTGCTATTTAATTGTCAGAATAAACCCGCAACAGAAGTGTTGGAAAGAGTCGTCGCCGACATTGCCTCAATCCAATTCCATTGGCACGGTCAATCCTATTCCTTTACCGCAAGCCTAGGGGCGGTATCATTGAATCGGCAAACAGAAACGGCAGCACAAGCTATGCGTCAGGCCGATATTGCCTGTTACACGGCAAAACATGCTGGCCGCAACCGCTTATCACTTTCGCTATAACTCGACCTCTCTTTTAGCAGGTGACTATACTGTCACCTGCGCCCTCAATGACACAATTTTTGCAAGGTTATCTTGATAGCATGTCCAGCAATTAGACCCCGGTCAAAATATCGATTTCAGCAGTGTGATATATAAATATCATCATCTGATTAATTGGAAAAATAACTATGCCGTACTTTACGGTCAGTATTGTTTTGCATAACGCCGTAGAAGGCGATTACGATTCTCTTAATAAGAAAATGATTGATGCTGGGTTTACTTGCCTTATCGGCAGGGAGAAAGTCTATAAATTACCTGAGGGCGAGTTCAATTACGGTAGTGGCACATTGAATAAACAGGAAGTTGCTGATTTAGCATTAAAAGTTGCAGAACAAATACGATTTATCCCTTCTATTTTAGTCACTGAATCTGGCGGCAGAACCTGGCGCAATTTAGATCTAAAATAACTCATCCATTATAAACATTATATTTTAAAAATTTGACTTAAGTTAATTGCTAATCCTCCACCAGGGATTATAACACTACCTCATTAAGATAATAATATTTATCCCTAAGGGGAATTATGCGCTCGTCATTTATTTAGACATTATGAAATAACGAGCAATCACTTATATTAGCTTTTCGTCACTGCTTAATGCTGTACTCGCAAGATCTTCTCTCCGGCGATGAACGGCGATAACAAAATCGGTTTCACAGACAAAGGACGGCCGGGCAGCGAGTTCTTGTCCAGTTTCAATGGAAGCGCGCCAGGCAAAAGGCGTCATCTGCAATAAATTGAAGCTTTGTTTACCGGTTAACTTCAGTTCGTAGGCCAAATTTTTACTGCTAATCAGATCAAACCCATCCAAATGCTCTGGCGTATCGTCGTGAAGTTGTACTTGAGCATAAATCAGGGCTTTTAACTGATAGAGATGGCGCGGGCCAGGCGCAACAGTAACAACGATGCCACCTGGTTTCACAGTGCGAGCTAATTCCGTTGCCTTACATGGGGCATAAATACGTAACACTGCATCAAGAGCATGATTAGCAAAAGGTAACCGATGGCTCGACGCGACACAAAAACTCACTTGAGGATAGCGTTTTGCGCCGTATCTGACGGCAACCTTAGCGACATCTAACCCGAAAATAGCCATCTGACGTTGCCGATTTAATCGATCCGCCACTGCGGCGGTGTAATAACCTTCGCCACAACCGATATCCAACAACATAGCGGCATCCTGTGGCAGCGCCTTATCCAGAATATCGCAAACCTGCTGTTGCAAGGGTTGATAATAACCCGCATCCAGAAAAGCCCGCCGAGCCTGCATCATCTCTGGGCTATCCCCTGGCTGTTTCGACCCTTTATGCTGCACCGGCATTAAATTGACGTAACCCTCTTTGGCGCAATCAAACTGGTGATTATTGCTGCAACGCCACTGTTGCGGGCTTTGCTGCAAGGCCTGATGACAAAGGGGGCACTGATAAGACATGGTTGAATCCCAGATAACTGATTAATAACCGCCAAGAATACCGGCAGACGCGGCGTTAGTCTAAAGAAGCGCAGATACTGTTGCAAGCCACCGTTTCCCTTTGTGAATCAACCGAGATTAACTATGGCGAATCACATTGACGGGAATCGCATCTGGCTCCACATTCATGGTGCGTAAAATTTGCCCCATAATATCGCTAAATACCGGTGCTGATACTGCGCCACCATAGTATTTGCCCGCCTGAGGGTTGTTAATTACCACCACCAAAGCAAAACGGGGCTGACTGGCGGGAGCAACACCGGCGGTATATGCCACATATTTATCAATATACTGACCATTTGGCCCAATCTTCTTGGCTGTCCCGGTTTTCACTGCCACCCGATATCCCCGCACTGCGGCTTTCACCCCACCGCCTCCAGGCAATGCCACACTTTCCATCATATGCTCAACCTGACGTACCAACTCTTCGGGGAATATACGCTGGCCCAATACCGGCGGATCAACCTTAGTAATCGACAAGGGTCGATAAATGCCGAAGCTGCCGATAGTGGCATAGACCCTAGCCAGTTGCAGCGGTGTCACCATCAAGCCATAGCCGAACGAGAATGTCGCGCGGTCTAAATCACTCCAACGCTGCCGATGTGGCATTAAGCCACTGCTTTCACCAGTAAGCCCTAACTGAGTCGGCTTACCCAAACCAAAAGCTGAGTAGGTTTGGATCAAAGCAGAAGCAGGCATCGCCAGTGCCAGTCGCGATACGCCAACATCACTGGATTTTTGCAGCACACCGGTCAGTGACAAAGCCGGATAAAGCGCCACATCTTTGATAAGGTGCCCACTCAATATATAGGGATGAGTGTCCAACACTGCATCAGGTTTCACTATATGGCGCTCTAATGCAGTCATGACAACCATCGGTTTCACCGTTGAGCCAGGCTCAAAAATATCGCTGATCGCCCGATTGCGAAAATTCTCTTCAGGAGTGCCGACCCGATTATTGGGGTTAAAGGTGGGATAGTTGGCCATCGCCAATACTTCGCCGGTGTTCACATCAATAACCACGGCAGAGCCGGAATCTGCTTTATTGAAGATGACGGCATTGGTCAATGCATGGGAGGCTTCCGTTTGGAGCCGTTCATCAATGCTGAGTTGGACATTTTGTCCCGGATGACTGTCGGTCGAGGAGATATCTTCAACCACCCGACCGAAGCGATCTTTGCGCACCACTCGGCTGCCGGCGGTGCCGCTGAGGAGTGTATTAAAACTTTTTTCTACTCCCTCAATACCCTGATCATCAATATTGGTGAAACCCACCAGATTTGCGGCAATATCGCCCGACGGATAGAAGCGCCGTGATTCCTCTTTTATAGCAATACCTGGCAACTTCAGTCGTTGAATATATTCAGCAACATCAGGTTCCACTTGCCGGGCCAGATAGATAAAACGGGCATGTGGATTTTGGTGGATACGGCTATTAAGTTGGTCGAGGGGGATGTTAAGTTCCTGAGCCAATGCCTGCCAGCGCTCTGAAACACCGACACCACCTTTCTCCAATACCGTTGCTGGATCCGCCCAGATAGCCTCAACCGGCACACTCACCGCCAGAGGATGCCCGTTTCTGTCGGTGATCATACCGCGCGTATTCGGTGTAGCCACCACACGTACTGAACGCATATCTTCTTCTTTTACCAACGGATCAGGTTCAATAATTTGCAACCAGGCAACTCTGGCTATCAGACCAATAAATGAAAGTAAAATGCAGCCACATAGCAAGCTAAAACGCCAACGGATAAAGCTGGAAGAATCATTTTTTGGTTTAGAAATCACAAAGTTCAATCCTGAATGGTCGCTTGAATAACAGCAGCCATTAAACCCTATCCACTGTATCAATGGGTGCCAAAACAGTGATACAAGATGCGTTATTTTGCAACAATTCACTAACGGCGATTTAAAAGAAAAGGTGACTGGTCAATAAGTTAAAAAACGGCTTACACTGGATAGCGTCTTTTTTCTTCCTTAGGTAAGTCCTATGACCGATTTTTCACCTCATCTCAGCCGAATCACCACTATTTGCTATGGTTTTGGTAATAAATCTGCCCTATTACCTGACTGCCTCCAGCCTTACCAGGCATCACAAGCCAATAAAAAACAGGTTCATGGCACCACGATTGTCGATGTAATAACGCTGGGGCAAGAGTGTGGTGAAGCCGATGGCCTGTACACCACTCAATCTGGCATTTTATTAACTGTTTTGACGGCGGATTGTCTGCCGGTGATTTTCAGTCAACGGGATGGAAAAGGTATTGCCGTGGTTCACGCCGGTTGGCGCGGTTTATTAGATGGCATTATTCTAAGGATGGTTGAACGCATTGCCGGCGATGATAATCCGGCAAATTGGGTGGCCGCCATTGGGCCTGCCGCCCGTTCCTGCTGTTATGAAGTTAATGAAGAACTGGTGGAACGGTTTATTAACGAATTACCGCTGGCAAAAAATATTATTTCGCCGCGTTTTCGCCACCTTAACTTAGCAGCCATAGCTGAGCACCAGTTACGGGGTGCCGGCATTCATCAAATTGATAGGGTCGGGAGTTGTACAATATGCACCACCACGCCAGATGATAGGGATAATGCCCAGCCTCGTTTTAAATACACCAGTTTTCGCCGAACCAGCCAACAGCAAGCGATTGACCCAAGCCATCCCGGTATTAAAGGCCGTAATCAATATTCGGGATTAATTATCTTGCCTTAACTGACAGATTGAATCGATGCTGTTCCTGAAACAAAAAAACCCGCACAAAGGCGGGTTTTTAACAGCAAAAGAGCTGATTAGATTGCAGTAACGTTTACTGCAGACGGACCTTTCTGACCGTCTTGGATTTCGAACTCTACGTTCTGGCCTTCAGCCAGGGTTTTGAAGCCATTACCCTGGATTGCAGAGAAGTGTACGAACACATCTTTGCTGCCGTCAGCTGGAGTGATGAAACCGAAACCTTTAGACTCGTTGAACCACTTAACTTGACCTTTGATCTTTGCCATCTTGAGTATTTCCTTTGGATTGTTTAACTCGCCCGTAGGCGTTTACATAGACAAACTAGAGTCGTTACTGCTTGAGGCACTAAGATAAGGATCGGCAGAGAAGCGGTATTCAACGCTAACGTCTTTACTCAGAACTTCTTTACTGAAAATGCCACACATATACAGAACTGTACCTCGTTTTACCCATATGCGTTATCACATACTCTGTATTCGATGGCAAGCCATTTTTAATCAAGGGTGAACCTGTCGCACATATTTGAAACGGTTGCTCATAAAGAATGCGTAAATATGCTAAAATTTGTTGAAGGTCATCGTATTTTCTGCTCTATTTTTTTATACTGTCCTATCCCGCTTTCTTACTGGTTTTTAACATTTAAGCTAACTCTTTTTATAATACTTCTTACGTAAACCCTTCTTGGTTTCCATCTCGAATGGATCGCTGAAAGCAGTATTGGTATAAAATTTATTGGTATTAAATATATAATAATTGAATATATCTCATGCTTAGTTTCTCTCGCAGTCCCCTTCCATCAAGAGGTTGTAGCTTATCGATTCGTGAGACTAACCCCTTAGTTAACCTCAGATTATGTGCGGGAAAATAGTCATTCTAAAAATTCAAAAAAATGATATTTCTCGATTTAAGAGGATGTGAAAATGCGCACGGCAAAACAAGCAGGAAAAAATCGATTTTCTCTTCAAGAAAAACGGTTCAAAATATCGAACGCAATGATTAAAGAATGACCAAATAAATAACAACTTAATGTGTCATATAGATGCAATACGTTATCCGCAGGAACGGAAACGCACCATCTAAGTGCAATACCGCTTTATTGATTGTGTATAAATATACTCAAAAACACCTCATTTTAGTCAGTTCAGGGTAATAGAAGTGTCACTCATTTCGCCCACCAATTGTGCTACAGGAAATAGAATAAGATATTTCTTGATGCTCTGTAATTAAATTTCTACTACTCTGGCGCGCAGTTTAAAACTCTATATTACTTTCTCGTTATAGATTCGTTTAAGCTTGAGGCTATATTCTTTTTCTCATTTAAATATGCAGTATTAGTTATTAATTTTGATAGGTTTGAAGATTATCTGGTGCAAGGAAATCTTATTTCACCTTATCAGCATCAGAGAGCTATACCATGAGTTATAAACATCTTATTTCCGCGTGTATTTTCAGTAGCCTATGCTTGGGTCAAGTTAACGCGGTTCTGGCAGAAGATAAATTACCACCAAGCAATACCTCTACAGGTCAACACAGCGAGCTGTCAGTCGATAATGACAACCTATGGCAACGCCTGTTGCGTAATATTTCTCTCGCGTGGGATTCCCCCAACCAAGAACTGTATATTCCGCTGAACACGTGGCACAACCGCTGGACCTATGATGATGACAAGATAGAGTCATACAATGAGCGTCCTTGGGGCATCGGCTACGGCAAGTATCGCTATGATGAGAACAACAACTGGCACGCAGTATATGCGATGGCGTTTATGGACTCACACAATGAAGTTGAGCCGATTATAGGTTATGGCTATCAAAAGATGTGGATCCCAGCGGAAATGGACGGCTGGCGTTTTGGGGTAGGTTTTACGGCCAGTATTACCGCACGTCATGAATACCATTACATCCCAATTCCATTACCATTGCCGCTTATCTCTATTGAATATAATAAATTTTCACTACAAACCACCTACATTCCCGGCACTTATAATAATGGTAATGTATTGTTTACCTGGATGCGTTGGCAATTCTAATTGGATATATCATTCAATACATTTAACCATAATATTAAAGTGGCTATACATCCTTATTAAGAATCAATCTCAATTAGAGTTAATAACTTCAGAAAAAGACGATAGCCCTCTCCTATTATAAAGTGGGAATTATCTATCTTATTTATTGCTGATAATGTAAACGATGGATTGCTTTTTAAGTAAAAAATAGCCGGGCTTCATTGTTGCTGCCCGGCTATTTTAGCGCCATATAACAATCTAATCAGACGGCGCTGGAATCCTTCAATTTAGATTGGCTATTCTTACTTTTCCGGCGAGTTAGCATAAAGCCGCACCACAATAGTGCAATCCATGCTGGCATCATCAGTACTGAGATCTGAATCCCATCGGTAAGGTACATGATGACCAGAATCAGCATCAGGAATACCAGACACAGATAATTACCGTAGGGATACCAAAGTGCTTTGAAGCGTGGTTCTACACCTTCTCGCACTTTGGCGGCGCGGAACTTCAAGTGCGCCAAACAGATCATGACCCAATTGATAACTAGTGTTGATACTACTAGTGCCATCAGTAATTCAAACGCCTTACCTGGCATGACATAGTTAATAACCACACCGGCAGAAGTCGCCAAGGCTGAAAGCGCGATTGATAAAATTGGCACTCCGCGCTTATTCACTTTGGTCAACACCTTGGGCGCGTTGCCCTGAGATGCCAGGCCGAACAACATACGGCTATTGCAGTACACACCGCTGTTGTAAACCGACAGTGCCGCAGTCAACACCACCACGTTCAAAATTGTGGCGACCAGATTGCTATCCAAGGCATGGAAAATCATGACAAAAGGACTGCCGCCTTCCACTACCTTGCCCCACGGATAAAGTGATAAAAGCACGGCTAATGAGCCGATATAAAAAATAAGGATACGATAGACAACCTGATTGGTTGCTTTAGGAATACTGTGATGTGGGTCTTCAGCTTCTGCGGCAGTAATGCCCACCATTTCTAGCCCACCGAAAGAGAACATAATCACCGCCATCGCCATCACTAATCCGCTAAAGCCATGAGGCATAAAGCCGCCCTGTGCCCAGAGGTTAGTGACAGAAGCATTTGGCCCGCCTGAGCCAGATGCCAACAGATACGCGCCAAATACAATCATACCGATAATGGCGACAACCTTGATGATCGCGAACCAAAACTCAGTTTCACCATACATACGCACATTAACAAGATTGATGGCATTAATCAGAACAAAGAATATAGCGGCTGATACCCAGGTTGGAATTTCTGGCCACCAATATTGAATATAAATGCCTACTGCGGTCAATTCGGCCATTCCGACCAAGATAAACATTGCCCAGTAGTTCCAACCAGACAAAAATCCGGCGAAATCGCCCCAATATTTGTAGGCGAAGTGACTGAATGAACCGGCAACAGGTTCCTCAACAACCATTTCACCTAGCTGACGCATAATGAGAAATGCAATAAAACCGCCGATGGCATAACCCAATATCACTGAAGGGCCAGCCATTTTAATGGTTTGCGCTATCCCCAGAAATAGCCCGGTGCCAATGGCTCCACCTAGAGCAATTAGCTGAATATGGCGATTTTTTAAACCGCGTTTTAATGTTGAATCCTGCAACTGCTGTTCCATCCTATCCTCTGCCGCACTGTTACACACTAGCGTGGTAAAAAGCGCCTTTCGTAAATGAATCTGCGGCGGTTTTTTAACACTTAAACCTGCTTGCGGCAAGGATTAAGGTCATTAGTGAGTAGCAGGATGAAAATCAATCGGCTAGAACTATATATGCCAAATGTTCTATTAACTGAGGCTCTGGATATCCCTCAGGGATGTAACGCAGATATACCACATAACTTGCTCAAATTTCGGGCACCAATCATTAATGTAGCCACATAGGATTGACGCCGGGTGACAACTTCGACTGCAACTCGATTATTCTTGTAGCGGATAAGATAAGTTGATGGCCAGCCTTGGCGGCGTTCGCCATAGGACTTTTGATGGTGGTCAATTGCAGCATGAGCAATAACCAAGTGTGACAAATTTGAATCACCTTTAATGATACGTTTCATCATCAGCTCCACGAAAGCAATCAAAAAACGCCTTACCGTTTGTCATTCCCGCGATCCGAACTTCACGGGGCATTCACTATTACTGAGAATGACTAGGGGTGGATTATCACACTTCCTGACTGAGCAAATAACAGATCATCGCCGCGCGCAGCGGGCTTTGGCTATAGGCTTGCCATTCACCTTGCGGATTGGTAATTCTGGCATTCCACTGATTATTATCATTAATTTCTGGGGAATAGAGACCAATTTTGTTGGCGTAGATGATAGGCCATGCGTCGGAAGGGTTCTTACAGTAATCTTTGCCTTTAATGCCGCCATACGGATACCACTTGTCGGGATCCTCACCGCTCAGTAACGCAATGCTTCTGTTCACTTCGCTGTCACTTTCTTCATACCATTTAATCATCCGAATCACCATTCGCCTTTAAAGTTCAGGCTACATTACGGCGAAATTAAGACAAATTTATGACAATCAACACGTTTGTTTTAGCTTGATAAAAAAGTGACCTGACGCCAGGAGATAAAGCAGAACATCGGGGAAAGCGAAAGGAAAGAGGTATGAATATCACTCTGACACTGTCAACTCACAGCGCCAGAGTCGGTGAGTTTATCTCTCCGGAATAACGCCTTTAAAATCAAGAGGAGAAACGATATCACTGTCACTTTGAAAGTCACTGGTACCCGTTGCGTTAGCCAGTAATGCTTTGAGTAATTCTGTTTGCTGTTTCTGTTGTTCGACGATGTCTTGTAACAAGCGAATTTGTTCGTTTGCTCGCACGCTGGCACGGCTCAAAAAGAACCAAACTATCAAGAAAAAAATGACGGTAAACAGCGAAAAAGCGATTGGGACAATACCCATTGTACCCATATTTGTATCTAACATTGACTACCCTATTACATGCGTGACGAAGGTACTATCTTATCACTCTCCTCGTCACAAAGGTTAATCCGAGCAATCGATTAACACTTAATAACGATAACTATTAGAAATAGTTTCAGACTGCTGACAAAGTTGATAAAAGGGGAAATGTGCCGAATGGGTCGTAACGGCGTGAGCCGTCGGAGCGCCCATCGGTGCAGTCGCCCCGTTAGTCTCAGTGCAGCAAAATAGGTTTGTCATTAACCTCTAACTATTAGAAATAGTTTTTACTGGTTATTATATAACGAGAAGGTAGGTTATCCTTACCATGGAATAATCGAAGTAATGGTGCAAATACCGGTAGAGAAAGTTCCCCCTTGGTCACAATAACTATCAAGGGCTAACAGATAAAACAAGCAACAAACGGCAATGATCCCTACCGTTGCAACAAGTTTTTTAATGTTCAAATCAGGCACCTTATTCAACATTTTCTTTTAATTATACTTTACTAAACATCAACCATTTATAGCCAAGATGTAATTACTCATGTTTGTCATCACGTTAGCATCCCATTTTAGTGGCTATTTTACAATTTCGCGCTATAAATCAATAGAGTTTAGGATTTTTACTATTACCCCTCTCATTATTACAAGTTAAAGTGTTAAACTTATCTATTATATAATAAGTAAAACTAATTACAGGGAGTGACCATATGAGTTTATTCAGACTTCTCTTGGTGGTGGCAATCATATACTTGGGCTTGCTCTTTTCGGGCTATGGTGTACTGATTGGCAGCGAAAAAAACGCCGCAGGCATCGGTTTGCAATGTAAATATCTGACGGCCAGAGGTATCTCAACCGCTCAATTTATAAACGGAGAGAATGGCATCATCGGTGTTAGTAACTGCCCTTTAGTGAAAAAAATTGGCAATAATGTTTTTGAATAACCTGTAGCAGGTTCGTACTCATCCGCAGTTTGTCCAGTTCACCGGTTTTGGTCTGTGCTCAATGTACAGACCAAAACGCAACTGACAGTGCGTTACTTCTGCGTAAACTTCATATCAATCAATGCAATGGCTTTCTCAATTGCACGCTTGGTTACCGGATCAGCTCCCGCAGGATGTGAAGCGAAATCAATAGCTTTGAGTTGATGAGACATTTTATCCCGCACTTCGGTCGGCGCAATAATATCAATCACATCAAGAATTTGTTTGATAACCAATTGACAAGCAACCAGATCGGAGACCAGTTCTTGGTCATTAGTGAACATTTCAGACATGAATAATTCCTTCACAATAATATTGCACAAGGATATCACGCCCTTGGGCATATATCTTTAGCCGACAGTGTCATACTAACGATTTTATTGGTAAGAATTATCTTCGATTAATGAACAACCTACCGAGATAACTCGGTGCATTAAGTCATTAACTGAGGCATTTGTTGCGGCTAAAAAAGATCGGTACGTGACGAGGACTGGGTCAATGGTGCTAAAGACTAAAAATAGGTGTAAAAAAACCAGGTTTGATAGTTATCAATCACCTGGTTCGGAAGAGAAGTCATTACATATCTATTGATCACAATATTTCTAGTCTCACAGTTTATCACCTCCTACGCTTTTATCTTTGTGCAGAACCATTACTGGCATCTTTAGAAAGACGGTCACACCCACAACCGCTATCAGAGTCATAATCACTGTTATCAACATGCGATCACCTCATCTTTTAATTTCTATTTTTCCAAACTCAACCTTTTATCCTCGGGGTATCCCCCTTTCAGATGACACTACCCTTTTACTATGGCACCAGAAAGTTCTTTTGCAAACACATCTTGAAAAGCCTTCATGATATATTGGCTACAATCAAAGCCAATTTGGTGTTTTGTGTTGTTAGATTCAACTTGTGTATACTGCACTTCTCCTAACCAGAAAAAACAGACTAAATAATGTCACAAGAAAATCATCTCGCGTTAGTCTGCGCCCTCAGTAAATGGGTCGAAACCCATCTGGGGAGAGTCATCTACCTTGAAGAGTTAGCCGCGTACTCAGGCTATTCTCTCTGGCATATGCAGAAAATATTTAAAGAAGTGACAGGGGTGTCATTAGGTAAATACATTCGAGAAAGGCGCTTAGCGGGTGCTGTCTATCAACTGCGTAGCAGTGACAGCACTATCTTTGATATTGCTTTGGATTTTGGCTTTGGTTCACAGTCACACTTTACTTACATGTTCAGAAAACGTTACGGCATAACCCCGTACGACTTCCGGCAAAATACAGATATTGACCTCAATATCGCTTTGCCCTTGCATACCACTCACCAGAAACTGGCGTAATCCACACAATACTATTATTCGCCTGAATGCTTACCAACGCTAACCGGCGAATATATTCTCAGTTTTTTTTGTAGCAATTCTGCACGTCAACAATTTGTATTTCGTTACGCTGGCGATCCGCCATGTAGGTCATTACAAACATCGTACTCACCACAATAAGTGCCGCCAGCAGTAAACCAATCAGTGCAATGACTTTATTTTCATCAAACAAGCTCTTGTCCATATATTCTCCCTAATGTCTATGGCGCATCAAATTAACCATAGGATCACAATCAACGTTATTGCGATCAGCAAACATGATGTTGTCAGTAAAACCACGAGCGCAAATTGTGCGTCGCCAATTCCCGTTGAATAGTCGCTATTCTGGGTAATATTTTCTTGTTTTTTCAAAACAATACCTACTGGCAAAACACACCAGCCGTAACCCTGCATAAGAAAAATCGCGTTTTATTAGCGCATGTTTATCAAAAATCATACTAGCGCTAGCCTGACTACAGGCTTTTACAACGCGATCCTGTCGTAGTCTGTGTTATATATCAAGCCCACCCATTGTAAAGATGGGGAAATACGCCAAACACATTAAGATAGATAATGTATTGCATTTCATCGTCCAGGATTGAAATTCCCTGTCCATGCGCATTGAATATCGTCAATCTTATCACACAGTGATAATACCTGTCGCAAGGCTGTATAGCGCCGCAACCGCAGCAATGAGTGCAACGGCAAAAGCACATTTTTCAATAGCCGAGAAGACTAATTTCTTCTGCTCGCGTTTAGCGATAATAAACAACAAGGTTCCTGGACCGTATATCACTGCCGATAATAATATGTATTTCAAACCTCCGGCATACACCATCAATACGGCATAGAATGTGGCTATCAATGCAATAATAAAATCTTTCTTATGGTCTTTCGCTCCCACAGAGTATGTCTCTCGGGTCCAGGCCAATTTCAAGCCATAGGCAGCAACCAATAGATAGGGAATCAGAACCAGTGAGCTGGTTAACTCAAGTGCGAGTTGGAAAGCATATTCAGTGAAAAGCGTAACAATTAAGAATAATTGGATAAAAATATTAGACATCCAAACCGCTGCGGAGGGTACCCCGTGTTTATTCTCGGTTGCCAAGACACTCGGCATAATATGACTTTTTGCTGCACAATAAAGCGCTTCGGCCGCCAGTAGAGTCCACGACAAATAGGCACCCATCACTGAGATGATCAATCCAATACTGATAAATATTGCCCCCCACCGGCCTACGATATGCTCTAACACCCCTGCCATTGAGGGTTGACGTAAAGCAGCTAGATCAGGGCGTAGCAGTACACCATAGGAAAGCAGGGTAACCAACACCAGCAGACATAAAACACCAATAAAACCTAAAACAGTCGCTATACCGACGTGTTTTCTTTCTTTGGCATAGCGGGAATATACACTCGCCCCCTCTATACCGACAAAAACAAATACAGTCACCAGCATAGTGCTACGAACTTGAGAAAACAGAGATTCAGAACCTGAGCCTATTTCCAAGGCTGCATGACCGGTATAACCATAATCGTCCAGATGGGTGAGGTCACCCACCGCCCCCAGAGGCTGAGTGCCCCAGAAATTTAATGCGAAAGTATCGGTATGGAAGGCAAATGCTAAAACAATAATAAAAATAAATATTGGAATAACTTTAGCAAAAGTTGCAATGGTATTAATCGCCGCCGCCTCTTTGATGCCACGTAACACCATAAAATGGAAACTCCACAAAATGAATGAGGCAATTAATACAGCGGATAAAGTATTGCCATCGCCAAATAGTGGAAAGAATGCCCCGAGTGTTGATTTGATCAGTACAAAATAAGAGACACTGCCGATACATGCACCAGCCCAGAAACCGATAGCCGACGCAAAACCGGCATAGTCACCAAATCCGGTTTTCGCATAAATATAAACACCAGAATCGAGTTCAGGTTTACGCTGCGCCAATGTCTGGAAAACAAAAGCCAGAGTTAGCATGCCGCCCCCGGCAATAACCCAGGCGATGAGTGCGCCAAAACCCCCAGTGGCACGGCCAAATGTCGCGGGTAAAGAGAAAATACCGGCACCTATCATTGAACCGACGACCAGCGAAGTTAATGACCACAGTGATAACTTTTTATTTGAAGAGGCCGCCATATTTATGTCCCTTTACAAGAGTTAATCCTATGTAAGCCACATTAACCTAATAAAAGCTTAAGACCAGCTGCTATTCAGCAAAAATGTGAGCTTTCGTCAAAAGCTGAATATTCATCGTTTGAGTATAGCAAGCATAAATAATGCACGTAGCCATCGTGAAAATGGTGTCGTACATTGGTGTATTGCTGAACTGAGTTGAGCGTTGTTTTATTCGTTCGGCGCCTGAGTGCCATAAAAATTATCTATTTATGTCTATTTCGACGTAATTTAGCTCATCAGACTTTTCGTTAGATAATAACGATGGTACTCATCTACGACATTTTCTAACGTCATCTGCAATTGATAACCAAGCTTTTCATAGAAAGGCCGCGCTTGAAAACTGAATGTATCGACTTGGGCGAATTTACATCCGCGCTGTATTGCTTCCTGCTCAACTGCCTGCATCAGTTTACTACCCGCCCCACAATGACGTAATGTATCTGATACCCATAACAATTCTATACTCAGATAATGACCTAACGTATAGGCAGTAATACCCCCTAACTTCTCACCGTGCTCACCCGTTATAAACGCCGCTAATGGTTTACGCCCATTATCACCGACGAAATTGCGGTTAAAAGCCTTCAACCCTGCCATTATTTCAGCTACATCTTCAGTTGTTGGGGTATCCGTCATCGTCAACTTCATTGTCATTGTTCCTCGCTATGAAATCACTGGCACAACTCGATTTTATCTTTGCTTCTGGATATTCTCACAGATAAGAATTTTATTATCTGTTAATAACTGGCAAAATAAACGCTATTAAGAACTATTTCGATTTATGATGCCGCAAACCGATTCTCTTATTTTGTGTCGTCATTTCCCTCTGTAATTGTAAGGATTTCTGATGCTCCGCCGTTTCTTTTCTTATTACACCCCATACAAAGGGCTTTTCTATCTGGATTTTGGCTGTGCAATTTTGGCCGGGTTGCTGGAGCTGAGCTTCCCGATGGCGGTAAAACTGTTCATTGATAAGCTGCTGCCTAACCAAGACTGGGTGTTGATCGTCTGGGCAGCAACGGGCCTGCTAATGATTTATCTCCTGAATACAGCGCTCATGGCAATAGTTAACTATTGGGGACATGCTCTCGGTGTCGGTATTGAAACCGATATGCGTCGCCAGGCATTTAGCCATCTGCAAAAGTTATCATTTAGCTATTACGACAATATGAAGACCGGCCATATCATCACTCATGTAACGAAAGATTTAGAGGAAGTCGGGGAAATTGCCCATCACGGCCCGGAAGATCTTTTTATTGCAGTGATGACATTTATTGGTGCCTTTATTCTGATGGCGTCCGTTCATCTGCCACTGGCGATGCTCACTATTGTTATTGTGCCGTTTATGACCTATTTGGTCAGCCGGTATGGTGCACAAATGACAGATACCTGGCGCCGGCTCTTTGGTCAGGTAGGGAATTTTAATGCCCGGATTGAAGAAAGTATTGGCGGTATTCGGGTCGTAAAAGCATTCGCAAACGAATCCCATGAGAAGAAATTATTCGCCAAAGATAATGAAGATTACCGTACGACGAAGCTGAAGGCTTACCGCATCATGACCACCAGCATGACCATGAGCTATCTCAGCACCCGTCTGGTGCAGTTGATTGTGATGGTAGTCGGTACCTGGTATGTCGTTCATGATCAGTTGAGCTATGGTGGCTTCGTCGGTTTTCTATTGTTAGTCGAAGTGTTTTTCCGCCCAGTAGCAAAAATAACCTCGGTGCTGGAAAGTTACCCGAAAGGAATAGCTGGATTTAAACGATTCACTCAATTGATTGATACTTTACCCGATATTGTTGATCAACCCAATGCCCGTCCGGTCGGCCATCTCAGAGGGGATATTTGCTACCAGGATGTCAGTTTCGGTTATTCACCGCAGAGCAAAATCTTTACTCACTTGAATCTGCAAATCCGTGCGGGCGAAACCGTCGCATTCGTTGGGCCATCGGGGGCCGGTAAGACCACGTTATGTTCATTACTCCCCCGCTTCTATGAACTTGATGGCGGTGCAATCACCATTGATGGGATCAATATCCGGGATATGACTCAGCAGTCATTACGTAATAATATTGGTATTGTTCAACAAGATGTTTTCTTATTCGGCGGTTCTATTCGTGAGAATATCGCCTATGGCAAATTGGATGCCAGTGATGACGAAATAATGGCGGCAGCACGACAAGCCCGCTTGGATGAGCTGATTGAGACTATGCCAGATGGCCTTGATACTGTGGTCGGTGAGCGCGGAGTAAAATTATCGGGCGGGCAAAAACAGCGCCTTTCTATTGCCCGTATCTTCCTGAAAAATCCGCCGATTTTGATTCTGGACGAAGCGACCTCTGCGCTGGATACTGCGACCGAACAAGCTATTCAGTTAGCATTGACTGAACTATCGCAAGGCCGAACTACCTTGGTGATTGCTCACCGTTTAGCCACGATTCAAAATGCCGACCGCATCATTGTGGTCGATAAAGAAGGTATTGTTGAACAAGGTGACCACCACGAGCTCCTCGCCCGTAACGGGGCTTATGCCAAACTGCATAATGCTCAGTTCAGTGCAGCTTGATACACAGTAAAAACCCACCCGCAGATGGGCTCGAATGGTAAACTGGAGGAAAATTCAGCCAAAGCCATTCCATCGCGGGCTTAAATAGGGTACAAGGACGCCATGAAAATTCCAAAACGAATCCAACCGCTGGTTGATGACGGCTTGGTTGACGAAGTCATCCGTCGTTTAAAAAGTGGCAAAGAAGCAGATGTCTATGTTGTCCGTTGTGGGCAAGATATTCGCTGCGCTAAAGTTTACAAAGAAGCCGAGAATCGCAATTTTAAACAAGCGGTTCAGTATCAAGAAGGTCGCAAGGTACGTAATAGCCGCGATGCGCGTGCCATGGCGAAGGGATCTAAGTTTGGCCGTAAGCAGCAAGAAGAAACCTGGCAAACCGCCGAGGTGGATGCATTGTACCTGTTAGCCAATGCTGGTGTTCGCGTGCCACAACCCTATGCCTGCCTTGATGGGGTGTTGCTCATGGAACTGGTCACCGATGAAGATGGCCTCGCTGCACCTCGACTCAGTGATGTCCCGTTTAGCAAAGAGCAAGCCCTGATTGACCATGCAATAATGATCCGTTATGTCGTACGGATGCTGTGCGCAGGCTTGGTTCATGGTGACTTATCGGAGTTTAATGTCTTAATCGATAAAGACGGCCCGGTGATTATCGATTTACCACAAGCCGTTAATGCTGCTGCAAATAACCATGCTAAGGCCATGTTGGAGCGAGATGTGGCGAATATGACACATTATTATGGTCAATATGCCCCGGAATTGCTTGGCACTAAATATGCCAAAGAGATGTGGGCGCTTTATGAAGATGGCAAATTGCACCCTGAAACTCCATTAACTGGCGAATTTGCAGAAAGTACTCAAGCTGCCGATGTTGAGGGTGTGCTGGAGGAGATCCAGGCGGTCATCGCTGAAGAACAAGAACGTCTGCGTGAAGCTCAGGACCCTTATTAGTCAGTCATAACATTACAGCCAGAAATGAGGGGGTGAGTAGAGTATGGTGCAACGTCGTTGACTTGCCCTGCCCCTCTTCAGATACAATGAATTTGCAAACTGACCAGATTAAGCCAGGTAGTCATTAAATCTCCATTTTTGTTATATACCGAATATTTGTGAGGTAGTAAGTCCCTCTTCCTACCTCACATTTCTCTACATCTATATCACTAATTAATTCAGTGCCACCACCTCAACCCGGTTTTTCCCTGCCGTTTTGGCCCGATAGAGTGCCTTATCTGCCGCCGCTGATAAATCCTGCGCGACCAGGTGTTCGCCCGGTTCGGCAACTGACGCCACACCAACACTGATAGTCACTCGCCCGTGGGGTGACATGCCGTGGGGAATATCCAGCTCTTCGATGGAATGACGCATGCGCTCGGCAACCACCGTCGCATCTGACAACGTGCCAGGTGCGAGCAAGACAATAAATTCCTCACCACCATAACGAGCCAGAATATCTGAACCGCCACGAATAGATTTTGATAGCGTTTCAACAATGGACTTCAGGCAAACATCCCCCATAGCATGCCCATAAAGGTCGTTAAAGCTTTTAAAATTGTCAAAATCAATCATCAAAACAGATAGTGTCCCACCTTCCGTTTGTGTTTTTTGCCAGATGTGTTGATAGATATCATCAAAGTGACGGCGATTGGCTACCCCCGTTAGCACATCTGTTTGTGCCAATGCTTTTAGGATAGATTCAGACTGTTTAAGTTCTGTAATATCAAAAAATGAGCCATACCAAATAACCGAACCGTCATATATGGACGCTCCCAATAAACCAAGTGTTTTTTCTTGAAAATAGCGCTCAGGTATTGCAGCCATATATCCGGTTTCTTTATGGGCGCGATTGCGCCCGAACCATGATGAAATCCGCCAAGTGAGTTCCTATCATCCTTACGGGCCAAATGCCCCGGCGGCTCACGGAGTTTCTCACTTGCGGTCTTACCTGTTTTGCCATCTCAATAATTACACTTGCAATTACCTGAAACGTATTCACTTTTTTTCTTGAGCCTTGTCCGTGTTTGAGATTATCTCAAACCGCGGATAAGGTTCGATATTCCGTATGATGAACCAGCATCGACCACAAAATACGTGCCGTTTTATTGGCCTGTGCCACAACGGCTACGTTATAGGCCTTTTTACTCAACAGCCTGTAAAGCCACGGCATATTGTCTTTGTGTCTCTCAATAACAGCTGCAACTGCCCGCGCACCATGGACCAGAAGATAACGGAAATAGCGGTCACCTCTTTTGCTGATTCGGCCCAATCTCTGCTTACCGCCACTGGAGAACTCTCTCGGCACCAATCCCAACCAGGCAGCAAACTGTTTCGCTGAATGAAATTGTTGCCCATTCCCCACTGACGCCACAAGGTAGGTCGCCGTCATCAATCCCACACCAGGGACTTTCAAGACCCGCTGGCAGGCGGGTTGTGTTTTTGCCCAACTGCTAAGTTCTTGTTCGATCAACGTGATTTGATCTTCCACACCCTGAAGGTGTTCAAGTTGACGTGCGACACTACAACGGACAAAAGGTGATAACTCGTTATCATATTCTTCCAGTATTTCAGGGACTTTCTTATACAGCTGACTTAATGTGCGAGGCATGATAATGCCAAATTCAGCCAAAATGGCCCGCATACTATTAGCACAAGCAGTGCGTTCGCGGATAAGGATATTTCGCTCGGTATGCAGCACCAGAATAGCTTGTTGCTCTGCCGTTTTAATCTGAACAAAACGCATATTAGGCCGTGCAACAGCTTCACAAATGGCTTCTGCATCAGCGGCATCTGTCTTATTCGTTTTGACATAAGGTTTCACATACTGAGGGGGAATGAGTTTAACCTCATGCCCATACTGCCGTAAAACACGCGCAAAATGATGACTGGAAGCACAGGCCTCCATGCCAATCAAGCAAGGTTCAAGTTGCATGAGAAAAGGAAGGAATTTATCGCGGGTGAGTTTCTTCTTAAGAACAGTTTGACCGTTGCAGCCGACACCATGAAGCTGGAAAACATTTTTTGCCAAGTCGATACCAAGAGTAGATACTTTCATGTGGACGCTCCTTCTTCTGAGTTTTAACACTCACATTTAGGCACTCTGATGCCGTAAAAGTTGGAGCGTCCATTTCATTATCCTTGCGGGTTGGGAAAGACTCACCATGTAGCCAATGCGTTCCTTTCCCCGGCAGCTCCACCCTAAAATCACAGCGCCAAACGGATAAATTTTGCTGAGAGGTGATAACCGCCTGTTTTAGCATCTCCCTATCGTCAGTATGAATACGGCTAAATAGCGGGTTTTTCTCTTGTGGCACGCGCAAGACATCGGTTGGCGCAAGGTCAAATATTTTCCGAATCCCTTCGCTGCAATAACTAAAATAAGATTCTCCATCAGAATTTAAATAGTATGCATAGATCATCGCTGGCAAGTTTTTAGTTAACTTGTCCATCATCTGCTTACTTTTTTCCAGCTCTATCAGTAAGGACTTTCTTTCTGACACATCCGCAATCACACTGATATACCCCATAACATTGCCATTATCAGAGGTTATTTCATGGACACTCAATGTGCCCCAAAAGCGTTTACCATCCTTACGTTGATAGCACCACTCATTGGCTTCGCGCCGATTAAGTAATAAATAGTCCAGATCAACTTGGGACTCACCTTTTTCAGGGATATACAATATGTTGGAAATAGGTTTTCCCAAGACTTCATCCTTAGAATAACCAAACATTCTCTCTGCACCCACATTATATATCGTGATGCAGTTATCTAAATCTGTAGTAATAATGGCGATCTGTTTTTCGGCATTCAGCAGCACGTCCAACTGAAGAGTAGATAATTCATGCTTCCCATTCTCTCTCTTCACTGGCCCACCTTTTGAGTGTTTACCAAATACTTTCCTGGAAAGAAAATCCAGGCAGCTATGATAAAAAGAAAATAAAGACATAAATATAAATCACCTATTATTTAACACGTAAAACAAAAAATAAAAATATCATTAACTCAGCTAACACTACCAGAAATAACACTTTGAATTATAACACGGAATAATAAACCAGTGTAGGCCAGCCCTGGTAACACCACTTGTTCGATAAGGAATGACATTTAACTTGATAAAATCATTACAAATCCAGTAAAGAAAACTGAGACATCAATCCGCTATAGTCACCACGATTGATGTTGAACAACTGGAGTAAGAATGAAGACGTTACTTATCATATGTATGTCCACCGTATTACTATTCAATATGACGGCCAGCTATGCGGCACCACCTGCGCATAAAGAGATGCAGAAATCATCAAGTGAGAACTGCAAGCGCCCTCCTGAACCGCCTAAAGACAAGAACGGCCACCCATTGCCACCCCCTAAAGATCATAATAATAGCCATGTATCTAAAGGCCAACCACCTCATGATGACAAACATTTATGCCCGCCACCACAAGGTAATAAAAAACCATAATACTGTAAGCCTCTTTTATCAAAATAGATAGATTCTTACCACAGCAGATAAGTTAAAAGCAAAATGGCTTAATTTATCTGCTTTTCATTATTTAACTTATTTTAAAACAATGCATCATACGTTAATTAATAATAATTACCTCACGGAATTAATTTACTCACACCCCTGGCAAGATATAATTTTATAGCCCATGCTAAATAATGAGAAAAAACTCTCCCTCATACATTAATAATGTCCTGTGAAATATAACAAGTAGCTAAGGAAACAACCATGGTCTATAAATCATTATCTAGTATTGCTATTGCAACTCTCTTAGTCACAACAATGGCTCCGGTATTCGCCTCTTCCACAACGCCAAAGGATATGACTTGCAAAGAGTTTCTTGATCTTAATCCTAAAAGTATGACTCCAGTAGCGTTCTGGATACTGAATGAGGATACTCAGTATAAAAAAGGCGACAATGTCGATTTTCAGGAAGTCGATACTGTATATACCCCTAAAGTCATTGATATCTGTAAAAAATCACCCGATAAAAAAATAACTGACATGAAAGCGGATATTATGGCAGCGGCTAAGAAATAAATGTCATATCATTCAAAGCCCCACCTTACTGCTGAGGGATCCCCAGTAAATCAGCGCTAATAAACCAACACCATACTTCGGTAGGTTCTGGCGAGGTGGTTAAGAACGGTATCCAGTGCCGTTCGCATTAAAATTAGCGGAGAGTGTCGCAAGATATTCTCCGCTAATGTCAAATAAGATATAACCCGTCGTGACTTAAGGCTGTTGGCCTGATACCTCAGATGTAATCCTTTATTTTCAGCGTGATAGCCCAGAAGCCACAGCACAATTGTGCTCAGTGTCGCCAGCAGGCTCAGCACCAGCATTCTTCCTGTTGAACGGCTGTAGCTAGCACGCAGGCCGAACCCGAAGCGTTCGCTTTTTCATCCCGAAAGTTTTGCTCGATCTGCATTCGGCGACTGTATAACTTCATGACTTCTCTTGGTTTAAAGTCATTTGTGCTGCTGAAGAGCAGCCACGGTTCTGTTGCAGCGGAGCGCGCGTCTTTATTTGTGCTGGTCTGGTTATGTCACAACGAGAGCGCTTATTTTTCTTCCTTTTGATGTTTTTTATGAAGATAAAATGGCCGTCACACTGGGCATACACTGCGCGGGCAAGTGTTCCGGGGCCCAGATATTCCGGTTTACTGCTGGCCTGTAATTCCTGACGTTTGAACCAGTATTCGCCTTTGCTGCCTAGCCGCATTTGGGTATTGCCCCTGATACGCCCTATAAAATCCCATCCGAGTGATTTTATATGCCGGAACCAGGCATTCTGGAACCCCGCGTCAGTGACAATGATGACTCTGGCCTGCGAATTCACTGCACTGGCAAGAGCATTGAGGAAGTCTTTTTGTATCTGCGTATTTTGCTGTTTTTTTGATGGAACAACCCAACTTAATAAAGGTATCGATCGCCCGTCGCAGATAAGGCTGGCGCGAAGCACGTGATTCTCCTGAGACGGATAGCCACTCCAGTCAACGGCAATAACACAGAGAGAGTTTCCGTGTCAGCATCGAGATAATATTTTTAAAAATCAGAGGAATATCACGATGTAGTGATTCATTGCCCAGCAGACGATCAATACGCTTGATTTTATTTTTGACCTGAGCCGCACCGGGTAAATAACGTCCGATACTGGTCAGTGTCAGCGATGCGCCATTGATTAACGCAATGGTGGCATCGAGCAAAGCATTTTGTCGGTATTTGTGAAAGGGAGCTAAAGCATCACGGAAGAAGTTCTGACATACTTGGCGAGCAGGCATAGAGGTGATCTCATTGAATTGGTAGCACAATCAGTAGATCACAAAACTCTATGCCTGTCTTTTTTACCCGCCCATTACTGGGGATTCCTCAGCACCTTACTGAGGAGGGGCTTTCTGTGACTTTTAGTTATTATTATTTTGGAGTTATCATGCGAAAAAAGAAAATAATATTGGCAACATTACTGATACTACCACTCAGCCAAGCTCTGGCCGTTGATTGTAAAAATGCAGTAACACAACAGGATATGAATCAATGTGCAAATTCAGATTATAAAAAAGCTGATGCCGAACTTAATCGCACTTACAAAGATCTTCTCGCCAAAACAACTGTAGCCCAAAGGCCATTATTAAAAAGTGCGCAACTGACCTGGATAAAATACCGTGATGCGGACTGTACTTTCCAGTCATCAGCTACCGAGGGAGGTTCAGTACATCCGATGATTATTTCTGCTTGCTTGACCCATAAAACTGAAGAGCGCACCACCCAACTGAAATCATTCTTAAATTGTTCTGAAGGTGACTTAAGTTGCCCGCTATAGCATCACTCTGACATACGCGATCGCTATGATTTTCGTTGTCGCATCAGAGAGGGTGTTACCCCATAAGCAACTTTAAAACAGTTGCTAAAATGACTGGCAGAGCTAAAACCACACTCCAAAGCAATATGAATGAGTGGCATCAAACTGTGCCTTATCAATTGATCTGCTCGGCATAGACGAGCTTTTAACACAAACTGGTGTGGTGCCAGTCCAGTACTTTGTTTAAACATCCGTGCAAAATGGAATTCACTCAGCCCAGCCTGTTCAGCAAGGTCAGACAATAACAGCGGTTGTGCAAGGTGGCTGTCGATATATTCCTTTACCCGCTTTAATACTACCGGGGCCAAACCACCGCGAATAGCAGGAATAGCCCACTGCAACTGGGTGTAAGTTTTGAGTAAATGGGTCATCAGCAAAGTTGCTGCACTACTGAGCGCCAAATGATTTGCCTGTTCTTGCCAATCATAATTCAGTAAAAACTGGCGATACAGCAGTGTTATTTGTGGATCGTCGGCGAAAATACGCTCATCAACCTGAATGGATTGAGGGCTACGCTCCCAGATCTGTTCTGCCAATTGGCGCAGATGGTTATCGGTGCAATACAAATGCACAAATGACAAATCGTCTCTTACATCCCAGCTCGATAAACTGCCCTTTGGCATAATGCAAAAACGATCCGGCCCCCCGCCGTTTTTCCACCCTGCCCGCGTTTTGTGATAGCACTCATAACCATCTGCGACATACAAACTCAAGGTGTGATGATCCGGACTTTCTTGCGTAACGCAGTCATCGCGATTAGACCAGGCCGCCAATTGAATACCCGAGCCGAGTTGCACGCAATCATGCAAGCGAGCTTTATGTTCTCTAAGGGTTTCAAAGGCTTGGTAACGTTTCAACATCGCACTGACTTCCTGTGGTAAAGCTGATGGCCCCAGTTTAGTGACTTGCTGTACCGCAAACCATATTTTCCAGTTATTTATCGCAAAAATGCGCAAGATTTTGCAACTTACCGCAAGCCGCTGAAAGATGTATTTGCCTGCCGGGTAGATACTGATGTTTTGATAAGTGATGAGAAATAACCATGAACGCGCTGCTTTATTTATTAGTTGTCCTGATTTGGGGAACAACATGGATTGCGATCACCCTGCAACAACAAGGGAGTGTTGCTATTACGGTATCTATATTTTATCGGTTCGCATTGGCAGCCGGTGTCATGATGATTATTTTACTGCTTGTTCGCCGCTTACGTCATATCGCCCTACGTGATCATCTCTTTTGTATCGCCCAGGGATTTTGCGTCTTTGCTTTTAATTTCTACTGTTTTTATCATGCGGCGGCTTATATTAGCAGCGGTCTGGAATCGGTTATTTTCTCCATGGCGGTGCTGTTTAATGCCATTAACGGCATGATTTTCTTCCGCCAACGCCTTAGCCCTAATCTGCTCCCTGCCAGTATTTTGGGGATGATCGGTATTATTGCCCTGTTCTGGCAAGATCTCACCGCGACTCAAATATCGCCCGAATTACTGAAAGGAATTGGCCTGAGTTTGCTTGGAACTTACGGTTTCTCTCTGGGTAATATGATAAGCAGTCGCCACCAGCGCCGAGGGCTGGATATTCTATCAACCAATGCTTATGCTATGACTTATGGTGCTGTATTAATGGGTTTTTTCAGTCTTATTCAGCATCACTCTTTCACGATTGAACTGACTTCAAGTTACCTTAGCTCTTTGTTGTATTTAGCTATTTTTGGCTCAGTCATTGCCTTTGCCGCTTATTTCAGTTTGATCGGTCGCATCGGAGCCAGTGGCGCAGCATACAGCACATTGTTATTCCCTCTGGTTGCACTCACGATTTCAACATTTTATGAAAATTATCACTGGCATCTGAGTGCCATCATCGGTTTACTACTTATCCTATTCGGTAATTTGGTGATGTTCTCCAAACCGGGTATGGTGCAATCTTGGTTTAAACGACCTTCATTCAGCGACCATTGATCAGATTAAGGAATTGTCGGGTACGGGCAACCTATTCCAGCCTGCCCGATAATATATTTTGAATACGACAAGTGTTTCGACATAAATAACCTACAAGCTTTGTGCCGCGGCGCTAAATGACAACGCCGCATTTAACAATAATGAGACACTCAATATCCCACTCAGAGATAAAGTTTTATTCAGTTTCATGTATATTTACCTGGTAATAAATAAATTAAGTTTTTCAATCAAAAGGCTATCTGTCTTTTGATTAACTATTTTTAAGAACTCGATACTAAATAAACGTTAATATTTAATGGTGAATAAATTCAATCCCATACAGCCCGCCGATGGCATTGATTGTTTCCAGTAAATGCGCGCCATCAGCTTGTGACAAGCTGGTATCACCCTCGGAGACAGAAGCTGGCTGCCACCAAGAAAGTCGGGTAAACCATGCAGTAATCTTAGCCATTATTGCCTCCACGCTATTGTGTAAACTGAGTAGAACGCCTGATTTAAGAGTAAACGCTGAACTAAACGATAAATGAAATAAGCATTATTGCTTTCAATATGCAAAATTTAGCTATTAAAGAACTCACTCAGTGAATTTATCACTTTTGAGGTGTCACTCCTGCACCAAGACGTTATATTGAATACACATTTATCTTTAATAGATAACCCCCCCGAAGGAGCTACGTATGTTTGTTGTCAGCCTGACTTACCACCAACCTATCGACGTCGTAGAAGCACTGACTGAAAGCCATAAAGACTGGTTGAAAAAGTATTATGCGCAAGGCGTGTTTATCGCCTCAGGTCGTAAAGTACCGCGCACCGGTGGCATTATTTTGGCGAAAAGTATCATGCGTGAAGAGTTAGATAAAATATTGGCAGAAGATCCGTTTAATGCAGTGGCTCACTATGAGGTAACCGAATTTATCCCCTCCATGACTATCGAATCAGTTGCAGCATTAAAAACACTGTAATACTGGGGTTAGAGATAACAGCAACCAGGGCGCATACCCGGGTTGCTGTCGAAAATTGACCGTTTATGAAGCCGCGCGCTGTTGCCGTTTTTCCATAATGCGGTGCAAGTTTTCCTCAAGCCAAAGCGCCAGCCCTTCTACTTGCTCCTGCGCCTCTTTCCCCAAGGGGGTTAACTTATATTCCACATGAGGTGGTACGACCGGATAGGCAATACGCTCAATAAACCCGTCCTCTTCTAGATTTTGCAGGGTTTGCGCCAGCATTTTTTCACTGACACCACCAATCTTTCTTCTCAAGGCACTAAAACGCAAAGTTTCATTACTCAGAGCAATAAGTACCAACACCCCCCAGCGGCTGGTGATTCGTTTGAGGATTTCTCTTGATGGACAATTTGCATTAAGCAATTCGCCACGCCGAACTTGCTCCGGAAATGCAGTATTGCCCATTAAATTTTGCGATTTCATCATTTCTATACCAACCTTTTCGTGCGTACTTACTTAAAGTTAGTATATTGCATATAATCATTTTCAGGGCGAGTTCTTAGCGATTTTTATCGTTTTTTTCCTTAAACAGCTCGCCACATTCCGGGTATGCCGAGAGTGATTGAGGTTATCGGTAGGTATAAAGTGAATAAAACCCAATGAACTGACTCAGGTCAGTAACTCGGATGCCATAACGTAGCTAACCCCCCTGCTACTTCAGTACAAAGGGGCTAACATTACATTTGGAGCGTCATAATGATCGCAGTAACCGGTGCTACAGGCCAACTCGGCCGCCTTGTTATCAACGCATTACTTAAAAAAGTATCTGCTAGTGAAATTATTGCCGCAGTCCGCAGCCCTGAGAAAGCCAGTGATTTGGCAGCATTAGGGGTTCAGGTACGTAAAGCAGATTATAGCCAACCTGCTACATTGGAGGCTGCATTCCAAGGGGTCGATAAACTGCTGCTAATCTCATCAAGTGAAGTAGGACAGCGTGTTGCACAGCACGCCGCAGTCATTAATGCTGCCAAACACGCAGGTGTGAAACTGCTTGCGTATACCAGCTTGCTGCATGCCGATAAAAGCACGCTGGGATTAGGTGACGAACACCGTGCCACAGAAGCACTGTTGCGCGAATCCGGCCTGCCTGTGGTGTTATTGCGAAACGGCTGGTACACCGAAAACTACGCCGCAAGTATTGCGCCATCCTTGGATCATGGTGCATTCATCGGTGCAGCCGGTGATGGACGTATCGCCTCAGCTACCCGCGAAGATTATGCGCAAGCCGCTGCTGCGGTGCTAACCCAAGAAAATCAAGCCGGTAAAATTTATGAATTAGCCGGGGATGACAGCTACACATTGGCTGAATTCTCAGCAGAGATTGCACGCCAGTCAGGTAAACCCGTGGAATACAAAAACCTGTCTGAAGCTGACTTCAAGCAAGCGCTGATTGGTGCCGGTTTACCGGAAGGTTTCGCGAGTTTGTTAGCAGATTCTGATGCGGGTGCCGCTAAAGGCGGGCTATTTGATGATAGCCATACATTGAGCAAACTTATTGGCCGCCCAACCACACCTTATGCCAAGGTGATTGCGGCAACACTGGCTACACGTTAATTCTTTCCGCCATAACATGTGACCGGTAGCTTTAGAGCTACTGGTCACACTCTGCCCCTATCTTAAGATTTAGCCGCATCCAATGCTTGAGCAAGGTCATTGAGGATGTCATCGATGTGCTCAATACCAATCGACAATCTCACTATACCCCGCGGCACACCCGCTTTGATAAGTTCCTCATCATTGAGCTGACGATGAGTTGTTGAGGCTGGATGGCACGCCAATGACTTAGCATCACCAATATTCACCAACCGCACGATCAAATTCAGTGCATCGATAAATCGCCCCCCGGCAGCCTGACCACCGTGGATACCGAATGATAGTATCGCGGCGGGCTTACCACCCAAATAGCGCTGGGCCAGATCATGCTCGGGATGGTCGGGTAAACCGGCATATTTCACCCAACTAACTTGCGGATGATTTTTCAGATAATGGGCAACTTTCAGCGCATTTTCGGTATGGCGCTCCATACGTAAAGCCAGGGTTTCCAGCCCCTGCAAAATCAGGAAAGCATTGAATGGCGACAGCGCCGCACCGGTATTTCTCAATGGTACGACCCGGCAACGACCAATATAGGCTGCTGCACCGAATTGCTCGGTATAGGTTACGCCGTGGTAAGACGGATCGGGGGTATTCAATTGAGCAAAACGTTCCGGATATTGCGCCCAAGGAAACTTACCGGAATCCACCACGATCCCACCAATACTGGAACCATGACCGCCAATGTATTTAGTTAATGAATGAACCACGATATCGGCATCATGCTCAAATGGCCGACAAAGAATAGGCGTTGCGACTGTATTATCAACAATCAGCGGCACGCCATGTCGATGGGCGGCATCAGCCAATTTTTTTAAATCAACAATATTGCCCGCAGGATTGCCAATAGATTCACAAAAAACCGCTTTGGGGTGGTATGAATGAGGCAGGACTATATGCCAGTATGTTATTTATTGAAAATACTAAATATCAACAACTTGGCATGACAGCCTCTTTCTCACCATCGATAACGCCCCTGTGCTGCGAGACCCACACTTTCCATCTACTTGCTTTATATTTTTACAAATCAACGTGCTATAAAAAAGGCCCTATTAGTGCTTTTCTCCTCATCTACCCCTCATGTATACTGTATAAATAAACAGTATTATTGGGTGGGCAACCTTTGGTTATCACCCTCTCCCTGTACCAATCATTTGGAGGCCCTATGAGTGCATTTGGCAATGCTGCACAAGACTATATTGAAAAGAGAATCGATATTAATGAGCACTGCATTGTGCATCCTGCCGCTACTTTTTTTATGACTGCCGAAGGTGAGTCGTTGATCGCGGCGGGAATCCATCATGGCGCACTGCTAGTGATAGATCGCAGTTTACCGGCAAAACACGGGGATATTGTGGTCGCCACCATTGGGGGGGAATTCAGTATTAAGCGCCTTTATTTACGGCCCACACCTCGTCTTGAAGCCCTTAATGCAGGCACTCCAGCGTTAATATTGTGTGAGGGAGATGAGGATTTGGTCATTTTTGGTGTTATTACTTTCTGTATCAATAAGTTAAGATAATGTTTGCCTTAGTTGATGTAAATTCTTTCTATGCCAGTTGTGAAACTGTGTTTCGCCCTGATTTATACGGTCGCCCAGTGGTGGTGCTCTCTAATAATGACGGATGCGTCATTGCCCGTAGCCGGGAGGCCAAGGAAGTAGGTATACTAATGGGCGCACCCTATTTTAAAATTCAACAAGTTATGCGCCAACATGGTGTTACCGCATTCAGCAGTAATTATGCGCTCTACAGTGACATGTCCGCCCGTGTGATGACTATCCTCGAACAACTGGCCCCAGGAATCGAGATTTACTCAATCGATGAAGCATTTCTCAATCTAAAAGGTGTCCAGCATTCCATTGCGCTGGAAGAGTTTGGTCGGTATGTCCGCGATCAGATACGGAAATTGACCGGTTTACATGTTGGTGTGGGCATTGCTCCCAGCAAAACCTTAGCTAAACTGGCCAATCATGCTGCCAAGTTATGGCATAAAACCGAAGGCGTGGTTGATTTATCCAGCCCGGTGCGTCAGCGTAAACTATTGGCGCTGATGCCTGTCGCTGAAATTTGGGGAGTGGGCCGTCGTACCGCGAAAAAACTTGAAATGATGGGGATAACCACCGCCCTGCAATTATCAGAAGCCAGTCCTCCTTTTATACGTAAAAATTTCAGTGTTGTATTGGAGCGAACAGTCAGAGAGTTACGTGGGGAAGCGTGTTTAGCTGTTGCAGAATTTGCCCCTACAAAACAACAAATAATCTGTTCGCGATCATTTAGTGAACGAATTACCGAATATCAAAACATACGCGAAGCTGTGTGCAGTTATGCCGAGAAAGCCGCCGAAAAACTGCGAAAAGAGCATCAATATTGCCGCCATGTCTCGACATTTATCAAAACCAGCCCCTTTGCGCCAAACGAGATATATTACAGTAATCATGCCAGTACCTACCTCACTTTCCCGACACTGGATTCGCGGGATATTATTGCCGCCGCTCTTAAATGCCTGAGGATCATTTGGCGGCCCGGTCATCGTTACCTGAAAGCAGGAATTGTATTAGGGGAGTTTTCAAGCCAGGGGATCTCACAATTGGGGTTGTTTGATGAAAGCAAACCGCGCATCAACAGTGAACAACTCATGGCGGCTATCGACAAAATTAATCAGTCCGGTAAAAGCAGAATAGCCTTTGTCGGACAAGGAATTAATCAAGAATGGCAGATGAAACGCGAGATGTTATCACCGGCATATACTACTCGCGTTAGAGATTGCCCAACAGCAACCATCAAATGACGCGCTTGACCGATGTTCCGGTGCGTCGTTTTCTCAATAAGAATTGTCAGAAATTTTTATTGATTATGCCTAATGAATATTTCTCAGATTGATATATACAGCAACTGTAACAAATAATTATTTTTACATTCATAATTAACAAATATAGCAAACTAAACACTCAACAAACTTCATATCATGCAACTTTTAAGCAAAAAGATGACATATTTAGTCTCAATGACAGAGAGATAGAAAAGAAAATAAACACTCATTTAAAACCTTCACCAATCAAGCATTGCACTAACCCAAAATAATTAGCCAACGCATTGTTTTACAACAAAAAAAATACAATTACGCATCAAGACAAACGAACTTAAAGTTAAAATTAAATAATGAAATTAGCCGATCTAATATTTTTTACAAATATAAAGTTGCTCTAAATAAGTGCAATCAGAGTAATTAATAGCACCTTTATGGGGAATGAATAATTTAATTAATAAAGGCATAAAGTTTTATCTATGGCTGCCGATGACTCTCAGTAATTATTGTATTCCACTGTTATAAATGAAATCCCCCATTTACTGAGGTTATTATGCGAGTGAACAAACCTGTCAGCCGACAGGAGTATCCCATTGGTCGCGATACCACCTTGCAATCAACAACTGATATTCAAGGTAATATCACCTACGCCAATGCTGCCTTTGTTCGTGCCAGTGGTTTTGAATATCAGAACTTGCTGGGTCAACCTCACAATATGGTGCGGCACCCGGACATGCCCCCCGCTGCCTTTGCTGATATGTGGCAGACGTTGAATGCGGGGTTATCCTGGTCATCATTGGTCAAGAATCGTCGTCAAAATGGCGACTATTATTGGGTGCGCGCTAATGCCACCCCATTGCGCCATGATGGACGTTTGACCGGTTATATTTCAGTGCGAATTGCGCCTACCCGCGAAGAAGTTAAGCAAGCGGAGGCGCTCTATGGCGATTTCAACTCAGGCAAAGCCAAACAACGCCGCATTGCGCTGCATCGAGGGTTGATTGTCCGCACCGGCTGGCTCTCTTTCCGTTCATTATTTCAAACGCTGCCGCTACGCTGGCGTTTGCGTGGTGCATTACTGATTGCAGCACTGCTGCCGACGGTGGCAGCCAAAGGGATGGGTATTTCCGGTTTACCTTTACTCGGTTTAGGAGCGACCACCCTTTTCAGTAGCCTGATCACCTCACTTTGGCTTGAGCGCCAGGTCTCACGCCCGATCGCGGCAATTTTACAGCAAGCGCAGGATGTCTCTTCCGGGCAAGCCGGTGACTATGTGCAATTGAACCGCGTTGATGAAATTGGCTATCTGATGCGTAGCGTCAATCAGTTGGGCTTGAATCTTCGTTCGCTGACAGACGACGTCAGTGGCCAGGTTGATGGTATTAACACCGCCAGCAGTGAAATTGCCGCAGGGAATCGCGAACTAAAAGTGCGGACAGAACAAGCCACTGCTAATTTACAACATATCGTCAGTGCGACGGAGCAATTGGTGGCAACAGTACAAAACAGTGCTAATAGTGCCAATGAGACTACATCACTGGCCGCCATGAGCAGTCATGCGGCAGAACAAGGCAGTGAGTTAATGCATGAAGTCATAAAAACCATGGGCACGATTAATGATTCCAGCCATCGAATTGTCGATATTATCAGTGTAATTGAAGGTATTGCTTTCCAAACCAATATATTAGCGCTCAATGCTGCAGTCGAAGCAGCCAGAGCAGGAGAACAAGGCCGTGGCTTCGCGGTGGTTGCCAGTGAAGTTCGTCATCTGGCACAACGTTCCTCCACTGCGGCAAAAGAAATTAAACACTTAATTGAAACCAGTGTGGAGCGCATTCGTGATGGTAGCGCATTAGTCCAAAATGCCGGCGCTACCATGGACAATATCGTCAAACAGGCTGGGCAGGTTTCTGCTTTAATTAGTGAAATCAGTACCTCAACTCATGAACAGACGCAAGCTCTTGGCCAGATTAGCCAATCAATTGGTCAGTTGGATCAAATGACGCACCAAAATGCGGCGATGGTCGAACAGTATGCTGGTGCGGCAGAGGAACTGGCTCACCGAACTTTACGTCTAACCGCTGCGGTGAGAATTTATCGTCCGGTGAATTAAAGCCCTTTGGATACGATATCCCGTTGAAATAGCATCAATCAATTAAGAGGCCACGCACAACCGCCGCATTATCTGTTATGGCTGCTATGACAGGTTACTCATCTGTCATAGCAATAAACAGAAACCCCGCTATAGCGCTGAGGGATCCCCAGTAAATCAGCGCTAATAAACCAACACCATACTTCGGTAGGTTCTGGCGAGGTGGTTAAGAACGGTATCCAGTGCCGTTCGCATTAAAATTAGCGGAGAGTGTCGCAAGATATTCTCCGCTAATGTCAAATAAGATATAACCCGTCGTGACTTAAGGCTGTTGGCCTGATACCTCAGATGTAATCCTTTATTTTCAGCGTGATAGCCCAGAAGCCACAGCACAATTGTGCTCAGTGTCGCCAGCAGGCTCAGCACCAGCATTCTTCCTGTTGAACGGCTGTAGCTAGCACGCAGGCCGAACCCGAAGCGTTCGCTTTTTCATCCCGAAAGTTTTGCTCGATCTGCATTCGGCGACTGTATAACTTCATGACTTCTCTTGGTTTAAAGTCATTTGTGCTGCTGAAGAGCAGCCACGGTTCTGTTGCAGCGGAGCGCGCGTCTTTATTTGTGCTGGTCTGGTTATGTCACAACGAGAGCGCTTATTTTTCTTCCTTTTGATGTTTTTTATGAAGATAAAATGGCCGTCACACTGGGCATACACTGCGCGGGCAAGTGTTCCGGGGCCCAGATATTCCGGTTTACTGCTGGCCTGTAATTCCTGACGTTTGAACCAGTATTCGCCTTTGCTGCCTAGCCGCATTTGGGTATTGCCCCTGATACGCCCTATAAAATCCCATCCGAGTGATTTTATATGCCGGAACCAGGCATTCTGGAACCCCGCGTCAGTGACAATGATGACTCTGGCCTGCGAATTCACTGCACTGGCAAGAGCATTGAGGAAGTCTTTTGTATCTGCGTATTTTGCTGTTTTTGATGGAACAACCCAACTTAATAAAGGTATCGATCGCCCGTCGCAGATAAGGCTGGCGCGAAGCACGTGATTCTCCTGAGACGGATAGCCACTCCAGTCAACGGCAATAACACAGAGAGAGAGTTTCCGTGTCAGCATCGAGATAATATTTTTAAAAATCAGAGGAATATCACGATGTAGTGATTCATTGCCCAGCAGACGATCAATACGCTTGATTTTATTTTTGACCTGAGCCGCACCGGGTAAATAACGTCCGATACTGGTCAGTGTCAGCGATGCGCCATTGATTAACGCAATGGTGGCATCGAGCAAAGCATTTTGTCGGTATTTGTGAAAGGGAGCTAAAGCATCACGGAAGAAGTTCTGACATACTTGGCGAGCAGGCATAGAGGTGATCTCATTGAATTGGTAGCACAATCAGTAGATCACAAAACTCTATGCCTGTCTTTTTTACCCGCCCATTACTGGGGATTCCTCAGCGCTATAGTGGGTAAGTGGTTAATCAATTATTAAATAAGGGGTTTTATGTCATCACTTAATCAAACATCTGTTCGCGCTCAACAAGGTGAGACTGATGCAAACTTACCTGGTGAAGATCATTTGATCGCCCATGAAGCTTTGCTTGTCGCATTAATGGTTGAATGTGCTAACGAGTCCGATAATGATCAATTTCTGTTTAGTGTCAGAGAAACACTTAATGGGATCTTAAGTTCTTCCCGTTATCTTGATGCGAGCAAGATAGCCAATGGCCTGCTCGATGAGGCTGATGATAAAGCCAACCGTTAGCCCCCAGCCCTCACTCATTGAGGGCTTTTTATTGGTAGCGAAAGCCAACACCGCCGCACAGGTTGATCCAGAATGGCAAGATAACGATAATTAACCGATGAGGAAAGTAATGGCTTCGCTGAAAGAAGTAGCAAATCTGGCGTCAGTTTCATTAATGACAGTTTCTCGGGCGATTAATAACCCAGACCAACTGTTGGCCCAGCGCCCCGATGGTATTATTTTTACCTCCATGGGGCTGCGGCAAGTCACCATCCCTGAGCGCCTGCGAGATAAAAATATCGTGCTGGCTAATTGTGTCAGCGAAAACCATTCTATCCCCAGCTATATTCCTGATGACTTTGATGGTCAGTATCAGGCGATGGAAGTGCTGTTGCGCCGAGGATACCAGCGGCCATTGTGTATTTACCTCCCCGAATGTACTTTGGCAGGTAAAGCGCGGCGAGCGGGTGCAGAAAAAGCGTGGCAAGAATCCGCCTTGCCGCTAGAGCAGTTACGTCAGTGCCATTTAGCGTGGGGGGATGAGCATTATCAGGATGTGATTTCACTGTTAGACCGCTATTGCCCTGAGGGCAAACCTTTAACCGGCCAGCGGTGAAAATATGCTGGCACAGACTTGAGTGACAAACTGGAAGCCCACCAAATACAGCGTCGCTGATAGACGTGGGTCGCAATTGGCGACGATATACTTAAACATTGCGATCAGCAGTATGGGTAATTCGACCGCATGTAAGAGTTTCATCAGTGAAATAGTCGTGGCATCTTGGGCCAGCCCTGAAGCAAATATCCGCACCGGCGAGCATATTGGTGCGCAATAAAGGGGCATAAACATAAATAAAAAAAGGACCACTGATCAGCAGCAAAATACCAATAGCCCATAAAAGATGTTTTTTAAGTCCCAGCTTATCTTGTATCACTCCGTATAACGGTTGTGCACTTAGCGCCGTTATGGCGATAGCAGAAAATGTCGCACCAGTTTCTGCTCCTTTTAACCCTACATATTAATTTAGCCAAATCGAGAATAATGAAAATGCTGATGACCAGGTAAAGAAAAACGTAAACAGTAAGCCACTTAAGATCAGATATTGATTGCGTACAGAGTGTTTCATATCGATATCCGGTTGGAGATTTGCGCCTATTATTAACGTTAACAATTTATTTATGTGATGGAAATCACATGATATTCTCTAGCTTGCCTCATGTGTGTTTTTTGGTTTTACGTTATCGTTAGGCAACAGCCAGGGTTGGCATAATGAGTCAATCTGGCATGCCTATTGGCCCGAATAATATAAGGAGGAAAAGTGCTACTGGATAAAATCCTACTGGTTGTCATTATGATTTTATTGTCACTTTTTGCCTGGATGTTTTTCTCACCGTATCATATGTATTCAACAGCTTATGAGTTCCTTGAGTTGTTTGGTTTTCAAGAGGGATACAAAAATTTAGGTTTTGGTCCACCAACTGAAATATCTGATTAAGCAGATAAAAAAACAGGCGCTATTTTATGCACCTGTTTTCTAGATTGACGAATCTTCTCTCCGTGAATGGCCTTATTCTGTTTGTTCCATTTCTAATCGCTCTTTCGGCGGCATCACTGAATAACTGGCAACGATCGCTGTAAGAATAATAAATAAATGCCCTTCCGATGAATCCAGTAAGAAGGAGTTAAACAAGTGACAAGCCAAATAAGCACAGAGTAAAGACACTAATATATTTCTAAGGTGTGCGGGTAAACGCAAAGCTGAACGGAAATAGCACCACATCCATCCGAGGAATAAAGCTAACCCAATTATCCCTGATTGCACCGTCTGCATCAGATATTCATTATGTGGGTTTATACTGTATTCGCTTTCTGTATAATTTAACCAGAATCCCCCGGCACCATGGCCTAAAACTGGAGCCTGTTCTATTAACTTCACAGACTCAAGCACGAATGCGGTACGCAACCCCATCGAGCTATCACAAGACTCTTTATCGACTTCATGAGTGACTGCCAGGCAGCTTTGAATCTCCGTCACCCCTTGTTGTAGCCGTTCAACAGCACGGTTTGGCACTATAGCCACTATGGCCGCAACGATAAGAGCGCCAACCACCATTCCTAAACGCTGGCGGTTTGATAACGACAGTAATCCCCACATCCCAAAAGCCGCAGCCAAAGCGACATAGCCGGTTCTGCCCTGCACCATAAATACAATGTTATAAACTGCCAGGCACACCAGCAGAGCATAACCCCAGCGCTTCAGCCCCTGGTTACGGAATGCCAAAGAGAGCCATATTACCGCCGCTAAGGCCATAAAGAAGTTATGTGTAATTTGTAATTTAAAGACAGTCGGATTTAATGGATCAATCTGACCCAGCGGCATATGAAGGACACCCACCCACAGGCTGGCAGCCAGGATCACAGCATTGGCCAGTAAAAAGCCTTTGGCAAAATAACTGGCAAGTGAGCGCGAAAGAACAAAAAACATCGCTAATGGCAGGATATATAACAGTTTTGAGTACTTACCTACCATCACTTTACCGTACAGATTGTGATGCCAAAGCAAAGATATAGCCAACAACAAAAACATGAGAGCAGGTAGCCAAATCAACGGGTTTTTGACTAAGGCTTTCACATAGCGAGTATCGCGGCTTAGCAGTAAACAGATGACGGCCAATACCATCGATAAATTCATTATAAAATTAGAAGTGGGTAGACCAATACCTAACAAAAATGCAGTGACACAAGAGAACATGCCAATATATCGATGTGCTGGCGGCGAACCGGGCCAAGTAGCAGAAGAAATCATAAGTCGCTCACTTCAAAGTAATCACCAGAAGAGGCCGCATGACACGCGTAACCCAGCATAGCTGGCCTCCATCTATGACATAGCCAACCGGTGTACTCTGGCTGGCTATGAAAAGTATTTTGGATAAATGCTGTTATGCCGCGAGTGAACGGAACAGATAACGGAACCACCATAATGGCCGCCACCACACTTTACGTTCAGGTACTGTCGGCGGACGTGAATGCACTTTTTTAATTTCCCAATTAAAGTTAAGGAATATTCGGCTATGACCATATTCCGCACCAAATAGGGCAATTTCATTTTTCTTGCGATCATCGATAGGCGCGTTATGCGTCAAATCACGATCCAGTGAGTGGTAACTTTTCTTCCTATCAACATTACGTTCAATACAGCGGTATTGCTTAGGCAAATAACGCGGTGTGGAACCATGGTCTTTATGGAACTTCACAAAGCGGTAATCTTCCGAACCGTAGTGACCGGCGAACTCTTCGTCATAACCATAAAGTCTGAAGAAGCGAGCTCTGGACATGAAAAATAAATTCGGGTGACCGCGATAGGCCTTGCCAGTTTTTTCATCGGTACGGTAGATACGATACAGCGAGCGCCCTGGGTTACGCGCATTAACCAGATAACGCAGGGTATCTTCGGGCAGCAGGCAATCTAAATCGGTAATGATAATCTTGTCAGATTTGGCATAAGTCACACCAAGATTACGGGAGCCAGCCTGATTCCACTGGATATCAGTGGTTATTCTTAACCACGTGAAATTCAAATCATAATCTTTTACTTCATATTCTAAAGGTGAGCAGTCATCTACGATGACAAATTCTACCGCATCCTTAATATCATCAGGGTAAGATTCATATTCCTTCAACAAAGACTCAACAGAATCCATATTTCCCTGATTACAGTAAAAATGAGTTACATAAGTCAGTTTGATGTGCTGCTTATCTAACGGATGCCGTGCTTTAACAATTTCTACATCCTTCGCCACAATATAAACCTCTGTTTTAAGAGAGAAAATAACAAAAATTATAATTTACTGAGATCTGGTTATTATTATTAAATGATAAACACATGCTGAATAACATTGCCGTAAAGGATAAAGAGTTAACCTAATCAGTCAAATATTTTCTTCATATTATTATGGCAGGTCACAACGCCTTGATTGATATTCAAACTTACTTGATTGGCTGAATATACTACCGAAGGGGGGCAAAAAGGCGTTCACTTGAGTGGTAAACGCATTGAACGTCTTACTGCCCCTTTACTGCTTCTCGACTGAGTTTAAGGATTAGCGCGTGCTGACATGAGTGCCAGCGATCTATTCTTGTTGGTACTGGCATCATCGTGGATCACACGTTCGGCGGCTGAGGGCGAAAAAAATCGAAAGTCCGTAAGGAAAATCATTTGGGATGGGATTTGTTCAGATGCAAGTTCGTTTTATGTTCAGTTTTGCAGGAACACTTAGTGGAGCGTTAAAAACTCACGGAAGCCGAAGCCTCCGTGAGATATTGCACTCGAAGCGCTATTACATGTGCTTAATAATGGCGTCGCCAAATTCACTGCATTTCAGTAACTTAGCGCCTTCCATCAGACGCTCGAAATCATAAGTGACCGTCTTGGCCTGAATTGCGCCTTCGGTGCCTTTGATAATCAGGTCTGCGGCTTCGAACCAACCCATATGACGCAGCATCATTTCTGCGGACAGAATAATAGAACCTGGGTTCACTTTATCCTGACCCGCATATTTCGGTGCTGTACCATGAGTCGCTTCAAACAATGCGCACTCATCACCAATGTTAGCACCTGGGGCAATACCGATACCGCCAACTTGAGCAGCCAATGCATCAGAAATGTAATCCCCATTCAGGTTCATACACGCGATAACATCATATTCAGCTGGGCGCAGCAGGATCTGTTGCAGGAAAGCATCGGCAATCACATCTTTAACAATGATGTCCTTACCGTTGTTTGGATTCTTGATTTTAACCCAAGGGCCGCCATCGATCAGCTCACCACCAAATTCCTCACGCGCTAACTGGTAACCCCAGTCTTTAAATGCGCCTTCAGTGAATTTCATAATGTTGCCTTTATGAACCAGGGTGACCGATTCACGGTCGTTGGTAATTGCATACTCAATTGCAGCACGTACCAAACGCTTAGTCCCTTCTTCTGAACACGGTTTTACACCAATACCACATTGTTCAGGGAAACGAATTTTCTTCACACCCATCTCTTCACGCAGGAACTTAATCACTTTTTCAGCTTCTGGTGAACCGGCTTTCCATTCGATACCCGCATAGATATCTTCTGCGTTTTCGCGGAAAATCACCATATTGGTCAATTCAGGGTGTTTTACCGGGCTTGGGGTACCTTCGTAATAACGCACTGGGCGTAGGCACACATACAAGTCAAGTTGTTGGCGCAAAGCAACGTTCAGAGAACGAATACCGCCACCCACTGGAGTGGTCAATGGGCCTTTAATTGCAACGCGGTACTCACGAATCAAGTCCAATGTTTCTTCTGGCAGCCAGACATCTTTGCCATAAACATGAGTTGATTTCTCACCGGTGTAAATTTCCATCCAGGAGATTTTACGCTCACCGTTATAGGCCTTCTTCACCGCAGCATCCACCACGTTGATCATGGCTGGGGTCACATCAACGCCAATGCCGTCACCTTCAATAAATGGAATGATCGGATTATGCGGAACAACCAGTTTACCCTGAGCATCGACAGTAATTTTCTTACCTTCTGCCGGAACAACTACTTTGCTTTCCATCAACCTCTCCTTCAGCGCAATTTTGTTAATGCCTTGTAAGATTCGTGTCAATACTACTTGAATATTCGTTCCACGCCAATCCGAAACAGATTGAGGTATAATGCGCTAATCATCCGAAATCGCAATAATCATGAATAAATTCTCTGTTAAAAATCACAAAGTTAACCGATTCAGCACTAAGTCACAGGCTAAACAGGTGAAGCCCATTACCCCTCGGCGCGTACTGTTATTCAACAAGCCTTTTGATGTGTTACCCCAATTTACTGATGAAGCTGGGCGCTCAACTTTGAAGGAATTTATCCCTTTTAACGATGTTTATGCGGCTGGGCGACTCGATCGGGATAGCGAAGGTTTACTGGTATTAACTAATGATGGCAAACTGCAAGCCAGGCTAACGCAACCAGCCCAGAAAACCGGTAAAGTCTATTTTGTACAAGTAGAAGGGTTGCCCGACGAAGATGCACTTAGTCAGCTAAGAATAGGGATAACCTTAAAAGATGGCCCTACTTTACCCGCTGGTGCTGAGCTGGTTAGTGAACCCGCGTGGCTATGGCCACGCCATCCACCGATTCGAGAGCGCAAAGCCATCCCCACAAGCTGGTTAAAAATAACACTTTTCGAAGGCCGCAATCGACAGGTTCGCAGAATGACTGCCCATATTGGCTTCCCTACCCTTCGTCTGATACGTTTTAGTATGGGTAATTTAAGCCTTGGCGATCTACAGCCCGGCGAATGGAAGGAGATAAACCATGTTTAAGCCTCATGTTACCGTGGCTTGTGTCGTGCATGCTCAGGGGAAGTTTTTAATTGTCGAAGAGACAATTAATGGAAAAAAATTATGGAATCAACCCGCTGGTCATTTGGAAACCGATGAAACTCTACTGCAAGCTGCGGAAAGAGAGTTATGGGAGGAAACCGGTATTCGAGCCACCCCGCAATATTTTCTGCGCATGCACCAGTGGATAGCGCCGGATAAAACCCCATTCCTGCGTTTCGCTTTTGTTATTGAGCTACTGGCCCCATTGCCCACTGATCCGCATGACGATGATATCGACCGCTGTCTGTGGCTTACCGCCGATGAAATCCTGCAATCGGATAATTTACGCTCACCTTTAGTGGCCGAAAGTATCCGTTGCTATCAGCAGCCCGAGCGTTATTCACTTGATGTGATTGGTTCATTTAACTGGCCATTATAAACGGCAGATTTGATTCACTCAGGTAATTTCATTAAGAGTGCGAATCTACCATGCAGCAACGCGGCCAACGTGATAAAATCCGGCGCTTGTTTTTATAATGCCCTGCCACGCTGAAGAGTGGGTCGGATAATCTCATCCGTCATAGCCTTCATTGGGGCTTTAGGTATTTACGTTAGTGAGACTCCCATGTCAGATAACAGCCAGAAAAAAGTAATCGTCGGTATGTCCGGCGGTGTCGATTCTTCCGTTTCCGCCTACCTGCTCCAGCAACAGGGCTACCAAGTTGCCGGTTTGTTCATGAAGAATTGGGAAGAGGATGATGGCGAAGAGTATTGCTCAGCAGCGACCGATTTGGCCGATGCTCAAGCGGTATGCGACAAACTGGGCATGGAGTTGCACACCGTCAATTTTGCCGCAGAATACTGGGATAACGTGTTCGAATTGTTCCTGGAAGAATACAAAGCCGGGCGCACCCCTAACCCCGATATTCTGTGTAATAAAGAAATAAAATTTAAAGCTTTCCTAGAGTTTGCCGCGGAAGATTTGGGTGCAGACTATATTGCTACCGGGCATTATGTGCGTCGTCAGGACGTTAACGGTAAAAGTCGCTTGTTACGTGGGCTTGATGGCAATAAAGACCAAAGCTATTTTCTCTACACATTAAGCCACGAACAGCTCGCTCAAAGCCTGTTCCCTGTTGGTGAGTTAGAAAAGCCTGAAGTTCGCCGCATTGCTGAACAACTTGAGCTGGTCACTGCCAAGAAAAAAGACTCCACGGGTATCTGCTTTATTGGTGAGCGCAAATTCCGTGATTTCCTGGGCCGCTATCTGCCCGCGCAACCCGGCCCAATCATGACCGTAGATGGCCAGCATGTGGGCGAACATCAGGGTTTGATGTATCACACCTTGGGGCAGCGTAAAGGCTTGGGTATCGGCGGCACCAAAGAGGGTGGCGATGATCCGTGGTATGTGGTGGATAAAGATGTTGCGAATAACATCTTACTGGTAGCTCAAGGACATGAACACCCGCGTTTAATGTCTGTGGGGCTGATTGCCCAACAGTTACATTGGGTTGATAGAGAACCCGTCACTGCTGCTTTCCGCTGTGTGGTAAAAACTCGTTACCGCCAGCAGGACATTCCCTGCACCGTGACACCATTGGATGACGAACGTGTTGAGGTTCGGTTTGATGACCCTGTAGCGGCAGTCACACCCGGCCAGTCTGCGGTCTTCTATCAAGGTGAAGTCTGTCTCGGTGGCGGTATTATAGAAGAGCGTTATCCACTGCCAGGTTCAGTCGCAAACTAATTCAACCTATACCCTAAATAATTCCAGTTGCAGGAAGGCGGCAAGTGAGTGAGAGCAGCAAACGCACATGCCGCTTGAAGTATGACGGGTATATTAATGAACCAGAACGTTTACAGGAGTAACCGTGGCGAAAAATTATTATGATATTACGTTGGCATTGGCCGGAATCTGCCAGTCAGCTCGCTTGGTTCAACAATTGGCGCATGAAGGCCAATGTGATAATGATGCATTAAATACTGTGCTCAGTGGGCTGCTACAAACCAACCCGCCTTCCACTTTGGCCGTCTATGGCGGCAATGAACAATCCTTAAAAATGGGGTTGGAAACACTGCAAAGTGTGTTAAATGCCAACCGTCAGGGGCCTGCGGCGGAACTGACCCGCTACACCCTAAGCCTGATGGTGTTGGAGCGGAAGCTCAATGCCAATAAGTCGGCGATGAATACCTTGGGTGATCGTATTAGTCAGCTTGATCGCCAATTGGCCCATTTCGATCTTGAATCGGAAACAATGATGAGTTCGCTGGCTGCCATTTATACGGATGTTATCAGTCCACTCGGTCCGCGCATTCAGGTTATTGGCTCACCCGCTATTTTACAAAGCACACTGGTGCAGGCAAAAATTCGTGCCACCCTGCTGGCGGGTATCCGCTCAGCTGTGCTTTGGCAACAAGTCGGCGGAAGCCGCTTGCAGTTAATGTTCTCGCGAAATCGTCTGTTTAAGCAGGCGCAGAGTATCCTTGCTCATATTTGAAATCCTTTCTCAGGAGTTGCCACCGATGGAATTATCCTCACTGACCGCCGTTTCCCCAATTGATGGACGCTACGGCGACAAAGTCAGCGCACTGCGCCCAATCTTTAGCGAATTTGGTTTGCTGAAATTCCGCGTGCAGGTCGAAGTACGTTGGCTGCAAAAACTGGCCGCCTGTACAGAAATCAAAGAAGTTCCGGCTTTTGATGCCAACGCAAACGCTTACCTTGATAAGATCGTGCAAGAATTCAATGAACAAGATGCACTGCGCATCAAAACCATTGAACGCACCACGAATCATGATGTAAAAGCGGTTGAATACTTTTTGAAAGAGAAAGTCGAAAGTGTTCCGGCATTACATGCCGTCTCTGAATTTATCCACTTTGCCTGTACTTCAGAAGATATCAATAACTTGTCGCACGCTTTAATGCTGCAAACGGCGCGCCAGGAGGTGATTTTGCCTGAATGGCGCAAGATTATTGACTCCATCAAAGCGCTGGCTCACCAGTATCGTGATTTGCCGCTGTTGTCCCGTACTCACGGCCAACCTGCAACACCTTCCACGATTGGTAAAGAGCTGGCGAACGTCGCATACCGGATGGAACGTCAATTCCGTCAACTGTCGCAAGTTGAAATTTTAGGCAAAATCAATGGTGCAGTAGGTAACTATAATGCTCACATGGTTGCTTATCCTGAAGTAGATTGGCATCAGTTTAGCGAAAGTTTCGTCACGTCACTGGGTATCAACTGGAACCCATACACCACGCAAATTGAACCGCATGATTATATTGCCGAACTGTTTGACTGCGTGGCACGTTTCAATACTATCTTGATCGATTTCGACCGCGATATCTGGGGTTACATTGCATTGAATCATTTCAAGCAAAAAACCATTGCTGGCGAAATTGGCTCAAGCACCATGCCACATAAAGTGAACCCAATTGATTTTGAAAACTCAGAGGGCAATCTGGGCCTGTCCAACGCGGTGCTGGGCCATTTAGCCAGCAAACTTCCTGTTTCGCGCTGGCAGCGTGACCTGACGGATTCCACCGTGTTACGTAACTTGGGTGTAGGCTTGGGTTATGCGTTGATTGCCTATCAAGCGACCATGAAAGGCATTAGCAAACTTGAAGTCAACGAAGCGCACCTGTTGGAAGAGCTGGATCACAACTGGGAAGTTTTGGCCGAGCCAATTCAAACAGTTATGCGCCGCTATGGTATTGAAAAGCCATACGAAAAATTGAAAGAATTGACCCGAGGGAAACGTGTCGATGCGGCGGGCATGCAAGCCTTTATCGACAGCCTCGCGCTGCCAGAAGCAGAAAAAACCCGCTTGAAAGCCATGACACCCGCCAATTACATTGGTCGTGCCACAACAATGGTCGATGAGTTGAAGTAATACTTTAGTCTCAACATCAGGTGGCAAATCAACGCCACCTGAATAATTTCTTATCCTTTCGCGTACTGCCCCTGTTTAGCCCCGGTTTAGTCACCGTCATTGATAATACTGTTGATGTCAAAAGGACTTTACACTTGCTGGAGCTAATATCACTATGTTGAAGCAAACACTTCTTTCTCTCGCCCTAATGGGAACCTGCACTGTCGCTATGGCAGCGGATTACACTTATGTAGCCGGTGGCCTGCAATATGGCTCAATCAGTAACAATGAGCGTTTCGATAAAGAATTCAATCAAAGTCAGTACAGTCATATCGGTAACCGCGATATGGGCGGTATCTACTTCAATGGTGGCTATGGTTTTGATAACGGCCTGTTTATTGATGGTCGTATAAGCAGCATCGCCAATAATGACCGCGGCCTTGCCGAAGCAGTCCTCGGGCTGGGTTACCATTTTGCCTTCTCACCCAATATTGATTTCTATACCTTGGTGGGCGGCAGCCGCCATGCAATGGTCTTTGATGCCAGCAAAGACGGCAAAAAAACCAATACTTACAATAGCGCCACAGGCGAAATTGGTATCAAAAGTAAGTTATCACAGGATATCGGTCTGGATGTTGCCTACCGTTTGGCAAACTATGATAGTCGTGCATACCACGAAGCACGTATAACAACTGACTATGCTCTGACACAAAGCCTCTCTGCAGAAGTAGGTTATACCTACCATAACTGGAAAGTCAGTGATCAAGCGATGCAGGCAGGTTTACGTTACACTTTCTAAGTCACTGTTCTCATTTTTACTTGTCGGGTAATATTAGATTACCCGGTTAATGTCTTATCGAGGAATGTAGTATGCGGGTTTTAGTTGTCGAAGATAATGCTTTGTTGCGTCACCATCTTACGGTACAAATGCGTGAAATGGGCCATCAGGTTGATGCAGCAGAAGATGCCAAAGAGGCAGACTATTTCTTGCAGGAACATGCCCCAGATATCGCCATTATTGATCTTGGTTTACCGGGCGAGGATGGCTTAAGCCTTATCCGTCGTTGGCGTAGTCATCAGACAAACCTGCCAATTCTGGTGCTCACTGCGAGGGAAAGTTGGCAAGATAAGGTTGCGGTACTGGAAGCCGGTGCTGATGATTATGTCACCAAACCTTTTCATCTTGAAGAAGTCATAGCGCGAATTCAGGCATTGATGCGACGCAATATCGGCCTCGCATCCCAAATTATTGAATTTCCCCCATTTCAAATTGATCTCTCTCGCAGAGAGTTGTGTGTCAATCAGCAACAGATTAAACTGACCGCTTTCGAATACACTATCATTGAAACCCTTATTCGTAATGCAGGAAAAGTAGTCAGCAAAGATACATTAATGCTGCAACTCTACCCTGATGCAGAATTACGTGAGAGCCATACTATCGACGTATTAATGGGTCGTTTACGTAAAAAGCTGCTGGCAGAACATGAAGGTGAAGTGATTACAACTATCCGTGGTCAGGGATACCGTTTTGACGCTAACTAGAAATCATGTTCAGGACAAATAGCAAGCCTTTCTCTCTTCGTGCTCGTTTTCTTATGGCGACAGCAGGTGTCATCTTAGCGCTGTCGTTATCATATGGTATGGTCGCCGTCGTCGGTTATATTGTCAGCTTTGATAAAAATACCTTCAGTGCCCATCGCGGTGAAAGTAATTTATTCTTCAGCTTGGCCCAATGGCATGACAATAAGTTGAGCATATCGGTGCCGCCAGAACTTGAGCTGAATATCCCGACGCTGGTTCTGATTTACGATAAAGATGGCAATATACTGTGGCGCCAACGGCATGTGCCCGAACTTGAATCTCATATCGAAAAAAGCTGGCTACAAAAACCGGGATTCTATGAGCTGGATACCGGAACACATATAAGTAGCATGATGTTGGGTGATAACCCGAAAGCGCAAGACCAGCTAAAAAAATATGACGATACGGATAACAGTGCTCTGACTCACTCTGTATCCGTCAATACTTACCCCGCCACATCCCGCTTACCACAGCTCACGATCGTAGTTGTAGATACCATCCCACAGGAATTGCAGCGTTCTGATTTGGTTTGGAATTGGTTTAGTTATGTCTTACTGGCGAATTTGCTGTTAGTTGTTCCCTTGCTTTGGCTCGCCGCCTATTGGAGCCTGAGGCCCATCAAAGCACTGGTCAGTCAGATAAGTCAGCTAGAAAAAGGTGAACGCGATCAGTTAGATGAAAATCCACCTCGAGAATTGCAGAGCTTAGTGCGCAATCTCAATATCTTACTTACCAATGAACGTCAGCGTTATACCAAATACCGCACGACACTTTCCGACCTGACTCATAGCCTCAAAACCCCACTAGCGGTATTGCAAACGACGCTGCGTTCTTTACGCACCGGTAAGCAAACGACTATCGAGGAAGTCGAGCCTATCATGCTAGAACAGATCAGCCGCATCTCTCAGCAAATCGGTTATTACCTGCACCGTGCCAGTATGCGTTCCGAGCATAATGTATTGATTCGCGAGATCCACTCAGTTCCTGCTCTACTCGATAGCTTGTGCAGCGCATTAAATAAAGTTTATCAGCGCAAAGGCGTTGTGCTGACGTTGGATATTTCGCCTGAGGTGACTTTCCTTGGGGAGCGAAATGACTTTATGGAGGTCATGGGTAATGTTCTGGAAAATGCCTGTAAATACTGTTTGGAGTTCGTCGAAATAACTGCCCTGCACTCGGAAAAACAGCTCACTATTGTCGTTGACGACGATGGGCCGGGTATTCCAGAAAGCAAACGACAGTTGATTTTCCAGCGTGGGCAGCGAGTCGATACTTTACGCCCTGGACAAGGGCTGGGATTGTCCGTTGCTGCCGAGATTATTGAGCAGTATCAAGGCAAGATAACCATTACTGAAAGCCCCTTGGGTGGAGCAAGAATGATGGTAACTTTTGGCCAGCAGCATGATTATCACGCTGATTAATAAAATTTACCTGCCAATATCTAATACTCATAGCTGGCATCCGTTATAATCACCAGCAAGTTCACCCCCTATCCTGGAATAAACATGGATTACCAACTCAGTCTCGATTGGCCTGATTTCCTGCAACGCTATTGGCAGAAACGCCCCGTCATCCTCAAACGTGGCTTTAAAAACTTTATCGATCCGCTCTCACCAGATGAACTCGCTGGTTTAGCTATGGAAAATGAAGTCGATAGCCGTTTGGTGAGCCATGAAGATGGCCGCTGGCAAGTCGCCCATGGCCCCTTTGAAAGTTTTGATCATTTAGGTGAGACTAATTGGTCGCTGCTAGTGCAAGCCGTTGACCATTGGCATGAACCTGCGGCTGCATTAATGCGCCCATTCCGCCCGCTTTCTGACTGGCGTATGGATGACTTAATGGTCTCTTTCTCCGTTCCGGGTGGCGGTGTCGGCCCGCATTTTGACCAGTATGATGTTTTTATTATTCAGGGCACGGGGCGTCGTCGCTGGCGGGTCGGTGAGAAAACGGAAATGAAACAGCATTGTCCTCACCCTGACCTGCTGCAAGTTGGGCCTTTCGACGCCATTATTGATGAAGAAATGGAGCCTGGCGATATCCTTTATATCCCGCCGGGATTCCCTCATGAAGGCTATGCGTTGGAAAATGCCTTGAATTATTCAGTCGGTTTCCGTGCACCTAATGGCCGCGAACTGGTAAGTGGCTTTGCCGACTATGTGCTGGCTCGCGAGTTGGGTAGTTATCGCTACAGCGATCCAGATTTGCAATTACGCGAACATCCGGCGGAAGTGTTGCCACAAGAAGTCGATAAACTTCGTGCAATGATGCTCGATTTAGTTCAGCAACCAGGGGATTTCCAAAACTGGTTTGGTGAGTTTATTTCCCAATCGCGCCATGAACTGGATATCGCGCCACCAGAGCCGCCTTATCAGGCGGGTGATGTCTATGAGTTATTGCAACAAGGTGAGGAATTACAACGTCTTACTGGGTTGCGTGTTCTACGTATTGGTGATCAATGCTTTGCTAATGGTGAGTTGATTAATACACCACACAGACAAGCCGCCGATGCCTTATGCCAACACTTTAGCGTGGATGCGCACAAGTTGGGTGATGCGCTGGAAGACCCGTCCTTCCTGGCAATGCTCACCGCGTTGGTAAACAACGGCTATTGGTATTTTAACGACTGATATTTCGAGCTTATTCCGCAAAAATGCCCCGGTAAACGGGGCATTCAGACTGCTGACAAAGCCAAATAAAGGGGAAACGTGCCGCTGGGGTCGTAGCGACGTAAGTCGCCGGAGCGCCCCCAGGTACGGCCAACCCTTCACTCACTGTGTTATAAATAGCTTTGCCATTAATTTCAACGTTTTTGGGTGATTAATAAGCTTATGACTCTTTAGCGCGTTTCGCCGTCAATTCAGCAATTCGCATAATAACCGCTACCGCTTTCTCCATCCCTTCCAGCGTTATAAACTCATGTTTACCATGATAATTATAGCCGCCCGTGAAAATATTTGGGCAAGGTAAACCAAGGAAAGATAGCTGCGCACCGTCAGTGCCACCACGTATCGGCTTCATGATGGGGGTAATATCACAATCATGCATTGCTTGCTGAGCTATCTCGATGATATGTGGGTGTTTAATAATATGCTCTCGCATATTGTAATAGCTATCATCTATAACGATTTCAATATAGCAATCACGGTGTAAACCTTTGCCTACCCGTTTAGCGATATCCACCATATTTTTCTTGCGTGCTTCAAAACCATCGCGATTAAAGTCTCGCACGATATAGTGCATTTCTGCCCGTTCGACCGTGCCTTTAATACTTTGCAAATGATAGAAACCGTCATAACCATCAGTACTTTCAGGGGTTTCATCGGTGGGTAATTCCTGATGGAAGCGGGTTGCCAGTGATAGCGCATTGACCATCACCCCTTTGGCACTTCCGGGATGCACATTATTACCGACAATCTTTATAGTCACCGATGCGGCATTGAAGTTCTCAAATTCCAACTCACCAACACCGCCGCCATCCACGGTATAGGCCCACTGGGCATTAAATTCTGCCACGTTAAAGAAGCGCGCACCTTTCCCTACTTCTTCATCAGGTGTGAAAGCGATACGAATATCACCATGCGGGATATTGCTGTGCTTTAAGCGCACCATAGCAGTAATAATTTCCGCAATACCCGCTTTATCATCCGCACCCAATAAGGTTTTGCCATCAGTGGTAATCAAGGTATGCCCAAGCAATTGATGCAAGACGGGGAACATGACCGGCGATAAAACCTCGTCGCCCATCCCCAAAGCAATATCACCACCACGGTAGTTTTCTACAATCTGCGGATTAACATTTTTACCCGAGAAATCAGGTGAAGTATCAAGATGGGCAATAAAACCAATGGTAGGGACCAGCCAGGAGACATTGGCAGGCAAGGTTGCCATCACACAGCCGTGCTCACTCAAACTCACCTGAGAAAACCCCAGCGTCTGCAACTCATGTTGTAACGCCAGAGCCAGCTTGCGCTGCCCTTCAGTGCTCGGCACGGATTTTACATTGGCTTTTGCTTGTGTATCAAAAGAAACATAGTTGAAAAAGCGGTCGAGTAATTTGTCCATGGGCCCACCCTCATAATAGTGCATATCATTATGGGGAAGTGATCACCATCAAATATTGCGTCAGGTCAGTTTTAGACAAACTTAAGCCAGAATAAAAAAGCAATATAGACACAACACCGAGTGTTTGAATGAATGATTAAGTGCCGCTAACAACGCTGCGGCACCCATTAAGCAGGGTATTACCCAAGTAATTGGAGTTGCAGCCAGGCAGCCAACGAGCAAATCCCGATGAGCTGACTCAAGTCAGTGATTCGGGTGAGTGAGAGCCGCTAACAACGCTGCGGCTCTCAATTAAGCAGGGTAATTAGTCGCCTTCGCGATTCTCGCCCCGGGTGGTTAAAAATTCGCGCACATATTCTGGAACCACTTTACTGGCTAAACCGTAGTGTTTTTCATCAAACTGGCTCTCGACCTGGCTAGGCTCGAGATTCAACTCGACAGTATGAGCACCATGCAAGCTCGACTCATGGACAAACCCGGCGGCAGGATAGACATGGCCGGAGGTACCAATTGAAATAAAGAAATCAGCCTCAGCCAGCGCCTGATAGATTTCATCCATGCCCATTGGCATCTCACCAAACCACACGATATGTGGGCGCAGTGGCGATGGGAATTGGCAACAATGGCAGCGCTCATCTGCACTGAGATCACCCGGCCAATCCAGTACCTGGCCTGACTGGGTGCAGCGCACTTTCAATAACTCGCCATGCATATGAATAACGCGCTTACTACCCGCTCTCTCATGCAAATTATCTATATTCTGAGTTACCAGTACGAAATTATCACCCAGCACTGCTTCCAAATCAGCTAATGCAAAATGGGCAGCATTTGGCGCAATATCAGGCTGCTGTAACTGGCGGCGGCGTGCATTATAAAAAGCCTGAACCAGTTCAGGGTCACGACGATACCCTTCAGGGGTGGCAACATCTTCCACCTGATGCTCTTCCCACAAACCATCTGCCGCACGGAAAGTACGAATACCAGATTCGGCCGAAATGCCGGCCCCCGTCAGAACCACCACAAACGGCTTCTTCATTTCGGATGTTGCAGCACTGTCTCGATGAAAAATACGGGAGCGAAAACGTTGATGGCGCAAGTGCTTATTCTTGCGAAACCGACACAACCGATGGCGAATGCGCATAACCTTTTGCCTCTATTTTAGGTATTGTTATACCCGTCATACTTCAAGCTTCATGTGCGTTGGCTGCTCTCTCTCACCCGAATCATTGACCGGCGTCAACTCATCGGGATTCATTCGCTTGCCGCCTTCCTGCAACTTGAATTATTTAGGGTATTGGGTATTACTTAGACAAATGCAGGAACGCCGCCCCACGAACACCGCCCGCATCACCATAACGCGCTTTTTCAATGCGCGGCAATCGGGCTACTCGCAATAAATGCTGTGGTAGCCGTTTCGGCAGTTCTTGATAGATATGCTCGAAATTAGATAATCCACCACCGATTACAACCAGATGGGGATCCAGCATAGTCAATAAATTACCTAAGCAAACCGCCAGTACATCCATAAAGCGCTCAACATGAGCTACAGCTTTGGATTCACCGAGGTTATAGTTTGCAATAATTTCAGTTGCAGGCAAAGATTGCTGGTTGAAATGTTTGTACATCCATTCAAAACCACGTCCTGAAATATAATTCTCAATACAACCATTATGGCCGCAACCACAGGATACTCGTGGAATATCTGCGCCCAGAATATCCAGCGCATCTACTGGCAAACGAAAATGACCAAATTCACCAGTAATATGATTTCGTCCACTGACAATATTGCCGTTCACAATTAGCCCGCCACCGACGCCAGTACCAAGAATCAGCCCTAATACTGTTGGATAGCGGCGAAACTCAGGATCCCAGGCTTCCGACAATGCAAAGCAGTTAGCATCATTATCGATTCGAACTTCGCGCCCAATTAACCCGGAAAGGTCACCTTGCAAAGATTGCCCCATTGCCGCTGGCACATTCGCCGTGAATACCGTACCATCATCGGCATTGGGCAAGCCGGGAATGCCGATACCCACACTGCCTTTACTACCACAAAACTCATCGGCTTCCCGTGTCAGGTCATGTAATGTTTGCAGTAATAGCGAGTAGTCTTCGCGCGGTGTAGGGACGCGCTTATGCCAGATTCGTTGCAGGTTAGCATCAAAAACGCCTAACTCAATTTTGGTGCCGCCCATATCAAAACCGTAATACATAAGCTTGCCCCTTACCCATTATTGTCCAGAAGAATTATTATTAGTTTGACTTATTTTTAGATTTTTTATTGCCCGCTCAACACCCGCGCCGGATCAATACGACTGGCACGACGAGCCGGATACCAACTGGCAATTAAACTCAACACCAATGCGGTCGCCAGCACACAAGCCACATCAAACCAGTGCAGTTCTGACGGCAAAAAGTCGATGAAATAGATATCACCCGACAAAAATTGATGCCCGATCAGCTTTTCCAACCCACGGATAATGTTGGTTAATTGCAAAGAGATGAGCACTCCCGCGACCGCCCCGCTGACACTGCCGATCAGCCCTGCCATCAAGCCATACCAGATAAAGATGGCTCGTATCAGGCCATCTTTAGCGCCTAATGTGCGTAACACCGCGATATCGCTGCTTTTATCTTTAACCGCCATCACCAGAGTGGAAACAATGTTAAAGCTGGCAACCCCGATAACCAGTACCATCGCTAAATACATGATGGTGCGAATCATTTGGATGTCACGATACATATAGCCGTAGGTGCCAATCCAACTGCTGATATACACATAGGCATTCGAGACCTCACCGGCACTGCGTACCAGTTTGTTGGCGTTATAGACGTCATCGACCTTGATGGCTATACCAGTGACACTGTCACCCATATCCAGATATTGCTGCGCATCGACTAAAGGTACTAATGCCAGGCTGTGATCCAGTTGCCCACTCAATTGAAAAACACCCGCCACTTGCAAGCGAATACGCTTGGGTTGCAGTAATTTCATCTCAGGGTCGCTATTAGGGATCATTACTGTCAGCCATGACCCCTGCTTCACCCCCAAGGCATCGGCCAGACCTTTACCCAAAATAATCTGCTGCTGACCGGCTTTGAAATTGTCCCAGGCATGATCAAGGACGAAGCTCGGCAATGCGCTAAGTCGCTGTTCGGCCTCGGGATCAACACCTTTGACCTGTACGGCACGCAGCTGGGTGCCGTTTTCAATCAAACCGGTGAAATTGATATAAGGTGCCGCTGCCACAATACCGGGTACTTTTTCAACCCGCTGTAAAGTTTGCGGCCAACCGCTAAATGGCTGATTGACCACTGCAATTTCACCGTGTGGCACCACTGCCAAAATACGACTTTTTAGCTCACGTTCGAAGCCGTTCATGGCACTTAAGCCGACGATCAATACCGCCACGCCCAAGGCAATACCCAAGGTGGAGATCACCGAAATGAGTGACACCATTCCGCCGCGACGGCGACCACGGCTAAAACGTAAACCGATTAACAGTGAAAGTGGCGAAACGCCCATCCCAATTGCCACTATTGCGCCCCCACCAACGTCAAGTGCTGCTGTAGCTGGCCGTCACGCATTTCCAACTGACGGCTCATGCGCTTGGCCAATTGCAAATCGTGAGTGACAACTAAGAAGGCGGTCCCTTGACGAACATTCAATTCACCTAGCAAATTAAAGATGCTATCGGCATTCCGTTGATCGAGGTTACCGGTCGGCTCATCAGCCAACACCAGCGACGGGTTATTGACCAGCGAGCGCGCAATCGCCACTCGCTGACGCTCACCACCGGATAGTTCGGACGGGCGATGTTTGCTCCGCTTTTCCAACCCCACGGCCACTAGCATTGCGCGGGCTTTATCCTGCGCTTCACTCGGTTTGGCACCGCCGATAAGTAGTGGCATCGCCACATTTTCTAATGCAGTAAAATCCGGTAGTAAATGGTGGAATTGATAGATAAAACCTAACTCACGATTACGTAACTCAGCTTTTGCCGTGGAAGACATTTGATTCAGCGAGCGCCCTTGATATATCACTTCGCCGGAAGTCGGTGAATCCAGCCCGCCCAACAAATGCAATAGGGTACTTTTACCTGAACCGGAACTGCCGACAATCGCCATCAGTTCACCAGCTTCGATAGTGAACGACACATTACGCAAGACGTCGGTATGTAGTTGACCTTCCTGATAGCGTTTGCACAGGTTTAAACACTGTAATAAAGGATGATTACTCATAGCGTAAGGCCTCGGCAGGTTGTGCGGCGGCAGCGCGCCAGGAAGGGTAAAGCGTTGAGAGCAAAGCAATCGCCATTGCCAACAGGGCAATCACGGTCACCTGAACCGGATTAATCTCCACCGGTAAGGTCGCGCCATCAATCAATAAACCGAGAATCGGGATAATGGTATTCAATTGACTGGCAAGCAAAATACCCAAGCCGGCACCGAGCAATGCGCCAATAACCCCCGCGCTGGCGCCCTGCACCATAAACACCAACATAATTTGACGACGACTTAAACCCTGGGTTTGCAAAATAGCCACTTCGCCCTGTTTTTCCATCACTAACAGGCCCAGAGAGGTAATAATATTAAAGGCCGCAACAGCGATAATCAGGCTAAGCAGCAACCCCATCATGTTCTTTTCCATCCGTACAGCCTGGAAAAGCTCGCCTTTACGCTCACGCCAATCTTTCCATACCGTGCCTTCTGGCAAGGTTTGCTGACTCAAACTATCAACGGACAGCGGTTGTGAAAGGAATAAACGCCAACCGGTAATATTACCTGCCGGATAGCGCATCAGACGTGATGCATCCTGCTGATTAACCAGCATTTGGTAGCCATCGACTTCACTGTCGGCGGCAAATGTGCCGATAACATTAAACAGGCGTTGGCTCGGGATGCGCCCCATCGGGGTGAATTGGCTGGCGCTTGGCACCATTAGACGCAGTGTTTCACCGCGCTTAACCCCCAATTGACCGGCCAGTTTTTCACCGAGGATCATATTGTAGCTACCCGGTTGTAAATCTTTCAGGTGCACATTAACCAAGTAGTCGGCCAGAGGTTCATGCTGATTGGGGTCAACCCCCAACATCACTCCGGCGGAGAGATTGCGCGCGCTTTGCAGCACCACATCAGCGGTGGTTAACGGCACAATATCGGTAACACCAGTCAGTGATTTCAGTGATGAAGCAGGAATTTTATTTGGGTCAAGGGAGCCTTGTGGCGTGGTAATCAGCGCCTGCGGCATCATCCCCAAAATATTATTCTGCAAATCACGCTCGAAACCATTCATCACGGATAGCACCGTAATCAATGCCATCACGCCGAGTGTGATACCAATGGTTGAAAGCCATGAAACAAACCGACCAAAACGGTCAGATGCACGCCCGCGCATATAACGCAGGCCAATAAATAATGCGACAGGTTGATACATGAAATCTGTTTAGATCCTGTTGCTAAAGCAAAGTGATCGAGGATAATAAAGGGTACTACCGCTTTATGGAACCATTAACCGCCTATATCCTTCATCTTTCAAGTTACAGGTGTGTTGGCCGCGCTGATTAATTCGAATCACTGACTTTAGTCAGCTCATCGGGATTTTCTCGCTTGCCGCCTTACTGCACCTTGAGATCTATTGGATATATCTCCGGATTTTATTCCAAATCAAAGCGCCAATCTGTGGCTATAGCTGTTCGCGTGCTAGGATAGCCGCCGAGATAATTCGTCCTGATAAAGAGACTGTTTAACTGCTTATGTCCCAACAACATCGTTATTCATTGCCGACGCGCCGTGGCGACACCCGCCAGTTAGGCCAGTTGACTGGTTCCGCTTGCGCCGTCGAGTGTGCAGGAATCATTGAGCGCCATTATGGCCCGGTAATGTTAATTACCCCGGATATGCAAACGGCGCTGCGACTGCGTGATGAAATTCAGCAGTTTTCCCACCGTCCGGTGAATACCCTCTCCGACTGGGAAACGCTGCCTTACGACAGTTTTTCACCCCATCAGGATATTATTTCGGCCCGCCTTTCTTGTCTGTACCACCTTCCGACAATGGAACGCGGTGTTATTATTCTCCCGATTAATACTCTGATGCAACGGGTTTGCCCGCACGAGTTCCTGCATGGTCATGCTCTGGTGATGAAAAAAGGCCAGCACCTGTCGCGAGATAAATTACGTGCTCAGCTTGAGCAAGCGGGATATCGCAGTGTCGATCAGGTCATGGAGCACGGTGAGTTTGCTACCCGCGGGGCCTTGCTTGATCTGTATCCGATGGGCAGTGAAGAGCCTTATCGCATTGACTTTTTTGATGATGACATTGATAGCTTGCGCGTATTTGATGTGGATACGCAGCGCACCCTGTCCGAAGTTGATCAAATAAACTTACTCCCCGCCCATGAATTCCCGATAGATAAAAACGCCATTGAATTATTCCGCAGCCAATGGCGTGAACAGTTCGAAGTGCGCCGCGATGCGGAACATATTTACCAGCAAGTGAGCAAAAGCATCTGGCCTGCCGGGATTGAATACTGGCAACCGCTATTCTTCAACCAGCCATTGCCGACACTGTTTAGCTACTTGCCTGAAAATACCTTATTGATTAACACCGGCTCGCTGGAAAGCTCAGCGGAGCGTTTCTGGCAAGATGTTAACCAACGCTATGAAAGCCGTCGTGTTGACCCAATGCGCCCATTGCTGGCCCCAGAAACATTATGGCTACGGGTTGATTCACTTTTCAGTGAGTTAAAAGAGTGGCCGCGGATTCAGTTCAAGACCGAAGAATTACCGACTAAAACCGCCAATACCAACTTACACTATCAGCCGCTGCCCGATTTATCCGTACAGGCACAGCAAAAAGCGCCACTGGATAATCTGCGACGCTTTATTGAGTCATTTAGCGGTAGTGTCGTGTTTTCGGTGGAAAGTGAGGGGCGACGCGAAACCCTGCAAGATCTGTTGGCACGGATAAAAATCAGTCCAACCCTGATAAGCGAGCTATCTCAAACCACGGCACCCGGCCATTATCTGATGATTGGTGCTTCAGAACGTGGTTTCCTGGATACTGATAAGCAATTAGCACTGATTTGCGAAAGTGACTTACTGGGCGAGCGCGTGAACCGCCGCCGCCAGGATAATCGCCGCACCATTAATACCGATACCTTAATCCGCAATCTGGCGGAATTGCGCCCCGGTCAGCCAGTGGTTCATCTGGAACACGGTGTGGGCCGCTATCTTGGTCTTACCACATTAGAAGCTGGCGGTATTAAAGCTGAATACCTGATATTGACCTATGCCGGTGAAGATAAGCTGTACGTGCCGGTTTCATCACTGCATCTTATCAGTCGCTATTCCGGCGGTGCTGACGAAAATGCACCGCTGCATAAACTGGGTGGCGATGCCTGGAGCCGTGCGCGGCAGAAAGCCGCCGAGAAAGTGCGTGATGTGGCGGCTGAACTGCTGGACATCTATGCGCAGCGCGCCGCCAAATCTGGCTTTAAATTCAAGTTCGACCGCGAACAATATCAGCTGTTCTGTCAAAGCTTCCCGTTCGAAACCACTCCAGATCAGGAACAGGCCATCAATGCGGTGCTCAGCGATATGTGCCGACAGTTGGCTATGGACCGACTGGTATGTGGTGATGTTGGTTTCGGTAAAACCGAAGTGGCGATGCGGGCGGCCTTTCTGGCGGTGGCGAATAATAAGCAAGTTGCCGTCTTGGTGCCGACCACCCTGCTCGCTCAACAGCATTTCGACAACTTCCGCGACCGCTTTGCCACCTGGCCGGTGCGAATTGAAATGATGTCACGCTTCCGCAGTGCCAAAGAGCAGCAAGTGATTTTGGAGCAAGCTGCTGAAGGCAAAGTGGATATTATTATCGGCACCCATAAATTGCTGCAAAGTGACCTGCGCTGGCAAGACCTCGGTCTGTTGATTGTCGATGAGGAACATCGCTTCGGTGTGCGCCATAAAGAGCGCATCAAAGCGATGCGCGCCGATGTCGATATTCTGACACTTACCGCCACGCCTATCCCGCGTACACTGAATATGGCGATGAGCGGTATGCGGGACTTATCGATTATTGCGACGCCACCTGCGCGCCGTCTGGCGGTGAAAACCTTCGTGCGTGAGTACGATAGCTTAGTGGTACGAGAAGCGATTCTGCGCGAAATTCTGCGTGGTGGGCAGGTTTATTATCTCTATAACGATGTGGAAAATATCGAGAAAGCCACCCAGAAGCTGGCTGAGTTAGTGCCAGAAGCACGCATTGCTATTGGTCACGGGCAAATGCGTGAGCGGGATCTGGAGCGGGTGATGAATGATTTCCATCATCAGCGCTTTAACGTTTTGGTCTGCACCACCATTATCGAAACGGGGATTGATATTCCGAGCGCCAATACCATTATCATCGAACGCGCCGATCATTTTGGTCTGGCGCAGTTGCACCAGTTGCGCGGCCGGGTTGGGCGCTCGCACCATCAGGCCTATGCTTACTTGCTTACGCCAAATCCGAAAGCGATGACCACCGATGCCAAAAAACGTCTGGAAGCTATCGCGTCGCTAGAAGATCTCGGTGCTGGCTTTGCTCTGGCAACTCATGACCTTGAGATTCGTGGTGCCGGTGAGCTATTAGGCGAGGACCAAAGTGGCCAGATGACCACCATCGGTTTCTCGCTATATATGGAGTTACTGGAAAGCGCGGTTGATGCGCTGAAGGAAGGTAGAGAGCCATCACTGGAAGACTTGACCAGCAATCAGACCGAAATTGAAATGCGTATGCCGGTATTGCTGCCGGAGGACTTTATTCCAGATGTGAATGTCCGGCTTTCGTTCTATAAGCGCATTGCCAGTGCACGCGATGAAACTGAACTTGATGAATTGAAAGTCGAACTTATTGATCGCTTTGGTAAACTGCCGGATGCAGCCCGTTATCTGTTACATACCGCAGAATTACGCCAACAGGCTCAGAAGCTGGGTATCAAACGTATTGAAGGTAATGAGCGCGGGGGCTTTATCGAATTTGGTGAGAAGAACAAAGTCGATCCGGTTTATCTGATTGGTTTGCTGCAACGCCAGCCGCAAATATTCCGACTGGAAGGGCCAACCAAACTGAAATTTATGCAGGATCTTAGCGACCGTGCGCAGCGATTGAAGTTTATCAGTGAATTGCTGGCCGCATTTGCTCAGCATCGCGTAGCTTAAGCCATTAATGACGCGGGTTTCAGATGTGAGAAACCCGCGCCAATGTTAATGCTACTCGCTTATAAAACACGTTAAACGATCAGAATTAACACTAAACCGCGGGTTCTTAATGCAAGGTCTTGGACAACAGATTTTATATTATGCTCGGTTGTTCAGTATCAGTTGACCATTTTTATCGATTGGGATCTGCGTGCCTGGATCACGATCCATGCGAATTTTCCCCTGCTGATCACCAATTTTGTAGGTTACGTCATATCCCAACATTTTCTGTGACTTATCGTAAACAGTTTGGCAACGTTGTTGGGTGGTCGTATAGGTATCGTTATCCTGCATATTGCTTTGGACACGATTACCTGCGTAACCACCGGCCAGTGCACCAGCAACAGTCGCGATATCTTTACCACGGCCACCGCCGACCTGATGGCCCAGAACCCCACCAGCAACAGCACCCAATACTGAACCCGCAATTTGATTCTCATCCTGCACCGGTTGACGGTGAGTTACGGTCACATTACGACATTCCTTACGAGGCGTTTTAATCGTCTCTTTAATCGGTGTCGCAGCAAGAACTTGTGCATATTGCGGTGCGCCGGAGAATACATTCATACTCGCGACAGCGGCAATTCCCAGAGCGGCCGCAATACCGATACCCACACCTGCTAACATTGATTTGTTCACAGGAAATCCTCCTGAAAGTGTTACCACGCATCTTCTGCCACAGAGCTTCAAAATGAAAACAAAGGTCTGACAGCATCCGGCATTGAGGGCTACCCCTTATTCCTGGATTACGGCGTGCGTGACTCGCCGTGTGTTTCTACGAAGAAGTCTGCACAATGTGCTTTAACCTAGCAATAAGACAAATGGACGAAACACCCAGATAATAGGTGTGAATGAATGTGTTTAGGAGGAATCTGACTGCGGTGATTTATTGCGGCAGAGCTTTATGCTGAAAATTTGACATTACGTGCGAATGGCTTTAGCAAAACGTGCGCAATTGTGAGGTTGATGACGACGCGGCTTATCACTCAGTGAGGAAGGGTTTACCGCACCCAAGGGCGCTCCGGCGACTTACGTCGCTACGACCCCAACGGCACGATTCCCCTTCATTCGACTTTATCAACCGCCAGAAACCGCCACCATAATTAACTGGCAGCGGTAAATTTAAAGCTCTAAACATTCGCCAAAGTGATTGGCGTTACAGGTAGGCAGCCAGCAAATGCACCCCGATGAGCTGGCCCTGGTCAGTGACTCGGGTGACAAATCGGCCAGGAACCGATTTGAACGCTGCTTGCAGCGGCCTCGCAGAGGCGAGGCCCATGGACGGGCCGAGTAACTAGCGCAGCTAACAACCCTGTAGCGTCAAGGACGAAGGATAATTAGTGGAGTTTCAGGCGCGGGCGTATCACCCGGTTAATCCCGCCCACCAGCATCATCAGGCCAGTTTTGGTATAGCCATGCAATGCGACTTGATGCATACGATACAATGAGATGTAAACAACACGGGCAACACGCCCTTCCACCATCATAGAACCGCGCATCAGGTTACCCATCAAGCTACCGACTGTACTAAACTTCGACAGTGACACCAGAGAACCATGATCTTTATAAATGTATGGCTTCAGTGGTTGCTCATTGAGCAATGCTAAAATATTGCTATAACAGCGGCTGGCCATCTGATGTGCAGATTGCGCGCGCGCGGCGGCACAAAACCACCACTTGGCTGTGGACAAGAAGCACAGTCACCAATCGCAAAAATGTTGGGATCGCGGGTTGTTTGCAGCGTCGGCTCAACCACCAGTTGGTTAATACGGTTGGTTTCCAGCCCGGCAATATCTTTCATAAAGTCCGGCGCTTTAATACCTGCCGCCCATACCATCAGATCAGCATTAATAAACTCGCCATCTTTGGTATTCAGACCCTTTTCATCGGCGCTGGTAACCATTGTTTTGGTCAATACACGCACACCCAGTTTAATCAATTCCTGATGTGCCGCCGCCGAGATACGTGGCGGCAATGCTGGCAGAATACGTTCACCGGCTTCAACCAACGTGACATTTAGTGCCTGGTTATCCAAGCCCTCAAAACCGTAGCTATGCAGTTGTTTTACCGCATTATGTAACTCAGCAGACAGCTCCACTCCGGTGGCACCGCCGCCAACAATTGCGATATTAACTTTGCCTTTTTCACCCGGTTGCGCTGAATACTTCAGGAACAGGTTAAGCATTTCATTATGGAAGCGGTGGGCCTGATGTGGGTTATCGAGGAAGATGCAGTGATCCTTCACGCCCGGTGTACCGAAGTCATTCGACGTACTGCCCAGAGCGACCACTAATATGTCATAGGATAATTCACGTTTTGTTACCAGCACATCACCGTGTTCATCGCAAATCTCAGCCAGGCAGACAGTTTTGGTTTCGCGGTTAATATCCGTTAACGACCCCAACTGGAAATTGAAATAATGGTTGCGCGCATGAGCCAGGTAGCTCAATGCATCAACACCATCATCCAGAGAGCCGGTAGCCACTTCATGGAGCAAAGGTTTCCATAGATGGCTGTGGTTACGATCCACCAGAACAATCTCAGCTTTTTTGCTGCGCCCCAACTTATGACCCAGACTCGTTGCCAGCTCAAGGCCGCCAGCACCACCACCAATAATAACGATTTTTTTCTTCGGCGTTGTCAAAATGACCCCCTAAATGTGAACCAATTGTTAGCTAAGGGTAAAAGAATAATATTCTTAGATAACATAGGGTTCGAAGATACCAATTCAATAAACTTGAGTCAGAATATCATGCAGGGTTATTTGGTCATACCAAAATTGATATATATCAACTTTTTTTGATTAAAGTACCAGCAGGAGGATTTTTTCTAGAATAGCTTTCAAATAGTTAGCGTTTAGTCACGGTTTATATTTTTTTTATTGGGTGAAAGATAAAGGTCAATTTTGCCATTTTTTGTCATAAAAATGGCCTGAAAAAAGCAGACGACACGCTTTTTTCAAGCCAAATTGCACAGAACAGCTGGCATTACAATTAACCAGTCTTTAACAAAGCCCGATTAATTTGATTATTTATCCCAGGGTCTTAAATGCTTTGATGCGCTGCAAATGAGGTGAAAGATCTTTAAACTTGTGACCTTGCTTTTCATCCCAGACAATTTCGTAATAAGGATGCAAATCACCGGCCGTGCGCTTGCTATCGAGCATTTCATCATTGCGCGACAACACGACTAAACAGCGATCGCGGTTTTTCTCGCGAAAATCACTGATACATTTACTGGCGATATCGACGTACTCTTCCGGCCGGTCAATTTTACCGCTCATATTGTCTTGCGGATAAAGATTGGGGTTGAAGGCCACCTGGCGGATGCCACACAGAAAACCAATTCGTTCGGCCCAAAAGCCGCCTAACCCCACGCCACAAATCAGTGACTTGGCATCGCCACCCTGCTGAATAGCCTTATCCACTTCTTTCAATAAATGCTGCATATCATGGCGAGGATGCAAAGTGCTGTAACTGATGAAACGCACATCCGGATCAATGAATTGCAGTTGCAGGACTTTCTCGTGATTGCCAGGGCTGTTGGAATCAAAACCATGTAGGTAGACTATCATATTTATCCTCGCGACTTATGTGCATCCCAACGTTCGCTGAGTGCTGTTAATGCCTTATTCGCCTGTTGCCAACGCGGTGATGCCATCAACGCCTGACGGTCAAACTGCCCAGAATGATACAAGCATGCCAGTTGGTCTGCTTTGACTGGCGACAGGTTATCCAACACACTTACCGCGCCCTGACGGTTATTACACACCAAAATCATATCGCAGCCTGCATCCAAAGAGGCTTGCCCACGCTCGGCATAACTGCCCATGATGGCTGCCCCTTCCATCGACAAGTCATCAGAGAAAATGATGCCATCGAACCCTAACTCTTGGCGCAATATGGTTTGCAGCCAGTAAGACGAACCACTGGCTGGACGCGCATCAGCTTCAGTATAAATCACATGAGCAGGCATAATGGCATCCAGTAATCGCCGCGCAATCAGTTCGCGAAATATAACCATATCATGAGTGCGGATTTCTGCCAGTGGTCGATTATCCCGAGGCGTCTCTTTATGTGAATCTGCCGTCACCGCCCCATGCCCGGGGAAGTGCTTACCGGTGGTTTTCATACCCGCGCTGTGCATCCCACGAATAAAACACTCTGCCATTTTCAATGCTTGTTGCGGGTCACTGTGGAATGAACGCTCGCCGATAGCCGCGCTGACATGACCAATATCCAGTACTGGCGCAAAGCTAATATCGATATCCATTGATATCATTTCGGCCGCCATCAGCCAGCCCACATCTTGTGCTAACTGCGCCGCAGTAGCTGCATCATTGATCGCCGCAAACGACTGAGCCGCAGGTAAGCGGGTAAAACCATCACGGAAACGCTGTACGCGCCCCCCCTTCCTGATCAACCGCCACCACTAAGCGCTCATGGGATGCCGCCCTTATCTGGCGGACTAACTCGCGTAGTTGCGCGGCATCATGAAAATTACGGCTGAATAAAATCAGGCCGCCCACCAGCGGGTGCTTTAAAATCTCACGTTCTTCTGCATCCAGCTCATAGCTGGCAACGTCTAACATTACTGGACCCACGACAACCTCACATAATTCCCCTTCGTTCTTGAAGCTGCAGGGGTGTTAGCGGCGCTAGCTCACTCGAATCACTTACCAGTGTAAGCTCATCGGGACTCATTCGCTTGCTGCCTACCAGCAACACCAAGCTCTTTGGGGAAGCGTTAGAAATAAAATCAAAATGATAAATTAAATCGCTGGCGCAACGGGGCTGCCCATTGCAAAAACTCGCTGTCGCCAGTCTGCTGCCAGCGCACCTCGAACCACATCAACATCAGGTAATCAACCCACGGCACCCAGCGCTGTATCTGGCGGGATAGACGGTCAATATCAGGGTAACCCTGCTCATTCAGGCAATAGTGCTGTAAAAAAGCCTGTTGCTGAGGCGCTGACCAACCATTGCCACGAAATAGCGCGGCAATATCAAGCGCAATATCGCCATCAGCCGCATATTCCCAGTCAATCAATTTCAGCCCGGAGGGTGTCGCCAAAAGATTTCCGGGGTGAATATCCATATGCAGGGGTGCCAGTTTCACCGGTTGCGGCGGTGATCTGCGCTGAAAATGCTGATGCAACCGTAACCAGCTTGGTGAAAGGCGTTTGGTATCAATCTGCCCGGCATAACGGATGAGCTGAGCACGTAAATCGAGGCGATAACCGCTGGCGGGTAGATGATGCAAGCGGGTCAATAGCTGTGCCAGCTGACCATTATTCGATAATTCAATGAATTGTGCGTGAGTGACAACGTCACCTTCGAGCCAGTTGACCAGCAGCCAGTGTTGATCTGCGGCGATAATAGTGGGTGCCAAATGATGGCCAGCCACATGTCGCAACAACTTGCGCTCCCGCCGCCGGTCCACTCCCAGTTGGGTTTGCTGAACCGATTGTTCACGCGCCAGCCAGTTAATATTTGCAGTCGTGTTTGACGGGTAAGAAATACGCCAACTTTCACCAGTCAGGCCAGATACCGGGCTAATATGCCAATCTGCCTTGATAAAATCGGCTGCATGAATAAAACCGTCGGGGGTAATATCCACCGACGGTTTTATCCTTTCAATAAGCGCATACAGAGAAGGATCAGCGCTTAACTGGGCCATTACCTGACCAGATAATTTCGCCGGTTTGTGCCTGCATCAGCTGCATTTCAATGGTGGGTGACTTCACATCACCACTCACATCACTGTAGAGCACATATTGGGCACTGACATAGCGAGCCAGACCAATGGCTTTACTGCGTGAGCCAAGGCTATCTTCCTCTGATAACCCCAATGTTTGCTTGGCAACCGCCAATTGCTGTGGCGAGATCAACACAAACTTTTTGTTTGATGACAGCACTTGGTGCAGTGCCGAGGTGGCTTTCGCCGTTGGTAACCTGCCATTAGTATTATTTTTGACGCTATCAAGTAGCAATATACTGCCGTTTGCCACATCTTTGCTGTTGACCATTTGTGCGACCAAAGGCTCGACACTGGCAGCCCAATCAATAGATTGCTCCATCTTTGGTGGCGGCGGCACGTTGTCTACCGGTGGTGGAGTTTCAGGAACCGGTGGCGTGACAGGTTCGATGGTCACGGGTGGTGTGGTTGGCTCAACAGGTGGCTGAGTGATACACCCCGTCAGCACAAGTGCCGCCAGAGCGACAGATAAATACCTTTTCATTGTCCCACTCCAATAGCGCGATGATAAGAACCGAGCTGTTATAAAAATACAGAGTTATAAAAATACAGAGTTATAAGAATAAATAAAGACGCGCACTACGCGCATTAAAATTATTATTAACTGATTGAATATCCACATCATCATTTGGCGCAATAACGATAAATCGTGGTGCTTCCAGTGGCGGTACATCCAAGCCCTGCGCATCATACCAATAAAAGCGGTAGTTTATTTTTATCGGTTTACTCTGGCTATTGGTAATCACCGAGCGCGCGACATTATTCCCAGATGATGTTGAAATTGCAGGTTGAGAAGCCAAAATACCCGCCGTCAGCACAGACGAATCCATTACCACGGTTTGCTGCTTATTCACCGCAATCCCTTTCGGGCTGCTGCACCCCAGCAATGTCGCAATACACACAAGTGCCATCATCGGCAATAAAAACGCCTTCACAGGGCGCATAGGCTTACCTCAGTTATAGTCCTGCCATACTTCAAGCTATTTATGTGACAGCAACGAACCCAACTCACGGCCACCGACCAGATGCATGTGAATATGGTAAACCACCTGCCCGGCATGACGATTGCAGTTGATAATCAGACGATAACCATCCTCAGCAATCCCTTCCTGCTCTGCAAGTTTAGCAGCCACCGTGATCATTCGACCCAGTGTTGCTTCATGTTCTGCTGTGACGTCATTCACAGTTGGAATAAGAATGTTAGGAATAATTAAGATATGAGTGGGTGCTTGTGGAGCGATATCACGAAACGCGGTCACCAGTTCATCCTGGTAGACCACGTCGGCAGGGATTTCACGGCGGATAATTTTGCTGAAAATCGTTTCTTCGGCCATTACGCATTTCCTTGAAAGTGATAAAAATGGGGAATGCGTAGTATGAGCGACAATTTCTATTGATTTCAACCTCAATCATTGAGCGCGGGCATAATCCGCTGCTTTTTCAAACAAAGCCTGCTCTGGACGAATGCCGGTATACAGCACAAATTGCTCAACCGCCTGAATAGCAAAGACTTCAGCGCCAGTAATAACGATTTTTCCTTGTGCTTTGGCGTAGCTTATCAACGGGGTCATCGCCGGCAGTGCCACCACATCAAAAACCACCTCGGCATGTTCAACCTCGGTTTCAGTAAAAGCCATGCTATCGGCCTCTTTCCCCCCCGACATCCCCACCGGGGTGGCATTGATTAATACATCGGCTTCAACACCCTGCATATCAGGCTGATAGGTGTAACCGGACTGTTCGGCTAATTTTTTACCGGTTTTTTCGTTCGTCGCAATAATAAACCCCTGCTTAAAACCGGCATTTTTTAGTGCAAAAGCCACGGCTTTCGCCATCCCACCACTGCCACGCAATGCAAAGACTTTATCTGTAGGTACCTGATAACTCTCCAGCAATTTCGCGATGGCGATATAGTCGGTGTTGTACGCTGTCAGATAACCATTAGTATTCACTAAGGTATTAACCGAATTAATTGCTGCGGCAGAGGCATCCAACTCATTTACCATTGGGATAACCGCCTCTTTAAACGGCATTGAAATTGCACAACCGCGGAATCCCAATGCCCGCACGCCACCAATTGCCGCGGCCAGATCCGTGGTGGTAAAGGCTTTATACAGGTAATCGAGATCCAGAGCATCGTACAAAAAATTATGAAAACGAGTGCCAAAGTTGCTGGGTCTGGCGGCCAGAGAAATACACACTTGGGTATCTTTGTTTAAGTAACGGGTCATCTTCTTTCCTCAAATAATCATAGCGTTCCGTCTGCCGTCTTTTCCGATAAAAAGTGCTGAGACACAAACGCTTGCTGTAGTGAAAATTATCGGCTAAAAAGATGAGATATAAAACTGCTGAGTTTGACTCAATAAGGTTCCTCTTTTATGACCAGCCGACGCCTTGAACAGCAATACTTACGTTTATTGAATCAGGTTGGGGTGCAACCGGTTGAGATTACACTGCAAGAACTTGCGGATAAACTCAGCTGCACCAAGCGCCATATGCGGACATTACTGGTTCAGATGCAACAGGCTGGCTGGTTGAGATGGCAAGCAGAGGCAGGTCGTGGCCGCCGGTCATATTTGCAACTATTGCGGAACACTCATCAGCTTTTAATTGAAAAAGCGGAACAGTTATTAGATTCCGGTGGTTTTAATGAAGCCATTGCCCTATTGGGCGAAGATAAACAGCTCATTACCCCCTTGTTGCGAACTAAACTGGGGTATCGGATACGCGATGACTATCAAGCTCTGCGCATCCCCTACTACCGCACCATGACAAATCTATACCCCGGCACAGCACTACGCCGCTCTGAGCTGCACTTAGTCCGACAAATTTTTAATGGCCTGACCCGAGTAAATGCGGAGAACGGTGAAGTCACCACCGATTTAGCTCACAAATGGCGAATGCTCGACCCATTGCACTGGCGCTTTTATTTACGCCCGGCGGTGCAATTTCATGATGGTCGAGAATTGTCCAGCCGCGATGTCGTCAGTTCATTAACCCGCAGTGCAACTTTGCCGCTGTTTTCACATTTTCAAAAAATTAGTTCGCACGGGCCACTCAGTGTGGTTATTGAACTCAACCAACCGGACCCGCGCCTTCCCCTATTACTCGCCCATCACAGCGCATTGATTCTGCCGGAAAATCATGCCATCCAGCCAGAGTTTGCCTCTCATCCTGTGGGAACGGGGCCTTATCGAGTGGCTGAAAATGATAACTGGCACTTGCAGATGAAATCTTTTGACCACTATTTTGGTTTTCGGGGCTTGCTAGATGAGGTTGAGGTACTTATCTTCCCGGATTTGGCGCGCCCGTCCTCTGACACATCTGCCGTGCTATCAGAACAGTTGAGTATGGCGAATATACAAAGTGCTACCTGGCTCAGTTCCAGCATCAGTGATATTGATTATGTTTCTGGGAAAGTTGCCAGCCTGACCGGTAAGCCATCAGACTCAACACCAGAGATGTTTCTGGAACGCGGTGGGTATTTTTTGCTGTGCGACAGCCGCTCACCGCACTGGCACGATATTAAACAGCGCCGCTGGTTGCGAAAAACGCTCAATCCTTATCATCTTATCCAACGGCTAATTGAATCCATTCGCCCCTTCTGGGTACCCGCCAGCAGCGTCCTACCCACATGGTTTCATGGCATTGATGCCGGAGAAGAGTGCTCTCCTTTTTCAAGTGATATCGCGACAGAATCAGAAGATATGCCGGTATTAACACTGGCTTATCATGCCCAGCATCCAGAATACCCAATGTTGGTGACTGAAATGACTCATATTCTCGCTGCTCAGGGCATTAAGCTGGCTATGATCGAGTTGGATTACACCTCTTGGGCCAAGGGTGAAGCCAAAGCTGATTTGTGGCTGGGCACAGTGAACTTTGCCGTTCCTGAAGAGTGGAATGTTGGCGCATGGCTATTGGACTCCCAGTTGCTGCGTCAATCCATCACTGGCGGTGATGATGCTGATTTACAGAGCTATCTGCATGATTGGCGCAACCAATCCCTGGGTAGCGAACAATTGATCCGAGAGATCATCGCCAATGGCTGGTTGCAGCCATTATTCCATCACTGGATGCGCCTAAAAGCCCCCGAACAAACCCAAGGTGCGCACTTAAATAATTTAGGTTGGTTTGATTTCCAGACCACCTGGCTAGAACCGGAATAAAATAAATAAAATCTATTCAATACGAATATTAATTACACAGGAGATAACGTGTAATTTTTATATAAATATTTAATTTGTATTTCCATGCAACAGTACAGAGAAACTCTAACGAATATAATTAACCCCATCATTTAATGATGTTATATACCTATAACCATTGAACCAATAAAAATTAAAAGTTATTTCTTGGCAGCGGGATTCATTAAATGATATTTCTTTTTCAAGGAAAGTCAAAGGACAAAAAAACCACATTCAGTCATAATATTAAATTTGTATAGTTAATTTATTTTCATAATTTAAAAATAAAGCCGGGTGTGAAAATACTTTCCTTAATGAACATGCCAAGAGGGGATTTCTTGACATTCATAATCAATGGAGGAATAAACTATGTCTCGCTTGAAAAAAGAAATCTGAAAAAAGAAATCATTGAAACTAAAACCGTCATTGATGTCAGTGACACTAAAAAAAACCGACCTCAGCATTTGGCTGAAGATGTTATTGAACAGATCGCTGGCGGTGCTGGCTGGATAAAAGTGTTTGGAAACTGGTCAAGAAGTTTTTAATCATCCAGTAGGGCCGCCATTGGTGGCCCTTTTGTATACTCATCCACTGTCCAGTATGAAAAGAATCGCTGGAAGCGAGGGTAGAGTTATGCTTAATTTATTAATTGAAAAGAAGATTAGACACCTTGAAATAATATTAAAAGTCAGCGAGCGCTGTAATATAAATTGTGATTACTGTTATGTGTTTAATAAAGGAAATTCAGCAGCTGACGATAGTCCCGCTAGGATCTCAAATAAAAACATTCACCAATTAGTCTATTTTTTTACAGCGTGCTTGTCAGGAATATCAAATTGATACAATACAAATTGACTTTCATGGTGGTGAACCGCTACTAATGAAAAAAGAAAGTTTCACGAATATGTGTATTCAATTGATTTCAGGGAACTACTGTGGTTCGCAGCTCAGACTTGCCTTACAAACCAATGCCACATTAATTGACAATGAATGGATAGCAATATTTGAGAAATATTCCGTAAACGTAAGTATCTCTATTGATGGCCCTAAGCATATTAATGACAGGCATCGGCTGGATACCAAAGGGCGCTGCACATATGAAGGTACCGTTCGTGGCTTGCGTATACTTCAACATGCCTATAAACAAGGGCAACTCCCCTCAGATCCCGGTATTTTATGTGTCGCGAATGCTCAAGCAAACGGTGCTGAAATCTATCGACATTTTGTTGATGAGTTAGGCGTCTATAGTTTTGATTTTCTGATACCCGATGACTCCTATAAAGATGCTCATACTGATGCCATCGGTATAGGGCGCTTTCTCAACGAAGCGCTGGATGAGTGGATAAAAGACAATAATGCCAAAATTTTTGTCCGACTCTTTCAAACACATATCGCCAGCCTACTGGGGCAAAAAAATTCAGGCGTCTTAGGACACACTCCCAATGTTACCGGTATCTACGCCCTGACCGTCAGTTCCGATGGATTTGCCCGGGTAGATGATACCTTGCGATCAACATCAGACAGAATGTTTAATCCCATTGGTCATCTTTCTGAGGTCAATCTATCTAATGTCTTTGCTAGCCCGCAGTTTCAGGAATATTCATCAATCGGACAATCATTACCCACTGAATGCGAAGGCTGTATTTGGGAAAATATTTGTGCCGGTGGGCGCATCGTAAATCGTTTTTCCACCAAAGATCGCTTCAAACGCAAGTCCATTTATTGTTATTCAATGAGAACATTCCTTAGCCGTTCATCTGCCCACTTACTTAATATGGGCATCAAAGAAGAACGCATCATGGCAGCAATTCAAGCATGATTTCTGAAATATACGGCGAGGGAGCGCCGGTAAAATTGCTCAATAAAACTGCGATTTTCAGACAGGAAGCGCTAGAGCACAGAGCACATCATTGGCTGGGTAGCCCACAAGTTATTACTCCAGTTAGTGCTTCTGTTTGGGCCATGTTGGCACTGGTACTTATTGCCAGCTTGATAGCATTCTTGGGGCTGGGGACTTATACCCAAAAAGCCCGCCTCGCCGGATCTGTTGTTCATCACCCTGCGGTGGCACGGATAATCGCCCCACGCGATGGGATTATTATCAGTAGCCTGGCTGAAGAAGGGAAAATCGTTCGTGCTGGCGAAGTGATTTATATCGTCAATATGGAAACCCAGACAGAGTTTGGCGCAACAAACCATGAAATAACCACAGCACTAAAATCACAGAAAACGGCTATTGAACAAGAGATAAAACTCAAATCAGCGGCAGCAGACACTGAACGAAACTACCTTATTCAGAGGTTAAAAAATAAAGACGCCGAGCAGCAAAAAATGGATCATTTGATTGCCAAAGCGACACAACAAACCTCATGGTTACGTGAAAAATCACAATATTTCAAAGAGTTGGTTAGGCAAGGGATAGCCCTTGAGACGGAGCATATGGCACGCCAGTCCGAATATTATAGCGCCTCTGTTCGACTCGAAGCCTACAAGCGGGAAAAGGTAAAACTGCAAGGAGAAACCATTGGGATTAAAGCACAGTTAGCGGCTATACATAGCGAAGTTGAAGTTTCACTGGAAATGCTACGCCGACAGCCGACAAACGGCACGGTTGGATCAAGATTTAATCTCGACCGAAGAACAACGAGAATTGCATATCACGTCTCCGATTGATGGCACCTTAACCGGCATTACAGGATTAGCTGGCAACACAATTCGAGCGACTCAAGAATTAGTTAGTATTGTGCCAACCTCCGGGCAAACCGAGGTGGAAATTTTTGCCACTGCGGATGCCATCGGCGAATTACGTGAAGGCCAAGCGGTGAGGCTGCGGTTTGACGCCTACCCCTATCAGTGGTTCGGTCAATATGAGGGGATTCAATGGAATTCCGGGCTTTTTAGCCATTTAATCCGCTTGCCCGTTTCCTACTTTGAAAAACGCCATATTGGCGATGTCAGGTCGCGTTTTAACTCGCTGTCAGTAGTGCAAGATGCTTTTACCGCCGATATGGTTGCATCACTGTTGGATATTGTGGTGGTTATCGGGCTATTTTTTCTGATGTGGGCCTATGATGGTTACCTCGCGGCAGTCGCCGTGCTGATATTGCTGACCTATGCAGCCATCAAATTCTTTCTTTTCAGTGCCTACCGTTCTGCCAATTTGGAGGCAATTGCTCACGAAGCAAAACAACAATCACATTTCCTCGAAACCGTGCGCGGCATTGACTACGTGAAAATTTTCAATTTAGCTGAGCGCCGCCGATCCGATTGGATCAATCTCGTTATCAATGAGGCTAATGCAAAAATCTACCTGTTTAAAATAGATCTGGCGACACAGACGGTAGGCTTACTTTTAATCGGGCTGTCTTCGGCAATAATATTGTGGCTAGGGGCAAAGCTGATTGATAGCGCGACGCTCACTACCGGCATGCTATTTGCCTTCTTAATATGGGAAAATTTCATGATCGATACCGAGGCATTAATTGCTCTGCACTTATTTAGCGATGTTATGGCGCGACTTCCGGGATTAATATCTGAACCAGGAAAACATCGCACAACAGACCTGACAGGCAAAGTATTTCTTAACGAGAAGTTCTCCATCCCAAAACTTTTGATCAATGGCATGGAATTTAAGAATGTAGAAGGGATATCAGTGAACACTCCTCAGGGTATGGTGTTCAGCCCTGATAGCATTCCCCCTCATTCAATGATGATCGGGCTAAATTTATTCAAAGGTAAGGCGGTACTGATTAATTACCAAAAAAAACGTGTGTCTGTCGCGGATAATACTCAAGCATTGGGTATTAATATGGCTGATGGATGGATATCACTGCCGCTGCGGTTGACACCAGAAGGTGTCGAAATCAAAGTCGTAAAAAATTATAAAGAATACAATATGCTTTTGGATACCGGCGCAACAGTGTCCGTATTTTTTAAAGAACGGCTTAAATCTCCTTTTGTTAACCTGTCCTGTCAGACAGTCATGAAAGAGATGGATCATGAAGGCTGCGAAGCATCAGATTTTCAGCTTAACGAAATCGGTGCAACAGAGATTGGTTTTAATGCCGTACTGCTAGACGGAGCGTTCAACCAGATGGATACCGATGGATTAATTGGCAATAACTTCCTCAACGAATTTGCCTTAGTAATTGATTTCCCAGGACAAAAAATCCACATCAAAAAATTTAAAACTACGTAAGTAATCCTTTCAAAGTAATAAGCTATGGGCTCTACAAAGCCTTTCTGAACACAAAAAAAGGGAGGCTTTCGCCTCCCCTTTGCACTCCCCACACCTGAATTAATGGTTACGAATGTACTCGTCCATATCTGTTTTCAGGTTATCAGATTTCGTCCCGAAGATAGCCTGAACACCTGAGCCTGCGACGACAACGCCCGCAGCACCCAATTTCTTCAGACCAGCTTGGTCAACCTTGGACACATCAGCCACGCTGACACGCAGACGTGTGATACATGCATCCAAGTTAGTGATGTTTTCTTTACCACCAAATGCTGCTACCAGTGCTGCTGACATTTCAGTGCCACCCTGTACAGTTTGCTCTGTCGTCGTGTCTTCACGACCCGGTGTTTTCAAATTCAGTTTGGCGATCAGTACACGGAAGATGGTGTAGTAGACCAGACCGTAGCAAATACCCACCAGAGGGAACAACCAAATACGGCTGCTGTTGCCACTCAGTACGACGAAGTCAATCAGACCGTGGGAGAAGCTGGTACCGTCACGCATCCCAAGCAGGATACAGATTGGGAAGGCCAGACCTGCCAGAATTGCATGGATAACATACAAAATTGGCGCCACGAACATGAAGGAGAATTCGATTGGTTCGGTGATACCAGTCAGGAATGAGGTCAGTGCTGCGGAGATCATGATCCCGCCCACTTTTGCCCGGTTTTCCGGCTTAGCAGAATGCCAAATAGCGATTGCTGCTGCTGGCAGACCGTACATTTTAAACAGGAAGCCACCAGACAGTTTACCCGCAGTTGGGTCACCCGCCATGTAACGAGGAATGTCACCGTGGAATACCTGACCCGCTGCGTTGGTGTATTCACCAATTTGCATTTGGAATGGTACGTTCCAGATATGGTGCAGACCGAATGGCACCAGCGCACGTTCTACTACACCGTAGATACCAAAGGCGACTACGGAGTTTTGATAGGCTGCCCACTGGGAGAAAGTCTGGATAGCAGTACCCACTGGCGGCCACACGAAGGACAGAATCACGCCAACGAAGATCGCTGTGAAACCAGAGATAATCGGCACAAAACGTTTACCGGCGAAAAAGCCCAGATATTCAGGTAACTGAATACGGTAGAAACGGTTAAACATGTAGGCCGCTATTGCACCTGCAATGATACCGCCTAACACCCCGGTATCAGCTAAATGCTTGGCAGCAATTTCTTCTGCCGGCAAATGCAAGACCAGTGGTGCGACCACCGCCATGGTTTTCACCATGATGCCGTAAGCCACAACGGCCGCCAACGCGGAGACACCGTCGTTATTGGTAAAGCCAAGTGCAACGCCAATAGCAAAAATCAATGCCATGTTAGCAAAAACGGAACCGCCCGCTTCTGCCATTACGTGAGAGACTACCGTTGGTAGCCAGCTAAAATTCGCGGAACCGACACCCAGCAGAATACCTGCGATGGGTAACACGGATACCGGTAGCATTAGCGATTTACCGACCTTTTGCAGGTTTGCAAATGCGTTCTTAAACATAGTTGAGTGAGCTCCTGAGTAATAGTGCTTTTACTGCTTTTTCTCGCGTTTATTGGCATTACAAAGGGGGGAGTAAGCCTTTGCGAATCAGGGTGTCTAAAGCACCCCTTTAATTTTTACGAAGAGTAAAATAAATAGCCTGCTTAATGTTTGATGGCAGTCACGTTTCTTTCAAGAAAGCGCTTAATTTGCTTCAAATCGCGCATTTTTTGTAAAAAAACGTCAATGAGAGCTGCCCTCACCCACTAAATCGGGTGAGAACATTACTCGTTTCGACGATTAATTACGAGCTTAAAAAAAAGTATTATTAAGGAAGCTGGGACGTTCCACTGGTCAATCGCGCAGAGTCCAGATGAAATAACCGGCAGAAGTTGTCGGTAGTGGCTTGGGCTAAGGATTCAAGGCTGATCCCCTTCAGTACCGCCATATATTCAGCAACATCACGCACATAGGCTGGTTGGTTCTCTTTACCCCGATGCGGAACCGGTGCCAAATAAGGTGAATCGGTTTCGACCAGCAGCCGATCAAGTGGCACGTAGCGCGCGACATCACGAAGCTGTTCTGCGTTACGGAAAGTCAGAATACCGGAGAAAGAGATGTAAAAACCGAGATCCAATAGCGTGGCGGCAGTTGCTTTATCTTCTGTAAAACAATGTAAAACCCCACCACACTCTTGCGCCAGTTCTTCATGCAAGATTGCCAGCGTGTCTTCACGAGCATCACGAGTATGTACAATCACCGGTTTATTTAATTTACGGCCAATACGGATATGCTCACGGAAAGAGGCTTGTTGCAGTGGAATATTGTCTTGCTGATAGAAGTAATCCAGCCCGGTTTCCCCCATTGCCACCACGTTATCTGCCGCCGCAAGTTTTGCCAACTGCTCAAAATCATAGCCACCCTCCAGATTGAGTGGATGAACGCCACATGAAAACGCCACATTTTCTCGCTCCCCGATAAGGGAAGTCATGGCTGAAAAGCCCGGTAATGTAGTGGCAACCGCCAGAACGAATCCGACATCACGCGCCTTCGCTTTAGCTAATACATCATCAACATTGCGGTGCAACGTCTGGTAATCAAGGCTATCAAGATGACAATGAGAATCTACTAACAACATAATTTTAAACCCAATTACAACGAAGATAAGGTGGAATAAGTGCCCGTGGTCAGCGCTGTTTCCCAGTTAAGCAGGAACTCGGTGAGCAATAATTCACGATTAACACCTACCACCGATAATAATTGATGGCGGCAATGGCCCAGCGCCTGGGCTGAATGGAGCAATACCGGTGTTGCGGCCATGCCAGCCAATTGCTGCACCAGAGGCAATTGATCCTGGTTGACGGCAAATTGACCCGCGCCTTGCTGCCATTTCAACGCATCCAACACCAATGAAGAGATCCATTGTAAGCGCTCTGGAGCATCATCATGGTTAAGTTGCGGTAATAACGACAGTAAATCCGAGCTGTGCAGTGCGCTATGCAATGCATGGCACAAAGTGGTTCTGGTGGCCCAGCGTTCCGGTTGCAGTAAACGCTCGGCCGCTAACGGCGCACCTTCACTCAATTTAAGTGCCGCCAGCATCGAGACAGGTTCTGCTGGAATCTGCCGCTGAAGCCATTGCAGGCTAAGCGCGGTATCCGGGCAGGCCAGATGCCAGTAAAAGCAGCGGCTGCGCAGTGTCGCAAGCAAACTGGCAGGTTGATGGCAATCAAGTAGAAAATAGGTTTTCTCTGGCGGCTCTTCCAACGTTTTTAACAACGCATTCGCCGCCGCATCGGTAAGCAACTCCGCGTGGGGAAGCCACACCACTTTTGCCCCGCCTTGCTGAGCATGAGAATAGAGTTTTTCAATCTGTTGGCGCACCAGCTCAACGCCGAGACTGCTTTTCCCTTTCTCCGGTGTCAGCACATACCAGTCCGGATGATTGCCCGCCAACATCAAGCGGCAACTATGACATTCACCACAGCTTTTCTCGCCTTGTCGTTGCTGGCACATCAACCAACGGCTAATACCGTAAATCAGTGCTTCTTCGCCATTTCCGGGCAAAGAGTGCAGCAGTAATGCATGATGACCTCGCCCGGCAATCTGCTGCCCTACCCACTGACGGTAAGGCGCAGTGAGCCACGGGTACCATTTCATTACGCTGTTTCTCGGCTGGTCAGCCATTGCTTCAGTACCTGGCTAATAGATTCACTGACTTGCTCAAGCGGTTGAGAAGCATCAATAGTTTTGATACTCGAATCGGTTGCAGCCAATTCGAGATAGCGCTCTCGGGTGCGCTCAAAGAAGGCCAGAGACTCTTGTTCAATCCGGTCTAATTCACCACGGGCGCGGGCGCGAGCCAGCCCAATAACTGGCGGTAAATCGAGATACAGTGTCAGGTCGGGGCGGAACTCCCCCAATACCGTGTCACGCAATGATGTCATCAGATTAATATCAATTCCGCGCCCGCCGCCCTGATAGGCTTGCGATGACAAATCATGGCGATCACCCACCACCCAACTGCCGCGCGCCAGTGCTGGTTTAATCACATTTTCAACCAATTGCACACGCGCAGCATACAACATCAGCACTTCGGCTTTGTCCGTCAGGACTTCACCATCAATACCTTGCTTAATCAAATCTCGCAGCTTTTCTGCCAGCGGCGTTCCCCCTGGCTCGCGAGTGAAAACAATATCGTTAATCCCCTGAGCGCGTAATGTGGCAACCACGGTGTCTCTGGCGGTGGTTTTCCCTGCCCCTTCCAGCCCTTCAATAACGATAAATTTACTGTTCATTTTTATCCTTTAGCGATTGGCGATAAACCCGTACCGCTTGGTTATGACTGGCTAAATTGGTGGTAAAAGTATGGCCGCCCTTGCCGTCTGCTACAAAGTAGAGGTAAGGCGTTTTAGCCGGATGAGCGGCAGCCGTAAGTGATGCCAGCCCCGGCATCGCAATCGGCGTCGGCGGCAAACCAGATATTACATAGGTATTATAAGGCGTTGGCGTATCTAAGTCTTTACGACTAATGGTGCCATTATAGCTATCTCCCATCCCATAAATAACAGTCGGGTCCGTTTGCAGTCGCATACCAATACGTAGTCGATTAATAAACACCGACGCTACTTTGGTTCGCTCTTCATTGACCGCCGTTTCTTTTTCGATGATTGACGCCATAGTCACCAGGTCGCCTGGGGTTTTGTAAGGCAACGACTTATCACGCCCCTGCCAGATTTCATCGACTGTTTTTTCCATCTTCACATGGGCACGTTTGAGTAATGCCAAGTCAGTGGTTCCGGCAGTATATGAATAGGTATCTGGATAAAGCCACCCTTCAGGATGTTCGCTGTCCTTTAATCCCAGTAATACCGCGATTTCAGCATCACTCTTCCCATCCAATACATGCTTTATATATTTTGATTGTTGTAATTCATCCATCCAATCACGCAGCCGCTTTCCTTCAATAAAGCGCACGGTAAATTGGGCTTCTTTACCGCTGGCGAGCAGCTCCAGCATGCCGCGCACTGTCATCCCGGGAGTAAAGCGATAGGTACCCGCCTTGAATTTGGCTAACTCTGGTTCAAGGCGCAGCAGCCAGGGGAACCAGCGAGTATTTTTAATCAGGCCGTCGCGTTGCAGCAAATTCTCCAGTGCCACTCGTCCCGTCCCCGCAGGAAGTTTAAAGATGGTCTCTTGCTGGATAGCCAACGGCCTATCAGCAAAGTGTTGTACTCTCTGGTAACCCAACAGCAGCAATCCCAAACAGATAGCGACAAAAAGGATTAATGCTTTGGTGCTTTTTATTTTCATCGGGCGGCCATCTTCATATTAAAGGTAGTCATAGGTACAAAAATCAAAATCCTCATGAAGTCTATACTTCGCAGCAATGAAGATTTAAGAAATCAAATAACTGGCGCGAGTGGTAAACCCACGGTTCAGCGCGATTTACCGATTCAATCCTATTCACCGGGAGTAGCGGCATCAGCGCGTTACAAACGATAACTTCATCTGCATCAGCCAACACATCCACCGGTTGTGCCACAATTGTCACCTGCCGACCCTGCGTAGCCAGGCAGCTAATAATTCGTTGGCGCATAATGCCATCTACACCTGATTGGCACAGATCTGGGGTAAATATTTCATCCCCCTTACGCCAGAATAAATTAGCCGCACAGCATTCCACCAGCATGCCTTCAGTGTCAAGCACCAGTGCCTCATCCGCCGCTGTCTGCTCAAGATGCGCGCGAATCAATACCTGCTCCAAGCGGTTCAAGTGCTTAACCCCCGCCAGCAAGGGGCTACGTGCTAGCGATATCGGGCTGAGTGCCAGAGAAATCCCCCGTTCACGCCAACTATGATAATGAACAGGATAATCACTGAGAGAAATAATCCGTGTCGGATGCTGACATGTCGTGCCACTGTAACCTCGTCCGCCGCTTCCCCGACTGATAATCACTTTCAGCACCCCGTCTTCAGTATGGCTTGCGGCTTCAACCATTTCCTTGGTCAATGCATTCCAATTCACTGCGGGCATTAATAACCGCTCAGCCGCCAACTGCAAACGTAGTATATGTTTATCCAGCCACACAACGCGGCCGAGAGAGACTCTGGCGGTAGTAAAACAGCCATCGCCAAACTGCACAGAGCGGTCTGAAGCCGAAATCAAATTTTGTTCAACACCATTAATCCAGAACATTCAGATTCTCTTTAAATGGAAGGGGGTATTTACTCTATATTCAATTGGGAAAGAGGGATTGCCCATAAATATAAATTGTACCTGCTGACAGTATCAGATTTAAACCAATGGCTGTTTTCAGATTTGTCTCTTATTGGGACAATTATTATTGAGGGATGTTATGACTAATGCAGGACAAAGTTAATAAAAGACCCGGAAAACCGGGTCTCAGACTGCTGACAAACCTCGATAACTCGATCTTGCAAGGTGAGGGCAGGTAGAAGAGTAAAGCGTCCGCGCCAGGGACGGCGCGGCTCGAGCCCCCAGGGAGGGGTTTACGGCGTCTTTACGATCTGCCTGTTTTCACCGTTACGGGCACTTTGTCATTAACCTCAAGACCCGGAAAACCGGGTCTTTTAAGCAGCTGGAGCGTAACGACCAACGTTATACTTTGCGGAAAACCAAAGAACCGTTAGTGCCGCCAAAGCCGAAGGAGTTACACAGGGTGTACTCCAAACCGTTTACCTGACGAGCTTCGTGCGGAACAAAGTCCAAATCACAACCTTCATCTGGGTTATCCAGATTAATGGTGGCTGGAATAGCTTGATCACACAGTGCTAAGACAGTGAAGATAGATTCAACTGCGCCTGCTGCACCTAACAAGTGCCCAGTCATGGATTTGGTGGAACTGACCATCACTTTGGTGTCTCCACCAAATACAGACTTAACTGCCTGCGTTTCGGCTTTATCGCCAGCAGGAGTTGACGTGCCGTGGGCATTGATATAGCCGATCTGAGAGGTGCTCACACCCGCATCACGTAATGCATTTACCATTGCCAGCGCTGCTCCAGAACCGTCTTCCGGTGGAGAGGTCATGTGATAAGCATCGCTGCTCATCCCAAACCCAACAACTTCTGCGTAGATTTTTGCACCACGTTTTTTCGCGTGTTCGTACTCTTCCAGCACCATCATGCCTGCGCCGTCACCCAGAACGAAACCATCACGGTCTTTATCCCATGGGCGGCTTGCGGCTTGCGGATTATCATTACGAGTCGACAATGCACGAGCCGCGCCAAAACCACCGACACCCAATGGCGTACTGGCTTTTTCTGCACCACCTGCCAGCATGACATCTGCATCATTGTAAGCAATGATACGCGCCGCGTGGCCGATGTTATGCACACCAGAAGTACATGCCGTTGCGATAGAAATGCTTGGCCCCCGCATCCCACACATAATGGTCAAGTGGCCGGCAATCATATTAACAATGGTTGATGGCACGAAGAATGGGCTAATTTTACGTGGCCCACCGTTCACCAGCGCGGTGTGGTTTTCTTCAATCAGACCCAGCCCACCAATACCAGAACCTATAGCGGCACCGATACGGCTAGCATTGGCTTCGGTGACTTCAAGCCCTGAGTCTTGCATGGCTTGCATGCCAGCAACAATGCCGTACTGTATGAATGCGTCCATTTTGCGCGCATCTTTACGCGAAATGAACTCTTCACAATTAAAATCTTTCACTAAGCCAGCAAATCGAGTTGCATAGGCACTAGTATCAAAATGGTCGATCAGGCTGATGCCACTCTGCCCGGCAAGAACAGCTTTCCATGTGGATTCGACTGTATTACCGACAGGAGACAACATGCCCAGTCCAGTCACAACAACTCGACGCTTAGACACGGTTGTCCTCCAAGGAGGGAAAATAACACTTAGGACAAAAAAAACTTAGGCGGTCGAGTGACCGCCTAACTATCTAAACTTAAAGCATGTACGCTTACTGCTGGTTAGCGTTGATAAAATCAATAGCTGCCTGAACAGTAGTGATTTTTTCTGCTTCTTCGTCTGGAATCTCAGTATCAAATTCTTCTTCCAGAGCCATTACCAGCTCAACGGTGTCCAGAGAATCCGCGCCAAGATCTTCAACGAAAGAAGCACTGTTCTTCACTTCGTCTTCTTTAACACCCAGTTGTTCAACGATGATTTTCTTAACGCGTTCTTCGATAGTGCTCATACTCTTAAATTTCCTATCAAAACTCGCTTTCGCGATGGTTTTCGTAGTGTATAAAATGTTGAAAAAGATGCAACTAAATCTAGGCTGGTCAAACCACGATTTTACGCTATTTTGCGGTTTTTACCTCAAATAACGCAAATACTTTCGTGATTTTTAAATCATATACATGCCGCCATTGACATGTAACGTTTCACCAGAGATGTAGCTGGCCTCGTCAGAGGCTAAAAATGCAACTGCGCTGGCGATTTCTTTAGCTTCCCCAAGCCGGTTAGCTGGTACTTGGGCTAAAATGCCTGCGCGTTGTTCATCTGTCAACGCCCTAGTCATGTCTGTCTCAATAAAACCAGGTGCCACAACGTTGACAGTAATGCCACGTGAAGCAACCTCACGCGCCAAAGACTTGCTAAAACCGATCAGACCCGCTTTAGCTGCCGCGTAGTTAACCTGCCCTGCATTGCCCATTGTTCCAACTACAGAACCGATGGTGATGATACGCCCAAACCGCTTTTTCATCATAGCGCGCATTACCGCTTTTGACAGACGGAATACGGAAGTCAGATTGGTGTCAATAACCTCTTGCCACTCATCATCCTTCATACGCATCAGCAGGTTATCACGCGTAATACCTGCATTATTCACTAAAATGTCGACATCGCCAAATTCCGCACGAATCGTTGCCAGAACTGACTCGATTGACGCAGGATCCACGACATTCAGCATTAAACCTTTACCCTGCTTACCCAGATAGGCGCTAATCTCTTCGGCGCCCTTCTCACTGGTCGCGGTACCCACAACGCGGGCACCCCGTTCGACCAATAATTCTGCAATCGCACGGCCAATACCGCGGCTAGCGCCAGTTACCAGCGCAATTTTTCCTTCGAAGCTCATGTTACCCTCTTTCTTAGTTTTCAAGCGCGCTGGTCAGCGTAGCAACATCGTTTACCGGTGCTGCTACCAGAGTATCGACGATGCGCTTGGTCAAACCAGTCAAGACCTTACCCGGCCCAACTTCTAACAGCAGTTCAATACCTTCTGCTGCCATAAATTCAACACTCTCAGTCCAACGTACTGGATTATATAACTGGCGTACCAAAGCGCTACGGATAGCCTCTGGTGACACTTCAGTTTTCACATCGACGTTGTTGACGACAGGGAATAACGGCGCCTGGAATTCAATCTCTTCCAGTGCGGCGGCCAACTTATCGGCCGCAGGTTTCATCAGAGCACAATGAGATGGCACGCTGACAGGCAATGGCAAGGCACGTTTCGCACCGGCAGCTTTACAAGCCGCACCAGCACGTTCTACCGCCTCTTTATTCCCGGCAATAACCACCTGACCCGGTGAGTTAAAGTTGACCGGCGAAACCACCTGACCCAATGCTGCCTCTTCACAGGCTTTGGCAATGGATTCATTATCCAAACCAATAATTGCGTACATGGCACCGGTACCTTCAGGTACCGCTTCTTGCATCAGCTTGCCACGCAATTCTACCAGCCGAACCGCCTGTTTGAAATCCAGCACGCCCGCGCATACCAGAGCGGAGTATTCACCCAAGCTATGACCGGCCATTATCGCAGGCAGTTTACCGCCCTGATGCTGCCACACACGCCAAATAGCAACAGATGCCGTCAACAATGCCGGCTGGGTCTGCCACGTTTTATTCAATTCTTCAGCCGGGCCTTGTTGCACTAACTGCCACAGATCATAGCCCAGTACCGATGAGGCTTCACTGAAGGTCTCTTCAACTATCGGAAATTGTGCGGCCAAATCGGCCAGCATGCCAAGAGATTGAGATCCCTGGCCTGGAAATACCATTGCAAATTTCGACATTTTCTTTCCTGTTGAATCAAAAAACCTGTTAAACCAAAAAAGGTTCTGTTAAATCAGAAGCGAACCAGCGCTGAGCCCCAGGTAAAGCCGCCGCCAAACGCTTCCAGCAGCACTAACTGCCCACGTTGAATTCGCCCATCTCGTACTGCTTCGTCAAATGCCGCCGGTACAGATGCCGCAGAGGTGTTGCCATGGCGATCGAGCGTGATCACCACTTTATCCATCCCCATGCCTAATTTTTTAGCCGTTGCGCTAATAATACGCAGGTTAGCTTGATGCGGTACCAACCAATCCAGCGCTGAGCGATCCAGATTATTGGCCTGCAAAGTCTCGTCCACAATGTGGGCAAGCTCAGTGACCGCAACTTTAAAGACTTCATTACCGGCCATAGTGACATAGGCTGGCTGTTCTTGGTGTTGGCGATCCGGATATGGCAGGGCCAGCAATTCACCGTACTTACCATCTGCGTGCAAATGAGTAGAGAGAATGCCGGGCTCTTCTGATGCGCCTAATACTACGGCACCTGCACCATCACCAAATAAAATAATGGTGCCACGATCTTCTGGGTCCAGTGCGCGCGATAACATATCGGAGCCAATCACGATGGCATGCTTAACCGCACCACTTTTCACATATTGGTCAGCTACACTCAGCGCGTAGGTAAAGCCCGCACAGGCCGCAGCCAGATCGAAAGAGGCTGCATCTTCAATGCCCAGCATTTGCTGCACCTGACAGGCCGAGCTTGGGAAAGCATGGCTTGACGAGGTGGTAGCTACGATAATCAGCCCGATATCTTTCTTATCAATACCCTCATCAATAACGGCCATCTCCAGCGCTTTTTTTGCTGCCTGGAAGCCCATACTTGCGACTGTTTCATCCGGTCCAGCAATACGCCGCTCACGAATACCTGTCCGGGTGACAATCCACTCGTCCGACGTATCCACCATTTTTTCTAAATCAGCATTACTGCGCACTTGTACGGGCAGATAACTCCCCGTACCGAGAATCTTAGTATACATGTACAGTCAGTCACTCTTGGGTAAAACCGCTTCAAGGCGCGCGGCAATCCGTTGTGGGACTTGCCGCTGCACCGCCTGCACAGCCTGTTCGATGGCAACGGCAAATGCGCGTTGATTCGCAGCGCCGTGGCTCTTGATTACGATGCCCCGTAATCCTAACAGACATGCGCCATTATACTGGTCGGGGTTCAAATGACCGAACCGCTTTGCCACACGTTTTTGCAGCCAACGGCCAATAAGTTTAAGCCACCATGACTGTTTTTTGCCTTCGCCCGATGATTTGAGCAGTGACAAGAACATTCTTATCACACCTTCCATGGTCTTTAGAGTGACGTTACCCACGAAGCCGTCACAAACCATCACATCAGTCTTGCCTGTCAGCAGATCATTGCCTTCCAGATAACCAATATAGTTGATAGTCGGTGTATTTTTTAATACTGCGGCGGCTTCGCGGATATTATCCAACCCCTTGGTTTCCTCTTCGCCAATATTGAGCAAAGCAACACGCGGGTTTGTTATGCCAACAACTTCTTCTGCCATCACCGAACCCATGACGGCAAATTGCACCAGCATCGTGCTATCGCATTCGACGTTAGCCCCTAAATCCAGTACCACAGTTTTGCTGCGTTGCTGATTTGGGATGACCGTCATCAATGCCGGGCGCTCTATTCCATCCAGTGGCTTAATCATCATCTTCGCCAACCCCATCAATGCCCCAGTATTACCTGCACTCACACAGGCTGCTGCGTCACCGTTTTTGACAAGCTCTAATGCAATACGCATAGAGGTACCACGGCTGGCACGAATCGCTTGTGAGGGTTTAGCATCGCCGGCAATAACATGCTCAGCGGGGATTACCTGTAACCTTTCCAGCAACAAAGGATCGGCATTAACCAGTAACGAAGTGATGGTGTCGGGGTTCCCGACCAGCAGGAGTTTTAGTTTTGGATTAGAGGCCAGTGCCTGCAATGAAGCAGGCACTGTGACGTGGGGACCGAAATCCCCACCCATTGCATCTAACGCTAGGGTTAGACAAGTCAAGGTATCGCCTTGCTAAAGAAGATTAGCAAGTACTACTCAGCCGATAACCTTGCGGCCGCGGTAGAAACCGTCGGCTGTGATGTGGTGACGCAGGTGAGTTTCACCGGAAGTTTTGTCCACAGACAGAGTGGCAGTGGTCAGCGCATCGTGTGAACGGCGCATGCCACGTTTGGAACGAGTGGGTTTGTTCTGTTGTACGGCCATTGACCTTACTCCTTAATTACTTTCTTTAAACTGGCTAATACGGCAAATGGATTAGGTTTCTCCGCCTCTTCAGGCAGTTTGCCAAATACCATGTCCGCCTCGGACACTTCACAGTGTTCAGAATCATGTACCGGAACGACAGGCAGTGAAAGAATAATTTCGTCTTCAATCATAGCCAGCAGATCAACTTCGCCAAATTCATCGACTTCGATCGGCTCGTACGCTTCCGGTAATGCTTCAGCCTGCTCATCATTGACGATCGGGCTAAAACAATACGTTGTATGAACATGGTGTGCAAACGTGTTACCACAGCGCTGACACATCAATGTTACATCGACGTCCGCATGACCTGTAATAACCGCCAGACGCTGATTATCGATATTAAACGATAATGAGGCCACGACATCGCTGTCCACACTTACCACTGAGTCGGCTACTCGTGTAACCTGCTCAGGCGAATAGATACCTGCGTAATCTAAACGTTTCTGAGCGGTACGAACCGCATCAATGGTCAGGGGTAATTTTACCTTTTGCATAGGGCGCGCATATTAACTTTGTAACGACATAGAGTCAAAGAAAAAGGCCGTTTTACTGCACCTTTCACCAATATTCGCTTCCGAAGCGGCAGACAGTTTAAAATGCCTGATTAAATTACGCCACGGTTTATGGAAAATATTATGCCGCAATTAGTTCTCGCCTCAACATCATCATATCGCCGCGCATTGCTGGAAAAATTGCAATTACCCTTTATCACTGCTGCGCCGCAAACTGATGAAAGCCCATTGCAAGACGAGAGCGCAAGCGCGCTGGTGCAACGGCTGGCACGCGCCAAGGCCCAAGCTCTGACCACTCATTACCCACAACACTTGATAATCGGTTCTGATCAAGTGTGTGTTATTAACGGCACCATCGTCGGCAAGCCCCATAATCATGCCAATGCAGTCAAGCAGTTAACACAAGCCAGCGGCCAATGTGTCACTTTTTATACCGGGCTGGCGCTGCTCAATACAGCAACCGGTAGCCATGATTGCCTGTGCGAAACATTTGATGTTTATTTCCGCAGATTAACTAGCGCAGAAATTGAGGGTTATTTAGTGCGGGAACAACCATGGAATTGTGCAGGCAGTTTTAAAAGTGAAGGGTTGGGCATCACTTTATTTGACAAGTTATCAGGCCGTGATCCGAATACACTCATCGGCCTGCCATTAATCGCCCTCACCCAAATGTTAATTGAGCAAGGGGTCAATCCCTTACTTTAAAATGCGGATAGCTTTAAAACGGCTAGCCGCATTTTAAATCGCAGCTTTCTTGCGTAATACCGCCAGGCAATGGCGCAATTGATTATCCAGTGGTGCTTCAATGCGCATGGTTTCACCGGTATTTGGGTGTTCAAAACGCAAGGCCGCGGCATGCAGGAATAAGCGATGTAACCCTGTTCCCTGCAATTGGCTATCAAATTCCCGGTCACCATAACGATCGTCAAAAGCGATTGGGTGACCAGCATGCAGTGCGTGCACGCGAATCTGGTGGGTACGGCCAGTGATCGGGCTGGCTTTGACCAGAGTAGCATGCTCAAAACGCTCTTCTATTTTAAAGCGCGTTTCGGATGGCTTACCTTCGCTACTGACTTTCACCATGCGCTCGCCACTTTGCATAATATTCTTCAGTAAAGGCGCTTGCACCGCTTTGCAATGTGATTGCCACTGCCCGCGCACCAACGCTAAATAATCTTTCTGCATCCCTTTCAAACGCAACTGCTCATGTAAAGAACGTAAAGCCGAGCGTTTTTTGGCTACCAACAAAACACCGGAGGTATCGCGGTCAAGGCGGTGAACCAATTCCAGGAAGCGAGCTTCAGGCCGCAGGGCGCGTAATGCTTCAATTACCCCAAAACTTAAACCGCTGCCACCATGTACAGCAGTGCCGGAAGGTTTGTTTAATACTAAGAGATAATCGTCTTCAAATAGAATGCAATCGGCCAGCGCGGCAACTTTATCAAGTTTAGCTGATACCTGAATCTCTTCGCGCTCGGCGACACGTACCGGTGGTACACGAACCACATCACCGTCAGCCAGCTTATATTCTGGCTTAATGCGCCCTTTATTAACGCGGACCTCACCTTTGCGCACGATGCGATAGATCATACTCTTTGGCACACCTTTCAATTTCGTGAGCAAAAAGTTATCGATCCGCTGACCGGCCTCGTCGGCAGAAATGGTGATTAATTGTACTGCTGGATTATTCGTTTTCATGGGGCGCGATTCTAAATACACCGAGGAATTAGCGCCACCCCTTTTTCTGTGCTTAACTGTCAATCTGACTATTTAAAGATAACGTTTGCGCGCATTTATTGTTTAATAAGACAACGATAGCCGCCAACACTGTGAATACAGTAAAAGAATCTTTACTTAGACAGGTAAAGTCATCTTGCTATATCAGTGTCAGCAATGGAATAATGTGGTTAATTCTGCGTTGATTCTCGTTAGGCCAAGAGACTTGTGGAATAATAAACTTTGCCTGATCACACAAAAACGCAGCAATGGCGTAAGACGTAATGTGAAATCAAGCAATTAGCGGGCTGCGGGTTGCAGCTTGGTCGGCAAGTGGGTAAGGCTCTGTTGTCTTATATTCAGAAGCTACCCTTTATATAAAAAGCGCTGTTTTTCAGAAAGAAACGCAGGCTTACCGAAATAATGCGCCCCTATGCAGGCGACAACCGTGAGGTTGACGGCTTTGCTAGAAGACTCGGGGTCATCGGTTTACCCGACCATAGAGGTTATTTTGCCCGCAGTTCTAACGCCAATGTAAAAAAAACGAGTAAGTTAAAGATGAAAAGAATGTTGATTAACGCAACTCAGCAAGAAGAGTTGCGTGTTGCCCTTGTAGATGGACAGCGGCTGTATGATTTGGATATTGAAAGCCCAGGTCATGAACAGAAAAAAGCGAATATTTACAAAGGTAAAATCACCCGAATCGAACCCAGTCTGGAAGCCGCTTTTGTTGATTACGGCGCTGAACGACATGGTTTTCTCCCATTAAAAGAAATTTCTCGCGAATATTTCCCTAGTAATTATTCCTCTCATGGCCGCCCAAACATCAAAGATGTGCTGCGCGAAGGCCAGGAAGTTATTGTTCAGGTTGATAAAGAAGAACGCGGTAATAAAGGTGCCGCACTCACCACTTTCATCAGCCTGGCAGGTAGTTATTTAGTTCTGATGCCTAACAACCCACGTGCCGGTGGTATTTCTCGCCGCATCGAAGGTGATGACCGCACTGAACTGAAAGAAGCCCTATCCTCCCTGCAATTGCCAGATGGCATGGGTTTGATTGTGCGTACCGCCGGTGTAGGTAAATCTGCGGATGCGCTGCAATGGGACTTATCATTCCGTCTGAAGCACTGGGATGCGATTAAAAAAGCCGCTGAAGGCCGCCCTGCGCCATTCTTGATCCATCAGGAAAGTAACGTAATTGTTCGTGCTTTCCGTGATTATCTACGCCCGGACATCGGCGAAATACTGATCGATAACCCTAAAGTTCTCGAACTGGCTAAAGAGCATATCGCAGCGCTTGGCCGCCCGGATTTCAGCAGCAAAATCAAATTGTATAGTGGCGAAATCCCATTATTCAGTCACTACCAGATTGAGTCACAGATTGAATCTGCGTTCCAACGTGAAGTGCGTCTGCCTTCCGGTGGTTCTATCGTTATTGATACCACCGAAGCCCTGACAGCGATTGATATCAACTCCGCACGTGCTACCCGTGGTGGAGATATCGAAGAAACGGCATTCAATACCAACCTTGAAGCCGCCGATGAAATTGCCCGTCAGTTGCGTCTACGTGACTTAGGTGGCCTGATTGTCATCGACTTTATCGATATGACACCGGTACGCCACCAACGTGAAGTAGAAAACCGCCTACGTGATGCCGTTCGTCAAGACCGTGCGCGTATCCAGATTGGCCGCATCTCTCGCTTCGGTTTACTGGAAATGTCCCGCCAGCGCCTCAGCCCATCACTGGGTGAGTCAAGCCACCATGTGTGCCCACGCTGTAGCGGTACCGGTACCGTTCGTGACAACGAATCTCTGTCACTTTCTATTCTGCGTTTGATTGAAGAAGAAGCGCTGAAAGAGAATACCCATGAAGTTCACGCCATTGTGCCGGTACAAATTGCATCGTATCTGCTGAACGAAAAGCGTGAATCTGTTAATGCCATCGAAAAACGCCAGGGTGGTGTGCGGGCAGTGATCGTACCAAACGATCAGATGCAAACGCCGCATTACTCTGTACTTCGTGTACGCAAAGGCGAAGAAGTCCCTTCTCTCAGCTATTTGCTGCCACAGCTGCATGAAGCTGAAATGGCACAACCGTTGGAAGAAGCGACCATCGAACGTAAACGCCCAGAGCAACCTGCGCTGGCGACGTTCTCTCTGCCAACAGAAGTGCCACCAGAGTCAGCCCCTGCTGCTGCGAATGTTAAACCAACAGCCGCACCACAGGCCGCAACAGCTGCGGTGGCAGAACAACCTGGTTTCCTTAGCCGCCTGTTCAGTGGGCTGAAAGGTCTCTTCGGTGGTTCAACAGAAACTGAAGTGAAGCCGGTTGAAGTTGAGAAAACTGAAACCAACGAAAACCGTCGTAATGATCGCCGCAATCCTCGCCGCCAGAATAATGGCCGCAAAGACCGTGGTGACCGCACGCCGCGCGAAGGTCGTGATAACAGTAGTCGCGACAACAATGCCCGTGATAATAGCACTCGTGATAACGGCAACCGTGACAATGCTAACCGCGATAATAGCAATCGCGAAGGCCGTGACGATCAGCGCCGCAATAATAGACGCCCGGCGCAACAAGCAACGGCACCACAGGCACAGACTGAAGTTGTTGAAGCAGATAAAACACAGCGTGAAGAGCAGCCAGCGCGTCGCGGTGATCGCCAACGTCGTCGTCCACAAGATGATAAACGCCAGGTATCACAAGACGTTAAAGCTAAAGTTGATGCGGATGTCGTCACAGCTGTAGTCGAAGAAGCACAACCTGAGCAAGAAGAACGTCAACAAGTGATGCAGCGCCGTCAACGTCGCCAATTGAATCAGAAAGTCCGTATTCAATCCGCGAATGATGAGCTGAATGTTCTGGAAAGTTCTGTTAGCGAGCCAGTTTCCCACATTGCTGCGCCAGTCGTGCAGGAAGAAGTGAAATTGCTGCCGCAAGCAAGCTCTCAGGCCGATGATGAAGCAACAAACGATCGTAATGGCAACAATGAAAATGGCATGCCACGTCGCTCTCGCCGCTCACCTCGCCACCTGCGTGTCAGTGGTCAACGCCGTCGCCGCTATCGTGATGAGCGCTACCCAACCCAGTCAGCTATGCCGCTGGCGGGTGCTTTCGCCTCACCAGAAATGGCATCAGGTAAAGTGTGGGTGCGTTATCCAGTAGCTCAACCGTTTGAACCCGCCTTTGTGGAAAATCCGGTTGAAGAACAACAGCCAGTTGAGTACGTGCAGGAAGTTACTGCTGTAGTAGAACAAGTCGCTGTAGTTGCAGCACCTGTTGTTGCTGCTGCCGTAGCTGAAACTGTCGTGCCGACTCCAGCCCCGCAACACAAACCAGGTGGTTCTTCATCATCCGCTGCTGCCGTACCGGGCCGTGCGCCGGTTGTTGTAGAAACGGCAATTGTGGAAACGGCAATGGTAGAAACGGTAACTGTAGCGCCAATCGTTGAAACCCATGCTGTTGAAGAACCTACACAGGTAACTGAAATTGCACCAGCAGCAGAAACTATCACGGCAGTCGAGCCAGTGATTGAAGACGCTGTGGCAACAGAAACTGTAGTTGAAGCGACAATCGAACCCGTCGCTGTCATGGAAGAAGCCGTAACCCAAGAGCCTGTTGTTGAAGAAACAGCAGCTGTAGTTGATGACGTGACAGTCGCTGAAAAAGCTGTAGTTGAAGAGGCTATAGTTGAAGAAGCTGTAGTTGAAGATGTGACAGTTGAAGAAGCGGTGGTTGAAGCACCAATCGTGGCGGAAACAGTGGTTGAAGATTCTGTGGCAGAAGAAGCTACGGTAACTGAATCACCAACCGACACAGCTCCTGTTGCCGTTGCACCGCAGCAGCCAGTTGTTGCTCATCCCGAAGGTGTGTTATTCAAGCACTATGCTTCAGCGCCAATGACTAAAGCACCGGCACCTGATTACCAACCAGCATCGCCAAGCCAAGGCCATTGGGAACGTCCAGCCTTTGATTTTGCAGGTAAAGGTTCTGCGGGTGGTCATGCGGCAGCAACTAAGGCAACAGCACCAGCAACAAAGCCACAATCAGTTGAATAGTAGCAATATCGTTCGGCCCTAATAGTGCAAAACCCGCCATTTTGAAGTGAACCCCGAAAGTTGGACACCCAGCGAGTAGGGGTTTTGCGTTTAATGGGTAAAAGAAAATACACAACTGAATTCAAGCGTCAGGTTGTTCTCCACTTCCTCAACAGTGATGATGGAGCCAGGCGTACCGCCCGACTATTTGGTCTTGACCACGGTACGGTTCGCCTCTGGACCGAGCACTGGAAAGCCAGCGGAGAGAATGGCTTCACCATCACGACCAAAAAATATTCCGCTGCCTTCAAGGGGGGCGGTACTTCTCTGGATGCAGGATAATCATCAGTCCTCCCGCAAAGCGGCCGCAAAATTCAACATTGCGACAGCCTGCACCATCAACAGATGGGCGCGACTTTACCGCGAAGGGGGTATTATTGCGCTTCGCAACAAACCCAGAGGACGACCGACTATGTCAGGGAAGAAAAAGCATTCTGCTCAGGAAGCAACGGCCCCTTACCCGGAGTTCCGCAGCATAGAAGAAGAGCTGGAATATCTGCGTGCAGAGAACGCCTACTTAAAAAAGCTGCGTGCCTTGATTCAGGAGAAGCAGCGGAAAAAACGCGAATAATCACTGAATTAAGGCATCTGTATAAACTGGCGACCTTGCTTTACGTGGCCGAACTTCCGCGCAGCACCTTCTACTGGCAGGTAAAATCCAGTGGTCGTGAAGAGACTTATGCGGATGAGAAACAAAGAATAAAAACCCTGTTTCACCATCATAAAGGTCGCTATGGTTACCGCAGAATAACGCTGGCCCTACGCAATGAGGGCGGGAGTCTTAACCATAAAACCGTACGAAAACTCATGCGGCAACAGCAGCTTGCATCTAACCTGCGTCGTAAAAAATATCAGTCATATCAGGGTGCCTACGGTAAAGTGGTCCCTAATATACTTGCTCGAAAATTTACTGTCGAAGCCCCTAACCAGAAGTGGGTAACGGATGTGACCGAGTTCAACGTCAGGGGTAAAAAGCTGTATCTGTCACCCGTGCTGGATCTGTATAACAGCGAAGTCGTTGCCTGGCAGATGGATACGCATCCCGGAATGAACCTGATTGATAAAATGCTTGATGATGCGCTACAGAAGTTGAACTCAGGCGATGAACCTGTACTTCACTCGGATCAGGGCTGGCAATATCAGATGGCAAGCTATCAGAAAAGGCTGGGGTCTGGCGAAGTAAAGCAAAGTATGTCGCGCAAGGGCAACTGCCTGGATAATGCTGTGATAGAAAACTTTTTTGGTCTGCTGAAGACTGAATGCTGGCACAATGAAAAATACGAAGATGTAGAACAACTGAAAAAAGCGGTGGATGAGTATATCCATTACTACAACAACGAAAGGATCAAAGTAAAATTAAACGGCCTGAGTCCGGTGCAGTACCGAAATCAGGCCATGTCAACCGCCAGGAAAAGTGTCCAATAAATGGGGTTCACTTCAATTTGGCGGGTTTTTTATTGAACAAATACTCTCACGCGATTTGCTTCACTTTCTTTATCTCAAGGCTTTCCAACTTGCCTTCAAGAGCTTTGACAAACGCTTTGAAGTGCTCGGTTTTATTATGTTTTTCTAATGCATCCTCAGATGCCCAGCGCTCAAAAAACACAAAAGAGCCTTTTTGGTCGCTTTCAGCATGGAGATCATATTGCAGATTCCCCTTCTCTTCACGACTCGGTTCGATAACCTGATGAACTGCGGCTGTAACCTCAGCAATAAACTCAGGTTTCGCTACTAAGCTGGCAATAACACGAACTTCCATAGTTATTCTCCCATCTGTACATTTAACTAGCGTATTTGACGATAAATCAATCGCTCACCCACTTGGGCAATTTCTCGAAACCTCTCTATAAAAGCCCCTTTTTACCCTATTTTCAACTTACTAAAAATATTGTTTTCAACTTAGCCGTAACAATCAGATGCATCTGGAGCACTTTCCGCTTATCCTTAGACCCCGCCGGAAACAGCACAAAAACCCCGATATCTCATCATGACTGCGGAGCCCGTTGAATGACTGTACAACCCCAAACCCTGAAAATTCGCCGCCCCGATGACTGGCATATTCATTTACGTGATGACGAAATGCTCAGTACCGTGCTGCCCTATACTTCCGAGGTGTTTGCTCGGGCTATTGTCATGCCAAACCTGACACCCCCGATAACCACAGTTGCCAGTGCCATTGCCTATCGGGAACGTATTTTGGCGGCAATTCCTGCGGGCCATAAATTCACACCGCTAATGACGTGCTACCTGACCAATACTCTGGACGTCAATGAACTGACTCGCGGTTTTGAACAAGGTGTGTTTACCGCCGCTAAGCTTTATCCGGCCAATGCCACCACCAACTCAACCCATGGTGTTTCTGATATTCCAGCAATTTATCCGCTGTTTGAACAGATGCAGAAGATAGGCATGCCGTTACTGATCCACGGGGAAGTCACTGACGCGGCTGTGGACATTTTTGATCGTGAAGCGCGCTTTATTGACCAAATCCTGGAACCGATACGCCGTCAATTCCCAGAACTGAAAATTGTCTTTGAGCATATCACCACCAAAGACGCAGCCGATTATGTGCTGGCAGGCAATCGTTTCCTTGGTGCGACCATCACCCCTCAGCATTTAATGTTCAATCGTAATCACATGTTGGTTGGCGGAATTCGCCCTCACCTATTCTGTTTGCCGATCCTAAAACGTAGCACTCATCAAGAAGCCCTGCGTCAAGCGGTTACCAGTGGCTCTGAGCGCTTCTTCCTCGGAACTGACTCAGCACCGCATGCCAAACATCGTAAAGAGTCATCATGTGGCTGTGCAGGTGTATTCAATGCCCCGTCGGCACTTCCAGCGTATGCCTCTGTGTTTGAAGAGATGAACGCACTGCAACATTTGGAAGCATTCTGCTCTTTGAACGGCCCACGTTTTTATGGTCTGCCCGTTAATGAAGATTTTGTTGAATTGGTTCGGGTTCCGTTCCAACAACCAGAAGAAATCTCACTCGGAAACGAATCTATTATTCCTTTCCTTGCCGGCCAGACCATCAACTGGTCAGTTAAAGCTTAATAGCTATGGCGGTAGAGCGCGCTTTTCTCTACTGCCTCAAATTTTTTTATCCGCCAGTTGCAGCCCGAACACTTATACTGTATAAATAACCAGCATGAATATTCGGAGGGCTAAATATGCGTGTTGAAGTCAGTATTGATAAAAAAAATCAGTTACCCGCAGGTGCTATCGAAGCACTCACCAATGAATTGAGTAAACGACTGAATACTAAATTCCCGGATACCACTACCGCAGTACAAGTGCGTTACGCCGGGGCCAATAATCTTTCTGTTTTAGGCGGTGCCAAAACTGATAAAGATCTCATCTCTGAAATATTACAAGAAATATGGGAAAGCGCGGACGACTGGTTCGATGCGGAATAAATCACAATAAAAAATATGTTATATATCCTAAATAATTCAAGTTGCGGGAAGGCGGCAAGTGAGAAAATCCCGATGAGCTTACTGTGTCGTAAGTGATTCGGGTTATTGAGCGTAGCCAACGCACATGCAGCTTGAAGTATGACGGGTATAGGTAAATGCTGTTTTGCCGGGGAATCGCTCCTCGGCTTTTTTCATTTTAATCTTCGCTTAATTAATCATCAGAAAATAAATAATTTGTAAAGATCTGTTGATAATCTCCACATTCACCAGCGCTTGCGTATACTAAAAAAGTTCACTGAGTATTGAGTCGCATTGATCCTCGTTAGTCACTCCAGTTAGTAACTACTATATAAGGGGTCTTTATGGACAGAAATGATGAAGTTATCCAGACTCACCCGCTCGTAGGTTGGGATATCAGCACTGTAGATGCATATGACGCGATGATGATACGTCTTCATTACCTGTCTTCCATGGATCAACCGCCTGAAGATGCGCTGGTTGATAGAACGCTCTGGCTGACGACTGATGTTGCACGCCAATTAATAAATATCTTAGAAGCAGGCATTGCTAAAATTGAGTCATCAGAATACCAAGATCTTGACCGTCGTAAGCATTAATTATCACCTACAATTAATTTCTCAACGCTCATAAAAAGGCATTAGTGAATATCACTTGATGCCTTTTTATTAACCGTTCCCACCATCATATCGCTAACATCCCTTTTGCTATCCCTGACCCCGTGCTATTACTATCGTTTTAATTTTTATCGCGACTTGCCGCCTTTCATTTAAATAATTCTGTTTATTATCAGGATAAAACTGCATTACAAATCGAACAGTGTTAAATAAGGCTAGCGATGATATTCACCAAGGTGAAAAATATGGATTATGATTTGATTGTCATTGGTAGTGGCTCCGTCGGTTCCGCCGCAGGTTACTACGCCTCACAAGCCGGTTTAAAAGTGCTGATGATTGACAGTGCAATGCCTCCTCACCAGTCAGGTAGCCACCACGGCGATACCAGAATCATTCGCCACGCATACGGTGAAGGCGAGAAATATGTTCCATTAGTATTACGCGCACAAGCACTGTGGGATCAACTCTCCGCTCAGACAGGTGAAAAATTATTTCAGGCCAGTGGTGTACTCAATTTGGGGCCTGATGATTCGACTTTCCTGAAAAATACACAACTCAGCGCGCAACAATATAATTTACCGGTCGACATTTTAAATGCAGCGCAGGTTCGTGAGAAATGGCCGGTATTTACTGTGCCGGATAATTATATTGGTGTATTCGAACCACAGTCAGGTTATCTGCGCTCAGAACTGGCCATAAAAACACTGATCAAAGCCGTCACTGAGGCTGGTTGCGGCATTTTATTTAACTGCCCGGTTACCGCGATTGAACCCTTGGATAATGGGGTTGATGTCGTGACCATTGATGGTACCTACAGCGCCAGGAAAGTGGTGGTCACCGCCGGAACCTGGGTGAAAGAGTTACTACCGCAATTACCCATAACAGCCATACGCAAAGTCTTCTCCTGGCACCATGCCGATGGTCGCTACAGTGAAGGGAATCATTTCCCGGCATTTACAGTAGAAACTCCGGATAACATTCATTACTACGGTTTTCCCTCACAAAATGATGAACTGAAATTGGGTAAGCATAATGGTGGTCAACCGATAGAATCAGCCGCACAACGTAAGCCATTTGGTGCTTATGCTGAAGATGGTACCGAAGTATTTGGCTTTTTGCGTCATTTCTTACCTGGAGGAGTGGGTGTTTGCCTACATGGCGCAGCATGCAGTTATGATATGAGTCCCGATGAAGATTTCATCATCGACACCTTGCCGGATAACCCCCATATTATGGTGGTGACTGGCTTAAGCGGTCATGGATTTAAGTTTGCCACCGCACTGGGTGAAGTCGCCGCACTCTTTGCGCAAGATAAAACGTCACCTATTGATATTTCTGCCTTTTCACTGGCGCGATTCACTCATTCTTAGGCCACGAATGACAATTTTCTGATTAAATTGTTGCCAATACTCATTTACTTTTAAGATGAGTTATTGGCAATTTATTTGCATTTCTTATATTTCAATCTCAGGACAAAACACTCTTAATTTTATTATTAGCAGGAGGCTTATTCGTTAAATCCGTCAACAAGCATCGCAAATCCCGAATTGACGCCTTGGTCGTCAGAGGATTACCTTATCCTTGTATGCAGCCAGGTATGGTTGCAGTTAGACAAGGATGTATGTCATATGAAAATATTAATTATTGATGAATGTTTTTATACCCGTTCAGGGGTAAATACTTATTTAAATAACTCAACATCGCTTAATTTAAGAGATGTGCCTACGGTTGAACAAGCAACATCAACTATCCAGGATTTTAATCCTGAGATAATAATTGTTAATCTTACCCAATATTGTCGTTTTGGTGGTCATTGTCCGTTATTAGAACATTTTCTACGTTGTAGTGACCAGGCAAAAGTGTATATTTATCTGGATGCAGCCTATCCATTTAGTGAAACACCAATCCCCCTGACTGGCTCTGTTTCTATTCTGGCTAAAAAGCATTTGCCTGAACTGCTTCAAAGCTTATCCCGTATTTCACACGATTCAGGCAAGTCACATCTGTCATGCCCTGCATCACTGTTCAGCCCACAAGAACATAAAGTCATGTGCTACTGGATGACAGAAATGCCCAACTACCGTATCGCTAAAAAATTGAATATCAGCGATAGCACAGTTTACTCACATAAACGCCATATTACTGAGAAAATAAAAGTCAGGAATCGCTTAGAGTTGTGCTTTATTTACAACGTATTCAAATATCTCTACTAGAAATTAGTCTATATTTAGAAAAACATCTCCAAGTAGTGCTCAATACAGAGCCGAGCCAATATTTATATAAGTTTAAGTCACGAGTAATGTAGCCGGAACAATATAATGCGAAATAGCTTGCTGTTAGCAAGTATCGGTTACATTCCACTTAAATTATTTTATATAACCCACGCTCCAACGTTCATCTTTTACACACATATCTGTAGATAAATCATTTTTTTTATTATTCTTAACACACTAATTTAACTTCCAGATTATTGTTTATCCAATTAAAAACACCTATAATGTGCGATGATCTTAGCCGCAGCCAGTCAGCATGTTAAATAAATTGCTTTCAATAGTTATCAATAATGTACGGGAGCATCTAATACTCTATATCTGTTTGTGGCTCACATTGTTGGCACTGGATATTTATTTCTTTTTCTATTAGTTTACTGCCCGAATCATTCCCCTGATATTGAGTAAAGCCAGCAGGTATAGAAATCACCTGCTGGCCTCAGATTTTCAAATCAAGATATTGGCTTCTCCGCCTCAGTTTTGGCAGGCTTACCATCGCTCAGTAACACTGCAAACTTATAACCAGCAGGCGTTAATTCTAGTGCGATTTTGGCAATAATGGTTAAAGGTACTGAGAGCAACATACCTATTGGCCCCAATAGCCATCCCCAGAAAATTAATGATAAGAATACCACCAGCGTTGATAACCCCAAGCCGCGCCCCATCATGCGCGGGTCAATAATATTACCGCCAATCAGGTTGATGAGGATATAACCACCAGTTACGGCAAATGCGTCAGCAAAACCGTTAAATAGCAAAGCCTGAATAATAGGTGGGATGGCGGCTAATACTGACCCGATATTAGGAATGTAATTGAGAACAAAAGCTAATAACCCCCATAAGAATGCAAATCTGACCCCCATCGCGGCCAAAAATAGCCAAATAACGATCCCCGTCGCGATACTAATAATGGTCTTAATCACCAGATAATGTGTCACACCATTCAGTGCGCGTCGTAAAATGGCGTTTCCTTGCTCAGGGTTATCAAACATCAATTGCATTTTATAAGGCAAGCGCTCGACTTCAAACAACATGAAGACGACTGTCATTAATAGCAAGAAGGTGCTGGCCATTGCTCCAGAAAGGTGGCTAAGCAGACGAGTAATAAAGTTCATCGCCATGCTGGGATCGACATGCTTCATGATGTCATCCACCGAGAATTCGATATTAAAGCGCATAGCAAATTCTTGCAGATCGCGCATTTTTTCCAGCATCATCCCGCGATATTGCGGTAATGAACGGGCAAATTCATTTAATGAAGAACCTAAGCGGCTAAACAGTAATGCCATCAGCAAAACAATAATAGTTACCAGTAAAACGATAGCCAGTGTGCGGGGGATCTTTATTTTTTCGAGTAATTTCACCAACGGGTTTAAAACAATGGCGAGAAATATTGCCAGTAAAAAGGGAACCACAATAGGCGATGCCGCCTTGATCCCAGCCATAATCACGACCAACATTGCCAGCATCGCAACTAAGCGCAACCCTTGGCCACTTACCACAGGTTTTGTCATTATCAATCCTTGTATTGGAACCGCCACGGCTCAAAATGGCAAAAAAAAGACGTTATCGGATAAAATAACCGACAACGCCTTATTTTAATAGCACCGGATATTACTTATCCGCGCTCTTTTCTGGCATAGGAATATGCATGGTTGTTTGCAGTAATCCTTTAGACTTATTAAATATCTTAATGCCGTTTTCACGTCCTGCCCGGCGAGCGCGTTGCTCTTCTTGAGGTAGCTTCAGTTCTTCCTGACAAATCGGGCTACAGCAACCTTCAAATTTTGCAGCACAAGCGGGGCACTGAATAAATAGCAAGTGGCAGCCATCATTCTTACAGTTAGTATGTGTGTCGCTTGGTGTGCCACACTGATGGCAATGCGCGATAACATCATCAGAGATCCGCTCCCCCATCCGCTCATCAAAAACAAAGTTTTTACCTATAAATTTAAGTGGCAAACCTTGTTCTTTTGCTTTGCGGGCATATTCGATAATCCCGCCTTCGACGTGATAGACGTTTTTAAAACCATTATGCAACATATAGGCGCTGGCTTTCTCACAGCGAATCCCACCGGTGCAATACATAACAATATTCTTCTCTTTGTCATGTTGTAGCATATCAACTGCCATCGGTAGTTGTTCGCGGAAAGTATCCGAAGGAACTTCTATCGCATTTTCGAAATGGCCTACTTCATATTCATAATGATTACGCATATCGACGAACAAGGTATCGGGGTCATCAATCATCTGATTAACCTGATCGGCCTTCAGATAATGCCCGACGTTACTGGGATCGAAACTATCATCATCGATGCCGTCAGCCACAATGCGCTCGCGCACTTTCATACGCAGCACCCAAAATGACTTGCCGTCATCTTCATGCGCGACATTCAGCCGTACCTGGTCCAGCGCAGGATGGGCGGCAAACAGCACCACTTTAAATTCATCATAACGATTAGCTGGCACACTAATTTGGGCGTTGATGCCCTCTTTAGCCACATAAACCCGGCCAAAAACCCCGAGTTTAACAAATTGACTATAAAGGTTATCGCGGAAGGCTTTCGCATCTTCCAATATGAAGTATTTATAAAAAGAAACTGTGGTGCGCGGTTCGGTTTCAGCCAACATGCGCGCTTTAAGTTCCTCATTAGAAATTCGGTTATGTAACACTGGCATGGTGTACTTTCCTGTCTTTCAGAGAGGTTACTGATAAATATTTAATTACTGCTCAATGGGTTACGTAAGTCATTCGACTGCTAACCACGGTAAATCATCGCGCAATAGAACTGATATTTTGGCACCGGTCACCCCGTGCGGCGCATATAATACCTGAAACACCGACAGGGCACATCTCTAGCGGCAATCTCGATCGGTAAAAGCAGAGAGAACGACGCCGGTGAGTAAAGCAACTCCAGCGGTAATCAGTAACGTTTTGCTCTGCCAATCGGCACCGAAATAACCCAATATGCCCCCGACGACCAATAATCCCGCACTGAGTTTTGCAGCTGTCATCGACGGCTCTCCGATAAGAATGAATAACACCACGTAAGTGACTAACCAATAGATAAATCGGCGCTATCATAACGCAAAAATAATAAATCCCTCTGCAAGTGAAAGGGATTTATGTATCCATTGGTTAAAATTGTCGTGTATTAGCTTATTCGTTGCAATTTAGCCGGTAGCCCCTGCCGGACTGCCGCGCCACTCACCCAATCCAGCCAGGTATTGGGAATCTCTCTGGTGGGGTCAGTGAAGCCCAAATCATTCAAGTTACTGCCCTGACCGATTCGGGGGTCTGACGCCATCACAACGCCATCCAGTGTGTGAGCTCTGCTACCCATTTCGCGATGACCATAACCATGTTCAATGGCAACAACACCAGGCATAACGCCATCCAATAGACTGACTTGCACCTCCATCTGCCCTCCGGGGGTCATTAACCGCACAATATCACCATGTTGAATACCATTGCGCTGCGCATCTTGCGGGTTGATCGCCACCAGATTGGTGGATTTGACCGCACGTAGGCGCTCAATCATCGCCGTTGAGCTGCTCATCAGATGAGACTTAAATGACATCAAGCGTAATGGCCAGTCGCTTACAGGATAATGCTGGAACACATCCGAGCCGTCCGCCAAGCGCGGCGGATACCAGGTCGGGCAGCCGCTGTAGCGCTCACCGGTAATAGCATGGTGATGTTTCGCCACATTTTCATTCCAGATTTGCAGTGGTTTTTTCCATTGTGGCCCAGTGGCGTCACCGTTCCAGCTTTTTTCATATGGCGCAAACCGCCCACCACGCGCCAGCAAATAAGCCACACGCCGCTGCTCGTCTGGGTACAAACTGCGCTGAAGTGCAGGCCATAAACGATCGACACCCGTTAGACGCAATTCGTCATCAACGGCCGCTGGCAGCGGCTTTTCGCCACCATAGGCAATATTGGCTGCCGCGCGTAAGTAATAATCTTCCGCGCGGTCCAGCGACAAGCTATTCCCCTCGCTATCCTGCATGGCATTAGCCCCAAATCCCGGTAACTTCATCGCCTTGGCAACAGCAATCAAGAAACTCTCCATTGCCACCGGTTCACCTTGTGCGGTGCGGGCCGTGCGTGGCTCCACCACTGGCCAACGAGCGGTGCTGGCCTTCACTAGCACACCGGCCCACGGCGCACTGAACCCCCAACTCTCAAAATTATGCGTGTCCGGCACGATATAATCTGCCAAGGCGGTGGTTTCATTCATAAAAGCATCGATAGCGATGAATAAAGGTAACTGACGGGGGTCTTGCAACCGCTCTTCAATGAGATTGCGTAGGCCCGCCACCCCATATAGCGGGTTGGTCATATGGCTTATCCAGGCTTTCAGCGGATAGGGGTAACCCGCCAGCGCTGGGGCTAATTGTTCGGTTAACTGCCCGCCAACAAACGGATACCACGGGCCACGGGCCGGATAACCTGATTGCCCTTGTTGGATTTTCTGCTGATATTCTTCTGACTTTTCATAAGGCTGTTTACTGCGCGATAGCGGTAGCCCCTTTGGCTTAACCATGCCGACAAAGGTGGCTAACTGGTAACGTGGCCCATCGGCAAAACCATCAAACTTGCCACCGCCGACTGACACGCCGCCTTTAAGGTTGAGATTACCAATCATGGCATTCAACATCATGACTGCCCAGGTGGTGTAAAACCCGTTGCCCCCCATCATGCCGCCATGTGAAATCACCGCAGCCTGGCGCTGATAGGCAGTGAACTCGCGGGCTAAACCAATAATTGTCGCTTCCGGCACGCCGCATTGCTGGCTGTATTCGGCCAGCGTAAAGCGCGCGGCAGCTTGTTGCAGGCATGTCATGCCCGATTGCACTTGCACGTTTTGACCATCATGCAAGGTGAGGTCTTGGGTGACGAACAATTCGGCCTGTAACATCTGAGCGGCGGGTTGTAACGCTCCATCGATGGCTTGCGCTAATACCGGGCTTTCTTCTCCCTCAGCGACTGTTTCGCCACTCAACATATTGGCGCGTAAAAACTGCCCCGCCAGCGGATGGGTTTCTGTGGTGATAACCAAATGGCTGGCATTAGTCCAACTGCGCTCCCCAGCGGCTTGCATCGCCATTTCACCAGGAATGGCAAGATAAGCGTGGTTAAACCGATGCTGTTCAATAATCCAGCGGATGATTCCCATCGCTAGTGCGGCGTCGGTTCCCGGCAATACCGGAACCCAGCGGTTATGCTGATTGGCCAGTGTGGTGGTCAGCGGCAAAGCAGGAGCGACCACCACATAATTGAAATCATCCCGTTGGCGGGCATTGGCTAACTGTCGCCCCTGACGTTTAAACGGGTTACCCGATTGCGCCGGTGAGGTTCCCAAAAACAGGGCGAAACGGACGTTGTCCCAATCAGGCTTAACATGGGCATTTTTGTCCAAATCCCCCATCAACGCACCAGAACCGGCGCGGTAGGCCAGCCCACAATAAGCACCGTGGCTACCCAAGTTTTTGGTGCCAAATGCCTGATTAGCAAAGCGCTGAATAAAAGCATCTCGCCCATCATCACCGGCATTGGTTACCAGCAATTGGTTAGCTTTCGGGCCTAAAGAGGGCTGTTTAGCATCAATTGGGGTATCCAAATCACGGATAGCGCGCAGCCCCTCAACCGGCCCCTCGCCAAATAAATCGCCGCCCTCGGTCACCTCGGCGATTAATTGTTCAAAACTGATACGCTGCCATTTACCACTCCCGCGCGGCCCCACTCGCTTCATCGGTTCCGTGATGCGGTAAGGGCTATCGACGCCTTCCAACAGGGTCGCCCCGCGGGCACAAGCGGTCGAGCGCCCAGTCATGCCCTGCTCACCGCCAAGACGTTGCAGCGCTTCGCCTACCGGTAATTGATAGGGGAAGTGGTGGTCATGAGATAAGGGGTGGTAAGGGTTACCAGCGATGCGCAGGATCTTGTTCTGCTGAGTATCGACCCGCACCCGCAAGCCGCACAGAGTCCAACAGCCAAAGCATTGTGTCATGGAAACAGCCTGCTGGGGATTGGCCTGCCACTGTGGCCCGACTCTTCCTTCTGTTGGCAAAGCATTACCACTGATGGGATCAAGTGTCAGTTTGCCCGCACTGCCATCCACCAATCCAGCCAGTGTTTTGCGCGCGACCGCATGGTAGCTGGCACCAAACGCCACTACGCCACCCAAGGCTAAGCTGCCCTTTAACCATTGACGCCGTGTAGACTTAGCCATGATGTATTTCCCCTTCCACTCGGTTTGCACTTGTTACTTTTTGTTCAAGCCATTTGACACCTTCGCGGATAGCAATGATTGCTGCGACCCATAATCCGAAAGTACCAATAATTGCCAGCAATCCTTCGCTACCCAGCGGCAAGGTGTAAGGATTAGCTAACACATTGTATTTAGGCAAGGTTTGCGTTTGCATCAGTAACAACCAGCGCACTGACCAGCACAGTGTCAGTGCGATCAATGCCTGAGTTGCTATCACGGGAGTGGATAATGTTTTTCTGCCATTGAATAGAGCCAATCCGAATAACAGCAACCACAGCGCTAGCGGAAATAGCGCGATGAATGGCGACTGGACAGCCCAATGGCGCAGGGCTGGGGCGGAAAGGTTATCGCCGCTGGCCCACAACTTATCACTATAGACCCACAACAAGGTAACCCATGCCAGCACCACTAAACTGATCAGTTGCCAGCGCGCCAGCGGGCGTTGATATTGCGGTTCACGCCATAGCCATAGCGCCAACAAAGAGGGAATGGCCTGACAGGCAGTCAGGAAAATAAACAGCGGTAACCACAAGCTAAACCACAGCGGTTGGGCGCGTAATATCGATACCTCTCGCCCGGTGTAAAGCAAAATACTGATAGCGGAAAGCCCACAAAGCAGTGCCAATCCGGCCAGCAACCGTGGCAAGGGTTTGGCCTTTAACCGACTATAAATCAGCGCCAGAAAATAGCCCATCACCAACAGGCTAAACAGCGGCAAGAAGATGGAGCCCCATGACATCCACGACCATGGGGTGAAATGCGCATAAAAATGCCAAACACGGGCCGGTTGATGAAGATCCGCATTTAGCGCCAGAGGGGCAACCACGACGGCGGTCACCGCCAGCATCAGTGCGGTGAACTCCCATTGACTTTGCTGCGCGGACAACTTCCCTTGACGGGCGCAGATGCGCTGCCCACCCGCAAACAGCACTGCGCTGCACGCCAGTCCGATAAAGAAGAAATATTGCACGGCCCAGGGTAGCCAGGCGATATCCTGCGGGCGAGCCAGAATTTCACGAATCATCGTTTCATGGATCATGCATGAACCTCCTGCCAGAGCGCTGGTTGACCTTGTAATGACTGGGTAAACACCTCGTTTAATCCGAGGTAAAACACCTGTGGATGGGTACCTTGCTCCGGCTTCAATACTTTGATGTCAGCGGCATGCTCCAATAGCATTTTGCGCAATGTGCTGTTGCCATCACGCAAGTCACCAATAATCCGCGCCCCACCAACACAGGACTCCACGCAGGCTGGCAATAATCCGGCATCAAGGCGGTGAACACAGAAAGTACATTTATCTGCCGTTTGAGTGCTGTGATTGATAAACCGCGCTTCATAAGGGCAAGCCTGCACACAATAGGCGCAACCTACGCAGCGGGTATTATCAATCACCACAATGCCGTCTTGCCGCTGATAAGTGGCTTGTACCGGGCAGACCGGCACACAAGGCGGGTTATCACAGTGATTACACAAGCGAGGCAGTAATACGTTAGTGACGCTTTCTGCACCCGATAGCGCAATCTGATACTGATTAACAGTGGTGCGGAACTGGCCTTGCGGCAGTTGGTTTTCAATGGCGCAACTGACGGTGCATGCCTGGCAACCAATGCAGCGGCGTAAATCAATCAACATGGCATAGCGTCGTTTGATATCACCTTGTTTGCGTACTGGCTCCATCTGCCAGCCCGCATCAGCTAATGGCACCAGTGCAGCTCCGGCGGTTAACCCCCCCAGGCGCTGTAGAAATGCTCTCTTCCCTTGATCCATATTTTCTCACCCTCTTCTTGATACCGGGATTGTAGAAATCGACGAGCAGAAGCCCTATTGTGGTTTTCCACATTCCCTTTAAGGACTTGATCCAGGACAATTGCACCCTGCGACGGGGATCATAAAAAAGGAACATTCATGTATTTCAGAGTGCTGGCGATAATGCTGTTTGGCTGTATTTCTGCCGCCCACGCCCGTGATTGGACGATTGGCGTGCTGGCACTGCGCGGCGATGCTCAGGCACAAACACATTGGCAACCGTTGGTCGATAATTTGAATCAGCAACTGCCGGAGCAGCATTTTCAGTTATTGCCGCTGGACTTACATGCGATGAAAAACGCCGTGGCGCAGAATCGAATTGATTTTTTGCTCACCAATCCGGCGCAATATGTGCAAATTGATAGCCACTTTCCGCTGCGCTGGTTAGTGTCTTTGCGCTCAAGTCATGAGCCAGATGGCACCAGCCGCAATGTGATTGGCAGTGTCATTTTGGTGCGGGCTGACAGTGATGTCCGCTCACCACTGGGGCTGACAGGCAAACGTGTCGGCGCGGTGTCACCTGAGGCTTTTGGCGGTTACTTATTGGGATACAAAGCATTACGCGATGCAGGATTACAACCTGAACAGGATTTCAAGCTGCATTTTTCTGGCTTTCCGGTAGATGCCCTAATTTATCTACTGCGTGATCGCGCCATTTCTGCAGCTATTGTCCCCACTTGCTTGCTGGAAGATATGCAAGCTGAAGGGTTGGTGCATGCCCGCGATTTTCGGCCATTACTGGCAAAACAAGCCACTATCCCCTGCCTGACCAGCACCGAATTGTACCCAAACTGGTCATTTGCCGCACTGTCACATGTGCCAGATCAGTTAGCCGATAATGTAACGCGAATTTTGCTCAACCCCGCTGACAGCAAGGCACCGCAGTGGGGAGCCCCCTCCTCGACCAGTCAGGTTGAAACCCTGTTGCGCTCGGTCAATCAGCACCCACAACAGCCCTATTTTTGGCAACAAATTCTTGATTGGGCGCAGCAGCACCGGCTGTTGATTGCCGCCATTGTGCTGATTCTGCTGCTGCTCGGTGCTAATCATATTTGGGTCGCTTTTCTGGTGCGCCGCCGCAGTCGCCAGCTTGAACAACTGCACCAGCAACTCAGAATCAAGGAGGGCGCATTAGAACAGGCCCAACGCCTAAGTATTCTGGGCGAAATGGCCTCGGGCTTTGCTCATGAACTGAACCAACCGCTTTCTGCTATTCAACATTATACCGACGGCTGCGCTATTCGCCTGCAACGAGAGCAAGCGGATCATCCGTTATTACCCATTCTCGGGCAGATCAGTCAGCAGGCTCAACGCGGGGCCGATACCATTGCTAACTTGCGCTTGTGGGCAGGGAAATCCCCCACATCTGACAGGGCGACCGTCAGCCAGCCGCTGCCAGAACTGCTGTTGCATCTGTGGCAATTATTGGGGGCGGAGCAACATCAACCGCCTTGCCAGCTACATACCGATATTGACCGACAGATTGCGCTACATTTAGCGCCAACGTTACTGGATCAGGTGTTATGCAACCTGATAACCAATAGTTTGCAAGCGGGTGCGCGTCAGTTATGGTTTAGTGCTCATCAGCAAGCCAACGCGGTGACACTGACATTGCAAGATGACGCCGGAGGATTGACCTCAGAGCAACTCAGCCAGCCTTTTGCCCCTTTCCGCTCCAGCAAAAGTGAGGGCCTCGGCCTTGGGCTGGTGATTTGCCAGCGGCTAATAAACAGCCAGGGCGGAAATCTGACATTACGTAATCAGGTTGCCACCAATGGCCATATAGGGCTGCATGTCATCGTGACGTTGCCACTTAACCCAAGCAAGGAGCTTAGTTTTGTCACTGATTCACCTGGTTGATGACGATATTGCCGTCACTGATGCCTGCCGTTTTCTACTGGAAAGCCTCGGCTACAAAGTGAAAGTGTGGCATGAGGGCGACTGTTTTCTGGCACAAGCTGATGTATATCAGCCCGGCGTAGTATTGCTCGATATCCGCATGCCATTGCTTGATGGCACTGCGGTTTATGCCCGGATGCGCCAGTTAAACAGTACGCTGGCGGTGATATTTCTCACCGCGCACGGCGAAGTGCCACAAGCGGTTGAACAAATGAAATTAGGGGCCGTCGATTTCCTGCAAAAACCGGTCGCGACAGCACCGTTAATCGCGGCATTACAACAAGGTTTGGTTCAATCGGAACAGCTTGTCACCCGCCGACAGGTAGAACTGCGTTATGCCTCACTGACCCCACGAGAGCAGATGATTGCCCAATGGGTAATGCAAGGTTTGATTAATCGCGATATCGCGGATAGAGCCTGTGTCTCCGTTCGCACCGTCGAAGTCCATCGCGCCAAAGTGATGGAAAAAATGGCCGTCAATAGCCTGGCCGAATTAGTCAGCTTATTAAATCCGATAAAATAGCCAAATCGACCTTGGTCACATAACAATCAAACAAGTGCTTTATCTGATGAAAACTTCAACAAAAAGGCATAAAAATGATTTTTTGGTGCGGTCTTTTTTCCGGTAAGCCCCTAAAAATGCCACGATAGTCTACCTTAAAACGACAGATAAGCAGGTTGGTACAGGGCCTATTGAGGTTCTTTTATGAACTCTAGCGCACCATCAATAGCAAATAGTTAACTGTCCGAACGAATAACAAGGACGATGAAAACAGATATGCAAGCTCCTTCTTTTAATCGCTCACTACTGCACCCTCGTTATTGGCTGACCTGGCTCGGTCTCGGTATTCTCTACCTGCTGGTGCTACTCCCCTACCCAGTGATTTATATCTTGGGCACCTCCCTTGGCCGCTTTTCCATGCGATTTCTTAAACGACGCAAGCGCATTACGCAGCGCAATCTGGAACTGTGTTTCCCGGATATGCCCAAAAGTGAACGAGATGAACTGCTGCTAAAGAATTTTGAATCCGTCGGTATGGGGTTATTTGAAACCGGGATGGCGTGGTTTTGGCCTAATTGGCGCATTGAACGTTGGTGCAGTGTTAGCGGGCTGGAACATATCCAAAAAGCGCGCGATGAAGGTAAAGGGGTGTTGTTAATAGGTTTGCATTTTCTGACGCTGGAACTGGGTGCGCGTATTCTTGGTATTTACAATCCAGGGATTGGTGTCTATCGGCCACATGATAATAAAGCTATGGATTGGATGCAGACTTGGGGCCGGATGCGCTCCAACAAAGCCATGCTGGATCGCAAAGATCTCAAAGGGATGATCCGCAGCCTTAAACAGGGTGAGATTATCTGGTATGCACCAGACCATGATTACGGCCCAGGCAGCAGTGTGTTTGTGCCGCTGTTTGCCGTTGATCAAGCCGCCACCACCACCGGCACTTATCTGCTGGTGCGCATGGGTAAACCGGCCATTATTCCTTTCACCCCGCGCCGACTGCCGGATGGGAAAGGCTATCAGCTGCTTTTACAGCCAGCGGTAGATAACTTCCCACTGGATAATGAAGTCGAAGCAGCGGCATTTATGAATAAAGTGGTCGAGAAAGAGATTGAGCGCGCGACGGATCAATACATGTGGCTCCACCGGCGTTTTAAAACCCGGCCAGAGGGCGTACCTTCGCTATATGAGTAACTAGCTTAGATCAAAATAATATAACCAATGATAATGAGAATTAGTTTACATCAGTTTTTTTGATACAATCTGTCAGTATTATCCAATAGAAATATAGTACTAGTCCGACGATACTGAATTAATTTCTCTGGGTTATTTTCTGGTTATACCCTAAATAATTCGAGTTGCAGAAAGGCGGCGACTGAGTAAATCCCCAAGAGCTGACATAAGTCAGTGACTGGGGTGACAAATCTGCCGAGAGCAGATTTGAACGCTGTGTGCAGCGGCCTCGCAGAGGCGAGGCCCATGGACGGGCCGAGTAACGAAGACAGCCAACACACCTGCTGCTTGAAGTATGACGGGAATATTTTTCTTGATAAGGATATATATGCTGGCAACTCTCAATCTCTGGTTCACACGGCTTACGGATCACCCGAACGGCGGCAAACTGTTATTACGCCTAACGTTCGGTGTTTTAATGTTATTTCATGGTGTGGCAAAAATTCAGCACGGCACCAGTTGGATAGCCACGTCTTTACAGGAACAGGGCATTCCCGGTTTTGTCGCTTATGGTGTTTACATTGGCGAGATTGTGACCCCGATTCTGATTATTCTTGGCCTGTTTACCCGCCCTGCCGCATTTGTTTATGCGGTTAACCTGCTGGTTGCAGTATTGATGGTTGGTACCGGTAAGTTTTTCACCTTGACCCAAGTGGGTGCATGGGGTTTGGAAAACGAAGCGATGTATTTCCTCGGCGGCGTTGCTATCATGTTGCTGGGTAGCGGTCGTTATTCCGTCACCAAAAATGAAGCTTATCGCTGATAATAAACATCACTCTGCTGATGTGATAAAAAAGCTGCTGCGCCGCTGGTGCTGTGGCTTTTTACTCTATTATTACCAAATGGAATAAGCATATCCCCGCATTTCAAACCCACTTTCCATTTTAATAAAAACTAACATTCATCTCATTGATGTGCATGCTCTATAAGCGCATACTTATCAAGCTAACTGTTTTATTCTTGTGCTTTGTTGCCACTTCAAACGCCCCAATCGACGAATAAAGAGACGCAAAGTGATCAGCTCGTTGAGAAGCAATCCCTTGCTTAATCGGTAATTTATGACTTCGGCACCACAATCTGTTAACTGGAAAAGAAACTTGTTTGTCACCTGGTTAGGTTGTTTTTTAACCGGTGCGGCATTTAGTTTGATCATGCCATTCTTGCCACTGTATGTGGAGGAGTTAGGGGTGAGCGGCCACCAGTCGTTAAACATGTGGTCGGGTCTGGTGTTCAGTATTACATTCCTGTTTTCAGCCATTGCCGCCCCTTTCTGGGGTAGCCTTGCCGACCGTAAAGGCCGGAAGATTATGCTACTGCGATCAGCGCTCGGCATGGGGATTGTGATGGTGCTGATGGGGATGGCGCAAAACATTTGGCAGTTTTTGGCTCTACGCGCCCTGTTGGGGTTGTTGGGCGGATTTATTCCTAATGCCAATGCACTAATTGCCACCCAAGTACCACGCAATAAAAGTGGCTGGGCACTGGGTACGCTCTCAACTGGCGGAGTCAGCGGCGCATTAATCGGGCCACTGATTGGTGGGTTGCTGGCAGATAATTATGGATTACGGCCGGTGTTCTTTATTACCGCCGCGGTGTTATTCGCCTGCTTTGTCATGACCTGGTTTTATGTCAGGGAGCAGTTTGCTCCGGTGTTGAAAAAAGACATGCTCAATGGGCGACAGGTATTTAACTCATTGAAAAACCCTAAGTTAATCCTTAGTCTGTTTGTCACCACCATGATCATTCAGATTGCGACCGGTTCGATCGCGCCCATCTTGACACTGTATGTGCGCGAACTGGCCGGAGACATTCATAATCTGGCTTTTGTCAGCGGCATGATAGCCTCGGTGCCCGGTGTTGCTGCGCTAATCAGTGCCCCTCGATTGGGCAAACTGGGAGATAAAATTGGCCCAGAGCGCATTTTGATCGCCATGCTGGCATTATCTGTGCTGATTCTTATCCCGATGGCCTTTGTTCAAACCCCGCTACAACTGGGTATTTTGCGCTTTTTATTAGGCGCAACAGATGGTGCATTATTACCTGCGGTGCAAACTTTGCTGATTTATAACTGTACCAATCAGGTCGCGGGGCGAATTTTCAGTTATAACCAATCATTCCGTGATGTGGGTAATGTCAGTGGCCCATTACTCGGTGCGGCGGTGTCTGCCAGCTATGGTTTCCGGGCGGTATTCTGTGTCACAGCGGTAGTCGTGCTGTTTAATGCCCTTTACTCTTACTGGTGTTTGCAACGCCAACCTTTGAAAGCGCAGCAACGCGCGATCCAACAGCGGCAAGATAGTTAACACCCTCCACCTATTTTTCTTGATAAATAGCGCCTATTGTTGTGCGTTTTTCAGCATGAAAGCCCGAACAACACCCATAATAACAGCGGAAACAGCCATCAAATTCGGTTTAAACTGATTGATAATTGTAATGCATATCGACTTTTCATCTAAAAATACGATATAACCCCCGGTGGAAATAAAAAAATGACGTTATTATTGCGTTAAATTCTACTGTAACGCGTGTTAACTCCGACCATTGGCCAGTGCGCCAAAGAGATAACTCTCGATGATAATTACGCCCTAAATAATTCGAGTTGTAGGACGGCGGTAACTGAGTAAATCCTGATGAGCTTACATAAATAAGTGACTGGGGTGCGCGAAGGCAGCCAATGCAGCTTGAAGTATGACGGGCTTATTCGCTCATATTAAGGCGATTCTATGGGAAGACTTTATGCAAACCTCTACTAACACCCCTGGCGGTCGTACGTTCTTTGGGCATCCTTATCCGCTCAGTGGGCTATTTCTTTCCGAGATGTGGGAGCGTTTCTCGTTCTACGGCATCCGTCCTCTCTTAATTCTTTTTATGGCTGCCACCGTTTTTGATGGTGGTATGGGCCTGCCGCGCGAACAAGCTTCAGCTATTGTCGGGATTTTTGCCGGGAGTATGTATCTGGCAGCGTTGCCCGGCGGTTGGTTAGCAGATAACTGGCTGGGCCAACAGCGCGCAGTTTGGTACGGCTCGATTCTGATTGCATTGGGACATCTGTCCATTGCCCTCTCGGCCTTCTTCGGCAATGACCTGTTCTTTATCGGTTTGGTGTTTATTGTTCTGGGTACCGGTCTATTCAAAACCTGTATCTCGGTTATGGTCGGCACCCTCTATAAACCGGGTGATGCCCGTCGCGACGGTGGTTTTTCACTGTTCTATATGGGTATCAATATGGGGTCGTTTATCGCACCGCTGCTCTCTGGCTGGTTGCTGCGTACTCACGGCTGGCATTGGGGCTTTGGTATTGGCGGGATTGGGATGCTGGTAGCATTACTTATCTTCCGTGGCTTTGCCATACCGGCCATGAAGCGCTATGACGCAGAAGTGGGTCTGGATTCAAGCTGGAATAAACCTACCAACCAGCGTCAGGGGGTGGGCAAATGGGTTACCGCCATTATGGCTGTGGTAGTAGTAATTATTGCGCTTATTTCACAGGGCGTTATCCCCATTAATCCGGTGATGATTGCCAGCTTGCTGGTGTATGTTATTGCCGCCTCCGTAACACTCTATTTTGTCTATCTGTTCGCTTTTGCCAAAATGAGCCGTAAAGATCGCGCCCGTTTATTGGTGTGTTTCATCCTGTTAGTCTCTGCGGCCTTCTTCTGGTCTGCCTTTGAACAGAAACCAACCTCATTTAACCTGTTTGCCAACGACTATACCGACCGTATGGTGATGGGTTTTGAAATCCCGACAGTCTGGTTCCAGTCAATTAATGCGCTGTTTATCATTCTGTTAGCGCCAGTATTCAGTTGGGCGTGGCCAGCACTGGCGAAGAAAAAGATTCAACCCAGCAGTATCACTAAATTCGTGATTGGTATTTTATGTGCTGCGGCAGGTTTTGCCGTGATGATGTACGCTGCGCAACATGTCCTCAGCAGCGGTGGCGCGGGTGTTTCACCACTGTGGTTGGTGATGAGTATTCTGCTGCTGACATTAGGCGAATTGTGCCTTAGCCCTATCGGGCTGGCGACTATGACCTTACTGGCTCCCGACAGAATGCGCGGTCAAGTGATGGGGCTGTGGTTCTGCGCCAGTTCACTGGGCAATCTGGCAGCGGGCTTGATTGGGGGTCATGTTAAAGCGGATCAACTTGATATGCTGCCAACCCTGTTTGCTCGTTGCTCCATTGCATTGGTTATCTGTGCAGCGGTATTGATATTGCTTATCGTGCCTATTCGCCGGTTGATGAACAACACTCAGGGCCAGCAAACCGCCTGATAACCAACACTTAATCTGTCGCATTTCTCAACCCACCTCGTGGCGGGCTCAGACTGCTGACAAAGCCTAACGACTCGATCTTGCAAGGTGAGAACAGGTAGAAGAGTAAAGCGTCCGCGCCAGAGATGGCGCGGGTCGAGCCATCAGGGAGGGGTTTACGGCGTCTTTACGATCTGCCTGTTTTCACCACTACGGGCACTTTGTCATTAACCTCAACCCACCCCAGTGACGGTTTTTTTCATTAACGATACAACCTGAACCTTACACAACCCACTCACGTTGCTGTAGCACCACTCGATAACCATCGATATCTTCAAAGGTTTTGCCATTCACATCCCAATACGGGTTATAAGACGCCACCTGACAAAAACCCGCAGTACACATTTGCTGACACTGACTGTGCCATTGCTTCTCGTCTGGCAGATAAAATACTAATAGGTTATCCGACATCGGCGCCCGCCCTACCTGAACACCACGATGATGAGTGAACTCCAAATGGTACGCGTGATGTGGGTGTCCCAAAATGACACCGTCAAATCCCTGATGCTCGGCAAAACTGCCTGGTTCAGAAAAACACAGGCCTCGGCAATACATCTCACTGATTAATTTAAGGTTATCAGTAGGCCTGGCGACGCGCATCACTGAGGTTGATGGCAAAACGGATGAGTCAAACAATTTGGCGGGTTGAGATGGCATACAGAAGTAACCTATTGTTATTCATAGGGGCCGTGATGAGCGTCAATCGGCAGCATAAAGGTATCAACAATCATTGATAATGGGACATCGATAACCGTGACATATTTCCATGGCCCTGCGCGCATATCCCATTGCACACCGGGGTAATATTGGTGTCCATGCCCCTGCCCCGGCACGATGCGGCTGATAATACTGCCGCAGCCGGATAACAACATAATCCCGGCCCCGAGGATGATAATGCGCATTAAGGGATGCCAGCGCTGGATCAAGGTAGACATGGATTCAATCGGCTCTTCATATTTACAGAAAATTTCATATTTACAGAAAAAAACGGGCCATCCTATGCCCGTCAGACTGCTGACAAACCTCGACGACTCAACCTTGCAAGGTGAAGACAGGTACGGACAGCGCGGCTCGAGCCCCCAGGGAGGGGTTTACGGCGTCTTTACGATCTGCCTGTTTTCACCACTACAGGCACTTTGTCATTAATCTCACGGGCCATCCTATGCCCGTTTTTCTATTTTTACATACCGCTATTTCGCGGCGGGGAGGGCCTTCAGATTATGCGCCAGTTGGCGATAATGGCCGTTCCAAATTTGGTACTGTTCCGGCTGCTGCCAAATTTGCTGGTGCAAGCGTGAAATAATGACCGGGTCGCTCAGCAATTCTAAGCGCTGCAATTTGGCCAATTTCTCCGGCCCTGCCTGAAGCGCTTGCGCCACCCGCTCGGCACGATATTGTTCGATAATCGCACGAGTGTGATGACGAGCCGTTGCCATCGCACTGACTAACGCGTTATAGGATGGGTTCATCACCGCATGGAAGAAACCGTCGCTGAGCGCTCGCTGATGGTTAAGTTTCAGATACTCTTCCGTCGCGACTAATTCCCGTGGCGGATTATATTCCTCAGGGATCAGGAATAATTTTGCCCGTTTGCTAGCCAATCCCAAGGTCCGGCGGCTGGACAGAACCGAGACCACCGGAGACAAGATCAGCGAGAAAACGATGGGCGATAACCACCACAAGAAACGCAGATCCAGCCAGGCCACACCACTGGCCCAAACCACACCTAGCATCAACTGTGGCCCGTGGCGCACCATAGCTTCACTCCACGGCGTAGCATCATCATCGCGTTGCGGTGAATTCCACTGCACTGACCAGCCGAGGAAAGCACTCACCACAAATACCGTGTGGAAAAGCATTCGAACCGGTGCCAGTAATACGGAGAACAGCATTTCCGCCAGCATTGACAGCAACAGACGAATCGGCCCACCGTACTCTTTCGACCCTTTGGCCCAGATAAGAATGATACTGAGTAACTTAGGTAAAAACAGCAATACTAAAGTGGTAGAGAACAGACCAATCGCCAATTCCGGTCGCCACTGAGGCCATACCGGGAACAGCTGACGCGGTTGCAGGAAGTACTGCGGCTCCATCAGGGCATGCACTGCTTGCAGCGCAGTACATAGCACCAGGAACATAAACCACAGCGGCGCGGATAAGTAAGACATAACGCCGGTAAGGAACACCGCCCGATGCACCGGGTGCATGCCCTTAACCAGGAACAACCTAAAGTTCATCAGGTTGCCGTGACACCAGCGACGATCGCGTTTTAACTCATCAAGCAGGTTAGGTGGCAATTCTTCATAACTGCCCGGCAGATCATAGGCAATCCACACCCCCCATCCGGCACGGCGCATTAATGCCGCTTCGACAAAATCATGAGAGAGAATGGCACCGGCGAATGAGCCTTCACCTGGCAACGGTGCCAGTGCACAGTGCTCAATAAACGGCTTCACCCTGATAATAGCGTTATGGCCCCAATAATGGGACTCGCCCAGTTGCCAGTAATGCAAACCGGCAGTGAACAGTGGGCCATAAACGCGAGTGGCAAATTGCTGGATTCGGGCATACAGCGTATCCATGCCTGATGCTTTCGGCGCAGACTGAATGATCCCGGCATTCGGATTGGCTTCCATCAGCCGCACCAGCCCGGTCAAACACCCACCACTCATCACGCTGTCGGCATCCAGAATCACCATATAGCTATACTGGCTGCCCCAACGGCGGCAAAAGTCATCAATATTACCACTTTTGCGTTTTACCCGACGGCGACGGCGGCGATAGAAAATACGGCCATGCCCATCAACATCACGACACAATTCCAGCCAGGCTTTTTGCTCCGCCACACAGATATCTGGGTCATAACTGTCGCTCAGCACATAAATATCAAAATGCTCAAGCTGCCCCGTGGCCGCCACCGACTCATAAGTCGCGCGCAAACCAGCAAACACCCGCTCCACATCCTCATTACAAATAGGCATAATCAGCGCCGTCCGATGTGCCGGATTTAACGCTTCATCCCCTTTGATAGTGGAAGAAATGCTGTATTTATCTTTACCAATCAGTAATTGCAGGAACCCCATCAGCGCGGTCCAGAAGCCAGCGGAGACCCAGCAAAACAGCACAGCGAACAAAATCAGAATGCCGGTTTGCAGTAAGTAAGGCAGCAACTGCATGACCGAAACCTGCCAGTTTTGCTGCCAGATGGCGAAAGGATCGATCAATGCCCAGCCCTGATAAGGCAGAATGGTCTTCATATAGCTGGTCGCAATGGCGGTTTGCAACACAATCAATATCAGCAAGATATAGCGGCGCAGAGAACCGACACTACGCCATTTCTTCTCGGCAAGAGCCTGTTCATGTGTTTGTGCACGTGAAACAGGGCTGCGGCCCAGTAATGAATCCCAAAAACGCCCGACTGGATTGGTACGCCAGGCCTGCGGAGCCATGCTGGTGCGCTTGATCGGTGGCGTGGCATGAATAACCGTGCGCCCTTCGTCGTCTTGTGCCAATAGCTTGCCATCATCCAGTGCATCAGGCCATGCAGCTTGCAAACGAGCATTGACCGAAGCCAATGCACTGTCTTGCTCACTGAATGTCACACTGTCAGCAGTGCCAGCAGTGCCAGCAGTGCCAGCAGCCAATTGTTGATGAACCCGAGGTATCGCATCAGGTGTGCTGGTCAGCAGCACATCCTCGGGTAAAGCATCGCGCAATGCCCCTTGCTGCTGCGCAGTCAGGGGCAAGTTGGCAATATAATCCTGTACAGGAGATTGATTTGACTTATTCATCGGCAGGTAGCTGATAGCTCCAGGTTTCAGTCAGGGTTTTATCGCCGTTAACCAGCGCAGCGCGCATTTCTATTGGTTTCTTGGCATCCTTAACTTTTAGCCGCAGTGTCAAACGCCAGCCTTTGGTCACTGGATTGTAACGAACACTGTTTTCGATCAACTCACCGTTGTCATCGATACTGACCTGCGAAGCCAGTGGCGCATTTTCATCGAGTGACTTCAGCACTGGGCCAACAAAATCAACCAGGAAAGCGACACTACCGTCTGGCTCACGGATCAGATTCGACTGTTTCACATCACCGGTTGAACGCAGAGTTTGTTTTACATAAGCCACATCTGGAGAATGTAATTTCTCTTCATCACGGGTGAAATGCAGGCGGTAATTTAGATCAAGCGAAGTTTTGGCATCCGGCAGGACATCCGGAGTCCAGAAAGCCACGATGTTATCGTTGGTTTCATCTGCCGTCGGAATTTCCACCAACTCAACTTTACCTTTACCCCAATCGCCACGTGGTTCAACCCAGGCACTTGGCCGTAAATCGTAACGGTCGTCTAAATCCTCATATTGAGAGAATGCACGGCCACGTTGCAGCAAACCAAACCCTTTCGGATTTTCAATAGTATAAGTGCTGACTGACAAGTGTTTAGGATTGTTCAGTGGTCGCCAAATCCATTCACCATTACCAGCATGAATAGAAAGGCCGTTGGAATCATGCAACGCCGGGCGATAGTTCAGCACCGCAGATGGCTGGCTTGGGCCAAACAGGAACATACTGGTTAATGGTGCAATCCCAAGTTTCTCGACTTTGTCGCGCAGGAAAACTTTCGCCTGCACATCAATAGTAGTGTCACGCCCCGGATAGATAATGAATTTATAAGCGCCAGTTGCACGCGGGGAATCCAGCAATGCATAGATAACTAAATGTTTATCATTAGGCTTTGGTCGCTCAATCCAGAACTCGCGAAAACGTGGGAACTCCTCACCGGAGGCCAATGCTGTATCAATTGCCAGCCCGCGCGCAGAAAGACCATAAACCTGGCCCTTACCAATCACACGAAAATAACTGGCACCCAACATGCTGACGATTTCGTCTTTTTTATCCGCTTTGTTAATGGGATATAGCACTTTGAAACCGGCAAAACCCAAATTCTTCACTGACTCAGGATCATGCTTGACCGAGCCAAAGTTAAAATAGTCTGGGCTATAATTGATAGGCTTCACACTGGTGGCTGTAACTTCATTGATTTGCACTGGTGTGTCGAAGTACATACCTTGGTGATAAAATTCTAACTTAAATGGTGTGTCCAGTTTGTTCCAATACGATTTATCATGGTTAAACTGAATCTGCTGGTAGTCGGCAAACTTCATTTCACGAAATTGCGATGGAAGATTACTTTTCGGCGCTTCGAAACTTTTACCCGCCAGAGTTTGTGCCTGCTTAGCCACATCATCTAACGAAAAAGCCATGGCCTGAGAAGTGAATAATGACAGCAAGAGAGTAACCCCCAGCCATCTAACGCTGATCGCGCGTGACCCTTTTGACATTCTATTGACGTTCGACAAAATATTAACTCCCACATCTCCCCCTAAATCACAACAGCCAAATTATTGACGGTTTATCCAGCAGGTCAAGCAGATAAATCTCGGTTATTGTTTAACCCAAAGTTACACTGCCAGCTCATTGTTTAAACCAGTGGCTAAGCCACAAGCCAGACTAAAATACGCTATGGAAAATCATTAACCCTTATAGTAGTGTTTCTCGTCACACTGATCCATTGATAACGTATAGAGTTACCAATGAATAATTACGATAATAAAACATTCTGGGAAAAAATCGGATGCGTTATTCTAATTCCGATAACAACTAGCGAATATGTATGAAAAAAAATACTAACCAACGGGAGTACTTTTTAGACGCCATTCGCGCCTATTTGATGTTACTCGGCATTCCTTTTCATCTTTCTCTTATATACTCCAGCAATCATTGGGCGGTGAATAGCAGCCACTCTTCATTAGTCTTTACCCTATTGAATGATTTCATCCATGCTTTTCGCATGCAGGTATTCTTTGTTATTTCCGGTTATTTTTCGTTCATGTTGTATCAGCGCTATGAGCGCCAGCGCTGGCTTCAGGTTCGCCTGGAACGTGTGGTTATTCCGCTTGTTACCGCTATTCCCTTCATTACTTTGCCGCAGTTCTTCTTACTAAAGAATTACACCAATAAATTACAAGATTGGAATTCATTTACAATTTATCAAAAAATAAATATTGCTATTTGGGAAGTTGTTTCTCACTTATGGTTTTTGTTAACACTCGCATTACTAACAGGGCTCTGTTTTTATCTGTTCCAGAAAATGAAGAATAAACAACTCTCGGTTCCTGGTTTGATAAAAAGAATGAATAACATAGGAAAAATCTCACTATCATTGTTTGTATTCATATTCATTTATTCTGTAATACGCAGAATCATATTCCTTCTTAACCCTGAAATACTTTTTAATAGTGTTTTCAATTTCTTTGTTATGGAGACGGTTTTTTATCTGCCATTCTTTCTTCTGGGTGCTTATAGTTTTATCTATCCGCCACTTAAACAGGTTTTTCTCACATTCTCACCGAGGGCATTAATCGCCTCGATACTGCTGTTTGGCGCTTACTATTTAAACCAACATATTAATACTGCTGAGTTTTTTGCCTTTGAATTGGATCTCATCATCAAAGCATTAATCGGTGTGACCATGACTAATGTGGTCTATTCTCTTGGGCATCGCTTACTCAACTACCCTTCCGTGCGGGTGACTTACCTGGTCAACGCTTCTCTTTTCATCTATCTGGTTCATCATCCATTGACCTTAATTTATGGTGCCTTCGTGACACCACGAATTGACAACAACGGGCTAGGTTTCATACTAGGAATGGCCTTTGTTTGCCTGATTTCGTTTATGTTGTATGAGGTACATCGCCGTATTCCTTTGCTGAAATTCTTATTTTCTGGCAAGCCGCAGCAGCAAACGGCGTAATTAAAGTATTATGCAAATGAATAATGTTATTGCTAATCGATTGATTCATCCGCATACCGTTTTGGTCATAAAACCGCTACACTGTCAGGCCATCATGGAGATGCGGGATGGCAAATGCCTCACTGTGCGCTCTGCTTTCAGAGCAACTATCCTGTTGATTCCTTATCAGGATTTGTTTCACTTGCAGTGACAACAAAAAGAGGAATTGTGATGAGTAAGCAAGAATCTATTGAGAATAATCCCACATCTGAAACTACGCCAGTCACCGAGTTCAGCACTTTGTTGGCCTTGGTTAATCGCCTCAGCGGCGCACTGGACAGCGCGATCACCGGCAAAGATCGCAGTGTATTAGTCAATGAACTTTCACAACTTTCTGTCGATAATCTTCCTGAACAGGAAAAAGCAGTGACCTTTGAAGCCCTGAAAAGAGCTTTGGCTGCACTAAAACGCGACTAGTTTTTCATCCAACGCTCACCCTTGATTCCCCGCTGGGCAATGAAAGGTGAGCGATCTGGCTATATCTCCCTATCCTCTCCAATTTATACCCAAAATAATTCGAGTTGCATGAAGACGGCAAGGGAGAGAATCTCGATGAGCTTACATAAGTAAGTGATTCGGGTGATTGAACATAGCCAACACACCTGCGGCTTGAAGTATGACGGGTATATAGCCTTATTTAACACATTGAATTAGGTCATATCTTCCCATTGCTCGCTCTAAATCTGTGTATAATATTTCGGCCCACCCGCTTTTTCACATCAGGAGATCTCCCACATTGGACGCCATCACTATTAACAGCCTTTTTTTGATTGGCGCAGTGCTGGTGGGAGCCAGTATTTTACTGAGCTCACTCTCTTCACGGTTAGGCATCCCCATTTTGGTCATCTTTCTGGCCATTGGTATGTTGGCAGGCACCGACGGCATCGGTGGGATTGCCTTCGATAACTATCCTGTCGCGTATCTGGTCAGTAACCTGGCATTAGCCGTCATTCTGTTAGACGGCGGCATGCGTACCCGGGCATCTTCCTTTCGTGTCGCATTGTGGCCTGCCCTGTCGCTGGCAACCGTAGGTGTGTTGATTACTGCGGGCCTGACCGGTTTGGCCGCTGCCTGGCTATTTGATTTAGATATCATTCAAGGCTTATTGATTGGTGCGATTATAGGTTCAACTGATGCGGCAGCCGTTTTCTCACTGTTAGGTGGCAAAGGTCTCAACGAGCGAGTCAGTGCCACTCTGGAGATAGAATCAGGCAGTAACGACCCAATGGCCGTATTCTTGACCATTACCCTGATTTCCATGATTTCCGCCGGTGAATCCAGCCTGAGCTGGATGTTTTTGGTGCACCTGATTCAGCAATTTGGTTTGGGCATTATCATCGGATTGGGTGGCGGCAGCTTGCTGTTGTTGCTCATCAACCGGATAGAATTACCCAGCGGTTTATACCCATTACTGGCCGTCAGTGGCGGTATTTTGGTATTTTCACTCACCACCGCGATGAATGGCAGCGGGATTTTGGCGGTCTATCTCTGTGGCCTGATGCTCGGCAACCGCCCCATCCGCAACCGCGCGGGTATTTTACAGACCTTCGATGGGTTGGCATGGCTCAGTCAAATTGGCATGTTTCTGGTATTGGGGTTATTGCTTAACCCAAGTGAGTTGTTGCCGATTGCCATTCCGGCATTAATTCTCTCATTGTGGATGATTCTATTCGCCCGACCACTATCAGTGTTTATCGGCTTACTGCCCTTCCCCAGTTTTAATCTGCGTGAGCGCATCTTTATTTCATGGGTCGGTTTACGCGGTGCCGTTCCGGTTATTCTGGCAGTGTTCCCGATGATGGCCGGTATTCCCCATGCGAATTTATTCTTCAATGTCGCCTTTTTTGTCGTGCTGGTCTCGCTGCTATTACAAGGCACCAGTTTGTCATTTGCTGCGCGCAAAACAAAATTGGTGGTGCCGCCCGCGCTCGCTCCGGTGGCACGGATTGGTTTAGACATTGATAAAAATAACCAGTGGGAGCAGTTTATTTACCAGCTCAGCTCCGATAAGTGGTGTATCGGCGCAGCGTTGCGTGATTTAAAAATGCCGCAGGAAACGCGCATTGCAGCACTGTTTCGTGGCAAAGACTTATTACATCCCAACGGCAATACCCGCTTGAAAGAAGGCGATATTTTGTGCGTTATTGGTCAGGAACATCACTTGCCCGCACTGGGAAAATTATTTAGCCAGTCACCCAGCATCCAGTTGGATGAGCGCTTCTTTGGCGACTTTATTCTCGACGCAGATGCAAAGCTTGATGATATATCTCAGATTTATGGTCTTAATCTGGAACAGGGTGTCGATAAACAACAAACACTCGGTCAGTTCGTGCTCTATCTCTTTGGTGGTGAACCGGTTATTGGTGACCAGATTGAGTGGGATGGCCTGACGTGGACCATTGCCGAAATGGAATCTGACCGAGTGAGCCGGGTCGGGGTTAAAATAGTGACCGATAAAGCCTGATAATTACAGTATTCAGTATTACCATATGGGTGTGCTAACCAACATTTATTAGCCCGGTTAGCACACCACTATTATTATTGCCGCAACAATATCTCATGCTGTCACAACATCTAACTTCTGCCCTGCTTAATTCGGTTAACTAACACAATACCCACACATACCAACACCAGTGCAATAGCATTTTTCCATTCCAAAATACTTTCATTCAGGAAAATAGCCGATAGCACCGCGCCAGAAACCGGGATAAGGAAATTGAATGGGGCCACCATGCCGACCCGATTATATTTAAGCAATAAACTCCAAAGCGCAAACGCTGCGGACGATAACAGCACCAGATAGGCCAGTAGTAATAAAGCCTGCCAGCCAAAATCACTCAAATATCCACCAAACAGATAACCGCCCAGCGTTAAAACTAACCCACCAATGGCTAACTGATAGCCTGTCATTACCGTGGTATCCATAGTTTGTGAAATACGTTTACCATAAATACTGGCGGCAGAAAGGATGAATGCAGCCAACACAACACAACCCTCGCCCATCAGAGAAAAATTGAAGTCCATCAAGCCCGAGCCAAAATTTACCACCATGACCCCGGCAAACCCCAAGGCACATCCAATGATTTTATTGAAGGTCAGTCGGTCATTTTTATAAATATAATGTGCCAACAGGACACTAAAAAAAGTGCCTGTCGCATTCATAATAGAACCTTTAACCCCAGTGGTGTATGCCAGGCCAATATAGAAAAAAACGTACTGCAATGTTGTCTGCGTAAGCCCTAAAATAGCAATCTGCTTATATTGGCTCTTCTTAAGGCGACCAATAGCCTTACCGCTAGCGACAGCAAAAAGCAGTAATACCAAACCTGCCAATAAAAAACGATACCCGGCAAACACCATCTTGCTCGGAATATCATCAGCTGCAATATGAAACAGCGCATAACCATTTTTTATGGCCGGGTAGGCGCTGCCCCACAACAGACAACAAAATGTTGCGACGAGAAAAACAAATTTTTTATTAGTAAAAAGCGGAGGACTGCGGTCCACGTCAGCATCCTTTTTAGACAAAAAATGAAACATTGTTTCGTTATAACCATTTATTGTATAAAAATCTTGTCTAATGTCACTTTTCTCTTAAAAAAATCCCGACAATTCTATTAGCCCGCATCTATAGCTCATCATGAGCCAAAAATCTTTAAACGCGGTACTCTGTTTGTAGAATAAACGTACGATGGCGAAAAAATGAGTGTGCTATTACTGCACTCGCTAAGTCTCGTTCAATGTTTGCACTCATAGATAGAGATCGTGTACGATGTTGTTTTAATTAAATAACTTTGGTTTTTATTATGTTAAAACTCTTTAACGTAAATTTTAATAATATGCCGGAAAGGAAGTTAGACGAGATTTTCTCACTTAGAAAAATAACATTTAAAGATCGACTGGACTGGAAAGTAACCTGTATTGATGGCAAAGAAAGCGACCAATATGATGATGAGAACACTAATTATATATTAGGAACAATAGACGATACTATTGTTTGCAGTGTTCGCTTTATTGATATGAAATATCCAACCATGATTACAGGGCCATTTGCTCCTTATTTTTCTGATGTGAGCTTACCTATTGATGGTTTTATTGAATCCAGCCGATTCTTTGTTGAAAAAGCATTAGCAAGAGATATGGTGGGCAATAACAGCTCCCTTAGTACTGTACTGTTTCTTGCGATGGTGAATTACGCCAGGGATCGTGGGCATAAAGGGATACTCACGGTAGTCAGCCGAGGAATGTTTATACTACTGAAACGCTCAGGTTGGAATATTACGGTATTGAACCAAGGTGAATCAGAGAAAAATGAAGTTATTTATCTTTTACACTTGGGTATTGATAACGATAGCCAGCAACAACTGATAAATAAAATACTGAGAGTACATCAGGTTGAACCAAAAACTCTCGAAACCTGGCCGATGATTGTACCTGGTATTATTAAATAGGTTTAATAAGTTTCAACTCTATGCCAAGCCTTATTGCGTGCTTGGCATTTAAAACACCCAGTTTCCTGACAACATTGCCAATGTGGAATTTAACTGTGCTTCTTTTTATTCCTAATATAATTGAGATTTCGGCATAGGTTTTACCGACGCTGGCCCAGTATAGAATTTCATTTTCCCTCGGCGAGAATATGTCTCGCTCTATTTTCGGGTTTCTATTTTCATTCTTATCACTATTGCTTTGGTAAAGGCCTAACATCTTTTCATGTGTGAGGATAAGTAGCATTTGAATTTTTTCTTTGTTTATTTCAATGCTTTCATCAAAAGAGATACTGTCGTCGCTTCCATTGGAGATATTTAACGTTGCCATATTATTACTATTATCATGGAGTACGAAAGTATAGCCATTAACAATATTATATTCTCGGGCTAACTTAAACACGGCGGAATCCGTCGATTTTTTATTGATAACGGAATTATCGTCCCAGGCAAAAGGGGCGACTTTATCTTTCGCCGTCAATATAACCGGATCAATAAGATGATAACTGTTCTTTTTATATTTCTTTACCCAATCTAATGGATAATTAGAGATAATAGTGGGATGCAGAGGGGTTTTCTTATTCATAACTAAATAAGAATAACGAAGATCACCATAGGCCTTTATTCTGCGTTGAATATAGTTTTTTATATCTTCATTAATACTTTCGTTATCAAAATAGTCAATTATCATAATAGGCCAATTCTACTCTGTGTATAATGTAACAATACAATTTTATCGCCTTGTTTTCAATAGAAAATGCGGTATAACATATCCTCACAAACATTTCTTATATAAAATTGACGCCCGATAAGAGAAAACCTAGACCAAAGTATAGTTTAGATAACTAGACCTAAGGCTAGCTATTATTATACCCCTATGTTAATTAAACTGTTTTTGCTTTGCAGAATTAGATTTTAATATAATAGAACTAGTATCTTAGCGCACTGCCGTTAAGAAAGTTAGTCTGAAAAGAATATATTTTCGCCAACACCAGGGCACTTCAGATTCACCAAGTACAAGTTTCACCCTGCCATCTGGATGTTTTTACATTCAGATGGCCATCAAATCAGATGTCATACCCCTCCTCAACGCATACTCTCTTTCTGAGAAAGATCACCACTGATGATTTTATCGGCGCATCCTGTTGTTTATTTAACCACCTTTCGTCTCAATGGACTCGCGTTGTCGTGCCAAAGAGACTCATCGAGCAAAAAAACCTAAAAAATATTCTTCAAACACATATAAACATTAAACATATTAATGTAATGTGAGTAAAGTTGACTTAAGTCATGTCAGTAACCTAAATAAATCGTATGATAAATAAACGGTTATAATGTTTCCCTGGTGTTGGCCGAATTGGCATCCCTTACCAAATGAGATTGGTAAGGGTTTTTTTTGCCTATTATTTGGACCACAACAGGGTTTATCTAAGATGACGGCTGCATCGCGCGGATAATCACCGCACGGTCAAGATCGGGATTATCGCTTTCAAGTAACTGTTGCCAAATCGCGATGGCTTGCGCGTAGCGTGCATGAGTAAAGTTATCATTGGCTTGCAACATCAACGCCGTGTATTGCAAAGGATCTTTTGCCAGCGCTTGCTGCAACAGGCGATCATAATATCCGTGGTATTACCTATCCTGACACCGTCGAATTGGCACTTAAGCAGTCATTTTGATGCATCCCGGGTGGGCAGTCACAAAGATATCTGGCCTACGCTATATCAGCTTAGTTTGTCAGAAGCACCGTATTACCGAACGGATTGCGGCTTATTGTCTGAAAAATCAGCCCCTCTCTGGTGTCAGGGTTATGACCCTAATCTGATAATCACTCAACATCAGTTTATCGGGTAAAGGGGAGTTCCATCTGTGGACTGATAAAGAGGAATTATTGCTAGCCGCACCTCAGCCGCTGAACGTCGGAGACAGACGAAATAAAAACGCCTTACCAGCTTGTTACGCTGAGAAATGCTGAATGATTATCTGGGGAATGTACTGAAAAGATAAGAAATACGAAGAGAAGATGGCGGAGGAGGAGAGATTCGAACTCTCGAACGGTTACCCGTCGACGGTTTTCAAGACCGTTGCCTTCAGCCACTCGGCCACCCCTCCGCAACGAGCCGAACTATAAACAGAGCTCTGCCGCTTGTAAAGCTTGTTTGTGTTTAATCGGGCAAAAAGCCACCATATGATTATTGAATGATGAATTAATCATCACGATGATGATTCACTGTACAACAGTCGCGCCTCTTGGCTCTCAATGACGTTTCTGTCACTTTGCCGAGCTAAAAGCATAGACTTCTTTGGGAGACAGGCAAATATTTGCTAAATTAGCAGCCGTTTCATTGATGGGATAATTGAGGTTATATGTTGGAGTTTGAAGGACGCACTATTGAGACCGATGCGCAGGGTTACCTGAAAGACAGCGCCGACTGGAGCGAAGCACTGGCCCCAATACTGGCTGAACAAGAGGGCATCACACTCACCGAACCGCACTGGGAAGTGGTGCGCTTTGTGCGTGCGTTTTATCAGGAATTCAATACGTCACCGGCAATCCGTATGCTGGTTAAAGCCATGGCGCAGAAATACGGTGAAGAAAAAGGCAATAGCCGCTATCTCTATCGTCTATTTCCCCAAGGGCCGGCAAAACAAGCCACAAAAAATTGCCGGATTGCCAAAGCCGGTGAAATGTATTTAATGCTAATGAATCAGTCAGGTTGATGGACTAATAGCGAATTTTAAATGTCTCAAATGGAGTGGCTGGATAAGGCTCGGTCAGCAGGCGATCAACCCTCGCCCCGCGTGGTCCGCCCTGCTTAATCCACTCCATCAATTGCTCGACCGCTTGTTGCTCACCATAAGCCACAACCTCTACACTGCCGTCATCACAATTTCTGGCATACCCTGTGACCCCTAGTGCCAGTGCCTGACGTTGTGTGCTATAGCGAAAGCCCACACCTTGAACGACGCCATAAACATAAGCAGCAATGCATACTTTTGCCATATCAGTTCCTCATCTATTGTTACTTTTTCCCATGATGCGCGCTGGCGTTGGCAAAATTACTTTCCGCCGACTCTAACTCTTTAGATAAGAAGTAATTAAGGAATGTTCGTATAACAGCAATGATGGCCAGCTTGATCAATTCCTCCATACTTGGGTTAATTGTGGTCGCCAAGATATCAGCCGCTAATTGGAACTCTAGCGCCAAAGCCAGCCAGGTACCAAAACGCGTTCTCATTAAGTGGAGTATCGACTGATTCTTAAAATTTGTTATTGCAGTGGGCAGTGACTTTACCAACCCGACAAAAACACAAATAACAGACAAGAACTCCAGCAATAGCTGTAATGACTGAGAGAGATAAATGATGATTTCTTTTATGTTTTCCAACGAAATTTACCTCTATTTCTCGCCGTTCTTTTGTTTCAAATGGAACGAAAAACGCGACTGGAAATAGGATTTAAGGTGTTCTTCCATCGAATGAATTTTTTGGTCAATGGTGTTACAAAGAAACTCATCGCTATTCATGGCGTTAACCCGCTGTAACGCAATTAAATCAATTTCTTCTTTTTGCTTTTCGGTGAGTTCTAAGTGAGTTTGCTTATTAGTCATATATGCTATTCCTGCGATGAAGAAAGTTTGAACCAAGAAAGTAATTATAGCTCTATGAATATGTTAGTGAAAAATTTTCGACCTTTCGATTGAATCTGAGAGAGCGGTTGATAACAGGCTAAATTGCCCAAGTGAGAGCGAGCTAGCAAGGCCGTCGTGGTAGTGAGTGGCATGATATTGCTATATCATTGTGACCTTATTTTGATTGATAATAACTTATCAATTTCAACCATTTGATTTTAAAAGAATATTATAATGCGCCTATTTCTTGCTAGAGGACGTGAAAAATCCTTACTTCGTCGCCATCCGTGGATTTTCTCTGGGGCAGTGCAACGCCTTGAAGGCAATGCAAGCGCGGGTGAAACCATCGATATTCTTGATAGCCAGGGAAAATGGCTGGCTCGTGCGGCCTACTCACCTGAGTCACAAATTGTGGCCCGAGTCTGGACGTTCCAACAAGATGAAGTTATCGATAGCGAATTCTTTGTTCGCCGTCTACAGCAGGCGCAGAGCTGGCGTGATTGGTTGGCACAGCGTGATGGTTTGAATGGCTATCGTCTTATTGCCGGTGAATCCGACGGCTTGCCGGGTATTACCATCGACCGTTTCCAAAACTTTCTGGTGTTGCAATTGCTATCGGCAGGTGCTGAACATCAGCGTGCAGCGCTGGTCAGTGCATTACAACAGTGCTATCCAGAATGCTCAATTTATGATCGCTCCGATGTTTCGGTGCGTAAAAAAGAAGGTCTGGAACTGACACAAGGTACTGTCTGGGGCGAGATGCCTCCGGCTCTATTACCTATCACTGAGCACGGTATGAAATTGCTGGTAGATATTCAGCATGGTCATAAGACAGGTTTTTATTTAGACCAGCGAGATAGCCGCCTGGCGGCGCGTAATTATGCCGATGGCCGTCGCGTTCTGAACTGCTTCTCGTATACCGGGGCCTTTGCCGTGGCAGCGCTGATGGGAAATTGCCAACAAGTTATCAGTGTTGATACTTCACAATCCGTGTTGGATATCGCTAAACAAAATGTTGAGCTTAATCAGCTAGATCTAAGTAAAGCCGAATTTATTCGTGATGATGTATTCCAATTGCTGCGCAACTATCGCGCACAAGGGGAAAAGTTTGACATGATCATCATGGATCCACCGAAATTTGTGGAAAATAAAAGCCAACTGGCCAGTGCTTGTCGCGGCTATAAAGATATCAATATGTTAGCGATACAGCTTTTACGCCCTGGCGGCATCTTATTAAGTTTCTCTTGTTCTGGTTTGATGCCTACAGATTTATTCCAGAAAATTTTAGCCGATGCTGCGTTAGATGCAGGCCATGATATACAATTTATAGAGCAGTTCCGTCAGGCAGCGGATCACCCGGTTATCGCAACATACCCTGAAGGTTTGTATCTGAAAGGATTTGCGTGTCGGATAATGTGACTTGAAATGCCCTGCGTTGCCCTCATATATAAAGCAGCGTAATAGTTTCCCAGGAGGTTATCATGATCGCGAGCAAATTCGGTATCGGGCAGCAGGTTCGCCACCGCCTCCACGGCTACTTAGGTGTAGTAATTGATATCGATCCTGAATACTCTCTTGAGCCACCAGCACCAGATGAGGTGGCAAACAATGATACGTTGCGTTTGTCGCCTTGGTATCACGTGGTGATTGAAGATGATGAAGGGCAACCGGTACATACTTATCTGGCAGAGGCACAGCTGACTTATGAAGATATGGATGCCCATCCTGAACAGCCTTCATTAGATGAACTGGCAGCCTCTATCCGCCATCAGTTGCAGGCTCCGCGTCTGCGTAACTAGATGTTAAAATTTCTTGATAAAACCCGGCACCTGGTTGCCGGGTTTTTTATAGGGGATATTCAAGGCTATTGCTGCCAAAAACATTACTCTTTCTCTAATCCTAATCGCGGAATTTCAATTTTAGGGCAGCGATCCATAACAACCTTTAAACCGGCATCTGCGGCTAATGTTGCAGCCTGCTCGTTGATAACACCGATTTGCAGCCACAACACCTTGGCTCCGATAGCAATAGCTTCCTGTGCAACACCATATGCCGCGTCAGCATTGCGGAATACATCTACCATATCAATAGGATAAGGAATATCGGCTAATTCAGCATAAACCTGCTGACCCAATAACGTTTTTCCAGCCAGTTTAGGGCTGACGGGTGTGACCTGATATCCCTGCTCTAACAGATAATTCATCACGCCGTAGCTTGGCCGCGCGGGGTTATCGCTGGCCCCCACTAAAGCAATTGTCTTTACCTGTTGGAGAATGTCAGCAATGTCTTTATCGTGCATTTTTCAGTTCCTCTGATGCGCTAAAAGAATACTCCAATCCATTTGCATCCGGATGGATTTACCAATATTAGGTGACATCTCAGTGTATATCATTCAGAAAACTGCGGATAAACGCTCCCTAATTGATTTGATTTAATAGTTATAGCAGTAATAGCTGTTAGATTGGCTCTTTTATCTTTAGAATTCATTAAGATAACGACGACATATTTATACCGAATATTTCAAAAAGTAAATAAATATGGGCAACCGGAAAGACTTTGACACATAATCTAGCGTGTCTGACAATGTAAGTGGATATCACCCTCAGGAGTAGCACATGAAATTTGGTCTGGTGGTCGCAGGGATTTTGGCCGTTTGCTGTAGTACATCAGCTATAGCCACGACCTTAAAACTTGCTCCGGAAATTGATCTGTTGGTGGTCGATGGCAAAAATATGTCAGGTTCTTTACTCAAAGGGGCTGATAGCCTGGAGCTAAATAGCGGTCAGCATCAAATTCTATTCAAAGTTGCCAAACCTCTCCCAACGGATCCAAAAGTCTTATATTCATCCCCGCCATTAGTGGTGGTGTTCAACACCCGTAATGTCCGGTCAGTGGCGATAAAATTACCCGTAATCGAGACCGAGCGAGATGGTATCAAGTTTTCTAAAAACCCGTCATATCAGCTAATTGGCGATAATGGGCGGCCATTATCGGTACGCCACGATGTATTACATCAGGATAATCTTAATACTGCGGCAACACTTGAAACAGCGATGGCATCTTATAACGTCGGGCAATTCGGTGCTTCGGTTCCCTCTTTTGCTACTATCCCCCCCTCGCCAGTGAGCGCTGTTCCGGGAACCACGATTGCAGTTGCAGGAACGAACTCCCCACAAAAAACCACCAATTTGCAGGGTGAAAATGTGGCAGAACAGATGCTGCAATATTGGTTCTTGCAAGCCGACGCAGACACACAACAACGCTTCTTATTATGGGCTAAAAAACAGCCATTGAAGTAACCAAATAAGCTCAAGCCCGTTCTTAAACATCAGGTTATGCTTGTTTCCTCGCATTTCTTTGCGTTACTGCTATGAACTAAAACACCATTTCAGTAATCTGTCTGCAAACCGCTGGCACTCATACCCTAAATAATTTGAGTTGCAGGAAGGCAGCCAACGCTCATGCAGCTTGAATTATGACGGTTACATTGAAGGAAAAGTTGATGGAACTCACCACCCGCACCATTGCGGCACGCAAGCATATTGCCCTGGTTTCTCATGACCATTGCAAAAAATCTCTGCTCGAATGGGTCATGCAAAACAGAGACCTTTTGTCACAGCACGAACTGTATGCGACTGGCACCACCGGAAACCTGGTACAGAAGGCAACAGGTATTGATGTTCACTGTTTACTCAGTGGCCCTATGGGCGGAGACCAAGAGGTGGGTGCGCTGATATCTGAGAAGAAAATTGATATTTTGATTTTCTTCTGGGATCCACTCAATGCCGTACCACATGACCCTGATGTCAAAGCCCTGCTACGTCTTGCCACAGTCTGGAATATTCCGGTTGCGACTAACCGCTCTACCGCCGACTTCTTAATTGACTCCGCCTTGTTTAGCGGCGAAGTGACTATTGCCATCCCGGATTATGACCGTTACTTACAGCAACGCCTGAAATAATGATGAAACCCGGAGTGATAATATCTCCGGGTTTCATTTCTCACAAAAACGCCCCATATTGGCTAAGGTTTGCGTTGGGTCGGCACCCCTAACTCACTAAGTTGATTAACAAAAATAGAAGGATTAGCGGTATCTTGCAGTAACCAAACTTGATGTTTTGCTCGCGTCATGGCGACATAAAGTAAGCGCCGTTCTTCCGCATCAGGGAAATCTTCAGGGGGCGGTAGCAGCACATCTTCCAAAATTGACTCGCGCACCACTGCAGGGAAACCATCATTTCCCTCATGTAATCCAGCAATAATCACATAATCAGCCTGCTGCCCTTTACTGGCATGGATCGTCATGAAATCAATGGTTAATTTTGGCCAGCGCGTGGTTGCTTTTTGCAATATTTCGGGCCGTAAATGGTGATAACGAGCCAAAATAAGAATGCGCTCATCATCTTTAACAAAGCCACTTAACTTATCCAACAGAGATTCAAGCTGCTCACTCGGCAAGATGACAACCGATTTTTTATTCCCCTGACTCAAGCTATTCAGGGGTTTCTTCAGTTGATAGGGATTCTGCTGAATAAACCGGTTAGCAATCTCACCAATCCGGTCATTAAATCGATAGGTAGTATCCAATGCACATTCTGCGCTTTCACCAAAATTCTGGCTGAAAGCGGTGGTGAGAGAAAGTTCTGCGCCGCTGAAACGGTATATCGCCTGCCAGTCATCACCCACGGCAAACAGGCAGGTCTGCTTATTTTGTTTGCGTAAAGCACTCAGCAGCATGGCACGCTGTGGCGAAATATCCTGAAATTCATCAACCAGAATGTGTTTCCACGGGCTGACAAAACGCCCTTTTTCCAGCAAATTGACGGCTTGATGAATCAGCCCAGAGAAATCAACTGCGCCCTCTTCTTTTAGCGCTGTTTTCCATGCTTTCAATAACGGTGCCATTAGCCGTATACGTTTTTGGAAGAGAGCACGCACTTCTTCATCAGCCTGTTCAATCATTTCAGCCTGACTCCCCCCATGCATGCGCATCAAACCTAACCAGCGCTCAAGTCGCCCGGCTAGCCGGGCTGCGAGCCGCGAATCACGCCAAAATTCGCCATCATCAATATCCCATTCAAGCTCGTCGGTTAACCACTCGCGCCACCCTTTAGCTTGCGCCTTTTTCTCACTACATTGCTGTTGCCAATGTTTGATAAGCAGTGACCGCCTGGCCTGGCTGTCTGATTCCAGTTTGCTTATCACCGGAGTTTTACGGCTACCTTGCTGAATTATTTGCAACGCGAGCGCGTGGAAGGTTTTGGCTTGAATATCATCCACGCCAAGGCGTTGTTTGATGCGGCTGTTCATTTCATCCGCGGCCTGGCGGCCAAAAGCGAGCAGTAAAATCTGCTCAGGCAGAGCTTCATTGCGCCGCAGTAACCAACCCGCGCGAGCAACCAATACAGAAGTTTTACCACTGCCGGCACCAGCCAATATCAATACCGAATCTTCGCCGTTGACGACCGCCCGACTTTGCGACTCATTTAGCGGAGAAGTTTCAACGCTCTGGAAGAAATCCTGATGCTCCTCCAGCATGCGATGAGTCCATTGCTGATTGCGGCGGTCAACACTTCGGTTACCATGCTCCAGCCAGCGCAAGCAAAGCTCATAATCTGCGCGGCAAGAGTCAAATTCGATTAAGCGCTGAACAGGCATCGGCAGCGAGGTAAAAGCCTCACGGATAGATGCTTGCACCTGACTTAACTCGCTGCGTTTAAACCATTTATCCTGCTGCTCAATTCGCTTAATCAGTTCAACTTGTTTATGCAAAACGTCAACACACACCCGGCTCATCTCCTCACTCCATTGTTGCCAGATGCCCAGTAAATGATGATAGAAACGCTGAGTTTCTTGCCATTCGGTGCCATGTAAACGTACAACTTGCTGATTTGGAAGCTCAAACTCCATCTCGCCCCAAACAATACCGCGTTTACATTGAATGTTAACCAACTGGTTAAAAGGAATCAGGTATTGATGTTTATCACCGCATACTTCGATGCCCGCATTGAGCAAACGTACCCGGTTATAGGGGTGCTGAGCCAAATGTTTGCCAAAAGATGTCGCTTTAAGTTCCATATCCGCGCGCCATAACTCGTATTAAGTGAATTGAAATAACATGATGGAGTGTAAATAAAATAATTGAGTTTAAACAACAGGTATCCGATAGTTAACAACGGAAACTAACCGGCGCCATGCGTATAGAATAGATGGCACCTGTTATCACTCATCCGCATTGCGGTTTTTTTATTCAGCTAGGCAGATTAATCACTATGCGTACTGTACTGAATATTCTTAATTTTGTTTTAGGTGGTTTTTTCACCACATTGGGCTGGTTATTGGCAACTGTGGTCAGCGTCATCCTGATTTTCACCTTACCATTAACGCGCTCTTGCTGGGAGATAACCAAGTTATCATTTCTCCCTTATGGCAATGAGGCGATCCATGTCAATGAATTATACCCAGAAAAAAGTAATCCTCTGCTAACCGCGGGTGGTTCTTTGCTGAATATCGTTTGGTTTATTTTATTTGGTTGGTGGTTATGTTTATCACATATTGCAACCGGAATTGTGCAATGTATCACCATAATTGGGATTCCGGTCGGGATTGCCAATTTTAAGATTGCTGCCATCGCGTTATGGCCTGTGGGTCGCCGTGTCGTTTCTGTTGAAATGGCACAACAAGCAAGAATGGCCAATGCTCAACGCCAGTATCAACAACGCTGAATTTTCTGTTTTTAGAGGTTTTTTGTGCTCACTTTCGTCACTGGTTTACGCCGTTATATCTACAATAGCAGCCTGCTTTATCATGTTCGTATATTTATCGCGTTGGTGGGTGTAACGGCGGTTCCGTGGTGGATTGATCAGCCAAAGCTGACAATCCCCTTAACACTGGGTGTCGTGGCCGCAGCATTAACTGATCTTGATGACCGCCTAGCTGGGCGGTTACGTAATCTATTCATTACGCTGATTTGTTTTTTTATCGCATCAGCCTCTATTGAGCTGTTATTTCCTTATCCTTGGTTTTTTGCCCTTGGCCTGACCTTTTCAACCTGTGGCTTTATTCTGCTGGGTACCTTAGGCCAACGTTATGCCACCATCGCCTTTGGCGCATTATTAATTGCCATTTACACCATGTTGGGTACTTCCATGTACCATATTTGGTATCAGCAACCCCTGTTACTGATACTCGGTGCCGTTTGGTATAATGTTCTGACCCTATGTGGACATCTTATTTTTCCTATCCGCCCGTTACAGGATAATCTGGCCCGTTGCTATCAACATCTGGCCCAATATCTTGAGGCAAAAGCTAATCTATTTGACCCTGATATAGAACCTGATGTCAATCAACCACTTATAGATGTAGCAATGGCTAACGGTACATTAGTCTCGACATTGAACCAAGCCAAAACCTCACTTGTTACGCGACTGAAAGGTGATCGCGGTCAGCGTGAAACCCGGCGCACCCTCCACTATTATTTTGTTGCGCAAGATATTCATGAACGCGCCAGTTCATCGCATGTTCAATATCAAGTATTGCGGGAAAAATTTCGCTACAGCGACGTGTTATTCCGCTTTCAACGTCTGCTTAGCATGCAAGCCAGGGCCTGTATGAAGCTATCGCAATCCATTCTGATGAGACAAAAATATCAGCATGACCCGCGTTTCGAACGGGCGTTTACTTTTTTAGATGCTGCATTGGCCCGAGAACTGGCACAGAATGAGAATGTACCACAAGTTAAAGCACTGTCTCATTTGCTCAAAAACCTGCGCGCCATTGATGCCCAGCTGGCTGGCATTGAATCAGAACAAGTATTAGCTGAAGGCCCACAACCTGAAAGTCGCTTATCCGACGATCGTCTCACCGGATGGAGTGATATCAAGCTGCGTATCAGCCGCCATCTGACCCCTCAATCCGCACTCTTCCGACATGCTGTGCGCATGTCCGTTGTACTCTGCGTGGGCTATGCGTTTATTCAGCTTACTGGCATGCGTCATGGTTATTGGATCTTGCTGACCAGCCTTTTTGTCTGCCAGCCCAACTACAATGCGACGAGACGCCGCCTCGCGCTGCGCATTATTGGCACCTTGGCAGGTATCCTTATTGGGCTACCCATCCTTTATTTTGTGCCGTCTATTGAGGGTCAGTTAATCCTGATTGTCATTACTGGCGTACTCTTTTTTGCTTTCCGCAATGTTCAGTATGCTCATGCAACGATGTTCATTACTTTGTTGGTTTTACTCTGTTTTAACTTACTTGGGGAAGGATTTGAGGTTGCCGCACCGCGGGTGTTTGACACGCTACTTGGTTGCGCTATTGCCTGGGTCGCAGTGAGTTTTATCTGGCCTGACTGGAAATTCCGCCAACTTCCTGCCGTGGTTCACAGGACACTAAATGCAAATTGCCGTTATCTGGATGCTATTTTAGTGCAATATTATCAAGGTAAAGATAACAGCTTGCCCTACCGTGTTGCCCGGCGTGATGCACATAATTGCGATGCTGAATTGGCCTCTGTTATTTCAAATATGTCAGCGGAGCCAAAGAATGACAAAGAGACTCAGGAAGCAGCATTTCGTTTACTTTGCCTCAACCACACCATGCTGAGTTATATTTCTGCATTAGGTGCTCACCGTGAAAAACTGACCAATACTGCCACGTTGAATTTACTCGATGATGCTATTTGTTATGTTGAAGGTGCTCTTGAACAAGAACAACCCGACAGTACAAAAATGACACAAGTATTAGCGGGCTTATTAACCCGGCTACAGAGCTGTAATCCTGAGCCGGAGAGCAAAGATCAACTGGTTTTACAACAAATTGGCTTATTGCTCGAATTATTACCTGAGCTTAGTGAACTTAATAAACGCATTGGTCAAGCTGACTAATGAAATCTCGGGCCAGTTTCCATCAATGGCCCTTCTCTATATTGTTTCATATTGCGCGACATCAGCCGGCTGAATGTGCATTTCAAACCATTCAATTAGCTCGCTACGCATCATTAGCGGCAACACCGCACAATGGTGGCCACTTATCGCGCCAGCCAGAGCCAATAATACATTGACGCCTAATGTGCGCCGTAACGTACGTAACTTCAGATAACAACGCTTAGCCCCCTCAAGCTTCAGCTCTGCCGCACTCTGAATACCGACTTTCCATAGTAGCCGTTCGAGGCTGGCACTAAGATTGGGTAAATCCTTCAAACGAACCGGGGGATTTTTTTTACTTAAAACTTCGGATTTAGCCCCTTGATATGACTGTTTTGCAAAGTGGCGCAATGCAAGATCATCGTCCCACAATGCCGAGTCAACCCAATAATAACGCAGTGAAACAGGAAGACCGCGTTTAGCATAAACAAGATTAACCATCCCTCTGGTGCGGAATAAATTTTCAACCAAATCATTAGCACGTAGATACAACTCCCCTTCCGAAACTACGGCAAACATAATGTTATTGGCTAACAGGCCATAACCACCAAATTGTGAGCGGACTGTGATTTGGCCCAAAAAATCAAAACGACACCGAGCCTGCATTATCTTGTTTTCTGATACTTTTTTCATCACTACTCCTTTAGTAAAAATCCTATCCAACGTCCCTTTTTAGTTGCAATAAGTGTAAGAGGAACAGCTAATTAGAAAATACGCAATATGGATAACTGAGCCAAACACAAAATCAACTTTTGCGTATTTACATCGCAATAATGCGAAGCGTCTTGTAAAAATTTAGTTGATCTTCGAACAAACAGTGACTACTGTATATACATACAGGACACCACAGGCGAGGTTCATCATGCGTACTCAATCACTAAAACCTTATAATGCTAATTATCATTCTCTTATTACCCGTGACGCACAGGAAAGAGTTGATGCACCAACCGATAGTGGCCTTATCAGTGAACTTGTGTACAGTGAAAATCAGCCTGCGGTAGCACAATTACTGCTTCCTTTATTACAACAGCTCGGTAAACAGTCCCGGTGGCTCTTGTGGCTGACCCCACAACAGAAATTGAGTCGTTTGTGGTTACAGCAATCAGGTTTACCAATGAGTAAAGTCGTTCAGGCGAGGCAGATCAATCCATTATCCACTGTTGATGCCATGGAAAAGGCGTTGTTGACGGGAAATTACAGTGTTGTTCTTGGATGGCTACCCGAATTGTCAGAAAATGACCGCATTAGATTGCGTATGGCAGCAAAGTTAGGGAATGCTTATGGGTTTGTTATGCGTCCTCTGAATGAGACAAAACTCGATCAAGGACAGTGCGCAACGTTAAAAATTCATTCTTCTTTGTATCATTAAGTAAATTTAGGATTTATCCCATGAATTATTACAATATTTAGGGCTTACTCCTGCAAAATCAGCATAAAGCGAGTCAGAATGCGGCTTGCGGCGGAAAATAAGGTCTAGGAAATACTACATTTCACTGCTAAATCGTTAAAGATTATGCACTATTTCGCTTTTTTTTCAGCCGGTTTATCACATCACACTTGTAACTTTCTCACCACGTTGTAGACTTTACATCGCCAAGGTTGCTCTAAAACGCCAAATTATACTGGCAGCGTGATTAACGGGAGCGTTAAAACCTTGACGAAGAATTTTAACCAAGGGCTTAGCTTTTAAAGCTCATTGCCTATTTGGATGATAACGAGGCGTAAAATGAAAAAGACAGCTATCGCATTAGCAGTGGCACTGGCTGGTTTCGCTACAGTAGCGCAAGCCGCACCGAAAGATAACACCTGGTACACCGGTGGTAAACTGGGCTGGTCTCAGTATCAAAATACTGGCACTGGCGGTATCTATGGCGACCAAGGCAATGACGGTCCAACTCATAAAGACCAATTAGGTGCTGGTGCGTTCTTGGGTTACCAAGCAAACCAATACCTGGGCTTTGAAATGGGATACGACTGGCTTGGCCGTATGCCTTACAAAGGCGACGTTCGTAACGGCGACTTTAAAGCACAAGGCGTTCAACTGGCTGCAAAACTGAGCTACCCAATTGCTCAGGATTTGGACCTGTACACCCGTTTAGGTGGTATGGTTTGGCGTGCAGACTCAAGCGCGTTTGACGCAGCTACTGGCGACCGTCAAAACAACCATGATACCGGTGTTTCTCCACTGGTAGCACTGGGTGCTGAATACGCATGGACCAAAAACTGGGCAACCCGTATGGAATACCAATGGGTTAGCAACATCGGTGATAAAGCTACCGTTGGTGCTCGTCCAGACAACGGCATGCTAAGCGTAGGTGTTTCTTACCGTTTCGGTCAGGAAGATGCAGTAGCTCCAATTGCTCCGGCTCCAGCTCCAGCTCCAGTTGTTGATACCAAGCGTTTCACACTGAAATCTGACGTGCTGTTTGCTTTCAACAAATCAACGTTGAAACCAGAAGGCCAGCAAGCTCTGGACCAACTGTATGCACAACTGAGCTCTATCGATCCTAAAGATGGTTCTGTAGTGGTTCTGGGCTTCGCTGACCGTATCGGCCAACCAGCTCCTAACTTAGCTCTGTCTCAGCGTCGTGCTGACAGCGTGCGTGATTACCTGGTTTCTAAAGGTATCCCTGCTGACAAAATCACCGCTCGCGGTGAAGGCCAAGCTAACCCAGTTACAGGCAACACCTGTGACAACGTGAAACCACGTGCTGCTCTGATTGAGTGCCTGGCACCAGATCGTCGCGTAGAGATCGAAGTTAAAGGCTACAAAGAAGTTGTAACTCAGCCACAGGCTTAAGTTTACTGCTTCCGTAAAAAACCCCGCATTGCGGGGTTTTTTTTATCGTGAAATTAAGAAAATCGAATCAAATCACATTTTCTTAATTTCACTATTTCTGCCGTGTTGATATTGATTCATATCCGTGCGGTTCAAACATCTTTACCAAGAATATCTTGCAAGTCCTGCTTCAACGACGACATCTGATTCTGATACTTCTCTTTACGTTCCGCATCTTCAATTAACTGAACAACTGTCTCTGACAGTGTATTACCTCGACGCCTTGCCAAGGCGGCTAAACGCTGCCACACCAGAAACTCCAGATCGATTGATTTCTTGCGAGTATGTTGATGTTCCGCATTAAAATGGCGCTTACGTCTGGCGCGGATAGTCTGCTTCATCCGGGTAGCGAGCTGCATATTCATATGCGTATCAATCCACTCCAACACCTTCACGGGTTCACTTTCCAACTTCATCAGTTGCTCAACAGCATCCTGAGCCGCACTGTTTTCTATATGACGAGTAATGGCTTCACCTTCACGGTGTTTTTTAACCAAATACGCCCATTTCCAACCGCTTTCCAGATTTTCCAGTTGCTGATATTTCATCGTGAGCTCTTTAGTGACCGTGTAACTTAAGTTAAGCATAACAGTTTTACGCAGAATTTCACCCTACTAAAAGTGCATGCTTAGTTTGTTTTTTGTACGGAATACTGTCGATATCTTACTCCTTGCCCCCAACTGCTACTCTACGTATATGAAGTCTGGTTTATTCTTGTATAATCGCCCTTTCCCTTTTTGACGATTGCATCTATCACTTTGACCAATAACAGACTTGAATGGCAGTCACTGCTGCCGAACACAACGCCATATGAAGCGTTATTTGCTACTGCCTCCCAGTTGGAGCCTGTTTCTTTCGCGGCGATTCAACCCCGGCTTGAAAATGGAATGACACTATTTTGTCATCCACAATCACTGCCGCGTTTTATGTTGATCAAAGCACAGGAAAGTACTGAGTATCTGGCACTGATCGCTCAAGCTGTTAAAGAGCTACAGCCTGAGGCCTCAGCCTTGTTTGGTGGAGACTACCTTGTGCATGGGCACCAGGTCAGCTGGCAACCTGCTCAACGCGGTGATGAGCCATTTGCGGCGATGTCGCGCTGCCTCTATCAGGAATGGGTAGAACCAGAACAGCTGTTTGGCTGTGTCAGATGGCATAAAGATCAAATAACTCTCCAGCCAGGCTTGGTTCATCAAGCTAATGGCGGTGTATTGATCCTGTCGGTACGATCATTACAGGCTCAGCCATTGATGTGGCTACGCCTGAAGCAGATGATAGTTCAGCAACGCTTCGACTGGTTGTCACCTGACGAGACTCGTCCTCTACCGGTACATATTCCCTCAATGCCACTGGATCTGCGTTTGATTCTGATCGGCGATCGTCTTGGCTTGGGTGATTTCCATGATATGGAGCCTGAGCTTGGCGAATTGGCTATTTACGGTGAATTTGAAGTTGAACTGCCGCTAGTCGATATTGATGGCATGACGTTGTGGTGCGGCTATATCAATGCGCTGTTGCAGCAAAAGCAGTTGCCTTCGTTATCCGCCGATGCCTGGCCGGTGCTATTCCGTCAGGCGGTGCGTTACAGCGGCGACCAAGGGAGCCTGCCATTATGCCCGCAATGGCTCACTCGCCAGTTAGCTGAAGCTGCACTCTATGCCGAAGAGGACTCGATTACCGCCAATGCGCTTGAAGTCGCACTAAATGCCCGCGACTGGCGTAATAGCTATCTTGCTGAACGGATGCAAGATGAAATTGAGTTAGGACAAATTCTGGTTGAGACCGAAGGCCAGGTTGTCGGCCAAATTAATGGCCTGTCGGTATTGGAATATCCGGGGCACCCTTATGCTTTCGGTGAACCCGCACGTATCAGCTGCGTTGTTCATTTAGGCGATGGCGAATTTGTTGACGTAGAGCGTAAAGCTGAATTAGGCGGTAACATTCATGCTAAAGGCATGATGATTATGCAAGCGTTCCTGATTTCAGAACTGGAACTTGATCAGCCACTGCCTTTCTCGGCCTCCATTGTTTTTGAGCAATCCTATGGAGAGGTTGATGGCGACAGTGCATCGCTGGCAGAGCTTTGCGCACTGGTCAGTGCCCTATCGCAACAGCCTATCAATCAACAAATCGCCGTGACAGGTTCAGTTGACCAATTTGGCAACGTGCAACCTATTGGTGGTGTGAATGAAAAGATTGAAGGCTTCTTCGAAGCTTGCCAACGTCGTGGGCTTACAGGCAGTCAGGGCGTTATTTTACCGGCCACTAATGTCCGTCATTTATGCTTGAATCAAGCGGTGATTGAGGCGGTACAGCAAGGTCAGTTCCATTTGTGGGCTGTAGATACAGTCGCTGAAGCATTACCTTTGCTTACGGGTATGGCTTATGCTGATGAGCAACAACCTAGCTTATTAGGTATAATTCAAGAGCGAATCTCACAAGTAAATCCGCAGGACAGACGCCGTTGGCCTTGGCCATTACGCTGGCTCAACTGGTTCAACCAGGGCTGATCGGACTTGCTCAGCGTACAGCTGTACGCTATTCTGCGCACTTCATCAAAATAAGGCTTACTGAGAACATGGTAGATAAACGCGAATCCTATACAAAAGAAGACCTTGAAGCATCAGGCCGTGGCGAACTGTTTGGCGCTGGCGGGCCACCATTGCCAGCAGGCAATATGTTAATGATGGACCGTGTCGTTAAAATGACAGAAGACGGCGGTACCTATGGCAAAGGTTATGTGGAAGCGGAACTGGATATAAATCCGGATCTATGGTTCTTCGGTTGCCACTTTATCGGCGACCCGGTAATGCCTGGCTGCCTGGGCCTTGATGCCATGTGGCAGTTAGTTGGTTTCTATCTTGGCTGGTTGGGTGGCGAAGGCAAAGGCCGCGCACTCGGCGTCGGTGAAGTTAAATTCACCGGGCAAGTCCTGCCAGATGCCAAAAAAGTAACATACCGTATTAATTTTAAACGCATTATTATGCGTAAATTGATTATGGGTGTGGCTGACGGTGAAGTGCTGGTAGATGGCAAAGTGATTTATACCGCCACCGATTTAAAAGTAGGCCTGTTTAAAGACACCAACGCCTTCTAATATTTAGACCCGTTTTCCCGTGCAGGGGCGGTTAACTCCCCTGCACATTAACTATGATGCCAATGAACTATTACTATGATGCCAATGGCATTTTTTTTTAACACTAGTCACTATAATAAATGTAGCGACTAGATTACATTTAGTTTTGACGCAGCTCGCTATGCCCACAAAAATCATCCGAGGAGTGGTATGCAAAGAACTCGCCTGCAAGATATGCCCTGCCCGGTGGCCCGTTCTCTTGAACGGGTAGGAGAATGGTGGAGCATACTGATTATCCGTGATGCCTTTCAAGGGCTCACGCGGTTTGATGAATTTCAGCAAAGTTTGCAGCTTTCTCCCACCATCCTTACCCGCCGCCTCAAATATTTAGTGGAAAGCGGTATCCTGGAGAAACAGCTCTATCATGCTCGCCCCGCCCGCTATGAATACTTATTGACGGAGCGCGGCAATGATTTCTTCCCAGTGATTGCAGCCCTGTTTCACTGGGGTAATCAGCATTTTGCGCCAGACGGCCCCGCAGTCATACTCACCGATCGCCGTACCGGTACTCCGGTCGAACCAATTTTGCTGAACAATACCACTCAGCAACCTATTCGCGCAGAGGATGTCACTATCGCGGCAGGCTCGGTCAGGAGCGATATAATTAATAAACGGTTGGCATTGATGCATGAGAAAAATGTAGCCAATGTCAGGTATTCCCCCCATTCAATTGAGTCTTCAAAGGAAAAATAATGAACATGCGCCGTGTAGTAATTACAGGAATGGGTGTGGTTTCCCCATTAGGCTGCGGTATCGATATGGTGTGGCAACGCCTGCTAGCAGGGCAATCGGGTATCCGTGTTCTGCCAGATGAAATTGTCGGTGATTTGTCGGCAAAAATTGGGGGACAAGTGCCAACACTCGCAGCAGATCCAGAAGCAGGCTTCGATCCAGATAAAGCTGTTGCGCCAAAAGATCAAAAGAAAATGGATCGCTTTATTGAATTTGCCATGGCCGCTGCAGATGAAGCCATTGCCCATGCTGGCTGGCAAGCCGATAATGCCGAGAAACAAGAGCGCACTGCGACCATTATTGGTTCTGGTATTGGCGGTTTCCCATCGATTGCAAATGCAGTACGTACCACGGATAGCCGTGGGCCAAAACGGCTGTCACCTTTTACCGTCCCCTCATTTTTGGTGAATCTGGCCGCAGGTCATGTTTCCATTAAACATCATTTCAAAGGGCCGATTGGTGCGCCGGTGACTGCTTGTGCGGCCGGTGTTCAAGCCATCGGCGATGCAGTTCGTCTTATCCGCAATGATGAAGCTGATGTTGCATTATGTGGCGGCGCTGAAGCTGCAATCGATAAAGTCAGCCTGGCTGGCTTTGCGGCTGCACGTGCATTATCAACCGGTTCTAATGATGCTCCTGAAAAAGCGTCTCGCCCCTTCGACAGTGCCCGTGATGGCTTTGTGATGGGTGAAGGTGCTGGCTTACTGGTGATTGAAGAACTGGAACATGCTTTGGCGCGTGGCGCAAAACCCTTAGCCGAGATTGTCGGCTACGGTACCAGTGCCGATGCATATCATATGACCTCCGGTGCCGAAGACGGTGATGGAGCATACCGTGCCATGAAGATTGCGTTACGCCAGGCAGGTATTACACCCGCACAGGTTCAGCATCTCAATGCTCATGCGACCTCAACGCCAGTAGGCGATCTCGGCGAAATTAATGCCATTAAACACTTGTTTGGCGAAGGTGATACCTTAGCAGTTACATCGACTAAGTCAGCGACTGGTCACTTGTTGGGGGCTGCTGGCGGATTGGAAACGATTTTCACCGTGCTGGCATTGCGCGATCAAATCGTACCCGCAACATTGAATCTGGAAAACCTGGACCCAGCCGCCACCGGGCTGAAGGTGATAGCAGGTAAAGCACAGCCTCATGAAATGACTTATGCACTTTCGAATGGTTTTGGTTTTGGCGGGGTGAATGCGAGTATCTTACTAAAACGTTGGGTTGATTAAAGTAACCAATAACCTCCGCATAAAGCGGAGGTTATCCCTTAGTCTGACAGAGAGCCGCTTAAGCGGTCACAGCCCTGTCCTCCATGGCTTGTCGCCAACCTCCTAACCAATGCGATCTGGCGTCTAAAGCTTGATAGGGGCAAATTTCCCTTGAACGCCCTGAAATACCTGCTTGATAACCACGTGACAACGCTCTTTCCAAGCGATCTCTTTTCTGTCTCTTCATGCCTCGTTTCCCTCATCTTTCGGTCTGGTGGAAAGAAAACAGTGACTACTTTATGTTCAGTCACAGTTAAGTGATAGACCTTAGGAAACAGAAAAGCAATGCGCAAAATTCACGCCAATGTCATATTTGTGAGCTATGCCCGCTGAATTTGCTAAGTGATTGATTTGGGGTGAATGGTTTTAACTGATTGATATACAATAAAAATCCTCTTTCACGATAAATTTATAATTATCGATGAAAGAGGATTAGACAGATTTGGAACAAAATATGACTTAAATCACCGTAACTGGGCAGCTATCGACTTGGCCTCTTGCTGCCAACCTTCAGCCAAAGTACGAATCAGTGCATCATAACCATCTTCACCCTGTTTAAGCTCTAAATCGAACGGCTGTTTAATCAGTTGCCCCTGACGTTTGAGTATCCAAACACCACGGATGATGGCACGCCCATCATAGCGGCCATGGAACCCGGTGACAGTAACATTCAGGACATCCTGATCGCTATCGAGTGGTTGTGAGGAAACCAACCAGCCCGGCAGCGCATTGCTCAGATTAGTGACCAAGGTTTGCTGCAACTGTTGATCCAATGGGCTTGCCCAGAGGTTGTTGCTGGCAATCACGTATTGCACATCGTTGGTTTGATATACCACACCGGCCGCCGCCAGATAATCCGCTACACCAACATGCTCAACCCACAATTGCCTTGATGCAACACTACTCGTCGCGCCAGCAGGCGCACTGAGTGCTGGCAACTGATAATACGTTTTGCTGGGTGTGCTGCTGCAAGCACTGAGTAACAGCGCTGCGATAACTGCCATCCATTTCATCATTTTTTGGCCTTCTTAGGCTGAGGATCCTGACTTCCTGCCGCTTCAAATACCAGCGCGTTGCTCTTTTCATTCAGCGTCCGCAACACCGGTTGTAATTCACGCAACACCTGATCTAACCGCTGCATATCACCCACCATTTTATTGTAGGCCGGTGAACCAGGCTGGAAACCTTTCATACTACGATTCAATTCATTCAAAGTTTTTTGTAGATCTTTCGGTAAATCCTGCATTGCCGGGCTGGCGGTGAGTGCCGTCAGTGATTCCAGAGTTTTCTGGGTTTCACGCATGGTTTTCTGACTTTCAGCCAGTGTTTTGGTGACTTCTGTGACCATTGGATCCAGCGGCAGACTATTGATCTTATCCAGTGTTTGCATCACTTTTTGCTGAATCTGCGCTAAACCACCGCTGACGGTTGGCAGCAAAGGATAGCCCGCCACTTCCAATGGCCCTTTCCACGGTTTGGCGTCCGGGTAAAAATCCAGATCGACAAACAGTGCGCCGGTCAACAAGTTGCCTGATTTCAGCGAGGCACGTAGACCGCGTTCTTTGGCCGTTTTCAGTATTTTTTCAAAATTAGCATCTGGGCCTAAGTCCTCGCGGAAACGGCCAGGCTCAATGCGAATTAACACCGGAATCCGAAAGTCATTATCAACGCGTTGCCTTATCCCTTCAGCGAAGAAAGGCACATCTCCGACAGTCCCGATACGAATCCCCCGGAATTCAACCGGTGCTCCAGCTTGTAAGCCACGCACCGAATCAGAGAAGAACAGCAAGAAATCTTCATGTTCGGTGTACAACGAATTTTGAATGCTACTGCGGTTATCAAACAGTTTGAACTCCGCCTTCGCTTCGGTAATTTGCTTACCCGGATCTAAACCGTCAGGCACATCAAAGCTGACGCCGCCACTGAATAAAGTCGCCAGAGAGGCCATTTCGACACGCATCCCTTGCGAGGAGAGATCTACCGCCACCCCACTGTCTTTCCAAAAACGCACATTACTGGTGACCAGGCTGTCATAAGGCGCGCCAATGAATAGCTGATAACGCATCAGACGTGATTTCGCATCAAAAGCACTGGTTTCCACTGAGCCCACACGATAGCCACGGAACAACACGGGATCGCCAGCATTCAGCTGCCCGGCTTGCTCACTGTCAAGTATGATGCGCAGCCCTTTGGCATCCGGCGAGGCAAGTGGTGGGGAATCCAATAATGCGAACTCATTTAATGGCTTACCTTTACCACCAGGTTGCAGTTCAATGTAAGCCCCTGATAGCAAAGTTCCCAAGCCGGAAACACCTTCACGGCCAATCTGCGGCTTGACCACCCAGAAAACGGTATCGCTGTGTAGCAAGGTATTCATGCCGGAATTCAACCGCGCCTTCACAATAACATGGTTGAGATCTTCACTTAACGTGACCTGCTCAACGATGCCAACATCAACACTGCGGCTCTTTATTTTGGTTTTACCCGCTTCAATGCCTTCAGCGTTCAAAGTGGTCATAACCACCTGCGGCCCCTGATGGCTAAAGTGATAAAACAGTATCCATGCGCCAATCAGCGCAGTGACAATCGGGATGATCCACACTGGGGACCACCGCTTGATTTTTTCAATTTCTGCCACACCTTGGCTGGGATTATTGTCCGTCACCTTGCGGCTCCTTTTGGGTTGTTTCACTTATCCGATCCCAGGTTAAACGGGGATCGAAGGTTAATGCAGCAAACATGGTCAGGATAACCACCATGGCAAATAGCAGGGCACCAATCGCCGGATAGATACTCATCAGTTGCCCAATACGTACCAATGACGACAGCACCGCGATAACAAAAACATCAATCATTGACCAGCGGCCAACGAACTCCACTATTTCATAAATAAAATGCATCCGTTCAGTATCGGTATTACCTTTGCCTTTTGCATCCCAACATAACCAACCGATCGCTAGCATTTTTAATGATGGCACCATAATACTGGCAATAAAAATTACCATTGCCACCGGATAAGAGCCTTCACTCCACAAGAAAATCACCCCTGCCATGATGGTGGAGTTCATCTGATTCCCCAAACTTTCAGTAATCATTATGGGCATCAGGTTGGCTGGGATATATAACATGATTGACGTGACTAATAGTGCCATTGTCCACTGGAGGCTATTGCGCCGACGGATATAGCCATGAGTATGGCAGCGAGGGCATTCCACCAGGTCTTGTGGCAAAATAGCCGTACAGCACGCGCAAGAGCGCAGACCCTGGCGCAAACCGGTTCGACCCGCAATCAGTGGGTAAGGTAAAGCCGGTGCAGGGGCGATATCCTGCCACATCCAATGGCGGTCAACACATTGGAAAGCACGCACCTGCAATAAACAGAATAAGCAATAAGGGACAAAACTGCTGCCAATGCCGATTTCGCCATACGCCATTAGCTTAACAAAACTGACCAGCACACCGGCGAGGAAAATCTCGACCATGCACCAGGTTTTAAATTGGAAAAGTGCTTTTGCTATCAGTGCCTTCCAGCGGTGCGGCATACGCACTCGCAGACAAAGCAAAATGATGGCCACCATACAGAAAGCCGGAATCAACTGAACCAAAACCATAAATAACGTTGCCATGCTGGCATAGTCATCTGCCACCATCACTTGGGGTATTTGGATCAGGGTAATTTCGCTGGTGATCCCCGCCACACGCATATTGACGAAGGGGAACATATTAGCCAGCAACAGCATAAAGAGTGCGCTGATAGCATAACCCACCGGGCGCTTACGTGGTTCGTCCCACCGCGCGGTCAGTGTGGTTTTACAGCGCGGACATACCGCTTTGGTGCCATAAGGCAAGGAGGGTAAGGCCACTGACATGTCGCACTGCCGGCACAGGATAACGTTCCCTGACTGCCCTGTGTGCTCGCCGTGCTCAGGCTGAATTACAGAACACAATATCGAATCCCTCACGGCTGATCCCTTTTATATAAAGGGGATTGAACACCGTTCTATCAAGTAACTTACTATAACAATAGACATAATATCATCATAAAGTAGGATATCACGTCACCTGACAGAACGGTGTGAACACGTTTTAGCCGTTTTTCTGAGCTTCCAGCTCTTCCCAACGACTAAACGCCACTTCTAATGCCTGTTCCGTATCGGCTAATGCCTTCAAAACCTGTTGTGTTTCTTCGTGTGGACGGGAGAAGAAATCAGCATGGCTAACCTCAGCCTGTAACTTACCGATTTCATGTTCCAGTTTTTCTAATTGCTGCGGTAACTGATCCAACTCACGTTGCAAGTTATAGCTCAGTTTGCCAGGGCGTTTTGCCGCTGGAGTCGTGCTTTTTACCGGTGCAGCCACTTTGGTTTCTTCAACTTTTGGCGCCACTTGACGAGTAGGTTTCGCCTCGGCGCGCTGCTGATGAGCATCATAATAGCCGCCGACGAAGCTGCTGATTTGACCATTACCTTCAAAGATCCAGCACTCTGTTACCGAGTTATCAACGAATTGACGGTCATGGCTAACCAACAATACTGTACCCTGATAGCTATCAACCATTTCTTCCAACAACTCCAGTGTTTCTACATCCAGATCATTGGTCGGTTCATCGAGGATCAGCAAGTTACTTGGCTTAAGGAATAATTTAGCCAATAACAGACGGTTACGCTCACCACCAGACAACGCTTTTACCGGGGTCATAGCGCGTTTCGGGTGGAACAAGAAGTCTTGCAGGTAGCCCAGAACATGGCGTGAACGACCATTGACCATCACTTCTTGCTTACCTTCAGCCAGGTTATCCATCACCGTGCGCTCTGGATCAAGTTCTGCACGATGCTGGTCAAAATAGGCTACTTCCAGTTTGGTACCGCAATGGACTTTACCGCTATCGGCTTTAAGCTGACCGAGCATCAGTTTCAGCAAGGTGGTTTTACCGCAACCATTCGGCCCCACCAGCGCAATTTTGTCACCGCGCTGTACTTGAGCGGTGAAATCTTTCACCAAAACTTTGCCACCGACCTGATAATTAACATTTTCCAGATCGAAGACAATTTTGCCTGAACGCACGGTTTCTTCCACTTGCATCTTGGCCGTACCCATCACTTCACGGCGTTGTGAACGCTCCATACGCAGTGCTTTCAGGGCGCGAACACGGCCCTCATTACGGGTACGTCGTGCTTTGATGCCTTGGCGGATCCACACTTCTTCTTGCGCCAGTTTGCGGTCAAATTCAGCGTTTTGCAGCTCTTCGACCCGCAGCGCTTCTTCTTTGCTGGCAAGATACAGTTCGTAATTACCTGGCCATGACACCAATTTACCGCGGTCCAGATCGACAATGCGTGTTGCCATCGCACGAATAAAGGAACGGTCATGAGAAATAAAGACAATGCTGCCTTGGAATTCTTTCAGGAAGCCTTCCAGCCAGTTAATAGTTTCAATATCTAAATGGTTGGTCGGTTCATCCAGCAACAGCACTTTTGGCGAGCTAACCAGTGCGCGACCTAATGCCGCTTTACGCAACCAACCGCCAGACAGTGAGGAAAGCTCGGCATCTGCATTCAGACCCAACTGTTTCAGCACTTCCTGAATGCGGCTATCTAATTGCCATAAACCCTGGTGATCCAGAATTTCCTGCAATGCCGCCAGACGATTGAGGTTTTTTTCGCTCGGATCAAGTTCAACCTGATGCAGCGTGGCATGGTAAGCCTTCAAATGCTCGGCTTGCTCCTGAACACCTTCCGCGACAAAGTCAAACACCGTACCGGCCACATTACGCGGTGGATCTTGTTGCAAACGCGCGACAATTAAATCCTGCTCATAAATGAGCCGACCATCATCCAAAGGCACTTCTTTACTCAGAATTTTCAGCAAGGTGGATTTGCCCGCGCCATTGCGGCCCACCAGACAAACACGTTCGTTTGCCTCAATATGCAATTCAGTATTATCTAATAAAGGTGCATCGCTGAACGACAGCCAGGCACCGGACATGCTAATTAACGACATAGTTTCTACTTTTCCTCGTGGCTGTGAGTCACCAGCCAACAGTTGTGGATTTGACGATTGCGGGCAAAGTCTTCAGATTGTGTTTGCGCAGTGATCTCTTTCGCTTCCAATCCCAACGCCTTTATCCCGTCCAAATCCATCTGGAAACCGCGCTTATTGTTTGAGAACATGATTGTTCCCTTACGGCGCAGTAACCGTTTAAGTTCTTTCATCAGCACTAAATGATCGCGTTGAACATCAAAGGTGGTCTCCATACGCTTGGAGTTGGAGAAGGTCGGTGGATCAATGAAGATCACATCGAATTGCTCATCGGTGTTACTCAGCCAGGAGAGGCAATCGGCCTGAATCAAGCGGTGCTGCTGGCCGGTTAAACCATTTGCTCGCAGGTTTTTCTCCGCCCATTCCAAATAGGTGCGCGACATATCAACTGTAGTGGTACTGCGCGCGCCCCCCAGACCCGCATGAACACTGGCAGTACCGGTATAAGCGAACAGGTTAAGGAAGTCTTTACCCTGGCTCATTTTACCCAGCATCTGGCGGGCAATACGGTGGTCAAGGAACAAACCAGTATCGAGATAATCAGTCAGGTTAACCCATAACTTGGCATTATATTCACTCACCAGCAGGAACTCGCCTTTCTGCGCCAATTTCTCGTATTGGTTTTTTGCCTTTCTGCCGTTCGCGAGTTTTCAATACCAACTGGTTAGAAGGCAAATTCAACACCGCCAAAGTGGCATTAATCACATCAAACAGACGCTGACGCGCTTTTTGTGCATCAATCGTTTTCGGCGGCGCGTATTCCTGCACCACCACTTTGCTGCCATAACGATCGACCGCGACGTTGTAATCCGGTAAGTCAGCATCATACAAGCGGTAACATTCAATGCCCTGCTGCTTGGCCCACTTATCCAGCTTTTTCACATTCTTACGCAGACGGTTAGCATAATCCTCAGCCACCTGAACGCCCGTCGCACCTTGTGGATTTGCCGCTAATTGGTAGTTTTTCTGCACACAATCCAGCGGGCCATTCTTGGCTTTGAATTCGCGCTCTGCGCGCAATTGCAAACAGCTCAGTAATTCCGGCGAGGCACTGAACAGGGATAAACGCCAGCCACCAAATGACGCTTTCATGATGCGACCGAGCATATTATGCAACGCAATCAATGCTGGCTCACTGTCCAACCGCTCACCGTAAGGTGGATTACTGATAACCGTGCCTACAGGCCCTTCCGGTAATGGGTTCACCAATTTGCTGACATCATTGGCATTAAAGGTAATCAGTTCTGCTACCCCAGCGCGACGGGCATTGGCTCGAGCCATCTCAATCACCCGCCGATCAATATCAGAACCAAAGAAGCGAGAGGTCGTCTCCTGCAAACCACGGCGCGCACGAACTTGCGCTTCGGTGGTTAATTCACGCCACAGCTCTTCGTTAAAAGCATTCCAGGCGGTAAAGCCCCAATGCTCACGATGCAGCCCCGGGGCGCGGTCAGATGCCATCATGGCAGCTTCAATCAGCAATGTACCGGAACCACACATCGGATCGACCATCGGTGTGCCCAACTGCCAGCCAGAACGTTGAATAATCGCCGCAGCCAAATTTTCTTTCAGCGGTGCCTGACCGGTAAGGTCACGATAGCCGCGCTGATGCAGACCTTCACCACTGAGATCAAGTGCCACACTGGCCATATCGCGTTGCAGGAACACATTCACCCGGATATCCGGCTGTTGTTTAGCTACAGTTGGGCGCTGATCCAGCTTACGAGTAAAGCTATCAACGATGGCATCTTTAACTTTTAATGCCCCATACTGGCTATTGCGGATTTCGTCATTCACGCCGCTAAAATGCACGGCAAAGGTTTTATCCACACCAAAAATTGATGGCCAATCAATCGCCTGCACCCCAAGGTACAAATCTAAATCGCTGTAAACTTTAAAATCATTGAGCGGTAACAAAATGCGCGAAGCCAAACGGCTCCACAGCAGGCTTTGGTACATGAGTCGATCGTCGCCCTGAAAATGTACCCCGCCCTGCACTATTTTACAGTCGTGAGCGCCCAACGCTTCGAGTTCGCTTTTTAACAGTTCTTCCAGTCCACGCGCCGTGCTGGCAAACAGAGAGTTCATATCGCACTATCACCAAAAAGAAAATTGTTGCGCATTATAGCTAATCCCAGCAGCTTGTCATAAAGTTGCTCCCTCTTATTTAATACTCGCACGGAGGCAATGGTGATTACCCTCTCCCGACTTTATGTTCATCCGGTAAAATCCATGCGCGGCTTGCAGCTTTCTCATGCACAAGTCAGCAGCAGTGGATTAGCCTTTGACCGCGTATTTATGATTACCGAACCGGATGGCACTTTTATTACTGCGCGCCAATATCCGAAGATGGTGATGTTTACCCCCGCCTTAATGTCAGACGGTTTATATCTCACAGCCCCTGACGGCGAGAGTGCCAGTATCCGCTTTAATGATTTTTTAGCCAATGCCGAACCAACAGAAGTTTGGGGGAATCATTTTACCGCGCTAATTGCCCCTGCTGCTATCAACAACTGGCTCAGTGGTTATTTTCAAAGAGAAGTACAATTACGCTGGCTGGGGCCAGAATTAACCCGGCGGGTAAAACCCATGCCGGAAATTCCGCTGTCATTCGCGGATGGTTTCCCTTATCTGCTAATTAACGAAGCTTCATTTAAAGAGTTGCAACAACGCTGCCCCGGCAGTATTAAGCTAGAACAGTTTCGCCCTAATTTACTGGTGACCGGTGCCAGTGCATTCGCTGAAGACAGTTGGCAAGTTATCCGAGTGGGCGATATTACTTTTGATTTGGTTAAGCCATGTAGCCGTTGCGTATTAACCACGGTCAGTGTTGAACGCGGTCGCAAGCATCCAACCGGCGAGCCATTACAAACACTACAGACATTCCGAACCGCCGAGAATGGCGATATCGATTTTGGTCAGAATATGGTGGCCAGGAACAGCGGTATTATTCGGGTTGGGGATGAAGTAGAAGTTCTGTCAACTAAGCCACCGCGCCCTTATGGCGCTGGAGCGGTAGTTGAAAGCCTTGCGGCACCAGAGGATAAATCCAAAGCCGTAGCCATTGAATATAATGGCATTCGCTTTAACGGGAATAATCAGCAGGTATTATTGGAGCAGTTGGAGCAACAAAATATCCGCATTCCTTACTCGTGCCGGGCAGGAATATGTGGCAGTTGCAGAATTACGTTAATCAATGGCGAGGTCGCACCGTTAAAACAAAGTGCTATTGGAAATGACGGAACGATTCTTTGTTGCAGTTGCATACCTAAAGGAGATATTACGCTTAGCGGTAAATAAGCTGCAATTGATTAACTAAACCGCCCGGTCAAGATTAAAGGCCGGTGCGGTATAAGGTTTCTCGATAACCAATGGTATTAAGCGGTCATTCATTATCTTTATCGCATCGCCCAATACTAACTGACGCCCGGCTAATACTACCTGGGATTGTGCTAATAAACACAAACTGGCAGTGTCACCAGACTCAACCACTAACAAACTAATATCTTCACCGGTCTCCAATACTTTTACTGTCGCCAGCTCTGCATTTTGTGGCAGCCACGTTTTAGGTTGTTGTGCAAAATACCAGCTTTTGGGCATTAATGGTTTAAGAAAACGAAAAGCAACCAACGCATTTAATATCAATTCCGAACGTTGCTCATGCCCCATTTTAATTTGGCGGCATTGATCTTCAAACTCAAAATAAAGCGCTGCATCGTCGACACAAAATGCAGACTCATCAAATGCATCAGGGGTTAACATTTTAGACGGGAAGCGCGAGCGAAATATCATACCATTGGCTAAATCCAACATAAGTCGGTCATGTTCGGTATCAAAATACCAACGCCATTTATCGTCTGGTTTAATCCGCATATTTTACCCTTCCCGCCACGCTCACCAACATTATTGACTCAAGAATTGAGTTCTCACCCATCAAATTGCACTTAATCGTATATACCCGTCATACTTCAAGCTGCATGTTCGTTGGCTGCTTTCGTTCACCCGAATCACTTACCTGAGTAAGCTCATCGGAATTTACTCAGTTGCCGCCTTCCTGCAACTCAAATTATTTAGGGTATAAGGCTTTTGATGTATATTTAATCCATTGGGGTAAAATATAGACGAGCCGGAGGAATAAATAAACCCCCCGGCCAATAATGAAGATAAATAATTAGATATGAGTAACGATATTCTTAATCAAACCTGGCCCACGGAAGATAAATCCGGAATAAATTTGAATCAATGAAGCTCCCGCAGCCATTTTTTCTCGCGCAGCCGTGACTGAGTCAATTCCACCCACCCCGATAATAGGTAAGCGGCCTTGCAGCTCTTGCGATAAACGGCGAATCACTTCAGTACTACGTAATTGCAATGGACGGCCACTTAACCCACCGGCTTGTTCGCAATAATTTAATCCCTGAATGAGAGAACGATCTAAAGTGGTATTAGTAGCAATAACGCCATCTATATTATGGCGAACCAAACTGTCCGCTATTTGGATCAATTCTTCTTCAGTAAGATCCGGGGCGATCTTTACCGCCACCGGAACATACTTATGATGACGCTGATGTAATTCAGTTTGTTTATTTTTAATTGCTGCTAATAAATCATCCAGCGCTTCACCATACTGTAAAGATCGTAATCCTGGGGTGTTGGGTGATGAAATATTAATCGCGATATATCCGGCGTAAGGATAAACTTTATCCATACAAATCAAGTAATCTTCTTTGCCTTGTTCTACCGGCGTATCTTTATTCTTGCCAATATTAATACCTAAAATACCGCCAAAATGTGATTTCTTGACGTTTTCAATTAAGTTATCAACCCCATGATTATTAAAGCCCATACGATTGATCAAGCCTTCAGCCTCGACGATCCTAAACAATCTTGGTTTATCATTTCCTGACTGTGGCTTTGGTGTTACCGTTCCGACTTCAATAAAACCAAATCCCATCGCGCCAAGAGCATCAATACACTCGCCGTCTTTATCCAAACCCGCAGCCAAACCTAATGGATTCTTGAATGACAGGCCCATACAGCTTACAGGTTTGGTTGGCACTGATTGGCTAACCAAAAATTGAAGCGGTGTGCCGGTAAGACGTTTTAGCTGGCGAAAAGTGAATTCATGGGCACGTTCTGGATCAAGCTGAAATAGTGCTTTTTTAACGAGTGGATAATACATGTAATCTCCTGAGCGAGCGGTGACTAGCCGTTGATGCGGGAATGGTAAATTCATCTCTCAGGAAAGTAAACGTTTGCGACGTAAAGCCATGCAAAGACTGAAGGTATTTCAGGGGATAAAAAAGCAGAGAGCATCGCTGCCCTCTGTTTATCATGCAAACAACCTATTTATGCGGCCAATGCTTTGGTTATCTTTTCGTATAAATCACCGGATAAATTATCCAATTTTTTCAATTGTTCCAAAGCCTGGCGCATCAACGTTTGACGACCTGAGTCATAGCGTTTCAAACGAATCAAGGGTTCAATCAAACGAGCGGCAACCTGCGGGTTACGGGTATTCAAATCACTGAGTATTTCGACCAGGAATTGATAGCCGCTGCCGTCAGTAGCATGGAATGCCGCCGGGTTACCGGAGGCAAAACTACCAATCAACGAACGAGTACGGTTGGGATTACTCAAACTAAATGCCGGATGTTTAAGCAAGGCTCGTACTTGCGCCAAAACATCCACCGCCGGGCTGGTGGCTTGCAACGCAAACCATTTATCCATCACCAAACCATCATGACTCCAACGCACATCAAACGCCGCCAGTAATTCATCACGGCAAGGCAACTGGGCAGCAACTGCGGCTGCTAATGCTGCCAGCGAATCAGTCATGTTGTCAGCTTGATGATATTGAGAAGACACAAGCTTATTTGCAAACTCAGCATCACCAAACGCCAAATAATTCAGACAGGTATTGCGTAACGCCCGCTTGGCAATATCACTGTGTTCAATACGATATTCAGGAGTTATATTCGCCACATAGACGGCCAATAATTCGTCCGATAACTCATTTGCCAGACAGCGGGTAATAGCCTCATGTACCGCACTGATAGCTTGCGGATCAATTGTGGTAAACAGTTCCGCAATTTCATTTTCTGATGGCAATGTCAGGATCTGTGCCGCTAACGCGGGATCAAGATTTTCATCAAGTAATATGGCGCGGAAAGCATCAGCGACGTGATTAGGCAGACTCAGCGGCTGTTTTTGTTGGTATTTAGCAACATTGAGTTTGATATAGGTTGCCAGCAAACTTTGTGCCGCATCCCAACGGGAAAATTCATTGCGCGCATGTTGCATGAGGAACGTGAGTTGCTGATCGCTGTAGGTATAATCCAATTTGACCGGTGCAGAGAATTCCCGCAACAGGGACGGGATCGGAGTGTGCTCTACATTATCAAAGGTAAAGGTCTGTTCGGCCTCTGTCACATTCAGAACATGATGAACCGGTAAACCATTTCGCTGCAATGCAATCACATTGCCTTTACTGTCATATAGCTCAATATCCAATGGAATATGCAATGGCAGTTTTTCTGGTTGATCAGCAGTTGGCAACGTTTTCTGGCTAACGTGCAGATGATATTGCTGTTTTTCAGCATCATAATCATCACGTACCGTCAATATTGGTGTACCGGATTGGCTATACCAGCGACGGAATAAAGACAGATCGACATTAGATGCATCTTCCATTGCCTGCACAAAATCATCACAGGTCGCCGCACTGCCATCATGACGTTCAAAATAGAGTTGCATGCCAGCTTGGAATTGTTGTTCACCCAGTAAAGTATGCATCATGCGGATAACTTCTGACCCTTTCTCATACACCGTTAAGGTATAGAAGTTGTTCATCTCGATGACTTTATCTGGGCGAATGGCATGAGCCATCGGGCTAGCATCTTCGGCAAACTGCGCTGCACGCATAACTCGCACGTTTTCGATACGATTAACTGACCGCGAGCCTAAATCAGAACTGAATTCCTGATCTCTGAATACTGTTAAGCCTTCTTTCAGGCTTAATTGGAACCAATCACGGCAAGTGACTCGGTTACCCGTCCAGTTATGGAAATATTCATGACCAATAACCGCTTCAATGTTCAGATAATCTTTATCTGTCGCCGTTTCTGCTTTTGCCAGAACATATTTTGAATTGAAAACATTCAACCCTTTATTTTCCATGGCCCCCATATTGAAGAAATCAACCGCCACAATCATATAAATGTCGAGGTCATACTCCAGACCAAAACGGGTTTCATCCCACTTCATGGAGTTCTTCAATGAGGTCATCGCCCAGTCGGCACGATCCAGGTTACCGCGATCAACAAACAACTCCAGTGCAACTTCACGCCCCGAGCGGGTAATGAACTTATCACGCAACACATCAAAATCACCGGCGACCAAAGCAAACAGGTAACAAGGTTTTGGGAACGGGTCTTCCCATTTTACCCAATGGCGGCCATCATCCAGAACTCCCTGCCCCACACGGTTACCGTTGGAGAGTAAATAAGGATAAAGTGCTTTATCAGCGACAATGCGGGTGGTAAAACGCGCCAACACATCAGGGCGATCTAAATAATAGGTAATATGCCGGAAACCTTCAGCTTCACATTGGGTACAGAGTGCCTCACCGGAAAGATATAACCCCTCAAGTGCGCTGTTAGTTGCAGGGTGAATATCATTGACGATTGTCAGTGTAAAATGAGCGGGTAATTGCTCAATAACCAGCGAATTATCCTGTAGCTGGTAATGCGGCCATGCTTGCCCGTCAACGCTGATACTCACAAGCGTTAAATCCTCACCATCTAAAACCAACGGTGTCACGTCTGCTGTTTGACGTTTTACCTGACTGATCGCCGTTACTGTCGTTTTTTGCGCATCAAGTGCGAAATCCAGATTGATATCGGTGATAGTGTAATCCGGCGATTTATAATCGTGACGGTATTTAACTTGTGGCTGTTGTGTCATGGAAACCCTTTTGACGTCATCAGTGAATATGATTATCAAGTCTGTATTTATGGTCGTTTTCGCTTAAAGTTTAGCTTCAAAGTACTGCTACCAGCGACTTCGCCTTAGACTCAGATAGTCTTTTCAATGTATCACAATTGTAAAAAAAACCTAGGTAAGAGGCGGTGTTAATCCGGCAAATAGTGCATTGAATGATCTTTTTTCGAGCCGCCTCGCATGCCCACGACTTTAATTACATTTAGCTCAAAACCAAACGGAGAGTTGATGTTATCAAGAGGAGAAAGCTTGCCGGATGTTTCACGTTATTTCGAATATACTCGTGACTATTGTCTATATTCTATTCAGATTAATAACCCTATATATTTTAATACAATTTCTCCTTATTATCTAAATAGCTAAAAACTGACCTTAATTGGATTGATCGTTTAGCAAAACAGCTTTTCTATCGCTTATGGCACGTTTAATCCTAGACCTGGGATTAGAATTTATGGTGTGATGAGGCTTCAATAACAGGATAATACCGGTATACTTCTGCGACTTTAGATTCTGCCGACTGTGGAAAATGCTCCTACGAGGATGCTGTATAGCGCCATGACCCAAGACGCCTCACCGATTTTGACTTCATTGCTTGATACCGATGCATATAAACTTCATATGCAACAAGCAGTGTTTCATCGTTATCGCCATATTACCGTTGCCGCTGAGTTCCGCTGCCGTGGTGATGAGCTGCTGGGCGAGTATGCCGACGAAATCCGCCACCAGATAACATTGATGAGCCAATTGGCATTGACCGATGATGAGTATCAGTATCTCTCCGGTTTGCCCTTCTTTAAAAATGACTATCTCAATTGGCTACGGGCCTTTCGTTTTAATCCCGAGCAAGTCACTGTATCTGATAATGACGGTGAATTAGATATTCGTATTACTGGGTTATGGTGCGAAACAATCCTGTGGGAGGTGCCACTATTAGCGGTAATCAGTGAAATCGTCCATCGCCGCCGTTCTGCGCATGTCACGGCTGATCTGGCTGTTTCACAACTACGTAGCAAGCTTCAGCAATTTAACGCGCTCAGTGCTGATATTGATATAACCCACTTCAAGTTAATGGATTTTGGTACGCGTCGCCGTTTCTCACGCGAAATACAACATGCCATTGTCAGTCACTTAAAAGATGAATTCCCCTACCTGGTGGGCACCAGTAATTATGATTTAGCACGGAAATTGTCTTTAGATCCCGTGGGAACCCAAGCTCATGAATGGTTCCAGGCGCATCAACAAATTAGCCCGGTGCTGGCCAATAGCCAACGCGTCGCGTTACAAGCCTGGTTAGATGAGTATCCAAACCAACTTGGTGTGGCGTTAACCGACTGCATTACTATGGATGCATTCCTGCGCGATTTTGATAAAACATTTGCTGACCGCTATCAAGGATTGCGCCATGACTCGGGTGATCCGGTTGAATGGGGTGAAAAGGCTATCGCCCATTATGAAAAACTGGGTATTGACCCAATGAGTAAAACACTCGTGTTCTCAGATAATCTGGATCTGGAAAAAGCGCTGTCGCTATACCGCCACTTTTACCAACGGGTTAAGTTAGTATTTGGTATTGGTACACGTTTAACCTGTGATATTCCAGGTGTCAAGCCGCTGAATATCGTGATTAAACTGGTTGAGTGTAATGACAAACCGGTGGCTAAACTTTCTGATAGCCCAGGCAAAACTATTTGCCATGATCCCGCGTTTGTTGATGAATTACGTGAGGCATTCGCTCTGCCGTTGGTTAAAAAGGCCAGCTAATACGCAATTGCCGGGCGACAAATGCTTGCCCGGCCCCACTCTAATTTGAACTTTTTTCCTCGCTTTACTCTTCTATATTCCACTATTCAATCATTTCTCTGTTTGTGTCGTATATTTTTATGACAATGTTGCACTGAACTGATGATTTCTACTTGTGTCCTGCTCCGCCACAAGTAACATAGCAACATCCCCATTTCTTTGGGTTGTTAACTATTTCGATATTAAAATTATCCAAAACTATTAAAGAGAGAAATCTATGAGCGTAGTGCCTGTAGTCGACGTACTGCAAGGCCGTGCTGCGGTTGACAGTGAAGTCACCGTGCGCGGTTGGGTGCGTACCCGGAGAGATTCTAAAGCGGGTATCTCCTTCGTTGCCGTTTATGACGGTTCCTGCTTTGACCCGTTACAGGCCGTCGTAAATAATACTTTGCCTAATTATCAGGACGAAGTACTGCATTTAACTACCGGCTGTTCAGTAGAAGTGACTGGCACCGTAGTGGCATCACCGGGTGAAGGGCAGAGTTTTGAAATTCAGGCCACCGCTATCAAAGTGGTCGGTTGGGTTGATGATCCCGATACTTACCCAATGGCAGCAAAACGTCACAGTATCGAATACTTGCGTGAAGTCGCTCACTTGCGCCCGCGCACGAACCTGATCGGTGCAGTGGCTCGTGTTCGCCATACTTTGGCACAAGCTATTCACCGTTTCTTCGATGAGAACGGTTACTTTTGGGTTTCAACACCGCTAATCACGGCATCTGATACTGAAGGTGCGGGTGAAATGTTCCGTGTATCGACGTTAGATCTGGAAAACCTGCCGCGCACTGATACTGGCGCTGTCGATTTCAGTGAAGATTTCTTCGGTAAAGAAGCCTTCCTGACGGTATCCGGTCAGCTTAACGGCGAAACCTACGCCTGCGCGTTATCCAAAGTTTACACTTTCGGCCCGACTTTCCGTGCTGAAAACTCTAACACCAGCCGTCATCTGGCTGAGTTCTGGATGGTAGAGCCAGAAGTCGCCTTTGCGTCATTAGATGATGTCGCCGGTTTAGCAGAGAAAATGTTGAAATACGTCTTCCAAGCGGTGTTAAACGAACGTGCAGATGACATGAAATTCTTTGCCGAACGTGTGGATAAAGATGCGATTGATCGCTTGCAGCGCTTTGTCACCTCAGATTTTGCTCAGGTTGATTACACTGATGCTATTGAAATCTTGCTGGCATCAGGCCAGAAGTTTGAGAATGATGTCGCCTGGGGCATAGATTTGTCTTCTGAGCATGAGCGCTATTTAGCTGAGCAACACTTTAAAGCGCCAGTAGTGGTTAAAAACTATCCGAAAGATATCAAAGCTTTCTATATGCGGATGAACGAAGACGGTAAAACCGTGGCTGCGATGGATGTTCTCGCACCGGGTATTGGCGAAATCATCGGGGGTTCCCAACGTGAAGAGCGTTTAGATGTGCTGGATGCACGTCTGGCAGAAATGGGCCTCAATAAAGAAGATTATTGGTGGTATCGTGATCTGCGTCGCTATGGCACGGTGCCACATTCAGGCTTTGGCCTTGGATTTGAGCGTTTGATCTCATATGTAACAGGGGTTCAAAACGTTCGGGATGTCATTCCGTTCCCACGCACACCGAGAAATGCCAGTTTCTAAGTTAGTCATTTAGAAAAAAATTGTGATTTTGTATAAATAAAAGCCAGCCTTGCTGGCTTTTATCATTTTTTAAAGTTCGATCTGAGTCACAAAGTTCCCTGATATTTACATTTGGTAACACATAGTTTCTCAATGAAACATATTCAGGTAATTGGTAGCATTTTCGGTCTGGATTATAACCCTCGTGAATGGAACACTGCGTTCAGACACAGACGACACCAAACTCTCAACAATAGTTCCAAAAAAAATTATTGGCGGCAGTGGCAGGTGTCCGAATAACACCAATGAGGGTAATAATAATGATGAAGCGCAATATTCTTGCAGTAGTAATCCCAGCATTGTTAGTAGCTGGTGCAGCTAATGCAGCAGAAATCTACAACAAAGACGGCAACAAACTTGACCTGTACGGTAAAGTTGACGCGCGTCACCAGTTCTCTGACAACGCTGGCCAAGACGGCGACGAATCTTATGTTCGTTTCGGCTTCAAAGGTGAAACCCAAATTACTGACCAACTGACCGGTTACGGCCAGTGGGAATACAACGTTCAGGCTAACCACGCTGAATCTCAAGGCGACAAAGGCAACAAAACCCGTCTGGGCTTTGCTGGTCTGAAATTTGCTGAATTCGGTTCATTCGACTACGGCCGTAACTACGGCGTAATCTATGATGTCAACGCATGGACTGACATGTTGCCAGTGTTCGGTGGTGATTCAATCTCCAACTCTGACAACTACATGACTGGCCGTTCTACTGGCTTGGCTACTTACCGTAACACCAACTTCTTCGGTCTGGTTGATGGCCTGAACTTTGCTCTGCAATATCAAGGCAAAAACGAAGATGGTCGTAATGGCACTACTACTGACGCAGCTGGTGTAGTAACTTCTTACGATAATCTGAAAGATCAGAATGGCGACGGCTTCGGTATCTCTTCTACTTATGATATCGGTTACGGCGTGAACTTCGGTGCTGGTTTCTCTTCTTCAAACCGTACTGATCAGCAAAAACGTTTCAGTACTGCTGAGGGCGATAAAGCTCAGGCATGGAACGTTGGTGCTAAATACGACGCAAACAACGTATACCTGGCTGTAATGTATGCTGAAACTCAGAACATGACTCCATATGGCGATGCTAACGATACTATCGCTAATAAGACTCGTGATATTGAAATCACTGCACAATACCAGTTTGACTTCGGTCTGCGCCCATCTTTAGGCTACGTTCAGTCTAAAGGGAAAGATCTTAACGCGAATGGCGATAACCAAGATCTGTTGAAATATGTTTCTGTAGGTTCTTACTACTACTTCAACAAAAACATGTCTACCTATGTTGATTACAAAATCAACTTGCTGGACGAAAATGACTTCACTCGTGCAAACGGTCTGAACACAGACGACGTTGTAGGTGTTGGCTTGGTTTACCAGTTCTAAGTTAAACTTAACCCGGCAGTTTATCTGCTGACCTAAGTTAAAAAAGACAGGGCCTCGGCTCTGTCTTTTTGTTTTTGTCCTTGGCTAAAATAGAGATATTGCGCTGCCGAATACACTATTTTGCCGATTTTTCACCCCGAATCCCCTCGCCTCACAACATTCATTTCTTTTTATCGCAAACGGTTGGCAAAGGCCGCAACTGGCGCTACCCTGATGGTTCTGTTTGCTTAACGCTAAGCCATGGAAGCCTCTGACATGTTTGAAAAAATCACTGCTGCACCTGCGGACCCGATTCTGGGCCTGACCGATATTTTCCGCGCGGATGACCGCCCTAATAAAATTAACCTGGGGATCGGTGTCTACAAAGACGAATCCGGGAAAACGCCGGTGCTGACCAGCGTCAAAAAAGCTGAGCAGTATTTGCTGGAAAATGAAGTCACCAAAAACTATCTGGGAATTGAAGGGCTGCCAGCTTTCGCCCATTGTACTCAGGAACTGCTGTTCGGTGCCAATAGCACGATTATTACTGATAAACGTGCCCGCACCGCTCAAACTCCTGGTGGTACGGGTGGCCTGCGTATCGCGGCTGATTTTATTGCCCATCAAACCAGTGCCAAACGTGTCTGGGTCAGTAATCCAAGCTGGCCGAATCATAAAAACATCTTCGCCGCAGCGGGGTTGGAAGTGGTTGAATATGCCTATTATGATGCCGCTAACCATGCTCTAGACTTCGATGGGCTATTAAATAGCCTGTCAGAAGCCCACGCAGGTGATGTCGTGTTGTTCCACGGCTGCTGCCATAACCCAACCGGGATTGACCCAACAGAAGCTCAGTGGAGACAATTAGCTGAACTGTCAGTGGCTAAAGGTTGGTTGCCACTGTTTGACTTCGCCTATCAAGGTTTTGCCAAAGGTTTGGAAGAAGATGCTCAAGGCCTGCGTATTTTTGCCACACAGCATCAAGAGCTGATCGTTTGCAGCTCTTATTCCAAAAACTTCGGTCTGTACAATGAACGTGTTGGCGCTTGTACCCTTGTTGCTGCAAACAGTGAAGTGGCTGATATCGCCTTTAGCCAGGTTAAAGCGGTTATCCGTGCTAACTATTCCAACCCTCCTGCTCACGGTGCGTCAGTGGTTGCGACCATACTGAGTGACAAAGCGCTACGGGCAATTTGGGAGCAAGAACTGACTGATATGCGTCAGCGCATTCATCGTATGCGTCAGTTGTTTGTTAACACCTTGCAAGAAAAAGGCGCTAAGCAAGATTTCAGCTTTATCATCAACCAGAATGGTATGTTCTCATTCAGTGGCCTGACCAAAGAACAAGTGCTGCGTCTGCGCAATGAGTTCGCGGTTTATGCAGTAAATTCTGGCCGTGTTAACGTGGCCGGTATGACGCCAGATAATATGGCGCCATTGTGTGAAGCTATCGTTGCTGTGCTTTAATTGAGTCATTGTGATTAATCTGTAAAAAGGGTGCCCCAGGCACCCTTTGTTTTATCTATCAGGCTAAAAATATTAATGAAATAAATACTTGGCAAATTCGTTCATCGGCATAGGTCGCCCATACATATAACCTTGCAGGTAATCCACTTTGTGGGCCTGTAAATAACGCATTTGAGTCTCGTTTTCGACACCCTCGGCAATAGTTTGCAACCCCAGCCGAGTCGCCAGATCAATCACATTGCCCACGATGTGGCTAGACAAAGCATCTGAACCAATCATGCCGACAAAACTTTGGTCAATCTTGAGGAAATCAACTTTAAACTTCTGCAAATAAGTCAAACTTGAATGCCCCGTGCCAAAGTCGTCAATAGCAATAAAGACGCCTAAAGCATGAAGCTCAGCAAATAATTTATCTGTAGTCGCATCGGCAACAATTAATTTCCGTTCAGTTAATTCCAGCGTGATATTTATTTTATTGCCACCGAAGGCTTGGATAAAATTACGGCAGTCATCTACCAGACTGAGATCACGGCAATGATTGGCACTGATATTAAAACCGAAGTGGAAGCCTTCAGGTAATTGATTTACGTAAGGTGCAAATTTGGCACTGACTTGTTGCATAATAGAACGAGTCATCGGCACGATAAGTTCACTGTCTTCTGCCATCGGAATAAATTGATTCGGTTGAATTAACCCCTGCCCCGGATGTTGCCAGCGCATTAAGACTTCACAGCCAATCCAGCATTGTTCTTTGCCACTGACAATCGGTTGCAGGTAAGGAATAAATTCGTTATTTTCTAACGCGTGTTTTAATACCTGGGTAGGTGATGCCGCCCTACCAGATAACCAGAAGACAAGTGCAGCTGACCCAACACTCATTAATATGAAGAAAATTAAGCTGCCACGGGCATATTGCCAAGCGTAAGCCAAATATTGTTGATTAGACAGTGCGGTGCTTAATGCATAAGCATACTTCTCTGAAGCTAAGTATAGCGGCTCCCCGCCGTTCGGCGGGTTACCAGAATGCACAATTCCAGCCGCATCCATCCATTTATCACCAACTCTCAGTTGTAACTCTATATCGCTACTCAATAAATTAAGAATACTACGCAGGTAATAGCCATCAACTGCAACCAGAATGCTGTAATTACCTCTCGCCAGGCGGTAAACCATCAAAGCGCGATCAGGTGTCACATCATTGCCTTGCATTAACTCTAATTGCCCATCAACAAATACATCTAAATCAAAAGGGGTGAAAAGTGGCCCATATATTGAAGAACAATAAATGTTACTGCCTTTGGCTAAAGAGACAGAGCGAACATCCGGAATCAATACCACCTGATCGCGCAAATTCTGTACCACTTGCAAACAAGGTTTTCCAAGCCCAGTTTCAACCTGAATAGCTGCATGCTGTAAATTACTAAATATTTGGTCGAAGCGCACCCTAGCCTGTAATAACTTAGCTTCAGCATTCTGATGCATATTGCTTTTTGTTTGCGCATAAATCACTACTGCGCCCAGCAACAGAAAAAGCAATAATACCATAGAAGAAAAACCGAGCCGGGACAGGAATTTATTCGGTCTGAAACGACGAAATGGCATAGTGGATTCCATTGAAAGGCGCTCGTTAATACTACGAACTCAAACGGCAGAAAAATGACTGCCGAGTCAATATCAGTTATATCTTTCAGCCATGCTACGCCTTATGGATATCTCAGAGGTGATACTTACTTGATGAACACCGTCATTATCTTCATAGTTCGCAGAAATAGCTGATTATGACTTCACAAAATGCTTTAACAGCTCATTAAATATAATATAAAAAAGGCACCGAATGGCGCCCTTCTTGTTATTCCATGCTGTCACTCTGCTAAGAGTTTATAACACTAAGCAGTTGCTGTTACCAAACAGCAGGTTCTTCGCGTATAAACGGATTAGTCTGCCGTTCATGTCCCAGCGTCGACATTGGGCCATGACCTGGAATAAATGTCATGTCATCTCCCAAAGGTAACAGTTTAGTTCGGATGGAATTAATCAGTTGCTGATGGTCACCACGCGGGAAATCACTGCGCCCAACTCCACCACTAAAAATAACATCGCCAACTAACGCCAAACGATCTTTTTGATCAATAAAGACGATATGCCCCGGCGTATGTCCTGGACAATGCAAAACTGAGAGCTCGATTGCACCCACAGTAATTTTATCGCCCTCTTCCAGCCAACGTGTTGGCGTGAAGGCCTCACATTCGCTCAACCCGAACATTCTACTTTGAGCGGGTAGTCCTTCTAGCCAGAAGGTATCTTCTTTTTCTGGCCCATAAATCGGCACCTGAAAATGCGCAGCTAATTCAGCGGCGGCACCCACATGATCCAAATGGCCGTGGGTCAATAAAATCTGGTTAATCTGAATATTGTGACGAGCAACTTCTGCAATGATCTTGGCGGCTTCACCACCTGGGTCAACAAGGGCGGCCTGCCCTGTTTCTTCACACCAGATAAGTGTGCAATTTTGGCTAAAGGCCGTCACTGGAATAATTTGATATTTCATAAAACTCCAACCCCAGTGCCCTGGGTATAGATTCAAAGCACTGGCATAAAAATACATATTACCAGGATCGTGTTGGCCCAGTATCAATATGCACAAAGTTACTGCGAGGGTAATATCCTACACCACCAGCGCGCATTTTTAATGCTGCTTTACGGATATTACTCAATTGAATGCCTTCAATATGGAAATCCATTGCCCGCCCTTGTGTGTGGAAGCTGTGTTTGGCCACACCACGGCTCCGTTCACGTAGCTCATTATTAGTATCAAGCGAGCGGTAACCTGAAATCAGCTGCACCGGTTTAGTTGTACCGAGAAGGCCTTGCAGGCGGTATAGCTGATCGAAGAGACGAGGATCAATGGTTTTTACTTTATTGGCCCGATAATCGCGGAATAAATGATTCAAACGGGAAAGTTCATCTTTGTTATAGCTTCTACCGTCAAAAAACTCGGCTTTTATGGACTCACCTGTATTCAGGTTATTCAGGGTCAAGATGCGTGGACGAGGAGTCGAAAGGGTAGCAAATGCTTGCCCTGGGAGCAGCGACATCCCGAGTGCTACCCCGCCTAACGCTAGCCATTTACGGCGATAATTATCAATTTTATCCATGATCTCTGTTAATACCTGGCAAGAATGTCAAAAGTAAGCACTGCCCCTTATTACTTGAAGCCGCAACTGTATTGGCTGCAACCCAATTGCTTTGGGTATCTATGTGCCGTCCCGAACCATAACCGCCTACGGAAAACCAGTCAACCCGCATTCGGCACGCATTCACTGTGCGTTTAGTCCAGGTTTATAGGGCACCCGCTGAGGAACCCCATAAGACAACCCGATATTGAGACCATTAGTTATTGAGTTTTACTGCATTTATTGCAGCAAAAGTTCGGCTTGATGGGAGATTTGTGAACCTGATCTCACCGTCATATCATAATTGTAAATATCTGTTCTAAACTGCGGTTTACCGTCATCAGCCACCCATGCCGTCAGGTAATAGAGTTGTACCGGCACGCGTTGGCGGATGTTGACATAAGTAGTATCGCCTTGTTTCAAGGTCGAGGATACCCGAGCATCATTCCAGCCGGCATCCTGCAACAGCATATTGGCTAAATCAGAGGCTTTATTCACCCGAACACAACCAGAGCTCAGCGCGCGGATATCTTTCTGGAACAAGCCATGGTTCGGCGTGTCATGCAAATAGATTGCATCTGAGCTTGGCATATTGAATTTGAACCGCCCCAAGGAGTTGCTGGCACCTGGTGCCTGGCGCAAGCGGTACGGGAAATTGTTCGGTGAAATCATGCTCCAGTCAATCATCGAAGGATCGACGACTTCAGCATCATTACTCCAACCGGACAAGACGGTATAGCCATGACGCTGGAAATAGCTGGAATCGTAACGTGCTTTCGGCACGATATCCTGACGCACCAGAGAGGTCGGCACGTTCCACGGCGGGTTCACCACCACATTATTCAGCGCACTACTCATTAATGGTGTTTTACGGCTTGGGCGACCCACAATCACACGGGATGAAAGCACCTGTGTGCCATTTTTATAATAATTCAGCGAATAGTTTGGAATGTTAACCATGATGCCGTTATCCACCCGCCCCGGCAAAATGCGCAAACGCTGAATATTCAATGCTAACAATGTCGCCCTTGTCTGCGGAGAAACATTCAACCACTCACGCGTCCGGGCACCGATAACGCCATCATCACTCAGACCATGCCAGCGTTGAAAACGTTTGACTGCCTCCATTAGCTCTGGCGTATAGACATTGTCGGTCACTGTAGCCGTCACTGGCGCAGAGGATGGAGCAACCACGCCACTGGTCACCGGCGTATCTGCAACAGGTGCCGCTGATGGACTAACCACCAGGCTGTGGGCCTGGGCGCGGCTTTTCTCTTCATCGACGGAGAGGTCATCATTCACCACCGCCACCGCCGGATTATCAACCGGAATGACTTCCGGAGTTTGTACCGGCGCTGACACAACCGGATGCAACATGCCGGTTCTGTCGAGAATCTCCCGTAAAGCAGGTATATCGTCGCTTAGCTGGCCTGGGCGTAAACTCGGGCCATTGGCCATTTGTGGCCACGGGCGGCGGTCGGCTAGCATCTCTTTCAGCGCCTGATGCATTTTTTCATATTGAGGATGCTGAGGTGCCAGGGACGCCAGATATGGAGCAGTAGTACCCTCATGCACCGCCTGCTGCCAACGGTTTAAAATCGTAGCAGGTGGCATCGCCATCTTGTACGGCACATTGCTGTACAACCAGACACTGCCATTCGCACCGACACCTGAGATAAAGTGCAAATAGCCCAGCATCGCGTCGGACAAAATAACGTCGCGCGCCAAACCGGTAATGGCCGGATCACTCAGCCATTTCACCCATTGCATAAATTGTGGTTGGATACCGGAGAGTGCCAGTTCCGCTAATTGTTGCTGGAAATGCTGAACAGCGGCCCGGTCTTGCCACATAGGTTGCATATGGTTTGCAGCATAAAGCACAGCCAATTCAGAAGAATAGAACGGCGTAACGTTTTTCGGTAATACCGCCAATAATTGGGAACGGCTTTGGGCCACCGACATGCTTTGCGATGCAGGTGAGCGCGCCGACGATAAATCTACAGGCATGATAGGTGCTGTGGCCGATACGGTAAATGTAGGCATCAAGCTACAGATTAAAGCGCAATATAACGCGAATGCGCGTTGCGGATTTCTTTTTTCTACCGACATTCTATGCCCCCGGTATGCTTATCTAAGTACGTCATAGTTTGTCGTAACCCTTCTTCCTTGAAGTCACAGCATGTTAGCGGCTCAGCACGATTCTTTCGTTAACTGCAACACCACTTTCTTTGGGTATTAATATTATTATACAAACAGAAATACCACTAAGTAGCCAATAATATAAATTTAACCATTTATGTACGCTAACAGATTTCCCTTGCTTATAAAATATAACCCTCAGATGTGACAACAAATAAAAATGGCCGCTAGGCGGCCATTGACGAGAATTAATTATTATTACGTTCTTGTTGAACAATAATTAACCATCAGGTCATTGCTCAACGGGTATAGATGGCAATGTTGGTATTTCATTTGCAAAACCGCGCAAGCCAACCACGTGTACATGTTCATGGTTTTGGAAGACTTTTCGCACCAGCTTATAGGTGGTCCCTTTTTCTGGGCTGATATTTTCTGGCGCAGCAATAATTAATTGCATTTCTAACCGCTCACACAATTCAAATAATGTCGCGATAGATTTTGCATCCAAACGCGCAGCTTCATCGAGGAACAGTAAGCGGCACGGCGAAATATCTTTACCGCGTAAACGGCGCGATTCTTCTTCCCAACTCTGTACCACCATCACCAGAATAGACATACCAGTACCGATAGCCTCACCGGTAGACAGTGCGCCACTCTCGGCACGTAGCCAGCCATCAGCACCGCGGTTAACTTCAACTTCCAGCTCTAAATAGTTACGGTAATCAAGTAACTCTTCGCCGATGGTTTGCGGTAAACGCTGGCCCATATCCATTTGTGGGTTCAGGCGCTGATACAGTTTTGCCAGTGCTTCAGAGAAGGTCAGACGATTACTGTTGAACAAGTCCTGATGTTGCTCTTGTTGTTCAGACAGCACATCCAGCAAGGTCGCATGAGCTTCGCGCACATTCACATTTAGCCGCACACTCTTAACCTGGCCGAATGATACCGCTTGCAAGCCCTGATTCAGCATACGAATCCGGTTCTGCTCGCGCTGAATGGTTTTACGAATGATATTCGACACACTTTTCGAGCTGATGGCCAGTTTCTGTTCGCGGGCGGTCAATTCTTCGGTCAAACGGCCCAGTTCAATCTCCATTTGCTCAATGGCTTCGACTGGGTCATCAGTGCGGATAATATCCTGACGGATACGCTCACGCAGATGCTGATACACCGCAATATAGAATTGGATTTTGCGCTCAGGCCGTTTGGGATCTTCAGACATACGCAGCACATCGCGTAAATGCTCATTATCCGCTACCGCCAGACGCAATGCCCCCAGCGCCTTATCCGACATAGAACGCAGCTCATCGCCATCCATATAGGCCAGCTCTCGGCGATGTAAACGGCGCTCAACACCATTATCTTTCACCATGCGCATCACCGCACACCAACCCGCTTTCGCATTAACTACCTGCTCACGAATCTGATGATAATCCCGCTCCAGTTTGCGCAGTTTCTTCTGCAAACTGTCCATCTCGGCTTCACAGAAGGTCAGTTGTTTTTCCAACTGATTACGGCGCGAACGGTTAGTGCTTAGTGCAGCATGCAGTTCATCACGACGGGTACGGGCACGCGCTTCGGCATTAGCATCGGCCTGAACGCCAATATCCACCAGCTCCTGACTCAACTCTTTGAGCATGTCACGTTTGGCATCATATGAACTTTTCAATGACGCCAGCACTTGATTGTATTGGGTAAACTGCGCCTGATATTGACGTAGCTGCTCACGGGCGCGAGTACGCTCCGCTTCTGCCTGTTCCAGGCGCTGACGCAGTTTATCATTAAGGTCAGAGTTTTCGGTCAACATCCCCGCAGAATCGGTATAACCAAAGTGCGCGCGACGCTGCACCACTTCAACTAAAGCGAATGCTTGCTGCTTGGCCTGACGCTGACTGTTCTGCGCCTGCGCATAGTTCTCTTTTAACTGTTCGTGTTGCTGCGGATCGCTTTGCAATACCGCCAACAGCGGTTCAAGTTTAGTCAGGGACGCACCGTGTTTCTGAATATGGCGTGCCGCTTCTTGTGCTTCTGTCAGCTCTTCCGTAATTTCTTCAACACGGTCAGCCAGAGTATCGTCAAGCAACAATGACACTAGCGGGATCAAACGATTAAGGGCTGAAATGCCCTCTTTGGCTTGTTCGAATTGCTGACGTTGTTGCTGATTTCTTTCTTCATGCGCGTTCAGAGCGCGTTCGATTTCTCCACGGCGGGTATTCAGCAACCGAATCTCTGCTTCCGGATCAGAGTCGAATGCCACCGCCAGATGAGAACCAATAAACCGGCTGAATGCCTGATGTAACCGTTGCGTTTTTTGCACATCAAACGACAGCGTCGCATAGCGCTCTGCCAGGCTATCACGTTCTTGATACAGCGCTTCTAGCCGATTTTCACGGGCTGCGCGGCCAAACAGTGGCACTTCTGGATAGCGGGAGTAACGCCATTGGCGATCGGCAATTTTCACCACCACCGCTTTTTCAAGTTCTTCGACGGCAAAGACACTGTCATCAAATGACTGCGGGTCCCCTTCGATGAGATACAAATCTTCCGGGCAATCTTCCAACCCTGCCAATTGGTCGCGCACTAATGACAAATCAGGCACCACAATACCGTGGCGAGACGGGCCATACAGCGCGGAGAAGTATGGTGCATCATCAAGAGTCACATCGTCGTAAATTTCGGATAACAGCACGCCACCAAAACGCTCGGCCAACGCAATCATCCGTGAATCTTCAGCACCACTTGGCTGGCTCAAGCGCTCAATTTGAGCATCAATAGCCCGTTTAGCTGCCGCCACTTCGTCACGCTCGACGGTGGTTTCGCGCTCGCGCTCCAGCAACTGCTGCATACATTCCGTCACTTGACGGCTGTCTTCCAGCGCCTCACCGCTCTGCTCACTCAGTTGGCTCAGGGCATCTTGTGCCGCCAGCCAAACCGGGGCACGCGCCGTCAATTCCTGAATTTTGAGCTTAATTTGCTCGAGTTCCTGACGCATTTCCATGCGCCGCTCACCGGCATCACTGACACTGAGAGAAAGCTCTTCAACCGTTGATTCCAACTCACGTTGCAGCTCTTCCAGCTCTTCCGGTTGATAGGCTTGCCCCTGGCGTTTACAGAACTCTTGCAACAAGCGCTCGGCATCTTGCTGCGCGCGTAAACGCTGCTCCAGTTCGGACAAACGCATGCGCAATGGTTGAACGCGTTCGGCCAAATGTTGCTGCGACGGCCAATCACGCAATAATTCACGGGCAGTTTGCCAGGCCTCGCTGCGGCTAACCTGACCGGCGATACTCACCACTAACTGGTAGGCTTGCTCAAATTGACTGTGTGCGGCGTCAGCGACACTCAGCTTTTGCTCAAGTTGCAATAGCGCCTCGGTGGCTTCCTGCTCTTTGGCTTGGAAAGTTTCCAGCCAATCTTCGGCGTTATCCGCCGTTAATTCAGGTAACTGGCACAGCGCACGGGCACGTTCCAATGCTTGTAATGCTTGCTGATACTGAATGGCACGGGTCTGCTGAACATCCAGCGCTTGCTGATAATCAGCCAACTGGCTTTTCAGTTCATCCACTTCCAACTCAGCGGCTTCGGCACGAGCTTCGTTATCAGCCTGCTGTTCGCTGGCCTCCGCGACAACTTCATTTTGCTCTTCCAACCGGTAAGTCAGCTCTTCCAAATCACTTTGGTAGCGCTCGATTTTTTCTTGCTGGCGCATCGCGGTTTGCACCAGACTCAAGTGGTCGCTGGCGGCCTGATAATCAGTTTCAAGATCAGACTCAGCCCCACTTTGCTCAGCCAGCTCACGAGACATCTCGACATGGCGATACTGCTCGGTCACCAGTTGTTTGCGGCTAGCCAGCAACTCACGACGCAATACCAAAGCGCCGTCAAGATGAATGCGCCGCTCATTGGCATGGCGCATATAGTCAGCGGCAACGTAGGAGGTCGCTTCGGAAATCAGATGCTTAAACAGGTCACGGTCGGACTGAGTAACACGTATAGCCTCAAGGGTCATACGGTTTTCGCGTAACGCCGCTTCCATATCCTGGAAAGCTTTACGTACCCCGCTGTTTTCTGGCAATAAATAATCGCGCAGCGAGCGAGTAATCGCGCTGGAAATACCGCCATACAATGAGGCTTCAATCAAACGATAGAATTTGCTGCGGTCAGCAGAAGAGCGCAGACGTTTGGGAATTACACCCAAATCAAACATCAATGAGTGGTAATCGGTGATGGAGTTAAATTGCTTAAACTGCACCCCTTCCATTGCTTCAACACTTTCTTTCAACTCTTGCAGTGACAACACGCGCGCTTGGCGCTCACCGACAACTTCAGTGAGGATCTGTGTTGGTTGAATCGCCGTCGGAAGGCCTTGAATAGTGAACGGCTTGATATCAACTTTGCGGTCACGCCCTGCGACTTGTTGTAGGCGTACCCCTACAATCACCCGCTGATGGCGGGAGTTGACCACATCTAAAGTGGAGTAACACACGCCAGCGCGCAATTTACCGTGCAAACCTTTATCACGAGAGCCGCTGGTAGCACCCGCTTCGGTGGTGTTACGAAAGTGCAGCAAGGTCAAGTCTGGGATCAATGCAGTGACGAAAGCCGCCATAGTGGTGGATTTACCCGCACCATTCCCCCCTGATAAGGTGGTGACCAGCTCATCAAGATCGAAGGTTCGGGCAAAGAAACCATTCCAGTTAACCAAGGTCAGTGAGCGAAATTTACCGCGTTCAATCATTCCTGTTCATCCTCTGCACTGTCCGTTGCATTTCTCATGGTGATGTCGCTTTCATCGCTTTCATCATGGAGTGACAGACTGTTCTCTACTGCCATAGCTTCGCCATCGCGGATCATACGCAACTGAGCTTCACGTGGATCATCGCCACTGCGCACATCGGCACCGAAACGGAATACCGCCTCAGTGATGCGAAACTTGCTGCTGTCATTGCCCATAAAGTAAATCATGCCCAAACGGCGCAGCCGATTGAGCGAGGTGCGTACTTTTTCCTGTAACTTCTGCTTATCTAAATCCGAGCCGGTTGAGCGCTGGTTAACGAACTTCAGCAATTTGCTCTCATCGGCCAGGCTTAGCAGCTCTTCGTACAACTCGTGTTGGGCGAAAATACCTTCATGAGCCAGACGTTCCGGGCTGAGATACAGGTAACAAAGAATTTTGCCCACCATCATATCCAGCTCAGATAACACTGAGCGCGGGATAAGCGTGGTAGAACGTGGGCGCAGATAGAAGAAACCTTCAGGTGCGCGAATTAACTCCACGTTATAGCGGGTATAGAACTCTTCCAGTTGCTCCTGAAAATCCATCAGGAAAGCATGATTATCCAGCTCATCAATCCCGATATGACGGCCAGCGCGCAACTGGCTATCCAGTGCCGGAAACAATGAGTTGGCCAATGCCTGAGCCAGCTTAACCGGCATTACTACTTCAATATTTGTTGATGACATGTGCCTGCACCTTGGCTCCGTAATCATTGATTGCCAGCCATTCAGCTGGTAACCCTGAGAAATCGGCTTCGGCCACACCAAGGCGAACAGCCTGGTCGACCAGGATACGAGCCACGTCAAAATGACGAGCACGCGGATATTGCGCGAGATAATCGCGCATAACTTCCCCCCAGATTGAGCGGCAGTTTTTGCTGTTGATACACCAGCAACGCCTGTTCAATCATGGCGGCCAACTGCTCACGGATGGCATTAAATTCTTCAAATTCCAGATCCGGTGGCAGTTCCCCTGTTACCTCTTCACTACGCAGCGACAACTCTTCATCGCGCATATCCAGCAAGCGATCTGCATTGGCGTAGGTTAAGGCCCAAGGGTTATCAAAATAATTTTGCACCGATTGGCGCAGGCGCTGGGCGAATACCCGGTTTTTATCCATATCAATCGCAGTACGGATAAACTTATGCACATGACGGTCATAGCCAATCCACAGATCGATCGCCTGCTGGCCCCAACTGATAATACGGTCAAGTTTACTTTGTAAATCAAAGACTAACTTATCAACCAGATCCAAGCCTGCATTGCCGATAGTGGCTTCTTGAATCCGCAATAAATTTGCTTGAAGCTTATCACCTGCCGCTTCCAGCGTATCTTGCAACTCACGCAGTGTACCGGAGGTTTCTGACAGCAGCATTTCACAGCTGGCAATGGCGGCACGCCAATCTTGATTCAGCAGCGCCGCGATATCTTCTTTGACGCTATGCTGCTGCTCGTCCATCAAGCGCTGTGTCATATCGATGCTGTCAAAGATTTCAGCAACTGAATATTTAAGTGGGGCAAAGACGTTACGGTGCCAGTGGAATTCGTCACCGCCCTCTTCTGCCGCTTCTGCCGCCCGTTGCAGCTCTTGTGCCACAATCGATAACTGCATCGACAAGCGCAGAGTGGAAAATTCACGTTGGCGGATATAGTAATCGGTAATACCAATGCCCAATGGCGTCAGGCGATAAATAGCATTGCCATCAGCCATTTCGCTGGTAAAGCGGTTAAGCAAACGCTGGCGCACCATATCATTGATGGCGTTATTAGCGCGCACTGCCACGGTTTCTGTGGTCTGTTCAAAACCTTTGCTGACGTGACGAAATGCATCAACCAACTCGCCTTCGCTCATTTCACCGTCCAGCCGCTCACCGTTTAAGGTAGCAATAGCCATAAGAAAGGCCAGACGCTCTGTTGGCAGAGTAATCGAAAAATCATTTTTCCGCGCCCAGGCGACCAGTTCGGGTACTGTCTGGGAAAATTCACTCATAATGGGTCCTTCAGATTCGGCTTAAACGCCATGACATGCACGTAGCGCCCCAAACTGATAAAGGGCTCCTGCCGGCAATAGCGCTGTTCCAACGCCAATAATTCAGCAAACTCATCAACTTGTTGCTGTTTATTTTTCATGTAATCGTGAAACACCCGCACTCCCGTCTTACCGCTAATGGATAAACCCATTTGCTCAAGCCAACCATATACCGTCGGGGGATCTAAAGGGTATTGCGGCGACAACGAGCGCTGCCGACGTCTTTTAACGCCCGGTATCGCCAATTGAAAGTTACCTAATACCGCATTACGCATCACCAGCCCATTGGCATTGAAAAACATCAACGATAGCGCGCCACCTGGGTTTAGCGCATTAAAAAGTATTTGCAGAACTTGTTGTGGCTCTGCAATCCATTCTAAAACCGCATGGAACAATATCAGATCAACGGGCTGTGCTAAATGTTGGGTGATGTCCTGAGCCGCACTTTGTACAAATTGCATGTTGTGGCTCACACCTTTTTCTTCAGCCGCAATTTTTGCACGCTGGATCATCTCGGCAGACAGGTCACATAATAGAACCTGATGGCCCAATGCCGCCAATTGGCAAGCCATATGCCCTTCACCACCACCTGCATCTAAAATCCGTAACGGGCGTTGCGGTAACTGCGCTAACAGCCCGGTGATATCTTGCCACACCACCGCCTGACGGATCATTCCCTTCGTCGTGCCGTAGATATTGCGCGAGAATTTCTCGGCAATATCATCGAAATTGCGATCCTGCATGGACACTTGCTCCGCGATTGTATCTATAACTATTGATTTACCGGCCTTGATAGAGACTCGCAAATCAATGGCTACAGCAAAAAGAATGACTACCAACCTGCTATTTTGGCACAGCCTGACTTAGAATAAATCTTCTTGACCCCTAATCATCACCAAATGCCGTTTTTTCAGCCAAAAGGTTCCAGTTTTTATGCTTTTTACCCTAAAAAAGTTTGTTGGCGGCTTATTAATGCCATTGCCCTTTCTGCTTATCGTTATGGGGCTGGCGTTAATCCTATTGTGGTTTACCCGCTGGCAAAAAAGCGGCAAAACGCTTTTTACACTAAGTTGGCTGGCATTATTGCTTATTAGCCTGCAACCGGTCGCCGATCGCCTATTATTGCCGCTGGAAAAACAATACGCCACATATCAGGGAAATGACCCGGTAGATTACATTGTTGTCCTTGGTGGCGGCTACACGTTTAATCCGAATTGGGCGCCAAGCGCTAATTTATTCGCAAATAGTTTGCCGAGGGTAACGGAGGGGATCCGGCTATCTCGCGCCCATCCCAACGCCAAAATGGTATTTACTGGCAGCGCCGGCCCGAACAGCCAAAGCAGTGCAAAAACGGCGGCACAGGTAGCGGAAAGTTTAGGGGTTCCAGCGGCAGATATTATTGCCTTGGAGCAGCCCAAAGATACTGTTGAAGAAGCGGCAGCAGTGGCAGCATTGGTGGGTGATAAACCTTTTTTGTTGGTGACGTCAGCCAGCCATTTACCTCGTGCGATTAAATTTTTCACTGCCAAGGGGCTGCATCCTATTCCTGCCCCAGCCAATCAGTTAGCCATTACTACCCCATTACATAGCTGGGAGCGCACTATTCCGGCAGCCGCCTATTTAGGCCATTCCGAGCGTGCCTGGTATGAAACATTGGGGCTACTGTGGCAAAAGTTAACGGGCAATAAAAATGATGAATAAAGCTATTCTAACCAGGGTAAAAGTTGCTGGGCGGCATTATCAAATAAAGTGCGATCCAGATTACCGGTATGAATAAAACGGGAAACCAGTTCCCAAAGAGTATAGAGCCAGCGGCGCGCCACAAAAGATTCAGAAACCGGCGCTTTGCTAAGGTAGCGATAAAATAGCTGGCTTGGCATCCCCTCTTCACTGAGGCGGAATAAATCATACTCACGCGGTGCCCATAGCATTGGGCCGGGATTAAGCATCGCCAACAGTTGGTCACTGCGGGGATCTTTGAGCATACTGCGCAAAGTCAAATTGCCGTGAACCAGTACGGAACTGTCGTCAAAACCGGCGAAAAGACTATTTAGTGCTGCCCGAGCACGATAAAGCACCGCCCGATCTTCCAAAGTCATTAGGGGTGAATTCATATTAGACAGCGTGGCCCACAGCACTTCAACTCGTTGCTGATACCAACTAAACCAATCATTCTCTTGTGTGCTGTCAACATTGCCGACACACCCATGGCTATCAATCCGGTGCCAAGCTAATACTCCTTCAACTATCTGATCCATCAGCGCATTCCAACGCTCCCCTGTCCGAGTGGGTGCCTCTACCGAAACGCCACGTAAGCGTTCCATCAGCAGAATTTCTTTATAAGGGGATTGATGGGTCATGACTAAACCATACACCGTCGGCAAGCGGATATCACCTTCACGTGAGAGCATTGAAAGTTTATAGGCCTCTTGCTGCGCAATTCCCTGACAGACATAACTCTTTGCCAACAATGGGATAGCCTGCCCCTGCTGATTATACATCGCATACAAGTGGGCATATGGCTGCTCGCTGATGCGTTCAAGGCGGGTAATAGACTCCCCGAGCACGACACTTAACTCAGCTTTCAGTTGTTCCATAAGGCTTTGTCCGATTATCTGACGAAATAGATAATTCATAATGAGATGATGGGCTGAATATTTCCAGAACGCAGATCAAATAACATCCACAATAAAAATCAAACCAGCAGGATCGGCATAGAATGGGATAAAAAGGTAGGAATAATAACGCCAGACCCTATAAGCCTGGCGTAGAAATCTGAACAATAATTATTTATTGAGCATAATGGCTCTAACTCTGTCCAAATCTTCTTGGGTATCAACGCCAACTGCGGGTACTGCTTTTGCCACAGCAACGTGAATTTTTTCACCGTACCACAACACTCGCAATTGCTCTAACAGCTCGATTTGCTCAAGTTGACTCGGTGCCCAATTAACATAACGGCGCACAAAACCAGCGCGATAAGCATAAATGCCAATATGGCGTAAGAAACAATCGCCGATGGTTTCTTTAGACTGCGCAAAGCGCTCTCTTTCCCACGGAATAGCGGCGCGCGAGAAATACAGCGCATAGCCTTGTGCATCCATTACCACTTTCACGGCATTAGGGTTAAAGGCCTCTTCACTGCTTTCAATCGGCACAGCCAATGTTGCCATACCCGCACTGGAGGCTGCCAAATTCTCAGCAACCTGGCGAATAATCTCTGGTGGCACCAGTGGCTCATCCCCTTGCACATTGACGATAATTTGATCATCGGCAAAGCCATAACGCTCAATAACTTCCGCTAAGCGCTCGGTACCGGATTGATGATCAGCCCGGGTTAGACACACTTCGCCACCCGCCGCTTCAACCGCAGTCACCACTTCCGGATGGTCTGTTGCCACAATCACCCGGGAAGCACCTGACTCCAACGCTCGCTCCATCACATGTACTACCATCGGTTTGCCAGCGATATCCGCCAGTGGCTTGCCTGGTAGACGGGTTGAAGCATAACGGGCGGGAATTATAGCAATGAAACTCATGCGTGTTTCTCATCAATTGGCAGTGGGCGGGCTTCGTTTTCTAACAATACCGGAATGCCATCACGCACCGGGTAAGCCAGATTGTCAGCTTTGCATACCAATTCAAGGTTTTCTTTATTGAAGTACAACTTACCGTTGCAGACAGGACAGGCAACGATTTCGAGTAAACGGTGGTCCATACAACCTCCAAAATGGAGTTTAGCCAGCAGGAAAGTGGTCGAGGATACCATATCCGCCGATGCAGGTTAACTGTGTCGATACCATCACGCACATCAGGTATTGATAACAAAGAGTTATGTTAATCAATCTCAAGATAAGTAAATACAACCCACGGCCGGGATAATAAATGTTGGTTTTGTTATTGATATGTTGAATTGCGAGGAGTAATATTTTGTGACTGACATCACACAATTATGTACATCGAGTAAGAAATGAAAGTATTCCATAAAATCATTGCGCTGTTTGCTAACTTCAGCAACTAAACCGCAAAAACAAATAGAAGCACCTGCAAAAAGGCCCGGCGACAGAAAAAACTGTCGAACAGAGGCCAAAAAACTAACGGCTACCCTTGGGTAGCCGTTTCAGACTGCTGGCAAACCTCGGTAACTCGATCTTGCAAGGTGAAGGCAGGTAGAAGAGTAAAGCGTCCGCGCCAAGGATGGCGCGGGTCGAGCCATCAGGGATGATTTTACGGCGTCTTTATGATCTACCTGTTTTCACCGCTGCGGGCACTTTGTCAATAACCTCACGGCTACCCTTGGGTAACCGTTTCTTTAGAAGCGATTATCTCACCGCTTACTTAGAAAGCGATCACATCTGCGGCTGACGGCCCGTGAATACTACGATAAGTAGAGAATTCAACGTCCTGCCCTTCACTCAGTGATTTGTTTTTGGTGTTGGCAATGGCTGTCTTGCTGACATACACATCCAAACTACCGTCGTGTGGTGAAATGAAACCGTAGCCTTCGGACTGATTGAACCATTTCACGCGACCCATTTTTAACGTCATAATAAATTTCCTTTTACTGGGCATCCTAACAACTCATTTTTATTTATTGTTTAGATGCAGTTGCCCATCCTAAAGTTTTCTGATTAAACCTCTATGAGCTTGATTATATGAAAAAAACCCGCATAAACGCGGGCTTTAGAATTTTGCTATCCGGAGAGATGATTAACACATCAGCATCATCAATTTCCTGGATCATTCAAACATTATATTTCTGTATTACAGAGCAACAACGTTCGCAGCAGCCGGCCCGCGCGGGCTGTCTTGGATGGTATATTCAACACGCTGGCCTTCAGCCAAAGTCTTGAAACCATCAGTTGCGATTGCGGAGAAGTGAACAAACACATCTTTACCGCCATCATGCTGTTCAATAAAACCAAAACCTTTAGCTTCGTTGAACCACTTAACCTGACCAGTCTTCTTAGACATAATTCTTACCTTTACTATCAAATACAAATACTAATAAATCTGCCATAAGGCACTCTACGCCATTGGAATAGCGGGTCTGCAACAGGAACATTACTTATGGGAGTTACTTATCGGAGATACTAGGAGGTTCGTCTTTGAAGCGGCATCAAAAGATAACGTCTTGGGAGGAACTGCTTTGCTTTACTCTCGCACACTCTTACACATAAATAGGTCTGTAACACAGGCCGGCGGCTATTTACTCACAAAACAAATCACCATGCAACTTATTTTATCTGAGAACATGTTTTTATCTGGGAATATGTAGCAAACAGTAGCATCAATGAGATGCCACGCATAAAAAACCAATATTATCCGCAAGATCCCCGCAATTTACCGATATCAACCTAAAATAAAAACTGAACATCTACGCCATTATTTGGCAATTTTGTGCCGTAGCTGGCCCCAAGGAGCAACCTGATTATGATCCATCAGCCATTTGTCCCACCCGACGAGATTCGCGCCAAATTCTCCAGTGCAATGTCGGATATGTATCAGGTTGAAGTTCCGTTATACGGGGCTTTATTACAATTAGTCGCCGAAACGAATCACCAAACTATGGAGCAACAGCCAGAGCTGAGTCGCCATTTACGTCAAACCGGTGAAATTGAACGATTAAATCTGGAACGCCATGGCGCAATCCGGGTGGGAACCGCCGCCGAACTGGCTACCTTGCGCCGTTTGTTTGCCGTTATGGGTATGTTTCCAGTTGGCTATTATGACCTGGCCCCTGCTGGGGTCCCCGTTCACTCTACGGCATTTCGTGCTGTGCATGAGGCTTCACTACAAGCCATCCCATTCAGAATTTTTACTTCTTTACTGCGTTTGGAGTTGATTGAACAACCGCAATTACGGCAACGGGCTGCGGATATTCTTGCTAAAAGAAATATTTTCACGCCACGTGCTATTGAATTGATTGTTAAGCATGAAACCGCCGGGGGGCTGACCAGTCAGGAGGCAGATGATTTTATTATTCAGTCACTGGACACATTCCGCTGGCATAATCAGGCAACTGTCAGTGCGGAGGTTTATCAGCAACTACATGATCAGCATCGATTAATTGCAGATGTCGTGGCTTTTAAGGGGCCGCATATTAACCACTTAACCCCAAGGACACTGAATATAGACGCAGTACAAGTTGCCATGCCACAGCACAACATTACCCCTAAAGCAGTAATCGAAGGGCCACCTCCACGCCATTGCCCAATACTGCTGCGACAAACCAGTTTCAAAGCCATGGAGGAAAAAGTCGCTTTTATCTCGCCCGATGGCAAAATTATTCAGGGGCATCATACTGCCCGTTTTGGTGAAATAGAGCAGCGCGGTGCGGCACTGACGGCGAAAGGCCGCCATCTCTATGACCGTTTGCTACAAGCAGCACAAGATAAACTGCAAGTTCCGGCGAATGAGAAAAATGCGGCGCAATATATGGCTATTCTTAGCGAGCAGTTTAGCCAATTTCCGGATGATTACCCGACAATACGCGCTGAGAAACTTGCTTTTTTCCGCTATTTCCCGACCGAGAAAAGCCTTAAAGCCCCAGTAGACCTAATGCAAGGTTTAACCTTAGATGAGTTAATTGATGCTGAATTCATCCAATTCGAGCCTTTGGTTTATGAAGATTTTCTGCCAGTCAGTGCCGCCGGTATTTTCCAGTCAAATTTAGGCGATAAAGGGCAAAGTCATTTTACGGGGCACTCTAGTAAGCAGAGTTTCCAACACCACTTGGGGGCTGAAGTTATCGATGAACTGCAATTATATGAAGAAACTCAGCAACGTTCGCTCACTGCATGCGCAGCGGCCCTGAAGCTCGCATCCCTGAGTCTCTAACTGAGATTACGTAGAACAGCGGGATAGTGCCTGGATCTTCAGCAGTAATTGTTCAGCTTGATCAGGAGGTAACTGCGCATCTACCGGCAAATACCACCAGTTGGGCTGAGCAAAAACCCGGCACTTCACGGCATCTTTTTCAGTCATCAGCAAATTTTGTGGCCCGGAAGTCAGCGAACTCAGTTGGGCTAATGAATAATCCTGATGGTCGGCGAAGGCATATTCCTTTTTGGGAGCAATGCCAAGCAGATTCAATGTGGCGAAAAAACGTGGGGGATGACCGATACCGGCCATGGCAACAACATGCTGTAGTTGCTGTGCCGGACAACGTTCCCCCGTCACCAAATTGACAGCTTCCCGTGCAGCCAGTTGCATCGGTATCTCGCCAGTTGCAGCGATACCACCATTGGTTATCACTGCATCGACTGAGCGCAATCGTCCAGCTCGTTCGCGCATCGGGCCAGCCGGTAGCCACCAGCCATTGCCAAAGCGGCGCACACCGTCAATCACCACCAGCTCAAAGTCTCGCTGTAACGCATAATGCTGTAAACCATCATCAGTGATAATGAAATCCAGATCATGAGATTTCAGTAATGCTTTGACTGCATCAGAACGCTTTGGCGAGACAGCAACTGGGGCAGCGGTGCGCTGATAAATCAGAACTGGCTCATCGCCAGCTTGAGACGTTGTGGTGCTGTTGGAGAGCAGTAATGGATACACATCTGATTTGCCACCGTAACCACGAGACACAACCCCAACGCGATAACCCCGCTGTTTAAGCTGTTCTACCAACCAAATAACTACCGGCGTTTTGCCATTGCCGCCCGCAGTTAAGTTACCCACAATGATAACCGGCACGGGGGCGCGCCATGCTGAGCGCAGCCCCAGAGTATAACTGATGCGGATAAGCCAGGTGATAGCACCGTATAGCCAGGACAGCGGCAGCAGGAGCAAATACAGCCAAGACTTTCCCGACCAGATACGCTCAATCATTGGCCAAACTGCATACGGTTAAGCTGAGCATAAACGCCCTTTTTCGCTAGCAATTCAGCATGCATGCCACGTTCCACAATGCGCCCGTCCTCAATCACCAGGATCTCATCGGCTTTTTCAATAGTCGATAAGCGGTGGGCGATGACCAGCGAAGTCCGGGTTTTCTGCAACTCATCCAATGCGGCTTGAATTGCTCGCTCAGATTCAGTATCCAGCGCCGAGGTAGCTTCATCCAAAATCAATATTGGGCAATCACGTAACAGCGCTCGTGCAATTGCAATGCGCTGGCGTTGACCACCAGAGAGCATGACACCATTTTCACCAATAACAGTGTCCAGGCCATTTTCCATTTTATTGATAAAGTCCATGGCATAGGCCATGCGGGCAGCTTCTTCAATTTCAGCACGGCTGTACTGCTCATCACGGGCATAAGCAATGTTATTAGCAACCGTATCATTGAACAGATGAACATTTTGCGACACCAATGCTACCTGGTTGCGTAATGCCCCTAATCGGTAATCACGTAAATCATGACCATCCAACAATATACTGCCCTCGCTGACATCATAGAAACGGGTCATTAAATTGGCGATGGTTGACTTACCCGAGCCGGATCGCCCCACCAATGCAACCGTTTTACCGGCATCAATATGCATATTGATGTCATTCAGTGCTGGAGTATCTTTACCCGGATAGTAGAACGTCACATGGCGGAATTCTATTTCACCTTTAGCACGATCAACTTCCAGTTTACCCTCATCTTTTTCCTGCTCCATATCCAAAATCGTGAACAATGTCTGACAAGCGGCCATCCCACGTTGGAACTGAGCATTCACATTGGTCAGTGACTTCAGCGGGCGCATCAGTGCAATCATGGCGGAGAACACCACGGTAATAGTACCGGCGGTCAGGGTTTCCATCACACTTGGGAAGCTTGCGGCATACAATACAAATGCCAGAGCAAAAGAGGCAATCAACTGAATGATAGGGTCTGAAATGGAAGATGCCGAAACCAGTTTCATCCCTTGCTGGCGCATACGGTTACTCACCGCTTCAAAGCGCTCGGTTTCAACTTTTTGGCCGCCGAAGATCAAGACTTCTTTATGCCCTTTCAGCATTTGCTCTGCACTGGTGGTGACTTCCCCCATAGTGCTTTGCATATTTTTGCTGATATTACGAAAACGCTTAGAAACCAGGCGAATAGAAACCGACACGATTGGTGCAATGACGATTAAAATCAGCGACAACTGCCAGCTGTAATAAAACATCATAATAAACAAGCCGATAATAGAGGCCCCTTCCCGCACCACTGTAACCAGTGCGCCAGAAGAAGATGCAGCTACCTGCTCGGAATCATAAGTAATACGCGATAACAACGTACCAGTTGATTGCTGGTCAAAAAAGGAAACCGGCATACCCATCATATGGCTGAATAAGCGGCGACGGATATGCATCACCACTTTGCCAGATACCCATGAGATGCAATAGCTGGAAACAAAACCGGTTACGCCACGAACCACCATCAAGCCAATAACAGCCAGAGGCATCCATTTTAATATTGAGCTGTTAGCCTTACCAAAACCATCGTCGAGCAAGGGTTTCAGTAATGACAGCATAAAGGTGTCACTGGCAGCATTAAGGATTAATGCTATCGCCGCAACAACAAGACCGGTCTTATAAGGAGAGATCAAAGGCCAGAGGCGACGAAACGTCTGCCAAGTGGATAGATCTTTATCATTCATCATGCAAATACCAGCACCAGAAGAAATAGCGGCCCATTCTACTCATTATGGCCTCCAACGCCAAATTGCTGGTGATACCAGCGAGGCATTAATTGTTCCCTATAACCATTAATTTGCCAACCATCGCTGTAAAAATAAACACTTAGCTGCCCGGACACCGAAGTATCACGCCAGATAATGTTATTTTTTTGATAGCGTTGTGTCACTTTTCTCGCCGGGAGATGCCATTGGTTATAGCGTGCAACAGAAGCAAAAGCCAATTCCGGCTTTACAGCCCGCAGAAAAGGTGGTGTTGAGGATGTATTGCTCCCATGATGAGGAACTTGTAGCAATGTTGAGGCTAATTTAGCTCGCGAACTTTTAATCAACGCTTTTTCACCTCGCATCTCAAGGTCACCAGTCAATAATAAACTGTATTTTCCATCACCAACACGGATAACACACGAATCATCATTCTGAGCATTAATAATCTGCTCACGAGGCCATAAAATTTCGAAATTCAAACCTTGCCATTGCCATACCAAGCCTTGCTTACAAGGCAAAACATTTGGCGCGTATTTTAAGGGAAAAGGAGCACGAACCGTAGCCATGGGAAAAGCGGCCTGAATTTCAGCTAACCCTCCGGTATGATCCTGATGATTATGGCTGAGAATAATTTGCTCAATAGTAATACCCCGCCAGCGCAAATAGGGCAAAATCACCTTGGACGCCATGCTGCCGGTTCCCCAGCGATTACCCGTATCAAAGATAATTGCCTTCCCCTCTCGTTCAATTACCACCGCCAGACCATGTCCGATATCCAGCATATCAACACGCCATTGATATTCATCACGACGCTGGGTAAACAATACTAAATTCACACAAAGCACCATGACCCCGATGGAATAGTTACGCCACCATGCAAAACGCCAGATAAGCATGGCCAGCCACCCACCGAATCCGATAGCAACTGATGCCGAGCCAGTATAAAACCAACCTATTCTCATCGGACTCAACGGCAAGAGCACCGCAGTTAACGATAGATCAGCCAACGACCAGAACATCCCTGCGACCGAGGGAAGTAGAGTAAAAACCAGTGCCAGCAAGACACAAGGAACAGTGATTAGGGAGACAAGAGGTACTGCCCACAGGTTTGCAGGTATCGAAAATAAACTAATGCCATGAAACAAAACTATTTGTAGTGGCATTAACAGCAACATCATGCCTAATTGTAAGTGAAGCCCGCGAATAACCAGCCCCTGCCAACCCGTTGTAAAACGCGGGGCAAGCGGGACCCAGTAAAACCAACATATCAAACTAAATACCGCCAGACAGGAAAGCCAGAAACTATCCGAAAGTATCGCGAGAGGATCACTAAGCAAAATTAGCGCTAATGCCCATAACCATATTTGCCATGCACTACAGGAGACACTAAACAGCCTAAGCAGTAGCCATAGTGTTAATGCCATCGCCGCTCTCACAGCCGGCGGATTCGCCCCCGCTAACCAAGTGTAAATGACAGCAACAAACCAACTGGTGATGAGCGGAAACAGAGGCCCAATAAAGCTGACAGGAAGTAAACACTGAACTCCTCGGGCCAACATGCCACCCAATAACGCCGCCATAGCAATGTGTAAACCTGAAATTGCCATCAAATGGGCCGTACCGGTATCACGCAACAACGTCCAATACTGGGGATCCAGTTGGCTTCTTTCACCAAAAGCCAATGCCAGCAAGATCTGCCGCTGTCTATAGGGTTCAAGTTGTTGTTCAACAATACGGATAGTTTGCTGGCGAGCATTACAGGACGCATCCAGTAATTCAGCCCGAATGATTCGCCCCTGCAATGGGCGGCGGTTTGCTATCGCCCAGCGCTGGCTATCAAAGCCACCTTCATTGAGTAAACTATGCACCCCTCGCATGCGTAACCAAAGTTTCCATTGCTGCCCGGCGCAGTAATTTAGGCCCTTTTGCCATGTTACAGTGACCTTTATCGCCGGGAATACCCTCTTCCCATTGACCTGTTGGATATCTAATAGAACCCTATTACCTTCCACCCATGCCAAGTGTGAGGTATTTATTGTGGCGACGACTTGTTGCTCTCTGTGAGTGAGCCGATCAATCTGCATCAACAGGTTGTCACCCTGCCAGCATCCCCATACAAAGCTCACCAGAGCCAATGTCAGCCACTGACAATAGACATTGCCGCTAACCCATAGCAGTGCCCCCAATATCAGCAATATGCTGATAATCCTAACACCTGGCAGCTGAGGTAGCACAATAAGGGGCAAAAGTCCGGCAATAACAGCGAGTGCTGCATGATCAATTGATAAAGTGATAAACAACCGTCCGTTTTATGACTCTCGAATAGCCTCATTGCCATCCGTTCACCCTATGGGTAACAAGTTGATTTTCGCAATGTAAGGGCTATAGAGCCAGTGTCAATGACAGGAGTTTCGAGCAGGCTCGCTAACAGTTTTAGCTTGTTACAGCATCAGCACTAGAAATGCGGGATGTATCTAAAATAAGCGAGAACATGCCGGAGTGTTATTGAGGAGAGACTTGTTTTATGACGAACAAATTAGGAGGAATAAAGAATGAAATGCCAAAATAAAAACGGTGCCCTTAGAGGCACCGTTTCGTATCAGCTTTACATAATAACGCGATTAGTTGTATACAACTTAACCGTAGATATTCGCGCGATCGCGTAACTCTTTACCTGGCTTAAAGTGTGGAACGTACTTACCTTCCAACTCAACTTTAGCGCCGGTCTTTGGATTACGACCAACACGCGGAGCACGGTAGTGAAGAGAAAAACTGCCAAATCCGCGGATCTCAATGCGCTCACCTTCAGCTAGTGTTCCAGCCATATGTTCAAGCATTTCTTTCACTGCATCCTCAACGACTTTAGTTGGTACGTGAGATTGCTGGCCAGCAAGTCTTTCAATAAGTTCAGACTTGGTCATATTACCTCCAAGCTTTGCAGCTAAACTACCGTATAGGGGCGGGGAAAACCGCCCCCGTTATTATTACTCGCCTTTTGCAGCTTTGAACGCTTCTGCCATTGCGCTAGAGAAGTTGCCTTCTTCTGGCTTGTTGTTCACTGTAGCAATAGCATCTTTCTCATCAGCTTCGTCTTTAGCACGAACAGACAGGCTGATTACGCGGTTTTTGCGGTCAACACCAGTATATTTGGCTTCAACTTCATCACCGACGTTCAGAACCAGCGTTGCATCTTCAACGCGGTCGCGAGTTGCTTCAGAAGCACGCAGATAACCTTCTACGCCGCCTGCTAATTCAACTGTAGCACCTTTAGCGTCAACTGCAGTGACTTTACCAGTAACAATAGCACCTTTCTTGTTAACAGACAGGTAGTTATTGAACGGATCTTCTGCCAGTTGTTTCACGCCCAAGGAGATACGCTCACGTTCTGCGTCAACTTGCAGAACCACAGCTGCGATTTCGTCGCCTTTCTTGTATTCACGAACTGCTTCTTCGCCTGCAACGTTCCAGGAGATGTCAGACAGGTGAACCAGGCCGTCGATGCCGCCGTCCAGGCCGATGAAGATACCGAAGTCAGTGATAGACTTGATTTTACCTTCAACGCGGTCATTTTTGTTGTGGGTTTCTGCAAACAGCTGCCATGGGTTAGATTTGCACTGTTTCAGGCCCAGAGAAATACGACGACGTTCTTCATCGATGTCCAGAACCATAACTTCCACTACGTCGCCAACGTTAACAACTTTAGACGGGTGAATGTTTTTGTTGGTCCAATCCATTTCTGAAACGTGTACCAGACCTTCAACGCCTTCTTCGATTTCTACGAAGCAGCCGTAATCAGTCAGGTTAGTTACACGGCCAGTCAGCTTGGTGCTTTCTGGGTAACGTTTAGCGATAGCAACCCATGGATCTTCGCCCAGCTGTTTCAAGCCAAGGGATACACGAGTACGTTCGCGGTCGAATTTCAGAACTTTAACAGTGATTTCGTCGCCCACATTGACGATTTCGCTTGGGTGTTTAACACGTTTCCAAGCCATGTCAGTAATGTGCAGCAAGCCATCAACGCCACCCAGATCAACGAATGCACCGTAGTCAGTCAGGTTCTTAACGATACCCTTAACTTCCATGCCTTCTTGCAGGTTTTCCAGCAATTGATCACGCTCAGCGCTGTTCTCAGATTCGATAACTGCACGACGAGAAACAACCACGTTGTTGCGTTTCTGATCCAGCTTGATGACTTTGAACTCAAGCTCTTTGCCTTCCAGATGCAGAGTATCGCGAACTGGACGCACATCAACCAGTGAACCAGGCAGGAACGCACGGATGCCGTTCAGTTCGACTGTAAAGCCGCCCTTCACTTTGCCGTTGATCACACCAGTAACGGTTGCAGCTTCTTCGTAAGCCTTTTCCAGCATCAGCCATGCTTCGTGACGCTTAGCTTTTTCACGGGACAGCAGAGTTTCACCGAAGCCGTCTTCAACAGCGTCCAGAGCAACGTCAACTTCGTCACCGACTTGAATTTCCAGTTCGCCTTGCGCGTTCTTGAACTGTTCTGCTGGAATTGCTGACTCAGATTTCAGACCGGCGTCAACCAGTACGATATCTTTATCGATAGAAACAACAACACCACGGACGATAGAGCCCGGACGTGTTTCAATTGTTTTCAGGGATTCTTCAAAGAGTTGAGCAAAAGATTCTGTCATGTTTATAATCTTCAGGATTCTTAAGTTTAACGTCCATCTAGCATCCCGCCGGATGGGGTTGTTTCACATGCCTCGCCACACATCCTTGCAGCAAGGTTAAAGTGCTCATCAAAAATAATTTTATTTAAAAAATAAATCGTTGAGAGCTCAGAACTGACCGCATTGTCGTTATTTTTTTAACGGCAACGCCAGAATTCGTTGGGCATACGCCAGCGCCTGTTCGATCACCTGCTCGATGGACATACTGGTTGAATCCAGTACCAACGCATCTGTAGCAGGGACTAAAGGTGCAATAGCCCGATTACGATCGCGAGAGTCTCGCTCCTGTATCTCGGACAAAAGACGTTCAAAGTTAACATTAAACCCCTTTTCCTGCAACTGTAGCATACGTCTGTGTGCTCGTTCTTGCGAACTTGCATCAAGAAATATTTTCACCGGCGCGTCTGGAAACACCACGGTTCCCATGTCACGGCCATCGGCAATCAGGCCGGGCGGTTCACGGAAAGCCCGCTGGCGGCGCAATAGTGCTTCACGCACTCGAGGAAACGCTGCCGCCTGAGATGCCGTATTCCCCACAGTTTCGGTGCGGATCTCATTACTGACGTCTTCACCTTCTAAAATCACTTTTAACTGCCCATTCTGTGAGACAAAACGAACATCGAGATGTGCGGCAAGTGGAACTAATGCCTCTTCGGTGCTGATATCAACTTGATGATGCAGCGCAGCTAAAGCTAAAACACGGTAAATCGCACCAGAATCCAGCAAACGCCAGTCCAACGATTCAGCCAATGCTTTGCAAAGCGTACCTTTACCTGCACCACTTGGTCCATCAACGGTTATCACCGGGGCTGACGCCGTCATTTCTCTCTCCTTTCGGTAGGCAAAACCTCTTGTCCACCCAGCAGGGCAAACACAGGAGCCATATTATACGCTGCATCGGAGTGAACTGTTACCCTGCGGTGTTTAGTTGCTGAAAATAAAACCATCGGCGGTAGCAGAAGTGTAGAAGAGATAAGAAAGATAGACAGGAAATATTTATTTTCTAGCCGATATAACCGATAAGAAATGGGTGTCGAACGACACCCATCTGAAGCTGATGATTAGGCTATCTGGCTCAATCGGGCCAGTTGTTCAAAGTAGTCAGGGAATGTTTTCGCGGTACATTTCGGATCAAGGATAGTCACCGGCGTGTCAGATAAAGCCACCAGCGAGAAACACATCGCCATGCGGTGGTCATTATAAGTCCCTATTTCGGCTGCGATTAGCTGCGCAGGGGGCACCACCCGAATGTAGTCTTGCCCCTCTTCCACTTCCGCGCCCACTTTTCTCAATTCAGTCGCCATCGCGGATAAGCGGTCGGTTTCCTTCACTCGCCAGTTATAGATATTACGAATAACAGTCGGGCCGTCGGCAAACAGTGCGGTGGTAGCAATGGTCATTGCAGCATCAGGAATATGGTTCATATCCATATCGATACCCTGTAATTCACCACGGCTGCACTCGATATAATCATCACCCCAACTGATTTTAGCGCCCATTTTCTCCAGTACATCAGCAAACTTGGTATCACCTTGTACACTTTGTTTACCAATGCCGGTTACGCGGACTGTTCCACCTTTGATAGCAGCTGCGGCGAGGAAATAAGATGCAGAAGACGCATCACCTTCAACCAGATAGATACCTGGTGAGCGGTAAGTCTGCCCGCCTTTAATATGAAAAATCTGATAATTTTCATGAACGACATCCACACCGAAGGCTTTCATCAGATGCAACGTAATGTCGATATAAGGCTTAGACACCAACTCCCCTTGGATCTGAATTTCAGTATCTTGTTCAGCTAAGGGAGCGGTCATCAAAAGTGCCGTGAGGAATTGACTGGAAACACTGCCGTCTACGGTGAGTTTACCGCCACGAAAGCCCCCGCGTATGCGCAACGGCGGGTAGTTTTCTTGCTCCAGATAATCAATCTGTGCTCCGCCCTGACGCAATGCATCAACCAAATGACCAATTGGCCGCTCTTTCATGCGTGGTTCGCCGGTCAATACAATGTCATTTTTCCCCAGGCACAGTGCCGCAGCCAATGGGCGCATGGCCGTGCCGGCATTACCCAAAAACAATTCTAATGGCTGTTCAGCAACCAATTTGCCGCCCAATCCATCAACCTCACAGCGGGTACGATCAGCAGACAGGCGATATTTCACCCCCAATGCCTGTAGAGCATTAAGCATATGGCGAATGTCATCACTGTCTAACAAGTTATTCAGCTGAGTTGTCCCCTCGGCCAGCGCTGCCAGAAGAAGTGCACGGTTAGAAACACTTTTAGAACCGGGTAAATTAACGGTGCCATTAATCAGGGCAATGGGGTGTAAAGTCAGGGATTCCAGCATGGGAAAAGCACTCTCCAGTCTTCTGTGTGCAAATAAATACATTTTAAATAAGGGTGATAACTCAGTCGGAGCAGACCAACATCCGCCCAGAGCAATCAACCGTGGCGACGCTCAAACTCAGCCATAAAATCGGTTAATGCTTTTACGCCTTCAATTGGCATCGCGTTATAGATAGAGGCACGCATCCCACCAGCAACACGGTGGCCTTTTAAGGCTTGCAGACCTTGGGCCTCTGCTTCACTTAAGAACAATTTGTCCAGTGAAGGATCAATCATTTGGAACGGTACATTCATCCAAGAACGATTCGCGGTCGCGACCTGATTGCGATAGAAATCAGTGCGGTCGATAGCGCCATACAGTAATTCAGCTTTCGCCTGATTACGTTTCCCCATTTCGCCTAAACCGCCCTGTTCTTTCAGCCACTTAAATACCAGGCCGGACAGATACCAGGCGAAAGTCGGCGGCGTGTTGAACATCGAGTCGTTCTCTGCCAAAACCTTATAATCAAGGATAGATGGCAGCTCAGTGCGCGCTTTACCAAGCAAATCTTCACGCACGATAACCACTGTCAGACCAGCTGGGCCGATATTCTTTTGGGCACCGGCATAAATGACACCATAGCGGCTGACATCAATCGGGCGAGAGAGAATGGATGAGGAGTAATCGGCAACCACAACTTTGTTACCAAAGTCAGGTTCTTCGTTGATAGCCAGCCCGTCAATGGTTTCATTCGGGCAATAATGTACATAGGCGGCATTATCACTCAATTTCCATTGTTTCATCGGCGCAATGCCTGTCACGCCGTTATCATGCGTCGTCACATCAATCACATTCGGCGTGCAATATTTTTGAGCTTCTTTGACCGCACTGTGCGCCCAATAGCCACCGTCAATGTAATCAGCGCTGCGGCTGTCACCCAGTAAATTCAGTGGCACTGCGGCAAACTGCGCACGTGCTCCGCCATGACAAAATAACACTTTATAATTGGCCGGGATCTGCATCAGATCGCGCAGATCTTTTTCTGCCTCTTCAGCTACCTGCATAAATTCTTTACTGCGATGGCTGATCTCCATGACCGACGTACCCAGACCGTGCCAGTTACGTAATTCCTGTTCCGCACGACGTAAAACTTCGACCGGCAGCATTGCAGGCCCTGCGCTAAAATTATAAACCTGTGTCATTTCCCCTCACCGCACTCAACTGAGATTGCCATCGTTATAAATCCTCACTCGGTTTTATCATTCGACTCCGCCTGCTGCAACGGTTATTCGCCAGCAAGGGAGAAACACTTAGCCGCTACAACAGCAGTCTGTGCGCTAAGCTGCCATTAATTTGAAGTTATTCACCAAAAGTAGCGCAGTCATGACCTTGTTGCATGATAGATAACTCATTTTTCCCGTTGATGACGCAACGCCTCGACCCAGTGGTGGTGACCACAGCGTTGACAAGTTGCACTGGAATTATTGGATAACGTGATAATAAGGCTACATTGGCTACAGGCGTATTCACCCGGTTTTTCTATATTAACTAAGGGCTTAATACAGCATTTAGGGAGTACAGGCAGGCCCGGTTTAACCTTATCTTTGCTAAAGAAAAAGACACTGATAGCGCCATTGACCTCCAGAATAGCCAGCCGCACTTGACCAAGATGCTCGACGCCTTGTTGGCGTAACTCCATAAAAAACTCATCGTGCGTAATATTTTCCTGCTGCATGGTTTCCCAAACAAATATCCCATCACTAATAATGATGAGCGGCTTCCCTTCCATCCACTGCTGGATTTTCTCACTACGCGACATGAGAAAAGTGGATAAGCGATACAAAAACATAATACTGACAAATACCATGACCACCGGCAGCATCGGCACGTCTTCATAAAAAGTGACATCACCAGCGGCTGAGCCAAGAGTCAGAATGATAACCACTTCAAATAGCGACATCTGCCGCACACCACGGCGACCACTCAGTTTGAGAAATAAAAAGACCAATACAAAGGTGAATAAACACCGGATACCCACCTCGGCTAAAAATTCGATAGGGAATTTATCCAATGCCATCCGGTTGAAATCGAAAGTTTTCATTTATTGTTATCCTGCCATCAAAAAGAGACAAAGCATTGCCGCACTCCCATTAAAGGTAGCTGGTTGAAGGGATTAGCATTTTTATTTCAGATTACCGGTAATAAATAGATACGGAGGCCGAAGCCTCCGTCAAAGATTGGATCTATCAATACGCGTGGAACAACTTTTGAATTTCTTGCGGTTTTTGCGTTTGGGTTAATGCCAATTGCAGCAGTACCCGTGCTTTTTGTGGATTAAGTGAGCCAGAAGCAACAAAGCCATATTTGGTATCATCCACTTCAGCATCTTCGGTGGTAGAGCCAGTGGGGACACGGGATGAACGCACTACCGCGACGCCATTGTGTGCCGCAGTTGCCAACGTATCGAATACTGTTTTATACAGGTTACCGTTACCCACACCGGCACTGACAATTCCTTTATAACCATCTTCAATCAATGCCTTAGCGGGTAAGTCAGAGGCATTGGCATAGTTATAAATAATACCCACTTTCGGTAACTCATTTAGCTTGCTGATATCAAAGGCTGGCTGGCGTGGTGCAGGCTGATGAAGATAGTTCACTTTACCATCATAGATATAGCCCAGAGGGCCAGTATTAGGTGATTGGAAAGTTTGCACCGAAGTGGTGTTGGTTTTCATGACATCACGGCCGGTTAACACCGTATCATTCATCGCCACCAGCACGCCGCGTTTAGCGGAGTTAGGGTCACTGGCAACCACCACGGCGTTGTAGAGATTAAGCGGACCGTCTGCCCCCAGAGCGGTGGCCGGGCGCATTGCCCCAACCATCACCACAGGCTTATCACAATTGACAGTTAAATCGAGGAAATAGGCAGTTTCCTCCAATGTATCAGTCCCATGAGTGATGACGAATCCGTCGGTTTTGGCACAATCAGCATTAATTTTTTTCGCTAATTTCAGCCAAACTTCATCATTCATATCCTGAGAACCGATATTGACCACTTGCTCACCCTGAATATTGGCGAGTTTTTTCATTTCTGGCACGGCGTTAACCAGAGCATCGACCCCTAGTTTGCCCGCAGTATAGTTAGATTTAGTGGCTGAATCACCGCCACCGGCGATAGTTCCCCCGGTCGCCAATAAGGTAATATTGGGCAGAGCAAAGGCCGAACCGCTGATCCCTGCTAAGATTCCGGCTAAGACAGTTAGCTTTATAGATTTCATATTATGACTCCATTATTTATAAGCTAGTGAATTATCCGGAATATCCATACGAAAACTGTGACATTTACTGTGCTTTAGGAATACATGGAGCTATTAACTAAAAACCCGTATGATTGCGCGTTTTTAGTACCGCCAAAAAGTGAAGACCATGACCCAAACCTTTATTCCCGGCAAAGACGCCGCGCTGGAAGACTCTATCTCCCGCTTTCAGCAAAAACTGAGCGACCTCGGTTTTAATATTGAAGAAGCCTCCTGGCTGAACCCAGTTCCTCACGTTTGGTCGGTACATATCCGCGATCGTGACTGCCCGCTGTGCTTTACCAACGGTAAAGGTGCCAGCAAGAAAGCCGCACTGGCGTCGGCCTTGGGTGAATATTTCGAGCGTTTATCCACTAACTATTTCTTTGCCGACTTCTATCTGGGTAAAGCTATTGCTGAGGGTGATTTCGTTCACTACCCAAATGAGAAATGGTTCCCAATTCCTGAAGATGATTTATTACCGGAAGGTATTCTGGATGAGCGCTTGCTGGCGTTTTACGATCCAGAAAACGAACTGGTCGCCAGTGACCTGGTGGATTTGCAGTCAGGGAATGCGGCGCGCGGTATTTGCTCTCTGCCATTCACCCGCCAATCAGATTTAGAAACCGTCTATATTCCAATGAATATTATCGGCAATCTGTATGTTTCAAACGGCATGTCTGCGGGCAATACCGCCAATGAAGCTCGCGTACAGGCATTATCCGAAGTGTTTGAACGTTCAGTGAAGAATCGCATTATCGCGGAATCTATCAGCTTGCCGGAAATCCCGACCGAGGTGTTAAACCGCTATCCGGGCGTGGTAGAAGCTATCGCAAAACTGGAAGAGGAAGGTTTCCCGATCCTGTCATACGATGCCTCTTTAGGTGGCAAATACCCGGTAATTTGTGTGGTGTTGTTTAACCCGTCAAACGGAACATGTTTTGCTTCATTCGGCGCACATCCAGACTTCGGTGTGGCCCTTGAGCGTACCGTCACTGAGCTATTGCAAGGCCGTAGCCTCAAAGACTTAGATGTATTCACCGCGCCAACCTTTGATGATGAAGAAGTAGCCGAACATACCAATCTGGAAACACACTTTATCGATTCAAGCGGTTTAATCAGCTGGGATATGTTTAAACAACAGGCTGATTATCCCTTCGTGGATTGGAGCTTTAAAGGTACGACAGAAGAAGAGTTTGCCACCTTAATGGCTATCTTCAAGCAAGAAGACGCAGAAGTGTACATCGCTGATTATGAACACTTAGGAGTGTATGCTTGCCGAATTTTGGTGCCGGGGATGTCTGATATTTATCCAGCTGAAGATCTGCTGATGGCGAACAACACCATGGGCGTGCACCTGCGTGATACCTTGCTGGCGCTGCCAGACAGTGATTGGCAACCAGAGCAGTATCTGGAACTCATTCAGACTCTGGATGATGAAGGGTTGGATGATTTCGCCCGCGTCCGCGAGCTGCTGGGTATTGCCTCCGGTAAAGATAACGGCTGGTACACACTGCGGGTGGGTGAGTTGAAATCTATGCTGGCGCTGGCTGGCGGTGATTTGGAGCAGGCGCTGATTTGGGTGGAATGGACGCAAGATTTCAACTCTTCGGTCTTTACCGCAAAACAGGCAAACTACTATCGTTGCCTACAAACTCTGTTGCTGTTAACTCAAGAGCCAGACCGCGACCCAGCGCAATATTACAATGCATTCGTGAAGATGTATGGTCAGGAAGCTGTAGAGGCTGCATCCGCAGCCATCGCCGGTGAAGAGCGCTTCAATGGCCTGTTCAGTGTGGATGAAGATCTCAAAGCCCTGCCAGCACACCAGGCGCTGTTGGGTGCTTACGCTAAATTGCAGGCGGCGAAACGCCGTTATTGGGCAAAAAGCGAGTAACTCTTCGGCCCTATAGATTTCAGTTAATTATCTGTCGGAGCTGACAAAGTCAATTGAAGGGGAATCGGGCCGTTGGGATCGTAGTCGCGTAAGCGACCGCAGCGCCCCTAGGTGCGGTAAACCCTTCACTCACTGAACTATCAGCAACTTTGTCATTAAACTCAAGCGGCATTGCGCCGCTTCAGACTGCTGACAAAACCCAACGACTCGATCTTGCAAGGTGAAGGCAGGTAGAAGAGTAAAGCGTCCGCGCCAGGGACGGCGCGGGTCGAGCCCCCAGGGAAGGGTTTACGGCGTCTTTACGATCTGCCTGTTTTCACCGTTACGGGCACTTTGTCAATAACCTCCGCTTTTTATCGCAAATTTTTCGGCTATTAATTTCTGCAATTATTCCTAACCAAAATAAATACCAATGACACCAGCCAACAATTGTTTTTGTCATAAAAAAACGTTATTTTCTGACGCCGTTTTGGGTAAAAACAGCACCTTTAAACAAACATTATTTACCCATCATGGAAAGCAGAAAAATAGGTAAATAAATAGTAAAATTTTAATGACGACGGTGAGTTAAAATAGCTACAAATGCTGCTTTTAGTTAACGTTCTCAACGGCTTTAAAACAGTGTAATCAAAAATTTTTATAAATCTTAAAATATTTTTTTATTTTAAAAATCAAAAAGTTAACCTCATTAAGCACACATTTAGTAGTGTTTTAAAGCGAACTAAACTCTCGCAATATGATCCACATCAATTTTCACGCTATACTGCTTTGCTAGTATCTCGTTGTGCTTTATTAACCCTTAAGAGAGAGTTAGTGTGAAAGCTGACAACCCCTTCGATGCATTATTACCTGCGGCAATGGCTAAAGTAGCCGAAGATGCCGGTGTCTATAAAGCCACCAAGCATCCGCTAAAAACTTTTTATTTAGCGATTACTGCTGGTGTGTTTATTTCAATTGCGTTTGTTTTTTATATTACAGCGACTACCGGTACTGCTGGCGTGCCTTTCGGTTTTGCCAAGTTGGTAGGTGGTATTTGCTTCTCCCTGGGGCTAATGTTAGTGGTGGTATGTGGTGGTGATCTTTTCACTTCTACTGTTCTGACTACGGTGGCCAAAGCCAGTGGCCGTATTACCTGGCGTCAACTGGGATGCAACTGGGTTAATGTCTATATTGGGAACCTGTGCGGTGCGCTATTCTTCGTGTGCCTTATTTGGTTCGCGGGCCAATATACTGTGGCAAATGGTCAATGGGGCTTGAATGTTTTACAAACAGCCGACCACAAATTGCACCATACTTTTGTTGAAGCAGTATGTTTGGGTATTTTGGCCAACTTAATGGTCTGCCTGGCGGTTTGGATGAGCTACTCCGGCCGTACCATAATGGACAAAATGTTTGCGATGATTTTACCGGTGGGCATGTTTGTTGCCAGCGGTTTTGAGCATAGCATCGCAAATATGTTTATGATTCCTATGGGTATAGTGATTAAAAACTTTGCTTCGCCTGAGTTCTGGCAATCCATAGGAGCAGCACCTGAGCAATTTGCTAACTTAACCGTAAGTAACTTTATTATTGATAACCTGATCCCAGTCACTATCGGCAACATCATTGGTGGCGGATTATTGGTAGGTTTGACTTACTGGGTAATTTATCTGCGCGGTGACCAGCAACACTAAGTGTGGCCGCACACGGTTTTCGAAGAAATTCACATTAAAAGGTAGATGCATTATGACCGAACTTAATGAAAAATTGGCCAAAGCATGGCAAGGTTTTACCCAAGGTGACTGGCAAAAAGAAGTCAACGTTCGTGACTTCATCCAGAAAAACTACACCCCTTATGAAGGCGATGAGTCCTTCCTTGCCGGCTCTACCGAAGCGACCGACAAGTTGTGGGCGCAAGTTATGGAAGGTATCAAACTGGAAAACCGCACTCATGCGCCAGTTGATTTCGATACCGACGTAGCAGCGACCATCATTTCACACGATGCTGGCTACATTAATAAAGATCTGGAAACCATCGTTGGTTTGCAGACTGAAAAACCATTGAAACGTGCCCTGATCCCATTCGGCGGCATCAAAATGGTAGAAGGTTCTTGCAAAGTTTACGGTCGTGAACTTGACCCGCAACTGAAAAAAGTCTTCACCGAATACCGTAAAACACATAACCAAGGTGTGTTTGACGTTTATACCAAAGACATCCTGAACTGCCGTAAATCTGGTGTACTGACTGGTTTGCCAGATGCTTATGGCCGTGGCCGTATCATCGGTGACTATCGTCGTGTAGCCGTTTACGGTATCGACTTCCTGATGAAAGACAAACTGGCTCAGTTCAACTCTTTGCAGGATGACCTGGAAAACGGTAAAGACCTGGAAATGACCATTCAGCTGCGCGAAGAAATTGCTGAACAGCATCGCGCTCTGGGTCAAATCAAAGAAATGGCAGCCAAATATGGTTGTGATATTTCTGGGCCAGCAACTAACGCCAAAGAAGCAGTACAGTGGACTTACTTCGGCTACCTGGCTGCGGTTAAATCTCAGAACGGCGCTGCAATGTCCTTCGGCCGTGTTTCTACCTTCCTCGATGTTTATATCGAACGTGATATGAAAGAAGGTAAACTGACTGAAATCGAAGCGCAGGAACTGATTGACCATTTGGTAATGAAACTGCGTATGGTTCGCTTCCTGCGTACCCCTGAGTATGATGAGCTGTTCTCTGGTGACCCAATCTGGGCAACTGAGTCTCTGGCTGGTATGGGCGTTGATGGCCGTACTCTGGTGACTAAAACCAGCTTCCGCTTCTTGAACACCCTGTACACCATGGGGCCGTCTCCAGAGCCGAACATGACCATCCTGTGGTCTGAAAAGCTGCCACTGAACTTCAAAAAATATGCAGCTAAAGTGTCTATCGATACTTCATCTGTACAGTATGAAAACGATGACCTGATGCGTCCTGACTTCAACAACGATGACTATGCCATCGCATGTTGTGTTAGCCCGATGATTGTCGGTAAACAAATGCAGTTCTTCGGCGCGCGTGCCAACCTGGCGAAAACCATGTTGTATGCAATTAACGGCGGCGTTGATGAAAAAATGAAGATCCAGGTTGGCCCGAAAGAAGCGCCAATGATGGATGAAGTGCTGGACTATGACAAAGTCATGGAACGCATGGATCACTTTATGGATTGGCTGGCTAAACAATACGTTACTGCGCTGAACATCATCCATTACATGCATGACAAGTACAGCTACGAAGCTGCACTGATGGCCCTGCATGACCGTGATGTTTACCGTACTATGGCGTGTGGTATTGCAGGCCTGTCTGTTGCTGCTGACTCCCTGTCTGCTATCAAATATGCCAAAGTAAGCACCATTCGTGATGCTGATGGCTTGGCTATCGACTTCAATATCGAAGGCGAATATCCACAGTTTGGTAACAACGACTCACGCGTTGATGACATCGCTTGTGACCTGGTTGAGCGCTTCATGAAGAAAATTCAGAAGCTGCGTACTTACCGTGGTGCAGTCGCAACTCAGTCTGTGCTGACCATCACCTCTAACGTGGTTTATGGTAAGAAAACAGGTAACACCCCAGATGGCCGCCGCGCTGGCGCTCCATTCGGTCCAGGTGCTAACCCAATGCACGGTCGTGACCAGAAAGGTGCTGTTGCCTCTCTGACTTCTGTTGCTAAACTGCCGTTTGCTTACGCGAAAGATGGTATTTCTTACACCTTCTCCATCGTGCCAAACGCACTGGGTAAAGACGACGAAGTTCGTAAAGCTAACCTGGCAGGTCTGATGGATGGTTACTTCCATCACGAGGCGTCCATCGAAGGTGGTCAACACCTGAACGTGAACGTAATGAACCGCGAAATGCTGTTAGATGCGATGGAAAATCCGGAAAAATATCCGCAATTGACCATCCGTGTATCAGGCTACGCTGTTCGTTTCAACTCGCTGACTAAAGAACAGCAGCAGGATGTGATTACACGTACATTCACGCAGTCAATATAAGTTCTAACTAAAATAGATTAGACTAAAAGGCTCCACCTTCGTGGGGCCTTTATTTATCCAGTATTGGAGTAACCTGCAATGTCCGTACTTGGCCGCATTCACTCATTCGAATCCTGTGGCACCGTTGACGGCCCTGGTATTCGATTTATCGTATTCTTCCAGGGTTGCCTCATGCGCTGCCTGTATTGCCACAACCGTGATACCTGGGACACCCATGGCGGTAAGGAAGTTACCGTTGAAGAATTGGTCAAAGAAGCCGTTACCTATCGCCATTTTATGAATGCTTCTGGTGGCGGTGTTACTGCCTCCGGTGGTGAAGCCATCTTACAGGCTGAGTTTGTCCGTGATTGGTTCCGCGCCTGTCACGAAGAAGGTATTCACACTTGTCTGGATACCAATGGTTTTGTGCGCCGTTATGATCCGGTGATTGATGAATTACTGGATGCCACCGATTTAGTGATGCTGGATTTAAAACAGATGGATGACAGCGTGCATCAGAATCTGGTCGGCGTATCTAATCACCGAACCTTGGAATTTGCTCGTTACCTGGCAAAACGTAATCAAAAAACCTGGATCCGTTATGTGGTGGTGCCGGGTTGGTCAGATGATGACAAATCTGCTCATATGCTGGGTGAGTTCACTCAGAACATGACCAATATCGAGAAAATCGAATTGTTGCCTTACCATGAGCTAGGTAAGCACAAATGGATTGCCATGGGCGAAGAATACAAACTGGATGGGGTCAAGCCCCCTACCGCGGAGATTATGGACCGCGTGAAAGGTATTCTTGAAAGCTATGGTCACAAAGTAATCTACTAATAATCATCAGAACACTAGCTGATTTTCAATCAATACCGCCATGCAAGATTTCCTCGCTGGCGGTATTTTTTTGGCGGTTACACCGCAGCGAATGGTGTTTTTTGCTGATCGGGTTTGCGTAGCAACATCATTAAATACACCAAAGCCACACCCGCAATCATGATGAACAATAGATTGTCTGAATAGCGCTGCATCAATAATGAAGTCATGGTCGGGCCGGTCAGGCTACCGATGGTATAACTCATCAATAGCGCCTGATTCATTGCGACCAATTTATCGGCACTCACCTTTTCACATGCCCACGCCATGGCGACAGGATAAAGGGTAAAACCGGCGCACCCCAAAATAAACAGTGCCGGTGCCAGCGCATAGTTACCCAGAATGGCGATACTACCGAGAATCACCACAAACACCTGAATCCGCAGTACCAACAAACGACCATAGCGGTCGGCCATTTTGCCTATTGGCCACTGACCAATAATCCCTGAACTGACCAGCAACGCCATCCACCATCCAACACTGGCGTCACTCATTCCTTGATGCGATAAATACAACGGCAGCAAACCATAGAGCGAACCTAATAACACACCGGATATAATGCAGCCATTAATCCCCAAACGCGCACTACGGCGCTTCAGCATCGGCCAAACGGCGATATGGGGTACATCACCACTATCTTGATGAGAAAAATGTGCAAATAACAGCGGCAACATCGCGGTAATGACCAAAGCACTGACCCACGGAATAACACTCAGTAGTTGAGTCGAAACCACGCCCAAGAGTAATTGCCCAGTGACCGTGCCCAGATAGTAAACCATCATATAGGCCGCCAGCAGTTGCCCACGGTTGGTTACCGTACCACTGCGCAATAATGCGCTTTCGACAATAACCCAAATTAATGCGCACGCCACACCCGCGAAAAAGCGCCACCCTAACCAGCTCCAAAAATCAACCGACAGCATTAACCCGCACGTCGCTAGCGCGAATAATATACAGGAATAATGGTAGCTGCGATTAAAACCGAGTTGTTGGATAATCCGCCCGGCAATCAATGTCCCAACCAGATTCCCGCTAAAATACGATGAACTTACCATCCCCACTTGCCAGGTCGGCAATTGTTGATGAGATAGCCATAAGGGAACCAATGTATTTAAAACCGCGATAGAAATCGTAAACAGCAAAAGCCCACAGAGCAAAAGCAGCACCGGGCGAGAATATGCGGACATAATAAGATTGAAGCCGTCGGGACAAGAAAGTGAGCGCATCATGCCACTGGTGATAAAAAAGTCAATTACATCACGAGAGTTGATAGCACAATATGTTGTTGGATAAATCCCTGTGCGATAAATTTTGTGTATTCGCCATAACCCAAAAAAGAAAAAGCGCCCGTAGGCGCTTTCAGACTGCGACAAACCTCGACGACTCAATCTTGCAAGGTGAAGACAGGTAGAAGAGTAAAGCGTCCGCGCCATGGACGGCGCGGCTCGAGCCCCTAGGGAGGGGTTTACGGCGTCTTTACGATCTACCTGTTTTCACCGTTACGGGCACTTTGTCATTAACCTCAAAGCGCCCATAGGCGCTTTATAACTACTTGATAATCAAGCGAGATATATTGACTCGTGACTAACCAATAAATTCCAAACCACCCATATAAGGGCGCAAAACTTCTGGTACCTGGATACGGCCATCAGCCTGCTGGTAATTTTCCAGCACTGCAACCAAAGTACGCCCAACCGCCAGACCAGAACCATTCAGGGTATGAACCAAACGGGTTTTTCTGTCAGTTTTGTTACGGCAACGTGCTTGCATACGACGAGCCTGGAAATCCCACATGTTTGAACATGAGGAAATTTCGCGATAAGTATTCTGCGCTGGCAACCACACTTCCAAGTCGTAAGTTTTGCTGGAGCCAAAGCCCATATCACCAGTACACAACAACATTTTGCGATATGGCAATTCCAGCAATTGCAGCACTTTCTCTGCGTGACCGGTCAGTTCTTCCAGTGCCGCCATAGAATCTTCAGGGCGGGTTATCTGCACCATCTCAACTTTGTCGAATTGATGCATACGGATCAAGCCACGGGTATCACGGCCATAGGAACCCGCTTCAGAACGGAAGCAAGGTGTATGTGCCGTCATTTTCAATGGCAGAGACTCTTCTTCCAGAATCTCATCACGCACCAGATTGGTCACCGGCACTTCTGCCGTTGGAATCAATGCATAGTTGCTGCTGTCAGATTCTTCTTCCAGTGGTTTGGTATGGAAAAGATCACCACCAAATTTAGGCAACTGGCCAGTACCGTACAGAGTCGCATGGTTAACTAAATAAGGAACATAAGTTTCCAGATAACCGTGTTTTTCAGTGTGCAAGTCCAGCATGAACTGTGCCAATGCGCGGTGCATACGAGCAATTTGCCCTTTCATCACCACAAAACGCGCGCCAGTCAGTTTCACCGCGGCGGCAAAATCAAGCCCACCCGCCATTTCACCCAAGGAAACGTGATCTCTCACCTCAAAGTCATACTGGCGTGGTTCGCCCCAACGGCTGACTTCAAGATTATCGTTTTCATCTTTACCCACTGGAACCGAATCATCCGGCAGATTAGGAATCGACAATGCCAGATCGCGGATTTCGTTTTGCAACTTGTCCAATTCGGCCTTGGCTGCATCCAGCTTTTCACCCAACTCGTTGACTTCAAGACGTAATGGTTCGATATCTTCGCCACGCGCCTTAGCCGCACCAATCAGTTTCGATCGGGAGTTACGTTCTGCTTGCAGACTTTCTGTTTCAACCTGTAAAACTTTGCGGCGCTCTTCTTGTTGGCGCAACATCTCAACATCAAGTTTAAAACCTCTGCGAGCCAGTTTTTCGGCAACTGCGTCTAGCTCATTGCGCAGCATATTGGGATCGAGCATGCTAGTCCTGTGCTTGTAGTTATGGTTACACCCTTAAACTGGAATTGCAGTGTTGTTAGCAACGCCATGATTTGGGGTATAAAGGGTTATTGAAAAGAATTTAACCACGTAAGCAGCATAAACAGCCGCTTAGCAGTTCTATATAGCGCTAACCTTACCGCAACAGCAAGGCTAGCGGTAGCGTTTTATCGGGCTATTTTGATCCTGCTCAGCCAGCCATGCCAGCTTTTCACCAATTTTGCCTTCCAGACCTCGGGATGACGGTAAATAGTAGCGGGTCGAGGCCATTTCTGGTGGAAAATAGTTCTCACCGGCAGCATAAGCATGTTGCTCATCATGGGCATAACGATATTCAGCCCCCAACCCCATCTCTTTCATGAGCTTAGTTGGCGCATTACGCAGATGTTCCGGCACATCAAAGTCTGGTTTATCACGCGCATCTTGCATTGCTGCTTTAAACGCCGAGTAAACCGCATTACTTTTCGGCGCGCAGGCCAGATAAACAATAGCCTGAGCAATCGCTCGCTCACCTTCAGCTGGGCCAACACGGGTAAAACAATCCCACGCTGATATCGCCACTTGCATCGCGCGAGGATCGGCATTGCCAATATCTTCTGACGCAATAGCCAGTAAACGTCGGGCAACATAAAGTGGATCACCGCCCGCCGTAATAATTCGCGCATACCAATACAAGGCAGCGTCTGGCGCAGAACCACGAATTGATTTATGAACTGCCGAGATGAGGTCATAATATCGATCACCTTTATTATCAAAGCGCGCGCTACGCTCGCCTGACACTTCTTTCAGCAAATCCGGGGTTAACACTCGAACCCCGCTGGCATCTATTTCTGCCATATCGGCCATCATTTCAAGGCTATTCAAAGCACGGCGCGCATCGCCCCCCACCAATTCAGACATCATGCGGCGGGTTTCATCTGGCAGTTTTATATTCTGCCCACCATAGCCCCGACTGCTATCTGACATTGCTTGATCGATAACTTTTTCAATGTCTGCGGCAGTGAGAGCTTTGAGCAAATAAACCCGAGCCCTGGAGAGCAAAGCCGAGTTCAGCTCAAATGAAGGGTTTTCAGTAGTGGCACCAATAAATGTGATCGTGCCATCTTCGATATGGGGCAGGAATGCATCTTGCTGGCTTTTATTGAAGCGATGAACTTCATCAACAAATAAAATTGTTCGCCGCCCCGCGTCGCGGTTTTGGCGGGCACGTTCAATCGCTTCACGAATTTCTTTAATGCCAGAGGTCACCGCAGAAATACGTTCAACATCAGCTTGACCATAACGGCCAATAATTTCTGCCAACGTGGTTTTTCCGGTTCCCGGAGGCCCCCAAAGGATCATTGAGTGTAATTGCCCGGCAACGATTGCCCGCGGTAACGGTTTACCCGGAGCCAGCAAATGCTGCTGACCAATATATTGCTCCAACGTCAAAGGCCGCATACGCGCGGCCAATGGCTGAAACTCATTCTGGGAAAAGTCGAGGGACATATTACTCACACTGACCTCACTGCCGCTGGTCGTCCAGCGTCACGCCTTTTGGTAGGGTAAACTTAAATTTGCTGGCATCTGCTGAGCTATTTTGCTGGCCTTTCAGCGTATAAGCACTGCGCTGCCCATCTTGCTCAACCGCCGTAAAGCTTTTAATGGTGCCCGTTGGCGTTACTGTGATAGCAAATTGCTTCAGATTGCCGCTGGCACTTTTCGGCGTCAGTTCAAAATCATCACCTTTCTGCTTCACATTATATTGTTTCCAATCATCTGGATTATTACGAGTAATAAGCATAAATGGTGTATTGCCTGTGGCATTTTTCAGCCAGGTCGCCGTTGCCTGTTCAACAAATGGGTTATAGAACCACAATGTTTCACCATCAGAAATCAAAACGCTCTCGTCAGGGGAAGTCATGTGCCAATTAAATAAATTAGGCCGCTTCACCCATAACTCACCCTCGCCTTCTTGTACCGCAGTACCCTCTGAGCTGGTCACTTTTTGCGAGAAGTTAGCATGGAAACTGTTCACCTTGCCCAGGCGAGCTTGTAAGTCGGAACTGGCATCGGCCAGCGCGTGAGCCGAAATTAACCCCGATAACAGACAGCAAGCAACAAGCAGTTTTTTCATTATTCTAAATACCTTATAAAATTCTCTGATAAATATGGGGTTACGCTTCTTTGCATAAGGGCCGCAAAGCGGCCCTGCAGACTGCTGACAACCCCCAACGACTCGATCTTGCAAGGTGAGGACAGGTAGAAGAGTAAAGCGTCCGCGCCAGGGACGGGTTTACAGCGTCTTTACGATCTGCCTGTTTTCACCGTTACGGGCACTTTGTCATTAACCTCAAGGGCCGCAAAGCGGCCCTGTCTATACCCGTCATCTTTCAAGATACCGGGGTGTTGGCTGCCATCACTCACCCAAATCATTGAGTTATCTCAACTCCTTGGGTTTATTTGGTTGCCGCCGACCTGCAACTCGAAATCTATTGGGTATATGTTAACTGCCTCAGAGTAAAAGGTTACTCATGAGGTGGTGGCGCCAATACTTCACGATTACCGTTATGCCCCGGTGTACTGACAATCTGCTGAGCTTCCATTTGTTCAATGATACGTGCAGCTCGGTTATAACCAATACGGAACTGGCGCTGCACACCGGAGATAGACGCACGGCGTTTCTCCAAAACAAAATTCACCGCCTGATCAAACAGTGGGTCCAACTCTTCGTCGCTATCCAGACCAAGGCTGCCGCCTTCGCCCTCATCGCTACCACTGAGAATGCTCTCAATATATTGAGGCCGACCACGCGCTTTCCAATCATTAACAACTGCATGCACTTCCTGATCTCGGACAAAAGCACCGTGAACACGTACCGGAATTGAGGAGTTAGGTGCCATATACAGCATGTCCCCCATACCCAGTAGTGATTCCGCTCCCCCCCTGATCAAGGATAGTTCGTGAGTCAATCTTGCTGGAAACCGTAAATGCGATACGGGTTGGGATATTGGCTTTAATCAAGCCAGTAATCACATCCACAGATGGCCGCTGAGTTGCCAGAACCAAATGAATGCCAGCAGCTCGGGCTTTTTGCGCCAAACGAGCAATCAGCTCTTCAACTTTCTTACCCACCGTCATCATCAGGTCAGCAAACTCATCCACCATAACGACGATATAAGGCAATTTCACCAGCATTGGTGGTGAGATATCCATACTATCGGAGGGTTTCCAGAATGGATCTGGAATTGGCCGACCCATAGCTTCAGCTTGTGCAACTCGCTCATTATACCCAGCGAGGTTACGTACACCTAAAGCCGACATCAGCTTATAACGCCGTTCCATTTCACCAACACACCAGCGCAATGCATTCGCCGCATCCTTCATATCCGTAACCACTTCGGTTAACAGATGAGGAATGCCCTCATACACCGACAGTTCCAACATTTTCGGGTCAATCATGATAAAGCGCACATCATCTGGCGTGGCTTTATACAAGATGCTGAGGATCATGGCGTTAACACCAACCGATTTACCGGAACCGGTTGTACCCGCCACCAGCAAGTGCGGCATTTTTGCAAGATCAGCCACTACCGGTTGCCCGGCAATATCTTTACCCAATACGATAGCTAACGGTGATGGGTTATCACGGAATTTTGCGCAATCAAGCACTTCGCGCAAATAAACGGTCTGACGATGTTTATTGGGCAGTTCCAGCCCGACATAAGGCTTGCCAGGAATGACCTCAACCACACGGACAGCAATGGCCGATAGCGAGCGAGCCAAGTCACGAGAAAGATTGGAAATACGTGAAGCTTTGACGCCAGGGGCTAAATCAAGTTCAAAGCGGGTAATCACTGGCCCTGGTGAAATACCGACCACTTCCGCTTTGACCCGATAATCCCCTAGCCGCGCTTCGACCAAGCGAGCTGTTTGCTCCAAAGCAAACATATCAACCGGCTCTTCTTCCGCTGGCGGTGAAGAAAGGAGATCCAGCGTAGGCAATGGGGTTGTCGGTTTGACCAAAGGTTGGTCATTACGCATCAGGAACGGGTGAATCAAACTGTCCATCGCCGGAGCTGGCTGCACCGGTGATACTGGCTGTACTGATGCCGTTGCCGTAGGTTGCACTGGTGTTGATTGACCTGAATATGCTTGGTGCGTTTGATTTGCCGCTGGTGGCTGATAGGCCGAAACCTGTTCAGTGTGCTCTGGTGCTGAAAAACTTTGCACAACTGCAGGCTGTGCGGCTTCATCAACATACGGAGACAGTGTGAACAAAGGCTCACGCGGGCTTTCATCAACCAGATCGGCAACAGGTGAGAACGTGAAGGCACTGCGTGTATCAACAGGCTGCATCTCTTCAACAACAGCATGTTCATATTGGCTATTGTCACTGTTTTCACCCTGCATTGCGCCATAGCGATGTTGTTGCTGTGCGGCAAAAGCTTGTCGTAATGCCGCCTCTTGTAAGGCTTGCTCATCTTCAGGCTCTACCGCTGAGAAAGTATTCACTCCCGTATCGGCTGATTGCCCATAACGTTCGGATTGCTGATCAGCGAAGGCTTTACGCAAGATTGCCTGCTCTAATGCATCATCATCTTCAGATATGGCACCTGCGGTAAACGGTGTTTCGGGTATTTGAGGAGTTTGAACTTCTTGCTCACGTTGCTCCTGCTCCGCGATACGTTGAGACGGGAGTTTGATGCCGTAGGATGCCAGCTCGCGCCTTGTCGGGATGCGGACAGGATTAGGCCGTGGTAACTCCGGTCCTATACCTTGTTTAACCTGCGAACTGCTATCACTGGTAGCAGTAAATGCTGGCATAAACGTAGCTGCGGCTGCACTTGCTGCGACAATCCCAGCAGCAGAAGCAGATCCAGAGCGACTGACTGACCCCATCGCGGCCAGGCTATCTGTATCTGTGCCTAACCCTGGATTCATATATGGTGTATTTTCCACCTGATCGCTATGGCGTTGTGCCGCAGAAAAATCAAATGGTGAATGGCTGGTTGGGGTTGCCGGTTTATCCCATGAACCCAGTTGAGGCTCAGGCCGTTCAACCGGTGGCGTAATCCGTGTTGGCGCAGGAGACGCCGCGTCTTGTGGGATCTCAAAAGAATAAAGCGGCGGCGTTGTGGCGACATTATCAACCATCGGTACTGCGCTGTGATTGATAATGGGTTCAGACGGATTCCCAGCCGAAGCTAATCCCGGCTGTTCGCCATTATCTGTCGCACGCAATGTACTTAATAATGGATCATAATTATTTAATGGCTCATCGCTTTCAGCCACAATTTCATCTGTCGGAATTGCCCCATCCAATATTGGGTGGGCTGGCGTGTCAGTTACAGATGGTGCCGAGAACAAAACATCGTCGTCATCTGCATGGGCTGAATTGGCCACCAGTGCGCTAGCCGCGGCGACACCTGCTACCGCTTTATTATTTGCGCCAACACCCTTATTTTGCTCGACGGTATTCGCTTCTTCAGTTTGGTAATCGTCATCTTCATTATCATAACGCTCTTCGCGACGTGAACGATTAGTCATAAATGTTAATGAACCTAAGACGACTCCACCAATCTTCTCCGCAATGACTAACCATGACCAGCCAGTGAAAAGCGTCAGACCAACAGCCCAGATACAAAGCAACGTCAGGGTAGCGCCAACGCCATTGAACCACGGCAACATGGCATTACTGAATAGACTACCGATTACCCCACCTGAGGCGAAGTAATACAGATCATCAATATTTAAGGCAGCCAGCCCGCATGACGTTAAAATCAGCGCTAACGTGCCAATCAGCCGCAGCGAGAGAGCAAAGTAATCGATATGTTCACTGGCATCACGCTGGCGGAACGCGGCCCAACACAACATCACCATAATGGCGGGAATTGCATACGCCAATACACCAAAAGTGAAAAACAATGTATCAGCCATCCAGGCACCTACGCTCCCGCCAAGATTATGGATAGGCTCGTGCCATGAGGTTTGTGACCAACTCGGGTCTGAAGGATTGAAACTAAGCAGCGCGGCCATTAGGAAGGCTGCCAAAATGGTTACTACAATCAAAACAGCCTCAAGCAAACGACGCCCACTGCTGAGTTTTTTCAAAGTAACTTCTTTATCTTCTGTATATTCCTGGCTCAAGAAAGGCTCTCCAGGTTCCTGTTAACTAGTATGAATAACAACGCCGAGAACCTTCCCGGCGCTGAAACTGTATGAATAAACAGGAGTGTAACCAAATTACTCAGGTTTTGCACCTGCCTGTTTATCGCGTTTTAATCACCAAGTGGCTAGTCTGCTTCACTTCTTCCATCACCACATAGGTCCGAGTGTCATTCACACCCGGTAGGCGAAGCAAGGTCTCACCGAGTAATTTACGGTAAGCAGACATATCGGGCACGCGGGTTTTCAATAAATAGTCAAAATCACCGGAAACCAAGTGACACTCTTGAATTTCATCGAGTTTTTGTACTGCGGTGTTAAATTGCTCAAACACATCCGGAGCACCACGATTCAGAGTAATCTCAACGAAAACCAGCAATGATGCATCCAAATATTGTGGATTAAGCAGTGCAGTATAGCCATTAATGAAGCCTTGACGCTCTAAGCGGCGAACCCGTTCCAGACATGGTGTTGGTGACAACCCTACTCGTTTTGAAAGCTCAACGTTGGAGATACGCCCATCCTTTTGTAATTCATTTAGGATGTTACGATCTATCCGATCAAGCTCTTTCCCCGGACGTTTTTTATTATCTGTCATCTTATAGTCTCTCTTAATTTCCTTAAGTCTGCGACATACTCTCATCATCAATAAATTTAGAATATGTGGCAAACAACGACCCGCAGCCTGTTTTATGCAAATATATCAATACGTTGTTATCTCACACCCTGTCTGTCCAATCGCATGCGAGGCACTCGATGATTATTAGCGTTGAGGAAGAGATAGCGCATCACGAGCAACCGCAGAAACATCCCCCCTACGGTTGTTCGAGAACATACTCCACATGCCATCCAGTATTAATCGAAAACATTCCAGGGCTTTCGATTGGTATCACTGATACCAAATCTGAAATTATGGCGCGCAGATAATTTCTTCTTCCTATGATGTTTTCGCAAATGCACAGCCGATTGTCAAAGTAAAAGAAGTTAAATCAGTAGAACGTGCCAGAATTAAAATCTTAGCCCCCTTCTCTAACCTATTTTTTCACCGTTTTTTCGCGATGAAATGGCACTAAAAGGCATTTAGTACATTGCGGGTGTTTTTTGAGCTATCGGCTTGCAAGCCACATTTTTTATAGGGTCAAAGGTTTTTCAGACTATTTGGTCCATAACGTAAAAATGAATTTTGGTCTAATTGACCCCTTGCTCAATTTTGTTTAACAGCTAACTGTCGATTCTTAATACACTTAGTTCATTAAATAGGCATTACCTATCAAACAAATCGCTAACAACATTTTTGTCTGCTTTTTTTAATGCTCGAATTTCCCTACAATCGTTAACATTGTCCGCCATTGTGGGAAAGAGGTATTCATGAGTACGGCTAAACATAGCAAATTGATTATTTTGGGTTCTGGCCCTGCGGGTTATACCGCAGCAGTTTATGCGGCACGCGCCAACCTGAATCCCGTATTGATTACCGGAATGGAAAAAGGCGGTCAATTGACCACCACCACCGATGTCGAAAACTGGCCCGGTGACCCGGAAGGTCTTACCGGCCCGGCACTGATGGAACGGATGCATGCACATGCAGAAAAGTTCCAGACAGAAATCCTGTTCGACCATATCCATAAAGTTGATTTACAAAACCGCCCGTTCCGCCTGTTTGGCGATAGTGCTGAGTACACCTGCGATGCACTGATCATCGCGACAGGTGCATCTGCACGTTATCTTGGAATGGAATCAGAAGAAGCATTCAAGGGTAAAGGGGTTTCTGCCTGCGCAACTTGTGATGGCTTCTTCTATCGTAACCAAAAAGTTGCCGTCGTCGGCGGTGGCAATACCGCCGTTGAAGAAGCACTGTATCTGGCCAATATCGCCGCTGAAGTTCATCTAATTCACCGCCGTGATAGCTTCCGTTCAGAAAAAATTCTGATCGACCGTCTGATGGAAAAAGTGAAAAACGGCAATATCGTGCTGCACACTGACCGTACGTTAGATGAAGTGCTGGGTGACGATATGGGCGTGACAGGCGTGCGGCTGAAGTCGACCAAAAACAATGAAACCGAAGAGTTAGCGGTAGCTGGGGTATTCATTGCTATCGGTCATAGCCCTAACACCGCTATCTTTGACGGCCAGTTAGCACTGGAAAATGGTTACATTAAAGTGCAATCAGGTATCCAGGGTAATGCAACACAAACTTCAATTCCGGGTGTATTTGCTGCGGGTGATGTTATGGACCACATCTATCGCCAGGCAATTACCTCTGCGGGTACCGGCTGCATGGCAGCACTAGATGCAGAGCGCTATCTGGATGGGTTAGTTAACGATAAATAATCTCTGACATAACTGATTCAACCAATACCAACGGGCAGCTAACAAATATGTGAGCTGCCCGTTTTTAATTTCTATTGGCACTTTATTTTGCATATTGGCATGTCAATGAAAAACAGCAAATTATAGATATCGACTAATGCGGCAACTATCACAAGCATTATGGTTTCACCTCATAGCATGACGAGGTAATATTGCCCCTCGCTGGTTTGTCATCCCGAAAGGTGATAACCATTTTTTTGAAATTTTCCCGTACTTTGCGCAGACAAATTGCCCGATGAATAAAACACGACAGTATGAGTTGATTCGTTGGCTGAAAAAACAAAGCGCCCCGGCGCAACGTTGGCTCCGCCTGTCCATGTTACTTGGCCTCCTCAGCGGGTTATTGATTATTGCTCAAGCATGGCTGTTGGCCACCTTGCTGCAATCTTTGATTATCGACAAAGTCCCCCGTACAGAATTAATCACTGATTTTGGTTTATTGGCTGGAACCTTCGCCATACGTGCCTTGATCAGTTGGTTACGTGAGCGAGTAGGGTTTGTTTGCGGCATGAAAGTGCGTCAACAAATCCGCAAAACAGTATTAGACCGATTAGAACAACTCGGCCCAGCCTGGGTAAAAGGCAAACCAGCAGGAAGTTGGGCGACGATTATTTTGGAACAAATTGAAGATATGCAGGATTACTATTCTCGCTATCTTCCACAAATGTATTTGGCTGTTCTTATTCCGGTGCTGATTCTCATTGCTGTCTTCCCGATCAACTGGGCGGCAGGTTTAATTCTATTCGTCACCGCACCGCTCATCCCTTTGTTTATGGCACTGGTGGGAATGGGGGCAGCCGATGCTAACCGGCGTAATTTTGTAGCGTTGGCCCGTCTGAGTGGTAACTTCCTCGACCGTTTACGCGGTTTGGACACCTTACGGCTATTTAATCGCGCCAAAGCGGAAACAGACCAAATTCGCGAATCCTCAGAAGATTTTCGCCGCCGCACTATGGAGGTGCTGCGAATGGCCTTCCTCTCCTCTGCCGTATTGGAGTTTTTCGCCGCAATCTCCATCGCAGTCGTTGCTGTTTACTTCGGTTTCTCCTATTTGGGGGGAATTGAATTTTGGCAGTTACGGCCTTGGTGTAACACTGTTTGCAGGTTTTCTGGTTTTGATTTTGGCACCTGAATTCTTCCAGCCATTGCGAGATTTAGGCACGTTTTATCACGCCAAAGCACAAGCTGTTGGTGCTGCTGAATCACTGGTTACCTTTTTGAGCACTGACGGTGAAACTATTGGCCGGGGTGATAAAGTTCTTGATGGCACCGATTCCATCGCTCTCGAAGCTAATGAACTGGAAATATTATCTCCTACAGGTACCCGTTTGGCCGGGCCACTAACATTCTCCCTATCAGCGGGAAAACGAGTGGCTATCGTTGGCCTGAGTGGTGCTGGAAAAAGCTCATTACTTAACTTGCTATTGGGCTTTTTACCTTATCGCGGCTCATTAAAAGTCAACAACATAGAATTGCGTGAACTGGATCCGCAAACCTGGCGTCACCAGCTAAGTTGGGTCGGGCAAAATCCGCATTTACCAGAGCAGACGCTGGTCGCCAATATCTTGCTGGGCCAACCTGATGCTAATAATGACCAACTACAACTGGCGATTGAACGCGCGTATATCAATGAGTTCCTCAATGACTTGCCGCAAGGGTTAGATACGGAGGTCGGTGACCATTCGGCGCGCCTTTCTGTTGGTCAAGCCCAGCGCATAGCTGTTGCCAGAGCATTGCTGAACCCATGTCGGCTCTTGTTATTAGACGAACCTACGGCCAGTTTGGATGCACATAGTGAGCAATTGGTCATGAAAGCGCTTGAAGAAGCCTCTCGTAAGCAGACGACACTGCTGGTCACTCATCAGTTGGAAGATACGTTGGGATATGATCAAATCTGGGTGATGGATAATGGCCTTTTAATTCAACAAGGTGATTACTCCAGCTTAAGTCAAGCTGACGGTTCATTTGCCAATCTGCTGTCCCACCGCAGTGAGGAGCTTTAATCATGCAAGTACTTCTCCCCTTTCTGGCGTTGTATCGCCGCCATTGGTTCCTAATTTGCCTAGGTATTGTGTTGGCAATCATCACCCTACTCGCCAGTATCGGATTGCTCACTTTATCCGGTTGGTTCTTAGCAGGAACCGCCATTGCTGGCCCCGCAGGATTGTATACTTTTAACTATCTGCTCCCTGCGGCAGGCGTGCGAGGTGCTGCAATTACCCGAACAGCGGGCCGCTATGCCGAACGCGTCGTCAGCCATGACGCGACATTTAGAGTGCTGGCACATCTGCGAGTATTTGCATTCCAGAAAATTTTGCCACTTTCCCCAGCCGGTATTGCTCGTTTTCGCCAAAGTGAGTTACTGAACCGCCTGGTCGCCGATGTCGATACACTTGATCATCTCTATCTGCGTGTTATATCCCCACTGGTTGCCGCCGTTGTTATTATCGCAGCCGTTACCTTTGGCCTGAGTTACATCGATGTCAATTTAGCACTGACACTCGGTGCCATTCTGCTCGGGTTATTATTGTTAGTACCATTGATTTTCTATCGCGCCGGTAAGCCTATTGGTCATGATTTAACTGACCTACGCGGCCTTTATCGTTCGCAACTGACCTCGTGGTTACAAGGCCAAGCCGAACTGTTGGTTTTCGGCGCATTACATCGTTTTCGCACTTCATTGGAAGAAATTGAACAGCGGTGGATGCTTCGCCAAAAGCAACAAGCATCCTTGGCAGGTTTAGCCCAAGCGTTAATGATTCTTGCTTCAGGTTTGACTGTTACATTAATTTTATGGTTAGCCGCTGCCGGAATAGGGGGAGACAGTCAGCCAGGCGCATTGTTAGCTCTGTTCGTTTTCACATCGTTGGCAGCATTTGAAGCTCTGTTGCCCGTTGCAGGCGCTTTCCAACACTTGGGACAAGTTATTGCATCAGCGACTCGAGTTGGGCAGCTAATGGAACAAAAACCCGAAGTGACCTTCCCAGACAGCGGCCCCGCCGCAGTCCCACAGGTGGAGCTAGAAGTGACAGGGTTGAGTTTTACTTACCCACAGCAGCCATTGCCTGTTTTACAGAATATATCGCTGTCACTGGCCTCTGGTGAGCATATTGCGCTATTAGGCCGAACCGGCTGTGGCAAATCCACACTATTACAGTTATTAACCCGAGCATGGGATGCCAATGAAGGTGTCATCACGCTAAACGGAAAACCTTTAGCCAGCTTTGATGAAACGACACTGCGCCAAATGATGACAGTGGTCAGCCAGCGGGTACATATTTTCAGCAGTACATTGCGAGAAAACCTATTACTGGCCTGCCCTACTGCAACAGATGAACAACTAAAAATTGTTTTGGCACAAGTTGGTTTGGCTAATTTGCTAGATAACGATGAAGGCCTGAATGCCTGGATGGGTGATGGTGGGCGGCCATTATCTGGGGGGGGGAGCAACGCCGTTTAGGCATTGCTCGTGCGCTACTGCATCCAGCACCACTGCTGCTTCTCGATGAACCCACCGAAGGATTAGACGCAGAAACCGAGCAACAGATTCTCACGTTATTACGCCAACACTGCCAGCATAAGAGCCTGATTATTGTTACGCATCGCTTGTATGGGTTGGAATATATGGATCGAATCTGTGTTATGGATGGAGGAAAGATAGTTGAGCAAGGCAGCCACCAAAACTTGTTACAAAACAAGGGGCGCTACTACCAATTCCATCAGCGGCATTAATACGAAGATGATGTGTAAATAAAGCGCCTATCCCTAAATGATTCGAATTGCAGGAAGGCGGCAACTGAGTAAATCCCCAAGAGCTTACATAAGTAAGTGACTGGGGTGAACGAAGGCAGCCAACGCACATACAACTTGAAGTATGACGGGGATAAACATAGGCAGATAATCAGCAAACTTATAGCTAATATTAAGTAAAGCTGCTGAAACCAAAGCAGTATTATTGTAATTGATGATTATATCCAAAGTCATTAGAGCCATAGCCAAAAGGTGCGATGAATACATCATCAATAACGCTGTAGCTCCAAATACAACGGGGATGCCCAAATGGGCCTGTAAGTGTCACCAAGGGGATTTATGCGCATCACACAGCTCTCATCTCAATCATTTGCGTTCCCCTCGCCTGAGCTGGCTCTGCGCGAACCAAACGGATTGCTGGCCCTTGGGGGAGATCTATCTCCTCCTCGTTTATTGGCCGCCTATGAACGGGGGATTTTTCCCTGGTTCAGTCCTGGAGAAATGATTTTATGGTGGTCACCTGACCCTCGAGCCGTATTGTATCCAGAAGATTTACATATCAGTCGGAGCATGCGGCGCTTTTTGCGCAACTGCCCTTATCGATTTACGCTCAATCACGCTTTTGAAGATGTTATCCGTGCCTGTGCTACTCTGCGTGATGAGGGAACCTGGATTGGCGATGATGTACAGCAAGCATATTGCCACTTACATACACTGGGTCATGCCCATTCCGTAGAGGTTTGGTTGGAAAATGAACTGGTTGGCGGTTTGTATGGCATTTCAGTGGGCTCACTCTTTTGTGGTGAATCGATGTTTAGCAGGGCTAATAATGCCTCAAAAAGCGCTTTAATGGTTTTTTGTCATCATTTTACCCGTCATGGTGGAGAACTGATTGACTGTCAGGTCCTCAACGCTCACACTGCGTCGCTGGGTGCGATTGAGATCCCACGCAACTTTTTTTTGCAACAGTTGAGTCAACTCCAGTTTAGTCCACTACCGGCTGAATGCTGGTTACCGCAATCGTTGAATTTTTCATCCGCGATGCAGTAAAGCTCAACCGTTGAAAAGAACCCCACATTAGGCTTTATCCCCTCTTACCGGCAGACTAATTTTGCTGAAATGGTGCGATGACCGCCAACACTTCTTTACATAATGTGGGTTTTTCGGCATTATCTTGCCGGTTAAAAACTAAGGTAGTTACACCTAGAGGATTCGATGGCCAAAGAAGACAATATTGAAATGCAGGGCACCGTTCTTGATACGCTGCCGAACACCATGTTCCGTGTTGAATTGGAAAACGGGCACGTGGTAACCGCTCATATCTCCGGTAAAATGCGTAAAAACTATATCCGCATCCTGACGGGTGACAAAGTCACTGTAGAGCTGACCCCGTACGACCTGAGCAAAGGCCGCATTGTCTTCCGTAGCCGTTAATCGGCTAATCTGTCGCCAGTTTAAGACTGGCGAGCTCTGAGGATGTAGTCCCCCCTCCGGCGCCCTTCCCGTTTATGGTTAGGGCGTTTTGCGTTTTCTTTTATTTGTCGATTTAGTGCATTTATTCACCACACAAATAAAAGTAAAATGTGCAAAGAAATAAAAAGGGCGATAGCTAAATTAGCTTATCGCCCTTTATTTCGTTCTCAATATGAAGCTATGACGGATGTTAACAACACACTGACTTAGTGAACTGCACCTTCAGTTTTGCGTTTTTGCGCACTTTGGAACTCATAAGCCAATTGTTGCTTTTCTTTATCCAACCCGACAGTGACCGAACCACCATCAACCAGCGAACCAAATAATAACTCGTTCGCTAGTGGTTTTTTTCAGGTTTTCCTGAATCACTCGAGCCATCGGCCGCGCGCCCATCGCCTTGTCGTAACCTTTATCAGATAACCAATCACGTGCTTCTTCACTGACTTCCAGTGACACGCCTTTAGCATCTAATTGCGCCTGCAACTCAACGATAAATTTATCAACCACTTGCTGGATGACAGCAGGTGACAAGTGGTTAAACCAAATGATGTTATCCAACCGGTTACGGAATTCCGGAGTAAACACTTTTTTGATCTCTTCCAGCGCATCAGTGCTGTTGTCCTGCTGTTTAAAACCAATGGAAGTGCGCTGAGTCTCGCGTACGCCGGCATTGGTGGTCATCACCAGAATAACGTTACGAAAATCGGCTTTACGGCCATTGTTATCTGTCAGCGTCCCGTTATCCATCACCTGCAAGAGCAAGTTAAACACATCCGGATGCGCCTTCTCAATTTCATCCAACAACAGAACCGCATGAGGATGCTTGATAACCGCATCAGTCAACAGGCCACCTTGGTCGTAACCCACATAGCCCGGAGGCGCACCAATCAAGCGGCTAACCGTATGGCGCTCCATATATTCAGACATATCAAAGCGCAGCAGTTCGATATCCAGCGCTTTGGCCAATTGCACCGTCACTTCTGTCTTACCAACCCCAGTGGGGCCAGCAAACAGGAATGAACCGACAGGTTTATGCTCATGCCCCAAGCCCGCGCGGCTCATCTTGATGGCCTCAGACAGCGCTTCAATGGCTTTATCCTGACCAAAGACCAGCATGTTCAGGCGATCGCTCAGATTTTTAAGCACATCGCGATCACTCGCTGACACCGTTTTCTCCGGAATACGAGCGATACGAGCAACCACAGACTCAATATCCGATACATTAACTGTTTTCTTGCGTTTGTTCACCGGCATCAGACGGCTACGTGCACCAGCTTCATCAATCACATCAATGGCTTTATCTGGCAGATGACGGTCATTAATATATTTGACCGACAACTCCACAGCCGCACGGATCGCTTTTGCGGTATAACGCACATCATGGTGCGCTTCATATTTTGGTTTCAGGCCGTTGATAATCTGAACAGTTTCTTCCGGCGTCGGCTCAGTAATATCAATTTTCTGGAAACGACGTGCCAGTGCACGATCTTTTTCAAAAATATTGCTGAATTCCTGATACGTAGTGGAGCCAATGACTCTAATTTTACCACTGGAAAGTAGCGGTTTGATCAAGTTAGCGGCATCTACTTGCCCACCAGAGGCAGCGCCTGCACCGATAATAGTATGAATTTCATCGATAAACAGGATGCTATCTTTGTCATTTTCTAACTGCTTCAGCAGCGCCTTGAAGCGTTTTTCAAAATCACCACGATATTTAGTTCCGGCCAGAAGTGACCCGATATCCAAGGAATATAATGTGCATTCTGACATGACTTCAGGAACATCGCCCTGCACGATACGCCAGGCTAAACCTTCGGCGATAGCCGTTTTACCGACGCCAGATTCCCCCACCAACAGTGGGTTATTTTTACGCCGACGGCACAATACCTGAATGGTGCGCTCCAACTCTTTATCGCGGCCGATAAGTGGGTCAATGCCGCCAACGCGGGCCAGTTGATTCAGATTGGTGGTGAAGTTCTCCATACGGTCTTCCCCTCCTGCCTGTTCTTCATTCACCGGATTTTCTGCATTCGGTGCCTGACCCGGTTCGTCCTTACGGGCGCCGTGGGAAATAAAGTTCACTACATCCAAACGGCTGACATCATGCTTACGCAGTAAGTAGGCCGCCTGGGACTCTTGTTCACTAAAGATGGCAACCAACACATTGGCACCAGAAACTTCATTGCGCCCTGATGATTGCACGTGGAACACCGCACGTTGTAACACGCGTTGGAAACTGAGCGTCGGCTGGGTATCACGCTCTTCTTCACTGACCGGTAAGGTCGGTGTGGTTTGTTCAATAAACGCTTCCAGTTCCTGGCGTAACGCCACCAAATCAACTGAACACGCCTCCAGCGCTTCCCGCGCAGCCGGATTGCTCAGCAATGCCAGCAACAGGTGCTCCACGGTCATAAACTCGTGTCTGTGCTCACGCGCTCTGGCGAAAGCCATATTGAGACTGAGTTCAAGTTCTTGATTGAGCATAGGCACCTCCCAATAATTGCCTTAATCAGGCTTTTTCCAGCGTACAAAGCAACGGATGCTCGTTCTCCCTGGCGTATTGATTTACATGTGCGACTTTTGTCTCTGCCACTTCGGCAGTAAAAACACCGCAAATCGCCTTTCCTTGATAATGCACATTGAGCATCAGCTGTGTTGCACGTTCAATATCATAAGAAAAGAACTTTTGCAGAACGTCAATCACAAATTCCATCGGTGTGTAATCGTCGTTGTTAAGTATCACTTTATACATAGATGGCGGTTTGAGCGCCTCGATTTGTTTATCTTTGACTAAATGTTCAAAATTCAGCCAATCGTTGTTCTTACCCATTGCCTGCCCATCGTTTCGCTGAACCACACAGGAGTAATACCTCACTCCGGTTATAAGACCATTTCATGCAGATATCTATTATTATTTTAACATCACTTATGTCATAACGCCGCTAGAGAAAGAAGTCAGTATTTTCACCTTAATAACGGTTAAATTGTATCCAAATAAAGACAATAGCGTTAGCTACATCAAACTTTGAAGAACTGCCCTGCTCTGACAAAAGCCGCCCCCTTGACGTTAAGGCCATTTCCACTAGAGTGTATTTTCGTGAGCTGTTGGAGTTTTAACCAATTAGCGCTCACTTTAACCAGTGATTACCTCATCTCGAACCAGAATAGCCTTGCGAGGAACATAGAAGTATGGAGACGGGTACTGTTAAATGGTTCAACAATGCCAAAGGTTTTGGCTTCATTTGCCCTGAGGGCGGCGGCGAAGATATATTCGCTCACTATTCGACTATCCAGATGGATGGCTACCGAACGTTAAAAGCCGGTCAGATGGTTAACTTTGATGTCCATCAAGGGCCAAAAGGGAACCATGCCAGCCTGATTGTACCACTAGGATTAGATGTGGTACTGCAAGAAGCCATACCGCAGGAACACGCTGCATTGGCCTGACACCGCGTATTTATCTTCCTGAACATCTTGGACTGACGATCAACTAAACACTTTAGGGCTAAAGGTATTTCCCAGGCGGTTTGTCGCAGTGCAACATTTATTATGACAATTCAAAATGCCAGCCAATAATGACTGGCGTTTTTATTTCTAATACATCTAATATGCGGCTATACAAACCAAAATCAACCTTTGCCCTATTTATTCACGCGCTAAAGCATCAATGGGGTTTAGCCGAGCTGCGCTGCGCGCCGGTAGATAACCGAATACGACCCCAATGACAGTTGAACACAAAAATGCACTGAATAATGCCACTGGAGGGAAAGCAATTTGCCAGTTGGGTAAAAACATTTCTACTATCAAACCAATAGCGAAAGACAATGAAATACCGAGTGCCCCTCCTACCAGACAGACCAAAATAGCTTCAATTAAGAATTGCTGCATAACATCACTGGATCGCGCACCCACTGCCATACGAATACCAATTTCACGGGTACGTTCAGTTACCGATACCAACATAATATTCATCACGCCAATCCCACCGACCACTAATGAAATAACAGCCACTAATGTTAGGAATAATTGCATTGTACGGGTGGTTTTCTCAGCAGTTTGCAGCAAACTATCCATGTTGTAGGTGAATATGTCTTTCTTGCCATGGCGCATAGTCAACAACCTGACCAGCTGTTGTTCGGCTTCCTTACTGCTATAGCCCTCTTTAATCCGGATAGTAATCGAATCAAAGTAAGAACGTCCCATCAAACGACTAGCCATAGTGCTATAAGGCACCCACACTCGAAGCGCTTTACTACTACCAAACATGGATTGCTTTTCTTCCACCACGCCCACAACAGTGGCAGGCATATTGCCAATCAATATGACTTGCCCCACGACATCTTTGATGTGGGGGAACAGACGGCGCTGCGTATTGCGGTCGATAACAACCACTTGAGATTGACGCTCAACTTGCTCGCGGGTGATAGCCGTACCTTGTTCAAGCTTCATACCATATACCCGGAAATATTGATCGCTGACACCCGAGACACTAGCCGCCACATCAATATTGCCATAACGTAACCGCATACTGCCGGCGATAGTGGGGGATACCGCGCTGACGTATGACTGTGCTTTTAGCGCAGCCATATCATCATAAACTAGCGCCTGTCGGGTACTGGGGTCGTCGTCACCAAAGTCTTTACCAGGGTAAACATCGATAGTGTTAGTGCCGATAGCTCTGATATCCGCCAACACCAACTGCTTAGCCGCGTCCCCAACCACTAATATGGAAACAACCGAGGCAATACCAATAATGATGCCTAACATCGTCAGGGCGGTACGCATTTTATTGGCCGACATAGCACGCCAGGCCATTAATAATGCCTCACGAAAACGCCCCGCTAATTGCTGCCAGGAAGGTGCGGGTGGCGTCAGGCTAATCGCGTCCGAAGAGACAACTTCTTGCGTTATTTTCGAACCAGAGTCGGCCATTATACGGCCATCTTTAATTTCAATAACCCGCTCAGCCTGAGCCGCAACAGTGGGGTCATGAGTAACAATAATGACCGTATGCCCCTGTTGCTGAAGCTGTTTCAAAATAGCCATCACCTCAACGCTGGAATGACTATCCAGTGCGCCTGTCGGCTCATCAGCAAGAATAACCTGACCACCATTCATCAAGGCACGAGCAATACTGACACGCTGCTGTTGCCCGCCAGATAGCTGGTTGGGCTGATAACTGACTCGCTCCCCCAGCCCCAACCGGGTTAATAGCATGTTCGCTCGTTCACGGCGTTCATTTTTACCCAAACCAGCATAAACCGCCGGAACTTCGACATTATGGGCCGCACTAAGGTGAGGTAGCAGGTGATAGCGCTGGAAAATAAAACCGAAATGCTCGCGGCGCAATGCGGCCAATGCGTCGTTGTCTAGTGCCGCAACATCTTGACCGGCCACCCGATAAACACCCGCGCTGGGCTTATCCAGGCAACCGAGAATATTCATCAATGTCGATTTACCTGAACCAGAGGCACCAATAATCGCCACCAACTCACCGGCATTAATGGTTAGTGAGACATCCTGCAATACATCAACGGTTTCTTCGCCGGATTGATAGCTACGACGGATGCCTTTTAATTCAAGCAATGCCGCCATTACGCCTCCTCTGTGCCACCGCGGCTAACGATGACCTCTTCACCCACATTCAAACCAGAAATAACCTGCGCATCGACGTTATTTCGGATACCAATAGTCACTTCGCGTTTTTCTTCCTTGCCGTCTTTAAGTACCGCGACTTGATAGCGATTAGTCCCTAATTCATCACCTAATGCCGATAATGGGATAACCATCGCCTGTGGGATATTTGCCAACTGAATTGATACCTGCGCGGTCATTTGCAATCGCAATAACCGATCGGGGTTCGGTACTTCGAAACGCGCTGAATAGAAAATCGCGTCATTCACTTTTTCTGGTGTTGGCTGAATATCTTTTAATGCGCCATCAAAGCGCTTTCCCGGGTCCCCCAATACAGTAAACGAGGCTTTCATGCCGGGTTTTAAATGAATCACATCTGCTTCTGAAACCTGAGCATTCACCAGCATAGTACTCATGTCTGCCAGTGTAAGAATGTTCGGCGCTTGCTGCGCAGCAATCACAGTTTGCCCTTGTAAAGTCGTGATTTGCACGACATCACCGTCCATCGGAGCCGATATTTTGGTGTAATCCAAATTAATATTGGCAGTATCCAAACTGGCTTTGGTTTTATTAATTTGCGCATTAATGGTTTCAACTTGCGCTTTTTTCACTGCCAGTGCGGTGATCGCCTGATCCAAATCCTGACGTGACACAGCCTGTAATTTTGCCAAGTCTTGCTGGCGACGTAGGGTGACCGCAGCCAATTGAAGTTCAGCTTTCGCCTGCCCCAACTGTGCATTCAAGTCCTGTAATGTCGCTTCCACTTCTTTAATTTGGTTCTGCGCCTGTTGGGGGTCAATCATCGCCAGCAATTGCCCTTGCTTAACTTGATCGCCAATTTCCACATAGAGTTTCTCCAACTGGCCACTGACCTGAGCACCGACATCAACTTTGCGCACAGCATCAAGTTTACCGGTTGCCAATACATTTTGTTGCAGATCACGGTTGGCGACTTTTACCGTTTGAAATTGAACCGGTGTCGGCGCCATAAGGTGCCTGATAATGAAAAAACCGCCAATAATTAAAACGGCAATTGCGATAAGCCATCGGCGCTGACTGCTACTGAACTGCATCAAATCAATTACCTTCCTTAAAAATTATAAATGCTCCACCGTCTGAAAATAGCACCGGTAATGTTCATTTAACTAAACAACATATCAACACCCACCAGACTGACGCCGGAATCTAAGATGCATTGAGACTCCGTTTAGATCCCATTTGTTCCAATTAGCTCCGGAAATACATTGATATAACGGACTTAATCATGCACATCAACAACAACCCCGTATTAATCCCTAACAATATTAACCGTTGGGGGCTAATTACATTGCTGTTCAAAGGCCATCAGGCGCTGGGCGGTTCATGGCAAAAATCGCAGTTTCGGCTTAAATTTATCGCCCGGACCATAATCTGCCCAAAACTGACCTTTAACTTACTGGGTGTACTGGTAAAGCACCCGTTTCTCAATAGCATGCTACGCGCTCAACCGGACTTACCTTGTAAATTACACCGCCCTTATTTGGCTAACACACTTAATAATCGGCAAAAACTGGAAGTCTTACAGGCTCATTTCCAGTTGGAAAACCAGTGTATTCCAGAATTATTACGCCGTAACTATTTGCACCATTCACCTTATAAACTCACCGAGTTAACTGGCAAGAATGAGGAAAAGTATTCTATTTATTTAGGCGTTATTCCAAAACTCAATAAGGAAGGTGAAATTACGCTGATGCTTGCCAATGAGCAACAACAAACCCTGGCATTGCTCACATTTAGCCTCACTTATTACCAAAACCAAAAAACGCTGTTTATCGGTGGGTTACAAGGTGCAGATAACGAAACCCCACACAGCGAAATTCATGCTTGCACCAAGGCCTGTCATGGATTATTCCCGAAACGATTAGTATTGGAAGCCGCCTGTTGCCTGGCTGAACTGATGGGAATAACACAGATAATAGCCGTCGGTAATGCCACCCATGTTTATCAGAACTGGCGCTATCGGGCGAAAAAGAGAGGTAAGTTACATGCAGATTACGATAACTTCTGGTTATCACTGGGTGGAGAACAGTGCGCAGAAGGTCATTTCAATTTGCCCGCCAGAATTGCACGTAAGCCGATAGAAGACATTGCAAGTAAAAAACGCGCAGAATATCGCCGCCGTTATCAATTACTTGCACAACTTGAAAATGGCCTGGCTGCGCATTTTTCACCCGACCAGGGGTGCTCAGGCGGAGCGATACCGCGTTAATCAGCCCGGCCGCGCGCTAGCCAAACTACGCGGGAGAACATTTTTTTCAACAAGGGCGGGATGAATTCAATGCCCCGTTCTCTGGCGTAGCTAGTCACTTCAATCGCTAAGTCTGGCTTTGAGGTACGATGAATGGCTTTTTCAATCACCCTGCGCGGCTGCATTTTGGCATTGGCAGGAATACCGGATATCCGGTGATATACCTCATCAAAGCCCGAGCGATATAAAAAGTGCTCCATATCTGGAGCTGGCAAAATGGTCAAACGATCTCGCTCGTGATCTCGCTCATTGTCCGCCATATTACGTACTGTCGCGGCATACTTTTTCCCTGCGTCATCGCCATCAGTCAGAACATGCCACTGGATCCCCATTCTGTTGGCAAATTTGAGTAACGGGCGTAGGCCACTTTGAGCAAACTCAATCACTTTTACGCCTTCCGCTTCAAAGTGATAGCCGCACTGACGAGCCAGTTCATTCAACAACCAAATTTCGGTTTCCCCCTCGACCAACAGCCAGCAACGGGCAAACAACGCTGAGGGACGATTGAAACGAATATGAAAAGCGATACGACGGCTATCTTCAGAACTCATACCTCGAGGACCAATGCGGTAAGTGGCAACCCTGGAAGATTCACGCACTAATCGACAAATGCTTTCAACGGGTACTAATGAAATGAGTTCCCCAGAGTTTGTCGTTGTAATGCGCTGAAGCGGCAGTTGGCTCAGTAGCCCCCAGGCAACAGACAACATAATCGGGTGTAAACGGGTTTCCGGGTCCTCCACCAGCAGCAATGGGCGCGCATGGGGGTCAAGACTCAGTGATCCTTTCGCTTGCAATAGCGTTGAAAACATACCCAAAAGTATCAATCGCATACTGCGACTGTTAGGTTCGGCCACCATGCGATTGATGCTATCGAGGGCAAGCCAGGCTTCACGTTCAGGTTGTGGCCGGTGACGGTGGTTACGCAGGTTAGCAGACTGTGATCCTTGCTCGGCAAAATAGTGTTCTAGCAGTTGACGCATCGCCTCCAAGCCCTGGCGCAGTTGGGTATTAGTCAGTTTTTGTGGATTCCGTACCAATTCACGGCTTAACTGATCCAATTGCTGATTCAACGCCACTTTATCTGGCTGGTTACTATTTTCAGTCGTGGTGCTACGCAGTCGGCGAATGAAACGCGCATCTCGCAGGCGCAATACCGGATGAATGCGAATCACCCCACGCGCCAGTTTTTCAATATCGTGCAATTCCAGTGGGCACCCTGCTAAATCGAGGAACGTGCGCCAGGTACATACAGTGCCATCATCAGCTTGCTCCCCTTCAATTCGATAATAAATACGATGTAAACCATCATCATTATTTATCCATAGCGGTGCCAACTGGCGATAACGAGGGGCGCGCCAATGACCAATATCTTTTTCGCAAAAGGTGAAAATAATTTGTAAGTGGCGCTCTTTAGCACTTTCATCACCTGCTGGGTAATAAAAATCCTGCGAGGTAAAATGATAAAGTTGAGGTTCGGGGGATAAAAGTAATGTCAGAGCATCTAATAGACTGGATTTACCCCAGGCATTTTCACCGATCAGCACCGTATTATCGTCAAGGTTCAATGAAATACGATTAATACCACGAAAACCGACAATATCTACGCGTTCAAGATACATGCTACGCCTCCGATGCGAATTTATTCATACTGATACTATCAGATTACAGAGTTAACCTATCACCTGATTATCTCAGGCAAAAAAACCTTATAGGTCAGGTCGCCTGGCGACTAGCGCTGCTTTACTCTTCCTTTGATTTTAGATAGTTTATTGCGCCACAGCCCATTATTCATCTGCATATGATACCCAAAGTCATTGACGTTACAGCACGGCAAGTCACGACAATGAAGAAGGGTATAGGACGGTATAACTCGTGTATTCAGGATTGCTGATCATTCTTTTGCCGTTAATTATTGGTTATCTCATCCCACTTAGCCGCAAAACATTAATTCAATTGATCAACCGCTTATTGAGCTGGATGGTCTACGTTATTTTATTCTTTATGGGTATCAGCCTGGCATTTCTCGAAAATCTCAGTGCGAACCTGCTGCTTATTTTCCAATACACCGGTGTCTTTTTCCTGTGTATTTTTTGTGCCAATTTACTGGCGTTATTTTTGCTCGAACGCAAAACGCCGTGGAAAAATACCCATCGTCAGGAAGCATTACCGTCTCGTCTACATATGGCGTTGGAATCATTAAAGTTATGTGGCGTAGTCATTGTCGGTTTCTTACTGGGATTGAGCCAATGGGAGTGGTTGCAGTTTGCCGCTAAAGGTAGCGAGCTGGCACTGATTTTCCTACTTTTCTTAGTTGGGATTCAATTACGTAATAGCGGGATGACACTGCGCCAGATTGTATTGAATCGCCGTGGCACCATTGTGGCCTTTGTGGTGGCGATCAGCGCATTGGCTGGCGGAATGCTCGCCGCAGTATTGATGGGCTTACCGATTAAGACTGGGCTAGCGATGGCCTCTGGCTTTGGCTGGTATTCATTATCTGGCATTTTATTAACTGATTCATTCGGCCCTGTAATTGGGAGTGCGGCATTCTTCAATGACCTGGCGCGTGAATTAGTGGCCATTATGTTGATTCCAACACTGGTACGCAGCAGTCGTTCCACCGCGCTGGGCTTGTGTGGCGCGACCTCCATGGACTTCACGCTGCCGGTATTACAACGCAGTGGCGGGTTGGAAATGGTGCCAGCCGCTATCGTGCACGGCTTTTTACTGAGCTTGCTCGCGCCAATCTTGATTGCTTTCTTCTCTTCATAATTCTTCATTCGCGCAGTGAGCCACTTGGTTCACTGCGTAATTTCACTCCAATAGTGAATAAATTCTCATTCGCAGCAAAAGTTGCGCCAAATCAAAACAAGTTAAAGTTGCATTAAAAAAGCCTTTTTAAACCGCTTGTGCACATCTATGCTTTTAAACACGCATTACAAATGCAACTTTAAAAGGAAAAATAATTATGTTCTGTGTGCAATGTGAACAAACTATCCGGACGCCGGTGGGTAATGGCTGCTCTTACGCGCAGGGAATGTGCGGGAAAACCGCTGAAACCTCTGATTTACAAGATTTATTAGTCGCCGTATTACAAGGGCTGTCCGCTTGGGCATTAACCGCCCGCGAGCTAGGCATTGTTGACCATGAGATTGACAGCTTTGCACCCAGAGCCTTTTTCTCCACACTGACCAACGTTAACTTTGACTCAGATCGCATCGTCGGTTATGCCAAAGAAGCTATTTTGTTACGCCAATCATTGGCTATTCGTTGCCGCCTGATTGACAGCACGATTACAGTCGATCACCCGCTGGCCGAGCTACAACTGGACTCCGACGACATCCCTACCCTGCAACAACAAGCCCAGCAATTTGCACTCAATAACGATAAAGCTGAGGTCGGTGATGATATTCATGGTCTGCGAATGTTGTGCCTGTATGGCCTGAAAGGGGCCGCTGCTTATATGGAACATGCCTATGTACTGGGTCAGTTCGATGAGCAAATTTATGCACAATATCATGCCTATATGGCTTGGTTGGGCACTCAACCGCGTGATGTTGATACCTTACTGAATAACGCCATGGGCATTGGCAAAATGAACTTCAATGTCATGGCTATTTTGGACCGCGGCGAAACACAAGCTTACGGCGACCCACAGCCAACATCAGTGAATGTGCGCCCTGTAGCCGGTAAAGCCATTTTGATTTCAGGTCATGATCTCAAAGACTTACAAATGCTGTTGGAGCAAACTCAGGGAACCGGAATCAATATTTATACTCACGGCGAAATGTTGCCCGCCCACGGCTACCCTGAGTTAAAACGCTATTCACATTTGGTCGGTAACTATGGCAGTGGCTGGCAGAATCAGCAGATAGAATTTGCTAAATTCCCCGGCCCTATTTTGATGACATCCAACTGTATTATTGACCCAAATGTAGGAAATTACGGCGACCGTATTTGGACGCGCAGTATTGTTGGCTGGCCGGGTGTCAATCATCTGGAAGGTGAAGATTTTACACCGGTTATTGAACAAGCACTGGGGATGGCAGGGTTCCCGTACAATGAGTTGGAACACTTAATCACTGTCGGTTTTGGTCGTCAAACCTTGCTGAATGCTGCGGATACCGTGATTGATCTGGTTGCCACTAAAAAATTACGTCATGTCTTTTTGGTCGGTGGATGTGATGGCAGCCGCACAGAACGTAGCTATTTCACCGATTTTGCCCGCAGTGTGCCGCAAGATTGCATCATTATGACCTTGGCTTGCGGTAAATATCGCTTCAACAAACTCGATTTCGGCACCCTGGAAGGGTTACCGCGTCTGCTGGACGTGGGTCAATGCAATGATGCGTATTCTGCGATTATGCTGGCGGTTAAGTTGTCAGAAAAACTCGGTTGCACCGTCAATGACTTACCACTCAGCCTGGTGTTGTCATGGTTCGAACAAAAAGCCATTGTTATTCTGCTGACCTTGCTGTCATTAGGTGTGAAAAATATCTATACCGGCCCGACCGCTCCGGGGTTCCTGACGGACAATCTGATGGCAATTCTGTATGAGAAATTTGGTATGCGACCAATTACGACCGTAGAACAAGATATGAAGGCGATTTTAGGTCATTAAGCCCCGCCTTATGCCCGGCTCATGCGCTTGGTTGCCGCAGGCCGGGTATAAATCCTATTTCGCCCAAATGACCTGATTTGTTGTGAGGTTTTGATGACTGATTTTATCCCCACTGATTGCCCTACTGCTATCACCCCCAACCGTATGCAAGTTCACTCCATCGTGCAAGAAACCCCCGACGTCTGGAGCTTGAAGCTAATTAATCATGATTTTTACCCTTATTTGCCGGGGCAATATGCTTTGGTGAGTATTCGTAACAGTGATGAAACTCTACGTGCTTATACCCTCTCTTCCACACCCGGTTTAAGCCCATTTATCCAGCTTACCGTGCGTTGTTTAGCTGATGGTGAAGGCTCACAATGGCTAACTCAACAGGTCAAAGAAGGTGATTATCTGTGGCTGTCCGATGCTCAGGGGGAGTTTAGCTGTGCTCATTTTGATGATGACCACTATTTAATGTGTGCCGCCGGTTGCGGTGTTACACCGGTGATGTCGATGTGCCGTTATTTACTCGCGCAACGGCCTAAAGCCGATATCCGGGTCATTTTTAATGTCCGCACTCCGGCAGATGTCATTTTTGCCGATGCCTGGCAAGCACTATTGCAGCAGTATCCCCAGCAGTTGCAGCTCACGTTGATGGCCGAGTCCGATGCAACGGATGGATTTATAGCCGGGCGAATTAATGCTCAAGTGATGCAACAGGTCGCACCGGATATCACTCACCGCCGCGTCATGACTTGCGGGCCTGCACCTTATATGGATTGGGTTGAGCAATATTGTCGTGAGCAAGCTGTCCCGAATGACCATTTCCAGAAAGAACAATTTCGAACATCCGATGAAGTTATTAACAGTAGCAATGAACTGACGATGACCATCAGTCACCCGCTACGCAGTGTGAAAGTCCCGGTTGGCACCTCGCTGTTATTTGCTTTGGAGCAACACAAAGTACCGGTGATGGCCGCTTGTCGCGCGGGTGTTTGTGGCTCTTGTAAAACCCGCATTCTGCACGGCGACTACACCACCAGCAGCACCATGACACTGACACCAGAAGAAATCGCTCAGGGTTATGTTCTGGCATGCAGTTGCCAGTTGCAGGGGGATGTTCAACTGGCTTGAGGCCTTTTCATGTCAGCCCCATCAATGCCTATTGCCAGCATTTATGGGATAATTATATTGTTAATGGGGCAATAATCGTTAAACGCGCCATACTTTGGCCTCATATACCCTAAATAATTCGAGTTGCAGAAAGGCGGCAACTGAGTAAGTCCCTGGGAGCTTACATCAGTAAGTGACCTGGGTGCGCGAAAGCAGCCAACGCACCAGCAGCTTGGAGTATGACGGGTATAGGATAATGACTCGCCATTAATCCTTGAGGGAACAACTATGAAGCAAACCGTGGCAACACTGGTCGCAAAAACGTTGGAGCAAGCTGGCGTTAAGCGAATCTGGGGCGTAACCGGGGACTCACTCAATGGTTTGAGTGATAGCCTGCACCGCATGGGAACTATCGAGTGGTTGGGAACACGCCACGAAGAAGTTGCCGCTTTCGCTGCTGGCGCGGAGGCACAACTCACCGGACAACTCGCTGTCTGCGCGGGTTCTTGTGGCCCGGGTAACCTACATCTGATTAATGGCTTATTTGATTGCCATCGCAATCATGTTCCGGTGCTGGCAATCGCCGCTCATATCCCATCCAGTGAAATTGGCAGCGGATATTTTCAAGAAACGCACCCGCAAGAACTGTTCCGCGAATGCAGCCACTATTGTGAATTAGTGTCAAATCCGGAGCAATTGCCTCGCGTGCTAGAAATTGCCATGCGCAAAGCCATTCTTAATCGTGGTGTTTCAGTAATTGTGCTGCCGGGTGATGTCGCACTACAACCGGCTCCGGAAGATGCCAGCGTGGTGTGGCAAACACCTAAACTGCCTTTAGTTCAGCCACTGATGAGTGAGTTGAATATATTGGCCGAGACATTAAACCAAGCCAAAAACATCACACTAATGTGCGGCAGTGGCTGCGCGGATGCCCATGATGAAGTGGTGAAACTGGCTGAAATGCTGCAAGCCCCCGTAGTACATGCGCTGCGTGGTAAAGAACATATTGAGTGGGGCAATCCCTACAGTGTAGGCATGACCGGGCTGATTGGTTTTGCCTCCGGCTATCATGCCATGATGAATGCCGATATGTTGGTATTACTGGGGACACAGTTCCCCTACCGCGCGTTTTATCCCACCCATGCAAATATCATTCAGATTGATATCAATCCCGGCAGCATCGGCGCTCACTGCCCGGTCAATATGGCGCTGGTCGGTGATATTAAAACCACGTTGAGTGCGCTGTTACCCCAGCTAGAAGCCAAAAGTGATAATACATTTTTGACCAAGGCTCTAGAGCACTATCGCACCACGCGCAAAGATCTGGATGGGCTGGCAACCGCCAATGATAACCAACCCATTCACCCGCAATATCTGGCGCAACAAATCAGCCGCCATGCCACAGATGATGCCGTGTTCACTTGTGATGTTGGCACACCGACTGTGTGGGCTGCCCGTTATCTGGAAATGAACGGAAAGCGCCGTTTACTGGGTTCGTTTAACCACGGTTCTATGGCTAATGCCATGCCACAAGCCATTGGCGCACAAGCCACCGATCCGAACCGACAAGTTGTGGCCTTATGTGGTGATGGCGGTTTCACTATGCTGATGGGGGGATTTTCTCACCTTAGCACAGCTAAAATTACCGGTGAAAATTGTGGTATTTAATAACAGTGTGCTGGGCTTTGTCGCTATGGAGATGAAAGCCGGTGGCTATCTAACCGATGGCACAGACTTGCATAACCCTGATTTTGCCGCTATCGCTAACGCGGCGGGCATTAAAGGTATTCGGGTAGAAAAAGCCTCTGAGTTAGATGCGGCACTGGAAAGCGCTTTTGCCCATCCGGGGCCAGTCTTGGTGGATGTGGTCACCGCCAAACAAGAACTGTCGATGCCGCCACAAATCAAGTTTGAGCAAGCCAAAGGATTCAGCCTGTACATGCTTAGAGCTATCATTAATGGCCGTGGTGATGAAGTGGTCGAACTGGCCAAAACCAACTGGTTACGCTGATAAAATACCGTTTATTTCATAAAAATTCTCTACGTTTTTCCTGCCACAGAGGCCGGTTTTATACTGGCTTCAGTGGTAAACAATTGTTGTAATTTCTCCATCCAGTTAACAGTTTTCACATCCTATCCAGATAAAAATTAAGCAGGCGCATGAGGCTGCTTTATTTAAATCCTCATTCATAATGTACGGCGTAAATCTTAATTAAGTCGAATTCGTATTGGGGATAAATAAAATGGCAAAAAGCACCATGTCAGACTTCTCACCTTCGGCGGAGTTAATCTGCATACTCAGAGCAAAATCTTACAGTGAGAAAAGAGAAGGATACAAAACAGATGATTATATCTCGCTATTAATTTCGCACTCTCTAACCTCTTTCTTTGCCATGACACAAAAATCTTTTTTGATGCCCGGTAATATTCTCTCTCCGCAGATCCCCGCAGGTAGCTATGAGTTTTTAATTAGCCGGATAAAATACATCGACGAGTTCTTCCAATTACGTGCCAGCGAGTTTGCCAACATTTTCATTCTGGGTTCAGGTTTTGACTCCAGAGCGATTCGATTCCAGAATCAACTACAGCAAAGTCGAGTTTTCGAACTCGACCACTCGGTATCTCAAAAAAATAAAATAGCTAAACTACAAGAGCTTATAATCCCGATTCCAGAAAATTTACGCTATATTCCGATTGATTTTAATCAGCAGGATTTAACCACTATCTTACAAGAGATTCCGCGAAAAAAAGGAGAGAAAAACCTATTTATATTGGAGGGGCTAATTATGTATCTTCCTCCCAGCACGGTGAACCGTATTTTTTCAGCCATCGACACCTGTGCCCCCGATAGCAGTGAAATCATTTTCGATTATGTTTATTCCGACGTCCTCGCCGGTGAAAACACCTCATATGGTTCGGTCGAAGTTTTAGAAGGATTAAAAAACATTGGTGAGCACTGGATTTTTGGCATCGAAAAAGGACATCTGCCGGAGTTTCTTAATAAGTATCATCTGAAATTGTATTGTGATGCTGATGCCAGCACTTTAGAAACGCGTTTCTTTACCAATAAACAAGGGACAGTCCTGGGCAAACTGAATAAAGCGCTAGCAATTGCTCATGGAATTAAATAAAAACCAGAATAAAATCAGCGAACAGACCTTACTTGCGAGATGAATATCCGATTTAAAGTAAATAATATTTTGTCGGGCTTCTTTGTTTTAATATTCTCGCTATGATGAAGCCACTCTTTCCCTGCTCGCGAGAAAATTATGCTGATCGATTTACGCAGTGACACCGTTACGCAACCTGACGCCGCCATGCGCCAAGCCATGGCTAATGCCGAAGTCGGCGATGATGTGTATGGCGATGACCCGACGGTGAATGCTTTGGAAGCGCAAGCCGCCAGGTTATCAGGTAAAGAGGCCGCATTATTCCTGCCGACCGGCACACAAGCCAATTTGGTGGCGCTGTTGACTCACTGTCAGCGTGGTGAAGAGTATATTGTCGGCCAAAAAGCGCATAACTATCTGTATGAAGCCGGTGGAGCCGCAGTGCTTGGTAGTATTCAACCACAGCCTATTGATGCCAATGATGACGGTACTTTGCCACTGGATAAAGTTTTGGCCGCGATCAAGCCCGATGATATTCATTTTGCCCAAACCCGGCTGTTGAGTTTGGAAAATACCCACAGCGGAAAAGTATTGCCACTGAGCTACTTGCAGCAGGCATGGGCATTGACTCGTGAACAGAAACTGGCGCTACATATTGATGGTGCTCGTATTTTTAATGCCGCCGTGGCATTGAATGTCCCTCTGAGCGAAATCACCCAATATTGCGATACCCTGACAATTTGCCTCTCTAAAGGGTTGGGCGCACCTGTTGGCTCATTACTGTGTGGCAGCGCGGAATACATTAAACGCGCGCGTCGTTGGCGCAAAATGACCGGCGGCGGCATGCGTCAGGCCGGAATTCTGGCAGCAGCAGGGCTGTATGCATTAGAGCATAATGTGGCGCGACTAAAAGATGACCATGACAATGCCCTCTGGCTGGAGCAACAACTGCGTGCGCTAGGGGTAGAGATAGTGGCTCCGGGAGCGCAAACCAATGTGCTGTATATTCAGCAATCTAGCGAGCTAGCCGCCAAACTGGGCCCGTGGATGCGCGAACGTGGAGTATTAATCAGCGCTGGCCCAATCACCAGAATGATTACTCACATCAATATTAACCGTACGGATTTGGAGAAAGTCGTCGCGCTATGGCGTGAGTTTTTGAGCGAGCAGCGCTCATGACACCGCAGCGGATATTGGTGCTGGGCGCCAGTGGCTATATTGGTCAGCATCTGGTGCCGAGACTCAGTCAGCAAGGGCATGTGGTCACTGCGGCGGCCCGCCGTATCGAGTGGCTAAAAGAGCAACCCTGGCCGGGGGTTGATTGCCGTTTTGTCGATCTTTATCAGCCCTCAACCCTTATTACCGCGCTACAAGATATTGATGTCGTCTATTATCTGGTACATGGCATGGGTGACGGGCAGGATTTGATTGAGCAGGAACGCCTGGCCGCCACCAATATGAAAACAGCGCTCCAACAAAGTCCATCTGTAAAACAGATCATTTATCTCAGTGCATTACAGCCGGATGATAACAGTTCCTCTCATCTGATTGCCCGCAAACTAACCGGTGATCTGCTTTGTCAAAGTGGTATTCCGGTGACGGAGCTGCGCGCCAGTATTATCGTCGGCCCCGGTTCTGCCGCTTTTGAAATTATGCGCGATATGGTTTATAACCTGCCCATTCTGACACCACCGCGCTGGGTGCGCTCAAAGTCATCACCGGTTGCGCTGGAAAACTTGCTGATTTACTTAACGGAATTACTCAATCATCCGGCCTCAGAAAACCGCATTTTTGATGTCGCCGGGCCGGAATACATTAGCTATCAAACGATGTTCGAGCGCTTTATTGCCATCAGTGGTAAACGGCGCTGGCTGGTCCCCATTCCGCTCCCTACGCGCTTTATCTCGGTTTATTTCATTAATATGGTGACGTCGGTGCCCACGTCAATTGCCAGCGCATTGATTGAAGGGCTGAATCACGATCTACCTGCGGATGGTCAAGCTTTACAGGCACTTATCCCCCAGCAACTGATCAGTTTTGACGATGCTGTCAAAGAGACATTACGCCGTGAAGACGAAGTGGTGGATTCACCCGACTGGGGTTATGACCCCGAGGCTCGCGCCCGCTGGCGACCGGGTTATGGCTTTTATCCCAAACAAGCCGGCTGCCAACTCGATACCTCGGCATCCAGCGAAGCACTGTGGCATGTGGTACAGCAAATTGGCGGCAAAGAAGGTTATTTCTATGGTAATCCATTATGGAAAACCCGCGCCTGGATGGATGATCTTGCCGGTGGCGGTGTCGTTTATGGCCGTCCGGATAGGGAAACACTGGAATTAGGTGACTTGATTGATGGCTGGAAAGTTATCACGCTCAAACCGCTGCGTCAGTTGGCAATGATGTTTGGCATGAAAGCACCGGGCCTTGGGCGGTTAACCTTTACCATCAAGGATTTGGGTGGACGACGCAGTTTTGATGTTCGGGCATGGTGGCATCCGGCGGGCTTTAATGGATTACTGTATTGGTTTGTGATGATGCCAGCTCATCTGTTTATTTTCCGCGGAATGGCAAAACGCATCACCACCCTAGCGGTGCAATATGACCGCGAACGCAACCATAAAAGCGATGAATAACGCTGCAAATTCAAGTATGCACAACATCCCCAAATTAATTGGAGTTGCAGCCAGGCGGCAAACGAATGACAAATCGGTCGGGAAGCGATTTGTACAGCATTTATGCTAGCCCGTAGGGTGAGCCTCAAGGATGAGGCTCATTAATCCCGATGAGCTTACATAAGTAAATGATCCGGGTGAATGAGAGCAGCCAACAACGCTGTAACTTCAAGTAAGCAGGGGATTCTGATTGCATAGCGCTGCATTTCAAGAAAGAATGGCATCTTATTTGCTGGGTGAATAGATAAAAACTCTAGCATTCTGATTTTTGGTGGGAACCGAATTCGCTATGAAGGTATTGGTCACCGGTGCAACCTGTGGGTTAGGCCGAAATGCCGTTGAATATCTCCGTCGTCAGGGTATCAAAGTTATCGCCACCGGCAATAATCCGGCGATGGGTGCATTATTGTCAAAAATGGGCGCTGAATTTATTCATGCGGACCTGACGAATCTGGTTTCCTCGCAGGCGAAAGCTATGCTGGCTGATGTCGATACGCTGTGGCATTGCTCCAGTTTTACCTCGCCGTGGGGCACAGAGCAGGCTTTCGAGCTGGCCAATGTCCGCGCCACACGCCGCCTGGGCGAATGGGCCGCTGCTTATGGTGTGGAAAATTTTATTCATATATCCTCACCGGCCATTTATTTCGATTATCACCACCATCGTAATATTCAGGAAGACTTCCGCCCAGCACGTTTCGCCAATGAATTCGCACGAAGCAAGGCGGCGGGAGAGGAAGTGATTCAACAATTAGCGCTGTCCAACCCGCAAACTCATTTCACTATTTTGCGCCCGCAAGGTCTCTTCGGCCCGCACGACACCGTGATGCTGCCGCGCCTGCTGCAAATGATTAAGTATTATGGCACTCTGCTGCTACCCCGTGGTGGTGATGCACTGGTGGACATGACCTACCAGGAAAATGCCGTACATGCGATGTGGTTAGCAACCCAAAGCCAGAATACGCCGTCTGGTAGAGTTTATAATATTACGAATCAGCAACCCCGCCCGCTGCGCACCATCGTGCAACATCTGCTGGAAGAGTTGGATATGCCCTGCCGTATTCGCTCAGTGCCCTACCCGATGTTGGATATCATGGCCCGAGCTATGGAAAAACTGGGAAATAAAGCCGAAAAGGAACCTATATTGACCCATTATGGTGTCGCAAAACTTAATTTTGATCTGACGCTGGATACCCATCGCGCTGAATTAGAATTAGGGTATCGCCCGCAGGTGTCATTGGATGAAGGTATTATCCGCACGGCCCGTTGGTTAAAAGAGCACGGCAAGCTCAACACGGGTTAACTCCGCAGATTCTTTGGGTCTATACTACAATCACTTTCATAACAGATTCTTTCACTTAAGGTCATCATATGAAAAAGAAAAATATTGCCCTGATTCTTCCTCTGGCCATTCTGCTTAGCGCTTGTAGTAATACCGTTGACCCAGCCTATAAAGATATTAGCAGCCGCACAGCCCCTTGTATTGACGGTGGGCCGGATACGGTAGCGCAAAAATTCTATGACCTGCGGGTTCAGCAAATTGGTAATAAGAGTGGCTTGCCCGATGATAATCTGTCAGCCCAATTTCGCCCTTATCTGAGCCAGGCACTTTATGAACAGATTCAAACAGCCAGAAAACAAGCAGGCAATCGCACCTCTTCTGGAGTAAATAGTACACAAACCATTAATGGCGATATCTTCAGCAGCTTACGTGAAGGTAGCACCAGCGCGGATGTTGCCAGTGCTTCAACCATTCCCAATACTGATGCGCGGAATATTCCCTTACGCGTCAATTTGACGCACCAGTCGGCGGGTGGGCAGTCAGTGATGTGGCAAGACGAAGTGTTGATGATCCGCGAAGGAACCTGCTGGGTTGTCGATGATATCCGCTTTATGGGCGTCTCTGCCCCAGCAGGAAGCCTGCGGCAGCTATTGGGTGATCGCTAACCAGCCCAAAATGCCGACAACCCCCTGCAATTTGGAAGAAAATGAGTATCCCCTATAGATTTCGGATTGCAGGTAGGCGGCAAAAGAGTGCATCCCGATGAGCTTACACTGGTAAGTGATTCGGGTAAGCGAGAGCCGACAACACCCCTGAAATTTGAAAGAAAATAAGTATCCCCTATAGATTTCGGATTACAGGTAGGCGGCAAAAGAGTGCATCCCGATGAGCTTACACTGGTATGTGATTCGGGTAAGCGAGAGCAGCCAACACCCCTGCAATTTGAAAGAAAATAAGTATCCCCTATAGATTTCGGATTACAGGTAGGCGGCAAAAGAGTGCATCCCGATGAGCTTACACTGGTAAGTGATTCGGGTAAGCGAGAGCCGACAACACCCCTGAAATTTGAAAGAAAATAAGTATCCCCTATAGATTTCGGATTACAGGTAGGCGGCAAAAGAGTGCATCCCGATGAGCTTACACTGGTAAGTGATTCGGGTGAGCGAGAGCAGCCAACACCCCTGCAATTTGAAAGAAAATGAGTATCCCCTATAGATTTCGGATTGCAGGTAGGCGGCAAAAGAGTGCATCCCGATGAGCTTACACTGGTAAGTGATTCGGGTAAGCGAGAGCCGACAACACCCCTGCAATTTGAAAGATGACGGGGATAGCTCTGTCAGATTTATGCATCGCGTGACAAATTCACTCTGATAGCATTCAAATCCAAATGTTATGCTGTTTTTTGCCCCTGATGTTGGTTATTAATAAATTTTAACGCACAAAGATTGCATAAGTATGCCGCGGAAGTTACCATTCACGGCATCATTGGCTATTCAGATTTGGCGCATGAGTATTCAACTTAACGGAATTAACTGTTACTACGGCGTACACCAAGCGCTGTTCGACATTACCTTAGACTGTCCTGCGGGCGAAACCTTAGTGTTACTGGGGCCAAGTGGTGCCGGTAAAAGCTCGTTATTGCGTGTGCTTAACCTGCTGGAAATGCCACGTTCAGGAACCTTGCAGATAGCAGGTAATCACTTTGACTTTTCCCAGGCTCCTGGCGCAAAAGCTATTCGCGAATTACGCCAGAATGTGGGGATGGTCTTCCAACAATACAATCTTTGGCCGCACCTCTCTGTCATACAGAATCTGATTGAAGCCCCTTGCCGCGTGCTGGGTCTGTCAAAAGATGAGGCTATGGCGCGGGCAGAAAAGTTACTGACCCGTCTGCGTTTGACTGATTTTGCCGATCGCTTTCCGTTGCACCTCTCAGGTGGCCAGCAACAGCGTGTGGCTATTGCCCGCGCATTGATGATGGAACCGCAGGTTTTGTTGTTTGACGAACCGACTGCAGCGCTTGATCCAGAAATCACAGCACAAATTGTTAGTATTATCCGTGAATTGGCAGGAACCGGTATCACTCAGGTGATTGTAACCCATGAGGTTGAAGTGGCCCGCAAAACGGCCAGCCGTGTGGTTTACATGGAAAACGGCCACGTAGTGGAACAAGGTGATGCCAGCCACTTTACACAACCAACAACTGAAGCTTTTGCCAGCTATCTGTCACATTGATATCTATTTGGGAATTTGCGATGAAAAAATTAATAATTGCTGCCGTCCTTGCCAGTATCAGTTTGTCCGCCTCTGCCGCTGAAACTATTCGTTTCGCTGCTGAAGCCACTTACCCGCCATTCGAATTTATTGATGCCAATAATAAGATGCAAGGCTTTGATATCGATCTGGCTAACGCACTGTGTAAAGAGATGCAAGCCGAATGTACCTTTACCAATCAGGCTTTCGACAGCTTGATCCCTAGCTTGAAATTCAAGCGTTTTGACGCGGTTATCTCAGGAATGGACATCACCCCTGAGCGCCAAAAACAAGTGGCTTTCACCCAACCTTACTATGAAAACTCTGCGCTGTTTATTGCTGAAAAAGGCAAAGTGGCTGATTTAGCGGCCCTGAAAGGCAAGCGTGTAGGGATGCAAAATGGTTCTACTCATCAAAAATACCTGATGGAGAAACACCCTGAAATTACCGCCGTGCCTTATGACAGCTATCAGAATGCCATTCTTGACCTAAAAAATGGCCGTCTGGATGCGGTATTTGGTGATACTGCGGTGGTCAATGAGTGGTTGAAGCAAAATAACCAATTGGCGGCTGTGGGTGACAAAGTGACTGACGCTAACTATTTCGGTACCGGTTTAGGGATTGCCGTTCGTCAGAACAACACTGAGTTACAGGGTAAGTTAGATGCTGCACTGGCGAAAGTTAAAGCAGATGGCACCTATCAGACAATTTATAAAAAATGGTTCCAGCAGTAATTTAAGCACCCATGAATGAATTTCAACCTTTAGCAAGCGCCGCCGGTATGACCGTCGGCCTTGCCGTTTGTGCACTGGCCCTCGGTCTGGTTCTGGCAATGTTATTTGCCGTCTGTGAATCGTCACGGTGGAAGATCGTCAGCTACCTGACCACCGGCTGGGTCACCATTCTGCGCGGGCTACCAGAGATTCTGGTGGTGCTGTTTATCTATTTCGGTTCATCTCAGCTATTGATGATGCTATCAGACGGCTTCACTTTGAATCTTTATCTGTTTGAGCTGCCGATTAAGCTCAATATTGATGATTTTGAAGTCAGCCCGTTCCTGTGTGGTGTTATCGCACTGGCCCTGCTCTATTCCGCTTATGCGTCACAAACTTTACGTGGCGCACTGAAAGCGGTACCTGTTGGACAATGGGAATCGGGCCAGGCATTGGGCTTGAGTCAGGCAGCTATTTTCTTCCGCTTGATTATGCCGCAGATGTGGCGTCATGCCCTACCCGGTTTGGGCAACCAATGGTTGGTGCTGCTAAAAGACACCGCGTTAGTGTCACTTATCAGTGTCAATGACTTGATGTTACAAACCAAAAGCATTGCCACCCGGACTCAGGAACCTTTCACCTGGTATGTGATTGCCGCTGCTATTTATTTGGTGGTGACCCTACTTAGCCAGTATGTGCTTAAGTGGATTGAACTCCGTACCACCCGTTTTGAACGGAGCCCATCCTGATGCTGGAATACTTACCCGAGATCCTAAAAGGGCTGCATACCAGCCTGACATTAACTATTGCCTCCTTATTGGTTGCATTAGTGCTGTCATTGCTGTTTACCATTGTGTTGACACTGAAAACACCAATCGCCACGCCACTGGTCAAAATCTATATCACGTTGTTCACCGGTACCCCGCTGTTAGTCCAGATCTTTTTGATCTACTACGGCCCCGGCCAATTCCCAGCGATTCGTGAATACCCGTGGTTATGGAACCTGCTATCGCAACCTTGGCTATGTGCCATGATTGCCCTGGCATTGAACAGCGCGGCCTATACTACTCAACTGTTCTATGGTGCCGTGCGCGCGATCCCTGCCGGCCAGTGGCAGTCTTGCGAAGCGCTGGGGATGTCTAAGGCCCAGTCATTACGCATCTTGCTACCATTTGCATTTAAACGCGCACTCTCTTCTTATTCCAACGAAGTGGTGTTGGTATTCAAAAGTACCTCTCTGGCCTATACCATTACATTGATGGAAGTTATGGGCTACAGCCAACTGATGTATGGCCGAACCTATGATGTGATGGTATTTGGTGCCGCAGGACTCGTTTATCTGGTTGTGAATGGGTTGCTGACACTGTTTATGCGGGTGGTGGAGCGCAGAGCATTGGCGTTTGAGCGGCGTAATTAAGATGATTTATTCGTTAATGATGACTTAGTGAACATCTTCGGTTGTTAGGGCTTCACAGCTCACCTGGCTTCCGATGAACCAACCGGCAAAGGGGCCATAAGCGTGGCCCCTTATGCAATCCCGCGCTTGCGCGAAATATTGCCCTGCGGGTAAACCTCCTGCGTCTTTCGGGCTCACGAGCCAGCGCGATTCGCAATCCATGCTCAAGCGCGCTTTTCGCGGGCGTCCATGCCCGCTCACTCTACCCTCCCTCCTGGTCGGCAATATTCCTGATTGCGCTCAAAGTCAAAATCAAAACACTATCTTTAGTTTTTGACTTTATCTTTTGATTTTTGAAGCACATTTGAGCCGCCGAGTGAAGAATAGAGGTAGGACGCGAGGCATGGATGCCGAGCGAGCCGTGCTTGAGCAGGAGGCGACAACACTGCGTAGCAGTTTTGAACAACGCTTGCGTTGGCCCGAAGGGTTGCCTCGAAGAAGCTATAATCACGGCGCGGTCCGTCAGCGAAATGATGAGCCGAGGGCACCTGCGCAGCAGGCTAGCGATACGTGCGCAAGCGCAGGGGATCCAAAGGGGTTACGCGCTTGTAACCCCTTTGGCGGTTGAGGCACCCAATGGCAAAGTGATCACCGCACTCATGTCAAGCGAACCCAAACCTCTAGGCTGCCCTTCCTGTAAATAAAATAAAAACAAATTTTTAATCACATTACTTGCATATAAATTCATAAAATGGCAATGTAATCCACATCATTTATCCGAATAAATCGCGATAAAGCATCATCAGTTATAATAAAATCAATAACTAATAATATCTTCTATTAAAAAAATTCAGACAGGAGTTTAAGCATGAAAAAGTTACTATTGGCAACAATTTTAAGTGGCATGGTTTTTAGCGCAACCGCCGCAGAAACAACTCATTCCACCGAAACCATCCGTTTCGCTGCTTCAGCAACCTACCCGCCTTTTGAATCTATCGGGGCCAATAACGAAATTGTTGGTTTTGATATGGATTTAGCAAAAGCATTATGTAAGCAGATGGAAGCCAACTGTACATTCACCAATCAGGCCTTTGATAGCTTGATCCCGGCGCTTAAATTCAAACGCTATGATGCTGTTATTTCCGGTATGGACATCACGCCTGAACGTAGCAAACAAGTCGCATTTAGCCAGCCTTACTATGCTAACTCGGCCATTGTGATTGCCCCGAAAGGTAAATTCAGTTCTTTCGCCGATCTGAAAGGCAAGAAGATCGGGATGGAAAACGGCACTACGCATCAGAAGTATTTACAGGATAAACATCCAGAAATTCAAACTGTGGCTTATGACAGTTACCAGAATGCCATTATCGATCTGAAGAATGGTCGTATTGATGGGGTATTTGGTGACACCGCGGTAGTGAATGAGTGGCTGAAAACTAATCCGAATCTGGCAGCAGTTGGCGAGCATGTCACTGATCCACAATACTTCGGCACCGGTCTGGGTATTGCGGTGCGCCCGGATAACACCGCGTTGCTGGAAAAACTGAATAAAGCCATTGATGCGGTTAAAGCTGATGGCACCTATAAAGCCATCAATGATAAGTGGTTCCCTCAGTAATACCACCCTTTGTACTTGACGTTGCAGGGGTGTTCGCTGCACTCACGAACCCGAATCACTTACCTGTGTAAGCTCATCGGGATTCGTTTGCTGGCTGCCTACCTGCAACGCCAATTACTTTGGGTTTAGCGCTTAATAAGTAAGGATAAAACTTCATAATGTGCGGTATGCGGAAACATATCAAACAACTGCACCCGCTCAATGCGATAGTCCGCTAACAAACTGATATCTTTTGCCATTGTCTCGGCATTACAGCTTGAATAGAGAATGAATTGCGGTGCCATTTGGCTGAGATATTCACACAGCTGCGCACCAATGCCGCGCCGTGGTGGGTTAACCAAGACCAATTGCGGCACTTGTGTTTCTGCGGTGGCGAATTGGGTTGAATCCAGGGCGGCAAAAGTGACATTTTTCAGTCCCAATTGGTCTGCCGACTGGCGTGCGCAGGCGATAGCTTCGGCACTGATTTCAATTCCGGTCAACCGAGTTTCAGTATCCGCACAATGTAGACCAAAGCCCCCCACCCCACAAAACAGATCCCACATGCTATCAATCTTCAGTTCGCGCACCCATTGGCGTGCTGTGGCATAAAGTGATGCCGCAACCTGTGGATTTGTCTGGAAAAAACTTTGTGGGCGGATAAACAACGGCACCTGATTAAAGATTTCTGGTAGCGCCTGCTGTTCGGTTAATGGCATCTCCTGCTCCCCTTCCAAAATCGCCATATGTACTGGCTGAATATTCACCGAGATAACCGCCAGTTGGGGTAATTGTTGCTGTAACCAGGGTAAAGCCGCTTGCAACTGCGACAGCTTGGTTTGTGAGCGCAGTACAAAGCGCAACATTAGCTCGCCGCTATAAGTGCTTTCTGTCAATAACAGGAACTTCAGTTCACCGCGCTTGCGGGCAACGTTATAAGGCGTCAGCCCTGCACGGGCAATAAAAGTTTTTAGTACTGCAAATACCGGTGCAAAGCTGGTTGGATAAAGTGGGCATTCGCATAAATCAACCGGGGTGCCATCGCGGTGTAACATCCCTAATAATGGGCGCTCAACGCTACCACTGACCACCATTTTGGCTTTATTACGAAAAGCACTTTCCTGCCCGAAGACCGGCGACAGCCATTGAGTGACGCGGTGATCAGATAGCAGATTTTCTAAATGATTTTGTTTATCAGCAAGTTGCTGCGGATAAGGTTTATCCAGCCACTGACAGGAACGGCAGCGACCCGCCGTATATTGTGCGCATTGCATTAATAATTAACCGTTATAATCTGAGATACTAAGATACAGCCGAGGCTATTAATAGGGGCGGATTGTAGCACTGTGTTACGCTAAACACTCATTTTGACGACCGAAAATAGCGATGCCAGGGGAAAAACAACAAGCCGAGAATAACCACATCGGGGATCTTTTGTAGCAGCAAACTATGCAAAATTTCAGCACCGGTATCGCCTTCGATTCGGAAAACATCTGCATCCAGTACCAGCCAATCCAGTGATGCCATTAGCAAATAGACAACAACCAACAATTGACAGGCCACATAGCACCAGCGCGCCCAGTTTTGCCGCAGACATACCGCCACACCACACACCATTTCCAGCAGCAAAATCAAAATACTGGCAATAAAAATCAAGCCAGAATCCCAGCTTTGCAAGCTTTCATAGATAAAACTGCCGGTTCCCTCCCAACCCAACGTCGCCACCAATAAGATTACGCCGACGAAGCGGGTCGCAATAATGGCGGTTCCGGCAATTAAAACCGGGACGGGTGTGGTGGCAGCAGATGAAAACGCTGCGGGTGAAAATAACAGTCTCATATTGCCCAGTCTGTCTCCCTGTTCGGTTTTTGCAACCTAATGTTATCCCAGACAATAACGCCGCTCGGAAGCGGCGTTATAAGTTAATGAAAGACTATCAGTTTTAAGGCTAGTCAGCTATTTATTATCAATCAAGCATTTATTATCAATTAACCACGGGCAGCTTTGCGTAATTCACGCAACCGCTGTTTTTCCGAACGGGACATAAACCACCATGCAATTAAGCCGATAATCCCGACCACCAGCAAAATAAGCGTCGCCAGTGCATTGATCTCTGGATTGACCCCCATACGCACACTGGAGAACACCAGCATCGGCAAGGTTGTCGCGCCCGGCCCGGCCACAAAGCTGGCTATCACCAAATCGTCCAGCGATAAGGTAAAGGCCAGCAACCAGCCAGAAATTAATGCTGGGGCAATCATTGGCACGGTAATCACGAAGAACACTTTCAATGGGGTCGCCCCTAAATCCATCGCCGCTTCTTCAATTGACCGGTCTAATTCGCGCAAGCGGGAACTGATAACCACTGTTACATAGGCAGTACAGAAGGTCACATGAGCCAGCCAGATGGTGAACATACCGCGCTCGGCCGGCCAGCCGATAGCATGCCCCATAGCAACAAACAGCAACAGTAACGACAAACCGGTAATGACGTCGGGCATCACCAGCGGTGCGGTCAACATAAAAGTAAAACCGGTCGAGCCACGAAAACGGCCAAACCGTACCATGACCACCGCGGCTATCGTCCCCAACACCACCGCCATGGTGGCCGAGGCGGCGGCAATGGTGAGACTCAGCCCAACTGCGGATATCATCGCCGAATCATTGAACAGCTCAATATACCAGCGGATAGACCACCCTGCCCATACAGTCACCAGTTTAGAGCTGTTAAACGAATAGATAACCAGCATCAACATTGGCGCATACAAGAAGGTATAGCCGACCATCAAGATAACCCGACGCCAGACCGAACGCACTTCGGGTAAGTTATTCATACCGCGCCTCCCGCTGCTTTATTTTGGTGCTTGTGGAACCAAATAATCGGCACGATCAGTAGCACTAACATCACCGTCGCAACGGCGGAGGCCACTGGCCAGTCACGGTTATTGAAGAATTCTTGCCATAAAATACGGCCAATCATGATGCTATCCGGCCCCCCGAGCAGCTCAGGAATAACAAATTCGCCTACCGCCGGAATAAAAACCAACATAGAACCGGCCACAATTCCCCCTTTGGTCAAAGGCACAATCACACTGACAAAGGTTTTAAATGGCTTCGCCCCCAGATCCAGTGCCGCTTCCACCAATGAATAGTCCAGTCTGGTCAGTGCGGTATAGATAGGCAGCACCATGAAAGGCAGATAGGAATAGACCACGCCGATATAGACCGCCAGATTGGTGTGCAGAATAATCAACGGTTGATCGATAATTCCGGCCCAAATCAGGAAGTTATTCAGAATGCCGTTATTTTTCAGGATACCCATCCAGGCATAAACCCGAATCAGGAATGAAGTCCATGACGGCAGGATCACCAACAGCAATAAGATATTGCGCGTGGATGACTTGCTGTGAGCTATCGCCCATGCCAATGGATAACCGATAATCAGGCAACACAAGGTCGATACCGCAGCCACTTGCAGAGATTGCAGGTAAGCATCGATATACAGTGGATCATCAAGTAGTTGCAGATAGTTGCCAAGATTGAGCGAGATATCCAGCTTGCTGTCCAGCCAGGTCACCAAGTCGGTATAAGGCGGAACTGCCCGCACCATCTCTGCCAGACTGATTTTGAAGACAATCAGGAACGGCAACATAAACAGCAGGAATAACCATAAATAAGGGATGCCGATAACCAATTTGCGGCCATGCGACATTTGGAAACGTTGAATCAGCGCTTTAACCGGCCCCACCGCGCGGGTCGGTGGCTCTGCTGCTCCATGAGTGGATTCTGGTATCACAATATTTTGCTCCCCTAATGATCAGCTACAGGCCGATCAGTTACCCAAGACGACACAGCTGTCAGCATCCCAGCAGAGTTGTACTTCATCACCCCAGGTTGGCATCCCTTTGCGGTAACGATGGCCGTTCTGTAGCTGTGCAGTGAGCATCTGTCCGCTGTGTAATTTCACGTGATAAATGGACAAGTCGCCCAGATAAGCAATGTGTACCACTTCACCAACGGCAAAGTTGCAACCATCCTCCGGCACCTGTTCACACAACATCACTTTTTCTGGCCGCAGCGCGACAAAGACGGGAACACCATCAACCACAGACGCGTCTGAATCCACTTTCAATGGATGGCGCAGTCCGGGGCTGTCAATAACCAGCGCATCATCTAAACGCTCTTTTAATACGCCTTCAAACACATTCACCGAGCCGATAAACTCAGCACTGAATCTGCTGTTCGGATGTTCATAAATCTCTTCCGGCTCACCAATTTGCACGAACTTACCACGGTTCATAATGGCGATGCGCCCAGCCATGGTCATGGCCTCTTCCTGGTCGTGGGTAACCATCACGCAAGTTGCTCCGACACGCTCCAGAATATCCACCACTTCGAGTTGCATGCGGTCGCGCAGTTTTTTATCCAACGCGCCCATCGGCTCATCCAGCAACAGCAGTTTTGGCCGTTTGGCCAGGCTACGAGCCAAAGCGACCCGTTGGCGTTGACCGCCGGACAGCTGATGTGGCTTACGTTTGGCAAACTCTTGCATATGTACCAGTGTTAGCATCTCTGCCACCCGGCTTTTAATTTCATTAGCAGGTAATTTGTCTTGCTTCAAACCAAACGCGATATTTTGCTCAACAGTCATATGTGGGAACAATGCATATGACTGGAACATCATATTAATTGGGCGCTGATAAGGCGGTACATGCGACAAATCCTGCCCATCAAGGACAATTTGCCCCTGTGTCGGCTGCTCAAAGCCAGCCAGCATTCGCAACAGGGTGGATTTTCCACACCCTGAAGCCCCTAACAGCGCAAAAATCTCACCTTTGTAGATAGTCAAATTGACATCATCTACTGCAGCCTGACCATCAAATGATTTGGTTAAATTGCGAATCTCCAGCAAGGGTGTAAACACCTTCTGGGATTTTGGCTGTGGGCGGGGAATGACATCATTCACTCAGCGCGCTCTCCGTAAAAGCAGAACAGGCCGCATTCGAGGTGCGGCGCAATAAAAAACAGGAACAGGAAGATAACCCCCTGTTCCTACCATGATCTATTTTACTTATCCATCAATCTGTTATCAGTGACAGGCTCACCACCAGCAGCTGATTCCCATCGATGGTTTATTTGCCGCTTTTCACTTTAGTCCAAGCCCGAGTGATCACGCGATCAATTTTCGGATCTTGTACTTTTAATGTGAACATTTTGGCTCGCACATCTGCCGGTGGATAAATACCTGGATTATCACGGACTTCTGCGTTCACCAGCGGGGTGGCAGCTTGGTTGGCATTGGCGTAGAACACGTGGTTACTAATATTGGCTATCACATCAGGGCGCATCAGGTAATTCAGGAACTGATAGGCTTCATCCTGATTTTTGGCATCCGCAGGCATGGCAAACACGTCAAAGAAGGCTAATGCTCCCTCTTTCGGAATGCTATAAGCCACATTCACACCATTTTTGGCTTCTTTGGCACGATTAGAAGCCTGCATGATGTCGCCAGCCCAACCCACAGCCACACAGATGTCACCGTTTGCCAGATCATTAATGTATTGCGATGAGTGGAAATAACGGATATTTGGCCGCAGTTTCAATAACAACTCGGTAGCAGGGCCAGTGTAATCAGTGGCCTGAATACTGTTGGGATCTTTACCTAAATAATTAAGGACGGTGGCAAAAATCTCACTTGGCGCATCCAGGAAGGAAACACCGCAGCTTTTCAACTTCTCAAGATTTTCCGGTTTCAGCACCAGATCCCAACTGTTTACCGGTGCGTCTTTCCCAAGTGCCGCTTTCACTTTCTCGACGTTATAGCCAATACCGGTCGTCGCCCACAGATACGGAATGGCATATTTGTTATCGGGATCGTGCTTACCAACCAGCGTCAGCAATTCAGGATCAAGATTTTTGTCATTCGGTAATTTACTTTTATCCAGCGGCTTAAATACGCCCGCAGACAATTGGCGCTCGAGGAAACTGGCTGACGGCACCACCAAATCAAACCCGGTGCTCCCCGCCATCAATTTACCTTCCAACACCTCGTTGGAGTCAAACACATCATAGACAACTTTAATGCCGGTTTCTTTTTGGAAATTAGCCAGCGTATCTGGCGCGATATAATCAGACCAGTTGTAAATGTGCAGTGTTTTTTCTTCAGCAGATGCTGAGACGGACGCGGCCATTAACAGGCCAGCAGCAACACCCGATAACCACTTTTTACGTTGGGTGAACATCCGTTAACTCCTCCAGAATAGGGGGTAAATTCGTGCGATAAATTTGTATCCAGTGGGATACAACACGGTTGTCCTGCGAGTGCTATTGCCACAAACACCAGATGCATGACTATGCACAGTGAGTGATTATTAACCTAACAAGGATAATCACTGATTTTGCGGAGGAATATTATGCCCTTTGCAGAAACAGCAGCATAACCGCAGTTCGGAATCCACACCAGACTCTAGGGTAAAAAACGCCTTTTATCGATTTTTTATGCATATTCTATCTATGTAATGCGTCACTAATGGCATAAACGGCGACAAATATCTGGCAAAGGAGGGTAAAAAGCAGAATATCTTATGGTTTAGCGGGGGAATCTTAAGGCTTACCGAGAGAATAAATAGTGTGCCACTGGTTATCAGCAGCACCTTGATTTTGATGCACGGGAGTCAATTAATGAATTTAATGTATAACAGGGTAAGCCGTGGCGGTTTGCGGTAACTCATCATCGTCGCTGTTACCAATAAATAATAAATCATTGGCGCGCGCTTCCAGAATAATCATCGAAATCTGCTCTTCGCACTGCTGCATAAAGTAGCCAAACTGGGCGAATGTAACCCCGACCTCAACAGTCAGGGACTGGCAGACAATCAGTTTTGGCAGATTATCATCCTGAATATCGATAAACGCTTTAACTGTCAGCGAGCTGGCATTGATTTGACTGAGATCCGCGACCAGCGGGATCAACGCTGTAGGGCGTACCTCGGCCAGCGCTGAAAACAGGATAACGTTATCCACCAAATCAATTTTGGCATCAAACACACCCTCAAAATTTTGCATATGCGGCAAATGCAGTGCCTGGCAAGAATCGCACTCAAAAAATGAGATACCGAGTTGATCCAGCCAACGCCGTAATAAGGCTAAATCCGGGACGATGAGTGAATCCATAACTACCTACCTCACGATTCTCATAATACGAAAAGTGCCATAGCTTACGGAATATTGGCCGACAGCGCTACTTCAATCCCGACTAATTTAATACCGCAGGAAAGGCTCAGTAATGACCTTACTTAGATTTGTTCTCCTTTTCGGCACGCGCTTTATCTAACTCTTTCTTAGATTGGGGCCTGGAAATCCTATCTGCACTACCTAAGAGCGGGCCAAAACCACGGGCGACGCGCCAAACAATGCAGGCCGCAGCTGGGATCATCAAACCAATACCAACAAAAATCATAATAATCGCAACTGTCGGTGTACCTATTGCTCCTGGTAATGACAAATAGTCATTAATACTGAGATAGGCAACAACCAGTAATATCATCCCCAATGCTTCCAAAATAATCACAATACGGGGCATATCTCCTAACGAGCGCATCTTTACCTCCGATAGGCTCTGTACCCTTCACAGTTAATGTCACCAGGCTGTTAAACCCTCACCTGCAACGCCGCGTTCATTGGCTATATATCAGCTTTTACTTAGTGTATTGAATCCCCAAGATTTGTAACAGTACTCATAAGCAAATAGGTAGGATTAATCGGACTAACAGGCAAATCCTGCTTTTTTTTCACTGCATCAGAAGGCATAGTAGTCAGCAGTCGAATGAGTAATACGCTATAAGTCATTTAGCAGCTGAATATATCAGTAACTGTTGGCGAAGTGATTATCTCAAATTAATCAAGGAGTTTTACATGTTTGCTGTGATTTTTGGGCGTCCTGGATGCCCTTACTGTGTACGTGCCAAAGAATTGGCGGAAAAGCTGGAAACTGAGCGTGACGATTTTAAATTCCGTTACATTGATATTCACGCAGAAGGTATCACCAAAGCTGATCTGGAAAAAAACGGTTGGCAAACCAGTAGAAACCGTGCCACAAATCTTTATCGATGAGAAACACATTGGTGGCTGCACAGATTTCGAAGCCTATGCTAAAGAAAATCTGAGCCTGTTCCAATAATTGGCTGATAAACCTCTCTTATTGGCTAACGGTCAAGAACAGTGCGCCAACCTTGATGAGTTTTATCCGAAAAAGGGTGCTTAGCGCCCTTTTTTCTTGCCTGTGACCCGTCCTAAATAGCGTTGACACATTTAACTCGTACACTGAGGAAAATGTGATGAACCAATATGTTAAACGTACGCAACGCGATTATCCTCTATCCTTTAAATTGGCCGTTGTCGAACAGGTCGAAAAAGGTGAAATGACATACCGCCAGGCGCAAGACCGCTACGGTATTCAAGGCCGTTCTACCGTCCTGACGTGGCTACGCAAGTTCGGTCAACTCGACTGGCTTTCTCCCTCTCCTGCAAGAATGTACGGAATTAACATGCCCAAAATGCCTCTTACTCCCGAACAGCGAATCAAAGAACTCGAACAGCAACTTGCTGAATCAGAAGTCAAAGCGCAGTTTTTTGAAGCGGTTGTGAAGGTCATGAACACGGAGTTCGGAGCCACACTGACAAAAAAGCAGTTGGCCACGTTATCACGCAAGCGCAAACGCCGGGACTCACAGTAACGCGCGCTTGCTGGTTCATGGGGATTAGCCGACAGGCGTGGTATCAGTCTTTGCAGCGTGAACGCGGAAGAGAAAAACAGGCACAGCGCATCGTTGAGCAAGTGACGGCCATCCGGTTACAACAGCCCCGGTTGGGTACGCGTAAATTGCATTACTTGTTGCGACAACAAGCAGAACCGGCGCTGCATGTTGGCCGAGATCGCCTGTTCCAGATACTGCGTTGCTCGCGGTTACTGGTGATGCCTAAACGTGCCTATCATAAAACGACAAACAGCCATCATCGCTTTTACCGTCACCCTAACTTATTGAAGTCAGGAGCAAATCAGGTTATTGCCAGCCACCCGGAACAGGTATGGGTCGCGGATATCACTTACCTTCCCCTGCGGACAGGAACGGCGTATGTGAGTCTGGTCACTGACGCCTGGTCGAGAAAAATCGTGGGATATCATGTGCATGAAAGTCTGCACACCCGCCATGTAGCCGCTGCGCTCAAAATGGCGCTGGTGAGCAGGCGCACAGCATCTGCGCTGATACATCACTCAGACCGGGGTATCCAGTACTGTTCAACAGAATATCAGGCGTTACATCAACGTCACGGTGTCATCTGTTCGATGACGGATGGATATGATTGTTATCAGAATGCGCTGGCGGAGCGGGTCAATGGGATATTAAAACTGGAATATCTGCTGGTTAAGCCGAAAGATATTGGTCAGGCAAGAAAGATGGTCAGGGAGTCAGTGGAAATCTACAACACGCGGCGACCGCATCTGTCGTTAAAATACAAAACGCCCGATGAAGTTCATCAGGCGTTTTAAGGCTGAAAAGTGTCAACCTATATCAGGACTAGTCACTGTCATTTAGGCTAGCCCAGCAAAAACCAGGCGTTAAAGCGATATAACGCCGCCAAATACCAGCATATAACCCCGCATTTTATCAGTAAGCAAGCATATCCCCCTGGCTAAGGCAAACTTCCTGCTTACTACTGGCTGTCTCGCAACAGACCGATTAGAATAAGCACCGCTATCGCTTACATTTATATTTCAGCTAGCAATTTTTTTTTGAATTAAAAGGTTTTGAATTTAAAGATATGTGTCGCTCTGGCTTTACATTAAGGGTGTATGCATCGTGGATCATCCTGACTAAATAGAAAGTCATACTCGTGAATATAAACGTCGCAAACTTGTTAAACGGCAACTACATCTTGCTGTTATTCGTGGTGTTAGCGCTGGGGTTATGCCTGGGAAAACTGCGATTGGGGCCTATTCAATTAGGTAACGCTATTGGTGTGTTGGTGGTATCTCTGTTGCTTGGGCAACAGCATTTTACGATTAATACCGAAGCCCTGAATCTGGGCTTTATGCTGTTTATTTTTTGTGTTGGCGTCGAAGCTGGGCCAAACTTTTTCTCTATTTTCTTTCGTGACGGCAAAAACTACCTGATGCTGGCGTTGGTCATGGTGGGTAGCGCAATGGTTCTGGCGCTGGGGCTGGGTAAACTCTTTGGCTGGGATATTGGCCTGACAGCCGGGATGCTGGCCGGTTCCATGACATCCACACCGGTCTTGGTGGGCGCAGGCGATACTCTTCGCCATACCATCGCGAATAATCCGGCGTTGCAACATGCCCAAGATAACCTGAGCCTGGGTTATGCCCTGACCTATCTTATCGGGCTGGTTAGCCTGATTTTAGGGGCGCGCTATTTACCCAAGCTTCAGCACCAAGACTTACCGACCAGTGCGCAGCAAATTGCTCGTGAGCGCGGCCTCGATACCGACAGTCAGCGCAAAGTCTATCTGCCCGTTATCCGTGCCTATCGCGTTGGCCCGGAATTGGTGGCTTGGGCTGATGGCAAAAATCTACGTGAATTAGGGATTTATCGTCAAACTGGCTGCTACATTGAGCGTATTCGTCGCAATGGTATTTTGGCGAACCCAGATGGTGATGCGGTACTACAAGTCGGTGACGAGATCTCATTAGTCGGTTATCCGGATGCTCATTCCCGTCTTGACCCCAGTTTCCGTAACGGCAAAGAAGTGTTCGACCGCGATTTGCTGGATATGCGCATTGTTACCGAAGAAATTGTGGTCAAAAACAGCAATGCCGTCGGTAAGCGCCTGAGCCATTTAAAACTGACCGACCACGGTTGCTTCCTAAACCGTGTGATCCGCAGCCAGATAGAAATGCCGATTGATGACAATGTGGTACTGAATAAAGGCGATGTATTGCAAGTCAGCGGTGATGCACGACGCGTTAAAAGTGTGGCAGAGAAGATTGGTTTTATCTCTATTCACAGTCAGGTCACTGACCTGCTGGCGTTCTGTGCCTTCTTTATTTTAGGGTTGATGATCGGCCTGATCACCTTCCAATTCAGTAACTTTAGTTTTGGTATTGGTAATGCCGCTGGCCTGCTAATGGCTGGGATCATGCTGGGCTTTTTACGTGCCAACCACCCGACTTTCGGCTATATCCCGCAAGGGGCGTTAAATATGGTGAAAGAGTTCGGTTTGATGGTCTTTATGGCAGGGGTCGGCTTGAGCGCCGGTGGCGGTATTAATAGCAGCCTGGGAGCAGTCGGTGGGCAAATGCTGATTTCCGGCTTAATCGTGAGCTTAGTGCCCGTGGTTATCTGCTTTATCTTTGGCGCTTATGTATTGCGCATGAACCGTGCTCTGCTTTTCGGCGCGATCATGGGAGCGCGCACCTGCGCACCGGCCATGGATATCATCAGTGATACTGCTCGCAGTAATATCCCAGCGCTTGGTTACGCAGGTACTTATGCCATTGCGAACGTATTACTGACCTTGGCTGGCTCGCTAATCGTTATTGTCTGGCCGGGAATATTAGGCTAGTGCGTAAAAAAGGAGACTCAAGGCAAAGCTAAACATTTTTTTAAGCTTTTTTCATTTGCCCAGAACTTTCTTACTGGACTGGGGTCTGATTTAATGCCACTGCTTTTCTTTGATGTCCCCATATTGAGGAGCCCGATAGTCCCGCCTTCTTAGGTTCAAGACTAGTCGGGTTTTTTCTTGTCTAGAATTCAAACCCTTACTTATCAATATCTTACAACTGCTTCGCATAGCCATTGGCGATGAAATGGCGGCAAAATCTATGTTTACTAACGACTTCGATTCTCACGGCATATGTGTAAGCAAAAAAATTTAGAACTTTGCTTTATTTTGCACTTGCAGTTCCGCTAACGGTTCAGCTCGTCGATAAAGTGACATCAGCATTTTTAGCTGAACCAATTGGTCTCCATTTGAAAGAAGATCTAGTGATCGAACTTGTTCGCTATCAAGTTGGAACGCTTGTTGTAGCTCTTTCACTGATTCAATGATAAATCTCATATCCTCATGATCAAGTCTTTGTTGGGCCTCTTGAATTTCAATGCGGCTTAATTCTCGGGCGAGGTAGTCTTTCCGAATTCGATGATAAAGGGTTGCTATACTCAGAATTGAAGCACTTATAGAACTAACTATAATTGCCACATCCTGAGCAACTTGAACCACTGCTTGTAACTCGATTACTCCAGGCGATGCATATTGAATTTTTTTAACTATGGGCTTATCCAAAGGGCCAACTTTTCCACTTAATCCATTAAAAAAATGCACTACACTATGCCCGCCTTTCCATGGGAGGGACGATTTTATATGTTTAGCTTCGGAGTCTTGGCCAATCAAACGCAGAGAATAATAAAAGTCATAGACTTGCAAATATTCTTTCGAGAATATCGCGAAATCTTTTAACTCCCAACGCTCATCCAATTTTATTTGAGCTATTCCACGTACCATATCTGCACCTTTAGTTTCGTTAAATAACATTGAATCGCAAGATTTCTAAAGTAAACAATATATGTCTAAATATTACTTAAGAGAACATAATGATTTGACTCTAAGTCTCAATTTCACATCATACAATTTTCATTAAACTTAATTCATAACTCATTGTTTTATAGGTACAGTAATTTATTTATAGGATTTGCTTTTTATCAAAAAAAAACACGTAATTCACATAATCTCCTTTAAATTCAATGCACTAATATTTTCCCGCGATCCACTCCGAGATCCAAAAACTGAAAAACACTGAAATTCTTTTCAATCTTTTCAGTTGGCGAATTGCCGCAAAGCCCCAGCCACGGCGCGGGCTGGCGGGGTGGTTTGTAGGAATTTAAAACTGAAAAAACTTTATAACGCAAAGTGTGCAGGCGGGTGCGGTGTAGTGCCGTTTCCGTCATGATTACGTTTCTTCCGTGGCATGCTCCGCTACGTGCGCGGGGCGTGGCTGACGTGATCCATTTCGGGTGTTGCGGTGTGATGATGGGTTTATTACGTGGCGTGTGGGGCCGCTGGCGATGGTTTTAGATGGGCGTAAAAAAGCCCGCGCGCGGCGGGCATATTGGGCGAGATCGATTAGCCGATCACTGGGGAATATTTACTGCGTAATCCGTCTGACTTGGCCCCGGTGGCGGTGATGCTCCCTGCGTTCAGTGGGCCATCAGTATTGGTATGAGTATGTGCGGCGGTCAGTGCTGCCAGCTCTTTCACCACATCCAGCGTATCGAGCATGAGGGCCATCACGTTAATCTGCTGGCTACCAATCCACACCACTGGCGCTATTACATCCTGCCGGGCGGCGGCGATGCTGCTGCGGATATTGCCAATCTTCTCTATCAAATCCTGCCCCACATCAGTGGTGAAGGTTTTGCCCACTTTGGCCATGTAACTGGCTTGGGTGGCCAGACTGTAATCCCCCTCACTAATCTGCTGGATAGCACCAGCCAGTAAGGTCGCCGTTCCCAGTACCGTGGTTTTATCGGTAGCCTGAACGGTGGTTTCACGGGCCACCAGTGTGCGGGTTTCATCATCGGCGGTAATCACCCGGCTCATGGATTCCTCACGAATAACCTGATCGGTTTTACGTTCCCAGTCCCCTGCCACCGTCACCCGCTGCGACACCCCATCACGCTGTTGCTGTAGCTGCTCCCCCGGCTGCACGGTGGGCAGATTATTACCCTGTGATAACGTCTGACGCACAAACGGCTTATCTGGCCTGCCGCCAGTAAAGCCCACTTCCACCAGAGTACCTGCTGGGGGGAACTGGAACATGCCCGACTCGGCCCCGGCCATTGGCAGAGGTAACGGCACCGCAGGGTAAACCGGCGTATCAGCTGCGGTCTTGCCATCATCATCCAGCAATTGCAGATTCACGGCATACCGGGGCCGGAATGGGTCGGCCATATCACCACTGGTCACCGCTTCGCTTGGCCCCTCAACACGGGCCATTTTCGGCAGATGTAACCCGGCTGATAACTCCGGGTAAGCATTATCGATCTGGCGCTGGATGGGGGTTTTCTGCAACGGCTTGCCGGTGGTTTTATTGCGCGGTGTCCACGTTAACACCAAATCATCATTATTCAGCCGAACCGTGGTTAACCGCTGGCCATTCAATTCCACACCGGGCCGCACTGATTGGATCATCGGTACCGTCATGGTATTGCCTGCCGCCGCTGCGGTGCTGAATTCTGGCGGGATATCTATCGGTTTACCGGCGAACAATGAATGCTGCCAACTGCCCACATAGACCGCGCCATCCGGCAACTGATACCAGACGTAATCAGCAATACCAAAGGCGTTACCGATATTGGCCAGCAACTGATAACCGCTGCCGCTATGGGTAAAATGCGGTATTGGCTTGTCGTTATAGTCAGCACTGGCGGCAAGCTGGAACGTTAACCCGCTGTTGTCAGTCAACCAGTCGGCCAACTGGCGCAAGGTCGGGTGTTGCATCGATACCGGCCACATCCGTTCAAAAATGCCGGTTAACTCACGCACAAATAACCGCTGTGCGCCGTTCTCTGCCGGTTGCGAGCGTTCCACATAACCGGTAAACCAGCGCAATACCAATTCAGGGTAACCGGCATCCAGCCGCACCAGTTTGCCGGTGTAATCGGTAGTGGTTTCAGCGGTAATAAAGCCACGCCCGCAGGCGTTCAGCTCCAACACCAGATTGGCATCAACCAGTGGCACCGCATCCCCGGACAGCATCAGTCTGCGGATCGGTTTCATGAGGCTGGCCCCAGAGCATCATTGACAGGCTTCAACACCTTGCGCTCAAACCAGCTTAATTTATCGGCATCCTCTCCCGCTTCACTGCCACCGGCAGCGGTACCGCCTGCCGTTTGTTTTTTAGTGGCGGTCTTGCCACCGGCGCGGGCCTCGCGTTTTTCTGACACGCTCAAAAACTCTTTGAGGGTAAAGGTCACCAGCCACGCCATTTTGCCATCTTGTTTAGGCGCATCAATCGCGCCGGTAAAAGTGGCCAGCCGAAAATTAATCGCCTGCGCCACCTGATTGGCCACCCGGTATTTTTTCAGTGCGCCGCCTGCGTCTTTGGTTTCAGCCAGTGCAAACAGTCGGGTTAATACCTCCGGGGTGCTGAATGGCACCATCCCGGATACGCGCAGCTCTTTGGCCTTAATGCCCTGCTCTGCCGTGGCGGTGCTGGATGTCTGCCCGGACTGGTCTTTTTCCTGAAATTGCATGGTAGGGGTCACCGTCAGCCCCTTTAACGGGATGGCTTCACCGTCCAGCGCCAGCATGACTATCTGTGTCATTGATCATCGCCTCCAGCGTGGTTAAATCCTCTCCGGCAAACAAGGTGGCCAGAGTAAAAACAGCATCCTGCTGCGGTACGTTCTTTCTCATTTCGCTGGCAATGGTGGCCGCGCTGCCGCTGGCGGCAAATACCCACGCCTGCGCATTGCCTGCCAGTAAGCCATTTAACGCACTTTCCACACTGGCCAGTAACGCCGCCTTGGCGCTGGCAAAACCGGACAATTCCGACGTCAGCCCCGCCAGATTAGCCCCGGCCCCGGCGGCATCTTTGGCCTGTGCGATACGCTGCGCATTGATGGCCATGCGGCTGGTTGCGGTAGATAATGACTGCGGCAGGGGTAAGCCGTTTCCAGCACTGGCCGGTAACTGCATTTTGGTGGTGGCCAGCGTGGCCGCCGTGCTGGCCATGCGGGACACTTGCGAGAACACAGGCAGCGGCAGCACCGCAGAGAATTGCGTCAGCGCCTGCATAAAAGCGGGATGGTCGGCAGCACACACCATAAACACCACCACCGACTGCTGGCCACCGCTGCCCGCCAGTTTGCCCGCCAGATGATCCACCGCGTTCTGCGGACTCAGATAACTGCCCGATTCCTCACTGCGGCCCACTCCATAGACCCACGGATGTACCGGCAACATGGCGCAATTGACTGCGGCCATATTACCGGGGATAGATAATGTCGCTTTACGCCACATCCCGCACCTCTGGCCAGACCGGTACCCGATAGCCCTGATTTACCGCCTCAATCAAAAGCCATTGCGGCAATGCTGGTAACTCAATCAACGGCCAGTTGGCACTTGTGGGCCATGCGCGATAAGTGGCGCGGACAGCGATTAATTCACTGCGCTGCGCATCAGTCAGTGGCTTATCATCAATGGAATAATCACTCACCATCATGGGGTCAGTAGCAATGATAAAAGCATCACGGTATTGACGGGCAACGGTGGCCAGCAAATCATTATCGGGTACCCACTGCATACCATCCCATTGATTAAACTTGGATGGCGCACTGTCGGTAGTATCAAGAGGATATTCCCCCAACACAGTGACGGTTATTTTCTCACCGGTGATCGTGCTGTAGCGCACCTCACCCCGGTGATCGGCTTTATATTCCCATTGCAATTCATCTTTACTGCGGCAAATGGCAAAACCTTTTTTGGCTTTTGGTGGCGCATCTAAATAAGCGCGAGCGGGTAACCCCTGCCCGGTGTGAATAAACTCATTTGATGTTGCGACAAACTCGCCACTGTCGGGAGCGGCGTTATAGACCGCGACATTACCGGAAGTCACTGCATAGCCATTTTTATCCAATTCAATTGTCATTATGCAGCCCTCACAATGTAGTTAAATGCAATATTTCGTGGCCGAGTTTCATCACCACCCGAATTACTGGTTGCAACACCATTGCCGCTTGTAAACCAAGCAGATGTAGGGCCACCAGTGACGCCCCTAACCTCAAAATTTGTGATCCCGTGATTATGACTTTGTATCCCGTGGCCCTGCCAGCCCAACAAGTTTTGGTCGGCCCTAACACCACGCCCATCATCAAAACCACGAATAAACTCACCGCGCAAATCAGGTAAAACGCCTGTTGGGTACTTAGTCGCTAATTTGGGATAGGTAGTTACATTGAATGAGCCACCGTTCATTTTAAAAAACACAATCCCTTGCACCGTTGCGGGAATATTGGCAAGTGGGTAAGGCATTGGCACCCCAATAGGGAATACAGCATCAATCAGCGCTCTGACTTCTTCGCGACTGGGAATATTGGCCAACTGGGCTAAAAACTCCGTTATCTGTAAATACTGGTCGTGGGGGTTTTCATCCCGCACGTGGTCGCTCATCACCGTCACCCCGGCATTGACCGCCTTTTTAACCGCTTTTAAGGTGGCGGCTATTTTCTCACTGTCACTGTCAATATCGTTGCCCAGTTGAGTAAAACCCTTGGCACTCAGCGTGGCATCCGGGTGATTGCGTGATTTTTCATGCTCTTTGAGTGCGGCGTTAATATCCCCAATGGCTTTATCAAACGGATTGGCTTCGCGTTTATCGTCTTCCCCGCTGGCAGTGATTAACGCCAGTGAGGCAATGTAATGGGTAAAGCCGTTAGCATCGGTGTAATCGCCAAAATCCCCGGCGCTATGCTTCACGCCAAGATGGATAATCGGCGCAAACTCACTCAATACACTGCCCTGATAACTGACATCGGCATAAACCACATTACCCGCTGCGGCCTCCAGTAGCACATCATCAGCCAGCAAAGCGCGAATACCGCCGATGTACGCAAGCCCTGCCTTAACCCGGTATTTATCGCCGTCTTTGCTCACGGAAAAACCGTCACCGAAAAAGGCGGCATGACCGTAATAATCCAGATTAGCCAGACGGCTCACCTCATCAATACCACGCAACCGGGCGCTAAAATCAATCTGCCACGTTTGCGCCGATACGGTGATTTGACTGGCCTCTGCCGCCCCGGCAAACTCCATCAAAAAAGTGCGGGTGATGTTATTACCCTGCACACCGTTGGCGGTGGCAATTTTCTGCTGTGCCGGGGTATGCACAATCATGCACAGGGTATTACTGGCGGCATCAACCAACCCAATCCAGTTAAAAGTGAAATCGCCAATACGGGTATCCAGCACCACCGAATAGGCCACCGCTGAATCGTTAATCATGCCGTACTGCGCCACTACATCCCGATGCACAATCTGGCCATCAGCCGGAATACCCTCATCCGGGTTAATCTCGGCGGTAGGATCAAGCCCCGGAACGTGGGCAAAAATAATGGTATCCGGGCGGGCCGGTAAGTTATTTAACACCTGCCCCGCCTGCCAGTGTTCAAATGCGCGGGTAATCACCGTTGCCATATCAATATCCTTATTTCAATTTTGCCGCATAGACTTCATGCGAATGCTGTAACTGGGTGGACATCACGGCCACCGTGCCTTTAATCGTGCCGGGGGCAATGATTAATTTTGCATGGTGGTAGCCGTATTCGTTGCTGAACTCCCCGCCATGCATCACCACCGTTTTGGCGTTGAGCACTTGGAAAATGTAGCGGCGGCAGGTGCGGCCATACTGGCGGATCAGCGCCATCATCAGCGGGGTGTTTTCCGCTATCTGGTTATCATTCACCCGGATAAGAATGACGTCCCAGTCATAACCCGGCTGGCGCTCCAGTTGGGTTATCACGCCGATATCTAAACGCTTAAAGATGGCGCTGAATCCCGCCACTGAACCGGCGTCGGCGGCGTTAATAAAGGCGTATTGCACCCGCTTACGGTACAGGCTCAACGGCTCACCGTTAAAGCGGCTGATATCGCGCTGATACGCCAGCACGTTAAGCAACGGCACCGCACAGGTGGCCGCATCCAATTGATTAAGCGGCCATATCAGCCAGCCATGCACCCACTGCCACCATGCGCGGCACACCTGCAATAACTTGTTGGCTTCGCCTTTGTCCATCCATGACGGCAGGCGCAGGCTTGTTAATCGGCTAATGAAATCAGGCATTTTCAATCACCACCATTAAGCTATTCAGGCGCGGTACACTCAGGTCACTGACAATATCGCTCAGTGAAAAACTCAGTGACTCAATCAGCGGAAACGTCTTATGCAGCTCTCGCCCCAGATTGGAAAATGAGAAGCGGGAATAGGGCCACGTTTTTAGCACCTTGTAATTGCTGTTCTGACGAAAGGCGCAGCGGATCAGGTTTTCAGCGCCGCTTTCCAGCTTGGCCAACTCATCAGCGGTTAAATTTTGTTTATTGCTGACATACAGCGTCACCACTAAATCATGCTGGCTTTCCGGCAGTGGCATACACTGCATATCATCGCCATGACCGTGGTGGCCTTGCGCGGTGATATGGTCGTTGACCGCATCAATAAACGGCTGGGAAATTTCGCCACTGTCCAACAACAGATAAGCGTTGGCGGTACCCGGCCCGCGCGGGGCATCGTGCAAAAAATAAATCCGGTCAATGGATAGCCCCACTACCCCGGCTATCATGCTGCGGTACACCGCATCGGTGTGATAGTTGCCTACCAGATTGAACTGATTGCGGCATCGGTCGCGAAAATCATCATCTGACTCTTTATCAGCACCCGGCACCGTTAACCAATCGCCCTCGCTTTGCGCCCGTTCAATGCCCGGCACTGCCTGCGGCAAGATACGGTAGTAACCGGGGGCCAGATTAAACGCCCCGCCCACCTCAGCCGCATTTACCGCGACCAACCCACTGACGCTACCGGCAGCAATAGCGGTTTCACTGCTTACCACCACGCTATATATCTTGCTGTTAATGCGTTCGGTCTGGATCAGCGTTCCGGCCGGAATAACCACATCCTGCTGAATATCAGCTTTATAGAAGCGGATCATGCCCTGCGCAGCGGTGGCCGGTTTACGGCGGGCATTGACGCCCCAGCCAAACACCTCTAAAAAAGTGCCGCTGGCAGTGGCCAGATACATATTGGCCAGCACGGTATTGATTAACACTTCGTTGAGCCACAACACCGGGCGAGTGACAATAGTTTTTATCAGCCGCCAGAACGGCGACATATCAGAGGTATTGGTGATTAACCCCTCTTCTTCCACCAGTTCATCAAACTTTTGCCGAATGTCTGTTTCCGTGGTCGGCATCCCACTGTCTTTTAATACCTGTTCGTAATCTATTTCAGGTTTATTATTCATAATCCGCACTTACCGTAATAGGGCCGAAATCGTAGGTATCAGCCGTTACCCATAAGCGTGTGGCGGTTTCTTCATTAATCACCACCGTGCCGGGAATAATGCGTACATCATCTTCAATTAAAATAATCAACTGGGTGATAACATCGGCGCGTAATGTCGGACTGCGCTCCGCAATTAATCGAGTAGTGAGGCCACTTTCAATAATGGCGTGTACACAGTCCTGACCAATGCTCATCCGGTTATTACATAATGTTGGTTCATTGCCGGTATTAAGAACAAAATCACCGTCTTTAATCAGCAGGTCGATATACATTGATTTTGTCATTAATTTAATTCCTGCCATTCCATTAAATCGCTCGGCGTCATGCCACCCGGCATAGTAATATTCACGTTTTCAATTCGTTTGCTATTGTCAGTGACGGACTTAGAGCTATTACTGATTTCTTTATTAATCCCGCCTTTATCAATATTGCGCATCTGGCCACCGGTTAATAAACCACTGGCTGAATTCATCGGGTTACCTTCCGGGGCAACAATACTTTTCGCCTCAATACTGACACCGGGAATATAGTTCAGCTTATCAATGATCCAGTTATAGGTTTCGGCAAAGGTACTTTTTAGCCAGTCCCACAACCCACTGAACACATTGCCGATACTGTCAGCCATGGCACTGAACCCGGCCAGTGGTGATAAGCCGGTGATAGCCGATACCAGCCACTGCCAGCCGGATACGATTTTTTGCCATACTCCGCTAAATACGTCCCCGACAGCAGTCACCACCTCAGACAACCACTGGAATGCGGCCGTATCTGCAATGGCGGCTTTAATCTCATCCCAATAGGTAATCAGGTAGTAGATACCCGCTGCCAGTGCGGCAATGGCCACAATCACCAACAACACTGGCCATGTCAGGAAGCTAAAGGAGATCCCCGCCGAGATGGCCGCGATGCGTAGCGCCAGTAAGACACCGCGCATAATACGCATGGTGGCATTGGCGGCAATAATCGCTTTGTTATACAACCAGATGGCGGCAGTGTGGATTTGTGTCACGGCACACAATGCACCCCACAGCAGTTTTAACCCCATCCAGATAAACATGCTGATCCCCATCACCATATTGGCGATGGCACCGGCAGCGGCAAAACTCAGCAGCGCCAGCATGGCATAACCAATCAGTCGGGCGATATTGGGGAATAGCTGCATCCAGCGGGCGAACTTCTCCCCGATAGCCGATACCCGGTTCATGATGGGATACAGCACCGGTAACAGGGTTAAGCCCAAAATCACCCGCATCCCTGTCCAGATAGCCATCAGCCGTTCCCACGGATCAGCCATTTTCTTGGCCATCTCACCGGCCCGTTTCATGCCGTCATTACTGCCCAACTCACCAATATTACGTTTCAGTAAATCGACATTGCCGTAAAGCTGTTTAATGACATTCGCCCCATCCCCAAAGGCTTTATCCAGCTCGGCCTGCGCTTTTAAATTGCCCTCTATTGTTTTCCCGTAACGCCCCTGCAATTTCGCCAGCATTTCCGGCATGGTCAGCATCTGGCCGGAGGCATTCACAAAACTTAGCCCCAGCGTTTTGGCTCCGGCTGCGGCCCCTTTCATGTAGGTTTCATAGCTGCCGCTGGCTTCAGTTCCCAAGGTTTTTTGCAACTGGCCCAACACAGCAAATTGCTCATCCATGCCCACGCCATAGTTAGCGCCAACCCCTTTGGAACCCTCCATTAAGTCAGCCATGGTCTGCATATTGACGCCAAATGCCTGCGCCATATACGCCGTTTTACCGGCCACCTCTTCGGCAAATTTCACTTTGCCTATGCGGTCTGCATAGCTGTCAAACTGGTTATACATTTGCCCCATGTAGGCGGCGGCTTCGCTGCCGGTGGTTTTCATCCCTGCGGCCAGCACATTGGTAGCCAGGGTAAAACGGGGCAAATCACGGTCAGACAGCGTACCAATAGCACTGCGCACATCAGCACTGGAGCGCACCACATCCACCGCGCTGCGCCCATATTGCATACTGAATTTCAGGGCGTCAGTGCTCATCTTTTGCAAGGCGCTGTCACTCACCCCCTTGGCGCTGGCTTCATTAAGCGCCCCGGCAAAATCAGCCGCTGGCCCCAGTGCGCCCTTTAAGCCCTGCACCACACCAAATAGGGCCGCACCACCCACCGCAATTTTACCGAAAGCCGCTTGTGAGTGATCCGCGAACCCTTTAACGGTGGACTGCACCTGCTTTAACGGGCGCGTGATTTTATCAATCATGCTTAGGGTAAAATCGAGGTGTTTCATTAGTCGCCTTTAAATGCCAAGCCAATCCCATTGGCAATAGAAATACGGGTGTTATCCCAATAACGGTTATCCAACCAAACGGCACGGGCTAAACTTTCTATATCGTCATTTTCATGCGGCAGATAATGACGGCGCAGAATAAGAAATTGTTCAATTGAATTACTTTCAATGGCTCGTAACCGTTGGGTTAGTTTTTTACTTCAATTTCCAATTTCGGCGCATAGACTTGGTTCACTTGGTCAACCAATTGCAAAGCCGCACCCGGTGCTTTTAAAATCTCGTCCAAGGCTTCTTTGGTTTCTTTACTGATAATACGGCGCAGATATTTAAATGCCGGGGCAATTTTATTATCCATTGCCATATCATTAATTAAACCGTTATAAGCGGTGGTGTTCGGTTCAAAAATAAGTTCAACGCTACCCACTGCTAATACAATTTTATGTTTGTCGGCCATGTCATTTATTTCCTTGTCGTAAAGTCATTTCATTAATTAATTGATTGTGTCGCGCCGCGCATAAGGTATAGATGCTGCGATAGGCACGTAATGCGTTATCAAAATCATTACCGGTAGTGCCGGTTAATCGGGGTAATACGGTGTCGCACTTAGTTAACAGATTTTCCTGATAAGGTACGTTCGGCGGCGTCACTGCTTTCGTTGAACAACCGGACATATTCATCAGTAGCACACACGTTAGTAAACACCGGCTTAATAATTTCCGTGTGAATAACCGGCTGGTATTTATCACCCTGCTGGCGCAACGCTTCCAGCTTATCTTCCAGTTGCCGGGCTGAATCACTGGCTATGCCCTCCGAAATTGTCCTGCCCTGTTCTGCCGCTGTGTTGGCGGCGCGGGTAATACTCAGTTCAAGGCGGTCATGCTGCAAATCATTGAGATACCACCCGGCGACAAATGCCGCCACTATCAGCGCCAGTATCTTGGCCATCAGCGAACCCCGTTATGCTCAAGGCTAAAGTGGTTACCATCAGGGTTGGATTTAAAGCGCCCGCCCCATGTCCCGCCCAACGATTCCCAATATTCGCCCAACGGCAAAAACGCCTCACTTTTGGTCTGATACACCCCGTTAATAAACAGATTAAAATCCACTGCCAGCCGCGAGGTATGCAAGCTGTTACTGATACCGGTTCCCGCTTTGGCATTCAGTTTGGCTTGCTCCGGGGTGCGGTAGGCTTCACCCAATGTCAAACGGTAGCCCCGTTCCCCCGCCCAGCTAATTAACTGCGCAATCAGTTGGGTAAATAACTGCTGTTTTTCACTTAACGTCATGGTTTCTTTCCCTTTAACAAACTACTGCCCCGGCGGCGTAACCACACTTCAACCGCCTGATAACCGGCAATGCCCAGCGCCGCCCCCAATCCGTTGATGGCCAGCGGGGATAACCCCGGCACCCATACCAGTGCCGCCGCTGCCGCCATTGAGGTACCCGAACCCAAAATAACGCGACCAACAAACAGCCGGGCGGTGATCGGCTCATCACTGGCCAGAATCTTGCCTAAAGCCAGTAAGGCACCGATAACCCCCAATGAAATAATGGCTTTTTCATGTTCCTGCATCCTTGCCCCTTAGCCTATCAAGTTGCGCGTGGCGTCTTCTTCCAAATACGGAATGCCGTTAATGCGCACAAAATCCGGGCTGGTAATGAAATACTTAATTTTATGGGTCAGCACCGCACCGCCTTTCGGGTCAACATCCAGCGCGGAATCAAACTTCAATTTCACCCCGAACACTTCCACTTTTAACTCTTCCTCCCCGGCCTTGGCGTAAAACAGGATGTCAAACGCCGGGATACCGCGCCACGAACCGGCGCGCGAGGCTTTGGCGGTCAACTGTTGCAGCACTTTGGTACTGACTTCAATGTCACCCTCGCCGCCGACATCACCTTTTACATCCCCATCCGGCACACCGTTGGTTTGTGCCGGGCCGCTGTTATCGGTAATGGTCAGCCCGATTTTTTCCACATGGATCAGGTCACCGTCCATATTCACATCAACCGACTGACCAGAAATACGGGTACTCATTGGCTATTCTCCAGTGTGGTATCCAGCATCAGACTCACCGTGATACCTTTCGGGCATTCATACGGGCGAACCACAATATAAATCTCCACTTTGGTGGCGGTGCGCCACGTAATTACCACATCACCCTCTTGTGGTGGCTTTACCTCACCGGGGAAGGTGATGCCGTTAATCTGCGTACTGCGGGCCATTTCGCGCAACACCTTAGAAAAATAGGTTTTGTGCGCGGCAATGCTGCCGGGGGTGCTGTTCAGTGAACGGTCTGCAATCTTGGCAATCACCTGCAAGCGAATACGGCGGGCCGCTTTATCGACAATGCGCAGATATTCAATCACCTGATAATCCCCGCCCTCAACATCCAGCGTGCGGCCATCTGACCAATACATGCCGTCATAGTCCGGGTACCACATCGGTACGCTGTAGCGCAGGGTTTCCAGCGCCTGCAAGGTGGCCAAATCCAGCGCCACACCTTTGCCATCCACTGGCTGCACATCACTGCCCATGTCCAGTAGCGGGCCAGTGGCGACACGGGCCGGACTATCAGCAATAGTCACGGCGCGGTTACATAAACGCCCCGCCAACACCCCCGGCTCATTGCCCCACAACCGTGGCACCAGTTGCACCGCCGACGCCGCAACACCCTGCTGTAATGCTGCCAGTCGGGCTAAATACTCCGGCCAGCCCTCATCAATCTGCGGGCCATCAACGGCCAACACAAACCACACCCAGCGACCAAACTTGGCCAGCAATTCAGCCCGCAGACTGGCGGCGTCGCTGATGGTGGCTTTATCGGCGGGCAACACCACCACTACGCCCTCAACACTGGCCACCTGTTGGGCCGCTCTGACGGCCTCCACCCACGCCTGCGGGTTAAGCTCTTCATTTTTGGCCGGTTGTGCCAGTACATGCACAAAACCGTTCCAGTTCTGACCTGCATTGAGCATCGCCGCATTGGCGCAGCTTTTTACCGCGCTGGCATCCGGCCCCAGCAACACATCAAAATCCGTCTGCGTGTTCACCGCCAGCGTTTTCCCAGCGTTTACCTTGCCGGTACCGATGTACAACACGGCCCGTTCAATCTCTTTGGTTTCGCCCTGTAGCTGGTTTTTTTGGTCAATATTGACTTGTGGCCAACTCATCGTTACCTCTTCATATCCTGTGCTTTGACGTCCCAGCCAAACCCGATGGCCTGTAACTGACGCGCTAAGGCTTTGTTAAAATCGTCGTCGCTCATGCCCAAGAACTCACGCGCCGGGACGTCCACTGTCCACGCGGTTTTAGCCGCCTTGCCACTCAGTTTTTTAATCAGCAAACCCGCTTGGGCGAAACGCATGTTTTCGATAATTTCTTTGTAAGGCGGCTTGCGCCAGCGCTTACCCTGCTTGACCCGGTAGCCCAAGGCTCGTAGCTTTTTGGCCTGTTTGACCGTGGCTGGCCGCTCCGGGGGGACTGATTTGGCCACGGCGCTGCGGTTAATGGTCACATGCATCCCGTTTTGCTGGCCGTACCCCACCACGCCCGCCGGTACCGGTTTTTCGCCGTTGCGGTAACCACCGCCCTGCAAATACAGCCTGACCGCGCTAATCTCCGGCATTTCGCGGATATGCAGCAATTTCGGCATGTTGCGCAGCATCTTGCCGCGCTGGTTGGTCTGCCGTCCCTGCCACGGAGTGCCGTCCGGTGATTGCTGGTTACGCACATTGCGCTTGGCGGCGACAATCACCCCGTACTTGGCCAGTCGCCATAACAGCCTCTGGCGTTTTTGTGGCGGTAACTCCAGCCGCTTAAGTGCCTGTTGCAGTTCGGTTAACTGTTTTTTACTCAGCTCACCGTTGATAATCATCCGTGTTCACCAATCGGCGCACCCTGCGCATCCGCGCCAAATATCGCGCCCTCCGTGGCCAGCCATAACTGCGGATCGGTCAGCCGCCATTTAGCCCCCTGAAAGGGGATACCCCCGGCCTCGTCTTTCTTAATGCTCAGTGATTCGGTGATAGCCATCGACACCACCACCATGGCGGTTTTATCGTCGATCACATCGATATCAATACTCGGTAATTCCGGCTCCGGGCCGTAATCGGGGGCATTCTCAATCATCCACACCAGCAACAAAGCGCACAGGTTGCGCGGATCATAGTCACGATACGGAAAGCGGCCCCAACTCAGCACCGCATCAAACTGCATCAACGCCAGTTGATACTGATCCAGCCCTAAATCCCGCTGCGCCGGAATAAAACGCAGTTCGTCCATGTCGCTGTTAAATTCCAGCTTGCGCAGCCGTTGCGGTAAATTGCCCTGCACAAAAGCGGTTAATGACTGTAATTGGCTCATACTTGCCTCACGGTGACGCGCTTCAACCCTTTCATACGGCGGATAACAATGGATGACTCCGCCAGCAATCCCTTGCGTGTCTCGTCACTCTCCTGCCCTGGGTGTGACTCCCTGCGACCAATCGTGGCAAACTCCCCTAACAGATCGGCTTTAGCACGGGCATAAACCGCTTTTTTGTATTGCGCACATAACAGATTTTCAGCATCGATACTGACGCCCGGCACCTCTGCGGCATGGCTATAACCATTCGCATGGTGCTTCGCTTCAACGCTGGCTAAATCGCTGTTCACCTCTCCCGCTGCGGTAATCAATGCCTGTGCAACAGTTCCCGCATCAACATCAGCCGGGATAGTGCGCTGAACCTGAAATTCTTTAAGGCTCAAGTCTGGCCAGAACCCCACGTTTTTTAAGGTGGCATCCTGATAATCAATCGGTTTTCCGCTAAACATATGTTCTCCCGAAAAGCGGGCTGACCGGCTTCCACGGCACATAACACTAATGTGTATTGCCTCCGCCGCGCCCGCTCGGCTTACGGTAGTCTTTTATTCTTTTAGCAATGCCCGAATACGGGCGGCGATATTACGGCGCAAGGTGGTGACACCAATCTGCCGGTGAAACCCTACCGCGTGCGCCAGTAAGGCATCCGCTTGTTGTAATAACTCCACATCATCCAGCGCGGTAGCCCGTGGCTGACCATCGTTATCACGCAGTAGCAACAACCCGGCGAACTTGTACCACTTGGCATTAATCTCTTCATGCAGCCGCCACTTCTCGCGGATATTTTTGAATGTGCGAGAGAAATACGGCTCGACACTTTCCCCGCTGGCGGCGGCAATTTCGGCCCACTTCATCACGGTATCAGCGATAAATGCCGGTAACTTACTGCGGAAATTGCCCGGCATTTTCTGTCCCTGCTCGATGGCGATATCAGCCCAGTCCAGAGCCTGATCAAACTCATCCACATCAAACAACCAGATAATGCAGTACACCAAAATCGGGTTTTGATGTACCTCGCCACTGTCCAGATACGCCTGTGCAGTTGGAAGCCAGCGCGGTAATAGTTCGCTGCGCTTCATGGCTACCCGGTCACTGGTGACATCAAGGCTACGTACCCGACCAACATCATGTTCCAATGCCCGTAATTTGACGTGCAGACTGTGGCCAGCGTCCAACACCTGACACTCACTTAACTGCTTTTCAGCCTTAATACGGGCGGAATGACGCTGCGCGGGTGATAGCATGGCTTATACCTCTGGCCCGTCTTTGGCTTCTTCAACCTTGCCAATGGTGACGGCGGTTTCATCAAAGGCCGCATACAGCTCTGGCGTTTCCACCGCGTAGCCCTCCATGCGTAAGTAGCTATTTTCAAACTGCTTACGGTCATCAGAAAACTCAGCTTTGCGGTAACGTGTCCCTCGCTGGGTATAAACATGAAGATTGCTCAACATGGTGACCGTCATACGCTTGCCGGGGAAGAACGGCGGCACCATGGCCTGACGTCCGGCAATAGATTGCGATAGCATTTGCGCGGCAATTTTTTCAGTCGGGCGGTCTGCGGCCTGATAAAGTCGGTATTGCTCCGCTGCCACCAAATCAGCCCCAACCAACACCACCAGTCGCGGGTCATTACGGAATTCCTGCGGGATTTTGTCGTTAATCAGATCTGAGGCCATGGCATCCAATGATTTAAAATCACCACCGCTACCCAGTGTGATGGCATCAGTAACAATCTGATTTTTGTCATAGGTTCGTACCAGCTCATGCCAGCCAATATTGACATCTTCACCGTTCGGGTTATCCGTCGGCTTGGTGGTTTTCGCCGCCGATTTACCGTTAAAACCAATGCGTAGCACGTCCAGACTGAATGACTTATTGGTAAACGCCTGCATACGCTGGAAAAACTCTTCTTCACTCCCGGCATTGGCCCACACAGATAACATTTGGTAAGTCAGTGACGCACCGGAATCTGTTTCGTACAGCTCATAGTTGTTACCATCAACACCCACTTTGCGACGAAAACGGCCCTCATCCACACGGCCCGTAAACAGCCCCGGATTACCTACGTTAACCACCTGCCCTTTAATCTGGTCAACATCTTCAACCACAATGAAATTAAGAAATTCATTGCTTTCCAACATAGCATCACGCAATTTTGTTTCTTTTGGGTCAGTCAATGAGAAATAACGTGATGTCTCTTTCACATCATTTGCCAATGCCAGCCCATCGAGGTAATTATTTAAATAACCTCGCGCTTTATTATTAAGTAGCATTTATTGCACTCTCTTTAATCAGAAATACGAAAATCCATTAAGCCCGTGCTTAATTAAAGAAACTCAAACGGCTTACGTGAATCGCTCGGTTTTTTTACTGGGTAATTTAGTGAACTTTTTATCTAAGCTGCCCAATTTCTGAATAAACTGCGGCAAATTATCACGCAATTGCGCAAACTCTTTGGTGTCCACGACTTCTTTAATCGTTTCAACATCAGAATCCGTTTCTTCCTGACTGGTTTTTAATTCAGCAAGCTGGGTTTCCAATTCGCTGATTTTATCCTGTGCAGCTTTTAACTGTTCAGCCAGTACCGTGGCGGCATCATCAGTAATATCATTATTAGTTTCGGTAGTCGTGTCATTCTCATCAACTAAACCAAATTTGTGATACCATTTCTTTTTACCTTTCACACTGTTCCCCTTTACTGTCTTTTTAATATCATCAAAAACAATTGGCCGATATTGGCTATAACGTTTATTACGCAATCGCTTGTTAAACTTCATTTGGTCGGTATATACGCTGGCGGGTTCATCCGTTACCCCCATGCCCTCAAGATAGCTTTTGCCCGTCCCTCTAAAGTTGCCATCCTCGGTAAACTCAGCGGATGTAAAAAGTAATTTACCCTCGCCGTTAGCCGCAATGAGTGACAAAGCAGGACAAAGCCGGGCAAACATTTTTAATACACCGTCCTCATCTTTTTCCGCCTTTAATTCTAATACTTGCCCCACCGGGCCATAAGTACGCGAATGCTCCGGCCATAATTGTGCGGTATACATTCGAGGGTTATATAGCTCTACGGCGTCTAATATCCATTGCCTTTCAATATCACGTCCGTCTAATGTTTTCCCCTCGGCACAAACACACAACCATGTCGTTGTTAAATGTGAAACTGACATTCAACTGTTCTCCCTGATTTGTGATAGTCAGTATGGCTAATTAAAACTGGCTGCGCATTCGCTTTAATTCTTATGAATTCGGATATAGCCACTTACCCGAATAAATAAGAACTGCCTGTGACGTTTGTTTAAATATATCTCGGCATAATAAAGGCTATGGCTAAATATTCAGATGAACTTATTGGTGTTGCACGGGCGCTTTATTTAAAAAGGTCAACACCTAAAGAAATCGCAAGTGATTTAAATCTGCCGAATGTGCGGATTGTTTACTATTGGGCGCAAAAATGGAATTGGGCTGATTTACTCAGCCATGAAAGCACGGAGGAAGCCATTGAGCGCCGCTATCAATTATTAGTCGGGCGCGATAACAAGAGTGATATTGAATTAAAAGAGCTGGATATTCTGATTGCCCATTCGGTGAAACTGCGGGCGCAAAGTAATAAGCATAAAGAAAAACTCGCCGCCGCCAAAGGGAGCAAACCGGCGCAGAATGATGGCGGTGATTTTGATGATGAGCGCCAGACGAAAAAACGCCAGTACCGCAAAAATGATATTTCCGGGCTGTCAAAAGAAGATTTCGACGTTTGGGCAGAAGAACACCTGTTTGGCTATCAAAAGCACCTGCGGCTAAATATTGGCGAACAAGTACGCAATATCCTGAAAAGCCGCCAGATTGGCGCGACATGGTATTTTGCTTTTGAGGCCTTTGAAAATGCGGTGTTAACCGGTGACCCGCAAATATTCCTGTCTGCCTCCCGCGCTCAGGCAGAGGTTTTCCGCTCGTATATCGTCAATATTGCCCAGCAGTATTTTGATATTACACTAACCGGTAACCCTATCCGGTTGAGTAACGGCGCAGAGCTGCGTTTCCTGTCTACCAACAAAAACACCGCCCAATCATACAGCGGCCATCTGTATTGCGATGAATATTTTTGGGTGCCGAACTTTGCCAAATTAAATGAAGTGGCCAGTGCCATGGCCACCCATGATAAATGGCGCACTACCTACTTTTCGACACCCAGCGCCAAAACTCATCAGGCTTATCCGTTCTGGACAGGTGATGAATGGAAGCGCGGCAGTAAGAAACGCGCCAAAGTTATCTTTCCATCATTTGATGAAATGCGTGATGGTGGTCGCCGCTGCCCGGATGGCCAATGGCGTTATGTCATTACCATGGAAGATGCCATTCGCAATGGCTTTAATCTGGCCAGCCTTGAAAAGCTGCGTAACCGTTATAACGTTGATGCATTCAACATGCTGTACATGTGCGTGTTTGTGGACAGCAAAGATGCGGTGTTCTCTTTTGATGACTTGCAGCAAGCCGGGGTGGATGCTGCAACTTGGCAGGATCACGACGAAAAAGCAGCGCGGCCCTTTGGTAATCGTGAGGTATGGGGCGGTTTTGACCCGGCCCGCTCCGGTGACCTGTCTACTTTTGTGATTATCGCGCCACCACTCTATGAGGGCGAAAAATTCCGGGTATTACGGGTGATCCACTGGCAGGGGATGAATTTCCGCTATCAGGCTAACCAAATTAAAAAACTGTTCCAGCAATATCACATTACCTATATCGGTGTGGATGTGACCGGCATTGGCCAGGGTGTATTTGAAAACATCCAACACTTTGCCATCCGGCAGGCGGTGGCCATCCGCTATGGCGTAGAAACCAAAAACCGGCTGGTGATGAAAGCCGCCGATGTGGTGGAAAGCAAACGTATCGAATGGGACAAAGACCGCACCGAAATTCCGGCCAGCTTTATGGCCATCCGTCACACCACTACCGCCAGCGGCAATGCCATGACATTTGTTGCAGACCGCAGCGCGGAAACCGGCCATGCGGAGGCGTTCTTTGCCATTGCTCATGCCCTCGACAATGAGCCACTTAACTACGAAAACAAATTAACATCCCGCTGGAGGCTGAAGAAAGCAGCATGAAACGCCCAAATAAGCGCGCTATGAAGCGCCAAGATAACCACGGCAAAAACCGCAAGATGAGCATTATCAGCTTCGGCAAACCAGAGCCAATACTCACCACTGGCACCGATTACCGCGATATCTGGTATGACAATGACTATGACCATTACACCCTGCCGATTGACCGGCTGGCGCTGGCACAGTTGGTTAACCTCAATGGCCAACATGGCGGCGTCATTTATGCCCGTAAAAATATGGTGGCATCCGATTACCAGAGCGGTGGCCTGACCCATGAAGAGATTGAAGCCGCTATTTTTGATTATTTTACCTTTGGTGATGTCGGCATTCTGAAAATCCGTAATGGCTGGGGCAACGTGATTGGTCTGGCCCCCTTACCGGCGCTGTACACCCGTATCCGCAAAAGCGGTGAATTTGTGGTATTGCAGGAGGGTGAACCTCTTGTTTACCCGGAAAATGACGTGATTTTTCTCAAACAATACGACCCACAACAACAGATTTATGGCCTGCCGGATTATATCGGTGGTATTCACTCAGCATTGCTAAACAGTGAAGCGGTCATTTTCCGCCGCCGCTATTACCACAATGGGGCGCACACTGGCGGTATTTTGTATACCAGTGACCCGTCAATGACCGATGAAGTGGAGGAAGAAATTGAACGCCAGCTAGCTGACAGCAAAGGGATTGGTAATTTCAGCACCATCTTGGTCAACATTCCGAACGGTGACCCGGAGGCGGTGAAATTCATTCAAATGGGGGATATCAGCGCCAAAGATGAATTTGCCAATGTGAAAAATATCAGTGCGCAGGACATTCTCAATGCTCACCGCTTCCCGGCAGGGTTAGCCGGGCAGATACCGGAAAATGCTGCGGGGTTAGGTGACCCGGAAAAAGCGCGGAACACGTATCGAAAAGACGAGATTTTACCGGTACAACGCCGCTTTAGTGCTGCCATTAGTGCCGATCCAGAGATCCCGACGCATCTACAGCTAAATTTTGATGCACAAACAGCAAACTCGGGTGCGTTATGAGCAGAAACACGTTAAAATTCCAGAAGTTCGCCACTTTTGGAGCCAGAAACATGCGAGTGATGAAAGTCTTATGCCCTGAATGCGGTGGCGCGGCCATTATCCGGAAAACCAACCGTAAACATCGGCAGATTTCAGATTTATATTGCGCCTGTAATGATGTGGAATGCGGCCATACTTTTGTAATGAATGTGACCTTTTCGCATACCATTAGCCCCAGCGCTAAAACCGGGGATAAACTGATTAAAACCGTTGTCGATTCCATGAATCCGCAGCAGCGGCAAATGATGCTTAACCTGTTGCAAGGTAGTGCATCAGCCGCCTGACTACTGGCCTCCAATATGGGGGCCTTTTTGTTGCTGCTTATCCAGTTCAATGGTCAATGAGGTAGTCATTTCGGCAATCCAAACTAATGCCAAATCCCTGTCCTCTTCATTGCACTGGTTATTCGTGACCAACCTTGCAACCAAATCAATACGCTGCAACGCTAAAGATTCAAAAAATAAATCTGTCACGACTTCCTCCACTCATCATGTTTATACTGTATTTATGTACAGTATAATAAAATTAAGAAAATAGGAAACAGCTAACTGCCTGTTTCCTCGGAATTTCATGAGCGTAATCAATTCCAGCCCGGCCAGCGCTGGTGTTCCGGTAGCGGGGCGACCTCTTCTAACCGACCATTTATTAACCTTACTGAGCGATCACCGTAGAATTGCAAGCTGCTACCCCGTTCCAATATCGCGATTTCCTCTTCATCACCCATAAAACCCCGACGGCGTAATTCTTCTATTAATCGTTGCCGGGCATCCGGCGTACAGTTATTGACAGAACTCCTAGCGGCGGCGTTGCCGCCAGAAAAAGCCAAACCCCCGGCCTGCGCTGCGCTTTCGGCCAACTTCGGCACAATCTGCCACTTAACCAGACGGGTGCAGACAGCGGAGTCCTCTCCCAGTAACGGCGAATAGATACCCAAAACCCGTTTAACGTCCTCGGCGTAGATGTTACCCATTTCGGTGATTTCATATGACAGGCGCACGGTCAAACAATCCCGGCTCACCATCGGCCCGCCCTGAAACTCGGTGTAGGCGTACCAGTTGCCCACATCCGCAGCAAAGCGCACATTATCCATATCCTGATCCGGTAGTATTTGTCCGTCTCCGGGCAAGCGGCGTAACTCGCGCCAGACAGTAACCGGCGCACCACCGATTTGCTGAAACTGCCGGATGCGCCAGCGGCTGGCCCATGCGGTAACGGCTTTAGCCATCTCTCGTGCATTACCGCCCGTCTCGCCGTCTTGCTCATCATCCAGCGCGTAACCGTCGATATTCTTTGAGATATATTTCGCGATATAGCCGGTTGCACTGCCCTTGGCCGGATCAATGGGTTCAGCATGGAAACGGGCTTTCAGTGCTTCGGGGCTTTGTAATGACTCGGAATCTTCTAACCGGGCGTAATAGCAAAGGATGTCACGCACCTGATCAACGTGTTGCGGCAGCATAAACAGCAACACATGCCAGTGCGGGGTACCATCGTGGTGCGGTTCTACCACCCGAAAGCCAAAGACATTAATCCCGGCACGGGCAATCGCTGCACGGGATTTAGCCCATACGCTGCATAAATATTTTTGTGTCTGCCTTGGGCTGGCTCCATTCCAATTGGTGACAAAGCCGCCACCGTGATAGACCGCATGATATTTAGACGGCGCAGTAATGGTGTAAAACTCCCCCACACAGCCCATTTCATTGGCTAAATCTTCAAAACCTCGCATTCTAACCATCAGTTCACATCTCCGTATTGCAGGATTGGCGTTGCTGCCGTTCACCATGTCTTCTAACGAAACCCGTTCACCGTCCTGATTTTCCAGCTCAAACGCTTTGAAAAACTCCCGGTTACGCCGTTTTTGCTCTACCCATTCGGCCATGGTTGACCGGCTGACATAGGCTGACGCTGATTTCTGTACTTGCCCCACCGCAATGGCCATATGTTCACGGCGCACATCGCGCAGGCGTTTTAAACGCACACGCCACCAATCCGGTGCCATCATGCGCAGTAGGCCGGATTCAATTTTTCGCGGGTTGATTGTCTTGCGGCTGGAATTGAATTCGCGCCAGTACGGCGGTTCAGTTCCCACTTGCTTGCTGAGCTTTACAAGGCAGATATAAGCGCGTTGGGTGCGCTGCCAGAGTTCTTGTGGGTCACTGCTCTGCCCGGTGAAATTGCGTTCGATATAGTCGGTAAAACTTTCAGACATAAAATCAGCCACCCGGTGGGACAGGTTGCGTAACTCATCACGGCCAAACGATGGCAGGCGTTCTAAATCATCGGCAAACGGCCATGGCAAAAAACCGAGCGCTTTAATGACTGGTTGATACTGGCGATTAACCATCTGTAGACGTGGCAATACATTCTCGCCCACCGTAGTGCGTAAGAATGTATTGGCATGGCGACGGCCTTTTGATTGGTACAGGTTGGAATAGCGATCACCAAAATAACGGGCCAGAAATTGAGGCATCCCGCCTAAAAACTGGCTGCGCCATTGGTGATCGGTTGGGTTCTGAACAAAGAGTTCATCTTCGGTGATGCTGATATCTTGCGGGCGGCGTAGCCCCTCCGGCTCCCGGCTGAACTCGCCATTAAAAGGTAAAGACAGGGATAAAATATCCCCGTCCATAAAATCATTTACCGGCCGCTGAATGGTGGTGGTCATTCGCTCCAGACCCGCCCACGACTCATGTTTTCCGCAACCTGCCGCAGTAACTCGATAATCTCAGTTGAAGACATTCCCTGATTAGCAATATCAGTGGCCAACCGGTCAAAATGGCCAGATAATTTAACAAGGGTGTCAATTCGGGCCTCTTTTCTGGCTATTAGCAAAGCATGTTCGCGGGACTCAGCCGCCGCCCGGTTACTCATTTCCTGCCCTACTGTTTTGTGCATATGCATGGTGTTTGCTCCGAATTTAGGTAATAAAAATCCCCGGCCACCGATGGGAGGCCGTTGGTATTTATGTTTTTGGGTTAATTAATGCAGTTGTTTGGTAATACTGGCTGACGCACAAGAGTGGTTAATTTGCGTCAAGCCGTGGATCTCAATGGTTCTATTCCACCAGTTATTAATCATGCAGGTTAAAGAGCCTAATCCCAGCCAGCCGGACATATGATAAATGGCGCGAATAGAGGCCAGCGCTTCGACCTGATCACTATTTGATTCAGCCTCACGGTATGCCCGGCACCAAAATGCAGCATGAGCAGAAAACCATTGGTGTGGGTTGGTCAGATGAATGGTGTCATTAAACATAATTGGCTGTAATTCGACGCTGTTACCCGCCAAACGACATTTACCCAAGAAGAATTGCGCGTAATTATGGGCCACGCCCCAATGGCTAAAATCATCTAACAGGCCGTTTCTATCTACTGATATTGCTTTCATCGTGTTTCCTTAATTATCGGTGTAATGCATATTGGCCATCGATTGGGCTGCAATCATTTCCGGGCCGTAGTTTTTTACCGGTACCGGTTGATGCTGCGGCTTCCGATTGCGCTTATTCTCTTTCACAAAATCCAACGTACCGACTTGGCCAAATGTATCTACTAAAGCCCGTAGTCGCTGAATCCCTCGCTGCAACTGATGTAATTCTTCACGGGAAAAATCATCCCACAGATACCGGCAGTGCTCTGACTTCATACCTGCGGAGTGGAGTAAAATTCCCCGGTGCTGTGCCGGTAGCTTTTCCCATATCACCCTTGCCCGGCTGTGACTGCCGGTCACTTTGTTGCGGATAATGGCTATCCATTTGCTGTTATTGGCTGACATGCTTACCCCCTTAAACCCATCAAACGGAACCACCACCGGCGGCGTTTGGTTTTAAAGATGGGTTTACGTGATTCCCCTAGAAACACCACTCGGCTGGTACAAGGTTGCCAGCGCTGGCCGTTTGGTAATTCAATCCAGCCGTGGCCAAAATGGTTTAATTGTTGGCTGGGTGATTGTTGTTTCAGGTAGTTAGCGAAAACTTTCATAAGTTCCTCAGTTCAGACCCGGAACCAGCCCGCTGGCGCTGATAAAATCAACCGCTGCGGCCAGAACTGGCGTGGATTGGAAACGCGCTTCAACCGATACAACAATCAGCGACAGGTCACGTATGGCCTGATTCGCACGGTCAAGAATGGCGTTTCTACGGGATTGCGTCATAGGCCCGGCAGTTACGGTTTCACCGGCAATTGCGCCGATTGCCGCCGTAGCGCTCAGGGTATGAATAGGTAAATTAGCGGGATTGGCTTCATTAACCGGTACCGCTGGTAAACATTGCAGTTGAGACAGCAAGCCATCTAACAGCGTTGGATCTTCGGTAATGTCAGTGAGCGTCAACAGTTCAATGCAGCTCAACTGGTGCGGCTGGTCAGGGTTAAGTTTATTACGCAACATTTGCGGCTTCATACCGATTTGCTCGGCAACCGCCGTTAAATTGTTATTCCGGGCGAAAGCACGGCATGACATATCAAAGCGCGGGTGTTTAGAAAGCTGGAAATCAAACATGGTCGATACCCTCCCAATAACGCAATATCGAACTAGGCGATTGCAATATCACAATTCGAGAGAGCATCTACGGTGAGTGCGGCCATGTTGATCATGACTTTTTCGCGCTTCATATCTTTACGCAAGCGGTGACGAACTAAACGACCATCAGCAAGCATTGCTCTGATGGTGTCAGAATCTAAGCCCGTTAATTCACTATATTTCTCTACTGTGACATGGGGGGTCAGAAGAGTGATTGAAATGTTAGGTCTCATAGTGCAACATCCCTCTTTTATCAGTGCTTATTAGTGACGAATAGTACTAGTTCACATTTTGAAATCATGAGAACTATAAGATCACAATAAACGAACGTCAATAAAAAAAGTTCACACGGTGAAATCTTATGGATTTAAATAAAGGTGGCCGCGGCGCTATCGAGCGCATGGTGGAAGCCTATGGTTTTACAACCCGTCAGGCACTTTGCGATCAATTGAATGTGTCGAAAAGTACGCTTGCAACGCGTTATATGCGTGATTCATTCCCATCTGATTGGGTTATTCAGTGTGCTTTAGAGACTGGTGCATCGCTGCGTTGGTTAACTACTGGTGAGGGCGCGATGTACGAAAATGCTAAACAGCTTGATATCGTGCAGATTCCTCGCCAAAAGTTGTTAGACGGCAAACTCTACGATTCAAATTTCTATATGTTCGATAAGGCGTTCTTGCCTGATGGATTGAAAGACCCGGTTGTTATCCTTGATGGTGATACCACCTATATTGCCGATCGTAAGTTCGATGAAGTACAGGACGGTAAATGGGTTGTTGATATAGAGGGAACAATCAGTATCCGAGATATTATTCGTATTCCCGGTGGTAAAGTACGGGTTGAGGGCGGGAAGTTTGCTTTTGATTGCAATTTAGAAGATATAAAAATCAACCAAAAAATTGAAATGTTATGTATTAAATAAAAGGAGTTATTATGACAGGTGTAGTTACTTTTGTTTATGTTAACACTAAAAAAATTGTACGTGTACAATCTATAAACGACATTTCCGAGAATGATACTTATCTACAAGGAGTCAGCTTACTTGAAGATGAGGAAGGCAAACTGAAAACATTTAGGAAAGATAGAATATATAAATTTGTTAATTCCATAGAAGAGGGATTAGCAGCAATTGATAAAGGCATTACTGACGGCGATTTTTATTTCAAAGATCAAAAGAAAGAGATTTTTGATGTTTGTTTTACTGGTTTTAAAAAAGATAGAAAATCTGAATTAGAAGCACTTGCATCAAATAATAATATGTTAGTCAGAAAAACCGTATCCAAAGGCTTAAAATTATTATGTTACGGCTATAATGCAGGGCCAACAAAACTATCTTTAGCCCGTAAAGCCGGGGCCATCATTTTAGATGAAAATGAATTTATTAATTTCATTGAATCAGGTGAAATACCTGAATAAAAATCACTACAGGAGTAGAACCTGATGATAAATTTAGACAATAAAATAACATTTAGCAATAGAGATGAATATAAAAGAAAAAGTATTGCAGAAAAAATAATAAAACTCATCACTTCAGATATAGATACTTCCCCTATGATTATAGATGGAAGTTGGGGAACCGGAAAAACAGAGTTTTGCTACAAACTAATTAATTTACTAAATGAAAGCAACCCTGAATATAAGACTGTTTATGTAGACGCATTTAACGAAGACCATACAGACTCACCAATATTAACTGTTCTTGCGGCAATAGTAACTCTTTTACCTGAGACTGAAAGACCTGCATTAATTAAAAAGGCCCTGCCTGCTCTAAGGTTTGGTTTAAAAACCGCACTAAAGGCTGGTGCTGGCTGGGTTCTGAGACAAAACACAGATGATTTAGCTGGAGAGTTTCAAGAAGCAATAAAGGAAACCAGTAGTGCTGCAATAGATAGGACTATAGAGACACTTCTGGAAGATCATATTGATTCCGAAAAAAATATAAAAACATTAAAGATAGCGTTAAAAGAAATTTCTGATGAAAATCCAATAGTAATTTTCATTGATGAATTAGATCGCTGTAAACCTAGCTTTGCCATTTCTATTTTAGAAAATATAAAGCATGTATTTGATATAGACAATGTTCATTTTGTTTTAGTCACAAATACACAACAACTACAAGCATCGATAAACCATATCTATGGACAATCTGTTGATGCAAAAAGATATTTAGATAAATTCATTAGATTTGCATTTACATTATCTGACCATTATAAAAATGATGGTTATAAAAACGCATTAGCATCAATTTATCACTGGGATACCATTTCGCAGAAATCAAAGTCACTAATTGAAATAAAAGAACTATCAGAATATATAAAACACTTTATTGAAATAAGAAATCTATCATTACGAGAAGTAGAAACATTTGCACGTTACATAGATATATATCAAAAAGTATCATCGTGTAAATTAAAAAATAACACTGCAATGGGGTACGCTTTACTGACGATTTTTGGAATTTTTCTTTATTGTTTTGATAAAGAGACGGCGCTAGGTTTATCATTAAAAAAAACAAATATCAATTCGATTGCAGAACTCCTTGGACTTAACAATTTCGATTATACACTTGGTAGAGACACATATTACTCAAAAATAATTATATACGCATTAATATCATCAGATAACAGCTTACCTAGTAATTTTCCAAAACCTACTTCAGCCGAAAAAGCTATGTGGGATAAACATATGAGTGATTGTTTTGGGCGATTCACTCTTCACTCTAACAACTTTAGTGAAATAATCACAGATTCAATAGAGGTACTTCAGTTAAAGTAAATAATAGATGTTTATTTATTATTTATAAAACATTGACTACTGTTTATGCATACAGTTAAATACCTCCCTTATCTTCCAAGGGGGTTCTCAATGTCAGTGCGCAAACAACCAGCAGGTCAATGGCTTTGTGAGTGCTACCCGGCAGGCCGTACAGGTCGCCGGGTGAGAAAAATGTTTGCGACCAAAGGTGAAGCCTTAGCCTTTGAACGTTACACCATGGATCAGGTGAACAATAAGCCTTGGTTGGGAGATGCGCCAGACCGCCGCACGTTAAGCGAGATTGCCGAACTTTGGTACAACCTGCATGGCCGTTCTCTGGAAGCTGGTGAAAAAATTTATAAAAAACTAGAATTGATAGTTGCCGCGCTGGGTAATCCCCCCGCTCATAGTTTGAGTGGCAAAGATTTTGCTCACTACCGCTCTAAGCGTTTATCTGGCGAAATTTACTTTTCTGAGAAATGGAAGAAAGGCGCAAAGCCGGTAACCGTGAATCTGGAACAAAGTTTTTTAAGCGGTATGTTTAGCGAATTGGCCAGATTAGGCGAATGGAACTTACCGAACCCATTAGACAATCTGCGCAAATACGCCGTGGCAGAAAAAGAAATGGCGTGGCTCACCCATGAGCAGATTAAAACGCTATTGGCCGCATGTAGTCTTGGCCGGGCAGATTTGCCAATGGTAGTAAAAGTTTGTCTCAGCACCGGGGCGCGATGGAATGAGGCGGAGAAGCTCACCCGTTCGCAGGTCAGCCCGAATAAAATTACCTTTATCAGAACAAAAGGTAAAAAGAACCGTAGCGTGCCAATTAGCAAAGAACTTCATGACGAGTTAATCGCGTTAGAGGGAGACCGTCTTTTCAGTGAGTGTTATTTCCGCTTTATGGCCGCAATCAACACCACAGACATAAAGTTACCCACTGGTCAGCTTACGCATGTTTTGCGTCATACCTTTGCCGCTCACTTTATGATGTCCGGGGGCAACATTCTGGTATTGCAGCGCATCCTTGGTCACAGTGATATTCAAATGACAATGCGCTATGCTCACTTTGCGCCAGAACACTTAGAAACCGCCGTGCAGTTCAACCCGCTAACCACCATGAAAGCTGGCGACAAAGTGGCGGCGGAGGTTACCCTTCCCTAGTATTTACTACCCCTCAATAACTAATCAACTCATTGTATTTATTGTATATTGTTGTTTTATATAGAGTAATGAGACTATCGGGTTTTTTCTTGTCTGAAATTCAAGCCCCATCCCTCCCCCTTAAGGCTTTCTTAAGACAAAATTATTACAGTAGGAACATCACTACTTCTGCTCCAGGCTATTTCGTGAAGATCAACAAACCTGCCTCTCAATCAAGCGTCATGACATCGACATTAAATAATACCTCAACGGCACTGATAATTAGGACAAACTCCCTTTACTCGTTGCCGTTATCCTTTTATTTTTGGCAGGTTTTTGCATTGGTGATCAGTGGATTGCTGTTTCTTTGGTTATCCCGTGATGAACAGTTGGATTGGCTTATCAGTAATTATTGGTTTGATCCCGCCTCGCAACATTTTCCATGGGAAAATAATTACTGGCTGGATTTACTGAACCATCGCTTATTGAAAATAACCATTATCAGCGCTGCCGTTGTCACATTGCTATGGGGTTTTTATCGCCGCAATAAGCGCGTAGTCACCACTATGTTGCTGTTCGGTATCGGCCCGCTGGTGATAGGGGTGCTAAAAGCGACCAGTGCTCACTCCTGCCCTTGGGATCTGGTGGAATATGGTGGTAAATCTCTCAGCTATGTACTGATGGGAACAGCCCCGGTCGGCGCAGGCCCTGGCCACTGCTTTCCTGGCGGCCATGCCTCTAGTGGGTTTGCAGTAATGGCATTATTTTTCTTGTTTTACCCCGAGCGGCCACGGATAGCTTTACTGTGTTGGTTGGCGGGTGTGAGTCTTGGCATGTTGATGGGTTTTGGACAAATCATGCGCGGGGCACATTTTCTTACCCATAACCTGTGGGCAGGTTGGTGGGTTTGGCTCAGTCAATTGGCTGTGTATTGGATGATCAGCGGTTTTTACAACCGTAATAAGGGTAAAGAATGATTGAACAAATGAATTACTTTTTCTTTTCCATGATAAATGCCACTCCAGCATCATCGCCATGGATGATTTCTTTTGCGACTTTTATCGCACGCGATTTGATTATGATTATCCCCATATTATTAGTGGGTATGTGGTTGTGGGGGCCACAAAGCGACATGAACTCACAGCGTGCCTTAGTGACCAAAGCCGCTATCGCACTGGCTTTTTCCATGCTTTCAGCCTCCTGCATTGGGATGCTTATCCCCCACGACCGGCCTTTTGTCGTCGGTTTTGGTTATCACTTTATGAATCACACACCCGATAGTTCTTTCCCGAGTAATCACGGCACCGCTATTTTCACTTTTGCTCTGGCCTTTGTTTTTTGGCACAAACTGTGGTCCGCTCTCAGCCTGATGGTCGTAGCTGTCGCAATTGCATGGTCACGAATTTACCTGGGTGTGCACTGGCCGTTAGATATGGTGGGGGGATTTTTGCTAGGAATTGTCGGCTGTCTGTTTGCACAATTGGTGTGGAACTTGTTCGGCGACGCTATTTCAAATGGGTTGAAACGCCTCTATCAGGTTGGCTTTGCCTTACCTATCAGCAGAGGATGGGTCAGAAACTAGCGCCCTCTACGTGACTCATCTCACATTGCCGGCAGATTAAAATGCCGGCTAAATTCCCCGTAAAATCCCTTCACAATTTTAAAATATACAAAAAATCAAATAATTACGCCAACACATGGTGCTTTATGCGGTTATTTAACCATCATAAATGTAATTAAAATAACAAAATAAAATCTAAAACAGCTAGAAATGTGAGAATTAGCTTTGTTTTTTTCTGATAATGTTATTATTATAACAATAGAGCTAACTTATAGATGAACAAAAGGATAAAAATCATGACGATCAATTACGCTAATTATATTGACCATACCCTACTGGCAATGGATGCCACCGAAGAGCAAATTATTAAGCTGTGCGGAGAAGCCAAGCAGCATCATTTTTATGCGGTATGTGTTAACTCTGGGTATGTTCCAGTTGCTGCACAGCAATTAGCAGGCACCTCGGTTAAAGTGTGTTCAGTCATTGGTTTCCCACTGGGTGCTGGCTTGACCGAAGCAAAAGCCTTTGAAGCCCAAGCTGCTATCAAAGCTGGCGCACAAGAGATTGATATGGTTATCAATGTTGGCTGGTTGAAAAGTGGCAAAATCGCAGAAGTTAAAGCGGACATCAAGGCCGTGCGCGATAATTGCGCCTCCACACCGTTGAAGGTAATATTAGAAACCTGCCTGCTTAGCGATGCACAGATTGTACAAGTTTGTGAAATGTGCCGTGAGCTTGACGTCGCTTTTGTTAAAACCTCAACAGGTTTCAGCACTGGCGGCGCTAAAGAAGAGCATGTCAAATTGATGCGTGCCACAGTAGGCCAGGATATGGGGGTCAAAGCCTCCGGTGCGGTTCGTGACAGAGCGACAGCAGAAACAATGATTAAGGCCGGCGCAACACGAATTGGCACCAGTTCTGGTGTTGTTATCGTTTCAGGCCAGCAAGCATCGGCGTCAAGTTACTAACTTATTATACACCCCAAATAATTCAAGTTGCAGGAAGGCGGCAATTGAGTAAATCCCGATGAGCTTACTCAGGTAAGTGATTCGGGTGACAAATCGGTCGGGAACCGATTTGAACGCTGCTTGTAGCGGCCTCGCAGAGGCGAGGCCCATGGACGGGCCGAGTAACGAGAGCTGCCAACGCACATGTAGCTTGAAGTATGACGGGTAAAGCCCGGTTATTGCCGGGCTTACTTATTCCATGTACTGTTTGCACTCTTTGTTTTGCGCTTTTTATTTTACGCTTTTTATTTTACGGTACATGGTGTTAAAAATAACTCGTCAGGGATAGCTTATGGAAACTCGCCGTGCAGAACGTATCAATAAACTTACTCAGGCCCTTAAGCGCTCCGACAAAATCCATCTAAAAGACGCAGCCAATCTATTGCGTGTTTCTGAAATGACGATTCGGCGAGATCTGAGTGCCGAACCTACTTCCGTCATTTTACTGGGCGGTTATGTAGTGATGGACCCCAAAAGCAACAATGCCAATAACTATTTTGTTTCCGACCAACAAGCCAAGCAGGTGGAAGAAAAACGCCTAATTGGTCAGTTAGCGGCACGTCTTATTACGGAAAATGACACCGTTTTTTTTGACTGCGGCACCACAATTCCTTCAATAATCGATGAGATAGATGAGGAACTGTCATTTACTGCCATCTGCTACTCCCTCAATACCTTCTTGTCTTTACAAGACAAACCCAATTGCAAAGTTATCTTGTGCGGGGGTGAATTCAAACCCAATAACTATATTTTCACCCCTATTAGCCAACATAATGAGCTGGATAATGCTTGCCCAAATAAAGCTTTTATCTCTGCGGCGGGCGTTTCTATTGAGTATGGAGCCACCTGTTTCAACTTTGATGAGATCTTGTTGAAACACCGTGCCATTGCCAAATCCCAGCATAAAATCCTGGTGGCTGACCACAGCAAATTTGGCAAAATCAAGCCCGCCAGTATTGGTGCGCTAACACTTTTTGATGCCATTGTGACCAACCGTCAGCCCGATAGCGAATTCAGCCAGTTCTTTTTACAGCACAATATCAAAACCTACTGTTAGGTTCTTTTCCCCCTTATATACTCTAAATAATTCGAGTTACAGGAAGGCGGCAAGAGAGAGAACCCCGATGAGCTTACTCTCGTAAGTGATTCGGGTAATTGAACGTAGCCACCGCACATGCAGCTTGAAGTATAACGAGTATAGATACGGATAACGGGCAAGATGCGTGCACCGCATCTTGCTGCTCGCTAGATACTCCCTCTCATTTATGTTATCCATAATGGCTGACCCCTTTGATTACATAGTAAAAATCCTAGTTCAACAAACACTCAATAGATAATTCCTTCACCTCTATCAGATAAAAAATGGATTATATTTAAGCAAAATAATCTGATGGCAAATAACCATATTTAATTTGTGGCTTAATGGTGCTTCTATCCATGCTAAATTTAAAACACGATTCCATTGTCGAATTAATATCCACTTATATTTGGGTTTAAGGTAAATTAATTTAACATTTAGTGTTCTTTTAATGCATTCAATTAAAGGAATAGCGTTAGTTTATTGTCTGACAATTACTAATCGCTCATTTTCATATGACAAATAAAGCATAGAGTACCAATAATCACTCGCTGACTTATTCCTGCCCATCAACACTCTTATTGTTGTTTTCTTATTTCACTGTTTATATCACCGCCATTTCCAGATGCTATTGCTTATTCGCATAAAAAATTAAAATACCATTAATATCAATAAGTTAAACAAATTAACTTTCTTTACATTAATGATATTCGTCAACAAACCGGTTAAAAAACCGATTTTTACTAGATTCGCAAGCTGGGTTAAAATATATTGCCCACCAAGATATTAAGGGATAAAAAATAAATCGTTTATTTATTGTTCAGTAAGAAAGAGGTGTTTTTCATTGTGCTTATTGATGGATTATAAACATTCATATAACAATAGTTTGTAAATCTGCAACAAGTCATGAATGTCGAGTTTATTGAGCATTTGCGAGCATGATCACGGTAGTTTTCACTACAAATCGCTATCTTGCCGCCAGCAAAAACTACTGTTCTTTAGGAACAACAAAAATATCCGATAAAGTGAATTCACCCTCTTAAAATCGGTTAAATTTTGCACTTTAACGTTTAGGTATAAATCACAACCACGACACCAAAGTAATAACCAGGGTACCAACTTTAAACAAATCGTTTTGACTGAATTTTTCGCCTGATAACGTCGCTAAATAAGGCATTACAGGTACTTAACTTTCGGCTCTTAATTTTAAATTAACGTGTTCACATTGGAGATTTTTCATGGACACTACTCAAACAGGCACTATTGCCTCATCGGGAAAAACTTCATCAAGTACATGGCGTAAAAGTGACACCATGTGGATGTTGGGTCTGTACGGTACGGCAATCGGTGCAGGTGTATTGTTCCTGCCAATCAATGCGGGTATCGGTGGCCTGCTACCGCTGATCGTTATGGCTATTATTGCTTTCCCAATGACCTTCTATGCGCACCGTGGCCTGTGCCGTTTTGTGCTGTCAGGTAAAAATCCGGGAGAAGATATCACTGAAGTGGTTGAAGAGCATTTTGGTCAAGGCGCGGGTAAACTGATTACCCTGCTTTACTTCTTCGCTATCTACCCAATTTTGTTGGTCTACAGTGTCGCGATTACTAACACCGTTGATAGCTTTATTACTCATCAGATGCATCTGCCATCGCCACCGCGTGCCATTCTGTCGCTGATCCTTATCATCGGCCTGATGACTATCGTGCGTTTTGGTGAGCATGCCATTGTGAAAGCAATGAGTATTCTGGTATTCCCATTTGTTGCAGTATTAATGCTGCTGGCTGTTTACCTGATCCCTAACTGGTCAAGTGCGATCTTCGAACACGTTTCCATGGATGGCAATGGTACTGGCAGTGGTCTGTGGATGACTCTGTGGCTGGTAATTCCGGTGATGGTGTTCTCATTCAACCACTCCCCAATCATCTCTGCCTTTGCAGTAGCAAAACGCGAAGAATATGGTGTTGATGCTGAGAAAAAATGCTCCCGCATTTTAGCTTTCGCACACATCATGATGGTTGTTACCGTGATGTTCTTCGTATTCAGCTGCGTCCTGAGCCTGTCCCCTGCGGATCTGGCAGAAGCGAAAAGCCAGAATATCTCCATTCTGTCTTACCTGGCTAACCACTTTAATACCCCAATGATTGCCTACATGGCACCGGTTATTGCCTTTATCGCTATCACTAAATCTTTCCTGGGCCACTATCTGGGCGCACGTGAAGGCTTCAATGGCATGATGATCAAATCTCTGCGCAGCAAAGGCAAAGAGATCAATCATGACAAATTGAACCGCATTACTGCCCTGTTCATGCTGGTCACCACCTGGATAGTAGCAACCATGAACCCCAGCATTCTGGGCATGATTGAAACACTGGGTGGCCCAATTATCGCGATGCTATTGTTCCTGATGCCAATGTACGCCATCCATAAAGTTCCGGCGATGCGTAAATACAGCGGCAAAGTAAGCAACGTATTCGTGGTCATCATGGGTCTTATTGCTATCTCAGCAATCTTGTTCAGCCTGTTCGGTAAATGATTCTGACGCTGGCTAACCTCCACGGCCAGCTCATTAGCATCAACTGAGAATCGTTTCAAAAGCCGGTGCGTCCGCGCCGGCTCTTTTTCCCACGGCATATAAGCATTTTAATAATTAACGCCTTTACATGAAGGAGGCGAATAATATGGTCAGCGTTTTTGACATTTTCAAGATTGGTATTGGTCCTTCCAGCTCTCACACCGTCGGCCCGATGAAGGCTGGCAAGCTGTTTACCGATGATTTAATCGCACTGGGGCATCTTTCTGCCATCACCCGAGTCACCGTTGATGTTTACGGTTCTTTGTCTCTAACTGGCAAAGGCCACCATACCGATATCGCCATCATTATGGGTCTGGCGGGGAATCTGCCTGATACTGTTGATATTGATGCTATCCCAGGTTTTATCCGTGACGTAGCCGCACGGGAACGTTTGTTGCTGGCAAATGGTAGCCATGAAGTCGATTTTCTGGCAAATGGTGGAATGAATTTCCATGAAACCAACTTGCCGCTGCATGAAAATGGCATGACCATCAGCGCACATGCGGGCGATGACTGCATTTTCAGCAAAACCTATTACTCCATTGGCGGTGGGTTTATTGTTGATGAAGCTCACTTTGGTCAGCAAGATAGCAACGCAGTTACTGTGCCCTACCCGTTCAATTCTGCGCGTGACTTACAAAAGCACTGTAAAGATACCGGTTTATCTTTATCTGGCTTAGTGATGCAAAATGAGCTGGCTTTGCATAGTAAAACCGAGATAAGCGCGCACTTTGCGGCTATTTGGGATGTGATGCGTGCCGGTATTGAGCGCGGTATTAATACTGAAGGCCTATTGCCCGGCCCGATGAAAGTCCCGCGCCGCGCTGCTGCATTACGCCGTATGCTGGTGACTACTGATAAACATAATGCTGATCCGATGATGGTTGTCGATTGGATCAATATGTATGCCTTGGCCGTCAATGAAGAAAATGCTGCGGGTGGTCGCGTGGTCACGGCACCAACCAACGGGGCTTGCGGTATCATCCCTGCGGTACTGGCTTACTATGACAAATTCATTCGCCCAGTGAATGAGAACTCATATAGTCGCTATTTCCTGGTGGCAGGTGTTATTGGTGCGCTGTATAAAATGAATGCTTCCATTTCCGGCGCTGAAGTGGGTTGCCAGGGGGAAGTGGGTGTAGCTTGTTCAATGGCCGCAGCTGGTCTGGCGGAGTTGATGGGCGGCAGCCCTGCTCAAGTCTGTATCGCGGCTGAGATCGCCATGGAGCATAACCTGGGGCTGACTTGTGACCCCGTGGCGGGCCAAGTTCAGGTGCCATGCATTGAGCGTAACGCCATTTCTGCGGTGCAAGCGGTTAACTCAGCGCGTATGGCATTGCGCCGCACCAGCGAGCCTAGTGTCTGTCTGGATAAAGTCATCGAAACGATGTACGAAACCGGCAAAGATATGAACTCAAAATATCGTGAAACCTCCCGTGGTGGTTTGGCAATCAAGGTTGTTGCCTGTAACTGATTGCTATCAGGATAGAAAAGTAAGGGCGACTTGAGAGCCGCCCTTGAAGTTAATGACAACCCTATTTTGTCGCACCGAGACTAGCTGGGCGACTGCACCGATGGGCGCTCCGACGGCTCACGCCACTTGTATTTTAAATAGATAGGGACCCATACGGCACATTTCCCAGCTTATCAGCTTTGTTAGCCGTCTGAAAGGCGACTTGCTAGTCGCCCTTTTGCTTGAGATTAGCTAAATAACTGGCTGATTTTCATCATCAAAAAACCCCAGATGCGGCTGAAGAACCCGCCCTCTTTGACTTCGTTTAATACCACTAATGGGCGCTGATCAATGGTTTTCCCATTCAGTTGAAAATCAATAGTCCCGACTACCTGATGCTTCGCCAGCGGGGCACGCAACTCAGTCTCATTCAGCTTATAACTGGCTTTCAAATTCTTCATTTGCCCTTTCGGGATGGTGATAGCAGCATCCTCCGCCACACCCAGTTCAGCTTGTCCAGTGTCACCAAACCATACTTTCTGCGTCACAAAAGGCTTGGTGGCCTTAATCGGCACCACCGTTTCATAGAAGCGGAATCCCCAGGTCAATAGCTTCTCACTTTCACTGAAACGGACTCTGTCACTGGGTGCGCCTAGAACAACAGAGATCAAACGCATCGGCCCGTCGGTAGCAGAAGCCACCAGATTATGCCCAGCGCCAGCGGTAAAGCCGGTTTTCATACCATCTACGTTGAGATTAGTACTCCATAACAATCGGTTACGGTTAATCTGGCGGATTTTATTAAAGGTAAATTCTTTCTCTTTATGCAATGCATATTCATCTGGAACATCGCGGATCAACGCCTGCCCCAATACAGCCATATCATGTGCGGTACTGTACTGACCAGGAGCATCAAGGCCATGCACCGTCATGAAATGGGTGTTATTGAGGCCGAACGCTTTAGCGTAATTATTCATCAAGCCAACAAAACTGTCCTGACTACCGGCAATATAATCCGCCAACGCGATACTGGCATCATTACCAGACTGGATCACAATACCTTTATTCAAGTCGGACAATTTCACTTGATCGCCCGGTTTCAAAAACATCAATGAGGAGCCGCGCAGTGCCGGGTTACCGGTGGCCCAGGCATCTTTGCCGACCGTCACTAAATCGTCCGGATGCACTTTACCGGCTTTAATTGCCTGTCCAATCACATAACTGGACATAATTTTTGTCAGGCTGGCCGGGTCAAGGCGTTGGTCACTGTTCCCTTCTGCCAGCACTTTTCCACTGTTGTAATCCATCAATACATAGGCTTTGGCGTCTATCGCAGGAGCCGCAGGAGAGTCAGCCGCGTGGGCATAAGGCAGTGCCAAGAGCAACAAACCAGCACTGAAAGTCAGCTTTTTAAGCTTAAACGGGGGAATAAATTTCATCATGAGGTCGCCAGAGTATCCTTGCAAATAATCGGAAATAAGTGGTATTCCCAGAAAAAACCACTGTCCAATTAGCGAAAAAGTAACGTTTTTTCACTGGTACTGAAATATTAGCTTAGCCACAAATTAGTACCGTTCTAAATTTATCCCATTGCCGCGCCAATTGGGCATAGTTTTACGTTTTGTTTTGTAAAGAGGCTATTTTTACCCAGTATTGATGGCTATACGGCTAAACATCTGCCTATCTGAACACCCTTACATCTAAGCACCTAAACGTCTAAAAAACCATAACTATATTCCAAAAAGGAATATAAACGGGTTATTTGTTATTTTTAGTGCCTAAGTCGCTAGCGCTATTATCCAGCCGTAGATGGTTAACCGAACTCATTCGGTTAACTCAATTTTTACTGGAGTCAATAATGGCTATCCCACGCTCGGTGCTTGATCTTATCGGCCACACCCCCCTGTTGGAACTGACCCGCTTTGATACCGGCCCATGCCAATTATTTGTGAAATTGGAAAACCAAAACCCTGGGGGTTCGATTAAAGACCGTGTTGCACTCTCCATGATTGAACAGGCAGAAAGTGACGGTCTGCTGCAACCCGGCGGCACTATTATTGAAGCCACCGCAGGGAATACCGGCCTTGGCTTGGCGCTGGTTGCCGCACTAAAGGGCTATAAGCTGATACTGGTGGTGCCGGATAAAATGAGCCAAGAGAAGATTTTCCATCTGCGCGCATTAGGCGCGCAAGTGCTGCTAACCCGCTCTGATGTGGGTAAAGGCCATCCCGCTTATTATCAGGACTATGCTCTGCGGTTGGCGCAGGAGACCCCGGGTTCTTTCTATATTGATCAGTTCAATAATCCGGCCAACCCCGCAGCTCACCGTACCTCAACCGGCCCGGAACTGTGGCAGCAGATGGGCGAACAAATCGATGCCATCGTAGTGGGTGTGGGTTCCAGCGGCACGCTGAGCGGCCTGAGTCACTATTTCTCCGAAGTTTCACCGACAACTGAATTTGTGCTGGCTGATCCAGCGGGTTCCATTTTGGCGGATTTCGTTGATAGCGACCGCATTGGTGATGCCGGTAGTTGGCTGGTCGAAGGGATTGGCGAGGACTTTATTCCGCCGCTGAGTAACTTCTCCCAGGTGAAAAAATCCTATCGTATTGATGATGCTGAAGCATTCAGCACCGCGCGCACCCTGTTACGCGAAGAAGGTGTATTGGCTGGCTCCTCAACCGGCACCTTGCTGGCCGCCGCATTGCGCTATTGCCGTGAACAAACCACGGCTAAGCGAGTGGTGACCTTTGTCTGCGACAGCGGCAATAAATATCTGTCCAAAATGTTCAATGACTACTGGTTACTGGAGCAGGGGCTACTGAGCAAACCTCAACTGGGTGATTTACGTGATTACATCACTTATAGCCATGAGGATGGCGCGACTATTTCTGTCTCGCCAGAAGATACCTTAGCCGTCGCTCATGCCCGCATGCGCCTGTACGACATTTCCCAATTACCAGTATTAGACGGCGAAAAGGTGGTTGGATTAATCGACGAATGGGACTTGCTGAACGCGGTGCAAGCCGATGCTTCCCATTTCAAACACCCTGTCAGCAGCGCGATGACGCGTCAGGTCAAGACTTTACAGAAAGAGGCCGATTACCGCTCTTTACTGACGACCTTTAATGATGGCCATGTCGCGGTGGTGCTGGATGGAGAGCGATTCCTCGGCCTGATTACCCGTACCGATGTTTTGAATACCTGGCGTCAAAAGCTGGCTTAATCTTCTCTTATTAAGGATTTCTATCATGGCAAAGTTCGATACCTTAACCGTCCATGCCGGTTATACCCCAGACAGCACCGGTGCAGTGATGCCCGCAATTTATGCGACATCCACTTTCGCACAACCAGCCCCCGGCGAGCACACCGGGTATGAATATTCCCGCAGTGGTAACCCGACACGCACCGCACTGGAAAAAGCGATTGCAGAATTAGAAGGCGGCATTCGTGGTTATGCTTTTGCTTCTGGCTTAGCCGCCTGTTCGACCGTTCTGGAACTGCTGGATCAAGGTAGTCATATCATTGCTGTGGATGATTTATACGGCGGCACCTACCGTCTGCTGGAGAAAGTGCGCAGCCGCACTGCTGGTTTGCGAGTCACTTATGTCTCACCTGCGGATACCGCTGCCTTAGAACAGGCCATTTTACCTGACACCAAAATGATCTGGGTGGAGACGCCAACTAACCCATTGTTAAAATTGGCGGATCTGACAGCGATTGCGGCTATTGCCAAGAAACATCGATTGATTAGTGTGGCAGACAACACCTTTGCCTCTCCTTATATTCAGCGCCCACTGGATTTAGGATTTGATATTGTGGTGCATTCAGCCACCAAATACCTGAATGGTCACTCAGATGTCGTCGCGGGTGTCGCGGCGGTAGGCAATAACCCTGAATTGGCCGAACAATTAGGCTTTTTACATAATGCCGTCGGCGGGATTTTAGACCCGTTCAGTAGCTTCCTGACATTGCGCGGTTTACGAACTTTGGCTTTACGTATGGCGCGACATAATGATAGCGCCCAGCGCATTGCCGAATGGCTTGAACAGCAGCCGCAAGTGGAAAATGTGTATTACCCGGGGCTAAAAAGCCACCCGCAACACGCGCTGGCAGCCAAACAGATGGCCGGTTTTGGCGGCATGATTTCAGTGCGATTGAAAGGCGATGATGAGTTCGCCCGCGCTGTTATTAAGCGCTCACATTTGTTTACGCTGGCCGAAAGCCTCGGTGGGGTTGAAAGCTTAATCAGCCAGCCCTACAGCATGACTCATGCCTCAATCCCACTGGAAACGCGCTTAAAACATGGAATTACTCCACAACTATTGCGTTTATCCGTTGGAATTGAAGACACCGAAGACTTGATTGCAGACTTAGACCAAGCGCTGAACGGCTAAGGTTTAATCAGACAAATACGGTAGGAATGAATTATATTCCTACCGTATCAGACAGAGAAGATAAGAAAGTGGTTAAGCAAAGAGTAAGGAGTAAAAGTTAGCGCCGATGAGCTAATGACCTAACCCAGCGGTCACCCAAGCTTTGTACGCCTTGTACTAAAATAACTAATATGACTAATGTTGCGACCATCACTTCATTATTAAATCGCTGATAACCATAGCGAATAGCCAAGTCTCCTAACCCTCCGCCACCAATGACACCCGCCATGGATGAGAACCCCACCAGCATCACCACGGTTAAGGTAATTCCGGCTAATAAGGCCGGTAATGCTTCCGGTAATAACACTTTTTGAATCACATGCCGCGCCGAACCGCCCATCGAGAGAATGGCTTCAATCCGCCCTTTATCCACTTCATCCAGCGCCGCCTCGACCACTCGGGCAAAAAACGGAATAGCCCCTAAGGTGATAGGGACAATAGCGGCAGTGCTGCCCAGAGTGGTGCCGATAATCCAACGGGTAATGGGGATCAGCGCAATAAGCAATACCACAAAAGGCATTGAACGCCCCAGATTCACCATTGCCCCGATCAATGTATTCACGCGGGGAGCAGGTAGCACCCCATTCGGGCGTGAAACAAATAATAAGACGCCCAATGGCAGGCCAATCAATATCGTGAAAAAGGTGGCGATCACCACCATATAGATAGTTTCACCGGTCGCATTGGCGACCAATTCCAGCAGATCCTGCCAACTCATGCCACTGTTCATATCAGTTCTGCCCTCACACCGCGCTCATTTAGAAATTGTAAGACTTCAGCTAAATTCAACCCGCCGTCTGGGTGGCTGAAATCAACTTGTAAACGCCCGACCCGTTGACCACCAATCGATTCGACGCCGCCTCCGAGCAGAGTGACCCCGACCGCATGACGTTGCGCCAATTCACTGAGTACCGGCGAGGCCGAGACGGTATCAAAGAAAGTCAGCTCCGCCACCGGCGCGCCGGATAGTGATGCCGGGCCACGTGCAGGCAGCAGTGAGCGCCCCAGACGAGAGTGAGGTGAAGAGAGTAAATCGGCTATCGCACCGGTTTCAACCACCCGCCCACGTTCCAGTAAGGCAGCAGTATCACAGATAGATTTCACCACATCCAACTCATGGGTAATCAGCACAATGGTTAACCCCAGTTGGCGATTAATATCACTGAGCAGCGCCAATATCGAAGCGGTAGTTTCAGGATCCAACGCACTGGTGGCTTCATCAGATAACAGATAGGACGGCTTAGCCGCCAGCGCTCTGGCAATGCCGACCCGCTGCTTTTGCCCCCCGGATAGCTGCGAGGGAAAAGCATGGGCTTTATCGCCCAATCCGACTAAATCCAATAGATCTGCCACGCGAGTTTGGCGTTGTGCTTTCGGCATACCAATAATTTCCAATCCAACAGCAATGTTGTCCCATACGTTACGTGAATGGAGTAAGTGGAAATTCTGGAAGATCATGCCGATATTCTGCCGTTGCAGGCGTAATTCGCGATCAGAAAGTGTGGTTAACTCGCGGCCATCCACTTGAATACGGCCCGAAGTGGGCCGTTCCAGTAAATTCAAGCAGCGGATTAAGGTACTTTTACCCGCCCCGCTGCGGCCAATAATACCGAACACCGAGCCGGTCGGGATCTCCAGTGAGACCTCCTCCAGGGCCACCATCGGCAGCCCCCCCCTTGCGTGTAGGTTTTACTCAGGCGTTCGATGCTAATCATGATTTGATGCCTGCCACCGGGATAACAGAACCGGCATATTTTTCAGTGATAAACTTGGCCACTTCCGGTGACTGCAAGTCTTTCGCCAACTGTTTGATACGCGGGTCATTTTCCAGCGCAGGTGTGGTTACCAGAATATTGGCATAAGGGTTGCCAGCAGCCTTCTCCAGCCCCAATGCATCTTTGGCCGGGTTCAAACCCGCTTCCAGTGCATAGTTACCATTGATCACTGCCAAATCAACATCATCCAGAGAGCGAGGGATCTGCGGTGATTCAATTTCGAGAATTTTCAGATGTTTTGGATTGCTGGCAATATCCTTAGGTGTTGCCTGATTTTTCGCCGGATCGGTAAAGCCCGGTTTTAAGGTGATCAATCCTTGATCTTGTAATAAATAGAGCGCACGGCTGAGGTTAGTGACGTTATTCGGTACGGCAACAGTGCCCTTATCTGGCACATCAGCAAAGGTTTTATGTTTATGAGAATAGACACCCAAGGGTTCAATATGCACCGTGGCAGCAACGGCAAACTTCTGCCCCAGCGCTTGCTCTTGAGAATGCAGGTACGGAACATGCTGGAAGTAGTTAGCGTCCACATCGCCATGCGCTAACAGCTCATTCGAGTTAACGCCATTGGGGATTTCAATGACTTTCAGGTTCAACGACGGGTCTAGCTTTTGCACGAATTGCAGAATTTCTGCATGAGGAACCGGATCGGCCGCAACCCGTAAGGCTTCGGCAGCCTGGGCCGATAAAGTAAAAGTAGAGGTCAGTGCAGTCAATACTGCGGCGCGAACCAAGCCAGAAATGCGTGTTTTAGTCATCATTGTCTTTGTCATAATCATTATCCCAAAAATAAGTTTTTATAATTTAATATTAATAAGCTGTGCTAGCTTCTGCTGATGGTGTGACCACTTCTGGATAAAATTTTGCGGCAACATCCGGGTGAGAGCGCAACCGCCCTTTGAGATAATTAAGCCCCACATCACGGAACAGTGGATTATCGGGGTCGCTCGCCGGGCCACGGGCTTCAGCGGCCAGTTCTGCGGTTAATGGATACAACGGAACCACTGCATCCAGACGGGCACCGAGGAAAAAGGCAATCGATAAGCGGTCAGTCCCCGCCGGTGGGGTTTCGACCCGATGTACCGTGGCACGCAGATAACCATTACTGGCCAACTCCAGCAGTTCACCGATATTGACCACAAAGGTATCCGGCCGTGGCACGGCATCAATCCAGCGCCCCTCTTCCACTTCGACCTGCAAGCCGCGTTGCTGGTCTTGCAATAAAAAGCTGAGGAAACCTGAGTCTTTATGCGCGCCGACGCCCTGCCCGCTTTGAGTGGTTTCTCTCCCCGGATAGCGAATCAATTTGATATGTTCGTTGGGCTTATCGCCATACAACTCATCAAAGGCGTTTTCATCCAGATTCAATGACAAAGCAAAGGCGCGCAGTAAACGCAAAGCCATACCCGTCATTTCGCGCTGCCATTGCAATAAGGTCGGTTTTAATTCGGGCAGTGCTTCAGGCCACTGGTTTGGGCCTTGTAACCGCGCCCAACTCGGGGTGCCGGATGTTTGAGGTAATGGCGTACGCTCAGCACCGATATCAAACTGTTCACGCCAATCTGGCTGACCACGAGTGAGTTCTGAGGCCGCGCGATTGTAGCCACGAAAATGCGGTGAGCGCACCATAGCAACCGCCAGTTTCTCTTCATCAGGCAGAGCAAAGAATTCACGTGATAAGGTTTGGATTTGCTGTAATAACGCGGGGTCAATGCCATGTCCGGTCAGATAAAAGAATCCAATATCTCGCGCGGCATGGCGTAAAGCGTCTAAGAATGCCTGACGTTCAGTTTCACTGCCATTGAGCAATGAAAGATCCAATAAAGGTAATGTATCTGCATTAACTGGCGATTGACTGCTTAAGTGTTGGTGACTCATTTTTCACTCCAGGATGTTCAGTGGGCTGCTTTTTTTGCTCAGAACCAATGAAAACTGGACAACCATACAAACGAATAATCAGCATATTTAGCTCCTGAGCCGTGGGGTGAAAGTAGGCAGACGACAACACTCTCTATTTGGCTTGAGCGGCAAACCAAGATGGTTTTTAACCATAAGAAGCATTTTTAAGAGCGTTCTCGACCAGATACTTAACAATCTATATCTAAACGATATAAATAATTAACACCGAAATTCAGCGGCACACCAATATCAATCCGTTCTATGTTATTTCTTTCATTATTTTGTCTTATTTGGCCGCTACGCTGATTTGCTTTCCTATTTGGGTGGAAAGTATTAGGTTAGCTATTAATAGCCGCTACTTAGGTGGGTAATGATCAATGTCCAGCACCAGTACTGTTAAGTTTCACTTCAATCGCGTTGCCTACCTGGAGGTGGCTTAATGGATTTGGCCTTGTTTGATCTCGATGAAACGCTGATAAGTGATGACAGTTCTGGCTTGTGGCTACGCTGGCTGGTTGATCAAGGGCTTGCCCCTCAGGAACTGGCTGAGCAAGAGCAATATTTAATGAAGCAGTATTATCAAGGGAGCCTGTCGATGTCTTGTTATATGGAGTCGACCTTGTCACCCTTGGTGGGCAAACATACGGCTGAAGTGGGTGGTTGGGTTGAGCGTTTTATTGAGCGCGACATTTTACCTCGTGTGTATCCGCAAGCCAGAAAGCTCATGAACTGGCACCGTAATCGTGGTGATTGCATCGTCATTATTTCAGCCACCGGCGAACATTTAGTTACGCCGATTGCACAACAACTCTCGGCCAATGCGGCATTATCTATCGGGGTAGAGGTAGAAAATAGCCGCTATACCGGCAAGACTTATGGAACGCTGACTTACCGCGAAGGTAAAGTTGAGCGGCTAAAACAGTGGCTCACCGAGTCGCCCCAATTAGATTTCCAGCGCAGCTATGGTTACAGTGATTCCATCAATGACAAGCCATTATTGGAGTATGTTGATCGTGCTGCGGTGATCAATCCGGGTACTGAATTGGTGGACTTGGCGATTCTACATCACTGGGATATCCACCATTGGCAACGGCGTTAAACAAGATGGGAGTTTGATATGCTGACGGTTTGGGGTCGGAATAATTCGACCAATGTCAAAAAAGTGCTGTGGTGTCTGGAAGAGTTGGGAGTCAGTTATGAGCGCGTAGATGTTGGCGGGCAATATGGCAAATTGAACGATCCATTATATCGCTCACTCAACCCCAATGGTTTGATCCCTTGCCTGCAAGATGGCGATTTTATTCTGTGGGAATCTAACACTATTGTGCGCTATCTCGCGGCACAATATGGCGATAATGCACTTTATCTGCCTGAGGCAAAGCAGCGGGCGGCCGCTGAAAAATGGATGGATTGGGCGACATCCAGTGTAGTGGAACCGTTTAAAGCAGTGTTTATCGGGTTGGTACGTACTGCGCCGGAATTACAAGATAAGGCCAAAATTGCTCACGGCATTGATCAACTGAATGCATTAATGACGATTGCAGATGAAGCTCTCAGCAAACAAACTTATCTTTCTGGCGATAAATTCGGTATCGGCGATATTCCATTAGGCTGCCTGGCTTATGCCTGGTTCAATTTACCCATTGAGCGCCCAGAATTGCCGCACTTACAGCGATGGTACCAAAGCCTGACCCATAGAGCCGCCTTCCAGAAAGTCATTGATATTGGTTTAAGCTAATTAAATAGGGGTGAGAAAAACAGATCCCCCCTTGAGGTTAATGACAAAGTGCCCGCAGCGGTGAAAACAGGCAGATCGTAAAGACGCCGTAAACCCTTCCCTGGGGGCTCGAGCCGCGCCGTCCCTGGCGCGGACGCTTTACTCTTCTGCCTGCCTTCACCTTGTAAGATCTCGTCGTTGGGGTTGGTGAGAAAAATAGCTCACCCAAGGTTATGGGCAAAGCTATTTTATAGCACGGCGATTTGCGGGGCGGCTTCAAGTGCAAACCCCATCTCCAAAGCAATTGGAGTCGCAGGTAGGCAGCCAGCGAACGCATCCCGATGAGCTTACTCAAGTAAGTGATTCGGGTAAGTGAGCGCCGCTAACACCCCTGCGGCTTCAAGTGCGAAGGAGATTAGAAATCGTAGCTGGCGCCCACCATATAACGGCGACCATCCAGAACTTTATCGTTAACTTCGATATCCACTCGCTTATCCAGCACGTTATAGACACCGCCCATTAGACGGAACTCTTTCGTTAGCTGATAGTTAGCCCCTAAATCAACAAAAGTATAAGACGGGGTGGTTTTCCCCATACTGGTGCGATTAAGGTATTCTGAGGTTTTACCGCGGTAGTTAGCCCGAATCCAGGTTGCTAATTCCTCACTGGCTTGCCAGTTCAAGGTACCGTTCAGCATGTGTTTTGGCATCTGGTTTAATGGTTGTCCGGAGAACTGCCCACTCTTTTGCTCAGATTGAGTAAAAGTATAGTTAGAAGTCAGTGACCAATCTTTATTGATATCCCAGCCATAAGTCGCTTCTACACCGCGCGTCACAGCTTTATCCACGTTGGTACGGTCACTGATAAACTTATAGCTGTTGCCATTAATCATACACTGGCCGGATGCATTGCCGGTGGTATCAGTACAGCGGCGGACTTCAGTAATTTTATCTTTAAAATCAGTATTAAACAGTGTCACACCGGCATTCATACCCTCTTGGTTATCCCAGAGAATACCGATTTCCTGACTGATACTTCTTTCCGGTTTCAGGTTGGCATTGCCGACAATAATGGCCGGATCCCCTTTCCCTCCGGTGATTTGCCCCCAATTATCAGTTGCCTGGCGCAAATCAGGTGAACGATAACCGCCAGACACCCCACCTTTTAATGTCCATTGCTCAGCTAAATGCCAAACACCGTATAACCGTGGCGTCCAGTGCGTACCGTAGTTTTCATCCTGATCCATACGGATGCCGCCAGTCAGCGCGAAATCATTGGTCATCTGCCACTCATCTTCGGCAAACAGTGCCCAACTCCAGCGCGTCAATTTGGTCAGATCTTTGGCAGAGGCTAACTGATTACCCTCGTCATATAACTCTTCATAGCGATATTGGCCACCCAGAATTAACGTGTGGCTATCAAACAGGAAAGAAGTTTGGCTATTAAAGATATTATCGACACTTTTCATTTCACGCGATGGATTACGGGTTTCATCGCGCTGAACATAGCTGGTGGAATTGCCGAAATCATAATAACCGTGATGGGTAATCGCATAATTATTGCGGTCATATTGCACATCTCTGCTTTTACCGTTTAACGCCACTGAACGCCCTGCGGTTGTATTTCTATCTTGCACATAATGGCCAATATCAAAATCAAATTCGTTTTTATCATCCGGCGTGAGTGTAAATGTCGCCGCGCCGTTTCTGAGGCGCTGCTCATTATAACCATCGATAATTTTATCTTCGCTACGATGAGAAAGCAGACCGCTGACTTTTAATCCCAATAAGCCATCAATTAATGGGCCAGAGGCATAGGCGTTGGTTTGATAAATATCGCCAGAGTTGGAGTCTTCCTGCAAAGTCGCATCAGCACGCACGGTACCGTGCCACTCTTTGCCCACTTTACGGGTAATAACGTTAATTACCCCGCCCATCGCATCCGAACCATATAAAGATGACATTGGGCCACGCACCACTTCAATGCGCTCGATGGCCGCCAATGGGGGTAACCAACCCTGTTCGATTCCTGAGCCATCGCTATTTGGCCGCGTACCACGGGTATCAACCCGCTTACCATCCACCAGAATCAAGGTGTATTTCGCCGACATACCACGAATACTAATATCACTGTGACTTCCGCCGCCGGTAACAACCACACCCGGCACATCTTTCAGCGCATCGGTAATATCGGTATAGGCTTTATTCTCGATTTGTTCGCGGGTCACCACAGAAATAGACGCTGCCGAATCTTGAATTCGTTGCTGGAAGCCAGATGCCGTTACCACCATAGTATCTGTAGCAGTGGTTTCAGCAGCAGATGCCTGAGATGAGATAATTGTCGCTATTACCAATGCCGCAGCATTAGATTTCCTAAAGGCCTTAGCCATTACACGTTCTCCATGAGGTATTAATTTACTCAGAGCCTTTCCATCAGGTTCTTTTGCCTGTAGCGATACCGCCTGACGGGCAGGTGATAAATATTATTTTTATAAAAATTGGCAACAGCTCACCAAAGCAGAAATAGCGCTTCCAACGATTTCTGCTTAATACATAATTATTGTTTTATAAAACTTGTTACTGCATAAACATACCCAAAGTGTACGAAGGGTATTAAATTGTTGGTTCCGTGACTAATCCATCGATTAACACTTGTGGTGTCCCTTGTGAACAGCGCTCAATACGCCCTTTCACACCATAGACCTTGGCCAAACTTTGCGGCGTAATCACCTCTTCCGGCAAACCATCGGCAATTAAGGTGCCGTTTTGTAACATCAAAACATGGTCGCCATGACGCAAGGCTATATTGATGTCATGCACCACGACCGCCGTAATAATATTGCGTTTGCGGGTTTCCTTACGCACCAAATCCATCACATGGAACTGATAATTAAGATCCAGCGCACTGAGCGGCTCATCCAGTAATAACAGTGAGGGTTGGCGAATAAGTGACTGCGCCAAACCCACTAACTGCTTCTGACCGCCTGAGAGTTGATCCAGATAACTGAGTGCCAGATGGGCTATCCCCAGTTGTTCCAGTAAAACCATAACCTCAGCTTCACTACTGGCATTGCTGCGCCCGCCGGAGGCACGCTGTGCCACAATAATCGATTCCAACACATGGAGATGCACCCCGGCCGGTAATGATTGCGGCAAATACACCACTTTCTCGGCTCGCTGGGCAAACGGCATCTGCATCAGATCATTATTATCAAGCCATAACTGCCCTTGGGCGCGGTTCAAACCGGCCATTGAGCGTAACAATGTTGACTTCCCGCTGCCATTCGGCCCGAGCAATACGGTGATTTTGCCACGCGGCAGTAATGGCACCGTCAAATTTTGAATCACCGGGCGTTTCGGGTAACCCGCATTGAAATGTTCAATACGTAAGCCAGAAGTCATACATTCCCCCTATGGCGCAAAATAATGCTGAGGAAGAAGGGTACACCCACCAGCGAAGTGACGATCCCGACTGGAATGATGACACCAGGAATCAGGTTTTTCGACGCAATCGATGCCATGGACAGCACCAGCGCACCAATCAGGGCGCTGGCTGGCAGATAGAAACGGTGGTCTTCACCAAAAATCATGCGCGCAATATGGGGGGCCACTAGCCCGATAAAACCAATCGGGCCGACAAAAGCCACCGCCAGCGCCGATAACATACTGATACGCAGCAATGTCCCCAACCGCAAGCGGCGAACATCAATACCAAAACTGATGGCCCGGTCTTCACCTAAACGCAATGCCGTCAGCTTCCACGAGCTCATCATCGACAACGGCAGCATCAGGGCAAACACCGCCAGCATAATGCCCAGTTTGGCCCATGAAGCCCGTGCCAGGCTCCCCATCGTCCAGAACACTAAGCCTTGCAGCGTATCTTCGCTGGCAATGAACTGCATCATGGATACCAGCGCATTAAAGGTAAACACCAGCGCGATACCAAATAGCACCACACCGGAGGTCGCCACCCGCGTCCAGCGTGTAATACCGTCGAGCATTAATGCGGCAAACAGAGCAAAAATAAAAGCATTAACGGAAATAAACCACTGATCGGGCACCCCTGGAATACCAATTCCTGAGACAATCGCCAGTGCCGCACCAAAGGCCGCAGCAGAAGAGACGCCAAGGGTAAAGGGGCTGGCCAGTGGGTTATTGAGGATGGTTTGCATCTCCGCCCCCGCCAGTCCAAGTGACAAACCAATCACCACCGCCATCAAGGCGTAGGGTAAACGGATATCCCAAACGATAACCCGCGTTCCTGCATCTGCACTGGCCGGATCAATTAATGTCTGCCACAAGGATGACAAAGTCAGGCCTGATGGCCCCATCGTGAAATCCAGTAGCAAGCAGCCGAAGATGGCCAGCACCAGCACGCCCATGATGAGCAAGCGATGACGCACAATGTTCTTATAACGCCCCATAACATCGGCATCAATCTGGTGAGAGGTTTCTGTCATGGATTCAGTGGATAGGCTCATTTATTTCGGTTACCGACTTTCAATATGTCGCTAACAATAAAACAAACGATAATAATTATCAATAAGATTGCTATAGCTGATTTGATATAAATATCTGTAAATGATTATTTTATAATGTTATTTAATTAGCATGGTGTGTTTATCCATAACGTTAGCGAGGGAATGAAGCGAAGTTAGCGAAATTATTTGCTTAACTTTGTTCAAATGAACACCATTTTGGGGCAACAAAAAAGGGCGATACAATTATCGCCCTTGCATGTTCTACATCATTTTGTTAGTCAGCAATCAGTGCTGTTTTTTTAGCTTCTTGATCATCATGACTTTCATCACGCCATTTCGGGAATTCCATATCTTTGTACTTGATCACCTTGGTACCGCGGCTCAGTTTATAGCCGAACCAAATCACCAGGAATAATGGAATACCGATATAAGTGGCGGTCACGCCATACCAATCAATGCGATCTTGCAGGAATGCCTGATAGTTTTGACCCAAAGTAATGATCAAACACAGGACAAAGGCAAAGATTGGCCCCAGCGGGAAGAAACCAGACTGATACGGTAAATCGTTCAAATCGCGGCCCTGCATCATATAACCACGGCGGAAACGATAATGACTGATAGCAATACCCAACCAGGCGATAAAGCCTGTCATGCCTGAAGTATTCAGTAACCACAGATAGACAGTTTGATTACCAAACATCGAACTTAAGAAGCACAAGCCCGCGACTACAGTGGTGGCATACAGCGCATTACGGGGTACACCGCCGCGAGAAAGTTTGGCAAAAATACGCGGAGCCTTACCTTCTGAAGCCAAGGTAAATAGCATACGGGTAGAGGCGTACATGCCTGAGTTACCGGCTGACAATACCGCGGTCAGAATAACCGCATTCATCACCGCTGCCGCAGATAGCAGACCTGCATTCTGGAACACTAAGGTGAACGGGCTGACGCTAATATCTTTAACATCATTACGTAACAGACTTGGGTCGGTATACGGAATGATCAGGCTGATAATCAGGATAGCGAAGATATAGAACAGCAGAATACGCCAGAATACCTTGCGCACCGCACGAGGGATGTTTTTGCCTGGGTCTTTTGATTCACCAGCAGCAATACCAATCAGCTCAGTTCCCTGGAAGGAGAAACCGACAATCATCGCCACACCAATCATCGCCGAGAACCCTCCGGCAAACGGCGCATCACCGATTGTCCAGTTGTGCCACCCTGCACTCTCGCCGCCTTTCATGATGCCGCTAATCATCATCACACCAATAATGATGAAAATAATAACCGTGGTCACTTTAATTAGTGAGAACCAGTATTCCGCTTCACCAAAACCTTTCACTGATATGTAGTTGAGTAAAAACATCAGGGCGAGGAACAACGCACTCCAGATCCAGCCCGGCGCATCCGGGAACCAGTAATTCATCACCAATTGTGCCGCGACCAGGTCAACGGCGATAGTCACCGCCCAGTTGTACCAGTAGTTCCAGCCAAGGGCGAAGCCGAAGCCTTCCTCAACATATTTTGAGCCATAAGTCGAAAATGAACCGGATACCGGCATAAATGCCGCCAATTCACCGAGACTGGTCATCAAGAAGTAAACCATCAAGCCGATCAATGCATAGGAGAGCAATGCTCCTCCAGGGCCGGCCTGAGAAACTGTCGCGCCTGAGGCGACAAACAAACCGGTACCGATGGAGCCACCGATAGCAATCATGGCTAAATGCCGTGATTTAAGCTCACGGCGTAAACGCTGCGCACCCTGTTGCACTGGGATTTTAGTATTTTGCTGAGTCATTCTTACCCTAATTCACCCTTAAAAAATAAGGCGGGATTGTAACAAATCCCACCGTCTCGGATAGTAACAATGCGCTGATATAAGATACCTTCATGATCACAGCTCAATTATTAGCAAAAGCTCAATTGTCAGAATAAATCCCTATCAGTGGGGCATTCTTACCGCGATCCCCGTTTTCCTTGGTGTAAAACACTTAAAATCTTATGCTTCATGACATCAATACGCTTTGCCGAAAACCACCAATTCAGGGCTCTTCCTGACAATAACTGAGAAAGCGCTGCAAAGCGTTCGAGATATGCTTTTGCCGGTGATGAATCAGGTATAACGTCCTGATAAGTGGTGACAAAGGAATGTTAAGTTCAATCAGTTCACCGTTGGCAAGTTGGTCGGCAATCACCCGGCGTGACAAACAACTGATCCCCATGCCGTAGCGCACTGCCCGCTTGATGGCCTCAGAATTCCCAAGCTCCATCACCAGTTTAAAGTGTGGCAATTTTGCCAGTAATAAGTGGTCGAGCACTTCACGCGTACCTGAACCCCGCTCGCGTAAGATCCACGCGGCATCGGCAAGCTCTTCTAACGACAGCATTTTATGACATAACGGGTTATCCGGCGCGGCAAACACCACCAGCTCGTCACGCAACCAGGCTTGGGTCATCAGCTCTGGCATATGGCACGGCCCTTCAATCAGGCCAAGGTCGCCGCGAAAATCAGCAACAGCTTCAATCACATCCTGACTGTTACCAATATTCAGCTCCAGTGGGGTACCGGGGAAATCGCGTCGATATTTGGCAATCATGCCCGGCAACATATAATTGCCGATGGTGCTGCTGGCAGCAATGCGTAGTGCGCCTAAATCCTGTTGGAAAAGCTGTTCAATTTCAATTGCTTGCTCGAGAAGCGCGAGTGCTTTGGGGTAAAGCAATCGCCCATGTTCATTGGTGACTAAACGCTTACCGACCCTATCAAAAAGTTGTACTCCTAATTGCCCTTCCAAATCCGCCAATGCTGCGCTGACTGCCGATTGTGAAAGCGCGAGCACAACCGAAGCTTGGGTCGTCGAGCCGCTTTTTAGCACCTCAGTAAAGACTTCAAGTTGACGTAAGGTTATGTGCATAACGGTCTCTGTAGTAAAGAATGGAGGACGCTATCATCACTCTGTTCGTCAGTTGCTGGATGAGAAGAGCTAACGTTTACCCAAAGTAATTGGAGTTGCGACTGGCGAGTCCGATGTGTTGGCTCAGGTCAGTGCCCCGTATGAACAGCCCACGCAGCAACTTCAAGTAAGAAGGGTATATTAGTCACTAACGCAATTGCTGACGAAAGGATTATATAGCCTCAATTACCGTATAAGACTAACACCTTTGAGTAAAATCTGGAGGTTATCCGGGATGAATTTCAGCAGTAAGAATGCTATTTATTCTCATTTACTCGCAGGAACGGATGATAATAATTGTCGCGCTCCCGCCTATAACCACATTAAAAATCAACCAGATGACCAGTAGGCCGCTCAATGTCTTCGCGCCAACAAACCGTCGGCCTTTCCCAACACATTGAGCTTAGGTTTCTCGCCTTTCTTATCAGTTATATCGATAGATTATAAATATATAATCAATTTATCTATTATGTCCAAACCCGGTAAACTGTGCTCAATCTTTACAGGACATAGGAAAAAACATGGCGACTTCACATACAACTGAACTCTCCCGACCACCACTGCCAGCTTTGTTCCGCTATATTCCGGGCTTGGTATTGACTGGTGTGATTACTGGGTTAGCGCTCAAAGTGGGTGACATGCCGTGGTTTATCGACATGGGGCTGGGGGCGCTGACTCTGGCGATCCTATTCGGTATCGTGGTGGGCAACACTTTGTACCCTTGGGCACAACCGCTTTGCGCCGACGGGGTGGTACTGGCCAAACAGCACTTATTGCGGCTGGGGATTATTTTGTACGGGTTCCGCCTGACCTTCCAGCAAGTGGCTGATGTCGGGGCTACTGGGATGATTATTGACCTGTTAACGCTCAGTTCAACCTTTATATTGGCCTGCTGGCTGGGTAAGCGCGTATTTGGTCTGGATCAGCAAACCGTAATGTTAATTGGTGCCGGTAGCAGTATCTGTGGGGCAGCCGCCATTATGGCGACCGAACCGGTACTGAAAGCTGATGCCAGCAAAGTGGCAGTGGCCGTCGCCACAGTGGTGATTTTCGGGACACTGGCGATTTTTGTTTATCCTTGGCTATATCAGTTGAATCTGCATTACCACTGGCTGCCGTTTAATCAGGAAACTTTTGGTATCTTTGCCGGTTCTACTATTCATGAAGTGGCACAAGTCGTCGCAGCGGGTCATGCCATTGGCCCGGATGCTGAAAATGCCGCCGTCATTACCAAAATGATCCGCGTCATGATGCTCGCGCCCTTCTTGCTGTTACTGTCAGCTTATTTGGGCCGCAGCAACATGAAAACCAGTGGGCAAAAACGTGAAAAAAGTGCCATCACTATTCCGTGGTTTGCGGTGATATTTATTCTGATGGCCGGTTTTAACTCACTGAATTTGCTGCCCGCAGCTTGGGTTAGCCACTTGATTACACTGGACACCATTTTACTGGCAATGGCAATGGCAGCTCTGGGGTTAACCACCCATGTGGGTTCTATCCGCCAGGCTGGGGTCAAACCGCTGTTATTGGCTTTGATGCTATTTGCCTGGTTGCTGATCGGCGGTACTGGTATCAACTTATTGGTGCAGCATATTGCGGCGTAAAGTCGATATCTAACCTGGCTAATTATTACTTAAGGGTCGCCACTGCGGCCCTTTTCTTTCCCCGCAGTTTATCCCATTCAATCATGTCGCTATCAATGCCATAATGCAGCGGTTATCAAAGGAGAATGGAATGAAATTTGTCGGTGCACATGTCAGCGCAGCAGGTGGAGTCGATCAGGCTGTGATTCGGGCGCACGAACTTGAGGCCACTGCCTTTGCTCTGTTTACCAAGAATCAACGTCAATGGCGCGCCGCCCCACTGGCGGAAGATGTGATTGAAAAGTTTAAGCAAGCTTGTGAGCAATACGGTTATACCTCGGCCCAAATTCTGCCTCACGACAGCTATTTGATTAACCTCGGTCATCCGGTTACCGAGGCGCTGGAGAAGTCCCGTGAAGCCTTTATTGATGAAATGCTGCGCTGCCAGCAACTGGGGCTGTCATTACTGAACTTCCACCCCGGCAGTCATTTACTGCAAATCGATGAAGGTAAGTGTCTGGCGCGCATTGCCGAATCCATTAATATCGCGTTGGATGCGACTGAGGGTGTGACTGCCGTGATTGAAAACACCGCCGGTCAGGGCAGCAACCTCGGTTTTAAGTTTGAACATCTGGCCGCTATCATTGATGGGGTGGAAGATAAGAGCCGCGTGGGTGTTTGTATTGATACCTGCCATGCTTTCGCCGCCGGCTATGATTTGCGAACTGAAGCTGATTGCCAACACACATTCGGTGCGCTGGGGGATATTGTCGGTTTCGAGTATTTACGCGGTATGCATCTTAATGATGCCAAAAGTGAATTTAACAGCCGTGTCGACCGCCACCACAGCTTGGGTGAGGGCAATATCGGCAAAACGGTGTTCAGTTATATTATGCACGATCCGCGCTTTGATAATATTCCGCTGATTCTGGAAACAGTGAACCCAGATATCTGGGCCGAAGAGATAGCCTGGCTGAAATCGCAGGCGGAAATTTAAGCAAATCAGAAAGCAAACAAATGCCCGCCAGTTAATCTGACGGGCATTATGATAATACTGAACAGTTTTAATGACACACTCCGCTGAGCATATATAGCCCGGCGTCACCTTTTTTCGCGCTCGCAAGCTGGTAATCCACCCGACACTGTTGGCTGGCATCCCTACCCCACTGCACCAACAACTGCCCGGTTTCCGGCAAGCCAGTCAGATAGGCTTTCCCGCCTTCGTCGACAATCGCCGCATTAGCGGGCTGATTAACCAAACTGGCCATCGCACCAAACGGAATGGTTTCGCCATTATTGCGGGTGATGGTCATCAGTGCCCGCGCCCCGATTTGTGGGCTGAAGCTGGCGCGCACTATCGCCCCTTCGGTCGGCAGCACCTTGGCATCGGTGTTTGTCACCTCGGCATCCGGTGGTAAATCGGTGGTTTCCAGCGAGATATCATGTTCCTGATAAGGGAAGATACTTGGTACGATACTGTAACCACGAAAATCCGTTTTCAGCCGATGGTCTTCGCTGGTAGACACTCCGCTCACCCCCGGCACTTCAATCAGTGCGGCGGTGCCATTGATCTGCGGCCCAAGTGTCAGCCCATGCCGGTGGATAACTGCCCCGCCGGACACATTGGCACTGCACTGGCGCATCGTCGGAGTATAGTAATAATCTCCGCCAATATCGCCGTAAGAACCGTGCCAATCCAAACCAAGTGAGCCACTATTTTCACCGGAGTGAAATTGAGCATAATGCTCTGTCTGGCGCACATTCCAGCTCAGCCGATTATCGAAAGCATGGCCATACAAGCTCAGTTCGTGATCTTTGCTGTTAGCAGATGACGTCATGCGGTAAGCCGCATAAGTGTCGTGATCACGACCTAACGGCATACTCACCGACAAACTCAACAGGCGATCCTGATTACCGCGATACTGATTTTGTGTCCAATCCAGTGAGCAATATAAATTGCCGATATTGAAGCTGTACTGAGCGCCCCACGAACTGCTCGCTGGTGCATCACGATAACTCTGGCGCGACCAATTTAGGTTCAGATAACCAAACTGACCCAAGGGTTGCCCAACCACCACATGGATTTGGTTGCGCAGTGAGTTTGAGTACCAATCCCTGCGGCTGTAATCATGACGCCGATAACTCTGCAACACATCGGATAAATTACTGAAATCAGCGGTGCTATATTGGCTATTTACCACTGAAAATGAAGTATCCGATGCTTGCAACGTTTTGTTATAGCGCACTTCCCATACTTGCCCTTTCACCGGCTGCTGCTGCCGATATTCACTGGTAGCTTGGGTAATGCTGGATGATAATGCCCCATAATCCCCCAGCATCACCCCCATCCCAGCCGTGGTGGCCTGATAGTGCGGCGACCATTGCCCGCCGACAAAGGCGGTCAGATTCCACGGCAAACCATAGGCGACTGTGGCCTGTGCGATGGGAGTGGTTTCCACATCCACATTAGCTGGGCGATAGCGCCCTGCCATCAGGTTGTAGCGCAAACGCCCCTTGCGTAGCGCTATCGCCGGTACGCTATAAGGCACGGTAAACTGCTGCGTTGTGCCGTTACTTTCCAACACCGTCACATGCAAATCACCGTTTGAGTGACTTGGCAGCATGTCAGTTAACTTAAAAGGCCCCGGTGACACCACGGTGCTGTAGATCAGATAGCCATTTTGCCGCACTTCCACTCGCGCCTGAGAGCGGGCAATGCCACGCACCACTGGCATAAAATCGCGCTGACTGGATGGCAACATATTGGCATCATCACCCAACATCACTCCGGTAAATGGCACGCTGTCAAAAAAATCACCGGGGGTATAGCTTTCCCCCAAAGTGATACGACTTTTTAAGCGGTATAGCCCACGCGTGGCATAGATATAGCTACTTTGCCATTTACCAGCACTATTGCCCGATTGATTCCAACTGATAGCATTACGAATACGCCATGACCCGATATTGAAGCCGGGATACAACTGAACATAGTTCGAGCGCTGCTGCTCACCGGTTTGGCGATAGGTTGTGGTACTGCTATTGGCCATATAATTCAGCAAAAAAGCAGTAATACCATCATCCCAACGCTCGACAGGTATTTCATCCTTAGGCCGTAACGCCACTTGCGGAATATTCAGCACCAGCCGCATAGCATAAAACTCAAACTCTTCACTGGCCTGTGGAATTGCCGCCAAATTAACACATTGGCTTGCTTGCTTATCCTGCTGAATATTTTTTTCTGGTGGCAATAACTCAGGGTAATTATCCACATCCACGCCATAGCGGGATAATTGCTCTTTAGTTAAACACGACTGCAGCGAATATTCTCCAGTCGGTGATTTTACTGCATGGAATGTCACATTAGTGGAATCCACTTTTTCATCACCTAAGAAAATATCCACCTGATAAGTGCCCGGTAGTTGCCCTCCTTGTTCAAATAAAGAAAGATCCGTGTCATTAGCATTGATATTATTATTCGCTAACAATATAGGGTCAAAGGTGTAATGACCGGCCCACACCGGAAGTACCAAACATATCGCCCAAAATGCAATAAGTTTAGCTACCGAATTTTTTAAAGAAAAAAACATCATCTCACCCCATAAAAATACAGGGGAAATATCAAATAACAGTAATAACTTTAAATGTTAGCTTTAAATACCTGACTCACGCTCCCCAAATCATTAATGATTTGCCAATTGATTTCTGCGGGAGCCCCTGCCATATCAATCGGTAGTGAAAAACTTCTTTCCGCGAAAGGCGCGACATAATTTTCATTTCCGGCAGAAGATAACTTGATATTTTTGTTGCCCAAACTTACAGATTTAAAATTCATATAAAATGGAGTGGGATTATTAACCTGCAACTGTTGTCCATTACGGTGCCAGATTAATTTTCCTGCCATCTCTTCAGGTTTCTGTCTAAGTTGATCGGGCCTGACCAGTAGCTTCATACAAGTACCAACTGATAACAGGATATTTAGATTAACATCTTGCATATTGTTTTTTTTATCGTGTTGGCTATTATCCCATACATCCCCCTCTTTAGGTGGTACACCCGTTATACATAACCATTGCAAACTTTCGCGATCCTCGGGGAAGTTACCACCAGTGCGAGTTACGCGTACTCGCCCCCGCATACCCGCATCCAGGCGAAATAATGGCGGAGTCGCCATAAAAGGCGCTGGCGAATGTTTATCTTCACCTTTGACCTGAGTTTGTACCAATATCGGGTAATCTTGTGGATTGGTTACTGATAATGACACTCCTTTAACTGAAGATAATGGATAGATAATCCGTGTCTCACCAGTCCTCACTGAAAACTTATGCTGACTTGTATTAAAACCCATGCTACTGGCGTGAGAATAGGGTAATAAAATCAATGACATAAAAACAAATAAAAATAAATTATAACTTATAAAGTTGTGAGAGAATTTATATTTCATCCCATCTCCTTAATAAATCAATTTTTAATTATCATTCTGCCAGTATGTAAAATAGACAACGCAGAAAACATGGCAATACATATTGCCATGTTTTCCTCTCAGTTAGGCTATACGTTCCTAAGCCTGATGAGCTTACTCGACATATTCCTCAACACGCCCAGTGAACTGATATTCACCTGCTTTAACCTCGTCGCCAGCAGCAAGAAAGAAAGTCGCTTCCACACGCTCAGAACCGTCATCTATCCACCAGTGGTCGTTATCCCACGATAGCTCATTTGTATGTAAGTCAACTCTGGTACCATCTGCAGAAACCATCTGTCCTCCCTCAGATGCACCGGTAGGCCGAACATTCCAACCTTTATGTTCCCCTGAGTCCGACATTACCAGATGGAAGGCAGGTGTATCTGCATCCAATTTGCCTGACACAATCTCGTTTTCAGTAGCCTTGAATTCAACTGAGAACGAACCTCCCTCTTTAACAGTTTTTGTTGCAGAGATGTCTTTACTATTAATAACAGTCGGTTCTGCATGTACCATATTAACCATCCCGCCACTAGCCAACATTAACACAGCAATTGCTAGTGGTTTTTTAACAAATTTTTTCATATTCATTTTATATCTCACATTAATTGATTAGTATGAAGATGAATAACGATAATGAATGTCGGTAACGGCACCTAACCTATGATGCAAACGGTGTCATCACTGACGAGGAATATACTGGCAAGTTTTTTGGAAAGATTAAATTATTAATGGATTATTAATATTTAATAAATACTGACGCATAAAAAAGCAGGATAGCTCAGCGAGATATCCTGCTTTTTTATCTTTTATACGGGAGATTATTAAGGGAAATTTCTAAAGTAACACTGTTACAGGCTACGATAAGACGCATGAATATGTTTACCTTGCAAGCCTAAAAATAGCGAAGACAAGTGAATAGTTTCACCATTGATTTCAATAAACCCGCGATCACCATGAAAAAAACTGACAATATTCTTTTTCTGGTTATCGACTTCATAAATACAAACTGATAAAGGTGATCCTAATGACTTTAGCGATCCTTTCGGTTGCCCACTGGGTGCCGATTGATATGAGTGCAATGGGAAAAATACAAATTCCCCCCAAGGTTTTCTTAGGCTTACACCAGACATCTCTTCTGACAGAATCAAGTGCGAATCCTTATCAAGAATATAGTGCAGAACCTCAAACTTTAGCCCGCTCACTCTTACATCTATATGTTCAGTATTGGGGCCATATTTTACTTCGGCGTAATAGCATAAGTGCTTGTAACTGTAGATTAATAATAATACAATAATCGAGGTAACGGTGATGAGAACCCATGTTCTGATTTTCATTGCGATTTACATTCCGATTTATTACAAACAATAACTGAACCAAAATCGTCTTTAAATATCAGGCTATTTTTAACCTTAGGTAAGGGCGCGGCAGTATAAGCTAATACCGGTGGTAAATTAGTGATAATCGTGTTGTGGGTACGACTGTCAGTAATAGAGATAATATCGTCCCCACCAATAATAAAAAGTGTTATCGCAATAACAATGGCGATAGCCATAAAGTAGCCAGCATAATTATGGCGAAACCTTTGACGCACTTTGGTAGATTGCTGTGGCTGGCGTTGGACATCAATATTCTCATCAGCGGCAACATGGTTTAATGCCAGGTTATTTGCTGGTTGCTCATATGCCAGGCTGTATATAACCAGTTCAAGGCTATCTTTCTGCAAACTATAGCCGACACTTTTATGGGTTTTAATCACCTCATTTAAGGTAGCTTTACGTAATACATCACGGATATGCTTTATCGCTACCGGCAATGAAACCGCAGAAACGACTCGATCAGGCCAGCAATGACTGATTAATTCATCGCGAGGAATCACTTCACCGCCACGTAAATAGAGATATTCCAGCAGCAGCACTTCATTCTTTGATAAAGCATGTGCTTCATTATTAATCATAAGCACATTTTTTAATTTATCTAAAACAACAGAGCTACTCACCCCCCCTCCTTTTAACTTTTAATCTTGAAGTTACTGAATGACTAACCAGATGATTACTGGCGGATCGATATTTTACGCAACAAACTTAAACCAAACCCAAACGGCGCTTAATTTTTCGCCATCATTATGATCCATTAATAATGCAATATGCACCTAATCCTAGTTTATTAATCCACTGTAATAATTATAGAAAATATAAAAAATGCCAGTCAACATTTTAACTGACTGGCACTGATTAATAATCTTTATCTGTATATCTAATAATGCTTATGCCACTTTTGCCACGACCGCATCAGGGCGTTTTAGCATCGCGTACAGGCCACCGGCTAAGACGGTACCGGCAATAATCGCCACCAAATATAACAGCACTGGATGAATGGCCCCTGGGATCAACAGCACGAACAAACCGCCGTGTGGTGCCATCAGTTGCGCGCCGAAGGCCATTGACAGAGCACCAGTTAATGCGCCACCCGCAATACAGCACGGCAAGACGCGCATTGGGTCACGGGCCGCAAACGGAATCGCCCCTTCAGAGATAAAGCACAAGCCCAATACCAACGCGGCTTTGCCCCCCTCCTGCTCACCTTTGTCGAACTTATGCCGCGCCAGCAGTGTTGCCAGCCCCATCGCCAGCGGTGGAACCATCCCCGCCGCCATAATGGCCGCCATCGGCGCATAAACTGAAGAACTCAACAGTGCCACCCCAAAGGCGTAAGCCGCTTTGTTCACCGGCCCACCCATGTCGGTACACATCATGGCACCGAGGATGGCACCCAGCAGTACCGCGTTCGCTGTACCCATAGATTGCAGCCAGTTAGTCAGGCCAGTCATGATTTTAGCCACCGGCGTGCCGACCACATAAATCATCACCAAACCGACAATCAAGCTGGCGACCAGCGGGATGATCAATATCGGTTTAAGCGCTTCCATACTTTGCGGTAAATGTAATTTGGTGCTGATCGCTTTGGCGACATAACCGGCCAGGAAACCGGCAATGATACCGCCAAGGAAGCCGGCACCAGTGCTCACCGCCAACATACCGCCAATCAAACCCGGCGTCAGGCCCGGGCGGTCAGCGATGGAGAAAGCAATGAAACCGGCTAATACCGGTACCATCAGGGCGAAGGCCGAACCGCCACCAATTTGCATCAAAGCCGCAGCCAGTGTGCCTTTCACTTCAAAGGCTTTAATACCGAACACAAACGAGAGCGCGATACACAGACCACCGGCCACCACCATTGGCAACATGTAAGAGACACCGGTCAGCAGATGGCGATACGGGCCGCCGGTTTCTGCTTTCTTAACCCCAGTGCTGCTGCCGGTTTTTGGTTGATAAACTTCCGCTTCCACCAGTGCTTTGTCCAGCTCCTGCGCGGTCTTCTTCAGCGCCAAGCCAGTGGTGGTGCGGTACATAGGTTTGCCCGCAAACTTATCCAAATCCACTTCAATGTCAGCCGCCACAATCACCAAATCGGCCGCAGCCACTTCTTCCGGCGTAATAGCATTGCCCGCACCAACGGAACCGCGCGTTTCAACTTTTACCCACCAACCACGTTTTTTCGCTTCACTTTCAATGGCTTCAGCCGCCATAAAGGTATGAGCTACACCTGTTGGACAGGCAGTAATCGCCACAATACGTTTCGGGCCGGTCGTTGATGCGGCGACTGGCGCGGCTGCAACGGCAGCCTGATAAGGTTTGGCCTGCGCAATTGCCTGGGCCAGAAAGCCTTCAGGATCACGCACCGCTTTTTCCACATCACCGAGATACAGGTTTTTGCCGTTCAGCGCACTGTCAGCCGGGATTGCTTGCCCGGCCACAATCACCAGTTCTGCATCTGCCGCCTTCTCAACCCAGCTCAGTCCTGCTTTTGCCGCCGCAGCACCCAACATCAGTGACGCAAGGTGGCCTCTGGCCTGCCCGAGCGAACTGTCTATTATTAGTAGCGTTTTCATTTCGCCTCCGGAGATCAATTAAAGGGTTTCAGGTCCACTTTCGCCATCATGGCTGCCAGTTGTGGGCGATCCGTAATACCCACATTGCTCTGGCTGACAGCCAAAGCCGCGACGGCGGTTGCCAGGCGCAAGGTATGCTCACTGGATTCGCGCATTAACAATCCATAAATCAGTCCACCCACCATCGAGTCACCGGCACCGACAGTGCTGACCACCTCGCAAGCCGGGGGTTTTGCCAACCAGGCACCAGAGGCATTAACCCACAACGCACCTTCAGCCCCGAGAGAAATCACCACGTGGGCAATTCCCTGATCGCGCAGTGCATGTGCGGCTTCCACCACGTCACCCAGTTCAGGTAACGGGCGACCAGCCCAAATTTCCAGTTCACGACGATTAGGTTTCACCAACCACGGTGAAGCTTTCAGACCCGCAACCAAGGCTTCGCGGCTGCTGTCGAAAATTATGCACGGGCACTGAGAGCGCAGGCGCTTCATCCAGTCGGTAAAGTCATCGGGATTCACCCCCGCAGGCAAGCTACCGCTGACCGCTACCATGTCGAACTGCCCCAACCAGCTCAATGAGTCAGTTACAAAACGATCCCAATCCGGTTTGGTGACTTCAAAGCCGGAGAAGTTAAAGTCAGTCACTTCGCCATCTTTTTCGGTCAGTTTAACGTTAATGCGAGTACGCCCCGGCACTACCTGAAAACGGTTGGCGATACCCAATTCGCTAAATAAAAGCTGGAAGCCATCTTGGTTATCTTTGCCGAGGAAACCGCCAACTGTGACATCAATACCTAAGTCTTTCAGTACCTTGGCAACATTAATACCTTTACCCGCCGCATGCAGACCGGCAGTTTTTACCAGATTCACTTCACCGCGTTCGATTTCCGGGCAAAAGCCCACCAGATCATAAGCCGGGTTCAATGTGATGGTGGCGACTCTTCTGCTCATGCTGCCCCCTCGCCCAGACCGGCGGCGATAGCTGCACCAATGGCATCCAGCGCGGCTTGTGCATCTTCACCGCTGGCGGTAAAGCGCAGACGATTCCCTTTTTTAACCCCTAGAGCCACAACTTTCATTAGACTACGTCCATTAGCGGGTTTACCGGTGCCGTCCAGATTGGTTACGGTGATTTCACTGGTAAACTGTTTGATTGTATTGACTAAAATCGTCCCTGGGCGCGCATGTAACCCATGTTCGTTACGAACAACAAACTCAGCGCTTAGTACTTCATTTTGTTCAATATATTCACTGGTCAGCAAAGCCAGCAGTGCGGCAGCATCGGCGTTCAGCAATAGGTCAGCTTTCTTCGCCAATAGCAAGTCGCTGAGATAGTTCAGCACCGAAAATGGCTGATCATCAACCACTGACAGTGTCAGCAATAGGGCAACTTTCTCCCCGTTATGTTCAAAAGCGCTTGCCGGGCGGCTGACTGTCGCAGCACTGGCCAAATTACCTTCGGTGCTGTCACTCAGCCAGATCCCCTGCCCCAGATTCAGCGGTTCACGAGTAATCACATCACTAACAAAGTGCGCATCAACAGCCCCGATTTGCTGTAAACGGCCCGCATTCAGTGCTTGCAGCGTGATCAAGTTGTCAGCCGCAACATCAAGGGCGATGAGTGAAGTGTCAAAATGGAATTCAGCGGTTTTTCTCTCACCCATCAGCAAGCTGCGTAATTCTTCAGCTGAGGTCGTTTTTGCCAACTGCGCGGCAACCGCATCGTCACTTAATACGTGCGTCAGTTGGCGCAATAATGCCAGATGTTCATCGGAGCGTGCTGCAATGCCGATAACAATATAGGCGGTTTGATCTTCGCCCCAGGCAATACCCTGCGGGAATTGGAAAACCTGAACGCCGGTGTTCAGCACCAGGTCGCGGGTATCAGTGGTACCATGTGGGATAGCAATACCATTACCCAAATAGGTCGAGGTTTGCTGCTCGCGGGCTAGCATCCCATCAAGATAGCCGGCAGCAACATTGCCAGCTTGAGTGAGAGCCGCGGCCACTTGAGTGATAGCTTCGTTTTTGCTGTCTGCTTGGGCAGCCAGATGGATATCTTGCGTCGATAACTGGAACATTATATCTCCTCTCTTGCTGAATTGAATCGTTTCAGCTTTAGTGAGAAAAAGGAGCGTTACCCTTTATCATCTGGTGACGAGATAACGCTGAAACGTTTCAAGGAGTGTGTTTCCGACACAGAATATATGCAAGTTTTCTGCTTTTATTCTTGATGGATTTTTGACACTCCGCACATTTTCGTCTTTAACGGGTTTCTGTCAGCAATAAAATAGCCCCATTTGCTGACAGTTGCTGACAGTTGCTGATACTCATATCAAAGGAGCTAAACAATGTCAGTTGTTGTCGGTGTTGGCGTTATTATTATCAATCAACAAGGTGAGGTACTGTTGGGCAAACGCAGCAGTCAGCATGCGCCTTACTGGTCCATTCCCGGTGGTCATATGGAGGCTGGCGAATCTTTTGAACAAGCAGCGCAGCGGGAGATATTTGAAGAAACAGGTTTAAATATCAATGAGATGAAAGTTATTGGTTTGTGCAATAACCTGGCGACCTGGCGTGAAGAAGGTAAACATACAGTTTCGGTTTGTTTGCTGGCACAACACCCCGGCGGACAACCTGAGCTGAAAGAACCGGATAAATGTCAGCAATGGTTGTGGTGTAGTCCGCACGCATTACCCGAACCCCATTTTGAAGCCAGCCGTCATGCTATCGATTTATGGTTGAATCAGCAGTTTTACTTCCCCTACGACTAAAAAATAGCGCTGTATAACAAAATATATAACCAGTAAAATCAGCTGGTTATATGTGCTATCTCACAAAAATTCATCCATTCATCACATTTATATTCAGCAATTTGAACTAATATTGCTAAATAACCTTATAGAGTTAGTCATCAACAGAAAACCTCCCTACAATAGACCCACTTATTTTATGGGAAAGGCTTATCGCTGATAGATAAGGCTCTGTTGGCAGATTATCTGGCATTTTATCCAGTCGTGCATTTGATTCGTCTGTTTTAACAATAATTATTATATATCTTATGTGGGTGCAATTATGAGCAAAAAACAAACTGGCTTCGTGAAAAGACGCCGGTGGGGATGGTTATGGATTCTGCTGATCGGCATTATTATCGGTGCCGCGCTATGCCAGGATATGATGTCTTCCTAACTGCCACTGATACCGGTTAACTGCGTGCTGACCGCTTCAATGCGAACCAATGGATTGGGGTAATCAAAGGCATGGCACCACGTACCTCCCTGACTCAGGAACAGTTACGCGTGATGACACAATATGTACAAAAGCATGCCAGTGATATGCCGGCCAAGCTGTAAATAAGAGGCGAAAATGACTAAATACGAACAACAACCCTTGCAAATGAGCCGCCGTCGCTTCTTATTGGGCACCAGTGCGCTGGCCGCATTGCCTCTGATAGGTGGCCTGTGGCCAAAATCAGCGTTGGCGCAAGCTATCAGCCAGGCATTACCGCAGTTTCTGGCACTACGTCAGGCACAGAAAGGTATTCTGACCGGCGCGCATTGGGGAGCCTTTGAGGCTATCGTCGAAAATGGACGTATGGTCGGCGTGCAGCCGGTCAAAGATGATCCGTGGCCAAATGACCTGATCACTATGGCTCCTTATCAAGTGCATGCGGAGAACCGCATCAAATATCCGATGGTGCGCAAAAGCTGGTTGGAAGGTGGCCCCGGCAGCCATACCGAACTACGTGGCCGCGATGAATGGGTGCGCGTCAGTTGGGACAAAGCTACAGAACTGGTGTGCAACGAAATAGTACGGGTACAAAAAGACCACGGCCCACAAGCGCTGTATGCCGGTTCTTATGGCTGGAAAAGTGTCGGTATGCTGCACAACAGCCGCACTTTGCTGCAACGTTTAATGAACCTGAGTGGTGGGTTCCTCGGTTATGCCGGTGACTATTCCACCGGTGCCGCACAGGTGATCATGACTCATGTCATGGGGTCAATGGAGGTTTACGAACAACAAACTGCCTGGCCTAACGTAGTGGATAATAGCGAGCTGGTGATCCTATGGGGGTGTAACCCAATGATCACGCTGAAAAATAGTTGGAACGTTCCGGATCACGTTGGCCAAACTGGCTTTGAAGCGCTGAAGAAGAAAGGCACCAAAGTCATTAGCATTGACCCGGTTCATAACGACAGCGCCAAATTCACTAATGCCCAATGGATTGCCCCGCGCCCTTATACCGACAGCGCGATGCTCATTGGCATTGCCCACACCTTACTCACTGAAAAGCTACACAATCCCGACTTTATCAAAACCTATACCATTGGTTTCGATAAATTCCAGGCTTATCTGTTAGGGGAAACCGACGGCCAGCCGAAGACAGCAGAATGGGCGGCAGATATCAGTGGTGTCGATGCTGACGTAATACGCCAACTGGCACGCGATATGGCGAAGCAGCGCACCATGATCATGGGCGGTTGGGGGATTCAGCGCCAACACCACGGTGAGCAACAGCACTGGCTGCTGGTGACGGTTGCCTCGATGCTCGGCCAAATTGGTTTGCCGGGTGGCGGCTTTGGTTTCAGCTACCACTACTCTTCCGGTGGTAGCCCAACGGCGAAAGGCGGTATTTTACCGGGGATTTCTGCCGGGAATGCACCGAAGAACTCGCCATCACCGATTCCGGTAGCGCGCATTGCCGAGTGTCTGGCGAATCCGGGCAAAACCATTGATTTCAATGGCACCAAAGTGACCTACCCCGATGTCAAAATGGTCTATGTGGCTGGCGGGAATACCTTCCATCAGCATCAGGATACCAATAATCTGGTGAAAGCCTGGCAACATCCTGAAACCATCGTGGTTAACGAACCCTACTGGACTGCCACCGCTAAACATGCCGATATCGTGTTACCGGCCACCACCAGTTATGAACGCAACGATTTGGAAATGGGCGGCGACTATTCGCAGCTTTATGTTTTCCCGATGCATCAGTGCGTCCCGCCACAGCATGAAGCCCGCAGTGATTTTGATATTTTCGCTGCTATGGCCACTCGGCTGGGGGTCATTGATGCCTTTACCGAGGGTAAAGATGAAACTCAGTGGCTGAAATCAATGTATGACGATATGAAGTCACAAGCCCGTACAGCACGTGTCGCCCTACCGCCTTTCGATATGTTCTGGGAGTCAAATAACTATATTCGCTTCCCAATTCCCGAGGCCAACAAGCAGTGGGTGCGTTTTGCCGATTATCGTGAGAATCCATTACTCAACCCACTTGGCACGCCATCGGGTAAAATTGAAATCTATTCCGATACCATCGCCAAAATGGAGTATGCCGATTGTCAGGGGATCCCAACCTGGATGCCACCTCATGAATGGTATCGCGGAGCCGAAGCGAAAAAATATCCGCTGTCGCTGAACACGGCGCACCCAATCAACCGCCTGCATTCGCAATTGGATAACACACCACTGCGCGAAAAGTACGCGGTAGCGGATCGCGAAGCCATTCTGATAAGCCCACAAGATGCTAGCGCACGTCAGATTGTGAACGGCGATTTAGTGCGGGCATTTAATGATCGCGGGCAGATTTTGGTCGGTGCCGTGGTAACGGAAGATGTGCGGCCAGGCGTGGTACGGATAAGCGAAGGGGCATGGTTTGATCCCGCCGAGCCGTCTGTACCGGGTTCAATTTGTAAGAACGGTAATATTAATTGCCTGACTTTCGATATCGGCTCGTCCAGTTTAGCGCAAGGTAACTGTGGGCAGATGGCACAGCTTGAAATTGAAAAATACACCGGGCCAGTGCTGAAAAATACCGCTCACGCAGTTCCGGCTGGGGCTTAGTCTTTAGGTTGAATAACTGAGGTCAATATTATTATCGCCCTCATATTGCTGACAAATTGAACCAAGGGGAATCGTGCCGTTGGGGTCGTAACGGCGTAAGCCGTCGGAGCGCCCCTAGGTGCGGTAAACCCTTGGCTCACCGTGCTTTCTCGCCGAGCCAGTGATCGATTAAGGCGCAGTATCCGCTTCCAGTTTAATCAAATACACCAGTGCCTTTTCGCGCGTATCAAAACACATTTCCGGCAATGCTTGCAGGCTGGCGCATACTGCTGGGCGAGATGGCAAATGGAAAATACCGCAGCGCATATTGTCATCCAAATGCAGGCAACGGGTATTGGCGGGCTTGCCAAATGGCATACCGGGGATCGGGCTGGAAATTGAAGGAGCAATACAGCAGGCACCGCAATCTGAGCGACAGTCCATCAGCAGGCTCCTGTAGGCTGGTGGAATAACAGCGGACAATAGCAACCCCCCTCGTTAACTACCAGCACTATCCTTGCTCAACCGCTCAATAGCCGATCCAGCACACAGCTTCACCACCTCACCCGATCACTTTCAGTTTACTTTTTAACCTGAAAAATGCTTGTTCGGGCGATATTCAATTACAACCAAACACCGAACCAAGACTAACCACTGACCAAACTAGCCGCATAAGCATATTCATCTGTTTACAGTTTCATCGCCACCGCGTATCATTGAGCTAGTACAGAAGAGCTATTAGCCACCTTATTTTATTCTCTAAGTCATGGAGTCGAATTAAATGTCGATGGAAGTATCCCAACCTATATCACGCCCCTCCGTCCTCGGCGGCGCAATGATAGTCGCCGGTACTGCTGTGGGCGCGGGGATGTTCTCAATTCCTATCGTGACGGCGGGGGTATGGTTCAGCGGCTCAGTGATGCTGCTGATTTATACGTGGGCGTGCATGCTGATTTCCGGCTTGATGATTCTGGAAGCCAATCTGAACTACCCAAGTGGGGCCAGTTTCCACACCATGGTGCAAGATCTGCTGGGTAAGGTATGGAGCTCCATTAATGGCGTATCTATCACTTTTGTGCTCTATATTCTGACTTACGCCTATATTTCAGCCGGTGGGTCAATTATTACTCATACGTTGGAAAACATTGCAGGTATTGGCCAAACCAGTGCTGGCTTTATCTTTGCCGTTTTGGTGGCATTTATTGTCTGGTTATCCACCCGCGCGGTCGACCGCTTAAGCACCATATTGATCGGCGGAATGGTAATTACATTCGTCATGTCTGTCGGTGATATGTTTAGCCATGTGGAAAGCGCGGTTTTGTTCAATCAGACTGATAGCAATGCCAGTTATTTACCCTATGCATTAGCCGCACTACCCTACTTACTGACCTCCTTTGGCTACCACGGTAATGTGCCGGGGTTGGTGAAGTACTACCATAAAGATGGTAAAGCGGTGGTGCGCAGCTTGCTATACGGTACGTTGATAGCGTTGGTCATTTATATCCTGTGGCAATATGCCATTCAGGGCAATATTGCCCGGGATGCATTCAAACAAGTTATTGCTGATGGCGGTAACATTGGTAGCCTGCTGAAACAGATGGATACTGTCTCTGCCAGTCAAGCCACCAGCCAACTGCTAAATGCCTTCTCTTATATGGCATTGGCCAGCTCATTCCTTGGGGTATCCCTTGGTTTGTTCGACTTTATTGCTGATTTCTTTAAATTCACCGATGACCGCGGTGGGCGTACCAAATCAGCACTCATCACTTTTGTTCCACCCACTGTCGGGGCGCTGCTGTTCCCAAATGGCTTTCTCTACGCCATTGGCTTTGCTGGTTTAGCCGCCACCATTTGGGCAGTTATTGTTCCAGCATTAATGGCACGCGCTAGTCGTAAACGCTTCCCACAAGCGAGTTATCGCGCACCGGGTGGGCGCTTTATGATTGGCTTTATTATCCTGTTTGGCTTGATCAATGCTGTGGCTCATATTGCAGCATTAATGGGTCTGTTACCGGTGTATGCATAAGGCCGATTTTGTCACGAAAATCTTACTCTTTTTTGCGCTATCTCCTTGCCTGAATCACGCGGCACGAGTAACTTGTCGCAACTTATCTTCAATCCTGATTGGCGGTTAATAAATGGCAAGAGCTAACGAAATAAAACGCGGTATGGCGGTCAACCTCAACGGCAAATTACTGCTGGTGAAAGATATCGACGTGCAAAGCCCAAGTGCCCGTGGTGCCAGCACTTTATATAAAATGCGTTTTTCTGATGTGCGTACCGGTTTAAAAGTTGAAGAGCGTTTTAAAGGTGATGAGATCCTCGATACCATCACTTTGACGCGCCGCAGTGTGAATTTCTCTTATATCGATGGCGACGAATACGTCTTTATGGATGACGAAGATTTCACCCCATACAACTTCAAAAAAGAGCAGATTGAAGAAGAACTGTTGTTTATTCCTGAAGGTGGGATGCCGGGGATGCAAGTTCTGACCATGGACGGTCAATTGCTGGCGTTAGAATTGCCACAGACTGTTGATATGGAAATTGTTGAAACCGCGCCGAGCATTAAAGGTGCGTCAGCCAGTGCCCGTAACAAACCGGCAGTAATGAGCACCGGTTTATCTATTCAGGTACCAGAATATATCAGCCCTGGCGAGAAAATCCGTATTCATATTGCAGAGCGCCGCTATATGGGGCGTGCAGACTAATACTCTTCATCTTTCAAGTTGTAGGTGTGTTGGCTGCTCTCGCTCACCCGAATCACTTACTTGAGTAAGCTCATCGGGATTTGCTTGCTGGCCGCCTTCCTACATCTTGAAATCTATTGAGTATAGTTTGGATATACAATAATTAAGGGCCGATTTTCGGCCCTTAATATATTGAAATATGACGGGTTACTTTAGCTCTGGGAAGAAGGTGCGTTTGAGCGCTAACTCCACACCGCGAACTTCTGCTAACCCTTTCAACCGACCAATCGCGGAATAGCCCGGATTGGTTTTCTTATGTAAATCATCCAGCATTTGGTGGCCGTGGTCTGGTCGCATCGGAATCGGGCGCATATCTCCGGCAGCCTGACGACGTTGCTCTTCAGTTAAAATCGCTTTAACCACAGAGTACATGTCGACATCACCTTGCAAGTGACCACCTTCATGGAAGGTTTTTGGGTTCCCTTCGCGGCAAGTCGAACGCAAATGAGTGAAGTGAATACGATCGCCAAAAGTCTCGATCATCTTCACCAAGTCATTATCTGCACGGACACCATAAGAGCCGGTACACATAGTGAAACCATTATGGATGCTGTCAACGGTCTCTTTTAGCCACTGCATATCTTCAATCGTGGAAACAATACGCGGCAGGCCAAGAATTGGGCGCGGTGGATCATCCGGATGTACCGCCATACGCAGGCCAACCTGTTCAGCAACCGGTATAATCGCACGCAGGAAATATGCCATATTTTCACGTAGTTGCGCTTTATCGATGCCATCATACTCGGCTAAACGCGCACGGAATTGATCCAGCGTATAACCCTCTTCAGCGCCGGGTAGACCCGCAATGATATTGCCTGTCAACTTGGCAATATCAGCCTCGGTCATCGCGTCAAAGTAAGCTTTCGCCTGTGCTTGCTCTTCAGCGGTGTAATCCTTCTCCGCACCGGGGCGTTTCAGGATATGCAGCTCGAAAGCAGCAAAGGCTATCTGGTCAAAGCGCAGTGCCTTGGAACCATCCGGCAATTGATATTCCAGATCGGTACGTGTCCAGTCCAATATCGGCATGAAGTTATAGCACACGATATCAATGCCGCATTCGGCAAGGTTACGCAGGGTTTGTTGATAGTTTTCAATATGTTGATCGTAATTACCGCTATGAGTTTTTATTTCCTCATGAATCGGTACACTTTCCACCACCGACCATACCAACCCTTTAGCCGCAATTTCAGCCTGACGCTGTTTGATTTCACTCACCGGCCAGACTTGACCATTCGGGATATGGTGTAATGCAGTCACTACTCCGGTCGCACCAGCCTGACGGACATCATCTAACGACACCGGATCATTTGGGCCATACCAACGCCATGTTTGTTCCATTTATTTTTACCTTCTACGTAAACTGTTCAGGTGCATACAATTTTGTTATACCGACTAATGCGGTTATCCCACGAATGCTTTTATACAGACCATGTTTTTATACCGACCATGTTTTTATACAGACAATGTTGTTATACCGATTTCCAAGAGGTATCACTCAGCTTTATCCTTACTCTTTAAGCGCTGCGTGTCAAAAAACAAAACCTCATTGGTTGATCCACTTCACGAATATAATCAATATTGGACTTACCAATTTTATTTTCTGTCATATGGCTTTACACTGCAAGCCGTAATTGTATGGCAACAAGCAAAAGAAAACGGTCAGTATGGTGTGGCTTTTTCCTATAGAAGCCAAACGAAACTGGTCTAACAACTTTTTATCTAACACCTTTTATCGCAATCCCCTTTGTTATATCCATGGGGTGAATGATTCTGGAGCCACGAATGAACACTATTGCCAACAGCCGCCTTCCCGATACCGTACAGCAACCTGCTTATGATAGAACTGCACTGAAAAGCCGCATTGTTCACCTCGGTTTTGGCGCATTTCACCGCGCTCATCAGGCACTATTGACTGACAGAGTATTAAATAAACAGGGAGGCGACTGGGGTATCTGCGAAGTCAGCTTGTTTGGTGCTGATGTCTTGATTCAAAACTTGCGCCAACAAGACCACCTCTTCTCCGTATTGGAAAAAGGCGCGCAAAGCAATCAAGCCATTGTCGTTGGCTCGGTATGTGAATCGGTGCATGCCCGCTTAGACGGCGTTATGCAGGTGCTGGAAAAATTGGCCGAACCACAAGTGGCGATAGTGTCGCTGACCATTACGGAGAAAGGTTATTGCATTGAGCCGGGTACCGGCCAACTGGATCTGCAAAATGAATTTGTCCGCGCCGACCTCGCTATCCCTGATGCTCCCACTTCCGCCCCTGGTATTCTGGTTGAAGCGCTGCGATTACGGCGCTTACGCGGACTGCCGCCGTTTACTGTGCTGTCATGCGATAACATTCCAGAAAATGGCCATGTGGTGAAAAACGCGGTACTGGGTCTGGCAACAGCCCGCGACCCAGAGTTGGCAAGCTGGATAGAACAGAATGTCACTTTCCCTAATACCATGGTCGATCGCATTGTTCCGGCTGCGACCCCAGAAACATTACAAGAGATAGCCGATACGTTGGGTGTGGCCGATGCTTGCGGTATTGCCTGTGAACCGTTTATTCAATGGGTGGTTGAAGACAAATTTGTAGCAGGTCGTCCTGACTGGCAAGTCGCTGGGGTACAGTTAGTTGATGATGTGTTGCCATTTGAAGAAATGAAGTTGCGCATGCTAAACGGTAGCCATTCTTACCTCTCCTATCTGGGGTATCTGGCCGGTTATCAGCATATTAATGACTGCATGGCAGACGAAAATTATCGGTTGACCGCGCGTCGCCTGATGATGACAGAACAAGCTCCAACATTGCGCGTCACCGGTATTGATCTGAATGCTTATGCTGACCAGTTGATTGAACGTTATAGCAATCCATCATTGAAACACCGCACCTGGCAAATCGCTATGGACGGCAGCCAGAAATTGCCACAACGGATGCTGGATTCAGTGCGTTGGCATTTACAAAATGGCGGCCCATATCGTTGCCTGGCATTGGGTATCGCGGGTTGGATGCGTTATGTGAGCGGTGTAGATGATAACGGGCAATCTATTGATATTCGTGACCCAATGGTGGATAGCTTTAAAACCTGCGTTGAGAATAGCGAAGATGGGGTTGCCAGAGTGCAGAGTTTATTGTCATTAAAATCACTGTTTGGTGAATCCTTACCACAACAACCCGAATTTGTTCAAGCCGTAACAGAAGCTTATCTCAGCCTGAAACAGGTTGGCGCGAAAGAAACGGTAAAAAGTTTGGCTCAGCAGGGTTAATTTAGTGGGCTAACAGGAGGAGCCTCAAGAATGAGGCTGCTTAAATCCACCAGAACAGTGAGCGCAGCCCTCATTCTAGCTTCAAAGCCGCAGGGTTTACCCAAAGTCATTGAAGTTACAGGTAGGCGGCAAGCAAACAAATCCCGATGAGCTTACACAAGTAAGTGATTCGGGTGACAAATCGGTCAGGAACCGATTTGAACGCTGCTTGCAGCGGCCTCGCAGAGGCGAGGCCCATGGACGGGCCGAGTAACGAACGCAGCCCCCATCTAGCTTCAAAGCCGCAGGGTAAATTACTCTTCGAGTTGATATGGCGCAGACTCAAACAAATAACCATCAAAATCGGGATGGTTAGCATCCGAGATTTCAAGCAATTTCAATTTTACATTTTCCAAATGCTGCCACATGGCTTGCTTGGCTGCTTTGCTATCGCGGCGTAGCACCGCTTGCAGGATTTTTTGGTGATCTTCCATCCATTGCCAACGGTAACTGAAATCAAGGGTATGACTGTGCGCCCCCTGCCACATGGCGCTGGTTTTTCTCGCCTGCCATGCCTCTGCAACCATATTTGCCAATACACTATTTTGCGTCGATTGGGCCAGCAGGCAGTGAAATAGCTCATCTGCACTTTCATCCACAGCACCAGCATCTAAAGCGGTTTTTTCCTGCTCGATGGCCTGGCGCATTTTGATGATGTCTGCTTTAGTCGCTTGCATAGCAGCAAAAGCAGCGACTTCGCTTTCCCAATAATTGGCGAGCCTGCAACAGCTCAAATGGGCCATAACCACTGTCGGCGGACACGACAGACTCCCCATTTACGAGCCTATCGGGAACATTCACCACATAGACGCCGGAGCCCTTGCGTACTTCCACTAATTTTTCCAGCTCCAGCATAATCAATGCTTCACGCACCACACTGCGGCTGACGCTGAAGTTTTCGGCAATATCACGCTCAGGCGGTAAACGATCACCTAAATTGTATTGCCCACTGATAATTGCTTCTCGCAGCTGACTGCCGACTTCCTGATATAACCGCATAACCTTATTTCCTGCATCAGGTATTAGCATTAAAAACGCTAAATTGGCCTGACCAAAGGGTGTCTGAATAACAATCAGTATATCATGTGGTCAAACAATTTCATTGCGGTCAAACAATTTCAATGAAGAAGAAAACATCCGAAAAACTAACACGGCTTATCAGTGTAATAAGCCGTGTTTATAGGATGATTAATTGAGTTTGTAGCATTAGAGGTAAGTAACGGTCAAAATTCCCAAACTACGTTGCGGATTCAACCATTCCAGATTTGAAGACGCCAACTGATTGGGTAACCGAGAAGTCAGAGACATATTACGTGAGAGTGTTTGTCGTTGAGTCAGTGTTTCACCATTGCGATAACAGCGGGTTGTTATCGTTTGATCAGAAAATGAGGTATCACATGGGCTTTCTACAATAGCTCCGGAAAATGTAATTGTTCCACTCACCGACAAGGTAGACTGTGCGCTACTTGCGGCAAAAGATATTGTCCATGAAAACAATATTGCTAATATAATCTGCATCCGATATTTGCTCATAACTACCTCGACTCTCATAACTGTCATTTTAAATGATAGAGGATTCCAAGCTGAGCAATGGAAATGATAGAGCATTTTTTATAGCGCTACTCTTTCAATAACTCACTAAAATCCCTCGATGAGACAAATTATATTTCCTAACTTGATATAACCATTAGGCGCCGTTCCTAAGTCCCCTAGGAAATACTCTGTGTTTTGGCTTTTTTCGTTTCAAAATAAGCCGACTCAGTGTTATATCCTCTGTATATAACTACGGCACCAATGGCCTTAAACTTAATAGGGCATTAAAAAAATTAATATCGGAGACTTCTGATGACAAAAACAAACTTGATTACCGGCTTTTTGGGATGTGGCAAAACCACCACCATTCGCCATTTATTGTCGCAAAAACCGGAACATGAAAAATGGGCGGTTCTGGTCAATGAATTCGGCGAAATCGGTATTGATGGAGCGCTATTGGCTGATAGTGGTGCGGTATTAAAAGAAATACCCGGTGGGTGCATGTGTTGTGTCAATGGATTACCCATGCAAGTCGGTTTGAATATGTTGCTACAACAAGCAAAGCTAGATCGGTTACTGATTGAACCAACGGGGTTGGGACATCCAAAACAGATTCTGTCTTTATTAACCTCGGATATTTATCAACCGTGGATCTCGCTGCATGCCACTCTGGCACTATTGGATGCACGCCAGTTAAGTGAGCCTCGCTATACCGAGAATGAAAATTTTCGTGACCAATTGGCCGCAGCCGATGTTCTCGTGGCAAATAAACAAGATGCCTATAGCGAGATGGATTATGCAGTATTAAAGCAATGGCATGAACAACAACCAGTATCACGCCCACTCTATTATGCAGAACAAGGGAAGATTGATATTGCTCTGCTGGATATACCGCACAGTAATAATGATGAATTACCCGACGGCGCACATCATCACAGCTCAACACGACAAAAAGGATTAGCCGCATTGAGCTTGAAAGCTAACGAACCTTGGCGTCGCGCCCTTAATCAGGGTCAAGGTTATCTGAGTTGTGGTTGGATATTTAATGCCGATACCGTATTTGACACAGTGCCATTATTAGAGTGGGTGCGATTAAATCCGGTAGCACGTATAAAAGGCGTGATGCGCATTCCTGAGGGTACTCTGGTGGTTAACCGCCAAGGGCATGACTTGAAAATTGAAACTCGCCAGGCCCCCCCACTTGATAGCCGGATTGAACTCATTAGCACAACTGACCCTGACTGGAATTCATTACAGCATGAATTACTCAGGATTCGACTACACAAAGGGGTATAATACGCCCAAATTTATTTACTGCACCGTTGTTACACTGACAATTTATAGATTAAAGGCCATCGCATGACCCGTCGTAATTTGCCGACAATACTACTGCTCAATTTACTTGGAATAGCCCTGTTTTTCTCTTGGTATCTTCCAGCAAACCACGGTTTTTGGTTTAAAATAGATTCAGCCATATTCTTCTATTTTAACCAACATTTGCTGTCCAGCCCTCCATTTCTGCATTTGGTAGCGATCACCAACAATCGGGCCTTTGATGTTATTTCCCTGATTTGCATGGGGCTGCTTTATTTGTACTTCTATATGAAAGAGAACACCGCAGGCCGACGTCGGTTGATCGTCACGGGATTTGTTATGCTGCTAACAGCCGTTATCCTCAACCAACTCGGTCACTTACTGCCTGTTTCGCATCCCAGCCCGACTCTGACCTTTGAAAATATTAACCGCGTCAGCGAGTTAACCGGCATACCCACCAAAGATGCATCAAGCGATAGCTTCCCCGGCGACCACGGTATGATGCTGATGATTTTTGCCTGTTTTATGCTGCGCTATTTTTCCCGGGGTGCCTTTGCTATCGCCCTGCTAATTGTGGTTCTCTTTTCCATGCCACGAATAATGATTGGCGCACATTGGTTTACTGATATTGCAGTCGGATCGCTCTCAATTGTTTTGGTGGGGATGAGTTGGATATTACTGACACCGCTCAGCGACAAACTCATTGATGTCATTAACCGGAATCTGCCGGGTTCAAAAAGTCGGTAACCCGAATTCTGCTTTATGATAGAGCAAAAAAGCCTATTTTTTGCTCTATCAGTAATTAACGCTTTCACTCATTTATTATCACCAAACGGCTACAAATTCAGCTATCCGCTTTTAATATATAATATTACATTATGTAACATTAACATTTTGTAAAATTATGGGCATAAAAGCTCTCGCCTTTTATTAATCATTACGGTAATCTCAAAAACGTTTGTGCTCGGATACCGGCATTTCACCCTTAGTCTGATTTATATTGTGCGTTCCTGCACATTTATTTGGTTAAGTGATTGTCTCATCTGACCACAATCAATAATCTCGATTCGTTTGGCATTTTGGTAGCGACATCCGTCGTAAGGACAGCAAGGGAAAACAACAACAATGGTCAAGTCTCAACCTATTATGAGATATATTCTGCGGGTCATTCCTGCAGTTGCAGCAGCGGTAATGTTATCCGCATGTAGTTCACCACAGACTTCGAACTTACATAATACGCAAACTGAGATGCGTGCAGTTAATGACAAAGATGGGCTTTTACTGCAAGCCTCTCAGGATGAATTCGAAGCAATGGTGCGCAACGTTGACGTCAAGTCGAAGATTTTAGAACAGTATGCAGGGTGGAAAGGTGTTCGTTATCGTTTAGGCGGTAGCAGCAAACGTGGTATTGATTGTTCTGCGTTTGTACAAACGACTTTCCGTGAACAATTTGGTATGGATTTGCCACGCTCAACATCTGAGCAGCAGGATCTTGGCAAAAAAATCCAACGTACTAAGTTGCGCCCCGGTGATTTGGTACTGTTCCGAGCAGGATCGACTGGCCGCCACGTTGGTATCTATTTAGGTAACGACAAGTTTGTACATGCATCGACCAGTGTCGGTGTGACAATATCGAGCCTAAATGAAGATTATTGGAATAAGCGTTATCGTGATGGGCGACGAGTGCTAAGTAGCAGTTCGCGCAGCTAACTGATTTTTATTCCTGTTGTCCGAGATACCAAACGAAACGATGAAACGCTGCCTCGGCAGCGTTTTTTATTGCCGAAATAGTTTTTATTGCCAAGATATAGTTTTTGTAGTCCCTCTCCCCACCCCTTGTAGGAAACGTCCTTTTTTTGATCAAGACACGTAATTCAAGAATTTTCTGTGTAAAATCCGCTCCGCTAAACCAAGAGTTTTCTGGCACTAAGACATATCAACCACCGATTATTCTTTCTGGAATAAAGTAGATTGCGTTACTAAGCTGAAAATTTGTTTTATGGATATGTATTTCTAAAATACGCCAATAGAAATCAAGTTCACTTACACCCATATTTGATGCATTTACATGGCATCTTTGCTTTATATTGGATTGAATTTCAAATCGATAAGCTTATTAATGTCAATATTGCTCCCTGGCAAATCGGTAGCGCTGTGCTGCTAACTTACTTATACTCATAATACTTTATCGATCTTGCTGAGGAGCAGCGTAACATGGGTTCAAACAGTGCGTTCTCCCGCAATATTTTATCCAGACGTCATCTCGTTAAAAAAAGTGTCATCCTCGCGCTCTGTTTCTTTATTCTTTTTGCTGTTATTACGCTGTCATTACTTTATCGCAGTAGTGAGCGTAAATTAACATTGCAAAGTGACCATATTATCTCCTACTCGTCTCAGTTCCTGAGTGAACTCACAACGTCGATGTCTCAGCTTATCCCACTGAGTGCAAAAAATTGTGAACAGGCCAGTTCTGCGCTGCACTACCGCGCCGCATTTACGAATGGTGTTCGGGCTTTCTTATTGGTGCGGAATGATATCGCTTATTGTTCTTCGGCCACGGGCGAAATGAATGTACCTGTCAGCAAGCTATACCCTAAAATTAATGTCTCTCAACCATTAGATTTTAAAATTCAGCAAGGGACACCGATGATGCCAGGCAAACCGGTAATAGGTGTATGGTTACGCGAAGCGGGCCGCGGAAATACCGGCGTATTGGCAACACTAGAACTGACTTTACATCCCTACCTATTGCTGAATTATTCGAATAACCAGGTCAACGGCTTAGCTATCATTATTGATGAACTGGCGGTTACCACCTTTGACGCTAAAGTCATTCCTATCAGCCAGCTACCAACTCGCGATGCACGTGAGATCCAGCTCCCCGGCTACCCAATTAAGATATTGATTTATCATACCAGCCTGACCGCAGATGATATCCGTATGACTTTGTTGGGCGGATTGTTACTAGCAGGCTTAGTCGGCATTCTGGCTTATTATATTTTAATTGCCAGCCAAAGTGCAGAAGCTGAAATCTTACGTGGTATTCGGCGTGGCGAGTTCTTTGTTGAATACCAGCCCGCATTTCGGTCAAATGACCGTTCCATCTCTGGATTAGAAGCACTTATCCGTTGGCAGCATCCTATTGAAGGACGTATTTCCCCCGATCTTTTCATTCCCTATGCGGAAGCTCAACATCTGATTCAGCCTCTTACCCGGCATTTATTTGAATTAATCACAAAAGACAGCAAATTAATGGCAGCTCATGTTCCAGCGGGAGTTAAATTAGCCTTTAATATTTCACCTGTTCACCTTACTGATGATAACTTCCGCAAAGATGTCACTCAGATGTTACAACAATTAAATACCGATGTATTCTCACCAGTATTCGAGATTACCGAACGGGGCATGGTTGAAGAAGAATTGGCAATTGAGCAATTTGCCTAGTTGCGTTCTCAAGGGATACAAATCGCTGTTGATGATTTTGGTACCGGGCACAGTGCACTGATTTATTTAGAACGTTTTACATTAGACTTTATTAAAATCGATCGTGGTTTTGTCAGTACTATCGGTATTAATACTGTCGCTGCACCGGTATTAGATGCTGTATTAATGTTGGCGAACAAACTCAATATTGAAACCGTCGCAGAAGGTGTTGAAACCGAACAGCAACTCCAGTATTTAGCGCAACATGGGGTCAACTACCTGCAAGGATACCTACTCAGCAAGCCGCTATCTGTTGAGGATCTCGTCAAGTTTTGTAATAAAAAAACTTCGTAACAAAAACTCATTGGCTTAATGTTTGCTTTACCCTTGTAAACTGGTAATTTCATTTGAGATTATTAATACGAAAATAACAGCAGGAGATCACTACCAATATGTTGTTACGCCTATTTGCTGCCTTGGCGCTATCAGCCCTGAGTTTTGGTCTGCAAGCTGAAACTATTAAAGAAGGTAGCTCTTTTGCCATATTGGGCGAACCTAAGTACTCATCAGATTTTAGCCATTTTGATTATGTCAATCCAGCGGCCCCTAAAGGCGGAGATATCACGCTCTCTGCAATTGGCACCTTTGATAACTTCAACCGCTATGCACTGCGTGGCAACCCGGCTGTGCGCACTGAGCGTCTATATGATTCGCTGTTTAGTACCTCAGACGATGAAATTGGTAGCTATTACCCATTAATTGCCGAGTCAGCGCGTTTTGCTCCCGACTTTCACTGGATTGAAGTTGATATCAATCCTCGCGCCCGTTTTCATGATGGCAAGCCCATTACTGCCCAAGATGTGGCATTCACTTTCAATAAATTCATGACCGAAGGTGTGCCGCAATTTCGTATCGTTTATAAGGGCGTACAGGTAAAAGCCATTTCGCGTCTCACCGTGCGTTTTGAATTCCCGGAACCCAATAAAGATAAGATGTTGGGCCTATTTGGTTTACCTGTAATGCCTGAGCATTTCTGGAAAGATCATAAACTCAGTGACCCACTGAGTCAGCCGCCGGTCAGCAGTGGTCCCTATCGTATTGGCAAATATAAGATGGGCCAATTTATTACCTATGAGCGAGTCAGAGACTACTGGGCAGCCAACTTGCCAGTCAATCGCGGGCAATATAATTTTGACACCATCCGTTATGATTATTATTTAGACGATAAAGTCGCATTGGAAGCTTTTAAAGCCGGTGCTTTTGATTTCCGTGAAGAAACTTCGCCCAAGAGTTGGGCTACCCAATATGTAGGCGGTAACTTTGCGAAAAACACTATCGTCAAGCAAGATATCCTTGATAACTCGGCTCAAAATACCCGCTGGCTGGCGTTTAATGTCCAGCGCCCTATTTTTAGCGATCGGCGAGTGCGTGAAGCACTGACATTGGCATTTGATTTTGACTGGATGAATAAAGCATTTTATTTCGACAGTTATCAACGCACTAATAGCTTCTTCCAGAACACAGAATATGCGGCTAAAGGTTATCCTGACAGCGCCGAATTAGCCTGGCTGGCACCGCTAAAGGGCAAAATTCCACCGGAAGTATTCACTCAAATTTACCAGCCGCCACACACTGACGGCACCGGTAACGCACGCGATAATCTATTAAAAGCGCGGGAATTATTGAGTGAAGCGGGCTGGGAAATCAAAAATCAGCAATTAGTGAACCGTAAAACTGGTAAACCTTTTGTCTTTGAGTTGTTGTTGCTCAGCGGCAGTAATTTCCAATATGTTCAGCCGTTTAAGCATAACTTGCAGCGTTTGGGCATAACGATGAATATCCGCGAAGTGGACAGTTCCCAGTTTGTTAACCGCCTGCGCAGCCGAGATTACGATATGATCCCCACGGTTTACACGGCGTTCCCTTACCCTAGCCCGAATCTGCAAATCTTGTGGAGCTCGGCTTATATTGATTCCAGTTATAACGCTTCGGGTATTCAAGATCCGGCCATCGACCAATTGATTGAACAGATTATTAAACATCAGGAACAGCCGGAGGCACTGTTATCTCTGGGTCGCGCTCTGGATCGCGTGTTGACCTGGAACTACTTGATGATCCCGATGTGGTATTCCAACCACGCTCGCTTTGCTTATTGGGATAAGTTCTCGATGCCCGCAGACAGACCCACTTATTCGCTCGGCTTTGATAGCTGGTGGTTTGATGTCAACAAGGCAGCTCGCCTGCCAACAGAACGTCATTAGGGGGCGATTGTGGGCGCATATCTGCTACGGCGACTATTGCTGGTTATCCCCACTCTGTGGGCGATTATTACTATTAACTTTTTTATTGTACAAATAGCCCCCGGTGGCCCGGTTGATCAGGCGATTGCCAATATCGAACTGGGCCATTCGAGCGGATATAGCGCCGGTGGCGGCGATAGCGGATTAGGTGGCGCTAAGGTTGGCCTGAATGCCGCACAAGTTGGCGATAGCAACTATCGCGGCTCACGCGGATTAGACCCGGAAGTTATTGCCGAGATCAAACAGCGCTTTGGCTTTGATAAACCGCTGCATCAGCGCTATTTCGAGATGCTTTGGAGCTATGTACGTTTTGATTTTGGTGACAGCCTATTCCGCGGTGAATCCGTTATGTCATTGATTAAACATAGCCTGCCGGTATCTATCTCGCTGGGGTTATGGAGCACACTGATTATCTATCTGGTTTCAATTCCTTTGGGAATTAAAAAGGCGGTGCGTAGTGGCTCGGCTTTTGATACCTGGAGCAGTACCTTAATCATTATCGGCTATGCTATCCCTTCGTTTTTATTCGCTATTTTATTGATTGTGTTGTTTTCCGGCGGCAGTTATTTCGATCTGTTCCCGTTACGAGGACTGGTGTCCAGCAACTGGGATACCCTGCCGTGGTACGGCAAAATAACCGACTACTTGTGGCACATCACATTACCGGTTCTGGCCACCGTGATTGGCGGTTTTGCCACACTGACCATGCTGACCAAAAACTCGTTTTTGGACGAAATTCGTAAACAATATGTGGTTACTGCTCGCGCTAAAGGTTTACCCGAAGAAAAAATCCTTTATCGGCATGTGTTCCGCAATGCCATGCTGCTGGTGATTGCTGGCTTCCCTGCCACTTTCATTAGCATGTTTTTTACTGGGTCATTATTGATAGAAGTGATGTTTTCACTGAATGGCTTAGGGCTACTGGGCTATGAAGCTACTTTACAACGCGATTATCCGGTGATGTTTGGCACTCTTTATATTTTCACTCTGATTGGTTTATTGCTGAATATCCTCAGCGATATCACTTATACCCTGGTTGACCCACGGATTGATTTTGAGGGCCGCCAATGATCAAGCGACTAAGTGCAATTAATCAAGCCCGCTGGGCGCGGTTTCGCCAGAACCGCCGTGGCTATTGGTCACTGTGGATCTTTTTGACACTGTTTATTATTAGTTTGTTTGCCGAATTGATAGCCAACGACAAGCCGCTCTTGGTGAGCTATCAGGGTAAATTCTACATGCCCTTTATGGTCAACTACACCGAATCAACCTTTGGTGGCATTTTAACCACGGCAGCGGATTACCAAGATCCGTATGTCATTGGCCGGATTAAAGATAATGGCTGGGCCATCTGGGCCCCCATCCGCTTTAGCAACAACACCATTAATTTCGCCACCGACGTGCCTTTCCCCTCGCCACCGAGCCACACTAATTGGCTCGGTACTGACAGCACTGGCGGCGATGTGTTGGCCAAGATCATTTACGGCTTCCGTATCTCACTGTTATTTGGCCTGACATTAACCCTGCTCTCCAGTGTGATTGGGATTTGTGCTGGGGCAGTTCAGGGCTATTACGGCGGAAAAATTGACTTGTTGGGGCAGCGATTTATTGAAGTCTGGTCTGGCATGCCAACCCTGTTTTTAATCATTTTACTGTCCAGCATAGTGCAGCCGAATTTCTGGTGGCTACTCGCCATTACCGTGATATTTGGCTGGATGGGGCTGGTTGGTGTAGTGCGGGCCGAGTTTCTGCGTACCCGAAATTATGACTATATCCGTGCTGCAAGGGCGATGGGAGTGCGCGATCGCGTGATTATGTCGCGACATATGCTGCCCAATGCCATGGTTGCCACTCTAACCTTTCTGCCCTTTATTTTGTGCGGCTCGATAACTACCCTGACCTCACTGGATTTCCTTGGCTTTGGCTTGCCAATGGGCTCGCCTTCACTCGGCGGGCTGTTATTAGAGGGTAAAAATAACCTTCAGGCTCCGTGGTTAGGAATAACGGCATTTCTGGTATTGGCGGTGCTGTTATCTCTGTTGATCTTTATCGGCGAAGCGGTGCGTGACGCCTTTGACCCAAGCAAGGTGTACTGATATGGCGACCTCCCCACTTCTGGATATTCAAAATCTCAGTATCGCCTTTCGCCAGGCAGGTGTTGAACACCAGGTCGTCAGCGAGTTGTCATTGCAAATAGATGCCGGTGAGACACTGGCTTTGGTCGGGGAGTCTGGTTCGGGTAAAAGTGTAACTGCCCTGTCGATATTGCGCCTGCTACCCTCACCACCCGTGGTGTACCCCAGTGGCGATATTCTGTTTGCTGGTAAATCACTATTACATGCCGATGAACCGACATTACGCGGCATTCGTGGTGATCAGATTTCCATGATTTTCCAGGAACCGATGGTGTCATTAAACCCGCTGCACACCATTGAGAAGCAGCTATCTGAAGTACTGTCACTGCACCGCGGCATGCGCCAGGAAGCCGCCCGCACTGAGATTATTCAGTGCCTTGACCGGGTCGGTATTCGCAACGCCAAAGGCCGACTGGCTGATTTCCCACATCAGTTGTCCGGGGGGGAGCGCCAGCGCGTCATGATTGCTATGGCGGTTCTGACTAAGCCCAAATTACTGATTGCCGATGAACCAACGACGGCACTGGATGTTTCGGTGCAAGCCCAGATTTTGAGTTTGCTGAAAGAGTTAAAGCAAGAGATGGGCATGAGTTTGCTGTTTATCACCCATAACCTGAATATCGTGCGCCGGCTGGCTGATAATGTGGCCGTGATGCGTGAGGGGCGCGTGGTTGAGCGCAATACTCGTCAGGCGCTGTTTAACTCACCACAGCATGCCTATACTCGCCAGTTATTGGATGCCGAACCACAGGGCGAACCACTTCCACTCCAGGCGGGCCTGCAACCCTTACTTGAAGTCAAAGGGCTACAAGTGGCTTTCCCGATTAAACGTGGCTTGTTGCGCCGAACTGTCTCGCATCATTATGCTTTGAAAGATCTCAGTTTTGCTTTAAGACCCGGTGAAAGCTTAGGTTTGGTGGGGGAATCCGGTTCAGGGAAAAGCACCACCGGGCTGGCATTGCTGCGCTTATTGCCTTCCCAAGGTGAGATTTGGTTTGATGGTCAACCGTTGCATAATTTCTCGCCCAAACAGATGTTGCCTTATCGCAGCCGAATTCAAGTGGTGTTCCAGGACCCTTACTCAGCACTGAATCCACGCTTGAATATTCAGCAGATTATTGCTGAGGGGCTGGAAGTTCATCAGAAACTCAGTGCGGCGCATCGCGAGCTGCGTGTGATTAAGGCGATGGAAGAAGTTGGATTGGATCCGGTGAGCCGCTATCGCTACCCAACGGAGTTCTCTGGTGGACAGCGCCAGCGCATTGCTATTGCACGCGCATTAATCCTGCAACCTCAATTACTGATCCTCGACGAGCCTACGTCTTCTCTGGACAAATCGGTACAGGCACAAATTCTGGCTTTGCTGAAATCCCTTCAGCAGCGCTACCAACTCAGTTACCTGTTTATTAGCCATGACTTACAAGTCGTACGATCACTGTGCCATCAAGTGATTGTGTTAAAACAGGGAGAGGTGGTGGAACAAGGGGACTGCCAGTCCATTTTTGCTGCGCCAAAACAGCAATATACCCAGCAATTATTGCAATTTGCTGACTAGTTTGGCGCACAGCAGGAATCAGGGCATACGAAAACGCCAGCATAAATCACTGACGAAAGCTTAATCGCAAATCAGAAAGGATAAAGCGCAGTCATGGTCTCAGCAATAGCCACACCGACATCTTTCAGGCGGCACATGGTCGCACTTTCATCCTGACGATGAACAAACAGGCAAGGCTCGCCTTCCCATTCCACAATGGCGGAGTCCACTTGTATCTCTTGTAGCGAGAGATGGAGCCGCTGCATGATAATCTGGGCATGTTTACCATCATGGCTCAGTAACTTAAGTCCCATGAGATCATTGTTGCTATCGTCTATCGCGGCTAGTGGCATCGGTTCAACTTTGACGCCGATAAACCCAGATAACCAGCGGTAACTTTGCGGCAGACGATGTACTACCGAAAGTTGGATATTATTCACGTATTTTTCCTAGTCAAAAATAAAATTCAAAAATCACAAAAGCACCACAATGACTCACACTCACTAAAGTTATAGCCGCTAAGTTGTCATTGTGCTTGGTTCAAACCTCACCAAAACACATTTTTGATAACAATTTAGAAACCAAAAATCTACAACGCCATTTTTTGTGCTGTTTTTAACCTTTGGTCAGTCCCCTTACCAAGCTTGAGACTGCCGGTTTGGGATTTAGATCCCATTTTTCGTTATATTTATACCTTTATGGCGGCTATCTCAACCATTTTTCTTGCAAACCCATTACCTAATACCAGCCAATATTTTACATTTAACGAACAATTCATCATCACACAAACCTAATAAAGTAGATTTAATTAATTGATAAATATATAAATTCACTGATATCAACTTCTCTCTTACGAGCAAGAATAACAGGTAAAAATAACGTTATAACAATTTCATCTTTTTTGATACATCGCTCAAAAAGTTAACAATATGGTGCCAGGCACAACTATGCAATAAATAATAATATGTATGCTTATTATATTGATTAAGCGTAAGAGTTTTGCCGTTTTTAGAGGCAAATAGAGTGATATTTAATGATATGAAAGGTAAAACAAGGAGGAGAAATAGACAGGACTGAAATTGACAAATTGGTTACAAATAATAAACGTGAAGGGAGTCCCAAAGGCGTCTACCCTTCACATTCTATTCAATAAGGCTATTTTACCGCGTTTTTATTCTGCGGACGGCTGGCATACAGATACAGCAGCATGGCGACAATAATACAAAATGCCATTGAACTGACCATCGACCAGGCACTGCGGGAGGGGGCCATCGATAACAGCGTTCCCACTACCGCGCCAATACCAAAGCGCAAAGTACCGGCCAAAGAAGACGCCGTCCCAGCCATATGCGGGAAATCATCCAAAATGACTGCCATCGCATTTGAGGTAATCATCGCGATGCACCCGACATAAGCCGCTACCCCCAACACCAGCGCCCAGAATCCTAACCCGGTGGCACAGACCACCAATAGCCAGATCCCCATGACAAATTGAACTAACATACCAAAACGGAACATCTTCAGTGCTCCGAAGCGGCGAACATTACGGCTGTTGATCAATGTCATCAAGAATAAAAAGACAATATTCAGCGCGAAGTAATAGCCGAAGTTTTGCGGAGAAACTCCATTTAAATCAATATAAACAAAAGGCCCGGCACTGAGGAATGAGAACATACCGGCAAATGAGAAACCGCTGGCCAACATGTAGCATAGTACCCGCTTATGGCGGAATAACGTCGCGAAATTGCCAATAGTGGTGCGCAAGTGGAACCGCTGCCGTTTCTCTTTCGGCAAGCTCTCTTTAATAAATAGCGCGACCAGTATCGCCCCCACCAACGCAGCACCCGCCATGCTCCAGAAGATGGCGTGCCAGCTAAACCACACTAACAAGGCACCACCGATAATCGGTGCCAGCAGCGGCGCGATAGTCATCACCAAGACCACAAAAGACATCATTCGTGAGAAATCATCTTTGGTGAACATATCTCGCATCAATGCATTAATCACCACACTGGCAGCGGCGGCTGACAAACCATGCAGGAAGCGCAAATTAATCAGTTGCTCAACCGACTGCGCCATGGCACAAGCCATCCCCGCCAGAGCGAAGATAAGCGTACCCCAGAAGATAACCGGCTTACGCCCGATGCTATCAGCCATTGGCCCATAGAACATTTGCCCGATGGCGAACCCCAGTACATAGGCACTTAGTGTCATCTGTACCGCACCACTTTCTACACCAAACTCCTGCGCAATGATGGGCATACTGGGCAGATACATATCAATAGCCAGAGGCATCAGCATTGATAGCAAGCCCAGGATAAAGATCAAGCCAACGTGGGATGTCCGGTTCTTTGCTTCATTTGGATTACTGGCATGCACGTTCGACCACTCCTTCAATAACCTACCAACCTACCGCGGGTAATATCAACGGCAAAACAGTGTGGAAACAAGGGCTCCACACAGCAATAGAACATCAATTACAAATGGGGAGCGCCAACACTGGCGATTTCTTCAGGTGTCAGTGGGCGATACTCCCCAGGAGCCAAATCATCATCAAGTTTAATAGCGCCAATGCGCTCACGATGCAGTTCCAGCACGCGATTACCCACTGCCGCAAACATGCGTTTCACCTGATGGTAGCGCCCTTCACTGATGGTCAGCCGCACCAACTGTGGTTCGATAACCTCAAGCTGAGCCGGTTTAGTCAGAGACTTCTCATTATGCAACTGCACGCCGTCGGTAAACTGCTGCGCGGTATCATCAGCAATCGGCTGTTCCAGCGTCACCAAATAGGTCTTTTCACAATGATGGCGTGGTGAGGTAATGCGATGTGACCATTGACCATCATCGGTCATCAGCACCAATCCGGTGGTATCGATATCCAACCGCCCAGCGGCATGAAGTTTGTATGCTACTGGTTCATCAAGGAAATACAGCACGGTCGGATGATCCGGGTCTTCTGTTGAACACACATAACCCTGCGGTTTGTTCAGCATAAAGTAACGTGGGCCAACCGTTTGTTGTAATGGGTTGCCGTCAAATCTCACATCTTGTTCCGGTGTCAGCTTGATAGCACCACTTTTGACCACTTCGCCATCTATAGTGACGCGTTTTGCCCGCAGCTCGCGCGCAACTAACGCCCGGCTAACCCCTAATTGCTGAGATAAAAACTTGTCCAATCGCATTGAATCTACTTTGCCTGTTAATAGAGTCGTGCCACCGAGGGGCACGATACCCGCACTCACACCTGCCAACGATGACAGAATGCTAATTATACGGTATGAAATTAATAAAACAGTATAGCGGCGGTTGCCATATCATCCTAGGAACAGTTACGCAAAAAGCCGTTATTGAGAAACGACTTATCCGCGCGATCCCGCCTCTCGCACCCGCAGCCACACACGGGCATAATAATAGAAAGTCTTGAAGATTAATGGCACTTATACGTTGCAGGAAAGTGTTGCAAATGGTGAATGAGTTGAACAATTTGGAAATGATGATAAAAATCACCGGGCGGGCTTATTAATGGCCTTTACGTTACGCCCTTATCAACAAGAAGCGGTAGATGCGACCCTCGCTCATTTTCGCCGCCATGCCGAACCAGCACTCATTGTCTTACCCACTGGCGCGGGTAAAAGTCTGGTTATCGCTGAATTAGCCAAACTGGCGCGCGGGCGCGTTTTAGTGCTGGCGCATGTCAAAGAACTGGTGGCGCAGAATCACGCCAAATATTGTGCTTATGGTTTAGAGGCTGATATTTTTGCCGCAGGCCTGCAACAACGCCAAAGTGAAGGGAAAGTGGTTTTTGGTAGCGTACAATCCGTGGCGCGAAACCTGTCTCTATTTGATAGTGCCTTTTCACTGCTGATAATTGATGAATGTCATCGAATCAGCGATAAAGATGACAGCCAATATCAGCAAATTATTCAGCATTTACGTACCACCAACCCACGCCTGCGCTTATTGGGGCTGACTGCCACCCCCTACCGCTTGGGTAAAGGCTGGATCTATCAATTCCACTATCACGGTATCACCCGTGGTGATGAAAAATCCCTGTTCCGCGATTGTATTTATGAATTACCCCTGCGTTATATGATTAAGCACGGCTTTCTGGTCCCACCGGAACGGCTGGATATGCCCGTCGTACAATATGATTTCAGCCGCTTGACCAGCAATAGCGACGGTATGTTCCGTGAAGCGGATTTAGACCGCGAGCTTAAGCAGCAGCAAAGAATTACCCCACATATTGTCAGTCAGATAATGGAGTATGCCGCCCATCGACGAGGGGTGATGATTTTCGCCGCCACCGTTGAGCATGCCAAAGAGGTCTATGGGCTGTTGCCTAAAGGTGAGGCTGCGCTGGTAAGTGCCGGAACGCCGCCAGCCGAACGGGATGCGTTAATTACCGCGTTTAAACAGCAGCAATTGCGCTATTTGGTGAATGTCGCGGTGCTGACCACCGGTTTTGATGCCCCGCATGTCGATCTGATTGCCATTCTTCGCCCGACCGAGTCAGTTAGTTTGTATCAGCAAATTGTCGGGCGCGGGCTGCGGCTCTCTCCGGGCAAAGAAGATTGCCTGATTCTGGATTATGCCGGTAACCCCCATGACCTTTTCGCTCCGGAAGTGGGTACCAGCAAACCCCACGGTGACAGCCAGCCAGTGCAGGTCTTTTGCCCGGACTGCGGCTTTGCCAATATCTTCTGGGGGAAATGCACTGAGTCCGGCGAGATTATTGAACACTATGGCCGCCGCTGCCAAGGCTGGTTTGAAGATGATCAAGGTGCACGAGCACAATGTGATTACCGCTTCCGCTTCAAATCCTGCCCACATTGTGGTGCAGAAAATGATATTGCTGCTCGCCGCTGCCATCAGTGTCAGGAGGTGCTGGTCGATCCCGATGACATGCTCAAAGCTGCGTTGAAATTAAAGGATGCGCTGGTACTACGTTGTGGCGGAATGAACCTGGAAGCGGGTCAGGATGCAAAAGGTGAGTGGCTAAAAATCACCTATTACGACGAAGAGGGTACCAATACCAGTGAGCGATTTCGCTTAACCACTGCCGCACAACGAATGGCATTCGAGCAAATTTTCCTTCGTCCGCACCAACGGGCTCCGGGTATTGCGCTTAAATGGCAAACTGCCGCAGATATCATCGCCCAGCAAGCGCTATTGCGTTATCCCGATTTTGTTGTCGCCCGCCGTCGCGGGCAATGGTGGCAAATCAGGGAAAAGGTTTTTGATTATCAGGGCCGTTTTAGACGCGCTGATTCCCTCGCCTAAGCCGCATTTAGCCTGATAATTTCGCAGTTTCGTTTGCTGTCTGCTCAATACTTCGCTAGAATGTCGCCCGCTTTGCTGTGGGTTTACCCAATCAAAGCCGAGTATCGAACCTGTTGCTGGGTCGCCTGTAGCAGGGTAAATTTTCTTTAAGAGAAAACAAAATGATCACTATCAAAGCAGAAGTACGTAACGACCAGGGTAAGGGTGCGAGCCGCCGCCTGCGTGCAGCAAATAAATTTCCGGCAATCATTTACGGTGGTTCAGAAGCAGCAATCGCTATTGAGCTTGACCATGACACCACCAAAAACCTTGAATTGAAACCGGGCTTTTATGATAATACTGGACTGACTCTGGTTATCAACGGTAAAGAAACCAAAGTTAAAGTACAGGCTGTTCAGCGTCACGCTTTCAAGCCAAAACTGACTCATATCGACTTCGTTCGCATTTAATCGCGCCGCTGTCGATATTCGGGACGCCGAAATAAAAAACGCCGCTTATGCGGCGTTTTTTATTGGCAATTCAAACTGTTATCATTTTCCTGAATTGCGCTGTAACTGATCACGCAGATTCGGTGGCGTACCTTTAATGGTCAACGTGTCTGTTGCCGCATCCCAAAAAATACGCTCGCCCAATAACAATGCATCGAAATTAATACTCAACCCGCCGCCACTGCCGGCAAATTTAGTCAATTGACGCAACGTACCGCGATCCGCCGGGAAGCTCTCTTCCAATGCATAACCTTGTTCAACGGAGAATTGCTGAAAATCTTTCTCGCCCAACTTCGGCAACTCTTGCGCAAGTTCCTGCAAAGCAATTTCTTCACCAGCCTGCAACTGCTCATTACAGTAGCTATAAACCTGCTGGCGATATGCCTGACGTTCATTTTTACCCAGCTCGGCATCCGCGCAATAATCATCAACTGCCTGTAATAAACCGCGGTTCTGCGCTTTAGTATCCAGGCCTTCACTTGCGGCCAGAAAATCCATAAAGAAATCAGAAACCTTGCGCCCTACCCGCCCTTTCAGGAAAGTCAGGTAACGGGTGGATTCCGGGTTGTTTTCCCATTCAGTTAAATCGATACGAGCCACAATATCAGCACGATTAATATCGAGATAATGGGTCGTACTCAGATCAAGTTGCTCATTAACGCGCATGCTATTGCAACTGCTCAGTACTGCAATCAGCAAATATTCCACTGCCAGATAGCGGTATTGGCAAAACAGCACCACGCCCCCCTCGGCAAATGGGTATTTGGCTAACTCATCCCGCAAACGTCCAGTCGCTGCACGGCTAAAGCTGAGGAAGTCTTCATCACCCTTACGGCTTCGTTTCAGCGCATCAGCCAGCTCGCTTTGTTCATTAAATAATCCATAAGCTTTGCTTTTGGCACTGTAAACCCGATGCAGCTCGGCCATCATTTCTTCAACTACAGCATTGGCAGGTAACAACGAATCGCGCAACACCACATCAAGCGTTTGTTCATCACGTTTGACAAGCTGGTGTAAGGCTATCTGGTCAATATCCAGACTCATGATAAATACTCCTTTTGGCTAGTGGCGTATTCAATCACTGATGCCTGAGGGCTGCAACCCAAAAGCTATCTCGCCCCCCAATTAATGGCTAATGATTCTTAATGCTATAAAATAGCGGAAAAGCGCGTCTCTATACGGTAAGATATGGGACTTTGTCAGGTGTTGAGCTCAATTTTTATGCCACAATCATCCCGTTACAGTGACGAACACGTTGAACAATTGCTATCTGAATTGGTCAGCGTACTGGAAAAACACCGTACCCCAACCGATCTTTCTTTGATGGTTTTGGGGAATATGGTAACAAATCTGATCAATACCAGCATTGCTCCCGCGCAACGCAAAGTATTGGCTCGTTCTTTCGCTGAAGCCCTTCAAGCTTCAGTACGTGAAGACAAAGCTCATTAATTTATCGGCCAAGACTGCAATCTCAATATGGTGACAAATCGTCAGCGCTATCGTGAAAAAGTCTCCCAGATGATCAGCTGGGGGCACTGGTTCGCCTTGTTTAATATCCTGTTCAGCCTGGTGCTGGGTAGCCGCTATTTGTTTGTTTCCGATTGGCCCTCATCGCTGATTGGCCGTGTCTATGCCCTTGTCAGTTGGCTGGGGCACTTTAGTTTTATCGTGTTTGCCGCCTATCTACTGGTGATATTCCCGCTGACCTTCGTGGTGATGTCACAGCGGTTGCTCCGATTCATCTCCGCCGCTTTCGCTACCGCGGGTTTGACCCTGTTATTAGTGGATACCGAGGTCTTCACCCGTTTCCACCTACATCTTAACCCCGTCGTGTGGGAATTAGTGGTTAACCCGGATCAAACTGAGCTGGCGCGTGATTGGCAATTGATGTTTATTGCCGTGCCGGTCATTTTTCTGGTCGAGATGCTTTTCGGCACCTGGGCATGGCAAAAACTTCGTAGCCTCAACCGGCAACGCTTTGTTAAACCATTGGTTGCCGTATTTATTTTAGCCTTCTTTGCCTCGCATCTAATTTATATCTGGGCAGATGCTAATTTCTATCGGCCAATCAGTATGCAGCGCGCAAACTTGCCGCTCTCATACCCGATGACTGCACGTAAATTCCTTGAAAAACATGGTTTGCTTGACCAGGGAAGAATATCAGCGTCGCTTGATAGAACAAGGTAATCCAGATGCCCTAACAGTGGAATATCCTCTCAGCCCCATTGTGTTTAGTGACAACGGCAGTGGTTACAACCTGTTATTAATTGTGGTTGATGGCATCCGTGCTAATAGCCTGCAAAAAGATATGCCTGCTTTGTCAGAGTTTGGTCATGCCAACATTCAGTTTAACCGGCATTATAGTTCGGGTAATCGCCAGGATACGGGTCTGTTTGGTCTGTTTTATGGTATCTCCCCAACCTACCTCGACGGTATTCTTTCTGCGCGTAAACCTTCTGCATTTATCACGTCATTGAGTGCGCAAGGGTATCAATTTGGGTTGTTCTCATCCGATGGCTTTGCCTCACCGCTCTATCGCCAGGCATTGCTATCCGATTTCACCTTACCTGCGCCAGCAGAGCAAACGGACAGTGAAACCACCGCACAATGGCAGCAATGGCTATCAACACTCAATAGCAATGTGCCGTGGTTCTCATACATTAATTTGAATGGCGCTGTTGAAGCGCAAGATCCGGTCATCGGTCATAAAGTTGCCCTCCCAACTGATTTTATTCATAACTATCAAGCGGGTGCCAAAGATGTTGATCAGCAGATTGCGACCATTCTGGATACGCTAAAACAACGTGGCCTACTTGATAAGACCGTAATTATTATTACTGCGGCCCATGGTGTCGAATTTAATGACACTGGCAATGATAACTGGGGTGCTGGCAGTAGCTTTAATCGACAGCAACTACAGGTTCCATTAATTGTTCATTGGCCGGGCACTCCCGCGCAGAAAGTGAATAAGCTAACGAACCATGAAGACATCATGGCGACACTGATGCAGCGGCTATTACACGTCAAAACTGCCTCAGAAGACTATTCGCAAGGGGAAGACTTGTTCGCGGCGCAACGTAGCAATAACTGGGTGGCGACGGGTGATAATGGCACGTTGGTGATTACCACGCCAACACAAACCATCGTGTTAGATAATAATGGTGAATATCGTACCTATGATATGCAAGGCAATGAAATTAAAGATGAAAAGCCACAACTTCCGTTGCTGTTGCAAGTACTGACTGATATAAAACGTTTTATTGCGAACTAGCTCTAAAAAATGAGTATGTCACGGTTAAAAAAACAGCAAACGTATTGGCATAGTCTTGCATTAGTCACTGTAAAATGTAGTATAAATGCCATTGCATCGGCATGTAGCGCAGCTTGGTAGCGCACCGTCATGGGGTGTCGGGGGTCGGAGGTTCAAATCCTCTCATGCCGACCAAATATCCCCAAGAAAACCAATCCATTAGGGTTGGTTTTTTTGTTTGTGGGATTTGGCTGGCGTGGCTGTGGTGTAAAACCCAAAGGTAAAAAATGACTCATTTGCGAGCAGATTGAAATCATTAACTTACATTATTAATAAAATAAAAATACATAAATATTATTAATAATAAAAATCCAGCTTTTTCATTGCATTGCCCATCAAATCTCAATTACTCGCTTAATTAGTGCGGTAGACTATTTGCAACAATTCAATTTCGTGAGCTACATTTCTCATGGATATATATATTATCCTAATAAATGTAGTTGCATTTCCATTAGTTGCAATTATATATCACATCAATTATCAGAGGGCGTTATTATAATGGGCAACAATAATCAACTAAAAAATGAAGATGATACTGCGGCATTATATTTATTGGAGCAGGCTATGGGCTTTACTTTTCAAGCCTCATTACGTGCTGCAACAATTTTAGGGGTGGCGGATCATCTGAAAAAAGAGGCGAAAACTGCGGAGGAACTTGGGCAGACAGTGGAGGCAGACTCACGTCAATTAAATCGAGTATTACGTATGCTAGCATCGCGAAATATCTTTGCAGAATCGGCAGATGGTCGATTTTCACTGACCCCAGCGGCACAGTATCTTCGCTCAGATCATAATGACTCACTACGCGCGGCAGTATTAATGCTGACGGATAAAACATTCTGGCTCCCACTCGGTAATCTTGTTGAGAATCTACGAGGTGAATCAGCCTTTAAAAAGGCATTCGGAATGTCTTTTTATGAATACTGGTCACGAGATAACATTCCCGAATCAGAAGGTGATTTTCATGCTGGAATGTCATCAATGTCCTCAGTAGAAAATAACTTCCTGGTGCGCAGCTATGACTTTCCAAAACATGCCACAGTGATTGATATTGCCGGGGGGTTCGGTGGGTTGCTATTGAAAGTGCTGCAACATAATCCCACATTACATGGTATTTTGTTCGATCGCCCTGCGGTCTTAGAAAAGAACCGCCTTAGCGAGTTGGGGGATGATTCACGTTGGGAAACCCAGACAGGTAATTTCTTTGAAAGCTGCCCAACAGCTGATATTTATTTATTAAAATACATCACGATGGATTGGCCGGAAGAACAAGCAAGTCAGATATTGCGCAGTTGTCGTAATGCAATGCGGCCCAATTCAAAAGTGCTTATCTTTGAACCCGTTATATCCAGAGAAGATACCAGGCAAGGTGGCAAAGAGATCGACCTTTTGTTATTAGGTAGTTTTGATGGAGGACAAGCACGCACTGAGGAGGAGCTTAAAACACTGCTGGCCAGTGCAGATCTGAAACTTAATCGTATTATCGATACCGGAAGCTATGTATCAATCATTGAGGCTATTCCAGCCTAGATATAAGCATCTATTTTAAAGAAATACGGCCTAATTGAAGATTAAACAAAAGTTTATTCGGATAATGGCCATCCATTAAATAATAAAGAAAAATGGGCAATGTTATGAAATATGGCGGTATAGCATTGTCTATTTTATTAACACTTAAATATTAATAATAACAAGATTAAGAAGTCTTTCAATATTAAATGGGGGAAGCTATTTTTACAATTATAGCTATAAGTCTTTTTGCCAACCCTTGGCGATAAACATATTTGATGATCTTACTCACCACTCTCAAAAAACAGAGTGGCGAGAATCATACAAAACATTAATAAACTATAACGCGGCCATTAAGCGGCTGTATTGGCCGATTATTGTTATGATGAACAACAGAAACATTAACAGGCTGATCAAGCACTAACCAGGTTACACCTTCAGAACAAGGTGGTGTGGTAAGTGAACCACTAAAACGGTAGAAGTTGAACTATTTTGGTAGCAACGCATTAATATCCAAAGACCTATTCAGTATTGCCAGTTGGTCGATCGCTGTTGGCATTTGCTGCCAGGCCAGTGCTAATTGTGTATTAGCTATATGTCAGTGACTTCCTACAAAACGATAAAATTATTGTAATAGCTTAAATCTAAAATATTTTTTCATTAATGAAAAATGTAACCAACTGCGTTGGGGAGGGTGTACAGGAGAAAATGGTGAGAAAGGCCGGTGTTAAACGGCCCTTCCCTGTTGGCTGGTTTATCGGAGAGTTAAAGCTCTTCACCATTGCTGGCAATCACTTTTTTATACCAGTCAAAACTTTGTTTACGTGAACGCGCCATGGTGCCGGTGCCGTCATCGTTTTTATCCACGTAGATAAAACCATAACGCTTGCTGTATTCACCGGTTGTGAATGATACACAATCGATACAACCCCACGGGGTGTAGCCCATCAGGTCTACGCCATCTTCAAACACTGCTTTTTTCATCTGCTCAATATGGGCTTTAAGATACGCAATGCGGTAATCATCATGAACCATACCGTCATCAGCCACTTTGTCGATAGCACCAAAACCATTTTCAACAATAAACAGCGGCTTCTGGTAACGTTCATACAATACGCTCAGTGAATAACGCAAGCCGACGGGATCGATCTGCCATCCCCAATCGGATGCTTTAACATGTGGATTCGGTACACTGCCCTCAAAGCCAGAAAGGGAGTTGCCGCTACCGGGATTAACCGCAGAAACTGCGTTACTCATGTAATAGCTTAAGCCCATATAATCGGCGCAGCCCTCACGTAGAGTATCAAGGTCGCCCTCTTCCATATTGATAGTGAAACCGCGGCGCTCCCATTCATTCAGAATATATGAAGGGTAGTAACCACGCATGTGGACGTCACCGAATAGATAACGCTCACGCATAGCCTCCACCGAATACATCATGTCATCTGGATGGCAGGAGAATGGATAGAGCGGCACCATCGCGACCATACAGCCAATCTTGAATTCTGGATTAATAGCGTGGCCTAATTTGACAACTTTGGCACTGGCAACAAACTGATGATGCAGAACCTGATACATCGTTTCTTCAGGATTTTCTTGCTCAGTGAAAACCACTCCAGAGCAGCAGTAACCAAATAGTGGATATTTCCAGTTACGTTGGTTATTGATCTCGTTGAATGTCATCCAATATTTGACTTTGCTCTTGTAGCGCTCCATGACCACTTCACTGAATTTCACGAAAAAGTCGACCACTTTCCGATTTTTCCAGCCACCGTATTCTTTAACCAAGTGCCACGGCATTTCAAAATGAGATAGCGTAATAACCGGTTCGATACCGTATTTCAACAGCTCATCAAACATATCATCGTAAAATTGCAGACCCGCTTCATTCGGCTGCAACTCATCACCCTTCGGGAAAATACGCGTCCAGGCAATGGAAGTACGGAAGCATTTGAAGCCCATTTCGGCAAACAGCGCGATATCTTCTTTATAATGACCATAAAAATCAACCGCTTCATGGTTTGGATAGCGATAACCTTCTTGCACACCATCAGTCATAACTCGGTCAACACCGTGAGCGCCACCGGACAATACATCAGCAATGCTTACACCTTTGCCGCCTTTATCCCAGCCGCCTTCAACCTGATGTGCCGCAACTGCGCCGCCCCATAAAAAATCTTTCGGTAATTGTTTGTGGCTCATAACTCTCTCCCTTAATACTGTGGGCAATTGTTCACCCTGAAAATAAAAATCAATGGCGGATAATTAACCCGCCCGAACATTAAATATTCTAGCCTTGATTCATTTGTGCCTGAGTAATAGGTGCTTCAGATGCTTTAGCACTGTCTGGTTGTTCCACATTCTCTGGCTCATCGGTAAACCCAACCAACCAAGTGAAAACCGCCCCCAAGATGAAAGCGACGGTAATAGACAGCAGGAATCCCAAGAACTGTGCCATATGCCCTTCTTTAAAGAAGACCGGCAACACCGCAATACCCGGCAGGCAATAGCTCCATGACACCGCATTAAAAGACCCCGCGATAGCTCCACCAATCCCCCCTGCGGCGCAGCTGCATAAGAAAGGTTTCTTCAAACGTAATGCCACACCGTAAATAGCAGGCTCGGTAATACCGAATAAAGCGGTAATCCCCGCGGACAATGAAATTCCTTTCATTTCACGGTTACGCGTTTTTAAGTAGACACCAAACATGGTTCCGGCCATGGCAAAGACTGCGGAGGCTTGCAAGCCGGTAAAGGTGTCATAACCCAATGTCGCATAGTTTCCTACAGTGACCGGAGTGATGCCCCAATGAACACCCAATGTGACCAGTGGCTGCCAGAATGCACCAACCATAAACCCTGCTATCGCTGGGCTGAGATTATAAAGTGTGTTGTAAACGCCGCCAATTGCCCCACCGATCAAGTTACCCACTGGGCCAAATACCAACAAGGTTAAGGGCACCATAATGGCAATACAGAACATCGGGGTAAACAGGTTACGCACCACCATTGGCAGTACTTTTTCAAAGAAGCGCTGTACATAAGACATGGCCCAAACCATCAAGATGATCGGGATAACCGAGGCGGTATAGCTCAGGTATTGCACGGGAATACCGAAGAAATCCAAGCTGGGCGATGATAATGGAATACCAGCAATAGTATTCAAAATGTGGGCAACCTGCGGATTATTCAGCGTTTCATGCATCAATTGCTGAACGGCAGGGTCTGCGGAGTTCACCGTGACAATTTTATTAGCTGTCAGCATGTTCATATAATCAGGGCTGATCAATGCACAAGCCGTAATTACGGCGGTAAAAGGGTTAACATTGAATTTTTTGGCCGCAGTAAAAGCCACCATCACAGGCAAGAAGGTAAATCCGGTCCAGGAGACAAAATTTAAAATTCGATAAGTACCGCTGGCGGCATCCATCCAGCCAATCGCAGCCAGAAAAGAAATAATCCCTTGTAAAATACCGCAGGCGGCCAGTGGATAAAGAAAAGGTGCAAAAATACTGGAGATAATATCCATCAATCGGCTAACGATACCGACTTTAGGTGCGGCAACCGGTGCACTTTCATCGATATTAATCAGGTTCGTGACATGCTTATAGGCATCAGCGACATGGTTACCGATCACCACTTGCATTTGCCCACCCGCTTCAATAACGGTAATAACCCCTTTAACACGATTTAATTTTTCTTTATCGACAGCTTTATTATCTTTCAATATAAAACGCAAACGTGTCGCACAATGTGTGACGGTAATCACATTATTATCACCGCCAATATACTTAATAATTTCTTGTGCGGTTAATGCGTAATCAATTGCCATTATTAATCTCCTGTCACGAATGCTGAGTATAAGATAAACAGAGTGTTATCGGATTATTATTAATATTTTTTCGATTGAGACTGGAGTTTAGCAAAAAGAAAGATGAAGTCACGATATAACAAAAACCATGAATTGGAATATGTAACATGTAAAAAACACCCTGTTTTATTGGGTGTTTTTATTAACTAATTGAGGGAGTTTTTTGCCGATAGTTTCAATAATATATAAAACGGGGATCTGGGTAGTAATATTATACTGCCCCTCTAATACAATAGGCGGCATGTGATAAGAGATATTTAAATCAGCCATCTTAGCCAAAGTAGAATTATCACTATTGGTCAAGCTAATAATCTTGCAGTGTTGCAGGCTAAACTGATTGGCGATGCGGATGATTTCTTCCGTTTCACCAGAAACAGAGAGGATAATCGCAATCGCATCCTGATACATATCACTATTGATTGGATAATAAGGATCATCAATATAGGTACTGTATTTCCCTACATTAGAAAAGAAACGCGCACTGTATTTTCCTAATGCACCAGATGTTCCTATTCCAACAAAAATAACTCTACGTGTAGCCGCTATTTGTGCGGCAGCGCTATCAAGAAGTTCGTCAAACTCACTATTATTAATACTTTTAAAGTAGTTAATTATTTCGCTAATACCGAAACTGACCGGTGGTTTTTCATCATGTTCTAAATAGAGTTTAAAACGAACACGAAATTCAGAGTAACCATCACAATTCATTTTTTTACAAAAACGCAAAACTGTGGTGGTAGAAACACCCGCGGCATCTGCCAACTCCCTGATGGTCATGTACATCACTTTATCAGTATTTTTTATGATGTAGTTATAGACGATCAATTCCAGTTCGTTCAGCGATGATATTTCTTTATAGGTAAACATACTGGTACCTGAAACGATGCAATGGTGTGAGATAGGTAAATTTAGCACGAAATGGGGGGAGTAACGAGGGGGGAATATAAAGCCAAGGTTAGATTCGCGGAGAAAATGGATGATATAACGGGTTGAGAAGACACCGGGCGACTTCGTCCGGTTATATTTTAGCTTAGAGGTGCGACTGGCCATTCAATATCAGGAGCAGTTGATAAATCCAATTGCGAGCTTGTCCAGACCCTGTAAATAAATCTATGCAACTGCCACCGTATTAAATGTGATCGCTCAGGCGGTCACCGAACTCAATAATAAAACGACTCATTGCATCCGCCAGTTCTGGATCGGCATACTCCATTTTTTGGAAGCATCCTTAATCGCCAGATAAATAACTTTTCTCACTGAGTCGTCCGTCGGGAATTCCTTTCGCTCTTTGATGTCTGCACGGATAACGTTGCTCAGCGATTCGATGGCATTCGTCGTGTAAATTGCCTTGCGGATATCGGGCGGATGGCCGAAGAAAGTATTGATATTTCCCCAGTGCGCACGCCAACGGGATACAGTGCATCCAGCGGCCGGTTTGGCCACTCTGCGACCTGCTCTTTAACCGCATCGGTGACTTTAGATATCAATGTGGCCGACACGCCAGCGTCGTACATCTCCTTGAAGGTGGAGACGATTTCCCGCGTAGTCATGCCTTTGGCGTACAGGGATAAAATCTGGCGATTCATCTGTGTGATGCGCGTCTGGTTTTTCTTTATCAGCTGCGGTTCAAAGGTGTTTTCACGATCGCGCGGTGTACTGAGTTCAATCTCACCATCATCGCACAGCAGCATTTGGGATGAATAACCGTTGCGGGTATTCGAACCTGATTTTGGGGTATTTTTCTCGTGTCCGAGGTGGTCTGTCAGTCCTCCATTTTGCGCAATGTGTCATGACACACCGCGATAGCGGCTGGAATACTGTCCACAGCTTTATCACGCAGGAAATCGCGTAATATTTCGGTTCTACGTTGTTCTTCTTTAATTATCGCGTCTTTTTCTCGTAAATTGACGTAATAGGTTTTGACAGTAAAAATCACACTAACCAGGGTACCAAGAATAAAGATGTAATCCTGTAAACTCAGAGCTGAGAATAATGCCAGTGCCCCAGTCCACCAATACGGAAGCTGACTTTGTTCATTCATTTATAACCTCCCTCTCTGATACACTGGCGTGTAAAACCAACAGAAATAGGAAAGCCCCGACAATGCGGGCTTTCCTGTTATTCAATCAGTGTGTTACTAACCAGAGATATCAGACTAATACACTTTTCACGGACCGCGCTAATGTTTTTTCATAAAAATGGAGATTTTCAATAAACGGATCCATTTCTAATTTTACATTCAACATTGCCAGGCAACCATCAATAAAACCTTCAGCCATTTGTATATTAATTCTGATCAGTCTTTCATCTCTTTTTTGCTGACGTGCAATAGCACGCTTTGATTGATTCAGTACATAATGGCGAATAATTAATTCATATTCATCTGGGCGATATTGTTTTAAGCGGGCAACACACCCATCGATCACTAAACCATCATCGTCGCAACATGAAGCTTTGCTTTTAGAGGTCTCAGCCAGCAGTCCTTTAAACCCCGCAGCAATAGATGAATAATCCAGCCCAGAACTGTACCTTGCCCATACTCCCCAGCGCGCCAACACCAATTGAATGTCTCTCATGCTCTGGCTTTTCTGGCTATGGCTGCCAGCTGCGTTGCCGTTTATTGAACTCATTTATAACTACTCCACAAAAGGCGGGGTCAAGGAATGACGCCTCAGCCTATCGATTGCTCAACAACGGAAACCACCGATAAATCTGGCTGCCGTCCTCTTGTGCGAACCAGAGCAACTCATGTCGCAGATGCCTCTGACACTGATGCAGAGCCTGTTGCCGATGCGATTACATGAGTTTCTCTTATACATTCCGATTGATTATTACCGCAAGTGATTTTATAGTCAACACCGCAGGTGATTGGATATTATTGCTAACGGTAATAAAATCGACTCATGAAAAAGAAGCCATTGACGCCAGAACAGTTAGACGACGCTAAACGGCTGAAAGAGCTGTTTAACGCCAAGAAAAAAGCACTGGGTATCTCCCAGGAGTCCGTCGCGCATGAGTTAGGCGTGGGCCAAAGTGCGGTGAACCAATTCCTAAACGGTATAAACCCGCTCAATGTGACCAATGCAGCTGCTTTTGCCAAAGTGCTTAATGAGCCTATTAGTAGCTTTAGTCCTTCTTTGGCAACAGAATTGGCAAAAATGGCTGAAAGTTTGTCTATCTCATCCCCAAACCGACTCAATGACAAACCCACAGGAACAGTTGCTAACAGTTACCCGTTAATCAGTTGGATTAGCGCAGGAAATTGGTATGAGGCCATAGAACCCTATCAATTACGTGATATAGAAATTTGGCCTGAGTCGACCAAAAATGCGCATGACAGTGCATTTTGGTTGAGCGTGAAAGGCGACTCCATGACTTCACCGTCAGGAATCAGTTTTCCAGAAGGAATGATTATTCTGGTCGATCCGGAAAAAGAACCCATGCCGGGTAACTTTGTTGTCGCCAAATTAACTGACGATAATGAAGCGACATTTAAAAAATTAATTGTTGATGCTGCCGTTAAGTATTTGAAACCATTGAATCCTGCTTACCGTTTAATTGAGCTGAATGGCAACTGTAAGATACTTGGCGTGGTGGTTGATGCCCGCTGGTTAGAGATAGATTAGCCAAAGCCACCTATTCTTAGATTTGTATTAGCGTGTCAAAAAAACCTAAATCATTTGTATAAACAAGAAGATAAAATCTCGCATAAAAATAACCGCAAGTGATTAGCCATTAAATTACCTGCGGTTATTTTTTATATCACTAAAACAACCATTTAACCTCATTTCACATTAAAATAGCTAAAACTCGGTTGTTTTATGCCAAATAGAACTGTATATTAATACAGTATAGACTGCTGACAAACCTCGATAACTCGATCTTGCAAGGTGAAGGCAGGTAGAAGAGTAAAGCGTCCGCACCAGGGACGGCTCGGCTCGAGCCCCCAGGGAGGGGTTTACGGCGTCTTTACGATCTGCCTGTTTTCACCGTTACGGGCACTTTGTCATTAACCTCAACTGTATATTAATACAGCATTAATCACCCAGGAAAAAAATCATGCGAGTAGAATTAATTTATGACAAGCGGAATGTCACCGGCCTGACTAACGCCAATGAAATGATTAAAGCTGAATTGACCAAACGTGTGCATCAAGTGTTTCCCGGTGCCGAGGTTAAGGTCAAGCCAATGCAAGCCAATGGCATTAATACTGATGCAACTAAACAAGAAAAATCAGTGCTCAACCGTTTAGTAGAAGAAATGTTTGAACAAGCCGATGAATGGCTAGTCCATGAGTTTTAAACACAATTAAGCCGGGTAACCAAGCCCGGCTCATATTAAGTTTGATAAAACTGTCATGCTGGAATTTAATCTTTTTAATTTTTTTTAATCTTTAATTAACGCCTTTAAATTCTTAGCAATGTTAGCTTTCTCCATGAGGATTTAAACAAATTAAAGGCTAATCATGGAAGCTAATATTGCAGTAAAACAAATTCTGAGCGCATCAATTCTTCTCGCCCTGTCTCACTCTGCTGTCGCCAGTCATCATACCAATATTACTGATAGCTTGACTGTCAGTACCTCGCCAGGCTTATTAAATACAGAAGCAAATGAATATGTTTATGATAGAAATAATCGGAAAGTTAGCCAATTAGACTGGAAAGCGGAAAACACCCCTATTATTAAAATGGCTGTATCATGGGATCTGTTATCACGTTTAACCTTAACGGCTCGTGGATGGTCTACATTATCTTCCGGCACAGGAACCATGGATGATTAGATGGCTAAAGCCTGATCAAACCAAATGGACTGATTGGTCTCACCATGACAAAACCAATTTGAATTATGCTAACGAAATTGATCTTAATGCGAAATTTTGGTTTTTAAAGCAAAAAAATTATCGTATTGCGATGATGTCCGGTTATCAACGTAATAACAGTAGTTGGACCGCTTATGGTGGAAACTATAATTACGATAATGGTAAAAGTATTTTTACAACTTCGGATACTGTTACCGTTATCGGATATAAACAAAAGTTTGATATGACCTATCTTGGCCTGGCGGGAAGCTACCATTATCAAAAATTTGAGTTTAATACCTTGCTAAAATACAGCCGTTGGGTAAATGCCAATGGGCATGACGAACACTATTCACGCAAACTTTCATTCAAAGACAGCAACAAAAACTCTCGCTATTACGCCATAGTGGTGGATGCTGGATATTACATCACCCCAAGCACCAAATTATTTGTGGAAGCAACCTGGAACCAGTACACCGAAGGTAAAGGAGCAACACAAACCCTCGACCGTAGCACCGGTGCATCTCAGAATCATGCTGATAGCTCCGGTATCGCTCAGAAAAACCACACCATCGGCTTTGGTCTGCTGTATAAGTTTTAACCCCTCACCTCGTCATCACCAATTACAGCATCAATCTCGCTGACACGCCCCCTTTCAGCGAGATTGATGCTGATTTTGCAGTTTAAATGTCACTATTTTTTTCAACTTTATTTGAATTTTCACCACTAAGTTAAGATTAAATTGATTACCAAGCTTTTGTTTTTATTAGATATCGAGATCAACAAAAAACCTCCATCCCGTTACTGTTACATAAAGAAGTATTAACAATAGCGCACTAATTACAGTTTGTTACTGTGACTCAGCTCAAGTTTATCTCAGCCAAGCCGTTACTTGAATTACGCCTTCCCCTTTATTTAGGACGCTCTATGCTTGATTCCATTCGTTCACGTATCTTGGCTGCCTGCGTTATCATCGTGGCGGGCTCCCTTGCCATTAACACTTACTTTAATTACTCCGTTGCCAACAAATATAACAGTAGCGCAATCGATAACACCTTGAAGGCGGTCACCGCCAGTCATGGGGTTGGAATTGCCGATTGGGTAGCGATGAAGACACAAATGATCGTGTCTCTTAAAGAGAGCGCACTGGCAGCGGACCCTATTGCAGCCTTACGCCAGGTTGCTGCCGCAGGTAACTTCATTAACGTTTATATTGGTTACGCAAATAAGACGGCCGCTTTTTCTAATCCTGATGGTATTCCTGCTGGCTACGATCCCACTGGGCGCCCTTGGTATTTACAAGCAGTGAAAGCGGGCAGCCCGGTGGTGACTCCCCCTTATATTGATGCAGGGACTAATCAATTAGTTGTGACTTTTGCATTGCCTATTATTCAAGATGGCAGTGTGAAAGGCGTGTTAGCAGCTGATGTCACCATGGATAGCGTGATTGCAAACGTGAAATCCATCCATCCAACGGATGATAGCTTTGGTATGTTAATTGATGCGGATGGCACCATTATCGCACACCCAGATTCACAGTTAACCCTTAAGCCGTTGAGTGAGATAGCGCCAACATTGGATCTTAAAACGCTGCTAACTGCAATCTCCCCTACCGCAGCAGAGATCGGTGGCAGCACTAAGTTGTTGCTCGCACAAGCGGTACCTGGAACCCAGTGGTTTACCGTGGTCGCCCTGGACAAAGCCCATGCTACTGCGGGTATGCGCTCATTGTTGACGACATCTTTAGTAACCCTAATCGTCATTATCTTAATTGCTGTAGTCATTATTAGTCTGATTACGCAACGTGCGCTGACGCCATTGACACATGTACACAAAGCGATGGATGCCATCAGTTCAGGTACCGAAGACTTAACTCAGCGCTTACCGGTCGAAGGTCACGATGAAGTCGCCAAAATAGCCCTTTCATTCAATAATTTTGCTGACAAGCTCAGTGGCGTCATGGCGCAAATCCGCAATACCAGCGAGTCTGTCAGTATTGCCGCTAATGAAATTGCAGCGGGTAATCAGGATTTGTCGGGCCGAACAGAATCAGCCGCCGCCAGTTTGCAACAAACCTCGGCGGCATTAGAACAAATCTCAGCAACCGTGGCACAGTCTGCCAGTGCGGCAAGACAAGCCAATACAGCGGTGCTTTCTGCGGCTAATGATGCTTCTCGTGGTGGCGAGGTTATCGCTAAAGTAATTACTACCATGGAATCTATTGAGGCTGCTTCGGGCAAAATCGGCGATATCACCAGTGTTATCGATGGTATTGCTTTCCAGACTAATATTCTGGCACTGAACGCAGCGGTAGAAGCGGCTCGGGCTGGTGAGCAAGGCCGTGGATTTGCTGTCGTCGCGGGGGAAGTTCGTACATTAGCCCAACGGAGTGCGCAAGCGGCGAAAGAGATAAAAACCCTGATTGACTCGACGGTTAGCAGTGTCGCCTCTGGCTCTGGTCAAGTGCGCCAGGCGAGTAATACCATGACTGAAATTGTGAGCAGCGTATCTGATGTCACAACAATTATGTCAGAAATCACTAACGCTGCTGATGAGCAAATGCGCGGTATTCATGAGATCAACAGTGCGGTGACGCAATTAGATACTATGGTGCAACAAAATGCCGCATTAGTGCAGGAATCGACCGCAGCCTCTGCAGCATTACAAGCTCAGGCGGCTGATTTGACCAGTGCCGTCAACCAATTCAGAATCTAGCGCGTCAGTTCAATAGCATGTACTTTCGTTGGTTTCAGCGGGTGACCTTTAACCCGCTGAAACACAACGCTATTCAAGTAATATCCGCGCACCAATTTTAAGCGGTGCAAAATTATCTCCCGCAACGCCTGCCTCGGTTAATGCGAGCTTCAATTGTTGCGGCGGCTCATCCAGTGATTCATCAGCCAACTCAAACACCCCCCAGTGGATAGGCACCGTCGTAGGCTGCTGTAATTGCTTAAATAACTGTACCGACTGCTGCGGATCCATATGCTGCGCATTCATAAACCAGCGCGGGGCATAAGCGCCAATCGGTAAAGCGGCATAGTTAAATGGCCCCAATCTTTCACCAATGCTCAGCAATTGCGGGCAATACCCCGTATCGCCGGTGAAGTAGAAATTAATTGCATCGCGTTTAACCACCCAGCCTGACCACAAACTTTGGTTGCGATCCCAAGGTGTGCGCATGCTCCAATGGCGTGCGGGCACACAATAAAACTCAAATTCAGCCGCGAGGTGGGTGTCCCACCAATCCAATTCGTGAACATGGCGAGCACCGTGATGCAGGAACCAATTTTTCAGCCCCAGCGGAGCCAAAAAAGTCACGTCGGGGAATCGACGCAATAACTGGGTGATGGTCGTGACATCCAGATGGTCATAATGATTATGGGAAATCACCACCACATCAATATGTGGTAAGGCCTTTACGCTGGCCGGTGCCGGTGTTCTGCGGGCTGGCCCGTAAAAATTGAGAGGCGAAGCCCGATTGGAAAGCACCGGATCAAACAGAACAGTTTTGCCGCTAATACGCAATAATAACGAAGCATGGCCCAGCCACCATAATGCATCTTGTTGGCCGCTAAAATCTGCCAGTTGCCACCAGTCCGCAACAAACTGCTCATACCCTTGTTGCGGAGGCTTAGGCAATGACAGGCGCTTTCGTTCCTCACGCCAACGTTGCAAATCTTGCGGATGGTGGACGACTGGCTCCAGATTTTGAAAACCAAACTCGGTATGGTGTGGCTTACTGGCATCATAATAAGGGTTTTTCTTCGCCATTTTACATCCTTCACTGCCAGCCACTGTTGCAGCCAGAAATATTCATGGGCCATGCCCGTAACCGCTCCCACATGCCCAATATTGATATCTGAGCACAGCGAGCCACAAATCTTAATGCTGCTGATGATATTTCAAGCGACTGATTAAAATCTTGCCACACCTATCACGGTCATGATTGCCGCAAGCGTGCATTATCACTCATTCGTATTCTTATGGATATTTTGTTTTTTACCGAATATTCCCACCCACCACTAATTTGATTCATATCAACTTTTACTGTAATACGCGCCGTTTCAGGCCACAAAACCCTTTTTCGTGATCAATCACTCATTTTTAAAAACGCTGCACCTTTATAAAGAAAACGATTATCCATTATTAATGAAACATTGTTTTAATTTTAGGTGGCGGTAAAAATGAGTAAAACGATTACAACAAGACACACACTGGCGTATGGGAGCGCCAACTTATTGGGGAGTGGGGCGCTGGCAATCAGCGGTGCCTGGTTGATGTATTTCTACACCACCTTTTGCGGCCTTTCTGTCGTCGAAGCAGCCACTATCTTTTCAATCGCCAGTATTCTCGATGCAATCAGCAACCCAGTAATGGGTTATATCACTGATAACTTTTACAATACTCGACTGGGCCGCCTGTTTGGCCGCCGTCGCTTCTTTATCTTGTTAGGTATTCCACTGGTATTGGTCTATCCAATGCTTTGGATGAGCGGGTTTGGTTTCTGGTATTACCTGCTGACCTACGCATTGTTTGAACTGATTTACACTTCCATCATGGTGCCTTATGAAACACTGGCCACCGAGATGACAACCGACTTCGCCAAACGCTCGAAACTGACTGGTTCTAAAGCCATTTTCGGCAAAGTTGCCAACTTCCTGGCTGCCTTTATCCCCGGCCAGTTTATTGCTATTTATGGCAAAGATTCGGCAACACCTTTCCTCTATACCGGTATCGCTTATGGTTTGATTATGTGCTGCGCCATGATCTGGCTTTACAGTTCATCCTGGGAACGCCCGGCCAGCGAAGTCGTCAGGGAAACTACCAGCAGTTTAGGTCAGGCCTTGAAAAAACTCTGTATTGATATGGCCTCAACTTTCCATCTACGCATTTTCCGCAAACATCTGGGTATGTATCTGTTCGGCTTTGGTGCTGAATGGCTGTTCGCATCCGCATTCACCTACTTTATTATTTTTGGCTTAGGTCAGGATGCCGCACTGGTTTCTCAACTCAATAGCTTCAGTTCAATCATGCAGTTGATTTCTACCGCTATCTTTATCGGTATTTGCGTCAAAATGGGCTTTGCACGCCCGTTCCGTATTGCTCTGCAAGTAGTGATTGTGAGTGTGATTGCCTATGCAGCACTCTACTTCACTGGCTGGTCTCAGACCACCACCGTAATTGTGTTGTTCTGCATCACCGCTGTTTTCGGTTTAAGCACCGGCGGTATCTACTACATTCCCTGGACGGTTTATACCTTCCTGGCGGATGTGGACGAAGTGCTGACTGGCCGCCGCCGTGAAGGGATCTATGCTGGAGCCATGACATTTGCCGGTAAGATGGTGCGTTCGATTATCGTCTTCGCTATGGGCTGGACATTAAGCCGCTTTGGCTTTGTTTCCGGGCAATCGAGCCAGCCGGAAGTGGCGGTGCAAGCCATTGTCGGTGTCTTTGCCATTGGGGTTGTCTCACTGGCGCTGGTCGCTATTTATTACACCACGCAGATGAAACTGGACCGCAAAAATCACAAGATCCTGTTGGAAGAGATTGATCGGATTAAAAGTGGCGGTGCTATGGCCGATATTCCGGCTCATGCCAGAGCAGTGGCGGAAGAACTCACCGGCTGGAAGTATGAGCAGTGCTGGGGAAACAACCCTCTTGGCATGAAAGAATCATCTAATGTGATACCTAAACCAGTCACTGAAAGCTAATGGAATAAGATTGTCACCCCAAACCGCAGCGGCCCGACTTCGTTGCGGTTTGGTTTCCTCGCCACTCCCGGCACCGCTTTTCCACAGTGTAAATTATTCGCCTACCCGCAAATTTCAGCAGGTTTTATACCAATATCCGATTACTATAAGCTCACGAACTCTTATTTTGCTTTTTGCACATGGATAAAAGATTGCTGAAACATTTCTCCCCTCCGCTACTGGCCGCAGCTCTGTTCGCCATGCCATTACACAGCTATGCCAACACCGAGCTTTTGACATCACAAGTTGTTGATCAATATGCCGAACATATCTTCTATAACAGCGGGGCTATGGGGATGGCACTAGTGGTTATTGATAACAATCAGGTGGTCAACCGTAGTTTTGGCGAAACCAAACCCGGTAACAATCTGCGCCCACGGCCTGACTCATTGATCCGCATTGCCTCTATTACCAAGCTGATGACCAGTGAAGTGATGGTCAAACTGGCCGAGGACGGCACGGTAAAACTGACTGATCCTTTGCAGAAATGGGCGCCTAAAGGTGCCAGAGTCCCGGCTTATAATGCTAAACAGCCGATTACTCTGCTCAATCTGTCCAGCCATACCAGCGGCCTACCGCGCGAACAGCCCGGCGGCCCACAAAAAAGGCCGGTATTTACCTGGCCGACCAAAGATAACCGCTGGCAATGGCTGAAACTGGCTAAGGTCACTGTGCCACCCGGCGTAAAAGCGGCTTATTCCAATTTAGCTTACGATTTGCTGGCAGATGCGCTCTCACGCGCTTCCGGAAAGCCTTATACCAGTCTGCTGCGCGATAAAATCACCGCACCGCTGGGCATGCGTAACACTACCCTCACCCCAACAGCTGAACAATGCAGCCGTCTGATGGTCGGCGTGGGTAGCAGTCGCTGTGAAAACACCATTGCGGCGGCGGGCAGCGGTGGGGTTTATTCAACACCAGAAGATATGCAGCGCTGGATGCAGCAATTCCTGGCTTCCAATAACAGCGCGCGCAAAAGTACGGCTAAACGCGAGCAAGCACTGTATTTCCAACGGCGCGATTTGGTTTCATTAAAAGGTATGGATGTTGCTGGTCAAGCCGATGCACTGGGGCTAGGTTGGGTCTACATGGCACCTAATGCCGAACTGCCGGGTATCATGCAAAAAACGGGTGGCGGTGGCGGATTTATTACTTATATGGCGATGATCCCGGAGAAGAATATTGGCGTTTTCGTGGTGGTCACCCGCACGCAACTGACTAAGTTCACCAATATGAGTGATGGTGTCAATCGGTTGGTCGCTCAGTTAGCCAAGAATAGCTGACACCAGCAGCGGCAGTGAGAAATCCTGCCGCCATTCAAATTTGTCGGAAAGCAAAAAGCCCGTTATCTTATGCAGATAACGGGCTTTTAATTGGTGCCGGCACCAAGAGTCGAACTCGGGACCTACTGATTACAAGTCAGTTGCTCTACCAACTGAGCTATGCCGGCGTAATTTGGCGGAAGGATAGAGATTCGAACTCTAGGACCTGTTACAGTCGACGGTTTTCAAGACCGTTGCCTTAAACCACTCGGCCATCCTTCCAATGAGCGGGATTATCATCTATAGCGTGATGATATGTCTAGTGTTTCATTCAAAAAAAATTAGAATTTAGTTCGTTTGGTTAAACTTCACGCCAAAACTGGTCAAAAAAAGTCAGAATGGTTAAAAATACGCCCGTATTATGCGGTGATGTCAGAAACCAAAATCCCCAATAAAATTGACCGCTAACCATTAGCAGGCACAAAAAACGCGGCCAAGTGACCGCGTTTTATCAGAACCTACCCTATTATCAGGATTAGAACTGGTACACCAAACCAACTGCTACGATATCATCAGTATTGATACCGGCATTTTTGGTGAATTCATTTTCATCCAGCAGGTTGATTTTGTAATCAACGTAAGTGGACATGTTTTTGTTGAAGTAGTAAGTCGCACCGACATCAACATATTTCACCAGATCCTGGTCGCTGTAACCATTGCCAAGGTCTTTACCTTTAGATTGCAGGTAAGCTACAGATGGACGCAGACCGAAATCAAACTGGTACTGAGCCACTAACTCAATGTTTTGTGCTTTATTAGCGAAGCCTGAATCGGTGTTATTCTTGAAGTTACCGAAGCGAGTCAGGTTGTAAGTCTGGGCATAAGTTGCAGCCAGATAAACATTGTTCGCATCGTATTTCAAACCGCCAGAATAGGCATCAGCACGATCACCATGACCAAATGCCAGGTTATTTTGCTCATCAGTGCGTTTAGAACTAGCCATTGCAGCCGATGCGCTCACACCCCAGCCCAGATCATAAGATAAGGACATACCGTAGCCGTCACCATTTTGGCCTTGTACATCACGGCCATTGTCGGTTTCAGTACCGCTGCCATTTTTGCCCTGATATTGCAGAGCAAAGTTCAGGCCATCCACCAGACCAAAGAAGTTGGTATTACGGTAAGTCGCCATGCCGTTACCACGCTGAGACAGGAAGTTGTCCGCACCGTAAGTATCGCCACCGAACTCTGGCAGTACGTCAGTCCAAGAAGTTACGTCGTACAGCACACCGTAGTTACGACCGTAATCGAAAGAACCGTAATCAGCAAATTTTAAACCAGCGAAACCAATACGGGTAAAGTTACCTTGATCCTGGTCTTCTGCTTTATTTAAATTTGCCTGATATTCCCACTGGCCGTAACCGGTCAGTTGATCACTGATTTGTGTTTCGCCTTTCAGGCCAAAACGCATGTAAGACTGGTCACCGTCTTTACTCTTGTCGTCAGAAAAATAATGTAAACCATCGACTTTGCCGTACAAGTCCAGTTTGTTGCCGTCTTTGTTGTAAATTTCAGCCGCGCCTGCACTACCGGCAACTAATAAAGCGGGAACCAGCAGGGAAAGAACTCGAAGTTTCATCGTTATTATCCTCTAATTATTAGATCTAACTATGCCACTGCTCTTGCGAGCATATAATCCCAATGGGGTTATGCTATTGTGGTAATAAGATTAAGATTAATCTATACAGAAAATGCTACGAAGTCTCGGATAATGTTTCATAACCCCAAAAAGTATTTCAGAATGTAAATACCGGCGAACTTTCACAGAATTTAAAAACGCATGAAATATAGCACTCATAATCAAAATAAATTAATTATCAATATAAAACAATTGGTTACAGTGATTTTAAAATAGCACAAATTGACAAGTGACATCTGCAAAGCTGGAACTATAATAATAGCGCTATCATCATTATTTTACTATTTCCTTCATTGTGGCCCCAGCGGCCAGATAATTCGTTAGTGTTACGGCCGGTCTTTGACCGGCTTTTTTATTGCCTGCAATATAGATAGTTCAGTATATTTATAATGGCGGGTATATTTACAAAATGAAATGATAGCCAACAGATATAGTTTCATGTTTTTATTTAAGCACGAATAGCTTAAGTTGTTAAGAATAATAAATAGCCAGATAGCTTAACTATTACCCGACTATTTATTGGTTTTAATTCATATTTTTCTTCAGATAAATGCCCTATTTAGCCCATCCCCGACACAAATAGGGGCAAAAAAATGCGGTAATAATATTAACGCTCTCTCAATGATTCCTTCACTTTATTCAGCGATTTGATCAGATAATCCAAAACTGTTTTTTGCCCGGTTTTAATTTCTACGCTGGCCACCATGCCCGATAATATTGGGAATAATTTGCCAGCTTTATTAGTCAGATCAGCCCGATTAGTGCGAACATAAATGCGATAGTAGAACTGATCTCGTTTGACCTCATCCTGTAATGTGTCCGGTGACACGGTTTCCACGACCCCAGTCAGATTGCCGTAGATGGATGAATCATAAGCAGTTATTTTGACTGTCGCTGGTAACCTTGGTCGGATGTAAGCACTATCGCGCGGGTTGATACGCGTTTCGATCAGCAGTTGCTCTTCAATGGGGACGATTTCCATCAGTTTGCCGCCGGGCTGTAACACGCCGCCAACGGCTCAGTCATCCGCAACTCTTGCAGCACCAGTTTCAGGGATTGCTGTAAATTGCTCACGGTATCATTGAGGTTGTGCCGTCGTGAGAGATAAAATTGCGTTTCCGCTGCTACCAACTCCGGTTCTTTTAAAGTGTCCACACTGAGAGCCAATGCGGCTCCCGTAAACTCGGCCTGTAGGCGTTCCTATGACGCGCGCAATGTCCGCATGCGGGCGGCAGCCTCACCATAATTAAATTGAAAAACGGGTTGGATCGAGGCGAGCCAGAATTTGTCCTTTATTAATGATGGCCCCTTTATGTACCAACAACTCATTGATAAATTAAGTTTTAATCGTTTCAGTAACACTAGCTATCACGGGATAAAACTATAATAATGTTAATTATTTACATGCAGAAATAAGTATTAAAATTAATATATAATGATTACATTTGTGCAGCATAAGGGGGCGACTATTTTCCCATAGTTTAGGTTTATTGAATTATTCTACTAAAGAGGTGGTAGCTCAAATATTAGCCATAGCGGTGATAAAGTAAGCATATCGATAAATAAGGCGGTTAAGTTTCAACTAATCCAGATAAATCCCTTCGACCCGCATTTCGCTTTGTGATAGAAACGTCTGTCTATATTTATTATTCATATCAATCGCAGATCCCATACCTCATGACCGCCAAAACACACCAATCAACAGTGCAGCCCGGTGTTGCGCAGCAAGTCTCGACTCGGCTCGCATTTTTTATTTCCGGATTGGGAATGGCCGCCTGGGCACCGCTGGTACCCTTTGCCAAAGAACGGATAGGTCTTAACGATGCCTCACTGGGCTTACTATTATTGTGCATTGGTGTTGGATCGATGCTTGCTATGCCCCTGACCGGAGTGCTCACAGCAAAATGGGGATGCCGAGCGGTGATTTTGTTAGCGGGAGCTGTGCTCTGCCTCGACCTCCCCTTGCTGGTGTTGATGAATACCCCCGTGACGATGGCGCTGGCGCTGCTCGTCTTCGGTGCGGCGATGGGCATAATAGATGTTGCCATGAATATTCAAGCGGTCATTGTTGAGAAAGCCAGTGGGCGCGCAATGATGTCCGGTTTCCACGGGCTGTTCAGTGTGGGGGGGGAATTGCCGGTGCCGGTGGCGTCAGTGCATTATTGTGGCTGGGGCTAAGCCCGCTCACGGCCATCATTGCTACCGTCGCATTGATGATTATCCTATTACTAACTGCCAATAAAAACCTGTTACAAGGCAGCGGAGAGCCTCATGATGGCCCACTGTTTGTGCTGCCGCGCGGATGGGTGATGTTTATCGGTTTTTTGTGTTTTGTGATGTTCCTGGCAGAAGGTTCAATGCTTGACTGGAGTGCCGTTTTCCTGACCACACTGCGCGGTATGGCCCCCTCACAAGCAGGAATGGGTTATGCCGTATTTGCGATTGCGATGACGCTGGGCCGGTTAAATGGTGATCGGATTGTCAACGGATTAGGCCGATACAAGGTATTATTAGGCGGCAGCTTATGTGCTGCTGTGGGGATTATCATCGCGATAAGCATTGATAGCCCAATCGCCGCCCTTATTGGCTTTATGCTCGTGGGGTTGGGTGCATCAAATGTGGTGCCAATCCTGTTCACTGCCGCAGGCAACCAAACTGTCATGCCAGCCAATTTAGCGGTGGCCTCTATAACCACTATCGGTTACGCCGGTATTCTGGCAGGCCCCGCAGCCATTGGTTTTGTTGCCCAGTTCAGTAACTTATCGGTTGCTTTTGGCTGCGTGGCCGTCTTGTTACTCACAGTGACAGCCAGCGCCAAAGCCGTCACGCGCTAACTAAGGGATATGCATTATCGTTATGCAAAATAACTCGTTATCTACCAGTTCAGCTAACATTACGCGCTGCTTCTGGCTGTTTATCGTATTACTGCTCATCACCGTTGGGCTGTATGGCTACAACTATACCAATGCTTACCTGACAGAAAAAAAACATGCATTGAGCTATATTGCCACCGGTTTACAGCAACGTATCGAAGATTATCGGTACCATACCTACCAGATATATGATTTTGCCAATAATCCGAATATCTCTGATAAAAATATTCTTTCTGCCCAAGAAGTGCGTCTGCGCCCTGATATTTACTATATTGAAAAACCGCGCAGAAAAACTGACGCCGTCATTTTTGGTAATCACGAGCCTGCCACACTCGCCATGACCTTGCAGTTGTCAGATTATCTCGACAGCCATTGGGGGGCGCAGAATGATACCTACTCAATGTATTATCTGAACGGCCAGGACAATAGCCTAACCCTCATCACCACTCAGGCCTTAAAGGAAGTCACGTCACGTTTTAAAGAAAGCTACCTGACTGCCGCCGCAGAGTCTCGGCGAGCAGAAATGCTACAACAGGCTAATACATTAGATGAGCGCGAAAGTTTCTCTCCATTGCGGAAATTACGTTTCCAGAACGCCTACTATTTCACGATTCGAACCACCTTCAATCATCCCGGTCATCTGGCGACGGTCATTGCCTTTGATCTGCCGATTAATGACTTAATTCCGCCGAATATGGCGCGTTCGAACTTCCTACTGCAACCGGATAAAACACCGATTAATGAGGGGATGGCACCAGAGGATACCGCCGCTGCCAGCGTGACACTCAATGGCTATTGGGTTGAAATTTCAGCGCCACTAGCCAACGCGTCGTTGAAAATTGTTTATCGTGTTCCGGTGACCGTGCTGGCCATTGATTTGCTGAGAAATAACTTCTGGCTGATCTTGTCCAATATATTGCTGCTGGCTCTGGCTGTTTTGGGGATCTATTTTATTCGTCGCCAATTCGTTCGCCCAAGTACAGATATGCTTGATCAATTAGAGGCGCAAAAATCACTGAGTCAGGAAATTATTACCAGCTTGCCACAAGGGCTACTGGTTTATAATTTCAGTAGTAATGTGGTAGTCGCCAGTAATCAGATAGCCGATAACCTGATGCCTCACCTTAACCTGCAAAAAATTGCCCATATGGCAGAACAGCACCACGGGGTGATTCAGGGCACGGTGAATAATGAAGTTTACGAAATCAGGATGTTCCGCAGTAAGTTTTCGCCTGAAACCTATCTTTTCCTGCTCCATGATCAGGATAAAGAAGTTTTGGTGAATAAACGCTTACAGCAGGCCAGACGTGAATACGACAAAAGCTTGCAAGCCCGTAAACTAATGCTCCATAACCTGGGTATTGAACTGAATCACCCCATTAATAACCTCAATCAAACAGCCAAAGAATTACAAAATACTACTGATCCGGCGGTGCAACATGAATTAGCGCGCAAACTGGCAGAACAATCTGAAAGTATCATTGAGTTAATTGATAATATTACCTTACTAACACGTTTAGAAACTCAGGATTGGCAACCAGAACAACATAGTTTCTCCCTGTCGGCATTAATTGATGGGCTGCTACTGGATGTGCTGCCAGCGATAAATCAGAAAGGGTTAACTCTGTTCAATCATTATCTTGTTGGCCTCGACCAAAATTACATTGGTGATGAAAAAGTATTGCGTAAAATACTTTCATTGCTACTGCATTATTCTGTTATCACGACTGCTTACGGTAAGATAACGCTTAATGTGGATCATGAACCTGGGCACCCGGAACAACTGATTATTCAAATTACCGATACGGGTGTGGGCATTTCTGATGAAGAGATCAGTAATCTTAATTACCCTTTCCTCAGCCAAACATTGGCCGACAGATACAATCACAGTTCAGGGTTAACATTCTTTTTATGTAACCAATTATGTAAAAAATTAAACGGTCAATTAGAGATTCGTAGCAAAGTTGATATAGGTACTCGTTATACAATCCGGGTTACGATTGCTATCCAAAATGAGCAGGAGGAGGAACAAGAGAAATTATTGGATGGTGTCACGGTATTATTAGATATAACGTCGGAAGAAGTGCGTTCTATAATCACAACATTATTGAATTCCTTTGGCGCTAACTGCATCATCGTCGATGACCGCTTGCCGGGCCGAGACTATGATGTGACGGTGACTGATAACCCACAACACTATGATAACTATACTTTATTACTTGCATCTGACGAACCAGGAATGCAGCAGTTGCAGGATAATTATATTCGGGTAAATTATAATTTAGGAAGTGCAGTCATTGATGCAATATTATTATTAATCGAACAGCAGATTTCATCTGATGAACACATTGAAAAGCCTGAATCCATTGCTGCTGATGATATAAATGCTTACGAGCAACAACTAAAATCCAGTGACTATTATTCCTTATTTGTTGAGACAGTACCAGTAGATCTGAAGAAACTGTATACTGAACTTCAGCAACGTGATTTCATATCGCTTTCGCAGACCGCACATCGATTGAAAGGCGTATTTGCTATGTTGAATTTGCTTATCGGCAAACAACTGTGTGAAACATTAGAACAGCATATCGCAGATGGCGATCGGTTGAAGATCGAAAATAGCATCAGTCAAATTGATTCTTTCGTCACCAGACTGTTGCAGCAAGGTAACCCATAACCATGAACAACCTTAATGTAATTATTGCTGATGACCATCCAATTGTGTTGTTTGGCATCCGAAAGTCACTTGAGCAAATCGAGTGGGTAAACGTTGTCGGGGAGTTTGAAGACTCCACAGCGCTTATTAACAACTTGTCTAAACTCGATGCCAACGTGCTAATTACTGACCTCTCCATGCCTGGAGATAAGTACGGTGATGGCATCACATTGATAAAATATATAAAACGACACTACCCAGATTTAGCCATAATAGTACTAACGATGAATAATAACCCTGCTATTCTTAGTTCAGTTTTGGACTTGGATATTGATGGGATTGTACTAAAACAAGGCGCTCCTGCTGATTTACCTAAGGCTTTGGCAGCATTACAGAAAGGGAAAAAATTCACCCCTGAAAGTGTGGCTAAGCTGTTGGAGAAAATCAGCGCTAATGGCTATGGTGACAAACGTTTATCACCGAAAGAAAGTGAAGTTTTACGGTTATTTGCTGAAGGTTTCCTGGTAACTGAAATTGCCAGAAAACTGAATCGCAGCATCAAAACCATCAGTAGCCAGAAGAAATCGGCGATGCTGAAACTGGGCGTGGATAATGATATTGCCCTGTTAAACTACCTTTCCTCTGTCACTATTGGCCAAGAGAAAGAATAACTTCTGTTCCCCAACCCGGCATTGCTCAGCAGTGCCGGGTTTATTATCCCCTTCGTACTTGAAGTTGCAGCGGTGTTAGCTACTCTCATTCACCCGAATCACTTACCTGTGTAAGCTCATCGGGATTCATTCGCTTGCTGCCTACCTGCAACTCCAATTACTTTGGGTATATATTCCTATTTCTGCTTTAACGGGTTTTTCGCACCTTATCGCCATAATATCGCAGCATCTGGCGCAAAGTATCCAATGTTACCGGCTTAGATAAACAGTTATCCATACCTGCTTCAATACAGCGCTGCTTACCTTCGGCCAAGGCATTAGCCGTAACACCAATCACCGGGAAATGATGATTCAGTTCTCGCAGGCGATGAGTCAGGCGATAACCATCCATATTCGGCATATTCACGTCAGTTAGCACAATATCGACACTATTTGTACTCAACACCGCCAGAGCATCCAGCCCATCATTCGCCGTAATGACCCGATAACCTAAAGCTGTCAATTGATCAGCCAACAACCGCCGGTTGATAGGGTGGTCATCCACCACCAGAATGAGCAGATCTGCATTCTCATCCAGATTGGTTTTCGGTGCGGGCAACGCCAGTGGTGTGTCCTCAACGACTTGCTGATCCAGCAATATGTGATCCAATAATGGGATAATTTCCAGCAATGTGGATGTGCTAAGCAACCAATAACCTGGGCGAGTCTCTTGTGGCAAACCAATATGTTCAATGGATAGCTGAATCCATGTCGATAGTGGCGCGTTTATTTGTGGTAAATAATCACATATAAGCACTTGATCCTGCAATGTTTGTTCATTGCTATAGCGTTGGATAGTCGCACCGAAGTGACTTAACAGATCGAGTAAATAGCTCTCAAGACGAGCATTACGGATATCCAGCCACAGTATTTTTCCTTGCCAGCGCTCACTCTTCGGCAAGACTGCATTTTGGACATGATGTTGAACTCCTTTCAGATACAAGGGAATACGAATAGCAAAAATGCTGCCCATCCCCAGCTCTGAAATCACTTCAACATCGCCGTCCATCAGGTTGACCAATTTCTCACAAATTGCTAACCCTAATCCGGTTCCTTGGAAATGGCGCTGTACCCCGGTTCCCACCTGGAAGAACGGATCAAATAGCTGATTTATCTCACGTGAATTTATCCCCACACCGGTATCGCGCACACGGAACTCCAGGTAATAGCCACGTACCCTTACTTGCAAAATGATGCAACCGGTGTCAGTAAATTTAATCGCGTTATTGAGTAAGTTAGAGATAACTTGTTGTAGGCGAACCGCATCACCCAACATCAGCCGTGGAACATCGGCCTCAATAAAGCAGTAAAGGCCCAAACGCTTTTTCACCACCAGCGGTAAATAGTTCGCCGTGATATGTGTTATCACTTCTACAGTGGAAAACTCACTTGGCTCAATTTTCAGTTGTTCGGATTCTATTTTGGAGAAGTCGAGAATATCACTGATAATTTTGAGCAATAACCCTGACGAGTTGTTCATCGCCGTCACCAGACGCTCAACACCCTGAGGTAATTCTTTGGTTTGCAATAAATCTAGGTTACCAATAATGCCATACAGCGGAGTACGCAGCTCGTGGCTGACCGTTGCCAAAAACATCGATTTTGATTGGCTGGCCTGCTCCGCCGCTGCCGCCATTTCCTGCAATGACTCCTCCATTTTTACGCGTGAACTAACATCTACCAGCACACAAATCGCTACATCTTCATTACGGTAGCGCGAGTGAACGAAGCTGATTTGTAGATTGTTGTTATTACTGGTCATCACATCGACAAAATTCGCCTGTTGCTCACAAATAATGCGCGTAATACGTTCACGATCCTCATTGGTCAGCAAGTTAATATAGTTATGTGCTAATTCGTTACTGAGGATATTGGTGCCGTCACTGATTCGCAGAATGGAAATACCCACCGGAGCAGAGGCCACAATTTTACGGTTAAATTGCTCATGTTCTTCCAAGCGCAAGGCATTATCTTCAGCCGGATGGAACATTTTTCGCTCAAACAACCAGGCCAAGGTAAATATGACCACCGCAGAAAGAGCATTTAGCAATAACGCATTAAAAATTAATAGCTTGAATATCTCTATTATGGTTTTGACCGGCAAGGAATAGGCAATACTTAGGGGGGACGGCAGTAAATTCTTTTTCAGCAAAAGATAATTATAATCGTCCACATAGCCAAAGTAAGAGGGAGTATCTGGGTAGTCATCCAATATCGAGGCATAGCGTTCACCCGTCGCCAGACGTAATACTGGCTCATTATTTTGATCCAGCAAAGTCACGCCAATGGGTAACGGGCCGGAGGAGATAAAATCTTCCAGACGAATAGTCTGTTCCGTGCCGACTAATGCTTCTAACTTATTCCCCACATAAAGCGGGCTAAGCACATATAAGGTGCCTATTTCAGGACGAACACCGGGGACTATCCAATATAGTGGGCCATCTTTATCCTGATTATTGGCCTCACGATACCGTGCAATATGCTCACTCAGCGACTTAAGTAAGCTTTCTTGTTCCATCGGAACATTGCGAATATCGAAGTCCACCATGCACATGGTGTCACTGCCAATAAAAAATATCCGATTAAGATCATAGGCAGCAGCGAAGTTCTCTTTCCAATACAAAATAAGATTGCTGAGAGAATCTAATGATGAATGGCGAGACGAGTTAAGTGTGGCACAATCGGCTTCTGAATTGAGTGGGTAATATTTGGGCGTGGTTTTGTTTTTAATAAAAGCGCCCGCCGCAATATCACTGCTCGCAGTATTGTGATTAAGCCTGTTTTCCGCCATATATTTGATATCACGAATAATGTCGGAAGAGTGCCTAATGTAGTTCTGCGCCTGCTCAAAGTTAGTATTATATTCCTGACGAATATCGGATTTTTTCTCGTTAAGAATGTTCAGGATATAAAAAGTGGTCAGCAGTGCGCCGAGTGACCATAACATGACCGCCAATACCCGAAATAGGTAGCGGGAGATTTTCAGCGTCGTGCGAAATGAAGAAAGATATTTCAATCTGATACCATGATGAAAGCATCGCCGGGCAGGCTGCGTAATAACAGAATACACTACCCATGACTCATTAAAAAGTCAGCATAAAAAAGCCAGCTCGTAAGCTGGCTCCTATTTCATTTACGCATTATTGTCATCGTCTTCTGCTTCGTCAGCAGCATCTTCATCTTCTGGTGCATTCAGTGCAGCATCTTCCTCGCTGCCCTCTTCACCTTCTAATGATTCACCCTCAAGGATGTCATCATCCTCTTCCGGCTCAGCTACACGTTGCAGGCCAACGACATGCTCGTCTTCAGCGGTACGGATAAGTGTCACACCCTGGGTATTACGCCCCACAACACTCACCTCTGATACGCGGGTACGTACCAGTGTACCGGCATCGGTGATCATCATGATTTGGTCAGTCGGCGCGACTTGTACCGCCCCAACAACCTTACCATTACGCTCACTGACTTTAATGGAGATAACCCCCTGAGTCGCACGGGACTTGGTTGGATATTCTTCCACTGCGGTACGTTTACCGTAACCGTTTTCAGTCACAGTCAGGATTTCACCATCGCCACGAGGGATGATAAGAGAAATAACCCGATCGTCGCCATTGAGGTTGATACCGCGTACACCGGTCGCGGTACGGCCCATCGAACGGACCTGCGACTCAGGGAAGCGAACCACTTTACCCAATGCAGAGAACAGCATGACTTCGTTAGTGCCATCGGTCAGATCGACACCAATCAGTTCATCGCCTTCATTCAGATTGACGGCAATAATACCGGCACTGCGTGGACGGCTAAACTCGGTCAGTGCGGTTTTCTTCACGGTACCGCTGGCGGTAGCCATAAAGATGTGACGACCTTCTTCGTATTCCCGCACCGGCAGAATGGCGGTGATACGCTCATTTGGCTCCAGCGGCAACAAGTTGACGATCGGACGACCACGTGCGCCACGACTGGCCTCCGGCAACTGATAGACCTTCATCCAATAGAGACGGCCACGGCTGGAGAAGCACAAAATAGTATCGTGGGTGTTGGCGACCAGCAGGCGATCAATGAAGTCTTCTTCTTTGATACGCGCAGCCGATTTACCTTTACCACCACGACGCTGAGCTTCGTAATCAGACAGAGGTTGGTATTTGACATAGCCCTGATGGGACAATGTCACAACCACATCTTCCTGATTAATCAGGTCTTCAATATTGATGTCAGAGGTATTCGCTGTGATTTCAGTTCGACGCACGTCGTTATATTGCTCTTTAATAGCAACTAACTCTTCACGGATAACTTCCATCAAGCGCTCTGGATTTTCCAGAATAAAGATCAGCTCGGCAATGACAGTCAGCAGCTCTTTATACTCATCCAGCAGTTTTTCATGCTCCAGGCCGGTTAGTTTCTGCAAACGCAGATCCAAAATCGCCTGAGCTTGCTGCTCGGTGAGATAATATTTGCCGTCACGGATACCGAACTCAGCTTCCAGCCATTCAGGGCGGGCAGCATCACCACCGGCACGTTCCAACATGGCGGCAACGTTACCTAACTCCCATGAGCTGGCAATCAAGCCGGCTTTCGCTTCGGCAGGTGTTGCTGCACGGCGGATCAACTCGATAATCGGATCGATGTTAGCCAGTGCAATAGCCAGCGCTTCAAGGATATGCGCGCGGTCACGTGCTTTACGCAGTTCAAAAATGGTACGGCGAGTCACCACTTCACGGCGGTGGCGCACGAAAGCAACCAAAATGTCTTTCAGGTTAAGCAACTTAGGCTGCCCTTGAGACAGAGCCACCATATTGATACCGAAAGTCACCTGCAATTGCGTCAGAGAATAGAGGTTGTTCAGAACCACTTCCCCGACAGCATCACGTTTGATTTCAATCACGATACGCATGCCGTCTTTATCAGACTCATCACGCAACGCACTGATGCCTTCTACGCGTTTTTCTTTAACCAGCTCGGCGATTTTTTCAATCAACCGCGCCTTGTTCACCTGATACGGGATCTCGTGAACAATAATGGTTTCGCGACCGGTTTTAGCGTCAGCCTCAACTTCAGCACGGGCACGGATATACACCTTGCCACGGCCAGTACGATAAGCTTCTTCAATACCACGGCGACCATTGATAATCGCAGCAGTTGGGAAATCTGGCCCCGGGATGTACTCCATCAACCCTTCAATGGTGATGTTTTCATCTTCGATATAGGCCAGACAGCCATCAATAACCTCAGAAAGGTTATGCGGCGGAATATTGGTTGCCATACCGACAGCAATACCTGACGAGCCGTTAACCAGCAAGTTAGGGATTCGGGTTGGCATTACGGCAGGAATTTGCTCCGTACCGTCATAGTTCGGCACGAAGTCGACGGTATCTTTTTCTAAGTCCGCCAACAATTCGTGAGCAATTTTAGACATACGGATTTCGGTATAACGCATCGCTGCGGCGGAGTCGCCATCAACGGAACCGAAGTTGCCCTGCCCATCCACCAGCATATAGCGCAGTGAGAACGGCTGGGCCATACGCACAATTGTGTCGTAGACCGCGCTGTCACCATGCGGGTGATATTTACCGATAACGTCCCCGACTACACGGGCCGATTTTTTTGTATGGCTTATTCCAGTCATTACCCAGTACATTCATCGCAAACAGTACGCGACGGTGCACCGGTTTCAGTCCATCCCGGACATCTGGTAACGCACGTCCGACAATAACGGACATCGCATAATCCAGATAGGAGCTTTTCAGCTCTTCCTCGATGTTGACCGGTGTTATTTCTCTGGCAAGGTCGCTCATTGAGCCGCTATCCCTCTACTAATTACCGGATTTAAAGGTACGAAACTATATCACAAATCGCAGATTTTGGCGAAACTACGTGATGTTTGTCGAAACGACTTTATGTCGAGCTTATCCGCCTAACTTAACGGTATTATTCTGCGTCAATTGGAAGGGAACATGTATAATCTGCGCAAAGAAACAGAACAGTGAGAACTCTCCATGCGTGTAGATAACACCGCTAGCCATCAGAACGTCGATGAACAAGAAATCGCCAAGTTTGAGGCAGTTGCCTCCCGCTGGTGGGATTTAGAAGGTGAATTCAAACCTCTTCATCGCATTAACCCGCTGCGTCTTGATTATATTTTACAGCGCGCTGGCGGTATTTTTGATAAGAAAGTGCTGGATGTCGGTTGCGGTGGTGGCATTTTAGCTGAAAGCATGGCGCGTGAAGGTGCGCAAGTTACCGGGTTGGATATGGGTTACGAGCCGCTGCAAGTGGCTCGATTACATGCACTGGAAACCGGTACCAAGCTTGATTATGTTCAGGAAACAGTCGAAAGCCACGCGCAAAAACACCCGCAGTATTACGATGTTGTAACCTGTATGGAGATGCTCGAGCACGTCCCAGATCCTGCTTCGGTTATTCGCGCCTGCGCACAACTGGTCAAACCCGACGGTCACGTTTTCTTTTCGACCATTAATCGCAATACCAAATCGTGGCTGATGGCCGTGGTTGGTGCGGAATATGTATTGAAGATGGTACCGAAAGGCACCCATGATGCGAAAAAGTTTATCCGCCCGTCAGAACTGATTGGTTGGGTGGACCAAACCCCACTGCGCGAACGCCATATTATTGGATTGCATTACAATCCGATAACAGACCATTTCAAGCTGGGCCGTAATGTTGATGTGAATTATATGGTGCACACTCAACGAGATGAAGCATAAAGCATTGGTTATTACTGTCAGGGAGTCAGTCACTTGACTGCTCTCTGATGGAGCACATTGCCTTAATGTATTCATTTTTTTGTGTCATCGCGCACCATTTTGTCGCTTTATACAGCGTATATCATGAAATTCGGCAGAAACCGTCTTTTTGAACCAAAAAAGCGATAAGTTATGCCGTTTTTTGCTTATGTTTAATAAACCGGCAAACAGTCAATTTTTTAAAATTTTCGGTAAAATCTTATCCCCCAGAGTGTCGGGCAGCGAGCCCCAGTAATGACGCCGCCTGTGAGCCTTTCGTAACAATTCACCCCCAAGTTATCCACACAATTTAGCGATCTTGTTCACTTGCCAAAAGTCTCAATACTCACTATCTTGTTATCTATCCACTACCCACCCCCTATATATTGTGTTTACATACTGAACAATACACTACGACCTCAGTGATTATCTTAATCATGGAGTGCGTAAATTTGTGCTGTATAGACACTGAGTAAGGGGAACAAAGGTCACGAACACATGAACCAAAGCCTACTTGTTACTAAACGCGATGGCAGTAAAGAACGCATCAATCTGGATAAAATCCACCGGGTCATCGACTGGGCCGCGGAAGGTTTACATAACGTCTCAGTATCTCAAGTAGAATTGCGTTCACACATTCAGTTTTATGATGGCATTAAAACTGCTGATATTCATGAAACCATTATCAAAGCTGCCGCCGATCTTATCTCGCGCGATGCACCGGATTACCAATATCTGGCCGCGCGTCTGGCTATCTTCCATCTGCGCAAAAAAGCCTATGGTCAGTTTGAACCGCCAAAATTATTCGCCCATGTGACGAAAATGGTGGAGATGGGTAAATACGATAAACATCTGCTGGAAGATTACACCGCAGAAGAGTTCGAACAGATGGACACTTTCATCGACCATTGGCGCGATATGAACTTCTCCTATGCTGCTGTTAAGCAGTTGGAAGGCAAATATTTGGTGCAAAACCGCGTCAGCGGCGAGATCTATGAAAGTGCCCAATTCCTGTACATTCTGGTTTCCGCCTGCTTGTTCTCTAATTACCCGCGCGAAACCCGAATGGATTACATCAAGCGTTTCTATGATGCTATCTCTACCTTTAAGATCTCATTGCCAACGCCAATTATGTCCGGCGTCCGCACCCCGACCCGTCAGTTCAGTTCTTGCGTGTTGATCGAGTGTGGTGACAGCCTGGATTCCATCAATGCCACTTCCAGCGCCATTGTGAAATATGTGTCACAACGCGCCGGTATCGGCATCAATGCGGGCCGTATTCGTGCACTGGGTAGCCCAATTCGCGGCGGTGAAGCTTTCCATACCGGTTGTATTCCGTTCTATAAACACTTCCAAACTGCGGTGAAATCCTGTTCGCAGGGGGGGGTACGTGGTGGTGCCGCCACGCTGTTCTACCCGATGTGGCATTTGGAAGTTGAAAGCCTGCTGGTGCTGAAAAACAACCGTGGGGTGGAAGGCAACCGCGTGCGTCATATGGATTACGGCGTACAAATCAACAAACTGATGTATCAGCGCTTGCTGAAAGGTGAAGATATCACCCTGTTCAGCCCATCTGATGTTCCAGGATTGTATGACGCGTTCTTCGCCGATCAAGACGAATTTGAGCGCCTTTATACTCAATACGAACAAGATGACAGCATCCGTAAACAACGTGTCAAAGCGGTTGAGTTATTCTCTTTGATGATGCAAGAACGTGCTTCTACTGGCCGTATCTATATTCAGAACGTGGATCACTGCAACACCCACAGCCCGTTTGACCCGAAAATTGCGCCGGTGCGCCAGTCAAACCTGTGTCTGGAAATTGCTTTGCCAACCAAGCCGTTAAATGACATTAACGACGAAAATGGTGAAATCGCGCTCTGTACCTTGTCGGCGTTCAACTTGGGTGCCATTGATAGCCTCGATGATTTAGAAGACTTGGCAGTGCTGGCTGTACGCGCGCTGGATGCCTTGCTGGATTATCAAGACTACCCAATCGCCGCGGCAAAACGCGGTGCAATGGGTCGCCGTACCTTGGGCATCGGTGTGATTAACTTTGCCTATTATCTGGCGAAAAATGGCGTTCGTTACTCCGATGGCAGTGCCAACAACCTGACTCACCGCACCTTTGAAGCTATTCAGTACTATTTGCTGAAAGCTTCAAATGAACTGGCCCGTGAGCAAGGGGCTTGCCAGTGGTTCAACGAAACCACCTATTCACAGGGTATTTTGCCGATTGATACCTATAAGAAAGATTTGGATACCATCAGTGACGAACCTTTGCATTACGATTGGGAAACGCTGCGTAAGGATATTCAAACTCACGGCCTGCGTAACTCCACGCTGTCAGCACTGATGCCTTCCGAGACATCCTCGCAGATCTCCAATGCCACCAATGGTATTGAACCACCACGCGGCTATGTCAGTATCAAAGCCTCGAAAGATGGTATCCTGCGTCAGGTTGTCCCTGAGTATGAGCGCTTGAAAGAGGCTTATGAACTGCTGTGGGATATGCCAAATAACGATGGTTATCTGCAACTGGTTGGTTTGATGCAGAAATTCGTCGACCAGGCGATTTCAGCTAACACCAATTATGACCCAACCCGCTTCCCGTCAGGCAAAGTGCCGATGAAGCAGTTGCTGAAAGATTTGCTCACCACCTACAAATTTGGCGTAAAAACCCTTTACTATCAAAACACCCGCGATGGTGCTGATGATGTGCAGGAAGATATCCAAAGTCAGCCGGGTGATGACGACTGTGAAGGCGGTGCATGTAAGATCTGATTTTGAGTTCAGGCCCTCCCGATGATCCCACAAGGGGTCATCACGGGCCTATCTTCATTTGCCCTTTGCTGTCCCTGAGGAAATCATGGCCTATACCACTTTTTCGCAAAATAAAAACAACCAGTTACTCGAACCGATGTTCTTTGGTCAATCCGTCAACGTGGCACGTTTCGACCAACAAAAACACGCTATTTTCGAAAAACTGATTGAGAAACAACTCTCGTTTTTCTGGCGTCCGGAAGAAATTGATGTTTCCCGCGATCGTATTGATTACAACGCCCTGCCAGATCACGAAAAACACATTTTTATCAGTAACCTGAAATACCAAACGTTGCTGGACTCCATTCAGGGCCGCAGCCCTAACGTCGCCCTGTTGCCGCTTATCTCTATCCCTGAGCTGGAAACCTGGGTTGAAACCTGGTCATTTTCAGAAACCATTCACTCACGTTCTTACACTCATATCATCCGTAATATCGTTAACGATCCGTCGATTGTTTTTGATGATATCGTGACCAACGAAGAGATCCTCAAACGCGCAAAAGATATCTCAGCCTATTATGACGATCTGATTGAGATGACCAGCTACTACCATCTGCTGGGGGAAGGTACTCATCAGGTCAATGGTAAACCCGTGGTGGTTAACCTGCGTGAACTGAAAAAGCAGCTTTATCTGTGTTTGATGAGTGTGAATGCGCTGGAAGCTATCCGTTTCTATGTCAGTTTCGCCTGCTCCTTTGCCTTTGCCGAGCGCGAACTGATGGAAGGTAATGCCAAAATCATCAAGATGATTGCCCGCGATGAAGCCCTGCATCTGACCGGTACTCAACATATTCTTAATCTGATGCGCAGCGGTGAAGACGATCCGGAAATGGCTGAAATTGCTGAAGAATGTCAGCAACAATGCTATGACCTGTTTGTTCTGGCCGCACAACAAGAGAAAGAGTGGGCAGAATATCTGTTCCGTGACGGCTCTATGATTGGTCTGAACAAAGAAATCCTGTGCCAATATGTGGAATATATTACCAATATCCGCATGCAAGCCGTGGGTCTGGGCATACCATTCAATACCCGCACCAACCCCATTCCGTGGATCAACTCTTGGTTAGTGTCTGATAACGTGCAAGTTGCGCCACAGGAAGTTGAAGTCAGCTCTTATCTGGTCGGTCAGATTGATTCAGAAGTCAGTGCTGATGACCTGAGTGATTTCGAGCTGTAATCCATGAAATCTATTATCAAGTTGAGCACCACCGGTGCTCAACTTAACCGCCCCGCGAACAGCCGTAACTTGCTAGAAACGCTTGAATATCATCAGATACCCATCGAATACCAATGCCGCTCTGGCTATTGCGGTTCTTGCCGCCTGCGCTTGCTCAAAGGCGAAGTGTGCTATTCGCAGCAACCTTTAGCTTTTATTCAGGCCGGCGAGATCCTGCCCTGTTGTTGTCAGCCAAAGGGCGATATTGAAATCGAGCTTTAATATACCCGTCATACTTCAAGCTGCTTGTGCGTTGGCTGCCTGCGTTACTTGGCCCGTCCATGGGCCTTGCCTCTGTGAGGCCGCTGCAAACAGCGTTCAAATCGGTTCCCGACCAATTTGTTGCTCAGTTGCCGCCTTCCTGCAACTCGAATTATTTAGGGTATCAAATAGATAAATCAGCCAATCGGATTTCACCTATAATCAGCCTGTTGAATAGATGATATTTTTGCATCTGGAATTAAAATCATAGGGAGAAAAGATGAAAAGACTGTCAATCGCCATAACCAGCCTGTTAATGGCCGCCTCTGCCAGCACTATTGCCGCTACTGAGCCGCCACTTAATCAACAACAGCCGTTAGAAAAGATTGCGCCTTATCCTCAAGCTGAAAAAGGCATGAGCCGCCAGGTCATTTTCCTCGAGCCACAAGAAGACGAAAGCCGCTTCAAAGTTGAATTGCTGATCGGTAAAACCATTGAAGTTGACTGCAACCGCCATATGCTCGGTGGCAATCTGGAAACCAGAACCTTGTCTGGCTGGGGCTTTGACTATTTGGTGATGGATAAAATCTCCGAACCGGCCTCAACCATGATGGCTTGCCCGGATAACACCCGCCGTCCACAATTTATCGCCGCCAATCTGGGTGATGCCGCTATGCAGCGCTATAACAGCCGCTTGCCAATTGTGGTTTATGTACCGCAGGGCGTTGATGTGAAATACCGGATTTGGGAAGCAGGAAAAGACGTTAGAAGTGCGCAGGTGAAGTAATTTACATCTCCATATCCTGCATTAGCCTTGTCAAAATACCCATTCAACTGAGTGGGTATTGAAAAGCAGTGGATTTTGACTCTCATGAATTAGTACCTAATAACGATTTACGATCAACCCATCAGAACTAAAAGGTGATACTTGATGTGGAAGATGGATAGTTTCAGATCCACGTTCAGGGTTATCAAAATAAGACGTTGCGTCAATCAGCGGGACAATATCGTCATAAATAAAGCAGGTATCCGCCAGCATCGGTTCAGTGTCTGCCAAAATAAAATCCTGAGCATCAAGTTGCTCAATATCCAATCCATCCAGATACATTAAGCTGATACTTTTACCCTCCGAGCCAAACTCAATATCTACACCTTGAATAAGAGCCAATCCATTAATAACCATTGCACGTCTTTTGGTGACTGATAACTCAGTGAAATTCCGAATTCCAACCGCACTTAAATCAATTTTATCAATGCCATGCCTAAATCCACGAACGGTATTGCGATAATCAGATTGACCTTCCTGCTGAATCACAACGAAAGTGCTGGGTTCAGCATTATCCCGTTGATAAACAGTGCCCAACAATGAAGCCACCATTTTACCTTGGGCATTGGTGCGTAAAGTGATACCCCCTGCGCCGCCATTCAGCAAAATATCGGTTGCCTTACGGGCGGGGTTATCCATTGATTTGCTGCTATCAACATAGTGGACAGGCGCGGTAAAGGTATCCTGAAAGTTAAAATGATGGGCCTGCAATGCGGCAACCTGTTGGCCTCCGATAGTTATTATTTGACCATCAGCTAGTTTGATCTGAACATCACCCCGCCGTTGTTGTAACCGTAATTCGCTGAATCCTTTTTCCGCAAAGCCAACTAAGTTAATGACCTCACGTTTGTCTGCCTCAAAGTTAATAATGCGGTCATGCCCCTGTGGCCGTTTACGCACCACAAATATCTCTTTGCCCGCGCCTCCTTCCAGGGTATTTCTACCTCGCCCACCATCAAGCAAACTATTATTCCGGCCTGCGGTTAAAACATCGTTACCATCACCACTCACTATATTATGAATCGTTTGCGGGGAGTTAATCGTCAGAGTTGTCCCGCCAAGGTTTGCCTCTCCAGTCACTAAATTGATCTTCACAGCGCCTGACATAGCCGCAGCATTCAACGTATTTCGGCCACCGGCCACACCATTAATTGCATCATTTAAGATGGCTCGTGTGGGTTGCTCTGCAACCTGGGCGGCAAACTCATCAGTATAAAAATAGACATCATCAGCGCCAGTTTTGTGACCAAAGAGTCGTAGTGACCAGCGATTGAGCTTGATGGGTAAACCCTCTTTGGCATCTTTAACTACCAATTTCCACTGGCCGGTAGAATCTTCTCCACGATAATGTGTCGACATAAAGGTATAGTTAAATTCACCGGATAGTGCGCTGCCCATATCGGTATCGTTGACCGCTGGTTTTTTCCCAGCCCGATCTAACAAAATACTTTCGCTGCCACTCGGCGAAATTAGTTTCACCGTCAAATCGCCCAACCGCCCCACAGCAGCACTGACATCAACCTCTACCTGTTCAACATTCAAGCCACTTGTCATAGTCATCGATGAGGTATCAACCCCCCCGGCATACAGCCGTTTCCACGTAGCGTAATAATGACTTTTTTTCCAGACTTTGTTGGTTAGCATCGGTATTTTTACTCATCCAACTTTCTGCCAAACGCACTGCCGCCCGCGCATCGACCATACCAAAACCATAATCATGGCTTATCTGCATCCCGCCGCCATTCCAATTTTTGGCATTATTAATACGCCACTGGGTGGCCGGATCATTCACCTTACGAGCCGACAAGGCGAGGATCTGTTGAACATCGCGATAACCCAGATTCGGATTGGCTTGCAGCATCAGCGCGGCAATACCGGAGACCATCGGCGCGGCAAAACTGGTACCTTGTTCGGTGCTGTATTCGCTACCAAAGACGGCCCCGCGCTCTGCTTTTATTTGGTGGCCGCTGGAAAGCACTCGGTTGCCAGGCGCGGAGACCAGTAAACTGGCACCGGGATTGGAGAAAGGTGGTGAGCGAGTCTGGAGTGTTGAAAGATCAGTCGGAGTGCTGATTGCACCGACCTGAATAGCAAAACGACTATGACTCATCAGCGAGCCTTGCGTGCTGCCCCCCTGCTCGCGTTGATTCCCGCCCGCAGTCACAATAACGGTGCCTAACCCCCCACGACCATTGGCCGCCGCATAATGTAGTGTCGTGTTGAGGAGGTTTGGCAGATTAAGCGCCCCACCGGCGGTATGGCTCAGCGCAAAATCAGGTTGGGAACTCCAGCTATGGTTAACCACATCATAGCTGGACATTTTACCCAGAGTGGTCATATCTGCACCATTATTGCTCAGGTAATGGCCGCCCAAGGTCGCATCATAAGCCACCCCGACCCCACCGACACCATTTCTGGTGGCGGCCATCACCCCAGCAACCATAGTGGCATGATTGGAAACATCGGTGGCTAGTGTACCCGCGCTGTTTTGTGTTGCCAGCCAGATGGGGTCAACATTGGCAGCTAAATCAGGGTGTTGAATATCGAAAATCTCTGGCCCAGTGGCAAATGGCCCACCAGGTTCAAATTGCCCCATTCTTATGCCTTTACCGGTATAATCCTGCCATACGGGTATCACATTGATATCATTTAAATAAGTTTGTTTGGCAACAAAAGGATCGTGGGGAATATCGGGTGTTAATAGCGTCACCGTCCCCCTCATTCCTGCCGACTCCCCCGAGGACAAATCAACCACAGAAATCGCCGGATCGCCGCTGCTACTCTTCACCTCATATTTAAAACTCATTACTCCAGTGAATGTGCTACCAGGTGTGAATACTACATCCTTTTGAAGATTAAGTTTGACCGTGCCGCCCACCGCATCGCCGACCGCAGATAGGTAGCCAGGCGTTTCGCCATTAAACTGTAAATCATTGGCGAGCAAGCTGGCAGCGGGAATACGCTGCGCCCAGCGCCGATGAAAGGTTCTGCCTGGTTGACTCAACGACAACACATCATCGACTGGAATAATATTATTGGTATTCAGATCTACCGCAGAGATATCAGCAAAATTCAATTTTTGAATATTTTTCAGGGCCAGAGTGCCATCACGACCTGCCACTTTATCCCTTATCTGAAAGCCGCTATCAGTACGAGTAATGGTGTAATCCGCATAGCTGCCATGCAATGCCACCAGATTGATCCCCCCGCCACCATCAATCTGTGCATCGCCGTGTCCCGCTTCAATCACATCATGACCTTCATTGCCGTAAATCCTGTCCGCACCGCCACCGGCATAGATAATACTGCCTTGCTCTGAGGCATAAAGGGTATCGCCCTGTGATCCGGCATAAATAACCGCTTTGCCACTACCACCAATAATGAGATTCTTGCCACTGCCACCCGCCAACACGTCATTAGCGCCACCGCCGACCAGCGTGGCATTACCTTTACCGCCTTTAATAAACACACTGTTATTGCCGCCACTGACAATAATGTCGTCACCATCGCCGCCCTGCGCAATAGTAATACCGCTGCGCGCCATATTCAGCGCCACCCCTTTTTTACCCGCAATCAGCACCGTATCGCGGCCACCATTGCCTTTAATATTGTTCGTGTCATCACTGGCGCTGATAACAAACACATCGTCACCGGTGTTACCAATATAGGTATTACTACCACCGCGCCCGACTAACCAACTGCCCGACGCACTCGCGCTTAACCTGTCATCGCCGTGGCCGCCATAAATATTATTGACTTTTAGCTCATCTGCGAACAATACATCGCCGCTATTAGTGAGTTCAACATAAGCGGTGGTGGTTGTTTCACCGGTGGCAGAATGAATCAATGCCCCGTCAGCATCTTGCTTGAGAATGCGGTTACTCACCGGCGAACTGGCAAAATTCACCGCCAGTACCTCGTGTTTTCTGCCTCTGATAGAAAACACGCCACGAGCCATCACCCGATTACCATTACGGTTATCATCCTCGATGGCGTTGGCTTTGACTTTAATTTGCGTAATTCGCCATTCATCCAGCGTTTTTAGCTCACCCGGATCAACCTTGCCATTATGGGAGGCATCCTGCCAAATCCGTAATTTACCCCAAACCGGATCATGTTTATCAATCGCGCCATTACCATCGGCATCCTCACTGGCCAGCGCGGCAAAGCCATTGGTATAGCGTTTTTCCCCCGGCTGGCCATTCACGCCAGCCGTGCCACCGTAATATTCCGAATACATCTGGCTGATATTGTCGATTTTCCCGCTGCCATTATCGAGCACCAACATGCCGGTATCCGGCGCTGCCCAACCGGTGCGTTTTAAGCTGCCGCTGTTATCGGTATCAAACAGCACACCATCTTCAATGCCGGTCATGGAAACCCCCTTGCCAGTTAAATCCAGTAGCAGTGGGTCAACATAGGTATTGACGGTGGTTTGCGCGGACAGACTATTGAGTGTCGCCGCATCAAATAAACCGGTTTCCGGCAGTATGTAACTGGGTCGTTCCAGATAATAATCCGATAAATAACGGCTGGGCTGCACATTGGGGTCAAGCTGGACTTCTCCCGGGCGAATACCGCCCGATGCCATGCCGCCCATCTGCACCGAGGTAAAATCGGTTTTATCTAAGCTGCCGTCAGTAAAGGAGAAACTGTGAGTGGGTTTATTCACCAGATAGCCATTGGTGACATCGCGCCGCGCTTGATCTTCATCGGCAATGCGCTGAACAGGTTGTGGGGTTGGGCTGATATTGATATCAAAATTGCACTGCTGGGGTAAAACGGTGGTAGTTTGGTCGAAGGCAAAGAGTTGGCTGGTGCTGCTTTTGGCTAAGGCCCAATAGCCAGGGAGCGAATCAACTCTGTCAAACCATTCGCGTGAGGATTGCCGGATACCATCCGGGGCCACTTTCGCGGATAAAGCCATTTTTTGGTAGGTATCTGCTGAGAGCCGTAGCTCTTCTTTTGGCTTGCCCGCCGCATTCAACACCCACTGCCAGTATATTGGCTGACTTCTTTCGTCAATCGCTCTGAATACTGGGTCTAACGTCCAGGCCTTTGAAGGCAATCCATGTCTTTTAAGCTCTTCATTGTGAAATTGCCCTGCCTGTTTATGGTCGATATCACCATAGATAATTCCTGTTGGGCTATCGTCCAGCCTCTTTTGCTGGGTATTAAGATAGCCATGCGCCATATCATAGCGAATATGCTTGAGCCGCATTTCAGTTATCGGCTGATTGTGACTGGCGGCAACGCTCTCTAAATAGTGGATGGCCATGGCACCGGCGATAGAATCCCCCCTGACCACACCATTGGCTAATATGGCATAGCGATCGCCTTTGCTGGCTAAAAAATCATACATCGGGCCGGGGTCTTTACTCTCCTTATTGGCTTCCAATAATTGCCGGGCGCAGGCCAGATCGGCGGCATTAAGTTGTAACTTACCTGCATTGCTATTTTGCTGTAGCATAATTATCTTCCTTAACGTTTAATATGCGATAAAAGAAACTGCTGAGTACTACTGACAATGGCTTGCCACTGTGGTAACTTTTCTGCTGTAAAAGAAACCTCAATAAGTGAGCCAATTTCCGGCATCACAAAAAGGGCCTCACACCTGTAATACCTTTTCTCCAACGGGAGCCAGACACAATCAAATATCACTGATATCCTCCCGTTAACTTCCGCCCAGTAATAACTATTAATATTCTTATCAAACCAATAAGGCCAATAAGGATCATTTTTATCTGGCGGAGGGTCTCTATTTAATTTTTTGGTAGCTTTAACAAAAAACAACCCTAACTTATCGATATAAATAACTGGATCAAAAGTTCTATCATTTTGTTTTCTTAGAAAAAAGTCACGCTTATAGGTGATATCAGTATCAGAACGTTTAAATGGTCTGACACTTATAATTAGCCCTTCATACTCCAGTCTTTGCTCATACCACAGATTCTGATCCCCCGGTTGCATATCCGGCCAGCTGGCGATCATTGGCAGCACCACAAAATTAGCGCCACAACCTTTTTTATTATAAATAAAATTGGGATCCCAGGCGCTGGCACCCTCATATTCCGCCCAGTAGATAATATATTCTTTAGGCACTTCCATTACATGACCATTAAATTTACCGCAAACAAAACCGGGGCGATTCTCAGCAAAGCTGAGTGGAGATATTATTAAAATAAACAGCATTAAAAATAATGGTATTAAATTTCTCATTAGAGTTTTATTATTTAATCGTCTATTTATAATTATCTCAGGAGACATAATTATCTTCCTTAACGTTTAATATGCGATAAAAGAAACTGCTGGGTACGGCTAACAATGGCTCTCCATTGCGGTAATTTTTCTATGGTAAAAGTCACTTCAACCAGTGAGCCTATTTCCGGCATCACAAAAAGGGCATCACAGATATAATATCTCTTCTCTAACGGCAACCACTGACAGTCAAATACCACCGGCACTTGCCCGTTAACTTCTGCCCAGTAATAACCATTAATATCCTCATCAAATCGATAAGGATCATTTTTTTCCACTGGGGGAAATCTAGCTATCTTTCGAGTTGCCTCAACAAAAAACAGCCCTAACTTATCGATATAAATAACTGGATCAAAGGTTCTATCATTTTGTTTTCTTAGAAAAAAGTCACGCTTATAGGTGATATCGGTATCGGATCGTTTAAATGGCTCGACGCTGATTGCTAATCCCTCAAACCTCAGCCTTTGCTTATACCACTTCGATTTATCCCCCGGCTGCATATCTGGCCAGCTGGCTATCATTGGCAGCACCACAAAATTAGCGTCACAACCTTTTTTATTATAAATAAAATTGGGATCCCAGGCGCTGGCCCCCTCATATTCCGCCCAGTAAATAATATAACGGTCAGGCACTTCCATTACATGACCATTAAATTTGCCACAAACAAAACCGGGGCGATTTTCGGCAAAAGTTAGCGGTGAAATAATCAATAACATGATTTTAAATAACGAAATTAAATATCTAACAATAAATTTATTCATTAATACCATCCATGTATATGTTTATTCCATATCGAGATTTAAGTCATTTTAATATAAGTAATTAAAATGACTTGTACGTAATTAAGCAGATAAAGTAAAAATAGCGTGGATATAAAAGCAAAACAAGAGATAAAATAAAACCACAGAAAAATAACAAATAAAAATCAGGATAATAAATAATATGCGCTTAATAAAAAAGGCGCAATTTAAAATATGCGCCTTTTTTATTAACAGAAACTATCGATTAACTACAAAACCTCAACCACCTCCAGCCAACCATGCTGTCCACAAACTGGGCTGCCTTTTAGCCAGCGGCGCAACATATCTAAGGCCAGCATGGCACTGCTTTCCTGACGAATGCGCAAACCATGTCGGCTGGCCTGATAACGCACCGTCTGGGCAAAAGTTCCATCAGGGGTATGTAGTGCAACACTCAGACAATCATTTTGCATGGCACTCACTGCCAACACCACCTGCGCACCACACAGCATCGATAATGATTGCGCACGGCCCGCCACTTCGGCTAATGACTCCTGGCAATGCGCCGGTAACAACTCGCCTCCCGCCAAAGGTGCGGCGGCGCTTTGTAATTGCCAGTGCAGCAAGCCAGCGGTAAATTGTTCGCTGACGGCTAATAACAGCCCGCGTTGAGTCAATTGCTCAGTCAGCAACGCCGGTAAGCCGCGCGTGCCTTCAAATATTGTGCTCTCGCCCGCCACTGCCCTGACCTGCTGCCAAACCTCTTCCATCGCCGCTTGTTGCGAAGCTGGCCCGGTGAGTTTCAGCTCAATAATAGGTGCAGATGAACGATAGCCCAGCACCGCGCCGTCCGGGAGTGGCAGTGAGTCTAACTCAAGTGCCAAATCACTTTCTGAGCGGCCAAAGGTGGTCAGGCGCAGGCACAATGGTGGCTCTGCCACATCAAAATGTTGACGTAAACGCGGCATAATCTGCTGTTCAACCATCACCTTAAATTCTGACGGCACACCGGGGGTGAAAAACATCAGGCACTTATTGAGCCGTAAAGCGAAACCGCAGGCGGTTCCAACTGGGTTATCCAGCATTTCGGCATTCGCCGGAATATGGGCTTGTTTACGGTTAGTCGATGACATCACGCGGCCGCGCTCTTGAAAGAAAGCTTCCATCCGCGCAATCCATTCCGGATGCTCAATCAGTTCCGTCCCGGCAGCACGCGCCGCCGCCAACGCGCTCAAGTCATCACTGGTCGGCCCCAAACCACCGTTAACAATCAGCACATCGGCAACCTGGCTCCGCTCCGTCAGTACCTCAATAAGAGCGGAAAGTGAATCACCGACGGTTTCCCGGCTGCTGATTGGCAATCCCTGATTAAATAAATAATCTGCCAGCCATGCCGCGTTAGTATCAATAATCTGCCCATGCAGCACTTCATCCCCGGTACTCAACATCTCAACTCTGATCATTTTCTTCTCCGTTGGCGCTTATACATTCACTTTATGAAGCTCCCTGCCTAAACACAATCGCTATCCATTATCGGAATGAATAACAATGGTAAAAGTCTATATTTCAACACGCCGAAAATCGTAATGATAAGTTTACATCAATCGTAACGCTGGTTTGACACAAATATCCCAATCCATTATCCTCTTTCGCTCAATAATTCCAATAAATTGTCATGTAGTAGAGGAAAGCGTGAAGAATCGCACTCTGGGCAGTATATTTATCGTTGCTGGCACCACTATTGGTGCTGGTATGCTGGCAATGCCACTGGCGGCGGCGGGAGTCGGTTTCGGCGTCACCCTCGCACTATTAGTTTTTCTTTGGGTATTAATGTGTTACACCGCATTATTGTTGGTAGAAGTCTATCAGCACGAAGCGGCAGATACTGGGCTTGGTACTTTAGCTAAGCGCTATCTCGGCAATCGGGGGCAATGGCTCACCGGTTTTAGCATGATGTTTTTGATGTATGCGCTGACTGCCGCCTATATCAGCGGTGCCGGTGAGTTACTGGCAACCAGCATCAGCCAATGGACTCAACAATCATTTCCGACCTACCTTGGCGTATTGTTGTTTACCCTCGTGGCCGGCGGTGTGGTCTGTATTGGCACTCATTCTGTTGATTTATTTAACCGCATCTTATTCAGCGCCAAAATTATCTTCCTGATTGTGATGCTGGCACTGATGATGCCGCATATCGAAAAAACCAATTTATTGACGCTACCGCTGGAGCAAGGGTTAGCGCTTTCTGCTATTCCGGTGATTTTCACCTCATTTGGTTTTCATGGCAGCGTGCCCAGTATTGTCAATTATATGGGTGGCAATATTCGCAAACTGCGCTGGGTGTTTATTATCGGCAGCGCCATCCCATTAATTGCGTATATTTTCTGGCAGTTAGCGACATTAGGCGCTATTTCCTCCCATACTTTTGTCGGAATATTGGCGCAGCAAGCCGGTTTGAATGGTCTATTGCAAGCCGTACGCGATGTGGTGGCCTCCCCTCATGTTGAGCTGGCCGTTCACCTGTTTGCCGACCTGGCGCTGGCAACCTCATTCCTCGGGGTCGCCTTGGGTCTGTTTGATTATCTGGCCGATTTATTTAAACGCCGTAATTCAGTACGAGGCCGCCTGCAAACTGGCGCAATTACCTTTGTACCGCCGCTACTATTTGCGCTGTTTTACCCACGTGGTTTTATTATGGCGCTGGGCTTTGCGGCGGTCGCATTATCAGTATTAGCATTAATCCTACCCGCGATGCTGGCGTGGAAAGCACGTAAAATCCATCAGGGGAATTATCGCGTTTGGGGCGGGAAACCGGCGTTGGCCGCAGTATTTGCTTGTGGCGTTCTGGTGATTGGCATTCAGGTAGGGATAGTGACCGGCGCATTACCAGCAGTCGGCTAATTCAGCCCATAAAGACAAAAAGGCGCATATCCTGTCTGGAATGCGCCTTTTTTACAGAAAATAGTGTTAAATCAGAATGCTAAACCCGCGCCGATATACACACCATCCGCTACGCGATTATCCCGATGCCCGTCTTTACCTTCCATATTGATATAGCGATAGCCGACATCAACAGTTAATGGGCGGAATACATTCCAGCGCAGGCCGCCATTAGCTTCACTGTAGGACTTCATCCCACTGGTCAGCTCTTCAGGGGCGAAATAGCCTTCACCGTACAGAGTGAATGATTTACTGATCGGGTAAGTTAACCCACCGCCAATGGCGACTGCGCCACCACTGCTGCCATCTTCCGGTGACATATATATGCCTTTACCGCCAATAGTTGCCATCAATGGGCCAAGCGGGAGATTGAAGCCCAAGCCCAGGCCATAAATATCGCCATCATGGTCACTACGCGCCCAGTTGCCGCTAATAGCCAACCCACCGGTGTTAGTGCCCATACCGAACCCTAGGTTGGTGTAATCACTGCCAACTTCACCATTCAAGCTTATTGCATTGGCAGATCCCGCCACAAACAGCAAGCTAGCTGCGCATGCGATTAAGTGCTTTTTCATATTGTTCTCTCATTATTCTTGATGTTACCTGTGAGCAAACTCTGGCTGACAGGCGCTTCCCACACCGAGTTTAACTGAAAAAAACAGCATGAACACACGGAAAAACCGATTAAATACCACAGTATTTCAAATAATTGTAAATACCTACACAATTGATGTGTCTAATGCTAACAATGATAACGATAAGGCGTGCCTATTTGCTGAATCGCACCAATAAGGCTACAACTAGTGTGGAGATCAAAGAATAAACCGCTGATGTTGTTTAAGTTATTATTTTGCCAATCGGACTTTTGGCGAAATCTCATACTGTAAAACACCCAATACGCAATCAATTCAACAGCCATACTGGAGAAAATGATGAGCAAAAAGAAAGGATTAACCACCGCAGCAGGCGCTCCCGTCGTTGATAATAATAATGTTGTGACGGCTGGCCGACGTGGCCCGATGTTGCTGCAAGATGTCTGGTTCCTGGAAAAACTGGCCCATTTTGATCGTGAAGTTATCCCGGAACGCCGCATGCATGCTAAAGGCTCTGGTGCTTACGGTACCTTCACCGTCACCCACGACATCACCCGATATACTCGCGCAAAAATTTTCTCTGAGATTGGTAAACAAACTGAAATGTTTGTGCGTTTCTCAACGGTAGCGGGCGAACGGGGTGCGGCCGATGCCGAACGTGATATCCGTGGTTTTGCCATGAAATATTACACTGAGGAAGGTAACTGGGATTTGGTCGGTAACGATACGCCGGTATTCTATTTACGTGATCCACTGAAATTCCCGGATCTGAATCACGTGGTTAAACGTGACCCACGCACCAACCTGCGTAACCCAACTTATAAGTGGGATTTCTTCTCGCAGCTGCCAGAATCGCTACACCAGCTCACTATCGATTTCAGTGACCGTGGCCTGCCAAAATCATATCGCCATATGCACGGATTCGGCAGCCATACCTTCAGCTTTATCAATGCCGCCAATGAGCGCTTTTGGGTTAAATTCCATTTCCGCTGCCAGCAAGGCATTGAGAACCTTATGGATGATGAAGCTGAAAAACTGGTTGGTCAGGATCGTGAAAGTTCCCAACGTGATCTGTATGAAGCCATTGAACGCGGTGATTTCCCGCGCTGGAATCTACAGATTCAGGTGATGCCAGAACATGAAGCATCACAAACCCCGTATAACCCATTCGATCTAACCAAAGTATGGCCGCACGGCGACTATCCATTGATTGATGTGGGTTTCTTCGAACTGAACCGCAATCCGGAAAACTACTTTGCCGAGGTAGAACAGGCCTCATTTAACCCTGCCAACGTAGTGCCAGGGGTGAGTTTCTCTCCTGACCGTATGCTACAAGGCCGCCTCTTCTCTTACGGCGACGCGGCACGTTATCGTTTGGGTGTGAACCATCATCAGATCCCAGTGAACAGTGCTAAATGCCCATTCCATAATTATCATCGCGACGGTGCCATGCGCGTTGATGGTAACAGTGGTAATACAGCGACTTATGAGCCAAACAGCTTTGGTCTGTTCCAGGAGCAACCTGATTTCAGCGAGCCACCATTAACCCTGGAGGGAGCGGCAGATCACTGGAATCACCGGGAAGATGATGATTACTACTCCCAACCACGGGCATTATTTAACTTGCTCAGCGCAGAAGAGCATCAGCGGATGTTTACTCGTATTGCCGGTGAGTTATCACAGGTTCCGGAAGAAATTCAGCGCCGTCAGGTAGCACTGTTTGAGAAAGTACATCCAGATTATGGCGCTGGGGTGAAGCAGGCGCTGGGATTAAATTAGGGTTATTGTTGTAGTCGATTTGGTGATCAGGCTCGGTTGATGGTTGCAAGGTGATCAGTTTCGGTTGTTATGAGTTCAGTAATTAACTTACCTCTGTAGCCTCAACCGCCAAAGGGGTCACAAGCGCGTGACCCCCTTGGAACCCCTGCGCTTGCGCACGTATTGCTGGCCCACTTCGTGGGTGCCCTCGGTTCATCATTTCGCTGACGGGACGGCTTTATTCGCGTCCCTGCTCATGACGCCTAAATCTGCCACCCCGCGCCTTGATACCTTAATCCCCCCCGTTTTAAGCTCTGCCGGTAAGCGATAAAAAGCCACCGGCCGCTGGAATGCCGCCAATTGTGGCGCTAACCAATCCGCTAATACGGCGTCATTCACCGAATCATCAGCATCAAGCACAGCAACAGGGCGGTGACCGAATTCAGTGTCGGCGACAGGAATAACAAAAGCTTGCTGTACTCCCGGATATTGCAGTAAAACTCGTTCAATATCCTCAGGTTGAATGCCCTCACCGCCGCTGAAAAATAGATTATCCAGCCGCCCCAGAATACGTAATTCGCCTTGCTGCCATTCACCACGATCACGGGTATGGAACCAACCATCACTGTCAGTCAGAGGCTGTAACTGCCCCTGCTGCCAATAACCGGCGGCCAGACACGCGGCTTTCACCCAGACTTCGCCCTCGACTAATTTCACCTGTCGTCCTTCCAGCGCGACACCAACACCAGGCAAACCATCAGCGCGTTTAGCACACACAGTTGAAGCTGATTCCGTCAGGCCGTAGCCACACCAGCAGCGAATTCCGCGCGCTTCGGCTTGCTCAGTCAGCGCAGTAGGGATAGTCGCGCCCCCGAGTAACACCTCTTTCAAGCTAAGTGGCTGTTCTGCACTTTCAAGCAAGCGCCAAAGCTGGGTTGGCACCAACGAGGCATGGCTGCAACCTGCCAGCGCATCAGATAACGATACACCCGCTTGCACAGCAAGGGCCGCTCCGGCACTTAACCAGCGCCAGACAATGCCCTGCCCGGAGACATGAAATAGCGGCAATGATAGCAACCAGCAATCATTAGCTGTGAAATCCATTAATCGCAATACACCATCGGCACTGGCCAGATGCGCCGCCAATGTGTGCACTGCCGCTTTGGGTAACCCTGAAGAGCCGGAGGTCAGTGTCATGGTCGCCAGCCGTTGGCTATCCCATGTCAGGATATTTTCCGTCGAATGTACCCTGGTGAGATGCAGTGGAGTAAAACTTAGCTGTGCAGGCAATGGTTCGGCCAGATTCAGCATAAAATCAATATCGAGCTGCGGCAAAAGTTGCGTCAACAGTGATTCTGGCAATTGAGGGTTAAGCGGTAAAACACGCGCGGCGCACTGCAATGCAGCCAGATACGCCAGCAACAATGAATAACTGTTTTTACCGCGCAGCACCACGCCACAACCGGGGGTGACACCTTGCTGTTGCAAGCCAGCGGCCAGATTATCAATATCAGTGGCTAACTGTTGCCAACTGATCCGTTGCGCCCCCGAGCGAATTGCCGTCGCCCGAGGTTGCAGATTGGCCCAATGTTGCCATGGAAATATATCCTTCCAAGGCCAATTATTTAGCTGTGCCATAGCACATCCAGTTGATCGACAGTCACCACCGGCAGCGTGCTATCCGGCCACTGACGGATACATTGCGCCTGCATCAGACTCAATGTATCCAGCCCCGGCACTGTTGCTGGGGTTAGCCAATCCGCCAGGCGAGCCAACTGAGTCAAACCCAAACTCGACTCAATACTGGAGCTAATCACCGCCTCTAATCCTGCTTGATGCGCTTGCTGCACCAATTGCTGGCAACGCGCGATACTACCCACCAGCGTCGGTTTGATGATAATCGCGGCCACACCCGGTTCGGCTTCCACCTGGAAATCCGCCTCGCGCACACTTTCATCCCAGGCAATAGCAATGCCGGTGTCACGGGCAAACTCACGGGATTCGGCACGGGTTTTACACGGTTCTTCCAGAAACGCGATGCGTGAGCGCAATTCAGGATTAACATATTTGGCAAAACCATCTGCTTTAGCCCGCGTCCAACTGCGATTGGCATCCAGCCGCAGTTTCAAATCAGGCAAAGCCTCCAGCAGCACATTGACAATCATGCCATCGCGCACCGCTTCATATAACCCAACTTTCACCTTGGCAACTTTCTCGCCCGGTAATGCTTGTAACACGGCGAACAGCTCATCAGGGTCACCGGTACACAGTGGTGCTTTGCGGTAATCGGCCGACAGTGGCAATAATTTCTCAAGCTCCGCCAACGCGCAACTGAGGCCAAAAGCCACCGAGGGCAAGGGGCCGAGATCAAGCTCCTCGCCATTCACCCAGCGCGGTAACTCAGCGATTGCAGCAGCTTGTGCCTCAGGCAACGTTTCCTGGCTGAACTCTGGCAGGGGGGCAATTTCGCCCCAGCCGGTCTGCTCGCCTTGTTGCAATTTCACCAACAATCCATCGCGACTTTTTAGCCGCTGATGCCGCAGTATCACCCCCGCTTCCATCGGGATGCTATAGCGGTAAAGTGTGGCCGCGCGCATTACGGATTACGCTTGAATTTGCTGAAGTCTGGCTGGCGTTTCTCATTGAATGCGTTACGCCCTTCCTGACCTTCGTCAGTCATATAGAACAACATGGTGGCGTTACCGGCCAGCTCTTGCAAGCCCGCCTGCCCATCGCAGTCGGCATTTAATGCGGCTTTCAAGCAGCGCAGTGCCATTGGGCTGTTTTGCAGCATTTCACGACACCAGCGCACCGTCTCTTTTTCCAGAGAAGCAAGCGGTACTACCGTGTTCACCAGCCCCATATCCAATGCTTGTTTAGCATCATACTGGCGGCATAAAAACCAGATTTCGCGCGCTTTTTTCTGGCCGACAATGCGAGCCATATATGCCGCACCCCAACCACCATCAAATGAACCCACTTTTGGCCCAGTCTGGCCGAAAATAGCATTATCAGCAGCAACAGTGAGGTCACACATCATATGTAATACATGACCGCCGCCAATAGAATAACCGGCAACCATTGCTACAACTGGTTTCGGACAAGTACGAATTTGACGCTGGAAATCCAGCACATTCAGATGATGGGTACCGCTCGCATCCTGATAACCGCCGTAGTCACCGCGGACTTTCTGATCACCGCCGGAGCAGAAGGCTTTTTCACCTTCACCGGTCAAAATGATGACACCAATATTGTCATCATAGCGGGCATCAGCCAGCGCCTGAATCATCTCTTTAACTGTTAACGGACGGAATGCATTACGCACATGAGGGCGGTTGATGGTTATCTTGGCGATCCCATCACTGGATTTGTGATAGCGAATATCTTCAAACCCAGCGGAGCAATCTTGCCATTCAATGGCGGCGTACAGTTGTTCTTCGCTCGGATAAAGCATAGTAAGCATTCCTTTAACGGGATGGTGGTAAAAATGATGATAGTGGTAAAAATGAAGACTGCGATAAAAATGAAAGCACCAGCGCAGCAAAAGCCCCAGGGTTCGCCCGATGCGCATTGTGCCCTGCGCGGGCCAGTGTCCGTAATGGCAACTTGTATTGATGAGCCACTTGCTGGAATTTGTGGTCACGTTCACCACACAGATAGGTGTACGGGACACTCAGGCATTGCAGAGCCGGTAATAGCCAGGGCTGATGCCCAAGTGAGGTGGCTTCGAGCATATCCGCCACCGCCGGGCCATGATTATTGGCTCGCACCGCGACCAATTGCTCCCGTTGCTGCGAATCCAAATCAGCAAATACATCCTGCTGATACCAGTCAGCCAACACCTGTGGCAAAAGTTCGTGACGAAAGCGCTGTGCCCATTGGCAATCTTGCTCAAAGCGCGCTTTTCGCAGCTCATCGCTTTCCAGACCGAGATTACCCCCTTCGACCAGCAGCCCTTGCAAACCAACCTTATGACCATAGCAGGCGTGATACATCGCAATTCTGCCGCCTAAAGAATAGCCCGCCAGCCAATATTCGCGAATGCCATTAGCCTGCAATGTTTCGCTTATCTGGCGGCTGATATCTTCAAAGCCAGTGGTAGTCAGAGCGACAGAGTTACCGTGTCCCGGCAAGTCGATAAGCAGTGAAGGGTAATCGCCGCATAATTCCGCCACCGGTAGCCAGTCCTGACCACTGCCCAATAAACCATGCAGCCAGACCAGCCACGGCCCAGTATGTTGCCGTGCCGGAGATTGGGGATGTGGGTCGAGCTTACAGCATGCCAGCGTCATAATTGGGCTACCTGTTGTACCAGTTGTTGCAGTGTTTCTGCCCCCTGACTCGGCGGCACCTCTATTTCAATCAGTGTGACTCCACCACGTAGCCAGCATTGATCTACTTGCTGTTTGAGCATCAACCCGCTTTCTGGCCGGGAATAACCTAAACCGAACATCGCAGCAGCATGTTCAAAACTCACATTCTGCGGCATGCAATAAAAACGCTGACGGTCAGCTTCTGGTGTCGGAAGCAGAGAGAAAATCTGCCCGCCATTATTGTTCACCACCAGTAGCACCGTAGGAGCGGAACTTTGGCGCAATAGCGCCAGAGCATTAAGGTCATAAAGCGCCGATAAATCCCCAACTATCGCCAGCGTTGGCTTAGCGGTGGCGCGCTGGACACCGGCGGCGGTCGATAACAAACCATCAATCCCGCTGGCCCCGCGATTACTGTAAACCGGATACCCCGCAGGCAACTGCCCCAGCGCATCAATCAAACGGACAATCAAGCTGTTGCCGACAAAAAGTTGGCCGTTTTCCGGTAACAATTCGGCCAAGCGATGGGCCACTGCCGCCTCACTGAATTGTTCGTTCAACGCTTGTTCAACATGCGCATGAGCGTTTTCCGACCATATAATCAACTCGGAAGCCCAGGGTGTGCGGCGTAGTGCCGGATGTTGTTCTAACCACTCATTCACCGGAGAGATAATCCGGCGACCACGGTGATTCGCCGGATCAAGACGACCCGCGATGCTATCCACCAGCCAGTATTCTTGCGGCTGGCATTGTGCCTGCCACTGCAACAAGCGTTTACCGGTTAAGCTACTGCCAAACTGTAAGACTATCTGTGCCTGAGCCAGCACGCGTTGCGCACCTGGGTGTGCGAGCCACAAGTCGGCACAAGGTAGCGGTTGGCCAGTTTGCGACAGCACATCGCCAATCAGAGGCCAGCCGAGTAGTTCAGCCCATTGCGCCAACTGTTCGCCCTCTTCGGCGGTCATGCGCCCGGCAATCACCACACCACGCTTTTGCCGCCAGAACAACCAGTCGGCTTGCTCTATTTGCGGCAGAGGACGAGATTGGCGCAGCCAGGGATGGCAATCTTGCCACCAGTCACCCAAGGTGGCAGACCAGTCGGCATAGCATTGTTCATCACCACCATAAAGCGGTTCAGCAAATGGGCAGTTAACATGCAAGCCGCCGTGGTGCAATTGCGCCATCGCACTGTCGATGGTTGAAACCAGCCAACTGGCAGGAATATCCGGTGTGGGGCGAGGCAGATTAAGGCTGACGGCCGGATGGCTGGCGAACATGCCTGGCTGGCGAATCGCTTGATTGGCACCGCAATCAATTAATTCTGGTGGGCGATCGGCGGTCAATAAGATTAAGCGCTCACCGGTAAGCCCGGCTTCAATTAAGGCCGGATAAAGATTAGCCGCCGCAGTGCCGGAAGTGACAATCACCGCCACCGGTTCAGTTGAAGCTTTCGCCAAACCCAATGCCAAATGCCCCAAGCCGCGCTCATCAAAATGAGTATGGCAAACCAGCGACGGATTAGCCGCCGCCGCCAAGGTGAGCGGCGTCGAACGGGAACCCGGAGCAATACAGATATGCTGCACACCGTGGCGACTCAACGCCTCCAGTAGTAATGCCGCCCAACGACGGTTAAAAACGCTTGTCGACATGGTTCGCCCAAAAGTCAGTTAACAGACACTGCGACCCCGATAATCAACGTGAGGAACTAAACTATCCGCTGAAAAAGCCCTGAGTGACTGATTAATGGTTAAATTTTTACCGTTATCTACAACAAAACCGGTTTGCATTGGCCCTGTTTGACAGTTTACACCCGCAGCATAGGAGCCACAATCCGCCCACATAATTTGTACGGTTAACAACTCAGTGAGTGCGGTTAATTACTGCATTTTATTATTAACAGACTTAATATTTACTAGCAAAGTACGTAACCCTGCCGATTTATTGTTAATTTCCTGCCATTCTTGTTCTGCATCAGAACCGGCAACAATACCAGCACCGGCATACAGATGAATCTGTTTATCCTCCACCCATGCCGAACGCAATGTCACACTAAATTCAGTTTGCTTGAGAGAAAGATAACCGGCAGAACCGGCATACCAACCACGAGAAAAAGGCTCGTTTTCTGTAATAAACTGCCGGGCAACATTGCGCGGTAACCCCGCCACCGCAGCCGTTGGTTGTAGCCGGTGTAAGCAGTCAGCATCATTAGCATGATTAAGTTGCGCATGGATACAGCGGCGTAAATGCTGCACTTTACGTAGGCGGATGACTTCAGGCGGCATGACATCCACCGCGACCACCCCGCCTTGCAAACGCTGGCAAATATCATCGACTACCAGCAAATTCTCACGTTGATTCTTTTCATCATGCATCAACCAATCAGCCAATTCAGTGGCATGAGCGATATCGTCATCATTTGACGTGGTTCCTGCCAACGCTTCTGTTTCCAGATGTTGAAGCTGGCGCAAATACAGGCGCTCAGGGCTGGAACCCAAAAATGCCCGCAAACCATCAAAGCGCAGCATAAAGTGAAAACAATGATGATTCACCTGACGGCTGGCGGCCATAAAAGCCCCGCACGAGAGAGGCTTATCCAGCATCAAGCGGGTCGTCCGAGCCAGGACTACCTTCTCCATTTTTTGTTGCTCAATGTTGCCCAATGCCTGTTCAATCAGGCGGCTCCACTGCGGATATTCCGGCATATGGCTGGCAGCTTCAACCACCACGTCCAATGCAGGCAAAGGTTCGGCGGCAACCAGTTGATCAATAAAGGCAATGGCGAGCAAAGCATCTTGCGCAAGGGAGTCGTCACTGACCAAATTTAGGGTCAAATAGGTATTTTTACCGCGCCGTAAAATTTCGATACGCGGTAAAAACAAGAAACTGGTCTGGGTTTGTTGGGGCGAATCAGGAGAGGGTTCGACAATACTGACCGGCTCAAAAGCATTCAGCCCCCACACACGCAACCCCGCAACAGCGCGGTGCTGTTGGATAAATTGATCAGCCGATTGTACGTCGTTGAATTGCCGGGTTTGACCACAGACTGCGGCCTCTTCATGACCTTCACGATGATGCCAATAAAATTGAGGAAAATGATATTGAGCGGCAAGCCATTCAAGCAATTGATTTCCCACTTGTCCCGGCGCGGGCAAGATAATTTGCCGAATACCGGCCTGGTCAGGGAAGTCAGCACGTAACTTTTGCCGTAATTCGCCTAACAAACCAGAAAGTTGCTTCACGACCACCTCGGCAAATCAACAGAAAGAGTGGGATTATACGGGGCATGAATAATAAGAAAAGTCAGATTGAAAAGTTATTGTTACTTATCACACTAATATTTGATATTGATGCAAACCTTTACCTCTTAATAGGGGGAAAGGGCAGGAATAACCCTGCCCTTAAAATGGATTAAACTCTTTCAGTTATATTACCACTCCCAACGCAAACCCGCATTGAGCTGCCACTGAGTGTTGATGTCCCCACCAGAAGACTTCTCCAGGTCGAGGTAGAAACGGGAGTTATTATCTTCTGTAAACTGAATATTGGTGCCAATACCGTAAACTATCCAGTTGTCTTTCCCATTTTGGTTATCCACCAACACGGTGTCTTTCCCTCGGATAGTCACATTACAATCACCGGCAAACTCGCGTAATAAATCAGCTTTCAGATAAATATCATTGTTACTCTTTCCTTCGAACCGATGCCCTACGCGTACCCCAGCACGGCCAATCACACTGTTAATATTATCCTGACTCACCAGGAGGCCGCTGTTGGTGCTGTAATCGGCTTTATTCAGATAGGTATAAACCAGTTGCCCCTGAGGCTCGATAAAATTACCGTTATCCAGTGAGAATTCACGACCATATTCAGCACTTACACTCCATGAGCTGTTACTGCCAGTGCCGTGTCCCCCCGTACCAAGGGTATTTCGGTAATCAAAGTTGCTCTTCAGATGGCTATATTTGAACACGAGATCAACATAGTCTTGCTGATCTGGCCGATTCCAGGAACTATAGAGGCTACCACCGTAGCTTTTATTATCGCCAGAACCGTAATCAAATTCTGATTTACCATCCAGATAATGTGCAGCAATACCTTTAGTCCAGATTCCATTCTCATATTCATCTTTATTGTCATACCCTAACTGATAAAAATGATATTGATTTTTAAAGTGGCTGGTATCCTTACTTTTCATTTCACCACCTTTATAACGCAACCAAATTCCATTTTCCTGTTGGTCATTTCTTAACTCACCTAATCGTTTGTTGAGGCTATCAATCTCAAGGCGAGCAGTGGCTGTTGCATAATTTACACCGGCATTGGCAAGTACAGTATCACTGACTGCACTCAACTTTTTTATCAATACCCGAAATATACCAGTTGGTGCCATATTGGCTGAGGGATCACCGTCTCTAATATCTGAACGAATAATAGGCTTATAGTCATAAACATATTCGTTGTTGACATCTATCTGATCGTAAGCTTTAAAGCTGACATTACTGGCCGCATCCGCCACCCAAATATCTTCGCTTAGGTTGGCAAGTTTATCGACATTCAATGCTTCGATATAATGAGACCCACCGGTGCTGCTGCTGACCACCTCAATAAAATCACTACCATTCTTGCGTTGGTCATCAGTTTTACTGGTATTCACATCAATAAGAAAAATACCGTCACTGCCTTTTAGATCATAAACCTTGACACCTTCGTTCTGACTTTTGTTCGTGTGTAGATTAAAGCCATGCAGATTTACGGTGCCCCCATTCTGTAATGTTAATGCGCTGATTTCTGCATTAACCGCATCAGGTATCCACTGGGCTTTATTCATTAATGTTACATCCAGTATACCCGCCCAAGTATTGCTGTCCGCATTATATTCATTGGCCTCTGTACCATGCCAGTAGGAATCACTGCCATTTAACACCGCGGTAATACTGCTTCCCAAACCAAATGCATTACCCAAGTCCAGATTACCTAATAAGTTAACTTGATATTGACCAGTTTCATTAATGATTACCTGACCACCATGCTTGCCGCTCACCGCATCACTTTTTGCACCGCCTCCGGTGTAAGAAGCATTTTCTCCCAATAATTCCAAAAAGTTTTTGGCGTAGGTATTAATATACACATCACCATTATTAGCAGTAATTGTTGAACCCATGCCAGTGGCATACAAACCATTATTGGCAATTGAAGCAGTTTCCGATCCACTGGTATCCATTTCGACGAGTGAATTAATATAAACTTTACCATCGATGGTGACTTTTGACCCATCAGAGGCAATAAGTGCCGTGCTATTATGATGATGATTATCACCACCAACCTTGAGATTATTTTTATAACTGAAGTTGTTTATTGAAACTGCGTTATTACTATCAACAGCCAAACCAAAAAAAGCGGTATAAGAACTATCGGTAGTATTCTGCCCATAAATATCGACGGAATAATTCCCAATGTCATATGTTTTTTGGAGGGTTTCTATTTGACCGAAATAAACTTCGAGAGGCTTGTCTGGGTTATCTACATTGATAGTCGCATTATAATTACCATCACCGGCTATAGCATCAGATAAGGCCACTGATGACGGGCCAGAGATGGTGGCTGAATAGGTAAATTCGCGCGTTTGCGCCATAGTGAATTCAGGCCAGATTATATTGCTGATAGCGACGGTTAAAAATAATGGGCGAAATAATTTAGATGCATGTTGGGAATTATGCATTTATATACTCCGTGTCATATTAACATCATACAAATACCCTATTAGCATTTATTAAAAATAGATCAGCTCTTTTGCAATGAAGCAAATATATAATAGATGAAATTAAGTTTAAAAAATGCTGATTTATTATTTTAAAATAAAAACAAAAGTCAATATTAAAATAATCATCATGATGTGAATTTACAATTCTTTATTATCATTAAGCACTTGTGAAAATTACTGGTAGGTTTTATATTTATATAACTAATATCATTTTTATTGTTGTTGCTGGGTTAATTAATTTCTTATTTAAATATTGAAATGGCCCATTTAAGGGCCGATTATAGTAATTAAAACAATCTTATATCAATAGAAGTCACTGTAACATTCTATAACTAAAATATCTTAACGCCGCGCCAGCAATAACCCGACCACCAGCCCAACAGTGGCACTAATCCCTACACTGCACCAGGGCTTTTCGCGCACGTAATCATCGGTACAACACGCCAGCACTTTTGCCCGTTTGATATAGCACTCACTGCGGCCACTCAAACGGTTCTGTACCTCCTTTAACGCTTTCTCCGCGCGGGCTTTAATTTCCTGATAACTTTCATCGGCTGCATCACCAGAAGCACGCAGTACCTCTTCCAGCGTATCGGTTAGCATGGTCAAATCGTCGTCTAGCGAAGTTTGCTGTTCTTTATCTCGGTTCATGTGGATTCTCCATGAGTGAAAAAGGTGCATCTTTTAAGCTTAGTCGAAAAGCGCCGTGCAGTATTGATTCTGGGCGGATGGGGGAACTTTCAGGATTAATCTGGGCCGGGCTGGTGTGGTAACGATAGCAAGCTAGTTGATGAGTGAGTTTGTTGAAAATACCAACAAATACTTCTCAGGCTAATCAATTACATTGAAAAATCTTTAAGTAATTGTTAATTTATCTAAATAATTCGCTATGACCTCGCCCCTCTCGCGGCCATCGAACCTCTAAAAAACACTACAAAATATAAGAATAATTTATTTTTAGCCGCGACCACTTCGCGCAATCACCCGATCCAAGAGAAACTCTCGATGGAAAAAAACGCACCCGCCACGACCATTTTAACCGATCAAAATGGAAGCGGTTTTACCCGCAGAGAACTGTTAGTGGGCCTCGCCTCCACAATGGTTGCCACTTCCTTATTGGGCTATCCGTTTTTAACTCAAGCCGAGCAGCAGACCGCCGCCGCCAACCCACTGGCTTTTGCCCAATTCTTTACATTGTCACAAACCCTGACCGAACATCAGGATATTGACCAGGGCATGTCAGCGCGGATATTCACGGCATTGCATAACAGTGATAAACAATTCTCTTCACAAATCAGTCAGTTGACGGCTCTGATGCAAGACGGGCAAAGTGCGCAACAACTACAAGCACTGGCGCAGCAGCATCAGCTACAAAAAACTGTCAGTGCAATTGTTGCTGCCTGGTATACCGGTACTGTCGGTCATGGGCAGCAAGCGGTTTTGATTGCCTATAAAGATGCGCTGATGTACCGCCCAGCCAGTGACGCCTTGGTCGTTCCCACCTATTGCGGCAATGGCCCGCTGTGGTGGACTGCCACCCCGCCGGATATCAACCTGCCAAAACCTGTCAACGAGAGCCATTCCTGATGAAAAAACCTATTTTTACTGCCGACGGCAATGCCTCGGCAGATGTCATTATTGTCGGTTCCGGCATTGTCGGCGGCATGATGGCAGACCAACTGGTTGCTCAGGGCTACTCGGTATTGGTATTAGAAGCGGGCTTGCGTATCGATCGCGGTCAGGCGGTTGAGAACTGGCGCAATATGCCTTTCGATAATCGAGCCGGCTCTGATTACCAAGGTTTATATCCACAATCTGAATTTGCCACCGCCCCACTCTACTTCCCAGAAAATAACTATGTCGAGCTGACCGGCCCCAGTGCCAGCAGCTTTAAACAGGGTTATCTGCGCACCGTCGGCGGCACCACCTGGCATTGGGCGGCCTCCTGCTGGCGGCACGTTCCCAACGATTTTCAGATGAAAACACTGTATGGCGTCGGTCGCGATTGGCCCATATCTTATGATGAGTTGGAACCCTACTATTGCCGCGCTGAAGATGAGATTGGCGTCGCCGGGCCGAACGATCCCAAGCTGCAATCCCCGTCCGAGCGTAGCAAGCCTTATCCCATGGATATGGTGCCTTGGGCGCACGGTGATATCCGTTTTGCCGAAGTGGTGAATCCACACGGTTACCAGTCGGTGCCTATTCCACAGGGGCGCAGTACCCGCCCGTGGGAGGGCCGCCCAACCTGCTGTGGTAACAATAATTGCCAACCTATTTGCCCCATCGGCGCGATGTATAACGGCATCCATCATATAGAACGTGCGGAAATGAAAGGTGCGGTGGTATTAGCCGAAGCCGTGGTTTACAAAATTGATACCAATGAGCAAAACCAGGTCACCGCCGTCCATTGGCTGGATAACAAAAAACAGTCTCATCAAGCGACTGGCAAAGTGTTCGCGCTGGCCTGTAACGGTATTGAAACCCCGCGTCTGCTGCTGATGGCTGCGAATGAGAAAAACCCGAACGGTATTGCCAATTCATCCGATCAGGTTGGCCGCAATATGATGGATCACTCCGGTTTCCACTGTACATTTTTAGCCAAAGAGCCGCTGTGGTTGGGGCGTGGGCCAGCACAAAGCAGTTGTCTGGTCGGGCCGCGTGATGGCGAATTCCGCAAAGATTACTCCGCAAACAAAATGATCCTCAATAATATCAACCGTGTATTACCCGCCACACAACAGGCGCTGGAAATGGGGCTGGTGGGCAAAGCGCTGGATGAAGAGATCCGCCGCCGGGCTGCTTATGGCGCTGATTTGTCGATAAGCCTTGAACCGCTGCCAGATCCAGACAACCGCCTGACATTAAGTAAAACCCGCAAAGATGCTCATGGCTTACCCTGCCCGGATATCCATTACGATGTCGGTGATTATGTGCGCAAAGGTGCCGAAGCCGCACATAAGCAACTGGAGCATATCGGCCAGTTGTTTGAAGCGGATGAATTCAAAATCACCACCAGCCTGAATGCCAATAACCACATCATGGGTGGCACCATTATGGGCAGCAATCCGCAAGACTCCGTGGTTGATGGCAATTGCCGCACCTATGACCATGCCAACTTATGGTTGCCCGGTGGCGGTGCTATTCCGTCAGCCAGTGTGGTAAACAGCACATTGACCATGGCTGCATTGGGGCTGAAAGCCGCCGATGATATGGCGCGTTTACTGGCGGGCAAATGATGAAAAAATTGATCGCAACCAGCCTGTTTTCACTGTTTCTATGCGCCGCTGACGTGTGTGCATCAGAGAATGCATCACTCAGCGAACAGCAGTGGATCGAAAAAGGCGAACAAGTGGCTATCGCCTCTGACTGCCAGGCCTGTCATACCAAACCTGAGGGCGGAAAACCTTTCACCGGCGGTTATGGTATCAGCTCGCCGATGGGGATGATTTATTCCACCAATATCACCCCATCCACTGTTGACGGGATTGGCAAGTACAGTGAAGCAGAGTTTGCTCGTGCTGTTCGCGATGGCATTCGTGCTGATGGCAGCCATCTCTATCCGGCTATGCCTTATACCTCTTACACCAAGCTAAGTGATGAAGACATTCACGCGTTGTATGTTTACTTTATGCATGCGGTGCCAGCAATTGATGAAGAGAATATTCCCACCGAACTTCCCTTCCCGTTCAATATGCGCTTTGCCATGCTGGGCTGGAACATGATGTTCCTGGATAAAGGCCGCTTCGAACCGGATAGCAGTAAAAGTGGTCAATGGAATCGCGGTGCTTATCTGGTTAATGGGCCAGGTCACTGTGATACCTGCCATACACCACGTAACTTATTGATGGGTGAAGATACTGGCAACGCCTTTGCTGGTGGTATGGTCGGCCCGTGGTATGCACCTAATATTACGTCAGATGCCATCAGTGGTATTGGTGGCTGGAGTAATGCTCAACTGGTGGAATACCTGAAAACCGGGCGCGTTGCCGGTAAAAATCAGGCGGCTGGCGGAATGGCCGAAGCGGTACAAAATAGCCTGCAATATCTGCCGGAAAGTGATTTACAGGCGATCGCCCTTTACCTAAAAAGCACCACACCGGTACGTGATCCGCAAGATACTCAACCCGCCGACAGTTTTGGCAAGGCGTTGAATGTCGAGATCGGTCTACGCGGTCAGCATCCGTCTACGGCGAATAACACGCTAGACAGCGGCGCTGCATTGTTCAGTGGCAACTGCGCCAGTTGTCATCAGCCCGACGGTAGCGGCAGTAAAAATCAGGCTTATCCTTCCCTGTTCAATAACACCGCCACCGGCTCTTCCAACCCGGCTAATCTGGTTTCCGCCATATTATTTGGTGTGGATCGTAAGGTTGGTGATGAGCATATATTGATGCCAAATTTTGGCCCGCAATCTTATGTTAATCCGCTGAATGACAAACAGATCGCCCTGATTGCCAATTATGTCCTGCACAGTTATGGCAATCCGGCGGTCACCGTCAGTGAAGCTGATGTGGCAGAACTGCGTGCTGGCGGGCCTGTGCCACTGCTGGCAAGACTTCAGCCCTATATGGCTCCGGCCATGATTGCGGCGGTGATGGTGCTGTTAGCATTGATATTGGTTTTAGGCAGAAAGCGCCGTAAAACAAAGAAATAGCGGTGGTAAACAGCGGCAAAGGGGTGAGCGCCCTTTGCCGCTGAACTCTCATTAAAACCGAATACAGCACGCCCCTTGCTCTGCGCCAGTCAATTGTTCGCGCAATGCAGCAAACAATTCACGACCACATCCCACATGGAAAGCCGAGATATCAGGTAATGCTGGGTGGCGAGTGGCCAGCTCGGCTTCATCCACCAGCAGCGAAAGTTCACCGCTGACGCCATCAACCCGCACCCGATCGCCATTGCGAATTTTCGCCAGTAAGCCACCACAATAAGCTTCTGGTGTCACATGAATGGCCGACGGCACTTTGCCGGATGCACCGGACAAACGACCATCAGTGACTAACGCCACCTTAAAGCCGCGATCCAATAATACCCCCAGCGGCGGCATCAATTTATGCAATTCCGGCATACCAATGGCACGTGGCCCCTGATAGCGCACCACCACCACACAATCGCGGTCCAGCGCGCCGGATTCAAACGCTGGCCCGACATCATGCTGGCTGTCAAACACTACGGCTGGCCCTTCAACAATCTGATGATCATGCGGTACGGCTGAGGTTTTCATCACCGCTCTGCCCAGATTGCCACTCAATACTTTAGTGCCGCCATGGGGTGAGAAAGGTCGGGTAAGACTGGCAATCACGCTGTCATCCAGTGAGCGCTGCGGCCCATTGCGCCATTGCAACTGCCCTGCCTCCAGATACGGCTCTTGTGTATAACGTTGCAGGCCAAACCCAGCAACAGTATGCACATCCTCATGCAACAAACCGCCTTGCAATAACTCTTGTATCAACAAAGCCACGCCGCCTGCGGCCTGGAAATAGTTAATATCCGCCGGGCCGTTAGGGTAAATGCGACACAACTGCGGAATCACTTCCGACAGTTCAGAAAAATCATCCCAATCAATGATTATGCCCGCCGAGCGCGCCATCGCCACCAAATGCATGGTGTGATTGGTCGAACCGCCGGTGGCCAGAAGCGCCACAATGCCATTTACCACCACTTTTTCATCCACCAATTGGCCGACCGGCAAATAATTGCCACTGGTTGGCGTCAAGCGCGTAACTTGCCGTGCCGCCGCGGCTGTCAGTGCATCGCGCAGTGGCGTATTGGGCTGAATAAAAGAGGAACCGGGCAAATGCAGCCCCATCACTTCCATGACCATCTGATTCGAGTTAGCTGTGCCGTAAAACGTGCAAGTACCGGCACTGTGATAAGAGGCAGACTCCGCCTCCAGCAAAGCATGTCGGTCAACTTTCCCCTCGGCATACAGTTGGCGCACCCGCACTTTTTCTTTATTGGATAGGCCGCTGGCCATTGGCCCTGCTGGCACAAAAACGGCGGGTAGATGACCAAATGACAACGCCGCCATCAGCAACCCTGGCACAATTTTGTCGCACACACCGAGATACAATGCGCCATCAAACATATTGTGCGATAAGCCGATAGCCGCCGACATAGCAATCACATCGCGGCTCATCAGCGATAATTCCATGCCATCCTGCCCTTGCGTCACGCCATCACACATCGCAGGAACGCCCCCCGCCACTTGCCCGACCGCCCCCACTTGATGCAGCGCATCTTTAAGTTGTTGCGGATAATGCTCGTAAGGCTGATGAGCTGACAGCATGTCATTGTAGGAGGTAATAATGGCGATATCGCTACGCAACATATTCTTCAGAGAGACTTTATCCTCGGGCTGGCAAGCGGCAAAACCATGAGCCAGATTGCCGCAGGCCAATTGTGAACGGTGAACGGTATTTTCTTTTGCCGCACTGATGCGTTGCAGATAAGCGGTTCGGGTCGGCGCAGAACGCGCAATAATACGCTGCGTCACACGGGTAAGAGTCGGGTTCATCGCCATTCCTTATTCAGTCAGCGGAGCCAAAAGTTCAATACTGCCCGCAGGAAGGCCAATGAAATCCGCCAGTACCTGCAACAGCAAATTGTGATCATCCAAATGTGGCGCGCCGGAGACATTTACGCTGCCAATAATACCTGCTTGCTTAACCTGTAACGGGAAACCTCCACCTAGCGCGGCATAGTCACGTAAGCTGACACCATAGCGCTCCTCAAGGGAGGTTTGGCGCTGTTGCAACATCAACCCTGCGGCATAGGAGCTGGTGCCCAGTAACTCCACCACATTACGTTTGCGCCGCAGCCAGTCAGCGTTTTCTGCGCTGGTACCCGGCATGGCGTAACTAAATAAAGTCTGCCCATTGACCCGGATATTGATAGCCAGCGCTAGCCCTTGCCGCTCTGCCTGTTGCATTATTTTTTCGCCCAACTGCCAGGCGATTTCATGATTGAAATGGGTCAATTGCAGTCGTTGCTGATGCTGCTGGCTGAGGGTCAGTTGCTGTTGTAAATTCATGAGATTCTCCGGTGAACAATGGCGGCGGTCATGCCCGTGGCAATAAAGACCGCCTGGCAGCTTAAGCGCGTTTTACTTTAGCTAAGCCTTTGTCAGCAATGCCCTTTTCCTTCGCTGCGACTTCAACATCACACTCTTTTGGTAAGGTTAAGGTAATCAGCCCGGCAATAATTAATGAGCCAGCTAACATGCAAACTGCTGCACTTTGGCCGTAGAAGAAAATCATGACACCGACCAGATACGGGCCACAGAACCCGCCCAAATTACCTAACCCATTAATCACACCGCGAGCGCCACCGGCCACTTCTGGTACCGCAATACGGCCTGGAATAGACCAGAATGGGCTGGTGGCAGCTTTGAGGAAGAATCCGCACACCACCAGAGCCAGATAAGAGACCAATACGTTGTGGCGGAAAATAACGGATGTCACCAGACCAGCGGCAAAACAGAACAGAGAAATCATTATCAGCAAACGGCGTTTACCGGTTTTATCTGATAGTGAAGAAATAACATAAATACCGGCGGTGGTGGCAATAAACGGCAGAATAGCCAGAATACCAACCGAGGCCATATTACCGCCGGTCAGATTTTTCAGAATAGTCGGCAACCACAAGGTGTAGCCATAATCCCCGGTCTGATAAAAGAAGTTCAGAGCAACCAGTTTCATCAAACCTTTATTCAGAAATACCGCTTTTAATGGCGCATTAGTGACTGGCGCATCCAGCATCCGTTCTGCCCGCTCACGTGCCAGCTCGGTGACCAGATAATCGCGCTCTTTTTTCGACAGCCATTTGGCTTCTTCAGGTCGGTCACTGATAACAAACCACCACATAATCAACACCACGGCTGACAGTGAACCTTCGAGGAAGAATAGCCAGCGCCAGTCTAACGCATTGATAATAAAACCAGATAAAGGCGCAGTGAACATGCCACCGATGGGGGCAAACATCATCACGAAAGCATTGGCGCGGCCAATTTCGCGTTCCGGGAACCAGTTGCTGACCATAGTCAGCACCACAGGCAACATGCCGCCCTCAGAAACACCCAGCACAAAACGCAGGAATAATAATTGATAATGGTTAGTCACAAAGCCCGTCAGAATCGACACCACAGCCCAGACGGCAAGGGAGTAAGCAATGAATTTTCTGCCGCTGCCATGAACAGCAATACGGCCACCCGGTACTTGTAAAAATAAATAACCAATAAAGAAAATACCGCCCGCTAAACCGGCCATTTGACTGGTAATAGCCAGATCACTTTCCATGCCACCTGGTAGTGCAAAACTAATATTTACCCGGTCCATAAAAGAAATAATACAAGCAATCATTATTGGCACAATAACGCGGAACCAACGGGCATTAGGGATCTTACTGTCCATATAAACACGCCTCTTTCTCTAGCTGAATAATTCCCACACCATTCAGAAAATAGCGTAGAGAATGCCGCCAACAAATTAGGGTAATTTGCCAGTTATTTAAAATGCACGATGTGGTCTTTTATTTTTATTATAATAATTTGAGGATCAATTTAATTAACCCTCACTTTTTCTTAATTAGTAAGTAATAGCAGTAGGTGCTTTCTCACCCGCAAAGTGAGCTTGAATATTTGAAAATACAATATCACTCATTTGAATTCTGGTTTCGATGGTGGCACTGGCGATATGGGGCAGTAATACTACATTATCCATTTCGATTAATGCCTGCGGCACATTAGGCTCATCTGCAAAAACATCCAAACCTGCCCCACCAATTTCTTTCTGTTGTAATGCACGGATTAAATCATCCTGATTGACCATACTGCCACGAGCAATATTAATCAGCAGAGCATGATTTGGCATCGCAGCAAAAATGGTTTTATCAACCAGACCAACGCTGTCTTTACCACCCGATATGGCTATAACCAGAATATCGCTTTGTCTGGCAAGGCTGATTAAGTCCGGAACATGCTGATATGGCAGGCTTTCGATGTGGGCGGTGTCGGTATAAGCAATTTGCATATCAAAACCGGCTGCGCGGCGGGCAATAGCTTGACCAATGCGGCCCATACCAAAGACACCCAGACGTTTGCCGGTCACTTTAGAGGCCAATGGTAAGCTGCTGTGTGGCCACTGACCGGCACGCAGGAATTTATCTGCCTGACAGAGACGGCGCGATGTGGCGATAATCAGCCCCAGAGCGGTATCGGCGACATCATCAGTCAGCACACCTGGAGTGGTGGTGACGATGATATTGCGCTCACGGGTATAGTCTAAATCGACCGCGTCAGTCCCTACGCCAAATATTGAGATAATCTGTACTTCAGGTAATAACGCCAATACTTTGTTGGTCACACCGATATCACCACGGGTCACAATACCCTTAATATTCTCGCCTTGTTGGGCAAAAAATTCAGCAGTGTCCGTAACTTCAAAGAGCTTATAAACAGTAAAATTCTGTTCCAGTTTCTCAGTCAAATAGTCCATTACCGGGGCAATAATTAATACGGCCTGTTTGAAAGAAGATGGTTTGCTGTTTTTCATAACGAGTACCTGATCATGTCAATAAATCAAAAACCAAAAATGGCAGTGGATAGTCATCAGATGATTAAGCCATTTAGCGAATGTCGTTATAAGACCCGTTTTCAATGTTTTATTTTGTGATGCAGGTCACTGTAAATCATGTTAAGAAAACATGTTACCGGTAACGTGATCGACCTATCATTGCTGGTGCTGAATTGTTTCAGCTAAGAAAATCAGCGTTAATGATTTATGTAATGCCTTAATGAAAATGTTATGGATTGGCATAATTTGTTATGCCAAGAATATTATTATGACAGATTATCAAAGAGGAACATTAGCTGCCATTCAATAACGCAATGGCAGTTGTGGGCAATTTAGAGGTATTTCAGCAACAGCAGAAATCTTAGATAGTTCCACCGAGTGAAATACGATAATGCAGGTCAACTTGTTCAATTGTCGGAATTTTTTTGATTTTCTTAATCAAGATTTCAGCGGCCACGTTGCCCATTTCAAAACGTGGAGTGGTAACACTGGCCAGTACTGGAGTGGTCGCCTGGCCGATATCCAACCCATGAAAACCGGAGATCGCCATTTCTGCTGGTACCGCCATGCCCAATTTCAAGCATTCTTGTAACACGCCTACCGCCATATCATCATTGGTACAGAAAATAGCATCGACTTGCGGATACATTTGTCGTGCCAATGCCAACATCCCGGCACCAATAGAGACGGATGAAACTTTATTAGGCGTAATATGTAGTGGTGCCAACCCCGCGTCCGTCATTGCCCTGGCTATAGCCTTGATAACGTTTACGATCTCGCACATCAGACATTGAACCGAAATAGACAACATTTTGCTTCCCACTTGCCAGCAATGTGGCCGTCATATCGTAAGCGGCCTGATAATTATTAAAACCGACCGTAATACGGTTGAACTGAGGTTCCAAGTCCATCACTTGCGCGACCGGAAGCTCCGAGGCATTCAGGTACTTGTCCGCACGTAAGGTATGTTCAGAATCAGTCAGTATCAGCCCGGAAATCTGGCAAGAAAGCAGATTAACTATTTGTTCTTCTTCACGTTCTTTATTGTAGTTATAGTTGACTACCAGTGTTTGATAACCGCTGGTGGCAGTGACCGACTCGATACCAGCCAGTAAATCAGAGAAAATCTGGTTATTAAAGGAGGGAACCAAAATACCGATTCTCGGGCTTTTTTGATTGAGGCTAGTTTCCCCTTCTGAATCAGCACTGTAATTAACTTCAGCCATCACTTGAGCGATACGCTCACCGGTTTCTGGAGCCACTTTTTCCGGCGTGCGTAAGTAGCGGCTGACAGTCATTTTAGTCACGCCTGCTAGTAACGCGATATCCTGTAACGTAACACGCTGGTTTTTCATGGCATATACCTGGAACAAGAGTGTGGGATGGGATGAAGTGATTATGCACTGTTAGCGGAGATAATGAAAAGCATGTTACTGATTTAAAATACAATAACAATCATACTTCCTATTATTTAGTTATATTATTATCAATAAGTTAAACCACTACGCCCCCCATTGAAGAACAAACCCCACACAAATAGTCCTCTTTTATCGTCACCAAGGCGATGTCGCTCACGTAAGTGGTAACAGCTTGTCGTAACATGAATTAAAGTGATCTTCATCACAGTTTACCCAAGCGGAAAACGGTTTGATAGGCACATGTTTTCACACCGCCATTATTCAATAATATTTATTTTATAATGTCGCTTAATAAGCGCCATTTCTATCAGGAATTATTATGAAGAATTTATTTTCGTTAGAAAACCGCAAAGTATTAATTACCGGTTCCGCTCAAGGTATTGGTTTTTTATTAGCAAAAGGTCTGGCCGAATTTGGCGCAGAAATAATAATTAATGATATTACCGCAGAACGCGCAGAAAAAGCCGCTACAGAATTACGCGACAGCGGTTTTGTTGCTTATGCCGCGGCATTTAATGTCACTGACCATGATGCTGTTAATGACGCGATTACACAAATAGAAAATAATATTGGTGCCATTGACATCTTAATTAATAATGCCGGTATTCAACGCCGCCACGCCTTTACCGAATTCCCTGAAAAAGATTGGGATGATGTGATTGCGGTAAATCAGAAATCCGTATTCTTGGTTTCACAAGCGGTTTCCCGTTATATGGTTAAACGCCAACGCGGCAAGATTATTAATATTTGTTCAATGCAAAGCGAATTAGGCCGCGACACGATCACGCCATACGCTGCCTCTAAAGGTGCCGTGAAAATGTTGACGCGTGGGATGTGTGTTGAACTGGCCCGTTACAATATTCAGGTCAATGGTATTGCGCCTGGTTATTTCAAAACGGATATGACAAAAGCACTAGTGGACGATAAAGCATTCACCGATTGGCTGTGCAAACGCACGCCAGCCGCCCGTTGGGGGGATCCGGAAGAGTTGATTGGTGCCGCGGTGTATCTCTCTTCCAAAGCATCAGACTTTGTTAATGGTCATCTGCTGTTTGTTGATGGCGGGATGTTAGTTGCAGTCTGATAAGCGGCAGGGGAAAGTTATGTCTGGGAAATGCATTATTGTGATGGGCGTATCCGGTACGGGTAAATCCTGTGTAGGCCAAGCGCTGGCACAGGCACTTAACGCCAAATTTATTGATGGCGATGATCTGCACCCACGTGCCAACATCCAAAAGATGGCATCAGGTCAGCCGCTTAATGATAGTGACCGTGCCCCGTGGCTTGAACGGCTAAGTGACGTGGCATATAGCCTGCAACAAAAAAATGAAGTCGGTTTTTTAGTCTGTTCAGCGCTGAAAAAACAGTATCGCGACCGTCTGCGCGAGGGCAATCAGGGAGTTCGCTTTCTGTGGTTGACGGGCGATTACGATTTGGTATTACGCAGAATGCAGCAACGGGCGGGGCATTTTATGCCGGAGAGTCTATTAAAAAGCCAGTTCGCGACACTGGAAGCCCCTGATGCCCGCGAACCAGACATCATTCCAATTGATATATCGCCCGACATTGCTGGTGTTGTTAAACACTGTATTACCGCACTGGAGCAGGAAAATAACATCAGTCACTGTGCTTAAATCCTCGGCATGATGCATACGCAGAAATATAGGAATAGTTATGATACTTGATGAATTGAAAAGCGCGGTGAATAACCCACTTTACCCAGATGCAATCCGTCGCACACTGGCCACCATCAGCAAGATGGATTTAGCCAATTTACCCGCCGGTGAATTAGACATTGAAGGCAGTGAGATTTATCTCAATCACATTATTGCCTCATCGAAACCATTGTATGAGCAAGCACCTGAATTGCATCGTTATTACATTGATATTCATATTCTGCTGGAAGGCAGTGAGGTGATTGGTGCTTCACCATCAGCTCAGGGCCAGCGCCCAACGATGGATTTTGATAGCGAGCGGGATTACGGATTATTTGAAGGCATTACCACCGAAACTTTATTAACTCTGGCTCCGGGTGATATCGCCTTGCTGTTCCCTGGTGAGTTACACCGTCCAATGGGAACATTAGGCGAAGTTGCACCGCTGCGCAAGATAGTGGTTAAAGTGGCGAATCATCTTATCTAATTCGGTATTATTTCGGTTGATAGATACCGAATCAGGTTTCGGTTGATAGTCGTTCAGTTATCACCTTACCTCTGTCGCCTCAACCGAGCAGGAGGGCTAGCCGGCCCTCCTGCACCTGCGGCTTGCGCGAAATATTACTGCTATTCGCAGTGCCCTCCGGCAGTCGTTGGCCTTATCGAGCCAGCGCGATTCGCTCCTGCTCAAGCGCGCTTTTCGCCGCCGTATATGGACGCTCCCAATAAACCAAGTGTTTTTTCTTGAAAATAGCGCTCAGGTATTGCAGCCATATATCCGGTTTCTTTATGGGCGCGATTGCGCCCGAACCATGATGAAATCCGCCAAGTGAGTTCCTATCATCCTTACGGGCCAAATGCCCCGGCGGCTCACGGAGTTTCTCACTTGCGGTCTTACCTGTTTTGCCATCTCAATAATTACACTTGCAATTACCTGAAACGTATTCACTTTTTTTCTTGAGCCTTGTCCGTGTTTGAGATTATCTCAAACCGCGGATAAGGTTCGATATTCCGTATGATGAACCAGCATCGACCACAAAATACGTGCCGTTTTATTGGCCTGTGCCACAACGGCTACGTTATAGGCCTTTACTCAACAGCCTGTAAAGCCACGGCATATTGTCTTTGTGTCTCTCAATAACGGCTGCAACTGCCCGCGCACCATGGACCAGAAGATAACGGAAATAGCGGTCACCTCTTTTGCTGATTCGGCCCAATCTCTGCTTACCACCACTGGAGAACTCTCTCGGCACCAATCCCAACCAGGCAGCAAACTGTTTCGCTGAATGAAATTGTTGCCCATTCCCCACTGACGCCACAAGGTAGGTCGCCGTCATCAATCCCACACGGGGACTTTCATGACCCGCTGGCAGGCGGGTTGTGTTTTGCCCAACTGCTAAGTTCTTGTTCGATCAACGTGATTTGATCTTCCACACCCTGAAGGTGTTCAAGTTGACGTGCGACACTACAACGGACAAAAGGTGATAACTCGTTATCATATTCTTCCAGTATTTCAGGGACTTTCTTATACAGCTGACTTAATGTGCGAGGCATGATAATGCCAAATTCAGCCAAAATGGCCCGCATACTATTAGCACAAGCAGTGCGTTCGCGGATAAGGATATTTCGCTCGGTATGCAGCACCAGAATAGCTTGTTGCTCTGCCGTTTTAATCTGAACAAAACGCATATTAGGCCGTGCAACAGCTTCACAAATGGCTTCTGCATCAGCGGCATCTGTCTTATTCGTTTTGACATAAGGTTTCACATACTGAGGGGGAATGAGTTTAACCTCATGCCCATACTGCCGTAAAACACGCGCAAAATGATGACTGGAAGCACAGGCCTCCATGCCAATCAAGCAAGGTTCAAGTTGCATGAGAAAAGGGAGGAATTTATCGCGGGTGAGTTTCTTCTTAAGGACAGTTTGACCGTTGCAGCCGACACCATGAAGCTGGAAAACATTTTTTGCCAAGTCGATACCAAGAGTAGATACTTTCATGTGGACGCTCCTTCTTCTGAGTTTTAACACTCACATTTAGGCACTCTGATGCCGTAAAAGTTGGAGCGTCCATTTCATTATCCATGGCGGCTCACTCGGGCCATCGTCTTTGTCGGTAATATTCCTAATTGCGCTCAAGGTCAAAATCAAAACCTTGCTTTTAGGTTTTGACGTTTAAAGCACATTTGAGCTGCCGAGTGAAGAGTGTAGCAAGGGAAATCCGCCATGGACGGCGGATTTAGGCGTCACGCGGAGGGACCCGCGACAACACTGCGAAGCTGTTTTGAACAACGCTTGCGTTGGCCCGGAGGGTAGCCTCGAAGAGGCTATAATAGCCGTCCCGCCAGCGAAATGATGAGTGAGGGGACCCGCGAAGTGGGCAAGCGATACGTGCGCTAGCGCAGGGGTTCCAAGGGGGTTACGCGCTGGTAACCCCTTTGGCGGTTGAGGCGCAGGAGGTCAAGTGAACACCGATCTCATGTCAACCGAACCGATAATCTGAACGAATATACCTCGAAACCTGATCCGCTCTGCGGTTCACATGCCCGAAGCTAAGTCAGCCGTAAAGTTATATCAACCGAACCGGATCACCTAATCAATATCAACCGGCGCTCCCAAGGAACGCCTCCCTTGACTCCGCCGCGCCGCCAACCACAACCCGCTGTTCTTCATGGCGTAACCGAACACTACCCCGACTAACAGCGAGACAATCACCAGTTTCCAGTCACCATTACCGGCAAAGGTAGCGCAAGCGCCGATAAAAGTACCGGGAACAAAGGATAACCACTGCTGGCAGGCCTGAATACACATCAAAAACGCCACGATACCCGTTAGAACATAGCCAAGGATGGTCCATTCAGGTTGTATCGCACTCCCCTGAATAATCATCATCGCCCAGAATACCCCGCTCACACAGGTTAGCAGCGTAATCAGCAATCCTTTTAAACCACCTTGTGGGCAGGCAAAATAGGCGGTGCAGCCCAGAAACCCCGCCCAACTGATAAGCCCCAGGCTGACCGCAAGCCAACCCCAGATACCTGAGAGAATGCCGGTGGTAATGGCAATCATCAGAATAATGTTCATCAGTATTCACCTGCGCAAAACGTTAAAAGAGAAAATGTATTGTGTGAAAGTTGCGCAGCTTACCTGAACTGAGAGGAATTTTAGCGATTTAAATCACATTCCAAATGATATATATAATTATATTACATTTATATTGTGATACAAATCACACTAGCACTGTTATTATCGGTCAAAAACAATACCATTGCGTTTATTCTGATTCTTATTGTGATTGTGATTTCTATTTAGCAATTGCAAATATTCCAGTTGTGCCAGAGAAGGAACATTAAGCTTTAATTTCTCACGGAAAAATTCATAATAATCTTTAGCACATGATGTGATATCGTCTTCAGTGAGATTTTCATTAATACTCAGTAAATAATTCTTAACATCTTTATAAATCTGGCTACTCTTCAAATCCAATGTTTCATCTGTCAATAAATATTCTTTTTGAATCTCTATCGTGGATTTCTTCTTCCCATTATTTTCACGGTAAGTGTTAGATTGTATTTTTGACACCACCTGTTGTTCGTACATAACGCTAATGATAGGATCGAGTATGGTTTTAGAAATAATCCTATATGCGCTGGATTCTGGATCAATAGAAGATGATATACCTTGAGTTAAAATTGCACTGTTACTATAGATAGTTTCCATTATTTCATTCTGTACGCAGTCAATAAGTTCTTCACTTGGCAAATTTTCTTTCTCACTATGGCATCTATAATAAGAATCAGCGATGGTATGCGTTATATTTAAAGCCGGATTTTCCCCGCCAACCTGTTCCCGAATAGAAAGTAAATCCTTAGCCGCAAAAGAGTATATAATATTAGAAATAGGATCCATGCCTAAGCGTTCTTTAGCGCCGTCAGTTTTATCTGTAGTTAAACCTAAAATGTAAGATATTTTTGAAATAATACTTTCTTGATTTTTTTGCTCTTCATTCGCGTTCCAATTTAGTGAATGCTTCTTCTTGTCAACAATCGAGACTATTACGTTTTGTATCCCTCTGGTTACTAATTTCCTGAGAGCTTGTTCACAAAGGGCTTCCCGACAAAAATCGTCAAGAACTCGACTTTCTGACGGATATTTCGTATTTGTGTGTGTCAAGCGCCACCCATGTTCTACCAAAAAACAGCTTAATGCATTGTTGCGTTTACCTTTGCCTGCTTGAGCTTCCAATAACACATAAGTATGATTGTCTTTGCATTTATTTATTTCATCCCAAAGCTTCATATAAATAGATTTTTTTTTGTCATAATCATCGTAGTTAAACACTCGCTCTAATTCAGAAATAATCTTATTTAAGTTCTTACTTACAGAACAATTGAAATCTGTTTGTTGTGGTTGCTTGCTTTTGGATAACTTTATTTCAGCAGAGTGCTCTGGTGATTTATTCTTAATGGTCAGTTTTTGATTAGAAGAGCTAACAGACATGTTGGGCGAGGAAACACAAGGCAGTTTCATAAATATCCTTAAGAATAGAGTGAAATAATCGGCCATAACAATAACCGAACAAAACATCTCTCCCCCTCAGTGCTTCACCCTATCCAGTCTGAAACAACCTTAAATACCCCATAAAACAAAACCCCCTGCCAGAGTTGCTGACAGGGGGTTGGTATTGTCGATTTAACACCGAATTACATTAGCGGTTGCGCCAACTGAACCAGCGAAATCAGCGGTTGCGGATAGATACCCAGCACCAGTACCAAAATCGCGGAAATCAGCACCACCACACCACCGGCAGTCAATGCCCAGTTGCTTGGTGTATCACGAACCAGGGTTTCCGGCGCACTCAGATACAAGCTGACAGTCACGCGCAGATAGTAATACAGGCCGATGGCACTGCCCAATACCACGGCACCGGTCAACCACCACAGGTTGGCGCTCACACCCATTGCCACCACAAAGAACTTACCGATAAAGCCTAATGTCATTGGGATACCCGCCAGTGACAGCATCATCACCGTCATCACCGCAGAGAGAATTGGCTTGTGCCAGAACAACCCGCGATAAGAGAACAGTGATTCCGCATCCGGGCCTTTGTACGGGCTGGACATCAGGCTGACCACACCGAAAGCACCCAAGCTACTGAACAGGTAACCTGCCAGATAGACACCGGCAGTTTCCAGTGCCAATTGATGGGTTTGCACTGCCACCAACGCAATTAGCAAATAGCCAAGGTGCGCGATAGAGGAATAACCCAGCAGACGCTTGATGTTGGTCTGGCTGATAGCCATCAGGTTGCCGAACAGAATCGAGGCCACCGCAATCAGCGAGAGCACTAAACGCACCGCTTCACTGTCAGCGGCTGGCGCGTACAGGAACAAGCGCATTACCACCGCAAAGATGGCAATCTTACTGGCGGTCGCCAGGAAAGTAGATACCGGGGCAGGTGCGCCCTGATACACATCCGGCGTCCACAGTTGGAACGGCACCAGCGATAACTTAAAGCCAAGACCCACAATCATCATCCCCAGACCGGCCAAAATCAGCGGTTGGTGAATCATGGAGTCGCTCAGGCTTTTACCCAGACCGGCGAAAGACAAGCTACCGGATTCAGCATACAGCAGCGCCATCCCAAACAGCAGGAATGACGATGCCGCCGCAGACAGCAGCATGTACTTGATGCTGGCTTCCAGTGAGCGCTTCTGGCGATAGGCATAGCCGATCAGACCAAACAGCGGCAAGGAAATCAGCTCGATACCAAGGAACAGCGATGCCAGATGATTGGCGCTGGCGAGCAAAATACCGCCCATAGTCGCAATCAGCACCAGCAGGTAGAACTCTTCGCGGTTATCCGGATAGCCATTGAGCCACGGATAAGCAAAGGTGCTGGTCGCCAGACTGGCCACAATCACCAGCCCGATGTAGAACATCGCGTAGCCATCAACCCGCATCAGCGGTGTGACATCCATCGGCCCGACCTGGCCGACAAAGTAGAGTGACAGCAGCGCCAGGTTAAGCCCGATAACCGTCAGAGTGGCGTTGATAAAATGATCGCGTCGCCACGCAATGGACAGCATCACAACCACCACCGTCAATCCGACGATCAACAGCGGTAGCATTGCTTGCAGTTGTTGAGGAGTTATTGTCATGGCGAATTACGGCCTTGTAGTTGTAATAGATGAAGCATTGAACCACTGCTGTACATTACTCATCGCAGCATGGGAGGTGTCAAGAATTGGCTGCGGGTAAACCCCCAGCAACACTAGCAACACCACTAACAGCAGGATGATGGACAGTTCCCTGGCGCTCATGCCCGGTAATGCTTCTTCAGATTTTGGCGCGCCGTAATAAGCACGCTGCATCATAATCAGCGAGTAAACCGAAGCAAAAACCAGCCCAAAAGTAGCAATCACGGTAATCACCGGAACCACCTGGAAGCTACCGAACAGGATCATGAATTCGCCCACGAAGTTACCGGTACCCGGCATCCCCAATGTTGCCACCGCGAAGAACAGCGATAGTGCAGGCAAGTATTTGATTCGCCCCCACAGGCCGCCCATTTGGCGCATATCACGTGTATGCAGGCGCTCATACAGCTGACCGCAGATGATGAACATACCGGCGGCTGACAGGCCGTGGGCAATCATCTGGATAACCGCGCCTTGGTAAGCCAGTTGGCTGCCGGTATAGATGGCAATCAACACAAAACCCATGTGCGATACGCTGGTGTAAGCAATCAGGCGTTTGATATCGGTCTGGCAGAAGGCCATCCACGCACCGTAGAAGATACCGATGACACCCAGCCACATGGCGATTGGCGCAAACTCATGCGAGGCATTCGGGAACAGTGGCAGGCTAAAGCGCAGCAAACCGTAAGCTGCGGTTTTCAGCAAAATCCCCGCCAGGTCGACAGAACCTGCTGTTGGTGCCTGACTGTGCGCATCTGGCAACCAACCGTGCAATGGCACAACCGGCATTTTTACCGCAAAAGCGATAAAGAATCCCAACATCAGCAGCCATTCCACATTGTGGGACATCGGGGTTTTCAACAAATCTTCATAGTTGAAAGTCCAGATACCGGTGGCGTTGTAGTGCACAAACACCAGCCCCAAAATGGCAATCAGCATGATAAGGCCACTGGCCTGGGTATAGATGAAGAACTTGGTGGCCGCCGCGATGCGGGTTTTACCGTCTGATGCTTTATGACCCCACAAAGCAATCAGGAAGTACATCGGCACCAACATCATTTCCCAGAAGAAGAAGAACAGGAACATGTCGATGGCGAGGAACACGCCGATGACCCCACCCAGAATCCACAACAGATTCAGGTAGAAAAAGCCCTGATTGCGCTGAATTTCACGCCACGAACAGAGGATAGCCAGCACACCCAACAGGCCGGTCAGCACCACCATCAGCAGTGACAAACCATCTAAAGCCAGATGGAATGAGATGCCGAACCGTGGGATCCACGGCAAGATGAATTCTGACTGCCACTGCGGGATACCCGCCGGGTTCATCAGTGAATAGTTGCCCTGCACCCACAACTGCAAGGAGAGCACCAATGTCAGCCCCATCGCGAGTAGCGCTATCCAGCGCGGTACTCTGGTACCGAAGCGCTCACACTGCCAAGACAGTAAGCCGCCGATAAAGGGGATAAGAATTAGCCAAGGTAATAGCATGGCGTTTTGTGTCCCTAATTAAACGAAAAGCAACAGAGCCAGTACAACGACTGCACCCAAACCCATAGACGCGACATACCAACGCACCTGTCCATTTTCACTGACGGTCAGACCGCGATTACTCCAGCGCGAAAGTATCGCCGGGGTATTCATCAGTGAGTTCAGCGGATCACGTTGCAACAATCTTGCAATCCACAGATACGGGCGGACAAACACGTTATGGTACAGCCAGTCGAAGCCCCACGCGTGGAACCACCAGACCGTAAAGAAGCGGCCCGGCGCACTTTGCGCGATGCTGTTGACCAGCTGACGTTTGCCCAGATACAGCATTGCTGCCAGTGCGATACCCATCACCACCAACACGCCGGAGAAGATTTCCAGCGGCATTTTGCCCTCTTCACCGAAATGAAGCTCTGGCAATACACCCGCCAGCGGCGGAGTTATCAGCGCGCCAACAAATGTCGATAGCACCAGCAACACTATCAGCGGCAGGCTGTGAGTGATCCCTTTGACCGGATGTGCTTTGGTTTTTGGCTCGCCGTGGAACACAATGAAAATCATCCGGAAGGTATACAGCGCGGTGAGGAATGCCCCAACCAGCCCGGCGACCATCAGATTGATATGGCCACTGGCCAATGCGCCCCACAGAATTTCGTCTTTACTGTAGAAGCCTGCGGTGACGATGGGCAATGCTGCCAGCGCCGCGCCACCCACCAGGAAACAGATATACACCAATGGAATAGTCTTACGCAGACCACCCATTTTGAAGATATTTTGCTCGTGGTGACAGGCCAGAATCACTGAACCCGAGGAGAGGAACAGTAACGCTTTGAAGAATGCATGAGTCATCAGGTGGAAGATAGCCGCATCCCACGCCTGAACGCCGAGCGCCAGGAACATGTAGCCAATCTGGCTCATGGTGGAATAGGCCAACACCCGCTTGATGTCGGTTTGCACCAATGCCGCGAAGCCCGCCAACACCAAGGTCACTGCCCCGATAATACCCACCAGATGAAGCACTTCTGGTGCCATCAGGAACAGACCGTGAGTACGGGCAATCAAATAGACACCGGCGGTGACCATGGTAGCCGCATGGATAAGCGCGGAAACCGGAGTTGGGCCTGCCATCGCATCGGCCAGCCAGGTTTGTAACGGCAACTGCGCCGACTTACCCACTGCACCACCGAGTAACATTAGCGTCGCCCAGGTAATGGCGGTCGAGCCCATTTCCAGTTTCTGCGGTGCCAATACCATCAGCTCGCGAATGTTCAGCGTGCCCAGTTCCTGATACAGGATGAACAGCGCGATAGCCAGGAACACGTCACCCACACGGGTCACGATAAAGGCTTTCATCGCCGCCGCGCCGTTAGCCGGATTGGTGTAGTAGAAACCGATCAACAGATAACTGCACAGACCCACACCTTCCCAACCCAAATACATCAGCATCAGGTTATCGGCCAGCACCAAAACCACCATACTGGCGATAAACAAGTTGGTGTAGGCGAAGAAGCGGGAGTAGCCCTCTTCTCCACGCATATACCAAGAGGCATACATGTGGATAAGGAAGCCCACGCCAGTGACGACAGACAACATGGTCAGCGACAAACCGTCCAGTGTCAGGGTCAACGGAATGTTGAAGGTGCCGACCGACATCCAGTTCCACAGTGTTTGGTTAAACACCTGCACCCCAGTTGCCTTCTGACTGAGGAAGTCCACGGCAACATACAGTGTCACCAGTGCCGTCAGACCAATCGATCCCACCCCGACAGTGGCTGAGGTATTTTCAGACCAACGCCCACGGGAGAATGCCAACAGCAAGAAGCCCAGCAGTGGCAGCAGAATTGTTAAATATAATAGGTTCATCCGCGCATCTCACTGACTGTGTCAATATTCAGAGTATGACGGCGACGATACAGCTGTAACAGCAGTGCCAAACCAATACTGGCCTCCGCCGCCGCCAGCGTGATCGCCAGGATATACATCACCTGACCGTCAGCCTGACCCCAATAACTGCCCGCCACCACAAAGGCGAGCGCCGCCGCGTTGATCATCACTTCAAGACTTATCAGCATAAACAGCAGGTTGCGACGAATAATCAACCCCGTCAGCCCCAGCACAAACAGAATGGCCGCTAAGATCAGGCCATGTTGTAGAGGGATCATGCTTGTTCCTCCGTTTTTCTTTTCGCGCTTTCGCTTGCGCCCAGCACTTCACCCGGCTTGTGTTCGCGCCCGATATGGAAGGCAACCACCAGACCGGCCAGCAGCAGCATTGAAGCCAGTTCCACCGCCAATACATAAGGGCCGAACAGGCTGATACCGACCGCTTTGGCATCGACCATTTCACCGCTAATACCGGAATCAGTGACTGAACTGATGGCATAAATCAGCACGGTAAGCAGTACCAATGCCAGTAAACCAGGGCCAATCCACAAGCTCGGTTTCAGCCAATCGCGCTCTTGTTGCTCGACATTGCCCAGGTTCAGCATCATCACCACGAACACGAACAGCACCATAATGGCACCGGCGTAAACAATGATTTCCAACGCACCGGCAAAGTAAGCCCCCAATGAGAAGAACACCGCCGAAATAGCCAGCAAAGAGATAATCAGGTACAGCAGCGCATGTACCGGGTTGGTGTGAGTGATAACGCGAATAGTCGCCACCACTGCCACCAATGCTGCAATATAAAATGCAAATTCCATGGACGCTGGCTCCTAAGGCATCAGACCTTTAACGTCGATCGGTTTGGCTTCATTTTCGGCTTCGCCTTTCTGCTTGCCGTCAATCGCCATACCGGACATCCGGTAGAAGTTATATTCCGGATATTTACCCGGCCCCGAGATCAACAAGTCTTCTTTCTCATACACCAGATCCTGGCGTTTGAACTCACCCATTTCGAAATCCGGCGTCAGCTGGATAGCGGTGGTTGGGCAAGCTTCTTCACACAGGCCGCAGAAAATGCAGCGAGAGAAGTTGATACGGAAAAACTCTGGATACCAACGGCCATCTTTGTGCTCGGCTTTCTGTAATGAAATACAGCCGACCGGACAGGCAACCGCACACAGGTTACACGCAACGCAGCGCTCTTCACCGTCGGGGTCGCGCGTCAGCACGATACGGCCACGGTAACGCGGCGGCAGGTAAACCGGCTCTTCCGGATACATTTGGGTTTCGCGCTTGTGGAAGGCATGAAGGCCAATCATCCACAGGCTGCGCACTTGGGTGCCGAAACCAACCACTAACTCTTTTAACGTCATGGTTCATTCACCCCTTATTGAGCGTTGTACAAAATGACCGCGGCAGTCGCCAGCAGATTCAGCAGGGTCAACGGCAGGCAAACTTTCCAGCCGAATGACATTACTTGGTCATAACGTGGGCGCGGCAAGGATGCACGGATCAGAATGAACATCACCATGAAGAAAGCCGTTTTCAGCGCAAACCAGATAAATGGCGGCAAGAACGGGCCTTGCCAGCCGCCGAAGAATAAGGTGACTATCAGTGCAGAGACAGTCACGATACCGATGTATTCACCGACGAAGAACAGACCGAATTTCATACCGGAATATTCAATGTGGTAACCATCGGCCAGTTCTTGTTCAGCTTCTGGCTGGTCAAAGGGATGACGGTGACAGACGGCAACCCCCGCAATAGCAAAGGTCACAAAACCAAAGAACTGCGGGATAACATTCCAGACGTGCTCTTGAGAGTTAACAATATCCTGCATGTTAAAGGAGCCAGCTTGCGCCACTACGCCCATCAAGGATAAGCCGAGGAACACTTCGTAGCTTAGGGTTTGCGCTGAAGCACGCATCGCCCCTAACAGAGAATATTTGTTATTACTCGACCAACCGGCGAACAGCACCGCGTATACCGCCAGCCCCGCCATCATCAGGAAGAACAAAATACCGATATTCAGATCCGCAACCGCCCAGGTCGGGCTGACCGGGACGATGGCAAAGGAGAGCAGCAGCGAGGTAAAGGCAATCACCGGAGCCAGGGTAAAGATAGCCCGGTCGGAGAAGCGCGGTACCCAGTCTTCTTTGAAGAACATTTTGATCATGTCAGCCACCAGCTGCAATGACCCGCCCCAACCGACACGGTTTGGCCCATAACGGTTCTGGAACAAGCCCAGCAAGCGACGCTCGCCGAAGCTCATAAATGCACCGCAAGTCACCACGACCAGCAGAATCACTACCGCTTTCAGGACAGAGATTAAAATCTCAATCAATTCAGGGGTAAACCAGCTCATAGTACTGCCTCCCGCAGATTCTCAACGCGCGCACCCACCATAATCGGCGGAATACCCGGTAAGCCAAGCGGCAAGCCGACCTGACCCTGAGCCAAGGTTTCACTCAAACGCACTGGCAGACGCAAGGTCTGACCGGCACAGTTGAACTCCACCAACGTACCGAGGTTTACCCCGAGACGGGCCGCATCAGCAGGATTGACCATCACATAAGGTGCTGGCATGCGCTGCTGGATGACATCTGAACGCTGAGACATCTCTTCACTACCAAACAGATGATAGTAAGGGGCAATCTGCCAGTTTTCGCCGTTGGCGGTAAAGGCGGCAGGTATAGAATCAAAGTAACCGAGCGTTCCCTCCCCTGCTTCAATCAAACGGATACCCGGATCACCAAAGCGCAGCTTGCCGCCCACTTCAGCCTGGAATTTATTCCATGCTTGCGGTGAGTTCCAGCCCGGTGCCCAGGCAAATGGGATCTGCTGACGGTCAGCCAGTGGGCTGTTGTTCCCTTCCATTGAGAAGGCAAACGGCGTGTCGATATCCTGCGGTTGGCGCGGTTCGTGCACACTGATATCCGCACGCATGGCAGTACGGCCACTGTAACGGATTGGTGAACGAGCCAGTTTCTGACCACGGATACGGAAGCTGGCATCGGGTGCGGCTTCAACAATCCCTTCCAACTGCGGCAATGCTGCAACACAGGCCGCAATCACATGGTCAAGTTGTGTCCAGTCCACGTGGCGGCTGGTATAAGTTGAGTGCAGCGAATGCAGCCAACGCCAGCTTTCCAGCATGATGCTGCGGCTTTCTGGTTTTTTCGGGTCGTCATAATAAGTTGGGTCATAAACCTGGAAGAAGCGCTGAGCGCGGCCTTCCTGATTGACCAGCGTACCGTCACTTTCAGCAAAACTGGCCGCTGACAGAATTAAGTTCGCTTTATCCATAATGGCGGTGCGCTGATGATCAACCACAATCAGGTTAGCCACTTTATCCAGCGCCACATCAACTTTATCTTGCGCCGCGTGGCGATAGAGATCGTTTTCCATCACGATAACGCTATCAGCGTCACCTTGAGTCAACAACTCCAGCGCTTGATCCAGTGAACCACCACCGATCATAGCAAGACCGATGCTATTAGCTGCACTGGCAACGAAAGTAATACCGACATCCGAACCACGGCCTTTCAGGGCTTTTGCCACGTTAGCGGCGGCTTCAATAATGGCATCGCTGCCAGCACTGCTGCCGGTAATAATCAGTGGTTTCTTCGCACCCGCCAAGGCTTGCACGATGATATCCACTTTACCTTTCAGATTACGATCCAGGTCAGCTACCGCAGGGGCAGATTCATCCAATGCATGCGCAATGGCAAAACCTAACCGAGCCTGATCATCCACTGGCGCACGATAGTTCCATGCCGCGATATCATCCATGCGGGTGTTATCAACATTGGTGATAAACAGCGGATGTTTAGCGTGTTGGCCGATGTTCATAATCGCCGCAATCTGCCAGTCAGCCACTTTTTGTGCTGCCGCCATTTCACGGGCTTTGCCTTTCACTGCCTGACGAACAGACAGCGCGATACGAGCACCGGTCTGAGTCAAATCTTCACCCAAAATCAGCACGGCGTCGTAGCTTTCAATTTCACGTAATGCTGGCGTGTAGATACCGCCTTCGCGCAGCACTTTCAGCATCAGTTGCAGGCGTTGTTGTTCGCTTGCGGCGATGCCGGTATAGAAGTTTTCCGCACCCACCAGTTCACGCAACGCAAAGTTGCTTTCCAGACTGGCACGCGGTGAACCGATACCGATGGTTTTCTTCGCCTGACGCAGAATATCCGCCGCACCTTGCATCGCCTGCTCGGCGTTGAGGTGGATCCAGTCATTGCCACGCAATTGCTGCGGCTGACGTGGGCGGTCTTTGCGGTTGACGTAGCCATAACCAAAGCGGCCGCGGTCACACATAAAGTAATGGTTCACGCTGCCGTTGTAGCGGTTTTCGATACGGCGCAATTCACCATAACGTTCACCTGGGCTAGTGTTACACCCTACACTGCACTGCTGGCAGATACTTGGCGCGAACTGCATATCCCATTTACGGTTATAACGCTCGGAATGGGTTTTATCGGTGAATACACCGGTCGGGCACACTTCTACCAGGTTACCAGAGAACTCGCTTTCCAGCGTGCCGCTCTCGGTGCGACCAAAGTAGACGTTATCGTGCGCACCGTAGACACCAAAGTCAGTGCCATCAGCATAATCTTTGTAATAACGTACGCAGCGATAACAGGCGATACAGCGGTTCATTTCATGAGAGATGAACGGGCCGAGATCCTGATTTTGGTGAGTCCGTTTGCTAAAGCGATAGCGGCGGAAACTGTGGCCGGTCATCACTGTCATATCTTGTAAATGACAGTTACCCCCTTCTTCACAGACCGGGCAATCGTGTGGGTGGTTAGTCATCAACCATTCAACCACACTCTCACGGAACGCTTTGGCTTCACCGTCATCAATGGAAATAAAGGTTCCATCGGTGGCTGGCGTCATACAGGACATCACCAAACGCCCACGCGTGTCATCTGCGTTTTGGTATTGCTTTACCGCACATTGGCGGCAAGCGCCGACGCTTCCCAGCGCCGGATGCCAGCAAAAGTAAGGAATATCGAGTCCCAGGGAGAGACAAGCCTGTAACAGGTTGTCGGCCCCGTTTACGTCGTATTCTTTGCCGTCTACATGAATCGTAGCCATAGTCAGCATGCTTCCAAGTGGCTTGCCATAAGGCAAGCGTTAATCAAAAATTCTGGCGGGATGAATGACCGGTTCCGGATAAACGGGACAGATGCATTCATCAGGGCTACCAACGTTGCTTCAATAGGTTATTCGGTTGAATACCGGCTATGGCTCGGGTGTTGCCATAGTCTTTGCTTGCGATCCCGGCTTCGAATTCTTCCCGGAAATATTTGATCGCACTTTGTAGTGGTTCAACCGCGCCCGGCGCATGAGCACAGAAGGTTTTGCCCGGCCCTAAGAAGCGGCAAAGCTGCTCCAGCGTCTCGATGTCGCCCGGCTGACCTTCGCCGCGCTCCAGTGCACGCAGGATCTTCACGCTCCACGGCAACCCATCGCGGCAAGGGGTACACCAGCCACAGGATTCACGGGCGAAAAACTCTTCCAGATTACGCACCAGCGGAACCATACCGATTTCGTGGTCTACCGCCATAGCCAATGCCGTCCCTAAACGGCTGCCAGCTTTAGCGATATTTTCAAAATCCATCGGCAAATCAAGGTGGTCGGCGGTCAGGAAGTCAGTCCCTGCCCCGCCCGGCTGCCAGGCTTTGAATTTCAAGCCATCGCGCATGCCACCAGCGTAATCTTCCAGAATTTCGCGAGCGGTGATACCAAACGGCAATTCCCACAGACCTGGATTTTTCACCCGGCCAGAGAAGCCCATCAGTTTGGTACCCGCATCGTTACTTTTACCGGCGGTAATTCCCTGATACCACTCCACGCCATGCTCAAGAATGGCCGGAACGTTACACAGAGTTTCAACGTTGTTAACGCAAGTTGGTTTGCCCCAAACACCAGAAGATGCCGGGAAAGGTGGCTTAGAACGTGGGTTGGCACGGCGGCCTTCCAGCGAGTTAATCAGTGCAGTTTCTTCACCGCAAATATAACGACCCGCCCCGGTATGAACAATCAGCTCAAAATCAAAACCGCTGCCCATGATGTTTTTGCCAAGCAAACCCGCTTCCGTTGCTTCAGCGATGGCACGACGCAAGTGCACGGCGGCTTCGATATATTCGCCACGCAGGAAGATGTAACCGCGGTAAGCTTTCAGCGCGAACGCACTGATCAGCATCCCTTCCACCAGCAAATGCGGCAATTGCTCCATCAGCAGGCGGTCTTTATAGGTACCCGGTTCCATCTCATCGGCGTTACACAGCAGATAGCGGATGTTCATGCTTTCGTCTTTTGGCATCAGGCTCCACTTCAAACCGGTGGAGAAGCCAGCTCCGCCACGCCCTTTCAGGCCGGCGTCTTTGACTAAGCTAACAACATCAGGTGCTGCCATGCTTTTTAAGGCTTTTTCCGCGCCGACATAGCCGTTTTTGCTGCGATATTCATCCAACCATACTGGCTGTTTATCATCGCGCAAACGCCAGGTCAGCGGGTGCATTTCCGGCGTGCGCACAATCTCTTTGGTAAAACCTGAGTGGACTGTCATGGATATTGCTCCAGTAACTTCTCAATATCTTCAGGCTTCAGGTAGCTGTGCGTATCGTCATCGATCATCATCGTCGGGCCACGATCACAGTTACCCAAACAGCAGGTCGGCAGCAGCGTAAAGCGGCCATCAAAAGTGGTTTGACCTGGTTGGATGCTGAGTTTTTTCGAAATCGCGGCTTGGATCCCCTGATAACCGGTGATGTGGCACACCACGCTGTCACAGTAGCGGATCACATGACGCCCAACCGGTTGGCGGAAGATCTGGCTGTAGAATGTCGCCACACCTTCAACATCACTGGCTGGGATACCCAACACTTCAGCAATAGCGTGAATCGCCCCATCCGGCACCCAACCGCGTTGTTTTTGCACAATTTTCAGTGCTTCAATTGACGCGGCGCGGGCATCTTCGTAATGGTGCTTTTCATGTTCGATAGCATCACGTTCTTCAGCACTCAACTCGAAAACTTCTGCTGTGGTCGCCGGTTCAGCCGCATTGACTGCCAGGTTCGCCACATTTTGGCTTTCGTTACTCACCTGAGTATCTTTTTGGTTGCTCATAATTAGCGGTCCACATCAGACATTACAAAATCGATACTGCCCAGATAGACGATCAAGTCAGATACCAGGCTGCCACGGATAACTGATGGAATCTGCTGTAAATGGGCATAGCTTGGCGTACGTATCCGGGTGCGATAGCTCATGGTGCTGGCGTCACTGGTCAGATAGTAACTGTTGATCCCTTTGGTCGCTTCAACCATCTGGAATGATTCGTTAGCTGGCATCACTGGGCCCCATGAAACTTGCAGGAAGTGAGTGATCAGCGTTTCGATATGTTGTAGCGTGCGTTCTTTCGGCGGTGGAGTCGTCAGTGGGTGGTCTGCCTTGAATGGGCCTTCTGGCATGTTTTTATAACATTGCTCCAGAATGCGCAGGCTTTGACGCAACTCTTCCACTTTCAACATCACACGGTCATAACAGTCGCCATTGTTACCGACTGGCACTTCGAAATCGAAGTTTTCATAGCCGGAGTACGGACGCCATTTACGCACGTCAAACTCAACACCAGTAGCACGTAAGCCAGCTCCAGTCACCCCCCATTCCAATGCTTCTTTGGCATTGTAGGCAGCAACACCAATAGAACGGCCTTTCAGGATACTGTTCTGCAGTGCCGCTTTGACGTAGGAATCCAGGCGTTTTGGCATCCAGTCAAGGAAGTCACGCAGCAGACGTTCCCAGCCACGCGGCAGGTCGTGTGCCACACCACCAATACGGAACCAGGCCGGGTGCATACGGAAACCAGTAATCGCTTCTACCAAATCGTACACTTTCTGCCGGTCGGTAAAAGCGAAGAACACAGGAGTCATTGCACCGACGTCCTGGATAAAGGTACTGATGTACAGTAAGTGGCTGTTGATGCGGAACAATTCAGACAGCATGACGCGAATGGTTTTAACGCGATCCGGCACTTCAATGCCCGCCAGTTTTTCAACTGCCAGCACGTAAGGCATTTCGTTAACACAGCCACCAAGATATTCAATACGGTCGGTATAAGGGATGTAGCTGTGCCAGGACTGGCGCTCGCCCATCTTCTCCGCACCACGGTGGTGGTAACCCACATCTGGCACGCAGTCGACAATCTCTTCACCATCAAGCTGCAACACGATACGGAACGCACCGTGTGAAGAGGGGTGGTTCGGGCCGAGGTTAAGGAACATAAAGTCCTCATTTTCGGTGCCGCGCTTCATACCCCAATCTTCTGGTTTGAAAGTCAGTGATTCCATTTCCAGATCTTCTTTCTGCTTGGTCAGCACAAAGGGATCGAACTCTGTTGCACGGGCTGGGTAATCTTTACGCAGCGGGTGACCTTCCCAAGTCTGCGGCATCATGATGCGCGTCAGATGAGGGTGACCATCGAAGGTAATACCGAACATTTCCCAAGTTTCGCGCTCATACCAGTTGGCATTAGGGAAAATCTTGGTCGCTGTGGACACGTGCAAGTCTTTTTCAGACAGTGCCACTTTCAGCATGATGTCGCGGTTACGCTCGATGGAAAGCAGATGATAGAAAACAGAAAAATCCGCGTCAGGCAAGCCCTGGCGGTGGGTACGAAGGCGTTCATCTACACCATGCAAGTCAAACAGCATGACATACGGCTTCGGTTGTTTTCTCAGAAACGACATTACTTCCAGTAATTGTTCACGCTTCACCCATACCACGGGCATACCGGTACGAGTTGCTTGAACAACAAAGGCCTCTGGCCCAAAACGGTTCGACAGTTCACCAATCACCGGATCATCAAGATGATCGCGGGTCTGCCATGCTGGCTGGGTGCTGTCGGACGTCGTTAAATCGGTCATTATTTATTCACCACACTGTTTTTTCACCACACTGAATGTGTCATTTTGTGGTCATTTGCCGCACACATGTTCTGGAAGAAAAACGGTTCTCTCCAAAAACAAATCACTTACGCACCAAAATCTTATGCCTAAAGGCACATTAGATTTCGTCAGGTGTACGCAGGTTAGTTACTGCAATTCGTTCAGCATGCTTACGTTCTCTTTCTGGCTGCATATTGGCGCGGTAAACACCTTGATCACCCACAACCCAAGAGAGAGGACGGCGCTCTTTACCGATAGATTCCTGTAGCAGCAACAATGCTTGCATATAGGCTTCCGGACGCGGTGGACAGCCAGGGATATACACATCTACCGGCAAAAATTTATCCACGCCTTGTACGACAGAATAGATATCGTACATGCCGCCGGAGTTAGCACAGGCACCCATGGAAATAACCCATTTTGGTTCCAACATTTGTTCATACAAACGCTGAATAACTGGGGCCATCTTGGTAAAGCAGGTACCGGCCACCACCATAAAGTCAGCCTGGCGCGGAGAGGCACGCAATACTTCTGCACCGAAACGTGCCACGTCATGCACGGCGGTGAACGAGGTCACCATCTCCACATAACAGCAGGAAAGACCGAAGTTATACGGCCAAAGAGAGTTCTTACGCCCCCAGTTCACCATGTCATGCATGGCGTTCTCAAGTTTACCCATGTAAACACTACGGTGGACATGTTGCTCGAGAGGATCGCCGCTGACGGTTTCCTGAGTTTGCAGGGGGTAACGGTCGTTCTCACCGTTAGGGTCTATGCGGGTGAGCGTATAGTCCATGTTAATGCCTCGCTGTATTTATTGACCACTATACCCTTTGTACTTAAAGCCGCAGGGTTGTTAGCTGTGCGCGTTCACCCCAATCACTTACCTGTTTTAACTATAGATAAGTTCATCGGGATTTATTTGCTGGTAGCCGTACTTTCAACGCCACGATCTTTGGGTATAGCTTGCGGATGATTGCTGGCGTATTTAACTATGCTCGGTTTGCTCACGCGGCGATTAGAACGCACAGGAGTCCAATCCAGAGCGCCAATACGCACCAGATAAACCAAACCAGCCAAGAGCACCAAAATGAAAATGGTTGCTTCGATGAAGCCTATCCAGCCACTCTCACGGATGGAGATTGACCATGCATACAGATATAAGGCTTCAACATCGAAAATAACGAAGAACATGGCGACCAGGTAGAATTTCGCAGACAGGCGCATGCGCGCGGAGCCTACTGAATCAATACCCGACTCATAAGGGACGTTTTTGGCACGGGCCCGAGCTCTCCCACCCAGGAAGAACGCACCTAGCAGCATCAAACCGCACAGCCCGATTGCGCCGATCAGGAATACAGCGAACGCCCAATGATGAGCGATAACTTCAGTGGTTGTTGACATACTCATTGCTTACTCATCAAAAGTGGCGTCGGACATCCTGCTCTTGTATTGGCAGTTAGTGCACCACATCGATTCAAAGGGAAGGATAAAAACCACACAAAACACACTGTCTTAACAACTGTTTAGCCAGTGTTTTACTGTGGGCTTTTTACTCCTTTCAGTAACCTTTTGTCAACTTTGACAAAAGTAACTACAGATTAATTTACAAACGCACGATCTTACTTAACATTTGATGCGAACCTGCAAGCTAAATCGAGTCAGTAATTTGTTAAGTCAGAACATACACATATAAACCAACATGAATAGCTCTTACCAACTATACCATTGTCTCAGGAATAACCGGTTCTTCCACTCACTAACCAGGGGTATTTTTTTGATCCAGAACACGTTTTGAGTGTTATTTCATAAATATTCGGCACTAAAAGTTGCTCTTAATTATTTACAAATAATGAAACGGTGTTTTAATAAAACTTATATTAACCACTAAGTTAATCAGGTTTATTAGAAATAATGTGATCTTGAAAAATAGCTTTAAATAAGTAAAACGACGTTTTGATCACAAAATTAAGCTGAATAGGATAAAAAGAAGCTTTAACAAAGAATGGGAACAAAAAAGCCCCTAAAACAAGGGGCTTCAGACTGCTGACAAACCTCGGCAATCCAATTTTGCAAGGTGAGGACTGGCAGAAGAGTAAAGCGTCCGCGCCACGGATGGCGCGGCTCGAGCCCCCAGGGAAGGGTTTACGGCGTCTTTACGATCTGCCTGTTTTCACCGCTACGGGCACTTTGTCATTAACCTCAAGCCCCTAAAATAAGGGGCTTCAGACTGCTGACAAACCTCGGCAACCCAATTTTGCAAGGTGAGGACTGGCAGAAGAGTAAAGCGTCCGCGCCACGGATGGCGCGGCTCGAGCCCCCAGGGAAGGGTTTACGGCGTCTTTACGATCTGCCTGTTTTCACCGCTACGGGCACTTTGTCATTAACCTCAAGCCCCTAAAATAAGGGGCTTATCATGTTTTATACCAGTAACGGGTTAACTTTGATCATCAATTAAAAAATCAGAACCCAGGGTTAAATCCGTACCGGACTGCAAACCGTGTTGATGACCTGTCTGCATAGCATCGAAAATAGCCAAGGCCAATTCATTGCTACACCGGCTGTCTTTACATAATGAATAATGAGTTTCAGGCAGGCGAGGTAGCCCTTCTGTTTCACCCAATACCCGTAAATCAGGACTCATCATCTCAATCGGTCTGGCAGTAATACCCAGCCCTGCCCTCACTGCCGCACGAATGGCAGAAAGAGAAGAGGCGACATAGGCAATACGCCATGCGATACCGGCTCTGGTCAGATGCTCTATTGCCATATCACGAAATGGACTTGGCTCATCCATAACAACTAAAGGTACTGATTCGCCGGGTTGGAATTGGTAATCGGCGGAGCAATACCACAGCGTCGGTGATGTTCTTAAAATCACATGAGGATGGTTGTCGACCTTGGCGGTGGTGATCGCCAGATCCGCTTCGCCATGACTCAGCATGTCAGCAATGAGTGGGCTACGTTTTACCCGCACATCGATGGCCAGCCGAGGATATAGCGTCGCCACTCGGTTTAGCAAGAAAGGCAACAGTGTATCGGCAGTATCATCAGATGCGCCGATAATGAGTGAACCTTCTACATTGCTATACATCAGCGATGTACAAGCTTCGTCGTTAAAACGCAAAATTTTTCTGGCATAGCCAAGTAACTGGAGACCATGTTCAGTGAGCAATTTGTTACGCCCGTGACGGGCAAATAACTCCTTACCTACTAACTGTTCTAACCGTTGCATTTGTTGGCTAACTGCTGACTGAGTTCGACAAACCGCTGCCGCAGCAGAGGCAAACGTATTCAAGTCAGCAACAGCTACAAAGGTTCTAAGCAGATCGAGGTCGAGATTAATTATCGGACGATTTGCATTTGTCATAGTGTATTCTTCACTTTTTTGAATTCTAATTACAAACTACCCTGGTGTTTATGTATTAGCGCCATCAATAAGGGACAACGCTAAGTATGACAGTACCCCACTCATTCGAGTAGGGCAAAAAATTTACTTATATTTCGTTACCGCTATCTCTTTTTAAAAAAAACTATTGGCTGAATTCTGTCTCTGTTTGTGAGTACGGTCATAAAAAAGTGCTAAATCTTCGATAAATGAAGATTTTTTCCTTTAGAAATCCTGATTTTTTGTAGCCTTTATAAAGCAGCTTATCTCTTATTTTAATTAAATCAACGAGACCAACTCATCGATAAATATTAAAAATAATCAATATTTCTCTTGCGGATTTTTTATCTAATTGAGTAATTTCAAGTGGTAAGATTTGATAATCGATAAGCATTTTTAAGATTAACATTAGCTAATCTTAATAGTTTTCCTATTTACAAACTTGCCTCTTTTCGTCCTTCTATATATGTATGATGATATAAACTGTTGAATCCAGATTCTCAGCTTAAAACGCAACGTAATTGGACATCGATACTCTCACTTCCTTTCTGGTTTCTATCGTGCAGAAAATGGGGCTTAATTTTTATCAAAATCTATTTTTTACTAATGCGCACGTACGATGAAATCTGGCAGAAGAAAACTTCAGACAAACTCATCAATCACATAGCGCCCGGTAGGTTTGAGAGCAAAAACACGGGTAAAAACACCTATACTTTACGCCCCACAGTCATTTGCACTAAAGATGTGCATATAACTTCAAAAATCAGCGGCGTCGGAGTACATTGAACACCTTGCAGTGTTCCACGCTGAGGACACGCTTTTACCAGCAAAAGGCTCAATTTTTTATGTCCCCCATTGAGAAATCCAGCAAACTGGACAACGTCTGTTACGACATTCGTGGCCCAGTGCTAAAAGAAGCTAAGCGTCTTGAAGAAGAAGGTAACAAGGTTCTGAAACTCAACATCGGCAACCCTGCCCCGTTTGGTTTCGATGCACCGGATGAGATTCTGGTGGATGTGATCCGTAATTTGCCGACTGCACAGGGCTATTGCGACTCCAAAGGCCTTTTTTCGGCGCGCAAAGCCATTATGCAGCACTATCAGGCACGCGATATGCGCGATCTGACGGTAGAGGATATCTACATTGGGAATGGCGTTTCTGAGCTGATCGTGCAATCCATGCAAGCATTGCTAAACCTTGGCGATGAAATGCTGGTACCGGCCCCGGACTATCCGTTATGGACGGCGGCAGTATCACTTTCGAGCGGTAAAGCTGTGCATTATATGTGTGATGAAGAATCAGGCTGGTTCCCTGATTTGGACGATATCCGCAGTAAAATCACCCCACGCACCCGCGGGATAGTGATTATCAACCCGAACAACCCGACTGGCGCGGTCTACAGCAAAGAGTTGTTGCTGGAGATTGTCGAAATCGCTCGCCAGAATGATCTGATTATTTTCGCCGATGAGATCTACGATAAGATTTTATATGACGAATCTCAGCATCATTCGATTGCTGCACTGGCACCTGATTTACTGACGGTGACCTTCAATGGTCTGTCCAAGACTTACCGTGTCGCCGGTTTCCGTCAGGGCTGGATGGTGCTGAATGGGCCGAAGAAACACGCGAAAGGTTATATTGAAGGTTTGGAAATGCTGGCATCCATGCGCTTGTGCGCTAACGTGCCAATGCAGCATGCAATTCAGACTGCATTAGGTGGCTATCAGAGCATCAGCGAATTTATCCAACCTGGCGGGCGTTTGTACGAACAACGCGACCGTGCCTGGGAGTTGATTAACCAGATACCGGGGGTTTCCTGTGTGAAACCACAGGGCGCGCTCTATATGTTCCCGCGTATTGATCAGAAGCGTTTTAACCTGAAAGACGATCAGAAATTGGTATTAGATCTTCTGTTGCAGGAAAAAGTCTTGTTGGTACAGGGCAGTGCCTTTAACTGGCCATATCCGGATCATGTGCGTATCGTGACGTTACCGCGTGTGGATGAGCTGGAGATGGCGGTTGGGAAGCTGGGGCGGTTTTTGGAGACCTACCACCAGTAGGGTTTGGTTTTTTATTTGGTTAGTAGCCTTGGTGACTGATTCGGTTGACATAAGATCAGCGATCACCTTGTCTCTGAAGCTTCAACCGCCAAAGGGGTTACAAGCGCGTAACCCCCTTGGATCCCCTGCGCTAGCGCACGTATCGCTTGCCACTTCGTGGGTGCCCTCAATCATCGTTCCGGCTGACGGACTGGGCCGATTCACTCCTGTTCAAGCGGCCCTCGCTCGGCATCCATGCCTCGCGTCCTACCTCCACTCTTCACTCGGCAGCTCAAATGTGCTTTTAACATCAAAATCTAAAAATGGGTTTGGTTTTGAATTGTTTTTTGACCTTGAGCGCAATCAGGAATATTACCGACAAAGATTGCAGGCCGAATGAGCCGCATGGACGCGGCGAAAGGGGCTGTCGAGCTGGGAGCGAGTCAGCCCCGGTTCGAACAGCCAGCAAGCTGCCGGAGGGCACTGCGACAGCAGTAATATTTCGCGCAAGCCGCAGGTGCAGGAGGGCCGGCCTGCCCTCCTGCTCGGTTGAGGCCGCGAAGGTAAGGTGATAACTGAACGAATATCAACCGAAACCTGATCCGATCAAATCAAACATCAACCCAAACCCAATCTGATATGCTATCCCCCAGTTCTGCCTTTAAAAAGTAAAAAAGAGAGAAACTATGAGTCACTTCTTCGCCCACCTATCCCGCTTGAAACTGATCAACCGCTGGCCGCTGATGCGTAATGTCCGCACTGAGAATGTTTCTGAGCACAGTTTGCAGGTGGCATTTGTCGCTCATGCATTAGCTATTATCAAAAACCGGAAATTTAATGGCAATCTTAATGCCGATCGTATCGCGCTGCTGGCGATGTACCACGATGCCAGCGAAGTGATAACCGGTGATTTACCCACCCCTATCAAGTATTACAATCCTCAGATTGCTCATGAATATAAAAAGATAGAAAAAGTCGCGCAGCAGAAGCTAATTGAAATGCTACCCGAAGAGTTACAGCACGATTTTCGTTGTCTGCTGGATGAGCATTATTATAGCGAAGAGGAAAAAGCATTGGTTAAACAAGCTGATGCGCTATGCGCTTATCTCAAATGTTTAGAAGAATTATCTGCCGGTAACAATGAGTTCATCCAAGCCAAAGTGCGGCTGGAGAAGACCCTCGCCATGCGTCAAAGCCCGGAAATGGATTATTTTATGGAAGTTTTCGTCCCCAGCTTTAGCTTGTCTCTGGACGAAATCAGCCTCGACTCACTGGATTGATGAGCAGCCTATCTTTTAGATAGCGGCAAGGCCGAAGCACATTATCCAAAGTCATTGCCGTTACAGGTAGGCAGCCAGTGCACCAATCCCGATGAGCTGACATTTTTGTCAGTGATTCGGGTGAGTAAGCGCAGCTAACACCCCTGTAGCGGCAAGGCCGAAGCACATTATCCAAAGTCATTGCCGTTACAGGTAGGCAGCCAGTGCACGAATCCCGATGAGCTGACGTTTTTGTCAGTGATTCGGGTGAGTAAGCGCAGCTAACACTCCTGTAGCGGCAAGGCCGAAGGATAAATTAGAAGGGGAATAATAATGGCACTACCATCACACTCACGATCATCACCAACAGGGTAAACGGCACCCCTATTCGGATAAAATCACCAAATTTATAGCCACCGGGGCCTAAAACCAAGGTATTAACTGGGGATGAGACCGGAGTCATAAAGGCTGCTGATGCAGCAATACCGATAATCATCGCGAATGGATACGGGGAAAGCGACATCTCACGAGCGGCCGCTATGGCGATCGGTGCCATCAACACCGCCGTCGCTGTATTGGAAATAAATAGCCCGATGGTGGCGCACAGCACAAATAAGCACAGCAACATCACTCTTGGCCCCATACCACCAGCGACATCCATCAAACCACGGACTATCAAATCTACCCCGCCAGTTTTTTGCAGCGCTTGTGCAAAGGGCATCATCCCGATAATTAGAATCAAACTTGGCCAATGGATTGAGCGATAAGCACTTTCCATATCAATACAGCGAAATTGCCCCATCAACAAACATGCCACTAACGCCGCTATCACATTCGGCACTTCGTCAGTTAGCATCATCGCCACCATCAGCGCCAGACAGAACAAAGCATGGGGCGCTTGTGAAATTGCCGGTGCCACTTCATCAACTTCAGCCGGTAAATTCAGCACAATAAAATCACGGGTTTTCTGCTGCAATTGACGAATCAATTTCCAGTCGCCGATCACCAATAAGATGTCGCCAAACTGTAATTTATCATCGACTAGTTTACCTTCCAGGGTCTTACCATTGCGACGAATACCCACAACATTCAGGCCATAGCGGGTACGGAAGGTGACTTCACGTAAACTTTTTCCCAGCAGGGAAGAGTCTGGAATAAGAGAAACTTCGGCCATCCCGACGTTACGCGCCTGTTCAGAGAAATACTCACCACGCAACACCATCGGCTCTAGCATCTGCTCAGTACAAAATTCGCGTAAATCCACATCGCAATCAGACATATCAATCAGCAAAACATCATTTTCGTGCAGCTCAGACGAGCCGGTCGCACTGACCATGACCCGCCGAAAACGTTTCCAGCGCTCAATCCCGACCACGTTCGCCCCATAGCGGGCGCGCAGATGCAGCTCATCAAGAGAACGGCCAATCAAAGGGGAATCGTGGCGAATAGCCAGGCGACGGGCGCGGCCGGTAAGTTTATAATCGCGGATAAGATCACGGAAGGTACGGCGCTTCCATTGCTGCTCTTTTTCTGAACTTTCCGGCTTTCCGCCCAACCAGTGGCGGGCAACCAACATGTAGCCAACCCCCATCAACAAGATGATAAAGCCAATCGGCGTCACGCCGAAGAAACCAAAACCTTTAATACCTTCGCGCAGCAACTCACTGTTCACCACCATATTGGGTGGCGTCGCGACCAGCGTCATCATGCCACTGATAAGCCCGGCAAAACTTAGCGGCATCATTAATCGCCCGGGCGAAATCTTCATCCGACTGGCGACACTTAATACTACCGGGATAAAAATCGCCACCACGCCGGTTGAGCTCATAAAGGCTCCCAACCCCGCCACAGTCACCATCAGTAACGCCAGCATTTTGGTTTCGCTGTGGCCAGCAACTTTTACCAGCCAATCCCCCACCTGATAGGCGACGCCGGTTCTCACTAACCCTTCACCAATGACAAACAATGCCGCAATCAAGATGACATTAGGGTCACTGAAGCCGCTGGTCGCCTCCCCTAATGACAGCGTGCCGCTCATGACAAAGGCAATAATGACCAATAATGCCACGACATCCATCCGCAGTTTATTGGTGGTAAACAGCACAATAGCTATCAGAAGTAGCGTCAACACCCACAATAGTTCGCTGTTCAAAATGGCCTCGTTGGCAAAAAGTGAAAAGGAATATCCAGCTATACCCAAAATAATTCGAGTTGCAGGAAGGCGGCCAACGCATATGCAATTTGAAGTATGAAGGGTATAGGGTAGTAAATCATCAAATTAAGACACTACCGCTGTTTGAGATCAATAATGACTGTAAATTTATGCGCTTACCATCCCACAACGGCATTAATTGTATTTTTTTCTGAAAAATAATTAACCAATTTGTGATGCAGTATTCAGCGATTAAAAAAACAGGCTCGGAATTCTCAGATATTCAGTGCCGTTTAACTGACTGACTATACTGAGAATACTGTCTTTCGAGCAGTCAAATTGAAAACTGGCGGCAGGAGCACTGAATGGGCACCATCACGGATTATCCGCTCGTCCTTTTTATTTTATCATTCACTACGTTGTGGTGTTCGGCTTATGCCGGTCAGGCATATTTTCGGCGTGGACAAATTTTGGACGAGAATATCCGTGAGAATTTTACTGTTATTCAAGGAGCTACCCTGACACTGCTTGGCCTGATTATCGGTTTTAGCTTTTCGATGGCGATCAGCCGCTATGATTTGCGTAAAAATTACGAAGAGGCAGAGGCCAATGCAATTGGGACAGAATATTTGCGTGTCGATTATTTGCCAGCCGCATCCGCTGTCACCACCAAGGCATTGTTAATACGCTATCTTGATCAACGGATACTTTTTTATACCACACGCAATGACAGCCATCTGACAGAGATTAATGACCAAACTAATCAATTGGAGAATGCCCTATGGGCTGAATTGATTGTACCAGTCAATCAAAAACCAGATCCAGTACGCGCTTTGGTGGTTTCCGGTATGAATGATGTATTGAATTCAGCCGGTTACACCCAAGCAGCTTGGTGGAATAGAATACCAATGGCGGCATGGCTATTGATGTTTCTCATCGCAATTGGTAGTTGTATTTTGGTCGGCTATGGTTCACGGCAGGGTAAAAATGGCAAAATAATGACGCTGATATTGCCCTTGATTATTTCATTCTCTTTTATGCTTATCGCCGACATTGATAGCCCGCGCGGGGGGATTATTCGGGTAAAACCACAAAATCTTCACAGCCTGGAAGGCAGCTTAGCGCCGCTCCCCTCAGTGCCATCACATCCCCTGTCGCGCTAAAAGCAAAAGAGCGCCATCAGGCGCTCTGAGGTTAATGACAAAGTACCCGCAGCGGTGAAAACAGGCAGATCGTAAAGACGCCGTAAAATCGTCCCTGATGGCTCGACCCGCGCCCTCCCTGGCGCGGACGCTTTACTCTTCTACCTGTCTTCACCTTACAAGATCGAGTTATCGAGGTTTGTCAGCAGTCTGAGAGCGCCATCAGGCGCTCTCAATAAAATACTCACCAAAGTGATTAGCCGATAAAGCGAACTGCCGCACCATTTGCTGTCTTTTCAACAGCGATATGTTCAAGTGAGCTGAGAACTAAATTAACTTGATCCAGTTTTGGTGTATCAGCAGGTGCATTCACGGCGATCACCTGGCAACCCGCCGCCAGCCCTGACAATATTCCCGCTGGTGCATCTTCCACCACAATGCAATCCGCCGGAGCCAAACCTAAACGTTCAGCACCCAGCAGGTAAGCATCAGGCATAGGTTTGCCATGTTTCACCTGTTCAGCAGTGACGAACACTTTTGGCTCGGGTAAATGGCCCGCCGCACGGCGCGCAGAAGCAACGGGTACCGAACCTGAGGTCACAATCGCCCACGGAATAGACAAACTGTTCAGCCGCTCTAGCAATGACACCGCTCCCGGCAGAGCAGTTACACCATCAGTGTCATTGGCTTCAATGTGCTCTAAAGCCAAAAATTCTGCTTGAAGTTCTGCATCACTCGCACCCGGCATAAAATGACGAAGAGAGGTAATTGCTTGTTTCCCGTGGATAAATTCTAGAACTTCCGATGGATCAATGCCACGACTTTGCGCCCAGCCAATCCAGGCTCGCTCCACAGCAGGTAATGAATCAACCAGAGTCCCATCCAAATCAAAAAGAAAACCTTTACACTCCACAAGCACATCCTCGTTAGTCAATTCAGGTCTTGATCATTACGCACTATCAGGCATTGATAATTTGCGAAATCTCAACAGCACTCAAGTGGTACTGGCGCGGGCATGATTGCCAGATAGCCAGCATACGTTGGTATTTGTCCCACATTGGGGTTTGGGAATTGAAACCGTGTGTTCCTGAGTCAAAATGGGTATAGCGGCCTTCGGTATTCACCATAAAGCGCACATAACTCAGGTAACGCGATTCAGTAGCAGCATCAAAACCAAGGAACGCAATACGGCGCTCATCTAAATCTTGTTTGTCTTTCAGGTTATCCCAAGAGACTTGCAGTGCGTGATGCATCTCCATGATATTAATGATAGTACGGCAAGTATCTTCGCTCATTTCACCAAAATCACGGTCCAGTTCACGCATCTGCAAACCAAAGCCACGTTCGACAATCGTTTGCTGGCGGCGATAGCGCTCAGCGTTTTCCGGATCCAGCATGGTCATCATTTTGTACTGATTCGACAGAATCAGTCGTTGGGCGTTTGTCATATCCATCACTAAACTCCTAAGACATAAATAATGAGGAAATCATCGCATACAGAGTTGGGCCATACTTTGATTTGACAGGGGATTTTACGCTGCTGTTTATCAGATACATAAAAAGCCCCGGTTGCAGATAAAGCCCGGTATGGATTCCCGACATTGCCCAATCAAAGGCTACACTTACAAATCATCAAGAAATGTTTTATCCAACTGCTTGAAGGCGCGTTTAAGCACATCAGCCAAAGATTGGTAGGTCGGCGTTTGCTCAACAGGTGCGACGGCTTGCCCGGCTTCAGCCAGTTTATTTCGCACCTCGTGGAACCACTGCAATAATGTCGGTGGTAACGGTGTAATAGCACGTTTACCTAACCACCATAACCCTTGCAGCGGTAAACCGCAGGCAAACAATGCCGTGGCAATGGCTGGCCCTAATTGCCCGCCAAGAGCTATTTGCCAGGTTAATGTAAAGATGGCCAACGGCGGCATAAAGCGGATACCAAAACGGGTCGCGGTCGCCACACGATTCTCGGGAAACACCGGTGCCAGGCGTTTATCAGCAGGCCAGGTCTTCATATAATGCTGCCCGCGCTGGAGTACCTGAAACCAACTTACGGAATCAGAGGGTTTTGTTGTCATGGCTCACCTCAACTTCACAAACAAAGATTAAAATTTTTTTTGTAATCCACTAACTAAAAATTAGTCTGTTAAATATATTTTGTTTTTAGGCGGCGCTATCGGTATCCTAGTCCGGCCTTTTGGCCGCTAGAAGATGACGCTAAATATGTCAACTTTTTGCAGCATTTAAATCAATTTTGTTAAATCGCGCGGGCTTTTACCACCAGGCGTTAACGTTTGTTCTTAATACTAAATCGGCGATTTTTCCTTCATCATGCATTTTTCGCTATCGCATGATGTTAATCATTAATGTCGACGCCAATATGCGCTACGCTTTTGGATAGATTGACGTTTTATTAACCACGTGTTTTCGCTGTTTTTGTTCCCCGATACATTATCTGTATCGATCATGCAAAAAACACATGTCGAACACGACTATAAATAGGTACTTCCATGTCGAGTAAGCTAGTACTGGTTCTTAACTGCGGTAGCTCTTCCCTAAAATTTGCTATCATCGACGCGACCAATGGTGAAGAACACCTCTCTGGTTTAGCCGAATGCTTCCATCTGCCGGAAGCCCGTATCAAATGGAAACTGGACGGCAGCAAACAGGAAGCAGCATTGGGTGCTGGTGCAGCACACAGCGAAGCACTGAATTTCATTGTTAATACTATTCTGGCACAAAAACCAGAGCTTTCCGCTCAACTGACGGCTATCGGTCACCGTATTGTTCATGGCGGCGAGAAATTCACTGCATCAGCTATCGTTACCGAAGAAGTTATTCAGGGTATCAAAGATTCCATCCCGTTTGCACCTCTGCATAACCCAGCTCACCTGATTGGTATCGCTGAAGCATTGAAATCCTTCCCGAATCTGGCTGATAAAAATGTTGCAGTCTTTGACACTGCCTTCCACCAGACCATGCCGGAAGAGTCTTATCTCTACGCCCTGCCGTACAGCTTATACAAAGAAAACGGTATCCGTCGCTATGGCGCGCACGGTACCAGCCACTTCTACGTGAGCCAGGAAGCAGCAAAAACTCTGAACAAACCACTGGAAGAACTGAACGTAATTACTTGCCATTTGGGCAACGGCGGCTCAGTTACTGCGGTGCGTAACGGTAAATGTGTTGATACTTCTATGGGCCTGACGCCACTGGAAGGTCTGGTCATGGGCACCCGTAGTGGTGATATTGATCCAGCTATCATTTTCCATCTGTATGATGCGATGGGCATGACCATGGAACAGATCAGCAAACTGTTGACCAAAGAATCTGGCCTGTTGGGCCTGACTGAAGTCACCAGCGACTGCCGTTATGTTGAAGACAACTACGAAACCAAAGCCGATGCACGTCGCGCAATGGATGTGTTCTGCCACCGTCTGGCGAAATACATCGGCGCTTACACTGCACTGATGGATGGTCGTCTGGACGCCGTGGTATTCACCGGCGGTATCGGTGAGAACGCAGCAATGGTGCGTGAACTGACCCCTGGACAAACTGGGCCTGTTAGGCTTTGAAATTGACCATGAACGCAACCTGGCAGCACGCTTTGGTAAATCAGGCACCATCACCAAAGATGGCAGCCGTCTGGCTCTGGTTATTCCAACCAACGAAGAGCTGGTCATCGCACAAGACGCCGCTCGTCTGACCGCGTAAGAGTTTTGACATATACCCAAAGTCACTAGAGTTGCAGGTAGGCGGCAAGCAAATAAATTCCGATGAGTTGGCTCAGGTCAGTGATTCGAGTGCATGAGCGTAGCCAACAACCCTGCGGCTTTAAGGACGAAGGATGTTCCCAAAGTCATTGAAGTTGCAGGCAGGCGGCAAGCAAATAAATCCCGATGAGCTGACTTAGGTCAGTGATTCGGGTGCATGAGCGTAGCCAACAACCCTGCGGCTTTAAGGACGAAGGGCATAACCGTAAAGAGGTTTAGCCGTGTCCCGTACAATAATGTTGATCCCTACCGGCACCAGCGTTGGTTTAACCAGCGTCAGCTTGGGTGTCATCCGTTCCATGGAACAAAAAGGTGTACGCCTGAGCGTATTCAAGCCAATCGCGCAGCCACGTGCTGGTAACGATGCACCTGACCAAACCACCACTATCATTCGCGCAAACTCTAGCATCACTGCTGCTGAGCCGCTGAATATGAATCATGTGGAAAACTTGCTGAGTTCTAACCAGCAAGATGTGTTGATGGAAGAAATTGTTGCCCGTTACCACGAAAACACCAAAGACGCCGAAGTGGTTCTGGTTGAAGGTTTAGTGCCAACACGTAAACATCAGTTTGCTAATGCACTGAACTACGAAATTGCCAAAACGCTGAACGCGGAAATCGTGTTTGTCATTGCGCTGGGTAATGATTCACCAGATCAATTGAAAGAGCGGATCGAACTGGCTCGTTCCAGCTTCGGTGGCAGCAAAAACAAAAATATCACTGGCGTTATCATTAACAAACTGAATGCGCCAGTTGATGAGCAAGGCCGTACCCGCCCTGACCTGTCTGAAATCTTTGATGATTCCACCAAGGCCAGTGTCGCGAGCATCGATCCAAAACAGCTGTTTGCCAACAGCCCGCTGCCGGTTCTAGGTTGCGTACCATGGAGCTTCGAGCTGATTGCGACCCGTGCGATTGATATGTGTAAGCACCTGAATGCGCGCATTATTAACGAAGGTGATATCAGAACCCGCCGCGTTAAATCGGTGACATTCTGTGCGCGCAGTATCCCACACATGCTGGAACACTTCCGCCCAGGCTCTCTGCTGGTGACCTCCGCAGACCGCCCAGACGTGTTGGTTTCTGCTTGTTTGGCAGCCATGAATGGCGTTGAAATCGGTGCCATTTTGCTGACTGGCGGTTATGCGATTGATGAGCCAATCAAAAAGCTGTGTGATCGTGCCTTCCAAACTGGCCTGCCAGTATTTATGGTTGATACCAATACTTGGCAGACTTCTCTGAGCCTGCAAAGCTTCAATCTGGAAGTGCCAGCAGATGACCATGAACGTGTTGAGAAACTGCAAAACTACGTTGCCAGCCATATCAGCAGTGAGTGGATTGATTCTCTGAGCGCCACATCCGAACGTTCACGTCGCCTGTCTCCTCCAGCATTCCGCTATGAGCTGACCGAGTTGGCACGTAAAGCCGGCAAACGCATCGTACTGCCAGAAGGTGATGAGCCACGTACAGTTAAAGCTGCGGCTATCTGTGCTGAACGCGGTATTGCGACTTGTGTGCTGCTGGGTAATCCGGAAGAAATTCAACGTGTTGCTGCGGCTCAAGGTGTTGAGCTGGGTAAAGGCGTTGAAATCATCGATCCAGTTGCAGTGCGTGAGCAGTATGTTCCACGTCTGGTTGAACTGCGTAAGAGCAAGGGCATGACCGAAGTGGTTGCTCGTGAGCAACTAGAAGACAACGTAGTTCTCGGCACACTGATGCTGGAGAAAGGCGAAGTTGATGGTCTGGTATCTGGTGCTGTTCATACCACCGCAAACACTATCCGCCCACCGTTGCAGTTAATCAAAACCGCACCGGGCAGTTCACTGGTCTCTTCTGTGTTCTTCATGCTGCTGCCTGACCAGGTTCTGGTTTACGGTGACTGCGCGATTAACCCGGATCCAACAGCTGAGCAATTGTCAGAAATTGCTATCCAATCAGCTGATTCTGCGGCGGCATTCGGTATCGAACCGCGTGTAGCGATGATCTCTTACTCCACCGGTAACTCTGGTGCAGGTAGCGACGTAGAAAAAGTGCGTGAAGCAACTCGTCTGGCACAGGAAAAACGCCCAGACCTGATCATTGATGGTCCGTTGCAGTATGATGCGGCAATCATGGCAGATGTGGCTAAATCCAAAGCGCCTAACTCGCCAGTTGCCGGTAAAGCGACAGTATTCATCTTCCCTGATCTGAACACCGGTAACACCACCTATAAAGCGGTACAACGTTCTGCCGACCTGATTTCCATCGGGCCGATGCTGCAAGGCATGCGCAAGCCAGTTAACGACTTGTCTCGTGGTGCATTGGTAGACGATATCGTCTATACCGTGGCGTTGACGGCAATTCAATCAGCTCAGGCTGACGCTAGCGCATCTTAATTTCACGATTAAGTATGTATAAGAAACACCAACGCCAGCCTCGTGCTGGCGTTTTTATTGTGCATAGAAAACCCCCAGCTAGGCTGGGGGTTCCGTAAAGCTTCCAGCTTTGAGCCGGATATAAAAACCCCTTTTGATTTGTTAAAACACCTTGCGGTCTGGCAACTGCAATGGTCAAACAAGAAATCAAAAGGGGGTCCCAATGGGGGACGAAAAGAGCTTAGCGCACACGCGATGGAACTGTAAATATCACATAGTTTTTGCGCCGAAGTACCGAAGAAAGGTGTTCTACGGGGAAAAGCGCAAAGCGATAGGCAGTATCTTGAGAAAGCTGTGCGAATGGAAAAACGTGAATATTCTGGAAGCAGAATGCTGTGTGGATCACATCCATATGCTTCTGGAAATCCCGCCCAAAATGAGTGTGTCGGGTTTTATGGGATACCTGAAAGGAAAGAGCAGCCTGATGCTTTATGAGCAGTTTGGCGATTTGAAGTTCAAATACCGTAACAGGGAGTTCTGGTGTCGAGGGTATTACGTTGATACGGTTGGGAAAAATACAGCCAGGATACAAGAATACATAAAGCACCAGTTGGAAGAGGATAAAATGGGTGAGCAACTCTCGATCCCCTATCCGGGGAGCCCGTTTACGGGCCGTAAGTAATCCATAAATGCAAATGTCAGATCGCGATGCGCCTGTTAGGGCGCGGCTGGCAACAGAGCCTTACAGGCGCATATGAAAAACCTCCGGCTATGCCGGAGGATATTTATTTGCCGGATTTTTATTGTGTTAGGGCAAGCGCGGACACAAAAAAACCGCCATAAAGACGGTTTTTCTGCGCTGGTCCGGTAAGCGGCCTTTCCAGCAGGTTTGTATTGCCGTTGTAACGCAAGCACACTCTCGTGCTGAGTATATTGTCTCGCTTGTGGTTGATTGTCAAATGCTGAACAACTCAATATTGGTGTACAATCGCGCTGGGCCTTTTCGCCGCCCTAAGCAAGCGGGCATCGGTTTAAGGAAAGGAGTTCCAACGGCCGTAAACACAGGCACACTCTCGTGCTTGTATTCACGGCAGTGTCGCCGATGGTGCTGACGTGAAGCGGTCTAAGCATGGACCGCACAATGAAACGATACTTTTGTATTGTGCTCGTTGTATTTGGTGCGTTGTTAACATCCTGGAATGGGGGTTGGAGTATTTTCAACAACTCAATCACGGTAATCATCAACACATCAGGCAAGTAAAATAGGTAGCCGTCCTTCGGGGCGGCTTTCCTTCAAAGCTTGGTTCTATCTTCAAGTGCTTTGCCGCGGTTCAAATTTATAGCTGAAATTCTGGCTTACCGGCTCGCCATCTTCATCATTATCCAGCATATCAATCAGCATCTTACCGGCTTCTTTCCCCATTTTTTTGTAATCAATGCGCATTGAAGTCAATGTTGGATAGGTTTGATCACAACTATCAGAGCCATCTAAACATGCCACCGCAATGCCGCTTGGGATTCTCAACAACCGGCGCTGACATTCAAATAATACGCCGAGTGCAATATCTTCGTGACTGCATATCACCGCATCCAATTCTGGCTGGCGCTGGAGTATTTCTGTCAGTGCATAGCGGCCAAACTGTAAACTGGCCGTCTCAGGCGTAGTGACCGTCTGGTCCGCATTTTTATAATGCTCTAACATCGCCTTATGCCAACCATTCAGCTGTTGGCGTTGCAGGCGGTTATCCATATGAGCGCCGATAAAACCAATATGGTGATAACCCCGTTCCAATAAATGGCGACTTAATTCATAGGCCGACTCAAAAAAAGCCGCCTCAAGAGTAATTTTAGCCCCTTTGAAATAAGAACCGACCACGTTGACCGTCGGGATATTAGCGCGTTCCAGCAATTGATAGGTTTTTTCTGCCAGTTGAGAGCCAAATATCACTACCGCTGCGGGGTTACTTTGCAGCAATGTCATCAATATTTCCGCTTCTTTGCGCTGGTTATATTCATGGCAGCCTAGTAATAACTGAAACTCATTTTTATTCAGAATCTGTTGCAGCGCCTGCATAAATCGGGAACTGGCTTTGTCCGTTAATGATGGAATTAAAACAGCGACAGTATCACTGTGACCGGATGCTAATGCCCCAGCAGCGCGGTTAGGAATATAACCAAGAGTTTCAACCGCTTGTTCTATTTTTTCACGTAATTTATCTGAAACCTGCTCCGGCGTTCGCAGCGCTCTGGAAACAGTCATCGACCCTACCCCGGCGTAATTCGCCACATCGGATAGCGTGACCCGCCCTGTATTACGGCGCTTGCGCGTTTTTTCCATGCTGATTTCCTGCCTGATTAAAATTCTTGCCTGAGTACAACCTTTCCACACTGGCCCTCGGCAATACATTGCATTGTATATGGCTTATTTGGAGATAGCCAAAGCCCTTGGTGTGACAAATGATAGCGCTATCACAAATTTTGATAGCGCTATCAGGTAGCGCTATCAAATGAGAGATCCATCACATTAATGCCAGTGATAACTATCTACTCTCACGTTAACAGTCATCGGGAGTCATATATATCATGTTAAAAACACTGTTAACGCCAGACGTCATTCAGGTAGTCAGCCAGGCGAAAGACTGGCGTGATGCTATCGCGATTTCATGTCAGCCTCTGATTGATAATGGCTCGATTGAAGCCCGTTATGTCGAGGCAATTTATCGCTCCCATGAGGCTATTGGTCCTTATTACGTGGTCGGGCCGGGCATTGCCATGCCGCATGCACGCCCGGAAGAAGGTGCCAATAAACTCTCTCTGGCCTTAACCGTCATCACCGAGGGCGTCACTTTCCATGCTGAAGGTAACGATCCGGTAAAACTGCTCATAGTGTTAGCGGCGACAGACAGTACTAGCCACATCGAGGCTATTTCTCAACTCGCTCAGTTGTTCGATAACGATAACGATGTACAAGCCTTACTTAATGCCAAAACGCAGCAGGATATCCTATCCGTTATTGCGCGTTATTAATCTCAGCATTGAGTTTGGATAATAATTTTAAGGGGAAAGAAAATGAAAATTACAGTGGTTTGCGGTAACGGTTTAGGTACCAGCCTGATGATGGAAATTAGCATCAAAAATATTCTGAAAGAATTAGCAGTCAGCGCTGAAGTGGATCATGTGGATCTGGGATCTGCCAAAGGAACACCCAGTGACATTTTCATCGGTACTAAAGATATCGCCGAACAATTAGTTGCTCAGGCCGTGGGCGGAAAAATCGTGGCACTGGACAATATGATCGACAAGAAAGCCATGAAAGAGCGTTTGTCTGTGGCATTAACCGAACTAGGCGCTTTGTAACAGGAGGCTGGCATGGATTTCTTTCGTTTTTTAATGAGTGATGTTCTTTCCGAACCAGCGGTGCTGGTTGGTTTGATCGCTTTAATCGGCCTGATTGCACAGAAAAAACCGGTCACGGAGTGCATTAAAGGCACCGTAAAAACCATTATGGGTTTTGTGATTTTAGGTGCCGGTGCTGGCCTGGTGGTTTCATCTCTGGGTGATTTCGCCAACATCTTCCAACATGCATTTGGTATTCAGGGTGTTGTGCCAAATAATGAAGCCATTGTGTCCGTGGCACAAAAGAGTTTCGGTAAAGAAATGGCGATGATTATGTTCTTCGCTATGGTTATCAATATTCTGATTGCTCGCTTTACGCCGTGGAAATTCATCTTCCTGACCGGTCATCACACGTTATTTATGTCGATGATGGTAGCTGTAATTCTGGCGACCGCCGGGATCAGTGGTGTCACTTTGATTGTGATCGGTTCTCTGGTTGTTGGGGTTGCGATGGTGTTCTTCCCGGCCATTGCCCATCCTTACATGAAGAAAGTCACCGGTTCAGATGATGTAGCAATCGGCCACTTCTCTACTCTGTCTTATGTATTAGCTGGCTTTATCGGCAGTAAGTTTGGCAATAAAGAACATTCGACTGAAGACATGAATGTGCCAAAAAGTCTGTTGTTCTTACGCGATACGCCGGTCGCCATCTCCTTTACCATGTGTATCATTTTCATCGTCACCTGCCTGTTCGCTGGGCCGGATGTGGTGAAAAGCCTGAGCGGTGGTAAAAACTGGTTCATGTTCTCACTGATGCAATCCATTACTTTCGCTGCGGGTGTATACATCATCTTGCAAGGTGTGCGTATGGTTATTGCCGAGATAGTTCCAGCCTTCAAAGGGATTTCCGACAAGTTAGTGCCAAATGCTAAACCTGCATTAGATTGCCCGGTCGTGTTCCCTTACGCACCCAATGCGGTATTGGTTGGTTTCCTGAGCAGCTTTGCCGCCGGTCTTATCGGTATGTTTGCGCTGTATATGATGAACATGACCGTCATTATTCCAGGTGTTGTGCCTCACTTCTTCGTCGGCGCCGCCGCAGGAGTTTTTGGTAATGCTACTGGTGGGCGTCGTGGTGCTATCTTGGGTGCCTTTGCTCAAGGTTTACTGATTACCTTCCTGCCAGTATTCCTGCTGCCAGTACTGGGTGATATCGGGTTCGCCAACACGACGTTTAGCGATGCGGACTTCGGTGCTCTGGGTATTTTACTGGGTATTATTGTAAGATAATCAGTTAGATAAGAAAAGCAGGCGCAAAAGCCCCTGAAAAGGGGCTTGAGGTTAATGACAAAGTGCCCGTAACGGTGAAAACAGGCAGATCGTAAAGACGCCGTAAAATCGTCCCTGATGGCTCGACCCGCGCCATATATGGACGCTCCCAATAAACCAAGTGTTTTTTCTTGAAAATAGCGCTCAGGTATTGCAGCCATATATCCGGTTTCTTTATGGGCGCGATTGCGCCCGAACCATGATGAAATCCGCCAAGTGAGTTCCTATCATCCTTACGGGCCAAATGCCCCGGCGGCTCACGGAGTTTCTCACTTGCGGTCTTACCTGTTTTGCCATCTCAATAATTACACTTGCAATTACCTGAAACGTATTCACTTTTGTTCTTGAGCCTTATCCGTGTTTGAGATTATCTCAAACCACGGATAAGGTTCGATATTCCGTATGATGAACCAGCATCGACCACAAAATACGTGCCGTTTTATTGGCCTGTGCCACAACGGCTACGTTATAGGCCTTTTTACTCAACAGCCTGTAAAGCCACGGCATATTGTCTTTGTGTCTCTCAATAACAGCTGCAACTGCCCGCGCACCATGGACCAGAAGATAACGGAAATAGCGGTCACCTCTTTTGCTGATTCGGCCCAATCTCTGCTTACCGCCACTGGAGAATTCTCTCGGCACCAATCCCAACCAGGCGGCAAACTGTTTCGCTGAATGAAATTGTTGCCCATTCCCCACTGACGCCACAAGGTAGGTCGCCGTCATCAATCCCACACCAGGGACTTTCAAGACCCGCTGGCAGGCGGGTTGTGTTTTTGCCCAACTGCTAAGTTCTTGTTCGATCAACGTGATTTGATCTTCCACACCCTGAAGGTGTTCAAGTTGACGTGCGACACTACAACGGACAAAAGGTGATAACTCGTTATCATATTCTTCCAGTATTTCAGGGACTTTCTTATACAGCTGACTTAATGTGCGAGGCATGATAATGCCAAATTCAGCCAAAATGGCCCGCATACTATTAGCACAAGCAGTGCGTTCGCGGATAAGGATATTTCGCTCGGTATGCAGCACCAGAATAGCTTGTTGCTCTGCCGTTTTAATCTGAACAAAACGCATATTAGGCCGTGCAACAGCTTCACAAATGGCTTCTGCATCAGCGGCATCTGTCTTATTCGTTTTGACATAAGGTTTCACATACTGAGGGGGGAATGAGTTTAACCTCATGCCCATACTGCCGTAAAACACGCGCAAAATGATGACTGGAAGCACAGGCCTCCATGCCAATCAAGCAAGGTTCAAGTTGCATGAGAAAAGGAAGGAATTTATCGCGGGTGAGTTTCTTCTTAAGAACAGTTTGACCGTTGCAGCCGACACCATGAAGCTGGAAAACATTTTTTGCCAAGTCGATACCAAGAGTAGATACTTTCATGTGGACGCTCCTTCTTCTGAGTTTTAACACTCACATTTAGGCACTCTGATGCCGTAAAAGTTGGAGCGTCCATTTCATTATCCTTGGCACGGACGCTTTACTCTTCTACCTGCCCCCACCTTGCAAGATCGAGTTATCGAGGTTTGTCAGCAGTCTGAAGCCCCTGAAAAGGGGCTTTTTTGTGCACAGAAAACCTCCAGCTAGGCTGGAGGTTCCGTAAAGCTTTCAGCTTTGAGCCAGTTATAAAAACCCCTTTTGATTTGTTAAAACAGTTTGCGGTCTGGCCACTGCAAATGTTCAACAAGAAATCAAAAGGGGGTCCCTATGAGGGACGAAAAGAGCTTAGCGCACACGCGATGGAACTGTAAATATCACATAGTTTTTGCGTCGAAGTACCGAAGAAAGGTGTTCTACGGGGAAAAGCGCAAAGCGATAGGCAGTATCTTAAGAAAGCTGTGCGAATGGAAAAGCGTGAATATTCTGGAAGCAGAATGCTGTGTGGATCACATCCATATGCTTTTGGAAATCCCGCCCAAAATGAGTGTGTCGGGTTTTATGGGATACCTGAAAGGAAAGAGCAGCCTGATGCTTTATGAGCAGTTTGGCGATTTGAAGTTCAAATACCGTAACAGGGAGTTCTGGTGTCGAGGATATTACGTTGATACGGTTGGGAAAAATACAGCCAGGATACAAGAATACATAAAGCACCAGTTGGAAGAGGATAAAATGGGTGAGCAACTCTCGAACCCCTATCCGGGCAGCCCGTTTACGGGCCGTAAGTAATCCATAAATGCAAATGTCAGATCGCGATGCGCCTGTTAGGGCGCGGCTGGCAACAGAGCCTTATAGGCGCATATGAAAAACCTCCGGCTATGCCGGAGGATATTTATTATGGCTGAATGAGATTAATCTTCGCGCGGGGTAATTTTACCGTAATCCTGCTCGTTGTTACGGGTTAACCACAACGATAGTGCTTTCAGAGAATCCGGCGTGAACTCGTCGCACCGCGCGGTAATTTCCTCCGGCAGCATCCAACGGACTTCGTCTATTTCTTCCGCCTGCAATGCAAATGGACCGTGTGAAACACAGCTGAATAAAGCTCCCCACACGCGGCAACACTCTTCTTCAAAGTAGAACTGACCATGTTCAGCAAAAGGCACGCCAGCAATGCCCAACTCTTCTTCCGCCTCGCGCCTTGCAGACTCAAGGTAGTTTTCACCACTTTGCACCACACCACCGGCAGTTGCATCCAGTTTCCCGGGATAGAAATCTTTATTCTCAGTACGGCGTTGTACCAGTATTTTGCCCATTCCGTCGTGCACCACAATATAGGTAGCACGGTGGCGTAGTCGTTGAGCTCTCATTTGTTGACGACTGGATTGAGCAATCACTTCATTTTGCTCATCAACAATATCAACCCACTCGATGACTGCTGCTGGATTTTGCTCCACCATCCTCTGAAACCTTCTATCTGGGCGCGGTTAGATACGCGCAATTGTTAATCAAGAGTTTGTAACTCGTTATATTATTTAGTTTTTAATGACAATTGGGTGACAGGCTGATCATTTTGTAGGGCCAGAACCTGTAAAACTCCCCCATCCAACATGCCATAGCTCGCCGGATATCCCCCTTTTGGGATGCTGACTGAACCGGGATTAAAGCATATGACGTCATCTTGCCACTCTGCTTGTGGTAGATGAGTATGACCATAGACTAAGACATCTCCCTTGCGCAATGGGGGAAGCGCAGCCGGGTGATAAAGGTGACCATGCGTCAAAAATAAACGTGTTTCTGGCATAATAATCTGCTGCCAGCCATAATAGGGAACTGTAATAGCATCTGATCGACTTCGCTATCGCAATTACCCCGCACAGCAATAATCTGGTTTTTATAGGGATTAAGATATTCTGCAACCGCTGCCGGCTGATAACCTGCCGGTAACGCATTGCGTGGCCCGTGGTTGAGTAAATCCCCCAATAGCACCAGCCATTGCGCCCCACTGCGGTCAAAAATTTCCAACGTTTTTTTAGTGGCCGGTAGCGACCCATGCAGATCAGAAGCAAACATTAACTTCATGGTATCGTCGTCTCTTAGGTCTAATCTCAGTCAGTCTGGCAACACCTGCCGCCATAATACGTAATGAGAACTCAATGTGGCTTCATTCTATCATCCAATCCGTCAGATTAATCCGAGAAAAGCCACTATCCACCATAAGAAAATTTTATCGTAAAATACTTTTATCGTAAAAAAATGCAATGCCGACATAAAAGAATAATGTCAGCATTGCGCAAGATAGAATGGAAGAGGGATCGTTAGAGCGAGGATTGCGATACCAATTCATCCAATGTCAACTGATTGAATAGATATCCCTGCATAGCATCAATATTACTGCCTTTAAGTTGCTCCGATTCATCCTGATTTTCTACGCCAACCACAATCACCCCGAGACAATATTTCTTAATGTTATTAATCAAAATCGGGAAGGTATGCTTATTGTGCTGCCAGAAGAAATGCTTATCAATCTTCACATATTCGAAAATATTGGCAGTTACCGCATTTAAGGTAGAGCCACCGCTGCCAAGGTCATCCAGCCATAGCGGATAGCGCTCAGCCAGATCGCGTAATAATGGGTTATTCATTCCATCAGATAAATTGGAAAATGTCTCCATTATTTCCAAACGCAAGAAAGGTAATTCATCCAGCATTTGACGAGTTGATTGATCTGTAACAATCACACTTGCCAGGTCAAAATCAATATTAATTGAAAGCAGAACGTTATGAGTGATAAACCAATCTTTATAAGCCTTCACTGCACGTAATTGGTCATGGAATAAATCAGTCTTTCCATCGACATCTAACTTATTAATAAAATTTTCAACATCGATGGGTAAATCTACCGACTTAGCTGAAAATCGGCTCAATAGCTCCACAGCTAATAAGCTACCGTCTTGCTTATGTATAGGCTCACACACATAAGAACAATTAACTTCAATGTTTAGCTTCATGCGCACCTGAAAAGTGTATGGACAACAATGAGGCAGCAACCTGACCTCAATCGCAGGATTCATCAGCCGCCGTGAGTTTTTATGAAATACTCAGCTTTTATTTATAAAATATCCAACATGACAAGGTGAAAGAGGCAAGTGGCCTCTTTTCCATACCGATGAGTATATTGGCTCTGGCAGAAAAGCGCGAATCCAGAGTTTTGTCGTCATCAAGATGGCTTATAACCTTGTTCGCGTTCAGAAACAATAAGGTAGATAGTCCTAACAGTTCTACTACATAATGGGTAATAGCCGAGTATTCAGTACTGTATTAATCGGATAGATCAGCAAATTTATTTAGTTATTATTTTTTATTTTGTTAAAAATTTCACTCAGGATGTGCTCAGCGTCGTGGGAGAAGAGCGCAAGTTAGCCTATGCTGAAAAGAAAACAGGCTACCGCTATCCCCAAAGAACGTGGAGTTGCAGGTAAGCATCAAGTCAGAAGGGCATATGCTCTAAATAATTCGAGTTGCAGGAAGGCGGCAAGGGAAAGAATCCCGATGAGCTTACTGTGTTGTAAGTGATTCGGGTTATTGAGCGTAGCCAACGCACATGCAGCTTGAAGTATGACGAATATAAACGGAGATAGGCTATGCGTATTATAATCACTGGAGCTACAGGACTGATCGGGCGCAGTCTGACCGCATTCCTTCTATCGCAAGCCCATCAAATAACAGTTTTAACCCGCGATCCACAGCGAGCAAATGATGTTCTTGGTTCGCAAGTCACCTGCTGGTCGACATTAGATGACCAACATGACCTCAATAATTTTGATGCGGTTATCAATCTGGCGGGCGAGCCTATTGCGGAAAAGCGCTGGACGCCGCAACAGAAAGAGATCTTATGCCAAAGTCGCTGGCAAATAACGGAAAGACTGACAACATTAATTAGGGCCAGTAGTCAGCCGCCAGCCGTCTTTATTTCAGGATCAGCCGTCGGGTTTTATGGTGACCAAGGACAAGCCGTGGTCACCGAAGATGAAGCCCCTCATGATGAGTTTACTCATATGTTATGTGAACGCTGGGAGAGCCTCGCCAGAGCTGCTGAAAGTCAGCATACTCGGGTTTGCCTTCTACGCACTGGCATCGTATTGGCTCCGCATGGTGGAGCATTAGCTAAAATGGTACCACTGTTGCGCCTTGGGTTAGGTGGTCCAATCGGGGATGGTCGCCAATACCTGCCGTGGATACATATAGATGATATGGTTCATGGTATTCATTATTTACTGACCACCAACGGCCTTAGCGGCCCATTCAATATGGTTTCCCCTTATCCGGTCCATAATGAGCAATTTATTGCCACTCTGGCCGAGGTATTAGATCGCCCAGCGGTGATACGTACCCCTGCTGCTGCAATACGTTTATTACTGGGGGAATCTGCCGCATTGGTATTAGGTGGACAGCGGGCAATTCCAAAACGGTTGGAAGAAGCCGGTTTTGCATTCCGTTACTTCGAACTGGAAGAAGCACTGCGTAATGTGCTTAACAAGCCAGTTGCATAAATTCAGGGCATTGACCATTTATATGGTTATGTTACTAAGCGGATCATTCATTCTTTATAAAGGGTCTAAACTAGCCCACGGTTGACTCTAATTTCACAATGGATGACCGCATAGGATCTGCATACCAATTATTTGAAGAATTCAACAGAGGTTGTACAGGTTCCCATCGTAAATCGGACGTTGAAGACATAGAGTCTATCAGCAAACTGAGATTATCGCCCGCAAGTTGGTACTCATCTGTTTTAAAGGTAAATAAACGTCCTCTTTGCTCAGACCCAACAACAAAATAATTTTCTATTGTCACAGTTTTATTTGAATTATTAATATTAATAGTTAAATTACTATCTTGTTTTTTTAAACTGTAATACACGGTAGTCAATGCCTTTAAAGATAATGCTGTTCCTACCTTTATTATCAAAAATAATGTTATCGCCATGCCCCGGCTCGAAAACGTAACTATCATCGCCCTCGCCGCCAGCAAAAACATTAATCCCATCCCCACTATTTAGAATATCGTCGCCCTGACCACCATATAATAAATCATTGCCATTACCACCGAAAAGCTCATCATGACCATCACCACCTGAAAGCATATTATCACCACCTTTAGCATAAATAATATCATTCCCAACATCACCGTAAATTTTATGTCCACGGCCACTTAAGTCTGAAATAACATCGTCTCCATGCTTTGCATAAAGTCGATTATCCGCCAGCCTATAACTGTCGGGGATAACAATGTGATCGTTGTCCTCCGTGGTAGCATAAAGAGTTGGTTGCATTTCTAAAAGTTCAAAAATTTCAGCCGAGGAATCAATATAAAATAATTTTTCATTTTTATCAATTAATGTAATTAACTGTTTACCATCAACTAAAGTGAGTTTATGAGAATTGCTAATTTCAATGGATACAAAAGCATCTGGATTATCTTTATGTTTAATAACAATATCACCCAAGAGATTTTTATCAACATTAAGATCATAACCAGACACATCATCTAAAACCAAGTGCATCGTGTTATTGCTGTGAGGCCCGCCAGCTAAAACCCTGCAATCCAAACGCAATGTATTATTTTCATTACCAACAGTAAGTAACAAATTTGGTATATGGTATATATTATCACCCCCATTAGCTGTAATAAAATCTCCGCCACCTAAATTTTCAAAGGTACTCCCCAATCCATTGCCGAAAATTGTGTCAATTGTCGCCTTATGTCCATTAAGAGAAGCTTTTATAAATGGTGGAAAATTTATTTCCTCATCATTTATTTTAATTAAATCACCTTTATATAAGTATTTTGTTATAGTGACTCTAGTTCTCTCTACTGATTGAACATCTTCATTTAAATTTTGCTCAATCAATGGATTATAAAATGCAAGCATTTCAAGAGAAGAGTCTAAATTAATGATGTCTTTATCGAGCACCGCAGGCCAATTTGGAACTAAAATCATATTGTCTGATGTATTTAAAATATAGCTGTGGGTTAACTCTTTTTTATCACCATAACTATTTAATTTAAAAGCGCCCTCAAGCACAACCGTGCTATTATAATTATAATCGTCAATGAATTTTATAATCACATCATTATTTTTCAATTCGATTGATTCTATTTTGTCAGATTTTGCTTGTAATTGAATAGTGCTGACTTCATCTAGATCATCTTCATAAATAACAACATGAGCAGCTGAATATGGTGCTGAAGATATAATATAAGTATCAATTCCCTCCCCACCAACAGCTGTTCCTCTTAACAATGTTAGAATATCATTCCCACCACCGCCCTCCAACCGATCTTCTGTATAACCTCCACCACCATTTAAAACATTTACATTATCATCTCCAATTAATAGATCCTTCTTGTTCTTTTGACCATAGGCATTCTCGATACTCAAAAGTGTTGCGAGTCTAAGTTCATTATTTATATATTTTACGTAGCCACGAGCTAAATTTAGCTCATACCCTTCATTGCCAAACCTTAATCCCATTACGATTAAGGTATCACTTCCATCCTGACCGTCCAAAACACTGGCGGGGGAATTAATAGAGGCTTCGACATTATCCATTAAATAGAAAACATCTTCTTTATCTCCACCAATAAAAATTTTCGTCCCCTGTCCGACATCAAAACTGTTTTTGTAATCTTTATAACCAATAGCAAGGTCATCTCCCCAGCCCAGATTAAAATGCGTACTAAAGTCTTCAACATTATCACCCTTAATAGAAAGAACGGAGGTTTCAGTATCCTTATTACGATCATGCCAATAAGATCGCATGCTATTAAGTGCAGGATGTATGTTAAACATATCCATATTTTTAATAATTGCATTATTCTGTGCATTTCTATTGTGCAAATCTATAACATCTTTTTCTATAATGTGAAAATCATCTACATTAACTGTTTTTTCCCAATGGTTCAGTTCGTTTTCAGAGAGTGGTGATCTTGCATCACGCATTAAGGCATATCGGTACACATGTGGAACTTTATAATTACGTTTTCCTGAAAAAAACATCTGAAAACTCATAATTATCATCATGCATATATCCTGTTAGATTTTTCTCTCTAATTATGTTGTTTATATCATATTCAGAATAATTTTCGGCATGATCAATTTTGTAGACAAACACATATTTTTTCACTGGCGATAAATCTATTCCCTCATTTACATATAGGTAGTTATTATATCCCATGGGTTTTATTCGTTGCTCAAAAGCATTTTCAAGAAGATCTTTAATATGTTTTTCTAATTTTTCCTTATCTTTATCTTTTAATCTTTGCACAATATATTTTTCTGGTTCTGCACCAAAAGCCAAACGAATGCCTGTTTTGAAGATTTCCCACCCACTGAGATCTATTTCACGCTTAATATACTCAACCTGACGTATCGCATTGTATGTCATCCCCCCCAACATTATAGCGGCCCCAGTTAATATCCCAATAGGGCCGGCCGTACTTATCCCAATAGCTAATGCTACCGCAGTTGCTATACTGACTGCTGCACCAATGGTTGAAAAGCTGCTATTAATAAAATAATCATTTCGTAATTCAGGGTTGGTTTCTTTAATTGCTTTAGACAAATTATCAATAGCATCATAAATATCAAAAGCAGCAGAAGCCATATTTAATGATGAACCTGCATATTTAGCTGATTTAGCACCCGCCTGATAGCCAAGACGAGCAGCACCATATCGAGAACCTGATGATAATTTTTTGTTAAAATAGTAATGTAATTTATTAAATGTCGGCTGCATAACATCAGTGCCGAAATCAACTACAGTAGAACTCCAGCCCAGAGCCAACTGTTTAATTATTTCCTGACGTTCTTCATCGCTGATATTAGGGTCTTGTAACCTTTTAGACATACTGACACTAGAAACAGACAATCTGGCAATACTGAACAACTGAGTTGCCTTTCCTGTGTAAGCACCAATAGATTGTAAGCGACTGGATGTCGCAGTAACTGTAGCGAACCCCCGCCATAAATAAGGACTAATTTTTCCGTCGGTATTGACGAAATGCTTTATGGTATCAAGTCGCTTTTGTGCTTCGTTGACGACTACCGGGTCATGATGCGGTAGTAATAGGCTACTGGCACTATCATCATTAATAAATAATTTTCTCACAACTTTCAAAGAGAGCTGGAGCTCAGGATTAGTCGGGTCAGTAGCAGTATAAAAATCATTTAATTTTGAAGGATCGAAATGCAAATGATTGCGCCAATTAGCGTTAGCTGAAATAGCAGCAGTAGTAATAATTTTGCCATCAATTGCCATTCCCATATCATATAATGTACTGTAAGAAATGGTGTCGCCATTAAGGTATGTTATGCCCAACTTGACTAATTTATCTCTCTCACTGACTATGTTTTGTTGATATAAATTCCCCAGGGGAACCTGTGCGTAAAAATCCGAGGAAACGGGAAATTCTAAGTGATATAAGTGATATTCAATTTGGAGTAATTCGCGACCATCATTCAAATCAGAGAGATAATTATTCAATATTAAGGAAAGTTTTTTATTGGCGTTCTCTTGATTATTAGCGCTAAAAGAATATTCCCATCCTTCGGTATTATAAACAGAGTAAATATACCCACCCCTACTTTTGTGACAAAATAAATTAAACACCTTTTTATTGACCATTAATTGATACCCACCGGAATCGTCAATTTTTATACCGTTCTCTATTTTTTCAGTTAATACTTTCTTATGAATATCAATGTATTTTATTTCATCTAAAGCGTAAAAGTTCTGTCTGAACTTATCTAATTGTTCTAATTCATCTTTACTGGCAAAGCCTGAAGCGCTAACATAGTTCAATTCGTTATACTTATTGATCTTGTCTTTAAATTTATTTTTTTTCCCTTTATTTGCATAATAAAGATACAGCACACCTAAATTAATTTGTCTTTTTATAGATAAATTTAAATCCAATGCTAGCGTTAAATTCTGACTACTATGAGAGGCATTATCAATATTATATTTAATTGAATTATTCATTAACCATAATTTATTTTCTACCTTATTTACATACCATTTCTTACTAAATTCCAATGCTTGGTGGGGTTTAATTGTTGTAAATTCAGGATTATTAGCGCTCACATATTGTAGAGTTAATAATTCCTGCCTACTTTTAAGATAATATTTACTATCTGCAATGTTTTTTAATATTTCCCTATTGGTGAGTTCATCACTGCCAGAGTCAAAGAACGTTGTTAATGAGGCCTTAGGATCTGAGCTAATTTCTACAGGTGAAACCCGACCTTGTGATAATAAATCCAATGTTTGGATTGCATTTTTAGCTCGTGCGTTTAATGATTCTAATTCAGGATTGTAGCATGGTATATCTTTATATTTTTCCGGTGGTGTACCTTTCAATAGAGAAAGTGGTGCCCCCTTAAATGGACTAATATAACCCCTATAACTTAGATCTTTAATTACCCCATGTTCAACTTGATATTTTAATATTCTATTAATATCCTTTTTTAACTCTCTAAATACACTATCGATACTATAGTTTTCAATGTGAACATTGAAAACTATAGTATCGGAATTTATTTCCACAACTATGTTTTTCACCTTATTTGAGTTATCATCTAAAGCAAAATCAATAATTCTAGCCGTATTTTTTGAATTATCTATATCAAATATTATTTGATTTTCCTTCATAGATTTTAAGACATAGGCCTCTTCACCATCACGCGCAACTTTCCAGACGCTATCATCATTTTTATGATTTGGATTCTCTTCGAATTTGATATGATCGACCGAAAAGTCAAAATTTGCCACGAGGGTGTCTTTAACTGATTGATTAAAGTAGCCTTCCTTAGTTAATAATTTGTCTACATGGCGCTTAAATTCAGCGTAATTATCATAAACTTTAGCACCATTATTAGGATCAAAAAAAGTCCAATAAGTAGAAGTTCTATCTTTAATAACAGAAATTGCCATAGCATGTGTAGGTGATAAAAGTGACACATAAACACTTTTATCTATATTAGCTAAATTTGACATCAGTACGTTATATTCAGCCTCTCTCTCTGTTAAAGAATTAGTCATTACTTGCTGTTTATAATCCTCATTTCCAATACCAAATGGATATAAGCCTCTTTTTAATAAAAAAGCACCATAATTATCATGATATCTTTTCTTTTCAGCCAGAATAGCCTCTCCTAATAATAATGCAAAATCTTTTGATGTTATCATGAAGTTTTCATTTTCCCCCTCATCTCTCCCATCCAATTTTTTATAAAACCCCATCAAAATATTATCTGCTAATGAATCTATTTTATAACTATTTCCTTTTCCATTTATTTTAGTGGAGTTTATTATTTTTTCAAACTCCTCACTATTGTCAGCAACATATTTATTTATAATGCCAACTAATTTTTTACATTTTACTTTCCCATATACCGCACCTTCTTTTATCTCAGAATAAAATTTCAATACATCAACATTTGTTACCATTGATTTTTCTGAATGAAGAAAATTAATTATATTTTTAAAATCAACTCTGAGCTTGACATGATTACCAAGTATATTTTGGCTATATTGCATTTTCTGCAACAATTCCAGCTCGGTGTAAAGAAATTGCCGATGATATTGCATTAATAACTTACGCTTAATATCAGTTGGATCTCTATTCGATATTGCCGCATTTTTTTTATAACTATCTATTGCCTGTTGCAGCCAGTTGAAATATCTCTTTCCACCGCCTACACCATAATTTCTTTCCTCCATAAGAAATTTTGCTGATAAAGCATAGCATATTCCATTGTGAAACTGTTTAGCCGCTTTTTCGTCACCCTGACTAATTGTGTAATATCCTATTTCGAAAATTGACTTTTTTAATTTCACAAGTAAATCATTAGCCTGATTAAAATAGAATGACTCCTCTTTTATATATCCCACATCCACCTCAAATTAATAAATTACCTTATATTAAGCATACATTAGCGCAGATTCTAAAATAAAAATAATTTTATTATAGAATCTATTTAACTTAAATCATAACGCAGGCGTGATATATTACTTAAAATAATAATTAATAATTATTTTAAAAAGCAACATATTATCAATTTAGATATAATTTTATGTTATCTTTAACGTGGCTTATAACCACTATTGGAGAAACAACAAATTATCCAATAAGTGGTTATCGACGATATTACTTCAATGCACCGGAAAGGAACTGCTGCAAGCGAGGGCTTTTAGGATTACCAAATAGCTCGGCGGGCGGGCCTTCTTCTTCGATTAATCCTTTGTGCAAGAAAATAACATGACTGGAAACATGGCGGGCGAACTCCATTTCGTGGGTCACCACTACCATGGTTTTCCCCTCTTCTGCCAGTTTCTGCATAATTCGTAGAACTTCCCCGACCAATTCTGGATCCAGCGCAGAAGTCGGCTCATCAAATAGTAATACATCCGGCTCCATCGCCAATGCTCGCGCAATAGAGACACGTTGCTGTTGACCACCGGAAAGATGTACTGGATATTTGGCTCGCGCACGCTCATCAATACCGACTTTATCCAGATAACGGATAGCACGCTCTTTGGCTACTGATTTACTCAGCCCTAATACCTGCACCGGCGCTTCCATCACATTTTCTAATACTGTCATATGGCTCCATAAATTAAAATGCTGGAATACCATCGTCAGCCGAGTGCGTAGTAATTGCAGCTCTTTTTTATCAAAAACCTTTAATTGTCCGTCTTTATCGCGCACCAGTCGAATATCTTGATTATTGACACTGATCGACCCTTCGCTGGGTTTTTCCAGGAAGTTGATACAACGTAAAAAGGTACTTTTCCCCGATCCAGACGAACCAATAATAGAAATAACGTCCCCCGCTTTGGCTGAGAGTGAAACGCCTTTTAACACCTCATGTTCCCCATAATGCTTATGCAATTCGGTCACCGACAGTTTGGTTTCAGCTATTTTAGGTTTTAGTGTGTCAGTCATAGTTTTTAATGTGTCAGTCATAAGGTTCTCCGTACTTAATGCGATGCCTGAGGTTTTATATGTGCCAGCCAACGTTTCTCTGCCTGGCGGAATAGGCTAATTAGTGTAAAGGAGATAATCAGATAAAGTACGGCAGCAATACCAAAAGCATAAAACGGCTGATATGTCGCAGCGTTAATATCACGCGCTATTTTCAGTATATCTGGCACAGTGGCGGTAAAAGCCAACGCGGTAGAATGCAGCATTAAAATAACTTCATTACTATAGGCGGGTAAAGCAATACGCAATGCGGAAGGTAAAATAATGCAGCGATACATTTTAAAGCGCGAGAAACCATAGGCTCTTGCTGCTTCAATTTCACCGTGTGGTACTGATCGAATAGCACCGGCGAATATCTCGGTGGTGTAAGCACAGGTATTTAGCGTCAATGCCAAAATAGTACAATTCAATCCACTGCGGAAGAAAGCATTAAGTAGATCGTTGCCTCGGACTATCTCCAGGCTGTACATACCGGAATAGAATACCAACAATTGCACGTATAACGGCGTACCGCGAAAGATATAAGTAAATATCCACACTGGTAAGCGAATCCAGCGCCGCTCGGCGACACGCGCTACCGCCAACGGAATAGCAAGCAACCCGCCCATCACAAAACTGATTACGGATAATAGCGCCGTTGGTAAAATGAGATAAACCACGCCAGCCACCAATGCGAAGAAAAATGGTTGATAAGTCCCCTTTCCAGCCAACTGAGTTGCTTTAACGACATCATTCAATCCCAAAATAGAGACTAAAGCTGTCGCCTTGAGAATAACTTGCCAATTATTACCAATGCCTGGCAACGCATAACGCATCATGGCAGGAAACATAATTCTGCGGAAAATCTGGCTGGAAGAGAAACCAAATGCTCTGGCGGCTTCAATCTGGCCGGTTGGAACCGCCATATAAGCGCCACGGAATGTTTCAGTGAAATAAGCACCATAGATAAAACCGAGGGTGATAATCCCAGCTGAAAGGGGATCAATATTGATTTGTTCAAAACCAAGGGATTCAGTAATGCTATTTAGGGCTATCTGCAAACCATAAAAGATAAGCAACATCAAAACTAAATCAGGGACACCACGTATCAACGTGGTGTAGCACTCAAATAAGCCAGATAACAGCCGATTTGACGATAATTTCCCACCGGCACCTATTAAGCCGATAATCACTGATAGCAGCACTGAGCACAGTGCTAGCTCCAGTGTCACCAGCGCACCTTCAAATATCAGTTTGGAATATCCATCCAGCATCTGGGTTATCCTATTCTACTGAGTAAGGAGTCTGGTTAATTACTTTGGCTAGTCGCTATAACGGCCCCTGCCTATTTAGGCAGAGGCTGTTACAACAAGCGGGATTAACCGCCGTAAACATCAAAGTCGAAATATTTTTTCGCGAGCTTGTCGTAGGTACCATCTTGGCGCATTTCTGCAAAGGCTTTATCCAGCGCCGCTTTCAGTTCTGCGTCATCTTTACGCAGGCCCATACCCGTACCTACACCAAAGAATTCATCATTTTTAACTGATGGGCCAGCGAAGGCATAACCCTTCCCTGCTTCTTGTTTCAGGAAACCCTCACTGCCAGCGACTTCATCCTGGAAAGCAGCATCAATGCGGCCAGAGCTTAAGTCGGAATAAATCAAATCCTGATTCTGATAGGCGACAACATCAATGCCTTTTGGCTGCCACTCAGCATTAGCAAATGCTTCCTGAGTCGAGCCTTGTAATACACCAACACGTTTGCCTTTCAATGCCACCAATGTTGGCTCAATTTTGCTGTCTTTTGGCGCGATCAAACGAGCATTAGCTGCATAAAGTTTGTCGGTGAAGGCGATTTCTTTTTGGCGTTTTTCAGTAATTGAAAGTGAAGAGATAATGGCATCGATCTTTTTAGCTTTCAGCGATGGAATAAGTGCATCGAAATCACTTTCAACAAAAGTACATTTAGTATCAATACGATTACATAACTCTTTGGCGATATCGATATCAAAACCTACCAACTCACCACTGGCATTTTTTGATTCGAAAGGAGCATAAGTTGGATCTGTACCAATTTTGATATCTTTAGGAATAGCAGCAAAAGCAGTGCTGGCAGCAGCCAATGCTAATACGAGAGGCAGAACCAAAATTTTCTTATTCATACATAACCCTCAAATTGATTTTCGATGCCACAAAGCGCGTTAGTTTTCTGTACAACCCTTAGCGTCCATAAATCTACGTTTCCATAAATCGATGTGCAGTAATCGTGCCAGTAATCATTGGCGGAAAAAGCAAATTCCATTACCGCTTACCTGGCACCACAACCACTAAAAGTGGGCATAGGGTCGTAGGGAGAAGCTGAATACGAAATCTATGCAACAGTACGCAGTCTGAAACAGCATCATTGTGGTGCATAATACGCCCCATTTCAGTGCGATGTTGCACAAATGTATCAATTGAGGGAGAAATGTTAACTAGTGCCTTGCCAACGAATAAATAGATCTTCGGGCAACTCAATATCGAATTGATCGATAACCCGATTAACCGTTTGATCGACCAGGTCTTGGATAGTCTGTGGGCGGTGATAAAACGCTGGCATCGGCGGCATAATGACCGCGCCCAACTCAGCAGCTTGTACCATTAGCCGTAAATGGCCTAAATGCAGCGGCGTTTCACGCACGCACAGCACCAGTGGGCGACGCTCTTTCAATATCACATCAGCGGCGCGAGTCAATAAACCATCGGTATAGCTATGGACAATGCCAGATAGTGTTTTGATTGAACAAGGTAAAATGACCATCCCACAGGTTTTGAATGACCCCGAGGAAACACAAGCTGCAATATCGCGCGAATCGTGCACCACATCCGCTAGCGCCTGCACATCCTTGACGCTGAAATCTGTTTCAAGTGCTAACGTCTGGCGTGCCGCATTACTGAGAATCAAATGGGTTTCTATGCCCTCGACCTGCTTTAGCACCTGTAACAAGCGAACACCATAAATGGCACCGCTGGCACCGCTAATGCCAATAATAAGTCGTTTCATGGGAAAGTCCCTCAAGCTAGCTTTATGCCTTATAAATTAAGCATAACATAAAGAAATATGGCGAGACTTTGCCGTATCCGAGATCAATTAGCAAATATCGCCCGCCAATTTAGCCCTAACATCCTGAGTTCTGTTGGCAACAAAAAAGGTGCACCGCGCCTGCACGCTGGTTGCACCTTTTTGATTCACACTCGCCTTTTCACTAAGTATCCCCAATAGATTTCAAGACACAGGAAGGCGGCAAGCGAAAAAATCCCGATAAGCTTACATAAGTAAGTGATTCGGATGACAAATCGGTCAGGAACCGATTTGAACGCTGCTTGCAGCGGCCTCGCAGAGGCGAGTCCCATGGACGAGCCGAGTAACGAACGTAGCTAACAACCCTGCGGCTTCAAGTACGAAGGATATAAAGGTCAGTGACGGGACTTATGAAAAACCATCAAACTCCCCAAGCCACGTCGCCTTTGGCCGCGTGGCTTTACTATCTTGAGCGCTTGCATTCTCAGCCAATCGAGCTGGGATTGGAACGTGTTAAACAGGTTGCTGAGCGTTTGGATTTGCTTAAGCCTGCTCCTAAAGTTTTTACCGTTGCCGGTACGAATGGCAAGGGCACCACCTGTTGTACCCTGGAATCAATTTTACTGGCGGCGGGTCTACGGGTCGGGGTTTACAGCTCACCTCATCTTTTGCGTTACACCGAGCGCGTTCGTATTCAGGGGCAAGAATTGCCTGAAGCGGAGCACAGCCATTCTTTTGCTAAAATTGAAGCTGGGCGCGAAGATATCTCACTGACTTACTTCGAGTTTGGCACCTTATCTGCCCTGCAACTATTTAAGCAGGCTAAGCTTGATGTGGTGATTCTGGAAGTGGGGTTGGGTGGGCGTTTGGATGCGACCAATATAGTCGATTCTGATGTTGCGGCTATTACCAGTATTGCCATAGACCATACTGACTGGTTGGGCTTCGATCGAGAAAGCATTGGCCGCGAGAAAGCCGGTGTCTTCCGTGCGGGTAAACCGGCAGTCGTTGGGGAACCTGATATGCCGCAGTCGATTACAGATGTTGCGGCAACACTCGGTGCGCACCTGTATCAACGCGATATTGCCTGGCAGTTCAGCCAACATGGCTCCTTTGATCAACCCAAAAACGGCTGGAACTGGCTATGCGGTGATCGCCAACTGAACGATTTGCCATTACCGAATGTGCCACTGGCTAATGCTGCGACGGCTCTGGCAGTATTGCATTATTCTGGATTGTCATTGAGCGAAGACGTGATTCTGCAGGGGCTACAGGCCGCCAGTTTGCCGGGACGTTTTCAGATAATCAGTGAGCAGCCGTTGTTGATTTTGGATGTTGCTCACAATCCGCATGCAGCGCGTTATTTGACTGATAAACTGGCTCAACTGCCAAAACAGGGAAAAGTGCGCGCGGTGGTTGGAATGTTATCGGATAAAGATATTGGTGGTACGCTGGCGTGTTTATCTGAGCAAGTCGATGAATGGTACTGTGCGCCGCTGGAAGGGCCGCGCGGGGCCAGCGCGGAGCAATTAGCCGAGCATTTGGCGCAATCACGTCAGTTTAGTGATGTCGAAACTGCCTGGCGTCAGGCCATGCAGGATGCAGAACCACAGGATGTGGTCATTGTCTGTGGCTCTTTCCATACGGTTGCCCATGTTATGGCAGCAATGGATTTGTAACAGCTTGAGTTTATCAAGACATTGAAATGGGGAGTGCGAGTGGCAAGTAAGTTCCAGAACCGTTTAGTCGGGACCATAATTCTGGTGGCGTTGGGCGTGATTGTACTGCCGGGGCTGCTGGATGGTAAAAAGAAGCATTATGAGGATGAGTTTGCTGCCATCCCATTAGTGCCAAAACCCGGTGATAGTCAGGAGATTGATGCGGTTCCACCGGTCAGCCAGCCCCTGCCTATTGCGCCGCCGGAAGGTGCAGCGCAAGCCGTGGCAGTCCCTAAAGATGATTCCGCCTCTCAGGCCGCTAATGATGCCGGTAACCTGCCGTCTGAACCGACTATCGTGGCACCGCCACCGGTACAAAGTAAGCCGGTTGAAGTGAAACCTGTCGAGAAAAAGCCAGCCGAGGTTAAGCCAGTACCAGTCGAGAAAAAGCCGCAGGAAGTTAAGCCAAAACCTGAGGTTAAACCGCAAGTACAACCAGAAAGTAAACCGGTCGCTGAAGAAAAAGCGCCAGTGGGGCAGGCCTATGTCGTCCAACTGGGGGCGCTGAAAAATGCGGCCAAAGTGAATGAAATTGTTGCGACGCTGCGTTTATCAGGTCATCGCGCATTTACCGTGCCTGCGACGCCGGTTCAGGGGCAGATTACCCGTGTGTATGTCGGGCCTGATGCGTCAAAACAGAAACTGCAATCGGCCTTGCAGGAGCTTAACTCATTAAGTGGTCTGAATGGGCAGGTTAAGCCCTATGGCACGGGGCGTTAATGTTTGAATAAGGGTTAAGACATCAGAGTTTATAGGGGTTTTAACACTAAGTTTGTGCGGCGATTGTTATTTTTAAAATCGCCGCACTTTAATTTGTCGCCGGTAATAATTCCTCTACGCAAACGTTTTCTTTTTCTGTTAGAATTCGCCGCGAACAGGATGCAGCGGCGATTTCGTCATTGGAATAGCTATGGTCTGGATTGATTACGTCATTATAGGGATTATCGGATTTTCTGCTTTAGTCAGCTTAATCCGGGGTTTTGTCCGTGAAGCATTGTCACTTGTAACATGGGGATGTGCGTTTTTTGTTGCCAGCCATTTTTACAGTTACCTTGCTATCTACTTCACCCGTTTTGAGGATGAAGTGGTTCGTAACGGAATTGCCATCGGCATTTTGTTCATCGCGACATTGATCGTCGGGGCTATTGTTAACTATGTGATAGGTTCGCTGGTTGAACGTACGGGGCTATCAGGAACTGACAGGGTGCTGGGCATCTGTTTTGGTGCGCTGCGAGGCGTTCTGATTGTCTCGGCCATGTTGTTCTTTCTGGATACGTTTACCGGCTTCTCGCAAAGTGTTGACTGGAAGCAGTCACAATTAATCCCGCAGTTCAGTTATATCATCAGGTGGTTCTTTGACTACCTACAGAGCACGTCGAGTTTCTTACCGAATCAATTACCGATTCGGAGCGGCTTATGAGGAAAAGACAACATGTGCGGTATTGTCGGTATCGCCGGTTTTGCACCGGTAAACCAGTCGATTTATGATGCGTTGACGGTGCTTCAGCACCGAGGCCAAGATGCTGCGGGCATCGTTACCATTGATGCCCATAATGGGTTCCGGCTGCGTAAAGCAAACGGCTTGGTGAAGGATGTATTTGAAACCCGGCATATGCTGCGCTTACAGGGGAATATGGGTATTGGCCATGTTCGTTACCCAACAGCAGGCAGCTCCAGTGCTTCCGAGGCTCAACCTTTCTACGTTAACTCACCGTTTGGCATCACTTTGGCCCATAACGGTAATCTGACTAACGCTCACCAGCTGAGAAAGGAATTATTCGAAGTTTCTCGCCGTCATGTGAACACCACTTCTGACTCAGAAATTCTGCTGAATATTTTTGCCAGCGAATTGGACCGTTTCCAGCATTATCCGTTGGAATCTGACAACATTTTTGCCGCTGTTGCCGCCACACATCAATTGATTCGTGGTGCCTATGCTTGCGTCGCGATGATCATAGGTCATGGTATGGTTGCTTTCCGTGACCCTAACGGTATTCGTCCGCTGGTTATGGGGAAACGCACCCTCGCTGATGGTCGTAATGAATACATGGTCGCTTCTGAAAGTGTGGCGTTAGATACCCTTGGTTTCGAATTCCTGCGTGATGTTGCACCGGGTGAAGCGGTGTATATCACCGAGAAAGGCCAATTATTCACTCGCCAATGTGCTGAAAATCCGAAATACAATCCATGCTTGTTTGAGTATGTTTATTTTGCTCGCCCCGACTCCTTTATGGATAAAATTTCTGTTTACAGTGCGCGTGTGCGTATGGGCCAGAAGTTAGGCGCAAAAATTGCCAAACAGTGGGAAGACCTGGATATCGATGTTGTTATTCCTATCCCGGAAACTTCCTGTGATATCGCGCTGGAGATCGCTCGTATTCTGGATAAGCCCTACCGCCAGGGGTTTGTGAAAAACCGCTATGTTGGCCGTACCTTTATCATGCCGGGCCAGCAGGAACGCCGTAAATCTGTGCGCCGTAAGCTAAATGCCAACCGTGCAGAATTCCGCGATAAGAACGTGTTATTGGTGGATGACTCTATTGTGCGCGGTACCACGTCAGAACAGATCGTTGAAATGGCACGTGAAGCTGGAGCGAAGAAAGTATATTTCGCCTCTGCCGCTCCTGAAATTCGTTTCCCGAATGTGTATGGCATCGATATGCCAAGTGCTAATGAATTAATTGCACATGGGCGTGAAGTGGATGAGATTCGTCAGTTGATTGGTGCGGATGCACTGATTTTCCAGGATCTTAGTGACCTTATCGAGGCGGTACGCGAAGATAACCCAGATATTACTCAGTTCGAGTGCTCAGTCTTTAACGGCGTTTACGTGACTAAAGATGTGGATCAAAGCTATCTGGAGTATCTGGAATCGTTACGTAACGACGATGCGCAAGCATTACGTAGTCATAACGAAGCGGAAAACCTGGAGATGCATAACGAAGGGTAATCCCCATCATCTTTCAAGTCGCAGGTGTGTTGGCTACATTCGTTACTCGGCCCGTCCATGGGCCTCACCTCTGCGAGGCCGCTGCAAGCAGCGTTCAAATCGGTTCCTGACCGATTTGTCACCCGAATCATTGACTAGCGTCAACTCATCGAGATTATGAGCCTCTAATGAGACTCACCCTACGGGCCAGCGCAAGCGATGTTCAACATGGTTTACAACCAAGTTGTCACTCAATTGTCGCCTTCCTGCAACTCGAATTATTTTGGGTAAATATTTTCTTTTTTAAAGCTATAAAGCTTAAGTTGCGACAATACACGATAACCGGGCACCACCCTATCCGGGTGATGCCCGTTAAGATAATCAGGCATCACCCAGATTATCTGCCACAGCCGCATCAGCCTTAACCCCATCCACGCTTGGTTGCGGTTGATGAGTCAGTTTCGACAAAATGCTGGCCAACGTCTGACGCATAACCGGACGGCGAACTATCATGTCGATAGCGCCTTTTTCAATCAAGAATTCGCTGCGCTGGAAGCCCGGCGGCAGTTTTTCACGCACAGTTTGCTCGATAACCCGAGGGCCAGCAAAACCAATCAATGCTTTCGGTTCCGCGATATTGATATCACCCAACATTGCCAGACTGGCGGAAACACCGCCCATAGTCGGGTCAGTCAGCACTGATATATACGGCAAACCACGCTCTTGCATTTTAGCCAGAGCAGCACTGGTTTTTGCCATCTGCATCAGAGACATCAATGCTTCCTGCATACGGGCACCACCACTGGAAGAGAAGCACACCAGTGGACAATTGTCTTCCAGTGCCTGTTCTACCGCGCGAACAAAGCGAGCACCGACCACTGACGCCATTGAACCGCCCATAAAAGCAAATTCAAATGAAGCCGCCACAATAGGCATACCTTGTAAGGTTCCTTTCATGGCAACCAAAGCATCTTTCTCGCCCGTCTCTTTTTGTGCAGCTGAAAGGCGGTCTTTATACTTTTTGGAATCCTTAAATTTCAGGATATCCTTTGGCTCCAGTTCGCTACCCAGTTCAACTTCACTACCTGCATCCAGCAGCATATGTAACCGCGCGCGGGCTGACATACGCATATGGTGATCACACTTAGGACACACTTCCAGATTGCGCTCTAACTCGGCACGATAAAGTACCTGACCGCAGCTGTCGCACTTCGTCCACACCCCTTCAGGAATACTCGCTTTACGGGTTTGTGTGATATTGCTTTTGTTGAGAATTCGTTCAATCCAGCTCATCGATGACCTTTCTGTTTGAACCTGGCTGTTGCCAGTTCGCTGTTCATGCTTTAACCATCTCCCTGAAAACCCCCCAATAAAAAATGCCTAAGATATACGCCAATGCGGCGTAACTAAGGCACTTAACTCGGATTGTCCGCAGGAACAGACCACAAATGTGACTCATTAAACCATATTGGTTCGACAGTGTAGATAAAAAACTGGTCGAACCCACGGCTTAGGTAACATTTTTACTGATTTTTCTGACGCGCTGCTGCCCGCCGATGCCGCCAAACCTCGAATACGCCCGGCAAAATTGACACCACGATAATGGCAACAATCAGCAATTTCAGATTATCCTGAACAAAAGGCATATTACCAAACCAGTAGCCAGCATAAGTGAATAACAGCACCCATACTAACGCCCCAATCACGTTATAAGCGGCAAAATGGCGATAGGACATTTTGCCCATACCCGCAACAAACGGCGCAAAAGTACGAATAATCGGAACAAATCGCGCCAAAATAATCGCTTTACCACCATGTTTTTCGTAAAACTGATGGGTTTTATCCAGATAACTACGACGGAAAATTTTGGAATCCGGGTTACTGAATAACTTTTCACCGAATACCCGACCAATGGTGTAGTTAATCGCATCACCCAAAATCGCGGCCGTGACCATCAGAGCAACCATAATGTGCACATTGATGTCATTGGAGGGCAATGAGGCTAATGCACCTGCCACAAACAACAAAGAATCACCCGGCAAGAATGGCGTTACAACCAAACCGGTTTCACAAAATAGAATCAGGAATAAAATGCCATAAACCCAGACGCCATACTGCGCTACCAACTCCGCTAAATGCACATCAATATGCAAAATAAAATCAATAACGAAACGTATAAATTCCATAAATACTCTCGAGTAGTCAACGAGCTTAATCTTTGATTAAGCGAGCTTAGCTGAACTTCCTTAGGTAATCCTTAACCCCAAGTGATCCACTCGCCTAACTCATGTTGTTGCATGAAAATAAGGCTATAAAATCAGTCGTCCGCTAAGAAAAGCGGCCCCAATGGCGTTTTGGGTAGAGCAAAGTGGTCAGGATAGTCAACCGAGACTAAATATAACCCTTCTGCTTTCGCGGTTGCCGCCGCACGTGCTCTATCTTTCAGCGCCAGTAACTCGGCCATCCAGGTGACACTCTGATTGCCGCAACCAATTTCGATCAGGCTACCGACAATATTGCGCACCATATGATGAACAAATGCGTTAGCCTTGATATCTACCACGATATACGCGCCATGTCGGGTAACTTTGACATGTTTTACATTTCGCCAGGGAGTACGGGACTGGCACTGTATCGCACGAAACGAAGTAAAATCATGCTCACCGAGCAAACATTGCGCAGCCTGTTCCATTTTTTCGGCATCCAGCGGCATATAACAATGGGTGACCCCTTGCGCCAAAACCGCCGGCCGATAGCGATGGTTAAAAATAATATAACGATAGCGTCGAGCCGTGGCACTGAAACGGGCATGAAAACCATCATCAACTGTTTTGACCCAACGAACCGCAATATCAGGCGGTAAATGGCTGTTGACGCCCATCGTCCAGGCGGCATCTTTGCGCTCGGCCGTGGTGATAAAATGGACTACCTGCCCCGTCGCATGCACCCCGGCATCTGTCCGTCCGGCACATAATACGCCGATAGGCTCATTGGCAACTTTTGACAGTGCGGCCTCCAGACAAGCCTGTACGCTGGCAACCTCTTGCTGGCGCTGCCAACCGAAATAACGGCTGCCGTTGTATTCAATACCCAGCGCAATTTTAATCCCCGCAGCCTCAGCCACGGTATTTTCTGGCTGAGTCAACTCAAGTTCGGACATCAGTATAGTTGCTCCTGCAACAGGCGCTCCGCCGTTTCAATTGCCATCAACGCACCGCCGAAACGAATGTTGTCAGTCACCGACCAGAACTGCAACACTTCGGGGATACCATAGTCATTGCGGATACAACCAATACTCAAAACATCACTGCCAGAGGCATCAGTGACTTGTGTTGGGTAATCATCTTCTTCCGATAACTGGATATCGTCGCAACTTTCCAGCTCACTGCGGGCTTCTTCCGCGGCGATTGGGCGTAGCGCTTCCAGATGAACAACTTGTGCCTGACCATAGAATACTGGCGACTGGATACAGCTCACGGAGATAGGTAACCCTTCGTCTTGTAAGACTTTACGTACCTGATCCACTAAACGGCGTTCTTCACGTACGCTACCTTCTTCATCAGCCAGCAGCGGTAAAACGTTAAATGCCAATTGCTTAGCGAAAACACCTGGCTCCGCAGGAATACCATTTAACAGCTTAGCGCTTTGCCCGGCGAGATCATCCACTGCGACTTTACCGTGAGCGGAAGCAGAAATCAGCGCGGTAACATGCAAACGGGACAAACCGGCCTGCTCGGTCAGCGGCTTAATTGCTGTCAATAACTGGCTGGTCAGGCTATCGGCAACTGCAATAATATTACGGTTGCGGTACTCCGCCAGCACTTGAGGATTCACACTTGGCACCACCAGCGGGACATCTTGTTCCATGGCAAACAAGCCACTGCTATCGATAACCAAACAACCGGCGTTGGCCGCTTCTTCAGCATATTGCTGTGAAGCTTCACGGCCAGCGACAAAGAAAGCCAGTTGCGCCTGTGACCAGTCAAATTCTGCGGCATTTTCAACCAGCACACTTTTACCGTTAAAGCGCACAGTTGCACCGGCACTGCGCTCACTGGCCAAAGGATACAATTCACCAACTGGGAACTGGCGCTCATTTAACAGCTCCAGCAAAGCTTCACCTACTGCGCCCGTTGCTCCTAACAGAGCTATATTCCAGCCGTCAGACATGTTGGTTTTCTCCACTAACGTTCATTAAATTACAAGGATTTATACAAAGACAAAGGCGGTAAAATACCGCCTCAAACTGCTGACAAAGTTAAATGAAGGGGAAACGTGCCGTTGGGGTCGTAGTCGCGTAAGCGACCGGAGTGCCCCGAGGTGCGGTAAACCCTTCACTCACTAAGCGATAAATAGCTTTGTCATTAACTTCAGACGGTAACATACCGCCTGATATTCCATCATGATTAATCTATAGAGCGGCTTAGAGTAATTGAGTGCTAAACCCTAACTTTTGCAACAACTCAGCGCTGGCAGCATCATCGCACTGCACACACAGTGATGACCATTCGCGCCGCTCTTGATAGTGCTTGCGCAGGCGGTCAAATTCGCCCGACTGATCAGCCACACGCCGTAACGGCGCATCATCGCGGCGCACATCATACACCAAGTGCATCAATCGTTTTAATTTGCCTTCGTCTAACTCACCATTTAGTCGTAACTGGCTGAATTCGGGCTGTGGCAATAAGCTGGCAAGCTCGACGGATTGTGGCTGGCCCAAATATTGACTGAATGCTTCAAACACTTGAGTTGTACCGCGCGCTTTACCCTCCAATGTGTATCCGGCGATATGGGGTGTCCCGATATCAACACGGGCCAATAGCGGCAGAGATAACTCTGGCTCTGGCTCCCACACATCCAGCACCACACTGAGCTTTTTGCCCTTTTCCAGCGCACGGAGCAATGCGCTGTTATCAACTACCGCACCGCGGCAGGCATTAATCAGAATGCGGCCATCGGGTAAAGCAGCCAGCAGCTCATCATCTGCCATGTACAAGCTTTGGTAGGGGCCGTTTTTATTCAGCGGTGTATGGAAGGTGAGAACATCAGCCTCGCGTACCAGCTTTTCCAGTGGCCAGAATCTTTCGTTATCACCGCGATCCGCGCGTGGTGGGTCACACAGAAGAGTCCGCACCCCGAGAGCTTGCAGGCGAGCATTCAGCCGTGAACCCACATTACCCACACCAATGATACCAACTGTTTTATCACGCAGTTGGAAGCCATCGCGTTCGGCCATCATCATCAGCGCAGAAAAAACATATTCCACCACGGCAATCGCATTACAGCCGGGGGCGGCGGAGAAACCGATGCCCTGCTGTTGCAGCCAGTTATCATCGACATGATCAGTGCCCGCAGTCGCTGTGCCGACAAAACGAATTGACGTGCCTTGCAACAGCGCCTCATTCACTTTGGTAACCGAGCGCACCATCAACGCATCTGCACCAGCCAGCGCATCAAGGGGGATTGGCCGCCCCGGCACTGCCTGCACATCACCTAACCGCTGAAATAGCGCATCGGCGTATGGCATATTCTCATCAACCAGAATTTTCACTTTGTTCTCCGGCAGCTTACTGCCCTACAGATGAAAAACAGGGCGCTTAGTATATCCCCAAAATGGTTGGAGTTGCAGGTAGGCGACAAGCGAATAAACCCCGATGAGCTGACTCAAGTCAGTGATTCGAGTGCGTAAGCGTATAGCCAACACCCCTGCGGCTTCAAGGAGGAAGGGGATTGGTGCGACGAAAACGCTCCGGTGTCGTCCCCGAAATTTGCTGGAACATGGTAATAAAAGCTGACGCTGAACTATAGCCCACATCAAGTGCCACACTTTGCACCGTTCTCCCCTGTTCGAGTAGCGAAATTGCATGTAAAAAACGCAAACGTTGCCGCCATTCACTAAAAGCCATGCCTAACTCTTGCTGGCAACGGCGTGATAACGTTCGTTCAGTGGTATAGACCCGTTTGGCCCAAACTGCCAGCGAGGTATTGTCTGATGGACAGCGTTCCAGCGCCGCCAAAATGGGCGACAGCAACTTATCTTGTGAGGTCGGCAAATAGGTACACTGCACCGGTGAGACTCTGAGCTGATCAATCAGCACCAGACTTAAGCGCAAATCTTGTTCACTTTCCGGCATTAATAAACCACGAGCGAAGCAATCCTCCACGATGGTATTAAAAATCGGGCTGACATTAATCAGACAAGCTGACGTGGGTAACTCTTTGCAGTGTTCTAACGCGATATCAATAGCGCGAAAATGCATTGATTTACGGTTATAACTGGAATGCTCGACTCCGGCGGGGATCCAGACACTGAATTCAGGCGGAGCCAGAAAGCGCTGCCCACCAATGCTCATGGCCAGTACACCCGATTTAACACAGATCAATTGCCCATAGGAATGGGTATGGGGCAGAAATTCAGTATTAGCATTGTATATCTCGCAGCGGAAAGAGAGATTCTGCGGCGCGGTGTCGGCAACCATCGGAAGATTAGGTTTTATCATCATTTATACCCTAAATAATTCGAGTTGCAGGGAACCTGCCGCACATGCAACTGCAATATGACGGGTAAATTGTCTTAATCACAGCAACGATTGTCTGATTATCAGTATATAGGATAAATCAGACAGCGTTACACTGCACCGCATTAGTATCTCAATGAGAATTATGTTTATGAATGTGTTATTCCCCTTATTCGCGGTGATTATCTGGTCAATCAATGCCGTGGTCAGCAAGGTCTCCGCCACCGCTATTGATCCGGCTGCCATCTCTTTCTATCGCTGGGTACTGGCATTACTGACCCTAACGCCATTTTTGCTGATGGGCGTTATCCGCAACTGGCAGGCAATCCGCGTTTATTGGTGGAAACTGATGATTCTGGGGTTATTGGGGATGGTGTTGTACCAAAGCCTGGCTTATTACGCCGCCCACAGTGTCAGCGCCCTGTTTATGGGAATACTCAGTTCGTTAATTCCATTATTAACCGTGCTTATTAGCATTGTGGTGCTGCGTGTGGCACCTACCGTCGGGATTGCGCTGGGCAGTGTATTGTCATTAGGGGGGTTGGTGTGGTTGGTCAGCGCGGGTAACCCGGCGCAATTGCTGCAACATGGCATCGGCAAAGGTGAATTAATGATGTTCGGTGCCTCGGCATCCTATGCTCTCTACGGGGTATTAACCAAGCGCTGGGCGATTCAATTACCTAACTGGCAATCCCTATATATACAAATTGTCTTTGGTGTGGTGCTGTTATTACCGAACTTCCTGTTAGCCGCGGATGTTCAATTAACGGCACAGAATATTCCGCTGGTATTATTTGCCGGCATTCCTGCTTCTATTATTGCGCCTTATTTATGGATTCACGGCGTCATGCGACTGGGAGCAAACACCGCGTCGATATTTATGAACCTGACGCCAGTGTTTACCGCCATTATTGCCGTAACTTTCCTGCATGAACAGTTGCACAGCTACCATCTGATTGGCGGCGGAATTACGCTCGCGGGGGTGATATTGGCTCAACGTCTGCGCACACCATTACGTCGAAAAACCGCGCAATAAAGGCTCTCAGGGTGAGATAGCACTATTACTCGGTGTTGCTATCTCACCCTGAGTATTATCTTTTCTATGCAGCATTAATACGCCCAATAAAACCAATGCACTGCCCAGTAATTGCGAAGCCGATAAGATTTCATCCAATAGAAAATAAGCAATTACAGCGGTGAATACCAATTCCAGGGTGAGTATTAAACTGGCGATTGCCAGCGGAAGCGTTTTCAAACTCAGATTAAACAAACCAAAGCCCAGTAATGTCGGGCCAGCGGCCAGAATCAGCAATAGCCACCAGCCAGACCATTGAACACCTTCTGTCCCGATGGATAAAAAGAACAGATTTCCCACCATCTGCTGTAACCCCTGTATCGGGAACCACAACAACAGTTGATTAAATATCAACTGATACACAGCGGAGAGTCCAAACACATATAAAATGGTATTCCACACGGGATAACGGCGATCCGTGGCAATTCGCCCGGCCAGAGTATAAAAGCTGTAACCAATTCCCGACGCCAGTCCAATGAATAAACCCACAAAATTAAAATCTGCCGCCGTGATATTCACCCCATCACTGACCAGAAAACAGCCCACCATGCTAATAACGATAACGAAAAACTCACGCCAGCCCATATATTCGTTATAAAAAACCCAGCCCAGAAAAACGGTAAACCCCACCGAGCAATACACCAAAATGGTGGATATCGATGCGCCGTTTAACGCCACAGATTCTGTCCATAAGCCATTAAATACCGCCAGCAGTAGACCATAAGCCAAATAGAATTTGACCTGATCGCGGCGTAATTTGGCCCACTCAGGCTTGATCACTAATAAAATAGGTAACAGAACGGCTGCGACCAACCCTGCCCGCCAGAAAGCTAAGACTGAAGTCGGCAAATGATAATGCGCAGTGAGAATGCGGATAATAATCCCGGTAAAACCCAATAACATGGCACTGATAAGAGCCAGCACATACCCTTGCCGTTTACCGGTCAAGAAGCCGCTTCCCACCAGCGGAGCACGAATTATAGATGGGGGTAATCCTGCCGGCATTGCCATAACAGCCTCATTAGATTGACGACATTGCTTAATTTAAGGCAATTTTACTCCGCCATTTTTTTGCCACCAGAGCCACTTCCCTCCTGATTGATGCAGGCCACTTTTTCTTGCTTGAAGCCTTGTTGGCATTGGGTATAGTAAAAGTATCATTTCTAGCTTGAGCCACTTTTGGCATTATCACATGCATATTCCTTTAGATCGCCAACAAGACATTCCGCTGTATCTGCAAATTGAAGAAGCACTGCGGCGGGCTATTCTCAGTGGCGTATTTGCTGATGGGGATAAATTGCCGTCAACACGTACTTTGGCAGCAGAATTGTCCGTCAGCCGCCTAACGGTAGATAACGCCTACGCCGAGTTGGCAGCTAAAGGTTTTTTGCAACAACGACGCGGCAGCGGTGCCTATGTTCGCCATCTCCCGCCACCACCAAGTCAGCCACAACCGCTGTTACCAGGGGAATTCCCACTCGACCGTTTTACCACTGTGACTTCACGGCTGGACGGTTATGCTGATATTCCCCTCCCCCCAGACACCATCAATTTCGCCGCGGGCATTGGCAGCCCAAAGATTTTTCCACTGGATGAATTCCGTCAGATTTTACAATCGATATTGCGACGCCATGCTGAGGAAGCATTCAGTTACGGCGATTACTGCGGTTATTACCCGCTGCGCGATACCCTGAGCCGCATTCTTTCTGCGCAGGGAATCGCGACACGCCCAGAGCAATTGCTAATAACCAATGGTTCGCAACACGCCATCAGTTTGGTGAGCCAATCATTATTGGCCCCAGGTGATACCGTGTTGGTAGAAGAACCTACTTATGCCGAAGCAATTGCCCTGTTTCGCCTACATAAAGTGAATGTTGTTGCGCTTCCCAGTGATCAGCAGGGCATGCAATTGGATACGCTGCCTGCGCTATTGGTTAAGCATCAACCCAAACTTATTTATTGCATCCCTAATTTTAATAACCCAACGGGCCGCTGTCTGAGTGAAAGCCGTCGCCATCAGCTATTACACATCGCACGAGCTGCCGGAGTGCCGATTCTTGAAGATGATTACGTCGGGGATTTGCGCTATAGCGGCCAAAAACTGCCTTCATTGCGCTCACTGGCGGCACCGGGCGAGGTTATTTATGTCAGCACCTTTTCCAAAATGTTGTTGCCCAGCATGCGTATTGGTTATTTGGTTGCCGACCAACCCCACTACACGCAGTTGGCGCGTTTAAAACATGTTGATAGTTTTACCAGCTCGAACCTGATTCAGCGGGCGCTGGATGCCTTCGTTACCGTCGGGCGATATGACAAACAGCTGCGACGGGCCTGCCGTTTATATCGCCAGCATCGTGATGTGATGGTCGAGGCTCTCACCCAGACATTACCGCCGGATTGTCAGTTTGAAATACCTGATGGTGGGTTATTTATCTGGCTGCAACTACCACAGAATGCACCGATTTCGCGTTTGATGCCGCGGGCGTGGCAAGCGGGCGTGACTTTCGCCAAAGGCGGGGGTTTTCACACCCTGGAAGCTTACGGGGAGTTTACCCTGCGCTTGAATTTTGCCGCCAACTCCCCAGAATTGATAACTCAAGGAATAAACCGACTAAGTACCGCTATCAGGGAGTGCGGGGCAGAAAACTAGCCCAGCCTAATGGCACTGGGCTATCTATGAGAAAATATTATGAGGAAAATATTACGTTAGAAGGACGCCAACCACAGGCGCAGTTTCATCCCCCAATAGCTGGTCCAGCCGCTGGTGTGTTGTACCATTTTGCCTTGATAGAGAATAACCACGGTCGGTGTGACATTAATTTGCCACTGGGCTGATAACTCGCCTTGCGGGTCATTTATCACCGGCAACTGGTAACCTTTTTTACGGAGCCAAGTCTCAACTTGTGCTGAGTCTCCTGACCTCAGTGCTACAGTCAGAGCATTTTCACCCTCTTGCACCAACTGATTGACACTGGGAGTGGTGAATTTGCACACACCACACCATGTCGCCCAGAAATAGATAAGCAGCGGTTTTTCCTGACTCATTTCTGATAACGAAACCGCCTTTCCTGCCAGCGTTTGCCGTGGTGTATCTGGCCAATTTGCGGGCGCTTGCGGGCGACGCAACCAATCCATTGCTACTGAAACCACCACCACTAGCAGCAATAGAACCATCAGTTCTTTGCCCCAGCGCTTTAAGCGATTCATTTACCCGCCTGTGCCAGTTGTTGCTTCACTATCTCTTCCAATTCCTGATAAGAAATCGCGCCCGGCACCATCTGGTCGCCAATTAAGGTGGCGGGGGTGCCCTGAATACCCAGTTGGTCGGCCAACTTCAAATTGGAGCGCAGCACATTCAGACTTTGCTCACTTAGCGCCGCCGGTGTCACCCCAGTTTTTTTCTGTGCAGCAGCAATACTGCCCGCATCGTGGAAGCCTTTTTTCGCCATCAAACGCTGATGAAAAGCCATCCATTGTTCCGGGTGCTGTTGCCACAGAGTCAATGCCAATCGCGCACTGGTCACCGAGCTTTCCCCTTTGAATGGCAATGGTTTTATCACCACCGCCACCTGCGGGTACTCTGTGACTAACTTTTCCAACAGGGGGTCAAATGTTTTACAGAATGGACAATTGTAGTCGGTGAAAGAAACCAAGGTCAGTTGCGGTGTGGTCGCGCCAAAACGCGGGCTGCCGGGGTCTTGATACAAGGCTTGTTTATTCGCCGCGATAAACTGACTCAGTTGTTGCCCTTGTGCTTCATTGGCCCGCTGCTGCCAGGCATTAACCGATTGCTCCAGAATATCTGGATTAGATATTAGCGTTTCACGGATCAGTTCTTTAATGCGAACTTCCTGTTCAGGGGTGAAGGGAGCCGCCGCCCATAGAGGGGTCGAAAACATAACAAACAGTAATACAGTCAACATTCTCATTTTTCATTTCCTTTCGCATCGGCCAACACTTTAAGCAGAACATCACGATCCAGCAGCGGAGACAGTACGACTCCCTGCGGTTGCTGCGGCCCATAAATTTGGTTGAACGGAATGGCAACACTGCCACGTTCACGTAAAAAAGCGGTGATATCCGCTGAAGGATGTGTCCAGTCTCCGCGTAACACCACCACATCTGGCGCTTGCAAAGCCTGTTGCACATCATCACGCATCAGCACGTGTATCTTGTTAACTTTGCAAGTCACACACCAATCGGCGGTGACATCGACAAACACACGTTTATGTTCGGCCAATGCCTGTTTAATGGCTGTTTCGGTTAACGGCTGCCACCGGATATCGTCATGCAGCGGTTTGCGCCATAAATCTGCGGTTAATGACCCCACCAGCAGCAATCCCCCAACAATCAGTACGGCGATTAAACTGACTATCGCGGCAATGCGAGCGCCGTAACGTCTGCCAATAGCCAGTAGCAGTGCCAGCACAGCTATTGCGGCGATGATAATGACAGTTTGCAGGCCGATATGACTGACCATCAAGCTAAGTAACCACAAGCTGGACGCCAGCATCAGTGCGCCCATTGCAATCCGCAGGTGGTTCATCCAACGGCCGGGGCGCGGTAGGCACAACGCGAGTTTCGGCCAGGCGGCGACGGCCAACCACGGCAAACTCATCCCTACCCCCAGCGCGGTAAAAATCCCCCACAGCGCAGGCAAAGGGGCTGCCAGCGCAAAAGCGACGGCTGTACCGAGGAAAGGAGCGGAACACGGGGTTGCCAGCAACGTCGCTAAAGCGCCTTGCCCAAAGTGACCAGCCATACCCCGTGCGCCCGGTTTCTCAATGCGTGGGGCGGCTATACGGGTATTCAACGATGAAGAGAGCTGAATCTCGAACAACCCGAACAGGTTGGCGGTAAAGAGGGCAGTGACCAAGACCATAAAACCGATAAACCACGGATTTTGGAACTGAATCCCCCCAGCCAAGCGCATGATTGCCCAGACGCAAAGCCGTCATCAGCAAGGCCAGCAACCAGAATGAGGTGATTATCCCAGCAGACGAAGCGAGAAACTGCCAGCGTACCTGACGGCGGGTTTGATGCTCAGTTTGCAGAATTGAACCAAGCTTCATTGCCAATACCGGCAGCACACAGGGCATCATGTTAAGGATTAACCCACCGGCCAGCGCCATCAGAATCCACGACCAAAACGAGGAGGCGGATTGCGGTAACGTCAGCGCTGGCCCGATAGTCACCGTGGCCTCTTGCGCCAGCCCACCATCCGCTATCACCAAGGTCAGAGGCTTGCCACGCAGATCGCCCACGCCCTCTCCCCAACCATCAGTAGCGGGTACCCGCACCGATAATTGATTGCCCTGTACCGTGACGACGGGGTTGCCGAGATCAACATCTTCAAGGGTATCGAAGAACAGTTCTGGCTGCTGCCAGCCGTCATCACGCAGAGCAAGAATTTGTACTTCTCCCTGACTAAAACCCGCTTGAATTTGTTGAGTCAATGCATTGGCAATCGGCACTTGTCCCATCGCTTGGGCAAAATCGTGTTCAAACTGCTGCTGCTTTTCAGCGCTAACTGCCGCAGACATATCCAGGCTAAATGGGTAGTCAGTCAAAATGCAGACATTACTGCATGTCGATAGGGTTAATGTTCCGCTGAGTGTTTTGGGAACTTTACCGGAAATCACGATTGGCAAGACGGCCTGCTCATGATAGCCCTGAGTAGAAATTCCAGACACATCAAAACGTTGCGGTACCGGCCAATACCATTTTACGGTTTCAAGAGGTGGCGACCAGGTAATAGCGGGTGCAATGCCCCCTTCTCCCGGCGAGCGCCAATAGGTTTTCCAGCCTTTTTCCAACTGAACACTCAGTAACATACGTGTTTCATTACCAGCAGAAGGCTCGGCACGGACTCGAACCTTGGCATGGTCATTTTGCCCACTGACCAGCCAGCCGCTATCTGCCGCCCAAAGAGTGGGCATCCATAGCAGCAACAGACAGAACAAAGCTGCCTTGCTTAAATTGAACATTGTCTTTCTCCAGAAATAGATTAATTACAACAACATAGAGAGTTGTTGTGCTATTCCCGGAAAATGCATAATCGCAAATGCACCCTCAAACCGCTGGGTGATATGACTCTGGGCGGAGGGAACCGCATACTGGTTGGAATGATGGGCACCAACAACAGCAACAATAAGCCCAGAGAGAAAATAGCTAATTCAAATAGAACGGGGGGCGATGCCAGCAGGGATTTGGCACTTAATTCACAAGGGGTTGGGGCCTCGTTTTCTTCGGCAACAACCTGTGATGATGATGATGTTAAGAGCAGACTTTTTTCCAACGCGTGCAAGCTGGTAATGCGTTGCGTCATACAAACCAGTATGACCAGGCAAGCCAGGCAGAGGAACCACTTTGCGGCGCGTTGTCGTTTAAACATTATCCCTATTTAACCCTATCCGTACTCAACGATATCCATGATCAACCTTGTATCGAATAAATTATCCTTGGAATTGTTAAATCAATTCCATTCAAGGTTGAGCGCCCATCTTAGCGGCATAATTAAGATTATCAATCGTTGAACCTAAACAATCAGTCAAAGTGACATTTCATTACAAAGCCATTTAGCCAAAAACATAATCTGACGGTATGGGTCGCGCACATTTACAGGTATTATACCTGCAACCCGCGGGTCACCGTAGATCCTCCACACTGTCGCCTCCACTGCGAAGGACTGGTTATATGCAACCGTTGAACGGCCCAGGTGTTCCTATTGCCAATGATCGCAATGTTGCGCCGACCAAATTGCCCTCTGCGGGCCAAGTGGAAGAGCGGGCTTTGACCCCTGCACAGCGCACCACGCTGGAAAAGCTAATAGTGCGGATCATGGCGCTCAGCCCGATAAAATCTGCCGAAATTTGGGCGGGGTTGCGCCATGACTTATCCCTTAGCAGTACCAGTGATTTACTGGCTCGCCACTTCCAACCAGCCGAGCAGTTACTGCAAACTCGCTTGTCTCAGGTTCAGGAAAACCATGCCAATCACCAACTACGCCAACAGCTTACCGAGTTGCTGCCCCAAGGCAATAACCGCCAGGCGGTGAGCGATTTTATCCGTCAGCAGTTTGGTCATACAGTGTTAAGTCAGTTAAGCCATGCTGAGTTGCAACAGGTGTTGGTATTACTACAATCCGGTACGCTGAATATTCCACAGCCTCAGTTAACAACGATAACTGACAGGCCATTGCTGCCTGCGGAACATCAACATATTCAATCATTGGTAGCAAAACTCAGTGCGGCGACCGGCGAGCAGCCAGCCAAAATTTGGCAGGCACTATTTGATATGGTGGGAGTGAAAAGTAATGACCCGCTGCCCGCGCGCCATTTCCAAATACTCAGCCAATTTTTACAGGCCAAAGTGGCGCTCAGCCAGCAGACCGCACCAACATTGATTAATCTACAAACGGCTCTGAAACAGCCCGCCGATGCGCAGGAACAGCAGCTCTTAATTGATTATAGTCAGAATCGTTTCCAGGCTAGCCCAACCACACCGCTAACGCAGGCGCAGTTAAACGACATTATTAATGTCTTGTTTGCCGCCCGATTAGACCGGGCGAATGCCGCCCAGCGCTTAGCCGAAGATCAAAAAACCATTCAACCTTTGATTAACCCACTGATTGCCGCCCTGCCACAGTCATTACAACCTTTGTTGCAAAAACCATCACTGGCCTTTGTCGCGCTGATTATTGTCATGGCTTTTTTACTGGCTATTTTTCTCTAAGCGCATTGAACCACTTTATTGGCTCAGGTTATTTCGCTCTAAGCCAATAAAGTGACGCCCTTATCTCAGAGCACTAATAATAGCCAGCCGACCAACCCACTCCAGAATAAGAATGGCAGTGAATATGCATGGAATTTTAGCCAGATGGCCGGTTCACCCGCCATTCTAAGTGCAATTAAATTGGCCATAGACCCCAAAGCGAAGCCAAAGCCGCCAATATTAACTGCATAAGCCACCAACGCACTGGAAGGCAGGTAATTAAGTAATAAAATAGTCGCCGGAACATTACTGATAACCTGGGATAACCCGATGCCCAATATATAAGCCGCAGCCACAGATAAGGTTTTGATTTCACCGAAGAGTGACTGTAAGCCAGGTAATTCAGTCAGTAAGCGCACATCAATAAACATCGCCATAAAGACCACGATCAAGCTCCAGTCTATTGCCAGTAAAACGCGCCGTGCCAGTAACAATAACCCAGCAAAAACAACCAATAGCCCGTAACCCGCCCAGCCAAAATCCACACAAATAATAAAAATTACATACAGCGCCAAACAGCTGAGTAATAAGCGAGATTGATAAGGGTAAACCGGGCTAGAAGTTTGTTTGCTAATTTTACGCGCGGGGAAACGCCACCAGGTCACGGCCAGCAAGGTCAACAAGATTGTTGCCGCCAGCGGAGCCATTTGCAGTGTAAAACCAATAAATGACAGCTCGGAACGGCTCCATAACAGAATATTTTGTGGATTGCCGATCGGCGTTAATAATGACCCTGCATTCACCGCCAGTGCTGAGAAAATAATCAGGCGTGAAACCGGTAAAGCAGATATCTTTTTTAGCGTTAAAATCAGTGGAACAATGATAAACAATGCCACATCATTGGTCAAAAAAGAGGACAACACTGCGGCTGACAAGACTAAAAACAGCGCCAGATGCCGCTCCGTCTGTAATGTATTAATAATCTTCCGACCGATAAAATCGAAGTAACCACTCACCTCGACGCCTTTCGTCAATAGCATTAATCCCAATAAAGTGACAATGGTAGTCCAGTCAATAAACTGTGGGAAGGCCGAAATCTTTGCGGGCATCAATGCGGTCAGGCCGATACCTAAAATCAACAGAATATGCAGCAAGCGATCTTTCAAAAAAGGCCTGAAAACAGTTTTTGCTGCGTGATGGGTAGTCGTGAATAGTGTCATCAGAAGATCTACAAATAGCAGGAGCTGACAAAGAAGGCCACGTTAGCGCAGCCCGTCGTTTTATGCCAGCCCCTATTCTCTACTTCTGGCCAAACTTATCCGCAGTGGCCTCAAGCTAGATTTGGGTATTTTGTTTTATCGCTTTTCTAAAATCATCCATTGAACAGAATCCTTTAGCATCAATCGGACACCCTTTAATTTCCAGTGTGACGCGTTTTGGCGGAGCTTGAAGTGATAGTGGTGTTTTATTACGGATTTGCTCGGTCGACAAATAGATATACTCAATCTTCATCAATTCTTTGTTCTGTTTAATATCTTTCCAACGTTCAAATACTACCTTACCGCTGATGGGTGTTTTCTCATACTGATCTGGCAACTGATATTCTTTCGTTTTGAGTGCGGCTAATAATGACGCAATATTGGAGTCATGCCCAACCAACACCGCCAATTTGGCTTTTTGTGCCGCTAATTCATTTGGCGTTTTCTCACCCACCGGATCAAGGGCTGAACTGATAAAACCAACCAACTTCTCGGCAGCATTATCTGCTATAGCGGGTGAGCCGAATAAAGTTTCATGGTAGAGATTTTTAATATCGATTAATTTACGCCACTCTTCAGAAGAGTGAATGCGTCCCCAGGCAACATCTTTGGCTGGAAAACCTTCATAATATTGCAACATGAAAGCATCCGAAGCACCGGTACCTAATCTTAGTGGGCCGGTAATGCCCGGTTCTTTATTTTGTACTAACACAATATCAGTCGGTTGCGCGCTCCAGTCACATTTTCTATCGATCAAACACGCAGGTGAGTTTTTATAATCCAATACCTTGGACAGCAAATCATAATTAGGTTGTAAGCGCTTATTCAGCCCCTCGACCCCACCTGGCCCGGCGTGTTGATTAATAGAGGCTAATGCCTTCTCTTTAAACTCGGGAGTTATATCCAAGGTAATGATTGGATTAAATACCGGGTCCATTTTGCCAATTTCTTTTTGGTGGACTACGGGCACATTACAACCGGGGAAAGCACCAAATAAGAAATGCTGCGCGGTATCAATGGTTCTGGGTAAACTGTTGGCGTAGGTAAATACCGTCGTAGTTACTGGGCATCCTTTTGATTTTAATAACTTAGTATCTGCCAGCCACTCGCGGAAATACCCGCCCATCATCGCCTCAAGCTCTGCTCCTTTTGGCGTCAGATAGCCGCCAGGTGTCGTCCATTGCGGCCATTTGTCCGGTGTTGCACTGGAAAGCATATCGCCATAATTCACCAGAGGTGCGCGTATACCATGACGGCTCATGACCAAAACCTGTTCAAGCTTATAATTATCGCTTTTATCTTGAGCCATAATATGGGGTGAAGCCGGAAGGAGTATTGCCAATAAGGTCAAGGTATACGCCGTTTTTACTTTTATCATCTCAAGCTCCGTCATCCAGTTGATGGTATATCCCCTTCTCGCTTGACGTTGCGGGGTGGGCTGCAAAGCCAATCACTGCGGGTATAAGAATCGATAGATATGCAATTGCTACAGATTTGTTACAACAGACATAATAGACACAGAAAAGAGGTAAAAGCGGAGTCACATCACAGTTCCACTAATTGTTTTATCCCCGTCATACTTCAAGTTGCAGGTGTGTTGGCTGCTCTCTCGCACCCGAATCATTAACTGGCGTCAACTCAGCGGGATTAATGAGCCTCGCCCCTGAGACTCACCCTACGGGCAGCATAAATGCTGTTCAAATCGGTTCCCGACCGATTTGAACAGCATTTGCCGCCTTTATGCAACTCGAATTATTTAAGGTATTTTTGCGAGTAATCTGGGTGTTAGCGCGGGGGGCGTTTTTATCTCTGCTTAGCGCTGAAATTGCCACAGCGCTATTTTAAATAGAAATTATTTCCTGGCAGGCATATCCGGAATAATTAAATCCCCACGCAATGCGTATGAGCCCAGCACATTTTTGGTTTTCTCATTAAGCCATGCCACTATTTTTGCCGCCATCGCATCCATAGAATATTCAATCGCAGGAATGGTCGGCACCCCCGGATAATGTAATGACCCGGCCAGGCTAAATACCATAATGTCATCAGGAACAGATTTATTAAACGCCTGAAGCTGTGGAATAACGCTTTGAGCTTCCCGCTCATCCGCCACCAGTAAGGCATTAAAATTGAGTGTCGCACTGCTATTAAGTAGCACTTGTAACGCCACTGATGAAGAAGAGGAGTCCATGAAGATGAGGTCACGGTTGAAAGGCAAAAAGTTATTTTCCAATGCTCGTTTATAACCCAACAGCACTTCGTCCACATACCCACTGCTATCCGGATTTATTAAAGCAATCTTTCTTCTACCCTGTTTTATTAAATAATTACAGGCGGTTTCTGCGGCAAAAGCGTGATCAAAATGGATACTATTAGTAGCATCGACATCCATACAATCGACCAGAATAATACTTTCATCCGCGAGATTAAGCGGGAAACGGGCACCAATGATCAGCACGTCATCACACAAGCCACAGGTCAATTCATCCAGTGCCTGCATAACTTCAGCTTTGTTATTGGCAAAACGCAGCAGCAGATGCTTTTGATGCTGACTCAGATGTTTTTCAAGTGCATACAGATAACCGGTGGTTTGGTTTATATTTTCCTGCGCACAGATAACACCAATGCACCCCGTAGACTGGCTCAATAATGATTGTGCGATAACATTTGGCCGATAATTAAGTTCATCGACCGCTTTCAGTACGGCCAGGCGGCTGGCTTCCTTAACGCCACGTGAACCACTCAACACCCGTGAGACTGTGGCTTTAGAAACCCCAGCTAAACGTGATACATCGTTGATTGTAGACATGATTCTCTCCTCGGCAGGCTTTAGTCCTTGCCTGTCATTCCTAAATACAGCTCGGCCCAACTATTGCAGCTTCCTGAGTATAGTCGTTTCCATTTGTCATGGAAACCGAATTTCCATCACGTTTCAAAATAGTTATCCAAACCTCAAAGCTGTGATAGCCATCAAATAAATAATCCCTTTATATACTGGACTTTGATGGCTATCACAGTTCTATCCACTTTGGATGGAAAACGGTTTCCGTATGATATCCAATCATTCGCGAAACAGCCGCATTACCTAATTGGAAAACGGTTTCCATAGAGTGTCAAAATCGTTTTTCATCTCGTTTTTATATTTTGAGGATGGTTGTAGATGTTCAAGATTATGTTGTGTTGCTCTGCCGGGATGTCCACCAGCATGTTAGTTAAGAAAATGCGGGTCGTTGCCGATGAAAGAGGGATTCCTGTTGAGATTGATGCTTTTGGCGTATCTGAATTTGATACCCAGTTTCCGCGCTATCAGGTCGTACTCCTCGGGCCGCAAGTGAAATACATGTTAGGTATGCTCTCAGAAAAGGCCGCTGCTCACGGTATTCCTGTTCAGCCCATCGATATGATGGATTACGGAATGCAGCGTGGCGATAAAGTCCTGGACTATGCACTGTCGCTCATTAACGCGACCCACTAAGAAGGTGTTCAAATGAGTTCTCTTTATCAATCGATGGTTGCTGTTATTGAACAATCTATTACTCCGCTAGCCGGACGTCTCGGACAGCAAAAATATGTTATTGCTATCCGTGATGGCTTTACCGCAGCACTGCCTTTCATGATCATCGGCTCATTTATGCTGGTGTTTATTTTCCCCCCCTTTTCTGCCGATACCACCATAGGATTTGCCCGGGCATGGCTGGACTTTTCTCAGACCTACCGTGCGCAGCTCATGCTGCCATTCAATCTGAGCATGGGGGTCATGACATTTTTCATTTCGGTTGGAGTAGGAGCCAGCCTGGGTCGGCAGTTTAATCTCGATCCGGTCATGACAGGTTTATTGGCATTTATGGCATTCTTGTTAGTTGCAGCCCCCTTTGCCGATGGCAAAATCTCGACTCAGTACCTTTCTGGTCAAGGGATCTTCACTGCACTGATTACCGCTATTTATTCTACCCGCGTTTATGCCGCATTGAAGCAACACAATATTACTATTCGCTTGCCGAAAGAGGTGCCAACCGGTGTTGCGCGCTCTTTTGAAATTCTAATCCCGGTTCTGGTCATTATTGCCACCCTGCATCCACTCAATTTATTCATTGAATCGCAGACTGGCATGATCATTCCAGAAGCTATCATGCATTTACTGGCTCCATTAGTTTCTGCATCAGACTCATTGCCAGCAATGTTACTGTCAGTATTGTTGTGCCAGATTTTCTGGTTCTCCGGTATTCACGGCTCACTGATTGTTACCGGCATCATGAGCCCATTCTGGATGACCAATCTGGCTGCAAACCAGGCCGCATTGGCCGTCGGCGCAACCTTACCGCATATCTATCTGCAAGGTTTTTGGGATCACTACTTACTGATTGGTGGCGTAGGTTCTACATTGCCACTGGCTTTCCTGCTGTTACGCAGCAAAGTCACTCATTTACGTACCATTGGCAAGTTGGGCGTAGTACCAAGTTTCTTCAATATAAATGAGCCTATTTTGTTCGGTGCTCCCATCATTATGAACCCAATAATGTTCATACCTTTCATTTGCGTACCCATGATCAACGCCGTGCTGGCCTACACTGCAACCAAACTAGGATGGCTTGCTCAAGTGGTTTCTCTGACCCCGTGGACAACACCGGCTCCGATTGGTGCATCCTGGGCGGCAAACTGGGCCTTTAGTCCTGTCGTGATGTGCTTGATATGTATGATGGTTTCTGCCCTGATCTATCTGCCATTCCTACGTGCTTATGAGCGATCGCTAGTCAAAACTGAAGGGGAAAAAGTCTCAGGTAACGCACCATCACTTTCAGATACCGTCCGTAGCAACTGATAAAGAGAGCAGATTAATGAAATACCAATTTCCAGATAACTTCTGGTGGGGCAGCGCCAGTTCTGCATTACAAACTGAAGGAGAAAGCCTGCGCGGAGGCAAAAGCCCCACAACCTGGGATGCCTGGTACGCCAGTCAACCGTCGCGCTTTCACCAACAGATTGGCCCGAATGATACCTCTACGTTCTATCGCAATTGGAAACAGGATATTGCTTTACTTAAACAACTGAATCACAACAGCTTCCGCACATCATTGAGTTGGGCGCGATTAATCCCAAATGGCGTTGGGGAAGTGAATCCTGAGGCAGTGACTTTTTATAACCATGTGATAGACGAACTTCTGGCCCAAGGTATCACGCCCTTTATTACCTTATTTCACTTTGATATGCCGATGGCGATGCAAGAAATTGGCGGTTGGGAAAACCGTGAAGTGATTGATGCCTGGCAGCACTACGCCGAAGTGTGCTTTGAACTGTTCGGCGACCGGGTTAAGCATTGGTTTACCTTCAATGAGCCAATTGTTCCTGTTGAAGGTGGCTATCTATATGACTTCCATTATCCCAATGTGGTGGATTTCAGACGTGCGGCGACAGTGGCATATCACACGGTGTTGGCACATGCGACAGCAGTTAGAGCTTATCGCGCTGGTTCGTATGAGGGGGAAATCGGTATCGTGCTGAACCTGACCCCGTCATACCCACGCTCGCAGAACCCTGCTGATCTGCAAGCGGCAGAATGTGCTGATCTCTTGTTTAACCGCAGCTTCCTTGATCCAGCATTGCGCGGTGAATATCCGCAGGAGCTCATTGATTTACTGTGTGATTACGACCAAATGCCGCTACGCCTGCAAGGGGATAAAGCCTTAATTGCTGAGGGTAGAATCGATCTGCTGGGTATTAATTACTATCAACCACGGCGCGTAAAATGCCGTGACAGTGCGGTAAACCCACAAGCACCTTTTATGCCCGAATGGCTGTTTGATGCCTACGAAATGCCTGGCCGTAAAATGAATCCTTATCGCGGTTGGGAGATTTATGAACCTGGTATTTACGATATTTTGACCAATTTACGGCTTAATTATGGTAACCCTCGCTGCTTTATTTCTGAAAATGGTATGGGGGTCGAAAATGAAGAGCGATTTATCCAAGACGGAAAAATTAACGATCAATATCGCATAGACTTTATTTACGAGCATTTGAAATGGCTACATAAAGGAATCAGTGAAGGTTGTCATTGCCTTGGCTACCATATGTGGACATTTATCGATAACTGGTCCTGGTGCAATGGTTATAAAAACCGTTATGGCTTTATTCAATTAGACTTACTCAGCCAGAAACGAACAATTAAAAAAAGCGGGGAATGGTTTACGGCTACCGCGGCAAATAATGGTTTTGATTAATTTAGGAATAAATCATGATTGAATTAGAAGAAGCAGTAATGGAAATTATTGTTAATGCCGGACAATCACGTAGCCTGTGCTTTGAAGCATTACAAGCTGCACGCAAAGGCGACATTGATAAAGCCAAAAGTTTGCTACAGGAAGCTGATGGTTTTGCGCGTCAGGCGCACCATATGCAAACCAAGCTAATTGAACAAGATGCAGGAGAGGCCAGACAACCGATGACGCTTATTATGGTTCACGCGCAGGACCATTTAATGACTTCTTTATTGGCACGTGAATTATCAGAAGAAATTATTCATCTTTATCAGCGTTAATTTTTAAAAATTAAAAATATTAGACCCTAAATAATTCGAGTTGCAAGAAGGCGGCAAACGAGATACAAATCGGTCGGGAACCGATTTGTACAGCATTTATGCTGCCCGCAGGGTGAGCCTCAGGGATGAGGCTCATTAATCCCGATGAGCTTACTATATTGTAAGTGATTTGGGTTATTGAGCGCAGCCAACGCTGCATGCAGCTTGAAGTATAACGGGTATATATTATCCATCTTAAACGGAGAGACTATTACGCCTAAAATTCAAATAAAACTTATTCTAATGAAATTATAGAAACAACCTTACTTTGGTGATAGCACTATTATCCTGTTAAATTCGGGCGGGATAATATCGCCTACTATAATAAAATACTAAATTGAGATAGCGATGACAATATACAAACAACTTCCATTAGCAATGGCGGTTATCGCCGCGCTTTGCCCTATTTCTGTACTGGCACAAGAAACAGTTACCACAATTACCACTGAGCAACTTAATAAAATAGTGGCCGACGCAGTAGAAAAAGCACTGGCAGAACGTAAAGAAAAAATAGAAGCAGCCACTATTCAAAAACCAAGCGTAGATATCGTTGAGAAAGCCTCTATTCCGCCAAGCCCGGATATGGCTATCCCTTACGGTCTAAAATTCAATGCTTATGCGCGCTATGGCGCACAGTTCCAAGCAGGTGACCAAAAATACGTAGGTGTTGATGGCTCCTATAATGGCTCTTCAGCGATTGGTCGTTTGGGTAATGAAGGCAACGGCGGGGAGTTCCAGCTTTCTAAAGCCTTTAAAGGCGACAATGGCGCGATATGGGATGTGGTGGTCATGCTTGACCATTGGGGTGATGAAGTTAACCTGAAAAAAGCGTACGCTGGGGTGACTAACTTATTTGAATCTCAGCCGAATGCTTATTTATGGGCTGGTCGCGATTTCCATCAGCGCCCACAACAAGGTATTAACGACTACTTCTGGATGACCCACGACGGACAAGGTGCCGGGATAAAAAACCTGGATCTAGGCGGTGTTCAACTTGATGCCGCGGCTGTTGGTGCAGTGCAATCCTGTAATCCTGAAGTTGTCGCAGACCAATCAAATCCATCACGCATTACCTGTACTGGTGGTTCAGGAACCGGTGATAACGGTCATTATGCTCTGACCTCCAAAATACATGGTGTGAAGTTGGGGCCGATCAATTTTGAATTGCTTACCAACTATGGTTTTGATTCTAAAGCTATTGAAAGCGAAGAAAAGTTGAAAGCTTGGCAGACTGCCGTAGTGCTTAGCCATACCGGTGAAAACATTGAAAATAAATGGGTTACCCGTTATTCAGATAATTCTGACAACAGCGTTTATAACAAAACCGCTGACCTCCGTACTATTTATACCAGTGTTGAGGGAACCTATAAGTTCACACCACAAACTTCCGTGACCTACCTCGCCGCATTCCATGATTATGATAGAAGTAATCATAATGAGGATAACCGTCGTAACTATGGTGTGATTATTCGCCCAATGCATTTCTGGAATGACGTTCATTCGACCTGGCTTGAAGCGGGTTATCAGCGGGTGGATTATGATACCGGCGGCGATAACAAAGGCTGGAAGCTGACACTGTCCCAGAATATTTCTATCGCGATGGGCGCAGACTTCAGACCAATGTTGCGCTTCTATGTCACCGGTGGTGAAGTCGATAACAAACATACTGCCACCACGAGCGACACCGAAGATACACGTCTTGACTCTTTCAACGTCGGGGCGATGTGGGAAGCCTGGTTCTAGTCCATATTCAGGATAGCCGCTGCGGCGGTTATCCTGAGGCCATAGTGCCTTGATAAATGTTGCATTGATAAATGTTGCATTGATAAATATAGTATTAATAAAAATCCTATCTCGCCATCATTACCTCATATTGTCTTACCGTATATCTGCCGTTATCTTGGTATCCATGCGGAATCACACTTTCACCTGCCATAAACAACGGATAGGAATAATAATGATGAAGGTTTTGGGCCTTATTGGCGGTATGAGTTGGGAATCAACTATCCCCTATTACCGGATGATCAACCAATACGTTAAAGAGCAATTAGGCGGATTACACAGCGCCAAGATTATTCTCTACAGTGTGGATTTCCATGAGATTGAGCAGTTACAGGCCAAAGGTGATTGGCAAACTGCGGGCCAGGTGCTATCCGATGCCGCGCTGTCCTTAAAGCGTGCCGGGGCAGAGGTTGTGGTGGTATGCACCAACACCATGCACAAAGTGGCAGATGATATTGAAACGGCCAGTGGATTACCTTTATTGCATATTGCCGACGCCACTGCGGCGCAAATCAAGCAACAAGGGATCAATAAGATCGGTTTACTCGGCACCCGCTATACCATGGAGCAAGAATTCTACCCTGGGCGTTTAACTGAAAAACACGATATTGACGTGATTACGCCAAACAGTGCGGACCGCGAAATCATTAATCGCATTATTTATGAAGAGCTATGTCTTGGCATTACCAGTGAAACGTCACGTCAGGAATATCGCCGTATCATCGGCCATTTAGAGGAGCAAGGCGCACAAGGGATTATCTTTGGTTGTACTGAGATTACCCTACTGGTAAATGCACAAGATGCCAAGGTGCCGGTATTTGATACCACGGCGATACATGCTAAAGCGGCAGCTCAATATGCGCTCCAACCATAGTCATACCGAAAGTCGATAGCATTACGGGGCAAGAATATCAGCCAATAATTATATTCCTGCCCGCCGCTTTTGCACTATAGAGCATTTTATCTGCGCGAATGAGTAATTGCTCCTGCGATTCGTTTTGTTCCAACTCAACCACGCCCAGACTCATTGTGACATGAATATTGCCATCCACCGGCATGATCTCAACCAAATTTCTGATTTTCTCAGCGATGCTTTTAGCCTCAGTTATTTGTGTATTAGGCAAGACAATCATAAATTCATCGCCACCCCAACGGCCTAAAACGTCAATCTCTCTAATGCTATTCCTAATGACATCAACAATATGTGTCAGAGTTAAGTCACCCACCAAATGGCCGTATTTGTCATTAATAGATTTAAAATTATCTAAATCTAGTGAAAGTAATGAGAGTGGCTGGCAAAAACGCTTAGCACGGTTATATTCATGCTTTAGAACCTTTTCTAACAAATAACGATTCGCAGCAGAGGTTAATACATCGGTTTCTGAAAGAATTTTTTTAATATCTAATTGCTGCTGAAGTTGAAAATTACTTTCACGTAACTCCGCGGTTCGTTCTTCGACTAATGCTTCTAACGATTTATTTTTTAATTCCAACTTTTCAAGACGATGCTTTCGGTCATGAATATTGCGGTGAGCACCTATCATTCTGGATACTGTGCCATCACTATTACGTTCAATCACCTTGCCGCGATCCTCTATCCAGATATAGTCACCATCATGAGTTCGGCAACGGTATTCAATCTGATATCTTTCGGCTTGTTGATTTATATAAGCATCGAACTGAAACATAACCCTTTCAAAATCATCTGGATGAATAATTTTCTCCCAGGTATGTACTGTATTCTCAAAAGCATGGGCCGGATATCCCAGCATTTCATACCAGCCGGTATTACGGTAAACAAATCCATTGTTGGCGTTCCAGTCCCAGATACCATCACTTATCACTTCGAGAATTTCATGAACGACGCGCTCATTTAAATCGGCAATCTTAAACTTCTGATCACTTTGATTATGGCTCATTAAACTACCCTGCTGTGTTGGTAAATTAGAAAGCAAAAATAGATTTGTTTAATTATTGTTCTAATATTGTGAATTAACGTTTTTGAGCAGGCAAGGATTTTTTAGCTCTAAATTTGACTTTAAAAGAATATAAACACAGTAAAAACAGACAAGATTAGCGTGAATACTTTACGATTCAATCACCTACTTTTTATAGTGTTATATTTATCAGATCTTGAGTATAAGATATTTTTATGAATAACATGTGATCTACCAGACCTCTTTTATAAGAAACGCCAAAATTAAGCCGAAAAATAGGTGTTTTTGTTAATTGGACTATTTCCGAGAGCTGTGTTTATTTTATAGCGAATAAAAAAGCCTGCGATCTCTCGCAGGCCTAATTATTAACGATCATGTAGCAGAAATATCTGCGATTGATCTTATTTCTGGTATTTACGCATAACCAAGGTAGCGTTGGTGCCACCGAAACCGAAGCTGTTAGACATAACAGTATTCAGCTCACGTTTGGTTGGCTCAGTGACGATATTCATCCCCGCAGCCTGCTCATCCAGATTTTCAATATTAATGCTTGGGGCAATAAAGCCATGCTCAACCATCAGCAGACTAAAGATAGCTTCGTGCACACCGGCAGCACCCAGAGAGTGACCGGTCATGGCTTTGGTTGAGGAGATAGCTGGCGTGTTATCACCAAATACTTCGCGGATCGCACCCAACTCTTTCACATCACCCACAGGAGTAGAAGTGCCGTGTACGTTCATGTAGTCAATTGGTGTATCAACGCCGTCCATTGCCATCTTCATGCAACGTACTGCGCCTTCACCTGATGGGGCCACCATATCAGCGCCATCTGACGTTGCACCGTAACCCACAATCTCAGCATAGATATGTGCGCCACGCGCCAGCGCATGTTCCAACTCTTCCACAACAACCATGCCGCCGCCGCCAGCAATGACGAAGCCATCACGGTCTTTATCATAGGTACGGGATGCTTTAGCCGGAGTTTCATTGTATTTAGTAGACAATGCGCCCATAGCGTCGAACTCGCAGGACATTTCCCAGCACAGTTCTTCACCGCCACCGGCAAACACCACATCCTGTTTGCCCAGTTGGATCAGTTCCAACGCATGGCCAATACAGTGTGCTGAGGTCGCACAAGCGGAACTGATGGAATAGTTTACGCCTTTGATTTTAAAGGGTGTAGCCAGACACGCGGAGACACCGGATGCCATGGCTTTAGTCACCATATAAGGGCCTACGCCACGCAAACCTTTCGCGCGCATGCCATCAGAACCAGCAACCTGGTTACGTGGTGAACCGCCACCAGAGCCGACGACCAACCCACTGCGGAAATTGGAGACTTGTTCTTCCGTCAGACCAGAATCTTCAATGGCCTGTTTCATGGAAAGATAAGCATAAACAGAGGCATCGCTCATAAAGCGCAGCACTTTACGGTCGATATTTTCTGTAATGGTCTCAGGTGCGAGCTTTACGTCACCCCATACATGGCTGCGCATGCCTGCGTCTTTAAATTCCTGAGAGAAAGTAATGCCAGAGCGGCCTTCCTGTAAAGATGCCAGAACTTCCTGCTGGTTATTACCAATGCTGGATACAATACCCAAGCCAGTAATGACTGCACGCTTCATTCAATACCTCTTCCACTTATTTTACATTCGGGATTTTGCAACGCACTTTAGCGTACAGTTGTACGCCGAACAAGTCCGATCAGCGTAATATACCCAGATAATTTTACGATTTGCACGCAGCGGGTCACATAGTTAGAATCGCCCTACCCCTTGAGATATGAGTCTTTCAACGTGAGCCACCCCCCAATCCAAACGGCAACATTAAGCTGGAATGAACAGGGTACACCTGTATCGGAACAGTTTGGTGACATCTATTTTTCTAATGAAGATGGATTAGAAGAGACTCACTACGTTTTTCTCAAGGGAAATGGCTTTCCCGAGCGCTTTGCACTACATCCGCGTGATAACTGTGTTTTTGCCGAAACTGGTTTTGGTACTGGGTTGAATTTCCTGACATTATGGCGTGACTTCGCCCAATTTCGCCAGCTTCATCCCGCAGCTAAACTGCAACGTTTACACTATATTAGTTTCGAAAAATACCCACTTCAGGTTGCTGATTTAGCCGCCGCCCATCAGCGCTGGCCAGAACTGGCCTGTTTTGCCGAACAACTCCGTGCTCAGTGGCCGTTGCCGCTGGCCGGATGCCACCGCATTTTACTGGCTGAGGGAGCTATCACGCTGGATCTGTGGTTTGGTGATGTGAATACCTTGCTGCCCCAGTTGGATTCCAGCTTGAATAATCAAGTGGACGCGTGGTTCCTTGATGGTTTTGCACCGGCTAAAAACCCTGATATGTGGAATGATGTGCTGTTTAATGCCATGGCACGGATGGCGAGGCCCGGCGGCACATTCGCCACTTTTACGGCGGCAGGATTTGTGCGCCGTGGCTTGCAACAAGCAGGGTTTGATGTCGCTAAAATAAAAGGTTTTGGGCAGAAACGTGAGATGCTGACCGGCATACTGCCACAACGCCTTAATACCCAATCTGAGCCTTGGTATCACCGGCCATTGGCCACCCGTTGTGATGATATCGCCATTATCGGCGGAGGAATTGTCAGCGCCTTAACCGCACTAGCGTTGCTGCGCCGTGGCGCCAAAGTGACACTTTATTGCGCCGACGCACTACCCGCCCAAGGTGCATCAGGCAACCGACAAGGCGCACTCTACCCACTGCTTAACGGCAAAAATGATGCACTGGAAATCTTTTTCACCAGTGCTTTTACCTTTGCCCGCCGCCAATACTCTCAATTACTTGAGCAAGGTATCCGCTTTGATCATCAGTGGTGCGGTGTCAGCCAGTTAGCCTTTGATGCTAAAAGCCGTGGCAAGATTGATAAAATGCTGCAAACCGATTGGCCGGCATCACTTGCCGCAGCGATGAGTCGCGAACAACTCAGTGCGCTGGCTGGGTTAGATTGCGCTCACGATGGTATCCACTACCCCGCCGGTGGTTGGCTTTGCCCATCAGACCTCACCACAGAGCTCATGGCGCTGGCGCAACAAAAGGGTATGACCTGCAACTATGAGCATGAACTGCATCAGCTAGAGCGGATTGACGGACAATGGCAGCTCACATTTAAGCAATCGACAGCAAACAAACAACCGCTGGCAAGCAGACAACATGCCACGGTGGTGTTGGCCACCGGCCACCGCTTACCCGAATGGGAGCAAACACGACACCTGCCGCTGTCGGCTGTGCGCGGGCAGGTGTCACACATTCCCACCACGCCGGTACTCAGCCAGTTGCGGCAAGTGCTGTGCTATGACGGTTACCTAACACCAGTGAACCCCGCCAATCAGCATCACTGTATTGGTGCCAGTTATCAGCGCGGTGATGTTACGACTGATTTTCGTGCCGACGAACAGCAAGAAAATCGGGATCGCCTGTTACGCTGCCTGCCTGATGTCAGTTGGCCGCAACAGGTGGATATCAGTGATAATCAGGCGCGCTGTGGCGTGCGTTGTGCTATTCGTGACCATTTGCCGATGGTGGGCGCAGTACCGGATTACAGTGCCACACTGGCGCAATACCAGGATTTGCCGCGTAAAATCCAGCATGGCGAAGACATTCCCCTCGCGCCGGTGTGGCCAGAGCTATTTATGGTAGGTGCTTTGGGGTCACGCGGTTTGTGCAGCGCGCCATTGGTGGCAGAGATTCTGGCCGCACAAATGTTTGGCGAACCGCAGCCATTAGATACAACCACGCTGGCGGCACTGAATCCTAACCGATTCTGGATTCGAAAATTACTGAAAGGCAGGCCGGTACAACAGCGTGTTTCGGTATTATCTTAACCGGAGATCACGTAGCTAACACTCCTGCGGCGTCAAAATCACTAGAATCGCAGAGGTGAGGCCAAGTAACGGACCTGGCTAAACCCCTGCGACTTCAGCAATGGAAGCTATTTGATAGCTTGCTCAAGTAAACGATCCCACAACCCCAATACTAAAGCCTGATCCGGAGGGGAAAGCTCACCGGCTTTGATGGCTTTATCCAGACTGGTTTGGACCCTTGCGTGTAGCTGCTCAGCAGTGTGCTCACCGAACTCTTCAGATTCAGCCACTGCCAATGTCAAATGACCGCGCAGGTAACCGCCAGCAAATAAATCATCATCACTGGCGTGCTCTACCATGTCATCAATCTGCGCCAGGATGTGCGTTTCGAACTCTGCGATCATTAATCTTCCTCAATAACCCGTCATATTTCAAAGCGCAGGTGTGTTGGCTGCATTCGTTAACCCGAATCACTGACTTATGTCAGCTCATCGGGATTATGAGCTTCATCAGAGGCTCACCCTGCGGGCCAGCGCAAGCGCTGTTCAAAATGGTTTACAACCAATTTGTATTTTGCTGCCACCTTCCTACAGCTTGAAATCTATTGGGTTATATTTTTTATCCAAAATAATGGGTGTTACAGCCAGACAGAAACTAAGCTAAATCTTCCGGGTAAGGGAAAAGCTCTGCCGCGAATGATGGCGTATTGTAAAACGATTGTAGCGCCTGAATAAAGCGCGCAGGTCGTGGGGATATTCCGTTTTCCAGATGCCACAATACCTGTTCGCGCACTTTTCGTTGAAATGTGATGCGGTCTGGCTCGCAATCACCTTCCAGATTGTCGCAACTGACATTGAACGGGAAACCGGCTGCCACGCAAAACATCCATTCCAGTGCCTGCGGCTTGATCTCAACCACTTCAAACTGGCTTTGCGTTAATGCATCGCGCCCATCGGGGCAGTACCAATAGCCAAAATCTACTAATTTGCGGCGCTCTTCACCGGCAATACACCAATGGGAGATTTCATGCATACCGCTAGCGTAATAACCATGAGCGAAAATCACCCGATGATAAGAAAACTGTTCATCGGCGGGTAGATAGATGGGTTCATCATCGCCTTTCACCAATTGGGTATTATATTCATCACTAAAACAGCTATTAAAAATATCGATTAATTGTTGATAATCATGAGTCATGCTTGGGTCCGTAAGAGCGGTATCAGCAGCGGCATTCAAGTTCACTGTTCTGTTTGATACTTTCAGTTATGCAAAACAAATTATTAGGCGAAAACGTGTAATCCTAGCCAGGCGGTAATTTCAGCACCGTGGCTGTCATACAGTAGCTTGCAACTCATGACGAATGACACCACGACAATCATTGGGCGAATCAATTTCTGCCCTTTGGTCAATACCATATGGGCCCCCAGACGCGCGCCCAAGACTTGCCCCACCAGCATCACCAACCCGATACTCCACACCACTTTGCCGCCGACAATAAAGAAAATCAGGCTACCGAGATTAGAGGTGAAATTGAGCACTTTGGCGTGAGCAGTGGATTTTGCCAGATTAAAGCCACACAAGGTCACAAAAGCCAGAGCATAGAAAGAACCGGCTCCAGGGCCAAAAAAACCATCATAAAAACCTACCCCACCGCCAGCTATTAGGGCGAAGGGCAGCGCAGATAAACGGCGTTGCTGGTCAACTTCGCCGAGCTTGGGGGTCACCAGAAAATAGACCCCAATGCCGATCACCAGCAGCGGTAGGATTTGGCGCAGAATATCGGCCCGCATATGCTGGACTAAAATAGCACCCAGCATTGACCCCACCACCGTGAGAGCAATGGTCAGCTTTTGTTCCTTCAGATTAACCGCCCCTCGGCGAATAAAATAAAGGCTGGCGGAGAATGATCCACCAACAGATTGCAGCTTGTTGGTCGCCAACACCTGCGCTGGCGGTAAGCCTACAGCCAGCAGTGCCGGAACGGTCAGTAACCCGCCGCCACCGGCGATAGAATCAATAAATCCGGCCAATAAAGCGACTAAAAATAATATCCCTAAAACCGCAGGACCCAGGGTAAACCAATCCATGATTTATTCCGCAGCGAAATGGTTATCCAACAAAGCCTGACAGGAAGGTGGCAATGGTGGTGGTAAGGTTTTGCCCGGTTTAGCACTTGGTTGATGAGGCTGGAACCAACTTTCCAATTCAGCACCACACCCATCACCCGGTGGTGGCGTATCTTGGTCCAGACATTCCAGGCTATCGGCTGGGCAACGCAAACGCACATGCATATGGGCGCGATGCCCAAACCACGGCCGCACCTTATGCAGCCAGGTACGATCCGCACCGGCATCTAAACAAAGCTGCTTTTTAATCGCCGGATTAACAAAAATACGTGTTACTTCATTATCATTAGCAGCCAGTTTAATCAGGTTTTCAACTTGTGGCTGCCACAATGCTGGCACCACGCGTTTACCATCAGCGGCAACCAAATCAATAGGTTGTGGTTTTAATAATTGCTGCTGGCTCCAACGCTGCTTCGGCAGTTGCAGCCAAATATCCACATCCAAGCCAGATTGATGGCTGGCATGACCACTGCTAAAACGCCCACCAGCGGGCATCGCCATATCACCAATCAACACAGTACCAAGCTGATTTTTCTGGGCTTTATCACTCAGGCGATGAATAAAGTTCAACAAATCCGGATGACCAAAATAGCGGCGCTGATCCGGGCGCATCACCTGATAATCGGCTGACTCAAGTGGCAATGGCATCGCACCAATAACGCAGCCATTGGCAAAACCACCAATTGCCTGCGGAGATCCTGCCACCGGGTGAGTAATCTGTTGCCATGGCGTCGCTGCCATCACCGGGCTGATGGCAATCAGTGCCAATAAGCCCGCTATCCATTTTTTCATTGTGCTTACCAGCGCGGAACGTCTGAAACCACATCGCCACACTGTGCACGCTGGCGCAGTAGGTGATCCATTAACACGATAGCCATCATCGCTTCGGCAATCGGCACGGCGCGGATGCCAACACAAGGGTCATGACGGCCACGGGTAATCATCTCAACCGCTTCGCCCTGCCGGTTAATAGTTTGCCCCGGAACCGTGATACTGGAGGTGGGTTTCAACGCGATATGTGCGACCACTGGCTGCCCACTGCTGATGCCACCTAAAATGCCGCCAGCATGGTTACTTTGGAAACCTTGTGGCGTAATTTCATCGCGGTTTTCGCTACCACGTTTGGTCACCACAGCAAAACCATCGCCAATTTCCACCCCTTTCACCGCATTGATACTCATCAGTGCATGAGCTAAATCAGCATCTAAACGGTCAAATACCGGTTCACCCAGCCCGACAGGCACATGTTCTGCCACCACGGTAATTTTGGCACCAATAGAGTCACCGGCCTTTTTCAGCTCGCGCATCAGGGCATCCAGTGATTCCAATTTGCTGGCATCCGGGCAGAAGAAAGGATTTTGTTCAACTTGATCCCAGTCAACCACGTCACAACTGATATCACCGATTTGTGCCAAATAACCACGCACCTGCACGCCAAATTTCTGCGCCAGATATTTTTTCGCAATAGCACCGGCTGCAACACGCATCGCCGTTTCACGGGCAGAAGAGCGACCACCGCCACGATAATCACGCACCCCGTATTTCTGCTCATAGGTGTAGTCGGCATGACCTGGGCGGAACACATCTTTAATTGCGCTGTAATCTTGCGAACGTTGGTCGGTATTTTCAATCATCAAGCCGATACTGGTACCGGTGGTGACCCCCTCAAATATGCCAGACAGAATGCGCACTTGATCCGGTTCACGGCGTTGAGTGGTGTAGCGCGAGGTACCTGGCCGACGTCGGTCGAGATCCAACTGAATATCAGCCTCGGTGATAGGAATGCCCGGTGGAACACCGTCTATAATACATCCCAAGGCGATGCCGTGAGATTCACCAAAAGTGGTGACGCGGAAAAACTGCCCTATACTGTTCCCAGCCATCACGGCTCCTTGAATTCTCGAATAAGCACTTTGTCAGGGCAATACTCGTCACCCTGACAGATTTAAAAGTCAATGATTAATCGCGATACATGCTGAAATGTGGCGCACAATCAATTAGTTGCTGTTTGGTCAGCATAAAGACGCCATCACCGCCATTATCAAACTCCAGCCAAGTGAACGGCACATCTGGATATTCATCCATCAAATGCACCATGCTGTTGCCCACTTCACAAATCAGCACGCCATCATCTTGTAAAAAGTCTGGCGCACAAGCCAGAATGCGGCGGGCCAGTTTCAAGCCATCGCTGCCCGCAGCCAGACCCAGTTCAGGCTCGAAGCGGAACTCCTGTGGTAAATCAGCCATATCTTCAGCATCAACATACGGCGGGTTGGTGACAATCAAGTCATATTTGATAGGCGGTAAATCGCGGAACAAGTCAGAGCGAATCGGCGTGACCTGATGCTCCATGCCGTGCTGCTGAATATTGTGCTCAGTCACTGCTAACACGTCATTGGAGATATCGACAGCATCCACTTCCGCTTCCGGGAAAGCGTAAGCACAAGCAATAGCAATACAGCCGCTGCCGGTACACATATCCAAAATATGCTTAGGTTGATGGCGAATCAGCCCAGAAAAATTGTTATTAATCAACTCGCCAATGGGTGAGCGAGGCACCAATACGCGCTCATCAACATAATATTCCATGCCACAGAACCAGGCTTTATTGGTCAGGTAAGCAACTGGAATACGCTCATTGACCCGGCGAATAACTCGCTCGACAATACGATGGCGCTCACTGGATGTTAGACGCGCACTACGCATATCTTCTGGAATATCTATCGGTAAAAACAGACTTGGAAAAACCAATTGCACCGCTTCGTCCCACGGATTATCAGTACCGTGACCATAAAAAATATTGGCCGCGTTAAAACGGCTGACGGCCCAACGCAACATATCCTGAATGGTGTGCAGCTCATTTACTGCTTCATCGACGAAAATCTTGTCCAAGGTATTCTCCAGCTAGGGCTTAAAATCATTATCTATGCCCCTAGTTTGCCATGAAGCCCGCCACAAATCAGCAGCAATACATCAGTTGAATGATAACCAAATAATGAAATAGACATTAAAGCCATCAATCCTACTGTTACATTTCTTTAGACAGATGAATCTCAACAGGTAAACTGAGGGAATTGCATAAGAACGATGAACAGATAATGAAAAATAAATATCACCTGACAACAGATGAATTACAGCTATTTAAAGAGTCGATAGCCGGAGCAAAGAAGCTAAAACAAGACACGATTGTCCATCGCTCGCCACCCAAACTGGGTAAAAAAATTGCACCGGAGCGGTTGCTGCAAGAACAAGTGGATGCCAGTTATTATTTTTCCGACGAATTCCAACCGCAGTTGGATACCGAAGGCCCCACGCGCTATGTGCGGCCCGGTGTTGACCATTTTGAAGTGAAAAAACTGCGACGAGGCGATTACTCACCCGATATGTTTTTGGATTTACACGGATTAACGCAGAAACAAGCCAAGCAAGAGTTGGGAGCATTAATTGCGGCTTGCAAACGCGAACATGTACATTGTGCCTGTGTGATGCATGGGCATGGCAAGCATGTTCTGAAGCAACAAACACCGCTATGGCTGGCGCAACATCCAGATGTGCTGGCATTTCATCAGGCCCCGAAAGAATGGGGTGGCACGGCGGCATTATTGGTTTTAGTCGAATTAGAACAGTAGCCGAATTGGCTGGTGGGATGCATTTTTGCTAACGCGTGTATACATACAATCTACCCATGACAAAGAGTAGAAATAACAAGAGCGCGACAGTAATGCCGCGCCCATTGATCATTGGCTCAAATGATACTTAGCCGTGACAGGCTTTAGCTAAAAGCTGTGTCGGGCTAACCTGCCAGTCAAAAGTCCCTTTGCCCGTCTCATCATCCAAATCAACACAAGCGATGGCCGACGTCGCAAACATCGGCGGGCATTGCCCCGGACAAAGTTCAGCCACTAAATAGCCGACCAGCGGCAAGTGTGAAATGACTAGCACCGCAGCACAGTCTTCTTTTGCCAATGCTTGTAAATAGCAACTAACAAAAGCAGCATCCCCACCTGGCGTTAATTCTGGCATCACTTCCTGTTCAGCCGGAAGGGTCAGCACTTCACGCACTACTGCCAATGTCTGCCCTGCGCGTAAATAAGGGCTAACTAATACCCTATCAACATCAACGGACTGGTCGTTTAACCAGCTCGCGATCTGACGTGATTCATCTTGACCACACAGAGTCAGAGGCCTTTGCGCATCACTGGCTGCGTCAAGAGCCGCGTCGCCGTGACGCATAATGAAAACTTGCATATTGCACCGTTTTTGTTAACAAAATAACGCTATACAGAAACGCTTTGCGTGCTGTACCGCCGAAACCTTTGCTTGAGAGCAAAGAAACTTCATAACGATAACGCGCCGTCTCTCTATGGCGGCCGGGCATTTTGCCTGAAACTTAAGGTAAAGAAAATGGCTGTTTTTACACCAGTAACACCGACAGCCAACCTTGATTGGTTACAGAGTAACCATATCAACAGCTTAATCCAAACTCTATCACCTATGCAATGAGTGACAATTCATTCATTTTGGCACGAATAGTCACTTTACGTGATTCTATTTAAGGTAGCGCGGGCAGCCCCCGATGTATAGCGACCTTATCCGTTAGAATTGCAGGGGGTGATCTTGTTCACACTCTTAATTATGTGCGGTAATGGCCGCTTCATCCAAACTGTTTTCAGGTGGATAAAACCTTTTTTGCTGCCCAGCCATCGTGACCAATAATGAGCAAGGCTCAAAACGCTCGCCATATTGCTGGGCAAGTAAATTCAGTGTTTTTACCACTTTATCTGCGCCCAGACTGTCCATATAGCGGAAAGGCCCGCCCAAGAACGGAGGGAAACCAATCCCGAACACAGCACCAATATCCCCATCGCGCGGATTACGAATGATGGATTCATCCAGACAACGCGCGGCTTCATTCAGCATCATCATCGTGCAGCGCTGTGCTATCACCGCAGATTCAAGATGCGCCTTCGGTGTGACACCCAGTAAGGTATACACGCTAGTGTCCACTTGCTTGACGGGACTTCTTTTCCACTTAAAACCGCTACTTTTAGCGGGATAAAGGTAGAAACCGCGACCATTTTTACGCCCTTTCCGCCCATCCTTCAAGATGACATCAAAAGAAGGCGGTGCGGCAAAACGTGCCCCTAATTTCTCCACCAGAATAGGTATTATTTTGGTGCCCACATCAATTCCCACTTCATCCAGCAAGGTTATCGGGCCAACCGGGAAGCCAAAATCGACCAGGGCTTTATCAACTGAAGCGATAGGTTCACCGTCTAATAGGCAGCGGGCTGCTTCATTGATATACGGAGCCAAAATACGATTTACATAGAATCCGGCACGATCAGCAACCACGATCGCTGTTTTACCCTGTTTGCGCGCTAAAGCAACCGTGGTTGCAATGGTTTCTTCGCTCGTTTTTGCATGTGGAATAACTTCCACCAGCGGCATTTTATCCACCGGACTAAAGTAATGCAGGCCGATGACCTGCTCCGGCCGCTGTGCCTGTGCCGCGATGTCGCTGATTGGCAGAGATGATGTGTTAGAGGCAAAAATAGTGTGAGGAGCCGCGAAATGCTCAATATCTGCCACCATCTGCTGTTTCAACGATAAATCTTCAAATACCGCTTCAACCACAATATCCACATTGCCAAAACCACAATAATCGGTGCTGCCGGAAATCAGCATCATCTGCCGTTGCCGCTCAGCCGGACGCATCCGTTTACTGCGCACCCGCTTGCCTAAAGTATCCCAGGTATATTTCAGCGCCTGATTAATTCCGGTTGGATTGATATCTTTAATCCGTACCGGCAACCCCGCACGGGTTGCCGTGACATTAGCAATACCGCCCCCCATCAAGCCCCCCCCTAAGACTCCCACACGATGGATCGCACGAGGTTGCGCTTTACCGCCACTCTCTTTTTTCAGCGAGGTGGTTGCAAAAAACAAGCTGCGTAATGCGGCTGACTCAGGGGTCATCGCCAACTCACCAAAAGCCTTGGCTTCGGCTTCATAACCCGCAGGGCCGCCGTGGTCTAACCCTTTACGTACTACATCAATAATACGCTCTGCCGCAGGATAATGACCTTTGGTCTTTGCCTGTGTTTTCTTACGAACGATGTTAAATAACAGTGCCTTACCTAGCGGGCCACTGAGTAAACGTTCCTGCCACGGCAAGGCAGGCTTATCAAGCCAACCGGCTTTTGCCCGCTGAATAGCCACATCAAGCAAGATGTCCTGTGGTACTACATCGTCCACCAGCCCCATTTTAAGTGCCTGTCGCGCACGAACCTGCCTGCCCGTTAATATCATATCCAGCGCCTTACTGACCCCCACCAGACGCGGCAAACGCTGAGTGCCTCCCGAACCAGGCAGCAGCCCCAATTGCACCTCTGGCAAGCCGAGTACGGTTTTATCATCCTGTGAGCAAATTCGGCTATGGCATGCCAGCGCCAGTTCCAAACCACCACCAAGACAAGCACCGTGGATAGCGGCAACTACCGGCACAGGGAATGCCGCGATTTGTGCCAGAATGGATTGACCTTTCTGGGCCAAAATTCGGGCATCCTGCGCAGTGTGACAAGCGGCAATCATAGTGATATCAGCACCAGCGATAAAAGAGTCCGGTTTACCAGAAATAATCACTAATCCCTGTAATTGGCTCAAGGCCTGTGCTTGTTGCAGTATTTCAGCAATTTGTTCTGCGAATTCAGCTTTTAAGGTGTTCACTTTATCACCGACAACATCAACAGTAATGATACCAATATTGTCGGGCCGAACACTGAGGGTGAATACAGAATGGGCCGGAGCGACAGCTTCCGCCAGGATCGTTTCATCACCACTGCTAAGCGTATTTTCCTGACTCATTACTCCACCTCCACAATCATTGCTGCACCCAAACCACCCGCAGCACATGCGGTTGTTAACCCTAATCCCCCACCGCGGCGACGTAATTCATTCAGTGTTTGAGTAATCATACGCGCGCCAGTTGCCGCAAAGGGATGACCATAAGCAATAGAGCCACCTAATACGTTGAATTTACTCATATCAACTTCACCAATCGCCTGACTACGCCCCAGTTTTTCCCGTGCAAAGCTATCACTGGCAAACATTTTCAGATTCGCCAGTGTTTGTGCAGCGAATGCTTCATGCATATCGATAAGGGTTAAGTCTGCCAGGGTGATTCCGGCGCGATCGAGTGCTAATGGTGTGGCGTAAGAAGGGCCTAATAACATGTCTTGCCAGACATCAATGGCCGAAAAGGCAAAGCTGCGCAAGTAACCTAACGGCTGGAGACCCAATTCCTTCGCTTTTGATTCACTCATCATCATGACGGCGGCGGCACCGTCGGTCAGTGGTGTGCTGTTCGCGGCCGTGACACTGCCGTGTTTGTGATCAAATGCCGGACGTAATTTGGCATATTGCTCCATTGTGGAATCTTTGCGGATATTATTATCTTCAGTGATGGCATCACTAAAAGGTGGAATATAAGCCGTCATCACCTCATCGTGTAATAACCCTTGTTGCCAAGCCTGTGCCGCCATTTGGTGAGAACGCAGCGCTAACGCATCCTGATCCTGACGGCTAATTCCATAGGTTTTTGCCATCTGCTCGGCCGTATCCCCCATGCGCAAGCCCGTTGAATACTCGGCAACCGCAGGTGCTACCGGCAGTAAATCGCGCAGTTTTAAGCGGCTAAACAATTTCAATCGTTGGGATAACGTTCGGGCTTTATTGACGTCAACCAAGGTCCGTGCCAGTGCTTTGCTGACACCAATGGGCAAAACAGAAGAGGAATCTGCACCGCCGGCAATCGCTACCATCACGGAGCCAGCAATGATGCTTTCCGCAACATTCGCCACCGCCTGAAAGCTGGTCGCGCATGCACGCGAAACACTGTAAGCGTCGGTATGCACACTCATGCCCGTGCCCAATACTATTTCACGAGCGATATTTGGCGCTTCTGGCATCTGTACTACTTGGCCGAATACCAGTTGATCAATCAATTCAGGAGCAACACCACTTCTGGCTAATAATTCACTGACCACAATTTTGCCTAAATCTACAGCTGGCACACCATGATAAGCAGTAGCCTGCTTGGCAAAGGGGGTTCGCAGGCCGCTGACTATGGCAATCCGATCGCCCTGGCGCGTCACTAGCGGTAATGGCTTACTCATAAATGCTCCTGATAAGTCAAAGTGGCTTTGATTAAAGCATAACAAATAACAGGTCTGACCTGATCTAATTATTGTTAACCAAATATTTACATTTGGTAAACCTATAGAACAGGAAAGTGAGAGCAGGAGCAACTTTTCAGACTAAAAATGGGAAGTGAGGAGAACTGACGGACTAACAACTTACCTGGAAGTAATATATCAAACGAGATGAATTCAGAAGGTAAATCATCCAAAAACAAACGCGAAGCCAAAAGCTCCGCGTTTTTAGGTATTCGGCTGAACTGAGTAAGTGCGGATTAACGCAGACCTAACTGAAAAATCATGGTTTCAGCCTGGCAGGCAAAAGTGAAATCAACGGTTAAACGCACGCCACCATCAGTTTCTTCCAGCTTATGCTCAATTAGGCAAGGCTCAGATTCAACAGCACGCGCTTTTTCAGTTAGCGTTTTCAGCATAGCTTCAGCTTCTACACGATTATCGAATACACAGCTATAAGAAGCGGTGCAATCGGTATTGTCCATGATAGTGCCTACATCTATACAGCAGCAGGCTGCAGTTTCTTCCGCGCTACAGCGGTTGTTTGTTGATCCAACAGTTGCATCTGACATCTTCAATTCTCCTCAACGGACATTTCAAAATAGGTGCAAATTGCCTATCAGATAGCGCAAATAACAATTGGCGCAAACAAATAAGACATAGTGCAAAAAAATATTTTCTCTGACGCTATTTTACTACCGTCAGTCATCTGGCACTAGAACTTACTGTTTATAGGCCTATTAAGTGACGGAAATCACACTCAAATTGTTTGTTCAATCATCAATAATGTAATAATTGCTATGAATTTGTGAGTTTTTTGTTAACTGCGTCTATTTTTTGCAATCAAATTCGGCCAAATGTAAAAACATACTTGCAACACCATCGCTGGTCAGACCTATACTTCAGCCACTGGTCTGCTTTGTCTGACCGATAACGGACCCTACAATCCCGCATTCTCTTGTTACGGTATGTAACATTAATTAAAACAATGAGGTTTTGGTCATGAACCAGAAAAACCTGTTTACCCGATCAGCTCTGGCAGCTGCAGTGGCAATAATTTCTTCAAACGTTTCTGCGGCCGGTTTTCAGCTGAATGAATATTCAGCAGCTGCATTGGGCCGCTCTTTCTCTGGTGAAGGCGCTGTTGCTGACAATGCTTCTGTTGGTAGCCGCAACCCCGCCGCAATGACCTTATTCGACCGCCCTTCTTTCTCTGGCGGCTTTGTGTATGTCGATCCAAACGTTGATATCAGTGGCACATCCCCCCTATCGGGCAGAAGTACCAGCGCCAAAAACATCGCGCCATCCGAGTGGATCCCAAATATCCACTTTATTATGCCGCTGAATGAGCAATGGGCGATAGGGGCTTCCGGTACTTCAAACTACGGTTTGGCCACTGAATTTAATGATGATTATGTTGCCGGTTCTCTGGGGGGGCAAACTGACCTGAAAACCGCAAACCTCAATTTAAGCGGTGCTTATCGCCTGAATGAAAACTTTAGCTTTGGTCTGGGCTTTAATGCCGTTTATGCCGATGCCAAAATTGTGCGCCATCTGGGTGAAGCTGGTGGTGGACGATTACCTTACAGTACTGAAGTCACCCGAATGGAAGGCACCAAATGGGGCTATGGCTGGAATGCCGGCGTGCTGTATGAAGTGGATAAAGAAAACCGTTACAGCTTCACCTACCGTTCAAAAGTGAAAATCGACTTTGATGGTGACTTCAGTAGCCAATTACCACCGCCAGGTGGTACTGGTGGCGCGGTGATTCCAGGTGCCCTGACTCTGAACTTGCCAGAAGTGTGGGAAGTGTCCGGCTATAATAAAGTGGCACCACAATGGGCAATTCACTACAGCTTGGCCTACACCAGTTGGAGCCAGTTCAAAGAGTTGAAAGCCACCGGAACCAACGGTAACACGCTGTTTGAGAAGCAAGAAGGCTTCCACGATGCTTACCGTATCGCGCTGGGTACCACCTATTATTATGATGATAACTGGACCTTCCGCACCGGTATTGCTTTCGATGACAGCCCGGTTCCGGCCGATAACCGCACTATCTCGATTCCAGACCAAGACCGTTTCTGGATAAGCGCCGGTACCACTTACGCTTTCAACAAAGATGCATCTGTTGATGTCGGTATTTCCTATATGCATGGCCAGAACGTGCATATTACGGAAAAAACACCAACAGCATTGGGTGGAACAACTTATGAGTTTGACTCTAAGGGTACCGCACTGCTGTATGGCGTGAACTTCAACTACGCCTTCTGATAGCCATTATTAGCAACGTTGTTTTCCTAACAATAGCTGCCCACAAAAAAGCGCCTCGCGGCGCTTTCAGACTGCTGACAAACCTCGAGAACTCGATCTTGCAAGGTGAAGGCAGGTAGAAGAGTAAAGCGTCCGCGCCAAGGAGGGGTTTACGGCGTCTTTACGATCTGCCTGTTTTCACCGACACGGGTACTTTGTCATTAAGCTCAGGCGCCTCGCGGCGCTTTTTTTATTTATTCAATCCCTGAGAAGAGAGCAGATGTTCACCGCCAATAAGCGGGATAAGTCTCGCTAGCACCTCATTATATAAACCCGATTCTGATTCAATCAGAAATTTAGCCTTATGCTGACGCCAGTCAAAAGTTTGGATTAGGGTCGTTGCCACAACACAAGGCGCATCAAGGTTGGTAACCGGAACTTCGGTAGGTGAGCCACGGACACTGCTACTCACAGGGCAACACATCACCAATCCGGTTAAGCGGTTATATGTTTCATGTGAAAGAATAAGAGCAGGACGATATTTGCCAATCTCTTTCCCTTTCGTTGGTTCAAAATCCAACCAACAAATATCGCCTCGCTTTGGTATATACATTAGTAATCAAGCTCCCTCTCCGTGGGATGTGTAAGTTCATCAGCATGTGCCGTGTAAGCGCTAAGTCCGGCAAGCAGGCTTTCTTCGGTCAATGGCTTTTTGACGACTTTTTGAATCACTAATCCTTGTTCGCTGATATCGATATCAACAGTGTCACCAACCTCAAAATTAGGGATAGTTTTAAGATTACCCGACAACCGCAAGGCAACACTATTGCCCCATTTTTGTAATGTGGCTTGAGCTCGCATAATCACACCCTTCACTTTATGTATCTACAATGAGTATACACCCTTCAGCTACGTAGATACAGCAGCAGCAAAAAAGCGCCTCGCGGCGCTTCAGACTGCTGACAAACCTCGAGAACTCGATCTTACAAGGTGAAGGCAGGTAGAAGAGTAAAGCGTCCGCGCCACGGACGGCGCGGCTCGAGCCCCCAGGGAGGGGTTTACGGCGTCTTTACGATCTGCCTGTTTTCACCGACACGGGCACTTTGCCATTAACCTCAAGCGCCTCGCGGCGCTTTTTTATTTGTCGAGATAGCATATCTATCAGTTAGGTGAATCGATACTTTCCAAATCACCCTCAATAGCCTGAGCATTCGAGTTAGCTTCTGGCTTCAATTGTCCACCGTTCGCCAGGAAATCATTCCGTTGGAAGTATGCTTCGCGCACCATCAGATACGGGTCGGAAGAGTTACGTAGCAAGCCATCTGAATCCAATAGCTGGGCACGGGTTTCAACACCATCCAACATCCATTTGCCGGCCGACATCCAGAAAGTCAGATAACTCAGCACCGGATAAACGTAATCAGCTGCATTGCCACCATCTTCGCGGATCGTGAAGCTGCCATAGCCCGGTAATACAACGTAAGGACCATAGCCGACATTATAGTGCCCCAGCGTGCTACCAAAGCGGTTCGGCACTTTTTTTGCCAGTTTTGGATTCGCCATACCGGCCACATCTATTAACCCCCCCATCCCCAAAATAGTGTTGAGGAAGAAGCGGTTAAAATGCTTCATGGCGTTGTACGGGTCACCGACCAGGAAGCTGTTGACCATGCTGGCTGGCTCTTCAAGGTTACCCAGGAAGTTACTCATCCCATTACGCGCAGGTTGCGGTACATAATCGCGCCAAACAACAGCGACCGGGCGCACCACATAAGGGTCAAGAACCTCATAGTTAAAATTGAACATTGCCCGGTTAAAACCTTCCAGCGGATCTGAGCGGCCCTGCTCCATTTGATCCGGCGAGCTATTGGCGCAGCCTATTAACAATACGGTTGCAAAAGCCAGTCCAATCAGGCGGTAGTTCATATCTTTCTCCATGAAATTCTTTCCAGCCCCTTATATTTAAGGGATCTGTTTGTTTATCTGAACATGAATAGTTTGGGGCTGCCCTTTCGTGCCAAAATCCTGCACACCGCTTTCACCAAACCAATCACCTGGCTGCGAATTAGCAGTGCCATCCAGTGAAATACGCGCACGCACTTTCACCTGTTGCAATGAGGAGAGCAAACGCTCCGGCATCATTGCATTGCTATCATCCAGTGTCACGGATAGCGGGAATCGGCTCAAAGGTAACTGTTTTACCGCAACGGGGATCGGGTTTGCGCCATCCGTTACCGAGATAATCAGCGCCCCTTGCTGGGGTAATTTCTGGGCAGCCTCTGGTGACAACGAGATCTCTATTCCCAGTGTAGCTGTTTCCTGCCCTGCCTGTGATTTCGCTTGCGCAATACTGCGTTTTATCACTTCGACGCGAGAATCACCAGCAGGCAGCAATTTTAGCATAACTTCCCATGCACCAATGGCTTGTTTGAAATCACCCTGCTCAAAAGCATTAAAAGCTAACAAGCTCATGGCACGTAAGTTGGTGTGATCCTGCCCAACCATAGTACGTAACATCTTGGTTGCCAGCTGATTATCTTGCGGATCATTGGAACGAGTCAGCACTTCAGCATAGCCCAGCCTTACGTCATCATTATCGGGCGCTAGTTGGTAAGCTTTAGCAAAAGCTTGCGTGGCGGTGGTAGCATTATTCAGTGCCATGCCCACTCTGCCGAGCATCATCCAATCATTGACGTTGCCGCTATCTTGTTGCAACGAGGTACGCAATCCCAGCCCTAAACGAGCGACTTCCTCCATAGTCAGAGGTTCAGCCCGTTCATTGGCAACTCTGGCGCGTAACTCTGGCATCTGAGCTTCAACCTGATGCCACGCCTGCACTTGTACCAAACCGCCGGTTTTCAAATATAGTCCGACCGACACCACCACCAGAATCACCACGCCCGGCAGTAAAACCCAGCGGTTGATGGGGCTGGCATTTTCAGTGGATTCTTGTGGGATATCGGTCAGCAGATTTTGCTGTAATTCCTGAATTAATTCAGGCCGCTGTTCCACTACGCCCTGGGCTTCATCTGCTGCCAATTCAGATAATCGGTCTTGATAAATCGCCTTATTTAGCTCATCTCGGGTAGTTACCGATGAATTGCTCTCTTGTCGCAGCGCCGGAATGACCAACAAGGCACCCGCGACCGCCAGCAAAATAATCACTATCAGCCAAAAAACCATTATGGTTGTTTCCTGTTCGTCTTTTTGTGTGAAGCCGAAGGTTGTTTTTGTTCAGCCAGCAGAGTGTCTAACCGCTGCTGCTCCTGCGGTGAAAGCGCGGCCTCTTTTTCCACCCGCCGCCGGGCGCGTAACACCACTATCACCGCACCAATCAGAACAAACATGGCCGGGCCGACCCACAAAATCAAAGTTGCTGCCGTCACCGGTGGCTCATAAGTGACGAAATTACCGTATCGGGCCACCATATAATCAATAATTTGTTGTTTAGAATTACCCTGTTGCTGCAATTCGTACACCTTGCCGCGCATATCGGCGGCAATGATGGCATTGGAATCAGCAATGCTGTTGTTTTGACATTTAGGGCAACGCAATTGCTCGGTTAACTCACGATACTGCTGTTCCTGCTCCACTGAGCTAAAGGTGTAAGTATCAATGGCTGCAAAAACATTGGTCGCAAAAATACTCCAGCCCAATATCAGGCCCAGTGCCAGACTGAATAATCTCATGCGCCCCCCTGATACTTTTTATACAGTGGCAGGATTTCCTGCTGCCAGACGCGATCATTAAGATCACCGGCATGGCGATAGCGAATAATGCCCTGACCGTCGATCAAGAAAGTTTCCGGCGCGCCATAAACCCCCAGATCCAGCCCCAACATGCCATCGCCATCATACAAACTCAGCGCATAAGGATTACCCAGCGAATTAAGCCACTGCACCGCTTTGGCGCGATCATCTTTATAGTTCAACCCCACCACACGAATACCCTGCGCCGCCAGCTTATTCAGATATTCATGCTCGGCGCGGCAAGTCGGGCACCAGGTCGCCCACACATTGAGTAACATGGGTTTGCCGTCATGCAATACCGCTTGATCGAAAGTTTTCCCCGGTTGCTCAAGGGATTCCAGTTTAAAAGCCGGTACCGGTTTGCCAATCAGCGCTGACTCCAGCATGGTGGGATCATCGCCATTAGCATTGCGGGTCAATTGCACCAGAAAAGCCAGTACCAGCAGCAAAAACAGCACCAGTGGAATGAACATCAGCTTATTGAATGAAGATTGAGATTTCATTATTTAGCCTCCGTCGCCGCGCTGCGTTTTAACTTTTTGCTCATCCGATAGCGGGGATCAAACATACAGAAAATGCCACCGATAGCCATAAACACGCCGCCATACCAGATCCAACGGACGAATGGCTTGTAATACAAGCGCACCGCCCATGAGCCATCATCCAGCTCTTCACCCAGTGCGGCATACAAATCACGCGTCAGACCACCATCAATGGCGGCTTCCGTCATCATCGAGCGAGCCACACTGTAATAGCGTTTTTCTGCATGTAAAGTCGCTTCAGGTTTGCCGTTTCGGGTGACATCAATAATGCCCACACCGCCGGTATAGTTTGGCCCTTTAACGTCATGAACATCGCGGAATACGAAGTGATAATCGTGGATATCAATGCTATCACCGGCTTTCATGCGGACATCACGTTCGACACTATAATTCTGACTGAAGGCAATACCGATCACGGTCACCGCCACCCCAAGGTGCCCCAGCACCATACCCCAATGACTACGGGAAAGATGGCTCAGACCACGCCAGAAACCATGACGATGAGTAGCGCGCTCGTGCAACTCCATCACGGTCAGGATAATCACCCAGATAGCCATCATCAGACCAACTACGGTCATTCCGGCAATAGTATCTTGCAGTAACCAAGGGACTAATATCGACATTAGCAAAGTGACCACCAGCGCCCCCCCCAAACGTTTGTAAAGCTTGCTCGGCTCATCGCGACGCCAGCGAACTAATGGGCCAATCCCCATTAAGAGCGCCATAGGAGCCATCAGCCAGGTAAACATGGTATTAAAGAAGGGTTCGCCGATGGAGATGCTGCCCAATCCAAGCTGTTTGTGGACCAATGGCAGCAATGTGCCGAGCAATACCACCAACATAGCAGCAATTAACAGCACGTTATTACCCAGCAGGAATGTCTCGCGCGAGAACACTTCATGCTGAGTCCGGCTGCGCACTTGTGCGCCTTTAACTGCGTACAGCAGCAAAGAGCCGCCAATAACTATCACTAAATAGGCCAGAATAAACATGCCGCGCGCGGGATCAGAGGCGAAAGAGTGCACCGAGACTAATACACCGGAGCGCACCAGGAATGTCCCCATCAAGCATAAAGAAAATGCGGTAATTGCCAGCAATACTGTCCACGCTTTGAATGTTCCGCGTTTTTCAGTGACGGCCAATGAATGAATCAGCGCCGTCCCTGCCAGCCACGGCATAAATGAAGCATTCTCTACCGGATCCCAGAACCACCAACCGCCCCAACCGAGTTCATAGTAAGCCCAGGCGGAGCCGAGCACGATCCCCATAGTCAGGAACACCCATGCGGCCTGAGTCCACGGGCGTGACCAGCGAGCCCAGGCACTATCGAGCCTTCCGGCCATTAAAGAAGCAATGGCGAAAGCAAATGCCACCGAGAAACCGACGTAACCCATATAAAGCAAAGGTGGATGGAAAATCAGCCCGACATCCTGCAACAGCGGGTTCAAGTCATTGCCATCAATCGGGAAATCCGGCAAAGTGCGGTTGAACGGATTCGAAGTCAGAATAATAAAGAGCAGAAAGCCGCCAGTAATCATGCCCAATACCGACAACACACGGGCGACCGCATCATCCGGCATGGAGCGGCTAAACAGTGCCACCGCCAGTGACCAACAACTGAGTAGCAATACCCACAACAACAGTGACCCTTCGTGCGCGCCCCAAGTTGCCGCAATGCGGTAATAGACCGGCAAATGTGAGTTTGAGTTCGCCGCAACATAAGAGACGGTGAAATCATTTACTACAAACGCATATACAAGGCATATAAATGAAAGCGCGATGGTGGCAAACATACCGTAGGTCAATGGCCTGCCAGTTGCCATCATGCGGGCATCCTGGCGAGCAGCACCCCACTGCGGATACAAACTCAGCAATAGCGAAATAGCCAACGCCAGACATAACAAGAAACTACCAATTTCGGGCATCATGAGGCATTACCTTGCGCAGCGGTGCTGTTGTAGGCCTCTGCCGGACGGGTATGGTTTTCTTTCATCGCCTCTTTGACTTCCGGTGGAGTGTATTTTTCATCATGTTTTGCCAAGACTTCTTTGGCATTGATGGTATTTCCTTCAGCAAATACCCCTTGCGCCACCACCCCCTGCCCCTCGCGGAATAGGTCGGGTAGAATACCGGTATAAGTCACTGTGACGGCACCTCGCGCATCATAAACCTTAAAACTCATTTCCAACGTTTTGTCGTCACGCTTCACTGAACCCGGCATCACCATACCGCCGATACGCAAACGCTGACCGATTTCCGGCTTCTCATGGCGCTCGCCTTTGCCCTGCAAAATTTCGCCCGGCGTATAAAACAAATCAATATTAGAACGCAGCGCATACAGCACCAGAGTGGTGGTCAAACCGATACCGATTAGAACCACAACCGCTAGATAGAGCCGACTTTTTCTACGTGGGTTCACTATTGTTTCTCCTGCGAGCGGGCTGCATTTTTGACTGGGTGATTCTGAGCCTGATTTGCCTGACGAATACGTTGTTCTCTCGCCTCACGGCGTTGAATATCCGCTAATAATTGTTTGTGCTGCCATACCGTGTGTATCCATAGGCCAAGCAGCGATAAGACCGTTGCCGCTATCGCCAGCCAGACATAAAAGGCATAGCCTCCCATGGCAAAAAATGCCGCCCAAGAATTAAAGGCCGGATTCATACACGAGGCTCCTTACGCAACAAAGCGGCGACCCAAGGCCGATGGCGCTCTTGCTGCAAAATCAGATTGCGCAGGCGCATTAATGTCAGGGTGATAAAGAAGAATAGATAACCCAAAATAGCCCAGCGCAGCGGGGATCGCATACTCGGATCAATGCTTTGCTGCATGTTAGTCGAACCTTGATGCAAGGTATTCCACCACGCGACAGAGAAATGAATAATGGGGATATTGACCACGCCGACCAGTACCAAAATACCGGCAGCTCGCCCAGCCAACTTACGGTCTTCAAAGGCGTTATATAGGGCGATCACCCCCAGATAGAGGAATAACAGCACTAACTCGGAGGTCAGCCGCGCATCCCAGATCCACCATGTTCCCCACATGGGTTTACCCCAGGCTGAACCGGTGACCAAGGCAATAAAGGTAAACACCGCGCCCACCGGGGCCATGGCAGCGACCACGTTATCGGACATTTTCATTTGCCATACCAAACCGACAAACGCCGCGATAGCCATTGACATATAAATACCCATCGACCAAATCGCCGCCGGAACATGCAAATACATGATACGGAAACTATTACCTTGCTGGTAATCCGATGGTGCGAAACCAAATCCCCATATCCAGCCGACAATCAGGCAGATAGCTGCCCCCATGCCCAACCACGGAATGAATCGACCGCACAGCTGATAGAGCCGTTCAGGTTTTGCGAATTGATGAAACCATTTCCACATTTTTCATTGCTCACATTAAAATTGGACGGGCAATACCGGTGCAGGATACGGCGCACAATCTGCTCTGACTGGCGTTGGCTACCGCGTTTAAGCTTCTGAAAATCGGTACTCTTTTCTTATTACAAACCTTTGTTACTGATAGTTTGCTGCCATGCCCTGCTAGTGCACACTCACTCTCAATGCAGCGGCGGTAGCAAAAGGCGCCAGTGTCGCGCTCCCTGCCAACATGGCCCCTAAAATCGCCAGATAGCCATCAATGGGCAGCGACATTGAAGCCGCATCAATGGCTGCTGTAGCAAATATCAATACCGGGATATACAGCGGCAGCACCAATAAACTCAGCAAAACTCCGCCTTTGCGTAACCCCACCGTCAGCGCCACACCAATCGCGCCGATGAAACTCAAGGTCGGCGTCCCCAATAGCAGTGTCAGCGCCATTGCAATAGCGGTGTTACTGTCAAGGGAAAGCAATAAAGCCACCAGCGGCGATAAAATCAGTAAAGGCAGCCCGGTAACCACCCAGTGAGCACATACTTTGCCTAACACCGTGAGTGCTAGCGGGCTGGGTAATAACAGCAACTGCTCAAGAGAACCATCATGGAAATCATCACGGAAAAGTCGCTCTAGTGACAATAATGATGCCAGCAGGGCTGCAACCCAAACGATGCCAGGTGCAATGCGCGCCAGTAATTGCGGCTCTGGGCCGATACCCAGCGGAAACAAGGTAATGACAATCAGAAAAAACCAGAGCGGGTTAACGATTTCTGCACCTTTTCTGAAGGCAATTTTTAATTCACGGCGCAACACGCTAATAAACATTAATTCTCCTGCGTGTTGGTTAAACGGATTTTACGTACCTGCTGCCCGACACCATCCAACTCCTGATGAGTGGTGAGCAGCACCATGCCTCCTTTGGCGGCATGTTCCACAAACAGAGCCAACAAGGTGCTAACCCCCTGTTTATCAATGGCGGTTAGTGGTTCATCCAAAATCCATAACGGAGCCTGACTCAACCACAAACGAGCTAAAGCCACCCGCCGTTGTTGACCCGCAGATAACTGCGATACCGGCAAATCTTCATACCCCACCAGTCCGACTTGAGATAATGCCTGCCAAATAGCAGCACTATCAACCAATTGAAATACCGACTGATAAAAGGCCAAATTCTCAAAAGGGGTGAGTACAGATTTGATCCCCGGCTGATGGCCTAAAAAGAGTAAATCCTGATGATAACGGGCGCGGTCACGGCGGATATTCTCACCCAACCAATTCACCTGCCCTTCGTCGGCATCGGCAAGGCCCGCCAGAATGCGCAACAGACTGGTTTTACCGGCTCCGTTTTGCCCCTCAATCTGCACAATTTCCCCCGCAGCCACACAAAAACTGAGCTGTTGAAATAAGCTTCTTTCATCTCGGATGCAGGTCAGATTTTTAGCTTCCAGCATGAAGGGTTGTCTTCCACCGTAGGATTGTCAGTTCAGGAAAACCGAATGATAACATAAAGGCTTAATCCTTACGTAGTATGGCCCCAACGCTATCCCTACCCTTATAGAGGTAATATTCGGGTTAAGATCAATATTCTGTAGAAAAAACCAACAACATAAAAACCAGCTAACCTTTTACTTCCATCTGCATGACCAAAAAGTCGCGAATAAAAATTTGCAACTATGCTTATGGCTTGGCTATTGCCTTTTCCCTCTACTAATCAGGAGTCCCTTATGAGTAATGAAAAACGGTCTCAAGATAAGGGCGAATTAGCTGTAGAAAGTGATGAGCCACATGAAGAGCAAGAAATTGAAGTCAATGAAAAGAAGCTCCCCTCCAAAGCGGCGGCCATTCATGAGATTATCCGTGTCGACGGAGAGAAAGAGTTAGAGCGCGACAGCTTTGCACTATTATGGTCGGCGGTTGCGGCGGGGCTTTCAATGGGAGCATCCCTGATTGCCAAAGGTATTTTTCATGCAAAATTGCCTGAAACTCCGGCCAGTTTTCTCCTGGAAAATATCGGTTATACCTTTGGTTTTATTATTGTCATTATGGCCCGCCAACAGCTATTTACCGAAAATACCGTCACACCCGTATTGCCAATAATGCAAAAACCGAGCCGCCAAAACTTCATTCTATTATTTCGCCTCTGGGGGCTGGTGCTATTGGGCAACCTGATCGGCACGGGGATTGCAGCCTATTCCTTTATTCATATGCCAGTATTTGATAATGCAACACGCGCGGCGTTTGTCACTATTGCCCAAGGAGTGATGGAGAGTTCAGCGGGAGAAATGTTTGCTAAAGGCATATTTTCCGGTTGGATTATTGCCACTATGGTATGGATGATGCCCTCGGCAGGTGGGGCCAAGATATGGGTAATTTTCCTGATGACTTATTTAGTCGCTTTGTGCGATTTGACCCATATTGTAGTCGGCTCAGTAGAAATCTTCTATTTAGTATTTAACGGCTCAATACCCTGGCAGCAATTTATTTACCCGTTCGCGATCCCGACGCTGGCAGGTAATATTATTGGTGGCACCTTTATTTTTGCCCTGATAAGCCATGCACAGATTCGTAGTGATATGGCCCATCAACCTAAAAAAAGCGAAAAAGTGGACAGTGATTCACCGCCCCCACAGCCGTAGCGGCTCGTATTTTACGGCTATGTCTGATGTTTTTTGCCAACAAATACTCATTATTCACCACCAGTTGGTGACAGAGTAACCAAACAGACAGCTAACTGCTTATTATCTGGGTCAAAATGCGTATAATACACCGGCAGTACACTTCATCGGCAGTCACCCTGCTGATGAACAGGTCCCCGTAGTTAAACGGATATAACAAGCCCCTCCTAAGGGCTAGTTACTGGTTCGATTCCAGTCGGGGACACCATTAGTACTTCTCAAGATGTTCAATAAAGTCTAAAAAACCTTTAAAAACAACTGCTTTATAAAAATACACGTCCAAAGAAATCCCAAAAACACCCGTAACAGCTAAGCAAAACTTGTATAGAATGTTGTATAACGCTAGGTTCGATCTTATGGTTATACAAAAATGCTGCTAAATGACTTCAAAATCCGCTCCGCCAAGCCTACAGACAAGGCTTATACACTCAATGATGGCAAAGGCTTATCACTCATCATTTCCCCTAATGGAGTGAAAGGTTGGCGTTTCCGTTATCAATTTGGCGGCAAGGCTCATATGATTTCATTTGGTGTCTATGGCCCCGTATCACTGGCTGATGCTCGCCGCCAACGTGAAGAAACAAAATCAGCTTTAGCCAATGGCACCAACCCCAGTGATGCCCGTAAAGCGGAAAAGATTGCCTTAAAGTATCCGGCTAAAAATACCTTTGAAGATATTGCCCGCGAATGGCATACCTCCAAACTTGCGACATGGACACCAGAATATGCGGATACCGTCATGCGTGGCTTCGATAACAACGTATTTCCTTATATCGGCAAGCGCCCAATTGACCAGATAGCACCGTTAGAACTACTGGCCGTTCTACAACGCATCGAAAAACGTGGCGCACTGGAACTCACCGGGAAAATCAGGCGGCGCTGTGGTGAAGTCTTCCGCTATGCCGTAGTGACCGGGCGGGCCACTTATAACCCAGCCCCGGATCTGGCCAGCGCACTAAACCGCCCCAAGAATGGCCATTACCCTTTCCTGACTGAAAGTGAGTTACCCGAATTTATTCAGGCATTGGATAGTTATAAAGGTAGCAAACTGACCAAATACGCCACCCAGTTGTTAATGCTCACGGGTGTAAGAACTATAGAACTACGGGCCGCTGAATGGTCTGAATTTGATCTGGATAATGCTTTGTGGGAGGTTCCTAAAGAACGGATGAAGAAGCGCCGCCCTCACCTTGTGCCACTTTCTACACAAGCCTTGGCGATCCTTGAAAAACTCAAGGTGCTGACAGGGAATTATAAGTTAGTGTTCCCCGGCCGTAATGATGCCGGTAAGCCAATGAGTGAGGCGAGTATCAATAAAGTAATTAAGATGCTGGGTTATCACGGTAGGGCCACCGGTCACGGCTTCCGGCACACCATGAGCACTATCTTGCATGAGAAAGGCTATAACAGTGCGTGGATTGAAACCCAGCTTGCTCATGTTGATAAAAATTCAATCAGAGGAACTTATAACCACGCGCAATATCTTGAAGGACGTAGGGAAATGTTGCAGTGGTATGCTACTCACATCTTCTTTAATTCAGATAATTATTAGTATCCTGCATCTTTAACATCAGTCTCAAGATCTTTAACTTGTCTAGATATTCTTTTTTTAAAATGATACTCAATCTCTTTATTTGTCAATTTTTCAGTGTTCTTTTTAAAAAAATAACTTAAAACATGAGATTTCTCTTCTATTGTATAGTTATCAAAATTCGGTATATATTTTGTTTCTCGCCTATTATTTTGTATCTGATAATATGATCTCACGAAAGATTTTAAACTAATTGGCGTGTTAAATCTTTTACATAACCCCTTCAAAAAATTATCTAACTGATGCAATAAAATTTCATCAGTTATTTCTGAAAAGAAATACATCCATCCCTTGGATTTGCTTTGAAAAATACACCCTGTCACTCTTAAATTAATTCGCCACTCTAAAAACTCTAAGCTTTTCAATCTAGAGTGTTTATAGCCTGTAAAGATTGCAAGCAATGATTCTCTTAATCTTTCAACAGAACCTATCCTTGCAGATACGACCTCATTTGAAAAATAGTACCCCAAATAACTGAAATTATCTTTCAACAAAGATCCAGATGATGATTTCTCAGGATATTTAATCGGATCATAAACTTTCAGCCCTAATTCTCTAAAGTTTTTAACCAATGACTGTGATATTTGTGTTACTTCTTCACTTTTGCAAAGAATAAGAACATCATCAACATAGCGATAATATTTAATGCCTTCTCTATTTTTTATTCGTTTATCCAGATTAGACAAAAAAATAGCCGCTAAAATATTAGATATCGAGAGTCCTTGCGGTACACCTCGTTCAGAATGCATATCATGCTTACTTGGTTTGCTCACTGTTGGCGCTTTTATAGCATTAGTTACCAAGGTAATAATCCTATCATCTCGTAGACGTGCACGCAGACGACTAATCAATTTATCATGCTTGATTGATGGATAAAAATTTGCAACATCAAGTTTTATAAAAGCTGTATATTCTGTACTTAAAAGATCATCTTTTACCTGTCTTACTATACTTTGGGGCAATTGAAAATCCAGAACATCTTCATATTTAAATTTAAGGAAGTCACATAACGCACGTAAGGTTATTTTATCTCTAATAGTTGGTATTGATATTTCCCTTGGTGATTTCCCTCGCCCTTTACTAATTAACTTCAGTTTGTATTTACTAAAAGTATAAGTTGAAGTCATTACTTTTCTGTTGATAATATTTAATTGCTCATCTAATATTTTCCATAAAAGTTCATGGGTCATATTATCAACACCAGTAGCAGAAGATAGAATTATATGTTCTGAATAAACTTTACTTAAATATTCTTTAGTGAAAAAAGAATCAAACTGTTGGGCTAATTTCACTTGAGAAAACCCTCAAAATTATTACTACTATAATTGGGAATAAGGCAGAAAATATAACAATCGCACGATTTATATACGTCATGTTTTGACGTTGAGATATTTGGTTAGCAGTTGGTGTCTTACTTAGTTTTGTTTTATCAATCGTATTATTATATTCATCAACAAGTGCACTGCAATAATCTTGCTCTGAGTGATTTTCAGATATAGATAAGATACGTTGATATTCAATATCAAGTTCAGCAAAGTCCGTAGTAACCATTGATTTTGTGTAAATGACACTTAGTTGTTCGTAACATTGCTTCATGAGCATCGCTCGCCCTTTAAAGTTCATGTTACTAATAAATAGTGTCATAGCTAACACCAATACGGAAAGCGCAATCATAACCGCCGACTCTGCATTTCCAGACGCGGGATTTACCAATGAAAATATTGAATATCCCACTAAAAAAATAGAATACCATAGCAATAAAGATTGCGAGTAAAAATCTAAATTTAATAATCTTCTTTCTGCTTTTATTCTAGATTTCTTGGTCCACCAAATTTTATTCGCGAAATCACTCATAATACATTCCTTTAAAAGTCGAGGCGCCTTACGTAGTACATTGAGTAACGCCTGCATGAACAGACTAGCGTAGCTAGAGGCAAAGCCTCCCAGAATTAGTTGCACCCATTACTGGATGATCGCAAAGCGATACGCCTCGACATATGACATTCTACACACAACACTTAAGTTAACAAATGATAAATAACACAAATACAGTACCAAGAGACAGCTACCTCATCCACACTCCACGTAAGCTAAAAATCATGCTCTCACAGCCCTAAATCTTTTAAATCAACCTTACCCCTCCTATACCGTAGAATCCCTATGAAAGAAACCTCCCCCCCACGGAAACGGCACTACACCGCACCCGCCTGCACACTTTGCTTTATAAACTTATTTCAGTTTTAAATTCCTACAAAACAACTCGCCAGCCCGCGCCGTGGCTGGGGCTTTGCAGTATTTTACCAACTGAAAAGATTGAAAAGAATTTCAGTAAATTTCAGTAAATTTCAGTTTCGCTTTTACCAATCTTGCCGCTAAAAGTTTTAATTATATGATTTAAAACAAGTATTCTATTTTACGTGGTGAGAGTAGAAAAATTAGGTGAGAGAATAGCGTGAGTAAAATGTTGAAACCCTTGCCGGGCGTGGCTTCGCGGGGCAAGGTCATTTTGGGCTAACTGAAAAACACAGTACAGGGCCGGGAAGAAAATCTAGCGCCAGCGTGGTAACACAGGGCTAACGGTTGGCCACGTAATCCTTGCTCACCCTGCGCGTAATTTGCGGCTTTGCGTCACTGATTGCCTGCTGTTGTTCCTCATCTTTATGAGCCACTTGCAACAACCGGATAGCCTCTTGCCGTTCCTGCGGTGATATATGGTCTACCAAGTCCTTAATTAACCGACTATGCGTTAACGCGCTGGGGCTAAGGGTATGGGAAAAGGTCGCATTCATCACAAAGGTATGGCCACATTCAAGATTAGTACAAGCACAATAGAGATCCGCTATATGGCTATGCTTGCGGTTAGTTTTACGAATATGAGCGGGTGTACCACAATCTGGACAAATAACTTTAAAAACTCGCATATTGATATGGCCCTCTGTTTAAAGCCAGAACCGCCAGCCAGAAAATAAGCCTCGAACTGACTCGTTTTTATATTGTCTCTTACGCCTGTGACTGGTATCAGTGGTAACGCTGGTAACACCTTTGATTTATATAGATAAACTGAGTTACCACTGAGCATTATCAACTGGTAACCGGTGGTAACAGGCTGATTTCTGTTACCAGTGTTACCAATAGCCCTCTACTACTGGTAACAGCCCTGCCCCTTGCGGCTTATGGTTGTTACCTCTGTTACCAGTGTTACCAGTTCTCAATAAGACTCGCGTGAGTGTATTAACCTAAAACCGTGCTGTTGAACTGATAGACCCGTTTAAGCCCCATTTCTGGCAGGCGAATGTTTTTCTGTGTCCGGGCATCCTCTGGCACATCGAGATAACCGGCCTTTACACAGAGTTGAGCCACTTTCTTGGCATCAAAGCCCTTGCAGATTTCTTTCCAGCCGGTGGCTAAAATAAAGAACGTCGTCACCGCATCTTCTTTGTTATTGCCTTTATCCACTCGCCGGAAGCCCACCATGTTAGCCGGGCGGCTGCGCTCGTCATGCCAGTCAGCAAAGCGGCTGAACTGATTACGGGTAATGAACTCTTTTACCTGTTCCAGTGCGGCGGCGTCTTCCTGATTGGCGGTGTGGCCACGATCCCCCATCCACGCATTAAGGCAGGTTTGTGCTGCCCGGAACGCCTCGCCCTCTGGCCAGCCGGTGATCCCAACCTGTGTGGCCAACTCTCCGGCCATTGCCACCAGTGCAAAACGGGTAACTGCGCGGCCCACCTGATTACCGGCGTTCTCCGGGGTAAGCAGCCGGGTGTATTCTTTTAGCAGTATCTTGGCCTTGCTGGTCATGCCGGTCAGGTCTGCGGTTAACAGCCGCAACCAAGCACGGAACGGTTCGCCATAGCAGGAAGCAACCGCCTGTTCTAAGTGCTCCGACAGGGCTTTACCTCCGGCAAAGCCGTGCAACTCTTCAAATACACCATGCTTACCGGAATCACTGGGGATCTGCACCATCCGCACTTCCACACCGGCATAAGTACGCTCTCCGGCGTTGGCCGCATGTTCGACTAACGACAATTCACCGGTAGACAGAAACAACAGACACCAGCGATTAGCCTCGCGCAAACTGCCGTCAGTACGCGCCCGCGCTTTCCCTTGGCCATTCGCCAGCATATAGGCGATATTCCCGGCCTCTCTACCGTCCACTTCGCGTATTTCGTCTAACATTAGGGTGGCATCATTGCGACGGCTGGCGGTGCCCTCCAGCGCGTTACCGGTTGAGCGCCACGTATGCCAGAAGTCAGTGCCACCACAGACTGAAGCCGCTACTTTCATGGTGGTGGTTTTACCGTCCGTTGATTCCCCTTTCAGGTGATAACCACCGCCGCCAACCCCGACCAGTTTTAATAGTGGTGAGGCAAAAGAGAGACTGACAGAAAACGCCACCCGGCCATTACCGACGCAATAACGGGAAACCTGATCGCGCCATTCGTCCAGTGTTCCGGCCGTTCTGAAATCCCGCCCCTGTACGCTGGCGGTTTGTAAGATTACCGATTCGGCCCCAACGCCGATCACTTCGTCTTGCAGCACGTAAACCGAACCATGCCAGCCGGTTTTATTAACACAAGTTACCTTGCGCTCTGGCTTGCACAGGGAAAGGTATTCCATCAAATGCGCCCGCGCCTGCCCGGTGGTACTGATATAAGACAGGCCATTGCTCAACAGAATGCGCCGCAGCTCTTCCCCGCTGCTACTGAGCATCTCCATCGGCATGGCCCACTTACGGCTAATACCGTTGGTGTCTTCCCATTCCAGTAAGCGGCCATAGTTGCCGCCGTCAGAATCGCAGGTAATCGCCGTGACTCTTACCGGGCTGCACAGTTTGATATTGCGGATCTCGGTATCACCATCAGACTTATTCACCAGCTTGTCATACCAGAGATATTCCTGCGTTAAGCGGAACCCCTGCGGCAGTTTGGTTTTGCCTTTACCAAACAGGATCATTTCTTCCCGAAAGGCTTCTTTAGCCCGTTCCAACCCGTTATCACGGCGGTAATCATCCCAATCCGCTTTATGGCGAGTTGGCGGTAGTGATACCCAACCATCTACCGCTTTGGCGGCTTTCTCGGCCCACTGCTTACCGGTGTTCTCTTTACCATCATCAAAATCATTATCCCCGGCGATAATCAACCGCGCATCGGGCCATTTATGGCGCAGGTGTTGCGCCACGTTCGGCAGGTTGTTAGCCGCTACTGCCGCCACAACCAGCCCATCAGTTAACATATCCAGCGTTAAAGCCGTGGCATAACCCTCAGTGATAACAACCAGCTCCGGGTTATCCCCTGCCTCTAATGGGTGAACCGCAATAAATGTCCCTTTAAGCACCGTATTAGGCAATAACCGCTTGTCACCTAACGGACTGATAAGCTGGCCACCGGTTAACCTGCCGTCGATATCAGTCAGCGGTAACAACAAAGAGCCTGCCGGGAAGTCCATACCTCCCGTTTTATGAACATCCTGCGTAATAGATTGGCTATGACCAGACAGCCCCTTATCAGCCAGATAACTGCTTTCTCCACTGCTGCAACGGGCCAGCAAAGCGTGGTAAGCCTTGGCCACCATCGCCTTTTTGCGCTCTTCGGGAATTTCATTTCTGGCAGGCTTAATCGCTTCCTGCGGTGCATTCGGTAAGGCTAGCGCCTTGGCCACCTCAGTTGCCGCCTGAAATGCCCCGTTGCCAGAAACCAAACGAATAAGATCCAACCCATCACCATGACTGCACTGGCTACAAATCCATGTGCCACGGCCCTCTTGATCATCAAAGCGAAAACGATCACTACCGCCACACTTCGGGCAAGCGCCGTGTTTACCATTCTCCGGCACGGTAATACCCAGCGCTGGCAAAATATGCGGCCAACGCCCACGGGCCGCTTGCAGCGTTTTAGAGACTAATTGACTGCTCATCGCGGCGTCTCCATTGTAAATATGAAAAGAAATAACAATGACGGGAATAAATTAACGGCTTTCATTCTTTCCCCTGTCAAATTCGTTATCCAATACAGAATCTAAATCTTCATAAATACAATCAAAGATAGCCGCTATATTGACTGAATTAACATGAGGCTGTGGGGTTTCATTTTTTGAGTACAACAACTCTCTCATTAATTCTGAAACCAGCATGGCCCGTAGAACCTTATCTACACTTCCCTGCGCTAAATTATATTTAGTCTTCATGTTATGCCTCCTGCACAGGCAAACGCCCGGCAAAAAGCAGTATGTAATCTGCGGCATAACGGCGGCGGGCCGTCTTCTCATTCTCTGCGGTGATATGCAGCATGACAGGGCTAATTTTCTGTTGGGTGCGGTTGATCGCCGCAAAGATGTAGGTACACTTTGACGTAGCCATTGCGTTAGTTCCTCTAACATGATGGTCAGGCCCGGCTTGGTGTTGGTAGCACCTTGACGGGCCGCTGTATTTTGTCGGTACGCCGTGTTAACGTACGTACCTAACGGAAGACAGCTTATGAGGTTATGTACGTACGTGTCAACTATAAAACGAGATAAAAGCCCGAAAGGTGAAGGTCTATCGCCAACATTCCAAATTCGTATCGCGCCAGAACTGCGTGAACAACTTAATGCGGAAGCGGCTAAAGATGGCGTGAGCCTTGGCAATTGGTTTAAAGAGCTGGCCCGGCAGGAATTAAAACGCCGTGGCATAGAACCTAAAGCATAAATACTTTTGTCAGTAATATAACCGTATATATCCGAACCTATTTTATTGACGGAAATAACGGTGAATGAGATAGTCAAATCAGCATTAATTGAATTATTTATCATTGTTATTTTCCGATAGTAGAGAACCATACCCGGCCCAGCAGCCGGGTATTTCTTATCTGTAATATAAGAATTAACTTAGTGCTATTGCAGAAACCCAGCCTTTACCAGCCATAATAGTGGCGTCTGATAAACTAAATTCCCTCGGCTTACTTATTTTTGCTTTAACACCACGCTTAGAAAAATAAGAACGGTTAGCACTAAAACGTAACCGGTCAGTGCCAATGCTGGCGGGGCTATCAGTAACCGCCAAACCACTTAAATAAAAATGACCTTTGTCCTGAAAATCTTCTTCCACTTCGATGGAGCAAAACAGTTTTGTCCCAGTTCGTTATAACTCATCAATTTAGCCGTGGGCCGGATACGGGCATACAAATGAACAATGCCACTTTGCTTATCACTGCGTAGCGCCAGCACCTCGCCTAAATTATCCCGATCACGTTTGTGTTCTTCCCAAATCAACGCGGTGTAAGTGCGTACATCATAGGTTTCAGCCATATCAAGCAGCCACTGCGATTCAATTTTGCGGCCATCAAGAGTGATTCCCTCGGTGGCGATACATATCCAGCCGGTAGTTAATTGCGAATCAGTCATTTGCTACCTCACTTCTTAACCAGAGTAATAGCGGCTTCATCTACGGCGGCATACAAGAAACCATTACCCAAGGCATAACCCTCATTGCGCAGGTAGCTATGTTCGTAGGCGCTACGGTCTTCAACAAATTCAGCCCGAAAACGGCGGCTTCCTTTCTGTGTATAAATATGCAGATTGCTCAATGTAGTTACCGCCAAGCGTTTACCGGGCATAAATGGCGGGACAAAGGCAAAACGACCAGCAACTGAACCCATTAGCATTTGTGCCGCTGCTGTATCTGCCGGGCGGTCTGCGGCATTAAATAAACGTAGCCTTTCCGCTGCCGCCAGTTCTGCCCCCACCATGACCACTAAGCGGGGATCTTCCCGGTAGGCTTCGGGGATTTTTTCCGTAATTAAATGGTTAGCCAGTGCATCTAAATGTGGAAATTCGCCCCCCTCACCAAGGGTTAATTCATCAATTATAACCTGAGATCCGCTATTAAAGTCTTTGGCTATGGTGTGCCAACCAATATTAACGTCCTCCCCTTTTGGATTAGCTATAGGATCTGTTGGATAAGCGATTCTCTGACCATTAAGGCCAACCCGTAACATATCCAATGAAATTGCCATACCGAAGAAATCAGAAACAGTCTGAGTAAAGTGCTCAATACCACCAATATTGGCAATCGTGCCCATTCGCTCATAAGATAGCGAAGCACAAGAATCCGTATCAGCCAACGAATAATCAGTGCCTGCAACTTTTAATTCGCGATTAAAGCGCCCATTAATAGAGCGCCCGGTATATAAAGTGGATTCACCTATTTCAATACATTGCCCTTGCAGCTCCTCCACATCCAGTAAAGTAATATTATTCATCATCCAGCCTGATTCCAGCATAGATATACGCAACTGATTTTCAGCCGGTTCAGAAATGGAAAAACTCTTTTCATTATCGAATGCTTGACTAATACCGCCAATAAAATTGGCATGAAACTGTCCCGCCATAGCAGGAGGATTGACTCTGGCCATTAGTATTACCTTATGTTATATAATTGAAGTTTATTTATTATTAAAGTGAGTTTTTTATTGCTCGTGTTTTATCTGTGAGCCAACTAGATTTCTTTTTCATCAGCCCAACAAAATCATCCAGCGACATTTTACTTCTCATACTTTCAGACTCGATTTGATAATACTGTTTACTTAATAAAGAAATTTCTTTCCCTCCGTTATTTAGTGAGTATTTATCTTTAGGTACAGTACATTTCTCTAATATATTTTTAAGTGCACGTTCTAATTTATTTAGCTCTTTCCAAGCATACTTGTGTGACGTTAATCCGCTGCTAAATCTATCCCCCTGATAGGTTTCCGATGGCAGTGTATCCATAGGGAGCAGCTCCAATACCTTACCTTTGAAGCCTTTACCACCCTCACTCAGCATATGCTCAACTTGCCCCCGCAGTAGCCCTAATAATCCTTTACGTGCTGAAACTGAGGCTTTAGTATTTTCTAACCTTAGCTTTGCATTCTCCACACGATCATTAAGATTAGACATTAACCCTCGAATATTACCATTATAACTGGATAAGCTACTGACTCCCCGCTGAGCATTATTTAGCTCAATATTGAGTTGTGAGATTTCATGCTCTACAGCTTTCACTTTTATTTCTTCTTGCTTACAAATTTGTTGCCCACGTTCAATTAATGTATTTATTTCACAAGGTGTACAGTTTGCGCGAGGGGTTGCATAACCCGTTAATAATTCAAACTGTTCTAATAAGGGAGCTATTTTCTTTAATCGATATATTTCGATTACCCGGATTGCATAACCAGCATCGCCCTGCTCAGGAGTAAATGGTATTGGCTGATATGTAGCAATAGTATTAATATCTTCATCGTATTTAGTTAGTGGCAGTTCTTTTAGCATCTCATTTCTCTCTTTGAAATATTTCCATCAATCCAATTAATTACTTCCCCCTCTACCCATGCAACGGATCTTTCTCCGATAGGGATATTGTTAGGGAAATTCCCTTCTTTCATCTTAAAATAAATAGTAGAACGCTTTAACCCGGTAATAGACATCACATCGGGTAACCGTATTAACCTTTTTGCCATATTATTTATGGCAATAGAATCCCGCTCCATAAAGTTATCCTTTAATAGACTTGTATAAATGTGTGAAGACGCTATTAGACTTACATTTCCCCTAACCGATGTAAATATAGAGTTAGAGAACCATGCCAAGTCACACATTAGTTTATGGTCATTTTTTGCACTGCCAAGAACGAATATTGGTGAATATAGGTGAATATGGGTGAGCAGCCTCATTCGTAAAGAAACGTAAATAACTATAATCTGAGAGCGATACAGCTAAATCCCCTCGGATGCCTATAGACTTACACGCAATATGCTTTCTGTAAAGTTCATGACTTGGCACTCCCAACAAAATCAATTCTTGTATTTTTACTTTTTAATAACAATATCCAATGTTTTTTATCATTAAGTTAGTATTACTTAGTATCAGTTAGTTTTTATTCGTATCTAGTTAATATGAGTTAATATAAATTTCGGTTAATTAAGCTGAAATTTATTGAACAAACAAATGTAACATTTTGTAAAATTAATAATATTTCACTGCATACCCCATTAGTTTGCTTAAGAGTCCATCGGATGCCCTTAGATTACTCGACTTTGGGAGGAATAAAACAGGTGATTTTAGTATGAAAAACCGGCAATGAATTTATCTTGTGTGAGTGATTTTTTGGGGGTGATTTTAAAGAGTGATGAGTACTAATAAAGGATGGGGAAAGATAGTAAGAAAAAATCAAGAAATTCGTAAAGATTCTATCGATTAGAATTAGTCATATGAAAATTGATTATCAGTCATATCGCTATAAGCTTCAAAATAAATGTATAGCGATATGTATAAATGATTAACTACAAATTAAAAATAAGCATTAAATACAATTAATTAAATAAATAATTCGATTCCAGTCGGGGACACCATTAGCACTTCTCAGCACTTCCCACCAAGTCCATAAAACCCTGTTAAAACAACGATAGATAGGCATTTTGTGTCTAAAGAGATTCCATAATGTTTAGTGAAATCTAAGCACATATGTGTATAGGATTGCGTATAACACTAGGTTCGATCTTTAGGGCTATACACATGCTACTCACAGATATTCAAATTCGCCGGGCTAAAGCCCAAGATAAAGTCTATACCTTGAATGATGGCAATAGCCTATCCCTATTGATTAAACCCAATGGCTCCAAGGGCTGGCACTTCCGCTATCGTTTTGCCGGGAAGCCTAAAATGATATCTTTCGGCCTGTATAGTGATGTTTCATTAGCCGATGCTCGCAAAGCTGAAAAGATAGCCCTACAGTGTTTCTATGCACAGCATCCATTGATAAACCAAAAAAATGAGAAACAAAGCTAAGCATATAACCTAATACCAAGATAATCCTCCCTCCCCTTTACTGACCTCAATCATAGTCTGACTATCCTTTAATGTGATAAAAAGTGTAAAATAGGTGAATATCGATACAGTAATCTGTAATTTGTCAATTTTTTATATTTATTAATATTAATTTCAAGAGGTTAGCGAGATGGGTTTGCCAAACTGTCCAAAATGCAATTCTGAGTATACATGGCAGGAAGGGGAAAAACTGAATTGCCCAGAATGTGGTAATGAGTGGTCAGAAAATAGCGATTCTGCAACTACCGATGAGGGTCTGGTAGTACGTGATGCCAATGGCAATTTGCTGGCCGACGGTGACGCGGTGACAGTTGTTAAAGATCTGAAAGTAAAAGGTAGCTCTTCAACCCTGAAAATTGGGACTAAAGTGAAAAGCATCCGCTTGGTTGAAGGTGACCACAACATCGATTGCAAAATTGATGGCTTTGGTCCGATGAAACTAAAATCTGAGTTTGTGAAGAAAAGCTGATAGCTCGACTCCCCTTGATCACCATCGTGCTACGGTGCAAGGGGATTATTTATCTCTCCTATCCCTAAAAATATCCTATCACTCCCTCTGGTCGCTCAGAAATCACTGCCATTGTAAATTTCTTCCTCAAGCTTTCCATCCGCCACTCTGGCGAAAAAAACTTATTTAGATGAGGTTAATGACAAAGTGCCCGTAACGGTGAAAACAGGCAGATCGTAAGGACGCCGTAAACCCTTCCCTGGCGCGGACACTTTACTCTTCTACCTGCCTTCACCTTGCAAGATCGAGTTATCGAGGTTTGTCAGTAGTCTGATTTAGATATATCTTTTTCACATCATCTCTTGCTAATTTCGATATATCGATCTAGATTAGATATATCGAAACGTTTTCGATATATCTAAAGGAGATTCATTATGTTTGGTTTTTCAAAACGTGGTCATCGTTGTGGTGAAGAACACCACGAAGGGCAACGCCGTTGTGGTGAAGAACACCACGAAGGGCAACGCCGTTGTGGTGACAGAATGCATCGCGGCGGTCGCCATCATATGGCAACTGAAGCAATCGAAGCCGCAAGAGGCGGTAGACGTGGGCGCGGTGAAAAAATGCAGCGCTTGTTTGAACATGGCGATTTGCGGGTTGTTCTGCTGGCGCTGCTTGATAAAAAGCCCAGCCATGGCTATGAACTGATTAAAGCTATCGAAGAGGCATCTTCAGGCTTATATGTACCTAGCCCAGGTGTTATCTATCCAACACTGACATTGCTAGAAGAGCAGGATTTTGTTACTCCAGTAGCCACTGGTAATGGCCGTAAAAGCTACCAAATTACCGATGCTGGTAAAGCTGAATTACAACAAAATCAACAAATGGTTGATGCTATTTTTGCACGACTGGCGCAAGTAAATCGCCGCCCTGAAGGCAATATGGCTGAAGGTATTTCTGATGCAATGCACCGTTTACGCCATATTCTACGTAGCAGCATGATGCGTTCGGATGTCACACCAGAGCAGGTTGAGCATATTAATGCAGCATTACTGACCGCAGTAGAAACCATTGAAAAAGCGTTAGAACCCAAGGCGACAGAGACGAATGAACCGGAGAACAGCTAATGTCGGGATATCGTTATCGAATCACCATTGAACCATTGACGGATCGCAAAGGCGAGCCTCTGGATAAAGCGCCAGTGACATTCGAAGCCGAGAATCATGATGAGATCCTCGGCATCATCGAACGGCTACAGGCGCGTGAAGATCTGGATTTTGGTAAAGAAAAAACAGCAGCATTTGCACTAGGTCTGAAACTGTTTTCAGAAACTATGATGGAGAATCGCAAGCATCCGGTATTTGCCCCATTACGAACTGCATTTATGGATTTTATGACTAACTTGAAGAAAGGCTCGACACGCGATCGTAGTGAGTGAAACATCATAAATTTAAAATAAAAATACAGCGGTACCCGAATACTATTCGTCGCCGGGAACATCAGCCATAGCCACCATTCCCGGCGAATTATTTAACTCAAATCAGCACCATTACTGGCAATGACTTTTTTATACCAATAGAAAGATTTCTTTTTCTTGCGTGCTAAAGAACCCTTGCCCAAATCGTCACGATCAACATAAACAAATCCATAGCGTTTGCTCATTTCTCCAGTTGAGGCAGAAACTAAATCGATACATCCCCATGAGGTATATCCGATGACCGGAATGCCATCGTCGATAGCTTCCGCCATAGCTTTAATATGTTCACGTAGATAACTAATACGGTAATCGTCTTCAATTTCGCCCAGCGGATTAATTTCATCCTTAGCACCTAATCCATTTTCAACCAGAAATAGTGGCTTCTGGTAACGGTCATACATCATATTCATGGTGACGCGTAAACCTAAAGGATCAATGCCCCAGCCCCATTCACTGGCTTGAATATGTGGATTTTTCAAAGATTTCACAATATTAGCTGCGCTGCTGTTATGCTCATTCATATCCGCCGAAGCACAACGCGAAGCGTAATAACTGAAAGAGACGAAATCCACCTCATGTTTAAGAATATCGTCATCACCCACTTGGGTGGCAATTGAAATTCCCTTCTCTCTGAAAAGGCGTTTTGTATAAGCGGGATAAGCCCCACGGGCCTGCACATCAATAAAAAATAGATTTTCCCTATCTTTTTCCAGCGCGGCCCAAACATCTTCGGGTTTACAGGTTCGCGGATAAAAATTCCCTCCCGCCAGCATGCAACCTACCTGATTCTCAGGATTGACCTCATGAGCAATTTTAGTCGCTAATGCACTGGCGAGCAGTTCGTGATGAGCAGCTTGGTATTTTACCTGTTCCTGATTTTCATTCGGCTCAAAGACCAAACCAGCACCTGAAAATGGGCTATGAAGCAGGATATTAATTTCGTTAAATGTGAGCCAATATTTCACCAAACCATCGAAGGCCTCAAAACATGTTCGGGCATAACGCGTAAAAAACTCAACCATTTTTCGGTTACGCCACGAGCCATATTCCGTGACCAGATGCATGGGTACATCAAAGTGACACAGTGTTACCAGCGGCTCAATATTGTGCTTCTTGCATTCATTAAAGAGGTCGCAATAAAAGGCAATGCCCTCGGCATTCGGTGTCAATTCATCGCCATTAGGGTAAATCCGGCTCCATGCAATTGATGTACGGAATACGGTAAACCCCATTTCTGCCATTAACGCGATATCATCTTTATAACGATGATAAAAATCAATGGCCTGATGACTAGGGTAAAACTCATCATCTCTTAAGGTAAAACGCTTTTCCTGCCCTAATTTCACTGCCAAACGGTGTTCCCCATGAGGGATCATATCCACCGTTGCCAGCCCTTTTCCACCTTCAAAACAAGCACCTTCGGCCTGGTTTGCGGCTAATGCGCCGCCCCATAAAAAACCGTCGGGAAATGTTGATACTGACATTCAATACCTCTTTATTTAGTTAATTTTCACTGCACTGTGTGAAACAGTTGAAGCAGGAGAATCGGCACGGCTATCCGCACTATCTTCGACAGGGATATCTTCAAATCCCAGTAAGAGTGTTGTGACGAAAGAAATGACTATTGCCAGAATCATGACGCCAAACACCCATACAATGCTCATTGGATTGGCCGGATCGAAGAACTGAACACTGGTGAATAACCCAGGCGAGGCCATGGAATGGCTGGCTAACCCACCGATTCCCGCCACGGCACCACAGATAAACCCACTGATAAGGCTGGCGATTAACGGGCGTTTGAGCCGCAATGCTACCCCATAAAGTGCCGGTTCAGAGATGCCCGCTACAATAGCGGAAGCCGCAGCAGCCAACGCCGTTTGGCGTAATTCAGGGTTTTTGGTGCGCCAGGCAACCGCCAGAGATGAACCGCCCAATGAAAGGTTGGCACCAATTTCTGATGGCATCACCATGCCCTCCTTGCCCGTTTCGGCAATGGTCTGGATGATGGTTGGCGTAAAGACTCGGTGCATACCCGTCATAACCAATAATGGCCAAAGCGCTCCCATCATTGCCACGGAGAGCCAGCCCAGATAATCATGAACGGTATACACCAAAGAGGAAATACCGCTGCCAATCCAGATTCCCAGTGGCCCAATAAACATGATGGCAATAGGGGCAGAAATCAGCACGATCAGCATCGGTTTAAGGAAGTTTTTAGTCACCGCCGGTGTAATACGGTCAACCCAGCGCTCAATATAAGACAGCAGCCAGGTCATACAGAGTGCCGGGATCACCGTATAGGTGTACTTCACCGCCGTAACGGATACGCCCATAAATTCAACATGTTGGCCTTGCGCAGCTTTGGCCATTAAATCAATAAACGCCGGATGAACCAACACCCCGGCAATGGCGATAGCCAGCGACATATTGGTTTTGAATTTTATCGCCGCAGAAGCCGCCACCATTACTGGCAGGAAGAAGAAAGCACCGTCGCCAATCACATTAAGGATGATGAGAGTTGATGAGCCTTTCTCAAAAATGCCGGTCATATCCAGTATCATCGCCAGCAGTTTTACCATCGAACCACCGATGATGGCGGGGATCAACGGTGACATGGTGCCAATCAATGCATCCAGTATCCCAGCCCCAATCCGCTTTAAGGTGATTTTGTTTTTCTGGGGTAATGCGTTTGCCAGCAATGCGCCTTCAGGCAACAATTTGAGTACTTCAGCAAAGGCATAACTCACATTATTCCCAATGATAACCTGGCACTGATTTTCACTGTGTACCACACCCAACACTCCGGTGATGGCTTTTAATTTTGCCAAATCGACCACAGTCTTATCATTGAGTACAAAGCGTAAGCGTGTCATGCAGTGGGTCACGGCCCCAATATTATTGGCCCCACCAATGGCATCGACTATCTGTTGAGATACTGCGGCATAATTTTTTGACATGAGTAACAACTCCCCGTAATGGCGCGCACTGAGCTAAGTGTCCCTTCTGCACTGAGGGAATTCCCTCATCGCCACGAACTCACAATTAGCCATCAAATTCATATAGTTATAAATTATTCACTGACCGAAAATATCTTATCTATAAACATTCCCATATAGATAGGTAACCGGTTCCACATGAGAGTCTTAAAATATGAGATAGAATTCAATAGTTAGATTTATTCAATTTTCATTCTGTGATGATGATCGACATCGAGAGAGAATTTATTCTGCTCAGCAACCTGCTTCTCGGCGGTGCTAACGTGTAGAATAGTAATAATTTTCAACGTGTCAGGAAGAGCCTATGTCTACAATGCAAGAAGTGGCAAAGAAAGCCGGTGTTTCAAAAGCCACTGTTTCGCGTGTTTTGTCGGGCAAAGGCTATGTCAGTGATGCAACTAAAGAAAGTGTCTTTAAAGCCATTGAAGAAACGGGATATCGGCCAAATTTACTGGCGAGGAATCTGGCGACCAATAAATCTGAATGCATCGGATTGGTGGTCACCAATACCCTGTATAACGGCAGCTACTTTAATGAAATCCTGTCTCAAGCGGCGCAAAAATTAGAAAAAAATGGTCGTCAGTTAGTTCTGGTTGATGGAAAACACAGTGCTGAAGAGGAACAAGAGGCTATTCAGTTCCTGCTAGACTTACGCTGTGATGCAATAATAATTTATCCCCGGTTTTTAACTGTTGATGCCATGGATCTTATTATTGATCAATATAAGCAGCCGATTATGGTGGTTAACAGAAAGCTGCGTAAAAATCATAGCCATTGTATTTTCTGCGATCATAAAGGTTCCAGCTATAATGCGACTAAATATCTTATTGATCAGGGCCATCGCGATATTGCCTTTATTACCGGCTCACTTGATTCACCTACCGCGATTGAGCGACTTTCTGGATATAAGGCAGCATTAGCAGCATTTTCACTACCCATTCCGGACAAACTTATTGCGCAAGGTAAATGGACGCCTGTAAGTGGTGCCACTGCAGTTGAGTCTTTATTAGCCAGCCAGTTACCTTTTAGCGCAATTATCGCCAGTAACGATGATATGGCCATTGGGGCGATGAAAAAATTAAACGAAGCCGGATTAAAAGTCCCAGAAGATGTTTCCATCATCGGATTTGATAATATTCCGATCGCGCCTTTCCTGTTACCGCCATTATCCAGTATCAAAGATCCCGTCAGTGGCATGATAAATGAAGTTATTAACAGGTTAATATCTATGCTAGATGGCGGCTATCTATCAAATGAAAATATATTTCAATCTGAATTGTTCATTAGAGATTCAGTCGGTAGAGGGCCTTTCTTTACAGAAAATAAGGTCAAATAGCCTTATTTTTTATAATTTCGATATTAAAAAAGGAGCCAAAGCTCCTTTCAGACAGATGCCAAAGTCAAATGAAGGGGAAGCGTGCCGTTGGGGTCGTAACGGCGTAAGCCGTCGAAGTGCCCCTAGGTGCGATAAACCCTTCACTCACTAAGCAACAGCTTTGCCATTAACCTTAAAGGAGCCTAGGCTCCTTTAAGGTAGAACAACGCAGATTATTTAGCTCGAACACCTTCGACAGACAGAATCAATTCAACTTCTTGTGATGCCGGGCCTAAATCAGTGGTGATATTAAAGTCTTTCAGCTTAATATTACCATTAGCTTCAAAACCGGCACGATAACCGCCCCACGGGTCATTACCCTGGCCAGTCAGCTTACTTTCCAAGGTCACTGGCTTAGTCACACCATTTAATGTCAGGTTACCGACTACAGTATAACCTTCAGCATTTTTCTTCACTTCAGTCGACGTAAATGTCGCTTGTGGGAATTTACCGACGTTCAGGAATTCTTTGCTGCGCAGATGTTTATCACGTTCAGCATGATTGGTATCAACACTGTTAGTGTTAATCACCACATTCACTTTATCAGCTGCGGGATTCTTTTCATCAAAAGTGAAAGAACCATCGAAATCATTAAAACTGCCATATAACCAGCTATAGCCTAAGTGTTTAATCCGGAATTCGATAAAGGCGTGTTGACCTTCTTTATCAATTTTATATTCGGCGGCTACGGCACTACCAGCGGTAAACATCAGTGCGCCTACAGTCAGGCCCAATAGGGTCTTATTAAACATACTTAATTCTCCATAATACAGTTGGTTAATCGGTGCTACGTCCCAGCATCCGTTTAAGGGTAATATCACCATCAATAAAATGGTGTTTAATTGCGGCCAGCCCATGTAATAGTGAAAGCACCACTACGGCCCAAGCCAGATAAAGATGCACAGTACCCGCGGTATCAGCCTGATCAGGTAAACTTGTTAATGTTGCAGGAACAGCAAACCAACCAAATACAGAGATCGGTTGCCCATCAGCCGTCGAGATCAAATAACCGCTGAACATAAGACAAAATAAAACAATATATAAAAACAGATGTGCCAATACCGCACTGATGCGAGTGAACCGACTATAACTGGATAAAGGCCTTGGTGGCGGAGAAATAAAGCGCCAAATAACCCGAAATAACATCACAACAAAAAGTATACAACCGATGCTTTTATGTATTTCAGGTGCCTGATGATACCAGCCATCATAGTAGCCTAAAGTCACCATCCATAAACCCAGAGCAAACAGTGCATATACTGTCAATGCCACCAGCCAGTGGATACTAATAGTGATACGGCCAAACTGTTCCCTGGTATTTTTCCAAAGCATAATGATTCCCTTTTGCTCAACTTATAGAACAATAGTCAAACATTATGAAACATAAAATCAACTCTTATTTGATATAAGATATATTTCCGCAACAGCAATCAGATATTTTGCAGAAGTTTATAATTTCTCGGTCAATATAACTGTCGGACTTTACTTAACCTGACATAACCTCCCTGCCGTCACAGTTCTTCCAGTGCTGACTATCATCCTTCATATCGAGATATTGACATTAGAGTAGCTCGAAGCCATATATTTACTGTTCACGATCAAAAGCTGATTCAAGGACACATTAACATGTACAAATTGCCGTATAAAAAAGCGCTGCTTACCTTGGTCTGTCTCAGTATATTTCCACTATTCGGTGCCAATGCCGATATAAAAATGCCCTCCGATTGGCATGGCAAAAAGATTGAAGGCCCACCACAAGGTGCCAATGGCTGCGGTGAAGCACCAGATATATCGCGTATCACCCATAAATATTTGGATGTTCCTTACGCCTCGGTCTCCAATGCGCAAAAAATGGATATCTTCCTACCCGAACAATGGCAGCTAAAGTACCCCGTTATCATCAATGTACACGGTGGTGCATTCTTTGGTTGTGACAAAATGGATAATCAGCTTGTCCCGGCACTTTACGGGCTGGGAAAAGGGTATGCGGTGGTTAATATCAATTACCGACTCAGCCCAGAAGCTGCATGGCCAGCACAGATAAATGACGTCAAAGCAGCCATCAAATTCGTCCGCGCTAACGCTAAAAAATACAATTTCGACCCCGATAATATTGTTTTAATGGGCGGTTCGGCAGGCGGAAACCTGGTGGCATTAGCCGGAGTCTCAGCAGATGTGAAATCTTTAGAAGATCCGGCATTGGGCTACCCTGATGTTTCGACTAAAGTTCAGGCGGTTATTGCCTGGTATCCCCCAATTAATTTCCTGAAGATGGATGAGCAATGGAAGCAAATCGGTATCGATGGACAAAAACATTCAACCGCAGATTCTTTTGAATCTTTCCTGATGAGAAAACAAATCTCGCAGGTGCCACAAGATATTATGGACACCACGAATCCTGAAAAATATATTACCAAAGATGCACCGCCATTTTTGATTCAGCATGGTTATAAAGATTCAGTTATTCCACGACTGCAAAGCCAAGAGTTTGCCGATAAGTTGGCTCAAGCAATTGGGAGCGATAATGTGGAATACAACCTATTAATGGAATCTGATCATGCTGAAGATAAGTATTTCCATACACAGAATAATCTTGAGCGAAACTATGAGTTTCTGTCTCGTCATTTAAATCTTAAATAACAATAATTCTGAGGCTCTTATTGCAAATAAGAGCCTATTAAGAAATACCTTTTGCGATTATCATTAATCGTTGATAAAAAGGAGATACTAATGAATTACACCATAAAAAAGTTTCAAGAGATAACGCGTATCTCTTCTCATAATCTACGGTATTTCGATAAAATTGGCCTATTGGTCCCCAAAAGGGATGCTAATGGATACAGATTATATTCACATGCTCAGATATCCCAAGCTCATATGATCGAAATCTTGCAGGAAGCCAGGATGCCTAATGCCGAGATCAAGGCAGTTTTATCCGATTACTCGTCGTCTGAAAGCATAGATAAAATAAAAAAGGCGCATTCTAAGCTCCTGGTATACCAAGAAAAACTTGCTCAGGTGAGCCACTTTTTACAAAAGCATATTCAGTGCTTAGATGCCATATCAACTACCAAGGAAAATATAAATAACCCATTTATTGAAGATCGTGACAAAGTTGAAGTCGGTATATTGCAACTTCAAACAAGTAATATTTTAGATTTCTTTAAAAAAATAGGTGATATGACCGAAGACTATTCGTGGTATCTGACATCCAATTATGGTTTTCTATTAAAAAGTAGTGACGTTAAATCAGATAACTATCCACTTTCCACCCTATTTTGCGATCACCCAGCCATTATTCATCAATTACCTTATACCCTGCGGTCGGGGAAGTTTGTCAGCATGTGTTGTGCCGGAAGTCTTGAGAACAACGTGAATGTGATGAAATTAAAGCAATATGCCCTGGATTGCGGTTACCGACTCACTGGCGATATTATTATCGAGAATATCAGCGGCCCGGTAATAGAAAAGAAAAAGAGTGATTTTCTCATCAAAATAATGGTGGCTATTCAGTCAGATAAATAGCCACCACTCTTACGCAAGTGATTGTTTGCTAAGATAACTGTTTACTGAGGAGACTGTTGCAGTGTCCAGTTCAGTACCTGTGAGGCCAACTGATTACTCGCCAAGCCAAAAGCATCTACCACTTCATTCATCTGTGCGCCCTTAATAGGTTGCCGAACTTCAAAATGTCGCGTCGCCATAATTCTACGATCTGAAATCCGCACCAGTCGGGCATCAAAACGGATCAGCACTTCACTGTTACCCGCTTGATATACCCCCTGAAATGCTGATAAATCGCCGCTCAGCTCAACATCAGCCTGAAGGCTATCATCGTCACTGCTGACCGCAGGAATACGGCCATCAGTGCGAAACTCCTGAATCAGGCGATTACGCACTAAAATAGGGGCCGGATCAGTCCAACGCGAATTTTTATAGACCGCTATTTCCTGCCCTTCTGGCTGCACAGCAATACGCGAGCTGTTGATAAACTGATTGGTAGCCGGTTGTGACACTCGCAACGACCAATTTACTGCCTGTGCGCGCGGCGCATTGGCTGCGGGCGGCACGGGCAGTAAGTAAACCTGTGATACCGGCGCACTGGGTAAAATGGTACAAGCTGACAGTAACATCGCCAGTCCGGATAACATCAACAGCCGCGCACCACGACCGGTAGAATGCATTATCTTCAGAGATATCATCGAGGCGTAAACTCCTGTGTTCTTTCACGGCCACGCAGCAGAGCCGCAGGGTTTTCTTCCAAACGGGAAACTGCCGCACGCAATGTGGCTAATGTTCTGCGCAACTCATCAACAGCTGGCCCCAATTCATTCATTCCTTGCATGCCATTATTGAGAGAAGTTTGATTTTCACTGACCAATTTATTGAGAATGATGCTGGTATTTTGTAACGATGCCATAGTCTTAGCAGCATCATTAACCAGTTGCTTACCCTGCCCGTCCATCAATCCATTGGCGTTGCGCAGCAAGCGATTGGTTTGCGCCAGTGTCTCATTAGCTTGTTTGCTGGCCTGCGCCAACTGCTGCAACATGGTGCGAATATCCTGACGTTGATCGGCGACAGTTTGGGTGACCAGTGCGAGATTATCCAGTGTGGTGATGAGCCGCTGTTGATTATCAGGTGCCAATAGCTGGTTTAAGCGCATCAGCACTTCATTGGCGTTACTCATGAAATTCTCGCCATTGGCCAGCAATTGGCTCATCGGTGATGGAGTGGCGATAATAATAGGAATTTCGCCATCTTTACCCTCTAACAACGGGCTTGACGGGGTGCTGCTGCTAAATTGAATATTTGAGGTGCCGGTAATACCAGCAACCGTCAGACGGGCTTGGGTATCCTGGCGGATAGGTGTCGAAGCAGAAACGCGAATACGTGCCCAAACCTTATTAGGGTTCTCACTGTCCAAACGCAGTTGAGTCACTTCGCCGACCCGAATACCACTGTACTGCACGATACTCCCTTGAGACAGACCACTCACCGGTTCATTAAAAACAATATCGTAGAGCTTAAACTGGCGATTAGAGCCGGCGTTGGTCAGCCACAGGCAGAATAACAGCGCGGCGCTGACCACAATGAGAGTGAACAAACCAATGACAACATGGTGAGCACGGGTTTCCATCTACAACCTCTCTTCGCTATTAATCGCTGCCGCCGCCTGATAAGCAGCCCGCCCACGTGGGCCATGAAAATACGCCTGAATCCAGTCATCATCAGTGGCAGCCACATTATCTAATGTATCTACCACCAGCACTTTCTTTTGTGACAACACGGCCACACGATCACACAAGGTATAGAGTGTGTCCAGATCGTGTGTCACCAGAAATACCGTAAGATTCAGTGCATCACGCAAGGTGCGGATCAAACTATCAAACGCCGCCGCACCAATAGGATCAAGACCCGCAGTCGGCTCATCGAGAAACAAAATATCCGGGTCTAATGCCAACGCACGGGCCAGAGCAACACGTTTAACCATCCCCCCCGATAGCGATGCCGGATATTTACTGCCCGCTCCCGGCGGTAACCCCGCCAATGCCAGCTTAACTTGCGCTAGCCGCTCGGCCTCGCCACGTGGCAAGCCCGCATTTTCGATTAATGGCAAGGCGACGTTTTCTGTCACCGTCAGAGAACTGAATAATGCGCCACGTTGAAACAATACCCCAAATCGGCGTTCGACCTGGGAACGCGCCTGGCCCGATAAGGTGATTAAATCCTGACCAAATACATGAATCTGCCCAGCGGTTGGACGGCGTAACCCGACAATACTGCGCAACAACACCGACTTACCGGTGCCTGATCCCCCTACCACACCAAGTACTTCACCGCGCTGCACATCAAGATTGAGGTCTTGATGCACGCACTGTTTGCCAAAACAGTTCACCAGATTGCGAATTTGAATGATAGGTTCTTGCGTCATTTGGCTCACCATCCCATTTCCATGAAAAATAGTGCTGCGACGGCATCAAGCAGGATAACCACAAAGATAGAATGCACCACACTGGTGGTGGTGTGTACCCCGACAGACTCGGCGCTGCCGGTGACTTTGAACCCTTCCAGACAACCAATGATGGCTATCAGGAAAGCGAAAATCGGCGCTTTGCTTATCCCCACCAGAAAATGCTGTAATCCATTGCTGTTTTGCATGATGGATAAAAACATGGTGGGCGAAATATCGAGGGCTAAAGCACAGACCACCATCCCACCGAAAATGCCGCACACCATACCGATAAAGGTCAACATCGGTAATGAGATTAACAACGCCAGCACCCGTGGCAGTACCAACAATTCAACCGGATTTAACCCCAGAGTTTGGATGGCATCGATTTCCTCATTGGCTTTCATCAGGCCGATTTCAGCGGTAAAGGCACTGGCGGTGCGCCCCGCCATTAAAATAGCGGTCAGCAGCACGGCAAACTCGCGTAGGAAAGAAAACACCACCAAATCGACGGTAAAAATACCCGCACCAAAAGTGGTTAATACTGTCGCGCCGAGAAAAGCAATCACCGCTCCGACCAGAAACGTCAGTAGCATAATAATAGGAACAGCATTGAGGCCGATTTGCTGAATATTGGCAATCAAGGAGGTCATTCGCCAACGCGATGGGCGGAAAATCGTGCTGAATAGCGCTTCAAGAGTCAGGCCGACAAAACCCAGTAACGATTTGATGTCTTGCCATAAATTGTCCACCGACCGGCCGGTGTTCGCCAAGAATTCAAGCCAAAATGAAGGTGGTTTCTCTGACGACTCGGAGGCTAAATCAGGTAAAACACGGCTAACGGTTTCCAATAAAGTGCGGCGTTCTTCGGGCAGTTTAGGCGCAAGTTCGCGCAGATGATTAATGCGTTCATCCCCCAGAAGCAGGGCTAACAACGTCGCACCAGCGGTATCTAAAGCCCCTAATTGCGTAAGATCAAAGACCACTGACTGAGGCTGGCTCGCACGAAATTGTGTGACGACCGGCTCCAAGACGCGGTAATGCGCCAGCACCCAATCTCCTTTGATAGAGACCCGGACAGGTTGAGTTGAACTGTCGATATCAAGTTGTGCTGCGAACGGCCGCGCGGTCATAGAGAAAGCCTTACTCTTTATGGGAATACGGTTTTGACATCATTTATCAATCAAAACCCAAATCGCTACCGTAAATAGGTATATCACACACTTAACTAAGAGCAATGGCTAATGAATAAAGAGAGTTGGCAGACTCTCAACTGTTAATAAACAGTTGAGGTTAATGACAAAGTGCCCGTAACGGTGAAAACAGGCAGATCGTAAAGACGCCGTAAAATCGTCCCTGATGGCTCGACCCGCGCCATATATGGACGCTCCCAATAAACCAAGTGTTTTTTCTTGAAAATAGCGCTCAGGTATTGCAGCCATATATCCGGTTTCTTTATGGGCGCGATTGCGCCCGAACCATGATGAAATCCGCCAAGTGAGTTCCTATCATCCTTACGGGCCAAATGCCCCGGCGGCTCACGGAGTTTCTCACTTGCGGTCTTACCTGTTTTGCCATCTCAATAATTACACTTGCAATTACCTGAAACGTATTCACTTTTTTTCTTGAGCCTTGTCCGTGTTTGAGATTATCTCAAACCGCGGATAAGGTTCGATATTCCGTATGATGAACCAGCATCGACCACAAAATACGTGCCGTTTTATTGGCCTGTGCCACAACGGCTACGTTATAGGCCTTTACTCAACAGCCTGTAAAGCCACGGCATATTGTCTTTGTGTCTCTCAATAACAGCTGCAACTGCCCGCGCACCATGGACCAGAAGATAACGGAAATAGCGGTCACCTCTTTTGCTGATTCGGCCCAATCTCTGCTTACCACCACTGGAGAACTCTCTCGGCACCAATCCCAACCAGGCAGCAAACTGTTTCGCTGAATGAAATTGTTGCCCATTCCCCACTGACGCCACAAGGTAGGTCGCCGTCATCAATCCCACACCAGGGACTTTCATGACCCGCTGGCAGGCGGGTTGTGTTTTTGCCCAACTGCTAAGTTCTTGTTCGATCAACGTGATTTGATCTTCCACACCCTGAAGGTGTTCAAGTTGACGTGCGACACTACAACGGACAAAAGGTGATAACTCGTTATCATATTCTTCCAGTATTTCAGGGACTTTCTTATACAGCTGACTTAATGTGCGAGGCATGATAATGCCAAATTCAGCCAAAATGGCCCGCATACTATTAGCACAAGCAGTGCGTTCGCGGATAAGGATATTTCGCTCGGTATGCAGCACCAGAATAGCTTGTTGCTCTGCCGTTTTAATCTGAACAAAACGCATATTAGGCCGTGCAACAGCTTCACAAATGGCTTCTGCATCAGCGGCATCTGTCTTATTCGTTTTGACATAAGGTTTCACATACTGAGGGGGAATGAGTTTAACCTCATGCCCATACTGCCGTAAAACACGCGCAAAATGATGACTGGAAGCACAGGCCTCCATGCCAATCAAGCAAGGTTCAAGTTGCATGAGAAAAGGAAGGAATTTATCGCGGGTGAGTTTCTTCTTAAGAACAGTTTGACCGTTGCAGCCGACACCATGAAGCTGGAAAACATTTTTTGCCAAGTCGATACCAAGAGTAGATACTTTCATGTGGACGCTCCTTCTTCTGAGTTTTAACACTCACATTTAGGCACTCTGATGCCGTAAAAGTTGGAGCGTCCATTTCATTATCCTTGGCGCGGACGCTTTACTCTTCTACCTGCCTTCACCTTGCAAGATCGAGTTGTCGAGGTTTGTCAGCAGTCTGAGGGGCCAGTAGCCCCCCTCAGTCAATGTGCAAATTGCCGTATTTTTTTCCCCGGCATCGCAAACCATACCACGGTCGCCAGCAGGATCAGCAAACCGCTGGCGGTACCTAACACTAAGCTGTGCGAGGCTGAAAAAGCGAGTTTGGCGCTATTGAGCAGCGCGTCATATCCACCAAGATTATTTACTACCTGAATGGTTTCGCTGATAGAAGCACTGGCCTGTTCCGTTAAGCTGGCGGGCAAATCCTCCGGTAATACAATCGAGGATGTATAGGCCCGCGATAGCATCAAACCAAAGATTGCCACCCCCAAACCTGCGCCCAACTCATAAGCCATACCCTCGACGGCCCCCGCTGCACCGGCTTTTTCTGGTGGAGCGGCGCTCATGATTGCCGCCGTGGAGGCCAGCAGTGAGGCTTCAATACTGAAACCGAGTAATATCATCCATCCCCACGCCAGATATACCTGCGTGGCAAAATCTGTCCAGGCCAACCCGAGAAAACTCAATGAACTTAAGGCGATACCGGCACTGGCGACAGTACGTAATCCTAGCCTGGCCACTAACCACCCCGATAGCGGCCCGCTCACTCCGCTGGCAATCATTAAAGGCAGCAGAAATATGCCCGCTTCAAGTGGACTTTTGCCCAACACAAACTGCAATTCTTGCGTCAGGAGTAATTCAAACCCCACCAGCGTTATCATCGCCGTCATTGCCATTGTTATACCAACGGCAATAACTCGCTGACTTATCAGACGAAAATCGATCATCGGGGCAGAGGTAGACAATTGATGGCGCACAAAAGCAAATAGCATCACACCACCAAACAAAGCCGTCAGCGACGTCGTCACCGGGTCGCCATTGCCGCGCAACCCAGTTTTAGCGGCATAGACCAACATCAGGATGGCGGTGATCAATACCAATGCCGGAGCCAATTTCCATGTCTGTTCAGTGCGCATCGGCTGAGTAGGAATAACCACCAATGTGGCAATAACCACCGCGATAATAATAGGAATATTGATTAAGAACACCGATCCCCAGTAGAAGTATTCCATTAATAGCCCACCGACCAACGGCCCCATCGCCGCGCCCATGGTGCCAATAGCTACCCAAATTCCTAATGCTAAAGCCCGCTCGCGTTCATCGGTAAAAATATGGCGCACTGCGGATAAAGTGGCAGGCAGAATCATCGCCGCGCCAATCGCCAGACAGGCACGTGCAGCAATCAACGCGGCAACCGACGGTGCCAAAGCAGCCCCAAGAGAGGCCATACCAAACAGTACCGCCCCCAATAAAGCCAGCCGTTTAAAACCGATGCGATCGCCCAGTGCCCCCATTGGGAGCAATAAACAGGCCATCACCAACGAGTAAATATCGATGATCCACAGTAACTCGCTGCCCGTAGCCGACAAGGCGATCCCCAGCCGTGGTGCAGCCACATGAAGTACGGTTGCATCAATAGAAACGGGGAGATACATCAGAATAATAACGTAGAAAATCATCCACTTTTTAGACATACAAAACGCTCGAATTAGGTATAAATCAGTGTTGAACGCCTGTTCAATTTCGCAATAATAGCGGAAAGTTGAACTAACGTCCAATTCATCACATAATGATGAAAACATTAATGCGTCAGATAAAGGAGTCTCTTTGGCCTATTTGAATCGTGAAGAGCGACATGACACCATTTTGCACGCTGCGATGCGGGTCGCTATAACCGAGGGGATGAACGCTACCACCGTGCGCCGTGTTGCCAGTGAGGCGGGAGTGGCTGTTGGACAAGTACATCATCACTTTACGTCGGTTTCACAACTGCGAGCCGATGCTTTTCTATTATTAGTGAAGCAATCTTTAGCGGCTTTCGCGATAAACAGCCAAAACTTACCGGCCCACGAGCGGGTGCTTCTTGTTCTGGGTTATCCACAAGATGAAGCGGGTAAACGAGAAACTCGCTTATGGAATGAAGTCTCGGTCATGGCCGAGCGCGATGACTTGATTAAAGAGGCATGTGCCATCTCAATGTCGGATTGGCATCAGGCCACCGTCGAGGTGATTGATGCCGGAATAGCCAATAATGAATTCCGTTCAGATATAAGCGCCAGTGATATCGCGTGGCGCTTGATTGGGCTGGTCTGTGGTCTGGATGGATTGACACAATTAACCGAATTAGGTTTTTCGGAAACAGAAATACTGCGCCATCTGACTGCCACGATGAAAGCCGAATTACTAAAAAACCCTTAAGCTAACACCAGCCTCAGTTGGTATCTCACTCGGCGTTTTACCGGAGATACAGGCTATAATGGCTATTTGACCCACCTATTCCCAAAATCATTGGCGTTGTGGCAAGCATCTGAAAACGGCTGCAACATCAAGGAAGAACGGGATTTTTGAGAGCCTACTATGACTCAACAATCTACTGTCGCCGATGTTATCTATTACAACGGCATCATTTACACCGCAGATGCCAATAACCGGGTGTGCAGCACCATAGCACTGGGCCAGGGCTATATTCTGGCGACGGGCAATGATGAGCTTATCCCACAGTTTTCCGGCCCGAAAACCCAACTTATCGATCTGGCTGGCAAGTTTATGATGCCCGGCCTTATTGACAGCCATATGCACCCGTTTTGGGGTGGCAAACAGCTGATCGGTTGTAATCTCAATTATGCCGCGCTAAGTGTTGAGCAGACGCTGGATATTATCCAAAAGCATCTCGATAGTGATCCCTTTAAAGGTGAAAATGACTGGTTGACAGTGCGTGCCTGGCAGCGGCAAGCCATGACACCGGTAGGTGCAGATATGAGCCGTGCCGCCCTCGACTCACTTAATACTCGTCGCCCGGTGGCGTTGTTCTCGAATGACTGCCACACGCTGGCGGCCAATAGTCGCGCGCTTGAGTTGCTGGGGATTGATGAAAATACACCTGTCCCACCCGATGGCAAAATTGCTCGCGACGCGAACGGCAAACTTACCGGCATTTTGGAAGATGCACCGGCCATGCGCGCCTTTGATAGCATCCCTTCCGCCACGCCAGAAAAGAATGTGCAAATTGCCGCTCATGTGCAGCAAGTCTTAAATGCTCAGGGCGTCACTACGGTGATGGATACCCGTGTATTTGCCGAACAATTGGTGGCTTTCCGCCAATTATATGAGCGCAATGAGCTGACTTTACGCGTTCTGGGTGCCAAAGAAGTGACACCAGACAGCCTGCAAGGGCCGGAAGATGCGGCACGCGTGGTACAAGAAGTGGTGGAATTTGGTCGCCTGTGGGGAAATAAAGAGTGGACACCCGCGCCGGGGTTTGCTGTTGATCACTTGAAACTGTTTATCGACGGTGTATTACAGCCGCCGACCATGACCGCCGCCCTGCTCGAACCTTATCGTGCCAACCACGGCACGGCAGAAAACCCAGACTGGCAGCCAACTAAACACTATGGCGACCTCTATTTTACTGCGCCAGTGGTCAATGCCGTCATTTTGGAGTGTGCTCGCGCCGGTCTGCATCCACACACTCACACCGTAGGTGATGGCGCGATCGAAATGGTGTTGGATGCAGTGGAACAGATGCGAGCAGCCTTCCCAGGCAAAGATATTCGGCCGGGGCTGGCGCACAATGAACTGGTGGCAGCTCACCAATATGACCGCTTTGCCAAACTGGGGGCAACTGCCGTGCTCTCTTTCCAATGGGGCGGTTTGCCGGGTGTATTGATTGATGAAGAGCGTGAAATGCTGGGTGAAGCCCGTTTCCAACATATGGAACCCGCGGCGCGTTTCCTCGATGCAGGGGCACGTATTGCTTATGGGAGTGACTGGCCGATTGACCGTTTGGATGAATGGTACAACCTGCAAGTGGGGATGACCCGCCGCGCATGGCATCTTGACGGCAGCCCCGCTGGCCCGCGGCTGGATAATGATCGTGACCTGACGCTGATTGAAACATTACGCTCCGCGACTATTGACGCAGCGTATATGATTGCTAAAGAGCAGTATATTGGCTCACTGGAAGCGGGTAAATTTGCCGACCTTATCATTTTGAATAATAACCTGTTTGAGCAGTCGCCAGAGACAATTTATCAAACTCAAGTGGAATCTACATTGATTGGCGGTAAAGTGGTTTATCAGGCCGGATAAACCGGTGTTTATACCCACCCGAGCCACTGATGTAAGTCAGTGATTCGGGTGATAAATATGTCGAAATCAAAGGCCATTTATCTGGATGACCCAAGTCATCAATCTGGCAAATAACGCGGCAATACCAAGTCGGAAAGGTATTGGCTTTCAAACCTTCCCCCCTTGTGTCAAAATCCGCTCCTTTATCTTTCTATACCCTAAATAATTCACCCTAAATAATTCGAGTTGCAGGAAGGCGGTAACTGAGTAACAAATCGGTCGGGAAGCGATTTGAACCGCATTTATGCTAGCCCGCAGGGTGAGCCTCATGGATGGGCCGAGTAACGAGGGCAGCCAACGCACATGCAGCTTGAAGTATGACGGGTATGCGCTGCATAAAAATGCAGCTTAGCGGTGCTTGTACACACCAGGAGATGATACGGTAATGCCACAAAATATTCAGTTGCGCAGAGTGCTTAAAACCCCCGCGCTGGTCGCTTTCGGGCTGGCCTATATGGTGCCTCTGGGCGTATTTACCACCTACGGACAGGTGACTGTATTAAGTCAGGGGCATCTACCTATTGCCTATCTGGTCACCGTAGCTACCATTTTATTTACCGCCCTCAGTTATTGCCGGATGACTAACGCTATGCCGTTATCAGGTTCTGCCTATTCTTACGTTCAGCGTAGTTTTGGTGGAAAAACCGGTTTTCTGGTGGGTTGGGCGCAAATTTTGGATTACCTGTTCCTGCCAATCCTTAATTATTTAGTTTTAGGCATTTTCTTGCACGAGGCATTTCCGGCGATCCCCGCACCGCTATTTATTATTGCGTCTATTGTCAGTGTCAGCCTATTGAATATTCTCGGTGTGCGCCTGCTCACTTCGGTGAATTTCTCGCTGATAGCGGCGCAAATGGTCTTTATCGTATTATTTATTGCTCTTTCTTTCAGTCAGGCAGATTTAAGCCCGGCTGCGTTAATGAAGCCACTGCTGGTCAATGCCGGTGATATGTCTGGCTTATTATCTGGTGCCGCGGTGCTTTGTCTGGCATTCCTCGGTTTTGATGCCATCGCGACTATGGCAGAAGAAGCTCACGACGCGAAACGCACTCTGCCACGCGCTATTCTGTTTACCGTGATAAGCGCCGGTGCCATCTTTATTGCTGTGTCTTATGCAGCGCACTTGGCTTATCCAGACTGGAAATCATTAATCCCTTATCAGGACACCGCCAGCTTGATTATCTCCGAGCATGTCGGCGGTAAGTGGATGTATAACTTCTTTATGGCCACTTACCTGACCGGTGTTTATGCCTCGGCGATGACCGCACAGACCAGTGTGTCGCGCATCTTCTATGCCATGGGCCGTGAAGGGGTACTGCCGCGCAAAGTGTTCTTCCATCTGCACCGCAAGTTCCATACGCCATGGCGCGCTATTTTGTTCGTGGCGACCATCTCGCTGCTGGCGCTGTTCCTTGACCTGAATTTAGTGGTGTCGATGATAAGCTTCGGCGCACTCGGCGCGTTCACCTTTGTGAATTTAAGCGTTATAAAACACTTTATTTTCAATGAGAAACGTCGTGGTGTTTCAGCCATGTTTAAATACGGGCTGTTGCCAATGATGGGGTTTGTGATGTCGGTGTGGTTGTGGGTTCATCTTGAACAGCGCGCGCTGGAGGTGGGCTTGCTGTGGTTACTGGCAGGTTTTATTTACCTGCTGTGGCTAACGCGCGGTTGGCGTCAATCTCCACCATCGGTTCATCCGGATGATATTTCTCATCTGCTGTGATGTCTTTGGTTTAACTTTGTTAGCAAGATATACCCTATAGATTTCATGGTGCCGGAAGGCGGCAGCAAGATACAAATTGGTTGTAAACCATTTTGAACAGCGCTTGCGCTGGCCCGCAGGGTGAGCCTCTGATGAAGCTCATAATCCCGATGAGCTTACATCAGTAAGTGATTCGGGTTATCGAGAGCAGCCAACACACCTGCAACGTGAAAGATGACGGGTATCTAATTAACTCCGACGCGCCCGGCCAACCGCCTCACCCAACTGCCACACCGCCATCGCGTAATGGGTACTGTGGTTGTAACGGGTAATAGTGTAGAAATTTGGCAAACCATACCAATATTGATAGCCGGTACCGACATCAAGGCGCAACAAGCTGGCTTCCTGATAGTCGCCCAGCGAGCCGGTCGGGCTTAGCCCTACGGCAGATAATGTCGAAATGGGATATTTGGTCTTAAAGCCATTATCGAGATTCGGCGCTTGCCCATTGGCAGGAATAGCCACCGCCGCCCCTTTGGTCCAGCCGTGGGCTTTGAAGTAATTCGCCACACTGCCGATGGCATCCTCCGGATCCCACAAATTGATATGGCCATTGCCGTTAAAATCAACAGCATAATCTTTAAATGACGATGGCATAAATTGACCATAACCCATAGCTCCGGCGTAAGAACCGCGCAGACTAAGTGGGTCATTGCCCTCAGCGCGCGCCATCAGCAAGAAGGTTTCCAGCTCACCAGAAAAATACTCGGCGCGGCGCGGATAAGCAAAGGAGAGTGTTGCCAGCGCATCAATGATACGAGTCTTACCCATCACTCTGCCCCAGCGTGTTTCAACGCCAATGATGCCAACGATAATTTCGGGTGGAACCCCGTAGACCTCATAAGCACGTTGCAGGGCTTTTTCATGTTGATTCCAGAAATTCACCCCATTTTGCACGTTATCTGGCGTAATAAATTGGTTGCGATAGCGGTTCCAGGCACCATTTGGCCCGGATGGACGGCCAGAGGTCGGCGCTTGCTTATCCATCAAGCGGATAACAAAATCCAGTTTTTTAGTTTGCGCTAATACATCATGCAGTTGCTGACGCTCAAAACCATGCTCACGCACCATTTTGTCAACAAAACGGGCGGTATCCGCATTATAGGCAAAATCACCGTCTGGCACGTGACCCACATGTTGCGGTTCAAGTAAAAAACCACTTTGTGTCAGGCTATCTGACGGCGTCGCAACAACAGGAGGCGTCGGCTTGCTGCTACAGGCAGAAAGCAAAATGAGTGAGGGAAGAATGACAGCTAAGTGACGCATCGTATATCCATAAACCATGCCAAAAAGTAATAGCTATGTTAAGTCATTGCCTATAAGGAACAAACAGGAAAATGCAGGATTATACTGGGTTATTTACAATAGGAATCGTACAGTAGCCGGTGTCTGCGCCAGAGGAAAACAGAATAAACCCTTTGAAGAATAATGAATTACAGCAACATCAATGAAACATTTAGTATCAAATAATACGAATGATTTTCACTATCATTACTGATTTCTTTCTATACAATCGACATGTTTCTCCGTTGACTCACTCTCTCGTTTCCTTCTTCGACCTGTTAAAGGATCTCTTTATGAAGTTACGTTTATCCTCTCTTGGCCCTGTTGCTCTGCTAGCTTCCTCAATGATGCTGGCTTTTTCCGCCAATGCGGAATCCAATGACGAAGGTATTGTGGTGTATAATGCCCAACACGAAAATCTGGTGAAATCCTGGGTCGACGGCTTTACCAAAGATACTGGTATTAAGGTGACCCTGCGCAATGGCGGGGACAGCGAGTTAGGTAATCAGCTGGTTCAGGAAGGCAGCGCATCACCCGCAGACGTTTTTCTGACGGAAAACTCCCCAGCAATGGTGCTGGTCGATAATGCAAAATTGTTCGCCCCATTGGATGCAGTAACACAAGCTCAGGTGGCGCAAGAGTATCGCCCTGAACATGGCCGCTGGACCGGCATTGCTGCCCGCAGTACCGTTTTTGTCTATAATCCGGAAAAAATTAGTAAAGCCGAGTTACCTAAGTCGATCATGGATTTAGCTAAACCTGAGTGGAAAGGCCGTTGGGCTGCATCACCTTCTGGGGCTGATTTCCAGGCCATTGTTAGCGCCATGCTGGAACTGAAAGGCGAAAAAGCCACGTTGGAGTGGTTAAAGGCCATGAAAACCAACTTTACCGCTTATAAAGGTAATAGCACGGTGATGAAAGCGGTGAATGCTGGCCAAATTGATGGTGGGGTTATCTATCACTATTACCGCTTTGTTGATCAAGCCAAAACCGGTGAGAACAGCGGTAAAACTCAACTGCATTACTTCAAACATCAAGATCCAGGTGCCTTTGTGAGTATCTCTGGTGGCGGTGTATTGGCGTCGAGCAAGCATCCAAAAGAAGCACAGGAATTCGTGAAATGGATAACCGGCAAATCAGGTCAGGATATCTTGCGCACCAATAATGCTTTTGAATACGCCGTGGGTGTCGATGCTGCGTCTAACCCTAAATTGGTGCCGCTGAAAGATCTGGATGCACCAAAAGTAGAACCGTCTAAACTGAACAGCAAGAAAGTGGTTGAGTTAATGACAGAAGCTGGCCTGCTGTAATACAGTCAACCTGCTGATAATATGTATTTTTAGCCCGTCGCGTCCCTGGCCCGACGGGCGTTAACACGCCGAGTGCCTTGACGATTATGGCCAATGTAAACCCCGATGTTATCCCGATGCCACTGAGTCAGACCACTCAACGCCAATATAGCCGCCGCCCTGGTTCTGGTATTGTGGTTATTGCGGTGATGCTTTCTCTACTGTCCCTGCTGCCACTGGGGTTTGTTATTGGCATTGCCATTGATACCGGTTGGTCAACGGTCAAGGCTCTCGTTTTCCGCCCTCGCGTGGGGGAATTACTGCTTAACACGGCATTACTGGTGGCGTTCACTTTGCCGCTATGCGCCATTATTGGTGTAGCGTTGGCATGGCTCACCGAACGCACCACGCTACCCGGCAGGCGAATTTGGTCACTGCTGGCTATTGCCCCACTGGCAGTGCCTGCTTTTGTGCAAAGTTACGCCTGGATAAGCCTGGTACCCTCAATGCACGGGCTTAGCGCGGGGGTGTTTATCTCTGTCATTGCCTATTTCCCTTTTATTTATCTGCCCGCCTCAGCAGTATTGCGCCGCCTTGATCCCGGTCTGGAAGATGCAGCAGCGTCTTTAGGTAGCACGCCCAGCGCAGTATTTTTTCACGTGGTACTACCACAATTAAAACTCGCTGTTTGGGGTGGTTCGATATTGATTGCACTGCATTTATTAGCAGAATATGGCCTGTACGCCATGATCCGTTTTGATACCTTTACCACGGCTATTTTTGATCAATTCCAATCCACCTTTAATGGCCCAGCAGCCAATATGTTAGCGGGTGTTCTGGCGTTATGTTGTCTGGGATTATTGTTAATCGAAGCCACCAGCCGCGGCTATAACCGCTATGCCCGAGTCGGTTCGGGTAGCGCGCGCAGACAAACTGCTTATTCAATGGGAACCGCCCTCACCCTGTTGTGTCTGCTGCTACCACTGGTGATGACCACCCTCTCGCTCGGTGTACCTTTTATTACCCTCACCCGCTGGCTCTACATCGGCGGCATTGATGTGTGGTTGAATGTTGAGCTGTTTCCAGCCTTGAAACAAACGCTGGCTCTGGCGCTGAGTGGTGCCGTAATTATCACCCTGTGCGCCATACCAATGGCTTGGTTATCCGTGCGCTATCCAGGGCGCTTACATCGGGTCATGGAGGGGTGTAATTATGTCACCAGTTCGCTGCCCGGTATTGTGGTCGCATTGGCACTGGTGACCATCACCATCCGCATTGCACGACCGCTGTATCAAACTGAATTCACTCTTTTATTGGCCTATTTATTGATGTTTACGCCACGCGCATTAATCAGTTTACGGGCCGGTATTGCGACTGCGCCGGTTGAGCTGGAAAACGTGGCACGCAGTTTGGGTAAAACACCCACTCAGGCCATCTGGAGCACCACCATGCGGCTGGCGGCCCCCGGTGCGGCGGCGGGTGCGGCCTTGGTATTTCTGGCGATATCCAATGAACTGACCGCCACCTTATTATTAGCACCCAATGGTACCCGAACACTGGCCACCGGATTCTGGGCATTAACCAGTGAAATAGATTATGTTGCTGCATCACCTTATGCCCTGCTTATGGTGGCACTCTCCCTGCCACTCACCTGGCTTCTTTATTCTCAATCTCAACGTACGGCAGGATTATGAGCACGCTTGAACTTCAACAAATCGGTAAATCTTACCAATCGGTCAGGGTATTAGAGGGCATTGATTTACAGGTGACAGCGGGCAGCCGCACTGCGATTGTCGGGCCATCGGGTTCGGGTAAAACCACATTGCTGCGTATTATTGCCGGTTTCGAAACGCCGGATAGTGGCAAGGTGATTTTGCAAGGAAATCCGCTATTTGACCAATCAACTCACGTGCCAGCACATAAGCGCGGGATTGGGTTTGTCCCGCAAGATGGCGCACTGTTCCCACATTTTACCGTGGCGGGTAACATTGCTTATGGGCTAAAAGGCAGCAAGCAAGATAAAGCCCGACGGATTGATAAATTGATGGAAATGGTGGCACTAGACCGGCGATTAGCGCAACTTTGGCCCCATGAAATATCCGGTGGCCAACAACAACGTGTCGCACTCGCCAGAGCATTGGCGCAAAGCCCGGTATTGATGTTATTGGATGAACCCTTTTCAGCACTGGATACCGCCTTGCGTGCATCTACTCGCAAAGCGGTAGCTGAACTGCTGTCGCAAGCCAATATCGCCTCCATATTAGTCACGCACGATCAAAGCGAAGCATTATCTTTTGCCGATCAGGTCGCGGTAATGCGCGCGGGCAAGCTGGTTCATGTGGGCGCACCGCAAGAGCTTTATCTCAGGCCGATTGATGAGCCGACCGCGACATTCCTTGGTGAAACACTGATTCTTTCCGCAAATATTGAGGCCGGATGGGCCGACTGTGCGCTAGGCCGGGTAAAGGTTGACGATGCAACGCGCCAGGGGCAAACACGCATTATGCTGCGCCCCGAGCAAGTGACTATCACACCACTGCCCTCCGCTCACCATTATCCGACTCACTGCCTGGCTAAGATTGTCAGTATTGATTTTGCCGGTTTTATTTCAACGCTCACGTTATCTATTATTGAGCACAACGAAATCGTCGCCATCAAAACCATCAGCCGCGAAGGTATCCATGTTGGCTTAATGGTTGATTTGACGATTATGGGTCAGGCCCATATTTTTGTTGAGTGACAGACAACACATTTCTATTAACACATGTCGACTAAAACATGGCAATAAGCACAAGTTATGCTCTGCACGCTCCCGTAGATTGGATTATGCTACTGAAATCATGAATATCGGAGCCGTACCAAATGGATGAAATCCACGTCATCATATTGACCATCGGGCTATTTGTACTCACATTTATTAATCCCGGCGCTAATTTACTTGTTGTGGTTCAAACCAGTCTCAGCTCTGGTAAGAATGCAGGTTTACTCACCGGCTTGGGTGTGGCCTTAGGGGATGCGATTTACTCAGGATTGGGGTTATTTGGTATGGCAGCGCTGATTGCTGAAGGGGGAGCACTGTTCTCGGCAATTAAGATCGGCGGCGGTTTGTATCTGGTTTGGTATGCCTACAATATGGTGCGCCATCGTCAAGAGCTGCACATGGGCATGGGTGCTGTCGCTACTTCGTCAATTACGCCTTGGTATGTGTTCTTCCGCCGTGGGCTGTTAACTGATTTATCCAACCCGCAAACTGTGCTGTTTTTTATCAGTATTTTCTCGGTAACCCTCACCCCGACCACACCAGCATGGGCCAAAATGGTCGCCTGGCTCGGCATTGTTGTGGCCTCAATCCTCTGGCGGTCATTGCTGAGTATGGCATTCTCCCGCCCGGCAGTACGCCGCGCGTATGGCAAGGTTCAGCACTTGTTAAGCGGTATTATCGGAGTCGCTGTCGGAGCCTTTGGGCTACGCTTAATTTATGAAGGGATAACCCGCCGCTGATAGCAAAATATGATTGTTATCAGCATCACAAAGGCTTCGCTTGGAGCCTTTTTTGTTCCTGTCGCAATTGCCGATACTCCAGCACTGTCAATACGATAACCACCAAGTCAAGAATAGTGATTAAAATCAGCATAATAGAATGAGTAAAGGTATAACGATAAAGTTGATAGATAATAAATATGCTAAAAATGACTATTGCTGCTGGGTAATACCCCAGTTTTTTGCGCCACAATCCAATAATGACCCATAACTTAACAATGCCATGAATTAATAAATAAAACGCGGCGAAATGCAGACTGCTGATGGAAAGGCTTTGCGCTGCATGCAGCAAATAATTGGCAATTACATCGCCACGATCTTCGATAAATTCAACTTGAGTAATGCGATGCAATATATTCAATAAAAGCTGGGGGGTAACAAAAAAAGTTAAAATACCCGCCACAATCTCCATGATAGCCAATATCGCTTTTAGCAGCAGGCTAACTTCAAAAACAGCATGAACATTCTTCTCCCCAAAGAGGTTATTACGCTCAAAACGGTTTCTCATATCCAACATCGCACTCATTCCCTGCGTGATAAAGCTTTGAAGAGTATTGATATAGAATAGCAGTTTACGCGGTGCCGGTTAATGCACCGCTATTGAAATAGGCCAACATTAGCGTTTTAGTGTTGCGCCATTACTCTGAATGACATCCCGATACCAATAGAAACTTTTCTTACGGCGACGTTCCAAGCTGCCATGACCACTATCATCACGATCAACATAAATAAAACCGTAGCGTTTAGATAATTCAGCTTTCGAAGCACTCACCAGGTCAATCGGCCCCCAACTGGGGTATCCCATTACTTCTAAGCCATCTTCAACAATAAACAGTGGCTTTTGATAACGATCCCACCTTAGTGGATAAATTGTGTGATGGGTGCGGTGAATGTGCTGTTAGATGCCCAGCCATGGCACTTGAAATGACATTATCGAATAGGAACGTGAGAGGCTGAATCAGAGACTGCTGGGGAAATAAACTCATGCCCCGAGAACTTCAGGGCATGAGTATTAAAGAGGTTTATATGCCATCTTTACCATATTGCGGGGAGCGGGGGCCGTACAAAATACCGTTTGGTGTCCCGGCAGACAGCATTCTGGCGCTGGTGATAGCAGCAATATCATGACTTTTGTCGGTCATGGTATTGGCAATCTGAGAGACCGCAGCCTGAACTAACATACCGATAATGCCACCGGAAGAATTATTCCCTTCATCGCTGGATGCAGTAGCACTGCCACTCCACAGCAGCTTACCGGTTTTCAAATCAACCAGTTTTGCATTTGCCGTTACGCGTGTATCGCTGGTCAGTATCTGATATGACGTACCATATTGGACAATGGTAATGTACAGTGCGGCATCAGCACCAAAGATCTTGTGAAGTTTGGCCGGGCTTACAGCACTGATATCAGCGGCGTTAGTCATACCATTTTGTTTGAAGGTCTCTTCAACGACGGCTACTGGCAATACGTAGTAACCCGCTTCAGATAAAGGGTAAGTGACCTGAGACAGCATCCCATGGCTGGCTTCCACTTCAGGTGACTGATTTTGTGGCAACAGAACCAAAATGCTCTTTGGCTTACTTTGCTTAAAAGCTGAATAATCCTGGCTGACTGGCTTGGCACAACCGGTCAATAGCAGCGCCATCATGACCGCACATACTGCAAAAATAGCTTTCATTTAAATGCCCCTTTATCCTTGCTCATCAAGAAATCCATAAACGGAGCGGACTCAGGGAATGCCGATTTCTCCGTATTAAACTCAGTCATTGCCAGGTCGGTATGACCGGTATTGCCATACAGCATGCCCAGATGTGCATGTAAACCTGGAGGGACGGGCAAACCTTGCGCGCGAGACTTTTCAATGCTCTCTTTTAAGGCTGCAATTTGCTGTTCAGGGCTGGCATCGGATTTATAATATTCATAAACCGTAGATTGATAATTATCCCAGTGGTAAATAGGTTTCGGTGCCGTAGCACAACCAGCCAACACGCTGGCTGCTAATAGCAGAGATATCTTTTGTGTCAGTTTCATCTTGCAGTATCCATACTCGTTATTAAGTTTTATTTCGCAGGCTGCCATGCGCCTGATTCAATACCCGCGACCAAATTATTGACGGCTTCACGGATAGCTAAATCCAGCACTTTGCCGTTCAAGGTTGAGTCATAACTTGCCGTGCCACCAAAGCCAATGACTTCACGGTTGGACAGTTCATACTCGCCAGCACCTTGTGAAGAAAACACCACTTCTGAGGTATTAACATTGACGATATTCAGATTAACTTTGGCGTAAGCCACCTGAGATTTGCCCCGACCTAAAATGCCAAAGAGCTGACGGTCTCCGGTTTCTTTGCGGCCAAACTCGGTCACATCACCAGTAACAACGTAGGTCGCCCCTTTCAACTGCTGACTTTTCCCGGAAATTGCCGCTTCGTTTTTTAACTCTTCCATATTGGTACGCTCTAATACATTAAAGCGGCCAGTTTGTTGTAAGTGCGTCACCAGAATGGTTTTTGACTGATTCCCTAAACGGTCCACACCATCGGAGAAGATTCCGCTCATATAGCTTGAACGATTGTCAAATTTTCCAACGGAAATAGGACTGCGGGGGCCATTATATTGCGTACCATAAGACGTAACTTTTGCTACCTCTAACGAACGTGAAGATTCGGTTGCACAACCGCTTAATAAAACGGTGGTTATTAACGTGGTAGCCAGAAATATTTTTTTCATCATAAACTTCATATTCTCAATAAAAGATTGAATGCCATAATTTGAAGAAATAAATAATGGAAATTTAACTTAAGTTAAAACAAATCGCCTTTGAAAATACAAACAAATAATAACCAACAGTTACTATTGATAAGCGAAGGTGTATTTATTGTTGATTTACAAGGTTTTTTGCTCGTGCAAGAATAGTAACAGATATGAAATGTTATTAAAAATATTTAAATCTAAAAAACGCGGAGAAATTTAACTTAACACCTGAAGATATTTATATTTTAAATAACGTTTATTTTATCACTTATTATATCTACTTATATAACATTGAGATGTTTGTAGTTTGTTATATATTGTTGTAGATTCGTTACGGGCCTATTCAGGGGGAAGTGTTATCTGAGACAAGACAAGAAGGCTCCATCCTTGATTCTAAATATCTCTCATTTTAGCGAATGCACTAAATAAGTAACCCCGTATTGCTGATACCAGTACAATGTCTGCATCTTGAAGTACCTTGTTGCCACAGGAGTTACACCGTGCACCATTACCCAGCCAGCTATACCTATGATGAAGCCAGCGGCGAATACCATATCCATTACCGCGACTTTCCAGAATCGGGTTCTGTGACTTACTCGGCCGATGACATAGAGTTAGAAGCACAAGATGGCATTAAAAATGGCATCGCCGCACAAATAGAAGAACAGCGCCCTGTCCCTGCACCATCGGCAATGCAACCGGATGATATTGCTATTCACGTACCGATTCTGGTGCGCCTGAAAGCAGAATTGCACAATGCCATGCTCACCACTCAAACCCGCAAAGCCGATATGGCCCGTAAGTTAGGTTTGAATGCAGCTCAAATGGATCGTCTGCTGGATGTGTATTACGCCTCCAAGGTTGAAGCTCTGGAACAAGCCCTTTATTTACTGGGTTTTGAAGCTGAAGTGGCGGTAAGAAAAGTCGGATAATTAAGCTACCCCAATCGTTATCGCTTAAATTTAAGCCAAGAGAGTAACAAATTGTTATTAAGCGATAATTTAAAAAAACGTTAATAGCTTCACACTTCAATACATTGACTAACATTAATTACTGTTTCTGTATAAAAGTGTGATCTAATGCATAAAATTACAGTATTGAAAATCGCTCTCTATTGGGATTACATTAGCGCCATCGACTCGTAGACAGTGACTGAGTGACTCAGGCTGGCGAGGTGCTCCAAGGGGGAGTGGTTAAATGAAGTATTTCTTTATGGGTATCTCAATTATGTTGGTGGTTTGGGTTGGCACCTTCATGATGATGGTCGAATAGTACTCGACTGAGATATTTACTACCTGACATCGTATAAAGGGCGCATTTGCGCCCTTTATCATTTTAAACTCTATATCATTTACCCGGCATCATTCTACGCAAAGTATCATCGCGACGAATATAGTGATGATAAAGCGCCGCCAATGCATGAGCACCAATCACGAAATATCCTAAATTAGCAATTAATTCATGTGCTTGTTTTAGATAAGCCCGCGCTTCATCATTCGGTGTCACCCATTGCGGGACTTGCCAGCCGAGCAAGAACCAGGTTTTCCCACCATAGGCCTGCGCCAAAACCCCCAAAATTGGCAACGATAAAAACATCAGATACAGGCACCAATGTAAAATATGTGCCCCTAATAGCTGCCAGTCAGGCAATCTTGGTGTGATAGGAGGGATTGTATTTTTGTGACGCAACCAGAGTCGCACCAGCATAAGCAACCAAACAGAAATACCAAAGTTGAAATGCAGGTTTTTTACCAGGGTTCGGTCTTCATCAGGCACAGTGTCACTGAGCAGCATGGCTGCATAAGTCAAAATGACCATCAATAACGTCAGCCAATGTAAGGTTATCTGGGGTAATGAATAACGATTTCTCATAGCCGCACGCTCCACTTAAATAACTCAATTAATCATAAGTATGATGTAAATAGATGAAGAGAACATGAAGAAGGATGGGTAATGTAGTGAAGACGTGTTTTTATTCTGACTGAAGATCGAAACCACCAGCCAGAATAAGTGTATACGGCGCTAAAAATCGCGAGCAAGTTAAGCCGTTTCGCTCGGAGTCGATTTCCCCGGTTTCAGCAAACCATCCGCACGGAACATACTTTTAATCCCGCGCACCGCCTGGCGGATCCGGTCCTGATTCTCAATCAGAGCGAAACGGACGTGGGTATCACCATAATCTCCAAAGCCAATCCCCGGCGAGACACAGACTTTCGCATCAGACAGCAAACGTTTAGCAAACTCTAATGATCCTAAATGCGCATAAGGTTCGGGAATTTTAGCCCAGACGTACATGGCTGCTTTCGGGTTTTCAACCATCCAGCCCGCTTCGTGCAGCCCACGAACCAAGGCATTACGGCGTTGGCGGTATTGTTCGGCGATATCACGCACACACTGTTGATCCCCTTCCAGCGCAGCAATAGCTGCAACCTGTAATGGGGTAAAGGTGCCGTAGTCGTGATAGCTCTTAATCCGCGCCAATGCATTGACCAACTCGGGGTTGCCGACCATAAAACCAATACGCCAGCCCGCCATATTGTAGCTTTTAGATAAGGTAAAGAATTCAACTGCAATATCTTTTGCACCCGGTACTTGCATGATTGATGGGGCTTTCCAGCCATCATACACAATGTCGGCATAAGCCAAATCATGCACCACCAGCACATCATATTGCTTCGCCAGCGCCACAACGCGCTCGAAAAAGTCCAGCTCGACACATTGCGCCGTCGGATTAGACGGGAAACCGAGGATCATCATTTTCGGTTTCGGAATAGTTTCGCGGATGGCTCTTTCCAATTCACCAAAGAAATCAATACCTTCGGTCAATGGAACCGAACGCACTTGTGCGCCAGCAATTACCGCACCGTAGATATGAATAGGATAACTGGGATTAGGCACCAGCACGGTATCACCGTGATCCAATGTCGCCAGCATCAAATGCGCCAACCCCTCTTTCGAGCCGATGGTGACAATGGCTTCACTTTCAGGGTCAATATCTACCTGATAACGATCCGCATACCAACGCGAAATCGCCCTGCGCAAGCGAGGTATCCCGCGCGAGGTTGAATAGCCGTGAGTGTCTTCACGTTGTGCGACGCTGCACATTTTCTCAACAATATGCGGCGGCGTCGGGCCATCCGGATTACCCATACTAAAATCAATGATGTCTTCACCACGGCGACGCGCGGCCATCTTCAACTCAGCAGTGATATTGAAAACATAAGGGGGAAGACGATCAATTCGGGTAAAACGACGTTTGGAAGGGGATTCAGCCATAATTTCCTCAGGGATACGTTAGCGCCCGGACCGTCCGAGCGACGCTGACCAATAAATGGTCTATTGATGAACATATCCCAGCGCTGATTAACTGTCGATAGGCTGATAACAAATATCCAACTCATCGGAGTTCAATGCGATAGCTCAAATTCACTATCCAACAGCCCCAATACCCAGTCATCACACCATTGCCCATCCAACTGGAAATTATCACGCAAGGTGCCTTCCAACTGAAAGCCGCAGCTCTCCAACGTCCGCCGCGAAGCAGTGTTCCCTACGGTGACTGTGGCTTTCATTTTATGGAATTGGCATTGTTGAAAGCCAAATTCCAGCACTGCCATCAGTGATTCTTTCGCAAAACCCTTGCCGTGATAAGACGGCAATATGGCATATCCCACCTCAGCTTGTTGCAGCGGCAGCCACTCAGCTAAAAAACCAGTCAACCCTATCGCCTGCCCACTTTCTCTTTCGCGGATAACCAAACATAACCAGTGATTGGAGGTTTTTTCCCACGGCATTAAACGTGATTCAAAGCGAACGCGTATTTCGGCCATTCCCTGCGGATCAGCAATATAGCGCTGAACATCCGGGTCTTGATGCAATTGTAAAAACAGCGGCCAATCCTGCTCGACAAGACTGTCCAGCATCAACCGGGGTGTTCTCACAGAAATGGAAGAGCAACTAAACATGGGGATCACTGGCACTATTTTTCCCTCGATTTGAAAATGTTAGCCGTAAAAAGAGGAGAAAAATTAAAGAGGAAATTTTATGAAAACCTCATCCCTTTATTCTTCTCTATTTTACTTAAATAATGTTCACCTGAAGATAACAAAAAACAAACAAATGGTCAGCAAAACGCAACCATGACTCTGGCCTCAACCTACAGCTATTGGAGAATCAACATTATGTCTTCATTACAAATAGACGATATTCCCTCAGCAATCAAAGCAGTGAAACAACAGTTACGTCAAGCGCTACCCAATTATCAGCAGGTCTTCCAAGAGGTAGAAGAGAATATCCGTCAACAAGTTAGTGAGATCCGCCGTAGTCTGGCTCAGGGTGAGAACCCGGTTCCACGTATTCATGCTGATGATATTATCAATGGCAAAGTCACTGACGAGCAAAAAGCACAAATAAAACAACGGGGCTGCTGCGCTATTCTCGGGGTATTCCCGACAGAGAAAGCCGCAGCATGGAACCGCGAAATCGGTGATTATCTGGATCGCAATAATTTTGTCGAGCGCCTAAAAAATGCAGCGGAAGACAACTACTTCGGCACACTGGCGGCCAGCAAGCCACAAATATACGGTATTTACTGGTCAACTCCGCAGGTTGAGGCTCGTCAGGACCAACGCATGAACGCAGTACAGATTTTCTTAAATAACCTGTGGCAAACCGAGAGCAATGGCAAGCAACACTTTGACCCTAACCGAGTGGTAACTTATGCCGACCGCACCCGCCGCCGTCCGCCAAAATCCTCATCTCTTGGCTTATCGCCTCATGTGGATGGTGGTTCTATTGAACGCTGGCTGGATGAGAATTTCCGCCATGTTTACCGCCATGTATTTTCTGGTGAATGGCAGAAATACGATCCCTTTGCTGCTGAAGGTCGCCCGGAAGTGCGCGAATTCGCGTCACCCGCAGTCTGTTCCATGTTTCGAACATTCCAAGGCTGGACTGCGCTGACACCGCAACGCACCCATGCCGGGACGTTAAACGTGATTCCAATTGCCAATGCCATGGCCTATATTCTACTGCGTGCTTTGCAAGATGATGTCGCTGACGATGACTTATGCGGCGCGGCACCGGGGCGCGCATTATCGGCCTCTGAGCAATGGCATCCTCTTTTAATCGAAGCCATTTCCCCTATTCCGGATCTGGAAGCTGGCGATACTGTATTTTGGCACTGCGATGTTATCCATTCGGTAGAAAACGAACATAACGGCGAGTTTGACAGTAATGTTATGTATATCGCTGCTGCTCCTTGGTGTGAAAAAAATGCCGCTTACTTACCACGCCAGTTAGCCAGTTTTATTGATGGCCGCTCACCGCCTGACTTTGCAGCCGATGATTTTGAAGTCGATTTTGTTGGCAGGGCCACAGTCGATAATTTAACCGCCATCGGCAAGCAGCAATTAGGGATGACAAAGTAATCCTCTTCCACCAGATAGTCTGCCGGAGTTTATTTCTCCGGCAGCCTCCATTCAATAGCACGGATAAAGTAGCAGTCTCCCCCCGTTTTCCTTATAGTGATTCGCTTATTCGCCCCAGGATTTAATGGTTTCTTACCGCCAATCCCCGGTTGCTACCAAGAGAAAACAGTGTGCACCAGATATTTGAAATGCTATTAGCGGTATTTGATCGTGCCGCATTGATGCTAATTTGCTTGTTCTTTCTGACCCGCACCCACCTATTTCGTCAGTTATTGCAAAAAGAGAAACACACGCCGCTAGAATTGGCCGCAGTCACTGCTATCTTCTCGTTATTTGCTATTTTCGGCACCTATTCCGGTATCAATGTTGAAGGCTCGCTGGTTAACGTGCGGGTGATTGCCGTCATGTCCGGCGGTATTCTATTTGGCCCGTGGGTGGGGATTATTACTGGGCTTATTGCTGGCTCTCATCGTTATTTAATTGATATTGATGGTATTACCTCGGTCCCTTGCCTCATAACCAGTATTATTGCGGGTCTGATGTCGGGTTATATCAACCTGAAAGTCAAAAAAGAGCGGCAATGGAGCATCGGTATTCTGGCCGGTATGATTTGTGAATCGCTGACCATGCTCTTGGTGGTTATATGGGCCAAACCGACTGCATTGGGTATCGATATTGTGTCTAAAATCGCCATTCCGATGATTTTAGGGGCAGTCTGTATCGGGCTGATTGTGCTATTAGTACAGAGTGTCGAGGATGAAAAAGAGGTCATTGCTGCGCGACAGGCAAAGCTGGCACTGGATATTGCTAATAAAACCTTACCCTATTTTCGCAATATCAACGGCGAGTCATTGCGCAGTGTGTGTGAAATTATTCGCCATGATATCAAGGCCGATGCTGTCGCTATCACCGATACCCAGCATATTTTGGCGTATGTAGGTGTCGGGGTAGAAACTTATAATATCGGCCATGAAATAATCAGTGACATTACCAAGGAAAGTATTCAGCGCGGTAAAATCACCATCCGCAATAATGATGAGGTCCACCGGACGCCCCAAATTCATTCGCTTATTATCATTCCCTTATGGGAAAAAGGTGAAGTGACGGGCTCGCTGAAAATCTATTATTGCCATGCCCATAAAATCACTTATTCACTCAAAGTAATGGCGGTAGGTTTATCGCAAATTATCTCAACCCAAATTGAGGTCTCGCGTATTGAACAACTGCGCGAAATGGCGAATAAAGCGGAAATGCGGGCGCTACAAAGTAAAATTAACCCACACTTTTTATTTAATGCCTTAAATGCCATTTCCTCATCAATTCGTATTAATCCAGATACCGCGCGTCAATTGATCATCAATCTATCTCGCTACCTACGCTATAACCTTGAACTGAATGATGAACAAATTGATATTCGTAAAGAACTGCATCAAATTCAAGACTATATTGCCATCGAACAAGCGCGGTTTGGCAGTAAGTTAACCGTCATTTATGATATTGATGATGACATTGCGCTAAAAATCCCCAGCTTGTTGATCCAGCCGCTGGTAGAGAATGCTATCGTGCATGGTATTCAGCCGTTCCGGGGTAAAGGTGTGGTGGTTATTGCGGTTAAAGACTGTGGCGATCAGATAAAAATCTCGGTGAAAGATACCGGCAATGGGATCAACCCGGAAACCATTGAGCGCGTGGCAAATAACGAAATGCCTGGCAATAAAATCGGCTTACTGAATGTCCATCATCGAGTAAAATTACTCTATGGCGAGGGTTTACAGATACGCCGAATGGAACCGGGCACCGAGATTTCTTTTTATATCAGTAAAAATGGCGGCAAAGTCCATGCAGAACCCAGCATTTCAGCCGGAGCTTAATCCGTGAAAGCAATTATTGTCGAAGATGAATTTCTGGCTCAGGAAGAATTAAGTTACCTGATCCAGCAGCACAGTAATATCACCATCGAAGCAACCTTTGAAGATGGATTGGACGTACTTAAATATCTGCAAAATCATCAGGTTGATGCCATTTTTCTCGACATTAATATTCCGTCGCTGGATGGCGTGTTGCTGGCGCAAAATATCAGCAAATTTGCCCATAAACCTTATATTATCTTTATTACTGCTTATAAAGAGCATGCGGTAGAAGCCTTTGAAATTGAAGCTTTTGACTATATTTTAAAGCCTTACCACGAATCGCGTATTGTCACTATGCTGCAAAAGCTGGAAACCCTGTATAAACGTGATCGCCAAAATAAAGAACAAACCAACAGTCCCAGCCATCGTCCAACGCCCCATACCATCAATCTGATGAAAGATGAGCGCATCATCGTAACGGATATCAATGATATTTATTATGCAGCGGCGCAGGAAAAGGTCACGCTGGTTTACACTCGGCGCGAAGAATTTATCATGCCGATGAATATCACTGAATTTTGTAGTCGCCTGCCTGAAGAGTACTTTTTCCGCTGTCACCGTTCTTATTGCGTGAATTTAGCTAAAATCCGCGAAATCGTGCCTTGGTTTAACAACACCTATATTCTGCGACTCAGTGATTTGGACTTTGAAGTCCCGGTGAGCCGCAGCAAGATAAAAGAATTCAGGCAACTGATGCGCCTTTAAATGCATTTCATTCCTCCCCGAATGCAGCTCATTCCCCTTTCGATCTATTGCTATTAGCCCGCCCGTATACTGGTTTCATTCGGCGGGCTGATAACATCGCAAGACAAGATTTTCGGTGTTCCATCAGCGCGTAATTTTTAGGCTCCGACGCTATTGCTTACTACTACACCGTCAGCAATAGCCCCCATTCGGGCCGTATGCATTGATGTTTAAGGAGTCCGGCATGAGCAATAAACCGGTAAATCGTTGGCTAATTGTTGTTGGTACCATCATCGTTCAGATGGGTTTAGGCACTATCTATACTTGGAGCTTATTCAATCAGCCGCTGGGGGAAAAATTCAGTTGGTCACTCGGTGCGGTTGCCACCACCTTCTCTATCACCAGTTTCTCTCTGGCTATCGCCACCTTGTTTGCGGGCCGCCTGCAAGAGCGCATTGGCATCCGTAAACTGACGCTAATTTCCGGCATCATCCTCGGTTTGGGTTTGATTGCCAGCTCTTTTGCCACCTCATTGGGGATGATTTATCTGCTGGCGGGGATTGTGGTTGGTTTTGCCGATGGCACCGCCTACATCACCACGCTGTCAAATCTGATTAAATGGTTCCCAGAGCGTAAGGGCTTGATTTCAGGTATTTCTGTCGGGGCATTTGGTACCGGTAGTCTGTTATTCAAATACGTGAATGCCAGTTTGATCGCCAACCAGGGGGTGTCACTGGCTTTCTTCTATTGGGGAATTATTGTGATGGTTTTGGTCGGGGCGGGTTCTTTCCTGCTGCGGGAAAAAGCAGTCGCACCACAAACCGCGGCCCACCTGCCATCTGCGCTTGCTGGACGTGATTTCAGTGTCAAAGAGATGTTGGCAGTCAAAGAGTCTTACTGCCTGTTTATCATCTTCTTCACCGCATGTATGAGTGGCTTATATCTGATTGGTATCGTGAAGGATTTGGGTGTGCAGTTGGCGGGTATGGATTTGGCGACCGCAGCCAATACCGTGTCGGCCATCGCCATCTTTAATACTGCCGGACGTATTATTCTGGGGGCGCTATCCGATAAAGTGGGCCGCCTGCGAGTTATCAGCTTTACCCTGCTGGTGACCACTTTAGCCGTATCGGTGTTGAGTTTTGTCCCGCTGACTCATGCCCTGTTCTTCTTGTGTGTCGGTGCTATTGCTTTCTGTTTCGGCGGCAACATCACGGTGTTCCCGGCCATTGTGGGCGATTTCTTTGGCCTAAAAAACCATAGCAAAAACTATGGCGTTATCTATCAAGGATTTGGTTTAGGCGCACTGGCAGGGTCATTTATTGCCGCACAACTGGGCGGATATCATGCAACCTTTATCGTTATTGCAGTGATGTCAGTGGTTTCGCTGTTGTTAACCCTGGTTATCAAGCCGCCGAAAGGGGCTGCTACCGAGGCAGAAAACACATCTACGGCTTCATCTGGGGTCACCGCCAGCAGCCACGCCTAATCATTATAAATTGTAAAAAGCAGAGCCTTGGCTCTGCTTTTTCATTTCAATCCAGTGAACTATGCAATTTTAAGGATGAAGAGTATGCCCTAACTTCTGACGTAAATAAGCCCCTGCGCCCAGCAAACCAGGTTGCTGGTGCGTGATCATATAGACCGGAATATCCTGTAAGAAATCGTTGAAACGCCCTTTATCTTCAAAAGCACCGCGGAAGCCGGAAGCTTTAAAGAATTCCATAAAGCGCGGCACAATTCCGCCAGCGATATACACGCCACCGAAAGTACTGAGATTCAAGGCCAAATTGCCGCCAAAGCGCCCCATAATTACGCAAAACAGTGATAATGCGCGGCGACAATCAGTGCAACTGTCTGCCAGAGCGCGTTCAGTCACATCTTTCGGTGCCAGATTTTCGGGCAGACGACCATCAGAAATCACAATGGCCCGGTATAAATTGACCAGCCCCGGCCCGGAAAGCACTCGCTCGGCGGAAACGTGGCCCAGTTCCTGACGCAGTACCGCCAAAATCCGGTCTTCTTCTTCGCTATTGGGCGCAAAATCCACATGTCCGCCTTCACCCGGCAAGCTTATCCAGCGGCTATCCACATTAACTAAATGTGCCACCCCTAACCCCGTCCCAGCACCGTATACCGCCACCGGTTTACCGGGCTGTGGCGATGTACCACCAAATTGCAGCACATCCTGCTCAGACAACATGGGAATTGCCATTGATACCGCGGTGAAATCATTAATGATCTCTAAGTGCTTCAGCCCGAGGTTTTGCTGCATCGCCGCGATAGAGAATGCCCAAGTGTGATTGGTCATTGCCACCCAATCTCCGGTAATCGGGCAGGCGATAGCAATACAGGCATGCTCTACAGTGACCTTATGCTCTGATAAATATTGCTTAATGACAGCTTCCAGACTGTCGTAATCTAACCCTGAATATGTTTTTGCTTGTGATATTTCGCCCGTCGCCACAGCGCAAAGCGCCAAACGGGCATTAGTGCCGCCAACGTCACCCACCAGGGCATAGCTCGTCATCAGAAACTTCTCCGTTACAGATATTCTTAACTTCAACTATGCCCACTGTAAAATCAGGTTGGCGAAACAACAATCTCAATGCTGGAAACCGTTTCGCTTTGGGATAAAGATCACATAAAAACGTTTCAGCAGCGGTAAATTGCCGCTGCTGAAGTGAGAAATCACGGTTCGTGATGAGCCAAATATTAGTTTGAACCACGCCCTTTATCGGCGGCTGGCGTTAAGACATTGGCCTGGCGTGAGCGGATAATTCGCGCCCGCAAACTGTCATAAGCCCAGTTATAAAACATGGTGTAAGGCAGGAAGAACAGGAAGAAACCTATCTCTAACATAAATGCTTGTAGCAGAGAAACTCCCAATACGCTAGCCGCAATCGGCAAACCAATCAAGATAAACCCACTTTCAAAACCCAGTGCATGGAGTGCCCGCACACGAAGGCTCTTGGCGACACGGCTAACCGGCCAAAAGTAGTCAAACAGGCTGTTGTAAATAATGTTCCATAGCATCGCCACAGAAGAGAGAAGAATGGCCAATGTCCCCATTTGTAATATAGAGCGGTCGAGTAACCATGCTCCTACTGGTGCACAAATGGCGACGGCAATGACCTCAAAGCCGATAGCATGGATAACGCGCTCAAATAAAGATTTGCGATGAACTTGCATAAAACACCCACTTAATGAATCAATAACAGATTGTTGAAGGTGATTATCATCGTTTTTTAAGATAGATTAAAAATAGAACCCATCGATAAAATAGATAGATTATGCATTATTCTCCTGAAGCATTGATTGCGTTTGTCGAAGCGGCCGCACTGGGTTCATTCTCCGCTGCGGCCCGTAAACTGCGCAAAAGCCAGTCAACCATCAGCACCGCCATCGCCAATTTGGAGGCCGATCTGGGGTTAACCTTATTTGACCGGCAAGCCCGTCAGCCGGTATTAACCGATCACGGACGGCGCGTGCTCTCTCATGTGCAAGAAATTCTGGCTGCCAGTGAGCGCCTGGATAATCTGTCAATCCGGCTGGCGGGCCAGGTTGAAACCCGTCTGACGTTTGTCTTATCCGACACCTATCAACCGACTCATCATGAAAGTCTGCTGCGACGCTTTGAGCAACGTTACCCCGATATCGAATTTGAGTGTTTGATTGCTGAAGATGACGATGTGATTGATTTGCTGCAACTGAGGCGGGCGCATATCGGCGTGGTAGAGGTGCAACAACATTACCCGCCGGATATTGCCGCCAGCCGATTAGCCGAGCAAACTGAAATGGCAATATTTGTGCAACGTCATCATCCGTTGGCACAATTATCACAGGTTCACCCGGAACAACTCGCCACCACCCGCCAACTCTGTCTCAACACCTATAACCGCACCGAGCGCAATCAGTCGCAGGGATTGATATGGTCAGCACCCAGCTATTTAATGTTGATGGAGATGGCGGTGCAAGGCTTCGGCTGGGCGATTTTGCCGCACTGGATGGTTGAGCAATACAGTAATAAAAAACTGGTTGCCTTGCCAATCGCAGGTTGGCCAAAAATGATCTCAATTGATGCAGTTTGGTCGAAAAATAGCCCGCCGGGGCCGGCAGGCTATTGGCTGTTAGATCAATTAACCGGTGCCATTAAACCGCCGCATTACGGGCCTGAATAGATTTGGCCACATTAACCATTAATTCAGGCATATCCATTGGTGGCAACATAACCTCAATAAATGCTAATTGCTGGCAATTTTCGATTTGTGTCAGCACCTGTTGCAGTTCATCGGCCTGCGTGACCCGGCAGGTCAATGAGGCTTTGTCCACAGCCAAAGCTTGGGGTAGCTGCGTCCAATCCCACTCAGCAATGTCGTTATAGGGTTGCTGTGGCCCATGAATAGCCCGCTCTACGGTGTAACCATGATTATTAAGCAGAAAAATGATCGGAGTTAAACCATCACGCAGCATCGACCCCAACTCTTGTATGGTGAGCTGCGCTGCGCCATCCCCTACCAGCAAAATCACTCTGCGCTGCGGTTGCGCCAATTGCGCGCCATAGGCTGCGGGTAAGCTAAAACCAATCGCCCCCCACAACGATTGTGCGACAAAGGTGCAGCCAGAAGGCAGACGCAGTGTTGCGGCACCAAAACTGGAAGTGCCTTGATCCGTCACCACAATATCGTCTGGCCGCAGGAAATGCTGGATGTGATACCAAAAGGCTTGCTGGCTGAGGAGATTATCGGACGGCAGCGCGGGTATAGAGTGAGCGATGACCGGTTGCTGCCATTCGCCCTGTAAAGACAAACACAACTCGTGTAGCGCATTAACGGCAGCCAGCATCGGGATTTGACTAAAAACCTGACGTCCAATCCGCACTTGTTCCGGCTGAACATCAATACAATTATCCTGAGTAATATGTTGGCTGAATCCGGCGGTAATGGTATCGACGAACCACACACCGACAGTGATAAGCACATCGGCCTCTTCAATATATTCTCTGACGCTGGCATCACTGGCGGCTCCGGCATAAGTCCCAATGAACATCGGGTGAGTCTCATCCAGCAAGCCTTTCCCCATCAGCAATGTCGAATGCGGTAAATTCACCTCTGCCAGCCAATGATTCAGTGCTTGTCGTGCGCCAAATCTATCGGCGAGAAAATCTGCCAACAGCGCCACCCGGTGCGCCGACTGCAATTTCTGGCGGGCTGCTTCAATAAAAGCCTGTAATGAAGTCGGGGATAACATTGGTTGAGACAGTGCTAACGCCCCAGATTGGCTGGTTAACTCCGCCTCTCCCACATCAGAAGGGAGCTGTAAATAGACCGGACGCCGTTGATAAAGTGCCGCCACCAACAAGCGATCAATCTCAGACGCGGCATTTTCGGCAGTTAAGCTGGTATGCGCGCAAGCAACCTCTTTCGCCATCCGCGCGAAATGGTTGAAATCACCATCGCCAAATGAATGATGTAATAATTCGCCCGCTTTTTGTGAGCGCAGTGCCGGAGTGCCAACAATATGAATGATGGGAAGATATTCAGCAAAGCTACCCGCGATACCATTAATAGCGCTTAACTCACCGACCCCTGCCGTGGTCAATAACGCCGCCGCAGGCATAACACGGGCATAGCCATCAGCTGCGTAAGCCGCGTTAAGTTCATTCGCGCATCCCATCCATTGAATGACCGGATGGCTGATAACATGATCTAAAAAGTGAAGATTGAAATCACCAGGAACACCAAATAGATGCCTGATACCCACTTGTGCCAGTCGATCCAGTAAATAATCTGCTACCTTATAGTTGCTCGCCATCACTACACCACCTCAATGCTTATTATTGTCAAATAAGTATTGAGCAAATCATCAATAAATCTAATGTTTTTTAAATTATTAATTAGCTCGCACAGAATAAGGTTTTGCTGACAGGCATTCTCCCCTGTCACCGAATGCAAACTCTGTGATCACGCCAGCTTTCGAAACCGGTGGAAACGCATACATTAAGACGTTGTTTACTTTCATCAATAAGGGGCATCATGGTCTACCAAGCAGCTTCCTCCCGCTATCAGGAAATGGAGTATCACCGTTGTGGCCGCAGTGGATTAATGCTGCCAGCGATTTCTCTTGGCTTGTGGCATAACTTTGGTGATAGCACCTTGTATGAAAATAGCCGCAACCTGATTCATCGTGCTTTTGATCATGGTATTACCCATTTTGATTTAGCCAATAACTATGGCCCACCGCCTGGCTCTGCCGAACTAAATTTTGGCCGAATCTTGCAACAAGATTTGCGCCCTTATCGCGATGAACTGATTATTTCGTCCAAAGCGGGTTACACCATGTGGCCCGGCCCTTATGGGGATTGGGGCTCCAAAAAAGTATCTGGTCGCCAGCATTAATCAAAGTTTGCAGCGGATGGGGCTGGATTATGTTGATATTTTCTATCATCACCGCCCAGACCCTAATACCCCATTGGAAGAGACGATGGCAGCGCTGGATTTACTGGTGCGCCAAGGCAAAGCTTTATATGTCGGCTTGTCCAACTACCCAGCTGCACAAACGCGTCAGGCCTGCAAAATTCTGGCCCAGCTCGGTACGCCTTGTTTGATTCATCAACCCAAATACTCCATGTTTGAGCGCTGGATTGAAACAGATCTGCAAGATACGCTGGACGAGTATGGTGTTGGATCTATTGCTTTCTCGCCGCTGGCGGGCGGTTTATTAACTGATCGCTATTTGGCCGGTATCCCATTGGACTCACGAGCAGCCAGTGACAGTAAATTCCTCAATCCTGAGCAACTTTCAGCGGAAAAACTGGCTAAAGTTCGCCAATTGAATGAACTGGCGCTTGATCGTGGACAGAAGTTGTCGCAGATGTCTTTAGCGTGGGTATTGCGAGGCAGACGAGTGACGTCGGCACTGATTGGAGCCAGTAAAATAAGCCAAATTGATGATGCGGTGGGAATGTTGGCAAATACCGAATTCAGTGACGCAGAGATAAAAGTTATCGAAAATATCTTGGTGTAAACGTTCTCTTTTTAAGTCTTCAACAGGGGGCTAACGCTCCCTGTTACGCCCTGTTATCTCCCCTCACAGATAAATCCTAAATCCGTATTTTACAGTTTTATCCGAATCTCAGCGGCTGACTTCCTGTTTAAGATAGCGCTATAGCCTATAAGGCCAGACAAGGATAAATAATGTTAAAAACGGCCATGTTTAAATCGACAATATTAAAGCTAAGTGTAGTGAGGCCGAGAAGGATAAAACCACTGTTATTGATAACCATCTTAGCCTGGTTCCCGCTTATCCCAATGGCGAATGCCGAGAGTATTGAGCTGCTACCCGGTGTTTCGCTACAAATTGGCGAACAAGACCGCAGCGGTAATTATTGGGATGGTTATGACTGGCGTGACCAGCAATGGTGGCAAAATCATCAAGGACGAGATTTAGGCGAGCGGAATCGTCATGGTCATTACTGGGACGGCCACCGCTGGCAACACAAAGATTGGTGGAAAAAGAACTACTACTATCGTGATGGGCACTATTGGAAATATGATAAACATCATAAAAAACCGAGTAAAAAACATCATCGCGGCAAAGGCCATGATCACCATGATCATGATTAGATGAGAATACCCCAGGCGAGTTTTTATCCTTAGCTCGCCTTACTGATAAATTAAATCAGGCTCACCAATAAGTAAGCATTCAATCCAATCACCACCAGTACAATCAGTTTCCCCAAAACCTGAATCAATTTTGAGTTAACCATATCCCCCATCAATTCTTTATTGCCGGTAAAGGCCAACAACGGCACTAACGCCAAAGCAATACCGAAACTCAGCAATACCTGACTCATCACCAGTATGCGAGTCGCATCCATTCCCATCAAAATGACAATAAAGGAAGGCAACATAGTCACTGTTCGGCGCACCCAAATAGGGATATAAAACCGCACAAAACCCTGCATCACCACTTGTCCAGCCAAGGTTCCGACCACGGTTGATGACAGCCCGGCAGCCACCAAACTCAAGCCAAAAATGGTCGTGGCAGCATTACCCAATAAGGGTTGTAATGTTAAATAAGCTTGTTCAATTTCTGCAATGCTGCCATAGCCGTTGAAGTGGAAAGCGGCAGCTGCCGTCGCCATCATCGCCAAATTGACGAAACCCGCAATCGTCATGGCAATGGCCACATCCAATTTGGTCGAGGCGTAGCGATCCGCTTTAGAGTTTTCCCCGGCGGTTTGCGTCAATGATGAATGCAGATAGATAACGTGCGGCATTATAGTTGCGCCCAATACCCCGGCGGCTAAAAATACTGCATCGCGGTTAGGTAGGTCCGGGATTAACATCCCACGGCCTAAGGCGGCTATTTCTGGGCGTGAGAAGACAAGTTCCACAATATAAGCTGCGGCGACAAACAACAGCAGGCCACCAATCACTAACTCTAATGGCTTTTGCCCGCGCTTTTGTAGCATCAATATAAGGAAGGTCGCGATGCCGGTGAGTACCGCCCCCTCAAGCAGCGTCACACCCAATAGCAATTTAAACCCAATCGCCGCCCCAATAAACTCAGCCAGGGTCTGTCGCCATCGCAATAATTTCGGCTTGCACCCAGTAAGCCCATACCGCAGGGCGAGGAAAGCGGTCACGAATATGTTCTGCCAGATTTTTGCCAGTGGCAATACCGAGCTTGGCGGAAAGGAGCTGGATAAGCATGGCCATAAAATTGGCCCAAACCACGACCCATAATAAGGTATAGCCAAAGGAAGCACCGGCCTGAATATTGGTGGCAAAGTTGCCGGGGTCGATATAGCCAATAGCCGCGATAAAAGCAGGCCCCATCAGGGAGAGTTTGATTCTCCTTGATGTACGGGGTGGCGTATCGACAACACGACTATTCAACATTCAGTATTACCCTTGAAAAACTTACGGCTACTTTCTTATCTTTAATAATATCTAAATGATAATAATTATCAAGCGCATTTAGAGGGGTGAAACTTATCTCTCTGATAGCTAATACCGCATAATTTGCCGTGCCGTCATCGCCAGTTGTTGGTTTCTGAAAAATTGAGTTAACAGCTACATCGCAATTTTTAAGACTGAACGCTACAATTGCTCAAACTAGCATATTTACACTATCCCTGTAGCATATTATTAACATCCTGTTTTTTTGTGATCAACCCCGCTAATTTGTTTGCATTTATGAAAGTGAATTTCTATATTTGCAGACTACATCTCGTTTTTAATGTAGCCGTTACATAAAATGTCCACCAAAACCTAGCCTGCCTCTAATTTGGAGCACACATGTCCCATATTCTACAGTTTGCGTTGGCCTTAGTCGTAGTGGCCATACTAGCTCTAGTGATCTGTAAGGATCGTAAAAGCATCCGCATTCGGTTTGTTATTCAATTGTTGGTTATTGAGGTGCTGTTAGCGTACTTCTTCCTCCATTCGGAAGTTGGATTAGGTTTTGTGAAAGGATTCGCCGGTTTATTCGACAAGTTGCTTGGATTTGCCGCTACCGGTACCGATTTTGTCTTCGGCAATATGGGTGATAAAGGTCTCGCGTTCTTCTTCTTAAGAGTGCTATGCCCTATCGTCTTCATTTCTGCCCTGATTGGTATTCTGCAATACATTAAAGTTCTGCCGGTCGTTATTCGTATCATTGGTACTTTACTGTCCAAAGTTAACGGCATGGGTAAGTTGGAATCATTCAACGCAGTCAGTTCACTGATTCTAGGCCAGTCTGAAAACTTCATCGCCTATAAAGATATTTTGGGCAAAATGTCTGAAAAGCGCATGTACACCATGGCAGCCACAGCAATGTCGACAGTTTCTATGTCGATAGTCGGTGCTTATATGTCAATGCTGGACGCGAAATTCGTGGTCGCAGCACTGGTGCTTAACATGTTCAGTACCTTTATTGTGTTGTCGTTAATCAACCCATATAAAGCTGAAGATGAAGAAGAGTTACAACTGAGCAACCTGCACGAAGGACAAAGCTTCTTTGAAATGCTGGGTGAATACATCCTGGCTGGTTTTAAAGTTGCCATTATCGTTGCGGCAATGCTGATTGGTTTCATTGCATTGATTGCTGCGATGAATGCTCTGTTCAGCCTGCTGTTTGGTATTAGCTTCCAGGGTATTCTGGGCTATGTCTTCTTCCCGTTTGCTTGGGTTATGGGTATCCCTGCTCATGAAGCCTTGCAAGTTGGCGGTATCATGGCAACCAAACTGGTTTCAAATGAATTTGTGGCAATGATGGACTTACAGAAAGTTGCATCCGAATTGTCACCACGCAGTGTAGGTATTCTGTCCGTATTCCTGGTTTCATTCGCTAACTTCTCTTCCATCGGAATCGTAGCTGGTGCGATTAAAGGCCTGAATGAACATCAAGGTAACGTCGTTTCTCGCTTTGGCTTGAAACTGCTGTACGGCTCTACGCTGGTCAGTGTGTTGTCCGCTTCTATCGCGGGCCTGGTACTCTAAGTATCAGAAAAAAATCGTTAAAAAGGCGCTACGGTGCCTTTGAGGTTAATGACAAAGTGCCCGTATCGGTGAAAACAGGCAGATCGTAAAGACGCCGTAAAATCGTCCCTGATGGCTCGACCCGCGCCATCCGTGGCGCGGACGCTTTACTCTTCTACCTGTCCTCACCTTGCAAGATCGAGTCGTTGGAGTTTGTCAGCAGTCTGAAAGGCGCTACGGCGCTTTTTTTATGCCTGCGATTCACAGATGAGTTATTTGCTTTCGTGATATTTATTGGAAGGTTAAAAGACTAAGGATATAGGTTGGTCACAAAAGGATAGGAGAATGCCATTTGGTATTAGGAGGTGAAGTTGCTGAGGTACTGGATATAATGGTGGGTCGTGCGGGATGACTCGGCCGCTGGCCTCGCCCTTCGGGTCAACGCTGCCGCGTTGCTGTCTCGCTTCGCTCGGCTCGAACCTGAACGCAGGGTCTCACCCACACGATATTGTGTAATATGCGATTTCAGTGTTTGGGGGAAGTTGCTGAGATACTGGATATAATGGTGGGTCGTGCGGGATTCGAACCTGCGACCAATTGATTAAAAGTCAACTGCTCTACCAACTGAGCTAACGACCCATTATATAGACTTACTCGACATTTCCGGCGGTTATCGTGCGGGATTACTCATCCTACGGATTCGCCCTTCGGGTCAACGCTACGCGTTGCTGTCTCGCTTTGCTCGACTCGAACCTTTAACCAATTGATTAAAAGCTACTATTCTACCAACTGAGCTAACGACCCATTATATAATTCTGAAAGTATAGAAGTGGTGGGCGATACCAGATTCGAACTGATGACCCCCTCCGTGTAAAGGAGATGCTCTACCAACTGAGCTAATCGCCCACTTCTACTACTTTTAACACATTAAACATGGATGATGAGTGGTGGGCGATACCAGATTCGAACTGATGACCCCCTCCGTGTAAAGGAGATGCTCTACCAACTGAGCTAATCGCCCTCATCTATCTCATTTAATGCTTGTATTTCATTTACTTAGTAACACGTCGAGTTTGGTGGGCGATACCAGATTCGAACTGATGACCCCCTCCGTGTAAAGGAGATGCTCTACCAACTGAGCTAATCGCCCGCCGTGTTGTTGGAGTCGCATTATAGGGATAGTTCGAAGTGAGTCAACGGTTTTTAAAACGAAAACAATCGTTCGCCGCAAATTTAAACAGGATGCGATATTTATCACCGCTATGGGCGTTTCTTTAGCCGGATCTCATTGCATATCGGTAACATCGTTGAGGAATTGTCTCAGGGTGGTAGAATGTCGCCTACTTTTTCGAAATTCGAGCAACAGCCAGCTTTTGCTGGTCGGCGTAGCGTAATAAGGCATCGAACCCAATGAAAATCAAAACCCGTTTTGCACCCAGTCCTACCGGCTATCTCCACGTCGGTGGCGCGCGTACCGCACTGTATTCCTGGTTATTCACCCGCCATTTCGGTGGTGAATTTGTTTTGCGTATTGAAGATACCGATCTTGAGCGCTCAACTCAGGAAGCCATCGACGCCATTATGGACGGTATGAACTGGCTGAATCTGGATTGGGATGAAGGCCCGTATTTCCAAACCAAACGTTTCGATCGCTACAATGCGGTGATCGACCAAATGTTGGAAAATGGCACTGCATATAGATGCTATTGCTCTAAAGAGCGTTTGGATGAATTGCGCGAAGCCCAAATGGCCAATGGTGAAAAGCCGCGCTATGATGGCCGCTGCCGCGATAGCCAGTGTACCCATGGTGCCGATGAACCTTCTGTGGTGCGTTTTCGTAACCCGCAGGCAGGCTCGGTTATTTTCGACGATAAAATCCGTGGGCCAATCGAATTCAGCAACCAAGAGCTGGATGATTTGATTATCCGCCGTACCGATGGTTCGCCAACGTATAATTTCTGCGTCGTGGTTGATGACTGGGATATGGAAATCACTCACGTTATCCGTGGTGAAGACCATATCAACAACACCCCTCGCCAGATTAACATTCTGAAAGCATTGGGCGCGCCTGTTCCTGAATATGCCCACGTTTCAATGATTCTGGGTGATGACGGTAAAAAACTGTCTAAACGTCATGGTGCAGTCGGCGTGATGCAATACCGCGATGATGGCTATTTGCCAGAAGCGCTGTTGAACTATCTGGTTCGCCTGGGTTGGTCGCATGGTGATCAGGAGATTTTCTCTGTTGCTGAGATGACTGAGCTATTCACACTGGATGCGGTGAGTAAATCTGCCAGTGCTTTCAATACTGAAAAACTGCAATGGCTGAACCACCACTATATCAATAGCCTGCCACCAGAGCAGGTTGCCGTTCACCTGTCATGGCAGGTTGAGCAGTTGGGTATTGATACTCGCAACGGCCCTGAATTGGTCGAGATAGTTAAACTGTTGGGCGAGCGCTGTAAGACGCTGAAAGAGATGGCTGAATCTTGCCGCTACTTCTATGAAGAGTTTGACGAGTTCGACGCCGATGCCGCGAAGAAACATTTGCGCCCTGTTGCACGCCAGCCGCTGGAAGCGGTTAAAGCTAAACTGGCTGCCATCACCGAGTGGACTACTGAAAACGTTCACAATGCCATTCAGGGCACGGCTGATGAGTTGGGTGTAGGTATGGGCAAAGTTGGCATGCCATTGCGCGTAGCGGTCACTGGCGCTGGTCAATCACCGGGAATGGACGTCACCGTCTATGCTATCGGTCAGGCGCGTTCACTGTCTCGTATTGATAAAGCGCTCGCTTTTATTAGTGAACGTGAAGCGCAGCAATAAAATCAAATACATTTATCAGGCGACTGAGTAAAGTCGCCTTTTTTATGCTGTTTGCTCACTGATTTGGCGGCTTTTTCAGCGCTTGGCGTGAGAAATAGAATTAGCCGTTGACACTGTTTCAGGGGTTTCATATCATGCGCCCCGTTCACACGATTTATTATGTGCGCATCGGGGCTATAGCTCAGCTGGGAGAGCGCTTGCATGGCATGCAAGAGGTCGACGGTTCGATCCCGTCTAGCTCCACCAAATTATCTTGTTTGATAAGACTTCAAGCTTGATAATCAGGTGGCATGATAGATAAATCAGCACGAACAACCACATTTGTGGGGCTATAGCTCAGCTGGGAGAGCGCTTGCATGGCATGCAAGAGGTCGACGGTTCGATCCCGTCTAGCTCCACCACTCTTTAAAAGACCGGCCTATGGCCGGTTTTTTGCTTTTTAGCATTTATCATAATCATTCTCCGCTGCTATCCTGCTCCAAACACATTGATTACCGAGGAAACAGGCAATGAACCAGCAACAACAAATCATTGAATGGCTACGTGCGGATCCCTATCGGATGCAAGCATTGTCTATTGCCCGTGAACTTCAGTTAAACCAATGGTGCCTGGCCGCAGGATTTGTCCGTAATCTGGTGTGGGATAAGCTACATGGATACCCTTCCTCTACCCCACTTAATGATATTGATTTAGTCTATTTCGATGAGCAAGATGCCAGTGAGCAGCATGATTTACAGCTCGAAGAACAACTTAATCACACAACTTCAGCCCTGCATCAATCGTTTCCGTGGTCAGTCAAAAATCAAGCCAGAATGCACCTGCGTAGTGGCCGCTGGCCTTACACCAGCACACAAGACGCCATCAGCTATTGGGTTGAAGTGGAAACGGCGATCGGGGCCTGTCTTAAAGAAAATGGTGATATTGAACTGGTCGCCCCATTTGGTTTGGCTGCTTTATTTAGTCAAACCATTACGCTGAATATCAAAAACGGTGAAATCGACACTTATTACCAGCGGGTCAATAGCAAAGGCTGGCAACAGCATTGGCCGCAACTACAATTGGTGATTTAACAGCTTAGAGCCTGGATTTAACGCGCATAAAATCACCAAGTGATAGGTTACTGATTAGCAAGTGATAAGATTGTGTAAAACCCGGCTGAAAGGCTAAAGATTAATATCTTTCACGTCGATAAGCATTATTCCACCCACATGTTCTAAGGAATAATGATGTCGAATACTATCTCTACAGCATCCGTTTCAGTGAGCAGTAGCAGCTCTTCAGATAGCAGTACCGCCGCACAGATTAAATCTCTTAATCAAGAGATCCAAAAACTGACCGAAAAATTAAGTACCTTAAAAGACTCTGGTTTAACTGCTGATGAGTTGCAAAAGCAGCAGCAACAAATTCAGAGTCAAATTGCAGCACTGCAAGCTCAAGTGGCTCGTATTGAGGCACAGGCGGCGGAAAAAGCCAAAGAAGGTGAAGACAACACAACCAGTGCGAGCACACCTACAGGTGATGGGGTAAACCGCCCTTCTGCTCAAAACCAGATTGACGTTTATATTTAATGAAGTTTGTGCCCTACAAAATAAGACTATGGCGATGATCTGCGACTGTTCATCGCCATATCTGAATACAATACTATAGGAATACAATATGTACCCAAAGCCCTTGGTGTTACGGCAAGGCAGCAAGCGAGTGAATCCCGATGAGCTGACACCAGTCAGTGATTCGGGTGAACGAGTGCCGCAGTAGCGTCAAGGACGAAGGGTAAGTGGCTTAACCAAACTATCCAGCCCCTCAATTTTAATCGCGAGCGTCATCTCCATCAACATACCCAGCTTGCCTTGCGGAAACTCACCTTTACGGGCGAACCAAAGCAGGTACTCTTCCGGCAGATCGATTAACACCCGCCCCTGATATTTACCAAAGGGCATCCGGGTATTGGCTATCTCAACCAAGTTCTCTTTTTCCATGCAATCCTCAGCCGTTAGGACGACTCACCGAGCAAACGGATCATTTCCGCTTCATCGATAACTGTAATTCCCAGTTCCTGCGCTTTCACCAGTTTCGATCCCGCCGCTTCACCCGCAATCACCAGATCAGTTTTTTTGGAAACACTGCCACTGACTTTGGCCCCCAAAGCGGCCAGGCGATCTTTGGCTTCGTCCCGTGAGAGGATAGTCAGTGAGCCGGTCAGAACCACAGTTTTACCCGCGAATGGGCTATCTATCTCTTCGGCTATAATTTGCTGCGGCTCGGGCCAAGTGATCACTTTTTCCAGCGCTTCGATCACTTTCTGATTGTGCTCTTCACCAAGGAAGTTCACCACATGCTTGGCCACCACTTCCCCGACATCCGGCACACTTTTTAATGCCTCGATATCAGCAGCACGTAGGTTTTCCAGATTACGGAAATGAGCAGCCAAATTAGCCGCTGTCGCCTCACCTACTTCGCGAATGCCCAGCGCATAGAGGAAGCGGGCAAAAGTCGTCTGTTTTGCCTTTTCCAGCGCCACAATCAGATTTTGAGCCGACTTCGGCCCCATCCGGTCAAGACCCGTCAGCTTGCCCGCAGTCAGCGTAAATAAATCAGCTGGGTTCTCAACATACTGTTTTTCTACCAATTGTTCGATAATCTTGTCGCCCATGCCATCGACATCCAGCGCGCGGCGCGAGACAAAATGCTTCAGTGCCTCTTTACGTTGTGCGGCACAGAATAACCCACCAGTGCAACGGGCAACCGCTTCCCCCTCAACCCGCTCGATATCAGAACCACACACCGGGCAGTGCTCAGGGAAAGTGATCTCTTTGGCATCCTGCGGGCGTTGATCCATCACCACGCCCACCACTTGCGGAATAACATCACCGGCGCGACGGACAATCACGGTATCACCGATACGTAAGCCCAAACGCTCAATTTCATCGGCATTATGCAAGGTTGCATTGCTGACAATCACACCGGCCACTTGCACCGGTTCCAGCCGCGCAACTGGCGTAATTGCGCCCGTACGCCCCACCTGAAACTCCACTTCACGAACTTGCGTTATCTGCTCTTGTGCCGGGAATTTAAATGCTGTAGCCCAGCGAGGTGCGCGCGCGACAAAGCCCAGCTGTTCCTGTAAGTCGAGTGAATCAACTTTGATAACCACCCCATCAATATCAAAACCTAAACCGCCACGGTCTTGTTCGACTTGACGATAGAAAGCAATCACTTGCTCGCTACCAGTACATAATTTGACCCGCTCACTGACCGGTAAGCCCCAGGCCTTAAATTGCATCAGGCGCTGAATATGGCTGCGGGGAAGTTCGCCGCCCTCCAATAAACCGACGCCATAGCAGAAGAAAGTTAATGGCCGTTTAGCCGTAATACGTGGGTCAAGTTGGCGCAATGAACCGGCGGCAGCGTTACGTGGGTTGGCGAAAACTTTCCCCCCTTTGCGACGAGCCTCATCGTTAAGCTGCTCGAAACCCGCCAATGGCATAAAAACCTCACCGCGAACTTCGACTCGTCGAGGGATATTATCGCCCTGCAAACGCAACGGGATTGCACGGATAGTGCGGACATTGGCGGTAATATTTTCACCGGTAGTGCCATCACCACGTGTTGCCGCTCTGACCAGCTCGCCATCTTCGTACAATAAACTCACCGCTAAACCGTCAAGCTTCAATTCACAGCAGAATGTCAGAGGATCGGCACGTTTCAACCGGTCATGGACTCTTTTGTCAAAAGCCAGATAGCTTTCTTCATCAAATACGTTATCGAGAGAGAGCATCGGGACTTCGTGTTTTACCTGCTCGAAAGCATCAAGCGGCGCAGCGCCCACTCGTTGGGTCGGTGAATCATTGGTGATCAATTCAGGATGTTGTGCTTCCAGCTCACGCAATTGCTGCATCAGGCGGTCATATTCAGCATCAGGGATCTCTGGCGCATCCAACACATGGTACAGATGTTCGTGATGGCGCAATGAGGTTCTTAGTTGATTAATTTGCTGAATTATTGATTCCATAGCTCACCATCAAAGATAAAAAACCCCCGGCATGCGGGGGTTCGGGTTAATTCGATTCATTGCGAGGCAACATTATCAGGCGGTTGCGTTTGCATCCAACACTTCGCGGATGCGAGCCTTATATGTTTCCAGTTTTTGCGGGGTCATCATGCGGCGTTCGTCATCCAACACCACACCACCGACATCATCGGCAATGCGTTGGGCTGATTGCAGCATCAACTTAAAGTTTTGATTCGCGTCGCCATAAGACGGCACCATCATAAACATTGAGACACCCGGCGTTGAGAAGTCAGACATAGTGTCAGGGTCAAAAGAACCCGGTTTCACCATATTTGCCAGACTGAATAATACTGGGCCACTGCCAGCAGGGCTTAGATGACGATGGAAAATCCCCATCTCACCGAACTGGAAACCAGACTGAAGCACACTCTGTAGCAACACTTCGCCACCCAGAGCACCACCGTGATGTGCAGCAACATGCAGCACCAAAACGGTTTCTTTCAGTTTTTGCGGTTTCACCTCAGGAGCCGCAACAGCAGGCTCTGGTTGTGATTCCACATGTTGTGGAGCCACCCGAGGGGCATGTTCAGCCACATGTTGTGGCTCTGCATAACGCGGTTGTGGGTCATGTTCTTCAACCGAGCCAAGCAAAGGATCACGCTGTGATTCATGCGGTGGTTGCTCAGCAGATAGTCCACCCAAAAGAGGGTCTTCATAATCTGTTGGCACTGAAGCAAAAGGTTTTTGGCGAGGCTCCGCCTTGACCTGCACCGGTTTGGTTTCAGTATGCTGAATCACCGGCAGTTCATCGTCGTCTTCATCAATATGATTAAACGAAGGCTTCTCTTGTGGATGAGCCGTGCGGACGCGCACTTCTCCTACCCCTTCATCGAGACTCTCGATCGGGGTTTCAACACGTTCTTGTTTCGGACGTTTAACTGGGCGATCGCGAAAAAGCGATGAGCGTTCTTTACGGCTGGTCCATAAACCATGCAATAACAACGCTATTATGGCGATCGCGCCAACAACGATTAATATCAGACGCAAATCCTGCATCATTACTATCTCTGTTGTTCCAATACATTGCCACCGCGGCAAACATTCACCCTTTAACTCTATTTCCCAACGAACACAAGTGCAAGTCCGTGCTCAATTTTCTTCGAAGAAAGATGATTATGCTAGATCTTTCGCTCACTTTTCATACAATATGTGACTATGCAGTGGGAAATCATACCGATATGATACGCAGGTCAATGAGCTTATAGAGAACGGAATGGCATGGCGTATACGCAAAAAGCGGTAAAAAAGGTCAGTGGTATCCATTATTTCGCCCAAGGATGGCAGTTAATCTCCCGTCCAGGTATCCGGCGATTTGTGATTTTGCCCCTCTTGGTGAATATTCTGCTGATGGGTGGGGCTTTCTGGTGGTTATTCAATCAGATAGGGGGCTGGGTTCCCCAATTGATGAGTTATGTCCCTGACTGGTTGCAGTGGCTCAGTTATCTATTGTGGCCAGTGATGGTGATTTCAGTGCTGCTGGTATTCAGTTATCTATTTAGTACGCTGGCCAATTTCATCGCCGCCCCCTTTAACGGTTTGCTGGCCGAACAGTTAGAAGCCAGTTTAACCGGGAAGCCCCTGCCGGATACCGGTATTCTGGGGATTATGAAAGATCTGCCGCGAATTATGGCGCGTGAATGGCGTAAATTAGCCTACTACTTGCCGCGAGCATTAGTGCTGCTGCTGTTGTATTTGGTGCCGGGTGTCGGCCAAACACTGGCCCCTGTTCTGTGGTTCCTGTTCAGCGCCTGGATGCTGTCGATTCAATATTGTGATTATCCCTTTGATAACCACAAAGTGAGTTTTCAGCATATGCGCAGTGCGTTGCGTCAAGATAAGGTCGACAACCTGCAGTTTGGTGCACTGGTGAGCTTATTTACTATGATTCCATTGCTTAATCTGGTGATTATGCCAGTGGCAGTCTGCGGTGCCACCGCAATGTGGGTTGATCGTTATCGCGATCAGTTTATGCAACCACCACGTTAATTTTGCATTTGCATGGGCGTGCTGGTCGCGCCCCTATTGCCAAGGTTAAAAGTGAGCTGCCAAGCTTAAAAGCTATTGGGATTAAAACTTATTTCCTAATAACATATCGATATACCAATTACTTACTTCCATAGCCATACTGTTAGCGTATGCTTTGAACGTTTCCTACATTTTCATAGAGTTAAAGGACGGGCTATGAGCAAGATATATGAAGACAACTCTTTAACAATCGGCCATACGCCGCTGGTTCGTCTGAACCGTATCGGTAACGGGCGCATTTTGGCGAAAGTTGAGTCACGCAATCCAAGTTTCAGTGTTAAATGCCGTATCGGTGCCAATATGATTTGGGACGCCGAAAATCGTGGCATTCTGACCGCAGACAAAGAACTGGTAGAACCTACCAGTGGCAATACCGGCATCGCACTGGCATTTGTTGCAGCCGCGCGCGGTTATAAACTGACCCTGACCATGCCTGAAACCATGAGTATTGAGCGCCGTAAACTGCTCAAAGCATTGGGTGCCAATCTGGTGCTGACCGAAGGTGCTAAGGGGATGAAAGGGGCGATAGCTAAAGCGGAAGAAATTCAAGCCACCGACCCAAATCGCTATATTATCTTGCAGCAATTCAGTAACCCAGCAAACCCGGAAATTCACGAAAAGACCACTGGCCCAGAAATCTGGGAAGACACCGATGGTGAAGTGGATGTCTTTATCGCAGGTGTGGGTACCGGCGGTACTCTGACCGGTGTCAGCCGTTACATTAAAAAAACTAAAGGCAAGTCTATCACCACGGTTGCGGTTGAGCCGACTGATTCTCCTGTCATCACTCAGGCATTGGCGGGTCAGGAAATTAAACCCGGCCCACACAAAATTCAAGGTATCGGCGCCGGTTTCATTCCTGGCAACCTTGATTTGAGTCTGGTTGACCGTGTCGCACTGGTTACCAATGATGAAGCAATCTCTATGGCTCGTCGTTTGATGGATGAAGAAGGTATCCTGGCCGGCATTTCTTCCGGTGCCGCGGTTGCAGCAGCAGTCAAGCTTTCTGAAGAAGCAGACTTTACTGACAAAACAATTGTGGTTATTCTTCCGTCCTCGGGTGAGCGCTATTTAAGTACGGCGTTGTTCGCAGATTTGTTCACTGAACAAGAACTGCAACAGTAGTTAGACCGTCGCACTAAATGCTAAAAAAGCACCCTCATGGGTGCTTTTTTTGTGGCGTGCTTCAAAGTTTTTACTACATAAAGATTGATTTTACCCTCTGGGTTTAGTATTTAACCGGTCAATTATTTTGATACGCGAAATTAATCAAGTATCCTGTGTATCTCTGGCTGAATCGATTTATCAATTATGCAACACAACAAAAAATGTCGTCACTGAGTGCTGATTGAAGACATAACGCAAAGAGAGCATTATTCTTAGATGTAGCAGTATCGATTTTAAGCCTGAACTCAGGTTGTATCGGAAACTGTCTTTGTGACTTACCTGCGGTTAAGGCATAGTCATGCGCGAATGTGAAAGAAGAGTTATCCGCGCACCAATACAGGCTAAAGTTTAGGTTCTACACTAAACTTTAGCTCCACAACATAAATCCAAAATAAGTTGGGGAAATACAATGTTCCAGCAAGAAGTTACTATTACTGCACCAAACGGTCTGCATACCCGCCCTGCTGCCCAGTTCGTAAAAGAAGCAAAAGGCTTCCCGTGCGAAATTACTGTGACCTCTAACGGTAAAAGCGCTAGCGCCAAAAGCCTGTTCAAACTGCAAACTCTGGGCCTGACCCAAGGTACTGTTGTGACGATTTCGGCTGAAGGCGAAGATGAAAAGAAAGCTGTTGAGCATCTGGTAAAACTGATGGCAGAGCTTGAGTAATCACGCACTCTTTTTTAGTTAACACCAGTCAAGAGTAAGGTAGGGTTATGATTTCAGGCATTGCAGTATCACCGGGCATCGCTTTTGGTAAAGCACTTTTACTGAAAGAAGATGAGATTGTCATCAACCGGAAAAAAATCTCTGCTGACCACGTGGAGCAAGAAGTCGAGCGTTTCTTAGCTGGGCGAGCCAAAGCGTCTGCGCAATTAGAAACGATTAAGACCCAAGCTGGCAAAACATTCGGTGAAGAGAAAGAGGCTATCTTCGAAGGGCATATCATGCTGCTGGAAGACGAAGAGCTTGAGCAGGAAATCATAGCCCTCATCAAAGATGATAAACAATCTGCAGATGCAGCCGCTTTTTCAGTCATCGAAGGGCAAGCAAAAGCCTTGGAAGAATTGGATGACGAATATCTGAAAGAACGTGCGGCTGACGTACGTGATATCGGTAAGCGCCTGCTGAGAAATATTCTCGGCCTGGAGATTGTCGATTTAACGACCATCCAAGATGAAGTCATTCTGGTAGCAACCGATCTGACGCCATCTGAAACCGCACAGATTAATCTGAACAAAGTGTTAGGGTTCATCACCGATTTAGGTGGCCGTACCTCTCACACCTCGATTATGGCGCGCTCACTGGAGTTACCGGCGATCGTCGGCACCAGCAAGGCGACCACACAGATTAAGAATGACGACTATGTGATCCTTGATGCGGTCAATAACAAAATCTATTTAAACCCAACTGCCGAAGTGATTGATCAGTTGAAAGCGGTGAAAGAACAGTACATCACCGAGAGAAATGATCTGGCCAAACTGAAAGACTTGCCAGCTATCACCCTGGATGGTCATCAGGTTGAAGTCGTTGCCAACATCGGTACCGTGCGTGATATCGCGGGTGCTGAGCGTAATGGCGCTGAAGGTGTTGGTCTGTATCGTACCGAATTCCTGTTCATGGACCGCGACTCACTGCCGACTGAAGAAGAGCAGTTCCAGGCCTATAAAGCCGTTGCTGAAGCTATGGGCTCGCAAGCTGTTATCGTCCGTACTATGGACATCGGTGGTGATAAAGACCTGCCGTACATGAACTTGCCGAAAGAAGAAAACCCATTCCTGGGCTGGCGTGCCATCCGTATTGCTATGGATCGCAAAGAAATTCTGCACGCACAGCTGCGCGCTATCTTGCGTGCCTCGGCGTTTGGTAAATTGCGCATCATGTTCCCGATGATTATTTCGGTAGAAGAAGTGCGCGAACTGAAAGCAGAACTTGAGCTGCTGAAGAGCCAATTACGCGAAGAAAACAAGGCCTTTGATGAAACCATCGAGGTCGGTGTTATGGTGGAAACACCAGCGGCGGCGGTCATCGCTCGCCATTTAGCTAAAGAAGTTGACTTCTTTAGTATTGGGACAAACGATCTAACTCAGTATACTCTGGCAGTAGATCGTGGCAATGAGCTGATTTCTCATCTCTATAATCCAATGTCACCATCGGTATTGGGCCTGATCAAACAGGTGATTGATGCGTCTCACGCTGAAGGTAAGTGGACCGGTATGTGCGGTGAACTTGCTGGCGACGAACGTGCTACACTGTTGCTATTGGGCATGGGGCTGGATGAGTTCAGCATGAGTGCGATTTCGATCCCACGCATCAAGAAAATTATCCGTAATACGAATTTCGAAGATGTGAAGGTGTTGGCGGAGCAGGCATTGGCTCAACCAACAGCGAAGGAATTGATGGATTTGGTTACCACATTCATCGAAGAAAAAACGCTCTGCTAATTCCACGATACTGGAACGCTGCCCAATATAAATACTTAGGAGAAGATCATGGGTTTGTTCGATAAACTGAAATCACTGGTTTCAGATGATAAAAAAGACAGTGGTACTATTGAAATCGTAGCACCGTTGTCTGGTGAGATCGTCAACATCGAAGATGTTCCTGATGTTGTGTTTGCAGAGAAAATCGTTGGTGATGGTATTGCCATCAAGCCTTCAGGCAATAAAATGGTTGCTCCTGTTGACGGCACCATCGGTAAAATTTTCGAGACTAACCATGCTTTTTCTATCGAATCAGACAGCGGCATTGAGCTGTTCGTCCACTTCGGTATTGATACTGTTGAACTGAAAGGCGAAGGCTTCAAACGTATCGCAGAAGAAGGCCAACGCGTCAAGAAAGGTGATGTGGTTATTGAGTTCAATCTGGCCCTGTTGGAAGAGAAAGCCAAGTCTACTTTGACACCGGTTGTTATCTCTAACATGGATGAGATCAAAGAACTGATTAAACTATCTGGTAGTGTCACCGTGGGTGAGACACCTATTATTCGTATCAAGAAGTAATTGTATACGAATGGAAAACGGCGCTCTTGAGCGCCGTTTTTGTTTAGTCATTTAATCTGCTGTAATCCAGCGCGGCACACGTAGTGTAATCACTAACCCACCCTGCTCACCGTTTCTTGCTTCAACCTGCCCACCATGAGCCAAAATCACCTTACGAGTAATAGCCAGCCCTAAGCCGTAACCTTTACCCGACATTGCCGACTTAACGCGCACGAAGGGATCAAAAATACTGGATAACTTGCTCTCATCAACACCAGGCCCCTGGTCAGAAACCTGAATCTGGTAACTCTTATCAACCTGTGAAAGCAGCACTTTCACCTGTTGGCCGTGAGTTGAGAAACGCAGTGCATTACGAACAATATTGTCGATCGCCCGCTGCATCAGCTCGGCATTTCCCTTGACGGTATAGTCAACTTGCGGTGATACCTGTAGCAAGATTTCAACCCCTGGCACCTGCGCTTCATAGCGGGCATCATTAACCACCACAGTCACTAACTCGCGCAAATCGAAATACTCATCATCTTCGGCAATATTGTGGTTTTCAGCACGCGATAACGCCAGTAACTCGCCAATCATCTTATCGAGGCGTTCCGACTCATGCTCAATACGCTGTAATGAATTTTCGACATTATCGGGATTCTGGCGCGCCAATCCAATCGCCAATTGCAATCGTGCCAGCGGCGAACGTAACTCATGAGAAACATCATGCAGTAACTGTTCGCGGGCGCTGACCAACTCTTCCAAACGCTCGGCCATTGAATCAAAATCCCGCGCTACTTCGGTCAATTCATCATGACGCCGCCGCATGACAGGCAGCAGTCGCACCGACAAATCCCCCTGAGCCACCCGTTCAAAACCCGCGCGTAATTGGCGCATCGGCCGTGTCAGGTTCCAGGCCAGCAATGTACTGAAGAACAAACCACCTAACACCCCCATCCAAATCATCGGGATCGGTATATTCAGTATTTCGCGGCGACTCTCACCGCCTCCGCCCCGCTGATTAACATCCCTTAGTCCATCAATGTCGTAACTAATACGATAATTCTGACCATCGAGACTTTGAGTCCAGGTCGTCACTTCCCGGCTGTAAAACTCGGGATCGCGCCCCTTAGGGGGTTGTACCTTATCCGATGATAGTGCTGTGACCGGGGGAATTTGTGCCACAGGCAAAACCGAAAAGTGACTTTTATCTGTTTCTGACCAGTTAGCCGTCATGGCATTTAGGGCTGGCAGACCACCACTTTGCAGTACCGAGGCCGCAGAAGCGACTTGTAATTTGGCAATCCTGCGCACCATCTCACGCTCAGGCGGTTCATGGCGATTGCCGTAAAAGGAAAACACCAGCCACAGCATCTGAGTCATTAAAATAAAAGTAACCCAAAATCCCAGCAAGATTTTCCAAAATAACCGTCCACGCATAGCTGACTGACTCCACCAATAGCGATTATCTGATGCGGTAGCCAATGCTGCGTACCGTTTCAATGTTTAAGGTACTGCCCGGCAACGCCGCAAGCTTTTGTCTGATATTGCTGATATGCACATCGACACTGCGGTCATAAGCCTCACGTGGTCGGCCCAAACCTTTATCAGATAACTCATCTTTAGTTACTACACGATCGGGCGAGCGTAATAGCAACTCCAGCAAATTAAACTCAGAGGCAGTCAAATCAAAGGGTTTACCCTGCCATTCACTGCTGCGAGTCGACGGGTTAAGCGTCAAATCACCATGCGTAATAACACCATCATCACCCGATGGCACATCCGGATGCTCGTCAAAGCGGCGTAAAACGGCACGCAATCGGGCCACCAGCTCACGCGGGTAACACGGCTTTGGCATATAGTCATCTGCGCCCATTTCCAGGCCGATGACTCGATCAATATTGTCGCCTTTGGCGGTCAGCATGATGATCGGTAAGCGGCTTTTTTTACGCACCTGCCGCAACACATCGATACCACTCATATCAGGCAACATAATGTCGAGGATCAAGGCGGTATAGTTACCGGACAACGCGCCGTCTATGCCCTCTTTGCCGGTTAATACCAGCTCGGCGGTAAACCCTTCGCCGCTCAGGTATTCTCTCAACATGCTACCCAGTTCAACATCATCATCGACTAACAAAATTTTCATCGTTTAACTCTCCTGCCTGATTTCGGCTATTTTCATGCCTATTTGACTCGCGCGCAGCCGATTTTACTCAATCCTTACATATCCTTGAATTTCACTTAACTCACCCCCGTTGGCCTTGGCGGTAAATTATCCCCTGACATTTGGCTTCACTATTTTGTTCATCGTGGTTCAAGGATAGTTGATTGATTATGCAAAAGGTTACAGGCTCGAAACGGCGCCTTATGGGGCTGGCTGTTGTGCTACTGATCGCCGGTGGCGTACTGTTGTTTAGACTGATTTCACCGCCAGACAGGCCAGGGTTTATCACCGCTCCAGCAGAGATCCGTACTCTGGAACAAACGGTACTGGCGGATGGCACTATCAAGGCACAAAAACAGGTCACAGTGGGCGCTCAGGTTTCAGGGCAAATCAAAGCCCTCCATGTCACCCTAGGGCAACAGGTTGAAAAAGGCCAGTTAGTGGCTGAAATTGATGATCTTACTCAGCAAAATGCGTTGAAAGACGCAGAAGAAGCACTAAAAAATGTGTTAGCCCAGCGCGCGGCCAAAGAGGCAACCCAGAAAAATAACCAGTTAACCTACCAACGCCAGCAACAAATCCTCGCCAAAGGGCTTGGTGTACGGGCCGATTTTGATAGTGCCAAAGCCACATTAGACAGCACCCAAGCTGAAATTAAAGCCTTGGATGCCCAAATTGCACAGGCTGAAATCGCCGTCAGTACTGCCAAACTCAACCTCGGTTACACCAAAATCACTTCGCCGATTAACGGTACAGTTGTCGCTATTCCGGTTGAAGAGGGGCAAACCGTCAATGCGGTGCAAAGTGCGCCAACAATTATAAAAGTGGCACAACTCGATACCATGACTGTCGAAGCCCAGATTTCCGAAGCTGATGTAGTGAAAGTCAAAGCTGGCATGCCGGTTTACTTTACCATTTTGGGCGAACCGGAAGAGCGCTTTAGCACCACACTGCGTGCTATTGAACCCGCCCCCGACTCGATCAACGATGAAACCACCACCACATCATCCAGCTCAAGTAGCAGTTCCAGCTCCACCACGACTGCTATTTACTATAACGGTTTATTTGATGTCGCTAATCCAAACGGGGCTTTACGTATTTCAATGACTGCGCAGGTGTATATCGTGTTGCATAAAGCTGAGGATGCCGTGGTGATCCCGGCTACCGCATTGGAGAATAACAATGGGCGCTATCGAGTCCAGGTCGTTGATAGTAATGGCAACGTCAGTACGCGTGAGGTCACTGTTGGGCTAAATAACAATGTCGATGCCCAGATACTTTCCGGTTTGCAAGCCGGGGAGCAAGTGATTGTCAGTCAGGCAAGTGCTGTTACCTCCAACAATAAGGCCCAACATATGGGGCCACCGATGGGGATGTAACGGATGCCTAATATCAATCAAAGTAAGATTTTGCTTCAGCTTGATAATGTCAGCCGCTGGTTTATCAGCGGTGAAGAACGTGTTCGGGTGCTGAAAAATATTAATCTCACCATTCACAGCGGCGAAATGGTGGCGATTGTCGGCGCATCAGGTTCCGGTAAATCAACACTGATGAATATTCTCGGCTGTCTGGATAAACCCAGTTCGGGTGAATATCTGGTGGCTGGCCGCATCCCCCAGCATTTGGATAGCAATGAATTAGCAGAATTACGCCGCGAGCATTTTGGCTTTATTTTTCAGCGTTACCATTTACTGAATGATTTAAGCGCGCAAGAAAATGTCGAGATTCCGGCTATTTATGCCGGAGTTAATCGTGAAGAACGTCGCCAGCGGGCTGCCAGCCTGCTCTCGCGTCTGGGGTTGGCTGACCGCTTGGATTATCGCCCAAGCCAACTTTCCGGCGGGCAACAACAACGGGTCAGCATTGCCAGGGCACTGATGAATGGCGGAGAAGTTATTCTGGCCGACGAGCCGACTGGCGCACTGGATACCCACAGCGGCACAGAAGTATTGAATATCCTGAAGGGCTTACATCAGCAAGGCCATACCGTGGTGATTGTCACCCATGATATGTCGATTGCGGAACATGCTCAGCGAATTATCGAGCTCAGAGACGGCGAGGTGATTTCGGACAGACAAATGCCGCAACCGGAGTTACCCGCGAAAATAAGCACGATAGAAACACCCGACATTGCCCATAAGCCACCACTAACCTCATGGAAAGCACAGCGTGATCGCCTACAAGAGGCGTTCAAAATGGCCCTGTTGGCAATGTCAGCACAGCGCTTGCGCACCTTATTGACCATGCTGGGGATTATTATCGGTATTGCTTCGGTGGTCTCGGTGGTGGCATTGGGTAAAGGATCGCAACAACAGGTTCTGGCAAATATCAATTCGATGGGCACCAGTACGTTAGAGATCTTCCCCGGCAAAGATTTCGGTGACATGCGCTCGGCGGCGATCCACACACTGCGAGCCACTGACGCTGATGCTTTAGCACAACAAGGTTATATTCACAGCGTGACACCAACTGTGTCTACCAGCACCACCTTGCGCTATGGCAATAAGTCCGTCAGTGGCACGGTTAATGGTGTCGGCGAGCAATATTTCTTGGTACGCGGCTATACCCTCGCTCAGGGAATGGCATTTAATCGCACCAGCGTAGATAACTTGATGCAAGAAGCCGTCATTGATGAAAACACCCGCGATAAGCTGTTTCCAAATGGGGAAAACCCGTTAGGCAAAGTTATCTTGCTCGGCTCCCTGCCCTGCCGAGTCATCGGTGTCGCGGCTAAGAAGCAAAGTGGCTTCGGCAGTGACGAAAATCTCAACGTATGGATCCCCTACACCACCGCGATGAAACGTATGCTGGGGCAATCCTATCTGAAAAGCATCACGGTGCGGGTGAATGATGATATTGATCTGGCGAACGCCGAACAAGGAGTCACCAAACTACTGACACAACGTCATGGAACGCAGGATTTTTTCGTTATGAACACCGACAGCATCCGCCAAACCATTGAGAAAACCACCTCCACCATGACATTACTGGTATCGATGATAGCGGTTATTTCATTAGTTGTCGGTGGGATTGGGGTGATGAATATCATGTTAGTTTCAGTCACCGAGCGCACCAAAGAGATAGGGGTGAGAATGGCTGTTGGCGCACGAGCCAGCGATATTATGCAGCAATTTTTGATTGAAGCGGTGCTGGTATGCTTACTGGGGGGCGGCCTCGGCGTGGTGTTATCACTGGCTATCGGCCTGTTGTTCAGCCAATTTAGCAGCAGTTTTTCGATGGTTTACTCCGCGACATCAATTATCACCGCGTTTATCTGCTCCAGCCTAATTGGCGTAATTTTTGGTTTCTTCCCCGCCCAAAGAGCGGCACAGATGGACCCTATCAGAGCATTGGAGCGAGAGTAGGGTTTATATTTTGTACAACCGGCAAAGGGTGTGTTGGTGCACACCCTTTAATCAAAAACGCCGGTTGATAAATAGCGATCGCCACGATCGCAAATAATCGCCACAATCACCGCGCCCGGGTTTTCGGCTGCCACTCTTAATGCTCCAGCTACCGCACCACCTGAGCTAACACCACAGAAAATCCCCTCTTCTGTTGCCAACCGGCGCATGGTCTGTTCGGCTGAACTCTGCGAGATATCCAACACCTGATCCACCAGTTCGGGGCGGAAAATTCCTGGCATATAGGCCACAGGCCAGCGGCGGATTCCCGGAATACTACTGCCCTCGGCGGGTTGCAGACCAATAATCGTAACATCCGGATTTTGGCTTTTTAGATACTCGCTAACACCGGTAATGGTGCCGGTAGTGCCCATGCTGGAAACAAAATGGCTCACTTTACCGGCGGTTTGCTGCCAGATTTCCGGCCCGGTACCGGTAAAATGGGCATACGGATTGTCAGTATTATTAAACTGATCCAGCACCTTGCCCTGCCCTGCGGCTTGCATCGCCAGCGCCTGATCGCGTGCTCCCTCCATGCCCTGCTCACGGCTGACCAAAATCAGCTCGGCCCCATAGGCTCGCATAGCGGCCTGACGCTCCTGGCTCATGTTTTCCGGCATCAGTAATTTCAGCTGATACCCCTTCAAAGCAGCAATCATCGCCAGCGCAATGCCAGTATTACCGCTGGTTGCCTCGATAAGCACATCACCTGGAGAAATCTCCCCACGCAACTCTGCCCGTTGGATCATCGCCAGTGCGGCACGGTCTTTCACCGAACCGGCTGGGTTATTGCCTTCCAATTTGACCCAAATTTCCGCATTTAGCCCTTGGCTCAAGCGTTGCAGTTTTACCAGTGGGGTGTTGCCGATGCAGTGTTCGAGGGTTTTCACTGTAAATACCTATTAAATCCCCTTCCTCCTTGAAGCGGCAGCTGTGTTCGCTGCTCTCACGAACCCGAATCACTTACTTATGTAAGCTCATCGGGATTCGCTCGTTAGCTGCCTTGCTGCCACTCCAATGACGTTGGGTATAATTCTATGTTTATCAAAAGAAGAAAAACTTATCAGGCGCTTTGGGCTAAAGCAATGGGTTGCAGTAATTGATCGCCAGAATATAAGCGAGCATTTAATCCACCAACATAATAACGAGAGCCACGCAGCGGGGTTTCAATATTACCTTCCGGCAAGACCACACTAATAGGATCCTGATGCCAACCAATAGGTTGCACCGTCAATTGCCAGAAATGACCGCGAGGACTGACTTCCAGCACCTGAACCGGCAGCGGGCAGCGCGAGCTTGATTGAGTACTGACTTCCATCTCCCAAGGGCGCAGGAAGAGATCCACACTGCCTTGGTGCATCGGTGCCAAATCCAGCGGCCAATGATGGGCACCGATAAACAACTGTGACCCACGAATTTCACCACTTAAGCGGTTAACTTCACCGAGGAACTCCAATACAAAACGGGTTGCTGGGTCGCGCCACACTTCATCTGGTGTCCCGACCTGCTCAATATTCCCCTGACTCATGACCACCACGCGATCAGCCACTTCCATAGCTTCTTCCTGATCGTGCGTCACAAAAACGCTGGTGAATTTCAATTCTTCGTGTAACTGACGTAACCAACGGCGCAGCTCTTTACGCACTTGCGCGTCCAGTGCACCAAACGGCTCATCCAATAATAGAATTTGCGGCTCTACCGCCAGCGCACGCGCCAAAGCAACACGTTGCTTCTGCCCGCCGGAAAGCTGTGATGGATAGCGGTTAGCCAGATGACCTAATTGCACCATTTCCAGCAACTGCGCAACTTTCTGCTTGATAGCCGCAGCATTTGGCCGCTCACGGCGCGGCAATACCGTTAAACCGAAAGCTATGTTATCGAATACCGTCATATGGCGGAACAGCGCGTAATGCTGGAACACAAACCCAACACGCCGGTCACGGGCATGTAAACGGCTAACATCGGTGCCGTGGAAACTTAAACGCCCGGCGTTTTGGTTCTCCAACCCGGCAATAATACGCAATAAGGTGGTTTTTCCCGAACCAGAAGGGCCAAGCAATGCCACCATTTGGCCTGAAGGAATATCAAGTGTGATGTCATTCAGTACCTTGGTACGACCAAAATACTTGCTGATATTATCAATCTCAATGCTCATGCTTTTGCTCCTGTTCGAGACGAACAACCTGACGCGCTAAGCGCCATTGCAGGCCGCTTTTCAGAAAAAGGGTCACTATTGCCATCAGAGTCAGTAACGCGGCGGCGGTAAAGGCCCCGGCGGTGTTGTAATCCTGATGCAACAACTCAACTTGCAGCGGCAAGGTGTAGGTCTCGCCACGAATAGAACCGGATACCACTGAAACCGCACCGAACTCGCCAATGGCGCGGGCGTTGGTCAACACCACGCCATACAGCAATGCCCAGCGGATATTGGGAAGTGTCACACGGCGAAACATCTGCCAACCAGAAGCCCCCAATAACACTGCGGCTTCATCTTCCTGACTGCCCTGACTCATCATCACCGGCACCAACTCACGCACCACAAATGGGCAGGTGACGAAGATGGTCACCAGCACCATACCCGGCCAGGAGAACATCAATTGGATATCGTGAGAATCCAGCCAACCGCCCACCACACCGTTTGAGCCGTAAAACAACAAATACATCAGACCGGCGACTACCGGTGAAACCGCAAACGGAATATCAATTAACGTCATCAATAGCTGTCGTCCTGGGAAGACAAACCGCGTCACCAGCCAGGCCAATACCACACCAAATACCAAATTGACCGGCACGGTAATCAGCGCCACCAACACCGTCAGCCAAATAGCATGCAGCATATCTGGGTCGAGTAAGTTCTGCCCTACCACCTCAATCCCTTTCGAGAAAGCCGTGATAAAGATCCACACCATCGGGATCACTAGCAGTAAAAATGAGAACAGTGCGCCGATGGCGATCAATGTCCATTTACCCCAATTGATCGGCGGGCGGGCCACACCATTAAACTCTGCAATATCAGCCATCAGTGCCCACCTATCCGCCGACCAAAGCGACTTTGTAACGTGTTAATACCGAACAACAACACCAGTGAAACCGCCAAAATAACGGAGGCAATGGCGCTGGCGGCCGGGTAATCAAATTCTTGCAAGCGGATGAAAATCATCAGCGAAGTGACTTCAGTCTTCCAGGCAATATTGCCAGCGATAAAGATAACCGCACCGAATTCGCCCAGACTGCGAGTAAAAGAGAGTGCGGTTCCCGCCAGTAATGCTGGAGCCAGTTCGGGCATCACCACCAGACGGAAACTCTGCCAGCGGCTGGCCCCTAAAGTTTCCGCCGCTTCTTCATATTCCGGTCCTAACTCTTCCAATACCGGCTGCACGGTGCGTGCCACAAACGGCAAGCTGGTAAAGGCCATAGCGACCGCGATCCCTAACCAGGTAAAGGAGACTTTGATGCCGAAAACGTCGTTTAACCAGGCTCCATACCAACCGGTGGTGGAGAACAAGGTTGCCAGTGTCAACCCCGCCACCGCAGTGGGTAAGGCGAAGGGCAAATCCATCAAACCATCGAGTAAACTGCGGCCGGGGAATTGATAGCGCGTCAGGATCCAGGCCATCAACATGCCAAATACCGCATTGAATACACTGGCAACACCAGCGGCCAGTAAAGTGACTTTATAAGCGGCAACCACCTGAGGGTTAGTTATCACTTCCCAGTACTGTGCCCAACTCATCTGGGCGACTTGCATCACTAACGCACTGAGCGGCAATAACAAGATCAGACAGGTGTAAAGCAGGCTGCTCCCAAGACTGAGGGTGAATCCGGGCAGAACCCGTTTACTGGATGCCGACAACATTACTGATGACCTTCTGCTAACAATTTATCCAGCACGCCGCCGGTGGCAAAGTGGGTGCTCATAACTTGTGGCCAGCGACCAAATTGCTCTTCAACCCGGAATAATTTGGTGTCAGGGAATTGGGATTTTGCCGCTTCCATCGCCGCTTTATCATTAACACGGTAGTTAAAGCTGGTAATTACCTGCTGTGCCGCTGGGCTGTAGAGATAATTGAGGTAAGCTTTGGCGGCTTTCTCGGTGCCATTTTTCTCGACATTTTTATCCACCCATGCCACCGGGAATTCCGCCAGAATATCGACCGGCGGGACAATCACTTCATATTTGTCGCTGCCATATTCTTTGCGGATATTATTCACTTCAGATTCAAAACTGATCAGCACATCACCCAAGCCGCGCTCAACAAAAGTGGTGGTGGCACCACGGCCGCCGGTGTCAAATACCACCACGTTTTTCAGGAAGCGCGTCATCCAATCGCGGGTTTTGGCCTCATCTTTGCCATTGGCTTGTTCAGTTGCCCCCCAAGCGGCCAGATAGGTATAACGGCCATTACCGGAGGTTTTTGGGTTCGGGAATACCAGTTTGACGTCTTCGCGCACCAAGTCATCCCAGCTATGGATGTTCTTTGGATTGTCCTTACGCACCAGGAAAGCCATGGTGGAGTAGAACGGCGAGCTGTTGTTGGGTAACCGTGCTTGCCAATCAGCCGGAATAAGATTGCCGCGGTCATGCAAAATTTGTACATCGGTGACTTGGTTATAGGTCACTACATCCGCTTTCAGCCCTTGTAAGATAGCCAATGCCTGTTTGGAAGAACCGGCATGAGATTGTTTGATAGTGAGCTTGTCACCGAGGTTTTGCTGTTCCCACTGTTTCTCAAAGCCCGGATTTAATGCGGTGAATAACTCGCGGGAGACATCATAAGAGCTATTGAGCAACTCAGTCGCAGAAGCCGTTGCACTGCCGAAGATTAACGCGCTAAATAAGGCAACACGGGTCCATCCATTTTTCTTTATTGAAATCTGTTTCATTTTGCACCTTATTCACTGGGTTCATTCGGCAACAAACCTATTCATGAAGAATGTTGCGCCGCTAAATTATGTTCAGTGTATTTATAACTAGGTGCATACCTATAACGCTTTTATATACCGTTTAGTGATGTGCAAGTATCAAATGCTCTAAGCCAGTCACCACGCAGGTCGCCAGCCGCCTATTTCACTTATATCTGGTCAATAAAAAGCCCGGCTAAACTGCACCGGGCGATAAAAATGCGTTCTTAGGTAGAAATATTATTTCTGCGTCACAACACTGGCACCCACCGGGCCGGTAGCGCCACTGAATGGTTTGCCGTCAATGGCATCCACCATACGCAAACCGGATGGCCGTACCCAGCGCTGCACACGGGATGGCATATCAAAACCAATCAGCAGAATAACCACAAATGTCAGGCTGAATGAGAGTGAACCCAATGCCGTACCGAGGCTGAGATGTTGAGCAATTGAAGCGCCTAGAATCGGTGCTAATGCCCCACCCAAGGCACCGACGTTATAGGTAAAGCCCAACCCCGCCGCACGTTGTTCAGTATCAAAATAACCCCCCAGCAGTTTGGGTAATAGCCCGGCAATCCCCTGGCCCAACATCTGTTGCAGGAACAATAACCCGCCGAGGAACAGAATGCTGCTGCCCTGAATAGCGAACAGTGGGATTATCAGTAACTGTGAAATCAGCAAACTGGTGACATAGGCTTTACGCGTCCCGAGCCAATCCCCCAAAAAACCCCCAACACAGCAGCCCACTGCGGCACCAAATCCACTGAAGAACAACACGTTGCCCACGGTGTGCGGGTCATAACCCAAATCCATTTTCAGGTACGTAGGCAATAATGCCTGAATCGGCCATGAGTAGAGGAAAGCACAGAACACCACCACCATCAGCATCACACCAGTCGGCCAACGATCACCACTGGTTTGCACCATAAAGTAGATGAATACTGCTGCGCAAAGGATACCGAGGAGCACCACTACAGGGGTGGATACCATGCCGGTAAAGCAAGCATAGAGCGCAGCGGCGGCAAAGAGGGTCAGCGCAATATTCAGGTAGCTCAAGTTGCTGCGATACAGAATATCCACCATGTTGCGATCTTTAGCCTGCTTAGATTGCTGATGCTTACTTTGTGCTTTTTCCCAATCTTCAGCTTCTGGCAGATTTTTACGTAACCACAAAGCAAAGATAATCGGCAGCAAGCCAATGTAGAAAAGCATACGCCAGCCAAATGCCGGAACCACATAACTGTACGCCTGAGCGGCTAAGACCGCGCCAATAGAGAAACCAGAAATCAGGAACCCACTGGCTTTGTTACGCATATTCTTAGGCCAGCTCTCCATCACGTAGGTAGAACTGGAGCCATACTCCCCCGCCATCCCGATACCGATAATCAGTCGGGCGATAAACAGCGTGGTGTAACCTGGTGCTAAACCACAAGCCAGCGTACCGAAAGAGAACAACACGATGCTGGTGATCATGGCCAATTTACGGCCATAACGGTCACCCATAGCACCCAGTACCAAACCACCGAACCAACGTGAAATAAACGCAGCTGAAATCAGACTGGTAGCTTGAATCAGCGTCAGACCAAATTCCTGTTTAATATCAGTCAGAACCAGAGTAATAAGAACAAAATCAAAGCCGTCCAGGGCATAACCGATCCAGGCGGCAATAAATGCCTTCCATTGCGCAGGGGTGAGCTGCTTGTACCAGCGCAATGGTTTGTCTCTACGAGGCCGTTTATCCGTTTGAGGTTGTACTGAAGTGCTCATAGCGTCGCTCTCTCTCCACCACCAGCCAAGTTCACTGGCAGAAACTGTTTTCCTCGCGGCAGGTAAACCATAGCAACTGATTGTTTAACATCACTTAATCTGTCACTACCAGACGGTTTTCGCCACATTTATATTTATGTGGTTTAACTCCAAATAAAATCAATCAAAGGAGTAAAACTCCATTTGAGTGTATAAGATCAGCCCGCTATTTCAATCACAATGTGTCTAAAACGTGACAAAGATGGCGAAATGCTGAGGTGAATGAGATAAGCAACAGGATGCGGGGTATTTACCACCGCTGGCGGAAGATCCCCGCAGCAGCGGCTAGAAATGGCAGCAGAAATAGATTACCGGTCATCCATTTTGGCTAACGGCTTGGGTTGTTTTACGTTTAATGCTTTCTGCCTGAGCCGGATCGGCTTTGACCAGCAAGGCGTAAATCAGGTCTAGCACAAATAATTGGGCAATTTTGGTACCAATGGAGTCCCCTTGCAGCTGCCCCTGACGGTTGCCGTTAATCAGCACATAATCCGCCAGTTCAGTAATGGTGGAGCCCATATTGTGTGTCAGTGCCACAGTGGTGGCCCCGGCTTGCTTCGCCAGCTTTAATGCATGTACCGTCTCAGCTGAGGTTCCCGAATGGCTGATACCAATTGCTACATCACCGGGGCGCATCAAAGAAGCCTGCATATACATAAAATGATTATTTGTGGCCGCATCGACCCGCAATCCGATACGCATTAATTTACCTTTGGCATCTTCCGCAGTGATACCGGATGAACCGACACCAAAAATGCAGATACGATCAGCCGGGCGCAATAGCTTAACCACCTGCTCGACACTCTCGATAGACAACAGATTCAGGGTTTCAGACAACACATTATTAATCGCCGATTGCAATTTATTGCCAATCGCCAACGTATCATCCCCCTCTTGTACATCAGCATCTAACAGACTGTTTTCATTGTTATGGCGGGTGGCCACTTCAATGGCCAAATCCATTTTGAAATCCTGAAACCCTTTGTAACCCAGCGTGCGACAAAAACGGATAATCGTGGCTTCACCGGCTTGTGTCAGCGCAGAAAGGTCAGCAATGGAAAGCTGAGTCACTTTAGCGGGTTCTGCCAGAATATAGGCAGCAATACGCTGCGCTGAGCGGGTCAGGCTATTTTGCATCGCACCCAAGGCATCAAGAATTTTACCTGGCTTAAAACGGGGGGCACCAGTTTTCACGCGGACACCTCAAGGGAAAGAGAATTGACGGACAGGTGACAGTTCTGCGGCGCATCATGACATAACTGGCCCATTTCGTGAAGAAGAATGGCGGTATTGTGCGGGGTGAGATCAATAAAAAAACCCCGGGGGGCCGGGGAAGATGTCAAAGATAACGTGCATTTTTATTATATAAAAATCATAGAGATAATTTCTTCACAATAAAGAATAGTGAACTTTCACCACCGCTTTTTTGATAGTGCCAGAACCGGCGATTTGGCAACCCGGCTTATGCGGTTCACCCGGCAGAAATACCGCAAACATCCCCGGTAACATGCGTAATTGGCTTTTATCTGGAATCTCAGCAATAAGCTGGTAGTCATCGTCGGCATGATAAGGCTCAAGATGCTCGGTGGGCGTCAATACCGAGTATTCAATCCCTTCAATGCCGCTGATGAGTAGTTGAACATCGGCATAAGTTTGGTGCATTTCAGCTTTCTTATTTTCAGCCAGTTGGGTGTCAAACTCCATCACGTTCATGAAAATAAGCTCGCCATCTATTTCATGACGCCCGCAACTCAATTGAGCCAACGGCGTCTTAGCCAAATAGGCTAAAACCCATTGCAAACGTTCTGGTAATCCGCTGAAAAAAGCTGTTTGTGTTAATGAACCACTGATCATATTGACCTCAATATTTTTGTTTTGATGTTATGGCTTCAGTGATGATCTGGCCCACAGCGCTGCGCCTAATAAACCACTATCCTGCCGGTGATAAGCTGCTTGTAGCGGCACACGATAGATGTCCGGCAAGGTTTTTTGTGCACCAATGACCCGCTCTAAATACCCCGGTGCCAACCCGACACTGCCGCCCAGAATGACCACTTCCAGATCCAGCGCCATTTTCATGTCTGCCAGCATCTGGGCAATGGCGGCCGCGGAGCGGTTAATAATGTTTTCCGCCTGAACATTGCCAAGTTGTGCCAACTCAAACACTTTGGCGGCAGTCACCGGTTGCTTCCAACCCAAGGTTTCCGCGCCGATTGCCGTACCGGAAGCCACACTCTCGACACACCCCTTACGGCCACAACCACACAACAAGCCATGAGGATCGGCCAGCGTATGACCTATGTGCCCGGCCAGTCCGTGATTACCGACCAACAGTTTTTTATTCAACACAATGCCGCCGCCCACCCCCGTGGAAACCGTCACAAACATCATATTGTTTATCGTAATCTCATTGTTTAGCGATATCAGCTTGTCGCCATCATGGCTTAATGCCTGATATTCAGCCCATGCAGCCGCCTGCCCATCATTAAGCAGCACACAAGGTAAATCAGCGATCGATTGGATGCATTCTTGTAACGGAAAATCTGCTAAGCCGCCCAAGTTGGCGGGATTAAGCGCGGTCAGGCGGCCATCACTGATAATACCGGTTGAGGCAACAGCAATAAAATCAACCAGATGTCGATAAGGTGTAATCAGCGTTTCCAGCGCTAGCGCCAGTTGTGCTGCCCCGCCACGTGGCGTTGCCACCTGCTGACGGCCAACCAACATGCCGCTTTCAGTCACCACCGCCGCCGCAATTTTTGTTCCACCGATATCCAGTGCTAACACTTTTCCCATCTGGCGCAACCCTCTTGTACCTGTAATGATGTTGATAGAATCACTATGACAATTTTTTGGCCACAACTCCATTATTTTTTTAAAAATTGGAGTTGCACTCCACAATGAACGCTTTTTGACCTGATTAATGAAAGGTTGACCATTGCACCCGGCAAATAAAAGATCTAACATAGTGGAGTAAAACTTCATTTAAAATATTTTATCGGAGCTAAAGACCGTGAGCAATCTGAACGTAACTAAAATAAGTCGTCTCCGCCACCAGCTCCAGAATGGCCTCATCGCCTCGTGCCAACCCGTACCTGGCAGTGCTATGGATACGCCAGAAATTGTTGCGGCAATGGCATTGGCTGCACTGGCCGGCGGCGCAGTAGGTCTGCGTGTTGAGGGCATCAGCAATATTGAAGCTGTGCGCCGGGTTACCGATGCCCCAATCATCGGCATTATTAAACGTGATTTGCCCGACTCAGAAGTCAGGATCACACCGTGGCTGGAAGATGTTGATGCGTTAAGCGCCGCCGGAGCCGATATTATCGCTTTTGACGTCACCTGCCGCCCACGCCCGGTTTCAGTGGAGGATTTATTCCAGCGGGTGCAGGCAACTGGCTGCCTGGCGATGGCAGATGCCTCTAATATTGAAGATGGCCTACTGGCATACCGCTTAGGCATCGACTTTATCGGCACTACATTATCCGGCTATACCCAAACCCCCGTCCCCACTGAACCGGACTTAGAACTGGTAAAACAGTTATCTCAAGCGGGCTGTAAGGTGATTGCTGAAGGCCGTTATAACTCTCCAGCCTTAGCCGCAGCGGCAATATCAGCCGGCGCTTATGCCGTAACCGTTGGCTCTGCCATTACGCGTATAGAACATATTTGCAGTTGGTTTTGTGAAGCAATTCAACATGCGCCACAAGAAAACGAAGCAGCAAAACTAACGAGTCACTGATGGCACAACCAGATGTCGCTGGTACTCAAAACTATTTTGGCTAACCATGCCCCCACTCTCTCTGATTTATTAAGGATGCGTATGAAAAAGTTAACCGGCCTGATCGCAGCTCCGCACACTCCCTTTGATGAGCAGGGTGAAGTCAATTATCCCGTCATCGACCAAATTGCCGAGCATCTGGTGAATGATGGTGTGAAAGGGGTCTATGTGTGTGGCACCACGGGTGAAGGTATTCATTGCTCGGTAGAAGAGCGCAAAAAAATTGCCGAGCGTTGGGTAAAAGCGGCACAAGGTAAACTGAGCATTACCTTACACACTGGCGCACTCAGCATTAAAGATGCTATCGACCTTTCGCGTCATGCCGAAACTCTGGATATTTTCGCGACCTCAGCCATCGGCCCATGCTTCTTTAAACCGGGTAATATTGACGACCTGATTGCCTATTGTCAGGCCATCGCGGCAGCCGCACCTTCAAAAGGTTTCTATTACTATCATTCCGGAATGTCCGGTGTGAATTTGGATATGGAACAATTCCTCATCAAAGCCGAATCAAAAATCCCAAACCTGTCAGGGATTAAATTCAATAATGCAGATTTGTATGAATTCCAACGCTGTCTGCGCGTCAGCGGTGGCAAATTTGATATTCCATTCGGGGTCGATGAACATTTACCGGGTGGTCTGGCAGTGGGAGCTATTGGCGCAGTCGGTAGTACTTATAATTACGCCGCGCCGCTATTCCATAAAATCATTGCTGATTTTAGTGCTGGCAATCAAGTTGCCGTACAACGCGGTATGGATCAGGTTATTGCCCTTATTCGCGTTTTGGTCGAATTTGGTGGCGTTGCTGCCGGTAAAGCTGCCATGCAATTACACGGTATTGATGCCGGTAATCCGCGCTTGCCATTACGTGCGCTGACTAAAGAACAGAAACAAACCGTGGTGAATAGAATGCGGGATGCAATCGCGATTTAATTACGATAGATAACTCATCACAAAAAGATAAAGGCCGGAAAACCGGCCTTTCGTCATTCAGAAGAGCTGCACTTATAAAGACAATAACTTAGTCAGAGACGGCGCAAAGTAATAACTGCCGGTTACTGGCTTACTAAAACCTAATAACAGATCGTGCTTACCGTCTATTGAACCAAACATGCTCAGTAATTGCTGTTCGATATTGTGCAACCGTGCGCAATAGGCAATAAAATACAAACCGTGTTTGCCACTGGCAGTACCGTAAGGCAAGCTTTGACGCAAGATTTTTAGCCCTTTACCATTCTCTTTAAGATCAACCCGGCTGACGTGAGAGGTATCTGGGCGTTGATCTGAAGGCAATTCCTCACTGCCATGTTTGGTACGCCCTACAATTTGTTCTTGTTTATGTTCTGGAATACGCTGCCATTTTTTCAGATCATGTTCATAGCGCTGAACCAAGACATAACTGCCGCCCGCATCTTCTTCGCCATCAGCAATAACAGCCACTTCAGGTCGACTTTCACCTTGCGGATTCTCAGTACCATCAATAAAGCCAGTAAAATCACGCTCTTCAACCCAGCGGAAACCATGAGTCTCTTCTTCAACCGCAATAGCATCACCAAACGCAGCCACAGCAGCTTGCGCCAGAGTGAAGTTGATATCCTGGCGTAATGACTGAATATGAATTAATAAATCACGTTGGGTGGCAGGAGCAATCATCGGCGCTTTGCCCAGTGCAGTAAAAGGTTTTAACTCTTTCGCGCCCTGACCATTAGACAGGTCATGCCAAATATCGGAACCGAAAGCAATTACGGCACCTAAATGCTCATTGGGGAATTGCTGTTGTAACTCTTGCAATGCAAAACAGAATTTTTTACACCCTTGCCGAATGGCTTCAAATTCGCCCTGCACTTTTGCTTCCATAAAAATGGCAAAACGGCAATGCTCCAGCAAAATGCCACTCTGAACTTGAGTCATGTTATTTCCTCACTAACAGCCAATATTGATTATGCCGAATATCATAGCTGAAGCGATTAAAATAACCTTGCGTCAACGCAAAATAAAACTGAGCTGGTACCGAGGCTTTGAGAAGGAAGAATATTATTAAGACGCAGATATCAGCCGCGCCTTAATAATAAAAAGAGAATAATATTTATTCGCTTTTAGCGCGCCATATAATTTTACTGACTTTCCAGCTTTGCAAAGCATCGTCAGCTGGCATTAAGCCCTCCGGGCCATGCCAGTCACCATCAAATAAATAACTGACATGCTGACTATCTGGTGCAGCACACTCTATTTGCGCATGATCATCACCGGTACCTTGGCGACAGACACCAAAGGCTTTTTTATACAATTGGCTAAATGGCGTGCCGATACTGACACCCCATTGGCTCGGAATATCTTTATCCATAACATCAATGCGCTCTACCGTACCTTTTGGTTGGCCGGAGATAACCAACTTAATTTGGTCTTCTTTCATGGCCTGATAGAACGACACTAACTTGCCACCATTAGTTTCCATACCGCTGCGCAGCCGATAATCGCCTTTCAGCCCTTCTTTAATCTCATTTTCACTCAACGGCGTACTGGCTGTAATACCACCAACACCTTTATCGGTAACTTGCATACTGCTGCTACCGCCAAACCAATTAAGAGGAGACAAACTGGACCAAGAAAAACCGGACGTGGCTGAGCACCCTGCTAGCAACAAAGGGGCTCCCAGTAATAACCAGCGCATCCCAGACAATCGTGGGCAAATATTCATCTAAAACTCCTAAAAAAACCACTGCATCCCATAAGTTCTCCTGCAAAAAGACTATGCACGGAAGCAAGAGCATGACAATTGAAAATGATAACCAGAGATTGGAGTCCGGCTGGCTGAAAAAGTGCCATCACACTACCGGCTTTCATCATTCTTTCCTATAATCGGTGTCGTCAAACGAATTCACTCACAGAAGAAAATTCCACTAATCGGCTTGATAAAATAGACTTTATCCCCATTTATACTCACCAGACAGTTATATTTCGCAATGAGCTAATCTCTTATTAGGCAAATTCTCACGTAATTTTGGTCTAGTATTGGGTAACGAGGCTAACAAGGCCTCTGGTTTCAAATGCAATAATTTTGAAGGAGCAATAAAATGAAGAAACTGACCTTAGCTGCAACCTTGGTTATGTTGTGCAGCACACCATTTCTGGCGCAAAGCGCATCAACCGCAGCGCAAGGTGGTTTTGACGGCCCGGCAACAACACAGACTCAGCCAGCCGCTCAAGGTGGGTTCTCAGGGCCAAATGCCAGCAATACCACGGTAGATAAAGTGAAAACCATGCGTGATGATGCCCATGTTACCTTGCAAGGGAATATTACCGAGCGCCTGGGCCATGATACTTATACTTTCCGCGATAGCACCGGCACCATTACTGTCGATATCGACAGCAAACGCTGGCAAGGCCAAACCATCACGCCGCAAGATAAAGTCCAAATCGAAGGGAAAGTGGATAAAGACTGGAACTCTGTGGAAGTTGATGTGAAAAACATTACCAAGATTAAATAAGTTAGCTGAAAGTAAGTGGAGTCGCAACCAACCTACCTGCGACTCCACATAATAACATCACTCACTAATATCATTGGATGCCTGAGCCATTTCAGTCACGACGACTATTGAATAAAAAGTGCGGTTTTAAATTAAATTCAACCCACTAACCCCTTAATATTCCTGATCCACAATCAGCCGTTTGCCCAGCATAATCGTGTCTTGGGTTTCGTAATCCAGCTTTTCATACATGCCGATCACTGCGTCATTGTCTTCGCGCACCATAATATTCAGCTTTGGGCAGCCACGGGCAATGAGTTTCTTTTCCAGCCGACTGATCAGCGCATTGGCAAAGCCACGTCCCCGGAAATCAGGATGAACGCCCAGATAATAAGCAGAACCTCGGTGGCCGTCATACCCTCCCATTACCGAGCCGACGATCGCGCCACTGACTTCCGCCACCAGAAACAATTCGGGATCATGATTCAGTTTACGTTCAATATCCATTTCCGGATCATTCCAGGGCCGCAGCAAGTCACAATGCTCCCACAGCAGAATCACTTCTTCAAAATCACTTTGCTGAAATACACGGATTTCCATGGATATTCGCACCCTTGAGTCAAATGGATATGCTGATCATTACACAAAATTATATCACGCAATAATAAAGTGATATTTCCCATAGTGATAGTACGTAATGATAGGAGAACTGGATAAATCTTGTCAGATTCCAACCCACACAGCACAACTCGACACCGAGAGTACAACAATGGCGGCAAATCGCGGTATACTTGGCCCCTTATAATTTCTCGGCTACCAGAACCCTTCAGATGAATTTACCCAATATCGACCAAATCAAAACCTACCTGCTGGATTTACAGGATAAAATCTGTGCTGCGCTGGCCCAAGCTGATGGCAGCGCCAAATTCACAGAAGAAAACTGGGTGCGTGAAGAAGGTGGCGGTGGCCGCAGTCGGGTAATGGTCAAAGGGGCAGTTTTCGAGCAAGCAGGGGTAAACTTTTCACATGTTTCTGGCGCGGCACTGCCAGCATCTGCCACCGCACATCGCCCCGAACTGGCGGGTCGCAGTTTTCAGGCGCTCGGCGTGTCACTGGTTATTCATCCGAATAGCCCTTATCTACCCACCAGTCATGCCAATGTACGCTTTTTTATTGCTGAAAAGCCTGACGAAGATCCGGTGTGGTGGTTTGGTGGTGGCTTTGATTTAACCCCCTTCTATGGTTTTGAAGAAGATGCGATTCACTGGCATCAAACCGCTTATAACCTGTGCCAACCTTTTGGCGAACAACTCTATTCGCGTTATAAAAAATGGTGCGACGACTATTTTTATATTAAGCATCGTAATGAAGCTCGCGGTATTGGCGGCCTATTCTTCGACGATTTAAACAGCCCCGACTTTGATACCTGTTTCAACTTTACTCAAGCAGTCGGCGATGGTTTCCTGGATGCTTATATGCCGATTGTCGCGCGACGCAAAGCTCTGTGTTGGGGCGAGCGTGAGCGCGAATTTCAGCTTTATCGCCGGGGCCGTTATGTTGAATTTAATTTGGTCTGGGATCGCGGCACGTTATTTGGTTTACAAACCGGTGGGCGCACAGAATCTATTTTAATGTCCATGCCGCCACTGGTGCGTTGGGAATATAATTATCAACCGGCAGCAGACAGCGCTGAAGTGGCGCTGTACCGAGATTTTCTGCCGGTAAAAGACTGGTTAGCCGCAGGAGAACATCACTGATGCAAATTTGGGTTGATGCGGACGCTTGTCCGAATGTTATTAAAGAAGTGCTATTTCGTGCCGCAGACCGAACTGGCATGATGGTAACGCTGGTGGCAAACCAGCCACTAAAAACCCCGCCTTCAAAGTATATTCGTACATTACAAGTTGCTTCTGGCTTTGATGTTGCTGATAACGAAATCGTGCAGCGCGTCGAAAAAAATGATCTGGTCATCACTGCAGATATTCCGTTAGCCGCCGAGGTGATTGAGAAAGGGGGGATTGCGTTAAATCCGCGCGGCGAACGCTATACTCCAGATACTATCCGTGAGCGGTTGAATATGCGCGACTTTATGGACACCATGCGCGCCAGCGGTATTCAAACCGGTGGTCCTAATACCTTAAATCAGCGCGATCGCCAGCAATTTGCCAATGAGCTGGATAAATGGTTACAACAAGCCATTAAAGCGCAAGTCTAAATATCGATAACTAAAAATTTAGCGTTATCTCTGCCCCTACCCAGCCCAAAATGAATAATTTGGTTTTATCGTGTTATATACTTTATATAAACCTTCACTGCGGGCTGGCATATGAAAAAATTTGATTACAATCTGGTGAAATTGCTGCAATGCCTGATTGAGTTTCGTAGTGTTACCCGCACAGCAGAAGAACTGGATGTTGCAATTTCAACGGTTAGCCACGGTCTTGCTCGCTTAAGGCGTGAATTCAATGACCGGATTGTAATTAATACCAAAGAAGGTTTGGTTCCCACCACTCTCGCAATAACACTCAACAGCCATTTTTCGTCTGCCGCTAATCTGATTGATAATGCCATTGCTGCTGGGAAAAATAGTGATTCGGCCCAAAACTCGCTGACAATCAGTGCCAGCCCATTAATCCAACACTGGTTAAGTTGCCAAATATACCAACTGTCACAGTCCAGCGATATGGGCAAGAGTTTTACTATCAAATATGTTGATAGCCATTATACCAGTGAGCAACGAGTATCACGGTTAAGAAATAGTGAAGTAGATATCGATATCGGCTCTATTTTAGATATAGACCGTTCATTAGTCAGTTATCATTTAGGATCATTTCCACTGGGGGTTTTATTAAGTAATTCACACAGTAGAATTCCTGGTGACATAACTAAAGATGACTGGTTGCAAGAACAGCGCTTAATTTGGAACCTCAATACCCAAAGAGCTTTATTTACTCCCGGGCGTTCTTTTAATGATATTCATGTCAATGATAATGCAAAAATTGAAACAACCAACTCACTCAACGCTGTAACTCTAGTCGCCAATACAGACTACTTAGCGATTTTCCCCTTTATGATGCAGTCATTCTTAGCGAAACAGTTCAATGTCCGCATGTCCCCTCTCCCCTTTTCAAATGATGGCGTAGTATCGTATTATGCCTATATTAATAAAAAATCCGACTCAAATAATCTGATCAGGAAATGTCTCAAAATCATAGCGAATCTTCATTAACGGAGACTAACAACATACAGCCTGATTAAGTAGTTTATTATAAAGTTGCCCTACCGACTTAACTTTTAGTTTGATATAAATACTGTGTCGATGACCACTCACAGTTTTCTCACTAATATCAAGTTTTTGTGAAATATTCTTATTACTATTACCCGATAAAATAAGGCTAAGTATGGTATATTCTCTTTGTGTTATTTTAAATTTTCTTAAATAGTATATATAGAGAATATCATCAATATTAATATCATTATTAATTCGTCCTTTAATAGTTGCGCTATCAGAAAGTACTAATTGTAGCCCTTGGATACTATTATATAAATCAAAAGATAGATAAGAGGTTTGTTTAATAACAATGTGCTCTATTTCAAGTATTTTCTCACCAATAATACTGACTATTTTAAAATGATGATATCTCATCCGTTCCTTCAGTGAAATTATCATATTTAACCAGTTTTCACCTGGCCAGGTATAATCAACTATTAAGAAATCGACACTATGCATCTCAACATAATCACAGGCTTCAGCAATATCAGTAAAATTATTTAGCGATATTGAATGCTTAGATTTTCTGAGTGACATAACATCCGAGACTACATAGTCTAATCCGATACCAAAAAATGATGACTGACTTAAAGATACAACTGAAATCATTGGATTACCCTTGAGATTAAACAAACGAACACAGCGCATCAATCTATTGATAATCATGTTATCAATATCAATAGATAAAGTAATTCAGACACACCTTGCCGTGCTGGGAATAATCCTATTATGTAAAATAAAATCACAACAGATCTTAAAATGAAAAGACATTTAGCAAAAAACGAACAACCTTAAAAATCATCAAGTTAAACTAAATAAATAGATATCAAAGAAGATAAAACGAACAGTTAATAGCTATTAAACATCATTACGACTAAATATTCACCCTATAAAAACAAGACATATCTTATTAAATAGTCACCAATAATCTTAGGTAACTCAGTTAATCATAAACGCAATAGATAATAGATCAATTTTTATTGTATAGAGTCACTTTTATATATTCATACAATTTGTTGACAAGAAGCCAGCCTTGCATTCGCTATTTTACAATTTAATAAAACAGAGCGGAGCTAATATAGCTCCCCTCCGACTGCTGACAAAGTCAAATGAAGGGGAATCGTGCCGTTGGGGTCGTAGTCGCGTAAGCGACCGGAGTGCCCCGAGGTGCGGTAAACCCTTCACTCACTAAGTTATCAACAGCTTTGTCATTAAGCTCAGGAGAGCTAATATGCTCCCCTCTGACTGTTGACAAACCCCAACGACTCGATCTTGCAAGGTGAAAACAGGTGCGTCCGCGCCAAGGAGGGCGCGGCTCGAGCCCCCAGGGAGGGGGTTACGGCGTCTTTACGATCTGCCTGTTTTCACCGTTACGGGCACTTTGTCATTAACCTCATGGGAGCTAATATAGCTCCCCTTTTGACTCACCACGTTATAACACCAGAAACTACAATGGCTGGGTTTGTGCCTCTACCACCGCTAATGCCACCATATTCACGATTCGACGCACAGAAGCAATCGGCGTCAGAATATGAATCGGTTTTGCCACCCCCATTAGCACCGGCCCAACAGTCACACCCTCTGAAGTGGTCACTCGCAGCAAGTTATAACTGATTCGCGCCGCTTCCATATTTGGCATTATCAGTAAGTTCGCAGCCCCTTTCAGTGGGCTATCTGGCATCAAGTTATGGCGGATACTTTCTACCAGCGCGGCATCCCCATGCATTTCACCGTCAATCTCCAGTTCAGGCGCCATCTGATTCACCAACTCAAGTGTGCGGCGCATTTTACGCGCGGCCGGGCAATCTGATGTACCAAAACTCGAATGAGATAACAGTGCCACTTTTGGCTCAATACCAAAACGGCGCACCGTTTCAGCTGCCATCAACGTAATCTCGGCCAACTGCTCCGGTGTCGGGTCATCATTGACGTAAGTGTCAGCGATAAACGTATTGCCGGTTGGCAGTAATAGCGCATTCATCGCGCCCGCCACATGCGCCCCCTCACGGAAACCGAATACTTTCTCGACCACATCATAATGCTCATGATAAGTGCCAATGGTGCCACAAATCATCGCATCGGCCTCCCCCCGATGAACCATAATGGAGCCAATCAGGGTTGGGTTGCCAATCACTGCCCGACGCGCCTGTTCCTGCGAAACCCCACGGCGCTTCATGATTTGATAGTATTCGTGCCAATATTCATTAAAGCGTGGGTCAGACTCATTATTGACCACTTCGAAGTCTTTCCCCGCCGTAATTTGCAGGCCCAACTTTTTCAGCCGAGTCTCAATCACGTTTGGGCGACCAATCAAGATAGGATAGGCCAGCCCTTGGGAAATAAGCTCTTGAGTCGCATGCAATACTCGCTCTTCTTCCCCTTCCGCCAAGACTACCCGCTTCATCTCTTTTTTCGCTTGCGAGAAAATTGGCTTCATAAATAAGTTGGTTTTATAGACAAATTCCGTCAGTTTTTCGATGTAAGCACTAAAGTCAGTGATTGGACGGGTTGCTACACCGGAATCCATTGCCGCTTTCGCCACCGCCGGTGCGATTTTCACAATCAAACGCGGGTCGAATGGTTTAGGAATAATGTATTCAGGGCCAAACGAAAGGTCTTGTTCACCATAGGCGGATGCCACTACATCACTCTGTTCAGCCAGTGCCAGGTCAGCAATCGCATGCACACAGGCCAGTTTCATCTCTTCATTAATGGTGGTCGCGCCCACATCTAATGCGCCACGGAAAATGAACGGGAAGCACAGCACGTTATTCACCTGATTCGGGTAGTCCGAGCGACCGGTGCAGATAATCGCATCAGGGCGCACGGCTTTTGCCAGTGGCGGCAAGATTTCAGGTTCAGGGTTCGCCAGCGCCAAAATCAGCGGGCTGGCGGCCATGGTTTTCACCATATCTTGCGTGAGGACACCGGGGCCAGAGCAGCCGAGGAAGATATCCGCACCTGGCATCGCATCGCCCAAGGTGCGCTGACCATTATCTTCAATGGCATAAGCCGCTTTGGTTTCGGCCATATTGGCTTCACGACCTTTATAAATCACACCTTTGGAATCACATACCGTAATGTTGTGATGCTTTAATCCCAATGCGACTAATAGATTCAGGCAGGCTATAGATGCAGCCCCGGCCCCAGACACCACCAGCTTCACATCGCTGATATCTTTTTTCACGACACGCAAGCCGTTGAGTACCGCCGCGGTGCAGATAATCGCAGTGCCATGCTGGTCATCATGGAACACCGGGATCTTCATGCGTTCACGCAACTTTTGCTCAATATAAAAACACTCGGGCGCTTTAATATCCTCCAGATTAATGCCACCGAATGTCGGTTCCAGTGAAGCAATAATGTCAATCAGTTTGTCGGGATCGAGTTCATCTACTTCAATATCAAATACATCAATACCGGAGAATTTCTTAAACAGAACCCCTTTCCCCTCCATGACTGGTTTACCCGCTAATGCGCCAATATTACCCAGCCCCAATACCGCAGTACCGTTTGAAATCACTGCGACCAGGTTGCCACGCGCCGTATATTTATAGGCAGCCAGTGGATTAGCCGCAATCTCCAAACACGGAGCAGCAACACCAGGAGAATAAGCCAGCGCCAAATCCCGTTGGGTCGCCAGCGGTTTGGTTGGTGACACCTGAATTTTCCCCGGAGTAGGATATTGGTGGAAATCAAGCGCGCTCTGTTTCAATTGTTCATCCATTGTAGGTTCCCTTTGCTTTTATTCTTTGAGGTGGTAGGCAACCAGTATAGTGAGTGAATTATCACAATCTATGAAGCAGGGCATACTCTGCATAACATTTTTATATCAACAGAAGAATTTGCTTATCAATCAGGAGATATTATCAACAATTAACCATCGGGAATTGAAAATGAAGTGCCGCAATATTGCGGCAGCAAGCAGAGAGCCAATCAGAGTAATATTATTTTAATAAGCCGTGGATTTGGGCGTATTGCAACAGCATGATGGTTTTGCCATCTTTAATTCGACCATCCGCGATCATGGCAATAGCTTCAGTGAAAGGTAACTCAATTACCTCAATAACCTCATCCTCCACCCCAACATCATCAGTCACTTTTTGATCCGCATGATATTCAGCAGCAAAGAAATGAATAATTTCAGTCACGCCACCCGGCGACATATAAGCTTCAAACAGCTTTTGTACGCTATCAACCTGATAGCCGGTTTCTTCCATGGCTTCACGGCGAATACACTCTTCCGGCGAGTCGTTATCCAACAAACCGGCACAAGTTTCCAGCAACATGCCGTCGGGGTTGCCATTGACATAGGTCGGCATACGAAATTGATTAATCAGCAAGACGGTGCCATTGGGCCGGTTATACAACAAAATAGTCGCGCCATTCCCTCGGTCATACACTTCGCGAATCTGTTGTACTGACGTTCCATTATCATCGATTAAATCAAAGGTGTACTTATGAAGCTTGAACCAGTTTTTAGATAACAATTCACTGCGAATATTTTCAATTTTGACTGACATAAGACCTTCTTTACCGGGCTAACAATAATTAGCGTAATCTATCACTGGCCAGTTTATAAACCTCACTACGTTCTCTTTTCCCTACCGCAACCACTGCAACTACCAAAATACCATCAATAACTTCATACACGAGGCGAAAACCAGAGGCACGTAATTTAATTTTGTAACCATTCTTGATCCCCCGCAGTCTGGCACTTTCAATATGGGGATTTTCACTGCATTTTTTTAATTTCTTGGCAAACTGCTGTTGTATCGTCTTATCCAGTTTGTGCCATTCCTTTAGCGCTTCGTCTCTGAATTTAACGATATAAGTCATAAATAGCTATCCAAATCAATATCATGAAGTGGTTGATTACGACGTTCATTCACCAGCCTGGCTAATTCATGATCATCAAGCGCTTCCATTATTTGCTCATAGAGTTCAGCGGGCACACAATAAAATACAGGTTGATTACGGTTCAGAATAGCAACAGGGAAACCTGCCCCAGCATTCACTGTCGCCATGGGATTTTTCTTCAGTTCACTTACGCTCGCGCTGGTATCTGTCAAAATAACACTTGGCATAACTACCTCAATAAGACCTGTTAACTGGTCTTATTATGCGAGTGGATATGCGATATAGCAATAAAAATGCTCTGTCGACGCACAGTCCACAGAGCATTTGATTCGGGTTCATGAGCGCTGCCAACAACCCTGCGGCTTCAAGTATCAAATAAATACCCAAAGTAATTGAAGTTGCAGGTAGGCGGCCAGCGAATGTATCCCGATGAGCTTACTCAAGTAAGTGATTCGGGTTCATGAGCGCAGCCAACAACCCTGCGGCTTTAAGTACGCAGGGGATTAGAAACCGGTCGGCACATCCTTCATATCCGGCAACTTATGGGCGATACCTTTGTGGCAATCGATGCAGGTTTTACCTTCTTCAATCGCTTTACTGTGCATTTTCGCCGCCACCGTTTTCTGAGCCGTGAAGTCCATATTGTCAAAATTATGGCAGTTGCGGCACTCTTGCGAACCATTGGCTTTCATCCGCGCCCACTCGTTTTCCGCCATCGTCAGGCGATGAGCCTCAAACTTCTGTGGTGTATCAATCAAACCAAAGGCCTTGGCATATAGCTCTTTACTGGCTTTGATTTTACGCAGCATTTTCGGCCCCCACTCATGGGGCACATGGCAATCCGGGCAGGTTGCCTTCACACCACTGCGGTTGCTGTAGTGGATGGTTCCCATGTATTCCTGATAAACGTTGTCTTTCATTTCATGGCAGCTAATACAGAATTTTTCAGTATTCGCCATTTCCATGCCGGTATTAAAACCGCCCCAGAAAATGATGCCACTGACAAAGCCAATCAGCAGTAACGTGCCGAGCGCCAGCCGGCTCGGCCGACGCCACCACTGCCATATTCGTTTAATCATGCCGGGCTTTTTAGTTTCATTCATTGTTTATTCTCACAATAGCCATCTCGCTTATTGACCAAAGCCAGGTGCTGGCTGGAAGCTATTACCGACAATCGGTGCTGCATCAGTTTGTGGCACATGGCATTGCAAGCAGAAGTAGCGACGTGGGGATACTTCACTCGATACCTTGCCATCGCGATCAATAAAGTGGGTTGGGCTAACACGAGGCGCACCCGTAGTACGATAATGTTCAACGCCATGACATTGCAGGCAACGGTTGGTATTTTTGCTGATTTGATAGCCATCAACACTATGTGGGATCAGTGGGGGTTGGTTAACATAGTTCAGCGCCATCCGCTGTTGCTGTTTGGGCATTTTCACCTTACCTTCTGCCGTACCAGAGACTTCCGGTGATTGGCTTAAATCCATCTCGACATTGCTGGCAGCGTTGACGACACCGGCTATCAGTAATACCGCCAGTAGCGATATCACTGATATTACCCGGCGATTGAATGCGTGAAACATCGTGTTATTCATTATTTTCTCCTGAGAACACCGCTCTTCCTGAACTGCGCGCTATTTTCTGGACTACGCGCTATCTTCTGAACTACGCGACAACTCGAGCCAATTTGACTGCACATTTCTTGAAGTCAGTTTCTTTGGATAACGGATCGGTAGCATCCAACGTCAGGTTATTCACCAACTGCGCAGCATCAAAGAACGGCATGTATACCAGCCCTTGTGGCGGACGGTTACGACCACGGGTTTCCACCAGCGAAATCACTTCGCCACGGCGTGAAATCACTTTCACTTTGTCACCGCGCCGTAAACCACGAGCTTTAGCATCCAATGGGTGAATGAAAAGCACCGCTTCAGGGAAAGCACGATGTAATTCAGGCACTCGGCGGGTCATGGAACCGGTATGCCAATGCTCTAGTACACGGCCAGTGGAGAGCCACAGGTCATACTCCTGATCCGGACTTTCCGCCGCCGGTTCATAAGGCAATGCAAATATCACGGCCTTACCATCCGGTTTGCCATAGAAACGCACGTCCTCACCTTTTGGCACGAAGGGATCAAAGCCTTCACGGTAACGCCACAGCGTTTCTTTACCATTCACCACCGGCCAGCGCAGGCCACGTTCCTGATGGTAGCGATCGAACGGCGCTAAGTCGTGACCATGACCACGGCCAAAATCGGCATACTCTTCAAACAGCCCTTTTTGAATGTAGAAGCCGAAATCACGCGCTTCATCATTCAATTGGTCAGCAGGAATTTCACTCAGTGGGTATTTATTCACCACATTATTGGCAAACAGCACGTCATACAGCGTCTTACCGCGATACTCCGGTTTCTTGTTAATCAGCTCATCAGGCCACACTTCTTCAACTTTGAAGCGCTTGGCAAACTCAACCATCTGCCATAAGTCAGATTTCGCTTCACCCGGCGCAGGCACTTGTTGACGCCAGAACTGGGTACGGCGCTCAGCATTGCCGTAAGCGCCCTCTTTCTCGACCCACATCGCGGTCGGTAAGATAAGGTCAGCGGCCAGGGCACTGATAGTGGGATAAGGGTCTGAAACGACAATAAAGTTACGCGGATCTCGCCAACCCGGCATGCGCTCTTCATTGATATTTGGCCCGGCCTGCATGTTGTTGTTACACATCACCCAGTAGGCATTAAGCGTGCCATCTTTCAGCGCACGATCTTGCGCTACAGCATGTAAACCCACTTTTTCCGGAATAGTGCCCGCGGGTAGTTGCCATTTGGTTTCGGCAATTTGGCGATGTTTTTCGTTAGTGACCACCATATCGGCAGGCAGGCGGTGGGAGAATGTCCCCACTTCACGGGCTGTACCACAAGCGGAAGGCTGGCCGGTCAGAGAGAAAGGCCCAGAACCCGGTTTAGAAATTTTGCCGGTTAACAGATGCAGGTTGTAGCACATGTTATTGGCCCAAACACCACGAGTGTGCTGGTTAAAGCCCATCGTCCAGTAAGACACCAGTTTCACTTTCGGATCAGCATACAACTGCGCCAGTGACTCTAATTGATCTTCCGGCACACCGCTCATTTTGGCGGTTTTTTCCAGCGTATATTCAGCCACAAAGGCTTTAAAATCATCAAAACTCATCGGTTCTGATGCATCACTACCGGGGTTTTTGGCCGCTTTCTCCAGTGGATGTGTTGGCCGTAGACCATAGCCAATATCCGTTGCACCACGGCGGAAGTTCACATGGCGATCCAGGAAGCCCTGATCAACGGCATTATTTTGAATAATGTAATTGGCGATGTAATTCATAATCACCAGATCGGTCTGTGGGGTAAAGACGATCGGGTTATCAGCCAGTTCAAAGCTGCGATGTTCAAAAGTAGACAGTACCGCAATTCTGACATGCTCATTCGTCAGGCGACGGCTGGTCATGCGTGACCACAAGATAGGGTGCATTTCCGCCATATTGGAGCCCCAGAGCACAAAGGCATCTGCTTCTTCAATATCATCATAACAACCCATTGGCTCATCCATACCGAAGGTACGCATAAAGCCCACCACGGAAGAAGCCATGCAATGACGCGCATTGGGATCAAGGTTGTTGGAGCGGAAACCGGCTTTCAGCAGTTTAGACGCCGCGTAACCCTCCCACACCGTCCACTGGCCGGAGCCAAACATGCCTACAGCGGTCGGGCCTTTTTCTTTCAGTGCATTTTTGAACTTCAGCTCCATGATATCAAAGGCTTTCTCCCAACTGATCGGAGTGAAATCACCTTCTTTATCATACTGGCCGTCTTTCATCCGCAGCAGCGGCTGAGTCAGGCGGTCTTTGCCGTACATGATTTTAGGCAGGAAATAGCCTTTCACGCAGTTCAACCCACGATTGACCGGTGAGTCTGGGTCACCCTGAGATGCCACGATACGGCCATTTTGCGTGCCAACCAAAACACCGCAGCCAGTACCACAGAATCGGCAAGGCGCTTTATCCCATTTGATTGCGTTTGTTGTCTCACCCACAACCGCCTTGGCGACGGTGGGTATGGTCAATCCGGCTGCGGCTGCCGCAGCAACTGCGGCATTGGCCTTCATAAAATCCCGGCGACTGAGTTTCATGGCATTTCCTCACCTTGGCTTTCCTGCTGGTGATAAACCAGCGATACAGCCAGCACACCATCCAGATTGCGTGCTGACTCAATATAATTCAGGAGCACGTCTGAGCGCGCTGCCTGCATAACCACCACCAATTTACCCAGAGCGGTATCACTGGTGGGTATTTCTGTGCCCGGAATCGCCAGCAGGCTGTCGATAAGTGGCGCTATTCGCGCAGGCTTGGCTTGTATCACCAATCCACAGACATGCCATTCTTTATCGTCCATCTTCACTCCGGGTAAGGGTTACTGCTTGGACGGGGCAACTGGGTACACAGGCACCACAGCCGGTACAAGCAGGAAGGTCTAATTCGGGCTGAGCAATGCCGTTTAGGCGCGGACGGAATTTTATCGCCCGCGTTTCACAACTATCCTGACAACTGCGGCATTCAATATTGTGAAAAGGTAAACAGCGGTCAGAGATATTGATTTTCAGCGACCAGGCGGGTTGCGCCGTTGAGGTAAAAACACCCACTTCACAGGCCAGCACACAGGCTTGACAGAAGCTGCACTCGGCACGCTGAAAATCTATTTCGGGAAATCCGCCACTGCCAGCAACCAATACGCCAGTTTCACAAGCGGCAACACAGTTTTGGCAACGGGTACAACCAGCAATAAAATCACTTTCACTAACCGACCAAGGTGGCCGAATAGCCGAGGGCTGCTGTTTACCTGCTTGCCAAAAACCAGTCAGCAATTTACGCCGCGATAAATCAGTCATACTGATATCCTTAACATCTACTGGCGCGCCCGCGTGTACTTTAGGAGAGTGTTCATTTAAAGCTCGGTGAGTCACACCAAAGCAATGATAATAATTCTTATTTGTATTATTAGAGAATTCCCCAGTGTCTAGCTATTAAATACAGAATAATGAGTAATAAAATAATTACTCTTTAGAGTTAATCGTTGGTAGATATTGAGCAAGATCAATTAATTTAGTGGTTATTTGCGTGGTTTCTCACGGTTAAATCTATTTGCGTTATTACTTTTTTTATATAACGATTTGTTTAATGAGAATGGCTATCAAAAAGAAATGATATTTTGGTGATTATTCTTTAGATAAACTGGCGCGGTTAAATGAATTTGGCCGAAGTTTTGAGGTACACTTAACGCGTGGTTCAACTAACTATGATGGATAACATGGTTGGCCAAATTAATGCCGCCAAATAATCCACGTTCAACAGCCAGACATTTAATGCTATCGGTTACAGGGACATTACTTATCATGACCAAAAGCCACACTATAATGATCGTTGACGATCATCCCCTCATGCGCCGTGGGATCAAGCAGTTACTTGAGCTGGATAGCAACTTTGATGTGGTTGCTGAAGCCAATTGCGGCAGTGATGCCATTATTGAAGCGGCCAAGTGCCAGCCAGATGTCATTCTGCTTGACCTAAATATGAAAGGCATGTCTGGGCTGGATACATTGAAAGCTTTGCGTAATGAAGGTATTGATGCGCGAATTATTGTTTTGACCGTCTCAGATGCGCGCAGTGATGTCTACGCCATGATTGATGCAGGCGCAGATGGTTATCTGCTTAAAGACAGTGAACCTGAAATATTACTGGAAAATATCCGTCTGGCTTCAAAGGGTGAGAATGTATTCAGTGATGCAGTCACACAATATTTATCCTCGCGAGATGAACAGGTTAATCCATTCTCTGAATTAACCGAGCGAGAATTAGATGTTCTGCAAGAAGTCGCGCGGGGAATGTCCAATAAACAAGTCGCGTTTGAGTTACACATTTCAGAAGAAACCGTGAAAGTGCATATCCGCAATTTATTACGGAAACTGAATGTCCGCTCACGCGTTGCGGCAACCATCATGTATTTAGAAAATAAACAATATTAATAACCACCCTATTATTTAATAGCAGCCAAGTTATTCGATTATTCAATGGCTGCTAAAATAAAATTATGGTTATCGTCTATCCATTTTTTATTCAGCGGCCCCCAACTGTCTAACCGATAATATCCCGCATTATTGCGCACACCATCCTGTACAAATGTCATGGTGATGCCCAAACCGGGCAGCGCTTTCAGCACATCCTGTAATGTTCGCCGTGGCCAGCCAGTCAATTCCATCAAGCGCGGTACATTCAGCGACTCCCCCCGGCTTATCAACCAGCAAAGGTAAAGACGACGGGCAAATACCGGATTAAGTTCCATAACATCCTCCAAGGTTGGATAATTACTCATAGTCTACTTGATGCCAGAAAAAATACCTGTTTATACCCGTCATACTTCAAGCTACATGTGCGTTGGCTGCCTTCGTTACTCGGCCCATCCATGAGCCTCGCCTCTTCGAGGCCACTGCAAACAGCGTTCAAATCGGTTCCCGACCGATTTGTCACCCCAGTCACTTACTCATGTAAGCTCCTGGGGACTCGCTCAGTTGCCGCCTTCCTACAACTCGAATTATTTAGGGTATATGACTATTTTCGCCATCAAGGTGAATTAACTCGTTTTTTACGATGTTATTTACAGCTTCTCCATATTTTCTTCACGTTTTCTTCAGCATTCCCGCGTAAAGTGCAGCGTGGATTCTGCTGTATTTAACCCGAGAGGCTGGCACTGCATGGCTAATTTTTTCATCGACCGCCCAATATTTGCTTGGGTATTGGCGATAATTTTGTGTCTGACTGGCGCATTGGCAATCTCAACACTGCCGGTTGAGCAATACCCTAATCTGGCACCGCCCAATGTGCGCATTAGTGCATCCTACCCCGGAGCCTCGGCACAAACACTGGAAAATACGGTCACGCAGGTCATAGAACAAAGTATGACCGGTCTGGATAATCTGCTGTATATGTCATCACAAAGCAGTAACTCCGGCAGTGCATCAATAACCCTGACTTTTCAGGCTGGAACCAATCCTAACGAAGCTATGCAGCAGGTACAAAACCAGTTGCAGTCCGCTATCAAAAAGTTGCCGCAAGATGTACAGCAGCAAGGTGTTTCAGTGTCTAAATCAGGGGATAATACCCTGATGATGGTGGCGTTTGTTTCCACTGATGGCAGCATGGATAAACAAGATATTGCCGACTATGTCGCCAGTAACCTGCAAGACCCACTCAGCCGTATTGAAGGGGTGGGCAGCATTGATGCTTTCGGCTCTCAATATGCGATGCGTATTTGGCTTGATCCTAATAAACTCAATAATTATCAACTTACTACCCAAGATATTGTGACTGCAATCCAGTCACAAAACAGCCAGATAGCCGTGGGGCAATTGGGCGGAACACCTTCAGTCGATAATCAGGCGCTCAATGCCACGATTAATGCCCAATCCCAATTACAAACCCCAGAACAATTCAGAGAAATCACGCTGCGAGTCAACCAAGATGGCTCACTGGTGACACTCGGTGATGTAGCAAAAATTGAGATGGGCGCCGAAAAATATGATTACCTGAGCCGTTTTAATGGTCAGCCCGCCTCGGGGATGAGCATCAAACTGGCCTCAGGCGCTAATGAACTGCAAACGGATGAATTAGTCAAAGCGCGTATCGCAGAACTGACCCCATTCTTCCCACACGGCCTCGAAGCAAAAATTGCCTACGAAACCACCCCCTTTGTGAAAGCCTCCATTAAAGACGTGGTCAAAACACTGCTGGAAGCCATTTTGCTGGTTTTCCTGGTGATGTATCTGTTCTTACAAAACTTCCGCGCCACCCTGATTCCGACGATTGCCGTTCCGGTAGTGCTATTGGGCACCTTCGCGATACTGTCGGCATTCGGATTCAGCATTAATACCTTAACCATGTTTGCCATCGTGCTAGCCATCGGTTTACTCGTCGATGATGCCATTGTCGTGGTGGAAAATGTGGAGCGCGTGATGAGTGAGGAAGGGCTTGATCCACGAGAAGCTACGCGCAAATCCATGAGCCAAATTCAGGGCGCGCTGGTGGGGATTGCTCTGGTACTGTCGGCGGTATTTATTCCGATGGCTTTCTTCGGTGGCACCACCGGGGCTATTTACCGCCAGTTCTCTATTACTATCGTATCCGCGATGGTGCTTTCAGTGCTGGTGGCATTGATTTTGACCCCAGCACTTTGCGCCACCATGCTCAAGCCGATCAAACCGGGGCATCATCATGCCAAACGCGGCTTCTTTGGCTGGTTTAACCGCATGTTTGACCGCAATGCTCACCGCTATGAGCGGGGCGTAGCGCAGGTTTTACATCACAGCGTGCGTTATATGCTGCTGTATTTATTGCTTTTGGGTGGGCTGGCGCTGCTGTTTATCAAGTTACCAACCTCATTCCTGCCACTGGAAGACCGCGGTGTCTTTATGGCTCAGGTACAACTTCCTGTCGGCTCTACTCAGCAGCAGACACTCAGAGTGGTTGAGAAAGTCGAGAATTACTTCCTGACGGCAGAGAAAAATAATGTGCTGTCGGTGTTCTCCACCGTGGGGTCAGGCCCCGGTGGTAATGGTCAAAACGTCGCGCGCCTGTTCATCAGACTGTCTGACTGGGAACAGCGAAAAGACAGTAATGATTCGTCATTTGCCATCATTGAACGCGCCACCAAAGTGTTTAACAAAATCGCCGAGGCCAAAGTCTCGGTCAGTAGCCCACCGGCCATTTCAGGTTTGGGCGGTTCGTCAGGTTTTGATATGGAATTACAAGATCACGGCGGTTTAGGCCATGACAAACTGATGGCGGCGCGCGACCAATTATTACAGATGGCATCTCAGGATCCGGCGCTAACACGCGTGCGTCATAACGGGCTGGATGATAGCCCGCAATTACAGATAGATATTGATCAGCGCAAAGCACAAGCGCTGGGGGTGTCCTTGGATGATATTAACAACACGCTAAAAACGGCCTGGGGTTCAACTTACGTTAACGACTTTGTTGATCGTGGGCGGGTGAAGAAAGTGTATGTTCAATCTGAAGCTACCGCACGTATGTTGCCAGAAGACGTTAACAAATGGTATGTGCGTAATAAAAACGGCGGCATGGTACCTTTCTCTGCCTTTTCAACCACTCGCTGGGAGTATGGTTCGCCACGACTGGAGCGCTATAACGGCTATTCTGCTTTGGAAATCGTCGGTGAAGCGGCTCCGGGCGTCAGTACCGGTACCGCTATGGATGTAATGGAGGGATTAGTCAAACAACTGCCTAATGGATTTGGCCTGGAATGGACGGGAATGTCCTATCAGGAACGGCTATCTGGCTCACAAGCCCCTGCCCTCTACGCCATTTCACTGTTAGTCGTATTCTTATGTCTGGCAGCATTATATGAAAGTTGGTCAATACCCTTCTCAGTGATGCTGGTTGTGCCACTCGGGGTGATTGGGGCGGTTGCCGCAACTTGGATGCGGGGCTTGGAAAATGACGTCTATTTCCAGGTCGGATTACTAACCATCATTGGGCTATCAGCCAAAAATGCTATCTTGATAGTCGAGTTTGCCAGTGAATTAAACAATAAAGGCAAAGATTTGGTTGAAGCCACACTTGAAGCCTCTCGCCTGCGGCTACGGCCCATTCTGATGACCTCTTTGGCGTTTATCTTTGGTGTATTGCCTATGGCCATCAGTCAAGGGGCTGGCTCTGGTAGCCAACATGCAGTGGGTACCGGTGTGATGGGAGGGATGATTTCAGCTACCGTGCTGGCTATTTTCTTCGTGCCACTGTTCTTTGTCCTGGTACGACGCCGCTTCCCCGGCAGGCCAGCACACACGAAAAATAGTGATACTCAGTAAAGCAGCAAAGGATACTGGCGGTACGTAAAAAAGGTGATATTAACGATTAATGTCACCTCAGACTGTTGACGCCCGCCAACGACTCGATCTTGCAAGGTGAGAACTGGCAGAAGAGTAAAGCGTCCGCGCCACGTATGGTGCGGTTCGCGCCTACAAGGATGCTTGTTTTAACAAAAGAAGTACGGCGTCTTTACGATCTGCCTGTTTTCACCGTTACGGGCACTTTGTCATTAACCTCGAATAATAAGCCAATATATTAATTATATTTTAATAAGTAATTAAAAGTTAAATAAAAAAGCAGCGCTATATATTTATAGTTATATCTTGACCATCTTGAAATCATCATCCATATTTATTTTTCCCGTCATACTACGGGAATAAAAACACAGCATAACATTAACCTCAAAAGAGTCAGGAGATATAACTATGGGTATTCTCGGCTTATTGCCAAACAAAGTTGATGAAGATGAGTCTATTGAAAACAATGAACACCTTACTTGTTTAACAGAAAAGGAGTTGGCTGAACTGGAAAGTTAATAGCATCATAATTAAGGGGGCTTAGGCCTCCTTAATTAATTGTTAACAGGAGATAAATTAATGGAATTACCCTATGAGCGTGAAATTACATTAGCTGAAGCAAAAAAACGAATTCTGGCTGAATTTCAAGATAATGCCATCACTCCTCACATAGAAAATATTGGTCTAAATATCATTACAACCACATGTGATATTTATGATCAAAATAATAATTTACTCAGCCAAGGTGTGGGCAAAGGTATTGATGGCGCGGCACTAACTGGTGCTTTTTATGAAGCATTTGAACATTATATTTCAACAAATCACCAAAAATTCGGCGAAATGACATTATGCAAAACCAATAAACTGCAACATACGTTAGGCGGTACTGATTTCGTTAGAGATGTGCTACAAACTCAACCCAATAAAAAAATTGCTTGTCGCCATTATAGTAATATCACTGGCGATATTTCGATTTATTATCCAGCCGCTTTTTCAACGCCGGATTACGCAGATTGTCCTGTTGCAGGAGATAATTTCGATTATCAGGTATTACGCCGCTATTCCAGTAGCAGTGGCACCGCTATTGGTTCTTCTTTTCAGGAAGCGACGCTGCATGCTGCAAATGAAAGTATTGAGCGTGAAGATTTATCGCAATTTTTGATTAATTACTTTTATCAAGATAACAAAAAAGCATTACGCCTGGTTAATCCTGATTCGCTACAAGAAGAACTTCACACTTTATGGTTAAATGCTCAGGCCGAAATAGCAGACCACATTACAGTACTCGAAATCAGCCAATCTTCAAGTTGTCGGACATTCATCGCTTTCGGCCATAAAATCTGCCAGGCAGTACATTTATTTGGCGCAGGAACCTCCCTCTCTCCTTATTACGCCATATCCCGGGCAATAACCGAACTGATCCAGTTTCACTCTATTGTCACCCGATTCCCTTACCTCATTGAGACACAAAAACATTCTTTACGGCGATTAGCACAGTGGCCAAAACTACAGCGCAGCTGTGAAGCTTATTTACCCGGATTATTAACGGATAGAACCTTACATAGTGTCGATATTCCAGAAGATAGCCCCATTGCGCCAGTAATTGAGCAATTATTGCAGGTAGAGCGGGAGTTAAACATGCGAGGGTACCAATTGCTGGTCAATATACTCTATCAAAGTACTTCTGGCTGTACTGTCGTCAATGTGTTGGTTCCTGGCTTTGAGCGTTTCTTTCTTATTAATAGCGGCAACATTGTGGTGCCTTGGATGGGCTATCAATATCAAAACAGCTAGTGATAATTGGCTGAGAGTAAAAGCGATAGATAACCAATAAAAAAGGCAGGAACAATGACGTTTCTGCCTTTCTGCGGACGATAACCCGCCCCTGGATATGTATTAATAAAACAACAAAAGATAACAACTCTTACTGCCGGTTTATTCGCTTATGCCTTACGCAGCATAGCATCGATAAACTCTTTCCACGTACCTAACTCAAAATCAACCATAACTTCCTCTCTAATTATCGCGGTCAATTATACGCCTGTTTTTTGAACAGTCAAAATTGGAATCCATTTAAATTAATGTGGAAATGAGATCTGCTTCAGAGATATTGAATTTGGTCTTTTGACTGTGTTTCTCAGGCGGTGAGCACTTTACTTGCCTGTTGGTTGATTCCGGAGTAGCGTGCTCAGATATATCGGGGTAAATGCCGCTTTTGACACAACCCATTATTGGCAAAATGCAGAGTAAACCATGAAACACTCTATTGATTCGCTGAAAGAGTTGGGCCGTTACGATGATGCAGTGGCAATGGCGCAAAATTTACTACGCAGCGACCCAGACAACGCCATCCTGCTGTATAAGATTGCCTCTCTTTATGATGTGCAGGGGCTAGAGTTGCAAGCGATCCCCTTCTATCGTGCGGCTATCGAGCATAATTTGGCGGGAAAAGAGCTACAGGAAGCCTATCTTGGGCTAGGTAGCACTTACCGGGCGCTGGGGCTATATCAGGAATCATTAAATACATTTGACGCGGCGTTAGTTCGTTTTCCACAAGCAAAAGAGATAACCTTGTTTCGAGCCATGACATTGTACAATCTGGGTGAAACCAAAGAAGCGGTCGCAGCATTATTGATATTGCTGGCTGAAACCTCAAATCATCAAGATATCAGCCTCTACCAAAAAGCTATTCGCCAATATGCCACTGACCTTGACCGAATTGGCTAAATCCCTCGACTGACGTGTGTATTTACGCGCTAAACACCCCATAGCCATCTGGATTCAAACCCCATTTTCCCGCATTATGGGCAAACCAGGCAGCCATATCAGTGACTAGCCTTGTATTTATCCTGCATAATCGCGCCATTCTAGCCGAGGTATTATTTTTCCATGTCAGATAACCCAGCAACCCCATTATTGTGCCTTTATGGCATTAAAAATTGTGACACCATAAAAAAGGCCCGCCGCTGGCTGGAAGAACAAAACATTGCCTATCAGTTTCACGATTATCGAGTGGATGGATTGAGTGACGAACACCTGCAAGGTTTTATCGATAAACTGGGTTGGGAGCCATTACTGAACACTCGCGGGACAACTTGGCGTAAATTGCCACCAGCCCAGCGCGATGCCATTACTGATGCACAATCGGCCAAACTGCTGATGCTGGAACAACCTGCTATCATCAAGCGCCCGCTGTTGGAAGCGGCCAATGGTGAGCTGCTGCTGGGTTTCAAAATTGAAGTTTATCAACAATTTATTCAGCAACATCTTCAAAAAGTGACTCATAACCAAAACGCTATTGAGGTGCAATAACATGATCTGTCCGGTAATCGACCTGGCCCAACAATTAATTAAACGCCCGTCGCTCAGCCCTAATGATGCAGGTTGCCAGGAGATCATGATTCAGCGTTTAGAAGCTATCGGTTTTACTGTCGAACCGATGAATTTTGGCGACACTCTCAACTTCTGGGCCTGGCGTGGCGAAGGCGAGACATTGGCGTTTGCTGGTCATACCGATGTGGTTCCTACCGGCGATGAAAGCCATTGGTGCAGCCCACCGTTTGAGCCAACCATTCGCGATGGCATGCTGTATGGCCGTGGTGCTGCCGACATGAAAGGTTCACTGGCGGCGATGGTGGTTGCGGCGGAGCGCTTTGTGGCCGCACATCCTAATCATAAAGGTCGCCTGGCATTTATGATTACCTCCGATGAAGAAGCCAAAGCTATTAATGGCACCGTTAAAGTGGTTAACGCCCTGATGGCGCGTCATGAGCGACTGGATTACTGCCTGGTGGGTGAGCCATCCAGTACCGACCGCGTCGGCGATGTGGTGAAAAATGGTCGCCGAGGCTCTGTCACCGCTAACTTACATATCCACGGTATCCAAGGGCATGTGGCTTATCCTCATCTGGCTGATAACCCCGTTCACCGTGCGATACCCGCGCTGAATGAACTGGTGACGACACAATGGGACGAAGGCAATGAGTTCTTCCCCGCCACCAGCATGCAAATCGCTAACTTGCATGCCGGTACTGGCAGCAATAACGTGATTCCCGGTGAGTTCTATGTGCAGTTCAATTTCCGCTTCAGCACTGAACTGACTGATAGCATGATTAAGCAGCGGGTTGAGGCATTGCTGGAGCGTCATCAACTCGATTACACCCTGGAATGGGTTCTATCTGGTCAGCCATTCCTGACTGCGCGTGGTGCGTTGGTTGATGCTGTGGTCAATGCCGTTGAGCATTACGCCGAGATAACGCCGCAACTGTTGACCACCGGTGGCACCTCTGATGGCCGGTTTATTGCCTTAATGGGGGCACAAGTGGTTGAACTAGGGCCAGTTAATGCCACAATCCATAAAGTGAATGAATGTGTTCACGCTGCTGATTTACAACTGCTAAGCCGGATGTATCAGAAAATCATGGAGCAACTCATCGCATGACAGCTAATACATTGACCCCACAGATGATTACCGGGCGCTCAACGGAACATTTAGTGGTGTTAACCGGTAATCACCGCATGCAGCCACAGGCTGTTGATGCCTTTCTCGCCATGCAACGGGCAGCTAAAGTGGCTGGTTTTGATTTGCAGCCAGCCAGTACTTTTCGCGATTTTGACCGCCAATTGGCTATCTGGAATGGCAAATTTCGCGGTGAGCGACCAGTATTAGATAAAGACAGTCAACCGATAGACATTTCTCAGCTTGATGCAGCCAGCCGTTGTGAGGCTATTTTGCGTTGGTCCGCCTTGCCGGGGGCCAGCCGTCACCATTGGGGCAGTGATTTGGATATTTACGATCCATCACTGTTACCTTTGGAGGCAAAATTGCAACTGGAGCCGTGGGAATACCAACTGGGTGGGTATTTTTATCCGCTGACTCAATGGCTTGATACACATATGGCTGAGTTTGGCTTTTACCGGCCTTTTAGCGCAGATACCGGCGGCGTTGCTGCTGAACCTTGGCACCTGAGTTACCGCCCTCTGGCGACAACTGCGGAGTATTTACTGACACCTGCCATCTTGCTGGAAGCCTGGCAATCACAGGATGTGGCGGGTAGTGAGTGGCTTACTGGTCATTTACCCATGATTTTTTCACGATTCATAACGATACCTAATAGATTTCAAGCTGCAACTAACACATAGCAATTTGAAAGATGACAGGTAAAGGAATTTAACCATGCATTGGCTCGCAGATTACTGGTGGGTAGTTTTAATCATACTTGTCGGCATGATCTTAAACGGTATCAAAGAGTTACGCCGCCTTGATCATAAGAAATTTTTGAGCAATAAGCCGGAGATCCCGCCCCATCGCGACAATAATGCGCAGTGGGATGATGACGACGACTGGCCGGATAAAGACAAGAAAAAGTAAATGGGAGGGAGCACAGCTTCCCCTGATTAATTTCCCGCTAGATCTTGATGCAAATGAGTAATCGCTCGCGCCAACATGGGTTGATTAATGCCATGTCCGGTATTGGTATCCAGATCCAATGTCACCGAACATCCCAACGCCGTTAAGCTATTCGCTGCGGCTTTGGCCTGTTCTACCGAGATAACGCCATCCTGTTCCCCATGAATCAGATGAATGATGACGTCAGCAATAGGCTGCTGTGGCAAAGTGGCGAAACGCCCACTGAACCCAACGACCTGCCCAGCCAACTGCGGCTGCGCTTTCACGCCTTCCAATGACATAATAGTGCCCTGCGAGAATCCCACTAATGTCGTCTGCGCTGCGCTAAGCCCACTTTGTTGCTGCCAGTGACGCACCGTAGCAATAAATTCGGGCATCACTTCATCAATACGCCCTTGCCGGCCCTGCTCGGTGATCCCCTGAACGGAAAACCACTGCCGCCCATTGCCCATACTGCTGGAAAATGGCCCATCAATACTGACCACCAACGCCTGTGGGAAAGCTTGAGCAAAATGGCTACCGACCGGTGCCATCCCAGCAGCACTGTCGCCAACACCATGAAATAACAAAATTAATTGCTCAGGTTGTGCCGGTTGCTGCACCACAATATGTTTCTGATTCATCACGAGACCTTTAGTATCAAAATAATAATAGGATTAACTATAGGCTGCTGGTTTAAAAAGGATATTGGGTTTTATTGAGGGAGTTATTGGAAATTATTGATGTTAACTAAAAAATTGCCCACCGGTTTTAGCTCCGCCATCGCTTCGGCAGCCTCTTGACGCCACTTGGTCACCAATGCTTTGCGCCCTGAAAGGCCCAGCTGATGAACAATTTCCGCTGTCGTACGCCCCTGCTGTAAATATTGTCGTAAGGCGGGAAGAGGAGCTTTTATTTGCAACGCTTTATCTTGCAACAATAGTCGCTGCAACGCAGGCAAGCTCGCCTCTAATGGGCGCAAAGCAAACGCAAACCCAGCAAGCTCACGCCAGTCATCATCATTTAAGGTAATATCAGGTTGTTCAGGTGGGAATAACGATACCGGCGTTTCGAGGCCAATCCATTGCTGCAACCAATACCAATCCCGCACTAATTGCTGGCGTGCCGCCTCACAGAGCATGTCCCCGGCGCGACTCAGGGGTAACACAGCCATTGCTGCGTAACAGCCGCTACTGGCTTCTTTATGACTCCCAATACGCACCAGATGAAAGCCGCAAGCATGCCAAAAACACGCTAATTCTACCGTATAGCCAAAACTGACCGAAAGAAAGTCCAGCCCTTCGCCCTGCGCCCGAGCTTGTTCGGCGGCAATCATCTGCCGGGCAATCCCTTGCTGTCGCCATAATGGTGCTACCGCGACTCGACTAATTCGTCTGGATAATAAGATTGGTGCTTGCCATTGGCCGCTGTGGGCCGCCAGTGATTGCGCCACCAAACTGCCTTTGGGTCGTCGTTGGCCAGCCCAAACCGCATGAGCTAATGCGCTCGCCAACCCACCTTCATCCACCAGCCACAAAGCACCGACCACTGAATCAGCAACCTTTGCGGCTGAAAAATGCATACCGGGCGCATCCATCAAACGACGTAAATCAAGTGGTGTGGTGCGATAATGAGCACTGGAAAGCAAACCATAAAAGTGCCGCAATAACTCGGAGTTACTCAACCAATTAGACTGTTCACAGACAGTAATACCGATGGATGCCGTGGCTGATCCTGTCGGCGACAATTTATCATTTATCCGATCATCATCGAACAGCATAATATCGTCGATAATCTGCTCCAGCGGATCATGGCTGGCCCAGCGAATAGGCTCTGTCAGTGTTATATGATGCCAGTCACTTAAGGTCGCGCAAAACTTCAATAAGAAGCCACGTCCAGTGCCTTCATAGCCCTGTACAGTCGTGGTTAATAAAGCCCGAGGAAAGTAAGCCAAAAGCGCCGATAGCAACGCCGTTGGGATAGCTGCAGCCTCATCAACCAATAACCAGTCAACATCACTGACATCATGTTGCTGGCAATATTCCAGCAGTGCATCTGGCGCCCAAAAACGCGCGCGATCCCCTGCTCGCTGACTTAATACTTGAGTGGCGGCCTTGCCCGGCCCAGTAACCCAACAATGGCCCGCAGACTGTGCCACCAGCATACCGGCAAGTGTCGACTTACCCCGCCCGCGTGCTGCGGTTAGTACCCAAACCCCCTGCCTGCCCTGCATCAAGCGTTGAAGAATCGCCTGCTGTTCCGTGGTGGGGGTGCCGTCTGGCGGCTGCCAGTTTGGGCGAGCAGCAAACTGCGGCACAGGCGGCAACTGACCCTGCTGCCACAAAAACACATCGGGAGAGGCCAGAAGTTGGCGCTGCATATGGTAGATAAAATTCGGCGTCGAGATAGGGGCACTCTGTTCACTCCAGCGCAGACTGTCACTGTCTGGTAACAGTGCCCAATCGTCCCACGCGGGCACCAATAACAGTAGCCAACTTCCTGCCCTTAATACCCCTGCTAACACCGCCAGCGCTTCGGTATTCAGGCCATCGGTGGCATCGAATACACCGTGTAACCCCTCCTGCCCCAATAAGGTTTTGGCCGCCGTCGGTAGAATGCCATTAGCACCAGGGGGGAAATTATCCCCCACCCACAGCCAATCGCCGGGTAGTTGTTCACTCAGATGTATCGCCTGCTGCCGCGCCCAATCAGCATCGCCACTGAGCACCAGCAAGCGCCGATGCCCCTGCTGTGCCATCAACGCCTGACTAGCAATAATCCCATTGATCACGCTAGGATTTACCAATAACCAGTGAGAGCAAACCCGCCGCAATCAATGGCCCGACCGGGACACCGCGGAATAAGGCAACCCCCAATACGGTTCCCACCAATAACCCCGCCACCACCGACGGTTGGTGTGTCATCAGTGATACGCCCCGCCCACCGAGCCAGGAAACCGCGACCCCAACCACAATAGCTAAAATCGATTTCCACTGGACAAAGGAGTGCAACACTTCGCTGGCACTGATTTTTCCACTGGCAATCGGCGTCATTACCCCAATAGTCAGAATCAAGATACCAATGGTTAACCCATATTTTTCTATCCAGGGAAAAAACTGATTCAGAGGGGTAATACGCACCGCGATTAATGTCAGAATAGCGAGTGTGACAGTCATGTTGTGGCTAATAATACCGAGTCCTGCCAGCACTAAGAGAATTAATAAAGTTGGATCAAGAGCGGCCATCGTTATTCCGCCTTACCATAAATGTTATTCTGCCTTACCATAAGGGTATTCCTGCCTTGCAATAAAATGCCGGCGGCGAATGCACCGGCAAAAAGTCTTCTTATGATAGTCTCTGCTTACTTGAGGTTCTAGCGCTATTAGCGGGTGGCAAAGGTGTTGCAGCTATTCGGGTCGCCACTGTCGAACCCCCGTTTAAACCAGGTATAACGTTGCGCCGAAGTGCCATGGGTAAAGCTATCCGGTACCACACGCCCCTGGCGCTGTTGTTGTAATCTGTCATCACCAATGGCCTGTGCGGCATTCAGTGCTTCTTGTAAGTCACCAATTTCCAACACATTTTGCTTTTCCATAGCTTTACCCCAGACGCCGGCAAAACAGTCCGCCTGCAATTCCATTTTGACCGATAGGCGATTGGCTTCCGCCTCAGATGCGCCTTGCTGCTGTTGGCGCACTTTAGTATCGATCCCCATCAAATGCTGTACATGGTGCCCAACTTCATGGGCAATCACATAGGCTTGAGCAAAGTCGCCATCTGCGCCGAGTTTATTTTTCATATCTTCATAGAAAGATAAATCGATATAAACCGTGCTGTCTGCCGGGCAATAGAATGGCCCCATCACCGACTGGCCGGTACCACAGCCGGTGCGCGTTGCACCGCGGTACATCACTAACTTCGGCTCTTTGTAGGTTGCCCCCATTTTTTGAAAAATGGGTTTCCAGGTGTCTTCGGTATCGGCCAACACCACCGAGGTAAACTTGGCATATTGGTCATCTTGGGCGCTGACAGAGCCTTGTGAACGTGGCTGAGTCTGGGTTTGAGACAGCGGATCAGCGCCGTTTAACAGCGGCGTCAAATCAACCCCGTAGTAGCCCGCCACCAGCACCACAATCAGGATAACCAGCCCCCCTTTGCCACCAATAGGGGGACGAAAACCGCCACCACCGCCAGATGAATTTCCCCGTCTGTCTTCTACATTGTCACTTTCGCGACGACCTTGCCAACGCATAGCGATACTCCCAGATATTTTCCTTACATATTATCGTAAGAAATCTGTTTAGCTAATACCATTAAAAGCTTAAATGATTGGTGCTATTCGGGGAATTTGGCATTCAAATACATGCTCAAAGTACTTAGCGGTACAATCAGGTGGCAGGTGGCAAGTGAGAGACAAATCTGTCTGGAGCCTACCTGAATGCGGTTTGCAGCGGCCTCGCAGCAGAAATGGGCCGAGTGGTGAGCATAGCTAACAACGCAGTGGCATTGAGTAAGAACAATGAGGGGAGATAGCAGCTATCTCCCCTGTGCCAGACAAACGTAATCGATTGCGTGGTTAGGCTAATTTTACGCCGATACGGTGTGCAACTTCTTCGTAGGCTTCAATCAAACCACCCAGGCTTTGGCGGTAACGGTCTTTATCCATTTTGTTTAGGGTTTTCTTATCCCACAAGCGGCTGCCATCGGGTGAGAACTCATCGCCCAACACCACTTCACCGTTGAACAGGCCGAATTCCAATTTGAAATCCACCAGGATTAAACCTGCGTCATCAAACAGTTTGCTTAGCACGTCATTAGCCAAATAGCTCAGTTCTTTCATCCGTGCTAATTGTGCTTCTGTCGCCCAGCCAAAAGTCTTGCAGTAAGACTCATTAACCATCGGATCATGCATGGCATCGTTTTTCAAAAACAAATCAAACAACGGTGGATTCAGCTCCAGACCTTCTTCAATCCCCAAACGCTTGACCAAAGAACCCGCAGCACGGTTACGGATAACACACTCAACCGGGATCATTTCCAGTTTTTTCACCAGCACTTCGGTGTCAGACAGTAAGCTTTCCATCTGGGTAGGAATACCGGCTTCTTCTAATTTAGCCATAATGAAATGGTTAAATTTGTTGTTTACCATGCCTTTACGATCGAACTGCTCAATGCGCTGACCATCCAGTGCTGACGTATCATTACGGAACTCCAATACCAATAGGTCAGGGTTTTCGGTGGTATAGACGGTCTTCGCCTTGCCACGATACAACTCAGCTAGCTTTTGCATCTTAATTACTCCAGTAATGTGAAAATATAACTCGCCATAAAATGACTAAACCCTAAATAATTCGAGTTGCAGGAAGGCGGCAAGCGAGTGACAAATTGGTTGTAAACCATTTTGAACCGCGCCTGCACTGGCCCGTAGGGTGAGCCTCTGATGAAGCTCATCATCCCGATGAGCTTACTATTTCTTAAGGTCAAGACCAGTCAGTGACTCGGGTGATTGAACGTAGCCAACGCATATGCAGCTTGAAGTATGACGGGTTTAAAGGGGCCGAAGCCCCTTTGGTTTTATTGAGTACTTATAGCACTAGTCTGGCTAAGCGCTGCCTGGAACACCGCGACCAGGGCATCATTCTGCGACTGAGTCAGCGTTTGCCCTTTAGGCCCGATGAACTGTAAGCTACTGCGGTTATCAAGGTCACCGACTTGCAGCTTATAATCACCGGTTGGCAATTCTGGGTCTTTGGCACCCAAGGCATCCCAACTACTGCTGCTCATCGATTTAACTGTGACGTTAATCGTACCCAGTGGACGGCTGCGATCCGTAACTTTCATGCCCACTTTTTCAAGTGCATTTGGCAGACGTTCCCACAGTACCGCATACGGCGCACGCACAATCAGTTGCGGTAAGCCGGTATCATCGCTGCCACTCTGGACATCAAGAGCACCAGCTGTACGTGCCGCCTGATTGTTTTCGCTATCAGAACGCACCTTATCCAGACCTTCGATAATGGCATTCAGCATGGCACCATTGTAGCGCTGGATTTCGGTATAGCTGGTAACCGGCTTGCCACCTTGTTGTAACTCAAGGGATTTCACCACCAGGGCCAACTGATAACCTTGCTCTTGCACACTTATCTGATAACGCCCTTCAAATTGGACGTCTTCATCTGCACGATTCCATTTAACCCAGTCAGTTGTCAGGGTCTGGCTGGCATCCTGGCGGCTGGCGATTGCCCAGTTTTTATCCTGTAGCACGCGGGTGACTTGCGCCCACAAGTTACGATTTTGCGGGCTATTTTCTAACAATAGCTTGCTGGTATCGTTAGCATTTTCAGCGCGAGAACCGCTTAACAATGCCAGTGGCTGAACGGGAGGACGAATATCCAACTGTTTGCCCACAGCGCCTTGTGTGTTGACAGAGCGGACATCATACTCACCATTTTGCACTGGCAGAATCATCCCTGCCGGCGAATTCAGTGGCTTCAACCCTGGAGCTTCAAGATAAGACTCGTCACCGCCAACCTGGCGTTTGTAGCGTTGGTCAGTGGTACAGCCTGCCAGCAACATCGCCAGCGAAACCCCCACAACCGTTACCACCGTCGACTTTTGCAATGTTATTGCCATCAAATTTCCCTAAGAGTTACAGCAAACCTGCGCTTTTCAGCGCGTCTTCCACAACCCGTTTAGCTGGGTCAGTCAGTGGGGTCATTGGCAGACGCAGAGTGTCATTCGCCATTAATCCCAGCTTCTTCGCAGCCCATTTCACCGGAATTGGGTTTGCTTCTACAAATAAATGCTGATGCAACGGCATCAAGCGCTGATTCAAACGGCGTGCCTCTGCAAAGTTACCCTGTGCAGCCAGCGCGCAAAGTTCAACCATTTCGCGCGCAGCAATGTTGGCTGTCACCGAAATAACACCTTGGCCACCTAACTGCATAAAGTCTAAACCGCTCGCATCGTCACCACTGAGCAGGATGAAATCTTCATCATCAACCAGCACTTGGATCTGACTTACCCGACTTAAGTTCCCTGTTGCTTCTTTAACAGCAACAATATTTTTAATCTTGGCTAAACGGGCAATGGTCGGCGGTAACATATCGCAACCGGTACGCGAGGGCACATTATAGAGGATTTGTGGTAAATCGGTACTTTCAGCAATCGCTTTGAAGTGCTGATATAACCCTTCCTGCATTGGGCGGTTATAATATGGCGTCACCGTCAGGCAACCAACCACACCGGTATCATTAAAGCGCTGCGTGAGCGAAATAGCTTCGGAGGTGGCATTAGCACCGGTTCCGGCAATCACAGGAATCCGGCCATCGGCCAGTTCGAGCGTCTGCAAGACAACATCAACATGCTCGTCATGGTTCAACGTCGCAGATTCACCCGTCGTGCCTACGGAGACAATCGCCGCAGTTCCACTGGCTACATGATAATCGATAAGTTTCTTAAGACTCGCACGATCGACATTACCTTTGTCGTCCATCGGCGTGATCAGCGCAACTATGCTTCCTGTAAACATCGGACTTCCCGTAAACATTGCCCACCCCCTCCATAAACAAGTTACTCATGGTACTTTTGACCTCTATCCAAAAGCAAGCAAACAACTGTGTTGTAAGCGCTTGGCAGCAGGTTTTTTTTATGTTTACCATGGTAACCCCAAAGAGCATGACAGGAAGAGCGATTTTGCCGCAGCTTGATGAACATTATCTGGTCATTACCGCACTCGGTGCTGACCGCCCTGGAATCGTGAATACTATCACCCGCCATGTCAGTAGCTGCGGTTGTAATATTGAAGATAGCCGGCTGGCCATGTTTGGTGAAGAGTTCACTTTTATTATGCTGCTTTCCGGCAGTTGGAACGCCATAACCTTACTGGAATCGACTTTGCCGCAAAAAGGGGCCGAGCTTGATTTGCTGATTGTGATGAAACGCACCAATGCACAAAATCAGAAAGCCATGCCTGCCACTGTCTGGGTGAAAGTCGAAGTGAATGACTCCCCTCATATTATTGAACGGTTTACCAATCTGTTCCATTGTCACAATATGAATATCGCAGAGTTGGTTTCCAAAACTCAACCAGCCGAAGGTGACATTCCTCCCCGGTTGCATATTCAGATAAGTGCGCACAGCCCTGCTAGCCAAAACAGTTCGATAATCGAACACGCTTTTTATCAGCTATGTACAGAACTCAACGCACAAGGCAGTATTAGCGTTGTGAACTATCCACAGCATGACTCACGAATGGAGAGTTAGTAATGAGCCCATTGAAAGCCGGTGATATAGCGCCGAAGTTTAGTTTGCCCGACCAAGATGGCGAGCAAATTAGTTTGGCCGACTTCCAGGGACAACGTGTCTTGGTCTATTTCTATCCTAAAGCCATGACGCCTGGCTGTACTGTTCAGGCCTGTGGTCTGCGCGATAATATGGATGAATTGAAAAAAGCAGGGGTCGAAGTGCTGGGTATTAGCACTGACAAACCTGAAAAGCTGTCACGTTTCGCCGAAAAAGAGCTACTGAACTTTACTTTACTTTCTGATGAAAATCATGAAGTTGCAGAGCAATTTGGCGTCTGGGGCGAGAAAAGCTTTATGGGAAAAACCTATGACGGTATCCATAGGATCAGTTTCTTGATTGGCACTGATGGCAAGGTGGAGCATGTGTTTGATAATTTCAAAACTACCAACCACCACGAAATCGTTATGGACTATTTGCGCCAAAGTGCTTGAGTGATTAGTTAGCCAGAAGAGCAAAAAAAGAGCGCTCAAACGCTCTTTTTTATTGGCAATAAATCGAATGATCCCCAAAGCCATTGCTGTTGCAGCAAGGCAGCCAGCGAACTCATCCCGATGAGCTGACTCCGGTCAGTGATTCGGGTGACAAATCTGCCGGGAGCAGATTTGAACGCTGCTTGCAGCGGCCTCAACGAGGCGAGGCCCATGGATGGGGCGAGTAGTGAGTGCAGCTAACACCGCTGCGGCATCAAGGGCACAGGGGATAGTTAATCTGCGTCGGGGATAAACTCCTCCGGCCAGGCATGGATAACCGCTTTAACTAAGGTCGCCAGCGGGATGGCAAAGAACACGCCCCAAAAGCCCCACATCCCACCAAAAATGATCACTGACAGGATAATCACCAGTGGGTGCAGATTCACCGCCTCAGAGAACAACACCGGCACCAGCAGGTTGCCATCCAGCCCTTGCACCACCAAATAAGCGACAAAAAGCGTCCAGAAATCCGCGCCAATCCCCCATTGGAACAGCGCCACCAGCACCACTGGAATGGTAACAATCACCGCGCCAATATAGGGAATCAGGACGGAAAAACCGACTAACACCGCCAGCAACAGGGCGTAATTCATCCCCATCACGAAGAACACCAGATAAGTGGCGATACCGACCACCACCATTTCCAACACTTTCCCACGAATATAGTTGGTGATCTGTTGGTTCATTTCCAACCAAACCTGACCTGCCAAACCACGATTGCGCGGTAAAATACGGCGCACCGCATTTAGCATCTGCTCTTTATCTTTAAGCAGGAAAAACAGCATTAGCGGCACCAGAATCAAATAGATGGCCAATGTCAGCAAACCGATTAATGAAGCCAGTGAGATTTTCACCACTGACTCCCCCATGCCGGAGAGCTTGCTACGCAGGTTTTCTGCCATCATATCGACAATGCCAGCGTCCACTAATGCGGGATAACGCGCAGGTAATGTCTGAGCAAACGCATTGAATTTATTCAGCATCTTCGGCATATCTGAGATCAGATGATTACCTTGCTGCCAGACAGTGGGAGCAACCACAAACACCGCCAGCAGCGCAATACCGCCGAAAACCACTAACACAAGACTGGCCGCCCACGGGCGCGAGCAACCAATACGCTGCAACCGGGCCGTTGGCCACTCCAATAGGTACGCCAGAACAATAGCCGCCAATAACGGGGCCAAAATACCGCTGAAGAAGTAGAGAATACAGAACCCAGCCAACAGAATAACCAGTAAAGCGATAACCTGCGGGTCGGTAAAACGACGGCGATACCATTGTAACAACAGCTCTAGCATCCGAAATTGCTCCTTAAATACGATGAGGAATCCGCAAATAAGCGAATTCCTTAAACAGCCCCATAATGCAGAGGCATAACCCGAAGGTCCGTTGATGCTTCAGCCGTTTCTTTGTCACCGTTGCCTTAGTCACCATTCCTTTATATAACTATTTCTTTATATCTATAGGCTGACTAAGATAGTTGCGAATCTCAGTAATGGATGATGAGCTTAACCTTTGACCTATTTAAGACTATTTTTGTGATCCTATACCCAATAGATTTCAAGATGCAGGAAGGCGGCAAGCAAGAGAACCCCGATGAGTTTACACTCGTAAGTGATTCGGGTGCGTGAGCGCGGCCAACACACCTGCGGTTTGAAAGATGACGGGGATAACTCGCTTTCGTGATGATTGTACTGGAGAGCAGTGCAAGGAAGAAGAACTCTTACACATCTCGGAGTCTAATTGTCATTACATCAGTAGGGGCAATCTCGTTTATGACCGTTCAGTTAAATAAAATAAGTCAGTTAAATAAAACAGGCCGGATAAGTAAGACGGTGATCGCCACACTGCTCAGCAGCTTACTGCTCACTGGCCCTTTACCTGTCAATGCTGACACACAGACACAAGATCTGCTGCCCGATATCGGCACCTCAGCAGGTGCAACCTTGAGTATCGATCAAGAAAAAGCCATGGGGGATTTTTATGTCCGCCAAATGCGTGCCAGCGCCCCACTGATTTATGACCCATTATTGACACAATACATCAATTCGTTGGGTAACCGCTTAGTCGCAAATGCTTACTCAGTGCGCACGCCATTCCATTTCTATTTGGTGAATAACGATCAAATTAACGCCTTTGCATTCTTTGGCGGCAATGTGGTGCTCCACTCAGCCCTATTCCGCTATACAGAAAACGAAAGCGAACTGGCTTCCGTATTAGCTCATGAAATATCCCATGTCACTCAACGCCACCTGGCGCGAGCGATGGAAGAACAGCAGCGTATGGCACCACTGACATGGGTTGGTGTACTAGGGTCTATCCTGCTGACAATGGCCAGCCCACAAGCGGGTATGGCGGGTTTAAGTGGTACACTGGCAGGTGCTCAGCAGGGTATCATCAGCTTTACGCAGGGTAATGAGCAAGAGGCTGACCGAATTGGCATTCAAGTGCTACAGCGGTCAGGGTTTGATCCACAAGCCATGCCTAATTTCCTGCAAAAACTGGCCGATCAGTCGCGATATGCATCCAAACCACCGGAAATGCTACTGACCCACCCATTACCCGATAGTCGTCTATCTGATGCACGTAACCGGGCTAATCAGATGAAGCCGCACTCGATTGCCTCGTCGCAAGATTACTTGTTCGCCAAAGTTCGTATTCTGGGTATGTATGGTTCAAGCGAAAACAGCCTGACCCCTGATCTGCTTGAGACATTAAGTAAAGGCACTACACGCGAACAACTGGCCGCCAAATATGGCCAGGCTATTTTGTTGTATCAAGCCAAAAAGTACGATGAAGCCCGCAATCAGTTACAACCGCTGTTAACCCAACAGCCGGGCAATGTGTGGTTCCTTGATTTGATGACAGATATCGATTTGGGGCAAAACAAAGCGGCCAGTGCCATTAGCCGCCTGCAAGCCGCAACCGCTAAACAAAATAATGATCCGGTGTTACTGCTGAATTTGGCCAACGCCTATGTTCAGGGCGCGCAACCAGCGGCGGCGATCAAAATATTGCGTAACTACACATTCCGCTATCCGAATGATCCTAACGGTTGGGATTTACTGGCGCAAGCCGCAGCAGCACTAGGCCTGCGCGATCAGGAACTGGCTGCGCGCGCGGAAAGTCTGGCATTGAGTGGCAAATTAACTCAAGCCATCGGCTTACTGAGTGATGCCAGTGCGCGGGTGAAACTAGGGAGTTTGGAACAAGCTCGCTATGATGCCCGAATTGACCAGTTGCGCCAATTGAATGAACGCTTCCGTAAATACCAGAAGTCCTAAGGAAAGTTACTATGAAAGATGTCACGATTTATCACAATCCGCGTTGCTCCAAAAGCAGGGAAACACTCGCATTAGTTGAGCAACAAGGCATTAAACCGCAGGTGGTATTGTATCTGGATAGCCCTCCCTCAGTAGCAACGTTAAAAGAATTACTGCAACAGTTGGGGTTCAGTGACGCACGGCAATTGATGCGCACCAAAGAGGAGCTTTATAAGGAGCTGAATCTGGCGGATAAAGCACTGACGCAAGAGCAATTGCTGCAAGCGATGAGTGATAATCCCAAGCTTATTGAGCGCCCCATCGTGGTTTATCACGGCAAAGCGCGCATTGGCCGCCCACCAGAGCAGGTACTTGAGATTTTGTAGTCATTGCCTGAATGGAATCATGCCCTGCGTCATAAGAACGCGGGGTATTAAAGGCTGAGGATCTCTTTCACAAAGGGGATAGTCAGTTTGCGCTGCGCAGTAATGGAGGCTCGATCAAGCTGATCTAACGTCATAAATAAAGTGCGCATTTCTCGATCGAGGCGTTTTAACAAAAAACGACCGACATCTTCCGGTAATTCAAAACCGCGTAATTTGGCGCGTAATTGCAAAGCCTGCAATTTTTCATCATCTGACAAGGGCTGCAATTTATAGATTTGCCCCCAATCAAGCCGAGAGGCCAAATCAGGCAAACCAAGATTTAACTGCCGTGGCGGACGATCGCCGGTGATCAATAAACGGGTACGGCCGGTTTCCACAATGCGGTTATAGAGATTAAACATCGCCATCTCCCACTGCTCGTCACCAGCAATACACTCAATATTATCAATACAAACCAAGGCCAATTGCTCCATGCCATCCAGCACTTCCGGCACGAAGTATGCGCGTTTATCCAGCGGGACATAGCCCACCGCCTCACCTTTTTGTGATAACTCGGCACAAGCTGCATGCAACAGATGACTGCGGCCACCGCCTTCGCGCGACCAAAAATAGATATAACTGCCATGAGACTGATGAACAGCGGACTGGATCGCAGCTAATAGGGACGGGTTCTCCCCCGGATAAAAACTGGCAAAAGTTTCATCATCGGGAAGATAGAGTGGCAGTGAAAGCTGTGCCGGCGTATTCAGAAGCACCTCAACCAACAAAACGGGCGGGAAAACGTGGCAAGCTTACCACAAAAAATGACAACAGCATAAAAACCTGACCTGAGGCGAAAAACTGGCCGAACCGACAAGTGCAGTTCGACCAGATGGCTCTTTTACTTAAGCGCAGGCTCGTCTTCCGTCGCCTCGATAATTTCTTCTTCGGTGCGGATTAAGCTAATCACTTTGAACAACAGGCTCAGGCCGATACCCACTACTGTCGCCAGTGCCATGCCTTTCAACTCAGTTGCACCAATGTTCACTTTCGCACCGCTCACCCCAATTATCAGGATGACGGAGGTTAAGATCAGGTTTTGTGCTTTGTTATAGTCAACTTTTGACTCGATCAACACGCGAATACCTGACGCAGCAATAACCCCGTATAGCAGCAGTGAGACGCCCCCCATAACCGGCACCGGCACCGCCTGAATTGCAGCAGCCAATTTACCGATACAAGAGAGCATAATCGCCAGAATCGCCGCACCACCGATAACCCAGGTACTGTAAACACGGGTGATCGCCATAACGCCGATATTTTCACCATAAGTGGTATTCGGTGTCGAACCGAAGAAACCAGAAATAACCGTCGAAATACCATTAGCAAACATCGAACGGTGTAGGCCAGGGTCACGAATCAAATCTTTTTTCACAATATTTGCTGTGACCACCAAATGCCCAATATGCTCGGCAATCACCACCAATGCCGCTGGCAAGATAGTCAGAATGGCAAACCACTCAAAACGTGGAGTATAGAATGTCGGCAAGGCAAACCAGTGGGCCTCACGAATAGGTGTCAAATCAACCACCCCCATCACGAATGACAAGGCATAACCGACCAGCACACCAATCAGAATAGGGATAATGGCAAAGAAACCACGGAATAACACTGACCCTAGAATGGTCACACCTAAGGTCACCATGGAAATGATGATGGTGGTGGAATCGACTGTCACCCCTTCAGCAGGCAACAGCCCCGCCATTCCCGCAGCCACGCCAGCCAATTCAAGGCCGATAACCGCCACAATCGCCCCCATTGCCGCAGGCGGGAAGAGCACATTCAACCAACCGGTGCCAGCTTTTTTGACAATCAACGCCACCAGACAGAACAACACACCGCACATGATAAAACCGCCCAAGGCGACTTCGTAACCCAATGGCAGCAATAGCAATACTGGTGAAATAAAGGCAAAACTGGAACCCAGATAAGCAGGAATTTTCCCCTTACAAATGAATAAGTAAAGCAAGGTTCCGATACCGTTAAACAGCAGCACCGTCGCCGGGTTAATTTTAAACAGAATAGGAACTAAAACAGTGGCACCAAACATGGCGAACAAATGTTGGAAACTCAGGGGGATCGTTTGGAGCAGCGGTGGGCGCTCGCTGACGCCAATGGTGCGACGGCTCATTTTCTCTATCCTCTAATGAAAGTTATATGGTGTTGTGTTGAATGCTAAAAATTATTCAAAAAAAAGCCGACTATCGAGTCGGCTATCATCAGTTATTTGGTTCCAAAAATCTTATCACCGGCATCACCCAATCCAGGGATAATGTAGCCGTGTTCGTTCAGGCCTTGATCGATGGAAGCGGTGTACAGCTCGACATCTGGGTGAGCGGCTTCCAGCGCTTTGATACCTTCAGGAGCGGCAACCAATACCAATACCTTAATACTCTTACAACCCGCTTTCTTGAGCAAATCAATGGTTGCAATCATGGAACCACCGGTTGCCAGCATCGGGTCAACCACCAGCGCCATGCGCTCATCGATATTTGACACCAACTTCTGGAAGTAAGGGACAGGTTTTAGGGTTTCTTCATCACGATAGACACCCACCACACTGATGCGCGCACTAGGTACATTTTCCAATACCCCTTCCATCATGCCCAAACCAGCACGCAGAATAGGGACTACAGTAATTTTCTTACCTTTAATCTGTTCAATCTCAACCGGCCCGTTCCAACCCTCAATGGTGACTTTTTCAGTTTCCAGATCGGCGGTTGCCACGTAAGTCAGCAAACTCCCCACTTCAGACGCTAACTCGCGAAAACGCTTCGTACTGATATCATTCTCACGCATCAAACCAAGTTTATGTTTTACTAGCGGGTGTTTCACCTCAACGATCTTCATTATTTTTCTCCTGGTTAGGCGACTGGCGGCCAAAAAAATCGCGAGATTATACCGCCTTTTTTTTTGAACGCCACAATGAATAGCCTGATTCAGATCAATAGAAAATCATTATTAAGTCAAGAAAGCTAAAAATTGGAGTGATATCACAAGCTACTCGCAAACGTTTGCCTGCGCTGTTAGAATTGTCGCGTTTTCTTCCTAAGCTCAAACAGCCAACCGCAGTGGGGACCTCGCAGTGACCAACAAAACCTCTCTCAGCTATAAAGACGCAGGTGTAGATATTGATGCCGGCAATGACCTTGTTGATCGCATAAAAGGTGTGGTTAAACAGACTCGTCGCCCAGAAGTGATGGGGGGGATTGGGCGGCTTCGGTGCCCTCTGCGCTTTGCCACAAAAATACCGTGAACCTATCTTGGTTTCAGGCACCGACGGCGTCGGCACCAAGCTGCGTCTGGCGATGGACCTGAAACGTCACGATACCATCGGTATCGATTTAGTCGCTATGTGTGTTAACGACCTGGTGGTTCAAGGCGCAGAGCCGCTGTTCTTCCTTGACTACTTTGCCACCGGTAAACTGGATGTGGATACTGCCGCCAGTGTGATTACCGGAATTGCCGAAGGGTGCAAACAATCAGGTTGTGCGCTGGTCGGGGGTGAAACTGCCGAAATGCCGGGGATGTACCACGGCGAAGATTACGACGTTGCCGGTTTCTGTGTTGGCGTGGTCGAAAAATCTGAAATCATCGACGGTAGCAAAGTCGCGCCAGGTGATGCACTGGTGGCGTTAGGGGCTAGCGGCCCGCACTCTAACGGCTACTCTTTGGTGCGCAAAATTCTGGAAGTCAGCAATACTGACCCAGAGCAGACTCAATTGGACGGTAAATCTCTGGCCGACCATCTGCTGGAACCGACCAAAATCTACGTAAAATCAATTCTTAGCTTGATTGAACAACTTGATATTCATGCGATTGCTCACCTGACCGGTGGTGGCTTCTGGGAGAATATCCCACGCGTATTGCCACAAGGGACTCAGGCAGTGATTGATGAAGCTAGCTGGCAGTGGCCTGCGGTGTTTAGCTGGTTGCAAGAGACCGGTAATGTCAGCCGCCACGAAATGTACCGTACCTTTAACTGCGGCGTCGGCATGGTTGTTGCGCTCCCCGCTGAACTGGCAGACAAAGCGGTTGAATTGCTAACCGCATCCGGTGAAAAAGCCTGGAAAATCGGTGTCATCGCTGCAGCGGCTGAGGGTGCAGAGCAAGTCATTATCAATCCGTAATATTGATAACCCCCCCTGCAACTTCAAGTATGAAGGGTATATGAAAAAGATAGTGGTTTTAGTTTCAGGCCAAGGCAGCAACTTGCAAGCATTGATAGACGCCCAGCAACAAGGGCGTATTTCAGGCGAGATTAGTGCTGTTTTCAGTAATAACCCTGATGCTTATGGCTTACAACGTGCTGAATTGGCAGGTATTCCCCACCATGCAATAGATGCTAAATCTTATGCTTCGCGTGCCAGCTTTGATTTAGCATTAGCGCAAGCCATTGATGAATATCAGCCTGATTTACTGGTGCTGGCGGGTTATATGCGCATTCTCAGCCCGGAATTTGTTCAGCATTATGCTGGCCGGATGTTGAATATTCATCCCTCGCTGCTGCCGAAATACCCCGGCTTGCATACCCATCGTCAAGCATTGGAAAACGGCGACCAGGAACACGGTACCTCAGTGCATTTTGTCACAGAAGAACTGGATGGCGGCCCGGTCATCCTGCAAGCTAAAGTCCCGATCTTTAGTGATGATAGCGAAACAGATGTAATGTCGAGAGTGCAAACTCAAGAGCACAGTATTTACCCGTTAGTGGTCGGCTGGTTTACTGATGGCCGTCTGACAATGCGTGATAATGCCGCCTGGCTGGATGATAAACGCTTACCCGCACAAGGTTATGCGGCTGAGTGAAACAAGTTAATGAATATTGATTAAAGGCGCTGCCATTTTAAGGTGAGCGCCTTTTTTTAATTCCCCTGTGCTTACCCCTTATGCTAATAGTATAATTTTTAGGGCAGCAGCCGCTGTCGCCAGATGAGGAATAAGCATGTCTACCACTAGCAGCGTCCGGTTACGCCCTCTGGAACGGGATGATCTGCCGTTTGTCCATCAGTTAGATAACAATGCCAGCGTTATGCGTTATTGGTTTGAAGAGCCTTATGAGGCTTTCGTCGAGCTGTCTGATCTGTATGATAAACATATCCATGATCAGAGTGAGCGCCGCTTTATTATTGAAAGCCAGGGCACCAAAGTGGGTCTGGTTGAATTAGTTGAAATTAACCACATTCACCGCCGCGCTGAGTTTCAGATTATTATCGACCCAGCCCATCAAGGTAAAGGTTTTGCCGGTTCGGCGGCACGACTCGCAATGGAATACGGTTTTTCCGTCCTAAACTTGTACAAACTGTATTTAATTGTGGATAAAGAAAATGAGAAAGCCATTCATATTTATACAAAATTAGGCTTTGAAATAGAAGGTGAATTAAAACAAGAGTTCTTTATCAATGGTGAGTATCGCACAGTAATCCGTATGTGTATTTTCCAGCCGCAATATTTGGCTAAATATAAGACACCATCGATAAAGAGTGCTTAATCCATTGGGGTCGTACGACCCCAACAATATAATTATCAGAATCAACCTAACTAATTCAACAAAATACTAACAATCATATTGTACCAATAAATATAATGTCCAGAAGTTATCCCTCATCACCATAGCAATCAATTACTGGATGGGTACAATGGCTTTGAACGCCTGAGTCCATGAATTACAGATGCTATTGGCAATGACGCGTCTGTTTGATATTTCGGCCTTAGGAAAAGCGCCTTATTTTAATTTAGGCCCTACACAATAATCATGACTACTACAGCTTGTAATGGCAATAAGCTCATTAGCAGAAAATCCAGTTCTAAAGGCCGGATCATACCAGACGTCTTTCTTTATATATACTCTTACTTGTAAACCAGTAGAATAATAAAACTTGGCTGTGTCCATCATGGCTGAAAAACCATTCTTGTATTTCCCGTACACATCTACTTTACATGCGTTATTGATATCTGGTTTATTTCCAACCCTCGTGTATCCAATACAAAAGAAAGTAGTGTCTTTACCTCCTGAATTATATACTCCACTTGAGAAGTTATTTATTATTACATTACTGTAATAAGTATCATAATCCTTCATTGCAGCTGAAGTCACTGATGAAACCAACAAAGATGCCAATGCAATTGCCTTTATTTTCATGATAGCCACCTATTTTAACTGGTTATTTAGTTAAATAAAAAATGAAACACATAAAATAATGGTTGTCAACCATTATTTGGCCACTTGAACATTTGATAGCAATATAAAATTCCAGTAGCTTTTGCTTGAGCTGACACTTCATCAGTGATTATAAAAATAACTAGAGAGGTAAATGATAAATCAAACAACGAAAGTCATTAAACCCCAAATAAGTGCGAACTGGCCGCTTAAGCGGCAATAGAAACGTATCCCTACGCCCAGTAAAAATGAAAAACATTACCTCACCGGAGTCCTTCATGCGGGAACCGGCAAAGTGGATTACGTCAGTGGAGCAAGCAAAAACTCAAGTTTATTTATTAAGATGCGACGAAACTGAGAAACACATATCGCAGTGCCAAAACGATCACAGTGATTGCCGATAATTACATCATACTTAAAAGTAGAAAAACACAGCATCGTGCCACCAAAAAACTCTCCCGTCAGACGGGCTGATTTCGATCATATTATCTAGCCTCAGCATGATTTGGAATATTTTTGGAAACGGCTCACCGCGCTGGAAACCCAAATTGGGCAGGAAGATTGTATTCTCATCAACACTCAACAATTACAGGCTCTAGTGAAATCGAAACGCAGCATTCCCTATTCCTTACTGGATTTTATATTTATACTATCAAATGTTCAAAAAAGTTAAATTAAGACTTGACAACTGTTAGCGATCTAATTAAAAAGAATTCTGTAATTAAACGGCTGAGAAAAGCACCGAATAAACTAAGGTGTTTATGAGTCGTATTCGGTCTTTTTTTTATTCATCTGTTAAAATCAACCATATGAATAAATATCCGTCAATTACCTCCAATCCCGTTACTCTTCATTGCTTGCTATTTCATCCGCTATCGCTGTAAGTATCCCGCTTAAACGGCCCATTCACTTTTAGAGATCTTCCGACATACTGATGATGTCACCTGAGAAGATCCTTATGCGTAAAATCCGATTCACCGAGCACCAGATCATCGCCGTACTGAAATCAGTCGAAGCGGGTAGGACCGTCAAAGATGTGTGCCGCGAGGCTGCTATTTCCGAAGCCAGCTATTACAACTGGAAGGCGAAATATGGCGGGATGGAAGCCGCTGATATCAAAAAGATCAAAGATCTAGAAGACGAGAATCGCCGTCTGAAGCAGATGTTTGCTGATCTGAGTCTGGAATGCCGTGCGCTGAAAGACGTCATCGAAAAAAGCTTTAAAACCAGCGATAAAGCGTGAGCTCGTCAACTATCTGACCACGCAGTTTACGATGAGCATACGCCGCATGCAGGACGTTATCGCTGAGCAGGACGGTGTTTCGTTATCAACCGAATAAACGACGTGATGAACCGGTGATCCAGAGGCTGACTGAGGCGGCTGAACGCTATCCCCGCTACGGATTTAAGAAGCTTTTTCAGGTGCTTCGCAGGCAGGGACACGCCTGGAACCACAAGCGTGTACACCGGATTTACTGTCTGCTAAAACTGAATTTTCGTCGTAAAGGGAAACAACGCCTGCCGGTGCGTAATCCGGCTCCGCTGGCCACGCCGGAAGCCCTCAACCAAAGCTGGTCGATTGATTTTATGCACGACGCGCTGACATGTGGCCGACGTTTTCGGACTTTCAACGTCGTGGATGATTTTAACCGCGAGGCTCTGGCTATCGAAATTGACCTGAATATCCCAGCGCAGCGGGTTGTGCGGGTGCTGGACAGAATAGTGGCAAACCGTGGCTATCCGCTGAAGATGCGGATGGATAACGGGCCAGAACTAATATCACTGGCGCTGGCACAATGGGCTGAAGACCATGGCGTGATGCTGGAATTTATCAAGCCCGGCAAACCGACGCAAAACGCATTTATCGAACGGTTTAACCGAACGTACCGGACCGAAATACTGGATTTTTATCTGTTCAGAACGCTGAATGAAGCACGGGAAATAACGGAACGCTGGCTGAATGAATACAACAGTGAGCGGCCCCATGAATCCCTGAATAACCTGACGCCGGAAGAATACCGGCTGATGGGTGAGAAGACGGAAATCTCAAAAAGTGTGTGGAACTAAAACTGGGATACTTACAGTTTGACCTGCCCAAAAACGAATACATGACTATTCTAGTAATGTCTCATCTACAATATAAGTATGAGTACATTCCCCATGAAGAAGCGTTTATCCAAGCAACAGATCATCCGTATGCTGCTCCGCAAAGTGGGCCGGTGAACACGGTGTAGAGCTGCGGCTTATCCAGCCCGGGGAAGCCACACCGAATGGTATTATCGAGAACTTCAACGCCGCTTTCGGCACGAACATTGGTTCAGCGATATGGCTCATGCAAGAAATATTATTAGTGAATGGCGGAAAGATTATAATGTCTATAGGCCACACTCAACACGGAGCGACTTGACTCCCCTTGGAGTTTGCAGCAAACGGGTGTAACGGTGATGTTGACAATGATAAAAATGACATTACTCAATGAGTGCTGGATTTAATTTAGGGGCAGGTCAATCTTCGATTATCCCATATCCTTACGACATTTCCGTCTATTATTATCAATCTAATCGTCTATCTATCACTAACAGACAGTCAGATAAGCGAGCATCTTATATTTATTTCGTGGCGTTTAGATGACAATGTTGATAATGCTTACCTGACAATATTTTTGAAAGATAACTCGTGATATCTGTTGGACTTTCTGGTCAATCTTTCGCAATAATGATTGAGGACACTAAATACTCCCACAATAATCTTACTGGAGTTGCAATGGGTCAGGAAAAGCTCTACACCGAAAAAGAACTCAGTTGGTTATCTTTTAATGAACGGGTATTGCAGGAAGCGGCGGATAAGAGCAATCCACTTATCGAGCGGATGCGATTTCTTGGCATTTACTCCAATAATCTCGACGAATTTTATAAAGTCCGTTTCGCCGATCTGAAACGGCGCATTTTAATTAGCGAGGAGCAAGGTTCTGCCGTCACCTCTCGCCATTTGCTGAAAAAAATCCAAAGTAAAGTGGTGAAAGCCGATCAAGAATTTGACGGGCTTTATAATGATCTATTGCTGGAAATGGCGCGTAATCAAATCTTCTTGATTAATGAGCGGCAAATTTCCGAGAATCAGCAAATCTGGTTAAAGCTATATTTCAAACAGCATCTGCGCCAGCACATCACGCCGATTCTGATTAACCACGACACTAATTTGGTTCAATTCTTAAAAGATGATTACACCTATCTGGCAGTGGAAATTATCCGTGGTCAGGAAATAGCCTATGCGCTGTTAGAAATACCTTCAGATAAAGTACCGCGCTTCGTTAATTTACCACCGGAAGCTCCTCGCCGCCGCAAACCAATGATATTACTTGATAATATTCTTAGGTATTGTCTCGATGAGATTTTTAAAGGCTTCTTTGATTATGATGCGCTGAATGCCTATTCCATGAAGATGACCCGCGATGCGGAATATGATTTGGTCACTGAAATGGAATCCAGCCTGCTGGAATTGATGTCGTCGAGCCTAAAACAGCGCCTGACCGCTGAGCCAGTACGCTTTGTTTATCAACGCGATATGCCTGATGAAATGGTAGAATTACTGCGCGAAAAACTGGGTATCTCGAATGATGACTCCGTTATTGCCGGCGGCCGTTACCATAATTTCAAAGACTTTATTAACTTCCCTAATGTCGGCAAAAGCAATCTGGTTAACAAAACTATGCCACGCCTGCGCCACATTTGGTTTGATAAATTCCGCAATGGTTTTGATGCTATTCGCGAACAGGATGTGCTGCTGTATTACCCTTATCACACCTTCGAACACGTGTTGGAATTGCTGCGTCAAGCATCATTCGATCCCAGCGTTTTGGCCATTAAAATCAATATCTACCGCGTTGCCAAAGATTCGCGCATTATCGAATCAATGATCCATGCCGCTCATAATGGTAAAAAAGTGACAGTGGTGGTGGAATTACAGGCGCGTTTCGATGAAGAAGCCAATATTCATTGGGCCAAAAGTCTGACTGCCGCTGGCGTGCACGTTATTTTCTCCGCGCCGGGGCTGAAAATTCATGCCAAATTATTCTTAATCTCTCGACTCGAAGGCGAGGAGATCGTGCGTTATGCTCATATTGGCACCGGTAACTTTAATGAGAAAACAGCACGTCTTTATACCGACTATTCTTTACTGACGGCAGATGCGCGTATTACCAATGAAGTGCGGCGGGTATTTAACTTTATTGAAAACCCTTACCGCCCGGTCAAGTTCGATAATCTGATGGTGTCACCACAGAACTCGCGCTTGATGTTATATCAATTGATCGATCAGGAAATTATTCATGCTCAGGCGGGCGAAAGTGCCGGTATTACCCTGAAGATAAATAATTTAGTGGATAAAGGCCTGGTAGATAGGTTATATAGCGCCTCCAGTGCGGGCGTGAAAATCCGGCTATTAGTGCGAGGGATGTGTTCGTTAATCCCCAATATGCCGGGGATCAGCGATAATATTCAGGTCACCAGTATTGTTGATCGCTTCTTAGAGCATGACCGGGTATACGTTTTTGAGAATAAAGGCGACAAACTAGTCTATCTCTCTTCCGCCGACTGGATGACCCGTAACATTGATTATCGTATTGAGGTGGCAGTCTCATTACTAGACCCGAGGTTAAAGCAGCGGGTGCTGGATATTTTAGAGCTGTTATTCAACGACACGGTAAAAGCCCGTTATATTGATAAAGAACTGAGTAATCGTTATGTACCGCGTGGAAATAGGCGCAAAGTACGTGCACAGATTGCCATCTATGATTATTTAAAAGCGCTGGAACAACCAGACGCATCGAGCTAAAACTATGCCGCTAACCAACAATTCGATTACCTCGAAACCGCAAGAAATTGCTGCTATCGACCTGGGATCTAACAGTTTTCATATGGTCATTGCCCGCGTCGTCAACGGCGCGTTGCAGGTTTTAGGGCGCCTGAAGCAGCGCGTGCATCTGGCTGATGGTCTGGATAGCAATAATATGCTCAGTGAAGAAGCCATTGAGCGGGGTCTGGCTTGCCTGGCCCTGTTTGCCGAACGTTTGCAAGGTTTCTCACCAGATAATGTCTGCATCGTGGGGACGCATTCACTGCGACAAGCGGCGAATGCAGAGACTTTCCTCAAGCGCGCCGCCGAAGTTATTCCTTACCCGATCGAAATTATTTCGGGTCAGGAAGAAGCGCGTCTGATTTTCATGGGAGTCGAACATACCCAGCCGGAGAAAGGCCGTAAACTGGTGATTGATATCGGTGGTGGTTCAACCGAGTTGGTTATTGGCGAAGATTTTGAACCTCTGCTGGTTGAAAGCCGCCGTATGGGGTGTGTCAGTTTTGCGCAACAGTTTTTCCCACACGGAGAAATCAGTAAGACAAACTTTAAACGCGCCCGCCTGGCTGCTGCACAAAAGTTGGAAAATCTTGCCTGGCAATACCGCATTCAAGGCTGGCAATATGCTCTGGGTGCATCCGGCACCATTAAGGCCACCTACGAAGTATTGGTGGAAATGGGCGAGAAAGACGGGCTTATCACCCCAGAACGCCTCGAAATGCTGGTTGAGCAAGTACTGCAATACAAACACTTCTCTGCACTAAGCCTGCCGGGGTTATCGGAAGATCGCCAATCAGTATTTGTACCGGGTTTGGCTATCTTGTGTGGCGTATTTGATGCATTAGCAATCAAAGAGTTACGTCTGTCTGATGGGGCATTGCGTGAAGGCGTGTTGTACGAAATGGAAGGCCGTTTCCGTCATCAAGATATCCGTCAGCGCACCGCAAAAAGTCTGGCCGAACACTACAATATTGACCGGGAACAAGCCCGCCGGGTGCTGGAAACCACTGAGCAACTTTATGCACAATGGATGGCACAGAATACCAAGTTGGTGCAGCCACAACTGGAAGCATTACTAAAATGGGCGGCAATGCTACACGAAGTGGGGCTGAGTATTAATCACAGCGGGATGCACCGCCATTCTGCTTATATATTGCAAAATACCAATCTGCCCGGCTTCAATCAGGAGCAGCAATTGCTGCTGGCAACTCTGGTGCGTATGCATCGTAAAGCCATTAAGCTTGATGAGTTGCCACGCTTGAATTTGTTCAAGAAAAAGTATTATTTGCCGTTAATTCAGTTATTACGCTTAAGCACGTTATTGAATAATCAGCGCCAATCGACCACCACGCCGGAAACTCTGCGACTGATAACTGACGATAGCCATTGGACATTGCGTTTCCCAGCCGGTTACCTGGCACAAAATAATCTGGTACAACTGGATTTTGAACGTGAGCAGGCTTATTGGGATGATGTGGTTGGCTGGAAGCTAATCATTGAAGAAGAAGCAGCGGAAGAAGCCGAATCTGAGGCCGAAACGCCCAAAACATAAGCAGAACAAATCCCGATGAGCTTATTTATAGTAAAGTCGACTAACAGTCAGTGATTCGGGTGAGTGAGGGCAGCTAACTCTTGCTGATACCAAACAAGCTGCAATTTCAAGCACGCAGGGGATTCCCCAAAGTCATTGGGATTGCGGCAAGGCAGCAAGCGAACAAATCCCGATGAGCTGACATAAATCAGTGATTCGGGTGAGTGAGAGCAGCTAACTCTTGCTGATACCAAACAAGCTGCAATTTCAAGCACGCAGGGGATTCCCCAAAGTCATTGGGATTGCGGCAAGGCAGCAAGCGAACAAATCCCGATGAGCTGACATAAGTCAGTGATTCGGGTGAGTGAGAGCAGCTAACACCGCTGCAATTTCAAGGACACAAGGGAAAAGGGTAAATATGAAAAGACGGCCATCAACCCAACTAACAAAAATCATCTTGCTGGTGAGCTTTCTGATTCTGTTTGGCCGCTTGCTGTATGCAGGGATTGCCTCTATTTCTCATCATCAGGAGCGACGAGATGCGCAACGAGTTGAGTTGTCAGTGGATGGTGAACTTCCTGGCCCGCATGAGACAGATGTTAGCCCCTAGATTTTCGCACTCATGCGCTCGTTTTATATACACGGACATCACACATTATGCCAGTACCAATCATTCCGGTTTCGTTTTCTGCTGCGGCCAAAAAAACCTCTAAAAATAACGCGAAAAAACTGGCAGAAATACGCAATCGAATACTATCCCTCTTATTAAATAATAAAGCCTTAGTCGATGGCATTCTTGGCCGTCAGGATGAGCGGGAAAAACTCAGTGATGAGCAATTAGCTGAACAAACTTTAGAAATCAAAACACTGCTCGACGATCTGCACGCCGCTGACCTTGCCGACTTACTCGAAGCCTTGCCCAACGATGAACGTTTAGCATTGTGGCGGTTAGTCAAAAACGAGAAACGTGGTCAAACGCTGGTCGAAGTTTCTGAAACAGTGTGGGATACACTGATCAAAGAGATGAGCGATAAAGACCTGTTAAAAGCGATGCGCACCTTGCATGTCGATGAACAGGCTTATCTGGCCGAATACCTGCCGCGTAACTTGATGGGCCGCCTGTTAACGTCACTGGATCCGGATCAACGCGCTCGGGTACGGGAAGTTATCCAATATGGCCGCGATACTGTCGGTCAGATGATGGATTTCGAACTGGTGACGGTTCGGGCTGATGTTACCCTCGCCACCGTGCAGCGCTATTTGCGTTATCGGAAAAATATCCCTGATGCTACAGATAAAATCTTTGTTATTGATCGCAAGAATACCTTACTGGGCGAACTGCCGTTAACCGCCATTCTGCTCAACGCGCCAGATACCCAAGTATTTGAGGTAATGGAGAGCAACCCGACGACTTTCCAACCGGAACAGAAAGCAGAAGACGCCGCAGGTGCCTTTGAGCGTTATGACTTGATCAGTGCCGCCGTTATTGATGCAAAAGGCAAACTGATGGGCCGTTTGACCATCGAAGAGATCGTTGACGTGGTCAATGAAGAGAGCGACACCACCTTAAGGCGCATGGGGGGATTAAGCCCGGAAGAAGACGTGTTCTCCCCTGTAGGCCGTGCGGTTCGTACCCGTTGGTCATGGCTGGCCATCAATCTCTGCACCGCGTTTGTCGCCTCAAGGGTCATTGGATTATTTGAAGACACCATCTCACAATTAGTGGCATTGGCGGCATTAATGCCGATTGTCGCTGGCATTGGCGGTAACACCGGTAATCAAACCATCACCATGATTGTGCGCGCCCTGGCATTGCACCATATCCAACAAGGTAATGTGACCTTCCTGATGTTCAGAGAGTTAGGTGTCGCACTGATCAATGGTCTGGTGTGGGGCGGGATTATGGGGGTGGTCACCTATCTGCTCTATGGCGATCCCGCCATGGGCGGTGTGATGACGCTGGCAATGATGCTTAACTTGCTAATGGCAGCACTGATGGGCGTCATTATCCCGATGACCATGGCCCGTTTGGGCCGAGATCCGGCCATCGGTTCCAGTGTCATGATCACAGCTATCACCGATACTGGCGGCTTTTTCATTTTCCTGGGACTCGCCACTCTATTCCTGGTTTAATTATTATGATAATAAACAAATAATTAATTCAGTATCGAGCCAACAAATCGCCACCATCCATGCTTAGCTATACTAAACTACTGAATATGACCCAGACTGCTGACAAAGTAAAACGAAGGAGAATCGTGCCGTTGGGGTCGTAGTGGCGTAAGCCACCGAAGTGCCCCTGGGTGCGGTAAATCCTTCTATCACAGGGTTATAAGTAGGTTTGTCAACAAACTCACCGCATGTCAAATGCGGTCTATTTTTATGTGATGGATTTTTCCCATCATAATCAAAATGATTGCGAGCAAAATAAGGCGTTCTATGGATCTCAGCGCGGCCGAAAAACCGGCTCCTGACAATAAAACTCTTCTTCACATCACCATCATCAGCATAGTGGTGTTTTTGCTCGCTCTCTTTTGTATCCGCCTTTCTGAGCAATCAGAAAATCTGGCTCCGTTATGGTTCCCGACCGCAGTATTGATGGTGGCACTCTTCCACCACCCCATGCGCTATTGGTCGTGGCAATTATTGGCTGCTGGCATATCTATTATTGCCGCTAATTTTATCTTATATGGCATCAGTTGGTTCCCGCTACCGCTGACATTGATAAACCTTACCGAGGCGACTGCGGGCGCTTGGTTACTGCGTAAATTTCTCCAACCTAAAGATCCGTTAAATAACCTGTTCAGTTGGCTTAAATTCTCAGTTTGTACCGTGATTTTGGTTCCTCTGCTGAGTGGGCTGGCAGCAGCGTGGTATTTAGCCCCGCAAAACGGCAGCTTTACCCAAGTGCTGACAGTGTGGTTTATGTCCGAAGCCATCGGCATGTTGGCTTTAGGGCCAGTCGGGCTGCTTTATCGTCGGGGTTATTTTAATATTACCAATAAAACCAAAGCGCTATTCGACATGATATGGATGATGATAGTGTCACTGTCAGCTTGCTATATCGGCCTGATGTATCTGCCATTTCCCTTTACTTTCATCATTATGGCATTGATCTGGACCTCCATCCGCTTACCGCGTTTTGAAACCTTTACTATCTGTTTTCTGGCCACCTTGCTGATTGCGATGATGATCAATTTCAACCTGTTTACCCTTCAGGTTGATACCAAACTGTCAGTACAGGCGTTTTCCTTTATTCCATTACTGATGGTATTGATTCCTCCCCATGCTATGGCGATGGTGATGCACGCCTTTCGCATGGAAAAAGAGCATATCGTTGAAAGTGAAAACCGCTTTCGCAATGCGATGGAATACTCGGCTATCGGTATGGCTCTGGTGTCGCCAGAAGGCAAATGGATGCAGGTCAACCAGGCACTGTGTAAATTACTGGGTTACCGGCAGGAAACCTTACTCACCCTGACTTTTCAGCAAATTACTCACCCGGAGGATCTCTCCGCCGACTTGAAATTGCTTGATGATTTGTATCATGGTCATATCCCCAGTTATTCGATGGAAAAACGCTATATCCGCAGTGATGGCGAGGTGGTGTGGGCGCTACTGGTGGTCAGTGTGGTGCGAGACCATGAGCAACAGCCGCTCTATTACATCTCGCAGGTTGAAGATATTAATGATCTGAAAAAGAGCGAGATTGTTAACCGCCGCCTGATGGAACGTATCACACTGGCAAACGAAGCCGGTGGTATTGGTATCTGGGAATTGGATATCAGAAAGCAGCTGATCAGTTGGGATAAACGGATGTATGAGCTTTATCATATCCCGTTCAATACCCCCGTTGACGAGACCGTCTGGCAACAATACATTCACCCAGAAGATATCAACCGCGTAAAGCGTGAATACAGTGCGGCGCTCACTCAGCGTCAGCCGTACCGGCTGGATTTCAGGCTATTGCTGCCTAATGGCGATATCGTCCATTTGCGTAATCAAGCCAATATGATTTGCGACAAAAATGGCAATATTCTGCGCCTGATGGGTACCACGCTGGATATGACGGAAATCAGAAACCTGACTGAAGCGCTACATGAAGAGAAAGAGCGATTACATATCACTCTCGATTCCATCGGCGAAGCAGTGGTGTGTACTGATCAGGAAATGAAAATCACCTTTATGAATCCGGTGGCGGAGAAAATGACCGGTTGGGCCAATACCATCGCACTCGGTCAGCCCATACAGCATATTATTAAGCTGACCAACGGCGTCGATGGGCCGGAAATTGATAATCCAATAGAACATTGTCTCACCCATCGTCCTCACTCCTCGTTGAATGAGTCAATCGTGTTACATCATCGCGACGGGCAGTATTACGACATTCAGGAGTCTGTCGCCCCACTGAAAACACTGGAAGGAACCGTTGTCGGGGCAGTACTGGTGTTCCAGGATGTCGGCGAGTCGCGCGCAATGATGCGCAAGCTCAGCCACAGCGCCTCTCACGATAATCTTACCGGGCTGCCAAATCGCGCCAATTTTGAAAATAAGCTGAAGGCAGCTATCCAGAACAGCATCGACTTTGACCAACAACACGCGCTGGCCTTCCTTGATCTGGACTATTTCAAAGCGGTTAACGACACCGCCGGGCACCCTGCTGGCGATGCGCTGCTCAAAGAACTCAGTCAGTTAATGCGCCAGCATCTGCGCAACAGTGATTGTGTCGCACGGCTCGGTGGCGATGAATTTGGTTTACTGATGCTCAATTGCACCCTGCCTCATGCCAAAGCTATCACCCAAAGTCTGGTATCCATGATCAATGGCTATCATTTCTACTGGGAAGATAAGCTGTACCGTATAGGAGCCAGTGCCGGTGTCACACAAATCAGTAGCAGCAACAGTCAGCGCAGTGAAATCATGGCGCAGGCTGATATCGCCTGCTATACCGCCAAGCACAGCGGGCGTGGTCAGGTTTATCTCTATCAGCCGAGGCAAAAGCAGCTGTTAGCTCGCCAGCACGAATTGCTGAGTCGCGAAGAGGTAGAAAGCATTCTCAGCGAGAATCAACTGTTGCTACAGGTTACCCCGACCGCACCGCCTAAAACGCCGTTGTCAGTATGTTTCTATCAGGTCAGTTTGGAGATTGATCGGCCACAAAGCCCGCTGGTCAGCCAGTCTGCCTTTGAGGAGGCGGCAACGTTGTATAACTTGCTGCCGAAAGTCGACAGTTGGATATGCGAGCAATTGTTAGTTGATCACGCCCAGGCCATTCATCAGAAAGGGCTGGCGCTGGCGGTCCCACTGTCTGAAGTGGCTCTGCTCCAAGAAGATTTTCGCCAGTCACTGCTCAACTTGCTGCAACAGACTCTACTGCCCCCACAGAGCCTGTATTGGATGATAGATGAGTCCACATTGCTGCAATACCCGTTTGCGATTGGTAACTTCCTCGCCAAACTGCAACAGCTGGGCTGCAAGCTGATTGTGAAAGAGTTTGGCCATAATTTGAATGATTTTGAATTATTAGCTGAGCACCGCATTGATTACCTGAAATTTAACAGCGAATTAATCGCCCATATTCATATTAATCAAATGGACGAAGTGCTGATATCCATCATCAATGGCACGGCACAGCGCGCGAATATCGCTACACTGGCAGGCCCGGTAGAATTACCGCCAACCTTGAGTAAATTGATTGATATCGGTGTTGATTTAGCCGACGGCACAATGATTGGCCACACTGAACCCTTATCTGAAGTGCTTAACAGCGGCTATTTCGCGATAAAATAGCGCGATAAAATAGCCCGATATCCTGTCTTGACGATTGCCCCACTGCCCACTCTAAGGTAAAGTCGCCCCCTTTTATTTGGCCTGGGGGCAATTATGTTCATTGGATTTGACTACGGCACAGCAAACTGCTCAGTTGCCGTGATGCGGGATGATGCTCCCGAGTTGCTGGTGCTGGAGAATAATGACGTCTATTTGCCCTCGATGTTATGCGCCCCTACCCGCGAAGCGGTGAGTGAGTGCCTGCACCGCCACTGGCAGGTGCCCACCGGCAGTGACGAAAACCAGCAACTGTTACGCCGCGCCATGGCGTTCAATCGCGAAGAAGATATTCCGGTGACAGCTGACAGTTTAATGTTCGGCCTGTCAGCGCTGGCTCACTATATTGAAGACCCCGAAGAAGTTTACTTTGTAAAATCGCCTAAATCCTTTTTGGGTGCCAATGGATTGAAACCGCAACAGTTGGCGCTGTTTGAGGATTTAGTCTGCGCCATGATGTTCCATATCAAACGCCAGGCAGAATCGGTATTGGCAGCTGAAATCAGCCAGACAGTGATTGGCCGCCCGGTTAACTTTCAGGGTTCCGGCGGTGAAGAGGCCAACCAACAAGCTGAAGGTATTTTACTGCGTGCCGCGCAACGCGCTGGTTTTCGCGATATCGCCTTCCAGTTTGAACCGGTGGCCGCCGGGTTGGATTTTGAAGCCACACTAACCAGTGAGAAAACTGTGTTGGTGGTAGATATTGGCGGCGGGACCACTGACTGTTCAGTGCTGCTGATGGGGCCAAAATGGCAAGGTCTGGCCGATCGCCAGCAAAGCCTGTTAGGGCACAGTGGTTGCCGTGTCGGTGGGAATGACCTCGATATCATGTTGGCATTCAAGCAACTGATGCCACTGTTTGGTATGGGCAGCGAAACCGAAAAAGGGATTGCGATGCCGTCGTTACCTTACTGGAATGCCGTTGCCACCAATGATGTTCCGGCCCAGAGCGATTTCTATAGCACAGTTAATGGCCGTTTCCTGCGCGATTTGATCCGTGATGCCGCTAATCCGCAGCAAGTTGAGCTTCTGCTGAAAGTCTATCAACAGCGCTTAAGTTACCGCCTGGTGCGGGCCGCAGAAGAGAGCAAAATTGCGCTTTCCGAGCAACAACAGGTCGCCGCGGCACTGGATTTTGTGCAACCAGAGTTGGGGCAAACTATCAGCCAGCAACAGCTCGCCGAAGCTATCTCCCAGCCATTACAGCGCATTCAAGAGCAAGTCAACCTGGCGCTCGCCACCAGCCACGTCACACCGGATGTGATTTACCTGACCGGCGGTAGCGCCCGCTCCCCGCTACTACGCGCGGCCTTACAGCAGCAATTGCCGGGTATTCCATTAGTGGGGGGTAATGATTTTGGCTCCGTCACCGCTGGGTTGGCGAGGTGGGCGCAGACGCTATACCGGTGATATTGATGGTGGTGATGAGTGATTGGTTCGGTTGTTAGAGAATCAGATCATTGTTGCGGTTGATAGTCACAGGATTATCTGGTTCGGTTGTTAGAGAATCAGATCATTTTGCGATTGATAGTCACAGGATTATCTGGTTCGGTTGTTAGAGCTTCACGGCTCACTTAACCTCCGATGAACCAACCGCCAAAGGGGGCAGCGGCCCCCTTGTGGAATCCCGCGCTTGCGCCCGTATCGCTTGCCCACTGCGTGGGTTCCCTCACTCATCATTTCGCTGACGGACCGGGCCGATTCGCATCCATGCTCAAGCGGCCCTCACTCGGCATCCATGCCTCGCGTCCTGGCTTCATTCTTCACTCGGCGGCTCAAATGTGCTTTTAACATCAAGGTCAAAAACCATGGTTTTGATTTTGAGCGCAATCTGAGATATTGCCGACAAGGAGGGAGGGCCAAGTGAGCCGTGAAGTTTTAACAACCGAACTAACTTCTAACTTCTAACTTCTAACTTCTAACTTCTAACTTCTAACTTCTAATAAAATATCAACCGCCCCCCACCAAACTAATCCCCCTCCTGATTCGATTAAGTTTTAATCCCCATTCCGAACTATTCCGTTACCCCCCCCTCTTCCACACCCCTTAATGACTATTTTAAGACCCTATTCCAAGTGATTAATAAACTCCTCCACCTTATTAAATTCTCACTATCTTTTACCCGGTATTAATTCCGAAAAAGAAACTTCCCTCATCACACTTCAGGTCACTATATTAGCTCCCAAGATGAAACGGCAACAAACACCTTTCATTGCAAAATCGGCCATTGGGGCCAAACAAATTAACTATTAAACATTACTATTAACTACCGCGAACTATTTCGCACTGGAGCTTTATTATGAATATCACTATGAAAAAGAAACTGATTGTTACCTCTTTACTGGCTGCCTCGGTATTTGCCTCTGCGGCAAATGCCGCGAATGGTACAATTAATGTTACAGGCAAAATTACAGCAAGCCCATGTTCTATAGATACAGCAAAATCAACTGCTACTCTGGATCTTGGAAGTATTAATCTGAACAGTAAAGATACTATTCCCGCCGAAAAAGAAATTACAATCAGTCTTAAAGACTGTCCATTCACCGCCCAAACTGCCACGGTAAAATTTACCGGTACAGCAGATGGGGATAATTTCAAGTTTGATGGTGGTGCTAAAGGCTATGCATTGCAACTAATTGATATCGATGGCTCAACGCCGATCAAGAATAATGTTGATGCCAACGCTCTGAACATGACAGGCCAAGCTACTCATGACCTAAAATACAAAGCTAAATTTATCAAGACCGGTACTGCTATTACTGACTTCCAAGCTGCTTCCCAAGCTACTGGTGATGTAAATGTATCGTTAAATTACGAAATAACATTTAACTAATTCCCTCCCGCGTTAATACCTTTATTAGCGGTGTATTTGTTGTGTCTTTACCGCCCCGATATTTTATTTGTCGGGGCAGTAATTTTTATTATTTATTGTTGCCACCAAGGCAATAAATTAATCTACTCAGAGAGAAAAACCATGCCGTGGTTAAAATCGTTATTCTTTATCGCCTGTTTAACCGGCGTGATGCAGTCAGCTCAGGCCGGTGTTGCTATCGGCGGCACACGTGTTATTTATGACGGGGCCAAAAAAGAAGCCACTTTATCCGTTAACAATCAGGATAAAAACATCCCTTATTTAATTCAAAGCTGGGTCGATAATATCGAGGCCACCAATCATAATAAAGTGCCCTTTATTATCACCCCACCATTATTCCGTTTAGATGGCGGGCAGGAAAGTAACCTGCGAATTTTGTTCACCGGCGGTAATTTGCCGCAAGACCGCGAATCGGTGCATTGGCTGAATGTCAAAACCATTCCATCCAGTAAAAAAACTAATGGCAACCAGTTATTTATCTCGATTAAAAACCGCATCAAATTATTTTACCGCCCGGCAGGGCTAGCCGGTAACGCCGCTGATGCTTATAAAGCGCTGAGCTTCTCGCGCCACGGTAAGCAATTGCAAGTGAGCAACCCCACCGCCTATTACGTCTCCTTCCATACCCTGAAAGTGGGTGGCAGTGAGATCAAAGGCGCGCTGATGGTTGCCCCCAAAGGCATCCTGAGCGTTGACCTCCCTGCGGGTGCTGCCGGTGTCGTGAGCTGGCAGGCGATTAATGATTTTGGCGGCACTTCCGATGTTGCCACTGCCACCTTATAAATCCGGATTAACCACCATGACGCAGCTTCATTTTGCTTTACCTCCTGCTCGCCGCGCTTTAGGGTTGGCGATTCAGTTGGCGCTGGGATTAACCGCCTTATCGGCCCCCGCCTGGGCTGAAGATTATTTCAATCCCAGCTCGTTAGAAATCAAGGACGCCAGCTACGCGGCGATTGACCTCAGTATTTTCTCCCAATCGGGCGCACAGTTACCCGGGACTTATCGGGTGGATATCTATCTTAACGGCCAGCAGATAGAAACGCGTGATGTCACCTTTATTGAAGATAACGGCAGCTTATTGGCCGAAATCACCCCGCAGCAATTAGCCGATTTAGGGGTGAAAGTAGCGGCCTTCCCGGCTCTGCAACAGCAACCGGCCGACCTGCCTGTTACACAATTGGGTAAATTTATCCCCGCCGCCAGCAGCAGTTTTGATTTTAATAAACAGCGGCTGGATGTGAGTATTCCGCAGGCGGCGCTCAACAGTCAGGCGCGTGGCTATATTGACCCTAAACAGTGGGATCAAGGCCTTCCTGCGCTGATGGTCAATTACAACCTGAGCGGGGCTAATCGCTGGCAAGATAACCGACCGGGCAGCAACAGCAACCACTTCCTCAACCTGCGCAGCGGGCTGAACTGGGGGCCGTGGCGCTTGCGTAACTATTCCACCTATAGCCAAAGTAGCAATGGCGAGCCGCAGTGGAATAACCTGACCAATACTTTACAGCGCGATATTCATGCCATCAAAGGCCAACTGACCCTGGGCGACAGCTACACCCCCGGCGATATCCTGAGCGGGGTGCCATTCCGTGGCGCGCAGTTAGCCTCTGATGACAGTATGTTGCCCGACAGCTTGCGCGGTTTTGCCCCGCTGGTGCGCGGTATTGCTGACAGCAACGCGCAGGTTACCATTCGCCAGAACAATAATGTGATTTACCAAACCTATGTGCCACCGGGGGCTTTTGAAATTAATGACCTGTTCCCCACCTCTTCCAGTGGCGATTTGGAAGTGACCATCAAAGAAACCGATGGCCGCGAGCGCAGCTTTAAACAGGCGTTTTCTTCCGCGCCGATTATGCAGCGCGAGGGCAGCCTAAAATATGCGCTGAGCGCCGGTCAATATCGTGGCGGTGGCAATGGCAGCCCCACCCCGAACTTTGCCCAGACCTCGCTGGCCTACGGCATGCCGTACGGCTTTACCCTGTATAACGGCTTATTGATTTCATCTGATTATCAGGCCGGTGCGCTGGGGGTGGGAATAGGTTTAGGTAGCATGGGGTCGGTATCAGCGGATGTAACGCAAGCCAAAACCACTTTTAGCGATCAAACTACCCGGCAGGGGCAATCTTATCGGCTACAATATGCCAAAAGCATTACCGCTACCGGCACTAACTTCTCGCTCGGCAGCCACCGTTATTCCACGGAAGGTTTTTATGATTTCAGTGAAGCCAATCAACTGAGCGACGTGGGCAGCATTCATTCGCTGGGGCGCAACAATAATAAGCGCAGCCGTACTCAGTTGCATATCAGTCAGTCACTAAATGATTTCGGTAGTTTGTACCTTTCGGCTTATCAACAGGATTACTGGCAGCGCAAAGGTTACGAACGCAATGCCACGCTGGGCTACAACATTTCGCTCTCGGGCATTAGCTATAGCCTGAACTACAGCTATAGCCAAACCCCCGGCCAGCAACAAAACGACCAGCGCGCCAGCTTGAGTGTCAATATCCCATTGGGTCGCCATAACTGGGCCAATTACAGTATTAACACCAGCAAAGGCGGGGCCACCAGTCAGCAGTTGGGCCTGAGTGGCAGTGCACTGGCAGATGATAATCTCAGCTACCACCTGCAACAGAGCCGCAGCAATCACGGCGGTGGCAATAGCGGTAGCCTGAGCAGCAGCTATAGCGGCGCTTACGGCCAGATGAATGCCGGTTACAGCTTCGGCAGCAACAGCCGTCAGTTGAACTATGGCCTGAGCGGTGGTGTGCTGGCGCACCCTTACGGTGTCACCTTGTCACAATCGCAGAGCGATACCTTAGTATTGGTGCGCGCTCCCGGTGCCAGTGGTGTTGGCGTCAGCAGTGGTCGCGGGGTGAAAACCGATTGGCGCGGCTATGCGGTGGTGCCCTATGCCAGCGCTTATCGCCAAAACAACGTAGCGCTGGATACCCAAAGCATGGGTGACAATATTGATATGGATATTACCAGCCAAAACGTGGTGCCAACACGCGGCGCGGTGGTGCTGGCTAACTTCCAGCCGCGCCTCGGTAGCCGGGTGCTGATTAACCTGAGTTATCAGGGTAAGCCGGTGCCATTCGGCGCCATGGCCAGCTTGCAAGATGATGGTGCAGACAGTGCCAATAGCAGCATCGTCGGCGATGGCGGCCAGGTGTATCTCAGTGGCGTGCCGGATAACGGCAATTTGCTGGTGCAATGGGGTAATCAGGACAAGCAGCAGTGTCAGGTGAAATTTACCTTACCGGCAGCGGATACCAATACCACTTCGGCAGTGCGCATATTAGATGCGGTGTGCCGGTAAAATAAAAAACTTCAGGCTAATAATTTATTGGCCTGAATAACCTCCTGACTTATTAAGTTATCAGATTATTATGTTTAATTTTATGAAAAATAAAAAGCACGTTCTTCTTAGTCACTTAATTATATTGTTTGCAGGAATGACATTATTCATTCCTAAAGTCACCCAAGCGGTGGTAACTTCAATGGGATGCAATATAGTTAGTAATAATGACATTCCACCACGATCACTTACCATATATAGTAAAGCACCCAATAACACAGAATATTATATAGGCGAATCAAGTAATCAATTGAGCTGTTTCGCAGAGACAAAGAAAATGTTATTGGGTGACGATAGATTAGTAACAATTAAAATACATGCCGACAGAGCATCAATTCCTGGGCTGCCCAATATTTATCAAACAAACATTAAAGGAATTGGAATAAAAGTTGATATCGATTACTCACAATCTGCATTTTGTAGCAAAGTAGAGAAAAAAATCGTTAACAACGGAATAGACGTCGATTGCATATTAAACCCTGCGGGGGTATCATCTTCATCTCTTAATCCATCCTTCCTATCATTCAAAATAAACCTTGTCAAGTTAGATAATAACTTTGATACCGGTTTAGTTAATGATTTCCCTAAATTTAATTTTACTTATTACGTGCAAAACCAAGGAGAAAAAACAGCTAACACACTTCCCTATATGGGTTTTCTTCGAAATGGGGTTACTTTAACAAAAGCGGGCTGTGAGTTAACTCGCCCCGATATTAATTTTAACTTAGGAGCACAGCAGCAAAAAGATTTTACTAGCATTGGGTCTAAGGGCCGTGATAATACACAAAAAATAGCTTTAACCTGTGATCCCAATACCAAATACTCCTTTAAAATCGATGGTGATGCCGAGCTAAAGCATCAAGGCGTCATTAAATTATCCCCAGAACCCGGTGCCGCCAGCGGGGTGGGAGTGCAACTACTTACTGGTAAAAATAATGACCCAGTAGTATTTGGCCAACCTAAACAAATGGGTATCTCCGCCAGTAGTGGTACTAATTTACAGGAAGAAATAGATATCACCGCCCGCTATTATCAAATTGCGGATAAAGTCACCCCCGGCAGCGCCAATGCCAGTGCCACCTTTACTATGACTTATCAGTAGCAAATTGCGGTGGCAGTGAGTTAACTTCACTGCCACCGTAGCGGCCATTGTCAAGAGTCGGAATGGTATTTTCCCAAAAAGTAAACTGCCCCCAAAAGTTGGACAGTTCTTATCAGGCGGCTAATTGGGTCTGGGTTGATGCGCTTAAACGCGATCCTGGTGGGTAATAATGCTGGAGATTGTTTATCAAAGTCGCTTTAAAAAAGATGCAACAGGGTATGCCAATAATAAAAAAGCGCAAAAAATTATTTTAGAAACTATTGCACTGTTGCAAACCGGCAAGGCACTTCCTAAAAAATATAAAGCACATCCTTTGACAGGTAACTATATTGGCTATCTCGAGTGTTATGGTATGCCAGATTTACACTTAATTTATCAACGTTCTGATTCAGCGGTTAAATTATATCGTGTCGGGAGCCATGCCTATTTGTTTTAAGATGCCAGTATCTGGGTGGACTTTGCTAAAATTTTCTGGCAAAACCTGACCAATTCCAGACATTAGTTTAAACAATTCTCAAGTTATTCCTTAATTCCTCCATTTTTATCCGGTAAATTCCCGCTAAACTAGTAACCTATGCAAAAACCATCTCAGAACACATAAAGGGACTCTTCGCCATCATGAAAGCTCAATCCAAACGCACTTCCCGCTTATTGATTTTATTGGGAATAGCGGTGGCGATTATTGTTGCTGTGTTTGTCTGGCGTCATTTCAGTGCAACCCCCGATGGCAGCACTGGCGCGCAGCAGCATGCGGTGGGGAACAACCCTGCCCGCGCAGGGGGGCGGCGTAATATGCCGATGCCGCCGGTACAAGCCGCCACCGCTACCGAACAAGCGGTGCCGCGTTATCTCACCGGTTTAGGGACGGTGATTGCCGCCAACACCGTAACAGTCACCAGTCGGGTTGACGGTCAGCTAATGGCTATCCATTTTACCGAAGGCCAACAGGTCAACGCTGGCGACTTACTGGTCGAAATTGACCCGCGCCCATACCAAGTCCAACTGACCCAAGCTCAGGGGCAGCTGGCGAAAGATCAAGCCACACTGGATAACGCGCGTCGCGATTTAGCCCGTTACCAAAAACTGGCGAAAACCGGCCTGATTTCACAACAGGATCTGGATACCCAAGCCTCGCTAGTGCGCCAAAGTGAAGGCAGTGTGAAAGCTGACCAGGGGGCTATCGATAGCGCCAAACTGCAACTGACTTATAGCCGCATTACCGCGCCTATTTCCGGTAAAGTCGGGCTAAAACAAGTGGATGTCGGTAACTACATTACCAGCGGCACCGCCACTCCGATTGTGGTTATCACTCAAACACATCCGGTTGATGTGGTCTTTACCCTGCCAGAAAGTGATATCCCAGCCATTATGCAAGCGCAGAAAAATGCGGCAAAAAATAATACGACTGTCCCGGTTGAAGCCTGGGATCGCACCAACAAGCAAATGCTGGCGCAGGGCTATCTGCTCAGTATTGATAACCAGATTGATACCACCACCGGCACCATTAAGCTCAAAGCCCGCTTTGCCAATGAAGATGATGTGCTGTTCCCGAATCAATTTGTCAACGCGCGTATCAAAGTGGATTTACTGCAAAACGCCGTGGTAGTTCCAACCGCTGCGGTACAGATGGGCAACGAAGGCAGCTTCGTCTGGACATTAAATGACGAGAACAAAGTCAGTAAACACTTGGTTACCACTGGGATTCAGGATAGCAAACAAGTGGTTATCAGCGCCGGGCTGGATGCCGGTCAGCGCGTAGTCACTGACGGTATTGATCGCCTGACGGAAGGTTTACAAGTTGAAGTGGTAACGCCGCGCTCAGCGGATACCACGCCAACCGATGCAGCAGAAAAGCCCGCTACGGCTGAGAAAGCCACACACCGTAGGGGCGGAAAATCAGCGACGGGCGCATCGGCAGGCAGTACCACAACTGTGGCGGAGAAATCCTGATGCAAGTGATGCCTCCAACTCCGGGCGGCGGGCCATCACGGCTATTTATCCTGCGCCCTGTCGCCACCACCCTATTTATGGTCGCCATTTTGCTGGCGGGGATTATCGGTTATCGCGCCTTGCCGGTTTCCGCCCTGCCGGAAGTGGATTACCCCACCATTCAGGTAGTCACACTCTATCCCGGCGCGAGTCCGGATGTGGTGACTTCCTCCATTACCGCACCACTCGAGCGCCAGTTTGGTCAGATGTCTGGCTTGAAACAGATGGCGTCACAAAGCTCTGGGGGCGCGTCGGTTATCACCTTACAATTCCAGCTCACTTTGCCGCTGGATGTGGCCGAGCAGGAAGTGCAGGCGGCGATTAACTCCGCCACTAATTTGCTGCCAAATGATCTGCCTTATCCACCGATTTACAGTAAGGTGAATCCGGCGGATCCGCCGATTCTGACACTGGCCGTCACCTCCAGCGCTATCCCGATGACTCAAGTGGAAGACATGGTGGAAACCCGCATTGCGCAAAAGATCTCGCAAGTCACCGGCGTCGGTCTGGTCACCATTTCTGGTGGGCAGCGCCCTGCCGTGCGGGTCAAATTGAATGCCCCGGCGGTCGCTGCTTTGGGGCTGGACAGTGAAACCATTCGCACCGCCATCAGCAATGCCAACGTCAACTCCGCCAAAGGTAGCCTGGATGGGCCAACCCGTTCGGTAACCTTATCCGCCAACGACCAGATGAAATCGGCTGAGGATTACCGCGACCTGATTGTGGCTTACCAAAATGGCGCGCCAGTCCGCTTGCAGGATGTCGCCACCATCGAGCAGGGCGCAGAAAATAACAAACTGGCGGCCTGGGCCAATAACCAGCAGGCGATTGTGCTGAATATCCAGCGCCAGCCGGGGGTCAATGTGATCGCTACCGCCGACAGTATTCGCGAAATGCTGCCGGAGCTTATCAAAAGTCTGCCAAAATCGGTTGATGTCAAAGTACTGACCGATCGCACCACCACTATCCGCGCCTCGGTCAATGATGTGCAGTTCGAGTTACTGCTGGCCATTGTGTTGGTGGTGATGGTGATTTACCTGTTCCTGCGTAATGCAGCGGCCACCATTATCCCCAGTATTGCTGTGCCGTTGTCATTGATCGGGACGTTCGCCGCGATGTATTTCCTCGGTTTCTCAATCAACAACCTGACATTAATGGCGCTGACTATTGCCACCGGCTTTGTGGTCGATGACGCCATTGTGGTGATTGAGAATATCTCGCGCTACATCGAAAAAGGCGAAAAACCGCTGGATGCCGCGCTGAAAGGGGCCGGTGAGATTGGCTTTACCATTATTTCACTGACCTTCTCATTGATTGCTGTATTGATTCCACTGCTGTTTATGGGTGATATCGTCGGCCGCCTGTTCCGTGAGTTTGCGGTGACATTGGCGGTGGCAATCCTGATTTCAGCCGTGGTGTCCCTGACACTGACGCCAATGATGTGCGCACGCATGCTCAGTTATGAGTCACTGCGCAAGCAAAACCGCTTGTCACGCGCCAGTGAGAAGTTCTTTGACTGGGTGATTGCCCATTATGCGGTGGCACTGAAAAAAGTCCTTAAGCACCAATGGATAACCTTGGGTGTCGCGCTGAGCACCTTAGTGCTGACAGTACTGCTTTACCTCATCATGCCCAAAGGCTTTTTCCCATTACAGGACAATGGCTTGATTCAAGGTACGCTGGAAGCGCCACAATCGGTTTCATTCAGTAATATGGCGGAGCGCCAGCAGCAAGTGGCCGCTATCATCCTGAAAGATCCGGACGTCGAAAGTCTGACTTCATTTGTCGGGGTGGATGGCACCAACGCCACACTGAATAATGGCCGGTTACAGATTAACCTTAAGCCATTGGAGAGCAGAAAGGATCGCATCCCAGAAATCATCACCCGCCTGCAACAGAGCGTATCCGGCGTTCCGGGTATTAAGCTCTATTTGCAGCCAGTGCAAGATTTGACTATCGATACCCAACTGAGCCGCACCCAATATCAGTTCACCCTGCAAGCCACCTCACTGGAGGAGCTAAGCACTTGGGTGCCGAAACTGGTGAGTGAATTGCAGCAACAAGCGCCATTCCAGGATGTGACCAGCGACTGGCAGGATCAGGGGGTTAGTGGCATTTGTCAATGTCGACCGAGACAGCGCCAGCCGCCTGGGGATCACTATGGCGGCTATTGATAGCGCGTTATATAACGCATTTGGTCAGCGGCTAATTTCCACCATTTATACTCAAGCCAATCAGTATCGGGTGGTATTGGAGCATGACGTCAAAGCTACGCCAGGGCTGGCGGCCTTCAATGATATCCGCCTGACCGGCAGTGACGGCAAAGGCGTCCCATTGAGTAGTATTGCTACCATCGAAGAGCGCTTCGGGCCGCTTTCTATCAACCATTTGAATCAGTTCCCGTCAGCCACCATTTCATTCAATTTGGCACAGGGCTATTCTCTGGGTGAGGCGGTGGAAGCCGTGACACAAGCGGAGCAGGCCATTCAACTGCCGGCTGACATTACAACGCGTTTCCAAGGCTCAACGCTGGCGTTTCAGGCCGCACTCGGCAGCACGCTATGGCTGATTATTGCCGCCATTGTGGCAATGTATATTGTGCTCGGCGTGTTGTACGAAAGCTTTATTCACCCGGTCACTATCTTATCTACCCTACCGACCGCCGGTGTCGGGGCATTGTTGGCGCTGATGCTGACCGGCCATGAACTGGATGTGATCGCCATTATCGGGATCATTCTGCTGATTGGGATCGTGAAGAAAAACGCCATCATGATGATCGACTTTGCGCTGGCCGCCGAGCGAGATCAGGGGATGACACCATATGACGCAATTTATCAGGCCTGCTTATTGCGGTTCCGCCCAATTCTGATGACTACCCTGGCCGCGCTGTTTGGCGCATTACCGCTGATGCTCAGTACCGGGGCCGGTGCCGAACTGCGCCAGCCGCTCGGGGTGTGTATGGTCGGTGGGCTGATTGTCAGTCAGGTGCTGACTCTGTTTACCACACCGGTTATCTATCTGTTGTTCGATAAACTGGCACGCAATACCCATAATCATCAGGATATTGATACACCAGCATTGCCGAATGGACGGGAACAGCCGTGAAATTCTTTGCTCTGTTTATTCAGCGCCCGGTGGCCACGACTCTGTTGACACTGGCGATAACGCTAAGTGGAGTGATCGGCTTTAGCTTATTGCCGGTCTCACCACTGCCGCAGGTCGATTACCCAGTGATTATGGTCAGCGCCTCGATGCCCGGTGCGGATCCGGAAACTATGGCGTCATCCATTGCCACACCACTGGAGCGCGCACTGGGAAGAATTGCTGGGGTCAATGAAATGACCTCAACCAGTTCATTGGGTAGCACGCGGATTATTCTGCAATTTGATCTTAGCCGCGATATTAATGGCGCGGCTCGTGACGTGCAGGCCGCACTCAACGCCGCTCAGAGTTTGCTCCCATCAGGGATGCCCAACCGCCCGACCTATCGCAAGATGAACCCGTCGGATGCGCCGATCATGATAATGACCCTGACTTCGGATACTTTCAGTCAGGGGCAATTATATGACTTTGCCTCAACCCAACTGGCGCAGAAAATTGCCCAGACCGAGGGCGTCAGTGATGTCTCAGTCGGTGGCAGTTCCCTGCCAGCGGTGCGGGTAGAACTGAATCCAAGTGCGCTATTCAATCAGGGCGTGTCACTGGATGCGGTGCGTCAGGCGATCAGTGCCGCTAACGTGCGCCGCCCGCAAGGTTCAATCGACAGCAGTGAGCAGCATTGGCAAGTGCAGGCTAATGATGAGATCAAAACTGCCGAGGGTTATCGCCCGCTCATCATTCACTACAACAATAGATCCGCAGTGCGGCTGCAAGATGTCGCCAATATCGTCGATTCTGTGCAGGATGTGCGCAATGCCGGGATGTCTGATGGCAAGCCAGCGATCCTGTTGGTGATCAGCCGTGAACCAGGGGCCAATATTATTGCCACCGTCGACCGAATTCGCGCCGAACTCCCGGCTCTGCGCGCCTCGATCCCCGCCTCGATTGAGTTGAATATTGCGCAAGATCGCTCGCCGACTATCCGCGCCTCACTGGATGAAGTGGAGCGATCACTGGTGATCGCCGTGGCATTGGTGATTTTGGTGGTGTTCCTGTTCCTGCGATCGGGCCGCGCCACCTTGATCCCTGCGGTCGCCGTGCCGGTTTCGCTGATCGGCACCTTTACTGCCATGTATTTGTGCGGTTTTAGCCTCAATAACCTGTCGCTGATGGCGCTGACCATCGCCACCGGTTTTGTGGTTGACGATGCTATCGTGGTGCTGGAGAACATTTCCCGCCATTTAGAAGCTGGCGTGAAACCGATGGTTGCCGCCTTGCGCGGGGGTACGCGAAGTCGGTTTTACCGTGCTGTCGATGAGTATTTCACTGGTGGCGGTGTTTATTCCACTGCTGCTGATGGAAGGATTACCGGGGCGATTATTCCGTGAATTTGCCGTCACATTGTCGGTAGCAATTGGTATCTCACTGGTTATTTCGTTGACCCTAACGCCGATGATGTGCGCCCATTTATTACGCGCCCAACCGGCAGGGAAACAACAACGTATTCGTGGGTTCGGTAAAGTGCTGCTGGCTATTCAGCAAGGTTATGGCCGCTCGCTTAATTGGGTGCTGGGTCATACACGCTGGGTGATGGTTGTGCTGCTTTCCACTATTGCTCTGAATGTTTGGCTCTATATCAGCATTCCAAAAACCTTTTTCCCCGAGCAGGATACCGGCCGCATGATGGGCTTTATTCAGGCCGATCAAAGTATTTCGTTCCAGGCGATGCAGCAAAAACTGAAAGATTTCATGAAAATTGTCAGTGCTGACCCGGCGGTCGATAATGTCACCGGCTTTACCGGCGGTTCGCGCACCAACAGTGGCTCGATGTTTATTTCATTGAAACCACTGAGTGAACGTAGCGAAACGGCGCAACAAGTGATTACCCGGTTACGCGGCAAGTTGGCAAAAGAGCCGGGTGCCAGCCTGTTCCTGTCTCCAGTCCAAGATATCCGTGTTGGCGGCCGTCAATCTAACGCCAGTTATCAATTTACGTTATTAGCCGACGATTTAGCGGCTCTGCGTGAATGGGAACCAAAAGTGCGGGCCGCCCTGAGCAAGTTACCGGAGCTAGCGGATGTTAACTCCGATCAGCAGGATAAAGGCTCAGAAATGGCCCTGACCTATGACCGCGAAACTATGGCGCGGCTGGGTATCGATGTGTCTGATGCCAATGCGTTGCTCAATAACGCCTTTGGTCAGCGGCAGATTTCCACCATTTACCAGCCGTTAAACCAATACAAAGTGGTGATGGAAGTCGCGCCTCAATACACGCAGGATGTGAGTTCGCTGGACAAAATGTTTGTGATTAACAGCGCAGGCCAGTCTATCCCGCTGTCCTATTTCGCTAAATGGCAGCCCGCCAATGCGCCGCTGTCGGTTAATCACCAAGGCTTATCGGCCGCCTCGACTATCTCATTTAACTTGCCCGATGGCGGCAGCTTGTCTGAAGCGACGGCAGCCGTTGAACGAGCAATGACCGAACTGGGGGTGCCGAGCACGGTGCGCGGTATGTTTGCCGGGACCGCACAAGTGTTCCAGGATACCTTGAAATCCCAGCTCTGGCTGATTATGGCGGCGATCGCCACGGTGTATATCGTGCTGGGTATTTTGTATGAAAGTTATGTCCACCCGCTGACCATTTTGTCAACACTGCCTTCCGCCGGAGTCGGGGCATTACTGGCGCTGGAGCTGTTCGATGCGCCGTTTAGCCTTATCGCCCTGATTGGCATCATGCTATTGATTGGTATCGTGAAAAAGAACGCCATTATGATGGTCGATTTTGCCCTTGATGCACAGCGCAATGGCAACCTTAGCGCCCGCGATGCCATTTTCCAGGCCAGTCTATTGCGTTTTAGGCCGATTATGATGACCACTCTGGCCGCCTTGTTCGGCGCGTTGCCGCTGGTATTGGGTAGTGGCGATGGCGCGGAATTACGCCAACCACTCGGGATTACTATTGTCGGCGGGCTGGTCATGAGCCAGTTACTCACCTTATATACCACGCCGGTGGTTTACCTCTACTTTGACCGCCTGCGCAGCCGCTTTAGCAAAAAACCGTTAATGAGACTGGAATAATTCATTATGAAATGCCCAATAGCTTTTAAGTGGCAGCCAACACAGCAGCAGGTTGAAAGATGACGGGTATACGCGCGCAACTGTGGATAGTGGCCTTCGGCTTCTTCATGCAAACACTGGACACCACCATCGTCAACACTGCCCTGCCCTCAATGGCTGCCAGTCTGGGTGAGAACCCATTGCGCATGCAGTCGGTGATTGTCTCTTATGTGCTGACGGTGGCAGTGATGTTACCCGCCAGCGGCTGGTTGGCGGATAGAGTGGGCGTTAAATGGATATTTTTCTCTGCCATTATCTTGTTTACCCTCGGTTCATTGATGTGCGCGCAAGCTGGAACCCTGAATGAGCTGATTGCTTCCCGCGTTATTCAGGGGATTGGCGGCGCGATGATGGTGCCGGTTGGCCGCCTGACGGTGATGAAAATCGTGCCGCGCGAACAATATATGTCGGCGATGGCATTCGTCACATTACCCGGTCAGATTGGGCCATTGGTCGGGCCTGCGCTGGGCGGTTTTTTGGTGCAATATGCCAGTTGGCATTGGATATTTTTGATCAACCTGCCGGTCGGTGTGGTCGGCGCAATCGCCACTTTATGGCTGATGCCCAATTACACCACTCGCACCCGGCGCTTTGATATCAGCGGCTTTATTATGTTGGCTATCGGCATGGCAACCCTGACACTGGCTCTGGACGGGCACAAAGGATTGGGCTTGTCACCGCAGGCGATTGCCGGTTTGGTATTGTGCGGAATATTAGCGCTGGCCGGTTACTGGTGGCATGCCAAGGGTAACAGTTCAGCGCTGTTCACACTGCGGTTGTTCAACAATAAATCTTACTCTCTTGGCCTGATAGGTAGCATGAGCGCCCGTATCGGCAGTGGCATGTTGCCATTTATGACGCCGGTTTTCCTGCAAATCGGGCTGGGGTTTACCCCCTTCCATGCCGGTTTGATGATGATCCCGATGATTATTGGCAGTATGGGCATGAAGCGAATTATCGTGCGCGTGGTCAACCGTTTCGGCTACCGGCGGGTGTTGGTCAGTGCCACATTGTTGCTGGCGGTGGTCAGTCTCAGCTTCCCATTGGTAGCTTTGATGGGATGGACATTACTATTACCGATCGTGTTATTTTTCCAGGGAATGCTCAATGCCCTGCGCTTCTCCACAATGAATACATTAGCGCTGAAAGATTTACCCAACCGTCTGGCCAGCAGCGGCAATAGTCTATTGTCGATGGTGATGCAGTTATCCATGAGTCTGGGAGTCAGTACCGCGGGGATATTGCTCGGCGTGTTTGCTCACAATCAAGTTGTCACCAACACACCGGCGACTCACAGTGCGTTCTTATACAGCTATATCTGTATGGCCATTATTATTGCGCTACCCGCCCTGATATTTAACCGCGTGCCAGCGGATACCGGCACTAACCGTAATCTGCCTCGCGCATCCGCGAAAGCGGCCAACCGATAAAACAGGTGGAAATATCATGAGAATCGGCATTACCGGAAAACTGTTTATGGCGATATTTGCCACTTGTATGCTGGTGCTTATTACTATGCATTGGGGTGTTAGAGCCAGCTTTGAGCGCGGTTTCATCGATTATATAAAGCAAAGTAATGAACAAAGGATCGCCATGCTGGGGGATGCGCTTGAAGTGCAATATCAGCGCTACGGTAATTGGGATTTTCTGCGCAACAATGACCAAATTATCTATCAGATAATGAAGTCTTTTGAGCAAAGTGGTGATAACAGCCGCAACCTGCCACCACATGGCTGGCGTGCTCAGTTTTGGGTGGTCGATAGTCATAATAATCTGCTGGCAGGCCGTACCGACCGGGTACCTAAAGAAGCCAGCCGCCAGCCGATAACCGTGAATAAGCAGGTGGTGGGCTGGGTGATGTCGACCCCGCCAGAAAAACTAACCCGTAATGCTGATATTAACTTTGACAGGCAACAGCGCCGCACCAGTTGGATTATTGTCGGGCTGTCGACCTTACTGGCTGCCGCTGCCACCTGGATTTTATCGCGCGGCATGTTAGCCCCAGTCAAACGTCTGGTAGAAGGAACTCATCGGCTGGCAGCGGGTGATTTTAGTGCTCGCGTGGCTGTTAGCAGCCGTGATGAGTTGGGCCGTTTGGCGCAAGATTTTAATCAGCTTGCCAGCTCACTGGAGAAAAATGAGCAGATGCGGCGCGACTTTATGGCGGATGTCTCGCATGAGTTACGCACTCCGCTGGCGGTACTGCGCGGTGAACTGGAGGCGCTGCAAGATGGTGTCCGCGCGCCCACACCAGAATCGTTAATTTCACTGCAAGCTGAAGTCGGGATACTGACCAAATTGGTTAACGACTTACACCAGCTTTCGCTTTCCGACCGAGGCGCGTTGGCTTACCGTAAAACACAGCTCGATGCGGCCCGTCTGCTGCAAATTGCCATAGCCAGCTTCCGTGGCCGGTTTGAAAGCAAAAATATCACCATCACGACCCATTTTCCGGAACAAGCGGTGATGTTCGGTGATCCCGACCGGCTAAACCAACTGTTTCACAATCTGCTGGAAAATAGCCTGCGCTACACCAACGAAGGCGGCCAGTTAGACATTAGCGCACACCAAGAAGAAGAGACCTTAACGCTGCGCTGGCAGGACAGTAAACCCGGCCTGAGCGACGAGCAGCTACAACGTATTTTTGAGCGTTTTTATCGCACCGAAAGCTCACGTAATCGCGCCAGTGGCGGCTCGGGATTGGGATTGGCGATTTGTCACAATATTGTCGAGGCGCACGGGGGGAAAATCAGCGCCGAACATTCACCTATGGGTGGCCTGCGGATTACGGTAGTATTTCCGCTATTCCATTCAATAGGGTAATTCATGTCATGCACGAACCGCTTCAGTCTGCCAGCCAGTCTGGCACCGTATTGATTGTTGAAGATGAACCCAAGCTCGGCCAGCTATTGGTCGATTACCTGCAAGCTGCGGGTTACAGCACTCAGTGGCTTACCAATGGAGCCGAAGTGGTCGCCGCAGTTCGCCAGTCTCCTCCGGCCATTATCTTGCTGGATCTGATGTTGCCCGGCAGTGATGGCATCAGTATTTGCCGTGAAATTCGCCGTTTTTCCGATGTTCCAATCATGATGGTCACCGCGAAGACAGAAGAAATTGACCGATTATTGGGATTAGAAATTGGTGCTGACGATTATATCTGCAAACCATACAGCCCACGGGAAGTGGTGGCTCGGGTCAAAACCATCTTGCGCCGCTGCCAGCAACAGCGGGAACAACCCAGTGAGAGTGCGCCGCTGATTATCGATGAATCCCGCTTCCAGGCAAGCTATCAGGGCCATCTGTTGGAACTGACCCCGGCAGAATTTCGTTTGCTGAAGATCCTGGCGACCCAACCCGGCCACGTTTTTAGTCGTGAACAACTACTGAATAACCTGTATGACGATTACCGTGTGGTGACTGACCGCACTATCGACAGCCATATCAAAAACCTGCGCCGTAAACTGGAAGCACTTGATGGAGAGAAGCCATTTATTCGCGCGGTTTATGGAATGGGGTATCGCTGGGAAGCTGAGATCTGTCGTTTACTTTAATCTCATCATCTTAGGTTGGTGGTGACTCAGTGATTGACTACACTCATTAGAGGTACCACCACCAACAGGAGAAACATTATGGCCACGGGTCACTATGAGATTAAGAAGGCAAAGAATGGGCAGTATCATTTCAATCTGAAAGCCAGTAATGGCGAAATCATTCTCACCAGTGAGATGTATGCCAGTAAAGCCTCGGCGGAAAATGGCATATCATCGGTGCAAAGTAACTCCCCACTGGAAAGCCAATATGAGCTGAAACACAACACCAAAAATGAGCCTTATTTTGTGTTGAAAGCGAAAAACCATCAGATTATTGGTGTTAGTGAGTCCTACAGTTCCGAAGCTGCCGCTAAAAATGGTATTGCCTCAGTGATAAAAAATGGCCCGACTACCATTATTAAAGATCTAACGCTGTAATTTTATTGATTCGATAGCGCTATTTTACCTAAGTATCCTACTAAAAATGTATTCGCGCGGGGCTATTAACCGCGCCTTTCATTTCACCTTTCCCTGCCCATCTGTTGCTTCAAATTCTTTTTCCAGTATCTTTTTTAACAGCTGCTGACTACGCGGCAATAATCCTATTTTCAGACCAAAAGGTCGAAAAGCTCGCCCAAGAACAGATAATGACTGGCTCCCTTTATCTGTCTCAATATCGGACAAAGTTCGTCGACTAATTTTAACCAAAGATGAGAATTCCTCCTGAGACATATTCAGCATATCTTTTCGTAACCGACGTAATAGCTCACCCGTTGAGACTTGATCACTGAAAAATTCGCTCAACAATCCCAGTAACAAAGCTTCGCGCTCCAAAGGCGAAAGTTTAATTTTCATAACTGTGCCCATCGCTGTAATTTTTCATCCAGATAATCAAAAGCCATTCCCGGCATACTAAGAATGCTTTCAGGTACCCCCCGTGCTTTAAGCCGCGATTTTAGACCTATTAATTTTTGGGCTGTTTGTTGAAATGCCAAGAAAACATGATTGGGATCAGCAAGGTCTGATAGCTCAGTAATAATAGCTTGCCAGTTAAAATTCCCCCCTTCTTCATAAGGTGATCCCCATTGGGTTACTCTGACTATCCCCTCAGGATCCGCTTTCAACTGAATTCATCATTATGATACATCCACTCAATCGCATAGTTACCGTCATAACCTAATATAGTGGGCCCCTGCCTTCCGCTAGTTGGGGCTGGAAAGGTCAATTCAGCAGCATCATGCCAAGAGCCGTGATTAAAAATCTGTATCATTAATTTGGCCACAGACACCTCATGAGCAATTTTTTGCTCAAGTGATAGGTAAAAATTTTGTAGCGATAATCAGCAAAAATCATCTAAATTGATCCAGATCATTTAAACCTTACAAAAATTGTGCGATGGCTGATTTTCATAGTTGCCAAGGTTACAATCCTCTGCTTTTAACCACCCCTCGGGCGTGGTTCTGACTTGAACTCAGACTGAGAGCCGTGATATGTCTTTAACAAAAGTATCGTCATCTTCAACCAATACGCCTTTTACACCAGAATTGTTATCCCCGGCCGGTACCCTTAAAAACATGCGTTATGCCTTTGCTTATGGCGCAGATGCCGTTTATGCCGGACAGCCGCGCTATAGCCTGCGGGTACGTAATAATGAATTCAATCACGAAAATCTGGCATTAGGTATTCAGGAAGCCCATGCTTTGGGCAAACGCTTCTATGTGGTGGTGAATATTGCCCCCCATAACTCCAAGCTGAAAACCTTCCTGCGTGATTTAAAACCGGTGATTGATATGGGGCCTGATGCCCTAATTATGTCTGACCCTGGTTTGATCATGATGGTGCGTGAAGCTTTCCCACAGATGGACATCCACCTGTCGGTACAAGCTAACGCCGTGAATTGGGCGACCGTTAAATTCTGGCAGCAGATGGGGCTGACACGCGTGATCCTTTCTCGTGAATTATCGCTGGAAGAAATCGCTGAGATCCGCGCGCAAGTACCGGATATGGAACTGGAAATTTTTGTCCACGGCGCACTGTGCATGGCTTACTCCGGCCGTTGCCTGCTCTCCGGCTACATCAACAAGCGCGACCCGAATCAAGGCACCTGCACCAATGCCTGTCGCTGGGAATATAACGTCCAGGAAGGCAAAGAAGATGACGTTGGCAATATTGTGCATATTCATCAGCCAATTGCCGTTAAGAATGTCGAGCCGACATTGGGTATCGGTGCCCCTACCGATAAAGTCTTTATGATAGAAGAAGCCCAGCGCCCAGGTGAATATATGACAGCGTCGGAAGATGAGCACGGCACTTACATCATGAACTCCAAAGACCTGCGCGCGATTCAGCATGTCGAGCGCCTGACCAAAATGGGGGTACATTCGCTGAAAATTGAGGGCCGGACTAAATCATTCTATTATTGTGCTCGTACTGCACAGGTGTATCGCCGTGCAATTGATGACGCGGTGGCCGGTAAGCCTTTCGATCCAACTTTGCTCACCACTCTGGAAGGGCTGGCTCATCGTGGTTACACCGAGGGCTTCCTGCGCCGTCATGCCCATGAAGAACAGCAAACTTACGAATATGGTTATTCGGTTTCAGAACGTCAGCAATTTGTCGGCGAATTTACCGGTATACGTCGTGATGGACTGGCGGAAGTGATCGTCAAAAACAAATTCTCAGTCGGTGACAGTGTTGAGCTGATGACCCCCAACGGTAATATCCAGTTTATCCTTGAAAGTATGCAAGATAAAAAGGGCCAACCGGCAGATGTCGCTCCGGGTAACGGACATATCATGTATTTGCCGATCCCAGAGGATATTAATGTGGAATATGGCTTGTTGATTCGGAATCTGAACGGGACAAATAGCCGTAATCCTCATGAAAAAGCGTAACGATAAGCAATAAAAAAATAATGCCATCGTCAGGATGGCATTTTAGCAAATATTAGAAATGGATCACATCAATTATAATAACACTGGGGTAGGATAGCTCGAGTACAATCAAGAACTAAAAAAGTTTTAAAGCAAGACTAGGAACCACCTCCTTGGCTAGCCCAATCTCCCTTGGGCTGGCCTTTTCTTTTTTATTAAACAACCCATTGATTATAGGTGATTTTCACCATTTTTTATTATTAATGATTCTTGTTAGGGCATTAGATAATAATAAGAATAGCCCCTTATCACAAATAGCCCACTCGAAATAAAATTTATCTTCGCTAAATAAATATTTCAGTAAAAATAAAACCTGTTTTTATTATGGCAAACTATTACTGATATTCTGTGTTATTTATTGAATAATTTGATAGATAAAATAAACAAGTATGGGTTACTGTTACTCTTATTGAAGAAATGATCTGGAGCAAGTTATGACCTCAATGCCACATACCCTTCTCATCCTGAATGGTAAAGAAGCGGGTAATCAAGATGTTCGCAATGCAGTCAAAAACTTGCGTGATGAGGGTGTGACTCTCCATGTTCGCGTGACCTGGGAACAGGGTGATGCAAAACGCTATGTCAATGAAGCAGCGGCACTGGCAGTTGAGACGATCATTGCTGGCGGGGGGGATGGCACTATCAATGAGGTAGCGAGTGCGCTAATAGCATTACCTGAGTCCAATCGCCCCAGTTTGGGTATTCTGCCACTGGGCACGGCCAATGATTTTGCTACCAGTTGCAGTATTCCTCTGCAAATAGACCACGCATTACAGTTAGCAGTTAAAGGGCGAGCGGTTGCCATCGATTTAGCACAAGTGAATGACAAACACTATTTCATCAATATGGCGACAGGTGGCTTTGGCACTCGCATTACCACCGAGACCCCCGAGAAACTCAAAGCCGTGTTGGGGGGCGCGTCTTACTTTATTCATGGTTTAATGCGCATGGATACAATTAAAGCTGACAGTTGTGAAATTCGTGGCCCGGGCTTTGAATGGTCGGGTGATGCCTTAGTCATCGGGATTGGTAATGGCAGGCAAGCCGGTGGCGGGCAACCTCTCTGCCCCGATGCACTGATTAATGATGGTCTGCTGCAATTACGTTTGTTGATTGCTGAAGAATTGCTTCCCGCCCTGCTGACCAGTGTCTTTAGTGGTGAGAAAAACAAAAACGTGATTGAGACCACTTTGCCCTGGCTCGAAATCACCGCTCCCCATGACATCACTTTTAATCTGGATGGCGAACCGTTGTCAGGAAAAAACTTTCGTATTGAGGTTATTCCTAATGCTATCCAGTGCCGCTTACCTCCCAATTGCGAGTTGTTAGGCTAAAGACCTGAACATGGGCTATCAATGATTAGCCCATGAATATCCTAGATTTTATTGCCATTCCAGCTTCGTCACCTCCCCTGTACCATCCAAAAAATCGTTAAAGTAGCTTCATTCCCCACAGCAAAACCTTTCATTTCAATTCAATTTTCTTTTATTTTTAATATTCACTTTGAAAGATTTATCTTTCAAAGTGTGATCTATATGCAATAAATAGATCTGAAAAATGATTATGGTAGTGCACATGGCGACAAACAAGATGCTGAAGTTCATTCTGGTACCTCAGTGTTTTGAAACCGCTTTAGCACGCGGAACACTAAATCTCTTTTGATAACAAAAGATTATAAAAACAGCCATAACCTCGATTACAGGAGAAGAAGAATGATTGAACTTATAACCCATGGAGCCGAGTGGTTTATCGGACTCTTCCAAAAAGGGGGAGAAGTTTTTGTTGGCATGGTCACCGGGATTTTACCTTTATTAATTAGTTTGTTAGTCATCATGAATGCACTGATCAAGTTTGTCGGTCAGGACAGAATTGAGCGATTGGCACAACGTTGCGCGGGTAACCCCGTGTCGCGTTATCTGTTACTGCCAGTGATTGGTACCTTTGTATTCTGTAACCCAATGACATTAAGTCTTGGGCGTTTTATGCCAGAAAAATACAAGCCAAGTTATTACGCAGCCGCATCTTATAGCTGCCACTCAATGAATGGTTTGTTCCCACACATTAACCCGGGCGAGTTATTCGTTTACCTCGGTATAGCCAGTGGCTTAACCACTCTGGGTCTGCCATTAGGCCCGCTGGCGGTTAGCTACTTCCTGGTCGGGATGGTTACCAACTTCTTCCGCGGCTGGATTACTGACCTGACGACATCCATTTTCGAACGCAAAATGGGCATCCGCCTGGATCGTAACGTACAACTTTAATATGTAATTCAAATGCATACTGTGTGGAGCAGATCATGAGTGAATTTATCCGGATTGAAAAAGGCGAAGGCGGTTGGGGTGGCCCATTAGAGTTGCCAATCGTCCCCGGTAAAAAAATTGTTTATATCACCGCGGGTACCCGTCCAGCCATTATTGACCGCATTAGCGAACTGACGGGTTGGGAAGCGGTTGACGGATTCAAAGAAGGAGAACCACCTGCTGAAGAGATCGCTGTCGCCATTATTGACTGTGGGGGCACCCTGCGTTGTGGTCTGTATCCGAAACGCCGTATACCAACCGTCAACATCCATTCCACCGGTCAATCAGGGCCGATGGCGAAATACATACTGGAAGATATCTATGTTTCCGGTGTACGTGAAAAAAACATCCATAAAATCAGCAAAACTGATGGCGCAACTACCGTAACTGCACAAACAGAACCCGCAGTAGAAGTTGCACCGCAAGCGGCAGCAGCAAACGCCGCCAAAGGTGGCCGTGATTACGACACAACGAAGAAAATCACTGAACAAAGTGACGGTTTGTTGGCAAAAGTAGGCATGGGCATGGGCTCTGTGGTTGCCGTGTTCTTCCAGTCAGGCCGCGACACCATTGATACGGTACTGAAAACCATCCTGCCGTTTATGGCCTTCGTCTCGGCATTAATCGGCATCATCATGGCATCCGGTTTGGGTGACTTTATTGCCCACGGTTTGACACCACTGGCCAGCAGCCCGATTGGATTAGTACTCTTGGCGCTGATCTGCTCCTTCCCGCTGTTGTCACCTTTCTTAGGCCCAGGGGCGGTGATTGCACAAGTTATCGGTGTATTGGTTGGGGTTCAAATTGGTTTGGGGAATATCCCACCACAATTAGCCCTGCCAGCTTTATTTGCGATTAATGCTCAAGCGGCGTGTGACTTCATCCCGGTCGGCCTGTCTCTGGCTGAAGCGAAGCAAGATACCGTGCGTGTCGGGGTGCCATCAGTGTTGGTTGGCCGCTTCCTGACAGGTGCGCCGACTGTATTGATTGCCTGGGCAGCATCCGCCTTTATTTATCAGTAAGACATTATCAGTCACACAGAAGCATTAGATTTTCTGTAATACATTCAACGGTTAAGGATGTACGTATGAATACTATTTATCAGACAACTATTACCAATATCGGAGACAGCGCCCGGGAGGCGCTGTTGGATGACATGCTCATCACCTTCCGCGAAGGGGCACCAAAAGATATTGAAGAGTTCTGTTTTATCCACCAGCACAGCGATACCGATGGGGAATTACAGGCAGGCAACATTATGGAATTGGCCGAGACGCGCTATGTCATCACCGCAGTGGGTGAAGTGGCGACGCAAAATCTGCGTGAGCTGGGCCATATCACCATCCGTTTTAACGGTGATGAGCAGCCTGAATTTCCTGGCTCCATTCATGTCATTGGCCCGACACCGACTGATGTTCCGGTCGGCAGTGCATTGAAATTTATTCGTTAATTTATTCATATCCAACGTCATTGAAGTTGCAGCAAGGCAGTAAACGAACAAATCCCGATGAGCTGACCCCCGTCAGTGATTCGGCTAACAGCGCTGCGACTTCTAGTCCGAAGGATAATTTTGGAGGTATGTATGACACAAGTAGCAGTAGTGATTGGTGGTGGGCAAACTCTGGGTGCATTTTTGTGCCATGGTCTGGCCGAAGCAGGTTATAAAGTGGCCGTTGCTGACTTGAATTCCGGCAACGCACAGTTAGTTGCTGATCAGATTAATGCCGAATATGGTGCAGACAGCGCACAAGGTTTCCAGGTTGATGCCACCAATGAAAGCAGCGTACAAATGCTGGCAAAAGCGGTCGATCAGCGCTTCCATCAAACCAATTTACTGGTTTACAGTGCGGGTATTGCCAAGGCCGCACCAATCACTGATTTCCCTCTGGATGATTTTGACCGCTCACTGCAAGTGAACCTGGTCGGTTACTTCTTATGTGCTCGTGAGTTCTCCCGACTAATGATTCGTGATGGAATTGCTGGTCGTATCATCCAAATCAATTCCAAATCAGGTAAAGTGGGCAGCAAACACAACTCTGGTTACAGTGCTGCTAAATTTGGTGGTGTGGGTTTGACACAATCGCTGGCACTGGATTTGGCTGATTACGGCATCACCGTCCATTCGCTGATGTTAGGAAATCTGTTGAAATCGCCGATGTTCCAGTCACTTTTACCGCAGTATGCCGCCAAATTGGGCATCAAACCGGAAGAGGTTGAAAAATATTATACCGATAAAGTGCCACTAAAACGTGGTTGCGATTATCAAGATGTGCTCAATACCCTGTTGTTCTACGCCAGTGATAAAGCCGCCTATTGTACTGGCCAATCAATTAATATCACCGGCGGGCAAGTGATGTTTTAATATGTTGTCTGAAACAGTTTGTAGTCCCGATGAGCGACGGGGCGACTGTTCCCAGAGGCGCTCCGGCGGTATAGGCCGCTACGACCCCAACGGAACATTTCCCCTTGGATTCGCCTGGTTAGCAAACGAATAAATCCCGATGAGCTGACATAAGTCAGTGATTCGGGTGCATGAGTGCAGCTAACACCGCTGCAGCGTCAAGGGCGAAGAGTATGAGGAGAAAATTATGTCCCCCACATCCGCACTAATCAGCATTGTCATCATCGCCTGGGTACTGCAAATCTTACTTGGATGGTGGCAAATCAATCGGTTTAACCGTGCTTTTGATAGACTTTGCCAGCACGGTAAATCGGTCGGTGTGGGACGTTCTGGCGGGCGTTTTAAACCCAGAGTAGTAATGGCGCTGGCTTTTGATGAAAATATGCGTGTCAGTGACAGCATGATCATGCGAGGAATCAGTGTTTTTGCCCGTCCACGCACATTAGCGCACCTTCATGGGTTACATCAGCAGGATTTAATCCCGGATGTGATCTTCCCTACGGATACAGCATGTCAAACTGCACTATCATTAGCGATTAAACCGAAATCATGATATTTTCACAATGAAAGTTATTCTTTTTCATGTGAAAGTTATGCCTGAAAAAGAGGCAATGGAAATACTTGAGCAGGAATCGTTATGAAACCAAAGCAGCGACAAGTCGCTATCCTGGAATATCTCCAGCAGCACGGTAAAACGGCGGTTGATCAACTCGCCGCCCATTTTTCGACCACCGGCACCACAATCCGCAAAGATTTAACCAGTCTTGAAAATGAAGGCGCGGTTATTCGCACCTACGGCGGGGTGGTGTTAAATCGCGACGATATTGAGCAACCCATCGATCGTAAAACGCATATTAATACCGAGAAGAAAAAGCAAATCGCCAAAGCGGCCAGTAAACTGATTAATGACGGTGATAGTCTGGTTTTTGATGCAGGCAGCACTGTGCTGCAAATGGTGCCGCATCTGGCCAAATTCAACAATATTACGGTGATGACCAACAGCTTGCATATCGTCAATGAATTGGTCGAGCTGGATAACAATCAGACTATCTTGATGCCAGGCGGCACATACCGTAAAGGTTCAGCCTCTTTTCATGGCAGTCTGGCAGAATCTGCCTTTGATAAGTTTAGTTTCGATAAACTGTTTATCGGTGCAGATGGTGTTGATCTTAATGCTGGTGTCACCACGTTTAACGAAGTTTATCATGTCAGTACTGCTATGTGTCATGCCGCCAGTCGCATCATTCTGCTGGTCGACTCTTCCAAATTTGGCCGTAAAAGCCCCAATGTCGTTTGTGCACTGAGTGCCGTTGATATCCTGATTACCGATAAAGGTATTAGCGCTGAGTATTTGCAGGAACTACAAAAAATGGGCATTAACATCATTCTGGTTGATAAAGATGACTAATCCACTGCTTACCTATGCCCGTGAAACACTGGAAATTGAGCTAACAGAAGCCCAGCGTTTGTTATCGCGTTTGGATAATAATTTTGTCCACGCTTGCGAATTATTATTGGCCTGTACCGGTAAAGCGGTGGTCTCTGGCATTGGCAAATCTGGTCATATTGGTAAAAAAATCGCCGCCTCACTGGCCAGTACCGGCACCCCATCCTTTTTCGTTCACCCCGCCGAAGCATTACACGGCGATTTGGGGATGATTGGGTCGCAAGATGTATTGATTTTTATCTCTTATTCGGGTCGAGCTAAAGAACTGGATTTGATCCTGCCGTTGCTGGCAGACAGCCATATTCCGGTGATTGCGATGACTGGCGGTTTAGCGTCGCCACTGGCGCAAGGTGCGGCCTGTGTACTGGATATCAGTGTTGAGCATGAAGCTTGCCCGATGGGGCTGGCCCCCACCTCCAGCGCGGTAAATACACTAATGATGGGGGATGCACTGGCGATGGCCCTCATGCGCCATCGCGGTTTCAATGCAGAAGACTTTGCGCGCTCGCACCCTGGCGGCAGTTTGGGTGCACGGTTGATCAATCGAGTTCACCATCTAATGAGAACCGGTGACCGCTTACCGGTGGTAAATGAATCCGACAGCGTGATGGAAGCTATGTTGGAACTGAGCCGTACCGGATTAGGGCTGGTGGCTGTATGTGATCCTAACCAAAAGGTCGTGGGTGTTTTCACTGATGGCGATTTGCGCCGCTGGTTGGTCAAAGGAGGCACGCTACAGCAGCAGCTCGGAGGCGCGATTACCCGCCCAGGTTTCCGATTGCCAGAACAATGGCGTGCCGGTGAAGCATTAGAAGCACTGCATCAGCATCATATCAGCGCGGCACCGGTGGTTGACCTGGATGGCAAACTGGTTGGTGCTATCAACTTGCACGATCTACATCAGGCCGGCGTTGGCTGATATCCCGTCATCTTTCAAGTTGCAGGTGTGTTGGCTACTCTCATTTGCCGCCTTCCTGCAACTTGAAAACAATCAGCTATCAGTGCCAGTTGGGGTCTTGCTCTAACTGCTTTTTCAACATAGCTTGAATACTCTCACTCGGGCGCCCCAACCATTGATAAGTGGCGAACTTACTCGGGGCATCTAGCGCTTCTGGCTTGTCGTCAACCGAAACTCGCATCCCCCATGCCTGCCAGACTTGTTTTTCATCCCGACTAAAGGCTACCCACATAAAATTATTACTACAATCATGGGGTTTACAAATCCGCCCCACTTTATACTGCTGCCCTTCCCAATTGATCACCGCATACGGCGCAGATGTCCCGACCCCCTTACGCGCCCATGCAGGTAAGTTTTTTTGGCTTTTCACCATTTTTTGCCAGCTATTTTTATACACTGGCTGTTGCAGTAAATCTGCTGTGGTAGGCAAGGGTTTGGCTAATGTGGGCTGAACAGGCGTTGAACTTGCAGACACTAAAGCAGCATTCGTCGCAGGTTGCGCGAAAGCCCAGGAACTGGCACTGAGTATCGTCGCAGTAACAAGACAATGGAGGGTTTTATGGCCTTTCATTATCGAAAATCCTTATTATCTGATTAATCTATACCCTAAATAATTCGAGTTGCAGAATGCACATGCAACTTGAAGTATGGCGGGTATGCTCGCCAGGGATTGAACTGGCCTCTGTGCAACAAATTTGCATACGTGATATTAATTTGCATTTCTATGACCTTCAACTGTCGGAAAAGTTGATCTATAGCACGAATTTTCATCCTAATTCTCGTTATAGCGCAATCTGTATGACAGCTTGAGGTAAGCTATAAACCAGACAATGTTGAGTTGATAAACCTACTCCAGAAGGCCCTGCTATGTTAACCCTTGAGTTGCCCGAAGCCCCAGAGAAGTTGTACTACTCCGCTGGTGATGCCCATCCGCTAGACAAGCTCGAGAGCGATAAAATCGTCCAAATGGTGATAGACCTGGATATTGCCAACTCTGATAGTGAGCATTATGTCACCGGTTGGATGGGGCTAAATAGTGTGGTGATAATTCGCAATTATCAAAATAAGCGCGGGACCGCCAACGGCTTTGTGGTAAATAAAGGAGACCGCTACCGGCTGAGTATTCAGTCGATTGAATTTCGTATCCCAAAAGTGGTGTTATGGATGAGTTTTCGCCGCAAGCCCCGCACCATGGAGTTAATTACCTATGAAACATTGGGCGAGCAACCTAGTGGCATGCAGCAATACCGCAATATCCTCGAAGAGGAATTACGTCAGCAACTTGATGAAGATTGGCGCGAGCTGAATGATTATCTGGGCGCGGCCTGCTGGCAAATCGAAAATGATGTGCCGTTGTGGCAGCAAGCGCATCGAGAAATAACATTGGATGCCATTAACCAACTCGCTGCGGCCCCCATTTTCCGCACCAAACATTTACAAGCTGATGGCAATTATGCCGGTTTCTGGGCAGGCGATTACTTTTTTGCCGTCAGGCAACCTACGGCCGATAACCCCTTACCCGCGATACAAATTTCCTGGCGAGAAAATGAAAAAGAGATCGGCAGCTATCTGTTCGATCTCATAAAAGATGAGGCAGGCGAGCCGAAATTGTTGCTGTGCATTCGCCCACGCAAAGGGGCTGAAAGTTACCTACTTAACCGTTTTGACGCCCATCATTTGCAGCGGGCCATCGCGATGTTTGCCATGACACAGCGCTATTTACTGGCGTAAGAATGCAGGTAAGCAACAAGTGAACATATCCCGATGAGCTTATTTATGCTCAACGACCAGTAAGTGATTCGGGTGTGTGAGCGCAGTTAACACCCCTGCGGCTTCAAGACCACGGGTGCCCAAAGCCATTGGAGTCGCAGGTAGGCAACAAGTGAACATATCCCGATGAGCTTAGTCAAGTAAGTGATTCGGGTGTGTGAGCGCAGTTAACACCCCTGTGGCTTCAAGGGCGAAGGGCATTACCACCATCGGTGGAAATGATGCACCGGCCCGATCCCCTGCCCCACTTCAAGGGTATCGGCCTGCTCCAGCGCCCCTTGCAGATAGTCTTTAGCTGCACTGACGGTATCTGGCCAATTGGCATATCGTGGCCGTAATGCCGCCAGTGCTGCCGACAAGGTGCAACCAGTGCCGTGGGTATGTCGGGTATTAACCCGGCGCGTTACAAAACGCTGTTCCCCCTGAGCGGTAAACAGCCAATCCGGACTTTCTTCGCCGCTCAAATGCCCGCCTTTCATCAATACTCCCTGACAGCCTAAAGCCAATAGTGCTCGCCCCTGTTCGCGCATTTCTTGCTCATTATGTGCGGACGAACAATCCAGCAGTGCCGCAGCTTCCGGCAAATTAGGTGTAATCAAAGCAACCCGTGGGAGCAGTATACGGCGCACAGCATCAATGGCCTGAGGTGCCAGCAAAGGATCACCACTTTTGGCGACCATCACGGTATCTAATACCACAAATGGGATGGGATAACGGCGCAATTGCGTGGCGACAATATCGACAATTTCCGCATTTGCCAGCATGCCGATTTTGGCGCTATCGATACGCACATCACTGAGAACAGAATCTAATTGGGCGGCAACAAAAGCCGGTTCGATGGGATAGACCGACTGCACACCACGGGTGTTTTGCGCCACTAAAGCGGTGATAACACTGGTGCCGTAGGCCTGTAATGCAGAAAAGGTTTTTAGATCAGCCTGAATACCGGCACCACCACTTGGGTCAGTTCCGGCAATAGTTAACGCATTGATACGCTTCATTAATACACTTCCCTACGCTGGCATAATCCAGATCAGGTAATACGGGTAATATCTCAGCCATACCACGATTTGTAGCAGGCACCCCGAGTCAGAATTGTTATTATCACGGGCAGGTGATAGAAGATCAATGATGTATTAACTAAACCAATGATCAACCCAGCAGTCTTGGAGATATAACCGAAGAATGAGCATACAGATTCGTCAGTATCGAGAGAGTGATCGACCATTTCTGCGCACTTTGTATTTGGCATCACGTCAGGCCGCGTTTAGCTGGCTGGATGGGGAGCATTTTCGTCTGGAGGATTTTGACCGTTCCACTCTGGGTGAAACCATTCTGGTGGCGATTGATGGCGATGACCACCTTGGTTTTGCCTCCATATTTATGGAGGAGAGTTTCCTGCATAACCTGTTTGTTGATCCTAAAGCACAGCATCTTGGGGTGGGTAAGGCCTTATTGCTGGCAGCACAACAGCGATTTACTTCTCATGGCTCATTAAAGTGCCTGGCAAAAAACCAGCAAGCTATGGCGTTTTATCGCAAACAAAACTGGGTAGCAATTGCCTCCGGTAAGAGTAACGATGGCGACTATATATTAATGCATTGGCATAATGAAAAGGTTAAATAAGGCCAAGAACTCAATAATAGAAACGAAAAGAGAGTAAGGGAGCCGAAGCTCCCTTATCTTTATTGATTAATTACTCTTCACGTAATGCTTTAACATCCTCAGCTTTGATATTCAAAGTGGGTTGGCCAAACTGTTGCAACAGATAATTGCTCAAACTAACCACCTGTTCATCAGTTAATGTATTGGCAAAACTGGGCATAAAGACCTCGCCATCATTGGTTTGGCGCGACACACCGTGAAGAATCACATTAATCAGGTTATTTTGCGTGGATGCCCCGACCACCGAGTTCTTCATCAATGATGGATAATAACCGTCTTTCACCCCCTCACCGGTAAAACTGTGGCAACTGGCGCAATTCCCCAGATACAAACGCGCACCATCGGTGTGGTTATCTGCGATGAAAGGCATGCCGCGTAAGGTATTAACACTGGTTGCCGCCTGCCCCCAATCCGAGCGACTCTTGGCCTCATCATCGGGATTCAATGGTTTCAGCGTGCGCAAATATACGGCCATCGCGTTCAGATCACTGTCAGTCAGGTGGCGCGTACTGTTTTCAATGACTTCTGCCATCGGCCCAGCCGCTTGTGCTTTACCGTCAACATGGCCGCTACGCAGATATTGCACTACCTGCTGCTGGCTCCAGCCACCAATTCCAGCATGGGGGTCTGAGGTAATATTGAATGCTGTCCAACCATCAATATCGGCACCAGAATAGGCTTTGCTGTCTTTCATCCCCATAGTGATATTGCGCGGGGTATGACATTCACCGCAGTGCCCCAGCGCTTCAACAAAATAAGCCCCCTGATTCCATTGTGCATCCTTACTGGTATCCGGTTGGAAGCGCTGCCCGTCAAAATTCACCAGATTCCAGAACCACAACCCCCAGCGCTGATTGAAGGGGAACGGCATGTCATTCTCACGATTCGGCTGATGCACCGCTGGCAAGTTGAACAAATAAGCTTTAATCGCTTTAACATCCTCATCGGTCAGCAAGGTATACGAGGTGTAAGGGAATGCAGGGTAGAGATTTTCGCCATTTTTGCCTTTGCCTTCATGCAGTGCGCGCAAAAACTCCTCATCGGTCCAACTGCCAATTCCGGTTTCTTTATCGGGTGTGATATTCGGCGAATATAAGGTGCCCATCGGGGTTTTAAAGGCTAATCCACCGGCAAAGGGTTTACCCTCTTTGGTGGTATGGCACGCCACACAGTCCGCGGCTTTAGTCAGATATTCACCACGCGCAATTAAATTAGCATCTGCACTGGCATATCCGGCTACAGCTAATCCGAATGCGATAAACAGGAATCTCATTGAGTGAGCCAAGGTTTGCTTTTTCATATTACACCTCGGCCTTAAGTGTTTCAGCAATGCGCAGAGAGAGCGCGGCAATCGTCAAAGTACAGTTCACTGAACCGACAGTGGGCATCACACTGCTGCTGGCGATAAACAAATTCTTATGGTCATGGCTGCGGCAATCACTGTCGACTACTGAATCTTTGGGGTCATTACCCATGATGGTGGTGCCCGTAATATGATTATTATTGGCAAAATTATTATGGAACTGCACTTCTGTACCGCCCATCAACCTGGCGGCCTCAGCATAAACTTGCTGCGTGTGCACCGCACTTTTGCGCACATAATCATCCATCGCATAGTAAAACTCTGGCTTCGGAATACCGATGGCATCTTTCTCGGTCGGGCTGGGAATAATGCGATTTTCTACATGTGGCAGAATTTCGTGGAAACTGTCGAACTGCACAAAGCGCGCCGCCCGATCGCGGATCTTCGCATCCAACTGTGGCCCCAGTTGCAATTCCCCCTGCTTGAGTAACTCAATCGTGACCTGATCAGTGCGAGATAAGTTAGACAAATGAATCTTTTTCGCTGCATATTCGGATCGAAATGCACCATCCCGGAAGCCAATCAAAGAGGTCATTTCCTGCGGGCCACGCCCCGGCCACAACGGTTCATTAGCCATAAAGGTCACACCGGTGCCTGGGTGATCCATCAGATTGCGCCCAACCATATCGGAGCTATTTCCCACACCAAGCGGATTTTTATCACTGGTGGACATCAGCATCAGCTTTGGCGTTTCAATACCATTGGCCGCCAGCACAAAATACTTACCCTCAGCGCGATGCTCATTACCCTGCGCATCCTTAAATAAGGCAGCGGTGATCTGCTGCTGGTCATTGACTTCCAGTTTATACACCACGGCTTGTGGGCGGATAACAGCACCTGCAAGCTCGGCTTTTTCTACATGGGTAATGGCGTTATACATCGCCCCTATCGGGCAAATTGGCATGCAGTTATTGTTGCCACAACAGGTAGGACGGCCATCATAAGGGCGGCTATTACGGGCCACCGGCTCGGTCACCACATCAAAGTGGCTGCCATTAAAAGTGTGACTGTTTAGCACGGTTTTAATACGCTGTTCATTCCACGACAGTGGCAGCGGTGCCATTGGATAAGGTGCGCTGCGCGGTGAGCCAAGATCTTCATCACTCGGCCCCCAAACCCCTAACTCTTGCTCTGCGCGTAAATACCACTTTTCCAGCGCTGCGTAGTCAATAGGCCAGTCGCGCCCAACGCCATAGATTGTTTTTAGCTTGAAATCATTCGGCAGGAAACGCCAGGCCGATGCCGCCCAATGCCAGGTGGTGCCCCCTACCGCACGAATATATTGTACATCGTATGGGTGTTCACCCTTTTGAATCAGATAGTTATTATTAGGGTTAGATTCAGGATGAGGGGCATAAGAAGTTGAGGGGTAAGGTGCCATATTGTCTGATTTGTCGGGCTGATTGCGGAAGTTTTCCACAATCTCCCAGCGCGAAAGGCGTGGGCCAGCTTCTAGCACCAATACTGATTTGCCAGCCATCGCCAATTGATGCGCAACCAAGCCGCCAGCCACGCCCGAACCAATGACGACGATATCCGCCTTGAGTGTGTCAGCCATAAATGTATTCTCCAAAATTATAAGGCGACATCAGGCTTTGCAGCCCAGTATCCAGGTTTATTCGGGCAATAAGAGCGAATAACCAACACATCGGATACCGCATCGAACATCAACGCATTTTCATAACTGATAACTGCTGCATCAGTTCCTTCACCAATGACACCCACATACCAACCTTGCAAGATCTGCCGGGCAATCTGCTGTTGTAATGGCGGCCATTGATGAGGCTCACCGGCGGGCAGAGGCTGCAATAAGGCGAGTTTTTGGTCAAAACCACCGACTTTACCGAGCAATACTTGATAGATTCGCTGACCAACCTGCGCATTAAGCTGGCGTTTACCCGTCAGTGTGCGGGAAACCAACATAAATCTTTCAAAGTTCTGCGGCGAAGTTTGAGTTGATGCTGCGAAAGCATCCAAAGAGAGGGGGTTCATCAGGCTGCTGACCAGCCCGACACCGACATAGCCTAGCAGGCGACGACGCGAAATACCGCGCAGCTGGGGTATCGCAGAGCGAGTTACCGACATGTTTTTTCTCCACAAAAGAGCACGCGCGCAGTATTCATCTGTTGAATAAATGGACATGCTATCGGCATGGCGTTAACAGATGTGGGTTACTGCGAGCTAAACTGCCGTCTGAAACACCCTGCGGCAGTGGCAATCTTGACTAGTAATGAATGGACTTCCCGCCTGATGGCGATGTGAGTTATAAGATAAATATGTTAAACATTTAGTTTAGTTGTAAAGATTCGTCAAGATTATACATCCATCAATGAGAGGGTAAAGTTAAATGTGATGCACGTCACATTTTGTAACTATGGTGGCGAGTTATTCTCCCATTCGATTAATACATCGACTCGATTTAGGAGATAAGCGGCTTGATACCAAATTTTGGTGTATTCATCTGAGCCATAAGTCTGCAAAAACTCGACCAATAGTGTTTTTGTTTGCTCTAATGCCGGTTTATCAGCTGGCTGGTTTCTCTTCTGTTCGAAAAGCGTCTCCAACGCTTCAACCTTTTGCAGGAAAGCCGCCAATTCATCAGTCCATTCATTTATATGCAACCTATTAGCTATTTGTGATAACAACCAAGGGATATAGTCACGGCTGAGATCGGTATTCAATACTTGGTAATCAGTTGAAGACCAACGGGTATTTGTCCCGCCACACCGGGTATTATTTTTATCTTGAGTTGCACTTAACTCACAAATGCCTTTTTCCATCTCAAGAATATGGGCTAAAGCCGGGTTATTAATGAATATTGCATCCTGTGGTTTTCGATCACTAAAATTAATCGCCTGGCCAATATGCTCACCCACTTTCGGGCCAATAACGCCGCCTCTGAAATTTATCTTTTGTGGGTTTTCATTAATATAAAAGTGCAGCACTTTATTTTCATGTCCATTAACTAAAAAATGATATTGATCATCTGCTAGAAAATTCCACCTATGTGTATATTTATTATAAGCAATACCATTATCACAGCGATACTCAATAGCGTTATCACTGTAACTACTGCGGTTATAAGTAAAGTTGAGTGGTAAGTCATGTCCCTGCCCTACAGGGTTATTAACTAATGAAAGGCATGATGCTTCTTTTAATTTCTGTTCATCACTGTATTTATTATAAGAAATTAAAGATTTGGTCTCTGCATTGTAGTAAACATGCATACCTATTTTATCTCCGCCCAAATAGATATTAATATCATCGGATTTATCTAAATGATTAACTATAACATCTCTATGGCCGGACTCATTTAATGCTTCAAATGTCTCTTTATATTGAAGGAAAGGTCTTACCGCAAATGACTTCATATTCTCAATGTAGGGTTCATCAAACCATATTGTATTTTCGTTAATTTCAATCTCCGAGTGATAATTTTGGTTTCCTCGGCCAAACAGATGATTCATCACATTGGATCGTGGATGCAAACTCACATAAAACCCCTGCTCATCTAATGACAAGGCTGTGCCCGTGCCTTGATTAACCAGCACTGTCTGATCTTTTATTTTTTGAGGGAGCCAAACCTGCCCTTTATTTCCTATATCGCAATAGCTAAATGTAACATCAGCAGCTAAATTGCCCTTCCTACGATCGGCCGGAAACAAACAATAGAGATTACGATCAAATCCTTGTCCAGCAAAAGCGGTCATGATCTGCCCAGCATGACTATAAAAGACAGAGGAACTTTGACTGTCGATATCTATAGGTTGGTCCTTTCTACTTAAAAGAATACTGTGTCCACGGCTAAAATAATAATTGTAGCTGAGATACCTTTCTGGAAACAGATGAGAATGATAGGTAAAAATAATTCGCTTATTACTGGAGTACAATTTTTTAGGTAAAACACGATAGGAACTTATATCAGATATCAAACCGTATTTTTCCAACTCAGCAGAATTGGTGTTTTTATAAAACGATGCCGATTTCCCCGTAAATGAAAAATCGCTAAAGACATCAACCTGGAGATTTAATGGTATTTTAATAGAGGCTATATTATTGTTCCACAGACTAAATAACCACTCATCTTCAGTATAATATGGCACACAAAACTTCTTTGCCCCCCCTTTTTCGATATAGCCATCATTAGAGTAAAAACAGACATTATCCTCATCAAAATGATTAGACATTGAACTGCATGAGATAAAAATCAATGCATAAAACACCTTATCTAGCTGATTATTGATATTCATGCTTCACCTTTTAAAATAAGTAAGCAGAAACATGCTATTTTTTGCATGACCCGATGTGCAATAATTAACTTTTTTATACTCACACACACATAAACAATTTAAAAGAACAACCTGTGAAAAATTAATTCATTTTTTATTTATATTTAAAGATAAAAACATAATTACTATTTTTCTTATGACCAACATAAAAAAACCTCCGAAATATCGGAGGCTTCATTTAGATTAGAAACAATATCTTATTAGAAGCTTATTCCCACTCAATTGTTGCAGGTGGTTTACCACTAATATCGTAAACTACTCGGGAAATACCATTGACTTCATTAATGATGCGGTTTGAAACACGACCCAGGAAGTCATATGGCAAATGCGCCCAATGTGCTGTCATGAAATCAATAGTTTCAACCGCACGCAGAGAGACAACCCAGTCATATTTACGACCATCGCCCATCACACCGACGGAACGAACTGGCAGGAACACGGTAAAGGCCTGGCTGACTTTATTGTACAGATCTGCTTTATGCAGCTCTTCGATAAAGATAGCATCCGCGCGGCGCAGTAAATCACAATATTCCTTTTTCACTTCGCCGAGAACGCGCACACCCAAACCTGGGCCTGGGAATGGATGACGATATAGCATGTCGTATGGCAGGCCAAGTTCGAGGCCGATTTTACGCACTTCGTCTTTAAACAGCTCTTTCAGCGGTTCAACCAAACCCAGTTTCATCTCTTTAGGCAAGCCGCCCACATTGTGATGCGATTTAATCACATGCGCTTTACCGGTGGCAGATGCAGCGGATTCAATCACGTCTGGGTAGATAGTGCCCTGCGCCAGCCATTTAACCTGTTCTTGTTTACAGGCTTCTTCGTCAAATAACTCAACAAACACGCGACCAATGATTTTACGCTTGGCTTCTGGTTCATCAGCACCAGCCAGTGCCGCCAGGAAACGATCTTCTGCCGCCACATGAACAATGTTCAGGCCGAATTTATCGCCGAACATTTCCAACACCTGATCCGCTTCATTCAAACGCAGCAGGCCGTTATCAACAAACACACAAGTCAGACGTTTACCAATAGCACGATGCAACAGCATTGCGGTCACGGATGAGTCAACACCACCGGACAGACCAAGAATGACGTGGTCTTCACCAATTTGCTCACGCAAACGCACGATAGCATCTTCAATAATGGTGGCCGGGGTCCACAGTGCTTCACAAGCACAGATATCCAGAACAAAGCGCTCCAGCAGGCGTTGACCTTGCTTGGTGTGCGTCACTTCAGGGTGGAACTGCACGCCATAAAAACGTTTTTCTTCGTTAGCCATAATGGCAAACGGGCAGGTATCAGTACTGGCTACGGTGACAAAGTCAGACGGGATCGCGGTAACCTTGTCGCCATGACTCATCCAAACATCCAACACCGCTTCACCGGCTGGATTGATGGCATCTTTGATATCACGGATAAGCGCGCTGTCAGTTTTAATTTCAACCTGCGCATAACCGAATTCACGTTGGTTTGACCCTTCGACTTTACCGCCCAGCTGCATTGCCATGGTTTGCATGCCATAGCACACACCCAGCACCGGAACCCCAGCAGTGAACACATAATCAGGCGCTCGTGGGCTGTCATGTTCAGTGGTGCTTTCAGGGCCGCCGGAGAGAATGATGCCGCTTGGATTAAATTCGCGGATCTGGTCTTCGGTCACATCCCACGCCCAAAGTTCACAATAGACACCAATTTCACGAACACGGCGCGCCACCAGTTGGGTGTATTGCGAGCCGAAATCGAGGATAAGAATGCGATGTTTATGGATATTTTTTGTCATGTGCGGCAAATTCCACAGATAATTAATAAAATTAGAGAGTTACCATTATTATTCATAGGTCATTCCAGTCGACGGAACCAAGAAGTTGGCTAACGCCCGCAGCACAGCATGCGCAGTTGACAGCAAGTCAATGAGCAATGCGAGCAGCGGACGATAGTCACATTCGCCGGTTTAAGCCCTGGAATTAGCCCATGCGGTAGTTTGGTGATTCTTTGGTGATGGTAACATCATGAACATGGCTTTCTTGAATGCCTGCACCGCTGATACGAACAAATTCAGCTTTGGTGCGCAATTCATTGATAGTGCCGCAGCCGGTCAGCCCCATACATGAACGCAGGCCACCCATTTGTTGATGCACAATCTCTTTCAGCAGACCTTTGTATGCCACACGCCCTTCGATACCTTCTGGTACCAATTTATCGGCCGCATTATCGGTTTGGAAGTAGCGATCTGAAGAGCCTTTGGACATCGCACCCAGTGATCCCATACCGCGGTAAGATTTGAATGAACGGCCTTGATACAGTTCGATTTCGCCCGGAGACTCTTCAGTCCCTGCCAGCATAGAACCGACCATGACACATGAAGCACCCGCCGCAATGGCTTTAGCAATATCGCCAGAGAAACGAATACCACCATCGGCAATAACCGGAATACCAGTACCTTCCAGCGCTTCGACCGCATCAGCAATCGCCGTAATCTGAGGAACACCAACACCGGTCACAATACGTGTAGTACAGATTGAACCAGGGCCGATACCGACTTTAACTGCGCTCACACCAGCATCAGCCAAGGCTTTAGCCCCTGCACCTGTTGCGACGTTACCGCCAACGATTTGCAGGTTAGGATATTTAGCGCGCGTTTCGCGAATGCGCTGTAAAACGCCTTCGGAATGACCATGAGATGAGTCGATAAGTAAAACATCAACACCAGCAGCGACCAGAGCATCGATACGCTCTTCATTACCCGCACCGGCACCGACAGCAGCACCAACGCGCAGGCGGCCATGCTCGTCTTTACAGGCGTTTGGCTTGCGCTCTGCTTTTTGGAAATCTTTCACGGTAATCATGCCGCGCAGATGGAAGCTATCGTCAACGACTAAAGCTTTCTCGACACGTTTTTCATGCATTTTTTGCAGCACAACTTCGCGGGCTTCGCCTTCTTTGACCGTCACCAAACGCTCTTTCGGTGTCATCACCGCAGTCACGGGTTGGTCCAGATCAGTGACAAAGCGAACATCACGGCCGGTAATGATCCCAACCAGCTCGTAATCTTCGGTCACTACCGGATAACCGGCGAAACCGTTACGGGCGGTCAGTTCTTTAACCTGACGGAGAGTAGTGGTAGGGGTAACAGTCTGTGGCTCAGTTACAACGCCACTTTCGTGTTTTTTCACGCGGCTGACTTCTTCGGCCTGGCGCTCAATGGACATATTTTTGTGGATGAAACCTAAACCGCCCTCTTGTGCCAGCGCAATGGCCAGACGAGCTTCGGTTACGGTATCCATTGCTGCGGACAGCATAGGGATATTCAGGCGGATAGTTGCAGTCAGTTGAGTACCAAGTTCTGCCGTATTAGGCAAGACTGTGGAGTGGGCTGGAACCAGGAGAACGTCGTCAAATGTTAGAGCTTCTTTCGCGATACGTAGCATGGGCAATATCTCACCAAGGTGAATGTAAAAAGATAAAATATTGCCGTGGCATTATACAGAGCGTAATCGGTTGCCTCCAGCACTTTCTCACTATTTTTCTTGCCAAGCGGCTTGAGGCAGGTAATATCGATCAATTAAGTGCTTGTTTTAAAATTTGAACCAGGTCACATGTCACAATCTTCCGCGTCATCAATTTTTACTGTCAGCCGCCTTAATCAGACGGTGCGACAACTGCTGGAAATGGAAATGGGCCAAATTTGGCTCACTGCCGAGATTTCCAATTTCTCTCAGCCTTCGTCGGGTCACTGGTATTTCACCTTAAAAGACGATCGGGCGCAGGTGCGCTGCGCGATGTTCCGTAACACCAATCGTCGAACCACTTTTCGCCCACAAAATGGCCAACAAGTGTTGGTCAGAGCATCGATCACCCTGTATGAACCGCGTGGTGACTACCAATTAATTGCCGAAAGCATGCAACCTGCTGGCGACGGATTGCTGCAACAGCAATTTGAACAGCTTAAACAGCAACTGGCCGCTGAAGGGCTTTTCGACCAAAGCCACAAGCAACCTCTGCCCAGCCCAGCCAAACAGGTGGGGGTGATAACTTCATCCAGTGGTGCTGCTCTGCACGATGTTTTACAAGTTTTGCAGCGCCGTGACCCTTCACTTCCGGTTATTATTTATCCGACAGCAGTGCAAGGTGCTGATGCTCCATTGCAGATAGTCCGAGCCATTCAACTGGCAAATCTGCGGGGGGAATGTGATGTATTGATTGTCGGGAGAGGTGGCGGCTCGTTGGAAGACTTGTGGAGTTTTAATGACGAGCGGGTTGCCCGCGCTATTTTTAATAGCAGGATTCCCATTGTCAGTGCGGTCGGCCATGAAACTGATGTCACTATCGCGGACTTCGTTGCCGATTTACGCGCCCCAACCCCATCAGCCGCCGCCGAGCTGATCAGCCGCAACCAAATAGAGTTGGTTCGGCAAATTCAGGGGCAGCAGCAGCGCATGGAAATGGCGATGGATTATTATCTGGCGCAGCGCCATCAGCAACTCACCCGCCTTGAGCATCGGCTGCAACAGCAACACCCGCATTTGCGATTGGCCCGTCAGCAAACACTGCTGTTGAAATTACAACGCCGACTGGAAGATAGCGCGCAAAACCAAATTCGCCGATTAAGTCGACGCACTGAACGGCTGCAACAACGGCTGGTTCAAGCTCAACCGCAAGGGCAGATCCATCGTTATAATCAGCGGGTACAACAGCAGGAGTACCGCTTGCGTCAGGCATTAGAGCGCCAGTTGAATGGCTATCGTCAACGTTTTGGCATCGCCTGCTCACAATTGGAAGCGGTCAGCCCATTGGCTACACTAGCCCGCGGCTACAGCGTAACGCAGACCCCAGAGGGCAGCTTACTCAAAACCACGAAACAAGTGCATACTGGCGACAAGCTAACCACCCGACTGCAAGATGGCTGGGTGGAAAGTGAAATCACTCAAATCAAGGTGGCAAAAAAGCCCCGTCAGCGTAAAGCCGCTAACTGAGCGCCGTTATTATTGCCACAGCCAATAGATCTGCCGATTGGTATTAGACCATTGGCAGATAACTAAAACGAACGCGGCTTTTTGAAATCAGCCCATGCCCATTCTGGCAAAAATAATCAACAGCTCCACACGCTTTCAATACTTGTAGCGGTTTAGCGCAATCAGGGCATTCAGCCTGTTGCTGATAGTTGCCATAACAACTAGAGCAATGAAAGTGGCCACTCACTTCCGCCATTGTTTTCTGACAAACCGGACATAGCGCATCCATAAATTCTCTCCCAGCGGTTAATGAAAACTTACATCACACCCAGTGAACGTAAAAAGTAAATCCCCAGCGCGGTAGTGAAAAATGAACCGACAGTCGTTATCGCGATGATATTTGCGGCCAGCGTAGCATTTCCTCCCATCGCGCGGGTCATGACATAACTACCTGCGGCAGTTGGTGTTGCGGAGAATAGAAAAATAATACCTAACGTTGCACCACGGAACCCCATCAGCAAGCCGCCTAAAGTCATCAATATTGGCACGATGAATAGTTTTGCCACCGAGGATAATGCCGCCACATTAGAAGAACGGAACATCGCATGCCAATCAAGACTCGCGCCGGTGCAGAGTAATGCCAAGGGCAGTGCCAATGCTGAGATATAGCTGCCAGTCTGAACAATCACCTGGGGAATAGGCAACTGGGTTTGAGCATAGGCTAAACCGCATACCAGACCGATAATCAATGGGTTAGTCACAATACTGCGCAGCAGTGCCACTTTGCTGATTTTACCGCCCTGCCCACTCTGTAAGCTGCGGGTTAGTGTTATCACTGACAGCATATTAAATAAAATCACCGTCACCGTCAGATACATTGACCCCAGAGCAACCCCTTCATCGCCATAAGCCGTCATAGCAAATGCCAGGCCAACAATCGCGGTATTGGCTCTGAAACCACCCTGCACGAACACACCACGCTCTCTTGGGTCTTTTACCAACCACTTGGCGGCAATCTCGAGCAGTAGGAATGTCAGCAAGGTACCGACAGCACCGTAGATAACCAAGGGCAAGTTATCCAGTACGCTGACGTGATTGGTGGCGACACTGAAAAACAACAGGCAGGGCAACGCCAGATTGAACACCACACGGGTCGCGCCATCGCAGAACCGATCATCCATCAGGCCGCCGCGCCGTAATAGCATTCCGAGTAACATCATCAATAAGTTGGGTACTGTGACACTAAATGCAAAACTCCAGGTTTCCCAAGACATGGCTGATGTTCAACTCCTTTTGTTTACGGTTAAGCGACCAAGGCGGCATTTTACTGATGGCGGTCATTAAATGTGCAAAAAGCGTGGAATGCCCACGCTTTGCAGTTACTATTTACCTTTTTTCAAGTGCGACATCAAACGTTTACGTTTGCGCATCTGATTTGGCGTCAGAGTATTGCGCTTACCCGCAAACGGGTTCTCGCCCTCTTTAAACTGGATACGAATAGGCGTACCCATAACTTTCAATGAACGACGGAAGTAATTCATCAGATAACGTTTATAAGAATCCGACAGATCAGTAACCTGGTTGCCGTGAATAACCACGATCGGTGGGTTATAACCCCCCGGCGTGAGCATATTTCAGCTTCACACGGCGACCACGAACTAACGGAGGCTGATGATCTTCTTCTGCCATTTGCATAATACGGGTCAGTAAGGAAGTGCCCACTCGTTTGGTTGAACAGTCATACGCTTCCTGAATGGATTCAAACAGGTTACCGACACCGCTACCATGCAGTGCAGAGATAAAGTGAATGCGGGCAAAATCGACAAAACCAAGGCGCAGGTCTAGCATATCTTTAACCTGAGCACGGGCTTCTTCTGACATGCCATCCCATTTATTGACCGCAATAACAAGTGAGCGCCCACTATTGAGAATAAAGCCTAACAGAGACAAATCCTGATCTGAAATACCATCACGGGCGTCAATGACCAACAGCACAACGTTGGAATCTTCAATGGCCTGCAAGGTTTTAATAACCGAGAATTTCTCAACCGCTTCAGTGATCTTGCCGCGTTTACGCACACCTGCGGTATCAATCAGAATATATTCACGTTCATCACGGGTCATTGGAATATAAATGCTGTCACGCGTGGTGCCCGGCATATCATAAACCACCACACGGTCTTCACCGAGGATACGGTTAGTTAGTGTGGACTTACCTACGTTAGGACGCCCAACGATAGCCAACTTGATTGGCAAACTCAGTGGATCAAAGTCATCCTCTTCGTCTTCTGGAATTTCATCTTCGTCAGCTTCTTGCGCCGCCCAATAGGCCGCGTTAGCTTCTTCGTCTGTCAACTCAGCTTCAGGTTCTTCGGCGTCCATGTAAGGCGCCATGACATCTTCAATCAGCTGAGTCACACCACGGCCGTGGGAAGCTGCAATCGCATGCACTTCACCCAAGCCTAATGAATAGAAATCGGCGGTAGCGGTATCTGGATCAATACCGTCAGTTTTGTTGGCAACCAGGAAAGTGGCTTTTTCACGACTGCGCAGATGTTGAGCAATGCCCTGATCCGCAGGCATCAGCCCGGCGCGCGCATCGACCATAAACAGGACGATATCCGCTTCTTCAATCGCCAGTAACGATTGACCAGCCATCTTGGTTTCTACACCATCTTCTGTGCCATCAATACCTCCGGTATCGATAACAATAAACTCATGACCCTCGACCTCGGCACGACCATATTTACGGTCACGCGTTAGCCCGGGAAAATCCGCAACTAACGCATCACGGGTGTGCGTTAAGCGGTTAAATAAAGTGGATTTACCCACATTCGGGCGCCCGACCAGCGCGATGACAGGTATCATTGTTGGAGCCTCATTACTTAATTTTCAAAGCGTTACAGCACTGTATCGAACATTCAACAGCGCAGTTTTAGAAGACAAACGGCCCCTGAATATCAGGAGCCGCTTTGAACCCTTCCTCCTTGAAGTTGCAGCGGTGTTACTTACTGCAACGCCAGTGGCTTGGGTATTAACCTGTCAGACAGGCATTTTAAATAAGGATTAACGGGTGAACGCGTATACCGTGCCGCCTCTTGCCTGCACCAGCAACTTATCGCTGGCAACCACAGGCGCACTCAGGAAACCGGAGCTATCTACGCTCTGCTGAGCAACAAAACGACCATCAGTGGTATTCACCCAGTGCAGATAACCTTCAGCATCACCTACAACCAGATAACCATTATACATCACAGGAGCCGTCAAGTTACGATGTAATAAATCGCTTTGACTCCAAAGAGTTACACCACCATCGGCTTTCAGCGCAACAATGCGATCATTCTGATCGACCAGATAAATATTGCCGCCGTCAACAATAATGTCATTGACTGAACCCATTTCGCGCTTCCACAGAATCTGACCAGAGCGCAGATCCAGTGCAGTCAGGTTGCCATTGTATGCCAGAGCATAAACAACGCCATCTACAACAACAGGTGTGGTATCAACATCATTCAGGCGGTCAATTTCAGTAGTCCCAGTCACTTGGGAAATACGCTGTTGCCAGATCAACTGACCTTGCTCCAGCATTACCGCACTGACACGGCCATTATCACCACCAACAAGTGCAGCACCAAATGCAACTGTTGGCGCTGATTCACCCCGTAGAGACAAGGCTGGTGTATCCAGATTTAATGTCCACTTAATGGCACCGTCAGATTCATTCAGCGCTTGCAACATACCATTCGAGGTGTGAATCAGTACCACACCATCACTGACAACCGGGCGGGACAAGGCTTCGCCAGCAACTACCGTCTGCCAGGCCACCTGTCCATCGTCAGAGTTCAACGCATAAACTACTGCTTTCTCACTACCGACGTACACATGAGCACCTGAAGCTGTTACGCCACCAGATAACATTGCGGAACGGTTGCTGGAGAGGAAGTTGGTTTTCTCAGACAGGTCAGTTTGCCAAATTTGTTTGCCCGTATCGGCTTCCATCGCTTTCACCAGACCTTTACGGTCCGCTGCAAAGACAGAAGTTCCCTGCCAGGCTGGGCGCAGATGTGAGTAATAATCACCGACACCACCACCCACAGAAGTGCTCCACACTTTTGTCGGCGTGAATTGATTCTCAACTTTTGGCAGTGGCGACATGGTAACCACATCTTCTTCACTGTTAAACAGTGAACAACCACTCAATAGGGCAACAGATACCAGTCCTACTAAGAGTGTTTTACGCAATTGCATGGGAATACCCCTTAGCTGGACAAATTATTCAATTTCATGCGCAGTAAAGCTTGTAGCGCCTGAGAAGCATTTGATTCGACACCTTTACTGTAAGCTGCGCGTGCACCTGCGGTATCACCTTTGCTCAATAATGCATCGCCACGAACATCTTGTGCCATCGCAGTCCAGCCGTCGCCTTGCACTGCATCCAGTGTTTTCAATGCTTCATCTGGTTTTTTTCAATTGCAATTGCAAACGAGCAAGACGCAAATTAATCAACGACAGCAGATTTTCATCTTTTGTCTGGCCCAATGCTTGGGTAAGTTGCTGCGCAGCTTTATCAAATTCGTTTTGCTCAACAAAGTGGTGAGCCAGCTCTAACCCGGCAAGTACGCCGTAGTTATTTTTATTGCTCTGAACAAATTTTTCAGCGACAGCAACACCATCAGCACTGTTGGCTGACAAGGCATCACTGGCTTGCTGATAGGCAGAGGAGGCTTCCGTCAAAACAGTATTTTGATGACTCTGCCAGTAACGCCAGCCCACTAATGCACCAATCCCGAGCACCACACCCACGGCCAGCGCTTTACCATTCTCACTAAAGAAACGGCGCACTGCATCAACCTGGTCATTTTCAGTGGTATAGACTTCCACGGTGTCTCTCTCCTTAACCCAACATCAAAGCCAGACGCGCAGCAACATCCGCTTGCGCCAGCGTTTCTTGTTCACCATTCCGCAAATCTTTTACAACCACTTGCTGTGCTGCCACTTCGCTTTCGCCAAGTATTAATGCCACACGCGCCCCCCACTTATCAGCGCGGGTAATTTGCTTTTTGAAATTGCCACCGCCGTAGTTAGTCATTAACTTTAAGGTCGGTAAAACATCACGCACACGTTCTGCCAGCTGCATCGCCGCACTTTGCGTTCCCTCACCCGATGAGATGAGATACACATCAATAGTCGCAGGTACTTTAAACTCTGGATTAACGGCTTGTACCAACAGAACCAAACGCTCAAGCCCCATAGCAAAACCAACAGCAGGTGTGGCACGCCCCCCCAGTTGTTCAACTAAACCGTCGTAACGCCCACCGGCACAGACTGTACCTTGTGCGCCCAAACTGTTGGTCACCCACTCAAATACCGTACGGTTATAATAATCCAAACCACGAACTAAACGCTCATTAACGGTATATGGGATGCCAGCCTGATTTAAAAGTTCACACAAACCGGCAAAATGTTGTTTTGATTCATCATCCAGATAATCAGATAGCTTAGGTGCATCGTTAAGCAATAACTGAACGTCTGGGTTCTTAGAATCCAGCACACGTAACGGGTTGCTGTACATGCGACGCTTGCAATCTTCATCCAACACATCAACATGTTGTTCAAGGAAAGTCACCAGAGCTTCACGATAATCAGCGCGCGCATCCAATGAACCGATGGAGTTCAATTCAAGCTGCACATGCTCTGATATCCCTAAGGCACGCCACCAACGAGCCGTCAGCAGTATCAATTCTGCATCAATATCAGGCCCTTGCAGACCGAAAACTTCCGCACCTAACTGGTGGAATTGACGGTAACGTCCCTTCTGTGGGCGCTCATAGCGAAACATCGGGCCGATATACCACAGACGCTGTTCCTGATTGTACAGCAGACCATGTTCAATGCCTGCGCGCACGCACCCTGCGGTACCTTCCGGGCGCAGAGTCAGACTTTCGCCATTGCGATCGTCAAAGGTATACATCTCTTTCTCAACCACGTCGGTGACTTCACCGATAGCGCGTTTGAATAACGGGGTCTGCTCTACAATCGGCATGCGAATTTCGCTGTAGCCATAGCCTGCCAGCACTTGCTTTAAAATACCTTCAATACGCTGCCATATTGCCGTATCGGCTGGCAGGTAGTCGTTCATACCACGGATGGCTTGAATGTTCTTTGCCACGTCTGTTCTCTGTAGTTTTATACCCAGTTTACATGATGTTGCAGCGGTGTCGGCAGCAACGCCAATAACATTGGGCATAGTGCAAAAAATAAAGCCGATTATAGAGGCTTGCCGCCCACATATTCAATGGTGACAATTTGTCACCTCTACTGGCTCATTATAAAGCGGGCCATGCCCGCTTGAGGTTAATGACAAAGTGCCCGTAACGGTGAAAACAGGCAGATCGTAAAGACGCCGTAAACCCCTCCCTGGGGGCTCGAGCCGCGCCCTCCCTGGCGCGGACGCTTTACTCTTCTACCTGCCTTCACCTTGCAAGATCGAGTTACCGAGGTTTGTCAGCAGTCTGAAGCGGGCCATGCCCGCTTTTTTGTATTCAACGATAACGAATGATCGTGCTACTTATTTTTCTTCCAGCATATTGATAACTATTCGATTATTTGCATCGAGCATCGATGCTTTTGCACGAATTTTAGCTTCCAACTGGTCAATCATCTTTTCGTTATCAAAACGTTCTCTCTGACGAACCCCATCTTCGTAGAAACCACTGTGGTTACGAGCACCGGTCACTCCGATAGTCGAGACCAATGCCTCGCCCGGCCCATTGACCACGCAGCCAATGATAGAGACATCCATTGGGGTAATCAGATCTTCTAACCGCTGTTCCAACGCGTTGACCGTACCAATAACATCAAACTCTTGGCGAGAACAGGTTGGGCAGGCAATAAAGTTGATCCCGCGAGAACGGATCCGCAGTGATTTAAGGATATCAAAGCCAACTTTGACTTCTTCTACCGGATCGGCAGCCAACGAGATACGTAACGTATCGCCAATACCTTCTGACAACAAAAGGCCTAAACCAATAGCCGATTTTACGGAGCCACTTCGTGCGCCACCGGCTTCAGTTATCCCAAGGTGCAACGGATTATTAATTTGCTTGGCCAGCAGACGGTAGGAGTTTACCGCCAGGTAAACATCGGAGGCTTTAACACTGACTTTAAACTGATCAAAATTAAGACGATCAAGGATATCGACATGACGCATCGCAGATTCAAGCAGGGCTTCCGGCGTAGGCTCACCGTATTTTTCCTGAATATCTTTTTCCAGCGATCCACCATTGATACCAATTCGAATAGGGATATTGTGGTGACGAGCACAATCAACCACAGAACGAATACGTTCTTCTGAACCGATGTTTCCAGGGTTAATTCGCAGGCAATCAACACCATACTCCGCAACTTTTAGCGCAATACGGTAATCGAAATGGATATCGGCAACCAACGGAACATTTGACTGCTGCTTGATTAACTTAAATGCTTCAGCCGCATCCATGGTTGGTACTGAAACTCGCACGATATCTACGCCAACACGTTCCAGTGCCTTAATTTGAGCAACAGTCGCAGCAACATCAGTGGTCTTGGTATTGGTCATCGATTGCACTGTAATCGGCGCACCATCGCCAATAGGTACTTTTCCGACGTAAATCCGCGTCGATTTACGGCGGATAATTGGGGATTCGTTATGCATTACACACTCTCCTTTACAGTCGTGTAGTTTTCGCAACGCAGTCGTCTTTCAAAACCATTATCCTTCACGAGACAATAGCCATTTGTTAGATCCACAGTGTTGTTTGTCAAAAACACAATATTACTCTACACCGACAGTCAGGCGGGCTACGCGATTAGCCTTAATAAACTTACTCAAATCTACTGGGTTACCCTGATACGTAATCGTTAATGCACCCGGAGCACCAATGGTCAGCTTATAGGGCGCTTTCCCTGATAGATTGAGGGTCGCGCCCCCTTTTTGGATACCACTAAATAATGTTTTCCCGCTTGCATCGACAACCTGTAACCAACAATCAGCAGTGAAATTCATAACTAATGAATCGGCTGATGATGTCGTACCAGTCACTCCAGCATCTGCTGTAGGTAATGGTGGTTGCGCGGTAGAAACACTTGGCAAGGGGGCCTGACTTGGAGAAACAACCGCAGACTCCGCTGAAGTTGTTCCTTGAGGTGCTGTTGTGTTGACACCGTTGTTCGCCGTATCTGCTGGTGCTGCACTGCTCGTCGCAGGTACAGTACCATTTTCTGTTGGTGTAGACGGCTGGCTATTCGCGACCGGAGCTTGAGTATCCACCGGGTTCGCAGGATCGCTATTATCATCGGATAGCGGCACAGATTGACCGCCATTTTGCGACAGTTGAGCAGAAGACTGATCAGCCATAGTGACTATTTCTGCTTGCTGTGCCTGATGATTTTGCCACCACCATGCCCCTGTCAGACCGAGCACAACCAACACAATAAGCCAGGTGAAACTCATCAACCAGCCATCACGTTTTTTATGCTTTTTGCCCAATGAAAAACTTTGCATCGGGGCAACTTTTGCCGCTCTGATCGGCGCTTGTTTTGCCAACATAGGCAAGAGTTCATCTTCGGGAAGGTGAACCAGTTTAGCGTAAGAACGAATGTAGCCACGGTGGAATGTCGAGGCGAGATTAGCTTGAGCTTTATCCTCCTCAATATCACGGATTGTGGATACTTTCAGACACAGACGTTCTGCAACCATCTGCTGAGTTAGCCCTAGCGCTTCACGGGCTTGACGCAGGCGCACACCTGTCGTCTCTGGAACAGTTTGATCTTGGGAGGCTTCAGTATTCATTAGCTAGAAAATGCTGGTACTGTTTGGATTGTGGAAAACTTCGCGCAAGCTGCTTGCCATAGCGTTGAACACTATCTTGACGGCCTGCTAGCGCGGCGAAACGAATTTGTAACCATAAACTTTCAGCACTGGCTGGAAGTACATGTTGATAAACATCCAGTAATAATTGCGCCTGAGCGCGATTCCCTTCTCCAAAATGCCTTTGAGCTTCTGCAAGCAGCGGCTCACCTTTATCCGGATCATACTTCAATGCCCGACTCAAGAGTACCCGAGCCTGGTCATTTTGATTAGCCCGTAAAAAGCAATATCCAGCGTTTTCCAGACTATCTGCAACCTGACCATAATCAGGCGACAATACAGCTGCGCTAAACTGTTGTTGGGCCGGTACATACTGCCCTAAACTACACAGAAACGCACCGTAATTATTCAGTACAGTGCCATTTCCTGGTGCCAGTTTCATCGCTTGCTGATAGCGCTGCTCTGCTGCATCGTTTTCACCGATGCGTTGCTCATAAAAAGCCATACCCAATTGAGCGCGATAATCCTGTGGATCTGCCGCTACAGCCTTTTCAAGATTCTGCCGCGCAGCAGTAAGATCACCTTGCGCCAGATATTCTAAACCCAGTTGTAAACGTGTCTGCCCGGCGGCGGATTGGCTCACTTTTTCCGGCGATGAACCAGAACAACCCGCCAATACAGTCGCTATCAGGCAAACTCTCCACAGTCTTGTCAGCTTCATGCTTACTCAATTGTCCTTATTTGTGAAAATACCCGTCGTCTGCAAGCTACAGCTACGTTAATCGCTGCACTTACCCGAATCAGGCACTTATGTTATCCCCATTAATGACTTTTGAATAACCTTTTTGTATCGGTTACCTAACAAATTATAAGTTGAATAACAAATAGTTATGCACAAACTAATGGCATCGTGAATCAGACTGTTTTAATGGCGATAGGTTCACCGGCCATTTTCTTTTTCAAGGTACGCTTGGTGCGATCGATCACCTCACCGGCCAATTGACCACATGCCGCATCGATATCATCACCACGGGTCTTACGGACGATAGTGGTAAATCCGTATTCCATCAATACCTTAGAAAAACGATCCACCCGGCTGTTTGAGCTACGACCATAAGGTGCTCCCGGGAACGGGTTCCATGGGATCAAGTTAATCTTACACGGCGTGTCTTTTAAACATTCTGCCAACTGATGAGCTTGCTCAGTGCTGTCATTGATGTGATCCAGCATAACGTATTCAACCGTAACCCGCCCACCATTGGCATTCGATTTTGCCAAATAACGGCGAACAGCGGCCAGGAAGGTTTCAATATTGTATTTACGGTTGATAGGCACGATTTCATCGCGGATATCATCCGTCGGTGCGTGTAATGAGATTGCTAAGGCAACATCAATCATATCGCCCAGTTTATCCAGCGCTGGTACCACACCAGAAGTCGACAATGTCACACGACGTTTGGATAAACCGAAACCAAAATCGTCCATCATGATATCCATAGCCGGAACCACGTTATTCAGGTTCAATAAGGGTTCGCCCATCCCCATCATCACCACGTTAGTGATCGGACGGATACCGGTTGCCTTTACTGCACCGATAATCTTGGCCGCACGCCATACCTGGCCGATAATTTCTGATACTCGCAGGTTACGGTTGAAGCCTTGTTGTGCGGTTGAGCAGAATTTGCATTCTAATGCACAGCCCACTTGAGATGACACACACAGCGTCGCGCGGTCGCCTTCCGGTATATACACCGTTTCGACTTGCTGATCGCCGACTTTGATGGCCCATTTAATGGTGCCATCGGTTGAGCGCTGTTCTTCCGCCACTTCGGGGGCACGTATTTCAGCTACCCGCTGTAACTTGGCGCGCAACCCTTTATTAATGTCGGTCATTTGCTCGAAATCATCGTAGCAATAGTGATACATCCACTTCATGACCTGATCTGCACGGAAAGGCTTCTCACCCATTTCGGCAAAAAATTCGCGCATTTGCTGACGATTTAAATCAAGTAGATTGATTTTGCTGGTTGCTGGTGCTGCAACCGCGTTGTCAGACAGGGGGGCAGCATCAATTGGCATTGATGCAGTTAATAATTGTTCAGACATGAGTTGTCGTGGCCTCGTTGTTACACTTTACGGCGCTGCGCTTTAAACCGGGTACGGCTTTCGAAACGGCGATGAATAAATAATAGAACGCCCCGGCAGAGATGTCTCCACCGGGGCGCAGCATTGTACAAATTTTAAAGCATGGATTCCATGATTGGAAAGGCGTGTAGGCAACTTTATTGTTTCAGTTGATTAAATAGCCCAACCTAATTCATAAAATCAATTAATTAGCGGGGGCAGATTTCATTTTCGCTGAAGAAATAAGCGATTTCACGCTGAGCCGATTCAACTGCATCAGAACCATGTACCGCATTCTCGGTGAAACTATCGGCGAAATCTGCACGCAGAGTGCCTGCCAGTGCGTTGTCTGGGTTGGTTGCACCCATGATATCACGGTGACGTTGAACGGCATTTTCGCCTTCCAGAACCTGAATCATAACCGGGCCTGAAGTCATAAACTCTACCAAACCATCGAAGAATGGGCGGCCTTTATGTTCAGCGTAAAAACCTTCAGCTTGTTCTTTGGTCAAATGCAGCATTTTTGCAGCAATAATTTTGAAACCAGCACTTTCAAAACGCGCATAAATGGCACCAATGTTATTTTTGGCAACAGCATTAGGTTTGATAATGGAAAAAGTACGTTCTACAGCCATGATAACCTCTATTGGATTTCTAATATTGACCGGACTCGGAACCCGCCCCGTGAAGAGCTATTTAGCAGGCAAACAGTTCCTTTACTACAAAATTATGCCGACCCTGTACAGTGGCCGCAGATTATATGTGTGCTGTTAGTGCTTGCATATGGGAATTACAACATTTTATTAAAAAATATTTATCTTTATTCCTCATTTTTATGCACAACTCACACTTTTAATCATAATCAGCGACTTAGTAGCTTTGACTTCCTCTATTGGCAGCACACACCGCCGTGTTGCGAAAACTAACGTTAAAACTCCTCGGCAAACTTAAAACCTACCTTGTTTTTCACGATAGCTGATGGTTCGCTGATAACATCTGAAATCAGTGAGCGTCTACCTTTAGCTTTCAGATAAATCGCTAAAGCTTTGATTGCCGCAGTCCCCGCGCCTCTTATGGTACCTTCAGCCGCTGGATGCAATACATAATCAGGATGAGACAGTGAACCCGCAATGCCAGAATCATGCTCATTGATATCAATTGCCATTGTAATACTCACCACCCTTCCTGCTAAACGGACGATGACGTAGATATAATCATCACGACTGCTTCGTAACCAGCTCTGGGCAACATCACTGACCAGGCAGGCCGCCTCAATGGTGGTGGTAGCCTCAATAGAGGTGACAACGTCCAGACGGGAGGCTGTCTCAGTGACAGTGGCAGTCTCAATGACAGAATCAGCCTCACTGGAGATGTCATCTTCATCGAAGGGCATATCGGTGACTTTACCTGAGGTAGCCGACATCAATAATTGCTTTTTAGCCTGATAATATGTCTGCCGCCATTCCTCGATGACAGGCAGAACATTCAGCCTGGCAGATTGCGTTTCCGCAGTAATACCGCTAATCAACTCTACCTCAAATTGCAAATCAGGATCGTTCACCCATTGCCCCTCACGGCGTATGCGTGGAACCGTCTCAACTAACTGAAAATTTTGCAGCGCTAACTCATAACGTCCCAAGGGGTATTGCTGAATGATGACTGGGGGAGATGCGACCTGTTGAGATGTCTGATTCTGCATATAATCTGCATAACTCAGTTGTGAAAAATTAAATGCCGTTTTTATATGAATCATGTTGTCTGTATTTTCTGCCAGATTCGCTCGGACATTTTCAATCAAACGCCTTTCTGACTCGCTATTTGATGCAGCATGGCCGATGTTCCCCTCTCTCAAAATTCGCTCAATAACCCGACCAAAATTATCCGCATTCCAGGTATCTATACTGTCACCAAATAGCAACGTAAAATCGGTCAAAATATTGAGAGTCCACTCAACACAATATGGAATTATATCGCGACGCTGGCGCATTAGATGAGGTAGTATCTGATCCTTTACCGAGACATTGCAGGCCCGTGCTGTGGCTGGCACCGTTAATGACCCTCCTTGCATATTAATAGTAATATGAGTGAGCCAGCCTCCAACTCCGGAGTTGAAGGTTGCGAAAGGAACTTCAAATTCTATTGGACTATTATTCATTTTCGGTAAAGGTTTTGCACTACCGCTGATTTGCAATATTTTGTTATCTGGGTTATTAAAGAAATCATAAACACTCTTTGCCACCCTATCGACTTGATTACAGTTGTCCTGAATAACATAATTATAAATATTTATAATTGGAATAAGCCAACAAGCTGCTGTTCCCAGGATACTCCGTTCAGAGCGAGCCTCAGCTTTCTCTGCCGTCAGAATGACTTTATTCACCACCAAGGCTTGATCCTCATTAAAGTTATTAATAGTCACATTTATATTAATCAAACCAAAATCAAATAAAGAACCGACCAGTGGTGAAATATACACCGCTTTACTATCTTTGGACTCAATAAATTGCACTTCAGAATAACCACCATTAAATCGTGATAAAAATGATAATCTATCACTGCCTTTTCTTAGCGCAAAAATAAAACTATTATTTAGGAAGGTGTTGTGTATGTATATTACAGCTCGCCCTATAACCTTGAAAATCCCGCCATCAAAAAATTCTATTGAGAAATTATCCTCACCATTTAAATCAAAACTAATTAATGACTCTTTATATTTAATCCTATCATCTAACCAATAAGAGCCAAAAGCCTCTCCCAGCGGAATGGATTGATTCCCTTTGATAATGCAGTATTGATCACAAATAAAGTGCTCTTTCTGAGAAACCTTAATACTCGTGATGCTATCATTCATTCCTATTTTTTCTAATTCTTCATAAGCAAAATCATCCGTCAGAACAAAATATTTTCCACTGTAGTTATTATCTTGATAAACAGTGACTTGTGTATTAGGTGGGATTTTTATAGAGTTAACTCTATCATTCAGTGGATTCAAAATATGATGTTGACCAAGAGAGAGATCACTTGAGTGATAAAGATCTATTCGTTCGTTACCCGATAAACATATTGACTCCCCGCCAAAATCATCAGTTTCATAAAAGCAGGCGGCACTTCTGATTTTAAAAGATCTGATAGCATCATTTAAATCTGCCCAGCGGCGAGAAAGGTATAAATCGACACTTTCCTTAAAGGTGAAATTCTTGCCGGAAAAATTGATATCCTGAAAGGCAGTAACCACCATGCCGGGAGGAATAGCAATAGATGAAATCCGATCATTCCATTCCATTTTAAGGTCGCTAACCGCCTGACCTTGAGTAGCACAAATAGATTTCCCTTGAAAACCTTCATCAGCAAAAAAACATATTTTAGGTTGTTCAGCAAAAACATTAGTTATTAATACTATCAAAAATAAAATCATAAATAAAATGTTATTAATCATCACACTATCCTCCTACCACAAATAACGATATGGAGTACCCATGCGGTGCTAATTTATCTAACAAATAAAAACTTTGAAATTATTTTATTTATCACAAAAACATTAATTAATGATGAAATATAAAAGTAAGCTATAGGTTATCAGTAATTAATTTAAAATATTTATTCTACACGAAATAATAGATTAGCCACCTGCCCGCTTTCATCTAATACATTAAGCTGATGGCGACCGGGCACTGATAAGGTTTGCACCCATGATTGGTCATGCTCAGTGACGGCAACTTGTTCCCCGTCAAGGAACCACCAATGTTGGCCCAGCCCCCCCTGAGCCGTCAGGCGCAGATCCAGACTATTTTGGCCCGGTAAGCGCTTAAGCACTGCCCCATCGCGTATTCCCAGAATCAACAGCGGTGCTGCATCTATTCCACCTTGAGGTGAGCACTCACTGCTGGCCGCAGGCAATCGATGATTTCGGCGCTCTGTCATCGGTAGCCAGGGTTCAAGTGGCAAGGGCCACAATGTTAATGCGACCGGCATAGCGCCCTGGCAATCAGCAGCGACTCGCTGGCCTTGTGGATTCAACCAAATAGTGAACTGGCCGCCTTGTGAATTTTCCTGACCCGGTGCTGCCAGGGTGGGCGGCAAAGTGCCATCCAGAACCCAGCTTTGTCGACGTTGGCGGCAATTAGTGTCTCCGGCCGCCAAAGGTTGACCACCCGGCCAGCAAATCTCTTCGCGACTGACAGACGACGGTTTTGGATCAAGAGGTAATTGACGACCATTTTGCTGTAAGCTCGTCATCAGTAAGTTATTGACTTGATTGAGGATAGGGATGGCAGTGGCATAACCAAACTGTCCAGCGACCGGGGTACCATCTGGCCGACCGACCCACACGCCAATGGTATAGCGCGCATTAATGCCAATCGCCCACGCATCACGGTAACCATAGCTGGTGCCGGTTTTCCATGCCAATGGCACCGTGGCGGGCAAAATATCGTCCGGTAATGGTCGGGCTTCCCCCGCCATGATTCGCCGGGTAATCCATGCCGCGCCGGCGGAAAACAAACGCCGTTCCTGTATCTGCTGTTGTGACTCGAAGCGCAACGTTGCCGCCATGCCGCCCCGCGCAAAAGCACTGTAGGCTGCGACTAATTGATCCAGCCGTGAACCTGTACCGCCGAGGATCACCGCCAAACTGGGTTCACTGTGCAGCGGGAAACGTAAGTTCAAACCGCCATTACGTAAATTAGCGGTAAAACGCTTCGGGCCATAAGCTTCGAGTAATTGTACCGCTGGCAGATTTAAAGAGCGCACCAAAGCCTCGCTGGCACTGACCGGGCCGTGGAAACCGGTATCAAAGTTACCGGGTCGATAATCGCCAAACTGGCGCGGCACGTCTTGCAGCAGTGATTCTGCATGAATTAGGCCATCATCTAAGGCCATAGCATACAGAAATGGTTTGAGTGTGGACCCCGGCGAGCGCCAGGCGCTAACCATATCTACATGCCCGAAGCGGCGGTCATCTTGAAAATCAACCGAACCGAGGTAAGCACGCACTTTCATATTGGTATGGTCGACCACCAGCAATCCCAATGAGGTTTTCTCTGGGAGTTGGTGACGCCAACCTGCGGCCATATCTTCTAATTGCCGCTGTAAACCGGCATCCACCGTAGTTTGAATCACTTCCCGTTGATTACCACGGGTTAAGCGTCGGGCCAATAATGGCGCTAATTGCGGCACCTGACGCGGTGCCAGCCAGATATCTTCTTGTTTGATATCAGCCACCTGCTCAGCCGACCATACCTGATAATCGGCCAGCCGACTTAACACTTTATCGCGCGCGGCTTTAGCTCGCAACGGGTAGCGATCTGGGCGCAAGCGGCTCGGTGCCTGGGGCAACGCGGCCAATAGCGCGGCTTCTGCCGGCGTTAATTGTGAAGGGGGTTTACCCAGATATGTCCAACTGGCCGCGCCAATGCCTTGCAACGTACCACCGAAAGGGGCGCGATTAAGATAGATTTCGAGGATTTGATCTTTAGAAAAGTGCCATTCCAGCTGAGCCGTTCGCCACACCTGGCGCAATTTACCGGCTAACGTGCGGGGATGTGGGTCAATCAGGCGGGCAACTTGCATCGAAAGTGTACTACCACCAGACAGAATCTTACCTGCGCGCAAATCCTGCCAGGCGGCGCGGGCCAGTGCCAATGGATTCACTCCGGGATGAGAATAGAACCAGCGGTCTTCAAAGGTCAGCAGCGCTTGCAGGTAATAAGGGGAAACCTCTTTCAGCGTCACCGGATAACGCCAAACCCCGTCAGCATCGGCAAAACGCCATAACGGTGTCCCATCCTCGGCGACCACTACCCGCGCCACCTGCACTTCAGTCAGTGGCAGCGGCCAGCGCTTATCCGCCAGCCACAAGATAGCCGGAAACAGCACCACCATAAGCGCCAGCACCCAGATCTTACGGCGATGACGGGAAAAGCACATTTTTAGCATCAAAGGTAACTGGCTCCCCCTTTGCTGACCGCCGCAAAAGGGGAGTAAGTGTTTACTTAACTATTTCAAGCTGCGGCACCGTGCTGCCCAGCGCTCGCCAATCCGGAACATACATCGACTCCACTTGCGGCGCAGGCACCTGATAGACCCCCGGCGTCACTGCGCGCGCCAGATATAACAATGTAGTATGGCGGTAAGCATCAACATTGACGGCGGCAACATAGCGGTCATCACGGAACTCCTGATGCTTGATATCTGACTGCTGCATATCCTGCATCAACTCGGTCACGCTGCTGGCACTCTCCCCCAAGCTGGCGCTGCTGTCGCCCAAGTTCTGGTTTTCCAGCTCCAAACCGGCTGGCAGCAAATCGACCACCAGCGCATCGGGTACCCGCTGATCAGCCCAAACATCTAAATGCACCAGAACTAACTCGCCACTCTTCAATTGGGATAAGCGCAGCGGCTGACCATCAAGCCCAATATAACTGCGGGTGATATGTAAATTGTTGCTGTATGGCGCTGGCGTTTGCTGTGGATACCCCACCACATTCATGCGGCTGTACAATGCAACGTCGCCGCGGTTTTGTAATTGCATCCCGCCCGCCAATTGTTGTGCTGACCAGTTTTGATTCAATGCCGCACTTTGCGTCAGTGTCTCGGCCTGCTCAATTGGTTCAACTTGCGGTGCAATCGCTACTTGCCACGGCGTTTCTGCCCCACTCATCAATGTACGGCCCGCGAGGAATACCGCATTGCTCTCCTGCGTTGACAGGTAGTTGCGGCTGGTTAACCCATCAGACAGTGCCAATAGGCGCGTATCACGATCTTGCGCCAGCAAGTTATTGTCAGTCAGCAGTGCCAAAATCAGCGCATCATCGCGCAGTGAACTGCCGTAATCCTCCAGCCAATAGTCTTTATCACTGCGGGTGGTATTCAGCCCTTGGGTAATGGCTTCTTTGGCCCGCGGCATGTCCCCCATTAATTTCAGTGCAACGCCCAGTTGCACCAACGGCAGGCCGGAACGCGCATCATTGCTGCGGGTAGATAATTGGCGCAAAGCCCCCAATGAAGCTTGCTGCTGTTGTGCCAATACCAAGCCCGCGTAAGCTTGCACCGCAAAGCGCGTGTGTTTGGTCTGTTCGCTGTAACGAATTTCAATTTGACTCGGATCTTGCAAATAGCGCTGCAAACGATTATTCGCCGCTGTGAGCGCAGCCACCGGCACACTATACCCCTGCTGGCTGGCGCGATAGAGGAAGTCAGTGGCGTACGCCGTCAGCCAGAATTCTTCCGGGCTATCATTGCTCCACAAACCAAAACCGCCGTTATAGCGCTGCATGCTGAGCAAATGCTCGATACCGACATCAATGCTTTTACGCCGTTTCTCGTCACTATCGGCCTTAATACCGAGTGCCGTCAGTTGAGCATGATTGCTGTACAACGACGGATACAACCCGCTCACTGTCTGCTCCAGACAGCCATAAGGATAGGCATATAATTCAGTGATGTAGCGCGCTAAATTCAGCGGTGGCCGGCTGGTTATCAGCAGTTGCCCTTGCAGAGTTTCAGGAGTCAGCCCTTTGGTGGCCTCCGCTGGCAGGCTCCAGCTGTCACCGCTATGCAACACATTGGCGAAATGGCGCGTCTGGGCTGGGTATGCTGGCCGCACGCCTATTTTCCAATGATGCTGATAATTGGGCAGTTTCTCATTCGGTAAAACCATACCGGTAATAGTCAGGCCGATATCACCCTGGCCAAAACCATTCAATGCCCGTACCGGGATCAGCACGGTTTTGCGCTCGCCATTTGCCAGCGAAAGAGTTTGAGTTGACGCGCCATTCAGTGCCAGTAAATCACTGGCAGCCCAGTTAAGTGACAGCGTTTGCGGCTGGCCGGATAGATTACTCAAATCCAATGCCAGTTGGGTGCTGTCTCCTCCCGCCAGAAAACGCGGGGTAGCAAGTTGGGCAATTAGCGGTGCCGCGACCACCACTTTAGATTCAGCTTTACCGAAATCTTCATCACTCCAGGCTTGTGCCATCAGGCGTAGTTCGCCGTTAAAGTCCGGAATAGCCAGCTCAATAGTGCCCTCACCCTGTGCGTTTAAGGTCACCGGTTGGGCCTGTTGCGCCACAATAGTGACTTCAGTTATCGGTTTTTTACCACCACGGGAGAGTGCATCTTCTTCAGCACCATCCCCGCCAAAGCGCAGGCTCGCCAGACGCCCCTGCCCTTCAATTAATTGCCCGTAAACATCATATTGGTCGGCACTGTAGCGCTTGCGACCCAAGAAGGCGTCATAGGGATCGGGCGTGGCGTAATCAGTAATATTAAGAATTCCGCTGTCAACGGCGGACAGCAACACTTGCACTTTTTCAGGTAACGGCGCACCACTGCGGCTAGCTTTCACTTTGACGGTTAAAGTCTGATTCGGACGGATACGCTCAGGTGATTCCAGCTCCAGAGCTAATTTGCGGGTTTCATCCACCAGCGGCAGATGCAGCAAACCAATGGCGCGTTTTGGTGTCGCCTGCTGTGACTTATCACCAGGGCGAATCACTGTCGCACTGAGATATAAATCATGGCGATTCCATTCTTTGTTAATCGGCACTTCAACCTCAGCGCCGCCAGCTGGAATAGTCACTTCCTGCCACCACAATGGGCCATCACTGGATTCCACCAGCAGATAGCCATTACCGGCAGCCGGTGCTTCAATGTGCAGTTTTACTTTTTCGCCAGGGCGGTAAGCCGGTTTATCCAGTGTCAGTTTGACTTGGTCTGGCCGCACAGCACCACTGCCCGCAGTATTATCCTGCCAACTGTAACCGGCCCAGAAACGAGAGCTACTGACTAATTCATTATCTGGATTACTCACCTCAATACGATAAGCCCCCCACTCCACCGGGAAGCTGACTTTGGCGCTGCCGTTGGCGGGAACATTCACTGACTGCTCGGCCAGTGTCAGATCTTTTTTATCATACAATGACTGCCAACCATCACTTTCTGACCACTGCCAATAGTAATCACGGCGCTCACGCACCAACTTCACTTTCAAACCCTTCGCCGCCAGTTTTTTACCGTCAGCATTAGCATAAACAATTTCGAAATCAGCGCTGGTGTCCTGATCGACCATGGCTTGTGATTTATAGCTGTCACTGCGGTAATCATAAACTTGCTGCTTGTTGAATAGCGGGCGAATACCGACCAGCGCATCAGCTGGCCACAAAGCTTGCTCAGCGCGCCGCGTGACTGGCCGCCCGCCGGACTCCAGCAAACTGGCCTGTAAAATCAGCTTCAGTGGTGATTGCGCATTCTGCCAGCTGTTATCAACTTCAACGTCAGTTTGGCCGTCGCTGTTGAGTGTGGTATCAAACTCATCCAAGGTACGTGAAAGGTTTTCTTCGATAATCGAACCGAATTCAAAACCAGGTAATGAGGCAACCGCTTCGCGCAGTGGGCGCAGGAATAATTGCCCTTGCAATCGGTTACCGGAGGCCGGAGCGCCGTAGAGATAGCGACCAGTGATGGCAAAGCTGGCTTCGCTGTCGGTGGCAATCGGCTCTTTACGACTGGCAATCTCAAGTGCCATCCGTTCTGGCAGGAAGTCTTCCACTTTAAATTTGTACAGGCGCGGCTGATTGTCGCCCAAATTCATGCGCAATGACCATTCGCCGGTCGGGCCACTTTCGGCAATCGCGTATTGGTATTGATACAAACCGTCTTGCGGCTGCCAGACAAAGCTGCGCACCACTTGATTATCCGGCTTGAGAATATCCACTTTAACCGGCTGGGTGGTCAGTGGTTTACCATCGGCATCGCGCAGCAACCCGTTGACAATTAAGGTTTCTCCGGGGCGATACAAGTCGCGCGGGCCGAAAACAAAAAACTGCTTCTGGAAACCTTCTGGGCCAGCGATATCAAACTCAGCCAGATCCAGCGCCGGAGCATTGAGATCAATCAGGCTGGTCTGCCCATTTTGCGCAGCCAATAGCAATTTGGCTTTGGCATTCTTTTCCAATTGCGCATGGCCCTGACTGTCAGTTTCAGCCTGCTCCAGTACCTGGCCTTTTTCATCCAGCAATTGTAGCGATACCCCTTTCAGAGCTGCCCCACCCGCCAATGCTTGGGTAAAGACATCCATTCTGTCATGGTAGCTGTGCAACGAAACGCCAATATCGCTCAGGGTAAATAAGGTGGCGGCATTGGTATAATTGTAACTCCCGGCTTGTTGCATCACCGCCAGATAGACGCCGGACTCTTGCAGCGGCTTGATATCAGCTAATGGCAGTAACAACTTTTCGCGAGTATTAGCGGCGGGATTAAGATCAAAACGGCCGGTATAAACCAGATCAGCCATTTTTAATAATTCGTCCGATTCCCAGTTCGATAGCGCACTGCGGTACTGCCAGCTGGCGAGGAAATTAGCCAGGCTGCTTTGCTTAATGCGGAAAAAATTAACATCAACACTATCAACATTGAGCGCCATCACTGGCAAGCCTTGGGCCAATTTACCCGGTAACAAAGAGCCTTTACTGGCAAAGCCAACACTTGGTTTGATATCGCGGGTGGTGATTTGCTGCTGCTGTTGATTACCCAGCTCAGAGCCACCAATCCCTTGCAAGGTGCTGTCGACAGTCAGCAGTAATTTACGCTCAGGTTTAAGATGGCGTAACCGCAGCTCCATCAGGTTGTCTGACAGCTCCCAGGCTCCGTCTATTTTTCCACTGACGGTATCAACCAAATGAACCCGTGAGGAGAAGTCTTGCTTGGGATCCAATGGCTGCGAGAAAGTCAGCACCATGGCACTGGCCCCCTCGAGTTGTAGCTCAGAGGCATCCAGTAAAGTGAGCTGTTGGCCTACATGCTGTTGCGCCAACTCTATCAATTTGTTTGCATCGTTTATTTTGCTGGCCGGTGCTTTAGCTGCCGATTCACTTATCTGTGTAGCCACTGGGGCTGATGGTGCTGCTACATCCTTATTTTTGCTCCCATCATCGCAGCCCGCCAATAACAATAAGATACTGACCAACAGGGCGGTTTGACACCCTTTTATTTTCGACATTAACCGCTGCAATCCGTTGTGGTTCATATCTTGCCCCGTGACTAATGATTAATGACTAATAATTAATGACTACTTGCAGGAATCGCATTTCTCAGCCAACTGCCCCATCTGCGCTGGTAAAATGCCTGGGTATGTGTCATCAGATAATGACTGACTCCCCGTTCGTTCTCATTCACCACACAAAAATCGACCGGGCCATCATCAGGTGCATGGTCACTGGCCACATTACCGGCCTCTTGAATCAGTTGGTCAATTTCGTCAATGGAGCCATCGACTTCCAGCCCAACCAATAAGTTAGGTTTCTCATCGACACTCTTATCATGCATCAGCGCCAGAAATGCACGCCGCACCGGTTTGCGTTGGCTGAACAGTTGAATCAAAGCATCCACCATTGCCGACGGGTACTCTTCCGGTTGGCCCAGTAGAATTTGACTCTCTTTATCCACTACCATTTCCGCCGGTTGAGCTAAACCGCCGTTTTCCAATAACATTGCCACTTCTTGCGGCCAAAACTCTTTACCGTGCTCTGATTTAGGATTCAAAAACAAATGCGCGCCCTGTGTCATTTCAAATAACACCCGCACTGGCATCGCGATGAAAGGCTGTTTTGGGGCATTAATAGACAGTTTTTCACTGCCAATCGGTTGATCTTCGGCGATATCCAGCGCCTGCTGTAACACCTCTACCGAGGTAAAGAATGGAATGACCGATTCACCATCCTGCTTTTCCCAATGCAGAATATTCACCCCATTGCCCGCAGTGAATGTCATTTCGCCGTCTTCACTGCGCTGCTCTGAATCGTCCACCAGCACTAAAACTGTCGCATCTAACAATGCACGGAAAAAGGCGGTGCGATGAATTGATTCCGTCGCCGCCAGTTTCAGCAAAGACTCCAGATTTTGGTCTTCATCATGATGGTGACTTACGTGGCTATCAGCTGCAGGGGGTTGTGGCAAACTCATCTTGTACTCCGAAAAACGTCAAGCAGATCGAACAAAGGGACGTAAATGCGCCCCATTGGTAGCTTACAAAGCCAAACAAAGGGGAAGCGCACCGTTCGGGTCGTAGCGGCATGAGCCGCCGGAGTGCCCGTAGGTGTGCTAGCCCCTTAATTCACCTAACTTACTGTTTTGCTTTCGCCAACAGTAAGTTAGCAATAGTACGAACTCCCAGACCTGTAGCACCGGCCGACCATTGCTCAACCGCGCCTTTACGGTAAGTGGCAGAGCAGTCAATGTGCAACCAGCCTTGCTGATACTCTTTCACGAAATGCGACAAGAACGCAGCAGCTGTGCTGGCACCGGCACTGTAGGCTGCCCCCGCGACATTATTCAATTCAGCAAAATTAGACGGTAACTGGCTGCGATGGAATTCTGCCAGCGGCAAACGCCAGAAAGGTTCGTGCTCACTTTTGGCACTGCTTAACAACTGTTGCGCCAGTTGATCATCAAAGCTAAACAGAGCATGGTAATCATTACCCAAGGCAGTTTTCGCCGCGCCGGTTAAGGTAGCAGCATCAATAATCAGCGGTGCATTCTGTTCCGACGCATCAATCAGGCCATCGGCTAATACCAAGCGCCCTTCGGCATCGGTATTCATGATTTCAACCGTCTTGCCATTACGATAGCGAATGATATCACCCAGCTTAAAGGCATTACCGCTCACCATATTATCTGCGCAACACAAATACAGTTTCACGCGCTCTTTCAAACCACGAGCCGCAGCCAGTGCCAATGCACCGGTAACTGTCGCCGCACCACCCATATCGGATTTCATCGAATCCATAAAGGCACTCTGTTTCAGGCTATAACCGCCTGAATCAAAAGTAATACCTTTACCGACCAGGCACGCCATCACTGGCGCATCGGGATTGCCGGTTGGGTTATAGTCCAACGCCAACAACACCGGCGCGCGATCAGAACCACGACCGACAGTGTAAATCCCGGCATAACCCTGCTCACGCAGATCTTCGCCTTTGGTAATACGGTAACTAACAGCATCGCATGATACTGAACACAGTAAATCGATCGCGTTTTTAGCCAGTTGCTCTGGCCCCAAATCTTCTGCTGGTGCATTAATAGTATCGCGCACCCAGTCAATAATTTTCAGCCGCTGCTCCAGCTCGGTTTTTTCGTTCTCTGGCAGTTCTGCCCACTCCACGCTGCGCTGGCCTTTTGGCCCACGGAACCCCTGCCAGAATGCCCAGCTTTGTTCCAAACCCCAGCCGTCCCCGGCCAATTTTACGTGTTTGATGCCCTGCCCGTCGATTTTACGGGCGGCACGTTGAATCGCACCTAATTTACCATTACCGGTCAGATGAATCGTTATCCCCTCAGCATCGGTGCTGAGTAAAGCTTTCTCACCCCAACGGGCGTCAGCTGGGTTATTTGATAGGGATACTTGCATTGTTTCTGTCATAGACTACCTCGTCATTATTATTTTTTACTGTATACCCTTCGTTCTTGACGCTACAGGGGGGTTAGCTGCGCGCACTCACCCGAATCACTTACTTAAGTAAGCTCATCGGGGTTCGTTTTCTGGCTGCCTACCTGCAACGCCAATGACTTTGGGTATAAGATATCAAATCGGGTAGAAAAAAGGGCCGCTCGTGCGACCCTCAGGTATTTATTCAAACTCATCTAACCAGACCAGAAGGATCGCTTCCAGCACTTTTTCATTTGATCCCTGCGGATCATCATCGAAATCTTCTAAGTCGCAGATCCATTGGTGCATATCGGTGAAACGCACTGTTTTCGGATCAGTATCCGGAAACTGATCATACAGCGCTTCGCCAATTTCGCGGGTATCTTGCCAGGTTAAACTCATATCATGTCCTCGTGTATATACTCTAAATAATTCGAGTTGCAGGAAGGCGGCAATTGAGAGACAAATCGGTCGGGAACCGATTTGAACAGCATTTATGCTAGCCCGCAGGGTGAGCCTCAAGGATGAGGCTCATTAGTCCCGATGAGTTGACGTGTGTCAATGATTCGGGTGCGAGAACGCAGCCAACGCATGTGCAGCTTGAAGTATGACGAGTATAGATTGATGGAAGCTCAACATGGCCTTATTACAAATTAGTGAGCCTGGTTTAACTGCGGCACCACACCAACGTCGGTTGGCCGCAGGGATAGATTTAGGTACCACAAATTCATTGGTAGCCACTGTGCGCAGTGGTAAAGCGCAAACTCTGGCAGATGAACAACTGCGGGATCTTTTGCCGTCGGTGGTTCACTATCAACAAAATAACATTGATGTCGGCTGGAATGCGCGCGATTTAGCGGCATTGGATCCGGTCAATACTATTAGTTCAGTCAAACGCATGATGGGCCGTTCTTTGGCCGATATCGTGCAGCGCTACCCTAATCTGCCTTACCAGTTTCAGCCGAGTGAAAATGGCTTGCCGATGATCCAGACTGCCAGCGGGTTAGTTAACCCGGTGCAAGTGTCTGCGGATATCCTAAAAGCATTGGCACAGCGGGCGCGGGCTGCATTGGAAGGTGAACTTGACGGTGTAGTAATTACCGTTCCGGCTTACTTTGATGATGCTCAGCGTCAGGGAACCAAAGATGCAGCCCGCTTAGCGGGGTTGCATGTGTTGCGTTTGCTTAATGAGCCGACCGCAGCGGCTATCGCCTATGGTCTGGATTCAGGCCAGGAAGGGGTGATTGCTGTTTACGACTTAGGCGGCGGAACATTTGATATCTCTATCTTGCGCTTAAGCCGTGGCGTGTTTGAAGTGTTGGCAACTGGCGGTGATTCTGCGCTGGGTGGCGATGACTTCGACCACTTATTAGCTGATTGGCTGCGCGAGCAAGCTGGTATTGATTCCCGTGATGATCATGGTGTCCAGCGGCAATTACTTGATGCGGCGATCGCAGCCAAAATTACGTTGAGTGATGCCGAGGTTGCTGATGTCTCGGTCGCTGGTTGGCAAGGGCAAATCACCCGTGAGCAATTTGAATCGCTGATTGTTTCATTAGTTAAGCGCACATTAATGGCTTGTCGTCGTGCGTTAAAAGATGCTGGCGTGACGGCTGACGAAGTGTTGGAAGTGGTGATGGTAGGCGGTTCGACCCGCGTGCCGTTGGTGCGTGAGCAGGTGGGGCAATTCTTTGGCCGCACGCCACTGACCTCAATTGATCCCGATAAAGTGGTCGCTATTGGCGCGGCGATCCAAGCAGACATTCTGGTGGGGAATAAACCTGACAGTGATATGTTGCTGCTGGATGTTATCCCGCTGTCATTAGGGCTGGAAACTATGGGCGGTTTAGTGGAAAAAGTGATTCCACGCAATACCACCATTCCGGTCGCCCGCGCGCAAGAGTTCACCACCTTTAAAGATGGTCAGAGTGCGATGACTATCCACGTGCTACAAGGTGAACGCGAGTTGGTACAGGATTGTCGTTCTCTGGCCCGCTTTGCCTTACGTGGTTTGCCGCCGCTGCCAGCGGGAGGGGCGCATATTCGTGTGACTTTCCAGGTTGATGCGGATGGGTTATTGAGTGTCACGGCGATGGAGAAATCCACCGGCGTGGAGGCATCGATTCAGGTGAAGCCTTCCTATGGGCTATCCGATGATGAAATTGCCAATATGATTAAAGATTCAATGGCGAATGCGCAAAGTGATATCGGCGCGCGTAAGCTGGCGGAACAACAAGTCGAAGCCTCTCGTGTGCTGGAAAGTTTACAAGGCGCATTGGCAGAAGATGCAGCATTACTCAGTGAGCAAGAAAGTACTGCTATCGCTCAGGCGATGGCGGCATTACAGCAGCAGATGCAGGGCACTGACCCACACGCAATCGAAGCTGCGATAAAAGCGTTAGATGCACAAACGCAAGATTTTGCCGCGCGCCGAATGGATGCTTCTATTCGCCGTGCTTTGGCTGGCCATTCAGTGGATGAGGTTTAATCATGCCCAAAATAGTATTTCTGCCCCATAAAGACCTTTGCCCAGATGGTGCAGTACTGGAAGCAACTCAAGGTGAAACCATATTAGATGTCGCCTTGCGTAATGGAATCGACATCGAGCATGCCTGTGAGAAATCCTGTGCTTGTACCACTTGCCACTGTGTGGTGCGGGAAGGTTTTGATTCTCTGCCAGAAAGCAGTGAACTGGAAGATGACATGCTGGATAAAGCCTGGGGGCTGGAGCCAGAAAGTCGCCTGAGTTGTCAGGCCAGAGTGACGGATGAAGATCTGGTGGTTGAGATCCCGCGTTATACCATTAACCATGCGCGAGAGCATTAATCATACTCGTTATACTTCAAGCTGCATGTGCGTTGGCTGCGTTCTCGCACCCGAATCATTGACACACGTCAACTCATCGGGACTAATGAGCCTCATCCTTGAGGCTCACCCTGCGGGCTAGCATAAATGCTGTTCAAATCGGTTCCCGACCGATTTGTCTTTCACTTGCCGCCTTCCTGCAACTCGAATTATTTAGAGCATATAAAAACGTTAGTGACGCGCCCTAATAAGAACTAGCTGGGCATTGCAGTCATCAATAAATTGATCTTTATTTATTTTTATCAATTAGATACAACTTTTCACTTCACTAAACTATCAAGATAAATCATCAAACAGCCGCTCTTCGAGCTGTTCAACCTGTTGCTGTAATTTATCCAGAAAACGTAATTTTCGAACCGTATCAGCGGCTTGTTCCCACTGTTGCCTACCCAATTGCTCAACCATCAGTTGGCTGCGCGTTTTTGTCATCAAAGCCAGGCGGCTACTGAATGTAGCGAGTTGTATTTCAGCATCCGGGCTGCGTTCGATAGCATCAAGCTCTTCCCGCAACTCTAATTGTTCCATCAGAAAAGCGGTATCACGCAGTGTATGTTGTTCATTGCCTAGATCAAAACCCTGCAAAGATAGCATATACTCAGCCCGTTTTAACGGATGCTTGAGGGTTTGGTAGGCGTCATTGATGGTCGCGGCTTGCTGTAATGAGGCCAAACGCTCGCGTTCAGGCTGATTGGCAAAACGGTCAGGGTGGAATTGGCGCTGCAATTCCTGATAGCGGGTCGTGAGTCGGCTACCGTCAATCAGGTACTGAGGCGGCAGCCCAAATAGTGTGAAGTAATCCATAGCATGCTCAAGAATATGTGATGGCTTAGCTGAAAGTTATACAGCCCTCTTATAACGTATGAGAGCTGTATGAAGCACAAGTGCCTGAGGTAGGGACAAAACAGGGGTCAGACGTTAAAGCTTTCACCACATCCGCACTCACTGGAGACGTTTGGATTGTTGAACTTAAAGCCTTCGTTCAGACCTTCTTTGACGAAATCCAATTCGGTGCCGTCAAGATAGACCATGCTTTTGCCGTCGATGATCACTTTCACGCCTTTGTCTTCAAAAACGATGTCGTCATCGTTCATTTCATCAACAAATTCCAGGATATACGCCATACCGGAGCAGCCCGACGTCCGAACGCCTAAGCGCAGACCCAAGCCCTTACCACGGTTATTTAAAAAGGCGCTGACCCGCTGTGCAGCACTGTCGCTGATTGATATCGACATAGACCTTCCTCAACTCTAATAACTTATACCCATCATACTTCGAGCTACAGGTGCGTTAGCCGTCTTCCTGTAACTCGAATTACTTAGGGTATCTATATTACAACTACTTGGCAGTATGTTTGCTTTTGTAGTCGGCGATAGCTGCTTTGATGGCATCTTCTGCCAAAATTGAGCAGTGAATTTTGACTGGCGGTAACTCCAGTTCTTCCGCGATCTGAGTATTTTTGATCGCTTCAGCCTGATCGAGAGACTTGCCTTTCATCCATTCAGTTACCAGAGAACTGGAAGCAATAGCAGAGCCGCAGCCATAAGTCTTGAAACGCGCATCTTCAATGATGCCAGCTTCGTTAACTTTGATCTGCAACTTCATGACATCACCACAAGCGGGTGCGCCAACCATGCCGCTACCAATGGTAGGATCTGCATTATCGAATGACCCAACGTTGCGTGGGTTTTCGTAGTGATCGATTACTTTTTCGCTGTAAGCCATGTGATTACTCCTGAGTCTTAAAGTCTGGAATTAATGGTGAGACCATTCAATGCTGCTGATATCCACGCCCTGCTTAAACATCTCCCATAACGGAGACAAATCACGCAAGCGGCCAATGGATTTACGTACCAGCGCAATGGCGTAGTCGATCTCTTCTTCAGTGGTGAAACGCCCGAGAGAGAAACGGATTGAACTGTGAGCCAGTTCGTCGTTCATCCCCAACGCGCGCAACACGTAAGAAGGTTCCAGACTCGCGGAAGTACAGGCTGAACCCGATGAAACTGCCAGATCTTTCAATGCCATGATAAGCGATTCACCTTCAACATAGTTGAAGCTGACGTTAAGAATGCCAGGTGCACCATTCTCTAAATCGCCATTCAGGTAAACTTCTTCGATATCTTTAATACCGTTCCACAAGCGCAGACGCAGTGAACGCAGACGGGCAGCTTCGCTTTCCATCTCTTCTTTGGCGATGCGGTAAGCTTTACCCATACCCGCAATCTGATGCACTGGTAAAGTGCCCGAACGCATACCGCGCTCATGACCGCCGCCATGCTGCTGGGCTTCGATACGAATACGAGGTTTACGGCGAACAAACAGCGCTCCAATGCCCATCGGGCCATAAACTTTATGGGCAGAGAAGGACATCAAATCGACTTTCAGTTTGCTCAGATCAATCGGTAATTTACCGACGCTTTGCGTAGCATCAACATGGAAAATGATCCCGCGACTGCGGCACATTTCGCCGATTTCCGCGATATCTTGCACCACACCGATTTCATTATTCACATGCATGATAGAAACCAAGATGGTGTCTTCACGCATCGCAGCTTCAAGCTGTTTCAGGTCGATAATTCCGTTAGACTGCGGTGCCAAATAAGTCACTTCGAAGCCTTCACGCTCCAACTGGCGACAAGTATCCAACACCGCTTTATGTTCGGTCTTACAGGTGATGATGTGCTTGCCTTTCTTCTGATAGAAGTTAGCGGCACCTTTAATAGCGAGGTTATCAGACTCAGTTGCACCGGAGGTGAAGACTATTTCGCGAGGGTCAGCACCTACCAATGCAGCAATATCATTACGTGCAATATCAACAGCTTCTTCTGCTTGCCAGCCGAACTTATGGGAACGAGAGGCAGGGTTACCAAAAATGCCGTCCAGAGTCAGATACTGCATCATTTTTTCAGCGACACGAGGATCTACCGGGGTCGTTGCTGCATAGTCCAGATAGATCGGTGTCTTTATTTTTGATTCGGTCATTGCTCTTATGCTCCGTACATCACTTCCAAAACGTAAAATTCCGCAGACTCTGCTTTATGCGCGCAGATTGACGTTGATCGTCTCTTGCGGTCGGCCATTAGCCGTACGGCGCGTATCGTTATTCTGACGATCCGCAACCTCAAGAATATCTTGGTTATTCACCAATTCTGCCAATGTGATGTTGTTGAGGAAGCTGCTGATGCGCTCACTCAAATCACGCCACAAGGTATGAGTCAAGCAACGATCGCCCCCCTGACACCCTTCTTTACCCTGACAACGAGTCGCATCAACAGATTCGTCAACGGCGGTAATAACAGCACCTACCGCGATTGCTGATGCATCTTTACCCAGCAGGTAACCACCACCTGGACCACGAACGCTGGCCACTAAGCCATTTTTGCGTAACCGTGAAAAAAGCTGTTCCAGATAGGATAATGAGATCCCCTGACGTTCAGAAATATCTGCCAGAGGAACTGGCCCGTCCTGGGAATGTAATGCCACATCAAGCATGGCGGTCACGGCATAACGGCCTTTGGAAGTCAGTCTCATAGCTAAAGTTACCTGTTGGTGAAAACAAGCCAGAATTCTGACATTCTTGAGTGTTTTAGTCAACTATTTAACCTAGTAAATCACTCAAGTATTATTTAACTATTCCATTTCTAATAATTTGGGTTAGTTTTTATAATAACCAATTGATATAAAGCATTAATTTTTACCGTTATGCTCGCTGCCATCTGCCCCACGTTGTGGATATTTATCTTGTTTCTCAATAGATGTCAGCATCCCGCGCAGGATATTCAGCTCCTGAGCTTCCGGGCGCGCACGGGTAAACAGACGGCGCAATTTACTCATAATCTGCCCCGGATGGGCCTGGCGAATAAAGCCGGTATGAGATAAAACCTGCTCCAAATGCAGATAGAAACGCTCCAGATCATCCACTAATGGATAAGGAGCTTCCTCTTCTTTCTACTATTGGTGCGGCAGCCTGTTGGCGATCGAGGAAGGCCACGCGCACTTCATACGCTAAAATTTGTACCGCCATAGCCAGATTCAGCGAACTGTATTCCGGGTTAGCTGGGATTGCCACATGATAATGGCACTTTTGCAGCTCATCATTTGTTAGCCCCACCCGCTCACGACCAAACACCAGCGCAACCGGCGCATGTTCGGCTTCGCGTGCGCTGCGCACACCACATTCACGCGGCTCTAGCATTGGCCAAGGCAAGGTGCGAGAACGTGCACTGGTACCCACCACCAGGCTGCATCCCGCCAGCGCTTCATCCAAGGTATCAACGATGGTGGCATTGCCAATCACATCGCTGGCGCCGGCGGATAGTGCGATGGCCTGAGAATCCGGATTGACTAAAGGATTGACCAGATACAAATTGGTTAATCCCATTGTTTTCATGGCCCTGGCTGTCGAACCCATATTGCCGGTGTGTGAGGTCTCAACCAAAACGATACGAATATTGTGTAACATACAAACTCTGAGGATAACGGGGAATCGGCATATCTTAACACAGACATAGGCATTTATCCGAACCCCTGCTATACTATGCGCCGTTTCTCGTTCTTTAACATCCTAGTGGAAGATACCCATGCATCCAATGCTGACTATCGCCATACGCGCTGCGCGTAAGGCCGGTAACCTGATTGCCAAACATTATGAAACGCCTGACTCCGTCGAAGCGAGCCAAAAAGGCAGTAACGATTTTGTTACCAACGTTGACCGCGATGCCGAGTCTATGATTGTTGACGTTATCCGTAAATCTTACCCAAAACACACCATTATTGGTGAAGAATGCGGTGAGTTGGTCGGCGAAGATTATGATGTACAATGGGTTATTGATCCACTGGATGGCACTACCAACTTCATCAAACGTCTTCCTCATTTCGCTGTTTCTATCGCCGTACGCATCAAAGGCCGTACCGAAGTTGCCGTAGTTTATGACCCAATGCGTAACGAATTATTTACAGCTACTCGTGGTCAAGGCGCTCAATTAAATGGTTATCGCCTGCGTGGCACCAATGCCAAAGATTTAGACGGCACCATTCTGGCAACTGGTTTCCCATTCAAAGTTAAACAACATGCTCCGGCGTATATCCGTATTGTTGGCAAGCTGTTTGAACAGTGCGCAGATTTTCGCCGCACCGGTTCTGCGGCACTGGATTTGGCCTATGTTGCCGCCGGCCGTGTTGACGGTTTCTTTGAAATTGGCTTGAAGCCGTGGGATTTTGCTGGCGGCGAACTGTTAGTTCGTGAGTCAGGTGGTGTGGTAACTGACTTTGCCGGTGGTCATAATCACTTCAGCTCTGGCAATATCGTGGCCGGTAATCCGCGCGTTGTGAAAGGCATTCTTCAGTCCATAGTTCAGGCCGAAGTGAGTGATGCCTTAAAGCGTTAATTCTATACTCGTCATACTTCAAGCTGCATGTGCGTTGGCTGCGTTCAATAACCCGAATCACTTACTGATGTAAGCTCATCGGGATTTTCTCTCTTGCTGCCTTCCTGCAACTCGAATTATTTAGAGTATATATGAATGACGGTTTGATACAAAAAAGCCAGTCGGCTAACACTGACTGGCTTTTTTTATTGCTCATGACCCGTCCTAAATAGCGTTGACACATTTAACTCGTACACTGAGGAAAATGTGATGAACCAATATGTTAAACGTACGCAACGCGATTATCCTCTATCCTTTAAATTGGCCGTTGTCGAACAGGTCGAAAAAGGTGAAATGACATACCGCCAGGCGCAAGACCGCTACGGTATTCAAGGCCGTTCTACCGTCCTGACGTGGCTACGCAAGTTCGGTCAACTCGACTGGCTTTCTCCCTCTCCTGCAAGAATGTACGGAATTAACATGCCCAAAATGCCTCTTACTCCCGAACAGCGAATCAAAGAACTCGAACAGCAACTTGCTGAATCAGAAGTCAAAGCGCAGTTTTTTGAAGCGGTTGTGAAGGTCATGAATACGGAGTTCGGAGCCACACTGACAAAAAAGCAGTTGGCCACGTTATCACGCAAGCGCAAACGCCGGGACTCACAGTAACGCGCGCTTGCTGGTTCATGGGGATTAGCCGACAGGCGTGGTATCAGTCTTTGCAGCGTGAACGCGGAAGAGAAAACAGGCACAGCGCATCGTTGAGCAAGTGACGGCCATCCGGTTACAACAGCCCCGGTTGGGTACGCGTAAATTGCATTACTTGTTGCGACAACAAGCAGAACCGGCGCTGCATGTTGGCCGAGATCGCCTGTTCCAGATACTGCGTTTCTCGCGGTTACTGGTGATGCCTAAACGTGCCTATCATAAAACGACAAACAGCCATCATCGCTTTTACCGTCACCCTAACTTATTGAAGTCAGGAGCAAATCAGGTTATTGCCAGCCGCCCGGAACAGGTATGGGTCGCGGATATCACTTACCTTCCCCTGCGGACAGGAACGGCGTATGTGAGTCTGGTCACTGACGCCTGGTCGAGAAAAATCGTGGGATATCATGTGCATGAAAGTCTGCACACCCGCCATGTAGCCGCTGCGCTCAAAATGGCGCTGGTGAGCAGGCGCACAGCATCTGCGCTGATACATCACTCAGACCGGGGTATCCAGTACTGTTCAACAGAATATCAGGCGTTACATCAACGTCACGGTGTCATCTGTTCGATGACGGATGGATATGATTGTTATCAGAATGCGCTGGCGGAGCGGGTCAATGGGATATTAAAACTGGAATATCTGCTGGTTAAGCCGAAAGATATTGGTCAGGCAAGAAAGATGGTCAGGGAGTCAGTGGAAATCTACAACACGCGGCGACCGCATCTGTCGTTAAAATACAAAACGCCCGATGAAGTTCATCAGGCGTTTTAAGGCTGAAAAGTGTCAACCTATATCAGGACTAGTCATCATTTAGCGGCCAAATGGCCTGACTCCGCCGATAAAGTCCGGTTGGCTAGAAAGATAAAGCAGAGCACCAGCAAACAATAAAATGAGGCCGCCAGTTAAGGCCAATGTCGCCCAGGCTATTGCTCCCCAAGCCGCAGGTGCTCGTTTGCGACTTAAATGCACTGCCATACGCCGCGCATAGTGAACAAGCAGCGCCAACAACGAAATAGTCAATGATGTGCCAATAGCCATAGCAATTGCCGACAAAATGCCCCACCAGTAAACCCCAATCACTTTAGCAAATAGCAGCACCATAATTGCGCCGGAGCAAGGCCGCATGCCCATCGCCAAAATAATCGCTAAACGGGTGCGCCAGTCATTGCCCGCTTGCAGCTCTTGAGAACTCGGCATATGTCGATGCCCGCAGCCGCAACTCTCACTGTGAATATGATCTGCACTCAACGGCAGTATACGCTGGATGCTGATTTTCTGCGGCTTCAATAGCTTTACTTGATGGTAAAGCCGTTTTATTGCGCGAAAACATAACAAAATCCCGAGCGCGATCACCAACAGAAAACTACCTTTTTCCAACCAGAAGCTACTTTGATGCAAATAACGCGACGAGAGTTGCAACACACCCAGCAGCACAGTTACCAGCATGATCGCGACACCACCTTGCAATATCGATGCAGCAAAAGTCAGTTTCAGACTGTTTTTGAGTTGCGCCGGATGGGTTGCAAGATAAGTCACTATCACCACTTTACCGTGCCCCGGCCCCACAGCATGAAGCACGCCGTAAATCAGGCTGAACATCATCAACGCCAGACCAGTTTGATGCGGATTGGCTTTGACCTGTTGCAGTAACTGGACCATCTGCTGATGCATACTTTTTTGCCAGACTACTGTTTTGAACAGCAGTTCCGGCCAATAGAGCCAGGCAAGTTGGGCGGCACCGGCCAATAACACTAAGAAAAGCAACAGCGGCCATAAATTAATTAGCCAATGTCTTGGCCGCACAATGGGGGTGAGACCTACTGACATTGCACAGTTACCCGTTGGGCGAATTGTTTGCCAAGTTCCATATCTTCTCCCGGTGAATCACTTTTATCCAAAGACAACGCATAAGCCTGTAAGGAAGCATTGGGGTTGGGTGTGAATAAAGTTAATTTGCAACTTTTTGCCATTTCAGCCGACAGCCTGACTGCCTTATTATCGGCATAGGTCATATCCACAAAATAGGTCGGATCGTAAGTCGAGATAATAAAAGGCTTTCCGACCAAGGGTTGCGGTTCAGCCAGAGGTAACACGAATTCCAAAACCGCCTGATGGCCTTTGCGCGACAAATGATATTCTGTCGGTAAATTTTTATATTTCACCGGCTTACCATCACGGTAGATATCAGTGAAATAGTGCTGCCCCAACACATTAGCCATCACTTCGGCTGCCAATTTCTTCCAAATTTCAGAATCACTTTTGGCATTCTCTGCATCATATAGCAGGTCTGCAGAGGTGATTTCGTCCATTGTCCAGACCATTTTAATTCCCACTAATGTCTGTTTTTCACTGACAAAAGTGGCATCCATATCGATGAAACTGTGCGGATGTGCCTCCGCTATTTGGCTATAAATAACAGTGCTACCCACTAACAGTAGAGCTATGAGTCGCTTAAATGCACTTAATTTGTTATAACATAACATAACCTGCATGGATCAATCCTTGGAAATTCAGCAATAACTGTGATGTAAGTTGTAAGTCGATGTAAAAGCTCCGGACCTCAGTAAACCGGATAGAATCTCTTTTGCTATGCTTAAGACTGATGAATAACAACACATCCATCACGGAAGGTTATATGCACTTGGACACTTCTTCTGTGCCCCAGTTATCCAGTCAACCACTATCCGGTCAACAACGCCGCTGCCACATGTTACTGATGCTATTTATGCCCGCAAGCACAGTACACTTGGACACTATCAGCCAATTCAACGGCGTTGAGCAGCCAACTACCCGGCAAGATATAGCCGAGGTTGCTAATGAAATCCAGCGTTTCTACCATTTGCAACTGAGTGCCAATGCCGATGATAGCTGCTTGATTCAGGGCAATCGGCTGGACAAAAGGCTGTGCTTAATCCACTGTCTACGCCGGGGTGTACGCTATTGTCCTGAATTTGTTGAGCACTATTTCGCTCCCCGTTTATATGATGCACTCTCCTGGGATAACATACTGATTTCAGAGGCCTTACCCCAAATCATCACTCAGTGTGAACCCTTTCTGAACCGCCAACTTAATGAAAAAGATCGTCAGTTCTTACAACTGTATTTGGCCTATTGTACTTGGGAAAATCGGCAACATGCTGCACCAGAGTTATCCCTCACCCAGCAACAATGGTTGACACGTAAGCCCGCACTGGCGGCCGCTGACAGTCTATTTGATTCATTTAATCCACTGCTGGGCAACCCGCTCGATAAAATCGAACGCGACGTACTTATCTTGATGTTAACCATGATTAAGGCACACCGTTATCACAGTACCCAATCAGCGGAAGATTCACGTCTGATCACGGCCACTAACCAATTAGTCATGCGTTTTCAACAGCTTTCCGGAATGACACTGGGCAGTAATGAGCTGTTGATGAGCCAGCTGTTTGCTCATCTCGCCCCTGCTATTGAACGCTGTTATTTCAATATCGGGATTGATAATTCATCACTGGAAGAGGTGAACCGACAATATCCCCGGCTGCTACGCACCACCCAGCAGGCATTGGTCGTATTCGAGCAAGAGTATCAGATTCAATTTTCTGCCGACGAAGTTGCTCTGATAGCCATTAGTTTTGGTGCCTGGTTGATGCAAGAAAATGCATTACAGGAAAAGCAGATTTTACTACTGACACGTAATAATTCGGAATTAGAACAACAAGTTGAGCAGCAAATTCGTGAGTTAACGCTTTTGCCATTACATATTAAGTACTTGCCCCATGATGTGTATCTCCAATCTGGTGCGCCCTCCGGTACAGCGGTGGTGCTAACGCCTTATGCTGTGCGGCAACCTGAATCGTCTCCCCCACTGATTCAGGTGTTATTGCCCATAACTGAACAACAAAACAAGCGGTTACGTCACCTGTTGGATTTGCCCTAACCGGCGAGATCTTCCGGGTTTGCCACCACCCGAGGGCGAATAAATAACGCTGGGATCACGATTAATGCCATTACCCAGAACACCCCACCCTGATAATGTTCGAACAGGAACCCCGAAATAACCGTCATCACCGCAATTCCCCCGCCCATCGCCAGTGCCGAATAAACCGATTGTAAACGGATAACATCGGCTCCACGGCGCGCCGCAATAAAGCGCATCGCCGCCAAATGGCAAACAGTAAATGAGCCACAATGCAGGATTTGAATCAGAATAAGCCACGACAACTCGGTGGTGGAGGCCATTAGGCTCCAGCGGATAATGCCGCTCACGGCCGAAAGCAGTAACAGACTGCGAGCAGTCCAGCGGCGGAAAAGGATATTGCTGAAGGCGAATACCAGAATTTCGGCCACCACCCCCAGCGACCATAAATAGCCAATGGTCGCGGCGGAATAACCGGCCTCTTTCCAGTAAATAGAACTGAAACTGTAATACCCGGCATGCGCGCCTTGCAAGAGAGTCACACACAGTAAAAAGCGCCACACCTGCGGCTCAGCTAGCAACACTTTCCAGTCGGTCGCGGCTACATTACGATGCTTAACCTCACCCTGCGGCATGACACTCGGTTTCAGCAATGCTCCCAGTAACATGGCTGAAACGCCGAACAGCAAGCTGTAAAGAATCGCCGGATGGCCCCAAACAGAGACGAGTTTACCGGTCAATGCAGAACCAATCACAAACGCCAGCGATCCCCACAGCCGGACTTTGCCGTAATCCATGGTTATCTGTTTTTGCCAGGTCGCCGCCAGCGCATCGGTAAGTGGTACTAATGGGCCAAAAAACAGGTTAAAACCGGCAATAATCACCATCAGCCAGGCCCAGCCATGACCAAACCAAAAGCCAACCGCAAAGGCTAATGTCAGGAGTGCCAGAATGCGGATGGCAGTGACCAGATAAGAGGGATCTTTAACACTGGGAGCAATAATCAAGCTGCCGAGAAAGCGGGAAATTAATCCAGCGCCCAGCAAAATCCCAATAGTTTCAGGCGGTATCCCTTCCCCTTGCAACCAGATGCCCCAGAAAGGCAGGAAAATGCCATAAGAAAAGAAATAGGTGAAATAGCTGAGCGACAGCCAACGTGTTGATTGCAATACCATGAATCCCTCCGAGGTCAGCCCGCCACTGTGACAGAGGCCCCGTATGCTAGCAACTTTGTCATTAGGTAAACATGTAATTTGAGATTGGCTTCACATTTACGTTACGTAAATGACAAAAAACCCGCATTTCGCGGGTTCAGACTGCTGACAAACCTCGATAACTCGATCTTGCAAGGTGAAGGCAGGTAGAAGAGTAAAGCGTCCGCGCCACGGACGGCGCGGCTCGAGCCCCCAGGGAGGGGGTTACGGCGTCTTTACGATCTGCCTGTTTTCACCGTTACGGGCACTTTATCATTAAACTCAACCCGCATTTCGCGGGTTTTTATTAGAAAAATCAATTGGCTGAGATTATGCGTAAACCGGGAAACGGGCACAAATAGCCAATACTTTCTGTTTGATGCGCTCGATAGTCGCTTCGTCGGTGATGTTATCCAACACATCACACATCCAGCCAGCCAGCTCGCGCGATTCTTCTTCTTTGAAACCACGGCGAGTAATCGCCGGGCTACCAATACGCACACCAGAAGTGACAAACGGGCTTTTCGGATCGTTAGGCACGCTATTCTTATTTACCGTGATATTGGCACGACCCAAAGCAGCATCGGCATCTTTACCGGTGATGTTTTTATCGACCAAATCAAGCAAGAACAAGTGGTTATCTGTACCGCCAGAAACCACTTTATAGCCGCGTTCCAGGAAGACCGCCACCATAGCTTTGGCGTTCTTAGCCACTTGTTGTTGGTAAACTTTGAACTCAGGCTCCATAGCTTCTTTCAATGCCACCGCTTTACCGGCGATAACATGCATCAATGGGCCGCCTTGGTTGGCTGGGAACACAGAAGAGTTCAGTTTTTTATACAGCTCTTCATCACCACCTTTCGCCAAAATCAAGCCACCGCGTGGGCCAGCCAGTGTTTTGTGCGTGGTAGTGGTTACGATATGTGCATGTGGAACTGGGTTAGGATAAACGCCAGCAGCCACCAGACCGGCGACGTGAGCCATATCGACAAAGAAATATGCGCCAATGCTGTCGGCGATTTCGCGCATTTTTGCCCAATCAACAATACCGGAATAAGCAGAGAAGCCGCCGATGATCATTTTCGGTTTATAACGTTCGGCCTGACGCGCCATATCTTCATAATCAATTTTGCCAGACTCATCAATGCCGTAAGGGACGATATTGTACAGTTTGCCAGAGAAGTTAACCGGTGAGCCGTGGGTCAAATGGCCGCCGTGCGCCAGGTTCATCCCCAAAACAGTGTCACCCGGTTGCAGCAAGGCGGAGTAAACCGCCACGTTCGCCTGAGAACCGGAATGCGGCTGAACGTTGGCGTAATCTGCGCCGAACAACTCTTTTGCGCGGTCAATAGCCAACTGCTCAACAATATCGACATACTCACAGCCACCGTAGTAACGCTTGCCCGGATAGCCTTCAGCATATTTGTTGGTCAACTGAGAACCCTGAGCCTGCATAACGCGCGGGCTAGTGTAGTTCTCAGAGGCAATCAGCTCGATGTGCTCTTCCTGGCGCACCACTTCTTGCTCCATTGCACGCCATAGATCTGCATCATAATCGGCAATGTTCATTTCACGCTTTAACATCCGGCTCTCCTGACTTAGCTAACAAAATAGACCTGGTAGACTGCCCTCTTGGGCTTTATGACACAGTGTAAACTGTTTCCCCCCCGTTAAGATAGGTCTTGACTGAGGTTTTTACGCAAACGATTGGCTCCAGACTGCGTAAGGCTTTGACCTGTTCAGACTTCATCCAAGGCAACGGAATTATCCTCATATTCATTATGTGATTTTTTCATATTCTGTGAACTGACACGGCACGCTAGTCCCTTATAAGAATGATGTGCATTTACAAATTAGGCTGCAAACTATAAGATGCATTTAAAATACATGTATTGAATCACACACAATAACACCTGAAGTCATTGGCGTTGCAGTCAGGGCGAAAGGGATAAATATTTAAGGAGCACCGCATGCTGGATAGTCAAACCATCGCCACCGTTAAATCCACTATTCCGTTACTGGCCGCCACTGGCCCCAAGCTAACGGCACATTTCTATGACCGCATGTTTGAGCACAATCCTGAGCTGAAACACATTTTCAACATGAGCAATCAGTTTAATGGGGATCAACGCGAAGCCCTGTTCAACGCCATTTGTGCTTATGCAGCAAATCTTGAAAATCTGGCGGCTTTACTGCCCGCAGTAGAGCGGATCGCGCATAAACACGCTAGTCTGAATATTCAACCAGAACACTATCCTATCGTCGGCCATCATCTGATAAGCACGCTGGATGAAATGTTCTCTCCTGGTCAGGAAGTGTTAGATGCCTGGGCGAAAGCCTACGGTGTGTTGGCGGATGTATTTATTGCGCGAGAAAGTCAGATTTATCAACAGAGTGAAAATAGTGATGGCGGCTGGCGAACCTTGCGCCGTTTCCGCATCATCAAAAAAGAGATGCAGAGTGAGGTTATTTGTAGTTTTGTGTTAGCACCTGAAGACGGTGGCCGGGTATTGGATTTCAAACCAGGACAATATCTGGGTATCTATATTGAAGATGAACGGCTTGAATATCAGGAAATCCGCCAATACTCCCTGACCGCCGCGCCAAACGGCAAAACCTACCGTATTGCGGTGAAGCGTGAAGATCAAGGGACCGTTTCTAATTATATGCACCGTGAATTGAACGAGGGCGACAGTGTACGCATTGCCCCTCCACGTGGTGATTTCTTCTTGGATATTACGCCGGATACCCCTGTAGCGCTGATTTCGGCTGGTGTCGGTCAAACCCCGATGTTGAGTATGCTCAACACCTTGCACAATCAGCAACATCCCGCGCCAGTACATTGGTTACATGCCGCTGAAAATGGACGAGTTCATGCTTTTGCTGACGAAGTTGCCGCTATTTCAGACAATATGCCCAATCTCAGCCGCCATGTATGGTATCGCGAGCCAACCGCCCAAGATAATCATGGGAAGGATTATCACAGTAAAGGGTTAATGGATCTCAGCTCACATCAGTGGCTGGCAGCCGATCCCAACCGACATTATTACTTCTGCGGCCCGTTAGCTTTTATGCAATTTGTCGGCCGCCAATTATTAGCGCAAGGAGTCGCTGCCGAGCGAATTCACTACGAGTGCTTCGGCCCGCATAAAGTCATTTAATTATTGAATTTTATTTCATTTCTCAGGGGATGCCATTCTCGCTCCCCTGCATATCCGTTATAAAAAAACCGTCTACTTATTGCTTTTAAATGTGGTAGAACGTGATTTAAATCTCATATATCCTAATTTAATATTGCCACGATGAGGCATTCAGATGAATGTCTAAATATTCATATAACTGAACATTAATAGTGTGGCTGACATTATCCCTTACTATTTATTGCCCGGTAACACAGGGTAAATTAAGGCTGAATTGACCTACCATGAGTAAGAAATTCATAAAAAAAGAAGGGTTGGCATTGGTATCTATGGCGCGCTATTTAATTGGTGAGCGCTCCGGGAATCGGCTTAAAACCATCGATGAGTTATCCGATGATTTCGGTATCTCCGTCGGCGTGGTACAGCATGCATTAAAAGTGCTGGAAGCGGATGGCGCTATCATCGTTGAACGCCGAGGTCGTAATGGCACCTTGTTGATTGATCTGAATATGCCGCTGTTACTGCAACAGGCTGATCTGGGTAATATGGTGTGTGCCATGCCACTACCTTACACCAAGCTTTATGAAGGTTTGGCCAGCGGTTTAAGAGAGCAATTTACCTTACTTCCCCTTTATTTTGCCCATATGCGCGGCGCTGAAGTGCGGATAGAATGTCTGATAGACGGTATTTACGACATGGCGGTGGTTTCGCATCTGGCAGCTAAGAGTTATCTGGATCAAGGTAAAGTCGCTCTGGCACTGAATCTGGGAAATGGCTCTTACGTGGATGGTCACCAACTTATTTGCCGCCGTGGTGAGCAAAATAACATTCGTCGTGTCGGGTTAGATCCGCGCTCCCCCGATCAATGTCTGCTCACTGAGATTAAATTTTCCGGACAACCTATCGAATTAGTTGAATTACCTTATAGCGATTGTATCGCACATATAAATCGTGGTGATATTGATGCCGCTATTTGGAATCTGGCGGATAATGTCCCTCATGAAAATTTGCAGGCAATAAAACTGCAAGGCGATGAGCGCTATATTCAAGCTTCGCAAGCCGTTATCCTTATCCGACCCGATAATCATCCGATCAAATTGCTGCTGGAAAAAGGCATTAATGAGACATTACTGCTTAACCACCAGCGAGCAGTACAGAATGGCGAGATAGAACCTCGTTATTAATCATATTAATCTGGCAGCAAGCCAGGCTATTTTCGGGAGGCCACTCTTTGAAGATTTGTATTGATGCGCGTCTTAATATTCTATGTCAGTCAGGGGTTATCGATCAGGATATTGGTCAAGGATTAGACCAGGTTATCAACCGGTTAGAACATTTCTGGCAATTACCGGTACATGGGGAGCAAGGGGTAATGGCTATCACTCATATGGCAAATGCATTAATGCGAACCCGCCGCGGCGAAGAGATCGCTGCGTTGAACCCGGCAATATTAGCGGAAATTGTTCAAAGCAAAGAAATTCACTATATCCGGGAAATAAATCAGGATTTATTGGCCTATTTTTCATTAAAACCGGCAGAAAATGAAATCGGATATTTACTCGCGAACCTTTACGGTCTATACCTTTCCAGTGACACGCCCCTGTTGCGCTAAAGCAGACTTGTCGGGGTAGTGCCACAAAAATACAACATCAGGGTTCTTTTTTATTGTAAATGTTCAAAATAATAATAATTTAACAAATATAATTATGCCCAGGGCGTTCAGGACATTAAATGTTTTTAAAAACCCTATTAAAACAAAACACTAAACTTATTGATGCGGCTATCTCATTCTGGCATCAGGGAAAGATTTATCCTGATAGCTATGTCATCGATGTGGAACAAACTGAAGCTAATGCCCGTTTACTACTGCAAGTTGCCCATCATCACCAAGTAAAACTGTATTTGATGAGCAAACAATTTGGCCGTAATCCGGAGTTGTGTCGCCGGCTGCTGGCTTGCAGTTATCAGAGCACCCATTATCACGGCATGGTGGCGGTGGATTTTAAAGAAGCTCGACAACTCTATCGCCACGCCATTCCTGTTGCTCATATTGGCCATCTGGTACAACCCCCCTCTGGCATGCTGGCGGAAATAATTCGTCAGCGACCAGAAGTCATAACCGTTTTCTCATTGGAAAAGGCACTAGAAATATCACAGACGGCACATCGCCAACATATTATCCAACCCTTAATGTTGAAGGTTTGCCAATCAGGAGATTTGCTCTATTCAGGGCAAGAAGCGGGGTTCGAGTTAAATCATTTACCGGCTGTCATTGCGGCTCTACGGGAGATGCCAGGCGTGCGATTGATTGGAATAACGCATTTCCCTTGTATGGTGTATGACCCCCAGTTGCGGCAAACTTTGCCAACAGCCAACATGCAAACTTTATTGACCGCGCGGGATATCCTGCAAGCAGAAGATGTCACCCTTGAACAGGTAAATGCCCCCTCAGCAACCAGTTGTACCACCCTCTCCCAGTTGGCCCAATTAGGGATAACACACAGCGAACCAGGCCATGCCCTCACCGGAACCATGCCCGCCAATCAGCATGGCGACCAGCCAGAACAGATATCTATGCTATATCTGTCCGAGATTTCCCATCATTTTGCTGATAATAGCTATGTATTTGGCGGCGGTTATTATCGCCGTGGTCATTTGCAAAATGCGTTAATTTGGCACGATAACCAATTTAGCCAATCCTCAGTATTACCGATTGATAATGACAGTATCGATTATTGTCTGCGTCTGGCGGGCCAGTTCCCAGTTGGTAGTCCGGTTATTATGTGTTTCCGCACCCAGATATTTGTAACTCGCAGTGATGTCGTATTGATAGATGGCATTCAAAGTGGTACTCCCCGCATACTTGGCTGCTATGACAGCCAGGGCAATAGGCTGGGTTAATCAATAAAAAAAGCCATCAGCCCAATACGTTAGTTTATTTAATGTATACCCATGATAGTCTTACACACTGACTTTCTTCGGAGCCTGCCCGATGATTAATCCCGATGGATACACCTACGCGCACGAACATCTCCATATTGATTTATCCGGATTTAAAAATAATTTGGACTGCCGGTTGGATCAATATCAACTCATCTGCGACGAAATGCGTGAGTTAGTGGGTAAAGGGGTGGCCAATATTGTCGAAGTGACCAATCGATATATGGGCCGAAATCCGCAGTTTTTATTGAATGTGATGCGTGACAGTGGCATCAATGTTATCACTTCAACCGGCTATTATACCGACAGTTTTTACCCGCCAATGGTGCGCGAGAGTAGCGCTCAGCAATTGGCACAAACCATGATTGATGAAATAGAGATAGGTATTGATGGCACAGAACTGAAAGCCGGTGTTATTGCCGAAATTGGCACCAGTGAGGGCATAATTACCCCTGACGAAACCAAAGTCTTTCATGCCGCAGCATTAGCTCACCATGCCACCGGCCTGCCCATTTCGACCCACACCAGTTTCAGCACTATGGGGTTGGAGCAAATCGCCCTGCTCAAGCAACATGGTGTCGCGCTGGAGCACGTAGTCATCGGCCATTGTGACCTGAAAGAACAGCCCGATCTTATTATGAAAATGATCGATATGGGTGTATATGTCCAATTCGATACCATTGGTAAAAATAGCTATTTCCCTGATGAACGTCGAATCGCGATGTTAGTCACACTCGCTGAACGTGGGTTATTGGATAAAGTCATGCTCTCTATGGATATAACCCGCCGCTCACATTTAAAAGCCAATGGCGGTAGTGGATTTAGCTATTTAGTTGATTCATTTGTTCCCATGTTACTGGCCGCAGGGATTTCCTCCGCTCAGGTGGAAATGATGTTGCGCCACAATCCTAATAAATTTTTCGCCACGCAAGGAAAGTGATTATGAAGAAGATTGGCATTGCCGGGCTGCAACGAGAATTAATTCGTGAAATGATTGAGCAGACGGCTCCTCATACTTTTGAAATATTTATTCTTTCGGATATGGATGCCGCAGTAAAAGTGAAAGAAGGCCAGTTGGATTATTATATTGGTGCCTGTAACACTGGGGCCGGAGCCGCATTATCAATGGCTATCGCGATTATTGGTTATAACAAAAGTGCCACAATTGCCAAGCCGGGAATCAAAGCCAAACCAGAACAAATAGAAAAATTTGTCACTGAGGGTAAAGTGGCGTTTGGCCTATCGGTTGAACATATTGAGCATGCTATCCCGCTGCTGATTACACAGCTGCGCTAAGGGGACCACCGTGGATTATATTCATATTGTTGTGGTTGCCCTGTTGACCGGGATGACCGCGCTGCTTTCTCACCGCAGTGTCGCCGTGTTCCATGACGGCATTCGCCCTATTCTGCCGCAATTGGTTGAAGGAAATATGAGTCGCCGTGAGGCGGGCAGTATCGCTTTTGGTCTGAGTGTTGGCTTTATTGCCTCTGTCGGTATCTCTTTCACACTCTCAACCGGTTTACTTAACTCCTGGCTGCTATTTCTGCCGACCGACATCATTGGTGTACTGGCAATTAATAGCTATCTGGCCTTCGCGCTAGGTGCAGCTTGGGGTATTTTAGCACTGACCAGCTTGCCGGCCGTTAATACCGCTTTGACCTCATTGCCGGTGAACTTTATTGGCTCACTAGGAGAGCTGAGCAGCCCAGTAATTTCCGCCTTCGCCTTGTTCCCATTGGTCGCCATTTTCTACCAATTTGGCTGGAAAACTGCCGTCGTCTCTGCTTTTATCGTGCTACTAACCCGCCTAATTATTACTCGATTTACCGGCTTATTTCCTGAATCCATTGAGATTTTCGTCGGTATGATTCTGCTTATTGGTATTGCCATTGCACAAGATTTACGAGCCAAAACCCACCTGGGAGGTGGTGGTGGGCACTCTGTTTTCGAAGAGCGAACCCAGCGAATTATTAAAAATCTCCCGATGCTGGCGATTGTCGGCGGGTTAATTTCTGCGGTAGCCAGTATGAAGATCTTCGGCGGTAGCGAAGTGTCGATTTACACCCTGGCAAAAGCTTACGCTCCGGGCATCACACCGGAAGAATCGCTGGCATTAATCCATCAGGCATCATTGGCCGAGTTTATGCGTGGCCTCGGTTTTGTACCGTTAATTGCCACCACCGCGCTGGCAACCGGTGTTTATGCCGTAGCTGGTTTCACATTCGTGTTTGTGGTGGGTTATCTGGTACCGAATCCATTGCTGGCAGGGATAATTGGTGCGGTAGTAATATCGCTGGAAGTATTGATGCTGCGCTCAATCGGCAAGTGGCTGGGCCGCTTCCCGTCGGTGCGAAATGCTTCCGACAATATTCGTAATGCTATGAATTTACTGATGGAATATGCGCTGTTAATCGGGGCTATTTTCGCGTCAATCAAAATGGCCGGTTACACCGGTTTTACTATCACTACCGCACTCTATTTCCTCAACGAGGCTATTGGCCGCCCGGTAATGAAGATTGCCGCACCTGTGGTTGCAGTGATTATCGCCGGTATTGTGCTGAATCTGTTCTATTGGCTGGGGTTATTTGTCCCGGCATAAATCCGTTGTACTTGAAGGTTGCAGGGTTGTTAGCTACGCTCACTCACCCGAATCACTTACTTGAGTAAGCTCATCGGGATTTGTTCACTTGCTGCCTACCTGCAACTCCAATTACTTCGGGTTTAAGGGTATTTAGGTGTAAAAAAGCCCGTTCGTGGAAACGAAACGGGCTTTTTATTGATGACTTAAATATACAGAATTTAAATCGCTTCTTCGTCCTGCTCACCGGTACGGATACGAACTACGCGGGAGACATCAAAGACAAAGATTTTACCATCGCCGATTTTACCGGTCTGAGCAGTTTGCATAATCGCTTCTACGCAGGTATCCACAATATCGTCAGCAACAACAATTTCGATTTTTACTTTTGGCAGGAAATCCACCATATACTCAGCACCACGGTACAGTTCGGTATGCCCTTTCTGGCGGCCAAAACCTTTTACTTCTGTTACCGTCATCCCGGTGATACCAACTTCAGCTAGTGCCTCACGGACATCATCGAGTTTGAATGGCTTAATAATCGCGTCAATTTTTTTTCATGGTGAATCCCTGTTTTACCAATTCTTGCGGCCAAAGCCTGATGTAATCGGATAGCGTCTATCTTTACCAAAATTGCGGGCGGTGATTCGCGGCCCGACAGCAGACTGACGCCGTTTATATTCGTTGATATCTACCAGGCGGATGACCTTACGCACAATAGTTTCATCAAAACCTTCAGCAACCAAATCGGCGACTGACTTATCTTGCTCGACATACCCTTCGAGAATGGCGTCCAAAATATCATAAGGTGGCAGGCTATCCTCATCTTTCTGATCAGGTGCCAGCTCTGCCGACGGCGGACGAGTAATCACCCGCTGCGGGATAACATATGAAACGGTGTTACGATATTCGGATAATTTAAATACCAACGTCTTAGGCACATCTTTCAAAACATCAAAACCGCCCGCCATATCACCGTACAGTGTGGCGTAGCCGACAGCCATTTCGCTTTTGTTCCCGGTGGTTAATACAATGCTACGGCGTTTGTTCGACAACGCCATCAACACCACACCACGGCAACGCGCCTGAAGATTTTCTTCAGTGGTATCGCGTGCGGTACCAGCAAACATCGGTGACAATTGGCCCATAAAGGCATCAAACATCGGTTCGATGGAGAGCACATCAAATTCGATACCTAAAATTTCAGCTTCTTCTTTGGCATCAGCGATACTGATATCTGCGGTATAACGGAACGGCATCATCAATGCCTGAACCTTATCTTTACCCAAAGCATCCACGGCGATTGCCAGTGTCAGCGCTGAGTCAATCCCGCCCGACAGGCCAAGAACCGCGCCATTGAAACCATTTTTAGTGACGTAATCACGCACCGCCAAAACCAAGGCCTCATAGACCTGCGCCAATGGCGGCAACTCAGCGGCAGGTGCCATCATCGGCACCACTTCACACTCATTGAACTGCAATAAGGTGGTTTGCTCAGCAAATGCCGCCAGACGGTGGGTCATATTACCGGCAGCATCGAATACTTTGGAACAGCCATCAAAAATCAGCTCATCCTGACCACCAATTTGGTTGAGATACACCAATGGCAAGCCGGTACGCTGGCAATGCGCCGCCATTAGCGTTTTGCGAATATAGGGTTTTTCCCGGTTATACGGCGAGGCATTGATCGACAATACAATTTCAGCCCCCGCAGCTTTAACTGCATCAACCGGGCCATCGAACCATAAATCTTCACAGATAAGCAGACCCAAGCGGTAACCTTTTAACTCCACCACACAGGTATCATGACCGGCAGAGAAATAGCGTTTCTCATCAAATACGCCGTAGTTGGGTAATTGCTGTTTGAAATAACGCCCCAGCAACTTACCGTCCGCAAACAGGGATAACGCGTTATACAGGTTACCCTCTTCACGCCATGGATGCCCCACCAACACGGCGGTTTGCTGCGTTGCCGCCTGCAAACGATCCAACTGCGCTTCACAGCGTTGGTAGAAATCATCACGGTACAGCAGATCTTCTGGCGGATAACCGGACAAAGCCAGCTCGGAGAACATCACCAGGTCGGCTCCAGCCTTCTGCTGCTCATGTAAGGTCTGCAACATACGTTCAGTGTTGCCTTCAATATCGCCGACCAGCCAATTTAACTGGGCTAATGCAATAGAAAGTGATCTGCTCATCGTATTTAAACTCTATTTAAGCTGGGTCAGGGAATAATCGCTGCTAACAAATAATAGTGATTATTCTTTAAAATCATTGGCATCTAGCTCATGACGTGACAGTAACTTGTAAAATTCGGTACGGTTACGCCCCGCCATCCTTGCTGCCTGAGTCACATTGCCTTTGGTGATTTGTAGCAGTTTACGCAAATAATTCAATTCGAATTGATTACGCGCCTCGACAAAGGTCGGTAACGCGGTATTTTCACCTTCCAACGCCTGCTCAACCAGTGCTTCACTGATAACAGGTGCAGAGGTTAATGCCACACATTGCTCAATCACGTTCACCAACTGCCGCACGTTACCTGGCCAACTGGCCGTCATCAGCCGTTTCATGGCATCGGTTGAGAAACTGCGGACAAATGGCTTATGGCGTTTGGCTGATTCACGTAACAGATGGTTAGCCAGCAGCGGAATATCTTCTGAACGCTCATGCAATGCGGGGATCTTGAGATTCACCACATTCAAACGATAGTAGAGATCTTCGCGAAATTCATTTTTTGCCATCGCCTTGGGCAGATCACGGTGAGTCGCTGAAATGATCCGCACGTCGATACTCAAATCACGGTTACTGCCCAAAGGGCGTACTTTACGCTCCTGCAATACTCGCAGTAGTTTCACCTGCAAAGACAGCGGCATATCACCGATTTCGTCTAAGAACAGTGTCCCGCCTTCGGCCGCCTGAAATAGCCCTTCGCGGCTACTGACTGCGCCGGTAAATGCCCCTTTGGCATGACCAAATAGTTCTGATTCCAGTAACTGTTCAGGCAAGGCACCGCAGTTGATTGCGATGAAAGCTTTTTTCGCCCGCGGGCTGGCGGCATGAATGGCTTGTGCCAACACCTCTTTACCGGTACCACTTTGGCCGTTAATCAACACGCTGACATCCGATTGCGCCACCATTTTGGCCTGCTCCAGCAAGCGCAACATCACCGGGCTGCGAGTCACTATCTCTTCACGCCAGGTATCATCACCGGCAGGAATAGAAAGCTCTAATGCTGCATCAATTGCTTTATATAAGGCATCGCGATCAACCGGTTTAGTCAGAAAACTAAACACCCCTTGTTGGGTCGCGGCCACGGCATCAGGGATCGAGCCATGTGCGGTCAGGATAATCACTGGCATACCCGGTTGATGCTTTTGTATTTCAGCAAACAACGCCATACCATCCATTTCATCCATACGCAAGTCACTGATAACCAAATCAATTTTATCGCGCATCAACAGACGCAATGCTTCCTGCCCGCTTTCCGCGGTGGTGACATTAAAACCTTCACTGGTTAAACGCATTCCCAGCAATTTCAGTAAGCTAGGGTCGTCGTCAACCAGCAGTAGATTGGCCGGTTTGCGTGGCGTCATGTGATTCCTTATTTGTCGCTGGTGGCACGTCAGTTGGTGGTACGACTGGTGCGGCATAAGTATCAGCCGGCTTTTCTACCGGTTGTGGTGCGGGTTTGCTGTCTGCTGGCGGCTCGGTTGGTTTACTTTCAACCGGGCTGGTGGATGCGGCAGGTTTGTTTTCCGCCGGTTTAGCTTCAGCAGGTTTGGTTTCTATAGGTTTAACATCCGCAGGCTTGGTTTCAACCGGTTTAACCGGCTCGACTTTAGGCTGAGGTTTAGCCTCAACTGGCTTGGTTTCTGCTGGCTTGAGGGCCGCAGCGGCTTTGCTGTCAGCATCGGTTTCCGGGATCTCGTTTTGCATTTGCTTACGTGATGAAAGCTGCCGTTCGATATCTGTCAGATTTTCCAGCTTACGGGTAGTATCCAGTAAATTATATTGCAACCGAACCTGACTTTCTCTCAGGCGGTCAATTTGCGCGTCGGACTCTTCTTGCAAGCGCTGATAACGCGTGCGCTCTTCTGCCAGAGAGATGCGCAGAACTTGCTGCTCACGCCATAGTTGAATCAGTGGCCGCACCGCGCCGGGGAAACTTTGGCTATAGCTGTTCAAGCGCTCAACGACTTGACGACGCTCGGCAATCGACGGTTCAGCGCTGCTCACCAAAATACCCTGTTTGAAGGCGGCTGACCACGTCACGACCGGTAATGTTTTGGCTAATACCCGTGCTTGAGTTGAACCCAAGCGCTCAGCACAATCCATCGCCCGTAACCAATAAAGGGAGTTTTCCAGCGTCTCTTTATCATCAAGATCCCACAATACATCACAGGATAAGGTCCGATAATCAACGATTTTCGTTTCTGGTATCACCATCTGAACAGCTTGGGAGAAACGACCCGCTGTCGGGTTATCAGTACATCCCGTGAGTAATAGCGGGGCCAGCAACAAAGCTGGCCAAAAAATACCCGAGCCTGACCTTCCCACCAGCTTATTGGTAGTAGTTGATGTCGGACATGACAAAAAGACGGTCTTTTTAATAACGCTGCTCATAGACCATTTGTACATTATTTATTCATTCTCAGCGGTTAATGGCAATTCAACACGGAAACAGACTGCGGCGTAATCCACGGACACCAATTGCAAGTCGCCCTGCATACGTTTGATACAGTCCTGAGCAATACTCAGCCCCAGCCCGCTGCCTTTGACGGCCCCTTTTCGCTGATGACTTCCCTGGAAAAAAGGCTCAAATATCATTGTTTCTTCAGATTCCGGGATCGAAGCACCGGTATTGGCGATATCAATTTGTACGCGGTTATTCACCTGACGGCTTCTCACCCAAATGGTACCGGATTCCTCGCCATAGTGCACCGCATTGGAGTAGAGATTATCTAATACCCGCATCAATAGTGTCGGATCTGCCCAACAAATATCCGCTTTCAGATCCGTCTCGGTACGAATCATCTTGGCTCGCGCCGGTAAGCTATGGGCTGAAATCACATCTTCAACCATTTCTACCAATTCGACATTTTCCAGCTCACCGGGGCCATCAGCCAGTTTACGGTTATAGTCCAATAATTGTTCAATTAATAATTGTAAATGGCGGCTACTGTTATCCAGGATAGCCACGACTTCTTTTTGATCTTGAGTCAGCGGGCCGGCAACCTCATCTGCTAACAATTCAGTACCTTCGCGCATACTGGCCAGCGGCGTTTTTAATTCATGGGAAATATGGCGTAAAAACTCATGGCGCTGTGATTCAAGCCAAGCTAAACGTTCACTGAGCCAGATAATGCGCTGTGCCAGCGAGCGTAACTCTCGCGGCCCTTTAAACAAGGCCGTGTTACCCAGTGGACGCCCCTCTCCTAACCGATTAATCATTCGCTCGATGCCTTTAACCGGCCCGATAATCATGCGTGTGAATAACACCACCAGCAACACGCTGACTAAAAACAGTAACAGGGACTGCCAGCCAAAAAAATTGCCCACGTTCGGCAATATCTTTTTGCAGTTGCTGTCCTCGGGAGAAAATCACATCACGGGTGGCCTGTACCATTTCGGCATTCGAACGCGAAAATTGCTCTAATAACGCCGAAGCATTTTGTTCTGGCCCACTATTTTTACATTTAATATCAGAAAGTTGCGTTAACAATTCACGCAGGGTCTGATAATAGCGAGCATCGGGCAGGATGGCGGCATGGGCATCGAGCATTTGAGCATACTGTTTACGCTGATGCTGATAGAGCTTTGCCAGTGTTGCATCATCTAATACACAATACTGGCGATAACTGCGCTCCATTTCGAGCGCCACGCTGGTCATGGCCTCACTGCGCCGGGCATCTGCCAGCGTGGTGCGATTAATGTCGGCCGCCTGGGTGCTCAGATGGTCAAGGCTTTGATAAGCCTGATATGCCAGCACCAATAGAGGGAGCAGCACCAACAGAAATGCCATGAGCACCAATTGACGTAAAGAACGGGGGAACAAACGCCATCTTTTCAACGAAATCATCTCATTACCTATCATTCTGTGGTGATGCTAACTGACTCTATCAGGATTACAATGCCTGTGACCCAATTTATGCGGGCATGTCCGCAACTTGTCCGTTTGATTGAAGTAAAAAAAAAGCACTTAGCGTTGAGCAAAGTGCTTTTAATTAAGGTTGCTGGTCCATTATTGTCAGAATCATCATCAGACCTGCTTTTAGTGTCATTTGCAGTAGAAACGGGGGCTTTAGCTTGTCTTTGACCCTATGATGCCCTAAATAATTCGAATACAGGAAGACGGCCAACGTACATGCGGCTTGAAGTATGACGGATATAGATGTGACAACGGGGCAATAAATTGCCCCGTCGCAGAATATGTGGATGCCCTTAAATATCGTCTCCAGTTTGATGAAGCCGAGGCAATCATCGGGAGGATGAGACGAATAGCATCCAGACATGTCCAATATTGATGAACTACTCATCACAGCAGGACATAGGCGGCGCCTCACTCAACGTGTCGTCCGATGTTTGATAATGTGCATTCACACAATATCGGTTTGGGTGGACGATAGGCACCAGTCTTAGGCATCATTCGGTGGCTTATGAAGTGCATATTCCGCTATACGGCGGGACTATCATAAAGAGGTGAATGAGCAACTGATAGTAGTAATGCACCTTGCGTGCCATGTTTTAGAATTAAATTATAACTAATTGATATTAAGCTAAAATTAATTTTAACCCCTCTCTGAAACCTTACTTACACCAATCAAACCGAGTGATTTAATCCGTTTTTGTCGCTATTACCCGACACCTGATTCTCTTTTAAATAAAACACTTATAAATCAATATTATAAATGTCTCCTTTTTGAGACACATTAAAACATCATTGTCGCAATTTACCGACAAAAACCATAAAAACATTTAAAATCAATTAATTAGTCATTTTATTTTGCAATTAATTATGTTTAGCGCCATCAACCACACCACACAGTGATACTGTTGAAATTATCACCACGTTATAATTTATGTAATTTCATCACTGCGACATATGAGTCACCATGGGTAGCAATAAAATCCTATAACAAGAAAATAAAAATAACCTTTTTAATGCCAAAAAATAATAAACCCGCGACACTTAAAAATACCGAGGTTAATATGACCACAATAAATAAAATACTTACCACAATAGCTCTGATTTTTTTTATCAATATCCAGAGTATATATGCCGTAACACATACATTATTAGTATCACCAAACCCTAGACTACATGGCATAGATAAAATAAATCATATTCATGATGAAGAAAGCGCCACTGCACCTCAAATTGAGGTGAACTACTTTCAATATAACCATCAGTTAATAAATAAAAAATCCTCTGTTTCTTTCACTATTAGCTCACCTGAATTTGTTAGTTATTACATCTATTTAGCAAACAATGAAAATACCATATTACATGAAACGTCCGGATTTATTAATCATAACGCCCAAAGAATAGATCTGAACCTGGAGAATATTATCGCCGGAAACTATGATCTGGTCGTGGAAGTTTATAATAATGAGAAAGTATCAACTAAGAAAACGTTTCCACTCATATTTAAATAATAGTGAAAACAGCCTAATAAAAGAAAGGGGCATCATCCAATGCCCCTGCTGTCATATTCAAAGCAAATTGACTTATCCCAATTGCTTACGCGCATTCCGGAACATACGCATCCATGGGCTATCTTCGCCCCACTCTTCTGGGTGCCATGAGTTACTGACAGTGCGGAAAACCCGCTCAGGATGCGGCATCATTACCGTTGCCCGCCCACTGGCACTGGTGACTGCGGTGATGCCATTAGCGGACCCATTAGGGTTAGCTGGGTACTGCTCGGTCACGACACCGTAGTTATTTACAAAGCGCAGCGCCACCAGATTGTTTTGCTCCAGTGTCGCCAGATGCGCGGCATCACGCACTTCAACTCGCCCTTCACCATGTGAAACAGCAATTGGCATCCGTGAACCGGCCATATCCTGCATAAACAGTGATGGGCTGTTTGCCACTTCAACCAGACTGAAACGCGCTTCAAAGCGGTCTGACAGATTGCGGACAAAACGTGGCCAATGGTCAGCGCCGGGGATCAATTCACGCAGATTAGACATCATCTGGCAGCCATTACAAACGCCCAACGCCAGCGTTTCAGGGCGATGGAAGAAAGCTTCAAACTCTTCACGCACCCGATTATTGAACAAAATAGACTTCGCCCAACCTTCGCCCGCACCCAGCACATCACCGTATGAGAAACCGCCGCAAGCAACCAACGTTTGGAAGGATTGCAAATCAGTGCGCCCTGCCAGCAAGTCGCTCATATGCACATCAACCGCATCAAAACCGGCGCGGTGGAAAGCGGCTGCCATTTCCACGTGAGAGTTAACCCCTTGCTCACGTAGCACTGCCACTTTTGGTCGCACTTGCTTGATGATGTAAGGTGCGGCAATATCTTCTGCTGGGTCAAAGGTCAGTTTCGCATTCAGGCCCGGATCACGTTCATCCTGTTTCGCCTGATGCTCTTGATCGGCGCAATCCGGGTTATCGCGCAGGCGCTGCATCTGCCAGGTGGTTTCAGCCCACCACAAGCGCAAGGTGCTGCGTTTTTCACTGTAAACCACATCAGTGCCACTGCGGATGTCAAAGACATCCCCCTCAACAGCGCGGCCCAGATAGTGGACACAATTCGCCAGACCATGATCTGCCAGCATTTGTTCCACTGCGGCTCGCTGCTCAGCGCCCACCTGAATCACCGCCCCCAGTTCCTCGTTAAACAAGGCAGCCAGCGCATCATCACCCAGGGATTGAATATCCACTTGCACGCCACAATGGCCAGCAAAAGCCATTTCAGCCAGTGTCACTAACAGGCCGCCGTCAGAGCGGTCGTGATAGGCCAACAAGGCTTGATCAGCGACTAAATGCTGCATCGCGTTGAAGAAACCCGCCAGCTGTTGCACATCGCGCACATCTGCCGGTTTGTCCCCTAACTGGCGATAAACCTGAGTCAACGCCGTCGCCCCCAGCGCATTGTGACCCGCGCCCAAATCAATCAGCAGCAGCGCATTATCACCTTTATCGGTGCGCAGCTGTGGGGTCACTGTGTGGCGAACATCTTCGATACGCGCGAAAGCCGTAATTACCAAGGACAGCGGCGAGGTCATTTCGCGCTGTTCCTCCCCTTCCTGCCAGCGGGTTTTCATCGACATAGAGTCTTTGCCCACCGGAATGGTAATCTCCAGCGCCGGACATAACTCCTCGCCCACCGCACGTACCGCGTCATACAAACCGGCATCTTCACCGGGGTGGCCCGCTGCGGACATCCAGTTAGCCGACAGTTTAATGCGCTTAAGTTCGCCAATTTGGGTCGCGGCGATATTGGTCAATGCTTCGCCAACCGCCAAACGGGCTGAAGCGGCGAAATCCAGCAAGGCCACTGGCGCACGTTCGCCCAGTGACATGGCTTCGCCATAATAACTGTCCAGACTGGCGCTGGTTACCGCGCAGTCAGCTACCGGAATCTGCCATGGGCCAACCATCTGATCACGGGTGACCATACCGGTTACAGTGCGGTCACCAATGGTTATCAAGAAGGTTTTCTCGGCAACTGTTGGCAAATGCATTACACGTTTCACTGCATCAGCAATGCTGATTTCAGCCCGTTGCAATGCCTCACCTTTCGCCTGTAGGCGGGTGACATCACGCAGCATTTTCGGTGTTTTACCCAACAGCACATCCAGCGGCATATCAATCGGCTGATTGTCGAAATGGCGGTCATTCAGGGTCAGATGTTTTTCTTCGGTGGCTTCACCGATAACAGCATAGGGTGCACGTTCACGGCGGCAAATTTCTGCAAATTGTGCCATTTGCGCAGGAGCAACGGCCAGAACATAGCGCTCCTGGGATTCGTTACACCACACTTCCAACGGACTCATACCCGGTTCGTCATTGAGGATATCGCGCAGTTCAAAGCGACCACCACGGCCACCATCGCTCACCAACTCCGGCATGGCGTTGGACAAACCGCCAGCACCGACATCATGAATAAACAGGATGGGGTTGTGGTCACCCAACTGCCAGCAGCGATCAATCACTTCCTGACAGCGGCGCTCCATTTCCGGGTTATCACGCTGTACCGAAGCAAAATCCAGATCTGCATCAGATTGGCCAGATGTCATGGAAGAAGCAGCCCCCCCCCCCAAACCGATGTTCATCGATGGCCCACCGAGCACCACTAGCTTGGCACCGACGGTAATTTCGCCTTTTTGCACATGACCCGCGCGGATATTGCCAATCCCGCCCGCCAACATAATCGGCTTATGGTAACCACGTAACTCAGTGCCGTTATGGCTGTTCACGCGCTCTTCATAGGTACGGAAATAACCCAGCAGTGCCGGACGGCCAAATTCATTGTTAAATGCCGCGCCACCCAATGGGCCTTCGGTCATGATATCCAATGCGGTAACAATGCGATCTGGCTTACCGAAATTCTCTTCCCACGGCTGTTCAAAACCGGGGATACGCAAGTTAGATACCGAGAACCCCACCAAACCGGCTTTCGGTTTAGCACCGCGCCCGGTGGCACCTTCATCACGGATCTCGCCACCTGAACCGGTAGCCGCGCCTGGCCACGGCGATATAGCCGTCGGGTGGTTGTGGGTTTCCACTTTCATCAGAATATGCGCCTCTTCCTGATGGTAGCCATAAACGCCATTCTCTGGCGCAGCAAAGAAGCGCCCAACCTGAGAACCTTCCATCACCGCGGCATTGTCTTTATAGGCAGATAAGACGTAATCCGGTGTGTGTTCAAAGGTGTTTTTGATCATCTTAAACAGCGACTTAGGCTGGTCAACACCATCAATTTTCCAATCCGCATTAAAAATCTTATGGCGGCAATGCTCAGAATTGGCCTGAGCAAACATATACAGCTCGATATCTGTCGGGTTACGCCCAAGGCCGGTAAAGGCGGCCAACAGATAATCAATTTCATCCGGAGCCAGTGCCAGACCTAATTTAATATTGGCCTGCTCCAGTGCACTGCGGCCCTGCGCCAGAATATCCACCCGTTGCACTGGGGCTGGCTGGTGGTGAGAGAACAGTTGCTCAGCTTGCTGCAAATCAGTAAAGACCGTTTCCATCATGCGGTCATGCAGCAGTGCCGACAATTGTTGCCATTGGGTTTCAGTCAGGTTCGGGCCTTGTATATAGAAAGCCAGACCGCGCTCCAGACGCAGCACCTGTGGCAATGCACAATTGTGGGCGATATCTGTTGCTTTGGAAGACCACGGAGAAATAGTGCCCGGCCTTGGGGTAACCAAGAGTAAACGCCCTTCTGGCGCATGTTCGGGGAGAGATGGCCCATACTGTAGCAGCCGCTGGAGTCTGGCATGTTCGTCAGCACTCAATGGGGCGCTAACATCGGCAAAGTGAACATATTCTGCATAGATATCATCTACTGGCAGATGAGCATCCTGGCAACGGGACAGCAGTTTGGTAATTCGAAAAGCCGACAAAGCGGGCGAACCACGCAGTATTTCCATAATCTAAGTTTCTCTCTCTTCGAAGCGACTGGAACAGCACTTCATTGGGCGCAGCACTCATTGGCGCAAAACAGGGGAAAACGCGCGCCATTATAGTGAATCTGAGCCGCCGACGAAACCGTTTGCGTAGCTATTATTAATAATTGCGTCAGAAAGTGTCGTTATCTTTAAAAGATGAACACCGAATAAATAAGCTCGCAATAAAGTTGCACAGTGACGATTTGTTGCGCAAAATGCCACTCCACTGGGGATTTAACCATGTCGATTTCAGTTTCACGACACACATATAAAGAGCGCTGCCGAGAGATAACTATTTGACGCGCATAAAATTAAACTACTTTGTTATCGGTGTAGTCGCCTTACTTCTGGCTCTCGCGCTGTGGCCCAATATTCCCTGGCGCAACGGCCAAGAGGGGCAACTGGACCGTATAAAAGCCCGTGGTGAACTGCGAGTTAGCACAATAAGTTCACCGCTTATCTACTCGACCGGAAAGGATGGCCCTTCCGGTTTCGACTATGAGCTGGCAAAACGTTTTGCTGACTATCTGGGGGTTAAGTTGGTGATGACCCCTCATCATAATATCAACGATCTGTTTGATACTTTAGATAGTGATGATGCAGACATGATTGCTGCTGGGCTGATTTATAATAGTGAGCGTCTTAAGCGGGCGCGCACCGGCCCTGCCTATTATTCCGTGTCGCAACAATTAGTCTACCGCTTGGGTTCTCCCCGGCCAAAGTCATTCAGTGATCTGAAAGGGCAGCTGATTGTGGCCTCCGGCTCGGCCCATATGACCACATTGAAACAGCTTAAACAGACGAAATATCCGGATCTTAACTGGGGGTCGTCTGTCGATCGCTCAGGAAAAGAGTTATTGGAGCAGGTCGCTGATGGCAAGCTCGATTATACCCTTGGCGATTCTGTCACCATTGCTCTGCTACAACGTATCCATCCACAATTGGCAGTCGCTTTTGATGTCACGGATGAAGAGCCGGTGACCTGGTATTTCCAACAGAGCCATGATGACAGCCTGTATGCGGCGATGCTTGATTTCTACAGTGAGATGGTAGAAGACGGCAGTTTGGCGCGCCTGGAGGAAAAATATCTGGGTCATGTCGGCAGTTTTGATTATGTCGACACGAAAACATTCCTGTCCGCTATCGACAATGTTCTGCCCTCTTTCCGGCCATTATTTGAAAAACATGCTGGCGAAATCGACTGGAGGTTACTGGCTGCCATCGCTTATCAGGAATCCCATTGGAATCCACAAGCGACTTCCCCAACTGGCGTGCGCGGCCTGATGATGCTCACGCGAGCCACCGCAAGTGGTTTGGGAGTCAAAGACCGGGTTGATCCGGAGGAAAGCATTAGAGGCGGATCGGTTTACTTACAGCGGTTGATGCAAAAGGTACCAGATACCATTCCCGAAGATGAACGAATCTGGTTCGCACTGGCGGCATATAATCTGGGCTACGGTCATATGCTCGATGCCCGCAAGTTGACCAAAAACCAGAATGGCAATCCGGACAGTTGGGTTGACGTAAAAATGCGGCTACCGATGTTGAGCCAAAAGCGCTACTACCCAAGCACCACTTATGGCTATGCTCGCGGTCACGAAGCCTATAACTACGTCGAAAACATCCGTCGTTATCAGGTTAGCTTAGTGGGATATTTGCAGGAAAAAGAGAAGAAAGCAGCGCAGCACGCCGCGATTGAAGCCGAGTTGGGTAAGGCTTACCCAGTGGTTGGTCCCGGCTGGTCAATCAATAATTAGCACTTCTTTCAGATTCCCGACTCCATTGTTGCCAACTCTTTTAGATTGCCAATAATGGAGGGGAAACGTGCCGTTGGGGTCGTAGCGACGAAGTCGCCGGAGCACCCCTGGGTGCGGTCGCCCCTTCACTCGCTGAGCTATAATTAATCTTACTTATTTTTACTTACATCTCGCGCGGTTCAGGATTTTCCCGCTGCGCGAGTTTCAGTGCTTTTTGCTGTTCGCGCCGCAGGCGGAAAAACGCGCTTAATTGATGAGCGCAGGCGTCGGCCATCACACCCGCCGTTATCTCTATCTGATGGTTCATTCCTGGGTGGCGCAAAATATCGACCAATGATCCTGCTGCACCCGTTTTCAGATCATTAGCGCCATACACTAACCGGCGGATCCTGCTGTGCACCATCGCTCCGGCACACATCACACACGGCTCCAGAGTGACATATAAAGTGGCGTCTATCAGGCGATAATTCTGCACAACTTGCCCCCCCTGACGCAGCGCCATGATTTCAGCATGAGCTGTAGGGTCGTTATCACGAATTGGCCGGTTCCAGCCTTCACCAATTACCTGATTATCCAGCACCAATATTGCGCCCACCGGAACTTCACCTTCTACTTGCGCACGTAGCGCTAATGCTAATGCTCGCTGCATCCAGTATTCATCACTGTATTCCGCTGGCGAATCACATTCAGAAGACAAATTATTATCAGTAGACACATTAACCTCTCTGGCACTTTTGCGGCGTGCATTATACACAGCAATCGGCAGCTGCTATACCCACTAAATTCACTATAAAGTAGCTCAATGAATAATGTTCGGTTAATGTTTCGACAAGGCAGGAATCATTCCTGATATAAATAACTAGTAACTCAATATGGAAGCCAAAAATATGAAGCTCAACAAGAAGAGCGCGGTAATTGTGCGCAAAACCCTTGATGGATGGGCCAAAGAAGGAGTTATTCCTGAAGAAGAGCATCAGCGTTTGTTGGAAAATATTGATGTTCAACCTTTTGACTGGCGCAGGTTGGCGGGTTACGCCTTCCTTGCGGCACTGGCATCACTGGTCATCGCCATTGGTAGCCTGATGGCTGATACTTTCCTGCTCGCCTGGATTAGCCAATTTTTCCGTTTTGATCCCCCTGTTCGAGTCGTCGTTACGGGCATATTAGCAGCGACCTTTTACGGCTGGGGTTTTTACCGACGCCGACAAGATCCCAGTAAAATCTATAGTAACGAGGCCGTGCTGTTCCTCGGTGTGATTTTTACCGCTGCGGCTATCGGTCAGCTTGGCGAATGGCTGGATAACGGCAGTGGCCGTATCTCGGTATTATTGTTACTTGGCACGGTGATTTACGGGGTGGTTGGCTGGTTTGGCCGCTCACCACTAGTCTGGTTATTTGCTCTACTGTCACTGGGAAATGCATTTGGCGCAGAAACCGGTTATCTGTCCGGTTGGGGCGCATACTGGTTAGGAATGAGCTACCCCGTGCGCTTTATCGCCTTTGGCTTGCTGCTTTGCGCCAGTGCATTGACACTACAACCGCAACTGGCTGCACGTCGGCTGGATCGAGTTTCGCAGGCAATGGGGCTGCTTTATCTGTTTATTGCCCTGTGGCTACTGTCTATTTTTGGTAATTACGGTGATATCGACCATTGGTATCAAGTGCGCCAAATTGAGTTAATGCACTGGAGCCTTTTGTTTGCTCTCGCGGCAGCAGCAGCCATCTGGCTGGGGCTAAAACGCGATGATGCCATGCTACGCGGTTTTGGCCTGACATTTTTAGCCATTAACTTGTATACCCGTTTCTTTGAATTCTTCTGGGATAGCATGCCGAAAACAATTTTCTTCCTGTTACTCGGCATCAGCTTGTGGCTACTGGGGCGGCACGCTGAACGGGTCTGGCGGCTTGGTCACCACGAAAATGATGTGACTCACTAGTGAGATGCAGCGAATAAGCCACGGTGGCTTATTCCAACTGTTGTAATTCACCGGTCTTACTGACCCGCCAACGGTGTTCGCAGAAATGCAGCAGTGGATTATCCTGTTTACTGTCACTGTAACCGCTGTAGAGTTTCAGTGGAGACCCCAAGCGCTGTTCTAATTGCAGCACTTTTTCTGCCCCTAAACAGCGCAGTGGCAACACCCACCCGCCATTGCGCCGCGCCATACGGCTCCCCACCAGCCGTAAATGATGGATAAAGTCCGAATCGTGGTAAACCTGCTCCACTAGCCGTTGCGGAGAGCCGGTGATAAGCCATACCTGCGCGTCTGTGCTCTTTAAATATTGACGTAAACGCATCATCACCACCGGAAATTCAGTGACTTTTTGGCGAAATTCGTTCACAAAGCGCAATTCTAAATCCCTCAGATGTGCTTCACGTCGGCCAAAAGTGATCGCCCACAACAACAAACTCATTGGCCAGCGCGCACAACGCCCACCGACCAATAATCCCAAGCCAATAACGGGCAATAATGGAATAACTAACAACAGATTCAGTGGCAGATGGCGCAGCAGAAAACGCAAAAAACTGCCAAACATATCTTGCTGATGCAAAGTGCCATCTAAATCAAAGAAGACAACACGTTTGACACTTGCCGATGGTGGCTCGGCAGTAGTGCTTACTGATTCTGCATTCGAAACCTTGGTCATTGAAATCCCATAAATTTAATCAATTAAAATCTGCCATTACGGTTCAATACAATATCGATACAATACAATATCATTTTATTAGCGGCTGAAGGCCAGGTGATAGCTAACCTTACAATGCAGCCCGCAAATAACCATTATGTTGTTGTAGATCCAAACGTGCTTGCTCAGCACTGACCCCTTTTAGGATCATCAAGATAGCCGGTTTAACTTCAAATTCGGTTTGCGATAAGGCATTTTCAGCCTCGGCACGGCTGGCTCCGGTGGCTTCAACCACTATGCGGCATGCGCGATCGACTAATTTCACATTAGTGGCTTTTACATCCACCATCAGGTTTTGATAGACCTTACCTAACTTCACCATCGCGCCGGTCGATAACATATTCAGAACTAATTTTTGTGCCGTGCCGGATTTCATGCGGGTAGAGCCAGTAAGCGCCTCAGGCCCAACCACCGGTGAAATCGCGATCAGAGCTTCTTGCGCGATAGGAGAATCCGGATTACAGGAAATAGCCGCAGTGGGGCATCCGAGTTGGCGGGCAAAACGCAGCGCACCAATAACATAGGGGGTACGGCCGGAAGCGGCTAGCCCAACCACCATATCTGTTGCGTTCAACTGCAAATCTCGCAAGTCCCGCTCGCCAAGTGATACATCATCTTCGGCACCTTCCACCGCTTTGAGTAATGCACCGGGGCCACCGGCAATTAAGCCGATAACCCTACCATGAGGCACACCAAAAGTCGGCGGACATTCCGAGGCATCTAACACGCCAAGCCGCCCGCTGGTGCCCGCGCCAAGATAGATCAACCGGCCTCCGTCCCGTAAGGCTTTAGCCGCTAAATCTACCGCCTGCGCAATAGTGGGGATCACCAAACGAATCGCCTCGGGTACTTTCCTGTCTTCATCATTAATACGGGTCAACATCTCCAATGTGGAGAGCGTATCCAGATCCATCGTATCTGGATTGCGACTTTCAGAAATCAAAGCACCCAAGTTCATGATTTTTCCTCATTATTATAGAGTCTATAGTGTGCATAAAAATCATATCATTTAACAATTAGGCCTTGTAGTGACTTATCGCCATTCAACGGTTAATCCTCTTTCTTATTTTAGCTTCCCTATTTATTTTCTCTCCGGAGTTTTGGTCATAATATCTTGTCGGCCATATTTCTGATGGATGAATATCCAAAAAATCCGCAATGATATACTCGCCTTTAGGCCAGGGCTTGGTTAGCGCATTAGTAAGCGTACTTGAACTTAAACCTGAATTTCGCGATACCGCAGAGAGCGTAGAGCCTTTTTTACGTATCGCAGCTATTATATCCGCAGGATGCCAGTCCGATATTTTTTTGATCATAAAAAACTCCTTTTAATATAACATCCATCTTATTAAGATAATCCCCACATTATTTTTCGAGAATTATACCCATACTGACAAACGAGGGTAATTATACTAAGGTACAATCCAGTACTGTGCTTTAAAACAGCAAGGCATTTAAATCAATAATAAACTGTAGGCGCGTTTAATTATTATCTAGATAAATAGGTTAATTCGATTAAATCCTTTTCAGATAATTTACGTATAAATTTACACATAATCATTTAATAAAAATTGATTTTATTAAGGAGGTGAATCTTGAATAAATTATTTTTCAAATACCAATTAATCAACACCACTATAAATAAAAAACTTGAAGAAAAACTCGAAAAATACAGAAAAATCAGATATGCATATGCAATAATGAATAAGAGAAACCCTTCTGACTTCACGGTTATTTCAAATACAGGAAATTGGTTCGAATTCTATACACAAAACAACTTTCAGTTTACGGACCCGGTTCTTCTCATGGCCGCGCATTGTATTATGCCATTCTCTTGGGATGAAAAGATTATATTCAGATGGCCAAAATTATTTGATATGGCAAAAGAGTATGCTGTATTTAATGGCTATACCTTTGTTTTACACGATCAAAATAATAATTTGACTGTTCTTTCTCTTATGACGGACAAAGATTGTAATGAAGATATGGAGGAGAAATTTGGCAAGGATAAAGGTAATATTCAGTTGCTATTGATGAGTACTCACGAAAGACTCACTTCACTTTATAAAGATCTAAATAATACAAGTATTTTCTATAAAGTTAATAGAAATGAAATTTTTTCAACGCGTGAAAATGAGATTATTTACTGGGCCAGCGTGGGAAAAGCTTATCAAGAAATAGCGCTTATTTTAGGAATAAAACCCACCACAGTAAAACATCATATGGGGAAGGTGGTTCGAAAACTCGGAGTAACTAATGCCAAACATGCAATAAGCCTTGCCGTTGAGTTACAACTGATTAGGCCCGTTTATTCCTAGTATACAAAGATAATGGCCAAGTGTTTTCTTGATCCATCCACCGGACTCTCGCCAAAAAAAAGTGCTATGCTCCCTCACTTGGCCCTTTGATTTTATTATTTATGGGTGTTATTAACCAACCTGGCAGAATAACCGCCCATATTCAGGAACTGATTTATGAGTAGTCTTCTTCGCATTCGTCAGCTCTATCCAACGCTGGCACAAAATGATCGTAAGTTAGCTGATTTCTTGCTGAATAATCCTGAGCAGGCACGCCACCTCAGTTCTCAAAAACTGGCACAGCAAACCGGCGTTAGCCAATCTGCGGTAGTGAAGTTCGCACAAAAATTAGGCTACAAAGGCTTCCCGGCACTGAAACAAGCCTTGAGTGAGATTGTGGCTGCTCCCGAGCAAGCCGTCACTCTTCATAACCAAATTTTAAGTACCGACAGTTTAAAAACAGTGGGCGAAAAGTTATTGGCGGAAAAAGCTGCCGCACTGCGAGCGACGTTGGATATCAATAGCGAGCAACGTCTAACTGAAGCATTAGACATGTTGCGCTCAGCGCGCCGCGTTATTTTGACGGGCTTGGGTGCCTCTGGTTTAGTGGCGAAAGACCTTGCTTATAAGCTATTAAAGATAGGCGTTATGGCGGTATCCGAAACAGATATGCATGCACAATTAGCGGCGGTACAGGCTTTGGATTCGCGAGATCTACTATTGGCTATTTCCTTCAGCGGTGAGCGCCGTGAGATTAATTTGGCGGCTGAAGAAGCACAACGATGTGGTGCCAAAGTGTTGGCGTTGACCAGTTTTACCCCGAATAGCTTGCAGCAACGGGCTGATCATTGTTTGTACACTATCTCAGAAGAACCGGCCATACGCAGCGCAGCCATTTCATCGAGCACTGCACAATATGCGCTGACTGATCTGCTATTTATGGCAATGATCCAGCAAGACCTTGAAAGTGCGCAGGATCATATTAAGCACAGTGCCGCGCTGGTGAAAAAATTGGTCTAAGGATGCCAGAGGGGTATAATCCCCCACTGTTAAGCATACCCGACCTAAGATAAGAGGAACCATGGCCCTGTTAATCACTCGTAAATGTATTAATTGCGACATGTGCGAGCCGGAATGCCCTAACGAGGCAATTTCTATGGGTGCAGAAATCTATCAAATTGACCCTATGCGCTGTACAGAATGCGTCGGTCATTACGAAACCCCAACCTGCCAGTTGGTCTGCCCTATTGATAATACGATTTCTCTCGATCCCGCTTGGGTGGAAACTAACGAGCAGCTGTGGGACAAATTTGTCCAATTGCATCACGCCGATCGGCTCTGATTTTTATAGCTGAATTATCAGTGCCTCCACTGAAGCACTGATAATATAATCAACTCAAATCCGCACTAAACAAACAGGCTAATCAGCAATACCATTGCCAGACCCACCACTGAGTTAGTCAACTCAAGCAAGCCCCAGGTCTTCAGCGTGTCTTTAATAGACAAGTCGAAATACCCTTTAAACAACCAGAATGAAGCATCATTAATATGGGTAAAGGTATTGGAGCCTGCCGCTGTTGCCAGCACCAACAGCGCCGGATCAACTGAGGTAATGGTATGTGTCACAGGGTCCATAACTGCTGCACCAATAATACCCGCGGCTGTCATTGCCGATACCACGCCTTGCCCGGTTGACAGGCGAATAAGCACAGTAATCAGCCAGGCCATGATATAAGGTGACACACCGCCAGCCGACATCAACATGCCAATGGTATCGCCAATGCCGGTATCAATGATGACTTGCTTGAGCGCACCACCTGCACCAATGATCAAGATGACCATCGCAATACCTTTTACCGCCCCCTCAAATGAGTGCATGACCCATTCCATCTTATGACCACGCCCGGTACCAAACAGGACAAAGGCAACCAGCATGGCGATAAACATGGCAATAGGCGATGAACCGAGGAAGTTTAGAATGGTGTATGACGTCGTCCCTTTCACCAGCCAAATGTTGGCAATGGTGGTAAAAATCATAATAAAAGCAGGGATTAATGGTACTAGTATTGAGGTGCTGAACGACGGCAAGTTGTTCTCATCCAGCGGATTCTCAGCTTTCAGGAAGGTTGGCACTGGTCGTTCCAGGTTGCCAAGGAATTTGGGTAAAATCAGCCCGGCGCAAATCACTGAAGGGATGGCAACCAGAACGCCATAGATATAAACCATTCCCATATCAGCACCATACGCACTAACCAATGCAACTGGCCCTGGCTGTGGTGGGAAAAGGGAGTGTGCTGTCGTCGCAGCTGCAACCGCAGGGATCGCCAGCTTAAGGAATGGGATCTTAGCTTCAACGGCAATAGCAATGATCAATGGAGCCAAAATGATAAAGGCAACTTCATAGAACATCGCCAGACCAAAGATAAGGCCGATGATAATGACAGCAAATTCAACATACTTAAGCCCGAACCGGCGCAATAGCGTCTGAGCTATCTGATGGGCAGCACCAGAGTCGACCATGAGCTTGCCGATCACCGCACCAAATACGACGATTATCGCCAGTTCACCGAGTGTCCCGCCAAACCCCGCTTTAATAGTATGCAGAAGTTTGAGCAAGTCCATCCCGGCGAGAGTACCCACCAGCAGAGCCGCCAACAGTAATGCAATCATTGAGTTAATCTGATAGCGTATATTCAGCACTAGCATTAAGCCAATACCCAATACCACCCATAGGATATTAATCCATTCCATCTTTTACTTTCCCCAGTTGTTAAACATCAAATTTTTCTAATATCACTGTTGTTATATTGGTCAGGCCAAATTTAGTGATTTTTTGTGACTGTAAAATTGCCTTAACACTGAACTTTTCTGTCAAAACCCGTACTTATGCGTACTAATTGCTTATCACACCCAGCAATTTGGTATTACAAGTACCGCCAATTGGATGACCAAATGAAGCATTGGTTAACCAACTTGTCGGGCAGATCGCAAAATTAAGATTTATTCTGGGGAATTTTCACACGCAGATGGGGCATAAAGCGCGCAGCTTTCAGATGGAAAATGGAGGGAATATGAGAGTCATAACCTATAAGCAAATAGAATGGGCAACAAAAAGGAGCGCCATTTTCATGCCACCCCCTTAAGATCGATTAGCCACGCTCTGGCAGCCATAGAAAGCTTTTAGCTTTGAGGTTAATGACAAAGTGCCCGTAACGGTGAAAACAGGCAGATCGTAAAGACGCCGTAAACCCCTCCCTGGGGGCTCGAGCCGCGCCCTCCCTGGCGCGGACGCTTTACTCTTCTACCTGCCTTCACCTTGCAAGATCGAGTTATCGAGGTTTGTCAGCAGTCTGAAAGCTTTTAGCTTTTAGCTTTTAGCTTTCAATAATCACAGTTGCACAGGCATAACGCCGCTCATCAGCCAGAGTCACATGCAAAGATTTGACACCGAGTTCGGCCGCCAACTCTGCCGCTCGTTGATGTAAACGTAGCGTTGGTTTGCCTAATGCATCGTTGACCACTTCAAACTGGTTAAATGCCAAACCATTACGGATACCGGTACCAAATGCTTTAGCGGCCGCCTCTTTAACGGCAAAACGCTTGGCTAAAAAACGAATTGGCTGTTGGTGCTGCTGATAATGTTGCCATTCCGCAGGACTAAGGATGCGCCGAGCCAGCTTTTCACCACTGCGTTCAACCACCGCCTCTATCCGTGAAATCTCAACAATATCAGTGCCTAGCCCAATAATAGCCATTAACGACGCGCTTCCCGCATCAAGACTTTCATATCGGTCACCGCAGCAGCAAGGCCCGACATAACCGCCTGACCAATGATTGCATGGCCAATATTTAGCTCATGCATTTCCGGCAAGGCGGCTATGGGTTGGACATTGTGATAAGTCAGGCCGTGACCTGCGTTAACTTTTAACCCTTTGCTGGCAGCATAGGTCGCCGCTTTAGCGATCCGTACCAGCTCAGCCTGCCGTGCCAAATCTGAAGTAGCATCAGCATAAGCGCCAGTGTGGATTTCAATGTAAGGAGCCCCAACCGCAACCGCAGCATCAATTTGGCGCATATCCGCATCGATAAACAGTGAAACCAGAATACCGGCCTCAGCCAGGCGACTCACCGCGACGGTCATTTTATCAATTTGACCGGCAACATCCAGCCCGCCTTCGGTAGTCACTTCCTGACGTTTTTCTGGCACTAAACAGCAAAAGTGAGGGTTTATCTCACAAGCAATACCCACCATTTCATCGGTGACGGCCATTTCCAGATTCATGCGGGTTTGGATTGTTTCACGCAGGATACGCACATCCCGATCAGTAATATGGCGGCGATCTTCACGTAGATGGACTGTGATGCCGTCAGCACCCGCTTGCTCAGCAATAAAAGCTGCCTGCACAGGATCGGGGTAAATGGTCCCACGTGCATTTCGTAATGTCGCAATGTGATCAATATTAACGCCCAGCAACAAATCAGCCATGACAGCCCTCCAGATATGGATGCATCTTTAATAGGTTAATGAGCATGCAAAAATGCTTGCCAATAAACGTGTAAGTGCCTGGCAGTTTACACCGAGTAGGCGGCCAGCGGATAGGCTACAGCAGGGGAAAATTGATGATGAGCAGTGTAAACAATCGAGCTATCGGTACTAGGGTAAGGGTTCAGATGGCGGTTTAATCACAAATTGGCGGAACAGTTCGCGACTTTTGAGTGGTTTCCCCCCCAGATAGGGCTTCAGAGCAATGCGGGTAAAACGCTTGGCGGCACGCAACGTATCTGCATCGGGAAACTCACGATTAGCCAGTGCCAATAATTGGCGGCCGGTAAAACTGTAGTGATCAACCACCAAACTGGCAATAAACCCCTTCTCTTCACGATAGCGGTAGGTCATGGTGTCTGACACCGGTTGACCACTGCCAGCGCAATGGAGGAAGTCAACGCCATAGCCAAGATGAGCCAGTATCGCCAATTCAAACTGGCGTAAAGCATATTCAGGTGAGCCATCGCTGCCCGCGAGTGATTGTAAGCAATGCAGATAGTCGAAGAATAACGCAGAGTAATTGGTTTGATGTTCGAGTACGCGCGAGAGCAGCTCGTTGACATATAGGCCGCTGTACAACATTGAGCCGGTCAATGGGAGAGCCAATGAAACCGGCTCGGCACTACGTAATGTTTTGACTTCACCACGCCCGGTCCAACGAACCAGTAAGGGTGTAAAAGGCTGCAAGCAGCCTTTTAGGTTGGAACGGCGACCGCGCGCACCTTTTGCCAACACCCGCATGCGACCTTCCCCTTCAGTGAACAAATCCAGCATTAAACTGGTTTCACTGTAAGGTCGCCCATGCAGGACAAATGCGCGTTGCCAACCTTCCATCGGCGAGTCTTATTTCAGATCGTCGGTATAGCCTAAGCTGCGCAATGCACGTTCGTCATCTGCCCAGCCGGATTTCACTTTCACCCACAGCTCAAGATGCACTTTAGCTTCGAACATTTGTTCCATGTCCTGACGGGCTTCGATACCGATGGTTTTGATTTTTGAACCTTTATTGCCGATGACCATTTTCTTCTGGCCTTCGCGTTCCACCAAAATCAGACCATGGATGTTATAACCACCGCGCTCATTTGGTACGAACTGTTCAATTTCCACTGTCACAGAGTAAGGCAATTCCTCACCCAGGAAGCGCATTAACTTCTCACGAATGATCTCTGACGCCATAAAGCGCTGAGAACGGTCCGTGATGTAATCTTCCGGGAAATGATGGTCAGCTTCCGGCATATGCTTGCGCACGATGCTGGCGATAGTGTCCACATTCATCCCTTTTTCAGCAGAAATAGGAACAACATCCAAGAAATTCATCTGCTGGCTTAAGAACTGGATATGAGGCAACAGCTTAGTTTTATCTGTTACGTTATCGACTTTGTTGATAGCTAATAATACCGGGCATTGCAAACTGCGCAGCTTATTAACTACCATTTCATCGTCAGCAGTCCAGTTCGTCCCTTCAACCACAAAAATAACTAATTCTACATCACCGATAGAGCTACTTGCCGCGCGATTCATTAAGCGGTTAATCGCACGTTTTTCTTCAATATGTAGCCCTGGGGTATCAACATAAATGGCCTGATAAGGCCCTTCAGTGTGGATCCCCATAATACGGTGACGTGTGGTTTGCGGTTTACGTGAAGTGATGGAGATTTTCTGCCCCAGCAATTCATTCAGCAAGGTAGATTTACCCACATTCGGGCGACCTACAATCGCAATAAAACCACAATACGTTTTTTCTACTTCGCTCATTCAAGCTCCAACTGTTTCAGCGCTTGTTCCGCTGCCGCCTGCTCAGCTTTACGGCGACTTGAGCCGGTACCTATTACCGGTTCATTCAAGCCACTCACCTGGCAGTGGATAGTAAATTCCTGATCATGTGCTTCACCACGAACCTGCACAACCAGATAAGAAGGTAATGGCAGATGACGGCCCTGTAAATATTCTTGCAGGCGCGTTTTTGGATCTTTCTGCTTATCACCGGGGCTGATTTCTTCTAATCGACTGTGATACCAGGCGAGAATCAGCCGTTCAATCGTATGAATATCGCTGTCTAAGAATATACCGCCGATTAACGCTTCGACTGTATCTGCCAAAATTGATTCCCGGCGGAAACCACCACTTTTCAATTCACCCGGCCCAAGGCGTAAACATTCACCGAGGTCAAACTCACGGGCCATTTCGGCTAGCGTATTACCTCTAACCAAGGTTGCTCGCATCCGACTCATATCCCCTTCATCAACACGAGGGAAACGGCGGTACAACTCATTGGCAATAACGAAACTTAATATAGAGTCACCCAGGAACTCCAAACGCTCGTTATGTTTGCTACTGGCGCTACGATGAGTCAGTGCTTGCAGCAAGAGCTCCTGCTGTTGAAAAGTGTAGCCCAGCTTCCGCTGTAGCCTATTTATTACGATGGGGTTCATGAGTTACCAATAGATCAAGAATGCGTCAAAAACTACAGCAGACGGAACAGGTCTGATCGGCCAATAATACCAAGACAAAACTGTTTCGTTTGCAGTGGCCCCCATAAAAGAGCCAACTTTTATCGCTCGAAAGGTTATTCTACAACGAGTGGAAATATAATGCTGCGTTTAAATACCCTGCGGGCTTGAAGTGACAGCGGTATTCAGTGCCGCTGTCACCCCGATGACTCAAGGTAGAGCCAGTATTAATGTATTCCACCAATACGACTTAAACGCACACCCGTTGGCCACTCACCTTCTTGCTTTTCAAAACTCATCCAAATAGCAGTAGCTTTGCCGACCAGATTACGTTCTGGCACAAAACCCCAGTAACGGCTATCTGCGCTATTATCCCGGTTATCACCCATCATAAAGTAATGACCTTCTGGAACAACCCATACACCTAATGGCTGATTAGGTTGTTGATAATAAGCACCTAGCTGCTCCTGGCGCCCAGGAACGGTCAAAATCTGGTGTGCAACCGGGCCGAGGGTTTCGGTACGCTCTCTCAAACGCACACCACCACCAGGTACAGCCTGATTTAGCGGAATTTGGAAGAAACCGGCAGAAGCCTCACCATTACCGCTATAACGGAATGTTTGCACGAAATCGCTAGGCTCAGATGCACTGTAAGTAATCGGCAATGCGCTATCACAAGAAGAGCCGGTATTACATGCTGGCTGAACCGTTACTTCTTTACTGATCGGATTATAACTTACGCGGTCGCCCGGTAAACCCACCACGCGCTTGATATAGTCCAAACGAGGGTCTAACGGGTATTTAAACACGGCAATATCACCGCGTTTTGGATGCCCGGTAGGAATCAGCGTGGTTTGAGTAATTGGGTCTTTAATACCGTAAGCAAATTTCTCTACCAGAATGAAATCACCGATCAACAACGTGGGCATCATCGAACCAGAAGGAATCTGGAAGGGTTCGTAAATAAACGAACGCACGATAAATACCAGAGCTAACACCGGGAAGACTGAAGCACAAGTCTCTATCCAGCCCGGCTGTTTTGCCGCCGGTGCCAGAGTCTTGTTATCAACAGCACTCCCGGTTTGCGCCTTGATAGCCGCAGTTTGCGCATTAACAGCCGCAATTTTTGCCTGACGGGCCGGCCCCCATTTGAATCGCTCGAAGCACCAGATAATCCCTGTCACTAGCGTTGCTATTGCTAAAATCAAGGCAAACATGTTAGCCATCAAAACTCCTTATTTACTGTCTTTTCCGACGTGCAGAATAGCCAGGAAAGCCTCTTGCGGTAATTCAACGTTACCGACCTGCTTCATACGTTTTTTACCGTCTTTCTGTTTCTGCAGAAGTTTCTTCTTACGGCTAACGTCGCCGCCATAACACTTCGCCAGTACGTTTTTACGTAGCTGTTTCACAGTCGAACGAGCAATAATGTGGTTACCGATCGCGGCCTGAATCGCAATGTCAAATTGCTGGCGCGGGATCAGTTCTTTCATTTTCTCAACCAGATCACGGCCACGATACTGTGCGTTATCACGGTGAGTGATGAGCGCTAAAGCATCAACACGCTCATTGTTGATTAATACATCAACACGTACCATGTCGGAAGTCTGGAAACGTTTAAAATTGTAATCCAATGATGCATAGCCACGAGAGGTAGATTTCAAGCGATCGAAGAAGTCGAGTACCACTTCAGCCATTGGAATTTCATAAGTCAGTGCCACTTGGTTACCGTGGTAAACCATGTTGGTCTGCATACCGCGTTTTTCAATACACAATGTAATGACGTTACCCAAGTATTCCTGTGGCAACAGCATATGACATTCGGCAATAGGTTCGCGCAGTTCTTCAATATTATTCAGAGCGGGCAGCTTGGAAGGGCTATCAACATAGACCGTTTCCTGAGCAGTAGTAATCACTTCGTACACCACCGTTGGTGCCGTCGTGATAAGTTCCAGATCGTACTCGCGCTCCAAACGCTCCTGGATAATTTCCATATGCAGCAAACCAAGGAAGCCACAGCGGAAACCAAAGCCCAATGCAGTTGAACTTTCTGGCTCATAGAACAAGGAGGCGTCATTCAGACTCAACTTGCCCAATGCGTCGCGGAAAGCCTCATAGTCATCGGAGCTAATCGGGAACAGACCAGCATAAACCTGTGGTTTGACTTTCTTAAAACCAGGTAATGATTTTTCAGCTGGGTTACGGGCCAATGTCAACGTATCGCCGACTGGCGCGCCAAGAATGTCTTTTATCGCACAAACCAACCAGCCTACTTCACCGCAACTCAGCACGTCACGATCAACACGTTTTGGCGTAAAGATACCCAAACGGTCGGCGTTGTAGCTCTGGCCTGTACTCATGACCTTAACTTTATCGCCTTTTCGCAACGAACCATTCTTGATACGGATTAATGACACTACGCCCAGATAGTTATCAAACCAGGAGTCAATAATAAGCGCCTGCAATGGGCCGTCTGGATCGCCCTGAGGCGGCGGAATATCGCGCACCAGCCGTTCAAGGATATCAGGTACACCTACGCCGGTTTTTGCCGAGCAACGAACAGCATCAGTTGCATCAATACCAACAATGTCTTCAATTTCTTCAGCAACCCGCTCAGGATCAGCAGCAGGTAAGTCGATTTTATTCAGAACTGGAACCACTTCCAGATTCATTTCCATCGCGGTATAGCAGTTTGCCAGCGTCTGAGCTTCAACGCCCTGCCCTGCATCAACAACCAATAAAGCCCCTTCACAAGCCGCCAAAGAGCGGGAAACTTCATAAGAGAAGTCAACGTGACCAGGGGTATCGATAAAGTTGAGTTGATAGGTTTGACCATCTTTCGCGTGATAATCAAGTGTCACGCTTTGTGCCTTGATGGTAATACCACGCTCACGCTCCAGATCCATGGAATCCAGTACTTGAGCCGCCATTTCACGCTCAGATAAACCACCACAAATCTGGATAATGCGATCCGACAGTGTCGACTTACCGTGGTCAATATGGGCAATAATAGAAAAGTTTCTTATGTGCTTCATTTATATGAATTTTTCTCTAGTCGTTGTCTTTAATTAATTATTGGTGGACACAGCGATGGACTCAAACCCAAAACTACCCACATAAATATGCACGCATCTTACACTGTAAGTCAGCCTCGTGAAAGGCATCACACTTAGCTTGTTAGCTGATTTATGCTGTTAAAAGTTGCCAATACCTTTCTGTTGGCCGCTATAGTGAAGATGCAATCCTGATTCAACGACTTACTGCATCTCTATTTCTTCAGTATAAATACTTATTAAATCACTTTAGGAAAATGCTCATTTACCCTATAGATAAATAACCTAGAGTACTAGTGTGACTGTGTAATAACCAAGTGAAATATCCTCTTGGCGGCAGAAAGGAGAATATTATGATTGACGAAGGAAAAATACTTAGCCGCCATGAGTTAAGAACTAAAAACTCAAAACTAACCATTGGCATAATAATATTTTCATTAGGATTAAGCTTCGTAATAATTAGTTTATCACTAACAACAGCTATTTTTTCAACTCCCTCTATTCTTTCAATTTTATGCGTTGCCATTGCCGGTATATCACTGAGTTTACTGTTATACTCGCGCCAATATGATAATCCGATATTTACCTATTTCCTTTATGAAAAAGGCGTGCGTGTTTTTAATCATCATACTGGAAATGTTTATTTCATATCATTTAATAAGATAGAATATATTTATAAATATCACGCAGGAATAAACCCCAATGGAAAAATTAACGCCATGGCATTCCGCACATCAAAAAATCAGCCTTGGAATATTATCATTAATAATATCACCAACGCATACCCTCTCATGAATACTATAATCCATCAGCAGGTTATGAATGTTGGGTTAACAAGTTTAAATGGATTATCGCGAGGAAAAACAATCGTATTCGATATCGTACGGGGAAATGACATTTGGTTAAAGCTACTAATATTTAATTTCATTAAGATAAAAAAAATACAAATAGATACCATCCCACTTTCACTTAGTGCGCACTCATTAGTGACAACAAAAGGTACTATTAATATTGAAGATATACAGCGTATAGAAACCTTGCGTGAAGCACAGCATGACAAAATACGACTATTTGATGCAAAAGGTAACGTACTTTTTTCAATAGACTACTCATCTCTTATAAGTGCTGATCTTTTTATTGCCCTGCTGGAACACATGATACAGAACCGAATACCAGCCTATTACGGCTAATAAAAAATGAATAATTACTCCTGCTGGATACGTATAGCTGCCGGCGGTAAACTAATCTGCAAAACCGTGGGTTGATAATCGCTTTGCCCCTCAATCTTACTCGCTATAACCTTGGCTAATAAAAATCCAAAACCTGCCCCCAAAATAGCACCCAGAGCGGTAAAGGCATCGGTAATAAATAAGGCTTGAAACAAAGCACCACCCGCAATTAATCCGACTAATGGGGTCAAATAAACCAAAGCAGCAGAGCGCAATAAGCTACCCTCACTGATCCCAACCTCAACCTTTTGTCCTGGTTCAAGTGGTTGCGAAATTGTTATTCTTAATTGGTGTTCCGACTCTGGCCCCAATTCATTTAAGAGATGGCTACCACATCCAGTACGAGCATTACAGCTTCCACAACCAGAATGTGGTTCACAACGTAAAAGTGCTACCCCATTTTTCCATGAGATAACTGTTGCCCATTCCTTTATCATTTTGCAGACTCCAAAACGATACTATCGGCAATACGCTTAGCTGTTGAAGGGGGCAACTCACCGACTACGGTAATTTCTACATTATTACGTGCTTCTGTATGAACCGTGCGGCGTCCTTGGCGCAGTGATTGTTCGGAAGGCGCATCTTTGCCAGCAGGATTCACATTAACTGAAAAGCTAAACAAACCATCAGAGTAGAGCCGTGATTCAGTTGCTGTATCCATATTAGGCAATGTGCGGCGACTACGCGAAACCTCAGTAACACCCTCAGGTAACCAACGCGGAGCCCAAGCGAAATCCACCTTGTTCTTTGCTGGCAAAGCAAGCAACGGTGGCAGAGGAAGCTTTAATACTCCTCGCAGAATCTCCTGAATCGGCTCGCCGACAGCAAAAGAAATCACACGAAATTGCTCAAGTGTTTCACCATCACGATCCAACAGATCTACCCGCATCGGTAGTTTTGTTGTCTCATCCATCCAAATAATATAGCTATATCGCGTACTATCACGGGCAACTACGCGAATGACCTGGCATGGCCTATCGGCAATGCGGGCGCGGCCTAGTGCAATATAATTATAATATTTTGATAGCTTTTCAAAATCAGGAAATACAACAGAAGGTAAAGCATCAACAATATGCTCACCGCTCAACGTGAAAGAGTCAAACCCTGGCTCGAAATAACTAATCTCGTCACCACGCTGTATGATCTCGGTACGCGGACCATCCATACGCAGTAATTGCGCTAGCGTTTTTTTATCCAGGATGGCATGGCGATAGCGAAGAGAATCGATCCCTTGCTTGTTAACGTTTATGTACGATAACTCATAATTGAGCGATTGGCTGGCAGCGCTCATGTCCTGCAACATTGCTATCGGCGCTGTCTCCGCCGCAGCAATTGTTGGCATGAACAGGCTGCCCGCCATTAAACAGACGGAGAACCAAAGTTGCTTCATTACTGCTGCTGCATTCCTAAGGACTGAGTTCCAGGGACCTGAATAGCGGCTTGTGTAGATGCTGAAGGCACCTGTGACACATCAGTTTGCGGCAAACGACGTTGCAATTCAAAATCTTGCAATTGCGTCATCATATTAACGCGGCGACGTTGCTCTTGAACTTGATGCTGCTGAGACGTTCCGAAAGAACCATCAGCAGGCACACCAAAGCTGACAGGTGATGCTTTACCCATCATCGGTAATGTATTAAAAGCCGGTGCTTCTGGCTGTAAGTTGCCGGATGCCGGTTGGTTATACTGCTGAACGCCCACAATAACGGCAAGCGAAACACACGCAGCAACCCCAACTTGAGTAATCTGGCTAGCCCATGGGCGAACTTTTTGCCAGAAAGGCATTTTCTGCCAGACATGAGGTTGCGGCTGAGATTCAGGCACAGCAATAGGAACAAAACGAGCAGGCTCATTTTTGAGCGCCTCTGCGACACGGCTGGCGATATCCAGATGCAAGACTTCACCAACGTCCCCCCGCAGGGTATCACGGATTAAATGATAGCTCTGCCAGCTTTGCTGTAGCGCTTTATCTTTAGATAAAGAACCTATCAGCTCACTATCAAGAGTTTCTCCGTCCATCAGAGCGGAAAGCTTTTCTTTCTGCATGCCAAATACCCTTTGTTTGTCCGCTTATCGCTGAATCAGCGGCTGAACTTTGTTATCGATAGCCTCTCTGGCACGGAAGATACGGGAACGAACAGTACCGACCGGACAGTCCATAATAACAGCTATCTCTTCATAGCTTAGACCATCTAACTCCCTGAGTGTAATCGCCATCCGGAGATCTTCAGGAAGAGACTCTATGGTTTTAAAAACTATCTGCCTCAATTCTTCTGACAACATTAAGTTCTCAGGGTTCGATATTTCTTTCAATGCACCTGCATTTTCGTAATTTTCAGCATCATTTGCATCCACATCACTGGATGGTGGACGCCGCCCCTGAGCGACTAAATAATTTTTCGCCGTATTAACAGCAATACGGTACAGCCAAGTATAAAAGGCACTGTCGCCACGAAACGATTCCAGGGCTCGATAGGCCTTAATAAAAGATTCTTGAACTACATCAGGGACATCGCCCTGAGGCACGTATCGGGATACGAGGCTCGCAACCTTATGCTGGTATCGAATTACCAGTAAATTGAACGATTGCTGATCACCTTTCTGGACCCGTTCAACCAGCATCTGATCCGTTAACTGCTCGCTCATCCGAGGTGAACTCTCCCGAAATCTATCCCCACGCTAAAAGTAGTACTGCCAGCCATATCTTTATTTTCCTGAGCAAGCACACGCTTGGAGTTTATAAAAGTTGCAAAGTTCCATGTTGCCAGATTATTTGTCTGAATATTCTTTAGACATCTTATAGCCATAGCTTTTGCTCTGGCAGATAGGCTAACATGAATTTCACTCTTATTCTGCACACATCATACGATATGCAATCATCATCTGAACACGTAAGCGATGTATTGATCATCGGGAGTGGCGCTGCCGGTTTGTCACTGGCACTGCGTCTCGCGCCACATTGTAAAGTCACCGTTCTGAGCAAAGGGCCGCTTAATGAAGGTGCCACTTTTTATGCTCAAGGAGGTATTGCTGCCGTTTTTGATGAAACTGACAGCATCAGTTCACATGTCGATGACACTCTGATTGCTGGGGCCGGGCTTTGCGACAAAGAAGCCGTCGAGTTTATTGCCAGCAACGCCCGCTCTTGTGTGCAATGGCTCATTGATCAAGGCGTTCTTTTTGATACCGAAACCAATGCCAGCGGCGAAGAACGTTATCACCTTACACGAGAAGGTGGTCATAGCCATCGCCGTATACTACATACCGCGGATGCTACAGGTAAAGAAGTAGAGACCACCCTGGTGGGCAAAGCAAGGGCTCATCCGAACATTTTAGTTAAAGAGCGCTGTAATGCAGTAGATCTTATCACGTCCAATAAAATTGGTCTGCCGGGGACAAAACGCGTCGTTGGCGCTTATATCTGGAACCGCGAATTAGAGAAAGTTGAGACTTTTCGTGCCAAATCTGTCGTGTTAGCGACAGGCGGTGCCGCAAAAGTTTATCAATACACCACCAACCCGGATATTTCCTCTGGTGATGGCATTGCCATGGCATGGCGTGCTGGTTGTCGGGTTGCTAATCTGGAATTTAACCAGTTCCATCCTACTTGCCTGTTCCATCCGCAAGCTCGCAACTTTTTACTGACCGAAGCCTTACGTGGCGAAGGTGCCTACCTAAAACGCCCAGATGGCAGTCGTTTCATGCTCGATTTTGATGCCCGAGGCGAACTCGCACCACGAGATATCGTCGCGCGCGCCATCGACCACGAAATGAAACGCCTTGGCGCGGATTGTATGTACCTCGATATCAGTCATAAACCCACCGATTTCGTGATGCAGCACTTCCCGATGATCTACGAAAAACTGCTGTCATTGGGTATCGACCTGACTAAAGAAGCTATTCCAATTGTTCCAGCCGCACACTATACCTGCGGCGGCGTGATGGTCGATCAACACGGTCGCACGGATCTGGACGGATTATATGCGATTGGCGAAGTCAGCTATACCGGCTTACATGGTGCTAACCGCATGGCGTCTAACTCGTTGCTTGAATGCCTGGTTTATGGCTGGTCTGCAGCCGAGGACATTCTTTTGCGTTTACCGACGGCCAAGCTGGCTCCGCATTTGCCAGACTGGGACGAAAGCCGTGTTGATAACTCCGATGAACGTGTTGTCATCCAACATAACTGGCACGAATTACGCTTATTTATGTGGGATTACGTCGGCATTGTCCGTACGACCAAACGCTTAGAGCGGGCCTTACGCCGCATAACAACATTACAGCAGGAAATTGATGAATATTATGCCAATTTCCGTATCTCTAATAACCTGCTGGAATTGCGTAATCTGGTACAAGTTGCTGAACTAATCGTGCGTTGCGCTATGGATCGCAAAGAGAGTCGCGGATTGCACTACACCCTTGACTACCCAGAGCAACTTGAGAATCCAAAACCGACCATTCTCCATCCATAATACTATTCAGGGCGCACATATTTTTGTAAGTACTATATTTTGTGAACACCAGATTTTATGAACACAAAGTATCGCGCCCTGCTTCCTCTTTTCCCGCGCTTTAATAACCCGCTAGTAGTTTAAGTAAAAATCGCTGATTAGTGCGCAGAACTCCGGTGAATACACCCCTTCCGATTGACGTAAATCCAGTTGCTGAAATTCAGTCTCACCAGCCTGGCGTGATAGCGTTAGCAATATGCGATGTAATGGCTTGCCGGGGCGATCTCTGATATCAACCTGGCAACGAATAAACCAATTTTGTTGTACGGCAAGACGCGAAAGTTCTTCCCCCAAATCGTGGGGTAAAACCACACAAAAGATACCGTCCTCTGTGATAAGCTTCTCCGCGCAGTTCAGTAAAGCATCGTGAGTTAAGGAGCCGGTGTAACGTGCAGTATCCCGAGCTTCATCACGACATGCGACCGCCGGAGCAAAATAAGGTGGGTTACTGACAATCAGGTCATACTGATGAAGATGGTTTTCAGCAAACTGGTGTACATCTTGCTGATAAATATGAACGCGCTCCGCCCACGGCGATTGTGCTGCGTTACTGCTTGCTTGTTGCGCCGCCTCAGGTTCTAGCTCTACACCATCAATCATGACTTCGGGTGTCGAACGCTGGGCAATCATCAAAGCAATAAGCCCACTGCCGCAGCCAATATCCAGCACTTTGCGCGCTTTTTCTACCGGTACCCAAGCACCAAGTAGGACACCATCTGTGCCCACTTTCATCGCGCAGCGATCATGTGCCACAAAGAATTGTTTAAAAGTAAAACCACCACCGCGTAACATCGGTTTTTTTTTCAATTGCTCGCCCACATTAGTCACCAGAATCTATAACCGGCGTAGCATAGGACAATATGATTGAAGGGAAAAGACATCATTACCGCTTAAACAGGTGAAGAATTCGGCTAACCCGTCTATAATCGGCGCCCCAAGTAGAGGAAGACCATGACTGTAACCAATTTTTCCGAACTCGATCTCGATGAACGCCTGGTTGACGCATTGCGCGACAAAGGCTATGAGCGCCCGACTGCCATTCAAGCTGCGGCTATTCCGCCAGCTATGGATGGGCGCGATGTATTGGGTTCGGCACCAACAGGTACCGGCAAAACTGCCGCCTTTTTGCTGCCCGCCTTGCAGCATTTGCTGGATTTCCCACGCAAAAAATCTGGCCCACCACGGATTTTGATCCTGACGCCAACTCGTGAGTTAGCCATGCAAGTGGCAGATCAAGCCCGTGAGCTTGCCAAGCATACCCAACTGGATATCGCGACCATCACCGGTGGTGTCGCTTATATGAACCACGCGGAAGTCTTTAGTGAGAATCAGGATATTGTAGTGGCGACAACCGGCCGCTTGCTGCAATACATCAAAGAAGAAAACTTTGACTGTCGGGCGGTAGAAACCCTGATTCTGGACGAAGCTGACCGTATGCTTGATATGGGCTTCGCACAGGATATTGAAACTATCTCGGCAGAAACCCGCTGGCGTAAACAGACCTTACTTTTCTCGGCCACGCTAGAAGGTGAAGCTATCCGTGAGTTTGCGGAACGCATCCTGACTGAGCCGGTAGAGCTGGAAGCTGACCCCTCACGCCGTGAACGTAAAAAAATTCAGCAATGGTATTACCGCGCAGACAATATTGAGCACAAAACTGCCTTGCTCGTGCATTTGCTGAAGCAACCAGAAGTACAGAAATCAATTATTTTTGTGCGTACCCGTGAAAAGGTACATCAACTGGTCAGTTGGTTACGCGAAGCTGGAATTAATGCCTGGTTCCTTGAGGGTGAAATGGTTCAGGCCAAACGTACCGAAGCCGTGATTCGTTTAAGCGATGGTCGGGTTAACGTTCTGGTTGCAACTGATGTGGCTTCACGCGGTCTGGATATCGACGATATCAGCCACGTGTTCAACTTTGATTTGCCGCTGACTGCTGACGTCTACCTTCACCGTATCGGTCGTACTGGCCGTGCAGGGCGTAAAGGGGTTGCTATTTCCCTGGTTGAAGCGCATGACCATTTATTGCTGGGTAGAATAGGCCGTTATCTGAAAGAGCCATTGAAGCCACGAGTGATTGATGAGCTGCGACCAACCAGTAAAGCACCGAGCGAGAAAAGCACAGGTAAACCGTCTAAAAAGGTTTTAGCGAAGCGTAAGGAGCTAAAAGAAGCCGGTAAAGAGAAAACGAAGGTTAAGGTTCGCCATCGCGATGCTAAGAATGTGGGTAAGCGCCGTAAGCCAAAGGACAAGCCCGATACCAAGAGTGCGAGTTAATTCTGCACCCTGACAAAAAAGCCGCTTATAAACAGCGGTTTGAGGTTAATGACAAAGTGCCCGTAACGGTGAAAACAGGCAGATCGTAAAGACGCCGTAAACCCCTCCCTGGGGGCTCGAGCCGCGCCCTCCTTGGCGCGGACGCTTTACTCTTCTACCTGCCTTCACCTTGCAAGATCGAGTTGTCGAGGTTTGTCAGCAGTCTGAAGCCGCTTATAAACAGCGGCTTTTTTATTTATTATCAAACGGATTCAAACTACAGAACCTGATTTTACAGTGAAGTGCTACTTTGGGCATTTCAGCCTCATTCAAGCGGTTCAAACTCTATTGCTGGTAAATCTCTGCGAGTTTTTTACCCCGCAACCAAACATTCAATTGCTGATATTTTTGCTGCATTTCAGCACTTTGGATGTTCAGCGGTGTCATCGCTAAATACTGTTGGAATGTCGCGCCCTGCTTATTACGGACTTCAGGATCAGCACCAGCTTTGAGCAAACGCAAAGCTAAATCCGGTGCATTGCTTTTACCAGCTAAATGTAACGGCGTATCACCCACACGATCGGCAATATTCGGATCAACACCAGCGACCAACAATAGGATCACCTGGATCTCGCGCCCCGCCATGATAGCAGCCGCTAAGGGCGTTGCGAGTGTCACACTATTTCTGGCATCAGGCCGAATATTGTTTTTAAGCAGAATTTGCATGTAATGCGCATCTTGCACAGTGGCAGCGGTGTGCCAGGCGGTATCACCCTGCATTCCGGGCTGAAAAGGATCTGCATGTTCTTGCAACAATGCCACCAAACTTTCAGGTTGTTGATTGAGGATAGCCCACTGCATAAGTGTCACTGCCTGCTCACCCTGCTGTTGCAGCAATGATTTAGTAGCTAACTGATGGATCTGCTTCACATTGCCATGAACAATCGCATCTGCAATTGGCATGACTAGCGGATCGGTAAATGCGATATTAATCTCTGTCATTGCCTGCCCCTCAAAACTGATTAATGGCATCAAAACACCGTAGATAGCGTAACGCAAATGGCGTTTCACTCTCATTGTCAGTGTTGATTCAGGCATACTGCCGCTCCCAAGGTTGTTGTTCATTCATGGAACTGAGCACTTTATCAATACCATGCGCCGCAAGGCTACGTTCGAGGTGTTTGTGTGGCAGCCAGTCATTTACCCCCGCCAGTTTATCGCTATTAGCCAATGTGATCTTATGGCCAATCGCATCAGGAATGAGTGAGGTTGACTCTTGAGTATCCGTCAATAAGTCATGTTGCTCACTATAACGTCGTATGCCACCCCCCTCCGCCGACTGCCGCGCCTGAGCAGGGTTCATGCCCAAACGATTTAATGTATGATCAGAAACACCGGCGGCATTAAATGTTACAGCAAAAGTCCCGCTGGCTAATGCAGCCGTGGCTGCCAGCCCACCGCCTAATGAATGGCCGGTAATGACCAGTGCATCACCAAATGCCATTTTAGCGGTTTTCCCCAGCGCAACAGCCTGATTATATTGAAAATCCTCATAACCTGTTGCTTGCCGGATATTACTTAACCAATCCTGAATATCATTGGTACCCGCGAAAGAGAGGACATACTGTTGATTATCACTGTAAATCCCAGCCTGAAACCCTGAAGCTGTATCAGATAGGCTCGCCGGATCTATCCCCGCCGAAAGCAACGCGGCATCACCCAACCGTGTAAATCCGCCGATGCTTCTCGCAGCAGGAGCGTAAACATCTTTCGCGAGTAATGCTAATGAATAGTCCGCTTGCTGTGATCCTTGTCCACTTGATATCGGTACATTGTCGCTGGCAGCTAAAACACGTTCACCACGTGATATTCCAAGGCTGGCCAGCATGCTGTAATAAACATCATTACCTACCTGAGTGGGAGTTAGGGAGGCGGGTTCTTTTTGAAGCTGGTTCGAAGACCCAACAGGAGTAGAGTTCTCTTTCTTGACCTGCTCTATTGGTTGCACCTGGTTCATCAAGTCTGCTAATGGAACAGGCCGGGCTAAACTAACAGATATACTCATGCCAACTCCTTGTCGATAGATAATCCCAATATTGAGTCAACCTCAATAACTTTATCTATCGACACATCGGATGAGTTCTTAAATGGAAATGGTAAGATTTATTTATATAAATTGAATATTGTGATCTCAGTCTAACTTCTCGATAAACAAATCACAGGAACAAAAAAGGGAGCCACAGAGGCTCCCTTCAGAATTTGAGACTTAATTATTATGACAAGAATTACAGGCTTTCTGTGAAAGTACGAGTAATCACATCACGTTGCTGTTCTGGTGTCAGTGAGTTGAAACGTACGGCGTAGCCAGATACACGAATCGTCAACTGAGGATATTTTTCCGGATGCTTGACTGCATCTTCCAGTGTTTCGCGGCGCAGAACGTTTACGTTCAAATGCTGACCACCTTCAACGCGCACCGTTGGTTGTACTTCCAACGGAATTTCACGATATTCGATCTGGCCTAACTCACTTGCCGGAACAATTTGATCTTCTGCATAGCCAGCTTTCGCGCAAACACAGCGTAGCTCAGCTTTTTCATCATCCAGCAGCCAGAAAGAGTTCAGCAAGGCTTCATTGTTAGCTTTAGTAATTTGAATACCAGTAATCATTTGGTGCCTCCGTAATACGGCTATAAATTCCAAGGGGAGAAACTATCTTGGTTATTTGGTAAAACCATTGTTGTCTTATTGTTCTGTATACCAGTCAAACCACTGCATTTCTTTGACATAAATCAATCTTTTAACCCACATGGCGATCATGCTATGGGCAAATTTATGTTTTATATCAATTTTATCAATCTGACTTACAGCAATTTTTTTGTAAATTTTCAACATTTTTTGCATAAAGAGGTCAAAAAAACATCATCACATCACAGGCGCTGGTTTAACAGTTTCACTCACAGGTTTGAAGCGGTAAGCTAGAGCACATCAATATCTTACAGAAACCAAGGAGAGTGTTTATGCCCGCCTCCCTTACCTGGCACGATGTGATCGGCCAGGAAAAAGAACAACCTTACTTTAAAGATACGCTGGCCTATGTGGCAGCAGAGCGTAATGCTGGCAAAACCATTTATCCGGCACAACACGATGTATTTAATGCTTTTCGCCTGACCGAATTGGATCAGGTCAAAGTGGTTATTTTGGGCCAAGACCCTTACCACGGCCCTAATCAGGCTCATGGGTTATCATTCTCTGTCTTGCCAGGAGTCCCAGCACCGCCCTCTTTGGTCAATATCTACAAAGAGCTGGCTACCGATATTCCCGGCTTCCAACGCCCCAATCATGGTTTCTTACAAAGCTGGGCCGAGCAAGGTGTATTGCTACTCAATACCGTACTGACTGTCGAAGCAGGTAACGCGCACTCACATGCCAACCTTGGCTGGGAAACCTTTACCGATAAAGTCATTGCAGCACTGAATGAACATCGTGATGGTGTGATTTTTATGTTGTGGGGAGCACATGCTCAGAAAAAGGGACGTATCATTGATACCCAGCGCCACTTTATTTTAAAAGCCCCACATCCATCACCGCTCTCCGCACATCGCGGTTTTCTTGGCTGTAAGCACTTTTCGCAAGCAAACCAGCTCTTGCAGCAGCATGGTCAGCAACCGATTGACTGGCAACCTAAATTGCCAACAGCTGAATAAAACGTCATTTACTGCAGAAAACAAATAAATATCCTCCGGCATAGCCGGAGGTTTTTCATATGCGCCTGTAAGGCTTTGTTACCAGCCGCGCCCTAACAGGCGCACAGCAATCTGACATTTGCATCCAAATTCGTTACTTACTGCCCGTAAACGGGCTACCGGGGTACGGAATTGATAGTTATTCCCCCAGTTTATCCTGCTCCAGTTGGTGCTTTATGTAGTCCCGGATCTTCGAGGTATTTTTACCCACCGTATCCACATAATACCCTCTGCACCAAAACTCTCTGTTCCTGTATTTGAATTTCAAATCTCCAAATTGCTCATACAACATCAGGCTACTTTTGCCCTTCAGATACCCCATGAAGCTTGATACGCTCATCTTCGGCGGGATTTCCACAAGCATATGGATGTGATCTGCACAGCACTCCGCTTCCAGAATGTGCACATTTTTCCATTCACACAGCTTTCTTAGGATACTCCCCACTGCCCGGCGTTTCTCGCCGTAGAAAACCTGTCTTCGGTATTTAGGCGCGAAAACTATGTGATATTTACAGTTCCATCGGGTGTGCGCTAAGCTCTTTTCGTCCCCCATTGGGACCCCCTTTTGATTTCTTGTTTGACCATTGCAGTTGCCAGACCGCAAGGTGTTTTAACAAATCAAAAGGGGTTTTTATAACTGGCTCAAAGCTGAAAGCTTTACGGAACCTCCAGCCTAGCTGGAGGTTTTCTGTGCACAACAAAAAAGGCACCCGCAAAGGTGCCTTTCCACATCAGGACACCTTAAGCTTTCGCTTTAGATACCGCGACCATCGCCGGACGTAACAAACGGCCATTCAGCGTATAGCCCTTTTGCATCACCATCATGACGTGATTTGGTTCGTGATCCGCAGATTCAAGCATCGTCATCGCCTGATGAACTTCAGGGTTAAACGGCACGTTAGTTTCACTGACAACTTGGATACCGTATTTACCGACAGCATCAAGCAATGATTTTAGGGTCAGTTCGACGCCTTCTATCATTGCTGCCAATTCAGCATTGGTTTTATCGGCTGTATCCAGCGCACGCTCCAGATTGTCAATCACAGGTAATAATTCAGCTGAAAATTTTTCTAACGCAAATTTATGCGCTTTTTCAACATCCTGTTCGGTACGACGACGGATATTCTCAACTTCAGCCTTGGCGCGTAGCAAGCTTTCGCGCTCACGCTGTACAGCTGCAGCCAACTGCGCTTCAAGCTCGGCAACACGCGGATCTACACCTTCACCCGTCTCTTGTGTCGCTTCCACTTGCTGCTCTGCTGCATTTTCCATTTCTTCCGAGACTTGCTCGTTTGGTGTTTTCTGTTCTTTACTACTCATGGATATCTCCGCGTTTTAGCATTAATCTCGCTACTTGGCTTATTATGGGGATCAAAACCGGGGATTCAAGGGAACCGGTCATAATGTGGGGTAAAAGACACCCCATTGAGGAAAATCACGGCAATGAATAATAAAAGATTCAATTGTATTGGTATTGTCGGTCACCCACGGCACCCGGCCGCACTTGCCACCCATGAAATGCTCTACCATTGGTTAAACGCCAAAGGTTATGACGTTATGGTGGAACAACAGATTGCTAAGGATCTCAATTTAACCGGTGCCGTTACCGGCAGTTTGGCTGATATCGGCCAACAAGCCGATTTAGCCGTCGTGGTTGGCGGTGATGGCAATATGCTGGGCGCTGCTCGGGTATTGGCCCGCTATGATATCAAAGTGATCGGTGTCAACCGAGGCAATCTGGGCTTTTTGACCGATTTAGACCCCGATAATGCTCAACAACAGCTTTCCGATGTGCTGGAAGGCGAATATCTCAGCGAACAACGTTTCTTGCTGGAAGCGCAAGTCACACGAACAAATCAGCAAAGCCGCATCAGTACAGCAATCAATGAAGTGGTTTTGCACCCGGGTAAAGTAGCCCACATGATCGAATTCGAAGTGTATATTGATGATCGCTTCGCATTCTCCCAGCGCTCTGATGGGTTAATTATCGCCACACCTACCGGTTCCACCGCTTATTCACTCTCTGCGGGTGGCCCTATATTAACACCAACACTGGATGCCATCGTTTTGGTTCCTATGTTCCCGCACACTCTGACTGCTCGCCCGCTGGTTATTAATAGTAGCAGTACCATCCGCCTTAAGTTTTCCCAAATCACCAGTGACCTGGAAATTAGTTGTGACAGTCAGATAGCACTGCCGATTCAGGAAGGGGAAGAAGTTTTAATTCGGCGCAGTGATTTCCACCTCAATCTTATTCACCCAAAGGACTACAGCTATTTCAATACGTTAAGTACAAAGCTGGGTTGGTCAAAAAAATTATTCTAAAAAGTGCATCAGAGACTTTACTGTATATAAAACCAGTTTATACTGTATTCAAATACAGCCATGTGTTTATGTACAGGAGATTTACCATGCTGACCCAATTAACCATCAGTAACTTTGCTATTGTGCGTGAGCTAGAAATTGATTTTCAACCTGGAATGACGGCAATTACTGGTGAGACAGGGGCGGGTAAATCCATCGCCATAGATGCATTGGGGTTATGCCTTGGCAGCCGTTCAGACGGTAGTATGGTGCGTTTGGGGGCAACCCGCGCTGATATTTGTGCTCGTTTCTCATTAGCAGACACCCCATCAGCCCGACAATGGTTGGAAGACAATCATCTGGATGACAGCAACGAGTGTTTGCTGCGGCGTGCTATTGCCTCTGATGGCCGCTCAAGAGGGTTTATTAATGGGACAGCCGTGCCATTGTCCCAATTACGGGAACTGGGGCAGCATTTAATTCAAATCCACGGCCAGCATGCCCATCAACTATTGCTAAGGCCTGATCATCAAAAGCAATTGCTAGATGCTTACGCAAACCAATCTGTCCTGCTCACTGAAATGAAAGCAGCCTATCAAATCTGGCACCAAAGCTGCCGTGCACTAGCACTGCATCAGCAACAATCACTGGAGCGTAATGCTCGCCATGAGCTATTGCAATATCAGTTAAAAGAGCTGAACTCATTTGCCCCACAAGCCGGGGAATATGAACAAATTGATATCGAATATAAGCGTCTGGCAAACAGTGGTCAGTTGTTATCACTCAGCCAACAAACCCTACAGTTACTGTCTGATGATGAGCAGAATAATATTCTCAGCCAACTCTACTCAGCCAAGTACCAACTCACAGAGCTGGCAGGAATGGATGAGCAATTTAATAATTTGCTGAATATGCTGGAAGAGGCCTCGATCCAAATCAGTGAAGCCAGTGATGAATTACGTCACTATGCCGAACAATTTGATATGGATCCGAATCGTCTGTATGAACTGGAACAGCGGTTATCTCGTCAATTAAATCTGGCTCGTAAACACCATGTGACACCGGAAGAGTTACCACAATTTCATCAACAACTACTGGATGAGCAAGAACAGCTCTCACAACAAGAAAATGATCACGAGCAACTCAGCCATGCTGTAAATACTCACTATCAGCATGCATTAGCTATCGCCAAGCGGTTACATGAAGAACGCCAACATTATGCTGACGAATTGGCAGCGCTAATCACCGAAAGCATGCGCGAACTGTCCATGCCACATGGCAAATTCACTATTGAAACGCTGTTTGAACCTGAGCATCTGAGTGCTGAAGGGGCTACCCGAGTCGAATTCTGTGTTACCACAAACCCCGGCCAACCACTACAGCCGCTGGCTAAAGTTGCCTCAGGTGGTGAGCTTTCTCGCATCGCATTGGCTATTCAGGTTATTACAGCGCGTAAAATGGACACGCCTGCACTTATCTTTGATGAAGTCGATGTAGGTATCAGTGGGCCAACAGCAGCCATCGTCGGTCGCCTGTTACGCCAGTTGGGTGAGTCCACTCAAGTTATGTGTGTCACTCACCTGCCGCAAGTAGCAGGTTGTGGTCATCAACATTTCTTTGTGAGTAAACAAACTGATGGCACTGAAACTGAAACTCATATGCATCGGTTAGATAAAAAAGCCCGTTTACAAGAATTGGCGCGCCTTCTGGGCGGTAGTGAAGTGACGAAAAATACCTTGGCAAATGCAAAAGAATTGCTCGCAGCATAGAAAAGATTAACTTTTTTCCTTTCCAGAGGTCATACAGGTGCCCTGTAAAGGTTTCCAACTGCTGCAAGGTCTATTATCATCGTCATCCTACGCCCTAAAGGAATGTGATTACTATGCGCTGTAAAATGCTGACTGCCGCCGCTGTGATGCTTGCAATGCTTACTGCGGGTTGTTCAACGCTGGAGAAGGTGGTCTACCGGCCTGATATTAATCAGGGTAACTATTTATCACCTAATGACGCGTCCAAGATTCATAAGGGTATGACCCAGCAACAAGTGGCATATACCTTAGGCACCCCAATGCTACAGGATCCGTTCGGCACTAAAACCTGGTTCTACGTATTCCGCCAGCAACCTGGCCACGAGAAAGTCACACAACAAACATTAACGTTGACCTTCGATAGCAGTGGTGTACTGACTGATATCAAAAATGATCCAACGTTATCAGGAAATTAATCTAACCGAAGATTGCAGAACACATTGAGGGAGCGAATGCTGATTAGGTTTTTAGGCTCAGAGTCTATTAATGCTTATGCAGCCACATGACAGTACTCATTCTTCTTCAACGCAGTCCAGAGCTACCACAAAAATAAGGCGCAAACTGTGCCTTATTTTTTTGCTTGTTCAGCGCGCTGTCGGCGAAGTTCTTTTGGATCTGCAATTAGTGGGCGATATATCTCAACTCGATCCCCATCATTAAGCTTATCGCCAAGCTTCACCGGGCGACTATAAACCCCTACTTTATTCTTTGTGAGATCAATATCAGAGCGCAATTCAAGCAGGCCGGAGGCTTTAATTGCCTCTTCTACTGTGCTTCCAGCCTCAAGAGAAACAGTACGCAAATATTGGCGTTCAGGTAGGGCATAAACTACCTCAACGCGAATATCAGACACTGTAGACCTCTTTCGCTCGCTGGGTGAACGCTTGCACCATATTACCGGCTAATTCTTTGAATATTTTACCAAAAGCCAACTCAATCAGCTTGTTAGTAAATTCAAAATCAAGGTGCAATTCAACCTTGCAAGCATCCGCACTTAGTGGGGTAAAATGCCATCCCCCCATTAATTTACGAAACGGCCCATCAACCAGTTGCATATCAATACTCTGGTTATCAGTGAGTGTATTGCGTGTGGTAAAAGTTTTGCTTATTCCGGCCTTAGCAACATCGACGGCAGCCGTCATTTCATTTTCAGTAGCGTCAAGTACCCGACTTCCAGTACAACCCGGTAAAAACTCTGGATAAGAGCAAACATCATTAACCAGTTGATACATCTGTTCTACGCTAAATGGCACCAACGCAGAGCGGCTAATTTGTGGCATAACATTTCCTGTGAGACATAAAACGCACTGATAATACCATTTATCCACCGCCAGACAAAAAATCTGCTAGTCATTCCTCGCAACAAATGAGACAAAATGCACAGGCATCCTGCGGGAAAGGATTTCATTCGCCTCCGCATACAGTATAATGATCAATACTATGACAAAGAAAAAAGCATACAAACCCGGTTCCGCAACCATTGCGCAAAACAAACGTGCCCGTCATGAATACTTCATTGAAGAAGAGTTCGAGGCTGGCCTTTCATTGCAAGGTTGGGAAGTAAAATCTCTGCGTGCTGGCAAAGCCAACATTAGTGATAGCTACGTAACCTTTAGAAACGGTGAGGCATTCTTGTTTGGTGCCACCATTACACCGTTAAACGTGGCATCGACACATGTTGTCTGCGAGCCAATGCGTACCCGTAAACTGCTACTAAACAAACGCGAACTGGATTCGTTGATTGGTAAAGTTAATCGCGACGGATTTACTGTAGTTGCCCTTTCCGTATATTGGAAAAATGCTTGGGTTAAAGTTAAAATTGGTGTAGCTAAAGGTAAAAAAGACCACGATAAGCGCGATGACATTAAAGATCGTGAGTGGAAGTTAGACAAAGCGCGCATCATGAAGCACGCAAATCGTTAAGTGACTGGCATAGCAGGACATAGTTCTGTTATACTAGCGAAGTTCTTTGGGGCTGATTCTGGATTCGACGGGATTCGCGAAACCCAAGGTGCATGCCGAGGTGCGGAGGCCTCGTAAAAAACCGCAAAAAAAATAATTGCAAACGACTCGCAATACGAATCTGCTGCTTTAGCAGCTTAATCAGCCTAAGAAACTGAAGATTCCCTCTCTCCCTAGCCTCCGCTCTTAGGACGGGGATCAAGAGAGGTCAAACCTAAAAGAGATCGCGTGGACACCTTGCCTGGGGTGAAAGCGTTAAACCCAATCAGGATAGTTTGTTAGTGGCGTGTCCGTCCGCAGCTAACCGGCGAATGTAATGACTGGACTAAGCATGTAGTGCCGACGGCGTAGTAATTTCGGACGGGGGTTCAAATCCCCCCAGCTCCACCACATTTTGTTTTATCGAAGTATAGTAAAGTCTACTAAGCCCGCATGGAACCAGCCTTGCGGGCTTTTTTACGTCTATAGTAGTCTACTGAGAATTGCTAGAAACCACTACTTATGGCACCCTCCTTGGGACCCTACACAAAGGGTCCAAAACTTGAGGGTCCCAAAATGGCAAAACTCGCTAAAAAACTCACGGATACTGAAATCAAAAGCACTAAACCTTCAGACAAAGAAATCAACTTGTTTGACGGTGATGGCTTAATGCTAAGAATCGCCCCCCTCTCAAGGGGTGGAAAGAAAAATTGGTATTTCAGGTATGCAGTGCCAGTAACTAAAAAGCGAACAAAGATAAGCCTCGGAACCTACCCCCACCTCACGTTAGCAAGAGCAAGAGTTTTGCGGGATGAATACCTATCTTTACTTGCCAATGGCATCGATCCACAAGTCCATAACAACGATAAAGCTAATGCATTGAAGGATGCTACTGAGCACACGCTCCAAGCCGTTGCTCGAAAGTGGTTAGATGAGAAGGTAAAGACATCTGGTATATCCAAAGACCATGCAGAAGATATTTGGCGCAGTCTTGAAAGAAATATCTTCCCCGGATTAGGCAATGTCCCTATCAAAGAGATCCGGCCTAAGTTATTGAAGCAGCATCTTGACCCAATTGAACAACGCGGTGTATTGGAAACCCTGCGCCGAATCATTTCCCGCCTGAATGAAATCTTCCGCTGGGCAGCGACAGAAGAACTTATTGAGTTTAATCCTGCTGATAACCTTGGTCAGCGTTTTAGTAAACCTAAAAAGCAAAATATGCCCGCCCTTCCCCCCAGCGAACTACCAAGATTTATGGCTGCACTGGCGAATGCTTCCATACGGCTGGAAACACGTATGCTGATTGAATGGCAGTTACTTACTTGGGTTCGCCCCGGAGAGGCTGTTCGTGCGCGTTGGGTTGACATCGATACAGAAAACAAAATCTGGAACATCCTCCCTGAATTTATGAAGATGAAACGTCCTCATAAGGTGCCGCTCAGCAAAGAAGCTCTTCGTATACTAGAAAATATGCAGCCTATCAGCAGCCATCGTGAGTGGGTATTTCCCAGCATAAAAACTCCGCTGACCCATATGCATGAGCAAACAGCCAATGCTGCGTTAATCCGTATGGGTTTAGGTGGTGAATTGGTTGCCCACGGTATGCGATCTATCGCAAGGACAGCAGCAGAGGAATGCGGTAAATTCAGGACAGAAGTTCTTGAATCGGCTTTGGCTCATACTAAAAGCAGTGAGATTATAGCCGCTTACAATCGTGCAGAGTATCTCGTCGAAAGAGCAGATCTTATGCAATGGTGGGGGGATTATATTCAAGTGCAGAAACATAAGGCTATTGCTGCGTGATAGGAGATAAACCCCTACAATCTTATAGCTGAAAAAAGCGTCGGTAGGGCCGTAAAAAAAACATAAGATTAATCATGCAGTATGTCAAATCAAGCGGTTGGTCTTTAAGACATTCAAACATAGAGTTTCAATTTAGTAAAACAATGATAAAGTAAAAATAATATATGAATCTATTACACTCTAAAAGGACATTGTATGCTCTGTAGTATTTCCAAGATAAATATTCCAATCCCATATTCAAGAAAAAATGTTGATATCCAACTGGATGGAATGAGCCTAATTATTACTGGAGGTAATGGTTGTGGTAAAACAAGTTTTATAACAGCCATTTATAACCATCTAAAGAACGGAATAGATAACCCTAATAATAATAGCGAAGAGTTTTTAACACAACAAATTAGCATATATGAATCTGAACTAAATAAAATAGGCAGAGATGGTGTAAATTATAATCATTATAGTTCTGAGTTAGAAAAACATAAAACTCGACTAAAAGAAATTAATGATTTTAGTATCAAAATAAATTCTATAGAGAACAAAAATATTCGTTCTTTACTGAGATTTCACTCAGCTACACGACAATCTGCAATATCATCTCCAAATCAAGCACCCAAATACTCAGTGCTTATTGAAGAAAATAAGCACTTTGCTAATGACAAAGATGGCAGTCAATTCTTTGAAAGTTATTTGTTAAGTTTGAAAAAAAATCAAAGTTATGCAATAGCATTTGATGAGAATGAAACTGAAGCAAATCGTATTAAAGAATGGTTTGATAAAATACAAATAGACTTACAGTCATTATTCGAGGATTCAAATCTAATTTTGGAATTTGATACAAAAGATGAAAAGTTTTATCTACATCAAGATGGGAAAGATAGGTATACATTCCAAACACTTTCAGCAGGGTATTCATCAATATTGAGTATTTATACAGATTTAATTATGAGGGTTGAAATGTGGGGTGTTTCACCTGATAACATACAAGGAATAATATTCATTGATGAAATTGATGCTCATTTACATGTATCCTTACAAAAACAAATATTGAGATTTTTCATTAAATCATTTCCTAAAATTCAATTTATTGTTACTACGCATTCTCCTTTTGTTGTCACCTCAGTTTCAAGAGCTGTTATTTATGATCTTACAACCAATGAACAAATAACAGATGTATCCTCTTATTCATATGGTGTCGTTATGGAGGAAATCTTTGGTGTCATACCAGAATCACATGTCTTGACAGACAAACTTACTCATATAGAGTACCTAATAAATAATATATCGCCTGAGAATATTGATGAATTGGAGGCAATAATATCATCTTTAGCATCCGATCAAGAAAGTATGAGCAACGACACCCAAGCATTTCTTGATGCTGCGCGGTTAAAATTAATAAAAACAAAAAAAATCGATAAGTAGAGGCAGATATGTTTAATGTGATAAGGTCAATGCCAGCACCTGAATCGCTGCAGAGCAAGAAAAAATATGATAATGAAGATGTTCACTATGCACTACAAGATTGTTTTTATGAAAAATGTTATTTATGCGAAACAAAAAAACCTTTAGATATTAACATTGAGCATTTTCAACCACACAAAGGCGATGAGAATAAAAAATTCTCTTGGGAAAATTTATATCTAGCGTGCTCTCGTTGCAACAATATCAAGCTAGCAAAATATGATAACCTTCTTGATTGTTGTTCTATTAGCGTCTGGGATAAAATAAAACTAATACCCGGATTTTCACCTAAAGCAAGAAAATTCATTATTACCCCACTATCTACTGATGATAAGACGCTTGAAACGGCAAAATTACTAGATGATATCTACAATAATGATAATACTATAAATAAAAGACTTACAGCGCGGTCTCTACGATCGCAGGTAGTCCAGACCACACACAAGCTAACACAACATATGATTGAATATTATAATGAAGATTCAACAGATGAAGAAAAAAAAGTAGCCATTAGTAAAATGAAAATAATGATAAAAAAATCTTATCCTTATTCTGCATTTTGTCGTTGGATGATAAAAGATGATGAGGAATTAGATAAATTATTATCTAATCTTATGAACTAAATACTCAATAATAAATAAGCCACCTGCATAGTCGGTGGCTTTGACAAGCCCGCTAAAAAGACGCTAAAAATGCTATAACTCAGTGTCTCACGCCACTGTCCGCCAAGGAAGATAGCCTAATGCAGGCAATTTAAAAGGGCTCTTATCCTTTTAGCGTAATAAAGGCTATCTCTACTAACTACACGCCGTTGCTGACCATGATGCAGAATAAACCATATGACATTTTTCCCAGTTTACGCACGATTCGCAGGAAGGTGTCGTGACTCCAGCCCAGCCAGTTTGTAAGGTGCAATAATTACCATAGTTAGAACCTCCCGGTTGTGTCCAGTAGCGTGCTACAGGGATTTTATTAGCTGAACATACAGGATTACTCCCGTAAATAACTTCTACCTTTCCACCTGAACCCCAAACACCAGATTGACAAGACAGCATATCCCCAGCACTTGACCGTCCAATAAGTCCATTAGGTGAACAGGCTGCACCAGATACAGCAATCCCATTTATCTGCACATACTCATCTGATGTAATACGCCCTGTAGACTGAATATAACCAGAATAAACACGCTTACTGTTAATATCTGCAGTCGTATTGATATTACCGGTGGCGTTAATCACATTATTAACCTGAACAATACCGCCATAGGTTGAAGCACCACTGACCGATAAGGTAGATCTTACTTCTACAGAGCCAGTCAAAGTCGAATTCCCTATAACGGTTAAGGCATCGCCAACATTGGTTGATCCTGTCGATTTTAATATCTCAGCCATCATAGTGCCTGCAGCGGTAATATCTTTGGCGTTATTAATATTTTTGCCGCCCATATTCAGATCTCCCGTCATTGGCAATGTGCCATCACGGCGCAGATAAACCGAATACATTGATGAATCATAGCCCACACGATAGGCCAATAAACCTTCTGTAGTGATATTGCTGTAGTCAGATGCTTTTTCATTCCATTGACCACCATAACCAGAAGCTACAGTGGGTGAGCGGGTCATTCCGCTGTCTATACCTGCCGATTGCATCGCTTTACCAAGGAGGTCATAGCGAACTTTCCCTCCTTCATTCCATATTGCCGTTGTCATCACAAGGCCATTGATCACATAGTTAGGAGCTATACCTGAACGTTTCAATAAAACCTTATATGAAGATTTATTGGCATTTATCCCGGTATAACTGACAGGCAATAGTCCTTCATTAATTAATGTCTGATAAGTGATTTCACAGCCATTGGATGAACAAACTCTTGGCCCCGGATCATTGGATTGACTGGTGCTGCTTGTCAGGGTTGAAAGCTTGTCATATCGAATACTGATATAGCGATTAACCGCTTCACCAACTTGCTTTATCTGCGCTCCTACCGCATTAGCTATAGCAACTTCTTGCTCATTTTTCATACCCTGAAATTTAATAAAAGCCATTGCAGTGCCAACTCCCAAAACCAATACCAACTCTAATAAGGAAAATCCTTTTTTATATTGTTTAATCATTTTCTTGTCCTTTTTTTATCTCACGTAATCATTAATTAACAAAAATAAAAAAGTGGTCAATGCCCTGACATATAAAAATTTTACATTAGTTTTAAATAAAGTTTGAAATATTCAGCTACTGACAGTTCGTATTTACTTACTATAATTAGTTGTAGACACATCAAAAAAAATAACACAATAAAGATGTTATGAATAAAGAATCATGATATTATACATTTATTTTATTAGCAATAATGATGGGCTTTTATTTATGTTTACAAAAAGAGAAAATTTAGAAGATAAAAAATTAGATCTTGAACATTTATCAAAAAAATTTCAATATGAAATAAAGTATCTATCCCAATACCTTTCGTTCACACAAGAGTTAGCTGATAGGAAGGGAGAAGAATTAATGGAAGAGATGTACTCGGATACAGAATCAAAACCAGAGAATGAAAGTATAATCCAACAGATTTTTGAAAATGAAAGAAAATCTCTATTAAGTTATTATCACCACTCGGCTATTGTTCTTATCTACTCAGTTTTAGAGAGTATCTTGTCAGATATATGCTGTGAGGTAAAATCTATTACATTGGCAAAATTTTCCCATAATGATCTATCTAGTGGAAATTTAATAAAAAAGTCAAAAGATTATCTTGAATATACTTCAGGTTTAAATTTTTCTTTAATTGAAGGCGAGTGGGGTAAAATTGGCCAATTCCAAAAGTTAAGAAATATGATAGTACATCAAAATTCAAGTTTTACAGGAAGTGTTGACTCAATAGACAACCAAAAAAAAATCATTAAAAATAACTTTCCTAAAATAGAAATATCCCTTAACGATAAGTTTTACATTCTCAGTAATGAATTAGTAATTGAGTTTATTAATCTAATTAATGCATTTATATTGAAGATATTTTCCCATATTAAATCTATTACATATCAAACAGAAACTGACATAATAAAAACATTATCACCCACCGATGATATCCCATTCTAAAAATTCATACCACAGCATTATTCTGGGTACAGTTCACCGGCTTAAAAGCAAGTTTTAAACCGGTTCACCGTTCGGACGTGAAATAAAATGATATTAGGATTTAGATTTATTAATGATAGTATCAAGATAAATTTGACCTCGTTCACGATAGTTTTCAATGTCATTCTCATGAAGAGAGTAAATATCCAGCAGGATACCAAACACTAATTTTTTATCTACTTGACTAATATCACATCCTAAAATTTTAGCAACCTCTGCGCCTAAAATTATTTTCTGTCGTGTATTTAATTTTCTATCGTCTTTTTTCTTTTTAGATTCCAAAAAGTAAAGCCTTTCTTGTGCTGTTGCGATTTGTTGTTTAATTGTCTTTTCTGTCATAAATCCCCCTTAGTATTTATTTTTATTTCTGTAAGGGATATTCACACTTTCATGATCAGAACTCAGTTGTTTCTTTATTGATTTTATCTTCAATCGAAACTTACTTTTCTCTTTTCTCTCTTTTGCTTTTTCCCTTATATATATTATTGTTTTTTCTGCTTCTAAATAGGCTTTTTCAAAATCAGTAAAGATCCCGTCATCAAGCAGCCTTTTGGCTTCCAAATCGATAGCCTCATCGTTTTTTTTAAACATATATGCCCCTTGTATTTTACTCTTTTTTTATTCATTAGCATATTTACAATAAAAATCAATATCATGAGTGATATTTATTTCACTATCCATAAGCTCAATACTCCGATATTAATCCCCCACATTATTGCATTAACGCCAAGTAAGATTAATGCCACGTCGTCCAGTTCACCAAGTCTCATATTATTTCCTTTTTATATCTTCTCTTTATTACCTACATCATATTTATTTAAATAACAAATTATTGATAACACTAACTGCCATTAATCCGCCATAAAATGTATTTATGCAACACGATTGTAGGTAATAGTTATTTCCAAAGTATCTTACTCACCACGTTACTTAACTTGTCTCATTACTGATTTTATTTTCATAGCCTAATAGATAACTCTCCTTGTCCTTCGGACATTCACTAGAAGCCATCTAATAATATTAACGGATGACTTCTTCCTTTAATCTATATTGCGCCGCTTAATTCGGCGTTTTGTTTTCTCTTTATTTACAGTCTTTTATATTAGTTGTATTAATTAATAAGGAGAGCTTTTACATTGTTATCAAAACAATGCCCACTTATACACTGCTACGCAGCGTGTGGGTTCTACCGACGGTTGCCTGCCGCAAGCTAAAAGCAAAACCAAGTTCAACGTCAACCCCTGAGTTTTTCTTACGAAAAACTAAAACCAGCATAGTTAGCGTTGATGTTTATTTGATGGTTTTTATTATATTCAAGGTTATTTATTATATGGCAATATTTCATCTAGAGTTTAAAATTGTGAAACGCTCAGAAGGTATGTCTTCCTGTAGGAAGGCTGCTTACCATGCGCGTTGCAAGATAACAGATGATCGCACTGGTAATACATATGATTTCAGCCACCGTTCTGATTTATCCCATCATCAGATATTAGCGCCAGTTTCCGCACCGGCTCATATTATTGAAAGCTCAACAACCTTATGGAATGAAGTCGAAAGAGTTGAACGCCAGAAAGATGGTCAGACAGCCCGTTATTTTGATGTTGCTATTCCCTGTGAGCTAAACAACGAGGACAAAATAAAACTGGTGTTGGAATACTGCCAAAATAATTTTGCCGATAAGGGAATGATTGCCGATATCGCTTTCCACGATCTGGACAGTAATAATCCCCATGCACATGTGATGTTGACGTTAAAGTCAATTACGGCTGAAGGCTTTGGCAAAAAGGATAGAAGCTGGAATGAGAAGAAAAACGTAATCCTATGGCGTGAAGCGTGGTCTACCCTAACCAATGGTTATCTTGAAACCGCTGGCACTGAAGAACGTATTGATCACCGTTCTATTGATGCTCAACACAATGAAGCCTTGGAAAATGCCGCTATTACATTGAATGTTGAAGACAAGGCGTTATGGCTTGCCAAAGCAACGTTAACCAGTCGTCCCCCGATTCAGCGTATTCACCGTGCTAAGTGGAACAGCAAGAGTGTTCAGGAAAACCGTGCTGCTGAACAGGCTGTTCGTGATGAGATGAAACAGGAAGCTCAGGTTACCTACCGAACCTTTAAAGATCTGGACCAACAGATCATTGTTGACCTCAGAAGCTTCACCGTGTCCGAGTTGCCTGAGCCTGTTGAGATCGTATTGCCTGAAACGGGTTCGCAGTCATCATCAGAAGACCAACAGCCTGTTCTGGTTGCTCCCGCACCTCATACACGCACTAAATTTAAAACCCCATCTTCAGCAAAAACCAGAGCAGGTAAACGCGCTCCTGTTAAGTCTAAGAAGAAACAAGTTGAACCTCGTCAGAATGGTATCTTCAAGCTTTTCACCCTGCTGGTCGTGGATTTCTTCAAGGAGAAATTTGTCTGGGCCAAGAAGAAACCTGTTCCCCCTGACGTTGAACACGATAAGCGTATTGCTGAAAACTATGTTTTTGATGAGGTGCAGGGTATCTATGTTCCCCGTACTGAGTTTGAGAAACGAGCTAGGTTTAACAGTGATGACTATCGACCTACCAAAGAAGATATCAGACGTTTCCCCAGCAGGCCAAAACCGCCGACGCGGCATGAAAGTGATCTAGACTATGTGCCTAAGATTCCCATTGATGGAAAGCTATCAGGACCTAAGCTGAGACCACCGAGTATGAAATAATGTGCTATTGTTCACGTTTCATGTTGCCTTTTATTTAATGTCAAAATCTGTTCTAACTTACTATACGTTATGCTAATAGTGGAAGTTTTAATAAAACAAACCCAGCCAGATACAGGGGAAAGTCTATATTTAGCACTTTCATCTAGTTTATCATGACCAATAGTGTTAGATTTTAAATTATTTTCATAAGGAAATTAACTTATAATGCAAGATGACATCGATAATATATTTAGAAAAATATATCGCACATTTAAAAGAAAGAATAAGAAATGTGATGACATCGAAATACTGAATTCCATATTGAATGAACAATTTGGTATTGGTGAATTTTCTGTTCAGTCAGCAACTATTAAAAACTCTATAACTAACCTACATGGCTTCAGTGTTTGCTATAAAGAATATAAGGCATTTATCCCACAGTATGACGTGTACAGGTCAAAAAATACGCTTATAAAAGCTATGGGTGAAACATTAAATGAGGCTGAGATAATCCTTCCCAATTATGTATCATTCGGTATTATTTCACACCACTGTGCTCAAATAAATAAAGCCCCAACTCGGGAGATGAAAATACTGGCAGGTGAACGTTCTCTCACATCAATGTTCCCTCCAGAAGTGCTTTCACTCTTAGTTATAGAACACTACACAAAATTTCCCGTTCTCGAAAAATGTTTAGTACAGATAAGAGAAACAACAGAGACATATTGTCTCGGATTATATCGCTCAGCAATAACCACTCTCCTACCTTGTATTGAAAGCACTATTCGCGCGTTAGGTATTAGGCTTGGAATAGACGAACCTGAAAATGTTGGCACTCAATTTTTACTTAGTATTTATGATGCATGGCTAAAGTTCTACATTAATGATTATGTCTATCGTGATTATGACTGGAAACCTATTTATATTAGTTCAAAAGAATTTTTTTCCGAGTTTGAAGAGAGATATCAGATTGCATTAAATGGTAGAAATTATATAGAAAAACATCTTTATCAAAATACACAGAACGATACTGGGATAAGTAATTTAAACCGACACAGTATACTTCATGGTTTCATGACAGAATACTATACGAAAGGAAATTATCTTAGATTGATAAACCTCCTTAATAATCTTTGTTTTATGTTAACGATTTCAGGGGACCCTGTTTCATCGTTTCTTCCTTGCGATACTGTTCAGTCTGAAGCATTTTTACTTAACCTTGCAATATTTGAGCGCACAGGGATGAATCGTGCTATTTTCCTTGACAAAAAAAACATTGAGCGTTGATAAAAATAACTAATACTATGAGTGCAAGCATTATAATGATCTGCCCATCAAGATAGCATGTTATAAACCACATCTTTCGTAATGATGTGGTTTATGCATTTGGTGATTAATATTACATCCTTCGCCTGAACACAACATTACCCGAGAAAATAGCTTTACCAGCTAAAAAAGCCACAATAAAAATTATTGGCAGACTGATAGTAGCGCCCGCCATGCCTGTAGACATTCCGATCAGTATAGACAGGCCGAAGGACAGTAAGATAGCCACTGCAGCATACCATTGTGGAAAGGTTCCATATAATACTGACGCTTGGCATCCTGTGCAAACGTGAACACCACTCTGGCTTTCTTTGAAGCAGTATGGACATTTAATTGTATTGTTTTCCATTTGTTAACCCTTTATTAATGACTGATAGTACCGCTGCTCAATACAACCAAACGAACCGGCATATCAGCATTGTTTACCGTAGTGAAACCACGAACTTCGAAATTATTAATAGTCCCGGTAATGCTAACCTTCTGACCCTTCTTGTAAGTCAGAACAGCATCATCAAGGCCGGAGTAATAATTGATCCAGACCATACCGCCGCAGTAGTTGGTATCAGAGGTTTTAAACAGAAGGTAGTAGTTTGCATGAGCTGCTTTTTCCATACCTGTCATCATATCGCTGGCACTCCTGCCTTTAGTGACTTCAAGAATAGTGGCATTAGCAATTGAGATCCGTTTACCCGTCCAGTTCTTTTCTGCTGCCATTGCATTTTCTTCATAGTCCTTACAGACAGGACCAAGGCCAGCAACTGAGGATGCCGGGCCGGTATCTTGTTTTGCTGTGGAAAGACCTAATGCGTTATCTACTGTTCCGTTCAATGAGGATAACGAGGTATTAATCGCCCCATTGACCTTATTCACGCCTTCATTAAGTTGCTGGCACCCTGATAAAGCTATAACCGTCAGTGCCACCGATAGCGCAATGCTTTTACTCATACACACCCTCGAAAGAAGTCAGTTTGAGAGGATAAAGGCCGTTCCGGCACCAATAAGATGGCTCTATACGAGGCATCGATTGATACGAAGGAACAAACCAACTTTTTAACCAATTGATAGGATTAAATTATTTTTGTTTTTCGTCATATCGTTTGTAACGATCAAAATCAAACTTATGATAGATTTTACCTATCATAAGCGTGTTATCGATCGTCAGTATCAATTAAAAACCCGATCGATTAGAGCTTATCAATCGTTAAAAACTATCGATATTGATTTATAGATCGTTTTAATCGATCATTTTCTTGCTATATTGAGAGTGGATGAGTAGAGTGAGCTGAAACTCAGAGAGCGATTTAATGGCTATTTGAGTAAAACAGATGAAAAAGTCATCTGACAATATGTAGTTATTCATACAATATCAGGGAAAGTCTTAACAACTTAAAGATCATGATTTATATAGTGACTTAATAACAAGAAAGGCCAGCATTAGACTGGCCTTATTAAGCCAAGAGATGTTTCAATTATTTTCTCCTCAAATCTGAGTTTTATCTAAGCATTTAATATATTTCATCAAAATAAAATTTTACAAAAGCACTGCAAACCAAATGCATTGAATGATTTATATTCATTGATATTTTTATCTTTAAATTTAACACCAAGTTTTATAAAAAAACTTCCTGATATCATTGTTCTCTTCGTTTTAGTAAAAACTTATTGAGATCTTTTTTGAAAACATCTTTATCTTATGAGCTAATGCTCATGGTGCTGTCGTACTGCTACACCCCAACGATGATATAAAAATTGTTTTCTTCACTCGGTGAAGTAGTTTGCATCTATTTCAATGCTAAATATGAAGGTAAATGAAACAACAGTGAAGAAATAGTATCATTATCAATAAAAGATTACTCTTAATCCCATATATCGGAAAAATATCAATTGATAGCAGCGCTTTGTGATTGTCATTAACAATCACTCTGCTGTGAGGAGCTTGCCTCCGATAATGATGGATTTATCCATAAAAAATCGCGGCGTAGCCGCTAATGCAATAACACGGAAAAACAAATTAACAGAACGTCATTGGGTGCCATTTTATTCGGCACTCGATAAATAAAAAGAAAAGCCCGTCATCTGTTATAAAAATCTAGGGCGAACGCCAAATCCTCTTATCTCTTATATTTCTTATACTTCTTAAGGGGGAATAACTCATTTAGTAACAATAAGTTAGAAGTCTACTTTCTTCGTTATTGTAGATCTTTCTTCACGATTGTAGATTTTTCTTCGTGATTGATGGTGATTACTTCATTATTGATGGTATTTACTTCATTACTCCTATAAGAAATGAAGATAAAACTTCAAACTATATTTGACATTTCTGTTAAAAATATTATATAGATTAAAACATAATAATAAAAAGGAGTATTTATGGCTGGGAAAACATTTAACCAAAATCCATTTATTTTCGAAGATGATATTGAAATAGAAACCAGAGGCCGAAAAAGAACTGTGGCGCGTGGAGAGAAGTTTCAAACACCCGAAGGTGATAAATATGAAAAAGTCATCCACTCGATACAAGAAGTGGATAAAGCCAAGTTCGTAAAAATATTCATATCACGAGTCCGGGTGTTATTTGATCTAACCCTTACCGGCAACAAGCTTTTTTATATTTTTATGTTCGTGATGTCTGACGTCATTGGTAAGGATGAAGTCTATATGAACTTTGAAAAAGCAAAAGACATTGCAGCTCAATGTGACTTTAATTTATCTAACCCTGTTTACTATAGGGGCATCAAAGAACTTATTGATAAAAAGATCATCGCACAAAGTAAATCAAAATATATCTATTACATTAACCCTGCAGTTCTTTTTAATGGTGATAGAGCCAAGTTTATTGAAGAGATTAGAGTCAAGGAAGAAAAAAAGCTAAAGTAATGTATAATACAATACTAAGAAAAACCGCAGATTATCTATACCGGCCTCGTTAGAGGCCAGATATCAATCATAATGGTTAGACTAACCCTTCACTTATTTTTTCTTTCAGGATAACACAGAGCGTCTCTATGACTTGGTCTAAATCTACCTCATCAAGGTTTTCGTTATATCCATAGGTCTCAACCATATTTTCAAAGTTATTGAATATATACATAACGATATTGTTTATCAGAAGTTTCAATAAAACAGCGTTGTTTAATGAATCAGTTCTATTACCATTATAATAGCTGCTGATTTCATCAATACTTTCCTGACATGCTATTAAGGATGCTGCATAGAAGAAAAATGAATCTTTATTTTTAAAATCTTTGACAGTTAATCTATTTTTCATTTAACACCTCATTATATTTAGTTCAAATTGATGGCGTAGTTCTATCAACCCCTTTCGGGGCTAAATAAGCATTGCTGGTATTTTTATTAACTTACGACATGCGTTAATATATGACTAATGTTCTTATTGAAAATTAGCACTCGTTTATTTCTAATGCCTCTGTGTGAGTTTCAAACAGTGCTCTTTTCACTGCTTTGAAATCAACATCTGCTAGTTTTTCATCTGCGCCATAACGTTTGACATAGTGATTAAAGTTTTTCTCTATTAGACTTATTATTTCTGAAAAGAATGCATCCATAAATGGAATATTCATTGCTCGATCACAAAAAACACTATAACTTTCTTCTGTATCACTGACCGCCTCTACATAAATCTTCATTGATAACACATAAAAAAACTCTGTTGCTGTATTTTCAAAAGTTTTAATCTTCATATTTATCACCTTATTTTAGTTAAAAGAATTCCATACAGTTTTTATCTGTATTTTTATAACGATATTTTTATTTTACGATATTTAAATATCAGGCCGATTTATTTCGGGATAAATCAATCATCTGATCAATCCATTCATCTATTTCACTCTCGACAAATGCTATTGCACGCTCACCAAGCTTTATAGGTTCAGGGAAACGATCTTGACTAATAAGTTTATAGATCCAAGCTTTGCAAAGACCCGTTCTTTTCAATACTTCAGGTAAACGGATAAATCTTTTTCTTTCTGTCATACATTTCTCCATTGTTGTTTTGATGGAGGTAGTATCTTCAGATCGCTTATGACGATCAACTCTCAAAAAGCACGAATTGATCAAGATGTGAGGGATTTTTAGACAGATTAGAGATGGGAGTAACGAAAGCCAGTTGCCGTGGGCTTTGAAGCATTTTTGCAAAAAGTGCTATTTTTTTACTCTATTTGAAGTTATTTAATATTTTGTTATTTATCATGCAGTTAATTTCTTTGAGTTTAAATTCTGAACTCTCATCTGTTATTCATCTTGCTTCAGGCTAAAAAATGTTTGAGTAGGTGTAAGATTTACCACTGAGCGTTAAACATGCTATCTCTGATCCTAATAGATTTTGATACTTGTCGTGAGTTCAACTCCTCGGCATCAGCACTCTTGATGATTTTAACTCTGAAAAACGACACAACTTTGCTCATGTTATTTCTTTGGTCCCTTCATTGAACCCTCAATTAAATATAAAAACAAAATAATTATAAAAATCAATTTATTATACGCTTAGTTACAGGGACCCCAGCCCACCAAATAATGATCCGGGTATTACCAGATAAGTCCGGAGAAGTACGGAAAGCCCGCATACCACCTAGGTTTGCGGGCTTTTTTGTGTCTGTAATAGTCCGAGGATATCCGCCTGAAACCGGTGTCTATTGGTATACGAATTGGTATACGGTAAGATGTATACCAATAAACGTATACCAATTACAGGGAAGAACCTTGCATGGCGCGGACTACACGCCCCCTCACTCACACCGAAGTACAAAAAGCGAAAGCCATAGATAAAGACCTTACCCTCCATGATGGTGATGGTTTATTTTTGTTAGTCAAAACCACTGGCAAGAAAATTTGGCGTTTCCGCTATCAGCTTCCTAATAGTAGCAAACGCACTATGATCAGCCTCGGCGCTTACCCAGCACTATCCCTCGCAGATGCCAGAGAGATACGCGCAGAGAAACTAGCGATGTTAGTCAGAGGGACAGACCCTCAAACGAGGGCTGGTGAAGAGGCTGAAAAGCTCCAGATAGCGGAGGAAAGCATTTTTGTGAATGTCGCCCGCAAATGGTTCGAGTTGAAAGAAAGCCATGTTAGCGCAGCCCATGCGAAAGATATTTGGCGTTCTATTGAAAAAGACATCTTACCCAGCATCGAAAATATTCCCATCCAAGAACTTAAAGCACGAACTCTTATTCAAGTATTAGAGCCAATCAAAGCACGTGGGGCATTAGAGACGGTCAGGCGATTGGTACAACGTATAAACGAGATAATGATTTATGCGGTAAATGTAGGCTTGATTGATGCTAATCCTGCATCAGGTATAGGTAACGCTTTTGAACGCCCTAAAAAGCAGCATATGCCAACCATAAGGCCAGAAGAATTACCCAAGCTAATGCGTACTATAGCTATGAGCAATCTGTCGATACCAACCCGCTGCTTACTTGAATGGAAATTATTGACGCTGATACGTCCCTCCGAGGCATCAGCAACAGCATGGGCAGAGATCGATATTGAGAATAAGCAGTGGTGTATACCTGCTGAGCGTATGAAGGCAAAACGAGATCATATAGTCCCTCTATCAGAACAGGCCTTAGAGCTGCTTGAAATCATGCGTCCAATTAGTAGTAATCGTCAGTACGTTTTCCCTAGCCGCAATAATCCAAGTAATCCAATGAACAGTCAGACTGCCAATGCAGCTTTAAAGCGTATTGGTTATGGGGGAAAGCTTGTAGCTCATGGATTACGATCAATCGCCAGCACGGCAATGAATGAGGCCGGTTTTAATGCGGACGTGATCGAGGCAGCACTTGCACATAGTGATAAGAATGAAGTTAGGAAAGCTTATAATCGCTCAACATACTTCGAGCAACGTAAAGAATTGATGTCATGGTGGGGGGCTTCGTGTAAAAGAAACAATAATTAATATGCATATAATACAAAGTGTATTTTTTATTTTTTGACAATATATGAAATCAGTGCAAGTATAGCTATGCATTAGCGAACCGCTTTTTTGCATCAATCGGCTGAGAATACCAATCTTTCACTGACTAAAGCCGCAAGGCGCTTAGTTTTAAACTAAGCCATTCGGGAGAGGCCACACGCACGCCCCTCTCTCGGCTACGCAGAGTAGAGATGGACGGTAAGCTCGATCATGGGGATCATGGCAGTTGTCAGTAATAGCCGATAAAAGCAACATACTCCCCAGTCCTCTCTATCGAGGTGATCGAGCTTATATTGTTATAAGAGATTATTATGTCTTTAAAAATTAGACACACACAAAAAAACACTGTATCTGCAATCAATTCAATTCAAAGTTTATGTGAAGCACTAGATATTTCTCAATATGAGTTGAACGTAGCCTTATCAACTCCGGATAGTGAGCGATATACACCTTCTGAAATTGAAAAGAGTGATGGTAGCTTAAGAAAAATATATAATCCAAAGTCCTTCCTGCGAAAAATACAACGCCGAATTAACAGAAGAATATTCAATTTATACACAGTTAAAGGAAGAGAAAGGAAGAACCCGCCAATTTTGTGGGCTTCATACCTATTTGGGTCTATCCCAAATCAGTTTTTGGATGAAAATATTGAGCAGAAAGATTATATAGCTTGCGCCCGAGTTCACTGCCAATCAAAAAGCTTACTAAAAGTCGACATACAGAATTTTTTTGATAACGTACAGGATATACATATAGAAGATATTTTTAATAACTTTTTCTTTTTTAATGAAGACGTATCCCGGGCCCTGACTAATATCTGCTGTTTTGAAGGACATTTAGTACAAGGTGCTTTAACCTCAAGCTATTTATCATGTTTATGTTTGTATGATATTGAAGGTAAAATTGTTGATAGACTAACTAGAAAAAATTTAAGGTACACTCGTCTTGTTGATGATATTACTGTTTCATCAACAGTTTCTAACTATGACTTCTCATATGCAAAAGACATTATTATAAATATGTTGCATGAGAAGGATTTACCTGTGAACTTAAAAAAAACTCAATGTTATTATACTTCGACCAGCCCCTTAACGGTTCATGGTTTAAGAGTATCGTTTTCTGAACCTAGATTACCCTCAGATGAGGCCAGGCGCATTAGAGCATCTGTTAGAAACATTGAAAGCCTTTCTTCTGAAACAAACTATCGAACAACTCATGCTTATAGAAAAGACTTCAATAGATGCATGGGGAGGGTTAACAAATTGAAAAGAGTAAACCATTCACAACATGAGAGTTTATTCAATCGATTAGTTAAATTAGCCCCTTTACCGTCGAAAAAAGATATTGATAGAGTATCAGTATCTTTATTAAGGCTTGAAAATGATTATAAAAATGGAAAGCATGATACCTATTGGTATTGGAAAAGATATTATAGAATTCATGAGCGCTTAAATATATTGCAACGTACTTTTACCAGAGAAGCATCTGCGTTTCGAAGTAGAGTTAAGGTTGTACCACCAACTTACATTCAATAATAACGAGAAATATTAAAATGAATATTTTTCTATTTTTAAAAAAATACCTATTACTTAGTAAAATACAATCCATACCTTTAAGAATTTTACTTTTATTTTTATATGCAATCACTATTACTGGCATAGTAACCTTTGGCATTTCCGCTATTTTAACTGGCACACAAGAAGGTTACTTTGAAAAAGACTTTTGTTTTAATAATACATGCATAAAAAATGCAGCAACTGGATACTCTCAGTCAATTTTAATTCTACAGGCAATGTTCATTCTATTAGGTATAGTTGCTAGTATTGGTGGGATAATTGTTGCTCTAATGGGCTATATAAATAGTGTCAGTGTCTCTGCTCTAGGGAATCACATATCTCACTTCAAAATATTTCAAGAATACCTATCTTATGAAATAAATAAAAGAGATAGATTATCTCCTGCATCCTTTGATATCTTCAAGTGGTATAATATTATATTTAACAAGTCCCGTTCCGGATCAACATCAGTTTCTGATGAATACTGTGCACTAGTTCTTAAATTAAATAATATAATATCAAATTCAAATGCCGCATGTACCAAAGCAAATAAAGGTTCCTTTTCTTATGTATCACATCAGATAAATATTGTTTCAACATTAATTGAATTCGGAATAGTGCAGCCCAGATTACCAAGAAATGATTTTTACGAAGTTGAGGACCAAATAATTGCATTAATAGCCAACATTAACAGAGAGTTCTGTTACTCAACTTCAGTCCCAGAGTTAATTAAAAGAGATTACAGATAAACATTATTTTCAGTTAATTACATTTAATGACTCGATGGGAATCATATCGAAATTGCTTGTACTGCCTATGCGCGCAATGGTCCCCCACCTACGCGCTCTGACTTTATCATGCACTTTTCATGCATGACATAGAGAGCCTACAAGCCCTTGTGGTGCGGTGTTTCAGGTGTTTTGATGCCGGGGTGTTGCATGCAAAATCATGCACTATATGCATGCAGTGCTCTTTTTGGCAGGCTAGCCAGAGAAAAAGCCCTTAAACGGCAAGGGCGAAGTGGTGAGAGTCGGAGAAAAGTCCCCGCATTGAGAGGTTACAGGCGGGGTGAGATTATTAATGAATTCGTGCGTTAGAACCGTAGCGATTTAATACTTTTCGTTCTGGTAGAATAACATCAGGTATTATTTCTGGCTCTTTAACCGGTGGGCGGGTAATTATTTTATCCACACTCTCAATCGATTTAAAGGTACAAGAACATTCTATATTCTGGCACTGATAATAGGCTTCTTTTGTCTGCTCAGATAAATAGCGGCTGGCACGCGTATGAGACGCATGTTTACACACAGGACAACGCATCATAATTATTGCTCCCCGGCTGGGTTTAGTTTTTCCCGTTTTACCTTTATTGCTTCAAATAACCGCGCACATTTTATCGGACTATTGTTCAGAGCAGAGTCAACATAACCCGGTTGTGGTTGTTGTAGTGTGAGTTCGGCTAATATCGATTCTTTCTCCATATCAAACGAATAAAGCCCCGCTAATGAAAGAAGAGTCGCTGTCAGTGTACCCAGTGCCTTCGCCGGTGATGAGTCAGTGTAGAGTTCGTTCGCACTTACCATGATTTTCGCTGCCCGGATGAGTTCGGGTGACAGAGTTTTCATCGCAGCAGACATTTCCAGCCTCGCATATTCCATCAACGCTACTTTATGTGTGTCTTTATAGGGTTTTGCAGAAGCACATAATTGCAGTGACGTGTAATCTTTATCCAACTCCAGCTCTTCAATCAGATGTCCAAATTCTTGTGCCAGCTCTCGCTGTGAAATCCGGCGGATATGTTCGGTTTGCAGCTCATCCGTCATTTCACCGCGCAGACTGCGAAACAATTTGCGCCAACTGCCGTCAGCCTGTTGGCTCTGGTTTTCGGCGTCGCGCTGCTTTTGCTGGCTGCGGGCAATGGACGCAATAATTTCTTCGTAGGTTTCTTCATTCTTCAGGTGTTGCGCTTTCGCCGCTTTAAAATTTTCAAGGGCGGGTGTTACTGGGTGTGGGGTTGTTTGGCTCATCTAGTTATAACTCCGTCTCAGTCAATGTGGAGTCATTTTGCAAGCTCTCACACAACGCCTCAATTAATGCCCGTTGTGCCATTTCCCATACAACACACGCTCTACATCAGCTTAAATAAGGCCATAAAAATAATAGTTTTATAAAAACTGTTCACTACTCTTCACTTTAAGAAAAAAGTATTAATAATCAATAAATAAAAGAGTGAACAGTTCACTTGAAACTATTCACCAAGTGTTCACTACTGTTCACTGGGTTAAAAAGAGCTTTTTCTCTGGCTAGCTAAAAAACCATTCAGACAGAGTGATAATTAACCAATCACTTATACTGTTTTTGCATTAAAATTAATTTTATATTCCAACTACTCCAATGAAATGAGAGTGAAAAATAAGCGAAATAGTCATAGAGGCAAACAAAGGCAAATAAAGGCAAAAGAAGGCAAATGCGGCGAGTTTCTAGGATGAGTTCGGTTTGGTGAGTTTGCTGAACCACACAACAACGGCTTGTTGCATCAGGTAAAAATATTCTCACAATAGGGGGCTACCCAACTGAATCCCAGCAAACCCGGCGGTATATGGCCGGACAACAACAAGGTAGCTTTACATGCTTGCAATGACACAACAGACTTTATCCAATACACCCCCCCCAATGGCAATACACTACCCGCGTGACCGCTTTATGCGTCTGCCGGAAGTGATTAATACCACCGCCTTATCCCGCTCGACCATTTATGAACTGATTAGCCGTGACCACTTCCCCGCACAGATTTCCCTCGGCGGTAAGAACGTCGCATGGCTGGCCTCTGAGATTGAGGGTTGGATGGCAGAGCGTATTGCTAACCGTCAGGGGGTATCAGCATGATCACCCTAAAAATCGGCGAGCAATTCTTCACTCTGAATGAGGGCGACGTGCAGTACATCGCTGAAGCGTTCCAGATTGCACAGCAACAACCCGGCCTTGCTTTACCCAAGTACCGCAGCCAGCTAAACGGCGTGGTGCAAGTGATGTCGGGCAATACGCCGAGTACGCCAGCACAGGCCAATTTCTACTCCCGTGCTCCTACTCAGCCCAAGCCTGATATTCAGACTGATTGTTAAACCGATGACATTCATCCCGCAAAAAGGGCTTTTCTCTGGCTTGCATTTTTTGCAGGCCTTGCGTTATAGTCGCCGTGCTGTCGCAAAATCGGCAGCCGGGCGTAGGAACCCGTGTTACTTATTGGCGACTCAACACGCGCCATGCGTGTTTTTTTATGTCGTGGCCTCGGCCTACCAGTTTTTTACGCAGTGGTTTCTATACCGCTGTCGTTATCAAGCAATGGTGGCCCAGGCGGGGCAGCCTTCGGGCTGGCCGGTTTCCAATAAGGCCGGTATTCCTACCCCCGTCTGGGCTACCACCCATAAGCGTAGGAACTTCGGTGGTAGCAATAACCAATACTTATTGGAGGCTGCCACTATGGCTACATCCCTCACCCCGTTACACCCGCAATTTATCTACCTGTTTGCTGCTGTTCGTCGTACTGAATTAACGGCGCGTCCCTGCATGTTGCGTACCACCGCCAGCAGTGAGAAGAATGCCCGCCTGCGTTTAACCCGTGACTACATCCTGTCGTTTGCTGGCCGTCTGCCACTGGGGGAAGTCGCATGAATACCCTTGCCGCCCGTTATGACTGTGATACGCAGTACAGCATCCCTCATGCTGATTTCTTACGCCTCCAACATGCACACAATGTCGGTGTGACGTTCCTCGATATGCTGGAAACGCAAAGCAGCCTGTTGCACGGCATTACCCCACCGTCGCCTGAATCGTTCGCCTCAATGGTGGCGCTACTGACTGACCAACTCGGACAGGTAATGAACACCTGCGAATCACAAATCTTATCCCGCATGGAGGCACCTATCGCATGAATACCCTAAATCAATCCTGTTTGCCCGTTGAAGTCCGTACCGCTGTTTATCGCCGTGCGTTAGCCCATGCCTATCTTGATACCTGCGTGTCTCACGGAGTACGCCTTGGTTACTCGCTAGATGAATTGCAAATGGCGATTGCGATGGATATTGAGGGCTATTATGTGCGCCAGCACGGGCCAGAGGCCGGTATGGATATGGCCTGCACCATGCTCAGTGACATGGTTCAGCCGGATATTCTGCTGGCTCCGCCGCGCCTGACGGTACTGGGGCAAAAAATGATGGATGAGCTGTGCCAAGCGCAGATAACTACAACCAGTCAAACCACCCTGCACTGAGGAGAAACAGAGAATGACAACATTAAGCGTTTCACACACCTCACGTGCAGCCACCGGCCAGTGGCCGGTATTGCTCCCGGCGCTCGGTATTCACATCACCGCTGGCGGTCGGGCGCAGCCCTGCCCAATGTGTGGCGGTAAAGACCGTTTTCGCTTTGATAACCTGCAAGGGCGTGGCACATGGTTTTGTAACCAGTGCGGCGGCGGTGATGGCCTGAATTTGGTTGAAAAGGCGCTGGCGGTCACACCCAAGGAAGCCGCCTGCAAAGTAGCCGAGGTGTTAGGGGAGCCGTCACACCCGACATTACCGGTACATGATGCCGGACAGGACGCGCAGGAGAAAGCGCAGGCACGGCAGCGGGCCGCAGAACAGGCCAGACAGTTGCTGACTGTCGCCCAATCACTGGCCGGGAATGCCTATCTGACCGCCAAAGGCTGGCCGGAGCTGGAGGCGCTGACATTACACGGTCAATCGTTGCATGTGGGCGGTATTACCTATCAACCCGGCGACCTGTTATTCCCCCTGACCGACAACACCGGTGAGGTAGTCAACATCCAGTTGATTAACGCCAACGGTGACAAGCGCACACTGGCCGGGGGGCAGGTGAAAGCGGCCTGTCATTTCTTGCCCGGGCGGGACAACGCCGTTATCTGGCTGACCGAGGGCTATGCTACCGGGCTAACAGTGCATCACCTGACCGGGGAAAGTGTTTGTGTTGCGCTCAGTGCTAACAATCTGTCCGCGCTGGCGCAACAGTTGCGTACTCACTACCCGGATGCACTGCTATTGCTGGCCGCCGATAATGACGAGAACGGCACCGGCCAGACCCGCGCAACCGAGGCCGCCCAATTGAGCGGCGGTAAGCTGGCGTTGCCGCCGGTTGTGGGTGACTGGAACGACGTTTATCAGCAGCAAGGCAAACTGGCTACCCTGACCCAGTTACAGGCATTTAATCAGCCGCAACAGCCCAGCCCGTTTGATACGCTCAGTGACGCCGACCTGAAAGCCATGAGCGCCAGTGAAAAGGCCGAGTTGCTGGCAGAGCACTATCAACACTTGTTGGCCGTGCCACAGGTGGGTGAAGACCTGTGCCGATATGAGAACGGGGCGTGGCAGGTGCTGCCGTATCGGTTACTCAGCCGGGAAATTGCCGCCTTGTTCCATAAAATCCGCGCCCCGTTCTCAGCATCAGGGATAAACAGCGTACTCGATACACTTAAGCTGATGGTGCCACAAATGGGAACACCCGCCCGGCACTTGATAGGTTTTCGTAACGGGGTATTTGATACCACTACCGGCCAGTTCAGCGCACACCAGAAAACGCACTGGCTACGCACGGTAAACAGTGTCGATTACACCCCGCCCAAAGCCGGGGAAAATCTGTCCGACCATGCCCCGCACTTTTGGCGCTGGTTAACACGGGCCGCCGGGCAACAACACGAAAAACAGGCGCGTATTCTCGCGGCGCTTTATATGGTGTTGGCGAACCGCTATGACTGGCAACTGTTCCTTGAGGTGACCGGACCGGGCGGCAGTGGCAAAAGCGTGATGGCCTCCATTGCCAGCTTGCTGGCCGGTAAAGACAATACCACCTCAGCTACTATCGATACGCTGGAGTCATCGCGGGAACGTGCTTCTGTGGTGGGCTTCTCTCTGATTATCCTGCCAGACCAAGAGCGCTGGAGCGGTGACGGTGCGGGCATTAAAGCCATCACTGGCGGTGATGCTGTCGCCATAGACCCGAAATACCGTGATGCCTATTCCACTCATATCCCGGCGGTGATTCTGGCCGTCAATAATAACCCGATGCAGTTCAGTGACCGCAGCGGCGGCGTATCCCGTCGCCGGGTTATCCTGCCGTTCCCGGAAGTCATTCCGGCCAATGAGCGCGACCCGCTATTACTGGCAAAAATTACCGGTGAACTGGCGGTGATTGTGCGTCACCTGATGCAGCGTTTTAATGCTCCTAATGATGCCCGTGCGCTACTTGAAGCACAGCAGAACTCGGATGAAGCGCTGGAAATTAAACGCGGTGCTGACCCGCTGGTTGATTTTTGTGGTTATCTGCTGGCGGTTAATACGCCCAATGGTCTGTATATGGGGAATGCTAATATTATTCCGGCCAACCCGCGTAAATACCTGTATCACGCTTACCTGTCATTTATGGAGGCGCGCGGCCATCAACGGCCAATGAGCCTGACCGCATTCGGGCGCGCTGTGCCACAAACCTTGAGCGAATATGAAATAGCCTTGTTGAAGCGTAAGACGAACCAAGGGATGCAAACCAATCTGATATTAAGTGAAGACTGCGAGGCCGACTGGTTGCCTAAATGTGAAGCATATTGAATAAACAGCATCACGATCGTTTCTACCGATCAATATGGCGTTATTGATCTGCCTAACCCATTGGACGCTATCAGTTATGACACTTATAGTTGCGTTGTACAAACCTCATACATCCAACACCGGGGAGCAATGTATCAGTGTGTACTCGGGCCTGCTTGCAGGCCTTTCTTTTATCCCCAACTCTGTCCCACCTATCTTGGCACCTCAAAAATAATCACACCGGCCTAGGCCGGTGTTTTTGTATTAAATGGCCGACTGTTCACAGCAAGTGACCAGTTTGGATAAACTCGTCACTAACTCATCACCACCTAATGCATTGTATTTAAATGATTAAATTCAAAAGTGAACAGTGTGAACAGTTTTTCTATAAATCTTTTTTTTTCGCCAACAGGTATGTAAAAGACCAATATCAAATCGCATTTCTTATTTGCTCGGAAATGACTCACAAAATCCATGACTTCAAGTTATTGGTATACGTTTAGGTATACGAAACAAAGTTGAATTAGATTTTTATCAAAAAAAAACAATAGATTGATTAATATATTCAGCGTCCCCCAGCACTTTTAGTAAGACCGTGCAAGGACTGCACAAGCAAAAACAATGAGTTAGCGACACCGACCAGACGGTGAAACGACTCAAAAAGGACAAAAAAATGCACTTAAAATGCACGTGCATTTGAAAGTGAACCCAGATTAAGCCTCAGACTCACCTCTGAGGCTTTTCTACTTGTAACAAAGTGAAACAAAATAACCTCTTATTTTTAGTGCTAAATCACAAATCCTCCAACGTTTCTGGTTGACCAAATTCAATTCCCACTCAATAATACTGTATATAAAAACAGTTATTGGGTGGGAGTTAAGTCATGGCAATAAATCATAAAGATGAGTTTACCGGGATGCGAGAGCTGACTTCTTTTGATACGGCTCACAGCGCCTTTGGTGAGTTCATCCTCATGCGCTCGTCATTCACTGATACTCTCACCGGATTCAGACAGATTGAACCAGAGCATTACCCAGACCAACAAGTCATGATTCGTTTGGATGCCGCCAAAAAGCTGATTAGTGAATTACAGAGGCGGGTGGACTATATCGAGTCTGGTATTGAAGATGTTAATACCAAAACCCGCTATCACAGCTGAGGGAAAAAATATGCTACGTGTTGAAGTGACCATAGATAAGCTGAACATTAAAAAATTCCCGGTTGGGTACACTAATGCATTGACTGAAGAATTGGATAAACGGCTAGGTAGGAAGTTTGGCGATGTCGATGTCAAAGTCAGATTTGCGGGTGCCGATGGGTTAACAGTGCTGGGTGGAGCTAACGAGGATAAGAAAACGGTCGAAGAGATTTTGCAGGAAACATGGGAAAGTGCTGATGATTGGTTTCAGGCTTAAGTTACTCCCGTCAGGCCGGTAACCTACCGGCCATTATCCCCCTGATATATACCCAGTATTTGTGTTACAAAATATTCGATCTATGATGCTTAAGGAAAATTAAGGTTTTGTGCCCGGAATATTTAATTGTTAGCCTAACCCACTGCTAGCCCATAGAGGGGTGGGTAAACAAATTGCGTGCGAATAGAATATAAGGAAATGCAATTACACTATGCACAATGAGATACTACAAGTTGTAGAAATTGTTCGCCGCATACCCGATTGCGCAACACAACCATTTCTGTGTAAATGCAATGACGATAATCTATATGTTGTCAAAGGAATGCCATGCGTACCAAAAAAACAACTAATGGCTGAGTGGATCTCTGCATGTTTAGCAGACTCATTGGGGCTGTCAATTCCCGAATTCAAAATAGTATACATCGACCGATCATTAACAGAGTTCGTCCCTGAGTGGCGGAGAGAACTTTACGAAGGTTATGCTTTCGCAACAAAATACATATCCGGTGTTGCCCCAATTACATTTACGCAAGCCCACAATAACGTGGACGTGTCCACACAAAAGAAAATTTACCTATTCGATAGATGGGTGAATAATTCAGACAGAACGCTCTCACCAATAGGTGGGAATGTTAACATTATTTTTGATTACCAAAATAATAGGCATTACCTCATTGACCATAACCTAGCCTTCGATCATGATGATCTGGAAAGCGACTTTGAATACCATGTCTATAGTGCTAAGCACCGCTCTTGGGTTTATGACCTTGTTGATAAACAGGAGCAAGAAGATGAAATCTCTCAGGCAAGAACTGTGCTATCTTCAGCTATCGAAGACATTCCTGAAGAGTGGGAACTAGACGACACTGATGAAAATATAGCATTTCTATCTTTTGTTGAGAGTACATTAGATAGAGCCTTAGGTGAAGAGTTCTGGAGTAATATCAAATGACTACGCCATGTCTATACAGCATTGTAAGATATGCGCCCTATGCGGAAACGGAAGAGTTCGCAAACATAGGCGTAGTGTTATGCGCACCTAAAAATCATGCATTCTATTTCAAGTTAACGAAGAGTAATGATGCTCGTGTTAGTGCTTTTTTTCGCGACGATACAATATTCCGCCTCGCAAGAGATGCGGTTGCGCGTGAGCTTAAACTTGCTCAAGAGCAAACAAAAAATCTCAGAACAGCAGACGATATAGCAAACTTTTTTAGTTACCTAACTGCAAGAAAAGAATCAATCTTTCACTTTAGCTCTACTCGCGTGATTCTGGCTCAAAGCCCAGAAAATGAGCTAAATAAAATTTATGATAGATTTATAAACCACTCCGATTATAACAAAGAGCGTAGAGAAGATATTCTCGCAAAGGAGTTAAGACATAGGCTTAACACGCACGCAGAGCTTCGTAACGCCTTTAAACGTGAAACTTTTGGCGGTGACCTAACAAAATTCACGATGCCATTTGTTGCAAAAGATGATGAAAAAGTTCTATGCGCGATCAAACCTCTGGCTTTTGTTCAGAATGAGCCAGGTAAAATGATGGAGCACTGCGACTCTTGGGTTTCAAGGGTTACTCGAGCAGCAAACGAGAATCTTTTAAACTTAACAAGCGTTCTCTTTACCATAGACGGACAAAAAAATCCTACCGCTGTAGAGACTAGAGCAATGGATGAGATACGCCGAACTTTTGAAAAAAACCATATTACTTGTCTTAATCACAATGATGAAAACGCAATAATATCTTTCGCAAAATCAGCAATATAACATCACCTAACCCGGCCCCGCTGCCGGGTTAATGAGATGGTCACCCCCACCCTGTGAGCGGTAAGCTGACAGGGTTTTCTTTTTGGAGGGATCATCATGCAAAACGTTACGCTCATCGGCATCGACCTTGGTAAGAATTCATTCCATATTCATTGCCAGGAAAAACACGGCAACACATTATTACGCAAGAGGTTTTCCCGCATTCAACTCACCCAGTTTCTCGCCACCTGCCCGCCTTGCATTGTCGCGATGGAGTCCTGTGCCGGGGCCCATTTTATGGCCCGTCATATCAGCCAGTTAGGGCATCAGGTCAAACTCATTTCTCCGCAGTTTGTCCGACCCTTTGTTAAAAGTAATAAAAATGATTTCATCGACGCTGAGGCCATATGCGAAGCCGCTTCCCGTCCCTCCATGCGCTTTGTGACACCCAGAACCGAAGACCAGCAGGCCATGTCGGCTCTGCATCGTGTCCGCGATGCACTGGTGAGGGAGCGGGTCAAAGCCACCAAAAATGCATGCTTTTTTACTTGAGTTTGGCATAAGCATGCCACGCGGTATTGCGGTGATAAAACGACTGGCGACTGTGCCTGAGGAGCACGAGCTACCGCCTTATTTGGTGCGACTGCTCACCCGACTTCATCAGCATTATGGCTATCTCTGTGAACAGATCGAAGAAATCGAAAGAGAGTTAAAAAACCATCTGGCCGATGATGAAACAGCACAACGCCTGCTCACCATTCCCGGTATCGGGACAATCACTGCCAGTTTGCTCGCCACCAAACTGGGAGATGGGAAAACCTCCCTCAGCAGCCGGGATTTTGCTGCGTCAGCGGGATTAGTCCCCCGCCAATACAGTACCGGCGGGAAAAGTACCCTGATGGGCATCAGCAAGCGGGGGGATAAAAATCTGAGACGGCTACTGGTGCAGTGCGCGCGGGTCTATATGCAACGGCTGGAGTATCAGTCAGGACGACTGGCGGAGTGGGTTAATGGGCAACTGACACGACATCACTCGAATGTGGTGGCCTGCGCATTAGCGAACAAACTGGCGCGAATAGCCTGGGCAGTCACCACACAAGGAACCGTCTTCAGTAAATAAAAGAGCCAACAGTAAATCTACTGTCAGCTCAATGAGTTACCAAGTGACTTTCTGGTTTTGCGACGACTGATTATTGATGACATGAACGGCACAGCGGCCTGATGATGAACCTGACACAAAAAATGGCTCTTTGAAGCCGACGGGTTTTTTAAGGTTCATCAGGTGCGGAACTCATCATGGCGCGGACATTTTTGTCCACCAGACGCCGAATAGATTTAAGCAAGCCCATCATAAATCAAAATCGGTGTTGCAAAAACGGGGGTGACCATAGATTTTTGTGTCTGTAGTAGTCACAAGGATATCCGCCTGAAGCCAGAGACAATTGGTATACGCTAAGATAGATACCAATGGACGTATACCAATTAAGGGAAGAACCATACATGGCAAGGATAACACGCCCCCTCACCCCCACCGAAGTACAAAAAGCAAAAACCATCGACAAAGACCTGGCTCTCCATGATGGAGATGGCTTATTTTTGTTAGTCAAAACCACCGGTAAGAAAATTTGGCGCTTCCGCTATCAGCTTCCTAACAGGAGTAAACACACTGGTGTCACCCAGCTCCCGGTTAATATTTACTTAAGCATGAATAATAAGAGACTTTATGAATAACACTCATAACCTTCCTAACCCCGCAGAGTCGAATAATGAATTGCGAGTGTGGCAGGTTTTAAAATCACCAAAACTTATGACCCGTGAATGTCTCGCTGGTGTTGTGACAGCGTTGGCACTGGTACCGGAAGTTATCTCATTTTCAGTCATTGCAGGAGTCGATCCTAAAGTGAGTTTGATCGCCTCCATCGTCCTTTGCTTCACGCTTTCCATCCTTGGAGGCCGACCTGCCATGGTATCCGCGGCGGCGGGTTCGGTTGCTTTGGTGATCGGCCCGATGGTTCACGCACACGGCGTAGAATACATATTGCCAGCGGTAATTTTGGCTGGGATAGTTCAAATCCTTTTCAGCCTAACAGGCCTGTCGCGCATGATGCGCTATATTCCTCGTTCGGTCATGATAGGCTTCGTTAATGCGCTCGGTATTCTGATATTTTTTGCTCAGGTACCGCATATTTGGGGCCATTCAAGTCTGGTATGGGTTATGTTTGCCGTTACCCTTATCATTGTTTTACTGCTCCCGCGCATACTGAAAAGTGTACCCTCACCACTGATAGCCATCATCGTTGTTACCCTGGTAGCTATTCTGATGGGCTATAGATTACCCAATGTGGGCGACGAAGGAGCAATGAGTGCCGATTTGCCCAGCTTCACTCAGTTACTTGTTCCACTCAACTGGCAAACCTTCCAAATAGTATGGCCCACCGCGTTAAGTGTCGCTTTCGTCGGTCTGATGGAGTCTTTGTTAACAGCAAAGTTGGTCGATGACATTACCGATACACAATCCAGTAAACGCCGGGAATCCTGGGGTCTCGGTGTTGGCAACATTCTCGCGGGTTTCTATGGTGGTATCGCGGGTTGTGCAATGATTGGTCAAACTATCGTCAATGTGGAATTAGGCAAAGCACGTAGCCGGGTATCTACAGTGGCGGCCGCGGTGGTGTTACTGGTATTGGTTACTGGCCTAAGCAAGTTGCTGGCACAAATCCCAATGGTCGTGCTAGCAGGTATCATGATGGTTGTCGCGGTGAAAACCGTTAACTGGCACAGCCTGCAACCGGCCACACTTAAACGAATGCCTTGGTCTGAAACGCTGGTGATGGTGTTAACCGTTCTGGTTACAGTTTGGACCAGCAATCTTGCGTTGGGTGTACTGGCGGGCGTTATTGTTGCCATGATCCTGTTTGCTCGCCGTATCGCGCATGTGATTTATGCAGAGCGTACCCTGAGTGATGATGGCAAAAGTGTACGTTATACCGTGCACGGCCCCTTATTTTTTGCCAGCAGTAATGACTTGTTCGAGCACTTCGACTATGCGCACGATCCTAAGCGAGTCATCATTGACCTTACACATGCGCAGATTTGGGACGCCTCCACGGTAGCCGCACTGGATGGCATTGAGTATCGCTATCAAAGATATGGTGCAGAAGTCATTATTGAAGGGTTAGATACGCGCAGCAGTGATTTTTATAGCCGTCTCAGCGGAAATTTGAGGTAACGATATTGACCACAGCAGCCCACCTTGGTGGTGGGCTGAATTTAACTACATACAATAGTTATCAGCAATCCGAATACGACCCTAATCTATAGCCAAGCTGTTCAATCGATTGCTTTAATGCTGGCGACGTCAATATTTCCAACTCAGTAAGTCGTGGATAGCAGTAACCGCTGGTCATCAGAATTTTGTCGATAAAGGCCGGGTGACACATCACCTCAATGGTATTAATTCCATTTTGATCCGCTTTTGCTAACAACTGCAAAAAAGACTGTTCTGTCAGATTCTCGCCATAAAATCCGGCATCAAACCACTCGGTGCTACGGGGACTATTCAGCACCATGCCCTGCTGTTGCGCCTCATGGCGATCAATACGTAATGGTAGTGATTTTTCGTGGGCAAAAGATTCAATCAACGGATAAATCTGAGGCAACATATGGACATGATGATGGCTATCAACATGAGTTGGTGGGCGGCCAAACACAGCGACGAATTTGTTAAATTGCGCAGTCAATTCTTGGGCAATTTCATCTAAATTTAACTCACCCGCTTCGGCCCGCGCCCATAGCCATTTACCCAATTCACCCTTGGCATCCACCAATGATGGCATGGCAGTTAAGGGCCGACCGTAAGTCAGAACAAAGTGCATACCTACTGGCAATGCAGGGTTTTGCTTGCTCAGTTCCGCCGCATGATAGATCTCTGCACAATTCATCATGGCAGTGGTTGATGAAACAATACCATGCCGAAATGCTTCAATAATTCCGTAATTTTGGCCTTTGCATAGACCAAAATCATCAGCATTAACAATAAGTAACTTTTCCATTGAGGGTGCCTTATCGGTCTATTCCGGGAGACAATATCAAACCGGAAACTAATCGGATAATCCGTCTCTGACGCAGTTGAATTTCTTGCGGTAATTTCCTGGCGTAAAAGAGGTCAATTTCTTGAAGTTTTTGATAAATAACGTGGTATCACTGTATCCCGCTTCGAAAGCAATATCGGAAACAAAATAATTCGTCATTTCGAGCTGGGTTTTGGCAAAATTAATTCTGATTTCATTAATAATCTGCATTGGCGTTTTCTGATAATAACGCCGAGTGGCACGAGTCAAGTATTCTTGAGTTTTTCCCGACAGCGCAATCATGTTTACCAATGCTTTCTCACCAAACATCGATTTATCATGCATTTTGTCGATACTGTTTTTTAACCACTGCGGTATGTCATCGTTAGTTTCAGTCTCTTTATAATGGCTGATACGGTTAGTCACATAGAATGTCAGCAGTTCGACCAATTCTGTCAGCTCATCTTCCCTAAAATGTGGCGCAGAAATAGCTGATTCAATATAAGAAAGAAAATCACCTTTCAGGCGATAAGCCTGCGAAGCCACAATAGGCCGGGAGAGTAAATGAGAATAGTGCTCTTCAAAGAAAGATTTTCTAATCCCAACGTTTAATATTCGCGTGGCACCAAAATCATAGAAACTTTGATGATGAGAACCCATGGGGATAAAAACAAAATCGCCACGTTCTAAAAAAACGCGCTTACCATTAATCTCCTGATAACACATGCCAGTTAATATCAGAGTGTATTCATAGTAATCATGTTGGTGTAAGCCTGTCGCGCTCTCCGTTTTGTTATAAATAAACAGATGGAATTCTTTTCCGTTAAAAAAGTCTTTTTCACGTACTAATCTGACTTCCATCTTATTTACCTTCACTCTCTTATTTTAAAAACCAACAGCCACTTGTATCGATTAGCTTATTTTTTGATGTAATTCAATAAGTTCTGAAATCAACTCTCGGGCTAACATCGCATTCATCAAATGATCCTGGGCATGCACTAATACCAACGTGACTCGAGTTTTCCCCTCACCTTGATCGGCTTCAATAAGCTGAGTTTGTACCAGATGCGCTTCGTTCAATGCCTTGCGCGATTGTGCCATCAGCTCTTCTGCTTGGGTAAAATCGCCTGTTTTGGCATGTTTCAATGCTTTATAGGCCAAACTCCGGGCTTGCCCTGCGTTGATAATCAACCCCATGACCACATCTTCAAGTTCATCGATAGGTTGCACATCATCAACGATCTTATCTAAATCAAACATACTGTTGCTACTCCGTAAATTAAAGCCGTTAATTAAAGCCGTTTTGCCTTGCAACATCCGCAAACCAATAACCACTTTTCTTTATGACCCGCGATTGATCTGCGATATTCAATCGCACTAATCCATAACGATTTTTATAAGCATTAAGCCAAGACCAGCAATCAATAAAAGTCCACAGATGATAGCCTTTACAATTGCAGTCCTCTTGCAAGGCTCGATGTAACCATTTTAGATGCTCGCGAATGAACTCAATGCGATATTCATCCTCAACCCGGCCTGATGGGGTGATAAATTGCTCTTCGCCCTCAACCCCCATGCCATTCTCAGAGATATAGCAGGGAATATTGCCATAATTCTGTTTCAGGTCTGTCAGAATGTCATACAACCCTTTTTCATAAATTTCCCAGCCACGATGCGGATTAACTTTCCGCCCCGGCATCTCATAAAAGCTAAATAAATCTTCTGGCGTTTTTACCTGCCTCTGAGGGGTTGGAATATCTTTCGCCTTGACTCTTCTTGGCTGGTAATAGTTAACGCCTAATAAATCAACGACGCCATTAGCAATAAGTTGGCAATCGCCGGGTTCGATCTTGGGTAGCAAGTCATACTCACGCAACAATGCAATCAGTTCGTCAGGGTAAGTACCTTTAGTGACGGGATCGAGAAAGCTACGATTAAGTAGCAGATCGGCGTGATTTGCAGCCACACTATCGGGAATACTATCAGAGCGAGGGTACGTTGGGGTGAGGTTCAAAATGATGCCAATATCACCACCCTGCTTCAGTTCCCGATAGTTTTCAACGGCTTTGGCATGAGCCAGGACACTATGGTAGGCCACAGTTACCGCTCGGTTAAAATCTACCACACAAGGATAATGTAAGTCGTTCAGATAGCCAGCTTCAACCGGCACCACTGGCTCGTTAAAGGTAAACCAGTGTTTTACTCGGTCACCAAACAAGGTAAAGCAGATTTTGGCATAGCGTGCATAAGCATCAACCACCGCACGGCTTTCCCAACCGCCTTTCTCTTGCATGCACAACGGCATATCAAAATGGTAGAGGTTGATAAATGGCGTGATGCCATTTGCCAGCAAGGCGTCAATGATCGCGTTATAAAAGGTGACGGCTTTAGGATTAAGCTCGCCGTCACCGGTTGGGATCAGTCTCGACCATGAAATCGATGTCCTGAAAGTATTATGACCTAATGCTTTTAACAGCAATATATCCTGCTGATAATTATCGTAAAAGGTGGAGGTGTTTTCCGGGCCAATTTGGCCATGAAAACGTTCTGGTGCGATGTCATACCAATAATCAAAGATATTCTGGCTTTTACCATCCCGCAATGACGCCCCTTCAGATTGGGTTGCAGAAGTGGCACTACCCCACCAAAAATTCTCGGGAAATTGATATTTCATTCCAGCCTCCAACCTCATACGTTAAATGGGTTTTACCATTAGAATTTCAAGCTATCTGCTATTTCTTCTTCGCTTTGAACTTCACTGTCTATCGCGTTTTGTGCTTTATTGGCAATAATCACAAAGGGTAGATAAATCATTGTGGCAATACCAAGGTTGAACAAACTTAATAGCATCGCCGCAATACTGCCGTTGGTGTTAAAGAAAGCCCCCAATCCGACAGGCATGGTCCAGGGTGCAATATTGGTGATTGGCGGAATAAAACCGGTGTAATACGCAATTGAAGTGATAATGGCTAATACCGGTTGAACCAGGATAAACGGAATAAAGAACAGCGGGTTCATAATAACCGGTAAACCAAACAGAATTGGTTCGTTAATCTGGAAAATACTGGCTGGAGCGCCCAGTTTTGCCACCTGACGATAATCTTCACGGCGAGAACCAATAAAGATAGCAATAACCAGCCCCAGTGTTGCCCCGGTTCCGCCGAGGAAGATATAGGAATCAACAAAAGGTTTGGCCCACATATGGAATTCTTTGCCAGCAGCCAAGGCCGCAGCAACCGAGCCATATTGGGTATATGTCGCCACGTTTTCCAATGCAAATGGCATCATAATGCCACTTTCCAATGCAGATAATGCCATCGCACCGTGTATCCCGAAGAACCACAACAGTGAAGAGCACATCACATACACCCAACCTACAACACTGCCCATCTTAGAGAGCGGAGCTGAAATGGTGTCCATAATGATCTGATGGAAGTTGGTGCCATGCAATCCAAGGGCATAGGCAATCACCCCCATGATGGACAGAATGATAAAACCAGGAATCAGTGCAGAGAAAGAACGAGAAACGGAAGTCGGGACACTGTCTGGCAGGCGGATAACCCAGTTACGGCGCACGATAAAGGCGAAGACCTCTGCCACCACCAAGCCGATAATAATACCGGATATAATATTTGCACCACCTAACCAGTTGGCACCTACCGCATAGGCATCGCCAACACTGTATGGGGTCACGGTCATAAAGGCAGCAATCGCCAGCAGTGCTGAAGCCAGCGGATCGACTCTTTTCTCTTCAGCCAGAGCCATACTGATAAAGAATGGCGTCATTAACGACATGATACCGAGAGTACCGTTGTAAACGTTGCCGCCTATCGCTTTAAAACCATTGAGCGTGGTGATGGTATCGGCGTCTAACCGAACACCCATCGAGAAAAAGAATGACCCTTCACCAAAACTCAAGAAAACGTTATTGATAAGTACAAACATAGCACCCGTCAGGGTTAGCGGCATCAGCCGAATGAATCCATTCTTGATGGCATTAATATGTTGCTGTTTGCCAATTTTAATGGCGAAGGGCAATATGGCCCTTTCCAGAGAATTAATAAATGCGCTCACAGTGCTCCCCTTATTGTTTTGCTTTTTTTATTGCGGCAACAGCAGCTTTTAATACCCCTAAACCATCGACCTTGCCGTACAGGATAGAATCAATCACTTCGACGGGTTTGTTAGGGAACATTTTGGTGACTTCAGGCAACATATAAGCAATCTGTGGCCCTAAGAGGATCACATCGGCTTCAATCCCATGCTGCGCGGCCAGTGCTTCCGGGTAAGCATTGATAATCACTGGCACTTCATACTTCTCTGCTTGTACTTTCATTTTGGAAACCAGTAATGAGGTAGACATACCGGCAGAACAAAATAGATAAATTTTTTTCTTTTCCATACCCAACACCTTTTGATGTTCAAAAGACACAAGTTATTCATATGCCAGTACAATGGTGAATTCCCTTTACCTGTACTTTATCGTGCCCCTTGCCCAGCCCCATTGTTTCTGGTTGTCGGCAGTATACGGAGTTGACAGCCAATCCAGTAATTCAAGCATAGCAATAATCGTCTAATATTGACTTTTCACATTGATAGCCTTCACATTTCTCAGTTATTACAATGTGATGGTTATCGCAAAATGGTTATTTTTTTGCTCGGCGAATTAAGTTTAATTCATTTTATTTCATATAGTTAGTTATTATTAGCTGATTTTGGCATAGCGAGGCACTACGATAAAATCGATTGAAATCGATAAAAGAATAAATTAGGAAATCTTATTGGTTTGATAATCGTTTCATCCAAACTTTCTCACTTTTTCGGCAGGTTCAGCGCAACAGCTTTATTCGTGAAGCGAAGAGCATGGCCGCCATCCTCCCCATACGGCCAATACGCAGTTCTTTAGGGGAAAAAATAGCCGATTCCGACTTAATACTCTAAAGTTAACAGGTGCTTGCCTATTTATGGAGTGACTAATGACGTTATTCGAAAATAAAACACCAGCCTCTCGACTGCATTTTCAACTATTAAAATTACTTTTGCTGAGTGTGTTTGTCTCGGCATCCGCTATCGCCGCCCCAGCCCCCACAGTGACAGTAACTGAGCTACAAGATGGGTTGGATCACCCCTGGTCACTGGCATTTCTACCGGATAATGGGGGGATTTTGATCACCGAACGTTCCGGGAAACTTCGGTTATGGCAACAGGGAAAACCGTTGTCAGAACCCTTAAAAGGCGTGCCTGCGGTTTATGCTAAGGGGCAAGGTGGCTTATTGGAAGTCGCATTATCACCTAAATTTGCCCAAGACAGGCGCGTCTACCTCAGTTTTGCTGAAGAGGGAAAGGACGGAAAAGCCGGTACTGCGGTGGGCTATGGTCGCCTTAATCCGCAAGGCACAGCTGTTGAGAACTTCACGGTTTTCTTCCGCCAACAGCCCAAGTTATCAACCGGCAACCATTTTGGCGGCAAATTAGCTTTTGATAAGCAAGGGGATCTTTTTATCACTTTGGGTGAGAATAATCAGCGCCTGACCGCTCAGGATCTGAGCTTGCACCAGGGTAAAATTGTGCGTCTAACCCCTGATGGTAAAGTGCCGAAAGATAATCCCTTTGCCAATCAGTCACCGGCAAGACCCGAAATTTGGTCTTATGGCCACCGTAATCCACAAGGGTTGGCGCTTAATCCATGGAGTGGCGTGATGTGGTCCAATGAACATGGGCCGAAAGGCGGCGATGAAATAAACATCCCAATAGCGGGAAAAAACTACGGCTGGCCACTGGCAACACAGGGAGTGAACTATTCCGGTTTGCCGATCCCTGAAGCGAAAGGTACTCATGTCGATGGGACTGAACAGCCTGCCTATTACTGGGAAAAATCACCAGGTATCAGTGGGATGGCATTTTATGATGCCGACCGATTCCCTGCCTGGCAGCATTCACTGTTTATCGGTGCATTAGCGCAAAAAGAGTTAATTCGTTTACAACTGGATGGCGATAAAGTCATGACTGAGGAGCGCCTGTTGGGTGATCGTGGCGAAAGAATCCGCGATGTACGCATCGGGCCTGACGGCTATGTTTATCTGTTGACGGACGAGAGCGACGGTAAGCTACTCAAAGTCGGTCTTGCGACTAACAATTAGCTTAGTGGCCACAAATTTCCAAAGAAAAAGCCGGATAATATTCCGGCTCAGACTGCTGACAAAATTAATAAGCGGGGAAATGTGCCGAATGGGTTCCTATTTATTTAAAATACAAGTGGCGTAAGCCGTCGGAGCGCCCATCGGTGCAGTCGCCCCGCCACTCTCGGTGCGACAAAATGGGTTTGTCATTAACCTCAGCCGGATAATATTCCGGCTTTTTTATTATCACTGACGAAGCTTATCTTGGCAGATTACCGCGCCGAAGAAGCCTGCCATAAATTGAGCTGCCCATCGGTAACATGCTGATCAATCGCGCACAATTCCTCGGCGCTAAAGTTAAGATTATTGAGAGCGGCACAGTTTTCCTCTAGTTGTTCTGGCCGGCTGGCACCAATCAAAACCGATGTGACGCGGCTATCTTTCAACAACCAGCTTAATGCCATTTGCGCCAAAGACTGCCCACGTTGTTCAGCTAATTCGTTCAACAATTTGATGCTACGCAGATTGGCTGCTGACAACATAGTTTCTTTGAGCGAACCGCCCGCTTCTTTTTTCATGCGGGAATCATCAGGAATACCATTGAGATATTTCCCGGTCAGCAATCCTTGTGCCAAAGGTGTAAAAGCAATACAGCCGACACCTTGTTTATCCAAGGTATCTAATAGGTTTGTCTGTTCAACCCAACGATTGAGAATATTATAAGAAGGCTGGTGAATAAGCAGAGGAATTTTCCATTGCTGTAATAACTCCACCATTTTGGCTGTTCGCTCAGAAGAATAGGATGAGATTCCAACATATAATGCTTTACCACTTTGTACTGCCTGAGCTAAAGCTGATGCTGTTTCTTCCATTGGCGTATTTTCATCAACACGGTGCGAATAGAAAATATCCACATAATCCAGTCCCATACGTTTTAGGCTTTGATCCAGACTGGCCAGCAGATATTTCCGCGAGCTGCCTGTGCCATAGGGGCCGGGCCACATGTTATAACCGGCTTTAGTCGAGATTATCAGTTCATCACGATAAGGCTTAAAATCATCTTGTAGCAACTTACCGAAATTTTGTTCTGCCGATCCTGGCGGTGGGCCATAATTATTCGCTAAATCGAAATGGGTAATTCCCAAGTCAAAGGCTTTGCGCAATAAAGTTCGCTGCGATTCTAATGTATTGTTAAAACTAAAATTATGCCAAAGTCCAAGTGACAATGCGGGAAGCTGCAAGCCGCTTTTTCCACAAAAGCGATATTGCATTTGGTTGTATCGGGAAGGATCTGCGTTGTAAAGCATGATGGCTCTATCTCCGTTTATTGTATTTTTGAAACAGCATTCCTATTTTAACGCCTTCCTCCACCACTGCAAGTAAACCCCTCTGATTGCAAAAATTCTTACTCTACATTCCTGATATCAGAATGATCTCATAACTTATTTGTACTACAATTATTACCACTCTAGTGAATAACTATGGAGGGCTTTTTATGACTGCAATCGATGTAATGTGGGTTGGGCTAGGTGGAGGGATTGGCTCATTATTACGATGGTGGATTGGGCTCGGTGTTGGCAAAATATATAAAGGTAATTTTCCCCTCGGCACTTTTCTAATTAATATTTCGGGTGCATTTGTCATTGGTTATCTAAGCATTCTTTTTAGTGTCGACTGGCGCGACCGCTATGGTGATCTCATAAATGCCGCCGTGTTAACCGGTATTTTAGGCGGTTATACCACTTTCAGTAGCATGCAATTAGATGCGGCAAAACTATCTACAACCCGGGGCAGAGCTATTGCTGCTGGATATCTGATTATTTCTGTATTAGTCGGTTTAGCTGCGGCCGCATTGGGTGCATGGCTGGCTTATTAATCAGAGGGCCAATTTATTAATCGGATAAGATTATTAATTGGAGAGCGTTGTTAATCGGAGATAATTGTTATGCCGAATCTTATTATTTTAGTTTTTGTTGGTGGGGCTTTTGGTGCCATGTGTCGTGAATTTATTATGTTATCAGTTCCACGACTGGCAGATGGCTTCCCGATGGATATCTTTGTAGCCAATATCATCGCCGCATTTTTATTAGGGTTAGCCACCTCTTTCTTTAAAAACGGTAAAATTAATCAATATGTCCATCTGATGGTGGGTACCGGTATTATGGGTGGTCTTTCAACATTTTCTAGTTTCGTATTTGGTGCCGTTGAAATGATGAAAAACCCTGGTGAGGTTTTAGTCTCAATTTGCTACCTGGTTGTCAGCCTGATTGTTGGTTTTATCGCTGTTGAATTTGGTTTAATGGTGGGGCCAAAAGAGAAACCTAAGGATCCACAAACCGCCACGCAATAAGAAAATGCAGGGTATCTTAAGGTATAAAAAACACCCTCGTCATGAGGGTGTCAGACTGCTGACAAACCTCGATAACTCGATCTTGCAAGGTGAAGGCAGGCAGAAGAGTAAAGCGTCCGCGCCACGGAAGGGTTTACGGCGTCTTTACGATCTGCCTGTTTTCACCGTTACGGGCACTTTGTCATTAACCTCACACCCTCGTCATGAGGGTGTTTTTATGTATATCTGCCGATAATTTAATAGATTTAATCTAATTTTTGGCAATTCCCAAAGAACATCTCGGTAATAAGAGAGTTATTAATCGTATCGCCATTTAAGGTTCTGACCAACAGTTCGCTACCTAACAATGGCAATGAGAACACCATATCAGGGTTAACTCGTTTAACTTTTTGCATATTTTGCGTTTCATTAACCAGAGCTAGTGTTTTCGTACCCTCACCGGCAATCTCTTTTGCTGCCAGAATGGTAAAGGTATTGTCGGCATCATTGTTGCACAATGCGATAATATATTTTGCCCTGGCGGCACCGGCCAATTTCAGTGTTTCGACCGAAGAGGGATCGCCCTCAATAACATCTGCATGTGGAGGAAAACCGTGTTGGCTGCCAACTGCGCAAATCACAGTAACATCATCACCCCGGTCACGCAGACCGTTATAAACATTCAGCGCCAAAGAACTGGAACCAACAATAATAAAATGATTTTTACGTTCCACGTGAGAAATCCTACCTTTAACAATGCGTTTAATATTATTACTGATTATCGGGCCAGCAATAGAAGCAATCGAAGTAGCAAAGACTGTAATGCCAGCAATAATCACCGTAAGAGTGAACATTCTCGCCACAGTGGTATGTGGAATAATATCCCCGAAGCCCACTGTCGACATACAAACAATCGCGAAATAGAACGCTGTAGGTAAATCGGTCACCACCGGTGCGAACTCATCACCCATGTAAAGGGTGCCCAGCATGCTATAGACGATTAATGAACAAATACTTGCGATCGCAAAGAATGTTGCACTCCCAAGACTGTAATGATCAAACTCACGCCAATAAAATAGCAGTGCAACAAGGACAATAAGGGAATAAGTGGTCAGTTTATCTTGATCTTTCAGAATAAAGATATTGATAGCGACGAGGGTAAACAACAATAATACCGTAAGAAACCATGCAGTACGGATTTTCATCGCAACTGAAAATGCCATTAATATCAATAGCAGACCGATCATAAATCTTGGAATTTCAAATAATTCGAGAAAACTTAGCGCCTCCTTCCAAGTGCTGAAATTGTTTATCGCATCTGTTGAATGAGATAGTGCCCGGAAAAGCACAGGACTTAACACCAGATACCCATTAATGGCCACCAAAATAGCCAACAAAAGCGGTATTGAAACCTTCGTTTTAATTTCCTGTAATATTTTCATCAATAGAGTGACTAAAATTGTTATAGGTGAATCAAGTATAGATAAAAAACGATAAAAATCATGGTCAAATATGATTATTTTTGACTAAAATCAAATGATAATTCGGTTATTACTTCGGATATTACTATAAGGACAACATCACTCTGGCCATTTTACATTTTGTAAAGTTATCCATACTCAATAATGAATAAAATAATAATCCTATAGTTGCATTAATATCATTTTGGTTAATAATATATAGGTTCACTGGCATATCGGAAATGCCAGCGTTCGTAGACTTGAGTGATATCTATCACCTTTAATTTAAGTGTCTTAAATATTTCATCATATTTAACAGATAAATAAGGAAATAAGCATGTCCTACAAATCACTTCGTAATATTGCATTGACTGGTTTATTACTTTCCGCTGCCGCAACAAGCTTTGCAGCAACCACTAGCGCAACGGCGACTACCCCGAGTGATATGACCTGCAAAGAGTTCCTGGATCTGAATCCGAAGTCATTTACTCCGGTTGTTTATTGGGTATTAAATGATGATACTCAATATAAGAAAGGTGATTATGTTGACTTGCACGAGACTGACACTATCGTGACACCGAAAGTGGTCGAAGTCTGCAAGAAAGCACCTGAAAGCAAACTCTCTGAGATTAAACAGGATATTTTAGGCTTTGCTAAAAAACATATGTAACGTGTAAATATTTACCTTATGAAAAAGGCGCTTAATCAGCGCCTTTTTATTTTATAGAATAATAACTAACGGGTAATACTCAATTTATCATAACCACGAACATAATAATTAACTACAGAAATCACCCAGCATAGTATAAACATACCAATAATCCAGTAACCTATCTCACCTAAGTTTTCACTGATATTATTTATTGGTGTCCAAATACCGCCAGTCAAATTAAGTTTATCCGCAATTAACCCTAATGCTTCAATCCCACCAATAAAGAATGCAATGATAACTGAAGCCGCAGTGATAGTAATGTTGTAATACAATTTCCGTACCGGTTTTGAAAAGGCCCAACCATAAGCACCAATCATGACAAAGTTATCGAGTGAGTCGATCAAAGCCATCCCAGAAGCAAATAAAATAGGGAAAACCATAATTGACCACAAATTCATGCCATGAGTTGCACTGGCCGCTGAGATCCCTAACACCCCAATTTCGGTAGCAGTATCAAAACCCAAACCGAATAAAAAACCAACAGGGTACATATGCCAGCTTTTATTCACCATGTTAAACACACGTTTGAATATTCTGGCCAGAAAACCACCATTATTGGTTACCAATAGATCAAGCTCTTCGTCTTTATAGACATGCCCTGCTTTGACCTGTTGAAACTTTTTATATACTGAAATCAGAATGGTTAAATTAAGAAAACCAAACAATAATAAAAACAGTGACGAAACCAACGTACCAATCAAACCGCCGGTTTCGTGGAACCACGCCATATTATTTTTAAATGCCATGGCGGTTGCAGCGATAGCCAGTGACGCTAATATAACAATGGTCGAATGACCAAGGGAAAAGAATGTCCCAACCGCAATCGGAGTCTTCCCCTGTTGCATCAATTTACGGGTTACATTATCAATAGCGGCAATATGATCAGCATCTACGGCATGACGCAAACCAAAACTATAAGCCAGAAATGCCATCCCCATTAACACTGCATTATCATTAAATTCGGTAAAAGCCCAAACCCATGCCAGCCCATTAATCACCAGTAAGCCAATCAATAAGTAAATGGCGCGACGTTTAGTTTGCTGGTTGCCAAATGCACTACGTTTCTCTATTCCAGTCGTCATATTCATACTCCAGAATAAAATCGCTATTGTCTATGTGCTGGCATCACATCTTTATTAGGAACCAGGAATAACCATGAAGCGAGAACAAATGGCATCGTCAAGGTTGGAATACCGATAGGGGACAATAAAATATTCAGAGCGCCCTGTACGATGACCGTAAAAATAACGCCGACGACGGTATAAGCCAAAACGCGCCAACTGGGCTTGTTAAATGTCGAACCTAAAGCGATCGCCGTCAATACCGCACTGAATGCATAAAGTCCGGCATCAATACTGCTCGGGTTTGCCCCAAGGAATATAGCGGTGAAAAGCGCCAATAGTGAACCACCCACGGCAAATACGGCGGCCCAGAGCGATTCAACCGCCAGCCCGATGATAAAAAGAATGCCGCCAATCAAACTACTGAATAAAAATACCTGAGAAACACCATTGAACATGCTGACGAAAAGATTACCACTCGCAGTTGCTCCACTATCTAAAACCAACGGATGAGGTAGAGCCGGGGTAGGTAATCCACTGCTATGTAAACCGGCAAAGGCGTAACTGGCCAACAAGATCATCCAGGTAGTGAGAACAAAAGGTGCAGTTAATGCCGCAACTTTCCAAGTTTTTAAAATATCGGCGATACAAACCATAACAATGACCGACACGATGCTACCTAAAACAATGCATGCCCAGACTATCGGTGTGGCAACCAAAAATGTCGGTAATGCCGCCCCCACCAAACACCCGTTATAGCCGTATAACCCTGAGCGCCATGATTTACGATCGCGCATCGTTAGCCCGGTGAGTGTTGCCACTATTGTTCCCAGCACACAACCATAAGCCACCGCCGGGTTCCCTTCGCCATAGGCTCCGACAAATATTGCGATAAAAAAGAATAGCCCGGTCAGAGGGTTATTCTGGAACATGACTTGAGCACAGCCGCGCAGCGTTGTATCGATAAATTCAATGAAAACATTCGAAGCACTAAGTTGTGCCCAGCCGGATTGATTGCCCGTTTTCGCGTTCATTATTTTACCCTTCTAACTTGAAGCCGCAGCTGTATTAGCTGCACTCACTCGTCGTTGCACCTATTTATTGTTGCAGCGATGTTTTGCTGCAACGCCAATACCTTTGAGCAACACCTTAACGCCACAAGAATTTTTCCGGCAATGTCACACCGAGAATTTCCTCACGAGCTATTTTCCAAAACTGTCGGATTTCATTCTTCACACCGGCACTATCAATTCCCAGTGCTTTAAACACCAGCCCGCAATCATTCGGTAAGCGCGTTGCCCCACTGGCAATACCGCCTTTAATATCAAAATGGGCCGGTACCCGCGCCAGAATGCGCTCATGATGCTCTTTGGGGGTTAATAAGATCACATTGCCGAACGCATCAAATGATTGCATGACCCCAATAGCATCAAGACTTTCTGACTTCGGTTCCAACACATATTTCTCAACAAACAGTTCTTTACCTGCTGGCTGTTCTTTCCCCAAAAAAACGTGCGCCGCCACTCGGGAGGAATAAACATCAAAACCAAAGCGTTCATCCGCATGGTGATATTTACGCCCAGACATCAGCACTTCCGAATAAATCGCCGTCGCCGTAGGATGAATATTAATGGTGGTATCAGTAATAAAACGCGAATTACGATGTGGAATAAGTGGGTCTGGCATAAATTCAAGATAGCCCCCTTCTTCTACCGTAAAATTCTGTATCTGCGACGCGTAGTTGGCATTCATCATATGAACTTTAGTCGCCGACTGCGTAGTGACATGGGCGCAAGCCCCCGCCTCCACAATCACGTCAGTGGCCAGACGGTCACCTTGTAAAATGCATCCTGAAGTCGAGATCATGGTGACACACGGCAGTTCGGGCATTTCTTCATCCCAGTACAGCGCTTTTTGCACCATTGAGGGTACCCGTCTTTCCATTTCGGCCAAAATACTGCGATGTTCACGTTTGGCAAATCTCAGTTTGAGATAGCCGCTTTTCCCTACCGCTCCGCTACGCATTTGCGCCGGTTCATCTTGGTATTGCGCAAGTTCCGGCGCGTTGATACCTAATGCGTGAGCGCGAACCCGTGAAGGAGTTTCCACGATATTCTGGCTCTGCGATGTCATGCATGTTCTCCTTGTGGCTGCACATGGGTAAACAAGAAGTCGCGCATAATCATATCCACCAACTCTTCAATGCCCTGCCCGGTTTTGCAGTTGGTCAGAATATAAGGGCGCTCGCCACGAACCACTTTGGTGTCACTTTCCATCACATCCAGGCTGGCACCGACATAAGGGGCGAGGTCAATTTTGTTGATGACAAGAATGTCCGCCTGAACCAAACCTGGGCCATTTTTACGCGGGATTTTTTCCCCTTCCGCCACATCGATGACATAGATATAGAAGTCAGCCAAGGCCGGGCTAAAGGTCAGTGTCAGGTTGTCGCCACCGCTTTCAATCATGATGAGGTCGCTGTCAGGGAAGCGCTCTTCCATCTCTTCCACCGCAGCAATATTCATACTGGGGTCTTCACGCACCGCAGTATGCGGGCAAGCACCGGTTTCGACCCCGAGGATCTTCTCTTCATCCAGAATGCCTTTCAGGGTACGTTTCACCTGTTTGGCATCCTCGGTGGTGACGATGTCATTGGTAATGATCAGAGGCTTAATACCCCGTTTGATCAGAATAGGGGTGATCACTTCGATAATGGCGGTTTTACCTGAACCCACCGGGCCACCAATACCAATGCGGGTGATCTTTTTGCGTTTATCGGTTGAATGGCTATTCACGGGGTAATCCTCTTAGTTTTATCTGATATTGGCCAAGTAGTTGGCGAATAAGCTGTCCTCGGCGAGCCCACTCACCCAGCACTCAGAAGTCATTTTATCAATCAGTTAAATAGTCGATCAGTTACTAAACAGGCGAACGTGCGCTTTCACATGCACCGCCGCCAAAACATCCACAATAGGGACATAAGAAGACATCTGGTCAATATCGCCAATTTCGGCAATATCGCAGAACTTCTCGATGTCGTGGTTTAACTCAAACAAGATATGCTGTGTGTCGAAATGGGTAACGCGCATCAAGCGCATGGCCGCACTTAATATCGTCATCGCCACGCCATATTGGTGCATCACCACCACTTCGCGCTGCCCAATCCCCTGTGCGGCCATCACCACCGCCTGAGTGACCGGGTAAGTCCCTGCGGTATTGCCATTTTTTATCTGTTCCAGCCACCAGCTGATCAGCGGATGCTCCACCACATGGATTGACATCTCCGCCAATTTTTTCCCCATTCGGGTTGCCATCAGGCGGCTTTCTTCATTGAGTTTGCGGTTATTCACGGCCCAATCAGCACGGATAATACCGTCACGGTCGTCAGCAACCACAGCCCGATGGGCAGCAACCACCCCCATGCCATCACAACTGGCCGCTTGTTTTAGGGCGGTTAACACGAAGCCTTTTTAACGTCGGCACGTCTCGTACCACGCCAGTTTGAATGGCGGACTCCACGCCATTGGAAAACGTGAAGGCCCCGACCGGCAGTACGGAATCACCAAATTGCATGATACGAATCAGATCTGATGCATTCATTGCGGTGCCTCCCTGCCAGAATCAGTGTTTATGGTCGTGGTCGTGATCGCCGTGGCTATGACTGTGGTCATGGTCATGGCTATGCGTATGTCCAGTACCGTGGGAATGAATCGCGTGAACATGTAAGCCGGAGCCATGAGGTTCATCCAAAGGGCTGGCGACATGCACATGAGTATCGGTATCTTCAGCTCCGCCAAACAGCAGGCGCGCTTCAGAATTACTGAGTAACGGTAGAATTTCCGCCCCTTTAACAAAACGGAAAGGTAAATGCTGGAAGCCGTGGGTTCTCATCACGGAATCCATCATGGTGGTGGCAACCGTCAGAGGCACATAGACCTCGTTATTTTTCGTCACTGCTTTCCAGTGCTGATTGCCCAGTGCATGCCCCAACTCAAAGCAGGTTTTAATCAATTCATCCGGTGAACGGCTTTTCAGTTCACTCAGATCGATAACCATGACATCGCGCAAATTGATTTGTACTACCACCGCGACATTGGTTTTTTCATCCCACGCCAGCACATCCCCATCAGCCAGAACGACGTGTCGGTCGAGCGAAATACCCAGATCCAACCCCTGCGTGCTGAGTTTACGGCAACGGCTTTTTTGTGCTTCCCGTTGATCCAAAACCAAGAGATCAAAAGTGGCATCTTTGAGTTTCTCCTGCCAAACCGGATCTTTTTTCACATTGCCAAGAATGTGCTCTATCAAAATCATGTATAGACTCCTTGCCTGTATTTTTGGCAAAAGCCAGTTGCCCACAGTAATGAAATCCGTTTCTATGCCACGCATCCCGACCATTGTTGGTCGCCCCATCCAACCGTCAGATGACACTTACCATGAGCAAACTGAATGCTTAAACAAACTAGATTTACGTCCAGACTCATCTATCAACCAAAGAAATAGCGCTGGTTCATTGCTGCTGTATCTATAGGTTCACAGGTGGCATGTACGCCATCCACTTTCACCGCAAAGGTTTCAGGATCCACTTCAATGTTTGGTGTTTGGTCATTACGCACCAGGTCATGTTTAGAGATGGTACGGCAGTTTTTAACCGCAATAACCTGGCGATCCAGCCCGGCTTTCTCTTTCACGCCATCATCCAGCGCGGCCTGAGAAACGAAGGTGACGCAGGTGTCTTGCATGGTTTTACCCATTGCGCCAAACATTGGACGATAGAACACCGGTTGTGGGGTTGGTAATGAGGCGTTCGGATCACCCATTGCCGCCCAGTTGATCATGCCGCCTTTGATAACCATCTTAGGTTTCGCACCAAAGAAACGCGGATCCCACAGCACCAGATCGGCCATTTTGCCCACTTCAACTGAACCGATGACATGGCTGACACCTTGTGCAATCGCTGGGTTAATGGTGATTTTTGCCACATAGCGCAGGACGCGGAAGTTATCGTTACCCGGCGCATCTTCTGGTAATTTGCCGCGTGATGCTTTCATTGCGTTAGCCGTTTGCATCACACGTAGCCAGTTTTCCCCCACACGCCCCATGGCTTGTGAGTCACTGGAGAACATGGAGATAACCCCCATATCGTGCAGAACGTTTTCTGCCGCGATGGTTTCCGGGCGCACACGGCTTTCAGCAAAGGAGACGTCAGCAGGTACATTCGGGTTGAGGTTATGACACACCATGATCATGTCGAACAGTTCGGCTTGGCTGTTCACCCCGTATGGCAGGGTTGGGTTAGTCGAACTTGGTAGTACGTTAGGCTGACTGGCAACACGGATGATATCCGGCGCATGCCCCCCGCCCGCCCCCTCGGTGTGGAAAGTGTGGATGGTGCGGCCTTCGAAGGCATCAATGGTGTCTTCTACATAACCACATTCGTTCAAACTGTCGGTATGTACGGAAACCTGAATATCCATTTCATCCGCCATCCGTAATGAATGGCGCAGGGCATTGGCTGTCGCGCCCCAGTCTTCGTGGACTTTATAGCCGACAACACCGGCAATCGCCTGTTCCAACAGCGGGCCACGGCCGTAAGAGTTACCTTTACCCAGAATACCCACGTTGACCGGCAGCCCTTCAACTGAGCGCAGCATCTGGCGAATATTCCAAGGGCCAGGGGTAACGGTGGTTCCGTTAGTGCCATCGGTTGGGCCAATCCCGCCACCGAAGAAGGTTGCCACGCCATTAGAGAGCGCATGGTAAGCCTGTTGTGGGGAGATTAAGTGAATATGGCTATCAATACCGGCGGCAGTGAGAACCAAATGCTCACCGGAAATAGCATCGGTGCTAACGCCTACCACCATGCCGGGAGTGACACCATCCATCACCCCAGGGTTACCACTTTTACCGATACCGGCAATTTTACCATCACGGATACCGACGTCGGCTTTGATCACCCCTAAACGAGCATCAACAATAGTGACGTTGGTTATGACTAAATCCAGTACACCGTTATCGCGGGTCAGATGGTTATTCGCGCCCATCCCGTCACGCAATGACTTGCCCCCACCGTAAACCGACTCTTCACCATATCCACGCAGGTCTTTTTCGATTTCGATAAATAGATTGGTGTCACCCAAACGGATTTTATCGCCAGTCGTTGGGCCAAATAGACCCGCGTATTCTTGCCGAGAAATTTGAGGCATCTGTCGCTCCTTTCTTTTTCCGGTACGCGTAACCTTCATCTTTCAAGTTGCAGGTGTGTTAGCTCATCGGGACTCTCGTTTGCCGCCTTCCTGAAACTTGAAATCTATTGGTTATAGCTAATTACACGTATGCGAATTTCGATAATTTTTAGTGAGATAAGGTGTCATTTAGACGATTTGAAGCCACGCTCAGCTGCACGACGAATAGCCTCTAGCTTATCCGGACGTTCGCTATTGGGAACGACGCCTTCACCAGTCCAACCATCCACCAGGTTGTTAAAGCCATACAGGGTTTGCTTACCACCAAAAGGAATCAGCGGAACTTCGGTTTCATCACCGGGTTCAAAACGGATGGCGGTGGTTGAAGAGATATTCAGTCTTTTTCCGTAAGCCGCCGCGCGGTCAAACTCCAGTGCCCGATTAGCTTCAAAGAAGTGGAAATGTGAACCCACCTGAATCGGCCGGTCACCGGTGTTGCGAACTTTCACTTTGGTAACAGGCTTATTTTCATTAAAGGTGATCGGTGTATCGGCTAAAATGCAGCCACCGAGTGGGGTATTTTGTTCAGAATAACCTGCAATTGATTTAGTGCCTCTATTTGTCTTTAAGCTATCTGTCTTTTCACTCGTTGCTTTGGTGCTATTTGTCTTTGTGCTCATGCTTTAATCCTCTGCAATGTTCAGATCAGGTTTTACTCGCATGCTGCCGTCACTCATTTGATGGGGTCGTGCACCGTGACCAAACGGCTGCCGTCGGTAAAAATGGCTTCAACCTGAACATTCGGAATCAGATCAGCCACCCCGTCCATCACATCATCTTTTGTGAGAACTTTACTGGCTTCTTTCATCACATCCTCTACGGATTTGCCATCTCTGGCCCCTTCCATTGCAGTCACTGTGATAATAGAAACGGCTTCCGGATAATTAAGTTTCAAGCCACGCGCTTTGCGTTTGAACGCCACATCAGACAGCGTGTAGATCATGAGCTTTTCAACTTCTCTTGGGGTGAGCTGCATAAGCCCTCCTGTATCTGGTTAAGAAAGTGAAAGTGAGAAAAACAACCTACTAGCCTTATAACTTGCCTTGCCTATAAAGGTTATCCCTTGTTATTGCTGATAAAAGTAGATTTTGACGCCTGTTAAATGAGAATATTTCAGAATTGAAGCGTATCCTCCTGTATAGCTTGTGAGATTCTTCGTTTGAATTCTGACTTTACATTTTTATTACTATCAATCTGCTGCCAGATATTTATTCTGTAACCTTTAATATCGCGAAACAGACTAAAAACGATGACTATTGTCCCTTTCCATCGCAAATAACTGCGACAGGCTATAGGGCATTATCCCGTTAGGTTTATTTGTATGATGATTTTTCCGGATAGGTATTTTTTACCGCTTTTAGTTATCTCAAGCAACCGTGAACTAGTGTTTATTAATATTTTTTTACTAAAATAGAAAAGCATTACTGCAATTATCCACAGTAAAAAATATAGTGAAGAGCTAATTAATCGTTTGCGTTCTATAGCTAATGCCATAGCTACTGAATCCTTTTATTTAACATCTAACTTCAGTATGTTTTCTTTGTAATAGAGATACTGTTAAATCAACCGGCTGCTATAAAAAATCGTCTATGATCAATATAGACCAAAACCTGAAAAATTCATCACTAATTGCAAATTTAATAAAAATGGCTATATACAACAATTGAAAAAATGTAAAATATCAAATAAAATCAATTGCTTAAAATAGACTTCAGGAGAGTTTATATTTGTCGCAAATAAAGTACACAACATATTCTCATTGAAAATTTATGCAGAAAAAAACAATAAAATAAAAACAAAACAGTACAAACCACAAGAGCACTCACCTTATGTAATAGTGTATAAAAATACATAACCACGTCCAAAAATGAGTTTAAATTAACCAAGGCATATATTTACCACCCCATCATCTGCCGGTGTAAAGTTCTCTGTCCGTTGTGTTAACGGTTATTCCATCACGTGGTGAATATCTATTTTTATCTATTTAAAAGTAATATGATCTCCATCAATACATTTATAATATGATGCCAGTTAAAAACCACTCGCCCGCAGTTCTATTATCACGTCACATTATTATTTTATTGTTAAGATTTTATTTATCCCTCATTAATTATCATTGAGTTTACCCTGTTTTTATCATCGCCAAACCAAGATGAGGCTTAACCACTGGCCGCGGATAAAGAGGTTTTTCACTTTCTCGCTCAGGTATCCATATACGTGAGCACACCTTTTCCAATAAAGATTTATTATGACTGAAAACAATTAGGCCTAACGGCCGACGAGCCGCTTCTTCCAATAACACTTGCCAAATTTGAGCCTGAATATGAGCATCAAGTTGTGCGGTGACTTCATCGGCAATTAAATAGCAGGTCCGTGGGTCCAGGGCGCGCAGCAGAGCAATTCGTGCGAGTTCCCCGCCAGATAATTCATCAGGCCGGCGTTTTAGCCAAACTGGGTTTACAACCATTCGTTCAAGCCATTGTGCATCGGGTCGCCAGGCATCGTGCAAACTCTCGCCGGTTGTCCGGTAAGGATTGAAACTTTGTTCTGGGTGTTGTGGCACTAACTGAACCGGGCAATAACCTTTTTTAGCCAGTGGTGCGCCGCCTATTAGAATTTGCCCGGATGTTGCCGACTGCCATTGTGCTAATACTCGCCCCAAGGTAGTTTTGCCAAACCCACTGGGTGCGGAAATCCCCAATCTCTCTCCCAGTTTCAACGAAAATGAGACCGAATCCCATAGCCGTTTCCCCCCTTGATCAATGGTCAGATTATCGACACTAAACATACTCGGCCACCTCCGCCGGTGACATTTTCTGGCTGACAAACTGTTGCTCCGGCAATGCAGCCCAGAGCGACTGTAACCACGGGCTGCCGCCGTTATTTTTCAGCTCTTCAGCGCTCAGCGTTTCATGTAGTTCGCCTTGATGTAATACCGCAATCTTATCGGCAAAGCGCGCCGCCAGAGCTAAGTCATGAGTGACCCATAAAATACCGCGCCCTTGCTGACAAAAAGCACGTAAGTGGGTCAGTAGCTGGCAAGCATGCTCATCATCGAGCCATGAAGTCACTTCATCCGCCAGAATATAACGAGCATTAGTTAAGGTTGCACAACTGGTCAGCACCCGTTTTGCCATGCCGCCAGAGAGTTGTCGAGGGAAGTCATGGACCAACCCCGGTGCGAGATTGTAGGTTTGCAGTTGCAGCGCGACATCTTCCAGCCGCAATTTTACCCCGCTGAGTTGGGCAGCTCGGGTCATCTGTGACCCCACTTTTATCAGAGGATTCAGGGCGCTAACCCCTTGCGGGACATAACATAAAGTTTTGCCGCGCCGTTCAATTTTATCTTGGGCGCACAGAACTTCGCCATCCAGAATAATCTCACCACGGCAACGCATGTTTTCCGGTAACAGGCCCAACACACTTTGCAGTAACAGGCTCTTCCCTTCGCCGCTTCCCCCGACCAGCGCGACCAATTCCCCTGGGTTTACTTCCAAAGAAATATTATTCAGCAAAGGGTGCCAGCTTTTCCGACCTAGCCAGCGATAATGGGCAACATCAATGGCAAACCTTGAAAATCTCAGCATCAGGCTATCCTCACCCACAGTTGTTGCAGTGCTCGGGCAAACTGGTCAAATATCAGTACCAACCCGACCAAAATCAAGCCAGGGAAGAATGCCAGCCACCATGCTCCACTGCTCAGATAACGAAGTGCATCGGCCAATAAAATCCCCAATGACGGTTCATGGGGAGACAACCCGAACCCTAAAAAACTTAGTGCCGCACTGTGTAACACCGCATGGGGGAACATCAGCAACGTGCCAACAATCCATTGTGGTAGTAATAACGGTAGCAGATGATGACGCCAACGGTAAAAAATTACTGTTACCTAATCGATGTGAGAGCATCACATAATCAGTTTCACGAATACGTAAAATCTCGGCGCGCAAAATCAAGGCAAGTTTTGGCCAGTGAGTTAATGCCACCGCCAAAATAACGCCGTGCTTCCCTCCCCCCAAAGTGAAACAGATCAGTACCAATAAGAGTAAATGCGGTAAAGCCAGCATACTGTCAATCAATCCACGAATCAGATAATCCAGTGTTTTATTTATTGAACATAAGCTGGCGGTGAGCATCGCCAATAGGCCACTGGCAAAGGCAGCGATCAAACCAATTTGCAGGCTGGTAGTCATTCCCTGAAAACAGCGCAACCACAGGTCACGCCCTAAACTGTCAGTGCCAAACCAATAAGCGGGTGACGGCGGCTGGCGACGGGCCATTAAATCCATTGGAATTTCAATGGGGTATATTGCCCATCCGTAAACAACCAATGCAGCTAATAGTACTAAGGAAACAAAAAGCCGGAATAAAGCTCGGTTTGGGTTATAAGTCATAATTGCCGCGCGGCCCCTCTATTCAAGCGGTGTAACAGGGCATTGGCGATGCTGTTACCACAAAAGACCAAGATGGCGCAAAACATCACAATCCCCATCAATAACGGAATATCGCCGTGTAACCCGGCATCAATAGTCGCCTGCCCCAACCCAGGGTAAGCAAAAACTTTCTCCGCTAATAAAGATCCACCCAACAATTCGCCCACCGAGGCAAATTGCAGACACAGCGCGGGGGTAATGGCATGGCGCAAAATATGGAAATTGACCAATGGCCACCCTTTATCCCCCTGCGCTTGTGCATAGCGAATAAATTCACTGTTCATCACTTCAGCCACCCTGGCACGGGTATGCAGCGCAATATTACCGACACCCAGTAATCCTAACGCCAGCATTGGCAAAATAAGATGATGCAACTTGTCACTCCAGCTGGCTGTTTCAGCATTACTCCCGGGAGTCCACGCACAACAAATCGGCGCCCAGTTCAGTTTCACTGCAAATAATGACAACAGTAATAGACCAATCCAGAAAGTCGGCAATGAGGCTAATAAATAGGACAGACTTGAAATCACACGATCCGGCCAGCGATTAAGGTAGCGCCCCGCCGTCAACCCTAGTAATAACCCGACAATGCCGGAGAATAACCATGCCGAAAATAGCAACGCGAACGAGGTAGCAAAACGCTCTCCGATAACTTGTGAAACCGGCGCGTTATATAACATCGAATAACCGAAATCCCCTTGTAATACTTGGGTAAACCAATGCAGGAACCGCTGCCACAAAGGTAAATCCAGCCCCCAACGTGCTGCAATCAGTGGATACTGCTCCGGTGGCACATGCAGCAAATCACTGCCGATATAGGCGCGTATTGGGTCAACGGGAGAGAAACTCAGTAGCGTAAAGGTGCCTACTGCCGTGACCAGCAGCAGGCAAACTAAACGCAGGGTAAATAGCGAAATCCCCTTCATTACTGACAGGTCCATTTCCAGCTATCGAGGCTATTAAGCAGTGACCATGAGCCGTGGATTTCCGGCGCACCTTTGCCTAAATCGACACAATTATTGGCCAGATACGTATGCTGGATATTTAATAACCATGCCCATGCCGCATCGCCCCGAATACCGGTACCGGTGGTGCCATCCCAATCCACTTGTTGCCAAAATGGTACGGCTTGCTCCCAAGTTTTGGCATCCAGCGCTTGTTGCAGATGTTTATCCACCACTGGGTTCTGGTAGTAGCCAGGATTATAATATTCCACCCCCGCCGCTTTGCTGCTGTAGTGGTGATACAGCTCCATCGGGTCAAGGCTGCCCCAACCAAACAAGGTCGGGTTGGCATGCATATTCCGCTCTACGGTTTCCCAGCTACCGGATTTCAAATCAACTTCAATACCGATAGGTTTGAGCATGGAACGTACCGCCTGCGCTAAGTCGCGGCGAGTGGTATCACCGCTGGCATACCAAAGTGTGATTTTAGCCGGAACACCATTTTTCTCTCTTATACCCGCGCTGTTCAGCTTCCAGCCAGCCTGTTCCAATATCTGTTTGGCTGTTTCAATATCACCATCTTTGATGGCTGAGTCCGGATTATTCCATGGCAACCCCTGCACGCCGCTATAAGCGGGGATGGCATGGCCTTCCATGATTTGGTCAGCCAGCAGTTGGCGGTTAATCGCGTAGTTAATCGCGCGACGAATCGCGACATCGGCGGTGACATCATTACCAATTGGGTAACCCTGTGCATCCTTTTTACCCGCTGGCGTGGTCGGGAACACAATCCCTCGGTTTTCCACGCTCGGTCTGACCCATAACTTCATGTTATTAACCGGGCCAACTGCCATTGATGGAGGAATACGAACTACGCCTAACTGCCCACTTTGTGCGGCGGCAAAAGCGCTGTCCTCATCAAGAAACACGAAAATCAGCTTGTCGAAATCATTTTTGTTGCCCGCATAATAAGGGTTTGCTTCGACAATCATTTGTTGACCCGGCTGGAAACTCACTAAGCGGTAAGGGCCAGCACCAATAGGTTTTTGTGCATAGGTTTTAGCATCATATTTATCCGCTGAAACAATCCCCAGTGAGCCTAATACGTTCACAAAGGTGCTTTGTGGCGCTTTCAGTTGGATACGAACATTAAGAGGGTCAATTACTTCTGCACTGACGAAGTTACCCATGTCAACCTTGCCGCCGCTGGCCGCCGCATTGTTGTAGGTAAAAGCCACATCTTTGGCGGTCAGAGGTGAGCCGTCGGAGAATTTGAGGTCTGGTTTGAGTGTCAGAGTCCAGGTTTTGCCATCATCACTGCTTTTATAATCGCTGAGTAAAAAACCATTCCAACTGAGATCTTCATTTTGTTTGAGTAACGGGCTGTGCAGCAGTAGATAACTGCCATGACTCCAACCGAGCATGGGATCAAAACCTTCGGTTGGTTCGTCACCAATAGCCAGTTGTAGTGTGTGAGTTGGCGTTGCAGCACTGACTGGAACAGAAAAAGCACTTAATAGAGCGGCTGTCAGCAAGGTATTTCGGAGCCATAGACGTTTAGACATGAATCATCCTTTGATAAATTAGCTAGCGAATATAAGGCATTGCCTGTCAGACAAAGATTCAACAAGTAATTAAGCGTAGCACTAAACATTAATATGGGTAATGTGCATCTTATTTAGTATTAATGACTAATTTTAACTCAATTATTAGACATTTAAAGCATTTATATGACAAATGTCAGGTTTATATGAGGAAAATCAAAAAAAACCAAGGTAGAAATAAAATGCCTTATAAATAAAATTGATCCAGGTCTATAAAAGTCACAAAAATAGAGAGATTAAAATGATAGAAATAATCTTTAAGGAGCGAATTAACAACAGACTCACCTATTAGTCAGAGATCACCAAGAGATAAAACCTATTAGTTAGGCTGCTTACTAGTTAAGGAGGCTTAATCAATCTGATAAATGATATCGTAATCCCTTTAGATATTATTATTTATTTAAAATAATCAGAAAGAATGGCCAATAATAAGATAATCCCCAACCGAGAATAAGCATCCGCTGATTGAAACTTACCATAACAGAAGAGAGAAGAGAGTGATTAGGTAGACATTCCTGAGTATATAAATATCTTTAATAACCAATCTGAAATTGACTATTTTTCGTCACCCAACATTGAACGTAAAATAGCACCTGCATCATCAGGGGGAAGTTTCAATATTTGGCTGTACATATCAATGGACATATCGCAGATATTTTCACGATCGACATCAGGCTTTCTTTGATTTGAGGAAGTTGTCAATTAACTGAGTATAAAGGGCTGGCTCTTGCTGTTTCAGGGTCTGGAAGACAGGATACCCCTCAAATGAACGCTCTATCTGCGCTCGATCCTTGCTTCGGAGCCTATTCGGATTAATATAATGGTAATAAATAATATTCCCAACAATAATGGGGATAATAACCTATAAAATAGCGCCTAACTTGCCCCGTTTATTTCTGTTACGTAATCCTGTGGTGATAACACCTAAAGCCGCTGCAACACCAGCAGATATCAAGACCTCCGTCCAATTAACAACCCACTCCCTAATGTTATAAATATTAAAATAGTGAAACTATTTAACCGTGACTTATATTAAAAATCTTAATCAACTGCCAATCCGTCAGAATCAAGGTCTTTACCGGAAAGTTCACTGGGGAGTTTGATACGTCATTTCGTAAAAATAATCACTAAATGACAATTCATAAATAGCACGAGTACTCTCCAATAATGGGGGAAGAATTCTTGATTCACAGTGTGTGGAGTCTTCGGTTGGATATTCGCGCTGGCAATAACCCCGCGGGCTATCAATAAAACCCATTTTAGGCGTTCGTTTAAGCACCAAAACTTTGCCCTCGCTAATAGCCACCTGAGGTTCAATGAAGAAGAAACTGAGCTGCGATACGAACGCGGTGACAGCAATGGCGACCACGACCACCCACAGATAAACAGAGCGCATATAGAATTCCTGCAATGAATAAAACCGCTATTACTCTACCAGCTAACGCGTTATAAGTGCCAAGAATAATAGCGGTAATAATAATGATACGAGGGATACAAAGCCAAACTCAAATAGAACAACCACAACTAACCACAACTGTATTTTCATTCGTGGAACCCACCAAAGGTAGCCCCTCATCACGCCACCCTATCACCCCACCTATCATCTCTTTAACCACGTAGCCAAGCTGGCTTAGATTGATTGCGGCACGATGAACACCATTACAGTGTGGCCCAGCACAATAAATCACAAATAGCGTTTCCATTGGATAATGAGAATGCAAAGTTGCCGTCATTAATCGATGGGGAATATTGATAGCTCCTGGCACATGCGCCGACGCAAATGCAGCCTCACTACGTACATCCACCAAAACAAAGTCCACAGTCCCCTGTTGCTGGCTGGAGTAAACATCTGAACAATCCGTTTCAAATGCCAAACGCTGAGAAAAGTGCTGCAATGCCCGCTCTGGAGATGCGGGTGAAATCTGACTAACTAAACTACTCATATAATTTCTCCATTAAATAATCCGAAGCATCACTTTATGAAATGGTGCTAGCCGATTACAGTGGCAGGAATGACAATAAACCACTGAGATACGCCAATGAATCATTCAGCCACCGGGAGTGTGAAACAAGAGCCAGGCCTGGTCGCTACCTTGGCTTATGATGGTCTGTGCTTGTTTGAGTTTGGTATTGCGCAGGAAATATTCGGTCTGGCTCGTCCAGAATTTGATTTCCCTTGGTATCAGCATCAAGTGGTTGGTGTGGATAAACACATTTCTACGGCCAATGGTGGCCTACACATTCACGTGGATGCCGGGTTGGCTTTACTGGAACAAGCTAAAACTATTGTTATTCCCGGCTGGCGCAGTCCTGACGCTCTCCCTCCAACAGCACTTACCGAGGCTTTGCAACGAGCAGCTGCACGCGGCGCGCGTATTATATCTATCTGTTCCGGTGTTTTTGTACTGGCAGCGACGGGATTATTGCACGGCAAAAGCGCCACCACTCATTGGCGCTATACCGACTATTTGGCGCAACGCTATCCCGATATTCATGTCGATGCGAATGTGCTGTATGTCGATGAAGGACAAATTATCACCTCGGCAGGTAGCAGTGCCGGAATAGATGCCTGCTTGCACCTGATAACCCGTGATTTTGGTGCTCAAGTCGCCAATCAGGTAGCACGACGATTAGTTATGGCCCCACAACGCCGTGGTGGACAACAGCAATTTATTCCTACACCGGTCGCTAAAGCACCCCATCGGGATATGGCAAAACTGATGGAGCGAGTGCGTGGGCAGTTAGGCAAAAATTGGACCATCAGCCAGATGGCTGCAGAATTGGCGCTCAGTGAAAGAACCTTTTTGCGACATTTTTGCGCTGCTACCGGTCAAACACCTAAAATATGGCTACAACACGAGAGAATGCACAAAGCGAAAGCGTTACTGGAAAAGGATCAGATTAATATTGCTGGAATTGCGGAGTATTGTGGATTTCAGACGATTGAAGGTTTTAGAAATGCATTTCGCCAAATAGTGGGGATTACGCCTGCGGTATATCGGCGACAGTTTAAATATAATTAGCGTCACTAGCTTATAAGAATAAAATTATATAAGCCGTAGAAAGTAAAAAACCCCGCTCTATAGCGAGGTTTTCTTATGACTGTATAAATTACAGTGCGACTACGTTTACAGCTGAAGGGCCTTTCTGGCCTTGCTCGATGCTGAACTCAACGTTCTGGCCTTCATCAAGAGTTTTGTAATCATTACCCTGGATTGCAGAGAAATGTACGAATACATCTTTGCTGCCGTCTGCAGGAGAAATAAAACCAAAACCTTTACCAGCATCAAACCATTTAACTAAACCAGTCATTTTATTAGACATAAGGTATTTCCTTCATTATTTTGCGCCAATAGATGGCAATTGAGGTCTGCTTATCAAGAGTTACTTATGGGGGCACTAAAGAAGGAAATTCGTCGGAGAAGTGATGTCTAAAAATATCGCTTTAACTAGGAACTACTTTACTTAAATGGCTTACATAAATAGGTCTGTACTACAAACCGATGAAGCTATTAACGCATGCTGAGATATTAATAGCAAGGCTTATTTATTTCGTACATTAATGAATGATGAAAACGAATTATGATAAAACTAACATTGATATGGCTTACATCGGCAATAAATGACACATTCTAGCGGATGAGGTTATGCTCAGATTTCGCTATACTGCCACTGAAAATCGGAAGCCGTCATAAAGGAAAAGCAATGACAATGCGTGAGATTGAAGTAAAGTTTCTTAATGCAATGAGCGAATTGCAGTCAACTTTTGAGAAGCAACATCAGACATGGCAGGCGAGTTACAACGCGCTGCAACATGAGTTGGAACAGTCAAAAGCACGAGAAGCTGCATTGCGGGCTAAAAAATGATATGCTGCTGAGAAAGCTCAACACAGCTAATACCTTGCCTGAACAACACTCACTGGTCAGACAGATCAAAATGCTGGGTGCACATCTTGATGCATTGGCGAAAGATGCCGCCGCGTTTAATCATCATCTGAATAATCAGCAGAAAAACAGCGATAATTTTAGTGGCGATAATCAGTAAACATTTCGTTAATTTATCGATAGCGGCGACTGAGCAGCCTGATAATTTTACGTTGTCAATTTCACCTTTAATGGCGCAAAGAAACACTACATGACGTGGATAATTATTGCTGTTTTGATCGTGGTTTTTATTGTGGGTTATAGTGTACTGACTTCAGATACCCGCAAGGCCGTGGATACATTGGCTAATTTACTGAAGATAAAACCGATTTATATTGAATCCATGCTGCAAGAGATGGGGCAGCGTCAAACACAAATGTTTATTCGCTCCACCAGCAATGGCTATGCTGAAGATGTCAGAAAGGCAGCTTATCTGGTTTTTATCTACCAAACCTTTATCAAAGATCCTTCCGATGAAAATGTGATGCAATGGCGAAATACGCTCATTCGTTCGCACATTTCCCCCATACTAACTGCTGAACATACTGAAGCGGCTTTGTTCTATTTTGCTGAACTGGATTTGGATGCTTTCGAATTAGCGCAATTTCGCCGCAATTATAATCTGCAATTTAATCAGGAAACTGACGCCGTATTGCATTGATGATGGCATTACGGCGCGACGAAATTAATGGCGACAAAGGCGGGCAAACTTTACGGGAACATACTGTTCAGGTAGCGCAATAACATTTCTCTTGAGCTAAATCCGTGGGCAATACCGTAGCGATCTTCTGTTTCTCCCGCGAGATAAAGCGGAAACTCCAGATACTTGTCACTGATGCGAAGTGTTGCTGTCGGTGTGGCAAACAACAAACTTTTATCTTTTTGCGCCGGGTGGATAACCAATGCTGTCCTGCCCATGCGAGCTTCCCGGTTGACATAAACGTAATGCTCCGCTTTCCGATAACCGTAAGCCTGATCAACAGTATAATCCCGCTCAAAACCGGCATTCTCCAAGACCCTAGCCACTTCATCTGGCCGTAAATACATTTATTTCCCCTCTTTTTGACTACTATTGAGCGACCTTACCGTAATAAATAAGGGAAACCACGTATTTATTGGCTCAAAGCGACTATTTCGGAATAGTCTACACGCCATCAAGTTCACCCCGAAACCCACAGTACCAAAACCCAGCCCCAAACCATAAAGCCAGATCTTCCCCAGCACCGCGCGAAAGGCAATGCGTTTGCCCGTCACCACCGAAACCGCTGCTTTACGGCTGGCTAACACTAGCGCCAACAGCACGGCCAGGCAGATAAGCCAGGCGATACCCGCTAATCCCGCAGCAGCTCAAACCGAATAACACGACTTTTTTTGGCCCTAATAAATCAGCATATCGCCCGGCATGTGGGCGGCTAACTAAAGTGGCAAAATATTGGGCGCTGATAACCAAACCGGCCAGCAGTGAACTGTAACCCAAATGGTTATGGACAAAACCGGGTAATACCGCCAGCGGCAGGCCAATTGTCAGGTAACAAACGAAAGTAAAAATAACAATCGAGAGGATACGTTTATTGATTTGGCGAGTGCTAAGTGGCGCACTATTCACCACCGCAGGGGCTGAATCAGCAGACATAAACAGGGCTCAAACAAAAAGAATGTATTCTCACCATACGCCGATCAGTTTGCGGGCTGAATCAGATATGCATAATAAAATATTATTTACTTATTATTCCGCGGCTGCTGGTGCTCGCGCCACAGTGAGGGAGTCATCCCCTTGACCCGCATAAACTCACGGTTGAAGTTAGATTTAGTTTGAAACCCTGCCTCCAACATAATATCGATCACCGACAGCTCGGTTGTCGCCAATAACTGCGCGGCCTGTTCAATGCGCAACTGATTGACATATTGTGAGACATTTTGCCCAGTTTGCTGATTAATCGCCTGTGACACTTTTCGCGCGGGCACCCCCGACTTTACGTGCCAATTTAGATAAGTTGAGTTGGCTGTCCAGATACAGATTATGGTGTTTTAAGGCCGATAAAATAGTCGAGAACAATTCATCCAGTGGTTCGCTCTCCGGTTTACCCTTTACTGGTACCTCGGTGATAGGATCCGCACGATGAGCGCTGGTGAACAACGTGTAGCACATTACCAATGTAATCAATAAATTACTGATACTGACTATCACCCCTGCCTGATTTCCGGCAAAAAAGGCATAGTCCACACTGATAATGAGGTCGCCCACCCCAGATCCCATTAGCAAGAGAGCCATCAGTAACCATAAACGATAGCTGAGCCAACTTTTTTCTAACGAAACCTGTTGTAAGCGATCCTCACCAGGGCGCAAATAAAGCAGTACTGCCGTGCCATATAGCAAATAGCTGATAATCACAACCGCATCAAGCCACTGTGGTGCCAACCATACGCAAACCACGGTACCAATAGGTGCCAGACCGTGTTTCCACCATTGCCCCCTCCCCACATTCCCTTTCGCAGTGCTTAATAAAGCTAAATAGGTCAGTGGCGGGATAGTCATGGCAACTATCGGTTGTAGGCCATTAAACAGAGTCAGGTGATAACCATAGCGCAACCCAATCAGAGCACTTTGTAATGCACAAACCAACAATAGCAACAGCAGGAAAACGCCTTGCCGATCGGCTCTAATCAAATAAAAAAACAGACCAAAACATAATAAAGACAGTAGAAAAGAGACCGGGATCAGCGGCATACCATTGCCTTAACAAATAGATATAGTGAATAGCTGTTTTGCAGTGTAGACAGCCAGATGATTGAAAACAAGCAGGATCAGGGACTGGATCATGATCGAGGTCGCAACAGAATTTATGACTCGCTACGGTCATGGGAAACCCAATCAATCAGGATGTTACACCATGAAAACTACGTTTTTGTCTCTCTGCTTTCTGCTGTTTTTTCCGCTGACCGGTTACAGTTGGCAAACAGCAGTGACCCATATTTCATTCCATGACCTCCAGCGCCATCGACAACTTGATAGCATCATTTACTACCCCACGGCTGATCAAGGGGAAACTCAATTGCTAAGTGATACTGCCGTTTTCCGGGGCATATCTGTTTTACCCAACGCCCCCCTTGCTGAAGGTAAATTCCCATTGGTGGTACTCAGTCATGGCAGTGGCGGCAACAATACTAGCCTGGCGTGGTTGGCCGATAAGCTGGTGCAGCAAGGTATGGTGGTGGTCGCCGCCAATCATCCGGGCAGTACCACCGGAGATTCAATCCCAGCACAATCAGCCCAATTATGGTTACAAACTGAAGATATCTCTTTTATCATCAGTATGTTACTGTCAGACCCGCACTGGAAATCGGCCTTGGATGAGCAAGCCATCGGGGTGATAGGCCATTCAAAAGGGGGCTACAGTGCTATCGCGACATTAGGAGCTACACTTTCCCGCCCGCATTTTATTGCAAGCTGTCAGCAACAACCTGAGCAGCCTAATTGCCAGTTTTATACCCATGCAGGCGTGACGTTAGACCAGTTATCTGCTGAGAAATTTGAAGGAAATTATTCAGATAAACGCCTACGTTTTGCGATTGCGCTAGATCCGGGGATGGTTCCTTTTTACCAAAAAAGCAGCCTGCTTCACTTAAGTGCTCCACTACTACTGATCAACGCTGACTATTTTATTTCACCGAATGAATCCCTGAATCTGGGCGGTGCAACATGGGTAAAACAACTGAATCAGCCAGGTATTACCGCTGTGACCTTAACCAATAGTGGGCATTTTGATTTTCTACCGCTATGTAAACCGGCGGCGGGTGCTATTTTGGCAGAAGAAGGAGAGGCCTTTATTTGTGCAACACCGGCAGTTGAAAGAGAGAAATTACATCAGCAGACGGTTCAACAAATACTCATTTACCTTCAGCAACTGCATATTTTGCATTGAGATTAGATAACAGAATCAGTGAGAAACAGCGCACAGGCAAGTAATACACCACACAGAGTCATCACACTGAAAATCAGTTCGAATAGATAGCGATTGATCATGATGGTTAGCCTATAAAAAAAGACACCCGATATTAAACGGGTGTCTGGAATTGGCTAGACTGTGCGGGCCGATATCGCCCGCATTCCGGCGTTATTATGCAGCTGGAGCTGTAGCTGATTTTTTAGCAGTTTTGTGGTGTTTTTTAGCTGCCTGTGCTTTTTGTGCTGGTGCTTTTTTCACGTGTTTTTTAGCAGCCTGAGCTTTTTGAACTGGGGCCTTTTTCACCGCTTTTTTAGCGGCCTGTGCTTTTTGAGCCGGTGCTTTTTTCACAGCTTTTTTAGCAGCTTGTGCTTTTTGTTCGGTAGTTTGTTTAGTCGCTTTGTGTTTTTTATGATGAGTTGCTTTAGCTGGTGCAGCTTTTTCTACAGCTGGAGCAGCAGTAGTGCTGGTTGCAGCTGGTGCTGCTGTAGCGGCCGCAGTTGTTTCGGCAGCGAAAGCAACAGAAGACAGACCCATGGTTGCAGCAACGATCAGCGCTAATACTTTTTTCATTTTAAAATCCTCAGAGTTTGTTTCGCTAAGCCCCCGGTGGGGCCGTTGGAAGAATCATAGAGGAATGGATTTTTTCTTTCCGTGAGTGATTGGTTTCGCTGAGTAACCAAATGTACAAATCATGTTCTGACTATTTATACTTTAAATAATTCGAGTTGCAGGAAGGCGGAAAGCGAATAACAAATCGGTCGAGACCGATTTGAACAACATTCATGCTAGCCCGTAAGGTGAGTCTCAAGGATGAGGCTCATTAATCCCGATGAGTTGACGCCAGTTAATGATTCGGGTGTGAGAGAGCAGCCAACACACATGCAGCTTGAAGGATGACGATTACCTATTCGGATTACTCCTGAAGCTGATTGCCCCTTGCTGTGATGGTCTACGCTTAATGTTCATCAAGCAAAACGGAGAGTCAAATGTTCAATAAATCAGAAAAAGTAGAAAGAGATCTCGATCAGGACGTGACCCTTCTGGCGGATACTCTCGACGATGTCTTGCGCTCATCTGGCGACAAAACAAAAGAAGAGCTGGCCAAGGTGCGCCACAATGCTGAAGGTGTATTACGTGATGCACGAGCGCGTTTTAGCGGCTCGACCAGCTTGAAACAGCATGCACGTGATGTTGCCGGTAATGCCGATAATTATGTGCATGATAAACCTTGGCAAGGTGTCGGTATTGGTGCCGCCATAGGCTTGGTACTGGGTGTGCTGCTGGCTCGCCGCTGATATCTGTTCGCAGGCCGATAAACTGACAGCTCCCTCATTGCTGTGTCTGCTGTAGTTTTTGCTGTTTGCTTATCGGTGGCCCGAGTGATATTCACTGCGGGCCATGTTTTTATAACGCCAATCGATGTTTATCAACCTCAATAATTTTCATTTTAACGCTTCCGCTAAAATTACCTTTGCCAGCTTTGCCACCTGTTTATCGGCCTCGGCTTCAGAAATAAAATTGGTAAACCCCATCAGTAGTGCATTATCCACTCGGCTATTTTTTTCTAATGCCCAATCTGATACCGCCTCAATCGCCAGCCCCTGGCGTTGTGCCCGCGCAGCAACAATGCTGTCAGAAAAACGCTTATCCAACCGCGCCAATAATTGAATGCCACCCGCCTGCTGTTCAACCTCAACAACTCCCGCCAGTTGGCGCATAAGGCTGGCGGCCAATATTTCACGGCGCTCAGCATATAAATGGCGCATACGTTTAAGATGGCGATAAAAGTGCCCCTGACCAATAAACTCCGCCACACTGGCCTGTATCAGTGGCGGACTGGCACAGCTACGCAGTTGGCAACGGTGGTTAAAAACAGCCACTTGCTCAGGCGGTACCACCAGATAAGCCAGCCGCAGTGCCGGAAACATCACTTTACTGAAAGTCCCGGCATACAGCACTCGCCCATGTCTATCCAGGCTCTTTAACGGGGGAAGCGGCCGCCCCTGATAGCGAAACTCGCTATCGTAATCATCTTCAATAATCCATGACTGCTGTTGCTCAGCCCACTCCAGCAGTGCAATGCGCCGCGCTAAGCTGAGTGCCACCCCCAATGGGCTTTGATGCGCTGGCGTGATAATAGCAAAGCGAGCATTGGGGCAATCATGGATAGCAGCCGTCACATCCATACCATCGCTGTCCACATTGACCGGATGCGAAATAAGCCCAGCCTCACGGATCAATTGCTGAGTGGCAGGATATCCGGGGTTCTCCAGCCAACCGCTATCTCCCGGCTTCAATACCGTATTAACCACTAGATCCAGTACCGACTGATAACCCGAGCAAATAAATACCTGCTCAGGTTGGCAGCTGAAACCACGAGATAACTGCAAATAATGGGCAATTGCCTCACGTAACGCCGGTAATCCGGCGGCGGGAGGATGCCCGAGTGAGGTGATGGTCAGATTATGCACCTGTTTGGTGATGAGTCGCCCCCATTGCGCGCGCGGAAAAGCATCCAACGCGGGTAGCCCCAGTTGGAAGGGGCGTGCCATCATACGATCAGCCGAGAGAGAATGATTAATCACTACGGGTTGTTCGTCTGGTTCTACAATTTTCAATGGTGATAGAGGCGCATCGAGTAATTGAGCGGAGACATAAGTCCCCCCCTGACCGCGGCTTTGCAAGAAACCTTCAGCAATCAGTTGGGCATAGGCATTTTCCACCGTTCCCCGCGCCACACCCACTTCGCTGGCCAGCACTCTCACCGAAGGCAAGCGCGTGTCCGGTAGCAAAGTGCCCTGCACAATTGCATCTTTAATACGCTGATAAATCTGGCGATATACCGGTTCGGTATGTTGGCGATCCAGCTTAAACAAATGTGAAAATGCTTTCATCATGGCCCACTAAAATAAGTCATTTATGGCCCTATAGTATAGGTCATGGTGTTGCTAGAGTAGCCTTCATTGAAGAGCCAACATCACAGGTACCTATCATGGTTGAACAACGTCTGTATTTTTCTAAACTCTCGCCAGCCACCTACGAAGCACTGGTCAGCGCCTCTATGTCACTCGATAAAAGTTCGTTGCCAAAAATGCTGATAGAATTGATTTTTATGCGGGTATCACAGATCAACGGCTGTGCTTTTTGCCTGGATATGCACGGCAAATTCTTGCGCAACCATGGTTTTGATAACGCTAAAATGGATGTCATCGCGGGCTGGAAACTCAGTAATCTCTTTAGTGAAGCCGAACGTGCGGCACTAGATTGGGCGGAAGCGGTAACTCACATAACTACCAGCGGCACCCCTGACAGCACCTTTAATGCTTTGAAAGCGCATTTTACTGATACTCAGATTTCTGATTTAACTTTCGCTATCAGCATCATGAATGCATTTAATCGATTAGCCGTTAGTCTGCGTCAGTAAGAATATCCTTCATCACCACCTGCCAATCGAAATATTTTTACCCAGCCAATTATTTATAGAATCTGTCGCCAGCCCCGTGCTGGCGGCCTTGCCTCTGAATTGTGCATAATTCACAACAAACAACTACATATGGTGTGGTTGAATTAAATAAACACTAGATATAGTATCTAATCCATCACCAGCGAGAATGAAATCGTGGCTGATAATCAGGGGCAGGTCGTCGAGAGACACTAACAATCTGCTCAATACGCCTTTCCTCAAGATAAAAGGTAAATGCGAATCATGAGCATTATTATTTACAGTAAACCCGATTGTGTCCAGTGCAATGCAACCTATCGCGCTTTCGATAAACAAGGGATCACTTATCAGGTTATTGATTTAACTGAAGACTCACAGGCCTTAAACCACGTTAAATCTCTTGGTTATCAGCAGGTTCCGGTGATTATCGCCGGTGATGATCATTGGTCTGGCTTCCGCCCAGACAAAATAAGCGCATTGGCTCAGGCAGTCAGTGCCTGATGAGGGCCAAAAAATGAATCCGTTGGTGTATTTCTCTAGTTCTTCGGAGAACACCCACCGTTTTGTCGGGAAGCTGGAGCTACCGGCAATACGTATTCCTATTGCAGGGGCGCGGGAAAAGTTACGGATGGAGCAGCCCTATATTTTGTTGGTACCCAGTTATGGTGGAGGCAGCCCGGTCGGCGCGGTGCCAATTCAGGTGATTAGATTTCTCAATGATCGCCATAACCGTTCATTAATTCGCGGTGTGATTGCTGCGGGTAACACTAATTTTGGCGACGCCTATTGCCTGGCGGGGAAAATTATTTCCCAAAAATGTCAGGTTCCGTATCTGTATCGCTTTGAACTACTGGGTACAGCAGAAGATGTGGCAAACGTGCGCAAGGGGGTAACTGAATTTTGGCAACGACAGAACTGAGAATCACCGATTCATCCAGCAGTGAACTTGACTACCACTCACTGAATGCGATGTTGAACCTCTATGATGCCGATGGGCGTATCCAGTTTGATAAAGACCGTCTGGCTGCAAGGCTATATTTCTTACAACACGTGAATCAAAACACGGTGTTCTTCCATAATTTACAGGAAAAACTCGATTATCTGGTGGAAGAGGGATACTACGAAAAAGAAGTGCTGGAAAAGTATGACTTCAGCTTTATCAAGAGCTTATTCCAACAAGCCTATGGCAAAAAGTTTCGCTTCCCGACCTTCCTTGGCGCGTTTAAGTACTACACCAGCTATACCCTGAAAACCTTTGATGGTAAACGCTATCTGGAGCGCTATGAAGACCGTGTTTGTATGGTTGCCCTGACATTAGCTGCGGGTAATCAGCAAGTTGCGCGAGATTTAGTCGAAGAGATCATCACTGGCCGTTTCCAACCCGCCACGCCAACCTTCCTCAATTGCGGCAAGAAACAGCGCGGTGAGCTAGTCTCCTGCTTCCTGCTGCGCATTGAAGACAATATGGAGTCCATTGGTCGTTCCATTAACTCGGCACTGCAATTATCTAAACGTGGCGGCGGTGTCGCTTTCCTGCTGACTAATATCCGCGAAGTAGGCGCGCCGATTAAACGCATTGAAAATCAGTCATCTGGCGTCATCCCTATCATGAAAATGTTGGAAGATGCTTTTTCATATGCCAATCAACTGGGCGCTCGCCAAGGGGCTGGGGCGGTCTATCTCCATGCCCATCATCCGGATATTTTGCGTTTTCTCGACACCAAACGCGAAAATGCCGATGAAAAAATACGGATTAAATCCCTGTCACTGGGGGTGGTTATCCCCGATATTACTTTTGAGTTGGCGAAGAATAATGAAGACATGTACCTGTTTTCGCCTTATGACGTAGAACAGGTTTACGGCGTTCCTCTGTCGGAAATCAGTGTCAGTGAAAAATACCGCGAGATGGTCGATAATAAGCGCATCCGTAAAAGCAAAATTAAAGCGCGCGAGTTTTTCCAGATACTGGCAGAGATCCAATTTGAGTCCGGTTATCCCTATATGATGTTTGAGGATACCGTGAATCGGGCTAACCCGATCAAAGGCCGGATTAATATGAGTAACCTGTGCTCGGAAATTTTGCAGGTTAATTCACCCACTGAATACAACGACGATCTCAGCTATCGCCATATTGGGAAGGATATCTCCTGTAATCTCGGTTCGCTGAATATCGCCCACATCATGGATTCACCAGACTTTGGTAAATCGATTGAAACCGCCATTCGCGGGCTGACTGCCGTGTCCGATATGAGCAACATCCGCTCAGTGCCGTCAATTGAAAAAGGTAATCAGGAATCCCATGCCATTGGCCTCGGGCAGATGAATCTGCACGGCTACCTGGCACGGGAACGTATCTTCTATGGCTCAGAAGAAGCGCTGGATTTCACCAATATCTATTTCTATACCGTGGCATATCACGCCATCCGCGCCTCTAACCAGCTGGCGATAGAACGCGGCAGTCACTTTAAAGGTTTCGACCAATCGACTTATGCTTCGGGTCACTATTTCACCAAATATATTGAGCAAAGCTGGCAACCTAAAACAGCTAAAGTTAGTGCGCTATTTGCCCAAGCGGGTATTTCCGTTCCGGATCAACAAGATTGGGCCGCACTGCGCCAGTCCGTGATGGAGCACGGGATTTATAATCAGAACTTACAAGCGGTGCCTCCGACGGGATCTATTTCATATATCAATCACTCGACCTCCAGCATCCACCCGATTGTCTCTCCAATCGAGATCCGCAAAGAAGGCAAGATTGGCCGGGTGTATTATCCAGCGCCTTATATGACCAACGATAATCTTGAATATTATCAGGATGCTTATCAAATCGGGCCGGAGAAAATCATCGATACCTATGCCGAAGCGACCCAGCATGTCGATCAGGGGCTGTCACTGACGCTGTTTTTCCGCGATACCGCCACTACCCGCGATATTAATAAAGCGCAGATATATGCCTGGAAGAAAGGGATTAAAACCATTTATTACATCCGGCTGCGCCAGATGGCGCTTGAGGGCACGGAAGTTGAGGGTTGTGTTTCCTGCTCACTGTAATACGCATCACTGAATAAACAGAATCGGGTTAATAAGGAATTGTCTATGAATGCAATAAAAACGATAAAACACGTTAGCGCCATCAATTGGAATAAAATTGAAGACGATAAAGACCTGGAAGTATGGAACCGCCTGACGGCTAACTTTTGGTTGCCGGAAAAAGTCCCGCTTTCAAATGACATTCCTTCTTGGGCCAAACTAACGGCTGATGAACAGCAACTGACTATTCGGGTTTTTACCGGGCTGACATTGCTCGATACTATTCAAAATACGCTGGGTGCACCGGCGCTGATTAAAGATGCCATCACCCCCCATGAGGAAGCGGTATTTTCTAATATCAGCTTTATGGAAGCCGTGCACGCCCGCTCTTATAGTTCCATATTCTCTACCCTGTGTATGACATCGGATGTGGACGAGGCCTATCGCTGGAGTGAGGAGAATGGCCCACTGCAAAAGAAAGCAGATATTATCCTGCAGCATTATAATAATGACGACCCACTGAAGAAGAAAATTGCCAGTGTATTTCTGGAATCATTTCTATTCTATTCCGGATTCTATTTACCTATGTATTGGTCAAGCCGCGCCAGATTAACCAATACCGCAGATCTTATTCGGCTGATTATTCGCGATGAGGCAGTTCATGGCTATTATATCGGCTATAAATTCCAGAAAGGATTGGAGAAAGTAGATAATAATCGCCGTCAGGAAATAAAGAATTTCGCTTTCGATTTGTTACAGGACTTATATGACAATGAAATACACTATACAGAGAGCCTATATGATGGGGTTGGCTGGACAGAAGATGTCAAAAAATTCCTCCATTACAATGCCAATAAAGCATTAATGAATTTGGGTTATGAAGCCCTATTCCCCGCCAGTCAAGCTAATGTCAACCCGGCCATTTTGGCAGCATTATCACCCAATGCTGATGAAAATCACGATTTCTTCTCTGGCTCAGGTTCGTCATATGTGATCGGTAAAGCGGTCAATACTGAGGACGAAGACTGGGATTTCTAAGCTTTTCTACCCCACAAAAACTCCCCTTTTCGCTAATATAACAAAGGGGAACTCCCCCTCGCTGGCGACCAGGGCAAGATGGCCGGATTGCCCCAGCCAAATCTAAAACTTCATCTTATCCCCCATTTGGCTACAGGCCAGAGTATCAGGGGGATTCAGCACTTTCATTGCAGGAAATACATTATCAATAATATTGCACATATATTTCCTATATATGTGCAATATTCACACTATTTACACTCAAATTAGCCATTAGATTCATTATCAATATTAGTCAATTTATCTAAAGTAAAAAACCATAGTATTAACGCAGGTAAATTAACAAGTTAAAAACTTATATATTGGGATGAGGACTATTGCAAAAATGATTATAGGAACATTGAGGGTTGTCTCAGATTCTCATTGTGTTAGGGTATATGGCGCTCTATTTTTTCATCAGGATAATATTGATCGAATAAACATAATTCAAAATTGACAGAGGAATACACCAGCTGCATGGCAATTAAACTCGAAGTAAAGAACTTATATAAAATATTTGGTGAGCATCCAGAACGGGCTTTTAAACTGCTTGAATCAGGTAAGAATAAAGAGCAGATATTCGCCAAAACTGGTTTGTCCGTTGGCGTTAAAGATGCCAATCTGGCCATTGAAGAAGGCGAGATATTCGTCATCATGGGGTTATCCGGTTCCGGTAAATCCACCCTGGTACGCCTTCTCAATCGTCTGATAGAACCCACGCGTGGTGAAGTGCTGATCGACGGCGAAGATATTGCCAAAATATCTGATAGTGCCCTGCGCACCGTACGCCGAAATAAGATAAGCATGGTCTTCCAATCCTTTGCCTTAATGCCCCATCTGAATGTGCTCGATAACACCGCATTCGGTATGGAGTTAGCAGGCGTGCCGCAAGTGGAACGTCATGAAAAAGCCTTGGAAGCATTACGCCAGGTGAGTCTGGAAAGCTACGCTCATTCTTATCCCGACGAGTTGTCTGGTGGGATGCGCCAGCGCGTAGGTTTAGCCCGCGCAATGGCCAATAACCCCGATATCCTATTAATGGATGAAGCCTTCTCAGCACTCGACCCATTAATTCGTACTGAAATGCAGGATGAATTGGTCAAGCTACAGGCCAGACATCAACGAACGATTGTCTTTATCTCTCATGATCTGGATGAAGCCATGCGTATCGGCGATCGCATTGCTATTATGCAAGGTGGCGAAGTAGTACAAGTCGGAACACCGGATGAAATACTGAATAATCCGGCCAATGACTATGTACGCACCTTCTTCCGTGGTGTCGATATCAGCCACGTCTTTAGTGCCAAGGATATCGCGCGTCGTCGTCCGGTATCCTTGATCCGTAAAACACCGGGTTTCGGCCCTCGTTCAGCGTTAAAACTGCTTCAGGATGAAGACCGCGATTACGGCTATGTGTTGGAGCGCGGGCAGAAGTTTATTGGCGTGGTATCGATAGATTCACTGAAAAAAGCATTGGCAGAGAACCAATCACTGGACAGTGCCTTATTGGCTGATCCAGCACCGGTTCCGGCAGATATGCCCCTCAGTGAGCTGATTTCACTGGTTGCACAAGCTCCGTGCGCGGTTCCTGTGGTTGGTGAAGACAACAGCTATATCGGTATTATTTCCAAAGCCATGCTGTTGCAGGCCTTAGATAAGGAGACGCCAAATGAGTGATCAAATCCAAAGTAGCACCCCCGTAGACAGCAACCCATGGGCGACGGATGCAGCAACTTCAGCAGCACCGGTCGCGACCGACTCTGCCACTCAGACCTTATCAGCCGCTGCTGACCCCTGGGGAGCGAGCATGGCCGAGGGTAGCCGTGCCGCAGGCAGCGCGAGTCATGAGGTTGCTTCTCAGGCCGTACAGAGCACTGCGACACAAAGTACCGATTGGCTAAACAGCGCTCCGGCAGCAGCGCCTGAACATTTCAGCCTGATGGACCCGTTCCATAACACCTGGGTGCCACTGGATTCGTGGGTTACCCAAGGTATTGATTGGGTGGTGCTGCACTTCCGCCCGCTGTTCCAAGGCATTCGCGTGCCGGTTGATTTCATTCTCAGTGGCTTCCAACACTTATTGCTGGGCATGCCAGCACCGGTGGCGATTCTGGTTTTCGCATTGATCGCCTGGCAGTTCTCTACCTTGGGGATGGGGGTGGCAACCTTAGTTTCCCTGATTGCCATCGGCGCGATTGGCGCGTGGTCGCAAGCGATGGTGACGCTGGCACTGGTTCTGACTTCGCTGTTCTTCTGTATTCTTATCGGGCTACCGCTCGGGATATGGTTGGCGCGTAGTAATAACGCTGCACGAATTATTCGGCCTTTACTGGATGCAATGCAGACCACGCCAGCCTTCGTTTATCTGGTGCCCATTGTCATGCTATTCGGTATTGGTAATGTCCCGGGTGTCGTGGTGACCATTATCTTTGCCCTACCCCCCATTGTTCGCCTGACTATTTTGGGTATTAAGCAAGTACCGGCAGATCTTATAGAAGCTGCTGAGTCCTTCGGCGCGAATCCACGCCAGATGCTGTTCAAGGTGCAATTACCGCTGGCGATGCCAACCATCATGGCTGGTGTCAACCAGACCTTAATGCTTGCATTGTCGATGGTGGTTATTGCTTCAATGATTGCCGTTGGTGGGTTGGGCCAGATGGTGCTGCGCGGTATTGGTCGCCTTGATATGGGGCTAGCCGCTGTCGGTGGTGTCGGTATCGTGATTCTGGCAATTATCCTTGACCGCCTGACCCAATCATTAGGCCGTGACCGCCGCAGCAAAGGCGTTGGCCGCTGGTATGCCACTGGCCCTATCGGGCTAATCACCAACCCATTGCGTAACAACAAGTAATTTCAATTCATTACGCTCAAATTTAAGCGTAATTGTCGCAGACAGTTTGGGCACGGACAGCGCGCAATCACCGCAGCGTACACGTAGTACGTGAGGATGATGAGCACTGCCCAGGTTCAAACTGGCAAGTAAAATAGCTTAAGATGGGGAAAATTATGCGTAAGACCGGAATTTGGGTGTTAGCCCTCACCACACTGATCAGTACTCAGTTATCCGCCGCAGAATTACCGGGCAAAGGCATCACTGTCCAACCGCTGCAAAGCACCATTTCGGAAGAAACCTTCCAGACCTCGCTGGTCAATAAAGCGCTGGAGAAGCTCGGTTACGACGTCCAACCCACCAAAGAGGTTGATTACAATGTCGCTTACTCTTCTATTGCCGCAGGTGATGCCACTTATCTGGCGGTAAACTGGGAGCCGCTGCATAATGATCAATACGCAGCCGCAGGTGGTGATGCCAAATTCTACCGTCAGGGTAACTTTATTGAAGGGCTGGCACAGGGCTATTTGATCGACAAAAAAACCGCCGATAAATACCACATCACCAATATTGAGCAGTTAAAAGATCCGAAAATTGCCAAACTGTTTGATGCCAATAACGACGGCAAAGCCGATCTCACCGGCTGTAATCCGGGCTGGGGTTGTGAAGCTCCGATTAACCACCAGATCCAAGCCTATGGCCTCAGCGATACGGTAACCCACAATCAGGGTAACTATGCCGCCATGATTGCCGATACCATCACGCGCTACAAAGAAGGCAAGCCAATCCTGTATTACACCTGGACGCCATATTGGGTCAGCGACGTACTGGTTCCCGGCCGTGATGTAGTGTGGTTACAGGTGCCGTTCTCTTCCCTGCCGGATAAAACTATCGACACCCAGCTTTCTAACGGAGCGAACTACGGCTTCCCACCGAGTGTGATGCATATTGTCGCCAACAAAAAATGGGCTGAAGCTAACCCTGCCGCCGCCAAGCTGTTCTCCATTATGAAGTTATCAATTAATGATGTGAATGCTCAGAACATGCGGATGCATGCCGGTGAATCCTCAGATGCCGATATCGAACGTCATGTGAATGGTTGGATCCAAGCTCATCAGTCAACCTTTGATGGCTGGGTGAAAACAGCCGCTGAAGCGGGTAATGCGAAAGCTACGCAGTAAATCCTAAATGGGTTTATTGATCTGTTACCCAAGGGGGGAGTTCTATTATTTTGCCCCCTGCGGCTTCAAGTCCGAAGAGTATACCCAAAGTAATTGGAGTTGCAGGTAGGCAGCAAGTGAATGCATCCCAATGAGCTTACCCAGGTAAGTGATTTGGGTAAGTGAGCGTAGCTAACACCCCTGCGGCTTCAAGTACGAAGGGTATAGATACAACAAAGCCCTGAGTTAGCAATAACTCAGGGCTTCTGAATGTTGGCGGTGCGGACGGGACTCGAACCCGCGACCCCCGGCGTGACAGGCCGGTATTCTAACCGACTGAACTACCGCACCACGCTGCTGTTCCGGTTAAGAACGAGTGGAATATTACGTATGCAATACAATCTCGTCAACACTTTTTCCAGTAAAATAAACCGTTTGCACAGTTTTTCATCTGGATATCACTTTATTCAGCGTTGGCACTATTTTTCTGCGCTTATGCTGTCGTCCGTCTCTAGTGGCATACGCCAGAGACAGCTGCCGCCCTTTTTCATCACCAAATCCAGACGTGATTCATGAGCGGCTATTTCATCTTCAGTAGCATAGATTATTTTCAACCCAGATGCTGGCCGAGTGATACGTTGAATATCTTCTGAAGACTCATTCTGCGTCTGATCGCCTTCCATTGAAAAAGACAATGACGTCTGACCACCGGTCATCGCCAGATAAACTTCTGCCAGAATCTCGGCATCGAGTAACGCGCCGTGCAAAGTTCGCTTGGTATTATCTATCTGGTAGCGGTCACACAGAGCATCAAGATTATTTCGCTTGCCGGGGAACAAACGGCGTGCCAGCAACAAACTATCGGTGATAGTACAGAAGGTTTCCGTTTTCGGGATATCCTGCTGCAACATGCGGAATTCGTAATCCATAAAGCCGATATCAAACGCTGCGTTATGAATGATTAACTCAGCGCCGCGGATAAACTCAAGAAACTCCGGTGTAATATCGGCAAAGGTGGGCTTGTCGGCCAAAAACTCATCACTAATACCATGAACACCGTAAGCTTCCGGGTCTACCAACCGGTCAGGTTTGATATAAACATGGAAATTTCTACCGGTCAGACGGCGGTTGATCACTTCAACGGCACCAATCTCAATAATCTTATGGCCTTCATAATGAACGCCCAGCTTATTCATACCGGTGGTTTCTGTATCCAGAACAATCTGTCTGGTAGGGGTACCTTGCATATTGCCAGTGCTCATAGCGCTCGTTTATGTCAGACTTAAGGTTTAATGAAACAGATAGGAAGAGTCTACCAGAGATGACTAAACAGGTAGAAATTTTCACCGATGGATCTTGCCTTGGCAATCCAGGCCCCGGTGGTTACGGCGCAATTTTGCGTTACAAACAACATGAAAAAACCTTTAGCGCTGGCTATTTCCTGACAACAAACAACCGCATGGAGCTAATGGCCGCTATCGTCGCGCTGGAGGCGTTGACCTCACCTTGTGAAGTCACACTCAGCACCGACAGCCAATATGTACGCCAGGGGATTACTCAGTGGATTCATAACTGGAAAAAACGCGGTTGGAAAACCACCGACCGCAAACCGGTGCGTAATGTCGACTTATGGCAACGTCTTGATTTGGCTATCCAAACTCACGTAATTCAATGGGAATGGGTAAAAGGCCATGCGGGACATCCGGAAAACGAGCGTTGTGATGAACTAGCCCGTGAAGGCGCAAACTCACCGACGTTAGAAGATACCGGTTATAATCCCGATTGACCCTTCTTACTTGACGTGACTGTATCATCAAGGTTGGTCGCGATAGCTTTTGGTGGCACCCACTGCCCGACTAAACCAAGGTTTACGCGCGCCGAACTTCATCGGATTAAACGTTAACGGAATAGTGCGTTTGCGGGCAACAATCAAGCTGACACACCCCAACGCCGGCAGATGGGTGCTGATAAAGCGCCCACCTTCTTTATGCCACGGCAACACATGAAAGCGCGACAAATATAAAACTTCATAATTTAATAAACTGAGCCAATCCAATAAGCGCATTTGAGTAAACATGCGGCTAACATGGGGTTGCCGCTGGCGCAATAACGGCACCAACTTCCCTGCCCCTAAGAGACTCATGGGATTAAAGTTGCTGATAACCAACCAGCCGTCATCAATCAGCACCCGATCCACCTCACGTAAAATGCGGTGCGGATCAGCAGCATAGGCTAAAGTATGGGACAGTAAGCAAGCATCGACCGATTTTTCAGCAAAAGGTAACTGATATGGGCTGGCAAGCACCTGCATATTTTTGCCCTGCTCCCCCACATTTACCTGATGGGAGATAGCGCATTTATCGCTGGCAATTTCAGCACTCAAATGGCCTATCTTCAGTAAGTGGAAACCAAAGAATTTCGGCCACCAAGGCTGCAACTGCTGTTCAATTGCCGCACGATAATACTCTCCCCAAGGTAACTCAGCCCAACATGCGGGCGCATCGATCTTTTGGCGTGTTTGTGCTGGTTTCATGTTTTAACTTCTTCTTTCAAACTGTTGCCAATAAAAGAGGTATCTAATGAATCTTATCAGCATTCCAGCATTTCAAGACAATTACATTTGGCTATTGGCCGACGAACAAAAACACTGTGTCATTGTTGACCCCGGTGAATCAGCCCCCGTGCTGGCCGCACTGAGTCAAGGCCAGTACCTTCCTCAGGCCATCTTATTAACCCATCATCATAACGATCACGTTGGGGGTGTCGCTGATTTGCGCCGCCATTTCCCCGAAATTCCGGTCTATGGACCACAAGAAACCGCAAATAAAGGCGCGACAATTATGGTAACTGGGGGTGATCACCTGAGTATTGGCGGCCAAAACTACCAGGTTATTGCCGTTCCCGGCCACACACTTGAGCACATCGCATACTACAGCAAACCTTATCTTTTCTGTGGTGATACACTGTTTTCCGCCGGCTGCGGCAGACTATTTGAGGGCACTCCGGCGCAAATGTACGCGTCTATTCAACAGCTCGCACAACTCCCTGATGAAACCTTAATTTGCAGCGCGCATGAATATACTCTCGCAAATCTTAAGTTTGCCCGTTTTATTCTGCCCTCAGATCAAGACATTGCTACATATCAGCAGCAAATCATGCAATTACGAGCAAAAAACCAACCTAGCTTACCGGTAAAATTGCAAATTGAGCGGAAAATTAATGTTTTTTTTTACGTTGTGATGACATTGATTTACAAAGAAAAATAGGCGTAATATCTCCACCAAACTCACTTGTCTCAGTTTTTTCCGAATTACGTGCACAGAAAGACCGCTTCTGAGCTTTTAGTTGTGTTTTTTATCGAAGCAAAGTATGATTGGTCGTCTTTTAAGCAACTACATTGACACACACATGAAGACCAAAGCGATATTTCTCGCCTCAGTCTTGCTTGTTGGGTGCCAGACGTCCAAGGTGGGCGTTCAGGCTCCTGTACAGCATGCACAGAGTTTGTCTTCGGCAGGTCAAGAGAGTGAAGCAGGAGAGTACACAAATAGCGCCCGAGTGGGCAGCGCGCGATGGCTGGATAGTGATAGTGGCCTCGCGCAGCAAGATTTGTGGAACTTCATTAGCGACGAGCTGAAGATGAAGGTTCCGGAAAATTCCCGGATCCGTGAACAGAAGCAAAAATACTTAAAAAATAAGAGCTATCTCCACGATGTAACATTACGGGCAGAGCCGTACATGTACCTGATAGTCGAGCAGATTAAGAAACGTAATATGCCGATGGAATTGGTACTGCTACCCATAGTGGAGAGCGCTTTTGACCCACACGCGACATCATCCGCCAACGCCGCAGGGCTGTGGCAGATAGTGCCAAGTACCGGTCGAAATTATGGCTTGAAACAAAACCAATGGTATGACGGCCGCAGAGATGTGGTTGCTTCTACCAAAGCAGCGCTTGATATGATGGAGCGCCTGAACAAGATGTTTGACGGTGACTGGTTGTTAACAGTCGCTGCGTATAACAGCGGTGAAGGCAGAGTCATGCAAGCGGTGAAAGCAAATAAGGCAAAGGGTAAACCGACGAACTTTTGGGCATTGTCGCTTCCTCGTGAAACGTCAATTTATGTTCCAAAAATGCTGGCCTTGGGTGATTTAATCAAGAATAGCAAAAAGTACGGTATAAACTTGCCTGATACTGACAAAGACCGTGCACTAGCACGAGTTGATGTTGGTCAGCAGATAGAGCTAACTCAGGCGGCTGAGATGGCGGGGATGTCACTGACAAAGTTGAAATCCTTTAATTCTGGGTATAAGCGCAATGTAACGGCACCAGCTGGACACGGTCCTCGTTATATCATGTTGCCGAAAGCCCATGCTGAGCAGCTTAAAGATTCATTGGCAGATACTGATATTGCCGCCGTTCAACCAACCAAGTTGGCACAGAACAGCACAAAATCGGCATCAAGTTCGCAGTATAAAGTTCGCCCCGGCGATACCTTATCTACGATTGCCAAGCGGTTGAATATCAAGACCAGCGATTTGCAGAGTTGGAACAACTTAAGTACCAAGAGTACCTTAAAAGTTGGGCAAACCCTGCAACTGGCAAGCAATACAACCAGTAGCAACAGCATCACCTATCAGGTTCGTAAAGGTGATTCGTTTGCCAGTATTGCCAAGCGTCACGGTGTAAACACCGACGATGTGATGCGATGGAATTCGGTAGTCAGCAAAGCTAATAAATTGCTGCCAGGTTTGAAATTGACGCTGTTCGTTAACGGCAAATCAACCCCGGACGCATAAAGTCAGAATCGCTATTAACGCTGCTAAAAAGCACCCTTCGGGGTGCTTTTTTTATGGCTGGAACTCAACCAGAAGCGGATTGTGATCCGAGGCTCGTGTCACTAATACTGAAGCATCAGCCAGAGTAAGGCCACGATAAAACACGAAATCGAGCGGCTTGCCAAAAGCACGGCTGCGATTATCGGTACTAAACTCAACTTCTTCCAGACCCAAACCTTGGGCAAAACGCTGTAAAGCATTAACCCGTTGGCGACTCCATGCATTGAAATCTCCCGCTAAAATAACTGGGCCACGGTGCATCGCAATTTGTTCACCAATCGGCTCTAACTGTTTACTGTAAACATCAACACCCAGACTAAAATTCACTGCGTGAATGTTCACAACCATCAATAAGCGGCCATCATGAATAGGATAAACAGTAATTAACGCCGACTTAGACAAGCGCAGCAGCGGCTCCCGTTCTCTCAATGGGCAACAGTAGACTGGGTGGGTAGCCGCTAATGTCATCACGCCTGAGGGGTGTTGAGGCAATGCAAACGCAGGAACCTGATCAGCCGCCTGATAATGAGACGTAGCAAACCTCACCAACTCGGGTGTTGTTTGTGCTTCTTGCAGTAGCATCAGTTGAGCATCACGTCCGAATTCTTTAAGTACAGATAGCCATTGCGCCCGCTGCTGCTTAAAGATATTCCACACCATTACACGCAGAAATTCAGTTGTCGGCAATGGTGCGCCTGGCGGTAACCCTTGCCCCAATTGTTTAGCAGAGCCTGGGAAAATCTGTTCAACCGGTTGACCTGCAACATACCGCATTGCATATGTTCGTTTCGGCACTTTAATGGCCTATTCCTTATCCGAAATCACTCTGGTTTGTAAGATAACCGCAGTTGGTAGTTCACTGATTATACGCTCAGATGTTCCGGTCAGTAATGTCTTTTGCCCATGTTGTCTTTTTGATATTGGGATACTCAGGGATAGATTCAATCTATGTTATTCATAATGCACTAATAAGGCCTCTATGAACAAAAAAGCCCGCAATCTATATGCGGGCTGAAAACGAAAATCTGAAAGTGGCGTTAGCTGATAACCACCTGATTTGAGCATTTCTTATCCAGTTTGCCACTTAACCTCACCAAGAGTAATGCAGCAACAACGATTATTCCGCCAATCCATGGGGTCTGGGCTAAACCCACGCGAGTCACTGCCTGCCCCCCAAGAATTGACCCTAAGGCAATTCCTACGTTAAATGCTGCAATATTCAAACCAGAGGCGACATCAACAGCATGTGGTGTATATTCCTCCGCCTTTTGCACCACATAAACCTGTAAACCTGGGACATTGCCAAAGGCAAAAACCCCCATAATCAGTAATGTAATCAATGCCGCGATACTGTGGTTGGCACTGAACTGGAAAACAAATAACAGACCGGCCAATGCAGTAAAGATAAAGCTCAAAGCAGGCACTGCACCATGGCGATCAGCCAGTTTCCCCCCCCAAATATTACCAATCGCAACAGATATTCCGTATGCCAGCAAAATCCAGCTTACCGCAGCAGCCGAAAACCCCGCCAACTCTTGCATGACGGGAGCTAAGAAAGTAAACATGGTAAAGAAACCGCCATATCCTAATGCAGTAATACCGTAAATCAGCAATAAACGTGGGTGAGTGAGTACCTGCAATTGCTGCTTGATACTGGCTGAAGCTTTATTGGAAATATTATTTGGCACCAGAATAGCACTGGTAATAATGGCAACAACGCCAATCAATGACACCGCGAGGAACGTTTCCCGCCAGCCAAAATGCTGCCCAATAAATGTCCCTAATGGAACACCTGTCACCAGCGCCACTGTCAAGCCACCAAACATAATGGCAATAGCTGAAGCCGCTTTCTCTTTAGGTACCAGGCTGGTTGCGATAGTTGAGCCGATTGAGAAAAAGACCCCGTGCGCCAAACCGGTTAATAGGCGGGCGACAACTAATGATTCATAACTTGGTGATTGCCACGCTAATAAGTTACCTAACGTGAACAATACCATGAGACCAATCAATAGCACTTTTCGAGGGATTCGCCCTGTTAATGCAGTCAGCACCGGAGCACCAATAGCTACCCCCAATGCATAAATTGAAACTAATAACCCCGCCGACGGGACAGAAACCCCCAGTTGTTCGGCGATCGTCGGTACCAGCCCGACAATAACAAACTCAGTGGTACCAATAGCAAATGCACTGATGGTTAGTGCCAGTAAAGCGAGTGGCATTATCAACTCCAGAAAACAGTGATGGAAAACAGCTCAATTTGATAGCGGCTATTATGGGCCTATGTTTAAATGACAAAAATGATCAAAATATCAAAATATTTTTGCTGGAGTGGCAACAATGAAAGCAAACTCAGATGAACTGATTACCTTTGTTACTGTGGTGGAATGTGGCAGTTTCAGCCGTGCGGCAGAACAACTCGAACAAGCAAATTCGGTAGTGAGCCGAACAGTAAAGAAGCTTGAGAATAAGTTGGGTGTCACTTTGCTCAATCGCACCACGCGGCAGATCAGCCTGACTCAGGAAGGTGAGCACTATTTTAGGCGGGTACAAAATATTTTGCGGGAAATGGCGACGGCAGAAAATGAACTTATGGATAATCAATTGAATCCTAAAGGGTTACTCCGTATTGACGCCGCTACCCCAGTGGTACTACATATTATCGCGCCATTGATGGCTGAGTTTCGTCAGCGCTACCCTTTGGTGACTTTATCGCTGGTGTCGTCTGAAACATTCATCAATCTTATCGAGCGAAAAGTGGATATCGCAATCAGAGTGGGGACGTTACAAGATTCAACGTTGCGAGCCAGAAAACTGATGACCAGTTATCGCCATATTCTCGCCTCACCAGCCTACTTGAAGCAATATGGCACGCCGCAAACTGCCGCAGATTTAGAGCATCATTTATGTTTGGGATTTAATGATTTACCCACATTAAATCGCTGGCCTCTGGCAGGTGCTGATGGGCAACTTTATGAGATTAAGTCAGATCTGGCATCCAATAATGGAGAGACGCAGCGCCGCCTGTGCCTTGAAGGTAATGGTATTGCCTGCCTGTCAGATTTTATGATCCAGCAGGATCTGCAACGTGGGGATTTGATAGCGATACTACGAAAACACACTTTGCCCGTCGCAATGCCGATTAATGCTGTGTATTACAGTGACCAGGCTGTCAGCAATCGGCTGCGCTGTTTTATTGATTTTATCAATGAACGTCTAATATCGACGAATCCGACAAAATAGAAACCACCTCCGGTGGGGGGTGATTGAGGTTAATGACAAAGTGCCCGTAACGGTGAAAACAGGCAGATCGTAAAGACGCCGTACTTTCTTTGTTAAAACAAGCATCCCTGATGGCTCGAACCGTGCCATCCGTGGCGCGGACGCTTTACTCTTCTACCTGCCTTCACCTTGCAAGATCGTGTCGTTGGGTTTTGTAAGCAGTCTGAACCACCTCAAGCGAGACAGCTTCGTCAGTACTTAATCTAAAGTTAATCCCACTTTGGTGCTAAACCATCAGGGCTTACCAGCCGTTCGTCACGATCTAGCGTGGCGATCAGCGCCATATCTTCTGCGCTCAGCTGTAAATCCTGAGCCAACAGATTGCTGGCCAAATTAGCCACTTTGGTTGATGAAGGAATAACACTGTAATCCAATTGCATCGCCCAGCTTAAAATGACCTGTGCAGGTGTCGCACCGTGCTGCTCTGCAATTTTCTTGATAACTGGCTCTTCTAATGCCTTGCCATAAGCCAGCGTCATATAAGAAGTGATAGCAATACCATTTTGCCGAGCAAACTCAACAACCTTGCGGTTTTGCAGCAATGGAGACAACTCGATTTGGTTCGTCGCTATGGCCTTGGTGCCTACCGCAGCTATAGCCTGCTTCATTAAATCAATAGTGAAGTTAGAGATACCAATCTGACGGGTTAATCCCAACTCTTTGGCTTTCATCAACTCAGCCATAAATTCAGCAACAGGCACTTCATCATTTGGCGATGGCCAGTGAATTAATGTCAGATCCACATACTCGGTTTTCAGCTTCTGCAAACTCTCTTGCAGGCTGGGAATTAATTTCCCTTGCGCTAAATTCGCTATCCAGATCTTAGTGGTGATGAATAGTTCGTCACGTTTAACACCGCTTTCTGCGATAGCCTGACCAACTGCGGCCTCATTTTCATATATCTGCGCTGTATCGATCGCACGATAGCCCAATGTTAATGCCTGGCTCACCGAATCAATAACAACTTGATCTTGGAGGCGAAAAGTTCCTAAACCGAATGCAGGTACGCTCATTGTAATTCCTCATTTTGAAGCGAGTTGATTTGTATCGTGGTTAATATGCTTTCGGGCAAAAAAACCATTGGTGTAAAAAGCTGGCAGCCACCGGGAAGCAAGTAACTCAGCTTCCCGGTGAAAATCTGAAGTGATTATGCCAAGAGTTTTATTGCCCAAAAATGCCACATTCAACACAATACTTTTGATAAAAAATCAACAATAAGGAAATTAATGATGACTATGGCCAGCGACGGATCACCAAAGACGTATTGATGCCACCAAAGGCAAAGTTATTGGTTTGGAAGAATTCAGTATCAATATAGCGCCCTTCCCCCATCAGATAATCCAGATCGCCGCAGGCAGGGTCTGGGTCTGTTAGATTAATGGTGGGGGCAAAGCGCCCAGCCCTCATCATTTCCAGACTCATCCAAGCTTCAAGAGCGCCGCAGGCTCCCAAGGTATGGCCGAAATAACTTTTCAGAGAGGAAATTGGCGTCCGATTACCAAAAACAGTAGCGGTAGCCTGACTTTCTGCAATATCCCCACGCTCAGTCGCCGTACCATGAGCACTGATATATCCGATATCAGCAGCCGCCAGCCCCGCACTCAGCAAGGCTTTTTCAATACAAACTTGCATGGTTTCTTTTTGCGGCTGAGTAATATGACTGGCATCGCAGTTAGTGTAAAAACCCATGATTTCACCATAAATAGTGGCACCACGTGCTTGTGCATGCTCCAATTCTTCCAAAATCAGAGTGCCGGCGCCTTCACCTATAACCAAACCATCGCGCTGACGATCAAAAGGTCTTGGCGATAACTTTGGCGAATCATTTAGCTGGCTGGTCGCAAACAATGTATCAAACACTGCCGCTTCAGAAGGGCACAGTTCCTCTGCCCCGCCCGCTACCATTACCTTTTGGTAACCATGACGAATAGCCTCATAGGCATACCCGATTGCCTGACTACCGGAAGTACAAGCACTTGAGGTAGGGATAACTCGCCCACGCAAGCCAAAAAACAACCCGGTATTGACCGCAGCGGTATGGGGCATCATTTGTACATAGGTCGTACCGGTAATGTTATTGGTATGCTTTTCAGTCAGCATGGTGGCAAATTCACTGACCGGCTTGGTGCTGCCCGTTGAGGAGCCGTAGGCAATTCCCGTATCACCATTGGTTAGCACGTCTTCCCCCATCAGCCCCGCTTGCTCCAACGCCAGCTCAGTCGCTCGGGTCGCCAACAGCGATACCCGCCCCATTGAGCGAATCCGCTTGCGGGTGTAGTGCTCCGGTGTTACGAAATCATTAATCGGCGCGCCTAAATGCGTATTCAGCCCCTGATATTCCTCCCACTGCGGCATATACTGCACCGCGTTTTCGCCCGCATAAATACGTGCCGAGATATCAGGCCAACTGTTACCAAAGGCGGTAACACCACTCATACCAGTAATCACAACTCGATTGGTGGCAACCATCCTGCTGCTCATACCATTCCTCCATTGATTGAAATCACCTGACGAGTAACGTACCCGGCAATATCTGACATCAGATAGCTGGCTAATCCAGCCACTTCTTCAGCCTCTCCCATCCGTTTAAGGGGGATCATGCGCATTGCTTCTTCCAGAGCTATTGGCTCCATATTGATCATGCCGGTATCAATCAATCCAGGGGCAATACAATTCACAGTAATTTTGCGTTTCGCCAACTCCAGAGCCAGAGCTTTGCAAGCCCCGATAACTCCGGCTTTAGCCGCACTGTAATTCACCTGGCCGCGATTCCCGACCACACCCGAAACTGAGGAAAGCGCAATAATTCGCCCGCCTTTACGTAAACCGATCATGGGCATCACACAGGGATGTAGGACGTTGTAGAAACTGTCCAGATTGGTATGAATAACACCATCCCAATCCTCTTCTGTTAGTGCAGGGAAAGCGCCATCGCGGGTGATACCGGCATTATTTACTACGCCGTAGTAGCCACCATAAGTCGCGATATCCTGCTCCAGAACATCTTTGCACTGTTGCCTGGCACTAATATCAAAACAAATTAAGCGCCCTTCACCACCAGCATCAATAATCTGCTCCAGAGTCGCCTCAGCACCAGCAACATCTCGGTGATAATGCACTACTACTAAAAAACCATCTGCTGCCAGACGAAGAGCAATAGCTCGCCCTATCCCTTTACTGGCCCCAGTGACTAAAACAGAACGCTTCATGCACCATTCCCCAATGTAAGTTTTTTTATTTCTTCGGCATCAGGCTGATAAGTATTTAACCTGCCGCAAGCGACCTGCTTTCCTGCAATGCTGATACTGCACTCAAAACTGCCAATTTTTTCATCTTGTAAGATTAAATGAACACAGACCTGAAGCTCACTGCCAGCTGGGAATACGGCAAGCTCACAACTAATGGCTCGCCCCCCCAACAACATCCCGATAGTCGGTGGCACTACTTGTTGCAAACCGTGCCAGCCACGCCAGACGCCAATAGTTTGCGCCATTAATTCGATAGCAAACCAGTTGGGTAGACAACCATGCGCATCAAGGAAGGGGGCGAGGACGCTATCTTGAGAAACAGTAACGCGACACTCGGCATTGCTCTCCTCTACAGCATAAACTTTATCTAACATCACCATAGGTGATTGGTGTGGTAAGTAGTACTCAGCAGAATGCATCATCTGCCAGCCCCTAATATCAAACACCCGTTGTTACCACCAAAAGCGAATGAGTTAGACAAAATAACCGGTGTCTTGAGCATTGCTGGCCCAGTGACCAAATTAATCTCGGCCAAAGTTGCATCCCGAGATCTTTGAGAAAAATCTTGTATTGGTAGCGGCAAGGAATGGCTTAGCATCAGCCAACTTAGTGCAGCCTCAGTTGCCCCTGCGGCTCCCAAAGTATGCCCGGTAAGATGCTTGGTTGAACTACAGGGTGTCTGATGACCAAATACCCGATTTACGACCTGTGCTTCAACCTGATCATTTAAGCGAGTCGCCGTACCATGCAGATTAATGTACCCGACACCAGCGGGCTGCAACCCGGCCTGAGTTAATGCCATTTTGATGGCCTGTTCCGCCCCGCGCCCTTCAGGATGAGGAGCAGACATATGCCAGGCATCCGAGGACTCCCCTACACCCAATAGTGCTACAGGGGAAGGTTCACGTGATAATAAGATTAATGCTGCCGCCTCACCAACATTGATCCCTTTACGTTCTGCAGCAAATGGAATACAGCGCTCAGCAGACAATGATTCAAGACTGTGAAAACCGTTGATGGGCATACGGCACAAGCTATCTGCACCACCAACTATCGCTGCATCGACCATTCCTGATTCTATCAGGCGCTTACCACTAATAATTGCCCGCACGCTGGAAGAACAAGCCGTGGAGACGGTATAACTCGGGCCAGTTAAACCTAAATAGCGAGTGAGGAAGATGCTGGGATCACCTAACTCTTGCTGTTGGTAATGGTATCCCGCAGGAAACTCACCAGAACCGGGTTGATATTCCCTGACCGCCTGTTCCCCTTCGAAAATACCGGAAGTGCTGGTTCCCATAATCACGGCAACTCGTGATGCACCATAGCGGGCGATACATGCGGTAATTTCAGGTTGAATTTGCAACAAGGCAGCCATCAATAGGCGGTTGTTACGGCTATTGTGTGGCGCGAGTTGTTCCGGTAATGGGGGTAACTCAGAATCAACCGATCCCAACCAAATAGGTGAATCATCCAAGAGCCAACCCGGCCGGGGGGCCATTCCAGGGGCCAGTCCGGCACAAAGGTTATCCTTCACCTCAGATAACGAATACCCCAGGGCATTGACCATCCCGACGGCGGAAAAATAGACCATCGTCGCTAGCCCTCCACATTTTGGATAGTAATACGATAGTGAAACACAAACTGCTCGATAGCTATTGGCTTACGGATACCGCCTGACATTTGGTAGCTAATCTCTGTCACTACCTGCCCCTTATCATCGTATAGCCTGCGTTTATCTCCCTCATCCACCAGCCGCCAATTTGCAGGTAATAACGCAAGCCATGATGCAACGGGCCAATAGCTCAACATAATATCGGCAAGAACCTGATTAGCAGGGGGTAATCCAACAATTTTTATTGTTTGTTCTAAATGAATCCCCTGCTTGTCATAAGCTACTTTAAACAAGCGGATACCCAGAGGGGACAGCCCAACCAAGGTTAAGCGCTGCCCATCTGCGTGGAGGAGCACTAATAATGACTGCTGTTTTCCCTGTGCTGTCGCAGTCAATAGCTGCTGCTGATCAATGGGCTCAGCTATCATCGGTTGTGGCAAATCTACCCTCACTCCTGGTCTAAGCCAGGCTTTAGGCTGCGTTTGGTCCGGTGAGCTTACACACCCCACAATCAACAACGCTAAAACGACTAGTATCCCACTCCGTTTATCGATCACGGACGCTCTCCTTTTGGCTTGGGTAGCGCTAAAGGCGCTAATAAAAAGGCGGTAAATACACCACTGCTCAGCACAATGCCAAAGCTACTGATGGCTTGGGTATGACTAAATACCAACATGCCAAAGGTCAATTGAGTGGTGAATACAGCCATAAAAATGGCAAACATTGATGTACTTGGCGTTCCACGAGGGTTGGTGAAGAACAAGGTATAATTGATGCCAATACCCAGCACCAATATCAATGCTAATAAAGAGAAGAGGTTCAATGAATGGCCTGTGAAAGAAAGCACTGCCAGCCCCATTCCCAATGACAGTATCGTGGGAATGACACAATACAAGCCTCGACTGAAGCCGAATCGCCAACAATAGACCACGGCAATAACAACCACCGCAATCAATAACAGCCATGATAAATAAGCACGATAAACAGAGAATAGCGTGTTGAATTCAGTTTTCCTGTCAACCCAGGTCACTCCTTGCACTGATTTGGCCAACTGCTGTAACGCGGCAGGATTAGTGACACCACTGACAGGAAGCAGCATTGCTGTTCGCCCATCCGGTAATGAGAGCCAAAGTAATCGCCACCCTTCGCTCACCACAGAGTCAAGCCATTGAGGGGGAGTCACCCACACTGTCGAGCTCCCCTCCGCAGGCAATTCAGGCAAAGAAACACTCATACCAGCCTGTTGCAGTTTTTCGATAATTGTTGGGGTTGTTTGCTTAAGCAGTGCAAGATTTTGTTGTTGTCTAAGTAGTGAAGGCAATGGCAATACCCGATAATTTTCAATCCATCCTGCTTTTTTAGCCTGTGACAGATAAGGAGAAAATTGCTCTAAGCGTTGTAACGCCTGTTCAGCATTATCACCATAAACAACAAACCATTTTTGGTCACTGTGTTGCCCTGTAAGTACAGCAATACGCTGTTCCTGCTGTTGGAAATCAGCCGGCATTGCCTGCAATTCACTGATGTCATCATTCACTTGCAATGTGGCTAACCCGATGATAGTAAAAATAATAATCAAGATAGGTAAACCCAGTCGCAGTACTCGATTACATTGCCAACTCTTTAACCACAGATGAATCAGTTTTAAGCTCGGTACTGGGCGAACCGGTAAACGTTTAGCTAATATCGGATACCAGCACATCACTGTGATACAAGCAGCGGTCAGTCCTGCGGAGGCAAAAACAGCCAATTGCTGTAATCCGGGGAAAGGTGCAATGAGTAAAATCAGATAAGCTATCACGGTGGTCAATAGTGCCATTGACAGTGCTGGGAACAGTTTCGTCAAACTCGCAAGCGGTGTCGTCTGACCGCCATGCGCCATACGGTCAGTCAAATAGTAAAGGGTATAATCCGCTGAAATACCGATGATACTGGCACTCAATACCAGAGTCATAACATGGACTTCGCCAAAGATAAGTAATGTGGCAACCGCTCCTGCTAATGCCCCGATGGTTATCGAGAGAAGGCATAAGCCCAGTGGCAATAATGATTTAAACATGAGAAGGATCAGCAGGAATACTCCAGCGACTGATATCAAACCAATGGTCGAAATATCACTTTCGGCCTGCTGACTGGCGTAATTACTGTAAAAAATAGAGCCTCGTTCCAACACTTCAGTGCCAGGCCAACGTTGCTGAAGTTGTTGCTTTAACTCAGCCAATAAATCAACAGTGCTGCGCGCACTGGCCATATCATAAGATGAAGCGCGTAATTCTCCGTGAATCAAATACCATTGGCGGCCATGACTATCTTTAGCCACCAGCCAGCCCTTATTTAAGCTTAATATGCCGCTATTTTGCTGTTGTGCAAGCTGTGAACCACGGACCAGCAGCAAGGGGTCATGCTTTAATTCTTTGCCACTCACCCCGGCAAATGCCGAATAAGTTTGCCCAAGTATCCATTGCGCTTGAGCATCACCGCCATGGCTTAAACGCAGACGGGTCGCATCATCCAGCAATACATTACGGTGCTGAAAGAAAAAAATACCCCATTCCTGTTGCCGCTGAGCAGTCATTTCACCACTGACTTGATGTAGCGCTGGCATTTTTTGTAACTGCTTTAACCACCAGTCCACCGGGGCTAGTGTGTCATTCTCAGAGCTGACCAACCATACTAATTGGCGATCAAGGCGTTGGTTAAACCCCTCAGTCAGCTCAGTTGGAACACCTGCCAGCTCTTGTTTCGGCAACAACGCCAGAACACTGCTATTAATCTGACTACGGGGGATTAACCAGAGCAATGTTGCCAGCAATAGCAGACAGACGAGTAACCAGCCGATAGCCAGTTTTCGATGGCAATCAGTGTGCAAAAAGCTGCTGTTCGGCATGGCTCAGTGTCTTAGGCTCAGTTAATTGGTTGAAAAAACGGATATGAGTTCCATCTCCCTGCATATCTTCTATATCAATCGTTTCCAGAAAATATTGACCATGCAACGTGATGGATTTAAATAACTTATCCAATGGTGTCGTTTTCGGAGTCAGTACTAATACCCAACGGTCTTGGCCACTATCGGTAAAGGTTAACGTAAAGTTTTGCTCCAGAACTGATGTATCAGCATGGAATAATGCAGTTAATAAATGATTAAACTGGAACATTTGAGGATTACTGTCCGCAGTAATTACTTGTGAAGGCTGGCCGTCGATGGTTTGCACCATCCGCTTGTCATCTAACAATAGCGTCAGAACAAAAGGTTTCTGCTGTGACCACCAAAGCCCTTTCTCACGAGAGATAAGTAGGCTACCGCTTGATTTCAAAGGTTTATCCATACCACTTATGCTGCGTTGCTGTTCAAATTCGGCACGCAGTACCGGTTGTTCCCCAAACCGCTGTTGCAGTGATGTCAGTGTCACTGCATGGGCTGTGAGACTTAAGCAAAGTAGTATGGTTGCCAGAATAGATTTCATAGAGTGATACCCATTTTCTCTAACAGCACCGCTGGCGAAACAAAATTCATTTCTTTTGTCGACGCCTTAACCGCGACCTGAATGGTATATCCCGTTGTCATACGCTTGCCGCTGGCGGCATCATAAATCTGGTAACCAATACGTAAGCGATTTTCATATTCTTCGATGGAAGCACAAATATGAATGCGCTGCTCAAATTCCAGCGGAGCAATGTATTTCACTCGCGTGTCTACTATCGGCCATACGTAGCCTGAAGCCTGCATCTCCCGATAGCCATAATCGATTTGATTCAATAATGCCTCTCGGGCAATTTCAAAATAACGGAAATAATTGCCGTGCCAGACTACCCCCATAGGATCGATATCATGGAAAGGGATGTTATGGACTATCCGGGTAGCAAAACGCGGGTCATCGGGTAAATTCATTTCACAAATTTCCTTGGTTTGGCTTCCCATCATTTAGATGCCAGAAGTCATAAAAATTAAACCAATCGAGTGGGGCTAATAGAGAGTAATGCTCCAAACGGGCAGCGTAGCTATCCACGGCATTTTGCAAAGCAGATTGCCGGGTCGCTCGCGGTAATATCAGCGGATCAGCGAAAGGCTCAAAATAAACATGTAATCTTGCCGAACGCTCCGAGCCAATAACACCTGACGCCACCATCGATTTCGCTTGTCTGGACAGTTTTAAACCAAACATTAAAAATACAGGGCAACGCAGTGCAGCAGCCAAAGCAAAAGGCCCGATAGGGAAAGGAGCGGGATGCCCTAAAAACGAGCTCCAAATGACCCTTGGTTGGTCGTCTCGCTGATAAGGACTAACAGAGGTACGATCCCCGACAATAGCCACCCATTCCCCTTCATCTAGCTTTTGACGCAATAAAATAGCTGTATCCGGCCCAATCGATGTAACCTGAATAAGGTTAATCAGGGCATGTGGATTAATTTCCTTCATCACCTGATTAAAACGAGCCGCATGGTGTGTGAAAACCAATGCATTGACCTTTACGCCAACAGATAACTCAGCCAAAGCACGACAAGACTCTATATCACCTAAATGGGATGCCAAAATGAGTAATCCTTGACCAGTGGCTATTTGTGCCTCACAGCACTGACGCCCTACCAAGACCACATCTTTGCCAACCACTAAATCCCCTTGCCAGCTAGCCAATTTATCTAGCATGGATTCACCAAATCGCATGAAATGCCGAAAGCTATTTAAGGATGTCGGTAAGGGATGATTTTGCTGTTTGGCGTAACTCACTAGCCGCTGTAAATAAAGAATCGAAGCTTTGCGTTGACGATGGCCAGTGAGCCACAAATAACTGATAACGGGGTATAGCATTAGATTGAAAGCCGTACGTCCCAGAATCTTGTAACTGCGTAGCATCAACCGCATGCCCCATAAGCCACTGCGTTCTTTAGTTTGAGACCAATGGTATTCGGGCTTTTGCAGATGACGCTTAAGTAAGGTAGGTATGCGCGGCAACATGCCAAAGAATAAACGAGTATGCATCCAGGAAATACGCAGATTGTCATGTAACGCATCAAAATGCGAAATACCATTTTCAGGATAAGTAACCTTTGTTGGTAAGAAGCGGCTTTCTGTACCCTGCCAATATAATTTGACCATCACTTCGGTATCAAAATCCATCCGTACACCCAATGAATTCTGGGCAGCTACAGCCAATGTTTCAGTGACTGGATAGACACGAAAACCGCACATACTGTCTTTTAGCGACAGAGATAATGTCTCAATCCATACCCAGAAGTGAGTGATATAGCGGCCATAAAGTCGCGCTTTCGGTACTGATTTATCGTAAATCGGTCGCCCTGAAATGAGGCAATGAGGATGTTTTTCCGCCTCAGCTAACATGATCGGAATATCTGACAAATGATGCTGGCCATCAGCATCGACTTGTAAGCCATGGCTATAGCCATATTTTTGTGCCACGGCCAATCCATTCAGTACCGCATTCCCCTTCCCTCTATTTTCAGGGTGTGTTACCAGCACAACCCAAGGATATTCCGCCGCCAAACGCGCCAGCTCGTTTGCAGTATCAGCATCACTACCATCATCGATTATCAGGCAAGGGAGTTGATATATAGCCAACTGCGATAATACTCCCGCCATGGTTCCACCATGATTGAAACAAGGTATCACCAGGCACGGTGCAAAAGGGGTTACTGACATAGGGAAATCTTTCCGCTGCTAGCCGTTATTTCCCCATGGATAAGGTATTTGAATATCAGCTTATGTTCCGTTCGCGCCCAATTAAGCACTAAGATCACTTGATCCTCTGGCATCAGTGGTCGCTGAAATTTTACGACATCAATACTCTTCACCGCAGGTAACTCGCCTAGTAACTGATTTGCGTAGTGCATAACCCAATTAATTTGTGCCACACCAGGCAGTATCGGACAATCGGGAAAATGACCACTAAACCAGTGTAATTCAGCAGGCAATACAAGACTGATATTTGCGCAGTGATTGCCTGTTATTGTTTGAGTGATAACAATAGGGAACATCATAAAAACAGCTCCTGTAGCAGCGCATAATCGCGTTTTCCTTGCAAATTAACAGGCATAACATCAATCACACGCAAACGACGGGGAAGAGAGACAGGTTCAAGCCAATTCCGTAAGCTGCTTCGCAAGTTTTGAGTAAAAGAACCCACTGTTGCAGTTGAAAGCTGCTCCTTGCCATAGTCCGTCAACACCACAACAGCAGCAATACTCACTCTTTCGTTTTGGGTTAAAACCAATACCGTTGCTTCGGCAATATCAGGAAGTGATGTTAGACGCTGTTCTATCTCCGTCAGCGAAACACGCTTCTCTTCTATTTTTACGATTCGATCTTGACGCCCTGCCAGGTAAAAACTTTGCCCATCATCTGATAGCTCAATAATATCGCTCATCGGCATCCCGGTTGATTCAGGTATCAAGGCAGAGTAAACAGTAAAAGTATTATCATTATTAATGGCTAGTGTTACCCCTGAGAAAAACTGCCACGGTTGCAGTTGCTCTAACTGTTGACGATAAGCAATCAGACCTGTTTCCGTCGCACCATAAATCTCTGTCGGCAGTACACCCAGGATTTTCAGAGTAGCTTGGGCATCATGGAAATTGAGCGGCCCGCCAGCAGAAAAGATCTGCTGACACTGTATCGGAGGTAATTTCGTATCTATGCGCTTTAAAAACGCGGGGCTACTAATAAATATTGGTGAAAATAACTCAGGTAGTTGATGTAGTTGTTCATGGTAACCAATCAACTCAGCCTGAAAAGGTATGCCTAGCGAGAGTGGTAAAAAGAGTCGAAAAGTCAGCCCATACAAATGTTGATGAGAAACCGAAGCGATAATTAATGGGTTGCTCTTTTTGTCAAAGTACTGCCCCCATTTTGCAGCCAACCAATGGCTTTCAATATCCAGACTAGCAATAGACTTGACCACGGCCTTAGGTGCACCAGTAGACCCTGAGGTGAAAAGAATTAAAGAAGCATCGGAAGGCCAATCAGGAAGTGGATGACAAATAATATCAACTGGGGCGTGGTCTGCCACCATTACAGTCGGGCAATTAAGATTCAGCAGTTGGTCAGTCAACATGCCATCAAACTGATGCAATTGTTCCTTAAGCACGGCCTCGCGCGCATGGCCGAAAATAATGGGTGTTTTTTTACAATATAGCGTGGCAAGTAATGCAATAGTAAACCAATAGCTATTTTCAAAACACAACGCCCAACGGCTTGTAGAGAAAATAGCCATTCTCTCCACAAGATAAGTAACATCACATCTTAGTTGGCGCAAAGTTACCTTTTTCGCCCCGCATAGGGTGATAATCAGGGCATCATCTCGAGAATGATCCAACCAATTAGCCATAGGCAAATTCACTACTGTTGAACCCTTTTCCTGATTATCCATTCCATACCCATCAAAGAACCAATAAATAAATAGCTCAAGCCACCGTTATATAAGGCCCATAAACGCATATCGCCGTACAAACAAGTTGCCAAAGCAATCGTGCCATTTACTGCAAAAAACACGCACCATATCTGAGTCACTTTTCGGGTATAAACCACACCTTGTGGTGACAATTCAGGCTCAGTCAATTTTGCCAATCTTTCAATTATGGGAGGGGGGCGAAACAAAGAGCAGGTAAAGAGCGTCAGTAAAAAGATATTGACTACTACAGGATAAAACAGCAACCACTGGGCTTTCCCTAAACCCCAACTTGCCAAAGATAGGACAACACCAGCAAGTGCAAGCACTTTACCTAGCCAGAGTTGTTGTTTAATTTTGCTGCGTACAACAAAGAGGCGCAATATAAACATCAATAGCAGTATCGGGGCTAATACATGTAATCCCCAGCGTTCCAAGCCAAACCAGACCGCCAGTGGGTAGGCTATAAATGCGATAACCGTAAAGACTTTAAGTAAAACAGTTAGGTGACCAATAAATAAATTACTCTGATTATCTGTCACCTGATTTCACCACTTATGGCTTGGCATTCAATAAATTATCGACTGCATCAACAATATCTTGAACAGTTCGAACTGATTTGAACATTTCCGGCATTATTTTTTTACCCGTAGCTTTCTGTAAATGCACAACCAGATCAACTGCGTCAATACTGTCCAACTCTAATTCTTCATATAACTTTGATTCTGGCTTGATATCAGACTCATTAATATCAAAAAGCTTCACCAGGAGCGATGTAACCTGCTGATAGATTTCTTTTTTTTCCATTATTATAATATCCTGTCAGTTACGCTGTTCAGAAATAAATTTCGCAAGCGTTTCTACCGAATAAAAGTGCTTGCGCATATCTTCACTCTCCGCAGAGAGCACGACGTTATATTTATTTTTGAGTGCTAATCCAAGTTCCAGAGCATCAATCGAATCTAAACCTAAACCATCACCAAATAATGCAGCTTGTGAATCAATATCATCCACCGACATCCCTTCCAGATTTAGGGCATCAATAATTAGTAATTTGATCTCACTACTCAATAATTCCATTAACTCTTTCTCTTAGATTCAGGCATTAACGCACAGGTTAGATGCTTAGTCAGTCGCCTTGCAGCAAGCGCTAGTGATAAATCACTATCATGGATAAATTCATTACTATTGATTTTATTTTGAACAATAATATTAAATTGAGGCTTTACCGGCGGGATATTATACCACTTAAGTTCTTTCGTCAGCATCGGAGGATTACAATCAATATAAACAATCCGGATATCACACCCGCTATGCAATGCAATATTCGCGGCCCCTCGTTGTAAACTCAGTTCGCAACCAGCAGTTGTTCTTGTCCCTTCAGGGAATATAAGGATGCTTCCTCCCCTGGCTAATCGAGCTTTACAGTGTATTAATAACCTATCTGACGCAGTATTAACCAAATAACCAGCAGACTTGATAACACCTGCAACAAATATATTATTTAACAATGCTTCCTTGACAATACAATCACATCTTGGCATATGTGCGGCCAGCAACACATAATCTAATAAGCTAGGGTGGTTAGCCACAATCAAACAACCGGTGTCCTCAGAGAACAGCTTATTATTTTCTATTTGATAATCGAAAACACCGAGAAATCTGGCTATACGTAGAAATAGCTGAAAACTATAACGAATACTTTGCTGAGTGATCTGACTTCTGGTTGCTTCTGAACGAATAATCAGGCGTAAAGAGGAAAACCAAAAAAGGGATAATAACAGCCCTCCTAAGCCAAAAAGCATGAAGCAAAAAGCTGTTGCAACAACTCGCCATGAACGATTTAGCAAAGAAGAATGCTGGGGCGTAGTTTGAACTGCAAGAGAACTATCCATCACTGGCTCCATTGCCAATTATTTTGCTGACCTTGTATTACGAAATAAGACTTTTTATTCAACCAATTATGCAAGAAATTAAGCCCCTGCGGTAATTCAGAATTAATGCTATCGGTGCTAGAAATGCCTTCACACTGCAAATCATCACCAGTAGTTAACAATAATGCTAATGCATAGGGCAACCCTATCGGAGACGTCTGAGAATGATAAAAGTCAGGCATAATTCCATCGAAATCGACTAATAGCACCCGCTCAGCACCACAAGCGAGCATCCCCATCGCTTCGAGGATACCTTGTTGAAAACTGTCTATTCCTGCTGCAAGTGACGTTACAGGCAATGTATCGCTTGCAGTGATAGTTAACCATCCAGATGCGGTATTGTGAACTGACATGGCAAAATCGGTTGGAGAAATGCTCTGCTGCTGATGGAGGCATTGTAGTATCTTGTAAGTACGCTCCAATTCTCCATGGCGGCTGGTAAATATTGCCATATCTGCAGTTTCTGCCCCTAACAATGAAAGCCCTGCTTCAACCGCTAGTCGGCTACCTGTACTCATCCTTCTGGCGGACATCATAGGTATATGCGCTGACTTAGGTAAATCCCCTTGCCAGGCGGTGTGATTTGCACAATTCTTCGCCCAGTCAAGCCACTGCTCACGAACTCCCATACCTGGAGCTAAAGCACACCAATTCAGTATATTCAGCGAATGAGCCACGATCTCCGGACTTCCCAAGTAACAAGCAGTAAAGCGAGACAATTTATTCTATTTCCAGGTAAAAAGCATTTAAAAATTTGATTATTCTTTTTTTGTTTAAGAATTACTTATATTCACACTTTGAATGTGATTAAAATTCCAAAAAAAAATATTTTATATATCGGCATGTTTCTAATAATCTTTAGATGAATTCCAAATTTATTTATATTTACGTGATGAAAAGCAATAAATATGAACAACAACATCCAGATTACATTTATGTAAAATAAAAGCAATATAAGAATATTTGTGTATTTGAATGAGTCAGAGTATTTTATCCTTGCTATACAGCATGCTGCGTTATTCCTCTCATGGACTAACATGAAAATTATTAATTAATTGGATAATCATGAAATTATTAAAAACGATTTTAATCGGGTTTGTATCTCTCGCATTTATCACTGGATGCTCTAGTACCACGCCAATACAAAACGTGAGCCAAACAGTAATTGGCAATCATACTACTGCCGAAGTACAAAAAGCGATTATGGCCGGAGGGATAAAACGAGGCTGGATAATGACTCCTGCCTCTGACGGTGTGATTAACGGAAAACTAATAAATCGCGACCATACGGTTGAAATTCAGATCAATTACAGTGCTAATAATTATCAAGTCAAATACATTGGCAGTACTAATATGGATGCAAAAAATGGGAAGATACATTCAAAATACAATCGCTGGATAGCTAATTTGAACAAAGACATTCAGATCCAACTCAGTCAGCCATCGATATAACATCATAAATAACAATAAGTTATTATAAAAACTCACCATTCAAAGAGAATCATGCTGGGTGGTGAGCTATTACTTGGGATTACGAGGACGTAAGCTTGCGCTACGGATATGACAAGGATCAAATCAGTGCTTTGGCGGCAATAACTGAAGCTCAAAAAATAGCTTTTGCACCAATGCTATTTCAAGCTGCACTTAACCTGAGGGAATCAGGGATTCTAGCCGCATTAGATGACTCAGGTAAGAACGGAATAACCTTGGATGAGATTGAAGATCATTGCTCGCTAAGTAGATACGCCATCAGTATCTTATTGGATATGGGGCTGAGTGGTCACATTCTCTACCAGCAGGGAAAACATTTTTATCTGGGTAAGATTGGCCACTACTTGTTACATGATCAAATGACCCGCGTAAATATGGATTTCACTCGAGACGTTTGTTACCAAGGATTATTCAATTTAAAAGAATCCCTGGAAACAGGCAAACCAGCGGGATTATCTGTGTTTGGTGAATGGCCGACAATTTATCCAGCACTGAGTGAATTGCCCAGTGCAGCCCGCGAGAGTTGGTTCGCCTTTGATCACTTCTATTCAGATAATGCCTTTCAACTTGCCCTAAAGACAATTTTTGATCTTGAGCCTAAACATATATATGACATCGGTGCTAATACCGGGAAGTGGGCTCTGCAATGTGCAGCCCATGATCCTGATGTAAAAATAACACTATTGGACTTACCACAACAGATAGCTTTAGCCAATGAGAATGTCAAAAGCAAAGGTTATAGCGATCGTATTAGTTCGTATCCCGTAGATCTGTTACTGGCAGATAAATTACCTGGGGAAGCGGATGTTTGGTGGATGAGCCAATTTCTAGACTGTTTCAGCGAGGAAAGAATTGTACATATTCTAAAGCTTATTCACCGCGCGATGAAACCAGATAGCTATGTATGCATTATGGAGATATTCTGGGATAGGCAACAATTCGAAGCCGGCGCATTTAGCTTAAATGCATCATCTCTTTATTTTACATGCATGGCTAACGGCAATAGCCGTTTTTATCACTCAGATACATTTTACCAGTGCTTATCTGCTGCAGGGTTCTATGTTGAGGAAGATATTGATGGTCTTGGCATTGGTCATACGTTATTAGTCTGCCGTAAAGAATCAGCTTAGTACGAAGCCCTCAGATTGAGGGCTTATACACTCCCCCATTCCTATCCCCTGCTTTAATCACACTTAGTCACCATGACTTTTCATTCGCTGTGGTCTGTTAAATTAAGAACATAATTAACTAAGAGATATCTGCCTACGAGTAGGAGTATTACCGCATGGCTCGATTAAGAGATAGTTATTGGGGGGATAGATTTAGCAGACTAAAAATAGATAGAAGTTAAAATGCAAAAAACCCCTGAATCATCGATTCAGGGGTTTTGCAATAAGTGGCGGAACGGACGGGGCTCGAACCCGCGACCCCCTGCGTGACAGGCAGGTATTCTAACCAACTGAACTACCGCTCCACCGATTCTTTTACGTGTATCTTCCTGATACCCATCCTTTACAGGACCAGCGCTCCTCGCTGTGCAAAACCGCTCATCGCGATTTTGTCAGTTACCAGATGTCATTCTGATAACTCGTGTTTGATGCCTGGCAGTGTCCTACTCTCGCATGGGGAGACCCCACACTACCATCGGCGCTACGGCGTTTCACTTCTGAGTTCGGCATGGGTTCAGGTGGGTCCACCGCGCTATGGCCGCCAGGCAAATTCTGTTTCAATTAACCCGCTACATGTATTAATCACGCAGCCAGCCAATCCAATCTCGGAACTTCGCTGAAAATATCTATCTCTCAAATTCAAAACACCTTTGGTGTTGTAAGGTTAAGCCTCACGGATCATTAGTACTGGTTAGCTCAATGCATCGCTGCACTTACACACCCAGCCTATCAACGTCATAGTCTTTAACGTTCCTTCAGGGGCTTAAAGCCCGTGGAAGACTCATCTCGAGGCAAGTTTCCCGCTTAGATGCTTTCAGCGGTTATCTCTTCCGAATTTAGCTACCGGGCAATGCCATTGGCATGACAACCCGAACACCAGTGATTCGTCCACTCCGGTCCTCTCGTACTAGGAGCAGCCCTCTCAATCTTCCAACGCCCACGGCAGATAGGGACCGAACTGTCTCACGACGTTCTAAACCCAGCTCGCGTACCACTTTAAATGGCGAACAGCCATACCCTTGGGACCTACTTCAGCCCCAGGATGTGATGAGCCGACATCGAGGTGCCAAACACCGCCGTCGATATGAACTCTTGGGCGGTATCAGCCTGTTATCCCCGGAGTACCTTTTATCCGTTGAGCGATGGCCCTTCCATTCAGAACCACCGGATCACTAAGACCTACTTTCGTACCTGCTCGAGCCGTCACTCTCGCAGTCAAGCTAGCTTATGCCTTTGCACTAACCTCACGATGTCCGACCGTGATTAGCTAACCTTCGTGCTCCTCCGTTACTCTTTGGGAGGAGACCGCCCCAGTCAAACTACCCACCAGACACTGTCCTCACCCCAGATTATGGGGCCGAGTTAGAACATCAAACATTAAAGGGTGGTATTTCAAGGTTGGCTCCATGCAGACTGGCGTCCACACTTCGATGCCTCCCACCTATCCTACACATCAAGGCTCAATGTTCAGTGTCAAGCTATAGTAAAGGTTCACGGGGTCTTTCCGTCTTGCCGCGGGTACACTGCATCTTCACAGCGAGTTCAATTTCACTGAGTCTCGGGTGGAGACAGCCTGGCCATCATTACGCCATTCGTGCAGGTCGGAACTTACCCGACAAGGAATTTCGCTACCTTAGGACCGTTATAGTTACGGCCGCCGTTTACTGGGGCTTCGATCAAGAGCTTCGCCTTGCGGCTGACCCCATCAATTAACCTTCCAGCACCGGGCAGGCGTCACACCGTATACGTCCACTTTCGTGTTTGCACAGTGCTGTGTTTTTATTAAACAGTTGCAGCCAGCTGGTATCTGCGACTGGCTTCGGCGCCGGGAGCAAGTCCCTTTACCTAATGCCAGCGTGCCTTCTCCCGAAGTTACGGCACCATTTTGCCTAGTTCCTTCACCCGAGTTCTCTCAAGCGCCTGAGTATTCTCTACCTGACCACCTGTGTCGGTTTGGGGTACGATTTAATGTTACCTGATGCTTAGAGGCTTTTCCTGGAAGCTTGGCATCAACTACTTCACCACCGTAGTGGCTCGTCATCACACCTCAGCGTTGATAAGCAACCGGATTTACCAAGTCGCTCCGCCTACATGCTTAAACCGGGACAACCGTCGCCCGGCTAGCCTAGCCTTCTCCGTCCCCCCTTCGCAGTAACACCAAGTACAGGAATATTAACCTGTTTCCCATCGACTACGCTTTTCAGCCTCGCCTTAGGGTCGACTCACCCTGCCCCGATTAACGTTGGACAGGAACCCTTGGTCTTCCGGCGTGCGGGTTTTCACCCGCATTATCGTTACTTATGTCAGCATTCGCACTTCTGATACCTCCAGCAACCCTCACAGGTCACCTTCAACGGCTTACAGAACGCTCCCTACCCAACGAACGTATCCCTAAGCCAACTCGACTTTATTGGACGCATTGACGTCGCTGCGCTCCGTCAATCATTATCCACTGCCGTGAATTGTCTTGGGTGATACGTTCGCTGCCGCAGCTTCGGTGCATGGTTTAGCCCGTTACATCTTCCGCGCAGGCCGACTCGACCAGTGAGCTATTACGCTTTCTTTAAATGATGGCTGCTTCTAAGCCAACATCCGGCTGTCTGTGCCTTCCCACATCGTTTCCCACTTAACCATGACTTTGGGACCTTAGCTGGCGGTCTGGGTTGTTTCCCTCTTCACGACGGACGTTAGCACCCGCCGTGTGTCTCCCGTGATAACATTCTTCGGTATTCGGAGTTTGCATCGGTTTGGTAAGTCGGGATGACCCCCTAGCCGAAACAGTGCTCTACCCCCGAAGATGAGTTCACGAGGCGCTACCTAAATAGCTTTCGGGGAGAACCAGCTATCTCCCGGTTTGATTGGCCTTTCACCCCCAGCCACAAGTCATCCGCTAATTTTTCAACATTAGTCGGTTCGGTCCTCCAGTTAGTGTTACCCAACCTTCAACCTGCCCATGGCTAGATCACCGGGTTTCGGGTCTATACCTTGCAACTATTCGCCCAGTTAAGACTCGGTTTCCCTACGGCTCCCCTATTCGGTTAACCTTGCTACAAAATATAAGTCGCTGACCCATTATACAAAAGGTACGCAGTCACACCACGAAGGTGCTCCCACTGCTTGTACGTACACGGTTTCAGGTTCTATTTCACTCCCCTCGCCGGGGTTCTTTTCGCCTTTCCCTCACGGTACTGGTTCACTATCGGTCAGTCAGGAGTATTTAGCCTTGGAGGATGGTCCCCCCATATTCAGACAGGATGTCACGTGTCCCGCCCTACTCATCGAACTCACAACGTATGCATTTTTGTGTACGGGACTATCACCCTGTACCGTGCGACTTTCCAGACGCTTCCACTAACACATATGCTGATTCAGGTTCTGGGCTCCTCCCCGTTCGCTCGCCGCTACTGGGGGAATCTCGGTTGATTTCTTTTCCTCGGGGTACTTAGATGTTTCAGTTCCCCCGGTTCGCCTTGCATGGCTATGTATTCACCATGCAATAGTGCAACGAATTGCACTGGGTTTCCCCATTCGGGTATCGTCGGTTATAACGGTTCATATCACCTTACCGACGCTTTTCGCAGATTAGCACGCCCTTCATCGCCTCTGACTGCCTAGGCATCCACCGTGTACGCTTAGTCGCTTAACCTCACAACCCAAAGATGTTTCTTCTTTATTGGTGTGGCTGCGAACACACTCTGCGTCGTTGTGCAGTGCGCGCAATCCTCATGAACGTAGCGTTCACTCCGGTTGCTGTGCGCTGTACGCCTTGCTGAGTATCTTCTCGCTCACACTGCAACAATGATAAACACATTGGCATTGCGATTATTTGAGAGACTCTAATACAGGTTAATCCTTATCTCAGTACTTCTACGGAGAGATAAGTTTCAGCTGTATTGTTTCAATTTTCAGCTTGTTCCAGATTGTTAAAGAGCAATATTTCACAACACACTGTGTCTTGCGACCGCAGTACGTTTTGAAATAGTTTTTTATATGGTGGAGCTAAGCGGGATCGAACCGCTGACCTCCTGCGTGCAAGGCAGGCGCTCTCCCAGCTGAGCTATAGCCCCATATAAAAAGCAAAATACCTTATCGGCATAACTCATTCTCAGACCAGGGCGTAGTCACGCAGTATGAGGATGAGTTGGTGGGTCTGAGTGGACTTGAACCACCGACCTCACCCTTATCAGGGGTGCGCTCTAACCACCTGAGCTACAGACCCAACAAGGTACTAAAGCCCGACTAATCTCTCAGCCCGGCCTTATTTGCTCGTTACTTTCTATCAGACAATCTGTGTGGACACTACGCAATGCGTATCTGAGGTAAGGAGGTGATCCAACCGCAGGTTCCCCTACGGTTACCTTGTTACGACTTCACCCCAGTCATGAATCACAAAGTGGTAAGCGCCCTCCCGAAGGTTAAGCTACCTACTTCTTTTGCAACCCACTCCCATGGTGTGACGGGCGGTGTGTACAAGGCCCGGGAACGTATTCACCGTAGCATTCTGATCTACGATTACTAGCGATTCCGACTTCATGGAGTCGAGTTGCAGACTCAATCCGGACTACGACAGACTTTATGTGGTCCGCTTGCTCTCGCGAGTTCGCTTCACTTTGTATCTGCCATTGTAGCACGTGTGTAGCCCTACTCGTAAGGGCCATGATGACTTGACGTCATCCCCACCTTCCTCCGGTTTATCACCGGCAGTCTCCTTTGAGTTCCCACCATTACGTGCTGGCAACAAAGGATAAGGGTTGCGCTCGTTGCGGGACTTAACCCAACATTTCACAACACGAGCTGACGACAGCCATGCAGCACCTGTCTCACGGTTCCCGAAGGCACTAAAGCATCTCTGCTAAATTCCGTGGATGTCAAGAGTAGGTAAGGTTCTTCGCGTTGCATCGAATTAAACCACATGCTCCACCGCTTGTGCGGGCCCCGTCAATTCATTTGAGTTTTAACCTTGCGGCCGTACTCCCGGGCGGTCGACTTAACGCGTTAGCTCCGGAAGCCACGCCTCAAGGGCTCATCCTCCAAGGCGACATCGTTTATAGCGAGGACTACCGGTATCTATTTGAGTTTCCTCCCCACGCTTTCGCACCTGAGCGTCAGTCTTTGTCCAGGGCCTCCTTCGCCACCGGTATTCCTCCCGATCTCTACGCATTTCACCGCTACACACGAATTCTACCCCCCTCTACAAGACTCTAGCTTGCCAGTTTCAAATGCAGTTCCCACGTTAAGCGCGGGGATTTCACATCTGACTTAACAAACCGCCTGCGTGCGCTTTACGCCCAGTAATTCCGATTAACGCTTGCACCCTCCGTATTACCGCGGCTGCTGGCACGGAGTTAGCCGGTGCTTCTTCTGCGAGTAACGTCAATCCAACAACGTATTAAGTTATTGGCCTTCCTCCTCGCTGAAAGTGCTTTACAACCCGAAGGCCTTCTTCACACACGCGGCATGGCTGCATCAGGCTTGCGCCCATTGTGCAATATTCCCCACTGCTGCCTCCCGTAGGAGTCTGGACCGTGTCTCAGTTCCAGTGTGGCTGGTCATCCTCTCAGACCAGCTAGGGATCGTCGCCTAGGTGAGCCATTACCCCACCTACTAGCTAATCCCATCTGGGCACATCCGATGGCGTGAGGCCCTAAGGTCCCCCACTTTGGTCCGAAGACGTTATGCGGTATTAGCTACCGTTTCCAGTAGTTATCCCCCTCCATCAGGCAGTTTCCCAGACATTACTCACCCGTCCGCCGCTCGCCGGCAAAGTAGTAAACTACTTCCCGCTGCCGCTCGACTTGCATGTGTTAGGCCTGCCGCCAGCGTTCAATCTGAGCCATGATCAAACTCTTCAATTTAAGATTTGTTTGATTTGCTATGAATTAACATAGCGATGCTCAAAGATTACTTTCTGCAAATATGCATTCGAACCGAAGTTCAAATGTGTACTGCTTTGGTCACTCTTCAAGACTTTGATATTGCTTCTGCCTGTCGAAACAGGCTTCGATATCGTCTTGCGAGTGCCCACACAGATTGTCTGATAAATTGTTAAAGAGCGTTCGTTACCCGTTTGCCTTGCGGCGAATCTTACGGTAACGCGGGAGGCAGATAATACGCTTTCCCGCTACAGAGTCAACCACTTAATTAGTTAATTTTCTCTGCTCTTCCCGGCCACTCTGTGAAGTTGCTCACAGCGCCGTGTCGATGGATGCGCATTATAGGGAGCCGCTTCAGAATGGCAAGGGTTTATCTTAAAGTTTTTTCTGACTGCCGATTATTTGAACGTTACGACTACTTATGACGCATTTTTATGGCTTTCGGCAGGTCCGCCAGACTATTTAGTACCAAATCCGCTGCTGCCTCACCTTCCGCGGTCACAGGTTTGCCAGTGCGAACTAATACTTTAGTACCGATATTTGCAGCCAATGCTGCCTGCATATCTTCAATTTTGTCGCCAACCATATAAGAAGCAGCCATATCGATGTTCAATTCACTTTGTGCTTGCAGTAACATGCCTGGCAATGGTTTACGGCATTCACATGTTTCACGGAACTCCGCTACACTGCCATCGGGGTGATGCGGGCAGAAATAGATACCATCTAAATCAACACCGCGATCAGCCAGCGACCAATCCATCCACTCGGTGAGACTCAGGAATTGCTCTTCAGTAAAGATACCGCGTGCGATACCCGATTGGTTGGTGACCAAAACCAGAGCAAAGCCCATTTCTTTCAATTCACGGCAAGCATCAATAACACCGTCTATAAACTGAAAATTATCAATTTCGTGGACATAACCGTGGTCGACATTAATTGTACCATCACGATCTAAAAATATTGCGGGGACGGGCTGAGTCACTTATCTACTCCTGAGGGCTGTTAACGCCACTAGTATCGCATGTTTTATTACCGATTGAGAATGGAAGAGAATCAGTGTTGCCAGTTGACTTAGCCGTCTAGACGCCTTAACATCCAATCCATACTTTGGTTTTGCCAAAGCTTACTTTTTATCTAGCCACGGAAATGACGATAAAATAAGAATAATATGATTAAACTTTCTCACATCAGCAAAGAGTTTCAGCAGGGTTCGCGCACGATTACCGCGCTTTCAGACGTGAGTCTACACGTCCCTGCTGGGCAAATTTATGGCGTCATTGGGGCCTCAGGTGCCGGTAAAAGTACATTGATTCGATGCGCCAATATGTTAGAGCGTCCTACCAGCGGACAAGTTCTGGTAGATGGACAAGATCTCACGACCTTATCTGAAGGGCAGTTGACACGCGCACGCCGCCAGATTGGCATGATTTTCCAGCACTTCAATCTACTTTCTTCCCGCACGGTGTATGGCAATATCGCGCTGCCGCTCGAGCTGGACAACACACCACGCGCAGATATAAAGAAGAGAGTCACCGAGTTGTTGGATTTAGTCGGGCTTGCCGATAAGCAAGACGCGTATCCAGCGAATTTGTCCGGTGGGCAGAAACAACGCGTTGCAATCGCCCGTGCTTTGGCGAGTAATCCTAAGGTTCTGCTATGTGATGAAGCCACCAGCGCATTAGACCCAGCGACCACCCGCTCAATTCTGGAACTGCTTAAAGACATTAATCGTCGTTTGGGCCTGACCATTCTACTTATTACCCATGAGATGGACGTGGTGAAACGTATCTGTGATCAGGTTGCAGTTATTAGCGAAGGCAAATTGATTGAAAAAGACAGCGTCAGCGAAGTGTTCTCTCATCCGAAAACCCCGCTGGCTCAGCAATTTATTCAATCAACGCTGCATTTAGATATTCCAGAAGATTACGCACTGCGTATGACTCAAGACCCCACCAAAGACCAGGTGCCACTACTGAAACTGGAATTTACCGGTCAGTCGGTTGATGCTCCGTTAATATCACAGGCTGTACGTCGCTTTAATATTGATATCGGTATCCTTAGCTCGCAAATGGACTATGCCGGCGGTGTTAAATTTGGTGTCATGCTGGCAGAATTGCATGGCGACAATCAGGATGGCCTCGCTGCCATCAAGTTCTTGCAAGATCATCATGTAAAAGTAGAGGTTCTGGGTTATGTCTGAGGCAATGATGTGGTTAATGGGCCGAGGCGTCTGGGAAACTCTAATGATGACGTTTGTCTCTGGCTTTTTTGGTTTTGTTTTGGGGCTACCGGTTGGCGTTCTGTTATATGTCACCCGCCCTGGGCAAATTATTGCCAACAATAAGATTTACCGCACCCTATCTGGGGTAGTGAACATCTTCCGTTCCATACCTTTTATTATCTTATTGGTATGGATGATCCCATTCACTCGGATGATCGTCGGTACCTCTATTGGTTTACAAGCGGCAATCGTGCCACTAACAGTCGGTGCAGCTCCGTTTATTGCTCGCATGGTGGAAAATGCCTTGCTGGAAATACCATCGGGTTTGGTTGAAGCAGCCCGCGCAATGGGTGCTACGCCAATGCAAATCATCAAAAAAGTGTTGTTGCCTGAAGCCCTGCCCGGCTTGGTGAATGCAGCAACTATTACCCTGATTACCCTGGTGGGCTATTCCGCTATGGGGGGGGCAGTAGGTGCCGGTGGCTTAGGCCAAATCGGCTATCAGTATGGCTACATTGGTTATAACGCCACAGTGATGAATACGGTATTAGTATTATTAGTTATTTTGGTTTACCTGATTCAAATCAGTGGTGATCGGATCGTAAAAGCGGTTACTCACAAATAGTTATTAATACATATATTACCCAAAAGACTTGGGGCTACAGGTAGGCAGCAAGCGAATGAATCCTGATGAGCTTACTCTAGTAAGTGATTCAGGTGAGTGAACATAGCGAACAACCCTGTAGCCCAAAGTACGAAGGGTATAGCGACTGCCTCACACAGCGGCGCATCTTAACGAATGTCTATAGAGGAAAGGATATGTCTTTAAAATTCAAATCTATCGCGGCAGTCAGTGCATTGATTGGTACTCTGGCCCTGGTAGGCTGCGGCCCAGCGGAAAAAGATCCAAACCATATTAAAGTCGGCGTGATTGTAGGTGCTGAACAGCAAGTTGCTGAAGTTGCACAGAAAGTTGCAAAAGATAAGTACGGTCTGGATGTTGAATTAGTCACTTTCAACGACTATGTATTGCCAAATGAAGCTCTGAGTAAAGGTGATATTGATCTGAATGCTTTTCAGCATAAACCTTATTTGGATCAGCAAATTAAAGATCGCGGCTACAAACTGGTTTCTGTTGGTAACTCATTCGTTTACCCAATTGCTGGTTACTCTAAAAAAATTAAATCATTGGAAGAACTGCAACCTGGCTCTCAGGTAGCACTGCCAAATGACCCGACTAACCTGGGCCGTTCTCTGTTACTGCTGGAAAAAGTCGGTCTGATTAAACTGAAAGACGGCGTTGGTCTGCTGCCAACCGTACTGGATGTTGTTGAGAATCCTAAAAACCTGAAATTGGTCGAGCTGGAAGCCCCTCAGTTACCACGTTCTTTGGATGACCAACAAATCGCTTTGGCGATTATCAACACCACCTATGCTAGCCAAATCGGCCTGACACCGGCTAAAGATGGCCTGTTTGTCGAAGACAAAGAGTCACCATACGTTAACCTGATCGTTGCTCGCGAAGATAATAAAGATGCGGAAAACGTGAAGAAATTCGTTCAGGCTTATCAGTCTGATGAAGTTAATGATGCAGCAAACAAAGCATTCAACGGTGGCGCAGTTAAAGGCTGGTAATAACCAGTGGGCCATTTTGCTGAATATTAGGTTTCCTAAATTCAGTGTTTACTAAATATATTGCAAGACGGGCAACAGCCCGTCTTGTTATTTGCATAATAGATTGCTTCAATAGCGCTTCTTAAATAAAAAGGCTGAGGAATTTCTATGCGTGCGTTACCTCTGTGTCTGTTAGCCCTCTCGCTAACTGGATGTTCCATGCTTCAATCAAAGCCATCCACCACAGAAAATCCGGTTAAGCAACCGCCTCCGGTTATCAAACCCAGCCCTACGGCAGCCCCGCGCCCGGCACCGGTCAAACTATATAAAAGTGCAGAAGAACTGGTTGGCAAACCTTTCCGTGACTTAGGTGAAGTGTCCGGTGAGTCGTGCCAATCCACCGTTCAAGACTCCCCACCGAGTATTGCAACCGCCCGTAAGAGAATGCAGACTCGAGCATCGTATATGAAAGCCAATGCGGTCTTGCTGCATCAATGTGAAATACTTAGCGCTGTCCCCGGCTGTTATCAGCAAGCCGTGTGCCAAGGTTCTGCACTGAATGTTTCATCAAAATGAGTGTGTTTTCCTTTAATCAGATTGGGGTTATCCGCTCGCCCTATAAAGAAAAGTTTGCCGTACCGCGGCAGCCTGGTCTGATTGAAGATGGCGGTGGTGAGTTACAACTCTTAGCGCCCTATAATCAAGCTGAAGCGGTTCGCGGCTTATCTGATTTTAGCCATTTATGGGTGATGTTCGTTTTTCATCAAACCATGAATGGTGGTTGGCGGCCTACAGTTCGTCCACCGCGCTTAGGTGGTAATGCCCGAATGGGGGTATTTGCCACCCGCTCTACCTTTCGGCCCAACCCGATTGGCATGTCCCTGATTGAGCTGAAAGAGGTGCGATGCCAGGGAGGTGAAGTAACTTTGGTGTTAGGCAGTCTGGATTTGGTTGATGGTACGCCCGTGATTGATATCAAACCCTATTTGCCTTTTGCGGAGAGCCACCCCCATGCCCGAGCGGGTTTTGCTCAAGCTGCACCTGATGCAGACATGCAAGTTTGCTTTTCCAGCATCGCTGAACAACAGTTAGTACAGCAACAACAGCGTTACCCGCACTTACGGCGTTTTATTACCCAGGTTTTAGCACAAGACCCACGCCCAGCCTACCGCAAAGGCGATAGTGAAAGCCGTGAATATGCTGTTTTGCTACTGGAATTTAATGTGCGCTGGCGGGTTATTGGAGACCAAACGGAAGTGTTATCACTCGACCCATGCTAAATTTCACCCTGCTCTCTTTTGACAACCGGTACTCGCTGGTAAACTAAACCACTTTTTACTTTTTTGGCTGCCTCTATTTGTTGCAGCGCCAATGGAATCAAAACATCATGCGTACTAGCCAATATTTGCTCTCCACTTTGAAGGAGACACCTGCTGATGCTGAAGTGATCAGTCACCAGCTGATGCTCCGCGCCGGGATGATACGTAAACTGGCTTCAGGTCTTTATACCTGGTTGCCGACCGGGGTTCGGGTATTGAAGAAAGTCGAAAACATCGTGCGTGAAGAAATGAATAACGCCGGTGCAATCGAAGTTTCAATGCCGGTGGTGCAACCGGCTGATTTATGGCAAGAGAGTGGCCGCTGGGAACAATATGGCCCTGAGCTGTTACGTTTTGTTGATCGTGGCGAGCGCCCTTTTGTGCTTGGCCCAACTCATGAAGAAGTCATTACTGACCTGATTCGCGGTGAGATTAACTCTTACAAACAGCTGCCGTTGAATTTCTTCCAAATCCAAACCAAATTCCGTGATGAAGTACGCCCACGCTTTGGTGTGATGCGCGCCCGTGAATTCCTGATGAAAGATGCTTACTCTTTCCACACCACTCAGGAATCATTGCAGGAAACTTACGATGCGATGTATGCCGCATACAGTAAAATCTTCGAGCGTATGGATCTGAATTTCCGAGCTGTGCTGGCAGATACCGGCTCAATTGGTGGCAGTGCATCTCACGAATTCCAGGTGCTGGCAGACAGTGGTGAAGACGATATCGTATTCTCAACCGGGTCAGATTATGCTGCTAACATTGAGTTTGCTGAAGCGCTGGCACCCTCTGCACCACGGGCTGTTGCAACAGAAGATCTGCGTATCATTGATACTCCGAATGCAAAAACTATCGCTGAATTAGTTGAGCAGTTCAACCTGCCGATTGAGAAAACAGTGAAAACCTTAATGGTTCATGCTCATGAAGAGAGTGGCCATAAGTTGGTTGCTTTGTTGGTTCGTGGTGATCATGAATTGAATGAAATCAAAGCCGAGAAATTGCCACAAGTGGCCAAGCCACTCACCTTCGCCACCGAAGAAGAGATTCGTGCAATTATCGGTGCAGGCCCAGGTTCATTAGGCCCGGTTAATCTGCCGCTACCCGTTGTGGTTGATCGCAGTGTGGCGGTGATGAGTGATTTCGGTGCCGGTGCCAACATCGATGGCAAACATTACTTTGGCATTAACTGGGAGCGCGACTTGCCGCTGCCACAGGTTGCTGATTTACGTAATGTGGTTGAAGGCGATATCAGCCCAGACGGCAAAGGCACTCTGCAAATCAAACGCGGCATTGAAGTCGGTCATATCTTCCAGTTAGGGACTAAATACTCGGAAGCGATGAAAGCCACGGTTCAGGGGGAAGATGGCCGCAATCAAGTGATGACCATGGGTTGTTACGGTATTGGGGTGTCCCGTGTGGTTGCGGCAGCAATTGAGCAGAATCATGATGAGCGCGGTATTATTTGGCCGGATGCTATTGCCCCATTCCAGGTAGCCATTTTGCCAATGAATATGCACAAATCTTTCCGTGTTCAGGCGCTGGCAGAAGAGTTGTATGCCACCCTGCGTTCACACGGTATTGACGTGATTCTCGACGATCGTAAAGAGCGTCCTGGCGTGATGTTTGCTGATATGGAATTGATTGGCGTGCCACACAATATCGTGATTGGTGATCGCAATCTCGACAGCGAAGAAGTGGAATACAAAAACCGCCGTGCCGGTGAAAAGCAAATGATTAAAACCAGTGAAATCATTGATTTCTTGCTGAGCCAAATCAAACGATAATTGATTATGCGTTAAAAAAACCGCTGACTAGTGAATAACTACCAGCGGTTTTTTATTATTTCACCAATACCCGTTATCGATTCTCGCAGCTCTTATTAGCATTAAACTGGATATCATCAGCTGGGATCAACATTTTATCGGACTGCCCTTCTTCCATTGACGGTCGAATATCAAAATAGCCATTGAGAGTCAGGAAGACCGGCTCACCCACATTTTTGCGGGCTTTTAGATAGCCCTTTTCCAACGCGATATTATTTTCCACCGGGAAAGTTTTGCCCGTGACACAATCGGTGAACACCGCAGCATCAGCGAAATATTTATACATACCGCTTAGTGGCATTGGGGTTTTAGGTAAAGGCTGTTCGGTCGGTACTAACTGATAATTCAAATTAGATTCAATCGATAAACCTTGTTGATCAAGCATCACCAAATTTTTACCGACAGGCCGGAAATAGCGTTTTTCTCCCTGGGCAGTGGTTAATACTAATTTATCTGCCGTCCGTGCCCACTGACCATATTCGGCAAAAGCCTGATCGCCTTCTTTACTACCCCGATAAATCTCTTTCAAGACAAATGTTCCATCACTGTCGAGGAATAACGAGGTATCCAAACCACTGCAATCAGCACAGGGTAAAACCCCCTGATAACTTTGCTGCATCGGTTGTAAAGCCTGTTCGACCGGCTGATATCGATTATTACAACCTAATAGTGACAGTGCACCTACTGCCAAAAATAGCGTTATTGTTAATTTACTCACAGTCATTCTCCCATACTGTGTCCGATATAAAAGGATGAAGCTGTTTTATTCGCCATAGGGCTGATATCAGCATCAATCCTGATGTATTTTGCCGCGCAGTGCTTTTGTCGCCCCTTTGCGGACTTTGCTTTCAACCCGCCTAATTTTTGAACCTTTAGTTGGTTTCGTCGCCCGGCGTGTTTTTTCTACCACCATCGACTGGCGGATTAATGCCACCAGCCGCGCTAATGCAGCCTCGCGATTCATATCCTGGCTACGGTATTCTTGTGCTTTGATAATGATGACCCCTTCGGCAGTCATCAAATGGCTATTGAGCGATAATAATCTTTCTTTATAGTACTCTGGCAGGCTTGAAGCCTTAATGTCAAAACGCAAATGGATGGCTGTCGAGGTTTTATTAACGTGCTGCCCGCCCGCACCTTGGGCGCGGATCGCCGTCAATTCAATCTCACTGTCGGGTAAGCTGACATTATTGGATATGATCAACACGCTTATTGCCCATCGCCTTGCCATTCATCAAAACTAATTTCCAGATTATTTTGATCATCAGATAACCAAATAGTTCCCTCTTGCAACGTGGCCTGCAATGACATATTGCGATTAGACAGTGCCGCCAATTTTGCCATTTGCTCATCATCCAGGAAGCGTACCCGAAGGTTACGGTGCCCAGATAATTTTTCCTTAACTTGCGGCCACCACACTTTAGCGGCCCTTTCACTATAGGCATAGAGCACAACTTGCTGTGATTGGTTACAAGCTTTACGCAACCGTTTTTCCTCGGGCAACCCCAATTCGACCCACAGTTCGATGCCATTGTGATCATTGTGACGCCAAATTTCTGGCTCATCATCAGCGCTCAAGCCTTTGGTAAACTGCAAACGTTCATCAGCATGACAAATCCACGCCAATAAACGCAGCATCATACGCTGGTCAGTTTCGGATGGGTGTTGGGCGATGGTCAGGTTAACATCTTGAAAGAAATTACGGTCCATATCGGCGATATTAACTGCGGCTTTATGGATGGTTGCTTTTAGTGCCATGAGTGACCTCTTAATTATCTGGCTGACAGTGTACTTGATTAGGTCTGCTTGCAGCCAGCTCGGAGGAAAGAGAGTTATTAGTGGTATCAATACTAAAAAGAAAGCTTCATTCTGACTCTAATATCTCCACCACTCCTGTGCTATAGTCCTTATAAGTTCAGAGTTTATCTTCGTAGGTTGACAGCGCGACGTTTCCGCAGAGAATCTACTGGGTTAAACTTTTCCAGGAGGATTACTGTGCAGCAATACTGTGAATTAGTACGCCGTTTTTATGCACAAATTGCTAGTGGTGACCAGGGCTATGTGTCAGATGCACTGGGTTGTGTATTGAAAGCATTGGACGAAGTTGCGGCTAATGACGCACTCCCGTCCTCCGTTAGGGAACAGGCGGCCTTTGCCGCCGCTAACTTATTGGTGAGCGATTATGTCGATGAGTGAAGAGTATCAACCCATCAATTGTGATGACTACGATAATCTGGAACTCGCCTGCCAACATCACCTGATACTGACGTTGAAGTTGAGAGGCGGTGAGATCGTAGAAGGAAAAGCTAGCGATCTGCTGCTGAGAAAAAAGGTCGAATACCTGATTGTCGAGCAGGAAGGGACAATGCGTGAATTACGTCTTGACCACATAGCCAGCTTCAGCCACCCCGAAATCGGGACGGTAGTAGTAAGTGCATCATAAGCAGTAAGTGCATCATAGTTTCTACACCTTTACAGACGGGCCGCTTAAAAGTGGCCCGTTTTGCTTTTAAGGCTGACCAATCTGCTTTAAGGCTTTAAACTCGCATAATAGGCCGCCAGATCAGAGATGTCATCATCGGTTAAAGGCGTAACATATGCCTGCATCACTCCAGCTTGCCCACCTGTCCGCTCTCCTTTTTTATACGCTTTTAATGATTGCTCTAAATACATAGCATTTTGCCCAGCCAAATTAGGATACATAGGGACTGAAACCTTGCCCTGAGCACCGTGACAAGCCACACAGCTAGCTGACTTTGCACGACCCGCTTCGACATCATTTTTTGCCAGTGCCGAAAAACTGCATAAACTGAATATCACTATGCTAATAACTAGTTTCATCATTGCTCCTCAAAATAAATGCTCTTACTTCAGACTGCTGACAAAGTTGATAAAAGGGGAAATGTGCCGAATGGGTCCCTATTTATTTAAAATACAAGTGGCGTGAGCCGTCGGAGCGCCCATCAGTGCAGTCGCCCCGTTAGTCTCAGTGCAGCAAAATAGGTTTGTCATTAACCTCTTACTTATTCTTATTATTCAATTCCGGTTTGACCCAATGAAGGTGCCAGCACGGTTCATTTTCTTTAGCCTGCCCAGCTTGAGTGACAAAAACCCCCGCTGCCGCAATCAACTGCTCGCCAAAATAAAGCAACGGAATACGTTCTCGCAGCCATGGCGGGATGCCTAACTCTTGCCATAATTTCTTGCTTTGACGTGAATGTTGCCGCCCGACAATTTTAATATCCCCTTGCAAACCAAAACCTATGCTTATTTCATCGCCAATGGCTGGGGCTTTAAGGGCTTGCCCGCCCTCGGTTGTAAAGCTCAATGTCCCAAGGCCCGCCGGCAGAATTAAAGGGGCTGGCACAACCGGTAGCGAACCAGAGCCAGCCTGAACTTTAGCCCAAGGCAGATGCGGTATTCGTATCTCTGTCAGTGGCGATAGCAGGTACAAATATTGTCGGAAACGGCGAACCTGATGTGCGCCGAGAGTTAATTGAGGCTCCGCATCTTGTCTGGCCATAGCCACTTCCAACCACAAACGTTGTAGTTGGCTCTGCGATGGCATTGCGGCTCCCCATTGTGCTAACCAACGGCGTAATATCGCTGCGCGTTTAGCCTCTGAAACCACTAATAACCCCTCGACAGACAGTGCTCCTTCTGCATTTTGTAGCTGTCGCAGGCTATCCGCCAACAACTCATCCAATAGTTGCTCCTGCTCAGCACACAAACCGGCACTGCGTGCCGTGGCTTGAGCAAAGTGCGGCCAACGCTGAGTGAGCAAAGGTAAGATTCTTAATCGCAGGAAATTGCGATCAAAACGATCATCCTGATTACTGTCATCTTCAATCCACTGTAATCGCTGCACTTGAGCATAGTGCTCAAGTGTCTCACGGGAAAATGCCAATAATGGCCGCCATAATTGGCTATGCGCAAAAGGCATTTTAGCCGCCATTGCGGATAGGCCCGCCGGGCCGCTGCCACGTTTGAGTGCCAGTAAGAAGGTTTCACATTGGTCATCTAAATGCTGGGCAGTAACTAACACTTCATTCGTGGCTAAATGTGAGGCAAATGCTTGATAACGAACAGTTCTCGCCGCTGCTTCAATACCAGCATGACGTGCATCAATAGTGACTCGTACCACTTCGAGCGGGATTTTCCATTGCTCACATTGCTGCTGGCAATGTTTTACCCAACTATCTGCCAATGGGTTTAAACCGTGATGAATATGAATAGCTCGAATCATCAAGTCAGGGATAAGTTGATCACGCAGGCACACCAATAAATGCAGCAGTACACTGGAATCCAAACCACCACTGAACCCGACCAGCACATGGCGCTGCTCGCCCAACTGCGCGAACAGTGGGTTAAGCAAAACATTTGATGTAGCAGGAGTGGCGTTCATCTTATTCCGCAGTCAGTTCATAGAGCTCCAGAGGTAAACCATCTGGGTCATTAAAGAAAGTAAAACGTGCTTGTGTATAGGGATCAATGCGGACTGCTTCGCAAATTACACCTGCGCCTTCAAGTTCCCGCACCGCCAGTTCAATATCATCGACCTGAAAGGCCAAATGCCGTAAGCCACATGCTTCCGGGCGACTGGGGCGTGCGGCAGGAGACGGAAAGGAAAAAAGCTCAATCGTGTACTGACCGTTTAACGCCAGGTCCGCTTTCCAGGAATCCCGCGTTTCGCGATAAACTTCACTCATGAGACTAAAACCCAAAACCTCACAATAGAATTTTTTGCTCGCCTGATAATCTGAGCCAATTATCGCAATATGATGAACCTGACGTATTGCCAGCATATATCACTCCAACCTATTGTTTTGTATCGAGTATATTGACCCAGCAACGCCCATCATCATCGCGCTTAGCACCATGTATATCCGTTTCAAACCCAGGATAACGAGCACCAATAGCACAAAGCATCAGGAGGAAATCCAATACTGCACGGCTCTCTTCGGTAATCATTTCACCCGGCATGACTAATGGCACTCCCGGTGGATAAGGTAAGATCATGTTGGCGACCACCTTGCCAATCAAATCAGCCATATCACAAGCGACTATATTACCGCGGATCTGCTGTTGGAACATGTTATAAGGCGTGAGTTTCATCTCTGGCAATACATCAAATGACTTGCGCATCAGGCGAGGTAAATCATGTTGGCGGATCATGTTATGAATTCCTGCAGCCAGATCCTGAATACGCATATGGCGATAAAAATCAGGATCTTCAGCAAACAGATCTGGCAACATATTTTTAATCCGCAAATTAAGATCAAAAGCGCGCTTAAAATCGGTCAGGCCGCGCAATAAACTCATTGCCTTAGTTTTATCAATACCGATACTAAATAAGAATAACAAATTATAGGGGCCGGTTTTTTCTACCACGATCCCACGTTCATCCAGAAACTTTGCTACCAATGCGGCGGGGATCCCTTCCTCCTCAAGTACTCCTTCGTGGCTCATTCCCGGCGTTAGAATTGTCACTTTGATCGGATCAAGATACATATGATCAGCATCCGCATGACTAAAACCATGCCATTTTTTGCCCCGGCTGGAGTGGCCAACAGGCTATTTCATCAATATCTTCTGGCTGCCAGACATCAAAGAACCAGTTATCACTTTCTGAGCGTAATCGGCGCACTTCTTTGCGAAAATGCATCGCCCGCTCAATAGAACGTAAAATCATGCGCCGTCCCGGATTACCGCGCATCATGGCTGCCGCCGTTTCCATCGAAGCAACAATCCCGTAATTAGGGGAGGTTGTGGTGTGCATCATGTAAGCTTCATTAAAGGTGCTTTCATTGTAATCACCTTTAATATGAATCATTGATGCCTGAGAGAATGCGGCCAGTAATTTATGGGTTGATTGCGTTTCATAAAATACTTTCCCCACCATTCGCTCGCCACTCATGCCACTTTTACCCTCATAAATTTCATGAAAATTAGTATAAGGAACCCAGGCGGAATCAAAGTGAATGGAAGGTACATCTAATGTCTGCTTAATATAATCCGTATTATAGAGCAAGCCATCGTAGGTCGAGTTGGTGATTACTGCATGTACCGGCCAACTGGCATTGTTAGTCTGCGCAACTTTTGCCTCAATGGAGGTTTTAGTAAATTCGTGCTGTGGGATGCCGCCTAAAATGCCATAAGCATTTCGCGCAGGACATAAATAAACAGGAATAATATCGCTCATCATTAATAGATGCGTCAGAGACTTATGGCAATTTCGGTCAATCAGTACCGTACTGCCAGCAGGTGATGAGTACATACCAATGATTTTATTCGCCGTCGATGTGCCATTCGTTACCATATAGCTCTGTTCGGCATTAAATGTGCGGGCAATATATTCCTCGGCCTCCAAATGTGGCCCGGTATGATCTAATAATGATCCCAGTTCAGTAACGGAGATTGAAATATCTGCTTTAAGGGTATTAGCGCCAAAGAAATCATAGAACAAACTCCCCACCGGACTTTTTTGAAAAGCCGTTCCCGCCATGTGTCCAGGAGTACAAAATGTATACTTTCCTTCTTTAACATAATTAAACAGTGCTTTGGTTAAAGGCGGGGTAATACTATCCATATACTCCGCTGTATATTGTTCAATATGTTGAGCAATATCTTCAGCGGCATTCAGAGTATATTCAAAGAAATAAAGTGCCATGCGCATTTCATTCAAACTGACATCCAGTGACGAGGTGGTATTGATAAATGCATAAAGTGGGAGATATTCGTTTAGATCATTAATCTCAGCGCAAAGTTCATTACTGTGTTGGTCCCAATCAAAAATCACACCAATAATGCGCGCATTATGCTCAATAAGCTTGAGCAGATCACCACGACTCTTAGGATAGATGAGCTGAAAACCTCTGGCGAGCAGGGCATCGTTCAACTCTCGAATAGGTTCATCTTTATAATAAACCCCCATCGGCCCCATGATTGCGATGATATTCATTGGTGAATCCTCAAATTGTTCACTAATCATCTATAACAACATGAAAATTCAACACAGGGTATCTTTTAGCAGAAAATTATGAGGTTAAACATTATTTTGAGATAAATACTCAGTCGGTATCTACGATGTTTAAACCATATTATTTATTTGCTTATAAATGATCAGTTACAAACCGTGTGGATATAACATGGCAGGATGGCTTGCCAGCGTGAGCCGGGCGCTAATAAATAAAAAATCCGGTACATAATATATGCACCGGATTTCAATATCTAACTTAAATGACCTGCAATATGGACGCAGTTACTCAGCAATAACCATAGTTCATTAGGCGCTGATAACGACGATTTAATAACTCTTCGTCATTCAACACATCCAGATCACTGAGATCAGCCAGAAGCTGTGCTTTCAGTGAAGCGGCAATCGCCAGATAATCACGGTGCGCACCGCCCAAAGGCTCAGGAATGACGGAGTCGATCATCTTCAGTTCTTTCAAACGATGAGCCGTAATACCCATTGCTTCTGCGGCCAGAGGCGCTTTATCAGCACTTTTCCACAAAATAGAGGCACAACCTTCTGGTGAGATAACGGAATAAGTGCTGTATTGCAGCATATTCACTTTATCGCCAACACCAATGGCTAATGCACCGCCAGAGCCACCTTCGCCAATGACAGTACAAACGATAGGCACATTCAGGCGAGACATCTCACGCAAGTTACGCGCAATGGCTTCAGACTGGCCACGCTCTTCTGCACCAACACCAGGATAAGCCCCTGGGGTATCAATAAAAGTAATGATTGGCAGCTTAAAGCGCTCAGCCATTTCCATTAGACGCAATGCCTTACGATAACCTTCTGGAGCTGGCATACCAAAGTTACGGCGAATCTTCTCTTTGGTTTCACGACCTTTTTGATGACCAATAATCATCACCGGGCGACCATCCAGGCGAGCGATACCACCGACGATAGCTTTATCGTCAGCATAGGCGCGATCACCTGCCAACTCTTCGAAATCAGTAAAGATATTAGCGATATAATCCAGGGTATAAGGGCGACGAGGATGGCGTGCCAATTGGGCAATCTGCCATGCACCGAGATCCGAGAATATCTTCCGCGTCAGCTCGACACTTTTCTCACGTAGACGCTGAACCTCTTCGTCCAGATTAATATCTAATTTTTCGTCTTGACGGCTGACTGCGGTCAGCGAGTCAATTTTCGCTTCCAGCTCTGCAATCGGCTGTTCAAAATCAAGAAAATTCAGACTCATAGCATTCCTATTTTAGTCAAATTCCAGTTCCACCTGCTCATTACCTACCAGCGTTCGCAAATCTATCAATAAGCGATCGGTGGGCGTCACGCGCCATGTGGCTCCAAACCGCAGCCGGGCGCGAGCATCTTCCCGTTGGTAATAAAGATGCACTGGGATCGTCCCCGCTCGATGGGGTTCCAACGACTGACGGAGACGGTTCAAAAGCTGGTCATCAATTTGCCTGTCGGTCAGCGATATAGCAAGCCCACGGGCATATTTTTCACGAGCTTCACTGATGTCCATTAACTCACGGGCGGTCATTTTAAGTCCACCACTAAAGTCATCAAAGCTGACCTGTCCGGTGGCTATCAGGATACGGTCTTTTTCTAACAAATGCTGATATTTTTCCAACGCATCGGTGAATAACATCACCTCAAGACGCCCGGAACGGTCATCCAAAGTACAAATACCAATACGATTTCCGCGTTTTGTCACCATAACTCTGGCTGCGATAACCAGCCCCGCAGCCATGGTCATTTTGCCCCGATCCGTCGGATGCATATCTTTCAAACGCAGCCCGCCGGCATAACGTTCTATTTCCTTCAGATACTGGGTGATCGGGTGGCCGGTCAGGTATAACCCCAGCGTTTCCCGCTCACCGTCTAAAACAATCTGCTCTTGCCACGGCGGCACATTAGCATAAGATTGCTCAACCTGCTCTGGTGCATCTGCCAATACACCAAACATATCAACCTGACCAATAGCTTCTGCCTTGGCATGTTGGTCTGCTGCCTTTAACGCCTCACCCAGCGAGCTCATTAATGCAGCCCGGTGCGGCCCCAAACGGTCAAAGGCACCAGACATAATAAGCTTTTCTAAAATTCGACGATTGAGTTTTTTTGTGTCAACTCTGGCACATAAATCAAATAACTCTTTGAAATAGCCACCCTCTTTACGGGCTTCCAACATGGCCTCGATCGGCCCCTCGCCAACACCTTTGATTGCACCGATACCATAAACAATTTCGCCCTCATCATTTACATGGAAATGATATAGGCCGCTGTTGATATCCGGAGGCAGAATTTTCAGCCCCATCCGCCAGCACTCATCGACCAGACCTACCACTTTATCAGTGTTGTCCATATCGGCCGTCATTACCGCCGCCATAAATTCAGCCGGATAATGGGCTTTCAACCATAAAGTTTGGTAAGAAACCAAAGCATAAGCGGCAGAGTGTGATTTGTTAAAACCATAGCCAGCAAATTTCTCTACCAGGTCAAAGATTTTAATTGCCAGCTCGCCGTCAACGCCCTGATTTTTGGCACCATCTTCAAATATAGAGCGCTGTTTCGCCATTTCTGCCGGGTTTTTCTTACCCATCGCACGCCGCAACATATCCGCGCCGCCGAGTGAGTAACCAGACAGAACCTGCGCAATCTGCATAACCTGTTCTTGGTACAAGATGATGCCGTAGGTCGGCTCAAGCACCGGTTTTAGAGATTCATGTTGCCATTCAATATCAGGATAGGATATCGCTTCACGGCCGTGTTTACGGTCAATAAAGTTATCAACCATCCCTGATTGCAACGGGCCAGGGCGGAATAGCGCCACCAATGCGATCATATCTTCGAAGCAGTCCGGTTTTAGACGCTTGATAAGATCCTTCATGCCTCTGGATTCTAGCTGGAATACTGCTGTCGTTTCAGAACGTTGCAGCATATCGAAGCTTTTTTTATCATCCAGCGGAATAGACGCAATATCAATCGGCTCTAATCCGGTTTTCGCGCGGCGAGCGTTGATCATCTCCAACGCCCAGTTAATGATAGTGAGCGTTCGCAAACCAAGGAAGTCAAACTTCACCAAGCCGGCATATTCCACATCATTCTTATCGAACTGTGTAACCGGATTATTCCCTTCCGCATCACAGTATAGTGGGGCGAAATCAGTAATTTTTGTTGGTGCGATAACCACCCCACCGGCATGCTTACCGGCGTTACGCGTTACCCCTTCCAATTTTCGCGCCATATCAATCAGCGCTCTAACTTCTTCATCTGCCTCATAGATTTCAGGCAGTTGCGGTTCCGCTGCGAAAGCTTTCTCCAACGTCATACCCGGGTCAGGCGGGACCAGTTTGGAGATACGATCGACAAAACCATAAGGATGGCCCAGTACACGGCCCACATCGCGGATCACCGCTTTGGCTGCCATTGTACCAAAGGTAATTATCTGAGAAACAGCATCCCGGCCATACATATCCGCAACGTGCTCAATCACTAGATCGCGCTTCTCCATGCAGAAGTCGACATCGAAGTCAGGCATGGATACACGTTCCGGGTTTAAGAAACGTTCGAACAGTAGGTCAAATTCCAGTGGATCAAGGTCGGTAATCTTCAGCGCGTAAGCAACCAGGGAACCTGCACCAGAACCACGGCCCGGCCCTACCGGCACCCCGTTATCTTTTGACCACTGGATAAATTCCATTACTATCAAGAAGTAGCCGGGGAAGCCCATCTGGTTAATAACTTTTAGTTCGATTTCCAGACGTTCATCATATGCAGGGCGTTTTTGTGCCCGAACTTCAGGATCAGGGAACAAGAACTCCAGTCGTTCTTCTAAACCTTGTTTAGACTTTTCAACCAAGAAGTCTTCTGTGCTCATATCACCCGTTGGGAACTGGGGTAAAAAATACTCCCCAAGCCGGATCGTCACATTACAACGTTTAGCGATTTCAACACTGTTGATTAGCGCCTCAGGAATATCCGCGAACAGCTCACACATCTGCTCTTCGTCGCGCATAAACTGCTGCGGGCTATAGTTTTTAGGTCGCTTAGGATCAACCAGAGTAAAGCCGTCGTGGATAGCCACGCGAATCTCGTGGGCATCAAAATCTGATTCATCGATAAAACGCACATCATTGGTCGCTACCACAGGCAAGCCACGTTCTGTTGCTAATGCCACAGCGGCATGAAGGTAGTTTTCTTCATCCGGGCGACCAGTACGGATTAATTCCAGATAGTAACTGTCAGGGAAATGTTCTTGATAAAACTCAAGGCACTGATCAACCTGAGCATGATTACCCCGCAGAATAAACTTACCCACATCCCCCCATCCGACCACCGGACAGCAGAATCAGACCTTCTTTATGCTTAATCAGCCAGTCACGGTCAATAATAGGGCCAGCTGCGCCATAGCCGCGTTGATAAGCTTCAGATATCAGTAAAGTAAGATTTTGGTAACCTTCATTATTGCGTGCCAGCACAGTAAGGTGAGCTAATTCATCACCTAAGATTTCACTTTGCACATAGAAGTCTGCGCCGATGATGGGTTTGACTCCAGCACTATGCGCGCTACCGTAGAATTTTACCAAGCCGCACAGGTTGGTAAAATCGGTAATGGCCAGAGCGGGCATGCCTAATGCAGCAGCTCTCTTCACCAAGGGTCCAATCTTGGCTAATCCATCTATCATGGAGTAATCGCTGTGAACACGCAGGTGGACAAAACGAGGTTCGGCCATATCCAGACACCAGAAATTAGTGGATTGAATCACATCCCCAGCAACTCATTGCTAAGGAATTATATCCATACGTTATGGATGTTGCTTGGTTTATGAGTGCAAACAGCCGTTTACACTAAACCCAGCACACGTTTAACCGGGCCAAAACTCCGCCGGTGATGCTCTGTTGCCCCAAAAGTTGTCAACTTTTCTAAATGGACAGCGGTTGGATAGCCTTTGTGTTGTGCGAAACCATATTCAGGGAATTGGAGATCCAGCTCAGTCATTTCACGATCGCGCGTGACTTTAGCCAGAATTGAAGCGGCGCTTATCTCAGCCACTCGACTATCACCTTTCACAACAGCCAATGATGGCATAGCCAGTTTCGGGCAACGGTTACCGTCAATCAAGACATAATCGGGCGCAATATGCAGCCCTGCGACTGCTCTTTGCATTGCCAGCATAGTGGCGTGCAATATATTAAGCTGGTCAATCTCTTCAGGCTCAGCGCGCCCAAGGCTCCATGATAAGGCCTTGTCTGTAATTTCGTCATAAAGTGATAACCGGCGCTTCTCACTCAGTTTTTTCGAGTCAGCTAAGCCCACTATTGGCCGTTTAGGATCGAGAATGACCGCAGCAGTGACAACTGCTCCCACTAAAGGGCCGCGACCAACTTCATCCACACCCGCAATCAGATTTGCCTGCGGGTAAATAAAGATATCAGTCATCGCCCTGCTAGCTCCAATACAGCCTGCGCTGCCTGTTCATCTGCGCCACAGCGGATGCTCTGATGTAAAATCAGAAAACGCTCTTTCAAGGCCTCAACCGCCGAGCCACCTTGTAGTAACGGCAGCAGCGCATCGGCTAACTTTTGCGGTTGGCACTCTTGCTGCAAAAGCTCTGTCACTAGCTCTTCGCCAGCCAACAGATTAGGCAACGAGACATAAGGGGTCTTGACCAGCCGCTCAGCCAGCCAGAACGTGAAAGGCTTCATGCGATAACCGACAACCATAGGGCACTTGGCCAACATACATTCTAGTGCGGCAGTACCGGAAGCCAGCAATGTCGCATCAGCAGCAATCATTGCCAGACGAGCATTGCCGTCAAGTAAGTGCACCGCCAGGTCAGGTGCAATTTCGGCTTTAATTCGCTCAAACTGCTCACGCCGCTTGCTGTTCACCAGAGGAACCAACACTTCCAGATTAGGCATTTGTTGCCGCAGAATGGCAGCAGTGCGCAGAAAATCACCACTGAGCATTTCTACTTCAGAATGGCGGCTACCCGGCAATAAGGCCAAACAAGTTGTATTTGCTGCAATGCCAAGCTCTGCTTTTGCCGCGTTTTTATCAGGTGCTAGCGGCATTGCATCAGCCATGGTATGGCCGATGAAACGGCAGGGAACATTGAAACGATCGTAAAACGCTTTTTCAAAAGGAAGGAAGGCTAGCACCATGTCGGTGGCTTTGCCAATTTTGAAAACACGTTTTTGCCGCCAGGCCCACACAGATGGGCTGACATAATGAACGGTACGTATGCCACGCTGTTTCAAGCGCCCTTCAAGGGTAATATTGAAATCAGGGGCGTCAATACCGACAAAAACATCCGGCGAGAGCTCACTAAAACGCTGAGTCAGCTCTTTTCGGATTTTTAGTAATCGTGGTAGACGCTCTAATACTTCAACTACCCCCATCACTGCCAATTCTTCCATCTCAAACCAAGCTTCGCATCCTTCAGCTTGCATCAGAGGCCCAGCCACACCAACAAAGTGGGCATCAGGAACCTGGGCTTTCAATGCACGAATTAATCCGGCACCTAAGATATCGCCAGATGTTTCTCCGGCGACTAAACCTATAGTTAAAGGACGCACACTGCTTGACGGTCGATCAACAGATAATGGGGGATTTTGCATAAGTCAGCGAATAATGCCGCGAGTCGAACGAGCAAAGAAATCAATGAATGCTTGAACTGCCGAATGTTGCTCTGCCAATTCAGCAATTTCGGGCTTCACTTCATCCAGCGTCCGGCCGCTGCGATACAATAATTTGTAGGCATTGCGGATAGCATGGAGTGATTCTTTGTCGAAACCACGACGCTTCAACCCTTCAATATTGATACCGAATGGTGTCGCATGGTTACCCTGAGCGATGACAAAAGGAGGCACATCTTGAGCAACACCAGAACAACCGCCCACCATTACATGCGCACCAATCACGCAGAATTGATGGATAGCAGTCATTCCGCCAATAATGGCAAAATCGTCGATTTCTACATGACCACCCAATGTTGCATTATTCGCAAGAATACAACGATCGCCAATGATGCAGTCATGGGCGATGTGGGCATTGATCATCAGTAAATTATCGCTGCCTACTTTCGTTAATCCACCACCTTGCACAGTGCCACGGTGGATAGAAACACTTTCGCGGATACGGTTACGGTCACCGATCTCAACACGAGTAGGCTCGCCCGCATACTTCAGATCCTGATTTGCTTCTCCAATGGAAGCAAATTGGTAAATCTGATTATCACAGCCGATTTTTGTTATTCCATTAACGACGACATGGGATTTCAGTTCCGTGCCAGCGCCGATTTCCACCTGGGATCCGACAAAGCAGAAGGGGCCAATATGAACACCAGCGCCAATAACTGCACCTTCTTCGACGATAGAACTTGGATGGATAACGGCGGTTTTGTCAATCACGTATCAAGACTCCTTAACGTCAGGCTTTGTAACTTCAGACTTTGTAACTACAGCTGTTGCTGGTTTGCTACGAGCACACATCATGGTTGCCGTACAAACAATTTCACCATCAACTTTCGCAACACCAGTAAAACGGGTCAGACCACGGCGTTCTTTAACAAACTCAACTTCCATGATCATTTGATCGCCAGGCACTACTGGACGTTTAAAGCGGGCTTCATCGATACCAGCAAAATAATAAAGCTCACCTGGTTCAAGTTTACCGCGGCTCTTAAACGCCAAAATCCCGGTAGCCTGAGCCATCGCTTCTAATATCAGCACACCAGGGAAGATTGGCTTACCTGGGAAATGGCCTTGGAAAAATGGCTCGTTGAAAGAGACGTTCTTCACCGCACGCAGAAATTTTCCTTCCTCAAAATCAAGGACGCGATCTACCAGCAAAAACGGAAAACGGTGCGGCAGTAGATCCAAAATCTCTTCAATGTGCAGAGTATGAGTGTCAGTAGTCAAAATACTCTTCCTGTCTAAAAAACTGATGCTATCAACAACACGGCCTGCACTGCCCCAAAAGGGAGGCATTAGGCAGGCCGCAAATTAGGAACTCTTTACACCCTTCGGACTTGAAGTTGCAACGGTGTCAGCTGCGTTCATTCACCTGAATAACTTACCTATGTAAGTTCATCAGAGTTCATTCGCTTGCTTCCTATTTACAACTCCAATTTCTTTGGGTATCTACTTTTGGCATCAGTGCCAATAAGTTTGATTATTTGCTCAGAGTTTCGGGCTTAAGTGATTATTCTTTATCGATTTTGCGCTCAATAGCTTTTAAGCGTTTATTAATTCCATCAATATTCATCACCAAAGCAGCGGTTTTACGCCAAACCTTATTGGGTTGTAGCGGAATACCGGAGGAGTATAACCCAGGTTCAGTGATTGGACGCATCACCATTCCCATTCCGGTGATTGTGACTTTGTCACAGATCTCCATATGACCATTGATCACACTTGCGCCGCCAATCATGCAATAGCGCCCAACTTTGAGGCTACCCGCCATGATAACACCACCCGCAACTGCGGTATTGTCGCCAATCACAACGTTATGTGCAATCTGACATTGGTTATCAATGATGACGCCATTGCCAATAATCGTATTATCCAGTGCACCACGGTCAATCGTTGTACAGGCGCCAATCTCAACCCGATCGCCAATATGTACAGAACCGAGCTGTGGTATTTTTATCCAGTTGCCACGATCATTTGCATAGCCAAAACCATCTGCACCAATGACCGTACCGGATTGAATCAGACAGTTTTGCCCGATTACAACTTCATGATAAACGGAAACATTGGCCCACAAACGGCTACCAGCACCAATGTGAGTATTCTTACCAATAAAACAGCCCGCACCAATAACCACGTTATCACCCAGTACTACACCGGACTCTATCACTGCATTGGCACCGATAGAAACATTCTCACCCAGCGTTGCTTGTGGAGAAATCACCGCACTTGGAGCAATATCTTGCGCAGGTTGAGGTGTGGTATCCATTATCTGAGCCATACGTGCATAGGTTAGATAAGGGTTTTTAACCACCAGGGCCGCAGATTTACAGAACGGTAAGTCAGCCTCAGTCAACACCACAGCACCGGCATTGCAAGTTGCGAGTTGTTCCTGATAACGGCTGTTTGACAAAAACGTGATTTGCGATGGCTCGGCTGAATGCATAGAAGCGATGCCGGTGATGACAAGATCGCCATCACCATGCACCTGTGCATCCAACTGCTGGGCTAAATCAGCCAGTCGAATTGAAGGCATGTTTTATTTAACCTGTTTCAGCACGTCAGCAGTGATATCTTTAGAAGGATCTGCATATGCAACAGCATTTGCATCAATCACCACGTCATAACCGCCTTTGCTAGCAACAGATTTCACAGCATCCTGAATACGGCTCAGGATTTTGTTACGCTCTTCCATCTGACGACGGCGATTATCTTGCTCAAAAGCCTGGGCTTTAGTAGAGAAAGTCTCACGCTGTTTCATTACGTCATTTTCCAGTTTGGTACGATCACTGGCTTTCATGGTAGAACCGTCACGTTGCAGTTTCTGCATTTTAGTCTGCAGATCGCGCTCCATTCCTTGCAGTTCGGTTGCTCGGCCTTTGAATTCATTCTCCAGCTGTTTAGCTACGGTTTCACGCGCAGGTAATTGTTGGAAAATGCTGGAAACGTTAACAATAGCAATTTTGTCTGCGGCTTGAACGCTGGCAGAAGCTGCCAATGCTAAACCAAGACCTGCGGCACACAACCACTTTTTCACTATAAACTCCTTACCATTACCTGTTTGTGTCAGAGACACCTTGAAGTGCACTTAATACTGAATAATGCCTAAAATAGCGCCAAACTTATTAGCGCTACCTTAGGTTATTTCAACTACCAGTGCTGTCTTTAAAATTTGCAACTACTTTGCCAATCAATTACCAAGTTTTACCAATGTTAAACTGGAATTGCTCTGACTTATCACCTTCGTAATCTTTAACCGGTTTAGCATATGAGAACACTAAAGGCCCCAATGGAGACATCCATTGTAGTGCCACACCGGCAGAGACACGAATATTGCTGGCTTTACTGTAATCAGGAATACCTGCTGCTCGTGTTTCTGCAGTATTTTCCCAATTGGTATCCCATACAGTACCGGCGTCAACAAAGACCGAGGTACGTACAGAGTTCGAGTATTTCTCACTAATAAACGGTGTCGGTGTAATCAGCTCTAAACTGGCCACCGCCATGGCGTTACCACCGACAGCATCGGTAGAATCTCTGATGCTCCCATCAGCATTATAGTACGCAGCTTTTGGACCGATGTTATTAGAACGGAAACCACGAACAGAGCTGGCACCACCGGCATAGAAGTTCTCGTAGAATGGCATTTCTTTCGAGCCAATGCCGCCACCATAACCCAAGCGACCCCGACCCAGCAGCACCCATGAACGGTCTTCATCTAATGGCTGATAGGCTGATGTATCGAATGTCACTTTATAGAACTCATTATCTGAGCCAGGTACTGTCACTTTGGTATTCACCGATGATTTCACACCCGACGTTGGAAAGAAACCACGGTCAAGGTTGTTATATGTCCAACCCAGATTCAGCGTAAAGTCATCAGTAGTAAAGCCAGTTGTGCCTGTATAGCCTGGGCGTTCGCCGACAGATTCGAGATAGCGCCACATTGCGACTTGCGGCTCCATATCGGACAGGTCGTTATGGACGTAACCTAAGCCAACACGCAATGAGTTATTTTCATTGATTGGGAAGCCTAAAGTACCGTCAACACCGTAGCTGCTATTGGTATAGCCAGACAGGTCTGCGTTATCTGCTTTAAAGTCATTATAGAAGATACGGCCGCCCAGACTGACACCGTCAACGGTGAAGTAAGGGTCGGTTAAAGTGAACTCAGCATAAGTCTGATAATCGTTTTTCGTACCGTTAATACCAACAGTATTACCCGTACCTAACCAGTTATCTTGCTGCACACCCACCTGGAAGCTCACACCACTTTCAGTACCGTAACCGATACCAAAGTTCAAGCTACCGGTGTTTCGTTCCTTAACTTTGTAAGTCACATCGACCTGATCAGCCGTCCCCGGGACACGTTGAGTTTCAACATCAACAGTCTCGAAATAGCCTAAACGGTTCAAACGTTCTTTACCGGCTTCAACTTGGTCATTACCCAGCCATGCACCTTCCATTTGACGCATTTCACGGCGCAATACGGAGTCTTTGCTAGTGTCATTGCCTTCGAAACGGACATTACGGACATAGAAACGGTTACCCGCATCTACATTGATATGCAGTTTGACTGTTTTATCAGCATCGTTAATTTCAGGCTGAGATACGACCCGCGGATAAGCATAGCCATAGCGGCCTAACATCTTCTTGATGTCTTCTTCCATGCGCGTCACTTTACTGCCGTTAAACAGTTCACCTGGCTCAATCTTGGTCAGTTTATCCGCTTCAGATTGATGGCCCGCAAGATTACCACTCACAACCACGCTGTTAAGCTTGTATTGGTCGCCTTCAGTAATATTGATAGTGATGTAGATACCTTTTTTATCTGGCGTCAAACTCACCTGGGTTGAATCAATGTTAAATCGGGCATAACCACGATCCAGATAGAAACTGCGTAAGGTTTCAAGGTCACCCGCTAGTTTCTGCTTCTGATATTTACGATCACCCACCACGTTCCACCACGGTACTTCATCACGCAATTGGAAACGTGAGATAAGTTCATCCGTTGTGAAACTGTGGTTACCTACAATGTTGATCTGCTGAATTTTCGCAGACACACCTTCAGTAAAGACCAGTTTTAGATCGACACGATTACGTGGCAATGGCGTAACGACAGCCTTCACTGAAGCACTGTACTTACCCACACTGTAGTAGAAGTCTTCGAGTCCTTTTTCAATGTTGGATATAGTGGTACGGTCCAAGGCTTCACCAACCCGGACGCCAGAGGCTTCCAGGTTCTGCTTAAGCATGTCATCTTTCACCGCTTTATTACCGGAGAAAGTGATGCTGGCAATCGTTGGGCGTTCTTTGACTTGAACAATCAGCGTATCACCATCGCGCAGGACGCGGACGTCCTCGAAGTTGCCTGTAGCAAACAACGCACGAATAGTTTGACCGATGTCATCATCACTGACGGTATCGCCTACGCGAACCGGCATATTAAGTAACGCCGCACCGACGGCGACCCGTTGCAGGCCTTCGAAATGAATATCTTTCACTACGAACCCGTCTGCACCGTATACGGTGGCGCTGCCAAACAGCAGCGACGCTATGAGCAACTTTTTCATCGCCATCGTTGTTATGCGTTCTTCCTAACCTATCCCCTGCCGTTAAAGACGGGAGAAATCATTGAAAAGTGCAAGCCCCATTAATAACACCAGCAAAATCGAGCCGATGCGATAACTGAAGTCTTGTACTCGCTCAGAAACCGGCCCACCCTTCAGCTTTTCTATCGCCAGGAAGAGCAGATGTCCACCATCTAACACCGGTAACGGGAACAAATTGATAATCCCTAAGTTGACACTGATCAGTGCCAAAAACATCAGGTAATACACCAACCCGTACTCAGCTGAAACCCCAGCACCTTGTGCAATAGATATCGGGCCACTCAAGTTATTCAGCTTAACATCACCAGTAATCAGTTTACCCAACATGTTTACCGTCAACCGCATCAACTGCCAGGTTTTATCCCCAGCTTGGTAGAGTGCAGTGAACGGGCCATATTGGCGAATTGTTTTATATTCATCCGGAAGCGGTATAACTTTCGGCACTACACCCGCAAAACCTTCACTGCGGTTTTCTCCAACCGATTTTGTATCTGGTATCAAGGTTAAAGACAAGGGGGTACCGCCCCTTTCAATATCTAACACCAGCGCTTTACCGGGGTTATCTCGAACTTGTAAAACAAATGTTTGCCAACGATCCAGCAACTGCCCGTTAACTTTAACTACCCTATCCCCTGCTTGTAAACCCGCCTTTTCTGCCGCTGACCCTGGCTGGACTTCTGCCAAGACAGATTCAATCTGCGGACCGCGGGGGATAATGCCTAGTGCAACCACAGGATCTTGTTTATCAGGCTCAAATTGCCACTGCCGCAAATCGAGTGTCTTTTGCACCACATTAGCAGAGCCAAATGGGGCAACACCGACTTGCGTTTGCTTGTCACCTATTTTGCTGACTAAAGCCAAACGAACAGAATCCCAGTCAGGCGTTTCGATACCATCGACAGACTTAAGTTCCATTCCCGGAGAAATATTGGCTTGCGCAGCAATGGATTGTGGCGAAATATCACCCACAACCGGACGCACGCTTGGGACGCCAATGATAAACACCAGCCAGTAAGCAATAATAGCAAAAAGGAAATTGGCAATAGGCCCCGCACTGACGATTGCAGCACGTTGTAAGACTGTTTTATTGTTAAAAGATTGATGGCGAAATTCAGGTGCAACCGCCTCTACGCGCTCATCCAACATTTTAACATAGCCGCCCAACGGGATAAGGGCGATAACATACTCGGTTCCCTGACGATCAGTCCGACGCCATAGCGCTTTACCAAAACCAATCGAAAAGCGTTCAACACGGACACCACAGCGCCGTGCCACCCAAAAGTGGCCGAACTCATGCACTGTAATTAAGATCCCCAGTGCGATAATAAACGCGGCCAGGCTCCAGAGTATGCTCATCATATTCCCTAAACTCCCCGTCAGTGACGGATTAAAACACTAACAGCATTAAGCAGGCAAATACCGGCACAGCTGCGGTCAGGCTATCGATACGATCCAGTATCCCACCATGACCAGGAATCAAATGACCACTGTCTTTGATTCCCGCTTCACGTTTAAACATACTTTCGGTCAAATCGCCGAGTACCGAGGCCAATGCCGCAACCACGGAACAGATTAACAGTATTTCTGGGATGATATCCAACGGAGCATATCGACCAAACAACCATGATATCAGAGCTGATGTCAGTAAACCGCCAATTAATCCTTCCCACGTTTTTCCCGGTGAGACTTTAGGCGCTAATTTATGTTTACCGAATAATTTGCCGAACATGTAAGCGCCAGAATCGGCTCCCCACACCAAGAGCATCACATACAGCAGCCACCAGGCGCCGATATTGTGATCTTGTTCATAGCCATACTGGCGCAGTGCAACCATACCCCAGAAGAATGGGACAATGGTCAGAATGCCGAAAATTATACGTAACAGACGTGAGTCGCGCCAGACCGCTGCAGAACGTGGATAGGTCAGTACCAACAGTAATGCCGCAATCCACCACCCCATAGAGAGCCAGAGAGGCACACTCACCTGTGGAAGATGAGCTGAATGCTGGTACGCTGGTAGGCTAAGCAGCATTGATATCAGTAAAAAGCCACAAAGTATGGCCAACCAAATACGCTGAGAACGACTGGCAAACCCGGCTAATTGCCCCCACTCCCATGCCGCAAGCATACAGACGACGAGAGTGACAATAGCAAAACCAACCGGCGGAAGCAGGAATAGTGCACCAATGACAACCGGAATCAAAATCAAAGCAGTTATGAGACGATACTTCAGCAAAAGTTCCCCCTAGGATGCAGTGGCATCGATAGGTGTAGTTCCCCCGAAGCGACGCTCGCGTTGTGCAAATGCATTCAGCGCACCTTCAAAGACATGTTCATCAAAATCAGGCCAGAGTACATCAGTAAAGTAAAGTTCAGCATAGGCGATTTGCCATAACAAGAAATTACTGATGCGATGTTCACCACCGGTTCTGATCACTAAATCTACCTCAGATTGTTCATGTAGGCAGATATATGAGTTTAGCGACTCTTCACAGATATCTTTAGGTTGCAATTCTCCTCGCTGTACCTGCTCAGCTAAGTGACGCACTCCCTGAATAATATCCCAACGGCCACCATAATTGGCAGCAATGTTAAGTTTCAGACCGTCATTATTTGCCGTTAACTCTTCTGAGCGACGGATCCGTTGCTGCAAACGTTCACTAAATCGACTGATATCACCAATGACCGATAAACGAACATTATGTTTATGCAGACTTTTTACTTCGCTGTCCAGCGCGCGAACAAAAAGTTCCATCAGTGCGGTGACTTCTTGTGCAGGGCGATTCCAGTTTTCACTGCTAAAAGCATAAAGCGTGAGTGCATCTAACTGATGAGTGGCAGCAAAACTGACCGCCCGACGAACTGATTTCACTCCCGCTTTATGACCGAAGACCCTTAATTTACCCTGTTTTTTAGCCCAACGCCCATTACCATCCATGATGATAGCAACATGGCGTGGAGTCAGGGGTGACAAGTTAGCCCTATCTTCATTTACAGACGACATAATGCGAACTCATTTCCTCAATAAATCAGTTGTTCGTCCCGAACATTAGGCAGCAAGCGCACAAAAAAAGCCGTGTACCAAGTCACGGCTTCTTAAGTGACAGCCAAAATAGACGGTTTAAATACCTATTGGGCCACTAATCAACAGTCTATCTGTCCATTGACGGTGCAGACTATATCATCTCAGCCTTGCCCTAACAAATTCCCACATCAGCCTACGAGGCTTTTAATTATTCAATTTTGCTATTGCCTGAACGGCTGCATCACGGGCTTTACGGTCAATCACCAATACCTCATCTACACTGGCTGGCTCTGGTAATGATAACTGCTCCACAACCATACGATTAATGACTGCAATGTCGGTGAAACGAATTCTCGAATCTAAAAATGCCATGACAGAAATTTCATTGGCGGCATTCAGTGCTGTGGTTGCGGCCTGACCTGCATTAGAAGCATCAATAGCCAGCTTCAGGCAGGGATAACGTTGATAATCCGGCTCAGCAAAAGTCAGCTCGCGTATTTTGCAGAAATCCAGCGGCGCAACGCCTGAATTCACGCGCATTGGGTACGCCATCGCATGCGCAATAGGTGTCCGCATATCTGGGGTACCCATCTGCGCCAATACACTGCCATCATGGTAGCGCACCATCGAATGAATGACAGATTGAGGATGTAAAATAACCTCCACCTGTTCCGCGCTAGCGTTAAATAACCAGCGCGCCTCGATATACTCTAGCCCTTTGTTCATCATTGTCGCAGAGTCGACCGAAATCTTACGCCCCATAGACCAGTTTGGATGCGCGCAAGCCTGGTCTGGAGTGACATCTGCGAATTGCACTAATGGCGTTTCGCGCAGTGGGCCACCAGAACCTGTTAAGATAATGCGGGAAACACCATTATCACTCAGTGAAGAATAGCCTAATTGAGACTGAACCTTTTCAGGTAAACTCTGAAAAATAGCATTATGTTCGCTGTCGATGGGTAGCAATTGCGCACGACTGTGCCTCACTTCATCCATAAAAAGCTTACCGCAGGTAATCAGCGACTCTTTGTTAGCCAGTAATACTTGTTTACCCGCACGGATAGCTCCCAGCGTGGAAGGCAACCCTGCGACGCCGACAATCGCAGCCATTACCTGATCGACATCGTCTATCGCCGCCAGTTCACACGCCGCTTTCTCACCGGAATAAACCTCAGTTCGTGAACCATTTTCTGCCAATATCAGGCGTAACGCTTTAGCCGAGGTTTCATCGGACATAGCTGCATAACGGGGGGGCAAATTCGAGACATTGTTGCGCCATCTGGTGGACATTGCGACCAGCAACCAATGCGGTGATTTTGAATAATTCGGGATTAGCGCGCACAACACCCAGAGTGCTGTTGCCGATGGAGCCTGTAGAACCAAGAATAGTCAGTTGCTTCATGAGAGTACTCTGAATAACTGTGTTTACACCCGTCATACTTCAAGCTGCATGTACGTTAGCTACTTTCGTTCACCCCAGCCACTTACCTGTGTAAGCTCTTGGAGATTAATGAGTCTCTTTGTGACTCACCCAGCGGGCTAGCATAAATGCTGTTCAAACCGGTCTTCGAGCGATTTGTCGCTCAATTGCCGCCTTCCTGCAACTCGAATTATTTAGGGTATTATGATAGGCGCGGCATCAATCTAATTAAATATTGAACCAGCGAAAACTAAGCGCCGCCTAAGCGACGCTATAATAGTTGTCGGCGAAGATTAGAAATCCATCAACTCGGTTTCTTTGGCCGCCAATGCTGCATCAACTTTCTTGATGAAAGCATCGGTCAGCTTCTGTATATCGTCTTGAGAACGACGATCTTCATCTTCACTGATCTCTTTATCTTTCAACAAAGCTTTCACTTTTTCGTTTGCATCGCGACGCACGTTACGGATAGAGACGCGGCCCTGCTCTGCTTCTGCGCGAACAACTTTAATCAAGTCCTTACGACGCTCTTCAGTTAATGCTGGCAGTGGAACGCGAATAACAGTGCCCGCAGAAGAAGGATTCAGACCTAAATCAGAGGTCATGATCGCTTTCTCAACAGCGGCGCTCAGGCTGCGGTCAAAGACGGTCAATGCCAGAGTACGGGAGTCTTCAACAACGATGTTAGCCAACTGGCGCAATGGCGTAGCGGTGCCATAATACTCAACCTGAATGCCATCAAGAATGCTCGGAGAAGCGCGACCAGTACGAATCTTACTAATATGGTTCTGGAAGACTTCTAAGCATTTCTCCATGCGTACTTCGGTATCTTTTCTAATTTCGTTAATCACGTTGTGAACCCTTGAAAACTGGTTACTTGTCAGGCCATAACTTAAGTATAGCCGGTGAATATATAAACCAACAGTTGCTGGCTAGAGGGGCAAACGTTCAATCCAGATGCCCCTGACAGTACGGGAAGTCGCTTATTTAGTTACCGCTGCCACTTCTTTAGTGATCAGCGTCCCTTCATTCTCACCCATCACCACGCGACGTAAAGCGCCAGGTTTATTCATGTTAAAGACACGAATTGGTAAGTTGTGATCACGGGCCAAAGTAAAGGCTGCCAGATCCATAACTTTCAACTCACGCTCTAAAACGTCCTGATAGGTTAACTGCTCGTACAGTGTTGCGTCAGGATTTTTCACCGGATCTGCGGAGTAAACCCCATCGACTTTTGTTGCTTTCAACACAACATCAGCTTCAATTTCGATACCACGCAGACAAGCCGCTGAATCTGTAGTGAAGAATGGGTTACCCGTACCCGCAGCAAAAATAACCACACGGTTGTGGCGCAGCAGGCTGATTGCTTCAGCCCAACTGTAATTATCACACACACCATTAAGTGGAATAGCAGACATCAGGCGGGCGTTCACATAGGCACGGTGCAGTGCATCTCGCATTGCCAGGCCGTTCATTACGGTAGCCAGCATTCCCATGTGGTCGCCCACTACGCGGTTCATCCCAGCTTGTGCCAAACCGGCACCGCGGAACAAATTACCACCACCAATCACCACACCGACCTGAATGCCCAATTCGACCAGCTCTTTCACTTCTTGAGCCATGCGATCCAAAACGCTTGCGTCGATACCAAAACCTTCTGCACCTTGCAGGGCTTCGCCACTAAGCTTAAGCAGGATACGCTGATATACGGGTTTTGCATTGGTTGCCATGGTGTTCTGTCCTAAGCAGCAGTAATAATATTGGAGACCTGACCGTCAGGGTTTCAAGGCAATTTGGGGCGTTGAAAACTGACCTGACCAAGTTTATACCCTGGATAATTCGAGTGACAGGGAGACGATAACTGAGCGAATTCCCAGACACTTACATCAGTAAGTGACCAAGGTAAACGGCGGCAGTCGACGCACCTGTAGCTTGAAGTATAACGGGTATCGAATGGATAAAATGGAACCGCCTGGTGGCGGCTCCATTTTTAGCATTAAGACTGTTTGCTCATTGCTGCAACTTCAGCAGCAAAGTCAGTCTCAACTTTCTCAATGCCTTCGCCCACTTCAAAGCGGATGAAGTTTACAACGTCAGCGTTGTTCTCTTTCAACAGATCGCCAACAGTTTTGCTTGGGTCCATAACGAAGTTCTGACCAGTCAGAGAAACTTCGCCGGTGAACTTACGCATACGGCCTTCAACCATCTTCTCAGCAATTTCACGTGGCTTGCCGGATTCGATAGCGATGTCCAACTGGATTTGGTGCTCGCGAGCAACAACTTCAGCAGGAACATCTTCTGGCTTAACGTATTCAGGCTTGCTTGCAGCAATGTGCATAGCAATGTGCTTAACCAGCTCTTCATCAGCGCCAGTTGCCGCAACCATAACACCGATACGTGCGCCGTGCAGGTAAGTACCCAGAACATCGCCTTCCAGAGCAGCAACACGACGAATGTTGATGTTCTCACCGATTTTAGCCACCAGGTTAGCGCGTTGTTCTTCAAACTTAGCTTTCAGAACGTCGATATCAGTGATTTTGTCAGCCAGAGCTGCGTTGATAACTTCTTCGCCGAATGCTTTGAAGCCAGCATCTTTAGCAACAAAGTCAGTTTCGCAGTTCAGTTCCAGAATCACACCGAATTTACCGTCGGCTGATACTTTAGCCAGGATGATACCTTCAGCAGCGATACGGCCTGCTTTCTTGGCAGCTTTAGCCTGACCAGATTTACGCATATTGTCGATGGCAAGCTCAATGTCGCCGTTAGCTTCAACCAACGCCTTTTTACATTCCATCATGCCTGCGGCAGTACGCTCACGCAGTTCTTTTACCAAAGCAGCGGTAATAGCAACCATTTCAATTTCCTCGGTTCTCTTGTGAAAACAAGATCTCACATTAGATACGCAAAGGGGGCCTATAAAAGGCCCCCTAACCAACATATTTCAATACCTGGTTAATAAGGGCTCACGACGAGCCTGACTTATTATTCAGCTTCTACGAAGCTTTCTTCCGCTTGAACGGCCAGATCTTGAGAACGACCTTCCTTGACGGCATCAGCAACAGCATTCAGGTACAGTTTAACTGCACGGATTGCGTCATCGTTACCAGGGATGATGAAGTCAACGCCATCTGGATCGGAGTTGGTATCAACGATAGAGAATACCGGGATACCCAGGTTGTTAGCTTCTTTGATAGCGATGTGTTCGTGATCAGCATCAACAACGAACAGTGCGTCTGGTAAACCGCCCATGTCTTTGATACCGCCCAGGCTGTTTTCCAGCTTGTTCAGTTCACGAGTACGCATCAGCGCTTCTTTCTTGGTCAGCTTATCAAAGGTGCCGTCTTGAGACTGGATTTCCAAATCTTTCAAACGTTTGATGGACTGACGAACAGTTTTCCAGTTAGTCAGCATCCCGCCCAACCAGCGATGGTTCACGAAGAACTGGTCGCAGTTGTTGGCAGCTTCTTTTACCGCTTCGCTTGCTGCGCGTTTAGTACCAACGAACAAGATCTTACCTTTACGGGAAGAGATCTTTTTCAATTCAGCCAGAGCTTCGTTGAACAATGGTACGGTTTTTTCCAGGTTGATGATGTGAACTTTGTTACGTGCGCCGAAGATGAAAGGCTTCATTTTCGGGTTCCAGTAACGGGTCTGGTGACCGAAGTGAACACCGGCCTGGAGCATGTCGCGCATGGAAACAGTTGCCATGATTAAAACCTCTATAGTATCAGTTGGGGTTATGCCTCCACGTGTCCCATAACGCCGACCCCATAAGCGATTGATGATAATCAAAAACTTTAGGGCACCCCGGCGTATGTGTCGACACGTGTGTGTTATTTACACATATGAGTGCGATTGGTATTACTCGACTAAACAACGCTTTCTAGCCAGAACTTGTCTGGGAAGAGAGTGCGGTTCGCCGGCGCGCTTTATACCATAAACAGCCACAACACACCAACTTTTGTTGTATTTAATGTCGTCACTGCAAACGAAAGTTTGGCAGCAAATTGCTGGGCTGGTACCATTAGCGGCAGATTATTTAGGGTATATGATATTTATTCACCTGCTTATTCATATCTATTTACTAACGGCGGCTGGTCATCTATAGCCCCTACGGACATTTTTGCATGGCAATCTCAATCAAAACACCTGAAGATATTCAAAAAAATGCGCGTTGCTGGCCGCTTGGCTGCTGAAGTGCTGGAAATCATTGAGCCTCACGTAAAACCAGGCGTAACTACCGGTGAACTTGATCGTATTTGTCACGACCATATCACCAACCACCAGCAAGCCATTTCAGCTTGTCTCGGCTATCACGGCTTTCCAAAATCCGTTTGTATTTCAGTAAATGAAGTCATTTGCCACGGTATTCCAAGTGACGAAAAAGTCCTGAAAGATGGCGATATCGTCAATATCGACGTTACCGTGATTAAAGATGGTTTTCATGGCGACACATCAAAAATGTTTATTGTCGGTAAGCCAACCATTCTTGGTGAGCGCTTGTGCCGTGTGACACAAGAGAGCCTGTATCTGGCCATCAAAATGGTTAAACCGGGTATCCGTCTGCGCACTTTGGGCAAAGAGATCCAGAAGTTTGTAGAAGCAGAAAACTTCTCAGTAGTACGTGAATATTGTGGTCACGGCATTGGTGAAGGTTTCCATGAGGAACCACAGGTTCTGCACTATGATGCTGATGATGGTGGTGTCGTGCTGCAAACGGGCATGGCCTTTACCATTGAACCTATGGTCAATGCTGGCGATTACCGGATTCGTACCATGAAAGATGGCTGGACAGTAAAAACTAAAGATCGCAGCTTGTCGGCACAGTATGAGCATACTATTGTGGTAACTGATAACGGCTGCGAAATAATGACGTTGCGCAAGGATGACACCATCCCCAACCTCATAACGCACGAGTAATAATGATAAGCCGGCAGCCGCCGGCTTTTTTATGGGCTGCGTCTTTTACCAGGTAAACATATGTCTGACAATCACACCGAGCACTCTGTACTACCCGCGGTAACGAAGGTCATTCCTGAGCAGCCCGCATCACCGGCAACCTATCTTGATAGCGAGCTTAATTGCCCAGAACTCAAGCAGCGATTGGAAACTTTCCAGTCCTGGTTGGCTGATGCATTCAATGGCGGAATCAGCGCGGAGACATTAATTGCTGCGCGCAGTGATTACATTGATCGCCTGTTAGGCCGACTGTGGACATTCTATGGCTTCGATGACGTGCCAGAAACCGCGCTGGTCGCCGTCGGTGGCTACGGCCGTGGCGAGCTGCACCCGCTATCAGATATTGATGTGCTGATTCTGTCCAAACAGCGCCTCAATGATGAGCATGCACAGCGTGTCGGCCAGTTGATTACCTTACTCTGGGATCTGAAACTGGAAGTCGGCCACAGTGTGCGCACACTGGAAGAGTGCTTGCTGGAAGGCTTGGCTGACCTCACCGTTGCTACCAATATGGTTGAATCGCGCCTCATTTGTGGCGATGTTGCTCTATTCTTACAGATGCAAAAACACATTTTCAGCGACAACTTCTGGCCCTCGCCAAAATTTTTCCATGCCAAAGTGGTGGAGCAACAAGAGCGGCATAAACGCTATCACGGCACCAGTTATAATCTGGAACCGGATATCAAAAGCAGCCCCGGCGGATTAAGGGATATTCATACTCTTCAGTGGGTTGCCCGTCGCCATTTTGGTGCGACGTCGTTGAGTGAGATGGTTGATTTTGGTTTTCTCACTAAAGCCGAGCGCAACGAGCTGATTGAAAGCCAAAGTTTTTTGTGGCGCATCCGCTTTGCCTTGCATTTGGTACTGACCCGCTACGATAACCGCCTGCTGTTTGACCGCCAACTGAGTGTTGCCCAACTTTTGCAATATCAAGGCGAAGGGAATGAGCCGGTCGAACGCATGATGAAAGATTTTTATCGCATGACTCGCCGGGTCAGTGAGCTGAACAACATGCTGTTACAGCTATTTGATGAAGCCATATTGGCGCTGGATACCAATGAGAAACCGCGGCCGCTGGATGATGAATTTCAATTACGTGGCGATTTAATCGATTTGCGTGATGAAAATCTCTTTGTTGATAAACCTGAAGCCATTATGCGCATGTTTTATCTCATGGTGCGCAATCAGGATATTAAAGGTATTTACTCCACCACGGTACGCCGTTTACGCCATGCCCGTCGTCACCTGAAGCAGCCATTATGTAATATCCCTGAAGCACGCAAACTGTTTATGGCCATTTTACGCCATCCGGGTGCCGTTTCCCGAGCGCTGTTACCTATGCATCGCCACAGTGTGCTGTGGGCTTATATGCCGCAGTGGGGCAGTATTGTCGGGCAGATGCAGTTTGACCTGTTTCATGCTTATACCGTCGATGAGCACACAATCCGAGTGTTACTTAAACTCGAAAGTTTCGCCGATGAAAGCACCCGCCCGCGCCACCCTCTTTGTGTCGAACTTTATCCGCGCTTACCTCAACCTGAACTGTTGCTACTGGCTGCGCTATTCCACGATATCGCCAAGGGACGTGGCGGCGATCATTCAATATTGGGCGCGCACGATGTACTGGAATTTGCCGAACAGCATGGGCTGAACTCCCGCGAGGCCCAACTTGTCGCCTGGCTGGTACGCTGCCATTTACTGATGTCAGTTACCGCTCAACGGCGCGATATTCAAGACCCGGCGGTGATACAGCAATTTTCAGCAGAAGTACAAAGTGAAACCCGCTTGCGCTATTTAGTCAGCCTGACAGTAGCTGATATTTGTGCCACCAATGAAAACCTGTGGAATAGCTGGAAGCAAAGCCTGTTACGTGAACTCTATTTCGCTACAGAGAAACAACTGCGCCGTGGTATGCAAAACAGCCCAGATTTACGCGAACGCGTCCGCCATCATCGGCTTCAGGCGTTGGCACTGCTGCGCATGGATAATATTGATGAAGAAGCGCTGCACCATATCTGGAGCCGCTGTCGGGCGGATTATTTCCTACGTCATTCACCCAATCAATTGGCCTGGCATGCTCGCCATCTACTGGAACATGACTCGACAAAACCATTGGTATTGGTCAGCCGCCAGGCTACTCGTGGTGGGACCGAAATCTTTATCTGGTGCCCTGATCGCCCGTCGTTGTTTGCCGCCGTGGTAGGTGAGCTAGATCGCCGCAACCTGAGTGTCCATGACGCACAGATTTTTACCAACCGAGATGGCATGGCGATGGATACCTTCATTGTATTGGAACCTGATGGCAGCCCATTAGCGCAAGATAGGCACCCTATTATCATCCATGCCTTGCAGCAAGCGATGACCCGACAAAACTATCAACACCCACGGGTAAGACGTCTATCGCCCAAATTACGCCATTTCAGTGTACCGACTGAAACTAATTTCTTACCAACACATAACGAACGCCGGACTTATCTGGAGCTTATTGCTCTAGACCAGCCAGGCTTACTGGCACGCGTCGGTGACATTTTCGCTGATTTAGGGTTATCACTGCATAGTGCGCGTATCACCACCATCGGCGAGCGTGTTGAGGATTTATTTGTGTTAGCTGATAAGGATCGCCGTGCTTTAAGCATTGAAACGCGTCGTGAATTAGCACAACGGTTGACAGATACCCTCAATCCAAACGATAAACTGTGATACAAATAACTTTTTAGTCATTAATTTTCTTACAATCGACCCCCCAAGATCATTGACGTTATTGCTCACACTGCAATGGCTTCAAGTACGAAGGGTATAACATCAGGAAAGAACAGGATGCAGCAACTACAGAACGTTATTGAAACCGCTTTCGAACGCCGTGCAGATATCACTCCGGCGAATGTTGATACCGTCACGCGCGAAGCGATTAACCATGTAATTGATTTACTGGATACCGGTGCTCTGCGGGTTGCAGAAAAGATTGACGGTCAGTGGGTTACCCATCAGTGGCTGAAAAAAGCCGTGCTGCTATCTTTCCGCATCAATGACAATCAAGTCATGGAAGGGGCAGAAACGCGTTACTACGATAAAGTCCCAATGAAGTTTGCAGGCTATGATGAAGCCCGTTTCCAACGTGAAGGTTTCCGTGTCGTCCCACCGGCAACCGTGCGTAAGGGCGCATTCATTGCGCGCAATACTGTACTAATGCCTTCCTACGTTAATATCGGTGCCTTTGTTGATGAAGGCACCATGGTCGACACCTGGGCAACTGTGGGTTCTTGCGCACAAATCGGTAAGAATGTTCACTTGTCTGGCGGTGTTGGCATTGGTGGCGTGTTGGAGCCACTGCAAGCTAACCCGACCATTATCGAAGACAACTGCTTTGTCGGCGCACGTTCAGAAGTGGTCGAAGGGGTTATCGTTGAAGAAGGCTCGGTTATTTCCATGGGCGTATTTATCGGTCAAAGCACCCGTATTTATGATCGTGAAACGGGTGAAATCCATTATGGTCGCGTTCCCGCAGGCTCTGTCGTTGTTTCAGGTAATCTGCCATCAAAAGATGGTAGCTACAGCCTGTACTGCGCGGTTATCGTGAAGAAAGTGGATGCGAAAACCCGTGGAAAAGTCGGTATCAATGAGTTATTACGCACCATCGACTAAGATTGAAGATAGCGGGCTAATCCCCCGCTATTTTTTTGCCTTGTGAGTTAATCACATTTTTTGGCGAAAATTACCGTCATAATCATAAACTGTGGAATATATACCTATAAGGGTGGCGCTATGTATGACAATCTGAAAAGCTTAGGAATCACACAACCAGAAGATGTCGATCGCTATAGCCTGCGTCAGGAGGCCAATAACGACATTCTGAAAATTTACTTCCGCAAAGATAAAGGTGAGTTTTTTGCTAAGAGTGTAAAGTTCAAATACCCACGCCAACGCAAAACTGTGGTTGCTGATAATGCTGGTCATGGCTACAAAGAAATCAATGAAATCAACCCAAATCTACGCTATGTCATTGATGAACTTGATCAACTGTGCAAACGCGATCAAGTTGAAGTTGATCTGAAACGTAAGATTCTGGATGACTTGCGTCATTTAGAGAGTGTAGTGACCAATAAGATTGCTGAAATTGAAGCTGACCTGGAAAAACTGACCAGCGGTCGCTAAATAGGTTGTATCACTAAAGTCATTGGTGTTGCAGGTGAATAAACATCGCTCTCACCTGCAACTATCATGGATAGAGATATATTCCCTAAATAATTCGAGTTAAAGCATGGCGGGTATAATTATTGAAATAAACAGTTATTGAAATAAATAGTTATTGAAGTAGACGGCCCCACTGCTCCACCCACGAAGCTGAAACAACCTCAGGTTCCGGATGTTCAATAGCATCAATCTCTAGCCTTTCGCCAATTCTCGTCGCACCCTGCTCTTGTAATAACTCATCAAATGCACGACCGGCTCCGCAGAAATTATCATAACTGCTATCACCTAACGCAATGATGCCATAGCGCAATTCTGGTTGGAATCCAACCTGATCACGCACGGCGATAAAGAGCGAAGCAATGCTATCTGGGAAATCACCCTGCCCGGTTGTCGAGGTCACCACCAGTGCATAATGTTGACGATAATACTGCCAGGCCTCTAAAGTGCCTTCATCGAACACTTTGACCTCATGCCCCTGCTCTTTCAGTATGCTCTCGGCTTCTTCTGCAACTAAAAGTGAGTTACCGTACACAGTGCCGACGAAAATCCCGACCTGAGCCATAAAAAGTTGTCCTTTTAACGAGAAAAATTACGCACTATCCTGACTCGCCGTTGCTGCAAACTCAACCCTTTCAAGATGAGGGACAATCCCCAGCCAACCAAAATGTGACATCAGCTGTTGCCAGGATTCATCCCAACGCGCCGTCAAACTGAGCGACTCTCCGGTCACTGGATGATTCAGATGTAAATGACTGGCATGAAGCATGAGCCGCGAGCAATCAAAATGTTCTGCAACTCCACGATTCTGACGCAGATCGCCGTGGGCACTGTCACCGATGATCGGATGGCGAATATGCGCCATATGTCGACGAAGTTGGTGTTTACGGCCCGTTTCTGGTTTTAACTGCATTAAACTAAAGCGCGAAGTGTCATAGCGCCCGATGGCAATAGGCACTTCCACTTGAGCCAAGGCCTGATAATGGGTAACTGAAGGCTGCGGTGCTTTATCGGGGCGAGCAAATTTATCCGCAATCTTGTCTAACTCTTCAGTCATCTCATAATCAATAGTGCCATCTTCTAGCACGTATCCACGAACGACCGCATGATAGGTTTTCTGAATCTGATGCTGTTCAAATTGCAACGAAAGGGCACGAGCCACATCGCTGGACAGTGCCATCAGCAGCACACCCGATGTCGGGCGGTCCAGGCGATGAACGGTATAAACATGCTGGCCAATTTGATCACGTACTGTTTGCATGACAAATACGGTTTCATTGCTATCCAGCCAACTGCGGTGAACTAACCAGCCGGCTGGTTTATTTACCGCAACTATATGTTCGTCTTGATAGAGTATTTCCAGCATTAGTGATTTTCTTTATTCAGCAGGTCATCGAGACGCTGTAATTCTACCAGCAGCAAGGTGCAATCCGGGCGATCCTCGCCAGTCAGCGCTTCTTCAAAGTAGGGTGTAATAGCAAATCGAGTGGGGAGTGGCCCTTTCGATTCCAACAATGCATACATCCGAGGGATAAGTACCCATTGTAACCACTGCTCAGCATCCATAGTATCAATGCTAAAAGGCTCATTACTTTCAAAAGCCTCGGCTTGTGGCGGAACTGTTTGCCAAAGATCAATGGCCCGCATGGCAAGCTCGATATTCTGTAGGCTCTGGCGCACCTGATTTTCTGTATTCATGATTATGCTCTCAACCAAAAAATAACTATTCACCGGGCTGGTTCAACGGCGGCCAAGCATACCATTGAAGAACAAGATGCCCAAACTCACACCCTAGACGACTAGAGTAGATTGAGCAAAATGTGGATAAAAAAAGGGGTACTGTTTTACCAGTACCCCTCTATTCGTTTCATAGCAATCCAGCTAAAAGTGATGCTCCCTGCTCAATCCTTGAAAACTTTTCCGTGCGGTTATCCTAACCAGCAATCCGTCGCGTTGTCCTACACCATCCCAGTGCCAATCCTGAAGTTATCCTAACCCACCAATCATCCTGGACTGGCTCTCAATCTCCATCCTGGAGGTGTCCTTTGTTTCTTCCTGAAACATCCCTTCACTCATCCTAAGCAGTCCCTGAGTCCTTCATCCTGAAGTGGCACCATCCTGATACCGTCCTTTCCGCCAGATCCTATCGGGCGAGTAAAGGATCGCTTAATCGACAAAGAGAGGCAAGGTACTGTAAGAAGAATGGGGAAGATGCTTTTATATATAAAAAAATGAATGTTTGTAACAAAGTGATTTTATTGAAGATAAATCTAATACAATAATTTCACATAAAAGGAATAGAAGTGATGTCTCACAGCTCGTGTGAGACATCTCTCACACGAGCTGTGCTGGGATGGGCAATAATCTTATCTTTATTCAGGAAATACAGGACGTAATGCATCCAGAAAATGAGCAAGAGTCGATGCCAGTAATGTCCGTTTACCGCTACCAAACTCCTCTAACACCATATTGCCACTAACATTACACAGTGAGGCCATGGTCATTTCCGATTCCGTTGTCGCTAAAAACAGTGTTGGCGAGAGTTTCAGTCTTTTCTGTGTCACCAAATGACCAATGAGATTTTCCTGTAAACGAATGAAATCGTCCTCGCTCCAGACCTGAAGCAAGGTAAAACGGTGATCACCTAAATCAGCTTTCATGTCCCCGGCATATTGTTGGGTATAAAACTCATGGATATCTGGATGAAGCTGAATCTCCAGTGCCCGTTCAACATTGGCAAGATTAGCTTCACCAACAAAAGGCTGCGGCAACCAAAACACCTGATTATCCTGAGTTTCTATATTACAGGGAGAAGGTACCCCATAAAGCTCCTCACTGGCAGGTGGTCGCCCGGTTTGCTGCTGCCATAAGTCAATATAGCGCTGAGTAAAGCTCTTGAGTGCCGTTGAAACGTTCTGGTCCATTCTTATTCTCTGTGTCGGGGCGGCTTGCGCTGCACCAAGGTAAAGGCGTTACCCTACTTAGAAATGCAGTTAAACGCGGCATTAATTGATAAACTACAGCTATTGTACCTTTCTCTCATCATGGGAACAGCATGTCTTCATATCAAGACCACAAGGCTCTGGCGGAACTGACGCTGGGCAAACCCACCGCGTATTGTGATCACTACGATGTGACCTTATTGCAGGCCGTGCCACGCAGTATGAACCGCGAACCTCTCGGTTTATATCCCGATAATCTGCCCTTTCATGGCGCTGATATCTGGACGTTATATGAGCTATCCTGGCTAAACAGTAAAGGCTTACCACAAGTTGCTATAGGTGAAATTAGCCTAAATGCTGATAGCGTTAATCTCATTGAGTCAAAAAGCTTTAAACTTTACCTCAACAGTTTTAACCAAACAGTGTTTACTGATTGGGAAAGTGTACGCACTACTTTGCAACAGGATTTATCCGCCTGTGCCCAAGGAGAGGTGAGTATCACCCTATACCGTCTGGATGAAATGACACATCAACCGATAGCCAACTTCTCGGGAGAATGTCTGGATGAGCAAGATCTCTATATCGACAGTTATGAATTCAATGCCGATTATCTGCAAGGTGCAGCAGGTAAAAACCGCGTAACAGAGAGCCTGGTCAGCCACTTGCTAAAATCTAACTGTCTGATAACTCACCAACCAGATTGGGGTTCTGTCCAAATAAGCTACAGTGGCCCGCAAATTAACCGCGAAGCCTTACTGCGCTATCTTATCTCTTTCCGCCATCATAATGAGTTTCACGAGCAGTGTGTCGAACGCATTTTCAATGACATTATGCGTTTCTGTCAGCCTGAGACACTATCCGTTTATGCGCGTTATACCCGTCGCGGAGGGCTGGATATCAATCCATGGCGTTCCAATACTGATTTTGTGCCATTGACTGGCCGCCTGGCGCGACAATAAATGCGTACACCTGCGCAACTTTATCACCAGCAGCACGTTAGTATTGGCAAAAAGTAAGCGACGACGTTAAGGTTATTTATAGGTTCCTTATGCTATTTTCAGTATAAAAATCAGTAATGGATACTTAGTGGTCTCTCTGATATTCCACGGAAAACAGAAAGCAGCACTCTGATACATACGCACTACCACCCTTAGGGGTGTAAAGGAGTAACTTTGATTACACATGTCAGCCCACTCGGCTCAATGGATCTGTTATCACAGTTCGAAGTGGATATGCTCAAACGTACAGCCAGTAGTGATCTGTACCGTTTATTCCGTAATTGCTCATTGGCTGTTCTTAACTCAGGTAGTCTGACTGATAACAGCAAAGAGCTTTTATCTCGCTATGAAACCTTTGATATCAATGTGCTGCGCCGCGAACGTGGTGTAAAACTCGAACTGGTTAATCCACCAGAGCATGCTTTTGTTGATGGTAAAATTATTCGCTCTTTGCAGGCAAACTTGTTTGCAGTCTTACGTGACATTCTGTTTGTTAATGGTCAAATCGTAAACGCCGAGCGTTTCCAACATCTGAATATGGAAAGCTCCAACCATTTGACCAATTTGGTCTTTTCAATTTTGCGTAATGCCCGTGCCCTGCATCTTGATGAAGATCCGAATATGATTGTGTGCTGGGGCGGCCATTCAATCAATGAAACCGAATACTTGTATGCCCGTAAAGTCGGCAACCAGTTAGGTTTGCGTGAATTGAATATCTGCACCGGCTGTGGGCCGGGAGCCATGGAAGCACCGATGAAAGGTGCCGCAGTGGGTCATGCCCAACAACGTTACAAACAAGGCCGCTTTATCGGTATGACCGAACCATCAATCATTGCTGCAGAACCACCAAACCCGTTAGTCAATGAACTGATTATCATGCCAGACATTGAAAAACGGCTAGAGGCCTTTGTTCGTATCGCTCATGGCATCATTATTTTCCCTGGTGGCGTGGGAACAGCAGAAGAGTTGCTCTATTTGTTAGGTATTCTGATGAATCCGGATAATGAGGAGCAGGTTTTACCTCTGATCCTGACCGGGCCAAAAGAGAGTGCAGATTACTTCAGAGTTGTGGATGAATTCATCATGAACACTCTGGGTGATAAAGCACGTGAATACTACCAGATAATTATTGATAACCCGGATGAAGTCGCTCGTCAGATGAAAAAAGCGATGCCATTGGTGAAAGAAAATCGCCGTAATACCGGTGACGCTTATAGTTTCAACTGGTCTATGCGTATCGAGTCAGACTTGCAGCACCCCTTTGAACCGACTCATGAGAACATGGCCAACCTAGACTTATCCCACAACCAACCCCCAGAGAAGCTGGCTGCTGCATTACGCCGCGCTTTCTCCGGTATTGTGGCGGGTAACGTTAAAGAAGTGGGTATCCATGCCATTGAAGCTCACGGGCCATTCAAGTTGCATGGTGATCCTCTACTAATGAAACACATGGACCAGCTGTTGCAAGGTTTTATTATCCAGCAGCGGATGAAATTACCAGGCAGTGCTTATACACCTTGCTATGAAATCTGTAGTTAAAGAATAAATACCCCTTAGCGATAGCGCTGGTACGGACGTCCGGCTGGCGCTAGCTGAAGGTTATTTGAGCACCATCAGGTGGTTCGCTCTTTATAGCAAAGCAGGGCCAATAAAATAGCCCTTATGGGATAGGTTTTAAGACCGTTAATGCAAATCCACCTTCTTATTGTTGATGCCCTTAATCTGATTCGTCGCATTCATGCGGTGCAAGGTTCACCTAGCGTTAATGCTTGTCAGCATGCACTGCAACAGCTGATTTCACATAGCCAGCCAACCCATGCAGTCGCCGTTTTTGATGAAGATGACCGCTCGGATAGTTGGCGTCATCAATCTCTGCCTGATTACAAAGCGGGCCGCTCACCAATGCCAGATAATCTGCAACAAGAGATGCCGCTGATCCGTGAAGCATTTAACTCATTGGGGGTTAATTGCTGGAGTTCGCCGGGCAATGAAGCGGATGACCTCGCTGCGACTTTAGCAGTAAAGATTGGTGGGGCGGGGCATCAGGTCACTATTGTTTCTACCGACAAAGGCTATTGCCAACTGTTGGCGCCAAATGTTCAGATTCGCGATTACTTCCAAAAACGCTGGCTGGATATGCCGTTCGTCAAGCAGGAGTTTGGCGTTTTACCGCACCAATTACCTGACTACTGGGGGCTTGCTGGGATCAGTAGTAGCAAAATTCCGGGAGTCGCCGGTATTGGAGCAAAAACTGCCGCGCTGTTATTGCAACAAGCCAGCAGCCTGGAGGAACTCTATCAGGAGCTGGACTCAGTGCCAGAAAAATGGCGTAAAAAGTTGCAACAGCATCAGGAAATGGCCTTTATTTGCAAACAAATAGCGACCCTTAAAACTGATTTACCATTAAGTGGCAACTTGCAGCAGTTACGTTTGAATCGGTGATATCAGCATAAAAAACTAAGGGGCCAATTGGCCCCTTGCAGACTGCTGACAAAGTTAATAAGCGGGGAAATGTGCCGAATGGGTCGTAACGGCGTAAGCCGTCGGAGCGCCCATCGGTGCAGTCGCCCCGCCACTCTCGGTGCGACAAAATGGGTAATACATACAGGTACCGGTCTATCACTAAAATTTAAAAACGCTCATCACGACGGCCCGGCACACCAGACCAAATACGCCGCACATGCACCGTAACTTCTTCGCGGTCATGATAGAGCTGCTTAGCCTGAATATGGGCATTAATACCATTTTCTTTTAGCTGTTCATCAATCATTTCCAGATTTTCTGAAACAACTTCAAAACGCTTTTTCATCGGTAACTTCAGGTTAAAAATCGCCTCACGACACCAACCATTGACCAGCCATTTAATAATAAGTTGGGTAACTTTAGCCGGTTTTTCCACCATATCGCACACTAACCAGTAAATATTGCTACGTGTTGGCTCATATTTAAAACCGTCTACGCGATGGTGCGTAACCTGCCCGGTATCCATCAAGCTTTGTGCCATCAAGCCATTATCAATGGCCTGAACCATCATGCTGCGTTGCACTAACTGATAAGTCCAACCACCGGGACAAGCGCCTAAATCGACAGCATGCATACCACTGGCTAAACGCTCTTCCCATTCGTCTGCGGGGATAAACACATGGAAAGCTTCTTCCAGTTTAAGAGTTGAACGGCTTGGGGCATCAGATGGGAACTTAAGGCGCGGGATCCCCATATAAAACGGGGAGTTATTGTTGCTATAAGAATAACCAACATAACAACAACCCGATGCAATAAAGAATACATGCACCACTGGCCGATGAGGATTCTCACGGGCAGACAGAATTTTTTGCTCACGCATTGCATTACGCAACGGCACCGTCAACTTACGGCAAAACTTAAGCAACTCTTTGCTTTCATTGGTGTCAGCAACTTCAACTCGCAGTTCACCGGCTTTCTCGACAACACCGGTTAACATACCAACGATTGGCGATACGCGATCTTCCGGCGGTAAATCTTTCAGTAGCTCACCCACAACCATCATTTGGCGGGCGAAAATCAATTCGCGGAATGGCACTTCACGAATCAAACGATCCGCATCTTCCAACTGATAACATTCAAACAACACATAACCGCTATTTTCTTTTACCCGAGCGAAACCAAAGATTTCGAGCTGTGCTGCTTTGGCGGTAATTTCCGCCGCGCACTCTTTCTCAAAACCTGAGCGGCAATATAAAGCAATTTTATTATTCATGGCGTTCTGCCCTTTTTCTTAGACGCAGCGCGCCAATCAACATCAAAATCCATCCCGCCAGAAAACATACTCCGCCCACTGGCGTGATATATACCCACAATTTCAGGTGCGATAGAGCCAGGCAGTATAAACTGCCACTAAAGAGTAATATTCCGAGTGCTAACAAGGCACCACTCCAGTAAAACCAGATACTTATCTGCCGTTGCATGGCAACAGCGAGTGCCAGGATAGCCAGTGTATGGAATCCCTGATACTCCAGCCCGGTATGAACCCAAGCCATTTCATTCGCCCCCAAAGAGGCACTCAATACATGCGCCCCAAAGGCACCGAAAGCAACATAGAAAAAACCGCTCAGGGCAGCAAATATCAGCATTAAACGACCATTCATCGTCATAAACCTTAAATTAATATCGCCTAATAATTAAAATTAGTTCTCGTAGCGAAAGCGTAGCTTTTCCTGCTCGCTAGCCGCTCTTGCCAGTATCCACTGACGAAAGGCGGCTATTTTACCCAGTTCTGCCTGACTGTCATGACAAACCAGATAAAAAGCATTTTTACTCACTAGCACATCGCTAAACGGGCACACCAATCGACCCGCTTCAATCTCAGATTGCGCCATAACGTTATTCACCAACGCAATACCTTGACCATGAACAGCAGCCTGAACCACCATCGCACTGTGGCTAAATATTGGGCCTTGCTGCACATTAATCTGCGGTACACCCAATTGACGGGTATACGCCATCCAATCTCGGCGGGAAGTATCATGCAACAGGGTGTGATTAGCCAGATCTGCCGGTACTTTTAATCCATTCTCGCCCATTAGCAGGCTGGGAGCACAAACAGGAAGCAAGAATTCGGCATACAGGCGTTCAGTACGCAAGCCAGTCCAATTTCCTCGGCCGTAAAATATCGCCACATCGACATCATCAGCGAGTTTATCCTCTTCTCGGTCTACCGCCTGAATTCTGACATCAATGCCCGGATAAGCCGCATTAAATCCAGACAGACGAGGAACCAACCATTGGATAGCAAAACTGGGGGGAAGACTGACGGTCAGAGCACCTTTAGCACTACGTGCCTGCAATTTGCGAGTGGCTTCATTGATGGAGGTAAAAATCTCTTTGATGTCGAGGTAATAACTCTGCCCTTCTTCGGTCAGCAGCAAAGAACGGTTACGCCGACGGAACAGTTTTAGTCCGAGAAAATCCTCCAGTGACTTTATCTGGTGGCTAACAGCGGCTTGCGTGACAAATAATTCATCAGCCGCTTTAGTAAAACTCAGGTGGCGTGCGGCCGCATCGAAGACCCGCAAAGCGTTCAGTGGTGGTAATCGTTTTGACATGAATTGGATACTTTTTTATAACGGCTCATCTTCAGATGAAACCCTTTGTTTACTTATTAGTTTTTGTAATCCGAGACATTATAAATTGTCCGTTGATGATGCGCCAGCAAATACCTATAGTGGCGGCACTTCCCAAGCCGGAACGAAAAGTAGGTTTAGTATCCAGGTACTGAATTGCTTTTGGCTTTGTGGTTGTGATGTTGTGTTTGCAAATGGTCTGGTGTGCCAGACATAGTAGCTAAGCTACTGTTTTTTTTCACTTCCTGTACATTTACCCTGTCTGTCCATAGTGATTTTATGCAGCACCGCTATTTTCGCGGTGCTTTTTTTTGGCCTTATTTTCAGAGCCTGCTTATTTCTTTTCAAAAACTAAATGTAAGCGACACTTTGCATTGCACATAGTTATGCTTAAATTTGAGTTGTTGTAGCGGGTTTCCAAACCGGATCAGGCTTCTTTTTGAGAACCACTTCGCAGTTTAACTACTTGCCCTCAGCCATTTCTTTTACTTCTGAACGATTAATTTGCTGTTCGGTACCATTGGCATCGGTATAACTTATCATCCCCGTTTCATCATCTACTTTAGGTTTACCATCAGCAACGATAGTGCGACCATCATTAGTGTGCATGACATAATTGCTTGAACACGCTGCTAAGGTAAAAGTGAGCATAAGTGCAGAGATTACGGCAGCTGTCTTTTTCATGGGTGACTCCTTGCAGATTAAAATGCTAAAAATATCGTTTCCATTACCAGACAAATGGTTATGTCCGTTACTATTCAGCATAACCCTCTTGAGACATATTGCCAGCCGCCAAGGCCATTAGTGGGCTAATTGTGGCTAAAATGAGACAGTTCCGAAGTGAACCAAAGGATGCGAACAACAGAATGAAGTCTTTTAATCCAACGGATTTTCGCCAGGAATTTCCGGCAATTAACGATGAAATAATCTATCTGGACAGCGCAGCGACGGCCCTGAAACCACGCGCCATGATTGAAGCGACCCAGTTATTTTATCAGCAAGACGCCGCAACAGTGCATCGTAGCCAACATCAATCGGCGTTGTCATTGACCGCTCGTTTTGAAGCAACCCGCCAGCAGGTAGCTGACTTTATCAATGCGCCAGACGCAGAAAATATCATTTGGACTCGCGGTACAACTGAAGCCGTTAATCTGGTAGCGCAAAGTTATGCTCGCCCTCGCCTACAGGCTGGGGATGAAATTATTGTTAGCGAAGCAGAACATCATGCCAACTTAATACCCTGGCTTATGGTTGCCGAACAAACGGGTGCCCGAATCATTAAGTTGCCGATCGATCAGGATCATCTGCCTAACCTATCGTTATTACCGCAGTTATTTAGCAATAAAACCCGCATATTAGCGCTAGGTCAGATGTCTAACGTGACAGGCGGTAGCCCACAATTAGCCGAAGCCATCGAACTCGCCCATCAACATGGCTGCATCGTTATGGTTGATGGTGCACAAGGCATTGTTCATAGTCCAGCAGATGTTCAAGCGCTTGATATTGATTTTTATGCTTTTTCCGCCCACAAATTGTATGGGCCAACCGGTATTGGCGTACTGTATGGTAAATCTGAACTGCTAAAAGAAATGCCCGCCTGGCAAGGTGGCGGTAAAATGCTAACCCATGCCTCATTCGGCGGTTTTACGCCTCACGAAGTACCCTACCGCTTTGAAGCTGGGACGCCTAATATTGCTGGCGTGATTGGTTTATCGGCCGTGCTCAGTTGGCTCGAACACATCGACCTGGACGAGGCCGAAACTTATAGCCAAAACCTGGCGATATTAGCGGAAAATAAACTGGCTCAATTGCCGGGCTTTCGTAGCTTCCGTTGCCAACAATCAAGTTTGTTAGCATTCACTTTTGATGGTGTTCATCACAGCGATTTAGCGACGTTATTGGCAGAACAAGGGATCGCGCTACGCGCTGGACAACATTGTGCTCAACCATTAATGGCAGCATTGGGGATAAGCGGCAGCCTGCGCGCTTCATTTGCGCCTTATAATACAGAAAACGACGTTGAAACTTTGTGTACGGCGATCGCTAAGGCACTGGAATTATTGCAAGATTAATCGCTAATAAGAGAAAAAAATGATGATTGCCCCACACCCCTTTGGTCACGATATCACTGCTGCTAATCTGCTTGAGACATTCAGTGCTCATAAACAGTGGGAAGACCGCTACCGCCAGTTAATCCTGCTGGCCAAACAACTTCCGCCATTGCCCGAAGCACTAAAACAAAATGAACTGGAGCTAACGGGGTGTGAAAACCGAGTGTGGCTGGGTCATGAGTGCTTACCGGATGGTCGTTTACATTTCTACGGTGATAGCGAGGGCCGCATTGTTCGTGGGTTGTTGGCCGTTATTCTGACAACCGTGGAAGGCAAAACCCCGCAGCAGGTACTGACAGAAGATCCCTTGGCACTGTTTGAGCAATTGGGGTTACGGCAGCAATTAAGTACCTCGCGCGCCAGCGGTTTACAAGCACTGGCGCAGGGTGTGCGGGCGATTGCGGCTAAATATGTGCAATGATGGCTATTGCCCCTGACGGGCGGCTTTCGCCATCATTTTCTTCAATGCATGGGACACCGCAACAAAGCCAAACGTGGCGGTGACCATCGTGGCCGAGCCAAAACCGGAGGTACAATCCATCTTTTTCGGCCCTTCAGCAGTACTGCGCGACGCACACACAGAACCATCACTTTGCGGGTAAACTAATGGCTCACTGGAGAACACACAGTCGATTCCCAATTTGCCTTTGCTGTTTTTCACTACGTTAAAATCACTTTTTAGCCTTTCACGTAACTTTGCCGCTAACGGATCCTGAATGGTTTTCGCCAGATCCACTACCTCAATGCGAGTCGGATCAATTTGCCCGCCGGCACCACCGGTGGTCACTACCGGGATTTTATACCGACGGCAATAGGACAGCAGTGCTGCTTTGGGACGAACACTATCAATAGCATCAATAACATAGCTAAAATTTTTATCTAAAAGCTCGGCAACATTATCCGCAGTAATAAAATCATCAATACAAGTCACTTGGCATTCAGGATTGATAGCTAAAATACGCTCTGCCATCACTGCTGTTTTAGCCTGCCCGACATTGCTGCGTAAAGCATGGATCTGACGATTAGTATTTGTGACACAAACATCATCCATATCAATCAAGGTGATCGCACCAATACCTGTACGCGCTAGTGCTTCAGCTGCCCATGAACCCACGCCACCGATACCGATAACACAAATATGCGCCTGCGAAAAAAGTGTCAGCGCTTGCTGCCCATAAAGGCGAGCAATGCCACCAAATCGCTGTTGATAAGCTTCGGAATAGGCTGTGTTCATAGACTTGTTACCTTCATAACTTATTACCTTTATAGCCTGTAGAAATAATACGAATACAAAAGCGGCCAATTGGCCGCCTGAGAAAGAGTAGAATCAATCACATCAACCGCTGATCTACTGGCCTTGATTCCTGACTAATAGTGAGGAACCATCGCCTGATTGAGCTGTTGCTTTGCCACTTTGATAAGCGGTGAACAGCGGCCCATTACTTTGCGCATTTTTTAACACCCAAACGCGGCCATAATGGTTATAGAAGCCAGCAGCTTGCCCTGCTTCGTGACCAATCCCCTGATAAATATCAAAATGTTGGCCTTTAATCGCGCCACCAACATCCAGTGCCACCATTAAGCGCATCTGATATTGGCCGGTAAATTTACCCTGATTATCCAATAAAGGAACTTCGGCCAATAGTGTTGTGCCCGGTGGAATCAGTGAACGATCAGCAGCAACTGAAGCTTTGGCTATCAATGGCACAGCACTGGCTCCTTTCACCGGCGCATACATTTCCGGTTTGAAGAACACAAAGGATGGGTTCTGCTCTAATAACTCTCTGACCTCAGCTTCACTGTGAGTTTCAGCCCAATGACGGATAGCTTGCATCGACATATCCGCTTTTGCCACTTCCCCACGGTCAATCAGCACTTTGCCAATGCTGCGATAAGCATGACCATTTTTCCCCGCATAACCGAAGAAAGTCAGTGGTCGCCCATCACCATAATCAACATATCCACTGCCCTGTACCTCCATCATAAAGTTATCTACCAGCGAATTGGTGTAGGCGATAACTAAATTTTTGCTATCCAATGCGCCGGCATATATAGCTGCGCGATCAGGTAGACGCCCCTTTCCTTTAGCAGGCATGCGATAAAGTGGATGGCGGAATTCGCCTTGTGGGGTATAGCGAGCCTGAAGCACCGGCGTGTAGTAACCGGTAAATTGTACATTACCAAAATTATCCACACCTTCCATCTGATAAGCATTCAAACCAAACAGGCTTAACTTACTGGTATCTGCTCCGGCTAACATCCAATTTTCCACCGCATTGAATGTACTACTGTTGCGGTTATACAGACCCGGTGAAGATTGGTTAATCACTTTCACCTGATCAGAGAAATCTTTGGCGTTGACTGGCTTACCTGTTGCGTGTGGTTCATTCACTAACTCCAGTGGATGCTCCAAACGCCCATCTTTATATTGCTGCCCACGATCGGTTGGCCGAGATTGGCAACCTGCCAGAACGGCAATCATTATTCCACTTAGTAGGTATTTGCCCCAACGACTTGTCATTTCACGCCTTCTCTTCTCTTACTTACTTTTATCTACCGGCGAACGATAACAAACGCCTATAGATAAAGGAATCAGCATGCAGAAAAAAATCCCCTGACACTGTTGTGGGGAAAAAGGAAACAGATAGTTGATAAATTAATCGAAAAACCATTTTTACCATAATTAAGTGGCAAAACTACTTGCAACAGATCTCATCCAGAGTATAGTGCGCTCAATCGGACGCGGGGTGGAGCAGCCTGGTAGCTCGTCGGGCTCATAACCCGAAGGTCGTCGGTTCAAATCCGGCCCCCGCAACCAATTACATGATTAAGTCATAAAGTAGTAAGATAGAAATTGTATTAAGACGGACGCGGGGTGGAGCAGCCTGGTAGCTCGTCGGGCTCATAACCCGAAGGTCGTCGGTTCAAATCCGGCCCCCGCAACCAATTACATGATTAAGTCATAAAGTAGTAAGATAGAAATTGTATTAAGACGGACGCGGGGTGGAGCAGCCTGGTAGCTCGTCGGGCTCATAACCCGAAGGTCGTCGGTTCAAATCCGGCCCCCGCAACCAATTCTTAATCATTTCATATCGCCATCAGACACCCTTAAGGGTGTTTTTTTTGTTTCTGGCGTTATACCCGTCATACTTCAAGCACGCATGTGCGTTAGCTGCTTTCGTTAACCCGAATCATTGACTGGCGTCAACTCATCGGGATTATCTCAGTTGCCGCCTTCCTGCAACTCGAATTATTTCAATTAATAGCAATATCCATTCATTAAAGTCGGGCCATCGCCCCACCATTAGCAAAATAAGCTTTGATACCGGCAAATATGGATTCGGCCACTTGCTGCTGAAAATGGCTGGTTCGTAACTTTCGCTCTTCTTCCAAATTGCTGATAAACGCCGTCTCAACCAAAATTGATGGAATGTCAGGTGCTTTCAATACAGCAAAGCCCGCTTGATCAACACGATTTTTGTGCAGCTTATTAATTTTCCCCATGCGGTTGAGCACTTCTTTACCAAATTTTAGGCTGTCATTAATCGTCGCGGTTTGCAGCAAATCAATCATGGTATGGTCAAGATAGCGATCACCACTTTTGCTAACCCCGCCAATCTGGTCGGCCTCATTCTGTGTTTGCGCTAAAAAACGCGCAGCAGTACTGGTTGCACCTTTAGTCGATAACGCAAAGACAGAGGAACCTCTGGCTGCCTGACTGGTAAAGGCATCGGCATGAATCGAAATGAATAAATCCGCACGCAGCTTACGGGCTTTCGCCACCCGGACTTTTAATGGAATAAAGACATCTTCATTACGCGTCATAAATACCCGCATATTCGATTCTTTCTTAATCAGTGCCTGCAACCGACGGGCAATTTGCAGCACAATGTCTTTCTCACGGGTCTTATTTCGCCCAATCGCTCCTGGGTCTTCCCCACCGTGCCCTGGGTCTAGCATAATAACAATCGGCCTATCGCGCCCTGCTTTACCCGCTTTGGGTGCCTCAGCAGGTAAAGTGCGTTCCACATTACCTTTATTATAATCTTCCAATAATGCCAGTAACGGATCATCTTCAGCCGAAGTTTTCCCCTCTTGCGGATAGAGATCCACTACCAGGCGATTTTTGAACTCAGCAAAGGGTTTAAGAGTAAAGAGCTGTGGGCTAATACTTTGCTTCAACTCCAAAACCAGCCGAACCGTATTTTTATCAAATTGCCCAACCCGTGCCTGCTTAAGGTAAGGGTCACCGGACTGAACTTGCTTAGTCATCTCTTTCAATGCGCTATTGAGATGCACGCCTTCAATATCAACCACGATCCGATCCGGATTAGTCAGCGCAAATTGACGATATTTAAGCGGTGTATTGGATTCCAGGGTGACGCGGGTATAAGTTGAAGAGGGCCAAATCCTGACGGCAATAATATGGGAAGAAGCAGCAAATCCAACCCGGCTAACACTCAGTAGCCAGGTCGCGGCAGCACCTTGTAGTAGACGCCGACGCCCAGAATTATGATTTGAATCTGCCATGTAACTCCAAAGTAACTACCAAAATATGAATAAAAAGCGAACAAAAAAATTCATGAGGAAAAACTTTAACGAATCGATCCCGCGCTGTCATCAGAAAAACATTTTTATGTTATTCAATTTATTAATACACATACGCCATACATATGCATTTAATAGCAATTTGGTGCTTGCCATCTTGGTCAAAAAAGAATAAAAATACAAAAATACCGAATAAAAATTCAAAGAGGGTCTACCGTGAAGGAACGTAGTACTGAACTGGTCCAGGGATTTCGCCACTCAGTTCCCTATATCAATGCGCACCGCGGCAAGACATTTGTTGTCATGCTGGGTGGCGAGGCGATTGAGCATGAAAACTTTTCTAGTATCGTTAACGATATAGGCTTGTTGCATAGCCTTGGGATCAGGCTGGTTGTGGTCTATGGCGCTCGTCCACAAATTGACAGCAATCTGGCACAGCATCACTACGAACCTGTTTATCACAAGCATACCCGAGTCACTGATGCCAGGACATTGGAAATGGTCAAACAGGCGGCGGGTTTATTGCAGCTGGATATCACTGCAAGATTATCGATGAGTTTGAATAATACTCCGCTCCAGGGTGCGCATATCAATGTGGTCAGCGGTAATTTTATTATTGCTCAGCCGTTGGGTGTGGATGATGGTGTTGATTATTGCCATAGCGGCCGTATTCGCCGGATCGATGAAGAAGCGATTCATCGCCAGTTGGACAATGGCGCTATTGTGTTGCTGGGGCCAGTGGCAGTATCAGTGACCGGCGAGAGCTTTAATTTGACCTCTGAAGAAGTTGCAACTCAATTAGCTATCAAACTGAAAGCTGAAAAAATGATCGGCTTCTGTTCATCACAAGGGGTGACGGATAGCGAAGGCAATATTATTTCAGAACTGTTCCCTAATGATGCTCAAAAACGGATTGAAGATCTGGAGCAGGAGGGTGATTACAACTCGGGGACAGTACGTTTTCTGCGTGGTGCCGTGAAAGCGTGCCGCAGCGGTGTACGCCGGAGCCATTTACTGAGTTATCAAGAAGATGGCGCTCTGGTACAAGAACTGTTCTCTCGTGATGGTATCGGTACCCAGATTGTCATGGAGAGTGCAGAACAAGTTCGTCGCGCGACCATTAATGATATTGGCGGCATATTAGAGTTGATTCGCCCACTGGAGCAGCAAGGCATTTTAGTACGCCGTTCACGCGAGCAGCTTGAGATGGAAATAGACAAATTCACCATTATCGAACGAGATAATCTGACTATTGCCTGCGCCGCACTTTATCCTTTCCCCGAGGAGCAAATCGGTGAAATGGCCTGTGTCGCGGTACATCCGGATTATCGCAGTTCCTCCCGTGGTGAAATGCTGTTAAAACGGGTAGCGAATCAGGCGCGGCAAATGGGGCTTAAAAAACTCTTTGTGTTAACTACCCGTAGTATCCACTGGTTCCAGGAGCGAGGTTTTACTCCCGCAGAGGTTGACGTGTTACCTATTCAGAAGCAGGAGTTGTATAACTATCAGCGCCGCTCAAAGATTTTACTGGCAGATTTGTAATCTGAAGGGGTATTCGCCCCTTCGATATTTTCACTTCAATTGATTCAAACGATCTACCAATCCGCTCACGCGAAGCGTAGGGGTACGTATCGCATGACTTAATACTGTATCGCTGCAATACAGTGTCAAACGCTGGCGTGCGCGGGTAATCGCGGTATAGACCAATTCTCGAGTTAACACTGGCATGAACGTATTGGGTAGAACCAATGCAGTATGCTCAAACTCCGATCCTTGAGATTTATGTACGGTCATAGCATAAGCAGTTTCATGGCTGGGAAGACGACTCGGCTGCACCGATTTGATATTGCCGTCTGGTAATTGGAAATGCACCCGCAGCTCACCTTCAGGATCAAGCAAAGCAATACCAATATCGCCGTTGAATAAACCGAGTGCACTGTCATTAAGCCCTATCATCACCGGCCTGCCAACATACCAACGGCCCGATGGCCCTGGTGTTCGCTCTATTAATCGCTTGCGATGCAATAGTTGTTCGATTCGCTCGTTTAAGCCACTGACACCAAATGGCCCGGCGCGTAATGCGCATAACAGTTGATAGCGGCCAAATGCAGCAAGTACATCCACCGCATCAGCACCTGCGGCTGCCAGTTCAAGATAGTGCTGATAACCAGCAGCACAATCCTCCAGCAATACCTGATAATCATCGGAATCTGCCAGAGAAAAGCGCTCGATATCCGAATATGTACCGTTAAAAACGGCTAACGCATCACGATATCTCCCGGCATTAACCGCTAAAGCAAGTTGCCCGATACCGGACTTTTCATCGAAGCGGTAACTTTTGCGCAGCAAACACAAACTATCACGGACATTGACGGTATCTGTCTCCACCTCACCAATCGGGATGTTTCCCACCAATGTGCATCCCGTTAAGCGAGCTAACTGTTTAGCTCTAGGCGCGCTGTAACCCAACTCAGCAAAGCGACATATATCACCCAGTACAGCTCCCACCTCTACCGAAGCCAATTGGTCACGGTCACCGAGAAAAATCACCTGAGCTTTAGTGGGTAATGCTGCAATGAGCCGTGCCATCATGGGCAAATCCACCATTGATGCTTCATCAACCACCAGCACATCAAGGTTTAGCGGGTTACCACGATGGTACCGTAAGCGCTGGCTGTTAGGTTGTGCACCCAATAAACGGTGTAATGTGGATGCTTGATCTGGGAATAGCTTGCGTTCATCGTCAGTTAGTGAGAGCTGGCGAATGGCGTTCCCCAGCGATTCAGTTAACCGTGCGGCAGCTTTACCGGTTGGAGCGGCAAGTTGGATACGTAAACGTTGCCCTTTGCTCAGTTGTATCAATGCGGTCAATAACTTGGCTACCGTCGTTGTTTTCCCCGTCCCTGGACCACCGGAAATCACGGAAATACGGCGGGTAGCCGCTACCGCCGCGGCGACTTTTTGCCAGTCGACCTCATTTTCTGCCGGCCCAAATAGGCGATCAAGCGTATCTCTTAATAATGTTTCGTTGACATCTCTGGTTTCGCTGCCGCCACTGGTTTCGTTGATAAGCGACGCCATATTGTCACTGGCAATAAAGCGCACGACATCACCTTCGTATTGCCACATCCGTTGTAAATACAAACGGTCATTTTGCAACACTAAGGGGGTGGGTTGCGAACCATCGCTGACTGCCGGGGAGCTATTGAGTTTTTGTATCCAATGTAATTGATCTGGTGCACCGACAGCCTGCCACAGTGCTTGTGATAGCGCGGGCTGTCGGCCACCAAACAGCTGATCTGGCTGCAAATAACTCAATGGTAGACACACGTGCCCAGCACCAGCTTCAGCACTGAGAACAGCGGCTGCCAGTTGCAACATGGGATCATTATCACCGGCTATCATCCGCGAGAACTGAACATCCAGTGGCCGTAGTAAGTGGTCACGAACCGCTTGCTCCAGTAACGTCATCATATTGATGTGCCCTCACCGGTTATCGCCATACCACTGTTGTCACTAATATGCGGCCCTACTTCACCACCACTGAATAAACAGTCCATTCCCTCAATGAGCTCTCGTTCAGGGCGGCAGCTAAAAATGCCGTTCCCCGGATGCTGTTTATCAACACCACGCAGGAAGAGATAAATGACACCACCAAAGTCGCGCTGATAGTCATAATGACTCAACCGATGACGCAAATAGCGGTGTAATGCCAGAGTATAAAGCTGATATTGCAAGTCATAACGATGCTCAGCCATGGCTTGGGCCATCGCATCGTGGGTATAGGCACTGCTGTCCTCACCCAACCAGTTGGATTTGTAATCCAGTAAGTAATATTTGCCCTGCCAGCAGAAAACCAAGTCAATAAACCCTTTCAGCATTCCTCTGACTTGCTGAAAATCCAACACTGGGCACTGGCGAGAGAGTGGGTCATAGCGCTTGATTAAGGTATCTAGCTCACGGGCTTGCAGTAAAGTGTCTATCGGCAAATAAAATTGCAGCTCGGCTTGCTTGCTCTGTGGTGTCAATTGCGCCAATGTCACACCGGTTTCATTTAGAGGGGTTTGTACAATGTCTGTTAGCCACTGATACAGCATAGATGACCACTGCTCACCAAAGCCTTGTTGCTGTAATTGCTCAGTCAACCAACCTTGTTCAATCGGCTGGCTGAAATCCAGAGGTTCAAATAAATCATGCAAGAAAGTACCGGGCGCCGCACCTCGGGGGAAGGTATGAGGGGTTAACTGAGGCTCAGTTATTAATGTTTGCTCGCCAACAGCGTCAGTATCCAACCGTGGTAATAACTCCTGTAATAGCACACTCAGCGCCTGTGAGGCTACGCTTTTACTCGAACCATGCTGTTGTAGGCCGGAATAGCTGGTGACCCGCCAAAAATCGTGTATTTGGCGACTAAACTGGCGAGCAGCAAGGGCTGGCAACTCATCCTGCTGCGGTTGCCAAGGTGTCTCATCCAGTTGCCCGGCTTGTGAAACAGAAATCTCTCCATCTGCCAGCGCCGCCAACCCTGCCAATTTATCAGCAAGATATTGTGCATCTCCCGCCTGACCTTGTTGCACCAGATAGCCTAACGCGCTGAGATGCATATCACTTTCACCCTGTTTTTTTCGCCCCCCTTTAATCAGCGGGGCAATACCTATGCTGCAATGATAAACCGCACGGGTGAGTGCTACGTATAATAGCCGTAAGTCCTCAGCCAGACGTTCTTCCTCCGCCAAAGCCTGACTTTCTTCATCAGCATTCAGATCAAGTAATGCTTCAAAGCTGTGACGATCATGGTAAAGCACGTCTTGCTGCTGACGGAAATTGCCCACAAAAGGTAACCAAACCAGCGGGTATTCCAATCCTTTGGATTTATGGATAGTAATGACTTGCACCAAATGGCGATCACTTTCCAAACGAAGTTGTTGGTTATCAGACTGATGATTCGGTTGTGCTATTTGTTGCGCCAGCCAACGGATGAGTGCGTGCTCACTATCAAGCTGTGATGCTGCTTCTTGCAATAATTCGCCCAGATGCAGCAAATCTGTTAGCCGCCGTTCACCGCCCTGAGTTGCCAACAAATTCTCAGCTAAATGGCGCTGAGCCATAATCTCCCGCAGCACCGGGAGCACCCCACGGCGCTGCCAGTGTTGGCGATAACCATCGAACTCATCAACCAAAGCATCCCAAGCCCGCTCATCGTGATTCAACTCATCCAACATTCGCGCATCCAGCCCCAAGATGCCGGTTGCCATAGCGCTGCGTAACGCCCGCTCCTGCTCGGGAGCCAAAACAGCTTGCAATAGCCATAGCAGATCTTTCGCCTCCGCAGTATCAAATACGCTGTCACGGTTGGAGAGATACACAGATGGGATTGCCAATGCACTCAGGGCATCGCGCACCAGTGCCGCCTCTGCCCGACTACGCACCAATATGGTGATATCTGACGCCTGAACCGGCCTTGAACTTGTGGCTGTCACTAATTGTGCCAAACCTTTTTGCCCAGCAGTAAGCCAGTCTCGGATTTGGGCGGCACATTGCCGTGCCATTAATTGTTGGTACTCACTAACCCCGACACCCTCGCCTGGCTGTAACCAGAAAGACATAGCTGGCTGTTTTTTCCCTTTTATTTCAAATGATAACTGCTTATTTTTTTGCGCAGGTGCCACATTGATAAAGGGAATTTGTTGAAACAAAAAAGGAACGTCTACCAAACTAAACAGCCGGTTGACTGATTGCACCATCGGAAAGGATGAGCGCCAGTTAGTCTCTAATGTGTAGTGGGCACTTACTTCTGAGCGAGCACGAATATAAGTAAAAATATCGGCACCACGAAAAGCATAAATAGCCTGTTTAGGGTCACCAATCAGTAATAGGCCGCACTCTTCTTGCCCACCATAAAGTGTGTGGAAAATTCGGTATTGTTGCGGGTCGGTATCTTGAAACTCATCAATCATTGCTACGGGATAACGAGTGCGAATGGATTGAGCCAACAATTCTCCACCAGCTTGTTGCAATGCCGCATCCAGTTTACTGAGCAGATCATCAAACCCCAGCTCTGCCCTCTGGCGCTTTTCTTGCTGCACAGAGATTCGTATCTCGCTGATAGCTCGGGCTAAAATCAGATCTCTAAGTGTCAGAGGTTGTTCGAATATACGGTCTATAGCATGGAAGACATCGTGCTGGGGAGCCTCACCCTTTTTGGTTTTTTCAAATAGTACTGATTGGCGGAATTTCTCTAACTCTTTTGGCAACTGATAATCGCCGGTTTCCTGCTCAGCCCAGCTACCGACTTTTTCCAACCAGCCAGGTAAATATCGGGCACTGTAGCTGCGTTTATCAACACCAGACCCACTAATCAGCGCCTCTAACTCTGGAGCAGCTGCGCGCCATTGCGCCTTAACTGCTTCAATTTGTACCACTATCTGCTGATGTCGACTGAGTATCGTTTCATCATCACCAGGCGCTTGTCGAAATTTTGGCGTTTCACCTTGTAAGTAAGCAGAAAGATCTTTAAGTAATGCCTCTGGCCCACTCCACTCCTGGCTAACCGCTCTGGCAATAGCCAACGGGAGCGGATAGCAATGACGCCGCCAGAAATCGGCGCAAGCTTGCCTGCGTAATGGCTGTTCATCCTGCACCAAAGTTTGTTCAAATAAGATGCCAGATTCAAAGGCGTTGTTAGCCAACATACGCTGACAAAAGCCGTGAATAGTATAAATTGCCGCTTCATCCATCTGGCGCTCAGCTGCCAAAAGATCTGCGGCTGCTTTATTCAGATCGGTGATTTCCGCGAGTAAATCCTTATGCATCGGGTCATCGCTGACTCCCCGTACGCAGGCGATACGCAACTCATGAATATTGTCACGAATTCGCCCTCTCAACTCCTCAGTTGCTGCTTCGGTAAAGGTCACCACCAGGATTTCCTCGACCATTAAGGGGCGACGAAACGCAGCTTCCCCGCCTAAGCCAAGCAACAATCTGAGATAAAGAACCCCAATGGTAAAAGTCTTACCAGTACCGGCGGAAGCTTCAATTAGCCTCTCGCCATACAAGGGGAGCGTTAGCGGTTCCAGCCGCTGGGGAGTCATTGATGTCATGGAGCCAATACCTTCTGCGGTAAGGTTGCTTGCAAGGCTGACGTTGTTGGATAGGTCGTCCATCCTTTAAGCACCGCATACCCACCCGCGGTTTGCCCCTGACCTTTAACCTGAGAAAGCAGTGCCAAGCCTTGTGGTTTGATAACCGCTTGCTGGAAGAAATCTGCCAATGCCGTGTTCGTCAGCAGTTTCACCTGAGCGATCATTTTCTCACGGCTATCAAAGGCAAAATTATTGCGATTAAAATCATTGCTATATCGGCTAGCTTCTTCATCCAGCGTTTGTGGGCGTTGCAGTAATTGGTTGATTAACGCTTGTTTATATTGTTCAAAATCAGCCGGTTTCATTTCTCGCAGCCGCTTCTCAGCTTGTGGGTAGAATGCAAGATAGCGCTGATAAAGATAATCAGGCTGCTTGCTATTACTTTGCAGTAAGAAACCTAAGCCCCATTGACGCCCTACTGACATTGGGAAGGCAAATACCGCGTAGCCGAGTTGTTCTGCTGTGCGCAGTTGATCATAGAACCACGGCTGCACAATTTGCCCCAACAAGGCACTGTAAGCCATACCCTCAATTTCGGTATAACCCGTCGGCACATAGACGGCTGCCAGCGCAGCGTCAGAGCTGCTACCCAGCCGTTCCATATTGGCGAGCTGGGCTTTATCAACCACGACATCCTCACCAGTCCACCAGGTTGTTCCAGTCAAACTGAGTTGTTTTTTCAATGACTCGGCCAGAGATATCACCTGCTCGGCAGTCATATTGCCTACCGCTAAGACTTCTACCGCAGACTGCTTGAGCAGGTCATCGCGATAAGTCACCACATCTTGCACGCTGATGCTGTCCAGCAATTTACGTCGCTCGCTGCGTTCTGAATAAGGGACATGAGACAGTAACTTCGCTGGCTGAATAGCCAATTCATAAGCTTTACCCTTCTCAGCGACTTCCAATTGCTCACGATACCAAGACTTAGCTTGTGCCAATCTCTCTTTTGTTGGCGTGAAACTGGAATAACCTTCAACCAAAGAAGTCAGCAACTGCGGCATCCGCTGAGTGAAGCCATTTGCACTGACATACAAGCCATTATTCGGCGCTGTTGAGAAGCTGATCCCACCGATTGAAGCCTGATAACTCAACTCATCCAGTGACAGCCCAGCCAGATAGTCAGTCAAAGCAAAAAGAACCTGATGACGGGCGGTGTCCAGAGCATGTGGATTACGGAAAGCAACGGAGATATCGGCTTTCGGTTCGTCAGCAAAATACTGACTTGGCATATAGAACACCCGCAGCCCTGATTGTTCAGCCACTTTCTGTGGTCGGGTGATATTTTTATCAGCTTTGATTAAAGAGAAGTTATCCGGAATATAGGGGTTAAGTACCGGTAAACTCAGCGTGATACCTTTCCCCAACTTCTGCCATTCTTGCATCTCTTGTGGGCTGATTTTGTTGACCTGATAAGGTGCATCAACAAAATAAGCGACTTTGTTATGAGGTTCTTCTGGGCTGACAAACCAGATACGAGCATTTTCCGGTGTCATTTCAGCCAGTCGCGCAGCAATGGCTTTTGGATCATACTTGTCAGCCAGATAAGGGGCATCAAGCACATGCTCGACAGGCACCCGCAACATCATATCCACCAGCCACTCGATGTAATCCATATCCCGCGTGATTGAGGGATAGCGGAAATCCAGATTTAATACATGGGCGATTTCATCAAAATAACTCTTTTTAATGCCATCTTTGTGCAGCATGTTGATGTAATCAAAAATGGCCGCTACCACGACATCCCGATTAGCCAGGCCTTTATCGGTAAGGGATACTGAAATGGAGAATACGCCGCCATTTCTGTCTACCATCGGGTCAGCACCCGCATTGATTGCATCAGCCAGCCCTTGTTTTTGTAACCAGTCAGACAAGGTATCTTTGCTACGATTACCTATTAAATAACTGATATAGGTATCTGTTTTACTGCGAAATTCTGCACTGTTGTTTTCAATACGGAATTCGACTTTCAACTGTTTACGCGGTTGAGCTGGCACATAATGAATAATAATACCGGTTTGGTCTGCGGTGACCGCAGGGACAGTAATCGGCGGGACTTTTGCATCCCGGTTCGGGATACGACCAAAGGTATCAGCCGCTAATTGTGCCAATTGTTCCAAAGATTGATTGCTATACAGCACACCGACCATCAGGTTGGCGGAGTAATAACGGTGATAGAAGCTCAGAAGTTCATCATGCAATTTACCGTCTGGCTTATCTTTAAGTGTGTCCAGATTTCCGCCCGAAAAACGCGCGCTGGGATGAGCTGGATTAAGAGTTTCTGCATTCACCTGCGCCATGCGCATACCATCGCGAGAGCGGGCCATCGTCAGCTCTGCATTCACCGCATTGCGCTCACGATCGGCATTAATCGGGTCTAACAGCGGCTCTGCAATAGCATCGGCTAAACGATCAACTGCCGGAGCCAATGCATCATTTTCAATTTCAAGATAATAAGCGGTTCGATACGAAGCCGTACTCGCATTATGGCTACCACCATGCTTTTTCAAGAATTCAGAAAAACTACCTGGCTCAGGAAAACGCTTAGACCCCATCAGTAACATATGTTCTAAATAATGGGCTAATCCCAGTTGGTTATTAGGATCTTCCAATGATCCAACAGGCAATGCCAAAGCAGCTAAAGACTTAGGTGCTTGCTTATCAGAGACCAACAACACCGTCATACCATTAGGCAATTTTATTGCCTGATATTTACGCAGGTCATGTTCACTTTTGTGAATAACTTCTGCCAGTGGTTGCCATGCAGGAGTGTCAGCCCAACTTAATGGGGCCAGCAAACCTAATAAGAAAAATATGCCAATGATGCGGGCAAACTGTTTATGCATTCCGTTTCTCCCTTAACCCCTTCAAAATTGCCGCTAAAACCTATATCCGGCTTCTGGTATTCAATCTGCACTAAAATCTGGTTTGGTCATGCATAACTATCACGCCTTATTATGGCGAGCTATTGGTAATAAATAACGTTCAGTTTCATGTAATATCGTGTCGAGATGTTGGTTATCCATCAGGCTGAATACCCTTTGTATATAGTTATCCTCACCCTCTCCGGCAATCCGTTGGTCACCTTGCCAAACCTGTAAAAGTTTCATTCGGGCTTTGGTTTGTATTTCTTCATCCCACAAAATTTGCCCCGACTCGCGATCAAAACACTGACTCAACCATGCCCAGCCGCTTTTACTCAGCAGTAGTAAAGGTTCGCACATACCTTGCTGATAGCCACTGATTAACTGCTGTAAATATTGCCGTGCTTCATTGCAATCCAGTGGGGCATAACGCCATGCAGTTCCTTTACGCCCATACATCCGGCTTTCACCCTCACCGCCTGCGGCGCAATACACCAAATGTTCAATCCATAATAGAAGCCCATCGACCGCCGTAAGTGCCGCTGGCCTCCAGCGAACTAAGCCATCTTCCTGAATTTGATGCATCCATCCAGTCAGGGTGGTATCGCCAAACTCAATATTTAGCTCAATACTGTGGCTCTCTTTGCGTTCAACACAAATTTGTTCAGCTAATGGCAGCATTTCTTCTTGCTGACTTTCCCAGTAAAGCTCGCCAAAAGAACCATAAGGAAGATTGCCCGCCGCACGGGCACGGGTGAAGACAGTATTGATATCACTTTCTTCTATCAATGCATTCAATAGTTGAGTATTAAACTGATAACGGTTGAGGTTATCCAAAGTAAAGGGTTCTTCATCAGGTAGTTCCGTTTCTTCAATAACGAAATTCACCCCCAATCGGAGTTGGAAAAAAGCCCTCACAGGGTGGCGATAGAAGCGGATTAATTCATCAAGAGTGATTTCAGGTAAGGGTTCTGGCGGCAGAGGCTGATTAAATTCTGGGTGCGCCGCGCCTCTGGACTCAGCAGCAGGTAACCATTCAGCGGCATAGCTTTGTAACTCACTATTTTGGGTAAAATTCTCTGCTGCAAACGGCATACGCGCATGCCAGCAGAGTAAATGTTGAATGACCCGCTTGGCACTATCATCAGCACTGAGTTCTTCATCACCTGGCAAGTGATAACTTTGGGAAATGTATTCAATCAACTCACTAACCAGAACTGAAGGATAGCGCTTACTGTTGTCTTGAATCGAGCGCCCGATATAACTGATATAGAGCTGCTGCTGGGCAGAGAGTAATGCTTCGAGGAACAGATAGCGGTCGTCATCACGGCGGCTACGGTCACCGCGCCGAACCTGTTTAGCCATCAAATCAAAACCTAGCGGTGGTAGTGTTCGTGGGTAAACACCGTCATTCATTCCTAATAAGCACACCACTTTAAACGGGATTGAACGCATCGGCATCAGTGTACAGAAATTGATTGGCCCTGCGAGGAAGCGCTGGCTAATACGTTCATTGTCCAGACGCGAAGCCAGTTCATCCCGTAACAGATTCAGCGGCACAATATCAGGATATTGGGCAGCAATACCATAGCTGATAACCTTCTGCCATTGCTGCTCAATCAGAACCAGCACCGCTTCAGTATCATTATCGGGTTCAAAGAAGGTATCTAATAATTGACGGCATAATGGTAGCCATTCACTGAGTGAACGAGATTCGCTTAATTGCTGTCGCCACTGGCTCAATTGCATCAACATATCCGCTAATTGCCCGGCAAGCTCAGCCGCTAAACCGCTGGATTCGTCATAGGGCAAAACCCCTTGCCAGTCACCGGCATTGCTGTCCATAGCATAACCCAGCAGCATTCTAGTCAGGCCAAAATGCCAGGTATGCTGACCGGTTGCGGGCAGAGACAACTCGCGCACATTGTCATCATCTAATCCCCAGCGGATACCTGACTCATCAACCCATTGCCGTAAACGGCGCAATCCATCTTCGGTAATACCAAATTTATTGGCTAAAACAGGCACTTCCAGCAGGGCTAATACCTGCTCAGAAGTAAAACGGCTCTGGGGCAAATCAAGTAGAGAGATAAAAGCCTGAAGTGCAGGATGTGCCTGGCTAGCCTTGCGGTCTGAAATCGCAAATGGCAAATAGCGATCCCCTGTAGCATTACCAAATGTGGCCTGAATATAGGGGGTATAGCTATCAATGTCAGCGACCATGACAATAATGTCACGCGGAGTCAGTTCGGGGTCAGCCTCTAATAATCGCAGCAGATTATCTTGTAAAACTTCAACTTCGCGCTGAGGGCTGTGGCAGACGTGCATGCTTAGGGAGCGATCCCTGAGATCTAATACTCGTTTTTGGTGGCTATGCGCTAATGTCTCTGGCGTAGTACCAATAATGGCGTGATCTTCAAGCTCTAGCATATCGTGTTGAATACCATGTAATAGGTTATCAGGTTCGATATCCACAAAAGCATGAACCTCTTGGATCTCATCAACTTGGGATAACAGATACATGTGGTCACGACCAAGTCGCCCCCATGAGGCTAATAACGGGTTACTAAGATCTTGTTCACCATCAGCATTAAATAGTTGCTCCGCCTGCTCAGGGTCACGGAACAGTTTTACTTCCACCGACTCACGATAATGTCTGCGTTTACGGCTTTGCAGCTTGGCCAGAAAAGCATAATCCTGAATGTCTCCCCAGAAATAACGGCACGGGTTAGTAAACATCAAATGAATATCGATGTGTTTACCCAGTGCTTGTAAGGCCTGTAAATAGATTGGGGGTAAAGCGGATATGCCACAGATGAATACTCGTTTGGGTAGCCCTGTCGGACAAACATCGGATTCGAGAAGTGTGCGAATAAAACGCTGATAGAGATTGGCGCGGTGCCATTCCGGTTGTTCTAATTGGCGGGTATAGCGCGTTAATTCAACCCACAGTAAAGCTTGCCACTGCTGGGCATCATCCAAATTATCAATGAGTTGACCACGTTCCCAACTCTCAAGCCATTCTGGGCGGTACACCAGATATTGGTCAAAAAGGTCAGCGACGCGTGCCGCAAGTTGGTGAATTTTACGTTTATCGCTATCATCACTTAAATAGCGTTTCATCGCAGAAAATACCGGATTCTCCAATAGGTCAGGCAATAACCACATGAGTTTCCATGTCATGGCATCTTTGCTAAATGCGCTTTCTTTTGGGATGCCGGGTAACACGCGGGTAAACATTTCCCAGATAAAGGTCGCAGGCAATGGAAATTCAATATTAGCTGCAATACTAAATTGTTGAGCCAATTGCATTTGTAGCCATTGGGCCATACCTGGGCTTTGCACCAGTACCACTTCTTGCTGAAAAGGGTTATCCAACGGTTCTCGTTCTATCAGCGCAGTGGTTAGCGCTTTGAGTAAATCCAATTGATTAGAATGATAAACCGTGAACATGATGACTCCCTTAAGGCACTATGGAGAATATCCATAAATGATTAAACCAGCTAATTATCACTTGTGGATAAATCCTGAGGTTTAATACTCTAACTTGATAATGAATGAGCGCAATAGGTTATCGTCATTATCCTATTTATAGCCATACCACTAACTCCCTTCACTCGTATGACAAAACCAGCGACTTAATTCTGCCTGCTGCTTCGGTTGTATTCTCAGGGTAAATGTAAACTCCGTGCACTCCCCATCAATTCGCTTTATAAACTGATGGTATTGCCAGTGAGGTTTGATTCCGGAGGTAAGTGCCTTAGCAGGCTTGTCACCACCACTGTCAATATGCTGATTAAGCAAAGACCACGCCTGACGTTGTTGCCATAAAGAAGAAAAACCCTGCAAAAGTGCCTGATGGTATTGCAGTAATCCCAGCAGCGAGACCGAGAAAAAAAGTGCTGCAATTAAGGCCTCTGGCAGGCTAAACCCCTGTTGGATTTGATTTTTAGCATACCGTCGCCAGACACAATATCTTATTAAAGGCAAAATTTAGCATCCTTGTCCGGGCAAAAATCCAGCCAACCATGAGCAGCTTTCACCAATCGATACTGTCCTTCATTTCCTTGTTCTGCATTCAGTTTAGTTCGTTGGTAAAGCATCAAAGGCGGCTGAGTTCCGAAAGATTGGCTTTCTCCCCTAAGAATAAAAAAGCCAGCCAGCGATGACGGTCTAATACAGGCTTTTAAGCCATATTGTGGCTGCTCATGACAATGCCATACTGCTCCCCTCTGCCACTGCAAGCTGAATGACCAATTCTGGGTTACGCCCCAATTCAATGATGATGTCGCCTGATTAAAGGCACGCAAGTGGCGCTGTTCCTCCGCGGTAATTTTATGAATATTATCCAATTGTCGATGTAAGGCTGACAGCAAAAATAAGCCAAGCGCAAAAAGAGTAGCGATGGCAGCCAAAGTACTCGTCCCCCGCTGTTGCTCCAGTCTCATAAATTATCCCCACGAATGGTATAAGTCAGTTGACGGTGTATTGTCGGATTACCTCTTTTTTGTCCCGCCAATTGCACGCGATAAACCTGATCTGAGGTTTGCTGTGGCAATCGGCTAACAGAAAAATGCGTAATAGTGATGTCTTTCGGATCAAGCAGCTTTTCCCAACCACCGCCAGAACAGTTCAATTTTCCGCGTTGGCTTTCTAATGTTTTTTTACGTAGGCGATAACCAAAGTATTCGGACTCCTGATGTTTTGCCCCTTCCCAGCGACCATTGCGGTTGAGGTCATAAGCAACAATCAGGCAAGAGTTTGAGGCTTCACTTGGGTAACTAGCTGTTATAATTGCCTCTCCCTGACACTCGCCGTGACAAAATCCCGCCCGCCGAAGATCCTTTTCCAATACCGCCATAACCTGACTGAGAGCTAACTCCAGATGATAATGTTGCTGCAATATTGATATTTGCTTGTGTAATTGGGGGAAAACTTGTGTGGCGGCCATAATAATCATACTACCAACACCCAATGCCAGCATCATTTCTGGCAAGGTAAAACCGGCCCTGTATTTATGCGAAAAATGACTTGGTACGCAGACATCCAGCTTCTTTGTTATTTCTGGCATAAATGAATCCCTGCTATTGATTGCCCCTCACTACATAGTCGGATTCGCCCACGGCTGGAGATAATTAACCGGATATGCCCCGCCGGGTTACTGAGCATAATATTTCCTGCCTGCGCCGTATTTCTGATGCCATAAAAACCAATTTCTTTATTTAAAGAAATCGTAATAGAAACATCAGGATAAGGTGGAGTAAATATTCCCCCCTCTAATAAAGAACAGGCTATTGTTGGCTTATTACCACTGCCTAAACACCCCTGCCCGTCTTGCCGTATCCACAATAATGTTGTGCTATTGCTGCGATTAGCCTTGGCCTGTAAATGTGTTAGAAAGGCAAGTAACTGGCGAGCACTGTCCGCGAGCCTCTCCCGCTGTCGGTAATGGTGCCAACTCTGCGCACCCCATACTGTCATGATACCGGCCAAGGCAATGACTAATAGCAGTTCAATAAGGCTAATACCTTTTTGTTTTTTAATAATATTTCCGCTGATCAAACGCAGTTTATTGAGTCGTAGATTGGTTTTCATGGCGTGAGTTTACGTCGTGAAAAATTGAGATCCAGTAGCCGTTAATTAAGGCTGGAAGTGGTACGCAAAATTTTATTTATAGCGACAGAAATACCAATAAAGGTGCGGCGCGCTTCGCAGTTTTTTGCCAATAGACGTAGTAGATAAAATGAAAGGAATGGCTATTAGAGGGGGTGTTGCAGGCTAATGATTAGTGGGTATATACCGGAGCCAAACGGCTCCGGTAAAACATCAGATAGCAATCGGGGCTTTGATGCCAGGGTGAGGGTCATACCCTTCAATTTCAAAATCTTCGAAACGATAGTCAAACAATGAAGCAGGTTTACGTTTGATAATCAGTTTTGGCAGCGCCCGCGGTTCACGGCTTAATTGCAGGTGAGTTTGCTCAATATGGTTGCTGTATAAGTGCGTATCGCCCCCCGTCCAAACAAAATCACCCACTGCCAAATCACATTGCTGCGCCATCATATGTACCAGTAATGCATAGCTGGCAATGTTAAATGGTAAGCCGAGGAACACATCGCAAGAGCGTTGATATAGCTGACAAGATAGCTTGCCATCAGCCACATAAAACTGGAAGAAAGCATGGCACGGTGCCAAAGCCATTTGATCCAACTCACCCACATTCCATGCAGAAACGATGATACGACGGGAGTTTGGGTCTTGCTTAAGCTGTTGCACTACCTTACTCAGTTGGTCAATCTGGCGGCCATCAGCAGCGCCCCAAGCGCGCCATTGCTTACCATAAACCGGGCCAAGATCACCGTTTTCATCGGCCCACTCATCCCAGATTGAGACGTTATTTTCCTTCAGATAACCAATATTGGTATCGCCATTGAGGAACCATAACAACTCATGAATGATGGAACGCAAATGGCAGCGCTTGGTGGTTACCAGCGGGAAACCATCTTGTAAATTGAAACGCATCTGATGCCCAAAAATCGACAGCGTCCCAGTACCGGTGCGGTCATCTTTAGTAGTGCCTTCTTCCAGCACTTTTTTCATCAAATCCAGATACTGTTTCATGTTACCTCACGAAAGTTGTTGCGCAGGACGGCGATACGCCCAAATCATCATAATGATACCGGCCAGAATCATAGGTACAGAGAGGATCTGCCCCATGCTGATCCCGCCGTCGAACAAGCCAAGCTGGGCATCAGGCTGGCGGAAACATTCCACAATAATTCGGAACGCACCATAACCAATCAGGAACAGGCCTGAAACACTGCCCATAGGGCGCGGCTTGCGGATAAACAGGTTCAAGATGATAAACAGCACCACCCCTTCCAGAATCATTTCATATAATTGCGAAGGGTGACGTGGCAATACACCGTATTGATTGAAGATTGCCTGCCATTTAGCAGGGTCTGCGGCAACAATCGCAATATCTTCGCCCCGAGAAGTCGGGAACAGCATCGCCCATGGAGTATCCGTTGTGACCCGGCCCCACAGCTCACCGTTAATAAAGTTACCCAAGCGGCCAGCACCTAAGCCAAATGGAATCAGTGGAGCAATAAAATCAGCAACCTGGAAGAAATGGCGCTTGGTACGGCGAGCGAACCACAACATCACACAGATAACACCAATCAAACCGCCGTGGAATGACATGCCGCCATCCCACACCTTAAACAGGTAGAGTGGATTATCGAGGAACAGCGGCAGGTTATAGAACAGAACATAACCAACACGCCCCCCGACAAATACCCCGAGGAAGCCGGCGTAAAGGAGATTTTCAACTTCTTCTTTGGTCCAGCCGCTGCCCGGCTTATTGGCCCGACGAACCGCCAACCACATAGCGAAGACGAAGCCCACCAAGTACATCAGGCCATACCAATGCAGGGAAACCGGGCCAATTGAGAAAATGACCGGATCGAATTTAGGAAACGCCAGATAGCTATTGCTCATCTATCACCACGAAATGTCTCATATTTTGAGAGAATTAATGTTCTTGCCCGGTTAGGGCTTCAGGTTGCGCATAATAGCATAGCCTGGGGGCACTCAGGGGAGCTACAGTAGGTAAAGTTCTGTAACATTACTTTCCACCGCGAATCAAACCGCCTAACCCTCTACGCTCCATAAATGCCGCTGTCAGATGGCGTACATCCGTGGTCATTTGGGCGTTTAATACCCGCTCCGCCAAGGCTTGTGCGTCCACTAAGTCGATATTGCGCAGCAGATATTTAATGCGCGCCACACTGCGGCCATTCATACTGAGGTTGCGGTACCCCAGCCCAACCAGCAGCAAAGCCCCCATCGGGTCGCCCGCCATTTCACCACATAAACTCACTTGCAGGCCAGACTGTGTCGCTTGAGCTAAAATGTGGCTCAGCACTTGTAACATCGCCGGATGCAAACTGTCATACAGTGAAGCAACTCGTGTGTTATTACGGTCTACCGCCAGTAAATATTGCGTCAGATCGTTGGTACCAACCGAGATAAAATCGACTCGTAATTTTAGATACGGCAGCATAAATATCATGGCCGGCACTTCAACCATCACACCCAATTTGGGCTGTGGCAATTCGTAGCCCAAAACTTCCTGAACTTCACGGCCAGCACGATCAATCAGGCGTTTTGCCTCATCGACTTCTTCCAAACTGGTGATCATCGGCAATAAAATACCCAGATTACCGGTTCCGGCATTAGCCCTAAGCATCGCTCTGACTTGGATCAAAAAGATCTCTGGCTGATCGAGCGTAACACGGATACCGCGCCAACCCAGGCAGGGGTTCTCTTCACTGATCGGCATATAAGGAAGCTGTTTATCCGCACCGATATCCAGTGTTCTGAGTGTGACCGGTTTGTTCGGGTAAAGCTGTAACATGCCTTGATACTGTGCCACCTGCTCTTCCTCTGATGGGAAGCCACTTTGCAGCATAAAGGGAATCTCGGTGCGATAGAGGCCCACGCCATCCACTCGCCCGCCCAGCAGTTGTTCATGTTCCGGGCTAAGGCCCGCATTGAGCATCACCTGGATCCGCTCACCACTTTTCAGTGCGGCAGGTTGCTCAACATCATCTTCAGCCAGCTTACTAAGCTCAATCTCTTCCGTGACCAGCCGTTGATACTCTTTGACCAGCACCGGCTCAGGATCAACCAGCACTTCGCCGCGATAACCATCAACAATCAGTAACCGCTGGTTCAGCAACGCAGGTTGAATATCTGCGCCCATTACCGTCGGGATCCCCATAGCGCGCACCAGAATGGCGGCATGGGAGTTAGCTGCACCATCCCGCACCACCACACCGGCGAGGCGATCTTGTGGTACTTCAGCCAATAATGTGGCGGTTAACTCATCGGCAACCAGAATAAAACGCTCAGGCCACTGGCTGGCACCAGAAGTGCTGTCGTCGAGATGAAACAGCAAGCGCTGACCCAATGCCCGCAGATCACTGGCGCGCTCGCGCATATAAGTATCTTGCAAGCTGGCAAACTGCGCGGCAAATTGTTCGACGACTTGCTTAACCGCCCATTCCGCCACCGATCCGGCATCAATTTGAGCGAAAAGTTCGCGCTTTAGGCGAGCATCATTAAGCAAGTGAGAATAGAGATCGAAAATCGCCGCACTCTCTTTTTGTGAGCTGGCGGCGAAGCGCTTACTAAAGCGACGGAATTCGGCTGCGGCTTCCTCCAGCGCTTGTGTTAGGCGTTCACGCTCTTGAGCAGTATCGAGTGTTGAGGCCTCGTAGACCAAATCGAGGGAAGGCTGCGAAGTATCCTGCCAACCCTCTGCAACCGCGACCCCGGGTGCCGCAGCGAGTGCGCGGATCCGCGTTTGTCGGTATTGGCCAAAAATGGCATTAAGTTGAGATTGAGAAAGAATGCCCGCCAGTTGTGTTGCCAGCGTGACCATGAACGACTCTTCGCTCTCATCAAACTGACGATGTTCACGTTGCTGAACCACCAGCACGCCCAGCAATTGGCGACGATAAATAATAGGCACCCCGAGAAACGCCCGGAAGCGATCCTCTTTAACTTGGGGAACATATTTAAAACTGGGGTGACTCTGTGCATCAGCCAAGTTAATAGGCTCGGCCAGGCGCCCTACCAACCCGACAATTCCTTCGTCAAAGGCTAGCGTAATGGTGCGACCACGGGGCTTTTTCAAACCCCGTGTTGCCATTAGGTAGTAACAACGGCGGTCATTATCTGCCAGATAAATCGAGCAAACTTCCGTGTCCATCGCCAGACAGGTTTCATTGACCAACAGCTCTAACGCATCCGTTAGGCTAGTTGCCATCGCCACTTTCTCAACTATTTCTCGCAAACGCGTGAGCATGATCGGCTTAACTTAACCTCTTTTACGGCGATAAGCTGGCGGTACCCGTGGCGGAGCTGCCTCCTGCACAGGCATTACGGTTGGAGCAAATTCTTTCATCACGCGACGATAAACATCCCGTTTAAAGGACACCACCTGCCGCACCGGATACCAATAACTGACCCATCGCCAGCCATCAAACTCCGGAGTACTGCTGCGTTGCATGTTGATATCGGCTTCATTACACATTAACTGTAGTAGAAACCATCGCTGTTTTTGGCCGATGCATACCGGCTTTGTATCCCAACGCACCAAACGTTTTGGTAATTTGTAGCGTAACCAGTTACGGGTTGAAGCCAGAATTCGGACATCCTTTTTGTTAAGTCCTACTTCTTCAAAAAGTTCACGATACATTGCCTGCTCTGGTGTTTCACCGGGGTTTATCCCCCCTTGAGGAAACTGCCAGGAGTGCTGACCGTAACGCCTGGCCCACAACACTTCTCCCTGCCGATTACAAATTACAATACCCACGTTCGGGCGGTAGCCATCATCATCGATCACCGGACTACCTCGATAAGCTTAAAACTCAAAGATGCTCTGATTGTTTCACACTAGCAACAGGCGGTAAACCACTGCTTATCCACCAACGAAACCTGATAACTCTGGGATAACTCACAGATATTGGCAAAGTTATAAACACCCTGAGGACTGCCTCCCCTATTTTATTCACTTTTTCTGTGGATATAGGTGTGCAGAACTCTAGGGAAAAGCAGGTACAACTCATTTTAACGTAATTATACGCCAAAAATATCTAAAAAAATAAGTGATTAATTTCAACAAAATAACAGGTTTCCCACAGGTATTTACGTCACTAAAATGTGATCTACATCCGTTTTGGATCCGAGGCTGGCTAAAGATCCATCAATGTAGTTTTTATCCACAGATAATGAGGCAAAGTTATGCAAAAAACAGCAAAACGCGCAAAAAAACCTGCCGTCAAGGCTGTAAATTGAACCAGTGATCGTAATTTATTGGGGTTATCCAATAAATCTGTGGATAAATAGGTGTAAGATCCTGTTCATTATTCCTGTCAGCAGGTGCACAAGATAGTCAGAGTAAAAGTATTTACCGGGCGGAAGGAAAGAAAACTTCCGTTAAATCATGCTATTATTTGTTTCTGCTGGACGGGATAACAATACATCTACGGTCACTTTTATTTCAGCTCACTTTTTAACCGACTTTAGCAGGTTTCCACTCTATGTCTGTTTATTCATTGCCCCCGGCACCGCCTACTGATGAACATCAACTTTTTCAACGTGCTGAAGCACTCTCAGGTTTTACTCTCGGCGAATTGGCAAGCAAAGCGGGCTGGAACATTCCAGCGGATTTAAAACGGATAAAGGGCTGGGTGGGTATGTTGCTGGAATTCTATCTGGGGGCCAGCGCGGGCAGTAAACCTGAACAGGATTTTGCCGATATTGGTATCGAGCTGAAAACCATTCCTATCAGCGCCCAAGGCAAACCGCTGGAGACCACTTTCGTCTGTGTTGCCCCCTTGACCGGTAATAGCGGCATCACTTGGGAAAGTAGCCATGTACGGCATAAATTGGCCCGCGTGTTGTGGGTGCCCGTCGAAGGTGAACGCCAAATTCCGTTAGCACAGCGCCGGGTCGGTGCTCCTTTATTGTGGAGCCCGAATGAGGAAGAGGAAGAATTACTGCGCCGCGATTGGGAAGAGTTAATGGATCTTATCGTTTTGGGGAAAGTTGAAACTATTACGGCTCGCCATGGCGAAGTCTTACAGTTGCGCCCGAAAGCCGCCAACAGCCGTGCATTAACTGAAGCCATCGGCGAACACGGGCAGCCCATCATGACCTTACCTCGCGGTTTTTATCTGAAAAAAACCTTTACCGGCCCGATGCTGGCCCGACACTTTTTGCTTTAACAGATGAATCCTATTATTCCGCTGAACCAATAAACGCGTATAATTGTATCTTTGTGTTTCCGCAAACTCCGTAATTTCCTTAAGGTGTAAGGCACAATGTTTGAATGGATTGCCGATCCAAATGCCTGGTTGGCGCTAGGCACACTGACTATCCTCGAGATCGTTCTCGGCATAGACAATATTATTTTCCTTTCTTTAGTGGTCGCTAAATTACCTAAAGCGCAGCAAAACAAAGCCCGTCGCCTTGGGTTGGCCGGTGCGATGCTTATGCGTTTGGCATTACTGGCTTCTATCGCCTGGGTTATCCGCCTGACTGAGCCGCTATTTACGCTGGCTGGTCATGGCATCTCGATGCGGGATCTCATTTTGCTGTTGGGTGGCTTGTTCCTGATTTGGAAGGCTAGCAAAGAAATTCATGAAACCATTGAGGGCAGTGATACCGAGCACAGCAGTAATGTCAGTTCTTTCTTTGCGGCTATCGTGCAAATCATGCTGTTGGATATCATTTTTAGCCTGGACTCGGTGATAACTGCGGTAGGGCTGTCAGATCATCTGTTTATTATGATGGCCGCAGTCGTCATTGCCGTGGGCGTAATGATGTTTGCTGCCCGGCCGATTGGTGAGTTTGTTAACCGCCATCCCTCCGTCAAAATGCTGGCATTATCTTTCCTGATTTTGGTCGGGTTTACCCTGATGTTGGAAAGTTTCCAGATTCATATTCCGAAAGGCTACATCTACTTCGCCATGTTCTTCTCAATGGGTGTTGAAACCCTCAACCTCATGCGCGGAAAGAAAAATAAGCCAGTAAAATAAAAATATCGTGGGTGCGATTCGTCGCGCCCCTTTCCCACTATTTTCTGCACTTTTTCTTTGTACTCTTCCCCCTGCCGCAGTGCTTAGTTATAGTCGGATAAGGCGGGTTTGACTTAGCCTGATAACTTCAGACACAAAGGAAGGTCGGCAATGCAATATCATCGTATCCCCCACAGTTCATTAGAAGTAAGCCTGCTGGGTCTGGGCACCATGACTTTTGGTGAACAAAACAGTGAAGCCGATGCCCATGCTCAACTGGATTATGCCGTTGCAGCCGGTATTAACTTAATTGATACCGCAGAAATGTATCCGGTTCCCCCAAAACCTGAAACCCAAGGGTTAACCGAGCAATACATTGGTAGCTGGATAAAAGCCCGCGGTAGTCGAGACAAAATTATTTTAGCCAGCAAAGTCTCCGGGCCGTCACGCGGAAACGATAAACCTATTCGCCCGAATATGGCACTGGATCGAAAAAACATCCGTGTTGCACTGGAAGATAGCCTCCGACGTCTCAATACCGATTATCTCGATATTTATCAGTTACATTGGCCACAGCGAGAAACCAACTGTTTTGGTAAACTGAATTATCGTTACAGTGAACAAACCGCTGTGGTCACCTTGCTTGAGACACTGGAAGCGCTAAACGAGCAGGTGCGCGCCGGTAAAATCCGCTATATCGGGGTTTCGAATGAAACACCTTGGGGGGGTGATGCGTTATCTGCAACTGGCAGAAAAGCATGATTTGCCGCGTATTGTGTCGATTCAAAATCCCTACAGTTTGCTTAACCGCAGTTTTGAAGTAGGTTTGGCCGAGATAAGTCAACACGAAGGAGTGGAACTGCTGGCTTACTCTAGCCTGGCGTTTGGCACTCTGAGCGGTAAATACCTCAATGGTGCACAACCTGCCGGGGCGCGCAATACCTTATTTAGCCGATTCACCCGTTATACCGGGCCACAAGCTCAATTAGCCACAGCTGAATATGTGGCGTTGGCAAAACGTCATGGGCTGGATCCCGCACAGATGGCACTGGCTTTTGTACGTCAGCAACCTTTTGTTGCCAGCACATTGCTGGGTGCAACCACATTGGAACAACTGAAAAGCAATATTGATAGCCAGGATGTGGTGTTGAGTCAGGAAGTATTGAATGCATTGGAAGAGATTCATACCCGCTTTACCTTCCCTGCACCATAATTTCTGTTCGATTCAATCGCCAAAAGGCCGCTTAGGCGGCCTCAGACTGCTGACAAACCTCGACGACTCGATATTGTAAGGTGAAGACAGGTAGAAGAGTAAAGCGTCCGCGCCAAGGAGGGCGCGGCTCGAGCCCCCAGGGAAGGGTTTACGGCGTCTTTACGATCTACCTGTTTTCACCGCTGCGGGCACTTCGGTGGCTCACGCTACTACGCCCCCAACGGCACGATTCCCCTTCAGTTGATTTTGTCAGCCGTCTGCAAACATCTCGATGCGGCTTTGGTGTTAATTATCGAATTATTCAGCCGTTTTCTGCCGCTGTTGCCGCCACTGCCAGCCCCAAAGTAGCGCTATTGCCAGGGCGAATATCACGCCGAAGCCAACCCCCACCGCTATCACCGGCACGCCAAGTTTCACCACCACTGAGAATAAGCCCAGCATCAGCAACATCGCGGTGTTTTCACCGAGATTTTGCACCGCAATGGCATTACCGGCACCCACGCTATTCTTACCGCGCTCCTGCAATAAAGCATTAAGCGGAACCACAAAGAATCCGCCCAAAATCCCGATGATAATCAGCAGCAGATAGGCCATCGGCATACTGTGTTGCAGAGCAAAAATCGCCACCGCCACACCAATTAGTACCCCCGCTGGTAAGCAACGTTTCACGGTTTTCAATGTGACGAAACGGGCCGCAGCTCCCGCCCCCACAACAATACCAATTGCCACCATCGCATTTAGCAGTGTGGGAGTGGCATTATCCGTAATCCCTAGCGCGATGGGCACCCAGAGCACTAACAGGAAACGCAGAGTAACCCCCGCGCCCCAAAATAGACTGGTTCCCGCCAGTGAGAAGCGAGTTTCACCATCGCGCCATAAAACCAGGCAAGCGGTAAAGAAGCTGCCGGTCATGGCCCGAGGTCGCCATGAGCTGCCTGAACGAGCAGCAGCTAGCTTTGGGATAAACATATTAGCGACCACCGCAATGGCATACACCAGTGCGCATACACCCAATGCCGCGCCCAAGTGCCAGTCTGCCAACACGCCCCCCGCGACCGAACCGAGTAAAATAGCGGCGATGGTTGAAGCTTCCATCATACCGTTGGCTTTAACCAACTGTTCGCCAGAGGTGATTTCACCCAAAATGCCATATTTAGCGGGTGAATAAGCCGCAGCCCCCACGCCCACCAGGCTATACCCCAGAAACGGATTAAAACCAAAACAGATAACCAGCGCACCGGCCAGCTTCAAGCCGTTCGCCACCATCATCACCCGCCCTTTGGCAAAGCTATCGGCAAATTGCCCGACAAACGGAGCCAAAACGATATAGGTCGCGACGAATGCCATTTGTAAAATAGGCTGACTCCAGTCGGGATATAACTGCTGCTTAATTAATGCCAAAGTGGCAAAAAGCAGTGCGTTATCACCAAAAGCCGAGAAAAACTGCGCACATAGAACCGCTATCATCCCTCTGGATAACAACGGCTTATCTGCTAATGCTTGCTGACTCATGCGCTCATCTCCGGATCTTCCGCCATTTTACTTAATGTCACAAAGTCAGGTTTGCCGCTCCCCAACAGAGGCAAGGCTTTCACCACCCGGATGTCGCGCGGTACAGCCAGTTCAGGCACACCGCTTTCCCGCGCTGCTTTAACTAATTTCTCGCGGGTTATCTCACTGTCGGTGGTAAACAGCACCAAGGCTTCCCCTTTGGCGCTGTCTGTTTTCGTGGCTGCCGCATGTTGCCCTTCTGGTGAAATTCGCAGTACAAGCTGCTCGACACTTTCCAGTGATACCATTTCTCCGGCTAATTTAGCAAAGCGCTTCATCCGACCACAAATGGTGCAGAATCCTTGTTCATCGATAGCCACAATATCACCGGTGTCATACCAGCCAGCCTCCTGCTCACCCTGAGTATTTTCAGCGGAGGGTTGCTCCAGCACGCCTGGTTTCTCTACTCGCAGGTAGCCGCGCATAATATTCGGGCCGCGCAATTGTAAGCGCCCGCCCTGTTCGATTCCCGGCACAGGGATCACGCGAGATTCCATGCCCGGCAAAATGCGGCCCACAGTATTCACTTTTGCCGCCATCGGCACGTTAATTGCCACGACTGGCGCGCATTCCGTCACGCCATAACCTTCCAAAATACGAATACCAAACTTGTCCTGCCAAATCTGCTTGGTGCTATCAGCCAGCTTTTCAGCGCCAGCCACCACATAACGCAAGCGGGCAAAATCGTATGGATGGGCAAAGCGGGCATAATTTCCCAAGAAAGTGGACGTACCAAATAACACGGTACAGTTACGGTCATACACCAGTTCAGGTACCACTCGATAATGCAGTGGGCTTGGATAAAGGAATACACGGCTGCCGGTCATTAACGGTGTGAATAAACCGACAGTCAGACCAAAGGCATGAAACAGTGGCAATGACGACATAAAACGATCACGCGGCGTAAAGTCTGCAATGGTGCGGATCTGCTCAACGTTTGCCAATAAGCTGGCATGTGAATGTACCACGCCTTTAGGGTTGCCTTCTGAACCGGAGGTAAACAAAATCAAGGCACTATCATCGGCTTGTTGTGGCACCATCGCCCGACGCGGGCAGCATAAATGGAATAAAATCCATAACTTATCAGCCAGTGTAACCGTATCTTTTAAATCTTCCAGATAGACCCAATTGGCCTCTGCGACCTGTTCAGGTAAATGTGTCAACTTGCCTTTTTCCAGGAACTGGCGCGAGGTGATAATAGTCTTCAGGGACGCAGCAGTGATGGCACTTTTCAGGCCTTTGGCACCGGAGGTGTAGTTAAGAAGCGCCGGGATACGGCCACGGAGAGTCGCACCGAAAATCGCCGCTGCCGTGATAGTCGCATTGGGTAATAGCATCCCCACATGCTCTCCCTGCGCAGTAAAACGTTGCAGGATACGGCTGACACCTAAGATTTTCTTTAGCAACGTTTGATAACTATCTTCTTTAAAGGAAATGTCTTCGATGCACGGTTTAAAACGCCCATAACGCGTTTGTGCGGATAGCAACGCTTCAAAAAGTGTTTCACGTGGCACGATAGCCATCCGCGCCGCCATCATAATGGCGTGTAAGCGCTCACCCGCCAGCACCCGGCGGTCACGGGCACGCGGCGCTTGTGGCATAGGTAAAGTGGTCGCGGGCAGTACATGAATACTGATTTTCGGGAACCAACGGACTTTTAGCACATCCCCCAGTCGCCCAAAGCGGGTAAATTCAGGGCCTTCCAGACGGATGGGAACCACCGCCGCGCCTGATTTCGCAGCAACAAATGCTGCACCATCATAGATCTTCATTAATGAGCCGGTCACCGTGATGCGCCCTTCGGGAAATATCACCACCGGCCTGCCCTGTTCGACCATTCTAACCAAGTGTTTAATTGCCATTGGCTTGGTCGGGTCAAGCGCGACAAAGTCCACATAGGGTTTCAACCAACGCATATACCAGCTTTCAGTAATGTTGGAATAGACCGCAAACACCGGTTTTATCGGGAGAAACAGCGCTAACAAAGCCCCATCAAGGAAAGAAACGTGATTTGGCGTAATAATCAGTTTTTGATGCGAAAACTGGTCAGTAATACCATCAATGGTGACGCGAAATAACCCACGGAAAAGAGCGCGCAGCAAACGATAAGCCATGTCTGTTTCTCTATAAGTCGATGAATATACAAAGGAGAGAATACTATAGAATTAGAGAGAATAGCGCGAAGAGGGAGCGGCCGAGAGAACAAATAAAAAAAACCTACGCATCTGCGTAGGTCGGTGCAAATAAAAAACTGGCTTTAACACACAGCGTATGTTGATTACTCACCAATTAATACCTCTGGGATCACTACTCTATCCGCTTAAGTGAAACCTCAGCCAGCAAGCAATCGCAACATTTACGTGCAAAGTGTAACCAGGAGTGAACATTGTCAAAAAGGCGAAAAGGTTTGTAATTCATTGCGGTACATCCGATGCATCAATACCGCTGAATAAGTACAACTGTATTAATACCGTGCAGACTGCTGACAAACCTCGACAACCCAATCTTGCAAGGTGAAGACTGGCAGAAGAGTAAAGCGTCCGCGCCATGGACGGCGCGGCTCGAGCCATCAGGGACGATTTTACGGCGTCTTTACGATCTGCCTGTTTTCACCGTTACGGGCACTTTGTCATTAACCTCAACTGTATTAATACCGTGCCACCTCGACCAGACAACTCATCGCATTCGGGCCTTGGGTCAAACGCGAAGTACCAATATCTAATGTCAGGACATTAGGATTACCGGATTGCTCGACGTTATGCTGCTTGCCACCAAAACCGGGATCAAACCAGGCCCCCGTTGCCATCAGCACCACCCCACGCGTCACACCGTCAGTAATACGTACCCCCGCCAGACAACTTCCGCGTAAATTACTCACTTTAACTTGGCTACCTTCCGTAATTTCACGACGGGCGGCATCCTGTGGGTGCATATAGAGGGTTTCGCGCCCGGCGGTTTTATTCCCCTGTGCCAAGGGAGCAGGATCAAGCTGGCTATGCAGGCGATCACTCGGCTGGATAGAGATCAAATGCAGCGGCCATTGCTCAGCCTGCGGCGCACCCAGCCATTCAATAGGTGGCTTCCATTGGGCATGTGGGGCAAAATCCTCATATTGGTAACTGGCTATTTTTTCACTGAATAATTCAATTTTACCGCTCGGCGTCTGAAGAGGATTAACCTGCGGATCGGCACGGAAAGCATCGAAGAAAACAAACTCTTTCTGCGGAGCCGGTAAATCCACATGTCCCCGTTGCCAGAAAGTCTCAAAATCAGGCCATTCCACTTCATGGGGCTGTTGTGCAACACCGCACTCCTGATAAATATGTTTGATCCACGCCATTTCATCGCGCCCTTCAGTAAAGGTGTCGCGATAACCTAGCCGCTCAGCTAAGTCAGCGAAAATATCAAAATCGTTCCGAGCCTGATGTTGCGGGGCAATGGCCTGATGCATTGCCAATACATAGCGATCCCGAGACGATCCACCAATATCATTGCGCTCCAGCGAACTGGTGACCGGCAACACGATATCTGCCATTTTCGCTGCGGGTGTCCACCAGATATCCTGCACAATCACGGTATCCGGCTTTTGCCAGCCCTCCACCAGCCGATTCAATTGCTGATGATGGTGGAAAGGATTGCCGCCCGCCCAGTGCACCAAATGAATGTCCGGATAGTTATGGGTTTCCCCCTGAAACTCATAAGGCTGCCCCGGTTGCAGCAACATGTCACAAATCCGTGCCACCGGAATCGCCAGCCCCGCTGGATTTTTCCCTACCGGCATACTTGGCCCCGGGGTATCAATTCTGGGATTACCCACGCCATTCATTGAGCCGTGACCAAACGAGAAACCGCCGCCGGGTAAACCCACTTGCCCTAACATGGCCGATAACGCAATGACCATCCAATAAGGTTGTTCGCCGCGATGCGCGCGCTGGACGGAATAGGAGCAAGTCATAAAGCTGCGCACACCAATAAGTTGCAGTGCCAACCGACTAATTCTTGCCGCCGGAATACCGGTAATGTCGCTGGCCCAGTCTGGGGTTTTCGCTATGCCATCATTCACTCCACGAATGTAATCAGCTAATTGCTCATAGCCCACACAATGAGAAGCCAGGAAAGCCTTATCCTCCCCCTCAAGGCGCTGAATTTCATACGCCAGTGCCAGCATCAGTGCCACATCGGTGTTAGGACGAATGGGGATCCATTCTGCATTCACAAAGTCCGGGCAATCATCGCGCATCGGGCTAATGTTGATCACCGGCGTGCCCTTTTGTGCCAATTTCTCCAGCCAGGGTTTTAATGAATGTTCCGCCGAACCGCCAGAGGATACCTGAGCATTTTTCAGCGCCAATCCACCGAAAGCGATGAACAGTTCGCAGTGCTCCACTACACTGGGCCAAGAGGTCACCCTACCCGTCAGTGGGCTAAAAGTCCCGATGACATAAGGTAAGAAAAACTGTGCCGATCCCCAACTGTAGTTACCCAGTTGATCAACACCACCGCCGCCACTGAAATAGAAACGCCTGACTAATGAGCGGGCGTGATGTAAACGCCCAGCAGAAGACCAACCATAGGAACCGGTAAACAGCCCTGATGGGCCATACTGCTCTCTCACACGGCGATTCTCTTCTGCGACTAAATCCAGCGCGACATCCCAGTCCACCTCAATAAAGTCTTCCCGCCCACGCAAAGTGCGATCACTTTTTTCACGTTGCTGTAGCCACGAGCGGCGCACTGCGGGTTTGCGGATACGTTTGTCGGAATACACCATCGGGGTAATGGAATCCAATAATGGTGAAGGATTGGGATCATCAGCAAAGGGTTCACAGCGGATCAGTTTGCCATCTTCGACAACTGCGGTATAAGCGCCCCAGTGGGCAAGCTGGGGGTAACGGGTGATGGACATGGCTATCTCAGGCAATTGAATAGATCATAAAAGTAACATTCACATGGCGGTAAGCCCAAAGCATAATTTTGACTAAACATAATCGTTTTGGACTAAGCTGCCGCGGGCTATTTTGTTGGTAGACATCTGACAGGGTGACTTCGTTTGTCGCCAATATCGCGCCATGTTCCTAATTTCTTTTTCTTTGGTTTTTTCTCACCAAGTTGCGATCATCCCCCCTTGCGGACAGCTTCATTTTCCGCAAAACTGAGTGATGTAAGCGATTACCCTGAAAATATCTGGAAGAAAAATGGCCACTATTAAGGATGTTGCCAAGTTGGCGGGCGTTTCCGTCGCTACGGTATCTCGCGTTATCAATAATTCGCCCAAGGCCAGTGAAACATCAAGAAAGGCAGTATGCAGCGCTATGGAGCAGTTGCAATATCACCCGAATGCCAATGCGCGGGCGCTAGCACAGCAATCCACAGAAACCGTCGGGATGATTGTTTCTGATGTATCAGACCCCTTCTTTGGCTCTATGGTCAAAGCGGTAGAGCAAGTGGCTTATGCCACCGGTAATTTTCTATTGATTGGAAACGGTTACCATGATGCAGAGAAAGAGCGTCAAGCTATCGAACAATTGATTCGTCATCGCTGCGCTGCGCTGGTGGTTCATGCCAAAAAATTATCTGATGAAGAATTGACGTCATTAATGCAGCAAATCCCTGGCATGGTGTTGATTAACCGCACCCTCCCCGGTTTTGAAACCCGTTGTGTGGCGTTGGATGACCGTTATGGTGCCTGGCTGGCAACCCGCCATCTGATTCAGCATGGGCATAAACGAATAGCGATTATTTGCTCCAATCATCAAATTTCTGATGCCACCGATCGTCTGCAAGGTTATCTGGATGCTCTGGAAGAGTTTGGTATTGCGGTTGATGACCGTTTAATTTCCTACGGTACGCCGGATGAAATCGGCGGTGAACAAGCCATGACTGACTTACTTGGCCGAGGCCGAAACTTCACTGCGGTCACTTGTTATAACGACTCAATGGCAGCGGGAGCATTGTCCGTACTCAGCGATAACAGTATCGAAGTGCCACAAGAGATCTCACTGATCGGTTTTGACGATGTGTTGATCTCCCGTTATCTGCGCCCGCGGCTGACCACCATTCGCTATCCTGTGGTGGCAATGGCGACACAGGCCGCAGAATTAGCACTGGCGCTAGCCAATAATACGCCACTGCCTGAAACCACCAATATGTTCAGCCCAACACTGGTGCGTCGCCATTCGGTCGCCAGCCCACAAGCTATGACTAATCTACAAACTATTACTAATCCACAAACTATGACTAATCCACAAACCATGACTAACCCACAAACACCCGCAGATGACTGAGGCGTCTGGTGGTCATTATTAAATCAACTCTAATGCGATAAGTTCTTCAATGGTTTGGCGGCGGCGGATTAAACGCGGCTGCCCCTGTTCAAACAAGACTTCTGGCAATAATGGCCGACTATTGTAGTTTGAAGACATTGAAGCACCATAGGCACCAGTATCATGGAATACCAGATAATCGCCAATGTTAGCGGCGGGCAATTTACGAGTCTCTAACCCGCCCCCCGCTTCCTGAGTAAATACATCTCCTGACTCGCACAGCGGGCCAGCAACCACAGTATCAATCAGCGGTTCGTTAGCAAGTGAGCGCCCGTTAGCTGGCAACACTGAAATATGGTGGTAACTGCCATACATGGCGGGTCGCATCAAATCATTGAAGCCCGCATCCACCAATACATAATGCCGACGTCCCATATTTTTCACCGCCCGAACCTGCGCGATTAACACTCCTGCTTCAGCAACCAGGAAGCGGCCGGGTTCAATCTCAAGACTGACTGGATGGCCTAAATGCGCGGCAATCCGCTCGCGTGCGCTGTTCCATAAGCCGTAATAATGCTCGGTATCAATCTCATCATCGCCAAATTGATAGGGGATTGATAAACCACCACCGGCAGAAATAGCACTGATATCCTGCCCCAGCGCAATCACCTGTTGCACCATGGCATCACACACTTGTTCCAAATGCTGATAATCAACACCAGAACCAATATGCATATGTATACCTACCAGTTTTAATCCATATTGCTGAATTTTCGCAATGGCTTGCGGCAAGTCCTCATGCCAAATACCGTGTTTGCTGTTTTCACCGCCAGTATTGGTTTTCTGACTGTGTCCGTGGCCGAAACCTGGATTAACCCGCAACCAAACCGGGTGACCGGACGCATGCTGCCCCAGTTGATCAAGCATATCAATGGAACCTGCATTAACCGGAATGCTTAATTCAGTCACGCGCAGTAAGGTAGCCTGATCCAGCAAATCGGCGGTAAAGACAATCTCAGCAGGTTCCTGCCCCGGCTGAAAACCAGCCTGCAAAGCGCGCTCAATTTCGCCCAGAGATACCGAATCAACTTTCACGCCTTGCTCATGCATCAATCGCAAAATATGAATATTTGAGCAGGCTTTCTGGGCAAATCGAATCACATCAAAATGCCGTAATTGATTGATTTTTTGAGTGATAATTTCGCCATCATAGGCCCAGACCGGGCAACCAAAACGTTCTGGCAAGGCAATCAGATTTTGGGCCGTCAGTGCCGAAGAGGTGTCATTAAGTGCGCGCGGCATAGGTATGTCCTAATAATGGGAGTCAATATAGGGGGCGAAAATAATGATTTCGCTGATGGGCTATTATTAGCAATATCGTGGGTGTGAAGAAAATATCTATTTACCCTTAGTCTATTCATTTATGATATGGGTTAGATTAAACAGTCGCCACCGCAGGAGAGCTGTGATGCCCGCAATTTCCCTACGACAAATAGAAATTTTTCATGGTGTTATGACCACCGGTAATCTGACTGAAGCCGCATTATTACTCCAAACGTCACAACCTACCGTCAGCCGCGAATTGGCTCGTTTTGAGCAATTAGTCCAATTAAAACTGTTTGATCGTGTGCGCGGGCGGCTGTACCCCACCGTGCAAGGCTTGCGCTTATTTGAAGAGGTTCAGCGCTCCTATTATGGGCTTGATCGTATTAAACAGGCTGCCGAAGGGATACGCCAATTCCAACATGCGCAGCTTTCTATTGCCTGCCTGCCAGTATTTTCTCAGTCATTGCTTCCAGCGGTGTGTAAACCTTTTATTGACCGCTATCCGGAAGTTAGCCTGAGCGTTATCCCGCAAGAATCACCTTTATTAGAAGAATGGCTTTCGGCCCAGCGGCACGACCTCGGCTTGACAGAGAATACACAAACCCCTGCGGGCACGGTGCGCCATGCGCTGATGACCGTAAATGAAGTTTGCGTATTACCCTGCGGCCACCCCTTGCAGGAAAAAGCCGTACTGACTCCGCAAGATTTTCAGGGCGAGAACTTTATCAGCCTGTCAGTCACCGACAGTTATCGCCAGTTATTAGATAATCTCTTTACCGAACAAGGTATTAATAGAAGATTAGTTTTGGAAACTCATAGCGCAGCTTCAGTTTGTGCCATGGTGCGAGAAGGCGTGGGGGTCTCTATTGTTAATCCATTAACCGCTCTGGATTATATTGGCGCCGGAGTCAATGAAGGTGTTTGCATACGGCCATTCAGTGTTGATATTCCTTTTACTATCAGCTTGATACAACCGATACATCGCCCATCATCCAGCCTGGTCGATACCTTCATTGAGCATTTAAAACAGCAGGCAATCACCTTCCAACAACGTCTGGCGGCGGTGATTGCCCAACACAACTCATCTCTTAATTAAAGCGCAGTAGCCTTACCGGCGCGCGTCCGGGAAAACGTAAACAGACACAACAGCAAACCAACAACAGCCAGTGCAGCGGCGGCTAGCGGGACGACGGTCAATCCCAATCCAGTGGCAATCACCACACCTCCGACCCACGCACCTAAAGCATTGCCAACGTTAAAGGCCGCAATATTAAGTGTTGATACCAGATTAGGGGCTTTTTTACCGTAAGCGACCACATTAATTTGCAAGGCAGGCACGGCTGAAAATGCCGCAGCAGACCACAAGAAGAGTGTCACTTCCGCGGCCAGTAATGAGTAACTTGTCCAACTGAATAGAGCGGAAAATATCGCGATGAGTAGGAAAGTCGTCGTCAGGCTCACGGATAAACGCCAATCCGCCAACCGCCCACCCACAATATTGCCCAATGTCAGGCCCACGCCCATCAACAACAAGGTCCAACTGATGCCATGCTCAGAAACCTGAGTCACTTCAGTCAGAATTGGGGCGATATAAGTAAACAGGGCAAACATAGCCGCGGCAAAAAAGACCGTCATCAGCAATGATAACCAGATCCCCCCTCCGCGCAGCGCGGCGATCTCCTTACGTAACTCGGTTGGGGCTTCCTCCTGAGAAGAAGGTAACTTGCGGTAGAGTGCTGCCAATGATAATAAACCGATGACCGAAACAACCCAGAATGTTGAGCGCCAGCCGAAAGCTTGCCCCAAAGCAGTTCCCAAAGGAACCCCCAGCACATTGGCAAGTGTCAGGCCGGTGAACATCAGAGCCACTGCGGATGCCCGTCTATTAGGGGCCACCAAATTAGAAGCAACCACGGCGCCAATACCAAAAAAGGCCCCATGACTCAATGCGGTAATAACCCTGGCTAACATCAGGAAATCATAACTGTATGCCAGTGCGCACATCAGGTTACCAATGATGAAAATCACCATTAATAACAATAGTGTCTTTTTACGTGGCAATTTGGCGGTCAGAACAGCCATGATAGGCGCGCCGATAGCCACTCCCAATGCATACCCGCTGATTAACCAACCTGCCGTTGGAATCGAAATGTGCAGATCACCCGCCACCTGAGGCAGCAGCCCCATGATGACAAATTCAGTGGTACCAATAGCAAAAGCACTTAGTGCTAATGCCAGCAGCGCAACAGGCATAATAAAGCTCCCAGGCAGATCAAAATGTTACCAGTAATGATTAATTAACCGGTACGTTGTAGTGAGAAAAAAAAGGTAGATGAGGGCCGAATTGCCGAATAAAGCCGCAATAACCCTATTATTTATAATTATTTAATATCTCAATTTGCTATACCCTAAATAATTCGAATTGCAAGAAGGCGGCAACTGAGTGAATCCCGATAAGCTTACTCAGGTAAGTGATTCAGGTGAACGAAAGCAGTCAACGCACATGCAGCTTGAAGTATGACGGGTATATACCCAATCGAATTCAAGGTGACGGGTACAGATAGAAATAGCATGAGTTAAGGAATAATGACCAGTAATGAACAGAGTTATAACTAGCATGATAAGTAATATATTTTTCTCTTCATTGATAACTGAATGAAATTCAAAATAATTTAAGCTCTGCGCCAATAATAAAAATATGTTTGAGAATGTAACCGCGCAGCTAACATCGCTGCGGTTTCAATTAGGTAGGGGGGTGGGTAGTAAACCACTCCACCAGAAAGTCTAGCATCGACCTTAATGTGGCTGGCATTTGTCGGCGCGAAGTATAGATACCATAAATTCCCATCGCCTGCGGCTGATAATCGGGCAATAACCTGATTAACTCACCACTGGCAATATACGGCGCGGCAGAGTAACTGGGCTGCAAAGTAATACCGGCACCCTCTAGTGCTCCGCTGAGTAGAACAACTGATTCATTGGCACTGAGATTTCCGCCTACTGCAACCGATGATTTAACACCCTGTTGGTCAAAATGCCATAAGCTTTTGCCAAAATAAGAGTATGTCAGGCAGTTGTGAACGGCCAAATCAGGTGGAGTTTTCGGCGTTCCTTTGGCTGACAGGTAACTCGGCGCAGCACAAACAACTGAATGGCAGATAGATAGCGGACGAGCGATTAAGTTTGGATCTAAATCATTAGTAATGCGCAGTGCTAAATCAATACGTTCCTCTACCAGATTGACGGACCGGTTATTCATTTGTAAATCGACTGCGACCTGAGGATAACGGCGTAAATAGTCAGTAACAGCTATCGCTACTGCACTTTGCCCGAGGGATTGAGAGCAACTGATCCGCAATAAACCGCGCAGTTCTTCATTTTCTTGCCCCTCGATTAAATCCATGTCCTTAGCAAATTCAAGCATATGCCGACAACGCGCCAGGGTCGCTTCCCCCGCATGAGTTAAACTTAACTTACGGGTTGTCCGGTGCAACAAACGAGCTCCGGCCCACTGCTCCATCTCAGCCAAATATCGTGTCACCATAGCTCGCGACATCTCCAAAGCCTCCGCAGCGGCAATCATACTGCCCCGCTCAACAATGGTGACAAAGACCTCTGCTGCGGTAATTCTATCCATAATTAGCTCGATTTAAGCAACAAATAATTGTCCATTATCGGGTTTTTCTATCGATATAAGCAATCTATTATCTAGCCCATACCCCAGTCACTCTCAGGAAAATAAACATGTTAAATAAAACACTATTGCAAATGGCCTTTGCCGGCCTGACAACTTTCGCTGCTGTATCAACAGCTCATGCCGCTGAACAGCTAAAAATAGAAGTCTATAATCCCGGAGAAAAAAGCATCTTCCCGGTATCATCTGAAATTATTAGCGGTAAAACAGAAGTAGCTCTGATTGATGCGCAATTTCAGCGCAATGATGCTGAAACTCTAGTGAAGAAAATTAAGCAAAGCGGCAAAAAGCTGACCACTATTTATATCAGCCAGGCAGATCCTGATTTCTATTTCGGTCTGGATGTCATTACCAAAGCATTCCCACAAGCCAAAGTCATCGCCACACCGCAAACTATTGAAGAAATTAAGGCCACTAAAGAGGGGAAAATGGCTTATTGGAGTCCAATTCTCAAAGAGAATGCCCCAACACAAGTCATTATTCCGCAAGAATTGCAAGGCAAAAGCTTTACTGTTGATGGGCAGGAAATTAGCGTCGAAGGCTTAGATGGGCCATCGCCAGAAAAGACATTTGTCTGGATCCCGTCATTGAAAGCAGTGGTAGGTGGTGTCGCGGTCTCAGGCAATATTCATTTATGGATCGCCGATACTCAAACTCCTGAGTCTCGCCAGAATTGGCTGACAACACTGGAAAAAATCAAAACATTGAAACCCGTCACCGTAGTTCCGGGACATTATCTTGATAACGCGCCACAAACATTGGCATCAGTGACCTTTACTCAAAACTATTTAACCACGTTAAATGCAGAGATTCCCAAAGCAAAAGATTCTGCGGAATTGATTACAGCAATGAAAAAACATTATCCCGAGCTGAAAGATGAATCTAGCCTGGAATTAAGTGCCAAGGTACTTAAAAACGAAATGAAATGGCCACAATAAACACCATTAACTCTAATCGTTGCTAAATTAGCACGTCAGAAAAGATAATTGAGGAAGATACGATGGCAGCCACAAAGTTACATTACATTTTTGATCCACTCTGTGGCTGGTGCTATGGCGCGGCACCACTGGTAAAAGTCGCACAAGATATTCCTAAACTCATGTTGGTATTACATGGTGGCGGAATGATGTCTGGGGCTAATCGTCGCCAGATAGACAGCCAGTGGCGTGGATATGTAATGCCCCATGACCGACGTATTGCGCAGCTCACTGGGCAAATTTTTGGTGACGACTACTTTAATAAATTACTCAATGATACCTCAGTTATTATGGACTCCACGCCACCGATTGCCGCCATTCTGGCAATGGAAGAACTTGCGGGTCGCGGTGCAGCGATGCTTCATCGCATCCAACACGCTCATTATGTTGAAGGCCATCGTATTACAGATACCCGCGTATTAACTGAACTGGCGGTGGAACTTGGGCTGAATAGTGATGAATTTATTCATACCTACAATACTGCACTAATAACATCCAGCCAACATATTGCTGAAAGCCGCACATTACTGGCTAAAGTACATGGGCACGGCTTCCCAACCTTTGCGCTGGAAGACGAGCAGGGAAAAATAACGCCTTTACCTGCTAATGAATATTATGGAAATCCGTCTGGCTGGCACGAATTATTAACCACTATCGTGGCACATTAAAAACTCACAGCGACCTCCTCATTAATATGTTGAGGGGGGCGTACTGTGACAGGTAAACAAAAACGCGCCACCGACTGGTTTAACTGAAATATTTGTTTCTGCAACACTTCAGAGGCTTGAGTGGATTGATCGACTAAATCAGCATTCAGTCGGGTGACTTCATTAATCATTCCTACCTGTGCGGTGATATCTTCAATACCTTTACTTTGTTCTTGTGATGCTGCCGATATTTCAGTCATTAAATCAGTCACTTTTATAACCGAGCCAATAATTGCACGTAAATTGTCGCCAGAGCGCCCCACCAGATTGGCACCTGCTGATATGGATTTTGAAGAGTTACCAATAAGGCGTTTAATATTCAGAGCAGAATGACCACTTTGGTGCGCTAATATTCCCACTTCACGCGCAACAACAGAGAATCCCCGCCCGTGTTGACCAGCATGAGCAGCCTCAATTGCAGCATTTAAGGCCAGAATATTGGTCTGAAAAGCTACCGATTCTATCAAAGTGATGATCTCGGCTATCTCCTGCGAGCCCGCAGAAATATCAGCCATCGAATTAACTACGCCAGACATCATATCGCCACCTTGACTGGCAATATTTTTGGCTTCATTGGCCAATTGATTTGCCTGATCTGCACTCTTAGAATTCTGTTTTACACGCTCGGTAAGTTGATACATATTCTGTGTCGTGGCTGCTAATGACTGCGTTTGTGATTGCGTTTGCTCAGAAATACGATGGCTGTCTGCAGCGATTTGATTAACGCCAGTTAGAATAACATCGACGCCACTGCGTACCTGGCTAACCAATACCACTAAGCCTTGTTGCATCTGGTATATGCTGACCGCCAACAGCCGAACTTCCCGGCTAGTAAAAGCGTTATGCTCAATCTGATGAGATAAATCTCCCGCAGCAATCACATGAATTTGGGCAATCAGATAATTAAGTGGCCGAATAACCCAGCGAGTCACACCTAACCAAACAGAGAATGCAAGACACAATAAAATAACCAATGCAATGATAACCGCCTGTTTTGCCGAGGACAAAGAAGAGAGCAATTGGCTATCCATTACCGTGCGGTTTTCTTCGCTTTCCTGCAAATAACGGTAATACTTTTCAGTAAAATCACTTTGAAAACCTTGAATAGGGACTTCAAAAAAGGCATCTATATTGCTGTTCTTGACCAATCCCTGACTAATTTCTGATAGACCTTGAAACAACTGTAGATAGCTTTCCTTCAGAGCAATAAACTCAGGCCGGTCATCATGAGTCGAAACCAATAGTAACTGACGGAAATCATCTTGTGACTGCTGTATTGATTTTGTTGCTTCGCTCAAGAGACTCTGCCAACTGCCTTCAGAACCTGTCTCTTTATCCTCCATATAATAGATACCTGCCCGATTGAGTTTATCGCTGGCGATTAATAACTCCATTCTGGCGCGATCCATTAATACTTCTTGCTGATGGCTATGATGTGTTTTTTCAACATTATCTTTTGTGTTATCCAATATATGAGATAAATACCCGATGGAAAATAGTTGGAGCAAGGAGAATAGACTAATAACTAAGATAAGGCCTGATAAGATCCCGAATTTTATATTCGTAAATAAGCTTATAGATTTAACACCAGACACAAGTTTCATAACAAAAGAGCCGATGTGAGAGAACATTCTTTTTACACTAAAGTTGTGAGTAATAAGCCAATATTACGTATCAAATATGACAAATATATTTCAATAAATAGAATGACATACTCAGGCATCAAATACGGGTTAACAAACGCAAGCTATTAACAGGGTGCCCCTGTGATTGCTCTATTAAAATAGTATTTTCATTTAACTGATGAAAAATAGGATAACTTACGGCATAAGGTGTATTTAAGAAATCATTCAAATAAAGGTCTTTATCCCCTTCGATGGATAGAGATAACACCTTACCTGTGAAGATGTTTTTTTTAGAATCCACCACATTAAACACTATATTTCTCCTGGCTTTAACATAGCCATTACCATCATACACATCTGCAGATGAGTTTATTTCCCTTCCTACAATACTGATTCGTGAATAAACATGATAAAATCCTATGGCATGTTCTAAATCATAATTAGACTCCCAGTACCCCTCCAGAGCCACCATTGGATGAAAATAGGAGTAGAATCTCCCAAATCCATATCCTATTCCCACGCCAAACAAAACTGCTATAAACATTTTCTTAATTATTTTTTTTGGCATGTTATACCTCCGTGTTGTAATTTACAGACCGTATACTCACTATTTTTTTGTTTTTTTAAGAAAATATAAGGCTCTTTATTATAGGAAGAAAAAAAATCCTTATCATGTATTTCATCTATATTTATGGTAAGAGGAAAATTTTTAACATTGGTAATTTTTATCTGATAATAATCAGATGTAACATTAAAAGAAGTGGCTAAACAAACACAAAACATCATGAATACAATAAATCCGCTTGCAAGATATTTCTGTTTAGAGAGTGATTCAGTAGTATTATAAGCAAGACTATCTAATACCTCAGTTTGAGTCACTGATGAAATTTCTGAGAAGTCATTGGCTGTAAAATTAGGCTTTACACCAAGGCAATACCCTTTTTTTGGAATCGTAGTAACCAATTCATGTTTTTTATCATTTAAAGCATGACGTAAATTACTGATGGTTTGGGTTAATGTATTGTCAGTAACGTAACTTTCACTCCATATTTTCTTTTCGATATCTTCACGAGAAAGTACATCAGGATAGTGAAAACACAGTAAAGACAACACTTCGGACTCTTTATTTCTTATCTTGATGACACTTCCCCCTTTGTTGAGGGTTCTCTTTAGTGGAGTAAAGACAATATCTCCAATAATTATGTCATTCATTTCATTTCTCACACTTAAAAATATAATTTAAAAACCAACATCAACAATACCATCGGTGTCTTACTATAAGATCATAAAAAAAACAAAACCAAAAACTTCAAGTAAAAAACAACAGTTATAGAGAAGTTAATGAAAAACAGAAAAGTCTATCAAAATACACTAATGAATCATAAAAAACGAACACCATAGGGATGTGAGTTATAAGATACAGCTTATAACGCAACAATAACAATTTAAAAAAAAGATAAATACAGAAACCTAATTTTTATAGTACTATAATTAACTTAACAAAATAAAGACACATGCAGATGATTTATTACAATAAAAATAAAGTATCATAAAGATGGAGTTATTATCCCCACCATTAACATAATAAACAAGTGACAGATTCACCCCAAAACAAATACACCAAGCCGGTCAATGAAATATAAGGGCCAAATGCAACATACTTAACTTTCTCTCTCGAGAATTTATTAATAATCACATACGCAACAACCCCAAACAGGGAAGACAGTAATATGATAAAAGGTACGGCTGCTACGCCAAACCAGGCACCTAACGCTGCCATTAACTTAAAATCACCATATCCCATACCATCAATACCTTTGAGGATTTTGAATATCCAGTTAGGTAACCATAGAAAAAGATAGCCGCATACAGCACCTAGTACATAAAATGATAATGGAAGAAAAGCATTATACATATTTAAAAGAAGACCGCACCACAATAATGGCTGGGTAATACAATTAGGTAAAAGGTAACAATCAATATCAATAAAAACTAAAACTATAAGTCCCCAAACCAATAGTATATTAAAAAAACCAAATTTATCATCATGAAAAAACAAAATAGTGACTAGAGTTAAAATAACAGTAAGTATCTCAACAATTATATATCTCAGACTTATTCTCTGATTACAACATTGTGCTATACCTTGTAGATAAAACCACCCTAATATGGGTATGCTATATTTATACGGTAAGGAACTCAGGCAATTTGGACAAAATGACTTTGGGAAAAACAGATTAAAATCGTTTTTATAAATAGTTACTTTATTATGATCTAATGCATTTCCCGGGAAGGTATTCGAAAGCATGATTGGGAGACGATAAATAACAACATTTAAAATATTTCCCACATATAGACCAAGCACTATATAAAACAAAATACTAATTAAAAAAAATATATCAAATGACATTTTTATATACCTTACTATGATTTTTTCCACAGATGCATATCGTAATTAATATAATTACCGCCCTCAATAAACCTTATATCTAAATAAATTATTTCAATATTTTCATTCTGTGTCAGCGTGAAGAAAATATCAATGAACTTAGTAACCTGACTATTTTCAACAGTGAGTGAAATATAGTCATGAGTCATTCCTGTAAGTTTAATCTTAATGGCTTCATCATTAAAAAATGTATTTAAAACATTACCAATACGATCATTTAAATGATCGTTAACCTTAGATTTCGAAACCTTCTCCATTTTTAGTTTTTCAGCTAAAGATGAATAACCTACAAGTTTACTATACAATAAAGAGTGTTTTGCTAATAGGTCTTTAACCTCCAATGAGATACTCAAACTAAAGAAAAAACAAGCAAATGCCATAATCAATGTAGAAATAACCACAATATTTTTCAGGTTCATAAATTATATTCAAACATAATGTCACATGTTCCATCCTTATTGTTAATTTTAGTGATAGTTAGTCGATTGTTTTTTTGATCAATTTCATTTAACACTTGGTCTATCCCTTCTACATTTATAATATTTATATTAAAGTTAGCTTTATTTTTACCATTGATGAAGATGATACTTTTTATCGTGATATCAAATTTGTTAAAGTTCTCAACTAATCTATGCAGTAAAAAAATCAAATCCGGCTTAATTATATTTCCATCTGAATGATAAAAATCTTTATTGACATTAATACTATCTTCATCTGCATATTGTTGCACTAATGGATATTTAATATGGAAACCTTGTAAAGTTACATCTAGCAAATGAATATCTCTCAATATATCATTTTTGTAACACCAGGAATTCAAACACATCACGATAGATAATAAAAAAAACAAGTAAACAGCTCTAAAAAAAGAAGCACTACTAATAGTCTTTTTCCTATGGCGATAATATCGACCTGTCAGCAAGTTAACATGATTATTTTCAATATTATTTGCCATAATGCGTAATACATCGCAATAGTCCGTAGCATGAAGGCCCGAAGTTTGGTTATAAACACGACTAAATCTATTTTCAGGACAAAAGATTAGAGTTGATAAACATAATTTTTTAAATATATCATCATTAACTGAGAAACCCGACACTTCACTATTCCTTATTAACCATTCATCATCCAGCTTCACTGGAAAGCATTTTCCATCATTAAATGGTAGTGCTAATACATCCGGAATCATGACGGTGGGAGAGACACCTACATTTGTTAACCACCCCAACCAACGGCTCATTAACTCATGCTCAACGGCAACTACATAACAAAAATTGCTATCTGACTTCAATATCACAGTGTGGAAATTCTCGATATTACTAACAATTGTTTTTTCAATAGAGAACGCAAGTGATTGTTCACTTTTTAAAATCTCCTTGTCAATTATATCTATTTTCCTAAAAATAACATAACTCGATGAAACTAATATTTTCACATTATAATTCAAAAGAAACGGGATATTATCTAATTTTGTATGATCACATAACTGCCCTGATTTTCTATGGCCCCCATCTACCACTTCGGTATACCAGTAAATAGGGTCAGTTGCATGACTACCCAATCTAATAATCAGAGTTTTAGAGGATAAACCTGCATTTCGTACGTTATTCATTATAAGATAAACCTTCGGTGTAATACGGTAATAGTGTCCCCCTTTACATGAAAAAGACTCATCAACTGAGAATCACCATTATCAACTTTGAAGTTGGATGAAAAATAATATTCATTATTAGAAAATTTCAACATTTCAACATTTTTCAATTCATTTATTCTATCTATGTCAACCGATGAATTATTTGCAAGGGATTCAAAGAAAGATTCAACTGTTAACCATCCTTGAGCAGGTTTAGATAAAATTACCTTATACACATCACTTCCTGTAATTTCGTTCATAAAAATAGCTTGTAGCAGATAACTGCTTTTAGCATTCAACATATTCACATTGATAAGCAATTTATTATCATTTCTAGAGCAAACTAGTGGGGCGATATACAAGAAACTCTCACTACTAATATTAAGTATTTTATCAATTGAGTTACCCCTCTGGAAAGCTTGTCCTATAGTTAAAAAATCTCTATCAATACGGTCTAAATCAGACGCATTTGCGGGATACTGGGCAAACATTGTCATTAATTTATTGATAACAGATGAAACGGTGTTATTTAATTGTAAGATGTTATCTAATACTAGCCACGGATAATATTTATTATTCATATTACCAAAAGAATCATAAAGAGTATTTACATTGAAGCAACTTGTTCTATCAATTAAGCTATAATATACATCTCTATTATTTATGCTGATAGCTGAGTTGGAGGTTAATAGCTTAGAATAGGTACCACCAAAATCCTCACCATTTAAAATTTCTTTGGCTATATTATTTATAAAAATACCCTCAGAACCTAACAGTAACTGTTTATCATCTTGTTTGGTTATGCTGTTTCCAACAAAATAGATAATATTTGATAGATACAAATAGGTGGCAGATATCATTGTACTCATCAGCAAAATGCTAGACAGAACAAGTAATAGGGCAATGCCTCTCTGTTTCACTTTTTCACCATTCGCTAAATAACATGGTTTAATAAGATGACTTTCTTCCTGATAGTCCCAATATTTTCCATCTCAATAATTAATTCAACTGCCTCTGGTAAATAATTCGTATCGTTCCACTTATTTAACCATCTATTTTTATGATAGATATGAATACGGAATGCTGTAACGCTATCTAGAATTTTCAATACTTTAGATTGTTTAACATTTAAACTATATATTAACTTTTCCAAATGACCATTTCGTAAACGATACCCAAACATTTGTGATTGTGAATAATATTTCAAGTCCGTGTTAATACCTATGTCACATAAAAATATAATACCAAAATCGTCACTATCCAGAAATAATGGCCCACTTCTAATACCATTGTTAATTATTTCTTTATCATTAAGTTGAGAGTATATAACCGTATGTGAGATCTCCTGTTCCAACATGTTAACAACTCTTTGTAACCTATTAACTTGCATTGCTTTTATATTAACAGCACGACTTCCGTTGCTGGTAACGGTAATGCCCTGGTAAACAGTCAAACTTATCAAAGTGAATATAATTGTGGCCAGTAAAATCTCTAATAGCGTTAAACCTTGGATGTTTTTTTTATTCATTAATAATACGGTATCCTTCCAGAATGAAATCAGGAACCTTACTATTTTCTTGGCTGCGAACTTCAATAGCAATAACACTAATAGTGTTCATTTTTATTTCCTTTGACTGCCAATACCATAACTTGTTGATGATAAAATCACTTCCCTTTTGCCAACTCTCACTTTGATAATTTTTTGTTAATTTAATATCCACTAAAATGTTCTCAGCCACCCAAGAAGCCACTATTTTATTTTCTAGTTTTTTTACCTGTATCAATTGTTCACTAATAACAAGCATAAGACTAATACCCACTACGGAAAAAATAGCCATCGAGAGTAGAGATTCTAATAATGTAAAACCATTATAACTCGGCAAATAATCACCTATTGGCTTTCTATGGTTGTCAGCTTTATCAGTTTTTATCTTTTTTAGTTTCAGAAAATGATGTAGACCAATTACCTATATCATCATCAGTCCCTATTTCTCTATCTGGTCCTGATGAAAATATATCAATTTCCTCATGCCGACCGGGATTATTTATCAAATAGGGATTACCCCATGGATCACTAGGCAAACGCCTAATATAGCCATTTTTAGGATAAATATTAGGTATCGGTAATTCTATTGGTTTGATAACCAATGAATTAATACCTTGAGACTCCGTTGGATAATAACCATTATCTAACTTGTACATATCCAGAGCATTTTCTATGGCGGCAATATCACTTAACGCCTTTAGTTGATCAGCTCTATTTTTATTACTCATTACACTCGGTATAGTCAAACTAGCAAGCAACCCTAATATTATAATAATCACCATCATTTCTAATAATGTAAACCCTTTACATTTAATATCCCTCATATATATCCTTAAGTTAAACTCAAAAAAATCAAATTATTCATTTCAAGTATCGGTTGAAAGATTGCCAATATAATGAAAAATATAAACGAAGCCATAGATATCATTATTACCGGCTCCAGTAATATCACAAATACATTTATCTCTTCAATTATCTCTTGCTCTTGTATATCTGTTATCCTCTTTAAAACATCATCTAATTTCCCACTACGTTCACCTGAAGCGATCATATGTATAGTCATAGGAGAGAACATACCACTATTTGATAAAGATGATGTTAGGCTACCGCCCTCACTAACTAATGTAACTGCATCATCTAATCTCTGTTTAATATATAAATTAGTAACTACACCAGTGCTAATATCCATCGTTCTGATCAAGTTAACTCCATTGGAACTTAGAATTTCCATCATTCTCATATATCGAGAAACATTTAGCTTGAATATTAAACGACCAAATATGGGTAATTTCAAATAACAAGATTCAATAAATATATTTATTTTTCTTATTTTGGATATTCCATAGATACTAAATGAAAATATAACTAGAATTATAATAATAGATACAATATTGTCCTCAATCCAATGACTGGTAACCATAAGCACTCTGGTCGATAACGGTAACACTTTATCATAGGAAACAAATTGCTCAATTATATTAGGGATTATCAACGTTAACAGTATGGCAATAATCCCTATAGATACCGAAACTAAAATCGCTGGATATATTAACGTTTGAATTATTTTACTTTTTACCTTTCGCGCTTGCTCAATATGATCAGCAAGATTAGATAATACGAGACCTAAATGACCCGACAGTTCCCCTGCTGCAATCATAGATCGGTAAAGAGAATTAAAAATGGCCGGAAACTGTGAGAGAGAATCGGAAAGGGAATGTCCCTCAAGGACTCTTTTCCTTATCTTATGAATCACACTATCTACTTTACTCTTCGTACTCTGATTTTCAATTAGTGCCAAAGCTTCGTCTAATGGGATGGCCGCATTGACTAAAATAGACATTTGCCTGGTAATTAAAATAAGATCTCTACTATTTATAGTATTTAAAAATGTCATCCATTGTGTAAATCGACTGATGCGTTTTATTTTTATATTTAATAAACACAGTTTCCTTTGATAAATAACTTGCCTTGCGGCTAATATATTATCAGCCTCAACACTCCCTTTTATTTTAATTCCTTTATTATTTTTAGCTGTATATTCATATACAGGCATATTTTTCCTCTAAATTTATCCTCATCACTTCTTCTATTGTTGTAAAACCTGCGATAACTTTATCAATTCCATCTTGTTCTATACTACGAGTATATTGTTTAGCTAACTGACTTAAATCAAGTTCGCTTTTTCCTTTATAAATAGCTTCACGCAAATTGTTATCAATAATCAGCAGTTCATGTAAGGCTATTCTTCCTCTATAGCCTACTGTATTGCACTTATCACAACCTATTGCGCTAAATCCGTATCTATCTTCAGGTATTTTCTCAGGGCTAATTAACTCTTGCAATATTTCATGTGGAGAATCATATTGTTTTCGGCATTCAGTGCATAACTTGCGAACCAGGCGTTGAGATAACACAGCCAATAATGAACTTGATAACATAAATGGTTCAATCCCCATATCTTTGAGTCTGGTGACGGCTCCGATAGCACTGTTGGCGTGTAATGTTGATAATACCAAATGCCCAGTTAATGAGGCTTGCACTGCTATTTGTGCTGTTTCTACATCTCGTATTTCACCAATAAGAATAACATCAGGATCTTGACGCAAGATTGCTCTTAGACTACGTGAGAAAGTCATATCTATTTTCGGGTTAACCTGCGTCTGCGAAATACCATCGATGTCAAACTCAATAGGATCCTCTACTGTCATGATATTCCGTTCACTAGCATTTATTCCCATTAAAGCAGCATAAAGTGTGGTACTTTTCCCCACGCCAGTTGGGCCAACAATCAATATTATGCCATGAGGTTTGAGAACCAATGTCTTCATGAGATGGCAGTTTTTTTGCGACATCCCCAAAGACTCTAAATCTAATTTGAGGCTATGTTTGTCTAGCAACCGCATGACAACACGTTCACCATGATTTACTGGTAATATCGAGACTCGAACATCTAAAGCTTTACCAGCTAAACTCAGTGCGATACGCCCATCCTGTGGGATCCGTTTTTCAGCGATATCTAACTTTGCCATGATTTTAACCCGTGACACTAATAATAACGCAACTCGTCGCGGTAGCTCTAATATGTTTTTTAATACGCCATCAATACGAAACCTTATCGTAATTTTTTCACCGAAAGACTCTATATGGATATCTGATGCTAACTCTTTAATTGCCTCTGCCAAAATTGTATTTATTAGCTTTATTACTGGTGCTTCATTATTGCTATCGAGTAAATCTTCACTCACAGGGAGTTCACCATTAAATGAGTAAATGGCTATCTCATCACTGATAGAGTTCATTATTTTATGCGATTGTATTGAGCTATTCTGATATACTGTCGCAAGGCTATTATCAAATTCATCGTCAGTAACGAAATTAAGTGAAATAGGTTTATTCCCAACTCTGTTACCTTCCAGTATTGCGTCGAGGGAAGCAGAATTACGACAGATCAGTTGATATCCTTTGTCGGCAGGAGATAAGATAACGCCATTATCCTTTGCCCAGCTAAAAGTGAGTGGCAATGATTCTGCTTTATCTTGGTTCATATTTTTATCTCAACCATCTCATAAAACTTTATTATGTCACTCTTAAGTGTATTAAAAGCATCATAGTTAATTCTATCAGATACAATATCAATTGGTCTTTCCATACCGGAATTAATAGAATGTAAGTTATTATATTCAGCATATTTATCTACTGTAACTTGACTGTAATCACTTGTTTCCCTGAGTATTGTTGGCCTAATAAAGAGAATTAAGTTACTTTTTTCAATCTTTTCTTTGCTCTGTCTAAACAAACCGCCGATAAAGGGGATATCACCCAACAAAGGAACTTTATTGATTATTTTATTGATTTTTTTATCCAGTAATCCCCCCACTACCACGGTCTCTCCACTTTTAACTAATACAGCATTATTAACAACCCTCTTGTTAAAGACCGAACCAAGATTATTTGCATTAACATCAGAACTATCAGCAACACTTGATACCTCTTGCCGTATTTCTAATAGAACTGAATCACCTTTATTTATCTGTGGTTTGACCTTCAACATGACCCCCACCGATTGCCGCGAAATCGAGTTATAGACTTTGTCTGTGGCTGTAGTTTGCGTTGAGGTAAGGACTGGAACCTCTTGACCTACATTAAACTCTGCCTCCATATTGTCCAGAGTGACAATACTCGGAGTAGCAAGAATATTATTATTTGAATTAGTTGCCAGGGCAGTGAAAAGACCGTCCCAGTTTCCTTTATAAAAGCCGGCCGTCAACCCTGCAATCATCATTGGTATAGGGTTTCCACTGTTATTATTTGTTTGTATGCTGTTTGGTTTTTGAAGGAAATTGGCTCCACCATAAAGTTTATTAGCCCATTGAATGCCAAGATTTAGACCTTCTCCATTTTGAGTCTCAACTATAATGGCTTCTACCAGAACCTGGGCCCGTCTAACATCCAATCTTTCAATAACTTGGTCCAATTCTTTCATTACTTTTGGATCAGCAGTAATCACTAAGGCATTGGTTTGATCATAAGCCTTAATTGAAACATTCTTGATGTGACTCTTTCCCGAATTTTTTTTAGTCTTATCACTCTGGCTCCCCTGACTGACACCGTTCAACACATCCAATAACTTTGATGCCTGCGCATATTTCATATAAACAACTTTAGTACTGCCATAACTGTCTTGTTGATGATCCAGCCTCTTTATCATTTGAAGAGTTTTTTTTCCTGATATGGCGATCACCGCTGATTATCACAGAATTCGTTCGGTCATCCGCAACCACTGTTGCGGCATTGAATGACTCTTGTTTGGCTGTAATATTTACTGGATTAATAACTTGATTAACTAATTTAATAATATCAGCGGCGACAGCATGATTCAGTTGGTAGAGTTCTACTTCTGTCTCTCCCGGTTGATCTAATGTACTAATAATAGCGTATAAACGGTTTACTACTGCTGCACGCCCTGTAATTAATATTACATTTGAAGGGTCATAATTAACAATACTGCCCGATTCCGAATTATCATTTAACTGGCGTAGTAACGGAGCTAAATTTTTAGCTAGTAGATGTTTAAGTTTAAATACGCGGTTAATTAGCTCATCACCCTGGGGGGGGGCCGCATTATTTTGCAGAGGAACAACGGAACCTTTTGCACGTTTTGCGGGAATAACTTTTAAGATATTATTTGGCATTTCGACCACTGTATAACCATAAACATCCAATACATTTAAAAAAAACTGATAGTATTTTTCCTCATCTAGTAGTTCATAGCTACGAACGCTGACTAACCCTTGTACTTTTGGGTCTATAATTATAGTTTTATTTATGTTTTTACTTACAGTATTAATAAATTCTTTTATATCAGCATCTCTAAAAGATGCAGAGAAGTTCTCCGCATATCCTACTATAGGAAAAATAGCAGCTAAAATAACAAATTTAAATAAAAACCAAATTGAAATACAAATTATATTTATATTATTTTGGTACATAAAAACCCCATTTCATTGGTAACGTAGAATACGTAACTATAATATCTTCAGAGAGTAATATGATTTATTTTCATTAACTATTATTTTATCATTTAATATTTTAATAATAGTAATCCCCGTATCACTCTCTATTTCGTTACCCACGAAGTATAAATTTTGCTTTCCACTATTTTCTATAATTGCTATGGATTTTTCTTCTTTCGTATGTTCTAACACACCGACTAGTTTTAAAGCCCCTACATAAATCGGATAGTTATATAAATCAGTGCCATCTCTGGTTTCATTTTTTGATTTATTATCACTGTTTTTTTGTTTGAGAAAAAAGTATTTTTTAATTTCAGCTATCATTTCAACTTTTTTGTTAAAATCATTGGTTCCAGCACTCTCTCCTTCATATAATACTGGAACAGTTCGTTTATCCTTACCCATTACTCGATTAAAACCAGCATAAATCTGATAAAAAATACATAATATAATGGTAATTTCCAATATATATCGCTTATTATCAATTAGTATTTTATAGGGTGTTATGACTATCTGATTAAAAAGTGATAACACCCTTACCTCTCAAAAAATCGTAAATTCAACATAAAAACAGAATAAATAACCCTCTATTATTAATAGCCGGTAAATCTATCTGTCATCTGATTAGATACCATTGCACTAAGTATCCCTGAGTCTAATCTCAGCCCATATCTATTAATGGTTTTAACAATACCATCTGGAATACCTGCATTTTTCAAATGCACTCTAAATTTATGTATCAATTGATGGTAATTATTATCAGAAATGCTTTTATGGTTTTCATACCAAACAACTTTAATAATGTCTTGTTTCCTATTAACATCATTAAACAAACACATTACCAATCTCTTTTGTTTTTCATTAATATCAATAGTCAATTTTTTAGAGTGGAAGTGTATTTTGTTCATACAGCAATCCAGTGATATCTCTTTTTCATAATCAATCACTCCTTTGCCATTAATATCAATGAATTTACTGCCAGAAACAACAGAGACTGTATCAACATACATAAATAACCCCTACAAATATATTCACTCAGTTAATAAAAATAAATCACACTATAGATGTGATAAGAGAACTAGTGATTAGTATTGCGTTTACTTAATGAATAAAACCAATTAAATTATATTTTTTAATTATATTTAATATAGTAAATGTATTTTTAATGCAAAACCGCACCCCTAGCGTGGGTATAAAATCAGTAGCAATATCATAATATAATGAAACTAGTTAATACATTACTGATTATAATTAAATAGCTCAGAACAATGAAGTAGACATTTCCATTTGGAGTGTCTATTCTTTGTTTTATTCATTTCGAAAACCGCAGGCAATCACTGAGTTAACATACAATAATAATTAAAAAACTCAAGGAATAAATATTATTTAATAATATCAAATCAAGTTATTTACTATTAATACATAACAATAACATTACTGGCTCTCTTTACATCTATCTATAAAATTTATTTATTAATCATCCCGTTTATATAACGAAGCGGTGAGTCAATGCATTCTCATTACTCTATAGAGATTACTGCCTTATCGTGCACGTTTTACTTTCATCATATAACCACAAAATTTAATTGTGACCAAGAGGGTTACATCAATAAAAAGCATTATAGGATTGATAAATTACTGCTAACACTGTGATTTATTTCCATATTCCCCTTGATATATCTCAAGGGGAATAGAAAATGCGAGTTATTACATGAAGAAATCGACTTTTCCGCCGTTTAGATTATACATGCTACCAACTATTTTTATTTTCCCTTCTTTCTCTAATTTATTAATTATTTCACTATTTTTACGTATCTCATCAATAGTGTGCTGCACATTGTTTTTCGCTACAGCATCAACATACTTTTCGTTCTTCCCGCTTTTCTCACCATCAAATTGTGTCGAATCGATTGCAGGTTTAATTTTATTGAGAAGACCAGTCAGATTACCAAGTTCAACATTATCGATAGCCCCTTTGATGGCCCCGCAGGCAGTGTGCCCCATAACCAAAATGACTTTTGCACCCGCGGCAGCACAAGCAAACTCCAGGCTACCTAACAAATCGTCATTAGAAATGTTGCCGGCAATTCTGGCATTGAATGTTTCACCAATCCCCGTGTCGAAAATAATTTCCGCAGGCGCTCGGGAGTCAATACAACTCAAGATAACAGCTGCTGGGAATTGCCCATCTGCACTGCTGCGCTTTTGTGCGAGATAATCGTGTTGCTGCATTTTTCCGGAAACGAATCTTATATTACCTTGCTTCAAACCTTCCACTACCTGCTCGGGCGTTAATTTATCCCGCTCTTCTCGTGTTAGGGAGGCAGCATATGATACTTGAGGTAGCCCTAGCCCAATCCCACCAATAACACTTGCCGCGGTGATGCCCAAAGCGGCTTTTAGCACTGTCCTTCGGCTATTTGGATGACTATCTTTTGAACAACAACCCGTTATCTTACTCATACTCTCTCCTTGAAACTATTGTTGCCATTTTCAATACTGCATAATTAATGAGCAGCATATTAAATGTAGTACATCCAACTTGCTTTACGCGACAGCCAAAATCTAGATTGCGAAAAATCAGCCTTTTCTCGATTTTCTAATAACCTGCGCTATAAACCGCTATTAAGCTCCCGATGATGGTCCCTCATCCACTGCGCCAGGGAGTCCAGTGTTGGCTTTAGTGTTCTCCCCAATGAAGTAATCTCATATTCAACCCGTGGTGGTACTTCGGCATAGATCTTGCGATAAACCAGCCCACGTTGCTCGAAAGCACGTAGCTGGCGAGTTAGCTCTTTTTGGGTAATAGGGGCAATCGCCCGTTGAAGCTCACCAAATCGAATAGGCGCGACAGTCACTATCAAACGATAGAGAATAGGTATTGCCCACTTCCCAGCAATAAGTTCAACAAATTGCACCATTGGGCACTTTTCTTGCTCGATGGCACTATCAGGTAGCGATTTATTTTTAGGTGTCAGGGGCTGATAAGCGGTCATTACATTCCTATTGCATCATTAGTATCAAATTGGTACCTACTATACTTCAGATACTTTTGCATTAAAAATGGTCTTCCACTGCTACCAAATGGAAGGCTCACCATGAATCGTTTAAAAGATAAATATGCACTGATTACCGGGGGGACTAGTGGTATTGGGTTGGAAACTGCGCGCCAGTTCCTGGCTGAGGGGGCGACTGTCGCCATCACCGGCCGAAGTGAAACAGCATTGCAGGCAGCACATGCTGAACTCGGAGAGCGTGTTTTATTGCTAACAAGCGATGCCAGCAATATCGCTGACCAATTGCAACTGGCCGCTAAACTAGCTGAAAACTGGCCACGTCTGGATATCGTTTACATCAATGCTGGTGATGTTACTCATCATCCAATAGAAGAATGGGATGAATCTAGCTTTGAACGGGTGCTCTCAACCAACCTGAAGGGCCCATTCTTCCTGTTGCAATCATTGCTTCCCCTGCTGGCGAACCCAGCCTCTGTCATTCTCTGCGGTTCAGCAAGTGTTCATATAGGTTTACCACAAAGCAGTGTTTATGCCGCCAGCAAAGCAGGATTGCTGTCGCTTGCTCGAACTCTGTCTGGAGAATGGGCTGAAAGAGGAATTCGGGTTAATGGATTAAGCCCCGGGCCGACACAGACTCCTGCATTACAAAAACTGGGGTTATCGGGTAGTGAAGAAGAAAAACTGACTGAACAAATTCGCCAATTGGTGCCAATTAAAAGAATGGGTACTGCGGCTGAAATTGCTCACGCGGCGGTATTTCTGGCTTCAGATGAATCCAGTTTTGTCGTCGGTACCGAGTTTCGGGTCGATGGCGGCGTGAGCAGCCTTTAAGTGATAGCCGCTGTGTGCTGTCTATTAAATAGAGGCAACACGAGTTGGGCCAGCAACCCGTGTTTGTCTTATTAAGATGTTTGAACAAAACGATCAAGTTGTCTGCGCAATTGGTCGTTTTCTTTCTTTAGCTGCTCAATACGTTCAAGCAGCATCAAGGTCATAGCCACACCAGACCAGTCCAAATCCAACTCATGTTGCAAGCGCCGGGCGCGTTTAAGGTTGTTCAATGCATCCGCATCAAACACCCAAACCGTGGCCTCGGGTTCTAATGGCATAATTACACCTAACCCTACAACCTCGACCAATTCATCTTGCATGATCCCCGTTGACTGGCATAACTCAGTCACAGTGTAGGTTATCTCTATTTCAGCCATAATCTGTTACTCCCATCCAGTCCGAGGATTAAATGCTGCCTGCTCTGACAATTGTTGCCAAAGCGCCCGCGTTTTCTCGTCTGGTTTCGGTGGCATGACCACTTTGAGGATGGCGTACAGATCGCCCGTTCCTTTTTTGCTGACCAGACCTTTGCCTTTAATGCGCAAACGCTGCCCACTTTGGCTACCCGCCGGGATGGTTAAGGCAATTTTCCCCGTCAATGTCGGCACCTCGACACTGGCCCCCAATGCCGCTTCCCACGGGGCTAACGGCACCACTATTTGTAAATTCTGGCCATCAATATCAAACAACGGATGCGGTGCAATGCGAATTATCAGGAATAAGTCACCATTGGCTCCGCCTGCAATGCCCGGTGCCCCCTGCCCTTTAAGGCGGATACGTTCACCATCACCCACTCCGGCAGGGATTTTTACTTTCAATGTCTTAGAGGTTTCAGCACCAGGGAAGCCCGATGCATCAATGGTCGGGATCTTGTAAGAGATAGAACGTGTTTGTTCAGTTAATGTTTCTTCTAAAAAGATGGGTAATTCCATCTCAAGATCCTGTCCACGCACCCCATGAGATGCCCGACGAGATGAGTGTTGAGCTGAAGAAGCGCGGTTACCGAAGAAGGATTCGAAGAAGTCCGAGAAGTCATGAGCGCCACCACCAGCATTGCTGTGCCACTGTTGACCACCAGTATTGTATTGATCAAACTGATGTTGGCCAAACCCTGGGTCATTACGGTGCAATCTTAATTGATCATATTCAGCTCGCCGCTCGGTATCCTTTAATACTTCGTAAGCCTCAGCAACTTCTTTAAATTTACTTTCAGCATCAGCTTCTGAACTGACATCCGGGTGGTACTTACGCGCCAGCCTGCGATAGGCTGTTTTAATCTCTTTTAGGGAAGCCGTGGGCTCGACACCCATTACGGCATAATAGTCTTTGAATTCCATGCGGTAATATCCTTAAATTCATTACTTGATTAGGTATATCCCCATCAGACTTAGATAAAACCTATTTATGTCTATTTTCAATTTTTTCAACCCCATCAAGTGGGTAAACCTAACAGTAAACTATAGCGCTAACTGTCTACTTGTGGGCTATCAGTGTCTATTTGTAGCGACATATTCATCCTATAAGCATTACAAATCATATAACTGATCTGAGCACTTATTCTCCGCAGCCAAGATTCTTTTCTGATTAATTTGCTTTACCGAAGAGCGAAGCACTAATTTGCCTTGCAGGAGGGTATTACTGATAGGGGCGTCGGGTCGCAATAAACGCCGTTGCAATAACTGGATAGCTTCCGCTCCTAACTCATCACGCGGAACATGCACTGCCGTCAGCGGAACATCATGAATTTCGGCTAAATTAAAACCGTCCATGCTCATGACTGAAACTCTTCCCGGTACGTTTATATTTAATTTATTCAGCGCATTAACGGCGCCCACTGCCATATAATCGCCCCCAGCCAGAATAGCCGTAGGCAGTTGGTTGTTATCTTCACAACCCGCAATAAATGCGGCGATCGCCTGCTCGGCTTCCGCTGCGCCGAAACCGTGCGTGGTCACCAGATGTTGGTTATCATCAAAATGCATATTATTGTTGGCGAAGGCCTCTTTAATCCCCACCAACCGCAGTTCCATGGTGTTACGACGTAAACATTGTAATGTCAGAATACGCCGGTGCCCTTGCTGTATCAGATAGTTGGCAGAAAATTCGCCAATCGATTGATGGTCAGGAGAAACGCTGTCCAATGACATTTCCTGGTCGCGACAATTAATCAATACCGACGGTTTATGCACTCCCGCTGCTAATGCATGAATACGCGGGTCATCGATGCCAATAATGATGGCTGCTTCCGTCTGAGGAGTAGTTATTTTCTCCAGAAATAGGGCGATATCGCTGTGCGTTTCAGATAATCCGCAGTAGCGAATCATCACCTCATGTTGACTGACGGCTTCAGTTATTCCCTGAATGACTTTGTAGTAAAAGATATCAGTGCGCATATCAAAAGCCCGGTGTGGCGCAAATACCATAATGTTGTTGAGCATTAACCGCCCGCTGGATAAATTCTGCAAAATTCCCTGTGACTGCGCATAGGCCATAACTCGCTGTTTTGCCTTCGCGCTGGTATTCCCTTTACCGGCTAATACTCTGGATACTGTGCTAATTGAAAGGCCAGTATGATTAGCTATTTCTTGTATTTTTAGCTTTCCATTCATTTTGTGATCTCTCTCAAATTAGCAAATGAAAAAATTTTCATAGCCGGGAAATAGCTTATTCAGGGCGTTACAAAATATAAATGCTGAAATATCACTCAGCTTATGAAAAATTTTTCAAAAAAACGCGTATTAAAGCTAATTTAAGCTAGTTACCTTGTTTTCACCAAAATAATCAAGTTTTGGTAAACCAATTTTAAAAACTTATCAGTCCGGTTAATTTTGATTAAATATAAAAAAATCAACAATATCAGATTGTTGTGTTTTATTGGCTGGATTTAGTGTGATTAATATCACATTAAAACTCAGCGTAATCTTAATAACCAAAAATGGATCTTACCAAAACAATAAGTTGGTCAGGTTAATTTGCTACTGACCAACACCAGGAGGCTGGGATGAGTGTTGAGATTAATCCATCCGCGAAAGTTGTCGGGCGACGGAAAATAAAATCATTGCGCTGGTGGATGCTGGCGCTATTTCTACTTGGGGTCACTGTTAACTATATTACCCGTAACTCGCTAGGCATTTTGGCCCCTGAGTTAAAAACCAGCCTGAATATGACCACTGAGCAATATTCATGGATAGTGGCATCATTCCAGTTGGCTTACACCGTGTTTCAGCCGCTCTGTGGTTGGTTAATTGATGTTATCGGTTTAAAAATGGGGTTCCTGATTTGCGCCAGTGTTTGGGCCGTGGTGTGCATGATGCACGCCGGGGCAGGCACCTGGTTCCAATTAGCCGTATTGCGCTTTTTTATGGGCAGTGCCGAAGCTGCGGCCACACCGGCCAACGCCAAAGCGATTTCTGACTGGTTCCCAAAAAAGGAGCGCCCTATTGCGGCGGGCTGGGCTGGCGTGGGCTTCTCCATTGGCGCGATGTTAGCACCACCAATTATCGTACTGGCCCATGTGGCGCTCGGCTGGCAAGGCGCATTTCTCTTCTCCGGTGCCTTAGCCATGGTTTGGGTGCTGTTATGGTGGCGCTTTTACCATTCACCGGATACCCACCCCAATCTGAGTAAAGAAGAGTTTGAACTGATTCATCAGGATAATGAGCCAGTATTGCCACGGCTGCCATTCCTTAAATCGTTAGCTATCCTTAGCAAAAACAAGAAATTTTACGGCATTGCTATCCCCGCATTTCTGGCAGAACCCGCCTGGGCTGTGTTTAGCTTCTGGGTTCCGCTGTATTTGGCGACCGAGCGTGGTATGGACTTAAAACAAATCGCCATGTTTGCCTGGTTGCCTTTCCTCGCGGCAGATATCGGCAGTGTTGCCAGCGGCTACTTAACCAAACTTTACCAAAAATGGTTCGGTTGCAGCCGCATTAACTCGGTGGTAGCCAGCTCAGTCACCGGTGCCTTCATGATGGTTTCACTGGCCTTTGTGGCCATCACTAAAGACCCGTATCTGGCGATTGCATTGATCTCTATTGGCGGCTTTGGTCATCAGGTTATCTCCTGCATGCTCAGTGCATTAGTAGTTGAATCTTTTGATAAAAATCAAGTGGCTACTGTCAACGGGCTACGAGGATCTTCAGCCTGGATAGCCAGTTTCCTGTTTACTTTATTGATTGGTGCCGTGTCCGACACCATCGGCTTCAACCCACTATTTATCGCCATGGGCTTCTTCGATTTGATTGGTGCCGTGTTCCTGGTTTCCCTGTTTGCGGAGCGCCGCAATAAAAATCAACCGGCTGCCTGATGTATTCCTTTAAGAGATAAGCTGTAATGAAAACATTAAAAAACTGGCTGTTAATCAATGAATCCCCCGACCATCTGGAACTGCTGGTCGATGACCGTCATATATTTTGTCTGTATGTGTTAGAACCAAGCCTCTGCCGGGTGCTGATTAAACGCAATGGCGAACTGGCACTGAATCGCACCTGGAGCATAGCACCAGAAGGTGACGTGCCGTGGTCTGGGCGTGATCGTCTGAGTTTGGCGGGCTTTTCTGTTCCGGGTTATCAGTTGGAGCACCATGAAGAGAAGTTAGTCGTGACCACTGACTGTTTACGCATCACCATTCATCAACCGTTGTACTTGGAATGGGAATATAAAAATCAGCACGGTGAATGGCAGCCACTGGCGGAAGACAGGCCAACCAGTGCTTATCTTCTCAGCCCGCAAGGAGAAGCGATTGCTCACTATCAGCGCCGCTATCCCAATGAGCAATATTACGGGCTGGGTGAGAAAGCTGGCGATCTTAACCGTGCGGGTCGCCGCTTTGAAATGCGCAATCTGGATGCTATGGGTTATAACGCCGCCAGTACTGATCCACTCTACAAGCACATTCCTTTCACTATCACCCGTCGTGATGATGTTAGCTTTGGTCTGTTTTATGACAATCTCAGCAGTTGCTGGTTGGACTTAGGTAACGAGATTGATAACTACCATTTGGCCTATCGGCGTTATCAGGCCGAAGCTGGCGACCTTGATTACTATATGTTCCTCGGCCCGAAAGTGCTTGATGTGACAAAAGCCTTTGTACGCCTGACCGGTAAAACGCAATTTGGCCCTAAATGGAGCCTCGGCTACAGCGGCTCCACCATGCACTACACCGATGCCCCCGATGCTCAGGTGCAGTTACAGAAGTTCATTACTTTGTGTCAGCAGCATGATATTCCGTGTGACTCATTCCAACTTTCGTCCGGCTATACTTCCATCAACAATAAGCGTTATGTGTTTAACTGGAATGACGAAAAAGTGCCGCAGCCAAAGGTAATGAGCCAGGCATTTCTGCAAGCCGGTATCAAGTTAGCCGCGAATATCAAACCTTGCTTATTGCAAGATCACCCAAAATATCAAGAAGTTGCCGAGCGCGGACTCTTTATTCGCGATGGTGAAAGTGGGCTACCCGAGCGCTCGTCATTTTGGGATGACGAAGGCTCTCACCTTGATTTCACTAACCCGGAAACCGTGGATTGGTGGCAGGAAAATGTCACTAAGCAACTGTTAGAACTGGGAATTGGTTCAACCTGGAATGACAATAACGAATACGAAGTGTGGGATGGCGAAGCGCAATGCAATGGATTTGGTGAAGCTATTGCCATCAAACACATCAGACCGGTGATGCCTTTACTGATGATGCGCGCCTCAATGGAGGCTCAACAGGCATTTACGCCAGAAATGCGCCCATATCTGATATCACGCTCTGGCTGTGCCGGAATGCAGCGCTACGCCCAAACCTGGAGTGGCGATAACCGCACCAGTTGGCAAACCCTGCGCTATAACATCCGCATGGGGCTGGGTATGAGTCTGTCCGGGCTCTATAACCTCGGTCACGATGTGGGCGGTTTTTCGGGCGATAAACCGGAAGCGGAATTATTTATTCGCTGGGTACAAAACGGCGTAATGCACCCACGGTTTACCATTCACTCATGGAATGACGATAACACCGTCAATGAGCCATGGATGTACCCCGCTGCCACACCAATGATTCGCGACGCAATGGCATTGCGCTATCAGTTATTACCTTATTTTTACACGTTGCAATGGCAAGCGACTCATGATGATGAGCCGATGTTACGCCCAACTTTCCTCGATCATGAGCACGATAGCTGCACATTTAAGGAAAATGACGATTTTATGTTGGGTCGTGATTTACTGGTCGCCAGTGTGGTGGAACCGGGCCAGCGCCAACGCCAGCTCTATTTGCCGGATAATCATGTGGGTTGGTATTGTTTCCATACCGGCCAATGGTATAGCGGCGGGCAAACTATTGTGTTAGATGCGCCACTCGAGCGCCTGCCTCTGCTGGTGCGTGCCGGTGCGGCACTGCCACTATCTCGACGTATTGCTTTCGTGAATGCAGAGCAAGATACCCAACGCGAACTGGCGCTTTATCCCACCAAAGGAGGCGGCCAATCCAGCGGGATGCTGTTTGAAGATGATGGCGAGAGCCACCGTTGGCAGCAAGGGGCAGCATTGTGGTTGAGCTGGCAAGTGACGACCGACAATCACCGCATTGATATTACTTTTGAACGCACGGGAAGCTATCAACCCGCCTGGCATGAATTGACCATTAATTTGCCAGAACATGAGCATCGCGAGTTATACATCAATGGTGTTGCCAGCCGTCAATTGCAGTTAAATCAGCTCAGCTAGTGCATGGATTGGTAGGAAATATACCGGCGGGTTCTATTCCAGAGCCCGCTTATTTTCTCATATCAATCACTAATCGATTAGCGCAAGAGTTTTAATGCACCAGTCAATGAACGCACCCACTTCTCCGGCCCAACCAATCCCAAACCGTCCAATTGCTCATCAGCTAGCGAACGTAATGGAAATGCCGCTTCGTAAGCTTGAAAACTGTGCATCGAGCGCGCAAATGCAGGGAAAGGCACAATTGCCCGCTCATGAGTGGCCGCTAAAGCTTTCAGCAATACTTCTCTCATCTGCGCAGCATTCGCCTGCAAAATAGGTACCGGTAATTTTGAGCTAACATCAATTTCTTGCCCCGCCGAATCGGACAATGCCGTCCCTGCCAATTGCGGAAATTTAGCCGCCAGACCAATCCCCACCGCACTGGTGGTATTGGCAATCAAGCCAACTGGAAGCTCGGGATTAACGATAATTGCGATACGTATTTGATCTGCCACAGCCATGCCCTTTTGCCAATAATGAGGTGCACAAGATCATATCTCTCTCGCGTGGGTAAGTGCTGTCTTTTATTAGCTCCATTCAGCTAATATTGGTAAAATATACCCAAACAAAATAATAATCAGGTAGAAAATGCCATCATCATTAATAACACCGGCAGATATCAAAATTCTCAAACAATTACAGCACTCTGGCCGGATGACCAACCAAGAGTTGGCCGATAAAGTAGGGATGGCGACTTCTCCGTGTTGGCGGCGGGTGAAGCAACTTAAAGAAAACGGCATTATTACCGGCTATCAGGCCAATATTGATCGCCGGAAAATAGGTTTGGGGATTTTGGCCTTTATTCGGGTGAAAATTGATAGCCACAGTGAGGAAGAAGCGAAGTTGTTTGAAATGCAGGTTGGAGCGCTAAAACCGGTGATTGCTTGCTATGCCGTCGCAGGGGATGCCGACTTCCTGCTACAAGTGGTTGCCGAAGACCTCGACAGTTTCTCCACCTTCGCGATGTCGGTTATCCGCCGACTTGCGGGGATTAAAGAGATGCAAACAACATTCGTCCTGCGCGAAGTAAAACCGCTGGATCATTTGCCGCTGGAATAAGCCACACTATAAGGCATCAACCGATGCCTGAGGTTAATGACAAAGTGCCCGTAACGGTGAAAACAGGCAGATCGTAAAGACGCCGTAAACCCCTCCCTGGGGACTCGACCCGCGCCCTCCTTGGCGCGGACGCTTTACTCTTCTACCTGTCCTCACCTTGCAAGATTGGTAGAAGAGGTTTGTCAGCAGTCTGAGGCATCAACCGATGCCTTTTATTTACTTGCCTAATTGCTATGCAGCCAGCACTCTATTACGCCCTGACGCTTTGGCACGATAGAGCGCCTCATCCATGCGTTTAAACAAACTATCAGTATCTTCACCCACCTGATGTTGCGCGACCCCAATGCTAACAGTAAGCTGTGGCAAGTTAGGTTGGCAGATCATTTGAATAGTTTCTCTAATAGATTCAGCCAATTGCAATGCCCCCTTCAGATTAGTTGAGGGCAGAAGAATGGTAAATTCCTCGCCGCCCCAGCGGAACACGATATCGCACTCGCGGATGATAGACTCCAGTGTTCTTGCCAGGAAAATCAGAACCTCATCGCCCTTATGATGCCCAAGTTGGTCGTTAATATTTTTAAAATGATCGACATCCAATAAAATCAAACTGAAGTTTTGACCGTAACGCTGGCTCTGAGCATGTGCATGTTCGACCAAAGGAAAGAACTGACGCCGATTGCCTAAGTCTGTCAGTGGATCTTTCAAAGCAGCATATTCTAGCGCCTGTTCAAGCCGTTTTTGCTCAGTAATGTCATGAATAATACAAAGCATCAATCTTATGCCATCTAACTCAACTGGCCCGGCATAGGTTTGGACATGGCGGGTATTTCCATCCGCTAATTTATGAATAAAGTTAAGTGGCTTATGCCCGCCCGGTAATTTGGCGACCTCATTCATGACAGGCAACACATCCTTTCCCATACTATTAATTTCCCAGGTGTGTTTCCTGCACATTTCATCCCGCGAATAGCCATAGAAACGGGTTGCCGCCTGATTAGCATCGACAATTAGCCCCTCTTTCGACGGATCAATCAGTAGCATTGGAGCTGTATTGGTACTAAAAAATTGCTCGTAAAAACTCTGTTCACTGCGGGAATAAGCTTTTGCCATTAACTTAGAGCTGGCCGGCTGGGTGACCACACTTTCTGAAATATAAAGCCCTTCAAAAATAATAACCACGCCATAGGGTTCTAGCTGAGTTAAGGAGAGACGGCAACTCAATGGAAAAGCATTTTCTTCTGTCTGAATAGTCCAAATTTCAATAACATGGTCATCAACAGCCAGAGCAGGGAGATAAGCATGCAAATGCTGCTGCGCATGTGCTGAAAAGCGCCCATTACGCATGCGCGATAACTGAATGTCACCGGCAATTTTTCGGGCTTCCTTGTTAGCAAACAGTATTTCCTGATTTTTAGGTAATACCACCCAAATCGGAGTACTCAAGATATTCAATGCATCTAAGTCAGTTACAACCATAGGAATACCGAAAGATATTTGGCATGAAAATAGAATACAGCTAATTCATATTTTTAGAACAATAGTTTTTCGATAACGACTCCTAGCCATCCAGCAGCGAAGTACCATAAGAGTTGTCAATCGTACAGATCCAACTACCATCGTTTTCATGACGAAATACATACGTCGCACGCCGGGTTGTGGTCACCACGCCGCCCTGCTCATCAGGAAAATGCAACACCGTTTCCATAATAACCAAGGCATCCCCAGCACCTTCGATAACCTGCATCTCCCCCTGTTCAACTACGAGTTGATTTTTAAAATGGTCAGAGATAGCGATAAATGCTTTGCGGATATTATCCTTGCCTCTGACAATCATCCCAGGCTTAATGACCAGTGCGGCATCCGGCGCATAATACTTCATCAACTCATCAAAATTCCGCTCAGATATTGCCTGGTCACATGCTGCGATAACTTGACGTATTGAATGCGCACTCATTGAAATTAACTCCATAAATTTTGGAATGGATATGGACAGAAAATATTTCGTCTATGAATCTAAACAGTATCATCATAAAGGGTAAGCAATGTAGGTAATATTGCCCGCTTAGGTCTTGGTGCTTATATCAATAGTTATAGTGATACATCTGCGGTTGTAGGCGTTAAATATAACGTCTGGTGTAATCATCGTTTGCGGGCCATATTCACAGTGGCCCGTTTCTCAATAATCCATATGTCAGGAGCGACAAAGATGAGTCAGGAACTGCTTCCTTGAACTTTATTTCAGTCGTTTACCCGCATCATCAATAACTTTCTCACCGTCTTCCTTGGTAAAAGCCCCTTTTTGGTCATCAGAAAGAATCTCCAACACGACTTCTGACGGGCGGCACAACCGGGTTCCCAGCGACGTCACCACGATCGGGCGGTTAATCAGGATCGGATATTGCAGCATAAAGTCAATCAACTGATTGTCAGTAAAGCAATCTTTAGCAAGCCCTAGCGTTTCATAAGGCTCAACGTTTTTACGCAGCAGCGCCCGTGCGCTGATCCCCATGTCAGCAATAAGTTTCATCAGTACATCGCGTGAGGGCGGTGTTTCAAGATAGTAAATAATGGTCGGTTCTGCACCGCTGTTACGGATCATCTCCAGCGTGTTACGCGAAGTGCCGCAGGCCGGGTTGTGATAAAGAGTAATATTGTTCATATTCAGTTTCTCATTACAGATTGAGGGAGAGGTGCAGCGCCAGCGCGGTCAGTGTGACAAACAGCACCGGTAGAGTCATGATAATCCCAGTGCGAAAGTAGTATCCCCAGGTGATCGTCATGTTTTTCTGTGACAGCACATGCAGCCAGAGCAGTGTCGCCAGGCTACCAATCGGCGTAATTTTGGGCCCCAGATCGCAACCAATGACGTTGGCATAAATCATCGCTTCTTTGATAACGCCAGACGCGGTGCTGCCATCAATAGACAGAGCACCAACCAGTACTGTAGGCATATTGTTCATGATCGATGACAGGAACGCGGTCAAGAATCCCGTGCCAAACGTGGCTGCCCAAAGACCGTTGTCTGCCAGGACACTCAATACGCCAGAAAGGTATTCTGTTAACCCAGCGTTGCGCAGGCCATAAACAACCAGATACATTCCCAGTGAGAAAATCACGATCTGCCACGGCGCACCGCGCAACACTTTACCAGTGTTAATGGCATGACCTCTTTTAGCCACTGCAAACAGGATTATCGCTCCCACTGCCGCAATAGCACTCACCGGAATACCCATCGGCTCAAGCACAAAAAAACCAATCAGCAGCAGGAGTAATACGATCCAGCCGGTTCTGAATGTCGCCTGATCTTTGATAGCGAGTGCGGGTTCTTTGAGTCGGGCCAGATCATAGGATGGTGGAATATCTTTGCGAAAGAACAGATGTAGCATCACCAACGTAGCAATAATGGCGGCAATATCCACAGGTACCATCACCGAGGCATATTCCGTGAACCCTAGGTGAAAGAAGTCAGCCGAAACGATATTGACCAGATTCGATACAATCAGCGGCAAGCTGGCAGTATCGGCAATAAAACCAGCGGCCATCACAAATGCTAGTGTGGCGCGTTTACTGAACCCGAGCGCCAGCAGCATGGCGATAACTATGGGGGTAAGAATCAGCGCGGCACCATCATTAGCAAACAAAGCCGCCACAGCAGCACCCAGCAGAACAATATAGGTGAACAGCAAGCGCCCTCGCCCATTGCCCCAACGGGAAACATGCAATGCCGCCCACTCAAAAAAGCCGCACTCATCCAACAACAGGCTAATGATAATGACGGCAATAAAGGTTGCTGTGGCGTTCCAAACGATATTCCATACCACGGGAATATCGGCAATGTGCACGACGCCAGAAACCAGTGCCAATATGGCACCCAGCGTGGCGCTCCAGCCAATCCCTAGCCCCTTCGGCTGCCAGATAACCAACACAATGGTCAGGATAAAAATTGCTCCGGCCAGTAACATAAAACCTCCTGACAAAGCAGCAGCGCCGCCCTGTATAATTTAAAGATTACCCTATGAGTTGCCTGAGGTTGCCGATGCCTGTGGGCGGTGCTATCAGAACCGGAACTGTACTATTCCAAACCAGCAGCTCGATATCTGAACATCTGTACTGCAATACATAGCCGACATCCTACTGTTAAGATCTTCACTTTCACATATTACATTCGAAAAATCATATATGTTAAGGCAAATTTTTTAGATGCAAACAGCCTTACCGCTACCAGAACAGTTGGCTGATGTCAGTTTACGGGCAATGGCCTGAACGTCGTCCTGTTGGCTTAACCAGGCCTGCTCGATAACCTGAGCCGCCCATGAAGGAATATGCGGGGATAAGCGGTAGTGAACCCATTTCCCCTGCTTACGATCCAGCAAAAGCCCACTTTCCCGTAGCATTGCCAGATGACGCGAGATCTTGGGCTGTGACTCATCCAGCGCGGTGCAGAGATCACACACACACAGCTCCCCCATCTCCTTGAGCAGCAACACAATGCCCAGACGAGTTTCATCGGACAGATTTTTGAAGAGTTGCAGGGAAGTTAATGTCATTATGTTCTCCGTAATCACGACTTAGTAGCTTACACAGCTTACTGCCGGATTGAAACATATCTGAAAAAACACATTTAATTACAATCAGAGTTTCAAATCCAGATACTGGCATCATCCCTTGAATATTCTAGAAATATTATCCCGCACTATTAACTATATGCTCAGATTAATAATTAGTTTTCTCTCACATCTTTTCAGGTGACCAAATTTAGTGTGCCACTACACTGGCTAAGTTACGTCAGATTCAAAAATCTGGAATAAACCCCTCTTTTCGCAAAGCATGAATGACACCACGCATCAGATCTGATTTCGAAAAACCGGCGGTATAAATTCGCGATCCCACTTCAACCGGTTGCAAAAGGCCACGATCAACTAACTTACCAATCTGATAGGTAATTTGAGCCGACTTCAATCCCGGTAAAACCCCTTTTAAATCATTGGCTTTTACCGTTCCCTGGCTAATGGTTCGCTTAAGAATTGTAGATTCCGTCTCATTGATTACTCCCCGCCCCTTAGAATACTCGAGCGCTGGATAAAGAATTTTTGAGTTCAAAAAGTGAAGATTAGAGAGCTTATCGACTTTCTTTAACTCCGCCGATATACCGGTAAGAACATACAGGCACCAGTGCTCTAACCCCTCAACAGCCCCCGTATCCGCTTCGGCCAGCATCGAATAATAGCGTTCACGATCATGACAAAAAACCGCTGTTGGGTTTAGTACCCGCCCACTGGTTTTCACATTAAAACCGTACTTTATCAGCAAAGAATAAGTCAGCAGATGCACCGTTCTGCCATTGCCATTACCAAATGGATGAATCCAGCCAAAACGGTGATGCGCGAGAGCCACTTTCATCAGATCATATTTTGGTGCGTCTGCACGGTTCATAAACTCGACCAATTCGTGCATATAAGCCGGAACATGGATGAATTCAGGCGGCAAATGAGTTGATTGAGCAATACTCACTCCGTGACTGCGATAGGCTCCCGGCGTTTTATCCCCTTCCCGTTCAATCCCATTTACCGTCATGGCGTGCAGTTCTCGGACAAAATATTCCGTGATATCTTCACCAGCATGTAGATGCTCATCAATAAAATTCATGGCATGTTCGATGTTGCCAATCTCTTTCAATTGATCCGTGGAGTCCTCAGCCCCTTCAACTTTACTTTCAACGTAATCAGCTAACGTTGTATGGTTACCTTCGATTCTTGCTGAACCCAAGCTTTCCAGCATATGAAAAATACTTTTTAGCTGGGCAAATAGCAGAGGATGCACGGCGGTTTCAAGGCGCAGGTGTCTCAGCAACTCAAGCTCAGTCAACGCATCAACCAGTGGCGAGTCGAAACTGGGGTTTAACAATGCTAAATCATAGTGATTAAATTTAGGCATAAAGTTAGATTATCTCAAATATGTAAATATAATTATCTTAAAAATAGATTAAAAAACACTTTATAGCCATTATGTTAACAGATAATCATTTGTAGATTATCTCAAAAGTAACTTTATGATTATCTCAAAAATCCGTGGCGATACATCCTATTGAATATCACTGTATACCGAACTGAAATCAACACCATCCCCCCACTACTTTCACTTTGAACCATTATATTCGGTATCATTCAAAGCAGGGCCAACCAGAGATAACAGGTGTAATCTCATGATAAACCCAGCGAATTTAATCACCGGCCCGATGAGGAGGATGATCACGAACTTCCCTTCTGAGGTATTAACAGCATGAATTGTTATGATTACATCGGGTTTAACCGCACTGAAATAGAACAACTTTTGCAGATTAACCTGCGCGACAGTGACGAAGAATATCAAAATATTCTTAAAGATAAATTGCCAAAATGGTTAACGCCATTTCTATCCAGAATCAATATTACAATAAAAGAAACTGCGGCATTAATTGTCGGGGTGATACCTTATTCTATTCAAACTGGTGATATAGAAATGGTAATAATTAATTATGAGAAATCATTATGGGATGCAGTGGATTACAACCTATTAAGTTGTCGGGATATTAGTTATACCAATGCTAATAAAGATATTCGCCATGACGGTTATTTATTAAGGGCTGAAGTGGAGGGCTGGCTTAAGGCGAATGGTTTTCACTGGCCGCTGCCGCCGGGCGCTGCACCAGTGCCGGCGCGGCGTCAAAATGAATAAAACCGCCATATCCCGGGTGGCGACTCAGGCTATGCTCAACGCGGGTTTCAGCGGGGAAATGGTGACCGAAAAGCAAATGAGTAACTTGTTGTGCTATCGCGGTAAGACTCTGGAACGACCGCCAGTGTATTGATATGCTACCCAATTAACCACACACCAAAACGCGACAGGTGTTCGTGTAGTTCAATGGCAACAATTAGAGAGACTATGGATTTCTAACTTGTTGATTTAGCTGCGTAGTGTAGCTAAATGAGACAGTGGAGCGGGTGAAGGGAATCGAACCCTCGTATAGAGCTTGGGAAGCTCTCGTTCTACCATTGAACTACACCCGCTTCGGTGTGCGGTTTGCATTATAACCGGTTCTTTGGCGTGGGCAAGCGAAGATATAGTCTAAGCGCCGGTATTTTAAGCGATTAGATTAAACCAAGTATAACTATCGCTGTTTTGTTTGATAAAAAGGACGCCGAAGCGCCCTAATAGATTTACCGTTAACCGGAGTAACTTATTTTACCGGGCGCATCGCTGGGAACAAGATAACATCGCGGATGGTGTGGCTGTTGGTAAACAACATCACCATACGGTCGATACCGATACCCAGACCCGCGGTCGGCGGCAAGCCATGTTCCAGTGCAGTAACATAGTCTTCGTCGTAGAACATCGCTTCATCATCACCAGCTTCTTTGGCGCTAACCTGATCAGCAAAGCGCTGTGCCTGATCTTCAGCATCATTCAGCTCGGAGAAACCATTACCAATTTCACGGCCACCGATGAAGAATTCGAAGCGGTCAGTGATAAACGGATTATCATCATTACGACGTGCCAACGGTGAAACTTCTGCTGGGTATTCAGTGATGAAGGTAGGTTGAATCAGGTGGCTCTCTGCCGTCTCTTCAAAAATTTCGCATTGAACGCGGCCCAAGCCCCAGCTCTTCTCAACTTTAATACCCAAGGACTCAGCGATAGCGACTGCTTTATCCATATCGTCCAAATCAGCCACATTGGTTTCTGGACGATATTTGCAAATAGCTTCTTTCATGGTCAATTTGGCAAAAGGCTTACCAAAATCGAAGGTCTGGTCACCATACTGCACCACACTGCTACCCAGCACGGTTTCAGTCAGTGTCCGGAATAACTCTTCGGTCAACGCTATCAGGTCTTTGTAATCCGCATAAGCCATATAGAGTTCCATCATGGTGAACTCTGGGTTATGACGCGGTGAAACACCTTCATTACGGAAGTTACGGTTGATTTCGAACACTCGTTCAAAACCACCGACTACCAGGCGCTTCAGATACAACTCTGGGGCGATACGCAAGTACATATCGATATCCAGCGCATTGTGATGAGTCACGAATGGACGCGCTGAAGCACCACCGGGAATCACTTGCATCATAGGCGTTTCGACTTCCATGAAGCCTTTTTCCACCATGAAGCGGCGAATACCTGACATCACTTGCGAACGAACTTTGAATGTATTGCGGGATTCGTCGTTAGCGATTAGATCCAGATAACGCTGACGATAGCGGGTTTCCTGATCAGCCAGGCCGTGGAATTTATCCGGCAGCGGGCGCAATGCTTTGGTCAGTAAACGCAACTCACTACAGTGGATAGACAGCTCGCCAGTTTTAGTTTTGAACAACTTGCCGCGTGCACCCAAGATATCGCCGAGATCCCACTTTTTAAATTCTTCGTTATAAACGCCTTCCGGCAGGTCATCGCGGGAAACGTATAGCTGGATACGGCCACCGACATCTTGCAGCGTCACAAATGATGCTTTACCCATAATACGGCGAGTCATCATACGGCCAGCAACAGTCACTTCGATATCCAGCGCTTCTAATTCTTCATTTGTTTTTTCGCCGTACTCGGCATGTAGCTGGTCTGAGAGGTGCTCACGACGGAAATCATTAGGGAAAGCAATCCCTTTTTCCCGCAGTGCTGCCAGTTTTTCCCGACGAGCTTGTAACTCACTATTGAGTTCTTGCGCTTGCTCAGCGACTTGTGTTTTTTGCTCTGACATCTCAGTTCCTTATAGCCCGGCTTTCAAACTTGCTTCAATGAATTTGTCCAGATCACCATCCAGTACCGCTTGCGTATTGCGTGTTTCTACACCGGTACGCAAATCTTTGATACGGGAGTCATCCAGTACATAAGAACGGATCTGGCTACCCCAGCCGATATCGGACTTATTATCTTCCAGCATCTGTTTATCAGCATTTTTCTTTTGCATCTCAAACTCATACAGCTTTGCTTTCAGCTGTTTCATGGCTTGATCTTTGTTCTTATGCTGAGAACGGTCATTCTGGCATTGAGTCACGATATTGGTTGGAATATGGGTAATACGTACCGCAGATTCTGTTTTGTTGACGTGCTGACCACCCGCACCAGATGCGCGGTAAACGTCAATACGCAAGTCCGCCGGGTTGATTTCGATATCAATATCGTCGTCAACTTCTGGATAGACAAAGGCAGAACTGAATGAAGTATGACGGCGGCCACCAGAGTCAAACGGGCTTTTACGTACCAGGCGATGTACGCCAGTTTCAGTACGTAACCAACCAAACGCATAATCGCCGATGATCTTGATAGTGGCTGATTTTAAGCCAGCAACATCACCATCAGACTCTTCGATGATTTCGGTTTTGAAACCTTTGGCTTCAGCCCAACGCAGGTACATGCGCAGCAGCATGCTGGCCCAGTCCTGAGCTTCTGTACCACCGGAACCGGCTTGCAGATCCAGATAACAGTTGGCGCTATCATATTCACCAGAGAACATTCTGCGGAATTCGAGTTGGCCCAACTTGCCATCAAGGATATCTAACTCGGCAACCGCTTCGTTAAATGTCTCTTCGTCGTCAGCTTCAATAGCCAATTCCAGCAAGCCAGTCACGTCGTCCATACCTTGATCCAGTTGATCAATAGTTGTGACAATCTCTTCCAGCGAGGAGCGTTCTTTACCTAGAGCCTGAGCGCGCTCAGGTTCATTCCAGACGTCGGGCTGTTCCAGCTCAGCGTTTACTTCTTCCAGTCGTTCTTTCTTGGCATCATAGTCAAAGATACCCCCTGAGAACGGCTGTCCGATCAGACAGATCCTGAATTCGGTTTTTTACCGGGTTTATTTCAAACATGGTTTAAAGTCTTACGTTAAGTCGTAGATGACGGAATGTCATTATACCCGCCATACTTCAAGCTGCATGTGTGTTGGCTGTCTTCGTTCACCTGAATCATTGACTGACGTCAACTCGTCGGGATTTACTCAATTACCGCCTTCCTGCAACTTGAATTATTTAGGGCACAGAATTGGTAATTCTAACGGATCTATACGACGGTTTATAGCTTGTTGACTATATTTGTAGCTATCCCCTTCCTATTTGCTGCTGCAACTGTGTTAGCGGCTCTCACTCACCCGAATCACTGACTAATGCCAGCTCATTGGGATTATGAGCCTCATCAGAAGCTCAAGCTCACCCTGCGGGCTAGCGCAAGCGCCGTTCAAAATGGTTTACAACCAATTTGTCATTCGTTGGCTAACTTGCTGCAGCACCAACTACTTTGGGTATAGAATAATATCGTGGTTTACTAATACGGCCACAGGTGTTGAATCAGCAACTGGACACTACGGTTACCGCGATACTCATTAATATCGAGTTTATAAGCCAGCTTAACCTCGCGCACGCTGCTATCCGGCCATAAAGTCGTATCAATATTAAACGCGATACCATCCAGTAAAGGCCCGCCATTCAAAGGCTCAATCATAAGTTTCAGGTGGCGTTCACCCACCAGCCGTTGTTGCAAGATACGGAATTTGCCATCAAATGTCGGTTCAGGGAAGGATTGCCCCCACGGGCCGCCATCTCGCAGCAACTCTGCGGTTTCCAGTGATAATTCGTTTCCTTTCAGTTCGCCATCTGACCAGATAACTCCTTCTAACTGTGAGGCATCCATCCATTCACCAACTAAATCGGCGAAGCGCTGACGGAACTCATCAAATTTATCCTGTTCCAGCGATAACCCCGCCGCCATGGCATGACCGCCAAATTTCAACATCAATCCGGGGTTTAAGGTATCCAGGCGTTCAAGAGCATCGCGCATATGCAGGCCTGCCACACTCCGCCCCGAGCCTTTCAGTAAACCATCACCCGCTGGGGCAAAAGCAATAACCGGCCGATGAAAACGCTCTTTAATGCGTGAGGCCAGAATCCCGACCACCCCTTGGTGCCACTCTGGGTGAAACATCGCGATACCGTAAGGTAATTCAGTGCTGGTGCGCTCTAATTGGTCGCACAGTTGCAAGGCTTCAACTTGCATGCCCTGCTCTATCTCACGGCGCGTTTGATTTAGCGCGTCAAGATCGATTGCCAGCGCTCTGGCTTGAGCAATATCGTCACTCAGCAATAACGCCACGCCGATCGACATATCATCCAAACGGCCAGCTGCATTAAGCCGTGGGCCAAGGGAGAAACCCAGATCGTTGGCTGCCAGTTGGCGCGCATCACGGTTAGCAACTTCCAGTAATGCACGGATCCCCGGTCGACATTTTCCCGCCCGGATACGGCTTAACCCCTGATGCACCAAGATGCGGTTATTGGCATCCAATGGCACCACATCGGCTACCGTTCCCAGTGCAACCAAGTCCAGCAATTCAGCCAAATTAGGCACCGCCAGAGCACGCTGTTCAAACCAACCGCTGTCTCTAAGGCGAGCACGTAGCGCCAACATCAGATAAAAAGTAACGCCCACTCCGGCCAGTGATTTGGAGAGAAAATCACAACCCGCCAAATTCGGGTTGATGATAGCTTCGGCTGCTGGCAAGGTTTCACCCGGCAGGTGATGGTCGGTAACCAACACCTGGATACCCAGAGCATGAGCCAAATCCACTCCCGCATGAGAGGAAATACCGTTATCGACAGTGACGATCAGTTCTGCACCACGGGCAGCAACTTGCTCGACAACTTCGGGACTCAGCCCATAGCCATCTTCAAAACGATTTGGCACCAGATAATCAATATTACTGCCACCCATACTACGCAAAGCGAGCACTGCCAACGCCGTACTGGTTGCGCCATCAGCATCAAAATCACCGACAATCACAATACGACGCCTGTCAGCCAATGCTTGTTGCAACAGAGTAACACCGGCTTCAATACCGTCGAGTTGCTGCCAGGCAAGCAGGCCTTTTACACCGCGCTCCAGCTCCTCGGCACTTTTTACGCCACGGCTGGCATAAAGGCGGCGCAGCAATGGGTGTAACTGGGCGGGCAAATGGCTATCATCCACCGCCTCACGACGGCGAAGTTGAGTTTTCAATGTCACGGATGATTAACCCGCCGCTTTTGAGGAAGCCTGGTGCTTATTCAGCATCTGTAACATTTCTTTTGGCTCCAGATAACCTGGAACGATAGTGCCATTTTGCAACACGATAGCTGGAGTGCCCTGAATACCAAACTGCACACCTAACTTATAGTGCTCAGAAATATCGGTTTTACAGGTTGCAGGTGATATATCGACACCTTTCATCGCATCATCGAATGCTTTGTTGCGATCAGCCATACACCAGATTGAGCGCATGTCTTTTTCTGCCTGAGAGCTCAACCCTTGACGCGGGAAGGCCAAATAACGCACGGTTATCCCCAGTGCGTTATAGTCGCTCATTTGCTCATGCAATTTATGGCAGTAACCACAGGTGATATCAGTAAACACGGTAACAACGTGTTTTTCTTGTGGCGCCTTATACACAATCATTTCTTTGCTCAATGCTTCCAACTTTTTCACCAGCATCTGGTTGGTTACATTCACCGGTTGGCTACCGCTAACATCGTACAGCGGCCCTTGCAACAAGTGTTTACCATCGGCGGAAATATAAAGCACACCGCTCTCAGTCATCACGGTACTCAAGCCGGGGATAGGTGATGGTTGGATGTCAGCTTTCTGCATATCCAACTTTTTCAGTGTCTGTTGGATAGCGGCATCATCAGCATGAGCCAGCCCCGTGAATGCAGCGATAACGATCGGCAGCAGTAATAAACTTTTTTTCATTTATAAATCCTATCTTTTTCTACTCGGCATGGTTTTCATAAAAAACAATTATGCGCGCGGATGATGCTGTTGATGTAGCAACTTCAAACGCTCAGTTGCTACATGGGTATAAATCTGGGTCGTCGACAGATCACTGTGGCCCAATAACATTTGTACCACACGTAAATCCGCGCCGTGATTTAACAGGTGCGTGGCAAAAGCATGCCGCAATACGTGAGGTGACAGCCGTTCACTATCAATACCGGCAAGGATCGCATAGTGTTTGATTCGATGCCAGAAAGTCTGTCTTGTCATTTGCTGGCTGCGGTTGCTTGGGAACAATACATCTAATGACTGCCCATTGATAAGCCATGGGCGGCCATGTTCCATGTAATTCTCGATCCAGTACACCGCTTCTTCCCCCAAGGGGACCAGCCGCTCTTTATTCCCTTTACCGATAACTCGCACTACCCCTTGGCGCAAACTCACATCGCTGATGGTCAACCCAACCAGCTCAGACACCCGCAGACCGGTGGCATAGAGGACTTCCAGCATCGCTTTGTCGCGCAATTCTAGCGGGATATCGACATTGGGGGAGTTAAGTAATGCCTCAACCTGCGCCTCGCTTAAATCTTTTGGTAAGCGCTGCGGTAATTTAGGTGATGACAGTAGCGCTGTCGGGTCATCTTCGCGTAATTTTTCGCGGTATAAATATTGGAATAATCGGCGCATCGCACTGAGCAACCGGGCTGAACTGGTGGCTTTATAACCGCCCTCAATGCGCTCGGCAAGGAAAGACTGCAAGTCCTGCGAACCGGCGCGCAATAAATCACTGTCGTGATGCTCTAACCATCCGCTCAGCGCATGTAAATCCAAACGATATGATGCCAGTGTATTCTCTGCCAGATTCCGCTCCAGCCACAGGGCATCAAGAAACTGTTCAATCAGCGGGTTATTTTGCTGTTGCATGACTGTTTCTCTCTTTGATTGGATGGGCAGTCATTATGCCTGATGACGGGACAAATCTGGTACACTCGATGCTATTCCTTATTAGTAATGCTATGGCTATACATCATGAAGATAGGTCTCTTTTACGGCTCCAGCACCTGCTATACCGAAATGGTGGCAGAAAAAATCCGCGATATTCTCGGCGAAGATCTGGTTGATTTACATAACTTAAAAGATGTCAGCCCTCGCCTGATGGAAGAATATTCCATTCTGATTCTGGGGATCCCTACCTGGGATTTCGGCGAATTACAGGAAGATTGGGAAGCCGTTTGGCCACAATTAACTCAGTTGAATCTCAAAGGAAAGATTGTCGCCATGTATGGTATGGGCGATCAATTCGGTTATAGCGAATGGTTCCTTGATGCTCTTGGGATGCTGCATGACCATATTGCCCCGCTAGGGGTGAAATTTATTGGTTTTTGGCCGACAGAGGGCTTTGAGTTTACCAGCCCGAAACCGCTCAGTGCTGACGGTAAACACTTTGTGGGCCTGGCGTTAGATGAGGTTAATCAATACGATTTGAGTGAAGAGCGCATCGAACAGTGGTGTGAGCAAATTCTGCTTGAGATGGATGCCTTGCTTTAATTGGATAAACGGGCAGCCACAGTGCCCGTTTGCTATACCCGTTTCTACTTATGTAATTTTATTTCCATAACCGGAAAGAGTCTTGAGCACCGCCTCCCGCTGTTGCGACGTCGCTCGATATCTCTTCGGTTTTCGGTTCGCTATCCGTTGATTCTGCGCTTTTCTGCCCGGTCAAACGTTGTGGGGAAGCCACTTGATACCAGTCTAACCGCCGGGTCAGTAACATAACCGCCGCGAGAATAATAAACAGTAAACCCGCACCTAATAACAGAGCATTGTCTTCTGATTGCAATAGTCCAAACAATACGCCGTACAGTAGTAATAGCCCGCTTGCAAATAATGCGCCACGCAACCACCCGCCTAGCACTGCACTTAAATAGATGGTAATCAACATACTGCAACTCAAACTGGCGATAATATAAGCCAGCGTAAACCCTAAATGTTCAGAGAACGCCAGTAACATAAGGTAGAACAAAACCAATGCTGCGCCCACCAGCAGATACTGAATAGGGTGTACACGCAATGACGTCAGGCTCTCGAATAGAAAGAAGCTGAAGAAGGTTAAACCAATAAATAGAATGGCATATTTAATGGCTCGCTCGGTTAGCTGATAGTGGTCGACTGGCTCAATCAAGCTGGTGGTGAACGCAGGTAGTTGGTCAAAATCAAAACGCACATTATCACCGGCAAAGTTGATATTCATGCTGTTAGCCAGCCAGTTACTGCTCCAATGTGCACGGAAGCCTTTTTCATCTACTTTGCGTTGTAATGGCAAAAACTCACCGACAAAATTAGGATGCGGCCAGTTGCTCTGTAACGTCAGTTCACTGCTGCGCCCGACGGGCACAACTGAAAGGCTGTTGGTGCCTGCCAGTGTCAGTTTAAAATTAACATCAAATTTGCCCTGGCGAACCTGCTCGATAGTCAGCGGTGCATGCACCCCTTGCGCCGTGCGCCCCAAGAATGCCCCCGGTTCAAAATTAATTTTTGCATTACCCAGACTTAACGGCGAAATCTGCTGAATCCCTCGCGAATCACTCAGTGCCAACACTAATGACGGCATGCCGATGGTGACACCTTCCCGCTCTAAATCATCTAGCGAGGAAGATTCAAATTGACCGTGGAAATAGAGTTCCCCCTGATAGACCTGAGCCTGATAAATACCCAATTGGCGAACTTCAACATCCGGCGCACCAGTGACTGTCATTACCTCCGGCAATAAGTAGCGATGGCGGCTCACCCGTTGCCCCTGCTTCTTACCATCAACTTCAGTTTCAATCCATTCGCTGTAAGGCACGACAATCAGCGGGCCAAGGATCTTTTGCGCGCGGCTGGTGCTGTCACTGACTTTGTCGACCACACTTTGGCGATAGCCACTGCGTTCATTGATAACATTCAGCAGCATTTCTTTCGGAATCATCATCAAAAGAATGAGTCCCAATAACGCGGCTATTTTCCAAAACAGTACGGATTTGAACATGACGTGCTCTCCTTTAAGGTCAGGAGAGCAGCTTAAGCTCGTGAAGTGAAAGGAAAATGAGGTTATGTGAAGTGAAAGTGAAGTCAGCGACTTAAGTGATAGCTAGCGGTAAGGTCAAACGAGCGCATACCCCGTGCAGTTGGCGGTTTTCAAGGGAAATATTCCCTTGATGAATAGCGGCAACTTCGCGCACAAAATTCAGCCCCAATCCGGTACTTTTTGGGCTATTGGCCCGCGCTAGCGAATAAAAACGGTCAAAAATCTTCTCTTGGGCATAATCTGGGATGCCACTTCCGGTATCTTCAACGGTAATCAAATATTCATCCGTTTGCCTGGTGCCGCTTACTGTCACTTCGCCCCCCGCGGGAGTGAAATCTAGTGCATTATCAATCAGATTGGTCAACGCCTGACTCAGCAATAACCCGTCCCCGGTTAATGTCGCACTATCGGCGCGGATTAACCGCAAGTTAATACCTCGGCTGACGGCCTGAGCTTCTTTGGCTCCCATCGCTTGCTTGATGATGCTGCTTATTTCTATTGGGGACAGTTGCACGTCAACCCGACTTTCCAGCCGTGCCTGTATCAGCATCTTATCCACCAATTGCTGGATACGCGTACTTTGCTGCTCAATATTCATCAGAAAACGCTGAGCCGTGGCTGGCGGTGGAGATTCGCGTAATAGCTCGGCCGCACCAGTAATCGCTGCCAGCGGGCTTTTCAACTCATGGGTCAGCGTGTGAACATATTGCTCAATATAAGCTTTGCCATCTAATTTAAGCCGCATGCTTTCCAGTGCTCGCGCCAAATCATTCAGTTCGCTGCTGCCCATCGCGGGTAGCGCAACATTCTGCCCCTCGGAAACCCGTTCGGCATAATCGACCAGCTTGCCAATAGCCCGATTGATCCACCAGACAAACCCCAAGCCAATTAGCAGAGCAATCCCCAGTAACACCCCACCCGCCAGCAAGATTTTACGCTCACTGCGTTTGATGACCGGAGCCATAGAAATATTGGGTTTACCCACACTGAGCACCCCAATAATCTTATTCTCGACAATCACCGGAGCGGCCACATACATCACCGAACTTTGTTCGTCGGCAGGATCGGTGCGGGTGCTACGTGCGCCATAATTACCACGCAGTGTCAGCCAGACATCATTCCAGCGCGAATAGTCTTGCCCGACGGCTTTACCGGATGAATCAAAGATCACCCGTCCCTTAGCGTCAGTCAGATAAACCCGGTATTCATTGCGATCCTTACGGATACCTTCAATATTTGCGCCGATTGGCCGCAGATTGAGTGAAGCAAAAGCTTGTGCCAACTGACCACCGGCGACTTTATTTTGCAACATATCCTGACGGGCGAATTGCGCCAGCAAGGTGGCGGTATCGACCAATGTTCCTTCCGTCGCGCGCCGCACCCCGGGCTTAACTTCCTGCACGAAAATACGAATGACAAAATAACCGGCGATGGCGACTATCAGAAAATAGCCCAGCAACAAACGCACACCTATTTTCATCGGAAATGGCTCATGTTCGATACGTCAGGCTGTAACCCAGCCCACGATGGGTGCGAATTGGCGACTCTTCATCGTAAGTCATACGCAGCTTTGAGCGCAGAGTTTTGATGTGGGTATCGACGGTACGATCCTGGCTCTCTTCTGCTTGCGCCCAGACAATATCCATCAATTGCTGGCGTGAAAATACACGATCAGGTGCCAGTAATAAGGTTTTCAGTAGCAGATATTCATAGCGGGTGAGCCATAAAACCTGTTGATGATAAGTGACTCTCGCCCCCGCTTCGTCCAGAGTGAAATTGCCGACCTGATGCAAGGTGGCAGAAGTAGCCAAGGATTGAGATTTTTGCAGCCGCCGTAACACGGTGCGAACTCTGGCGCTCACCTCACGCGGTGAGAATGGTTTAGCGATATAGTCGTCAGCGCCGATTTCCAAGCCGACAATCCGATCCAGCTCTTCGCTACGTGCAGTTAAAAAAACCACAGGAAGTTCCGGTACTTGGGCCAATATACGGCGGCACAGGTCAAAACCGTTAATATCAGGTAAGCCCACGTCAACTATTGCCAGTGCTGGCGGGCCATTGGCCAAAGCAGCCAGAGCGGGTTCCCCCCGGTCAAACCACCGGAGGGTAAAACCTTCACTTTCCAAGGTATAAATTAAGGTGTCAGCGATACTCGGTTCATCTTCCACCAGCCAGATTAAGGGCTTCATTAATTAATACCTTCATCGGAGCCAAATGAATGGCGCAGCAGGAGACACAATTGCCGCCATTCCTCTTCAGACATGCTATCAGCCGCTAGCCATAAACGCTTACGGGTTGAGCGACTGCTTGTCTGTTGTAAACTCAATAATACGCCATAACGGGTGATCCACGGCTGCTTAATGACGACCCACTCATGCCGTTTCCATAGCACTATATTGCCGGGTTTCAGCCTGATCTCACCTTGGCAAGACGTAATATTTTTCTGGCTGCGGATACACTCAAACACCACTAACGTCAGTAATACCAACCACAGCGCGGTATAGCCCTGAGGCCAAGGCGCAACCAGCGTCAATGTGACCAGGACGCCATGAGCTAATAGAGAGAAGAGTTGAGTGTGCCAGGATATCCGCAGGTCACATCGCCACTGGGCCACGGGCTTTATTTCGTGTTTGAATCAGTTTGACCATTTGACGCAGCTCACTATCCTGCGGTTCCCCGTGATTCATCAACCAGTTAAATAAATCTGGATCATCACACTCAAGCAAGCGGATAAAAACCTGTTTCTCGTTATCGCTCAAGCCATCATATTCATGTTCAAAAAACGGCATGATAGAGATATCCAGTTCACGCATACCCCGACGGCACGCCCAGTGAATACGGGCTTTATTATCGATTTCCATGTCCTGATTGACTCCTCAAAAAAAGGATACTGATAGGCTAAGGACGGGATTATGCTGTTTTTTCAATCATATTCAGCACTCCGCCATAGAATCTGTGGCTATTGTACCTCAGATATCGTCGAATTCAGATATTGAATAATAATGGTCATTCCGTGGAATTACTGCTTGCAAAGCTACCCGACTATTTTACCATTGGAGCATCAGTTCACTGTGCCGCGCTGATAGGTACCACTTATCCGCAGGTACTTACTCTACCCAAAATAATTCGAGTGGCAGGAAGGCGGTAAGCGAGAAAACTCCGATGAGCTTACATGAGTAAGTGATTCGGGTTAGTGAGCGTAGCCAACGCACATGCAGCTTGAAGTATGACGGGTATATTTATTTTAGGTAAGCCATGGCTAATAACACTCCATTTGCTGCACAACCACTGGTCGCCTCTTCTGAGCTGCCACTAACATTAATCTCTCTTGATGACTGGGCGCTGGTAACCTTAACGGGCGCAGACCGCGTAAAATATCTGCAAGGGCAAGTCACGGCAGATATTGATGCACTGCCCACAGATCAGCATGTGCTGTGTGCCCACTGTGATGCCAAAGGGAAAATGTGGAGCAACCTGCGATTATTTTATCGTGGCGAAGGGTTAGCCTTTATCGAACGCCGTAGTGTGCTTGATAACCAGTTGAGCGAGCTGAAGAAATATGCGGTGTTCTCCAAAGTGGTGATTGCCGCACAACCTGATGTCGTTTTACTCGGTGTGGCGGGCACACAGGCAAAAGCTGCGCTAGCGGAGGTTTTCGCCGAGTTACCTAATGCCGATCACCCGGTAGTACAGCAAGGTGATAGCACACTGTTGTATTTCTCTCTGCCCGCCGAGCGCTTCCTGCTGGTGACAGATACCGGGCAAGCGCAACAGTTAGTGGAAAAACTGGCTGATCGCGCGCAGTTTAATAACAGCAAACAGTGGCTGGCGCTGGATATCGAAGCAGGTTTTCCTATCATTGATACCGATAGCAGCGCGCAATTTATTCCACAAGCAACAAACATTCAGGCGTTGAATGGCATCAGTTTCAGCAAGGGGTGTTATACCGGGCAAGAAATGGTCGCCAGAGCAAAATACCGTGGTGCTAATAAGCGCGCACTCTACTGGTTGGCAGGTCACGCCAACCGAGTGCCAGCAGCCGGCGAAGATTTAGAGTGGCAATTAGGTGAAAACTGGCGTCGTACCGGTAGCGTATTGGCAGCCGTTGCGCTCAGTGATGGCACGGTGTGGGTTCAAGCGGTGCTGAATAATGACTTGGCGGCAGACAGTGTGCTGCGCGTGCGTGATGATGCAGAAAGCGTGCTCACTATTCAGCCGTTACCCTATTCACTGACTGAAGATAAATAATATTCGTCGGTAACACCATAAGGCCGGTTTTCCGGCCTTCTTAAAACCAACGATTAGACGTACAGATAAATTGCCATAAAGTGGCAAACACTGCCGCCCAACACAAAACCGTGCCAAATGGCGTGGCCGAAGCGAATGCGCTTAGAGGCATAGAAAATCACCCCCAACGTGTATAACAAGCCGCCAATCGCCAATAATGCTAACCCACCAATCTCAAGCTTTACCGCCAGTTGATAAATCACAATCAATGAAAGCCAGCCCATCGTCAGGTAAGTCACCAGCGACAACACCTCAAAGCGATGTGCAAAGGCCAATTTGAAAATGACGCCCACCAGTGCCAATCCCCATATTACCGCCATCAAGCCACGGGCTAACGGGGAGTCCAACCCCACCAATAGAAATGGTGTATATGTCCCAGCGATTAAGATGTAAATGGCACAATGGTCAAACTTCTGTAGCCAGAGTTTCGCCTTGCGATGTGGGATGGCGTGATACAACGTCGAGGCTAAAAACAGCAGAATAATACTGCCGCCATACAAACTATAACTGGTTAATGCTTTGGTATCGGCCCCATTATCTAACGCCTGCACCAATAGCAAAACCAAACCGATAATGCCAAACACCACGCCAATACCATGACTGATGCTATTGGCTATTTCTTCTGCCCACGGATAAGACGGTGTTGCCGCTACGGTGGGAGTGACCGAGGTCGTAGGTACAGCTGATTTATTCTTCAATACTAATTATCCTGAAAATGAATCGTTATCTCATCCGATGAGCGCAATAGTTATTCTAAAGTTGTACAAAAAGAGTGCGCACAGATTAACTGAGAATAATTCCAGTGTACACGTGTACGCTTAAATATTCTGTCAGTACATGTAACCCGCCGTGTCTGTGGTTCAAATTAGGGTGACAAATCGAGCCTGAGCAGCAATTATTGCTCAGCGCCAAAAACAAAGGGTAATTTATGTCATTAGCAGTCTTGGATTTTGGTCCACTGACAGAGACTATTCAGTTTCTGATGGAAATCGATAAGCTAAAAGATATTCAGCGGCGCACCAAAGTGATTGCCAGCTTGCGTCAGGAAAATTCAGCCGAGCACAGTTGGCATTTTGCCGTAGCGGCAATGAGTCTGGCTCCCTATGCTGGCCCAGACATCGATATCAATCGCGTGATAAAAATGACGCTGCTGCATGATATTGTCGAAATCGATGCCGGTGATGTCATTGTTTATGATTTGGCGGCCAGAGCCGCTATTCATGAGCAAGAGGTCGCTGCCGCCAGGCGCTTATTTGGCCTACTGCCACCTGCATTAGGCGCACAATTTACTGCGCTGTGGAATGAGTATGAAGCGGAAGAAACTGCCGAGGCGCGCTTTGCGACAGTGCTGGATCGCATTCTGCCCATGCTTATTAACCTGCATACCGAGGGACAAAGTTGGATAGAAAATGGTATTCAGCTACAGCAGGTACTGGAGCGTAACCAATTGGTTGCCGAATGCTATCCTGAGATTTGGCAGCATTTGCTGCCGCAGTTGCAGGCAGCACAGCAAAAAGGTTGGCTGAAGTAACTGAATACTCGCTTATTTCCCGCCGGCTAAATCCAATACACTGCCAGTGACATAAGAGGCATGGTCTGACAGCAACCAGACGATTGCCTCTGCCACTTCTTGTGGATGCCCGCCGCGTTTCATTGGCAGTAAGCTTTTTACCCGGTCACTAATGCCACATTCTTATGCATATCTCAGTCCCTTATTCAGCCGTGAATTTTTTGCCAAATTAACACCCCAACCAGCACAGAATTATTCATTTGCAGTGGCGGGGTGCGCAGTGTCAAACGGTCTTCCTCAAATTGATAATAGCGAACCTGCTGACTTCCTACCCAATTGGGAAATAAACTGCCTTCGACAATATGTGTGACGGTCGCAAGCTGTTCATCAATTTCATATCGGCCAAAATAGGTCAATGCACTGAGAAAGGCATTTTTTATTTCAGTATCATTACCTTGCAACCAATCTTCAGAGGCAAACTTTGTTCTGCCGCTACTGTACAGTTGGGCAGCCATCGTGCCTTGTTTTTCATAATTAATCCGACCAGACATCGCCTGCCCCATCGGATAATGAATGCTGTTATCGGGTAAAACAAAGTGCTGCGATACCAGTGACCAACTACCGATAAATTGAGTACTTACCATAAATAATCACGCTTACTATTTGTATAACGAAAAATAAGCGTAGTCATTGATAAGAGTAGATACCAATTATCGCCATGATATAAACAGCAAAAGGGCCGCTTGCGCGACCCTTTAAGATTAATAACAAAGTGCCCGTAGAGGTGAAAACAGGCAGATCGTAAAGACGCCGTATTTCTTTTGTTAGAACAAGCATCCTTGTAGGCTCGACCCGCGCCGTCCCTGGCGCGGACGCTTTACTCTTCTGCCTGCCCTCACCTTGTAAGATCGAGTTATTGGGGTTTATCAGCAGCCTGTATTATTTGCTGCAAGAATTATTCGTAGTCACTGATAGGTACGCATGAGCAGAACAAATTACGGTCACCGTACACATCATCCAGACGTTTCACGCTCGGCCAGTATTTATTCTCCATCACACCTGCCACCGGGAATACCGCTAGCTCACGACTGTACGGATGCTGCCACTCATCGACCAGCTCAGCTTGAGTATGCGGCGCATTCACCAACGGGTTGTCTTCCAGTGGCCATTCACCACGAGCCACTTTCTCGATTTCCGCGCGGATAGCCAGCATGGCGTCGATAAAGCGGTCTAACTCAACTTTACCTTCTGATTCAGTCGGTTCCACCATCAGCGTGCCCGCCACCGGGAAGGACATGGTTGGCGCATGGAAGCCGAAGTCGATTAAGCGCTTGGCGATATCCATCTCACTGATTCCGGTCGCTTCTTTCAGCGGGCGAATATCCAGAATACATTCATGCGCCACCCGGCCATCATGGCCGGTATACAGCACCGGATAGGCCTCTTTCAGGCGAGTTGCAATGTAGTTGGCATTCAGAATCGCGACCTGACTGGCTTGTTTCAGCCCATCAGCCCCCATCATACGGATGTACATCCAGCTGATAGGCAAGATTGACGCACTACCAAATGGGGCCGCCGAAACCGCGCCCTGTTGGGTCGTCATACCATCAATTTGCACCACACTGTGGCCCGGAACAAACGGCGCTAAATGTGCTTTAACACCAATCGGCCCCATACCTGGGCCACCACCGCCGTGTGGAATACAGAAGGTTTTATGTAAGTTCAGGTGAGAAACATCCGCGCCAATATAGCCCGGAGTGGTTATTCCCACCTGCGCATTCATGTTTGCGCCATCGAGGTAAACCTGACCACCAAACTGATGCACAATCTGGCAAACTTCGCGGATGGTTTCTTCGTACACGCCGTGAGTCGACGGGTAAGTCACCATAATACAAGAGAGTTCATCACCTGCTTCACCCGCCTTCTGGCGCAGGTCGTGCAAATCGATATTCCCTTGCTTATCACAGGCCACCACCACTACGGACATACCGGCCATTTGTGCCGATGCCGGGTTGGTGCCGTGAGCCGAGCTTGGGATCAAACAGATATGACGGCTCGCCTGATTGCGGCTTTCATGATAACGGCGAATCGCCAGTAACCCTGCATATTCGCCTTGCGCGCCAGAGTTTGGCTGCATACAAACCGCATCATAACCGGTCAGTTGCACCAACCATTGTGACAGTTGACCAATCATTTGCTGATAACCCGCAGCTTGTTCCGGCGGGCAGAATGGGTGCAATTCAGCGAATTCCGGCCAGGTTATCGGGATCATCTCGGCGGCAGCATTCAGCTTCATGGTGCAAGAGCCCAGCGGGATCATCGCCTGATTCAGTGCTAAATCTTTGCGTTCTAAACGATGCATATAACGCATCATTTCGGTTTCGCTGTGGTAACGATTAAATACCGGGTGAGTCAGAATTGGCTCCTGGCGCAGCATGCCCGTTTGAATCGACTGACTATTCTGGCTGACTTTGGCATCAAGCAGGTCAATATCGAGACCGTGGTTATCACCAACTAACAAGGTGAAGAGAATTTGAAGATCTTCACGCGAGGTAGTTTCATCCAGCGTGATACCTACTGCACCATGAATATCAGTTCGCAGATTAATACCAAAACTCAATGCGCGAGCCAATACAGCAGCTTTATCTTTCACTTCGACAGTCAATGTATCGAACCAATGGGTGAAACGCAGTGCCAGACCAGCTTGTTGCAAGCCCGCCGCCAGAATATCAGTCATGCGGTGAATGCGACCCGCGATGCGCTGCAAGCCTTGTGGGCCATGATAAACCGCATACAAGCTGGCGATATTGGCCAGTAAAACCTGAGAAGTACAGATATTGGAGTTGGCTTTCTCGCGACGGATATGTTGCTCGCGAGTTTGCATCGCCATTCGCAACGCGGTGTTACCAGCGGCATCACGGGAAACACCGATAATCCGCCCCGGCATGGAGCGTTTAAACTCGTCGCGGCAGGCAAAGAATGCCGCGTGTGGGCCACCGTAGCCCATAGGGACACCAAAGCGCTGAGCCGAGCCAAACACCACATCAGCACCTTGCTTACCCGGTGCGGTCAACAGCACTAACGCCATAATATCGGCGGCAACACTGGTAATAATTTTGCGTTTTTTCAGCTCAGCCAACAGCGCGCTGTAATCATGTAGTTCACCCGTGGTGCCCACTTGTTGCAGCAACACACCGAACACGCCGTCTAACTCCAGCACTTTTTCTGCGCGGTCAACAATCACTTCGAAACCAAAGGTTTCTGCGCGGGTCAGGACGACATCCAGTGTTTGTGGATGGACATCATCGGCGACGAAGAAACGATTGGCGTCTTTGAGTTTACTGGCTCGTTTCGCCAACGCCATGGATTCTGCGGCTGCGGTGGCTTCATCCAATAAAGAAGCAGAAGCCAGATCCAGGCCAGTCAAGTCTTGGGTAAGTTGCTGGAAATTCAGTAATGCCTCAAGGCGACCCTGTGAAACTTCTGGCTGATACGGAGTGTAAGCCGTGTACCAACCGGGGTTTTCCAGCATATTACGTAGAATAACCGGCGGCGTCAGAACCGGGCTGTAGCCCATGCCGATATAGGATTTATAGCGCTGATTCTGGCTGGCGATCCCTTTAAGTTCCGCCAACGCCTGATGTTCTGTGGCGGCTTCCCCCACCGGGGGCGGGCTTGGCAATTGGATATCTGCCGGAACAATCTGCTGGATCAATGTACTTAACGAGTTGGCACCAACAGCGGCCAACATCTGTTGCTGTTGTTCAGCAGAGGAGCCGATATGGCGCTGAATAAAAGCATCGTTATGTTCAAGCTGGCTGAGATTCTGAGTCATTTGCTACACATTCCTGAATAGGGCATGGGACGGGAGATATTTGAGATTAACCGCGCCTTGGAGAGGTTTTAGAAATACTCACAAAGCCGAACTAAGGGGAAACACGTCGTTCGGGTCGTAGTGGCGTGAGCCACCGGTGCGCCCGCAGACGTGGTCAACCCTTAGCTCATTGCACTTCACTCACCTCAGGCTTTTTTCATTTATTCTTCAATGGTCGCCAGATACGCCTCAGCATCTAACAAACTATCCAACTCACTTTCATCAGAAGCTTTGATGCTAAATAGCCAGCCATCGGTATAAGGCGCGCTGTTCACCAGCTCTGGGGAGCTTTCCAGTTCAGCATTCACAGCGATGATTTCACCACTGATTGGCGCATAAATGTCAGAAGCAGCTTTAACGGATTCGGCAACAGCGCAATCGCTGCCAGCGGAAACTTCACTGCCCACTTCAGGCAAATCAACAAACACCATGTCACCCAGTAGCTCTTGTGCATGCTCGGTGATCCCGACGCTGTACACGCCATCACCATCGGCACGAACCCACTCATGAGATGACGCATATTTCAAATCTGCTGGTACATTGCTCATTGCTGCTCCTTAAAAAGGGTAGAGCCAAAAAGGTGTGGCTCGTAGAATTCGGAATACTCTAAATAATTACAGCGCGACCGGTTTACCCGCCCGCACAAAACCCGGTTTTGTGACCCGCACCGGCATTTCACGGTTGCGGATTTGCACTACTGCATTTTCACCTATCCCCGCAGGGACACGGGCCAGTGCAATACTAAAACCCAGTGTAGGAGAGAATGAACCGCTGGTTATCACGCCCACATGCTGATTGCCCGAATCATCAGAAAAATGCACCGGCAACTCATTACGTAATACACCTTTTTCGGTCATGATCAAACCTACCAATTGCTCAGTTCCGTTAGCACGTTGCTGCTCAAGTGCTTCGCGGCCGATAAACTGGCGGTCTTCTGGCAACCAGGCCACTGTCCAGCCCATATTGGCGGCGAGCGGCGAAACGCCTTCGTCCATCTCCTGACCGTAGAGATTCATACCGGCTTCCAGACGCAAAGTGTCTCGTGCACCAAGGCCAGCAGGTTTCACACCAGCAGCCAACAACTGTTGCCAAAATTCGACAACCCGCTCTTTCGGCAGTGCGATTTCGTAACCTGCTTCGCCGGTATAGCCGGTGGTGGCGATAAACAAATCATCAGCCTGAATACCAAAGAACGGCTTCATTCCTGCGATCGCTTGTTGCTGCTCAGGAGTTAGTAAGGTCGCGACTTTCTGTTGTGCTGTTGGGCCTTGCACTGCTACCAGCGCCAAATCATCACGTACAGTGACATCAACCTGATACGGCTCAGCATTCTGAATGATCCAGTTCAGATCTTTTTCGCGGGTAGCAGAGTTAACCACTAAACGGAAATAGTCTTCGCGTAGGAAATAGACAATCAAATCATCGATAACACCGCCGGAGGCATTCAGCATTGCGGTATAAAGGGCTTTGCCCGGTTGGGTCAGTTTGGCAACATCATTAGCTAATAGATAACGCAGGAATTCACGGGTACGAGCACCGTGTAAGTCGACAATAGTCATGTGCGAGACATCAAACATACCGGCATCCTGGCGCACGATATGGTGCTCATCGATTTGGGAACCATAATGCAATGGCATCATCCAGCCATGAAAATCTACCATGCGCGCACCGCACGCCACGTGTTGGTCATACAGCGGGGTCTGCTTAGCCATCTACTCTCCCTCAATATACCCTTCGCACTTGAAGCCGTAGCGGCGTTGGCTACGTTCATTCACCCGAATCACTTACCGGTGTAAGCTTATCGGGAATTCATTCGCTTGCCGCCTACCTACAACGCCAATTGCTTTGGCTATAACATGTCATGAGTGTTTTATACCGGCTTCATCCCCCAATAAAAATAGGCATGAACACCGTTACGCAAACGATACCTTTTACCCAACGTTATCACTGAATCCATCAGGTAACCATAAGCTAAAATAGGCGATAACCAGAGTTAGGACGACAAAAGGCAGGGGTATTGTGCAGAGTTTTCCACTGTAAAAATGCGCCCAGAGGCACATAATTAACAATTAAAGCGTAAAAATAGCGATGTTATATAACGAAACAACCAAAACCCTGTCAGAATCAACTTATCAGGCTTTGGTTGTACATAAAAAAACTAATGCGAAAAGTGGGCTGAAATTAGATTATTTCAACTGAGGCGGGTTTTATACCCTGGATTATTCATCGAGCCAATCGGGCAAATCATTTAACCCCATCGCCTGACGCACTAACTGTGGTTTGATACCCGGTAAGTTATCAGCCAATGTTAACCCAATATCACGCAGCAGTTTTTTAGCGGGATTATTTCCGGCAAATAAATCACGAAACCCCTGCATACTGGCTAGCATCACCGCAGCACGGTGTTTACGGCGACGTTCATAGCGGCGTAAATAAAGGTGTTGGCCAATATCTTTGCCCTGACGCTGCAAGCGCCGGAGTTCTGAAACCAATTCAGCAGCATCCATAAAGCCTAAATTCACCCCCTGCCCAGCCAATGGATGCACGGTATGGGCAGCATCACCGACCAAAGCCAACCGGTGAGCGGCAAAACTGCGCGCATATCGCCCGGTCAGTGGGAAGGTTTGGCGCTCGCTTTCAAGTTGGCATTGCCCCAGTCGCATATCAAATGCCATTCCCAACTCGCGGTTAAACTGCTCTGCGGGCAGTGCGGTTAACTCAGCGGCGCGATCAGGTGAGACTGACCAAACAATCGAGCTAAGATGCGGGTCGCTAAATGGCAGGAATGCTAAAATGCCGTCGCCATGAAACACCTGTCTGGCCGTGGCCTGATGGGCTTCTTCAGTGCGAATAGTGGCCACCAGCGCGTGATGGGCATAATCCCAAAATGTCAGAGGGATATCAGCATGTTGGCGCAACCAAGAGTTGGCCCCATCGGCCCCGACCACCAGTTTGGTGCTCAGCATCCGGTCATCTGTCAGCGTGATAAATGCCTCACTTTCGCCCCAAGCTACCTGTTTGATACTGGCGGGGGCCAGCAAGGTGACATCAGCCAATTGGCTTGCTCGTTGCCAGAGTGCCTGCTGAATGACCTGATTTTCAATAATATGTCCCAGATGGCTGAAACCATACTCATCGGCGTGGAAAGCAATTTTGCCAAAACTGTCTTGATCCCACACTTCCATGCCACTATAAGGGCTGGCGCGTAGAGCCAGGATGTTCTCCCACACACCAATTTTTTGCAGTAAGCGCTCACTGGCTGCATTGATCGCCGAGACCCGAAGCGCCAGCTCACCGCTCACTGGCGCAGGTAGCGGCTCTTGTTCTGGCTGGTGTTCCAGAATGGCGATACGCAGACCGCTGCCTTGCAACCCGCAAGCCAGTGCCAGGCCGACCATTCCGCCACCAGCGATTACCACGTCATATGATTGCATACCGAGATATATCCCATGAAAATATGAACTTTATTTACCCGATAGATTTCTCGATGCAGGAAGCAACGTGAAAGATGACGGGTAAAACTAGCGACCGCCCCATCCCAGCGTGCGCCGCGCGAAAGTATCACGGATTGCAGGTATCTGTTCCATCGACATCAAAGCAAGATTGCGGCCAACCACCAACGGCCCATAGCGGTTGGCAAACAGGCGAATTAACCCATCAGTGATGCCAATAGTTGCCTGTTGATCAGGTTCCCGCCACCGTTGATATTGACTGAGTACCTTATAATCACCGGGATCATCCCCCGCCCGCGCGATAGTTTCTGCTAATGTCATCACATCACGCAGACCGAGATTAAACCCCTGACCGGCAATCGGATGCAATGTTTGGGCGGCATTACCGACTAATGCCAGACGATGGCTAACATGGCGCGTGGCCGTGAGCAATTGCAGTGGGTAACTATGGCGTTTGCCAGCATGGAGCATTTTCCCCAAACGCCAGCCAAAAGCGCGCTGTAATTCCGCCAGAAAACGGACATCATCCCAGCTATCAACCTGTGCTCTATCTTCTTTGGCATGACACCACACCAACGAACTGCGCCCCTGAGACATCGGCAGCAGCGCCAACGGCCCATTACGGGTAAAGCGCTCAAAAGCACGCCCGTTGGGTAGCTCAGAAGTCGTGACATTAGCGATCACTGCAATCTGTTGATAATCCTGCTGCTGCCACTGAATGTTACAGGCCTGAGCCAATGCGGAATGAGAGCCATCCGCCGCCACCAACAGTTTAGCGTGAAGCTGTTGGCCTTTATCCAATGTCACCGTGGCAGATTCAGCCGTGCGAACCACATCAACCATTTTGGCCGGGCAATGTAGGGTCACTCCCGGTGCTTTCTGCAATAAGGCAAATAGCCGCTTACCCGCATCAAACAACTCGATAACCTGGCCCAGTGCCGGAACCCGATAATCTTGCGCCCGAAGGTTCACAAAACCGGAATGGCCACTATCACTGACGTGAACATGTTCTATGGCGGTGGCGCAATCGGCCAGCGCCGACCAGAGGCCAATACTATCCAATTGCTGACAGGTGCCGTGCGCCAAAGCAATGGCACGGGCATCAAAACCCGGATGCTGCCTGCTATCAGGACGTTGCGCTTCAACCAGCGCCACCGGCATCTTCCCATGCGTAAGGGATGAAATAGCCAGCGCCAATGTTGCACCGGCCATACCGCCACCGACAATTATCACGCTCATCAGTTATCTCGCTGCTGCCATAAGGGCTTCAATCTCATCGGGATCTTTTACCACACTGGCGGTCAGATTTTCATTACCCTCTGCGGTAATCACGATGTCATCTTCAATCCGAATACCAATACCACGATATTGCGGTGGAACATCGGCATCTGGCGCAATATATAAGCCCGGCTCAATGGTCAGCACCATACCAGGTTCAAGAATACGACCACGGTCACTGTTGATATAATCGCCGACATCATGCACATCCAACCCCAGCCAGTGGCTCAGGCCGTGCATAAAGAATGGCTTGTGTGCCTGTTCGGCAATAAGCTGCTCGATATCTCCTTTCAGGATGCCCAAATCAACCAAGCCGGTGATCATAATCCGCACAACCTGCTCAGTGACTTCGCGGATACTGGTGCCTGGCCGGAACAGCTCCAGTGCTTTGTTAATGGAGGCCAGCACGATGTCATAAATCTCGCGTTGCGCGGGAGTGAATTTGCCATTAACCGGGAAAGTACGCGTAATATCACCGGCATAGCCCTGATATTCACAACCCGCATCAATCAGCACCAATTCACCATCCCGCAGTTCGCACTCATTTTCGGTGTAATGCAGAATGCAGCCGTTCTCACCGCCGCCGACAATGGTGTTATAGGCCGGATAACGCGCACCATAACGGGTAAACTCATGCAGAATTTCCCCTTCCAACTGGTATTCGAACATTCCTGGGCGGCATTTCTCCATCGCACGGGTATGGGCTAACGCGCTGATTTCACCGGCTCGACGCAGCACAGCAATTTCTTCCTCTGACTTAAACAGACGCATCTCATGCAGCCATGGCCGCCAGTCAGTCAACGTTGCGGGTGCGCGTAGATTTTTACGAAAACCGTTACGTAACTTTTCCAGCGCCGCAAAAACAATTTTATCTGCATAATCATATTGCCCCTGCGCGTGATAAATCACATCAAGGCGATTAAGCAGCAAATAGAGTTGCTCGTCGATTTCATCGAAAGGTAATGCGCGATCAACACCCAACTTCTCAGGTGCGGCCTCTTGCCCTAAACGGCGGCCAAACCAGATTTCAGCGGTTAAATCCCGCACCCGGTTAAACAGCACGCTGTGGTTGTGAGTCTCATCGCTTTTCACCAGAATCAGCACCGCTTGCGGCTCATTAAAGCCCGTCAGATAGCTGAAATCGCTATTCTGCCGATATGGATATTCGGAATCCGCGCTGCGCGTGGCCTCTGGTGCGGCAAAAATAATAGCAGCACTGCCCGGGGCCATCTTCGCCAACAGCGCTTGACGGCGGTTCTGGTATTCTTGCTGAGTCATTACACTCTCCTGAAATATCCGATTTTTATCATTTAACGCATAACACTGATTCGTCTAGTGTAATGTCGGCTTGCGTATTTCCGGTGCAGTCGGTTTTTCTTGGGTAAATTCGATATGACACAAGATAGCCGCGACACGGACATACTCAATGACTTCTTCCAGCGATTGAGCCAATTCTTCCTGATCTTCATCTTCGTCATACCCTAACTGAGCGATATTCCGTAAATCATCAATGGCCTCACCCACTTCATCTTTCACTTGCGCCAACTTCGGTTGCAGCATTCCAAGCCCTAACAGGAAATGGTTTACCCAGCCGGATAATGCATCAGCACGGTCAAAAACAGTCACTTCTTCCCCTTCAGGAATCAGCAACTGGAACATAAAACCTTCGTTTTCCAGCGCTTCTTGTGTTGCTTCATGTAACTGTTGTAACGGCAAACCCAGGGCTTGTGAGAAGGCAATACCCTCATTGGTCAAGTCATGCACCAGTGCGCGCCAGCCATCGTCTTTACTGCCTCCGCACAGCATGCCGCTGATCAGGCCATGCATTTCAGCCGGGGTTAATGCCACTGCTTGCTGGTTCAATGCCAGGGCCAGTGATTGGTAAGTTGGTAATGTATTCTCTATAGACATGCGTATTGGTCATCGTTGGCAGGATAAGTTCGTGTTATGCTACCACCAAGAAAGGTCGCTATACCAGAAAACGCAATGCACTATATCCTATAGATTTCAAGATGCAGGAAGCGGCAAAGCCTCTTGTCACTTGAAAAATAATGGATATATACCCTAAATAATTCGAGTTGCAGGAAAGCGGCAATTGAGTGAATCCCGCTGAGTTGACGCCAGTCAATGATTCGGGCGAGCGAGAGCAGCCACCGCATATGCAGCTTGAAGGATGACGGGTATAAAGGGGTTGTATCTTGGTATTGAGATATATATAGTGACGCCCGCTTTGCAGCTACGAGCATTTTGCCTCTGGTTTTCAGGGCTGGCGCGAAATTAGTCAGGAAGGTGGCATGTCTGCACAACCAGTAGATATTCAAATTTTTGGTCGCTCGTTAAGAGTTAATTGTCCGCCAGAACAACAAGACGCGTTGAACATGGCCGCAGAAGATCTTAACCAACGGTTGCAAGATCTGAAAGTTCGCACTAGAGTCACCAATACTGAGCAGTTAGTTTTCATCGCGGCATTGAACGTATGTCACGAATTAGCTCAGGAAAGGTTGAAAACCCGTGACTATGCATCCAATATGGAGCAACGTATTCGGATGCTACAACAGACCATTGAACAGGCATTGCTTGAACAAGGTCGCATCTCTGAACGTCAGGATGCACAGTTTGAATAAATCTCTGTTGAATGATAGATTCAGCAGAGAGTAAAGAATTTCTCTGAGGTGTTCGTCAGCGGGTCAGTCCCCTGAGCCGATATTTAATACCAACAGAATGTAGTGCCTCCGTAACCGGTGCGCATGCTCGGTCCGCCGAGAAGCCTTAAGGTTGCGACGCTGCGTTCACCTTGAACCATGGGTTCAAGGGTTACAGCCTGCGGCGGCATCTCGGAGATCCCTTTCTTATCGTGTAACACGTATTTACGGTTATCACGTTCGTTCTGATACAGGCAATTTTCCTCTCACTTACCTCAGCTGCATATCTTTTATACCCTCAATAATTCGAGTTTCAGGAAGGCGGCAAGAGAGTGAGTCCAAATGAACTTACATAAGTAAGTGATTCGGGTAATTGAGCGTAGCCAACGCATATGCAACTTGAAGTATGATGGGTATAACATGCCTCTAAATCCGCAGCATGCCCTTGAGCGGCAAAAAATTCGCAGTGAAATCCGTGAGCGTCGGCGTCTTTTGACTCCTGAGCAACAACAACAATCCGCCAATCTCGCCGCCAGACAAATCGCTTCCCACGACAAAATTCAGCAAGCCAATACTATTGCACTCTTTCTCTCTTTCGATGGCGAGTTAGATACCGCTCCTGTTATCGAATTATTGTGGCAGCAGAAAAAACAGATTTATCTGCCGGTACTTCATCCTTTCTGTCCCGGCCATTTGTTGTTTCTCCACTATCGTCCTGATAGCCAGCTCATTCGTAATCGCCTGAACATTCTGGAGCCTCAATTAGATGTGCGCGATGTCTTGCCATTAAAACGACTGGATGTCGTGATAACTCCGCTGGTGGCGTTTGATCAAGATGGACAACGTTTAGGTATGGGGGGCGGATTCTATGACCGTACGCTACAAAACTGGCAGCAGGGTGGCCCCTATCCTATTGGTTTGGCTCATGATTGCCAGCAGGTAGAGCACTTACCGAGTGAACATTGGGATGTGCCGTTACCAGAGATTGTGACACCGACAAAGGTGTGGCAGTGGTAAGGTGGCCTACGCAACGATATAAAAAATAACAACAAACCCGGCATCAGCAGATACCGGGTTGTCGGTTACTATTCGCGCTACCAATATAATAAATATCAGTACAATAGGCGCGAGCGAATAGTCCCCGGAATCGCTTTCATTGCCTGCAAGGCTTTTTCTGCATTTTCCGCATCATCAGTCTCAACGTCGATAACGACATAACCAATATCAGCGCTGGTTTGCAAATACTGCGCGGCAATGTTGACATTCTGCTCAGCAAAGATTTTGTTGATGCTGGTCAGGATGCCTGGGCGGTTCTCATGGATATGCAGCAAGCGGCGAGTGTTATCACCGTGCGCTGGCAGAGAAACTTCCGGGAAGTTAACCGCAGACAGCGTTGAGCCGTTGTCGGAATACTTCGCCAGTTTACCGGCGACTTCATCACCGATATTTTCCTGCGCTTCTTGAGTTGAACCACCAATGTGTGGGGTCAATAGCACATTATCAAACTCGCACAATGGTGAATTGAACGGGTCTTTATTGGTTGCTGGTTCTTCAGGGAAAACGTCGATTGCCGCCCCTGCCAGATGATTGCTCGCCAGCGCATCACAGAGTGCCGGGATATCAACCACCGTTCCGCGTGAGGCATTGATCAACATCGCGCCCGGTTTCATCAGAGCTAACTGCTCAGGGCCAATCATATTTTTGGTGGAGTGGTTTTCTGGCACATGCAAGCTAATCACATCACTCATATTCAGCAAGTCAGACAGATGACGTACCTGCTGTGCATTCCCCAACGACAGTTTATTTTCAATATCGTAGAAGAACACTTTCATGCCGACACTTTCAGCCAAAATACCTAACTGAGTCCCGATATGACCATAGCCGATAATACCCAGTTTTTTACCACGGGCTTCATAGGAACCGACTGCCAGTTTGTTCCACTCGCCACGGTGCGCTTTGGCGTTGGCGGATGGAATACCACGGAACATCAGCAGTAACTCGCCCAGTACCATTTCGGCTACCGAACGGGTATTGGAGAAAGGTGCATTGAATACCGGCACACCACGTTTAGTCGCCGCTTTTAAATCAACCTGATTGGTACCGATACAGAAACAACCGACTGCAACCAACTTTTCTGCTGCAGCAAAGACTTCTTCGGACAGATGCGTGCGCGATCGAATCCCGATGAAATGGGCATCACGAATAGATTCTTTCAGTGATTCGGTGTCTAAGGCACCTTTATGATATTCAATATTGCTATAACCGGCTGCACGCAGATTATCAACCGTGCTCTGGTGCACCCCTTCCACTAACAGAAACTTAATTCTGTCTTTCTCCAGTGATACTTTTGCCATGTCCCCGACCCTATTTTCAGACTTCAGATGTGGCTGCCGATATCGAATGAATCCGGTCAGCACCCAGTCAACATAACAAATATTTCGCTGGCAGCAATACAAACGATTGCCTTGCTGTCAGCATAACAAACAGTGCAAATGTTAATTTATGGAATAAAAAACTGGCAGGAAGTGAGTTAATGGCAGGTTAAGAAAATGAAATGAGTAAATGTGATATATATCACCAAATTTAACCATTTTAAGAAAAGAGTTTTAAAGGCAAAAATTATCAGGATGAAGCAACCAAACCTCATCCTGAATACATATTAGCTGATCACTTAAGTTCTACGGTTTTAACACCATCGGCAGTGCCAATTAGTGCAACATCAGCACCTCGGTTGGCAAATAGCCCCACAGTGACAACACCGGCAATATTATTAATTTTATTTTCAAGCGCAATGGCATCCAAAATAGTCAGATTATGGACATCCAAAATAACATTGCCGTTATCAGTCAAAACATTCTGGCGATATTCAGGTAACCCGCCTAATTTCACCAGTTCACGCGCCACATAAGAACGCGCCATTGGGATAACTTCGACCGGCAACGGGAATTTACCCAGCACATCAACCTGTTTGGAAGCATCGGCAATACAGATGAATTTACGCGCAATGGCCGCAATGATTTTCTCGCGGGTCAGAGCCGCACCGCCGCCTTTGATCATCTGCATTTGGCTGTTAATTTCATCAGCACCGTCGACATAAATGTCCAGCTCGTCCACTTCGTTGCAATCAAATACCTGAATGCCATAACTTTTCAGTTTAGCGGTAGAGGCATCAGAGCTAGAAACAGCCCCTTCGATCTGGCCTTTAATGGAAGCAAGAGCATCGATAAAATGTGCCGCAGTTGAGCCAGTACCGACCCCAACGATAGTGCCAGGTTTGACATATTCTAATGCTGCCCAGCCCACTGCTTTTTTAAGTTCATCCTGAGTCATGGTAAGTTCACGCCTTGATGTGAAAGAAAACCTGACGTCATTATAGAGCATATTAAGTGATAAAACGTCGCAATAAAGCCAACTCGTGTGATGGTTAATTTTAGCTGGATCACAGTTATGCCGGTTTATTTGTGGCGAGCCCCGCGGCATTCCGACATAGATAAATGATCAAAATGTGGCATAGTGCGGTATTAACTTAATATTTGGAGAGATGACTCCGATGAAACGCCCAGACTACCGTACGCTACAAGCGCTGGACGCGGTGATCCGTGAACGCGGTTTTGAACGCGCTGCACAAAAACTTTGCATCACCCAATCGGCGGTATCTCAACGCATTAAGCAGTTGGAGAATCTGTTCGGTCAACCACTGTTGGTGCGCACTGTGCCCCCCCGTCCAACTGAGCAAGGGCAGAAACTGCTCGCCTTGCTGCATCAGGTCGAATTGCTGGAAGAAGAGTGGCTCGGCAATGATAACGGCGGCGATACACCGCTGCTGCTGTCATTGGCGGTCAACGCCGACAGCCTGGCAACCTGGCTCCTGCCAGCCTTAAAACCGGTGTTGGCCGACTCCCCTATCCGGCTAAATTTACAAGTCGAAGATGAAACTCGAACTCAAGAACGGTTACGTCGTGGCGAAGTGGTAGGTGCGGTCAGTATCCAACCTCAGCCGCTGCCAAGCTGCCTGGTTGATCAGCTCGGCGCACTGGATTACCTGTTTGTTGCTTCAAAACCCTTTGCAGAACGTTATTTCCCCAATGGCGTGACCCGCTCGGCATTGCTGAAAGCACCTGCGGTGGCCTTTGACCATTTGGATGATATGCATCAGGCGTTTTTACAGCAGAATTTCGATTTGTCGCCGGGCAGCGTGCCCTGCCATATCGTTAACTCGTCAGAAGCGTTTGTACAGTTAGCAAGACAAGGCACTACCTGCTGTATGATCCCGCATCTGCAAATTGAAAAAGAGTTGGCATCCGGTGAATTAATTAATCTGACGCCGGGATTATTGCAACGGAGAATGCTGTTCTGGCATCGATTCGCGCCAGAAAGCCGGACGATGAGAAAAGTAACTGACGCCCTATTATCTTACGGGCGTCAGGTATTACGGCAAGACTAGCTTATTTGACGGCAGTGGCTGGCGTGTTAGAGCTGGTTTTTAGCTCAAATACCACATCAACCTGATCATCAAAATGAATGGTCTGTTGTTCGTAAGTTTGGGCGGCATCATTGGCTGGTGCAGCTTCGGCACTCTTGAACATACGCGCTACTGGCATTGGCTGGTAGTTAGCAACATGGTAACGAATGCTGTATACCGGCCCTAATTTCACCTTAAAACCATCTGCCAATGCACCCGCCTGACTAATGGCATTTTCAATAGCCTTTTTACGCGCCTGTTCACGGTAAGTGTCCGGATTGGCAACACCCAATTCCACGGCACGAATCTCATTCAGACCTGATTTTAACGCACCATCCAGCAACTCATTTAACTTATCCAGTTGGCGCAGTGTCACCTGAACCTGACGTACCGCACGGTAGCCCTTCAAGACAGCTTCACCGGTTTTTTGATAATCGTATTCAGGTTGAGTACGAATATTGGCAGCATTGATATCTTTTTTCTCAATGCCACTCTTACGCAGAAAATCAAAATATTGTGCGACGCGGGTATCTGCCTGTTTTTTGGCATCTGCGGCGTCTTTGGCAGATACACTCACTTCAATGGCAATAGTAGCGATATCCGGTGTTGCATCAACACTGGCGGTGCCGGAGGTAACAACATGCGGCCCTTCTGGCACTTCGGCGGCTTGAACTTGTAGCGCCAAAGGTAACGTCCCTAATCCCATCATTGCGGCCAAAGCCAATGTCTTCAACTTCACGGAAGCCTCCTAAGATAATCATAATAAAACTATGCACTAAATAATTCGAGTTGCATGAAGGCGGCAACTGAGCGAGTCCCCAGAAGCTTACACAAGTCAGTGACTGGGGTGAACGAAGGCAGCCAACATACATGCAGCTTGAAGTATGACGGGTATAAGACAACCGTAGCATATCTTACTAAATTAGGGATTCGGATTAATGATAAAAACTTACAGGTTCAATCCCTGTCGCGCTAACTGAAAAGCGATAAACCACATCACTCCCCCCACCAGCAAATTGATTACCCGCTGTGAGCCAGGCCGATTAAGCCACGGCGATAGCCACGCAGCCAACAATGCCAGAGCAAAAAACCAGGCAACTGAAGCGCTCACGGCACCAAAAGCAAACCAGGGCCGAACATCCGGTAATAACTGGCCTCCCAAGCTACCCAGCACCACAAAAGTATCCAGATAGACATGCGGGTTAAGCCAGGTCACCGCCAATAATGTCACGATAATGCGCCAGCGCCCTTGTGTACCAGCGGCAACCGCAGCAGATGAGCTATCTCCACGCCATGCGGCCATCAGCGCTCCCCAGCCATACCATAACAAAAATGCCACGCCGCCCCAGGTGACCAGTGCCAGCAGCAGGGGAGAGCGGTTCAGTAAGGCGCTACCGCCAAAAATACCGGCGCAAATTAAGATAATGTCACTAAGGGCACACAATGATGCACTCATCAAATGATGCTGCCGCTTAATTCCCTGATTCATCACAAAAGCATTTTGCGGCCCAAGGGGGAGGATCATGGCTGCACTCAGGGCAAAACCTTGCAAAAATACGGCTAACATACTGTTACCTTTAAATAATACTCAAAACTGATTGAGAGAATTGGGGAGGAATTAGCAGCATAGTACGGGGATAAAACCATCAGAGGAAATTGATATTTCTTATCTACTATAAGAAAAACTAATAATTAATAAACTGAAGCTCGCGCGGGAGAAAAATAAATGAAAAAGAGAAAAAACGGGCTAAAAATAGCCCGTCAGACCGCTGACAAACCCCAACGACTCGATCTTGCAAGGTGAAGGCAAGTAGAAGAGTAAAGCGTCCGCGCCACGGATGGCGCGGGTCGAGCCCCCAGGGAAGGGTTTACGGCGTCTTTACGATCTGCCTGTTTTCACCGTTACGGGCACTTTGTCATTAACCTCAAACGGGCTAAAAATAGCCCGTATTGACCGCTGGCAAAGTCAACTGAAGGGGAATCGTGCCATTGGGGTCGTAGCGACGGAGTTGCCGGAGCGCCCCTGGGTGCGGTAACCCCTTCACTCACTCGCTATCAGCAGCTATGCTGTCGGAGCAGATTCTGCTTTATCAACCTGATGCAAATGCACATCCATCTGTGGATATGGAATGCCGATTTTGTGAGCATCCAATGCACGTTTGAAGTTTTCCATCAAATCCCAATACACTTCCATCGCATCGCCATTAGTAGTCCAAACGCGCACCGTGAAGTTGAGAGAAGAAGCAGCCATCTCATTCAGACGCACGGTAACCCCTTTGTCATGCATAATGCGTGAATCGGCTGCAATGATGTCACCCAGCACTTTCTTCACCACATCAATATCTGCATCATAAGAGACACCGATTACCATATCTGTACGGCGGTTCGGTTCACGGCTGGTATTGATTATATTGTTGGCAATAATTTTACCGTTCGGTACAACAATGATTTTGTCGTCAACCGTCCGTAGCGTGGTTGAGAAAATTTGCACTTGCACCACGGTACCGGCTACGCCACCCAGATCGACGTACTCACCCGCTTTAAATGGACGGAAGGCCACCAGCAACACACCTGCGGCAAAGTTGGACAGTGAGCCTTGCAGCGCCAAACCAACAGCTAAACCAGCAGCACCGATGACCGCAATCACTGACGCGGTTTGCACCCCAAGACGCCCCAGAACCGCCACAATAGTGAACGCCAGAATGCTGTAACGCACCATTGCTGCCAAAAAATCCGCAACAGTGATATCAATTCCGCGCAATTTCATCACTCGGCCAAGCATGCCAGAAACCACTTTGGCAATAATCGAACCCACAATCAGAATCAATAAGGCTGCGATAAGATTAACTGCATACTGAATCAGTAATTCCTGATTATTCACCAACCAAGTACTCGCTTCATTGATTCCATCAACTACGTTTAATTCTTCCATTTAAACCACCCTACAAAAAAGTCCCCGCTGGGGAGATTACGCAAAAATTACCGCCATTGTTAACCCCATGACAGCCATGCCTGTTTAGGGTAACCAACAATAGGCCGTGTTGCCAATTTTGATAGCAGGTGAACGGACGCAAATAGATAGCTCACTATCACTTCGCCATTACCTCTATGCAGCCAGCGCAATAAACGGAAAAAGGCCCCGCAGGGCCTTTTCAATCAGTCAAAATGAGACTGAATTACAGTACGTCAATTGCGTTCAGTTCTTTGAATGCCAGTTCCAGACGGGCAATCATTGAAGTCTGAGCAGCACGCAGCCATACGCGTGGATCGTAGTATTTCTTGTTCGGCTTGTCAGCACCTTCAGGGTTACCCAGTTGGCCTTGCAGATAGCCTTCGTTCTTTTTGTAGTAGTTCAGAATACCTTCCCATGTTGCCCATTGGGTATCGGTGTCGATATTCATTTTCACTACGCCGTAGCTAACTGCTTCTTTGATTTCAGCAGCAGTTGAACCTGAACCACCGTGGAACACGAAGTTCAGGCTGTTGTGCGGCAAATTGTGTTTCTTAGAAACATAATCCTGAGAATCACGCAGAATAGTTGGGGTCAGTTTCACGTTACCTGGTTTGTAAACACCGTGCACGTTACCGAAAGAGGCCGCGATAGTGAAACGTGGGCTGATTGCGTTCAGTTTTTCGTAAGCGTAATCAACATCTTGTGGCTGAGTGTACAGAGAAGAAGCGTCCATGTGGCTGTTGTCCACGCCATCTTCTTCACCACCGGTGCAACCCAGTTCGATTTCCAGCGTCATACCCAGTTTTGACATACGAGTCAGGTACTTGCTACAAATTTCGATGTTTTCTTCCAGGGACTCTTCAGACAGGTCGATCATGTGAGAAGAGAACAGGGGTTTGCCAGTGGCAGCAAAGTGTTTTTCGCCTGCATCCAACAAGCCGTCTAACCACGGCAGCAATTTCTTGGCGCAATGGTCGGTATGCAGAATGACTGGAACACCGTAGTGTTCAGCCATCTGATGCACATGGTGCGCACCAGAGATAGCGCCCAAGATTGCCGCACCTTGTGGCACGTCAGTCTTCACGCCTTTACCTGCGATAAATGCTGCACCACCGTTAGAGAACTGAACGATAACTGGCGCACCCACTTTAGCTGCTGTTTCCAGCACTGCGTTGATAGAGTCGGTGCCTACACAGTTAACCGCTGGCAGAGCAAATTTGTTTTCTTTTGCTACTGCGAACACTTTCTGAACGTCATCACCTGTGATGACACCTGGTTTTACGAAATCAAAAATTTTAGACATGTAAGTTGTCCTGTTTCGTCGACTGAAGATAGCAGCTATCCGGTGAGGATAGGCCCTAAATGTAAATCGCCTATACCCGTCATACTTCAAACTGCATGTGCGTTGGCTGCCATCATTCACTCAAGTCATTGAGTTATCTCAACTCCTTGAGTTCATTTCGTTGCCGCCTTCCTGCAACTCGAATTATTTAGGGTATAAAGCCCGCGAGCTTCATTAGCTAAAAGCGAAACGGGCGGCTCTCGCCCCCCGTTATCTAAATTACTGCTTAGCGCGCTCTTCCAGCATCACAACTGCTGGCAGTTTTTTCCCTTCTACGAACTCAAGGAAAGCACCGCCGCCGGTAGAGATGTAGGAGATTTGATCAGCAATACCGAACAGATCGATTGCTGCCAGAGTGTCACCACCGCCCGCGATTGAGAATGCTTCACTCTCTGCGATGGCGCGAGCCACGATTTCGGTTCCTTTACGGAAGTTAGGGAACTCGAACACACCAACCGGGCCATTCCACAGAATGGTTTTGGCGTTTTTCAGGATCTCAGCCAGACGCTCCGCAGATTCGTCGCCCAAGTCCAGAATTTGTTCGTCATCTTTGATTTGGTTAGCTGGTTTCAGCGTTGCCGTCGCAGTTTCAGAGAACTCGGTCGCAACACGCACATCAGTAGGTACTGGGATATCACAAGTTTCCAGCAGACGTTTTGCTTCTGGAATCAGGTCGGCTTCATACAGAGATTTACCGACGTTATTGCCTTGAGCGGCAACGAAGGTATTGGCGATACCGCCACCAACAATCAGTTGGTCTGCAATTTTAGACAGAGCACCCAATACCGTCAGTTTGGTTGAAACTTTAGAACCACCTACGATGGCAACCATTGGACGCGCTGGGTTACCCAGAGCTTTACCCAAGGCTTCCAGTTCTGCTGACAACAGCGGGCCAGCACACGCGATAGGAGCAAATTTACCCACGCCGTGAGTAGAAGCCTGTGCGCGGTGAGCAGTACCAAAAGCATCCATCACATAGACATCACACAGTGCTGCATATTTTTTGGACAGAGTTTCGTCGTCTTTCTTTTCGCCTTTGTTAAAGCGAACGTTTTCCAGAACAACCAACTCGCCAGCTGCAATTTCAACGCCATCCAGATAATCTTTCGCCAAACGTACCGGAGCAGACAATTTGTCTTTCAGGTAGTTAACCACTGGCAGCAAGGAGAACTCTTCGTTGTACTCGCCTTCGGTCGGACGACCCAAGTGAGAAGTAACCATTACTTTAGCGCCTTGCTTCAGTGCCGCTTCAATTGTCGGCAGAGATGCACGGATACGCGCATCAGAAGTCACTTTGCCCTCTTTTACCGGAACATTGAGGTCCGCACGGATCAGCACGCGTTTGCCAGCCAGATCCAGATCGGTCATCTTAATTACAGACATGGTGAATCCTCTTGTTGATTCTCTTTAAAGTTGCATAAGCTACACATCAACGCTGATATAACCGTAGTAAATTACGGAAAAACAATACGTTAGCATGCCATACTAGAAACCACTTTTGGCCATCGCCAATGTCGTATCCAACATTCTATTGGCGAAACCCCATTCGTTATCGCACCATACCAGCGTCTTAATCAGGTGCTGCCCGCTGACCCGCGTCTGGGTGCAATCGACAATCGCACTGTGCGGATCATGGTTAAAATCGGTCGACACCAATGGTAATTCCGTATAGTCAACTATACCACGAAATGAACCTCTTGCTGCCTTTTGCAAAAGCTGGTTAACCTCAGCCACGCCAACCGGGCTTGTAACACTGACACTTAAATCGATAGCCGTGACATTGATGGTTGGCACCCGTACCGAGATAGCTTCAAACCGGTCGCAAAACTTCGGAAAAATACGGGTAATCCCTGCCGCCAATTTGGTATCAACCGGAATAATTGACTGACTTGCGGCTCGGGTGCGGCGTAAATCCTGATGATAAGCATCAATCACAGGCTGGTCATTCATTGATGAATGAATGGTGGTGACAGTGCCGGATTCGATGCCAAAGGCCACATCCAACAACTGAATAATAGGAATAATACAGTTCGTAGTACAGGAGGCGTTGGAAACAATTCGGTGATCCGCCTGTAAATCCTGATGGTTAACACCATAAACCACCGTGGCATCCAAATCATGTCCGCCGGGATGGGCAAACAGCACCTTTTTGGCACCGGAGGCTAAATGTGCCTCGCCATCTGCACGGCTACCATAAACGCCGCTACAATCCAGAACTACATCAACTCCTAACTCACCCCAGGGTAACTGCCCAATTTCTGGCTGATGTATCAACCGGATAATATCGTCCCCGACGTATAATTTGTCACATTCCTGACGAACATCCCAGGCAAACCGGCCATGGCTGGAGTCATACTTCAACAGATGGGCCATCCCTTCTGCATTAGCCAACTCATTAATTGCCACCACTGAAATCTCTGCCCGACGACCTGATTCATATAATGCGCGTAAAACGCTACGGCCAATTCGGCCAAAGCCATTTATCGCTATGCGGATTGTCATGTTACTCCCTGCTTCTGGTTATTATCATGCAACCTCATAGCGTACTGCAGCGCACCCTAAGATGTTAATCGTCTTATCACAATTGGGCCAGAATACTTCCGACTTTTTCCTCAGCAACATGGCCTGAAACGGAAGGCAAATTATGACTGAAACGCTTCAGCCAGAATAAACCAAACTAATCATAAAAGGAATATCTGCCTGATAAAGGGCACAATTCACCCATCAATTGGCGAAAAAAAAGACCGCCTTGGCGGTCTCAGACTGCTGACAAAGTCCTGGCCTCCTGGCCGGGACTTTGATCTAATAGGGACAGGCTAAAAAAACGAGCTTATTCCTATGCTAAAAGAATCTGCCCCTCAACAATATCAACTCGAAATGGTCACCCTCGAAGAGCTGGTGCCGCAACATCATTTAGTCCGCAAAGTCGATGCCGCCATCGATTTCGAGTTTATCCGCGACGAAGTCGCCCACCTTTATTGCCACGATAATGGCCGACCCGCCATTGACCCCGTCGTTCTGTTCAAAATGATGCTCCTCGGTTATCTGTTTGGCATCCCCAGTGAGCGCAGGCTGGTGCAGGAAATCCAGGTCAATGTCGCCTACCGCTGGTTCCTGCGGATGGGGCTGACCGACAAGGTGCCCGATCAACGCTCAGCCAGAACCGCATTCGCCGCTTCAATGGCACCGATATTTTTCAGCGTATTTTCGACAATATCGTCGAACAGGCCATCACCAAAGGCATGGTCGGCGGGCGGGTACTCTACACCGACAGCACGCATCTCAAGGCCAATGCCAATCCGCTCAAAGCCAAAAACCTGCCCCAACCGGTCAAAGCCAGCGCGTATATTGATGCGCTGAATGCCGCCATTGATGAAGACCGGGCTGCCACCGGAAAAAAGCCGTTAGCGCCGTCGACGACGGTGAAAATGAAGGACACCAAAGTCAGCACCACTGACCCGGAAAGCGGTTTTATGCACCGGGATAACAAGCCGAAAGGCTTCTTCTGGCTTGACCACCGTACCGTGGATGGCAAACACGGAATTATCACCGACACCTATACCACGCCCGGCAATGTGCACGACAGCCAGCCCTATATCGCCCGGCTGGAACGGCAACTCAGCCGTTTCAAACTTAATCCCATCGCGGTAGGTCTGGACGCCGGTTACTTCACTGCACCGGTGTGCCATCTGACGGAAAAGATTGATATCATTCCAGTTATTGGGTATCGGCGGCCCAATAAAGGCCAGAATGCCCTGCAGAAAAAACACTTTCGCTACGATGCAAAACAGGATGTTTATCATTGCCCGGAAGGGCAGCAACTTCTCTACAAAACCACCTCGCGTGAAGGCTATCGCCACTATCACTCGTCGCCTGAGGTCTGTGCGCAATGCCCACGCTTAAGTGACTGTACGCAAAGCAAAAACAGTCAGAAAGTGGTGACACGACATGTGGGAGGGAGTAAAGAGCGGGCGAATCAGATGCGGCTGACGGCGTGGGGCAAAAAGTGTACGCGCGACGAAAAGAGACGGTGGAGAAGCTTCGCGGATGCAAAGCAGCATCATGGCCATCGCTATGCGCGGTTCCGTGGGCTGATGAAAGTGCAAATGCAGTGCCTGCTTGCAGCGGCAGCGCAAAATATGAAGAAGATAGCGCTGCTGGCGCTATTTTATTGTTTATTAATGATATATCGGGTTCAAAACAGGGGTGTGGGATACGAAAAGATGTTGATGGCGTTACTGAAACATCTGACAGACGGGCAGGAAAAAAATATCGCGAACGCGACCTTCGGTCGCTAATAAGACAGAACCCCACAAAAAAGTGGGGTTCGTCAGCAGTCTGAGCGGCTCTTAATGAGCCGCTTTTTTTTGCGCTTTTATCTCGACGTAAGTTGCATGTATTTTTCTGGCATAGTGTTTTCGACGCTTATCTTGCTTTATATTTTTAGCAAACCCTGCATTGTATGCCCCTACTGCATCCCAATTAACGCCCCAGTGACGAAATGCGATCGCAAGATAATAAGCGCCCGTGTAGATATTCATACACGGATCTGCTGTGAGGTGGTGGCGTGTTATCCCGTATCTTTTTAATTCAGGTTCATGCTGGGTATTAATCTGCATTAAGCCGATATCTAAACTGTTATCTGGATTTTTTCCGATGGCGTGAATGTTTCCTTTGGATTCATTCCACGAAATAGCACGAAGCAAGTCGGGGTCTATCCGATAATCTCTTCCTGCACGTTCGAAACAGTCGTCAGCATAAGTATTGAATGACAACAAACCTATCAAAACTGCAAATAAGCCTCTCACTTAATATACTCCAACACAGCCTACTACTAGGCAAGATTGCCATTTTTTATAAAAAACGGCAATGGCCGTAATAGCTGAATCCATGCCAGTGGAGTTAATACTTAATACCTGCTCCCCAACACTAAAGCCCCACACCCGTCGCAAAATTGCATCTTGCATGATTTGTTTTTATATCAGTGAGTTATCTTTAATCTGTTGGTGTAATTTATATCGTGATGTAAAAATACGATTCGTTGTTGAATCTAACGCGAATCCTAATGGATTCGAATCTAGATTCAATTAAGATTCATTTCAGTGGTTACGGGCTTTAATGGCTTACCGAATCTTAATTGAATCTAAAATTATAGGCTATCAGATTCACTATTTTACAGTGTTTGAATCTTGACCGAATCTGATTTTTTTATACAATGAATCTCAACTGAATGTATTGTTTTTTTGAAAAAAATAATCTTCTGGAGAAATCAATGCCTAAGATTCAGACCTACGTTAACAACCGTGTATTTGATGGTATTAACAATATCATGACAGAGCGTCAGATTGAAGGGATGCCAGATGTCAGTATTTCCAGTGTTTCATCAATGTTGCTGGAATTAGGGTTGCGCGTGTATGAATTACAGAAAGAGAAAAAAGAGAGTGGGTTTAATCAGCGGGAGTTTGATAAAACTGTACTCGAAATGACGTCAAAATCTAACGCTCTTAATTCTCATATTCTGAAATTATTATGTGCGCTAGCTGAAAAAACAGAAATACAGCACGAAAGTTATAGCGATATTCTTGAAAAAGTAAGAGCTTACTCTCAGCAAAAAATGGATTCATTATTTTCTGAGGTGTCAGATGAAAATAATAAACCCATTGATTAGAAAGGGATTGCTATTTTTTAGATTGATTTTTATATTTGTTTTTGTAAAATAATCTTGTTGTATATGAGTTGCGCGGAGAGATGAATAACGAGTTATTTATATTTTTGTAGTCGATTTAATTTAAAATTTGGCGGTCAGGGAGGGGATGTGGATAGGTGATATCTATCAATGCAGGGCGGCTTCGCCGCGTCACCGGCGCCATTTAACATAGGTGTCATATTGAACAACGGTTGGCGCCTGCATGCCCTACGGGCATAAAAAACCCCAGCGGAAGGTTTTTTATCAATCAATTTTTCGATAACTTACTGATAAACGATAATTTATGTTTTGATAACTATGTTAGCCTTGGGAGATACTGTTCGTTTATCGTCGAGATTGCGAACTGCAATCAAAACGTATAAAAACCATCATAGACAGGGCGCTTTGACTAATCCCCTTGCTGACCATTGGCATCATTCCTTTTATCAAAAACTGATGTCATTGCATTACCTGGGGCTCTATCGTAACAATCCTCTGACACAATGTCTGAGGCTTTCTTTTATCAAAAGGGGGGTGATGAATTAAATTTGTGATCTTTTTCAAAAAATGTGTTCTGGAGAGTAGATTCTGGTTAGTGATATCTATTAACAATATCATTAATTTTTTGATTTTGTCTGATACTTCAAAAGTATTATTTTACTGATAAAACAACTGTATAGACATGCTATATACAACTTATCATTAAGTAACAGGAGATATAATCATGAATAAATTTTATCAATTTAGAGATGAGCAGAGAAAGGAGCTGGAACAACATGCTTTTTATAATTTGATTTCTTCAGATTGTATAGCGTTGAAAGACAAATTATTATTTGCTCCTGTTATGGCCCATTTCATAATGAACTTCAGAGATATGAATAAATGGGTTATCCGATTTGATAACAATGATAATGAATATAAATCTGTTATAAACGGAGGGACAATTGAGGACGAAACACATTCAAGATTGTTTTTAGAGGACTGGAGGAAATTATATATAGATGACAAACTTAACTGGAAAGCAAGTGATGTTCTATACTGGTTGTTTATTAGTCGTGAAATGGAATGTTTCAGAAAATTTGGCATTGATTTTATGAAGCTTTGTGTAGATGATGGAGGAGATCCAATACTTCGTTATTCTCATTCCGAATCAGGAGAAACTTGCGGTAATATATTCTTTTCAAAAATTAGTCCTATTGCTGATCAGGTTGCTAATCATTTAGGAATATCACTTCGTTATTTTGGGACATTTCACCTTAATCTGGAGAATGGACATGTATGGAAGTCCGAGGGCGTTTTTGAAAATATAGAATTATCACCAGATTTATACAAAGAAATGGCAGAACTCTCAAAGAGAATGTTTGGTATATTTAAAGGGATTCATGACTCTTTTTATAATTATCTATCCTGTTATGTTCTTAATGGAAGTAATCCATCATTTCCGAGACCATTACCTGTAGGGAAAAATGTTGCATCTATATACCCTGAGTTTGTGATAAATAATGAACAAAATAACAATGGTAAACATATTGAGCATATAAACAGTTATCTGAAAAAAATATCGAATCATGAGTTCTTCAAATGGCTGCTTAACACTTCAATAGACCCTCTATTGAAATTAAAAAAGTTTCATACCTCTTTGGATTGTTGATATTATGGGGTATAGAGATATTAATAAATATGTTTTTACATATGAACAGCCTGAATCAGAAAGTGAAAATATTATAAATAATTATGCATTACACCTATCAGAGCATAGTCGTTTATTTTTTCATGACTGGAAATCGCTTCAGCTTGATGATATGTTACGCTGGAGTGCTAGTGATACTCTTGAGTTTATTTTTCTTAACGCAGATATGGATATCCATAGAGAAAGTATAGTTAAGTTTTCTTTGTTTGGATTAAAACACAGAGATCCTATTATCAGGTTTTGGTTTATGATGATACTTGAGTTAAGTGGAAAAGAATTTTTCTCTTATGTTGGAGATGTAGCTTTGCAGGTGGAAAGAAAATATAATATTTTTCTTCCATATTTATGTGGACGTCATGCGACAGAAGATGAGTGTGAAGCATATAATAATATGTATAAGCATTTTATCGCAAAAGAAATTAACCCAGAACAAAGAGATTTAATAATACAGATTACTGACATGGTTATGATGTCATTATTGAATAATTTGGATATCTCATATCGATATGTAGTGAATAACTTATTGGCAGCTCGTTAAAAGAACAGCTCATTATTATTTTTGAGTCCTGAATTTTACTGATGCACCTTAAAATCCCGTTTTTCAGCGGCGGGATATGTTAGATGCATTTTATTTCTAACCGAATATCACGTCCATAGGACGTGGTATCAGACTGCTGACAAAGTCCTGGCCTCCTGGCCGGGACTTTGATCTAATAGGGACAGGCTAAAAAACGAGCTTATTCCTATGCTAAAAGAATCTGCCCCTCAACAATATCAACTCGAAATGGTCACCCTCGAAGAGCTGGTGCCGCAACATCATTTAGTCCGCAAAGTCGATGCCGCCATCGATTTCGAGTTTATCCGCGACGAAGTCGCCCACCTTTATTGCCACGATAATGGCCGACCCGCCATTGACCCCGTCGTTCTGTTCAAAATGATGCTCCTCGGTTATCTGTTTGGCATCCCCAGTGAGCGCAGGCTGGTGCAGGAAATCCAGGTCAATGTCGCCTACCGCTGGTTCCTGCGGATGGGGCTGACCGACAAGGTGCCCGATGCCTCAACGCTCAGCCAGAACCGCATTCGCCGCTTCAATGGCACCGATATTTTTCAGCGTATTTTCGACAATATCGTCGAACAGGCCATCACCAAAGGCATGGTCGGCGGGCGGGTACTCTACACCGACAGCACGCATCTCAAGGCCAATGCCAATCCGCTCAAAGCCAAAAACCTGCCCCAACCGGTCAAAGCCAGCGCGTATATTGATGCGCTGAATGCCGCCATTGATGAAGACCGGGCTGCCACCGGAAAAAAGCCGTTAGCGCCGTCGACGACGGTGAAAATGAAGGACACCAAAGTCAGCACCACTGACCCGGAAAGCGGTTTTATGCACCGGGATAACAAGCCGAAAGGCTTCTTCTGGCTTGACCACCGTACCGTGGATGGCAAACACGGAATTATCACCGACACCTATACCACGCCCGGCAATGTGCACGACAGCCAGCCCTATATCGCCCGGCTGGAACGGCAACTCAGCCGTTTCAAACTTAATCCCATCGCGGTAGGTCTGGACGCCGGTTACTTCACTGCACCGGTGTGCCATCTGACGGAAAAGATTGATATCATTCCAGTTATTGGGTATCGGCGGCCCAATAAAGGCCAGAATGCCCTGCAGAAAAAACACTTTCGCTACGATGCAAAACAGGATGTTTATCATTGCCCGGAAGGGCAGCAACTTCTCTACAAAACCACCTCGCGTGAAGGCTATCGCCACTATCACTCGTCGCCTGAGGTCTGTGCGCAATGCCCACGCTTAAGTGACTGTACGCAAAGCAAAAACAGTCAGAAAGTGGTGACACGACATGTGTGGGAGGGGAGTAAAGAGCGGGCGAATCAGATGCGGCTGACGGCGTGGGGCAAAAAAGTGTACGCGCGACGAAAAGAGACGGTGGAGAGAAGCTTCGCGGATGCAAAGCAGCATCATGGCCATCGCTATGCGCGGTTCCGTGGGCTGATGAAAGTGCAAATGCAGTGCCTGCTTGCAGCGGCAGCGCAAAATATGAAGAAGATAGCGCTGCTGGCGCTATTTTATTGTTTATTAATGATATATCGGGTTCAAAACAGGGGTGTGGGATACGAAAAGATGTTGATGGCGTTACTGAAACATCTGACAGACGGGCAGGAAAAAAATATCGCGAACGCGACCTTCGGTCGCTAATAAGACAGAACCCCACAAAAAAGTGGGGTTCGTCAGCAGTCTGAGACCGCCTTGGCGGTCTTTTAACAGGTGCATTACCGAGATTCTCATCACCGTTTACAGTGATTCATCGCATTGGCAACGTCATACTGTTTTAACAAAAATTATTTCAACAACGCCTGCGCTTTCGCCACCACGTTTTCTACGGTGAAACCAAACTCTTTGAACAGCAATTCAGCCGGAGCAGATTCACCAAAGGTGTGCATACCCACCACGGCACCATTCAGGCCGACGTATTTGTACCAGTAATCAGCAATACCGGCTTCAACGGCAACACGCGCACTAACCGCAGATGGCAATACAGATTCACGGTAAGCCGCGTCTTGTTTGTCGAATGCATCAGTTGATGGCATAGACACAACACGCACTTTGTGGCCAGTAGCAGTCAGTTGGTCAGCAGCAGCAACCGCCAATTCAACTTCAGAACCGGTAGCAATAAAGATCAGTTCAGGCTGGCCGGTACAATCTTTCAGCACATATGCGCCTTTAGAGATATTGGCTAACTGCTCAGCAGTACGTGGCTGTTGCGCCAGGTTCTGACGAGAGAAGATAAGTGCGCTTGGGCCGTCTTTACGTTCCAGCGCATATTGCCACGCTACCGCAGACTCAACCTGGTCACATGGGCGCCAGGTGCTCATATTTGGTGTCACACGCAAGCTGGCCATCTGCTCAACTGGCTGATGGGTTGGGCCATCTTCGCCCAGACCGATAGAGTCATGGGTGTAAACAAAGATGCTGCGGATTTTCATCAGCGCGGCCATGCGTACCGCATTACGGGCATATTCCACAAACATCAGGAAGGTTGCGCCGTAAGGGATGAAACCACCGTGCAGAGCAATACCATTCATGATGGCGGACATACCAAACTCACGCACACCGTAGTGAATGTAGTTACCCGCGTGGTCTTCGCTCAGAGATTTAGAGCCAGACCAGATAGTCAGGTTACTTGGTGCCAGGTCAGCAGAGCCACCCAAGAATTCAGGCAACACTTTACCGAAAGCTTCCAGCGCATTTTGTGATGCTTTACGGCTGGCAATTTTGGCCGGGTTTGCTTGTAATTCTTCGATGAATTTCTTGGATTCAGTTGCCCAGTTGGCTGGCAACTCACCGCTGACGCGGCGTTTGAATTCAGCGGCCAGCTCCGGATACGCTTTAGCGTAAGCAGCGAACTTCTCATTCCAGGCAGCTTCTTTTGCCTTACCAGCTTCTTTAGCATCCCACGCGGCATAAATATCCTGTGGAATTTCGAATGCTGCGTATTTCCAACCCAATGCTTCACGGGTAGCGGCAACTTCGTCAGCGCCTAATGGTGCGCCATGTGAATCGTGGGTGCCGGCTTTCTTCGGTGAACCAAAACCGATAATGGTTTTGCACATCAGCAGTGATGGTTTGTCGGTAACTTTGTGGGCTTCTTCGATGGCCGCTTTGATGGAGTCAGCGTTATGACCATCAACACCACGAACCACATGCCAACCGTAAGCTTCGAAACGAGCAGCGGTGTCATCAGTGAACCAGCCTTCAACATGGCCGTCGATAGAGATACCGTTGTCATCATAGAATGCAGTCAGTTTACCCAGCTTCATGGTACCAGCCAGTGAGCAAACTTCATGAGAGATGCCTTCCATCATGCAGCCATCACCCATAAAGGCATAAGTGTGGTGATTAACGATATCATGGCCTGGGCGGTTAAACTGCGCGCCCAGTGTGCGTTCTGCAATCGCAAAACCCACTGCGTTGGCAATGCCCTGACCCAATGGGCCAGTGGTGGTTTCTACGCCAGCGGTATAACCATATTCAGGGTGACCTGGCGTTTTAGAGTGTAACTGACGGAAGTTTTTCAGTTCTTCCATTGGCAGATCATAACCAGTGAGATGCAGCAGGCTATAGATCAACATGGAGCCGTGACCATTCGACAAGACGAAACGGTCGCGGTCAGCCCAGTGTGGATTAGTTGGATTATGGTTCAGGTAATCACGCCACAGTACTTCGGCAATATCTGCCATGCCCATAGGGGCACCGGGGTGGCCGGAATTCGCTTTTTGCACTGCGTCCATGCTTAATGCGCGGATCGCGTTGGCAAGCTCTTTACGAGAGGACATGTTTTACTCCAGGTCGGATTAAAAAAAGCGTTCAAGGTTACCATTTTCTCAGACTCAGCATTGAAACGGCAATCACTAAAACCAAATGAGCTATAACTTCCATATTTATAACCAATGGAATCTGCTGATTTTCAGAATAAAGCTATAGTACTCACGCTGACAGAGCATTAATCTCCACTACCCATTGTCAGTCATAGTGCGCAAGAGTAGTGGAAGTCGCGCTGACGCAATAGCTATTAATGCAATTGCTGTAATGTAGCAATAAATACCACATAACCACAGGAAGAAAGTGTTATGAAAATTCGTACATCAATGATTGCACTGAGCCTTACAGCATTACTTAGCGGCTGCCAAAATATGAATACCGATGGCTTGATGCTGTCCGGTGCTCAGGCCTTTCAGGCAGCAACCCTGAGTGATGCTGATGTCAAAAACCTCAGTGAGAAATCATGTGCGGAAATGGATCAAAAAGCCCAAATCGCCTCCGCTAATAGCGATTATGGTAAACGTCTGGCTAAAATCTCGGCCGCATTGGGTGATAACATCAATGGTACCCCAGCAAACTATAAGGTTTACGTCACTAAAGATGTGAATGCCTGGGCGATGGCAAATGGCTGTATCCGTGTTTACAGCGGCCTGATGGATATGATGACCGACAATGAAGTGGAAGGCGTACTCGGTCATGAAATGGGCCATGTGGCATTAGGGCATACCCGCAAAGCCATGCAAGTGGCCTACGGTACAACAGCGCTGCGCACTGCGGCTGCCTCTGCTGGTGGTATTGCCGGGCAACTGTCGCAGTCTCAATTGGCCGATATTGGCGAGAAACTGGTGAGTGCCCAATTCTCACAAAAACAAGAGAGTGAAGCAGATGATTACTCATTCGATCTGCTGAAAAAGCGCGGCATCGATCCAAACGGTTTAGTCACCAGCTTCGAAAAATTGGCGACTATGGAGGCAGGCCGTACTAGCAGCATGTTTGACGATCACCCATCCTCACAGGCGCGCGCCGACCATATCCGCCAGCGTATTGCCGCCGAAAAATAAAAGTTACACCAAATAAATACTCACGCCCCACAGCAGGGGCGTTAGTTCTATAACTCATATATATGAAAGTGGCTACTCGCTATCCCCAGCCAGATTAATCTCGATCTGATCACCATTGATCCGTACGGGATAGGTGTTCAGATCGCGATCCCCCGGTTCGCGTAAGCATTGCCCGGTTCGAATATCAAACAGTGCGCCATGCAATGGGCACTCGATGGTTTCTCCATCCATAAAACCCTGACTTAACAATGCATTGGCGTGGGGACAAATATCTTCCATTGCGAAATATTCCCCCTCCACCAGATAGATACCTATCCTTTTACCATCAGCCTGAGCGGAGAAAGGAAAGTCCGGCTTGACGTAATTGACCTTACAAACAGTTAACCACCCCATTGAATCGCCTCCACCAACACAGCACAGATAAAATCACTTCTATCAGTGTGGTTGAGATTGAGCCAATCGCCAGTAGGTATAGAAACAAAAAGGGCAAACCTGAGTTTGCCCTCAGACTGCTGACAAACCTCGATAACTCGATCTTGCAAGGTGAAGGCAGGTAGAAGAGTAAAGCGTCCGCGCCAGGGACGGCGCGGCTCGAGCCCCCAGGGAAGGGTTTACGGCGTCTTTACGATCTGCCTGTTTTCACCGTTACGGGCACTTTGTCATTAACCTCAGGGCAAACCTGAGTTTGCCCTTAAAGTGATGTTAATCAGCAGCTAATGCTTATTCATCTTCAAGATAAGTATAACCATACAGACCGGCTTCAAACTCTTCCATAAACTGAGCTTGTAACTCAGTGTCCAGATCCGTTTCTTTCACTTGATCGGAGAACTGTTTTAGCAACTTCTCAGGGTTCAACTGAACGTATTCCAGCATATCTGCGACGGTATCACCTTCGTCGGTCTGTTCAAACTCAACCGTACCATCCGGGAAGACAAACACATCGACTGCCGCGGTATCGCCGAACAAGTTGTGCATATTGCCCAGGATTTCCTGATAGGCTCCGACCATAAAGAAGCCCAGCAGCGGTGGGTTTTCTGCATCATACGGTGGCATTGGCATGGTGGTTGCCACACCATCGCCATCGATATAATGATCGATAGTCCCGTCGGAATCACAGGTGATATCCAATAACACCGCACGGCGCTCTGGCGGCTTATCTAACCCCTCCAATGGCAACACTGGGAAGAGTTGATCGATACCCCACGCATCCGGCATTGACTGGAACAACGAGAAATTGACATACAGCTTGTCAGCCATACGTTCTTGCAGCTCATCAATGATTGGTCGGTGTGCACGGTTGCTCGGATCCAACTGCTTTTGGATCTCGTTGCAAATACTCAAATACAGTTCTTCAGCCCATGCCCGTTGCGTCAGTTCCAACATGCCATGAGCATACTGGGTATGAACATCGTGCAAGTCCATCTGGCTATCGTGCAGCCATTCGCGCAGAGAGCGACGATTTTCTGGCTCTTGCATTTCCAACCAGGTGTCCCACAAGCTTTCCAGTGCGCGTGGCGCATCGGCTGCTGGCGGTTGTGGCTCATTAAACTCATTACGTTCCACGCCGATAACATTGGAAACCAGCACGGTATGATGTGCGGTGACTGCACGGCCCGACTCAGTAATCACGGTTGGGTGCGGCAAACCATGTTCATTACAAGCATCACCAATCCCCCAGATAACGTTATTGGCATATTCATTCAAGCCATAGTTAACTGAGCAATCCGATTGGGAACGGGTCCCTTCGTAATCCACACCTAAACCGCCGCCGACATCGAAACACTGGATATTGACGCCCAGTTTGTGGAGTTCCACATAGAAACGGGCAGATTCACGTACGCCAGTGGAGATATCACGGATGTTGGACAGTTGAGAGCCTAAATGGAAATGCAGCAGTTGCAGGCTTTCCAGACTATTGGCGTCACGTAGCATATCAACCAATTGCAGCACCTGAGTCGCGGACAAACCGAATTTGGATTTCTCACCGCCGCTTGCCTGCCATTTACCGGAGCCTTGTGAAGCCAGACGCGCGCGGACACCCAAGCGCGGGACGACGTTCAGGCGCTCGGCCTCTTCCAGTACCATTTTGATTTCTGACATTTTTTCAATGACCAGATAAACCTTATGGCCCAGTTTTTCACCGATCAATGCCAGGCGGATATATTCACGGTCTTTATAGCCATTACAAACGATGACCGAGCGAGTCATACCGGCATGTGCCAAAACCGCCATCATTTCGGCTTTAGAACCGGCTTCCAGCCCTAATGGCTCACCGGAATTAACCAGTGACTCAATAACCCGGCGATGCTGATTGACTTTAATTGGGTAAACCAGGAAGTAATCGCCTTCATAGCCAAATGACTCACGTGCACGTTTAAATGCGCCATTAATTGAGCGCAGGCGATGCTGTAAAATTTGCGGGAAACAGAATAACGCAGGCAGGCGTTGCCCCTGCTCAAGCTGCATCTTTTTGACCAATTCAGCTAGATCGACACGTGCCTCACGAACATCCGGATCAGGACAAACACTGATATGACCGAGTTCATTGACGTCATAATAGTTACCCCCCCAGTAGGCGACGTTATACGTGCTCAGCATCTTGCTGGCATTACGATCATTCATGGCAACCTCCTGCATGGAGCGTAAAGAAACATGTGCGCCCGCAGCTGACGGACGGCCAATCAAGTTATCATCAGACATAATTCGCCTCTATTGCGATACTGACGATAAAGTCAGCCACTATCGCAGCTACAACCAACAAGGACAACCCGCGTGAATGCCAAATTGGCAGAATATTACGCTGGAAAGCGCGATCCACGAACGGTTTATCTCAGCTATTCATTACCCAAAACAGGGTAAAACACGTTTAAATGAAAAATACGTTTGACTGTAAATACGTATTGAGATTTTGTGAATCGGATTAGCCGCAAAGTCCTCAAGCTAGCCAGACTCAGTGCTGTAGGCGGTAATTAACCGGCCCGCGAATCCTGCGTCGCACCCATGTGGGTGTAACATCGCCTTGATGGTGTATAAGAAAGGGAGGTTGCAAAAGGGGATTGAACGTCAGAACGACGCAGCTGTTGATGTGCAGCAACCAGTAGACAACGGATCATTAATCCAACCACCTCCACGCATGCCGTTCGTGATGAACGGACAAGACTCAATATAATAGACATAGGTAACAGTACGATGACGCTGCCATTTTAGTGATCATCGTGATGATGCGCTCATAAGATTGAGTGCCATCACTAAGTGCGAAACACTAAAAATCTCACAATGCGCTAATGTCATCTTCTGCCATCTTCATCATTGCGTATCAAATAAGCTGCGCGCGCAGTTTATACCTATAACGCGAGTAAAATGCAAAATGAAAATGGCCTGCAAGTGTATCAAGCGGTAAATAAATCAACTGACAACCAAAGTAAGAAATATCTTGATGCAAAAAGGGCTGGCATTAATGGCAAAAGCTGACCTAAAATAGACGTCCAGATGTTAATACATCCATTCATTTTAATTGCTAGAATGTCTGTGTCGTTATAATAATTATGACGGACTTCTAAAAGGATAGACTGCTAAAGGCTTTGCCTAAAGGGGCGTTGTAAAGCGCAATGCAACAAAAAGCCCATTCAAACAACGGCTTTGGTTGCTTGACTTCAATGCTATGCAGTGACATTTCACTTGTATTCAAGGTAAAGAAAACAAATGGCTAAACACCTATTTACGTCGGAATCGGTTTCCGAAGGACATCCTGACAAAGTTGCCGATCAGATTTCCGATGCCGTACTTGACGCAATTCTTGAACAAGATCCAAAAGCACGAGTTGCCTGCGAGACTTATGTCAAAACGGGTATGGTATTGGTTGGTGGTGAAGTCACCACTAACGCGTGGGTAGATATCGAAGAGATCACCCGTCGTACTGTGCGCGAAATCGGCTATGTTAATTCTGAGATGGGTTTTGACGCTAACTCTTGTGCCGTTTTGAGCGCAATTGGTAAACAGTCTCCTGATATCAACCAAGGTGTTGACCGTGCCGATCCACTGGAGCAAGGCGCAGGTGACCAAGGTTTAATGTTCGGTTACGCCACCAACGAAACCAGCGTTTTGATGCCAGCGCCCATTACTTATGCTCACCGTTTGGTCGAACGCCAGGCTGAGGTACGTAAAAATGGCACTTTGCCGTGGCTACGCCCAGATGCAAAAAGCCAGATTACCTTCCAATATGATGACGGCAAAATTGTTGGCATTGATGCGGTAGTTCTGTCAACTCAGCATTCAGATGATATTAGCCTGACAGATTTACAAGAAGCGGTGATGGAAGAAATCATCAAGCCGGTTCTGCCAGCCGAGTGGCTCACCAAAGAGACCAAATATCACATCAACCCAACTGGCCGTTTTGTTATCGGTGGCCCAATGGGGGACTGTGGTCTAACTGGCCGTAAAATTATCGTTGATACCTACGGCGGCATGGCACGTCATGGTGGCGGCGCATTCTCTGGTAAAGATCCATCCAAAGTGGACCGTTCTGCTGCCTATGCTGCTCGCTATGTGGCAAAAAATATCGTTGCAGCGGGTCTGGCTGATCGTTGCGAAATTCAGGTTTCTTACGCTATCGGTGTTGCAGAGCCAACTTCCATCATGGTGGAAACATTTGGCACCGGCAAGATAGCGGAAGATAGATTGGTCGCTCTGGTGCGTGAGTTCTTCGAACTACGCCCTTATGGCCTGATTCAGATGCTGGATCTGTTGCATCCTATCTATCGCAAAACCGCCGCTTATGGTCACTTTGGTCGTGAAGAATTCCCTTGGGAAAAAACCGACAAAGCTGCCTTATTGCGTGATGCTGCTGGCCTGAAATAACTTTCAGACGGTAAGAACTCAAGAACAAAAACCCCCGCCAGCCGGGGTTTTTTTATGCTTGATTTTTATGACTGCCGATAACGCTCAATCAAGCTTAATATTGCCATTCCTGCCACCATCGCGGCGGCAAAGATAATACCTTTGTACATCCCCGCGCCCAGTAGTACCAATGCCGGCCCTGGGCATATCCCCGCCAGCCCCCAGCCAATACCAAATAACATACTGCCACCTATTAAACGGCGATCAATGCGGGTGGATGTTGGTAATTGGAGCGGATATCCAAATAAACTGGTTTGGCGCTTTTTAGCCCAACCAAAACCGAGAGTCGCGACCATCACTGCTGCGGCCATCACCAGCGCCAGTGATGGGTCCCACAAGCCACCAATATCCAAAAAACTAAGTACTTTCGCGGGATTCGCCATACCTGCGACTATCAACCCCAGACCAAAAACCAGCCCGGCAAGCAATGAGAAAAGTAAATTCATATTCCCTTCCTGACGTCTAAGCGAATAGATGGCGAACAAGCCACACTGTTGCAAAACCGGTAAACATAAAGCTCAGTGTCGCCAGCAATGAACGCGGTGAGAAACGCGCTAAGCCACAGACACCATGTCCACTGGTGCAACCTGCCCCATAACGAGTTCCGATCCCGACCAATAATCCGGCCACGATCAGAACCGGCAAATCAGCATCAATCTGGATCACCGGCAGATCCGTAAAAATTGAATAAATGATAGGGGCCATAATCAAACCGAGGAGGAAAGCAACGCGCCAGGAAATATTCCCCGCCTTTGGTGGCAATAATCCGCCTAAAATGCCGCTAATACCGGCAATACGGCCATTACAAAGCCATAAAATTATCACGGCAATACCCAATAGCACGCCACCAGTCAGTGCACTGAAGGGAGTGAAATTAGCCCAATCGATAGTCATGCGCCCTCCTTCTCTTGTGGGCAATAAAGCTGATACAGCACTTCAAGCAGTGCCAATACTTTACTATCAGCGATCGAATAAAATATGCGTTTCCCTTCTCGGCGGGTATTCACCAGCCCATCACTACGCAGTACAGCAAGTTGTTGCGAGAGTGTCGGTTGGTGAATACCCAGAGCCTCTTCCAGTTCACCGACCGCCTTTTCTCCCTGACTCAGTTGGCACAGCAACAACAACCGATCTTCATTTGCTAATATTTTCAGCACATCACAAGCCTGCCCTGCCGCATATCTCATCAGATCCATGCTGATGGTTTTATCGTTATTCATATGCATCTCTAATGTTTATATTTCATTATGTATTTTTATATTATATATATTTGCATAATGATCAATTGAAAATTGTCCGGCCTACTGGCTTGCATCTGGCTATCTGCCGTTTTATTCTTCCGCGATATGAGTTCATTAAGAATCCCCATCGCGCTACAGCAAGCAGTTATGCGCTGTTTGCGCCATAAATTGCAGCTGGCGAACCAGCACCTTGGCACCGACTATCCGGAGCCAAAAATCAACTATCATCAACGTGGTACCAGCGCGGGCAGCGCCTATCTGCAATCCTTCGAAATACGTCTCAATCCAGTATTATTACTGGAAAATCAACAACCTTTTATTGATGAGGTTGTGCCTCACGAATTGGCCCATTTACTGGTTTATCGCCAATTTGGTCGCGTTCCTCCGCATGGTAAAGAGTGGCGTTGGATGATGGAGCATGTCTTGCAAGTCCCAGCCAGCCGTACGCATCAGTTTGCAGTCACCTCTGTGCGCAGTAAGACTTTTAATTATCAATGCAAATGCCAGCAACACGCCTTAACTATTCGCCGCCACAATAAAGTTCAGCGCGGTGAGAGCGAATACCGCTGTCGCGAATGCGGTGAAAAACTGCAATTTGTCGCGAAAAAAACCTGTTAGAAATTAACGTTAATTGTTATAAAACAGCAAGTTAATTTGCCATTCATAACTATTATCTATAACCTGCCTATTTTCATTATCAGGCTGTTTTGAGATATGTTACGCAAACTTGTATTCCTGCTGGTTTTGTCCTCGCCACTACTGCCACTCTCCGGTTACAGCCAAAGCATTAATAACTTTTCTCAGGCTAAAGCCGTTGCTGCGAAAATTAATCAGGATGCACCCGGCAGTTTTTATTGTGGTTGCAAAATTGACTGGCAAGGTAAAAAAGGGGTTCCGGATCTGAAAAGTTGCGGCTATCAACCTCGTAAAAATGCTCAACGTGCCGCGCGGATTGAATGGGAGCATGTCGTCCCAGCTTGGCAATTTGGCCACCAGCGTCAGTGCTGGCAGCAAGGCGGGCGGAAAAATTGCATCAAAGATCCGGTCTATCGCCAAATAGAAACTGACCTGCATAATCTGCAACCCGCTATTGGCGAAGTGAATGGTGACCGCAATAACTTCATGTATTCCCAGTGGAATGGCGGCAACGGTCAATATGGTCACTGCGAGATGAAAGTCGACTTCAAAAATAAGCTGGCTGACCCCCCTGCACGCTCACGTGGTGCAATTGCCCGTACCTACTTTTATATGCGCGACCAATATCAGCTGCGGCTTTCCAGCCAACAAAGCAAACTGTTCGAGATTTGGAATCGTCAATATCCGGTGACAAGCTGGGAATGTCTACGTGATGAACGGGTGGCAAAAGCACAAGGGAATCATAACCCTTATGTACAACGCGCTTGCCAGCAGCAAAAAGGCTAATCTAGTATACTGGTCAAAGTTTTCGTTTCAGGGCTCAAACAACTCATGCGCATACCTCGCATTTATCACCCGCAGCCTTTGCAGGCAAATTCCGAATTGGCGCTCAGTGATGAAGCAGCCAATCATGTCGGCCGCGTGCTGCGAATGACTGAAGGCCAAAGTTTGCAATTATTTGATGGCAGTAATCAGGTTTTCGCAGCTGAAATTATCCGTGTGGATAAAAAAAACCTGATTGTCCGGTTGGCCGAAGGGCAGTTGGAAGACCGTGAATCCCCGTTAAATCTACATTTAGGCCAGGTCATTTCCCGTGGGGAAAAGATGGAGTTTACGGTCCAGAAATCCATTGAGCTGGGTGTCGATGTGATTACTCCGCTGTTTTCCGAGCGCTGCGGCGTTAAGCTGGATGGCGAACGTCTGGCAAAGAAAATTCAGCAGTGGCAGAAGATTGCTATTGCGGCTTGTGAGCAATGCGGGCGCAATAAGATCCCGGAGATCCGCGAAGCAATGCAGCTATCTGAATGGTGTGCAGCGCAAGATGATAGCCTTAAGTTGAATCTGCATCCGCGTGCCAGCAACAGCATTAACACCCTCCCCTCGTCACTCAACAAAGTACGTCTGTTGATTGGCCCGGAAGGCGGCCTTTCTGCTGATGAAATTGCCATGACCTCACGCCTTGGATTTACTGATATCCTGCTAGGGCCGCGAGTGCTGCGTACCGAAACTACCGCTCTTACCGCTATCACTGCTTTACAGGTGCGGTTTGGCGATCTGGGATAAAATGAGTTCCCATTAGGAGAGAAGAATGATCAAGCTCGGCATCGTAATGGACCCAATCTCGTCCATCAATATCAAGAAAGACTCCAGCTTCGCTATGCTGTTGGAAGCACAGCGCCGTGGTTGGGAACTGCATTATATGGAGATGGGTGATCTTTACCTGCGTGGTGGTGATGGCCGTGCCCGTACCCGCCTGCTGAGTGTAAAACAGGATAAAAACGACTGGTTCAGTTTTGGTACAGAGCAAGACATCCCACTGCATGATCTTGATGTCATTCTGATGCGTAAAGATCCGCCGTTTGATACTGAATTCATCTACGCCACCTATATTCTGGAACGTGCGGAAGATAAAGGCACGCTGGTGGTGAATAAACCACAGAGCCTACGCGACTGTAACGAGAAGTTATTTACTGCGTGGTTCCCTGAATTAACCCCAGATACACTGGTCAGCCGTAGCAAAGACCATATCCGCAAGTTCCATCAGGAACATGGCGATATCATCCTAAAACCTCTGGATGGTATGGGCGGCACCTCAATATTCCGCGTAAAACAGGATGATCCTAACCTGTCGGTTATTATTGAAACGCTGACCGAGTTGGGCAGCCGATTCTGCATGGCGCAAAACTTCCTGCCCGCGATTAAAGAAGGCGATAAACGCGTGTTGGTGGTAGACGGCGAACCGGTGCCTTACTGCCTGGCACGTATTCCGGCGCAAGGTGAAACTCGCGGTAACTTGGCAGCCGGTGGCCGTGGCGAAGCCCGCCCACTGAGTGAAAGTGATTGGAAAATTGCCCGCGCTGTTGCACCGGTACTGAAGCAAAAAGGCTTAATTTTTGTCGGCCTGGATATCATCGGCGATCGCCTGACTGAAATTAACGTTACTAGCCCGACCTGCATACGCGAAATTGAAGCCGCTTTCCCGGATGTGTCGATTACCGGCATGCTGATGGATGCAATCGAAGTGCGGTTAGCAAACAAATAACCCAAAAATGACTTGAGCGCTACTTACCGCGGCCTCATAGAAGTAAGGCCCAGGGATGGGCCTAGTCATGAACACAGCGAACAACCCTGCGGCTTCAAGGGCGAAGAGAAATCCCCAAAGTCATTGACGTTGCAGGTAGGCAGCAAGAGAGCAAATCCCGATGAGCTTACTCAAGTAAGTGATTCGGGTGCGCGAACACAGCTAACAACCCTGCAACTTCAAGGACAAAGGGGAGCCGTGACTTTATTCGCATTTATCCGCATACTAACAAGAGTTTATCCCTTAACTCAGCGAATCCTCTATATAACATAATGAATTTACAGCATCATTTTCTTATAGCTATGCCTTCACTTCAGGACCCACACTTTATGCGCTCGGTTATCTATATCTGTGAGCATAACAAAGAGGGTGCCATGGGTTTGGTGATTAACAAGCCGATGGAACAGTTCACTGTAGAAACTGTACTGAAAAAAACTAAAAATCAGCCCAACGCCACGAGATCCCTCTATTCGGCTGGATAAAGCGGTATTGGCCGGTGGCCCACTGGCTGAAGATCGTGGGTTTATCCTGCATTCGCCACAGGAAGGTTTTGGCTCCAGTATTCCTATTTCACCAGATACCATGATAACGACCTCTAAAGATGTACTGGAGACGTTAGGAACACCTGAACAGCCGAAAAACTTGTTGGTAGCGCTGGGGTATGCGGGTTGGCAGCAGGGGCAGTTAGAACAAGAACTGCTGGATAACGCCTGGCTGACCATTGAAGCAGATACGCATATCCTGTTTAACACCCCGATTGCTGAGCGCTGGCAAGCTGCGGCCAATAAGCTGGGTATCAATATCTTTAATATCGCTCCGCAAGCAGGACACGCCTGATGGCTAATCGCACGATTGTCGCCTTTGATTTTGGTACTAAAAGTATCGGCGTCGCTATTGGTCAGGAAGTCACTGGCACCGCACGCGCGCTAACCTCTTTTAAAGCTCAGGACGGCACGCCGGACTGGCAGAAAGTTGAAAAATTGCTGAAAGAGTGGCAACCAGATTTAGTCGTCGTTGGACTGCCACTGAATATGGATGGCACTGAGCAGCCGCTAACAGCGCGCGCCCGCAGGTTTGCCAACCGCCTGCATGGCCGTTTTGGTGTACAGATTGCCTTACAGGATGAACGCCTCAGTACTGTCGAGGCTCGTGCTAATTTGTTTGACAGTGGCGGCTATCGCGCGCTGGACAAAGGCAGTGTCGACGCCGCCTCTGCGGTCATCATTCTGGAAAGTTGGTTTGATGAGCAAGCGGGCTAAGTCCGCTGCGCTTGGCTTCTACAAACAACTTCCTACGTTCTGTTTCCACAATCCTACCCAGCATTCCCTACGTGGCATGGCACCCATGCCCGCACAATTGTATACTGGATGGATGCCAATCAGCGGCTCAAAATATTGCACACCTTTCGCGGGTGTTTTTTACATTTATTGAGGTTTTCTCATGACAAAAGTAACTGTTGCTGCGACTCAAATGGCCTGTTCCTGGGACCTGCCTAAGAACATTGAAAATGCCGAGAAACTGGTACGTCAGGCTCATGCCAAGGGTGCACAAATCATCCTGATTCAGGAGCTGTTTGCCGCGCCTTATTTCTGCATTGATCAAAGCCCTGAGCACTATGCACTGGCCCAAGAGCTGGACAATAGCCCACTTATCCAACATTTCTCCAAGCTGGCAGCCGAGCTGGAAGTGGTATTGCCATTGAGTTTCTTTGAGAAAGCCAATAATGCCTATTACAACTCGCTGGTCATGATTGATGCTGATGGTTCCGTTCTGGATGTGTACCGCAAAACTCACATTCCTAATGGCCCGGCTTATCAGGAAAAACAGTTCTTTATCCCAGGCGACACCGGCTTTAAAGTCTGGCAGACCCGCTATGCCAAAGTCGGTGTCGGTATCTGTTGGGATCAGTGGTTCCCAGAAACTGCCCGTAGCCTGACATTACTGGGGGCAGAAATCATTTTCTACCCAACCGCTATTGGATCTGAGCCTGCTTATCCTGACATCGATAGCCAGCCGCACTGGACTCGTGTTCAGCAAGGCCATGCTGCCGCGAACCTGGTACCAGTGATTGCTTCTAACCGCATTGGTACTGAGAAAAGCAAATATATCGATGGTTTGGAAATGACCTTCTACGGCTCTTCATTTATTGCAGACCAAACCGGCGCTCTGTTGGCTCAGGCCAACAAAACCGACGAAGCTGTGTTGGTTCACCAGTTCGATTTGCAGGAAATCGCTGCTCAGCGCGCGTCATGGGGCTTATTCCGCGATCGCCGTCCAGAAATGTATCAGGTACTTGCCACTTCTGACGGCAAAACCCGGAGATAATGTATGTCTGTTAAAGACCCCGTGTTACAAAGCGCTGCGTCACAAGCCCTGCCGGGTACTCCGCAGCAGGATGGTTTCTTTATGCCAGCCGAATGGGCAAAGCAAGATGCAGTCTGGATGTTATGGCCATATCGCCAAGACAACTGGCGCGGTAAGGGTATTCCCGCTCAGCAGACTTTTGCAAAAGTAGCGGAAGCCATCAGCCGAACAACTCCAGTATTTATGGGAGTTCCCGCCGAGTTTATGGCGCAGGCCAAAGCAACCCTACCGGCCAGTGTCACACTGGTAGAAATGGCCAGCGATGATGCCTGGATGCGTGACACTGGCCCGACTATGGTCATCAATGGTGCTGGCGAACGCCGCGCAGTTGACTGGCAGTTCAATGCCTGGGGCGGTCTTAACGGCGGTTTGTATGCTAATTGGCAGCAAGATGAAAAAATTGCCGTTCAAGTGAGTGACTTCTTGAATAATGCCCATTACAGCGCACCATTAGTGCTGGAAGGTGGCTCTATTCATACCGATGGTGAAGGCACTTTACTGACTACCGCAGAGTGTTTGTTGAATCCTAACCGCAACCCGCACCTTAATCAGGTGCAGATTGAACAGTTGCTGCGTGAATACCTTGGTGTCACACATTTCATCTGGTTACAAGACGGCGTTTATAACGATGAGACCGATGGCCACATCGACAATATGTGCTGTTTTGTCCGCCCTGGTGAAGTCGCTCTGCATTGGACTGACGATCAGCAGGATCCGCAATACGCGCGTTCTGTTGCCGCCTTTGAAGTTTTATCCAATGCAGTTGATGCCAAAGGCCGTAAACTAAAAATCTGGAAGCTACCTGCGCCAGGCCCGCTGTATAACACCGAAGCCGAGACTTTCGATGTGCTGTCTAGCGATGCCGTGCCACGCACCGCCGGTGAGCGGTTAGCCGGGTCTTACGTCAACTTCCTGATCAGCAATCAACAGATTATTTATCCGCTGTTGGATAGCAGCACTGATGGGCTGGCGCATGATCTGTTGCAGCAGATATTCCCTGGCTATGCAATTGTTGGTGTCCCTGCTCGCGAGATCCTCTTAGGAGGCGGTAATATTCATTGTATTACCCAGCAGATCCCAGCCGCCTAGTTTACTCTTCGTACTTGGAGCCGCAGCGGTGTTAGCGGCTCTCACTTACCCGAATCACTTACCGTTGTAAGCTCATCGGGATGCATTCGCTTGCTGCCTTGCTGCAACACCAATTACTTTGGGTATCATCTTTTTTAATAAGAGCCGTAGCGGTGTTAGCGGCTCTATATCCATTGACGACTAACATGCTTCATTGACTAACATGACGCTCAGCCAATACACCCTGCTTTTGTCGCTGCGCCATACCCTGCTCAAAAGTTTGCATCCCCCATTGTCTACCGCTCTGTATCACCGAGGAGAGTTGGTAGGTTTTACCTTCACGAATCAAATGACTAGCCGCCGTGGTTTGCGTCAATATCTCAAATACAGCGATACGTCCTCCGCCCACTTTATGACACAATTTTTGTGCGATAACTGCGCGCAGGCTGGCCGCTAATTGCGCCTGAATTACCGCTTTTTCTGCCACAGGAAAAACATCCACCAGCCGATCGATGGCTTGAGTCGCGGTGCGAGTATGTAATGTCGCTAAGACCAAGTGCCCGGTTTCAGCAGCAGTCAGTGCTAAACGAATTGTCTCTTGATCCCGCAACTCTCCCAATAGAATAATATCGGGATCCTGGCGCAATGCCCCAGTGAGCGCGCTACTGAAAGAATGAGTGTGACGGCCCAACTCCCGCTGCTGAATCAAACATGATTTACTTTTATGCAGAAACTCGATCGGATCCTCCAGCGTGATGATATGACGCGCCTGCTTTTGATTCATCGCACTGATCATCGCGCTCAAAGTGGTGGATTTCCCACTGCCTGTCGCCCCGGTAACCAGAATTAAACCATTATCTTGTTTGATTATCTGACTAATAATGTCTGGAGCATCCAATTCATCTAGCGAGGGGTTAATTGCTGAAATCACACGAAAAGCTATCGATTGCCCCTGCTGTTGCTGAAAAACATTCGCCCGTAGTCGCTGTCCGGCACTTGTGGTACAAGCACAATCCACCTGCCCACTTTGCTGTAATTGCCGTTGTTGATCCTCACTCAAGAAATGTTGGCTTAAGCCGTTAAGCCAACTGGCATTGACGCGCGGCCAGTGAGTAAAGGTTTTCAGTTCACCATCAATGCGCAATACCGGATGATAACCGGTACAAAGGTGCAGATCCGATGCATTATGATTTACACTATCCGCCACCTTATTAGCAAAATCCTGTTCGTTGAAGCCACCATCGGCATGTTCAGGTTTTTCCAACTCAATGTATTTGGTGGAAACACCATTAAATTCAGGGTTATCCGAGTCTGTGTTTTTATCATCCAGACAGGTGAAATCCATATCAAACTCCTGGGTCCATATGAGCATAATTGAGCAGAATCTACAGGATGTCAGAGCGAAAATCGCAGCCGCTGCACGCAACTGCGGGCGCTCTCCAGAAGAAGTGACGTTGCTTGCAGTCAGTAAAACCAAGCCTGTGAGCGCTATCGAAGAAGCCATCGCCGCGGGGCAATACGCTTTTGGCGAAAACTATGTGCAGGAAGGGGTGGATAAAATCCACTATTTCGCAGAAAGCGCCCATGCCTCCCAGCTTGAATGGCACTTTATCGGCCCGCTGCAATCCAATAAAAGCAGATTAGTCGCAGAAAATTTTGCCTGGTGCCATACCGTCGATAGGCTCAAGATTGCCCAGCGCCTAAGTGCGCAACGCCCGCCAGAAATGCCAGCACTGAATATCCTCATTCAGGTCAATATCAGTGATGAGCAGAGTAAGTCCGGTATTGCACTGGCGGAGCTGCCCGCTTTGGCGGCTAGTATCAGTGAACTGCCTCATCTGCATTTACGTGGGCTGATGGCTATTCCGGCACCTGAAACAGATTATCAACGGCAACTGGCGGTATTTGAGCAAATGAATCAGGCCTTCTTGACTTTAAAAACCAGCTACCCTCAGATGGATACGCTTTCCATGGGGATGACGGATGATATGGCCGCAGCTATTGCGGCGGGTAGTACTTTGGTGCGCATTGGTACCGCGATTTTTGGCTCCCGCGCTTAAACACCTAAAACCATTGGTTTAGGAGAACTAATTTAATGAAATATCGCAATATTACATTCATTGGTGCGGGCAATATGGCACGCGCAATTATCGCGGGTTTAGTGGCAGGTGGTTACCCCGCTAAAATGATCAGCGTTTGTGCACCTTCAGCTAAAAACCGTGATGCACTTGCTGCCGAGTTTGGCGTTATCAGTAGCGACGACAATATTGCCGAAGCGAAAACAGCAGAAGTCATTGTTTTAGCCGTTAAGCCGCAATTAATGGCTGCGGTATGCCAACCCTTGCAGGAAAATATCGATTTCACCGGTAAGCTGGTGCTGTCTATTGCCGCTGGTGTGCAGGTAGAGCGTTTCTATGCGCTGTTGGGCGATAATCTCAATCTGGTGCGAATCATGCCTAACACACCATCGCTGGTGGGGAAAGGGATGAGCGGCCTTTATGCGCCTCAACAAGTCTCGCAAGATGACCGTGATTTCACGGCTTCACTGATGAGCTCAGTGGGCAAGGTTTGTTGGGTAGATAATGAAAACGGCATCAACAGCGTTATCGCCGCCGCAGGTAGCGCACCGGCCTATTTCTTCCTGTTTATGGAAGCGATGCAGCAAGAAACAGAACGTTTAGGTTTTGACAGTGAAACCGCCCGTATGCTGGTGCAGCAAGCGGCATCTGGTGCAACAGCATTAGTGGAAGCCAACCCGCAATTACCGCTTTCAACATTGCGTGAACAGGTAACATCTAAAGGGGGGACGACGGCCGAAGCAATCCGGGTATTTAACGAACAACACTTACCTCAGATTGTTTCCAGTGCTATGCAAGCTGCCATTTTGCGAGCAAAAGAAATGGAAAAGCTGTTCTAACAGCGGCAAAATTTACAAAACCCGACACTGGCCCTGACACTTTCCCGTTAAGATAGGGGCCGAGAAAGTAGGTAAATAGGCAGGTCTATTTATCTGCATACCATATTGAATAAAGGATTAAGGCAACTCATGCTAACGCTGACTTTTCTGGCCAAAACGGTCATTGACCTGTATGTGATGGTACTGCTGTTGCGCATCTGGATGCAGTGGGTTCACAGCGATTTCTACAACCCATTCTCACAATTTGTGGTGAAAATAACCCAACCGATTGTCGGCCCGTTGCGCCGGGTCATCCCTTCTCTGGGGCCGATTGACAGTGCATCGCTGCTACTGGCGTTCTTGCTGATGACTATCAAGTATCCGCTGCTAGTACTGATTCAGAGCGGTTCGATGTCACTCAGCCTGTATAACTTGCTGTTTGGTATTATTTCATTAGTGAAAGCGGCCGGTTATCTGATTTTCTGGGTGATGATCATTCGTGCGCTAATGAGCTGGGTCAGTCAGGGGCGTAGCCCAATGGACTACCTGCTGTATCAGTTAACCGAACCTTTAATGGCACCGATTCGTCGCATTTTGCCCGCCATGGGCGGCATCGATTTCTCGGCGATGGTGGTTATTCTGATCCTGTATCTGATCAACTATTTAGGTATGGATCTGCTAGGCGAGCTTTGGTTCGTGCTGTGAGTGCAGTTACCCCATTGCTGGACGGGCTGGCTCTCAGGCTATATATTCAGCCGAAAGCCAGCCGTGACCAGATAGTCGGTTTACACGGCGATGAACTTAAAGTCGCCATTACCGCCCCACCCGTTGATGGTCAAGCTAATGCTCATTTGATCAAATTTATCGCTAAACAGTTCCGGGTAGCAAAAAGCCAGGTGATTATTGAAAAGGGCGAGTTGGGGCGGCATAAACAGATCAAAATAGTTAACCCGCAACAGATCCCCCCCGAAGTTGCGACACTGCTCGAATGACATACCCTAAATAATTCGAGTTACAGGAAGGCGGCAACTAAGAGACAAATTGGTTGTAAACCATTTTGAACAGCGCTTGCGCTGGCCCGTAGGGGAGCCTCAGGTGAGGCTCATAATCCCCAAGAGCTTGCATCAGTAAGTGACTGGGGTGAACGAAGGCAGTCAACGCACATGCAACTTGAAGTATGACGGGTATAAATACTTCCCGCTAGAATAATGAAATTCAGGACTCTTCCATGCAAAAAGTAGTATTAGCCACCGGTAATCCCGGCAAAGTGCGCGAGCTGGCAACCTTGCTGGCCGATTTTGGTTTGGATGTCGTCGCGCAAACCGAACTGGGCGTCGAATCTGCCGAAGAGACCGGCTTAACCTTTATCGAAAATGCCATATTGAAAGCGCGCCATGCCGCACAAACCACCGGCTTACCGGCTATCGCTGATGACTCAGGTTTGGCCGTTGATGCTTTGGGTGGAGCGCCTGGGATTTACTCCGCCCGCTACGCCGGTGCTGATGCCAGTGATCAACAAAATCTTGAGAAGCTGCTGGTCGCGTTGAAAGATATTCCTGATGAGCAGCGCGGTGCCCAATTCCATTGTGTGCTGGTCTATATGCGTCATGCGGAAGACCCAACGCCGTTGGTATTCCATGGTCAATGGCCGGGTGTGATTGCTCGCCAACCTTCTGGCACGGCTGGATTCGGTTATGACCCTATTTTTTATGTCCCGGAACTGGGTAAAACAGCCGCAGAATTGACTCGTGAAGAAAAACACGCGGTTTCCCATCGTGGTCAGGCACTGAAACTGATGTTGGATGCCCTGCGCAATGCTTAAATTACCCCCGCTGAGTCTCTACATTCACATTCCCTGGTGTGTGCAGAAATGCCCTTACTGTGACTTTAATTCCCATGCACTGAAAGGCGATGTTCCCCACCAGGAATATGTAGAGCACTTGCTAGCGGATCTCGATGTCGACGTGCCTCTGGTCAGTGGTCGTGAGATTAGCACCATTTTTATTGGTGGCGGCACGCCAAGCTTGCTCAGCGCCGAGGCAATGCAACAGTTACTTGATGGCGTTCGAGCCAGATTGCCACTGGCAATTGATGCCGAAATCACTATGGAAGCCAACCCCGGTGCTGTGGAAGCGGATCGCTTTAGCGGCTATCAGCGCGCCGGTATCAATCGTATCTCCATTGGGGTGCAAAGCTTCAGTGCCGAGAAATTAACACGGCTGGGGCGGATACACGGGCCGGATGAGGCCAAGCGTGCTGCAGAACTGGCAACCTCACTGGAGCTGCGCAGTTTTAATCTGGACTTAATGCACGGTTTGCCGGATCAGTCACTGGAAGAAGCACTGGATGATTTGCGCCAGGCCATTGCTTTAAATCCACCACACCTGTCTTGGTATCAGTTGACGATTGAGCAAAACACTGGCTTTAGTTCGCGCCCACCGACACTGCCAGATGACGACGCGCTGTGGGATATCTTCCAGCAAGGGCATCAGTTATTAAGTACCGCCGGGTATCAGCAATATGAAACCTCCGCCTATGCCAAACCGGGTTATCAATGCCAACATAACCTAAACTACTGGCGCTTTGGCGATTATCTGGGAATTGGCTGTGGTGCACACGGTAAAATCACTTTCCGTGATGGACGAATCCTACGCACGATAAAAACCAAACACCCGCGTGGTTTTATGCAGGGTAAATATCTCGATAAGCAGTACGAGGTAGAAGCCGCAGATCGGCCTTTTGAGTTCTTTATGAACCGTTTCCGCTTACTGGAAGCTGCGCCACGGGCAGATTTCACCCATTTGACCGGATTAGCTGAAAGCACAATTCGCCCACAATTGGACGAGGCATTAGCGAAAGAATATTTAATCGAAACAGAGGAATACTGGCAGATCACCGAGAAAGGGAAGTTATTCCTTAACTCACTGTTAGAACTGTTCTTGTAACGCTACCTGTTTTATTGAGATAAATGAGAAGAACAGGTTCAGACGATATTCACAATCTGAACCTGTTAAATCCGGATCATGTAATTAGTTTAATGCTTTGAGTAAATCCTTACGCTGCTGCTCCAGAGCCGTCACACGCCCACAGACTTCGTGCCCAAATTGCTGGAAATCTTGCTCCTGATTATTCCATTCGTTTTGGATAGCCTGCTGCAACCCACCCAGATTGCCCATAATGGCCTGCAATGGATTATTACCGCCACTGCCGCTGGTCGCCTGCTTAACACCCATTTCATTAAGACTGTCTTGCAACACACCGCCCATGCTCTGTTGCACCAACTGACGACCGTCTTTTTCAACCTCATCAATAGCTTTATGATGGAAAGTTAAGCCGTCGCTGCGTTTCTCTATGATGCGACTCATTTGTTGTTTAAGTTGATCATTCAGTGTTGTCAGCCGGTTACGCACATTGCTGCTGCTACCCAGTTGCTGAACAATCACTTTATCCAATGAAACCCGTGCTTTCTCCAGGCGCTGCTGTGCCCCTTGGTCTATCCACGGTAAATCTTTGCGCAAGGCCGTCTGATAGCGGAAAGCCTGCTGGCGCTGCGCATCGGTCAGAGTTAATGTCTTGCCATTACGGGTAACATCACCGTCGGGCGAAATCTGCAAATTACCGCTGGCACCCACCACCTGTACAGAGTGTGGGCTGATAATCACATCATCCTGCGGCTTTACGCTGCACTGATAATCAGCCTGTGCCTGCCAGGCAGTCAGCATCAATACTGCCAGGCCGACCGTACGTAATGCTTTCATTTTAAGTAACATAAGACTCCTGAGAAGCTGTGCCATCCTGTATTTCTATGGCTATTTATAACCTGCTAATCCCCACCCTGCCAGAATTTACTTTAGGCATGAAGGGGAGCTGTCCTAAAAAATGGAGCGGCCAATCCGCTGTGCCAGTAGCTCTAAGGCAGCCGTTCCGGCCAGAGAGTTCCCGGCATGATCTAATTCCGGTGACCAAACCGCAATACATAACTCGTCAGGCACAATGGCGATAATCCCGCCTCCGACCCCCGATTTACCCGGCATACCCACGCGGAAGGCAAATTCACCGGCTCCATCATACATACCGCTGGTAATCATCAGAGCATTGATTTGCCGCGCTTGCATGGGTGTGATAAGCGAGCCATGCCCACTAATACTGCGCCCCTGATTTGCCAGATAGACAAAGCAGCGAGCCAGTTCGACACAACTCATGCGCATGGCACAATAGTGGAAATAGGTCTGAAGTACTGTCAGAACATCGTTGTTGAAATTACCAAAAGACTTCATTAGATAGGCAATAGCAGCATTGCGATCTGAATGCTCAAATTCCGAGCGCGCCACTCGCGGGTCGTAGCTAATGTTGTCGTCATTCACTAACTGACGCACCACTTCTAACATCCTTTGCTTCGGAGCACTTAGGCGGCTTTGTAGCATATCGCACACCACCAGCGCCCCAGGATTAATAAACGGGTTGCGCGGTTTGCCCTTTTCTAACTCTAACTGCACCAGAGAGTTAAATGGCTGGCCTGATGGCTCTTTACCCACTCGCTGCCATATTTCCTGCTCGCCATAACGAGATAATGCCAGCGTCAAACTTAATACTTTTGAAATCGATTGAATAGAAAAGCGCTCATTAGCATCTCCGGCCTGATATATCGAGCCATCTAGTGTACAGACCGCGATACCCAATTTGTCAGCCGAAACTTCGGCCAAGGCGGGGATATAATCCGCCACTTTCCCTTGACCAATCAGCGGGCGTACCTGCTGCAAGATATCCGCCAGCAAGGTATTATCTAAACCTGTTGTTACCCCTAAAGCTGCTACCACAACAATGCTCCCAATCAATCTCCGGTAACCGTTTCCGCTAACTGCGTCTGATAAAAACAAAGGCGCCTGCATTAGGCGCCCTTATCAATTATCTACCGTTAAAACGGAAGATCAATCCCACCAGATATCAAACAGCTCACTGGTTTCTACATTTTTCAATTTGCGAGCTTCCAGCCATTTAGTCACTAGCGCACGGTGTTCATCAGTGCAATGACCAATCTCTTGCAGGCAAATCAGGCCTTCCCACTGCAAATAACCGCTGCCATCAAATGCCAGGCCGTTTGCTTCAATGACCTCATCGATAAAAGCATCGACAGTTTCATCAATAACATCAACACCAGTGCCTTCTGGGAAGGTCCACTGTACAGAAAAACCTAACTCCTGAAACTCGTCGATATGCATTTTTTTGCGTAAACGACGACTACGATTCTTAGCCATTATTCTTTCCTCTCAAACATCAGATCCCAAACGCCATGTCCCAGGCGCTGGCCGCGTAATTCAAATTTTGTCAGCGGACGTGAGTCCGGACGGGGCACATAATCATTCTGCTCTGAAAGGTTGCGGTACCCGTTCGCACCTGACATCACCTCCAGCATATGTTCCGCATAATGCTGCCAGTCGGTCGCCATATGGAACACGCCACCCACTTTTAATTTACTTTTTACTAATTCGACAAAAGGTGCCTGGACGATACGACGTTTATTATGGCGCGCTTTGTGCCAAGGGTCAGGGAAAAACAGCTGAACCATGTCCAGTGAAGAATCCGGGATCATATTTTCCAGCACTTCGACCGCATCATGACACATAACTCGCAAGTTATTCAGGCCCGCTTCATGTGCTGAAGCCAGGCATGCGCCAACGCCTGGGGAATGTACTTCTATCCCGAGAAAATTCTGCTGTGGATTGCTGGCAGCCATAGTGACCAGTGAGGTTCCCATGCCAAAACCGATTTCCAATACCACTGGCGCTTCACGGCCAAACAAGGCAGTGAAATCAACAGGGGTTGGCTGATATTCTACGCCCATCACCGGCCAATAGTTATCGAGCGCCAGCTGTTGGCCTTTGGTCAGGCGCCCCTGACGGCGGACAAAACTACGAATACGGCGCATCGCGCGGCCGTTTTCATCAAATTCCGGAGATATGACGTCATTTATCATGGTGCTTTCTGTCTGTTGGTTGCGTATACGAACGCGCATTATGCAAAGATACGCCAGTTTATCAACTCTGGCGGCCATAAGTACAAAATTAAGCTGTAAATAACCTATTTATGCGCATTAAAAGCAGCTAACGCCGGTGTAGCGCCAAGAACTAAAGCCCCCCCAAAGTTATTGGGGTTACAGCCAGACTGCAAGTGAACAAATCCCAATGAGCTTACTCAAGTAAGTGATTTGGGTGGGTGAATGCCGCTAACGCCGCTGTAGCGCCAAGAACGAAGGGGGGTTTACAGTCTGAAGAGTCTATGCTGCAATCCAGCCCTAATTTATTCTCTGCCGGATATCGATACCTGCTTATGATGCAAGCGCAACAATTCGCGCACATGGTACTTGAGTGGTACCAACGCTTTGGCCGCAAAACATTGCCATGGCAATTGGATAAAACACCGTATCAAGTCTGGCTATCAGAAGTGATGTTGCAACAAACGCAGGTTGCAACGGTCATTCCTTATTTCCAACGCTTTATGCTGCGTTTCCCTGATATTCGTGCTTTAGCCGCTGCTCCGTTGGATGAAGTTCTGCATTTATGGACTGGCTTGGGTTACTACGCCCGCGCCAGAAATCTACATAAAGCCGCCCAAACAGTTGTTGAACGCCATCAGGGGGAATTCCCGACAACTTTTGACGAGATACTCGCATTACCCGGCATAGGCCGCTCCACGGCTGGTGCGATTTTATCGCTCTCTTTGGGGCAGCATTTCCCTATTTTGGACGGTAATGTTAAGCGAGTTCTGGCTCGTTGCTATGCCGTTGAGGGATGGCCGGGTAAAAAAGATGTCGAAGGGCGACTGTGGCAAATTAGTGAGGATGTCACCCCTGCTAAGGGAGTCGGCCAATTTAATCAGGCAATGATGGATTTAGGCGCTACTGTCTGCACCCGCTCCAAGCCCAAGTGCGAACTTTGCCCATTGAATATAGGGTGTCTCGCTTATGCTAACCATAGTTGGGCGCGCTATCCAGGTAAAAAACCCAAGCAGACGATACCGGAAAAAACGGCCTATTTTCTATTGCTGCAAAACGGCCCTCAGGTGTGGCTCGAACAGCGCCCACCCGTTGGGCTATGGGGCGGGTTATTCTGTTTCCCACAATTTGCCGAGCAAGATGATTTGGATAGTTGGTTGCAACAGCGGGGTATGGCCGCCAGTGAGTTGCAGCAGTTAACCGCTTTTCGTCACACCTTCAGCCACTTCCATCTGGATATTGTTCCAATGTGGCTGGATACTGCATCAGCTCGTGGATGCATGGATGATGGGGCAGGTCTCTGGTATAACTTAGCACAACCACCGTCGGTAGGATTGGCCGCCCCAGTTGAGCGTTTATTACTTCAGTTAGCAAAAGAAGAGCTAGCAAAAGAAGAATTGGCAAAAACTAAGTTAGCGAAACCATAACGGGCAACACCGCCGTCTACCCAAACAGTTTTATTTGACTGTCAGTCATAAAAGAGGATTTAGCATGAGCAGAACGATTTTTTGTACGTTTTTAAAAAAGGAAGCTGAAGGACAAGATTTTCAGCTGTATCCAGGCGAAATCGGTAAACGTATCTATAACGAAATCTCGAAAGAAGCCTGGTCACAATGGATAACTAAACAAACCATGCTGATTAATGAGAAGAAGCTCAGCATGATGAATGTCGAAGACCGTAAATTGCTGGAACAAGAAATGGTCAATTTCCTGTTTGAAGGGCAGGATGTTCATATTGAAGGTTATACTCCGCCGAGTCAGTAACCACTCGGGGCCAACACACTGGTAACGTACCGTATGACGAGTATTACCCTAAATAGCTCGAGTTACAAAAAGGCAGCTAACGCACTGGTAACTTGAAATATGACGGGTAAATTCCTCATCAAGATATGGCTTGTAAGATGAAGAAAATTTTAGCTTTGTTGGTCATTGCACCTTTGTTAGTGTCTTGCTCAGGCAATAAAAATCAGGCAGATAACGAAGCCTTTATCAAAGACACGAACGGTTTTGAAATTTTAATGGGTCAGTTTGCCCATAACATTGAAAATATTTGGGGATTAAAAGAAGTCTTGATCGCGGGCCCAAAAGATTACGTTAAGTATACGGATCAATATCAAACCCGCAGCCATATCAACTTTGATGCCGGTACTATTACGGTTGAAACTATTGCCACGACCGATCCGGCGGTTCACTTACGTCAGGCGATCATTACCACATTATTAATGGGCGATGACCCAGGCTCTATCGATCTCTATTCTGATGCCAACGATATCCAAATCAGCAAAGAACCGTTCCTTTATGGGCAGGTACTGGATAACAATGGCGAGCCTATTCGTTGGGAATGGCGAGCTGCACATTTCGCCGATTATTTACTGCAAAACAAAATGCAAAAACGCACGTCTGGTTTGCATGTTATCTGGTCGGTGACCCTGCAATTAGTGCCTAACCATCTGGATAAACGAGCTCACAAATATCTGCCGCTGGTGCGCCAATCAGCCGAAAAATATGGTGTAGAAGAATCACTGATTCTGGCAATTATGCAAACAGAATCGAGCTTCAACCCTTATGCAGTCAGTGGCTCTGATGCGCTAGGTCTGATGCAGGTTGTTCAGCACACTGCCGGACGAGATGTGTTTAAAATGAAAGGTAAAAGTGGTCAACCTAGCCGCAGTTATCTATTTGACCCTGCTAATAATATCGATGCAGGCACAGCCTATCTATCCATTTTGCAAAATACCTATTTAGGCGGTATTCAAAATGCCACTTCACGCCGTTATGCAGTCATTACTTCCTATAATGGCGGTGCTGGGAGCGTGTTGCGGGTATTCTCCAGCGACAAGAACCAGGCAGTAAATATTATTAACAATATGGCACCAGGCGATGTATTCCAAACGCTAACCACTAAACACCCATCTGGTGAATCTCGCCGTTATCTGGTGAAAGTGAATAGCGCTCAGAAGAGCTACCGCCGCCACTAATACCGCTGCAACCTTAGTCTAAAAGATATCAATGGCACAGTTCGCTGTGCCATTTTTTTATGACTAAAATTGTGATCAGCGGATAACTGCGTACATTTGAATAACAACCATTCGCAATAAACGATTATAGTATGCCCACTATTTTCGATCCACTACTGGCAGATTGAACAAATGGACTTTGGACTTACCGCTTTTGAAATGGTGGCAATCTTCTCCACCATGGTCATTGCCTATATTATTTTTGGTATTACTGGTTTTGGTTCCGCGTTAATTGCCAGCCCGGTTTTAGCACTATTTATCCCCGTAGCAAAGATTGTCCCATTGTTAGCCATTGTTGATATGGTTGCCGCAATCACTAACGTAGCGCGTCATAGCCGCCATGCGGATATTGCTGAGCTCAAGCGCCTGGTACCATTGATGATTATTGGCAGCCTGATAGGCGCAACGGTATTGCTGCGAACTCGCCCCGATATTTTGCTATTAGCGTTGGGCATATTTGTTATTTTATATGCAATTTACTCCCTCAACCGAAGCAAACCACAAAAGCAGTTCAAACCTACAGCCGCCATTCCTTTTGGCTTAATTGGCGGTATCTTCAGTGCATTATTTGGTAGCGGTGGGTTTATCTATGCTATTTATTTATCCGGACGGATAGCCAGCAAAGACAATTTACGGATTACACAGACCACACTTATTGGCCTAAGTACCCTAACCAGAGTGATTTTATTTGCGCTAGCCGGAGTCTATATGGACTTGTCAATTCTATGGATGGTATTGCTATTAGCCCCTGGGATGTTAGTCGGATTGGCGATTGCCAATAAAATCAGCTTAGGGGATCAGTCGTGAACAATTGATTAAGATCATAAACATATTACTATTGCTTTCAGGTACTGTTTTATTGGTACGTTATTTCGGTTACTGATTATCCTGAGAGGGATAAAATATAGTATGACAGCCGACATTCTCATCGGCTGTCTATCTGTTTTCAGATTACTGAGTAATGACATAACCAAAAATACGCCGCCGCTCCACATCTCCTTTTTCGATATAAACACCCTGCAATTCCGGTGAGAAGCCTGGCAATAAATTGATCCCCTCCTCTAATGCGAGGAAATAACGCTGCACCGCCCCACCCCACATTTCCCCCGGAACGACACACAACACGCCCGGCGGATAGGGCAATGCACCTTCAGCCGCAATACGCCCTTCCGCCTTAGCAATAGGGATCAATTCAATATTGTCACGGACAAATTGAATATTGGCATCCTGAGGATTCATAACAACTTGCGGGAAGCTGGCTTTTCGGAACATATCCTTTTGCAGCTGCTTCACATCATAACGGGCATACAGGTCATGCATCTCCTGACATAGCTGGCGCAAAGTATAGCCACGATAGCGCTCTTCATTCTTACGATATATCGTCGGTAATACATCACACAACAATGCATCCTGCCCAATATAGCGTTCAAATTGCACCAACATATCAACCAGATGCGCCATTTTGGCGGTATTTTCAGCTGGCGTGAGTAGAAATAGAATTGAGTTCAGATCGCACTTTTCCGGCACAATGCCGTTTTCGCGCAGAAAAGTAGCCAGTATCGCTGCCGGTACACCAAACTGGGTATATTGTCCGTTATTAGCATCAATGCCCGGAGTGGTCAGTAATAATTTACACGGATCAACCAAATATTGGTCTTGGTTATATCCTTCAAACCCATGCCAGCGCTCATTGGGTTCAAAATTAAAGAAGCGAACATCATTGGCAATAATATCCGTATCATAATCCTGCCAATTTTTCCCCCTCACTGTAGGTGGAATAAATGGCCGCAACATTGAACAGCGCTCTAATAATAATTTACGGGTCTCGATACCGAGTTTGACACAGTCCATCCACATACGGCGGCCACTATCGCCAGAGTGTATTTTGGCATTGACGTCCAATGCTGCAAATAATGGATAAAACGGGCTGGTCGAGGCATGTAGCATAAATGCATTGTTAAAACGCTTATGGTTACAGTGGCGCTTTTGTCCTTTGATATGATTATCTTTTTTATGTACTTGCGAGGTTTGGGAAAAACCAGCCTGCTGCTTGTGTACCGACTGAGTCACAATAATCCCAGGATCGTTTTCATTGAGTTCCAGCAGCAACGGCGAGAAATCTTTCATCATTGGGATAAATTGTTCGTAACCCACCCACGCCGAGTCAAACAAAATGTAATCACATAAATGACCAATACTATCAACCACCTGCCGTGCGTTATACACCGTACCGTCATAGGTACCTAACTGAATGATAGCCAATCTGAATGGCCGTGCATCACCCGCACGTTCAGGGGCAACCTCACTTAATTGCTGGCGTAAATAACGCTCATCGAAACAGTGTGCATCAATACCGCCAATGAAACCAAACGGGTTACGAGCAGTTTCTAAATAAACAGGCGTTGCCCCTGCTTGAATTAGTGCTCCGTGGTGGTTGGATTTATGGTTATTTCGGTCGAATAACACCAAATCACCACGGGTCAATAAAGCATTAGTAACCACTTTATTAGCCGCTGAAGTCCCATTCAGAACAAAATAGGTTTTATCTGCATTAAAGACCTTAGCTGCATATTTCTGTGCATCTTTTGCCGCGCCTTCATGGATAAGTAAGTCGCCCAATTTGACATCAGCGTTACACATATCTGACCGGAAAATTGTCTCACCATAGAATTCAAAAAACTGACGGCCAGCGGGATGCTTACGGAAGAACTCACCGCCTTGATGCCCTGGGCAAGCAAAGGTTGAGTTTTTCATTTCGACATATTTCTTTAATGTTGAGAAAAAAGGCGGTAACAGATTTTTTTGATATTCACTGGCAGCAGCCTCTACCTGAGCATTATAAAATGCCTTATTTGCCTCACCGAGTGTGATGACGCCTTTAATAAGAGGCAAATACTCCGCAGAAACTGCCTGTTCTGCCGTGACAGCAACAAAAGTAGGAATAGCAAAGCCCAGATCATATAGCTTTGACAATATACCGGTATTCGCATCTTCTACCGACATCACCACGGCGGCAACATCCGTAAAATCAGTCTGATTGAGATATACCATTCCACGCTGGCTTTCTATATAAGAAGCCAAACGAGCACTTGTTGCTATTTTTAATTGTGTCATGTCACTTACTCTCAAACGGTCAGGTATGAGGCTGCCACTTTGGCATTTAGATAGCATCACATTGAGTAGCTTTTGTGATGCTGGCAAATTGATATCTTAGACATACACGTCTCCCAGCAAAAGGAAAGCCAGAATAGTGAATGAACTGGTCTCAGCATCGACCAATAGACATCAGTAAAATCAGAGTGTTAGCTCTATTTTTAATAATGCCTAACAGTGAGCAACACGTAGCCTTACCGCATGGAAGTGATAAGAGACTTAATAGAAATGGAGCAGAAGAAGTGGCACGTGAGGCGCTGAATATGCATTGGATAGAGTAAAAATGCCATAACCGCCCCCGCTTAAACTCTCAAAATGATATGGACTAGTCGAATGAATAGTAACACTAAATTCGCGCAATAATTACATGTTTACGGGAGCGATTCAACCCTTGAAATTCAATAAAAATGCATATTTAGTGAATATCTAAGCTGTTGTTATCTAACGAACTGAAAAATAAAAAATCTATAAATCAAGCAGATGAAACAGTGCATTACGATGAAAAAATCATCGCACCAACACTTTCTAGCGACTTTCGCATGAAAAGAGAACAACTGATCGCCTTTATATGAGAAACTCATTGACGATTTGGTGCTAATACGGTTTAATGCGCCCCGTTGCCCGGATAGCTCAGTCGGTAGAGCAGGGGATTGAAAATCCCCGTGTCCTTGGTTCGATTCCGAGTCCGGGCACCACTATTTAAGCTTGTTTGTTACTACGGCTGAAATCAGTCTTAACAAGCAGGTGATTAGACAGGAATACGATACCTCGTAATTTCGTCACATGGATTGTAAAAATAGTTAGCAATCAATTAGCTCACTTGTTAAATTAAGTGGGCTTTGTTACGTATTATGGTTACATAGAGTTTCCTCTCGTGTCAAACCAGCAAGGCTAATTGAGCCCTTGCCTCAAGCTGTTACATCAACTCTTTTTCCAAAATATCCCGCAAGCTATCAACGTTTTCATCGATATACTCAAGAGTTGATTGGATGCTGACATGCCCCAATAGCTTTTTGACGGCCTGAAGGTTCCTATCCGGGGATTTCATCATATGCGTGGCAATAGTGTGTCTGAAACGGTGTGGGCTCACAGTAAAACGGCATTCTTTGGACAGACGTCGGAAAAATGCCCGTAATGGATATTGATCCATTTCTAACGGATATTTATCGCGACGACGTAAATCAAATCGCCCAACATTAAATAATTGATCTTGTGGTTCTGCACCGGCATCTAGCGCTCTGTTAACCAGTAGCTTCAACTGTGGGAACAGCGCGGATACTATTGGTACACGGTGCTCTTTGTGATTCTTAGAACCCGCGATCCTCAGCTCAATACTCCGCTCATCTAAATTGATGTCACATAATCGTAGATGCAGCAGTTGATTTTGCCGCACACCGGTATAACGTAAAACATCTAATACCGTAAGCCAAAACCATGAAGGATAAAACGCGTGATTACGGGTATTAAAACAATGTGACGCGGGTAAATCCCTTTCTCTTTGACAGTATTGTTTCATCAATAAATAGAGACTATTCATTTGCCCTAACGTCAGAATTTTCTTTTTCTTAATACCCGCTCTTACCACAGATCCATTAAATGGATATTCCTCATGTTTCAATAGTTTTTTCTTCATACCAAAATTAAATAGTGCACGAAGATGAGCTACCTTATTATTCCAGGTTCGCGGTTCCAGTCTCAAATCGTTCAATACATACCGACGCCATTCTAATACAATTTGATCATTAATTTCATGCGGAAGTTTGGTTGTATATTGTTCAAACGAGTTTACAACTTTCTGATAACTCCATTCTGTCGCAGGGCGTAGAGATTTACTGAAAAAATATTTTTCCAAGAGCAATTCAAATGTTATATGGCTCATTTTTGACTTCCTTGTTCAACCAATATTAATGGGTTACCCATGACTATCATAACGTTAAATAACTCTATATAGATAGACATAGGGTAACCATTAATAAATTGAAAGTTACAGACCCAATATATTCATATTAACAATATCATTCCCCTTGGCCTCTTTATATTCTGCCTCTAACATTGCTGTTAATTGATGCTGTTTCTCAATGAGAGTAAATAAAAGAAGCTCTTGAACTTCTATATGGTCAATGTGATAGGCTGCGTAAGCCAAAGCCCTACATTGGCATTCAACATCGATACATGTAGGGATGAGTGGCGTGATAAGCTCATATTGTTCCATGATACTCCCTATATGCGGGTAGGCGGCCAGCAAAACACAAAACATAATCAGAAACAAAGCGTTGACGCGCTGATTTCTCATCCGTTGCCGTTACACGTAACATAATAGGGGCTGTTTTCGTCTGAATACGGTTGATCGCTACAAAGATATAAGTACACTTTGGTGCAGCCATAGCGTTAGTCCTTTTAACGTGATGGTTAGAGGCCCAGCAAGTGTTGACGCACTACTGGGCTTCGCTAATAGTAAACCTTGGACTGAGTCAAGGTGTGGTCCACTATAAAATCAAGGTGGGCCACACGTCAATGACTTTATAACCTATGTCAGTTAGATTAAAATTTTTAGGAACTAAGCTATGGCTACCGGAAACATAAATGCAAAATCAAAAGCCTTAAAAGCTCGAGTTCCTCACAATGTAGTAGAAGCAATGGAGTCAGTTAAGAAAGCTGATGAGAGTACAGCTCAATTTATAGTTACATCGATGCAAACAGAAATTGAACGCAGACTAAAGGATAAAAAGTAATGGATAATTATATTAGTACGGCTAGTTGCTCCCTAAAAATGGTTATCTTGCGGGATTGAAATATTTAGTTATTGCAATAAGATAACCATTCACTTCCTGAATGCCCCCCCTACTCTCTCTTTATATAAATAGCAGTTATAAAAATCCTTTTGTCTGAAACATCTAAACCTATTGTCTTAAAATCATTAATAGACTATCCGCCGGAGGTGAAACGGTACCATAAATTTTGGCAACAGGGATCAGGTAGCCATTAAAGGATTTACTCCCTTCTTTCTCTTCGCAACAATACACATTCACCCCATTGGTTTGGCGTTTATGGAGTTTTAGCTTCTCAAATTGTTTTTGCACCATGCGCCAATCACATGGAGGTTCGCCTAAAGTTTGCTTATTTTCCGCCATGAATTGATAAAAAATAGTTGGCGATCTCATAAATACATAACCTGAAATGATAAATACTGATGAGTCAATTGTATTAACTGCAATTAATTGTTCTAAAATACTCTTTTTCACCCATTGATGAAAAATAGATCCCAGATTAAAGCTCTCATTCTGGGCTATTGGGACAGTATTTTGTTTTATATCAGAGCCGTCATATCCTGTAATTATTAACTGTTCATTAGCTGTATCCACAGGAAGCTCTGCCGGTGATTCAAATGATGAGCCCGCTGAAACCCGAATAGCATCCAGCACAATGGTATTCACTATCCCTGACTCATGTCGAAACCCCGTTAAATACAACGATAAGATTTTCAGCACATTCGGCCAAGTACTCAACCAGATCAGTGCTTCATAAGGAATTATTTTCCAAGCCAACATCGCGCTCAGACTTTGAACCTGCACGGTATCAGCCATAGGGGTAAAACGAAAACGGTAAGGTTCGCCAGGTAGAAAATTAAGCGGTATCCAACGCTGCCCACTTTGCAGCTCAACCTCAATCTGGCACAACCTGTCGAGTGACTGGAGCATAGCTGCATAGACAATCACCGAGTTCCAGGCGGCACTCTGCGAGGCCTGCTCTTCCGGTTGCGCCCCGACCGGCAACAGGTAGTTTTTTGATAGCCGGGCAGCATAGGCTACCGTTTCGAGCAGATGATCCACCATTCCCCCCAGATAAGCATGATGATCGCTCTCCGTTGCAGGGAACTGCTGCATCAGAGTGACGCAGTGTTCAAGTGGCTGCAGGTAATACTGCTGATACATGTCGTTAGGCAGTGACGAATAATCCCACAGCATTTGCAAACATTGACGACGTCGTGGTGTTGCCAACTGTTCACGGGCCGACACCGGTGCGTGATAGCCGTTCGGTATCTGGACTGATAGCAATTGCGTTGCAGTAGATTTCTCACCGCTACTGATTTTTACTGACGAGACAGGTAGATACTTCAGGAGAGACTTCAGCATAAATCGTCATCTCCCTGCTTACGCCATCCAGCCTGACGGTGAATGATGTGGTGAATAATCTGCGGGTCGAGTTCTAAAGGGAGTTGCATAGCGTGGTCCTGTTTTCCTGGGAAATGGGAGCCCCACTCTATAAATGCGAAGTATTACGGCAACAAACAACTCTATATGAGAGTTTAAAACTTTATTCCATCAGATAGCTCGTTTGTAAAACAGGAGCCCCTACACCAAACCCGTTTATTGTATAGCCTAGTAAGCGCAGTCTGACAACAGACTGCGCTTATCCGACATGACCACAACAATCGTTATTCCCATGAAACTGGCCATCGTGCCACTCTATTCCAAGCGGCTCCCTCCTAGCTTAAATCTCCAGTGTAATTATTGACCATGCTCATTACTCTTTTCTCAAATTCTTCTTTTTTGAGATACGCACTAATGTAGATGTCTGGTGGCCTGCTCACCGCCAATCAAATACGCAGATATTATCAATGCACATCCGGTAGTAGTAAATCGCGAACTTCCGCTTTTCGCTCAAAGCAGACTGTCAGATTTGATTGCGTTCTGTCAGAGAAAACTGTCAAATCAAGTCTGAGCGTATATAAATTAAAAACTGTGTCACTCAGGACCTAGATTGATTATTCCATTTACTACAGGGTTCTAAAGCCCTATCACCGCCGTACAATATCCAACATACTTTTCTTCAACTGCATCATGTCGCCGCCTTAGCAATACCACGTGCCACATCCAGTTGATGTGCAATCTGTTTGGCTGCCGCCAATTCTGACACCCCCTGCGCCTGCATAATCGCCCGTCGCGCCGCCTTATCTTCTTTCTCGGTCATGCCCAAGGCTAAATATAAGCTTGGCGGTACCGCACGAAACAGCGCCTCGATGCGGCTCACCAACACCACCCCTTCGGTATAACAATAGGGGGTCTTGGTCGCCGACAGCAACATGGCTTTCTGCTCCGCTGTCAATTTCTTGAAGCGGGCTATTTCTTCTACTTCTTCCGGTGGCATCACCAAGCACAGCCACCACTCAATCATGTTGAGCATCTTCTTCGAGGTATTGGGAAAATCCTCCAGGTTCTGCGTTGCCAGCCACAGCCAGGCTCCCAGCTTACGCCACATCTTCACAATTTTGACCACGAACGGGGCCAACAGCGGGTTGGTCGTTATCATGTGCGCTTCATCGGTTGCAAAGACGATTTCCCTGTCCAGGAACTGATCGCGCTCAGCAATGTTGTTGATGGTGTTCACCAGCGAGGTGTACGCCACCGCCAGTGCCGCTTCATACCCTTCCCGCGCCAGCGTCCCGAGGTCAATCAACGTCACATCGGCTTCCGGCCAGTTATCCCCGGGGCGGTCAAACAGCTCGCCCAGGAACCCCAGCATAAACACGCCCAGCGATTCCCCCATGTTCTGCGCTCGGGTTCGGCGAACTTCAGGACGTGCTTCCTCAGCGGCAAACTGGTACAACGCCGCCTGCAGGTCGCCGGTGACCATCTGCCGCCCCGCATTATAAGCCGCTCGCGCGGCCACCAAGATGGCCTCACGCATCATGCCCCGATCAGCCCGCTCCAGTTTGGCCTCTTCCTTGGCCTCGCCGCCGGTGATCATCAGTCGTGCCACAATCTCCAACTCCCCCAGAATGTCACGCTCCTCATCGTCATCCTCCTCATCACTGTCTTCAGTCTCGATGCGTTCACTCAGTTCTTCCTCACTCACCATAACGGCGGGCGTCTCGATCAGACGGTGCGCATCGGCAAACGGAGCCAGAGAAATGCCACAGCCGGGCTTGATGCTAACCTTGTTGACCGTCAGCTCCAGCTCTTCGCAGTAATCCGCAAACAGACCAAAGGAGTTACCGGCTTCGGCAATAAACAGCCGGGGACGGTGGATCGCCATCAACTGCGCAAACAGGCTGTTCAGCGTGGCCGATTTACCCGAACCAGTGGGACCAAACAGCACCAGGTGGGCATTCTTGGAACGATCCTATTGAGTGGATCAAAGGTCAGCGGTGCGCCGCCCCGATTGAAAAAGGTGAATCCTGGATGCCCGGTGCCGGTATCCCGTCCAAACACCGGCAACAGGTTAGCCATGTGCTGCACAAATGTCAGGCGGGTATACCAGTGTTTTTTGTCATGCATCGGGTTAAAACACATCGGCAAGGCTCGCAGATAGCCGTTGAGCGGGGCAACATCGAACTCCGGCTTAACCGGTTGCAGTCCGGCGTTCAACAAGACCGCCGTCAGGTCACGCTGACGGGTATTCAGCACCTTGACTGTCGGGGCCTTCAGATAGAAGGTCATGCTGCTGGCTAGTATCAAAATCGTAGTGAACCTTGCGGCCCTGCGTCTCAAAATCAATCGGGATCTGGCGGGTAATATGGACGGCCACTTGGGCACCGGGGGGAACATACACGGCGTCAAACATCTGGCCATAACGGGCCTTCACCCAGTCAGCCAGTTCATTGGTGCCACTTGACAGGGCCTTGCCCAACGCCGCCTGCCCAGCACTGCCGGTCAGGGTACTGGTCACCGTGGTGCCATCCACCGAGGTGGTGTTCTGGCCGTTCGCCATCGCATCCGCCGCCGCACCGGCACCGGACAACGCGAACAGGGTCGGCAAGTAGGTGGAGGCGTTGGATTTACGCTCCCCGGACAGGCAGGGAATACCGTTCTCGTCGGACAACCAGCCAATACTGCCACTATTTGATTTTCCGTTATTCCCATCGCTGGATTTGGCCGGGGGCGGTACAGTGCGCACCGTGCCATCGGTAAACACAAAGGTGATCGATTGAACTTCGCCACGCACGCAGGACAACACCCAGTCACCGGTGGCGGTGCCGGAGACAATCGCCCCTTCCACGTCCGGCAGTTCAATGCCGTTGGCGGTCAGGTTCTCTTTGCCAATAAGCACTTTAAACGGGTACGGATCAGTCACTTTTCCATCGATAGGTACCCGGCCCAGCAACGCCGTCATACCCCGACTGCCAATCAGCGTCGAGTTTTCCGGCAAGGTATAAACTGGGATTGCCTCCTCAATGGCCTGCTGATTTTTCGCCACCCTATCCAGCTCGGCTTTCTGACGCGAGATTTCGTTATCATCCAGATGGGCAAAGGAAGAAGGGAACTGAAAACTGCCCGTACCCGCGACAGCGCTACCGATGACCGGTTTGCCATTGCGGTCAAGTGGAACCGTATCCAGTGGCTCAATCCATATCACGCCATTTGTTACCTTATCTATTGCAGTATTACTGTCCTCCAATCCCAGACCTATTGGCAAGCCGCCGCCCTGTTGCATCAGCCCTATCCCATCCTCCATCCTCCATCCTCTCAATTAGTGTTGCCAACCGTTGCTGTTCCGCCTGTAGCGTCTGCCGGGCCTGTTCTTCTTGCTGCTTTACGACATTCACTGCATCGCGAATACGGTTATCGATATTTACATCGTTCTCTTTGAGATCTGTATTTTCTTCTGAGAGTCTGGTATTTCGCTGATCCAAACTGTTCTGTTTGTCTTGTATGACTTTCAAGCGCGCAACCAGGGTTCGCAAGGTGTCCGCAGGTGTATCGCCCTCAATACCGAGTATTTGTAACTCTTCCTCAGTCAGATCACTCACCGTATTTGGCCGAATGGTCGATAACGCAGGGGGGTACCTGAGGATGCCGGCAACGGGTTTACACCACAAAGTGACGCAAGTGCAGCTTCATTTTTTAATCGTTCAGGATTATCACCCGCGACTGCCAGCAAGATGGCTGCGGTTTGAGGACCTACACCAAACTGTCTCCGTAAGCTTCCGGCATATTCTTGGGTTAAATTATCCAGTAGCTCATCCAGTTGCGTGAGTTCTTCCGCGAGGGCCAGCCACCGTTTAGCCAGGCTTCGAAGTGTGCAACAAAGTGCCAGGAGTAATGGTGATTTCTCAGCAGATTCAAAACTCATACACGCAGTAACGCATTCGAGCGGTTTTGATTTCCACAACATGTCGCGGATATCCTGGGGGGCGCTGACTAATAGCGCACGGAGCTGATTGATTACCTGAATTTTCGCCTTTACGGCGCTCCGGCGGGCAACGCTGATGATCCGTAACGCCTCGCAGGCACCGGATTGCAATTTGGGAACGGCTTTGGCACTCCCGGAAAGGACCGTTCTGGCGGCATTCTCCGCATCAAGTGGATCAGATTTTCCTTTAAGGCGACGTTTAGAACGATCAGGACGATTGATTTCAAGAACATCGAGCCCTTTTTTAATGAGAAATCGCGTCAGTCCTGCGCCGTACGTTCCGGTTCCTTCTATCCCTGCACGTTCCACCGAGCCAAAAGTGAGTACCCAGTCGAACAATTCTTCATATCCTACCTGGTTAGTCTGTATGACTTTCGTTCCGAGCAACTTTCCGTCGTAGCTGAGAACCGCACCAACGTGAATATCCAGATGCGTATCAACACCTAAAATTACAGAGTCATTGAATGAATGATGATTTTTCATGGCTTACCCCTGTCAGCATGGAATAGCCATCCCCATTGCAGGACAGGACACTCAAGTTGCAGCACAAGGCTCCTATCAGGTCACAAACTCTGGGCCCGGCTATGCACGGGAAATACCTGAACCGGACGACAGGTCAACACAAAGGCAGTTCAGCCAATCCCAGCACGGGTCAGTCCAATCCGGTATTCAGGAGTATAGTAGACTGAGTATCCCAACAATTCCCCCGTCGACTCAGGCTTTGCTTTTCAGGGCTCTCAATATACGAGCGAAAGATGTCAGCATTTTATGACAGCTCACAATTTAAAAAGCAGCATGAGTCGTCGGGGTAATCGCCATGACAACGCAATAGCGGAAAGCTTTTTCCAGTTGCTAAAACGGGAACGCATAAAGAAACGGATCTATAAAAATAGGGAAGAAGCGAAGGCGGATATCTTCGATTATGTAGAGATGTTTTATAATGCTAAACGCCGCCACAGTGCCTGTGAGTATCAGCCCCCTGCAGTTTATGAAAGTGCCTGGTTCATGAGGCACGGAACCGTCTAGGAAACTAGGGTCTATTCATTAGTGCCATGATTGAAAAGGCTCAGAGCAATGCCGTCACACACCTCTGAGCCAGGTTTTATCCACTAAATTGCAGCAGGTTATCTGCCAGCGTTACATTTTTTTATCTTGAATTTCAAAGCGCGGTGAAACAAAACCATAGAGTGTCCACCCCAGGAAAGTCACGATAGCGCCATACATCATGGCTTCTTCACCGGATGAATACAGGGCATAGAAGCTATATAGAGCACCAATTAGTGCAATGATATTGGCTATCCGAGCCTTGGACGGATCTACCTTAGCCACTTTCTGAATAATAATCAGCGCCGCCATCGACAAGATATAAGGAATAATATTGGTAACCACCGCCAGATTAACCAGTACGTTAAACTGCTTATTCAGTGAAGGGCTAATGGTCATCAAAGACAGCACTGTCTGAATAACCACAATAACGAGCATGCCTTTGATGGGCGCTTCTGCTTTACTGATTTTGGAGAAGATTTTCGGGAAATAACCTTCATCGGCGGAGGATTTAAACACTTGGGCAATAGTAAACTGCCAGCCTAGCAAGGAACCACAGCAAGACATCACCATCAGCGCCATGATAATTTTACCCACGGTAGGGTCAAACATCTGGGCGAAGGCTAAACCAAAAGGTGCGGTAGAATTCGCTAAATCCATATTCGGCACAATGCCGGCAATCACGTTGGTTGAAACGATGTAAATCACCGCCGTCCCCAGCGTTCCGCCCAGCACCGCAATAGGGACGTTTTTCTCCGGATTTTCTACCACATCAGTGTTGGCGCAAGCTGACTCCAGCCCCAAAAACGCCCACAATGTCATGGCAATAGAAGCTCCTATTGCTTCAAATGTCGGCACATGATGGGGGTTCCAGGACTCGACATACAGGGTCGGGCTAAACCAGAACCAGCCAATGACGGACAAACCCACCACTGGGATGATAACCCCCCCAGACGGTAATTTCACTGATCTTACCGGTAATGCGTGCACCACCGAAGTTGGCAACAGTACACAACCACAGCACACCAATCGTTGCCAGACAGATCCCCAACGGGCTCAGCTCAGCACCAATCAACTCGGTACCGTAGCCCACCGCCGAGATAGCAATAGCCACGTTAGCAATCAATAACGACACACCATAGGTATAGTTGGCCATAAAGTTGCCAGACTTACCGAAAGCATATTCCGCATAACCGCCCATGCCGCCCGACTTATGGCTAAACATCCCGCATTTGGCGAATGCATAGGCCAGCGCCATCGACCCCACAGCGGTCACTAACCACGAAACGATAGAGATAGTGCCAACTTCCGCCAGTTTGGTTGGCAGCATGATGATCCCTGACCCCATCATATTCACCGCAGTCAAAATGGTGAGCTGAACAACACCCATTTTGTTCGATTTAGACGCACTCATTATCCTTTCTCTCTGTAAAAATTGAGAAAGCGGAGAGCATGGCTGGAGCACGACGATAAAGCCACGCCTCCGCAGTTTTGGTTATAAAATAATCAATTTGGCTCAATACGTAACCAACCACTTATGGTTTGATGACATAGCCATAAGCACGTTTACGGCCATCGGCATCTTGCTGGATGTAGACCCCTTGTAGCTCAGGCGCAAAGCCCGGTAACAGGTTAATGCCCTCTTCCAACGCCAGGAAGTAACGCTGTACTGAACCACCCCATACTTCACCGGGAACGACACACAGAATGCCGGGTGGATAAGGCAGCGCACCCTCGGCGGCGATACGGCCTTCTATCTGATCCAATGCCACCAACTCGATATTGCCACGGACAAACTCGATATGTGCTTGTTGCGGATTCATCACTGCTTTCGGGAAATGCGCCTTACGGAACATCTCTTTCTGCAACTCTTTCACATTGTGGCTGACATACAGATCATGCATTTCCTGACACAGCTGGCGGATGGAGTAACCCTGATAACGCGCTTCGTTAGCCTGATAAATTGATGGTAACACTTCAGCTAACGGCGCATCTTGTTCTAACAGGCGCTCAAAACGCGCAATTTGAGCAACAAGATGCTGCATCTTGGCCATATCTTCCGCTGGGGTCAGCAGGAACAGAATCGAGTTAAGATCGCATTTTTCTGGCACGATGCCATTTTCACGCAAGAAGTTCGCCAGAATGGTGGCCGGAACACCAAACGTCTCATACTCGCCGGTCTGCACATTGATACCTGGTGTGGTCAGCATCAGTTTGCATGGGTCGACAAAATATTGATGTTCAGCGTAGCCCGCAAAGGAGTGCCAACGTTCCCCCGGAACAAAGGCAAAGAAGCGCAGATCATTGGCCATTTGGCCGGTATCGAACTCCTCCCACCGACGGCCATCAATAGTTTCCGGCACGAACGGGCGAATGTGTTGGCATAGCTTCAGCAACTGTTTACGGGTTTCGATCCCCAGCTTGACGCAGTCCATCCACATGCGCTTACCGCTTTCACCTTCATGCATTCTGGCATTCACATCCAGCGCAGCAAATAGCGGATAGAATGGGCTGGTTGAGGCCTGCATCATAAACGCGTTATTCATTCGTTTATGATTCACATAGCGCGCCTGCCCTTTGATATGCTTATCTTTTTTGTGGATTTGAGAAGTCTGAGAGAAACCAGCCTGCTGCTTGTGGACAGATTGAGTCACCAGAATACCCGGATCGTTTTCATTCAATTCCAGCAGCAGTGGAGAACAATCTTTCATCATTGGGATGAACTGTTCGTAACCCACCCATGCAGAGTCAAACAGAATGTAGTCACACAGATGACCAATCTTATCCACCACTTGACGAGCGTTATAAATCGTACCGTCATAGGTGCCTAACTGAATCACAGCCAACCGGAATGGTCGTTGATCTGCGGCCCGCGCTGGTGCCACTTCGCGAATTAAATTGCGCAGATATTTCTCTTCAAAGCAGTGCGAATCGATGCCACCGATAAAACCAAATGGGTTACGCGCGGTTTCCAAATATACCGGGGTCGCCCCAGCCTGAATTAATGCACCATGATGGACAGACTTATGGTTATTACGATCAAAAAGAACTAAATCACCTGGGGTCAATAAAGCGTGTAGTGCCACTTTATTTGAAGAGGAGGTTCCATTCAGAACAAAGTAGGTTTTATCGGCATTAAAGACTTTTGCCGCGTGTTGCTGTGCCGCACAAGGAGCCCCTTCATGAATGAGCAGGTCACCCATAGAAACGTCAGCATTGCATAAATCGGAACGGAATAAGGTCTCACCAAAATAATCAAAGAATTGACGGCCAGCCGGATGGCGGCGGAAGAATTGCCCGCCCTGATGCCCTGGGCAGTCGAACGCGGCATTCCCCTGCTGCACATATTCTACTAAGCTGCCGAAAAATGGCGGCAGGACTTCTTTTTCATATTTGGTTGCGGCGGCTTCCAGTTGTTTACCATAAAAATCATTATTGCCATCATCCAGTTCAAACACACTGGTCACTCGCGGTAAGATTTCAGCGGGTAACTCTTCTTGGTGGCAAACGGCAACGAATATCGGCAGGCCAAAACCGGTTTGTTCTATCCTATCGAGTAGACCCGTCACTGCGTCATCTACGGAAATAACGACGGCGGAGATATCAGTGAAATTTGTATCATGAATATCAACAATTTCACGTCCAGTGGTAAAGCAATTTGATGTATTGGCACTGACCGCAACTTTTAATTTTTCCATATTACCTATCTCTTCATTTATCTATAGCTAAGCATGATCACAGAATTAATTTCCATTAATTCTGAAAGCAAGGCACGGCTACCCGTAATAATTCAACTTACTGAATTATTGAAACGGAAATAACGAATGTCAGGTGACATAGAGCACCGAATATGGTGTCAAAATATTGTGAAAAGCCAAGACTGCTGATCATTCTGAAAAATTAGAGATAGCACAATCATGAAGACTCAGTGACTGAGTACCCAAACATAATGAATTCAGAATAAAGAATGACGGTCCACAACAAGAGATACCATTGAAGAAGAAAAATTATCTGGCGTTAAACAGATGGAAATCAAAACAACTACGATGCGATAGCATCACAAGATGGGTTACACACTGGATATGTGACCAAAATCTATTATTGTATTTCATTGCCTATTTCCTCATACCTCTAACATTGCGGAAATCAGGGTTATTATCGCGCTTAGACAGACCTAATTTGAATGCCTGACACCAATATTATCTACCCCATTGATAGAAATTCAAGCTTATTTGGCATGAAAATCACTCATAACAATGACGATGCTAAAAATATATTACCGTGCATATGTTAGAAAAAATAAGTATACGTTGCGGTGTGATTTCCATATTAATATAAGCCGTTAATTGTTATTAACCCCATTACAATATTTATCATTTCACTAACATAATAATATATTTCTGATTGTAATCGGTGTTCGATTCAATTAACGGCCTATTTATCTAATGCAACAGTGCCAACGATTCTGAAGTATTTGTCATTTTACCCATCACAAAAGCCAAATTAGCGGCCGCGACCAAAGATGCGGCATGGGCGTCAGTGCTCATTTGCTGTGCATTCAACAATCCATTAGCAGCCTCGTTGGCGACCGTTATGGTGCCGACACCATTGCGATAAGACTCCAGTGCAGCGTCATAGGTAATAAACGAGGTTTTCACCAGCGTTAATGCCGCCTGATTAGCTTCAAGCGCAGAACGTAAAGTATCTGCTGCGACGACAATTTCGCGCACCGCCAATTCTTGTGTTTTCTTAAACCCTTCGGCAGCAACCGCAGCTCGAGATTCCGCCTCTTTCACCCGCGCGGCACGTATTCCACCATCGTAAAGAGGAACACTGACACCGACTAAAATACTGGAAGATGAAGTTTGTGGACTAATACCCGGCAGGCCCTGGATATCAAAGTGTCCATCGCCACCGGCAACCGCCCCAGCCAGATAGACTTTCGGCAAGAAATCAGCTTCTGTTGCTTTGATACCCGCCTTCGCTGCCTCGACCGCCGCATAGCTGGCTAACACATCTGGCCGCTGGGAGAGAGCCAGTCGAATCATCTGTTCGGTTGGTGCGCTCATCCCATCCGGTAAAGCACGATCTTCGGCATAAGCGACTTTAATATCCAATGAGGGAGAAACCCCCATTGCGCCCAATAATGCCTGATAAGCATCACGTTCAGTGCCCTTAGCCATCACACGACGTAACTCAGACTGCGCAACCTGCTGGCGTGCCAGAGCGACTTCAACTGTCGTCGCAACACCATTTTTGCGCCGTTCCTCAGCAGCATCTTGAATCTTTAGGCTATTTTTCAGTGTTTGTTCTGCTATCTGGCGCTGAGTTTGTGCAGCACCATATTGGAAATACGTGCGAGTAACATCATAGATTAGCTTCTGGTGCATACCATTAAAGGTCACATTGGCGGCATAAGAAGTCTGTTTAGCGGCATCAAGCAACGCGCTGCGCTGACCAAAATCAAAAATAAGCCACTGTAATGCCAAGGCAGGAACCACCGCACTCCCGCTGGTTTTCAAATCCTTTTCGTTGCCGATGGCATAAGGTAACGGCGTGGTCGTACGCTGATAACCACCAATCACACTGGCCGAAATTATGGGTAAAAATATCGCTTCCCCCATTCCGACCGCCAGCGCAGCCTGCCGTGCTTGTTGCCAGGCAATGCGGGTATCTGGATTTTGGCTCTGGGCGATATCAATCAATTCAGGTAACGAATAAGTATGCTCGCTTTTTAGGCTGGGAGGCGGTGCTAATTCCGCCACCAGCGGGTTCGCCGGCACAGAAAAGTTGCCGCTCTCTATAGGAGCATTTGCATCCGCCTTCCAGGGTTCAGTATAAGATGCAGGTGCAAGATCCAAGCTGTCTGTAGCACAACCGGCGACCAGCATGCTCAGACTCAATACCGAGCCAGTCAGACCTATTTTGGCTATCCGGGCCATCAATACAGCGTGCGTCATCATGTCATCCAATTCCCAGAAGTTTCTCAAGCCGCTTTATACTTTGTTGAATAGTCAGATCAATCGGCGATGCTCCCTGCCGTGATGATTCGCTATTCGCTCCTTGCTCATCCGATAATGTCGCGGCACCGCTACCTGTCGAGAGGCGACGCAGTTGTGCCACATCAGAGGCCGACTTTTCCGTCGGTAGAAACAGCACCGGGCACAACTTACCCATCTCTGCCAGTATGGCCTGTAAGCGCGCACACTCTTCTCGCGAGGGGCGTAATTGTGCTGGTTCAAAGGGGATCAGCGCTAACTCTTCTTGCGCGCTGGTGATCTCCGCCTCGACCGTTGTCGCCTCTCTGAGTGCCGCAGGCCGGGCATCGGGCGCTAATGTGGCCAGGGTTTGTCAGCCCTTTCAATGCATTACGGATATGAATGTGCACCGCATCTGCAATCGCCACCGGCCACAGTCGGGTGAAAATCAAATACACCACCAGATTACCCAGCAAAATACCCAGCACCCTATCCAGAGCTACGCCCAGATCGGTGCTCGGCCCGAAGCCTTGCAATACCGTCAGCAAGAAAGCCAGCCCAACCTGTACACCGGCATAAGCAATACGTTCACTGCCACATGACACCCAAGCGGCCAAGAGAATGCAACCAAATACCAACGCCATCAATTGCCCGATATCGTTCATGTGGGGAATGATGAAGATAATCGACAGCACTCCCATCAATGCCCCGATCAAACAACCAATAATCCGCAAGACTAGCTTATGCACCGTTTCACCGGTGGTGCCCAATGCAGCAACATAACAAGTGATCATGGCGGTATGAATGTCCTGCCAATCCAGCGCGGTGTAAATCAGATAACAAATCAGCGCCGCAGCGGTAGTTTTCAGAGCGAACTGCTGATGAACAGGATTGGTTAGGGCGTCTGCGGCAAAGAAGGTGGATTTCGGGGCATTCAGGTCTTGCCCAATATTGGCAGTTGCCAGTGCTGTCAGCGCGTTTCTGATTTCATTGATTTCATCGCTGGGATCGTCAATGGTGAAGTGAGGGGTAAGCGCAAGATTGCCAGCAGCAATCGCCTGCGCCGCGTCACCACAGTAAGCCGCCAGCTCAAGGCGCGCATTCTCCGCTGAAGTCGCAGGTAAAGCCGAAGTCGCCAACAGTAACCGGTAACTGCTTTTTACTGCACTTTCAAGCCAGGCCGCTTCAGCCGATGGCCGCAGATGAAAAATACGCACAAAAAGCGCCCGTTGCTGATGCTCATTTTGCCCTTCTTGCAGCAGTTCCTTAACCCTATCCATTGTGGCAGCATCAGGTTGACGCAATGCCTCGGCCACCGCCAATAATCGCTCAGATAGGCTGTCGCGCAATAAGCGCTGTGGCATCCGGCCAAAGAAAAGGTTAAAAACAATCAACAGCAACATTGGGGAAACAGCCATTAGCCAGGCATACAGCAGCCCCCGCGTAGCCACTTCCCCCATGGGGATATTGCTCAGTAACGTCATGACAAAAGCAATCACCAGCGCAATAATACTGCCGACCGGGCCGAGCTTACTGGCAGATCCGAGATAGAGAAAGAGAAACGAACTGACAATCAAGGCAGCCATGCGCAGTGGCGCGGCTTCTAGAGTGAAGTGGATAAGTAGAAATACCAAGCCGACAACCAGCGACACCAATATGGTGATCGCAACCGCCATCACCATGCTCTCGACGCCATCAGGTTTCATCACGAAAATAATGAGATAACAGCTAATCGCGGATTCTGGAATGCCATATATCATGGCAATCATCGCCATCAATGCACAGAGCGCAGCAACACGCCACGCCTGAGCCACCCTGCCAGGGAAATAGGCTAAATCAACTTTTGCCTGACGGATTATGCCGCCAAGCGTACCGTCAGCAACCCTCGTCATTTCGCACGATAACCACAGCAGTCGCCCCGATTCGCATCAAGTCCTCCGGCGGTTTTTCCAGACTAATTCTGACAGGGAAACGCTGAACAACACGCACCCAATTCAATGACTTCGGCACATAAGGCAGGCCACGTGGGATATTCAACATATCTTCAGAGCTTACGCCCCAGCCAATCCCCTCGACGCGCCCCTGAATCGCACGCTGTCTGTCCGCCATAACATAGACGGTGGCGCAATCACCCACCTTGATATGCTTCAACTCCGTTTCGCGGAAAAATGCCGAAGCATGCCAGTGTTCGGTATTAATAAGTGTGAAAATAGCTTGGTCCGGGACGACAAACTCCCCGGCAGAGACAGTCAACCCGACAACCCGGCCATCATGAGGCGCGCGGATTTGCGTATTCGCCAGTTCCCGTTCAGCAATAGCAAGTGCCGCGCGGCGCGCCACCACCAGCGCTTCCGAAGCGGCGGTGCTGCTGACCAATGCCTCAGCGGCAAATGACTGTTTTAATGCCTGTTTTAGGCTAACTTCAGCATCATGTTTCGCCGTCGCTGCGTCATCTACCTGCTGGGCGGTAACATAGCCTTTGGGGAGTAGCGGTTGTAAGCGAGCCAACGTCTGAGTAGCTAATTTAAGATTGGCTTGCGCCCGAACAATCTGTTCATTGGTAATTGCCGCATTGGATTGCTCTGCGACCACGGTGCGTTGCTGGGTATCGCGCGCAGCTTCTGCCATTTTCAACTCAGCCTGCGCTTGCTCGACTTGCAAACGGTAGAGATCCGGCTCAATGGAAAACAACAAATCACCACGCCGGACTTTGCTGTTTTCCTCAACATTAATGGAGATAATACGGCCCGGAACCGAGCTGGCAATATGCACCACGCTAGCCCCGAGTTCCGCATCCTCAGACAATGGATTCAATGTGGTCTGCCGCACCGATAACCACCCTGAAATCACTGCTGCAACAACAATAACGCCAGCAACAATGAGTGCCAGTCGCCGCTTATGCCCACTCCCTTGTAGTTTATTCATATTCATCATTCATCGCGTAAACAGTAGTAGGGAACAGATAAATGCCACAGCAAGCGCCAGGCAGACATACACCAACAGCCGCCATGGCAGCACCTCATCAATACCAACGCGAATAAACAGAACACGAGCAATCACCGCAGTGATTATCCCGATAAAGGCGCAAGCCATCCAGGAAGGAAAATAGGACCCCACTAGCGAAAATGAGGGAGCCTCAGCACCGGAGCAACCACTCAGGGTGATAGCCGATAACAGAACCCACGGCCCACGCCATCGCTTCTGTTTCGCACCGCTTAAAAGCATAAAGAAAAACCACAGCTGCTTCCTAAGGGAAGTCATATTATTCATTGAACAACCTCAATTAACTGGCGCTACCCTAACAGAAGTCAGGGTTTGTCATCATAAAAAACCGCTAATGATCACGTCCCAGCGTGTTTTTGAAAATTTGCCCATCTTTCATAATGACTCTAAATGCTTTATCTGGCTGGGCGACGAGTTGAATATCGTCCAAAGGATTGCCATCAACCAGAATCAGGTCAGCCAGCGCACCATTTTCCACCACACCCAATTTTCCTGGATAAGGGTTTCTCGGGCCAGAAAAAGCACAAAGTTCAGCATTAACACTGGTCGCCATTTTGAGAATTTCAAGCGGTGAATACCAGCGCGTCAGCTTGGCTAATTGTGCCCCCTGCCGGGTTGCCAGTCGGGCATCAAACAGCGTGTCAGTGCCCCATGCGGTCTTGATATTGTATTTTTTCGCCAACATATAGGCGGTATCAGTCCCAGCCACCATTTCAAGTTGCTTGGCTCGTGATGCCGGGCTTGGCGTTGGCACCGCATCTTCATCATCAAGGAAAGGTTGCAAGCTCCACCAAATGCCTTTTTCGGCCATTAGCTGCACAGTTTCCTCATCCAACAACTGGCCATGTTCAATACACTTAACCCCACCTTTGATAGCCATAGTAACAGCACGGGGGGTGTAAGCATGGACGGTCACATAGGTGCCCCAGTTTTCAGCTGCGGTAACTGCGGCCTGGATTTCTGCGACAGAACCTTCCGTCACATCGATGGAGTCGTACATGGAGCTGACACCACCACCGGCCATATATTTGAGTTGCGAAGCACCTCGCATGAGTTGTTCTCTGGCGCGCAGCAATACCTGATCAGCACCATCGGCAATCGCCGTCATCCCCACACGTTCGGCGTAACTTAAGGGATCTGATGGCGTATGAGGTAATTCGCCCAATAAGCGAAAATCACCATGCCCACCGGTTTGAGTGATAAATGCGCCCGAAGGGAAAATGCGTGGGCCAATAGCGACATGTTCATCAATGGCGCGTTTCAAGCCAAAAACCGGCCCGCCCATATCACGTACCGTGGTGAAGCCGCGCATTAAGGTGGCATCAGCTTCAGCAATGGCCAGCGCCTGAATATAGTTAAAATCTGCCGTCATGGCGGTCATCATCGATGGGCGCGCCATAATGGCGTGCCAGTGAGCATCAATCAGCCCCGGCATTAATACGCCACCACCGCCATCAATTAGCTCCACATCCGGTGAAATCGGTGTGTCCACAGGCTCCACCGACTTTATTTTGTTGCCTTCCACTAATACTCGCAGCCCGTCTCGTAGTTGGTCTGAAACACCATCAAAGACACGAACATTAATAAAAGCCATCACGCGCACTGCATTGGCGGCAACATCTCTTTTTTGTAATTTTACTCCTGGTACTGCCGCCGCAACCGTTGCCGCAGTAATAGGGGCTGATTGCGTTGCTTTCTGGGAAAATACCGTATTGATGCGTATGAATGTAGGGCTATTACAGAGGCAACCTTCGCCATGCGTGTGGGGGAGCTGAATCAATGGCATATGAGACATAAAGTTCTCCTTAATGAACAGTCCCCCAATCAAAAATCAGAGGGTGCGCTCTGGATAATAGAACAATTTCTCGGGTAACAACTTATTTTCATGACAAAATTTAACCACTAAGAGTGATATAGCTCTTATCATAAGATGATGACAGGAATTAGCGAAATTTTATTATGAGGTTATTTTATATCATGGATTAACTGGGGCAATCGGTAAAACCGTTAAATAAGAAATAAACAAGGTTGCCTTCCCTGGCAGCCTCAATGAAAAATACCTTAAAATATTCACACTATCAGTGAGTGATCTCTTCCAAATAATCCAGTACATCCTGTACCCGATACCATTTCATCCAGATTTCGTCTTGCAGTGGTTGCTCCGTATGTTTTTCCACCGATGACACTAGCTCCAACATCTCCAGCGAATCAAGATGGAGATCGACAATCAGCCGCGATTGCATATCCCAATGTTGTGTTGCGCCCGCGTAGGCACGAATCTGGGTGAGCTCTGACTTAAGCCAACATTCCTGAGAGTTTTCTGGTTTCATCACTCAATCTCTGTGGGTTGCTTATTGAGCTGACTACGACCGGTGTTAACCGCATTCGTGTCATTCTTGCGATAATCCTCTTTCTGGCTGAGATCGCGCGTCTGCGCACCTTTCTGAGTCAGTGTCACATTAGAATCTTTGTTACCAGACCAAGATTGTGTTGGTACCGAGGCATTTTTGCCAAACCCAACAAATTGATTACCCTGAGCAGTTAACGAAGAGGGGCCTTTTTGTTGTGTACCGCCCAGTCGGTAAGTCGATTGCTGGCTGAGATCGCGCGTCTGCGCGCCTTTCTGAGTCAGTGTCACTGCTGCATCTTTGTTAGCTAAAAAGGATTTTGCCAGTAGCAGCTCAGAGGTATTTTCCCCAAGCCCGGCAAAAGAAGTACCTTGAGTATTGACCGAAGAGGGGCTTTTTTGCTGCGAGCCGCCCCGCTCATCATTCTGTTTTTGGCTAAGATCACGAACCTGACCACCGCGAGTCAGAGTTACCTTAGGCGCTGCTGTTATAGAGGATTGTATTGGTCCAGAGGTACCCAATAAAGAACCCTGAGCATTAAGGTGGCGCTCAGCCACGACTTTAGCAGAAACCGCACGATACAGACCGTCCGCGGGTGGCGATGTTTCATCTGCATTCACCTGAATATCCAGCGTAGTGATATAGTTAGCAGGCTCATCCTGCTTCACTACCGGAGGCTCAAGAGCCGTACTGCTGACAAATAGTGGTTTCTGTTGTGCCGAGTTATCAATCTCATCGGATACCTGATCAGATGAATCTGTCGTATCAACTGCTGTTTGAGTAGTCGTCGTGCTCTGTGACTTATTATCCTCAGGCTGAGTGGTAACATCACTGCCTGACGTATTAATACTTATTTTCGAAATATAACTTGGGGTAGATGCTGGCGTACCATAATAATTATTAGTAGTAATATTTGTAATGTTATTAATAACACTACCGGGCTGCGCAGCATTATTGCTATTAACCGAAGGAGTCTCCAAATCATAGTCAGGTGCAGGTATAAACGGTGCTGAATTAAGCGGCGATCGGTTGTACGAAACCGCAGCATCAGGTGCTAACGTCAACGTTGCTATTATTTGCGTTTTATGTTCCAACGCTTTGATTAAAGAAAATATTTTAATGGATTGATCACCAATACCTTTGAACTCAGAAAATTCTTTCTGCAACTCGGTAATCATGTTGTTAGTTTTTGTATGTTCAGCCTCATAAAGATGACTTTCTACATTTTTGGGATTTTCCCGCAGCGTTTGCAGATCATCAGCTGACAGTTTTCCATCCAGTTTGGCAATGATATCCGGATAGACATTTTGCTGAAGATAGTTAGAACAAAACTGCTGCAGGTTATCTTGCCCTGTTTGCGAGTTTTTCTGCGTTAATTCCATCTTGTCAGCAATGGCAGCGATGAAATTTTTCATTTTGCCAACTGCTGACGGCGCATTCTTGGGCAAGCCCTCTATCGCTTTGTAGAATTCCTTTGCGGCACCCATCAGTTTTGTATCTTTCTTATCCGCCGGTAACATGCTAAATAATGCCAGCGCCGCTTTGGTGCCGTGATTCAATGTATAGTGTTTAAGATCACGCTCACCACAGCTATCTATTACTTGAGTAAGATTTTTTAACGCATTGATATTACTTGCATCCTTTCCCAAATCTTTGAGGAAGGAAGCGATATGTTTCGCCGTGTTAACGTCTGCTAAGGGGGTAGTACCATCAGCAGAGTTTGAGCTGAAACTGATAGTACGTTGGCTATCTACTCCCTCATTAGAGGAAATGGGGCAGGGTTTGGCATGGGCAGACGTCACCCCAGTGAGACTGCTCGCTAAAGCGCTCCCATTGCCTGAAGAAAACTTGGGAGAAGCAAAATTTAAAGGTCTGGGAGTAGTAACAGTCCTGGGTGCCGTGATATCAGGCATAACTAATCTTCCTTATATAAACAGTTTAAAAAATGGGTAATACCACAGTGCGCACGGTGGCAAAAAATACCCAGCGCAGTGTAGTATTAGCGCACTCTGAATATTTTCAGACGATAGTCTAATTACCGGCTAGTATCATGTGGCTGGAAAGAGTGGCAAGCAATAAACCTGCCATTATTTATTGAGCATATTATTTATTGAACATATTATTCATTGAACATAGCCCATATTATAACGAAGTAAATCGTCCACCAATTTAGTCAGTAATTGGATCAGGGTTTCAAAACTGGTATTGTCCTGCCGAAATTTTTCCAGCAATTGCGTTACACTATTATCAATCGCATTTTTCTGGCTATCGATGCCACTTTGCAAGCTCTGGAAGGCTTGCGCATTGGTGTCAGACCCCATCCATGTGGCCTCTGTACCCTGTAGCAATTTATAAATCTCTGTGATGGGAGCTAAATCTGGATATACTTCAATTCGGCCGCTGCCCTGCTTATACTCCACCTTAAAGCCAGTTCCCAACTTTTTCTCCCAGAACGCAAGCTCTTTATCACCGCCAGAAAAAGTATAAATAGGGTTTATTTTAGCGTCTTTGGGCGGCCAGTTCTTGGCAAATGCCTTCATCTTTTCAGTATCCTGCTTCGGAAATGAGCAGACAACATATTTTTGCAACTGTTCATGCATGGATTTCGCAAATTCATAAAGGTTAAATTTTATCTTGCCATCTGACCCCGCCTCAATATGATTACTTATTGTCCCCAATGCAGTATGCGTCACCTTCATAAACTCAGTGGCGCCTTTGTTAATTGCAGCGTAATTTTTCTGATAATCACTATGTATTGACTTAATCAAATCTTTCATTGGTTCTATATGGGTTACATGCCATTCTCCATCTTTTGCAGTGGCATTGGATATACTTCTCATTGCAGCCTTGTAGCTGTCGTCACTTCGTTTCAAACCGCGCACCAGGCTGCGGGAATCCGCCACAACCTTATCCATATCCCCCGAAACTGAATGAAAGCTCCCCGTAGAAGAGGACTCAAACACCGGCTGTGGCAGCAAATGGCTATTGCTGGACACTATCTGCCGCCCGGTAGCATAAGGATCATCCTGAGGTTGCATCAGGGCGGATAGATCCATGTTCTGTAATAACATCGGCTGCGCACTCACGTTGTGCCCGTTAGCCAGTGCCCCTTTCGCGCCCAACATCAGTTCCGGGGCATGTTGAGGTAGTGAAATAATCGCTGTTGTCATACTGATATTTTCTCTTTAACCCTTAACAATGGCCTGATTGGCCCGGGTGGTGGATTCCATTATGGAATTAAGAATTTTCTTAATTTCCTCCAGGAACTGCTTGGTCTGATCCATCTGTTTCTCGGTATCATTGGCAGCACTACGCGCCGTATCTGCCACGCTGGTTTGTATTGATTTGTCCGCTTCAGCCTGTTTTACTGCCAGCTGATTAGAAGCACTGCTCACCTGAGCGGCGTTATCGGACATGCGCGTTGCCTGGTCAACAATACGGCCCATGGCTTGGTATTTATCCGTCTGCTGATTGTATTTCTGTTTATGAAGTTCGGCTGCGTCCTCTGCTTCCGCCACTCTCTGCTGCTGCTGCTGCTTAATTTGCGCCTGTTCTGCCTTGTTCGGTGCCGTGGTTTGCGTCATCTTCTGCCCATCCGCGCCAGTGCGACTGATTGCGACCTTGGCCGGTGCCTCTACCTGATTCATTTGGAGCGTCAGCTGCTTAGCATCTGCACTGTGCTGGTTGGACGGTTTCAGATGGTTCTTAACCGCTTGACTTTGCTTAAATAAGCCTCCAGCCTGCAACCCAACGCCAACACCGGTGATAATCACCGCAGTGGCAAAGCCGATAACTGCGCTATGGTAGATCTCTCTTTCCCTTCGCGGATAGTTGAATCCGCCGCCATTTGGGTCATCTCGGCACTGAGAGCCGCCAGCATGCTATGAGTACGACGCTCGGAGATATTGATCTCCGCCAATACCTTACGCAATATACTGAACATAAAGCGCATCGTTTCATTGGTCTGGAAGCCAATGAATTCGTGCTGTTTGGCCGAGTTCGGAGATTCAACCTTATAATCTTCGCCTTTCTGACTCATCTGAACAGCATTAGCCTCCTTCAATATAGAGCCACCCAGCATCAACTGAGCTGCTGCTGCCAGATTGCGTTGCTCGGCATCATCGGCCAACAGTGCATCCAGCAGGACTCGATCACCAGCACTCATTTCACTGATAACATCTTCCCGTTGTAACACTGTAGTCAGGGCTTGCCTGAACCCCTCCGGCTTGGTGGTAAGCGCAATACGTAAATCATTTTGAAGCTCGGTATTTTCCGGTGTTTCCAGGCCCTCTAACGACTGCAACTGCATCAGCATCTGCGCATGATCAACCGTCGTTTTAGGCGTCGACAGTTGCGGTTTTCCGGTTGCATTGTTGACACTGGCGGCGCTTGCTGACTTAAGGTCGTGCAAGCCCAGCTTGTTGGGCGTATTTTGCTCGGCACCAACCGATGTCAGCAACTGTGCAAAATTTGGGTCAATCTTAGGGGCAGTAAAAGTCGTGGCTTGTTGAATAGTGGTCATAAATAGTTTCTCCTGAAATTAAGCAAAACTGCTTTTTATTATGTTGGCTTTAGCAGTGCCGGATTGATTTAACGCAGTTAGCATGCCTTCAAACATCTCATTGAGCTGGTCATAGTTTTTAGCCACCGACGCGATTAGCGACTTTAACAAATCCTCAATGAACTGCATCATAGCGTTGTTGTGCATCATGCCTGCCATCATCTCTTTCATATCGCGGGTCTTTGCGCCGACCTGTAAATTCAGCCCGCCGCTGACAGCAGCATTAGTCACACCAAGCACCATATTGGTACCGTTCATGCCCATTTCGATTTTGCGCGCAGTCACACTGGCGGTTTTCCCCACACTGGCAGCCTTATCAGCAACGTGTGCAACATCATCAGTTTTGTCGGCAATCTGCGCCAACGATTTGCTAAGATTAGTGGCCTTAGTCCCCACCTTGCCCATACTATTGAGAAGATCGGTTGGCAGCGCTTTTACGGCGCTTTTCATCAGATTACCCACTAATTTAGACCCGTTTTTCGCTAAATTGCTGATCATCTGACCGGCATTTTTGAAAAACGAAGACATCGAAAATAGCGAAATCGCGAGGAAAGCAACGGCCGCCAACACCATGCCGACAATGTTGCCGATCTCTTTGGCTTTCTCTGCCGACATACCGAATGTCATCAACATATTGCTGATACCGGTTGAAATTTCCGCCGCCAGCATCTGCATCAAGCTGCCTTGTCCAGTCTCCTCCAGCACGATATCAGTCACGGTTAGGGCAATACCAACCGCAGCGATGGCCAGCGTCAGTGGCGCGGCAGTGCCCAGAGTGGCGATGGTTGCCACAACTGATACCGCTAACATGATGTAACTAAAGATTTTACTGGTACAAGAGGCAGTTTTACTCGCCTCATCAGCTTTACGTTGCGCCGCTTCCGCTTCTTTGGCTTTTTTCTCTGAATCTCTACGCGAGGCTGCGCTGATGGTTTCCAGCACCTCCTGCTGCTTCTCCATACCTTTAATGGCATCTTCACCCATCGCCATCTTCAGTTCCGCGGTCAGCAGCGCCAGTATCGCTATGTAATTATCCCAACGTTCGCCATCTATCTTCGGCGTAGTGACAGAGGATTCTATAAATTCATTGATTGCAATGCGGTCCTGATCGGCCAACATCGCTATTTCTGTTGCTTGATTCAGCACTTGTTTATAAGCATTTTCAAGCTGCGTGCTGTTAAGTTGGGCCTTGCTCAGTGTACCTTTCAACTTCGTGAGGTTAGTGGATAGCTGCTGTTGCTCCACTTGTAATGCACTTAGCCTGATGCTTAGCCCAGAGACTTTATCTGTCAGCAACTCATGTTGTTTCAACTGTGCGAGGTCCTGCGGTGGGCTAATCACTTTTAGCTCAGCCGTCGTCTTAGCCAGTTGCTGCTGTGTTGTGGTCAATTTCTGCTGATTGGTATTGAGAGAACTCTGTAGCTCCAGCTGCTGCCCCGTCAGCCCCTTTACCGTCGTCACACTTTGCCGCCAGGCCAGCTGACACTTTGTCACTTCATTACTGCTCTGCTGCAGCTCATTGGTGCTATTTTCAAATGCCGACAACAAATTTTCTGCCCGCTCACGCTGGACAGAGGATTCGATGTTAATCATTTGCAGACGACCACGTAATGAGCTCAGGCTGCTATCACTCACTATCTGACGTACTGTTGCCAACGACCCCATCAACGATGCCGCGGCATTAAAGCCGGAAGTCTGGCTGGTCGCCTCTGAGTTTGCTCCATGACGGGCGCTGATACTCGCCCCCGCGGCCTCTTCTGCCGAGGATTGGTTAGCGGCAGCCTCGGATTTGGCCTGTGCGAGCGTCATTTTTGGCATGACCAATCGCGGCGCACCCTTAACGCGGTGATGTTTCTCCTGTTCCATTGAAGCCAGTTCCTGAACAGCATCCCCCAGAGACACATCAAACAGATTTTTAGTACTATCGTCTCGAATTTGGTTAAAATTCGCACCTTGAGTAAAAGTGAGAATATTATTAATTCGATCGCTACCAGCTTTTATATCGACCATATAATATATTTACCTTATTAAATCAGAGTTATCCTTCTGCTGGTTCACTTTCTGTTAGATTTTTCTTTAATGCAGTTAAATAAACGGAGGATTTTTGTTTCAACTCCAAATCATCACTCCCATTAAAGGTACTTTCAAAACAATGCAACGCAGCACTACTTTTTTTCAGCATTAAATTACACTGCCCAGCATGGAATAATGGACGGTAATCATCTTTTGCCAGAACAAAAGCCAAAGAGTAAAGTTCCACTGCTTTTTCATAACGCTTGGTTAGCTGATAAACAGCTGCCAACCCCATAACATAATCAGTATTATAAAAATCATAAATACTTAGAAAGCGAAAGAACGTTTCGGCTTCTTTTAATTTACCTTGTTCATAAAATTCATAAGCGTAAGCATAAAGTCCGTCCATGGTACTTTGTGGGACACCATAAATATCTTTATAACTGGCGCCCTCCATTATTGCCTGACAAAGTTCATCAAAAATAATATCCATATCTTCCGTTTGATTTTCTGCCGCATCATGTTTCTGGTTCATATACTCTCCTAATTAATAATGTAAGAAATATGATGCAACGCTAATGTTTACATCATAGATAGTTGGAACAATGAGTTCTTATAAAAAGCGATGCGAGCTAATTTGGCTTGCTATCGTTAGTTTCTTCCTGTGCTAGCGGGTCGGCAGCATTATCCGCCTCTAACTGCTCCAGGGCAGCATCCACATCAATGCCCATTTTTACCAGCTCAACGCGTACCAGCCAGTTAATGATGTGCATCACATCATCCAGCCCTTGGTCATTAATAAAGCTGTCTTTGCGATAATTCCGCCATAGCTGCCGTGCTACCGGAATATCCCTCACTACCGGTACACCCTGACTTTCGGCATAAGCAATCACCGCTTTGGCCTGTAATCCCCGAGTTTTCATCATAAGATACGGCAGCGGTGCTATATCGTCATTGTAATAAATTACCATCGCAATATGCGTTGGGTTCGCCATAACAAATGTTGAACCACGAACATTTGACTTCACTTCTTCTGACAATATTTCCTGATGCAACCCTCTACGAGCGCTCTTAATATGTGGATCGCCATCATTATCTTTGTATTCTTTTTTCACCTCTTGCTTTTCCATTTTCAAATCCTTCATAAACAGGAAAAACTCAGTCAAGGTATCAATTAACAAAATCAATAATGCCACAGCCAGAAAAACCATAATAAACGTAATACACAAATGCGCCCACTGACTAATCATCCCATTAATAGTGGTGCGATAGAGCATAAATATCTCTTGTCGCCAAAAGATAAAAAACACCGCCGCCGAAGTGGCAAATACCAACAAATACAGAAAAGCTTTCACCAACTCTTTTAATGAGCGCAGAGCAAAGATCTTTTTAAATCCAGAAATAGGATTTAAGTGAGAAAAGTCAATTTTTACTGCTTCGGTCGCTAAACGGAAACGACTCTGTAATAACGAAATAATTGCACCCGGTAAAAAACAGGCCAGCAGTACCGGGACAACCGCTTGCAAAAATAAGCTGTAAAGTTTATCCAACAATGCCTCAACACCTATATCGGAAGGTGAAAGCAAAATTCTTTGTAACAAACTACCTAATCCATACAAACTGGAGAAACCAGAAATTGCAAACGCCCCTGCAACCAGTACCACGGCGGCGACCATATCCTTACTTTTAAAACTTTGCCCTTTCTTCGCCGAGTCACGAATCTTTTTGTCTGTGGGCTTCTCTGTTTTTTCAGCCATGATATCTCTCCGCTATTATTGCGGCGCTACACCAAAAATATCGTGCAACGGACTCAAGGAAATCATATTAATCAGAATGGTCGGAACTTCATTCTGGAAATAGAGCAGAAATACCATGAATGCAATTGCAGACTTAATGGTTAATGATAAAGAAAAAGCATTCAGCTGCGGGCAAAAGCGGGAATATAGCCCCAGCGCTACCTCAGTAATAAATAAAGTCACCAGAATAGGGGCCGCGAGCACAATAGCCTGTACCACTAACTGGTTAAGCCAACGCCCCAGCGGCAGACTATCAAAATGGCTGAATCCGGCAGCAAAGGGCAACAGGCGGTAACTCTCGGCGAAGGTCTGCGCCAACTGATACATCCCCCCCTGTGTCAGAAAAATCATGACCACTATATGGCTGACTAACACCGACATCTCTGAAGATTCCACACCATTAGCCGGGTCGATAGTATCGCTGATGGTCGCCCCGCGCTGGTTATCGATCAGTTCACCAATAATATTGGCGATAAGAAACGGCAGACTGAGGATAAAAGCCAGCACCAAGCCGATAGCCAGTTCATAAAGGATCATTTCACCGAGGCTTGTCTCTTCCCAATTAAGTTCATAGGTCGAGAAAAAAGGCCACATCCCCAGGGCCAAAAAAACGGCAACACAGTTTTTGATCATGCCACTGTTAAGCAACTTGCTACTGAGAAACGGCAAAAAGAAGAACACCGGCGCAATCCGTGCCCACGCCAATGCCAGCGTCATCAACCCGGTCTGAAATGTAGAATAGAGCGACACATACAAACCTACCACCTGCTGATCCATCACCCCACTCCTGCGGGCGATAATGCGATAGCCAGCACTTCAGTGGCGTAGTTCATTACCTTGTCAGACAGCCAACCAGAGATCATAAACAGTGAGCCAAATACCGCGAGTAACTTGATACCAAAAGGCAGTGTCTGTTCCTGAAGTTGGGTCACAGTTTGAATCAAGCCAATCAACAGACCTACCACCGTCGCCACCATCACCGGAATGGCCGATAGCAGCACAATAAGCAGCATGGCTTTATTACTGGCGTAAATAATATTTTCCATAAGTTAGTTACCTGGCTAATGCTGTGCCAGCTCCATATATTGCATAATCAACCCCTTGGAAATCAGCGCCCAACCGTCGATTGCCACGAACAAGATCAATTTTACCGGAACAGAAATGGTAACCGGGCTCATCATCATCATCCCCAACGCAAGTAAAATACTGGAGATAATCAGGTCTATTACTACAAAAGGTAGATAGATATAAAAACCAATTTCGAATGCTGATTTAATTTCACTCAACGCGTAAGCAGGCAGCAGGGAAAACAGCGCTGGCTCGCGAGTATCAGCTTCAGCCATCGATTCCTCTTCACTACGCCCTTGTTGCAACGACTCGAAAAAGTTGAGTAATTCCGGATCGGAGTATTTCTTTAGATAAGCGGTGTAACTACCCAGCCCCCCATCTATAAATTTATCCACCGAATCAACATTGCTAAAATCCACCTTTTCGGTGCGCATATAGTGATTCACATCCTGAATCACCGGCATCATCACAAACAGTGACAACAGCAGCGCTATCCCGTTGAGCGCCAGGCCGGAAGGTACCTGTTGTACCCCCATCGCATTGCGCACCATAATTAGCACGATTGATATTTTCAGGTAGCACGTTCCCGCCGCGATGACAAAAGGCAATAGTGAAGAAAATGCGACAATCGCCAGTAAGGGAATGTCCCCAGGTAACGTTGGCATCATTGTTATGACCCCAGGCTGCCCTGGCACGCCAACTTTGTGACCTCCAGACCCAGTTCTTCACCATCACCGATATAAATAAGCTCGCCTTCAGCCACCAATTGCTTATTGGCGTAAACCTTCACTTCTCTGTCTTTATCTGCCCCCAGCGAATACACCGATCCCGGCTGGATATGCGCCAACTCTTCCAGTAGAATTTCGCTGTGTCCTAATACAAAGGTCAACTTCACTGTCAGTTTGGCAACATCGAAGCGGCTCGGTAGATACTCAGGCAGCACCTCATCCAACGTGGGCACCGTATCTTCAGTTTCCTGCATATCATCAATATTTTCTTCTATCACGAACACACCCTCTTGCTGTTTTTGAAAGCGGGCCACCGGGCGACCCGTTACTATTAAGTGCAATTGCAACTGCTGAATACAGAGCACATCGCGTAACGCCAATGACTGTAATAACCCGGCGCTGATATGGCTGTATCCCAATACCCAGTCAACCTGCTGGGTCACATTTTTGCCTATCGCCTGCCCGGCAGGCAGGGGCTTAAGCTGGCTGAAAGGAGCGGCTATCAGTACCGTCCCCAGCACCGATTCTTCTATCGTTAGCCAAGACTGGCTTATCTCTGCACCATCAACAACCTCAAGGCTTTCCATGCGGAATGCGCCAGTAAAAAAAGTACGAGAACTGTTTTCTTGAGTAAAAATTTCCGCCAGGCTCTGGTTATCCAGCCCCTGCCAGGCGCAACTGTTCAGCTCAGGCCAGTTGAAACGACACCAGCCTTCAACCGGTAGCAACGCCGAAATTTTTTCAGTGACACTACTCAGGTTCAGTCGGAAATAGCGCTCTCCAGCTTGTGGAATGGTGGCGCTTCTGTCCGGCTGATAGCGCTGTTGCCAGCGCGTAACCTCAACCTGGCGTGTACTGAGTCGACGGATATTGAGCATCATTATTTTTCATCCTCCTGCTCTGATTGTTGCTGACCACGGCGTTCTTCATCATGCCGTTCATCGCGAAAATCCAGCGGATTCTCCGACTCCAATAAATGGTGGTTATTCTGTAAAGCCAACTGAACTTCCGCGCTGTCGGTCATCGCTGTCAGTTCGCCCGCTTTGGACAATTCGAATTTCACCATCGGGCTGTTCGTCCACTGAGTAAAGGTGTAACTCAAGGTTCGACGCCCTGCTGTCGGTTCACTTTCTGTCGCGACAGGCTCCGGCAACGCTGTCATTTCTGCCTTAGATGGGGTTTTCATCTCTTCTGGCTGAGTGACCGCAGGGGGCTGTGTTGCCAATGGCTGCCCGGCCAACTGTTGTGTAGTCGGCAAATGCGTCTGATCATCCCCTAACGTGTTTTCCTGACTTTCCGCTAGCGGCACAGAAGATGTTGCTTCACGCAAAGACTCAAATGACGCCACAATTGGCTGCTTAACTGTTGAACCAGAGCTATCTGACCTATCCTGAGAAACAGAGGTGTCAGACATCTCTTCTTTATTCCCCTCTCTTTTAGCGGAAGGGACGGCTACCATTGGCATCTCAGAATTATCACTGGTGACTGCAATCAGACCGGGCAGTGGCTGTTCGCCGTTATCCCTCGGGATAACATTCAACTGAGTCAATGTTGCTGTTGGTTTGAGTAATGTTTCTACCGTCACTCCACCACTCACCTTGTCCACCACTGGAGTTGGTTTCGCACCAACTTTCTCCATAGCCTGCGGTTGCTCTGCTGTCTCATGTCCCTGCGCCAAAGCACCCTGCATTTTTACCGACACCAACTCGGGCTGCTGCGCCATATTCGGCAACGCCAACTGTTTACTTAACGGCATGCTATTTATCGGCATCATCAGGGGAGCCAATGCGGGAGCTAACTGCTCTTCTGCCTGTTTCTTGCGTTGCTTTGCCTTAGCCAGCAACTCGGTCATTTTTTTTTGCACCTCCTGCTGAAAAGATTTCACTGCCTGCCCATTATCGGTGTTCCGCGTTACCGGCCTGGAGACATTGGCTGGTTCCTCTTTGCGGATATCCGGCGGGGCGCTATGAGCTACCTGTTTTATCGCCACCATATGTGGATAATTCCTCAATTTCGTATTGCTGTTGCAGTTCGCTATTTAAACGTCTTCTGCACCTTTCGCGCTTCAGATAAGTTTGGAATTTCTCGCACCGATTGTCGGTTTCCCGTAATTGGCGCTGCATCTGCCGTTGCTTCTTCTCAAGTGTTATCAGTTCCGCCTTGATGTTTTCTAAGTCATATAACTGACGCGCAATTTCCGCCAATAGAGCAGCTTTATGACGTTGGCGTTCAAAGAAAGCTTCACGGGTCAACTCCGCAGCCTGGTCATACAGGCTGCTTTGAGTTTCCAAAACTTGGATGCGCGTGTGGATATCATGCTGCTGCTGTTGTAGCGTCTGTAGCGAACGCCGCAATATCTGCTGGTCTTGTTTGATTCGCTCCAGTCGCCGTTGTGTGAGGCTCAGCAGATTCTTTACCATCAGTTTGCCAGCTCACGGAGCTGATTGAGCGTGGTGGAGAACTCGCCGGGTTCTTCCATTGCTTGCTGCAAAAAGCCCTCTATAACATCTCTGTTGTCCAGCGCGTGATCGTTGTCGGTATTTTCACCACGCTGGTACTCCCCGAGATCAAGATAGAGCTGAATTTGTGCCAGCCGTCCGAGCATATCGCGCGTTTTTGCCGCATCCTGACGATGCTGCGGTGTAGTCACTTTCGAAAACACACGACTAATACTGTGTAAGATATCAATTGCTGGGTAGTGACCGCGCCCAGCGAGTTGTGCACTAAGGTAGATGTGACCATCGATTATCGAGCGAATTTCATCACCAATCGGGTCGGATTCCTCTTCGCTCTCCAGCAGTACGGTATAAAAAGCCGTAATAGAACCATGCTGCAATGCACCGGGCCGTTCCAATAACAGTGGCAGTTGCTCGAATACCGACGCTGGGTAACCGCGCCGCGCGGGAAGTTCCCCCGCCGCCAATGCTACATCGCGCAAAGCACGGGCATAACGCGTCATCGAATCGACAAACAGCAACACATCTTTGCCCTGATCACGAAAATACTCCGCCATCGCCGTTGCCAGTAAAGCTGCATTACAGCGCTCAACCGCTGGACTGTCCGACGTGGCGTACACCAGAATGGTTTGCGCAGCACGCGGTGAGGTCTGCAATTCATGAATGAATTCTGTCACCTCACGACCGCGCTCACCAATTAGCGCAATAACACAAATATCCGCCACCGCATGATTCATAATCATGCTCATCAGGGAGGTTTTGCCGCTACCGGCCGCCGCAAAAATCCCCATACGCTGCCCCTGCCCACAAGTGAGCAAGCCATCAATTGCCCTGACCCCCGTCACCAATGGTGTGGTAACCGGTCGGCGCAAATTGACACTAACCGGCGGATTATCAACCCGACACAGAGTGGTGAATAGAGGTTCTGATGATGCAGTTGCATTGCTCAGCACGCCCACTTCCTCTCCTGCGGCGTTGTAAATTTTACCCGCCAGATGTTCTCCCATCTCAAAGACAAACGGCTGACCAGTGGGGCGGATAACCACTTCACGTGTCAGCCCCTGTGCTCGACCAATCAAACTCAGAATGGTTTGTCCCTCCTTAAACCCCACGACCTGAGCTTTTGCAATCACTTCCGGCTGACATAAATCGCGCTCAATCAGACAGATTTCGCCAATAAAGACCCCATGCAGCGGGGCCTCTAGCAGGCAACCATGTATACGCGACGGGTGTGCACAGCTATCAAAGAGATTCATAAATTAGCCAGCTAACAGGGTGGAGAATCGATGACTACGCTCATAAAACTCATTTAGACTGTCAGCAAACAACTGAGTGTCATTCAACGCTGGCTCACGCAAGATTGCGGAAAGCACCAGAGTGTTTTCCCTGAAACTCAATGCGGGCTGCCCGATGTGAAAATTACCTGGGGTGTATTCCAGCAATTCGCTCAATAAATTTTGGCCCAGCGCTTCAAGATGCCCCATTTGACATTCAGCAATGCTGCACCACAAAATAATATCGTCGGTTAACAAGTCGACATTAATAGGCGGTGATTCATTCAGCTCTAACTGAATAGTTGAATGACAATCAAGCTGCGAGTTAATTAAATCCTGGCGCCCTTCAGTGGATAAAAAAGAATTCAATGCATCAACAAAACGGTATTTCATGGTAGTTCTCCTTACACGGTTTTAATTACGTTCACTTTCACTGTCTCGGAGATCTCATTAAATGAGAGCACCTCCAATTCAGGGAAACGACTCTCAAGAATTTTTTTCACAAAACGACGAATATCTACGGGCACCAGCACACTCATATCTCGAACAGAGTGATAACTGCTTTCTACTGTCTGAGCAAAGGCCTGAATAATGTCATCGGTTTTTGCCGGATCAAGGCTGATAAAGCTACCACCGGAGGCCTGACGAATCCCTTGGCGAATCATGTCTTCAAATTGATCATTAATCATCAGAACATTCAAACGCCCATCGGTGGCAAAACGAGATGAGATATAACGGGCCATCGCGCCACGGACATATTCCACCAGCATCATGCTGTCTTTCTCTTTTGGCACCCATTGCACCAAAGTTTCCAAAATAAGTTTCATATTTCGGATGGAAATCTTTTCCATCAGCAGACGCTGAAATACTTCAGTTATCTTTTGTACTGTTGCATGGCGATAGCACTCTTTTAATAATTCAGGGTATTTCTTTTCCAGATCGTCAAGCAGGTTTTTAGTTTCCTGAATCCCAAAGAACTCATTAATGTGATGCAGCAATAAAGTTCCGATACAGTCGATAATCTCACTAATATCATCGCGTGCCATTAAACCCAGTTGTTTAATATCATCAGTATGTTTACTGGCGATCCAGGTACTGACTGCACCATGCTCATCAGTAAATCGGGTTAATTCCAGCCCCAGATATTCCAGTTCATCGTTAATCGTAAGAAGACGTAAACCACCAAAGCAAATATTATAATCACCCGCACGAACTTCATTAATCAGCACAATAATTTTGTCGCTTGGTACCACCGGAGAATAGTTAATGGCAATATCAGGGATGCGGTAGCCATAGCGCACAAAAATATCTTTCTTGATGCGTGATAGAAAACTATTTTCTTCCAGCAGTTCCTTATGTTTTTGGCTCACCGAAATAATAATTGGCAGTGTTTCAGGTACATACTCATCATCTGAAACCTGACTTTCCCGTCGAGTTTCGCCTTCTGCCACCTCGGAGCTAACTTCAGCATCACTCTGTTCATCACCCGCAAGGTGTTTCTTCTCCTTGCGCTTCTGATGATGGCGATACCACAGCAGCGCTACCATTAAACCGGATAAGAACAGGAAAATTGGCGTAGGAAACCCGGGCAGAAAACCAATGCTACAAACAATGATCGCGGTGATCATAATAGTGAAATCTTTGGCAAACAGCTCAGAGACAATATTTTCACCAAGGTTTTTATCATTGCCGCCCACGCGAGTCACAATAAAGCCGGCACTGATAGAGATAAGCAGAGCCGGAATTTGTGCTACCAAGCCATCACCAATGGTCAGCAGGGTGAAGGTATTCAGTGCCGTAGGCATGTCCATGCCCAATTGCGCCATTCCGACGGAAATACCACCAATCAGATTGACAAAAATAATGATAATCCCAGCGATAGCATCACCTTTGATGAATTTCATCGCCCCATCAAAAGAGCCGTATAACTGGCTCTCGTTCTCCATATCATTACGTTTCTCTTTTACTGTTGCCTCATCAATCACCCCAGCACGCAAATCAGCGTCAATGCTCATCTGTTTACCTGGCATCGCATCAAGTGAGAAACGCGCCGCAACTTCGGCAATACGTTCAGAACCTTTGGTAATCACGATAAACTGCACAATGGTCACGATGGCAAATACCACCATCCCAACCACCAGATTGTCCTGAATAACAAACTCGCCAAAGGTGGCAATAATGTCGCCAGCATCAGCTTCCAGCAAAATAAGACGGCTGGTACTGATCGATAACGCTAATCGGAATAGCGTAGTAATCAATAAAATTGAGGGAAATGACCGGAAGTCCAACACCCGTGTAATATAAAATGATCCCATAAAAATCAGCACTGAAATCATAATATTCAGGCCAATTAACAGATCTACTAAAATCGTCGGCAAAGGTATAATCAGCATGGCAATAACCATGACCATGATGACTAATACCAACAGTTCAGGACGATTGCGAATATTTAACAATAGTCCGGTAATTTTATTCATGGAATGTTCTCTTCTTCGTCATGTAATACCCGCCGAGCCATAGCCAGCTCTTGCTCCATAAAATGACTCATATTCTCTTTCAATCCGTCAATAAAATGCTCGCGCTCTTCTAATGATGAGAAAATACCTGTCGGCAATATGGAAAAAGCGATAATTAAAATCTGCAAAAAACGCGCACGCATATCCGTACTTAATGCACCGAGCTGCCGCGAATAAAATGTGAGTAAGCTGTCGTTAAAATTCTCTTGACCGCGAATGCCGCTGATAAACAATTTGCTAAGCATGTTCTCACCACTCTGATTAATAAAAGCAAAATCGGTATGAGAAAAACGCTGGCGAAATGTATCGTCCAGTGATTGCATCTCTCTTAATCGGCTAACACGATTAAACAAAGCACCAAATTCGCTAACATTAATATTCCCCAACGGTAATGCTTGTAAGTCACAAGCCAAAGCCCGCGCCAGGTAACGAATAATATTTTCACGTTCCTGAGCCACCATCTCTTCAGCCCATTGCTCATAGAGATAAATCGCTGGGCCGTCATAGCAAAGAAACTCGCGATACAGCATTCTCAAGTTGCCAGCCGACTGCTGCATTTTTTGTGCAAAAGCTTTCGCCACCAGCGCGATATTGATCCCCGCCTGAGCACTGCGATCGAGGTCTTCCGCCTCTAGCTGTTCCCGTAATGCTTCCAGTTGTTCGAGCTGCTTGCGCTTTAATCGGCTGCGGTGAATCAATGCTGCCAGCACCATAAGCAAATCACTGGGATCGGTAAAATACTGGAGCAAAAAAGCATGTAGCTGCTGCTGCGTCATCAATTTGCTGTTCAGCGCCCCTTCAACCCGCAGGATTTTTTCATCCGCTTGAGCATCCAGGATGCGCTCAGAAAAACGCGTCCACTCTTCCTTGCTGTCTGTTGTCGGCCCGCGACGGCGCACATGACTGGCTGCCAACATGGACATCGAGGCATATTCACTACTGTTATCAATGACTCCCTGTCCACGCGCCGCTTCGTCAGCATCATCACTGGCCTGTGCCGCGGAGCTACTTTTGTCACGTTGACCCACTAAAAAGCGTGAGTTGCCGCCAACAGGACCTATTGCCACGGCTGGCTCGCATACTTCTTCAGAAACTCAACGGTGCCGTTTAACTTGCCATCATGGCGGGTTAAGCGTTCAGTTTCAGAGAACTGACGACCATCCCATGCTTCGTTTTCATCCAGTAAACGCGGCTGAATCAAAAAGATACGGATCATTTTCTGCTGGTTGTGCGAACGGTACTTAAACAGGTTACCCAAAAGCGGAATATCACTTAACAGCGGAATCCGAGTCTCACCCTCTTCAACTTGATCACGGGTATATCCGCCAATCAGCAGGCTTTTATCGCGACCAATACGTGCCACAGTATTGATGTTGGTGCGGTTAACCTCTGGCAGCCCAGCGATATCGGCAAGTTTGCCCGAGTTATCACGGTTTAATCCGCCATCTTCAATATTGACTTCCATTTCAACACTCGATCCCCCTGAGAGGCGCGGCAACACACTGATCATGGTGCCATATGTCACCTGTTGCAGTGAGGCCACCCGCTCGCCCTCCACTCGGGCATAAAAACTGGTGTTGTTATCAAATAGCGCCGGCACATTCTCCTGCGTCAAGATAACCGGGCGCGAAACGATACGGGCATTGCCGGTTTTACTAATCGCGTCGATTTGCGCCAAAAACGTTTTGCTGTCACTTAGCGTACTGCGGTTAAAGGTAACTGAACCGCCAGCAACACCGATACCACCCGCTTCCCAACGCACGCCCAGATCGTCCACTTTGCTTTGCGTCACATCGATAATCCACAGTGATAGCTCCACTTGGCTACGGCTGTTATCCAAGGTATGGACTAACTGGCGAACATAGCGAATCTGTTCTGCGCTGCCTTTTACTACCAGACTGTTGCTGTCGGGATACGCGACCAGAGAAAATGGGCTGCTCGTTTTAGCGCCAGCAGCCAGCTTAAGCGCGCTGTCACCGCCGTTAACTGATGGTGGAGCCGGAAAACCTGCTTCGATCGTCGGTTCACCCTCTTTCGGTTGTATCGTCAGTGTGCTTTCCGTCGTGCCATTGTTACCCTGGAACAGAGCATTAAGTGCCGTTAACATCCCAGGAATTGTGATGCTTTGCCCACGTTGGTTATAGGTACGATCGGTGACTGATGAGTGTTTTAACGGGATAACTGCCACTTCACCGCCGCTGGCCAAGTCTTCCTGCTTAATACGCTCATCAAGATAGGCGGCTGCCGCACTAATCAACTCCACATAAAGCGGTGGTCCTGAGACAAACAGTAAACGGTTATCGCCTTCGGTACGGACCGGAAAACGCTTATCGTAAATTCCGGTTTTCTGAATATAGTTAAGCACTTGCCCACTACCCGCAGCCTGAGTGTGAACAATGACACTACGCATTTCGCTGTTGTCATAAACATAGATGCCCGCGCCATCGTCGTACCACACCAGCGCCATACGTCGGGATAATGCTTTAAACATCTCATCAGCATTCGCCAAATTAAAGTTCCCAGTGACGCGCTTTTGTGCCGCCAACTTACTGAGAATAATCGGCTTCTCCAGCCGTTCAGCGACGGCATCAAACAGCTTGCCGACCATGACGTTATTTGCGACAAAGGAGTCATTAACGTTTTCCTGCCCGACGGGCAATGCGGTAATCACCTCAGCGTTGACCTGACTCATATGGCCTGCCAACAATAAGAGTGAAAAATAGATCACTCCTCTGTATTTAACTTTCATATAAAATAGACTCCAAACGTCTTATTTCTGAGGGTGTTAACCCCAACTCTTTTTTGAGATCATTGGTAAAATGCGAGGCCGAGCAATATCCAGCATCCAGACCCACATCAAGAATTGAACCTTCACTTTCGATAAGTTGTAATACGGCAGATGCCATACGCACATTCATCATTTTTTTTCTTGGCTGTTGCCTTAAAGCTCTCTCGATATAATTGCCTGAAGTAGGCCGCAGAGACGCCATATCGCTGACTTAAATAATTAATGCTGACATTATCTGTCTGTTCCGAAGCTGATAATAAGAAGCTCATCATTCCGTAGGCTTCATATTTTCGTAATAGATCGCACCAAGTATTGAATTCCGTTTGGTTACGCAGTATTAAATCAATCACGGTATTATTCACTGACATTTTTGTCGCATCATCTGGTGCATCAAGGGAAATAACCTCTGACCACGGCAGCGCCGCAACAGATGATTTCACTTCAGTATCCAAAAATGATTTACCTAATGCAGCATCAATCGTTGCGAGAGTTTCGATGAAACTGGCTAACGTGATGCTGTGTAAAAACCAGTGAGTTTTATCACCCTCAATCTTGCCGGGGTTATGGCAAATAAACAGTGAAGGCTGAGTAATTACGACGCTGTTACCCGAATAAACAGAGCGAAACGTCAACTCCAGCGCCTGATCATCAGGTACAGCCAACACCAGACTATCCTGCAGGGATAAACAATGAGCCACTGGCGTTACCGGCTTAATGTCATTATTTATTGCTGTCATCGTTCTTCGTCTCCAGCTCGTTATTTGAGTTGCAACACAATGAACGATGATGTCGATTTATTAAACGGAATCACTCGGAATAGCCATGACTCCCACTGGGAATCCGCCCGGTATGAAATAGTCAGGTCAATTCCGCTGACAAAAAATTCGTACTCGGCTTTACTTGTCGCCAATTTGGTTCAACGAGAAAATATTATGAGGGACACAGACAACCGCGTCTTGATAATGAGGATTGCCAGTGGGCCTCTAAGCGGTAATGAATTAATGCTCAAAGCGGGTAGCCATCGAATCGTGATTGGTCCTGAGCAAAGCTATTCAACAGAAACAGATAACGACGGCTTCACCACCTATTATTTGCCGGGTGAACAGGGTAATTACCAACTCACCATTGTCTGTGACGATGACGCAATTTCAGCGCCTGAAGCTGAGAATATTGATAAGTGGTATCTCACCCTGAGCGGTGATTGCCCTGATATTAAGCAGCCGGTGATATTTCAGGAAGTGATGCTGGCCGAGCACTTTCCGGTGGTGATTAAAATGCTGAACACCCCGTGGAATAGTGAGGAGAGTTTGCCTCTTAACGTGCAAACGACCGGAGTGGAAAGTGCCGCCAGTGATGTCGGCGCCCCCTTACCTACCGGGCGTAAAATTAACTCAATTTATGTCGCCGGAATTATGCTCGCCGCGCTCACTGCTGTTATTGGTTGGAAGCTGGTTAACTACAACAGTGAAGCACGCCAGGTCAAAACGCTGGAAACCCTACTTCAGGGCAGCAGCTCACCATTGACCGTCACCACGAGTGGAAATGGTCAGAGCCTGGTGCTGGTAAGAACACAGCGTGATTTGGACTGGAGCACCCAGCGTTTACTGCGGGAACATTATCAACAGCCGGTGACATTGAAAAAAATCGCCGCGTTGGAAGAAGAGATAGAAACTGAGCTGGACAAGCAATTACCGGGTCTGTTGAAAGTAGATTTAACACTCCCTTGTCAGCCAGTGATTCGCTGGTTAAAAGGCAACTATCCAGCGCCAGATAATAAAATAATTAAACAGACACTGACAGATTTTCTCGGTTGCCCGATAAAAAGTCGGTTAGAGAGTTACAACGCAACCGAATTGATACACAAGGCAGAACAAGGTCTGACTGAAAGTAATGTGCCCTGGCGGGTGGATAATAAAAACGGGACTGCTGTTTTTATTATTAATGCCAGCCTGAACGATAAACAGGCGCTGTCGGTAATTGATTTCTCCAAAAATTTCACCAGGCGATATGGAGCTAGTCATATTCAGTTCTCTATATCTCTGAGCACAAATCATTTGGTAGGCAAGTCGCTGGTCAATAATCCAAACGGCTATGTTCTGCTGGATAACAACCACTGGTACTTTAATCCAGTGTCATTTTAAAACTAATATTAATTAATGAGGATATAAATTATGGCTTTAGATGGACTTGATGCAACAGGTAAATGGAACCCCTCCGCACTTGAAATGCCTGATACTACTTCAAAGGGTCACAACATGGGGATGATATACCGTGCCCTGGGAGCATTAAACACAAGTGTTGGAGAGCATGGAAATAAATTGGCCGAAGAGCTTAAGAAAAAAGATATAGAAATAGATAACCCAGTTAAACTGGCGGAAATTTCTATCTTAAGTTCAAACTTTAACTTTGCGCGCCAATTACAAAGCAATCTTATGAAGACTTTTCGCGATACCACCGGCGTTTGTATTCGAAACGCATAATATTATTGCTGCGTAATATCACTGTGCGGTGATATTACGCCTTTATTAAGGATAGTTTATGTCAATATTAACCAATATCTCCCCGAGCATTCCGTCTTTCGCAGAACAAAATCTCCCTGAGATGGTGCCGGGTAGTGCTATAGGCAGTGAGTTTCAAAAAAAGGGGGCAAATATTACCGTTGCTGCTGAACGGGAAAAAGCCGCTCTGATTAACGGGGCCGACACTATAGATGTGTCTAACCCCTCGGAGTTATTACAATTTCAAAGTCGTGTGAATAATTATAATCATGCGATCAATTTCATCGCCACGCTAACCCATAAGGGTGCCTCCGCGATTGACTCTGTATTAAAAGCCCCGTAACCCATGAATAAACTGACGAAATTTTTGGTGATAAGTGCTATTTGGCTGCTGTCTGGTTGTGATAACCAAGTGCTGCTCACTGAACTTAGCCAACGCCAGAGCAATGAAGTGCTGGCGGTCCTACAGGAAAATGGCGTGGAAGGAACGCGCAGGGAAAATGGCAAGCTAGGTAATTCCATTAAGGTGGCACGCAGTGATTTTGTGACCGCAGTGGATTTGTTACGCCTGTACAACCTGCCCTCTAAAGAGTCAGTGGAAATTATCCAGGCATTCCCAGGGGATTCACTGGTGGCATCACCACAGGCAGAACGTTCACGCTTGCTTTCCTTAATTGAGCAACGGTTAGAACAATCGCTGCTGACCATTCCCGGCGTGGTAAACGCCAGAGTGCACGTCAGTTATCCCTTAAACAGCAATAGCCGGGTCAAAGAACCGCAGCAGGTTTCAAGTCTGGTGACTTATGCTGGCAATGAAGATCCTAAGCTGATGATGAGCAAAATTAAGTTATTTCTCACCAACAGCTTTGCTGAAGCCAGCTTTGACAATGTTTCGGTGGTAGTGGTTGAGCGCCCGCCATTGCAGCGACAGATCAAAAGTGAGCCACAGTTCCCAGTACCACCGGTGCTATTGATCGGTATTGCTGCGGCCCTGATGACCGCTGCCGGTGCCATTTTGTTACTTTGGCGTCGCAAGCAACAAAACAGCAAAAAAGAAGCCCCTTCGGACAGTACGGAGCAAAAATTATGACAGCCAATCCCGGTCGGTTTAGTTTCGCTTGTCAGCATGAAATCTTGCTGGCACCGGGTGGCTACTTTCACGCAGAGCACAGCTGCATTGATTACCCCGCCCTACCTCAGGTATTACAAGAAGCTCATAATCAGCGCTTGTTGAGACAGTATCAACTGCCTGCACCTGATAGCAATACGCTGCTGTTGCCCGATTTCATTGCTGAGCATTGGGCACAATTGCCCAAGGTTGCCTGGGCGCTAGGGGTGCTGTTACACCCGGCGCCGCTCCCGTGGTGGGTGGAAACATCCCAATATGCGCAACTGCATCAACGCGGAAGCGACAATTTCCGCCAACTACAGCAGACGCCATCATCACCACAAACGCTGCTGGCGGCAGGTGCGGCACAACTATTGGCGGGTTTGCAGCCATTTGGCAAGGTGTATACCGCACGAGCCAGCTATATGTTCAGTTCCGTCACCCGACAGTTAATGGAGACGCCGATGAAAAATGCTCTACCCTGGAATGTGATAGAAGGAGCTTGCCGTTATGTCGCAGCAATCTGAGCCGGATATCCGGCAAACCGCACTAGAAAAAGTTTTGATTAAACATCAAGTCATGAAAGCGAGCCGCTATGAAAAAACGCTAACAGCACAGGCCAAAAAACAGGCCTCTGAGCACTGTCAGCAGGCTCAACAAGAAGCAGAGGAAATACAACGTATTGCTTACCAGCAAGGGTATCAGGATGGGCTGCAAAAACTGTTAGCCGATCTCTTACTCGGGCTGGAATCAAGCCAGCGCCAATATCAACAGACACTGGCCAGTAGTGAGGCCCGCTTGCAAACACTGTTAGAGGAGATGTTTAGTGATCCACGGATGTATGAAATCGTCAGTGACCACTTTATCCGGCAGCATTCTGAATCCCTACAGATCCAGATACACTTGCCCCCCTCATTACTGAAAAAACTAAAACCTACGCTGGCGGAAATGCAGCATATTACCGTACTCGGTGGTGCGGAAGAGAGTATTGCGTTGGAGGTGAATAATGAAATTCTTCATTTTTCCCCAGAAAGCGCGGCGCAACGCACGTTGCCACATATTTTATCCCTGCCGGCACGCTGCACTATTTTGCAGTCCAGAAAGGCCTTATACAGCAAACTATCCGAACAATTCGGTCACTCAGGAGAACGACATGACAATTACGACGATTCACTCCACGTTGAAAATGGCAGCAGCGATCAGTGATGCTAAACCGGTTCCTGCTGCTAACAATATTCATCAGCGGGTTGCGCAAGCATGGCAAGACAATCCGGTGGTGAAAGTCGCCGTAACAGAGAAAAAGGAACCTACGGATGCACCACAACTTTCAGCCATCGAGCAATCAGACATTGACGACTTTGTTGGCAATCTGCGCATGATACAAGACAAGAAAGATCTCTTCGTGCTGCTCAAAAAGAAACTAAACAGTTTGCCTACAGCAGAACGCAAACAATTTATTGCCCAGCTGGTAACAACGCTCAAGGCATCCGAGCTGTCGGAAGATAAAGCTTTACTGAAAGAAAAATTCAATCCGGCTTATTCAATGTATTTAGCAGCCAATATGATTATTGGCCAACTGAATCAACAATCTTTAGATAAAATGGGTAAAGTTCCTACTGAAGATGATGGTGATGAGTATTATTAAATTTAACTCCCTATGAAAACTATTATTTATTATTTATCCATTATACTGTTTCTCAGCCCGGTGATAGCTCAGGCATCTTGTTTATCAAGTGCGGCTATTCGCTGGGATGTGCCAGAAATTATTCTCGAAGCGATTATTATTAATGAATCTGGCGGAAAGCCGGATGCGCGTAATATTAACAAAAACGGTAGCCATGATTATGGCCTGATGCAGATTAATACCATTAATATTGATCCGCTAAAATCCCAAGGGATCATCAAGAATAAACAGGCGCTGATGCAGCCTTGCACCAACATTGAAGCTGGGGCCTATTTGCTGAGCCAGAAGTTTAAAAAACATGGCTATAGCTGGCGCGCAGTGGGTGCGTATCATTCAGAAACTGCCCACTATAGAGACAAGTACGCCAGCAAAATTATGAAAATCGTCAATTCCGGGCCTGATTTTGCCCAAAGGAACGCGTCGCTGTTAAGATCCACTCCCACATATTAATATTTAACGCCCAAAAGAAGAGTAATCCTCAAGCACACAGAGATCACTCTCCAAACGCATGGAGAGTATTCTTTAATATACCCATATCAGCCTTTCTACCGTTGAGAACCTTTTAAGGAGAAGGTATAAAACACGCCTTGAACTTAGTTAATCTTTTACGAAGGCGAAAATACCATGACGAATAATGAACTGAACCCAACTAGTATTGTTTTGTGTGAAAGTGTTATTTTTAACTCCTGGAAGAGGACATTGACCCAACAAGAAACTGTCGTGGTACTTTCAGAAAGTGAGTCATGTCTGTTAAAAATGCTGCTGGATAAAACCTGTAGCAAAAGAGAAGTTATGTATGCAATTTGGGAAAAGCGCGGCGTTATTGTTACTGAAAGTAGTTATTATAAACTGGTAAGACAATTACGCTGCTCATTTAAGAAAGCTAATCTGGATGAAACCCTGATTGCCACTTTACCAAGAATTGGTATTTCATATACAGGTACCAAGAAAGCGCTGACAGCCGAGTCAACATCAGTAGCTCCAGAGCAAAAAGCCGCAGTAAAAAATAAAGTTATGCACCAAAAAGGCATCATTGATGCAGTTATTACAACCTGTACATTGGCTATCGCCGCCACCTGTTCTTATTTTTATATTTTTACCGCAGGATAATCCGATGAAATCTCGTTTTAATACTCATAAAAAAAGTTATTCTTACTATTTAATTTTAATTCTGTCGCTGGTTTTATCCGGCTGTACGCTGCCGACCGACAATAGCCGCAATTACAATGGGGGTTACATTCAAGGAAATATTCTGAGTAATAGTAAGACAATACCTGAAAATGTTAAAATTACGCTCTCACTTTCTCAGAATAAGGCTTCTGGAGAGAAAGAATACATGCTTCATGAGTATAGTTTTATGACCAAGACGAAAAGTCTTACAATTCCATTTCGCTTGCAACTACCGAATGAGTTATCATTGTCCTCACAGCCTCTTAATATCAGTGTAAGGGTAGAGAAAGAGGGTAAATTGATAATGATGAGTGACAAGCTCACACCGCTCTTACGTCAATCAGGTGAGAAGTTATTACTGACAGTAAATGACAGTTAGCACTTGCCTCACTTGATCGAGGCTTCTTATGACACAAACGAAAACGCTCAATATAGCAATGATCGAAGATGAACCTTTCAGTCGCCTTGCGCTGATGGAGATCTTAAAAAAGTATCCTTATCATCACAAAGAACCCGAACTCCAACTTATTTACAGTGACTTTTCGCTGCAGGTCGTCGGTTGTGTCAGTAATACACCCGAACTCATCACGCTACTAGAAAGCAACCCTGAGATTGAAGTACTATTACTGGATTATTCCCTCGTGGCGGGTGAAACAGATGAGAACGAGGATGCATCACTGCCTCAGGATGGCGTCGGGTTAATCAAGCGCCTGCTTCAGTTGCGCCCCGCATTGAAAATTATTGTCCATACCGCTCATAAAAGCCTGGCAGTAGCGCGTCTTGCCTGGCAAGCGGGGGCATGGGGTTTTGTGCAAAAAAGCAGCGATATTCAGGAGCTGTTTTTTGCTATTTCATATGTCGCCCGCGGTAAAAAATTCTTCCCTATTGAGCTGGCATCACTGTCTCAACCTACACAGCAAAATACACATCACACTTTAACCGGGCGCGAAACCGAAGTACTAAGGATGCTACTTAATGGCCTGAAGCAGAAAGAAATCAGCGTGCGCCTGAATATCAGTTTTAAAACGGTATCGAACACGAAAACGCGTGCCTTCAAAAAACTGGGGCTTACTTCAAACACTGATTTCTTTAAATATGCTCATGAAATTTCTCTATAAAATCTACCTGACATGGGCACTTACCCTGCTTTCATCGACGGCTGTTTATGCTGCCGAGGCCATCGTTTTTTCACCGCAAGAGCTGGATTATATTAAAACGCACCCAGTGGTGAACTACGGTATTTTCCCGAATTCTTATCCGATTGAAAAATTTAATAGTATCGGAGAGCATATTGGGCTGACCCGGGATTATATCGATATAATCTCCACTGTCACCGGAATAAAATTTAAGCCAGTATTCAGTAACAACGACAGAGAATCCGTTACCAATCTGCAAAGCGGTAAGATCTCGCTACTTACCAGTACCTCAATTTCGTTTGCGCAAACCCACGGGCTCATCAGCAGTGTACCGATCTTTACCACCTGGCCACTGACCGTTACCCGCAAGGCCACGCGCCATATCGCCACCCCGGACGATCTGATGGAAGGCTATGTTTCCATCACCGACTATTCATCGCTGATTGAGTGGTTTACCAAGCAATTTCCAGGTGTTAATTACAAAATTGTTTATTCTCCCGAAGAGACAATCGCTGAAGTGATAAACCGGCAGGCTGAAGCTGCGGTCGTCCTCTCACCCACCGCTCTTTACTATATGAATGTCAAATATCCGGGGCAATTAAAGATATCGCGCCCCCATTCTGCCAAGATCTCTCTGGCGATGGCTGCCCACCCTGAAGATCAAATACTGATCAATATCATTAATAAAGCTATCGCGTCCATTTCGGCTAAACAGCAAGCTGAACTTACGGCAAAATGGATTATTAGCGACACTAACATTCCTCTACCGAAAGATTACAAGCTGACTTTCTATGTTGGGGGGCTGGCTACGGCTTTATTATGCTTGCTGTTATTCGTTTTCTATCGCTACCGGCGATTAAAAATGGAGCTTGTCCGACTGGGTTCAAAAAACAATCTGGAGCTGTCAGTCATTGCGCACGAATTGCGCACGCCGCTGATTGGTATTTTGACCGCCTGCGAAGGGCTGGTAGACAAAATAGTCTCAACCAGCCAGCGCGAAAGGCTTGCTAACGTTATTCATGTCACCCGCGAATTACTGGATAATCTTGACCTGTCACTGGATAACGCCAAAATCAATGCTGGGTCGGTAACACAAAATCCACAACCACAGTTACTGGCTGAATTGTGCGATACCACGGTCAAACTATTTATCAGTTTTGCCGAAACACACGGCACCACACTCCAGGTTCGTTACCAGTCAAAGCAGTTTTTTTTACCCCACTTGTTCGATGGCACCCTGGTCTCTCAGGCGCTGAACAATATCGTCAGCAATGCCATTAAGCACACCCATGACGGTATGGTATTAATTGAATGCTCGTTGCTACAAGTGGACGGCAAGAACATGTTTAGCATTGAGGTGATAGACACCGGCACCGGGATCCCCAGCAAGGTACTGGCACGGCTTTCAGAACCTTTTTATCAGGGCAAATTCTCTCGTACAGATAGCGACACCCCACACCCTAAGGGCACTGGGCTGGGATTATTTGTGGCTAAGAAAAATATGCATCTCACCGGTGGACATCTGGCCATTGTCAGTCAGCCGGGGGTCGGCTCGCGGGTGACCATTGCCTTACCCGCAATTGCGGCCCATTATGCTATCGAAAACCCGCTACCTGAAGGGCTACATATCATCATGCCCACTGAGATACCGTCCTCATTGAGCGGTGAAATTACTCAGATTCTGGATGGCTGCGAGTTACCCTATTACTCTGCCGCTGAGCCACTCCCTGCTGCGGCTCGTGGGCCGGAGATTGATCTGCAACTGGATGTAGCGCAAAAACACTGGCAACTACACAATAAGCAAGGGGATTCGGTGATTATCCCGCGCCCGGTGTACGCCTCGGCACTCTACCTTGCCATCACCGATTTATGTAATGAGGAGCAGCCGCTCGAGAGTAGCAGTGACAGCCCTGAGTTACATCTCCCTACTACCATCATTACAGAATCACGGCGTCTGTTGGTGGTAGAGGATGAGCCACTGCTGCTGGAAGTTCAATATGAACTGTTTAGCAGCATGGGGTTTCAGGTCGATGCGGTAGCAAACACGCAGCAGGCGTATCAGAGCTGGTTACAACACCACCATACTATTATTGTGACCGACTGTCGGCTTGATGAGAGCGACGGCTTTGAACTGGTACGTCACCTGCGAAAACTGATGCAAGATAGCCCAGAACCGGTGCTGATTATCGGTCAATCAGCTTCACTGAAAACAGAAGATGCGCAGCGCGCCCGTGAAGTCGGTATGGATTACCTGCTACAAAAACCGGTTGCACGCGAACAATGGCAGCAATTGATACGTGACTATTTTGCTTCTAAGGAAAAAGAACATGACTGATGCCACCTTCAGCGCACGATTTTACGCCAGTATTCGTGATTATCTTGGCTATATTGAAGAAGTGATAAAAGAGGGTGATCTGGTTGCCGCACAGAAGCTCGGCCATAAAATGCTGGGGTTGTGCCAGATGTTTGGCACCCCTGAACAGGTAGTCTTATGCGAGGCACTGGAAAATGCAGAAAGCTTGCCCTATCTGCAACAGACGCTCACGCAATTTTATGCCTTGCTAGATAACAGCTAAATAAATAGCCCCGGCGACTAGCCCTGAAGAATCCCCAGAAAACAAGACAGGCATAGCGTGATGTGATCTACTGATTGCTCCACCAATTCAATGAGATCACCGCTATGCTTGTTCGTAAAGTATGCCAAAATTTTTTCCAGAATGCCTTAGCACCATTTCATAAATACCGGCAAAGCGCCCTGATGGATGCCACTGTTGCTTTAATCAATGGAGCTTCACTCACTCTAACCAGTATCGGCCGTTTCTTACCGGGTCAGGCTCAGGTTAAAAACAAAATTAAACGCGTGGACCGTTTGCTGGGAAATGAGTCTCTTCATCGTGATATTCCACTGATTTTCAATAATATTATAGCTATGCTGACCCGGAAATTATCTCTGTGCGTGGTTGCTGTTGACTGGAGTGGATATCACTCGCATGAATACCACATTCTCCGGGCCAGTTTAATTTGTGATGGCCGCTCCATTCCTTTGTTAAGTCAGATTGTTCCGTCGGCTGAACAGCAGAGCGAACAAATTCATAAAACATTTTTAAATGCACTTGCCCGAGCCGTTAATCCCGATGCCAGAGTTATTATTGTTACCGATGCAGGTTTCCAAAATGCCTGGTTCAAACATATAAAATCATTAGGCTGGGATTTTGTCGGAAGAATAAGGGGATATACACGACTTCGACTGCATCGGGAGGGTGATATCTGGTACAAACCACAGGAACTTCAGGCCAGAAGCCAGCCCGAATATTTGGGGCCGGGTACGTTGTCACGTACTCAATATGCCCGCTGCGAAGGCCATTTTTATCTTTATAAGAAAGCCCCTAAAGGTAGAAAAAACAGACGTTCCTGTGGCAGGATAAAACGCTACAAACAAGAGCGTGACGGCCGCTCATCAGCAAAACACCCTGGCTACTGTTTACCAGTAGCGACGACTTCAGGCCCCGTGAAGTCATGAAAATATACAGCAGAAGAATGCAAATAGAGCAAAATTTCCGTGATGAAAAAAGTGAGCGCTTTGGATTTGGTTTGCGTGCAAGCCGCAGCAGAACAACGGAGCGAATGCAGGTCCTGAGCCTGTTAGCAACGTTAAGTACAATTGTGATGTGGTTAATGGGGTATCATTTTGAAAATAAAGGATTACATGTGAGGTATCAGGCTAACAGTGTGAAGTCGAGGCGGGTCATATCTTATCTGACGTTAGCAGAGAATGTCTTAAGACACTCTCCGCTAATATTGCGACGAATAGCACTGAATAGTGCACTTAATCACCTTGCCAGAGCCTACCGAAATATGGTGCTAGTTTATTAATGGTGATTTTGTGGGGATCCCTCAGGGCGACTAGCCGGGGTTCGGAAAATGAAAGCGCTGTATTTGAATGAATACTACACTCAAGGTATATGACATAGTCATAACATGACTCTGCATTAACAATTGCCAGAGATTCATAAGTTTTCCAAAATAGTCACTCCCTTAAACAACGCTAATCAATTCGGCAAAATATATTTTTTATATTGATGCCGCCTACAGGTTCGAGATCAATTTAGTCATTTATTGAACAATTTAAATTATCGGATAACTCCCACTAAGATTGGAGAGTTCACCTAATTCAATTTTAAAATTAACTTGGTTAAACTGTGTTTGGAATACAGCAGAGCCAATAAGAATTGAATAACACCCTCTAGTATTATTCATTTATAGCCTGCACAACTAAATTTAATTTAGTTAATACCTACATCTGTAGTCAACACCTTCTTTGCCGCTTGTATAGCGGCATTTTTTAATCGGAAATGAAAATGAAAAAAAAGTATTCTTGGCAGCAAGTGATTTTACACTGGATTTCTGCATTGGTTATCATTTGGGCCACTATTTCCGGTTTTTATGTAGGATTGTTTGACGTATCTCCCGAGCTAAAGACACTAACAGGATTTATTAATGTTTCGCTAACCACCTTGTTGATCCCTGTGTTCATCATTCGGATTTACTTCTACTTTGCCTCAGAAAAACCTGAAGATATTAATGACAATGCATTGGCTCGATTTATTGCTCACGCCGTACATTTTATTCTTTATCTGAATATTTCCGTTGTGTTAGTCACTGGAGTACTGATGATGGAAAGAGATATCAACGTTTTTGATCTCTTTATCATCCCACAACCTATTCATGACCTTGCTGTTACCAAACTATTCAACACTATTCACATACTTTCCTGCGCCATACTCGCTACATTAGTGCTACTGCATATAGCTGCAGTGATTAAACATGAGCTAAGCGGTAAAAAAGTGCTTAAGAGAATGTCACTCTAGTGAAGCCAGAAAAATATCAAATTGAATACACCGGTCAAGGATAAAAAAGTATGTTAAATAGGGAAGAATGCATCCAGTTACTTAGCGATGAGACTCTCGCTTATAAAGATATATTTACGCTACAGTGTTCGATCAATAAATTGGTCATCCATACCAGTCAACAGACGATCACCTTAAGTGAGGGACAAAAAAGGCTTTTGGTTGCCTTGCTTAAAGAGATTAACTGTAAGCGAAAGATTATTAATTTGGTTTGGTATGAAAATCATCAAAGAATCAGTGATAACAACTATCACCAACTTATTTTCCAGTTCCGTGCATTATTACAGCGTAATAACATCACTGAAAACTTGATTGTCACGGTTCCTCATTATGGTCTTAAATTAAATGAGCAACTAGTCAGTGTAAAGAATCCACAATTTTGCCCCAAAGTGGATCAGTGCGAAAAAATGACGAGTGATACCGAACCCAAACGCAATGTCAATTTGGCCATTACCCGAATTGTCAATTTTGGGCGTTCATTATTTATATCTTCATGACTGGTCATAATTTGATTATCCGAGATTATTTACACTCATCTGGTCAGGCAAAATATTTCAATACTACGACAAGAAATATTGTTGTGGCGTTACTGCTGGTCATTTTGATTTTACTGCGTATTGAGCATCATCCGATACCACTTTTGTTATCCACAACTGTTGATAATTCAGAAACACACGTACTAGAAACACATAAAGATAGCATTAAAGGAAATCAGATTGCGGAACTCAAAAAGCTAAGTTTATTTTCAGCGGAAACGGCTGATGCTTCAGACAACCCCTATCGAGTGGGTTATTTAGCAGCAGATGACCCGTTATTATTTCATGCTCCACCCAGTAATCTGGCCGCTCGTGTGGTAGGGATACTGAGCAGTAGCATACATGAAAAGAGCATTACCATTATTGAGCAAAACAAGTATCAGAGCTCATATAGTCAGGGTGAAAAAATGCCAGAAAATAATGCTGTGGTGATAAAAATATTTGACGATCGCGTCATCATTAATCACCAAGGATATTACGAATCCCTGTTGTTAGATTAAAGTTAAGTAGTTGAAATAACATTAACTGACGGCAGAATTTACCTCATTATTAGATTAAAGATGAAAAAATGATATTTAATCGCGATATAACATTCAATTATTATCAATATCCCCGCATATTAAGTCAGCGGGTTTTATCCTTTGCCGTCATTATACTATTGCTGGTAACGGCGTTACATCTGCCACGAGCCAATGCTGAAACGTTTTCTGTTAACTTCAAGAACACTGATATTAATGAATTTATCAATACCGTCAGTAAGAATTTGAATAAAACCGCCATTATTGATCCGGCAGTAAAAGGCAACATCAGCGTACGCAGCTATCAAGAGCTGGAACCTGACCGTTATTACCCATTCTTCCTGAGTGTCCTGGAGGTTTATGGCTTTACCGTGGTTAATATGCCCGGTGATGTGATCAAAATTATTCCTGCCAAAAATACCAAAGGTTCTGCCATCCCTTTAATTGAAGGCGAAAATCCGGCAGAAGGCGACGAAGTCGTCATGCGCGTTGTTTCGTTACATAACGTGGCAGCCAAAGAGCTGGCTCCCCTACTACGCCAGTTGAATGATGCCGCTTTCGGTACTGTCGTTCACTATGATCCTTCAAATGTCTTGCTGTTAACCGGGCGAGCGGCAGTGGTCAATCAGTTGGTCGCCATTATTAAAAACGTGGATAAGGCCGGCGACCAGACTGTAGAAACCATCAAATTACAGTTTGCCTCGGCATCCGAGGTGGCTCGTATTGCTGAATCACTGCATAAAAGCAGCGGAAAAAATGCCAATGGCAGAATGTCCGCCACCATTGTGGCCGACGAACGTACCAACTCAGTATTGATCGGCGGCGAAGAACAAGTTCGTCAGCGCATGATTGATACCGTGCAAGAGTTGGATAAACAAGGTGATATCCACGGTAATACCAAAGTTATTTATCTAAAGTTTGCTAAGGCAGAAAGCCTGTTAGACGTCCTTAATGGTGTTAGTACCAACCAGCAGGGCGGTAAAGGCCAAGCTACCCCCGCCGTTGCCATGATGAAAAACGTGGTTATTAAAGCAGATGCACAAACCAACTCCCTGATTATCAATGCCGCACCTGACTTACTGCGTGATCTTGAACAAGTGATTAATCAATTGGATATTCGCCGGGCACAAGTCTTGGTCGAGGCCATCATCGTCGAAGTTCAGGACAGTGATGCCCTAAATCTGGGAGTGCAATGGTTTAATCGCAATGGTGGTGGCAGCAATTTCCCAGAAAACGGCGCATCCGCCAGTTCTATCACCTCTAATGACATGGGCAGTTCACTTAAAGGCATCACCGGCCTGGCCACTGGTTTTTTACCGTGGCAACTGGAGCGGCCTGTTTACTGCGCTACGTACCAATAGCCAGAACGACATTTTGGCCACCCCTAGTATTGTGACTCTCGACAATATGGAAGCGGAATTCAGTGTCGGTCAGGAAGTACCGGTGTTGAGCGGTTCACAAACCACTACTGGGGATAATATTTTCCGCACGGTCGATCGTAAAAGTGTCGGTATTAAGCTGAAAGTCAAACCGCAAATCAATAAAGGTGACTCCGTGTTGCTTGAAATTGAACAGGAAGTTTCCAGCGTGGCCGAGAAAGCACCAGGTGGAACGGGCGATCTGGGAGCGACCTTCAACACTCGTATGGTTAAAAATGCGGTGATGGTTGGCAGCAATAATATTGTGGTGGTTGGCGGTTTACTGGATAGCACCAGCCATGATGTCACCAGTAAAGTTCCCCTGCTGGGTGATATTCCGGGTATTGGTTTTCTGTTCCGTTCAACATCGCAGAAAATGGTGAAGCGTAACCTGATGCTGTTTATCCGTCCGACAATTATTCGCGAACAAGGCGACTATGTTGATGCCAGTAAGAAAAAACTCGATAAATTTCAACAAGAACAAGATATTGATCGCACCACTAACGGGCAACGAATCAATGAAAATCTGAACAAAACACTGTCGAATGGCTACTCCCTGAGCACACTGCAAAACGATATCAGCGCCTTTTATACTCAGGAGGCACGATGAACCAGGCAGTCACACTACAGCCACAGTTGCCTTTTGCCTGGGTACAACAATATGGGGTGCTGTATCAGCAACACCCTGTGTACGGTGAACAACTGTTATTTCGACAGTCTGCCAGCCCGGAAGCTTTGCTGGAAGCCAGACGTATGCTGCCGTTGGGTCAGTTGCAATTTGTCAGTGATGAAGTATTCGAGTCCAGCATGGTTGAGCATTACCAGCAAGACTCGGACCAAGCACGCCAAATGATGGAGAATCTGGGTAACGAAATCGATTTTTGTCAATTGGCCGATGCACTGCCACAAAGTGACGACCTGCTGGACAGCGATGACGGCGCACCGATTATTCGCCTGATCAACGCCATATTGGGTGAAGCTATCAAAGAAGGCGCATCCGATATTCACGTCGAACCTTTTGAGCGCCAATTAGCCATCCGTTTTCGTATTGATGGTGAATTACGTCAAATTCTCTCACCGCCACGGCAATTGGCCGCATTGCTGGTTTCTCGAATTAAGGTGATGGCTAAGTTGGATATTGCCGAAAAACGCTTGCCTCAGGATGGGCGTATTTCTCTACGTATTGCTGGTCGGGCGATTGATATTCGTGTGTCTACCCTGCCGTCCAACCACGGCGAACGCGTGGTTATGCGTTTGCTGGATAAAAACAATATGCAACTCGACCTGTCTCATTCAGGCATGGCCGCCGATAAACAGGAACTGTTCGGCCAGATCTTAAAGCAACCCCACGGGATTATTTTAGTCACTGGCCCCACGGGATCAGGCAAAAGTACCACGCTGTATGCCGCACTCCAGCAAATCAACAGCCAGTCGCTCAACATTATGACCGTCGAAGATCCTATCGAATACGATCTGGATGACATTGGCCAAACGCAGGTCAATACCAAAGTGGACATGACATTCGCCCGAGGCCTGCGCGCGATCCTGCGCCAGGATCCTGATGTGGTGATGATAGGTGAAATACGTGATACCGAAACGGCACAAATTGCAGTACAGGCTTCGCTAACAGGGCATCTGGTGCTCTCTACCCTGCACACCAATAGCGCCAGCGGTGCCGTTGGGCGTTTGCGTGATATGGGCGTGGAGCCGTTTTTACTCGGCAGTTCCCTGATTGCCGTGCTGGCACAGCGGCTGGTACGAACGCTGTGCCAGCACTGTAAAAAGCAGGAGCAAGTCAGCGCCGACGTGCTGCAACGCTTTGGCTTTACCCCTCCAGATAACGGGATACACAACCTTTACCATCCTGGCAGCTGCGAACAGTGTAATTTCACCGGCTATCGTGGCCGCACCGGTATACACGAACTGATGCAAGTTACGGATTCATTACGCGAAGCTATTTCTCAGGGATGCAGCGAAGTCGAATTGGAAAAAAAACTTTACCAACAAACCCGGAGCATTCGCCATGACGGATTCGAAAAAGTTCTCGCAGGGATAACCAGCCTTGAAGAAGTTTTACGTGTCACCAGAGCCAGTGAACCATGATCCAGTACCGTTATTTGGCCGTCACAGATAAAGGCAAAAAATGCCGCGGTACACTGAGTGCCGAATCCCCCCGTGCAGCGCGGGCGCAATTGCTTGGGCAACAACTGACACCTATCAGCCTGACGCCTGAAAATGATGCGCCGCGTGGGTTTTCACTCTCCCTCGGGCGCTCTCAGGACAATATACGTGGCAACGATTTAGTGTTGCTGACGCGCCAATTGTCGACACTGGTTGCCGCCGCATTACCATTGGAAGAGGCATTACTGGCACTGGCGCAACAAAGTGAAAAGCCGCGCCATCGTGCATTACTGGAGCAAGTGCGCAATAAAATATTGGAGGGCCAGCCACTGGCTGACGCACTCGCCAGCTTCCCTAAAACATTCACCTTACTGTTTCGCACCATGGTCGCCGCCGGTGAAGCATCCGGTCATCTTGATAATGTGCTGTTGCGACTGGCAGATAATGCCGAACAGAGCCAAAAGCTAAAAAGCAAAATGCTGCAGGCAATGATCTACCCGCTGGTGCTGACGGTGGTGGCTATTGCGGTAGTTGCAATTCTACTCACCGCAGTCGTACCTAAAGTGATCGAGCAATTTATCCATATGCAACAGGCTTTGCCACTGTCTACCCGCGCTCTTATTTCACTCAGTGATGCGTTACGCGATTTTGGCCTGTGGGCATTATTGGCGTTCCTGCTGACTGCATTGGGTGTTCGACAATGGTTAAAACCCGCTGACAACCTGATGTGGTGGCATAAAAAAATGCTGCATCTGCCATCGATTGGCCGGGTTGTGCTGGATCTCAATCTCGCCCGTTATGCCCGCACACTTAGCATTCTCAACGCCAGTGCGGTACCGCTATTGGAAGCCATGCATATCAGCGCGTCAGTACTGGCAAACAACTATGCACGCCAACAATTGGTTGAAGCCAGCGAAAAAGTCCGTGAGGGAAGCCGTCTGGCATCAGCACTGGAACACACTGGTCTATTGTCGCCAATGATGCGCCACATGATCACTTCTGGAGAAAACAGCGGCGAGTTGGACAGCATGCTTGAACGGGCCGCCGACATTCAGGAAAACGCCTTTGTCAGCCGGATGACCATCGCGCTGGCGCTGTTTGAGCCGTTACTGGTGGTCAGCATGGCCACCGTAGTGCTGTTTATTATTCTCGCTATTTTACAACCCATCTTGCAGCTCAACAGCATGATGGGATAACCCGAATTATCGACTTAAGGAATACTGACTAATGAAAACTCAACCTACTTTATTAGCACGCAAACACCCTCAAAGTGGCTTTACCTTACTGGAAATCATGGTGGTCATTGTCATTCTTGGCGTGCTTGCCAGCCTCACCATTCCCAGCCTGATGGGCAACAAAGACCGGGCTGATAACCAAAAAGCGGTCAGCGATTTGGTTACGCTGGAAAACGCCTTAGATATGTACAAGTTGGATAATAACCGCTACCCCACTACTGCTCAGGGTCTGAGCGCATTGGTAACTAAACCAACTCTGGCACCAGTCCCGAGAAGCTACCGTGTCGAAGGCTATATTCGCCGCCTACCAGCGGATCCATGGGGCAATCCTTACCAGCTAACCAGCCCTGGGGAGCATGGTGCTGTTGATATCTATTCCTTTGGCCTCGACGGGCAACCACAGACTGAAGATGACATTAACAATTGGGACATCGGTGCTAACGGTGAGGAGACCCCGTAATGCAGTCGATAAAGGCTAATCGTGCCAGCCGTGGCTTTACCTTAATGGAAATTATGCTGGTACTAGTGTTATTGGGCTGCATGGCCAAGCTGGCACTGGGCACTTTGTCCTCATCTGGTGAGATAAATCAGGAAAGCAACCGGTTAGCCGTGGCGCTGCAATGGGCGGCACATCAAGCTGAACTGGATGGCAAAGTGTATGGACTCTCTGTTTCCAATGATAAGTGGCAGTTGATGACACTCAATAACCAACCCCATAACAAAGGGGAAAGTTACCTGTGGCCACATCATTACTGGCACCCGATCAATGATGGCAAATTAAAACAACAACGCCAGCTACCTAATGGCCTACTCCTTGAGCTGACCCTACAGGATCAACCGATCCCACTAAGCGGCATGCAGGATGACGGTCTGATCAATGAACCAAAAGTTGTCTTTTACCCCGGCGGAGAGAGTTCGCTCTTCGAGCTAACGTTAAGCGGAGATGGTCAGACTCGTCGTATCACTGACCGAGGTGTGCTGCCTGATACCGAGGCATCACGCCCGATGACAGAACCGCAAGGGAATTAATCCTGATGAATTGTCGTGGCATGACGTTATTGGAAGTGTTAGTCGCCCTGGCGGTGCTGGCGGTGGCAGGTTTGGCCGTCATCAAAAGTACCGGTGAACAAGTCAGGAATCTAAGTCATCTTGAAAAGAGACAATTTGCCGCTTGGGTCGCTGAAAACCAACTGGTCAGGTTACGTTTGCAAAATGTCTGGCCAGCAGAGCGTTGGCATGAGGGCAAAAGCACCATGGCTGACATCACCTGGCATTGGCGTTGGCGTGGCGTGGCGACATCGGATGCCAAAGTGCGCGCACTGGAAATTGAAGTCAGTCAAGACGAGCGCTATACCGCGTCGTTAGCCGAGCTACGCAGTTATCAAGTGAAATTATGAATCAGGTTAAACAACAAGGGTTCACCCTGATAGAAATGATGCTGGCTATCGCCCTGTTTTCTATCCTTAGCATGGCGGGTTATCAATTGCTGCAAGCGGTGCTACGTAACAGTGAATTGACGCGTCAACACGCCACCAGGCTGACTGATATTCAACGTACTTTTACCTTGATGGAGCGTGATATTTCCCATGCCCGCATTCGGCCAATGGCAGCCTCGTCATTATCTGCCGCTAATGATTTCCATCTGTCGCGATCCGGCAAAAACCATAACCTGACGCTAATTCATGATAACTGGCGCAATCCAGCGGCCTTACTTCCGCGATCCAGCCTGGAGAAAGTGACCTGGCATATTCAGCAGGGAAAACTCGAGCGGTTGAGTCATCACCAGCCCGATAGCCAGCAAGCGCGTCCTAAACTGAGTGTCACACTGGACAATATTAATGCTTTCAAATTGCGTTTTTGGTCACAAGGCCGGTGGATGGATAGCTGGAATAGTAGCCGAACCTTGCCTGAAGGGATTGAAGTTACGCTGGAAACCAGTGACTTCGGTAATTTACAGCGAGTTTTCTTCCTGACGGTGAACCATGAAAAATAATAACCAGCGTGGAATGGCCCTGCTGGTGGTATTGATGATAACTGCCATGATGACCATTACAGCCGTCAATATGAATGACCACTGGCTACGAGCGTTTAATCGGGCTACCAGCACCCAATTTTATCAACAGAGCAAATGGCTGTTGCTCAGCATGGAATCATTAGTTCAGCACCAGCAATTATCGCCTTTGCCAATAGATAAAATTCACCTGGGCCAACCTTGGGCACGCACCGCGCAACAAATCTCGCTGGATGGAAATCAGGTCAGTTTCAGTCTGCGGGATCGTCAAACCTGTTTTAATCTCAATGGCATCGGCCAGGGCGGTGTCACTGGCAAGAAAACAGAACCCGAGCCAGAAACAGAAGAAAAGAAAAAAGAAAAAGAGAAGAAGAAGGAAACGGAAGAACCATTGGCTCCTTATTCCCAACTGGTCTTTCAACATCTGTTGCTGGCACAGGGTTTACATGCAGCTGAAGCACAAAAAATTACTTTTGCGCTGGCTGACTGGTTAGATAAGGACGACATATCCCGTATCACGGCTGGAAGCGAGGCTACGCTGTATCAGACAAGCCGCCCGGTACTTATTCCGGCTAACCGCCCGATGCTCAATATCAGCGAGTTCAGAGTGCTACCCGGTGTCAGTCAGGCGCTATTCCTGCGCTTGAAACCGCTAATTTGTACACTACCCAATCAAAATTTACGTATCAATATTAATACGTTAACTGCCGCGCAAGCACCGCTTCTGGCAGCACTTTTTCTGGGGGAAATGTCGGTAGAGGAGGCACAACAGCTGATTGACAGCCGCCCCGCCAACGGTTGGAACAACATCAACGATATCAAACCCTTTATTGCCGGCAACAATACCTCGTTTGCCAAGGCAAAAACCGCCATTACGCTGACCAGCAACTACTTTGAGTTGTTGCTATGGCTGGATGAAAATCAGCAAAACAATAGCATGCGCAGCCTATTCCAGCGAGATGGAAAGGTTATTAAGGTTCTTTCCCGTCAATACGGTCTGAGTGATTGAAATGAAATCTATGTTATTAAAGAAAAATAAAACATCTTCCGACGAATTATTTATATCTCTTGCTGAAAGTGCGGGACAGCCAGTTCATTGGTATCACCAGCCCAGCCATGGGGATACACAGCAAGGTGAGTTGGTGGATGAAACCGTATTGCATGAACTGCTACCTCTGGCGACTACCAGCCAGATTACATTATTGATTCCGACTAAAAATGTGCTATTAAAAACCGTCACATTCAGCGGCAAATATCGCCATCAAAACCTGGCGGTACTGGCCTGGCAACTGGAGTCATTTTGCCCGGGCGATGTGGAACAATTGCATCTCACGGTGCTGAAACGCCAAGGTACACAGTTCTCTGTCGCGGCAATAGATAAAAATCAGCTGGAACAGTGGCTGGGCTGGTTACGCAGTGCAGGGTTGAGTGCCTCAAGGGCGTTACCTGATGTGTTGGCTCTGCCTGTACCAACCGCGGGCTGGACTGCTGCTCGCTTTAATGACGTCTGGCTAATGCGCCAATCGGTTGATCAAGGGTTCAGTGCTGATGATGAAGAACTGGGGTTTATTCTCGGCCGTTATCCCACCCTACCGGCTATTTTAAGCTACAGCCAGCGTCCAGAAAATGAACCCACATGGCTGCAAAAAAACGTTCAACCCATCTGGCCGCTGTTGGCTCAAGGGGCGCAGAAAAATAGTATCAATCTGCTGCATGGCGATTTCACCCCGCCCCGCACGGCCAAAGTACGAGGAAATAAATTACTGGTCGCTTTAGCGGCAGTTTATCTGCTGACCTTTGTCACTGAACCGACTTTAAGTGGCTACTACGCCCAGCAACACGCCGAGCAAATACAACAAAAAACACAGCAGTTATATCTAAAAAATTTCCCTAGGGCCACGCCCCCTAAACAGTGGATTCAAGGGATAGCCCAGCAAATTCATCAATTGGAAAAAGACATCACGCCCCCCGGCCTGTTGAGTCAACTGAGAGCAGCAATGCCCATCTTGCAATCGTTGACGGGGGTAAAAACGCAAGCGATGGAATGGCAGAGTGAAACGCTGGCATTAACATTTAATCTCGCTGAACCAGAACTATTGGCACGTATCCCGCGTCAAAACGCAAACAAACTCAACATAACTACCCATCCAATGGATCAGCAGCACACGCTGCTAACCGTCAAAGGAGCTAACAATAATGACAAAGATTAAGCAACGCTGGCAGAACTACAGCAAACGTGAGCAATTGATTTTTTCCCTCGGCGGCTTGGTATTGCTTGGGCTGATAGTGAGCCAGGGCATTGTTGCCCCGCTCGAAAATTATCAGCATCAAAGCACACAAAACCTACACAGCGCCCAGCGGGATTTCGCCGCGTTACTGCAACAACAAGAGCGAATCAGCCGTTTGCAGGCGCAACGACCACCGCAATACGCACTGTCAGCTGATCGGGCGCTGCATGAAAGTGCACATCAGAAAAATATGACTATAACTTTGCTGGAAGCTAATGCGAACCGAGCTGTGGTGGCTCCTCTGACTCTTCCTTTCTCCCAATTATTGAGCTGGCTGGAACAATTGGAGGCGCAATATGGTTTACAGGCCAGTCAATTAAAATTGGTTGCTGATGTCGACAATCTCAGCCGGGTTCATATCACCACGTTGGTATTGCAACGCGCCGAGACCACCACATTATGATGGATACATTGTATGCTATCCAAACAATCGCTCCGCTTTGGTGGAGCAGTCTGGCCTTACTGGGTCTGTGTGTCGGCAGTTTTCTCAATGTGGTCATCTATCGCCTGCCACTGATGTTAACCGGTGCGCAGCAAGATGACTTCAACCTCTGCCTACCTCACTCCCATTGCCCAAAGTGCCAAACCCAACTGAAATGGCGAGATAATATTCCACTGTTCAGTTGGATTTGGTTACAGGGGCAATGCCGTTACTGTCAGATTGCAATTCCAGTGCGCTACCCGCTGGTCGAAGTGATGACCATGTTGGTGACATTATTGATTGCCACCACCATTCCATTTGGCAGCCCATTGCTGGCTGCGCTGTTACTCAGTTGGACGTTGATAGCGCTTACCATGATCGATATCGATCATTTACTACTACCAGATAACCTGACATTACCGCTGCTGTGGGCCGGATTATTATTCCATCTGTTTGACGATATATTGCCTTTAAGTGACGCCGTCATTGGCGCAGTGAGTGGATATTTGATTTTATGGAGTCTTTACTGGGCATTTTGGTGGGTTACCCGGCGGGAAGTTCTCGGTTATGGAGATTTTAAATTATTGGCTGCATTAGGAGCATGGTTGGGATGGATGGCGCTGCCTTCTTTACTGCTAACTGCTTCACTAACCGGTATCGCTTTCGCACTGATTTTTCGCTTGCTTAGGAAGCGGCCACTGAACACCGCGCTCCCCTTCGGGCCGTTTCTCGCATTCAGTGGCTGGCTTTTATTTCTACAACAGTACATCCAATAAATTTCACAATACTCTGAGGCGCTAGCGCGGCATAGCTATGTTTAGGTTGCGCTGCGCCTCATCCACAAAATCAACCATCAATAAATTAAGCTCGTTACACAACGACTTTTCACCACTGTTTTCTTTCACCAGCGCCAGATAACGTTCTCGGCTATGTTCGCCAAGTAATTTATATGCCGGAGCACGGGTATCCCAGTGACGAGCCGTCGCCAGTTTTAGTGCCGTTTTTACCAACACCGCCTCATCAGGAACATCCTTTATCTGGCAATCTTTCTGTAGATAATGCGCCCCAGCAACTAATGCGGACAATTGTTTGATCTGCTGCTGGGCTGTCGGTTGTACCGGCTTATTAAGCGGCTGTTGGCAACCGGTCAATAATACTAAAGGTAAGAACCAAGATATTTTACGTATAGCGAATAACATTTTTTAACTCGTCAGCAATAAGGAATTAATAATTTTAAATCAGACGATAAGTCCAGAACACCATTACTTCCTTATTACTCAGGAATAACCTCATTCTAATTTTGGAATGCGTTAGTTCCATATTAGTAAGATAAGCGAAAAGATCTGACCACATTGTATTGATATATCACCACCACCATGATTTATATGGAAAAATAGATTAAAACTCATTCCAAAAAAAATCAATTACTAGCCTTTAATATTTATAATGACAAAGAGTTTCAACATCCCATTTAATTAATCTATGTTTTGTCTGCCGGCAATATTATTTGGTAACAAAGTGTCTGTTAGCAAAATGAATTGCCTTCAATACGAAAAACATGACTCCGATGAAATCGTTCAATGGAAGTTATTTATATAATAGGAAAGGAATAAAACATGAAATTGAATAAAATTATGTTAGCTATGGTCGTTATGTCGATTAGCGGTACCGCAATGGCACATGGCTACATCGAAAACCCACCATCACGTAACTTCCTGTGTAACGCTCAGGGTGGTAGCCTTAATAAAGATTGTGGCGGCGTACAATATGAACCGCAAAGCTCTGGTGAAACTGCTGATGGCTTCCCGCAACAAGGTCCTGTTGATGGCAAACTGGCGAGTGGCGATAACTGGGTGAGTGTCAACCTGAACCAACAAACCGCTGAGCGCTGGACAAAAGTTAAAATGAAAGCCGGCCCACAAGAATTTAAGTGGAAATTTACCGCCGCTCACCCGATTGCTGACTTTAAATATTACATGACCAAACAGGATTGGAATCCTAACCAACCTCTGACTCGCGATTCATTAGATCTGACGCCATTCTGTGTAATTCCAGGTGGCCCGGCTTCGACGACAGGTTCAACCACCCACACTTGTAATATTCCTGAGCGTACTGGTTATCAGGTTATCTACGGCGCATGGGACGTATCTGATACTCCAGGAACTTTCTATAACATGATCGATGCCGAGTTTGACGGCGCGACCGGCGAAGTGGTGGTTTCTGAATGGACCAAATCTATTGGTAACATTGAACCACATGACGATTTAAATGCCGGTGACACCGTGAAACTGCGCATGTTCGACCAGCAGGGTGAGCGTAGTGATCTGGTGGTAGAAATTACTATTGCTGATGCGAAAGAAGGCAAGAAAAACAACTGGTCCCACGCACTGGCCAGCAAATTAAATAATACACACCAAGATATCCGTGCCGGTAAGAAAGATTCCAAAGGCACAGTCACAGCAACACACGGCGCTAACGCTATCTTCATTAACGCCAACAGCAATATCCTACGTGCCGAAGTGCAGATTGAAAAATCACCGGCGGGTGAAGTTTCAGCAACGGATGCAAGCTTCTCTGCCAATGGCATGAAAAAAGAATATCAAATGGCTGACGGCGCACTGGCTATTCATTTCGATGTGAAAACGATGGGCAGCATGGATTTGGAAGCTAAAGTCTTCGCCGCTGATAATTCGGTTAAAGGTTACAAAGATATGACGTTGGAAGATGCTTCGCAGCATGTTTCCATTGCCATGACTGGCCTGAAAGCGGGTAAACATACGCTGGTGATTCTCGGTACCGATGCACAGGGTAAAACTCAGCAACAGAGTATCGACTTTATGGTTAAGGGTGAAACCGTCAAGCCAGAAGTTAAACCTGAAGTTAAACCTGAAGTCGACGGTGCTAATAAGCAATGTACTGCACCGGCCTGGAGCAATAAATCCAGCTACCAAGCCAAAGATACCGTCACTCATAACGGCCGTATCTATATGAGCAAATGGTGGGCTGATAAAGCTTCCGTACCTGGCGATGCTGCGGTAACAGATACCACTGGTAATGGCTCTGGTTGGGGTAAAGTTTGGGAAGATAAAGGCGCGTGCTAATTAAGTAAAATTAATACCGCATGATAACAAGAGGCAGGGGAAACCCTGCCTCACCCGTTTATACTCGTCATACTTCAAGCTGCATGTGCGTTGGCTACGCTCACTCACCCGAATCACTTACAAATGGACTCTCTCGTTTGCCGCCTTCCTGCAACTCGAATTATTTAGGGTATACGATTAAATAAAAAGACGGGTTATTAACATTATTAACGCTATCGGAAACTTTATGAGTTCAATTCCCACCTCAAGTCGCGCCGCATGGCTGGCTCTGGTCGCACGTTTACACTTTTATATTGGCCTTTTTATTGCGCCATTTATCTTTTTTGCTGCATTAAGTGGCACCTGGTATGTCATTGCTCCCAACATCGAAAAAAACCTGTATGCCGAACAGCTTTATTCTACCGGTGAAGGAAAAACGCATCCCTTGATGCAGCAAATAGCTGCCGCACAAAGTGCCGTGGGTGAAAACGCACAAATCATCGCAGTTCGCCCCGCCCCTGCCAGCGGCGAAAGTACTCGCGTGATGTTTAGCGCTACTGGGCTGAATAAGGGTGAGAGCCGCGCAATATTTATCGATCCCGTCACCCTAAATATCTTGGGGGATATGGCAGTATATGGCTCCAGCGGCTCCTTACCTTTGCGTACCTGGCTGGACAAATTACACAGTGGCGCATTGTTTGGCGATCTGGGCAGAAATTACAGTGAACTGGCGGCGTCGTGGATGTGGGTAGCGGCGCTGGGCGGTATTATTATGTGGGCAGTGCAACGGCGTAAAAAAAAGCCAGCCGCTGCAACGAAAAAGACCCATCGTTACCGCCATATCGTTATTGGCCTGACGCTACTGCCTCTGCTTCTATTTATTTCAGTGACGGGCCTGACCTGGTCAAAATGGGCGGGCGATAATATTTCGGTATTACGCACCACACTGGCATGGAAAACACCGTCACTGAACACCGCATTAACCTCAAAAATACCGGGCACCAATGACCCACACGCCCATCACTGCGCCGGCCACGAACCCGGTATGGCGATGCCATCCTATCAACTTTGGCGTTATGATGCCGTATTAGAACAGGCTCGGCTGGCAGGTATTGACGCCGCCAAGGTAGAGATTCGGCCTGGCAGCAGTGCTAATCATGCATGGACGGTCGCTGAAATCGATCGTAGTTGGCCAACTCAGGTTGACGCCCGTGCCTTTGATATCAAAACCATGCAGCTAGTGGATCAACTGAATTTTGATCGATTCCCACTGGTCGCAAAACTGATCCGCTGGGGCATTGATGCCCATATGGGCATCCTGTTTGGTGCCGCCAACCAACTCGTGCTGATATTTTTTGGTCTGGGACTGTGCAGCACCATTATCATGGGTTATTGCATGTGGTGGCGTCGTCGGCCTAAACACCAACGTTTCCCTGTGCAAGGTTCGTTGATGTCCTCATTGGGTCGCTTATCACTGACGGGTAAAGCCCTCTGCCTGCTCCCCACCTTGTTGCTAGCCTTTAGCCTGCCACTGATGGGTATCAGCCTGGCAGCATTCTTGCTCATTGACAGTTTATGTTGGTTCAAAGCCCGTAAGCTTAGAAATGCCGACTTGAAAACGGCATAAGCAAAGAATTTGATGGAAAATAACGCTCTGAAGAGAGTTCAGGGCGTTTTAATCGCAATAGAAAGAAGCAAAGTAAGAACATTGGAGAAAAAATGATAACTTTTTCATAAATAGAGTATCCGCACTTAAACAGAAATCCGTACAATTCCGTTTCGCTTGCAATAATTAAGTGCATATCATTATTCCCACCACTCCTCAATGCCACTGTCGGAATTATGATAGAAACGAAAACGTTAAATATAGCCATGATCGAAGATGAACCGTTCAGTCGCCTTGCGCTAATGGAGATCTTAAAAAAGTATCCTTATCATCACAATAAACCGGAACGTCAGCTGATTTACAGCGCCTTTTCATTGCAGATCGCAGGTTGTGTCAGTAATGCACCTGAGCTAATCCACTTACTCAAAAATACCCCTGCGATAGAGGTATTATTGTTGGATTATTCACTCACAGACGATGAAAAAAAGGCAGATACATCACAGCCTCAAGATGGGGTTGGGCTTATCAAGCGACTTCTTCAGTTGTACCCCGCATTGAAAATCATTGTACATACCGCCCATAAAAATCTGATGGTAGCGCGTCTGGCCTGGCAAGCGGGAGCATGGGGGTTTGTGCAAAAGAGTCTCGATACTCAAGAACTGTTTTTTGCTATTTCGTATGTCGCCCGAGGTAAGAAATTCTTTCCTATTGAGCTGGCAGCTCTGCCTCCATCCACGACGAAAAATGCGCAGCATGCTTTAACAGAGCGTCAAACTGAAGTGCTGAGAATGTTACTAAATGGCGTGAAACAGAAAGAGATTAGTATGCATCTAAATATCAGTTTTAAAACGGTATCCAACACTAAAACTCGCGCTTTCAAAAAACTGGGGCTGACTTCAAATACCGATTTTTTCCATTATGCCCATGAAATTTCTTTATAAAACCTACCTGACATCATTGTTTTTTTTGCTTTTATTGACGAACGGCTATGCTGTCGCCATCACTTTTTCACCACAAGAACAGCATTATATTAATACTCACCCGGTGGTGAAATATGGTATTTCCCCCCATTTTTATCCTATTGAAAATTTTAATAGTACCGGGGAGCATATTGGGCTGACCCGGGATTATATCGATATTATCTCCGCCGCCACCGGAATAAAATTTCAGCCGGTATTCAGTAACAATAGCATTAGACCTTTTGTGAATCTGCAAAGCGGCCATGTCTCGCTACTCACCAGCACATCCAGCGCTTTTGCACAGGCTAAAGGGCTGGCAAGCAGTATTCCGATGTTTTCTACCTGGCCGGTCACCGTCACGCGCAAAGCCACACGACATATCGTGACTCCGGATGATCTGCAAGAGGGTTATGTTTCCATCACTGACTATTTATCGCTGATTGAGTGGTTTACTGGGCAATATCCCAATATTAATTACAAGATATCGCGTTCGCCCGAGGAGGCAATTGGTGAAGTGATACACGGGCGAGCAAAAGCTGCCGTCGTCCTCTCGCCTACGGCCCTCTATTATATGAACGTGGTTCATCCCGGGCAGTTAAAAATGTCCAATCCTCATAAAGTCAAGATTCCCAGAGTGATGAGTGCACGACCCGAAGACCAAATCTTGATCGATATTATTAATAAAGTCATCGCGTCCGTTTCCGCCAAACAGCAATCTGAACTCATGGCAAAATGGATGCTCAGCGACACTCTTTCGCAACCGGATAATACCCAACCAAATTGGTACTACTATAGCCTGGTCACTATCTTATTATGCCTGTCGTGTTTTGTTTTTTATCGTAACCGGCAGCTAAAAATGGCATTCATCCGACTGGGTTCAAAAAACAATCTGGAGCTGTCGGTTATTGCGCACGAATTACGTACGCCACTGATTGGTATTTTGACCGCCTGCGAAGGGCTGGTAGACAAAATAGTCTCAACCAGCCAGCGCGAAAGACTCACTAATGTTATTCATGTCACCCGCGAATTACTGGATAATCTTGACCTGTCACTGGATAACGCCAAAATCAATGCCGGTTCGGTAACACAAAATCCACAACCACAGTTACTGGCTGAATTGTGCGATACCACGGTCAAACTATTTATCAGTTTTGCCGAAACACACGGCACCACAATTCAGGTTCGCTACCTATCGAAGCAGTTTTTTTTACCCCACTTGTTCGATGGCACTCTGGTCTCTCAGGCGCTGAACAATATCGTCAGCAATGCCATTAAGCACACCCATGACGGTATGGTATTAATTGAATGCTCATTGCTACAAGTGGACGGCAAGAACATGTTTAGCATTGAGGTGATAGACACCGGCACCGGGATCCCCAGCAAGGTACTGGCACGGCTTTCAGAACCTTTTTATCAGGGCAAATTCTCTCGTACAGATAGCGACACCCCACACCCTAAGGGCACTGGGCTGGGATTATTTGTGGCTAAGAAAAATATGCATCTCACCGGTGGACATCTGGCCATTGTCAGTCAGCCGGGGGTCGGCTCGCGGGTGACCATTGCCCTACCCGCAATTGCGGCCCATTATGCTATCGAAAACCCGCTACCTGAAGGGCTACATATCATCATGCCCACTGAGATACCGTCCTCATTGAGCGGTGAAATTACTCAGATTCTGGATGGCTGCGAGTTGCCCTATTACTCTGCCGCTGAGCCACTCCCTGCTGCGGCTCGTGGGCCGGAGATTGATCTGCAACTGGATGTAGCGCAAAAACACTGGCAACTACACCATAAGCAAGGGGATTCGGTGATTATCCCGCGCCCGGTGTACGCCTCGGCACTCTACCTTACCATCACCGATTTATGTAATGAGGAGCAGCCGCTCGAGAGTAGCAGTGACAGCCCTGAGTTACATCTCCCTACTACCATCATTACAGAATCACGGCGTCTGTTGGTGGTAGAGGATGAGCCACTGCTGCTGGAAGTTCAATATGAACTGTTTAGCAGCATGGGGTTTCAGGTCGATGCGGTAGCGAACACGCAGCAGGCGTATCAGAGCTGGTTACAACACCACCATACTATTATTGTGACCGACTGTCGGCTTGATGAGAGCGACGGCTTTGAACTGGTACGTCACCTGCGAAAACTGATGCAAGATAGCCCAGAGCAGGTGCTGATTATCGGTCAATCAGCTTCACTGAAAACAGAAGATGCGCAGCGCGCCCGTGAAGTCGGTATGGATTACCTGCTACAAAAACCGGTTGCACGCGAACAATGGCAGCAATTGATACGTGACTATTTCGCCTCAGGAAAATAACAACAAGTAAGCCAACGGTCACAACTTGGCTCCGAAAAGTGAAAGCCTCCATGGCGTTTGAGTGACAAACTATCATTTTTACATAATCCAACGAGGCCACCATGCAGATTACTTTTTTAAACCAGCAAACAGCTTCATTGTCTTTAATAACAAGAGTAACCCTACTCTTACTGAGTGCACTAAAGCAGAGAAAAACCTTCAAAATATAATCGATAAAGTATTAAATATAACTTCAGTCTCATCGGAATATCGATACTTTATTTATCTCCACTGGTGTACGGAACAAGAGTGGTGAGGTGGTCTGTCAGCTCAGCATTAAATGCCGTTTCAACGGTGAGCTTCGTCAGCATACGAGAAAACTGATTGAGATCGGCTTCGGTTTTAAGACCTTTAGCCAGTTCGGCAGCGAGTGCCCTGAGTTTTTTTCATCCATAATTTTCCTGTCTCTGTTACTGGAGTGAACATATCAAAAACAGGCAGATACACAATTTAAATTAAAGTCTCGCAAAACCAATATGGCGTTGTCCTCTCCCTTTGATAATCAGAATGATATTGGTTTTTCCGATTCTGAACAGAATTCTTCCTGGCTAATTTTATCTCCCGGTGACATGGCGATAATTTTCCCACAAGAATGGCATAAGCCTGCCTGTACTCTTCTATCATCTCAGCTATTAAGGAAAGTCGTCGCTAAAGTTCACTGTTCATACCGACTAAAGTAAAGACTCTTCTCCCTAACAATGACCCAAGCGCCTTGCGAATCAAGCAGGTGTATTTTATTTTCCGTTGTGGCAATATACATATCATATATGTTTCGTATAGGTGCTTTATGGGAATTGTTAAAATCTCCGATTTGATGCATGAAAATCTACGCATCGCCAGTAATGCCATGAGCCGGTCAATTAACGCACAAGCCGAGCACTGGCTCAAAATGGGTATGCTGGCCGAACTTTATCCCCAATTGAGCCACCATGAGCTGGCCCGAGCCCTGGTTCAGGTTGAATTACAGGGCGGGGCTGACATTGCCAGAATCATCCAGAGTGACACCCATACGTTTAATAAAGAAGAGAATGCGCAATGACAACAGTAAAAATTCACTCACCAGCAGAAATTGAAATGGCGCGAGCCGCAGGCCAAGCCGCCGCGAAAGTGCTGGAAATGATCACACCTTATGTCCGCGCTGGGGTCACAACAGATGAAATTGATCGGTTATGTCACGATTACGTCGTTAACGAACTGAAAGTCATCCCTGCCAATATAGGCTATCACGGCTATGCGCACACTGTTTGTACCTCGGTCAATCATGTGGTTTGCCACGGGATTCCGTCGGATAAAAAACTCAAAAATGGCGATATCGTCAATATTGATGTCGCTATTATTAAAGATGGTTGGTATGGCGATACCAGCAGAATGTACTATGTTGGAGAACCGTCGGTCAGAGCTAAGCGTTTGGTGGATATCACTTATTTATCGATGGTTGCGGGGATTAAGGTGGTACGCCCAGGGGCAACACTCGGGGATATCGGAGCAGCTATTCAACAAGTGGCGGAAGGTGCAGGTTTTTCTGTGGTGAGGGAGTATTGTGGTCACGGCGTGGGTCAGGAATATCATACTGCACCACAAGTCCTGCACTATGGGACGCCAGGGCTAGGTATGCCGCTGAAAGCGGGAATGATTTTCACCATTGAGCCGATGATTAATGCCGGTAAAGCCGCCACCAGCGTCCTGTCTGATGGTTGGACAGTTGTCACCAAAGACCGCTCTCTTTCAGCACAATGGGAACACACTATTGCCGTGACTGACACCGGTTACGACCTACTGACACCTTGGCCTGAAGGCACCGGAGAATACGCTGCCATTTAGTTACTTAGGCTGCTGACAAAGTTAATTAGCGGGGAAATGGGCCCCTATTTATTTAAAATGTAAGAGCCGTAAGCCGTCGGAGCGCCCATTGATGCAGTCGCTCCGTGAGTTTCCGAGCAATAAAATAGCTTTGTCATTAACCTTAACGGTAATAAACCGCGATATGCTGATCTTGCACTTTTTCTATTCTAATTTTTATATCAAAAATTTCTTCGAGGATATCCGGCTGCATTATTTCTTCGGGTGCGCCACGATAGATAACCGCACCGTCTTTCATGGCAATAATATGGTCGGAATAGGCAGAAGCAAAATTGATATCATGAATAACCAAAATGATTGTTTTCTTCAATTCATCCGCCGCACGCCGTAATTGCTTCATCATTGCGACACAATGTTTCATGTCCAGATTATTTAATGGCTCATCCAGCAGGATATATTTCGTATCCTGACACAGCACCATCGCCACATAAGCACGTTGCCGTTGCCCCCCCGACAACTCATCAAGATAGCGGTCTTTCAATGGCATCAAATTGAGGAATTCCATCGCCGCATCAATATATTGGCGATCATTTTCATTGAGCCGCCCTTTCGAATAAGGGTAACGGCCAAATCCCACCAAATCCGACACTGTCAGTCGACTGGTAAAGTGGTTTTCTTGCCGTAGAACTGAAAGGATAGTCGCCAATTTATCCCCGGAGGTTTTGGCAACATCCAGCCCGTTAAACTGAACACGCCCGAGATCTGGCGTCAGTAAACGGCTCATAATCGATAATAACGTCGACTTACCCGCACCATTTGGTCCGATAATTGACGTTATTCCGCCAGAAGGAATGCTCTCATTTATATTACTGAGTACCGTTGTATTCTGGTATTTCTTATTAATATCCGTTATTTCAATCACACCGGAGCCTTTTTTATTAAAAGATAAATAAACAGCGCGCCACCCACAAACTCAATGACCACGGAGAGCGTTCCCGACATGTTCAGCAAACGTTCGAGGATCAATTGCCCACCGACCAGCGTAATGACCCCTAGCAGAAAGACCCCTGGCAACAAATATTGATGTCGGAATGATCCTACCAGCGGGTAAGCCAGATTAGCGATAAGCAGACCTAAAAAGGTTAACGGCCCGACAAGTGCCGTCGATATAGCGACCAGCAATGAGACCAACAGTAAGATAGTGGTGATTTTTTTCTGGTAAGCAACGCCCAGATTAATCGCTGTATTTCTACCCAAAGCGATAATATCGAGGCAATGGCGCATACGCCAAATGGTTATCGCCACGAGAATAATTATCCCGGTAGAAAGCGCAATAATCTCCGGCGCGGCGCGGGTAAAAGTGGCAAATACCCTGCCCTGCAAAACAGCAAACTCTCCTGGGGAGAGTAGGCGCTGCATCAAGCTGGATAAACTGCGGAACAACGTGCCACATACCAACCCGACCAGTAACACCTTGTGCAGATTAATCCCTACTCCGGTCAGCAACCAGCGATAGAGAAATACCGAAAACAACAGCAGCAAAGCCGATTCACAAAGAAACTTTCCAGTTATTCCGAGCACCCTGAACCCATTGGCATCGACAAAAAAGATCAACATGGTTTGGATCAGGATAAACAGCGCTTCAAGCCCCATCACTGACGGCGTCAAAATCCGGTTATTAGTGACCGTTTGGAATAACACGGTGGCAATACCGGCAGCAAACGCAACTAATACCATAGTGGCTAAAATAAGACCACGATGCACCAGTACATATTGAATATTGCCTCTAAGATTAATGGTCATGAAAATAACCATTGCGACAAGGGCAATAACACTCAATAACAATAATCGTTTTGCCGGTGAGCTTAATATTGTATTTTTCTCTTGGGATAGAGAGCTTGGTGAAGAATACTCATTAGCCTGCATGACGTTTTGTCCTAACAATTAATAATAGGAAAACGAGTGCGCCAATTGCGCCCAGAATAACGCTGGCAGGTATTTCAAACGGGTAACTAACTAATCGACCAATAATATCGCATAACACCACCAGACCACCGCCACACAACGCCACCCAAGGGATGGTTCGACGCAGGTTATCCCCCATCGCCATGCTGACAATATTGGGTACAATTAATCCTAGGAAAGGCAGCACACCGATCACCACCACTACCACACCGCTGATGATGGCAATAATAGACATCCCCATGAGCATAACCCGCTGATAATTCAAGCCGACATTAACCGAGAAATCTCGCCCCATACCAGCGACAGTAAAGCGGTCAGCGATCAAACAAGCAATCAACGTCAATGCACCCACTATCCACAACAGTTCATAGCGGCCTTGCAACACACCCGAGAAATCACCCGATTCCCAACTGCCCAATGATTGCAGCAGATCAAACTCCATTGCCAGGAAAGTGGTTACTGCACTAAACACCGCCCCCAGCATAATGCCGGTAAGCGGCACCATCAGCGCCGATTTCATTCTCATTCGTGCCAGTAGCAGCATAAAAAGTGCGGTACCGCCCATAGCAAAAACGGTCGCTACTAACATCTTAACCATTACCGGTGCGGCGGGGCTAAATACCATAACCAACAGTAAGCCGAGACTGGCGGACTGGGTAGTACCGGCAATCGAGGGTTCGACAAACCGGTTCTGAGTGAGCATCTGCATAATGAGGCCAGCAACGCTCATGGCACTGCCAGCCAGAACCAAGGCTAATGTTCGCGGCACACGGCTTATCAAAAAGATGTCGCGCATGTCGGGATCTGACCATACCTCGGACAAGGTGACATTCCCGGCACCAATAAATAGGCTGCATGCCATAAGGCCCAGTAAAATAACCAGGCCTGCTATAAAGCTAAGATTTTTCATTAGTGGGCATTACTGCGCAGCGGCTTGCTTATCCAGCACTGAGCTGATTTTATCCATTAGTTGCATATAACTCTGCACACCGCCGGCAATATAGAGCGAGGCAGAATCGAGATAAACCACGTGATCGTTTTGCCATGCTTTGGTTTTGCGAATCAGAGGGTTATCCAGGATTTGTTGTGCGGACTGATTTTCAGTGCGGCCAATGGCATTATCGCGATCAAGGACAAACAGCCACTCAGGGTTGGCATTAAGGATAAACTCGGAAGTCACCACGTTGCCATGATTGCCGGCTTCAGTGAAACTGGCCGCAGGAGTGAAGCCTAACTCGTCAAAAATAAAGCCAAAACGCGAACCCGGAGTGTAGGCCGACATTTTTCCACCACTGACCATCACCACCATGGCAGACCCGGCGTTAGCTGACTTCTGCTTGATAGCATCTATCTGAGAAGTAAATTTACCCAGCAGTGTTTTTGCCTCTTCTTCTTTACCGAAAATAGATGCCAATTGTTCCGTACGCTGTGTCAGGCTTTGGGTAAAGTGCTTAGGATCGATATCCAGTGCGATAGTTGGGGCAATGGCGCTCAGTTTGTCATAAGCATCTTGAGCACGCCCCCCGGCGATAATCAGGTCAGGTTTAGCCTGACTCAGGGCTTCGTAGTCCGGTTCAAATAAGGTGCCAGCATTCAGGTATTCTGAACCGGTGTATTTGGATAAAAATGCCGGAAGATGTGTGCTGGTTTGGGGAACACCGGCCACTTTGATCTTCAGGGCATCGGCCGTATCTAATACAGAGGGGTTCAGTATGATGACTTTTTGCGGATTAAGTGGAACCTGAGTGGTGCCTTGCGCATGTTCGATACTGATTTTTGCCGTGTCTTCAGGGGTTGCCGATGAATTATCACACCCGGTAAGCACAGCAGTGAGTGCCAGTAATGATGAAAATAAAGCTAAACGTAATCGCATTTTCTCTCCTGAAAAGTGGGGATGTAGATATCCTTGATTGGGAACGACAATGATTTGCATTACTAATATCAGGATAATACCGATATATGCCTGTTATTAATAGTTTAGGTCGCCGGATCTGCGGATAAATCTTCACTCGGACGAGAAGTCAAACCCATCGCTCAAGTTTTTCCGATGAGAAAATTAACTGTAATCAATTGTTTTAATTAAATATAAAATCAACCATTGTGCTTACTGCGCCATGATTTCTCATCGCGCAGGGTTGGTGGTCAGCTGCTCTGATGATAAAGGATAGTTTCTAGCGCGAAACCGCCTCAACTATATGACTACTACCTTTTCATCAGGCCAATCGTGGATAATATTTTTCAGTAAATAGATATCTGCCACTGGACATGACACAAAGAAATTCCCGGATTGGAGTCTCCAACGTAAATCATCACCCAGCTCACCCAGGCAATTCTTGACCAGTACCGGCTCTTGATCGAATAAAATACCGTGCAGGCTGGGGTTTGCCTGTAATACCCGCAGTAGTAATCCCCCTATTCCCCCCGCAATATCCGCAACAGTGGCATTTTCTGGGAAGTGATAGCTGCGCAGCAGCCCAAGATTCTCCACGGCGGATAAAGAAGACATACCGCTGTGGAAATCATGGTCGGAGGCCTGATTCTCTGGCTTTGACTAATACTCAAAAAAAGAAGTACCAAAAACCTGATTAAAAGCACAATGACCACGCACACTGTCGGCAACTAAACTCAGCGCGAGCCAGAAGGTTTCATCGGTGATCATCAGTACCGCTTCGCGCATTGTGCCAGCCCGCAAATTTCGTGCAAAACCCAAGCAGTTATATGACAGTTTCGTGAACAATATCTAAAGTAATGATAATTAATTTGACCTATCTACGCGGGTAGATACACTAAAAACGCGAAACAATATTAATGTTACCTAATGTTTCCTCATTTAACTCAGTTTTGCTGATTAACACCGGCAACTGAGTAACTGACGAATAAAGACACATTAATGCGTGAACATGATGCTTCAACACCAGGGGAACTTTTTTAATGACTTCACTAAATAGCTCGGCGGCAGACAATGCTCCATCAGAGAGCATGGCTGCGGAAGAGCGCCTGGCTACGCCCGAAGGTCGCAAAGACTTTTGGCGCGCAACCTTTTCGTGCTGGCTCGGCACAGCCATGGAGTATGCAGACTTTGCACTTTATGGTTTAGCGGCTGGCATAATATTTGGTGATGTCTTCTTCCCTGAAGCAACACCTGCAATCGCGTTGTTATCCAGTTTCGCCACTTACTCTGTCGGCTTTATTGCCCGCCCTATTGGCGCGCTGCTGTTCGGTAGATTAGGTGATCGCAAAGGCCGGAAAGTGGTGATGATTACGACCATCAGCTTGATGGGAGCTTCCACTACCATGATTGGCCTGATCCCAAGTTACGCCTCTATCGGCTTGTGGGCTCCGGCCTGTTTGGCTTTCTTGCGTTTTATGCAAGGGCTGGGAGCGGGTGCCGAACTGTCTGGTGGCGCGGTGATGTTGGGGGAATATGCTCCCGCCAAAAGGCGTGGTTTAGTCTCCTCCATTATCGCATTGGGGTCTAACAGCGGTACGCTGCTGGCGGCACTGGTGTGGTTGCTGGTCTTGCAGATGGACAAACAAACACTGCTCGACTGGGGCTGGCGCATTCCATTCCTGTCCAGCATTTTAATCGCCGGTGCAGCGCTGTTTATTCGTCGCCACATGCGTGAAACGCCGGTCTTTGAGCGCCAAAAATTGGTGTTGGAACAACAGCGTCAACAAGCATTAGCCTTGGGCCGCGAACATACCACCGAAGTGGATAATCGCACTTTCTGGCAGCGCAGCAAATCGTTTTGGATAATGGTGGGCTTGCGTATTGGCGAGAACGGCCCGTCTTATCTGGCTCAGGGCTTTATGATTGGCTATGTTGCCAAAGTGCTGATGGTGGATAAATCGGTGCCCACCATGGCGGTGTTTATTGCTTCCTGTCTGGGCTTCCTGATTATCCCATTGGCGGGCTATCTGTCAGACCGCTTTGGCCGCCGTATTACTTATCGTTGGTTCTGCCTGTTATTAATTATCTATGCTTTCCCGGCATTTATGCTGTTGGAAACCCGCGAGCCGATTATTGTAATGGGGACTATCATTGTAGGTATGGGTTTGGCGTCGCTGGGTATCTTTGGCGTGCAAGCAGCATGGGGTGTCGAGTTATTTGGTGTGACTAATCGCTATACCAAGATGGCAGTCGCGAAAGAGTTAGGCTCCATTTTATCCGGTGGGACTGCACCATTAATAGCGGCAGCCATGTTGACACTCACTGGCCACTGGTGGCCAATTGCACTGTATTTCGCCGTAATGGCGGGGATTGGGTTCGTTACCACGTTCTTTGCGCCAGAAACTCGTGGGCGTGACCTCAATTTACCAGAAGATGCGATTTAATAGCAGAAAACGCCATTCTCTGATGTAACGATACCGATACCCTAAATAATTCGAGTTGCAGGAAGACGGCAACTGAGTAAATCCCCAGGAGCTTACACAAGTAAGTGACTGGGGTGAACGAAGGCAGCCAACGCACATGCAGCTTAAAGTATGACGGGTATATCCTTTAGGGATGTTTAGCATCGAGGTAACTTTGGTCAACCCGCAGTCACGTCGTATTACACGTTCTGATGTCGCACGCGAAGCAGGAACTTCTGTGGCGGTAGTGAGTTACGTCATTAATAACGGGCCACGGCCAGTTGCTCCCGCCACCAAACAACGCGTGCTTGATGCGATTAAAAAAACCGGCTACCGCCCCAATGAGATTGCCCGATCATTAGCGCGTGGAACCACTCAAACCTATGGCCTGATTGTTCCCAATATTTCCAACCCTTTCATCTCGTCAATGGCCCATGCTCTGCAACGTGAAGCCTTTGCCAACGGGCAAGTATTGTTATTGGGTGATGCGGGAGATGACCGGCAGCGCGAACGCGAACTTATCAATAATTTGCTGCATCGTCAGGTTGATGGCTTGTTATATACCAGTGTTGATCGCCATCCCTATATCGAATTAATTCAGGCTACTGGCACACCTTTTGTCATGCTTGACAGAGTCGACGATGCACAACAAATCAGTGCGATTCGTGTGGATGAACGCGCTGCGGCGTTTCAGGCAACTCAACATCTGATTGAACATGGTCATCGTGACATCGCCATTATTTGCGGCCCGCTGGATATGCTCAATACTCAAGATAGGTTGAATGGCTGGCGCGATGCATTGCAACAAGCGGGGCTGAGGGTACGTAATGAGTGGATTTTCTCGACCACATATACCCGCCCCGGCGGTTATCAGGCCGCACAACAAATGTTGAAAGGGCCATTGCCACAGGCACTATTCACCACCAATGAATTACAAGCATTGGGCTGTTTACGTGCTATGGCCGAGCATAATCTGACCGCACCGAGAGATCTGGCGCTTATCTGTTTTAACGGCACCATTGAGTCTGAATATAACGTGCCCTCATTAACGACCGTACGTCAGCCGTTGGATGCCATGGCAAAAACCGCCATAGAAATGCTAAAAAATTGGGACGGTAAACCGACTATTCGTGAATTCGCTTTTTCGCTGCAAATCGGTGAGTCCTGCGGTTGTTCCCATACCCAAATAAATTGATTTTCCATTATAAAAGTTAAAAACATGCGTTTAATTATTGATTGTGACCCAGGAAATGGCGTACCCGGCGCGAATGTCGATGATGGTTTGGCTCTCGCACTCGCCATCGCCGCTCCGGAAATAACATTAGAATTAATCACTATCGTGGCGGGAAATACCCCAAGCGAAGTAGGATTTTCTGTTGCCCATGATTTAGTGAGCCGTCTGGGATTGGATATCCCCATCATTCGAGGTGCGTCGCAAGCTCTGGTGGAGCCAGCTGCACTTTGGCGCGATAAGCTCGATAATGGTGCTGCCAGAAATGGATTAACTGCACTTTGGCAACAAACACCGGTGCCACCCCTGGTAGCTTCCGGCGCGCCGTTAGCGGCCCATGCCATCGGTGAATTAATTTGCAATAACCCCGGTGAAATAACCTTAGTGGCTATTGGCCCACTGACAAATATCGCCCATGCTATGCAGCTTTACCCGCAAATGGCGTCATCGGTGGCAGAAATTGCTATTATGGGAGGTGTCTTTAATGTCGAGGGTTATCTTAAAGACACTAATTTTGGTATCGATCCTGAAGCTGCACATGTGGTGCTGACCAGCGGTGCTAACATTACACTGGCACCTTTGGATGTCACTACGCAGACCCAAATGCTGCATCAAGATTTGGATAAGATTGCGCAAATTGACACGCCACTCAGCCGTTATCTGGTAGAAACCCTGCGCCCGTGGATAAGCTATTCAATGCAAACTCGCGGGCTGCCGGGTTGTTGGGTTCATGATGCACTGGTCGTCGCCTGGTTACTGGATAAAAGCATCGTGACCACCACCCGCGACTATATAGATGTTGCGCTGGAAGGGGCACTGACCCGCGGTATGACATTACGCTTTAGCCCAGAGAATCTGCGTTTGGATGTCGGTATTCCGGCACCACAGGGCAAAGCGGCAAACATACTGCAAACTGTTGATAATAAAAAGCTCTTGGATGCCATCCATCAAGCCTTGAGCAATTTCACCTATACCCAAAATAATTCGAGTTGCAGGAAGGCGGTAACTGAGAAAATCCCCTGGAGTCTACTTACTTTAAGGTCAACGACCAATAAGTGACTGGGGTGACAAATCGGTCAGGAACCGATTTGAACGCTGCTTGCAGCGACCCCGCAGAGGCGAGGCCCATAGACGGGTCGAGTAGCGAAGACAGCTAACGCACATGCAGCTTGAAGAATGACGGGAATAATCTGGAGCCACTCACCACAATCTGAGACTGACCATGCTGACACTGCTTCATCTTCTTTCATCTGTCGCCCTGCTGGTGTGGGGCACACACATCGTCCGCACAGGTATTATGCGGGTTTATGGTGCTGATTTACGCCGAGTCCTGAGCGCCAGTATCCAGAAAAAAACCGACGGCATTTATGGCCGGGATTGGCGTCACCGCGCTGGTGCAAAGTAGTAATGCTACGGCGTTGCTGGTGATTTCATTTGTCTCACAGGGGCTGATTTCATTGTCCCCTGCCCTGGTGATTATGTTAGGAGCCGATGTCGGCACCGCCCTGATGGCGCGAGTGCTGACCTTCCCACTCTCCTGGTTGTCGCCACTGCTGATTTTGGGCGGGGTCATTGTCTTCCTCGGGCAACGCAAAGCGCGTGTCGGCCAGATGGGGCGAGTGTGTATTGGTCTCGGGCTGATTATTCTGGCGCTGCAACTGATTGTCACCGCTGCCGGGCCGATTACACAGGCGACTGCGGTTCAGGCCATTTTCTCCTCCCTAACCGGCGATACCATTCTGGCGCTGCTGATTGGCGCGCTGTTTGCCATGATCAGTTATTCCAGCTTAGCTGCCGTGCTGCTGACCGCGACACTCGCCGCCACCGGTCTGGTGCCGCTGAATATCGCGCTCTGCATTGTGATTGGTTCAAATCTGGGCAGTGGATTTTTGGCCTTAATCAGTAGCCGTGGGCAAAATGCCGTCTCCCGCCAAGTGGTGTTGGGGAGCCTACTGTTTAAGGTTATTGGCTGCATTTTGGTGGTTCCCTGGGTCAATGTGTTAGGGCAATGGCTGTTCGGGCGAAATTTACCCGCCGCCGAAGTGGTGATTTACTTCCACGTTTTCTATAACCTGCTGCGCTGCTTGTTGATGTTGCCATTTGTTGGAGTGATGGCACGTATTTGTAGTCGGTTGGTCAGTGATGACCCCAATACCGCACAACCCTCAGCGCCGCGCTATCTTGATATTACCGCTATCGATACTCCGTCACTGGCATTAGCCAACGCAGTACGGGAAACCCTGCGTATGGGGGATGTACTGGAGCAGATGTTATTTCGCTTTAAAGAAGTGTTGGAAGGCAATAAACAGCAAAAGCATGAAGTCAGCTTGTTGGAAGATGAAGTCGACATGTTGTATAGCGCGATAAAACTGTATTTAGCTCAAATTCAGCAAGATGAATTAGGCGAGATTGATTCACGGCGATGGGCTGAAATCATTGATACCGCAGTCAATCTCCAGCAAGCAGGCGATATTATTGGCCGCATGACCTCGGACGTTGCCGCCAAATCACTCAATGCGCGCAAGCCGTTTTCAGCCGAAGGGTTGGAGGAATTAAATACCCTGCATGCTCGGTTGGTGACGAATCTGGATTTAGGGATGTCAGTGTTTTTATCGCGCGATATTAATAACGCCAAGCGCTTACGCCGCGCCAAACATCGTTTTCGTTTACTAAACCGCCGTTACTCTCATGCTCACGTCGAGCGCTTGCATCAACAAAACGTGCTAAGTATTGAGACCAGCAGCCTGCATATGGGGCTATTGGGGGATATGAAGCGCTTGAACTCACTATTCTGTTCAACGGCATATCATGTATTGGAAGTGCAGGAAGAAGCATTGGATTAAATAACAAGTTTGGGGGAGTAAAAAATGCTCCCCAAAATTATCTTAGATAAATAGTATTAAGAAAATATATCCAAAACAGTTAACCAGCCCAATCGGTCAGAATCTGCTGCGTTGTTTTTACAGTAATACGATTCCCCGGAATGGCAAGTTCAGACCAGACTTCATTATGCTGTGCGATAAGTTGCTGGGCTGTGACGTGTTGTCTATCCGCAGTAGTATGGGCATCAGAGGCAATGGTCAGAGCGTATCCCTTACTGGCTGCAATTTTAACTGTGGTATCAACACAATAATCAGTGGCACAACCGCAGATAGTGAGATGAGTTGCCCCCAATTTGGCAATAATGTTATCGAGTGAAGTTCGATAAAACGAATCACAAGCCGTTTTGTTCACAGATATTGCGCTTTCCGGGTGATGAAGCTCCGGCAATAGCTGCCACAACTCACTCCCCTCGGTCATGTCATCTTCAATATGCTGTATGAAAATAACCTGGTCAGCATGATCTATCAGTTGATTAATACGGGCGACTCTACCTGCGCTATCAAAGCGAGGATTAGCTAAAACGCCATTTTGCATATCAATAACGATAACAACCTTTTCTTTGGTCATAATGACCTCAATATTGAAAGTAAAAGTGGAATGGGAGAAAACAAGTTTCAACGAAAGAGCCAAGTAATCAAAGCAAATTCAGTATTGAGTTGATGGAAAGAGCATACTTATCAATAAAAAAATCAGCCGATAAGCTGATTTTTATTTAACCTTTATCTCAGACTAACTCTAGTCTGGATTATTTCTGCAAATGCAATGTCGTCATACACGTTTGGCTTTCAGCTTGGGTCGCAAAAGGTGATACCGCTTTGAGACCTTGATAGCTCACTTCAATCGTCCCTTCTGTATTGCGCGGCAACCACACACCAATAAAACCATTCTGATAGCTGGTCAGTGTATCTTGCAGAATAACTTTCCCGGCTTTATCAGTAATTTTCACATCAAATGTGGTATTCGCCAATTCGCCACGGCAGCCGGATAAACTGTGGTTAAAACAGGGGTGGGTTTGGTGTATATAAGGAGCAAATGAGAGATAGAACTTATCCCCCACCGGGAAAGAAAACTGCTGTTGCCCATCAGATAATTTCAATTCAGTCCCCGTTACCGCAGCTGAATAGGCCAAAGGGCGTTCTTGTTTGGATTGATCGATTGTCTCAATCATCTGCTCAGTGGTTTTTCCAGATAAACCGTGTTGAGCCAAAAATTCTGTTTGTGTCGTCGCCGAGGCAAAATGGCTGAAAGTGACTGCGGCTAAGGCAACAATAGCCAGTCGGGCAGTTGAAGCAAATGTCTTTTTCACTGTCATGGTATCCTTCCGGTAAGAGGAAAATGTTCCAGGTAAGTTGGAATCATGGCGATAATCTAAACCCTCCCCTTGGGGGAGGGTCAAAGACAGAATTGAATAGAAAGGTAAGCTATTGTATAGAAATGGATTTTCTTGATCTAAATCAAACTGAAACTGTGATATCCCTCTCAAACCGTTTTAATTAATATCCGGATGCTGAGCAATCAGATTTTTTCTTTTTTTCTCAAGCTCCGCGATTTGCTGGTCAATATCCTCAATATTTTGTTCGATGTGATCATGATGTTCCTGCAATATCTCTTTGGCTTCGGCCTTATCTGAAGCGGCAGGTGTTGCCCCTTTCAATGGCTTATTTGCTGTTTCCTTCATAAATACCCCAGTCACCAAACCAATAACTGCTACCACCATCAGATAATAGGCTGGCATAAACAGATTCTGAGTGGTTTCAACCAACCATGCGGCTGCTGTCGGTGTCAGGCCTGCAACCAATACAGAGATATTAAAGGCGATAGCCAGTGCACTGTAGCGAATATGGGTTGGGAACATCGCCGGTAATATCGATGCCATCACACCGGTAAAACAGTTAAGTAAAATCGCCAGAATCAACAAGCCGCAGAATATCAAACCGATAATGCCACTGTTAATCAAAATGAAGCTTGGGATAGCGAGAATAAACAACCCAATACTGCCGCATATAACAAAAGGTTTACGGCCAAATCGGTCACTCATTAACCCCATTACTGGCTGAACAAATAACATACCCAACATGATGGCAATAATAATCAATACACCATGGTCTTCTGAATAATGCAGGCTGTGAGACAGATAGCTCGGCATATAGGTCAGTAGCATGTAATAAGTGACGTTAGTCGCAATCACCATACCGACACAAATAGTCAGGTTCTTCCATTGCTTAGTCAGAATTTCGCGGAAAGAAACCTTCGGTGGCTGAGCAATATTATGGCGCGAGTCATTATCTATTTTGTCGACGTGTTGCTGGAAAGTCGGTGTTTCTTCCAGCGCATGACGCAAATAGATACCAATGAGTCCTAATGGAGCTGCCACAAAGAACGGAATACGCCATCCCCATTCAAGGAAACTAGCCTCGCCGACAATACTGGATATCAGTAATACAACTCCAGCCCCGAGAACAAAACCGGCAATGGAACCAAAATCCAGCCAACTGCCGAGGAAGCCACGTTTTCTGTCCGGTGAATACTCAGCAACAAAAATAGCTGCGCCGGTATATTCGCCGCCAACCGAAAAGCCCTGTGCCAATTTGGCTAATAACAGCAAGATGGGCGCCCAAATACCTATCGAAGCATAGGAGGGAATCAACCCAATACAGAAGGTGCTGACTGACATAATAATGATGGTGACTGACAGAACTTTTTGTCGCCCATACTTATCACCCAGTGCACCAAAGAATAGGCCACCGAGAGGCCGAACCAGGAAAGGAACGGAAAAGGTCGCCAGTGCGGCAATCATCTGAATACCGGGGTCAGCGCCGGGGAAAAACACCTGCCCAAGTGCGAATGCGACAAAACCATAGACACCAAAGTCGAACCACTCCATAGCGTTGCCCAGCGCTGCTGCGGTGATAGCTTTCTTTAGTTTGGCATCATCAATGATCGTAATATCATTGATTTGCATAGGTTTAACACTCTTTCTTCGTAGTCCCATTTTTTTCTTCCTTATGTTCCTGATAGTCCCACTACATAAAGCCAAAATTATCAATGACAGTTATCCCTGTTACGGGATTAAAATCTTTATAGAGGATTTATAAGAATAGTTGTAAAGCAGGGGAATGTGTAGGAAAAACCTGAGGCAAATCATTAGAAATACTAATGTAATCACAGCAAAAAACCACATCTTAGCGGAACCTGTCAGCTATTTTGAGATGACAGGCCCCGCTAATGATTAATGCTGTGGGTCTTTATCCGCAGGGGGTTTACGCGTTTTTGTCCACTCCCGCAGCCGCTGGATATGCAGATACAGAGCCGGAATGAAGAAAATCCCGACAGCGGTGGCCATTAACATGCCGCCAAACACCGTGATACCAATAATCTGACGGCTCATTGCTCCCGCACCACTGGCAAACACCAACGGCATCACGCCAAGGATAAACGAGATTGCCGTCATCATCACCGCGCGGAAACGCTGTTTGGCACCGTCTTGTGCCGCCTGGGCAATAGTCGCCCCCTCTTCCCGACGGGCTTTGGAGAATTCGACAATCAATATCGCATTCTTGGCCGCCAGCCCTATCAAGAGCACCAATCCGATTTGTGCATACACATCATTGGCAAAGCCCATCGCTGACAACCCTGCGACCGCACCGCCCACCGCAAATACCACCGAGAGGATCACCACCAGCGGTATACTCCAGCTTTCATACTGAGCCACCAGGAACAAGTAAGCGAACACTAATGCCGCCAGATAAATAAACACCACCTGCCCGCCGGTTTGCTGCTCTTGCCATGACATCCCACTCCAGCTATAGCTGTAACCTTGCGGTAAATTCTGTGCTAATAGCGCCTCCATCGCCGCCATTGCCTGCCCTGAACTGGCCCCATCAGCCGCAGACCCGCTAATCGCTACCGAGGGGAACTGATTAAAATTGCTGATAAACGGCGCGCCAACTGAGGGGGTCAAAGTGACCAGATTCGCTAAACTGACCAATACGCCGTTATCGCTGCGCACATTCAAACTATTGATCTGCGCGCTACGCTGACGGAAATCCATATCATTTTGTAATTGCACTCGAAACATACGGTTATTGAGGGTGAAATCACCGGCATTCATCCCCCCGAGTGAGGTCTGTAAAGTCTGGAAAATACGACTGACTGGCACCTGTAATAACGCGGCACGATCGCGGTCAATACTCAGATTGATTTCAGGTACTGAAGCACTGAAGGTGGTAAACACCCGACTCAGCTTTGGGTCTTGGTTGGCAGCAAAAATAACCCCCTGACTGACCTGTGCCAGTTCCTGCGGGGTTTGCCCCAACAGGGCTTGAATCCGCAAATCAAAGCCCGAAGCACTGCCTAAACCAGCAATCGCCGGTGGGTTAACCGCCATGATCATCGCCGAGGGAATGGCCGCCAGATTAGCCTGAATATTTGCCAGTACCTGATCAATATGTGGCCGTTGCCCCCAAGGTTTAAGCATCACAATCGCAAAACCGGCATTCGGCGAGTTATTGCCACTAAGCAAGCTGAACCCAGTGATTTTGATCACATCCTCGACCGCATCGTTGGCGGTCACCTGCTGGTACATCTGGTCCATTACCGTCTGCGTGCGATTCAAAGACGCCCCATCGGGCAGTTGCAAACTGACAAAGAAATAGCCCTGATCCTCTTCCGGCAAGAATGAGGTTGGCAGGCGGGTATAGCCCCACCAGGTTGCCAACCCCACCAGCAGCAATGCGGCAATACTGAATACAGCGCGGCTACTGATTCGTCCTGTTAATGAGACATAGCCATCACGAGCACTGTCCAACCCGCGGTTAATGCCGCCAAACACGCCGCTAGTCGACAACGTACGGCGCTTAAGCAATACCGCACATAATGCGGGGCTTAAGGTTAATGCATTGATACTGGACAAAATAACCGCAGCCGAGAGGGTGACAGCAAACTGTCGATACAGCTCCCCGACAATGCCAGGCAAGATAGCAATGGGCACAAATACCGCCATCAGCACCAGTGTGGTGGCAATAATTGGCCCGGCAATCTGGCTCATTGCCTGTTTGGTTGCTTGCGCTGGGGTGAGATCTGGATCATTTGATAGCAAACGCTCGACGTTTTCAACCACCACAATGGCGTCATCCACCACAATAGTCAGTGCCAAAATAATCGCGAACAAACTGAGCGTATTCGCTGAGTAACCAAAGACATACAACACAGCAAAGGTGCCCAGCAGCGAAACCGGAATGGTGAGCGCGACAATAAAGGTCGCCCGCATGTTTTGTAAAAACAGATACACCACCGCTAACACCACAATCAGCGTCAATGTCAGTGAAAGCGCGATTTCATGCAAGGTTGCCGTGACCGGCAAAGTGGAGTCATAGTTGATTTCATAGGTCAGATCAGTTGGAAAAGAGGCCGACAGGCGAGCCATCTCATCCCGCACGCCATTTGCCACATTTAACGCATTGGCACCGGGTACCGGATAAACCACCAAAAAGGCTGACTCAGTTTGGTTTTGCGCCGCACTGACTTGATAATTTTGCGCCCCGAGCGCCACGCGCGCAACATCACCCAGCCGAATCATACCGCCCTGGGGATTGCTGCGAATAATGACATTGGCAAATTCCTGTGGGTCACTCAGCCGCCCTTGCCCGCTAATGGTCAGGGTTTGCTGCTGGTCTGGCGTCGACGGGGACGAACCAATCTGCCCTGCTGCCGCCTGCACGTTCTGCTGTTGTAATGCTGCGATAATGTCCTGCACGCTGACATTCAGCGATTCCATGCGTTGCGGATTCAACCACACGCGCATGCTGTAATCCCGCGCACCAAACACCTGTACATCACCCACACCATTGATTCGCGCAATAGCATCTCGCAGCTGTATGCTGGTGTAGTTACTTACAAACAAGGCGTCATGAGTCTGTTTCGGCGAGAAGACACTCACGCCCAATAGCAGGTTAGAAGCGCGTTTGCGCACTGAAATACCATTTTCATTCACTTCAGCCGGGAGCTGAGCGCTCACCTGAGAAATGCGGTTTTGCACCTCAACTGCCGCCATATCCGGATCAGTGCCGCTGGCGAAGGTAATACTCAGTTGATAGCTGCCGTTATTGCCACTGGTAGACTCCATATACAACATATTGCTGACACCATTGACCTGAGCCTCCAGCGGCGACGCAATAGCTTGCGCCACATCGCGGGCACTGGCCCCCGGATAAACGGCACTGACCGACACAACTGGCGGCGTGATATCTGGATATTGCTCGACCGGAATCACATGCAGTGACACCCAGCCAACAATGGTTATCACTAGCGCAATAACAATGGCGAACTTGGGGCGACGAATAAAGAAATGCAGCATCTGTCCTTCCCCTTAGTTCGCAGTCAGCGGCGTGGCAATACTGGCGCTCACTGTCATACCCGGACGAACATGCTGTAGCCCCGATACAATCACTCGCTCGCCCACTTTCAGCCCATCTTTCACTTCATATTGCTGTTCAAACTGCTCGCCGAGGGTGACCGGCCGCACTTCAACCTGATCTTTGTCTGTTACTACCAACACAAAATGGCCCTGCTTATTTTGTTGCAATGCCGCAATCGGGATGGCGGTAACCGCTTTTGCGGTTTCAGCCGCCAGCGAGACATTCACCACCCCACCGGGCAATAACAAATGCCGAGGGTTATCAAAACGGGTGCGAATCGTCACCGTGCCGGTCTGTTTATCAATTTGATTATCGACAGATTCAAAAACACCGCTTTCTGGATATTGCTTACCATTTGCCAATTGAATACGCGGAGTGAAATGCTCAAATACCAATGCGCTGTTGTCGCTGGCAGAGGCTACACCTGTCGTGGATAACTGATAGGTGGCAGTGATGTAATCTCTTTCATTTACCGCTATAGCCACCCGAATAGGGTCAAGTTGCACAATACTCACTAAGGTGCCACTGGCTGGATTAATCAAACTGCCAACATTAAAGCGACTGTGACCAATTTGGCCGGTGATCGGGGCATAAATATGGGTAAAACTGAGTTGTAGTTGTTGAATCTGCAAGTTTGCTTGTGCCTGAGCCACCGCCGCTCGGCTGATATCTCGCTGCGCTTGCGCTTCATCGACTTCAGCCTGACTGACCGAGCGGTTATTGCCTAAACGCTGTAAGCGGGTGAGATTCACCTGTGCATGGTTGGCGCTGGCGGTTGCACTGTCTAACTGGGCCTGTGCTTGAGTTACAGACGCCTGATGCAAAGCAGGATCAATTTCATATAGGAGATCCCCCTGCTTAACCATCTGGCCTTCAGTAAACAATCTGGCGGCAATAAACCCTTCGGTTCGGGTTGTTACATCCACCGCCTGAATAGCTTCCACCCGTCCGAGAAACTGCAATGCACTATCTGGGGTTGCTGAGGTCACGACTGCAACTGTCACCGCTGGTAAAGGTGTTGCGGCCATGACGCTCTGAGAGCCAATACTCAGTATTAATACAGCGGCATATACGGGCAGATAATCGCGCCGAGCACATAAGGCTCGCTGCACGTTAAGCATTATCGTGTCGCGAACCCAATTTAGTGTAGACATGGTCATTCATTCCTTGCTCTCGGCGGGTAATTGGTTCGGATAGGATGTAAAAAGCTTAGTTTGATTAATAATAATCTGAAGTCACTTTAACGTCTTGCGACAAAAATTCATATTGCTGACCGCTGCCTGAGTCATAATCCTCTCAGCACACTTCGAATAGATTCGCGCAGTAAATAGGGTAGGTAAACCGCTAGTTTGGCTTTACTCTCATTCTTTTTCGATAGAAAAAGAGCAAGAAAACATCATATTATTCTAAGCTCAAATAATAAGTCAGATGAATTATGCTAGTTTGTATTGCCTCAGAGCCTTCAGTTCCTGTGGATTAAACCGATATTTAATAAGTATGCCCCACAGATTTCCAGCTACCGGAAGATGCAGTAAGCCAGAAGTTAATCAGTCTGGAGCCAATTTGGACGATGACGGGTATAAAGGAATTGACTATGACAAACTCCACCCCGCCAGAACCGCGGGCAAGAGGGGAAAATGTTTTCTTTGCCAAGCGGACTTTGCAAACCATGGCATTGTTAGTTGCGGCAACGATTATTATTGCCGCAGCAGGCATAATCTATATCGCGTCACAATTAAATGAACAAGCGGTATCCCAAAGCCGGTTTCTGGTGGAAAAAGCATGGGAAATGCGCCAAAAATCCATAAAAACCAGAATAAAAGATAACTCTTTTTGGGGTGATGCTTATAAACATTTGCATGTCACAGTTGACCCTGACTGGGCCTTTGTCAGCCAAAATATGGGGCCATCACTTTACGAAAACTTTGGCTATGAGGGTGTTTTTGTTATTGATGGACAAGGGAACACTCGTTATTCCGTCATCAACGGGCAATTGGCGAATACCCACCTACAAGACTGGCTCCACGAAGATATTACGCCGTTTATAGATTCAGTGCGCAGTCAGGCTGAAAAAGAGTATGCGGCCACAGAAATCATCAATGTTAATGGGCTACCGGCCGTCATTGCTGCGGCCGCAATCACCCCCGGCAATGACCCTCGAGTTCAAGCCGTTGCTGGCCCGCCGTCAGTTCTGGTCTTCGCCAACTTATTGACCCAAAGTGAGTTGAATATTCTGGGGGAGAATTACGGTCTTCATCAACTCCGCATTCCCCAGGATGAAAAAGATGCCGCGTCCAATCCCTCACTACAATTATCGTCAAATGACAACAGTCGTGTAACACTGCTGTGGAATCAAAACATGCCGGGCGCTCAACTACTCAATATCTTGCTGCCACTGCTAGGGTTGGTTGCACTGGTGCTTGGGCTGAGCGGTTGGTGGGTTCTGCGCCGCGCCATGGCAGAGGCGCGCACTGCCGATGAAAATAAAGCAGCGTTAATCGCCAGCGAAGAGCGCTTTCGTCACGTGGCTGAAGCGGCTACTGATTGGCTCTGGGAAACAGATGCCGATCTGCGCATCACTTATCTATCTCAGCGATTTTTAACGATTACCGGGCTAAGTGTTGAGCACTGGCTGGGCCGTAATCTCGATTCACTGCTAAATTGTGACGTGATCCCGCTGCGCTCTTGGCTGCAATACACACATTTGACTGAGTCGCGCAATGAGCTGCAATGCACCTATTTCTCCGCCAAAGGCGACAAACGTATTTGTCGGATTTATGCCAAACCTATCATCAAAAATGACCAGAATATTGGGTTTCGGGGCACCGCCTCGGACATCACCCGAGAGATAGAAGCGCAGGAGCGAATCCAACACCTTTCTCTGCATGATGCGCTAACTGGTTTACCCAACCGCCTGCGAATGAAAGAGTTTTTAGAAAACAAACTACACAACCTGGCCGCTGCGCCGCATCCGTTGGTGATCCTCAATGTCGATCTGGATAAATTCAAACCGGTTAACGATACCTTTGGTCATGTGGCGGGCGATCAGGTGTTACATCAGGTGTCTGAACGCCTGAGAAGCTGTTTGCGCGATCAGGATTTAGTGGCTCGCCAGGGAGGGGATGAGTTCATTCTGATTATTAGCGGGCTATCTTCAACCAAAGAAATAGAACAGCTCTGCGCCCGTGTTATCGCCCGTATCGAAAGCCCGTATCTCATTAATGAGAAAGATATTTTCATCAGTGCCAGCATCGGTATTGCCCTGGCGCCGCAGGACTCGATGCAAGCCGAGGAGCTGTTACGCTTTGCTGATATTGCTATGTATGAAGCCAAAAACAGTGGCAGTAATCGCTGGAGTTTCTATTCCAGTGAAATGAATGACCGCTTGATGCAACGCAGTGAGCTGGAGCGTTTCTTGCGCCAGGCGATTAAACATAATGAATTTAGCCTTTACTATCAGCCGCGCTATCGTATTAAAGGGACGCAACTGACCGGTGCCGAAGCTCTGGTACGCTGGAATCACCCGGTATTAGGGCTGCTAATGCCAGATCAATTTATTGCTCTGGCAGAAGAAACCGGCCTTATCACTGCCATCAGTGATTGGACAATGCTGCAAGCCTGTCAGGATGCAGCAACATGGCCGGCATCACTGATTATTTCAGTCAATATTTCTGCTATTGAATTCAGAAGCCAACGGCTGATCGAACGTGTGCGGCAAGTCCTGCTGTTGAGCGGCTTACCCAGTCATCGGCTGGAACTGGAAATCACTGAGCGAATAATGATTGAAGATGCAGATGGGGCATTTAAAACCATGACAGCCTTAAAAGCCTTGGGGGTGCGTTTATCAATGGATGATTTTGGCACTGGATATTCGTCACTGAATTATCTGCGCCGTTTCCCCTTCGATGGCCTGAAAATTGATAAGAGCTTTATTGATGAACTAACGCAATCCCATGAAGGTCGGTCGATTGTGGAGGGCATTATTAACCTCGGCCACGCCCTGTCCATGACCGTGACCGCTGAGGGGGTTGAAACCGCAGAACAACTTGAGCATCTGCAAACGTTAATGTGTGATGAGGCTCAGGGCTATCTGTTAGGAAAACCGATGAAATTAAGTGAGCTATTAAATATTACTCATCAGGCTGGATACAGTGAGTAACCTTGCAAGAGGTACCGCTCAGTCTCCAGATTAATTGTTCACAGAGGCTGAGCGGTAATAGGTATTTTACGAGGTGGGTTAGCTTTTGGCTTTGAAATTAATAATGTCGTAGACCAATCCATCTATTGTACTTTTTACTTGATTAGCGGTGATCGGTTCACCACTGTTACTCACTTCCTTACCATAAGCTTTACGTACCACGACAATGACTGGTTTTCCGGTATTGGAGTCGATAACCTGTACTTCCAGGTAAAGTGCGGCTTGTTGTGCCCTATTACCACTGGCTGCCATGGTTCCGGCAATAACAGCAGCGATAGGTATCATCTCATAGACTTCAAGATTTTTATCTTCGGCGGAAACCGCAGTAATGGCGGCCCGAACAATCAATGTATTACGTCTTTTCGGAGAATTGACTAACGGCAATTGGTGGCTAACAGCTTCTTTAAGTCTTTTATTCGCGTAAGCCAGTATTTCATCTAATGTTTTTTGATTTACTCGATGAGTAGGTGTAGAACTTGGGTAATAGACCAATGGCGTATAATAAACACCGGTGTATTTCTTAGCATTAAAATCGGGGGAGACCCAGCGTAATACTTTTTGGCCACTCGCGGATTCAGCTTCTTGCAACTTACTATAATCACTAATAAAACCAGAGTATTGCGCACTGGTTGTTACGTTTGAAGTGCATCCTGCCACAAATATCCCGATGGTAAATAACGCCGCTATTTTATAACTATTCAGAATGGCCATTGTATTTTCCTATATGTTTATTAGGGAACTAAAAAACAGAGATGTAGAAAAAGACCAAGAAGACAAAAAAATGACAGTGCTCTCCATTCAAATTTTAAACCATGGCAAAACATTTGCTGGATATTATTTAAATAATAACAAGCCTCCCAAGAGGCTCATAATTAATTTGAATTTGGAAATAAAATCAGGCGAGAATTAATACGTCAAGGTTTCCAATTGATAAAGGCCATCAAGGAAGGCTGGCACAAAACTCCCCGGCCCTGCGACGTGTTGAGATACTTGCCCCCCGACCTGCGACATAATTCGGCAAGCGGTCGCAACGTGGTGCAAACGATCCCCTTCTAGCGCACAAAACGCCGCCACCACCGCAGACAACGCGCAGCCAGTTCCGACCACACGGGTCATTAGCTTATCGCCACCGGTCACCGCAACATCGCGCTGACCATCAGTGATGTAATCAACCTCCCCCGTCACCGCAACCACTGTCTGGGTGCGCTGTGCCAATTGGCGAGCGGCCGGTAATGCCGCCAGTGACGTATCGACACTATCAACACCGCGCCCCATGGTTGCCATACCACTCAACGCCATGATCTCTGAGGCATTTCCACGTATAGCCGCAGGTTTTAGGGTGAGTAAATGGCGGGCAAAATCAGTGCGATATGCCAGACCACCCACAGCAACCGGATCGAGTACCCATGGCGTGCCCGCTTGATTAGCTGCGGTTATCGCGCTCAGCATCGACTCTGCTCGCGCCCGATGCAACGTACCAATATTGATAAGCAAACTGTTCGCCATGGTACTGAATTGCGCCGCCTCTTGCGGCTCTACCACCATCGCAGGGAAAGCCCCCAGTGCGAGTAACACATTGGCGGTAAATGACTGCACCACTTCGTTAGTCAGACAATGCACCAATGGCGGCGTGGCACGAAATTGCTGTAAGCAAGCGCTGGCCAGTGCATCTGGGAATGAATCCATCAAATAATCCTCCAATAGCCACTTTTGATCGCACCCACTCTAACAAGGCAACCCTTCTGTTGTCGTCGTTTGATATTACTCCCTGATCAGCTACGCGCAGCCGCTATTAATGCCTGCCCCAGCGCCAGACCACCATCACCGGCGGGCAGGCGCTGGGGCATCAATAATTTGAAATCATGCAGTTGCTCGCGGAGTAATTGGCGCAGTAACCGGTTATGCAGCACTCCGCCCGAAAAGGCAATAGTATCAATGCCAAAACGCTGTGCCGCCTGTCGAGCCAGGCTGGCAAAGCCCTGCGCCAGCGCAAAGTGGAAAGCATAAGCGCGCTCAGCCGGTGCTGCATCAAAAGCCAGCCATTGCTGCCAAAAAGTGGTCAAATCTAATTGATTGCCGAGCAGTGGCATAGTGACGGGCGGAGCTGTTCTGGAACTTTGCCAGGCCAGCGCTTCCAGTAAACACGCGGCTTCTCCCTCCCAACTGATGGTCGGTGGCACAATATTCAGCGCCGCCGCTACCGCATCAAATAATCGCCCCGCCGATGAAGCCAGTGGTGCATTAATGCCACGCGCAATCGCCCGCGCCAGTATATCCCCCTGCGGCAAAGGGATAGCCACTGCGGCGGGCAAGTTTTGCCAATTCGGTACAAAACGCTGAAACTGTGCCAGTAAATTGCGCCACGGCTGACGAGAGGCTAGATCCCCGCCGGGTAAGGCCACCGCAGGCAAACCGCCCACGTATTCACAATTCACATAATCCATCAGCAAACATTCACCACCCCATAAGTGACCATCAGCGCCATAGCCCAGCCCATCCAGCGCCAGGCCTATCACAGCTCCATCCTGACGCGGCCAACCATGTTCTGCCAGGCAAGCCGCCAAATGAGCATGATGATGCAGCACTTCCACGCAGGGAATGTTGTGTTGCGCCGCCCATTCTCGGCCAAATTGGTGGCTGACATAAGCGGGGTGCGCATCCACCACCACCACCTGCGGGGTAAAATGATAAATATCGCCAAACAGCGCGAGTAACTGCTGCTGTTGCTGCGCAATATCGCGATCGTCCAGATCACCCAAATGCTGGCTTAGCACCGCATTGCTGTCTCGCAGCAAGCAAAAGGTATTTTTCATATCGGCCCCCAGTGCCACAATCGCGGGTTGCTGGCTAAAGCCCGGCGGCAGCTCGAAAGCATCCGGTACATAGCCGCGAGCACGGCGCAGCATTTCGGCCCCATCTGGGGTAAGGCGCACTAGCGAGTCGTCGGCGCGCTGCACAATTTCCCTGTCGTGCAGCAGCCAGTGATCGGCAATCTCACTCAAGGCACTCAGGGCCTGTTGATTACTCAGAGCGGGCGGCTTACCTCTACCATTACCGGAGGTCATCACCAACGGGCGCGCCACCTGTTGCAGCAGCAAATGTTGCAGTGGGTTAGCAGGCAGCATTACGCCAATTTCGGGTAACTCCGGCGCGACCGCCGCACAAAGTGGGCTTTCCAGCTGCTTTGCCACTAACACAATCGGGGCGGCCGGGCTGCGTAGCAAACCGAGCAACGCAGTATGATCAGCACTTGATACACAGCTTTGCAGCCAATCGGCATCCGGTAACATTACTGCCAGCGGCTTGGACGGCCGATGTTTACGCTCGCGTAAGCGGGCCACGGCGACAGCATTGGTGGCATCCACCGCCAGATGAAAACCACCCAGCCCTTTGACGGCCACAATGTCGCCCGCCAACAGCGCAGCAGCGGCTTGCTCTAATGCGGAGAAGCCCTGCGCTAAAGCCTGCCCATCAGTTCCCGTTAGCCACAGTTGCGGGCCACAATCCGCGCAAGCATTGGGCTGGGCATGAAAACGACGGTCTGCGGGGTGGTCATATTCGCGCTGACAAGCCGCACACAGCGGGAACTTACTCATGGCGGTAAAAGGGCGGTCATACGGCATGCGCTGGATAATAGTAAAACGTGGGCCGCAATGGGTGCAGTTGATAAAAGGATAATGGTAGCGACGGTTAGCAGGGTTATTCATTTCACTCAGGCAAGCATCACAGGTCGCGGCATCCGGCACAATTTGGGTATCCATCTGCCCGGCCCCGCTGTGCTGAATCACGAAATCCAGCGGTGGCTGCGCCCAGTGGTATGGTGTGGCATCAATACTATCAATGTGCGCCAATGGTGGGCAATCTTGTGGCAATGCTTGTAAAAAATCAGCCACCGCCGGGGCTTGCCATAGGTGAACCGTCACCCCCGCGCTGTCGTTACTGACATCCCCTTGCAGGCCAAAACGGTGGGCAAGTTGCCAGATATAGGGGCGAAAACCCACCCCTTGCACCTTACCTTTTATCCGCAGGCACAGGCCATTTTTATCCACAAAAACTCCTTCGCAAGGCTGCCAGCAGCTTGTTTTATAGCTTGGAGATCGCGGGGCGACTGCACCGATGGGCGCTCCGGCGACTTACGTCGCTACGACCCATTCGGTACATTTCCCCGCTTATCAACTTGTTAATCGCCTGTCACTTCAAGGACAAATGGGATCAGCAGATTCGAGGTAGCGGCTCATCCAACGGCAAATCCAGTTTACGTGAAACGCCAAATGCGCCACATAATCGCACCTGTTTATTCTCGGTCACCTGCCCGATAACGGCGGCATCACGGCCGAGTGGGTGGCGCTGTAATTCAGCTAAAACAGCATCTTGCGCCTCAGGTGAGACCACCAGCACCAGCTTGCCCTCATTGGCAAAGTTGAGTGCATCCAGCCCGAGTAATTCGCAAATGCCGCGTACCGCCGGTTTTAATGGTAAATCCGCTTCGTTGATTTCCATGCCACAGCCGCTGGCGGCGGCGAATTCGTGCAGAATTGCCGTAACCCCACCACGAGTGGCATCACGCAACGCCCGCACACCGGTAATATGGCGTAGTGGCGCAATCAACGGTGCCAGTAGCGCGCAATCACTGGTCAGTTCCGCCTCCAGCCCCAAACCTTCGCGTAGATTTAGGATGGTTGCGCCATGATCACCTAAGGTGCCGCTGACAACGATCCGATCGCCCGCACGGATCATCGCCGTTCCCCACTGGATATCTGCTGGGATCACGCCGATGCCGGTGGTATTGATAAAGATCTTATCCGCCGCGCCGCGCTGAACCACTTTGGTATCGCCGGTGACTATCTGAATACCCGCTTGCTGTGCGGTGGCCGCCATTGAATACACAATGCGCTCCAGAGAAGCCATCGGTAGCCCTTCTTCCAGAATAAAACCACAGGAAAGATAGCGCGGAGTCGCGCCACTCACCGCCACATCATTGGCCGTGCCGCACACCGCCAGTTTGCCGATGTCGCCGCCGGGAAAGAAAATAGGATCAATCACATAGCTGTCGGTCGATACCGCCAGTCGATCCCCCTGTGCAACCAGATCCGCCAGCGCAATACGCGCCTGATCTTCCCGCTCATTCAGTGCCGGGTTAGAGAACGCCGCCAAAAACAGAGATTCGATCAAGCTCTGCATTGCCCGCCCGCCACTGCCGTGTGCCAAGGTAATCTCTTGTTTATTCATTTAGTTGTGGCCCATTGAAAACAATACCCAAAGTCATTGGGGTTGCAGGTAGGCAGCAAGCGAACGCCTTTCACATCCCTGCGGCCTCAAGTACGAGGGGCTATCGGTATTGATGATAAGCAGAGCAAGCCCCTTCGGAGGAAACCATCAGCGCCCCAAATGCATTATCTGGCGTGCATTCGCCACCAAACAGCGGGCATTGATCCGGTTTGCAACGACCGGTCAATACATCGCCGCAGCGGGATCGCGGATCATCGGCCACTCGTTGCTGTTGCGGGGTGAAGCGCCGCTCAGCATCAAACGCCTGATAAGCCGGGCTAAGCTGTACACCGGAATCGGCGATTTCGCCCAATCCACGCCACTCGCTGCGCTCTTTGGTTACAAATATCTCGGTCAGCGCCTGTTGCGCTAGCAGGTTGCCGCTGTCGGGCACAATGCGCCGATATTGGTTTTCTACCGCACAACGCCCACTGACCATCTGCTCCAGCAGCATCACCAGCCCTTGCAAAATATCCAGCGGCTCAAAGCCGGTGACCACCAGCGGTTTATTGAATTGGCTGCATATAAAGTCGTATGGCGTAGTACCAATCACCATGCTGACATGGCCGGGTGCGAGGAAACCGTCAATGCGCACATCGGGTTGTTGTAGCAGGCTGCGCAAGGTAGGAATGATAGTGATGTGCTGGCAGAACACGGTGAAGTTGCTCAGCCCCAGCCGTTTGGCTTGTTGCAATGTTAAGGCGGTAGCAGGCATGGTGGTTTCAAAACCGAGGCCGAAAAATACCACTTCGCGATCAGGATGGCGCTGTGCCAATGTCAGGGCATCCAGCGGCGAGTAAACCACACGAATATCTGCCCCGCGCCGCTTGGCATCCAGCATGGAGCCATGACGCCCCGGCACCCGCATGGCGTCGCCGTAAGTGCAGAAAATCACCTGTGGGTGAGCGGCAATTTCCAAACAACTGTCGATACGGCCCATCGGCAATACACACACCGGGCAACCCGGCCCGTGAACAAATTCCAAACCCTCTGGCAGCAGTTGATCCAGACCAAATTTGAAGATTGCGTGCGTGTGGCCGCCACACACTTCCATAATTTGCAGCGGCAAGCGTTGTTGATCGGCAAGTTGTGGCAATAAGTTTTCGATCCGCTGTAATAATGCACTGACCAGTGCCGGATCGCGGAATTCATCAACGTAGCGCATCATTAGCCTCGCTGGCGACATCATCCAGATCCAGCCCAACGGCCTGCATATGCGCTAACGCCGCCAGTGTTTGCTGGGCTTCTTCTTCATCAAGCAAGCTCATAGCAAACCCGACATGCACCAATACCCATTGGCCGAGCAGGTCAGACGGTGACTCGTCGCACACCAACGCGATATTGATTTCACGTTTGACACCGCTCACTTCCACCCATGCCAGTTGATGGATATCTTCCCCCACCGCCACTATTTTGCCGGGTACGCCTAAGCACATCGCTGTGCCTCCAGCCATTCCAGCCACAAATCCATCCCCTCACCGCTACTGGCTGACAACGCAATGACCTGAATATCCGGATTCACCTGACGGGCATAATTAATGCACTGTTCGATATCAAAATCCAGGTACGGCAGCAGGTCGATTTTATTGATAATCATTAGGGTGGAGGCGGCAAACATATGAGGGTATTTCAGCGGTTTATCTTCGCCTTCCGTCACCGAAAGCACCGCCACTTTATGGCGTTCGCCGAGATCAAAACTGGCGGGACACACCAAATTACCAACATTCTCAATAAACAACAGGCTGTCATTGCTGAGATTCAGGCGGTGGGCAGCATCATGCACCATCTGCGCATCCAGATGGCAGCCTTTACCGGTATTGACCTGAATCGCCGGAACACCGGTGGCGCGAATGCGTTCGGCATCATGAGTCGTTTGCTGATCACCTTCAATCACCGCGCAAGGCACTTGCCCAGCCAGCAGTTGCAAAGTGGTGGTCAACAGCGTGGTTTTGCCAGAACCGGGGCTGGAAACCAAATTCAGCGCCAAAATATGTTGCTCGACAAAATGCTCACGGTTATGGCTGGCTAACTGATTATTTTTGCTCAGCACATCTTGCTCGATTTGCAACAAACGGCGCTGCCCCATGCCCGGCGCATGGCCACCGGCTTCACCCTGCCCATAATGCAGCCCCAGCTTGTCAGCATGAACTTGCGGAGTGAAAGGCTCTGTGGTGGGGGCGTCTGTGTCATCGGGTTCGGTGTCCTCAGATTCAATGGTTGCCATCGGTTCTGGCGCTTTGCCATGATAGTGATGGTGAACATCGCCCTGATGGTAATAGTAGTGGTGATGAACAATCACTGGCTGTGTCCCCTTGGCAACATATTTGTGTTTATGTTTATGCTGAATCTTTTGCGTCGGGGCATCACTTTCGTGCTGGTCATGGTGGTGATGATCGTGGTGGTGGCCGTCATCGTGATGATGATGGTGGTGATCGTCATGGTGGGCGTGGTGGTGATCATCATGTTGATGATTGTCGTCGCCCTCGATCTTTCTCTCGCCGCTGGCGCAACCACAAGTCGTACACATAGGAATTCACTCCTTCAGAATTATTCCACTTCTATCTGTTTCACCTGCAAATTGCTGCCACTCTCTACTTGCAGAGCATGGCTGCCGCAATGCGGGCACCCGGCATCATGCCGTTCAATGGCAACGCTGTTGCTGCACTCCCAGCACCAGGCCACTGCGGGCATGTAGCTGAGATGCAATTGGCAATTTTCGGCCAGTGTTTTGCGGCTGGCGGCTTCGAAACTGAAGCGTAAGGCGCTCTCTTCAATACAGGAGAGCGCGCCAATTTCCAGCCAGACCGCGGTTATCCGTGTAGCACCGTTAAGCCGCGCCTGTTTTTCAATCAGCTCCAACGTGCTGAGACACAAACTGATTTCATGCATGCTGATTCTTTATTTGGCTAACTTTGTTAAACAAAGCCCGCCGCCGTGGGTTGGCAGGAGCATCGGCATCCATCACCGGCAGTGAGAGCGCCATACGCGCACTTTGCTCCGCCAGTTGTAACGCCCGTTCAGCACTGAGCGAGGTGTCCAGCGGTGACATCAATGAGCGGCTCAAATACTGGCCGCAACCGGCGATTTCGCTGACGGTAAAATCTATTTCGCTGACAATAAAACTAATGCTGCCGCAAGGAAGTGCCAGCATCAGGCGCTCCCCCACCGCACGACGTTGCCAGCTCTGCTGCGGCCCTGGTAATACCACTAAACTCAGCATCCACGGGGTCAATAACGCGCCGATCCATTGCTGCTCAAATAACTGAAATCCGCAGGCGCGCAGCGGAATGTGGTCACGGTAAAAGGGTAAGCCGCGCATTTCATCGGCAGCCACCTGGCCGAAAACCTGTTCCAGCAATGCCGCTGGATTTTGTTCATGACCGGCAATGACATCAAACATGACTTTCTTCTCGTGCCTTGAGGGTGATCCCACTAGCATGTAATGCCGCCAGAATCTGTTCCAGCGCTGGCTCTATGGCCCGCGTGACCGTTGGCGTCAGGCCGATATTCGGTGCCAGTGATTCGGGTACCACCCCCACCAGAGTCAGCTGGCGCGGGAACTCATCGGTCAATTGCAGCGCCATCAGCACATCACATAACCCCAACTGATGCGGTGACACTTTGCGGCTAAACATCGCCGGGATCTCTTTATCGCGCAGTACCGCAACACTGCCCGGTGGTTGCCCGGTTAGCACCGCATCAGCCACAATCAAATGCTCGCGGTTCGCCATAGCTTCCATCAGTTCCAGCCCAGCAGTGCCACCATCCAGCACGTCAAGCTCCGGTGGGATGTGAAAGCGCTGCTCCAGCGCTTCAACAATTCGCACACCGACAGCTTCATCACTGAGTAATAAATTACCTATACCTAATACCAAAATCCCCATCACAGCACCTTGACTTTGGTCACTTCGTTGCCCGTTGTATCAACAATATGTACAGCACAGGACATACACGGGTCGAATGAGTGAATGGTCCGCACCACTTCGAGTGGTTTGGCAGGATCTGCAACCGGTGTCCCCACCAGCGCTTGCTCGTATGGCCCCGGCTCATCATTATAATTGCGAGGGCCAGCGTTCCAGGTTGATGGCACCACCGCCTGATAGTTGGCAATTTTGCCATCCTTGATAACCACCCAGTGCGACAACATGCCGCGCGGCGCTTCTTCAAAGCCCACACCACGGATTTCGCCGCTCAAAGGAATATCTGGCTTGATAAAGGTTTCGATATCACCAGTACCAATATTGGTGACCAGTGCCGTCCATTGCTGGGCCAAGGTTTCATGCAGCACACAGCAATGCACCGCACGGCCAATAATGCGCCCCAGAGTCGATGGTAATTGTTCGGCGGTAATGGCCTGCCCGCTCAGTTTTTGGTAAGCCGCACCGATGTCAGTGAAATGCTGTTTAGTCGGTACATGTCCGGCGGCCAGCCCGCACATGAGCCACGCCAGCGGCCCCACTTCCACTGTTTTGCCGTAGAAAGTCGGTGCTTTTACCCACGAATATTTGCCATCTTCCTGCCAGCCGGTGTAATTCGGGTTGGTTTTCCCCTCCCACGGTGCCAGCGGTTCGTCGTCCTGATACCAGGCGTGTTTGCCGCTCTCGGCGATACCTTCTATCAAGTACGGATCGTTGTGATTGGCTATCGGGCGGAAAGCCCCCTTTTCCAGATATCCCCCCGGCAACAGGAAGGTTTCCCCTTTACGATCGGTTGGCAGCTCCGGCACGCTAAGGTAGTCATCCGCCCCTTTGCCCAAATTGAGCCAGTTCGGATAGTGAGCGGCGATCACCGCGGTATCGACCTTATAAACCTGCTCAATAAAGCTGCCCAGCCGGTCAATAAAGGATTTCACCAACATCAGGCGTTCCAGATTGAGCACACTTGGCATATCCAGATTAATAGGGTTGGCAACCCCACCCACTGCCAGATTCTGAATATGCGGTGTTTTGCCGCCGAGCACCGCCACTATACGGTTGGCATCGCGCTGGCACTCCAGCGCTTGCAGATAATGTGCCACCGCAATCAAATTGACCTCTGGCGGCAATGCCATCGCCGGATGGCCCCAATAGCCGTTGGCAAAAATACCTAACTGCCCGCTGGCGACCAAATCTTTGATTTTCTGCTGCACCCGGGTGAACTCTTCCGCGCTGTTTAGCGGCCAACTGGACAAGCCACTCAGCATCGCAGCCGCTTTTTGTGGTGAGGCTTGCAGTGCCGAAGTGACATCCACCCAATCCAGTGCCGAGAGTTGATAGAAATGCACGATATGGTCATGAATACTGTGCGCGGCCAGAATCAAATTACGGATATGCTGCGCATTAACCGGCACTTCCATCCCTAATGCATTTTCCACTGCCCGCACCGAAGCAATGGCATGAATGGTGGTACAGACGCCGCAAATGCGCTGCACAATCATCCAGGCATCGCGCGGATCATTGCCTTGTAAAATTTCTTCCATGCCACGCCACATGGTGCCGGAGGACCAGGCTTTAATGACTTTGCCGTCCTCAATTTCGCAGTCGATCCGCAGGTGCCCCTCAATACGGGTGACGGGATCAATGGTGATGCGTTGGCTCATGCTTTACCTCTGTCTGATTATTCTTATGTAACTGTCCGTGAGCAGGAAGCACCGGCAACAGTCGAATCAATAAAATGTAGGCACAGACCTCAATGGCAACGAAGCCGATGGAGATCAGGATTTCACTGGTGGTGGGAAAGTAGTTATAGCCGCCGCCGGGGTTGAAGGCTAAGAGTGAATAATTGAGCCGCCACAGCGCCCCACCACTTATCATGCAGAGCGCCCCGATAAACAGTAAGCGGCTATCTTCTCTGGCCCGCCGAATACGGAAGATCAGTAGCGGCAAGGCCATCAGGACAATTTCAGCCCAGAAAGCGATGGCATAGCGGTCAAAATGCCACAAATATTCGGTCTTATGGCGTACCATAACTTCACCGAGACGTAGCACGATAAACAGCAGTAAAAAGACGTCGATGATGGTGGTTAATCGTGTGAATAATGGCGCTTCATTGGCTCCCCGCCCCCGTAATCCGGCCTGTACCAGCGAGCCTTCGAAAATAACAATCGAGAAGCCCAAAATGGCGGCGGTCAGTAGGGAGAACAGCGGCAACATCTCGTAGCTTTGCCATAACGGATGGATCTTGGCACCGGCGGCGATCATTAATGATCCCATTGAAGACTGATGCATGGTCGGCAACAGTGCACCGAGCGCGATAACAAAAAACATCACTTTGTTCAGCCGCTTCAGCGAAACTTTCCACCCTAACCGTTCAAACAGCGCCGGAGCAAACTCCACTGCCATCACACCGATATAAATGGTCATACAGACGGCGGTTTCGAATAGCACCGAATTGACGTTGAAATGGCCGGGAATAAAGAAGTAAGGCAAGTTCCAGTAACGGCCCACGTCGATGGTGATGGAAAGCCCACCGAGCGCGTAACCAAACAAACTGGCGAGTAGCGCCGGGCGCACCAGCGGGTGATATTCGCCCCGATTGAACACGTAAACCGCCCAGGCTAATGCCCAGCCGCCACACGCCAAACCGGTGCCGACCAGTAAGTCGAAAGCAATCCAGATACCCCACGGGAAGCCGCCATTCAAGTCACTGACCGACCCTAAGCCCAGTACCAAACGTTTGACAATCAACAGCGCGCACAGCACGACAAAAGGCGCTAACAGCATCACCGGCCAACTGACCAGCCGCCCACCCAGTGGGCTGGATTTATGCATCGTCATCATGGCCGTCCTTATTATCGTGCTTGTCAGTATCGCTGTCTTTGCGCTCATCACGGGTATTGCGATGCACCAACGCGGTAACCCCCGCCAATACCGCCAGCGGTAGGATCATGCCTTTGTATAAGGTGTGCTGGACATGCTCAGAACGCGCGCCAGTCGCCAGTTCTGCCAGAGGGGGCAAATCAAGTTTCTCGGTCGGAATGCCAGCCAGCACTAATACCTGAGTGCCGCCGCCCTCTTTTTCACCATAAACATGCGGGTCATAGTGGGCAACCGGATGCTCGTAGGTGTCATTGGCGCTAAGTGTTTGGCGCGGGAAGCGATAATTCTCGCCCGGTTTCAGCGTCAACCGTCGCTGCGCCTCGGACAATAACTCCTCGCGGGTGCCGAATATCACCGCTCCAGTCGGGCAGACCTCGACACAACCGGGTAAGCCGCCTTTATCCAGCCGCTCGACGCCCTTCTGGTTGCACAATTCACATTTATGGATCTTGCCAAACGGGTTGTGATAATCGTATTTCGGCACATTGAACGGGCAGCCGACCATGCAGTAGCGGCAACCGGTGCAGACATCCGGGTCATAGTGAACAATGCCGGTTTTAGCATCTTTGCGCAGCGCACTAACCGGGCAGACGGAAACACAGTTAGGATCAACGCAGTGCATGCATTGCTTTTTGATATAGGCGTAGCCATCTTCCAATTGATCTTTATGAATACCCGCGCCGCTGGTCCAGACCTGAATAATGTTGTTGGTATAGGGGCTGAGTTTGTCATTATCCGCCCAAAGCGCGTTACCGCTGGCATAGCTTTTACCCTGATCAAACAATTCACTATGATTGACCTGCTGACATTTACTCACACAAGCCTGACAACCAACACATAACGTGGAGTCATACAACATGCTCAGCGCGCCGGGGATCGGTGGCCGATTTTGCACCTCGGCCTGGGTGCTGGGGGAAAGCCCCGCCAACAGCACGCCGCCGGAGGCTAGTTTGAAAAAGTGACGTCGGTTCACGGCTATTCCTCCCGCGATGAGTGATCGTCATCTTTGCGGCGCTGCTTCTGTTGCCGCCCCAGTTCACGTACCGTCATCAGGCTGACACCGGCGACCAATCCCACCACGCCACCCAGTAGTGCCGTCGCAGTGGTCGAAATCTCGCCGCCTTCTGTATTATGAATGAGGGGTTTTTCAGCACGCGGTGTCGGGTTCTCGACATTCGCCAGTTGGGCGATGCCTTTGGTGAAGCCAATCCCTTCTTCATTACAGCCATAGCAAGGGTGCCCAATCCCCACCGGCCAGATGCCGCCGCCAACATCGCAGAACTCCAGGGTCGGGCAGTTGCCGTAGGTCTCCGGCCCTTTGCAGCCGAGATGATAAAGGCACCAGCCCTGCCGATGACCTTCATCGCCAAACTGACGGGCAAAACGGCCAGCATCAAAGTGTGGTCGGCGCTCGCAGTTTTCGTGGATCAAGCGACCATAAGCAAAGGTCGGACGGTTTTTGCTGTCCAATGCCGGTGGTCGCCCGAAGGTAATGATATGGGCCACTGTTGCCAGGAAATTATGTGGATTGGGTGGACAGCCGGGAATATTTATCACCGTTTTACCCGGTAGCGCCGCTTGCAAACTCACCGCACCAGTCGGGTTCCCACCGGTCGCTGGCACACCGCCCCAGGCGGAACAGGAACCAATGGCAATAATGGCCGCCGCATGTTCTGCGGCTTCACGGATATGCTCAACAATCGGTTTACCCGCCACCATGCAGTAAATTCCACCGTCTTTCAGTGGAATCGACCCATCCACCACCAGCACATATTTTCCTTTGTACTGCTCGATGGCCCGGTGTTTATTCTCCTCCGCTTGCTCACCAAAAGCAGCAGAGAGCACTTCGTGATACTCCATTGAGATAACACTCAACAGCAGGTTCTCAATGGTCGGGTGAGTTGAACGTAACAGTGATTCAGTACAACCGGTACACTCCTGAGCGCCAATCCAGATAACCGGCGGGCGCTGGGGTGAACTGACTGTGTTGGCAATTTCAGCGGCAGCCTTGCTACTGAGACCCATGGTGGCCGCCAATGCAGCACAAAGCTTCATAAAATCACGACGGTTAACGCCATGCTGGGAAAGCATGCTTTTTTCCCCTGTATTATTATTCTATTGTTCACATACCCGATATTAACAACGGGCATATCCCTATAAAAAACGCGGCTTTCTGTTAATAGTTTGTAACTCTGCAACTTTAATTAAGTTGATCTTTATCAATGGAAATTGATTGAATAGGGACAGGGGAAATATCTGTGAACTAAAACCGTTTCAGCAACTATTTCATTTGCCAGAAATTTAAAAATCTGTCAGGTAGCAATATGAAGTGGGTTAATACAATTGAATATCATTAGGCCCAAAAGTGTGATTCGCTATAATGAATTTAATTAATTATTAGTTTTTTTTAGTTACTTAACTAGAAACAAAAATTTCACTTTCATAAAAAATGAAATGAGAAAAATTCGTAAATATAAATCTGACCCGGCAATTTATAATTAATTTAACAGCGGCACTAATATGAATTGTTAAATCTGGCGGCTATCAGATTTTTATCAATTTCATTCAGTTTGAAGATTTGTCATCAGTGTTTTTACCCTTTTTAGCAGCATATCTTAATGTTACAAAACGGATCATCATGGGATAACAGCTGAAATATAATGAGTTAATTATGTATTTTGTGCATGAATCAATTTATGGCAAAGCAAGTCGTGCTATGATTAATTTACCGGTCACTATTCAACCGGTTATGTGATAAATGTTATCTGGCAACAACTTCAACCAGGAAGGGTCTCTATGATTAAGCCACTCATTGCTGTTGCTATCGCCGTTGCCACACTCAGTGGTTGCGCCAATAATAATACTCTTTCAGGCGACACATTCAGCAGTTCTCAGGCCGGTCAGGCCCAGGCGGTCAGTTACGGGACGCTGGTTTCGGTACGCCCGGTCACGATCCAAGGCGGAGATGGCAATAATATTGCCGGTGCCGTTGGCGGCGCGGTGGTCGGCGGGTTCCTGGGTAACACTATTGGTGGTGGAACAGGCCGTCGTCTTGGTACCGCAGCAGGTGCTGTTGCTGGTGGGGTTGTGGGTCAGCAAGTCCAGAGCATGATGAACCGCAATAGTGGGGTCGAATTGGAAGTGCGCCGTGATAATGGCACCACCTTCCTGGTGGTTCAGGCTCAAGGGGTAACGCAGTTCCAACCGGGCCAGCGAGTCACTATTGCGACTCATGGCAATACAGTCACTATCACACCACGCTAAATGCTCACTATGTTTTAAGTTACAGGGAGGATTAGCTGCCTCCCTGCACCACCAAATCAATAGGGTATCTAATAGTTTTATTTCATCATCATCGCCAGTGGCAATACCTCACTCCAGCTGCAAATAGCGTTCAGATTTATTATCATCCAGAGTAATGAGCATGTTCTTCAATTCTACAAACTGAATAGCTTTGTCACCACGGACAAAAGATTTGCTGGCAGCCACTAACTCACGGTTTAATTTCGCCCAAAACGTATTATAGCTAAATAGAATTTAGCTGGTTAAGATAATTAAGCATAGGAATAACCACATTCTCAAAGAAAATTTTTCTTTCTTGCTATCCATTTATACTCTTTATGCCGCAATTAGGATCATAACTTTATCATCTCCAAATAGAGCAACATACATGTCAACACCCAACCAATTGATTTAAATTAAGATTAATAATTTCACAGGAAATTTTTCTTCCTAACAAAGGAATTGACGAGGAAAGATCAGCTAAAAAACTTCCCAATCATCAATACTGCAAGTCACTCTCGCCGACTTCTCCAGTTTATTAAAGACACTGCCAGCGATCGTGCTTACTCTTTACCCTTCACCAAAGATAAATGCGTTCCGCGCTTAATAATGAGAAGTATTGATACGACTACTTGCCTGGGATTGTCGAAAAATAATATGAAAAACTACACGTATATCGTTAATCATTGGTCAATTGATATGACTTCAGGTTTTATCACTCACCAAATCACGCAAGAACAAAAACGGTTGGGTAAATATCAGCTCAAACTTGTTTCAGCTTTACTGGAACATACCGATGAAGTTTTATCTCGCGAACAATTAACCCAACGGGTATGGCAACACCGGGTTATTGGTAACAATAGCCTGCCTAATGCCATTCATACTTTGCGTGTCGCGCTGGGTGATAAAAATAAGCAGCGGCGGATTATTCAAACTATTCCGAAAATGGGTTATCGGATAGATCCCTGCTTTTGCAACATTATTGCCATTGCTGAAAGCACTGAAACCAAGCTGGTTAAGTCCCGTGCCCCCGTGGTTAACGAGCAGACTGTTTCCATCATATCAGGGCAAACGGCGGATAGTTCAGAAAACGAACAAGCTGCAATGACTGTAGAAACGGGTCATCACTCACGAGTATCGATACCTAACGCAATAATGCCTACGCAAGGTATTTTCAGCAACAAACGTCTTTCTGCCTGTTTGTTATTGGCCATCATGGTAATTTTCGGTTTGAATTATTTGATACTGCAACAAAATGATGGCTCAAAACATCATACCATCGAACAAAATCCGTACGATTATATGAGTTCATTCCAGCCAACGGTGAGTAATGATAATTTATCATTAGCATCAGAACGCTCGACCGCGGAGTGATTTTACCCACCGCAATTCTGAGCGATCCCCACTAAATCAGCGCTAATAAATCAACACCATATTTCGGTAGGTTTTGGCGAGGTGATTAAGAACGGTGCTCAACACCGTTCGCTTTAAAATTAGCGGGGAATGTCGCATGACATTCTCCACTAACGTCAGATACGAGATTACCCACCGTGATTTAATGCTGTTGGCCTGGTATCTCAGATGTAACCCTTTGTTTTCGGACTCGTAGCCCACAAGCCACAGCACTATTGTGCTCAGTGTCGCCAGCAGGCTCAGTACCAGTATTCACCCTTGCAGTCCAGCCGTATCTGGGTATTTCCCCTGATACGCCCGATAAAATTCCATCCGAGTGATTTTATATGTCTGAACCATGCATTCCTGAACCCAGCATCAGTAACAATGATGACCTGGCCGGCGGGTTAACCGCACCGGAAAGAGCATCAAGGAACGCTTTCTGTATCAGCGGGTTCTGCTGTTTTTCTGAAGAAACTATCCAGCTTAATAAGGGGATTGAACGTCCGTCACAAATAAGGCTGGCACGAAGTACATGATGTTCCTGAGAAGGATAGCCACTCCAGTCAACGGCTATAACACACAGAGATAACTGACTCGTCAGTCATCGATATAATTCTATTAAAAATCAGGTGGATATCTTGGTGTGGCGACTCATTTCCCAGCAAGCGATCAACTCGTTTTATTTTATTGTTGACCTAAGCCGAGCCGGGTAAATAACGGCCGATACTGGTCAACGTCAGTGATGCGCCATTAATTAGTGAAATGGTGGCATCCAACAAAGTATTTTGTCGGTATTTGTGAAACGGTGTTAAAGCATCATGGAAGAAGTTTTGATATACTTGGCGAGCAGGCAAAGAGGTGATCTCCTTGAATTGGTTGCACAATCAGTAGAACACCTCTATGCCTGTCTTTTTTTCACCCTCCCATTACTGGGGATTCCTCAGCACCTAAATTGGGCAAATGTAATAAGGAATTAATGGGTTTGATTGCACATAATGCCTGTTTAGTTTATAGAAATGGGAATATAAAAAACAGGCGATTGCATAAAAATATCACAGTGTTGGTTTACTGAATTTTTCGGTGATAAACTGCGTTATAATCATAGCGAATATGGCATGCAATTCTTGGGATGGATGTGAATTGTCATTAAAAGAAAAGTTATGATTAATATTCAAATTTTCTTTTTTTCCAAACTCAACATATCCAGAATGATAGGCGTGTTCATTTTCATATCCCAGTTTTTTTGCTTCAGATAGAATATCTTTTAAATGTTTATTAATATCAAAAAAATGAACATTAACACCTTTATTTTCTATTTTAATCCTATCAATAATATATTCTAATTTAAAATTATGTTTTTTAGAAATGTTAGATATTTCATCCCGACATTGCTGATCATTCATCTTCATACCTGGTGTTATTGAGGGATCAGGAATTCCCATAACCAATATATTTTTCACTCCATTTTTAATCATTTTTTTGATATTTTTTTCTTGACTATGGACAACTTTATCAACATCTCGTTTATGGAACGTCATATAATCATTTGAACCAAGGGATACAATAGCCAAATCAGAATCATTAAAATGTACCCCTTTAATTTGCTTAGACATATTAGACATAAACCGGTAAACAGGATTTAATTTACTGTAGTTGGCAGAAACCGCGCCCCCCTCAGCTTTATTAATGGTTTCAACATTCATATTTTTTGGTGAGGTCAGGAAATCAACCCAAGTAAATCCATTGGTAAACCTTCCTTTATAGTATTGTGATGCAGAGGGTAACATACCAAGTGTTTTTTTACGCATTCTACCTTCAGCGTCTGAAAGACTATCGCCAAAAACATACAGTTTTTTTATATTAGTAGAATCATGAAGCTTAACCTTCGAATTATTTACGGCCACAAAATTTTTCGCTAAGCAAAATTTTTCATTGGATAAGTTTTGAGATGCAGGCCCGTCCAGTACATCCTGACTGGAATTGTTATTCCTATCTTTCAGTGAGGGAGAAAAAGATCTGTTGTGGTTTAAATTAATAATCATAATTTCCTCTGGATTTATATAAAATAATAAATAATTATCTCTATACAAACATGAGTAAACAATCTCATTGGGTGAGACCGACAAGAGATAATACCATCTTAAATACATTTTTAATTCTTAAATAATTATAGTGTTTTTTTAAAAATCGAACTTTAATATTTCGATTTTAAATTTCTCTCTGATATATTTACAGTCTATCATGATAAAATTTAGACATTATTTCCCTTATTAATATTATGATAAACACTCGATATCAATACCATCTTCACGCATATTGGCCAACCGATAACGTAATGCTCGCGGTGTAATACTCATAAACTTCGCTACTTTAGATTTATTTCCCTGAACCGTTTAAGTACATCAACAATATATTGCTACAGTGCCAGGCGGTCACGTAATTTAACATTACTGTTTCCATGAGTAAACGGAACACCTGATACTGAGTATACCAAATTATCTTCTAATGATTTTTTGGCTACAGATGTGTATATCGACGTTACAGGTAATCCCAAATGTGTAATATCCCCCCCGTTATTGCTCATAAAAATATTCTATATGTACTAAATAAATATGAAGAAACATCCATGTGTCGCCATATAAATCAGAAAAGTTAATTGAAATTAACTAACTATACACCAACAGATTGAAATAGATTAATTAAATAAAAATAAAAATAAAAAAATCAGATAAATAAATATATTATAATGAGGTGTTGATTTCATAAAAAAATAATAAACCATTCGTTTTATGGTGTTAAAATTAAATATTTAATTTACATTAAAACGAGTGCGTGTAATTGTTCGCTAAGATACCTGAGGAATGAGGAGGATTAATTTCTTATGGCTATAGCTAAAGAAAACACCCCGCCAGCATCTTGCTAGCAGGGTGACAGTTATTTAAATTAATATTATTAAGCAGCCTGAGTATTATCCGATAGATTAAAAGCAGACACCGCCTCAGTCAGTTGACGAGCCTGTTCTTCTAATGAAGCAGCCGCGGCAGCAGATTCTTGTACCAATGAGGCATTTTGCTGTGTGACACCATCCATTTCTGCAACCGCCTGACCAATTTGGCTAATTCCTCGACTTTGCTCATCAGAAGCAGAAGCAATTTCGCCCATAATATCGGTCACATTCGTCACCGCCTGAACAATGCTGTTCATGGTTTCTCCCGCTCTCGAAACTTGCTGTGACCCCATATTAACCCGTGATACCGACTCACTAATTAGCCCTTCAATTTCCTTGGCCGCCTGCGCACTGCGTTGTGCTAAATTGCGGACTTCACTGGCGACCACCGCAAAACCGCGCCCTTGTTCACCGGCACGCGCTGCTTCAACCGCTGCGTTTAATGCCAGAATATTGGTTTGGAATGCGATGCTGTTTATCACGCCGATAATATCGGCGATGCGGCGTGAGCTTTCGGTAATACTACTCATGGTCGCAACAACATCATTAACAATGCGGCCCCCATTTTGGGCTGTTGTCGAAGCATTCTCGGCTAATTTACTGGCCTGATGGGCATTCTCGGCATTCTGTTTCACCGTCGCATTTAACTGTTCCATGCTGGCAGCGGTTTCTTCTAATGCCGCAGCTTGTTGCTCGGTACGCGAAGAAAGGTCGGCATTTCCAGCGGCTATTTCGCCCGCACCGGTGTAAATCGCATCGGTGCTACTACGAATAGTCGATACTGTATTTACCAGGCTATTTTGCATTTCTTGCAAATAAGGGATTAATTGTCCAACACAGTTACGACCAAATTCAGCCATTGGTCTGCCTAATTGCCCTTGTGCTAATCGTCTAAAATGCACCTTGATTGAATCCAGTGGACGCACCAAATAGCTGACAATATAACGGTCGGTTAATATCAAAATAACGATGCCAGCAATAAGTGCCGCCAGTAACGCCCGCTCACACCACGTGACCAAAGACTCCACTCGCAAACTGGCTGCTTCTGTTGATTTATCCACCGCCGAATTGTATTTCTCGATTGTGGCGCCAAACTCCCGGCTCAATTGTGGATACTCATTGTTAAACATGCTGTTATAGTCTTCAAAGCGATTTGCAGACACCGCTTTAAACATCGGTTCAATCCCTTTATCCAACAGTGTTGACCAGCTTTGGATGGTTTTCTCTGTCAGAGCTGTATCCATTTCTTCATGAGATTGCAGCTTAAATTTCTGCAATGCTTCTTGTGTGTTTTTAAGAGCGACACTGGCTGAAGCTAATTCTCGATCAGCATCGGCAATGGCCCCATTTTGACGATAAGCTGCCGCACGCGTTAAACGAGTAACCACACGGAAATATTGGTCATTACCCCGATTAATAATATTAACGCTTTTCTGTTGTTCCGAGCTCAGATGGAGGGAATGCGTTAATTTGTTAAGTGAAAATAATGTAAATGTTGAAACGCCTCCCCAGAGCAACAAAAATATAACAAGAATAGAGAATAACGCCATCCTGATGGTGATATGTTTTAGAAAATTCACGGGAATACCCCTGTGTTTTATTTTTTTAGTTTATTTCCTTGAGATTTCAAGGTGTTTATCGCTGATAATTTACGCAGGGAAAAAGCTGATTATCAGGATTAAGCAATAAAATAGCATAAAACCAATACAAAAGATCAAGAGCGCCGATCAATAACAGCTAACCAATTGATTTCATCTATTAAAATGTAAACAAGCATCGCTCATTTTCAATCGATAATTCATTAGTAAATTTCAGTGTTTTTTCAAAAAATATGTATTTATTTTGAATATAAATACAGCACCTTTATCTAATTAAGTTAGAAATTATAAAAATATCAATTAATTTAATTACAGAAGGTCATTACCCTCTTTTACTCTGACAGAATTAAATATCTTATTAAATAAGATTAGACGTGATAAATAAAATTCTAACAAAAATTCACGTCAAACTATCAGGTGAAATATAAAGCAGAATTTATCTATTTATCAGAATGGATTCTTTAGACGTTTTTTGGATAATCAATTAAGGCAGGAGAAATAACTATTTTATTCATTAATCCACTGCCAAGTGCAGGGCAATGCACTTGGCAGCGTTAAGCCCAGGATCAGTGCAACTCAACCTCTGCGATGGGGTAGATCACCGAGAATAAAGTCATTGATGATACTGTCGAAGTCCTTATCGCTGCTGAAACCTAATGCTTTGGCATAATGAGCCTCGAAATTTCCAGGCCAGGAGTTCACAATCTTCTCAATGAGTGGATCTTGCTGAACTTTAATTAGATCAACCACTTCAGTACCTGCAATACGCCGTAATGCATCGATCATCTGTTGCACGCTAACAGATAATCCTGGCAGATTAATCACTCGCCCTGACTTGAGCTGACTGGCATCCAATTGATGACCGTGGATCAGGTTATTAATCGCCATTTTCGGCGATAACAACCACAAAGATGTTTGTGGACTCACCGGGCAAATCACCTCAACGCCCTGTAATGGCTCACGAATAATACCGCTAGCAAAGCTGGAAGCGGCGCGGTTTGGTTTACCGGGCCGCACCACGATAGTGGGCATTCTCAAGCTACGACCATCAATAAACCCTCGGCGGGTATAATCTGCCAGCAATAAGTCATTCAAGGCTTTTTGTGTTCCATAGGAACTTTGCGGCGCCCAGACCTGCTCATCGGGCACTACTGCCGGTAACTCACCACCAAATACAGCCACTGAACTGGTAATAATGACTTTAGGACAGTGCCCTAGCTGGCGCGCCCGTTGCAGTAAGCCGCGGGTGGCATCAAAATTGATGCGCATTCCCAGATCAAATTCTTCTTCCGCCTGACTGGAAACGACCGCCGCCAGGTGGAAAACAGTGTCAACCTGCCGGTCAAAAATACTCGCCAACCATTGCGAATCAGCAATATCACCACAGAAAACCTGCACTCGCTCATCGGTAATCGCACTCAGCGGCACCACATCACAAGCCATAATTTTGTTAATACTGCGCTGATTACCCTGGCTATCCGTCAGATAATCCAGTGTTAATAAACGTTCAATTAATCGACGCCCCAGAAAGCCGGCAGCACCTGTTACCATTATGTTCATCGTCATATCCTTTTTTATCTGCGCGGTTAGCGATTAACTGTTTTGGCTGGAACTAAAAAGACTAACCCCGCCCCAATGAATAGCATGGTGGAAATAATCAACATGCCGATGGTGGTACTTTGAGTCAGATCTTTTAGGTAGCCCATCATATAAGGTGCGGCGAAACCCGCCAGATTGCCCCAAGAGTTAATCAACGCAATACCTGCGGCAGCGGCAGTGCCCCCAAGGAATGCCGTCGGTAAGCTCCAAAACAGTGGCAAAGTGCTCAATGCCCCCATCGCCCCAATGGTTAATCCCACCATAGCGATGATGATGTTGTCACTGAAGCTGGCGGAGATAATCATCCCAATCCCGCCCAATGTCGCGGTTAAAGCCAGGTGCCAGCGCCGTTCCCGCAAGCGGTCGGCACTACGTGAGACCACGACCATCGTCACTGCTGCTGCCGCATAAGGAATCGCACTCAGTAAACCGATAGACAAAATATCTGTAACGCCGCTGTCTTTAATGAGTGTCGGCAGCCAGAAACCAATGGTGTAAAAACCAGCAATCAGGCAGAAATAAATAAGGGTAAGCAACCAGACTCGGGGTTGTAGGAAAATCTCTTTTAGGCTGCTGTGGACATGATGCTGAGTGTCATTATCGATATTGGTCTGGAGGATTTTTTTCTCTTCATCGGTTAACCATTTGGCATGCCCGATCCTGTCCGTCAGTTTAAAAATCACCAAAATACCAATGAGTACCGAGGGAATACCTTCCAGAATAAACATCCATTGCCAACCAGCAAAGCCGTGGAAACCATTAAAGGCATCCATTATCCAGCCAGATAGCGGCGCACCTATCACCCCAGATAATGGAACTGCGGTGGCGAATAAGGCATACATGCGGCCACGACGGTTAGTCGGGAACCAATATGAAATATAAAGGATCACCCCCGGATAGAAGCCAGCCTCAGCTATCCCCAATAAACAACGCATCACATAAAATGACATCGGCGTGGTAACAAAAGCCATTCCCGCCGAGATAATGCCCCAGGTGATCATGATGCGCGCAATCCACAACCGCGCTCCAACACGATGCAACATCAGGTTGCTGGGAATTTCTAAAAAGAAGTAAGCAATAAAGAAGATACCGGCACCAAAACCGTACACCGCATCAAAGAATTGTAAGTCATCGGCCATTTGCAACTTGGCAAAGCCAACATTCACCCGATCCAGATAAGCCACGACATAGCACAACATCAGTAACGGTAAAATATGCCATGCCGCTTTGCGGTAGGCATGATTCTCCGCTGGCAACACCTTCGGTATCACTAAAGGTTCGGTTGATGATTCAGACATAGTAGAGCCTCATATTTTAATTATTCGCAGGGAACAGAGATCAGCCATAGTCCTGTCAACTACAACTGCTGGCGTTGCACATAAAATGTTAATTTTAGTTATTTAATGTTTATTAAAGTTAAATCTAAGGGATAAGTTAGCCAGTGAATGCGATTGAAATCACAATAATTAACACATGATGATATGGGAAATCACAATGCTTTGATTTTAATAAAATTTTAATTTGTGCAGATTCACGAAAAGTAACACAGAGGAAGTAGGAGGTCGGGTCGAAAGCAGCAAATTAGCTGCCCTGCTTGAAGAGGGTGGTATTGCACCAAGGCTGCCACTTCAATACCCGCGATGGTATGAATAATAATGACTATCATTCTCTTCCGAGAATGGTAAATTATGACTAAGAATTCACATTCCCAATAAATTCAAAAAATATTATTGGTAACGCTTGTTTGTATATCCCCCAGATGAGGGGAGTTAAAATAGAAAGAGAAAATGCCATTATGTCCTTTTATATCAAATACACTCAGCATAAATCATGGCGTTCGATATTGCCGGGACTGGGCCTTTTAAGCCTTATTTTCTGCTTGTCCGGCTGTAAACCCGCCGACGACACCACCAGTGAGCAAGCCCCCTCATCAAGTAGCCAAAACGCAACAACATGGACTCGCACCGTAGAAACGGCGAAAGGCCCGGTGACACTGACCCAGCAGCCAAAGCGGATTGTCTCCACCAGCATCACTATCACCGGAACCTTGCTGGCTATCAATGCTCCAGTCATTGCCAGTGGTGCGACCGTGCCTGATACCACAGTGGCTGATAACCAAGGTTTCTTTACCCAATGGTCAGAGGTTGCCCAAGCTAAAAAACTGGTGCCGATATACCAGACAGAGCCGAATGCGGAAGCTGTCGCGGGAATGAATCCAGATTTAATTATTATTTCTGCCACTGGCGGAGATTCGGCGTTGAAGTTGTATGAGCAGTTGTCGGTTATCGCCCCAACATTGGTGATTAATTATGATGATAAGAGTTGGCAAGAGCTGGCGGTTTTGCTTGGCCAGGCGACAGGGCATGAGGCCGATGCGCAGCAAGTCATTGCAACATTCACTCATCGACTCAATGAGGTAAAGCAGAACATTACGCTGCCACCACAACCAACCTCAGCCTTTGTCTATCAAGCGGCAGACAGTACCGCCAATTTGTGGACTGAAAATTCAGCGCAGGGAAAATTGTTACAGGAATTGGGCTTCACTCTGGCTCAGGTTCCTGATGCAGTGAAAGGCAATACCAGTATGGGTCACCGCAAAGATATTATTCAACTGGGTGGAGAGAAGCTGGCCGAGGGCCTGAATGGCGAGACTATTTTACTGTTCTCCGGCGATCAACCGGCAATTGATGCATTGAAAAGTAATAAGTTTTTAGCTCATACCCCCGCAATTGAACACAATCGGGTGTATGCCGCAGGCTATGATACCTTCCGGTTGGATTACTACAGTGCGAGTAAATTGTTAGCGCGGCTTGAGGAAATGTTTAAGGCTAAGTCTTAATCACTTTAAAGCGGGACGATAAAGAGAATATTAATGAGGTTAATGACAAAGTGCCAGTCACGGTGAAAACAGGTAGATCGTAAAGCCGCCGTACTTCTTTTGTTAAAACAAGCGTCCTTGTAGGCTCCAGCCCCGCCATCCGTGGCACGGACGCTTTACTCTTCAACCTGCCTTCACCTTGCAAGATCGGGTTTTTGAGGTTTGTCAGCAGTCTGATATTAATCTTACTTAGCATGGGGTTTTACCCATGCATTCTCATAATAAGTCGTGTTAACATATATTAGAAAATAATAATGATAATCAAAACTATAACTATTTATAAACAATCAGCATTTGTTAAAAAGAGTGACAATGCCAGCGACTGATCCCCCAAACCAATTTTCAGCAAAGCGGCTCAAACCTGCCCCTGATCTCGGTAAATGCACTCCACCTCGCCGTGGGCTTTGGCTACTAACCAGCATTGTTATATTGATGCTAGTGATGGCCGCCAGCTTGATGCTCGGCGCCAAAGCCATCCCATTTTCAGTGGTCTGGCAAAGTTTACTGGGCGAACACAGCAATGCTGACAGCATTTTAATTCTGGAGTCCCGCCTACCCCGCACCTTGATTGGTGTGCTCGCCGGTGCCGCCTTGGGGTTATCGGGTGCCGTCATTCAAGCACTGACTCGTAACCCACTAGCTGATCCGGGAATTTTGGGGGTCAATGCTGGGGCCAGTTTTGCCGTAGTGATAGGTATTACTATTTTTGGCGTTCATGCTATTCACGGCTATATGCTTTCGGCCTTTATCGGCGCGATGATCACCACACTGGTGGTGTATTGGGTAGGAACTCAGGGCGGCGGGCGGGTGAACCCTTTGCGTCTAACACTCTCTGGCGTGGCTATCGGGGCAGTATTACTCGGGATCTCGACCGGCATCTCATTGACACATCCACAGGTCTACGACCGGGTTCGCTTCTGGCAAGCAGGCTCGCTGGATATCCGTGATATGTCGGTAGTGGCGGCAGTCGCGCCCGCTATTCTTCTCGGCAGTGTGATTGCCTTACTATTGGCACGCCCTCTCAATGCCATGCATATGGGGGAAGATTTAGCCGCCGCAATTGGCGCACGCATTGCCCAAACCCAGTTTTGGGCCGTAGTGACAGTGACCTTGCTATGTGGTGCGGCTACCGCCGCTGTTGGCCCGATCGCCTTTGTCGGCCTGATGGTGCCACATATGGCTCGCTGGATTGTCGGGCCGAATCAATGCTGGATCCTTCCTTTCACCTTGGTAATGACCCCCATTTTGCTATTAGTTTCAGATATTGTGGGGCGCTTTCTGGTTCCCGGTGAATTACGAGTCTCCATCGTGACGGCGTTCATTGGCGCTCCTTTATTGATCTGGCTGGTTCGCCGTAATAAAAGGATGACCGCACTATGAAGCCCGCCACTCCGCCATGGCTATTTGGCCGCCCTGATGGCCCCATCAATCTACGCATCCAGCCCCGTAGCTTGATGGTCGGCGGGTTGCTGCTATTGGCCTGCTTGCTGGCGGCCATGCTGGCTTTAATGGTCGGTACATTACCGCTTACTCCGGGGCAAGTATTTGAAGCCTTATTCGGCCATGCCAGTGGGGCGGCGAATATTATCGTCAACCAATGGCGATTGCCCCGTGCTGTCATGGCACTGATTTTCGGCGCCGCACTGGGGATCAGTGGTGCCATATTTCAGTCTCTGGTACGTAACCCATTGGGTAGCCCCGATATCATCGGCTTTAATGCTGGCGCTTATACTGGCGCGTTGGTGGCGATTACTCTGTTTAATGGCAACTATTTTGAGATTGCCAGTAGTGCGCTGGGGGGCGGATTGCTCTCAGCTATCGCGGTGTATCTGTTGGCCTACCGCCAGGGAATTCAGGGCTTTCGGCTAATTATTGTCGGTATTGCCATGGGCGCAATGTTAACCGCATTTAATACCTGGTTGACTATCACCGCTTCATTAGAAGCGGCCATCACTGCCGCCGCATGGGGAGCCGGTTCTCTCAATGGTTTGACGTGGGCAAAGGGCCTGCCATCAGTGATGTTTATTGCCATCGCCGCCGTGGTGGCGATGTTACTGAGCCGCCGTATGCCGCTGCTGGAAATGGGCGATGATGCTGCGGGCGCTCTAGGTGTTCCAGTCGAAAAAACTCGTTTGGGCCTGATGGCTATTGGCGTCATTTTGATGGCTGCGGTCACTGCGGCGGCAGGGCCGATTTCCTTTATTGCGCTAGCCGCACCACAAATCGCAAAACGCCTGTCTGGCACATCATCAGTGACATTGACCACTTCTGCGTTAATGGGAGCACTGTTATTGATTGCCGCTGATTTGTGCGCCCAACACCTGTTTTCACCTAATCAATTGCCAGTCGGTGTTGTGACTATCAGCATCGGTGGTCTGTATCTTATTTGGCTTTTAATCCGCGAGTCTCGACGATCATGAGTAATGCTAGTTCCACCACTTCACCTACCCCTCGCTTGTGGGCCGAGGCGCTGACTTTGGGTTATGACGGCAAGATAATCAGCGAAAACCTGAGTGTCGCCATTCCTGATGGTGAGTTTACGGTTATCGTCGGCCCCAACGCCTGTGGTAAATCGACGCTGCTGCGCGCCTTGAGTCGATTACTGAAACCGCAGGCGGGTCAGGTGATTTTGGATGGTAAGAATATTGCCAGCCTTGATACCCGGCATGTTGCGCGCCATTTGGGCTTATTACCACAAAGCTCGCAAGCACCGGACGGGATCAGCGTGCTGGATCTGGTGGCGCGTGGTCGTTACCCCCACCAGAAATTATTGCAGCAATGGACACAGGCTGATAAGCAGGCGGTCAGCGATGCCATGCAGGCCACTGGTGTCAGTGAACTGGCAGACAGGTCAGTGGATGCTTTATCAGGCGGGCAACGCCAGCGGGTTTGGATAGCTATGGTGCTGGCTCAGCAAACGCCATTACTGTTATTGGATGAGCCGACCACCTATCTGGATATCGCCCATCAGATTGATTTGCTTGAATTGTTTAGCAATCTTAATCAACAGCATAACCATACCCTGGTTGCTGTGCTGCATGATCTGAATCATGCCTGCCGCTATGCCACCCATATTATCGCCATGCGCGATGGAAAGATTGTCATCCAGGGAAAGCCGCGCGAAGTGATCACCGCAGATCTGGTGGAGCATGTCTTTGGTATGCCCTGTTTGATCATTGATGATCCGGTGTCGCACACCCCTCTGGTTATCCCAAAGGGGCGGTTTAAGGTGTGATTTAGGATTCAGTTTTATACCCTAAATAACTCGAATTGCAGGAAAGCGGCAAGCAAGTGAACCCCGATGAGCTTACTCAAGTAAGTGATTCGGGTGATTGAGTACAGCCAACGCACATGCAGTTTGAAGTATGACGGTTATAATGAGCGAGCAAGCAGTGTAATCCATCAATCAACCCACCGCGCCAGCACAGCGAATCATGCCCACCAGCATAAATCCGATAATGTAATCGATGCCCCGCCTGACGCAGCGCCTCGCTCATGGCCTCATTAACCTGATAAATCACATCTTCACGGCGACCCGCCTCCATAAAAATATCCAATGGATGATCATTACCCAAACCTTGGTAAACCTGTTCTGTCAGCCAGCCTTGACGCTCGGCAGTTCCGGCGGTCAGAGCTTTGAAATTATCAACATCCGGCCACCAGAAGGAACCGGACTGACTCAGCACACCACCAAAACGCTGCGGCCAATGTAATCCGGCATATAGCGAGGCCAACCCACCAAAACTTTGCCCTGCCACCACGGTACGCGAGGCCTGGTCAGTAAAGGGTTGTAGCGCAGCAACTTGCGGCAATAATTCTGTTTGTAGCGCTTGCCAAAAATCTTGATTGCAAGGCAACTCTACTGAGCGATGGGGCTGGTCAATAATGTCGATCAACACATACACACTGGCGGGCAAACGTCCGGCGTCAGTTTCATTATCCAGCACACCGAATATCGGTTGCCTGGTTGCCCAATACTGCCCATCAAGCAAGATAGCTAATGGCCGCTCGGCATTATCTGCCGTGCCGTGTGTGTGGTAAATCCACACATTGCGGCTGTTACCTAGCAATTCGCTATGCCAGGTAATCAATTGCAGCCGTTGCGTATCCGTTGGGAGTTGCTGGCCTGCATCAATCGGCTGCCAGGCGGTCTGAGGTATGGCATCAGCTAAATGCACCGCAGAAAGTGGCCTTCCGCGATAACTGGAATGGGGGGCGGTGTGATTGAACGGATCGTTTTGTGCCAAATCCATCAAGGAGATCCACCAATTACGCTGTGCCTGCCGGCGTTCTTGTGGCGTTCCCTCAGGTAAATTCAGGCAATGTTCCGCAGTAACCGGCATAAAACTGTAGCTGCCACGGAAATCAGATTCCACTTCAGCCTGCCAATACCAAACATGGGTTTGGCCCAGGCGTTGTAGGGTTTCAGGATGAGTACTGTGATGGTCTGTCACGCCGTTAACATCAATGTAGACACGACTATAAGTAGGTTCATCTGCCCCAGCTACCGGCTCCCGCCAAAGAAACGTCAGTCTGACTTTATCCTCAGATATCGGCTCCACCAGCGGCGTTCCCCACTGTGCAATCTGCTGCCACCACGATTCACTACCGGCTAAAGGGTCTGCTAACAAGCGCTGGCTATCAGGATGTTCATTTGTCGTGCTCACACTCAATCCTCTTGATTTCATTGCCCAAGTCTATTCACCACTCATCACGCCAATGTATGCCCACAAGGGGTCAGGTTAAATACATTTGAGGTTAATGACAAAGCTATTGATAACTCAGTGAGTAAAGGGTTTACCGCACCTCGGGGTACTTCGGTGGCTTACGCCACTACGACCCCAACGGCACGCTTCCCCTTAGTTTGACGTTGTCATAAATCTAATACATTTGTTATTTTTATATTAATACAAATAATATTGAGAAGTATTATTATTTGCAATAACATGGTGCGCATTCTTTCTTGAGCGTCACCTTATTCCCGAATATGTATAAGGATACAGCCGCAACTGATTGAATGGGCAGAAATCTTTTTTATATCCATACCGGATAATAAATAAATCTGGGTGGATCCAGCACTTTTATTATTGTATTTCCAGGTAGGGATAAATCATGTTTGATATTTCTGGCAAAAAAATGCCGAGGAAATTGCCATTCCGGGCAAACTACACCTCAAAAACCTTATTATTGACCTCCGCACTGATATTCATCCCCTCTCTACACACTTTGGCGGCAACTCGCGCGCAAGAAACGGCGGCAACAAAAGAAGATAAATTAGTGATAGTTGCCAAAGCGGGTAGCGGGCAACAAGATGCGGGTTTTGTCGCTAAAAATAGTTCAACCGGCACCAAAACTGATACTCCGCTGATTCGCACTCCGCAATCTATTTCCGTCATTACCAGCCAGCAAATGCAGGATCAAGGCGCAACTTCTGTTGCTCAAGCATTGCGTTATACCGCTGGTGTGGTGCCGGAATATCGCGGTGGCTCTAACATGAATGACGAAGTGATCATTCGTGGTTTCGGCTATGCACCGCGTTTTCTCGATGGCTTGAGCTACAACTCATTGGGTGGCGCACGGCGTGGTGGTCAGATTGATCCGTGGTTATTGGAGCGGGTGGAAGTGGTTCGTGGCCCGGCATCAGTGCTGTATGGCCAAGTCAATCCGGGTGGCCTGATCAATATGGTCAGCAAGCGCCCAACGGCTGAAAGTATTCACAAAGTGCAGGTAGGAGCGGGTAATAATAGCCTGGCGGAAGCCGCTTTTGATTTTGGCGGTGTCTTCGATGATGAAGGGAAAGTTCTCTATCGCCTGAATGGGATTGGCAGAACGCAGGATGATGCGGTGAATACCTACAAGCAGGAACGTTTTGCTATCGCCCCGGCAATAACCTTTATTCCGAATGAAGACACCACCTTTACCTTATTAACCAGCTACCAGAAAGAACCCAAAGCCGGTTCACGTAACTTCTTACCGGCGACCGGCACGGTATTTGGTACCGCTTACGGCAAAATACCTTACGATTTTAATGTCAGTGACCCGTCATTTGATCAATCTGAACGCGAGCAAACCTCAGTTGGTTATGCTCTTGAGCATTACATCAATGACACCTTTAAATTCCGTCAGAACCTGCGTTACAGCTATAACAAGCAAGACTATAAGTACTTGGTATTTATGGATTTACTGGCTGATAGCCGCACCATGACCCGCCGCCCACAAATTGAACGCCAGACAACCGCTGAGTTTGCAGTCGATAACCAACTGCAAGCTGATTTCTGGACCGGTCAACTAAACCACACGGTGCTCACCGGATTGGATTATAAACGCACCCGTATTGCTGGATTGGGTATCACCGGTTTATGGTCTGAATATCAAAGACAGTGACCTGTCACTGAATAGCAGTGATTTGACCAAACTGGATCAGGTGGGGGTGTATTTACAAGATCAAATCGAACTGGATAAATGGAACTTCCTGTTGTCCGGGCGCTACGACTGGTCACAGTTAAAAACCATGAACCGTAAAACCGTCACTCAAGATCAACAAGACGATCATGCATTTACCGGCCGTGGCGGTGTGTTGTATGCCTTTGATTCTGGTATCTCACCCTATGTTAGCTACAGCACCTCATTTGAGCCAAGTACCGCCAAAGGTGCACCTGGCACCGGTGCATTAGACCCGGTCACGGCACGTCAGGTCGAACTCGGCATTAAATACCAGCCGCCGGGCAGCCGCACTTTGCTGACCACCGCACTGTATGATTTACGTCAGAAAAACATTAGCCAATACGATCAAGCACTGGCCTATAACGTACCAATTGGCGAAGTTCAGTCTCAGGGGATCGAAACTCAGTTAAACAGTGAGATTAACGATAATATCAACCTTATTGCCGCCTATACCTACACCAAAGGGAAAGTACGGGAAACTAAGACCGCCGCTGAATTAGGCAAAATGCCCGCTCGCACACCTAGCCATTCCGCCTCACTGTGGGGTATGTACAGCTTTGATAAGGGTGTGATTGATGGATTATCCACCGGTGTTGGCGTGCGCTACATCGGCACCAGTTGGGGTGATGCGAAAAACAGCTTTAAAGTCCCAGCGGTTACGTTATATGACTGGATGATGCGTTATGAACTGGGGCAAGCTTTACCATCAATGAAAGGCACCAGTTTGCAGGTCAACGTTAATAACGTATTTAACAAAGAATATGTAGCCAGTTGCGCACAAATGGCGGCCTGTTTCTATGGCAGTGGCCGTGTTGCTACCGCAACCGTCAGTTATTCCTGGTAAACTTTCACTTTCAGCCGCGCCGGTTGATATATGCTGGCGCGGTTTTATCCTAACGAATAAGAATTGCTTAAAGAAAAGTAAATATTTGCTCCAACCCATGCCATTTTGGCGGTTATATTAAAAATAAATCTAATAAATTCAGCCTAATAACTTTTCATTAACCTTTCATTCCATTTAACGTAACCGGACAAAACCATTCTAAAAACAGTGGGATAATCCTATACTCGCTAACAGCATTATTTAATCGCGCCATATATTCAGAGTAAACATGCCAGCATTTAAAGGAATATCACAGCTTATGCACCGAACGCGCGCCTGTAAAAAGCGCCTGTGCGGCATGCTGCTGATTACCTGCTGGTTTTTTCTGAATACCCAACTGGCGATAGCTGGCCATCAGTGTGATATTGCCCCTGCCGACTCGCCGGTCTTTAGCCAGCATCAAGGGCATTTACAATCAGACCCGATGCAACACATGTTGTCGGCGATGGAAATGTCTCATGGTCAGGCGCAAAACTCCCTATGTGAAAAGCATTGTATTCCTGACTCAGTTCAATCTGACAGCGGGATGCTGGTACTGGCAGCTTTGCCGACCCACACTGAATTAGTGCTAGCGGATATACAGCAAGCCCCGCGCATTCACCGCCTCGACTGGCATATGCCGCCCATTGTTGGGCCACCCACCGAAATCGCGCTCTGCCGATTTAGAGAATAGATCCAGACAGATTTAACCACATTATTCACGCGTCTTTGCGTGCTGTGCTTATTTTATGTTTTGGAGCTATTCCTATGAGTACTTTATTTAACGCCGTATCCACCACTGTTACCACTTTAGTTTGTGCTGTTGTACTTTTCTCTGCCCCGCTGTTGGCCGCCCCCCTATCAATGACAGAAAGTATGCCGATGTCCCATAACCACGGGGCAATGATGGCTGATACCACCACGATCAATACCAATAACTATCACTCTCGCGGGCAAATAAAAGCCTGGAATGCCAATAGCGTATCCATCTCCCACAGTGCCATTTCGGCCCTAAACTGGCCACCAATGACTATGTCCTTTGACCTGCCGGATAACCTTGCTACAACCCCAATTCCAGTAGGCACTCAGGTCACATTTAGCTTCCGCCAGACTGAACAGGGCTATCAGCTCACCGCCATTTCAGCACAGCAACCGTAAGGCGGGAGCCATCATGAACCACCTATTGAATCACCCACTGCCGGTGCGGCCTGCGGCTGTATTGCGCTTAGGAATAGCCCGCCTGCTGATGGCTGCGGCATTCAGTTTACCCGCCCTGAGCCACGCGGCGGATATCACTCTGGATCAGGCGCTGGTCTCGGCAGAGCGCTACTCTGCCGAGTTATCTGCGAATCAGCATCAGGTTAATGCGCTGGAAAACATGGCCAGTTCTGCCACCCAACTGCCTGATCCCAAATTGAAGTTTGGTATAGAAAACCTGCCAGTTGGGGGCAGCAATGCCCGCCGTTTTACCCGCGAGGGCATGACCATGCAGCGGATCGGCATCATGCAGGATTATGTCAGCAGTGATAAACGGCAAAGAAAAGCCGATACCCTCAGTGCCGAAGCGCGTAAAACCGCAGCGGGCAACGAAACCATCCGCACCAGATTACAAAAGGAAACCGCGCAAGCCTGGCTAGATCTGGCACTCACCGAGCAAGCCGCGAGTGATGCCAAGGTTTTAGTGCAGGAGAGCGAAAAACAGATAGCACTACAACGGGCCGGAGTTGCCAGTGGTGGTGCGTTACCCAGCAGTGTGTTGGATGCGCGTCTGACCCTGGCGGCGATGCAAGATAGACTAACCACCGCACAACGCGACGTGGCTTTGGCGCAGACCCGACTGACCCAGTTAACCGGTATTGAAGTTCAGCACGTCGATGGCCCCTTACCCAAGTTCTCCCGCCTACCCGCTGCTATCACCGTGTTGCGCGATAGCATTAACCAGCATCCGGAAATCTTGCTCGCCAGCCGCGAAGCGGAGGTTGCTAAAGCACGTTCGGCGCAATCAGCCATTGCGGCGATTCCGGATATCGGTATTGAAGTTTATTACGCCAAACGCGCAGAAGAATATGAGGATATGGCAGGAGTGATGGTAACCGTCGATCTGCCGCTATTTCGCTCGCAACGTCAGGATAAAGACTATGCCGCGGATGTCTCGCGAACCATGGAAGCCAACGACCAGCTCACCCTACTGACCCGTAACCATCGGGCGCAGCTCGACACGCTGCTAGCGCAATATCAGGCCACACAGCAGTTATGGCAGCGACAGATTAACGCTGTTTTACCGCTGCAAAAACAACGTGTTGATTTGATGATGGCACAGTATCAAGCCAATAAAAGCGATTTGAGCAGTGTACTGGAAGCCCGGCGCGCCCTGCTCGATAGCCAGCTCAACACCAGCAATGCCGCCAGAGAATTAGCCCGTACCTGGGCTGCTATCCGTTATCTGACCCCGCAGGAGAGCGTGCGATGAAAAAGTATTTTAGCCTGACTTTAGTGGCCGTCGCCGTCATCAGTGGCATCGCTGGTTATCTGCTCGGAAAACCGGCATCACATGCCATATCAACCGTTGCTGCAAGCCCCGAAGTCACTGCAGAAAACAGCCGCAAAGTGCTGTATTGGTACGATCCGATGTCCCCCGGTCAACGCTTTGATAAACCGGGAAAATCTCCGTTTATGGATATGGAACTTGTGCCGCGCTATGCCGGTGAAACCGTGGAAGATGGTGGCGTCACGATCAGCGCCCGTCAACAGCAAAATTTGGGGCTGCGCACCGCGCCAGCAGAAATGCGTACACTCAACTATCGCCTTACTGGCTACGGCACCGTGGCAACAGATGAGCGCAGTGTACAAGTCATCGCTGCCCGCGCTAACGGCATTATCGAGCAATTATATGTGCGCGCTAATCAGCAGCCGGTGACAAAAAATCAACCCTTGGCGCAGTTATGGATTCCCGACTGGAGTGCTGCCCAGCAAGAGTATCTGGCTATTCGCACATTGGGTGACCGCGCATTAACTGCGGCGGCCCGCCAACGGTTACAGCTGCAATTTATGCCAGAAGAGGTGATTCGCAGTGTCGAAAAAAGTGGCCAGCCACAAACTCGGGTGACACTGCGCTCCCCTGCCAATGGTTATGTCAATAAACTGGATATCCGTGCCGGTTCGCAAGTCACAGCAACGCAATCCCTGTTTGAGTTAGCCAGCCTCGATCCGGTGTGGATTGTGATGGATTATCCGCAATCGCAAGCCAGTTTAGTCCGGATCGGCAGTGAAGTTACTGCTACTACGGCCAGTTGGCCGGGTGAGTCCTTCCACGGCAAAGTCAGTGTATTATTGCCCAATATGGATCTCGCAACCCGCACTCTGAAAGCGCGTATCACCTTGGAAAACTCACAACAACAGCTCAAACCGGGTATGTACCTAAATGTGCAATCGACACCAACGGATACGCTTGAGCCAGTGCTGGTCATTCCACAGGAAGCCTTATTGATGACGGGCAGCCGCAACACTGTATTACTGGCAGAAGGAAATGGTCACTTTAAGCCAGTTGAAGTCAGTGCCGGGCAAACTCAGGACGGTTGGGTAGAAATCAAATCGGGGCTGAGTCATGGTCAGTTGGTGGTGACCTCCGGGCAGTTCCTGATTGATTCAGAAGCCAGCTTGCAAAGTACCCTGCCGCAAATGGCTGACACCCCAGAACCCCAGGTGCCAGCCGTTGATAACACCACACCAGCGCCGGTCGATATTTACTCGGTACAAGGGGAGGTCAATGCGATTAATGGCTCAACAATCACGCTTTCGCATGGCGCGATAGCCGCCTTGAAATGGGGCGCGATGACCATGGATTTCTTGCTGCCAGCGGGCAAGTTATCAGCGGATATACATGTCGGTAGTCAGGTCAATTTCACCTTTATTTTGAATGAACAAGTCGCACAGATCCGCCAGATCCAGCCGGTAAAAGCCAATAACTCCAATAACAACATGGATATTCATGGGAGCCACTTATGATTGCCGCCATTATCCGCTGGTCGTTACGCAACCGGTTATTGGTGCTACTGGGCGCGGTGATGATGGCCGCTTGGGGAATTTGGTCACTGCAACAAACCCCACTGGATGCGCTACCGGATCTCTCCGACACCCAAGTGATCATTCGCGTCAGTTATCCCGGCAAAGCGCCGCAAGTGGTGGAGGATCAGGTCACTTACCCACTCACCACCACCATGCTGTCAGTGCCCGGCGCTAAAACAGTGCGCGGCTTTTCCATGTTCGGTGATGCCTATGTCTATGTTTTATTTGATGATGGTACCGATCCTTACTGGGCGCGCTCACGGGTGCTGGAGTATCTCAGTCAGGTGCAATCTACCCTGCCCGCTGAGGCCAAAGCGGCACTGGGGCCAGATGCTACTGGCGTCGGCTGGATCTATGAATATGCATTAATCGATAGAACCGGCAAACACAGTCTGGCCGATTTGCGCGCATTACAAGATTGGACACTCAAGTTTGAGCTGAAGACGGTGCCCAATGTTTCGGAAGTCGCCAGTGTTGGCGGCATGGTGCGCCAATATCAAGTGATTCTTGATCCGGAAAGGATGCGTGCGCTGAATCTATCTCATCAGCAAATCGCCAGTGCCATTGCCGACAGCAATCAGGAGGGAGGCGGCTCGGTACTGGAAATGGGGGCCGCCGAATATATGGTGCGCGCCAGCGGCTATCTAAAAACGCCAGATGATTTTAGGAATATCGTGATCACCGCGCGTGATGGCATTCCTATTTTACTGTCCGATGTCGCCACCGTGCGCATAGGGCCAGAAATGCGGCGCGGCGTGGCAGAATTGAACGGTGAAGGGGAAGTCGCTGGCGGCATCATTGTGATGCGCTACGGCAAAAATGCGCTGGAAACCATCAACGGCGTGAAAGAGAAGCTACAACAGATTCAGCGCAGCTTGCCCGCCGGAGTGGAAATTGTGCCGGTTTATGACCGCTCACACCTGATTACTCAGGCCATCGACAGCTTGTCATTTAAGTTGTTGGAAGAGTTTTTAGTGGTCGCGGTTATCTGCTCGCTGTTTTTGTTCCACTTCCGTTCGGCGCTGGTCGCCATCATCACCCTGCCCCTTGGCATCCTTGGTGCCTTTATTGTTATGCACTATCAAGGGGTTAATGCCAATATTATGTCGCTGGGCGGCATCGCCATAGCCATTGGTGCCATGGTAGATGCGGCGATCGTGATGATCGAAAACATGCACAAAGTATTAGAACAATGGCGGCGGGATCACCCCGGTCAAACACCAGTCAGCCAAGATTATTGGCGCATTTCGGAGCAGGCGGCGATTGAAGTCGGCCCGGCTCTGTTTTGCAGTTTATTGATTATCACTTTGTCATTCATTCCGGTCTTTACCCTACAGGCGCAGGAGGGGCGGATGTTTTCCCCACTGGCCTTTACGAAAACCTATGCCATGGCGGTTTCTGCCGGTTTAGCGATAACGTTGGTGCCGGTATTAATGGGGTATTTTATTCGCGGGAAGATTCCTGACGAAAATGCGAATCCGATTAATCGCTGGCTCATCGCCCTTTATCACCCAGTATTGACCGCGGTGCTGGCACGGCCCAAAACGACCCTGGCCGTGGCAGGGATGTTATTGCTGGCAACCTTATACCCACTAAGCCGCTTGGGCAGCGAGTTTATGCCCGCTTTGGATGAAGGCGATTTACTGTATATGCCCTCAACCTTACCGGGAATTTCAGTGCGAGAAGCCAGCCATTTGCTGCAACAAACGGATCGTTTAATCAAAACAGTACCCGAAGTGGATACCGTGTTTGGTAAAGCCGGGCGTGCAGAAACAGCCACCGATCCCGCGCCACTCACTATGATCGAAACCACCATTCGGTTTAAACCCAAAAATCAATGGCGGCCGGGCATGACCATGGATAAGTTGATCGAAGAACTGGACGCCAGGGTCAATGTTCCCGGTATTGCCAATTTGTGGGTGCCACCGATCCGCAATCGACTGGACATGCTATCTACCGGGATCAAAAGCCCGGTGGGAATCAAAGTGAACGGCAAAAATGTGCAGCAAATTGAGCAGGTGGCACAGCAAATTGAGCAAGTGGTACGTAAAGTGCCAGGCGTGACCTCAGCGCTGTCTGAACGACTGGCCGGTGGCCGCTATGTGGATATCGACATCGATCGCCAACGAGCCGCCCGCTATGGTGTTTCGGTTAAAGAGCTGCAATCGTTGGTGGAAACCGTGATTGGCGGGCAAAACATCGGTGAAACCATTGAAGGCCGCGAGCGCTATCCCATCAATCTGCGTTATCCACGAGAAATTCGTGATTCACTACAGAAATTACGCGACTTACCGGTTGTCACCGCCAGTGGCGGGCAAGTGGCATTATCTGAACTGGCGGATATTAAAGTAACAGAAGGCCCGCCGATGCTGAAAAGTGAAAATGCGCGCTTATCCGATTGGGTTTACGTCGATCTGCGGGGGCGGGATTTAAAATCAGCCGTCACAGATATGCAACAGGCCGTCGCTCAGCAAGTCAAACTACCGGAGGGCGTCTCGCTCAGTTGGTCTGGGCAATTTGAATATCTGGAGCGGGCAACAGCGAAACTGAAAATTGTCCTACCGGTTACCTTGACTATCATTTTCGTGCTGCTGTATGTGACTTTCAGCACTGTCCGTGATGCCGCTTTGATTATGGCAACCCTGCCGTTTTCCTTGATTGGCGGGGTCTGGTTGCTCTATGGGCTGGGCTATAACTTTTCAGTGGCTGCCGCAGTCGGCTTTATTGCGTTGGCGGGGGTAGCGGCAGAGTTCGGCGTGATCATGGTGCTGTATCTCAATCAGGCAGTCAAAAAACATCAACGGCCCGGTATACCGATGACGGCCAATGAAATGAGTGCTGCCATTCACGAAGGTGCGGTATTGCGAGTGCGACCAAAAGCCATGACAGTTGCGACCATTATGGCCGGCTTGCTGCCTATTATGTGGGGAGGTGGCACCGGTTCGGAAGTTATGCAGCGCATCGCCGCCCCGATGATCGGTGGGATGGTGAGCGCGCCATTACTTTCCATGCTGGTTATTCCGGCGGTGTATATGTTGCTACATAAAAAAGACAGGAAACAACACTAAATCTCAAAAGTATTACTATAGCCCTGCGTTCTGGTTTGCAGGAGTCAGGGCTTTATTATTGATTTCTCATAACTTCTCAGCCCGTCCAGCACGACGAAAGGTTAAGTTAATCCGGTATGCTCCCGCAGCGGGAGAAAACCCTGCTTTGATCGGCAATACACCATGATAATTCAAACGAGACGGCCCGCCCCACACCACCACATCGCCTTCGCTCAATAAAACTCTCTGACATTTAGCCTCACGGGATGCACCACCAAATTGGAATACCGCTGGCAGGCCCAACGAAACGGAGACAATGGGCTGGCGTAAATCCAACTCATCTTTATCTTGATGCAAGGATAACTTAGCCCCCACCTCATAACGATTTATCAAACAGGCATCGGGCTGAAAATCCACAAAACCGGCTTGTTGCGCCGCAGCAACTGCCAACGACATAAAACTTTGCGGCATGGCGGGCCAGCACAATTCTGTTAACGGATCAATCGAGCTGTAGCGGTAACCGCCAACATCGCTGACCCATCCCAACGAACCACAATTACTCATGGCGACCGACATCCGGTAGCCACCTGGGGTAATTAAATGTCGAAAGGGAGCTACAGTGGTAATAGTTGTAATCTCAGCCAACAGCGAGGATGCCTGCTCTTGGGCAAAATGATGTAAAACAAATGCTCCAGGAGCTAACTCTTCAACCCAAGGTTCATTGGGTAACTGAGAAAACAGATCCATGGTCATTATGGCCTCACTATACCTCAAGCTGTTGCATCACTAAGACTGATACAGTCTACTCCAACCCTCGGCTTAACTTAGCGCTATTTCACTCTTTATCTACGTGCCATGTCATTATAAGGAGGAGAAATATTATATTTGATATATTGAGATTAAAAAATTGAAGAATTAATCAATAATACAGAAGAGTTGCGTGAAAATCACAATCAAGTGATAAATAGAAAATAATAAACAAATAATAAATCATGATAATTAATGATATTAAATAACATATCCATGCTCAATATCTTCTTGTTAATCACAATTACATCATGCAAGAATACGTCGGCTCATTACTTAAATGACATTTAAGAATTAAAATAAAAATAGACAAACAGCAAATTAATAACCATTAAAACCATAATGACATGGTACAACTTCTACTTTCACGCACACAACATCAAAGAGAAATACTCACTTAGCATAAATCTTATTTACGCAAGATGAGATGAGATGAGATGAGATGAGATCTTAAAGCAATCAAAATAAATATACACCTTATACAGGATAGGTAGCTGCCAAAATGGAGACAAATGAGATTGTGTTTAAATTAGAAGGAACGGTGCTATTTTCTCCCGCACAACGCTGTTTAAATGGCCCCGATGGTTCAGTGGTAATATTAACTGAAAATAATCTGAGATTCTTACAATTACTGCTTAATGGAGTAACAGAGAAAGAACAGATCATCAATCAGGTATGGAAGGAACAGCGTGGAGCGGTCAGTGAAAGCAGTTATTACGGGCAACTCTATATGCTGCGAAAGGCATTTCTCCAAGTAGGGCTGAAGGAATCGCTTATTCATACTATTCCGCGCAAAGGAGTGCGTTATACCGGGTCAGTGAGTAAAATAGCAGTATGTAAAGAACCGCAGGAACAGCAAAACAGCACTGATATGCAACAGATCCCTGCACTCCCTGATGTTTCACAGTTAACCACACTCCCTTTACCGATAGAAAATATCGCTCCACAGGAGTTTCCGGCACAGAACAAACAAAGTTTCCTGCAAAGCTATCGCTGGAAAAAGTTAATTTCTTTACTGGCTTTTTTCTCTTTCTGCTGGCTCTCATTTCTCTCAATCTTAATCATGGTTATCTTATTTAGTGGGGAGAAACCAAATCCTTAACTCGCCAACCAAAATAAATATGATTTAAAAAGGCTAAATAAAGGTAACAAAAAGGATTTTTCAACCTGGAACACGTTTAATAGCAACCACTACCAACGAGGCGAAAACAAAAAAATCAAATCGGTCAGTAGCGATACATCAACTCAATACTTAATTTAAATATCGGGAATACTCCCACTACATTTAACAAGGAAAGAATTATGATGAATTTAATCACTAAAGGTTACGTTACAGCACAAGTTAATGCGCAACAGTTTATAAAAGATAATCGTGGTACGGTTATTGAGTACGTGTTGATTATTGCTGTAGCCGCCTCATTACTGGCCTTAGTAAAAACGCCGTTGAAGGGGATCGTCGATGCATCCATGGAAGAAATAAAAACAATGCTTTCTAATAAATAATAGAAACTCATCTTATCAACACGGCAGTGCCCTGCTGCCGTGTTTAATCTTATATCAGGATGGTGTATTGGATACCCTCAATATATTGATAAACGCACTGTTAATGTTGCAACTATTGTTCGTCTGTTATAGCGATATTCGTTATCGGACTATTAGCAATAAGTTTATTATCACTATCGCTATCAACGCGCTGGCCTTAGGTTTTACTATGAATCATGCGATTAACATAGTGATTCCTTTCAGTGCATTACTGATTGGTTATAGTCTATTTCATTTCCACCTGATTGGTGGGGGGGATGTTAAGTTAATCACTGTGTTGTTATTGGCACTGACGACGGCGAAATCACTGGATTTCATTCTCTATACAGCGATGATGGGCGGCGTAGTGATGATAATAGGTATGTTGGTTAATCGGGAGGATATTCAACAACGAGGCGTTCCTTATGCCGTGGCGATCTCTGCCGGATTTTTATTATCGTTTCTCACCTAGCATAACAGGCATGTCATTTAAAAAATAAGATAAAGGCTATTATCATGAATCGTAAATTTATTTTATTGCTTTCACTTTTGATTGTCGCTGTTGGCATTGTAGGTATTCTGATTAATACTGATAATGGTCAAAAAAATACCCAGGACTCAACCGAATTGAATCGCGAGCAAGATACCAATATTGCCTTGGCGATATCAACCCACGACCTCTCCTCAGGCACAATATTAACAGCAAATGATTACGCTATAAAAAAGCTATCGGTTAAAGAATCAAGTGAATTAGTAAAAAGTAATATCTCAAGCAGCGCGGAGATTAATCGCCACTTATTGAAAGAAAATGTTCTTGCTGGTTCTTACATTACAAAGGATATGTTAGCAACACCTGATAGTGATGAGTTTAATCATCTTGTTTTAAAAAAAGGCAATATCATTTATAAATTCAATTTAAAAAAGCAGGACGAATATTTGCTGGACTCATTAAACACCGGAAATAGGCTCTCTTTTCAATTGATAACCCTTGAGACAGATAAAAGGAAGGGTATGGAGAATGGCACTACCATCAATAAAAAAGGGATGAATAGTAGACAAAGACAAAATTACTCACTAAATAAACTCATCCAAAGCATGGAAATAATAAGAATAAAAAAGTACTCAAAAGATGAGTTATTGGAAATAAATGGCAAGAATCGAAAGACCGAAGAAATGTTAATTGGTTATATTGATGTCATCATCGATATGCAGGATTTGGATTTAATCTATCTGGCAGAAATATCAGGTGAAATCATTCTAACACCCACCATCGGTGACGAAGATGATAAATCAAAACATTTATATGACATATTACCCGAGCTACGTACAATAAGAGAGTTAAGGGGATGAAAGTAGCCAGACCAAGGTATTTAAATCAAATTGCACTATTTTTCCTATGTATGATCATATCATTCTTCATAGCATTCAATAGGGCAAATGCCGAACCAGTTTACTTATCTACTGGTGAATCCTATATGATTAAAACACAGGAGGAGATAGATACTGTTTTTGTTTCTGCCGCAGCTATCGCAGACTATGAATTAGTGGGGAAAAATAGCATTATTGTGTATGCTAAACAGGAAGGAACGGCAGAGTTTATCCTATTCAATCAGAACCATCACCCCATAAAAAAATCGGCCATATTAGTGGATAACACTATTACCGCAGCACATAAAAGAATTCGGCTTGAGTACCCTGAAAGTGATATAGAGATTAACAAGATAGGCGATAGCTATATCCTGACAGGAACAGTAGAGACCGAAGAGGCAAAAGAAACGATTGCCAGCATCATTGGTGAAGCTATTGGTAGTGAAAAAACAATAGCCAGCAACAGTAAAAAAGACAGCGATGGTAACAGTCAATATTTTAACTCTCCAGAGTATTCAAGGGTTGTGAATAAAATAAAGTTACCTGGCTCAAATCAAGTAAATGTAAAGTTAACCATTGCAGAAGTCTCCAAAGACTTTAGTGAAAATATTGGGATGGATTGGAGTACTATCGGGAATTTTTCAGGTTCATTTCAATTTTTTAAACCTAATGGCTTAAATAAATTTAACGCAAAAGGCATTAGTGCATTAGTTCATGCTATTAATGATGATTCTATTGCCCGTGTTTTAGCCGAACCTAATCTCTCGGTATTATCAGGAGAAAGTGCCTCATTTTTAGTGGGTGGCGAGCTCCCTCTGGTTAATACTACGGCAAATAGTACGGTTATTACTTATAAACAATTTGGCATAAAACTAAACATCGGTGCCAAAGTCAATGCGAAAAAGCGTATCCGTATTAAATTGGATGAAGAGGTGAGTAGTGTAGATAAAGTATTTAATATCGATGGCGGAGATGCCTACCCTTCATTTAGAACACGCAAGGCGGCAACCACCTTAGAGCTAGGTGATGGTGAAAGTTTTATTCTTGGCGGGCTGATCAGCAGTTCAGAGAGGGAAGCGCTGAAAAAAATCCCATTTATTGGTGATATCCCTATTTTAGGCGCGTTCTTCCGCAATGCAGAGACACGGAAAAATCAAACTGAATTAGTTGTCGTCGCGACCGTGAATTTAGTGAGGCCGGTGTCAGAGAAAGAAGTGGAGCTCCCCAACTTTATGCATACCTCAACACTTGAGCGCTTTTTTAACTTTACTCATATCATGGAAGTAAAAAGAGAGAAAATGGCTAAGGAATTTCTGAGCAAAGGAGGATTTAGCAAATGAAGTTGTTAATAATAGGTAGCCTTATCTTATTGTCAAACTTGGCTCATGCGGGGCCTACAATTAGCCCAATGGATAATGACCGCGCATCAACATTAATGGAAAATAACAAAGCTATAACAAAAGCTAATAATGGATGCAAAAATAACAAATCAAAAAATCAATATAAATCTTGCAAATACAATATTAATGATTATCGCACGGTTAAAAGTAGCAAAGTAGGCTGTGCCAACAATACCAATAGAAAAAACTCCAGCGCTAATGGTGATTTATGCAATTAATCCTAAACAAGGAACTCATTAATAGAAAAGACAGTAAAACAAGAAATAATATAGTAGTTATGTCTACCCGAAAATGGGTAATAGAAGAGGTATCGGAAAAAATAAGACTAGCCAACATAAACGATATTAAAGAGATTGATAAAGACATTTTTAACATATCGGCCATCAACATTCCTGACCAAACCGTCGGTTTTATTATTGATATCGGCCATAATGAGGATGTAGATAACACGTTAAATTTAATAAAAAGTAATACCCCGCGAGATTGTTGGTGTGTATTAGTGGGTGACATTGACTCGATTAGTATCGCGCAAAAATTTACTGAACGTGGACTATTATACTTAAATGTGCAATCACAGTCAGTTGAACTGACACAACACTTGCTAAAAGGCATTCCAATTGAAGCAGAAAGGAAAGCTTTTTTTGTCAGCATACTAGGATGTAAAGGCGGCATTGGCACTACACTGCTCAGCTATCATTTTGCTTATGAAATCACTCAAATAAAAAAATCCCCCACCTTGTTACTACAAGGTAATCAAGGATCTCAAGACATTGATCTGATTACCGAGAAAAAAATGGTATCAGGGGTAAATGAGTATCATAAAAATATTGATATTATGTTATGCAAAGGAAATGAGTTAAGTGATATTCAGATAGGTAGAAAACATAATTACATTATATTAGATCAACCCATACATAACTCGCCAAAAGAAAAATTAACAGACTATATTGAGCACTCTGATTGCATTATTATACTACTCGATAATAGTATGTCGTCTGTCCGGGTAGCCAAAGAGTTTATTGATATCTATGATCGATTTAAACGAGATAACCGGCAGGTAACTCGTTTAATAATTTGTTTAAATGAATGCCGACCTATAGCAAAAAACATGTTGGACACTTCTGATGTTCAAACCTTATTAGGCCGTAAAATTGACACACGAATACCTTATATAGCAAAAACCAAAGAATCATTAGTTGACCAAAATTATTTTGGTAGAAATAAAATAAAGATAAATTATTTAGCCAAAAATACATTAGGCATAAACACTCATGTTTCAAATAATAGAAAATCATGGATAAACAAGATAGTAGCATCACTAAAATAAATAAAAGGAAAAATTAACAGTGAAAGTACCATTGAATACCCAGGAAATAATTAGAGATAAAATGCTCGCCAGTATTGATATAGATCAGGTTCAATATCTGGTTGATGATTATAGTAAACTCAGCGAATTACTTTCACAAACACTCGATGAGTTATTTAATAATAATGACTATAAGCTAACAACCCAAGACCAGAAAAAAATAATTACCATGATTGCAGATGAAATCACTGGGTTTGGTCCATTAAGAGAACTTATGGAGGATGACTCTATTAGCGATATTATGGTCAATGGCCCAGAAAAAATATTTATTGAACGTTTTGGGATGATAACCTTAACCTCTCGCCGTTTTATTAATAATGCACAATTGACGGATATTGCTAAACGTTTGATGCAACGCGCTAACCGGCGTATTGATGAAGGCCGCCCACTGGCTGATGCTCGCTTAATTGACGGTAGCCGTATCAATGTAGCAATAAGCCCTATTGCATTGGACGGCACTGTACTTTCTATCCGAAAATTTAGTAACAACAAACGAAAATTAGAAGACTTGGTAGAAATGGGTGCCATGAGTAGTGATATGGCTAATTTCCTCATTATTGCAGCCAGTTGCCGGGTTAATATTATTATTTCTGGAGGAACAGGTTCGGGTAAGACAACATTACTCAATGCATTATCAATGTATATATCTGAAAATGAGAGGGTTATTACTTTAGAGGATGCAGCAGAACTCAATCTTGAACAACCGCATGTAGTACGAATGGAGACACGGCTGGCCGGGTTGGAAAATACCGGTCAAATAACCATGCGAGACTTAGTCATCAATTCACTGCGTATGCGCCCTGATCGAATCATTATTGGCGAGTGTCGAGGTGAAGAAACCTTTGAAATGCTTCAGGCAATGAATACTGGTCATAATGGTTCTATGTCGACACTGCATGCTAATACCCCCAGAGATGCTGTCGCACGACTTGAAAGTATGATTATGATGGGCCCAGTCAATATGCCTATATTAACCATTCGCCGTAATATTGCCTCTGCAATTAACCTTATTGTGCAAGTTTCTCGAATGAATGATGGCTCACGAAAATTAAGCCATATCAGCGAAATAATGGGTATGGAAGGTGATAATGTTATATTACAAGATATTTTTTCATTTAAACCCGCTAAAGAACGTGGATCAGAAGGAAAAATTCAAGGGGAGTTTATCAACCATGGTTTACTGAATCGCTCTTCTGTAAGGATAAACGCCGATATCCATAACTTATCAAACGAATTAAATAGTATTTTTTCTTTGGTGGGAAAATGATTTACTATATAATATTATTAACAGGCTTAATTTTATTGGTATTAAATAACTTTAAGTGGTTGAAAATAAAAAAATCCATTTCAACAAAAAGAAAGGAAAAATTAAAAAGCGGCTATTTTTTAATTTTATTTTTCAAGAAAACGCTTAACGAATGGTTATCTTACTTAACAGAAATTCTTAGAGAAAAGAATACACTTCATATATTAATGCCGATAGTATATTCAGCATCTATTTATTTAGTTAATTACTTTTTATTCCATTTTAATAATGTTATTGCTTTACTTTTTATTATGGTAAGTGTTATCTGTTTTCAATTAAGGCTGTCGAGAAAAAGGTATCACCGGTTTTTTAAACAAAATTTCCCTGAATCTCTATTAATGATCAACATGGCAGCAAGTAGTGGTGCAAGTATTAATCAAATACTAGAGCGCTGTGGGCAAGAAATTAGTGGCCCATTAGGAATAGAGTTTAACCTGGTTTGCCGTCGGTTGAATGTGGGGGAATCCCCTGAGTCAGTTTTTTATGATTCTTATCAGCGTTTTAAATATCCAGAGTTCTATTTCCTTATCACTATTATTTTACTTAATCTGCAACAAGGTGGGCAGTTAAGAGAGCTAACAAGTCGCTTATCTGAAGTGGTCAATAAAAATAAAGCTACTGAGCAAAAAAAAGCGGTGATGACTGCACAGATACGGATGTCAGTAAATATAATATCTATAATGCCTATTGCATTTTCTCTTTTACTCTATTTTCTTGATCCTACCACCATAGAGTCAATGTGGCATCACCCTATCGGTAAAATAGTATATTACTACATTATTACTAGTGAACTTATTGGCATGATCGTAATAAGAAAAATGCTAGGAAAAGCGATATGAAATTATTATTATTCATTAGTATCTTACTATTTGGACTGATAGTTTTTTTTAAAAGCAAAAACAAAAATGACAATATATCAATCTACAATAAAATAAATAGCGTTGAAATTGATAAAATCAAAAGTAAGAATAATGAAAAAGAAAGTGAAAAAAACATTTCTAACACCATAAATCTGCCATTTATATTGCATAATATAATTTATTTAAAGTTGGTAATTGCGGTTACCATTCTGATAATAACCGCGATATTGGCCGCATTTGATTTATTCTCAATTGATCTAAAAAGTATACTTATCATGGTGACCATTATACTTATAATGACATTATATTTCCCCAAGGTGATCGTGAAAAATATTGTCGCCAGAAGAACTCAGTCTTTACTCAGGTCACTACCATTCTTTATCGATATAACAGCTGCCTGTGTTCAATCTGGAATGACAATAGACAACTCACTGAGTTACTCAGCCAAAAAATTTGAATTAATCAACGCCGACTTAAGTTTTATTATGCTTAAAGTGACCAGGAGAGCAGAAATTAATGGCCTGGAGAATGCAATTAAAGAATTTAATCAATCTTCCACTGAATTAGAAATAAGAATGTTCTGCAGCGCACTCCAATATAGCATCAGCTTTGGTGCCACAATTTACGAACAGTTAATTAAGTTATCAAAAGACATGAGAGAAATGCAGTTATTGGTTACCGAAGAGAAAATAAGTAAATTAACGGCAAAATTAACCATTCCATTATTCTTATTTATTCTTATTCCTTTTATTGTATTAGTTGTATCACCTGGCATTTTGGAGTTACTTGCATATGAATAAAAAAATCAGCATCACTATAACTGCTTTACTTTTCACTGTCGTTTTAAATGGCTGTTCCACTCATAATAGTATAAGCAGCAAAGAATTTTATTATCGTGAGAGTATTTTACTCAAAGCTAATAACTATCCTGGTTTAATTACTTTATATCGAGATAAATTAAAATTAAAAGAAGATGATTCAGTCCGGCTAAAATTGGCAAATGCTTACTATCTTACTGGTGATATTAAATCCTCATTATATTATTTACGTCCAATATCCCATAAAGAAAATGCATCAATTTACACGTTACAAATCAAGAATCTTATCAGCAACAATGATAATGCGGCGGCTAAGATTGTAGTTAATAAATTATTGGCTATTTCACCTGATAGTGCAGAAGCTCACAATCTGAACGGTATTATTTTAGCTAATGATGGTGAAATAAATAAAGCAGAGGCGGCTATTGAAAAATCACGGTCTTTGTTTATTTCAGATGAAATAGCAATGAACAATCTGGCAGTAACAGCCATGCTTGATGACCGCTACAGTGATGCCGTAAGAATATTACTACCCGACTATTTAGCGGGAAAAAGAGGGAGTTTAATGCTACATAATTTAGTATTCTCATTGGTTCAGCTAGGTGATACCCAATACGCAAAGAAAATAATCGTAGCCGAAAAGATGGCTGAGAATCCGGATCAGTTAATATTAGCCCTGAGCCAAGTGACCAATCTTCGCCAAGGACGCCTGCCTGAGAGATAAAATAATGAATGGAAATGTTATAACTTTTTTTCGCTCAAATAATGGATCTATAGCTATTGAATTTTTAATAGTATTTATCCTGTTTATATTCATTCTGCTATCCAGTGCCGAAATAACGCGCCTGCTTTATATCTCTTCTAATCTTGACCTGGCTTTTTCGGAGGCCACCAAGACTGCTAAAAACAGAAATATAACTGATAACAGAGATTACAATACAATATTACGTCAAAGACTCATTACTCAAACAGGTGTTTTTGGGGCATTTATAGCAGACAGTAATATAGTTACTGATGTTACCTTTAGTAATAGTATTAATGACATCATTAACAATGCACAACAAGATGATAACAACCTGGTACTCGCAAAATATACTGTTAGTTACACATATAGGGCTGTTTTTTTCCCCATCCCCACTATTTTTGCCAATACCTTATTAAAACGTGAGGTGATTTTTGTTCAAGAATATTAATAATAAATTTATTATTAACAGCAATGGGACTGTCATTATCGAACTGGTTTTTGTTGTTACCATTATTGCACTATTTATAAAATTATTATTATCCGTAGCTGCATATAACTCAACCGTAGGTAAATTAGACCGCATCTCATATTCTATTGCAGGGATCGTTCGAGAGCGAGTAAAGTTATACAGCAACGATAACGTATTAACACAGGAGCAAGTTAACCAATTAAAATTGCTAACTGAACAAATGCTATTAAACTCAGGCACCCCTTATAATAACGTTGCAATGAGAATAGAAACATTGCATTTTAATGATACCGACTCTTCGGAACCTGAGCATAAAACAATTGACGATGAGAAAAGTGTATCGTTTAGCATCGGAAATTGCCAACCAGCTCAACTGTTACGTGATATGAGTGACTTATCACCCTATGGAAATACCGGTCGCTGGATACCACTTTACCAGGTGACCTTATGCCTGCCGACGATACCTTGGTATAGCAATCTATTTAGCACTGATGTGTCGGTTCCGGCAATAAAGTCATCAGCTATAACTATCGAGCGATAATACTTAATTTAGATAAAATATCATATAGGCTATTTATGCGAATCCAACCAGATACCATCCATAAATTAAATCATTTCACGCTATTTAAAAAAAATGAACAAGGTACAATTTTAATTTCTTTTATGATTATTTTACCTTTTTTTATTGCGCTAATTTTTATAACGTTTGAAATTTCACATTACTTACAGAGAAAAGCCAAGCTCTCAGATGCTATTGAGCAAGCAACATTAGCACTGACCATCGAAAATAATGCAATACCGGATGAGCCCCAACAAATTAAAAATAATGCATTAGTTTTATCTTATGCGAATGCCTATTTACCTTCTAAAGAATTTTCAGTACCCATAATTAATATAAATGATAATACTTATTATCTTGAATACAATGCTGCTGTTACTATGGCTTATCCAGCTAAATTTTTAACTCAAACCTCCCTCACCAACGCGATTACCGATATTAATATCACAGATAATGGTGTGGCCATAAAAAATAAAGCCATAGAAGCCAGTGATCTGACCGATGTGATTTTTGTCGCTGACTATTCAGGCTCAATGTTGTACAATTTTGATGTCAATGAACCAAATGATCACGAACGAATAAATGCCTTAAGATCGGCATTTAGAAAATTGCATGATATTATTATGAATAATAGTAATATTAATGCTATAGGTTACATCCCTTTTTCATGGGGAACAAAGAGAATAGTTTTCGAGAATCAACAGCAAAAAACATATTGCCATTTTCCTTTTTCATCAAAGATATATAAGCCCAAAGGGAATTACCTCTCGGACGAGATAAAAAAAAGTTCCAATGCTTTGCTCCTTCTTGATTATATTGGCGATATTATTGACTATGATAAGACAATTGAATCAATTACCGGAAACGCACAAACCATTGATATACCTATGAGTGATGTCAGAACTAAGAATGTTTGCCTGCAAGCTTCCAACGCATACTCGTTAGAGCAGGAACAATATATTAATAATATAGATAATATAATAAAAATGGAACCATATGGGTGGACACTAATAAGCTCGGGGATACTATCGGCTAATAATCTATTTAAGAAAGAAGCTAATAATCGCCATAGAAAACTAATGATTATTCTTTCAGATGGTGTGGATACTTATCAAGATAATTTTTTACCAAATAAAGGGCTTTTTATCAGCAAAACGCTTGTAGAGAAAGGGATGTGTGAGAGGGTTATAAGTAGTGGTATTCAAATGGCATTTATTGCCATTGCATATTCACCGGATGATGATGTAAATGAACCTGAATATATTAACTGGAGACAATGTGTTGGTAAAGATAATTATTATGAAGCCCATAATGCTGATGAGCTGATGCGTGACATACAACAAGCCATTAGCAAGTCAGCAACAAGTGAGGTCGGACGTAATACTCCCAAAAAATAATCTCCAATATTAGGCGCGGTAGCATTCACCGCGCCAGCTTGATTATTTCGCGCCGCCCGCTTCCATACCGACTAACCCGACCTTGAGATAACCCGATTTACGCAGTGCATCCATCACACTCATCAGAGTTTCATAATCCACCACTTTATCCGCCTGGAAGAAGATGGTGGTTTCTTTATTAGATTGGGTCACTTTATCCAGAGCCGCCGCCAGTGTCTCACGGTCAACCTGCTGATCGCCAACATAAAGCTGGTTATCAGCCTTAACAGTCAAAAATACCGGTTTCTCTGGCCGCGGCTGTGGTACCGCGGAAGATGCCGGTAAATCCACTTTGATATCAACTGTGGCCAATGGCGCTGCCACCATAAAGATAATCAGCAATACCAGCATGACATCAATGAAAGGCGTCACATTAATTTCGTGCAGTTCAGCGCTTTCATCAAGGTTATCGTTCATCCGCATGGACATAAATCACCCCGCACGCAATTGATGAGGTTGCTTAGGAGACTTTGCTTCAGCGCTGCTGCTCAAATCAAGATCACGGCTCAGTAGCAATAATACCTGTGCGGCGACGTCCCCTACCTGAGCACGGTAAGACCCAATCAAACGAGCGAAAATATTATAGATAACTACCGCAGGGATTGCGGCCACCAAGCCGAGCGCTGTCGCCAACAATGCTTCTGCAATACCTGGAGCAACAACTGCCAGATTGGTTGTTTGTGAGTGGGCAATACCGATAAAGCTGTTCATGATGCCCCAAACCGTACCAAACAAGCCGACAAACGGAGAAATAGCTCCGATGGTTGCCAGGAAACCGTTGCCTTTGCCCATTTGGCGGCTGATGGCCGCCACTCGGCGCTCCAGACGAAAAGCAGTACGTTCTTTAATACCGTTGTTATCGTTCGATTCTGCCGATAATAGACGCTCATTTTGCGCCTCACGCAGTAACAGGCCGCTGATACTCTCAGGAGAAAAAGCCGCTGCCCGCTCGGATGCAGTATCAAGGTCAGTAACCGCGCCGATAACCTCATGCTCTTGCTGTAAGCGGCGACGTGCACGGAATAACTCGGTACCTTTGGAGAACAAAATGGTCCAGGTCACGATGGATGCCAGTACCAGACCAATCATTACGCCTTTAACCACTACGTCGGCATGTTGATACATGCCCCAGACCGAGAGGTCCATTGCCAGCCCTTGTGGTGCTGGAGCCGTGAGTGGCTGAACCGCTGGCGCAGATGTGGCAGGGGCAACAGTGTCTGCATTAGCAGGCGTTGCCGCGACTGGGGTGATTTCCGGCGCAGGTAGCGGCGTTGATGTTGCCGTTGTTGGTGTTGTAACAGATGCAGCAACTGCACCGCTGTTGCCTGGCGCGGCGAATGCATGACCGGTTAAACCTGCCACCAGCAATAATGCCATCGCGCCTTTCATCATTCGGCCTTGCACGAATGATTTATCTTTAATCTTTTTGCCAGCTGTTTTCACGCTGTGCCTCCACCCAATATACAGATCAATTTAAGGACGAAATCAGCTGCCGATCATATCAAACAAATGGGGGATTGATAGTAATTATCATTAGTATTTGCGCCTATTTTTTGAGAAAAAATAAGAATTGCCCTGATATCAGGGACTACCCAGCATGATAAACGGATAGGCGATCTTGGCTGTAAAGACTGAATGACATGCTATGTAAAGATGAAAAAGGATTAACTGCATAAGGCACGCTCATATTTATTAAGGAATCACCTCACGAAAACACCTTAATAAATTTCCTATTTCGCCACTTACACAACATTTTTCCATCGCAAACCTCCAGAAAACAGCGAGTCGCCCTATTGATTTTTTTTCATGGTAAAAGCTGCTCTCACATAACAATCATCATGCTAACGTAAGGGATAAATACATTCCTATAATGAATGCTGACCATAGAATAATGGACACGCTGATAAGAAGGTGGCAACGCGACATGTCTGCAAATAAACCTACGACAGAAAAACTGGCAACAACCTTAGTTAGCGCAGGTAGGAGTAAGAAATTCACCCAAGGCTCGGTCAATACCGTTATTCAGCGCGCATCTTCTCTGGTATTCGACTCGGTGAAAGCGAAAAAGCATGCCACGATTAATCGCGGCAATGGTGAGTTATTCTATGGTCGCAGAGGCACGTTAACCCACTTCTCCTTGCAAGAAGCCATGACCGAACTCGAAGGCGGCGCGGGTTGTGTGCTTTATCCTTGCGGTGCCGCGGCTATCAGCAATGCCATTTTGTCATTTGTTGCCACTGGCGATCATCTGTTGATGACCGGCTCGGCCTATGAACCGGCGCAAAGTTTTTGCGATAAAATCTTATCGCGCATGAATATCACCACCACTTATTTTGATCCTATGATGGGCGCGGAGATAGCTTCATTAATCACACCGGAAACCAAAGTGGTTTTCCTTGAATCACCGGGTTCCATCACCATGGAAGTGCAAGATATCCCCGCCATAGTGAAAGCTATCCGTGCGGTTGCTCCTGAAATGATTATCATGATGGACAATACTTGGGCGGCTGGGGTGCTGTTTAAAGCCTTGGATTTTGATATTGATATCTCGATCCAATCAGGCACTAAATATATTATTGGTCATTCCGATGCCATGCTGGGGATTGCGGTTGCCAATGAGCGTTGTTGGGAGCAACTGCGGGAAGACTCATACCTGATGGGGCAAATGGTGGATGCCGATACCGCTTATCTTGCCAGCCGAGGCCTACGTACACTGGGTGTGCGCTTAAAGCAGCACGAAAAAAACAGTATTGAAATCGCCAACTGGCTAGCAAAGCGACCGGAAGTTGCTGCGGTTTATCACCCCGCACTGCCCAGCTGTAAAGGGCATGAATTCTACCAACGAGATTTTACTGGCTGCAATGGCCTGTTTTCTTTTGAATTAAAAGAAGAGCTAACTCAGCAACAGTTAGAGTCCTATCTCGACCACTTTACCCATTTCAGTATGGCTTTCTCATGGGGTGGATTTGAGTCCTTGATTCTGGGCTATCAACCCAAGGATATCCGGGCAATCCGCAAATATGAGGGAGAAGGAATCAAAGGCACACTGTTCCGTCTGCACATTGGACTGGAAAATGTGCAAGATTTGCAGGACGATTTAACCGCTGGGTTTGAGCGCATCAAAGCTACGCAGTAAAATTTCTGAGTGATAGGGTTTGTTAATGCGCGGTGACAATACCTGCGCATTAATCCTCTCTTACACAAATAGTATCAACAGCACGTATATATACCCTCAAAAATTTGGTTATTGAGGATAAGATCAATGTGGATCAGCACCATTACGGATACACTAGGTAAGACCTCACAACAATATCCTCACATGATAGGCAAACAGGAACAGAAATGGATGTATTACGCGAAATCCTTCATGCCTTATGGCAGCAGGATTTTAGTAAACTTGCCGACCCGAATGTGATTTGGGTTATTTACGGCATACTCTTTACCACCCTCTTTTTAGAAAATGGTTTGCTACCGGCTTCTTTCCTCCCCGGTGATAGCTTGTTGCTATTGGCGGGTGCATTAATTGCCAAAGGTGTCATGGGGTTCTTACCCACCATGATAATTCTGACCGCCGCGGCCAGCCTGGGTTGTTGGCTGAGTTACTTGCAAGGGTTGTGGTTGGGAGATACCAAAGTGGTAAAAAGGTGGCTGTTGCAGCTGCCGGTTCATTATCGTCAACGCGCCCATAACCTGTTTGTGCGCCACGGTTTGGCGGCGCTGATTATTGGCCGATTCCTGGCTTTTGTACGGACTTTATTGCCGACTCTGGCAGGCATTTCCGGCTTAAACAGTACACGTTTTCAGTTCTTTAACTGGCTCAGTGGGCTGCTATGGGTGGGGAGTGTCGTGGGGCTAGGCTTTGCACTTAGCCATATTCCGCTGGTTAAGCACTATGAAAATCAAGTCATGACAGCATTGATGATTTTGCCGATTGTCTTGTTACTGGTGGGGTTGGTTGGCACGCTGGTGTTGGTCTGGTGTAAACGTAAAAGTGTAACTGACTAATCTTTTCCGCTCGAACAGCTAAATGGTGCTCAGTGCGCCGTTTTATGTAGGTATCACCTCAGTTAGTACGCAGTTTGGCAACTTCCTCACTCGGCGTGAGGCCAAAATAGCGTTTAAACTCACGGCTAAACTGTGAAGCGCTCTCATATCCCACCTTATTTGCAGCGGTGCTAGCCTTTAGTCCATCGTGCAATATCATCATGCGCGCGCGGTGCAAGCGGTAAGATTTCAAGTACTGCAACGGAGAGGTATTAGTCACTGCTTTGAAATTATGATGAAATGCTGAGACACTCATATTCACATCTGCGGCTAATTGTTCGACATTCAAGTTATCTGCAAACTGATTTTCGATCCGCCGCAATGTCTTGGTAATTTGATTGAAATGACCGTGGCGATTAACTAATGCCTGTAATGCCCCGCCACACTGACCACATAACACGTAGTAGATAATTTCTCGCACGATTTGTGGGCCAAGCACCCTGGCATCACGGGGATTAGACATCACATCCAGCAGCCGCTCGGTGGCGCATAGCATCTCTTCAGTCAGTGCCGATGAATTCACGCCAGAGGTATTGCCGAAAGGCTTGTCTAGCTCGTCATCACCGATATCTATAATCAAGTCTTGTAACATCTGGCTGTCTATATGAATGGAAATACCGGCCAACGGCACTTCCGGGCTGGCGAAGGTTTCACATTCAAACGGCAACGGAACTGTCAGAATCAGGTAGTTCGTCGGATCGTACTGAAACACCTTACTACCCAGATAGCCCACTTTATGGCCCTGAAAAATAATAACCACACTCGGGGTATACATCACTGGCGTGCGCGGTTGATGCACGGTGGAGTACAGAATTTTTACTTTTGGCACCGTACTGGGGGTTAAACCATTACCTTGAGCCAAACCTGCAATCATCCCGGCCATCTGTGCCTGGATATCAGTAACCTCAACCATTGCGCCCTCGCCTGCTTCTGCTATCTAAAACGATCTGACATAAATAGTGCAGTATTTTGCGTGTTTTCTACAGTCTTTTGGAGAAATAGGCAAGAGCAAGGCAGGAATGTGCATTGAGGTATGGTATCAAGTTACCGACAATGGCTAACACTGATACGGCGGTGAATAACTCTTGCGCCGTAAGCTAATCTTTTAGTTCTTATTGTTCATTACCCAACGCTGGAAGACAAATCATGCAAAATTTCACCCTTCATACCCCAACTAAAGTGCTGTTCGGTACTGGCCAAATTGCGCAACTGACTAAAGAAATTCCTGCTGATGCACGTATTTTGATTACCTATGGCGGCGGCAGCATTAAACAAAATGGTGTGCTCGACCAGGTTCACCAAGCACTGAAAGGCTTTGATTTCCTGGAGTTTGGTGGCATTGAGCCGAATCCTACCTATGAAACCCTGATGAAAGCGGTTGAAGTTTGCCGGAAAGAGAACATTACTTTCCTGCTGGCCGTTGGCGGTGGCTCTGTATTGGATGGCACTAAATTTATCGCCGCAGCCGTCAATTATCCACAAGACCCGTGGCATATTCTGGAAACTACTGGCAGCGATATCAAACAAGCTCTGCCGATGGGTTCAGTATTGACCTTACCCGCCACAGGCTCCGAAGCTAACAACGGCGCAGTTATCAGCCGCCGTAGCACCGGTGATAAACAGCATTTCTTCTCCGCTCATGTACAGCCGCTATTTGCCGTGCTGGACCCAGAGGTGACTTATACTTTGCCACCGCGTCAGATCGCCAATGGCGTGGTCGATGCTTTTGTTCACACTATCGAGCAATATCTGACTTACCCGGTCGATGCCAAGGTGCAAGACAGATTTGCTGAAGGCTTGTTGCTAACCCTGATTGAAGACGGCCCTAAAGCTTTAAGCGACCCTAAAAATTACCATGTACGTGCCAATATTATGTGGAGCGCGACCATGGCATTAAATGGCCTGATTGGCGCGGGTGTCCCGCAGGATTGGGCGACACATATGCTGGGCCACGAACTGACCGCACGTCACGGGCTGGATCATGCACAAACTTTAGCGGTGGTATTACCGGCTTTGTTGATGGCGAAGAAACAACAAAAACGCGCCAAACTACTGCAATACGCAGAACGTGTTTGGGGGCTGCAGGGCGGTAGTGAAGAACAACGTATTAATGCTGCCATTCAAGCGACCCGTGATTTCTTTGAAAGCATGGGTGTTGCCACTCGTTTGTCCGCTTACAAACTGGATGGCAGTACCATTCCTGATCTCATTAAAAAGCTAGAAGAGCATGGTATGACTGCGCTTGGTGAGCACAGTGATATCACTTTAGCCGATAGCAAACGTATCTACGAAGCTGCGGTCTAACAGTCATAGCTTGGCGGAATGTTAAGAGGTTAATAATATGGTTCTTTACAGTCCGCGTTTGAGCTATTTCCAGGCAAGCTAATAAGTCGAGTCATCACGACTAAACTTAGGTAATCGGCAACTGGCTGATACAGCCCAATCACTACCCCAAGACATCACAGTTGTAGGCTTTCCTGCAACTGTGAATACGAAGGGTACGTATGCTAAGGAGATAATATATGGCGACGCAACCCATTATCAAATTGCACGATGGAAATCTGATGCCACAACTCGGCCTTGGCGTTTGGCAAGCAAGTATTGAAGAAACTCAACTTGCTGTCAGCAAGGCGCTGGAGGTCGGCTATCGATCAATCGATACAGCCGCTATTTATAAAAATGAAGAGGGTGTGGGTCAGGCGCTGAAATCAACGCATATCGCCCGTGATGAGCTATTTATCACCACTAAGCTGTGGAATAGCGACCAGGATAATCCGCAACAAGCACTGGAAGAGAGCCTGAAAAAACTTCAGCTCGATTATGTGGATCTCTATCTGATCCACTGGCCAGATCCAACGCAAGATCGCTATGTCAGCGCCTGGCGTGAGCTGATCGCATTGAAAGAGCAAGGATTGATCCGCAGTATCGGCGTTTGTAACTTTAATATCCCCCATCTACAGCGGTTAATTGATGAAACTGGCGTTGCGCCTGCCGTCAATCAGATTGAGCTTCACCCCTTACTACAGCAACGGCAAATCCATGCCTGGAATGCCACGCATCATATTGCGACAGAATCCTGGAGCCCGCTGGCCCAAGGTGGCGATGGCGTTTTTGATCAGGCAGTTATCCGTCAGTTAGCGCAGAAATACAGCAAAACGCCAGCGCAGATAGTGATCCGTTGGCATCTGGACAGTGGGTTGATTGTGATTCCGAAATCGGTGACACCTGCGCGTATCAGAGAAAACTTTGAAGTGTTTGATTTTAAACTGCACAAAGATGAACTGACGGCAATTTCGAAATTGGATAGCGGCAAACGGCTGGGGCCAGACCCGGATGTCTTCGGATCTGACCGCTAGTTTAATGCCTGGCTTTCCCTCTGGCTGTTGTACCACCGGAAGGTTTATTCACCGGCGCTCTGTTTGCGCCGGTTTTATTGCCTGTCGTCTTCGGCGCTGAACTGCCCGCCGTTGTCTGCGCCGCTTTGCCCGAAGGTGCTTTACTCGCAGGAACCTTACCTGCTGGAGCCACATTTGTTCGGTTACCCGGCTGACGCTGACGCGTGATCGAGGTGTGCTTGGTCAGCGCTGGCGTATGCTGACGATACGCCCGACGTGCTTCACGTTGTTCTTCCAGCGTAGGTGCAGGAACCAAACATTCACGGCGGCTACCAATCAAATGTTGTAACCCCATATCCTCTAATGCTGTGCGGATCATCGGCCAATTGACAGGATCATGATAACGTAGCAATGCCTTATGCAACCGACGCTGACGATCGCCTTTCGGCACCACAACATCCTCACTCTTGTAGTCCACTTTACTCAACGGGTTCTTGCCGGTGTAATACATGGTGGTGGAGTTAGCCAACGGTGATGGATAGAAGTTCTGCACCTGATCCAAACGGAAGCGGTTTTTCTTCAACCAAAGCGCCAAATTGACCATATCTTTATCTTCGGTTCCCGGATGAGCCGAGATGAAATACGGAATCAAATATTGCTCTTTACCCGCCTGCCTGGAATAGGTATCAAACAGCTCTTTAAAGCGCTGATAGCTGCCCATTCCCGGTTTCATCATTTTTGAAAGAGGCCCTTCTTCAGTGTGCTCCGGGGCTATTTTCAAGTAACCGCCCACATGGTGGCTGGCTAATTCTTTGATATAACGCGGATCTTCTACTGCCAAGTCATAGCGGACACCGGAGGCAATCAGGATTTTTTTAATCCCTTTCAAATCACGCGCTCGCCGATACAGAGAAATGGTCGGCTGATGGTTAGTGTCCATGTGCTGGCAGATTTCAGGATAAACGCAGGATGCGCGGCGGCATGTTTGCTCGGCTCGCGGCGACTGGCAACGCAGCATATACATGTTGGCTGTCGGGCCACCCAAATCAGAGATAATGCCGGTAAAACCAGGAACTTTATCGCGAATTTCTTCTATTTCACGAATGATGGAATCTTCAGAACGGCTCTGGATAATGCGCCCTTCATGTTCGGTAATTGAACAGAATGAGCAACCGCCATAGCAGCCACGCATGATATTAATCGAGAAACGAATCATATCGTAAGCCGGGATCGGCGATTTCCCATAAGAGGGATGCGGCACACGTTGATAAGGCAGGGCAAAAACGCTGTCCATTTCTTCGGTGCTAAGCGGGATTGCCGGCGGATTAATCCAGATATAGCGGTCGCCATGTTTTTGCATCAAAGCCCGGGCACAACCGGGGTTGGTTTCATGATGTAAAATCCGCGAGGTGTGGGCATATAGCACTTTGTCTGCTTTCACTTTTTCATAAGAGGGCAGCAAGACATAGGTTTTTTCCCAGGGCTTAGGTTTGGCAGCCCGCACAGTAATAGGTTTGGCTTCCGGCTCAGGAACCGTGTCTGTGGCGCAGGGTAAATCTTCGCCGTAAGGGTTGGGAATCGCTTCGATACGGCCCGGTTTATCCAGCCGGGTAGAATCCACACCACTCCAGCCCGGCAATGCCGTTTTGCGCATCACCACGGTGTTACGGACATCCTGAATATCAGCAATTTTCTCACCCGCGGCCAGACGGTGTGCCACTTCAACCAGAGGCCGTTCACCATTGCCGTACACCAGCATATCGGCTTTGGCATCGACGATAACCGAGCGGCGCACAGTATCCGACCAATAATCATAATGAGCGATGCGGCGCAAGCTGGCTTCAATACCACCAAGTAAAACCGGCACATGGCTATAAGCCTCTTTACAGCGCTGGCTATATACCAATGTGGCGCGGTCTGGCCGCTTACCACTTTGATTATCGGGTGTATAAGCATCGTCATGGCGTAACTTGCGATCAGCGGTATAGCGGTTGATCATCGAATCCATATTGCCCGCCGTGACCCCGAAGAATAGATTCGGCTCCCCCAATCGCATGAAATCGTTTTTATTGGTCCAATCAGGCTGAGCAATGATTCCCACACGGAAACCCTGAGCTTCCAGCATGCGACCAATGATAGCCATACCAAAACTGGGGTGGTCAACGTAAGCATCGCCGGTGATAACAATAATATCGCAGCTATCCCAGCCTAATATGTCCATTTCTGCGCGAGACATCGGTAAAAATGGCGCTGTGCCATAGCATTCAGCCCAATAAGGCTGATAAGAAAACAGGTCACGCTCTGGCTGGATCAGGCTGGTACTCATGGCAATACTCTTTGAATTGGGGAAAGTTGAGGTGGTTCGGGTTAAGAAATCATCACCGGGCGGCGATTATACGCATTTATCCATGAAAAGAGGAAGGATATATCTTTTGATAACGTGATTAACGCTATCAGTTAAAACAGGATCACTGGACGATTATTCATCGAAACAATGATCCCATTCTTCTTAACCGAGCGTCGGTGCCGCTTGTGTCACTAATTGCCCTGCGGAGCCACGATCTGCCATCTCAAGGCTCTGGCTGTAGAATAGGAATGGAAAATGCTCGGAAGAAACCTGATTGAAGTACACCAGTAACTCCACACTCCCATCAACCCAGACGGTATCTTTCCAGCCACGATCCTCGGCCATCGCCGGTGCACCATTCACATTTTTCACCAGGAACGAGACGCCCTGTATATGGAATGCTTGCGGCATATCTGCGTGTATGATCCAACGCTCCCAAGTCCCTTGCTGTGCTTGAGCATCGACCCGACTCATATCCCAGATAACGCCATTGATTCCCGGCAGATCATCCCCCAGGCGGAACTCTCGGGTGCGCACCACACTGCCATCCAGAATCTGATCAGAGAGCAAACGCATTGGTAGGTTATCAGTGACCAACGGCAGCAAGCCGGTCGGTTTTAATGTCAGTACTAAAGTGGAAATTAAAATACTCGATGGCTCAAATAGCCCACGTAACCTGTCCATAATCCCGGCAGACTCCCCCGCCGTGATGGACACCTCACTACCCTGCGACATATCGATAACCACTTCACGCCGCTCACCGGGAGCCAGTGAGAGCTGTTGTACCGCAACTGGCGCAGGCAGAAAACCTTGATCACTGGCCACCACATGCAATGGGCGGCCGTCACTCAATTGCAAGGTATAGCGGCGGGCATTGGACGCATTGAGTAAACGTAAGCGCACCCAACCACGGGAAACCTCAACAAACGGGCTTTGCACCCCGTTAACCAGCAATGTATCGCCGATAAAGCCGCCTTTGGCTGGCGGGTCGTATTCCGGCACACCAAAGTTATCCAGCCGCTTATCCTGAATAATAATCGGAAAATCATCTACGCCGTAATGGCTTGGCAATGGCATCGCTTTGCTGACTTCATCTTCCACCAGCCACATCCCCGCCAGCCCATTATAAACATGGGGTGCCATGCGGTTAGGCGTATTGGCATGATACCAACAAGTTGCAGCGGGTTGGCGTACAGGCAAAACCGGTGACCAGTCGACGCCAGGGGAAATCATACGTGCGGCCCCCCCCATCAACGTGCCAGGCACCTGTAACCCGCTAATCGTCATTGATACCGGCTCAGCCAAACGGTTGCTGTAAATGAGCTTAACATCATCACCGCTGTACACCCGAACGGTCGGCCCCAGATACATCCCGTTAATACCCCATACCGCAGCTTTCTGCCTGCCACTGAATGCCCAATGCGCTCGCTGTAAAGTCAAAAACAGCGGTTGGCCACGACGAGACTCCAGTAAAGGTGGAACAGGTAACGAGGGTTGCTGGGTACTATTAGCCTGTGCCCTCAATGGCAACGAACCCGCGCCTAGCGCTAAGCCCGTAGCCTGAATGAACTGGCGACGACTGAGTGACATATCTTCTCCGTGAAAACCACAATCAAACCTACTGCAAAATTTTGCCTGACTGCGAATAACGCTGAAAGACGGCAAAACGCTCACGACCAGAGTCGTTTAAATAAAAATGGATTCAGGCAAAATAATCAATGCAGAATCAACCTACGGCAAACAACGAATAGATTATTTTTCAGTTGCTGCCTGCTGGGCAATTTCTGCATCAAGTTGCTCAATTTTAGCCAGCATTAAATTGCGGCAATGCTCTGACAACTCGCGCACACGTTCTTTACCATAACCAGTGGTATCAACGGGCGGCATTATTTCTACGATAACTTTGCCATTTGACCAACGGTTTAACTTGATATTATTGGTGCTGGATACGCAGATTGGCACAATGGGCACCCCAGCAGCGATAGCGGCATGGAAGGCTCCGGTCTTAAACGGCAGCAAACCACGGCCACGGCTACGCGTCCCTTCAGGGAACATCCAGATAGAAACGTTCTTTTTTTTCACTTGCTCAACGACTTGAGCAATAGTGCCATGTGCTTTGGCGCGATTATCACGGTCAATAAGCAGGTTGCCAGTCAGCCAATACAGTGGGCCAAATAAAGGTATCCACAACAAGCTCTTTTTGCCCACGGTGACAGTGCCGGATTGAACCACATTAGACATCGTGACCATATCGTAGTTATTTTGATGGTTAGCGATGTAAATGCAGGTACCGTAGTTCGCTGCTTCCGCCGGAATCCGCTGTTCAACGGTAATCCCAAATAACACTGACATCCGGCCAAATAGATGGGCGAACGTGGCGAGATTACGCGGATTTCGTGGGCGAAACAGGCAATAAATTGAACCAAACACACACACCAGAACACAATATAAAACTGCCAGTACCGTGCGCAAAATTAATAGCATAACAACCTCTTAAACACTTATTTTTATGAAACACTCACTTCTAGTAAACACAGACTCTTAGATTTGTAATCGGCGCTAGTATAGCGGCTTCCTGATAAAACACCGCGCAGATTCATTACCTAATGATGTTACGCGAAAGCGCGCGAATGATGCGCGCTCCCTGTTACATTAACTGGCTACCTCATGACTCTTCATTATCTGTTGGTGTCGCCCGCTCAGGCGCATCAACATCAACGCGGTCAATCCGCTGTAGCCCTCGAGGCAGTGGTGAACCTTTGCGACCACGTTCGGCACGGAATTTCTGCAAATCTTCCGGCCGTAAGGTTAGCTTACGTTTACCGAAGTGAAGTGTAATTGAGGTTTGCGGAGGTAAGACAAATAACCATACCAAGCGATCTTTACCCGTCGCCGCATCCGCTGCCGGGATCGAGACGATTTTATTACCCTTACCTTTTGATAATTCAGGTAGATCTGCCACCGGGAACATCAACATACGGCCAGCCGCAGTGATGGATAACAACATGTCATCCGGCCCATAAATCTCTAATGGTGGTAGCGCTTTGGCATTTTCCGGCAAGGTAATCATGGTCTTGCCTGCACGGTTTTTGGCGACCAAATCATTGAAAGTACATACAAAGCCATAACCGGCATCTGAAGCCATCAATAATTTCTGGTCATCTGCGGCCATGAGCACGTGTTCAATATTGGCTCCCGGCGGCAGAGTCAACTTGCCGGTCAACGGCTCCCCTTGCCCACGCGCAGATGGCAAGGTCAGTGGATCTAATGCGTAGCTGCGACCGGTGGAGTCCATAAACACCACCGGCTGGTTACTCTTACCGCGAGCCGCTGCACGGAAACTGTCGCCAGCTTTATAACTTAACCCACTCGGGTCAATATCATGGCCTTTGGCACTGCGCACCCACCCCATTTCTGACAGCACGATGGTCACCGGCTCAGACGGCACAATATCATGCTCACTCATGGCTTTGGCTTCTTCACGTTCAGTCAGCGGCGAACGGCGATCATCGCCATAAGCGGCTGCATCAGCCAGAATTTCTTTCTTAATCAGGGTATTAAGTTTGCGTTCTGACGCCAATAAAGCTTGTAACTGGTCACGTTCTTTGGCTAATTCATCTTGCTCACCACGAATCTTCATCTCTTCCAATTTAGCTAAATGGCGGAGTTTCAGTTCGAGGATCGCTTCAGCCTGAGTTTCAGAAATCGCGAAACGCTGCATCAGCAGCGGTTTTGGCTCATCTTCAGTACGGATGATATGAATAACTTCGTCGATATTCAGGAAGGCAATCAATAAGCCTTCTAAAATATGTAGCCGCTTCAGTACTTTTTCCAGGCGATAATTCAACCGGTTACGTACAGTTTGACGACGGAATACCAACCACTCGGTCAGGATCTCCACCAGCCCTTTCACCGTTGGGCGATGATCCAGGCCGATCATATTCATGTTGATACGGTAACTTCTTTCCAGATCCGTGGTGGCGAACAGATGGTTCATCACTTGATCCAGATCGACACGATTGGTACGTGGAACTATTACCAGGCGAGTAGGGTTTTCATGGTCAGATTCATCACGTAAATCTTCAACCATTGGCAATTTCTTGGCGCGCATCTGGCTGGCAATCTGTTCCAACACCTTAGCGCCAGAAACCTGATGCGGTAGTGCAGTGATGACCGCACTGCCATCTTCTTTTTTCCACAAGGCGCGCATCCGCACCGAGCCACGACCACTCTGGTAAATCTTACGAATCTCATTACGTGGCGTGATAATTTCCGCTTCAGTCGGGAAATCAGGCCCTTGCACAAACTCCAGCAACTCTTCCAGTGAAGACGTTGGCTTATCAATCAACGCAAGCACCGCCTGCGCAATTTCTCGCACGTTATGTGGCGGAATATCGGTTGCCATACCCACAGCAATACCAGTAGTGCCATTGAGCAGAATATTGGGCAGGCGTGCAGGTAGCATTTTCGGCTCCTGCATGGTGCCATCAAAGTTCGGCACCCAATCAACAGTTCCCTGCCCCAACTCACCCAACAACACTTCTGCATATTTGGATAAGCGAGATTCGGTGTAACGCATTGCCGCAAAGGATTTAGGGTCATCTGGTGCCCCCCAGTTCCCTTGTCCATCGACTAATGGATAACGGTAAGAGAATGGCTGTGCCATCAGCACCATTGCTTCATAACACGCGCTGTCACCATGTGGGTGATATTTACCCAACACGTCACCCACGGTACGGGCTGATTTTTTGAATTTAGCGCTATTGTTCAGCCCCAGTTCGGACATTGCGTAGATAATGCGCCGTTGCACCGGCTTCAAACCATCGCCGATAAACGGCAACGCCCGATCCATGATGACGTACATGGAATAGTTCAGATAGGCGTTTTCAGTAAAGGTGTGCAGCGGTAAGCGTTCTGCACCGTCATGAGTCAAATCACTCATTACTCAATTATCCTCAGACTCTGGAGGCGATCACTGTCAGTCAGCAGATCGGCACCGCAAGTTCATTGTCAATTTCTGCCCGCGATAGTACCTCATCTGCGGGGCTACTGTCACAACCCACAGAAGCAATGTCGTGTCGGCTGATGCGCAATTTTGCAGCTAAAACGCCGCAATCCAGGTGCTTTATTGCTTATTAAGCAACAGTGTTATGCATTGTTGTCTCTTTTTCTCTGGTAAAAAAACCATTAGCATGCTGAGTATTCCAGGTTGGCCAGTATCAGGCTTCCTTATGTTCTATAAAGGTTATATCAATGAGCAACGTACTAATTATTAACGCAATGAAAGAGTTTGCGCACTCCAAAGGGGCGCTCAATCTGACTCTTACTAATGTCGCTGCCGAGTTTCTTCAGGAAAATGGCCATCAGGTTAAAATCACGACGGTTGACCAAGGCTATGATATTGAAAGTGAAATTGAAAATTATCTGTGGGCCGATACTGTCATTTATCAAATGCCGGGTTGGTGGATGGGCGAGCCTTGGATTTTGAAAAAATACATTGATGAAGTCTTTACTTATGGTCATGGCAAACTGTACCAAAGTGATGGCCGTACTCGCTCCGATGCAACTAAGGGCTATGGTTCTGGCGGTTTAATTCAGGGTAAAACCTATATGCTTTCAGTGACCTGGAATGCACCTCTTGAAGCGTTTACTGATCCGAATCAGTTCTTCGAAGGGGTCGGTGTAGACGGTGTTTACTTGCATTTCCATAAAGCAAACCAGTTCCTTGGCATGAAGCCATTGCCGACATTTATGTGTAACGATGTGATTAAACAACCCGATATTGAAGGTGACATTAGCCGTTATCGTCAGCATTTGGCCGAAAACTTTAAGTGTCAGGCTATTTGATATCACAGCATCACACCTAAGTTGGAGTCACTATGATTACCGTTTTTGCAGAAATAAAGGTCAAACCGGGCCGTCGCCAGGCGGTGTTGAACGCCATTGAAAAACTGATACCTGCGGTGCTGGCAGAAGAAGGTTGTGGCGGCTACGTGCCGATGATTGACGTACCAACCCAGCTCGACTGGCAAAAGAATTCGCCAGACTCAATTTTCATGCTGGAGAAATGGCAAAGTGTTCACCATCTGGAACTGCATTTACAGATGGAACACATGCATCAGCATCGTGAAGTGATTAAAGACGATGTACTGGATGTGAATATTCACATCCTTGATAACGCTTAACCTTTAGGTTGATGTTGCAGTGGCGTTATTGGCTGTTTTTCAACCAGTGACTGCCCTGCAACTTGATCTGTTCACTCACATAATCCAGAAAACAGGTAATCCGCGCTGCAAGCTGAGTATTGCGATAATAAACCGCGTTAATCGGCTGCCAGGTTTCCAGGATTTGATCTGCCATTACCTCAACTAAACGCCCCGCCAGCTGATCTTCTCGGGTCATAAAATCAGAGAGTTCGACGATCCCTTCGCCCTGTAAAGCCAACAAACGCAGTGTTTCACCACTGGAAGCGGCCAGATTAGGGGTGATTAATGTGCGCCCACCGGGCAAATGAGGTAGCGACCACTGATTAAGGAATTCCGGCTGAGTGAAGCCGAGCAGACTGTGATTTGCCAGGTCATCAATGGTGTGAGGGGTGCCGTGGCGTTGCAGATAATCAGGGCTGGCGAGGATACGCACCCGACTGGCTCCCAGCAGACGTGCATGGATAGTCGAATCGCGCAACGCACCAATACGAATCGCAATATCAGTGCGTTGTTCCAGTAAATCGATATTCAGGTCATCGGTATTCAGTTCAAGAATGATTTGCGGATATAACGCGCGAAAACCGCTGATCATCGGCACAATCACATGCTGCATAAAAGGAGCCGCCGCATTTATTCGCAACCGCCCGGCAGGTTTTAGCCGCCGTAGCGCAATCTGCTCTTCAGCATCATCAACCGCACCGAGGATCTGCCGTGCATGAGTGAGAAACAACTCCCCCTCTTCCGTCAATTCCAATCGCCGAGTGGTGCGGCGCAGCAAGGTGGTCGCCAGCTTCTGTTCCAGCCGACTTAATGCCCGGCTGATGCCCGATGTGGTTTGGCTGCGCTGTTCCGCAGCCGCCGTAATAGAGCCACAGTCGACGACCGAGGTAAACGCCTGCAACTCTTCTAAGGTGACCTTCATCGATCAGACCTCAATCTCGGCGGTATCCCCTTTCTCTTGCAGCCAATTGCGGCGATCTTCTGAGCGTTTCTTCGCCAATAGCATGTCCATCATCGCCATTGTTTTATCAATATCGTCATCACCAATGGTCAATTGCACCAAGCGACGAGTATTGGGATCAAGGGTGGTTTCGCGTAACTGCAACGGGTTCATTTCACCCAACCCTTTAAAGCGTTGCACATTCGGCTTGCCACGTTTGCGTTTTAGTTGCTCCAACACACCGGCTTTCTCTTCTTCATCCAGCGCATAAAACACTTCTTTGCCTAAATCGATGCGGTATAACGGCGGCATGGCCACATACACATGGCCATTGCGCACCAAAGCACGGAAGTGACGCACAAACAGCGCGCACAGCAAAGTGGCGATATGCAAACCATCGGAATCCGCATCCGCGAGGATACAGATTTTGCCGTAGCGCAGTTGGCTCAAATCTTCGCTGTCGGGATCAATACCAATCGCAACTGAGATATCATGGACTTCCTGCGAGGCCAGGACTTCATCTGAAGACACTTCCCAGGTATTCAGGATCTTCCCTTTCAGCGGCATGATCGCCTGATATTCGCGGTCACGTGCTTGCTTGGCAGAACCACCCGCGGAATCCCCTTCCACCAGAAACAGTTCAGTCATGCTCAAATCTTGCGAAGTACAGTCGGCCAGTTTACCGGGCAGTGCCGGGCCGCTGGTCAGTTTTTTACGCACCACTTTCTTGGCCGCACGCATGCGGCGCTGGGCACTGGAAATCGCCAACTCAGCTAACTGTTCAGCCGCTTGTACGTTCTGATTCAGCCATAAGCTGAATGCATCTTTTACTACGCCGGACACAAAGGCCGCGCACTGACGTGAGGAAAGTCGCTCTTTCGTCTGGCCGGCAAACTGTGGATCTTGCATTTTAACTGACAACACATAGGCACAGCGTTCCCAGATATCATCTGCCGAGAGTTTGACGCCACGTGGCAGAATATTGCGGTATTCACAAAATTCGCGCATCGCATCAAGCAAACCCTGACGTAAGCCATTAACGTGAGTACCGCCCTGCATGGTTGGGATCAAGTTGACATAACTTTCAGTCAGCAACTCGCCGCCTTCCGGCAACCATAACAGCGCCCAATCAATCGCTTCGGTATCTCCGGCAAAAGAGCCGACAAACGGCACTTCTGGCAAGGTAATCAAGCCGTTAACCGCTTCCATTAGATAATCGGTTAAACCATCGGCATAACACCAGCGCTGCTCGGTATTATTGACCTGATCTTTAAAGACGATTTCCACGCCAGGACACAGTACCGCTTTCGCTTTGAGCAAATGAGATAAGCGAGATACAGAGAAACGCGGGCTATCGAAGAAAGAAACATCTGGCCAGAAATGTACGCTGGTACCGGTATTGCGCTTGCCGCATGTACCGATAACCTGTAGTTCCTGCACTTTGTCGCCATTTTCAAAGGCAATGCTGTAGATTTGGCTATCGCGACGCACCGTCACTTCTACACGCTTGGATAAGGCATTCACAACTGAAATACCTACACCATGCAAACCACCAGAAAATTGATAGTTTTTATTCGAGAATTTGCCGCCTGCATGTAAACGACACAAAATCAGTTCAACCGCAGGAACACCTTCTTCAGGATGGATATCAACCGGCATCCCACGGCCATCATCAATCACTTCCAGTGATTGATCGGCGTGCAGGATGACATCAATGCGATGGGCATGGCCTGCCAGCGCCTCATCGACGCTGTTATCAATCACCTCTTGACCAAGGTGGTTTGGTCGCGTGGTGTCCGTATACATTCCCGGACGACGACGCACTGGTTCTAAACCGCTGAGTACTTCAATGGCATCAGCGTTATAGCTGGATTCAGTCATGGTTTGATTAATATTCGGCTAATGGTTGGAAGGCTAGCGGCGATATGCCCGACAGGCCATAACGGCCTGCGGTACTCTACCCGCTGTATTGGGTGATGCTTAAACCGCCAGATATCAAGCGGTCGCTAGCCCTAAAAAAGTCACAATCGGGGAGAAATAATGATCAAAACCGACAAAGGCATGATTCCCACCTGATTCTACTGTTTGCCGACAAGGGGTATAATAGGCAACCGCTTGACGGTAATCGAGGACTTCATCCCCGGTTTGTTGCAATAACCAGAGTAAATCCGGTGATTCCAACTTTTCAATCTGCATAGCTTTCAGATCGTAAATATGCCGAGACTCTAACACATATTTTTGCCCGGTGTAGGGGTTCTGATTTTCCCCCAGATAATCACTGAGCAGCTCGAATGGGCGCACTGCCGGGTTAACCACCACTGCGGGAATACTAAAGCGCTGGGAAAGCCAGGTCGCAAAATAACCGCCAAGGGAAGAACCTACAATGCCGATGGATTGCCCAGCTTTATCCATCACGATGCTTTCCAGCATTTCTGCGGCCTCCGCCGGATAAGGCGGTAATTGTGGTATCTGCATCTCAATATGGGGATGGTGTTGCTGCAACCAACTTTTGAAGGTGGTTGCTTTGGCCGAGCTGGGTGAGCTATTAAAGCCATGAATGTATAGAAGCGTACTCATCAATAACCATCCGAGTCCATGTCCGGGCAGAACTCATCACTGGCTAACCGACGAACCTCAGTTTCAAGTCTTCCATCAGGCAGTAAGTCGAGGTAGCGCCATCCCGGTGCCACGGTATCAAGTGTAAAATTAGTACAGTGCGGTTTGAACTGCACACAGGTAGAAGGGCTGGCAAGCAGCCGCTTACCATACCAATCAAGATCCAAGTCCTGATGAATATGGCCGCACAACAGGGTAGTCACGCGCGGATAACGGGTCAGTACTGCCGCCAGCATATGCGCATTGCGCAAACTGTGCTGATCAAGCCAGGTACAGCCCGATGGCATTGGGTGATGGTGTAATAATATCAGTGTGTAGCGCTCTGGATGTGCCATCAGGCAGCGCTCCATCCACTCCAGCTGATACTCGCTCAATTCACCATAAGGAACACCAAAAACCTGACTGTCCAATAGCAGAATTTGCCAGTTTTCTCCGACCAGAACCTGCTTTGAAGGTGCAATACCGGCAGCGGCCAAGGCATCCACCATCGCCGGTTGGAAGTCATGATTACCGGGTAGCCAGACACAAGGTGCTGGCAAACGGGAGATGCCGCTGGCAAAATTCTGATAAGCGGCAACCGAATGATCCTGAGCTAAATCACCGGTTGCAACAATAAGATCAAAGGGGTGCTGCTCAGCAATAATCGCATCCAGCACAGCGCGATAACTGCGAGAAGTATTTACACCCAGCAAGGTCTCATGTTCCCCCGCAAAGAGGTGGGTATCTGTTATTTGTAAAATTCTAACCCTGGCCCCACTCGCCATAGGCAGTTTAAACAGGCTTTCCAAATGGTGTCCTTGTTTTTGCACCCTTCCCAACCAGATTTATTACATACCTTCATATCTGTAGGTGAGGTTATAAGTCTGTCTAACAAACCGGAACTGCCACCGCTCCATGCGCCAAGCAATAGCGCAACCAGTCAGCAAGAAACTGGTTAATTTGATGCTTTTCGTCCCGCTGATGCAACTTTTTATTCGGATAATCATAACTTGCTTTGAAGCGGAAGATCTGCTGACTGGCACACACTTCCGCGACCATAGCATCATGATAAAGCCGTACCACCATAGAGGGTAGGCTCCAATATCTGACTGCGGGCTTTATTTGGACAATCTCAACAACAGAAGTGTAGCGTGTCGATTCAATAATTGTCAGTTGATAACTGGCGCCATTAACCTGATAAGCCACGCTTTCGCCCACTTCGTCGACTCGCGGTATCAAACGACGTAATTGGGCGAAGTTAGTTTCGCATACCCGCATCATCTCAGGAAAATCAGGTGTGTAGCGCTTATTCATTATTTTTCTCTTTATGACTGCCATTCTGCTCGTAGCGCTTGATGGTGCAACGCCAGCCATTGTAATGCAATGATTGAGGCTGCGTTATCAATGGCACCTTCGTCAACCCAGCGACAAGCCTGTTCACGGCTGACAACATGCACCCGGATATCTTCATTTTCATCGGCCAGCCCATGAATCCCACTCGCGGTTGTTGCATCGACTTCCCCGACCATAATGGACAAACGTTCACTGGTGCCACCCGGGCTGGCTAAGTAACTCAGTACCGGCTTACAGCGGCCAATATGAATTCCCGCTTCTTCCTCAGCCTCGCGCCGCGCTACTTCCTCAACGGTTTCGCCCTCTTCAATCATCCCTGCAACCATTTCTAATAACCAAGGTGATGGGCTGCTGTCAATGGCGGCAATGCGTAACTGTTCAACAAGTACCACTTCATCACGCACCGGATCGTAAGGTAATAGTACCGCGGCGTGACCGCGCTCAAAAATCTCGCGTTTAACTTCTCCACTCATTTCGCCATTAAACAAACGATGACGAAATCGGTATAAATTCAGTGAAAAAAAACCACTGTACAGTGTTTCACGTGCAATAATTTCCACATCCTTCTTGTCGAAGGTCACCGGTGAAGGTTGTTTTGACGTCATAAACTTCTTTCCTTACTTAAGTATCTAGCCTGAATAATGACTTTTTATGACACTTTAATTAATGCCAGTCAGGCTAATAGAGGTTAGCAACTTTATAAAGGTGGTTTTATAAAGATTGTTTGACAAAAATGGCGTGATACGGGTTAGTTGTCTGAATAGTCATTTAGCTTTGTGTTAGATTTAAGTAAATTAAGGCAGGATGGCACAATCAGCCACCTTATCCCATTGGCAGACTCTGATAGAATCGGCAACAATTCGTCTATCGACAGCTACCATAGTAATATTGCCGCACAACTGCTGCACAACAAGGACTGCAAATGAAGAAACTGCTCCCCCTTCTTATCGGGCTGAGTCTGGCTGGTTTCAGTAGCATGAGCCAGGCAGAGAACTTGCTGCAAGTTTATAAGCAAGCCAGGGATAGTAACCCGGATTTACGCAAATCAGCGGCTGACCGCGATGCTGCATATGAAAAAATTAATGAAGCTCGCAGCCCGCTGTTACCACAGTTAGGTTTAGGTGCGGGTTACACCCATACCAATGGCTTCCGTGATGCTTCTGATAACCCGGATAGCAATGCCACGTCAGGCTCACTGCAACTGACGCAAACCATTTTTGACATGTCCAAATGGCGTGCTCTGACCTTGCAAGAGAAAGCCGCAGGTATTCAGGACGTCACGTTTCAGACCAATGAACAAGCACTGATTCTCAATACAGCAACCGCCTACTTCAATGTCCTTAGAGCCATTGATAGCCTGTCTTATACCGAAGCGCAGAAACAATCCGTTTATCGCCAGTTAGACCAAACAACCCAGCGCTTTAATGTGGGTTTAGTGGCTATTACCGATGTGCAAAACGCCCGCGCTAGCTACGATACCGTGTTAGCAGACGAAGTTACGGCGCGTAATAATCTCGATAATGCGCTGGAAAACTTGCGCCAAATTACCGGTGTTTACTACCCAGAACTGGCATCACTCAATGTTTCTCGTTTGAAGACTGAACGCCCTCAAGCCGTCACTAACCTGCTGAAAGAAGCTGAAAAACGTAATCTTTCGTTGCTTTCTGCCCGTTTGAGCCAAGATTTGGCCCGTGAGCAAATTAAGTCAGCAGAAACTGGCTATATGCCAACCATCGATTTGACGGCATCAACTTCAGTCACCAATACTCGTTACAGCGGCGGCACACCAAGCACTCAGCAACTGAATAACGATGCGGGTCAGAACAAAATTGGCGTGCAATTGAGCTTACCGCTGTACAGCGGTGGTGCGACGAATTCTGCCGTGAAACAGGCGCAATACAATTTCGTCGGCGCCAGTGAGCAGTTGGAAAGCGCACACCGTAGTGTGGTGCAAACCGTACGTTCCTCATTTAATAATATCTCAGCCTCCATCAGCAGCATCAAGGCTTATGAGCAGGTGGTTATTTCTAACCAAAGCTCATTAGATGCAATGGAAGCGGGTTATCAGGTGGGTACTCGTACTATTCTGGATGTATTGACTGCAACAACTAACTTGTATCAATCTAAACAGCAACTCGCGGATGCGCGTTATAACTACCTGATCAATCAGTTAAATATCAAGTCTGCTCTGGGCACGTTGAATATGAACGACTTGATGGCACTGAACGGTGTACTGGATAAACCCGTCCCGACATCGGCCACCAGCCTGGCACCAGATAACGCTGACCAAAATGCGTATGCTGATGGTACCAGCACGCAGGCTGCACCGCGTGTCACCACGGTTAGCCAACCGACGACCGCAGCGCCAGCCGCTGCACGTAACGGCAACCCTTTCCGTAACTGATTTTTACGCGATTGGACTCACCGGGCATAGCATCAAGCCGTGCCCGGTTTATTTTTTTTATTCCCTCTTTTGGCTCCCCAGCATTTTTCGGCGATGAAAAAAGCGAACTTACTCGCAGCATTTCGTATAGCTTTGTAAAGTCTGCCGCTCATCAGCCCTCGCGCTTTAATTTCATACACATTTCCCCTATTCTTAGGACACTTACTGGGAAAGGGCATTGAACGCCCGGAAATGAGACAAATAAAGATGAAACGGACTCAAAACATCAATCAAGAGACTTTCCGTAAATCCTGGCGCAGCTATCGCCTGGCGCCAGTAGCTTTAGCTATCAGTGCCGTATTTATGCTGGCTGGCTGCGAAAAAACCGATGAAACCGTCTCTTTGTACCAAAATGCTGATGATTGCTCAGCGGCAAATCCGTCCAAGAGCGCAGAATGTACTACTGCTTACAACACGGCTTTGCAGGAAGCAGCTAAAACTGCGCCCAAGTATGCAACTCGTGAAGATTGCGTGGCTGAATTCGGTGAATCACAGTGTACTCAAGCTCCTGCACAAGCAGGTATGGTACCAACATCTTCGTCATCTTCTGAAACAACTGCCGCTGCACCACAGCAAAGCGGTAGCATGTGGATGCCACTGATGGCGGGTTATATGATGGGCCGAATGATGGGCGGCGGTGCAAGTCAGCCGTTGTTTACCTCTAAAGCACCGAATAGCCCGGCTAACGGCAAGTTTGTCGATGCAACTGGCAAAAACTTTGGTTCAGCCACTACTGGCCGTACTATGACAGTACCAAGAACGGCGATGGCTCCGAAGCCCGCTGTGACCAATACCATCACCCGTGGCGGTTTTGGTGAGTCAGTAGCTAAACAGTCTTCGATGCAACGCAGTGCGGCAACATCATCTAAAACCAGCACACGCAGCATGGGTGGCTAAGGTCTGATTAATGAAACGTTTAGCGATTAGCGAACGCCCGGACTGGCGCGAAAAAGCCACTGAATTTGGTTTCCGTTTCCACACCATGTATGGCGAACCATACTGGTGTGAAGATGCATATTACCAATTCACACTCGCACAAATCGAAGAGCTAGAAGATACCACCGCAGAGTTGCATCAGATGTGTCTGCAAGTGGTTGAGAAAGTAGTTAATAGCGATCAACTGATGGCAAAATTCCGTATTCCAAAACATTGCTGGGATTTTGTTCGTAGCTCATGGAAAACCAATCAGCCTTCACTCTATTCGCGTCTTGATCTGGCCTATGACGGTGTAAATCCAGCTAAATTGCTGGAAAACAATGCTGACACCCCAACTTCATTGTATGAGGCGGCTTTTTTCCAATGGCTGTGGTTGGAAGATCAGATCAATGCGGGCAATCTGGACTCAGAGTCTGATCAGTTCAACAGCATGCAAGAGAAACTGATTGAGCGTTTTGCTGATTTGCGTGATAACCACGGTTTTAGTTTGCTGCATCTGGCTTGCTGCCAGGGCAGCGAAGAAGATCGTGGGACTGTGCAGTATCTGCAAGATTGCGCATTAGAAGCTGGTTTGCCAACTGAATTCATGTTTATGGAAGAAATTGGCCTAGGGGAAAAAGGGCAATTTACCGATCTGGATAATCAGGTTATCAGTAATTTGTTCAAGCTCTATCCGTGGGAATTTATGTTCCGCGAAATGTTCTCCACCAAACTGGAAGATGCAGGTGTACGCTGGCTGGAACCGGCCTGGAAGAGCATTATCTCCAATAAAGCCTTGCTGCCACTGCTGTGGGAAATGTTCCCAAATCACCCTAATCTGTTGCCTGCGTATTTTGCTGAAGATGATCATCCAGCGATGGATCATTATGTCACCAAACCGTTATTCTCACGGGAAGGGGCCAATATTCAGATAGTCGAAAATGGTAAAGAAGTGGCGCGAGTTGATGGGCCATATGGTGAGGAGGGCATGATTGTTCAGCAATTTCATCCTTTACCTAAGTTTGGTGACAGCTACACGTTGATTGGTAGCTGGTTGGTTAACGATCAACCATGCGGTATTGGCTTGCGTGAAGACCGTGAATTGATCACCCAAGATCTGTCACGCTTTTACCCACATATCATTTTGGGTTAAGCCTGCGCAAGAATAGGTATAAAGGCTAATACCTTAAAATTATTGATAAAACTGAACCAAGGGGAAACACTCCGTTGGGGCTGTAGCGGCTTATGCCGCCGGAGTGCCCGTAGGAGTGGTCAACCCTTGGCTCACTGACTTTATCAGTTCAAGCGCTTTTTATAACACCTAACTATCCAATTCTTACCGACAACATACTAAGCGACCCCATCTCAATTCCATCGGTCGGAATCGAAATCGGCTCTTTACCATCCCAGCTCCCCAACACATACAGTAATGGCAGATAATGCTCTGGTGACGGATTAGACAACGCCGCCCCTTCATGTTGCATAAAGTTAACCAATGGGTGGTTATCACCTTGATAACTCAAATTATCCCGTACAAATTGGTTGAAAGATTCTGCCCACGGATACGGACTACTTTCCCCCTGCCATCTCACCATACGCAGGTTATGTACCACGTTGCCGCTAGCGACAATCATCACGCCCTGCTCACGTAGTGCAGCCAGCTTACGACCTAATTCATAGTGATACTCTGCCGGTTGGGTGCCATCGATACTCAATTGCACCACGGGAATATCAGCATCAGGGTACATCTTGATCAACACTCCCCAGCTGCCGTGGTCCAAACCCCATTCACTGGTATCAGCTTGCACCGCAATAGGTGCCAATAGTTGCTGAATCTGGGTTGCCAACTCTGGCGAACCAGGAGCCGGGTATTGCGTATCAAACAACGCCTGTGGGAAGCCACCAAAATCATGAATCGTCCGAGGTTTCTCCATCGCTGTCACCGCGGTGCCACGGGTATACCAGTGAGCGGAAATAGCCAAAATCGCCTTTGGACGCGGCAATGTCTCACCCAACGCACGCCATGCCTGAGTGTGACTGTTTTCTTCCAGCACGTTCATCGGGCTACCGTGGCCGAGAAACAGTGCAGGCATACGAGAGGTGTTCATAGAGAATCCTTACTGTTAAGAAAAAGTGTGGCGCTAAAATCATAAACAGTACATTACGCGCTTTTTTTTCATTACACAGCCGGATAACAGTGATGAAGATATTCAAGAAATTTGAAGAGGAAAAATCGTGGGGAAATATCAAAGATAGAGTGTGAAGGCACGAAATAACCGGACAGCGATCTATTCAATAGAATAATGGCAACCCGGTGTGTAAACCACGTTATCAATAGACAATATCAGTAGATATTGCCACAGACTGCTGACAAAGTTGATAAAAGGGGAAATGTGCCGAATGGGTCGTAACGGCGTGAGCCGTCGGAGCGCCCATCGGTGCAGTCGCCCCGTTAGTCTCAGTGCAGCAAAATAGGTTTGTCATTAACCTCAGGCAATATCAGTCGATATTGCCATCAGAAATCAGCTGGCTTTTTTCTCTTGAGACTGGCGGTACTCAGCCAAGTCATCAATAGTCACGACTGGCATATCATGCAATTTGGCAAACTCAATCACTTCTGGTGCATGCGCCATGCTGCCGTCATCATTGGTCAGTTCACACAAAACGCCCGCTGGTTTGTAGCCTGCCAGGGTAGCTAAATCGATAGAAGCTTCAGTATGACCACGGCGTGATAATACACCACCCGGCTGACCGCGCAGTGGGAATACATGGCCCGGGCGATTAAGGTCAGTAGGTTTCGCGTTATCAGCAATTGCCGCACGGATAGTGGTCAAACGGTCAGCCGCAGAAACCCCAGTTGTCACACCTTTAGCCGCTTCGATTGTTACGGTAAATGCAGTTTGGAACTGGCTGGAGTTATTGGCTACCATCATTGGTAAATCAAGCTGTTGGCGACGTTCATCAGTGATACACAGACACACAATGCCACTGCCGTGGCGGATAGTCAGTGCCATTTGCTCTACAGTCATTGCTTCAGCAGCAAAAACCATATCGCCTTCGTTTTCACGACTTTCGTCATCCAACACCATAACACCACGGCCATGACGCAGCGCGTCAATAGCACGTTCTACACGCTCAACAGGCGTGCCGAAATCTGATAGAAGGGTCTGATTCATGGTAAAAAACCTCATTGAAATTATGGATTACCAGAATCAGGGCGGTCTTGAGGAGTAAATGGCCATTTTAATATATCAATAACAGCATATATCAATAGAAATAGCCGAAATAACGCAAGCGAGCTATTTAATACCATAAATAAGCTCGGCAGATACCGTTACTCTCTCCCATCCGGACTATAACCGTCGGCCCCGGAATTACACCGGATCTGCTGACCTCTACCCTGCTCTCTTTGATAAGAGAAACAACGTGAGCGCTCGCGGGCTTTTGCACCACGACATGATATGCCGCAACACAATTTACCGCCGGTGGGGACTTGCACCCCGCCCTGAGAATAAGCCCTATGACTATAGCGCTATTGATTCGTCGGAGCAATTACCAAAATGGTGATTGAGGAGGTTTATACATTCGGCATCAAGCATTACACTAGTAGGAGTAACTTCACATCTAATTAGGGAAATACCATGATTGACCCGAAAAAAATTGAACAAATCGCCCGCCAGGTGCATGAGTCTATGCCGAAAGGTATTCGCGAATTCGGGGACGACGTCGAAAAGAAAATTCGGATGGTGCTGCAATCGCAGTTAACCCGTTTGGATTTGGTTAATCGTGAAGAGTTCGACGTGCAAACTCAAGTCCTGCTGCGTACCAGAGAAAAACTGGCATTGTTGGAGCAACGCATGGGCGAACTGGAAGCCAGGTTCAACAGTGCTCCGGCCGCCGTTGGAGCAACGGCCACTATTGATGATAAAACCGGCGAGTAATCTGAGCCGTTTATTACGATTGGGGTGCCATCTGGCGCCCTTTTTAGGGCTGTATTATGGCTCCACGCGACTTCGACATTAGCATCCACAACAGCGCAAACATCAGTAAAGCATATAAGCTCTTCCAACCAATCATCACCAGTAATACACAACACAGAATACTGCCAATCACCGACATCACCCACGAGCGCCCACTTAATAAGCGAATACCCGCCAGCATGCACAGCAAATAAATTAGTACAAAAATACCGTTGGCGTACACAATCAGCAGATCTAAAGGCAGGGACAGCCAGTAAGTCAGCAAAGTAAACAGCAGGCAACTGCCGACCACTACCGTCAGTGCATTCACCGGTGTTTGCCCGACAGACAGCTGCGCTAACTTGCTTTGTGGGCGCGCCTGCGACCACACCATGCGAGCGAAACTCTGGGTATAGATATTCACACTGGCAAAACAAGCTAAATAACCAATAATGCAGGCAATCCATAGCGCATGCTCACCGAACAGTTGCACCACAATTCGCGGCAAAGAGGCAGCAGCAGCTTGCTGCTCACCATAGGCATGGAAATGCAGCACCGCCACGGTACATCCCCAATAGACCGCTCCCGCGACCAATAGTCCGACCATTAGGGCGCGCGGAAAATCACGTTTTGGGTGACGGAATTCGGTCGCCAGATGTGCGAAAGCTTCCAGCCCGACAAAGCACCAGAACATCACTGCCAGCGCACTGAACATATTCGACGGGATAATATCTTGTGGTGTAGGCCAAGGAATTTGTGATGGCTGAATGTCACCCTGCCACCAAATAGCTACCACCAGCGCGATGACCAACAAGGCAATCAATGTTTGCACATTGGCACTGGAGCCAGCACTGCGGGTTCCCAGCAACCAAATAACCAGCAAAGTTACCAGTTGTACCATCAATAATCCGCTATCACTCCAACCCAAAGTGGCTTGCCAGAAACCAGCAGCAATTTGGAGCGCGGCAGGTAAACCGACCGGAATGACGGACAAAAATAGCCAACCGGTGACTTTGCCAAGCTTCGGCCCGAATGCCATGGTGACAAAGTGGGCCGCACCACCGGCACTGGGAAAGTGGCGACCTAAAGCAGCAAAGGCGATAGCAATCGGGAAAACCAGCACAATCAATAGCGGCCAGGCCCATAAACTATCTTCACCGGCCAGCATTGCCGCCAGTGCGGGCACAGCAAAGACACCAGTTCCCAACAGTGAAGTGGACAATAACCCGACTCCCTGGGCCAGACTCAACTCCTGTTTTAGTCCACTCACACTTATCCCCTTCTTAATTGAAGCTGCAGCAGTGTTGGCTGCTCTCTCTCAACCGAATCACTGACTCAAGTCAGCTCATCGGGATTCATTCGTTTGCCGCCTACCTGCAACTCCAATTAATTTGGGTATAACACGACTAGACTAGAGCAGATTCACCCCAGGCCATTCTTGATGGACTGAATAATATTGGTGGTAGAAACACCATCCTCAAAATTCAGCACTTTCACTTCCCCACCAGCGGCCCATACTTCGGCACTACCGGCAATTTCATCAGGTTTATAATCCCCGCCCTTCACCAGTAAATCCGGCAAAATATCAGCAATTAAGCGCTGCGGAGTATCTTCTTCAAATGGCACCACCCAATCCACCGCTTCCAGCGCACCCAACACAATCATGCGCTGATCCAGTGGATTGACTGGGCGTTTTTCGCCTTTCAACCGTTTGGTGGAAGCATCACTGTTCACTGCCACAATCAGGCGATCACCCAGCTTGCGGGCATTGGCTAAGTAAGAGACATGACCGGCATGAAGGATGTCAAAGATACCGTTAGTCATGACGACTTTTTCACCACGCTGGCGGGCCTGAGCCACCGCTTTTTTCAGTTGCTGCTCGTCCATCACGCCGAAACCAGTTTCAGCACGACCACGAATCGCATTTTCCAGTTCAATCGGGGAAACAGTAGATGTCCCCAATTTACCGACCACCACACCGGCTGCGGCATTAGCCAAGAAACATGACTCTTCAAGCGAATTTCCAGCTGCTAATGCAGCCGCCAGCACACCAATGACCGTGTCACCGGCACCGGTCACATCAAACACTTCTTGTGCCTGAGTCGCTAAATGTAGTGGAGGTTTGCCCGGCTGTAGCAAGGTCATCCCTTGCTCAGAGCGGGTTACCAGTAAAGCGGAAAGTTCAAAGTCAGCTACCAGCTTCATGCCACGGCTCACCAACTCTTCTTCGTTTTTGCAATGCCCCACCACCGCTTCAAACTCGGATAGATTTGGTGTCAGTAGCGTTGCGCCACGATATCGCTCGAAATCGCTGCCTTTGGGATCGATAAGCACCGGAACTTTTGCTTTTCGCGCCAATTGGATCATCGTCTGCACACTGTTCAATGCACCTTTGGCATAGTCGGACAGCACCAGAGCACCAATCTGTGGCAGCGCTTGTTGAATGCGCTCAAAGATAGGTTGAGGGTCAACACCATCAAAACCTTCTTCGAAATCCAGACGGATGAGCTGCTGGTTACGAGAAAGTACCCGCAACTTGGTGATGGTTGGGTGAGTCGGCACCGAGACAAAATCACAACGCACCTGCACTTCGTTTAGCTTGCTGGTCAGTGCGCGTGCGGCATCATCAATACCCGTCAACCCGACTAACCGGGAGATTGCGCCAAGGGAGGCGATGTTCATCGCGACGTTCGCGGCACCACCGGGGCGTTCTTCGATGGTATCGACTTTGACAACCGGCACCGGTGCTTCTGGTGAAATGCGGCTGGTTGGGCCATACCAATAACGGTCTAACATGACATCACCAACGACTAATACACCGGCGCGGCGAAAATCAGGCAGCGTGACTTTCATACGTTAGCCCCCAAAGTGAGCTGTTATTAACCCCGAAAACACACATCCCTTCGCTCCAATTTTGTGTTTATTATGCTCTAAATAATTCGAGTTGCAGGAAGGCGGCAAACGAGTAAATCCCGACGAGCTTACTGTAGTAAGTGATTCGGGTGATTGAGCGCGGCCAACACACATGCAGCTTGAAGTATGACGAGTATATATTGTGCCAGATAATATCACAGACACCTTGTATACCATTAATAACTGGAATCTATACGTCCGAAGGCGCTGCAACCAACCATTTATGCCAACTGGCGGCTACTTGTTCTCTTTCTGCGGCAAAACAATCAGCAGAAACCTTGCTTGATTGTTCCTGCAATGCCAGATGATGAATCTCATCACGCATGGTGACATAAGCGCGAGTCAATGCCGCCGCTTCCGCCTCCGGCATAATGTCGTAATTAGCCATTAGCTCGAAAATTCGCACATTATCAGACCAACGGGTCAAGCGCGGTTCGGTGGCGGCATAGCGCAGCACCAAATATTGAGCGATAAACTCAATATCGGTGATTCCCCCCTCATCGGCTTTGATATCAAAGATATCACGCTGTTTACTGCCTAAATGATTGCGCATCTTCTCGCGCATTTCGCGAACTTCCTGCTGTAATTGCGAGCCTTCGCGCGGGCGACAAAGAATTTGCTGGCGAATAGCGTCAAACTTTTGCTGCAATTCAGGGCAACCATAGACAATACGCGCGCGCACCAGCGCCTGATGCTCCCACGTCCAGGCTTCATTTTGCTGATAGTCAGCAAAGGCCTCGATGGTACTCACCAACATACCTGCTTCACCGGATGGTCTTAGCCGCGCATCTACTTCATACAAAATACCTGACGAGGTGCGAGTGCTGAATAAATGCATCACGCGTTGCGCCAAACGCAAATAGAACTGGCGGCCATCAATACTACGCTCACCGTCTGTCATCACGTCCAGCGGGCAATCAAGCAGGAACACCAAGTCCAAATCTGAGCTGTAACCCAGTTCCCAGCCCCCCAACTTGCCATAACCAATCACAGCAAAACCACGACCTTCGCGCTGTTGCAAATGACTTGGCTGACCATAACGGGCCACCATTTGATTCCATGCTTGTTGGATAACTGCATCAATCATAGCTTCTGCCAGATAAGTTAAGTGATCACTCACTTTCATTACCGGCAGCGCCTCGGTGATATCTCCAGCGGCAATACGCAATTGTTGAGCCTGCTTAAACTGACGTAACGCCTCCAGTTGTTGCTCCTCATCATCGGGTGGCACCCGTAACAAGTATTGACGCAATTCATCACGGTAGGCGCTGGGTTCCAAAGGTTGATAGAGCGATTGCGGATCAAGCAATTCGTCCAATAACAGTGGGTAACGGGCGAGCTGGCTGGCGACCATCGGGGAGGCAGAACATAAGCGAATAACATGTTTCAGTGCCGCGTGGTATTCCACCAACAATTCCAGATAGGTGGTACGAGTCACAATACTTAACAACAGTTGAATCAGTCGGCTAAGAGCAACATTAGCATCTGGGCGTGGGCAGACTTCAGCGAACAGGCGTGGCATCAGTTGATCCAGCACCTCGCGGCCACGCGGGCCAATGGTGCGTTTATCCACATCATGACGAAAATGATTAATTGTGACCAATAATTGGCTGCGCGCAGCTTCATCTAAATGTGGTGTCAGTGGCGCTAAATCACTCTCTTCCAATACATCTTGCCACAAACTTTTATACAAACCGTGGCTGGGATCTTCGCCAATATCGGGGGCATCGTCACCAATCAGATGATCAAATACCAAACGCACCGCTTGCATATGCTGCTCTAGCGCAGCATTCATCGCCGCCCAGTCCACATAGCCCATACCACAAGCTAACCGGGCTTGGTTCAAGCTATCACTGGGCAAAGTCTGAGTTTGCTCGTCGGCAATGGCTTGCAGTAAATTTTCCAAACGGCGCAAAAATAGATAGCTACCACTGAGATCCGCCACCTGTTGTTCCGGCAATAACCCCAACTCGGCCACGGCCTGTAAGGTCGGCAGCAAAGCACGCTCTTGTAGACGCGGTTCACGGCCCCCCCGAATCAACTGAAATACCTGGGTAATGAACTCGATTTCACGAATTCCACCCGCGCCCAGTTTGATATTGTCTTTCAAGCCGCGCCGGCGAACTTCACGGGCGATCATCCCTTTCATATTACGCAGCGACTGAATCACACTGAAATCAATATAACGGCGGAAAACAAAGGGGCGTAAAGTTTGGCGCAGTTCCTTGCTGTAATGGTCTTCCGCTCCCCCCATCAAGCGAGCTTTCACCATAGCGTAGCGCTCCCAGTCGCGCCCTTGCTCTTGGTAATAATCTTCCAGTGCAGCGAAGCTCAACACCAGTGGGCCACTATCGCCAAACGGGCGCAGGCGCATATCTACCCGATAGACAAAGCCGTCTATCGTTTGCTGGTCTAATGCCTTAATCAGCCGTTGCCCCAGACGAGTAAAGAACTGGGCATTATCCAACTGACGCCGCCCTCCCTGAGTCTGGCCGTTTTCTGGATAAGCAAAGATCAAGTCGATATCCGACGAAAAATTCAGCTCGCCGCCACCTAATTTCCCCATACCTAAAATGAGCAAAGGCTGCGGCACGCCTTCACTGTTACAGGGTGTACCGAATTCACGACAGCACGCCTGATATAACCAGTCGCGTGCGGCAATAATCAAGCTTTCGGCCAACCAACTTAGCTGTTGCAGGGTATCTGTCGTGCTGCTGGTTTCCAGTGCCTGCGACCAGGCGATACGCACCATAATTCGGCGGCGAAATAGTCGCAATGCTGCTAGCAACGCGGCTTCATCTTGCACCTCGGCCAGTGCCTGACTGAGCCATTGTTGATAAAATTGCCACTCCTGCGGTTGTGGCGGCTGCTGATGCAGCTCATCCAGCCAATCAGGGTGAATCAGTAACATGTCACTGACAAAATCACTCAATACCAATACTGCGATATCTTCTTCACGTAAGCTCAGTGGCGCTGGTAACTCATAAAAGCGCTGCTGTATATTCTGCGCCTGAATCTGTAATTCTGAAGGGAGTGGCAACATATCATTCCTTATATACCCTCCGTATTTGAAGCCGCAACGGTGTTGCCCGCACTCACGCGCCCGAATCACTTACCCATGTAAGCCATCGGGACTTATTCGCTTGCCGCCGACCTGCGACTTCAACGACTTTGGGTATAAATTCTATTAACGCACAGCCCCATTCAACCAGAACGCGGGCTGAGACAGCGCTTCTTTACGGGCGGTATCACGCCAGTGACCCTGCCGCTCCATAATGGCCTGTTGTAAACCAAACCAGCCATCAATGTATGGATGCCATTCACTTTGTGGATAGAAACCGGAGAGCAACTGGAAAGACATAATCTGCCGGTTTAAACGCGGCAATTGTGCCAGATAACCATCATCATCCAGGTTGTGACCAAAGGCCTCTTTTAGGTCAGCAGCACTGCGGCTCAGCATGATGTCGCAGAAGCGTTTGAACGAACCCTCAAACTTGGCTCGCGCTTTGTCATCCATAAACGGCCGCCAGCCGGCAGTCACCAGCCACGATGTGAGCGCCAACTTACATTTCAGATAATCAGCGCTATAACAAATGAGCTCGGCCTTGGCATTTTTCGGCTCTAACTGGGGTTCCAGCGCAATTAATGCCGCACGTAACTCAGTGCTGGCTTTGCGTGGCACCAACCCACCAAAAATAGCCAATGTCTGGCGAATCATCCCTAAAGCCTCGATAATCATTGGCTTGGCCGCAGCCTCACCGCGCAACCATAATTCCTCATGATACTGCCAGTGGTCCAACGCCATTTCCAGCCCGGCAACCATACCTTGCTCGACGGTAGATTTCGGCGCAGGTTGTAACACTAACAACGGGCGCAATTCACGTGGTGGCTGACCTTGAGACAAATGACTACCTTGTGCTAAATGATAGCCGCGCGCCGCTTTACTCAAGTTCCCCTGCCGTAAACCACCTATTTGTGCCAGTTCAGTCGCCAGTGCCAGTAAATCGGTCTGATTGCCTTTCTTGAGTTCCAATTCAATTTCACTTAATGGCTCTGATAACTCACCCGCACTAATAGCACCCAGGTCAAGAGCAAGCTCTATCTCACTTTCACCGTAAGTAATTACCCACTTCTCACGGGTAAAATCGGTACGAAATAATGGTTGTAACTCGGTTTGTAGCGCATCAACCACCCACCCTTCCGGCCAGATATCAGCGGGGAAACGTGCCAGATCTAATTTGTCGTTATCAATATCAACGTTGTATTCAGCCCGTTGATGCAAACCGCCGACCACTTTACCGCCGGTCTTAACCGTCATTTCATAGCGGCCATCATAACCACGAATACGTAAGCCAATATCATGTTGGCGCAGACGGTTATCCGCCGTTTCAAAATAGATATTCGTCAGCGTTTGCGGCGCAGAATGCTGGCTTTGCCAAGAGGTGATTCGCTCTGGCAAAGCGGCAATGGCCGCAGGTGTAGCAATAAATTTTAATTCTATTTCAACGGTCATAATTTCATTCACACCGGTATGTTGTGAGATTATGGGCATTATGCCTTTTTCGCGGTGATTTGCCTGTTTTACACAAACTTCTCTGCTTTAAAACAAAAAACACGCACGCGGCAGCCCTGAGACAAACTCTATTTTAACCTGTTTTCACCGGTCTACCCTAAAGCTTCATAAGACAAATTTTCACCGTCGTTAAAATAAGCAACCAAAGGGCTAAAGCCGCGCTGGCTATGAGAGTAAGATAGTTCTCATTCCGGTTTATGCGTTGCGTCGGCAAACTGAACACACTACTATCGTCCCATAAATTCACTCATAAATGACTCTCTAATGCAGAAATTACGCCTAATTTGCCTCATAGTGCTAAGTCTCACTCTTTCCTTGAGCGCTTACGCTGAAGAAAAACGTTACATCTCTGATGAGCTGGATACCTACGTTCATAGCGGCCCCGGTAACCAATACCGTATTGTGGGCACGCTAAAAGGTGGGGATGAAGTTACCCTGATAAGCGTTAATGACGGCACAAATTACGGCCAAATCCGCGACAGTAAAGGGAAAACCACCTGGATTCCGCTGGATCAATTGAGCGAAACACCCAGCTTACGCGTTCGGGTTCCCGACCTTGAACAACAGGTCAAAACACTCACCGATAAACTGGCTAATATTGATAATAGCTGGAATCAACGCACCGCTGAAATGCAACAAAAAGTGGCCGCCAGCGACAGCGTCATTTCCGAATTACAAAAAGAAAATGAGTCATTGAAAAACCAGTTAGTGGTGGCTCAGAAGAAGGTCAACGCGGTAAATCTGCAATTGGATGACAAGCAGCGCACTATTATTCTGCAATGGTTTATGTACGGCGGCGGTGTTGCGGGGATCGGCTTATTACTGGGCCTGATTCTGCCTCATCTGATCCCCAGCCGTAAAAAGAATAACCGCTGGATGAACTAATAGCAGTTCAATAAAACTGCAACGTCAAGAACGAAGAGCCTATCCAAAGTTGTTGGCGTTCCAGCCAGGCAGCAAGCGAATGAATCCCGATGAGCTTACATAAGTAAGTGATTCGGGTGAGTGAGAGCCGCTAACAACGCTGCAACGTCAAGAACGAAGGATTTATATGAAAACCTATTTGGTCGGCGGTGCCGTACGCGACAGCTTATTAAACCTACCCGTGACCGAGCAGGACTGGGTGGTGGTAGGTGCTACACCAGAACAGCTACTCGCGCAAGGTTACCAACAGGTCGGTAAAGATTTCCCGGTATTTCTTCACCCGGTCACCCATGAAGAATACGCGTTGGCCCGTACCGAACGTAAATCAGGCCAGGGTTATACCGGTTTTACTTGCTACGCCGCCCCGGATGTCACTCTGGAAGACGATTTACTGCGCCGCGATTTGACCATCAACGCCATTGCGCGTAGCAGCGAAGGTGAGCTATTTGATCCCTACAATGGCCAACAAGATATAGAGAAACGTGTATTACGCCATGTCTCAGATGCATTTGGCGAGGATCCACTGCGGGTTCTGCGGGTGGCTCGTTTCGCTGCCCGTTTTGCGCATTTGGGCTTTACCGTCGCCTCAGAAACTCAATCATTGATGGCAGCAATGGCTAAAAGTGGCGAACTTTCTGCTTTGACACCAGAACGCGTATGGAAAGAGACCGAAAAAGCACTCAAAACGCAAAGCCCGCAAATCTATTTTCAGGTATTACGCGATTGCGGCGCACTGGCGGTGCTGTTCCCAGAGATTGAGCGTTTATTTGGTGTCCCTGCGCCGGAAAAATGGCATCCGGAAATTGATACTGGCATTCATACTCTGATGACGCTGGCTATGGCCGCGCAACTCAGTCCAGAGGTTGATGTGCGCTTTGCCGCACTCTGCCATGATTTAGGCAAAGGTCTGACACCTAAAGAGTTCTGGCCCCATCATCATGGGCATGGCCCTGCGGGCGTGAAATTGGTCGAACAGCTATGCCAGCGTTTACGGGTGCCAAATCCAGTGCGAGATTTAGCAAAACTGGTCGCTGAATACCATGATCTAATCCATACGGTGAATAAGCTCCGACCTGAAACCCTGCTTAAACTGTTCGATGCTATTGATGTATGGCGTAAACCAGAACGCCTTGAGCAAATGATAATGACCAGCGAAGCTGATGCCCGAGGCCGTACTGGATTTGAAGAAAACCCATACCCGCAGGGCGACTATTTACGTACTGCGTTCCGTATTGCTAACGGAGTCTCAGTGCAGGAAGTCGTTGCCAGTGGGCTACAGGGTTTGGCTATTCGTGATGAACTGAAACGCCGCCGCCAGCAAGCATTGGCTGAATGGAAGCTGACTCAAGAAGTGATTTCCCCCCTAAATTAACCCTCAGGCGATAAAACAAAAAAGCCCTGATTGTTCGGGCTTTTTATATTCTGCTGCACTTTTTATACCCTAAATAATTCGAGTTGCAGGAAGGCGGCAAGCGAGAGAACCCGATGAGCTTACATGAGTAAGTGATTCGGGCTATTGAACGTAGCCAACGCACATGCAGCTTGAAGTATAACGGGTATATTACATAAAGACCCAGTAGACCGCTGCCGCTACAATAAAGCGATAAATCGCAAAAGGCACGAAAGAGATACGTTTAATCAATGACAGGAAGGTTTTGATAGCAATTAGCGCGACAACAAATGCGGTGATAAACCCGACGGCAAACATCGGTAAATCGCCCCAGCTCAGGAAATGTAGACTCTTATACAGATCTAATCCACTGGCCCCGAGCATCATCGGTACTGCCAAAATAAAGGAAAATTCAGAGGCTGCGTAGCGATTTACACCGACCAGCATCCCACCTGAAATGGTGGCACCCGAGCGGGAAAAACCCGGCCATAACGCCAAACACTGGAAACAACCAATGGCAAAAGCCTGCCGATAGGTAATATCATCCAGCCCGGTAGCCTTAGGATTTTTAGGTTTAAACCACTCCGCAGCCAGCAAGAGCAAACCGCCAGCGACTAATGCATACATGACACTTTGCGGGTTAAATAACGACTTAATGACATCATGGAAAGCCAATCCCAAGCCAACAGCGGGGATCATCGCCAGCAAAATATGGCCCAATGTCAGGTGGCCGTTGGTTTTCCCTTCATGAGGCACTTTACCAAAATGGATACCGATCAGGCCAAATAAGCGCCGCCAGAACACCACCACCACGGCCAGAATCGACCCTAATTGAATAATGACTTCAAAGGTTTTTGCTTTATCGCCGGTAAAGCCCAATAGCTCACCGACAATAATCATATGCCCAGTAGATGAAACCGGCAGGAACTCAGTAAGCCCTTCAACCACGCCCAAAACAAAAGCCACAAACAGCGAATACATATCCGTCATCTACGATACCCAATGCCCTGTAATAGAAGTCAAAAAAAAAAAACGGCAATGTGAGAAACAGTGCCGTTCAATTTCTGTATGTAAAAAATATCACGTTAATCAATAACTCGGACCACATTATCAATATAGGGTTGCATTTTTATGTCGTGGTGCAGCAAAAATCACCCAATCCGTTGACCGCGTTCAATAACCACACCGACATTACGCGCCTGAGCAACCGCCCCCGGCTTGCTCACCTTAATCCGCACCCAAGGCGAATTAAATCGTTGCAGCAATAGATCGGCAATCTCTTCAGCAACTCGCTCAACCAGTGCAAAACGCTGCATTTCCACGTGCTTGATGACGGCATCGCTGATATCTGCATAGCTTAGGCAATCATTGACATCATCGCTGGCAGCGGCTTTGCGGTTATCCCAACCCATTTCGATATCGAACACTAGTTTTTGCTGAATGGTCTGTTCCCAGTCATAAACACCGATGGTGGTTATGACACTGAGTTTCTCAATAAATACGATGTCCATCACGTCATTCTCTGTTTTTGTGCCTGCCGGATACCACTTCCAGCCGAATATGCGTATTATCCACAGATGTTGCGATTAAAACGATCATTATTCAACAGGGCGGTGTTATGAGTGCTATCGCGCTTGGCATGATTATCTTCGCGTATTTGTGTGGCTCAATTTCCAGTGCTGTTCTGGTATGTCGAGTTGCCAAGCTACCAGATCCGCGTGAACATGGCTCCGGTAATCCCGGGGCAACCAACGTACTACGTATCGGTGGCCGCACCGCCGCTGCAACCGTACTGATTTTTGATGTGCTGAAAGGTATGTTACCGGTTTGGATAGCTTACCTGCTGCATGTTTCGCCACTGTATCTTGGACTTACTGCTATTGCTGCCTGTCTGGGCCATATTTATCCGGTATTTTTCCACTTTAAAGGTGGCAAAGGCGTCGCCACTGCCTTTGGTGCCATCGCACCGATTGGCTGGGATCTGACTGGCCTGATGACGGGCACTTGGCTACTGACGGTTTTATTAAGCGGCTATTCATCTTTGGGCGCAATTATCAGCGCGCTGATCGCACCATTTTACGTCTGGTGGTTCAAACCACAATTCACCTTCCCTGTGGCTATGCTCTCCTGCCTGATCCTGATGCGTCATCACGACAATATCCAGCGTTTATGGCGCGGCAAAGAAAGTAAAATCTGGGACAAACTCAGAAAGAAAAAGCAAAAAACTCCCGCTGAAGAAGCCGCAGAGTTGGAAGAGAAAGAAGAAGATTAATTTTACCCAATTACCGCGCCATCCCACCGAGTCCAGAATGACTGAGCGGGAGCGAGGCAAGGCGCCAGGAATTGAGAGAGCGGAGCATACATCAGTATGTGAGCATCACGAGATGACACAGCAACACAGCCACAGCCCCACTCAGACTTTCTGATCAGACTTTCGGCAACTCAGCCAACGGCCAGCGCGGCCTGACCGACACACTCAACTCGCTATTCACACCACTTTTCAGCCTGATCAACCCAGCATAGGCGATCATCGCGCCATTATCGGTACAAAACTCTGGCCGGGCGTAGAACACTTCGCCACCACGTTTTTGCATCATTTCAGCCAATTTACTGCGCAATGTGCGATTAGCACTCACGCCGCCAGCAATCACTAAACGTTTAAAACCGGTTTGCTCCAGTGCGCGTTTTGATTTGATTGCCAGTGTATCGACCACCGCATCTTCGAATGCTCGCGCAATATCAGCACGAGTCTGATCATCAGTGCCGTTGGCACGAATAGTATTTGCCGCGAAAGTTTTCAGGCCAGAAAAACTGAAATCCAGGCCGGGACGATCAGTCATTGGGCGCGGGAAAGTGAACCGTCCAGCCGTTCCAAGCTGTGCCATACGTGACAACATTGGCCCGCCGGGGTAATCCAGACCTAGCAATTTCGCTGTTTTATCAAAAGCTTCACCTGCCGCATCATCGACAGATTCGCCCAGCAACAGATATTCGCCAATGCCAGTCACACTGATTAATTGCGTATGGCCACCGGAAACCAACAAGGCGACAAACGGAAACTCGGGTGCATTTTCTTCCAACATCGGAGCCAATAAGTGGCCTTCCATATGATGAACGGGCACGGCGGGAACCCCCCAGGCAAAAGCTAATGCACGCCCTACAGTGGCACCGACCAGCAATGCGCCAACCAAGCCGGGGCCTGCGGTATACGCCACGCCATCAATATCTTTGGCGCTCAAATTAGCTTCTTTCAGTGCAGCCTGAATCAATGGCACTGTTTTGCGCACATGATCACGGGAAGCCAGCTCAGGTACAACGCCGCCATAATCAGCATGCAATTTAACCTGACTGTACAATTGGTTAGCTAACAGACCGGTTTCATCGTCATACACTGCAATTCCGGTTTCATCGCAGGATGTTTCTATACCCAAAACTCGCATTACATTTCCCATCATTCACGTGCGGCCGATAGTTTAGCATAACCGTGTCGCTCGTCATGATTTCTGATACCAAATTGAACGGAAAAACGGCATTTTGGCTATCCAACAGGATGAATGTTGTTGATAGTTGTCACATTTGAAAATAATGTTGATAAATTCGATCAATGGCCCTGTTTAGTATATAATCAGCGGCCGTCGCACTCCTGGCACCAACTTTCTTGTAAAGAACGAGGGCGACATCACAGGGGCGTGCCTGTTTCAATTTGCTGTGGTGCTTTACAAAGCAGCATCCATTGAAGTAAAATTCCGCACCATTTTGAGAAGGCTGGCGATTGGCCAGCAGCAAACCGATTTCTATTGAGGTGAGAGGCACATGCCGGTAATTAAAGTACGTGAAAACGAGCCATTCGACGTAGCTCTTCGTCGTTTCAAACGCTCTTGCGAAAAAGCAGGTGTATTAGCTGAAGTTCGTCGTCGTGAGTTCTATGAAAAACCGACTACCGAACGTAAACGCGCTAAAGCTTCTGCTGTAAAACGTCACGCGAAGAAATTGGCTCGCGAAAACGCACGCCGCACTCGTCTGTATTAATTCTTCGGGGGTAACCCCACCGCGTAGTTTTTTATGTTCTAAGAACGCGCAGATCGAGTAGTTGCATACGAAGGCCGTGCTTTCCGAAAGGAATGCGCGGCTTGTTCTCGTTTATGGACTGACCGAATAGGGGCTTATGGCTGGACGAATTCCACGCGTATTTATCAATGACTTGCTGGCTCGCACCGACATCGTCGACCTTATCGATGCTCGGGTAAAGCTGAAGAAGCAAGGCAAAAATTACCATGCGTGCTGTCCGTTCCATCATGAGAAAACCCCCTCATTCACCGTTAACGGCGAAAAACAGTTTTACCACTGTTTTGGCTGTGGTGCGCATGGCAATGCTGTTGATTTCTTGATGAATTACGACAGGCTTGAGTTTGTCGAAAGTATCGAAGAATTAGCCACCATGCACGGGCTGGAAGTGCCTTACGAGGCAGGAACCGGTACCACTCAGTTAGAACGCCATCAACGACAAAGTCTTTATCAACTGATGGAAAGCCTAAGTGCATTCTATCAACAATCACTCAAAGGCCAGAACGCCAATCAGGCACGCGAATATCTTAAACATCGCGGTTTGAGTGAAGAAATCATCCAACATTTTGCTATCGGTTTTGCCCCCCCAGGTTGGGACAACGCCTTAAAACGTTTTGGTCGCGATGGTGAAAGCCGTACCGCGCTGAACGATGCCGGGATGCTGGTGACTAATGATACAGGGCGAGTTTACGATCGTTTTCGTGAGCGCGTTATGTTCCCTATCCGCGATAAACGCGGGCGGGTTATCGCTTTTGGTGGGCGAATTCTGGGTGACGGAGTGCCGAAGTACCTCAACTCCCCAGAAACAGAAATATTTCATAAGGGCCGCCAGTTATACGGCTTGTATGAAGCGCAAGTGAGCCACCCTAACCCAACACGGCTACTGGTGGTGGAAGGTTATATGGATGTGGTCGCACTGGCGCAATTTGGTATTGATTATGCCGTTGCCTCACTGGGTACAGCGACAACTGCTGAACATATCCAATTATTATTCCGCGCAACGGATAACGTAATTTGTTGTTATGACGGCGATCGTGCCGGTAGAGATGCAGCCTGGCGTGCATTAGAGACAGCATTGCCCTATCTAAATGATGGGCGTCAGCTACGCTTTATGTTTTTGCCTGATGGCGAAGATCCAGACACTCTGGTACGTAAAGAAGGGAAAGAGGCATTCGAACAGCGGATGGAGGAGGCGCAGCCACTCTCAACCTTCTTGTTCGAAACATTGATGCCACAAGTGGATTTGAGCAGCCCAGATGGGCGAGCCAAGTTAAGCACGCTGGCACTCCCTTTAATCAGTCAGGTGCCCGGTGAAACCTTACGGCTTTACTTGCGCCAGCAACTCGGTAATAAGTTGGGTCTGCTCGATGACAGCCAGCTCGATAAGCTAATGCCAAAGCAGGCTGAAAATGCAAATACCTACCAGCCGCCCCAGCTAAAACGCACAACCATGCGTATACTTATAGGGCTATTGGTACAAAATCCACAACTGGCGACACTCATCCCCTCACTAAAGGGTGTCGAGCAAGCCAAGTTGGCCGGTTTACCGTTATTTATTGAGTTGGTTGAGACGTGTTTGGCCCAACCGGGGCTGACAACCGGGCAGTTATTAGAACTGTATCGTGATAATAAATTCAGCCAACAACTTGAAACTCTCGCAACATGGAACCACATGATTGTTGAGGATATGGTCGAACAGACTTTTGTCGATACGCTAACCAGCCTGTATGACTCCATATTGGAGCAACGTCAGGAAACACTTATAGCGCGTGATCGTACTCATGGATTAAACGCCGAAGAACGTAAAGAGCTTTGGTCTTTGAATCTGGCGTTAGCCAGAAAAAAATGAAACACCCAACGGCTTAATTGCCGATAAATGTGGGGGCAAATCCCCACAATATGCCGTCATGGCGGGCAGCGGCGACAAAAAAAAAAGCCCCAAATGCTATTGTTGGCGGTTTCGCCGACCGACACCAACCCAAATACTCTGAAGTGTGGATACCGTCTTATGGAGCAAAACCCGCAGTCACAGCTGAAGCTACTTGTCACCCGTGGTAAGGAGCAAGGCTATCTGACCTATGCTGAGGTCAATGACCATCTGCCGGAAGATATCGTCGATTCCGATCAGATCGAAGACATCATCCAGATGATTAATGACATGGGCATACAGGTGCTGGAAGAAGCCCCTGATGCCGATGATTTAATGCTGGCCGAGAACACCACTGATACCGACGATGACGCGGCTGAAGCTGCTGCACAGGTGTTGTCCAGTGTTGAATCCGAAATCGGGCGTACAACCGACCCGGTGCGTATGTACATGCGTGAAATGGGTACCGTTGAGCTATTGACGCGTGAAGGCGAGATTGATATTGCCAAACGTATCGAAGACGGTATCAATCAGGTCCAGTGCTCAGTGGCTGAATACCCTGAAGCGATTACTTACCTATTGGAGCAATATGATCGCGTTGAGGCGGGCGAAGCTCGTCTATCTGACCTGATCACCGGCTTTGTTGATCCAAACGCCGAAGAAGATATTGCGCCGACTGCAACTCACGTTGGTTCTGAATTATCCACTGAAGAAATGGATGATGACGACGACGAAGATGAAGACGACGAAGAAGAAGAAGACGACAACAGCATCGATCCAGAGCTGGCACGCCAGAAATTCAGCGAATTGCGTGAGCAGTACGAAAACGCACGTTTGGAAATCAAGAAGAATGGTCGTAGCCACGCCAACGCTGCTGCTGAGATTCTGAAGCTTTCTGAAGTGTTCAAACAGTTCCGCCTGGTACCGAAGCAGTTCGACTATCTGGTCAATAACATGCGTGCCATGATGGACCGCGTTCGTACTCAAGAACGTATCATCATGAAACTGTGTGTTGAACAGTGCAAAATGCCGAAGAAGAACTTCGTTACCCTGTTTACCAGCAATGAAACCAGCGATACCTGGTTTGCAGCTGCAATTGCTATGGGTAAGCCATGGTCTGAAAAACTGAAAGATGTTTCGGACGATGTGCAACGTAGCTTGCAAAAACTACGTCAGATCGAAGAAGAAACCGGCCTGACCATTGAGCAAGTGAAAGACATCAACCGCCGTATGTCTATCGGTGAAGCGAAAGCGCGTCGCGCCAAGAAAGAAATGGTTGAGGCTAACCTGCGTCTGGTTATCTCTATTGCGAAAAAATACACCAACCGTGGTTTGCAGTTCCTTGATTTAATTCAGGAAGGCAATATCGGTTTGATGAAAGCAGTAGATAAATTCGAATACCGCCGTGGTTATAAGTTCTCAACCTATGCAACTTGGTGGATTCGTCAGGCTATCACCCGCTCTATCGCGGACCAGGCACGTACTATCCGTATTCCGGTGCATATGATTGAGACCATTAACAAACTCAACCGTATTTCGCGCCAGATGCTGCAAGAGATGGGCCGCGAGCCAACGCCGGAAGAGTTGGCTGAACGCATGCTGATGCCGGAAGACAAAATCCGTAAAGTATTGAAGATTGCGAAAGAGCCAATCTCAATGGAAACCCCAATCGGTGATGATGAAGATTCACATCTGGGCGATTTCATTGAAGATACCACTCTGGAGCTGCCGCTGGACTCTGCCACCTCTGAGAGCCTGCGTTCTGCCACTCACGACGTGTTAGCTGGCCTGACCGCGCGTGAAGCGAAAGTTCTGCGTATGCGTTTCGGTATCGATATGAACACTGACCACACTCTGGAAGAAGTGGGCAAACAGTTCGATGTCACCCGTGAGCGTATCCGTCAGATCGAAGCTAAGGCACTGCGTAAACTGCGTCACCCAAGCCGCTCTGAAGTGCTGCGCAGCTTCCTTGACGATTAATCGTCGGTTGCCGTGACAAGCACACAAAAACCCCGGCATGCCGGGGTTTTTCTTTTTGGCCATTCAGGCCCTTCTTAAGGCCAATATTCATGCGCCGTTAGCTGCTATGTCCGTAAAAAACCTTAATTTTGCGCAGAAAACACCCATCTGATTTATCAGCTCTAGACCGCAGGATAGAAACTACCGTATAATCAGCGTCCAAGTTTGGCCCCTTAGCTCAGTTGGTTAGAGCACGCGACTCATAATCGCTTGGTCACTGGTTCAAGTCCAGTAGGGGCCACCAAATAAAACAAGGAGTTAGATGAGAAATCGTCTGACTCCTTTTTATTTGGTTTAAATGCGTGATTATGCTACCCAAGACAGTAATCGCAAAAAAGGGGGGTAGTTCTCACCAACACCCCAAACGTCAAAGAAAAAAATAAGATTTAAGGATAAATTTTATATTTCTCGCGTAACTTCAGATAATTATCAAGATCGGGCTGCCAGTTAGACTCCAGATAATTCACGGTCTCATCGACAGTTAATTTCTTCTTATCTGCTTCTTCCATTAATTTAACCAGATTGCGCGTACCTGTTAATTTAGCCAACCAAGTAGGTCGTATTAGAAAATACTCTTCCTGATGTTCCAGATAATTGGCCTCCCTCTGTGGGGAAAGGACCATAGAATAACTCGCATCTTTAAATTTAAACCACCATTCAACAAAATAACGTATCGTCGGCTTAATATCGGCTATATTGGCGGCAGTAAATTTTTCGCCACACACTTCTTTGCCCGCTTGCGGCCAACCAGTTCTCTGCTGGTTAATATCTACGTGATAGCAGGTGTTAATATAAAACTTCCTGGATGGGAAACCCAACTGCTCAAAGGGATAGTCTGAACCTCGACCCATATTAACACTGGTTGCTTCAAATAATCCCAAAGAAGGGTAAAGCTGAATAGCCAAATCACTGCGTAAATTTGGCGAAGGTCTTACTGGCAATAAATAAGGCGAATTATGTGTGTAATTGCCCATGGCGATAACAGTCAAATCTTCTGGGGGAAACTGGTAAGCTTTAATACCAAATGCCTGCCAATTTGAATCATTGAAATGTGTTAACCACCCCTCATTTATTATCATACGAGCAAACTCCCCAGACGTCAGTCCGTGCACCATAGGGACAGGATGCATACCAATACCTGAAATGTTCTTCTCTTCAAGAATTGGCCCATAAACATGGTTTCCGAGTGGGTTCGGCCGATCAAATACCATAAATTGTTTATGATACTTTTGCAGGCTTTCCAACATATGATGCATGGAAATAGTGTAGGTAAAATAACGAACACCAACATCCTGTAAATCATAAATAACGATATCAACATCAGATAACTGCGCTTCAGTGGGATGTGCCCTCATTCGCCCATCTTTATCTCTTCCATATAAAGAAATAATAGGAAGACCGCTCTGTTTATCGATGTGATTATCATCCCCTAATCCGGCATCTGCATTCCCACGGATACCGTGCTCAACAGAGAATAGTTTTGTCACTGTAAAATGGAATTTATTCTGCTCGGATAACAATTTGTCGATGGTATGACGTCCTTCCTTGTTAATCGAGCTTTGGTTGACCATTAAGCCAATACGTTTATTTTTAAGTAATGGCCCATAAACATTTTCCTGATCAACGCCTAAAATAATTTCTTGGGTAACGCTGGCATAGCCAGCAGTTATAATAAATAGCCCATACAGACATAATAATATTCGCAGGAAATACCCCATCCCTAGTCTCTCACTATTAATAAATTGATGTTCTGATATCTCTTATTAAGTATCAGAAATTATGTCTCAACTCTACAGCCCAAAACCAAAAATTATTGCTGGTTTTGTGGCTGTTAGTCCAGGTTTGCTCCGGGCGGTAATAGGTATCAGCAAAAATTGAAGTCTGCTTCGTTAACGGATAGAGCACCTGCAAACCATAGCGGCTGCGATTTTTTTCTTTATGTACAATTTCATGATTATTCGAGTCACGAAAACTCTGCGATCCTTTAACCAGAGCCAGACGCGTATAAGGCATAAACAGAAGACCATTATCAAATTTATGGCGGTAAATTCCCCATAAGAAATGCTCTTTGTTATAAAGCGTATTGACCAATTGCTCATCAATGTACAAATAGTTTAACCAAAGTGAATTCTTCTGATTAAAGGTGATATTGGCACCAGCGAAATGCTCATTTATTTGGCTCCAATCTCGTTTGTATACACCATAATTCCCTTTAGCACGAGCATAGTCCAACTTACGATCAATCAGGCGAAATGAGAAACTGGCGTTAAAACTTAGATTCTCAGAATATTGATAATACGCCTGTGGACGGATCCAGATTTCATGCCGCTCTTCACCTTTACGAACATCCCCCTTGTACTCAGGGTCAGCCAATGCTGGATTACTAATTGAAGGATAATGCCAGTTATCATTACGATAACCTAAGCGTAATTTTGTATTACCACTCTTACCATCATGGGTGAAAGGAAAAGTTCTGGTGACCCCAGCCTGCCAACGTGTACGATCATACTCTGGATTATTATCCAGATATGTCTTTAAAAACTGAACGTCATATAGCCACAGTGAGTCATTCTGATAAATATAAGCACCAACATAAGGCGAGGTTGCCATACTACCTTTAATAAACTTCCAGCTTTCATCACTGTCTATCTCTTGTTCTGCACCTATATAAGTTTCGAAGCTCCAGGCTTTTTTCCTTAACTTATCCTGTACTTCTTTTTTTTCTTTTTCTATTTGCTGAATTCTCTTATTTAATTTGTAAATTTCCTGATCATAGTCAGTTTCAAATTCATCTGCTAATACGGGCGTACACATTGTTAGTGTGCTGAAAACCACAATTCCTTTTAAGATATTCATTTTCACCTTCCGTAATTTTATAACGTCGTTAATCCATAACCACGTGGATAGAGTATCTGGCTATTATCAGGAGTTCTAATATCCACTGGTAACTTCCCATGTGGCTCGGCCAATACATCTAATTTACCTTTTGGTCCCTGAAATAGCGTTCTTAGCCCACTGCGGATATTAGTTTCTAAACTGCTTCGTACATTATTGGTCACATCGAACCCGGTAATACCATAAATAGCAATATTCGCCTTTACGCCGGATAGATAAGCAATATCATAAGGGTTACGACTTGATATAACGACTAAAGGGATATTAGCCTTATTGGCTTCATCAATGATCCGCTGCGCATTAATTGGTTCGAGTTTAAGATTATAGGTAGCAAGAATAATAAGATCTTGGCCTTTAATCTGTTTGGCGATATCTTCAGGATTTGCATCGCTTTTATCCAGTTTTATTACTTTATTTTTAACGATAAAGTCAACGTTAAATTTATTAGCAATATCATCAAGATGTTTAGTAATGAGTTCGTTGCGAGGTCTCTCGTCAGAGAATACTATTATCTTATTTTGTGGTTTTACTTGATAAGGGAAAACATTATCATTTTTGATTAGTGTGATAGCCTGCTCAGAAATGAAATTTTCAATATTCTTATGATTTTTTGATGCGACAACTTTTTCCGCGATAGCAATATCATGCGGTTCAGGAGAAATACGCTTATTCAGTTTGGTGTAAATGACTCGCTGTGCTGAATCCTCAATACGTTGTTTAAGCTCAGGATCTTTTGTGGCTTCGGTTTTTTAAATAATCATAAAGTGCATCGAGTTGTTCAATACTGGCGCGGTTCTTAATTTCCATTGGCATTAAGACAATATCATTGCCTGCCATAATGGCCTGCTTGATAGACCAATTACGCTCAAAGTTACTGGTAATCGCGCCCATATCCATAGCATCTGTCAGGATCAAGCCATCAAACTTGAGCTGATTACGTAAGATATCAGTCAGGATGGGCTTTGATAATGTGGCTGGAGTGCCCACTTTTTCGCCCTTAATATTTGTTAACATTGAATTATCCAGAGCTGGCACAACCACATGGGCAGTCATAATTGCATCAGTCACTGGCATGACTTCAACAAAGGGTTTCAGTTCGACTTGCTGCCATGCATCTTTATCAATATTGACTGCCGGCAAGGAAAAATGTGTATCCGAGGTGACATTTCCATGACCTGGAAAATGTTTGAGTGAGGTGAGTACATTGTATTTGTGAATGCCAATAATATAACTACGGGCTAACTCCGCCACCAACACCGGATCATTGGAATAAGAACGCACGCCAATGACAGGGTTATTCTGATTATTATTGACATCAACGACAGGGCCAAAGTTAAAGTTAAAACCCAAGCTAGATAATTCATAACCGTGGATACTTCCGGCCTGCTGAGCAAACTTGGATGATCCGGTTGCCCCTAATGCCATATTTCCTGGCATTTCAGTACCTACTCGTAGACGAGTAACATATCCTCCTTCCTGATCGGTGCTAATAAACAGAGGGAGATTGCTGCGCGCATTTTGAAGATTATTAATTAACGTAACTGTTTGTGGAATATCAATAAGATTTTCACGGAAAAGAATAATAGAACCTAAATGATAATCGCGAATCATCTTACTGACAACCTCATTAATCTCAATGAATGCTGTTTTGTCGCTGTTATCGGTATGACTCCATGAGCGAATATCAATCATTAATATTTGCCCCAATTTTTCTTCAAAACTCATTTTTGAGATGACTTTTTCAGCAGATATCTTTGGCGACAACCACATATCTTTAAGTTGTGCATCTGGAATAATATCTGCATAAGAACAGGTGCTAAATAAGAGAATCGCAGCTATTAATTTTTTCATTAACTCCTCCGTTAGTTATGTTAGTCGGGCGATTTTACTTTTTAGCTCACACAATAAAGTGATAATTATCACAGTTGATTGATTCGCCTTTTTACTCAAATAAGGAATAATAACACTTATTTTTTGTGGCTTCATTTCCGTAAACCCACTATACAAGGCGGCAAAGCCAAGAATAACTTATTACCATCAGGAATACTTATTATTAAATTAATCTAAATATAATCACCTAATAGCCACTAGAGTTTGTAGGTAATTTCTGATAAAAATAAAACACTAAAAGTAGCATAGGGCAATGAGATAATTAAAATATATTACCTTCATTGCCTTAAGATTTATGAATCAATATGCAAGCACATCAGTCATCCAGATTGTTTATTGTCATACTGGCATTCAGAATCAAGGGTTTAGCCATTTCTTTCCGTTGCTGCATCAATGCCAGGAATATCAGATCGGTTAGGGTATTTTGAGCCGTTCGGGAAGAAATTGAAGAACTTCGCCACTCATTTTCATCCGAAATACTTTCAAGGACATAATCTGCGATCTTAGCCAACGGCGAGACTTTACTGCCAGTAATCGCGATGACAGTTGCCCCTTGTGCTTTAGCGACTGTTGCTGCAATTCTCATGTCTTTTCTTCTGCCAGTGAAGGAAAGAACAATTTGTACATCTTTGGGTGTGAGGGTGAGTGCTGCCGCAATCTGCACATGGAGGTCCGCTTCAACCAGGGTCATTATGCCTATTTTTTGTAATTTATAGCTCAGGTCTTTTGCAGTAAGTCCTGATCCCCAAATACCCACTATTTGTACGCGCTGCGCAGTATTAATGAGCGAGATCACTTGCTGAAAAACAGAAAAATTAATCTTCCGCGTTGTTTCCATAATTGACGCCATCTTCTCATGCGCAAGCTTTTGCGCCATCACCATCAATGAGTCTTCGGGTGAAATAGAATTATGTAGCGCTTTATGTGGATAGGATTTAAATAAGTTATTTCTGCTTAATTCTTCACTGATAGCGATTTTTAGTGCTGGAAAGCCTTTCATACCAATCTTCTGACTAAATTTTACAATCGCCGATTGGCTGACGCCTGCATCCTCTGCAAACTGAGAGGAAGATATACTGAGGATAGATTCAGGATTATCAAGAATACATTTCGCTATTTTTTTCTGGTTTTCAGCCAGTTCAGGTAGTAACCAGGTTATTTCATTCAAAATCGACATCAAAGGTTTCCCGTTAAAGACAATAGATTATTCCAGCCAAATACCTTTTATGACTAAGATGTAACTGCATAAATGTAATGAAGATAATTTATTTATTTGTTCTATTTTATCTGTACTTATTCCTCATAACCCCAGTGATTAGAATAGATTTTACCGTGATATACATCACGTTTAATAAATAATTAATTACTTAACATCGCCGATAATTTAAATAAAGGGAAGTCCCCATGACGATTAATCTAAGCTCAATGGTTACGGAAAGCCGAAACCCCGCCAGTTCTCAAATTGATACTCTTTCAGCACTGGAGATACTCAAGGTGATCAATCATGAGGATAAAAAAGTGCCCTTTGCGGTTGAGGAAAAGCTGCCCGAGATTGCCCAAGCCGTTTCACTTATCGCCGAGGCTTTCACACGCGGCGGTAGATTAATTTACTGTGGGGCCGGTACTTCCGGACGACTGGGGATTCTGGATGCTAGTGAGTGCCCACCAACATATGGAACGCCACGAGAAATGGTTGTCGGCCTTATCGCTGGCGGCAACACAGCTATTTTGCAAGCGGTTGAGAATGCAGAAGATAGCCGAGAAATGGGTGAGCAAGACCTGCGTGACCTACATTTCAATGCACGAGATGTGCTGGTCGGAATTGCAGCCAGTGGCCGCACACCTTATGTGCTGGGGGCGATGGCCTATGCCCATAGTGTTGGGGCTAGTGTAGTGGCGATTTCTTGTAATCAGAATAGCGAAATGAGTAAAGCGGCAGATATCGCTATTGAGGCGCTGGTTGGCCCTGAGGTTGTCACGGGGTCATCACGGATGAAAGCAGGAACTGCACAGAAGTTAATTCTGAATATGCTGACAACCGGCGCAATGATTCGCAGTGGAAAAGTGTATAGCAATCTGATGGTAGATGTTGAAGCGACAAACGCCAAGCTGGTGCAACGTCAGGTAGATATTGTTGTTCAAGCGACGGAGTGCTCCCCCAAGGAGGCACAAGCTGCACTTGATGAATGTAACCGTCACTGCAAAACAGCCATTATGATGATTCTGAGTGGTATGTCTGCAGAAGAAGCTGCCGATATCCTTATAAAAAATAAAGGATTCATCCGTAAAGCGCTCAAGGAGATTAAAGTATAAACATGGCGAAAATAACCAGCACTACGATAGACCAGATCTTATTCTTGATTGGCGGGAGTAAGAATATCATCGTCTGTGGAAACTGCATGACGAGGCTGCGCCTGACCTTAAAAGATCGTCAACTAATACAGCATGAAAACTTAAAAAAGATACCCGGAGTGATGGGGATCGTTAACGGCGATGATCAGTTACAAATCATTCTCGGGCCGGGCAAAGCTCAAACTGCCAGTGAGATGATGAATAAGGTGCTGAGTTCTGAACCGCAGCCGCAACATGAAAGTACTCAGGATGCAGATTTGCATGTACTGGCCAGCCAGACAAAACAGCAAATGAAAGCGAAACAACAAAGTGCTGTTCACAATTTTCTGACCAAATTCGCCACCATATTTACCCCACTGATTCCCGGATTCATTGCCGCAGGATTACTGTTGGGGATCGCAACATTGCTCCAGCAAACACTGGCATTGGAGGGTGTGATTCAATCCCCGTGGTTGGCGGCACTGATTGCTTACATGAAAGTATTCAGCATCGGTTTATTCACCTTCCTCAGCATTTTGATTGGTTTTAATACACAGAAAGCCTTTGGCGGAACAGGGGTCAACGGCGCAATTATCGCTTCGTTGTTTATTTTACGCTATGTGCCGGAAGGCACTGTTGGCTACTACGGTGGGATGGAAAGCTTCTTTGGGCTGGCGATTGACCCACGCGGCAACATCATCGGCGTTTTGTTGGCCTGTATGTTAGGTGCCTGGATTGAGCGGCAAGTACGTCGTTGTATTCCCGATAATTTGGATATGATCCTGACATCGGCGATCACGTTATTGATTACAGGTGCAATCACTTTCGTTGCCATCATGCCAGTCGGGGGCGAGCTATTTAAGGGCATGTCATGGCTGTTTATGCATTTAAATGGTAACCCGTTCGGCACCGCGATTCTGGCTGGCTTATTCCTGATTGCCGTAGTGTTCGGTATTCACCAAGGTTTTGTTCCGGTCTATTTTGCCTTAATGGACGCGCAAGGTTTCAACTCATTATTCCCGATTCTGGCGATGGCAGGAGCGGGTCAGGTGGGTGCAGCACTGGCACTATATGCCCGTTCGCCAAAAGGTTCCGTCCTGCGTACACAGATTAAAGGGGCCATTTTCCCTGGATTATTAGGGATTGGTGAGCCACTTATTTATGGTGTGACATTACCGCGCCTAAAACCTTTTATTACGGCCTGTTTAGGTGGTGCTGTCGGCGGCTTCTTTATCGGTCTGGTTGCCTGGTTGGGGCTGCCGGTTGGCTTGAATACGGTGTTTGGCCCATCGGGATTGGTGTCTATTCCACTCATGACATCAGCCCAGGGGATTTTCGCCGGAATGATGGTTTACGTGGTTGGCCTTCTCATCTCATATGCTGCGGGTTTTATTCTGACGTGGTTTTTCGGCCATAAAGATATTGATTTAAGCTAATTGCGATGATTAATTTGGCCCTGCTACATCGCAGGGCCGCTACCCGAGATTAAAGCGAACCTTTATATAGGTTATATCCCAACTGTTGCGCCACTGATGCCACCATTTTTTGGCCGCGTACACTATTGCCTACCGGGTCAAGGGGCGGCGAAAATGCCGCAATCCCCATGACACCGGGCACTACCGCCAGGATCCCACCACCGACACCACTTTTACCCGGTAAACCCACGGTATATGCCCAATCTCCAGAGCTGCCATACATCCCTTCCATGGTCATTTCAGCCAAAATAAATGGCGTATTGCTGGCCGTCAGCACCTGCTTTTTAGTCACAGGGTTGACTCCCGCCGCCGCAAAGGTTGCCCCCATGGTGGCCAGTTCAATAGTATTGAGCAATGTTGAACACTGACGTGTGTATACGTCACAAGCCTCCATCGGGTCGCAATACATGGCCTGAGCCGAATAAAGCAGCCATGCAATGGCGCGATTGTGAAAATTGGTGGTTTGTTCTGAATGGTTAACTTCATCCGAAAGTGCAATCGGGGCACCAACCAGTTGCTGTTGCATGTCCAGAATCCGTGCCCAGCGCTCTTCTCTATTACTGGCCTTAATCGCACTTACTGTCGACATCGCTCCTGCATTTACCAATGGCGACAATGGCTTACCATTGTGCAGCTCCAACGCAATGACCGAGTTAAAAGGTAAACCGGTAGGATCTGCGCCTATCTTGTCTTGCACAGCTTGCGGGCCAATATCTTCTAGCGCTAAGGCAAGAGAGCACACTTTCGAAATAGATTCCAAGGCAAAACGAAAATCGGTATCACCTTGCGAAATAATATCGCCATCAATCGTGACAATGGCCAACCCAGCAAGCTGACTGGGAACACTGGCCAGATAAGGAATGTAGCTGGCATTCGCCCCTCCGGCGAGGGTGGAATATTGTGAATAACTATCCTTAACAACGTGATTCAAGCGAGCTAGGTCAATAGTCATAACACTGACTCCAACACTAAATATTATTGAGCAGGGGGCCGAAGCCGCCCTGTATGAAGAGGAAGGGCGTTAGCTTTTCGGTGCTTTTGCAGCCGCCGCAGTGACGTCATTGGTATGTGTCGCCGAAGTGCTCGGAATACCTGGATGACTATTTTCTGCTTGCCAAGTAAATGGGGCGAAATCGCTATTTTCATCACGCCAGTGAGGTTTACGAACGATATAAATCAAGAATGGCAAAATGACAAAGAACAGTGTGGAAGCGATCAGAATACCGACATATTCTGTTGGGCTACCTACCGTAATTTGGCTGGGTGGAATAAAGCTGAATACGAAAGCCAGAATTGAGCCAATAAGCCCCGCTCCACCAATAATCCACATGCCGATTGCTCCTCCGGGAATATGATATGGGCGTGGACGATTTGGTTGACTGTAACGCAGATAAATTGCAGAGCTGAACATCAGCATATACATGATGAGATATAAGATAACGGTCATTTGACTCATTATTTGATACGCCGCCTGCACCGAAGGTAATACCACAAACAGTATTGCCAACAAGGAAACCAGCAGAGCCTGTAACAGCAGAATATGGGTCGCCATGCCATTCTTATTGGTATGTTGCCACCAGCGTGGCAAATAACCCGCTTTCGCCACTACCAACAAACCTGAAGATGGGCCAGCAACCCAGGTCACCACCCCCGCCAGCACGCCAATAGCCAAAGCAAAAGCAACCACTGGCCCCAACCATTCCAAATGCGCCCACTTGAACATATCGTCATAGGCCACCAATAGACTTTGCGTTAGGCTGATATCAGACTGTGGAATAACAAAAGCGATTGCCAGAGTTCCTAATACGAAAATAAGTACCGTCCCCACGGCCGATAACATAATAGCAATGGGATAGTTTCTATTCGGGTTATCCACATCTTTAACATGGATGGCATTCATCTCCATACCGGCATAGAACAAGAAAATACTGGCGGCCAGCACCACATTATCAAAGTTGGTAAAGTCGGGAACCACCTGCTCCCAAGATAATTCTATTTGTGGAGTCCCACCGCCAATTAAGTAAGAAAAACCCAGCACAATCAAAATCACCGCAGGAATAATCGTACCGATAATACCGCCCCATTTTGAAACTTTGGCGAATGTATCGACGCCTTTAAAGGCAATAAAGGTGGCGAGCCAATAAATAAATAGCACTATTCCCAAGACAAAGAATTTATTGGCAGACAGGGCCTCGTCCCATCTTTGCTCTGGGCCGATAAAGGCCAGTGATACCGCGGCAAATGTCAGTGCGGTGGGGAACCAGACGGTCACCTCAACCCACAGCATAAACATGGCAAGAAAAGCTAAACGCGGGCCAAATGCTTCGCCAACCCAGCGAAATACCCCACCTTTTTCAGGCCAGCCTGTGGCTAATTCCGCCGCCACCAGTGAGACCGGAATTAAGAAAAATACCGCAGCAAACAGATAATAGAAAATTGAACTCAGGCCATATTCGGCTTCAGCGGGTAATCCCCTGAGGCTAACCACAGCCACGATATTCATGATCGCCAGTGTAGCGATACTCAGCTTTTTAACTGGAACAGCGGATTTACCTGTCCCGGAGCTATTATTCGACATAATTTATCCACCTTATTTGCGGGCATGACGCCATCTTGGAGCTTAATAATCAGAATAAAGACCACCATCCGGTTTATGTATGGCTAAAACTATTCTGACTTGCCTCGCCTCCAAGGGATGGATGTTCACTCAGATATTTCAGTGAGGATTTAAAATCATCCAAGAGCAGCCCTGCGAAATCCATCTCGAACCCGCGGCGGCACATGATGCGCATAACCACCACATCTGACATCTTGCCACTAAGGGTAAATGCCGGAACCTGCCAGCCACGCAATCGTAAACGCTCGGAGAGGTCATATAGGGTATACCCCGCCTTGGCTCCTTTTTTGATGCGGAAACAAATCGCTGGAATGCCCTCGTATGGGCCACCGCTGCAATAGAATTCATAAGGCCCAAGCGGGGCTATTTCTTTGGCGAGGAATTCAGCTACCTGATAGCAGGCGCTTTGCACTTTGGTATAACCTTCACGTCCTAAGCGTATAAATTCATAATATTGGGAAATAACTTGCCCCGCCGGACGCGAAAAGTTGATAGCAAATGTGCCGACCTGCCCGCCAAGATAATCGACATTAAATATCAGCTCTTCAGGTAAAGCGGCAGCATCACGCCAAATAACCCAACCACATCCCAAAGGAGCCAGTCCGAATTTATGCCCGGAAGTGCTGATTGATTTAACCCGTGGCAAGCGGAAGTCCCACTCAATATCCGGCGCAACAAAGGGAGCTAAAAAGCCACCACTCGCCGCATCAATATGCATATCAATATCAAGGCCAGTATCTTTTTTGCAGTTTATCCAGCGCATCATGCAAGGGTTTGGGTAGTTCATAATTACCGGTGTAAGTCACACCGAAAGTCGGCACTACACCAATAGTATTTTCGTCACAGGCCTCTATCATTCGCTGCGGATCCATAAATAATTGCCCTGGAATCATAGGAATTTCTCGAATTTCCACCTCCCAATAACGGGCAAATTTATGCCAACAAACTTGTACTGGCCCACAGACAAAATTAGGTTTATTGGTGGGTTTACCTGCCGCTTCCATTTTTTTGCGCCAGCGCCACTTCATCGCCATGCCACCCAGCATGCAAGCTTCTGACGAACCAATGGTATTGGTCCCTACCCCTTGCGCGCCCTTTGGTGTAGGGGCATTCCACAAATCAGCCATCATATTCACACAGCGCATATCTATTGCCGCTGATTGCGGATATTCCTCTTTATCAATCCAGTTTTTATTTATCGAAAGATCCATCAGTTTGTGGACATTATCGTCATCCCACGTCTGACAGAATGTGGCGAGGTTTTGTCGCGCATTACCATCAAGAAATAGCTCATCACTGATGATTTGAAACGCAATATCCTCGCGCATCTCCTCTTTAGGGAACACCTTATTTTCTGAAATATTACGAATCGCTTTAGAGCCAAAGCGAGAGTCTAATAAATCTGAGCGATAATCATCCAGAGATTTTCTAGTCATTTCCTACCCCTATCCTAATTGATATAAGCATTCAATTAAAAATCAGTGAAATCAAATAACTATAGAAATTAAATTATTATTGAGCACAGAAAATATATCGACAGAGCACTATTATGATTTCACATGCTAATAAACGTTAGCACTGGAAAAAAAATGTGCCACTGCAAATACGAATATGTTTGCTTTAGGGATGGATGATTATTGTATTATTTTCATGCTAGTTTCTATTTATTAAGAAATTTGATGCACAGTCTTTTCGAAAATATATTTCTCCTTTTTTATCATTCAGGTTCAGTGAGTAAAACTATTTCTATAGTGAATGATTTAACGTTTAATCACTTTTTCCCGATGACAATCACGGGCATCCAGAACCTGACCTTGCTGGGAAGATACTGCCAATTTACTGATAGGTTGCCCACTCAGATTATCAACTAAAATAGAATGTTTCTCGCCCGCTGAAAATAGATGCTCTTCACCCCATTGGCGTAAGCTGACAATAATCGGGAATAATTGATGGCCCTTCTCAGTCAGCACATATTCATGGTAAGCGCTACCATCAGAGGCAGGAACCACCCGCAAAATTCCGTGTTCTACTAAATTGCGCAAGCGCCCCGCCAAGATATTTTTCGCCAATCCAAGATTGTGACGAAACTCGCCAAAGCGGCGGATCCCATCAAAAGCATCACGAATAATCATCAACGACCAACGATCCCCCAGGATCTCAAGTGTTCTGGCAACTGGACACTCTTCTGCGTCGGCCTGGTCTTCACTCATTTTAGACATTCTTCGACTCCGGTCTGGCGTGGAAAACTAGTTGCATATTAAAACCACCTCTGTTAAAAATCAATTAAGTGGTTTCAATTCGAAACCAGATTAAGTGTCAGGCATATTATGTCAACTGTAAAAGAACCGGCAAAAAACCGCATCCAGCTATTACCTAAACCGGCTTTTACGCCGCACCTCAGCTCAATCATGGTGCTGTTCTTTGCGATGGTATCTGCCATGGCTGTTGCCAATGTCTATTTTGCTCAGCCCCTACTGGACATTATGGCGGGGGAGCTGAACGTTAGCCCATCGACGATTGGTTTGGCGGTAACTCTGACACAAGCAGGTTATGCCCTGGGATTGATATTCATAGTACCGCTGGGTGATCTTTGGGATCGCCGAAAATTAATTATTGGGCAGCTATTGCTGTCTGCTGCGGCATTGATCTTGGCTAGCTTTGCCCCCACTTTTTCACTGCTACTGATGGCAATGCTGATTATCGGGCTGATGGCCGTTGTGGTGCAGGTGGTGGTAGCCTTTGCCGCAACCCTGGCTCCAGAGCAACAAAGAGGAAAAGTGGTGGGTAAAGTCACCAGCGGAATTGTTTTGGGGATCCTGTTGGCGCGCTTTATCTCTGGTGCAATGGCCGATTTTACCGGTTGGCGTTCGGTCTATTTTTGTTCTGCTGCAATGATGTTATTGATGGCGATAGTGCTCTATTTCGTGATGCCGCCCGCAGCTAAATCAGCTCCGTCATCCTATCGGCAACTGCTGCTTTCGCTGTGCGAGTTGTTCATCAATGAGCGTGAGCTTCGCATACGAGCCACCCTCGCATTGTTGATATTTATGGCGTTTAGTGTGCTATGGACCGCGATGGTGTTACCACTGAGCAGCCCATACTATGCTTTGTCTCATAGCCAGGTGGGATTATTTGGGTTGGCGGGTGTCGCGGGGGCATTAGCCGCAAGCCACGCTGGGCAACGTGCCGATCGGGGGCTGGGGGCGAAAACAACACAGATTGCCTTGGCGCTGCTGCTGCTTTCCTGGCTTCCTATCGCATTTTTGCCCCACTCACTGTGGTGGTTAGTTCTCGGCGTAGTGATATTGGATTTTGCCGTACAAGCGGTGCATGTCACCAATCAGAGCATCATATTTGCACTACGACCTGACGCCCAAAGCCGTTTGGTCGCGGGTTATATGCTGTTCTACTCGATTGGCAGTGCCATCGGGGCTATCGCCACAACTTGGGTATTTGCCCATGCTGGATGGTCAGGTGTTTGTATGCTTGGTGCGACAATAAGTGCCGTTGCAATCCTGTTTTTACATCTGACGTACAGGAAAGATTCCACATGTGTAATCAATTGAATATCATAAATTTTATTTATGCATCTATTGTTCGACCTATACTCATGTTAGTTATCTATAACTGAGTTCAGACCATACAGGAGTAATCGTTATGCTGAATATAGATCGGAAATACCTTCTGAGTATTGATGAAGGAACCTTAAAGAAACAACGGCTTATCATGCGAGTCATTGCCATATTACTGCTGCTCGGTGGGATTTTTTGTCTGATTAACCCATTAGCTTCCGGAGCTGCCCTGAGTATGATTATCGGTATTCTGCTGTTGCTCAGCGGGATCGCGATGATAGTTGGGATGATAGCCAATCGCACTAATAACCTTTGGCCAATGGTCACCGGTATATTGCTGGGAGTGGCATATATCGTAATGGGTTATGTATTCATTACCAACCCTGCGGTGGGAATGATAAGTCTGGCGATAGTGCTGGCGGTGCTGTTTGCCTTCGGTGGGGTCATGCGGCTGATAACCGGCTACAGAACATGGGGATTACCGGGCGCATGGCTGCATATTTTACTGGGGATATTGGACCTGGTTATTACCTATTTGCTGGTCAGTGCCGGGCCATTGATGTCAATCACCATGGTCACCACCTTGGTGGGGATTGAGATGCTGTTCAGCTCATTTAGCTGTTTTATGGTCGCGGGTTTATATAAACGCCAATCTTAATTCTTCTCCCTGAGCGGTATCGTGGGCTGCGATACCGCTGTCCTGTAAATATTTTCATGTTCTCGAACAATTATTGATACTCGCCGTGGGAACTGCCACAGTGATATCCGTCTACTCAAATTAATTAACCCCAACAAATATAGGCAGGTTGTGTGAAACTCACTGATTTTTTAATAGCTCTATTGATCACTGTCATCTGGGGCGTAAACTTTTCTATTATCAAACTTGGTCTAATTACCGCTGACCCGCTTATTTTAGCGGGTATTCGCTTCACTCTTTGCGCGTTACCAGCAGTCTTTTTTATTAAGAAACCAGATACTTCATGGCGTTATATAATAGGTTACGGACTCTTATTTGGCATCGGCCTGTGGGGCATTGTCAATCTGGGTATCAAAGCCGGCGTATCTGCTGGAATCGCCTCTTTAGTGCTGCAATTCGGTGCTTTTTTTACTCTGGTTCTTGGCGCATTCTTATTTCACGAGAATCTATCGAAATATCAATATATAGGTATTATCGTCGCGCTATTAGGGCTAACCAGCATCATATTTATCAGTGACGGTTCCGTGACATTTATTGGCCTGGCTTTGGTATTATGCGGTGCGGTAGTTTGGGGGTTAGTCAGCATTATTATTAAAAAATCCGATACTAAGCAGGTATTTTCATTTTTGGTGTGGTCGAGTTTATTCTCCCCTGTTCCACTATTCATACTGAGTTATCTCTTTAATGGGCCAAGTGGTTTTACTGAATTAGCTATTCATTTTAATACAACCACACTATTTTCTATTTTGTTTCAGGTTTATCCGAATACATTATTTGCCTATTGGGTGTGGAATTCATTACTCACCAAATACCCTGTTTCAGTGGTCGCGCCGTTATCCCTGTTAGTGCCGATTTTCGGTATGCTAGGCTCAGTGATGATTTTCAATGAAAGGATTCCATCCGGGAAAGTTATTGCGATGATATTCATTATTAGTGGACTAATTATCGGCTTATACGGCAAACGGCTGATGGGCCTACTAAAGAGAAAATCTTCAGTGGCCCTCATTGAATAAAACGAAGTCATATTCATGACGGCTATCACAATCAGCACATTGTGATTTCCCAAGCTGCGTTGCACCGTCTAAATTTGAATAAAAAATCTCATCCGACCACTTGCCGAAAGCAGTTGTAACGGAGAGGAATAACAATAATGGAGACTGCAATGTTAGCTTACCCTCACCTGCTCGCCCCCTTAGACCTTGGTTTCACCACCCTGAAAAATCGCGTTTTAATGGGCTCGATGCATACCGGGCTGGAAGAGTTGCCCGATGGCCCACAGCGCCTGGCCGCGTTCTATGCTGAGCGCGCTGCGGGCGGCGTCGGCTTGATTGTCACTGGCGGCATTGCTCCCAATAAAAAGGGCGTGGTGTATCAGGGCGCATCGGTGCTAAATGATGCCGCACAAGTGCCACACCATCAAATCGTGACTGATGCGGTGCATCGTGCAGGCGGTAAAATCGCGCTACAGATTTTGCATGCTGGCCGTTATAGCTATCAAAAACAGCCAGTTGCCCCCTCAGCATTACAAGCTCCGATAAACCCGTTTACCCCTCAGGAATTGAGTCACAACGAAGTGCTGCAAACTATTGCCGACTTCGCCCACTGCGCGCAGTTAGCCAGACAAGCGGGTTATGACGGCGTCGAGGTGATGGGGTCTGAAGGGTATTTGATTAATCAATTTCTGACTGCCAGAACTAATCATCGCAATGATGAATGGGGCGGTGACTTTACTCGTCGCATGCGTTTTGCCGTTGAAATCGTACGCGCCGTTCGAGCGGCAGCTGGCCCTGATTTTATCTTGATTTACCGCCTTTCTATGCTCGATTTAGTGGAGGATGGCTCCAGTTGGGATGAAATTGAACTGTTGGCGCGAGCAGTCGAACAAGCCGGTGCTACCTTGATTAACACTGGTATCGGCTGGCATGAAGCCAGAATTCCTACTATCGCCACCATGGTGCCACGCGCGGGATTCAGTTGGGTGACCCGCAAATTGATGGGGAAAGTGAATATACCGCTGATTACCACCAACCGGATCAATGACCCCGCAGTGGCAGAGCAAGTTCTGACCGACGGCTGTGCCGATATGGTGTCGATGGCACGCCCCTTCCTCGCCGATGCAGCTTTTGTGCAAAAAGCAGCTCAGGACAGGGCTGATGAAATTAACACCTGTATCGGCTGCAATCAGGCCTGTCTGGATCAGATTTTTGACGGCAAGCTGACTTCGTGCTTGGTCAACCCTCGCGCCTGCCGAGAAACCGAAATGCCCATATTACCGACAGAAGCGCCAAAACGGCTTGCCGTCGTCGGTTCTGGCCCAGCCGGATTAGCTTTTGCCGTCACCGCCGCCAGCCGTGGCCATCAAGTCACACTCTTTGATACAGCAACCGATATTGGCGGCCAGTTTAATATTGCCAAACAGATCCCCGGCAAAGAGGAGTTTTACGAAACACTGAGATATTTTCGCCGTCAATTAGTGCTTCATGGTGTTATTCAACAGTTGAATACCCCAGTTCAGCCGGAGCAACTGGCTGATTTTGATGAAGTGATCCTTGCTTGCGGTATTCAACCACGTTTACCTGCTATCAAAGGTATTGAGCATCCGAAAGTGCTAACCTATCTGGATGTTTTGCGTGATAAAAAGCCGGTGGGCGAGCGAGTGGCTATTATTGGTGCCGGTGGGATTGGGTTTGATACTGCCGAATATCTTTGCCAGTCGGGTGATTCCAGTAGCCTCGATAGCCGCGTATTCAGCCATGAATGGGGTATTGATCAAGATTTGGCCCATCGCGGCGGTTTATCTCCGGCCGGGGGCAAAGTCCATCCCTCACCACGGCAGATTTTTCTGTTACAGCGAAAAAGCAGTAAAGTGGGTGAAGGATTAGGAAAAACAACCGGTTGGATACATCGTACCAGTCTGGCGATGCGCGGAGTGAAAATGCTCAACAGTGTCAGCTACGAACGTATTGATGATGAGGGCTTGCATATCATTCGAGCAGAACAAGCCAGTTGCCTGCCGGTTGATACCATTATTATTTGCGCCGGTCAGGAGCCGCGGCGGGAGTTGCATCAACCCTTACTGGATATGGGAAAAACGGTGCATTTAATTGGTGGTGCTGATATCGCCGCCGAACTGGATGCCCGTCGGGCAATAGATCAAGGAACACGGCTAGCGCTGGCGATATAAGCATGAGCAAAAAGCGGGAAGTGGTAAATACCACAGCCGCAGCTTTAGACCCAAAAGAGATACCTACAGTCATGGGAATCGCAGGTAGCAACCCCGTAGCGCCCAGGACAATCGCCTCGGGGTTAATTTTTAGCAAAGGATTATCCAAAGTCATGGAGTCACAGGTAGGCAGCAAGCAAATCCCGATGAGCTGGCTCAAGTCAGTGATTCGGGTAAGTGCGCGCCGCTAACCCCCTGTGGCTTCAAGGACAAAGGATAATTAAAAATCGCTGTACGACATATCCAGACTACCACTACCACCGCCCTCAGAGCGCGATGAGGCCGTCTTCACTGCCTTAAGCACCATAAACTTCTGATTGGAATCCAACGTCTCGCAGTTACCGAATAACCGTTTCAGTTTATGGAAATAATCCAAATGACGGTTACCAACAATCATCAGCTCGCCCCCCACTTTCAGACAACGTTTGGCATCACAGAACATCTGCCAGGCCACATGATCACTGACCGCGTGTTGTTGATGGAATGGCGGGTTACATAACACCAGCTGTAAGCTCTCGCGCTCAACGCCAGCCAAACCATGACTCACCATAAATTCACAGCGCGACAAATCTTGCGGACGGTTATAGGTGACATTCAGCTCACTGGAGGCCACCGCCATGTACGATTCATCGACGAATAACATTTCTGCCAGCGGATTTTGCTCCAACGCGATTAAACCTACGACCCCATTTCCGCAACCCAGATCGGCTATTTTACCCTCAACATCATAGGGCAAGATTTCCATAAAGAAGCGCGCGCCGATATCCAAATTATTCCGAGAGAAAACGTTCGCATGATTATGAATAACATATTCAGTGTTTGCCAGCGGCCAATCGATCGTTTCCGGTGCCTCCTCAGCCAGAGGAATATCGGCCACCTCACAGTGAATCAGACGCGCTTTTTTCCATGCCAGCGTGGTTTTGGTCGGCCCGAGAATTTTTTCAAATAATTGCAGGGTTGAGTTATGCACATCACGAGATTTCGCCCCCGCAATAATCACGGTATCCGGCGCAACAACACGACGCAAAGCATGCAATTGATGCTCCAACAGCGCTAAAGCTTTAGGGATCTTAATCACCACCAGTTTAGGCGCTTGCGGCAAGGCATCCATACTGCTCAGCAATGTGACCGCATCTTCATCCAGATGGTTTAAACGTAAATTATGCGCAGTGGCCAGTTGGCTCATATAAGAGTCACTGACACTAAACGGACGATAAGCATGTAAAGCACAGGTCAGCGTACCGAACTGATCGTTAAACACCAGCACCGGGCGGCCATCAATTTGGTTTAAGTCAATGTTTTGTAGCAGATATTCATCTGCTGCTTCCCATGCCTGTAAGGTATTGGAATTTTCTTGTGGCGGGAAACGTTCAAGCTCAAAGCTTTGTGTCCCCAGTAAGACTTGGCTCATCACCGCTCCTGGCTTCTATTAGAAATAACAAATTTGGGCTGTTTATCCCCTAAAACGGGCGCTCAGTAAAATGTTTTTTTACTTAAATGCCGTTTTATACCCTAAATAATTCGAATTGCAGGAAGGCGGCAAGCGAGAGAGTCCCGATGAGCTTACATAAGTCAGTGATTCGGGTGACAAATCGGTCGGGAACTGATTTGAACGCTGTTTGCAGCGGCCTCGCAGAGGCGAAGCCATGGACGGGCCAAGTAACGAGCGTAGCCAACGCACATGCTGCTTGAAGTATGACGGATATAGCTGCAGGCCTGTCGCCTTCGATAACCGCCCTGGAGGAAGATTTTACTCTTTTGAGCTAAAAATATCCCGCTGAAGAATCATCATTAATAACCAGAGGAAATGAATTTTTATTATTAATAGACAACAATAGTAAACAAAAAGAAAATTAAGCATTATTAATAAATATTCCTTGCTTACAAGAATAAAAAGTCACAAATACTAAATCATATTGTCATATAATCCACAACCACAAGGTTTACTGTTTTATTCATTATACCATTGAATTAATCGTTACTCCCCATAACAATCAGTTATGGGGGGGGGTAATTATTTATAAGGACTAGTGACATTAAATTATGGAAAATACAAATAACCCAAGAAGAAACATATTAAAACCCTCTACATCTAAACCAACCCACTCTGTTTTGAAAAAAACTGTTTTTAAAAAAAGCCCCATCGCTAAATTAGTCCTATTCGCATTGTTTATATGCGGGAGTTCTTCCGCTATCTCAGATGCAAAAAAAATCGCTCCCACCCACTCTGGGGTAGTTGATAAAGATGTCACTCTGAAATTAAAACAAGTAGCGAAAGATTCTATAATTAACGGAACTGGCAAATTAAAACTGACGGGAAATTCCCGAGCCTATAGTACCCAGGTTAATACCGGCGATATGCTTCCATTTCAGTTAGAAGACCAGAGTATCGCCATAGGCAATAAAATCTCTCATGGGTCTATTGAGGTAACCGATGATGCCAAAGCGCTAGGTACTGAAATTGGTTTGGTCAATGCAAAGCATGAAGTTAGAATCATAAACAATATTACTAAAAAATTTGAAGAACTTGTAACAATGCTTATACCCCCGCAGGGGCATGTTTTTGATAAAAAACTTGGAAGAATGGATATATCCCAGCAGGGGAAATCCAATCAGACAACTATTGGGATGCATGGCAGTTTATACCTTGGTGGTACTGGAATTGCGGAAAACACCCATATTCAGGAAGGGGGTGAACTGGTTGTTCAGAACTTACTAGATACCCCAACACTGAAAGATACGACGGTCTCAGGGGTATTAACAATCATGCATGGGAGTGATGTTTTACTGCAAGGTAAAACAGAGTTTTTACCTACGGCAAAATGGAATATAAAAAATAACGATATTATAAATGAGGGTCAACTTATATTCAGAAATGGGGGGGTGTTTTACGCTCGTATTGATGGAACAGGTTCATTAATCAAAGAAGATGCTAATACTTTAACTTTGCAAGGTAATGGGGATTCTAATATTCCAGATTATGTCTATTCTGGTGAGACATATATTAATAACGGTGATCTTTTGTTATCAAGTGCAATATTAATCGGCAGCCCAGTGATTGGCAAGAAAAATACAATGCTTATTCTAGCAAATGGTAGTCAACTCATCACTACAGTGCAAGGTGGTAATGTTTTTATCGGCAACAATAGCTTATGGGAAATGAGGGGAAACTCTAGCATAAATGACCTTACTATATCAGATACTGGAGTACTTAATTTTAACGATAAGAAGGTCGGTGATAAATTAATTATCGAAAGTAACTATGTTGGTCAGGGCGGCACCCTAATTTTCTATAGCAAGCTAGAGAGAGATGACTCCGAAACTGACCGTATGTTGGTCGAAGGTAATACATATGGCCATACCAAGGTTATAATTAATAATTTAGGCGGTGAAGGCGCACAAACTGATGTAGGCATTCTATTAATCGAGGTTAAAGGTGAATCTAAGGGTGAATTTGAACAAGATGGTCGTAATGTCGCCGGTGCATATGAATATTTTCTCAGACGTGGCAGTGAGGATGATCGTAAAAAAAACTGGTATATGATCAGTGATGCTGCAATTTTTGATAAGAAATCTATGGCAGGGGAAAAGATAGAGGAGGCTATACCAGAGTCAGAAGAAAATAAGACAAAGGTAAATCCACAGCTACCAGAGTTAGCGGAAAATGATGATTCAGATAAATTAGGCGATAGTTCGTATAAAGGTTCTGAGGGGCAAGAAAATCCGCCAACAAAAAGCATTGCAGCAACAGCACCACTAAACAAAGCCAAAGCTGTGAACAATAGCATTTCCCAAAAAATCTATCGGCCTGAAAATGGCAGCTATATTGCCAATCTCTCAATGGCGAGAAATCTATTCACCTCTGATTTAGACAATCGCTCTGGGAACTATAAATATAAAGATGCCGTTACCGGAGAATGGCGCACCTCCAGTATGTGGATACAGACTCAGGGCGGAATAAAGCAGTTTGGTAAAACCGTTGACCAACTGAATATCAAAGGAAAATACTACTCGATTCAGCTTGGCGGCGATGTTGCTCAGTGGGATATTGGCACGCAAGGCAACGGGCGAATCGGTATGTTGGCCGGAATGGGTAAAGCAACTAATCACAGCAAATCTAACATTACCGGTTATTACTCTAACGGTTCCGTTAATGGCTATAACCTTGGGGTGTATGCAACCTGGCTAACCGATCAACAAAATAAGACTGGGCTCTACATTGATACCTTGGCGCAATATAGCTGGTTTAACAATGCCGTTAACGGTCAAAAACTGGCAGAGGAAAAATATAAATCTTCCGGTTTCACCAGCTCAATAGAAAGCGGTTATACCTTTAATATTGGTAGTACTGAGCAATTGAGTTACTTCATCCAGCCTAATGCAAAAATTACTTGGGTAGGAATAAATGCTCAAACTCATACTGCAGCCAATAAAGACATCATCAATTATACGAATAGAGGCCAATTGATAACGCGTATTGGTGCCAAAACATACCTGCAAACCACCAATAATTCAGATCAACAATTCATGCCATTTATTGCTGTTAACTGGCTTCACCAAAATCACAATACCGGTGCACAACTTTCAGGGAAAAGTGTTGAGAACAGCAGCAAAAATAGCGCTGAATTCAAAATTGGCGTAGAAAGTAAAATTGACCAACGGTTGCATGCTTGGGCAAATATCAATCATCAGATTGGAAATTATAATACCAACGATACTAATGCTTTGGTTGGCATAAAATACGCTTTCTAATAACAACAAAAGATACCTGTAAATTTATTGCAGGTATCTTTCCTTCAGCAAGAATTCACCGGCTTTGTCTAACCCATCAGAAAACGTTATTATCACCATCAAGATACACAAAACCATTGGCAGCCAGAGCATATATATGCAGGAACTAACCTATCTGCAAGGTTATCCAGAACACTTACAGTCCCAGGTACAACAACTGATCAGCGAACAACGGTTGGGAGGTGTATTACGGCAACGTTACCCGCAACCTCATGATTACAATACAGATAAAATGCTGTATCAATATACGGTTGATTTAAAGAATCAATATCTGCGTAATGCTCAACCACTCAGTAAAGTAGCCTATGACAGTAAAATCCAGGTGATGAAACATGCGCTAGGGCTGCACACCGCTATCTCCAGAGTGCAAGGTGGTAAATTGAAAGCCAAAGCAGAAATCCGGGTCGCTACGGTATTTAAAAATGCCCCTGAAGCTTTTCTGAAAATGATTGTGGTGCATGAATTAGCACATTTGAAAGAGAAAGATCACAACAAAGCGTTCTATAGTTTGTGCTGCCATATGGAACCGCAATATCATCAATTAGAGTTTGATACGCGCCTTTATCTGACACACTTGGATCTGTTTGGCGCGATTTACTAGCCTTTAATAAACCAATCCGTTGCTTACGGGGCGGTTCTATGTGTTTTTCTTCTGTAGGAATGGAGTTCACTATGATTCGCTTCGCTGTTATTGGTACCAATTGGATCACCGCGCGCTTTGTTGATGCCGCCCACGAAAGTGGCAAAATGAAACTGGCCGCTGTTTACTCGCGTAAAGTGGAGCAAGCTAAAGAGTTTGGTGATAATTATAACGTTACTGAATGCTTTGATAATCTTGAAGCCATGGCGGCAAGCGATCAGATTGATGCGGTATATATCGCCAGCCCAAACGCCTTGCATTACTCTCAAGCCAAATTGTTCCTCAGCCATAAAAAACACGTTATTTGTGAAAAGTCATTAGCCTCTAATTTTGCAGAAGTTGAAGCTCTGGTTGCCTGTGCTCGCGAGCATCAAGTGGTATTATTCGAAGCATTTAAAACAGCCTATCTGCCCAATTTTACTCAGCTAAAACAGTCTCTGCCGCGTGTGGGGAAATTGCGTAAAGCTTTTATCAATTACTGCCAATATTCCTCACGTTACCAGCGCTATCTAAATGGCGAAAATCCTAATACCTTTAATCCAGCATTTTCAAATGGCTCTATCATGGATATCGGTTACTACTGCCTGGCAAGTGCTTTGGCATTATGGGGAGAGCCTAAATCCGTGCTGGCAAGCGCGAGTTTATTACCAAGTGGTGTTGATGCGCATGGTACGGTTTGCTTAAATTATGGTGATTTTGATGTGGTGATTATCCATTCAAAAGTGAGCCAATCCGATATTCCCAGTGAAATTCAGGGCGAAGATGGGTCATTGGTAATAGAAAGCATCTCTGAATGCCTATCTGTGGCCTTTACCCCCCGAGGCAGCCATTCACAAGATCTGACGCAGCCCCAGCATATTAATACTATGCTGTATGAAGCTGAGGTTTTTGCCAATTTGGTTGAAACCCATCAGGTGGAACACGAGGGTTTACAGTTGTCATTGCTGACGTCAAGAATTCAGACGGAGATCCGCCGCCAGACTGGTGTTATCTTCCCGGCGGATTCCCAACCACCGGCAGTAAGCTAATTTGCTTTCAGTGATTGACCTGCGAACCGTTTTCCATTATTTTTGCGCGGCAAAGGGGAGTAACTTCATTGCCGGTCTGCCGTCATTACGGTGCGAAAGCACCCGGTTACCGGGCAACCTCATTAATGTTGCGGCATCTGTTTAGATGCTTCTATACCCAAAATAATTCGAGTTCAGGATGATGGGTATGCATTAATAGAGTTGTAAGTGAGACCTTGCCGGAAGGCGAGGTTTGCTTGCAGCTCAGACATAGCGGCTGGCGTCTTCCGACGTTGGCCGTTTTTGTTTTTATGAGGTTCCTTAATGATGAATACCGTGGGTACTCCCTTATTGTGGGGTTGTTTTGCCGTTGTTGTGACAATTATGCTTGCCATCGACTTATTGTTGCAGGGGCGTCGTGGCTCACAAACCATGACTCTACGCCAGGCTGCCTGTTGGTCACTGGTGTGGGTGAGTTTGTCTTTGCTGTTTAACGCCGGTTTCTGGTGGTATCTGACCGAAACTATGGGCCGGGAAATCGCCGACAAACAAGCGCTGGCATTCCTGACCGGCTATCTGATTGAAAAAGCACTTGCTGTCGATAACGTCTTCGTCTGGCTGATGCTATTTAGCTATTTTGCTGTTCCTGCCAATTTGCAGCGCCGAGTACTGATTTACGGTGTATTAGGTGCGATCGTGCTGCGAACTATCATGATCTTCGCCGGAAGCTGGTTGGTATCGCAATTCAGTTGGATTTTGTACCTGTTTGGTGCCTTCCTCCTGTTTACCGGTATCAAAATGGCATTGGCAAAGGAAGACAATACACCGATCGGCGAGAAGGCACTGGTACGCTGGATTCGTAATCACCTGCGCATGACTGACGAGCTACATGGCGACCGCTTTACTGTGCGCAAAAATGGCCTGCTCTATGCCACGCCATTAGTATTGGTATTAATTCTGGTTGAACTGAGTGATGTGATTTTTGCCGTTGACAGTATCCCGGCTATCTTCGCTGTTACCACCGATCCCTTTATTGTTTTGACCTCTAACCTGTTTGCGATTTTAGGCCTGCGCGCTATGTACTTCTTGTTAGCAAACGTGGCTGAGCGTTTCTCCATGTTGAAATACGGTTTGTCCGTAATTTTGGTCTTTATCGGTGTCAAAATGATGATTATCGATCTGTTCCATATCCCTATTGGCATTTCATTAGGTGTGGTGGCAGGTATTCTTGCCCTCACATTGTTAATTAATATGTGGGCAAATCATCGTGCAGATAAGCGTTTAGCAGCAGATAATACTACCGATAAATAGTTAGCATTACGATACAATATATTATGTGGGGCGGTTACTGCCCCGCATTTATCTCGCTTATTTCGCCAGCAACCAAATGTTATTGCCATCACACAAATGTAAACAAAATGTTATGCAAATTTGATCTGCATTGGATTTTGCTGATTGTTTCTTTCCTGCTCAATAGATTCCCTTATACTGTCAAAGCAAACACACCCAGTTACAAATAATACAAAGTTACAGGTGTGAAAACTAAACACTAAGCCCCGTTCCGGCTGAGTGTTAAATAGGCAAAAAATAAAACAAGTTTAACTTGGGAAGAGGTATCACTGGAAACTATGGAAAATACACAGTCTGGCTTTATCGGATTTATTATCCGCGGCAGTTTGGTTAAGCAAATTCTGGTCGGTTTGATTGCCGGGATTATTTTAGCTTTGGTATCAACTCAGGCCGCACTGGCAGTGGGTTTGCTGGGTACATTGTTCGTCGGCGCACTAAAAGCGGTCGCCCCTGTTTTGGTGTTGATGCTGGTCATGGCCTCCATTGCCAACCATAAGCAAGGCCAAAAAACCAGTATCCGCCCTATTCTGTTTTTATATTTGTTGGGCACATTCTCTGCAGCCCTGATTGCGGTTGCTGTTAGCTTTATGTTCCCATCCACCTTGGTGTTAGCCACTCAGAATTCGGATATCGCCGCTCCGGGTGGAATTGTAGAAGTACTAAAAGGCTTGTTAAACAGTGTGATAGCCAACCCAATCCATGCGCTGCTGAATGCCAATTATATCGGTATTCTGGCCTGGGCTGTTGGTCTGGGTATTGCTTTACGTCACGCGGCAGATACGACCAAGGCATTGATTAATGATATGTCTAATGCCGTCACTGTGGTGGTACGGGTGGTTATCCGCTTCGCACCACTGGGTATTTTTGGTCTGGTAGCATCCACTATGGCCGAAACCGGCTTTGGTGTGTTGCTGGGCTATGCGCATCTGCTGGTGGTATTGATTGGCTGCATGTTATTAGTCGCATTAGTGGTTAACCCACTGATTGTTTACTGGAAAATCCGCCGTAATCCTTACCCACTGGTCTTCGCCTGCCTGCGCGAAAGTGGCGTCACTGCTTTCTTTACCCGTAGCTCAGCCGCGAATATTCCGGTGAATATGGAAATGTGTAAGAAGATGAACCTGAATGAAGATACCTATTCTGTCTCCATTCCATTAGGTGCCACCATCAATATGGCGGGTGCTGCTATCACTATTACCGTGTTAACACTGGCGGCGGTTCATACCTTAGGTATCGCAGTGGATTTACCAACCGCGCTGTTATTAAGTGTGGTGGCTGCTATCTGCGCCTGTGGGGCATCCGGTGTTGCCGGTGGCTCATTGCTGTTGATCCCGCTGGCTTGCGGTATGTTTGGGATTCCTAATGAGATCGCTATGCAAGTGGTGGCGGTTGGTTTCATTATCGGCGTATTGCAGGATTCAGCTGAAACTGCGCTGAACTCGTCAACTGACGTCATTTTTACTGCTGCCGCCTGTCAGGCAGATGATGCCAGACTAGCCAATCCAGATCCGCTGGCGAGCCGTAAATCAGTCTGAAGCACATTATCGAGATAACTATCGGGGGCAATATGGCCCCCGTTTCTTATTATTTTGTGGCTTTATTTTCGACCAGAAAAGGGTCTATCCCTTGCCGTTGCAGACGATAAAAACGGATAATATTAAAGCCGTTAAGCAGCAAGAAACTGCCCTCAATCAATGACCCTCCGATCGACCCCAACCAGACGTTATGAATAACCCAACACACGGTGGATACCCACATCACACAGCGGGTTGTCAGGCCAGTGGTACGAAATATCGCCCAGGTGCTGATAACGGTGCCGAAAATTGGCAATATCTCGACTGCATGCTGCATACGCCAGAGACCAAAAGCCAATGTCAGAACAATAAATACCAGCATGGCAATACTGCTGCGGGTTTTAGCCGCGACCAAATTTCGCAGCGCATTAAGCATCGCACTGCTACCGGCAGCACTGGCCCCCATCAGGAAGAAATGGCAGCCAATAATGGCGCTGTAAGCAGAAAGTTGCAGCCTGAAACGCTGCTCGTCGCGGTTGAAAAACATGGTTATACCGACAAAAAATGCCAGTACACCAACGGCTTGAGCAAACCAATAGAAAGTCATGAGGGGATAATCCTGGTGTACGGTGACCGTACAAATTAATAAGCAAACGGCACTCCCCTTCGAGCTTGAAGCCGCAGGAACTCGCGGCCTGCGACTTCAATACCTCGGGTAGAGTGTCTTATTCATAAAAAAATAAAACACCGTTTCATATTAATCAAAAGACACAATATTTACAAGGTTACACCGCTTTTAAAGATTGCCAGTTCACGGAAGTCATTCACTTCATTGCGCGCTGGTTTGCCGTTGGCAATGTCGACAATCAAATCAACAAACTCTGTCAGCAAATCATCCATTGACGTGCCGTGAATCAGTTTACCGGCATCGAAATCAATCCAGTGGGGTTTTTTAGCGGCCAATTCGCTATTAGTTGCCAGCTTAACTGTCGGTACAAAGCCGCCATAAGGTGTACCACGTCCGGTACTGAACAACACCATATGACAACCGGCGCCCGCTAATGCACTGGTTGCTACTGCATCATTACCCGGCGCACTGAGTAAATTCAGCCCAGGGTGCTGTAAACGCTCACCATACTTCAACACATCAACCACTTTACTCTGGCCCGCTTTTTGGGTGCAACCCAGTGATTTCTCTTCCAGCGTAGTGATACCGCCTGCTTTATTGCCCGGAGATGGGTTTTCATAAATCGGCTGGTTGTGCGCAATAAAGTACTGTTTGAAGTCATTCACCATACTGACAGTCTTTTCAAACGTCGCTTCATCACGGCAGCGGCTCATCAGAATCCGCTCAGCGCCGAACATTTCCGGCACTTCGGTCAGAACAGAGGTTCCGCCATTGGCAATCACATAGTCGGAGAAGCGGCCCAGTAATGGGTTAGCGGTGATACCAGATAACCCATCAGAACCCCCGCATTCCAGACCAAACTTGAGTTCACTCAACTTACCCGCAACCCGTTGGTCATGGCGCATGACCTGATACAAAGCATGCAGATGCTCAAGACCGGCTTCAACTTCGTCATCCTGCTGCTGACAGACCATAAAGTGCACGCGATCTTCATCAACCGGCCCCAAAGTGGTTTGGAAAACGTCTACCTGGTTGTTTTCACAGCCCAAACCAATGACCAGCACCGCACCAGCATTGGGGTGGCGCACCATGTTTTGCAGCATGGTGCGGGTATTTTCGTGATCCTGACCCAATTGTGAACAACCAAATGGATGGCTGAACAGATAGACCCCATCAATACCTTCCGCGTCTTGTGTTTCTTTCAGAAAACGTTGTTGGATCTGACGGGCGATCCCATTCACGCAACCTACCGTTGGAATAATCCACAGTTCGTTGCGCACCGCCACATCACCATTGGCCCGGCGATAGATCTGCACTTCGCGATCTGCCATTTGTGGCGGTAACTCGCTGAATTCTGGCTGATACTGATACTCATCCAGATCGCTGAGGTTAGTTTTAGCATTTTGCGAATGAATATGTTCGCCGGGCTGGATCAGGGTTAATGCATGGCCGATCGGCAAACCATACTTAACGATCATTTGCCCCGGTGCAATGGCCGTTAAAGCAAATTTATGACCACGCGCTACTGGTTGAGCCAATTTAACACTGAATTCTCCAATTTCGAGAACATCATCAGCAGCTAAATCTTGCAGTGCGACAGCCACATTATCCAACGGATGAATTTTTATAATACTTTGCATAGTTAAACCTTTAGCTGTATGCCGCGACCGCAGCTCTCATTCCGCTGTCAATGATGGTTTGTAGTTGTTCTGTCACTTGATTTGCCAGTTGTGGTACCGCCGTCAGATCCTGCCCCCAATGGGCGGTATCAGACAGTACCGTGTTAACCAATTCAGCCAGCTTGATATCGCCGTGCTTTACACCATTCCACAAGGTGGAATAGCGCTCCAGCCAGTGAGCATCATCCTGTAACGGGTAAGTTTGACCATCACGTTCACCACGATAAAAGGCAATCAGAGCGGCCAGTGCAAAAGTCAGGCGTGGCGGCAACTTGCCTTGCTGCTGCTGATAAGTTAGCAATTGCGGCAAAATGCGGGTGCGGAATTTGGTCATACCATTCAAGGCAATAGACAACAACTGATGCTGAATGAACGGGTTACGGAAACGGCTCAATACCGCCTGAGAGAATGACAACAACTCGTCTTCCGGTAAATCCAATACCGGCACAATCTCTTCAGTAATGGTTTTCTCAACGAAGCTGCTGATTTGCACGTCATCCATCGTCTGACCAACAGTGTCCAGCCCAGACAGATAAGCCACTGGCACCAGAGCAGTGTGCGCACCGTTCAGAATCGCAACTTTGCGTTCTTTATAAGGTTTGATGTCATCGACGATACGGACATTCAGATCTAACTTATCGAGGCGAAGCTCTTGTGCTAATTCTTTTGGCCCTTGGATAACAAATAGATAGAAGTATTCGGCGGTATCCAGGAAGCTGTCTTGATAGCCTAATTCGGCTTGCAGTGCTGCCACTTCATCACGTGGGTAACCCGTCACAATGCGGTCAACCAATGTGGAGCAGAAGGTGTTGTTCTCAGTCAACCACTGGGTAAATGCCGCAGGCAGTTGCCAATGGCTGGCATAGCGCAGAACTAACTCACGCAGCGCTTCACCATTATAATCAATCAGTTCGCAAGGCAGCAGCACCCAACCTTTATCCGCCGCACCGGAGAAATGCTCAAAACGCTCGAACAGTAAACGAGTCAATTTCGCTGGGAAAGAACTTGGCGGTGCATCGCTGAATTGATCCGCTTCGTTCCAGGCAATACCGGCTTCGGTGGTGTTCGAAAACATAAAGCGAATATTAGGATCACGGGCCAGCGCCAGATATTCATCAAACTGGCGGTAAATATTAATTTCACGGTTAACCGAGCGGATCAGGCGGGATTCACGCACCGCTTCGCCTTGTTCGTTCAGACCGCGGATCACCGCAGTATACAGGCCATCCTGAGTGCTGAGTGACGGTGGAAAATCGGTGTCAATCGGGCGGATCACCACAATCCCGGCATTTAGATCGGTATGCTCATTCAGTAAATCGATCTGCCAGTCAACAAAGGCTCGCAGGAAGTTACCTTCACCGAATTGAATGATTTTGTCAGGATGGCTACGGCCAGGAAAGTCACGACGGTTCAAAGTTTGCATCAGGATTCACCTCATAACGCATACAGCCGGGCGTTAAATAATCAATATGTTAATGTTATAAGGGGCTGATATTCAGCCCCGAGATTGTTATTAGCTATTCATCACAGAAGCAGTTCGACGATTACAATTCGATGGCGAAATATTGCTTGGCGTTATCAAAGCAAATGTTTTTCACCATAGAACCCAGCAGCTCAATATCTGCCGGAGCCTCGCCATCCTCGACCCAACGGCCAATCATTTGGCACAGGATGCGACGGAAGTATTCATGGCGGGTATAAGACAAGAAGCTGCGGCTATCAGTCAGCATGCCGACAAAACGGCTCAGTAAGCCAAGCTGTGCCAGTTGGGTCATTTGACGTTGCATGCCATCTTTTTGGTCATTGAACCACCAGCCAGAACCAAACTGCATTTTCCCGGCAGCGCCTTCGCCCTGGAAGTTGCCCACCATAGTGCCGATCACTTCGTTATCACGTGGATTCAGGCAGTAAAGGATGGTTTTTGGCAGTGCATTACGCAGGCCTTGCGCATCCAATAAGCGAGATAAAGGTTGAGCCAATGGCTGGTCATTGATGGAGTCAAAGCCGATATCCGGCCCGACCAGATTGAACATGCGGCTGTTATTGTTGCGCAGTGCACCGATGTGATATTGCTGCACCCATTCACGGCGGTGATATTCGCCAGACAGGAAGAGCAACACGGCTGTTTTGAACTGCGCGGTTTCTTCAGTACTTGGCTGATTACCCGCCAGACGGCGAGCAAGGATACCGTCCAGAGTCGCTTCATCTGCTTCACCGTAAACCACCACATCCAACGCATGATCAGACACTTTGCAACCGTGAGCGGCAAAGTGATCCATACGTTTATTCAGCGCGGTACACAAATCGGCGAAGCGACTAATTGACGTGTCAGCGGCAGCTTCCAGACGCTGCATATAGTCATTGAAACCTGCGGCTTCAATATTGAAAGCTTTATCTGGCCGCCAGCTTGGCAAGACTTTGATATTGAAACTGCCGTCAGCAGCAATCGCTTTATGGTGGCGTAAGTCATCAATCGGGTCATCAGTAGTACCAACCATTTTGACATTCATCTTCTGCATGATACCGCGGGCAGAGAAGCTATCCTGAGCCAGCAGTTCGTTTCCGCGCTGCCAGATTTCGTCAGCGGTGGCTGGGGACAATAACTTACCTGTAATACCAAACGGACGGCGTAATTCGAGATGCGTCCAGTGGTAGAGCGGGTTACCAATAGTATGAGGAACCGTTGCCGCCCAAGCATCAAACTTCTCGCGGTCACTGGCATCACCGGTACAGAAACGCTCAGCCACACCATTAGTGCGCATCGCACGCCATTTATAGTGGTCACCTTTCAACCAGATGTCATACAGATTCTTAAAACGAGTGTTTTCTGCAATCTGTTCTGGGGGTAAATGGCAGTGATAATCATAGATCGGCTGATCTTTTGCATAGTCATGATAGAGACGACGGGCAAATTCGGTGTCGAGCAAAAAGTCTTCGGTCAAAAACTGCGCCATATTAGGTTCCTCACTTGAGTACATCTAGAGTACTGCTTTCTGTTATCGCGAAGTTATCACACCAATTTCATCTATCGTCCAGTATTTTTTGTAGATAGAGATCGCAAAAATCTAACAAAAAGAACAAATACCCAACATTTATAGTCCATTTAGTCCCTTGCGGCACTAAGTCTGCTGGGTTCTATTATTCCCTAATTGAAAAGTGGTTTTTGTGATATCACTCAACTTTTAAATCTGTATGACAAGTTATTGTTGCGTCGCCATCAGTCATCTCATTCGTCATGTTCATCAAACGCACTGATTTGACCTCAATGGAAATACCGAAGAGTGAGCGCCGTACCAGCACTACGGCCTCAAACAAGAGAAGGGATAGCCAAAGAGTTGAAGTTGGCACAGCACGGCCAGCCTCAATTTAATAAGAAGAGCCAGGTACCACCGCGATGTCGGATTGGACCAAATTGCGCCATGAAACGTCACGACAGGCGGCGTTTCATGGCAGTAATCTAAGACTGGGAGAAGTTATAAATGATGCGTAAAATTAAAGGCTTACGCTGGTACATGATCGCTTTGGTCACCGTTGGCACCATATTAGGTTACCTAACACGTAACGCTATTGCCGTTGCCGCACCAACGTTGCAAGAGCAGTTACATATCACCACTCAGCAATATTCTTATATTATCGCCGCTTATTCAGCCGCTTACACCCTAATGCAACCGGTAGCCGGTTATATTCTGGATGTGATGGGGACGAAAGTCGGTTATGCCATGTTTGCCGTTATGTGGGCCATATTCTGTATGAGTACCGCATTAGCCAGCAGCTGGGGGGGTTTAGCGATCGCTCGTGGTGCTGTGGGTGCAGCAGAGGCAGCGATGATCCCTGCGGGTCTGAAAGCAACCAGTGAATGGTTCCCGGCAAAAGAGCGTTCTATTGCTGTAGGTTATTTCAACGTAGGTTCTTCTATCGGCGGCATGATTGCACCACCATTAGTGGTGTGGGCTATCGTGATGCACAGCTGGCAGATGGCATTTATCATCACCGGTGTCCTCAGCCTGATTTGGGCCATTGCCTGGCTAATCCTGTACAAGCACCCGAAAGATCAGAAAAAACTGTCTGATGAAGAACGCGAGTACATCCTGAGTGGTCAGGAAGCGCAACACTCTACAGCAAACTCCAAAAAGATGTCTGCACTACAGATTATCCGTAACCGCCAGTTCTGGGGTATTGCGATCCCACGTTTCCTGGCAGAACCAGCTTGGGGGACATTCAACGCGTGGATCCCACTGTTCATGTTTAAAGCTTATGGCTTTAACCTGAAAGAAATTGCCATGTTTGCCTGGATGCCAATGCTGTTTGCCGATCTGGGCTGCATTCTCGGTGGTTACCTGCCACCTCTGTTCCAGAAATACCTGAAAGTTAACCTGATTGTGTCACGTAAGTTAGTGGTAACAATGGGCGGCTTGTTGATGATTGGGCCAGGGACTATTGGCCTGTTTACCAGCCCTTATGCTGCTATCGCCTTATTGTGTGTTGGGGGCTTTGCTCACCAATCACTGTCTGGCGCACTAATCACACTGTCTTCTGACGTTTTTGGTCGCAACGAAGTGGCCACCGCCAACGGCTTGACGGGAATGGCGGCCTGGACTGCCAGTACCATGTTCGCTCTGGTGGTAGGTGCTTTGGCAGATACTATGGGCTTCAGCCCACTGTTTGCCGCACTGGCAGTGTTTGACGTGTTGGCAGTAGTGGTTATCTGGACGGTACTGCAAAACCGCCCGGCAGCCGAACCGGCTATCGATCCGGTACAACAAACACCAGCCGGACAGAATTAATCCATACCATGATTTGAAGTTGTAGACATCACCAGCCCGGTAAAATCTGCCGGGCTTTTTTATACCCGCCCTCCCCCTTTTACCGCACATTTTCCATCATAACTGTGATAGCAATAACTAGAACCCAATTGGGATAAGTGGTATAACAAGTCCCATTGTATCTCCTACGGGATATCATGCCTTCCAGACAAAATGAGCCGCAAAATTTGCTGCCTCAATTGATCCCAAGAGCCTTAATCATGGAATTCACAGAAACCAGACGGTTGTACCAACAGTTAGCCGCAGAGTTAAAGCAGCGCATCGAAGCCGGTGTTTATCCGGTGGGCGATAAATTGCCCGCAGAACGCTACATTTCCGAAGAAATGAATGTCAGCCGCACCGTGGTCCGTGAAGCGATTATCATGCTGGAAGTGGAAGGCTATGTAGAAGTGCGCAAAGGCTCCGGCATCCATGTGATGTCGAATAAACAAAAGCACTTGGTCATGCCTAACCACGGCATTGAATTCGCCACGGCGGGGCCTTTTGAGCTGTTACAAGCGCGCCAATTGATCGAAAGTAACATTGCCGAATTTGCGGCCACGCAAGTGACGCGACAAGATATCGTGCAATTAATCGAGATCCAAAAACATGCGCGGCAAGAAGATCGTTTTCGCGACTCGCAATGGGATTTGAAATTCCATGTACAGGTAGCGCTGGCGACGCAAAATACCGCTATGGCAACGATCGTCGAAAAAATGTGGAGCCAGCGGGTACATAACCCTTACTGGATCAAGCTGCATGAACATATTGATGATAAGTCGATCGAGAGTTGGTGCGAAGATCACGACAGGATCCTCGAAGCCTTGATGCGTAAAGATCCTTACGCCAGCAAGTTGGCCATGTGGCAACATCTGGAAAATACCAAGCAGATGCTGTTTCGCGCAACCACCGATGATTTTGAGTTTAATGTGGACCGCTATTTATTCACTGAGAACCCGGTTGTTCATCTCGATATACCCAGTGTCGCCAATAGCGTTGCTACTAGCAAGAACTGACTTCTATTCTATAAAGAGATAATCCGCGGGGAGAGAAACGGACTCTATTCTTTCTCTTCCCGGTAAGATTATGCCGCTTTGAGGTCAGTAAATGTCGAGTTCTGTCAGCAAACGTCAGTGTTATACCTGTTTTTCAACTATTGCTTAAAAAACACTCAATTAGCATCTATATTTCCCTGTTTCATATCCCGCTATTTTGCTAAAGTGACAACACTTTTTTATTCGGATGTTTTGGGAGCGAAACGCAAATATATGCGCTGGTTGTTTGCTCTGTTTATTGCAGTGTCTGGCTGGGCCGGTTCGGCTTCCGGCAACCTGCTATCGCCCACGCATCCCACATCAGGTATCGCCTTACCTGCGCTTGACTGTCACTCTGTCAGCAGTACTTCATCATCGGTAAATATATCTTCGTCAGATCTGCGTCTGCAAAAGAAAGCCTTTTATTCTCAATTACGCCTAATGGGCATGCCCGCCAAAAAAACCGCCATAAAAAACCGGTTGGGTACGCTTAAATTTGCCAGTCCAGTTAATCCTTCGCTCGCCAACAACATCTGGCATGGCACATATCTGGCGATGTCCCGCAGTCATCGTGCGGATGAAATCTACAAACAGCCACGGCAATCACAGCCACTGCTGAACTATTCCAATTGGATATTCCATGCATCAACACAGCAAAATCGTGTGGGTGGTTGGAAAGAGAGTAATACTCAATATAGCGGGATGCTTACCTATCACATTATGGCGTGATGCTTTTCTATTGTCGTAATACGTGGGCATCGCAACAAGAAGTAAATTTACCTCAAGATATCAGCGAATTGGTTTGCTCTGGTTCATTTATCATAACCATCGCTAAAACACGAAAAACCATCAGATATTTTTGTGATCGTGTTTATATCCATAACGATGCATACAACAAACAATGACGTTTTAGGAATACCAGATGGATATCATTAAAGAACTCTTACATGCTTTATGGGCACAAGACTACGAGACGCTCGCGAACCCGTCGTTAGTATGGGCCATCTACATCCTGCTATTTGTGATACTTTTTCTGGAAAATGGCTTGCTCCCGGCAGCCTTTCTACCTGGCGATAGCCTGTTAATTCTGGTGGGGGTACTGATTGCGAAAGGTGCCATGAGTTTCCCAGTAACACTGGTGGTATTAACCACCGCAGCCAGTCTGGGTTGCTGGGTCAGTTATATTCAGGGGCGATGGCTAGGGAATACAAAAGTGGTACAAGGGTGGCTATCCCATCTACCCGCCCACTACCACCAACGCGCACATAACTTGTTCCACCGTCATGGGTTATCCGCACTGTTAGTCGGGCGTTTCCTGGCATTTGTGCGCACCTTGCTGCCAACAATTGCCGGTCTTTCCGGCTTGAACAATGCGCGTTTTCAATTCTTTAACTGGATGAGTGGCTTCCTGTGGGTGTTGATCTTAACCACTATGGGCTTCGCTTTTGGTAAAACGCCGGTATTCCTGAAATACGAAGATGAAGTGATGTTTTTCTTGATGTTACTGCCTCTGGCGCTACTAGTGATCGGCTTGTTTGGTTCTTTATATGTGCTTTGGCGCAAGAAAAATACCACGCCCGTGAATGATAGCAATGACAAAGGTAAGCCAGAGTGATTAACTTTCGTGGCCGTTTTGGCCGCCCAGTTTGGCACTATCTTATCCTGCCAGTGACAGTTTTATTGCTGGCAGCGCTGCTGTTTACGCCCATTATTATGCGCACGGAAAGCGCGCTAAAAATTCGGCCTAATCAGCAGGGGCTGTCATTACCTGATGGGTTTTCTCTGTACCAGCATCTTGATCAGCGGGGGATTCGCATCAAAAGCATCACTCCAGAAAATGACAGTTTGGTAGTGAGTCTTGAGTCTCCAGAGCAACAGCAAGAAGCCATTACAGCTTTACAAGATATCCTGCCAAACGGTTATGTCATTGTCTCCAGTGAGTCAAAGAAACGTCAGCGTTTATTGCCCGCCTTCAGAAACAACCTACAAAATGTAGGGTAATCTGCATCATGGGGAGTTATCTCCCCGTCATTTGATCTTCGTTATGACCAATATATCCTGCTGATATATGATTAATCTATAAAAAATCCTGTAGTAAACTTGGGTATCATATAATTCAGCGCTATGCTTAGTCATTCACAGTAGCCTATTTCACCCCGATTCTTGTTGTAAAAGGAAGCAATACCATGTTGTTACGTGCCGTTTTTCCCCTACGGGCCTTTCTCCTGCTGGTATTACCGATGATTGCGTTTGGCAGTGTCGCCCAGGCAAATGAGTGCGATACCAAAGCCAAAGAGATCCAACAGCAGATTGATTATGCCAAACAGCATGGCAATACACGTCGCGCCGCAGGTCTGGAAACGGCCTTGAAACAAGTTAAGAATAATTGCACGGTTGAAAGTCTGGCAGCCGACCGCCAGAGCAAAATTAAAGAAAAGCAGCACAAAGTCACTGAGCGTAAGGAAGAACTAAAAGAGGCTCAACAAAAAGGTGATGCTGATAAAATTACCAAACAACAGAAGAAGTTAACGGAGGCGCAAGCTGAGTTAAAGCAAGCTCAGGCACAGAAGTAGCGACTCCGGGTTTAAATACAGACACAGTGAGTCATTTGGATATTATTAGGATAATTAACCTATCAACTTCCAAAGAAATTCACTAGATTAGGTATTCACCTCAGTTATGTTAAGGAGCTATTACATGCCACAAGATAAAACCTCTGAACATTTGCGCGCTGAACTTAAGTCACTTGCGGATACTTTGGAAGAAGTGCTGCAATCTTCGACCGATAAGCCGAAAGCTGAGTTAGATAAGCTGCGGGCTAAAGCGGAAAGTGCCTTGAAAGATACGCGTGAACGCCTGAGCGAAACGGGTGATAGAATCGCCGCCCAAACCAAAGAAATTGCTGATAAAGCTGACAACTATGTCCATGACAACCCTTGGGCTGGCGTAGGCATCGGTGCTGCTGTTGGCGTGGTGTTAGGCGTTCTGTTGTCTCGCCGCTGATTATGGCTGAACTTCCTCAAACTCAGGGCCCCGGTAAAGGGGTCCTCGATACTGTCCACCGCATCGCCACCATCGTGGTTGGCATGGTCGAAACCCGTGTTCGGCTAGCAGCTATTGAACTGGAAGAAGAAAAAGCAACACTGATTCAGTTGCTGATGATGGCGGGGATCACTCTGCTGTTTACCGCTTTCGGTTTGATGAGTCTGCTGGTGTTGGTGATATGGGCGATTGATCCTGCTTATCGTTTAGTTGCATTGGGGTCGACAACAGCAGTGCTCTTAGCACTGGCGATAATAGGTGTTATCTGGACACTCACCAAAGCGCGCCGTTCCACCCTGCTGGGGTCAACCCGCAAGCAACTGGAAACGGATCGCGAGTTATTGGAGAAAGAGCGTTGAGTCGCCGTCAATTAGCACAGGAAAAGGCCGCATTGTTACGGGAGATCCAGCAACAACGTCTGGATCTCGCTAACAGCGCCGCACATTGGATTGAAGTCACCGCACCTTATGACAGGGGCTGGGCGAAAATCGTCAGTATGCGAAAATATCTGATGGTAGGTTCAAGCCTGGTGGCGTTATATGGCATTCGCCATCCCAGTAAGTTAATCCGCTGGTCGCGCAGAGCGGTCAGTGCATGGGGTGCTATCCGATTGTTTCGCAGTACTTTTTTATTACGTTGATCCCCCATTCCACTGCACTGTACTGACACGCAGCCATTATCTTATGTTTGATAAAACCAGCATATAATTCAGCCTACTAGCAGCATCTTTCCCCATAAGCAGGCTTTTATATTCTGTCACTTCAATTTTTTTGATAAAAAACGACAGTTTTACTTGCTAACAACTTATCAACTTCTCGACTAACATTCTCTCATCAAGTCAGGGCGTTTGCAGAAATACACCAGCAAACAATCATATATATACCCTAAATAATTCAAGTTGCAGGAAGGCGGCAACTGAGTGAATCCCGATGAGCTTGCTCAGGTAAGTGATTCGGGTGAACGAAAGCAGCCAACACACATGCAGCTTGGAGTATGACGGGTATAAAAATTAACGCCAGCAGATGCCAGGCATTAATACAAAACACTTTTTGGAGAAGTCGTCGATGAACAAATTACAAGATACTGGCCTGTTGGTAGCACGCATTCTGATGCCAATTCTGTTTATTGTTGCCGGTTACGGCAAAATGGGTGATGCCTATGCCGGGACCCAACAATATATGCAAGCGATGGGCGTCCCTGGTTTCTTCCTGCCACTGACTATCCTGTTGGAATTTGGTGGTGGTTTGGCCATTCTGTTTGGTTTCCTGACTCGCACCACCGCGCTGTTCACTGCCGGTTTCACCATTCTGACCGCACTGATTTTCCACACTAACTTTGCGGAAGGTGTTAACCAACTGATGTTCATGAAAAACCTGACCATCGCTGGCGGTTATATTGTCTTAGCGGTTGCTGGCCCTGGTGGTTTCAGTATCGACCGCCTGCTGGGTAAGAAGTGGTAAGCCCGCGACAAAAATGAACATGCGATTTTAATGAATAGCGCCCTATCATTAGATGGGGCGTATTTTTTATAGAGGAACATAAAATGGGGCAGCTCGTAGACGGTATCTGGCACGATATTTGGTATGACACCAAATCTACCGGTGGTCATTTTAAACGCAGTACCTCACAGTTTCGCCATTGGGTCACGGCTGATGGCCAGGCTGGGCCGCAGGGCAAAGCCGGTTTTAAAGCCGAAGCAGACCGCTACCATTTGTATGTTTCTCTTGCCTGCCCGTGGGCGCATCGCACTTTGCTGATGCGCACCTTGAAAGGGCTGGAATCACTGATTTCCGTCTCTGTGGTGCATCCGCTGATGAAAGAGCATGGCTGGACATTCGGCGATGATTTTCCCGCCGCCACTGGCGACTCTCTTTATCACCTCGATTATCTTTATCAGCTCTATCTGCGTGCTGACCCCTATTATAGCGGGCGTGTCACCGTCCCGGTGTTATGGGACAAACACCAGCAAACTGTTGTTAGCAATGAGTCAGCCGATATCATTCACATGTTCAATAGTTCGTTTGATGGCGTGGGCGCCAGAGCCGGGGATTATTATCCACCCGCATTACGCCGCAATATTGATGACATCAATGGATGGGTCTACGATCAGGTCAACAATGGCGTGTATAAAGCGGGCTTTGCTACCACGCAAGAAGCCTATGACGAAGCCGTCAGCACCTTATTTGATGCACTGGAGAAGCTAGAGCAACTTCTGGGGAAACAGCGTTATCTGACCGGTGATCAACTTACCGAAGCGGATTTGCGTTTATGGACCACATTGGTACGTTTTGATCCCGTGTATGTCACGCATTTTAAATGTGATAAGCACCGGATCAGCGATTATCTAAATTTGTATGGTTTCCTGCGTGATATTTATCAAATGCCAGGCATTGCCGAGACGGTAGATTTTGCTCATATTCGCCATCACTATTACCGCAGCCACGGCACTATTAATCCTTATGGCATTATCTCCATCGGCCCACAGCAAGATCTGCTGGAGCCACATGGCCGAGATACCCGTTTCACTTTATTAACAGATTAACGCGCAGTAGCCATAACAGCTTAAGGCGTAGCGAGCTAAGTCAGTCTGAGTGCGTACAGCGCGGAAAAACCGGAGCGTACAACTAGTACTAGTACGTGAGGATTGTGAGCACTGCACAATCTCAGTATGACGACGTGCAGTAGCCGTTTACTTATTAGCGAACAATTTAGGAATCTCGCGCAGACACCACGACTTAGCTTCACCCATACTGTCGCGTCGCCAGGCCATAATGATATCGGCCTCACGGCTGTATTCTGGGCCGACAACCCGTAAGCGCCCCGCTTCAATATCTTTCTCAACCATTTCATACGGCATGGTCGCCACCCCCAAACCGGCCAACAATGCCCGCCGCTTATCTTCGATGGTACTCACCGTTAACCGCTGCTGTTTATCCAGCAATTGCACGGTCAAAACCGGCCGTTCACGAGCGGTATCGGCTACGGCAACACCACGGTATTTCACCCGCGTTAGCTCTGACAGCGGCTCTGGCTCCAGATGGATTGGATGGTCAGGGCTGGCCACATAGACACTGGTGACTTTGTACAGTTTGCGGCTGTTAATCTCCGAAGATGCGCGAAAATGCATATCTGGCGCAATCACAATATCCGCCCGCCCCTGCTCCAACCGCTCCCAGGCACCCGCCAATACTTCAGTAAAAATAGAGACTTGCGTATTCGCTTTCAGCGCCAGTCGGTCAACCAGCGGGAACAGTTTCCATGCCGGAGACAAGGCTTCACTGACGATAGTGATATGGGTTTCCCAACCACGCGCCAATGCCTCAGCATCCGTGGTCAGCTTATCGGCAGCTTCCAGCAGCACCCGCCCGCGATCCAACAGCATACGACCCACATTGGTAAACTTGGTGCGATGCCCGGAACGGTCGAACAGCACCACATCCAGCTCTTCTTCGAGTTTTTGCATGGTGTAGCTCAATGCCGAAGGTACACGCCCCAATTCATCGGCAGCCGCAGCAAAACTGCCACGGCGGTCAATGGCATCCATCACTCTCAACGCTTCTAACGTTAGCGCCCGATCTTTGCCCATCGTTTTCTCAATCAGGAAATTTGAATATAGTGACCAGATTAACTGGCTAACAATCTGGCGTCCAGACGCTTACCATTTGTTTATCGATTAATATCAGGAAAGAGCGATCATTGTCATGATTACATGCAGAACAGCAAAACAGTGCGGGCAAGCTGACTTTGGTTGGCTCCAGGCGCGCTATACCTTTTCATTCGGCCACTATTTTGATCCAAAATTATTAGGCTATGCTTCACTGCGCGTGCTGAATCAGGAAGTTCTCGCGCCGAGCGCGTCATTCCAGCCGCGAACTTACCCACGGGTTGATATTCTGAATATCATCCTACAAGGTGAGGCAGAATATCGGGATAGCTTAGGTAACCATGTGCGCGGTAAAACTGGCGATGTCCTGCTATTTTCTACCCAGCCGGGTGTGAGCTATAGCGAGCATAACCTTAGTTCAGACAAACCATTAACGCGAATTCAGTTATGGCTCAATGCTTGTCCCGAGCAAGAAAGTCAATCGGCTCAGCAGCTATCACTGTGTACCCAGCCATTAAGGCTATTGGCTTCCCCTGACGGCGAAAAAGGCAGCCTGAAATTGCGCCAGCAAGTATGGATTCATCATTTGGATTTGGCGGCGGGTGAGCAATATACGATTGATTTGCACGGCCCGAGGGCTTATCTGCAATCTATTCACGGAACCGTGGAAGTGGCAGGCCCGCAAGTGAGCGACGCTCAGCGTTTGAGCTGTGGTGACGGCGCTTTTGTGCAAGAGGAACAGCATTTAGTGATTAAAGCGCAAACTCCCCTGCGAGCATTGCTGATTGATTTACCAGAATGACCGGGTATTCGCCCGGTCAGTTTTAAATGCCGCAGTAGTATTTATATCTATCAGTGATGAGCGGCTTACGCTTTCAATGACGCCATATCAATAACAAAACGGTATTTCACATCACTTTTCAGCATACGTTCGTAGGCATGATTAATGTCCTGAATATTAATCATTTCTATATCTGAAGCAATGCCGTGCTGCGCGCAGAAATCCAACATTTCCTGTGTCTCCGTAATACCGCCGATGCATGAACCCGCCACCGAGCGTCGTCCCAAAATCATCGGTAAAGTGCTCACCATTGGGCTGATATCCCCGAGGAAACCGACAAATACCAATGTGCCATTAACATTCAGCGTCGGCATATAAGGGTTGATATCATGCACATAAGGCACAGTATCAATAATCAAATCAAACTGCCCTTTGGCCGCAGCCATTTGTGCATCATCGGTAGATAAAACAACATGATGAGCGCCCAAACGACGAGCATCAGCCTCTTTGTTAGGTGAGCGGGTAAAGAGTGTCACTTCAGCGCCCAGCGCATTCGCCAGTTTCAAGGCCATATGACCCAAGCCCCCTAGCCCCACCACCGCCACTTTACTGCCTTTACCGACCTTCCAGTGGCGCAATGGTGACCAGGTGGTGATACCCGCACACAGCAGTGGTGCGGCCGCTTTCAGATCCAGGCCAGCAGGCATCTTCAACACGAAATCTTGTGATGCAACAATAGCTTGTGAATAGCCACCATAGGTTGGGGTATGGTCATGACGGTCAATACCATTGTAGGTCTGTACATTCCCTTCTTCGCAATACTGCTCTAATCCCTGTTGACAGGGTTGGCAGTGTCGACAGGAATCCACCATACAGCCAATGCCGGCAAAGTCGCCGACCTTGAACTTGGTAACATCTTTACCGACGGCCGTGACGCGCCCAACCACTTCATGACCGGGAACAATAGGATAGGTACTGAATCCCCAATCATTACGCGCCTGATGTAGGTCAGAATGGCAAACGCCGCAGTAGAGCACCTCCATCACCACATCATCTGGGCGAGGAGCACGACGAGTAAACTCAAAGGGTGCCAGAGGAACTTTTGCTGACGTGGCAGCATAACCGAGTACTTTCATTGTCATGGTGTATCTCCGGTATCATAAACACTGTGATTTGCAGCTCGATAAACCTTAAAAAAGGTCAAGGTAAACTGTATAACTGTAGACGCTACGAGCCATTTCACCGTGATTCCTGAGGGTGTTCAGGTGACAGATCAAAGTCCGGTCAGTTTTTCCAGTGCTTCAGGGTAGCGCTCCCCAGTTAATGTTACTTTTGCCGCAACGCTGTCAATTTGCTGAAGATCTGTAGCGGTCAACTCAAGGTTGGCGGCAGCGATATTTTCTTCCAGCCGATCGAGCTTGCGTGTCCCTGGGATCGGCACGATCCACGGTTTTTTCGCCAGCAACCAAGCCAAGGCGATTTGTGCCGGTGTGGCACCTTTTTGCTGTGCCACATCCTGAATCAAGGCTATCAGCCCCTGATTTGCTTTTAATGCCTCCGGTGTGAAACGCGGCAGTGTGCGACGGAAATCATCACTGGCAAACTCGGTGGTTTCCGTCATCTTGCCAGTCAAATAGCCTTTACCCAGCGGGCTGTAAGGCACCAGACCAATACCTAATTCTTCCAGTGTGGGGATAATTTCCAGCTCCGGTTTTCGCCACCACAAAGAATATTCACTCTGTAGTGCGGTAACCGGCTGAACCGCATGGGCACGACGAATCGTTGCCGCCCCCGCTTCGGACAAACCAAAGTGTTTAACTTTGCCTTCTTTAATTAAATCTTGTACCGCTCCAGCCACATCTTCGATAGGCACATTCGGATCCACACGATGTTGATAAAACAGATCAATAACATCGGTTTTCAGGCGCTTAAGAGAGGCTTCTGCGACTTTCTTGATATGTTCAGGTCGGCTGTTCAAACCCACCCATCTTGGCCCCCCATTCGGATCGGCCTGAAAACCAAATTTGGTCGCAATTACCACCTTATCGCGCAAAGGAGCCAACGCCTCACCCAATAATTCTTCATTGGTATAAGGCCCATAGACCTCGGCGGTATCAAAAAATGTCACCCCAAGATCTACCGCTTTGCGTAGCAATGAAATCATTTCCTGTTTATCTGTTGCCGGGCCATAACCAAAGCTCATTCCCATGCAGCCTAAACCCATTGCTGACACTTCGAGATTACTACGACCCAATTTGCGCTTTTGCATTGTCTTTACCCCTGTCTGTTGTTGTTTACCATCACAAGGTATTCACCAAATGAATATCAGTTGCAGAAAAGGTAGCAAATGCCAGGGCGGAGTATTAGAGGGAGAAATACGCATGAGTATATGAATTTAATTCATAAATTGAGCTACACTCAAAATCCTCAGGGCTAACAGGCAGGAACCATGATGTTAAAAGAGAATTTTAACGATTTAATTTCATTTCTTATGGTCGCCAGAGAGCGTAGCTTTACCAAGGCTGCGGCAAAACTGGGGGTTTCCCAATCCGCCTTGAGTCACTCAATTCGTGGGCTGGAGGAGCGCCTTGAGTTGCGCTTGCTGACCCGCACCACCCGCAGTGTTGCCCCAACAGAAGCCGGCGAAAGGTTGGCAAATAGCCTCGAACCCCGTTTGGCAGAAATTGAGAGCGAGCTGGATGCGCTGAGTGAGATGCGGGCGCGTCCTGCGGGAAATATTCGTATCACTGCCGGTGAACATGCTGTCGATTCAGTGCTCTGGCCGGTGCTGAAATCCTTTCTCGCCGAATACCCTGATATTAATGTAGAAATCACGGTTGACAATACCTTAACCGACATTGTAACAGGCCGTTTTGACGCGGGTATTCGCTTGGGAGAACAGGTCGCAAAGGATATGGTCGCCGTACGGATTGGGCCAGATATGAGTATGGCCGTGGTCGCCTCCCCTTCTTATTTGGCTAAATATGGCATCCCCAACACGCCAGCAGATTTACAACATCATCGTTGTATCAATATGCGCCTACCAACTATGGGTGGCCTATATGCTTGGGAGTTTGAAAAAGAAGGGCGTGAGGTAAAAGTACGTGTTGATGGTCAGCTAACGTTCAATAGCATACGACAACGTATTGATGCCGCCGTCATCGGCTTTGGTCTGGCCATGGTGCCAGAAGATGCCGTGAAAGCGGAGATTGCCAGTGGCAACTTAATTCGCGTGCTGGAAGATTGGTGTGAGCCTTTTCCCGGTTACTATCTTTATTACCCCAGCCGCAGGCAACATACCACTGCGTTTTCGTTGCTCGTCGACGCCTTGCGTTATCAGCGCTAAATCCAAACAAAAACCCCGCCGAAGCGCTGAGGAATCCCCAGTAATGGGCGGGTAAAAAAGACAGGCATAGAGTTTTGTGATCTACTGATTGTGCTACCAATTCAATGAGATCACCTCTATGCCTGCTCGCCAAGTATGTCAGAACTTCTTCCGTGATGCTTTAGCTCCCTTTCACAAATACCGACAAAATGCTTTGCTCGATGCCACCATTGCGTTAATCAATGGCGCATCGCTGACACTGACCAGTATCGGACGTTATTTACCCGGTGCGGCTCAGGTCAAAAATAAAATCAAGCGTATTGATCGTCTGCTGGGCAATGAATCACTACATCGTGATATTCCTCTGATTTTTAAAAATATTATCTCGATGCTGACACGGAAACTCTCTCTCTGTGTTATTGCCGTTGACTGGAGTGGCTATCCGTCTCAGGAGAATCACGTGCTTCGCGCCAGCCTTATCTGCGACGGGCGATCGATACCTTTATTAAGTTGGGTTGTTCCATCAAAAAAACAGCAAAATACGCAGATACAAAAAGACTTCCTCAATGCTCTTGCCAGTGCAGTGAATTCGCAGGCCAGAGTCATCATTGTCACTGACGCGGGGTTCCAGAATGCCTGGTTCCGGCATATAAAATCACTCGGATGGGATTTTATAGGGCGTATCAGGGGCAATACCCAAATGCGGCTAGGCAGCAAAGGCGAATACTGGTTCAAACGTCAGGAATTACAGGCCAGCAGTAAACCGGAATATCTGGGCCCCGGAACACTTGCCCGCGCAGTGTATGCCCAGTGTGACGGCCATTTTATCTTCATAAAAAACATCAAAAGGAAGAAAAATAAGCGCTCTCGTTGTGACATAACCAGACCAGCACAAATAAAGACGCGCGCTCCGCTGCAACAGAACCGTGGCTGCTCTTCAGCAGCACAAATGACTTTAAACCAAGAGAAGTCATGAAGTTATACAGTCGCCGAATGCAGATCGAGCAAAACTTTCGGGATGAAAAAGCGAACGCTTCGGGTTCGGCCTGCGTGCTAGCTACAGCCGTTCAACAGGAAGAATGCTGGTGCTGAGCCTGCTGGCGACACTGAGCACAATTGTGCTGTGGCTTCTGGGCTATCACGCTGAAAATAAAGGATTACATCTGAGGTATCAGGCCAACAGCCTTAAGTCACGACGGGTTATATCTTATTTGACATTAGCGGAGAATATCTTGCGACACTCTCCGCTAATTTTAATGCGAACGGCACTGGATACCGTTCTTAACCACCTCGCCAGAACCTACCGAAGTATGGTGTTGGTTTATTAGCGCTGATTTACTGGGGATCCCTCAGCGCCGAAGCGGAGTTTGCGGAATGAGTGGAGTTGACCGGTAAGCCGCTTTCTTTTGGTGAAAAGCGTCGTGGACAGTCATTCCTCTCAACCATATATCACATAAACAAAAACCCCGCCGAAGCGGGGTTTGCGGAATGAGTGGAGTTGGCCGGTAAGCCGCTTTCTTTTGGTGAAAAGCGTCGTGGACAGTCATTCCTCTCAACTATATATCACATAAACAAAAACCCCGCCGAAGCGGAGTTTGCGGAATGAGTGGAGTTGACTGGTAAGCCGCTTTCTTTTGGTGAAAAGCGTCGTGGACAGTCATTCCTCTCAACCATATATCACATAAACAAAAACCCCGCCGAAGCGGGGTTTGCGGAATGAGTGGAGTTGACTGGTAAGCCGCTTTCTTTTGGTGAAAAGCGTCGTGGACAGTCATTCCTCTCAACCATATATCACATAAACAAAAACCCCGCCGAAGCGGGGTTTGCGGAATGAGTGGAGTTGACCGGTAAGCCGGGTTCTGTCGTGGACAGTCATTCCTCTAGGCCAGCAATCGCTCACTGGCTCAAGCAGCCTACCCGGGTTCAGTACGGGCCGTACCATGTGAACCCCTATTTGGCCTTGCTCCGGGTGGAGTTTACCGTGCCACGGACTGTTGCCAGCCGCGCGGTGCGCTCTTACCGCACCCTTTCACCCTTACCTGATCCCACTTGCGTGGGCCATCGGCGGTTTGCTCTCTGTTGCACTTGTCGTAGGCTTGCGCCTCCCAGGCGTTACCTGGCACCCTGCCCTATGGAGCCCGGACTTTCCTCCCCTTCACCTGTCTCCCCCGAAAGGGACGGCAGCGAAGCGGCGACTGTCTGGTCAACTCCGCGGCGGATTATAGTCACATTAGCGCTGGATGTCATCTTCCTGTTGCACTTGATCGCCATCTAGCTGTTCAAGTGCGTACTTATACAGCGCATTCTTTTTCACACCGTGGATTTCAGCAGCCAGCGCGGCGGCTTTCTTCAGTGGCAGCTCTTTTTGCAACAGCGCCAAAGTGCGTAAGGCGGCGGCAGGCAGTGCATCATCAACCTGCACTTTATGGCCTTCGACTATCAGCACCATTTCGCCACGACGGCGGGTTTCTTCTTCCTGAACCCAAGCCAGTAACTCGCCAACCGGCGCGCCGTGGATAGACTCCCAGGTTTTGGTCAGTTCTCTGGCAAGTACCACATAGCGTTGTGGGCCAAGTACGGTTACCATGTCCCGTAAACTTTCCAACAAGCGGTGAGTTGATTCGTAGAAGATCAGTGTTCGAGGTTCCTCAATCAGCGCTTGCAGAGTATCCTTACGTCCTTTGGTTTTCGCTGGCAGGAAGCCTTCGTAGCAAAAACGATCTGAGGCAAGACCCGCGGCGGAGAGTGCAGTAATCGCCGCGCAAGCGCCTGGTAATGGCACAACGCGGATGCCAGCTTCACGGCAACGGCGCACCAAATGGTAGCCCGGATCGTTAATAAGTGGTGTACCTGCATCTGAAACCAGCGCAATACTCTGGCCTTCTTGCAGTTTCGCCAGTAAATGATCGGCTTTTTGTTGTTCGTTATGGTCATGAAGTGCAAACAGGCGGGCGTTGATCGCGAAATGCTGTAACAGCAACCCTGTATGACGTGTATCTTCTGCCGCAATCAAATCAACGCCTTTCAGTACCTCTAACGCCCGGTGGGTAATATCCCCTAAATTACCGATGGGGGTAGGTACCACATAAAGCGTAGATGCAGAAATCACTGCTCGATCGTGTTGATTCATTGTTTCATCCGAATTACCGATTTAATATTGAGCATCTTGAAAAAAACATCACTGGATACAGTATGCTTTCCTCAACATTCGTTCGTTCCAAAGCAGGGCTTGTCCCTGTTGTTCTGGCTGCGTTGATACTGGCAGCTTGTTCAGGCAGAGCACCACAGACGCCGCCACCCACAAATATACAGGACGAAGCAAGCGCTAACTCTGACTATTATCTGCAACAGTTGCAACAGAGCAGTGATGATAACAAGGCTGACTGGCAATTACTCGCCATTCGTGCCCTGCTACGTGAAGGGAAACTCCCGCAAGCGGCAGAACAGCTCGGCACTCTGCCCGCCAATCTGAGTGACACCCAGCGCCAGGAACAGCAGCTACTGACCGCAGAGCTACTGGTAGCCCAGAAAAATAATCCAGCGGCTGCCGATATTCTGGGCAAGTTGGATGCAACACAGCTCTCAGCTAACCAACAGGTTCGCTTCTATCAGGCACAAATTGCCGCCAATCAGGGTAAAGCAACATTACCGCTGATACGTGCCTTTATTGCTCAAGAACCCTTGCTAAAAGATAAAGCACATCAAGATAATATTGATGGCACCTGGCAAGCGCTGGCGCAGCTCACGCCACAAGAATTGAATAATATTGTCATTAATGCAGATGAAAACGTGCTGCAAGGCTGGCTGGATTTGCTGCATATATATCAGGATAACAAGCAAGACCCTGATCTGCTGAAAGCCGGTATTAAAGATTGGCAAAATCGTTATCCACAAAATCCGGCGGCGAAAAACTTGCCAACGGCATTAACGCAAATCAGTAACTTCAGCCAGGCATCTACGGCGAAAATTGCCTTATTGTTGCCATTAAGTGGCTCGGCACAAGTCTTTGCTGATGCCATCCAACAAGGTTTTACTGCCGCGCAAAATGGCTTACCAGTGAATACCCCGGCTCCGGTGACACCAGATGCAACGACCACGACACCAACTGATGCCACTGCTACACCGGTGACTGATATTGCCACGCCAGCGCCAGTGGCAACCCCTGTTGCCACCAGCAATGCACAGGTAAAAATCTACGATACCACTACTCAGCCAGTGGCTGCTTTGTTGGCACAAGCCCAGCAAGATGGTGCCACATTGGTTGTCGGCCCACTGCTGAAAGCTGAAGTGGAACAACTGAGTACAACCCCCAGTACCCTGAATATTCTGGCGCTGAATCAGCCGGAAGTTAGCACTAACAGCCCGAATATCTGTTACTTCGCCCTGTCTCCAGAAGATGAAGCTCGCGATGCAGCGCATCATTTGTGGAGCCAGGAAAAGAGAATGCCATTGTTGCTAACCCCGCGTGGTGCCTTTGGTGATCGCGTTGCCAAAGCCTTCGCAGAAGAGTGGCAGAAACAAGGTGGGCAGACGGTATTGCAACAAAACTTCGGCTCTACTGCTGAGTTGAAACAAGCCATTAACAGTGGTGCAGGCATCCGTCTGACTGGCCAACCGGTGAGTGTTTCAAGCGCACCTGCCGCAGCACCTGCATCAGTCACCATTGCTGGCCTGACCATTCCTGCACCGCCGGTCGATGCACCAGTGGTTTCAACATCTGCTGGCGGTAATATTGATGCGGTGTACATCATTGCAACACCTGCTGAGTTGACACTGATTAAGCCGATGATTGATATGGCGACCAGCACACGCAGCAAACCAGCGCTGTTTGCCAGCTCACGCAGCTATCAGGCAGGTGCTGGCCCAGATTACCGGCTGGAAATGGAAGGTATTCAGTTTAGTGATATCCCATTGATGGCAGGGGCGAATCCCGCGCTGATGCAGCAAGCGGCGGCCAAATTTGCCAACGACTATTCACTGGTACGTTTGTATGCCATGGGCATTGATGCGTGGACATTATCGAATCATTTTGCTGAAATGCGCCAAATTCCTGGTTTCCAGGTGAGCGGAACTACCGGTGATTTAACCGCATCAGCCGATTGTGTTATCACCCGTAAATTGCCTTGGCTGCAATACCGTCAAGGCATGGTAGTACCGGCGGCATAAGATGATTCGGGTGAGTGAATGTAGCTAACAACCCTGCAACTTCAAGGACGAAGGGAATATGAGTCACAGGGATACTGGCACACACTACGAAAACCAAGCCCGCCACTATCTTGAGCGGGCAGGTTTAGTGTTTAAGGCAGCAAATGTCACCTATCAAAATGGTGAAATTGACCTTATCATGCGCGATGGCGATACCTGGGTATTTGTTGAAGTACGCTTTCGTCGCAATGCACTATTCGGTGGCGCTGCCGCCAGTGTCACTTACAGCAAACAACAACGGCTACTCCGGGCCGCTACCATTTGGCTGGCGCAGCGAAACGCCTGTTTTGCCACTACACCGTGCCGTTTTGATGTTTTTGCCATCACTGGTAGCGAGCTAGAATGGCTACCAAACGCTTTCAATGCGGATTGATGATTCCTCTCCGGTTTTATACCGGAGTTTTAAATATTAAGTGAGTTAAATCAACGTGCTGGATAGAATCAAAGGTTGCTTTACAGAAAGTATTCAAACCCAGATTGCCGCGGCTGAGGCACTGCCTGACGCCATATCCCGTGCAGCAATGACGTTGGTTCAGTCACTGCTCAACGGCAATAAAATTCTCTGCTGCGGTAATGGGACTTCTGCGGCTAACGCACAACACTTTGCAGCCAGCATGATAAACCGTTTTGAAACAGAACGACCAAGCCTGCCTGCAATAGCATTGAATGCTGATAATGTTGTGCTGACAGCCATCGCCAATGACCGTTTGCATGATGAAGTGTATGCCAAACAGGTGCGTGCGCTGGGTCATGCCGGTGATGTTTTGCTCGCAATTTCCACTCGTGGTAATAGCCGTGATATTGTGAAAGCGGTAGAAGCAGCAGTCACCCGTGATATGACCATAGTTGCACTTACAGGTTATGATGGTGGTGAACTGGCTGGCCTGTTAGGTCCGCAGGATGTGGAAATCCGCATACCTTCGCACCGTAGCGCCCGGGTTCAAGAATTACACATGCTGACAGTGAATTGCTTGTGTGACTTAATTGATAACACTCTATTTCCCCATCAGGACGATTAAAGGAGCACGAATGAAGGTTGGTTATATTTTTGCCATGCTATTCAGCGCCCTGCTATTACAAGGTTGTGTCGGTGCTGTCGTAGTTGGCAGTGCGGCCGTTGCAACTAAATCTGCCACAGACCCTCGTTCTGTCGGCACTCAGGTAGATGATGGCACACTTGAAGCCAGAGTCGTCAACGCGCTGAGCAAAGATCAGCAGATAAAGAGCCAAACACGTTTTGTTGTGACCGCTTATCAAGGGAAAGTTTTGCTGACCGGGCAATCGCCAACTGCTGAGCTGTCTAACCGCGCCAAGCAAATTGCGGCCGGTGTTGATGGTGCAACTGAAGTGTATAACGAAATGCGCTTGGGTAAACCGGTCGATCTGACTACTGCATCAATGGATACCTGGATTACCACCAAAGTCCGGTCACAGTTACTGACTGCAGACTCGGTTAAATCCTCCAATGTAAAAGTGACCACAGAGAATGGCGAAGTGTTCCTTTTGGGTCTGGTGACTCAGCAAGAAGGGCAATCAGCCGCTCAGATAGCCAGCCAGGTCAGTGGCGTTAAGCATGTGACCACTGCATTTACTATTGTAAAATAATCAATTGGTTAGAAAGAGCAACCCTATTATGGGCCGGGAGAAATCCAGGCCCATTTTTAGCTATCCCAAACATCAAACCATTAATCTAAATCATTCGCCTGTATGAAGTCTTTCCCACCCAATTGCCGCATTTGGCGCAAAATCCACTGTTGGCGGGAAATCACATAACCGGATGGCGCATTCGCCTTAAAACGCAGTGGATTGGGTAAAACTGCTGCTAATAGAGCGGCTTCTGATGCGCTCAATTTACTGGCCGGTTTATTGAAGAAATGGCGAGCCGCCGCTTCTACGCCAAAAATACCGTCACCAAACTCCGCAATATTCAGATAAACCGTCAGAATACGCCGCTTGGTCCACACCAACTCAATACCGGCGGTCAATCCGACTTCCAGCCCTTTGCGTACCCAGCTACGGCCATCCCACAGGAACAGATTTTTGGCAGTTTGTTGCGATAAAGTCGAAGCACCGCGGATACGGTTTTGGTTGCGCTGATTATGGGCTAACGCTGATTCTATAGCACCGACATCAAAGCCCCAATGCTCGGGGAATTTTTGATCTTCCGCAGCCATCACCGCCAGCGCCATGTAAGGTGAAATCTCATCCATCGGCACCCAATCAGAGTGGGCGACGTACGAAAAATCACCGGTCAACCAGGCACCGAGTTGCCTTTCAATCATGACCATGGAAAACGGAACCGGCAGGAAAGCAAAAATCAAAATACCGGCCAACCACAGGGCAACAATGCCAATGACAGCCCGTTTTCCCCAATACCAAAGCCAATTTAATCCACGGCGGACTGAAATCATTCGGTTAAATCCAGCACCTTCGCCACCAGCTTATCAATTCCTTTTGCTGCTTCAGAAATTGATGCCGCCAACATGTAAGCAGGTGTTGTGACCACTTTATTCTCTGCATCGACCACTACGTCATCAGCAGGGCAAATAATATGCTCGCCCCCCATAATTTCAACCGCCTCAATGGTATCGGGATCGTTACCAATGGTCAGACGAACAGGCTTACCCAATAGCTTCGGTAGCATAACGGGAGAAATACACATAAACCCAATTGGTTTGTTCGCCTTATGCATTGATTGAGTTAGCTTAACTAAATCCGGATCTATAGCACATTCAGAACCCTTAATAGCGAAATCGCTGAGATTCTTCGCTGCCCCAAAGCCACCAGGGACAATAAGGGCATCCAAGTCCTCTGAATTGGCTACAGAAAGCGGCTTTATCAGGCTACGGGCAATACGCGCTGACTCCACTAAAACATTCCGCTGCTCGGTGGATTCTTCACCAGAAAGGTGATTAATAACATGTAGTTGTGGCTTATCTGGTGCAAAGAATGCAATACGTGCTCCAGCACGATCCAATGCTAATATAGTTAAGACAGACTCATGTATCTCTGTGCCATCTAAAACACCACACCCGCTAAGCACTACACCGACTGTTTTCATCACATCTCTCCTTTTCTCACGCTGTCAATTGCTTAACTCGTTCTAGTGACAAAGACGTATCTCTATCACATATTTTAATGAATCTTGTAACAAGAGCGCTTACATTTGCTATGTTATTGCTTGTATGATGTATGGAAGAATCCTAACAACCTGCAAATTCACTCGAAATCGAAATTATTACATCCTAAATAATTCGAGTTACAGGAAGGCGGCAACTGAGCGAATCCCCAAGAGTCTACTTACTTTAAGGTCAACGACCAGTAAGTGACTGGGGTGAACGAAGGCAGCCAACGCACATGCAACTTGAAGTATGACGGGTATTGCAGGTTGACGATTTCCCTGGTGTTGGCGCAGTATTCGCGCACCCCGGCCTCGGTCGGGGTTATTTTTTTTCAGCTTCAGCTGCCCACTCACGTAATACCTGAACATCATTACGCCATTCTGATTTTAATTCATCGACCCAATCTTGTACGTTGTCCCACCATGCTGGCAGTGTCGGGGTTTGAATTTGCTGTGCAAGTTGCTGGATATGGCGCAAGCCAACGGAGCCGGCCGCCCCTTTAATTTTATGCGCTTCCTCCGTAATACCCTTTTGATCTCGCGCCGTCATGTTTGAATCCAATACCGCCAAATAGCTCGGCATCATTTGTTCAAACATTTCCAGACTTTGATGAATTAATTGTGGACCAACCAAATCGATGTATTGTTCCAGCATGGCAGTATCAAGTAACGATTCATGGGTTTGCATCACAATGTGTTCCTGTTTTTTAGCGGCAGAAGAAGGCTTATGATCCCAGAATTGCTTAATCATGGCCGTGAGCGCAGGAACTGATAACGGCTTACTCAGCACATCATCCATCCCAGCATCTAAATATTCTTTTTTGTCTTTAAGCACGTTAGCCGTCAAGGCCACCAATGGCGGTAAGGATTGCTGCCCATAATCAGCCCTAATTTGGCGAGCGATATCCAACCCACTCATATCTGGCAATTGAATATCCAACAGCACTAAATCAAAATCATCAGGTTTGAACATAGCCAGTGCATCATGGCCATTCATTGCCACCTCGACACTGTTGCCCAGTTTTTCCAACACCGAGCGCGCAACAATGACATTCAGCTCGATATCCTCCACCAGTAATATGTGAAGAGCTGGGAGCGGTGTATCGTCGCCTGATGGGGCGCTAGACGCGGCCTGCACGGCGGGTGCTTTAATGGTCAGGGTAAAGCATGAACCGGCCCCTTGGACACTTTTCACCGTAATATCGCCGCCCATGCTCTGTGCCAGACGTTTAGACACCGCCAGCCCAATGCCGGTGCCGGTTGCCGGACGGCCGCCATTACTGTCTTTTACCTGATAATACATGGCGAAAATCTTGTCTTGCTCGTCTTCAGGGATCCCCATGCCGGAATCTTCCACTTCGAAAATCAAGCGGTCATTACTCTCACGGCGAACCCGCACCACAATTTCACCTTGCTGGGTAAACTTCACTGCGTTGCCGATTAAGTTCCATAAAATCTGACGCAAGCGGGTGCCATCGGTAATCACTTTCTCCGGCAATGGCAACTGCGGTTCCATAATGAACTTCAGCCCTTTCGGCTGCACCAACAGGCCAGAAAGGTTTTCCAAATCCGCCATAAAACCCGTAAAATCAATTGGTTGGTTATCCAACTGAACTTTACGTCGCTCCAACTTATCCATTTCAATGATATCGTTGAAGATATTGCCGAGAGTGATAGCACTGACGTGAATGGTTTTCAGGTATTTCAGTTGTTCGCTGTCTAATTCGGTATCTAACAGGATACGGCTTAGGCCCACAATGCCATTAAGCGGCGTCCGCAGCTCATGGCTGATAGTTGAGATGAAAGTCGTCTTATCCCTACTGGCATTCTCCAGCGCATCCTGATAGCGCTTACGCTCAGTTATATCGCGCCCAAACCCCATCAACCCATGTCGTTTACCGACTCGGTCATAAAACGGCACTTTTCGCAATTCAAAACAGGCTTTACGCCCATCGGGATACACCAACCACTGCTCATAAGTCAGAGAAACGTTGTGACGGAAAACTTTCTCATCGGTTTCCATGACTTTTTCAGCGATGTCCGGCGCATAGACATCTTTAGGGGTCAAGCCGACCAACTGTTTCTCACTTTTGCCGGTCAGTAGTTCCATCGCCCGGTTACAGCCGGAGAACTCATTATCTTCGTTACGGTAATAAACCAAATCCGGTGAAGCATCCAAAAAAGAGCGCAATAAGGCCGACTGTTGCCCTAATTCGACCTGTGCCTGCTCACGGTGGCCCATCTCTTCTTTCAGTTTGTCGACCACTTGCAGGTGAGCTTTCTCAGCTTTTTCACGTTCGACAATTTCCTGATTGAGTTGAGCAATATTTTCCGTCAGTTGCTTATTCAGCTCCAAATCGCGATAACGCATCACTTCAAGCTTATCAACCAACCGGGATAAGCGCTGGCGCGACTCTTCCAGTTGCTCCACCACCACCGACAGGAAATACACCGCCCACGGGGTTATCAGCAAACCAAAGAAAATAGAACGCACCAGATCGAGGGTTTCCACCGAGCCACTCAATACAAATGTCACCGCCATCTGAACCACCATGGCCAGTAACACCAGCACAGATGCCAGCAGCAGTGAGAAGCGAACCAGCCCTAACTTAACCATTAAATCAACGTAGTACTGGGCTAATACCCTGATTTGCTTCATAGCAACCCCTGTCTGTGTTTATCTGATAAATCATACCGTAAAACTACAAATAGATAAGCCAGGTTGCTCAGAAGTGTGGAAAAGATTGCAAATCACAATGAGAGATTGGGGGAACAAACTGATTATCTGCCAATAAACAGTAGGCATAGCCAAAATAAGGTGGGGGGTCAAAACTTACGGCGTAGCGAGCTACGCCAGACGGAGTGCGTACAGCGCGGAAAAACCGGAGCGTACACGCAGTACGTGAGGATTTTGAGCACTGCACAATCTCAGTATGGTGACGCGCAGTAGCCGGTCATAAAGCAGAGGCCTGCCCGCCATGGGCCAGCATATAATTATTCAACTCATTCATACCGGTCCAGCGATTTGCGCACCACAATGGCGCAAGTAGCGTTGGCCTGCGGGCGCTGGCAGAAATCCGGTGATAGACAATGTCAGCAGGAGTATGGCGGATCATTTCACCGGCGGTGAGCACATAATCTTCCAACGCCAGTTCCGACAAACGCCCCGCGCGCCATGCTTTGGCCATAATACTGCCCTCGACGATATGCAGTGGATGCAGTTTTATCCCATCAACACCAGTGACCACCACTTTCTCCAGTGTTTCCATGCACTGCGCCTGCTCCTCACCGGGTAGGCCGACAATCAAATGACAGCACACTTTCAGCCCTCGGGCACGGGCGCGACGGGCTGTTTGTTGGTAGCAGGCAAAATCATGACCACGGTTAATACGTTTGAGTGTTTTATCATTGGCGGTCTGTAACCCCAGCTCTAGCCAAACTTCATAACCTTGCTGGTGATAGCCACTTAATAAATCCAATACCGCGTCCGGCACACAATCGGGCCGGGTTCCCACACACAAGCCGACAATATCAGCTTCAGCCAAAGCTTGCTCATACATCACCGCCAGCGCATTGACCTCTGCATAAGTACTGGTATAGGCCTGGAAGTAAGCCAGGTAGCGTTTTGCCCGATTGGCTTTTTTAGCTTGCTCCGCCAATTGCTGCGCAATGCCCTGTTGCTGCATTTGTTCATCAGCAAATGAAGCCACATTACAAAAAGTGCAGCCACCACGGCCAAGGGTTCCGTCACGATTAGGACAGCTAAACCCGCCGTGTAGCGTCAGTTTATGAATTTTTTCACCATAGCGGCGCTGTAAATCCGCACCAAACATATTGACTAATTGCTGCAACTGCATAATCTTGGCACTGCCTGTCAAAAAAGAGCTTTAGGCTACCCGCTAGCGATATAATTCGCGATGACAGAGATCAACTCCCAAGCCCTTGGGTGCAGCTGCGCATAACCATTCATTATAAATGCAAATAAAATCACTTGACCGATGATTAAATTTTCTTATTTCCGCTCTGTTCTGAATGCTTCTATTACAATTCAGTGAAAAATAGTGTTAAACACCAGAAAATACATACAATGCGGAATATTACTCTACAATCCCCGCCAGCACTAGCATGGTGCAGAGATTTGTCGATTGCACTATAGTGAGACAGCTCACACTTTAGCACCAATCTCATGAAGCATCGCAGCATGAAAAAATGCCAATAAATTCATATTTTTCATTGTTATAAACCTCTTTATTACCTTAAAGATAGTTCTTAAGCCTATATTTGACCTGAGTATTCTTTCTCGCTAAGTTGGAAGTCCGCTGGAAGCTTTCTAGACGGGCAAACGTCTAGTCATAATTATGCAGTAATTTAAGACTCCCTCTTAAAACAAGTCTTATACCACTTGTGAGAACCGTCACAAGAGGCCATTGCCGGAGGGCGGAAAAGCAGATTTGCCGCGAAATACGCGCCTGTCAGCCCAGCCCGCCTGATGTCGAGATGGCCTTCTGGAGTCGGTTTGTGAGAGTCTCGCAGAGCCTGGGGAGGTTCACTGATATGTTGTACGATAAATCCCTTGAGAGGGACAACTGTGGTTTCGGCCTAATCGCCCACATAGAAGGCGAACCTAGCCATAAGGTCGTGCGTACCGCAATACACGCACTGGCCCGCATGCAACACCGTGGCGCGATACTTGCTGATGGCAAAACCGGCGACGGCTGTGGCCTGCTATTACAAAAACCGGATCGTTTTTTCCGGATGGTCGCAGAAGAACGCGGATGGCGTTTGGCCAAAAACTATGCCGTCGGCATGATGTTTCTCAGTCAGGACGAAGAACTCGCCAAGGCAAGCCGCCGCATTGTAGAAGAAGAATTGCAAAACGAAACGCTGTCGATTATCGGCTGGCGTGAAGTGCCGACCAACCCAGATGTTCTTGGTGAAATCGCCCTCTCCTCCCTGCCTCGGATTGAACAAATTTTTGTGAACGCCCCTGCGGGCTGGCGTCCACGTGATATGGAACGTCGCCTGTTTGTGGCACGTCGCCGTATTGAGAAACGCATTGCAAACGACAAAGATTTCTACGTGTGTAGTTTCTCAAACCTGGTCACGATCTATAAAGGCTTATGTATGCCTGCGGATCTGCCGCGTTTTTATCTTGATTTGGCTGATCTGCGCATGGAATCGGCTATCTGCCTGTTCCATCAGCGCTTCTCAACCAACACCGTGCCACGCTGGCCACTGGCTCAGCCATTCCGCTATCTGGCGCACAATGGCGAAATCAACACTATCGCCGGTAACCGCCAATGGGCGCGGGCACGCGCTTACAAATTCAAAACGCCATTAATCCCCGATTTGCAGGATGCGGCCCCTTTCGTCAATGAGACCGGCTCGGACTCCAGTTCACTGGATAACATGCTGGAGTTGTTCCTCAGCGGCGGGATGGACTTGATTCGTGCTATGCGCCTGTTAGTGCCACCGGCCTGGCAGAACAACCCGGATATGGATACTGACCTGCGCGCCTTCTTTGACTTCAACTCCATGCATATGGAGCCTTGGGATGGCCCGGCCGGGATTGTGATGTCAGATGGCCGCTATGCTGCCTGTAACCTTGACCGTAATGGCCTGCGCCCTGCGCGCTATGTCATCACCAAAGATAAACTCATCACCTGCGCTTCTGAAGTCGGTATCTGGGATTACCAGCCCGATGAAGTGGTGGAGAAAGGCCGTGTTGGCCCCGGCGAACTGATGGTTATCGACACCCGCAGCGGCAAGATCTTGCATTCCGCCGAAACAGATAACGATCTGAAAAGCCGCCATCCGTATAAAGAGTGGATGGAGAAGAACGTTAAGCGCCTGGTGCCGTTTGAAGATCTGCCAGAAGATCAGGTAGGTAGCCGCCAGTTAGATGACTCACAGCTCGAAACCTATCAAAAGCAATTCGGTTACAGCAGCGAAGAGCTGGATCAAGTCATCCGCGTGCTGGGTGAAATTGGTCAGGAAGCGACAGGTTCAATGGGTGATGACACCCCATTTGCCGTGCTTTCCAGCGGCCCGCGTATTATTTACGATTACTTCCGCCAGCAATTTGCGCAGGTCACTAACCCGCCAATCGATCCGCTGCGTGAAGCACACGTGATGTCGCTGGCGACCAGTATTGGCCGTGAAATGAACGTGTTCTGCGAAGCTGAAGGTCAGGCGCACCGTCTGAGCTTTAAATCACCGATCTTGCTGTTCTCTGACTTCCAGCAGTTAACCACGTTGGAAGGCGAACACTACCGCGCTGATCGGCTGGATCTAACCTTTGCCCCCGCAGAAACTGATCTGGAACAAGCGGTTTTGGCCTTGTGCGAAGAGGCTGAGCGCAAAGTGCGTGATGGTGCCGTAATGCTGGTGCTATCAGACCGTGCCATTGCACCTAACCGCTTGCCGGTTCCGGCTCCTATGGCAGTGGGTGCTATCCAGACTCGCCTGGTAGAAAAAAACCTGCGTTGCGATGCCAACATTATTGTTGAAACCGCCAGCGCCCGCGACCCACATCACTTCGCGGTATTGCTCGGTTTTGGTGCTACTGCGATTTACCCTTATTTAGCTTATGAATCACTGGCTAAATTGGTTGATACCCAAGCTATTGATAAGAAGTATCGCGATGTGATGCTGAACTATCGTAACGGTATCAATAAAGGGCTGTACAAAATCATGTCCAAAATGGGCATTTCAACCGTGGCATCATACCGTTGCGCCAAACTGTTTGAAGCCGTTGGCCTGCATCGTGACCTGACCAACCTGTGTTTCCAGGGCGTGGTTAGCCGCATCGGCGGAGCCAGTTTCAGTGATTTCCAACAGGATTTACAGAATCTGTCCAAACGTGCCTGGCTGAAACGCAAGCCACTGGATCAGGGCGGATTACTGAAGTTTGTCCACAACGGCGAATACCATGCGTATAACCCGGATGTGGTCAGCACCTTACAAACTGCGGTGCACAGCGGCGAATACAGTGATTATCAGATTTACGCCAAACTGGTGAATGAGCGCCCGATCGCCACATTGCGCGATCTGCTGGCCATCAAACCGCAAGGCACCCCGATCCCAGTGGATCAGGTTGAACCGGCTGAATCTTTGTTTAAGCGCTTTGATACTGCCGCCATGTCTATCGGCGCACTCAGCCCGGAAGCCCATGAATCATTAGCCATCGCTATGAATAGCCTCGGCGGGTTCTCCAACTCCGGTGAGGGCGGCGAAGACCCCGCGCGTTACGGCACCAATAAGGTGTCCCGTATCAAGCAGGTAGCATCAGGCCGTTTCGGTGTCACACCGGCGTATTTGGTGAATGCTGATGTTATCCAAATCAAAGTAGCGCAAGGTGCAAAACCGGGTGAAGGCGGCCAATTACCGGGTGATAAAGTCACGCCGTATATCGCCAAACTGCGTTATTCCGTGCCAGGTGTGACCTTGATTTCCCCACCACCGCACCATGATATTTATTCAATCGAAGACTTGGCACAGCTGATTTTCGACTTGAAACAGGTCAACCCGAAAGCAATGATTTCGGTGAAACTGGTTTCTGAACCCGGTGTTGGCACCATTGCCACCGGTGTGGCAAAAGCCTATGCCGACCTGATTACTATTGCAGGATACGACGGTGGTACCGGTGCCAGTCCGCTGTCCTCAGTGAAATATGCGGGTTGCCCGTGGGAACTGGGGCTGGTGGAAACCCAACAGGCACTGGTTGCCAACGGCCTGCGCCATAAAATCCGCCTGCAAGTGGATGGTGGTCTGAAAACTGGCGTTGATATTGTTAAAGCGGCGATTCTGGGGGCAGAAAGCTTCGGTTTCGGTACTGGCCCTATGGTGGCGCTGGGTTGTAAATACTTACGTATTTGCCACCTGAATAACTGCGCAACAGGTGTAGCGACCCAAGATGAGAAATTGCGACGCGACCATTATCACGGCTTGCCTGAACGTGTGGTGAACTACTTCCAGTTTATTGCCCGTGAAACCCGTGAAATCATGGCTGAGCTGGGTGTGAGCCAACTGGTTGATTTGATTGGCCGTACCGACATGCTGTTGGAACTTGATGGCATCTCAGCCAAACAAAACAAACTGGATCTGTCGCCAATGCTGAAAACAGCAACGCCACATCCAGGCAAAGCGCTGTATTGCACCGAAAATAATCCACCGTTCGATAAAGGCTTATTGAACAAAGAGTTGTTGGCGCAAGCCGAGCCGTATATTGAAGCTAAACAGAGCAAGACGTTTTACTTTGATATCCGCAACACCGACCGTTCCGTGGGTGCCGCGTTATCCGGCGCGATTGCCACCAAGCATGGCGACCAGGGGCTGGCAACCGATCCTATCAAAGCCTACTTCTCCGGTACTGCCGGTCAGAGCTTTGGGGTGTGGAATGCCGGTGGCGTTGAGCTGACCCTAACAGGCGATGCCAATGACTATGTCGGTAAAGGCATGGCCGGTGGCCGCATTGCGGTGCGCCCTCCAGTCGGTTCCAATTTCCGCAGCCACGAAGCCAGCATTGTCGGCAACACTTGCCTATATGGTGCCACTGGCGGCAAGTTGTTCGCTGCTGGTCGTGCCGGTGAGCGTTTCGCGGTACGTAACTCCGGGGCGATTACCGTCGTGGAAGGTATCGGCGATAACGGTTGTGAATATATGACGGGTGGGATTGTTTGCGTGCTGGGGCGTACCGGGATCAACTTCGGTGCAGGTATGACCGGTGGTTTCGCTTATGTCCTTGATGAAGATGGTGAATTCCGTAAACGTGTTAACCCTGAGCTGGTTGAAGTTCTGGATGTTGATCAATTGGCAATCCATGAAGAGCATCTGCGCGGCCTGATCACTGAGCATGTGCAGTTGACGGGTTCTAGCCGTGGTGAAGAAATTCTGGCTAACTGGCCGGAATGGGTGACCAAGTTTGCTTTGGTTAAACCGAAATCCAGCGATGTGAAAGCACTGTTGGGCCACCGTAGCCGTTCCGCAGCTGAGCTGCGGGTTCAAGCGCAGTAAGGGGTTGAAATGAGTCAGAATGTTTATCAGTTTATCGACCTACAGCGCGTAGATCCGCCGAAAAAGCCGCTGAAGATCCGTAAAATTGAATTTGTTGAGATTTACGAGCCATTCTCGGAAACACAGGCTAAAGCCCAGGCAGACCGCTGTTTGTCGTGCGGTAACCCCTATTGCGAATGGAAATGCCCGGTGCATAACTACATCCCTAACTGGCTGAAACTGGCCAACGAAGGGCGAATTATGGAAGCTGCGGATCTTGCTCATCAAACCAATAGCTTGCCAGAAGTGTGTGGCCGCGTATGCCCGCAAGACCGCTTGTGTGAAGGGTCTTGTACCCTGAATGACGAGTTCGGCGCGGTGACCATCGGTAACATCGAGCGCTATATCAGTGACAAAGCCATTGAGATGGGCTGGAAACCTGATATGTCTCATGTTCACCCGACTGGTAAACGTGTGGCGGTGATTGGCGCTGGCCCTGCCGGGCTGGCCTGTGCCGATGTACTGGCGCGTAACGGTGTACAAGCGGTAGTGTTTGACCGTCATCCAGAGATTGGCGGTTTGCTAACCTTTGGTATTCCGGCCTTTAAGCTGGAAAAAGAAGTGATGATTAAGCGCCGCAAAATCTTTTCCGAGATGGGGATTGAATTCCAATTGAATACCGAAGTCGGCAAAGACATCACTATGGATGTGCTGTTGCAAGAGTATGACGCAGTATTCCTCGGTGTGGGTACTTACCAATCCATGCGTGGTGGCCTGGAAAACGAAGATGCATCTGGAGTATATGATGCGCTGCCATTCCTGATCGCCAATACCAAGCAGCTGATGGGTTACGACGCTGCACCTCACGAGCCTTATATCAATATGCAAGGTAAACGTGTCGTGGTGCTGGGTGGTGGTGATACTGCGATGGACTGTGTACGTTCTTCCATTCGCCAAGGGGCAACTGACGTAGTTTGTGCCTATCGCCGTGATGAAGCCAACATGCCGGGTTCCAAGCGGGAAGTGAAAAACGCACGTGAGGAAGGGGTTGAATTTAAATTCAACCTGCAACCTTTGAGCATCGAAGTGAACAGTAACGGCAAAGTCTGTGGTGTGAAGATGGTTCGAACCCAACTGGGTGCGCCAGATGCACAGGGGCGTCGCATGGCTGAGCAGATCCCAGGCTCAGAACATGTTCTGCCAGCAGATGCTGTGGTTATGGCGTTTGGCTTCCGCCCGCACAGCATGGAATGGTTGGCCGCTCATGACGTAGCATTGGATAAACAAGGCCGTGTTGTGGCACCAGAGCGCACTGATAATGCTTTCCAGACCAGCAACCCAAAAATCTTTGCCGGTGGTGATATAGTTCGTGGCTCTGATTTAGTCGTGACCGCCATTGCTGAAGGCCGCAAAGCAGCAGAAGGTATTATGAATTATTTGGAAGTCTGATACCAAAAATCCTGTCATATACATCTAAAAACATCAGGGGCTGGTTATCCAGCCCTTTTTATTGTGTTTTTTTCGCGCGCAACGTCATTCACTCAAGATTTTGTAACAATCTCAGCCCGCCTTATTTGCAGCATTTTGACCATGAAGCGCTATAGTAAGGGCCGAGTTTAGATTTATTTATACTTTATGGGCCAACACTTCCCGGCCCGACACAGCTATTTTCTTATACACATTGTTACGCCTTGTTTTAAAGAAAGGATCATCTGTTATGAAATCTCACTTACTTTTCATTGCTGGCGGTTTGCTGGCTATCAGCGGCAGTGCATTAGCAATGTCACTTAATTATCAAGAAGTTGGCTATAATATTGAGGCTCGAGGTGCTCGGGCTGTGGTGGCGGAACTGGCAAAAGCGGGGCAATTACCTGCGGTCGAGAATAATATCAAGCTGGGTGATGATAACTGGATTGCTATGGCCCCTAAACTGGCCAATGGTGGTAATGCGAGTTTCACTGCGGGAATAAAATCAGCCCTCTCTTCGGCGCTGATTTATAATCCAGCCGCAGTACTAAAAGCAGTAAGTGACAGTAAAACACTTACATTATCAGAGATTTGTACTGCACCAGCCGATGCTAAAGACAGTGCTGCAAAAGCCAGTTTCCAACAGCGCGCCACTCATACTCTGTCAACTATCAGAAATAGTGACATGATGAGCCAGCGTGATAGCTGCCTGGCCGAATTGAGAAAGTTATCTTAATGGTAACAGTACGAATCAGGGCGGCCAAAGCCGCCCTGATTGTTTGTCCAAAAAACAGTCTATTTGCTCAAGAAATGAAGGCGACTACTTAACCACACGCAATGCTGGACGACCACCACTACGTGGCGGTTGCGGCGGTTCATCATCTGGTGAGCCACCATCACCTTGTGGCGCCTGAGTATCATCCGTTACCAACATCAAATTTTCTGTCGGTGTAGTCTCGTCATCTTCCTCTTCCATGCCGACAAAATTACCATCTGCATCAGAATCGTAAGCTTCTTCAGGTTCAAACATAGTTCCAGAACCATTTTCACGCGCATAGATTGCCATCACCGCCCCCATAGGGACAGTAACTTCACATGGAATACCACCAAAACGGGCGTTGAAACTCACGCCTTCATTACCCAATTCCAGATTAGCCACGGCACGCGGCGCCACATTCAATACAATTTGCCCATCACGGGCGAACTCCATTGGCACCGAGACACCCGGCTGGGTGACATCCACGACCAGATGTGGAGTCAGTTGATTATCAATCAACCACTCATAGAATGCGCGCAACAGGTAAGGACGGCGCGGAGACATATCAGACGTCGCCATAAAAATTAACCCCGTGTTTGCAGGCGCATTTCACGTTCAGCTTCAGTCAGAGAAGCCAGGAATGCATCACGCTCAAATACTCGAGTCATATAGCCTTTCAGCTCTTTAGAACCCGCACCGGTGAATTCAATGCCTAATTCTGGCAAACGCCACAGCAACGGAGCCAGGTAGCAATCAACCAGACTGAATTCTTCGCTCATGAAGTAAGGTGCTTCATTAAATACTGGAGCGATGGACAGCAGTTCTTCACGCAACTGTTTACGTGCAGCTTCTGCTTCCTGTGCATTACCTTGCTCGATTTTGTGCAGCAGGGAATACCAGTCATGCTCAATACGGTGCATCATCAAGCGGCTGCTACCACGTGCAACAGGGTATACCGGCATCAATGGTGGGTGAGGAAAACGCTCATCCAAATATTCCATGATGATACGGGATTCATACAGAGTCAGCTCGCGGTCGACCAAAGTAGGAACTGTACGGTAAGGATTGAGGTCAATCAGGTCCTGCGGCAGATTATCAGCTTCAACCTGCTCAATCTCAACACTGACACCTTTCTCCGCCAGTACGATACGTACTTGATGGCTAAAAATGTCGGTCGGGCCGGAAAACAGCGTCATTACCGAACGTTTGTTGGCAGCGACAGCCATGAAAACCTCCAAGATTATCTAGAAAACAATGCGAATAGCCCACGGTGACGTTGCTATCCTGAGTCGTTTTACCGCCGGTTCGCAATCAAGGTAGTTGCTGCCGTAAATAAGCCTTGGTCGAGAGAATAATTCAGCCAGGGAGATACACGGACGCCAACAGTTCGCCGAACAGGCACAAAAGTGGGTGATAGTTTACCAGATTTTGCATGTTTTGTGGGGATGCTGCTGCGATTTCATCAACAATTGTCTATCAGACAACAGCTTAGCGGTAAAAATATAATGAATAAAATGGTGGAAGTGTGTTTTTCAGCTATTTATTTTGTTTTATATCAATAAAAAAACCCGGTGAGACACCGGGTTTTTACCATTAATCTGCTGCCATAAAGGCAAAAAATTAACGCTTGGAGAACTGTGGACGACGACGTGCTTTACGCAGACCCACTTTCTTACGCTCAACTTCACGCGCATCACGCGTTACGAAGCCAGCTTTACGCAGTTCACCACGTAGAGACTCGTCATATTCCATCAGTGCACGGGTGATACCGTGACGGATAGCGCCAGCCTGACCTGAAATACCACCACCTTTAACAGTGATGTACATGTCAAACTTGGTAACCATGTCTACCAGTTCCAGCGGTTGATTCACTACCATACGGGCAGTTTCACGACCGAAGTAAACTTCGAGGCTACGTTGGTTAATAACGATTTTACCGCTACCCGGCTTAAGAAAAACGCGTGCAGCAGAACTTTTGCGGCGACCAGTGCCGTAGTATTGATTTTCAGCCATTGCCATAATCCCGATTAAATGTCCAGAACTTGCGGTTGCTGTGCCGCATGATTGTGCTCAGTACCTGCATAAACTTTAAGTTTACGATACATTGCACGGCCCAGCGGACCCTTCGGCAGCATGCCTTTAACCGCGATTTCAATCACACGCTCAGGACTGCGGGCAATCATCTCTTCAAAGGTCGCTTGTTTGATACCACCGATGTGACCGGTGTGACGGTAATAAATCTTGTCTGTACGCTTGTTACCGGTCACGGCAACTTTTTCTGCGTTCAGAACGATGATGTAATCACCAGTATCAACGTGCGGGGTGTATTCCGCTTTATGCTTGCCGCGTAAGCGACTAGCCAGTTCAGTAGCGAGGCGACCCAAGGTCTTACCATTCGCGTCAACAACATACCAGTCGCGTTTTACAGTTTCTGGTTTAGCTGTGAAAGTTTTCATTATAAAAGCTTACCCAATTAATAAGTTACACGTTGGTGAACACCCAAACGTTCAAAAACAGTTGAGGCTCACACGACCATCAGTCCAGCAAACCTACCCCTTCGAATAGCCAATGCTGGCACTATACAAAGTTCTGGGAAAAAAACTTTGTTGTAACGTGGGGTCGCAAGATTATAGAGAAGTCGACGTCAAAGATCGAACTGTTTTTGGCGAGAAAGGTATAAATTAAACATGTTAAGTTAGGGCGAAGAATAATCGCCCACCACAGAATAGCATTTTAGTGGGTTAAAAGTGAATAACTGCGGTGCAGATAGCTTTTACCACAAGTGCGATTACGGCAAGTGCGGTAAAGAGAGGTATTCCTCACTTTGCATCTCTTGTAGCCGTGATAAACAACGCTGATATTCAAATTTAAGCCGCTCACCGCAATAAATTTCGAACATTGATGCTTCCGCTGCAATGATCAATTTCACCCGCCGCTCATAGAACTCATCAACTAATGCCAAAAAACGTCGAGCGGTATTTTCATCTTGCGTCGCCATTTTATGGACATTATGCAGCAATACGGTGTGATAAAGCTTAGACAACGCGATGTAATCAAGTTGGCTGCGCGCCTCTTCACATAATGTGTGGAAGTCCACTGCCAGCACGCCTTGCCCCGAGCAGATGGCAGGCAAAGGCCGGTGATTGACCTCTAGAACAGGTGCTTTTTCGCCCTGTTTACCCGCAAGTTTGACAAAAATGTCTGCCATCGCCTGCTCGGTTTGTGGATTGAGCGGCGTCAAATACAGGTTTGCCTGAGTCAATGTACGCAAACGATAGTCAATACCGGCATCGACATTCATCACATCACAATATTGTTTAATCAGTTCGATGGCAGGTATGAAACGCGCTCGTTGTAAACCGTTGCGATACAAGTCATCCGGTGGAATATTGGATGTGGCAACCAGAGTGATGCCGCGCGCAAACAGTGCTTCCAGCAGTGTTGCCAGCAACATGGCATCGGTAATATCCGACACAAAAAATTCATCAAAACACAGCACATCCGTCTGCGCCTTGAAACCATCAGCAATGATTTCTAATGGATTTTCATGGCCTTGCAATGTGGTTAGCTCTTGATGCACTCGCAACATAAAGCGGTGAAAATGCAGACGCAGCTTACGATCACCTGGTAAACTGTGGAAAAACATATCCATCAGCCAGGTTTTGCCCCGCCCGACGCCGCCCCACATGTACAAGCCCTGAGCCGGACGTATTAGCGTCTTGGGTGCGCTGCGGCCCAGTAAACGCCCCAAACGCCCTCGTATCCTGTTATTAACCGTAGGGGTACTGTGGTGTTGATTCAGTTCCCGATATAGGGTATCCAGCCGTGCTACGGTGCGCCGTTGGACGTCGTCTGGTTGGTAGTCACCGGCATCAATTGCCTGCTGGTAAAGTGCTATAGGTGAACTCGGTTGCATGTTTATCAATAATCCCTGATAAAATAATTATCTACTTTTTACGGTACTTTCTTGCTGATTTATCGGGCAATCGCAGCATTTACCGACTCGGTCACTGCGGAAAAAACCTGATAACCATAGGCAAAGTTGCATCAGGATTCCACTCAGACAAGGTTAACGGTTATAGTGGGTATTATTAAGTGAAAAAGCCCTGCTGAACAATGAAGTCAAAAAAGGAGTCATCATGACCTGGGAGTATGCGCTTATTGGGTTGGTTGTTGGTATTGTGATTGGCGCGGTGGCTATGCGCTTTGGCAACCGTAAATTGCGTCAGCAGCAAGTGCTGCAAAATGAGCTGGAGAAGAGCAAAACAGATCTGGAAGAATACCGTCAGGAACTGGTTGGGCATTTTGCCCGCAGTGCCGAATTGCTTGATAACATGGCTCGCGACTATCGCCAGCTTTATCAGCATATGGCGAAAAGCTCCAATAACTTATTGCCGGACTTGCCAATGCAAGATAATCCGTTCCGCTACCGTCTGACAGAATCTGAAGCTGATAATGATCAGGCACCGGTCAAAATGCCACCTCGCGATTACTCTGAAGGCGCATCGGGGTTATTACGCCCGGAGCATCAGACCCGCGATTAAGCACGCGCTTAGCTATCATACTGACTACGGTGGGGTGTTCCTCATACTGCCGTAGTCAGCACATTTACACTTCTATACTTACCTCTTCTTGAATTGCTTTATCCTAACCCCTATATCAAGTGACATCTTAGGGTGCTTATTTTTAGAACAGCAGTAGCCTTTTGAAATAAGTGAATTTTTTAGCTAATTCAGAGTCTGAATTTACAACGGACCTGTAGCAGCCATCACCCCTATTCATTCACCGTTAGGTATTGAGAGAGTTTAAATCAATGAAGAAAAAGTCATTATTTCTTAGTGCGTTGGCAATGAGTGTCGGCTTAGGTCTCGCATCTGTTCCTATGGTGAACGCAGCAGCTCTTCCTGCAGCCGTCGCAGGGCAATCAGTCCCAAGCCTGGCCCCTATGTTAGAAAAGGTGTTGCCAGCGGTCGTCAGCGTTCACGTTTCTGGCACTCAGGCACAGCAGCAGCGCTTGCCAGAAGAGTTCAAATTCTTCTTTGGCCCCAATGCGCCAACCGGCAAAGAGAGCAATCGCCCATTTGAAGGCTTAGGATCTGGTGTCATCATTAACGCGGAAAAAGGTTATATATTAACCAATAACCACGTTATTAATAACGCAGATAAAATTCGCATTCAGCTCAATGATGGCCGTGAATATGATGCCAAACTGCTGGGCCGTGACGAACAAACTGATATCGCTTTATTACAACTAACCGATGCCAAAAATCTGACCGCCATTAAAATCGCAGATTCTGACAACCTGCGAGTCGGTGACTTTGCAGTCGCCGTGGGCAACCCATTTGGTCTGGGGCAAACTGCGACTTCGGGTATTATTTCCGCACTGGGTCGCAGTGGTTTGAATCTGGAAGGGTTAGAAAACTTTATTCAGACTGATGCCTCTATCAACCGCGGTAACTCGGGCGGCGCGCTGGTTAACCTAAACGGCGAATTGATTGGGATTAACACCGCCATTTTGGCTCCAGGCGGCGGTAACATTGGTATCGGTTTCGCTATCCCAAGCAACATGGCGCAAAACCTCAGCCAGCAGCTGATTGAGTTTGGCGAAGTGAAGCGCGGCCTGCTGGGTATTCGTGGTAGTGAAATGACCGCTGACATGGCAAAAGCCTTTAACATTGATGCTCAGCGCGGTGCTTTTGTCAGTGAAGTCATGCCAAAATCCGCAGCGTCTAAAGCGGGTATAAAAGCGGGCGACGTGTTGGTTTCTGTGGACGGCAAACCTATCAGCAGCTTTGCTGAGTTACGCGCAAAAGTAGGGACTACCGGCCCAGGTAAAGCCATTAAAGTAGGCTTATTGCGTGATGGTAAACCACTTGAAGTCACCGTCACACTGGAGAACAGCAGCCCAACATCAACCAGTGCTGATACCTTATCACCATCGTTGCAGGGTGCATCGCTGAGCAATGGTGAAATCAAAGGTGGCAGCAAGGGGGTTAAAGTTGAAAACGTGACGAAAGGTTCTCCAGCAGCACAGTCTGGCTTGCAGAAAGACGATGTGATAATTGCTGTAAACCGTGTGCGAGTTAAGGATATCGCTGAGTTACGTAAAGCTATCGAAGCCAAACCAGCTGTTATTGCACTGAATATTGTGCGCGGTGAAGAGAATATTTATCTATTAATCCGCTAATTTGCAGAAAAATCGGACACAGCACAATGCTGTGTCCGTCAAACTCATGCTATTCTCCGGTTACCTATTCATTTATGCCTTAAAATTCATGTTTCTTAAGCTATTGCGTTCTATTATTTTGGGGCTAATTGTTGCCGGTATCTTGCTGGTCGCAATGCCTATGCTCCGTAGTCCGGGTCACTTTTTTTCCGGCAATGGTGATAGCGTAGATGAAGAGGTTCCTGCCAGTTATAACCAGGCAGTGCGCAGAGCTGCACCTGCCGTTGTTAATGTTTATAACCGTAGCCTAAGCCCCACTCAGGATGGATTAGCCATTCGCACTCTAGGTTCTGGCGTCATCATGAGTGACAAGGGTTATATCCTTACCAATAAACACGTTATCAATAATGCTGAACAAATCATTGTCGCATTACAAAATGGCCGTATATCTGAAGCATTGCTGGTCGGTTCCGATAATCTGACTGATTTAGCCGTTTTGAAAATTGATGCCGTAAACCTGCCTGTGATTCCCATTAATATTAATCGTGCGCCACACATTGGTGACGTCGTGCTGGCAATCGGTAACCCCTATAATCTCGGTCAAACAGTCACACAAGGGATTATCAGTGCCACTGGGCGTATTGGTTTAAGCGATTCTGGGCGGCAAAACTTCCTTCAGACTGATGCCTCAATCAACCAGGGTAACTCCGGCGGTGCGTTGGTCAATACGCTGGGTGAGTTGATGGGGATTAACACCCTGTCCTTTGATAAAAGCAGCAATGGCGAAACCCCAGAAGGGATTGGCTTTGCCATCCCGACAGCGCTCGCCACCAAAGTGATGGAAAAACTGATTCGTGATGGACGAGTTATTCGCGGCTATATTGGGATTACTGGCGAGGAATATCCGCCATTCAATGCCAGTGGCAATAGCGGCGAGCGAATCCACGGCATTAAAGTGAACAAGATATCGCCAAGTGGCCCGGCGGCTAATGCCAACTTACAAGTGGGTGATATTATTCTTAGCGTAAATAATAAGCCTGCAACATCCGTAATAGAAACAATGGATCAGGTGGCAGAGATTCGCCCTGGAACCACCATTCCGGTTTTATTATTACGCAATGGCCAACAAATCACGGCACAAATCACCATCACCGAATTGGATCAAAACGAAGTTCTTAGCCAGCAACCTGCGCCATAAATTCTGTTATGTATGGCTAAAAAAAATGCCAGCTCGATATCATCGGCTGGCATTTTTTATGACGCGGTCAGAAAAGGCTTATTCGCCTTTTACACGTTCGATTTTAGCGCCTAACGCACGCAATTTATCTTCGATACCTTCATAACCACGGTCGATATGATAAATACGGTCAACAATCGTTACCCCGTCAGCAATACAACCAGCTAGAACTAAACTAGCAGAAGCACGCAAATCGGTGGCCATGACCTGAGCACCAGACAGTTGCTCAACACCATAGCAAATCACAGTATTGCTCTCGATTTCTGCATGTGCGCCCATACGAATCAGTTCTGGCACATGCATAAAACGGTTTTCGAAAATCGTTTCGGTGATGACACCCGTCCCTTCAGCCACTAAATTCAATAAGCTGAACTGAGCCTGCATATCTGTTGGAAAACCTGGGTGCGGAGCCGTTCGCAAAGTAACCGCTTTAGGGCGTTTGCCATGCATATCCAGGCTTATCCAGTCGTCGCCGACTTCAATATCAGCACCTGCTTCGCGCAGTTTAGCCAGTACGGCATCCAGCGTATCAGGGCGAGTCTGACGACAAACCACTTTGCCGCCAGAGATAGCAGCCGCAACCAGGAAAGTCCCGGTTTCAATACGGTCTGGCAGCACTCGATACACACCGCCACCCAAGCGAGCAACGCCTTCGATGGTAATGCGGTCAGTACCTGCACCAGTAATTTTAGCACCCAGCGTATTCAAGAAATTTGCTGTATCGACAATTTCTGGCTCGCGAGCAGCGTTTTCAATGACAGTGGTGCCTTCCGCCAAGGTTGCAGCGCTCATAATGGTCACGGTTGCGCCAACGCTGACTTTATCCATTACGATATGTGCGGCTTTCAGACGACCATTGACGGAGGCTTTAACGTAACCTTCTTCCAGCTTGATTTCAGCGCTCAGCTGTTCCAAACCGGTAATATGCAAATCGACCGGACGCGCACCGATAGCACAACCTCCCGGTAATGAGACTTGCCCTTTACCAAAGCGCGCAACCAGTGGCCCCAATGCCCAAATAGAAGCACGCATGGTCTTAACCAAATCGTACGGTGCGCAGAACTCATCCACACCACTAGCATCAACAAAAACAGAGCCGGAAGCAGCATCACGCTCAATTTTAACGCCTAATTGGCTTAGCAACTTAATGGTGGTATCAATGTCTTTTAGCTTTGGGACATTTTGCAACTCGACCGGGTCTTCCGCCAATAACGCAGCAAACAATATCGGTAATGCCGCGTTTTTCGCTCCGGAAATGGTGACTTCACCGCTTAGGCGAGTCCGCCCCTGCACACGAAACTTATCCATTGTGACCACTCTTTGTTGTCAAAATACTGGTTGTTGTCAAAATACTGATCAGCAAATTCGAATTCACTGCCCGCTTACAAAACTGCCGGCCAGACTGTAGGCAGTTTTGAAGCCAGTAGCATTAAAAGCCGTTTAGTTTGCGATCCCGCTGCCACTCTTGTGGCGTATAAGCCTTAATCGATAAGGCATGAATACGGTTATCAGCGATATATTCCATCAAAGGCGCATACACAGCCTGCTGTTTTTTCACCCGGCTCATATCGGCAAATAACTCACCCACAGCAATCACCTGAAAGTGGCTGCCGTCACCGGTAACATGTGCTTCTTGTAATGCCAATGCTCGCATCAGCACGTCTTTAATTTCGTTAGTATCCATAAGATTCATTCTATTTTATAAGGAGCATAGCCAGCTCAACATATTAGTGGAATACGGCTTTCTCTGAAACTAAAGAAAAGCCCCTGTTTTGCTATTGCACACAGAGGCTTGAAAACTTTAGTTATTTGCTTTGGGAGTAAACGACACAAAATAGCGCTAACTTAATGCCACTTGCTATGCGTTGTTTGCTTCTACTGGGATAACTGTTTCTACTGGGATGACGTCACGCAGATTGTACAGTTCAATCAAGGTAGATAGCCGATCACTGACACCGATAATCGCCAGGGAGCCCCCTTGTTTGTTGCGCAGTTCACGAAAGTGAACCAGCAGCGCCAGACCAGATGAGTCAACACGCCGTAATTGGCTCACATCAATACGCGTCTTATCGGCCAACAGTGCTTCACGCTGTTGCCACAGAGGTAACAGCGTTTCGCGATCCAATTCACCTTGCAGTACCAGCGTTTCCTGCTGCGACTGCCAATTCAGCTCATCTGCCATAATCACTGTTTATCCAGGGTTATCGGCTGTTTCGCGGCAATCAGCAATTGTTGAGTCAAACCATCCACACCTTTCTGACGCAAGATAGAAGCCCACTCATTTTGCTTGGTACTGATCATGCTAACCCCTTCGGCTATCATGTCATACGCCTGCCAGTAGCCAGTTTGGCTGTTTTTACGCCACTGGAAATCTAAACGCACTGGCGGACGGCCATTAGGATCAAGGATGGTTACGCGAATGGCAACGATATTGGCATCACCCAGCGGTTGGTCTGGTGCAACATCGTAAGTTTGGCCGTGATATAACGCCAGGGCCTGGCCATATGCCTGTTCCAGATATTGGCTGAATGCATTGAAATATGCCTCTCGCTGTGCGGGCGTGGCGGCTTTGTAATAGCTGCCCAGCACTAATGCACCGGCATATTTAATCTGGACGAATGGCAATAACTCTTCACGTACGATGGTGCGCAAATAGTCTGGATTCTGTTTAATTTTCGCTTGTTCAGTTTTCAGGCGCGTAAAGGTTCTTTGCGCGGCTTCATCCATCAGACGGTATGGGTTGGTCTGATCGACAGCATTCGCCAGTGGGGCGACCACCAACAATGCGACCATAAGTAAACGTTTAAACATTCAGATACCCTCTTAAGGATGTTGGGTTGCAGGTAAGCCGCCATTTGCTGCCGCAGGTGCTGATGCCGCTGCTGGCTCACTGGCTGGCGTACCAGAATTACCATCACCGCCACTCTTGTACAAGAACTGGCCGATAAGGTCTTCCAGAACCAGAGCAGATTTGGTGTCTTGAATAACGCCACCATCTTTCAAAATACCGGTGCCCATATCGGGGTCTTCAAAGCCGACATTGAGTGCCAGGAACTGTTCACCCAATAAACCTGAAGTGCGTACTGCCAGGGAGCTGGTGTCCGGAATATGGTTATAGCGCTGCTGGATATCCATCGCCACACGTGGGCTGTAATTTTGGGTATCCAGTGTTATCTCAGCGACCCGCCCTACCACCACACCACCAATTTTGACTGGGGAATTGTTTTTCAGGCCACCAATATTGTCAAAATTGGCATAAATCCGGTAAGTCGGCTGATTGCCCACAGCTTTGATATCGGCCACTTTTAAGCAGAGAAACACGACCGCCAGAATAGCAATCAGTATAAACGCCCCTACCCAGACTTCACTTTTCTTCGTTTGCATCGACTCAGTTCCCAAACATCAGTGCTGTCAGCACAAAATCTAATCCCAATACTGCCAGTGACGAATGCACCACAGTACGGGTCGTTGCCCGGCTAATCCCTTCAGATGTTGGGACAGCATCATAACCATTGAATAGCGCAATCCACGTCACGGTAATAGCAAATACCAAGCTTTTAATCAGGCAATTCAGTAAATCTGTGCGCCACTCGACGGCACTTTGCATCGCTGACCAGAAGAAACCGCCGTCAATCCCCTTCCAATCGACACCGACCACAGAGCCGCCCCAAATGCCCACAGCGACAAAGATAGCCGTCAATAATGGCATGCTGATAAGCCCCGCCCAGAACCGGGGAGCAACCACGCGCCGCAGAGGGTCAATTGCCATCATTTCCAAACTGGAAATCTGCTCTGTGGCTTTCATCAAGCCAATTTCTGCCGTCAGGGCTGAACCGGCCCGGCCAGCAAACAGCAATGCCGTCACTACTGGCCCCAATTCCCGCAATAATGATAAAGACACCATCATCCCGAGGCTGGCTTCCGCACTGTAAGTAGTGAGGATCAAAAAGCCCTGCAAGCCCAAAACCATACCGATAAACAGACCGGAAACCACAATAATCAGTAAGGATTGCACCCCAACGCTATACAGCTGCTTGACCAATAATGGCCACTGTTTTCGCGGTTCAGGCCGGCCAACCAGTGCATTAAATAGCATTAAACCTGCGCGGCCAAAAGATGCGCAGACATTAATACCCCGGCGACCTAAAGACGCCAAAGCCTGTACTAACATGAATACTCCATCTATTAGCCCAACAGCTCAGTTTTATAATCACCCGCCGGGAAACGGAACGGCACCGGCCCGTCGGCAATACCATCGAGAAACTGACGCACCCGCATATCGTCATTGGCTTGTAACTGCTCAGGTGTTCCTTCAGCAATCACATGCTGATCCGCCACGATATAAGCATAATCAGCAATACTCAGCACTTCCGGTACATCGTGGGAAACCACCACACAGGTGACGCCTAACGCATGATTCAGCTCATCAATCAGTTTTACCAGCACGCCCATGGTGATAGGGTCCTGACCGACAAAAGGCTCATCAAACATAATCAATTCTGGATCAAGAGCAATCGCCCGCGCCAATGCCGCACGGCGGGCCATACCGCCTGAAAGCTCGGCGGGCATTAAGTTAGCCGCACCACGCAAACCCACGGCTTCTAACTTCATCATCACCGTGCTATGTAGCAACTCTTCGGGTAAACGGCTATGTTCTCGTAATGGGAAAGCCACATTCTCAAATACCGTTAAATCGGTGAATAATGCCCCCGATTGAAACAACATGCTCATTTTCTTGCGCACATCATACAAACGCTGACGCGAAAGCGTCGGAATATTATCACCATCAAACCAGATTTCACCGGTATCTGGCGCAAGTTGCCCACCAATCAGGCGCAGCAGCGTGGTTTTACCAATCCCAGAAGGCCCCATAATCGCCGTGACTTTGCCGCGCGGGACCGTCATGTTGATATCGGCGAATATCGGACGCTCACCACGGGTAAAACTCATCCCGCGGATCTCTATCAAATTCGACGCCAGTTGGTTCATTATCATTCGTCCCTTAGGCCTTTTATGACTCATCTAGCGCCAATGTTACAGCAAATAGCGATAACGAGCGCAATTGAGAAGTATTCTGACAATTTATTAACGCTTTTTCGTAGCCAAAGTTGCCATAAGTTTTACTTTTCTGGCTCTCACAGTCAAAATTAGGGGGTAACCTAAAAAGAGCATAAAAATGTATTTTTAGTCAGTGTTGCCTATCGATTCACATTTACCGACAGCTAGCGTCGACCAACGGTTCGGGATTATATACCCAAAGACATTGGAGATGCAGGTAGGCAGCAAGCGAACAAATCCCGATGAGCTTACATAAGTAAGTGATTCGGGTGAGTGTGCGTAGCTAACACCCCTGCAACTTCAAGGATGCAGGGTATACCCAATAAAGGACTCTGCATGTTTCTTGCGATAACACTATTAATCATTGGCTTGGTGCTATTAGTGTACGGTGCTGACCGATTAGTTTATGGTGCAGCGGTGTTAGCACGTTCTTTCGGTATCCCGCCACTCATTATCGGGATAACCATTGTCGGCATTGGCACCTCGCTGCCGGAACTGATTGTGTCCGTCACTGCGGCGCTGAATAACCAAACGGATATGGCCGTTGGCAATGTGCTGGGTTCTAATATTACCAATCTTTTGCTGATTGTGGGTGGTGCCGCCCTGATACGCCCACTGACAGTGCGCTCAGAAATTTTACGTCGCGAGTTACCCTTGATGTTAGTCGTGACGGTATTGTGTGGTTTCTTGCTAGCAGATAACCATCTTAGCCGTGGCGATGGCGTTATTTTGCTTTTGGCCGCCGCCGCGTTTATTGTCCTGATGCTAAAAATTGCCCGTCTGGCCCATTCGCAAGGAAATGATATTTTCACTCGTGAACAATTAGCTGAGTTGCCGCAAGACAGCAGTAATACCGTTGCATTATTGTGGCTGGTGCTGGCCTTCATTATTTTGCCGCTGTCAGCCCAAATGATTATCGACAATGCCACTGTTATCGCCAGAGTCGCAGGAGTCAGCGAACTGGTCATCGGGCTGACTGTTATTGCCATTGGTACCAGTTTACCTGAATTAGCGACGTTCATCGCGGGTGCATTGAAAGGTGAAGATGATATGGCGGTTGGTAATATCATCGGCTCAAATATTTTTAATATCGTTATTGTATTAGGCGTACCCGCATTACTGTCCCCTGGTGATATCAACCCCGAAGCGTTCCAGCGAGATTATTGGGTCATGCTCGGTGTCAGTGTGATATTCACTGTACTTTGTCTGGGGCGTAAACATCGAATCGGCCATATGGCGGGCGCTCTGTTATTATGTGGGTTTATTGCCTACCTGGCGGTGCTACTTTTTTGCTCCCTTTAGTGCCGCATAACATAAACAATGCCGCATACAGGAACCCAGTATGTCTTCTTCTGATTTACAGCCGAGTATGGATTTACAGCCAAGGGTAGATTTCCAACAGGCGGGTAAACAAGTTCTACAAATTGAGCGCGAAGGGCTGGCACAGCTTGATCAATATATTAACGATGATTTTACCCAAGCTTGCGAGGCAATATTTAACTGCCACGGCAAAGTTGTCGTTATGGGGATGGGTAAATCTGGCCATATCGGCTGCAAAATTGCCGCGACTTTCGCCAGCACCGGCACTCCGTCATTCTTTGTTCATCCCGGCGAGGCCAGTCATGGCGACTTGGGGATGATCACGCCGCAAGATATTGTATTAGCCATCTCCAACTCGGGTGAGTCCAACGAGATTCTGGCTTTGATTCCCGTACTTAAGCGCCAGAAAATTCAGCTTATTTGCATGAGCAACAACCCTGAAAGCACTATGGGTAAAGCCGCTGATATTCACTTGTGTATTAAAGTGCCGCAAGAGGCCTGCCCGCTGGGATTAGCACCGACCACCAGCACCACGGCGACATTAGTGATGGGTGATGCGCTCGCCGTAGCCTTGCTACAGGCACGGGGCTTTACGCAAGAAGACTTTGCGCTCTCCCATCCGGGTGGCGCACTGGGGCGCAAGTTGTTATTACGAATCAGCGATATCATGCATACCGGAGCCGACATTCCTCACGTCAGCCCTGATGCCTCATTACGCGACGCATTACTGGAAATTACTCGGAAAAATCTGGGTTTAACCGTAATCTGTGACGACTTAATGATGATTAAAGGTATCTTTACGGACGGTGATTTGCGCCGGGTATTTGATATGGGTATTGATTTGAATAATGCGAAAATCGCCGATGTGATGACCAGCGGTGGCATTCGAGTTCGTCCCACCATGTTGGCGGTGGATGCACTCAACCTAATGGAGTCGCGTCATATTACTGCGGTGTTAGTCGCCGATGGTGACCAATTGCTGGGTGTGGTGCATATGCACGACATGCTGAGAGCCGGTGTTGTTTAATAAAAGGTAAATTATGGATAGCACTGTATATCTGGACACATGCTATGGCCCGGTGGCTAGCAGCGTTATGGAACGTGCAGCCAACATTCGCTTATTGATCTGTGATGTTGATGGCGTCATGTCAGATGGCCTGATTTACATGGGCAATCAGGGTGAAGAGCTGAAAGCTTTCAATGTGCGGGATGGCTATGGTATTCGCTGCCTGATAACCTCCGGTATCGAAGTGGCTATTATTACTGGCCGTAATGCCAAATTGCTAGAAGACCGTGCCAACACTTTAGGTATTACCCACCTTTATCAAGGGCAATCTGATAAGCTGGTCGCCTATAACGAGTTATTAGTCGCCTTAAAATGTCTGCCTGAGCAAGTTGCTTATATTGGCGATGACCTGATTGATTGGCCGGTGATGGCACAAGTCGGTTTATCTGTCGCGGTGGCGGATGCCCATCCATTGCTCATTCCCAAGGCGCATTATGTTACACGCATCAATGGCGGCCGCGGTGCAGTACGCGAGTTATGTGATTTGATATTATTGGCCCAAGGTAAACTCGAAGGTGCCAAAGGATTGTCGATATGAGTAAAACAAGACTATGGATAACCTTATCCTTAGCACTGATTGCTTTAGCCCTGATTGGCTGGAATATTTCCGGTTTTAATCAACAAGATACACAAGCTACAATTGATGATAATGAACCCTCATCACAAAGCCAGCATACGGTGACAGTGGTTTTTAATCCGGTCGGGCAACTGAATTATAAATTGGTGGCAGAAGAGGTTCAGAACTTCAGCGCACAACAGCTGACCTGGTTTACCAGGCCGGTGATGACGATGTTTGATGAGAATGCTGTCGCCACCTGGACAGTACGAGCAGATCGCGCCAAGCTGACCGATGATAAAATGCTTTATTTGTACGGTCATGTTGAGGTTGATAGCCTAACCCCTGACGCACAGCTACAAAAAATTAAAACTGATAACGCCCAGGTTAATTTGATCACTCAGGATGTATCCTCCGATGATGAAGTTACCCTCTTTGGTGTTGGATTTACATCTAACGGCATGAAAATGCGTGGCAATTTGCGGGATAAAACCGCCGAGCTGATTGAAAAGGTTAAAACCTCTTATGAAATCCAAAAATAAAATTCTTCATTTTTTGCTTGCCAGCTCACTTTTGGCCGCAAGCCTGCCCGCGTTAGCTTTAACTGGCGATACTGATCAGCCCGTGCTGGTCGACTCGGTCAAACAAGCATTGGATATGGGTGCCAATACCGTCACCTTTACCGACAATGTGGTTATCAAGCAAGGCACCATTGAGATTAAGGCTGATAAAGTCGTGGTGACCCGCCCTGGCGGCGATCAGAGCAAAATGGTCATCGAAGGTTTTGGTAATCCAGTGACTTTCTATCAGATGCAAGATAGCGGCAAACCGGTTAAAGGCCACGGCCAGAAACTGCGTTACGAAGTCGCTAATGATTTTGTCGTCTTGACCGGTAATGCCTATCTGGAGCAGCTTGATAGTAATATCAAAGGTGATCGCATCACGTATCTGGTGAAAAAACAGCAGATGGAAGCCTTCAGTGATAAAGGCAAACGTGTTACCACCGTGCTATTACCGTCTCAATTACAAGATAAAGGGCCAGCAGCTTCAGGCCAAAAGAAGAGTAACTAATCATTTATGGCAACATTAATCGCAGAAAAACTGGCTAAGGCGTATAAAGGCCGTAAAGTAGTCGAAGACGTTAGCCTGAAAGTGAAATCCGGTGAAATTGTCGGTTTGCTTGGGCCGAACGGTGCGGGCAAGACCACCACTTTTTATATGGTTGTCGGCATTGTCCAGCGTGATGCTGGGCGCATTGTGATTGATGACGAAGATATCAGCCTCTTGCCATTGCATGAACGCGCCCTGCGCGGGATTGGCTATTTGCCGCAAGAAGCCTCTATCTTCCGCCGTCTGAGTGTCTTTAACAATTTGATGGCGGTGCTGGAAATCCGGAAAGACCTCTCATCTGAGCAACGTCAGGAGCGGGCTGATGAGTTAATGGAAGAGTTCCATATTACTCATTTACGTGACAGTCTGGGTCAATCGCTTTCCGGCGGTGAACGCCGCCGTGTCGAAATCGCCCGTGCGCTGGCTGCCAATCCCAAATTTATTCTGCTGGATGAGCCGTTTGCCGGGGTTGACCCGATTTCTGTTATTGATATCAAAAAGATAATTGAGCATCTGCGCGACAGTGGCCTCGGTGTACTGATTACCGACCATAATGTGCGTGAGACGCTAGACGTTTGTGAGCGGGCTTATATTGTAAGCCAAGGGCATTTAATCGCTCACGGCACACCACAGGAAATTTTGGCTGACGAACAAGTTAAACGTGTGTATCTGGGTGAGGAGTTCCGCCTTTAATCTTCTCATCACGGCACACTATTAATGATTTTGTTAGCCATCAGGAAAATTGATACCGCATTATGAAGCAAGGTTTGCAACTCAAGTTCAGCCAACAACTGGCAATGACTCCGCAGCTACAGCAGGCTATTCGCCTGTTGCAGCTTTCTACGCTAGAACTCCAGCAGGAGATTCAGTTAGCGCTGGAGAGCAACCCCCTGCTTGAGCAAACTGATCTTCATGAAGAGATAGAGGCAAAAGAAACAATAGACAGTGAATCGCTTGATACCCGCGAAGCACTGGAACAGAAAGATATGCCGGAAGAGTTGCCACTGGATGCTACCTGGGATGAGATTTACACCGCAGGCACGCCGTCGGGTATGGGCAATGATTACAGCGACGATGAACTGCCGGTCTATCAGGGCGAAACCACTCAAACGCTGCAAGACTATTTGATGTGGCAAGTAGACTTGACCCCGTTCTCAGAAACTGATGCCGCCATTGCAACATCGATCGTTGATGCGGTTGATGAAACCGGTTATCTCACTGTGCCACTGGAAGACATTCTGGAAAGCATGGGGGATGAAAACGTCGCATTGGACGAAGTTGAAGCTGTGCTCAAGCGGATACAACACTTTGATCCTATTGGTGTAGCCGCGCGTAACCTGCGCGAGTGCCTATTGGTACAGCTATCGCAATATGACAAAGACACCCCCTATCTCGCTGAAGCACGCCTGGTCATTAGCGAATATCTGGATTTGCTAGGCAACCATGATTTCCGTACGATGATTCGTTTAAGTCGGCTAAAAGAAGATACACTTAAAGAGGCCATTGCCCTGATTCAGTCACTGGATCCGCGCCCAGGTCAGTCTATCAATACCGGGGAATCTGAGTATGTGATTCCAGATGTTCTGGTACGTAAAGACAAAGGGCACTGGACGGTCGAGCTTAATGCCGATAGCATTCCACGCCTGAAAATCAACCAGCAGTACGCAGCGATGGGCAGCAATACCCGTAATGACAGTGACGGGCAGTTCATTCGTAGCAATTTGCAAGAAGCAAAATGGTTGATAAAAAGCCTTGAGAGCCGTAATGAAACGCTATTGAAAGTGGCGCGTTGCATTGTAGAGCAGCAGGTGGCGTTTTTTGAAAATGGGCCTGAATTTATGAAACCCATGGTGCTGGCAGACATTGCCCAAGCCGTGGATATGCATGAGTCGACAATTTCCCGTGTGACCACGCAGAAGTTCCTGCACAGTCCTCGAGGCATTTTCGAACTGAAATATTTCTTCTCCAGTCACGTCAATACAGATAGCGGAGGCGAAGCTTCTTCTACTGCGATTCGTGCACTGGTGAAAAAATTGGTTGCGGCAGAAAATCCTGCCAAACCACTTAGTGACAGTAAACTGACCACACTATTATGTGAACAAGGCATTATGGTGGCTCGGCGAACCGTCGCGAAGTATCGAGAGTCGTTATCCATCCCGCCGTCAAACCAGCGTAAACAGTTGGTTTGACCTGAACTGAGAAGGAAGACACTATGCAACTCAATATTACCGGACATCATGTCGAAATAACCGACGCATTACGCGAGTTTGTTACCACTAAATTTGCCAAACTTGAGCAATATTTTGATCGCATTAACCAAGTGTATGTGGTTTTAAGTGTCGAAAAAGTAAAACAAATTGCAGAAGCCACGGTACATGTGAATGGAGGCGAGTTGCACGCAAGTTCAGAGCAGGAAGATATGTACGCCGCAATTGATATTTTGGTTGATAAACTGGCCCGCCAGTTAAACAAACACAAAGATAAATTGAAACAACATTAGGAACCCTTGTTGCTGTTATATAGCCTGGATAGTTCGAGTTACGTACATGCAGCTTGAAGTATGATGGATACACACAGCAAAGGTTCTACACTCGCTACCTAACCTGATGCCAGCAGAGAAGAATATTCCGCTGGCATCAGGCGTAAAACAGCGCTTAAGTGAAAGATGAAATGATCAACGATCCAGCATTGCAATTAAGCTCGGTATTAAATATCGAGTGCACCAAAAGCTCCGTACATTGCTCAAGTAAAAAACGGGCTTTGGAAATTATCAGCGAGTTAGCTGCCAAACAGCTTAACCTGCCGTCACAGGTCGTCTTCGATGCTGTGTTAACCCGCGAACGCATGGGCAGTACAGGCATTGGTAGTGGTATCGCGATACCTCATGGCAAGCTGGAGGAAGATACACTGCGTGCTGTAGGTGTATTTATCCGCTTGGAACAACCGATTGCTTTCGATGCTATTGATAACCAACCGGTTGATCTATTATTTGCCTTGTTGGTTCCAGCAGATCAATGTAAAACTCACTTACACACTTTGTCTTTAGTGGCCAAGCGATTAGCTGATAAAACAGTGTGCCGCCGTTTACGAGCAGCGCAAAGTGATGACGAGCTTTATCAAATCATCACTGAATTACCGCCAGAAACAGAATAATTAGGCAGTAACGTCGTTTTATCCGTTATGCCCGGCTCCTTAGCCGGATTACAGGGTTCTACAAGGGGAGTCACTCACATGGTGCTGATGATTGTCAGCGGCCGTTCCGGTTCAGGGAAGTCTGTTGCTTTGCGCGCATTGGAAGATATGGGCTTTTATTGCGTCGATAACTTACCCGTGGTTCTGTTGCCGCAATTGGCAAGTACACTTGCCGATAGGAATATCTCCGCTGCAGTGAGCATAGACGTACGCAATATGCCTGAGTCTCCTGAGGTATTTGAGCATGCCATGACCCAACTGCCAGACAGCTTTTCACCGCAGTTGCTATTTTTAGATGCTGACCGCAATACGCTGATTCGTCGCTATAGTGATACCCGTCGTCTGCATCCGCTGTCGACCAAAAACCTGTCATTAGAAAGCGCTATCGATGAAGAGAGCGACCTGCTGGAGCCTTTGCGCTCGCGGGCTGACTTGATTATTGATACCTCTGAAATGTCAGTACATGAATTAGCTGAAATGCTCCGCACCCGCCTATTGGGTAAACGTGAGCGCGAGTTAACCATGGTGTTTGAATCCTTCGGCTTTAAACACGGCATTCCTATTGATGCAGATTATGTCTTCGACGTACGCTTCCTGCCTAACCCGCACTGGGACCCTAAATTACGCCCGATGACAGGTCTGGATAAGCCGGTGATCTCCTTCCTTGATCGCCATACTGAAGTGCATAACTTTATTTATCAGACCCGCAGTTATCTGGAACTGTGGTTGCCGATGCTGGAAACCAATAACCGCAGTTATCTGACGGTCGCTATTGGGTGTACCGGCGGTAAGCACCGCTCAGTCTATGTTGCTGAACAATTGGCCGATTATTTCCGCGCCCGCGGTAAGAATGTCCAATCACGTCATCGTACTCTGGAAAAACGTAAATAAATGACTGTCAAACAAACCGTTGAGATCAAAAACAAGTTGGGAATGCACGCCAGACCCGCAATGAAATTGTTCGAGCTGGTTCAGAGTTTTGATGCAGAAGTGATGTTACGTAATGACAGTGGTACCGAGGCTGAAGCCAGCAGTGTGATTGCACTGCTGATGCTTGATTCTGCCAAAGGCCGCCAGATTGAGGTTGAAGCTACCGGGCCTGATGAGATTCAGGCTCTGGCGGCGGTGATTGAACTGTTTAATTCGGGATTTGATGAGGATTAAGTTTTTATTTTTGCGGTTCAGTCGGTAGTTGATTCGATGATAGGTTCGGTTGTTAGAACTTCATTGCCAGCATGCGATCAGATTTCGGTTGATGCCTGATTAGATGATCCGCTTCGGTTGTTAGAATTTCATTGCCCACTTAGCCTCCGATGCACCAACCGCCAAAGGGGGCCGCGGCCCCCTTGTGGAATCCCGCGCTTTCGCACGTATCGCTTGCCCACTGCGTGGGTTCCCTCCTTCATCATTCCGCTGGCGGGACGGCTTTATTCGCGTCCCTGCTCATGACGCCTAAATCCGCCGTCCATGGCGGATTTCCCTGGCTACATTCTTCACTCGGCTGCTCAAATGTGCTTTTAATTTCAAGGTCAAAACAATGGTTTTGATTTTCTCTTTTGACCTTGAGCGCAATTAGGAATATTACCGACAAAGACGATGGCCCGAGTGAGCCGCCATGGATAATGAAATGGACGCTCCAACTTTTACGGCATCAGAGTGCCTAAATGTGAGTGTTAAAACTCAGAAGAAGGAGCGTCCACATGAAAGTATCTACTCTTGGTATCGACTTGGCAAAAAATGTTTTCCAGCTTCATGGTGTCGGCTGCAACGGTCAAACTGTCCTTAAGAAGAAACTCACCCGCGATAAATTCCTCCCTTTTCTCATGCAACTTGAACCTTGCTTGATTGGCATGGAGGCCTGTGCTTCCAGTCATCATTTTGCGCGTGTTTTACGGCAGTATGGGCATGAGGTTAAACTCATTCCCCCTCAGTATGTTGTAATGGTCTAATCATTCCGGACATTTTGTTAGAGATATAATGAGCAACACTAACGAGGTGAGAATGCGAAAAAAATCATTTACTCATGAGTTTAAACAAGAGTGCGTCAACCTGGTTCTTCAACATAAGTACCCGGTGACTCAGGCTGCTGAAACAATGAATATTGGCCTTTCAACCTTACAACGCTGGCTACGGCAGTATCGCGGAGAGAGCCGCGGAAATACACCGATAGCCAGTGCTATAACACCGGAACAACGCCGAATACAAGAACTTGAAAAGCAGGTGCGGCAGTTACAGAGCGACAATGACCTGTTAAAAAAGGCTTCGGCCTTCTTCGCCATGGAAATGAACAACGACAAAAAGTCGCGGTAAAACTGAAGAAGGCTGGTGCAAATATCCAACAGGTATGCCGCTGCTTGTCGCTCACGCGCAGCGTGTTTTATGCCCGTAGTCGTCGGCTAATGATCAAGCCCGATGTTCTGATGTTGCACGCGGCGGCTAAGCATGTTCACGCTGAAATGGATGCCACATATGGCAGCCGGCGCATGTGCATCGAGTTACGGGAGCAAGGTTTTAACGTGGGCAGATACCGCGTTCGGCAGATAATGAAAAACTTATTACTGGTAGCTAAACGACGGGCGTCATCGCTATCCGTGCGGTGGAAAACCCGCTGTCGTGGCCGCTAATCTGTTGAACCGGCAGTTTAATCCAGAGACATTGAATACCGGTGGTCAGGTGATATTACCTATCTGCGTACCGCTCAGGGCTGGTTATATCTGGCTATCGTGATGGACTTATGTTCAAGAAAAATAGTGAGTTGGGCCTTCTCAGACAAACCGGACAGCGACTTGACTGTCCGGGCCTTAAGGCTGGCCGTAATAAACGCCGACCCACAGGGTCAGTGGTGTTCCATAGCGATCAAGGGGCGCAATATACCAGCGCGCAGTTCCAGTCCTGCCAGCAAGAACTGGATGTTACAGGTAGTATGAGTCGAAAAGGTAACTGCCTGGATAATGCTGTTACGGAAAGGTTTTTCCGCAGCCTGAAAGCAGAGAGGGTTAACTATCGTCGTTATGAAACCCGAAGTCAGGGTATCGCTGATGTTATCGATTATATCGACAGCTTTTATAATCTGAAAAGGCGGCATTATCGGCTGGGAAATATATCGCCGGATGAATATGAACGCCGATTACAACAATGTGCCTAAATCCGTGTCCGGTTTTAGTTGACCGTTACATGTGAAACCTTATGTCAAAACGAATAAGACAGATGCCGCTGATGCAGAAGCCATTTGTGAAGCTGTTGCACGGCCTAATATGCGTTTTGTTCAGATTAAAACGGCAGAGCAACAAGCTATTCTGGTGCTGCATACCGAGCGAAATATCCTTATCCGCGAACGCACTGCTTGTGCTAATAGTATGCGGGCCATTTTGGCTGAATTTGGCATTATCATGCCTCGCACATTAAGTCAGCTGTATAAGAAAGTCCCTGAAATACTGGAAGAATATGATAACGAGTTATCACCTTTTGTCCGTTGTAGTGTCGCACGTCAACTTGAACACCTTCAGGGTGTGGAAGATCAAATCACGTTGATCGAACAAGAACTTAGCAGTTGGGCAAAAACACAACCCGCCTGCCAGCGGGTCATGAAAGTCCCTGGTGTGGGATTGATGACGGCGACCTACCTTGTGGCGTCAGTGGGGAATGGGCAACAATTTCATTCAGCGAAACAGTTTGCTGCCTGGTTGGGATTGGTGCCGAGAGAGTTCTCCAGTGGTGGTAAGCAGAGATTGGGCCGAATCAGCAAAAGAGGTGACCGCTATTTCCGTTATCTTCTGGTCCATGGTGCGCGGGCAGTTGCAGCCGTTATTGAGAGACACAAAGACAATATGCCGTGGCTTTACAGGCTGTTGAGTAAAAAGGCCTATAACGTGGCCGTTGTGGCACAGGCCAATAAAACGGCACGTATTTTGTGGTCGATGCTGGTTCATCATACGGAATATCGAACCTTATCCGTGGTTTGAGATAATCTCAAACACGGATAAGGCTCAAGAACAAAAGTGAATACGTTTCAGGTAATTGCAAGTGTAATTATTGAGATGGCAAAACAGGTAAGACCGCAAGTGAGAAACTCCGTGAGCCGCCGGGGCATTTGGCCCGTAAGGATGATAGGAACTCACTTGGCGGATTTCATCATGGTTCGGGCGCAATCGCGCCCATAAAGAAACCGGATATATGGCTGCAATACCTGAGCGCTATTTTCAAGAAAAAACACTTGGTTTATTGGGAGCGTCCATATACGGCGGCGAAAAGCGCGCTGGAGCAGGAAGCGACTCGCGCTGGCTCGATAAGGCCAACGGCTGCCGGAGGGGACTGCGAATAGCAGTAATATTTCGCGCAAGCCGCAGGTGCAGGAGGGCCGGCCTGCCCTCCTGCTCGGTTGAGGCCACAGAGGTAAGGTAATAACTGAACGACTATCAACCGAAAGATGACCCGCAGCGTCAACAACCAAACCAGTCACTGAACAAATCACATCTAAACAAACATTACCCAACTTAAGGTATTTGAAATCAAAATGTACTGGGTAATCGTTTGCTAATCATAAAAAATGCGGCTTTCCCCTCTTGCAGAGAAATCCCACGCGAGTATAATTCGCCACAATTTGCCAGGAGAAATGATGAAAAGCCGCTTGAATTTTGCTAAACATCGTCGTTTTGTTGAAAATGACCCTATCTATGGTCGACAAAATAGACTGCTAGCAGGCAGCCAATTGCCATTCTTTCTCCCGTTGCTAAACCGATCCTGAAAGGCCCCTCATTGAGGGGCTTTTTTTTGTCTGCCGATCGGAGCCAGATTAAGCATTATCACCAATTAAAAATATATACCCTAAATAATTCGAGTTGCAGGAAGGCGGCAACTGAGCAAATTCCCAGAAGCTTACACAAGTAAGTGACCGGGGTGAGCGAAAGCAGCCAACGCACATGCAGCTTGAAGTATGACGGGTCATAGAGGAGAGCGAAAATGGTCAACCCGTTGTATCACAAGCATATCATCTCAATTAACGACTTATGTCGCGAGGAACTGGAACTGGTACTGCGCACCGCCGCCAGTTTGAAAAGCCATCCGCAACCCGAGCTGTTAAAACACAAAGTGATCGCCAGTTGCTTTTTCGAAGCCTCAACCCGCACCCGATTGTCGTTTGAAACCTCGATTCATCGCCTTGGGGCATCCGTTGTCGGTTTTTCTGATAGCAGCAACACCTCGCTGGGTAAGAAAGGTGAGACACTGGCTGATACCATGTCAGTCATCAGTACCTATGTCGATGCCATTGTCATGCGCCATCCACAAGAAGGGGCGGCACGTCTTGCCACCCAGTTCTCAGGCAATGTGCCGGTGGTCAATGCCGGTGATGGTGCCAACCAACATCCAACCCAAACACTGCTCGATTTATTCACTATTCAGGAAACCCAGGGCCGACTGGATAACATCAATATCGCTATGGTCGGTGATCTAAAATATGGCCGCACCGTGCATTCACTGACGCAAGCGCTGGCAAAATTTAACGGCAATCGCTTCTTCTTTATCGCCCCAGATGCATTAGCAATGCCAGCTTATATTCTTGAAATGCTGGCAGAAAAAGGCATCGAATACAGTCTGCACGAAAGTATTGAAGAAGTGGTGCCAGAGCTGGATATTCTCTATATGACCCGCGTGCAAAAAGAACGCCTTGACCCATCAGAATATGCCAACGTCAAAGCACAGTTTGTCCTGCGCGCGGCTGATTTAAATGGCGCACAAGATAATCTCAAAGTGCTACACCCACTGCCGCGTATCGATGAAATCACGACTGATGTTGATAAAACTCCTTACGCTTACTATTTCCAACAAGCAGGTAACGGGATTTTTGCACGTCAGGCGCTGCTGGCATTGGTATTAAACGCAGAATTGGCTCTTTAAGGGGATTGAATATGACTCAGGATTACAAACTACAGGTTGAAGCGATTAAATGCGGCACCGTGATTGACCATATTCCGGCGCAAATCGGGTTCAAATTATTGTCGCTGTTCAAACTGACCGCGACTGACCAGCGTATTACCATTGGCTTGAATTTGCCCTCTAAGCGCTCCGGTCGTAAGGATTTGATTAAAATAGAAAATACCTTTTTAACTGAGCAACAAGCTAACCAATTAGCCATGTATGCGCCAGATGCCACTGTCAACCGCATTGATAATTACGAAGTGGTGAAGAAGCTCACACTCAGCCTACCAGAGCATATCGACGGCGTTCTTACCTGCCCGAATAGCAACTGCATCAGCCACAATGAGCCGGTCGATTCCAGCTTCAAAGTGAAGGCCAAACAAGGTGAGATCCACCTTAAATGCAAATATTGCGAGAAAGAGTTCGACCATCAGGTCGTGCTGCAAGCGGATTAAGAGTTACAAGCAGATTAAGTGTCGCAAGCAGGTTGACACCTAAGGCCCAACCCCAAAGTAATTGGAGTTGCAAGCGCTGGCCCGCAGGGTGAGCCTCTGATGAGGCTCATCATCCGATGAGCTTACACCAGTCAGTAATTCGGGTGATAAATCTGTCGGGAACAGATTTGAACGCTGCTTGCAGCGGCCTCGAAGAGGTGAGGCCCAGGGATGGGCTGAATAGTGCGCGCAGCTAACAACCCTGCGACTTCAAGTACAAAGAGTTTTACAATAGTGGCAATATTCGCCGTTGCGGAGCATCGCAAACTTGATTTGCTTCGGTTGCTGTAATTAAACCTGCCTTTATAATACAGAAATAATTAAACCCAATAGATTTCATGGTGCAGGAAGGCGGCAAACGAGGAGTTCCGATGAGCTTACTCTAGTAAGTGATTCGGGTGACTGAGTGTAGCCAACACACCTGCAACGTGAAAGATGATGGGTTCCTTTCCGCATTACGTAAACCAGGAGTCTACATGTCCCGCACTATCAGCACTGAGCTCGCCCCTGCCGCCATTGGCCCTTATGTTCAGGGTGTCGATCTGGGCAGCATGATCATCACTTCCGGCCAGATCCCGGTTGATCCGAAAACCGGCCTGGTGGCTGATGATATTTCAGCTCAGGCACGCCAATCACTGGAAAATGTGAAAGCTATCGTTGAAGCAGCTGGCCTGAAAGTTGCCGATATCGTGAAAACCACGGTATTCGTGAAAGATCTAAACGATTTCAGTACCGTTAACGCCACTTACGAAGCTTTCTTCACTGAACACAATGCGCCATTCCCTGCGCGCTCTTGTGTGGAAGTTGCCCGTTTGCCAAAAGATGTAAAAATCGAAATCGAAGCTATCGCAGTACGTCGTTAATGCTGATGTGATTGCGTCTACGGCTGGTGTTTACCGGCCGTTTTTTATTATCCCACCCCTATTTTCTCTCTGACTTTATCAATGCGCTATTGCAGACCATCATCTGTAAGACGGAGCAACATCCTGCTCAGTCATAAAGCATCTTGCCCAATCATTGCACCCAAATAGTGCTGAAATCGCGCTAACTTCCCTTATTTTGCCAGTTTACCAGCTGGCACAGTTTATGCGTGATCCCGAATACAGCCTGTTCTGTTAGCGAGGTGATAATGCTGAACATCGACCTTTCCACACCACAATTTTTCGATGAAATGTTACTGGCTGAGGGGAAACATCGAGGCCATTACGACGCTTACTGGCAATGGTTGCAACAGGCAGACCAACTGACAATTGCGCGCAAACGCGAAGAGGCTGCGCTGCTGTTTCACCGGGTGGGCATTACCTTTAATGTGTATGGTGACGATGATGGCGCAGAGCGGCTAATCCCGTTTGACAGTGTGCCGCGCATTATTCCGGCCAGCGAATGGCAGATGCTTGACCGCGGTATTCGCCAGCGGGTTCAGGCGTTAAATGCATTCCTGCATGATATTTATCACGAACAACATATTCTCAAAGCTGGGATTATTCCAGCCGAACAAGTGCTGGCTAATGACCAATATCAACCCTGTATGCAAGGGGTGAACCTACACCGAGACACCTACGCACATATTATTGGCGTGGATATGGTGCGTAATAGTGATGGCCTTTATTACGTACTGGAAGATAACCTGCGCACCCCATCCGGCGTCTCTTATATGCTGGAAAACCGCAAAATGATGATGCGACTCTATCCAGAGCTATTCGCCGAACAGCGCATTGCACCGGTGGAGCGCTACCCTTCCCACTTGTTGCAAACCCTGCGCGAAAGCACACCGGTTAATGACCCTACCGTGGTGGTATTAACCCCTGGGCGCTTTAACAGCGCTTACTTTGAGCACAGTTTTCTGGCTCAGCAGATGGGGGTCGAACTGGTTGAAAGTGCCGATCTGTTCGTCAAAGAAGGGGCGGTATTTATGCGCACCACTGCCGGCCCTTGCAAAATTGATGTTATCTATCGCCGTGTTGACGATGCTTTCCTTGATCCATTGGCTTTCCGTCCTGACTCCATGCTGGGGATCCCCGGATTGCTGTCCGTCTATCGAGCCGGTGGGGTAGTATTAGCCAATGCTATTGGTACTGGTGTTGCAGATGATAAGTCCATCTATCCATATGTGCCGGAAATGATTCGCTTTTACCTCTCTGAAGAACCTATTCTATTCTGGCGAATGTTCCGACCTGGCAATGCCGTCAACCAGCTGATCTCTCTTACGTTTTAGCCAATCTTGAGCAGATGGTAGTGAAAGAAGTTCATGGTGCCGGGGGCTATGGCATGTTAATTGGCCCTGCGGCGACACAAGCTGAAATTGCGCAATTTCGCCAATTACTGCTGGCACGACCACAAAACTATATTGCGCAGGAAACCCTCGCCCTCTCCACCTGCCCCACCTTTGTGAACAATGGATTAGCTCCGCGACACATTGATTTACGCCCCTTTGCTTTATCCGGTGCGGAAATCCGTTTAGTGCCCGGTGGGTTAACTCGCGTGGCTCTGGCACAAGGCTCGCTGGTAGTTAACTCCTCACAAGGCGGCGGAACCAAGGATACCTGGGTACTGGAGGATGACGCATGCTAAGTCGAACAGCCAGCGAGCTTTATTGGATGGCCCGTTATCTTGAGCGGGCAGAAAACATTACCCGGGTACTGGATGTCACTAACCGGCTTTCGATGATGCCCACCAGCAATCGCGTGAATTTTGATTTACTGGTACCCCTTAGCCTGAGTAACACCCAGGTTTTGTTTGCCGAGCACTATCCGCAGGTTTCGATGACCCACCTGCTGAATTTCTTCGTACTCGACAGTAATAACCCCAGCAGCATTTTCAGTTGCTTACAGATGGCGTGGAATAACGCCCATGCAGTGCGCGGTAGCTTATCGTCCGAAGTGTGGGAAAGCATTAATGCCACCTGGATTGAGATAAAACAGTTACGCCGCCAAGGGATTAGCGCGGCTGGAATCGATGCCTTTTTTGATTGGGTTAAGGAGCGCTCACATCTATTTCGCGGTGCAGTATATGGCACCTTGCTGCGCAGCGATGCACTCTATTTCATTCGTCTGGGCACGTTGATTGAGCGGGCTGACAGCACTGCCCGCCTATTGGATGTGAAAAACCAATTACTGGATAACGACGATGATCCGGTGCGTGAATACTACCGGATGGATACCTTATTACGGGCTGTCAGCGCCCGTGAGGCCTACCACAGTTTGTATAAACAGCAACTGAGCCGCGAGGCCATTGCTGAGCTACTGATTTTACGTAATGAAATTCCGCGCTCCCTGTTGGCTTGTGTCAACGATATGGAACAGCAGTTGGCATTGATTGGTGGCAATCGCAGTAATCAGCCTCGGCGGTTAGTCAGTATTTTGCTCGCCGAGTTGCGTTTTAGCAGCATCACAGATGTCATGGCCGATGGCCTGCACGTCTACCTGATGGATTTTTTAGGCAAGATAAATGCTATTGCCGATAGCATTCGTCAAACCTATCTGGAGGTCCAATGAGACTGAATGTCGATCACAGCACCCATTACACCTACGCCCAGCAGGTGCAGCACAGCACACAATATCTGCGCCTGACCCCGCAGGATTCAGCCCATCAGCGCATTTTGTCCTGGCAACTAACTTTGCCGGAAGAAGCCATTTGCACCACTGATGCCTTTGGCAATGTGCTACATGTTTTGACGCTGGATAAGCCGCATCAGGCCATCACTATTCAGGCTCAAGGCGTGGTCGAGATTGAAGATAATGTCGAAGATGACAGTGGCGATCACCTTTCTCCATTGGTTTTTTTACGCCACAGCCCACTGACGCAACCGGATGCTGCTATCCGTCAGTTTGCGGCGGGTTATTGTGAAGGGGTTAGCAGTGCAGCAGGGCAATTGGATTGCCTGACACATCTGATGGGAGAATTGCTGGCTAAAATGCCCTACAGCCCCGGCACCACGACGGTGCAAGACAGCGCAGCGCAAGCTTTTTGCTGCCGAGCAAGGCGTTTGTCAGGATCACACCCACGTCTTTCTTGCCTGTTGCCGAAGTTTAAATATTCCGGCTCGCTATGTGAGCGGCTATCTTTATACAGAATCCTCCAGTCATGTTGCGACTCATGCCTGGGCTGAAGTCTGGCTGAATGGCTATTGGCAGAGTTTTGATGTCACCAATAATACCTGCCAACCGAATCAGCATTTGAAGCTGGCGGTGGGCATAGATTATCTGGATGCCTGCCCGGTGCGCGGTATCCGCCGAGGCGGTGGCTATGAAGATATGCAAACCATAGCTGCCGTACATATGCTATCAACCCCGCGGCTAGATATGTCGCAATAAACGTACCTGACTTAAGGATTGTTATGACCTACTGTGTGGCCATGCGGCTGTCTTCCGGGCTAGTGTTTGCTTCTGATTCCCGCACCAACGCCGGGGTGGATCATATTTCCACCTTCCGTAAATTGCATCTGTTTCAGCAAGATGGCGAACGAACGCTGGTGGTGCAAAGTGCGGGCAATCTTGCCACCACACAGAGCATTGTCAGTTTGCTGCAACGCCGATGTTTAGACTGCGAACTGACTAACCTGATGAATGTGCCGTCGATGTATGAAGCGGCCACGTTGTTGGGCGAAACGGTGCGGGAGGTGATTAACCGGGACAGTGGCGCGCAGCAAAACAGTGGCGGAACCGATTTTAGCTGTAACCTACTGTTAGGCGGTCAGATTAAAGGTGAAGGGCTGCGGTTGTTTCATATTTATCCGCAAGGGAATTTTATCGAGGCCACGCAAGATACACCCTATTTTCAAATTGGTGAAAGTAAGTATGGTAAGCCCATTATCGACCGCGTGTTGAGCTACAACACCGCGCTGGATCAGGCAATGCAATGTGCGTTGATTTCAATGGATTCAACCTTGCGCAGTAATCTATCGGTGGGATTGCCGCTGGACGTGATGATCTACCCGCTGGACAGTTTCTGTACCGCTCAGCAATATCGGATCACGGAAGAACACCCGTATTTTATGATGATCCGTAAGGGATGGGGGGAGGGGCTGGTGAGTATTTTTTCTCAGCTTCCGGAGTTGAAGTTGGGGGCATAATAGAGTGGATCTGGCTGGGTGATCAGGTTCGTTTGTTAAAGCTTCACGGCTCACCTTACCTGCGATGAACCAACCGGCAGCTTAAATGTACTTTTAACATCAAAATCTAAAAATAGGGTTTTGATTCTCTCTTTTGACCTTGAGCGCAATCAGAGATATTGCCGACAAGGAGTGAGCGGGCATGGACGCCCATCGCGCTGGCTCGTCAGCCCGAAAGACGCAGGCGGTTTACCCGCAGGGCAATATTTCGCGCAAGCCGCAGGTGCAGGAGAGTCGGCCTGCCCTCCTGCTTGGTTGAGGCTACAGAGATAAAGTGATAACTGAACGGCTATCAACCGAAACCCGCTCTGAACTGATCCGAACTAGTCCAAACTGGACTGATCAAATCAATCCCTAATCCAATAAATCCCCCCTCATAGGCGCGCAATTGCATGGCCTGCGGCTGGAAAGCGCTTTCGCCATAGCTGCTCATCAGCAACTGCCAGTGACCATCCAGATCGATATCCTCTGGCTGCCATTGTTGCGGCTCACCACTTAGATTCGCCACCACCAGCAGTTGCTTACCTTGCCAACTACGTAAATAACACCATAAATCTGGGTGCTGCGGGCAAAGATCCTGATAGTCACCAAAAGTGAACACATCATGTTGCTTGCGCAGGGCTATCAGAAATTGATAGGCATAAAATACCGAATCAGCATCAGCCAGCGCGGCATCGACGTTAATCTCGCCATAGTTACTGCAAGGCTCAATCCACGGGGTTCCTTGGCTAAAACCGGCATTATGGCTGCGATCCCATTGCATCGGGGTACGACCATTATCACGAGATTTAGTCGCCAAAATTGCTAATAACTGATCAGCATCGCGGCCTTTTGCACTTAATTCGGCAAACATATTCAGGCTTTCAACATCACGGTATTGATCAATAGAGCTGAAGTTTGGATTGGTCATTCCAATCTCTTCGCCCTGATAAATATACGGCGTGCCCTGCATACCGTGCAGCACCATCGCCAGCATTTTAGCGGCAGGTAAGCGCAGCGCACCTTCATCACCAAAGCGCGAGACGATGCGCGGCTGGTCATGGTTGCACCAGAACAGCGCATTCCAGGCACGATTATGCATCCCCTGCTGCCACTGGTTAAAAATCTGCTTAAGTTCGACACGATCCGGTTGCATCAGCGACCATTTCTCACCATTGAGATAATCCACTTTCAAATGATGGAAATTAAAGGTCATCGACAGTTCATCACCGCCCAATGCAGCATAACGCTGACAATGCTCAAGGCGGGTGGAAGACATCTCCCCCACCGTCATCAGGCCGCGCGGCTGAAACACATCGCGGCTCATTTCTTGCAAAAATTCGTGGATACGTGGGCCATCGGTATAGAAACGGCGACCATCACCGTCAAAATCATCGGGAAAATCTTGCTGTTTGGACACCAAATTGATCACATCCAGACGTAAGCCATCTACGCCAATATCAGCCCAAAACTCACACACTTTTTTCAGTTCATCGCGGACCGGTTGATGTTCCCAATTGAGATCAGCCTGCTCTGTGGCAAATAAATGCAGATAATATTGACCACTGTCCGCGTGCCATTGCCAGGCATTGCCGCCAAATTTAGAGCGCCAATTATTCGGCAAATTGTCACCCTCACCATCACGCCAAATATAAAACTGGCGGTAAGGGCTGTTGCGGTCTGTTGATGCTTTAAACCAGGCATGTTCAGTGGATGTATGGTTGAACACCATATCCATTACAATACGAATACCACGCTGATGGGCTTGTTCCACCAGATGTTTAAAATCATCCAGAGTGCCATAAGCCGGATCAATGGCGCAGTAATCCGCCACGTCATAACCATTGTCCACCTGCGGCGAAACATAAACCGGCGTCAGCCAGATAGCATCAACACCGAGTTTTTGCAGATAATCCAACCGCTGCGTCACCCCCGCCAGATCACCGTAACCATTACCGGTGCTGTCCTGAAAACTCTTCGGGTAAATCTGATAGATGACGCCGTTTTGCCACCAAGGGATAGGATTATTCATAGCAGACTCTTATTCATTGAGAAAATAACTCCACCAGGGAATAACCCCACTGGCGGAGGTTTGCGATTCAGACCGGCAATTCACCGCGGCTATCTTTGCGTTTATAAACCAGTATGGTCAGTACCAGTGGCACGACAATCGCCACCAACATTGCCAGAGAATAAATCGCCCAAAACTGCGGTTTGATCGACAAAATACCCGGCAAACCACCAACACCAATACCATTTGCCATCACCCCTGTTAGCCCGCAAATCAGGCCTGCCAGTCCAGAACCAATCATGGCGCACAACATGGGGAAGCGATATTTCAAGTTGATACCGTACATGGCGGGTTCAGTCACACCGAGATAGGCTGAAATGGCCGCCGGAACAGAAATTTCTCGTTCATTAATCTTACGGCTAATGATAATAATGCCCAACACCGCAGAGGCTTGCGCGATATTGGACAAGGCAATCAGTGGCCAAACAGGTGTACCGCCCATGCTCTGAATCATCTGCATATCAATAGCCAATGTGGTTTGATGCACCCCGGTTATCACTAACGGCGCATACAAGAAACCAAACAGCGCAGCGCCAATAGGAGCGAAACTACCGGTCATAACTGCTTTCACGCCCCATGCCACACCATCACCAATCATGCGACCAAATGGCCCAATCAAGGTATGAGCGAGGAATACTGCCAGCAATAAGGACACCACTGGCACGATAACTAAGTAGAGATAAGCAGGAATAATTTTCTTCAGATTGGTTTCAATCCAGCCCAGTGCTAAACCGGCCAGAATAGAAGGGATAACTTGCGCCTGATACCCCACTTTTTGGATTGTAAACCAGCTGAAGTCCCATACCTCAGGGATCTGCTGCCCCAACAGATAAGAGTTCATTAGCTGTGGAGAAACCAGCGTAATCCCTAATACAATCCCCAATACCGGAGTGCCGCCCATTTTCTTCACCGTCGACCAACAGATAGCCACTGGCAGGTAGAAGAAGATGGCTTCGCCCAGTAACCATAGGAAGTCGTAAATGGTTTTCCACGCCGGATACATCTGTGCCAGCGTTTGGCCCTCTGACATTGGGATGTCGCCGATCACATTACGGAAACCGAGGATCAAACCGCCGCTTATCAAAGCCGGCAACAGCGGGAAAAATATCTCAGCAAAGTGAGAAATACCGCGCTCAAACCAGGTCATATTCTGGCGCGCAGCCAGCTTGGTTTGTTCTTTATCTGCTTCATTTTGGCCAATTTTAGCAATTAGCGCCTGGTAGTAATCATCGACTTCCGGCCCGATAACCACTTGAAATTGCCCGGCATTAGTAAAACAGCCTTTGACCATCGACAGCTTTTCGATCTCTTTAGGAAATGCTTTGGCTGGATCATTTAATACAAAACGTAACCGGGTAATGCAGTGGCTGACAGTGGCAATATTTTCTCTGCCTCCCACCAGTACGATCAATTGATCGATGTCTTGTTGTTTTACTTTGCTCATTTCAGCATACCTTTCGTAAAGGTGGGATCGGTTCCAAGTGGCTTATTTAAGGTTAGCCAAGTATTTATTTTTATGGAATGGGAACGTTCCCAGCTTGCGTTCAAGATCACAATTTGACAATTTTTGTGCAAAATTTCAGCGGGAATTAGTTAATGCCCAAAGCGCCCCGACGACGCCAAATGAGCTTGCAGGGAGCATAAAAATGAGAAAAAAGCCTCAAGCCAATTGGCCGGGGATAATAATTTGTTGAAGGGGTTGGTTATTATTAAGTTGATCAAGCAGTTGCTGTGCCGCTTTCACACCTGCACTACCATAACCCAACTCGACTGACAGGCTATTGGGGAACAAGAAGTGCAACAACGGTGTGTTGCCGATACCACATACTTGGATGTGTTGTTGCCCTTGCTGCTGCAAGTACTTACTTACCCCCATAGCAATAGTATCAGAGGCACATACCAGTGCAGAGGTATCGGGTTTTATCACTTGAGGCGCAAGCTGAAAGCCGCTCTGATAGCTCAATTCTCCCAACGCAACAGTGGAAGTCAGGCCATATTGCTGGCAGTAATCGAGATAAGATTGATGACGACGCATACCGGTCGTGGCATCCGAGGGCTGCACACCGATATAACTAATATAGCGATGCCCGGCCTGGCGCAGTTTATCCATCAGCAGTCGCACCGCCCCTTCATCGTCATAACAAACCGAAGAGAAACCGGTATATTCTCGCGCCAGCACCACCATTTTTTCCTGCCACGGCACGAGCATGTCTGCGGTTAAGCCGGTGAAACCAAACAGAATGACACCATCGACATGGCGCTGTTGTAAAACATGTAGATGTTCGCAAACCAGTTCGGGATCAAACTGACTCTCCATCAGAATAGGGTCGTAACCTTGCTGATAGAACAGCGGCAACATGGTTCGCACCGCCTGATTCTCAGAGGGAGAATCCAGACGCGAGACAATAATCCCCACCACTTTATCGCTCTGACCACGCATCGCGCGGGCCGATTTTGATGGGGTAAACCCCTGTTGACGGATAACCGCCTCAACTCGCTCGCGCGTCTGTGGGCTAACACTGCCTTCATTGTTTAATACCCGTGAAACGGTGGATTTTCCGACTCCACTCATGCGGGCAATGTCCTTAATGGTCAAACGGTTTTGCATGGTTTACCTAATGTTTAGGTTTGAATACATATAATAAACTGATTATTTATAGCTACCGTATTATTTATATTTACCAGAACGGTGGGAAGCATACCATGCCCAGAATCAGACTCAGCGCATGATATCCCTATGACTGGTAACATATTATTACCCTAACGGATGAAATTCCCGTCAGGGTGATTTTTGCCGTGGCAATAATTATGACGCAGTTTATTGTTTGTATAACTGTTTGAGTGCGATGGTGTGCCGCTCAAACAAATCGATTCTTCACTCACCGGAGGTTAATTACCCAGTGGACCCTGTTCCCTCAATCTACACCCTTTGGGTGTACCGATAAGGTAATTCCCCGTCTGACGTGGCTGCCTTATCGGATAACAATCTGATAAGCAGTCACTGCGCATTCTCCTTGCGTTGGTTTCTGCTGCTGATGTTTTTGCCCTCTCTACGGCAGGTTTGCCGTGGGCGCTACCTGAAGACAATTCAGGTATGACAGTAAGGTTTGAACCATGCAAATTAAAAATTTCACCCGCCAATTGCTCAATGTATTGAGCCGCAACCTGCCCCGCCGCCTGATCCGTCGGGAAACCATGCTTGAGGGGGTTTCAGCAGGAAGTACGGCAAAAGATATCCCGGCAGAACTGGCCCGGCAGCGTTTGCAGTGTGCCAATGAAATGCCGCAACAGCTTTATCAACGCTTTCACAGCCACCCCGAAGGCCTGACTGAGCAAGAAGCCGAGGCTATTCGCCTGAATAGTGGCAGTAATTTGATTGAAAATCAGCAAGCTACCCCTTGGTGGGTTCACCTATGGCACTGTTATCGCAACCCCTTTAACTTACTATTGACCATTCTGGCCTTGATTTCTTACGCCACGGAAGACCTCACCGCCGCAGTGGTAATTGGTGCTATGGTGCTGATTTCCACTCTGATGCACTTTATTCAGGAGGCTCGCTCTAACCGTGCGGCAGATGCGCTGAAAGCCATGGTCAGCAACACCGCCACGGTGCTGCGCAGTGATGCCCATACTGGCAAAAGCGAACATCGCGAACTGCCGATTTCCCAATTGGTGCCTGGCGATATTATTAAACTCTCTGCCGGTGACATGATCCCGGCGGATTTACGTATTCTGGTGGCAAAAGATCTGTTTATCAGCCAGGCCGCCCTGACTGGTGAATCTCTGCCGGTGGAGAAAGTGGCGCAGTGCCGGGAGTGTGATGAACAAAACCCATTGCAGCGGGATACCCTGTGCTTTATGGGCACCAATGTGGTGAGTGGATCAGCACTGGCCATCGTTATCGGTACCGGTAATCAAACCTATTTTGGCCTGTTAGCTGAGCGTGTGACCCATCAGGATGAACAGCCCAATGCTTTCCAGAGTGGTATCAGCAAAGTCAGCTGGTTGTTGATTCGCTTTATGTTGGTCATGACACCCATTGTGTTGTTAATCAATGGTTTTACCAAAGGTGACTGGTGGGAAGCGGCACTATTTGCTCTCTCGGTTGCCGTGGGTTTGACCCCAGAAATGCTGCCGATGATCGTCACATCCACATTGGCAAAAGGGGCGGTAAAGCTATCAAAACAAAAAGTTATCGTCAAACGGCTGGACGCTATTCAGAACTTTGGCGCGATGGATGTTCTGTGTACCGACAAGACCGGCACCTTGACCCAAGATAAGATTGTGCTGGAGAGCCATACCGACGTATTTGGAGCCAATTGTGAGCGGGTACTGCGCTACGCCTGGCTCAACAGTTACTACCAAACCGGCTTGAAAAACCTGCTGGACGTGGCGGTGCTTTCGTCCATGACTGATTCATCCCAGTCTGCTGAAATACTGGCAGGTTACCGTAAAATCGATGAAATCCCATTTGATTTTGAGCGCCGCCGGATGTCCGTGGTGGTCAGCGACCAATCGGATTATCACGAGTTAATCTGCAAAGGCGCATTGGAAGAGATGCTGTCTATTTGCCGCCATGTCCGTCAGGGAGATGACGTCATCCCAATGACCGATGCGCTGCTGGCACGTATCCGCCGCGTTACCGATGAGCAAAACCAGCAAGGGCTAAGGGTGGTAGCAGTCGCCACACGGATTTTGCCAGCATATCAGCGCAATTATGCGGTTATCGACGAATATGACCTGATTCTTGAAGGTTATATCGCCTTCCTCGATCCGCCAAAAGAGAGCACCGCACCCGCACTACTGGCATTGAAAAACAGTGGCGTCAGCGTAAAAATTCTTACAGGTGACAATGAGTTAGTGGCGCGTAAAGTTTGTAAAGATGTCGGGCTGTCTGTCGAAAAAGTTTTGCGTGGCAGTGATATCGAACAAATGAGTGAGGCTGAATTGACTGAAGCCACCCGCACCACCACCGTATTTGCGAAGCTGACACCGATGCATAAAGAGCGCATTGTGCAAAATCTGCGGCAGGCGGGGCATGTGGTCGGCTTTATGGGCGATGGTATCAACGATGCTCCGGCACTGCGGGCGGCGGATATCGGGATCTCGGTAGATTCGGCAGTAGATATTGCCAAGGAAGCGGCTGATATCATTTTGCTGGAAAAGAGCCTGATGGTACTGGAACAGGGCGTGATAGAAGGCCGCCGTACCTTTGCCAACATGCTGAAATACATCAAAATGACCGCCAGTTCCAACTTCGGGAATGTTTTCAGCGTGCTAATTGCCAGTGCATTTTTACCTTTCTTGCCGATGTTGCCGCTACATCTGCTAATCCAGAACCTAATGTATGATATTTCTCAAATTGCCATTCCATTTGATAATGTCGACGAAGAGCAACTGGCCAAACCACAACGCTGGAACGCCGGCGATCTTGGGCGCTTTATGGTGTTCTTTGGGCCGATAAGTTCAATCTTTGACGTTTTGACCTTCAGTTTAATGTGGTGGGTATTTAAAGCTAATACGCCGGAAATGCAGACCTTGTTCCAGTCTGGCTGGTTCGTTGAAGGGCTGCTGTCCCAGACCTTGATTGTACATATGATTCGCACCCGTAAAATTCCCTTTATTCAAAGTCGCGCTTCGTGGCCGCTGTGCCTAATGACATTGGCAGTGGTGGTAGTCGGTATCGGGCTGACCTTCTCGCCACTGGCCGGATTCCTGCAATTACAGGCACTACCACTCTCATACTTCCCATGGCTGATTGTGATTTTGGCAGGTTACATGGTGACGACACAGCTAGTGAAAGGCTGGTTTGTCAGGAGATATGGCTGGCAGTGATTCGGATTTAGTTATCGGTTCGGTTGATATGGGTTCAGGAACGGTATTAACAACCGAACTCATCACCGTATAACACCACCGAGTCGCTCACTCACTTAATCGGATAAAAATAAAATATGAATTAAATTCGACTCAAACAATCAATCGCAATAGCCTTAAAACTATCAAAATGCTGGCTGCTCAATAAACGGCTCATCGAGCGCTCACGCACAAAGGTGACGAACAAGTCATAAATCGCCATCGCTTCCTCATAATCGGTTTTACTGATAGCTAACAGGAAAATGACATGAGCCACTTCGCCATCCCCCCAGGCAATGCCATTAGGTGCCAACAAAGTGACCACTACTGTTTTCTTGGCTAATAAGCCCAGTGAATGTGGCAATGCTATCCCTTCACCCAGCATGGTAGAGACAATCGCTTCTCGCTCCACCACTGACGGGTAGAAATCTGCATCCACAAAACCTTCTTCTTCCAACTGGCTACAGATTTTTTTTAAACAACTGCTCCTGCGTCATCGGCTGGTCGATAATCATAAAGTGCTGACTATCAAAAAACTTTTCCAGCATGTAAGGCCGGGTACGATCAACTAAGACCAACTTACCCAGCTGCTCTAACTGATATTCCGTCGGGAAGGGGGACATCACTACTACCGGCTTGTTCTTTTCCGTTAATCGCGAATTAGAAATAATGAAATCTTCGTCGATATGGTCAAGATTTTCGTAATCACGCAGGGAAATGGTTTGAGTCATCACAATTTGTGGATACTTACGCGAGATCTGCGCCTGAATCATTCGGGTAGTGGAATTACCGGTATCACACACCAGCATCACCTGTGGATGGCGCTGATAACCAATGTTGTAATGGCGCTCCAAACCTACCCCTATGTGCAACACCAGATAGCCAATTTCATTTTCACTTAAGCTGTAAGGCGTATATTTTCCCCAACTGGAAACCGCCGCCAATGTGACGTCATAGGCCATCGGATAGTGCTGTTTAATATTTGATAACAATGGGTTAGGAATCGTAATCTGATACTTCACCCGGGTTATCATGGTCTTGATATGGGTGAGTAAATCAACCCGCAGCTGCTTATCGCCCTGCAAATTGTAGTTATAGTGAGCATTAATGTACGAAAGGATGTAGTCCACCAGCGTCTCTTCGTCATCGGCATTGATTTCACTCGGTCGACTGGTATTTAACTGGCTGGCCTGCACCCGGCGGGCGGCAATATTCACACGTAAATAAGCTTCTTCGGCAGCTGAAATATCTTTTCCTGACAGCAATTTAAGCTCAGTAGCCAAACGGCCCGAGGCTAACTTAACCGCCTCATCCACATCTTCGGCATCAAAATCAGATAAGGGATAACCGTCGGTGATACGCTTTATTGCCACCGCACAGTAGAAAATCAGGTATTGCTCGCCTTCATCGGTTAACCGTACGGCATATTGCGCGAGTAATTCATGCAGCAACCGCGTCAATTCTGGAATGGTTTGGATACTTAAAAACTCATTTTTTAATAACGGGTTATCAGTATCTTGCAATTGTAATTGGAACAGTAAATCTGTCAGGCAGGTACGGATAGCCAGCTCAGAACCAAACAACTTCATACCATAACGAGGCTTAGTTTCGATGGTCAAATGATAGCGGTTTAACCTTTCTCTCACCTCTGCCATATCATTTTGCAATGTGCCACGGCTGACAAACCATTCATCGGCTAAATCTTCTAGCTTCAATGAAAAGGCAGAGGTCAAAAAACGGATTAACAGATAATGCACCCGCTCATTGGCGGTGCGCGGCGTCAGATGCACCTTACGATTTTGCTGCTGTAGGCTACGGAAGCGGTCGGCATCTTCCACCATCAGCCGATAACCGAAACCACGATTATGCACAAAGTGCGCGCCATAATGCTCCAGAATCTCATTCAACGCCGTAATATCAGCCCGAACAGTACGTGTCGAGACCGCAAAACGTTTCGCCAACTCCTCCTGAGGTAGCGTTTCCGATTGCAGTGCATCAAACATATAGGCCAGGCGTTGATAGGGAAATCTCACTGCTCCACTCCATTATTGAGAACATATTGCTGCCCCCTGCCAGCATGGCCGCAGGGGGCGCGTACCTCATATCATTTTTTCTGTGCGGCTGGGACGAACACCATTTGCGATGGGCTGCCAACGGCGGTATAGCCTGGGACAAAGGTCAATTTGCCACTTTGCGGAGAGACTTTAAAGCGCGTTATGTTATCGCTGCGTTGATTCAGGGCGTATAAATAGTGCCCCGTAGGATCAAGCACCAGCGTGCGCGGGTAGTCGCCCCGTGTCCATACTTCCTCAACTGGCTTAAATTCACCGTCAGCTGTCACTGCAAATTGGCCGATACTATTATGCAAACGGTTCGCGACATACAGGAATTTGCCGTCTTTCGAGAGCGTCAGGCCCGCTGCAAAGTTGGTGCCGCGATAATCAGCTGGGAGTGACGACAGAGTATATCGCTGTTTCAACGTACCTTTTTCTGTATCCAACTGATAGCTGGTGAGGGTTGAGGCTTCTTCGTTGATTAAGAATAGTGTTTTGCCGTTAGGGTGGAACACAAAATGCCGTGGGCCAGCACCGGCAGATGAGGCATCAATGAACGGCGGCAAGTTCGGTATCAATTTGCCATTATCCGCATCAAAGCGGTATTGATAAATTCTGTCTAACCCCAGATCGGTGGAGAACACGAATTTGCCACTCGGTGAGCTGGCTATCATATGTGCATGTGGGCCATTGTGGTCACTGCTGGCAAAGCTCCCTTCCACCGCAGCCGCAGGTTTTGCCGCGCCCGCCGGGCCTTCATCTTGCTCGACTGAACTGGCGTCAGAGAGTTTACCGCCACTTTGTACCGGGAAAACCGCCACCGAACCGCTGATATAGTTAGCGACCAGTAAATGGCTGCCCGATGGCGTTAATGAGAGATACACCGGCCCGCCGCCCTGAGAATCAACCTGATTAATCAATGTCAAACTGCCATCAGTTGGATTAATGCTGTAAGCGGCAATCGCCCCATGCTTACCGCCATTGAAATCCGCAACCTCGCTGGCGACGTATAAGGTTTTCCCCTCAGCATCCACCACCAGTTGTGCCGGATTCGCTAGTGAGCTAACCAGCGTTTTCTCACTTAATTCACCCGATTTAGTATCAACCAAGAACCGGTAAACCCCTTCCCCGTTGGGATTATAAGTACCGACATAAGCAAAAGACTGATTGCCAGGCTGTGCCGCATGCGCCAGTGGATTAAACAGCGCGACCATAGCCAGAGCAATACCTGCGGACAGGTCTTTCAAACCAGAATCTGTTGAACAGTTATGCATGTTGGTCCTTACTCATAGAGAAGAGCTACCAGAAGGTAGGTGTCGCGCCAAACCAAACCGCCACACCTACCTCCGCCGATACTGAGTTTTTAACAGGTAAATTAGTGGGTTATTGCACTATCTTTTTCACGATATCCAATAATGTTTTCACATCTTCCGGGCGGGTATTGCCGGTCTTGCTATCAATAATCGAGCTATAGATATGCGGGATAACTTTCGTCACACCCGCATCCAGCGCGATTTGCACAATTTGTTCGAAATTATCCAGATCAATACCGCCGGTTGGCTCCAGCCAGAAACCAGTTGCTGCGCAAGCCTCGGCAACAAACCGATATTCATCAATAGAATCCAACCCATTCATCGGGAAGAATTTTACCGAGCTGCCGCCCATATCTTTCAACATCGCAATGGCGGTAGTGACCGGCACAATCGCGTCTTTTTGCTGTGAACTGAGTGGGCCGGTTGAAATCTTCACATAACCGACTTTGCCAGTCGGTGATATCAGGCCATTGACCACAGTATCGTGCTGGCCTAGCAAGGCACGGCTGGCACCGACGCCGGTAAATACCTGATTCACATGCTGTGGCTGTACCTGTTGCGAAATCTGACTCACCATCACCGACTGCCTGGGGTCACCCGCACCTAGCCCCACCGACAAAGCATTGTCGATCAGGGCTGCGTACTCACGCATGTCTTTGACGGCACTGTCGACATCCGGGTAATTCTTCGATAACACACCCACCAGCACATGCCCTTCAGCAGCCTGATAAATCGCGCGCGCATTGTCTTTAGAACCGGCCAGCACATTCAAGCACACTCGGTCACGGTAATAATTGGGGGTCAGTTTCATTGGTTAGGCTCCTTTAACCAGGCGGTTAATACAGGTGTAAATAGTCTCAAGTTGCGCTGGCGTGACACTGCGCACATCTACCTCAATCTTGCCTTCGTTGGCTTTGTAAGCACGGAAGTAAATAGCGATATCGCCATTTTTTAGCGCATCAACCAAATCGGGCGTCGAACGGCCAATTTTAGTTTCATCAAAACTGATTTCCGTGCGGGCAATATCGCGCCCCGCCGCATCCCAAACCACTTTGGCTAAAACCCCATCAATGGTATTCAACTGGCTGATAAACGGCGTCATTTTCTCTATCATCTGCTGGCCAGTTTCTTTCTCCAGCGTGATGTAACTTTCGATAGCGCGGGTCAAGCCAAGGATGCCCTCTTTACCCACTTTCATTGCCCGACCGATGCCGTTTGATTGCAATTTCACCCAATCCACATAGATTTTTTTTGCCCAACACTAAGCCACTGGTTGGGCCTTCAATCGCTTTGGCTCCGCTGTAAATCACCAAATCAGCGCCCATTTGGTAGTAGCACTGCAAATCTTCTTCCGCAGCTGCATCAACAATTAATGGCAGTTGATGCTTGCGTGCAATTACCACCGCCTGTTCAACAGACAGAATGCTTTTTTGCACACAATGATGGGATTTTATATACAAGATTGCCGCAGTATTCGGCGTGATCGCCGCTTCCAGCTGTTCTGGTAGGCACTCATTGGCATAGCCCGCCTCCACCACTTTGCCGCCACCCAATGTCACCATAGTATCGACTGGCGCACCAAAGTTAACATTGTGGCCCTTGGGTAAAACAATTTCATGGGGCACAGTGCGCGGCGCGGCGTGCAGATTCACCAGCAAATTGGCGTTGTCTTTGACAATCACGGCCGCGACCGACTGGGCAATCCCAGCCGAAGCACAAGACACCACCACGGCACTTTCTACATTCAGTAACTTCGCAATATAAGCGCCGGTCTGATTCACTAAATCTTTCATGACAAAGTAATGATTCAGGCCCAACTCTACAGCTTCGACCACATCCTGGCGTGGCGTCGAAACCCCCAGCATCGTCATGCGGCCAGAAGCATTAATCACATGCTTTAACTGGTATTTTTCATAGACTGAAGACATCTTTTGACTTCCCTTCATCAGTTAATACTAAGTCACCGGCGACGACTGCAGCCAGTGGCACCAGATACTTCTCACCGGTTACCGATTTCCCTTCAGAATCATTGAATACTTGAGGTTGCTGTTTCAGCTCAAAAATAGTGAAATCAGCATCATAGCCTGTATCCAATACCCCTTTATCGGTCAGGCGCAGGGCATGCGCGGCATTTTCTGTCACACAGCGAATGACTTGCTCAAGGCTCAGACCGAGGGTGAAAAATTTGGACATCACGGTCGCCAGACTATGAACTGGCCCGTTCAGGCGGTTGCGGCAATAAATGTCGGAACTGATAGTGTGCGGATAAATACCTTGCTTGATAGCAAGCTCAGCCACATCAAAGCTAAAACTGGCGCTGCCGTGACCCACATCTAACAATACGCCGCGTTTCAGTGCCCGCTGGATAGACTCACGTAGTGCGCCAGCAGGCGTCAAAATTCGGTTCGGTTTGCCGTTATAGCAATGAGTAATAATATCGCCCTGAGTCAATAAGTCGGCAATTTCATCCAGATCCGGTGGGTTATTACCGATATGCACCATCAGCGGCAACTGATTGTTTTCTTGCTGAATTTCTTTAGCGCGCAGCAAGGGTTTGATGCCATTTTTACCGACTACACTGCTGCTCATACGCGCTTTAATGCCAAGAATAAAACCGGGATTGCGCGCTATCGCCTCAGTCACACTTTGCTTATCAATCTGCGCCATATCGGCTAATTCGTTTTGTGTCGCAATGCCGGTTTTCGCAATATTCAGAAAAGCGTAAACATGGGTTTTAGCCGCACGAGTTAAGCGGTAAAAATCGTCCACATCATTGGCACCGGTGCTACCCGCATCCACCACAGTGGTGACGCCACTGCCAACCCCGACTAAATCAGCCTCATCATGATAAATAGGTGATGCGGGGTAACAGTGGACATGGGAATCAATCCAACCGGCACTGAGGTAATATTTCCCCGCCAAATCCAACACTTTTTTAGCGGAATAAATCTGAGATTTTGTCTGATTTTCTTTATCTTCAGTAATAGCCGCACTGACCGCGACTATTTTTCCGTTATTAATTGCGATATCAACCTGATGACCGTCAACTAATAGTGCTCCGGTAATAATAAAGTCATACATTATGTTCCCCTTCTTACTTGACGTCGCAGCGGTGTTAGCTGCTCTCACTTACCCGAATCACTTACTTATGTAAGCTCATCGGGATGCATTCATTTGCTGCCTTGCTGCATCGCCAATTACTTTGGGTAAATGACCTTCTTACTTGACGTCGCAGCGGAGTAAATATCCTGTTATTTGAATATTTACTCCGTGGATTAGGAAATGGCGACTGGGAAAATAGAACCTAGAATCATGGCCCCCAAAATTGCGCCACCAGTAATAGGTTTGTTCCAGAGATAAAACAGTAATGCGCCGGCCAAAGAACCAATCCCAATTGGAATTGACGCAGTAATAGCAGACAAAATAATCAATGGCCCCAAGAAACGGCCAGATGAATTACCTGCCCCCATCATGACATCAGCACCGTAGGTTGAATTACTTTGGTTAATAGTGAATTTGCGCGCCAAAATAATCAGATAACCGATAGCTAAACCAATAATCAGGCCAGTAGCCAAAGAGGCTGCGAAATTAGCAACCGGGAAGACAAATCCGGCCCCCAGCAATAATGCTGGCACACCCAAACCCACACCTGTTTGAATAGCACCGCCGATATCTAAAATACCTACCAGTGAACCTTCGATAATTCGGGCGAATAAGAAGCTGGCACCAAATGCTGCAACTGCACCATAAACACCGGTGTCCATCCCCGCACGTAGCATTGAAACAAAAGCGACTTCGTTAAATGCGCCGATCCCATATAAATAATACATATGAGTACCCGCAAATACGCCGGAGGATAATAATCCTACAAAGATCGGAAATGACCAGTCGGCATACCAGAAATTATTCTTGGTTTGTTCATCCATCATCAAGCTCCTCTCGCTGTGTTATTTTCCGCTTAATGCGTTATGAATAGTATCGAGCCATACTGGTGCACTCAGACTGAATGATTCCAGGAATTTAAGATCGAATCCGCGGAAGAAACCACTGAGCACGAATAACAGCACAATCACTGTCATCATGATTTTAGTGACTTTATTCCAGCCACTTTCTTCAACACCTTTCCCAATTAAAATACCCAAAACCAGGCCAGGTACTGCGTTACCCATAATTAACTGCGCCAAACCGCCGAAAATAGTGGCCCAGAAACCAGAGCGACGCCCTGCATCAATTGCAGCTAACCAGAAAATAACCGGCATCACAGTGTTAACCAGAATATTTGCCGCCGGTACCAGCACTTTAATTGCCGTGACTTGCAATGCTGCAGGAACGGCTGATGCTGTGGTATTTAAGAAACTGACTACAATAACCCCGATAATTCCGCAGGCAATCGCCATCCTTTTCGGGTTATGCATGGTTTCCGCCACATTGCGATTTTTAATCATCAATGCTGCGGCACCCCAGTTAGGAATAATGCGGTGGTCAACGTCTTGAGTAAAAGCACCTGCTGCCACTGAAGAGGCCCAGGCGTTGAAGAAGAACCCTAATCCAAAGGAGAAATGCGAAGCTGGATCACCCTCACACGAGTTTAACTCGCCCAAAGTACGAAACGCCCCCATTCCCTGGATGGTCGGTGCATGGAACATACGGGCGGCCCCAACACCAACCCCCACGCCGACCAGTCCGCCGATAATAATCGACTTAAAAAGAATGATTAGAAACATCAGTATATCCTTTTCATTTAGATATGAAGACGACCTTATCTGTATTAATGATTGTCACACTCACGGTAATATCTAATTCGACACTGTAGGTTTTTCTTTCCCGCGGCAGGAAAAAGAATAAAAACTTTTCATTTTTGACTGATAACTCAGCTTTTAATACTTTTACGTCTTGTGGTTCAATCCGCAGCAAAATATTTTGTGTCGACTTCAACACCGTATTCTGGACATTACCGAGTGCATTGGCGAAGGCTTTACCTTTAGTATCGCCTTTGCCTTTTACTTGCACCTGAGTGGTATATTGCTCTTTCATTACGGCTGACCATATTTCTTGATATAGGCTTCCACTAGCTTTTGCCCTAACTCTTCTTTATCCATAAATCCGAAGCCTAATACCTTGCAGCCTTCATTTATTGCCGTCACACCTTCTTCCACTGAACGCATGCCGTATTTTGCTTTGTAGCCATATTTATTTTGCGCAGTGATTGCACCAGCACCACCACTACCACAGAATGAAATACCGAAATCTGCTTTTTCGCTATTCATCACATCACCCAGTTTCATATCTGCGGCCACACCGGGAATAACCACCACGCGGCCACCAGCCAATTCAACGCCTTGCCCGACTTTCTGGCCTTTTCCTAAACGGTCGCCAATCACAACGGTAATTTGACTCATAGTCTTTTCTCCAGATCAGTATTTTATGGGTTATTATCTTTCGCTACTTCAAAATGCACCGACAACAAATAAGCTTCTTCAATGGGTAAATTAGGAAATTTATCGACCACCTGTTGTGCCATTTGCATCGAATGTGCTGAAATCTCATCAAATAATGATTTATCCACTTCAGGTAACGGCTCGCCTGTTATTGAGCGCAACACCATAGCCCGAATGTGTGATGTCAACATCTGTTGTTGAACTGCATTGGTAAAAATATTTTCGGCATTTAACATCGCGGTAATTTCAGCTAATACCCGCTCTGTGATGATAATGGCCTCTTTCATTCCAGGGTCTTCGGCTGCATTCAATGCGGCTACATCATTCACGCTAGCAATCCTCTATTCCTTGCGGCTACAACTCTATGACTGCAAAGATAAGTTCAGTTATTTATTCGGCCTTACCTCTGCGCGATAACATCACCCTACCTGCAAGCGGAATAGCTGTGTAGCGGCATTTTTTCCAGTTCAAAGTGGAAATGTAATAGAGCGAAGGGATCACTTTCGCAAATAGCGATGTTAGATAGCTAACTTAGTCATTAACAACAAAATAACTTTTATATAAATGCACGGCGAAAGCGGGTAGCGGAAAAAAGTTCGTGATCCGGATCTCTTTCTTTTCTAGCCGGAAGAGCCTAATATCAGACTAATATTAAGCTATTTTCTAACACCCCCTCTCCTATGGCGTGGGGGTGTTGTTTTTATACCCTAAATAATTCGAGTTGCAGGAAGGCGGCAAGGGAGATAATTCCGATGAGCTTACTGTGTTGTAAGTGATTCGGGTTATTGAGCGCAGCTAACACACATGCAGCTTGCAGCATGACGGGTATATGTTTTGTTGAAATTGAATTGGAGAGTAGTATGACCAAGCCAACCATCACGATTAACGAGCTGGATGCTGAACGTTTGGATGCGTTACTGGCGCAACCGGCCTTTGCCGGTTCAGTGGTCGCAACAGCGCTCAATGAAGAACTGGATCGTGCAGAAATTCTGCCGCCGAATGCTATCCCGGCTGATGTAGTGACCATGAACAGTCGCGTGCGTTTTCGCGACCTGAATAGCCAGGAAGAACATATTCGCACCCTGGTTTACCCAGCCTCGCTGAAAGACAGCAACGAGCAACTCTCCGTCATGGCGCCTTTAGGTGCAGCATTGTTGGGATTGCATGTTAATGACGAAATAAGTTGGAAATTACCGGGTGGGGATGAAGCCCGCATTACGGTGCTGGAATTGCTGTACCAGCCAGAAGCTGCCGGTGAATATCACCGCTAATTGATGTTATGAGGGTAACGACCTAAAACCATTACCCTCTTTCCCCGATCAGCGGTACTTTTTGTGATAAGTATCGCGCGTCGGTTTAAAGTCTTGTGCCGCCTTTTTAGCTTCATCTAGCTTGCCTTGATCGGCCAATGCCAGTGCGCCATCAATCTGCCCAATCAATAAATCCAAACCGTGGCGAAAATCTTTCACCTCAGGGCTATCCTCGGCTTTATTTTTCAATTTGGTAGGGATCCCTTTCTGCGCATCAAGTGCTGCCACCCGCATTGCCTGTAAGCCTTTCTTGATGACATCAGTAGAATCAGCTTTCAGCACTTTGCCGTAATTCTCGGCAATAGTGTCCATATTATCAGCCACACTCGCTGCCATAGCCAGGCTACTGGCACACAACAATGCCACAGCCATCAAGGTCATTATTTTCTTATTCATGCTCACATTCCTTATAATTATTGTTAAATCACGGCACATTACTATTACATTGCTCATACATAACATAGGCAATGCAGGAGCAATCTGACAATGATTTTTTGTAATCAGTTAGGAAATGGGATGGGGGTGGGATTCAGACCAAAAAAAGCTGGCAACAGAGGCCAGCTTTAGATTTACAGCAACAATCTATTATTCACCCGCAATCTTCATGGCAGGTAATAAAATAGAGCCACATTGAATGTTACTGCGCGTTTCGATGTCACTGCCGATGCTGACGATGTTACGTAGCATGTCTTTCAGGTTGCCAGCGATAGTTATCTCGCTGACCGGATACTGAATTTCACCGTTTTCGACCCAGAAACCGGCCGCACCACGCGAGTAATCACCGGTCACGGTGCTAACCCCCTGGCCCATCAATTCAGTTACCACCAAACCTTTATCCAATTGCTTGAGCATTCCCGCGAAGTCCTGCCCCTGACCGGCAACACGCCAGTTATGGATGCCACCCGCGTGTCCGGTGCTATGCAGCCCCAATTTACGGGCAGAATAACTGGTCAGCAGATAGGTTTGCAGCACCCCATCTTTGACGATTTCACGTTGCAGCGTACGCACACCTTCACTGTCAAATGGCGTCGAAGCCAAACCACGCAGTAAATGTGGATGCTCTTCAATCGTCAGCCACTCAGGTAAAATCTGCTTGCCGAGGTGGTCGAGTAAGAAAGTGGATTTACGATAAATATTGCCGCCGCTGATGGCCGATACCAAATGCCCAAACAGGCCAGTTGCCACTTCTGCGGCAAACAGCACCGGCGACTGCATGGTAGGCAACTTACGCGGCGATAAGCGGGATAAAGTACGGCGAGCACACTCTTCACCCACCCATTCCGGGCTGGCTAAATCTTCCATTCGGCGGCCAATGGTATAGGCGTAATCTCGTTCCATATCCCCATTATGCTCGGCAATCACACTGCTGGAGAGTGAATGACGGCTAGAGCAATAGCTCTGCAACATACCGTGGCTATTGCCGAATACTTTAATTCCGTAATGGCTGTTAAAACTACCACCTTCCGTATTGGTAATCCGCTTGTCAGCCTGCAATGCCGCTTGTTCTGCCCGAGCAGCCAGCAAGATACCTTGCTCTGCATCTAAATCACTCGGGTGGAACAAATCCAAATCCGGCGCGTCAAAAGCCAGCAGCGATTTTTCAGCCGGGCCAGCGTAAGGGTCTGGGGAGGTATAACGAGCGATATCCAATGCGGCCTGTACTGTACGGGCAACCGCATCTGGGTTTAAATCGGTGGTGGAGGCACTGCCTTTACGCTGCTGGTGATAAACGGTAATTCCCAGCGCACCGTCGCTGTTGAACTCCACGTTTTCCACTTCGCCAAAGCGGGTGCTGACACTGATTCCGGTGGTTTTACTGACGGCAACTTCGGCCGCATCAGAACCCGCGCGGGCCAATTCCAAAGCCTGTGCAACAGCTTGTTCCAGCGTTTTACGCTGTTCTGCAACTTGAGTGACTACTTTCATCAGTCTGCCATAATTAATGAGATAATCGTTCAGGAAAGTGTCGTAATGAAACGACTTACACGGATAAAATAGAGAACACCATGGTTCTGAGTCTATCAGAGATCTTTGCACAATTTCGCAGAAAGCCAACAACCTGCTACGATTAGCCTCTTTTTAAGGAATTTGACCATGAACAAACAGCCCGAAGACTGGCTAGATGAAGTCCCAGAAGATAAAAACGACGATGACGATGAAATTATCTGGGTCAGTAAAAGTGAAATTAAACGTGATGCCGAAGCGCTGAAAGATCTTGGTACCGAGCTGGTTGAGCTGGGTAAAAACGCGCTAGAGAAGATCCCGTTAGATGAGGATCTGCTGGCTGCCGTTGAATTGGCACAGAAAATCAAGAAAGAAGGCCGCCGCCGCCAAATTCAGTTAATTGGTAAAATGCTGCGCGCCCGCGATGTTGAGCCGATTCAAACCGCGCTGGATAAGCTGAAAAACCGTCATAACCAGCAAGTCTCGCTATTCCATAAATTGGAAACACTGCGCGACCGTTTGGTTGAAGAAGGCGATGATGTCATTCCAACCGTGTTGGAATTGTATCCAGAAGCTGATCGCCAGCAACTGCGTAGCCTGGTGCGTAATGCCCAGAAAGAGAAAGCAGCGAATAAGCCGCCGAAATCATATCGCCAGATCTTCCAGTATCTGCGTGAATTGGCAGAGAAGCAGTAATCATCGGGCGGCAGACGAGCCTATTCAATCAGGCATAATTGTCGCAGGCAGCTTGAGTGCGGACAGCGCGCAGAACCCAGAGCGTACATGTTGTAGTACGTGAGGAGTTCGAGCACTGCCCAAGCTCAAGATGGCAAGTAAAATAGCCTGATTAAGCAATATTGAAACGTAAGCTGCCCGCCAGCTCCTCTTCCGCCTCTTCGAACAATAAAACTATTGCCCCAAAACGGCGTTTCCGGCGGTGATTGAAATGAATAAATTCAATCTCTACCGGTAAAGCTATCTCGCCTGTTACCACATCCCACAGCGCATCCAGATTGGCACCAAAACTTTCACTCAGCGCAAATTTTTCGGAAAATGCGCGGTAAAAAGCAGGAAGATCAGGTATATGGTCAAAATCGAATACCACTTTTACCATCTTTTCACTCCATCCGAATGAAATGCTTGTAGTGATCCTGAGTTAGATAAATCAGGCCGTCATTGGAGTAGAGCAACCGATCAGAACCACGATGCCCACAACGATAATTTACATCAGCTTCACGCCAGTTGCGGCCTTTGGCTTCAGGTAGTTGGCGTTCACGATTAGAAAAACGATCGCCGCCGATGGCTTTTCCCGGTAGCACCTTACACAAGTTCCCTTCTTTTGGGTTCCAGCCCTTTTCACGCGCCTGCTGTTTGGTAATGTAAAAATCCGGCAGGCGGTGATGAGATTGCAAATATTTAACAACTTGTTGGTGCTGAGTCAGTTGCTCAATAGAGGCAGGAACCGATAACCGCGGGCGCTCAAGATCCGGCGACTGACCAATATCACGGGCAGTGACATTATCAACGCCCTGGAACGCCACCACCACTAGCAGCAATAGCGCCGCCAGAATGGCCATAAGTCGTTTATTCATGGTTCTCCTTAACCTTCTGGCTTCCAATTATGTTTTGGCTACTCATCGCAATAACCCACAGCCAGCTTTATCCACCAACGTGATACCTTTATCTGAATTATAAATTACCCAGATGCAAGGTTTTCACTTCCATAAACTCATCCAACCCGAGCACTGAGCCTTCACGACCCAAACCAGATTCTTTAACACCACCGAAAGGTGCCAGCTCAGTTGACACCGAGCTTTCGTTCACACCAATCATACCGCTTTCCAGTGCGTCTGAAACCCGGAATACCCGTTGCAAGTTCTGAGTATAGAAATAAGCTGCCAATCCAAATGGAGTATTATTCGCCCGCTGAATGACTTCTTCTTCCGTTTTAAAACGAAAACAAGCCGCCAGTGGGCCAAAGGTCTCTTCAGAAGCTACTTTCATTTGTTCGGTGGCATCAGCAATAACAGTCGGTTGGAAGAAATTACCGCCCAAGGCGTGGCGACGGCCACCGGCCAATAATCGCCCACCTTTCTCAAGCGCATCTTTGACGTGGTCTTCCACTTTCTCCAGACCGGCCAGGTTAATCAGCGGCCCCATGTTGACGTCTTTATCCATGCCATTGCCGACTTTCAGTTTTTTAACCTCAGCGGCCAGGCGGGTAACAAACTCGTCGTAAACACTATCCTGAATATAGAAGCGATTGACGCAAACACACACTTGCCCGGCATTGCGGAATTTACAGGCCATGGCTCCCGCGATAGCAGCATCTAAATCGGCATCATCAAATACGATATAAGGTGCATTCCCACCTAACTCCATGGAGATTTTCTTCATGGTCGCGGCGGCGTTACGCATCAAGGTTTTACCCACTTCGGTCGAACCGGTAAAGGAGATTTTGCGCACTTCAGGGCTGGCCATGATGGCATCGCTGATAGCATGGGTATCACCGGCAACACCATTGAGCACCCCTGCAGGTACCCCCGCCTGCTCAGCCAATGCCAGTAAAGCAAAGGCGGATAACGGTGTGTTATTGGCCGGTTTAATCAGGCCGGTACAACCTGCCGCCAGTGCTGGCCCAAGTTTGCGGGTGAGCATCGCCAGCGGGAAGTTCCACGGCGTGATAGCTGCAACCACACCGACCGGTTCACGGGTCGCCAGAATGCGGGCACCTTCTTTGGCTGGCGGAATGATTTCGCCATTGGCGCGCTTAGCCTGCTCGCTAAACCATTGAATAAAGCTGGCGGCATAAGCAACCTCACCTAATGCTTCTTTCAATGGTTTACCTTGCTCAGAAACCATTATCTCGGCCAATGACTGTTGATGTTCCATTATCAACAAATACCAGCGCTGTAAAATTTCTGCGCGCTGTTTTGCCGGGGTTTTGCGCCAGGCAGGAAAGGCTTTACTGGCGGCTTTAATCGCGGCCTCGGTTTCATGTTTACCGGATTTAGCCACTTTTGCCACCAATTCACCGGTGGCAGGATTGCGGACCTCGAAAGTATCCTGCGCCTGATGCCAGGTGCCGCCAACGAAGTAGCCGATATGATAAACACCGTCGCTGTGTTGCTGAGGTTGTAATGGATTGCGTGATGGGTTGTCTGATGGATTATGTGCTGACATCTTGTCGACCTCCTGCGGGAAATGATGCCCCCCATCAATGGAGGGCGAGGAAGGATGGTTCCAGCTTCAGTATAGCCTTTGAAAAAGCACAGGGAACAGCTTAGCCCATTTCAACCTATCTCTATATCAGTGCACTCTGATACTTGTGCAGCATATCAGCCAACCGTTTTACCGGACGAGTAACAGCATCGGGCGATTGATAATCCACTAATTTTTGCTGATATTGGTCTAATTCCTGCAATAATCTCGCGAAGTAATAGCGCCGTTTCTGGGAGTTTTTCGCATTGATAACGCGATCAGCGGTGTAACGAATTTGCTTATGGAAAGCACTCAACTCGGCATTCACTGGAACTTCGGTTTTATTGAGCCGCTGATGGGCAATTATCAGGGTTAATGCCAACCGATACTTGTCTATATCACCGGGGAACATCATCAAAAGTTGATTCAATTGCTGATATAGCGCCGGTAAATGGTTTTCATTGCGGCGTGCTTTATTGGTGGTTAGGGCTGATACTGCGCTGTAAACAAAGCGGTTTAATAAGGTTCTACCGGTTCTGTCTTTGGCATTATCGCGGATTAGCAACAAAACAATCAGGGAGACGAAGCAACCGACGATTTGGCCTAATGCGCTGTCGAGGAACAAGCTGACATTAAATTCCATCGGGTTGCTCAACACCATAATATTGATGGTGCTGGCTAGCGTCCCGAGTGATCCCAAGCGCCGTTTTTGCACTTCGATACCAATAATAAATGCTAACAACCCCAGGCTGATACACAGCAACAGCATACTCTGCTGCGTAGCGGGGATGATAAACATAAAGTACAGTGCCCCAATGGGCAGCGCCATTATCACCCCCAACAGGAAGTCTATCGCCACCATGCGAGGATTAGGGGTTCGCATCGCCAGCGACGTCACCACCGCAATCATCACCATACAACCCGCACCGGATGTCCAGCCGGTCCATAACCAGAATAACCCACCAATTGCTGTTGCCACACCGGTACGCAGGCCGTTAATCATTGCATGATGGCCTTCGGCTGAGACATGTTTCACCGGCACCACACCGGCCAGAATCCCTTCCTCTACCCGGCTGATACTGCTATTGGTATGGATCCCTTTTGCCAGTAATAAATAGCGAGTTGCCGCCCCCACCCAACTGCTGATGGTATGAGGGATAGCCTCACTGTGGCTGACAGCAATAAACTGGCGCAGCGTTTTCATCCGTTGATGAATTTCAGCCGGTGTTGGTGCTGGTTCACTCAACATAGCTTTCAGTTCAGCGGTTAAAATATCAGGGTGATTGGCGAGTACCAGATAGGTTTCACACGCCTGGGTGATAAGTGTTAATGACTCGGTATGTAAGACCTGTAAACGGCGATTACAGCGCTGCCAACGAGAGGATTCCATCATCAGATAGCTACGCATCCCATTGAGTGCAGTGGTATTTTTGACTAAATCATTCCAGGCACGATCAATATCGGTTTTTTCCGCCGGGCGAATACACAGTTGTAGCAGCCGATATTGATCCACCAACACCTTATCCACCAGCCGATCGATATCCTGCTTGATTGATCGCGGCGAAAACAGCAGATCAGCCATCACTGCACAGACGATCCCCAGCACAATCTCACTACAGCGCTCAACAGCAAACTGAGGGGTCAATAGCGGGGTTTCACCGGTTGTCACAATGATGATAAGCGCGGTATAACCTGCTAAACCAAAGGCATAGGAGTTTTCGACGCGCACCAGTGAGGAGATCCAGGTACACACCCCTGCCCACAAACAGCACAGCATCAAGGTCAAGACCGGCGCTCTGATGGTCAGAACAATTATAATCAGGCCGCCAATACAACCGATGAATGTCCCGATGATACGCAACCAGCCACGATGACGGATTGCACCAGAAAACGGTTCGCCACCGGCGGCAAAAGCCGGGCCAGCGGCCACAATTGCCGCCGTCAATACCGACCAGCGCGGTGTTTCCAATTGCAGATGAAAGCCCAGAAACAGTGCCGCCACAATGGCGAAACTGAGCTTAAAAGCAAAGCGCAGGCGGATAAAAGTCGGGCTGGTCATGTTAGCCAAACTCGCGCAGACGATGCATTAATTTCACAATAGGTGATGCCTGATTAGGGTCGCGATCCGTTGAGCCAGTAATAACCACTGTCGCGGTAGTACCTGCCGGATACGAATGCTGCTGATCTTCGCTATCCAAACGGATCTTTACCGGCACACGCTGTGCCAGCCGCACCCATTCCAGGTTATTATCAATGGTCGCCAACCCTTTGCTATCCGCACTGCTGCTGCTATTGGTGACCCCCGCAGAGATACTATCAACAGTGCCATGCAGAATGCGGTTGCTGCCCAGCGGCGTGATTTCCGCCCGATGTCCCGGCTTAACCCCTTCCAGCTTGGTCTCTTCCAGATAGGCTAAAATATAGAACGTATCTTTTTTCACCAAGGCCACCGCCGTTGCACCACGGTTAATAAACTCTCCGGCGTGAACATTCAGGTTTGTCACCCACCCTTCGGCGGGAGCACGCACGGTGGTGCGCTCCAGATCAAGTTTGGCTAAATCGCGCACCGCGACAGCTTTCGCCAATTGATGACGCACGGTTTGTAATACGTTGTTGGACTGGTCTATCTCTTCTTGTGACATTGCCTGAATCCCCAGACGTTGGCGTCTGCCAGATTCCCGCTGTTTCTCGGCGGCCAGTGTTTGGTAATAGGCCACATCAGCTTCGGCTTCAGCCAACGCTTGTTGATAGCGCGGCTGGTCAATCACAAACAGGATCTGGCCTTTCTGCACCAGTTGGTTGTCTTTCACCGGCACATCGGTGATTAACCCGCTGACGTCGGGGGCAATAGCAACCACATCGGCGGTAAATTTTGCATCACGGGTCCACGGCGATTCAGTGTAAAAGGCCCAGACTTTGAAAATGGCGATAACAGCCAGTAAAACCACCAACAAGGTGATGCCGATGCGGATTATTTTTAATGAAAAAGTACTCACGGCGACCTCAGGAAAAAAGACGAGATATTAAATAAAAAAGACAACCATACAGCGCGGTATTAAACAGCGCCGGATGCCAGACAAACTCATAAATACCAGTGGGCTGCAACACACGGCGCAGAACGAAAAAAAGTGCCAGCGAGAGAATCAGTTCAAGAAATATCGGTGGAAAAGAGAGACCGAAAATAACCATCACCGGAAGCAAACTCATTCTTTAAATCCTTTCTATTATAGGGTGTCGGTGAATACGCCCGGGTGAATAATCTGATACTCAGTTGCAACACATCCAACCACAGCGATCACGGCCAAAAGCACCAGCCATAAGACTGACTTATAGGTTAAACTTGATTGTTCAGTATGACTGCAACCTGGACGAGGCGAGGTAACACTTCGGCTACGCGGCTTTCAAACTTCGGACTTTTCTCCCGACAGCAGTATATTAGCCTGCTTATTATCAAGTTATCTACAATGTGTGATCTAAATCACTTTTAAGCCAGAGTTAACAATCAACACAGAGTGAACCATGGAAAGATTAAAACGGATGTCAGTCTTTGCCAAAGTCGTCGAGTGCGGATCCTTTACCGGCGCGGCACGACAGTTGGCAATGAGTGTGTCTTCGATAAGCCAAACGGTGTCAAAACTAGAATCCGAGTTAAATGTGAAGCTGCTTAACCGCAGCACCCGGCGTATTGGTTTGACGGAAGCGGGCCGGATTTATTATCAGGGCTGTCGGCGCATGTTGCAGGAAGTGCAGGAAGTGCATGAGCAATTGTATGCGTTTAACAATACCCCGACCGGCACACTACGAATCGGTTGTTCTTCAACTATGGCACAAAACGTGCTGGCGACCATGACGGCTGAGATGTTGAAAGAATATCCCGGGCTTTCCGTCAATCTGGTGACCGGCATACCGGCACCGGACTTGATTGCCGACGGTTTAGATGTGGTGATTCGTGTAGGCGCGTTACAAGATTCAGGGCTATTCTCGCGCCGCCTTGGTTCTATGCCGATGGTAGTCTGCGCGGCCAAAAGTTATTTAGCGCAACATGGCACACCGGAAAAACCCAGTGATATGACGAACTTCTCCTGGCTGGAATACAGTGTACGGCCAGATAGCAATTTTGAATTAATCGCACCTGAGGGTATTACAACTCAGATATCACCGCAGGGACGTTTTGTGACTAACGACTCGCAAACCATGATTCGTTGGCTTAAAGCGGGGGCCGGTATCGCCTATGCACCATTAATGTGGGTTATTGAAGAAATAAAGCGTGGTGAAGTGGAAGTGCTATTCAAAAAATACCATTCTGACCCACGACCGGTATATGCACTATATACCGAGAAAGATAAAATGCCGCTCAAAGTCCAGGTCTGTATAGATTATTTAACTGAATACTTTAAACGAGTCGCAGAGGTATATCAGGGTTATAGATAAATACATCCGTTATTGGGCACTCAATTTGGTACTGAACTGAGCACCCAAAATACGGTGTTATCTAACAAACCTTACGCCGTACCACCCACCGTCAGATTATCCAGCTTCAAAGTAGGTTGACCGACACCAACTGGCAGGCTTTGACCTTCTTTGCCGCAGACACCGACGCCTTTATCCAGCGCCAGATCGTTACCAACCATCGAAATCTGCTGCATGGCTTCAATGCCGGAGCCAATCAAAGTGGCCCCTTTCACCGCGCGGGTGATTTTGCCTTTTTCGATTAAATAGGCTTCTGAGGTTGAGAATACAAACTTGCCGGAGGTGATATCCACCTGACCGCCACCAAAGTTAGGGGCATACAGGCCATATTCCACACTGGCAATAATATCTTCCGGTGTTGATTTACCCGCTAACATATAAGTGTTAGTCATACGCGGCATCGGCAGATGAGCATAGGATTCACGGCGGCCGTTACCGGTCGGCGCAACCCCCATCAGGCGCGCATTCAGCTTATCCTGCATATAGCCTTTCAGAATACCGTTTTCAATCAGCACGTTATATTGACCCGGCACCCCTTCATCGTCGATAGCTAATGAGCCGCGACGGCCTTGCATGGTGCCATCATCCACCACGGTACACAGCTCTGAGGCCACCAGCTTACCCATTTGCCCGCTGAATACTGAGCTGCCACGACGGTTGAAATCACCTTCCAAGCCATGACCGACCGCTTCGTGCAACAACACACCTGGCCAGCCTGCGCCCAGCACCACCGGCATGGCACCAGCAGGTGCGGCGATAGCGGACAGATTCACCAGCGCCATGCGCACCGCTTCATTAGCAAAGTTATCGGCACGCACTTCACCATCAACCGTTTCCAGGAAGTAGTCATAGCCGAAACGACCACCACCACCGCTGGCACCGCGTTCACGTTTGCCGTTTTCTTCCACTAATACGCTGACTGACAGGCGCACCAGTGGGCGCACATCTGCCGCCAGTGTACCGTCGGTGGCCGCGACCAGGATTTGCTCATATACGCCAGTCAGGCTGGCGCTCACTTCCTGCACCCGTTTATCAGCAGCACGCGCGACCTTATCTACGCGATGCAGTAAAGCGATTTTGTCTTCGCGCGACAGACTTTGCAGCGGATCGAGCAGCGGATAGAGCGCCTGATGGCGAATCTCGCCCAAGGTATGCACTTTACCGTTGCCAGTATCGCGCACAATACTGCGCGCGGCATGAGCGCTTTGCTGTAAAGCATTCAGGGTGATTTGGTCTGCATAAGCAAAACCGGTCTTTTCACCGCTGACCGCGCGCACGCCGACACCCTGATCAATATTGTAAGAGCCATCTTTGATGATGCTGTCTTCCAACACCCAGGCCTCGTGATAGCTGGACTGGAAATACAGGTCAGCATAATCGAGGCGGCGTTCAGCCAACTGCCCCAATACTGAGAACAAGTCCTGATGGTTCAGCTTGTTAGCAGCGAGTAACTGCTCACTGACAAACGAGAGGCTCATAGTTTTCACTCTTATTTAGATGATTGTTTTGAATCAGATAATCGCGGTACCAGCGATGACGCAAAGCGATTGTGCTGTAATACCGGCATCTGGTTACGAATAGTTTTCAAACCTGTGGTTTCGATTTTGACTTTTAAGGCTGAAACCGCATCTGGATTCTGCCCAATGATTTTACCCCAGGCATCGACAGCCATGGTGTGGCCCCAGGTACGGCGAGTCGCGCCATGACGCCCCACCTGTGCCGCTGCCAGTATTACGCACTGGTTTTCAATTGCCCGGGCGCGCAATAAAATCTCCCAATGAGCTTCACCGGTCACTTTAGTAAAGGCCGCCGGGACTGAAATAATCTCGGCTCCCTGCGCCCGTAAAGCCTGGAACAGGCCAGGGAAACGTAAATCATAACAAACCGTCATGCCAAGGCGACCTACCGGTGTATCAACCACAGTAAGGTGTTCACCCGGCTGATAGGTATCAGACTCACGATAACGACCGTGGACATCTTGGATATCTACATCAAACATATGGATTTTGTCATAGCGCGCTTTCAGCTCGCCTTGGTCGTCAAACAGCAAGCTACTGGTGGTGATACGCTCCGGTGACTCACGACTTATCATCGGCATAGATCCCACTTGAATCCAGACACCATACTTACGCGCCATCTCACGCACAGCATCTTGCAATGGCCCGTTATTGTGTTGTTCGGCATGATGACGATATGAGGCTGCATTGGCAAATAGCAATGCATTTTCCGGCGTCATAACCAGTTGAATGCCTGAGTTTAACTGTTTGATCTGCTGCTCAATTTGAGCCAGATTGTCACGGATATTTTCACCGCTGCATAACTGTAATAATGCAACATTGGCATTTTTCATGGCGCCTTACTCTCCTTTAGTTGGCGTAACACTTCATGGATAGTCGGTTGATCCAAGCTACCGGTAATCTGATAGCGAATCAGCGAAATCTTGCTCCATAACGGCCCTAAAATCTTCGAGGCCGCGAATACTGCCGCCCCAACCACCGGGTTAATCGCAAAAGCAGTTGCAACACCAACAGTGGCGGAAATCTCTGGGGTAATGACCGCTTCCATAGCTATTTGACGTTTCGCCAAATCCACATTCCCGCTCATGGCGATATCCGCCGCCAACCCATCAACCACTAAGTCATTGGTATGCATCACGCCATTTTTGATATTGGCGCTACCGCGAATAGAATCAAACGCAAAGTCACGACTAAACGTATCACTAAAATCAAGCTGGAGCTTACGTAATAGTGCGTCAAAGCTCACCAGCCGCAATAACTGACCCGCGCGACCGCCACCAAGATCGGTCAGTTGACCTCTGCCCAATCTATTCTTTAACGTGCCATTCAGGGTATTAATCTGCGGTTGCCACGGAACCCCGCGCCAATTGACGTCAGCATTGATATCAAACGAGGCCCCCTTTATCGGCGTCGTCAGACCAAAGAACGAAATAGTTTCATCAATTTTTGGCCCACTCAGCGCCACATTGAGCGATGTTTTGTCACCTGAACTGTCTTGCTGCCACTGCCCGCTAATTTTCGCTCGCCCGTTACCCGCTTCGATTAGCCCATTGGTCAGCGCCAGAATATTGCCTTTCGGGGTCAAATCCGCATTAACTCGCCCGACACTCTGCCCGAGAATCCAACAATCCTTACAGCGCAGTTGCAGGGCGGGCCAGTCATGGAAGCGGATATTACTGAGGCTTTGTGGCTCCTGCAATGCCACTTGCGCCAGTGGGTCTTTCTTTTCACTCCCCGCCCATTGCGGGTTGTAATAAAGATAATTAATATCGGCATGCCACGGCCCACTTGCCGCCATCAGTAGACGGCCATCCACTTCCTGGCCTTGTGCCGTGATTTTCGTCCCGGAGGGTAACGGATCGACCTGCAAGGTCAAATTGTGCCAAGCCTGGCCGCCCACCAAGAGCTGAGGTGTCTGCAATATCAGTCGCTTAGGAAGAATGACAGTGGACTGACCGCCCTTGATTGCGGGTTGATCTGATGCAGTAAAGGGTGCACTGACCGCCGCAAATTCTGCCCCCAACAGGGCCAGCCAGCGCTCACCATCGAGGTTAGGCAACTTGAGCACCAAACCTTTATCATCTGGCAATGGCGGCGCTTTTTTACTGTCTATTTTCAAAATAGCGGCGCTCTGCCAAATAGCGCGCGCCAACTCCACTTGCTGTTTTTGCATCAACCATTGGCTATTAAAAGCGTTATGACTGCCGGCACTGCCCGACAAGGTAAAACTCTCGAGACCACCGACTGCTTGTACCTGTAGTGGTAACGGCTGACCACTTGATTTATCTAGCGGTGACGGTAAGTGACTACTCACTTTATTAAGATCGGCAGTCACATCAATTTTGTAGTCCGGCTGACCATTTTTAGGCAATTGCACCACGACTTTACCTTGCCAGTTGGCGCTGCCACTCAGTAACTTCGCCACATCGCTCGGCACGCCCGGCAACTTGGCGGGTAGCCAATCGCCATGCAGCCCAACATTTACCAAGAAGTTCTTCGGCTGCTCTTCGGTCGTAAAATCAACGGTTAACGGCTGCCCAAACCAGTTGGCTGATAAAGTATCACTTTCAAGATTCCCGTCATTGAAACGGAATTTGCCGCTGATATTCTCCAGTTGGCTTTGCAACGGCTTTATCAACAGGCTGTTATTTTTCAATGTAACTTCACCGCTGGCATGAGTAATGCGGTTTTCTTCCAATGGGATATCCAGATGTAAGCGCCCACTAACATTACCTCCCACCTGTAACTCTTCCAGTGTTTCCGCTACCGAATCATTGAGTGGAGTTTTGGTAAAGTAGTCATGGACGTCACGCCCTTCACCTGCAACTTCAGCATCAACATAGAGTTTTTCTTTCAGATAGTCCGGAATGATAGCGCTGATATTGCTACCGGTAACTTTACCCAGCATGGCATGAGGCGCATTCATCCACAGGCCTTCATTGAGAAAATCGAGGTCGATAGCTAAATTATCTAACGCGGGCCAATCTGGCTGGAACTGGAAGGTAGCGTTACGCAGCGGAACATAAACCTGGAACTGGCCCTCTTTATGTTTATAGGGGAAATCGTGAGGATTACCGTTGTAAATCAGCGTGGCGTTATCTACCTGCCCTCCGTGCAATGCCTCAGTCAAATAATCAGCCAGCTTTCCACCCATTAAGGGCACCGGGAAGTAACGCCAGGCATCTGCCGCATCATACAAACGAATACCACTTAGAATTTTAAGCCACGGCTGACCTATGTCTGGCTGCATGTAACGGAAATTACCGTTGGCCCACAATGACTTAGCCCTGACATCCAACTGATCACTCCACAACTCCCAACCGTTATCATCAACCTGCCAGTTCACAGTGCCGCTCGCCTGACTGACCTCTAGCGGCGCACGGAACATATCGCCATAAGGTAATGTGCTGTTTTTCAAGTTGATATCCAACCGCCCAAGCTCGGCGGAGCCACTGAGTGAACCGGCAAAATTATTCACCCCCGGCACCATATCCCAATGCTGCCAACTGATATCATGCCATTTTGCCTGAAAACGGGTCTTGTGCGGTTGGCTGATAGGAATATCCAAAGCCAAAGCATCGACGATCCCTTGAGGCCGTAAATCAGCTAAGTGATTCATAAGCTCGGGGGTCAACAGTGACAAAGTGGGTAATAGCGGCCCGACTCGCTCTAACTGAATATTCGTGGCACGAATGCGTAACTCTTGAGATTGGTCTGGCCCAATAAATTGGGTGTTTTCCGGTAACCACAGCGCAGATAAATGCCCTTTAGGCCAAGGTTGCCCATCGGTTTTCAGACTCAATTGTGGCGCATCAATTTGCCAACCATTGCCATGACGGCTGCCTTCCAACACCAAGTTATCTACTGCTAACTGATGAGATTCCCCTTCCACCGTCCAATTGGCTTGCCCCTGACGGAGCAATACATTGCCGCTGTAGATTTCGCCACTTTTGATACTCAACCACGCCGCCAAACTGAACTCAGCACTCTCCAGCCCGGTATTGGTGTGTAGCCAACGGCTAATCCAGGGTTTTACATCAATATTATCGGCCTGCATATAAACAGTGCCATTGCTTAAAATCCCCTGATTATCATGCAGATCCATCCGCACCATTAGCACGCCATGCTGGCCATTAATGGTCGACAGGCTGATTTGCCCTTCAGCACGATGCCGACTGGCGGAATTAAGCCAAGTGAGTTGTGGAATCTCTAATTCGGCGCGCGGGCCTGATGGGGTAAGGAAAGAAATACGGCTGTTTCGCAGATCAAAGTGATCTAACTGACGTAAGAAGATATCAGTGATAGTGCTGGCTTCAAAGCTGTTGCTATTGTTTTGCTGCCTATCTAACGTGGTATGGAGATCCAGCTGCAGCTGATAGAAAGTCATGTCACGGAATTGCCAACGGCGATGTAGCAATGATTGCCATACGTCAAGCGCAAGAGTCACACGTTGCACTTGCCAGTCAGCTTTCGGCAACTTAGCGCTAATATCACGCAATTCCAATGTCGGGCCAAAGGTTTCCCACGTCCCTTGCATGAACCCCACTTCCAGTGGAATACCGCTGATGGACTGAATCTTGGCCACGATTTGTGGTCGATAATCGTTGATAAGAGGCAACATCATGCGTAGCCCACTGACCAACAGTGCGACCACAACAATTATTGTGGCGCCTGTCGCAAACATTATCCTGGGCAGTCGCCTCACACTTCTCTCCTTGCCATCCGCTGCAAGCTGTAAGACCGGGGGGTACTTACATCATCACCACATCAAATTGTTCTTGGTTATACAGTGGCTCAATCTGAACTTTCACTTGCTTACCAACGAAGATTTCCACTTCAGCCAGTGCATGAGATTCTTCACCTTTCAGCGCTTCCCCCACCGCTGGAGAAGCATAAACCAGGAAACGGTCAGAATCATAAGCATGGTGAACACGGACAATTTCGCGCAAGATCTCGTAGCACACGGTTTCTACCGATTTGACCGTGCCACGACCACGGCAGGTTGGGCACTCATTGCATAATACATGCTCGATGCTCTCTCGCGTGCGCTTGCGAGTCATCTCTACTAAGCCTAGCTGAGAGAAACCGCTAATACTGGTTTTTACTCGATCTTTAGTCAGTGCTTGTTCCAGTGAATGCAGGACTCGCCGACGATGCTCTTCGTTACTCATGTCAATGAAATCAATAATGATAATTCCACCCAGATTGCGCAGCCGTAACTGGCGCGCGATAGCTTGAGTGGCCTCAATATTGGTATTGAAAATAGTCTCATCAAGATTACGATGACCGACAAAAGCACCGGTATTGATATCCACGGTGGTCATGGCTTCGGTCTGGTCGATAATCAGGTAACCGCCTGATTTTAACTCAACTTTGCGCTCTAATGATCGCTGTATTTCATTCTCGACATCATAGAGGTCAAAAATGGGTTGCTTACCCGCATACAGCTCCAGTTTTTCGGTCATTTCTGGAATATATTCACTGGTAAATTCCACCAGCAAATCATAGGTCAATTTGGAGTCGACGCGGATTTTATCCAATGCTGCACCAGCAAAATCACGTAGTACACGCTGTGCCAGCGCCATTTCACCGTACAACTTATATTTGGTGATATTACGTTTTTTACGCTCCTGAACCTTCGTCCATAAACGCTTGAGGAAAGCGGCGTCAGCGGCCAGTTCTTCTTCACCAATCCCTTCCGCGGCGGTACGGATAATAAAACCACCTTGCTCATCGCAATACTCTGCCACGGTTTTTTTCAGGCGCTCACGCTCAGCTTCACTTTCAATACGCTGGGAAACACCAACATGGGCAGCACCTGGCATAAGCACCAGATAGCGGGAAGGTAGGGTGATATCGGTGGTCAGACGTGCGCCTTTAGTGCCAAGCGGGTCTTTCACCACCTGCACCATGAGATCCTGCCCCTGACGAACCAGTTCAGCAATGTCGCGCACATTAAAATTTTTCTGCTCATCCCCAGCCACACATTCGGTGTGGGGCATGATATCGGAAGCATGAAGGAAAGCGGCCTTATCCAGACCTATATCAACAAAGGCCGCCTGCATCCCCGGTAAAACCCGGCTAACACGGCCTTTGTAAATATTACCGACGATCCCTCTTTTAGCTTCTCGTTCGATGTGTATTTCTTGCAGGATACCGCCATCAATATAGGCAACCCGCGTTTCAGACGGTGTAATATTGACCAGTAATTCAGCTGTCATGACTTCCTCTCACATTACGTAGCGCAATGAAATGACTTAGTAATTCATGGGTTTCAACCAACGGCAAACCCACCACGGCATGATAACTGCCGGTGATGGATCTGACGAAACAACCACCTTTCCCCTGAATACCGTAAGCGCCCGCTTTGTCCATGGGTTCACCGGTAGCAATATAGTCACTGATTTCCAACTGAGATAACACGCGAAATGTCACATCTGTCACAACCATGGCAGATAACATATTTTTTCGGTCAGCGAGAGACACCGCAGTGATCACTTGGTGCTGCTGCCCGGACAATGCACTCAGAATTTGCTGTGCATGCGCTTTATCCCGTGGTTTTTCTAATACTTGCCCATTTAACACCACAATGGTATCTGCACCGAGTACCGGAAAATCCTGTGGTGCGACACTCACCCCTGCTCGTGCTTTGTCCTGTGCTAAACGCTGGACATATTGTTGTGCACTTTCCTCGGGTCTGCGCTGCTCTTCAACTTCTGTTTTCAGTACCTCGAAAGGGACATCAAGCAGGGTCAATAATTCACGACGGCGCGGAGATCCAGAGGCGAGGTACAGAGCGGTCATGAGTCTTAAGTCCTTATTGTACCGAGAATTGACGGCGAATTTTACGCATTAACAAAAACAACCACGGCCACAAGATACCGTTGACCACGCTACTCCAGAAGACCTCGGGGCGGAATGAGACATTACTGACTAAAAACTCAGACCAAAACACCACGACATCCATCGTCAGTGACAACAGCATCACAATAAGCGCCTGCTGCCACAAGGCCATATTGCGAAATAGCTGAAACTTAAACGCAACCAGATAAGCAATAATACTCAGCGCCAGCGCCCGCACCCCGAGAGTGGAACCCAAAATAAGGTCCATAATCAGCCCAAGAGTAAAACCGGTCCCTACATTCACGCGGTGCGGTAATGCCATAACCCAATAGATTAAGACTAATGCTAGCCATGAAGGCCGGAACATATATATCTGTTCAGGCCACGGCATGATTTGCAACACCATCGCGATCAGGAAAGATAACCAAATAACCCAACGGCCATTGCTGCTGTAACGGTTCATGGTGAGACTCCCGGAGCAGTCACTGCTGTTGGTGCCGTTGCTGCCGGTGGTGCCGGAGGCCCCATGGCATCCGCGGCCGGTAATACTTGCGACATCATGGGAGCCAAACGCTCATTTGCGACGCGGCGAACTTCATCGGGTGGCAATGGAATATCCCCATTGCGATCCGCACCCCACAATAACAACAGGTAGCGTAAGCGCTGTAAATCAGCGGTCGGGCGCGCTTGAATCACAGTATAGGCTCGCTGGTTGTCAACTTTAACGGAAGAAACCACAGCTACCGGATAACCCTCAGGGAAACGGCCGCCCAAACCGGACGTCACTAATACATCACCAACACGAATATCTGTATTGCTAGGCAAGTGCTCTAATAATAAATCATCGGTGCAACCACTACCGGCGGCAATCACCCGAATATCATTTCGTAGAACCTGAATAGGAAGCGCGTGGGAGGTATCACAGATCAATAATACGCGGCTGGTGAGTTTACTCACCGCAACAACCTGGCCTACGACGCCACGGTCACTGATAACCGGTTGGCCTTCGTACACCCCATTGTTAGAACCTTTGTCGATAACGACTTGGTCACTATAGGGATCTGTCCCACTGGACATCACCTGCGTCACCATTTTTTGTTCATCCTGACGCAGCGGAGAGCCGAGCAATTCACGTAAGCGGTTATTTTCCTGCTTAAATTGCCCCAACAACTGTAGATCAGTATTTTTTAGCAATAGCTCCTGGCGCAACGCACGATTTTCCAGCTCCAACTGTTGGTGGGTAGCCAGAGTTTCAGAAACGTTGTCGAGAACTTTGCGTGGCCCATTGGCCAGAAAATAGAAAGGGCTAACGGCGGTGTCCATATAGGTACGTATTTTAACAAATGTACCCAATCGGCTATCCGCAATAACCAAAACAATGGCTGCAAGAACGGCAAAGAACAACCGCAGTTGCAGGGATGGACCCCGGCTAAAAATCGGCTTCATAAATTTTGCGTATTCCTCGACGACAAAAAAAGAAGCACTTGACCTGATGTGTAAAAAATACGGTTATCCGATCAAGCCCTCTTCTTTTGTTTTGGCTGACTATTCTTCGCTGAACAAATCGCCGCCATGCATGTCGATCATTTCCAACGCTTTACCACCGCCGCGAGCGACGCAGGTCAATGGATCTTCTGCTACCACCACCGGGATACCTGTTTCTTCCATCAGCAAGCGATCCAGGTTACGTAGCAATGCGCCACCACCGGTCAACACCATACCGCGTTCAGAGATATCAGATGCCAGTTCTGGCGGGCACTGTTCCAGCGCAACCATGACTGCACTAACAATACCCGTCAGCGGCTCTTGCAGCGCCTCAAGGATCTCATTGGAATTTAGAGTGAAGCCACGTGGTACACCTTCTGCCAGGTTACGGCCGCGAACTTCAATTTCCAGAACTTCATCACCAGGATAAGCAGAACCGATGCTGTGCTTGATACGTTCAGCCGTTGCTTCACCAATCAGGGAACCGTAGTTACGGCGCACATAATTAATGATGGCTTCATCAAAGCGGTCACCACCGATACGTACGGAAGAAGAATAAACCACACCGTTCAGAGAGATAACGGCCACTTCTGTGGTGCCGCCACCAATATCCACAACCATTGAGCCGGTTGCTTCAGAAACCGGTAAGCCTGCGCCAATTGCCGCAGCCATAGGTTCTTCAATCAGAAACACTTCACGAGCGCCTGCGCCCTGAGCAGATTCACGGATCGCACGGCGCTCAACCTGAGTTGCCCCGACCGGTACGCACACCAATACACGCGGACTTGGGCGCATAAAGCTGTTGCTGTGAACTTGCTTAATAAAGTGTTGCAGCATTTTTTCAGTAACAAAGAAGTCGGCGATAACGCCATCTTTCATCGGACGAATTGCTGCGATATTGCCTGGGGTGCGCCCAAGCATCTGTTTAGCATCATGGCCCACAGCCGCAACGCTCTTCGGGGAACCGGCACGATCCTGGCGAATAGCAACCACTGAAGGTTCATTCAGTACAATGCCTTGTCCTTTAACATATATAAGGGTATTGGCGGTACCCAAGTCGATGGACAAGTCGTTGGAAAACATGCCACGAAATTTCTTAAACATAACGAAAGGATAATCCTGCAAGCTGGGGGCGGAAAATAAAATCCGCCTACTTTACCAACCACACGAAGCAGCGACAAGGCGCAAAAACGTCCTGATTCGGTGAAAAAGTAGCTGCGTTATTGACATCTCGTTCCATCACGAACCCATGTTGTTTGAAAAGGTTGAATAAACCTTCGGCACAACGCAGATTCTGCGCAACGACCGGCGTAACACAGCACATAAAATCTAACATTTAACCTGATTCTCGTCGGAAGTAAGCACCCACCAACGATTTACGGAAATGACTGGCACATTCTACGTTAATTTTTGCTCAACGATCAGGCTAAACATGGCCCTAATACGAATATTTTTTCTTTCCAGGGTTTAAAAGTGTTGGCGGAGCAAAAAAATTGCCCTGTCCACCGTAAACACCTTTCTCCTTCAGCGTTTGCCATTCTTGACGAGTAAGAACTTCTGCCGCAAAAACTTTTGCATGTGTTCCCGCACAAGCACCGGTCAGGCTCTCGACAAACAGCTGATTTTCATAACGTAAATTAATGCTTCTAACTAATCCAGGATGAAGTTTTATCATTTCAACCCGAAGAGACTTAATATATGACGTACTGACCACCGTCAATCCGGCCTGCGACACCATGACCTTACAACCCACCCCCAATAATAAACGCATCATCGGGCGGATTTGGCTGATATATTGACACACATCTGCCTCTGCAAGTTCAAAGATAATTCGCTCTCTATCTGATTTTCTACATTGCAACAGCGTATCCCGCAGCCAGCGCTGGAAAGGACGCTGCAATAATGAATCAACGCTGATAGAAAATGCCAGAGTTTCATCCGGCCATAAAGCTAATAAAGGAATTATCCGATCAATTTTTTGGCGGTCATAGCGCTCACCCAAACCGAATAATTGCACCAGTGGGGTAAATTCAGCGGCGCGCAATTCTTGTTCGCCATCATAAATGCGGCTAATTATTTCTCGGTGGTGAATTTTACCGTCAACAGTAACAACCGGTTTCTGATAAAGCCGAGGGCCACCATTAGCCAGCGTTTGTTCTAATAAAGTGCGCCATTTGACACTACCACGGCCTTTTTCTGCTACGCGGGTATCATAGACATACCAGCCGTTGCCCCCATACATCGCCGCATTTTTGGTCGCTTGTCCAGCATTATCCATTATCTGCTCAGCGGAATCGCCATTGCGGTACGCCACAATGCCAATATGCAACAGTGACTCACGGTCAATAACTTGTGGTTCAGGCAATGCCCCAAGCGCATGCACCAATTGCGCAGCGATAACATCGGCGTCTTTTAGCGTTTTATGGGGGAGTAAAATCGCGATATCACTGTGATGATAACGAGCCAATAACGCAGAGGGATGCCGGGTAACAAAAGTCGAAAGCAGATTAATCAGCGAATGCATCAGTTCTTGCACTTTCTGGTGATCATCCGTTTCAATTAAGCTGTCAAAGTCCGGTAACTGCACCATCATTACCACACCATGGGCACCAGGCTCTTCCAATTGAGTCGTTAACTGATTATCAAAAAACTGGCGGTTACTGAAGCCGGTTTTGGCGTCCTGTGCGGCAAAAGTACGAATCAATGTATCAACGCGATTACGCTCTTCTCTTACTTCTATCAGCTCAGCCAATAGATGGTCTATAGCACGGCTGGCACAAGGCGGCCATTCGTGGCCATCACTATTAATGGCGTGCTCACGTTCGCCATTCAGGATCCGCTTAGCCCGCCACTCAAGTTTTTCCTGACCTGCGGTCTGTTCACGCAACCAACGGAAACTCAGCAACAGCGTTATCGCAATAATCACCACCGCCAACGATAAAATAGCGGCGGCGTAAAGGGAGCGGGCATAGCTGTTTAAGGGGTCAATATAAGTGAAATGCATTGAGGCCCCCGGCTGATGCAACATAGGAACAACCAAGCTACGGTGGCGGTTTTGACTGTTCCAAGGGGCATAAATGGCAGGGAGTTTTAGTTGGTACAACGTACTATTTTCATTCTGAACGCTAACTTCCAGCACACCTAGCGTTCGCATCATGATCGGTAGCCATTCGCGTTCTTTATTAGCAGGTTGTAACAGCAATGACTGATCATAAGCTGTCACAATGCTCTGGAGGCGGTGCTCCATTTTTTTTTGGCATAAGTAAAAGAAACTTGCCGTGCTACCCAGTAGCACTAAGCACATCGCCAATACGACCAACAAGGTCATAAATACAGAAAGTTTGGTTGTAAATCGCATCCTTTAACCTTGCGAAGCGCAATTCAATGAAAAAATGCCTCAGTTCCTTCGAGAAAAATACTATATGGCAGAATGCCGACATAATACTGGTTTTTTACTTCATAATGCGACCAGAACACAATAACTCAGCCTTTTTCTCTGAACTTTGGCTAATCCTCTTTCAAGAATAGTCACGGACGAAATCAACCACCTGATTTTTGTTCTTGATCAGGCTTGAAGGTTGATGTTGTCGCTATATTGGCTCACTCTTAAATCATTCTTTTTCTGTTTTTCTGGAGTGCCATATGCGAGCGCTTGTACTTGAGCAAACTGAAGGCCGTACTACCGCAGAAGTGCGTGAAATATCCCCTTCACAGTTGCCAGCCGGTAATGTCACGGTTGATGTCAATTGGTCCAGCCTGAATTATAAGGATGCACTGGCTATCACGGGCAAAGGAAAGATTATTCGTGAATTCCCGATGGTACCAGGCATCGATTTTGCGGGCACAGTTCACAGCAGCGAAGATCCACGTTTTCATGTCGGTCAAGCGGTGTTGTTGACCGGTTGGGGCGTGGGTGAAAATCATTGGGGCGGTTTGGCAGAACAGGCTCGCGTCAATGGCGATTGGCTGGTTCCTATGCCTGAAGGGTTGGAACCACGTAAGGCCATGATTATTGGTACCGCTGGTTTTACCGCGATGCTGTGCGTCATGGCGCTAGAGGAAGGTGGCGTGACGCCTGAAAGTGGCGAAGTGGTGGTCACCGGGGCCAGCGGCGGTGTCGGTAGCACAGCAATCGCCCTACTTGCCGCCCTCGGTTATAAAATCGCCGCCATTTCTGGTCGTGACATTAACAGTGAATATCTAAAAGGCCTCGGTGCCCATAGGGTATTGTCACGTAACGATTATCTTGATGCTTCCCGCCCATTGGAAAAACAGTTATGGGCCGGTGCCATTGATACTGTTGGCGACAAATTACTGGCAAAAGTGTTGGCACAGATGAATTACAACAGCACCGTGGCCGCTTGTGGTCTGGCTGGTGGCTATTCGCTCCCAACAACCGTGATGCCCTTTATTCTGCGCAATGTGCGGTTGCAAGGGGTCGATTCAGTGATGACACCGCAACAACGCCGTCTACAAGCTTGGCAACGCTTACAGGAAATTTTGCCTGAAAGCTTCTATCAACAAGCTTCGCAAGCTATCACACTCGCCGATGCCCCGACCATCGCCGCTCGCCTATTGGCGAACGAAATTACCGGTAGAACCTTGGTAAAAGTTCGCTGATTCCCCCCCACTGGGGAGAGTCTCATGCTCCCCAGCTTATTATTCGTATTGTAATGATTTTCAAATTTCTCTCCGCCCCCTAGCACTTGTCCGTATAAGTCGCCATGATTAATATTATTAATGCCGATATGCTTCCCCCTGTTTGATGGAGTCATTTTATGCGCAACTTTTTATCCCATTCCCTGCGTAATGCTGCCACGCCACGCAAGCTAACCGAAGCGGATGTCACCCCAGAAAGTGTTTTCTATCAGCGCCGTAAGGTATTGCAAGCATTGGGAATCACTGCTGCCACACTGGCATTGCCCACATCGGCTCAGGCTGATTTGCTCGCATGGTTTAAAGGAAATGGTCGCCCCAAAGCCCCTTCTGGTAAGCCACTGGATTTCACCAAATCAACGGTTTACCACCCAGACTTGGCGCTAACGCCGGAAGATAAAGTTACCGGTTACAATAACTTCTATGAATTCGGCTTGGATAAGGCTGACCCTGCCGCCAATGCCGGAACACTGAAAACCGAAGGTTGGCAGATAAAAATCGACGGTGACGTCGCCAAGCCCATGACACTCGATATTGATGACCTGATAAAACGCTTTCCGCTCGAAGAACGCATTTACCGTATGCGCTGTGTTGAAGCCTGGTCAATGGTGGTGCCGTGGATTGGTTTTGAATTGGGCAAATTACTGAAACTGGTTGAGCCCACCAGTAATGCTCGCTACGTCGCATTTCAAACACTTTATGCGCCGGATCAGATGCCGGGGCAGGAAGATCGTTTTATTGGCGGCGGCCTGAAATACCCTTATGTCGAGGGATTGCGACTGGATGAGGCAATGCACCCATTGGCCTTTATGACGCTGGGCGTGTATGGCAAAGCCCTTCCTCCCCAAAATGGCGCGCCGCTGCGGCTCGTCACTCCGTGGAAATACGGTTTTAAAGGCATAAAATCCATTGTTCATATTCGCCTGACCCATGACCAGCCCCCAACCACTTGGAATCTAAGTGCGCCCAATGAATATGGCTTTTATGCCAATGTGAACCCACATGTCGATCATCCGCGCTGGTCGCAAGCAACCGAACGCTTTATTGGCTCTGGCGGTATTCTTGATGTTCAGCGCCAACCAACACTGTTGTTTAATGGCTATGCCGATCAGGTAGCCTCACTCTATCGTGGCCTGGATCTACGGAAAAATTTCTAATGCGGCTTACTTTACGACAAATCAAGTGGCTCAAGGTGGCTATCTGGCTGGCCGCCGCACTGCCGTTTCTATGGCTAATTTTATCGGTAGATCAAGGCTGGTTCAGTGCTGATCCCGCCAAAGACATTCAACACTTTACCGGCCGCATGACACTGAAACTGTTACTGGCGACATTGTTGGTCACGCCGCTGGCGCGCTATGGCAAGCAACCGCTACTGATCCGCTGTCGCCGGTTGTTGGGTTTATGGTGTTTTGCCTGGGGAACCTTGCACTTAGTCAGCTACTCGGTATTGGAACTTGGGCTGAGTAATATTGGCCTGCTAGGACGTGAACTGGTGACCCGCCCTTACCTGACGTTGGGCATAATCAGTTGGCTATTGTTACTGTCACTGGCTGTGACATCCACCTTATGGGCGCAACGAAAAATGGGAGCCAACTGGCAAAAATTGCATAATTTGGTGTATGTTGTCGCCATTCTTGCACCAATTCATTATCTTTGGTCGGTGAAAACCCTATCGCCACTCCCCATTATTTACGCAGTGACGGCAGCGATATTATTGGCGTTACGTTATAAAAAGTTTCGGCAATGGTGCCGCTAAAAATCTGAACTTTTCATCGGCCATTATCTTTTTCTATTGAATATCTTCGCTGATAAGACCAGTATTTAGCTGCTAATTGCTACGATATCATTATAATGCCCGACCTTAGTACCGATCGCAGTGTCAAATTCATCGTAAAAAGGTGACAAATCGGTGACATCAGGTTATTTTTTACGATGATGTACTAATTGCCGGAGATACCAGCACAATGTCGGATAAGTTTCACATTTTGCTTCTGAATGGCCCTAACTTGAATCTGCTTGGAACCCGTGAACCGGAAAAATACGGTTACACAACATTGACTGAGATTGTCAGTCAGTTAGAGGCTCAAGCTCAGGGAATGGATGTGGTGCTATCCCACTTGCAGTCCAATGCAGAGCATGTGCTGATCGATAGAATTCACCAGGCGCGGGGTAATACCGACTTTATCCTGATCAATCCAGCAGCGTTTACACACACCAGTGTTGCACTGCGCGATGCGCTGTTAGGTGTGCAGATCCCGTTTATCGAGATTCACTTATCTAACGTGCATGCCCGGGAGCCTTTCCGTCATCATTCATATCTCTCTGATATCGCGGTTGGCGTAATCTGTGGACTTGGCGCAGATGGCTACAACTTTGCTTTACAGGCAGCGGTAAATCGCTTGTCAAAATCCAACTAATGCAACACACAAAGAGTACGGAATCACACTCATGGATATTCGTAAGATTAAGAAACTGATCGAACTGGTTGAAGAGTCCGGCATTTCAGAGCTGGAAATCTCAGAAGGCGAAGAGTCAGTACGTATCAGTCGTGCTCCCGCCGCACCAAACTACCCAATGATGCAACAGCCATATGCTTTTGCTGCACCACAGCAACAGCCAGCGCTGGCCGCAGCCGTTGCTCCAGCACCTGCTGAAGCCGCAGCACCAGCAGCCATCAGTGGCCATATCGTGCGCTCCCCAATGGTCGGTACGTTCTACCGCACCCCGAGCCCGGATGCTAAAGCCTTCATTGAAGTAGGTCAGAAAGTTTCTGTTGGTGACACTCTTTGCATCGTTGAAGCGATGAAAATGATGAACCAAATCGAAGCAGATAAATCCGGTACTGTAAAAGCCATTCTGGTTGAAAACGGTCAACCGGTTGAATTCGACGAGCCTCTTGTCGTCATCGAGTAACGAGGCGTTCCATGCTTGATAAAATCGTAATCGCTAACCGCGGTGAGATTGCGCTACGTATCCTGCGAGCTTGTAAAGAGCTGGGGATCAAAACTGTTGCAGTTCACTCTGTTGCGGATCGTGATCTTAAACACGTGTTATTGGCTGACGAGACTGTTTGTATCGGTCCCGCACCTTCTGTTAAAAGCTATCTGAACATTCCAGCGATCATTTCTGCTGCTGAGATCACCGGCGCGGTGGCTATTCACCCCGGCTATGGTTTCCTGTCTGAAAATGCTGATTTCGCGGAGCAGGTAGAACGTTCAGGTTTCATCTTCATCGGCCCACGCGCCGAAACCATTCGCCTGATGGGTGACAAGGTTTCTGCAATAAATGCCATGAAGAAAGCCGGTGTACCTTGCGTACCAGGCTCTGATGGCCCACTGGATGACGACACTGCCAAGAACAAAGCCTTTGCCAAACGAATCGGTTATCCGGTCATTATCAAGGCATCAGGTGGTGGTGGTGGTCGTGGTATGCGTGTGGTGCGCCATGACAAAGATCTTGAGCAATCCATTAACATGACCCGTGCGGAAGCCAAAGCGGCTTTCAATAACGACATGGTTTACATGGAAAAATACCTGGAAAACCCACGCCATATCGAAATTCAGATTTTGGCTGACGGTCAGGGTAATGCTATCTATCTGGCTGAGCGCGACTGTTCTATGCAGCGCCGCCACCAAAAAGTGGTTGAAGAGGCACCAGCACCTGGTATCACCAGCGAAATGCGCCGTTATATCGGTGAGCGCTGTGCGAAAGCCTGTGTGGAAATCGGCTATCGTGGCGCGGGCACTTTCGAGTTCCTGTATGAAAACGGCGAGTTCTATTTCATCGAAATGAACACCCGTATTCAGGTTGAACACCCGGTTACCGAAATGATTACCGGTGTCGATTTGATCAAAGAACAGCTGCGTATCGCAGCGGGCCAACCTCTCTCCATCAAACAAGATGAAGTGAAAGTGCATGGTCACGCCGTGGAATGCCGTATCAACGCCGAAGACCCAAATACCTTCCTGCCGAGTCCGGGTAAAATTACCCGTTTCCATGCGCCGGGCGGTTTTGGTGTGCGTTGGGAGTCTCATATTTATGCCGGTTATACTGTGCCGCCATATTATGACTCGATGATCGGCAAGCTGATCACTTACGGTGAAAACCGTGATGTTGCTATTGCCCGCATGAAGAATGCGTTGGCAGAACTCATTATCGATGGCATCAAGACCAACGTTGAGTTACAGCAACGCATCATGAACGACGAAAACTTCCAGCACGGTGGCACCAATATCCACTATCTGGAGAAAAAACTCGGGTTGCAAGAAACCTAATATTTCGCCTTTCATGTGTTTCACCTTTTTATATCAGGGCCGGTTAATCATCGGCCTTTTTCTTTTCATTAATTTTCTTTTGATTAATAGGGCTGGCATTTCACATAGCGGTAGCTAACAACGCTGCGAGGCTAAGTAAGAAGGGAATTTCCCAAATTAGTTGGCCTTGCAGCCAGGCAGCAAACAAATGAATCCCGATGAGCTGACTCAGGTCAGTGATTCTGGTGAATGAGTGCAGCTAACAACGCTGCGAGGCTAAGTAAGAAGGGAGAATATGGACACAAGGTTCCTACAAGCCAATAAAGAAGCACGCTGGGCCTTTGGCTTAACGTTGGCTTATCTGGCTGGGTGGATAATGACAGCGTATTTACCGGGTAACATTGCTGGGATAAGCGGTCTACCGGCCTGGTTTGAAGCCGCCTGTATTGCACTGCCGCTGCTGTTTATTGTGCTGTGCTGGTTAATGGTACGCGTCATATTTCGTGATATCCCATTGGAGGACGACAATGCAAACTGATGTCGTCCTACCATTAGTGGGCTATCTGGTCATGGTATTTGGCTTATCCGTTTATGCTTATACCCGCCGCAAAACTGGGAATTTCCTTAACGAATACTTCATCGGCAACCGCTCGATGGGGGGATTCGTACTGGCAATGACCCTAACCGCCACTTATATCAGTGCCAGCTCATTTATCGGCGGGCCGGGTGCTGCTTATAAATATGGCCTTGGCTGGGTGCTGTTGGCCATGATTCAATTGCCAGCGGTGTGGTTGTCACTGGGCGTATTGGGTAAGAAATTCGCCATTCTGGCGCGCCGTTATAATGCTGTAACCCTCAACGATATGTTGTATGCCCGCTATCAGAGCCGCTTATTGGTATGGCTTGCCAGCCTCAGCTTACTGGTGGCATTTGTCGGCGCCATGACAGTACAATTTATCGGTGGCGCTCGCTTACTGGAAACAGCAGCGGGTATCCCTTATGACATGGGTTTACTAATTTTCGGTATTAGCATCGCGCTATATACTTCTTTTGGTGGTTTCCGCGCCAGTGTGCTCAACGACGCCCTGCAAGGGCTGGTGATGTTGGTCGGCACCATTTTGCTGCTGGTGGCGGTTATCCATGCTGCGGGTGGGCTACATAAAGCCGTCGAAACCCTACAGCATATTGATCCAGCACTGGTTTCTCCGCAGGGTGGCGATCAGATCCTCGATCTGCCGTTTATGGCATCATTTTGGATCCTGGTGTGCTTTGGGGTTATTGGCCTACCACATACCGCCGTACGCTGTATTTCGTACCGTGATAGTAAAGCGGTGCATCGCGGCATTATCCTCGGCACCATTGTGGTGGCAATCTTGATGTTCGGTATGCATTTGGCTGGTGCATTAGGCCGGGCGGTGTTGCCGGATCTGAAGATCCCGGATCAGGTGATCCCGACACTGATGATCACCGTGTTACCGCCCTTTGCCGCCGGGATCTTTCTGGCAGCACCGATGGCGGCGATTATGTCGACCATCAATGCCCAACTGCTGCAATCCTCTGCCACCATCGTGAAAGATTTATACCTCAATCTGCGGCCAGAAGAGCTGAAGAATGAGCGAAAACTGACACGTATATCCAGCATGTCGACACTGATACTCGGGTTATTACTGCTACTTGCCGCCTGGCGTCCACCAGAAATGATTATTTGGTTGAATCTATTAGCCTTTGGCGGCCTGGAAGCTGTATTCCTCTGGCCACTGGTGCTAGGGTTGTACTGGGAGCGCGCCAATGCTCATGGTGCCCTTAGCTCAATGATCGTCGGTGCGATATGCTATACCGTGCTGGCTAGTTTCGACATTAAGATTGCTGGTTTGCATCCGATAGTGCCATCTCTGGTGCTTAACCTGCTGGCGTTTTATATCGGTAATCAGTTTGGCGATAGGGCTAGAGCGCGACAGCCCGTGGTAGTTAGCACTGATTAGAAACGATTAATTTATGTCAGCTCAATTATATACCCAATAGATTTCAAGATGCAGGAAGGCGGCAAGCGAGGACATCCCGATGAGCTTACACAAGTCAGTGATTCGGGTGCGTGAGCACAGCCAACACCCCTGCGACTTGAAAGATGAAGGGGATTGAGCTTTTGAGAGAAAAGTCATGCCTTGGATCCAACTGAAGTTAAACACCACCGGCAATCAGGCCGAATCCCTTGGGGACGCGCTAATCGAAAGTGGCGCAGTATCCGTCACTTTTCAGGATACCCACGATAACCCTGTATTTGAACCGCTGCCCGGTGAAACCCGCCTGTGGGGCGATACCGACGTGATTGGTCTGTATGATGCAGAAACCGATATGGCAGAAGTGATTGCCATGCTGGAATATCATCCGCAACTTGGTAAAGGTTTCATCCATAAAATTGAGCAGTTGGAAGATAAAGATTGGGAGCGTGAATGGATGGATAACTTCCATCCGATGCGTTTTGGCGAGCGTCTGTGGATCTGCCCGAGCTGGCGCGATGTGCCCGACCCTACTGCTGTTAATGTGATGCTTGACCCCGGTTTAGCGTTTGGTACAGGCACCCACCCGACTACCGCATTGTGTCTGCAATGGCTCGATGGCCTCAATCTGGCAGGGAAAACGGTTATCGACTTCGGTTGTGGCTCTGGCATCCTGGCAATAGCAGCGCTAAAACTCGGTGCAGCGCGCGCTATTGGTATTGATATCGATCCGCAGGCTATTCAGGCCAGCCGTGATAACGCGCAACGTAATGGCGTTTCAGAGCGTCTGGAGCTGTATCTCGCCAAAGATCAGCCAGCCGATTTATCTGCTGACGTGGTGGTCGCCAATATTCTGGCTGGCCCATTACGCGAACTCGCGCCGCTGATTAGTGTCTTGCCAGTTGCGGGTGGCCATCTTGGCTTGTCAGGTGTGTTGGCAACACAGGCGGCGGGTGTCGCACAGGCTTACGAGGACAAATTCACTCTCGACCCAGTAGCAGAGAAAGAAGAGTGGTGCCGCATCACCGGTATCAAGAAGTAATACCGCCAGCAAATTATTGGCGTTACAGCTTTACATTCATTACTGTGACGCCAATGCTGTGACGCCAAATTCGAAGAATAGCGCTAGCATTTCCCAGTATCAGGCCGCAATCCATCAAGCATTATTTTTAACTGAAATGAGATATCTAACTCATTTATATCTGTTCTTTATCATTGGTTTGATGAATAAATCAGCACTTTCGACCACAATGATGCTACCTCTGTAGTCAATAATTATGTTGTTTAGTAGAAAATCCTTAAGCGCACAAATTAACCATATCTGCCTAACGTCATGTTATATATGGATTAATAATTAACTAGCTCAGATTAGCCCGCTATTTATTGCTCTTTTTTCATCAATTGGTCAAAGTTTGGCCTTTCATCTGAGCGCAAAAATGCGTAATATACGCGCCCTTACGGACACAGTGTGGTCATTCTTTGTCTATGCGTATTGGACACATCCAGCTTACAAATTGCCTGATTGCCGCCCCGATGGCTGGTATAACAGACCGCCCCTTCAGAGCGCTATGTCACGGCATGGGGGCTGGGATGACTGTATCTGAAATGCTCTCCTCTAACCCAGAGGTATGGCGGACGGATAAGTCGCGTTTGCGCATGGTTCATAGCGATGAGCCAGGAATTCGTACCGTGCAGATTGCCGGTAACGACCCGGATGAGATGGCAGCAGCCGCCAGAATCAATGTGGCGAATGGTGCGCAAATCATCGACATCAATATGGGATGTCCGGCCAAGAAAGTGAACCGCAAACTGGCAGGATCTGCATTATTGCAACATCCTGATCTGGTCAAACAGATCCTCTCCGCAGTGGTTAATGCGGTAGATGTGCCGGTAACGTTGAAGATCCGGACTGGTTGGTCTGCCGAACACCGTAACTGTATAGAAATTGCCCAACTGGCTGAAAATTGTGGTATACAAGCCCTGACGATTCATGGCCGAACCCGTTCTTGCCTGTTTAATGGCGAGGCGGAATACGACAGTATTCGATCAGTTAAGCAGATTGTTTCCATTCCCGTTATCGCGAATGGCGACATCACTGACCCGCATAAAGCCAGAGCGGTGCTCGACTACACTGGGGCTGATGCCCTGATGATAGGACGTGCTGCTCAGGGAAGACCTTGGATCTTCCGGGAAATCCAGCATTACCTGGACACTGGGGAGCTGCTGCCACCGATGCCACTTGGCGAAGTGCAGCGCTTGTTGAACGGGCATATACGGGAATTGCACGACTTTTATGGTCCAGGCAAGGGATTTCGTATTGCACGTAAGCACGTCTCTTGGTATCTCCAGGAGCACGCCCCTAACGACCAGTTTCGGCGCACATTCAACGCCATTGAGGATGCCAGCGAACAGCTGGAGGCGTTGGAGGCATATTTCGAAAATCTTGCGTAAAAAAAAAAGAGCTGACAGAACTATGTTCGAACAACGCGTAAATTCTGACGTACTGACCGTTGCAACCGTAAACTCACAAGATCAGGTGACTCAAAAGCCTTTGCGTGACTCGGTTAAACAAGCACTGAAGAACTATTTTGCTCAACTGAATGGTCAGGATGTAAGTGACCTGTATGAGTTGGTACTGGCTGAAGTTGAACAGCCATTGTTGGACATGGTGATGCAATACACCCGTGGCAACCAAACCCGCGCTGCCCTGATGATGGGCATCAACCGTGGCACGCTGCGTAAGAAATTGAAAAAATACGGCATGAACTGATACTAGTCAGTTAACTTGTTGTTTAAAAAGGCGTACTCCACACGGAGCGCGCCTTTTTTATTAGGTCATTCTCAGGCAACTTCTACTCGATTGCGCCCCTGCTGCTTCGCGCGATATAGCGCCTCATCAGCCCGCTTCAACGCATCTTCTGGCGTTCCTTCGCCATTCCAGAACGCCACTCCCAATGAAATCGTGATAGGTCGAATATTCGCCATCACCATCATTTCTACATTGTGCCGCAGTCGTTTGGCGACCTGTGTGGCGACGTCAGGTACCGTGCTGGGTAATAACATCAGAAACTCTTCACCACCACTGCGACACAGGATGTCGCTGTCACGTGAACTTTCGCGGATTTGTATCGCCAATTGCTTGATAACCTCATCACCGACGTCATGACCATAAGAGTCATTAATCTCTTTAAAGTGATCAATATCCAATGCAATAACAGAAAAATGCTGCCCGAGCTGCGCGATAGGCTCAAGTGTTGTCGCCAGACCACGTCGGTTATACAGGCCGGTCATGGGATCAGTTTGGGCCTCAAACCTCAACTTACCGATTTTCTTTTGCAACAGACTAATGCCTATCAGCAATGCCCGTTTGAGCTGAGTCGATTCGAAATACCATGAGGGAATCTCTTTAATGCTGCTGGCAATATCTGGCTTATCCATATCATTAGCACTACCTGCCAGTAGCCACAGTGGGCGAGCGATTAAGCGGGATAACAACCAAACCCCCAGCAAGGTCAGTAATGCCAGTGGCGCTATGTGGCCCAAGCCTTTAAGCATCAACCCTTCCAGAGGTTTCAAAGTGGATGACTCTGGCCGCAAGGTAATAATTTCCCAACCTGACGGCTCTACAACGGCGTAACCCGCCAGCATCGACTCACCATTGGTGCTAGTCACCATCAAGCTGCCATTGTCAGCTTTTTTGACAGCCTCGGTAATCGGCTTCGGCTCCAGTATCTCGCCAATACGGTTAACATCCCGGTGATACAGAATGCGCCGATCACGGTCGAGCACCACAATGTAAGAACCATCGCGATAATAATGCTCACCCAATAATTCATTTAAAATACTTTGCTTACGCAGATAAATCGTCCCACCTATATAGCCGCGATAGCGTCCATCTGGCGTGATGATAGGTGACGATATATTGATAACCAGATTATTGGCTGCTGACACATAGGGTTTACTGATAAGCGGACGCCGGACTTTTAGCGCTTCCGCCGATCCTGGCGAGGTCAAAGAATGGCCCAAGAGTTGCAAGCTATCTGGCGATGTAGCACGGACAATGCCGTGTGCATCCGTTATCACTACCGAATTAAAACTGTCTGTTTGGTATTTGAGCCGTGCAGTTTCTGCTTGCAGCACGGCCTGATCGTCAAAATGCTTAGCGGCGATCATGCTGCTGTAATGAAGCTGCTTTTGCGCGCTTCGCACAAAAATTTCAGCGCTGGACGCCAGCTTAGTGGCATAAACCCGGTTAGCTTCCAGTGTGTTATCAATCAATAGCTGCCGTTGAACCCGATAACTGGCATAGAAGCTATTTGCCAGTGTCACAAAGGCACTCATCACAGCCAGAATAAGGATTAAACGACCTAAGTCGAGGCGGAAAATCTTGGTTGAAATCATCGAGCGTAACAAGACAACATTCCTGAGGAGATTAATCGGCGATATTTGGTATTGACGTTAACATGAAAAGTAAGCGGGAACTCACCTATGTGAGCATCCGCTCATTATTTATCTCCTCAACTACATCGTTATCACGCTATAGTCATTATTAACAATGTAGTTGGCGTCGCTAACACAGCGGTAACGTCGAGAAGGGGAAGCGGACTAAAGTCTGACTTGTGCTGACAATTAGGGGTTAATGATGAATAAGCTGATTATTGCCGTAGCACTCGCGGCTACCGTATTAAGTGGATGTGCCAACAACCGAACGGCGTCTGGTGATACTTTCACTGCTTCTCAGGCACGACAAGTACAGACTGTGACATACGGCACGGTGGTTTCAGCGCGACCAGTCACCATTCAGGGTGGTGATAAGAATAATGTCGCTGGTGCCATTGGTGGGGCCGTGGTGGGTGGCTTCCTGGGTAATACTATCGGCGGTGGCCGTGGTAATAGCCTGGCGACCGCAGGCGGTGTCGTTGCTGGCGGTATGGCGGGTCAGGGCGTACAAAGTGCCATGAACCGCAGTGAAGGTGTCCAGTTGGAAATCCGTCGCGATGATGGCAGCAGCATCGTTGTCGTACAGGCACAGGGGCCAACCCGCTTCAGCGCAGGTCAACGCGTTATCATTGCCAGTGATCGCAGCGGTACCGTGACAGTTTCACCTCGTTAAATTCAAATACCGGGGGATTTCCCCCGGTATTTAGCGGCCTAATGCAAAAAAAATGCAGTTTTCTTCATTGGTCTAATTGACTGTTTAGTCACATTAAAATAGCTAATTTCATGCATATCCAGCTAAAAAAACCATTGATATTAGTTATGGGAGTCGAATATTAGGTTGCCACGAGTAATGTGTTGTGGTTAAATAGCTTCATCGGTTTGGAACACAGACCTTATGAAAGCAGTTTTAGTAAAGCAGTCCTCAGTTCAAGCGCTATCCATAGATATCCCTTCTCCGTGAGTCTCCTCCTAAGTGCCCAATAAGTTATCCTCTGAAAAACAGACCACGTTCGCTGCCATATTGTGGAAAAACAGTATTGTGGCAAAAAAAATAATTGAAGGAAGTATCTCTATGTCTAATAAAATGACTGGTTTAGTAAAATGGTTTGACGCTGGTAAAGGTTTTGGTTTCATTACGCCTGCTGACGGCAGCAAAGATGTGTTCGTTCACTTCTCTGCTATCCAGAGCAATGATTTCAAAACCCTGGATGAAGGTCAAAAAGTTGAGTTCTCTATCGAGAACGGCGCTAAAGGCCCATCAGCGGTAAACGTAGTCGCCCTGTAATTCAGTGTGATTAGGGGAGCAGGCTGCCAATAGCGATGACGGCCAGACCCGAGCAGTGCAACCGCTCCCCAAGTAAATTAAGAGTAAGTAGTACCCGGTTGACAGTAACATTTATGCAAGCAGTTTTAGTAAAGCAGTTCCCCGTATTAGCGTTATCAGACAGATATCTCTTCTCCGCGAAATTCCTTCTAAGTGCCCCATAAGTTGTGCCCAAGCCTATTCGCTCGCCTATGGCGGCAATCAAAAATAATTGAAGGAAGTATCTCTATGTCTAATAAAATGACTGGTTTAGTAAAATGGTTTAACGCTGATAAAGGTTTTGGTTTCATTACGCCTGCTGACGGCAGCAAAGATGTGTTCGTTCACTTCTCTGCTATCCAGAGCAATGATTTCAAAACCCTGGATGAAGGTCAAAAAGTTGAGTTCTCTATCGAGAATGGCGCTAAAGGCCCATCAGCGGTAAACGTTATTGCTCTGTAAGAGCCAATAATAGATATCCAAGTCATTAGGCTACGGTTTTAATGATGCAGATATATCGGAATGATTTACGATAGCGATGAAGGTGATAGCCCTGAGCAGTTAAATTATTCTGAATAAAAAAAGCCCGCCTCTGTGCTGAGGGATCCCCAGTAAATCAGCGCTAATAAACCAACACCATACTTCGGTAGGTTCTGGCGAGGTGGTTAAGAACGGTATCCAGTGCCGTTCGCATTAAAATTAGCGGAGAGTGTCGCAAGATATTCTCCGCTAATGTCAAATAAGATATAACCCGTCGTGACTTAAGGCTGTTGGCCTGATACCTCAGATGTAATCCTTTATTTTCAGCGTGATAGCCCAGAAGCCACAGCACAATTGTGCTCAGTGTCGCCAGCAGGCTCAGCACCAGCATTCTTCCTGTTGAACGGCTGTAGCTAGCACGCAGGCCGAACCCGAAGCGTTCGCTTTTTTCATCCCGAAAGTTTTGCTCGATCTGCATTCGGCGACTGTATAACTTCATGACTTCTCTTGGTTTAAAGTCATTTGTGCTGCTGAAGAGCAGCCACGGTTCTGTTGCAGCGGAGCGCGCGTCTTTTATTTGTGCTGGTCTGGTTATGTCACAACGAGAGCGCTTATTTTTTCTTCCTTTTGATGTTTTTTATGAAGATAAAATGGCCGTCACACTGGGCATACCCTGCGCGGGCAAGTGTTCCGGGGCCCAGATATTCCGGTTTACTGCTGGCCTGTAATTCCTGACGTTTGAACCAGTATTCGCCTTTGCTGCCTAGCCGCATTTGGGTATTGCCCCTGATACGCCCTATAAAATCCCATCCGAGTGATTTTATATGCCGGAACCAGGCATTCTGGAACCCCGCGTCAGTGACAATGATGACTCTGGCCTGCGAATTCACTGCACTGGCAAGAGCATTGAGGAAGTCTTTTTGTATCTGCGTATTTTGCTGTTTTTTTGATGGAACAACCCAACTTAATAAAGGTATCGATCGCCCGTCGCAGATAAGGCTGGCGCGAAGCACGTGATTCTCCTGAGACGGATAGCCACTCCAGTCAACGGCAATAACACAGAGAGAGAGTTTCCGTGTCAGCATCGAGATAATATTTTTAAAAATCAGAGGAATATCACGATGTAGTGATTCATTGCCCAGCAGACGATCAATACGCTTGATTTTATTTTTGACCTGAGCCGCACCGGGTAAATAACGTCCGATACTGGTCAGTGTCAGCGATGCGCCATTGATTAACGCAATGGTGGCATCGAGCAAAGCATTTTGTCGGTATTTGTGAAAGGGAGCTAAAGCATCACGGAAGAAGTTCTGACATACTTGGCGAGCAGGCATAGAGGTGATCTCATTGAATTGGTAGCACAATCAGTAGATCACAAAACTCTATGCCTGTCTTTTTTACCCGCCCATTACTGGGGATTCCTCAGCGCCTCTGTGCGGTTTTTTTTGTGCCAGAGGATATGATTCTATCACTGATAATATAAATATATGGTCAGATAAACCTGACATATTCAATGTTCAATATTTATTCATTATGTCTTAACTGATGTCTTCAATCTGTACCGTCTGGTTATACTTTTCTCTCACGCCCTGTGCCATCTTGTCTATTCGTGCAAAATTATGTTGTTTTAACAGATAAAATCCCGCGCCATATAATTAATAAAGTAAAGTAATCGCCAAATTTAGTCTGAATTACCTAGTTCAGAGTAATATATTTATTTCACCGTTCTTCCCCGCTTCGTACAATATAAAAATGACTTTGATCAAAATCATGCCGTTATTTTCTCTATACAGTTATTTCATATAATCACAGCCTTAATAATATAACTATTCCCTACATTTATTGGCGATGATTAACACTGCACATAAAATAGCATCAGGGTAAATATTCATGTCGATATTCAAAACACGCATAGGAAGGATGCTACTGATCCTATTTATTGGGATAAGTATCTGGTTTAGCCCGGTACCGGAATCGGTAGATCCACGAGCCTGGCATCTCATGGCGGTCTTTGCTGCAACAGTTATTGGCCTAATTCTCTCGCCATACCCGCTAGGGGCAATGGCCGTGTTTAGTCTAACGGTCGTCGCCGCCACTGGTTTGCTGAGCATCAAAGAGGTACTCGCCGGTTTTGCTGATCCGACCATCTGGATGGTTGCCTGCGCTTTCTTTATCTCACGCGGATTTATTAAAACAGGTTTTGGCCGCCGAGTCGGGTACTTATTTATCAGCAAGTTAGGTCACAGCTCATTGGGTCTGGCTTACGGTTTGGTGCTAACAGATTTACTGTTTGCACCCGCAATGCCATCAACCTCTGCCCGCTGTGGTGGCATCATCACTCCGCTGTTCCGCTCAATATCTGAAGCTTATGAATCCACACCAGAGCGGGGGACTGAACGAAAAATCGGGGCTTTCCTGGTGCAATGTATCTTCCAGTGTAACGCCATTACTTGCGCCATGTTCCTGACCTCAATGGCCGGTAACCCGATGATAGGCAAGTTGGCGGGCGAGATGGGCATAACCATTACCTGGACTAGCTGGGCATTGGCTGCAATTGTCCCCGGTTTAATCTCTCTGGCGATCATTCCGTTGCTGCTATACCGCTTTTATCCACCGGAACTGAAAAAACACCGGAAATGCGCGCACTGGCCCTCGTAAAACTGAAAGAAATGGGGCCGATGAGCCGCAATGAATGGATCATGTTATCAGTATTCGTTGGGTTGGTGACTCTGTGGGTATGCGGTGCAGCACTGAATATCGATGCCACTATGACTGCCTTTATTGGTCTGGCTATCCTGTTGCTGAGCGGCGCACTAACCTGGGATGATGTTATCGCCGAGAAAGAAGCATGGCACACCGTGATTTGGTTTGCAGTACTACTAACACTTGCCAGCCAACTGAATAAACTGGGGTTCATTAGCTGGTTTGGCGCCTCAATTGCGGACTCGGTACAGGGCATGAATTGGGTACCGATGATGGGTATCCTGCTGCTAGCGTACTATTACAGCCACTATATGATGGCCAGCGCTATTGCCCATATCAGCGCTATGTATGCCATTTTTGTTTCTATTGCTATCGCAGCGGGCGCCCCGCCAATGCTGACAGTGCTGGTGTTTGGTATGTTCAGTAACTTGTACATGGCGACCACTCATTACTCCGGCGGCCCAGCGCCAATCCTATTTGGGTGTAACTTTATCCCGCTGGCAACCTGGTGGAAAATCGGCTTTCTGATCAGTTTAGTGGTCATTCCTATTTGGCTGATTATCGGTAGTGCCTGGTGGAAAGTGTTAGGGTTCTGGTAAGCATTCAGTGTACTTAAAGTTAAACACCGCGCTAACATATCGGCGCGGTGTATTTATCAGCGGTTGATATTCCTCCATGACAACTGCCAGAACACATTAAACAACTCCTTTGCCTTTTATCTTCTTATTTCATTTGCCGCGGTTATGATATAATTCGCCAAAAGCAAGCCTCGCTTATCGATAGCCTCTCTTTTGTGACCATTCACTACGCGACTCCGCTTTTAATGTAAATAATTCGTCAATTATCGTATTTGCAAAAACGATAGTCGACCTACGGTGTCTGAAGATATGTACCGCTATCGAATTATATCCTTATGCGCTACACGCTCGCACTTAACGTATAACGATAGAGTTCCCAATGATAAAACCGCAGAAGTTCCATATTTCCCTGCTCCACCCACGTTATTGGCTGACTTGGTTTGGCCTTGGTGTACTGTTTCTGTTAGTCCAACTGCCCTATCCACTGATCAATAAGTTAGGAATTTGGCTCGGCCGTACCTCAATGCGTTTTCTCAAGCGCCGAGTTTCTATCGCCCGACGTAACCTCGAACTGTGCTTCCCTGATATGGACAAAGCCACCCTCGAACGGACTATTGTGGGTAATTTTGAATCCTTGGGTATGGGGTTGCTGGAAACGGGTATGGCATGGTTTTGGCCCGATGCGCGCGTCAAACGCTGGTTTACTGTTTCCGGACTAAATAACCTGAAAAAAGCGCAGGAAGGCAATCGCGGTGTCTTGGTCATTGGTGTGCATTTTATGTCACTGGAACTGGGTGGCCGAGTGATGGGCCAATGCCAGCCGATGATGGCAATGTACCGCCCACACAATAATAAAGTGATGGAACTGGTGCAGACCTGGGGGCGTATGCGCTCCAATAAAGCGATGTTGGATCGCAAAGACCTGCGTGGCATGGTGCAGGCGCTGAAGAAAGGTGAGGCTGTTTGGTTTGCACCAGATCAGGACTACGGCCCACGTGGCAGTGTTTTTGCGCCCTTGTTTGCCGTTGATCAAGCCGCCACCACCAGCGGCACCTTTATGTTAGCACGTCTGGCAAAACCGGCATTACTGCCGCTGGTGTTGCTGCGTAAAACGGATGGCAGCGGTTATGACCTGCTTATCCAACCGGCATTGGAAGATTATCCAATAGACGATGAATTAGCCGCCGCCCGTTACATGAATAAAGTGATTGAAAAAGAAATCATGCGCGCACCTGAGCAATATCTTTGGTTGCATCGCCGTTTCAAAACCCGCCCAGCAGGCGAAGCATCACTCTATTAAGTCATCGTGTACACAGAAAGAACCCGGTCTCTGCCGGGTTGAGGTTAATGACAAAGTGCCCGTAACGGTGAAAACAGGCAGATCGTAAAGACGCCGTAAACCCCTCCCTGGGGGCTCGAGCCGCGCCCTCCCAGGCGCGGACGCTTTACTCTTCTGCCTGCCTTCACCTTGCAAGATCGAGTTATCGAGGTTTGTCAGCAGTCTGAACCCAGTCTCTGCCGGGTTTTTTATTGCCTGAACTCCACTTTGTATGGCGAAATTATGGCTGTACACCTTCCGGTGCTGCGCCGCCTATCGGTGTCACAACTTCACTTGCCGCAATAGCATTACGCCCCGGCAATGTTTTACAAGCCGCTCCAACTACTGGCGGTGCCGTCGTGGGATAGACATCTTTGGGTGAAATATAAACCGGCGTGGTAGCGACAAAACCGTCGCTGAATGTGGCTTCAACAAAAGTCGCCTGCCACCCAGTGGTCGGTGTGGTCAGTGCAATGTCCAAGGTATTAGCCGGTGTGATTGCCAGCGGGAACTCACTGTAGCGCACATTACAAGCATAGCGAAAATCGCGTGCGTCTGTGTTGGTAGCCGTCCATAGCAGCACTTTATCCGGCGTCTCAGACAAGCTCACCGTCAATGTTTGCAGCTTATCTTTTATGGCGATACTGGCATTCACTTGCGGCATTGGCATAGATTGGCGCATGCGATTAACAAAAGAAATAAGTGACTGTTCGCTGAAAGCCTTAATACCCGAGTGACTAGCATTTGGTGCAACCCGCAGTGCTTTCTCACCGGGTAATTTGTCGTAATAAAAATCTGTATTGTCAGGCACGTAAAAATCATCACCACTGGCATTGATAATATATTTCGGAATACTAAGCCGCGATTGATACTCAGTCCCCATGTACTGGAAGGGATCAATAATTTGCATCAATTTGGCAAAACTGGCTGTATCCAGCTTTTTATCAACTTCGTCCAGATAATAAGGGGTGAAAGCGATAGGCCAATTACCACCATAGGATTGATACATGTGCTCCAATGCAGCGCGAGTATCCAGTAAATCAATAACAAACGGCGCGATGGCCACAACGCGCGAGTCGACAATCGCCGTCAACCAGGTTGTCCAACCGCGTTTGGATAAGCCGGTGACAATAAAACTGTCTAATGCTTTCTCCGGCAGAGCTTGTTGGGCCATAGTCATGGCTTGGGAAATCGCCGCCGCCATCGGGACTTGTAAAGGCAATGTTGAGCGAGACTCCGGCGCATCCATAAATAAAGTCCAACTGCGGGCGACACTGTAATCCTCTTTACGTGGTTCATTATCCTGCTGATATTCAAGATATTGATTGGGAATAGTGCTCACGGCTATCACTACGGTATTGGTCTGGCGGGCAATATTTTGCAATTCATCGATGGAAAAATCAGTTGGCCCTGAAGCAGGAACCTTATCAGTAGCATGGTTAGTGCCATTATTAATCACCACCAACCCTTGCGTTGAAGTACTCTCACTCGGAATAAAAACCTCAACTTCATGCTGCCAGGCGGCAGGAGTGACTAATCCCTCTGGTGACCACTGCTGAGAAGTCAGTTGGTAGCGACGCCATTCCAGCCCCGGCAGGTTCTCCTGACTCAGCAAATTGTAGATAAGCGGTTCTGTGGCTAATTTATTTTTGTAGCAGGATAAAACCTGTGAGAAATCAGTATTGCTGCATTTTGTCGATTCGACATCCGTTTGTGCCAGGCAGCGTGTCGTGAGTAGCCATGGCAACACACAGATAAAGACAGTTAAATAATGAGGCATAATCCCTATCCTTTTATCTAATTTAGGTAAAAACATTCCCAAAGGGATTAGATAACGGATTGAGAATTCAAAAAATCCGAATTTCACCTGTATTGCCGATTTTTTATATTAAGGCACCGCTAAAAACACCAGCAGTAAACCCATTCGGCAGCCAGAGATCCTACAGATTCAAACCATCAGAATTTTCTGCACTAAAAAATACCAATTCGCCCCCAAATGCCCTATTAAAGTGCGTTTTATCCTATCGTCACCCCCCCCATAAAGAGTTAACCCTTAGTAATTATCCAATTGTTCAATGAAATATAACTCTGGCACTCCATTTGCTAATACCAAACTGGCTACACGCCAACAGACAGCGACGGTGCATCACGGGTGCGCTACAAAATTAAAATAGGCACGACTTTGCCTCACAGGACGCTTTGATGAAAAAAATAATGATTTCAACGCTGGTTGCTGCTGCTTCATTAGTGGCATTAGCGGGTCAGGCCCATGCGGGCACTACTTTGGATGCGGTGAAGAAAAAAGGCTTTGTGCAATGTGGCATCAGTGATGGGTTACCTGGCTTCTCTTATGCAGATGCCAGCGGAAAATTCTCCGGCCTTGACGTTGATGTTTGTCGTGGTGTGGCTGCGGCCATCTTTGGTGATGCAGAAAAAGTAAAATATACCCCGTTGACGGCCAAGGAGCGTTTCACCGCGCTGCAATCAGGTGAAGTTGATATTTTATCCCGTAACACCACCTGGACATCATCCCGCGATGCTGGCATGGGGATGTTGTTTACCGGAGTGAACTATTATGACGGTATTGGTTTCCTGACCCACAATAAAGCCGGGCTGAAAAGTGCCAAAGAACTGGATGGTGCCACTGTGTGTATTCAAGCCGGTACTGACACTGAGCTGAATGTCGCCGACTACTTTAAAGCCAATAAGATGCAATACACCCCAGTCACCTTCGACCGCTCCGATGAAAGTGCCAAAGCGCTGGATTCCGGCCGCTGCGACACGCTGGCTTCCGACCAATCCCAACTGTATGCATTGCGTATCAAATTAGGTAAACCAGACGAATTTATCGTATTACCGGAAGTCATCTCCAAAGAACCACTGGGGCCAGTAGTGCGTCGTGGCGATGAAGATTGGTTTGCCATTGTACGCTGGACTCTGTTTGCCATGCTGAACGCAGAAGAAATGGGCGTGACATCGAAAAATGTCGAAGAACTGGCAGCCAAACCGACCACTCCTGATATGGCTCATTTATTAGGTCAGGAAGGCAATTACGGTAAAGATTTAAAAGTGCCGAATGATTGGGTGGTTAAAATCGTCAAACAAGTAGGTAACTACGGCGAAAGTTTCGACCGTAATGTGGGAATGGGCAGTGAGCTGAAAATCAAACGCGGCCAAAATGCGCTGTGGAACAATGGCGGTCTGCAGTACGCACCTCCGGTTCGCTGATTATATACCCGTCATACTTCAAGCTGCATGCGCGTTGGCTACGCTCAAGAACCCGAGTCACTTACTGGTCTTGACCTTAAAAAATAAGTAAACCTATCGGGATTATCTTATTTGCCGCCTTCCTGCAACTCGAATTATTTAGTGTATAGACTCCCCTCCGGCAGGCTAGCCCTGCCGGATGAATGACCCAGACCGAGGCCCACACTATGTCACAACGCCCAACCGTCAAAGGTGCTTTTTCGCTGACCAATCCAGCGGTGCGCGCCTGGCTGTATCAAATTATCGCGCTATTGATACTGCTCGGATGCGGTGCGTACCTTTTCCATAACACCATCACCAACCTGTCAACCCGAGGTATCACTTCAGGTTTTGCTTTCCTGAATAACAGCGCCGGTTTTGGCATCGTTCAGCATCTTATCGACTACGAGCAGGGTGATACTTATGGCCGAGTGTTTCTGGTCGGGTTATTCAATACCTTGCTGGTCTCCGTATTATGTATTTTCTTTGCTTCGATACTGGGCTTCTTTCTCGGATTGGCGCGCTTGTCGGATAACTGGCTATTACGCAAACTGTCGACCATCTATATTGAGACATTCCGTAATATTCCGCCGTTACTGCAAATCTTCTTCTGGTATTTTGCCGTCTTGCGCAACCTTCCGGGGCCAAGACAGAGCCTGGATGCTTTCGGCGTGGCATTTCTGAGTAACCGTGGTTTATATCTGCCATCCCCTGAATTTGCCGCCGGTTTTGTGCCCGCCCTGATAGCTGTGTTACTGGCGGTTATCGCCATCATTGCATTGTATCGCTATAACCATTTTCGTCAGTTACATACTGGGCAATTCCGCCGCACCTGGCCTATAGGCTTGGTGCTATTAATCGCCCTGCCCGCACTGGCTCATTGGCTTTATGGCCCGGCGCTGCACTGGGATTTACCGCAGTTACGGGGGTTTAATTTTAAAGGCGGATTGGTACTCATTCCCGAACTGGCTGCCTTAACGCTGGCGCTGTCGGTTTATACCTCAACCTTTATTGCCGAAGTTATTCGCTCGGGCATTCAGTCCGTGCCTTATGGCCAACACGAAGCCGCCCGCTCATTGGCGCTGCCCAACACCGTTACTTTACGTCAGGTGATTCTGCCGCAAGCGCTGCGGGTCATCATCCCGCCGCTGACCAGCCAATATTTGAATATCGTCAAAAACTCCTCACTGGCAGCGGCAATTGGCTATCCCGATATGGTGTCGTTGTTTGCCGGAACAGTGCTAAACCAGACGGGCCAGGCGATAGAAACCATCGCCATTACCATGTCGGTCTATTTGGTTATCAGTCTGTCCATTTCATTTTTAATGAATCTCTACAACCGGCGCATTACGCTGGTCGAGCGCTAAGGGAAGCGAATGACGATGACATTAACCCGCGAACCACCCAGCACGGTACGGCCCGGCAACCCATTAAGCCGTGTGGTGTTTTGGGCCAAAAAGAATCTATTCTCCAGTTGGACTAACAGTTTACTGACCCTTTTGTGCCTATGGCTGATGTGGCAATTGATCCCGCCGCTTCTGAATTGGGCCGTTTTCAACGCCAATTGGCTGGGTACAACGCGCACTGATTGCACCCAAGAAGGTGCCTGCTGGGTATTTATTCATGCGCGCTTTGGCCAGTTTATGTATGGCCTTTACCCTATTGAACAGCGCTGGCGCATCAATACCACGTTGATTATTGGCCTGGTCACACTCATCCCGCTGTTCTGGCGCGCAATGCCAGGTCGCGGCCGTTATCTGGCGGTTTGGGCCGTGGTCTATCCATTATTGGTCTGGGTGATGCTATATGGCGGCTTTTTCGGACTGACCCGCGTTGAAACGCGCCAGTGGGGTGGGTTGACACTGACCTTAATCATTGCAGCCGTCGGGATTGCTGGCGCGTTGCCACTCGGCATTTTACTGGCACTGGCGCGTCGCTCCAGTATGCCGGTGGTGCGCATTCTGTCAGTGGTATTTATCGAGTTTTGGCGCGGAGTGCCATTAATCACCGTGCTGTTTATGTCCTCGGTAATGCTGCCGCTATTTATGACCGAAGGCACCAGCATCGATAAGTTGATCCGCGCATTGGTCGGGGTGGTGTTATTCCAATCGGCTTATGTCGCAGAGGTGGTACGCGGTGGCTTACAAGCCCTACCCAAAGGCCAAACCGAGGCCGCCGAATCACTCGGGCTGGGTTATTGGAAAACCCAAGGGCTAGTTATCTTGCCACAAGCGCTAAAAATGGTGATTCCAGGGCTGGTGAACACCATTATCGCACTGTTTAAAGATACCAGTCTGGTCATCATCATTGGTCTGTTTGACCTGTTCAGCAGTGTGCAACAAGCTACTGTCGACCCCGCCTGGCTGGGCATGTCGACCGAGGGCTATGTCTTTGCCGCCGCCGTTTATTGGATTTTCTGTTTCAGCATGTCGCGCTATAGCCAGCATCTGGAGAAGCGCTTTCACACCGGACGTTCCACACATTGAGGCATAACATGAGCGACAATCAGCCGACCCAAGGTGACAAGATGATGATTACGCTTGAAAACGTTAATAAGTGGTACGGGCAGTTCCACGTATTGAAAGATATCAATTTGCATGTACGCCCCGGCGAACGCATCGTGTTATGTGGCCCTTCTGGCTCGGGAAAATCCACCACTATCCGTTGCATTAACCACTTGGAGGAGCATCAGGAAGGGAAAATCATGGTGGATGGTATTGAGCTGAATGATGATTTACGCAACATCGAGCGGGTACGCACCGAGGTTGGCATGGTGTTTCAACACTTCAATTTGTTTCCGCACTTAACCGTGATGCAAAACTGCACGCTGGCCCCGAGCTGGGTGCGTAAAATGCCGAAGAAAGAAGCGGATGAGCTGGCGATGCATTATCTGGAGCGCGTGCGCATTGCAGAGCATGCACATAAATTCCCCGGTCAGTTATCCGGCGGGCAGCAGCAGCGAGTAGCCATTGCCCGCTCTCTATGTATGAAACCCAAAATTATGCTGTTTGACGAGCCGACCTCGGCACTGGATCCGGAAATGGTGAAAGAAGTGCTGGATACCATGATAAGTCTCGCACATGAGGGGATGACCATGCTGTGCGTCACCCATGAGATGGGTTTTGCTCGTACCGTCGCTGATAGGGTTATTTTTATGGATCGCGGGGAGATTGTTGAGCAAGCGCCACCGGCTGAATTCTTCTCTAACCCGAAATCAGAACGCACCCAGGCGTTCCTGGCGCAGGTTATTCACTAACTAATTCATTACTTTGGGAGTTTCATTGGGTACTTCTGGGTGAGGGCATCCTCACCCTTTTTTATCGCGATTACCACAGCAGATGCCCCATCAGCGGTGCGCCGATAACTGTAATAATACCGGCCAGCATCATCACCAGGCTGGATACCACGCCCTCCTGTTGCCCCATCTCATACGCTTTAGCCGTGCCGGCTCCATGAGAAGAAGCCCCAAGTCCTGCGCCTTTTGCCAACCCACTGCGCACAGAAAGGCGTAGGAATAGCAAATCCCCTACCGCCATCCCGAATACCCCGGTAATCACCACAAACAGTGCCACTAAATCCGGTTGCCCACCCAGCTGTTTTGCCGCTTCCAATGCAAACGGTGTAGTAATAGAACGCACCGCTAAACTGCGCTGCACCTCTTCCGATAGAGTTAATAACTTCGCCAGCCACACCGAGCTGACCACCGCCACGGTAATAGCGGTGATAACCCCCGCAGTCAGAGACAACCAGTGGCGGCGAATAATCGACAGATTCTCATAAACCGGCACCGCAAACGCGATGGTTGCGGGCCCTAATAGCCACAATAACCAATGCGTCTCACCAATATAATCCTGATAAGAGATATGGGTGACCACCAGCAGCAGCACCAACACCATCGGCGTCAATACCAAGGGCATCAGCAATAATGAGCGGCGGCGGCGATAGAGTTTTTTATTGGCGAAATACAGTGCCAGCGTGGCAAGGAAACACGCAATACTGATAATAAAATCATTCATGATGATTAGACTTGCGGCGTTGTAGCCACACCTCAAAACGGTAAACCCGGTCAACCACCAAACCCGTTGCCGCCAGGGTCAGTGAGGTACTGACCGCGATAACGGCAAAAATCTTCCAACCGTCCACCATGATCAACTGGGCATAATTCACCACCGCCACCACCGCAGGAACAAAGAACAACAGCATTTCAGCCAACAACCAACGTGAGCCAGCCTGAACCCAGCGCACCGGCAGAACCCGCAGCATAATCATAGCCAGCAGCAATAGCATGCCGACGATATTGGCGGGTAATGGTAGATGGAAAACGCTAACTAGTTGATCAGAAATAATAAATATCCCAGCATACAGTGCTACTTGAACCGGTACCTGTAAACGCGTGAGAACAGACGGCGCAAAACTGCGTAACGCCAACGACATGAGAAACCCCGATGGGAAATTTTACCAGTGCTCAGTATAGGCCGCGGGCAACCTTGCGGAAAATGAATTAAAATCATTGGAATCATGCCTAAATGGCATACTTTTCCGCTCCGCTCACAGGAAAAATAATGGATATCCGAACACTGCGTTATTTCGTCGAAGTCGTGCGCCAGCAAAGCTTCACCCGAGCCGCGGAGAAATTGTTTGTCACTCAACCCACCATCAGCAAGATGCTGCGCAATCTGGAAAATGAGTTGGAGTGTAGTTTACTGACGCGTGAGGGGCGACGCCTGCATTTGACCGACAGCGGGCAGGCAGTTTATCAGCGCGGGCTGGTGATTCTCGACCAGTTTCAGCAGTTAGAAGCGGAGCTGGAAGACATCAGCTCATTAAAGAAAGGTAAGCTCCGTCTAGGCATTCCGCCGATGGTTGGCACGCAAATGGCGGTGCTTATCAGTGAATTTCGCCGCAGTTACCCCGGAGTAGAGCTGCAAATTGCTGAATTTGGCGGTTTAACTGTGCAACAGGCGGTGCTCTCCGGGGAATTAGATTTAGCCCTAACTGCCCTCCCCGCTGATGCCGATTTACCACTAACGTCATTACCGCTGTTCAGTCATCCCTTGTGTGTGGTGGTGCCGCGCACCCCGTTTTGGCTTAATCGCACCACCCTCAGTATTCCTGAGTTAGCTGACCAACCCATCCTGATTTATAACGAAGATTTTGCCCTCTATCGCCAGCTAATGGATGCTTTTGCTGCCGGGGGATTTACACCGCAAATCGCCGTGCGCAGCGGTCAGTGGGACTTTCTGGCCGCGATGGTGCAAGCCAATATTGGGATCGCCATTTTACCGGAACCTATCTGTCAGCGGCTGGATAAAAATGCACTGCTATGGCTACCATTAGAACCACTGATGCCTTGGCAATTAGGATTGATCTGGCGTCAGGGAAGTTACCTTTCTCACAGTGCGCAGGCGTGGATTAACCGCTGCCGTGAGTTCTGGCCCAATGGTTCGTTGGTGGAAATAAAACCGGCCACTGATCAGCAGCCGGATTGAGGGATATTAACCTTCTTTTTCGATCAGCAGCGCTTCCAGCAAATCCAAATCGTGCAACAGTTTTTGCAGGGTTTCGTTACTGATTTTCTGTGTGGCGCGTAAATGATACAGCTCACCGCGTTCCGCCCGCAGCGCGGTTAAGCGAAAGCGCCGCTCCAGATTTTCGATGAGCAAAGTATTCTCTATTTCATCTTTACTGCCCGTTCGTCGGCGCAAAGTCCCGATGACGCGAGAGCTGACCTCTTTTAGCAATTCGGGATCGATATTCTCCTCACTGCTGGCCGCCAGGCGCTCTTCCATCTTATTCAAGCTGACAATCGCCACCTCTGCCGCCGCCGCCCGTGCCAAACGAATCTCTTCGCGGCTGGCGCTTTTATCGGCAACAACCACGCCGCGCAATAATGGTGGCAAAGCAATAACCCCGACAATCACCGACAGCAAAATGACGCCGGTGGCGATAAACACCAATTGGTAACGGGATGGGAAGGCCGAACCATCACTGAGGAACAACGGAATGGACAGCACACCGGCCAGTGTAATTGCCCCACGCACTCCGGCAAATGAGGCCACCCATAGCTCACGGGTGGTGTAATTACTGAACTCCAATGGCCGCTTGCTCAACAAACGCTTACTGATTTTCTTCATCGACCACAGCCAGCCAAAACGCAGCACCAGCAATGCACCATAAATGATGGCGACGTCAGCAAACAGATTCCAGGTTTGAATCGTCGGATCTAACTCAGCCTGCACAATTGAGGTTTCGAGAATTCCCGGTAATTGCAGCCCCAGCAGGATAAACACCATGCCGTTAAACACGAATTCCAGCATCGACCATACACTGTCAGCACGTAATCGCATGGTGAGCGGAGCATTGCGGATCACGCCAGACTGACTAATGGTCATACCCGCCGCCACTGCGGCTAAAATACCGGACACACCAATATGTTCTGCAATCAAGTAAGAAGCGAATGGCAGCAGCAGCAGCAAGACGATTTGTGTTGCCGGATCATCGCCACTCCAGCGGCTCATCAGGCGCAGCGACTTACTGTATAGCCAGGTGACGGCCACACCAGCCAGCAGGCCACCAATCGCGACTTTCAGGAATTCCAGCGTCGCGCCAGACACCGTAAACACCATAGTGCCCATGGCAACGGCAATAGCAAACTTCAGCGCCACCAGACCGGAAGCATCATTCATCAATGCCTCCCCTTCCAGCACGCCCATAATTGATTTAGGTATGCGCCCTTTCCCCACGATACCGGACAACGCCACGGCATCGGTTGGCGACAGCACTGCTGCCAGCGCAAAGGCGGCAACCAGCGGAATACCTGGCACCATCCAGTAAATCAGATAACCGATACCCACCACCGTGACCAATACTAAGGCCAAAGCCAAACCGAATATTTCCCGCCCGTGGTGAATAAACTCCCGCGTCGGTGTTTTCCAGCCATCAGCAAACAGCAGCGGCGGAATAAACAGAACCAGGAATAATTCCGGGTCAAAATCGACATGCAAACCAAAGTGGGGCCAGGCCAACAAAGCACCACAGACAATCTGCATCAGAGGGAGGGGAATTTGAAACGGTAACATTCGCGTGACAACGCCGGAAAGCGACACCACTAAAATCAGAATGAGGATTGTAAAAAAGATTTCCATGCTTTCCTTAGACTCAACTCAACGCAACACAAAACCTGATCGAACTCGCCCGTAAACAGGGCTGGAGCGCAGCTTTTGATAGTAGATCAATTTTTTGTGCAATAGGGAAAAAAATCGGTAATTGATGGCAGGAATAGACAAAGAAAGTAGGGGCATTACGGAGGGTCATGGCATCGGGAACATATTCATCCCGATGCCAACAAAGACTCAGGGCTTAGATTGCCCAACCGCCAGCATAGAATGCCACCAGCGCCACCGCGATAATCACCGTGCCAAGATTCAGCTTACGCCATTCACCGGAGCAAATACGACCAATCACCAATGAACTGAAGCCCAGCATAATACCGGTCACAATATTACAAGTCAGCACGATAAACACCGCGCACAGCAAGCCAGACATGGCATCAACGAAATCGTCAAAGTCCAATTTTGAAACGTTGCTCAGCATCAACAAACCGACATACATCAGAGCCGGAGCGGTTGCATACGCTGGAACCAAATAGGAGAGCGGCGAGAGGAACAGAATCAGCAAGAACAAGATACCGACGACGGTCGCTGTCAGGCCAGTTTTGCCGCCTGCCGCAGTACCGGCCGCTGATTCAATGTAAACTGCCGCTGGGGCTGCACCCACCAAACCGGCGAAGATGCTGCTGACGGAGTCAGAAGTCAGCGCTTTACCGCCACTGATAATCTGGCCGTCTTTATCCAGCAAGTTTGCTTGCCCTGCTACCGCACGGATGGTGCCAGTGGCATCAAACACCGCAGTCATCACCAGCGCCAACACACTTGGCAGCACCACTGGTTTCAGCGCACCCATGATATCAAGACTAAAAATCAATGAGTTGCCGTTTTCATCTGCCAGACTTGGCATGGCAAACAATCCTTGATATTTAACAGTTGGATCAAAAATCAAACCGATAACTGAGATGGCAATAATCACCAACAGAATACCACCCGGCACCCGCAGTTTTTCCAGACCAAAAATTACCGCCAGACCCAATAACGTCATCATGACCGGGAAAGAGGTAAATGCGCCCAGCGCGACCGGTAAACCTTCAATTGGGTTTTTGATAACCAGACCGACACCGTTGGCAGCAATCAGCAGCAGGAACAGGCCAATACCGATACCGGTACCATGCGCCACACCCATTGGCAGATTACGCAATATCCACGAGCGAATCCCCGTCACAGAGATAATGGTAAACAGCACCCCCATCAGGAATACCGCCCCCAGAGCCACAGGAATACTGATGTGTTGGCCCAATACCAAGCTAAATGCAGTAAACGCCGTCAATGAGATGGCGCAACCAATCGCCATCGGCAGGTTTGCCCACAAGCCCATCAGCAAAGAACCCAGGCCCGCGACCAGACAGGTTGCAACGAATACCGCTGTTGGTGGGAAGCCCGCTTTGCCCAACATGCTCGGCACAACAATGACCGAATAGACCATCGCCAAAAAGGTCGTCAGACCGGCCAGCACTTCCTGACGTACATTACTGCCACGCTCACTAAGCTTGAAAAACGCATCAAGCGAACTCTTCGGCTTTACTGCCTGGTTCGCTTGAGGATTGGTGCTAGACATGGTTATGTCCCCTGTGTGTCATTTAAAAGTCGTCAACAAGCCACGCGCCCTTTCCCTACGTAATCGTTTCCGTCCCTGCCGATTAACTCGTCAATTCCCCCAATGTCGAGATGACGGAGAAAATAGCAAACGATTAGCTGGAAACACGCATGACTGAAAAAAATCGAAGAAAAACTACAATAAGCGTCATTGTTGCAGGCAGTTTGGACGCAGCCAGCGCGCAAAAACCGGAGCGTACACTCGGTACGTGAGTATTTTTAGCACTGCCCAAGTTCAAAATGGCAAATAAAATAGCCTTATTGTAAGGCAAACGATTATCTAGCTATTCACAGTGACTAATCAACATCAGAAAGCGACATTTAATGCATTTTCTTACATTAATTTGTCTGAGGGCATGCAATTCGAGTTACCTGCAGGCAGGAAACGAAGTGTGAGCGGCCTCACACCCGTTTTTCTTATATAAATCTTGATAGGTTTATCCGTTTTCTAATTTGAACGCGCCGCCCTTTTCAATCGCCTGTTGATAAGCTGGGCGCTGATGAATGCGCACTAAGAAATCTTGCAGTTTCGGGAACCCCGCAAGACCGCCGCGCATATTTATTGCCTCAATAGGAAAACTCATCTGAATATCTGCCGCGCTAAAATCGCTGCCAGCAAACCATTGATTCTTTTCTAGATGCTGTTCCAGATAAGCACGATGAGTGGCAATTTGCTTATTCAGATAATTTTTCTGCACCCCATCACCCAAGGCTTTGGCAACCGGACGAATAATCCACGGCACAGGCGGCCCACCGAAGCGGCTAAAGATAAGTTTCATCACCAGCAATGGCATCAAGGAGCCTTCAGCGTAATGCATCCAGTAACGAAATTGCTGGCGATCATAATGGCCGGTGGGTTTAAACAAGCCCTGCGCATCATAGGTTTCCTGCAAATACTCGATGATGGCACCCGATTCCGCCAGTGTCAGGTCGCCATCAGTAATCACCGGTGATTTCCCCAAGGGATGGATTTTTTTCAACTCTGGAGGTGCCAGCAAGCTGCCAGGATCGCGTTGATAACGCTTTAACTCATAGGGGACTTGCAACTCTTCCAACATCCACAGGATACGCTGCGAACGTGAATTATTCAGATGGTGAACAATGACCATAGCTAAGGCTCCAGATGATAAGTGACAGAATGAGTTGCAACTATTGATAGATGATTATAGTTGAGTCACGAATAGCGCTTTACTATTCTGATATCACCGTAAAAAACAGTCTTTAGGTTGTAACTTACAATAACAACCTAAAAGCTGTATTTATTATTTACAACTTATAGTCTGTATTTTGCTTTTACAACTTATTAGCTGTATTATGGAATTACAGTTTAGACGCTGTATTTTGCTATTGCACACCATTCTCTGCTGAGAGGTCTTGATGGACTATCCCATTAAAATTTTGAGTCAATTGCGCCCTACGTTGATTGGTTTTCGAAAGAATAAAGGGCTGACTCAGGCCAATCTGGCACAACTGTTAGGTATCACCCAGCAGTCCTATGCGAAGCTTGAGGCTGATCCCACCTCGGCCAGTATTGAACGGCTTTTTAAAGTATTACAACTTTTAGACGTAGAACTGATCCTTGGTGAGAAAAAAAACGCCAGGCCGCATCCCAATAAAACCCACCAGCCAGAACAAAGCCAGACGATAGATTTACCGTCAAAACAAGAGGATTGGTAATATGGCTCGTCGCATTCAACGGCTCAATATCTGGATGAATGGTCAACATGTTGGCTATTGGGAAAAAAATCGAGGTGAAGAATCACTGACTTATGCCCAGGAATGGCTAGCAAACGAACAAGGCCGCCCGCTGTCATTATCATTGCCTTTTACGGCCAATAATCAGGTTTATCGAGGCAATATTGTCCGGGACTATTTTGATAATTTATTACCCGATAGCGATGATATCCGGCGACGTCTGGCAACTAAATATCACGCTGACAGCATTAACCCTTTCGATCTACTGTTTGAATTAGGAAGAGATTGTGTCGGTGCAATACAATTGCTAACTGATGATGCTCCTCCCTCTGATCTATTCTCAATTCAACAACAACCACTAACAGAAAGCGATGTGGCTCGCATCCTACGAAACTCATTATCTGACAATGCATTTGTGCGCCCTGAACACGATGAGGATCTCAGATTGTCTATCGCAGGGGCACAAGAAAAAACAGCTCTTTTGTTTCACGACAACCGATGGTGCCTCCCATTAGGCAGCACTCCCACCACCCATATCTTCAAACTTCCGTTGGGCTTAGTCGGCAATATGCAAGCTGATATGAGGACCTCGGTTGAAAATGAATGGCTGTGTGCAAAAATTCTGGCAAGTTATAACTTACCGGTTGCCAGTTGTGAAATTGGCCAATTTGAAGACCAAAAAGCATTGATTGTTGAACGTTTTGACCGACGACTATCGAATGATAGCCGCTGGATTGTCAGGTTACCGCAAGAGGATATGTGCCAAGCGACTGGGACTTCCCCCTTAAAAAAATATCAAACGGATGGTGGCCCCGGTATTACAACCATCATGGAGATTTTAAGTGGCTCGGATAATGCCAGTGAAGACAGAAAAGTCTTCTTTAAAGCACAAATTATTTTCTGGTTACTGGCAGCAACGGATGGACATGCAAAAAATTTCAGCATTACACATCTGCCCGCCAACCATTACCATCTCACCCCACTTTATGATGTGCTATCAACCCATCCGATTATCGGGGCGGGCCGTAATCAAATTGCGGCCCAGAAAACCAAGTTAGCGATGGCGGTGCGAGGGAGTAAAAATTACTATTTAATTAACCAGATACAGCGACGCCATTGGCGAAAACAGGCCGAGATTGTTGGGCTGGGAGCTGCTCAGGCTGACAGTATTATTGATGAAATTATTACCGCTACCCCGAGAGTCATCACACAAATACAAGCTCGACTCCCCGCTAATTTTCCAACTGATTTAGCAGAAAGTATCCTCACAGGTCTTCATCGGCAGTGCGAAAAAATAGCGGCAATGCCCTGATTAACCAATATAAAAAACCCAGCTATTACACTGGGTTTGATTCCTCTGTTTTAAATGACAGGGATCAGAACGGAATATCGTCGTCAAAATCCATTGGTGGCTCATTGCCGCCTTGTGGTTGTGCTGCTGGCGCTGACTGAGCCGGCCGTGAAGCCTGCTGACCACCGCTGAACTGGTTGCCACCTTGTGGCTGCTGAGGTTGGCCCCAACCGCCTTGTGCGCCACCGTCTTGTGATGCACCACCACCCGCCGGAGCACCACCGCCTTGACGGCCACCCAGCATTTGCATGGTGCCACCCACGTTAACCACAACTTCAGTGGTATATTTCTCAACACCAGCCTGATCTGTCCATTTACGGGTTTGCAATGCGCCTTCGATATAGACCTGAGAGCCTTTGCGCAAATATTCACCAGCAACTTCTGCTAGTTTGCCGAACAACACCACCCGATGCCATTCCGTCTTTTCTTTCTGCTCGCCGGTTGCTTTATCACGCCAGCTTTCGGAAGTGGCCAGGGTGATATTGGCAACAGCGCCGCCATTCGGCATGTAGCGGACTTCCGGGTCTTGGCCCAAATTCCCGACCAAAATCACTTTGTTTACGCCTCTGCTGGCCATGTGAACTCTCCTGATGAAATAAATTTTGTACAGTATAAATGACTAAGTTTAACACGCTAACAGGTAAACAACACAACTGATCATCACTGCGCAATGCATTGCAAATTTATTGTAATAACCGCCTTAATTGCACCCAGATACTGGATATCCATTCAGGTTTTTTTGTGTCATAATTATCCGTTTCGTACTGGCTGTGTCCTTTTTGACGTTGCAAAATGCGTCGATACAATACTCAAAGTAATTGAAGTTGCAGGTAGGCGGCAAGCGAGCGAGTCCCTATGAGCTTACAACCAGTAAGTGATTAGGGTGAGTGAACGCAGCCAACAACCCTGCGGCTTCAAGTACGAAGAGTAAAAAAGGGCACGGGAGAGGCTCAGTTTACATCCGGGAAATGTTTGAATGGATAATATCGAAGTTCGGGGCGCTCGCACCCATAATCTTAAGAATATCAACCTGATTATCCCGCGCGACAAACTGATCGTGGTCACCGGTCTATCGGGTTCAGGCAAATCCTCACTGGCTTTTGATACCCTGTATGCCGAGGGCCAACGCCGCTATGTTGAGTCTCTCTCCGCCTATGCGCGCCAATTTCTATCGCTGATGGAAAAACCGGATGTCGACCATATTGAAGGTCTCTCTCCGGCCATCTCCATCGAGCAAAAATCGACTTCCCATAACCCGCGTTCTACCGTGGGCACCATCACTGAAATTCATGACTACCTGCGTTTACTGTTTGCCCGTGTCGGCGAGCCGCGCTGTCCGGATCATGATGTGCCGCTTGCCGCGCAAACGGTCAGCCAGATGGTGGATAACGTCATCAGCCAGCCCGAAGGCCGCCGCCTGATGTTACTGGCGCCAGTGGTAAAAGATCGCAAAGGCGAACATACCAAGACACTGGAAAATTTGGCGATGCAGGGCTATATCCGGGCACGGATCGATGGCGAGGTTTGCGATCTATCTGATCCACCCAAATTAGAACTGCAAAAGAAACATACTATTGAAGTGGTGGTCGATCGTTTTAAGGTGCGCGAAGATCTGGCTCAGCGTCTGGCTGAATCATTTGAAACCGCATTGGAACTTTCCGGTGGTACTGCCGTGGTTGCCGATATGGACGATCCTCACGCAGAAGAACTGCTGTTCTCCGCTAACTTTGCCTGCCCAATTTGCGGCTATAGCATGAGCGAGTTGGAGCCGCGCCTGTTCTCCTTTAACAACCCGGCCGGTGCTTGCCCAACCTGTGATGGTCTGGGTGTACAGCAGTTCTTTGATCCAGACCGTGTGCTACAAAACCCTGAGCTATCACTGGCAGGGGGCGCAATTCGGGGTTGGGATCGCCGCAACTTCTATTACTTCCAGATGCTACGGTCACTGGCTGATCATTATAAGTTTGATATCGAAGCACCGTTTAACTCATTGGATGCCACCATCCAGAAAGCTGTGCTGTATGGATCTGGCAAAGATACCATTGAATTCAAATACATTAATGACCGCGGTGATACCACGGTACGCCGCCATCCATTTGAAGGTGTGCTGCACAATATGGAGCGCCGTTATAAAGAGACGGAATCCAGTGCGGTGCGCGAAGAGCTGGCTAAATTCATCAGTAATCGCTCCTGTACTTCATGTCATGGCACACGCCTGCGCCGTGAAGCGCGTTATGTCTTTGTCGAAAACACGACATTGCCAGAAATCTCAGAACTGAGCATCGGTCATGCGCTGAGCTTCTTCCAGAATATGAAACTCAGCGGTCAGCGGGCGCAGATTGCCGAGAAAGTACTAAAAGAAATTGGCGACCGGCTGAAGTTCCTGGTTAACGTCGGGCTGAATTACCTGTCACTGTCCCGCTCTGCGGAAACCCTCTCCGGTGGTGAAGCGCAGCGTATTCGTCTGGCCAGCCAGATTGGTGCCGGTTTGGTGGGTGTCATGTATGTGCTTGATGAGCCGTCCATCGGTTTGCATCAGCGCGATAATGAACGTTTGCTCGAAACACTGATTCACCTGCGCAATCTGGGGAATACCGTAATTGTGGTGGAGCATGATGAAGATGCGATTCGTGCCGCCGACCATGTGATTGATATCGGCCCTGGTGCTGGTGTGCATGGTGGTGAAGTGGTTGCAGAAGGGACCGTTGATGACATTATGGCAGCCCCCGAATCACTCACTGGCCAGTTCCTCAGCGGTAAGCGGGAAATTGCTATTCCAGCTCAACGCGTGGCAGGTGATCCGAGCAAAGTATTGAAGTTGATTGGTGCCAGCGGTAACAACCTGAAAGATGTCACTCTCACACTGCCCGTTGGGTTATTTAGCTGCATTACCGGTGTTTCTGGCTCAGGTAAATCGACGCTAATCAACGATACTTTATATTGTATCGCGCAGCGCCAGTTGAACGGAGCGACCAGCAATGAACCGGCTCCGTATCGTGATATTCAAGGGCTGGAGCATTTCGATAAAGTTATCGATATTGACCAAAGCCCGATTGGCCGCACACCGCGCTCTAATCCGGCAACTTATACCGGTATCTTTACCCCTATTCGTGAACTATTCGCGGGCGTACCTGAGTCACGCGCTCGGGGCTATACTCCGGGCCGTTTCAGCTTTAACGTGAAAGGCGGCCGCTGTGAAGCCTGTCAGGGGGACGGAGTGATTAAAGTTGAAATGCACTTCCTACCGGATATTTATGTCCCTTGCGACCAATGCAAAGGTAAGCGCTATAACCGCGAAACGCTGGAAGTGAAATACAAAGGTAAGAGTATTCACGAAGTGTTGGCGATGACTATCGAAGAAGCACGTGAGTTCTTTGATGCTGTTCCGGCATTGGCGCGTAAGCTGCAAACCTTGATGGATGTTGGCCTGTCGTATATTTGTCTTGGCCAGTCGGCAACTACCCTATCGGGCGGAGAAGCACAGCGCGTCAAACTGTCACGCGAACTGTCAAAACGCGGCACTGGCCAGACACTCTATATTCTGGACGAACCGACCACTGGCTTACACTTTGCTGATATTCAGCAGCTATTGGCGGTATTACATCAGTTGCGCGATCAGGGCAATACTATTGTGGTCATTGAGCATAATCTGGATGTGATTAAGACCGCAGACTGGATTGTTGATCTGGGGCCAGAGGGCGGCAGTGGCGGCGGCGAGATTTTGGTTTCCGGCACGCCAGAGACCGTCGCAGAATGCGCAGCATCACATACGGCCCGATTCCTCAAACCTATGTTGCAGCGTAAGTAGCCATTAAATGAGCGCTCCGGGGCAATCAATCAGTTGTCCTGGAGTGCTATTTTAGCCTTCAGACAACTAACTCTTGCCGCCAATGTTCGGGCAATCCCTGTAAAACCAATTGATAAGAGCGGTCTATTAGCGAATAGAACTGTGAGTTTGGTAATTTGCCATCCAGAAACACCGTGTTCCAGTGCGCTTTGTTCAAGTGTTCACTCGGCACGATCTCCGGATGTTGCTCTCTCAGGCTTTCTGCCAATTCAGGGCTGGTTTTCAATGAGATAGAGGGGCGTCCTTCCGTCTCGCCTACCATAGCAAACATCACATCTGCTACTTTAATCTGATTCGCCTGCCACTTCTCATGGTCGCTCTGCTCTGCCCCAGGTTTGGACATGCAGTATTCCAGTAATGCTGAATTATTCATGTGGATATCTCCTGTAATGGGCCGGTACCGTCTCGCGAAACGGCCTCATAAGCTATTTATTCCATAAGGCTTCATTGAACAGTTACACATGCTGAAGCATCAGTTTGCACCTTTGATAACAACTTTACTGTGAGCAATGAATGATAGCTTGGCATGTATCAACCACATCAATTAGTATATTCTTTAATCGATTTACAGCCATCGGTCTTGGACTAAACAAGTAGAAGATAAAGGTAACTCACGGAAAGGTGGCGAAAAAAATAAACAAAAAAGGCGATATTGCTATCGCCTCTGACTGCTGACAAAGTCAAATGAAGGGGAATCGTGCCGTTGGGGTCGTAGTCGCGTAAGCGACCGGAGTGCCCCGAGGTGCGGTAAACCCTTCACTCACTAAGTTATCAACAGCTTTGTCATTAAGCTCAGGCGATATCCCTATCGCCTTAATTTAAATCATGTGAATAGCTGATTACTGTACCGCAGCAAAAGCCGCCGCAACACGCTGAACATTACTGTGATTGACGCCTGCCATACACATCCTGCCACTGGCAATCAGATACACACCAAACTCTTCACGCAGGCGATCTACCTGTGCTGCGCTAAAACCGGTGTAGCTGAACATCCCGCGCTGTTGCAGCAAGTAGTCAAAATTGCGATTTGGTAGTGAGGCTTTCAAGGCTTCAACCAACGTGCGGCGCATTTCAATGATACGCAGGCGCATTTGCTCCACTTCAGCCTGCCATTGCGCTCGCAATTTGGTGTCATCGAGCACTTTGGAAACCACTTGCGCACCGAAGTTTGGTGGGCTGGAATAGTTACGGCGAACGGTGGCTTTCAGTTGCCCTAATACACGGCCCGCAACTTCTTCACTCTCACACACCACAGACAAGCCGCCGACTCGCTCGTTATACAAAGAGAAGATTTTAGAGAAAGAGTTACTGATCAAACAGGGTAACTCAGCTGCTGCCATCGCGCGGATAGCATAAGCATCTTCATTCAGCCCGGCACCAAAACCTTGATAAGCGATATCCAGGAAAGGGATCAGATCCCGGCCTTTAGCCACTTCAATCACTTGATCCCATTGCGCATTAGTGAGATCCGAACCTGTCGGGTTATGGCAACAAGGATGCAATAACACAATGCTTTTGGCGGGTAATTGCTGGAGTGCGGCCAGCATTTGATCAAACTTCACGCCCAGCTTATCGTTATCAAAATACGGGTAGGTATTTACCTTAAAACCTGCACCGCTAAAGATAGCAACGTGGTTTTCCCAAGTAGGATCACTGACCCAGACCTGAGAATCAGGGAAATAATGATTCAGGAAATCAGCACCGACTTTTAATGCGCCGGATCCACCCACGGTTTGAATTGTCGCCACTCGCTGCTGTACCAACATCGGATGATCTGCACCAAATAATAGCTGCTGGATAGCAGTACGATAGGAGTGTAGACCTTCCATTGGCAAATAGACGGGTGTTCCATGTGGCTGAACATTCAATTGTGATTCAGCAACTTGAACCGCTTGCATCAGCGGAATTTCACCCAGTTCATTGTAATAAAGCCCGATACTCAAATTCACTTTATGAGCACGGTTATCGGCTTTAAAACTTTCCATCAGCGACAGGATCGGGTCACCTGCGTAGGCGTCAACATTTTGGAACACGGCGCTGCTCTCCTGAATTAAATAATAATTGTTTATACCTTGATTAGGCAGCTTACCTTATTCCCCTAAATATTCCATCGCGACGCGGGAGGTCAGCTTAGTAATCAATTCGTAGGCGCTGATACCTGTGCACGCTGCAATTTTTTCAACCGGCAATTCAGCTCCCCACAGCAATACCTCGTCACCCACTTTATCTGTCGCATTTGGCCCGAGATCAACAGAAATCATATCCATTGAAACCCGGCCGACAATGCCAACTTCGCGGCCATTTAGCCACATCGGGGTGCCTGAAGGGGCGCTGCGCGGATAACCATCGCCGTAGCCGATCGCCACCACCCCCAGGCGGGTATCGCGCTCACTCACCCAAGTACCGCCATAACCAACAGGTTCACCGGCTTTATGCTCACGCACCGCAATCAGGCTGGATTTCAATGCCATCGCTGGTTTTAGTTCGAAATGACTGGCATAAGGCTCATCCATTGGTGAAACCCCATACAGTATGATTCCTGGGCGAACCCAATCACGGTGCGCTTCTGGCCACAGTAAAATGCCGCCAGATGCCGCGATAGATTGCTTGCCAGGCTTATCGGCGACGAAAGTATCAAAACAGTCCAGTTGCTGGCGAGTGGTATCCACTTGCGGCTCATCCGCCCGGCTAAAGTGACTCATGATATTGACTGGCTGAATAACATTCTTACACGCACTTAAGCGCTGATAGAACGCCTCGGCTTGTTCTGGACGCACCCCCAAACGGTGCATGCCAGTATCCAGTTTCATCCAAACATGGATAGGAGCAGAAAGCTCGGCAACTTCCAGCGCTTCCAATTGTTCAATGCTATGTACCGCAGTTTCAATGCAATTAGCCGCTAGAATAGGGAGATCTTCTGCCGCAAAGAATCCTTCCAACAATAAAATCGGTTTCACGATCCCACCGGATCGGAGCATCAAGGCTTCACCGATCCGCGCTACACCGTAGCAATCTGCATCCTGCAAAGTATGCGCTGTTTCTAATAACCCGTGGCCATAAGCGTTTGCTTTCACAACAGCAATCAGGCGGCTTTGCGGCGCTATACGCCGTACCTGTTGCAAGTTATGTCGCAGAGCGCGGCGGTCGATTACTGCTGTTGCCGCTTTCATTTCTTATCCTTAATTATTGATATTATTCACTACTCATCATCGTATTGCGGGCCTGCGTAGTTATCAAAGCGCGACCATTGACCATTAAACTTCAGTCGAACAGAACCGATCGGGCCGTTACGCTGTTTACCCAAAATAATCTGTGCAATCCCTTTCTCATCACTGTTTTCGTGATACACCTCATCACGATAAATAAACATGATTAAGTCGGCATCCTGCTCGATTGAACCTGATTCACGTAAGTCGGAGTTGACGGGTCGTTTATCCGCACGTTGCTCCAAGCTACGGTTAAGCTGAGAAAGTGCCACGACCGGCACTTGTAACTCTTTTGCCAACGCTTTCAGCGAACGTGAGATTTCGGCGATTTCTAAGGTACGGTTATCCGAAAGTGACGGTACCCGCATCAATTGCAGGTAGTCGATCATAATCAGGCTCAACCCACCATGTTCGCGGAAAATACGTCGCGCACGGGAACGCACTTCTGTCGGAGTCAGGCCGGAGGAGTCATCAATGTACATATTGCGCTTTTCCATCAATATGCCCATGGTGCTCGAAATCCGTGCCCAATCCTCATCATCAAGCTGACCGGTACGGATACGCGTCTGATCAACATGGGACAATGACGCCAACATACGCATCATGATCTGATCGCCTGGCATCTCCAGACTGAAGATCAATACTGGTTTTTCCTGCATCATCGCGGCGTTTTCGCACAGGTTCATCGCAAAGGTGGTTTTCCCCATCGACGGGCGTGCGGCGACAATAATCAAATCTGACTTCTGCAAGCCAGCTGTTTTCTTATCCAAATCGGTAAAACCGGTTGAAACCCCGGTAACACCATCATGTGGCCGCTGATAGAGCTGCTCGATACGCGCCACAGTGGCTTCGAGAATCTGATCGACACTTTTCGGCCCTTCATCTTTATTGGCACGGCTTTCGGCAATCTGAAACACTTTCGATTCGGCCAGATCCAGCAGATCTTCACTGCTACGCCCTTGCGGATCATAACCGGCATCGGCGATCTCATTCGCGACCGAGATCATTTCACGTACTACTGCACGTTCGCGAACGATGTCAGCATAAGCACCGATATTCGCTGCACTTGGCGTGTTTTTTGATAACTCTGCCAGATAGGCGAAACCGCCTACCGACTCCAAATCACCCTTTTGTTCCAGTGACTCAGAAAGCGTGATCAAATCGATTGGCTTGCTGTTTTCCAGCAAACGCTGCATTTCAGTAAAGATTCGGCGATGTGGGCGGCTGAAAAAGTCCTTGCTGGCTACGCGCTCAGAGACATTATCCCAGCGCTCGTTATCCAGCATCAAACCGCCCAACACGGACTGCTCTGCCTCCAGAGAATGAGGCGGAAGTTTCAGCCCTTCCATCTGGCGATCGCGTGGCTCTGTCATATTGTTGGTTGGTTTTTTTGCTGCCATGAAAAGTGTTCTTTACCTCTATTATTGCGATAGGATAATGGTTGCGATAGGAAAATAGTGCCGCTTAGTATACGCGATGATACCCAAAGGGTAATTATGAATTCCCTATTACTTATCGGTATTAGCAAGATCTTGGCCCCTCGTCTAGAACCCTGGAGGGTAAAAAATATCTATCGTAAAGGAGCTAACATGGCAAAGCATATTCAATTTAGCACCACGGGTGGGCCGGAAGTATTGCAATATCTCGACTTCACACCGACGAACCCCGCGGCGCATGAAGTTCAGGTAGAAAACAAAGCTATCGGAATTAACTATATTGATACCTATGTGCGTAGCGGCCTTTACGCACCGCCACACTTCCCGAGTGGGCTGGGAACAGAAGCCGCTGGAATCGTGACAAAAGTAGGTGCGGCGGTTAACTCGCTAAAAGTGGGTGATCGGGTGGTTTATGCTCAATCAACTCTCGGTGCTTACAGTGAAATACATAATGTTGCTGCGGAGAAAGTTGCCCTGCTTCCAGAACAAATCTCTTTTGAACAAGCCGCTGCTTCCTTCCTTAAGGGGCTGACTGTTCAATATTTATTGCGCCAAACTTATGAAATCAAACCCGGCCAAGTGTTCTTATTCCATGCGGCAGCGGGTGGTGTCGGGTTGATTGCCTGCCAATGGGCAAAAGCACTGGGTGCCAGGCTAATTGGCACAGTCGGTTCTGATGAAAAAGCAGAATTGGCTAAAGCCAACGGGGCGTGGGCGACCATCAACTACCGTACAGAAAATATCGCCGAACGCGTGGCTGAACTGACGAATGGCAAAAAAGTGGATGTGGTATATGACTCGGTGGGCAAAAGCACCTGGCTGGACTCACTTAATAGCCTTAAACGTCGAGGCTTAATGGTCAGCTTTGGTAATGCCTCTGGCCCGGTGACAGGGGTAGACCTTGCTATACTCAACCAAAAAGGCGCGCTGTATGTGACTCGCCCATCTCTTAATGTTTATGTCACTAACCGACAAGAGCTTGAAAGCGCCAGCCACGAACTGTTCTCACTGATTATCAGTGGTGCAATTAATGTGGATGTAGCCAAAACTCAGCAATTCCCGCTAAGCGATGCTCATCGTGCTCATGAAATATTAGAAAGTCGTCAGACTACCGGCTCTAGCCTACTTATTCCGTAATTAATGTTCCTTAATTAAAAACTTTCGCCTATAATGGATAGTTAAATATGACTATCCATTATTTACAATAATAGTTTATTAAAAAACTTATTTATCATTACTTTTAGACCATTAACCTGTACATCCTGATTGTCCTCTCTGGATTATCTATATATCCTCAGTTTGTAATCGTTAAGTAACATAATTTCATTACATACATTGAGGTTTTAATTATGCATGATGCAGAAATCAATAGAGATATAAAAACACTACTGAACGAATTTTATTGTGATAATAGAATTAACAATGAAGAACTCCAGATGCTACGAGACTTTGCTGATGAAAAGTTTGATTTATTACTCAGTGAATTCGGTGAAAACAATAGTTTATCTGCATTTCAGAAATCAACTGATGTCACCGTTCAATTAATGCAACAAAGCTTCTTTGATATAAAAAAGAAATGCAATGATCAAGAAGACAAGAAAGTTATCAAAGAAGCATTTGTCGCTCAAATAGTTTATATCATTGCTAACTACAATCGATTTTTCGCTAATATTTAATACTAACGATTTCACTTCTGATGTGGCTTTATTTAATATTTTAGATATTTAGTATTTATTCATTCACCTTACACTATAAAAGTAATAACCAGGGCCTCTAACAACTAGAAGCCCTGGCTACACTGCTTTCTTTAATGCAAACGTAGGGGTACTACAGGGTAGACTGCCAGAACTGAGTGCCGTTTATACAGCTATTGTTAGCTCTGTCAGGGATGAAAATGTGATACCAAACTGTATCGGATTGCATCCTAGCAAGCTCGTTTGAGAAAAAATATGTTTTCCCCCAGATTTATCCTACTAATCTTTCAGGCTGTGATCTCCGCCGCAAGAAAGCGAAATTTTAGTAACGCCTTACAGTGGGTTTCTGCATCGAACGCCATATCCAGACCACCACAACGGCCAGGATCAGCCAAGGTAGTAGCTTAATCATCATGACAAATAACCCCCCCAACATCATAAAGGCCGCCGCAACCAATAGAGCTGCAAAGATACCCAGTAAAGAAATACCGGTCACCATCAGCATGATAAAAAAGCCGATAACAAAGAAAATTTCAAACATGGCTGGCTCCTAAATAACGGTTTATTTCCCACAATCACTTTATTAAATACAACAATCAGGTCGGGGATTTTATAAGGAGTATTACAAGAAACGTGCCAAGCCAGAGAACATATGTAACTTATTGATTTATCTTGTTTTAGATAAAAATAAGCCTGCCAAAGAAACAGGCAGGCATGGTCAATTTCACTAACTTATAGTCACTTTTCTTACGAACTGTGCTGTGGGCGAGTCACCAGAGCCAGCGCCTGTTCTACAACAGAAACATCAGCTCCAGGCTTATGTGCATTTTCACTCAGATGACGACGCCACTGGCGCGCACCAGGTATCCCTTGGAAAATACCCAGAATATGACGAGTGATATGCCCTAAATAAGCACCGCGTGACAGTTCTTGCTCGATATAAGGAAAAAGAGCTTCAATAGCTTTAACACTATCGACCACCGGCGCATTTGGGTCAAAAAGTTCACGATCCACTTGTGTCAATATAGTGGGGTTTTGGTAAGCTTCGCGCCCCATCATCACCCCATCAACATATTTGAGATGTTCTTTGGCTTCAGCCAGTGTTTTCACACCACCGTTAATGGCAATGGTCAGTGTTGGGAAATCACGTTTAAGCTGATAAACCCGCGCATAATCCAGAGGCGGCACTTCACGGTTCTCTTTCGGGCTGAGTCCTGAAAGCCAGGCTTTACGAGCATGAATAGTGAAAATATCGCACTCACCACGCTCCGCGACAGTTTGCACGAATTCACACAAGAACTCATAACTATCCAGCTCATCAATCCCGATGCGGGTTTTCACCGTAACCGGAATAGAAACCACATCACGCATGGCTTTAATGCAATCAGCAACTAAACGGGCCTCCGCCATCAAACAAGCCCCAAAACGGCCATTTTGCACTCGGTCAGACGGGCAACCGACATTCAGATTTATTTCATTGTATCCGCGAAGCTCAGCCAGCTTGGCACAATGGGCTAATGCCTGCGGATCACTGCCACCCAGTTGTAATGCAACCGGATGGTCTTGCTCGCTATAAGCCAGATAGTCGGCTTTGCCATGAATAATCGCACCTGTTGTAACCATTTCGGTATACAACAAAGTCTGTTTAGTCAACAAGCGATGAAAATAGCGGCAATGGCGATCTGTCCAGTCGAGCATCGGCGCGACGGAGAAACGTTGTAGGGGGGAATTGCCTTTAGAGTCGGTCTTTACGCCTGTTACGGCTGAATTTGTGAATGTGTTATTTTCGTGCATTCTGGGTCATTTTGTCGTATTTTTTCTTTATCAGCACCCCATACAGCACCCCTAATACGTGGGGTGCTGAGATAGGACAAGGGAAAAGCATGGCCTACTATAGCATAGAAAAACGCCTTCGCTCCGATGGCACCGCCCGCTATCGCTGCACCGTGGGTGTAAAGGAAGGGGGTAAATACATCTATCGAGAGAACAGAACCTTCGGCAAACAGGCCCATGCTAAAACTTGGGGTGCTAACCGGGTAGCGGAGTTAGAGGTCAATGGGGTGCCAAACATCAATGATGTCACTGGTATGACTGTTGGTCAGTTGCTAAAGCGATACATAGCCGATCCCAACCTCGGCGGTAAAGCGGGCCGTACCAAAACCTATGTTTTAAACATGCTGGTAGATTGCGATATCGCTGCAATAAAACTGGCAGACCTTCAAACAAACCATGTTATTGAGCACTGTCGACATCGTGCTGGAGCTGGTGCAGGGCCATCAACCGTAGGCCATGATCTAAGCTATCTATCTTCTGTGCTGGCAGCAGCTAAACCTATCTTTGGGATTGATTACACAGATAATCCCGTCATCATCGCCAGGCCAATTCTCATTAATATGGGGTTGGTTGGAAAGTCGCAGCGCCGATCGCGCAGACCTCTCGCCACTGAAATTGAAAAACTGATTGAAGGGTTGAGAATTCGCTCAGCTAATGCCGGGGCAAAAATCCCTTACGAAGATATTCTTAACTTCTCAATTCTTTCATGTATGCGTATCGGTGAAGTATGCAGGATCAGGTGGGAAGATATAGACGAGAAACAAAAGTCGGTTTTGGTCAGAGACAGAAAAGATCCGCGCAAGAAGTCTGGCAACCATATGCAGGTTCCATTACTCGGTGAGGCATGGGACATCGTGCAACGCCAGCCAAGAACGGAAACCTACATCTTCCCCTATAACTCAAACTCAGTGACGGCGGGATTTCAGCGGGTACGTAATGATCTTGGTATTGAGGACTTACGGTATCACGATTTACGAAGGGAGGGGGCAAGCAGGCTATTTGAGGCGGGTTTCTCTATTGAAGAAGTAGCTCAAGTTACTGGCCACCGGTCGCTGAATGTTCTTTGGCAGGTTTATACTGAGCTTTATCCAAAATCGCTGCATGAAAAATTTGAGAAGTTGAATAGACCGGGCTATTAAGCCCTGAGGGATCCCCACAAAATCACCATTAATAAACTAGCACCATATTTCGGTAGGCTCTGGCAAGGTGATTAAGTGCACTATTCAGTGCTATTCGTCGCAATATTAGCGGAGAGTGTCTTAAGACATTCTCTGCTAACGTCAGATAAGATATGACCCGCCTCGACTTCACACTGTTAGCCTGATACCTCACATGTAATCCTTTATTTTCAAAATGATACCCCATTAACCACATCACAATTGTACTTAACGTTGCTAACAGGCTCAGGACCTGCATTCGCTCCGTTGTTCTGCTGCGGCTTGCACGCAAACCAAATCCAAAGCGCTCACTTTTTCATCACGGAAATTTTGCTCTATTTGCATTCTTCTGCTGTATATTTTCATGACTTCACGGGGCCTGAAGTCGTCGCTACTGGTAAACAGTAGCCGTGGTGTTTGGCTGATGAGCGGCCGTCACGCTCTTGTTTGTAGCGTTTTATCCTGCCACGGGAACGTCTGTTTTTCTACCTTTAGGGGCTTTCTTATAAAGATAAAAATGGCCTTCGCAGCGGGCATATTGAGTACGTGACAACGTACCCGGCCCCAAATATTCGGGCTGGCTTCTGGCCTGAAGTTCCTGTGGTTTGTACCAGATATCACCCTCCCGATGCAGTCGAAGTCGTGTATATCCCCTTATTCTTCCGACAAAATCCCAGCCTAATGATTTTATATGTTTGAACCAGGCATTTTGGAAACCTGCATCGGTAACAATAATAACTCTGGCATCGGGATTAACGGCTCGGGCAAATGCATTTAAAAATGTTTTATGAATTTGTTCGCTCTGCTGTTCAGCCGACGGAACAATCTGACTTAACAAAGGAATGGAGCGGCCATCACAAATTAAACTGGCCCGGAGAATGTGGTATTCATGCGAGTGATATCCACTCCAGTCAACAGCAACCACGCACAGAGATAATTTCCGGGTCAGCATAGCTATAATATTATTGAAAATCAGTGGAATATCACGATGAAGAGACTCATTTCCCAGCAAACGGTCCACGCGTTTAATTTTGTTTTTAACCTGAGCCTGACCCGGTAAGAAACGGCCGATACTGGTTAGAGTGAGTGAAGCTCCATTGATTAAAGCAACAGTGGCATCCATCAGGGCGCTTTGCCGGTATTTATGAAATGGTGCTAAGGCATTCTGGAAAAAATTTTGGCATACTTTACGAACAAGCATAGCGGTAATCTCATTGAATTGGTGGAGCAATCAGTAGATCACATCACGCTATGCCTGTCTTGTTTTCTGGGGATTCTTCAGGGCTTAGTCGCCCGGAATCTTACTGTGGGAGTTCAGGTAAAACAATATCCTCTGGTTTTGATGTGTCAATTCGACTCAGTAAGACGCGGTAGGTTTTCCATGCCGTAAGCTGTGCTTTGTCGTCATTTGTTGCCATGCCGGTATCTACAGCATCTTGCAGTGGTGCAATCTTCGCAGCGGCTGCATTCAATAATTGAGTTTTCTTTTCTTCCGCTTCCTGTATTGCTGCTGCTTGCTGCAATGCTTTATCTGTTACCCATTTCGAACCGTTCCATTTGTCGTAAATAGTGAGTGGTGCTAGTAAAGTGAGCGTATCTGGCAATTCACCAATTGTCGTTACTTCCTCCGGCTGACCAGTTTCAGTGCTATATGCCACTTTCCCCCGCAAATCAGCAACAATTTCCCACACTGTACCATCCGCATTACGTCGCACTGCCTTATCAGCTCTTGCCGGCAATATTGGCGCATCAGCATATCCGCGCGCGGGTAATCCGACGCCCATCGGTAGGTACTCATTATTAACGCCAATGTATTCGCGTGAGTCAGGGCTTGCGCTATAAACAGCTATCCAACCCTCAGTGATAGATAAACCATCTTGTCCCAACTGCGCTACGGCAATATCTAGTGAATATTTTGTCATTATAAAGCTCTCACAATGTAGTTAAATGCAATGTTCCGTGGGCGAGTTTCATCACCGCCAGAATCACTTGTTGAAAGGCCGTTTACGCTTGTAAACCAACCTGGTGTGGGGCCGCCTGTTAGTCCGCGAATCTCAAAATTCGAGAGCCCATGGTTATGGCTTTGTATCCCGCCCCCCTGCCATCCCAATAAGTTTTGGTCTGCCCTAACACCACGCCCATCATCAAAGCCACGAATAAACTCGCCGCGCAAATCAGGCAATACACCAGACGGATATGCCAACGCCAATTTTGGGTATGTTGCTGCGCTAAACGATGAACCGTTTACTTTCAGAAACCCCGTAGGAGGGGTAGCTAGCGGGTAAGGAAGAGGGATGCCAATGGGAACTAGACTACCTTCGCCCAAACCAAGGTTTAAGAGAGTCTGTGCAACCGCAGCCGGGCCAGCGTCTTTAATTTCAGAAAGGTTATTAGTAATTTTTAATAACAAAGCGCCCAAATCACTTACTGCTTTTGGCGTGGCTGCCAGTATCTGACTGTTGCTGTTAGTTGCGTTACTTAATTGAACAACACCTTTTTGAGTTAATGAGGCGTCTTTAAGATCAGGAATACCTTCGCTAACTAATTTTTGTATGGACAAAAGAACTTGATTGAAAACATGCGGATCTGATTCAATTTCAGCCGCATTCAAAATACTCATTAATTCACGTTGAATGGTATTAAACCACTCAGCTGGCAGTATTGTCGGTGGTACGCCACCAGCAACATTACCATCAGTAAACTCGCCATTATTGTCGGCGCGCGTGTTGGGGATATCGCCAATTTTTTGCATAAGAAGCCCTCGCCAGTTAAGGCGCTTAAAAATTAATAGAGAGTGATTAGTTAGCTAACGTAGCCAAATTTAAGAATGGTATGGGATGGATTTAAAACTGTTAACCGACATTCAAGCTGTTTGTTTCCCCACGAACGCAGTGGATCACTGCAATAAGTCAAACCGCATTGGGCATAATTGATGGTGGTTTCTGGCGCGGTGATCAGCCAGGTAAACGGCCACTCCTCACCATTCAATGCGTCCCCACACACTGACATCCCCGAACAAGCCTGTCTATATTGAGTAATCGATATGGTGTAACCCAGCGCCTCAGCAACCCGAATAAAATAAGCCACTGACTGGCCACCAATGCCAAACAGTTTCGATATTACGGCCCGCTGGCGCTGAATCATGCTGTCTACTTCGCCGATAGCACAGAGTTCCGGCAACCCCAAGGTCGCTTCCCATTCGGGTAACATTGCTGTAGCTGTGGCGGGGAAAGCCGCATCGAGCAGATCGCGGGCATCCTCATCGCTGCGTTGATAAGACCGTGCTAGTGCCCGTAGGGTGCCAGTTTGAATACCACCGGATATTTTCGGCCAAACCAGACCGCCCGGCATCAGTGCTTGAAGCGCTGCGGTATATTCATTTACAGAATAACGGCTCATAGGTAGGTCACCGTGCCCCGGAGAGGTAATTGACCGGTTGCAAGCTGGATGTTAGTTGTTGGGGAATCAAGAATAAAACCACTGGTTCCTGCGACATCACCGATGGCCAGCAGCAGTGACGACAGCAGAATTTTACCGCCCGGTTCACCCTCAGTAAAAAAAACTTCATCAATAGCTGTATTGATTGCTGTGGTGATTTCGCTATCTGCTGTAGAAATACCACTAATCACAAAGTTCACCGGTGCCGCTACTGGCGCACAAACGTAGATGATGGCAATAATGGGTTGTAAGGGGTAGATATGATCGGCAACTCGCCCCTGATCGCCGGTTGCTTTTACCGCGCCCCATTCTTCAAGCTGAGACACGCCGTCAGTCCCGACCGGAAAGCCGCCAGAATCATTGCCATCACACATGATATAAATACCGACCGTGCCCACCCCCTGTAAGCGGCGCTTCACCCAACAACGCGTTACACCTGGCACAGCCAAAGCCCAGCCGCGATAATCGGTATCGTTGCCACCTTGGGGTGTGTTTTGATAGGCCAGTAACATACGGGAACGAAATGCATCCTCTGACTCAATATCAGCGCCACCGGATATCTTAACCATTGCGGTAGCCCCTGACTGAACACCGTCAATGGCCACATCCAATGTCAGCGACGTTCCTGCATCGGCATTCCCTGCAATACCGCCGCCCGTAGTGTCATCCAATACACTGGGGAGTACAGCAGTGATTGAACCGGTGGCGGTACCACCAGCCCCCAGTGTTAACTCATGGTCGAGACGATACTGGTAACCATCGGCCCGATTTAACAGGCTACCAGCGGGAATCACACGACCTGCGGTGCCACTGAACTCGACGGTAGGACAGGTGGCGGGGTTAGCGGGTTTGCGAAACACATCTTTCAATGCGGCCCATGCAGCGAGATATTCATCGGTGGCATTATAAGGCGTGGATTGCAGCGCGATATAATCCAGATAACCATAATGTAAATGCGCCATTCCGGCATCAGCATCACTGATCACACCGATATTGGAGAAGCGCAATAAATTACCGCCCGTCTTGAGTTCTGATTGAATATAAGACAGGTTGCGCTGGCGCAGTTCGCTTAATGTGGGGCGATTAAATGGCATGTATTAAGTCTCCCATACCCATGAAAATTTAACAGACGCCTGTGTTTGCGTGGGTTGTTGGTAGCTGATAATGAGATTAAGGCGGTTGGGATAAACTATCTGAGCATTCGAACTGATGGCAGTTACCACACCATCATCAAGCAACCAGGCTAGCGCTTCATTGGCATAGTCTTCAGCCTTTAATGCGACTTTAGTCGTGAGTTTTTCGCGGCGAAGCAACCACAAACGAGAACCTATCGGATACTCTGATCCGGTATCACCCCACCACCCTCGGCGATCATCGCCATCGATAGCGTCATCACTACGGGCCAACCGGTCCGTGAACAAGCTAATTAAAATAGCGGTTTCTAAATCATCACCATCCAGCAACCCACCGCCGCCGGTTTGCCAGTCGCCCAGCAATTTGTCCGGCTCCCAGACTGTTTTGATATCTGTTGTCATTCAACCACCTTACCCGTCACTTCACTGGTTAATGTCGAGCTACCACCCTGAACATTTTTAAGTTGGTGATTGTGGGTGTTATAGGCTTCTCGCAGGGTTTTTAGTGTGGTGCTATTACTGCCAGCGTTATCGACGATATCGCCGCTGACCTCCAGCAATGGCGTATTTAGCCGTACTTTTACCGCAGCATTAATCGTCACCTCCGTGGCATTATTGACCGTGACCGGCTGACCATTGGCTTCAATAATAATGCCTGCTTCGGTTAACTTGACGTATTGCCCCCACTGCGAGTAAATCACCGTCTCACCCGAATTTAGCCCGACATGACGAAATGACTGATGATTTGAGCCAATGATGACGGCACTTGACCGGTCACCGCCCAGAAAGCCAATCACCACATCGGTACCAGCGGGTAACCCGGACGAAAAACCAAATTCAGCCAATCTCGGCGTATCACTACGGACTTCCAGCGGGGTTTGGTATTGAACGGTTTGAACTGAACCACCATCATGACTGCCTGTCACCCGTCCCACCCCGATCATCATTTTTATTTGCCGGTATAACCTGGCTAGTTGCCCTGATTCGCTCATCACTGATTCATCTCCATAAGATTGGAATAAAACTGATAAGGTTGGACGGTGAAGGCTTCAGGGGGCATCAGCACCATTTGCGCGGCGGTGCCGTGGTCGTCTTTGAGATAGGTCACCTCCGATAACAGCCAGAGTTCATCTTTTAGACCGAAAACAGGTAAATCAATTGGGATTAACGTATTGGGTTCCCATAGTTTTCCGTCTTTATCGCGCCAGCTATCGACCGTTACCAGTAGCTCTTTAGACCGCCCATAGCGGCGGTTCATTTCCCAGTCGATGCATTGCTGCGCCAGTTTTAGCGCTTTCATGGTGCTTTCAACAATGATAATGCGGTTGCGATAACGCATTTGGGCCGCTTCAGGATCGCGACTTCTGGCTAGCGTAACTGAACCGTATCCTGCGTCCTGTACCTGCTCCTGAAGTTGGCTAACAGACATCGAAACGCCGATATAGTCAGAAAATCGTTGGTCCATTCCTGAGTTATACGCAGCGTCTTCGATATTGATACCCTGCGCTACCCCGCTGGCTGCTTTTCGCGTACCCACCCGAGTGAGATATAAACTGCCATCGGGTAGATCGTAATACAGCAATGCCGCCCAGCGAGTTATGCGGTCAATAATTTCCTGAGAGGATTCCCCCCAGTTCAATGTAAATTGGGGAACAATATCGAGGTCAGTAACATCACTGGACACCGTAATTCCGTAGGGCATCGCTAACCGTTGGGCTATCTGTAGCGCGGTCGATTGGCTGATCACATTGTTTGGCCACTCGGCAGAGCAATCAACCAAGTCCTGGCACTTGCTCCGCCCCGTCGCCCTGACTTCGCGGCGATTACGACTGATCATCGGTGCCCAGCGGTCTATGTAGCCTGTGAGAACAACATCATCCCCCAAATTAACCACACAAGGGTCGCCCGGGTTAACCCACTGCTGGTTATCACTGCCCGGATAAAGATCCATTAGGGACAGACTAAAATCGCTCGGTAAGCGCTCGATGCTGCGAGTGACCCGGATATTGTCCCAACCAGTGATTAATTTATTTCCAATGCGCAATGTCAGATCATCACTCATGAGTTCAGCGCCTTAAATCGAATGGGCATAAATGCCGGATGAACGGGGTTAGCCATTTTCACCAACGCGTCACCCCGTCGTGCATCCTGATATAGCCGATTGGCAAGATTGAGTGCGGGTAATGATCGGTTAAAATTGACGGTCTCAACGCGAGACAGATTCGCGCCGGTCTGCTGCAACAGTGTGACAATAGAGCCGCGCAAGTCGTTTAATGCCTGGTATACCTCGTCATTACCCCTGTCAGCCGCAGAAAGCGCCGCACTGTCTACAACATCACAGACTCGCGTCAATATATCGACCGCATCGTCATAGCTTTCAGGTTGATATTGCGAAACAGCAAACACCATCGCACCGGCACACAACACAATAATGAGTTGGTAGCTGGCGGATGCGGTATTGCTGTCACTGGGGTTGGGTCGAAAAGTGTTGTCATCAACTTCCGTTAATTCTTGCATCATGCGGATTAAATCAAGGGTGCTGGCTCCGCTGGCCAAGATGGCATTCACGACAGCAAGAACAGCATTGGCATGTTCCTCTACCGTCGCAGCCTCTTTCAATGCATCGTTAGCAGCAACAAGTGAGGCCCGCCCCTCGACTGAAACAGCCATTTTTTGAGCCACCAGCGCGGACAGGTTCGTTGTGTCGCTCTGCGTGCTAACGGATGCCGTAGCCCCCGATACGCTGCCGCCTACAGTGCCGTGATTAAAGCGGCCATAACGATCACGCCCGAGGGTTGAACGGAGGACATTGCCGAGATTTGTCGCCTCACTGGTGGTAGAACTCACCATGTTGGTCCAAAAGGCAGCGGTATTTTTCAGCGTTCTGATGGTTTGAGTGACAGAACGGATCTCGCCTTTTACCGTGGCGATAAATGTCGCAATGGATTTGGAAGCCAGACCAAACCATGACGACTGAATAGACGAAACCGCATCTGCTGAACTGGTAACAGAAAATACCCGCAAGCCTGATTCAATGATGGTCAGCGTAAATTCAAAAACGCGCCCTGACTCAGCCCCTTCATTCAGACGAAGACCACTTTCAGGGATGCTGACCGTCATCTCCCCAAGAGTGGGATGTACCAATGTTCCCGCATCTGGCATTTCACAGGCAGCAATCAGTGAATCACGCTGGGTCATGACGTCAGGCGCGTTATAAAGGCCACTACTCTGAATAAGAAAACCACGGATAGTCAGGCGGCGCGTAGCACGGCCTAAATCCTCAATCCACGCAGTATCTCGATAAGGATATTCATGAATGGCTTGGCGACGGCCAAAAACCCCCTCAGCGGTCAATACAGCAAAAGGAACTCCACGAAAAGAGGCGGGATGCAGGTGTTCTGACCACTGCCAACTATCACCACCGGTACCTAATAAATCAGAAAGTGCATTGCTGATCAGTGACATTTATCCCCTCCAGAAATCCCCTCCAGAAATGAAAAAACCCGCACAAGGCGGGTCAGTATCTTCGGCAATTATTTATAACTTTTCATTCCAGTGGATTAATATAAAACCCATCCTCACCGGATTCCTTTGTTATTTTGAACCGGCCATTATTGGGTGTTTCTATGACGACTAGATTAGGATTAACAATCCTGAAGCTGGCAATTTCCATCTGCTTTTGCTCATTAAGCATTTTTGATACATTTTGATAATTAAAACATAGTGTTCCATTCTTCGCATAAAAATTATTTACATCACTGGGGCACACTTTTAACTCTTGCATTTTATTATAAAGTATAAAGAATATTATCCCTCCACAGACCGCAATCCCTATTGCAATAAACCTCATTACAGTCCTCTTTCTGGATGGTTCTTTTTTGAATGAATAAAATAAAGCCACCAGAAAAACAAAGAATAAAAATAACAAAGTTTGCCAAGCACTCATCTCTATCCCCTAAAATTGTATTTTTCACATACTATCAGGTTATGGATAGTTCATGGAAGTTGCCACCTTTCCACTTTGATTCCCAGCAATAACCCGACGTTCACCCGTTCTACTATCAATAATCGTCAGTTCTACCTCTGCTTTGTTATCTCTCATAGCTTGGGCGATAGCGCTGGCAATCTGATCAGCACCACCAACATAGCTTTGTTGTGGACCGTTTATAGATGTTGGAGGTAATGCGTTAATATCCGAGAGGCCGGTAGTTAACTCGCCTTGCTGAGGGTGAATGGCGGGTAAGCCCGGCATAATCTTCTGGAGATAGTTACGCGTTTCAGTGGGTGCTTTTCCTAATCCATGTTTCTTGACGTTATTCTGCCCCCAATTGTAGGAAGCTACCGCCTTATTCACATCACCATCAAAATCTTTGAGTAGATCTGCCAGATATTTTGCGGCCGCTTCGCTGGATTTATTGAAGTCCATGCGGTCATCCATCGAGTTTAAGCCATAATCTCTACCCGTTGGCGGCATAAACTGGAATGGCCCCTGTGCACCTTTTGGCGATAAGAGATTTTTCCCCCGACCGGACTCCGCCTGATAGACACGATCAAGAATTGTGGTGGGAAGGTTATACTGCGACTCTAACTGTTTTAGTCTCGCCTGCTGCTGATCTTCACTAAAAGGCATATAAGGCATATTGACTGGGGCTACCAGATTTTGTTTTTCTTGCTCATCTCCGGGGCCATAATGTTGCTCATACTTTTTACGGTAACCATCAGTCATTATTCCGTAATCTGAGCCAACCTTATCCCATTCACTCAGTTTTTTATAAAATTCGGGGTCGTTATAACCACGGCGTAACTGATCCGCTTCTTTTCCCCTGTTTAGCCCTAAAAAGTGCGCAACTGAAATACTGTCAATACCGTTAGTGACTATATCAGTGACACCTTCTATTCCGTCTTTAACTGAACCATCTGACAAAATAGCACCGTAGAACTTATTCTGACCACGCTGCTTTAACCCATCCCAGGCAGCACTCACCTCAGATAATTGGCGATCCAGTTCGGTGAGTTGTGCATTGGTTTGGGGGTCAACCGTTAAACCGAATTTATCAGCCTTTGCCAACAGATCTTTATATCTGGAGCCTTCGCGCATTAAAGTCAGCAGGTTTTCATCCAAGCCTAAGGCATCAGCCAATGTTTTTTGCGTCTGGGGCGACAGTTTAGGGAATATCTTGGCCACGTTGTCCAGCGTCTTATAGACATCTGCCGTGCCATCTTTAAGGCGTTCAATAACCACTCCGTTCCGAGCCAATAACTCCTGAGCCACATCGTTACGCGCCCATAACGGATCATTAAACGTCTTGTATAGCCCCTCAACAGACTGACGTGCCGAATCGCTATCCGCCCCTAAAATCTGCATTGCGCCGCTGATCCGGCTAAAATTATCAACTGACATACCGGCATTTTTTGCCGCCGTATCCAGTTGATAGGCGTTACCCGCAGCCTCGCCCAAACCTTTAGCTAGCCCGTGGATGACATATCCACCAGCCGCCGCTATACCGCCAAACTTTAGCGCCTTACCGCCTAACTCCCCGACCATCTTCAACGGTGGTACCAGATCACCGATAAACTGGACGCCTTCACGAGCAAACTGTCCCATTCCTTGTAGTTTATCGTTGATACTATCCAGACCTTCGACTGACTCTTGCCCACCAAGTTTTAAACCATCGCGGGTTTTATCCAACTGAGGAACCAGCTTCTTTACTGCCTCGTCAATACGATGGATAGTCGCCGTTACCTGATCGTTGGCCACCAGTTCAAAATCAAAAGCATTAGCCATGACTACTCACCTTAATTTGATTTATCCGATTAGCCTGCTGATACCACCACTGTAATCGGCTATAGGTCAGGGACCAGGCATCTGCTGGCCCCCACCCATAGTAATAAGTCACATCCGCTAGTTCGTTACCCCATTCTCCGCCTGGGGGGAGTAGGCTAAAAAACTCATCATGTAGACCTCACAGACTTTGTAGTCGGTGAAAGCCATTTTTTTGATGGCTTCACGCGGTACATTAGACACCAAAGAAATGAGTAACCCCATCGCACTGAGTGCCCCTGATTTAGCTTGCTCGTCATAAAACTGCTGAACCTGAATCAATATCGGTTCACTGAGTTCGATAGCCTCATAAGTGGTTTTAGTGGCTTCATGAGAAATAGGCTTAACCAACGTAATTGTTTTAGTGCGTTCTAATTCAGACATCTTAGTTCTCCGTCACCGATACAGAACCCCCTTCCCAGCGAATATCAGCAGTCGCTTCAGTGCTATCCACTTCTTGGGTATTTACCGACCACATACCACTGCCGATAATCGTTTTACCATTGGCCAGCTCACAGACAATATTGACATTGGTCTGATCGTTAAAATCGCTGATCGACGTGCCGCCACCGTCACGGATTTGGCAGGAAATAAACGGGGCATTAAAGGTTTCTTTGTAACCGTGCACCCCATCCATTCCCGTCAGGGTTTCACGCTTGTATTTTGAGGGGCTGTATTTGAATTGCCCCGCAACCATGATAGTCAGGCCGTCAACGGTGACATAAGCTGTCCCCGCGAGGCGATTGGATGTATCACCCATGATAATGAGTCCTTATGCGGATGCCTGAAGGCGGAATTGGTTAAGAACGGCGAAGATACGCAACTGATTGATCAGGACTCCCGTCCACAGCACATCAACTCGATTAGGGTTGCTGGCGCTCTTTTCGACAATCAATCCCTTGGCAAACCCTTTGGCATCCTGCACATAGCCATTAAATTCCAGTGTCTGATACTGAGCAATCAGCTCGGCACGAATAATATTCGGCGTGATGATGGCCGAGCCTGGGGCAAAGCGGGTACCATCGGCAGCCAACTTCATGCGAGCAAACTTCGAGGTCACCTGAGTTCGTAGGTAGCGAGTGACAAACATCAATAAGAACAAAGTCTCAATCTGCAAATAGCTGTCATCTTCCGCGCCATACTTGTTCTTTTGATAGGTGGTGATGATGTTTTCTACCTGTACTGTGCCATCGTCGGTAACTGTCACGGTAGAGATCCCACTGTGCAGCAGGTTATTACGCTCGGTCAGGGTAAAGCGGCTGGCCAGCGGGGGGAGCCAGTACACCACTGATTGCCAAAGTTTGTAACGGGCGTCCGGGGTCGTTACGCAGACTTTGCGCAATAGCGCCAACATAAGCCGCTGACCAGATATAACTCGGTGTTGGCGAGCCATTTACTCCCAACAGAGAAGCATGCTGATCATTACGCAATTCGCCTGCGGCTGTCAGTTGGCCATAAGTCCCCGATTGAGCAGCGAAGCTGTGACCGTACAACTGCTCTGCATAGCTCCAGCGACCGGTACTGTCTGACAGAAACTCTTTGATTTTATTCAATGAATCCGTGTCAGTGTACGGGTTAATGATGAAATCAAAGGTTCGATCCTGCAAATTAGCCAAGGCATCATCCAGTTCAGGTGCGCCCGCGCCGCCCGCCATGGGTGTAAATGTCAGCACCAGGCTATCCGGCGTAGTTTCGCCGCCAGCACCGCCCAGATAATTCAGCCGCAAATCAATCGTGTTACCGTGGGCACCTTTGTTTTTAGCGGTTAAGGTAATCACCCCCGCAGTCACGGTAGCCGTCACCGGCAAAACCGTAGCCGCATTGATGGCGGCGGTCAGCGCCGCAGCAACCGAAGCAATGTCATCGGTGGCAACAACAGCAACCTGCACCCGGATGCCCGCTATATACAATGAGATCACCCCCGTAGCCGATGCGGGAGTGGTTAATGTGATTTTGCCTGTTGCAGCAACCATTGCCTCGGTATCAGCCAACGGCAAAATATAAACCTCACCAGCAATATCATTGGCCAGATAAGCCGCCATCTGCCCATGCAACATTGAACCCGCACCACATTGTCCCGCGACGGTGGCCACTGAGGAAACCAGTACCGGAATATCCGCAGGTAACGAGCCTGAATCCAACATCTGTCCAATGATTAAAGTTCGCTGCGTCGTTGTCGCCGTGTTCGCCTGTGAGTTATCAAATTCAGCGAAGAAAAGCGGTGTCCGAAGATTGCTCGGAATGTTAGTAAAGGGAATAGTCATTATTTGGTTTTCTCCGCTTTGGTTGCTTCTGGCGCAGGTTTAACCTCTTTAGGTTGTTCGCGCACCACATCACCGTCGTTTAAGCGACGACGCCAAAATGAATTATCGGGAACCTCTGTGCCAGATTCAGGCAAAAAGGTGCCCTTAACCGGGTCACGTACAGCGCGACCGGCTACGGGTTTAACATGCATGGGATTTACTCCGAAAGGTCTATTGAAACCACAGGTTCGGTGGTGCCATCTGGCATGGCGATCGTGACATCTATACCGTCTAATCTGTCGGCATTAATGGGATAGAAATCTTCCGGCCCCTGGTAATACTCGATATCCAGTTCCATCAATAATTGAGCCAGATGGCCTTCACCACTCGAATCCAGATCAATGGTTGAGCGAACTCGGGCAAACTGCTGTATTTGGCGTGTAAGGTCGTAACTGTTGATTACCGCTCGTTCAATTTGTTCTCGCAATCGCTCGAGTGCCAATTCTGCCTTGTTCGCCCCGTCATTCTCATTCTCACCGTCCAACTCCTGCAACCGGCCTGTAATGCGCACGGTGGTGATGGTATTGAATTGGGGAGCGTTACGGCCTAATGACTGCTTTTCCTCGATAAGGGTTTGCACCAAAATAACCGGATACATATCCTCAGTGGTCGGCCAGTCACGCGGGGAATAGACGCGAGTCTCTGCATCTGTATTCCCCTTGATAGCAGTAACAACCAGTTGCCTTATTTGCGCTGTATTCATGTTTTCACTCGATTAAGAATGAGTTTGCTCCCGCCATGGCTATCCGGCTGGACATCCGCTACAGCAAACAAGGTATTGACCGGCTCATTAGCAACAATGCCAATAAATACCCGGTCCCCTTGTTTGGGGGGTGAATGAAACTCGCTATCCCTTACCCCTAAAACGGGGTTGGTGGTGTTAATGGTGCTACCGTCATCCAGCGTGTTGATGGTCGTATAGGCCCGATCAAAGATGCCGCTGATGGTATAAGTTGGCTTACCACCTTGGGGGCGGTAATCAACCGGGTCACCAAACACCGAATGCAAGGGTGCGAGAAGATGCTGATCCCAGTTGATACCCATCAGCTACCTCGATTTATCTTCACACCATCATCGACGGTGATTGAGGGGCCAGAAATGCGCGCTTCCTGTTGCCGTAACGCTTTCACATCAGCAACCACCCCCAAATCAATCAACCGACTGGCGTCGCTACACGGCAGGAATAAACGGCTATTCTCCGCATAAGTTTTCCCGCTATGACGCAGGGTCTGGCCTTTTACCACCACCAGTTCCATCTCGTCAGAGTCATCCGCTGGGTCATCACTCCCCAGCTCACTCTCTGTGGTTTTTTCCTGAGTCTCAGACTCACCAGAAACTTTGTTCTGATCATCTGATATCTCAGGTGTTTTAGGTGGTTCCTCACTCGTTGATGTCTCTTTTTTTACCTCAGGATCAGGCTGCGTTTCGCTGTTATCCGTCGCAACAATCTGTTCCTGCGGGGTGTCAGCTTCGAACTCAGGCGGCAAGCCGCCCAGTTCGCTAATGCTGGCTTGCTGCTTACCTGAAGTTTTAGCCATATCACACCACCGTTGCACAAAGGGAGGCATTTACCCGGCTTGGAATGACCAGCGGAGCAGATTGCATCAACAGGTAACGTTGCGCGGGATCGGGCATAACCCATGATTTAGGTGCAAAAGCCAGAGGCCCATAATTAAATGCAGGGTCCAGAATGACACCAAAGGCACGAGTGCCCATCAGGTCAGCACCTGACATCAATACGGCACCATTGGGGATCATCGGCTTTTCAATGCCATCAACAGGGTCAATAAACCAATCGTTATACAGCCACAAATCAAAGTTGCCCCAGCGACCTTTATAAACCGCGCCTTTATTGACGCGCGGCCCCGCATCAACCTGATTACCAAACGGACTCAATGCCGGGAACGTGATGGCATTGTCTTTAATGGTGGTATCCAGCCGGAATGCTTTCCAGGAAGAGGTGGTAAATACCAAATCCGTGGCCACCGCACCTGACTCTTTCAACATCAGCGTCTGCCAATCTTCAATATCATCTGATGGCTGGGTATTGGTTGCACCGGCGGCGACAGATAAAGGCCATTTATCTGACCCACTCAGCGTAATCGTCAAAGAACTTGAGCGGCCAAAGTCAATCTCAGCCGTTTCAAACCCTTCACCCACGACCATGATTTTTGCTTTAGTCAGTGCACTGGCCGCCATCCATTCCAAACGACGGTTGATCATGTCAATTTGATCTTCCATTTCAAATTGAATATTGAGCATCTCACGTTCAGTCGCGGTGAACTCCCCCCCAATACGTTCGCCCATTTGACGGCGGATTGGTTTGCGCAGATCTGGAACCCGCACATCTTTAATGTAAGCAGGCTTAAAGGTATTGGTCTGATATTTTCGGCTTTCAACCAAATGCCCAGCGACTAACGGCGATACAAAAGGTGCCAGGCGGCGCTTACCAATGTCCACATCAATTGAAACCTCTTCAGTCTCATAGGTAACGATGTTGGGAAAGAAGCGATCCAGTAGCCAGTTTTGGCTAGTTTTTAGGTTAGGAACAACCTGAACCAACGCGTTGGTATCAAAAATATTCATGTAGTATCTCTTTTGATTTTCTGGCAGCCAGAGCCGCCAGACAAAGATTGAGGACGAGTAAGCCCCTACCAGGTGAATGGCATTGGGTGCAAAGTAAGGAATTTAGGTTTTAGACTGGAGCCTGGATACTGTCTTCGAGGAAGATTGAGTAGGTCCGTAGATCGGTTTTTAATTCAGCCAGCGTCCATGAAGCATCATGAATAATGCGGTTTTGATTGAATTGCCCCATCAAATAAACGCCTCCGCGCTGAGATGTTGTTGTCGTATCCACATCATCAACGAGGATGGCGACCGGAACCTCACTGCCATCGGTGGCGGTCTTAACAGACTTGACGTACTCACCTGATGCCGTAATTTTACCCAGCACTGTGCCCCGCAAATGTATCGTAGCCGCCTGAGCAATAACGCCAGTATCAGTGACCAGTTGTAATGTCCCAGAGACTAACTGGTCTGGCATAAACAACGATGAGCGCATGCCCGGTTGAAATGCATTTTGGCCGAAGTTATCCATTATTTTTTACCTTTTGCTGAGTCATAGAGACTGGTCATTCTAGTGACCATTGATGCACCTTTTGATGCTGCAACGGCGTCCTGACCGGGTTGAGCATTACCTACTGCCTGCATCCGTTCATCCAACGAGCGTTTGCGCGGAGCGCTGGCAGATGCCGGTGCTGTAGCGGTAGTGGAGGCAAGCACCCGGATCACGGCGGCGGAACTCATGCCAGAATTGAGTGCCAGAGAGACCGCTAAATCACCGCGCCCGGTAGCATGCTTACTACCGAAAATACGCGCACAACGGTTACGCTCAGCACGACGCCCCTTTTTAACGTTACGGTCTTCGGTGTCATCATCACCGTCATCGTCACTCCCTTCATCCGCGTCAGCATCATCGCTGTCGTCCTCAGCATCAGGGTCCTTATTATCCTGATCATCAGGATTATCGTTTGAGTCGTCATCACTCTCTTCGGCTTCAGGATCTTTTTCATCCTCTTCAGCCTGACGACCTTTGGCTTTTTTGGCCTTGTCCTTATCGTCCTCAGTCTCTTCTGTTGCTTTGGCCCCTCGACCAAACAGGTGTGAAAAACCTTTAATTTTCGCCATTATCTTTCTCCAACCAATGTTAATAAATCGCGGAATGCGACATCAGGCGGGGCAACTTGATCAGCCAGCCCCAACTGCACACCATCAGCCGCTAAGAAACATGCCGCCTCGGTGTCTCTGATGGTTCTCTCTGCTATCCCGCGATTGCGGGAAACGGTATTCACGAACAAGCGACCCATCTCGTCAACATCAGACTGAATGGACTTCTTTGCCTCTTCGCTTAATGCTTCGTAGGGATTTGATTCAGCTTTTCTGCTGCCAAAAGTGATGATCGTGACCTGTACCCCATCGCTTTTTATGCGCTGTGACCAGTCAACATGCATCACGATGACGCCGATAGAGCCAACCCCCCCGGTGCGCGGGACGATAATCCGATCTGCGGCACTGGCCAGTGCATAAGCGGCTGAATAGGCATTTTCGGACAGGATTGACCAAATGGGTTTAGCGCCACGGGCAGCATAAATTTCATCAACCAAATCAAAACAGCCGGCGACTTCTCCGCCCGGTGAATCGATATCAAAACAAATGCCCTTAACAGCATCATCATTGATTGCAGTCAGAAAGCTGGCGCGAATACCGTCATAGCCGGTCATGCCGCTGTAGGGTCGCAAGGTGCCTAACTTTTGCACCAGCGTGCCCTGAATCGGAATAACTGCTATGCCCTCGATGACGTCATAACCACAATCACGACCCTTGCGTGAAAAGAAATCATCCTCTTCGTCGGCCCAATCGGCATTCGACTGAATGCGCGTCAGGCCGAACCGGTCAGTCAACGCCGCCATAACGACTTCAGCCTTGTGCGGATGAAGTGCCAACGGGGTGTTAAACAGTCGCTGGGCTAAATGTGGAAGATTCACGGTGCCTCCGATTTTTGTTGTTGGTTGGCTGTAGGCTGATCGGGTGCAAAGGTTTCAGCTTGCAACCATGTAGGGATCGGCAATCCACGTTCAATATATGCCTCACGTTCTCGCTGGCGCTGATCCAGCAATTCCTCCCAGTCTTCACCCACGTTTTCAGCCGCCTCCATTTCGAGAGTAGAGAGTCCGGCTTCCATGCCAAGAATGGCCCCTTTCTTCTCAGCCACCGGATCAACCCAGCCCCGCCCTGGCCCCATCCATTGAGCACGGCAATATGCCGCTTTCGCCGCGAGAAAATCAGGTGCGCCAGCAGGTAAAGGAACCTCACCTAAGTCATGTAATTCTTCGATAAAGCACGACAAGATGGGCTGAGCGAACCCTGCCGCAAAGTCATCGCGGCGGCGGGTCAGCGTTTTCCACGCTTCCAGCATGGCGGAACGCGCGGAACTGTAGTTAACATCGGACCAGTCTTGAGTCAGTTGCTGAGTAGATATCCCCAATGACGCCGCAACATTTCTCAGCGCGGCACTTTCAAAGGCGACAAAGTTACTGGTTGGTCGAACCGCATTAAGCGCGGTCATACTTTCACCGGGTGCCAGTATCGGAATACGTGCACCACCTTGTAATGAAAGGCGTTTTTCGTCGTGATATTCCCGACGCATTTTCTGATACTTAATCACGTCATCACCCGTATCGAGAGATTCTGCAACCAGACCGGGGTCATAAGGCGACGTGATGAAAGCAGCGAAAATGGAGTTCAGGATTGATGACTGCAATTCCACTTCATCGTACTTAATCAGCATTTTCAGGCGCTGGACGATGGGAGTGAAAATACTGATACCGCGATGCTGGGAGGCCCGATCGCTATCAAAGTCATGAATAACGATGGGGCGGCCCCAGTCAGTTTCACGCTGGATGCGCTCCCAGGTCATGGTTTCTTTACCGCTCCACCAGTCACCGATATGAGCTTTGCGGATGTGATAAGCAATAGGGACACCATCCTCATCAATTTCTATCCCACCGCGAATATTCGGCATGTCGAATTTCTCTTGCGGATTGCTTAGCCGGTCGGGATCAATGATTTGCATGGTCGTGGCATACTGCGCCCGACCATAGCCAAGGCGGTCAGGTCGATATTGCATCACACAGAGCGCGTCACCGTCAGTCAGCTTGTGGCGGAAACCAAGCCGCAGTAGTTGCGCGACGGTTTTCTTTCTTTCCACATCACAATAACGGTTTGGGTCATTCGCCCAAATTCGCCAGCCTGATTCAATGGCCCGTCCATATTCATCCGCCCATTTCGCGTCAAATTGAGGATTGCCAGTCATCAGCGCCAGAGTTCGATAATCGACTTTGGCAAGCGGACGAAAAGACGCCCCCACGGCATTATCCAAAATGCGGGTCACGCTGCCCGAGGCCCAACCATCATTGCGCACCATGTCACGAACACGAGCAACAACCTGATTACGGGAGGGATTAATTTCGTTGTCTGGTGACCATAGTGATGGTTGCCAGTTAGCCATAGTGTCACTGAATTGATCAGCAGCGTCATAGGGAACACCACTGGAGCCATTTAGCATTGATACCCTTGATTGGGATGGCGGCAAGGGGCGACCGTCAGGACCTAAAATCCTTACTGGGTTTTTCATCAATAACGAAACCTTAACGCCCTACGGGGATGTTTAACGATGCCTAGCTGGGCCTGAAGAAGTTGAATTAATCCCATCAGTTGACCGATATCAGTCGGCTGATAGGTCACTGAGCGAGTACCATCCCCTTGCGCATAGGAGAAAGAGACGCCTTTTGAACCCGTGGATAATTCGATATAGGCTTGCTGCGCACGGTTTAATGCTTCTTGCAATTGGGCACGACTCATCGCACCGGCCAGCAGGCTGGTGTTTGCATGGAACATAGAAATCCTTATGCCAATCGGCTGGCGATGCTTTTTGTGGTAGGAGGTTCAGCTTCCTGAATAATGGCCCCCGGTAGGCGCAGGCTGGTTTTTTCTTCTGATTCAAAACGAGCAGGATGCAAAACTTTATCGGGTTCGGATTCAATCAGCATTGCACGGGTGTTTAATTTCAGGCCCAAATGGAACAAACCCGCCAGCGCTGCGTAGGCATAAACCCGACAGTCCAGCGCTTCGTTAGCCTTGCCGTGAGGTAATTCCCATACGCTGTAACGCTGCCCCGCCGCCTCTTTCATCACCAGCCGTTCAGCGGTTAACTGGCTGAAATAGCCCATATCCCGATCGGTTGAAAAATGCATATAACCGGGGCCGGGCTTATCCAGATGAAGACGGGCGCGGATGGAGTCTTTTGCCGAGTTCACCCCAATAATGACCGGGCGGAACTGCGACCGATTCTTTGAGGTCGGCCGTTTGTTAGGCCAAATAGGAGAGCGCTTACCACCAGTAGCTGACTCCCCTTTGATGGCCCATATCCGCCGAGCCAGACGTTCTTTGGCAAACTCATAGACCTTTTGTGTGTGGTTGCCACCGGAGTCATGACAGGCCGCCATGATGGTAAAACCTCGACCATCCGAGCGCCGCCAGATTTGCTTGAGATAAGCATCGAGCCTGAGCCAGGGTTCAGCCGTTTCAAGATCACCCTCAATAACGTCAAACGCCACAGACCAGCTCTCCTCATCTTTACCCCAACCCACCACTTCAATTTCTAACCGGTCAGCCTGGGTATCAATACCTGCGGTCAGGACGGCAACACCTTCGGGTATTTCAGCATCAAATACTTCTCTTCGCGCCAGCAGTTCATCTACTGGCAGACGTTTACCGTAGTTGGGTCGATGAGGCAGGCCCATCTGGGTATTCCACCAGGCTAGCTCCTTATCCGGATCACCCTTGGCTTTAAGGTATTTAGCAGCGATATCAGACGGTTTATCTTTCTGCCACGGGCTGAATAACTTGGAGGCCTGAAAACCGGCGTGGATATTATCAACCCCCAACTTACCGCAAATGGGACAAACTGCCCGATGCACCGCGTGGCGCTCAGATTCAGACCAGCGCCATACAACACCCAGCGCCGTCTGATCATCAACATGCCAGGCTTGCTCATAAGCATTTAGCGGTACATGGCGCTGGTCGCAACATTCAAATGGCTTGGTCTGATGCCATTGGATGGTGCGTAACGCTCTTAGCCGGTCACCCTCTGACCAGCCAGAACCACAGCTTTCACAGTGGATCATGGCTAATTTTGTATGGTGCTTGTCTCCCTCTGATGGCCAGTGAACATGCTTGAAGAAATCAGGGAATTGGCGGTGACCACAGTGTGGACATGCTATCGATGCCCGACGCTGATCCGACTCTTCATAGCTGGCCGCTATTCGGCTTTCATCTTCAACGGTCGGAGAGCAGGCCCGGACAGATAGCCAATTCAGACCAAAGGTCGCGGTGCGTTCTTCTGCCAGCGTTATCGGGTCACCCTCACGGGTGATTGGATACTTATCTACCTCATCGGCCAGCAATACACGGATCGGGCGACGGGCAAGGTTATCTGGGCTACCGGCCCCCGCCAGTGCCAGAAACCCACCGGTAAAGGATTTGTATAGCAATGTCTCTTTTGAATTTTTCTGTTTGTTACCGCCCACCAACTGGCGAAGTGCCGGTGTCACCCTGACTAAGGGAGTAATTCGTTCTTTCGAAAATTGCTCGGCGGCGTCTTCTTTGGGTTGTAATAACAACATTGGACAGGGATCGAGATGCGCAAAGTAACCAAACAGATTTTCCAGCAATGCTGTTTTCATCAACTGGGTGCAGCACATCACGGTGATGATATGCACCCCTGATTCCGTCGCCGCCAACATCGGGCCACGGGCAATCTCTACCGTGGTGGTTTCCCAATTTCCTGATGTACTCCCCGCCTCTTTTGCCAGTTTACGGTAGCGGTCAGCCCAGTCAGGTACGCTAATGCGCGGTGGTGGTGTCCATCCCTTGCGAACGCTGCGAAGTAACCGGTCATGTTTGCTCTGCGTTAAACTCAGGTTCGCCGAGGCCAGAGATGTGTTTGTGGACATATGCTAATAACACCTCGGTCATTCTGTCGGCAGGAACATCCAAGTCAGCCGCCATCAAAGGAGCCACCCTTGACGGCCAGTTCATCCAGGCGTCGCGTTGTTCACGAAAAGCGCTAAACAAAATATCTTCTGCGGCCGTTAGTTCCACCAGCTGCCCGTCTTCTTTCTCAAACTCCAACTTGGTTAATAGCGCCAGGTAATTCTCTTTTACTCTGCTGGCTTCTTCTCGTGTCCATTCGACACCATTGGCCAGCATGATCTCTTTGACGGCCGTATTAGTATTGTCATCAGTATCGACAGCGGTAACTTTTACGGGCTTATTCTTGCTGGCGTTTTTAGTGCGGGGATCTTTGCTGTCGCGTAAAGTCGCCATCGCTTTATCACTTTCCTCAACGTTGACCAGATCACCATCAAGAACAATATATTTTCCCGCCTTTATCCAGCGGCTCACCGTCTTCCGATCCACACCTGCATGCTTGGCATAATCAATCTGCGTCATTGTGCTCATGGTGAAAATTGCCTCTGTGGGACATGGGACATTGCCGTGGGACATTTACGTGGGACATTTTTTTGTGTCCCATCTAAAATGTCCCACGCAGAAAAACAGCTACAACCGCGCTGCGTAAGGGCTGACGGTTGCATTTGCATAACTATGCGCGTGGGACATGGGACACAAAATGAAAAATTTATAGCTGGTAAAACTGCACGGCGCGCAATGCCCGTACATTAGAAAAGTCGCAGGAAGGACCCAAAAAAATACTAAGGGAAAATAACTGTTAATCAACTAAGCATCTTTCTAATAGATATCAGAAAAAGTGTAAAGAGCCGTAATTAAACGGCTCACAAATATTATCTAAGAGGTGTGACACGGCTTGCAGCAATGTATGCAACCATTTGCATGGTAGCCTTTATCTTTTGCTGCTGTAACAGCGGGACTACAAGAAGAAAATTCCCCCAGATATACACGGTTATCGGATGAAGGTAAAAACCTACACTCAGCAGTGTGTACTTCGTTATCTCCATTATCTTGCTTTTTACTGTTTACATAATACTTAGTCATTGAATTATCTCTTAATTTAAGTGAAATAGGCGCGCTGAAAAAATCAGCACCTTTAGCCTAGTTCATGAAAATAAAGTTTCCATATGGATCAAATTAAATGACTAAATAACATCATTTCGCTGTCTTCAATGCCTGCTCGATTGCCTGACTTAATGCACCGGGCATTAAAGCCTGTGCCATTGCATTCGCCCGGTCGAAGTATCCAAGCGTTGTTTTAACCGCCAATGCATCACCAAACTGAATCAGTAGCTTAGGCGCTCTCTGCTTCTGCCTGGCTCTATGCACCCCGTTAGGAGAGCGCTTCTGACGCTTCTTAGCCTTTTTGCTCTTCTTGCCTTTCTTACGCTGAAAGAAACCACTAACGCCATTCACCTCCCCCACAAAGACATTTTCTTTAGCCTTGAGCTGCTGCGTTTTATTGCGGGCTAAGTTGCCGAACTTATTCAACTTAATGTTCTTAGGGTTAAGTAGCGCCTGACCATTAAGCTTGTGCTGACCGCCGAACTCGAACGGTTCGAGATAACTGGCAGCAATATCACGCACAAATACTTTGGCCTGTAATCGGTCCTTGCGGGCACCAAACGAGCCGACAGAATTAACGGTGAAAGGGGTCGGATTATCCAGATTACGCTGCATACCCACTTTTTGAGCGGCGGCAATCTGGCGTGCAACACTTGTTAGCGCCTGAGCAGCAGCAAAGGGGATCTGTTTTTTTATCGCCTGTAGCTGATTGGATAAATCTTTGAGAGTGGCCATATTCAAGCTCACCTATTTATTTACTCAAGCTCCGCGCTAATCTCAGCCATAAGAAGAGTAAGAGCGATGAGAACCTCATCTTCACCTTTGTATTCATCGACAGTATTTTTTAGGTGTTTATGGCACTCAGCCACCTTGGCTTGTTGTTGCTCATCAAGTGAGGAAATAACTCCGCGTATTACAAGTAACTCTGCATTTAACTTCATAGCGTTGCTCCAAAAGAAAAACCACCGGCTTATAAGGCCAGTGGCTTGTTGTTGGTCGGTGAAACTATCACGAGGTTTATCTCTTCTCAGGTATCTTCTATATGCTTTTTAGCAATCTCGATTATCTCTCAGATGCTAAGCATCTTTGAGGAATGGAGGTGAGGTTTAAATTAAATAAATTCACTCATTACTCGGTTTCGTCATAATGATCAGGTTCATCAAATGTATTTATAGAAACATAAACTGTTTCTCCGACTTTCCATCCTTTATCTTTAAGCACATGCTCTGGTGTCGACTCAGGTACTTTAAAATAATATGAATAAAGCATTTCTCCTGAATTACCATAATCCTCACCCAAATCTTCTGGATTGAGATCCATTTCTTCCAGATCTTCCTCAGTGATACCAAGCTCTTTTGCTAACGCAGATAATTCAGTCATTTTCGCCTCGAATGTAGTTAAGTCAGAAATACAATCTCACGAGGGAAATTAATTGTAAACCACTGTTTTTGTTGACCAATTGGTCAACGTGGATAAGTGTATAATTTAACTAACCAAGTAGTTATTAAATTATTTTATATAATAGGTATTATCGTGGCTCTCAACTTGTGATCAGTCTTTGCCTTCCATGATTGCTACCATATCAGGATCAATGCTTTCTACGAGACGTTCTCTTGCGGTAAGCAATAACCGCTTACGTCCGCCTACTCCCCAACCATTCATCTTTCTGGCGCAGGAGCTTATCTCTTTAACTTCAGTGTTAATGATTAAGTCCAGGCGATTAAGCCTATTCATCGCACCCAGTCCGTTTATCACTGCATCGCGAAAAGTGTTATAGACGCGAATTTCAAACTCAGGTTTTAGCCAAGCAGCATATCGAATTACTACCAACTCAAGCGCCCACGTTCCCTGCTTCAGTCCGCCCTTTATAACTTTGACCGATGCACTTTTTGTTGCATCGCTTAATGCCTGAACAAATCGTTTCACCTGTTGGCTCTTAATAAATACGCCGGGCCGTTGTGATTCTGTCGCATCTCCATTTGCTACAGCCGCCGCATGCAAGTCATTCAGGTTATAGCGTCCATATTCATCAACACGAACAGATACGCCGTTTACTACTACGGTTGGATAAGTCATCGGTGTTACCTTTTAAGATGAACCTTGTTCGCACAGGAATACGGCCCTCAGAAGGCTCCGACAGCCAGCCGGTTCCTCAAGGGTCATCCTGAAAGGTTCTGAGTGATTTGCGCTTGCGATAGCGCGGTGATTTATTGCCAATAAAAAAGGCCCAGTCGTTAAACTGAGCCTTCATATTCTTTCCGCTTTGCCACTAATAAAAACGCCACCGGCTTATTAGGCCAGTGGCTTAGATATAAAAAAATGGCCGGAGTCGGTTTCAGTGTTACTTACCAAGGTTTTCGATAAATATCTTGCAGCCAGCCTCCGCTTCATCGATATCATTTGCTTTGGAAAATCCATAACCATTTTTAAATTGTTCCCACCGGCCATCTCCATTACGAGATTGAATATCAGCGGCGTAATATTTATCACTAAGATAAATTTCGAATTTGAAATCTCCATGCTGTTCATGTTTAAGCACGATGGTTCTCATTAGAGTGCTGTGTGACATTTCATTCTCCCATGCTGGTCTGTGTATCATCACAATACCATTAATAATCATGGAATTTTTTAGCTTTCACTCTAGGCCTCTTGTGAAAGTGGCTCTCAACTTGTGATCAATCTTTGCCTTCCATAATGGCTAGCATCGCTGGGGCTGTAATCTTCATGATGTGATCGTGCTCTACAGCAAGAATGGGCTTTTCTTTCTTTCGCTCATTCATTAATCGACTGCCAATAGTGCCTTTCAGTTTTGACCGAGTTTCTTTAATAGCAAACCGATGCTGCATCTCTTCGCCGATAGACAGTCGGCGATTTAGCTGTTCTGCCATCCAGTTAAACGCATTGATATAGCACTCTTTGATAGCGGTGGCAGTTTTCCCTGTAAAACCCATAACCAACATCATGCAACCGTCGCGTGTGATATTGTACATTGGCTGGATATCACCATTTTTATCAATAAAATCAATGGGCGCAAAATTGCGCTGGGTGAAATCACTGGAGCATTTCAGATTACGAATTGCCCTTAATACATCTTTATGCCGCTTACCAAAATATTGAGCGACTTTAAGCGATGTGGTTATCACCTTGTTTTCTGACATGACAACCATATCGCGGAAATCAAAGGCAGGAATAATTGACGGATTATTCATATCGGTAGTTACCTTATAGAAACGAGCCTCGTTGCCCAGAAACGCCAGCGCACAGAGACGGCTACCGGCCTAAACCAGCATTTCTCCAAGGCTTGTTTCTGTAAGACTCTATGCTTTGAAATGTGCCGGGCATGGCACGAGATATTGCAGGTACAAAAAAGGCCCAGTCGTTAAACTGAGCCTTCATGTTCTTTGTTCGCGGCTTTGCTACTCCTCTCGGCGTTGCGCCACCACTTACGGCTTACCTGTCAGCAAGATGTGGATCAACTCTTTAGGGCTGCACAATCTGGTTATTTCAAGCAATACTGATGTGAATGAAACTGAACAGCCACAGAATGAATTCAATCACTCCCCAGCCAACAGCGGCGCAGATGCAGCCAAGAAAAATGAATGTTCCCGTTCCGGGTAAATTAAGACCCATTTCTGTTCTCCTCAATCTTGCGAATACTCGCCTTATCTGCGTTGCACTGCTCTATCACCATAAGTAACGTGTCATTAAGCAATAGGCTGTTACCCCAAGTTAATATCTCGGGGACTTCTGGAGGGATGCAGTCAGAAAGTAAGCTTGCTGGTATCGGTACCTGTGGCACCTGAACGTATTTGATTTGCGTGTTTCCGCAAGAGGTCAGCAGCGGCAACAGGAACAAGCTTATTAGTACAATCGTCGCCTTTAATCGCCTCTCGAATGTAAACGACGCGAGCCTCACCCTCTTGAGCAATTTTCTGTTTGTCATTCTCGTTGGCCTTGGCGATATCGTTGATGATGTTAACCATGCGTACCTGGTTATTGAGAATGCGCCGGGCCTCGTCGCGCTCATCAGTAACTGTGGTAATGGCCGCGTCTTTAGTAACTGCCTGTCCGTGGTAGTAAACGACGCCAACTAGTAAGGCAGCAATCACAGCAATGAAAGCGGCGGTTAATTTATTCATCCAGCCCCCAACAGGTCAGTTCGCTCTCCTGTGCGCGGCGTTCTATCTGCCCGTAACAGTTATTTGAGCGAATATTGCAATCCCTGCCGCCGTCATATACCCAGCGTTTGATTTCAGCGCATGCACCTTTGCGGTCGCCAGCGTTGAGTTTTTTATAGAACGTGGAGGTGAAGCATTTGCTTGGGCCAATGTTATAGGGGCAAAACGAAGCAATACCGGCAATCTGTGGTTCAGTCAGCGGTACCCGGACATTTTTCTTAACCCAGCTAATAGCCTTGTCAGCCTCCAACTGATTCACCGCAGCACATTTGTCCGCTGACAACTTCATCCCTTTCACTACCGGCTTACCATCAACTTGAGTCGCACCACGGCAAATAGTCCAAATCCCTTTTCCATCTGGATAAGCTACAAGCCGATTGCCCTCTTTCTCATCTAAAAGCTGATCAAGAATTATGGTGGCTGGTGCTGCGACCATTACCAGAGCCAGAACTGCCGCACTTAATTTGCTTTTTGTCGAGGCCATCACTCACCATCCGGTTTATAGCCGTGGCGACGATCCCAAATCTTGACGCCAGCATTAAGCATGAATGTCAGGGCCATAAAGAATAACGAACCAAGCACACCAATCACCGTCCACTCATCAGGTGTGAAGCCAGCAATCAGCTCTTTAGCCCAAAAAATAAAACTACCACCCGACGCCAGGTAGGAAGCATTAGAAGCGATATTGCTCATTTTCATGATCTCCCCCTCCCGTTCTGCGGGTTGGGCGCGTAGTTAAGGAATTTAGCCCACCAGTGCAACCACTCATGCGGAGTAATGTGTGTGGAGTTGATTGGGTGACTGGTGGGCTAAAACGAAAAAGGCCACGGAATAATGCAGCCCTAAAATTTGTTAAATCTTAATTACTCGACTATTTTTGGTGGAGTTCAATTTCTAGCCTGAAGTCGTTTGCTCTGTTCTATCAGTTTTCCTATCATTGCCAGTACTATCATTTCCTTTACTTCGGCAGATGCGGAGTTATAACGCTGGAATAATGTCGATTCTGGCCGATTGGAATACCGAAGATCCTTGTCAACCTCATCTACAAATGGAGTTAAATTAATCATGGCAATGGTTTCCTTAGAAGATGTCACATGCCCTCACTGTCTTAGAGAAAACACAGCATTAGAATGCATGTCAGAATTCGTACTTAGCCGGAAGCAACTGCTAGCTATGGTGTTTTTATGCAGGAGTTGTAATGGGGTGGTCGTAGCTGAAATATCCCCTGATGAAAACACTGTCAGGGGTGGTGGATATTTGAAACGCGCACAAAACTACGGGCTGGATATTCATTTCTCGCCCAATGATGATACTAATGGGGTTATTGTAGATGTTTACCCTCAAGAAAATATTCCCCTTGCCCCTGCGCACGTCCCTGAGAATATCGCAGACGCATTTCTTGAGGCTAAGGACAACCTCGCTCGTGCCAGGTATTCCACATCTGTAATGCTGTCAAGAAAAGCGCTAGATCTTGCAACAAAGCATTTAGGGGTTGCCGAAGGAATCAGTATTAATGATTTATCAAAACGTGTATTCCAGCTACGAGAGAACGGAAAGATCACACCAGAAATGGCTCAGTGGGCCAAAATAATAAGAATAGACGGTAACTCATCCGTGCACTCAGATGAAGTTTTTAGTGAGGCTGATGCAACCGAAATAATAAATTTCATAGAAACTTTTTTGCTGTATGCCTTTACCCTACCGAACATGGTGGCTGTAAATAAGCACACACAATAATATTACTTGAAGCCGGTTACGGTTCCGGCGTCAACACCTACCAATGTGCTGACCGCATACCTTTAAAAGCAATAGGTCCACCGAAGGGTGCCTGTTTAAACTCGTTACAAACCCCTATTGGTAATTACAAATCAGCTATTCTGAATAATTTTCATTTCAGCTTTTAGGTAAAGCCGCATGTTATCAAGGAACTCATCCAACTGTTCCTCAATGCCTAGTCTTTGATCTGTATCCATTGTTTTCCCTATATTGAGGGCATCTCGCAATGCAGCTTCACAAGATTTTAGGTTTATTTCTATAGTTTTAGCCTCTGGAAGATCCATGTTAATCAAAAGGATTATAGAATAAATCAATACATCGAGTTTTTTCGCCGCTTCAAAGCCTTCAGCTAAATCTTGTCGATCAAATGTAGAATCTGACTCATTTACAAGCCTACGTTTTACTAAAAGTGATGCCCATAGAGCTTCAATGCCAGCAGCATACTGTGCGCTAAAATCTCTAATCTTATTAATACGCTCAGCAGCCTGAGCTAGTTCCATTTGAGACCTAAGTAACTTATTACTATTTTCAATAGCTTTCCAAGCGATTATGGCAGGGATTGCACCAGCTATTAACGATCCCAAAATAGTTATAAGAGAGCTTTCCCACGAGAAAACTGAATCAATAATTATTTTAGGAACTTTACTAATAGTAAGATAACTATTTGAAAAAATATGTTCCTGTATAAATGGAATTCCTTGCCATACCATTATGCAATGCCTATAAATATAAAAAATAAATCATAACCATGGTTTCAATTTATTAAAAGGCACTAAAGCAAATAAACCCCACACAAAGGCGAGGTTTCTTTGACTGGATAAGCGCTACTGCACAACCAACTCTTATCACAATAGTGGGTAAAATTCGTAACGAATAGTTTTTTATATGTTTTTTTATTCGTTCATACTTACTCTGAGCTCAATCAGAGCTGACAGTCAGCCTGTGCCAACTGCGGACATTCGACTTTTAAAAAGATCCTGAGCACAACGTTTTCTCAGTGCAAAAAAACTTCCTATAAAATATTGATTGGCTGAGGCACTGCTCAAGCGTCAGACAGGCAGGACACGGTCTTTCACAACCGTTTTCATAACCAGCGTTGAGGTAAGCCGCTGAACCCCTGACATACCGGAGAGTTTTTCATCATACAGTTGCTGAAAAGCCGGCAGGTCCCAGGTGATAACATGAAGCAGATAATCCGGATCGCCAAACAGACGCTGCGCCTGAATAATTTGCGGTATTTCTTTTACTGCCGCCTCGAAGGAACTGACTGCCTGCCGATCTCCCTCGCGCAGAGTGACGAAAACTATGGCTGAAAAGTTTAGCCCGAATTTGGCCGGGTCAAGATATGCCCGGTAACCGCTGATAACGCCTTCTTGTTCCAGCGCTTTAACCCGCCGCTGACAAGATGACAAGCTTATCCCCACCCGTTCCGCAAGGTCAGTCAGCGAACGTCGACCATCCTGCTGAAGCTCTGCAAGAATATTGCAATCAGTTCTGTCCATTCCTGAAAATCTCCCGTTTAGCATAAGTTTTCATGCTGTAGATGAAAGCACATTCCGCGTTAAAAGCGATATTCTTTCTTTCCTATTAAACTAATCAATCAGGTAAGGGGTTCAATTTATGCAAGTTTTAGACGCTGGTAAATGGCCGGTCAAAAATGAGGTCAATGAGGATAACGCCGTATGTCACTGAGTATGTTTGCCGCATTCTGGGCCGTTTCCGTGCTTTTTGTTATCACTCCCGGTGCTGACTGGGCTTACGCCATTTCAGCCGGCATTCGGGGTCGCCGCGTCATGCCAGCAGTTGCCGGCATGCTGAGCGGTCATCTTGTCGCAACATTCATTGTGGCAGCAGGCGTCGGCTCGGTTATTGTGAGCGCGCCGGCCATACTTTCCGCGCTGACTTTTGCCGGGGCTTGCTATCTTATCTGGCTCGGCATCGGCATGCTCCGCCACCCGTCATCACCAGCAGCGATTCAGGATAAGGATGCCGGTTCGCGACTGAAGTGGGCGCTTAAAGGCTTCTGCATCAGCGGGCTTAATCCGAAGGTTTTTCTGCTTTTTTTAGCCCTGCTGCCCCAGTTCACCAACGTCCATGCCACTTGGCCGCTTCCGCTGCAAATGGCCGCGCTGGGACTGGTACATGTAGTCAGCTGTGGTGTGGTCTACCTGCTTGTGGGGTACGGCTCAGGCAAGGTACTCCGGACGCGTCCGCGCGCTGCGCAGAATGTCAGCCGGATTTCAGGTGGCCTGATGATCCTCATTGCAGTTCTGCTACTGGCAGAGCAGTTTGTCTGCTTGCCTTGAGTATTCGTTAACAAACGTGGAGCACTTACTGGCTCGAAAGAAAAGCGGTGATCATCGCATGATTCTCGCTCAATATTCGTAACCAGTAAGCGCATACCCTGAATCACCTAATAGCGCAAGTTTCAGGGTATGAAAGTCTATATTTCGCTCTTAACCGACGCTCATACTTATCCCCCCTTTGCTACAGAACATTGTCAGCACAGATCCGATACAGTTTTTGTACTATCAGCCTTATGTGTCCACTCATCCATTTCTAACTTAGCGCCAGCCATAATCAAACAAGCATCTACAAAAGTTTCAGCCAGCATGAGTTTTAACCGAATCTTACCCTCTGAGCACTTATGCTTTCTGGCAATCTCTGACTTTGATCTCCCCTTCTTATAATGCTGCTCAATCAGATCATACTCTTCGCTGCGCCCTGCCTTTTTTAATCGGCCTATAGCTGCATCGACTAGCAGCCCGTCATTATCACAGCAAGACAATCGTGCTTTTGAGGTACTTGGCAAAAGCCCTTTGAAGCCAGCGGCAATAGTAGAATAGCCAACGCCACTATCTTCATTAGCAGCCCAGCCGCCCCAGCGCTCAAGAACTAACTGAATATCTCTCATGCTAAAGCCCCTATACCGATTGAACGATCCATAAAGCGGAATAATAGAACTATCTGACTGCCGTGTTCTTCTTCCCACGCTCGCTGGTTATCATGCAATTTGTCATGACAGATACGGCACAAAGGGAATGTGAATAGGTCATGGGCCTTGGTTGCCATGCCGCCCTGCCCGTGTCCGATGATATGGTGAGGGTCGCAGTCGCCATTGCCACAACCGCAGCAAGGCTGTGATTTAACCCATTGCAGATATTTCCGGTTCTCCCAGCGCCGCAGTTTTGGCCTGAGCATAAAACCTGCTGGTGGCTCGGCATCAACCTTTAGAGCCAAAGCGGGTTTTACTGCTATTTTCGTTGATGGCTTGGCTTTCGTCACTTTCTTGGCAACCACCTCTTGTGGTGCAGGTGTCCAGGTAATATCACTCTCTTTTGTGCCGCCAGTTTCGATAACTGCTGGTGGCATACGTAGAGAAAAACGAGCAATAGCATCCGGCAACAGGTCGTAAACCTCGTTAACCACCGCCCACCAACACAGCTCCGGCAACGTCAACTGGTGGCCCTCAGAAAAACGAAAGTAGCCGCGAACGGTTTCTACCATCCAAGCGACGAGGTTATTGGTCGCCAGTTGGTTCAGGCGAGGAAGTGTCTGCTCTCTCAGCTTATTGTCGTGATGCCAGCACAGGCGAATCGGCCGCTGGTTATAACGCAAGATGGTGAAATTACGGTCATGGCTATCATCCGGATCATGCCACTGGCACTCTTTCAGTCGTTCAACCCACAACTCCAGCACTCGAGGCCCACCAGCAGCATTGATAACCCGTTCATGTTCAAAAAAGGGCAACAGTCGCGGATCATTAGCTAGCTGTTGATTGGCGACCGGCAACGCGCCAGCAGGCAACAGTTTAAACTCATCCGGTTCAGTGGCCACCAGCAAGCGGCCTGACATATACGGCAATAAATCTGCACCTGGCTTCAATATCACCACGCCCAGCTCACGCTGAATAAATGGGGTTAATAGCGCCCTCATGCTGCTTTAGCCGTCATCATTAACTTAATAAGCTCAGCCACTTTCGATTCATAAAAATGTGGTTGCGTCTCACGTGGATTACCCGGACTGATGATATTCTTGCCATAAAGCAGCCCTTTTGATGTCACTGACCAAAAGTATTTAATCCCTCCTTTGGCCTTGGGTGATGTGCTCGGACGGGATCGGCGTTCAACAATGCCCAGTTCGGCCAGGCGACCAAATGCCACTGTTGCCCTAATGGGGATTGACCGAGATTTAAGTACCGTACTCAGTGCCATGGTTGGACGGCTGGAACCATCAACAGCGTCAGTAGGGGCGTCAATGGCATATTGTGGGGCAAGATTGGGTAATCCGATTGCCTGCTGTAGCTTTTGGCAGGCACCAAGAACAGAGGAATTAGAAAGATTGAGTTCTTTACGCATAAACTCTAACAAAATGACACCGGCCTGCATTTTATCTGCTGACGGGTTTACAGCAGTGGTCGGCTGGCTGACTACGTGATCGAACGTTCGGATGACTTTCAGACTAAATGATGCACTGATCCACATGGCATATGAGTACACCAACTCTTTACAAACGTAAGTCCCTTGTTGGTTACCGCCCCGTATAACGCTAACCGGTTGATTTTGTTCCAGAGGTGGAATACCCCCCTCGGTCAATTCTCGTACAAGCTCTTGGGTTTGTTGAATGGCATACCAATATTTGGGTTTATGACGCTCTTCGCTGCCAGCAGCACGATGTAAGTCATTCAGGCAGTAACGACCAGAATTATCGAGACGAACGGAAACACCCTCAATTACGAGTAACTGATTCATAATTCACTCCACACATTAGTTTTAACCAGCCTCTCCAATCCAATGTCCGCACAACTGGAGAGGTGAATAACTGTACAAACACTGTACATCAATACAATATCAACGAGGAACATTTTTATTCACCTCACTGATAACTATCTCTATCTTCCCTCCCTTGATGATTGGACCCCATTCAAGCGCCATCTTTTTTACCTGGCTATCATCACCCCAAACACCCGCATGAGTGAGAGCATCAAGCGGCGCTTTCAGATAATTATCCATATCCCTGATGCGCCGATCGGGTGGGTAGAAATTGATGGTCACCGCTACATGACCAGTAATCGCTTTTGGTACCCGCCGTAACTGTTCAAGAACGCAGGCTAAAGCCTCAACTCTAAACTGACGACCTTTCGCACTGATAAGATGGCGACCCGCTAACGACCCCTTTGTGGGGGCGCGCCAGTAGCTATTAACTGATGGTGGAAATGGCAGGATTAGTTTCAAGCGGTTACCCCACTTTCCGGTACCGGAATAATTTCAGGAATATTTTGCAGCTGACTTTGTGGTGCAGCCAGAATAGTGGCAGGGGTTAATTCCAGACTATTGATGCACTCATTACCCCAACTATCCCAGCCCTCGGCCTGTGTTCTGGCAAACAACTCAATGCGGGGAACATCACCCAACAACTGAACCAGCAGATCACGGAAAATATCAGGTTTGGCGCTGTGCTCACCACGCGGGGCCGTCTGGTGCTGGCAGATAGCGGCATTCAGGCGTTCAGGTAACCGGCCCTTCACGGCAAACAACACATCCTCGCTATTGGCGCGGGTCATGTGGCCCATGCCGATCGCACTGTTCCCTTTTAATTTGTTGGTCTTGTGCCAGGTAAAGCCCTTCATAGTCATCAGCCTGAATCCCCAAGCCTCAACAACTTTTAACGCCTCCAGTGGTTGAGTCGGTACCCACCACATAGCCAACAAACAACTATCACCCGCCAGCTCCCACACAGGCAAACGGCAGATATCAGCAAGATCCATGGTCTGATATTTGAAATCGACACCGCGCTTACCGCTATTCGCTTTGTCACGATAGGCCCACGGTGGATCGGCATAAATAACTTGATAGGTCATGCTGCTTTCTCCCCGCTCAAGCGCTGGCTGCATTCTTTCCAGATGGCATTCCATTTAATTACGCCGGAATCACCTTTAGCCCCACGAACACCCGCACTACTGGCTTTTTTGATAACCATGGTTTCGAGGGCGCTAGGGTTGCGAACAGGTAGCCCTCTGCCAGTAAAGCGCTTATAGGCTTTATCCCGCTCTGTGTGATCTGTAGCCTGGTCCTGTTGCGATGCGGTCTTCCGCCCCTCACTGTGCCAAACACCGGCAGCCAGTAAATTTCCATCGAATTTAGTCGGGCGAAACATGGTTTCTGGGTTCAAATACTTAGACCAGTCAGTGCCAAGCCAGCGATTAACCAAATAATCCACAACCAAGATCAGTGATTGCTTGTCATGGCCATCAGTAAGGCGAGCGCGAATATTCTGGAGATTGGTTTTTATGGTGGTGTATTTAGCCCCAGTGAGCTGATTCAGGTGTTTGAGTACCTCGATAGCTTCGTCGGTGAATTTAATTTCTTTAGAAATATTCTCATCTCGGGCTTCCGCCACTGGCGGTTGCCCAAAAGTGTTTTTACTTGATGGATCTGGTGTTGATTTTACTGACGGATCGCCCCCAGATTCTGGCGGGTCAAAAGTGCCATTATTGCCAGATTCTGACCCGTCGAATTTTGAGCCATCAGATTTTGACCCGTCAGATTTTGACCCGTCAGATTTTGAGGTGTCGGATTCTGACGCATGAGCAGCAGCCTTAAGTTTGGCAACATTCAACTGATAAACATTACTAGCATTGCGATTACCGGCGCGGCGGGCTTTCTTGCTTAACCAGCCATCAGTTTCCAGTTCAGCCAGCGCAGTACGAACGGTGCTCTCACCTGCCCCTATCTGCCGGGCAATCGTCGTTACGGACGGCCAGCACACACCCTCATCATTAGAGAAGTCAGCAAGACGGGCCATAATCGCCACCTTTGATATCTTCATACCCGCAGCCGCACAGCCGTCCCATACATAACTGGATAGCTTTACGCTCATACAACCGCCTTATATTCTTTCCTGAAACGCCGGATGGGTATTGAACAGTCATGCTCATAGTCATCACGACGAAAAATGACTTTCCCCGTTGCGTTGTCGTAGCCAATAACGTGAACACGAACGCCGCGCTTATCGTTGTAATAACGATCGAGTAATTGGATTGGGTTGGTAGTAGTTGAGCCGGGATTTGTCATACGCGGCCCCACTTACGGCGAACCGCACCCACAATTCCCCGCGCCCTGCTGTGGTTGCACGGTACCCACCGACCCTTTATCATTCGTTCATACCGGAACGGACTGACACAAACGCAACGCAGTTGCGGAATAGAACGTTTAGCCGCTACAATGTTCATGCGTTAATTACTCCACACGTTTAGTTAATGCACCCGATGGTCCGGTGCCGCACACCGGGCCATCACCCCACAGCATTTCTGAAACAACGATAATCTCTGCAATAATCGACTGTGCTCTATACCCTTTAGCTTTCAATCTCTTACTCTCGTTGCGATCTAAAACTCCGTCCGCTGTAAATTCATTATGAGCACGACCAAAATCACCCAGAGCCGCCAGTAACTCATTAAATTTGATAAGTAATTCTTCGTTTCCGATATCACAAACATCTGGCAGTTTCACGAACACACCACCAGCACGCTTACACATCGCCTCTGTGATATCGGAACGGCCAGAGATTGATTCCATCTCTATCGCCATGCCCAGTGGTACGACCTGCCCCGCCAACTGGCGAACGCGGTTACGCAATGCATTCTCGGTACCGGATAATGGGCATAACTGTTTAGCCATCGCGTCATACTTGCCCGGCGTCTGAGTTATCAGTTGGTGTATTGCGTCACTGATATCCGGTTGGGTTGGAAAGTCTTTGTTATCCACAATGTTTCTCTCTCTTTGGTGGTTTAACTTAAGCAGCGGGTGCCGTAGGCTTCTGGTAGTCGGATGGGTCATACTTCAATTTCCCCTCCGTAATCTTTTCAGCTTTTAAAGCCTGCTTTTCTGGAATGATGTGACCCCATTGGCAAACAGCGCTATGCGAAACACCAAGAGCTATAGCGGTTTTCGATGTGCCCTTGAAGAATTCAAGAACGTCAGTTTTATGCATAGTTACCTCCATAAAAGTAAGCATACTTACATCGTATATTCACAGACTACTTACGTCAACTGAATGTAAGATTACTTACGTCTTTTATATGTGGTGGATGCTATGAATACAGTTGGCGGAAGAATCAAATTCAGGCGGCGGCAGTTGAAGCTGACCCAAAAAGATATCGCTGAATATGTAGGCATTTCTGCGTCTGCCGTAACTCAATGGGAAAGTGATGCTACCGGCCTATCCAGCGATAGCCTGCTGAAACTCGCCTCATTGCTTGAATGTTCACCAGAGTGGCTTTTATCTGGAAAGGGAGAATTAGAACCTTCGATAAAGGCCATGGCCAGTAAATCAAAAGTTGTCCCCGTTATTTCATGGGTACAGGCCGGTGCCTGGACTGAAGCACTTAACTCGACTGGTGCTAGATCTGAATGGGTTGAAACTACAGCAAAAATTTCTGATTTTGCATTTGCCTTAAGAGTTAAAGGCGATTCAATGACAGCATCAGGCTCACTAAGCATCCCTGAAGGGGCTATTGTGATAGTCGATCCAGAATACGGATTTATTGAAGATGTTAATGAAAAAATCGTTATAGCTCAGACGAATGGAAATCATGAAGCGACAATTAAGAAATTTGTAATTGATGGCCCTAATAAATATTTAATGCCGTTAAACCCTCAATTCAAGCCTATTGAAGTAGATGACACCTGTAAACTGATTGGTGTAGTAAAGCAGATAATCATCGACCTACCATAATCACTTATATCTTCTTAAAGAGGCCCGCTATGCGCGGGCTTTTTTATGCCCCAGCCTTAAAAGTAAGTTAACTTAACTTTTATTCTTGACTTTAAATGTAAGTTTACTAATACTGAATCCATCAACAGCGAACAGGCAGGACGCCCACGAAGTAGCTGCCGGTGGCATACGAAACACCGGATGATTCGCTTAGTAGAGTTAACAGTGTGGAGTAGCTGAAATGGACTATCAGGCATGGGTGATACAAAGAAGAATTGGTAAAGGTGCTTGGAAAACAATAAGTAAAGGACTACCCGAACTTATAGCGCTAAAGCATTTGGATGAGTTGATATCGAATAAACCAGATGTGAGATATCAGTACCGGATGCTCGAAGAACGCCGAGTTTAACAGTGTGGAGTAACCAGGATGGAAATCAGCAAAAAAGATAGCGATAAACTTGAAGGCAGGACATTTAACCTACCTTCCGGGCTTAAATACCAGGCTATTAATGAATGTGAAATTGCATTGATTCGTTTGTTGCTCGAGGACTCCAAAGAACTCCAGAAACTTAAACCTAATGCAAAAACCAACCAAAACATACGCCTCGCTGAGTCGATGCTGAGTAATCAAGCAGCCGTGAAGCGTGGTTATTACACCAGTAAAAGCCTTTGTGAAACGGATAATTAAAACAGGTCGCCTGGTTTTGGTGATAGCGGATCAAGCAGCGCCAGTGTTTGTTTGAAAATTAGTTCTTGTTGAGGTTCTAAATCACCACGACCAAGACGCTCTCGAAAATAAAGAATGTGTCCTTCTAGATCTGTAGATGATGGCCCGCCATTTTCAGTAATTGAAGTTGCAAGACGCGTAATGGCAAGTTCCATAGCTTTAAGACGAATGTTTATGTCTTCATTGTTCACAGAAAAATCCTCCTTGCTGTAGGGACTTTGAGGATACCACCGCCGCCTGAGGTGGAGAAGTAACCAGGCACAGATTTAATCCATTGCTGTGCTGTGTCTTTAGCGGCTGCGCCTGCCAACACCAGATTAGGCCAGCCGCCCTTTTCACACAGAGAAGTGCTCCGGGCGGGTTATCCCTTTAAACCCGTACAGTATAAAGCCCCCGGATCGGAGTACTTCTCTGTGTGTGGAGTAAACAACGCAGTGCGAACTGCATTACTGAGGGTCGCCCCAATGAGTGAAGACAGAAAAACCGTGGTACCGGAGTTTCTTGGTGAACTGGATGCCGGTATTTTCGAAAATAAAATATCTGCTGCTTTAAATGCTGCCGCGCTAGGCGTTCTGAATAATGGCGGTAAAGGAAAAGTAACCATTGAGTTTGATTTATCTCGTATGAGTAATTCAATGGAAGAAAAGCGCGTTATGATCTCCCATAAGCTTAAATTCACCACCCCAACACCTCGCGGTAAGTCCTCCGAAGAAGATACGACCGAAACGCCTATGTATGTTGGCAAAGGCGGTAAGCTGGCAATTATGCAGGAAGATCAGGGCCAGTTATTCACAATTAAGGGTGATGCTGACGGTAAATTAAAGACCGTTAATTAACTGCCATTACGGAACACTATTAATTAAATGATTAAGGACTATATATGTCTCAACAATTAGATTCATCAGCCATCACCGAAATTCGCGATATGGTATTAGCATCATTAGTTGAACGGAAATTAGCTTCCACCGCTTGCGATACCATTGCTTTACCCGCTAGCGTTTCAGTTAAAAGTCTTGAGCAGTTCCAGCTTGAGCGTTACCGCTTCCGTGGTGCAATGGAAACCAGCAACATTGATGAGTTTGTAAAATATTCATCTGGCTATGCTGGTGACGGTGTTCGCTGCTTTATTGATGCCGATGAAATGCGCGCACAAACTATCTTCAACATTGGCACTCTGCTAAATCCAGGGCATGCCGATAACACCGCCAGCTTATCACTCAAAAAAACAGCGCCATTCCGTGAACTGCTTAATATTGATGGTCGTAAGCAGACTCAGAAAGAACTTGCTGAATGGCTGGAAGATTACCGTGAGTTCTTGCTGGCCTTTGATGTTGATGGTGTAGTGCTGGATATAAAGAAAGCCGTTGGTGCCGTTCGCCGTATTACCATTGAACAAACCAGTTCGGCCGATCATGAAGACCAGGACTTCAGCGCGAAACGATCTGTAATGGAAAGTGTGGAAGCCAAAAGCAAAGATGTCATGCCAGCGGCATTTGAATTTAAATGTATTCCTTATGAGGGATTAGGTGAACGTCGATTTAAATTGCGCTATAGCATTCTCACCGGCGGCAATGTTCCCGTTTTAGTATTGCGCATTGTTCAACTGGAAGCGGAAGAAGAAAAGATTGCCGTAGAATTTCTTGAATTGCTTACCGCTAAATTTAAAGACGTCGAAGTTGAAACCTTTATTGGTAAATTCAAAGCGTAATTAATTAAACCCTAACTTATTAGTATCACTTCAAATATCCCAGCAATGGGGTATTTGGCGGGGCATTACCTAAAAACCGTGTGGAGTATATTTATGTCTTATATTACGACTTATTCAGGGCTGGACTTTGATTATTTAAAACCACTGGCCAGCAGTATTTGTATTGAAGATATCGCGCAGGCGTTATCACATGAATGCCGCTTTGCCGGTCACCTGCCGAATTTCTATAGTGTGGCCCAACATTGCTGGTTAATGAGCCAGATTGTGCCGGAAGAATTTGCACTTGAAGCTCTGCTGCATGATGCAACCGAAGCATATTGCAGAGATATCCCCTCCCCTCTTAAACGTCTGCTGCCCGATTACAAAGTTATTGAGCATCGGATTGATATGGCTATACGTGAAAAATTTGGGCTTCCTGCCGAAATGTCCTCAGTCGTTCATTACTGCGATCTGATTATGCTGGCCACCGAACGCCAAGAACTGGACATCGATGACGGTAAGGAATGGCCGATGCTTGAGGGTATCCCCCAGGCTGACATTGCAATAGTACCAATGACGCCAAGCCAGATCCGTGTTGTTTTCGCAGCGCGGCTCAATGAGCTGACTGCGGCTACTCAATCATGATGTACGGCCTGTTTTTACTCGTCTGCTACACATTCCAGCCGTGCCAATACGAGCCGCAAGGCTACGTCTATCCGGATGATAAGAACTGTATAGCCGACATCCAGCAACAAGGTCTACCACCTGAATATGAATGCCTTCCGGTGGATGGCGTTCTCTATGCGAGGAAACAGTGATGAACGTAATTGAAATGCATGGGCTGATTACTGGTAAATGCGTTGCCGGTGACATGTTCGTTAACGAGAGTGTGGCCGAGTACCTTATTCGCAAAATCGCTAACATTGAGGATCAGCGCAATGCTGCACTCAATACCTGCTCACTGATTGCTGAGGCTTTGGGTATTACCGGCGCTGTTGCGGGTGACACAATAGCGAGAGTGCAGCAATTGATTGGCGAAAATGCAGTAATGCTAAAGCTACTCACCGATATTAGCGAAAATCATTCTGAGTTTGTTGATGAGGGTGAAGATTGCATGTGTGCCAGCATCCCTCTTGATTATGTATCCGAAATAAACATGCACGTTTCTCGTGATGTTAATGCCGAAAACCCATTTATCGCGACGGATAAGGCGCTTAACGAAATAAAGGCTCAGGGTGTTGATGAATTGGCGGAAGCATTTAAATCGTGGGCAGATGACAGTGATGGTGATTACGAGGCCGAGCGGCATTGGGCTGTGGCTAGTAAAGAAGCATTGAGTTTCGCCGCCAGCCTGAGGAGTGAACAGAATGCCTGAAATATACGATTTAGAATCCGTTTATGACGAAAGAATCAGCCCACTGATGAGGCAAATTATCGATATTTGCAATGAAAATCAGATGCCAATGATTTGCTCATTCGCATTTGAAAACTGCGAAGAAAGAAATGTTGGCTGCTGCACTACTATTTTGAATAGTTTCGATAACAGGTTTATCCCAGAATTCGGGAAAGCATTAAAAATCACCAGAAATGAGCCAGAAGTTATGGGCTTTGCAATTCGCACCATGAGGGGTAACAACTGATGAATAACATCGAAGAGCTAAGAGAGCACTGCGAAGAAATGATAGCTATCTCCCCCCTACGGCATGCGTTCATCCCAGCATCATCAATTATCACTCTGATAGATAGAATTGAGAAAGCAGAAGCAGCGTTATCAGCGGCAAACGAGAAGCTACTTGTGCCTGAAGGGTATTGCATCATGCCAGAATCACTGACAGCAGGAAACGGAGCGAAAGGCGCTTTAAGCGGTGAATTCTTCACAGAGACAGATATTACATGTGAGAAGTGTGGCGGCAACTATGACGAACATTATTCGTGTGAGCGCTGTAATGACTTGGGGGTTCAAACGGTAAGGACAGTAATTGGATGGTCAACCATTAAAGCCATCTACAAGATGGCAGTAGACACCACTGCCATTCGTCCTACCGTTTCAAGATCGAGGGTAATGCAGATGCTGAGTAAAGAGCAGCTGGAAAAGCGGATTGCAGAAATTAGGAACATAGCCAGTGAAATGAAATGGTCGTCAGTTGAACATGGTCAGGTGGCACTCAATGATGCGGAGGCATTAGAGGAACTGCTATCACTGCGTGAGCAACTTGCAGAGTTGAAAGCGTTGCCGCCTGTTGCGTGGCGATGGAGATTTTGCGCCCAAAATGTGGTTACCCTGGACAAAGACAGAGCCGAGAAATCCAATGAAATGGGTGTTGATGATTTTACAGAGCTATTCACAGCAGCCAAACCAGCAGAAATACCACGCCATATTTTCTCAATGCTGGTAAATGAATTGCGTGACGTGCCAGCGATCGGCTGTAAGAGGGAATTAATTATTGGTGTGTTAAACCGTCATGGCGTTATCGCTGAGCCGGTTCAGTGTGATCCACCAGCAGCAGAATAATTTTAGTCACGGCCTGTGTGCGGCGGGCCTTTAAATAAACAGTGTGGGGTATGTATGAATACAACATTTTTGTTAATGGCTGAGTTTGAAACATCAACGATCCCGCTGTCCGATATTGCTGAGCGGTATTTCGGTATGAAGCCTGCAACAGCAGATAAGAAAGCTGGCGCTGGTGATCTGCCGGTTCCCACCTTCCGTATCGGTGACTCACAAAAGGCTCCCAGAATGGTGCACGTTAACGATTTAGCGGACTTTATTGATAAGCGGCGCGGGGAAGCAAAAACAGAGTTGGCGCGGATCAAATAATATTGATGGTGTTGAAAAACTTAGACCACCAGCACCCCAATAGCACCCCGTGAATTTGTAACTTACTGATATTTATTGTTAGTACGTCCCATCGAGCATCGGCGCGACGGAGAAACGTTGCAGGGGGTAATGTGGCTTATCGGCCTGAGTGCTGGAAAAAGTCTGAGCTTGGTACATTTACTGTAGTTTCATCGGTTATGGCTGCATCAATTACCCATTGATATTACTCATTGAGCAAACCAAACAATGGGAAGGAATTTGTGATTATACCATAGAACTTTACGATGGCGGCCTGAGTGATAGTTGTAGCTCAACATATGGCAATCCGCGGCTAGCTGCTGCAACTTGCTAAAGTTGTGACACTCCACGACATCCCATTTTTTTCATCTATCGGCGATTAGCTGTAAATATGATAAAATCGATACCATTCAAATGCTGCGGGATGTACATGATGAACCCTATCAATCAGGAAAAGCTGCTTGCTCAGGCTGAAAGCCTGTGCCAACAACGAAACGTCCGGCTGACACCGCAACGTCTTGAAGTCTTGCGTTTGATGGCGCAACAACCTGGTGCGATCAGTGCTTATGATCTGTTGGATTTACTGCGTGTTTCTGAACCACAAGCTAAACCGCCAACAGTCTATCGTGCATTGGATTTCTTGCTTGAGCAGGGGTTTATTCACCGTGTTGAATCAGCAAACAGCTATGTGTTGTGCCATCATTTTGAAGAGCCAACTCATACTTCGGCATTATTTATCTGCGATCGCTGCAAGATAGTGACTGAACGGACAACTGTTGGTATCGAAGAATCTCTGGCGCAACTGGCCAAACAATCGGGCTTTACCCTGCGCCATACTGTGGTTGAAGCTCATGGTTTATGTGCGGAATGTGGGGAAGTTGAAGCATGCGAAAGCCATGATCATTGTGATCACGACCATTCTATTGTGACAAAGAAGAAATAGTATCTCGTGGTAAAAGTAGACTGTCGTCAGATAGGCGGCAGGATAAATATGAGCTGAATTAGAACCGTAGAAAATATGGATGGGCTTTAAGTAAAACAAGACACCTCCTTGTGTCAACTCGATATAAATAGAATACCTATAGAATATTATTAATTATTAAAGTCACCACTCATTTGAATTTTAAAAAATATAAAAAAAGAATGGTTATTGAATAATATGATTATTCTATAAAACTAAAGGCCAGATATATTTATATCGATATCAGTTTAATTCCGTTTAACGCTGCTACCAGCGATATTTGCTGTGATCTTCCCAGGCCTTCACTTCTTTCTCGGCTTGCTCTTTCTGATAGCCGTATTTCTCCTGGATTTTCCCTACCAGCTGGTCACGCTTGCCTTCAATGACTGTCAGGTCATCATCGGTCAGCTTGCCCCATTTCTCTTTCACTTTACCTTTAAACTGCTTCCAGTTACCGTCGGCTTGATCTTTATTCATAATATCTCCGTTACCTTGGGATTAGTCAGTTTATTTAATTCAACACGGTAAATAATTTAAAATATAATAACTTGTTGCTTCGCTTACCGTATGAATAACTATAGCAGAGGATACTGATAATTAAAGTCAGATTAGTATTAATGACTGCAACTTGAGAAATAAACAGAAAGGAAAACCTCGTAATATTCAGTTAAAACAGCAAGTAATAACTTATTATCGGAATGTTCTCAAACTAGATTGAATTAAATATGAAAGGAGTAAAATTCTTTATATACCCTTCTTAATGAAGGGTATATAGATAAACGCGAAAATCAGATCCAGTCGCCATTACGGATGACACCAACGGCCAGACCTTCAATAGTGAAACTTTGTTCACGCAGATCGACTACAATCGGCTGAAACTCACTATTTTCTGGCAGAAGTTGTACGATATTACCTTGTTTTTTCAAGCGTTTTACCGTTACTTCATCATCAATACGCGCAACAACTACTTGCCCATTACGCACATCTTGAGTTTTATGTACTGCCAGTAAGTCGCCGTCCAGAATACCGATATCTCTCATCGACATTCCATTTACCCGCAACAGGAAATCCGCACTCGGCTTAAACATGGAGGGATCAACTTTATAGTGCCCCTCAATATGCTGCTGCGCTAACAGTGGCTCCCCTGCGGCAACCCGACCAATCAGTGGTAAACCATCTTCTTCTTCCATCAATAGACGGATACCGCGAGAAGCGCCGGAGACAATCTCGATAACGCCCTTACGGGCCAGTGCTTTTAAATGCTCTTCAGCGGCGTTAGGAGAGCGAAACCCCAGACGCTGCGCAATTTCGGCACGGGTCGGTGGCATACCTGTTTGCGCTAGGTGATCGCGCACAAGGTCATAAACCTCTTGCTGTCTGGTAGTAAGTGCTTTCATTCCGCCCCCTGTTTGTTTATACAGTCTTGCTGTGAGTATATACAGGTAAGCGGGTATTGGGAACCAAAGAGTGAATAAAAACAGGGATTAATCACTGTTTACATCCACAGCGATGTTTATCTCATTCTTAGCCGACATGTTGCCAGAGCACGGTTACCCATATAAATAGCGCCAACAAAATGGCCAGAAACACGGCAGCAGATCCCATATCTTTGGCCCGACCTGATAGTTCGTGGAGTTCGCTGCCGATGCGGTCCACCACCGCTTCAATAGCACTATTGATGACTTCAACAATGATGACTAACACCACACTCGCAACCAATAAAATGCGTGCTGTGGCATCTACATCCAGCCAGAAGGCCAGTATGATAGCGAGTATGGCAGCCACTGCTTCCTGACGAAACGCGGCTTCATTTTTCCAGGCTGCGGTTAAACCTTTCACAGAATAACCAGCGGCTTTATAGATTCGGGTTAATCCTGTTGACTGATTTGCCATTTTTATTGCCTTTATCTTAAGTTAATGATGATTTTTGCCGCTTTCTGTTGTCTCATCACCACAGATCTCAAAACCAGTTTCTGGTATCCTTGCGACGAATTGCTAACAAGAGGCTTCATGTAGTTATGTCAGGTTGGCGTAAAATATATTATAAGTTATTGAATTTACCACTTAAACTGTTGGTAAAGAGCAAGGTTATTCCGGCAGATCCTGTGACTGAGTTAGGGTTAGACCCGTCTCGTCCTATTCTGTACGTTTTGCCTTACAATTCTAAGGCTGATTTACTGACTTTGCGAGCGCAGTGTCAGGCACAGGATTTGCCCGACCCATTGATTCCATTGGAAATCGATGGCGTGCAACTTCCCAGCCATGTCTTTATCGATAACGGCCCAAGGGTGTTTCGCTACTACGCCCCGAAGCAGGAATCGGTAAAAATATTCCACGATTATCTCGATCTGCATCGCAACAACCCGGAGCTGGATATTCAAATGCTGCCGGTGTCGGTGATGTTTGGCCGCTCTCCAGGGCGCGAAGGCCACGGTACGCCACATCTGCGCGTACTGAACGGCGTGCAGAAATTCTTTGCAGTATTGTGGCTGGGTCGCGATAGCTTTGTGCGTTTCTCCACCACGGTTTCACTACGCCGGATGGCCAGTGAGCATGGTACAGATAAAACGATTGCCCATAAATTGGCACGCGTAGCGCGGATGCACTTCTCGCGTCAGCGTTTGGCTGCGGTTGGCCCGAGCCTACCGGCACGTCAAGACCTGTTCAAGAAGCTGTTAACCTCCAAGGCGATTGAAAAAGCGGTTGCCGATGAAGCTCGCACCAAGAAAATCTCCCATGAGAAAGCACAGCAAAACGCCATAACGCTGATGGAAGAAATTGCTGCCGACTTCTCTTATGAAGCGGTGCGTCTGTCGGATAGGGTTTTGAGCTGGACGTGGAACCGCTTGTATCAAGGGATTAACGTCCATAATGCAGAACGTGTACGGCAGTTGGCGCAAGATGGTCATGAAATCGTCTATGTACCTTGCCACCGCAGCCACATGGATTACCTGCTGCTCTCCTATGTCCTTTATCACCAGGGGCTGGTGCCGCCGCATATTGCTGCTGGTATTAACCTTAATTTCTGGCCTGCTGGCCCGATCTTCCGCCGCTTAGGTGCGTTCTTTATCCGCCGTACCTTTAAAGGCAACAAGCTCTATTCCACCGTGTTCCGTGAATACCTGGGTGAGTTATTCACCCGTGGCTACTCAGTGGAATACTTTGTTGAAGGTGGGCGCTCACGTACCGGTCGTCTGCTGGAGCCAAAAACCGGCACATTGTCGATGACCATACAGGCTATGCTGCGCGGCGGTTCACGCCCAATCACCTTGGTGCCGATTTACATCGGCTATGAGCATGTGATGGAAGTGGGTACTTACGCCAAAGAACTACGTGGTGCGACTAAAGAGAAAGAGAGCCTGTTGCAGATGTTGCGGGGTTTGCGCAAGCTGCGTAATCTCGGTCAAGGCTACGTCAACTTTGGTGAGCCGATACCGTTGACCACCTATCTGAATACCAATGTGCCGCAATGGCGGGATGCTATCGATCCTATTGAAGCGCAGCGCCCAAGCTGGCTGACGCCGGCGGTGAATGATTTGGCCGGTAAGATTATGGTCCGAATTAACAATGCAGCAGCAGCCAATGCCATGAACTTGTGTTCTACCGCATTGCTAGCTTCACGTCAGCGTTCACTCACTCGCGAGCAGTTACTTGAGCAACTTGATTGCTACTTGCAACTGATGCGCAATGTGCCTTATGCGAAAGATGTCACCGTGCCGGATAAAACGCCGGAAGAGTTACTTAATCACGCCTTGAATATGAATAAGTTCGAGGTGGAGAAAGACAATATTGGTGACATTATCATCCTGCCACGGGAGCAAGCCGTGCTGATGACCTATTATCGCAATAACATTCAGCACTTGCTGATCCTGCCATCACTGATTGCCAGCATGGTAATGTACCAACGACGCATTACCCGTGCCGAGTTGTTACGCCAAATCAGCATGATCTACCCGATGTTAAAAGCTGAATTATTCCTGCATTACAGCAAAGAGCAACTGCCACAGACCCTGGATACGCTGATTGATGAACTGGCGCGCCAGCAGTTGATTTGCGACAAAGGGAGCGAGTTGGTGCTGAACCCAGCCCGTATCCGCCCACTGCAATTACTGGCGGCGGGTGTGCGCGAAACCCTGCAACGTTATGCGATTACTCTGTCATTACTTAGTGCGAACCCCAGCATCAATCGGGGTGCGCTGGAGAAAGAGAGCCGCATTATGGCGCAGCGTTTGTCTGTGCTGCATGGGATTAACGCACCGGAATTCTTCGATAAAGCCGTGTTCTCAACCTTGGTGGGCACATTGCGCGAAGAGGGTTATATCAGTGACAGCGGTGATGCAATTCAGGAACATACGCTGGAAGTTTACAATATGCTGAGCGCATTGATGACACCGGAAGTGAAGCTGACGATTGAAAGCGTCAGTATGCCGGCAGAAACAAATAACCTGCTGCCAGAACCCGAGGCAGAGGATAAAGAAGAAAACTAACTCTTCGCTCCGTTAAGCAAAAGCAAAAATGGCCGGATTCATCATCTGGCCATTTTTTTTATAGATAACTAATAAAAATCCCGAGAAATAGCACCAATCCCACGTAATTATTATTCAAAAACGCGCGGAAGCATGGGTCACGTTCACGCCCGGCAATCATCTTCTGTTGGTGGACAAACAACGCGCCAGCCAGCAGGATTGACCAATAAAATGCCCCGCCAAGATTCATCAGCCAGCCAATAGTTACCATCAGAACCAGCGTTGCCAGTTGCAGCAAACCAATAATCAGCTTGTCCTGTTGACCAAACAAAATCGCAGTAGATTTGACGCCAATCTTCAGGTCATCATCACGGTCAACCATCGCATATTGGGTGTCATAAGCCACCGTCCAGCAGATATTAGCCAATAAAAGTAGCCAACAAACTAACGGTAAATTTTCGCTCACGGCGGCAAAACCCATCGGGATTGACCAACCAAAGGCCGCACCCAACACCACCTGCGGCAGATGTGTCACCCGCTTCATAAAGGGATAGACCCAGGCTAATGCCAGTGCTGCCAATGACAGCCAGATGGTCATGCTATTGAGCGTGAGAACCAACCCAAACGAGAGCAATACCAGAACCACAAACAGGACTTTGCTTTCTCTCTCACTGATAAGACCGCTAGGTAATGGCCGTGATGCGGTGCGTTTCACAAAACCGTCAATGCGGCGGTCAGCATAATCGTTGACGACACACCCAGCCGCGCGCATAAAAAAAACGCCCAAGACAAAAACAATCAATATTTTGGTGTCGGGAATACCTTTCCCTGCCAGCCATAACGCCCAGAGGGTCGGCCACAACAGTAATAATGAGCCAATGGGTTTATCGATGCGCATCAAACGGCAATAAGCCCGCCATTTGCTCTGAAATTCACTTCCCTTCAATTTCTCACTCTCCAAAATCCCCCCTTAAATCGAATATAGCGGCGAGGCGGGTAAAAAAACTTCGGTCAACAACAGGGGCTTACCGGACAAGCGCAGCAACGAACGGCGCGCCCAAAGCTCATCCTGACGCCCTACTTGAATATAATCGCGGGTTAAATTGTTACCACCAAATAAATAGCGCCCAAGGGGGAGAGTGCCTAAATCCACTAGCGCCCGATCTGGGCCAGACAGTGTCCCCTCTGGGATTACCGTGCGCCCCAGTAGCCACGGCTGATTATCACCACACAATACAATCTCGCGCAGCCAATAGCGCTCACTTATCGGCAGGTGTTCAGCCTCTTCGCCTAATTCATCACGGCTAATAAAGCATTCTCGTTGTGGCTCGACATGAACCTGCTGGCAATGCAGCTCAAAACGCCGGGTCATCGACCCTAATTCCATCAGCCAATCCGCGATAGCGGCTGGTAGATTCGGCGGCTCAATGGCACACCATTGGATAGGCTTTATAATTGATGCATCGCTGGTAGACATGCAGTTTGCTCCCTGCCGGGGATAAAACATCTATCCCCACGAAGTCATAAATAAGGAGCCATTGTAGCGCAGATTGTTTCTCTGGTGGCATCAGGTTGCTTTTTATTACGGCCAACAAACTAAGAAAGTGAATACTCTTCAATATGTTCAAGGATAAATCCAACCCGCATTTTTATGCCCCAATATTTCTCGCCGCTGCCAGGTTCACTTGGTGAGTAATACCCATCTTTAGCATCACCGAAATCGATAGGGTGAAAGGTGTTAGTTCTTTTATCATATAATACATTATTAAAATTCAAGTCATTATGGATAATATTGTAATAAGCCAAATCGTCAATCATACGTAAAAAACTGTCCTTCGCACCCGGCAGGAAAGTTTTAGCTTCAATCTCTATCAGGGGTATCCCAGGCACTCGGTACATTCTTATAATATGTCGATCACCCTCACGAATTAACTCAGCAGCACCTTCGCCGTAGTAGCGATTAAAAAACTCAACTTCTTTCTTGAATGCATCTATAAGAAGCATATCTCGTGTAGGCCTTAATTTCTTTAAAACAAAGCCGGGGTTATTGGCATCAAGATAGATTTCAGCTGTGAATCCACTGCCAATCTTTTTACCTAACTTAATTTCAGGATTGAATTCAGGATTACGCGCTTTTGATAGCACTGGCCCGCCCCCCGGCAATCTGCCTTGCTTGATGAATTCGGGGCCTTCTTTCAAAACCACACCTAAATCCTTACCGGTGGCTAAATCAACTTCCCAATAGGCGGCCCCACCGCCACCCTGCCTGACCCAGGCTTGACGCATTCCATCCAAGGCTAGTGGATCTTTTAGCGCTACCCGCTGCACTTCAATCGGTTCTCCACGCGGGTTGGGTATGGTTTGGCGAGTTTGGGTCAGTTCGCCTTCCCCCACTGGTAAATCGGAAGGCACGGCAGGCCGTGGAGGTGGCGCGAGAGAAACCGTTGGTTTTACACCCGGTGGCGGATTTTCAATTAATTTCACCCCGCGTTCCATGCCCCTGAGTTGACCCGCCTCCATCACCATAGCCACCATCCCCGCTGCCATATTTTCATTTTCGTTGCGGGAACGCGGGCCTTCGACTCTGGCGATAGTGCACATCGGGTTCGGTAGTGGGAGTTTACACACCCAATGCTCTTCTAACGAGGTCCAGGCCCTGCGCCAAAAACGCGCGTTGACAGACTCTGGCCGATAGCCGTCGGCAAGGGCATTGATGTTATCTTGCAGTGTACCGCCCGCAGGCCGTTTACCTTCATCAATTAATGTTTTAATTGCCAGCGCATGGATTGCCGGATGAGATTGGATAAACTCATAATATTCAGTTTGTTTCGCTGCCATCGCTTTAAAAACATCCAAAAACATGCCCGACATATTGCCAGCGGTTCGATCACTTCCATCCAGACGCTCTTTAAACTCGCCAAAGGGTGAGTCATCTTTCTTCTTTGAAGAGCCAAACTGGGGATCCTGACCGTAAATATAGTTCCTGCTTGAATATATGTTCTTTACATTATTATCAATCAGGATCTCTTCTATTGCCTGATCCCTATCAAAAACAGCGGGAAGATGACCATAGGCCAAACGCATATTGAGGTAATCTAATTGCCGCTGAATTTTTTCTTGCTCGGATTTATAGAGTCGGTAATGCACCAGTGTATGTAGGGGATGCTCAGGCTTAAGAAGTTGAGCCAGCGCTTTAAGCTCCACTTCAAATCTGTCATATTCCACATCAATAGCTGTACCAGCAACAATATTGCCTGCCAATTGTTTTATGCTATCAAAGACCTGTTGAGCATCTTTAGACAAATGGGACACATCCATTGATCCGCCAGTGTGTTTGATAACACTTGCTGCCTGCCGCAAGGTGAGTGGCTCAACTTCATTCGATTGACTAAAATGAGATAAAAAGATGGCGGTCGGGCTATAACGCACCCCGCCCGCTTGATGTAACTGCTCTTCTTCCCGAAGTAATAGCTCATACAATTGCTCGGTACTTTGTTGTACCAATCCATTAATGGCTTTGCCTTGCAATTGATAATGTAATCTAAGGGTGGTTTTGAGTGAAAACGCCAGACTGCCGACGGCGTATATGATATCAGGCTTTCGGCCTGCGGTGCCTTCAACGAGTTTGATTTCTGGCTTTTTACCCAAGATGAATTCAGCGTATGTGATATCGAAATCTTTTTTTTGGGTATCAATAAATTGAGTGAAATCCTGCTGACCACAGGTATCAAAACCAATCTGGCCGCAGCCAGTTAAAACCATATCACCCAATTCCGGCGAAGCCTTTATCAGATAGCTGCCCTGGGCATTTTTCGGTGCAAAACCATTAGAAAGATAAGCCGCCAGTGGAAGCTTAGTCTTCAGAGATTGCAGTATCGCAGGCCGGGCATTCGTCCCGTCATGGATAACCCTTAATGCTCTGACCGCTCTGGACACCGGATTTTCTGGCGCACTCAGCTTTCTCATGCCCCAATCATTCAAATCTGCATTGGAAATATCTGCTATTTCACCATAGCGATTGCCATAATGGGAATGGTTATAGAGTATCGCTGCCTGAAGCCGGATATCTTTGTTTTCTGGCCGATAAATGACAGCAGACAATTCATCCACTGTGGGCTGATGTTCTTGGTTCAGCCACCAGACAAGGCTTAGCGCAGCCAGTGGCGTCAATTTTTCATCTTTGGAGAGTGTCAGGCCTTTTTGGGACAGCTTAGAAAAAATACCCTGCTCCAGATTGATAATATAGGAGCTTTCATTTCTATGAGCCGCTGTTAACTCAGGGCTTGAATGCGATAAATCATCTACCTCCCCCGCATACGCTATTCTTTTCGCATAGAACTCATTGTCACTTTCCGTCGCTTTTAAGCGCCCGCTATTCTTTTCCCAGAGAGAGCTAAGTTCAGCCATGATAGAACTCATGGTTAGCAGTGCAATATTATCTTCTGCAATCGGTGGTGCCCACGGTTGCGCCGAGAATGGAGCCGACCACGGCATAGTCGCAGCCCATGAGCAAAGTTGGGTTTCCTTCAACATCAATTAGTTCCTTTAATTGAATTAGCTGAACAATAAACAGTTGTTTATGATATCGACAAAAAACCAATCGGATGTCTTATAAAGGCTCATTTACTCTTTGTATTTCTATAAAAAATAAATAAGTGAATTTGATATTTAAAATAAAATTAACTAAAACACGGCGTAGCGAGGGACAATAGTCGCCCTGAATAATATAAAGAAAAAAGGTGCGCCGAAGCGCACCAATCATCCAGCCATATTCGGCAGTGCCGGGATTTACCCCTTGCCTTTTACACTACCAATAAAGGTTTTTCGGGCTGAAGTTGAGCCCAAATGTTCCGCTTCGTTCAACAATTTCAGCGCCTTATCGACATCACCGGCTTTCACCGCGTCTTTAATCGCCTGGTTGAAGTAGTTTTCAGTCTCACTCAGCATTGGCTCTGCTGGTTTTGCCGCGACTGGCGCAGGTGCAGCAACTGCCGCAGGCTGAGCAGTGCTGCCCACCACCACTGGTGCTGATGCCGGTGTTGACTGTATTAAGCCAATCATCACATTACCCATGCCTTGCTCGGCAGTGGCTTTAATTCTTAAATTTCCGGTCGGGATATGTTTGGCAATAGGATCCGGAATATCGGGCACCGCATTACCTACCCCCATGGCATAAGCCTTCGCCGGATCCAGTAGCTTGGTAGTTTTAGCCAGATCATCACGGGTGGTGTAGACCAGCAGATAGATCTGTTTTTGACCCAATGCTGGCGTCAGTTTCATCACGCCTTGCAAGCGATCACTGGTCATGATGCCGGCTTTTTCATAAGTGAAATAGCTGGACGGATAGTAAGCCGCCGGGCGCATTTGTTCGTCTAACACTAATACGCTCGGAGCAAATAATTGGTTGTCTGTCACTAAACTGCTGAGCGTGATCTCCATCGATCCACGATCGGCTGGTAAAGCAAAAGCGGCTACCGCCCCTTCCACATTCCCTTGCGATATTTGCGGGCTGGAAGCAGTCAATTTGATATCTTGCGTCGCCGGTGGCACTAATGGCTGCCAGGGCAATTGTTGTAATGTCGCGGTACTGATAGTCGGCGCGATAGAAACATTCGCAGGAGAAATCGTTGATTCGGCTTGTGCTGCCAGAGGTGCGGTGCCCCCCCAGAGCCAATGCCAGACAGAGTGTCAGCAGATTCTTTTTCATTGTTATACCCTCGTACATTGAGCGTCAGCGCTAACTGTGCACAGGCAAGGTCGGCAAAGTTAACCAATCTACCCGTCATACTTCAAGCCGCATGTGCGTTGGCTACTTTCACTCACCCGAATCATTGACTTCGCGTCAACTCATCGTGATTCGCTCAATTACCGCCTTGCTGCAACTCGAACTATTTTGGGTATGTTTACAGAACAGCCGCCCCAAAGGACGGCTGCATCACTTCTGTTACCACCAGGCTTCGAATTGCGCGCCGAAGGTCACTTCATTGCTCTTACCACGGCTATCGGTACCAATGGTCCCGTTTTGCGCTAACCCATTATCTGGGCTTTTATCGACATTGTTATAGCCCCACTTCTCATCCCAGTTAGCATAAGTTGCGAAGACACGGATTGCCGGACGAGACCAAATGCTGTCACCTGCCTGCCATTGTTGTGCCAGAGTCAGTTTGTACTGGCCGTTACGGTCACCGGTACGTTGTGATTTAACATTGTCGTAGCCCGCTTCCAGCAAGGTACTCATGATTGGCGTCCATTTGTACATTGGGCGCACACCCACGCTGTACCATGTGGTGCCGTTGTTGTTGTCCCAGTCAGTATCCTGATACAACGCGACATACATCATGTCCCACTTCTCTGCCAGATTGATGGCACCGTGGTCGATAACACGCAGCATGTGGCCGTTGTTGTTTACAGACGTCCCTTGTGAATGGCCGCTGTTCCATGAAGTCATAGAGTCAGTCGCATACTGAACCACAAATTTGTTAAAGCCACCCATCATGCTTTGGGTATGTTCAGCGGTCAGTAACACGCCATCTTTCGAAGCATTAGGTGCTAATGAATAATCGTCTTGGGTGTTGGCGCGGCCATAGTCCACACCGAACTCCAGTGAACCACCTGGGTTGGTTTCTAAACCGGCTAAACGGATGTCATACACATCGTTGATGGTTTTATCGGCATCTTTGCGCTGATTATTGATCCAGGCGCTTGAACCACCCGCTTCTGAGTTACGAGTTGCTGCCACAGACAATTTACCGAAGCCCAGATCAATGGCTTCTAAACCTGCACCTGGGCCGGAAATATCCCAGTAGTAGAAGTCAATCATATGAACGTCATGACGTTGATAGAAACGTTTACCGGCCCACATGGTGGAACCCGGCAAGGATTCGATCAGATTCTTACCCTGCACGTTGGCTTCGCGGAAAGCCGGGTCGGTCGATTCCCAGTCATCACGTTGCGAAACGGAATAGGCGACGTTGGTGTCTAAGTAGAAGCTTTTATCGCCTTCTTTCCACAATTCCTGGCCTAATTTAAGTTCCGCATAAGTTTCACACTCGTTACCCAGACGGTATTTACTTTGAGCACCGGTTGTTTTGAAACATTGTTGTTCACCGCCACTTCCCGTCCAGCCGATACCGGAACGCGCATACCCGTGGAAATCAACAGCCATAGCTTGAGTGGAAAGGACACCAGCGGCAACAGCCAGTGCTATCGGTAACTTGCGCAGAGTAGTCATCAGTAATCTCCTGTTATATTTGCCTGTCGGCATGCGTGCTTAACATTTTCCGAAACCGGCCGTCGTGGTAACTAGACGCCCAGTTCTTGGTACAATCGCTTACACGCAGTGCCATCTTCACGGAACAGATGACAACGGTATGGCGGCAGACCGATGGCGAATGTTGCACCTTCTTCTACCAGCACCACGTCGTTCTGGCGGTAGACCAGGTTTTGACGTATTGCAGGGATTTGGATGTGAATTTGAGTCTCATTACCCAGTTGCTCTACCACCTGAATCTCACCTTCCAGCGTGACTTCAGAGGCACTGCTTGGCAGCAGATGTTCCGGGCGGATACCCAAAGACATATTTGCACCGACATGAACTCGCTCACCTTCCACCGGCAGCCACACTAACTGACCATTAGGATTTGGCAGTTCGATCTGCACCTGATGAGGTTCAACGGCGGTCACTTTCACCGGTAAAAAATTCATTTTTGGCGAGCCGATAAAGCCCGCGACAAAACGGTTGGCTGGATAGTGGTACAGTTCCAGTGGCTTACCGACTTGCGCCACATTGCCGGCATCCAGCACCACAATTTTGTCGGCCAAGGTCATGGCTTCGACCTGATCGTGGGTGACGTAAATCATGGTGCGTTGCAGGCGCTTATGGAGGCGTGATATCTCAATGCGCATCTGCACCCGCAGTGCCGCATCCAGGTTGGAAAGCGGTTCATCAAGCAGGAAGACATCCGGCTCGGCGACCAAGGTACGCCCGATGGCCACACGCTGACGCTGACCACCTGATAGCGCTTTAGGTCGGCGTTCCAGCAGGTGAGCCAGTTGCAGCACTTCAGCTACCTGATTCACCCGTTGGTTAATTTCTGCTTTCTTCGCACCGGCCAATTTCAGGCCGAAAGACATGTTTTCTGCTACAGATAAATGGGGGTAAAGCGCATATGACTGAAACACCATGCCAATACCGCGCTCTGACGGTGGCACTTCATTCATCCGTTTACCGCCAATCAACAACTCACCCGAGGTAATATCCTCAAGACCGGCAATCATCCGCAGTAGCGTTGACTTTCCACACCCGGATGGCCCAACAAAGACAACAAACTCACCGTCATCGATTTCCAAATTAATATTTTTGGAAATCACAGCCTCACCAAAGGCCTTATAAACGCCGCTCAGCGTTACATTAGCCATCTGTTACTCCTTCGCTTACGCAAACAACTTTTCATATGAACCTGACTGAAGAAAAATGGCGGAAGCAAATTCCGGCATGACCCATCGATTACTCCCAGTCCCCTGATGACTCTCTTGCTGCGCGCCGTACCGCCATGCCTTAGCAAGGTTGCCCCGGACGACGTCGCGGCCTGAGTATAGGGCCGCACGTTGGTTAATGCTGCAACGTCCTGATCTACCTGGGTAATAATTAACCGAACAACCACATTTGGTTGGTGACGCTGTTTCAATGACGGCGATAATGCGGGAGTAGCACTATTTGGTAATCATCCGTAACAAAGTTTTTCATGGGGGAGGAGATGGGAGGATGAGGGAACGACCACTGCGAGTAGAAGTTCCATCACAAATACAAATACGTGATCTAACACGCAAATTTCGACCTACATTATTGTGTCTGACACCACAGAATAGGCTGCAGTGTTAAGTCGATCACAATAACTCGTTGGGGGGCGTAGAGAGGGGGAGGATGATGCTGTATCTAGTTGTGACTCAATATGTCAGCGTAATGTATTAGTCCCTGTAATAAATGTTTTGGTCAGTGCAATAAGATAGATGTAATGACTCACAAGAAAGTCGGTACCCACAAAATTGGATAAAAGGATTGGATTATGACTCGCAGCTTCACAAAATCCGGCATTGGTAAGACCGCACGTGTTTTGGCCCTTTCAGCGTTAACCACACTGGTGCTCTCTTCCTCTGCTTTTGCCAAGATTGAAGAAGGTAAACTGGTTATCTGGATTAATGGCGATAAAGGCTATAACGGGTTGGCGGAAGTCGGTAAGAAATTTGAAAAAGACACTGGCATCAAAGTCACTATCGAGCACCCAGATAAACTGGAAGAAAAATTCCCACAAGTGGCTGCGACCGGTGATGGCCCGGACATTATCTTCTGGGCACATGACCGCTTTGGTGGCTACGCGCAATCTGGCTTGCTGGCCGAATTGCATCCATCTAAAGCTTTCCAGGACAAACTGTTCCCGTTCACTTGGGACGCCGTGCGCTTTAATGGCAAACTGATTGGTTACCCAGTGGCGGTCGAAGCACTGTCTCTGATTTATAACAAAGACCTTATCAAAGAAGCACCGAAGACCTGGGAAGAGATTCCAGCACTGGATACTACCCTGCGTGCTAATGGCAAGAGCGCCATCATGTGGAACCTGCAAGAACCCTACTTCACCTGGCCACTTATCGCCGCTGACGGCGGTTATGCCTTCAAATCTGAAAACGGCGTCTATGATGTCAAAAACGTCGGTGTGAATAATGCCGGTGCGAAAGCCGGTCTGCAATTTATTGTCGATTTAGTGAAGAATAAACACATCAATGCCGATACTGATTACTCCATCGCAGAAGCGGCCTTTAACAAAGGCGAAACCGCGATGACCATCAATGGCCCGTGGGCATGGGCTAACATTGATAAGAGTAAAATCAACTACGGCGTGACGTTACTGCCAACCTTCCACGGCCAACCTTCCAAGCCGTTCGTCGGTGTTCTGACCGCTGGTATTAACGCCGCCAGCCCGAACAAAGAACTGGCGACTGAATTCCTGGAAAACTATCTGATAACTGACCAAGGCCTGGCTGAAGTCAATAAAGATAAGCCTCTGGGCGCTGTTGCACTGAAATCATTCCAGGAGCAATTGGCAAAAGATCCACGTATTGCGGCAACTATGGCTAACGCCACCAAAGGCGAAATCATGCCAAATATTCCGCAAATGGCCGCTTTCTGGTATGCAACCCGCAGTGCGGTGTTGAACGCCATCAGTGGGCGTCAAACCGTGGAAGCTGCATTGAACGACGCAGCAGCCCGTGTCGTTAAGTAACTGTTTCACCTGCAAAAGGGGCGCGGTTCGCCGTGCCCCGACAGTACTCGCTGTAACATACTCAAAGTAATTGATGTTGCAGCAAGGCAGCAAGTGAATGACAGCTCGGTGAAAACCGATTTGAACAGCATTGATGCTAGCCCGTAGGGTAAGTGAGAGCAGCTAACACCGCTGCAACGTCAAGTACGAAGAGTATGAAAGGGAATATTATGCAGTTATCCCACACCGAATACCAAAGCCGTAAAAAGAAAACCGCCTGGTGGCAAAGTGATGCGCTTAAGTGGATTATTATCAGCATATTAAGTTTATTCACCTGCTATTTAATCGTGTTGATGTATTCTCAGGGCGAATATCTTTTTGCCATCGTGACGCTGATTCTGGTGACTCTGGGGCTGTACGTTTTTGCCAATCGCCGTGCTTATGCCTGGCGTTATGTTTACCCTGGCGTAGCAGGGATGGGGCTATTTGTTCTGTTCCCCTTGATTTGCACAATTGCCATTGCCTTTACCAATTACAGTAGTACTAACCAATTAACCTTTGAACGCGCCCAATCAGTATTACTGGATAGACAATTCCAGACCGGTAAAACCTACACTTTTGGTCTTTACCCCAGCAATAACCAATGGCGTTTACAACTGACTAACCCGGATGATAGTAACGTACTGATTTCCGAGCCTTTCAGCTTTGATGCGGTCAATGGACAGTTACTACACCTTGCCCCTGCCAGCGCTGAACAGACTGGCGAGCGCGCTTCACTGCGCATTATTACCCAAAATCGTCAGGCACTCAGTGGCGTGGTGGCCGTCTTGCCCAATGGGGGTGAGCTGCGCATGAGTTCACTGCGTCAATTCGCCGAAACCAGCCCGCTTTACACATTAGCTGCTGACGGTAAAGAACTCAAAAATCAGCAGACAGGTGTGATATATCGACCAAACCTTGATACTGGCTTTTACCAGGCGATCAATGCTGACGGTCAGTGGGAAAATGAAAAACTCAGCCCCGGTTTTACTATCACCATCGGCTGGAAAAACTTCTTACGGGTACTGCAAGATGAAGGTATCCAAAAGCCCTTTATCTCGATCTTTATCTGGACCATCCTCTTCTCAGTCTTGAGTGTCATCCTGACCGTTGCCGTCGGTATGGTACTGGCCTGCGTGGTGCAATGGGATGCCCTGAAAGGTAAAGCTATCTATCGCGTGCTGCTGATATTGCCTTACGCGGTTCCGTCATTTATCTCAATTTTGATCTTCAAAGGGTTATTTAACCAAAGCTTCGGGGAAATTAACCTGATGCTTAATCAGTTATTTGGTATCAAACCCGAATGGTTCAGTGACCCAATTACTGCCAAAGGTATGATTTTGATTGTGAATACCTGGCTGGGTTATCCCTACATGATGATCCTCTGTATGGGGCTGTTGAAAGCCATTCCTGATGACTTATATGAAGCATCGGCTATGGATGGTGCAGGGCCTTTCCAGAACTTTTTCCGTATCACCTTCCCGTTACTGATTAAGCCGTTGACCCCGTTAATGATTGCGAGTTTTGCCTTTAACTTTAATAACTTCGTTCTGATTCAGTTATTAACCCGAGGCGGGCCGGATATGATTGGCACCAGTACCCCTGCGGGATATACCGATTTGCTGGTTAACTATACCTATCGCGTCGCCTTTGAAGGTGGCGGTGGGCAAGACTTCGGGCTGGCAGCGGCAATTGCAACACTGATTTTCATTCTGGTCGGCGCACTTGCGATACTGAATTTGAAAGCCAGCAAAATGAATTTTGACTAAGGAGGAGATGCAGATGGCTATGGTTCAACCTAAATCCCAGCGTTTGCGTCTATTTGGCACTCATTTCTTAATGCTGTGCTTTATCGCGCTGATTATGTTCCCGCTACTGATGGTGATTACCATTTCACTGCGGCCCGGTAACTTTGCCACTGGCAGCCTGATCCCAGATCAAATTTCCTGGGAACACTGGAAACTGGCTCTGGGCATGAGTGTAACCCATGCTGATGGTAGCGTGACACCGCCGCCATTCCCGGTAATGTTATGGCTGTGGAACTCAGTCAAAATTGCGGTGATTACCGCCATTGGCATTGTCACCCTCTCCACCACTTGTGCTTACGCCTTTGCCCGTATGCGTTTTCGTGGCAAAGACACCCTGCTGAAAAGTATGCTGATTTTCCAGATGTTCCCTGCGGTGCTGTCACTGGTGGCGCTATATGCCCTGTTCGACCGCCTTGGGCAATATATGCCGTTTATTGGGCTGAATACCCACGGCGGCGTAATTTTTGCTTATATGGGGGGGATTGCCCTGCATGTTTGGACCATCAAAGGCTATTTCGAAACCATTGATAACTCATTGGAAGAAGCCGCTGCTCTGGATGGCGCTACGCCATGGCAAGCTTTCAGACTGGTGCTGTTACCACTGTCAGTACCGATTTTAGCTGTGGTCTTTATTCTGTCGTTTATTGCCGCGATTACCGAAGTCCCGGTCGCGTCACTGCTGTTGCGCGATGTGGACAGCTACACTCTGGCAGTGGGTATGCAGCAATACTTGAACCCGCAAAACTATCTGTGGGGCGATTTTGCCGCTGCCGCTGTGTTATCGGCTATCCCTATCACCGCCGTCTTCTTACTGGCGCAGCGCTGGCTGGTCGGTGGCTTAACGGCAGGTGGGGTGAAGGGTTAAATTGGTGCTAAAGGGGTGACTGTTCCTACGGGCGCACCGGTCGCTTACGCGACTACGGCCCCAACGGAACATTTCCCCTTCGATTAGCATTATCAGTTATCTGAATTTATGCCGCTGCTTTACTTGATTTACTTTCCCTCTGGTACTGTGTCTTTGCGGCCGTAATGGCCGCCATTTTTATGCATCAAATAAACAGCTATTCTCTTTTCAGCCGCTCGGTATTGGCCAGATACAAAGTCACTACCAGCAGCAATATCGAGCCGGAATAAATCAACGTATCAATTGGATTCTCATGATCGACAATGATCAACCGGATAATTGCGGTGATCCCGATATAAATAAAATAGCGCAGTGGGAAGTGATAACCAGACTCAAAGTACTTAACAATCAATGCGATAAACTCGAAGTACAAAAAGTAGATCACAATCCCTTCAATCAGCATGTAAGAAGACGCATCCTGATTATTGACGAATAAAACCTTTCCAAGATGGAAGGTTTCTTTTATCAGAAAGACCACCAAAATAGCGGCCAATGCAATCAACCCCACATTCAGTAAACGCTGTAGATTTTTGGCTATCCACTGTGAGCGCGAATTTTTGGCCATAAATACTCCTATTGAAAGTAGGTGAAATGATCCGGGCCGAAAAAAAGCCCCTTACATCAGTAAGGGGCTAATAAGCACGGATCAAAGAGCTTAGCCCGTTAGCTTAACGCCAGCTCTTGAAACGGTTAATCAACGCATTGGTAGAACTGTCATGGCTGGTGACTTTTTCATCACCTGCCAGTTCTGGCAAAATACGATTCGCCAGTTGTTTACCCAGCTCTACACCCCATTGGTCGAAGGAGTAGATATTCAGGATAACCCCTTGCGTGAAGATCTTGTGCTCATACAACGCAATCAATGCACCCAAGCTAAACGGCGTGATTTCGCGCAGCAAGATAGAGTTGGTTGGGCGGTTACCTTCGAACACTTTGAATGGTGCAACATGAGCCACTTGCTCAGGTGTTTTGCCAGTTGCAGCAAATTCTGCTTCAACTTCTGCCAGTGATTTACCGAAAGCCAGCGCTTCGGTTTGTGCAAAGAAGTTAGACAGCAGTTTCGCGTGATGGTCACTCAGTGGGTTATGACTGATAGCCGGTGCGATAAAGTCACAAGGAACCAATTTGGTGCCCTGATGGATCAACTGATAAAACGCATGCTGACCATTGGTGCCTGGCTCACCCCAAATAATTGGGCCAGTCTGGTAATCAACTGGTTTACCATCACGGCCAACATATTTACCGTTGGATTCCATATTGCCCTGCTGGAAGTAAGCCGGGAAACGGTGCATATACTGGTCATATGGCAGGATGGCTTCGGTTTCTGCGCCAAAGAAATTGTTGTACCAGATACCAATCAACGCCAGCAGAATCGGCAGGTTCTTCTCAGCCGGAGTTTCCGCAAAGTGTTTGTCCATAGCATGTGCACCACTGAGCAGTTGTTCGAAGTTCTCGAAACCAACCGACAGCGCGATAGACAAGCCAATAGCAGACCACAGAGAATAACGGCCACCGACCCAATCCCAGAACTCAAACATATTGTTGGTATCAATACCAAACTCGCCTACTGCTTTGGCGTTGGTCGACAATGCCGCAAAGTGCTTCGCAACATGTTTCTCATCACTCGCGGTAGACAAGAACCAGTCACGCGCGCTGTGGGCGTTAGTCATGGTTTCTTGAGTGGTAAAGGTTTTTGATGCGACCAGGAATAGCGTGGTTTCTGGGTTCAGCGGTTTCAACGTTTCAGCAATATGAGTGCCATCCACGTTAGAAACGAAATGCATATTCAGATGATTTTTATACGGGCGCAGCGCTTCGGTCACCATGTAAGGGCCGAGATCTGAACCACCGATACCGATATTCACCACATCAGTAATCGCTTTGCCGGTATAGCCTTTCCATTCGCCGCCAATCACGCGGTCACAGAACTGTTTCATTTTAGCCAGTACTGCGTTTACTTCTGGCATTACATCTTTGCCATCGACCACAATCGGTGTATTGCTGCGGTTACGCAGAGCAATATGCAGCACGGCACGGTCTTCGGTGCGGTTGATTTTCTCACCAGAGAACATCGCTTTAATTGCACCAGCCAGATCAGTTTCTTTAGCCAGAGCTTGCAGTTTTTCCATGGTTTCGCTGGTAATACGGTTTTTGGAGAAATCCACCAGCATTTGATCGTCAAAAGTCGCTGAAAATTGGCTAAAACGCTGGTCGTCCTTGGCAAACAGACTACTGATAGTGACATCTTTCATCTGTTCAAAGTGTTGCTGTAACGCTTTCCAGGCAGCGGTTTGACTAGGATTAATATTTTTCATAGCGGCGCTCTTCTAGGCTTAAGGATTAATGAAACGAATACCTTGATTGTATCCTGTTACCCTGTGATTGAGATCTCTTTTCTTGCGATAGGTATTATCTCTCGAAACAACTCTTGATCTGATCCATGTTTCTCAATACCTCGGTTCATCTTAAGATTTTTAATCATAATCTGAAGACCTTCAATCAGATACTCTAAATAATTCGAGTTGCAGGAAGGCGGCAACTGAGTAACAAATTGGTTGTAAACCATTTTGAACAGCGCTTGCGCTGGCCGCAGGGTGAGCCTCTGGTGAGGCTCATAATCCCCAGGAGCTTACGACTGGAGTGCGCGAAGGCAGCCAACGCACATGCAGCTTGAAGTATGACGAGTATAGTGGCCGCTCATATTCAGGCCAGTATCCAATCAATTTAGTGATATGAGGGAGCATATTATTAAATATGAAAATACCTCATAGCCATTTCATTGACAGAAAGTGGATAACCCGTTATTTCCTTGTACAGAGAAAAATACAGCCGACCACCCGAGATGGCATCTGACACGAGGTTTTTTTAGATGATTTCAGCTTCACAACGACAGGTTTCACAACCACAGACTGCTCGCCAACAAGCTCGCAGCGCCCCATCCCCAACTGTCGTCGCCAAATTTGGTGGTACCAGTGTGGCTGATTTTGATGCCATGAGCCGCAGTGCTGACGTCGTTTTATCGAACCCGGATGTTCGTTTGGTGATTTTGTCGGCTTCAGCCGGGATTACCAATCTGTTGGTCGCGTTGGCCGATGGCTGCGAACAGGAAACACGCGCCCTTCATTTAGATGAAATCCGCCGCATTCAATACAGCATTCTCGCTAAACTTTCCGACCCAGCTGTTATTCGCGAAGAAATTGATCGCATGCTGGAGAACATTTCCATGCTGTCAGAAGCGGCCAGTCTGGCGACCTCGGCAGCACTGACGGATGAACTGGTCAGCCACGGCGAATTAATGTCGACATTATTGTTTGTCGAACTGTTGCGCCAACGTCAGGTGGCGGTGGAATGGTTTGATGTGCGTAAAATTATGCGCACCAATGATCGCTTTGGCCGCGCCGAGCCAGATACCCATGCATTATCCGAACTGGCCCAGACCCAATTAGCGCCACGTATCGAGCACGCCATTATCGTCACGCAAGGTTTTATCGGCAGCGAAAGTAAAGGACGCACCACCACCCTTGGCCGCGGTGGCAGTGATTACACCGCCGCGCTGTTAGGTGAAGCACTGAATGTCAGCCGCATTGATATCTGGACCGACGTTCCAGGGATTTATAGCACTGACCCGCGCGTAGTTCCCGGTGCAAAACGTATTGATAAAATCGCTTTTGAAGAAGCGGCTGAAATGGCGACTTTTGGTGCCAAAGTGCTGCACCCTGCCACCTTATTACCGGCAGTGCGCAGCGACATTCCGGTGTTTGTTGGCTCGAGCAAAGATCCCGCCGCGGGCGGCACGCTGGTGTGCAATGAAACGTACAATCCGCCATTATTCAGGGCGTTAGCATTGCGCCGCAAACAAACCCTGCTAACCCTGCATAGCCTGAATATGCTGCATGCACGTGGTTTTCTGGCTGAGGTTTTTAACATTCTGGCGCGCCACAATATCTCGGTTGATTTGATAACCACCTCTGAAGTGAGTGTGGCACTGACACTGGATACCACCGGTTCGACATCCATCGGTGACAGCTTGCTGACCAGCTCGCTACTGACCGAACTTTCCTCCCTGTGCCGGGTGGAAGTGGAAGAAAACCTGGCATTGGTGGCAATTATCGGAAATAACCTGTCGCAAGCCTGCGGGGTGGGTAAAGAGGTGTTTGGCGTGCTAGACCCATTCAATATCCGCATGATTTGTTACGGAGCTAGCAGCCACAACCTGTGCTTCCTGGTGCCGGGCACTGATGCCGAAAAAGTGGTACAAACGCTGCATCACAACTTATTTGAGTGATGGGCTATGCACCCTTTGGAAAAAACTGAACATAAGTTAGCATCGTGGCAAATTTAACCTGTTTCTGCTGCGCTTGCTGCTTATTGGCTTGCTTACAATCCTGCATCAGACTCAAACCAGCCGCTCTCCCAAGGCACATAGGACGATTATTTGCCGATGATAGCCGCTGAGAGATTCGCTGCTCTAATGCTGTGGGGTTTGCTTTATTTAAATCAATAGCAAACATCCGTGCACTTGCTGTTTTTAGTATTTCTATCTTCATTTGTCGTGCTTCCTCTGTTTCATTATGGTGAAACAGAGTAGCGGACCCGCTCATGCCTCTCTATCATAAATTGAGGATCATATGCGGGTCACCAAAGAGCGGCGGGGCTTAGCCGTCAATCCGCGTCGTAACCCAGATTTGGCGCTAACCAGCGCTCCACTTCTGCCACTGGCATCCCTTTACGGGCAGCGTAATCTTCCACCTGATCCCGCTGAATTTGTGCCACAGCGAAATATTTGCTATCCGGATGACTGAAGTACCAACCCGACACCGACGCCCCAGGCCACATGGCGTAGGACTCAGTCAATTTCATACCCGTATGCGTTTCCACATCCAGCAACTGCCAGATTTGGCCTTTCTCTGTGTGTTCCGGGCAAGCCGGATAGCCAGGAGCTGGACGGATCCCTTGGTAGTTCTCGCGTACCAACTCTTCGTTGCTCAGATTTTCATTCGGTGCAAAGCCCCAATACACCTTACGCACCCGCTCATGCAGATATTCCGCAAAAGCCTCTGCCAGCCGGTCAGACAGCGCCTTAATCATGATTTTGTTGTAATCATCATGTTGAGCATCATAGGCATCGGCCAGTGCATCCTCTTCCAGCCCGCCGGTGACCGCAAAAGCGCCGTAATAATCAGCTTTACCGCTGGATTTAGGTGCAACATAATCTGCCAGGCAATAGTTCGGGAAATCGGTTTTTTCTGTTTGCTGGCGCAAATGGTGGCTGACCACCAGCACTTCATCACGCCGCTCATCGCGGTAAATTTCAATGTCATCGCCCACACTATTAGCGGGGAACAGACCAACCACCCCTTTGGGATGCAGTAAATCCTCCGCCGACAGCTTATCCAGCATCTCATTGGCATCCGCGAACAGCCGCTTAGCCTCTTCACCCACCACTTCATCTTCCAGAATACGCGGATACTTGCCCGCCAGCGACCAGGTCATAAAGAATGGCGTCCAGTCGATGTAGTTACGCAAAGTTTCGATGCTGGCTTCCACTGTTTGCACACCTAATTTATGTGCCACAGGTGGCATGTAACTTTCCCAATCGATAACAGTTGGGTTATCACGTGCCGCTTGCAAACTGACCGGCGGGGTACGCGGTTTTTTTCGCGCATGTTGAATGCGGACAGTTTCGTATTCTTTGCGAGTTTTCGCTATAAAATCATCTCGTTGCGTATCAGACAACAATGCTGAAACTACGCCAACGCTGCGCGAGGCATTGGAGACGTAAGTGGTGGACCCACTGTAGTTCTGCTCAATTTTAACCGCGGTATGTGCTTTGGAGGTGGTCGCCCCCCCAATCAACAGCGGCAAAGTGAAACCCTGACGCTCCATCTCTTTGGCGACATTCACCATTTCATCGAGCGATGGCGTAATCAGACCAGATAAACCGATGATATCGACCTTTTCTTCCCGCGCGGTACGCAGAATTTTTTCGGTCGGCACCATCACACCCAAGTCTATGATCTCATAGTTATTACACTGCAACACCACACCGACAATGTTTTTGCCGATGTCATGCACATCGCCTTTAACCGTCGCCAGCAAGATTTTACCTGCCGTAGTACCTTTCTGTTTACTGGCTTCAATATAAGGTTCGAGATAGGCGACCGCTTGTTTCATCACTCGGGCGGATTTTACCACCTGCGGCAGGAACATTTTCCCCTCACCAAACAAGTCACCCACCACATTCATCCCAGCCATCAATGGCCCTTCGATAACCTCGATTGGCCGGTCAGCCTGCTGACGGGCTTCTTCAGTATCCAACTCAATGAACTCGGTAATCCCTTTAACCAGCGAGTATTCCAGGCGTTTTTTCACCGGCCAACCGCGCCATTCCGCTTGCTGAACCGCCACCTCATCACTCTTACTGCCACGGTATTTTTCTGCCAGATCCAGCAGGCGTTCAGTGCTGTCATCACGACGATTAAGAATGACATCCTCAACTGCATTACGCAGTTCATCTGACAGATCGTCATAGATCGCCAATTGTCCGGCATTGACGATACCCATATCCATTCCATTACGAATGGCGTAATAAAGGAATACCGCGTGAATAGCTTCCCGCACCGGATCATTACCACGGAAGGAGAACGAAACGTTGGAGACACCGCCTGAAATCATGGCATGCGGCAGTTCGGCTTTGATATCGGCACAAGCTTCAATAAAGTCGACGGCGTAGTTGTTATGTTCTTCAATCCCGGTAGCGACGGCGAAAATATTCGGGTCAAAAATAATATCTTCCGGCGGGAAGCCAACGGTTTCCGTCAGAATTTTATAGGCGCGGCGGCAAATCTCTATCTTGCGCGCGCGAGTATCAGCCTGCCCCTGCTCATCAAACGCCATCACCACCATCGCCGCACCATAGCGCCGCACCAGCTTGGCATGATGAATAAAGGCATCTACACCCTCTTTCATCGAAATGGAGTTAACGATGCCCTTGCCCTGAATACATTTCAGACCTTTTTCGATGACATCCCATTTGGAAGAGTCGATCATAATCGGCACCCGGGCAATATCGGGTTCACCGGCAATCAGATTCAGGAAACGCACCATAGCGGCTTCAGCATCCAACATGCCCTCATCCATATTGATATCGATGATTTGCGCGCCGCTTTCAACCTGCTGACGAGCCACATCGAGCGCTTCGCCATATTTCTCTTCTTTTATCAGCCGTTTAAAGCGGGCCGAACCGGTGACGTTTGTCCGTTCACCGACGTTAACAAACAGTGTGTTAGCATCGATTGTCAATGGTTCCAGCCCCGCTAAACGGCAAGCGACCGGAATCTCCGGCAAAGGACGTGGTGCAACGCCAGCGACAGCTTTAACCATCGCGGCGATATGACGTGGCGTGGTACCGCAGCACCCGCCGACAATATTTAAAAACCCTGCCCGCGCCCACTCACCAATCTGCTCGGCCATCTCTTTGGCTTCCAGATCATATTCACCAAAGGCATTCGGCAAACCGGCATTAGGGTGCGCACTGACATAATATTCAGAAATTCGTGATAACTCAGCGACATATTGGCGTAGCTCATCCGGCCCCAAAGCGCAGTTCAGGCCAAAAGAGAGCGGCTTCACGTGGCGCAGAGAGTTATAAAAAGCTTCGGTGGTTTGGCCGGATAGAGTACGGCCAGAAGCATCGGTAATAGTGCCGGAAATCATCACGGGTAACAGTACACCCATAGCTTCAAATTCAGATTCGACAGCAAAGGTGGCCGCTTTGGCATTCAGGGTATCGAAAACCGTTTCAATCATAATTAAATCGACACCGCCCTCAATCAGAGCACGGGTCGATTCACGGTAAGCCTCAACCAACTGATCAAAACTGACATTACGAAATGCCGGATCATTCACTTTCGGTGAAATAGACGCGGTGCGGTTGGTCGGGCCAAGCACCCCGGCAACATAGCGTGGTTTGTCGGGCGTGCGGGCAGTCCATTCATCAGCACAGATACGGGCCAGTCGGGCAGCTTCATAGTTAATTTCAGCTGACAGCGACTCCATCTGATAATCCGCCATAGCAATGGAGGTAGAGTTAAAGGTATTGGTTTCGAGAATGTCAGCGCCAGCTTCAAGATAGGCATTGTGAATAGCAGTAATGACTTCGGGCTTGGAGAGCACCAATAAATCATTATTCCCTTTCAGATCACTAGGCCAATCAGCAAAGCGCACACCACGGTAATCCGCCTCTTCCAGCCGATAGCTCTGGATCATGGTTCCCATGCCACCATCCAACACCAAGATCCGTTGTGCTAATTGCTGGTGTAATTCTTTAACCTTATTATTTGTTACTGTGTCCACCACTGTCGCCTCTTTACCCTGTTGCCTGGCCATTATCCGATGCATCTTTAATTGTTTATTCGTATCAGACATGCTGAAAAATTCATCTGTCATCCTAGCACAAGTTGTCAATGTAATGAGTCCAGTCACAGTTGAGACTTTTTCAGGTAGGAAACCAAACTCATCGGATGAGCAATTTTTGTGGTTTGCATGCATAATTAAAAACGAAAATGAGTTCCATAATAATAGATAAGAGGCTAATTTATGGCGTTACCGATTGCGATCAAACGGGGCAAGAAACCCAAGGCAGCTGCGCAAATGGCGACTGCTCCAACCGGTCAGGTTCAATCATTGACTCGGGGTCTTAAATTACTGGAATATATTTCCGAAGCACAGGGTAGTGTTGCACTGACAGATTTAGCACAACAGGCGGGTTTACCTAATTCCACCACTCACCGCCTGTTAACCACCATGCAACAGCAGGGTTTCGTCCGTCAGGTGGGGGATTTAGGCCTTTGGACGATGGGCGCACACGCCTTTATTGTCGGCAGCAGCTTTTTGCAAAGCCGCAATTTGCTGGCTATGGTTCACCCCATGCTACGCCGTTTAATGGATGAATCGGGTGAAACCGTCAATCTGGCAGTGCTGGATCACAGCGACTATCAGGCCATTATTATCGATCAAGTGCAATGTACCGCCCTGATGCGGATGTCCGCGCCGATTGGCGGCAAACTGCCTATGCACGCCTCTGGGGCCGGTAAAGCTTTTCTCTCCACCCTGCCAGACGACCAGCTGGTTCAGCTTTTACATAAGAAAGGGCTGCATGCCTACACGCAGCATACCCGCACCAGCCCTGCTAGTTTGAAGGAGAATCTGGCGCTGATTCGCAAACAAGGTTATTCATTTGATGATGAAGAACATGCTCTCGGCCTGCGCTGCATCGCCGCCTGTTTGTTCGATGAACATCACGAAGCCTTTGCCGCTATTTCCATTTCCGGCCCGATATCGCGTATTACCGACGATCGCGTCACAGAGCTTGGCGCATTGGTTATTCATGCTGCGAAAGAAATCACTCAATCATACGGCGGGGGGGGATCGGAGTTAATTAGTTAAAACTTTGTCGTTCGGAGAGAACAAGCAGATCGTAAAGACGCCGTAGATTATGCACAGTGATTGAAGGGTTTACGTACACCCAGGGGCACTCCGGCGGCTCACGCCGCTGCGACCCCAACGGCACGATTTCCCTTCATTTGAACCTATATTTTTCAATCCAATCAAGGCGTAGCGAGCTAAGTCAATTTGAGTGCACCCAGCGCACAGGCCCCGGAGCGTACACATAGTACGTGAGGAGGTCGAGCGCTGCGCAATCTCAGAGTGGCGACGCGCAGTAGCCGTCAAGAGATCACCCGCTGGGAGAAGCGCTGCTTACGGCGATAAGCAAAAACATCCTCCACATGCCCGTCCTTAATACGTTGCTGCAACCCACGCCAATAGCTGGCGTGAAACAGGTCGCTGTGCATCTCCTCAAAAAAATGTCGTACCTTCAGATCGGTGCATAAAAAATGACGAAACTCTTCAGGGAATACATCATTGGGCGATACGCTATACCACGGCTCGCTGGCCATCTCATCTTCCGGATAGCGTGGCGGCGGGATATCGCGGAAATTCACCTCAGTCATATAACAAATTTCATCATAATCGTAGAACACCACGCGCCCGTGACGAGTTACCCCGAAGTTCTTAAATAACATGTCGCCGGGGAAAATATTCGCCGCCGCCAGTTGTTTAATGGCGTTACCGTATTCTTCAATAGCATCCTTCAACTGCTGATCATTTGCCTGCTCTATATAGAGATTCAATGGCGTCATCCGCCGCTCCATATAAAGGTGTTTAATGATGATTTGGTCGCCTAAGTCTTCCAGTTTTTCCGGCACTTCCCGCTGTAATTCCGTCAGCAATTCTGCGCTGATGCGATGCTTATCAATCACAAAATTCTCATACTCTTGGGTATCCGCCATTCGCCCTACTCGGTCATGTTCTTTAACTAATTGATAGCACTCTAAAACTCTCGTCTGACTAACTTCTTTTTGTGGCGCGAACTGGTCTTTAATGACCTTAAAAACCCGGTCAAATGATGGCAGAGTAAATACCAACATCACCATCCCTTTGACCCCAGGCGCAATAATAAATTGTTCGCTAGATTGATGAACAAAGGTTAGGTATTCACGATAGCTTTCGGTTTTACCGTGTTTTTGGCAGCCAATCGCCATGTACAGTTCAGCAGTCGATTTGCCCGGCAAGATTTCCCGCAACCATTCCACCATCGCCGCAGGTAAGGGGGCATAAACCATAAAATAAGAACGGGCGAAGCCAAACACGATACTGGCCTCTGCCTTGCTGGTGAGGCAGGTATCAATAAATAACCCGCCTGATTCATTGTGATGGATAGGTAGCAGAAATGGATAGACCTCGTCAGCCAGTCGCAGTTTTCCCACCAACCAAGCGGCTTTATTACGATAAAACAGTTCATTAGCAACTTGAAAGCGCGCTGTTGCGAGTTGCTCATCAGTAAAGTTTTGCCGCAATGCAGTCGCAATGTAGCCGATATCGCGGGGCAGGTTCTCCCAAGGTAAACGCAGCGGCAAATCATTGAGTACCACCTGCAACATACCGCTCAAATCTCCCTTGGGGGCAAAATCACGCGCTAAGGGACGGGGAATTTCACGAAAGCGCCGCTCCGGTTGTGAACTGAAGACAAACAGCTTATCCGGGGTTAAATCGCGGTGTTTAAATAACCGACAATAGACTGAATTAAAAAAACTTTCGGCGATTTCAAAGCGCGGATAATCCGGTAACAAGCCGGTATAAATTTCTTTTACTCGCGTTAGAAAATTCACATCAAAACAGCGCTGATCAGTGATGTGTTTCAATTGCTCAACCACCAGCCCCACATGACTATCATAGAGGTGAATACGCTTTTTCATCGCCTGCTGTACCGCATGCCAGTCAGCCTGCTCAAAACGATGTTGCGCCCCCGCAGTGACCTCCAGAAAGCGGCCATATTGAGCATCAAACCCCTGCAAAATTGTTTGCGCGATTAATTGTTCCAGCTTTGTCACCATACTCACCTCCGTCATACGGAACAGAGCCTGCATAAGCAGGCTCTTGATAACACAACCTTTCACTCAAATAGTGGGGCTAAAATTGCTGTTCTTCCGTCGAGCCAGTCAATGCTGTTACGGAAGACTCACCACCCTGAATGATATTGGTGACTTTATCAAAGTAGCCGGTACCCACTTCCTGTTGATGGGACGCGAAAGTGTAGCCGCGCTCAACTGCGGCAAATTCGGGCTGCTGAACCTTCTCAACATAGTGTTTCATGCCTTCTCCCTGTGCGTAAGCATGCGCCAGATCGAACATGTTGAACCACATGCTGTGGATACCCGCCAGTGTAATAAACTGGTATTTGTAACCCATCGCCGACAGCTCATCCTGGAAGCTGGCAATCTGTTGGTCCGTCAGGTTCTTTTTCCAGTTAAATGATGGCGAACAGTTGTAAGCCAATAATTTACCAGGGAATTGTGCGTGAATCGCATCAGCAAAACGTTTAGCTAACGCCAGGTCTGGCGTTGAGGTTTCGCACCACACCAAATCGGCATACGGGGCATAAGCCAGGCCGCGACTGATAGCTTGCTCAATACCAGCATGAGTGCGGAAGAATCCTTCAGCAGTGCGATCGCCAGTAATGAATTCGCTATCATGCGGGTCACAATCAGAAGTCAGCAAGTCAGCGGCATCAGCATCGGTACGGGCAATCAGCAGTGTTGGTACACCGAGAACGTCGGCAGCCAGACGGGCGGCGACCAACTTCTGAATCGCTTCCTGAGTCGGTACCAAAACTTTACCGCCCATATGACCACATTTCTTCACGGCTGCCAGTTGATCTTCGAAATGTACGCCGGCAGCACCCGCCTCAATCATAGCCTTCATCAATTCGAACGCATTCAGTACCCCACCAAAACCGGCTTCCGCATCTGCTACAATCGGCAGGAAATAGTCGGTATAACCTTTGCTATCCGGCTCAATATTATTCGACCATTGAATCTGATCTGCGCGACGGAAACTGTTATTGATACGTTTAACCACTGCGGGAACGGAGTCAACCGGGTACAGCGATTGATCCGGGTACATGCTTGATGCGGTATTAGCATCAGCCGCGACCTGCCAGCCTGACAAATAAATGGCCTCAACCCCGGCCTTCGCCTGTTGCAGTGCCTGACCACCGGTTAATGCACCTAAACAGTTGATATAATCTTTGCGCGATTTGCCGTGCAGTAATTCCCACAATCTCTTCGCACCATGCTGCGCCAAAGTGCACTCAGGGTTGACTGAGCCACGTAATTTAATCACTTCTTCAGCACTATACGGGCGAATAATGCCCTCCCAGCGCGGTGATTTCCATTCCTGTTCCAATTGCTGAATTTGTTGAGTACGAGAGGTCGTCATAGCAATATTCCTTATTATTCAATTCTGTAGGGTTAAATTAGGTGTGATACTCAAAGTCATTGGCGTTGCAGCCAGGCAGCAAGTGAACTCATCCCGCTGAGCTGACACAAGTCAGTGATTCGGGGGAGCGAACGTAGCTAACACCGCTGCGGCTTCAAGGACGAAGGGTATCTCAGGCAAGTAATGCGTAGCCTGGTAAGGTCAGGAAGTCGATAAGCTCGTCTTGTGTTGTAATTCGCTCCATCAAACACGCAGCTTCTTCAAACCGCCCGCCATCAAAGCGCTCTGTGCCAAGTTCCAGCTTCACTACCTGCATTTCTTCACTCAACATGTTTCGGAACAGCTCTTTCGTCACCGTTTGACCATTACTCAGGTTTTTCTGGTGATGTATCCATTGCCAGATAGAAGTACGGGAAATCTCTGCCGTCGCGGCATCTTCCATCAGACCATAAATCGGCACGCAACCATTGCCAGATATCCATGCTTCAATGTATTGCACAGCAACCCGGATATTGGCGCGCATCCCTTCTTCCGTGCGTTCACCACTGCAAGGCTCCAACAACTCAGCTGCGGTTATAGGTTTATCCTGTGCCCGGCTAACCTCTAATTGATTTGGCCGGTCACCCAGAACCTTGTTAAAAACTTCCATCACGGTATCGGCCAGCCCTGGATGGGCTACCCATGTACCATCATGGCCATTACTGGCTTCTAACTCTTTATCCGCACGGACTTTATCCAGTACTTGCGCATTTTTTACCGGATCTTTATTCGGGATAAATGCCGCCATACCACCCATCGCTAAAGCACCGCGTTTATGGCAGGTTTTGATCAATAAACGGGAATACGCACTCAGGAATGGTTTATTCATGGTGACCGATTGGCGGTCTGGCAACACACGATCACCGTGATTTTTCAGTGTCTTGATATAGCTGAATATATAATCCCAACGACCACAATTGAGGCCAACAATGTGATGGCGCAGGTGATAGAGGATTTCATCCATTTGGAACACGGCAGGTAATGTTTCAATTAATACCGTGGCTTTAATGGTGCCTTGCGGTAAGTCGAAGCGCTGCTCGGTAAAGGTGAAAACATCACTCCACCAAGCGGCTTCCTGATAAGACTGCATCTTCGGCAAATAAAAATAAGGGCCGCTGCCATTGGCAAGTAATTGCTTATAGTTATGATAGAAATACAAAGCGAAATCGAACAGTCCACCAGGAATATCCTCCCCCTGCCATTTCACATGTTTCTCCGGCAAGTGCAGGCCGCGAACTCGCGCAATCAGTACCGCAGGGTTGGGTTTGAGTTGATAAATCTTGCCGGATTCATTTACATAGGAAATAGTGCCTTTTACCGCATCATGCAGGTTAATTTGACCATCGATCACTTTGTCCCAGCTTGGTGCCAACGAGTCTTCGAAATCAGCCATAAAGACTTTTACATTGGCATTGAGAGCATTAATCACCATTTTTCGCTCAACCGGCCCGGTAATTTCCACCCGACGATCACGTAAGTCAGCAGGAATCCCCTGAATCCTCCAGTCACCTTCACGAATGGAATTAGTTTCCGAAATAAAATCTGGCAAGGCACCTTGATCGATATTTTTTTGCCAGGATACCCGTGCGGCAAGGAGTTCACGACGTGACTGTGCGAATTTCACCACCAATTCGGTCAAGAATTCGATCGCTTCTTCCGGTAAAACCTGTCTTTCAGCAGCATTAAAATGCTGTGTAAAAACTAACTCCGTGCCGACTAACTGTTGTGTCATTTCCCTTCCCCTTTCCAATCTCACGGCTTTCACATCAACGCTAATGCAGCGTCACTCTTGGATTCGTATCGGATAATGTGTTCCAACCGGAAATTGAAGGTTAGATTATATGGTCACTTTTCACCCCGACAGAACTAAGAATAATCAATTAATTAAGAAAATCAAAAACGATTTCCATTTTTATTTAAAATAATTTTTTAATCTTTATTTATCATACTGTTAACATAATATCGAGTATTGGACGGATAGGAACTAGCTTCCATTAATGACTTTACCTCATGGTAACTCGTTGTTTGATAAAGAGATCAGACCAGTTTAAGTCGAGATGAATGGAGTATATTCGAGCAAAAAATAGAAAGGCGGCTCGATTCAGCCGCCTTTATTAACATTCAGGGAGAGGGAAAGTTAGTCGAGAGTAGGATTCATATGACGTAAATCAAATGGTGTGATTTGGTAAACGTAGTAGTTCAACCAGTTAGCAAATAACAGATGTCCGTGGCTACGCCAGGATGCTTTTGGGGGTAATGAAGCATCATCATTGGGGAAATAATTGAGTGGGATTTGTGGATTCAGACCGGCAGCCAGATCACGTTGATATTCTCCCGCTAAGGTATCGACATCATATTCAGGATGACCGGTGACGAAAGCGACTCGCTTATCTTTACTGGCAAACAAATATGCACCGGCCTCTTCCGAGGAAACCAGAATATCCAGATCAGTGTATTGCTGAAGTAGCTCAACGGGGAAATCGGCATAACGAGAGTGTGGGGCCAGGAATGTCTCATCAAAACCACGTGTGAGTAGTGCCAGTGGTTTATCTGTTTGATGCTGGTAAATGCCTGAGAGCTTAGTCTCACGCGTCATTTTAGGAATACCGTATAAGATATTTAAGGCTGCCTGTACCGCCCAACACACGAATAAAGTTGAGGTTACATGATCTTTTGCCCAGGCAATAATACGCTCAATTTGCGGCCAATAAGCAACATCACAGAAATCGACCAAGCCCAGAGGAGCCCCTGTCACAATCAACCCGTCAAAATTTTGCTCCTGAATATCTTCAAAATCACAATAAAAGTTGTTCAGGTGCTCAGCTGGCGTATTTTTTGATTCGCGACTATCAATTCGCAACAATTGAATATCGATCTGTAGGGGTGAGTTGGAGAGTAAACGCAGGAATTGATTTTCCGTCTCAATTTTTTTAGGCATCAGATTTAAAACCAACACCTTCAGGGGACGAATTTCCTGAGTTTTTGCACGCGATGAGGTCATGACAAACACATTCTCATTACGTAAAAAACTCACTGCTGGTAATTCATCAGGAACCCGAATTGGCATGCCTATATCCTCAATATATCCGTTTATACGTTTAGACTTCTAGATGCCTGAAGATAGCGGATTTTTGGAGGAAAGTCGAGCAATCTGCTGCAACCTGAAAATGTTTCATTGCTGAAATTTCAGTCTATAAAATTTAATGAGCAGCCGTAATCATTTTATATACTGCAAAACCTCTACAGATATAGATAGTTAGGTGTCATCTGGCGGTATAATTTCAGATATATTATATGGAGAATGGTGGCGATTGAGGCAACCTATTATCGGTTACTAGCTGTTTATTGGTATGTAGATATTTATCGGATAGCAGAAAAGCAAAAACCCCACGCTTTTGGCATGGGGTCTTTACTTGATTTTATACCTGGCAGTGTCCTACTCTCGCATGGGGAGACCCCACACTACCATCGGCGCTACGGCGTTTCACTTCTGAGTTCGGCATGGGGTCAGGTGGGACCACCGCGCTATTGCCGCCAGGTAAATTCTTTTCTACAACTACCGAACTTTAACCCGTGTAACTGGTGCTGATACCCAGAGTCGAACTGGGGACCTCACCCTTACCAAGGGTGCGCTCTACCAACTGAGCCATATCAGCACGCTAAATTTGATGCCTGGCAGTGTCCTACTCTCGCATGGGGAGACCCCACACTACCATCGGCGCTACGGCGTTTCACTTCTGAGTTCGGCATGGGTTCAGGTGGGTCCACCGCGCTATGGCCGCCAGGCAAATTCTGTCTAAACTAACCCGCTATGCAATCATTCACACAGCCAGCCAGCCCAATCTCGGAACTTCGCTGAAAATCAATATCTATCTCTCAAATACAAAACACCTTTGGTGTTGTAAGGTTAAGCCTCACGGATCATTAGTACTGGTTAGCTCAATGCATCGCTGCACTTACACACCCAGCCTATCAACGTCATAGTCTTTAACGTTCCTTCAGGGGGCTTAAAGCCCCAGGGAAGACTCATCTCGAGGCAAGTTTCCCGCTTAGATGCTTTCAGCGGTTATCTCTTCCGAATTTAGCTACCGGGCAATGCCATTGGCATGACAACCCGAACACCAGTGATTCGTCCACTCCGGTCCTCTCGTACTAGGAGCAGCCCTCTCAATCTTCCAACGCCCACGGCAGATAGGGACCGAACTGTCTCACGACGTTCTAAACCCAGCTCGCGTACCACTTTAAATGGCGAACAGCCATACCCTTGGGACCTACTTCAGCCCTGGATGTGATGAGCCGACATCGAGGTGCCAAACACCGCCGTCGATATGAACTCTTGGGCGGTATCAGCCTGTTATCCCCGGAGTACCTTTTATCCGTTGAGCGATGGCCCTTCCATTCAGAACCACCGGATCACTAAGACCTACTTTCGTACCTGCTCGAGCCGTCACTCTCGCAGTCAAGCTAGCTTATGCCTTTGCACTAACCTCACGATGTCCGACCGTGATTAGCTAACCTTCGTGCTCCTCCGTTACTCTTTGGGAGGAGACCGCCCCAGTCAAACTACCCACCAGACACTGTCCTCACCCCAGATTATGGGGCCGAGTTAGAACATCAAACATTAAAGGGTGGTATTTCAAGGTTGGCTCCATGCAGACTGGCGTCCACACTTCAATGCCTCCCACCTATCCTACACATCAAGGCTCAATGTTCAGTGTCAAGCTATAGTAAAGGTTCACGGGGTCTTTCCGTCTTGCCGCGGGTACACTGCATCTTCACAGCGAGTTCAATTTCACTGAGTCTCGGGTGGAGACAGCCTGGCCATCATTACGCCATTCGTGCAGGTCGGAACTTACCCGACAAGGAATTTCGCTACCTTAGGACCGTTATAGTTACGGCCGCCGTTTACTGGGGCTTCGATCAAGAGCTTCGCCTTGCGGCTGACCCCATCAATTAACCTTCCAGCACCGGGCAGGCGTCACACCGTATACGTCCACTTTCGTGTTTGCACAGTGCTGTGTTTTTATTAAACAGTTGCAGCCAGCTGGTATCTGCGACTGGCTTCGGCGCCGGGAGCAAGTCCCTTTACCTAATGCCAGCGTGCCTTCTCCCGAAGTTACGGCACCATTTTGCCTAGTTCCTTCACCCGAGTTCTCTCAAGCGCCTGAGTATTCTCTACCTGACCACCTGTGTCGGTTTGGGGTACGATTTAATGTTACCTGATGCTTAGAGGCTTTTCCTGGAAGCTTGGCATCAACTACTTCATCACCGTAGTGACTCGTCATCACACCTCAGCGTTGATAAGCAACCGGATTTACCAAGTCACTCCGCCTACATGCTTAAACCGGGACAACCGTCGCCCGGCTAGCCTAGCCTTCTCCGTCCCCCCTTCGCAGTAACACCAAGTACAGGAATATTAACCTGTTTCCCATCGACTACGCTTTTCAGCCTCGCCTTAGGGGTCGACTCACCCTGCCCCGATTAACGTTGGACAGGAACCCTTGGTCTTCCGGCGTGCGGGTTTTTCACCCGCATTATCGTTACTTATGTCAGCATTCGCACTTCTGATACCTCCAGCAACCCTCACAGGTCACCTTCAACGGCTTACAGAACGCTCCCCTACCCAACGAACGTATCCCTAAGCCAACTCGACTTTATTGGACGCATTGACGTCGCTGCGCTCCGTCAATCATTATCCACTGCCGTGAATTGTCTTGGGTGATACGTTCGCTGCCGCAGCTTCGGTGCATGGTTTAGCCCCGTTACATCTTCCGCGCAGGCCGACTCGACCAGTGAGCTATTACGCTTTCTTTAAATGATGGCTGCTTCTAAGCCAACATCCTGGCTGTCTGTGCCTTCCCACATCGTTTCCCACTTAACCATGACTTTGGGACCTTAGCTGGCGGTCTGGGTTGTTTCCCTCTTCACGACGGACGTTAGCACCCGCCGTGTGTCTCCCGTGATAACATTCTTCGGTATTCGGAGTTTGCATCGGTTTGGTAAGTCGGGATGACCCCCTAGCCGAAACAGTGCTCTACCCCGAAGATGAGTTCACGAGGCGCTACCTAAATAGCTTTCGGGGAGAACCAGCTATCTCCCGGTTTGATTGGCCTTTCACCCCAGCCACAAGTCATCCGCTAATTTTTCAACATTAGTCGGTTCGGTCCTCCAGTTAGTGTTACCCAACCTTCAACCTGCCCATGGCTAGATCACCGGGTTTCGGGTCTATACCTTGCAACTATTCGCCCAGTTAAGACTCGGTTTCCCTACGGCTCCCCTATTCGGTTAACCTTGCTACAAAATATAAGTCGCTGACCCATTATACAAAAGGTACGCAGTCACACCACGAAGGTGCTCCCACTGCTTGTACGTACACGGTTTCAGGTTCTATTTCACTCCCTCGCCGGGGTTCTTTTCGCCTTTCCCTCACGGTACTGGTTCACTATCGGTCAGTCAGGAGTATTTAGCCTTGGAGGATGGTCCCCCCATATTCAGACAGGATGTCACGTGTCCCGCCCTACTCATCGAACTCACAACGTATGCATTTTTGTGTACGGGACTATCACCCTGTACCGTGCGACTTTCCAGACGCTTCCACTAACACATATGCTGATTCAGGTTCTGGGCTCCTCCCCGTTCGCTCGCCGCTACTGGGGGAATCTCGGTTGATTTCTTTTCCTCGGGGTACTTAGATGTTTCAGTTCCCCCGGTTCGCCTTGCATGGCTATGTATTCACCATGCAATAGTGCAACGAATTGCACTGGGTTTCCCCATTCGGGTATCGTCGGTTATAACGGTTCATATCACCTTACCGACGCTTTTCGCAGATTAGCACGCCCTTCATCGCCTCTGACTGCCTAGGCATCCACCGTGTACGCTTAGTCGCTTAACCTCACAACCCAAAGATGTTTCTTCTTTATTGGTGTGGCTACGAACACACTCTGCGTCGTTGTGCAGTGCGCGCAATCCTCATGAACGTAGCGTTCACTCCGGTTGCTGTGCGCTGTACGCCTTGCTGAGTATCTTCTCGCTCACACTGCAACAATGACAAACACATTGGCATTGCAATTATTTGAGAGACTCTAATACAGGTTAATCCTTATCTCAGTACTTCTACGGAGAGATAAGTTTCAGCTGTATTGTTTCAATTTTCAGCTTGTTCCAGATTGTTAAAGAGCAATATTTCACAACACACTGTGTCTTGCGACCGCAGTACGTTTTGAAATAGTTTTTTATATGGTGGAGCTAAGCGGGATCGAACCGCTGACCTCCTGCGTGCAAGGCAGGCGCTCTCCCAGCTGAGCTATAGCCCCATATAAAAAGCAAAATACCTTATCGGCATAACTCATTCTCAGACCAGGCGTAGTCACGCAGTATGAGGATGAGTTGGTGGGTCTGAGTGGACTTGAACCACCGACCTCACCCTTATCAGGGGTGCGCTCTAACCACCTGAGCTACAGACCCAACAAGGTACTAAAGCCCGACTAATCTCTCAGCCCGGCCTTATTTGCTCGTTACTTTCTATCAGACAATCTGTGTGGACACTACGCAATGCGTATCTGAGGTAAGGAGGTGATCCAACCGCAGGTTCCCCTACGGTTACCTTGTTACGACTTCACCCCAGTCATGAATCACAAAGTGGTAAGCGCCCTCCCGAAGGTTAAGCTACCTACTTCTTTTGCAACCCACTCCCATGGTGTGACGGGCGGTGTGTACAAGGCCCGGGAACGTATTCACCGTAGCATTCTGATCTACGATTACTAGCGATTCCGACTTCATGGAGTCGAGTTGCAGACTCCAATCCGGACTACGACAGACTTTATGTGGTCCGCTTGCTCTCGCGAGTTCGCTTCACTTTGTATCTGCCATTGTAGCACGTGTGTAGCCCTACTCGTAAGGGCCATGATGACTTGACGTCATCCCCACCTTCCTCCGGTTTATCACCGGCAGTCTCCTTTGAGTTCCCACCATTACGTGCTGGCAACAAAGGATAAGGGTTGCGCTCGTTGCGGGACTTAACCCAACATTTCACAACACGAGCTGACGACAGCCATGCAGCACCTGTCTCACGGTTCCCGAAGGCACTAAAGCATCTCTGCTAAATTCCGTGGATGTCAAGAGTAGGTAAGGTTCTTCGCGTTGCATCGAATTAAACCACATGCTCCACCGCTTGTGCGGGCCCCGTCAATTCATTTGAGTTTTAACCTTGCGGCCGTACTCCCCGGCGGTCGACTTAACGCGTTAGCTCCGGAAGCCACGCCTCAAGGGCACAACCTCCAAGTCGACATCGTTTACAGCGTGGACTACCAGGGTATCTAATCCTGTTTGCTCCCCACGCTTTCGCACCTGAGCGTCAGTCTTTGTCCGGGGCCGCCTTCGCCACCGGTATTCCTCCAGATCTCGACGCATTTCGCCGCTACACGAATTCTACCCCTCTACAAGACTCTAGCTTGCCAGTTTCAAATGCAGTTCCCACGTTAAGCGCGGGGATTTCACATCTGACTTAACAAACCGCCTGCGTGCGCTTTACGCCCAGTAATTCCGATTAACGCTTGCACCCTCCGTATTACCGCGGCTGCTGGCACGGAGTTAGCCGGTGCTTCTTCTGCGAGTAACGTCAATCCAACAACGTATTAAGTTATTGGCCTTCCTCCTCGCTGAAAGTGCTTTACAACCCGAAGGCCTTCTTCACACACGCGGCATGGCTGCATCAGGCTTGCGCCCATTGTGCAATATTCCCCACTGCTGCCTCCCGTAGGAGTCTGGACCGTGTCTCAGTTCCAGTGTGGCTGGTCATCCTCTCAGACCAGCTAGGGATCGTCGCCTAGGTGAGCCATTACCCCACCTACTAGCTAATCCCATCTGGGCACATCCGATGGCGTGAGGCCCTAAGGTCCCCCACTTTGGTCCGAAGACGTTATGCGGTATTAGCTACCGTTTCCAGTAGTTATCCCCCTCCATCAGGCAGTTTCCCAGACATTACTCACCCGTCCGCCGCTCGCCGGCAAAGTAGTAAACTACTTCCCGCTGCCGCTCGACTTGCATGTGTTAGGCCTGCCGCCAGCGTTCAATCTGAGCCATGATCAAACTCTTCAATTTAAGATTTGTTTGATTTGCTATGAGTTAACATAGCGATGCTCAAAGATTACTTTCTGCAAATATGCATTCGAACCGAAGTTCAAATGTGTACTGCTTTGGTCACTCTTCAAGACTTTGATATTGCTTCTGCCTGCCGAAACAGGCTTCGATATCGTCTTGCGAGTGCCCACACAGATTGTCTGATAAATTGTTAAAGAGCAGTGCGTTAGCAACACTTGGTTGGTAACGCGAGGTGCGCATGTTACGCTTTCCTCATTCAGAGTCAACATTTAATTTCGTTGAATTTCTCTGTTCTCTTTGCCGGTCACTTAACTACTTGATTCGTTGTGTGCCGTCTCGATGGATGCGCATTATAGGGAGTCGATTTTTTTGCACAACTCTTTTTTCGTGTTTTTTGCCTGTTTGAATACTTTTCAATCCTTACGTGCAGATCTTGGTCGATCTGCTGTATTTTCACGGCGATCCCCGTGCTCAATTGGTTGTAATTCCATCAGCAAAGGCTAGTATTGCCGGTAAAGTAATTTCTTACAAAGAGGCTATTATTATGTCCGATGCTATTCGCCCCTATCTTCATTACTTACCTACGCTAGGTGCACGCGTCATGATCGATAGATCCAGTGTGATCATTGGTAATGTTGTTTTGGGTGATGATGTCAGTGTCTGGCCGTTAGTCGCCATTCGGGGTGATGTCAATCAGGTGAGTATTGGTGCACGTTCTAATATTCAAGATGGTAGCGTGTTACATGTTACTCATCACTCAGAGCATAATCCCGAGGGAAACCCGCTGATTATTGGCGAAGATGTGACTGTCGGGCATAAAGCTATGCTTCACGGTTGCACTATTGGCAATCGGGTATTAGTGGGGATGGGTTCTATTGTGCTAGATGGTGCGGTCATAGAAGATGATGTAATGATTGGAGCAGGTAGTTTAGTTTCCCCTGGCAAGCGATTGGCTAGTGGCCACCTTTATATGGGTAGCCCAGCCAGGCAAGTTCGCCCTTTAACACCTGCTGAATTAGAAGGCCTGCTTTATTCTGCCGGTAACTATGTGCGCTGGAAAGATGACTATTTGGCAGAGACCAAATAGAAGCTAATTTCTGATGCAGGGAATAAGCCATATCTCTCCCTGCATTGTTCCATATTTTTCTATTTAGCTAGCTCATCGCGCAACTGATTTAATACAGGGGTAATTTCAGGCATGACACCATGCCACAACTGAAAAGCATGCGCTGCCTGCCCCACCAGCATACCCAAACCATCGGCATAGCTTGTCACCCCCAAACGCGTGCTCCACGCTAGAAATGGCGTACTATCCGCTTGATAGAACATATCGTAACAGCGAGTTTGTGGGCTAATAATATCCATAGGTAAGTTTGGTACTTCGCCATGGATACCCGAAGCTGTCGCATTGATGATTAAATCAAAGGGCTGCCCACTCAGATCTTGCATCTCGACAGCATCTATATCCCCTAAATGGTGGAATACTTCTGCAAGTTGCTGCGCGCGGGCATAAGTCCGGTTAGTGATAACGACTTTGCAGCCATATGAAAGTAAAGGAAGGATCACACCTCGAGCCGCCCCACCAGCACCTACCAATAAGATATGATCTGTCGTCTGGATCAAATGTTGTCGTTCGAGATCACTGAGTAAGCCAATACCATCAGTGTTGTCACCTAACAAACGTCCGTCTTTTAATTGCTTAATCGTATTCACGGCTCCCGCTAGGGACGCACGATCGGTCAATTCGTCACACTTCGCGTGAGCACGTTCTTTAAACGGTGTCGTTATGTTTGCACCTATCGCCCCACCAGCAAAAAAAGACGTTAATGTCTCTTCAAAGGTTTCATTCGGGGCCAAAACCATACCGTAGCAATGTTCAATACCGGTTTGCTCAGCAAAGAGCGCATGGATCCTTGGCGACTTACTGTGCCCAATAGGGTTACCAAACACTGCGAACTTCTGATCCATGCTATTTCCTATCCTTGACGAAATTGTTTACCGGTTAGTGCATCTCTAATTTCAGATGGATTCAAACGCCCACCAACCAAACCAGCCAGCACTGGCAGAGAAGAGCCAAATTGTATTCTGACTTCTTCTATCGTACGGCAGGGTTCTTGGCCACTTAAATTAGCGCTGGTTGAAACCAAAGGTTTGCCATATTGGGAACAAAGTTGCTGTACGAGTGGATGATCGCTCACTCTCACAGCCAATGAATCAAAACTGCCCGTCAGCCAGCGCGGTGTCTCAGGGTGAGTAGGGATGACCCAAGTTACCGGCCCAGGCCAAACGGAAAAAATAGTCTCTCGCTGTGAATCAGTGAGTGCCGAGTCATCTACATACGGTTTTAGCTGTTCATAATTGGCAGCAATCAGAATCAGCCCCTTCTGCCATGGTCGCTGTTTTAATGCTAATAAAGCATTTACTGCTTTTTCACTATCAGGGTCACAACCTAAACCAAAAACAGCTTCTGTCGGATAGGCAATAACCTCTTCTTGCTGCAAGGCCTGCAACACATCCGACAAAGCGGCTCTATTCTCATTTCTACTCACGTTGTTATTACTCACTGACGACTGCCTTCCCGCATAACTTACTGGCGCAAAAACGTTTTACGCCTTGTGCTGTTCTCTTTTCCATTAACAATGGGTAGTGGCAATAAGCACACTCTCCCGCAATGGGTTGCTGATTAATTGTAAATTGGCAATCGGGATAACGATTGCAGGCATGGAAGACTTTTCCAAACCGAGATTTACGCTGTAGCAATTTTCCTTGCCCACACTGTGGGCAGCCGATCGATGTTTCATCCGGTTTATCAATGACTTCAGTATGATCACATTGCGGATATTGGCTACAACCAATAAACATACCAAAACGCCCTTGCCGTAATACCATATCCGAACCGCATTCAGGGCAGTGCTGCCCTTCCAGAACTTTCACGATATGACCATCGGATTGCGCTTTCAATGGGCGCATGTACTGGCAATCTGGATAATGTGAGCAACCAAGGAATGGGCCATGACCGCCGCTGCGAATGACTAACGCCGATCCGCACTCTGGACACGACCCATTATCCTTGGCAGTAACTGTTTTTGTCATAACACCTTCTATATAAAGTTATTTGCCCGTGATATTACCACTTAGTGCAAATAACCTTCATTGACTTCAAAAAGTAACTCTTCCATCTGCTGATAAGCGCTTTCATAACCCGGAATGTTAAATAGCACCATCAGCACAACCCACTTGAGATCCTCCAGATCAATCTCATTCGAGTCCAATGCCATAATACGGTCGATAACCATCTCACGAGTATCAAGGTGTAATACCTGAATTTGTTCAAGAAACAGGATAAAACCACGGCAAGTAACATCCAGACGTTGGGACTCTTCTGCTGTATAAATACGCAATGCTTGCGGATCAGCAGCATAGAGATAAGGTGCTTTCTGCCCATCTTGTAGGTCAGCCAGAGCCTCTAACCAGTTCAGGGCGTTGTTGATATCCTCACGATAGAAACCTGCTTGTGCAAGATCGTCAGTAATCTTGTCTTGATCAACAAGCATTTCCGACTCGTTATGCATATAAGTTTCAAATAAGTAAATTAGAACGTCGAACATGGCCTGCCCTCCTTAATCGGACATAGCCGCCGGGTACAGCTGCGATCCACCCTGCTAACTCCAGCTCGAGCAATTTGCTGACGATATCTGGCACAGGTTGGCCGGCGCGTTCGGCGACGACATCAACGGGTGTCACCTCATCTCCTACGTTAGCCAACACATCGGCAAATGGCAATTCAACTTGCTCTTCGGATGAAGAAATAATTACTTTCTCGGGTAATGATATCCATTGTAGCGAGCCACCGACCTGTTCGGCGACCTCACGGGCAGACCTGGCCAGATAGGCTCCCTGCTGAATCAACCAATGAACGCCCTCACTGGTTGCACTTCCCAGTGGCCCAGGTAAGGCAAAAACATCTCTCCCTTGCTCCATAGCATAGCGGGCAGTAATTAAAGAGCCACTTTTCAGTGTAGCTTCGACCACCAATACTGCGGAGCTTAACCCACTGATAATGCGATTTCTTCTGGGGAAATGAGTAGCAACAGGTAATGCTGTTGTCAGAAACTCCGAGACTAAAACCCCACCGTGATGCTCAATTTCTCGCGCTAATTGGCTGTGACGACGTGGGTATATGTTTTCCAGCCCGCTACCTAATACCGCAATGGTTTTTCCTCTAGTATTCAAGGCCGCCTTGTGACATATCCCGTCAATCCCCATAGCTAAACCACTGGTGATAGCTAACCCAGTAAGAGCCAGCTCTGAAGCAAAATGTCGCCCCCAATGTTCGCCATAATGGCTAAAATGACGGCTCCCCACCATGGCAACTTGTGGCCGATAAAGAACATCAAGTTCACCAGCGGCAAAAATGATCAATGGAGGGGAGGAAATATGAGTCAAACGCGGCGGATAGCCAGGTTCACCATAAGCCAGTAAGTGATGAGCAGGGTTAGTCAGCCAGCCTAGGGTGGTATCAATATAACGGGGGTCTACCTGAGTAAATTGCTGACATTGCTGCGGTTCTAACCCGTAGGCAGCTAATCTCCCGAGGTGAACATCACCACTGGCAAGTAACCTTCTGACCAAGGCACTGCTTTTTATTGTTCCAAGCCCTTTGACCTGGCTCATCCTGAGCCACAATTCCGCCGCTAACATATCGCCTCCCTGGCTAGCTTCCTAAACTGACACCGATTTGTTCAATTGGTAGACGATGCTGTCAATCAAGGCCGGAAATGTCTAGAATAGAGATTGAATATCATTCACTACTCGGACGCAGATCTAGATATTTATGTCAGTATTACAAGTATTACATTACCCAGACGAGCGGCTGCGCAAAATTGCAGCGCCAGTAAAAGAAGTCAATGGTGAAATCCAGCGTATCGTGGACGACATGTTCGAAACGATGTACGCAGAGGAAGGTATTGGCCTTGCTGCAACACAAGTGGATGTTCACCTGCAAATTATTGTCATTGATGTTTCGGAAAATCGTGACCAGCGTTTAGTGTTGATTAACCCTGAACTGTTGGAAAAAAGCGGTGAAACCGGCATTGAAGAAGGTTGCTTATCCATTCCTGAGCAACGTGCATTGGTTCCTCGAGCTGAAAAAGTCAAAATCAGGGCATTAGATCGTGACGGAAAACCGTTCGAGCTAGAAGCTGATGATTTGTTGGCAATTTGCATTCAGCATGAAATGGACCACTTGGTTGGTAAACTGTTTGTGGACTATTTATCACCACTGAAACGTCAACGCATCCGCCAAAAGCTGGAGAAAATGGCCAAGCTGAATGCTCGTGCCAACTAACCCCTTTTAATTCAGGAAACCAATGTGTCTGATTCTTTACGGATTATTTTTGCCGGAACTCCTGACTTTGCAGCGCGCCATTTAGGCGCGTTGTTGTCTTCCCAACATCAAATTGTGGGTGTTTTCACTCAACCAGACCGCCCGGCGGGTCGAGGTAACAAACTCACGCCAAGCCCGGTGAAGGTCTTAGCCGAACAACACGACATTCCCATTTTTCAGCCAAAATCATTGCGGCCAGAAGAGAATCAGCACCTGGTTGCCGATCTTAATGCAGATATTATGGTGGTGGTCGCCTACGGCTTAATTCTCCCTGCATCTGTTTTGGCCATGCCACGATTAGGTTGTATTAATGTCCACGGTTCTCTGCTGCCGCGCTGGCGCGGTGCTGCGCCAATCCAACGTTCATTGTGGGCTGGCGATGCAAAAACTGGTGTGACAATCATGCAAATGGATGTCGGGCTAGATACCGGTGATATGTTGCATAAAATTGAGTGTGATATTCAGCCAGAAGACACCAGTGCAACGCTCTACGATAAGTTGGCGCAGCTTGGCCCTCAGGGCTTATTGGTAACATTGCAACAGTTGGCCGAAGGCTCTGCACAGCCCGAAGTACAAGATGAAGCGCAAGTTACCTATGCAGAAAAACTCAGCAAAGAGGAAGCCAAATTAGATTGGTCGCTTTCTGCTGTCCAGTTAGAGCGTTGTATTCGTGCTTTCAATCCTTGGCCAGTCAGCTATTTCGTTGTTGATGAGCAACCCATCAAAGTTTGGCAAGCACAAGTGCTCGCAACTGTTGATAATGCAGCACCTGGTACAATCATCCATGCCGATAAGCATGGCATTCAAGTCGCAACCGCAGATGGTGTTTTGAATATCACACAACTGCAACCGGCCGGGAAGAAAGCTATGTCCGCTGCTGACTTGCTAAATTCACGACGCGAATGGTTTACACTCGGTAACCAGCTAGCATAAAAGATCTATTAAATCATATACCCAATGTATTTCATGGTGCAGGAAGGCGGCAAACAAGAGAATCCCGATGAGCTTACACAAGTAAGTGATTCGGGTGACAAATCTGCCCGGAGCAGATTTGGACGTTGCTTGCAGCGGCCTCACAGAGGCGAGGCCCATGGACGGGCCGAGTAGCGAGAGCAGCCAACGCATCTGCAACTTGAAAGATGACGGGTATAAGTTTCATCGCCCGGTATATCATCATCGGGCCACTTTCCCTTTATTTGCTGACGTTTGTCGGCTTTTTTGGTTATGAAAAACACATATAATCTCCGCAGCATCGCTGCCAAAGCAATTAGCCAGGTATTGGATCAGGGGCAATCGCTCAGTACCGTTTTACCTGGGCTACAAAAAAGTATTTCTGATAAAGATCGCGCATTGCTGCAGGAGTTGTGTTTTGGCACTTTGCGTGTCCTCCCACAGCTAGAGTGGTGTATCCAGCAGTTAATGGCACGCCCAATGACCGGTAAGCAGCGTGTTTTTCATTATCTGATTATGGTTGGGCTTTATCAGCTGATATACACGCGTATTCCGCCTCATGCGGCACTGGCGGAGACAGTAGAAGGCGCAACCGCACTCAAACGCCCGCAGTTAAAAGGGCTAATCAATGGCGTACTGCGTCAATTCCAGCGTCAACAAGTGGAATTACTGGAACGGGCGGCAAATAACGATAGCCACTATCTTCATCCGAGCTGGTTATTGGCACGAATTAAGCTAGCCTATCCTGATCAATGGCAACAGGTCCTGGATGCAAATAACCAGAAACCACCAATGTGGCTGCGCGTAAACCGACTACACCATTCACGCATTGAATACCTTGAGCTATTGAAGCAAGCCAATATTGAAGCTCTGCCTCATGACTTTTACCCTGACGCAGTTCGCCTTATTACACCTTGCGCCGTCAGTGACCTCCCCGGTTTTGAACTTGGCTGGGTAACGGTGCAAGATGCATCGGCACAAGGCTGTGTTGATCTGCTTGATCCACAAGATGGTGAGCAGATCCTTGATTTGTGTGCCGCTCCGGGGGGCAAAACAACCCATATTCTGGAAGCTGCGCCGAAAGTCCATGTATTAGCTGTCGATATAGATGAACAGCGCCTCAGCCGGGTTAAAGAAAACTTACAACGCCTGAGATTACATGCAGACGTGCGAGTCGGCGATGGTCGAACGCCAGATGAATGGTGCGGTGATCAACAATTCGATCGAATCCTGTTAGATGCCCCTTGCTCAGCAACCGGTGTTATTCGCCGGCACCCAGATATCAAATGGTTGCGTCGAGACAGTGATATCGCCGAGTTGGCCCAACTTCAATCTGAGATAATTGAAGCTATCTGGCCTAAACTGAAAAAAGGTGGCGTAATGGTTTATGCTACCTGTTCTATATTGCCTGAAGAGAATCAGCAGCAGATCGCCACTTTCCTGCAACGCCACAGTGAAGCAGACTTGGTCGAAACCGGCACAGTTTCAGCACCTGGCAGGCAAAATTTGCCACATCCTGAGGACGGTGATGGTTTTTATTATGCAAAGTTGATCAAAAGATAGTCGTGGCCTTTGCTGCCTCAAACCTAATTTCAGTGTGAAACAGAGAACGCTATGAAAATAATTATTCTTGGGGCGGGGCAAGTTGGCGGTACCCTGGCTGAAAATCTGGTGGGTGAGAACAACGATATTACCGTGGTGGATGTCGATTCCGGTCGGTTGCGCCAGTTACAAGATAAATTTGATTTGCGAGTCGTGCAAGGGCATGGTTCGCACCCGCGAATTTTACGAGAAGCTGGGGCAGAAGATGCCGATATGTTGGTTGCAGTAACGAATTCTGATGAAACCAATATGGTTGCCTGCCAAATAGCTTATTCGCTATTTAACACGCCAAATCGTATCGCTCGCATTCGTTCAGCTGAATATATTCGTGAAGCAGATAAACTGTTTCTACCGGAAGCGGTCCCTATTGACCATTTAATATCACCCGAACAGCTAGTTATAGATTACATCTATAAACTAATCGAATATCCAGGCGCGTTGCAGGTAGTCAATTTTGCTGAAGGTAAAGTCAGTATTGCTGCGGTCAAGGCCTATTACGGCGGGCCATTAGTCGGAAATGCATTATCATCTTTACGCGAACATATGCCGCATATTGATACACGAGTCGCGGCTATATTTCGTCAAGACCGACCAATCCGCCCGCAGGGTTCTACAATTATTGAAGCTGGTGATGAAGTTTTCTTTGTTGCCGCCTCGCAACATATCCGGGCCGTAATGAGTGAACTGCAACGGTTGGAAAAACCCTATAAACGCATCATGATTGTCGGCGGTGGGAACGTTGGGGCAGGCTTGGCGCTGCGCTTAGAAAAAGACTATAGCGTAAAATTAATCGAGCGGGATCAGCAACGTGCTGCTGAATTAGCAGAAATGCTACACGATACAATCGTATTTTATGGCGATGCATCAGATCAGGAATTATTAGCAGAAGAGCATATTGAACAGGTTGATGTCTTTATTGCCATTACTAATGATGATGAAGCTAATATTATGTCCGCTATGCTCGCAAAACGCATGGGCGCTAAAAAGGCAATGGTATTAATCCAGCGAAGTGCGTATGTCGATCTGGTTCAGGGAAGTGTTATTGATATTGTTATATCTCCACAACAAGCCACTATTTCCGCACTATTAGGTCACGTCCGTAAAGCCGATATCGTTAGCGTGTCATCATTAAGACGCGGTGTTGCAGAAGCAATAGAAGCCATTGCACATGGTGATGAAACCACATCAAAAGTAGTAGGCCGAATGGTCGAAGATATAAAACTGCCACCGGGGACAACTATTGGGGCAATTGTCCGTGGTGACGAAGTTATCATTGCCAACGGGAATTCTGTTATTAAACAGGGGGACCATGTCGTAATGTTTATTACCCACAAGAAATTTGTCCCTGATGTGGAACGGTTGTTCCAACCTAGTCCATTCTTCTTATAATCAAAGATGATTAAATTAAAACTATTCCGATAGAGAATAAAAAAGTTTCCTATAATTATGGCTGTATTCCGTTTTATTTAGCTAAAATTAAGTAGTTCATTTTAAAGGGGGTGTTGGTTATGAGTTTTATGAAGGAATTTCGTGAATTTGCCATGCGTGGCAATGTGGTCGACTTGGCTGTCGGGGTAATTATTGGTGCTGCATTTGGCAGAATTGTTTCTTCACTTGTTGCCGATATCATAATGCCACCATTAGGTTTATTACTCGGCGGGGTTGATTTCAAACAATTCCATTTCGTATTACGTGCAGCCGAAGGAAATATCCCTGCAGTTGTAATGAATTACGGTAGCTTTATTCAAAGTGTTTTTGATTTTGTCATCGTCGCGCTGGCTATTTTCTCTGCCGTAAAACTGATGAATAAATTACGCCGCGAAAAAGCGGAAGAACCTGCAGCACCGCCAGCACCAACAACAGAAGAAAAACTGCTCGCAGAGATTCGTGATTTATTGAAAGCACAACAGCAAAAATAACTACAGCCTTATTTAACGCCAAAAGCCATCAAATGATGGCTTTTTTATTAGTTTCAAATCGAGAAGGCCAGTGGTAATAAATCTATTGATTGCTTACCACTGGCCTCCCAGTTACCACCTTTTGCGTGTTTTTCTTTACGCTGATAGCTTCCTTTGCCTTTAACATTCTTTTCAATACGTTGCCTGAAAAGAGGATCATGGAGTAGAGCTTCCAGCGCATTGACCTTAATTTTTCCTTTGGTATGCCGATATGTCGTCATAGAAGTGCCTCACTAATAAAAATATTGATTAAAAATCCCACGAATAATACTGTTTGTTTGAACTGATTAAAACTATCCATCTAAAAAATTTAATTTCTGGTTAACTCTTCAGCAGCCCCCTGCTCCAATGCCTCCAAAATTGAGCAATAAGTCGTCGCATGCGTACTACCACAACATGCATCACTAAGCCGTTTTAGTGATTCGCGCATCCTTTTTAGTTCTGTAATTTTACTTTCTACATCGAGTAACCGAGAATCCACAATAGCCTTAGATTCCTGGCAGGTATGATGTTCAGGATCGACGCGGATCGACAATAATTCAGCAATAGTTTCTAACGTAAAACCAAGCTGCTTTGCATAACGGATAAACCGCAAACGTTGCAAATCTTGTTCAGTATAAAGTCTATAGCCACCTTCAGTCCGTTCACCATGATCCATCATGCCTTGTTTTTCATAATAGCGAATAGTGTCTGGCGTTACGTCAGCAAGTTTGGCGATTTGCCCAATCTTTAACATCCGTTATTCCCCTTTAGACAGTTTATATGTCACTTTATGCTGATATTCTTGATGCAGAAAGTCCGTGCTAAGGCCTGCCTGCTTTAATCTTAACGCTAATAAAGCCAATCGGTTATGCAAATTCGCATAATCATCATGCTGTTTGTCGAGATGTGACAACAAATCAGTGATGGTGAGTGCTTCCTGCCTATCCTGTAATTCAGGGGGAATCCCGCATTCTTCAGTAATCTGTATCCAGCCCTTAACTCCGCAGGAACGAAGGTATCATCATTCAGTATTAATGGCTGACCGTGCCCAGATAAATCTTTGAATTCACCTTTTTCTTGAGCATTGATAATGTGTCTTTCAGTCCATTCGTCAATCAATCCCATATTCCCTCCTAGAGATCAGACTTCATAAAGTGGGATAGCAGTTAAGATTAATAGATTGGCAGATAAATAATAAGAGGAGAGAGGACAGATACAAAGGGCAGATGCTTATCTTGCTGAATTATGGGCGTAAAAAAACCGGGCAAGCCCGGTTTTTTTACGCGTTTACAGATTACTCTGCAGCAACTACTTCTGCTTGCGATGCAGCACGATCAACTAACTCGATGTAAGCCATCGGTGCGTTGTCGCCTGCACGGAAGCCACACTTCAGAATGCGAGTGTAACCACCGGCGCGGCTCGCGAAACGCGGGCCTAGCTCGTTAAACAGTTTTGCCACGATCTCGTTATCACGAGTACGGGCGAATGCCAGACGACGATTAGCTACGCTGTCGGTCTTGGCAAGAGTAATCAGCGGCTCAACAACGCGACGCAGCTCTTTCGCTTTCGGCAGGGTCGTCTTGATTATCTCATGACGAACCAAAGAGCCGGCCATGTTACGGAACATAGCCTGGCGATGGCTGCTGTTACGGTTCAGTTGACGACCACTCTTACGATGGCGCATGACCTTATCCTTCTCAGTAAAACCTTAACCTGTGATCCGGTTACTCGTTATCAGCAATGCTAGCCGGTGGCCAATTTTCTAGGCGCATGCCTAAAGAAAGACCACGTGATGCGAGCACGTCTTTAATCTCAGTAAGAGATTTTTTACCCAGGTTAGGCGTTTTCAGCAACTCAACCTCGGTACGCTGTACCAGATCACCGATGTAGTGGATAGCTTCTGCCTTGAGGCAGTTAGCAGAGCGGACAGTCAATTCCAGATCGTCAACAGGGCGCAGCAGGATCGGATCAAACTCTGGCTTCTCTTCTTTAACTTCCGGCTGACGTACATCACGTAGGTCAACGAAAGCTTCAAGCTGTTCAGCCAAGATAGTTGCCGCACGGCGGATCGCCTCTTCAGGATCGATCGTGCCATTGGTTTCCATCTCGATAACCAACTTGTCCAGGTCGGTACGCTGTTCTACACGCGCTGCTTCAACATTGTAGGCAATACGCTCTACAGGGCTATAGCATGCGTCTACTAACAAACGACCAATCGGGCGCTCATCTTCTTCCGAATGAATTCGGGCAGAAGCCGGCACATAACCCCGACCACGTTGAACTTTGATACGCATACTAATAGATGCGTTCTCATCGGTCAGGTGGCAGATAACGTGCTGCGGCTTGACGATTTCGACATCACCATCATGGGTGATATCGGCTGCAGTCACAGGGCCAATGCCAGACTTATTCAGGGTAAGAATAACTTCATCTTTACCCTGAACTCTCACCGCCAGCCCTTTCAGGTTGAGCAGGATCTCCAGGATATCTTCCTGTACGCCTTCTTTGGTGCTGTACTCATGCAGTACACCATCAATCTCAACCTCGGTCACCGCGCAACCCGGCATAGATGAAAGCAGAATACGGCGCAGTGCGTTGCCGAGAGTATGGCCAAAGCCACGCTCTAACGGCTCAAGGGTCACCTTGGCGTGCGTCGAACTGACTTGCTCGATATCTACCAGGCGCGGTTTTAGAAACTCTGTCACAGAACCCTGCATTGTGTCCTCTCTTTGGTACTAAGCTTTACTTAGAGTAAAGCTCGACGATCAGGTGTTCGTTAATGTCCGCAGACAGATCAGTACGTTCAGGAATACGTTTGAACACACCTTCCATCTTGACAGCATCAACTTCCAGCCAAGTCGGCTTTTCACGCTGCTCAGCCAGCTCCAAAGCTGCCTTAACACGAGACTGCTTTTTAGCTTTCTCACGGATGCTGACTACGTCATTCGGAGATACCTGATAAGAAGCGATGTTAACAACGCGACCATTTACCATGATAGCTTTATGACTAACCAGCTGACGTGATTCAGCACGAGTTGCGCCAAAGCCCATACGGTAAACTACGTTATCCAGACGGCCTTCCAGCAATTGCAACAGGTTTGCACCTGTGTTGCCTTTCAGACGTGCTGCTTCTTTATAGTAGTTACGGAATTGACGTTCTAGAACACCATAGATACGGCGAACTTTTTGTTTCTCACGTAACTGCACACCGTAGTCAGACAGACGCGGTTTACGCGCACCGTGCTGGCCAGGTGGTTGTTCAATCTTACACTTGGTGTCAATCGCGCGAACGCCAGACTTAAGGAACAGGTCTGTGCCCTCACGACGGCTCAGCTTGAGCTTAGGACCCAAATATCTTGCCATTTTCTCTCTCCAACAAACCTAAAAGCAGCGTTATACGCGGCGCTTTTTCGGCGGACGACAACCGTTATGAGGGATCGGAGTCACATCAGTAATATTAGTGATGCGGAAACCAGCCGCGTTTAACGCACGGATAGTAGACTCACGGCCCGGACCAGGTCCTTTAACCATAACTTCCAGATTCTTGATACCGTATTCTTTCACTGCGTCAGCGCAGCGCTCTGCTGCAACTTGCGCTGCAAACGGAGTAGACTTACGAGATCCACGGAAACCGGAACCACCTGCTGTTGCCCAACCCAATGCGTTACCTTGACGATCTGTAATAGTAACGATGGTGTTGTTGAAAGAAGCATGGATATGAGCCACACCGTCAGAGACTGTCTTTCTTACACGCTTGCGTGCACGAATAGGTGCCTTTGCCATTATTCAATCACCCCGATTATTTCTTGATCGGTTTACGCGGACCCTTACGGGTACGTGCGTTGGTCTTAGTACGCTGACCGCGAACTGGTAGACCACGACGATGACGCAAACCACGATAAGTCCCAAGGTCCATCAGACGCTTGATGCTCAGGGTCACCTCACGACGCAGATCACCTTCTACAACGTACTTGGCAACTTCGTCACGCAGCTTCTCGATTTGCTCTTCAGACAGCTCACTGATCTTAACATTTTCAGCAATACCCGCAGCAACACAGATAGCCTGTGAACGGGTCTTACCGATGCCGTAGATCGCAGTTAACGCGATAACGGTATGTTTCTGATCAGGAATGTTAATGCCTGCTATACGGGCCACTATGCACTCCTACTATTTTATACAGCAATACCATTCTGAAAAGCCCGTTTTCAGGATACTCAAATAGCATTGCAGTCACATACAAAAGATTGGCTGGCTAATCTAGCCAGCTCAACCCAACTTTGCAAGAAAAATATGCAAGATAAATCAGCCTTGACGCTGTTTATGCTTTGGTTCGGCACTGCAGATTACGCGAACGACACCGTTACGCTTAACAATTTTGCAGTTACGACATAATTTCTTGACGGAAGCACGAACTTTCATTTTTACTCTCCGTAACTTCTCAAGCATCTCTGAATTAGCGGTTATAGCCTTTCAGGTTTGCTTTCTTCAATGCAGACTCGTACTGACTAGACATCATCAGAGTTTGCACTTGAGCCATAAAGTCCATGATGACCACCACTACGATAAGTAGGGAGGTACCACCAAAGTAAAATGGTACTTTCATCGCGTCACGCATGAACTCCGGGATCAGGCAGATGAAAGTAATATACATCGCACCAATTAAGGTTAGACGCGTCATTACTTTATCGATGTACTTCGCCGTTTGCTCTCCCGGACGAATTCCTGGCACGAATGCACCGGACTTCTTCAGGTTATCTGCTGTTTCACGCGGGTTAAACACCAACGCCGTGTAGAAGAAACAGAAGAAGATGATTGCAGACGCATAGAGTAACACATAAAGCGGCTGTCCCGGCTGCAAATACATCGAAATAGTCGTCAGCCAGTTCCAACCTGTCCCGCCCCCAAACCATGATGCAATCGTGGCAGGGAACAGAATTATGCTGGAAGCAAAGATTGCAGGGATAACCCCAGCCATATTTACTTTCAACGGTAAGTGTGTGCTCTGTGCTGCATAAACACGACGACCTTGTTGACGTTTAGCATAGTTAACGACGATACGACGCTGACCACGTTCAATGAAAACAACGAAGAAGGTTACTGCAAACACTAATACTGCAACCAACAGCAACAGGAGGAAGTGCAGGTCGCCTTGCCGAGCTTGCTCGATGGTATGGGCTATTGCAGGTGGAAGACCGGCAACAATACCAGCAAAGATTATGATTGAAATACCGTTACCGATACCACGCTCAGTAATCTGTTCGCCCAGCCACATTAGGAACATAGTCCCTGTAACCAAGCTAACAACAGCGGTAAAATAGAAGGCAAAGCCTGGATTGATTACCAGACCTTGCATCCCAGGCATATTCGGTAGACCGGTAGCAATACCGATCGATTGGAATATAGCCAATACCAACGTGCCATAGCGGGTGTACTGACTAATCTTACGACGGCCAGCCTCCCCTTCTTTCTTTATCTCTGCTAACGCTGGATGAACCACCGTCAGCAGTTGGATAATAATCGACGCCGAAATATACGGCATGATACCCAAGGCAAAGATAGAAGCACGACTGAGAGCACCACCAGAGAACATGTTAAACATTTCAATGATGGTCCCTCTCTGCTGCTCGAGCAATTTAGCAAGCACAGTGGCATCGATACCAGGAATCGGAATGAAAGAGCCGATACGGAAAACAATAAGCGCACCGATAACAAACAAAAGTCTGCGCTTCAGTTCGCCTAATCCGCCTTTAGCACTTTGAAAATCTAATCCTGGTTGCTTAGCCATCTGCTACTTATTCCTCAATTTTACCGCCAGCAGCTTCGATAGCAGCACGAGCGCCTTTGGTGACACGCAGACCACGAAGAGTTACCGCACGAGTGATTTCGCCTGAAAGCATAACTTTCGCGAACTCAATCTGGGTACCAACAACGTTAGCGGCTTTCAGCGTGTTCAGGTCGATTACGTCGCCTTCCACTAAAGCCAGTTCAGACAGACGAACTTCTGCCGTGATCATAGCTTTGCGAGAGGTGAAGCCGAATTTCGGCAAACGACGATATAAAGGCATCTGACCACCTTCAAAACCACGACGTACGCCACCACCAGAACGTGAGTTCTGACCTTTGTGACCACGACCAGCAGTTTTACCCAGGCCAGAACCGATACCACGACCTACACGCTTCGGCGCATGCTTGGCACCTTCAGCCGGAGACAGAGTATTTAAACGCATCTGTTACTCCTCAACTTTAACCATGTAGGAAACCAAGTTGACCATACCACGTACAGCAGGAGTATCCTCACGCTCTACAGTATGACCAATACGACGCAGACCTAAACCGATCAGAGTTGCCTTGTGTTTCGGCAAACGACCGATACTGCTTTTTGTTTGAGTTACTTTAATAGTCTTTGCCATGGTTATTTCCCTAGAATTTCTTCGACGGACTTACCACGCTTAGCAGCGACCATTTCTGGGGATTTCATATCTTCTAAAGCAGCGATAGTTGCACGAACCACGTTAATCGGGTTAGTAGAACCATATGCTTTAGCTAAAACGTTATGAACCCCTGCAACTTCTAAGACGGCGCGCATTGCACCACCGGCGATGATACCGGTACCTTCAGAAGCTGGTTGCATGAATACACGGGAACCTGTGTGAGCACCTTTAACAGGGTGCTGCAGAGTACCGTTATCCAAAGCAACATTAATCATAGCGCGACGGGCTTTTTCCATCGCTTTCTGGATCGCTGCCGGAACTTCGCGTGCTTTGCCGTAGCCAAAACCAACGCGACCGTTACCATCACCAACTACTGTCAGTGCGGTAAAGCTGAAAATACGGCCACCTTTTACGGTTTTAGATACGCGGTTTACCGCGATCAGCTTTTCCTGCAGTTCGCCAGCTTGTTTTTCGATGTGAGACATCTTACACCTCTACCTTAGAACTGAAGGCCAGCTTCACGGGCAGCATCTGCCAGTGCCTGGACTCGACCATGATATTGGAAACCGGAACGGTCAAAGGATACTTTCGTGATCCCTTTTTCCAATGCGCGCTCTGCAACAGCTTTACCTACAGCTGCGGCGGCATCTTTGTTGCCGGCGTACTTCAATTGCTCATTGATAGCTTTTTCTACAGTAGAAGCTGCTACCAAAATTTCAGAACCGTTTGGTGCGATAACCTGCGCGTAAATATGGCGTGGGGTACGATGTACCACCAGGCGAGTCGCACCCAGTTCTTTGAGCTTGCGGCGTGCGCGGGTCGCACGACGGATACGAGCTGCTTTCTTATCCATAGTGTTACCTTACTTCTTCTTAGCCTCTTTGGTACGCACGACTTCGTCGGCGTAACGGACACCCTTGCCTTTATAAGGCTCAGGACGACGGTAGGCACGTAAATCTGCTGCAACCTGACCAATCACCTGCTTATCAGCGCCTTTCAGCACGATTTCAGTTTGGGTCGGACATTCAGCAGTGATGCCAGCCGGCAATTCATGGTCAACTGGATGAGAGAAGCCTAAAGCTAAATTCACCACGTTGCCTTTAACTGCGGCACGGTAACCTACACCTACCAATTGAAGCTTCTTAGTGAAGCCTTCGGTAACACCAATGACCATTGCATTAAGCAGTGCACGAGTGGTACCCGCTTGGGCCCAACCGTCTACAGCGCCTTCGCGTGGAGCGAAAGTCAGTGTATTTTCTTCTTGCTTAACTTCAACAGCACTATGGACGGTACGAGTCAGCTCGCCGTTCTTACCCTTAATCGAAATAACCTGACCGTTGAGTTTTACCTCTACGCCGGCAGGAATGACGACGGGTGCTTTTGCAACACGAGACATTCTTTCCTCCCGAATTAAGCTACGTAGCAGATAATCTCGCCACCAAGACCAGCTTGGCGAGCTGCACGATCGGTCATAACACCTTTAGAGGTAGAAATAACAGCGATACCCAAACCGGCCATAACTTTTGGCAGCTCATCTTTTTTCTTATAGATGCGCAGACCTGGACGGCTGATACGTTGAATGCTTTCTACCACTGCCTTACCCTGGAAATACTTAAGAGCTAATTCCAGAACAGGCTTGGCGTCGCCTTCGACTTTAAAATCTTCAATAAAACCTTCTTCCTTCAGAACGTTGGCAATTGCCACTTTCAGCTTGGAGGAAGGCATGGTGACCGCGACTTTGTTTGCGGATTGACCGTTACGGATACGGGTCAGCATATCCGCGATCGGATCTTGCATGCTCATCTGTCTTTACTCCCGTGATTCAATTGGTGACAATTACCAGCTAGCCTTTTTAAGGCCCGGGATTTCACCGCGCATTGCGGTTTCACGGACTTTAATACGGCTCAACCCGAACTTCCGCAAGAAACCATGCGGACGACCAGTTTGGTTGCAGCGATTACGCTGACGGGACGGGCTGGAATCACGCGGCAGAGACTGCAGCTTCAGAACAGCATTCCAACGATCTTCGTCGGATGAGTTCACACCAGAGATAATAGCTTTTAATTCCTCGCGTTGAGCGCGGTATTTGTTAGCTAGTTTCACGCGAACGACTTCGCGTGCTTTCATTGATTGCTTAGCCATCAGTAACCCTACCTTACTTGCGGAATGGGAATTTAAAAGCAGCCAATAATGCACGGCCTTCATCATCGGATTTCGCAGTAGTGGTAATGGTAATATCCAAACCACGCACACGATCGACTTTATCGTAGTCGATTTCCGGGAAGATGATCTGCTCGCGCACACCCATGCTGTAGTTACCACGACCATCGAATGACTTAGCGGACAAGCCACGGAAGTCACGGATACGAGGTACAGCAATGGTAATCAGACGCTCAAGGAATTCCCACATGCGTTCGCCACGCAGGGTTACTTTACAGCCGATCGGATAGCCCTGACGGATTTTGAAGCCTGCAACAGATTTGCGTGCTTTGGTGATAAACGGCTTTTGGCCGGAGATTGCTGCCAAGTCAGCTGCTGCATTATCCAGCAGTTTCTTGTCAGCGATCGCTTCACCAACACCCATGTTCAGGGTGATCTTCTCGACCCGAGGGACTTGCATGACAGAGTTGTAGTCAAACTGAGACATCAGTTGTTTGACTACCTCGTCTTTGTAGTAATCATGCAGTTTCGCCATCGTATTACTCCAAATTACTTGATAGTTTCGCTATTAGATTTAAAGAAACGGACTTTTTTCCCGTCTTCAAATCTAAAGCCTACACGGTCAGCCTTACCAGTTGCCGCGTTGAACAGCGCAATGTTGGAAACTTGAATTGCAGCTTCTTTTTCAACAATGCCACCTGGTTGATTCAGGGCCGGAACCGGCTTCTGATGTTTTTTAACCAGGTTGATACCTTCAACAATGACCTTACTAGCAGACAGGACATTCTTTACTTTACCGCGCTTACCTTTGTCTTTCCCGGTTAGCACGATAACTTCGTCATCACGACGGATTTTCGCTGCCATGGTTCGCTCCTTAGAGTACTTCTGGTGCCAGAGAGATAATTTTCATGAACTTCTCATTACGCAGTTCACGAGTTACCGGCCCAAAAATACGCGTGCCGATTGGCTGCTCGCTGTTATTATTTAAAATAACACAAGCGTTGCCATCGAAGCGAATGACAGAACCGTCCGGGCGACGTACACCCTTCTTGGTGCGCACCACTACCGCCTTCAGAACATCGCCTTTCTTCACCTTGCCACGAGGAATTGCTTCCTTGATGGTGATCTTGATGATGTCGCCGATGCCTGCGTAGCGACGGTGCGAGCCACCTAGAACCTTGATACACATTACGCGACGTGCACCGGAGTTGTCGGCCACGTTCAGCATAGTCTGTTCTTGGATCATGTTAGTGCTCCGCTAATGTCAACTACTACTTTAGGACCCAGAATAGGTCGTTTAAAAGCCCCATGAATGAGGGCGCAGCATTATAACACCGCTTCCAAATTATGGGTAGAAAAAATAAACGGCCCACTTTCTGAGCCGTTTATTATGTTCGAGTTGGCTACTCTATTACAGAATCGCTTTCTCTACAACGCGAACAAGTGTCCAAGACTTAGTCTTTGACAATGGACGGCATTCGCGGATTTCTACCACGTCACCGATTCCACATTCATTGTTCTCGTCATGTACATGCAATTTCGTCGTACGACGGATGAATTTCCCATAAATTGGGTGCTTCACCACACGTTCGATAGCAACAACCATGGATTTCTCCATTTTGTCACTAACTACGCGACCTTGCAGAGTACGGATTTGGTCAGTCATTACGCACCCGCCTTTTCAGTCAGTAAAGTCTTAACACGTGCGATATTACGGCGCACTTGTTTCGACAGGTGAGTTTGTTGCAGCTGGCCACTAGCCGCCTGCATGCGCAAATTAAATTGCTCACGCAGCAGGTTGAGCAGCTCAGTGTTCAGCTCTTCAACGCTTTTTTCACGCAGCTCTTGTGCTTTCATTACATCACCGTCTTAGTTACAAAGGTGGTTCCTACAGGCAGTTTCGCTGCAGCGAGCTTAAATGCTTCGCGAGCAGTTTCTTCCGGCACACCAGCCATTTCAAATAAAACTTTTCCTGGCTGGATCAGGGCAACCCAATACTCTACGTTACCCTTACCTTTACCCATACGCACTTCGAGCGGCTTCTCGGTGATCGGTTTGTCCGGGAATACACGGATCCAGACCTTACCTTGACGCTTAATTGCACGTGTCATCGCACGACGGGCTGCTTCGATTTGACGAGCCGTCAGGCGGCAACGGCCACAAGCTTTCAGGCCGAACTCACCGAAGCTAACATCCGTACCTTGCGCAAGGCCACGGTTACGGCCTTTGTGCATCTTACGGAATTTTGTACGCTTTGGTTGTAACATCAGCGATTCTCCTTACTTGCGGCCTTTACGCTGCTGCTTTTTAGGTTGAGCAGCCGGTTCCGGTTGTTCAACAGCAGCCATACCACCCAAGATCTCACCTTTGAAGATCCATACCTTAACGCCGATTACACCATAAGTGGTGTGCGCTTCAGATGTGTTGTAATCGATATCCGCACGCAGTGTATGCAACGGAACACGACCTTCACGGTACCATTCGGTACGCGCGATTTCAGCACCGCCAAGACGGCCGCTTACTTCAACTTTGATACCTTTAGCGCCAAGACGCATTGCGTTCTGTACAGCACGCTTCATAGCACGACGGAACATAACACGACGTTCCAGCTGTGAAGTGATGCTATCAGCAACCAATTTTGCGTCCAGTTCCGGTTTACGGACTTCGGCGATGTTAATCTGTGCAGGAACGCCAGCGATATCCGCTACGACCTTACGCAGTTTTTCGACATCTTCACCTTTCTTGCCGATAACGATGCCAGGGCGAGCGGTGTGAATAGTCACACGGATGCTCTTCGCTGGACGCTCGATAACGATGCGAGAAACGGAAGCTTTCGCTAATTCCTTAGTCAGGAATTGGCGAACTTTAAAGTCGCTGTCCAGGTTGTCAGCGAATTCTTTGGTATTTGCGTACCAGGTAGAGTTCCAAGCTTTGACAATACCTAGTCGAATACCATTAGGATGTACTTTCTGACCCATTGCTAGTCTCCAGAGTCTCAGCGATCGGACACAACCACAGTAATGTGGCTGGTGCGCTTCAGGATGCGATCTGCACGACCTTTTGCACGCGGCATAATGCGCTTCATGCTAGGGCCTTCGTCTACGAAAATCTTCGTGACTTTCAGATCATCGATGTCAGCGCCATCGTTGTGTTCTGCGTTAGCAATGGCAGACTCTAGTACCTTCTTAACCAAACCAGCAGCTTTCTTGTTGGTATAGGCCAGAGTTTCCAGAGCTTGCGACACTTTCTTACCGCGAATCAGGTCCGCTACCAAGCGAACCTTCTGAGCAGAAGAACGAGCGTGGCGATGTTTAGCGATAGTTTCCATCTCTTCCTCCTACCTTAGCGCTTTTTAGCCTTTTTATCGGCCGCATGGCCGCGATAAGTACGGGTCGGCGCGAATTCGCCCAGTTTGTGACCGACCATTTCATCGGAAACAAAAACGGGAACGTGCTGACGACCATTATGGACAGCGATGGTCAAACCGATCATATTTGGAAAGACCGTTGAACGACGGGACCAAGTCCGAATTGGCTTCTTGTCTCCGCTTTCCACCGCTTTCTCTACCTTCTTCAGCAAGTGCAGGTCAATGAAGGGACCTTTCTTGAGAGAACGTGGCATGGCTTATCCTCTAATTATTTTTTACTACGGCGACGTACGATGAACTTATCAGTACGCTTGTTGCTACGGGTCTTCTTACCTTTGGTTTGAACGCCCCACGGGGTTACCGGGTGCTTACCAAAGTTACGACCTTCACCACCACCGTGTGGGTGATCTACCGGGTTCATCGCCGTACCGCGAACGGTAGGACGAATACCACGCCAACGACTAGCACCTGCTTTACCCAGGACACGCAGCATGTGTTCAGCGTTACCGACTTCACCTAAGGTGGCGCGGCAATCAGCTAGAACTTTGCGCATTTCGCCGGAGCGCAGACGCAGAGTAACGTAGGAACCGTCACGAGCAACGATCTGAACGTATGCACCAGCAGAACGAGCCAATTGGCCGCCTTTACCTGGTTTCATTTCTACGTTATGAACCGTTGAACCAACTGGGATGTTACGCATAGGCAGGGTGTTACCTGCTTTAATTGCAGCATCTACGCCAGATTGAATCTGGTCACCAGCTTTCAGGCCTTTCGGCGCCAGGATGTAACGGCGTTCGCCGTCTTTGTACAGAACCAGCGCGATATTCGCGGAACGGTTCGGATCGTACTCCAGACGCTCTACCACAGCAGGGATACCATCTTTGTTGCGTTTGAAGTCAACCAGACGATAATGTTGCTTGTGGCCACCACCGATATGACGGGTAGTGATACGGCCATTGTTGTTACGGCCACCGCTTTTGCTTAATTTCTCAAGCAACGGGGCATAAGGCTTACCCTTGTGCAGCTCAGGGTTAACCACTTTAACAACGTGGCGACGACCCGGAGACGTAGGTTTACATTTAACAATTGCCATTGTTTACTCCTCCGACTTACTCTGCGCCGCCGATGAAGTCCAGATTCTGGCCTTCTTTCAGGGTGACGTAAGCTTTTTTTCCAGTCGCTACGACGACCAACACGCTGACCGTGACGCTTACTCTTGCCTTTAACCAGCAAGGTGTTAACGTCTTCGACTTCGACTTCAAACAGTTTCTGCACTGCAGCTTTAATTTCTGCTTTGGTCGCGTCTTTGGCAACTTTGAGAACGATGGTGTTATTCTTTTCCATCGCAGCGGACGCTTTTTCAGATACATGCGGCGCGCGCAGTACTTTCAGCAGACGTTCTTCACGAATCATGCCAGCATCTCCTCAACTTGCTTCACAGCATCAGCAGTCATAACCACTTTGTCGAAGGCGATCAAGCTAACTGGGTCAATACCAGCAACATCACGGACATCAACCTTATACAGGTTGCGAGCTGCCAAGAACAAGTTCTCGTCCAGTTCACCAGTGATGATCAGTACATCTTCCAGAGCCATATCTTTCAGTTTCTGTGCCAGCAACTTAGTTTTAGGTGCTTCAACAGAGAACTTTTCGACAATGATCAGACGATCTTGACGTACCAATTCGGACAGAATGCTTTTCAGCGCGCCGCGGTACATCTTTTTATTTACTTTCTGACTGTGGTCCTGAGGCTTCGCAGCAAAGGTCACACCACCTGAACGCCAGATTGGGCTCTTTACAGAACCTGCACGCGCACGGCCGGTACCTTTCTGGCGCCACGGTTTTTTACCGGAACCTGTTACTTCGGCGCGGGTCTTCTGAGCACGAGTACCTTGACGGGCACCTGCTGCATAAGCAACAACAACCTGATGTACCAGCGCTTCGTTGAAATCACGACCGAAGGTAGTTTCGGAAACAGTCAGCGCGCTTTGCGCGTCTTTCACTATTAATTCCATTGCTATCCCCTTACGCCTTCACAGCTGGTTTAACGATCAGGTTGCCACCGGTTGCGCCCGGTACAGCACCCTTAACCAGCAGCAGGTTGCGCTCAGCGTCAACACGTACTACGTCCAGGCTTTGAACGGTTACACGCTCGTCACCCAGGTGGCCTGCCATTTTCTTGCCTTTAAACACTTTGCCCGGAGTCTGGTTTTGACCGATAGAACCCGGAACACGGTGAGACAAGGAGTTACCATGGGTAGCATCTTGGGTACGGAAGTTCCAGCGCTTAACAGTACCGGCAAAACCTTTACCTTTAGACGTACCTGTAACGTCAACTTTCTTAACGTCTGCGAAAATCTCGACGCTAATTTCTTGGCCAGCAGTGAACTCTTGACCTTCTGGAAGGCGGAATTCCCACAGACCACGGCCAGCTTCTACGCCAGCTTTAGCGAAATGACCCGCTTCTGGTTTAGTAACGCGGTTAGCTTTTTTAGCACCGGTAGTTACTTGCACAGCACGGTATCCGTCGTTCTCCAGGCTTTTGACCTGAGTTACGCGGTTCGCTTCAATTTCGATAACAGTTACTGGGATTGAAACGCCATCTTCTGTGAAGATACGAGTCATGCCCACTTTCTTACCGACTAAACCAATCATTGTTTCAACCTCTCAATCGCTCAATGACCTGATTAACCCAGGCTGATCTGCACGTCTACACCGGCAGCCAGATCCAGACGCATCAGAGCATCAACGGTTTTCTCGGTTGGCTCAACGATGTCAACCAGACGCTTGTGAGTGCGAATCTCGTACTGATCGCGCGCATCTTTATTGACGTGCGGAGAGATCAGAACGGTAAAGCGCTCTTTGCGAGTTGGCAGCGGGATCGGACCACGAACCTGCGCACCAGTGCGCTTGGCAGTCTCGACGATTTCCGCAGTTGATTGATCGATCAAACGATGATCAAACGCTTTCAGGCGGATACGGATTCTTTGGTTCTGCATGAGACCAGAGCTCCAATTATTTATAAACGTAAATGATTACTCCTCGCACCCATTTCGATTGATGGGGGAGTGTAATCGTTCAACATATAACCCCCATATCGGGAGTATTGTTCGGTTCTAGCACTAGGCTATAACCGACAGATTAGTTTCAATCTGACCTATCAAGATTAGGTAGGCCCGCGCATTATACGTAAATACCAGCAGGAAGCAAGCCAGTGTTGAAAATCTATGCGAAAACTTACCAGATAATTTAATTAGGAGGAAATATGGCTATGTTTGGAGGTTTGCAGATAAGAAAGAGTGAGGCCGATACGGCTCCCACTCTTTTAACTCAATATATTGTGGCGGGTAAGCGAGCGACTGCACGCCAGGTGAAGGAGTTAATCTTTTGCCAATTGAGCCTGTGAGTAGTTCTGTATTCCCAGACGTTCGATAAGGCTAAGTTCTGTTTCGAGCCAGTCAATATGGCCTTCTTCGTCAGCAAGAATTTCTTTCAATAAATCGCGACTAACATAATCATGAATAGAATCAGCGTAAGCGATGCCTTCACGCAGATCCTTTGCTCCTGCCAACTCAAGGGCTAAATCGGATTTAAGTATTTCCTCAACATCTTCACCAATGTTCAACTTACCCAAATCCTGTAAGTTAGGAATACCTTCGAGGAATAAGATGCGCTCAATGTATTTATCCGCATGCTTCATTTCGTCAATGGATTCGTGATACTCCTTATCATTAAGGCGCATCAGTCCCCAGTTTTTAAACATTCGGGCGTGGAGAAAGTATTGATTGATAGCAACTAACTCGTTTCCGAGCAGTTTGTTGAGATGTGCAATTATTTTTTTATCGCCTTTCATAGATAAACCCTCCGCTTCCAGTACTAAAAGTGTAGTACCAGATGGCAAAGTATGGGGTAAAACTTCTCCCGGCTAACTATTAGGCAACATCATTCATTTCTGGAATGTTCGCGCGTTCCTCGATCAATATTTCCCTCGCCTGTCGAATGCATTTTCCACAGTCGGTACCAATCGGTACTAATTGACGCAGTTGTTGAATGGTATGTGGGTGGTGCTGACGGACAGCGTTACGGATAACTTTGTCAGATACCGCATTACACAGGCAAACATACATAAAATGACTCACTTCTTAACCAGTAACTACAGTGTAAATAAGAATGCGAGTTATTTCAATTAAGATTATTTTCTATGGGCAATAAAAAAGGGCGCCGAAGCGCCCTCTACTTGATCAATAAAATAATTAATCAATAAAACAATTAAGCGATAACTTTAGCAACAACACCAGCGCCTACAGTACGGCCGCCTTCACGGATTGCGAAACGCAGACCGTCGTCCATTGCGATTGGGTGAATCAGAGTAACAACCATGTTGATGTTGTCACCTGGCATCACCATTTCAACGCCTTCTGGCAGTTCGATGGTACCGGTTACGTCAGTTGTACGGAAGTAGAACTGAGGACGGTAGCCTTTGAAGAACGGAGTATGACGGCCGCCTTCATCTTTGCTCAGAATATAAACTTCTGATTCAAAGGTAGTGTGTGGCTTGATAGAACCTGGTTTAGCAAGAACTTGACCACGTTCGATATCTTCACGTTTGATACCACGCAGCAGAACACCAACGTTCTCACCAGCACGGCCTTCGTCCAGCAATTTGCGGAACATTTCAACGCCAGTACAAGTAGATTTAACAGTATCTTTGATACCAACGATTTCTACTTCTTCACCAACTTTAACGATACCGCGCTCTACACGACCCGTTACAACAGTACCACGGCCAGAGATAGAGAATACGTCTTCGATTGGCAGCAGGAATGGCTTATCAACCGCACGTTCTGGTTCTGGGATGTAAGTATCCAGGTAGCCAGCCAGTTCGATGATTTTATCTTCCCACTCTTTAACGCCTTCCAGCGCTTTCAGAGCTGAACCTTTAACTACTGGGATGTCATCGCCTGGGAAATCGTAAGCAGAAAGAAGTTCACGAACTTCCATTTCTACCAGTTCCAGCAGCTCTTCATCGTCAACCATGTCGCATTTGTTCATGAATACGATCATGTAAGGAACGCCAACCTGACGACCCAACAGGATGTGCTCACGAGTCTGTGGCATTGGGCCATCAGTTGCAGCAACAACCAAGATAGCGCCGTCCATCTGAGCAGCACCGGTGATCATGTTTTTAACGTAGTCGGCGTGCCCTGGGCAGTCAACGTGCGCATAGTGACGTGACGGGGTGTCATATTCAACATGAGAAGTGTTGATGGTGATACCACGTGCTTTTTCTTCTGGTGCGTTATCGATCTGATCGAAAGCACGAGCGCTACCGCCGTAGGTTTTAGCCAGAACGGTGGTGATTGCTGCAGTCAGGGTAGTTTTACCATGGTCAACGTGGCCGATAGTACCGACGTTTACATGGGGTTTGGTACGTTCAAATTTTTCTTTAGACACGACTATATTCCTTACTCTGGTGCTCTACCACTTATGAGAGAGCACTGGATCATTGTTTTAAACCCGAAAGCTTATTTGCCACGGGCTTCGATAACGGCTTGAGCGACGTTACTCGGCGCTTCAGCATACTTCAGGAACTCCATAGAGTATGAAGCACGGCCCTGGGTCTGAGAGCGCAGGTCAGTAGCATAACCGAACATTTCAGACAACGGAACCTGGGCACGAATAGTCTTACCAGTTAACGTATCTTCCATACCTTCGATCATGCCACGACGACGACTCAGGTCACCCATTACGTCACCCGCATAATCTTCAGGGGTTTCGATTTCAACCTTCATTATTGGCTCAAGCAGAACTGGTTTAGCTCGTTTGAAACCTTCTTTAAAGGCGATAGAACCGGCTAATTTAAACGCCAATTCTGAGGAGTCAACATCATGGTAAGAACCGTAGTGCAGACGCACTTTAACGTCCACAACCGGATAACCAGCCAGAGGACCGGACTTCAGTTGTTCCTGGATACCTTTATCAACAGCAGGGATGAACTCTTTAGGAATAGAACCACCAACGATTTCGTTGACGAATTCATACCCAGCGCCACCCGGTGGTAACGGAGACATATCGATAACAACATGACCGTACTGACCACGACCGCCTGACTGCTTAGCGTGCTTACCTTCCACGTCCTTGACGGTATCGCGGATAGTTTCACGGTAAGCAACCTGAGGTTTACCGATGTTTGCTTCCACGCTAAATTCGCGGCGCATACGGTCAACCAGGATATCCAAGTGCAACTCACCCATACCAGCGATGATAGTCTGACCTGATTCTTCGTCAGTCCACACACGGAATGATGGATCTTCTTTTGCCAGACGCCCCAGAGCCATACCCATTTTTTCTTGGTCGGCTTTGGTTTTTGGTTCAACGGCAACAGAGATCACTGGCTCAGGGAACTCCATACGTTCCAGAATGATCACATGCTTTGGATCACATAAAGTGTCACCCGTCGTCACGTCTTTCAGGCCGATCGCTGCTGCGATGTCGCCTGCGCGAACTTCTTTGATCTCTTCACGTTTGTTGGCGTGCATCTGTACGATACGACCCAAACGCTCTTCACGCGAACGTACTGAGTTCAGCACAGTGTCACCGGAGTTAACAATGCCAGAGTACACACGGAAGAATGTCAAGTTACCGACAAACGGGTCGGTAGCAATTTTGAACGCCAGTGCAGAGAACGGCTCTTTGTCGTCAGAATGACGAACAGCTGGGGTATCTTTACCATCGTCCAGAATACCGTTGATTGCTTCAACGTCAGTTGGTGCTGGCAGATAGTCGATAACTGCATCCAGCATTGCCTGTACGCCTTTGTTTTTAAACGCAGAACCACAGGTAACCAGGATAATTTCGTTGCGCAGAACACGTTGACGCAGAGCTTTCTTGATTTCTTCTTCGGTCAGCTCTTCGCCGCCCAAATACTTGTCCATCAACTCTTCAGACGCTTCTGCAGCCGATTCAACCAGATTCTGGTGCCATTCAGCAGCCAGCTCAGCCATATCAGCAGGGATCTCTTCGTATTCGAAGGTCACACCCAGATCGGCTTCATTCCAGTTGATCGCTTTCATTTTCACTAGATCGATAACACCAGTGAATTTCTCTTCCGCGCCGATTGCCAGTTGCAATGGAACTGGATTCGCGCCCAGACGAGATTTAATCTGACCAACAACTTTCAGGAAGTTAGCACCCATGCGGTCCATTTTATTAACGAACGCAATGCGTGGAACTTTATATTTGTTCGCCTGACGCCATACGGTTTCAGACTGTGGCTGAACACCACCAACTGCACAATAAACCATTACCGCACCGTCAAGAACACGCATAGAACGTTCAACTTCAATGGTGAAGTCAACGTGCCCAGGGGTGTCAATGATATTGATGTGATGTGGTTCATACTGTTTAGCCATACCAGACCAGAAGCAGGTAGTAGCCGCAGAAGTAATGGTAATACCACGTTCCTGCTCTTGTTCCATCCAGTCCATGGTGGCTGCGCCGTTATGAACTTCACCGATCTTATGGTTTACACCGGTGTAAAACAGGATACGTTCGGTAGTGGTTGTCTTACCGGCGTCGATGTGAGCGCTGATACCGATATTACGATAGCGCTCAATGGGTGTTTTACGAGCCATTTGATTCCTCTATTCCTAGGACGTTCATTCGGTTAACTCATGCGGGCTAACTATCTAAAGCGCCCGCATGGTTAGCATAACTACTGCGTGGTGATTACCAGCGGTAGTGCGCGAACGCCTTGTTAGCTTCGGCCATACGGTGAACGTCTTCACGTTTCTTAACAGCAGAACCTTTGTTCTCTGCTGCGTCAGACAGTTCATTCGCCAAGCGCAAAGCCATGGATTTATCACCGCGTTTACGAGCAGCATCAACGATCCAACGCATTGCCAAGGCATTACGACGAACCGGACGAACTTCAACTGGTACCTGATAAGTAGAACCACCAACGCGGCGAGACTTAACTTCGACAGTCGGGCGCACATTGTCCAGAGCTACTTCGAAAGCTTCCAGAAAATCTTTACCAGAACGCTGAGCCAGGGTCTCCAGCGCGGTATAGACGATTGCTTCTGCAGTAGATTTTTTACCATCTACCATCAGGATATTTACAAATTTAGCCAGCAATTCAGATCCGAACTTAGGATCCGGTAAAATTTTACGCTGGCCAATTACACGACGACGTGGCATGGAAATACTCCGTTGTTAATTCAGGGTTGTCCAAAACTCTAAGAGTTTATTTTGACATTAATGTGAAAATGTTTGGCCTTACTTAACGGAGAACCATTAAGCCTTTGGCTTCTTCACGCCGTACTTAGAACGTGATTGCTTACGGTCTTTAACACCTGAGCAGTCAAGCGCGCCGCGAACGGTGTGGTAACGCACACCTGGCAAGTCTTTAACACGACCGCCACGGATCAGGATCACGGAGTGTTCCTGAAGGTTATGACCTTCACCGCCGATGTACGAGGTGACTTCAAAACCGTTAGTTAAACGCACACGGCAAACTTTACGCAGTGCGGAGTTAGGTTTTTTCGGAGTGGTTGTATATACGCGGGTACATACACCACGTTTCTGCGGGCATGCTTCCAGCGCAGGAACGTTGCTTTTAGCAACCTTCATGCTGCGTGGCTTGCGAACCAGCTGGTTAATCGTTGCCATTATTAAAAAAGCTCCTGGTTTTTTGCTTCGTAAACACGTGATAAATCCCCCTCGTTTGCACTACTGGCAGAGAACGAGGACGCAGAATTTTATGGCTGACTATCTAAGGTGTCAAGAAATATACAGCATTGACTGCATTACCATGCCAGTTGTTGCTGATGTTTTAGGGTCAAATCCACGAAGTGAGTATAGCCGATTAGCATCGCGCTGTCTGAAATTTGACCACATAAACCGCGCGCAATCACATCATCTTCCAACACAAATAGCGAAGCCTGGTTATTTAACAATAAGTTAAGACTTTCACTGTTTTTCAAAACTGCCATCACGCCATCTTGCAGAAATAGAATCGCATCTTCAGATGTGACCAATCTCAGCAATGCAGATAAATCGCAGTGATAAGGGGAATGACTGACGGTAAACAGCATTATGGCTACCCAAACCTCATTAAAAAGTCAGCACAACATCATAATTTGCCAATTGGCGGCGCAAATTTACCGGAGATAATACCTCGACATCAAGTATCCAATCCGTCACTTCACTCAATCCGCGCTGCTGTAATGAGTCTTCACAAATATAAAAATTCTCGACATCGTACAACGGTAAGACACCGAAAGTAGCGATATAGTTTCTGGCGAGAATTTTTTCTGGCTGCTGCTGTGGAAGTAATTGCAATACACCATCGGAAAGGAAGAATACGCCCAGGTTTTCACTCAGTGCAGATGTTGCCAGCAAAGCATCCAGCCCCTCGCGCCCAGCTGCATTACCATGCGGGCCTTGGGTGAAAACAAAAGCGACACATTTCATTGCCATTAAAATTGCACCATACGGTCACAGGTTAATGCTGCTTCTGCCAACGCACCCAACCCACTCAAGGTAAAACCGGGTTGCAGATTTGCCGCCGCCAAATTGAGTTGCTCGGCTTCATGTTGGTCAGTAATACCACGGCGCAATGCCGCCGCCACACACACATTCAATATGACAGCATGCTCGTTCGCTAATTGTTGCCATGCGCGAACCAAGTCAAATTCATCATTGGCAGGGGTGGTTAATTGGTTAGCATTCAAAACGCCTTCGCGATAGAAAAAAACACTAACCAAATGGTGACCTGAGTTTATCAGCGCTTGTGCAAACTGATAGGCACTGCTGGCCTGCTGGGTGCCATAGGCTGGCCCCGTGACCATCAGGCCGTATTTCAAACCAGACATTAGCGATCATGCCCCACAAGATCACCGCTTTTGAACTGGCGAATGTAGAGATAAACCGTGTGCTTAGAGATATTTAGCCGTTCAGCAACCTGGTTGATGGCATCTTTGATATCAAAAATACCTTTTTCGTAAAGATTTAGCACAACCTGACGGTTTTTCGCATTGTTTGAAACATTGCGATCGGCATTCACTTCCTCGATGGTGAACTCCAGTGTCTGTGCCACCAAGTCATCAACCGATGAAGCAAAGTTGACTGAGGAAGGAACTTCTTGTGTTTCCGGCGGCATAAACGTCTGAATAATTTGCGAGAAAGGCACATCCAGATTCATGTTGATACATAGCAGCCCGATAACACGCTGGTCGCGGTTTCGGATTGCGATAGTAACAGATTTCATCAACACACCACTTTTGGCGCGCGTGAAATAAGCTCTTGAAACACTGCTGTCGGCACCGGCCATATCATGCAGCATCCGCAGCGCAAGGTCTGTTATAGGAGAACCAATCTGCCGGCCTGTGTGTTCACCATTCGCAATTCTTACCGCAGAGCTTTTCAGGTCTTCCAGTGAATGCAGGACAATTTCACAGTGGCTGCCAATAAGCATCGCCAAGCCATCAACGATAGCTTCGTATGATTTGAGTATTTCATGGTCCGTCTGACTGAACGGACGTTCATCCAGTAAATCCAGTTCACTGGTTTCGCTACTGAGAAGCGAATTAGACATCGAAGACACCATCCTCTACGTAAAGCCTGTCTCAATACCGTTGGCAGACTCATAACTCAATATCCTGAATTTTAAGTCTAGCAAATATGCCGAGATAAAATCCTTGCGTTCGCGCGTGATATTGACGTTAAGCCCACAAGCCATAAATCGTCAAGTTATCAACGAGCAGAAGTGCAAATTGATATACCGAAAAAAAAACCGCCACGACAATTATCGCGGCGGTTATCAGTATAACCGGTACTCAGCTACGACAGCGAATGAGCTAAATTACTTCTTAGCTTTTGCATCCGCAGCAGCAGGTTGTTCTGCTTCAGCGTCAGCTTTTGGCGCTGCTTTAATATCCAACAGCTCTACATCAAATACCAGAGTAGAGTTAGCAGGGATGCCTGGGACACCAGATTCTCCGTAAGCCAGCTCTGGTGGGATAACCAGAGTTATCTTGCCGCCTTTCTTGATCTGCTTCAGGCCTTCGGTCCAGCCGGGGATAACGCCATCAAGACGGAAAGATAGTGGCTCGCCACGTTTGTAAGAGTTATCAAACTCAGTGCCATCGGTCAGTGTCCCTTTGTAGTTAACTACCACGGTGTCACTGTCTTTTGGTGCTTCACCGGTACCGGCTTTCTCTACTTTGTACAGCAGGCCAGATGCGGTTTTCTTCACATCTTTTTCTTTAGCGAAGGTTTCGCGGTACTTAGCGCCTTTATCGGCGTTTTCTTTAGCATCCTGCTTCATTTTAGCTTCAGCAGAAGCTTTTACTCGCGTTTCAAAACCTTGTAAGGTTTTTTCGATTTGTTCGTCGGTCAGTTTGCTTTTGCTGGCAAACGCGTCCTGAACACCGGCAATTAACTGGTCTTTATCCAGTTTGATGCCTAGTTTTTCTTGTTCTTTCAGGGAGTTATCCATATAACGCCCTAATGATGCACCTAATGCATATGCAGATTGCTGGTCATCATTCTTAAATGCGCTGTTTGTCGTTGCAGCCGCATCTGCAGCTTTAGCTGTTTCAGCAGCGAAAGCTGCAGAGGTATTCAGGGTCAGCGCCATGGTCGTGGCCAGTAGCGTTACTTTAAACAGTGATTTCATCCATTTCTCCATTGGCTTAAGGACTCTTACCCAAGCAACGATTTTAAGAGTAACTTGTACTATAACTGTCTGTGCGAACACAAAACAATCTCTATTGCTGATGCTATTAAGTGATATTAAGACTTTTTTTACTACAAGAAGTTTCGTTTTATCGATATCTTGACCCTTGCGGGGTAATCATGGAGTTTTACAGGTAGAATCAACCCTCCCTATCTTTTTCCATATTATCACCGGATGGAAAGTGGCCAAAGGGTATGGTTTGCAGTCATGAGAGGAAATTAAGATGGAACAATCCCTGTTTGAACAACGGCTGGAAATGCTGGAAAGCCGTCTGGCATTTCAGGAAGTGACAATTGAGGAACTCAATTTGATCGTGACGGAGCATCAGATGGAAATGACCAAACTGCGGGAGCATCTACGTTTATTGACCGATAAACTAAGAGAATCTCAGTCTTCCATGATGGCTTCGCCAGCAGAAGAGCCGCCGCCGCCCCACTATTAAGCAAAAAGCCAGCCGCAAGGCTGGCTTCAGACTGCTGACAAACCTCGATAACTCGATCTTGCAAGGTGAAAGCAGGTAGAAGAGTAAAGCGTCCGCGCCAAGGATGGCGCGGGTCGAGCCATCAGGGACGATTTTACGGCGTCTTTATGATCTACCTGTTTTCACCGCTGCGGGCACTTTGTCAATAACCTCAAAGCCAGCCGCAAGGCTGGCTTTTGACTGACCATGTCAAATTTTAGTAACAGGTCAGATTTTAGTGACAGCCACAGCCGCCTTTACCACAACCACCTTTGCCATGCTCATGACCGTGGTCACTTTCATCATGGCCGTGGCCGCCGCAGCAACCATCACCGTGTTCATGGTGATGATCATGTTCACCATGTACGTGACCATGTTGCAGCTCTTCTTCTGTTGCTTCACGGATAGCAACCACTTCAACGTGGAAGTTCAAATCCTGACCCGCCAGCATGTGGTTACCATCAACCACAACATGCTCGTCTTCAACAGCAGTGATTTCGACCGGTACTGGACCTTGATCGGTATCAGCCAGAAAACGCATGCCAACTTCCAACTCATCAACGCCCATAAAGACGTCTTTTGGTACGCGCTGCACCAGATTTTCATCATAGCTGCCGTAACCTTCGTCAGCATTCACACGCACATCAAAGCTGTCGCCAGCTTCGTGGCCTTCGAGCGCTTTTTCCAAACCAGCGATCAGGGAACCGTGTCCGTGCAGGTAGTCCAACGGCGCGCTCACCGGAGACTCATCAACTAAAACACCGTCTTCTGTACGTACCTGGTAAGCCAGGCTGACCACCAAGTCTTTTGCTACTTTCATGATATCTCCTACCCTTGGAACAAAAATTGGCACAGATTGTAGCGGAAATCTGCACCGCTGTACTCACCAGCATAAAAAATCGCGAAGGATAACGCTACTCCGGATGGAAAATACCGATCACTTGTTCATGTGGCCGGACGTGTTTCTTAACCTGCTCATCCGTTTGACGCTGATGGTGACCGCACTTAACACACTCCACCACTTCAACCTGATCTTCACGCCACAAAGCCAGTGTATCCAATGCCTTACACTGTGGACAAACAGCACCAGCAATGAATCTTTTACGGGTTTTTGTTTTATTAAGAGCGTTTATCATCGTTTTCTCCGGCATTATTCGTATTCATCCCAGCCATCTAACTGCCGACTTTCATGCAGCATTTCTCGTTGGAAAATATCTTCCAGTTCACGGCGGGCTTCTTTAACTCTGGAAATTTGCGCCACATCGCCATGATGCTGCGGCACCAGTTCACGCAACATTCGCATATCGAGCCGCCGAAAATGTTGCTGCGCGCGATAGGCCTGATGGGGGTGCATGCCTAATCCCAGCAATGTTTTACGCCCCAGTTCCAGCGCACTGGAGAAGGTTTCGCGCGTAAAGTCTTTGACCCCATTTTGCAGCAATTCATGGGCTTCAACACGCCCTCTGGCTCGGGCCAGAATATGCAAATTAGGGAAATGTTGCTGGCACAAATGTACGAGCGTCATGGTATCTTCCGGCTCATTACAGGTGATAACAATGGCTTTGGCCTTTTCTGCCCCCGCAGCGCGCAGCAGTTCCAACTCAGTAGCATCGCCATAGTAAACTTTATAGCCGTATTTGCGCATCACACTGACCGCACTGACATCGCGCTCCAACACGGTAATGCGCATTTTGTTCGCCATCAGTAAGCGGCCAATCACCTGACCAAAGCGCCCAAAGCCCACAATAATCACCTGTGGATCATTGTCTTCAACAAAGGGTTTCTCGTCGCTCTCCTCTTGCGCGTTGTAACGACGCACCAAAATACGGTCGATACCCTGCATCAATAACGGCGTGGTCATCATTGACAGAGTGACCACCACCAGCAACAACGCCAGTTGTTCGGCATTTAAAACATGTTGAGAAAATGCCGCAGAGAATAAGACGAAAGCGAATTCACCGCCCTGACTCAGCACCCCGGCAAATTGCAGCCGTACTGATCGGCGCAAACCAAATGTCCGCGCCAGGCCATACAGCACCGTGCCTTTGATAAAGACCAGCGCCAAAACGCCTAACAGAACATCGAGCAGGTGAGTAAACAGAACACCAAGATTCAAGGCCATCCCGACTGAGATGAAAAATAGCCCGAGCAGCAAGCCCTTAAAGGGTTCGATAGCGATTTCCAGTTCATGCTGGAATTCACTTTCCGCTAATAAGATACCCGCGATAAATGTCCCCAACGCCATAGATAAGCCCAAAGCATCCATAAACAGTGCCGAACCTAATACCACCAGCAAGGCCGCAGCAGTGAAAACCTCGCGCACGCCTGAGGCCACAATGTAACGAAACAACGGGCGCAGCAAATATCGGCCACCAATCAACATTCCGGCAAAAGCCGCAACTTTAATACCAATTTTGACCCAATCATTAGCAGCTCCACCGCCACCAGCCAAAATAGGAATCAGTGCCAAAGCCGGGATAACCGCCATATCCTGGAATAGTAAGACCGAGAAGCCGAGCTGACCGCCTTCATTGCGGTTCATCCCTTTTTCGCGCATCAGCTGCAATGCCATTGCCGTTGACGACATGGCCAAACCGATACCACCAATCACTGCGGCTTGCCAGGCAAATTGGGTGAAATAGAGCAGTGCCCCTAATACTGTCGCGGTTATTACCACCTGACCTGCACCGACACCAAAAATAGAGCGCCGCAACTGCCAAAGTTTGGCCGGATTCAACTCCAGGCCAATGATAAACATCAGGAAGACAACACCTAATTCGGAGAAGTGGAGGATTTCGTCGACATCACGAATAAACCCTAACCCCCACGGGCCGATGGCGATACCGGCTATCAGATAACCCAATACCGCACCGATCCCCAGGCGCTGCGCAATAGGAACCGCCACCACAGCGGCAAATAGAAATAATAAAATCGCGGTCAGTAGCGCCGAGCCTTCCATATTCAGTGCCCTCCTGTAGCTAGCGGTGACTGCAACCACTGCGCATAAGCTTGTGCATGGCTGGCCAGAACTTCCGGCTTTTGTCGCCGCGCCCAGTAAATAATCATTGGGTTCATCCAATGCATATGACACATAGCTGCCGTCAATTCAAAAGGCCGCAAAATATCTTCCATTGGATAGCGGTTATACCCTCCCGCCCGATAAGCGCCCTCCGGCTCGCCAGTGGTAATCACCGAACGCCAGTATTTACCGGTCAGTGCATGCCCCCCCACCCCATTGGCAAAGCCACGCGCCAGCACGCGATCCAACCATTCTTTCAGCAAAGCCGGGCAACTGTAGGTATAGAGAGGATGTTGAAAGACGATAATTTGATGTTCACGCAGCAACTGCTGCTCATAGTGAATATCAATAAAAAAATCCGGATAATGTGCATATAGGTCGTGCACAGTGACATGTTCTAATTGCTGCACCGGTTGCAGCAAAACCCGATTAGCCACCGAGTCTTGTGACTCAGGATGGGCATACAACAGCAAAACCTTCGGTGGCTGCGACATCATTCCCCTCCAAAGCGTCGTCAGGGTCCGGTTTTTCCGTTACCATGCTTCGCAAAGACCAAAAAAGACTAAGATTTGTACCCAAAGTCATTGGCGTTGTCAGTTGGCAACCTCAAGAACCCTGGGAGATAAATACCCTAAATAATTCGAGTTGCAGGAAGGCGGCAAGCGAAAGACAAATTGGTTGTAAACCATTTTGAACAGCGCTTGCGCTGGCCCGTAGGGTGAGCTGAGGCTCATAATCCCGATGAGCTTACAGTGTTGTAAGTGATTCGGGTTATTGGGCGTAGCCAACGCACATGCGACTTGAAGTATGACGGGATAATTTAACATACTCTAAACATACGGCACTCTATGATTGTTTTTTCCTCGCTACAAATTCGACGTGGTACTCGCGTCTTGCTGGATAATGCAACAGCAACGATTAACCCTGGGCAAAAGGTCGGGCTGGTCGGTAAAAACGGCTGTGGTAAATCTACGCTGCTGGCGTTGCTCAAAGGCGAACTGAGCGCCGATGGCGGTAATGCTACTTTTCCCAGTAACTGGGCACTGGCTTGGGTCAACCAAGAAACCCCTGCACTGGATGTGCCGGCGATAGAGTATGTTATCGACGGTGACCGTGAATATCGCCAATTGGAGGCCGAACTTCAGGCCGCCAATGAAAAAAATGATGGTCATGCCATTGCAACCGTGCACGGCAAGCTCGATGCCATCCACGCCTGGACCATTCAATCCCGTGCTGCCAGTTTGCTACACGGATTGGGGTTTTCTCAAGAAAGTTTACAGCAGCCTGTGCGCTCATTTTCAGGTGGTTGGCGAATGCGCCTTAACCTGGCACAAGCACTGATTTGTCGCTCCGATTTATTGTTACTGGATGAACCGACCAACCACTTGGATTTGGACGCCGTGATCTGGCTGGAAAAATGGTTGAAAAACTACTCCGGCACACTGGTGTTGATTTCCCATGACCGCGATTTCCTTGATCCTATTATCGATAAAATTCTGCATATTGAACAGCAGACGCTGAATGAATACACAGGTAACTATTCATCCTTTGAACGTCAGCGCGCCACCAAACTGTCACAGCAACAATCGATGTATCAGCATCAACAAGAGAAAGTTGCGCATCTGCAAAGTTACATTGACCGCTTCCGTGCCCAGGCGACCAAAGCCAAGCAGGCCCAAAGTCGCATTAAAATGTTGGAACGGATGGAACTGATTGCTCCGGCACATGTAGATAACCCATTTCATTTCAGTTTCCGCACGCCAGAGAGCTTGCCTGACCCACTGTTACGCATGGACAAAGTCAGTGCTGGTTATGGCGATCGTACGATTTTAGAGTCCATTAAGCTCAATCTGGTGCCTGGCTCACGCATTGGTTTGTTAGGCCGCAACGGAGCGGGTAAATCCACCCTGATCAAGCTGCTAGCCGGAACATTGGAACCACAAAGTGGTGAAATCGGCCTGTCCAAAGGGATTAAATTGGGTTACTTCGCCCAGCATCAGCTTGAATTCTTACGAGCAGATGAATCTCCGCTACAACATATGAGCCGCCTGGCCCCCAAAGAACCGGAGCAACAGCTACGTGATTATCTGGGGGGTTACGGTTTTCAGGGCGATCAGGTTACCGACCCAACTGCCCGCTTCTCCGGTGGTGAAAAGGCGCGTCTGGTGTTGGCTCTGATCATCTGGCAGCGCCCTAACCTGCTGCTGCTGGATGAACCGACCAACCATCTGGATCTTGATATGCGCCAGGCATTGACCGAAGCCTTAATTGATTTCGAAGGTGCATTGGTGGTGGTGTCCCATGATCGTCACTTATTACGTTCTACTACTGATGACCTTTATCTGGTACACGATGGTAAAGTAGAGCAGTTCGACGGTGATCTGGAAGATTATCAACAGTTTCTGGTGGATCTACAGCGCCAGCAAAGCCAACAGGATAATCCAGCCAAAGAGTTGTCCGGCAACAGTGCGCAGCAGCGCAAAGACCAAAAACGCCGTGATGCTGAGTTCCGCAGCCAAACCCAGCCATTGCGTAAGCAAATCATGACGCTGGAAAAACAGATGGATAAGCTCGGCAGCGAGCTGGCAACAATCGAAGAGCGATTGGCAGATTCAGCCCTCTACGATATTTCCCGCAAGGCTGATTTAACCCAGTGTCTGCAACAGCAAACACAAGTGAAATCCAAGCTGGAAGAGACTGAAATGCAGTGGCTAGATGCGCAAGAGCAGTTGGAGAATCTCACCAAGCTGTTTGAAGCGGGGTAACCCGCTTTTCAAAAAAACACCTCATTAAGGATAATAAGGTTATGAGTAATAAGGATATTAGCGTGATAGTGCCGGTATTTAATTGCGGCGCTTATCTCGCACTACTCTTAGATTCACTGTACCAGCAGTCTGGTGTGTCATTGGAAATCATCGCCGTTAATGATGGCTCAACCGATAATAGCCTGGCGATTTTAGAAGCCGCGGCACACCGTGACCCACGGCTGGTCATTATTAATCAACCCAATCAAGGGCTTTCTGCTGCTCGTAATGCTGGTATAAGCCGGGCCACCGCGCGCTGGGTTGCTTTTGCAGACGGTGATGATTGGCTTGCGCCCAATGCATTATTGACTTGGTTGCGGCAGGCTGAGCAACAACAACTAGATTTACTGGTAGGAAATGGTTTTAGCTTTACCACTGACCCTTGTTTATCCCCAGAGAGCCCTTTGTTACATAAACAGTTGTGGGGTCAAGCACTTAGCGGCCAACAATGGATTATCCGCAGTGTTGAGCATAATGAATGGCCACATTACGCATGGCTGCAATTAATTCGCCGCGAACTAATTAATACCCATCGGTTGGTATTCATCCCCAAAATGCTTCATGAAGATATTCTGTGGACAACTAATCTGGCTCTTGTCACCCGGCGTATCGGTTTCTGTGAAACGCCATTCTATGGTTATCGTACTAATCCGCAATCAATCACCCACTCTCCATCAACTCAAGCCTTATTAGCTCGCGCCAATAGCTATCTCCATATTATTAAAGCGTTAGTTAGCCTTGCCAGAGCGCAAGAACTCCCTTTACGCACAGCGTTGTTACGCCACGCCAATCAAGAGAGCGGCCATTTTTTAGGGCTAATGCGTAAGAGATTACCCTCTTCACCGGAGCGTACAGCGTTAGCCATTGAATTTCGGGAGCTAGGTTTACCCTCGGCCTTGTATCGGGGGGCGAGTAATATCCATGAATTTTGGCGGGCATTACGTTGTTCCGTAATTTTGGCACGTTTAGCACAACAAAATCATAACCCATAGAAATAGATAGACAACTCATACTTATTTCTGTGAATGCTTAGATGGTTTTAGTGTCTAATAGACAATAAATTTTCGGTAGGAATAGATGTAAATGCAGCGCATTTTGGTTATCCGGATAGATTTCCTTGGTGATATGGTCTGTACCACAGCGTTGTTGCATGCACTCAAGCAACGTTGGCCTGCAGCAGAAATTCATGTATTAGCGAACAAATACAATCAGGCAGTCTTGGCTCATAACCCTGATATTACTGCGGTTCACACCTATATTTACAGTAAACAATGTGAAAGGAATCAGCAGTCTGGCAGAATTAAGGCGCTCGTTAACCGTCTGGCACTGATTCGGCGATTACGGCGATTGCACTTTGATCTGCTGATTATTCCAAATGGCGGCATCAACAAAAACAGCATTCAGTTCGCCAAACTACTGGGTGCTACGGATTGTCGCTGGCATACCACTGAAAGTGAGTTCGACGATCGCAATCCTGACCATGTTACCAACCGGCCAATACGCCATGAGGCACTCTCAGGTTTCGCGCTGGTACCTGAATTAGGGCCAGTTGATATCGACGCATTGCAACTGCACATCTATCCAGATCCACAATTGCAGGCTAAATGGCAGATAGCATTAGGTGAGAAAAAGCGGCCACGGGTTGGCTTGTTCATTTCCAACAAAGCGCCACAACGCCGCTGGAGTTTGGAGAAATGGCAACAATTGGCGCAAAAACTCAGTGATCAGGTTGATATCGTCGTGTTGTATGACCCAACAGACCCACCAAGCAAAGAACAGTTGGCCGCTTTTCAGGGCCGTTGCCTATTCACCCCCCGGCGTCGATGAGTTTGTTGCAGCCATAAGTCTGCTGGATATGGTTATTTCAGCCGATAGTTCACCAGTACATGTCAGCTCTGCATTGCAGATACCGGTGGTCGCGCTGTTTGAATCACGGCCAGAAAAGTACTTGCGCTGGTACCCTTTGGTTCACCATGTCTTGTTGCATGCCGGGCCGCAAGTTGAAGACATCACGGTCGATGCCGTCGAAAATGCAGCCCGTTCATTGTTGAGCGAAAAATAAATTGTTGGGCGAAAAATAAGATAGCCCATCAAGGCCGAAATACTGGCTTATCGCCGAGAATCGTCGCGCGGTGCATCACTCGCCGCTGCGGCAGATAATCGGCATTGGCATAGTGTTGGGTGACGCGGTTATCCCAGATAGCCACGTCATCCGGTTGCCAGCGCCAGCGCACCTGAAACTCCGGTTTGGTGGCATGTGCAAACAGAAAACGCAGTAGCGCATCGCTCTCTTTCTCACTCAGATCCACTATTCTGGTGGTGAATCCTTCATTAACAAATAATGCCTGACGCCCACTCACCGGATGAGTACGCACTACCGGATGGAGCAATGGCGGATTCTTCTCTTTTGCCAGCAACCAGCGCTGATGCTCTTCTGGCGTTGCACGGTGCTTATGCTCGGGGAAAGAATGGGTGAAATCGTGCTCGGCCTGTAGCCCAGCTAAAAGCTGTTTAAACGGCGCTGAAAGGGCTTCATAAGCGGCAATCCCGCTGCTCCATAAGGTATCACCGCCAGTGCTCGGCAATTGCTTCGCAGCCAGAATCGCACCTAAAGGAGGCGTCTCGATAAAAGTGACGTCAGTGTGCCAATTATCATTATCCGGCGGATTATTATCGTGCGTATCTAAAACAATAATCTCTTCACACTCTTTCGCGTGAGGATAAACCGGATGAATATGTAAATCACCAAAGCGCCCGGCTAAATCGCGTTGCTGTAACGGGGTAATCGGTTGATTGCGGAAAAACAGGACTTGATGCTTGAGCAAGGCATGATAAAGCTGCTCAAACTGGCTATCCCCCAACGGGCGGGCGATATTCACATTCTCAATCAGAGCGCCAATATGCGGTCCCAATGGCGTCACTACCAAACGTTCATTCATTGCTGTGCTCCATACCAAGGTGTTAACCGGCGTTGAATTGCCCGCAAACTTAATTCCATGCCAAAAGCGATAATGGCAATCACACTGATGCCCGCAATCACTACGTCGGTGGCGAGAAATTCTCCAGCCGATTGCACCATAAAGCCCAATCCACGAGTCGCAGCGATTAACTCAGCCGCCACCAATGTTGACCAACCGACACCCAGCCCAATGCGAATGCCGGTTAAAATCTCCGGTAATGCGCTGGGCAAAATAACAAACCATAAAACCTGCCAGCGGCTGGCACCCAATGCGCGTGCCGCTCTCACTCGTACCTGTGCCACACTGCGCACTCCGGCCACAGCGGCCAAAGTGATCGGCGCGAATATGGCCAGATAAATCAGCAAGATTTTTGACGTTTCGCCAATACCAAACCAAATCACCATCAGCGGCAGATAGGCCAGCGGTGGCACCGGGCGATAAATCTCAATAAGCGGATCCAGCACGCCACGCACTGTGCTGCTCAGCCCCATAGCAATTCCGGTGGGGACACCGAGAGCTACGGCGGCTAACAGTGCAATTAAAATACGCCCCAAACTGGCGGCCAAATGTTGCCATAACGTGGCATCCATAAAGCCCTGTGGGCTGGCAATCACCAGTAACTGATGCAGAACCTGTTGCGGCGCGGGTAGAAATAACGGGCTGATAAGCCCAAGCGCAGTGACTACCCACCACAGCACCACCACACTCACCAAAGTGGCGATACTGAGCCACAATCCTTTCGTCGCCGGTAAACGGCGTACAGGCCTCTTAGCGTTCAAGGGCGCTGGGCTCACGGCCTCAGGCGCAGGTGACGAGGTGGTTTGCGGGCGTAAACTGGCGTCGCGCAATGTGCTGTGCAGGCTCATATCAGGGCCTCCCGCTGTTGGAAGACTTTACCCAGCACATATTCGCGGCGGGCGATAAATTCAGGATCAGACTTAATGCTGCGGCAAGCTTCGCCATCGGCATAGCGCTGACCAAAGTTTAGCGATAATCGCTCGACCACCTGCCCCGGCCCCGGCGACAGCAATAGCAGCTCGCTGGCCAGAAATACCGCTTCTTCGATATCGTGGGTAATCAGTAAAATTTGTTTGCCGGTGTCACGCCAAATAGACAGCAGCAACTCTTGCATCTGTTCACGAGTAAAAGCATCGAGCGCACCAAACGGTTCATCTAGCAGTAATAAGCGCGGATCCACCGCCAGCGCTCGGGCAATCCCCACTCGCTGGCGCATCCCTCCAGAAAGCTGCCAAATGTAGTGATGTTCAAAACCGGCTAACCCGACCCGATTAAGCATTTTCAGTGCGATTGTCCGCCGCTGTTGCTTGCTCAAACCAGCCAGTTGTAAGCCAAACTCGACATTGCTGACCACATCGCGCCACGGCAGTAAACCCTCATGCTGGAACACCACTCCCCGTTCGGCACTCGGGCCATGAACCGGAATATCATCCAGAGTGATGTTGCCAGCTGAAGGCTCCATAAATCCGGCAATCAAATTCAACAATGTAGTTTTGCCACAGCCTGATGGCCCCAATACCACGACCAACTGTCCGGATGCGATTTGTAGTGACACATCCTGTAAGGCAGGTTTGCCCTGATATTCAGCCCACAGGCCACTGACATTTAACATGATGGCTCCTAGGACTGTGGGGTCGCCTGAACATCTTTCACAAAGCGGTCAGTGACGAAATCACGATAATCACTGGCAACCTGCGGGATCTTACCCTGCTGTTTGAGGAACGCAGCGGTATCACGGATAGCTTGATCCACCGGCTGGCCCAATTGGGTTATCTGATCGGCTACTGACAAGTAGGTGTTGCCTTTCACCAGTTCTGGCACTTGCTCTGGCGGAACACCGCTTAAGCGCGAAAGCTGGCTCAGATGCTCTGGGTTTTTAAGCCATTGATCCGGTTGCGCCAAATAAGCCCCTTGAGCGGCCAATGCACTGCGGGCAAAGGCGGTCACCACTTCAGGATGGGCCTGAGCGAAGTCCTTGCGTACCACCCAAACATCCAGGGTTGGCGCGCCCCATTGCCCCACTTGCGCGGAGTCAGTCAGGACAGTACCGGTTTTGGCTAATTCGTTGACAGCAGGAGCCCAAACATACGCGCCATCAATATCACCACGTTGCCAGGCGGCAGCGATAGCGGGTGGCTGTAAGTTCAGAATAGTGACCTGATCCGGCTTGATACCCCAATGCTTCAGAGCGGCCAGTAGGCTGTAATGGGTGGTAGAGATAAACGGCACGGCAATGCGTTTACCAATTAAATCCTGCGGAGTTTTGATCTCTTTTTTGACCACTAATGCTTCAGAGCTGCCCAGTTGCGAGGCCAACAAGAAAACCTCAATCGGGACATTCTGACTGGCCGCAACAGCCAGTGGGCTGGAGCCGATATTACCAATCTGCACATCACCCGAAGCAAGCGCTCTGACCACACTGGAGCCGCTATCAAATTTGCGCCAATCCACCTTGGCACCGGAAAGCTTGGCAAAGCTGTTATCCGCTTGCGCGACCTTGGCCGGTTCCGCAGAGGTTTGATAGGCCACGGTCACATCAACAGCATGTGCGCAGGTCGCCACCAATGACAGAGCCAACAGCGCCCCACCCGATCGCCAGATGCCGCGTGCTGCGTTGGCAAGACTTACAGAAGAAAAGGTTATCGTCATGGGTTCACTCCGCTCGGTTAACAGTGTCATTCGTTATGGTTACGACCCTAAACGAACTTGGGGCGCTGAGATGACAGTGATACCTGAAGGAGTGACATCGCTAAAGGAATAAAAAATTATTCTTTATTCCTTTATGCGATAAGTGGTATGAAGGTTGTCTGTATGACTAGCCTAACGTTATCCCAAAGTCATTGGCTTTGCAGCCAGGCAGCAATGGAACAAATCCCGATGAGCTGACTCAAGTCAGTGATTCGGGTGAGTGAGAGCAGCTAACAACGCTGCAATGTCAAGTAAGAAGGGATAATTCGCCTTTAAGGAAAATGCGGGATGCGCCTGAAATAAAAGTGCGCTCCCCGGCTAAGGTGCAGAATAACTCACCACCGCGCGCGGATATCTGGCGGGCATGCAACGATGTTTTACCCAACCGCGCCACCCAATATGGCATTAAGGTGCAATGAGCTGAGCCGGTAACCGGATCTTCATTGCTGCTCAGGGTAAAGTAGCGCGAAACAAAATCGACCTCATCACCCAGCGCGGTCACAATCACACCTCGGCCGGTATAAGCAATCAGCGCTACCAGATCCGGCTGTAATTGACGTACTTGTTGCTCACTCTCCAGCACCACCAGCAGGGATTTTGCCTGCCATACCTGCTGAATATCGATGCCAAGCAGTGCCTTTAGTTCAGCCGCAATCGCAATCTTCTCTGGGGGCAATGCAGGGAAATCCAGTGATAGTCGGCTAAAGTTATCAGTGTCGCGCTTGACATGTAAATCGCCACTGGCGCTACGAAAACAGATATCGTGCAAACCGGGGTTAACCACGTTGAACATCACATGTGCCGCCGCCAGGGTGCCGTGGCCGCATAAATCCACTTCACGCTCTGGGGTAAACCAACGGATTGCCGATTTATCCCCTTCGTCCCAGACAAAGCTGGTTTCCGGCAAATTGATTTCCGCAGCGATACTTTGCATCTGTGCTGTCGACAGCGGTTTTTTCAGTAAATACACTCCAGCAGGGTTACCGGATAACCCTGTGCCGATAAACGCATCCACATGAAAATAGTTATAAGCCATTGATTAACCCCATGGTTAATACTCTAAATAATTCGAGTTGCAGGAAGGCGGCAACTGAGTAAGTCCCCAGGAGCTTACTCAGGTAAGTGACTGGGGTAAGCGAAAGCAGCCAACGCACATGCAGCTTGAAGTATGACGAGTATGATCAATGCCAAATAAGCAGCACACAGGCCGCCGTCAGCAAGCCCATTGCAATATTAAAGGTAAACCATGCCCGGCGACTGCGTAACAGACGGCCGATCAATGTTCCAAAACCCAGCCAAATGATACCGGCCACCAGATTCACCATAAACATGCCAAGACTGATCATTAAGATCGAATGATTATAGGCCGCCCCTGCCATGCTGAAGCTGGCAACTGACCCTAATCCCATCAACCAGGCTTTTGGGTTAAGGAACTGCAATAACCACCCTTGATACAAACGCAGCGGTTTTGGTGGAACAACATTGGTTTCTAATTTTTCATAGGCCGAAGTGGCAATTTTCCATGCCAGCCATAGCAGATAAAGACTACCCAGGATTTTCAGAACTAAGTGCAAGGAGGGGTAAATCAGAATCAGGCCACCGACACCAAACGCCACCAGCAATAGCATGCTTTGCATGCCTAACATAATGCCTAACATCAACCAGATAGATCGCATAAAACCAAAATTGGCCCCAGCTGAAGTTAACAGCATATTGTTTGGGCCGGGGGTGATAGCGGCAACCCAGAGAAAACCTACCATTGAAAGAAATAAACTCAGTTCCATGAGACGGGTGCCTCTCACCCAAAATGATGCGCGATATACCCATGAAGCTAACAGTGTGCTATTGATCACACAAGAGCAACGACATGATTTCCATTCACAATATGCATGAAATATTTCGCCCGCTGGCCGGTGCCAGCAATCCACATCTGCAAACGCTGCTGCCACGGCTGGTCAGGCGGAGGGTGCAACTGCAACCTTTTTGGCAACGGCTGGAATTGCCCGATGGGGATTTTGTCGATCTGGCCTGGAGTGAAAACCCCGAGCTGGCACGGGATAAACCCAGAGTGGTGCTATTCCACGGGCTGGAAGGGAATTTTTACAGCCCCTATGCCCACGGTTTGCTGCGCGCCTGGCAAGACAAAGGGTGGCTGGGTGTGGTGATGCATTTTCGCGGATGCAGTGGCGAGCCAAATCGTAAGTCACGCATTTATCACTCCGGTGAAACAGAAGATGCGCGCTTTTTTCTGCGTTGGTTGCGGGAATGCTATGGTCAGGTGCCCACTGCAGCGGTTGGTGTCTCTTTGGGCGGCAATATGCTGGCGCTCTATTTGGCTGAGCAAGGGCAAGAGAGCTTATTAGAGGCAGCCGTGGTGGTTTCTGCACCACTGATGCTGGAGCCTTGCGCCAACCGCATGGAACAAGGTTTCTCGCGTGTCTATCAGCGCTATTTGTTAAATCAACTCAAATTGAATGCCACCCGCAAGCTATTGTATTACCCCGATAGCCTGCCTTTAGATCTGCCTCAACTGAAAGGCCTGCGGCGAATCAAAGAGTTTGATGATGTCATCACGGCGAGAATACATGGCTTCAATGATGCACTGGATTACTATCGCCGTTGCAGCGCTTTACCGCTATTGCCGCAAATTACAACGCCACTGCTTATCATTCATGCCAAAGATGACCCGTTTATGACCGCTGAAGTTATCCCGAATCTACACCAGTTACCGGACAATATTGATTATCAGCTCACTGAGCACGGCGGCCACGTCGGTTTTGTCAGTGGCTCGTTAAAACATCCACAAATGTGGTTGGAACAACGTATTCCAGCCTGGCTTTCCCCTTATTTGGAGCAACAATCATGATAATCCCCTGGCAGCAAGTCGACAGCGAAACGCTGGATAATCTGCTGGAGGCCTTTGTATTACGTGAAGGCACGGATTACGGCGAACATGAGCGCTCATTGGAGCAAAAAGTCGAAGACGTACGCCGTCAATTAGTCAGTGGTGAGGCGGTATTAGTTTGGTCAGAGCTACACGAAACCATCAATATCATGCCACGCGGCGCCTTTCGGGCCGGAGCAGAAGAGCTGCCATAACCCATGCGTTGTTACCCTATCCTCTAAGTAAAATCAGGGTGACAAGCTGGGCACTTTGCCCTAAAAATAACCATTAACAAGAAAAAACAGACCGTTTAAGCCCGCCCACTGAGGATCTAACCCCATGGAGTTACAGCTAATATGTCAATTAAACATCCGGTTATAGCCGTCACCGGCTCAAGTGGCGCAGGGACAACCACCACCAGTCTGGCGTTTCGCAAAATTTTTCAGCAATTGAATATCCGTGCAGCGCAAATTGAAGGTGACAGCTTCCATCGCTATACCCGTCCTGAAATGGATACCGTCATCCGTAAGGCACGGGATCAAGGCCGACATATTAGCTATTTTGGCCCAGAAGCCAATGACTTTGGTCAGTTAGAAGAGAGTGTGTCGCAATACGGCGAGCATGGAACTGGGCGCTCACGTAAGTATCTCCATACCTATGATGAAGCCGTGCCCTATAACCAGATCCCAGGCACATTCACCCCTTGGGAGGCGCTGCCGGAACCCACTGATGTGCTGTTTTATGAAGGGCTGCACGGCGGGGTCGTGACCGAACATCATGATGTCGCAAAACATGTCGACTTGCTGGTCGGCGTGGTACCGATAGTCAACCTGGAGTGGATTCAGAAATTAGTCCGCGATACCGGGGAGCGCGGCCATTCCCGTGAAGCGGTGATGGATTCCGTGGTGCGGTCCATGGATGACTACATTAACTACATTACGCCACAGTTCTCACGCACCCATATTAACTTCCAACGCGTTCCGACGGTTGATACCTCTAATCCATTTGCCGCCAAAGCCATTCCGTCACTGGATGAAAGTTTTGTCGTCATTCACTTCAGAGGTTTGGATCAAATCGATTTCCCTTACTTGCTCGCAATGTTGCAAGGGTCGTTTATTTCCAATATCAATACATTGGTGGTACCCGGCGGGAAGATGGGGCTGGCAATGGAGCTGATTATGGCGCCGTTGGTGCAGCAACTACTGGAAGGCAAAAAAATAGGCTAATCTCCTTCGTCCTTGGCGTTGCAGTAAAGCAATTGTTGGAAAGAAAAAATAATTTGATGCTATCCCAACCCAAAGTAGTTGGGGCTGCAGGTAGGCGGCAAGCGAACTCATCCCGATGAGCTTACATAAGTAAGTGATTCGGGTGAGCGAGCGCAGCTAACAACCCTGCAGCTTCAAGTACGAAGGGTTTGCTTAGGCGATGTCACGGATTTCAAAACTGTGGGTAATAGTCGCCGCTTTCCCCAACATTAAAGAAACCGAGCAATACTTCTCAGCCGAAAGCTCAACCGCACGCTCAACGATTTTATCCGTCAAACCTTTGCCGCTGACAATAAAATGCAGGTTAATTTGCGTAAACAGGCGCGGTGCTTCTTCCCGGCGCTGCGAGGTTAATGTCACTTCGCAATCGCGCACATCGTTACGCCCTTTCTGTAAGATAGAAACGACATCAATTGCACTACAGCCACCGGCCGACATTAACAACATTTCCATCGGACTGGGGGCTTTGTCTCCAGCATTCCCATCCATTAAAACTTGATGACCTGAAGCGGACTCACCTAAAAATGTTAGCCCTTCAACCCACTTTACACGTGCCTGCATAACTCTTGCTCCCGGTTAAATTTTCCGATTCAGACTACCCTTTCATTTACAAACTGGCAATGTAACCCGATGTTCATCATGCTGAAGCGATACAACACAAGACACTAGCCTCATCCTGTGCTACAAACAGAACCGAAAGTATTGTTTTTAGAATTAAATAGGGTAGCTTCTCAATACTCAGTGAAGGGTTTCTATCCGGTACCTATCTTGGCTATACCTTTCGGCAGTTGAGCAAATTAATATGCTAAGAGAAAGTGTATTTTATAAGCACGCCGTACAGGGAACTCTGAGCCCTGTTAAGTTAGGCAGCGATAACAACAGAGGATAACAGCGAATGGTTCTCGGCAAGCCACAAACAGACCCGACTCTCGAATGGTTCCTGTCTCATTGCCATATCCACAAATATCCATCGAAGAGTACGCTAATTCACCAAGGTGAAAAGGCCGAAACACTTTACTACATCGTGAAAGGCTCCGTTGCGGTGCTGATCAAAGATGAAGAAGGTAAAGAGATGATTCTCTCCTATCTCAACCAGGGAGATTTCATCGGCGAACTTGGATTATTTGAAGAAGGCCAAGAACGTAGTGCCTGGGTCAGAGCAAAAACTGCCTGTGAAGTGGCTGAAATTTCTTACAAAAAATTCCGCCAGTTAATTCAGGTCAATCCAGATATCTTGATGCGCCTGTCTTCACAAATGGCGAATCGCTTACAGATAACATCTGAGAAAGTGGGTAACCTTGCTTTCCTTGATGTGACTGGACGCATTGCACAAACGCTGCTTAATCTGGCAAAACAACCTGATGCCATGACCCACCCAGATGGGATGCAGATAAAGATTACCCGCCAGGAAATTGGTCAAATAGTTGGCTGCTCCCGCGAAACTGTGGGGCGGATACTAAAAATGCTGGAAGATCAAAATCTGATCTCCGCACACGGTAAAACGATTGTCGTTTACGGCACCCGTTAATTCCCTATAAACCGGTGCTGCTACTTCGGCACCGGTTTTCTTTTGTGTGATTAATAAATTTCTGGGGCCTACATGAAATGGCAACGGCTTATTTATCATCCTGAAGTTAATTATGCGCTCCGCCAAACACTGGTTCTCTGCTTACCGGCGGCATTGGGGTTTGCCGTGGGGGAATTGCGGCTGGGGTTGATGTTCTCCCTGATACCCGCCTGCTGTAATATTGCTTCGCTCGATACTCCCCATCAACATTTCTTCCGGCGGCTGATTGTCGGCGGGACACTCTTTACCTTCAGTAGTTTTCTGACTCAACAATTACTGCTGTGGGATATCCCATTACCGGTGGTGATGCTTGGTCTCGCATTAACGTTGGGGGTAAGTGGTGCTATCAGCCAGCTCAACGGCCGGTTGCTCCCGGCAGCGTTGATCGCCGCTATTTTTAGTCTCAGCATGGTAGGCCGTGCGCCTATTTGGCAAGCGCCATTGATGTGTGCCGTGGGGACTCTCTGGTACGGGGTATTTACCTGGCTATGGTTTCGGTTATGTAAAGACCAGCCCATCCGTGAGCCACTGAGCCAGCTTTATCATCTGTTGGCCGATTATTGCGATGCTGCCTACTCTTTGCTTGGTCAGCACCAGGATGCGGAAAAAGCGATGCCAGCCCTGCTGGATAGGCAGCAAGGTATTATGGATAAAATTAACCAACTTTATCAACAGTTTAATCTACTACCCAATGCCACCAAAAAAGAGCAAAAGCGGCTACTGATACTCTTTCAGATGGCGCTTGATTTGCAGGAACATATCACTGCGGCGATGAATCAGTCAGAAAAGGCGCAAGAGCTGATAGAGCAGAGTTCAATAGAAGCCATCCTTGAACGTAATGTGCAGATTATCTCAACACAAATGCGCACCATCGCCGATAATATTCTCTATCACCACCGCGCGAAGACCCATTTCAGTGCCGGTGATGCGCTGGTCGAGCTGGAAGAGGTTGCCCAGCAACATCCTGATAATCCGGTGGCACAATTCTGCTATTACCATATCAGCCACATTACCCAGATCCTGAGCGATCAGCGCCCGCAATATGACCGCGATTTGATGTCAAGCCAACTATCTCAACCATTCTGGCCAGCGCTTGTTGGCTATCTATCATTTAAATCCAGCGCATTACGTGATGCAGGCCGCATGGGCGTAACGCTGGCAGCGGGCAGTTATATTGGTAGCCTGATCCATCTGCCTAAACCTTATTGGATTTTACTCACCATCATGTTGGTGACGCAAAACGGCTATAACGCCACTAAAATTCGGATTCACCACCGAGCCTTGGGCACTCTGATTGGGCTGTTACTCGCCGCGGCCCTGCTGCATTTTCAAATGCCGGAAGGGACTACGCTGAGCATTATGTTGCTCATCACATTGATAGCCTATCTGGTTCAGCGCAAAAACTATGGCTGGTCAGTCATCTTTAGAACCATCACTACAGTGTATATCTTGCAATTATTGACCGGAGAGGGCGCCGACTTTTTAGTTCCACGATTGCTGGATACCTTAATCGGCTGTGCATTGGCCTTCGCCAGCGCACTATGGCTGTGGCCACAGTGGCAAAGCGGTTTGCTGCGAAAGAATGCGCATCAAGCATTGGAGAGTTATCAGAAGATCCTGCGCATCCTACTGAAACCTAATCCAGATATCGGGCAACTCTCCTATGAACGCATTCAGGTGAACAAAGCCAGCAATGCGGTCCTGAGCTCACTGAATCAGGCCATGCAAGAACCCGGATTTAACTCAAAATATTTGGCCGACATGCGCCTATGGGCTACTCATAGCGAGCTTATTGTTGGGCATATCAATGAGATGACCATCCTGACTCGCGCTTACCCATTGGAAGAATCACCGCTAGAATCAGATAAACGCCACATTCAGCTGACTGTTAAATTGGCGGAAGAATATTTACAGCTTTGTGAGATGGCGATTCAGCAATGCCAGCAACGATTGGAATCGGATAACAGTGAGGGGAATAACGATTTTGTGCAAATGCCAGACATCGATCCTGATACACAAATATCTGAATCGGAACGCAATTTACGGCGTATCTTGTCACATCTCAGTGTAATGCATACCGTTTCATCTCTGGCATGGCAACAACAGCCGCACCACGGTATTTGGCGTCGGCGCAAGTTGCACAGCAAAGCGTAAAAATAAAGAGGCCAAAAAGCCTCAGACTGCTGACAAACTCCAACGACTCGATCTTGCAAGGTGAGGACAGGTAGAAGAGTAAAGCGTCCGCGCCACGGATGGCGCGGGTCGAGCCATCAGGGACGATTTTACGGCGTCTTTACGATCTGCCTGTTTTCACCGATACGGGCACTTTGTCATTAACCTCAGGCCAAAAAGCCTCTTCATAATGCAAAGTTACCCTTGCACCAGGCTGGCAATAACATGTTCCAAACGCGCCATACCTTGCTGGATATCTTCTTGCTCAATCACCAGCGAAGGCGCTAAGCGCAATACATCTGGCCCGGCATTGAGGATCATCAAACCATTCGCTGCCGCGGCAGTCAGGAACTCCCGTGCACGACCATGATATTGCGGTGCTAATTCAGCGCCAATCAATAACCCCATGCCGCGAATATCACTGAACACATGATACTTGTTATTGATATCTTGCAGAGCTTGCACAAATAGGCCGTGGCGCTGTTCAATACCATTAAGTACCTCAGGGGTATTAATGACATCCAACGCGGCTTCTGCCACCGCACAGGCGAGAGGATTGCCGCCATAGGTGGTACCATGTGTCCCTACCGCCATCACCGATGCAATTTCTTCTGTGGTCAGCATCGCGCTGACAGGGAACCCGCCCCCCAGAGCTTTAGCTGTCGTGAGGATATCTGGCGTCACACCATAATGCATATAGGTAAACAGCTTACCGCTGCGCCCCATGCCGCTTTGCACTTCATCAAATACCAACAGCGCTTTATGTTGGTCACAAAGTGCACGTACCCCTTGCAGAAACTCAGGCGTGGCAGCAGTAATCCCACCTTCACCCTGAATAGGCTCCAGCACGACTGCACAAGTATGGTCATCCATGACAGCTTTTACCGCAGCCAAGTCATTAAACGGCACGTGGATAATATCCGCCGGTTTCGGGCCAAACCCATCGGAATACTTTGGCTGCCCGCCAACGGATACAGTAAACAGGGTGCGACCATGAAATGCATTATGGAACGCAATGATTTTAGTTTTATAAGGACTATGGCGTTCAATGGCGTAATGGCGAGCTAACTTAAACGCCGCCTCATTTGCCTCACCACCAGAGTTGGCGAAAAACACCCGATCGGCAAAGGTTGCTGCAATCAGTTTCTGGGCCAAACGCAGTGCTGGCTCATTGGTAAATACGTTACTGGTATGCCATAACATTTCACCTTGTTGATGCAATGCTGCCACCAGTGCCGGATGGCAATGACCCAAGGCAGTAACAGCAATTCCACCTGCAAAATCAATGTATTCAGTACCTTGTTGATCCCACACGCGGCTTCCTTTCCCTTTTACCGGGATAAACTGCGCGGGTGCATAAACAGGCAAAATAACCTGATCGAATGTACTGCGAGTTACTGCTAATTTATCTGCCATTACGCTATCCACCCTGGTAAACCATTGAGCTGCCAATTTCTGACATGTGAAAATATAATCACAAAATATGCATAAAAAATCACAATCAGGCAAACAAAAAATCAACCAATTGGTAAAGTAGATCTCAACAGATTAATTTTTAAGGAAATTATCTAATAATTGATGGCCTTGCTCGCTAAGAATACTCTCCGGATGAAACTGCACCCCCTCCAGTGGCAAGGTGCGATGACGGATACCCATAATCTCATCCATTACTCCGTCTTGTTCTGTCCATGCGGTCAATTCAAAACAATCAGGCAGTGAATCGGCGGCAATCACTAAAGAGTGATAACGAGTCACCGTTAGCGGCTGATTAAGCCCACGGAAAACACCCTGCCCACTGTGGCGAATTGCCGTGGTTTTACCGTGCATCACTTGTCGCGCCCGCACGATACGCGCCCCAAAAGCCTGCCCTAGCGCCTGATGACCCAGACAAACCCCCAGTATGGGTAATTTACCGGCAAAATGACGAATAGCATCCAGGGAGATCCCGGCCTCATTGGGGGTACAAGGGCCGGGGGAAATCACCAAATGAGAAGGTGATAGTTTTTCAATATCAGCCAGTTGCACTTCATCATTACGTTTAACCACCACCTCTGCGCCCAGCTCGCAAAAATACTGGTACAGGTTGTAGGTAAACGAATCGTAATTATCGATCAATAACAGCATTTCATATCCAAAAAATCAGGTTAGCGCTTGCGCCCACCAGTAATTGACCCCAGAACACCGCGCAAAATTTGTCGCCCCAGATCGCGCGCCATACTTTTAGCCGCAGTCTGAACGATACCATCTCGTTTGCCACCGCGTGGGCCTGTAGAACCAAATAGCAAATCATTCAGTCCATCCATCAATCCGCCACCCTGATTACTCGGCTGCTGCGAAGCTGTCGTACCATCTGGAGCCGCATCTCCCAAGGTGGAGGAACCGCCGGCGGATAACTTTTCATAAGCCGACTCGCGATCCACCATCTCTTCATAGCGGCCATACAGTGGTGAATGATTGATGGCGTGATTACGTGCTGCGGTGTCCAGTGCGCCCATTTTAGATTGTGGGGCAATCACCATAGCGCGCTCAACGATATTGGGCCGCCCTTTCTCATCAAGGAAGGAAATAAGTGCCTCACCGACACCCAGCTCGGTAATCACCTGTTCGGCGCTGAATGCCGGGTTCGCGCGCATGGTTTGCGCCGCAGATTTAACCGCCTTTTGATCCCGTGGAGTAAAAGCACGTAGAGCATGCTGCACGCGATTGCCCAATTGGCCGAGAATTTTATCAGGAATATCCAATGGATTTTGTGTCACGAAATAGATGCCAACCCCTTTTGAGCGAATCAGCCGTACCACTTGCTCAACTTTATCCACCAGCGCAGTCGGGGCATCGGTAAACAACAAATGGGCCTCATCAAAGAAAAAGACTAATTTAGGTTTATCGACATCACCAACTTCAGGTAATTGCTCAAAAAGTTCAGCTAGCAACCACAGCAGAAAAATTGCATACAGTTTGGGTTGATTAATCAGACGGTCAGCGGCCAGTAGATTGATAACCCCTTGCCCATTGCTGTCAGTTCGCATCAAGTCGTGAATGTCCAACATCGGCTCGCCAAAAAATTGGTTAGCGCCCTGCTCTTCTAAAGTCAGTAAACCGCGCTGGATAGCGCCAATCGAGGCGGGTGTAATATTGCCGTATTGAGTGCGGAACTGTTTTGCATTATCACCAACAAATTGCACGATAGCGCGTAAGTCTTTCATGTCCAGCAGCAGTAGGTTGTTGTCATCAGCAATTTTAAATACCAATTGCAGCACACCACTTTGCACTTCATTGAGATCAAGCAAACGTCCCAGCAGCAACGGGCCAAGATCGGAAATGGTGGCTCGGATTGGGTGGCCTTTTTCAGCGAAAATATCCCAAGGCACAATCGGGCAAGCTTGTGGTTGCCAGTCTGTCACCCCAATTGCCGCCAGTCGTGCTTGCAACTTTTCTGACTCAACACCTTCAACACCAATACCGGATAAATCGCCCTTCACATCAGCCAGAAACACCGGCACGCCAATGCGGGAAAATTGCTCGGCCATTTTTTGTAACGTGACGGTTTTACCCGTACCTGTCGCGCCAGTAATCAAGCCATGACGGTTTGCCAATGCCGATAAAATCACTAAATCCTGTGCCGGCTGTGCCTTCGCGATAAGCAATGCTTCACTCATAAACCGTTACCCCCAACTGAGACAGATAATTGATTATATGCAACCTGGTTAGGCAAAAGGATTAATTTCTGGTGAGGATGGGATGTTAGCAGGGTATATCAGCCTTCGGGGAAGAAGGCTGACAACTAAATCATTAAGGTAAAACTTTTGCCGACAGAATAGTGATCGGTTTCACCGGCACATTTTGGTATGGCCCGACGTTTTCTGTCTGAACCTGAGAAATTTTCTCTACCACATCCATCCCCTTAACCACTTTACCGAACACGGCATAGCCAAAGTCACGTTGGCCATGATCGAGGAAAGCATTATCTGCCACGTTGAGGAAGAATTGGCTGGTGGCGCTGTCTTTATCTGCGGTACGGGCCATAGAAATGGTGCCACGCAGGTTACGCAAGCCGTTATCTGCTTCATTTTTGATCGGCGTTTTAGCCGTCTTTTGTTTGAAATCGGCAGTAAAGCCCCCGCCCTGAATCATAAAACCGGGGATAACGCGGTGGAAGATAGTGTTGTTGTAATAGCCGTTGTTGACGTAATCAACGAAATTCTGTGTTGAAACCGGTGCCTTCTGGCTATTGAGTTCCAACTCAATATTCCCAACCGACGTTGTTAACAACACATGAGGTTCACCGGCAGCTAAAGCTGCGGGCACCACGGCGCTTAGGGAGCAAAGTGCAATGAAGGTCACTAAAGTACGTTTGAACATTAACGGTTCCTTTCTGTGGGATGCGAACAACGGAAAAGCGCTTTGATTCTAGAGAGCTGACCCGCTCAATGCCACCCATTTACGGTTATTTACGTAACAGAATACGCATTTTTGCGGGAAACTCACCACTTCGGCCGTTAAACCGCGTCATAGAGATTAATTAGCTAAACTAAACCATCCCCCCAATCTCAGGCAATGCCGAAATTCTGCAACCGGGATCACGTCTTGCTTATTTCCTTGCTCTCAGGCTGCCATTTTTGCGAGCAATATCCCATTTTGTTTTTGGTTAATCGTTAGTCTTCTCCCAAATGAGAGCGCTCTCATTTATAATTTACTCATTTGGAGGCCAAATATGAAAACCTTTAAAATTGCTATTATTGGCGGCGGCAGTAGTTATACCCCTGAGCTAGTTGATGGATTAATTCAGCGAATTGACCAACTGCCGGTTACCGAACTGGCACTGGCTGATGTCGAGTTAGGTCGTCAAAAAGTGGAGATTATTGCCGCGCTGACCCGCAGAATGCTGGATCGTCACGGGTTGGAACAGGTGAAAGTTAGTGTTCACTTCTCACTGGATACCGCCATTGAAGGTGCCAGTTTCGTTCTGACACAATTCCGTGTCGGCCAACTCCCGGCACGGGCAGCGGATGAGCGTTTGGGTTTGAAATATAACTTACTCGGGCAGGAGACCACAGGTGTCGGCGGTTTTGCCAAAGCGCTCCGTACCATTCCGGTTATGCTAGATATTGCTGCGAAAGTTGAAAAGCTGGCACCGGATGCCTGGATAATCAACTTTACCAACCCAGCCGGTATCGTCACCGAAGCAGTAACCCGCTATAGCAAAGCGAAGATTATTGGCCTGTGTAATGTCCCGATCAGTATGCACCATATGATTGCGAAGTTACTGGATGCGCCTTATGAAGATATCCAGCTGCGTTTCGCCGGGCTAAATCATATGGTATGGGTGCATGAAGTGCTCCAGCAGGGTAAAAACGTCACCGCAGATGTGCTAAATATGTTGTGTGACGGAGCCTCATTGACCATGAACAACATCAAAGAAGCACCATGGCCACCGGAGTTTCTGCGAGCAATGGGTGCTATCCCTTGCCCTTATCATCGCTATTTCTACCAGACACAAGATATGCTGGCAGAAGAAATAGTCGCAGCGGCTGAACGCGGCACCCGTGCAGAGCAAGTGATGCAGGTAGAAAAAGAGTTGTTTGATCTGTACGCTGACCCACATCTGGATAGCAAACCGGAGCAACTCAGTTTCCGTGGCGGATCATTTTATTCTGAAGTCGCACTGGAACTTATTCGTGCAATTCATAATAATTTAGGTACGCAACTAGTTGTGAATACGACAAACCGTGGCGCGATTCGTGGTTTGTCTGATGGTTCCGTGGTAGAAACCAACTGTATTGTTGATGCGCAAGGTGCACACCCACTGACTTTTGGCCCTTTACCGGTTGCCATGCATGGGCTAACCCAGCAAGTCAAAGCCTATGAGCGCCTGACAATTGAAGCTGCAGTGCACGGCGATCGCCGTAGTGCTTTGTTGGCATTGGTGACCAACCCACTGATTGGCAACGCCAGTATTGCTCAGCCACTATTGGACAATGTTCTACAAGTAAATAAACTTTACTTGCCGCAGTTCGCAGATTTGTAACATTCATTCATTTTATACTCTACGTAATTGGAGTTGCAGTTCCCCCTGCAACTTCAAGTATGAAGGGGATTGGAGTCAGCAATGGTCACACTGGAAGACGTCGCGGTATTAGCTGGGGTATCCCGCGCTACGGTATCCCGCGTGGTCAATGGTGATACCAATGTTAAAGCGCAAACGCGTGAAAAAGTAGAACAAGCGGTCGCAGTTTTGGGCTACACCCCGAACCCTGCCGCACGGGCACTGGCCTCCAGCCAAAGCAATACGCTGGGGTTAGTGACCACATCCTACCGTGGTGGCTTTTTTGGGGCGTTGATGGATTTCGTCCAAACTGAAGCCGAATCGCAGGGTAAACAGCTGTTAGTCACTCAGGGGCGGGATAACGCAGATAAGGAATGGCAGGCTATTCAGCGCCTGTATAACCTACGTTGCGATGGATTAATCCTGCATGTGCGTTTTCTCAGTGATGAAAGGCTACATCAGTTAGCGGCAGCAGGCCGTTCGTTTGTCTTATTGGATAGACTGGTTCCCGGCCTGGAAGCTCGCTGTGTCACTTTTGATCATCGCCGTGCCAGCCAAATGGCAACACAGGTACTTATTGATGCCGGCCATCGCCACATTGCTTGTATCAGTGGTTCAGCGCAGCGCCATTCCAGTGAATTGCGGCGTCAGGGCTTTATCGATGCGATGCAATTAGCCGGTTTAGAGCCGGTAGCTTGTGTGGAAGGGGTTTATGACCTGGAAAGCGGCTATCAACGTGCAGATGAGATCCTCAAGCGCCCACAGCACCCCACCGCTATCTATTGTTGTAACGAAGAAATGGCTATTGGTGCCCTGCTGGCTATCAATAAGCATCACTTGCAAGTCCCACAGGATATTTCATTGCTTTGCTATGACAGTGGCGAACGTGCTCCATTTGTCAGCCCGGCATTAACCAGCTTACATTTCCCCATTGTAGAAATGGCGCGACATGCCACTCAACTGCTCATTAACCCATTGATTCCCAATGCTAGTTTCCCACCTGCGATTATCATGCGCGAATCAGTTATGCCGCCTAAAAAATAGCATTTATGTAAATTCAGCGCTGATTAACATGCATCTGCCTGCCACTCTTTCCTGGTGTGAAAACAGACTCAAAATATCCTCATCTCCTGTCATATTCAGAATATTTATCAATGTCTCGCCACTACAAATTGTGACACCTCACTATTTTTCGCAATAACGCCCCACTCATTGCATTAAAAATTGAATGTAAATCACAAAAACTCACTATGCCTATGCTAGGATCCGCCGCCTCAGTGCAGAAATGGTTTGAGCGCTTTTTATACATGCTCTTACTATTATTGACTTAACATTATGCTGACACAGGCCCCATCTATGAATAACAGCAATCGCCTTCGACTCACTTGGATCAGTTACTTTTCATACGCGCTGACCGGTGCGTTAGTTATTGTCACCGGGATGGTGATGGGAAATATCGCAGAGTATTTCAATCTGCCTATTGCCAGTATGAGTAACACATTCACTTTCCTTAATGCCGGTATTTTGATCTCTATCTTCCTGAATGCCTGGTTGATGGAAATCATTCCATTAAAACGTCAGTTAGTGTTTGGTTTTATTCTGATGTTAATTGCGATTGCCGGATTAATGGTTGGCCATAATCTGATGATCTTCTCCATCAGCATGTTTATTCTCGGCGTCGTCAGCGGGATAACCATGTCGATAGGTACCTTCCTAATTACCCACATGTATGAAGGACGTCAGCGCGGGTCACGCCTGCTGTTCACCGACTCATTCTTCAGCATGGCTGGGATGATTTTCCCAGTCGCCGCAGCGATGCTGCTGGCTCGCCATATCGAATGGTACTGGGTCTATGCCTGCATCGGCTTGTTGTATGTCGGTATTTTCGTGCTGACATTGTGCTCTGAATTCCCGGTTCTGGGCCATAAAGCCACCGATCAAAGCAAGCCTGTGGTGAAAGAAAAATGGGGTGTGGGCGTGCTGTTCCTGGCGATTGCCGCACTGTGTTATATCCTGGGCCAACTCGGTTTCATCCAGTGGGTACCGGAATACGCCACCAAAACCTTCAACATGGATATCAGTCAGGCTGGCCAATTGGTCAGTAACTTCTGGATTTCCTACATGATTGGGATGTGGGTATTCAGCTTTATCCTGCGCTTCTTTGATCTGCAACGTATCGTCACCGTGTTAGCGGCGCTGGCAACATTGGCGATGTACATGTTTGTCAGTACGGATAATCCAGAACACCTGAGCTACTACATTCTGGCGTTGGGCTTTGTCTCTAGTGCCATTTACACCACGCTGATTACGCTAGGTTCACTGCAAACCAAAGTGTCTTCACCAAAACTGGTGAACTTCATTCTGACCTGCGGTACTGTCGGCACCATGTTGACCTTCGTGGTAACTGGCCCGATTGTGGCTAATAGTGGTGTTCATGCCGCACTGGCAACCGCCAACGGCTTGTACCTGACGGTGTTTGTGATGTGTCTGATTTTGGGCTTCTTCACCAAACACCGCAGCCACGGCCACGTGACTCATTGATTTAGCTGTTTAATTGCCCTGCCACCACCTCGGTGCAGGGCAATCCCATTTATTTAAAATTCACGGTCTCTTCTTGCCCCAAATATATCCGGCTTTCAGCCAGTTGCGTCTTCGCTATCACCACGCCGTGGCGAATGGAATAATGCACCAAAACTTGCCGCCGCACCGCATCAAAACCGTTTTCTGCTGGCAGAATAATCAGATTGGCACTGTTACCCGGCTGCACACCATAATCTGATAAATTCAGGGTTCTGGCACTGTGGGTGGTTATCAAATTCAATCCATCATTGATTTGGCTGTATCCCATCAACTGGCAGATATGTAACCCCATATGTAATACCTGCAACATATTAGCGGTGCCCAGCGGGTACCACGGGTCGAACACATCATCATGACCGAAACAGACATTAATCTGTGCCGCCAGCATCTCTTTCACCCGCGTAATACCCCGCCGCTTGGGATAAGTGTCAAAGCGCCCTTGCAGATGAATATTCACCAGCGGATTGGCTACAAAGTTAATACCGGACATTTTCAGCAAGCGAAATAACCGAGAGGCATAAGCACCATTATAGGAATGCATTGCCGTGGTATGGCTGGCGGTCACCCGCGCGCCCATGTTCTCCCGGTGCGCCAATGCCGCCACTGTTTCGACAAATCGCGACTGCTCATCATCAATCTCATCACAATGAACATCCACCAGCCGCTGATATTTTTGCGCCAAGGCAAAGGCGATATGTAACGATTCGACGCCATATTCGCGAGTAAATTCAAAATGAGGAATAGCACCAACCACATCAGCCCCCAGTCGCAGCGCCTCTTCCAACAGCGCGGCACCATCAGGATAGGAGAGAATCCCCTCTTGCGGGAAAGCGACAATCTGCATCTCCACCCATGGGCTAACTTCTTCTTTTACCTCTAACATCGCACTGAGTGCCGTCAGACTAGGATCGGAAACATCCACATGGGTGCGGACATACTGAATGCCATTGGCTATTTGCCACTTCAATGTTTTCCAGGCGCGCTGCTTAACATCGTCTCGGGTCAGCAAGGCTTTACGCTCAGCCCAGCGCTCAATACCCTCAAACAAGGTGCCGGATTGGTTCCAGCTTGGCTGCCCGGCGGTTTGAGTGGTATCCAGATGAATATGCGGCTCCACAAATGGCGGCAATGCCAGCCCACCTTGGGCATCCAATACCCCATCACCGGTTACTGGCTGCTCCGGTTGCGGCACAATCGCGGTGATTTTTCCGTCCGCAATGGCTATCTGCCATAACCCCGCTTGCCCGCTAAGGCGGACATTATTGATGGTGGTTAATAAATGATTTGCTAAAGATTGGCCCGCCATAGATGACTCCATAATCGCGTTTGGTCATTACCCATTAGCTTACCCGACCCGCAACCCCTCGCCCGATTTTCTTTTACCAAAACAGCGTTTTATTTTATTAAATAAAAAAGCACAAACTGAAACCATTCAGCCAAACATGAATGAAATCCGCAACTTATAAAAAACGTTAAAAATCAGCCATCTACCACCTTAGAGGTATATGGCTGGCAAATTGATTTACATCAATAAGTGCGCCGTGCGGAAGATTAAGGTGAAGGTAGAAAATTAAAAATTGAGGCAAAAATGAGCAAAGTCAAACTTGCCATCATCGGCAACGGTATGGTCGGCCACCGCTTTATTGAAGACTTATTGGATAAAGCAGATAAAGATCAATTTGAGATAACCGTCTTTTGCGAAGAACCGCGCATCGCTTATGACCGGGTTCATCTTTCTTCTTACTTCTCCCACCACACTGCGGAAGAACTGTCATTAGTTCGTGAAGGTTTTTATGAAAAGCACGGCGTCAAAGTGCTGGTTGGCGAACGCGCCATTACCATTAACCGCAAAGAAAAAGTCATCCACTCCAACAGCGGCCGTACCCTGTATTACGACAAGCTGATTATGGCGACCGGCTCCTATCCGTGGATCCCGCCGATTAAAGGTAGCGAAGGGCAAGACTGCTTTGTTTACCGCACCATTGAAGATTTAAATGCCATTGAAGCTTGCACCCGTCGCAGCAAACGCGGGGCAGTCATTGGTGGCGGATTGTTAGGGTTGGAAGCCGCAGGCGCACTGAAAAGCCTCGGAGTGGAAACCCATGTCATTGAGTTTGCTCCGGTATTAATGGCAGAACAGCTTGACCCAATGGGCGGTGACCAACTGCGTCAAAAGATTGAGCGCATGGGCGTCAGAGTTCACACCGGCAAAAATACGCAAGAAATTGTCCATAGCGGGCAAAACAGCCGCAAAACCATGCTGTTTGCCGATGGCACCCAGTTGGAAGTCGATTTTATCGTCTTCTCCACCGGTATCCGCCCACAAGACAAACTGGCTCACCAATGCGGTTTAGCCACAGCGCGCCGTGGTGGTATTGCTATCAATGATTATTGCCAAACCTCCGACCCGGATGTGTACGCCATTGGCGAGTGTGCATCATGGCAAGAGCGGACTTTCGGGCTGGTCGCACCGGGTTACAAAATGGCCCAGGTGACGGCTGACCATTTACTGGGGCGCGAAAATGCCTTCCAAGGCGCGGACATGAGCGCCAAACTCAAGCTCCTCGGTGTAGACGTCGGCGGGATTGGTGATGCCCACGGTCGCACTGAAGGCGCACGGAGCTATGTTTATCTCGATGAAAGTAAAGAGATTTACAAACGTCTGGTGGTCAGCGCTGACAACAAAAAACTGCTCGGTGCGGTGTTGGTGGGTGATACCAGCGATTACGGTAACCTGCTGCAATTAGCGCTGAATAATATTGAGCTACCGGAAAACCCCGACAGCCTGATTTTGCCAGCTCATGCGGGCAGTAAACCAGCGATGGGGGTTGATTCCCTGCCGGATAGCGCACAAATCTGCTCCTGCTTTGATGTCACCAAAGGCGACATTATTCAAGCCATCGGCCAGGGTTGCCATACCGTAGCAGCGCTTAAATCGGCGACGAAAGCCGGTACCGGTTGCGGCGGCTGTATTCCCTTAGTGACCCAAGTGTTGAATGCCGAACTGAGCAAGCAAGGCATTGAATTTAATCATCATTTATGCGAACACTTTGCCTATTCGCGCCAAGAGCTATATCATCTGATTCGCGTGGAACAGATTAAAACTTTCGATGCTCTGCTGGAAAAATACGGCAAAGGTTATGGCTGTGAAGTGTGTAAACCGACGGTGGGTTCACTGCTGGCATCCTGCTGGAATGAATATATATTGGAGCCGCAACACACCCCGTTGCAGGATACCAACGACAATTTCCTCGGCAATATCCAAAAAGACGGCACTTACTCGGTTATCCCGCGCTCACCGGGCGGTGAAATCACACCTGACGGCCTGCTGGCCATTGGCCGCATTGCCAAACAATATAATCTCTACACCAAACTGACCGGCTCACAGCGCGTCGGGATGTTCGGCGCGCAAAAAGACGACCTACCGGCTATCTGGGCGCAGTTGATTGAAGCGGGCTTTGAGACCGGACACGCCTATGCCAAAGCACTGCGTATGGCAAAAACCTGTGTCGGTAGCACCTGGTGCCGCTTTGGCGTGGGTGACAGCGTCGGCTTCGGTGTCGCACTGGAACACCGCTACAAGGGCATCCGCACCCCACACAAAATGAAATTTGGTGTCTCCGGTTGTACCCGTGAATGTTCTGAAGCACAGGGCAAAGATGTCGGGATTATTGCCACCGAAAACGGCTGGAACCTGTATGTCTGCGGTAATGGCGGGATGAAACCTCGCCATGCAGATTTACTGGCAGCGGATCTGGATGAAGAAACCCTGATGCGCTACCTCGATCGCTTTATGATGTTCTACATCCGCACCGCCGATAAACTGCAACGCACCTCAGTATGGCTGGAAAGTTTGGAAGGCGGGATTAATTACCTGCGTGCCGTCATTCTCGACGACAAACTGGGCATTAATGATCAACTCGAAGCTGATATTGCCCGCCTGCGCGACAAAGTCACCTGCGAATGGAAAGTCACCGTCGAAAACCCGGCGGCGCAAGTCCGTTTCGCCCACTTTATCAACAGCCCACTACGTGACCCGAATGTACAAGTAGTGCCTGAACGTGAACAACATCGCCCGGCCCGTCCGGATGAACGCATCCCTGTTCGGGTGCTGGAACTGGAGGATAACTTATGAGTCAGTGGATTCCACTTTGTCCATTAGCCGATATTTTGCCCGGTAGCGGCGTATGTGGCCTGATTGGTGAGCATCAAGTCGCGGTATTCCGGCCTTATGCCGACGAACAGGTGTTTGCCATTAGCAACATTGATCCCTTCGCTCAGGCCAGTGTGCTGTCGCGCGGATTAATTGCAGAACATCAAGGTGATTTGTGGGTAGCTAGCCCACTGAAAAAACAACATTTTCGCCTGCATGATGGCTTCTGTCTGGAAGATGAAACGCGCTCGGTTGCCCATTTTGATGCGCGGGTTCGCGACGGCATAGTGCAAGTCAAAGCGTGATAGATAACTGGGGGATCCGGTCAATCTGGATTCTTAACAAAAATAACATCAACTATCCCCCAAAGATATTGGCGTTGCAGCAAGGCAGCCAACGAGCTAATCCCGATGAGCTGACATAAGTCAGTGATTCGGGTTGGTGAGTGCAGCGAACACCGCTGCGGCGTCAAGAGCAAGGGGACTGGGAAAGAGTATGTATACAGACACCATTAACAAATGCGCGGCCAACGCAGCCCGCATCGTCAAACTGGCAAAAGAAAGCCCGCTGGGCTTTTGGATTGGTTCGGCGATGGCCGGTGCTTATGTCGGCCTTGGCATTATTCTGATTTTTACCCTGGGAAATCTGATTGACCCCGCTTACCGTCCATTAGTCATGGGGGCCACCTTTGGTCTGGCGCTGACTTTAGTGATTATCGCTGGTTCTGAGCTGTTTACTGGCCACACCATGTTTCTGACCTTTGGGGTCAAGGCGGGCACTATTAAATCCAGCCAGATGTGGGCAGTATTACCACAAACCTGGTTGGGAAATCTGTTGGGTTCTGTTTTTGTCGCCCTACTTTATTACTACGGCGGCGGTAATCTGCTGTCTGTCGATACCAGTTTGGTGCACACCGCGGCGCTGGCAAAAACCTCTGCGCCCGCTATGACCTTATTCTTTAAGGGTGTACTATGTAACTGGCTGGTTTGTCTGGCGATCTGGATGGCAATTCGGGTAGAAGGTGCAGCTAAATTTATCGCTATTTGGTGGTGCTTGCTGGCCTTTATTGCCTCCGGTTACGAACACTCCGTAGCCAATATGACGCTGTTCGCCTTGTCCTGGTTCGGTCATCACAGCGAGGCTTACACCTTAAGCGGCATCGGTCATAACCTGCTGTGGGTGACATTGGGGAATACTTTGTCAGGCGCAGTATTTATGGGGTTGGGCTACTGGTATGCCACCCCACGGGAGCAACGCCCACAGCCAGCGGCCATCAACACGCCACAAGCCGTGAAAGAGTGAGTTATACGAGGTTAATGGCAAAACGATTGATAGCTCAGTGAGTGAAGGGTTTACCGCACCTAGGGGTGCTCCGGCGACTTACGTCGCTACGACCCCAACGGCACGATTCCCCTTCAATTGACTTAGCCAGCAGTCAGATACCCGAATTCACCAGCTCTTAGGGGCTGGTTTTACCCCTAGCGGCCTCAACCTAAAGGATTGCCCATGGACTACTTCCCGATTTTCTGCCAACTGCAAAACAAAGCCTGCCTGCTGGTCGGTGGGGGTGAAGTGGCCGAACGTAAAGCCCGCTTATTGCTGGATGCGGGTGCTGCCGTCACCGTCAATGCCTGTGAATTTACCGAGCAGTTTCATGATTGGGCGGAACAGGGGCTACTTTCATTAGTTAGCGGCGAATTCGCACCGGAACTGTTGGCAGAAAAATGGTTGGTGATTGCCGCAACTGATCAGGTGGTCGTCAATGCGTTGGTCTATCAAAGTGCCAACCAACAGCGGGTGTTCTGCAATGTGGTTGATGACCCGAAGCGCACCAGTTTCATTATGCCATCAATCATTGACCGCTCTCCTATCATGATAGCTATCTCTTCTGGCGGAAAAGCTCCGGTATTAGCGCGATTGCTGCGAGAAAAACTGGAAGCTATGTTGCCACAGCATTTGGGCCAATTGGCACAGTTGGCAGGCAATTTACGCCAGCGGGTAAAACAGCATTTTGCCGCCATGACTGACCGTCGCCGCTTCTGGGAAAAACTGCTCACCCACGACCGTCTGGCGCAATCACTGGCTAATGAGGATCAGGTACAAGTCGAGCAACACGTTGAGCAACTGTTCAATGCGCCACTGTCTGATCGCGGCGAAGTAGTATTAGTCGGAGCCGGGCCGGGGGATGCTGGTTTGCTGACATTGAAAGGTTTACAGCAGATTCAGCAAGCTGACGTGGTGGTATATGACCGCCTGGTGTCCGATGAAGTGATGAATTTAGTGCGACGCGACGCCGAGCGAATTTTTGTTGGTAAAGAGTCTGGCCGCCACACCGTACCGCAGGATCAAATCAATCAGATTTTGCTGCAACAGGCGCAACAAGGGAAACGCGTGGTGCGTTTGAAAGGCGGCGACCCGTTTATTTTTGGCCGTGGCGGCGAAGAACTGGAAACACTGGCAGACTACAATATTCCATTTTCTGTGGTACCGGGAATTACCGCTGCATCTGGCTGTTCAGCCTACAGTGGCATTCCACTGACCCATCGCGATCACGCCCAGAGTGTGCGGCTGATTACCGGCCACGCCAAGAAAGACAGTCAGTTGGATTGGGCAAATCTGGCGGCAGAAAAGCAAACTTTAGTGTTCTATATGGGCCTATCACAGGCCGGAGAGATTCAGCAGCAACTGATTCGACACGGCATGCCAGCGGCAACCCCTGTTGCTCTGGTCGAGAATGGCACCTCGCGGCATCAGCGGGTGGTCAGCGGCGAATTGAGTCAGTTGGCACTGCTTTCGCAGCAAGTCAGCAGCCCAAGCCTGATTATCGTCGGCAGTGTGGTCAGCTTACGTGAAAAACTGAATTGGTTTTCCAGCGCGGAACATGGCAAAACAGGGATGAAGGAACAAGTTGAAAGAGTGGGTTAAGCCAAATTTGAGTCAGAAGGGGGAAGGCTCCCCCTTCGAATGACTTATTGATTCACTTATGGATGTGCAACAAAACCAATAGCTTCATACACTTTCGCCAGCGTATCTTGTGCGCGAGCACGCGCCTTAGCCGCACCTTCACGCATCACTTCCTGCAAGAAAGCCTCATCTTCGCGATATTGATGATAACGCGCCTGAAGCTCGCTCAGCATGCCAGAAACTGCATCGGCAACCGCACCTTTCAAATGACCATACATTTGGCCTTCAAACTGGGTTTCCAGCTCAGAAATAGACTGGCCTGTCACACCTGACAAGATATCCAGCAGGTTAGACACACCGGCTTTCTTCTCGGTGTCATAACGGATAACCGCTGGCTCATCAGAATCGGTCATGGCGCGTTTAATCTTTTTCACCACAGATTTAGGATCTTCCAATAATTCGATGACGTTATTGCGGTTATCATCAGATTTGGACATTTTTTTGCTCGGATCCTGCAAGGACATCACCCGCGCACCGGCTTTTGGAATAAACGGCTCTGGGATTTTGAAAATATCACCATACAGATTATTGAATCGGCTGGCGATATCACGGCTCAGTTCCAGGTGTTGTTTCTGGTCTTCACCAACCGGTACCTGGTTAGTCTGATACAGCAAAATATCCGCCGCCATCAATACCGGATAATCGAACAAACCGGCGTTAATATTTTCAGCATAACGGGCTGATTTGTCTTTGAACTGAGTCATGCGGCTCAGTTCGCCGAAATAGGTGTAGCAGTTCAATGCCCAGCCCAGTTGAGAGTGCTCTGGCACATGGGATTGAACAAAAATGGTGCTTTTCTGCGGATCAATGCCGCAAGCCAGATACAACGCCAAGGTGTCTAAAGTTCTTTTGCGTAGCAACGCCGGGTCCTGACGTGCCGTGATGGCATGCAAATCAACAATGCAATAGATGCAATCATAGTCATCCTGCATCTGTACCCACTGACGCAGCGCACCCATGTAATTGCCAATCGTCAATTCGCCGGACGGCTGCGCGCCGCTAAATACGATAGGTTTTTGTTTATCGGATACAGCAGGTATTTCAGTGGGTTTACTCATTTTATACTTCCTGATCTTTTAAAGATGGTAGCCCGATGGCGGGCAACAGACAGGCAAAGTGCTCCAGCACACAGTCAGGATGACTGGTGGCAATAGCTTCACCGTAGTTATATCCATAGGTCAGCCCGACACAAGGGCAACCCGCCGCCTGCGCGGCCATTATGTCATTACGTGAATCACCAACAAACAGCATCTCATGGGCATGCAAGCCAAGTTTGGCTAACAATAAATACAATGGAGCTGGATGCGGTTTCTTCACCACTACATCATCACCGCCAATGATAACGGAGAAATAATCGGCAATCCCCAGTGACGTCAGCAAAGGTGCAACAAAAGGCGTGGGCTTATTGGTAATCAGACCCATCGGCAAACCACTGGCCGCCAGTTGTTCCAATGTCGCTTTCACTTGCGGGAATAGCTGACTTCCCTGCTCAACCGTCTGGGCGTAATAGTGGTCAAACAATTCACGGGTATGCGCCACAGATTGTGCATCTGGCTCGCAGCCAGCCCAGCGCAATGCACGCTCGACTAACACATCAGCGCCATTGCCAATCCAGGTTGATACCAAATCTTTACCGGCAACCGGCAAGTTTTGATGTGACAGCGCCATATCAATCGCGCTGGCAAGCCCCGGAGCGCTATCAACCAATGTGCCATCCAAATCGAAAGCCACACCGCGGATAGAGTCGAACTTAGTCATTGGCAGACATCGCCAGTTCACTGCGCATGGCATCAATGACTGCGGCGTAATCTGGCTGATTGAAAATAGCCGAACCGGCAACAAACATATCTGCACCTGCTGCCGCGATATCGCGGATATTATCCACTTTAACGCCACCATCCACTTCCAAACGAATGTCATAACCGCTGTCATCAATCAACTTACGCACCTGACGCAACTTGTTCAGCGTTTCAGGAATGAAGGATTGACCGCCGAAGCCGGGGTTCACCGACATCAACAAAATGACATCCAGCTTATCCATTACATAGTCAAGATAGCTAAGCGGAGTGGCTGGGTTGAACACCAAACCCGCCTTACAGCCACTCTCTTTGATGAGCTGCAAGGTGCGGTCAACATGTTCTGAGGCTTCAGGATGGAATGTGATATAGGTGGCACCTGCTTTGGCAAAATCCGGGACAATACGGTCGACCGGTTTTACCATCAGATGTACATCAATAGGGGCAGTAATACCGTAATCACGCAGAGCCTTGCACACCATCGGCCCGATAGTCAGATTAGGAACGTAATGATTGTCCATCACATCAAAATGCACAACATCAGCACCGGCGGCGAGTACCTTGGCGGTATCCTCACCCAGACGGGCAAAATCTGCTGACAGAATAGACGGGGCAATTAAAAACTTTTTCATCCGCTTCTCCAAACGTATCTCTTTGTTTTATGAGGCGTCAGCGTGGCAAGCTTTCTCTCTCACAAACCATGGGTTTGAATCTTTACTGAGCGGCAGTCCCCGCTCAGCTATACAGCGCCAAAAGCTCATTCACTTTACTACGGCCAAGGATATTCCGGCTGATAGTGCGGCGCGCTTTGACCACATGCAGTGACGCCTGATGATACCAATCGCGCGTCAGTTCTGTGTCGTGATTAGAAATCAGAACCGGGATCTTGTTTTCTGCTGACAGCTGGTAAGCCAGACGAGCCAGATTCTGTTGATCCGCCAGACCAAAGTTACTGGTGTGATATGCCGTAAAATTAGCCGTCGCTGATAATGGCGCATACGGAGGATCGCAGTAAACCACCGCCCCGTGCACCGCTTTTAGCAAAGTTTCCTGATAGTGCTCACAAACAAAAATGGCATTTTGCGATTTTTCAGCAAACCAATACAGTTCATTTTCCGGGAAATAAGGTCTTTTGTAACGACCAAAAGGCACATTGAATTCACCGCTCAAATTATAACGGCACAGACCGTTATAACAATGGCGATTCAAGTAGAGAAACAATAATGCACGGCGATAGGCATCGGTGCTGGCGTTAAACTCTTGACGCAGTTGGTAAAACTGTTCGGAATTATTGAAATCACCGGTGAATAAAACACGAGCATCCCGCACGAAGTCATCAGTGCGGTCCTTCACGATATTGTAGAGGTTGATCAGATCACTGTTGATATCGGCCAGTATGTAAGATTCATACTCGGTGTTAAGGAACACTGAACCCGCACCGACGAATGGCTCTATCAAGCAGTCTCCCGCTGGTAGATGGCGTCGAATGTCATCAACCAGCGGATATTTCCCACCAGCCCATTTTAAAAAAGCGCGGTTTTTCTTCATGCCGTCAGTTAGCTACTTAATAATTCAGAGCCGCAGATTGTACTCTGTTTCAGACAGCACATCAGCGCACAAATAAGAATGATTTATTTTCTAAGGTCTTGCTGTACTTGTTGTACAGGTTTAACCCACGGTTTTTTCGCCTGAACATCGGCAGGTAATGTGGCTATCGCCCTTTTTGCATCAGCAGAAGAGGCGTAATTACCACTCACCAGGATGTACCAAGGCTTACCATCACGTTTAGTTTCATACACATGATAGTCAGATAATTTTTGCTGTTTAGCATAAGCATTCAAGGTATCTGAACGCGATGCACTGCTCAATTGCAACGTAAAGTGGCTGCCAGGGGCATTTTTCAATGCGCTGCTGCCAGCTGAGCCTGACTTCACCCCTGCGGAAGCGGCTGGAGATACTGCCGTAGTCGGATTTTTTATGGCTAACCGCAGGTTGTTTAGTCGCAGCTGTGGCCTGTTTCTGCGCCGGGTGAGTAATGGTTTCCCGTGCTACTGGCGCTTTGGCCCCTTTCGAGGTCGAAACCGTCGCTGGCGCTGTTGGCAATGTGGATGTCTGACCATCATTCATGTTCTGAGACAAGGTATCTACCTGCCCCTGAGCCTGAGAGAGTGCATCAGACATATTACCAGGCAATTCAACACGTTGAGTCGGAGCGTTGGCAGAAGACTGCGGCGCGGCCTCAGTCGGTGTCGGAGAAATCGGCGGAACATTGATATCTTGTGGCTGAGCGTTGTTCTTCACGCCATTGGCATCATGTCCATCGGTGGTGTTATTTGCCACACCTGGTTGAGTATTATTGCCGCTGGTCAGTGAGGATGAATCAGACAGATTGATGTTTCGCGCAGCATCCACATTTGGATTTTGTTGTGATGCTTCGTGCTCTGTCGGTGCTTTCAGGGCTGAACCGATGGCAATAATAATCAATAACAGCACTAAAATGCCGATACCAATCATCATATGTTGGCGTGAAACAGCAAGCTTAGGCCCAGTCGAGGACTTACGGGCACGTGTAGGGCGACGGTCACTACTATCTGGTTTCAGATCGTCTTCCGGCTTTAAATCATCCATCTAAACCCTCCAACTAGAGGCAAAAGCCTACCGCATTTATCATTGCAGCCCGGCTGATTGATTTTACTGACTGCTAACAGGCTAAACCGCCCGCAGCAAAGGAATATGATAAAACGTATAATATCGTACTTATGCCATTTTCTATAACTGGCAATCAGCGATAGACGCCAGCACCATGTCATGTGCAATACCGCTACGAATCTCTGACTGACCTATCGCAGTTGGCAGTACCAGACGAAGCTCGCCGGCCAGCACTTTTTTATCTCGCATCATGTGTGGCAAATAGGACTCTGGCGTCATTTTCTGCGGCCCACTGACTGGCAGACCAGCACGTAAAAGCAGTTTCTTGATACGCTCAACATCTTCAGCTGAGAACTGGCCCAATCGACGGGAGGTGTGCGCGGCCATCATCATTCCAGCGGCAACAGCTTCCCCGTGTAGCCAGACGCCATAACCCATTTCGGCCTCAATGGCATGACCATAAGTATGACCCAAATTGAGTAAAGCGCGCATCCCGCTCTCTTCCCGTTCATCGGCAGCGACAACATCGGCTTTCAATTCACAGCAACGACGGATGCAGTAGGCTAATGCCGACATATCCAGTGCAAGAAGTGAGTCGATATTGGTTTCCAGCCACTCAAAGAAAGCTGCGTCAAGAATGATGCCGTATTTGATAACTTCAGCCAGCCCGGAAGCAAGCTCACGTGAAGGGAGGGTTTTAAGACAATTAAGGTCAACCACCACCGATGCGGGCTGGTAGAAAGCACCAATCATGTTCTTACCCAATGGATGATTCACTGCGGTTTTACCGCCGACAGAGGAATCCACTTGAGAAAGTAAAGTAGTAGGAACTTGAATAAAACGAACACCGCGCTGATAGCACGCGGCGGCAAAACCGGTCAGGTCGCCTACTACACCGCCACCCAAGGCGACAAGTGTAGTATCACGACCGTGCGGTTTTTCCAGAAGGGCAGAAAATACCTGCTCCAGAACGCTCAGAGATTTATACTGCTCGCCATCAGGTAAAATCACCTGATCGACTTTAATGCCGCCTTGTTCCAGTACTGCCCGGAGCGAATCCAGATAGAGTGGCGCTAGCGTTTGGTTGGTTACCAGCATGACCTGGTCACCCGCCTTCAGCGGCTTAAAAGAGGCCGGATCATTGAATAACCCAGCAGCGATCGTAATCGGGTAGCTACGCTCCCCTAACGTGACAGTAATCTTCTCCATGTCGCGCCCAGTAACCTTCTTAACTTACGCCCGCGGGCATTAGTAAAATGCTAAAATCAGTTACTTTCCAGCATGTTGATAATCTGGTTAGCAACAACTTTCGCGCTTTGATCGTCAGTGCGGATGGTGACATCTGCAATTTCTTCGTACAACGGATTACGTTCTTTTGCCAGTGCTTCTAACACTTCACGCGGAGGCGAATCAACCTGCAACAACGGACGTTTTTTGTCGCGCTGCGTACGGGCCAACTGCTTTTCGATCGTGGTTTCCAAGTACACCACAACGCCACGGGCTGACAAACGGTTACGGGTTTCTCTGGATTTAACAGAGCCACCACCGGTTGCCAGCACAATGCCTTGTTTTTCCGTCAGTTCATTAATAACTTTTTCTTCACGATCGCGGAAACCTTCTTCGCCTTCCACGTCGAATACCCAGCCCACGTCAGCTCCGGTACGTCGCTCAATTTCTTGATCAGAGTCGAAAAACTCCATATTGAGTTGCTGAGCTAACTGACGACCAATAGTGCTTTTGCCGGCACCCATAGGCCCAACCAGAAAGATATTGCGTTTCTCTGCCATGTTTTTGGTATTACTAAGACTATTCGTTAATGATAACCCGCCCCGCCAATCAAATTAGCAACGGGACCTAAACTGAAACCTCATGAGCGATAGTGCGAGATCAGACGAAAAATTATCTCAGCACTTCTGGTAGTTTGGCAACCGAATAAATCGTTGTACACGTCGTGGGAGGGAAACCATACGTTTTTATCGGCGTATCAACGTTATTAAAAACCTCGGAGCTCAATTCGGTAACCCTTGTAAGCTAAATCCGAGGCAGCGTCAAATTTAGAAGCCCCCAATCACACAAAAAGTTGCAGAAAGTCACCAAGATTGACCTGTTTTCATCAATCAGCACCTCATAATACTCAAGCACTGATTAACCTTGGCGTGATGAAAATAACTAACTCCCGACGGCTTTGTTGCCGGGCATCCTGTTTAAACAACCCACCCAACCAAGGAATATCGGCCAATATCGGGACTTTATTAAGCCCGTGACTGCTTTTTTGCTGGAAAATCCCGCCTAACACAATCGTTTCGCCATCATTTACCGTAATTTGGGTTTGTATTTCCTGCTTATCTATTAATAAAGTTTCACTATCACCACGTTTCATCGCCATTCCTGGCATATTTTGGCTGATTTTTAAGTTTAAAGTAATTTTACCATTCCGCAGTATTTTCGGTGTGACCTCCATCCCTAGCACCGCTTCTTTAAACTCAATCGTGGTCGCCCCTTTTTTACCCTGCGAGACAGTATATGGAATATCGGAACCTTGCTTGATACTGGCGGTTTGTTGATGAGAGGTCACCAACCGAGGGCTGGCAATTATATCAACCTGATTTTCCTGTTCCAGTGCGCTCAACTCCAGTTCCAGTAGCCTCCCCCCAATGCGGGCAACATTAAAACCGGCGCTGACGGCACTATTTGGTAGAGGCAAATTTACATTAAAATCACTCATGCGAAGTGAGGCGGTGGGTTTGGTATCCCCCATACCCCAGCGGACACCAAGTTCTTGCAAGTTTTCGCGGCTCATGGTCACGATATGCGCGGCCAACTGGACTTGCTGTAAGGGCAAATCCATCTCTGCCAGCCAATTTTTTAATAATGCTAATGATGCGGGAGTATCGCGAATTAATAATGTATTTGTACGTTTATCTACCACTACGCTGCCCAGCGGGGACAATACCCCCCCTTCCGCCAGATTCAAACTGTCGGCAACTTCTTCGGCATTGGCATATTGTAAGGCGATGCTCAAATTACTCAGCGATTCCGGCGCGGTTTTTTGTTCCGCCCGCAATTGCCTTTCCTCACTATCCTGTTCGGTGAAAACCAACATCACCGCCCCTTCCCGCTCGACTTTCAGGTGACTCATCCGTAAAACGATTGCAAGCGCTTGATCCCAAGGGACATCCACTAGCCGGAGGCTGAGATTTGCGCCAATATCCGACGCAATGACTAAGTTTAATTGCTGATAATCAGCCAATGCTTGTAATACCACGGAGGCGGGGGCATCTTGAAACTCCAGTGAAACTGGTTTGCCACTGTTGGCATCAATGGCAAAAGAAGTGGTGAGCAAAACACCGCACAACAGAAGTGTGGATAATGGCTCTCGCGCCATACAACATGCAGCCCAAAGCCAGTTTTTGATTTTAAATATGATTGTGATTTTAAATAACGAAACTCTCATCAGATTCATTCCTTTTAATACTGATTATTAATGGGTTAGCGCATTGAAAGCACCACAGAACCCGATGAGCCTGAGCATGATCGCTCCGCATTGACATGCTGGAGGCTAACCTGCCGCTCACTGATGTGAGTTATCTGCCAATAGGGCAATAAGCGCGTTTCTATCGCCACCTTTTGCCACTGACCTTCTGAACGTTGTACCCAGCCAATATGATAATCTACACCGCGGACAATGCCCTGCAATCGCCATCCGACAAGCGTTTTCCGATCATCATCACAAGATGCCGTTGATATTCGCTCAAAAGGATTGCGCCCAACCTCTGCCAATAGGGATTCTGCACCCGCAGCCGGAAACTGTGATACTGCGACCAGTAGCCCTCCGATCACCCACGCACCCTTACGGTGATCACTCACTTCCACCTCCGGCAAGATACTCCTGTAGGGTTAGTTTCACGGTCAGCGCATGGTTATCACGCGTAATATCAATTAGTTGGATTTGAACCGGTGATGGAGTGGAGGCTAACTGACGAAGTAAATGGCGTAATCCATAAAAGTTGATCCGTAAGGTCGCCGCCCATTGTTGTTGCTCGACAACACCCGCTCCGCCGCCTGCCACAAGCGGTTCAGATTGCCGCTGCCAACTTATAACCTGACCACCAAAAGGCCCAATCCATTTGCCGACTAAATGTGCTATTGAGCCACCGGGTTGCTGTCGCGATGCTTCTGCTACACTCAACGCAGTCAGTTCCTGTTGAAGAGAAAATAGCGATGGCAACAGTGCCAACTCTGACTGTTGGCGCTCAACCTGTTGTTGGTGTTGGATAATTTCCTGAGTGCTGAACTGCTGCTGTTGCCATTGAGGTCGTAGCAGCATGCTATAAACTCCTAAACCAATCAGCCCCAGTAGCCCCCATTGATATAAGCAGAGCTGCCAACCAGGCCGATCCAGCCAACGTTGCAACTGTTTATTCATCACTCACCCCCTCCTGAGGCCAATCCGCCTGTGCCAGAAACCGAAAATGCCCATCATCCCGTTGAGCAATCCGCTGTAGGCGCACATTTGCCAGTAGAGATTGTCGGCCCAATCGCGCTAAAAAATCATGGATCGCGGCGTAATCTTGGCTCACTGCCTCGAAAACCAGCTTATCGCTTTGCGGTATCAGGCTGATCAACCAGCAGTTATCGGGAATTTGCTGGGATAGCTGTTGCAGTAACACCGAGTAGCGATGGGCAGATTGATGCATTTGCCGATACATCTGTATTCGCTGCTCCGCACGCTGTTTTCGCGCCATGAGTTGTTGCACCTGTTGATGCTGCTGGCTCAATACAGACTGCTGTTGCAAAAGTGCCCTCAGACTGCCTTGTTGGCTGATTTGTCGTGAGTGTAACTGCATCTGCATAACCACCAGAGAGATGGCAAAAAAGTATCCCTTGGCACAAACCTATGTTGCGCCAAAATCGGTAGCGAGATAGCTGACGGGCTGTACGCCATGATGAAAAGTTAACTTGATACATCAGTCATCTACCGGGCGTAATGCCAGCCCTCCGGCTAAGGTGAATGCTGCCGGTGATGAAGGCAAGGGAGGTTGATACTGAGTAAATGCAGCAAAAGGTGACCAGAGTGCAGTATTTTCCGGTGCGGGCTCATCCATGATACTGCTGTAATACACTTTGACTGTCTTATCACTCAATGCAGAATATTGGGTCTGAAGTTGCGTCAATAATATCGATAACGGATTGAGCATATTAGAGCCGCCCTCCGGTGCATCGTCGGTTTCGATAGCCACCACACCGAAGATAAACGGCATGTCACTGGAGGAAACCCACAGCCACTCATGTGCCAGCCGATGGACTAACCAATAAGGCCCCACTAAATCGGCTGCCGTCGCCATATAACGTAGAGCGCAGGGAGTGATATCAATGATGTGTGATGCCAGATCAGCCTGTTGTAAGCATTCTTGCCATTGGCGAACTTCTGACTGGCGAGCAGCAGTGATTAATAATTCACGCTCAGACACCGCCCGATAATCCAGCGCCAATTCCTGGCTGTTTAGCGGGAAAAGCTTGCTTGCCACTGCATGAATGAAGCCCTCGCGTTCGGGTTCGCGTAACCGCCGATCCGGGGCGGGAATGGTCTGCTGCAAAATGCGCTGTGCTGGTAATGCAATGCGTAATGAAATATGTCTCGGTAATTGTTTGCGTAATAATTTGAGTTTGTCGCTAACCACATCTGGCTGTTGTAAAATACCTTCCCGCACAGCCCCATAAGGTAAGGTTTGATGCCACCAGTACCGCAGTTGCCAACCATAGCGCCGTCTGACAACCGCCAAGGCGCGTATCGCCTCCATTTGAATATCTAGCCCAACCTGCCAATATTGTGTGTACATCTTTGTCGACCTCCGTGTCGAGACAGAATAAAAGAACGTATCCATGTAACGGGCTTGCCTTTATACTACGGCGCGGTTGTTTATAAACTGCCCAATTGACATTGAATGGGAAATCTCAGGTGAAGTTCGTAAAGTATTTTTTGATCCTTGCGGTGTGTTGCATTTTACTGGGAGCAGCCTCGATATTTGGCCTGTACAAATATATTGAGCCTCAGCTACCCGACGTTGCCACATTGAAAGATGTCCGGCTGCAAACACCTATGTTGGTGTATAGCGCCGAAGGCGAATTGATCGCCCAATACGGTGAAAAGCGCCGTATCCCGTTGACATTAAAACAAATTCCACCAGAAATGGTGCATGCGTTTATTGCCACGGAAGATAGCCGATTCTATGAGCATCACGGTGTGGACCCGGTGGGTATCCTACGTGCGGCTTCTATTGCTATGGTGTCGGGGCGCGCCTCTCAAGGGGCCAGTACCATCACCCAGCAGTTAGCGCGAAACTTTTTCTTAAGCCCGGAACGAACCTTGATGCGTAAAATCAAGGAGGCTTTTCTGGCCATTCGCATTGAACAGCTACTGACCAAAGATGAAATTCTTGAGTTGTACCTGAACAAGATCTATCTGGGTTACCGCGCCTATGGTGTCGGGGCGGCGGCGCAGGTTTATTTCGGTAAAGAAGTCAATGAGTTGACTCTCAGCCAGATGGCGATGATTGCCGGTTTGCCAAAAGCGCCATCAACTTTCAACCCGCTTTACTCACATGACCGCGCTGTTGCACGTCGTAATGTGGTGTTGTCGCGCATGTTGGATGAAAAGTACATCACCCAAGCGCAGTACGATCAGGCTCGCAGTGAAGAGTTGGTTGCCAACTACCATGCGCCGCAAATTGCTTTCTCAGCACCTTATCTGTCCGAAATGGTGCGTCAGGAAATGATTAAGCGCTATGGCGAAAACGCCTATACCGACGGTTATCAGGTCTATACCACTATCACCAAAAAGCTTCAGCTCGCGGCGGTGGATTCCTTACGCGCCAATGTGTTGGCTTATGACATGCGCCACGGCTATCGTGGCCCATCCAATGTGTTATGGAAGGTGGGCGAAAGCGCATGGAGTCGTGAGCAAATTATTGATTCACTGAAAACACTGCCAGTCTATGGCCCACTGTTGCCTGCGGTTATCACTGAGGCAAATGCGGAACAGGCAACGGCCATGTTGGCTGATGGTAGCAGCGTGACATTACCGATGGCCGGTATGCGCTGGGCACGTCCGTATAAATCTGACAATGCTCAGGGACCGACACCTAAAAAGGTCACCGATGTTGTTCAGCCAGGTCAGCAGATTTGGGTCAGAAAAGTGGATGACAACTGGTGGCTCGCTCAAGTACCAGATGTCAACTCTGCCTTGGTTTCTATTGACCCGAATAATGGTGCGATTAAAGCGCTGGTAGGTGGTTTTGACTTTAACCAAAGTAAATTCAACCGTGTTACACAGGCATTGCGTCAGGTTGGTTCAAATATCAAACCTTTCCTGTACACCGCGGCGATGGACAAAGGCCTGACCTTGGCAAGCATTCTCAACGACTTGCCGATTACGCGTTGGGATGCCGGTGCGGGTACCGACTGGCGACCAAAAAATTCACCACCGACTTATGATGGCCCGATTCGTTTGCGTCAAGGTTTAGGTCAATCGAAAAACGTGGTGATGGTGCGAGCCATGCGCGCCATGGGTGTGGATTATGCGGCTGAATATCTGCAACGCTTTGGTTTCCCTGCACAAAACATCGTGCATTCAGAATCATTGGCGCTGGGTTCCGCTTCATTTACGCCATTGCAGCTAGTCCGAGGTTATGCGGTGTTGGCAAACGGTGGCTATTTGGTCGATCCGTATTTCATCACCAAAATCACCGATGATACCGGCAATGTGCTGTTTGAAACGAAACCGAAAATTGTTTGTGAAGAGTGTAACTTGCCAGTTATCTACGGCGATACGCAGCGCTCTGTAGTGCTATCCGACGATAACACCGAAAATGTGGCGACTTCACAAACCAATAATGCCAGCAATGTGCCAATGCCGGAGCTGGAACAAGTCACTCCAGCACAAGCTAAGCTCAATAGCGATGAGCAGTATGCACCGCATGTAATAAGCACACCGCTGGCGTTCCTGATTCGCGATGCATTGAACTCCAACATCTTCGGTGAACCGGGCTGGATGGGGACAGGCTGGCGTGCTGGGCGCGATTTAAAACGCAAAGATATCGGCGGTAAAACCGGTACCACCAACAACTCGAAAGATGCTTGGTTCTCCGGCTACGGCCCGGACACTGTGACATCAGTCTGGATTGGTTTTGACGATCATCGCCGTGACTTGGGTCGTAGTACTGCATCTGGCGCAATTTCTGACCAGATATCAGGCGCTGAAGGCGGGGCGAAAACGGCTCAACCGGCGTGGAATGACTTTATGAAAGCAGCCCTTGAAGGTTTGCCGGAAAAACAAGTCGCGCCACCACCGGGTATCGTCAGTGTAGTGATTGATAAGCAAACAGGTAAGCTATCCACAGGTGGGCCAGGTAGCCGCTCAGAATACTTTATCGAGGGGACACAGCCTACCGAATATTCGGTACATGAAGCGGGTACGACGCTGATGGATAACGGCCAGACTCACGAACTGTTCTGATAATTGAGTCACTGCTGATAAGCCGGGGGTCGCAAGATCACCCGGCTTTTTTATTCGAGCAGCTCAATATTAAGCGATACCCGCTTTAGCCAGAAATGCCTGGGCCAAAAACAGTGCGCTGACATTTCGGGCTTCGCAAAAACCCGGTTCATCAAGCAGTGCCATCATATTCGCAATCGGCCAGCGCACTTGTGGCAGCGGTTCTGGCTCATCACCTTCCAGACTTTGCGGATAGAGGTTTTGCGCGACAACAATGTTCATTTTGCTTGAGAAGTAGGAGGGAGCCATCGTCAGCTTGCTAAGGTAATCAAAACGCTCTGCGCCAAAGCCAACTTCCTCCATCAACTCACGATTAGCGGCCTCTAATACACCTTCGCCGGGATCAATGAGCCCTTTAGGGAAGCCCAACTCATATTCTTCGATACCCACGGCATATTCGCGGATCAGCAGTAAGTCATTACCAATAATTGGCACAATCATAACGGCTTCGCGATTCGCTGGGCGCATGCGCTCATAAACACGTTGTACGCCATTGCTGAACTCCAAATTCACCGCTTCAACAGTAAACAAGCGGGAGCGGGCAATCGTTTCTATTTTATGTATTTTAGGTTTTTGCAGGTGTTTCATAATGGCCCCAAATTAAAACTCGCCGCCGGTCGGACGCACATCGGGGTAGTCAGGCTCATAATATGGTTACTTAATAAGCCACTTTTTACCTATGCGGATTAACCCGACTCTTTATACTGGATTTTATTAGAACTTGATCACATTGTGCGTTAATGAGAACCTTTATCGCAATGTCAGTTAGATATAATTTACCTGTTTTTAACATGGCGGCGAGTTTAGTCAAGATTCAACCGGTTAATTATCATCCTATATCTGCGCAATATCAGTTAAAACTTGTGTTTGAAAATAGGATTATGCTGATATTACCGATGTTTTAGCCTTGCTATCCTTATTAGTCTACGAGCAGTTTAAGAGCACTTGTATTAGGTTATTTGATGAATAACGCTGTTATATGCCTCTGTACTGTGTTTATGCGTAATATGTACCCTAAATAATTCAAGTTGTAGCAAGGCGGCAAATGAAAGCAGCCAACGCACATGCAGTTTGCCGCATGTTGGGTATGATGCATTATTTCATAGAGTTGACGTAAGTCAGGGGCGCTCGCATGGGGATGGGATGAGCACAATAGTCTTAATATTGGCCTTACTGTTGACCAGTCTGATCACAGTGGGTTTGTTGTGGTGGTTCCGATTCCGCCGACCTATCCCCGTAACTGCAACACTGCCGTTCGCGAAACCCACGCACCGAAAACTGACACCGGAAGAGCGGGTCAACATTGAAAACTATCTTCTAAATCAACAAGATAAAATTGGATTTAAACCCCAGTCAACGTTTGACACCCGAACCCTGACAAATAGTGCGCTTTCGCCCGCTAAACTGATTTTAATACCTCAAAGTGACAATGTTTATGCGGTAACCCGCGCGATTACCCGCTATGGTGTAGCAACTGACGAGCCGAACAAATGGCGCTATTATCTTGATTCTATTGAAGTTCACCTGCCGGCTTCATGGGAACAATATATTACTCAGGATAATGACGTCGAACTTATCCAAACCCAAACGATCCCTTTGGTTATTTCCCTCAACGGGCATACGCTGAAAAATCATCAGTCAGAGAACACTTACCAGCCTATTTTATCTTCCGTGGCGCAAAACGCGTCAATCCGCAAGGCGGATAGCGAACATATTGAGCTACTGAATATCCGCAAGGAAACCCCGGAAGAATATGCCCTGCATGGCACTAACGGCTTGAAAGAAGCTGGGGCCATTTGTTTGGCATTGCTGTTACTGTTCTTTGCACTGACTGGCCCTGCGGTAACGCTGCCCTGGCTTATTATTGTGGCGGCAACACTGACTGGCTGGGCATGCTGGAATATGTTCCGCCCACTATCTGAAAAAGATTTGCGGGAGGTTCATTGCTTAAGTGGCACACCAAAGCGCTGGGGCCTGTTCGGTGAGTCAAATCAGGGGCAGATGAATAATATCTCGCTCGGGATTGTCGATCTGATCTATCCGGCACATTGGGGGCCTTATTTTGCTCATGATTTGGGCAAAAAAACCAATATTGATATCTACCTAAATCGTCAGGTTGTACGTCAGGGGCCGTTTTTGTCCCTGCATGATGAAATGAAGCACTTTCCCCTACAACGCTGGGGGAAAAACCTGACATTAATGGCCGGCTCACTGTTGGTGATGGCGTTATTACTGATCTACGTGCCGCTGGGGCTGCCACTAAAATTGAGTGTCGCCTGGTTGCAAGGTGCGCAAAGCCAGCAGGTGACCAGCGTTGAAGCATTAGAAAAAATGCCGCTCCGTATTGGCGATATGCTGAAAGCACAGGGAATGGGGATGTGTTATGTCCCGCCGAACACTCAAAACTCGCACAGTTTTGTTTTCACACCTTTTGATTGCTCCGGCATCTATTGGAATAATGCAGCACCATTGCCGCAACCTGAATCTGAGATCATTGAAAAGGCGGCATCGCTGGTAGCTACCGTCAATCAACAGCTACACCCCCAAGGTTCGGATGCTAACGTTAACCCACAACTGGCAACCGCTATTGAAAAGTCCGGTATGATTTTACTGGATAACTTTGCAGATATCGTCTTAAAAACACAGGCATTATGTGGTGGTGATGCTGATTGTATTCGCCTGAAAAATGCTTTGGTGAATTTGGGGAATGCCAAGAATTGGTCAGGGCTGGTGAAACGAGCACAGTCAGGTACCTTAAAAGGCATGAATGTGCTGTTACGCCCGGTCAGCGCCGACACTCTGGAAAATCTGGTTAAAACGGCAACCTCATCATTTGTTTACCGTGAAACTCATCTGGCGACAGAAGCCTTGAACAGCCCGCCACCGGGTGGGTTCCTGATTACCAGCGATGAGGGGAAACAGTTAGTCAATCACCCTGCACCCTCGGTTCCTCTGTTCGATTACAGTGCGTTGGAGCAGTGGCGCGAATTACAGCGGCTCTCAGGGCTGCTACTCAATACTCCATTTAAGGCTGAAGGTATCATTACCAATATCACCACCGATGCCAATGGAACTCGCCACATTGCATTACACAGCGAACCGGATATCGTGACACTCGGTCGTTATTTGGGCACCAGCCTGCTGCTGCTGGTTCTGATTGTGTGTTTAGTGGTGAATACCACCTTATTTATTCGGCGCGTCCTGAAAAACCGTAGTCGCATGGATAATATTCAACGCTATTATGATAATTGCTTCAACCAACCCCTCACTCCAGCGCCTTTCCTACGTTAGCCCTTTTTCGTTTATCATTAGTCTTATTTACGCCCTAAATAATTCGAGTTGCAGGAAGGCGGCCATTGAGTGACAAATTGGTTGTAAACCATTTTGAACAGCGCTTGCGCTGGCCCGCAGGGTGAGCCTCTGATGAGGCTCATAATCTCCAAGAGCTTACACAAGTAAGTGACTGGGGTTATTGAATGCAGCCAACGCACATGCCGCTTGAAGTATCACGGGTGAATACAGCTAATGTGATGTGGAGTCGCGATGCCCCCTGAATTGAATTGGCAAGAAATTGATACCGTGCTGTTGGATATGGATGGCACTCTGCTCGATTTAGAGTTCGACAGCCATTTCTGGCTCAAGCAGGTACCGGAAACACTCAGCCAACGCCGGGGGATATCTCTGGAGCAGGCGCATAAAATTATCCATGATGAATATCTGGCAGTGCAGCATACTCTAAATTGGTATTGCTTCGATTATTGGAGCGAGCGGCTAGATTTGGATATCTACGCGATGACCACGCAAGCGGGCACTCGTGTGCGGTTGCGCCAGGATACCCAACCATTTTTAGCCAGTTTACGTGAGCGCGGCTTACAAACCATTTTACTCACCAATGCCCATCCGCACAGCCTGGCGGTAAAAATTGAGCACACTGCTCTCGACCAGCACCTTGATTTATTACTTTCTACCCATACATTTGGTTATCCAAAGGAAGATCAACGACTGTGGCAAGCTGTCACGCGGCATACCGGGCTGAATCCTGCCAGAACCTTATTTGTCGATGACAGTGAGAAGATTCTGGATGCTGCGCGCACCTTTGGTATCCGCTACTGTCTGGGAATAGAAAACCCTGATTCCAGCTGTGCTGATAAAGCATTTCACAGCCACCCTGCAATCAATGACTACCGTAAGCTATTGCCTGCATTAGAGTTACGCAAGTAATGTCGGAATAAATGAGCATGACGGCTGGGAGTATTCATGAAAGAGAAAGCAGTCTCGGACGAATCGGTTCGGCTAGATAAATGGCTTTGGGCCGCCCGGTTTTACAAAACCAGAGCAATAGCGCGGGAAATGGTGGATGGCGGCAAAGTCCATTACAACGGGCAGCGTGGTAAACCGAGTAAGCTGGTTGAAATCAATGCTGAAATTCGTTTGCGCCAAGGTAACGATGAGCGCACGGTACGGGTCTTGGCGCTACACCACCAGCGCAGAGGCGCAAGTGAAGCGCAGGCATTGTATGAAGAAACTGAGGCCAGCATTGCTAACCGCGAGAAAGTGGCACAAGCACGTAAGCTCAATGCTCTGACCATGCCACATCCGGATCGGCGACCGGATAAAAAAGAGCGTCGCAATCTAATCAAATTTAAACAAGGCGAGCCTGAGTAAACTGCTTGCAGCCAGAAAGAGAGAAACCTATGTCTAATCACGATCAAGCTAATCACGATCAATCTAATCATGATCAACTGCAGCGCTACCTGTTCGCTAACCATGCTGTGCGCGGTGAACTGGTTTCAGTCAATGAAACCTACCAACAGGTGCTCGCTAATCATGACTACCCTCCAGCGGTACAAAAACTGTTGGGTGAAATGTTGGTCGCGACCAGTCTGCTGACCGCGACCCTCAAATTTGACGGTGATATCACGGTACAGTTACAAGGTGGGGAAGGCCCACTCTCACTGGCAGTGATTAACGGCAATAACCAGCAAGAAATGCGCGGTGTCGCCCGCTTTAAAGGTGAAATCAGTGATGAAAGTACGCTGAAAGAGATGATGGGCAACAGTGGCTATCTGGTCATAACCATCACGCCTGCACAGGGTGAGCGCTATCAAGGCGTAGTGGCATTGGAAGGTGAGACTATCGCCGCCTGCCTGGAAAATTACTTTATGCAGTCAGAACAGCTACCTACCCGCCTGTTTATCCGCACCGGTGATGTGGAAGGTAAACCTGCCGCAGGCGGTATGCTGTTGCAAGTTCTACCCGCACAGGAGCGTAATGAAGATGAATTTGATCATCTCGCACAGCTCACTACCACCATCAAAGCCGAGGAGCTATTCACCCTGCCGGCCAATGAGGTGCTGTATCGTTTATATCATCAGGAAGAAGTGACACTTTACGAACCACAAAATGTCAGTTTCCGCTGTACCTGTTCTCGCGAACGTTGCGCCGATGCATTAGTGACGCTATCCGAAGATGATGTCAAAGAGATGCTGGAACAAGATGGCAATATTGATATGAATTGCGAGTATTGCGGTACTCACTACCTGTTTGATGCGGTCGACATTGCCACATTAAAAAGCGGTAACAGCCCTTCATCAGAACAAATTCATTAATTCTCGTAATACTTGGTTGGGTGCTGACTCGTGCCCAGCCATTTCTTCTGCCGTTTCATACTTGCGACAATCCGTGTCCTATCTCTCATAACCTAGCGAAAAGTAGGTCATATATTGAAATATTTGAACGCTATCGCTGTTAATCGGGGATGAGTAATTACAATCGCTGGTAGAAAATTGACGATCCAGGAGTTATGACATGAGTGTTAAAGGAATTACCCCGCAGGAGCTCGCCGCCTATGGCATCCATAACGTCAGCGAGATTGTTTACAACCCAAGCTATGATTTACTGTTCCAGGAAGAGACTAAACCCACACTCGAAGGATACGAGCGCGGAACCCTCACCAACACAGGAGCAATTGCGGTAGATACCGGTATCTTTACCGGCCGCTCGCCAAAAGATAAATATATTGTCCGCGATGCTATCACTCAAGATACCGTGTGGTGGGCCGATCAGGGCAAAGGTAAGAATGATAATAAACCGCTAAGCCAAGAGACCTGGACTCACCTGAAAGGGTTGGTCACTAATCAACTGTCTGGTAAGCGCCTGTTTGTTGTTGACACATTCTGCGGTGCTAATGCCGATACCCGTCTGCAAGTTCGCTTTGTTACTGAAGTGGCCTGGCAAGCACATTTCGTTAAAAACATGTTTATCCGCCCAACTGATGAAGAATTGGCCCATTTCGAGCCTGATTTTATCGTCATGAATGGCGCTAAATGCACTAACCCAAACTGGAAAGAGCAAGGCCTGAATTCAGAGAACTTTGTCGCCTTTAACCTGACAGAACGTATGCAGCTGATTGGCGGCACATGGTATGGCGGTGAAATGAAGAAAGGTATGTTCTCAATGATGAACTACCTGTTGCCACTGAAAGGCATTGCTTCCATGCACTGCTCGGCTAATGTCGGTGAAAAAGGCGATGTGGCTATCTTCTTCGGCTTGTCCGGTACCGGTAAAACCACTCTGTCCACTGATCCGAAACGCAAGTTGATCGGCGATGATGAACATGGTTGGGATGATGACGGCGTATTTAACTTTGAAGGGGGCTGCTACGCCAAAACCATCAAGTTATCCGAAGAAGCAGAACCCGATATTTATCATGCGATTAAGCGTGATGCATTGCTGGAGAATGTGGTGGTGCTACCAGATGGTACTGTTGATTTCAATGACGGTTCCAAAACTGAAAACACCCGTGTTTCTTACCCTATCTACCACATTGAAAATATTGTTAAGCCAGTCTCTAAAGCAGGTCATGCCACCAAGGTTATTTTCCTGACTGCCGATGCCTTTGGCGTATTACCGCCGGTATCTCGCCTGACGGCAAATCAAACCCAGTATCACTTCCTATCTGGCTTTACAGCCAAGCTGGCGGGTACTGAGCGCGGTGTCACTGAGCCAACACCAACCTTCTCTGCTTGTTTTGGTGCGGCATTCTTGTCACTGCATCCAACACAATATGCAGAAGTATTGGTTAAACGTATGCAAGCGGTGGGCGCTCAAGCTTATCTGGTCAACACCGGCTGGAATGGCACCGGCAAACGTATTTCCATCAAAGATACCCGAGCCATCATTGACGCCATTCTGAATGGTGAAATTGATAAAGCTGAAACCTTTACCCTGCCAATCTTCGATCTGGCCGTGCCGATGGCATTACCAGGCGTAGACCCCGCAATCCTCGACCCGCGCGATACTTACGCGGATGTCGCGCAGTGGCAGGAGAAAGCCGAAGATTTGGCGAAGCGTTTTACCACTAACTTCGATAAATATACCGATACCCCAGCAGGGGCTGCGTTGGTTAGCGCAGGGCCAAAGATCTGATTTAGATTTAGTTTTGTAAGATGACAAAAGGGGCACATTGGTGTCCCTTTTTGTTTTTCACAAAGCAAGAATAGATAAGATCTGGTGTGGTGGATGAGTGTTCAGGTTTAGTGGTTAACTGTTCAGTGATCTGGTTCGGTTGTCATAAGTTCAGTGATTCACTTATCTCCGTAGCCTCAACCGCCAAAGGATGTGGCCGCGCGCCCTTTGGCGGTTGGTTCATCGGTGGCTAAATGAGCTGTGAAGTTCTGACAACCGAACTGAATCACCAAAACAAACGGCTAACACAACTCCAGTTGAACTTCATGCTGTTCAATAATCTTCATCACACTGGCTGGGGGCATCTGATCGGTAAACAAATAATCGATCAGATTCATATTCCCCAGATTCACCATCGCATTACGGCCAAACTTGGAATGGTCGGTTACCAACATCACACAACGGGAGTTTTCAATAATCGCCCGCTTGGTGCGCACTTCATGGTAATCAAACTCCAACAGGGAACCGTCCATATCAATGCCGCTAATACCGAGGATGCCGTAATCAAGGCGGAACTGAGAAATGAAGTCCAATGTGGCTTCACCAATAATTCCACCATCACGGGTACGCACTTCGCCGCCCGCCAGAATCAGACGGAAATCTTCTTTAGCGGTCAGTAAGGTGGCTACGTTGAGATTGTTGGTGACCACGCGCAGACCTTTATGATTCATCAAAGCGTGGGCTACCGCCTCCGGTGTGGTGCCGATATCAATAAACAGGGTCGCGCCATCGGGGATCTGGCTGGCAACTCGCTGGGCAATACGCGCCTTTTCTTCCGACCACATCACTTTACGGTCGTTATAAGCCGCATTGACTGAGCTGGAGGGTAACGCCGCACCGCCATGATGACGATGAATCTTGTTTTGGTCCGCCAAATCATTCAAATCGCGTCGGATGGTTTGCGGACTCACGGCAAAATGTTCCACTAGCTCTTCAGTACTGACGTAGCCCTGTTGGCGAACCAATTCAATAATCGCATCATGCCGCTGCGTTTGCTTCACGATAATCCCCTAATGTGCCTGGCTATTCCAGACAGTTATTGTGTGGTTTTTGCGCTGTTGCGCGTATCCCAAAATGCCATCAGTAACCCAATAATCAAGCCTGAAACATGCGCTGCATTGGCAATCGACAACCCTAAAATATCGAAATATCCAGCAACCAGCCAGAGAACCGAGAAAGCCATCAAACCACGTGGCAGCGAGATACCCCGCTCGGGTGCGCGTTCACCAGTCAGCCAGACATAGCCCATCAGGGCATAAACTACACCAGAAAGGCCGCCAAAATTCACACCGCTAAACAGCGATTGCCCCCAGCCACTGAATAAGGCTGAAACAATAGTTAATACCAGCAATTTGCCGGTGCCAAGCCGTTTTTCCATCTGCCCGGCCAGATACCACCACCACATGAGGTTAAACAGGATATGCAGCAGCGAAAAATGTAAAAAAGCATGGCTGACCCAACGCCAGATTTGCAGATACTGGCTGTTATCGCGCGGCCATGCCAGCCAGGACATCACTGCACCATCACCGACGATTTGCATCAGAATATAGATGGCGATACACAGCACCATGACACTCAGTGTCAGTGGCCCAGCCTGACTGCGCAGAGTTTGGAGATAAGAAAAACGCTGATAAGGCAAATTAGAATGCAGATTGCCTGATTGCCAACTGGCAGCTTGATAGCGTGGATTGAGAGGGTCGAGTAAAAACTGCTCCAGCTCATGCTGTACCTGGGGTAATTGCTCATCATCGGTAAGCCAAATCTCCGCACCCTGAGAATCTGGCTTCACTTCCAGTGCCACATGGCGAGTGGCCATATAATCAACGAAAGCCTGCGCCAGACGTAGATTAGAAATTGCTATTACACGAACCATTTTGTCTATCACCGTCTAACGAGATTTTAATTAAAGTGCTTAAAAATATCACAATCGGGTGAGTATTAGCTAACTGGCCTGTACCACGTCTTGCGGATAGCTTCTTGCCCAGGCTTCAAAACCACCATCAATACTGTAAACCGCTTCAAAGCCTTGTTGGAGCAGATACTGTGCTGCACCTTTACTGCTATTGCCGTGATAGCACATCACCATCACCGGTTGTTCAAAATCAGTCTGTTGCATAAAAGTATGCAAGCTGCTGTTGGTCAGATGAAACGCCTCAGGTGCATGGCCCGCTTCAAAACTTTGCGGATCGCGGATATCAACTAAAACTGCTTGGTGTTCTTTTAGGCGGTTATAGGCCTGCTCAATACTGATTGTTTCAAACTGTTCCATATTGCTAATGACCTTTATCGCGATTGACAATTTAAGTGCAAGATTGTAATCAATTTTTCATCAATAAAGACCAGTCAAATAGAATGGTTATTTACTGCATTCCCCCGCCAGAGAGATAAATATTAATTTAACCAACTGATATTTAAATTAAATAACACAATTTTATTAAACATACCCCATCATCTGTAATAAACGTTGCGCTTGCTGCACCGCATCTTGCCGATGAGCAACCCCCAATTTTTGATACAAATTACGAATGTGGGTCTTAATGGTGGTGGCAGCCACTTCCAGCTCGCCAGCGATTTGGTCATTACTGTAGCCGGAATAAATTAGCCCCAAGACCTGCCATTCGCGTTGTGTTAGCGGGCTGGTGCGAATCAGTTCTGGCACTTGTGGGTGAGTTAGCAGCTTATCGACGAAGATCTCATCGAAATGAGCAAATTTATGCCGATGATGCTGATTAATATCTTTCAGAATGCGCTGGGCGCGATGCTGTTCTAATTCTGGCAGAGCATTGAGTTGAATTAGCTGGCGCAGCTGCTGCGCCATCACCTCACCCTCAATCACGAAATGACTGATAAAGCCGGTGCGATTAGCCAATGAGAGGGATTCAATCAGCGCTTTTTGTGCTTCACTTTTCCGTTCAGTTTGCCAATAAAGAATGTTACTTAACAATAGATTACGGTTAAGATCACTGGTGAGACGCAAGCGACGGGCATTCTCATTGAGTTCGTCCAGCACCACTTCCGCTTCATTAAAACGGCCCAACATAATCTGTATCCGCGCAATGTTGCGCCACTGGCCCTGCAAAAAGTGATTATCGGCCATACCCGGTTTTTCGGCCTGACGCAGCCAATTTGCCGCTGCGGCTTTGTCGCCAGTCATTTGCCAGTGAATAACCCGTGGCTTATCAGCATTGGTAATCCAATCAAGATGATATTGGCTGCCGTGTTGCAGCGCCTCGCAGCGCTGAATGTACATATTGGCATTATCCAGATCACCGCGCGCCAATGAGCATTTGGCCAGCATCGCCAGACACTGTAATTGCTGCTGTGGCTGGTAATTCACCAGAATTTCAATCCCTTTACGCGCAGCTTCTTCGGCTTCATCCAGCCGTGACCACGACCACAATACCTGAGAGCGAATGCGCAACAGGAATTCATGCATCGGCAGTTGTTCAAGATGCTGTTCATGAATTAAATCAAAGGCTTTATCTTGTGTTTCATAAGCTGCTTGCAGGAAGCCTTGTGCGATCAGAATTTCACTTTGCTGCAATAATGCCCATAAAGCATAGTGATAGGCTTCGTGGCGGCGTGCCATTTGCTCTGTTTGCTGCATCATCGGCAGCGCGCGGCTCAACTCGCCTTTGCAATGATGAACTTCACCGGTGACTGAAGTGGCGACAATACGGCTGTAAAAGTTCGCCATTGGCAGATATTTCAGTGCATCTGTTGCCAGCTTTTCAGCTTCTTCCGGTTTACCGGCATTGATGGCCACCTGAGCACGCAAAGCATCGAATTCTGCCCGCAAAATCTCATCAATAGGAATTTTACGTTCCTGCATTGCCGATTCGGCGCGCTCAAGCAAGGTGTTAACTTCACCGTAGCGATGCTGGCTTTGCGCCAGCCAGGCCTGTAGCAGCGCCAGTTCAGGATTTTGTACCAATAAAGAATAGGGCAGCGCGACCAGGCATTGTTCCAACAAGGCTAACTCACTGTGGTTAAACAGCGTCCAGGCGTGTTGCAACAAGATATCGCGCAACATGCCGACATCACCCGCCGCTAATGCATGGTGAATGGCTTCCGCCGGATAGCCCAGCGCCAGCCAACCTTCAGCCGCAGCATGGTGCAACTCTGGTAACTCTAATGCCATTTCCCATTGACAACGCTGGCGCAGGAAGGTGGCGAACAACGGATGGAAACAGAACCATTCGCCGCTATCATCCATGCGATGAATAAATAAGCCCTGGCGCTCCAACTCTTCCAGCCGTTGCTGGCCGTTATCTTCACCGGTCAGGCGCACAATCAGCGCATCATTCATCGAGCGCAAAACCGAACAACGCAGCAGGAAGGCGCGTGCATCGCTATCGACCTGATCCAGCACTTCATCGACCAAATAGTCTGACAAATGGCTGGCATTTAGACCTGCCAGTCGTTTTGCTGATTTTTGTGCCGAGGAGTTAGGCTGGCGAGATGATAGCGCGATCAATTGCAGCGCCGTCGCCCAGCCTTCAACTTCATCACACAGGCGGCTGCTATCACCTTGTTCCAGCGGCACTGAGAGGCGGCAATCGAAGAATTGCTGCGCCTCCTGATGGTTAAATGCCAACTGCTGCATACCTAATTCCAACAACTGGTCGCGAACTCGCAAGTTGGCAATCCCCAGTGGCGGCAAGGTACGCGAGAGCATAATCAATGTCAGATTTTCTGGCTGATGACGCAGGAAAAAGCGCATAGCTTCATGAATGGCATCATTGGTAATCAGATGATAATCATCAATAACCAGATACAGCGGGCCATCCCACTCGGACAGCTCGATAAATAATTGTGCGAACAGCGCAGAGAGGCTGGCATATTGATGCTTTTGGCTTATGGCCTCACTTTTGCTGCAATGGCCTCCGGTCGCCAATTGGATCGCTGCCACCAAATAGGTCGCAAAACGTTCAGGCTGATTGTCACTTTCATCGAGAGAATACCACCCGAGATCGGACTGATCGGCTGCCCACTGAGCGATCAACGTCGTTTTACCATACCCCGCCGGGCAATTTATTAAGGTCAGACGGTAATTGGCGACACCTGATAACTTCACTAACAAGCGATCACGTATCACGGTATTTTGCAGCCGTACCGGGCGGCTCAGTTTTGATGGGATCAGCATGCTATGTCCGGTTTTAAAGAGATCCGGTGAGAAGACGTCCTGGCGATTGATATGTCCATTTGTAGGAAGTTGTTACAGGCATTCATAAGAGTAATTATTTTTAGCCTCGTAATTAATCAGCACTGCTAAGGTCTGATAATGGGCATCTTATTGCAATAGAGTTAATGTTTCCTATGGCTGTAAGTTGCACCGGATCACAATTTTAGCTACGCCCTGCGACTCATCCCCAGCTAATCGTCCGGCAGGATGATGCTCTTGTCAGTTCTCATTGGCAGGATAAGGGTAAAATTACCCCACTCACAGGATAGAGACCTCCCTATGTCACAGCCTATGCTTAAAAAGGACGATTTTCTGGCCGCACTTGCCCGCCAGTGGCAGCGCTTTGGCTTAACCTCCGCTCAGCAAATGACCCAGCACCAATGGTGGGAAGCGGTCAGTGCAGCATTAGCCGAACAGTTGTCTGCTCAGCCCGCCCCCGGTAAAGCCAAAAAAGTACAGCGCCATGTTAACTACATTTCAATGGAGTTTTTAATTGGCCGTTTAACCGCTAATAACCTGATTAACCTGGGGTGGTATGACCAGGTAGAGGCGCTGTTAGCTGAGCAACAGGTTAATCTAAGTGACCTGTTAGAGCAGGAAACCGACCCAGCATTGGGCAATGGTGGCTTGGGGCGTCTGGCAGCTTGTTTCCTTGATTCGATGGCGACAGTTGAGCAACCCGCCACCGGTTATGGTCTGAATTATCAATACGGTTTGTTCCGCCAATCTTTCAGTGAATGTAAGCAGCAGGAAGCTCCGGATAATTGGCTGCGCGAGAGCTACCCGTGGTTCCGCCACAATGCCGCGCTGGCGGTGGATGTCGGTTTTGGTGGCAAGCTGGAGAAACAAGCGGATGGCCGTCAGTTATGGTGTCCGGCCTTTACCTTACGTGGCGAAGCTTGGGATTTACCGGTGCTGGGCTTTCGTAATGGCGTCACTCAGCCATTGCGCTTATGGCAGGCAACTCACCAGCATCCATTTGATTTAACAAACTTTAATGATGGTAAATTCCTGCTGGCTGAAAAAAACGGTGTTGAAGCAGAAAAGCTGACTAAAGTGCTATATCCGAATGATAACCATCTGGCCGGTAAACGCCTGCGGCTGATGCAACAATATTTCCAGTGCGCTTGTTCGGTGGCAGATATCTTACGTAAGCACCATTTGGCAGGCCGCAAGCTGGCTGAACTGCCGGATTATGAAGTTATTCAATTGAATGATACTCACCCGACTATCGCCATTCCTGAAATGCTGCGCGTATTGTTGGATGAACATCAGCTGAGCTGGGATGCGGCTTGGGCTATCACCAGTAAAACCTTCGCCTATACCAACCACACCTTGATGCCAGAAGCCCTTGAGTGCTGGGATGAAAAACTGGTGCGCAGCTTGCTGCCGCGTCATTTTGTCATCATCAAGCAGATCAATGCGCAATTTAAGAAGTTGGTCGATAAGCAATGGCCGGGCGATGAAGAGGTTTGGGCCAAGCTGGCAGTCCACCATAATAAGCAGGTGCGGATGGCCAATCTGTGCGTGATCAGCGGCTTTGCGGTCAATGGCGTCGCGCAGTTGCACTCAGATTTGGTTATCAAAGATTTATTCCCTGAATACTATCAGTTGTGGCCAAATAAATTCCACAACGTTACCAATGGCATTACGCCCCGCCGCTGGTTGAAGCAATGTAACCCCGCACTGTCTGGTTTGATTGATGACACATTAAAAGTGGAATGGGCGAATGATCTGGATGCATTAGCCGGGCTTGAGCCTTATGCCGAAGATAACGCTTTCCGCAATCGCTATCAGCAGATCAAATACGACAATAAAGTTAAGTTAGCTGAATATGTTAAGCGCGTAATGGGGATAACCATTAACCCGGATGCCATCTTTGATGTGCAGATTAAGCGCTTGCATGAATATAAACGTCAGCATTTGAATCTGCTGCATATTCTGTCGCTGTATCGTCAGATCCGCGATAACCCAAATCTGGATATTGTCCCGCGTGTGTTCCTGTTTGGCGCTAAAGCAGCGCCGGGCTATTATTTAGCCAAGAATATTATTTATGCAATTAATCAGGCTGCTGAGAAGATCAATAACGATCCGATTGTTAAAGATCGCCTGAAAGTGGTCTTTATCCCGGATTACAAAGTTTCGGTTGCTGAGTTGATGATCCCCGCAGCGGATGTCTCCGAGCAGATTTCAACTGCGGGCAAAGAAGCTTCCGGCACTGGCAATATGAAACTGGCACTGAATGGTGCGTTGACGGTGGGTACGCTGGATGGCGCTAACGTCGAAATTGCTGAGCAAGTGGGTGATGAGAATATCTTTATATTCGGCAACACTGTTGAACAGGTAAAAGCCATTCTGGCGCAAGGTTATAAGCCACAGACTTATTTGAAAGCTGACGCGCATCTGAAAAGCATTCTGGATGAGCTGGCCAGCGGCGCATTTAGCCAAGGTGATAAACACGCATTTGACATGATGTTGCATAGCTTGTTGGAAGGGGGCGACCCTTATCTGGTACTGGCTGATTTTGCTTCATATTGTCAGGCACAGCAGCAAATTGATGCCCTGTACCGCGATAAGGATGAATGGACCCGCCGTACCATTCTTAACACTGCCCGGGTAGGGATGTTCAGTTCTGACCGTTCAATTCGCGATTATCAAACGCGAATCTGGCAAGCCAAACGTTAAGGAGAAGACTGCATGGATCGTAAATCGCTCGATCAAGCAGCGACACTGGCAGGGATTGCCGCCAATTATATTAATGCGCATGGTAAGTCGCAGGCTATTTCAGCACAAACCAAGCAGCAGTTGTTGGCGGCCATGGGACGCACCAGTGTGCCCCCTGATTCTCAGACAGAAAAAGCACCATTACCACCGGTAAAAATATTTACTTTTGGCAGCGCAATGCAACTGCCAATGGCGGGATCAGGCGATTATCACTGGCAGTTACAGACCGAAAAAGGTGATTTGCATCAAGGGCGTATCAGCGCCAAAAAAACGCTGACATTGCCGGCCTCACTGCCGCAAGGCTATCACCGCTTGGTATTGGAACAAGGCTTACAGCAGTGGCAGTGCTCGGTTATCGTTGCTCCGAAACGTTGCTATGAGCCAGATGCCCTGCTGGCAGGGAAAAAACTCTGGGGAGCCTGTGTTCAGTTGTATACCCTGCGCTCCGATCATAACTGGGGTATCGGTGATTTTGGCGACCTCAATCAGATGTTGGAGCAGGTCGCTGAGCGCGGTGGGGCCTTTATTGGTCTTAACCCGATTCATGCACTGTATCCGGCCAACCCACATAGTGCCAGCCCTTACAGCCCTTCTTCCCGGCGCTGGCTGAATGTGATTTATATTGATGTCAATCGCGTGGATGAATTCCAGCATAGCGAGGCGGCGCAGACCTGGTGGCATCAGCCCGAGATACAAGGCGCGCTGGCGAAAGCGCGTGCCAGTGAATGGGTTGATTATCCGCAGGTCATGCAGCTCAAGTTGACCGCTTTGCGTTTGGCTTTCCCACTTTTTACGGCGCGCAAAACCAAAGATGCTCGGGTACAGGCATTCCACCGTTTTGTTGAACAGGGTGGAAGTAGCCTGCATCAACAGGCCGCTTTTGATGCTTTGCATGCTCATTTGAGTAAAAACGACCCCATGATGTGGGGCTGGCCAGTATGGCCGGAAAAATATCGCGATGGGCACAGCAGTGCTGTGGCTGATTTCAGTCGTGAGCATGCTGATGAAGTGAACTTCTACCTGTGGCTACAGTGGTTGGCAGCCAGCCAGTTTGAGGACTGTTTCCGTGCCAGTCAAACACGGAAAATGCCGTTGGGGTTGTATCGCGATTTGGCGGTAGGTGTGGCAGAAGGCGGCGCTGAAACTTGGTGCGATCGTGAGTTATATTGCCTTAAAGCTTCAGTGGGAGCGCCGCCCGATATTTTAGGGCCGCTGGGCCAGAACTGGGGGTTGCCACCAATGGATCCGCACGTCATGGCTGCTCGCGCTTATCAGCCTTTTATTGATTTGTTGCGGGCTAATATGACCAGTTGTGGCGCGCTGCGTATTGATCACGTGATGGCGTTATTGCGTCTGTGGTGGATTCCTTACGGCCAAACGGCGGATCAAGGGGCTTATGTCAAATACCCGGTTGATGATCTGCTGGCGATATTAGCGTTAGAAAGTCAGCGCCATCGCTGCATGGTGATTGGTGAAGATTTAGGCACGGTGCCGGTTGAGATTGTCGGTAAGCTGCGCGACAGCGGAGTGTATTCCTATAAAGTGCTCTATTTTGAGCATGACAGCGAAAACACTTTCCGTGCGCCACAGTCTTATCCGGTACAAGCGATGGCAACCATCACCACTCATGATCTGCCGACGCTGCGCGGTTATTGGCAAAGTGATGATTTGACGTTGGGGAATAAGCTGGGGCTATATCCGGACCAACAGATATTGAAACAGCTTTATCTTGATAGAGAACGTGCGAAACAAGGCTTGCTAGAAGGGTTGCATCATTATGATTGCGTGCCAAAGAAAGTGGGTCATAAAGCGTCGTTGTTGTCGATGAGCCCGGTTCTTAATCGTGGATTGCAGCGCTATGTTGCCGACAGTGCCAGTGCATTATTGGGTTTGCAGCCGGAAGATTGGCTGGATATGGCCACTCCAGTAAATATTCCAGGCACCAGTGATGAATATCCAAACTGGCGGCGAAAGTTGACGGCAACATTGGAAGAGATGTTTGCCGATGAGCAAATTAATCGTTTATTGAAAGATTTGGATAAGCGCCGTAAGAATGTTTCAGCGGGGTGATTCCTGGGTGATTCAGGAAAAGTATAAGAAGTAAAAGGGGGAGAAATCCCCCTGAATATGATGACAAAATCAACAATAAAGCCGGTGAGCCAAGGGTTTACCGTACCCAGGGGCACTCCGGCGGCCTAAGCCGCTACGACCCCAACGGCACGTTTCCCCTTAGTTTGGCATCTGACTTTGTCAGCATTGATAAATATATTAGCCAAAGTCATTGGTGTTACAGCAAGGCAGCAAACGAGCAAGTCCCGATGAGCTGACTTATATCTTAAGGTCAAGACCAGCCAGTGATTCGGGTGCGCGAGCGCAGCTAACACAGCTGTAGCGCCAAGGACGTAGGCTAATTAGTAATAAGAGTGCTCGCCGCGCTGATGCTCGGTCAAATCTCTCACACCTTTCAATTCTGGGAATTTCTGTAACAGCTCTTTCTCGATGCCTTCTTTCAAGGTCACATCGACCATAGAACAACCGTTACAACCGCCACCGAATTGCAGGATAGCTAACGCATCTGGCGTGATTTCCATTAAGGTGACACGACCACCGTGACCGGCCAATTGCGGATTAATCTGCGATTGCAGAACATACTCAACTCGCTCCATCAGCGGAGCGTTATCATCCACTTTGCGCATTTTGGCGTTAGGCGCTTTCAGCGTTAGCTGTGAACCTAACTGGTCAGTGACGAAATCGATTTCAGCATCTTCCAGATAAGGTTTGCTCAGCTCATCAATATAGGCTGATAACTGCTCGAATTTCAGTTCGGTATCTGTTGCTTCAACGGCATCCGGTGGGCAGTAAGACACACCGCATTCAGCGGTTGGTGTACCCGGGTTGATAACAAATACGCGGATTTGGGTGCCTTCTTCTTGATTTGCCAACAGTTTGGCAAAATGAGATTGTGCTGCGTCTGTTATTGTGATCATGGCATCTGCTCAATAGTTGACTACTCTTGTCGGTTATAATACGCCCATTGATAGGGTGACTACAAGGTTCGACAGATACACCAGACTTGCAATGAGGCGATCCCCTCAGCCCATAGTAGCTTGGCAATTTCATTCACGGTACTGCCAGTTGTTACAACATCATCTAGCAAAGCAATATGTTGGCCGCGAACTGACTCCATACAGCGAAATATTCCCTGCATATTTTTACGGCGTGCTGCGGCTTTTAATTGCTGCTGAGGGGGCGTCGCGCGAATACGCCGTAAGGTGTTATTGCTGTAGTGACAACCGATCCAGTGTGCCAATGGTCGCGCTAATAAATCTGTTTGATTATACCCACGCCGCCAACAACGCCAACGGTGTAGTGGCACACTGATAATTCTGTCTGGTTTGATGACTTTTCCGCGCCGTTTGGCATCGAGCCAGCGTAGTAATAATAATCGGGCCAGTACCGGAGCCAGTGAGGTTGTCCCGTTAAATTTGAGCTTTTTTATCAACCCATCCAGTGGCGGGGCATAATCACTGACCGCTGTCATACTCATCCAGCGCGGTGGCTGTTTCAGGCAGCGGCCACAAGGCAAAACAGTATTGCTACAAGGTAAGCCACAGTAAGGACAGCAAGGCGGTAATGGGGGGAAGTGGCGGCGGCAGTAGCCACAAATACCGTGCTTTGGATGATATAGCGGTTGCTGGCATAGCCAACAAGGGCTGACGATTGTTAGCATAGTTATCTTCCTTAAATACCCTTCGTTCTTGCCACCGCAGGGTTTGGCTGCGCGCACTCACCCGAATCACTTACTTATGTAAGCTCATCGGGATGAGTTATCTTGCCGCCTACCTGCAACTCCAATGACTTTGGGTATATGCTCTATTTCCATTAAACAATTGAATCCGGCAAGATGCCTGACATGGCGGCTAACACGATTGCAATTTAGGATTGGTCAGGATACTAGCGTATGAAACAACTTTATTGGAACATCTGTGGTGAAGGCGATCGCTGTCTTGTGTTGCTGCACGGGTGGGGGCTGAATGCAGGGGTATGGCATTGCATAATTGATCGACTCGCGCCGCATTTTCGCCTGCACTTGGTCGACCTCCCAGGATATGGACGTAGCACTGAATTTGGCGCAATGTCACTGTCAGAAATGGCTGAAATAGTCTTACAGCAAGCGCCGCAGCAAGCAATCTGGCTTGGCTGGTCAATGGGCGGATTGGTTGCTAGCCAGATTGCCTTGAGCCACCCTGAGCGTGTTCGTGGCTTGATCACGGTTTCGTCTTCTCCTTGTTTTACGGCCCATGACGAGTGGCCAGGGATTCGCCCGGAAGTATTGGCCGGTTTCCAGCAACAACTTAGTGAGGATTTCCAGCGCACTGTGGAGCGTTTTCTGGCATTACAAACGCTGGGAACGGAAAGCGCACGCCAGGGACGCCCGTTTGCTGAAAGCGGTTGTATTACAGCACCAAATGCCGGAAGTGGCGGTGTTGACCGGCGGGCTGGATATTCTGCGGACGGCAGATTTACGCGAAGAATTGGCAGACTGTTCGCTCCCATTCTTGCGTATTTATGGTTATCTGGATGGCTTGGTACCACGCAAAGTGGCTGCATTGCTAAACAGCCAGTGGCCGCATACTCAATCGGTGGTGATGCCAGGCTCTGCGCATGCTCCTTTTGTCTCTCATCCTGAGGCGTTTTCTCAACTCGTCGTGGATTTCGCCCAACAGAGCAATACATAGCTAAGTAAAATTTAATCAGTGATTTAATAGCTAAATACTAAATTTAATTAATAATTGTTACTGTCTTGGTATGACATGTGTAAGCAGTAATCCTTCATTTGCGAGGTATTTGGCATGAATTTATTGAAAAATCTGGCTGTAGCTCTGGTGGTGACTGGGGTTTCTTTTGGCGCGATGGCGGCTAAAGAAATTACCAAAGAAGAAGCGAAGAATTACGAGAAGATAGGCACAGTCACTACCTCGGGTCAGGCAACCTCACCCATGGATGTGAAGCAAGAGTTGTCAAAATTAGCAGATGAGAAAGGCGGTAAGTATTATGTGATTATTGCCGAGCGCGAGAAGAAGAAGTTTGATGCGGATGCAGAAGTCTATAAATAATATCATCAGGGATGCCCAAGTGGGCATCTCATTTAACTTAACGATGATTTTTTAACTGGTAAATCACCGTGCTACATTGATTTTTCCCCTCAGGACAACTCTTGCAACTGCCGGTTAGGCAGCCGCTATTATCTTGCTCAATGCGTTCAATCTTGCCCATCGCCGTCAACTTTTCCAGCATTGCCTCAACCAGAGGTAAAGGCATCGCCAATTGATGACTCAACTGGTTCGCATCAGCACTGCCGCTAAGGGCGATGGCATCGCGTAATTGCACCAGGCTTGCCACTTTTACCTCCTTATTAATGACAGTCATTACCAGAACTTTGGCAACAACTGGCTGGCGCACTGTTTTGTAGCCTCACCGTGACCCGGCTACGAGCACGACGTAAACCAAACAGAATCAGCGCATTAATAATAATAACTAAGGCGATAATACCGAGGCTCTGCTGTGGGTGGTCACGGAAGGTAGCGGCTTGATAGAACAAGGTTGCCAGTGAGTACGCAACATTTAGCCCCCACAGTATTGAGAAGGTCATCCAGCCCCGGCTGGTTTCCCGCGCAATGGCCCCCATCACCGAGACACAAGGCACATACAACAAGACAAAAATCAGGTAGCTGTAGGCAGAGATACTGGAGCCGAACTTACTGCTCATCATCCCCATCGAACCGGCTGCCATTTCACCATCACCTTTGCTGGCCTCAATGGGGTTAGCTAACACACTGAGGCTGAAGGTATCTTTTAATCCCTGCCAGGTGGCACCAACTGCACCGGACAATTCACTCAATAAATTAAAGTTTTCAGCATCAAAAGGCTGGTTGTTAATTTGCTCAGCGGTGTAAAGGGTATTCAGTGTCCCCACCACCACTTCTTTCGCCATCGCGCCAGTCACCAACCCAACGGTTGCCTGCCAGTTATCTTCATGGATCCCCATCGGGGCCAGTAACGGAGTCAATACTTTACTGACAGAGGCCAGTGCTGAATCATTGATGCTATCCACCGCTTGACCACTAAAAGAAAAACTATTCAGGCCACCGATAAAAATACTGGCGATAACAATCACCTTCCCGGCGCGCAGAACAAAGCCTTTTAGCCGCTGCCAGGTTTGTAATAATAGGCTTTTGAGGTGTGGCACGTGGTAAACCGGTAACTCCATCACAAAGGGTGATGCTTCACCGCGCATGATGGTGTATTTCAGTACCAATCCAGTGAGGATGGCGACGGCAATACCTAACAAATAGAGAGAAAAGACGACACTGGCTCCATCCTGGCCGAAGAATGCGGCGGCAAATACAGCAAATATAGCCAGCCGTGCGCCACAGGACATAAACGGTGCCATCATGATAGTTATCAAGCGCTCGCGTTGAGCATCCAAGGTACGTGCGCCCATAATCGACGGCACATTACAGCCGAAACCGACAATCAGTGGCACAAAAGATTTACCCGGTAACCCCAGCGCCTGCATCAACCGGTCCATAACAAAGGCGGCACGGGCCATATAACCGGAGTCTTCCAAAAAGGAGAGGAACAGGTACATCATGCCAATTTGTGGCACCAGTGGTAGCACGGTGTTGATACCGCCGCCGACACCTTGAGCCAGGAAGATAGTTAGCCACTGCGGGAAATGCAGTGTATAGCCAACCCACTGTATCCCTTGAATAAAGATGGCAGCAGAGCCGATATCAAATATCGGTTGTAACGCCCCGCCGATATTAATGGCTAAGACGAACATTAAGTACATGACAAACAAGAAGATAGGTACACCTAACCAGCGATTCAGAATCACTTTATCAAGCACTTGGGTCAGGCGATTTGGCTCAGCTTGCTGTGAGTTACCGACGATATCGCAGATACGGGCAATGCTTTGATAGCGGGCATCGGCGATCACCAGTTCCGGATCTTCGTGCTGGTTTTGCCGCAGATTTTCACGGGCCAGTTCCACGATAGAAGGGGAGATGCCAGCGCGAGCCAGGCTATAGATATCACCCTCTAATATTTGCAGTGCCAGCCAGCGACGCTGCTGCACTGGCCAGGACTCAGGCATCGCCTGCACCAACTTATCCACTTCACTAAGTAGCACCGACGGGTAGTTAACCAGCGCCTTGAAGGGAACAGGCTGAAGCTCATCAATGCTGTTTTTTAATTCATTGATACCCTGCCCCCGCGTAGAAACCAGCGGAATAACCGGGCAGCCCAACTGCTGAGAGAGTGCTTCGATATCAATATCAATGTGCTGACTTTTGGCGATATCCAGCATATTGAGGGCCACGACACAGGGGATACCTAACTCTATCAGTTGCAGTGTCAGATAGAGATTGCGCTCCAGATTGGCGGCATCAACCACGTTAATCAACAAGTCCGCTTCGCCGCTCAAGATATAGTGGCAAGCAATCTGCTCATCCAGCGAGGTTTGTTCAGAAATGGTGGTGAGTGAGTAGGTTCCCGGCAGGTCAACCAAAGTCACCTGATGCTGTGCGGTGCTGAAGTGGCCCTCTTTGCGCTCAACAGTGACCCCGGCCCAGTTACCTACCCGCTGGCGAGCCCCAGTTAACTGGTTGAAAAGGGTAGTTTTACCCGCATTGGGGTTGCCAATTAGGCCAATTGTGAGTGCTTTCATGATCCAACGTGATATCAGTAAATTAAAGTCAGCCTATGCAAGGTGGTTTTGATACATCACCTCACAGCCAGAATAAGAAGTTAATTTGAAATATTAGGGTTGCAGGTCTAGCGTCAGTAGGTCTAAATCTTTTTTACGCACCACCAGACTGACTCTGCGGGTTTCTATCTGAATGGGATCACCTAATGGCGCCAGGCGGACAACATTAAATGAAGAGCCGGGAAGCATACCCAGTGATAATAATTTTTGTCGGTAAGCCGGGCTAATTTCAGGTGAGAAACCAACAATTTTGTAGGAGCGCTGTGGGATCAGATGCATGTAAGCCTCTCGTTATAACGCATTAGCAAACCAGAGTTCAGAGAAATTCCACCACTAATAAATAATGATTAAAATAATAATAGTAAGAATCGTTTTCATATTCAACTCAGGTTAAAGGCTCAAAAGTAAATATTCATTACGATTTCATTTTTAAAATTAATGAGTCTGATTTCTATTTGCGCTTGTTTTACCACCAAATTAGCACGATCGCAAATGCGAACGATGAGTTAAATCAGTTAACCGAATGTTTCTATAAGCTGCTGTCCACAATAAGAAATACTGATGATTAACATAATCACTTCACTATGATTTGAATCAAATAACATTCATATTTTAATTAACATATGGAATGTTATCGTAATTATTTATAAATTAAGTGTAATAACGAACTAAATTAAACTTCATGTTAAATATGATGTTAAATCAGTTAAGTCTACATCTGATTTAGTGTGATAGAACACCGAAAAAAGAATTGCGTGCTAATTAATTTAAAAGATAACGCTGCGATCTTATAGAAGAAAAAAATATGAGAAGTGGTACTCAATATGGTGTTAAGGATGAGTTTGAACTTACAAATTCGATGAATTAAGAACAATGACAAAGGGCCACAGAATCTGGCCCTTAACTTGAGATATCAGCGTTTTTTTAAATGCTGCCGCTAGTGCATCACTCATGGCGCTGTTGTTGCTGCTGCTGGAATGGTTGCCGCCAGAGTTGCTATCTGTGCGCCCTTTAGCGGATGGGCGACTATTGGATTCATTGCTATTACGCGGCCGACTGGCACCACGATTGTCATTAGCGCGGTTCTCACCACTATTACCACGACGTGAACCACTTTCACCCGGCTGTTCATCAAGTCGCATACTCAGAGCAATACGTTTGCGCTGTAAGTCCACTTCCATCACTTTAACTTTGACGATATCACCGGCTTTCACCACTTTATGCGGGTCATCGACAAACTTGTCTGCCAGTGAGGAGATGTGCACCAAACCATCCTGATGGACACCGATATCGACAAATGCGCCAAAGTTGGTCACGTTAGTTACTGAGCCTTCGAGGATCATCCCCGGTGTCAGATCATTCAGTGTTTCCACGCCTTCGGCAAAGGTCGCGGTTTTAAATTCAGGACGCGGATCTCGGCCCGGTTTTTCCAACTCGCGCAGGATATCTGTGACGGTCGGAACGCCAAATTTCTCGGTGGTGAAATCGCGGGCGTTGAGGCTACGTAATGCTGTGGCATTGCCCATTAAGTCCTGCAATGCTTGCTCGGTAGCTGCCAAAATACGCTCAACCACCGGATAGGCTTCTGGATGCACCGTTGAAGCATCCAACGGGTTATCCCCGTGGTTAATACGCAAGAAACCGGCGCACTGTTCGAAAGCTTTTGGCCCTAAGCGGCTGACTTTCAGCAATTGCTCGCGGTTATGGAAGCGCCCATTTTCATCACGCCAGTTCACAATATTCTGCGCCATCATGCGGGTCAAGCCAGCCACACGGGTCAGTAATGGTACTGACGCGGTGTTCAAGTCCACACCCACGGCGTTTACGCAGTCTTCTACTACCGCATCCAGCTTTTTCGCCAGTTGGCTTTGGCTGACGTCATGCTGATACTGACCAACTCCGATAGATTTCGGGTCGATTTTAACCAGTTCAGCCAACGGGTCTTGCAACCGGCGAGCAATAGAAACCGCGCCACGAATGGACACATCCAGATCAGGGAATTCCAACGCGGCCAGCTCTGAGGCCGAATACACCGAAGCGCCAGCCTCACTGACAATGACTTTCTGCGCCGTCACCGCCGGATACTGCTGTTGCAGCTCGGTAAAGAAGCGCTCGGTTTCCCGTGATGCAGTGCCGTTACCAATCGCCACCAGTTCAACCTGATGTTTGATACACAGGGCAGCCACCACGGCAGCGGCTTTAGCAGCCTGCCCAGTATGAGGGTAGATGGTATCGTAGGCAACCAGCTTACCGGTAGCATCAACCACAGCCACTTTCACCCCAGTACGCAGACCAGGATCGAGGCCCATAGTGGCGCGCATCCCCGCCGGAGCGGCCATCAGCAAATCTTGCATGTTACGAGCGAATACATTGATAGCCTCGTCTTCCGCTCGTTCACGCAGGGTGCTCATCAGCTCGGTTTCAAGATGCATCAGCACCTTAATACGCCATGTCCAGTTGACCACGGCTTTGCGCCAGTTGTCAGCCGGTGCATTATTCAGGCGCAAATCCAGATGGTTGATAATGATCTGCTCGCCCTGACTTTCACGAGGAGGTTCATCAAACTGTGGATCGGGGTTCAGCGCCAGTTGCAACACCCCTTCATTACGGCCACGGAACATTGCCAGTGCGCGGTGAGAAGGGACTTGGGCGATAGGTTCGTGGTGATCGAAGTAATCGCGGAATTTAGCACCTTCCAGCTCTTTGCCTTCCACCACTTTTGCTACCAAATGGGCGTTTTTCCACAAATATTGGCGCACTTTCGCCAGCAAAGTGGCATCTTCCGCAAAACGCTCCATCAGGATATAGCGCGCCCCATCCAGTGCCGCTTTGGTGTCTGCCACGCCTTTATCGGCGTCGACATAAGCGAGGGCGACCTGTTCCGGATCTTGCTGTGGGTCATTCCATAGGCTGTCTGCCAAGGGTTCCAGACCAGCTTCAATCGCAATCTGCCCGCGGGTGCGGCGCTTTGGCTTATAAGGAAGATATAAATCCTCCAGCTCAGTCTTACTCATCGTGCCGTTAATAGCACTGGCTAGCTGCTCGGTGAGTTTGCCCTGATCTTCGATTGATTTAAGAATGGTTTGGCGTCTGTCTTCAAGTTCGCGCAGATAACCCAAACGGCTTTCCAACTGGCGCAGCTGGGTATCATCCAACCCGCCGGTAACTTCCTTACGATACCGTGAAATAAAGGGCACGGTATTACCTTCATCCAGCAGGCTTATCGCGGCAATAACTTGCTCCGGTCGCGCCTGTATTTCGCTTGCAATAATGCTGCTCAGTTGTTCATTCATAAGTCTGATATCAATTTTGATAGAGGAATAGGGAAAAAATCATAGAGGACAGTTATACGGATTGCGGTAAAAAATTGCCAGTACTGCGGTGATCCCGGCGAGCCAGAGAAAGTATTGTGAGACATTTCCACTTTGCAGCAGGAAAGCCAGCAGCCTCATTCCCAGCATATTGCCTAGCGAATCACCCAGTGTCACTGACAGTGATAGCAAACCAAAATAGGTCGCGAAACTGCCATGGTCAGCAAATGCAGCATTATTTGCATCTGCGCTGGGCATGTACACCATCAGAGCCAGGGAGAAAACCCCCGCCGCCCATAGAATCAGTACCCTATCCTGCGCAAGATAAATTAGGAAAAAAGAAACAGAGAATAGCATCAGAGTGACGGCAGGATAATAAGATGGAATATGCTGATTAATATAGAGATTAACCCAATGCTGCAACACCATGACACATAGCGCTTCCACCATAAAAAATAGTGTCAGATGACTTTCGTCATCCAATGTTTCGCGGGTATAGAGGGGGATGGTGGAATAAAGCTGGGCATGCAGCATCCATAACAAACTGTTGACCAGCAGGAAGCGGCAGTAATTGCGATTTTTAAAAACAAAAATGGTAGCAATTGGCAGCATCGGCTGAGGGCGTTTCCAGAACCGCATCAATGAGTGGCCTAAGCAGATCGACGGCTACGGTGGCCTTCACCCAATGGTTGATGCAAATAAACATCCAGCAGGTGGCATTGCCAGAGATAAAGCGCTTCAGTAAAACCATAGGCGAATTTCAATGCTGCCCCAGCAATAGTTATCGGCAAGGCACCATAGCAAGCTGAGAATAAACTTAATGAATTGAGATGGTCATACTCTTCATCGGTTTCGGCATGTGTTATCAGCGGTATGACAACATCGTCATGCAAAGCATGTTGAGCTGCTACATGGTGATAAAACTGGCGAATTTCCTCGACTCGCCGCGCCGTTTTCTCCAGAACGGCCACGCAACTTTTATAGACGAACGGGTGCTGTTGAGCCGCCATCTGCAAGAACCGGCAAATGCCCTGAGTGCTGGGAAGCGGCAATAAGTTTTCTTCTAATTCTGGCAATTGATGAGCATGTCGAAAACGCGTTGCGCTGACTTTAAACAAATAAGGATGATCCCATTCAGCAAGATCGGTAATGGTCAGCAAGACCCCTGCTCGTAAGGCTGTATTGGTTGATAGCGTAATATGAGGTAACAGTAAGGGCTTAGAATCATCCATACGTGTTCGCTCCATGGTGTAACGTTATACGAACTAAGACATAAACTAACCTCCCTCATGTTCCAGGGAGGTTTCGGTTATTATTGGTCGGCGGCCGGACGAGGTGTGTCTTGTGCCGGTAATTTGGTTTCTAGAATAATGATTTCCATTTTTGTACTCTCCATTAGGTAAATAAACTCATATACAACATTCAGTTAATGAATATTAACAAGTGGTTGACCACTCACTTCTTGTTCTAAATTTCACTGGTTAAAAAGTCAACAGAGCCAGTTTCAAATGAGAGAAACTACAGATCTCTTGTGAGCAAGATGCAACGCGAAAGTGGGGGGCAACCCATTGGATAATGGGGAAATCAACTTATTGCCAGAAAGTTTCGTTATTGCGTTATATTGCGTGGTATTAAACCCAACCATAATGATTGGATTAGCGAATGGCTAAAAGCAACTACATAACCCGCGAGGGCTGGCAGGCGCTGGATCGTGAGCTGCATTACCTATGGCGAGAAGAGCGGCCGGTGGTGACACAAGCGGTATCTGAAGCAGCGGCTATGGGTGACCGTTCGGAAAATGCCGAATATATCTACGGTAAGAAGCGCCTGCGGGAAATTGATCGTCGGGTGCGCTTTCTAACCAAGCGGCTTGAAGTGTTGAAAATTGTTGATCCCGATCCTCGCCAGGAAGGGAAAGTCTATTTTGGTGCCTGGGTGCGGGTTGAAAATGAATCAGGAGAACAGCGCATCTTCCGTTTGGTGGGGCCAGATGAGTTCGATCCGGCGAAAAAATGGATTTCTATCGATTCACCGGTGGCCCGAGCCTTGATAGGTAAACAGGTCGATGATGAGGTGACGGTTCAGACACCAAATGGTGAGGCGACCTACTGGATTCTAGATATTCGCTACCGCCCATTTGATGAAAGTGTTGATAATTAAGCCTGACAATAAGCTTTGTAACAATTTCGACTAGAATGTATACCATAAATTGCTGTCTGTTAGAGTGAGTTTTTCTAACAATGTGTAGATTCGGGCAATACGGCCTTTGGGAGTAATAAAATGCAAGAGAATCACAAGATTCTGGTCGTTGATGACGATATGCGCCTACGCGCGCTATTGGAACGTTACCTGACAGAGCAAGGTTTCCAGGTGCGCAGTGTTGCCAATGCTGAACAGATGGATCGCTTGCTAACTCGTGAGTCCTTCCACCTGATGGTGCTCGACCTGATGTTACCGGGGGAAGATGGCCTGTCTATCTGCCGCCGTCTGCGCAGTCAAAGTAACCCAATGCCTATCATTATGGTGACGGCAAAGGGTGAAGAAGTTGACCGTATCGTCGGGCTGGAAATTGGTGCCGATGACTATATTCCAAAGCCATTTAACCCACGCGAACTGCTGGCTCGTATCCGCGCGGTGCTACGCCGTCAGGCCAACGAACTTCCAGGTGCCCCTTCACAAGAAGAAGCGGTGATTGCCTTTGGTAAGTTCAAACTGAACTTGGGTACCCGCGAGATGTTCCGTGAAGATGAACCTATGCCACTGACCAGCGGCGAGTTTGCAGTGCTGAAAGCGTTAGTCAGCCATCCGCGTGAGCCATTGTCTCGCGATAAACTGATGAATTTGGCTCGTGGCCGTGAATACAGTGCAATGGAACGCTCTATCGACGTACAGATTTCACGTTTGCGCCGCATGGTAGAAGAAGATCCAGCTCATCCACGCTATATCCAAACCGTATGGGGCTTGGGCTACGTATTTGTGCCGGACGGCAGTAAAGCATGAGGCGATGGCGCTTTTCTCCACGTAGCTCATTTGCCCGAACCTTATTACTGATTGTGACCTTGCTATTTGTCAGCCTGGTCACGACGTATCTGGTGGTACTGAATTTCGCCATTTTGCCCAGTTTGCAGCAGTTTAATAAAGTATTGGCATATGAAGTCCGTATGCTGATGACTGATCGGCTGCAACTGGAAGATGGCACGCTACTTGAAGTCCCGCCAGCGTTTCGGCGTGAGATTTACCGTGAATTGGGGATTTCGCTTTATACCAATGCTGCGGCAGAGGAAAGTGGCCTGCGTTGGGCACAGCATTACAAATTTCTCAGTGATCAAATGGCCCAACAGTTGGGTGGGCCAACCGATGTTCGGGTCGAAGTGAACAAAAACTCCCCGGTTGTCTGGCTAAAGACGTGGTTGTCGCCGGATATCTGGGTGAGGGTGCCATTAACCGAGATCCATCAGGGCGACTTCTCGCCGCTGTTCCGTTATACCTTGGCCATCATGTTACTGGCGGTTGGCGGTGCCTGGCTGTTTATCCGTATTCAGAATCGACCCTTGGTTGAACTGGAACATGCGGCTTTGCAGGTCGGTAAGGGCATCATTCCGCCACCGCTGCGCGAATATGGTGCTTCTGAGGTCCGCTCTGTTACCCGGGCATTTAACCAAATGGCGGCTGGCGTGAAGTTGTTGGCTGATGACCGCACCTTGTTAATGGCGGGGGTCAGTCATGACTTGCGTACGCCATTGACCCGTATCCGTTTGGCGACAGAAATGATGAGTGAAGCCGACGGCTATTTGTCTGAGTCAATCAACAAGGATATTGAAGAGTGTAATGCCATTATCGAGCAGTTTATTGATTATCTGCGCACTGGGCAGGAAATGCCGACCGAACCGAGCGACCTTAATGCGGTGTTGGGTGAAGTTATTGCGGCTGAAAGCGGCTATGAGCGGGTGATTGAAACAGATTTATGTGAAGGCGAGGTCATGGTGGATATTCACCCGTTATCGATTAAGCGCGCTTTGGCGAATATGGTGGTGAACGCCGCCCGCTACGGAAATGGTTGGATAAAAGTGAGCAGTGGCACAGAGCTACAGCGAGCTTGGTTCCAGGTGGAAGATGATGGGCCAGGTATTAAGCCGGAAGATTTGAAGCATCTGTTCCAGCCTTTTGTCCGTGGTGATAGCGCCCGTAGTACCAGTGGCACCGGGTTAGGGCTGGCCATTGTGCAGCGAATTATTGATGCGCACGCCGGTTCGTTGGATATCGGCACCAGCGAGCGAGGTGGATTACGGATTCGAGCCTATATTCCGTTGCCGTTGGATGTTAAGCCTAAGCCACCTGCGGTAGCGTGAGTTTTATTTTGGTTATTTAATATGGTGGTCAGGTTCGGTTGTTAAAGCAACGGAGTTTACTTAACCTCCGTAGCCTCAACCGCCAAAGGGTGCGGGCGCGCCCCCTTGTGGAATCCCGCGCTTCGCACGTATCGCCTGCCCACTGCGTGGGTTCCCTCACTTATCATTTCACTGGCGGGACGGCTTTATTCGCATCCCTGCTCATGACGCCTAAATCCGCCGTATATGGCGGATTTCCCTTGCTCCATTCTTCATTCGGCTGCTCAAATGTGCTTTTAACATCAAGACCAAAAACCATGATTTTGATTTTCTCTTTTGATGTTGAGCACAATCAGGAATATTACCGACAAAGACGGTGGCCCGAGTGAGCCGCCATGGACAAATCTGCCGGAAGCAGATTTGAACGCTGCTTGCAGTGGCCCCGAAGGGGTGAGTCCCATGGACGGGACTGCGAATAGCAGTAATATTTCGCGCAAGCGCGGGATTGCACAAGGAGCCACGCTTATGGCCCCTTTGCCGGTTGGTTCATCGCAGGTTAAGTCAACTCAAGTGCTCTAACAACCGAATCGGAACACCGAACACCGAACAACCTAATCACCAAAAACAAAGCCAAATCTAGACTTCCTCCCACATTTTGATAACAAAACTGTTACTCCCATCACGCATAAATGTTTTTTTTTGGTTAAGTCTTGGCTTGTTTGTTGGTTTTTGATTACAATCGTGAGCGAAAACGAACATTAAAGAGCTGTTTCGAACATTTGGAGGGAGTAAGCATGGAAACCAAAGACTTGATCGTGATCGGTGGCGGCATTAATGGTGCCGGTATCGCTGCGGACGCTGCAGGGCGTGGCCTGTCCGTTCTGCTGCTGGAAGCACAAGATTTGGCCTGTGCTACGTCTTCTGCCAGCTCCAAACTTATCCACGGTGGTTTACGTTACCTGGAACACTATGAATTCCGGTTGGTCAGTGAAGCATTGGCCGAACGTGAGGTTTTGCTGAAACTGGCTCCTCATATCGCTTTCCCAATGCGCTTTCGCCTGCCCCATCAGCCCCATCTGCGCCCGGCGTGGATGATTCGTACCGGCTTATTCTTGTACGATCATTTGGGCAAACGTACCAGCCTGCCCGCCAGTAAAGGGCTACGCTTTGGACCCGAATCAGTATTGAAGCCCGAGTTAGTGCGCGGTTTCGAATATTCTGACTGCTGGGTCGATGATGCCCGCCTGGTAGTGCTGAATGCTCAGGAAGTGGTCGAACGTGGCGGCGAAGTACGTACTCGCACCAAAGTGACTCGCGCCTGGCGTGAACAAGGCCTATGGATGGTGGAAGCGGTCGATGCCAACACCGGCAAAACCTTTACCTGGCGCGCCAAAGGGTTAGTCAATGCTACCGGCCCGTGGGTTAAACAGTTCTTTGATGATGGTCTGAAACTGAAATCACCTTATGGTATCCGCCTGATCAAAGGTAGCCATATTGTGGTGCCACGGGTTCATAACCAACCACAAGCCTATATTCTGCAAAACGAAGACCACCGTATTGTCTTCGTCATTCCTTGGTTGGATGAATATTCCATCATCGGTACCACTGATGTGGAATACCACGGCGATCCGAAAGATGTGAAGATCGACGATCAGGAAATTGATTACCTGCTGAAGGTCTATAACGACCACTTTAAAAAGCAACTGGGCCGCGACGATATCGTCTGGACTTACTCTGGCGTTCGTCCGCTGTGTGATGATGAATCAGATTCACCGCAAGCGGTTACCCGTGATTACACACTGGATGTCGCCGATGAAGGCGGCAAAGCACCACTGCTATCAGTATTTGGTGGCAAACTGACCACTTACCGCAAGCTGGCAGAACATGCACTGGAAAAACTGTCCGGCTACTATCCAAATGTCGGCCCAGCATGGACGAAAACCGGCTCGTTACCGGGCGGGGATATTGGTGGCAGCCGTGATAACTATACCGTGCAATTACGCCATCGCTATAACTGGCTACCTGAAGGGCTGGCGCGCCGCTATACCCGTACCTATGGCAGTCATAGCGAGCTGATTTTGGCTGATGCCACCAGCATCGAAAGCTTGGGCGAACACTTCGGCCACGGTCTATATGAAGCAGAATTGCGCTATCTGGTTGAAAAAGAGTGGGTGGTTGAACTTGATGATGCAATCTGGCGTCGCACTAAGTTAGGCATGACTCTGGATGATGTGCAGAAACAGCGAGTGGCTGAATGGCTGGCGCAAGTACAAGCTGAGAAACAACAGACCCTGTCTTTGGTCTCCTGATAACAAATTCCCGTCATCTATCTGTTAAAAGACCCTCTTCACAGCTCACTGTTGAAGAGGGTTTTTTATTCGCTCAGTGAATACATCCAAACAGCTACAATCTTATTGGCTTAATATGCCAAATGTCATCGGCATACTCTTGAATAGTCCGATCCGAAGAGAAATAGCCCATATTGGCAATATTGAGTATGGTTTTACGTGTCCATTCGTCTGGATGGCGGTAGAGCATATCGACGCGCTCTTGGGTATCCACATAGCTGCGATAATCCGCCAGCAACTGATAGTGATCACCCAAATTGACCAGTGAATCAAACAGACTGGTGTATCGATGAGGCTCTTCCGGGCTGAAAGTGCCGGTAGCAATCTGCGTTAATACCTGATTCAGTTCTGGATCGTTGTTGTAATAGTCACGTGGGTTGTAGCCATTGTTACGCAGTGCCTCGACCTGCTCGGTGGTATTACCAAAGATAAAGATATTTTCCTCACCCACATGTTCTTGTATCTCGATATTTGCCCCATCCAGGGTACCGATAGTCAGAGCACCGTTCAGCGCAAATTTCATATTACTGGTTCCCGATGCCTCAGTACCCGCCAGCGAGATCTGTTCGGAAAGATCAGCTGCTGGAATGATCAACTGCGCCAGACTGACACTGTAGTTCGGGATGAACACCACTTTTAGCAGGTTATTAATGCGCGGATCGTTATTGATCACCTTGGCTACATCATTGATCAACCGAATGATTTGTTTCGCATTGTAATAAGCTGATGCGGCTTTACCGGCAAAAATCACCACTCGTGGTACCCACTTCTCATCAGGAGCTTCAAGAATGCGGTTATAGCGGGTTATCACATGCAGAACATTCAACAGTTGTCGTTTGTACTCATGAATACGCTTGATTTGTACATCAAACAGCGCCGCCGGATTCACCACAATATTCAGCTTTTGCGCAATATAGATAGCCAGCTGCTTTTTGTTCTCCAGCTTGGCTTTTTGCACTGCCCGCAAGAAGCTCACGTAATCAATATTGTTTTTCAGCTCACTGAGTTGGCCCAAATCTGTACGCCAGTTATGGCCGATACTGTCATCCAATACTGCGGCCAATGGCCGGTTAGCTAACCCCAGCCAGCGCCGTGGCGTAACCCCATTGGTTTTATTGCAGAAGCGGTTCGGGAAGATACGGGCAAAATCAGCAAACAGCGATTGCACCATCAACTCTGAATGTAGCGCTGACACGCCATTCACTTTATGACTGGCAATCACCGCAAGCCAGGCCATACGCACACGTCGACCATGGTTTTCATCAATAACCGATACTCGTGGCAGCAATTCGGGTTCATTTGGATATTGCTCTTGTACCAGTTTGAGGAAATGGTCATTGATTTCAAAGATGATTTGCAGATGGCGCGGCAGGATTTTGCCAATCATGTCGATAGGCCAGGTTTCCAGTGCTTCGCTCATCAGAGTGTGGTTGGTGTAAGAGAATACTTGCTGCACCACATCCCAGGCATCCATCCAACTAAATTTATGCTCATCAATCAGCAGACGCATCATTTCAGGGATAGAAAGCACCGGATGGGTATCATTCAGGTGAATAGCAATCTTATCAGCCAAATTCTCAAATGTTTGGTGCATCATCCAATGGCGGTTGAGAATATCCTGCACCGTGGCGGAAACTAAAAAGTACTCTTGCCGCAGGCGCAATTCGCGCCCAGAGTAGGTCGAGTCATCGGGATAAAGTACCCGAGATACGTTTTCTGAATAGTTTTTATCTTCTACCGCTGCGAAGTAATCACCCTGATTGAATTTACCCAGATTGATCTCATTACTGGCCTGTGCAGACCATAAACGCAGAGTATTAGTAGCATCTGTATCAAAACCAGGAATGATTTGATCATAGGCACAGGCAAGAATTTCTTCCGTTTCCAGCCAACGAGTTTTGCTGCCTTCCTGCTGAATACGGCCACCAAAACGCACTTTATAGCGGGTATTGTGCCGTGGAAACTCCCAGGCATTGCCATATTCCAGCCAGTTATCTGGCGACTCCATCTGCTGACCATTGACGATTTTCTGGCTGAACATGCCATATTCATAGCGAATGCCATAGCCGCGACCAGGAAGTGCTAATGTGGCCAGTGAGTCGAGAAAACAGGCCGCCAGCCGCCCTAAGCCACCATTACCTAAACCAGGGTCATTCTCTTCTTGCAGCAGCTCCGACAGATTGAGGCCCATTTCATCCAAAGCCTGTTCGATATCTTCATAAATCCCCATCGATAACAGTGCATTAGAAAGCGTTCGTCCCAAGAGAAACTCCATCGACAGATAATAAACCTGCCGAACGTCTTGGGATAATTGTGCGCGATTAGAGCGCAGCCAGCGTTCAACCATCCGGTCACGCACGGCAAATAAAGTCGCATTCAGCCAATCGTGCTGAGTCGCAATAGAGGGATCTTTGCCTACAATAAACATTAGTTTGTAGGCAATGGAGTGTTTCAGCGCGTCCACACTGACAACAGGTGAGGTATAACTGAACGGTGATGTCATAGCGGTTTTCCCAATTAGTGGTTACAACAAATCGGCAACGAGAAATCACAGACGCCGATAAAGTGACAGATAGTCTGCCGCTGCTACTTGCCAACCAAAGTCCAACCCCATCGCGTGGCGCTGAACGTGACGCCAATGTTTTGGTCGGCTCCACAGAACAAAAGCACGGCGAATCGCCCGCACCAATGCTTGTGCATCGCATTCATCAAACACAAACCCCGAGGCACTGCCGTCTGCCAGATTCTCCAGCGCGCAATCCACCACGGTATCTGCCAACCCGCCCGTATGCCGGACCAGTGGCAAAGTGCCATACTTCAAGCCATACAACTGTGTTAGCCCACAAGGTTCAAAACGACTAGGCACCAGAATCACATCCGCACCGGCAATAATTCGGTGTGAAAATGCCTCGTGATAGCCTATTTGTACCCCAACCTGACCGGAATAGTCTGCTGCAGCCGCCAGGAATGCCTCTTGTAAAATGGCATCACCCGCCCCCAGAACAACCAATTGCCCTCCCAATTGTAGTAAATCGGGCAACGCTTCCAGCACCAAATCTAGCCCTTTTTGTTCCGTCAGCCTGCTGACCACCGCAAAAATAGGTTTCTTCTCCGTCACCTCCAACCCCATTGTGGTTTGCAGATGAGTTTTATTTACCGCTTTCTTTTGCAGGTCTTCTGCATCATAGCGGGCATGGAGCAAAGTATCCGTTTGTGGGTCCCAGATATCACTGTCCACCCCATTGAGGATCCCGGTTAATCGCCCCTGACTGGCCCGCTCTTGTAGCAACCCCTCCATGCCGTAGCCGAAGGCAGGTTGGGTAATTTCCTTGGCATAGGTCGGGCTAACGGTGGTGACATGGTCAGCAAAGAACAATCCGGCTTTCAGATAGGAAATTTGGCCATAAAACTCCAGCCCATACATTTGGAAAAATGCGGCTGGCAGCTGTATTTCAGCCAAATGGTGCCCCGAGAACAGCCCTTGATATGCCAAATTATGGACGGTAAATACTGAACGTGCCGGCCGGCCACGTGCCGCGAGATAAGCACAAGCTAGCCCGGCATGCCAATCATGGGCATGCACTACCTCTGGACGCCAATAACCATCCAGGCCACAAGCCAGTTCACAAGCCATCCATCCCAGTAATGCAAAACGGCGATAGTTATCAGCATAAGCATGTAAAGATTGGTCGTGGTACGGGCTTCCTGCCCGGTCATAGAGGCCTGGTGCATCAATCAGATAAATACCAATCCCCTGATAATGGCCATAACGTAATGAAACACGGCCAGCAAAGGTATCAATCTCCCTGACCAAAACCGTGTCTGGGATGCCACGGCGTAAGTCAGGGAACCCCGGCAACATAACCCTGACATCGGCCCCCTCAGCAATTTGAGCGGCAGGTAAAGCACCAACAACGTCAGCCAATCCCCCGGTTTTTAACAACGGGAATAGCTCAGAACATACGTGTAGAACCCGCATCATGACTCCTATTTATACCCTTCTTACTTGAAGCGGCAGGGTTGTTAGCTGCTCTCAGGCACCCGAATCACTGACCTGTGTCAGCTCATCGGGATACCCTCGTTTGCCGCCTACCTGCCACTCCAATTAATTTGGGTATTAAGGTACTCGCTTAATAAATGATAAAATTCGATAGCCCTATTTTTCGGCCAGCTTGGCTAGCATCGCACGGGTCACTAACACCACCCCGCCCTCAGAGCGATAAAAACGCTTGCTGTCTTCTTCGGCGTTTTCTCCAATAACCGTCCCCTCGGGTATCTGGCAGGCACGATCAATAATGCAGCGGCGCAAGCGGCACGAACGGCCCACATTGACATCCGGCAGCAGTAATGTGGAATCAATGGTGCAAAACGAGTTCACCCGCACCCGAGGGAATAGCACTGAGTGCACCACCACCGAACCGGAAACAATGCAACCACCGGAAACCAACGAGTTCATGGTCATACCGTGGCTACCGGAGCGGTCCTGCACAAACTTGGCAGGTGGCAGCGGCTCCATATGAGTCCGAATAGGCCAATCGCGGTCATACATATCCAGCTCTGGCGTCACCGATGCCAAGTCGAGGTTGGCGCGCCAGTAGGCATCCAGCGTCCCAACATCACGCCAGTAAGGCGGCAGTTCAGCATTAGATGTCACACAGGAAAGGTCGAATGGATGTGCCCAGGCCACTCTTTGCTCAGTCAATTTGGGGATGATATCTTTACCAAAATCATGGCTGGAGCCGGGAGTTTTCTGATCTTCTTCTAATAATTTAAACAGATAATCCGTATTGAAAATGTAGATGCCCATACTGGCGAGGGCCATATCCGGTCGGCCTGGCATTGCAGGAGGATTAGCCGGTTTTTCATAGAAAGCGGTTATCTGATAATCCTCGGCAACCTCCATGACACCAAATTCAGTGGCCTCGGTAATGGGGACTGGAATACACGCCACAGTACACTCAGCGCCTTTCTCGGCGTGGTCGAGCAACATGCGGGAGTAATCCATCTTGTAAATATGGTCACCCGCCAGAATGACGATATGTTCCGCTTTGTAGCGCCGGATAATATCCAGATTCTGATAAACCGCATCTGCGGTTCCTTTGTACCACTGCTCAGTGCTCAGGCGCTGCTGGGCTGGCAATAAATCGACAAATTCGTTCATTTCCTCATTGAGGAATGACCAACCACGTTGAATATGTTGAACCAAGCTATGTGACTGATATTGCGTTATCACGCCAATACGCCGGATACCCGAATTCAGACAGTTGGAAAGGGCAAAATCAATAATGCGAAACTTGCCGCCAAAATGAACTGCGGGTTTAGCACGGGTCGCCGTTAAATCTTTCAGCCGTGAACCACGGCCACCCGCCAGAATCAGCGCGACAGATTTATTCGGCAATAATCGAGCTAACATCAGTGGGTCTTTGTTCTCAAACTTAACCATGAAAACTCCTTAAAATTTCTGTGTGAGCACGCAAACGGTATGCGCAGACCCATTCCATACGGTTAATGGTTCCGTATGCTCTGACGGCTCAAAAGGAGGAATCACCACCCATTCCCCCACAGGTAAATGCATTTCACACGCTTGATCAGTGGCATTAATCACCACCAGCCAGCGCTGAGATAACCGTATTTGTAGTTGTTTCTGGCAACCCTGCTCCCAAGCCCCATCACTCAGCGCTTCGCCCTGACTATCCAGCCATTGCACATTGCCATCGCCGTCTTCCCACCATGAATCTTGAATCAGAGCCGGAATCTGCTGGCGTAACCGAATAAGTTCGGCAGTAAATGCCGTTAATTCTCGATCTGCGCTCCCCCAGTCGAGCCAGGTGAGAATGTTGTTCTGACAATACGCATTGTTGTTGCCCTGCTGACTATGGCCGTGCTCATCGCCAGCCAGCAACATCGGTGTACCCTGTGAAAGTAACAAAGTGGTCAGTAATGCGCGCTGGCACGCTTTGCGCCGTTGCCAGATAGCGTCATCCGCCACCAAACCTTCACTACCAAAATTATTGCTCAGATTGTTATCACTGCCATCACGGTTTTCTTCTCCGTTGATTTGGTTGTGTTTTTGGTTAAAACACAGCAAATCTTGCAGGGTAAAACCATCGTGGGCGGTAATTTGATTGATGCTAGCGGAAGGCAAACGCTCCCGATGTTTGAATAAATTGCTGGATGCTGCAAAGTGCTGGGCGAATTGCCCCAAAGGTAAATCGCCGCGTAACCAGAAGCGGCGCATGGCATCGCGATATTGGTCATTCCATTCGCTAAAACCGGTGGGAAAGTTACCCAATTGATACCCCCCCAAGCCGATATCCCAAGGCTCTGCAATCATCTTGCAATTACAAAGCTGTTTATCAGCCGCCAGTGCGGCAAACAAAGGAGCATGTTGGTCGAAAGCCGGTGAGCGCCCCAAAACCGTCCCCAAATCAAAGCGGAAACCATCAATGTGGCAGCTATCAACCCAATAACGCAGGCAATCAAGCACCCACTGCATCACATAAGGTTGGCTAAGGCGCAATGTATTGCCACAACCGGTCATGTTGTCATATTCACCCTCAGAGGTGAGCCAGTAGTAGCTGGCATTGTCGATCCCACGCTGACACAGAGTGGGGCCAAACACATCCAGCTCTGCACTGTGGTTGAATACCACATCCAAAATCACTTCAATACCGGCTTGATGCAGTGCTTTCACTGCATCGCGCAACTCTCGCAGAGGGGATATCCCTTCACGACCAGAAGCATAATCCGGGTCAACCGCATAGGGAGCGAGTACGTTATAGCCCCAGTAATTACTCAGCCCCATCTTCTGCAACCGTGGCTCATCAATATGGAATTGCACTGGTAGCAACTCCAACGTCGTTATACCCAGTTTTTGCAAGTATTGAATCATGGCTGGATGAGCCAAACCGGCGTACGTGCCACGCAGATCTGCCGGAATATCCGGGTGCAATTGAGTTAAGCCGCGTACATGGGCTTCATAAATGACGGTATTGCCCCAAGGAATGGTTGGTCGGCGATCCCCCTGCCAATCATATTCTTCATGCACCACAATACACTTTGGAGCTACAGCAGCACTGTCGCGATAATCGGGCTGACTCACCCCACCCTGTAAGCTGGGGTCATCACCCACTTTTCTATCCAGCGCACGAGCATAAGGGTCTATCAATAGCTTGTGGGGATTAAAACGGTGGCCTTGTTGCGGGTTAAATGGCCCACTGACACGGTAACCATAGCGCTGCCCCGGCTTTCCTCCGGGAAGATAGCCATGCCAGATATCCCCACTGCGGGCCGGTAACGGTATCCGCAGCTCCTGGTTATTATCATCAAACAGGCACAGTTCCACCTGCTCTGCATGGGCCGAAAACAAAGTGAAATTTATCCCGACACCATCAAAATGAGCACCCATTGGCGTCGGGGAGCCACTCGTCAGCGTCGTCATCCTACCCCCCCCGTGTCAGATAAATAGTCGACAGCGGTGGCAGAGTTAGCAGCAATGAATGCGCGTGGTTATGGCTGCTCACCGGGTGGCTATGAATACCGCCCTGATTACCCATATTGCTGCCACGATAGAACGCTGAATCAGAGTTCAACACTTCACGGTAATGCCCGCTCTGCGGGACACCTACGCGGTAGTTGTAACGTGGAACTGGCGTGAAATTACTAATAACAATCAGTTCGTTACCATCAGCGTCACGGCGCAGGAAAGCAAATACCGAGTTTTCATGGTCATCCACCACCAACCACTCAAAGCCAGCCGGTTGGTAATCCAACTCATAAAGTGGCGCATATTGCTGATAACAATGGTTAAGATCACGAACCCAGCGCTGTACTCCTTTATGCCAGCCGTTTTCGTCATCCAGCAAATGCCAGTCCAGGCTGGTATCGAAATTCCACTCACGCCCTTGGGCGAATTCACATCCCATAAACAGCAATTTTTTGCCTGGATGCGCCCACATAAACCCATAATAGGCCCGCAAGTTAGCAAATTTCTGCCATGCATCACCTGGCATACGATCAAGGACTGAACGCTTGCCATGCACCACTTCATCGTGAGAGATCGGTAAAATAAAGTTCTCGGTATAGGCGTATAACATACCGAAAGTCATTAGATTATGATGATATTTGCGGTGAACAGGATCACATTGCATGTAATTGAGCGTGTCATGCATCCAGCCCATATTCCACTTGTAGTTAAAGCCCAATCCACCCGCATCAGGAGGTAATGTCACCCCAGGGAAGTCAGTAGACTCCTCAGCCATAGTGACACCACCGGGGCGCTCAACACCGATGGTGTGGTTGGTATAACGCAAGAAGGCAATCGCCTCCAGATTTTCGCGCCCACCGTAATAATTGGGCACCCATTGCCCTTCGGCACGGCTGTAATCGCGGTAAATCATTGAAGCAACAGCATCAATACGTAATGCATCAATGCCAAAACGCTCCATCCAGTAGAATGCATTTCCCGCTAAATAGTTGCGAACTTCATTGCGACCATAGTTATAAATCAGGGTATTCCAGTCCTGATGGTAGCCTTCACGCGGATCGGCATATTCATATAATGCGGTTCCATCAAAGGTCGATAAACCATGCTCATCACTGGGGAAATGACCCGGAACCCAGTCAAGAATGACGTTAATTCCGGCTTCATGGAATTTGGCGACAAAATCTTTGAAATCTTGTGGTGTGCCAAAGCGGCGGGTCGGGGCGTATAACCCTAGTGGTTGATAGCCCCAACTACCATCAAACGGATGCTCATTAATCGGCAGCAATTCCACATGGGTAAAGCCCATATATTTGACGTATTCGACCAATTGATCGGCTAATTCGCCATAACTAAGCCAAAAATTATTGTCGGTATGGCGTCGCCACGAACCAAGATGGACTTCATAAATAGAAATAGGTGAACGCAAGTCATTGGCTTTTTGTCGAGCAGGAGTATTTTCGACCACATCGGGCAACGGACTGATCAATGAGGCTGTTTCTGGCCGCATCTGGGCTTTAAAGGCGTAGGGATCCGCTTTTAACCGCACCTGACCGTGGCAATCTATTATCTCAAACTTATACAGCTGCCCCGCCTGCACACCGGGCAGGAATAGCTCCCAAATACCGTTTTCTCGCCGTAGCCGCATGGGGTGACGGCGGCCATCCCAAAAGTTAAATTCCCCCACCACAGAGACACGCTGGGCATTTGGCGCCCAAACAGCGAAGCTGACTCCCGGCACCTCGTCCAGACTCATCAAATGCGCCCCTAAGCGTTCATAAGGGCGTAAATGGGTACCTTCAGCCAATAACCAGGTATCGATATCCTGCAATAAAGTGCCAAATCGGTAGGGATCTTCGATGATTTGTGTACTTTCTTGCCAGGTAACAGCAAATTGATAGCGGAAGGGGTTTTTACGACGGGTAAGTTGTACAGCAAAAAAACCACGGGGATCTTCACAATCCAATTGAGCGACTCGACGCCCCGTCTTGGTATCAATAAGCCAAACCTCTTGGGCATCTGGCAATAACGCACAAACCTGTAATCCTCGCTCTGTTTGGTGCATACCCAATACGGAAAAAGGATCGGCATAATGGCCGGAAATAATCTGATTAATCACCTGACGGTCGGGAAGTACTGACATATCTTCTTCCTTTGACTAATAGCATGATTTTATGATGAAATTTTAAATATGCTGTCCAAATCCAGCGCATTAATCATGCAATCCATTTAATGTATGAGGCATGATCAAGGTCAATAAATGGACTTAATGCCTTAATCCGTTGTTCTGAAAGTCGCACCCTGAAGCGATAACTTTTCTTGCCAAACTATAAGCATAGTCAATGAGAGCTAAAAAAATTGGCTTATGATTAATGAAATTTTTTCTCACGCAAATAAGTGAAAAAAAAGAAGATTAAGCTGTGCAAGAAACACATAGATGATGGAAATGCCGTTATGAGTCGCACAAAGAAACTTGTGATACCCGCCAGACGAAATGAGTAAAACAACAAGCTGACACGATTTTTGGCCCCATAGGGCTTTTTTGTTAAAACAAGGGGCGGGCTAACTTCTCGGTCGAGAAATCTGGCTACAATAGCGGCAGCAATAAATAATCTTAGTAATAACAGTGGTCATCCAACATGGGCGTTAGCCAGGTCGAACTGATTTTTTCCCTTTTACAACAGATGTGTGTCTATCTGGTCATCGCCTATCTGTTGAGCAAAACACCGCTATTTATCCCCTTAATGCAGGTTACCATTAGGTTGCCCCATAAACTGGTGTGCTACCTCACGTTTTCCATGTTTTGCATCATGGGAACCTATTTTGGTTTGCATATTGATGACTCCATCGCCAATACCCGCGCTATCGGTGCCGTATTAGGTGGCGTGTTGGGGGGGCCATCAGTCGGTTTTCTGGTGGGGCTAACGGGCGGCTTACATCGCTACTCCATGGGAGGAATGACCGCCACCGCCTGTATGTTATCTACCATCACCGAAGGGTTATTAGGCGGGCTACTCCATAGCTATTTGATCCGCAAAAATCGCCTCGACCTGTTATTCCAGCCCTTGGTTGTCGCCGCTATTACCTTGGTAGCCGAAGTCCTGCAAATGTTGATTATTCTGGCAGTGGCGCGCCCCTTCCATGAAGCTGTCGAATTAGTTGAGAATATTGCCCTGCCAATGATGATAACCAACACCATCGGTGCCGCGATGTTTATGCGTATCTTATTGGATAGACGGGCTATTTTTGAAAAATACACCACCGCATTCTCAGCCAAAGCGTTACAAATTGCCGCGCGAGCGGAAGGATTATTGCGCCACGGTTTTGATCAGCAAAACAGTATGCGAGTGGCGCGTATTTTGTATGAGGAACTGGGTGTGGGCGCGGTAGCCATCACTGACCGTGAGAAACTGCTGGCGTTTATTGGCACCGGCTCAGACCACCATAAAGTGGGAGGAACCATTACTTCCGACCATACCCACCGGGCGATTGAGCTGAATCAGGTGGTCTACGCCGACGGCAACGCCGTACCCTATACCTGTTCAATTTCACCGACCTGTAAGCTAGGTTCTACCTTGGTTATCCCGTTGCGCGGCGAAGAGCATCGGGTGATTGGCAGCATCAAGTTGTATGAACCGAAAACCAAGCTGTTCTCCAGTATCAACCGCACATTGGGTGAAGGCATTGCTCACCTGCTCTCGGCCCAAATTCTGGCCGGTGAATTTGAGCAGCAAAAACAGATGTTGGCACAATCCGAAATCAAACTGCTTCACGCGCAGGTCAACCCACATTTTCTGTTTAACGCGCTCAATACTCTGTCAGTGGTGATCCGGCGCAACCCAGACCATGCCCGTAAACTGGTACTGTCTCTGTCGACATTCTTTCGCAAAAACCTCAAACGCAGTCATGATGTGGTCACACTGAGTGATGAAATTGAACATGTGAATGCTTATCTGGAAATAGAAAAAGCACGGTTTGCAGATCGCCTGAGTGTTGAAATTTCATTACCAGATGAGTTGATGGAGGCGCGTTTACCGGCATTTTCGCTACAACCGGTGGTAGAAAATGCCATCAAACACGGTATTTCGCAGATGTTCAGCAATGGTCGTATCACCTTGCATGGCAAGTTGGATGAGCATGTTCTGGTGCTGGAAGTCGAGGATAATGCCGGATTGTATCAACCACGGCCAAATGGTGATGGGCTGGGTATGAACCTGGTGGATCGGCGGATTAAAGTACGTTATGGCAGTGAATACGGTGTAACCGTAATAAATAAAGCTGAGGAGTTCACCCGTATCATCATTAAACTGCCGTTTATCACCGCAAGTGAGAGCTAACCCGCGGATAGCTTTTTGCGAGTAATGATATTCACCATATTAAGTACCGCTGCTGAATGTTCATGCCGCCGCCATGCCAAAGTAATCTTGGTTTTTAATAAGCTGTCATCAATCTCATGATAAGTGACATTATTTGCCTGAATAGTTGTGAGTGAACGAGGTACCAGAGTAAAACCAAAACCGGCAGAAACCATGCCAATCGCCGAAACCATCTGTGGCGATTGCTGCCCTAACTCAGGTTGAAACCCTGCACGATAGCAAGCTGTGATAATGGCATCATATAATCCGGGGCCAACCTCTCGTGGGAAAATAATCAGTTTTTCATGCTGTAGTGTTTGCAGATTGATTTTTGGCAAGCGGTGCAGCGGATGATGATGTGGCAGCACCAACAACATATCTTCCTCCACCAGCACCTTGCAGGTGAATTCATTACTGGCATCACAGGGCTGGCGGATAAAAGCCACATCAATATGTTCGTTATGCAAATCATTCATTAACACCGGCATAGTCTCTTCACTGGGCGACAATATCACCTCCGGATATTTCTCCCGATAAGCATGGAGCAGCTGTAAGACTATGGGCTGAAACGCGGTCGAGCTGGCAAAACCCACCCGCAGCTTGCCCGTTTCCCCGCGTGCAATACTTTTCGCCCGTTTTATCGCTTCATCCGTCAACGTCAATATATGACAGGCATCCTCATAGAACACTTTCCCCGCATTGGTCAATTCGACCCCACGCGTTAACCGGCGCAGTAGCGGTGTGCCTATCTCTTGCTCCAATTTTTGGATCTGTTGGCTCAGGGGCGGCTGTGAAATACCCAGCGTTTCGGCTGCTCGGGTGAAGTGCCGCGCCGCAGCCACTGCAACAAAATAGCGTAGATAACGTAATTCCATATATTTTTGATATCGAAAAAGTGGGATTCCTATATTGGTACTTATGCTCTTTTGGCGTCAACCTTATATATAAATATAATTTATGTTACGTAAGGGCGGGGAAGAATATGACTGAACCAATGGCATCGCATTGCTCGTGTGCTCAAGAGGTGGCAAAAAGCTATATTGCTTATCAGGGCCAGCATCCAGAGTGCATTATTTATCAAACCTCACTGATGAGCGCATTGATTAGCGGGGTTTACGAAGGCCAGGTTACAATGGCTGAGTTATTGAAACACGGCGATTTTGGATTAGGAACATTTAACAATCTCGATGGCGAACTCGTCGCATTAAACAGTAAAATTTATCAATTACGATCCGATGGCAGCGCCCGCTCCGCCCAACCACAGCAGAAAACCCCTTTTGCAGTGATGACTTTTTTTCAACCGACTGAAAAACGCCAATTCGAACATAAAATGAGCCGGGAACAGCTCCACAAGGTGATTAACGATGTTGCCGCAACAGATAATCTGTTTTGTGCGCTCCGCATTGATGGCAAATTCAGCCATGTTGAAACCCGCACCGTGCCGCGCCAACAGCGCCCCTATAAACCCATGCTTGAAGCTATCGCCGAACAACCCACCTTTGAGTTTGAGCATCAACATGGCGTGATCATTGGTTTTCGCAGCCCAAACTATACCCAAGGCATTAATGTTGCTGGTTATCACGAACATTTTATTACCGATGACCGCAGCGGCGGTGGCCACGTGCTGGATTACCAACTGGAAGACGGCATTCTGACCTTTGGCACTGTCGCCAAATTGGTTATCGACCTGCCGCAGGAGCCAGATTTTCTTACAGCAAACCTTTCCCCACAGAATCTCAACAGCGCGATTTGCGCCGTAGAGAGCTAATCCGCCGCGCAGAGCGAAGACATAAAAGGACGCTATATCATGATAAACGAACCTAATATTCTGGCCTGGAAAAGCGGTGCCGATCTGGTGGTTAATCATTTAGAGCAGCAAGGTGTGAAACAGGTATTTGGCATTCCGGGCGCTAAAATTGATCGGGTATTTGATTCACTGGAAGATTCCAGCATCAACACCATCGTGGTACGTCATGAAGCGAATGCCGCCTTTATGGCCGCTGCGGTTGGTCGATTGACCGGTAAAGCCGGTGTCGCACTGGTGACCTCCGGGCCGGGTTGTGCCAATCTGGTTACCGGCCTTGCTACAGCGACCTCCGAAGGGGATCCGGTGGTGGCGTTAGGCGGTGCGGTTAAACGCTCCGATAGTTTGAAAATAACCCACCAAAGTATGGATACCGTGAGCATCTTCCGCCCGGTAACTAAATTTAGCGCAGAAGTGACAGCTTCTGCGGCACTTGGCGAAGTGCTGGGGAATGCCTTCAGAAGCGCTGAGTTTGGCAGACAGGGGGCCGCCTTTGTCAGTTTGCCACAAGATATTCTCAATAAACCCATCACCGGACGGGCGCTAATTCATCAAGTTTGTCCACAAAGCGGTAGCGCACCACTCCATGAAATTATTGCTGTGGCTAAATTAGTTAATCAGGCGAAAAACCCCATCTTGTTACTGGGATTAATGGCCAGCCAACCGGCCAATGCGCAAGCGATTCGGCGCTTACTTCATCACAGCAAAATACCGGTCACTAGCACCTATCAGGCCGCCGGTGTGGTTGACCAAGCACATTTCGACCATTTTGCGGGGCGGGTCGGGTTATTTAATAATCAGGCGGGCGATAAACTACTGCAACAAGCTGATTTGATTATCACTATCGGTTATAGCCCGGTGGAGTATGACCCCGCGTTATGGAACAACGGCCGGGCGACACTGATACATATCGATATTTTACCCGCTGAGATAGATGCAGCTTATCAGCCGGAAAAAGAGCTATTGGGTGATATCGCCGCCACATTGGAGGTACTCAATCAGCAGATACATGGCCCGGTAATTTTAACCTCTCAAACACAGGCAATACTGGAAGATCGCTGTCGTCAACGGCGCGACCTGGCCAATCGTGCAGATAAAATGAATGGTTTCGCCATCCACCCACTGCGGCTGGTGCGGGCAATGCAGGATATTGTCAACAATGACGTGACGCTTTGTGTCGATATGGGGAGTTTCCATATTTGGATTGCCCGCTATCTCTACAGCTTCCGTGCCCGGCAAGTTTTAATGTCAAATGGCCAGCAGACTATGGGCGTCGCCCTGCCGTGGGCCATTGCGGCTGCACTGGTAAATCCGCAGCAAAAAGTGGTTTCTGTCTCTGGGGATGGGGGTTTTATGCAATCCAGCATGGAGTTGGAAACTGCGGTGCGGCTTAAAAGTAACCTGCTGCATATCATCTGGGTGGATAACGGCTACAACATGGTGGAAATTCAGGAGCGGAAGAAATACCACCGCTCATCTGGTGTCAGTTTTGGCCCGATAGATTTTAAAATGTACGCGGAATCCTTTGGGGCAAAAGGCTTTGCTGTTGAATCTGCTGATGAATTAACCGTTAAATTACATCAGGCAATGGATACTCAAGGCCCGGCCGTCATCGCCATTCCGGTGGATTATTCAGATAACTACCGCTTGATGGAAGAACTGAATATCAGCCAGTTGTTGTGATTGTGGCAGTCTTGATTAATGCGTTATCCCAGCAAAAATGCAGCCATAAAAAAGCCCTGACTGCTGACAAACCTCGATAACTCTATCTTGCAAGGTGAAGGCAGGTAGAAGAGTAAAGCGTCCGCGCCAGGGACGGCGCGGCTCGAGCCCCCAGGGAGGGGTTTACGGCGTCTTTACGATCTGCCTGTTTTCACCGTTACGGGCACTTTGTCATTAACCTCAGCCCTGACTATAAGATCAGGGCTTCAGACTGCTGACAAAGTCAAATGAAGGGGAATCGTGCCGTTGGGGTCGTAGTCGCGAAAGCGACCGGAGTGCCCCGAGGTGCGGTAAACCCTTCACTCACTAAGTTATCAACAGCTTTGTCATTAAGCTCAAGCCCTGACTATAAGATCAGGGCTTGTCATCATGATGAGATAGTAAATTACAGCAAAATTCGCAGCATACGGCGCAGTGGTTCAGCAGCGCCCCATAACAATTGGTCACCCACAGTAAAGGCGGAGAGATACTCCGGCCCCATATTCAATTTACGCAGGCGGCCAACAGGAGTATTCAACGTACCGGTCACTGCCGCTGGGGTCAGTTCGCGCATACTCAACTCGCGATCATTCGGGATAACGCGAACCCAGTCATTGTGAGTTGCCAGCAATTGCTCAATTTCAGGCAGCGGCACATCTTTTTTCAGCTTCAGTGTAAAAGCCTGGCTATGGCAACGCAGTGCGCCGACACGAACACACAGACCATCAACCGGGATAACACTGCCGGTATTCAAAATCTTGTTGGTTTCAGCCTGGCCTTTCCACTCTTCACGGCTCTGCCCGTTATCCAGCGCTTTGTCGATCCACGGAATTAAACTACCCGCCAAGGGCACGCCAAAGTTGTCGGTCGGCAATTTGCCACTGCGAGTGGCCGCAGTCACTTTACGTTCGATATCCAAAATAGCTGAGGCAGGATCTTGCAGCTCTTTTGCCACATCGGCGTGCAACATACCCATTTGGGTCAGCAATTCGCGCATGTGACGTGCGCCACCACCAGAGGCTGCCTGATAAGTGGCAACAGATGCCCACTCAACCAAATCATTAGCAAACAAACCGCCCAATGACATCAGCATCAGGCTGACGGTACAGTTACCACCGGCAAAGGTTTTGATCCCTTTATCCAGCCCCTGTTGAATGACACCGTGGTTTACTGGGTCCAGAATGATAATTGCGTCATCGCGCATCCGTAGAGAGGACGCGGCGTCAATCCAATAACCTTGCCAGCCAGTTTCTCGCAGCTTTGGATAAATTTCGTTGGTATAATCTCCACCCTGACAAGTAATGATAATATCCAATGCACTCAGCGCATCAATATCATAAGCATCTTGCAACGTACCTTGCTGACCGGTGAAAGACGGAGCGGCTTGGCCGTGTTGAGAGGTAGAGAAAAAGACTGGGCGGATCCCGTCAAAGTCGCGTTCTTCAATCATGCGTTGCATGAGTACTGAGCCGACCATACCGCGCCAGCCGATAAAACCAACGTTTTTCATGTTTACTGCCCTGCCTTGGAAGGTGACATCGATTAATGGATGTCTGTCTCGCATCGCTGCTGATGCATACGGCAAACTGACGGGGACAGACCTGATACCACCTTACAAAATATGGACAAAGTGGCAAGTTAAATTATTCGATACCAGAATGATTCAAAGCAATCTTCCTAATATGTGACTTTGACTGGCGAGAAACGCCAGTCGTTTTGATTATTTTGAGGTAATAATGACAGAGATGATTGCAGCAACGGTGTTGCTGTTTTTGATTATGGATCCGCTGGGTAATTTACCGATTTTTATGTCGGTGCTTAAACATCTGGAACCTAAACGGCGGCGAGTGGTATTGATCCGCGAATTGCTGATCGCACTCATATTGATGCTGATTTTTCTGTTCGCCGGCGAGAAGATTCTGGCGTTCTTGAATTTGCGCACTGAAACGGTATCAATATCCGGCGGCATTATTTTGTTTTTAATCGCGATTAAGATGATTTTCCCCTCTCCCGAAAGCAGTGTTACCGGGCTATCGGCAGGGGAAGAGCCTTTTCTGGTTCCGCTCGCCATTCCATTAGTGGCAGGCCCGTCTATTCTGGCGACCCTGATGCTGCTATCCCATCAATATCCTAATCAGCTTAGCCATTTGGTGCTGGCATTGATGATTGCCTGGGGTTTATCTGCGGCCATTTTGTTAATGTCGAATCTGTTTCTGCGCTTGTTGGGCAGTAAAGGTGTTAGCGCATTGGAGCGCCTAATGGGATTAATTTTGGTGATGTTATCAACGCAGATGTTTTTGGATGGTGTGCGCGCGTATCTGACTAAGTAAGTTTACGCGCCCGTTGACGGCAAAGTTATTGATAGCTCGGTGAGTGAAGGGTTTACCGCACCCAAGGGGCGATTTCCCTTCATTCAACTTTGCTAACAGTTTCCATCACGCGATGATTAGTTCTGTTTTTCCAGTGCCAACACACAGCGCTGCACAACTTCATCAATATCTGCATCAATATCCACACAGATAACATCCGGCTCTTCTGACCCCGGTTCTTCCAATGCTTCAAACTGACTTTTTAATAAATCGGTGGGCATAAAATGGCCGGAGCGGGCTTTTAGCCGTTCCATAATCACATTAAAACTGCCCTTCAGGTATAAAAACACCATTTCCGGATTACCTTCCCGCAACCGATCGCGATAACGCCGTTTCAGTGCCGAACAGACAATAATGCCGCTTTCATTCTTATGGTGCAGGCTATAAGCCGCGTCGCTTAGGCGCTCTAACCACGGCATGCGGTCCTCATCATTGAGAGGATGTCCACTGCCCATTTTCTGAATATTGGCGCGGGGATGCAGGTCATCACCGTCAATAAATTTGGCGTGAATCCGGCGGGCCACAGCTTCACCCACAGTCGTTTTTCCGCTACCCGATACACCCATCACGATAATGCTACGTCCTGCCATAATGTTGATCTCTATCTCAGAATAGGAATTTTACCACTCGCTATGGTTCCGTATTTTACCATGTTACCGGTATCATGATACCGGTAACAAATGGAGATGTGACTTTTATCACACCGGATAGAACATCGTCATTGGACTCAATCGCGCAATCACGCTGGCTCCAGCTGACTGTAACCATAATAAAAAGCGATACATATACTCTAAATAAATGGAGAAATACTATGCCATTAGTCATTGTCGCGGTTGGCGTTGCCATGCTGCTGTTACTGATGATCCGTTTCAAACTCAACGGATTTATCTCGCTGATACTGGTCGCTCTGGCGGTGGGTGTTATGCAAGGGATGCCGGTCGATAAGGTTGTCGGCTCAATCAAAGCGGGGGTCGGTGGAACACTCGGCAGCCTGGCGCTAATTATGGGCTTCGGTGCCATGCTGGGTAAGTTGCTGGCGGACTGTGGTGGCGCTCAACGAATTGCCACTACCCTGATTGATAAATTTGGTAAACAACACATTCAGTGGGCGGTCGTGCTCACCGGTTTTACTGTCGGTTTTGCCCTATTCTATGAAGTCGGTTTTGTGTTGTTGCTGCCGCTGGTATTCAGTATCGCCGCATCAGCTCGTATTCCATTGTTATATGTGGGTGTCCCGATGGCCGCAGCGCTGTCAGTGACTCACGGCTTCTTACCCCCTCACCCCGGCCCAACCGCTATTGCCACCATCTTCCACGCCGACATGGGTAAGACCCTGTTATATGGGACGTTATTGGCCATTCCAACGGTAATTTTGGCCGGCCCGGTATTCGCTCGTTTCCTGAAAGGCATTGATAAACCTGTGCCTGAAGGGCTGTATAACCCGAAAACCTTTACCGATGAAGAAATGCCAAGTTTTGGCGTCAGTGTCAGCACTGCGCTGGTGCCGGTTATTTTGATGGCAATGCGGGCGGTGGCAGAGATGATTTTGCCCAAAGGCCACCCGATCCTCTCCTATGCCGAGTTCTTGGGCGACCCGGTTATCGCCACATTGATCGCCGTGTTAATCGCGATTTTCACCTTTGGTTTAAACCGTGGCCGCTCAATGGAATCGGTGATGGACACAGTGACCGACTCCATCAAAATCATTGCGATGATGCTATTGGTTATCGGTGGTGGCGGGGCTTTCAAACAGGTTTTAGTCGACAGCGGCGTTGACCATTACATCGCCAGCATGATGAACAGCAGCGGGCTATCACCGATTCTGATGGCATGGTCGATTGCTGCCGTGCTACGTATTGCACTGGGTTCTGCCACTGTAGCCGCCATTACTGCAGGCGGGATTGTGGCCCCCCTTATTGCCACCACCGGTGCCAGCCCTGAATTGATGGTGATTGCAGTGGGTTCAGGTAGTGTGATTTTCTCTCACGTCAACGACCCGGGTTTCTGGCTATTTAAAGAATATTTTAACCTGACTATCGTCGAGACTTTCAAATCATGGTCAGTGCTGGAAACCATTATATCCGTCTGCGGATTGGTCGGCTGTCTGTTATTAGCGATGGTGATATAGCGTTAGTAGTATAACAACAGTGAGTTAGATACTGCCGCCGGGGAGGATGGTGAAGCCGACATCAACCATCTTGGGTGTAACCACCTCTCCGCGTAGCCGGGCCAGTAAGCGCTCGGCACCAATTTGCCCCATTCTTTCGCGCGGGGTCAGTACACTGGCAAGTTTCGGGACCATCGACTGACCAATATCATGTCCGTGGAAACCGGCTATCGCCATATCATGCGGAATAGAAAGTCCTTGGCGCTGACATTCAAATACCGCACCAATGGCCAGGTCGTCATTGGTGCAAAAAATACTGTCGATCTGCGGATAATTCACCTGAGCTTCGCGCAATAGCTCCGCCCCAGCTGAATATGATGAGGAACGACTAGTCATCACACTCATCGGTTCCAGGCCGGACTCACGCATCGCCTGCTCATAACCTTGTTGCTTAATCACCGTTCGCTCATCCTGACGCGCACCAAAATACACCACGAAACGGTGACCTTTGGCGATAATCTGCTGAGTCATTTGTCTTGCGGCTTCAAAGTTATTAAAACCTACGGCTAAATCAATGCAAGGCGAAGAACAATCCATCAGTTCAATAACAGGAATGCCCGCAACCTCAATCATTTTCAAAGTACGCGCCGTATGATGGCGCTCGGAAAGGATTAACCCATCAATATTGTAAGAAAGTAGCGAGGTCAACCGCTGCTCTTCCCGTTCTTTCTGATAGCCATAATGTGCCAACATGGTTTGATAGCCATGCGCATCGGTCACGCTTTCAATACCCCTTAGTACCTCGGCAAAAACCTGATTAGTTAATGATGGCAGTAATACGCCAATAGCGTGGCTGGTTGCGTTGGAAAGGATATCGGGAGCGCGATTGGGAATGTAGCCAAGTTCGTCTAGCGCCAGTGCAATTTTTTCCCGCAATACGGCGGAAACTTGCTCTGGATTGCGCAAATAACGGCTGACCGTCATTTTAGTGACCCCAACCATATCGGCAACGTCTTGTAGCACTGGCCTTTTTTTCTTCATTATCAATGAACTGAGGCAGAGTAAACGGGGTGCCATTCTAGCAAAGAAAAGGGTATGGCGCGATGCACATACCCTTTTTTACATATACCCGTCATACTTCAAGCTGCATGTGCGTTGGCTGCATTCAATCACCCCAGTCACTTACTTGTGTAAGCTCTTGGGGATTATGAGCCTCATCAGAGGCTCACCCTGCGGGCCAGCGCAAGCGCTGTTCAAAATGGTTTACAACCAATTTGTCACTCAATTGCCGCCTTCCTGCAACTCGAATTATTAGGGTATGGAATAATCAAACTTAAACTGGCGGTAAATCAAACAGCAAGATTTCACTGTCTTCATCGGCATGAATAGAAAGAGCAGCTTCATCCCAGATAGCGAATGCATCACTGGTGCCCGCACGGTGTCCATTGATAGACACATTGCCTCGTACGACCTGTATCCAGATACGGCGCTCTGCCTGAATCTGATAAATTGACTGCTCTTCACGTTTCAATGCCCAGCGCCATAGCGTCATGTCCTGGAACACTTTTAGCGAGCCATCGCGGGCATCCGGTGATAGCACCAACTGCCGCCCTTGTGGGATATCGAACATTTGCTGTTCGTAACGAGGTTCTAAACCGGTCTTATTCGGGATAATCCAAATCTGGTACAAATGCAGCGGTTGATCATCGCGGCCATTATATTCTGAATGGCGAATCCCCGTGCCAGCACTCATTATCTGAAATTCACCCGCATGGATTTGTTCTTTATTGCCCATGCTATCCTGGTGTTCGACAGTGCCGGACAATACATAAGTCAGGATTTCCATATCTTTATGCGGATGGGTACCAAAACCCTGACCGGCATCGATAACATCTTCGTTAATCACACGTAGTGCTGAAAAACCCATAAATTCTGGATCGTAATAATCAGCGAATGAGAAGGTATGCCAGCTGTCCAGCCAACCGTGATTAGCATGGCCACGTTCTTCTGCTTTGCGTAAATAAATCATGTTCAGTTCTCCTCAACGTTTTCTTTAGTCTAGATGTCGCTGGAGAATATGAAAGCGCAAAAAACTCACTCCTCTGTTCAAAAAATTCGACTGATTAATAAGTTAAAGGACAAATGAATTGAATTTGAAGTGATTAGCGGAAAAAAAAGCAAAAAAAAAAGCCAGCACCCGGCTGGCTAAGTAAACACTGGAAGCAATGTGAGCAATGTCGTGCCTTCGTAATGTGAACACCTAAACTTTGATGGTCTCATCTGAAAGCACGACAATGATAATCATTATCACTCTCACTTGTAAAGTGTTTTTTTTAGCCACTCGCAATATTATTGACTCCGATGAATAAAACGATATTTTATTAGGTAATTCAAACAGTAAGAGTAAGGGTATGTTTATGAAAAATGTGCAGATACGCCATGTGGAATTCAGCGATTATCCCGCCTTGCAACAACTATTTGCTCATCCACAGGTTTATCGCGACACGTTACAACTCCCTCTACCCTCGCTTGAGATGTGGGCTAAAAAGATCAAAGAAATACCAGCCGGGATGCATAATTTAGTGGCATGTATCGATGAGGAGATCGTTGGTCAACTGACTGTTGAAGCAAATCAGCGTGCACGCCGCCGTCATGTGGCAACTTTTGGTATTGCTGTTGATGTTAACTCTTGCAGGAAAGGTGTCGGCAGTGCATTGATGGCAGCCATGATTGACTTATGCGATAACTGGCTGAATATACAACGTATTGAACTAACTGTTTTTGTCGATAACCTGGCAGCAATCGCCCTCTATCGTAAATTTGGCTTTGAAATTGAGGGTACCAGCCCACACTATGCCTTCCGTGACGGCCAATTTGTTAATGCTCACCATATGGGGCGGATAAAAATACCAGTCTAACCATCAGGGGATAAGTGATATCGCTTATCCCCTGCGATGACTGGATGCAGGCTGGCGGTGAAAATAACTAAATACCCGCTGTTTCTTTGATATAACGGCGGGCTTTCACTGCATATTCAAATGGGTTAGCAATCGCAGGGTCTTGTTCTGCCTCGACCACCATCCATCCTTGATAGCCTTTTTCATCCAATAATTTAAACACTGGGCGGAAATCAATAACACCATCACCGGGAACTGTGAATGTGCCTTTTTTCACGCCATCAAGGAAACTGAGTTTTTTCGCTTTAACTTCCGCGACCACCTCATCACGAACATCTTTTAGATGGACATGATTAATACGCGGTAAGTATTTTTCTAAAATAGCTAACATCGCTTCCTGACTACCTTCGGAATAATAGGCATGCCCAGTATCGAATAGCAGATAAACATCGTCGTTAACCATACTCATGTAACGATCAATTTCTTCCGTGGTTTGAATGCCCGTCCCCATATGATGGTGTAAGCACACCTGCATCCCTTTTGTCGCCGCTATTTTAGCCAGTTCGTTATAACCCTCAGCAACACGTTGCCATTCAGTATCAGTAAAGTAAGGTTTCTCTTCAAAGATAGCTTTTGTGGTTCCCTGAATACTTTTACTTTGTTCTGAACAGCCTATAACTTTGGCCCCCATCGCATGGAGGAAATTCATGTGATTAGTAAATTCATCAATGGTTTTAGCGCGTTGTCCATCGGCAAAGAAAGTGCTGAACCAGGCATTACAGATCTGCATACCGCGTAGTTCAAGCATAGGTTTCAGTACATTAGGATCTCGTGGATATTTACTGCCAACTTCACTGCCGATAAATCCGGCCAGAGCCATTTCACTGATACATTGTTGGAAGGTATTTTCTTTGCCCAAATCTGGCATATCGTCGTTCGTCCAACCAATAGGAGCGATTGCCAACTTCACACGATCTTTATTCATAATAAACCTCTGTGATACATCTAATTTATATAGATGAATACAATTAAAAAATGATTAATTGCCCATCCTATGATGTAAAAAATAGAGCTATGCATCAGCTTGTCGGCTGACACACAGACAATAGATATTGATATTATTTGTCATAAAAATCAGGTCGTTGCGGCAAGCTTATCGGGACAATCTGACCACTTTCCTGCGCGGCAATGCAGGCATCAGCAGTGACCGCAGCCGCGAAGCCGTCCCAGGCAGAAGGCCCAGTAAGCTTTTCAGCTAACACATCGTTGATAAAGGCTTGCAACTCCACATCGTAGGCATCGATAAACCGATCTTTCCAGTCGGTGAGAATTTCATTTGATAACCGCGCTTCACTACGCAGCAATACTGAAGAAGGTTCCGGTAATTTTGCAATACCGCTATCACCCACCACTTCGCATTGAATATCATAGCCATATTGACAGTTCACAAAGATTTCAACATCAATACGCGTCCCTTTTGCCGTTTCAAATAGCACGACTTGCGGGTCTCTTAGGTGGGTTTTAGCATGCTTAGCTTTACGCGGGAAAACAACCTGAACCGAGACATAATCATCATCTAACAACCAGCGCAGCACATCAATTTCATGAATTAAAGTGTCAGTGATAGCCATACTTGTAGTGTAGTTATCACCCACTCTCGGGTTACGATGGGCGCAATGCAGCATTAATGGCTCGCCAATTTTGCCACTGGTAATCACATCTTTTAGTGCACGATAACCTTGATCGTAAGGTCGCATAAACCCGACTTGAACCAAACGCTTACCTTGTGCCGCTTCAGCCTCTACAATGCGTTTACATCCTTCAGCGGTTACAGCTAATGGTTTTTCGCAGAATACGTATTTGCCCGCAGCAACAGCCGCCAATACGAACTCTTCATGACTTGGCCCCCAAGAAGTGACCAGCACCGCCTCCACTTCTTTAGCATTAATGACTTCATACCCATCTGCATAAACATTCGCTTCGATACCCAAGTCACGAATAACTTTAGTGGCACTTTCGCGATTAATATCGGTCACAGCGACAATACGGCTACCCTGCAACACCTTGCTACAACGGCGAATATGATCCTGGCCAATAGCACCAGTCCCGATCACACCAATATTTAATGACATATTATTTCCCTCATGAAGTTTGGTTTGCAGGTGATCCCTGCTCATTTTATGACTTCACATCCAGATCATTTAATTAGCATTAATAATCACGGGCTTTGGCGATATTCTTTTCCAGTTCCCGTACCACTGCGTCCGTTTTTTCACTGTCAGAAACTTGAGCAACCCCGACCCGCCACCAACTCAGGTAGCCATGAACCATAGTTTTTGGCAGAACTTTTATGTCAATTAAGGTTGAAACTGTCTGCAAGCGGGCATCGGCCAATGCATCAAGTAGTTGCTGTTCCGTAGCAACCCGATATGTCTTACAGCCATAAGCAGCAGCCAACATGGCGAAATCTACCGGAACAAAATCACCGTCTAATTGGCCAGTTTCTTGATTACGGAAACGGAATTCAGTGGCATAGCTGTCCATACCATGTTCCATCTGGAGATTATTGATACAGCCATTTGTCATGTTATCGAACAATATCACATTGATTTTGCAGCGTTCTTGAATGGAGGTGACCAGCTCAGAATGCAGCATCATGAAGGCACCATCGCCCACCAATGAGTAAACTTCGCGGTTAGGTTCGGCCAGCTTCACGCCCAATGCAGCGCTGACTTCATAGCCCATGCACGAGTAACCATATTCGACGTGATAGCCATTATTGCCTTTTGTGCGCCATACCCGCTGTAAATCACCGGGTAAGCTGCCAGCAGCCGCAACAATGACAGCATCTTGAGGTAATTGATTATTCAGAACCCCCAGCACCTGGCTTTGTGTCAGGAAAGAACCGGTTTTATCAATAAACTCGCCAAAGACCTGTTCACGATCCAAATGGTCATTAATTTCAGGGGTAAAATCCTCGGTCTGGTATTGCACCTGATAGACCCGCGTTGTCTCAGCTAATTGCTCAGCACGCATCCGGGCAATCTCCCCGCCCCAATCAGCCTGATAACCAGTACTGCCAAGTTGCTGATGCAATGCAGACAATGCTTCACGCGCATCCGCCAGCAACTGCAAACCATCCAGCTTGCCAGCATCAAAAGCACTAACATTAATATTGAGGAATGAAACATCCGGATTCTGGAATAACCATTTCGATGAGGTCGTAAAGTCGGTATAGCGGGTGCCGACACCAATGACTAAATCAGCCTGTTTTGCCAAGGTGTTCGCCGCCAGACAACCTGTTTCACCAATACCGCCAAGATTCAATTCATGTTCTGAGCTGATAGTGCCTTTACCCGCTTGTGTTTCAACCCACGGCGCACCGAAACATTCAGCAAATCGTTGTAATGCCTGACCGGCTTGTGAGTATTTTACGCCACCACCACAGACCAAAATCGGTTTACGTTTTGAAGTCAGTAAAGCAATAGCATCAGCCAACCTGCCAGCGCTGGCAGGTCGCCGGTCAAGGCGATGAATGCGTTTTTGGAAGAAATAATCTGGATAATCATAAGCTTCAGCCTGTACATCTTGCGGCAAACACAGCGTTACAGCACCAGTCTCTGCCGGGTCAGTCAGTACCCGCATGGCATTAATACACGCACTCATCAGTTGCTCTGGCCGCGTAATGCGATCCCAGTATTTACTGACGGGCTTGAATGCATCATTGGTACTAATACTCAGGTCATGAGATTGTTCAATTTGCTGGAGTACAGGATCGGGTTGGCGTGAGGCAAATACGTCACCAGGAAGCAACAGCAAGGGGATACGGTTAGCTGTTGCAGTTGCGGCAGCGGTCACCATATTGGCACTGCCCGGCCCAACAGATGAGGTACAAGCATAGATTTGCTGACGCAGTTTTTGTTTGGCGAAGCCGGTCGCCGCGTGAGCCATTCCTTGCTCATTTCGTCCTTGATGAACCACTAGCTCGCCGCAATCCTGTTCCAGTGCCTGCCCGATACCCAGTACGTTACCATGACCAAAAATAGCAAAAATCCCTTTGATAAATTTGATTTCCTGACCATCAACTTGCAGGTATTGATTGTCCAAAAACCGGACTAATGCCTGTGCCATGGTTAGCCGAATTTTATTCATTTATTCATCCTTTGCTCTGTTTGCGCGATACAACAGCGAGGTGAAACATAGCAGGGATTATAAACAAATATTTTTTTCATAAAATCACATTACAGAAGAAACATTTCATTCTGCGATGAAGATCAAATAATCAGGTAAACACTGAAACCGGCACACCCGCATTAACTCACGTGAAATAGCATTATTTTAAACCAACCTAAAATACCACTAATTTATTGATATAATTAATTTATATCATTCATAACTGCTTTCCATTTCCTACTAATAAAACCATCAATAACTGGAACGATCCTTGGGTATAAGCCCTATTTTCGTGCGTAATATAAGGCTTTTAGCCAGGTCACATAATCGGGGAATAAATTTCATTTAACCTTGAAGTTGAAATATTTATTCCTCATACTGATTTCAGAAACGTTACTACGGGTTTATTTCATCGGTCATTGTCGAGGTTTTAAAAGAAGGAAATGGGGATGGGTACACAACACAAAGTGCTAGATGTCATATGTATCGGGCGAATTGCCGTCGATTTTTATGGGCAACAGATTGGTTCCCGACTGGAAGATACCAGTACATTTGCCAAATATTTGGGCGGATCATCAGGTAATGTCGCCTACGGCACAGCAATTCAAGGCCTAAAGTCAGGTATGTTGGCACGTGTTGGTGATGAACATATGGGCCGCTTCCTGCGCGAGGAATTACAACGTGTTGGAGCTGATACCCGTTTTCTTATTACTGACAAGCAGCGCCTAACCGCATTAGTTATTCTCGGTATTAAAGATCAAGAAACCTTCCCTCTGATTTTTTATCGTGAAAACTGCGCTGATATGGCCCTGACGCCAGATGATATCGATGAGTCTTATATTGCATCATCACGAGCACTGGCTATCACTGGCACACATCTTTCGCACCCAAATACACGCGCCGCTGTATTGAAGGCACTGGAATACGCGCATAAGCATGGGCTACGAACTGCTCTGGACATTGATTACCGTCCAGTATTATGGGGCCTGACCTCACTTGGTGACGGTGAAACACGTTTCATTGAATCAGAAAAAGTGACTCAGCAATTGCAAGAAGTCCTGCACCATTTCAATTTAATTGTCGGTACTGAAGAAGAGTTCCATATCGCGGGGGGGAGTACAGATACCCTGGTAGCGTTGCAAAATGTGCGTAAAGCAACTCAGGCGACACTGGTCTGCAAGCGTGGAGCACAAGGTTGTTCAGTATTCGAAGGGGCAATCCCTTCCAGTTGGGAACAGGTCAAACTCCATTCTGGTGTTCGCGTTGAAGTTCTCAATGTATTGGGGGCTGGTGATGCCTTTATGTCTGGTTTATTGCGCGGCTATCTTAATGATGAAAGTTGGGAGCAAGCTTGTCGTTATGCCAATGCCTGCGGCGCATTGGTTGTTTCACGTCATGGTTGTGCGCCTGCCATGCCAACCAAAATTGAGTTAGACGATTACCTCAGTCGCGAGCACTCTGTTCCGCGCCCTGATCATGACGCTCGCCTTAATCATTTGCATCGGGTAACCACCCGTAAACAGCAGTGGCCGGAGCTTTGCGTATTTGCTTTTGATCACCGCAAACAATTGGCTGATATGGCGCGTGAAGCGGGTGTGAGTGAAGAGCGCATCCCCAAACTCAAAACATTATTACTACAAGCAGCGCAGCAAGCGGCTCAAGAGTCAGGTCTGGAACATAAGAGTGGCATTCTGGCAGATACCACTTACGGCCAGGAAGCGCTCAACACCATTACCGGTCAAGGGTGGTGGATAGGTCGCCCCGTTGAGTTACCCAGCTCAAGGCCATTACGCCTTGAACATGGCAATATCGGCTCCCAACTCATTGATTGGCCGCTGGAACATGTCGTGAAGTGCCTGGTATTTTATCATCCCAAAGACAGTGCGGAGCTGCGCCAGCAGCAGGATGAGCTGATTCAGGATGTTTACCGTGGATGCTGTAAGTCGGGGCATGAATTACTGTTGGAAGTGATTTTACCCGAAGATAATAAAGACAAAGATGAGCGTTACTACATTGAAACTATGGCACATTTCTATGCCCTAGGTATTCAACCAGATTGGTGGAAACTGCCGCCACTAAGTGCTGAAAACTGGCAAAAAGTAGGTAAATTGATTGAAACTCAAGACCCCTATTGTCGAGGTGTATTGATTCTTGGGTTAGATTCTCCGGAAGCTATATTAAAGGCAGGCTTTGCCGCTGCGGCAAAAGCACCTTGGGTTAAAGGTTTTGCTGTCGGTCGCACCATCTTCGGCCAGGCATCACGTCATTGGCTGCACGGTGAGATAAATGATGCCGAGTTGATCGCGCAAGTGAAACAAAATTATCAAACGCTGATAGGCTATTGGCGAGATTATCGTCCAGTCATCTGAATTTAAAACAGCTTTAGTGGCGCTGGCGTGGAAAACGTCGGCGCTATTATGCTGCTATCTGCATGGTTTATTCCTTATTAGCCTGAAAAAATCCTGATTTCTGTCAAACTTAATAAAGTAATATCTTTTGCTTATAGCCGTTTCCTTTATCATGGTTTAGTGAACGGTTTTAATTCGCAATGAAATAAAAGCAAATGCGAATATCAACAAATGAAACTTTCCAACCATCTGTTAGAATAGCTGACAGATAACCCCTGAATTTTCCTCTGCCGTGGGCCGAATGGATGAATAACCCGACTCAACTATCATTGCTACAAGACCAAATTCGTCATCGTTATGAGACGTTAAGCAAACGCTTAAAACAAGTTGCCCGTTATATCCTGGATAACAGTAACAGCATTGCATTTGATACAGTTGCTTCCATTGCGGCCCAAGCCAGTGTGCCACCATCAACCTTAATCCGGTTTGCAAATGCCTTTGGTTTCAGTGGTTTTAACGAAATGAAACAAGTATTCCGTCAACATCTGATGGAAGAAACCGTTAACTATACCGAACGCGCACGGTTATTCCGTCAAACCTCAACTGATGGCAATACCGCACCAGAAAAACCGGCTGAAATACTGAATGTATTTACGATGGTCAATGCGCAAGCTCTACAGCAACTGGCGGTGCAAACCAGCGCCGAACAATTAGATAGAGCCGTCGAATTGTTAAACAATGCTGAAAATATCTATGTAATTGGTTTGCGTCGTTCTTTTAGCGTGGCTTCTTACCTAACCTATGCATTACGCCATTTGGAGCGCCGGGCTTTTCTGATTGATGGGCTTGGTGGAATGTTTGCTGAACAACTGAGCATGGTAAAACCCAAAGACGTCGTGATTGCTATCAGTTACTCACCCTATGCACAAGAAGCCTTGGAACTGGTGGAATTGGGTGCAAAAAGTGGTGCGCAGCAAATTGCGATTACAGATAGCCAGGTTAGCCCATTAGCGGCTTTCAGCGATGTCTGTTTTGTGGTGCGGGAAGCACAAGTTGACGGGTTCCGTTCACAGGTTGCCTCTATGTGCCTGGCACAAACCTTAGCCGTTTCATTAGCATTGAATAACGCCAAAGCATAACTCCTCAGGCGCTTCCAAGCCAGATGTAGCTTGTGGCGAGCAATAAAATGGGTAGGATCTATCTACCCATTCAATTCATACTTTAAAGCGCGGCTTAGCTTTTTTCTACCGGATATTGATCACTGTTGATCCATGCATGATCTTTTTCCCAGGTAAATTTCCATAACCGTACTGGCCCCGCCATCACATTCAAATAATAGTTGTCATAGCCAGCCAATGTCGCCACTGGGTGGTAACCTTTTGGCACTTTTACGACATCTCGGTTATAAACTGGCATACATTCATCCAGTGAGCGGTCGTCGGTATATACCCGCTGCATGCAAAAACCTTGCTCTGGATTTAACCGGTGATAGTAAGTTTCTTCCAGATAAGTTTCATCTGTCGCATTTTCCTGATCATGTTTATGACTGGGGTATGAACTGGTATTCCCCTCATCAGTATAAACCTCAACCACCAGCAAACTGTCTGCGGGTTTATCGTCAGGCAAGATATTATGTACTAACCGCTGGTTACGCCCCTTACCTCGCCGCTCTACTCCTACATCTGCTGGCGTAATCAGACGAGAGGGTAAATGGCTATTACCGGGCGCACGGCAGACCGCCAATTCCAAATCGGTCTCTGCCACGACTTTCACACGATCATGGTGTGGAACATAAACAGAATAAGGCGGTGTTCGTTCGAACGGGCTCATGCGTTTGCCAATATGCGGATATTCAGCGTGCTGTGTTGATACCGAGGCAATTCCAGCAACTAAGACCAGACAGAGTTCATTTTCAGCACTCTCCAGCACCATTGCCTTTCCAGCCGTAAGCCGATAGACATCAAACCCAACAAAACGCCAGCCGGCATTCTCCGGTGAAATATGCTGAATACGCCCATTTGCATCTGGCGGCTGACATTTGGCAAGCAGTGACGACATGATGACTCTCCTGTTAACAACATGAAATTATTCTAACGAACACCCTCAGGTAGCATTAACCCAGCGTTGGCATACTGTATTCTGAAACAGTTTGCTGACCTGTTGGCCAACGGGCTGTGGTTGTTTTCATGCGGGTGTAGAAACGCACCCCATCAGTGCCATGCACATTTAATGCACCGAACACGGAACGTTTCCAACCACCAAAACTGTGAAACGCCATTGGTACTGGAACAGGCACATTGACGCCAACCATCCCAGCCTGAACCTCATGCACAAACTGCCGTGCATAGTGGCCGCTACTGGTAAAAATCGCACTCCCATTACCAAACTCATGACTATTCACCGTACTAATTGCCGTTTGATAATCAGGTACTCTGACAATCCCTAACACTGGGCCAAAGATTTCTTCCTGGTAAATCTTCATTTTCGGAGTGACATGATCAAACAGGGTGCCGCCTACATAGTACCCTTGCTCATAACCAGCAACTTTATAATGACGGCCATCTGTGACTAATGTCGCACCTTCTTTAACACCTTGATCAATATAGCCAAGTACCTTTTTCTGATGAGCCGCTGAAATGAGCGGTCCCATTTCATTCTCTTCCCCGCCTTGCTGTATACCTGGGCCGACACGCAGGCGAGCAATGAGTGGTTTTAACTTTTCAATTAATTTATCAGCGGTACTGTCGCCGACTACTACCGCAATCGGCAGTGCCATACAGCGCTCGCCTGCTGATCCAAACGCACCACCCATTAATGCATTTACGGTCGCATCCAAATCAGCATCTGGCATGATGATCGCCTGATTTTTCGCCGCACCAAAGGCTTGTACACGTTTACCGTGCGCACTGGCAGTGGTGTAAATATGTTCAGCAACAGTAGAAGAACCGACAAAGCTTACGGCTTGAATTCGTGGATCTGTGCATAGTTGGGCAGCACTTTCATTTGAACAGTGAATAACATTGAATACGCCATCAGGCAAACCCGCTTCCGTCAGCAATTCAGCTAAACGAACTGACGCTGAAGGGTCCAATGCTGGCGGTTTCAGAATAAAGGTATTACCGCACGTTAACGCAATGGGGAACATCCACATGGGTACCATCGCAGGGAAGTTAAAAGGGGTTATCCCGGCCACAACACCCAAAGGCTGCATCATTGAAAAGCTATCAACTCCGGTACCGACATCAGCGGAATATTCACCTTTCAATAAATGCGGGATACCACAGGCGAACTCGACGACTTCCAGACCACGAGTGATTTCGCCCAAAGCATCCGAATAGACCTTGCCATGTTCGCGAACAATCAACTCCGCCAATTCATCGCGGTGTTGTTCAATCAGGGTTTTAAAGTTGAACATAATGCGAGCGCGGCGCAGAGGGGTGGTTCGTGACCAATCGGCAAAGGCCTGATGAGCTACGCCAATAGCATGATGAACTTCTTCAGCTGTACTTTGCGTGACCTGGCTTTCAACCTTACCGGTGGCTGGATTATGAATATCGGCAGTTTGATTGCTGGAACTCAGGGAATTCTTCCCACCGATAAAGTTACTTACGATTTTCATGTCTCACCCTCTTCTCAATAGCTGCTATCGCAGGGTTCGCCCAAAGTGACTTAAATCAGACAACTCATAACGAACCATACGCTCAATCAATAAGGGCTATCTTGTTGTGGGACCAAAATAGCCAACAAGGCGACCAGCCGCCAGACAGGCGAAAAACCAGCCGATATGCAGACTCTATGCTATTGGAAAAAAAGTTTCAAATAACTTTGTTTGGAAATTTTGTTTTGTGCGATGTATCGCAAGTTCCTGCAAGGAGAAAAGGTAAAAACCAAAAAAGCCAGATAGCCCACGCAATGCCACCATCAGCCTGCAACGTTCTACTGCTCTGCCACAAATAAGCTGTTAATGTTAAAAAAACCAACCAGAGTAATGAGAGCTAAATGAATTTTACCCACCTAATATTTGAGTTTAATCGATACATTTATGTTTCGTTATATTATTTAAATGAAATAAATATTTCCATTTTGACCAATATCCCGAAGCAATTTCTCATGTATTTCTATCGCAACAGGAGCTGGCACTATGCCAATAGGTTGGTACTCTCTCATTTGGCTCGAAGCCCTCCCCAGCGCACAGCCAAGCTAGCGGCCCCTGCCAGAGTGATTAAGGCGACTACGCCAGTCCATCCCATTTTTTCCAACATCAAGCTACCTAAGGCGGAGCCAACAGCCATCCCGATAAATACACAGGTAAATAACAGTGCATTAAGCCGACTGCGAGCCGCCGGCTCCAAACTATAAATAATGGTTTGATGGGCTACCAGCGTGGCCTGCACACCAAAATCAAACCCAATGGCGCTGAGCACAATAAGTCCTATCTGGAGATGAAATGGCAACAGTGGCAAAAGGAACAAAGCAGCAAAGGAGAGTGTCGCCAGGCTTGCACCAATCAACGTAACCACTTGCGACCCCCGGCGGTCTGCCAATGAACCGGCTAATGGTGCAGCTAATGCACCTGCGGCACCGGCAAGACCAAACGCACCCGCTACAGCACTGCCAAGGTGATAAGTATCCTGCAACATTACCGCCAGTGTTGACCAGAAAGCACTAAACCCTACAGACAGTAGCCCTTGTGATAACGCCGCCCGACGTAAATCTTTAAACTGTAGCCATAAATGGCTCATTGAGGCGAGTAACGCCGGATAACTCAGTGCTGAGGTTGCCGGTACACGCGGTAAACTGCGCCATATCACCAGCGTTATCATAATGACTGATAGTGCAGCCCCCATATAAAGCGAGCGCCAACCAAAGTACTCTGCAACAAAGCCACTTAATACCCGTGACAGTAAAATGCCCAGTAGTAAGCCTGTCATAATAGTACCGACCATTTTCCCCCGCTGCGCTGCCGAGACTAATGTTGCAGACGCTGGGACAATATCCTGTGCCATTGTTGCGGCAATCCCGATAACAAAACTGGTTACCAGCAATGCATTTATACCAGGAACAAAACCACTGAATAGCAAAGCAGCCGTCAGCAGAATACCCTTTAATAAGATAATAATTCGGCGGTCATGGCGATCGCCCAATGGGGCAAGTAACAATATCCCCAAAGCATAACCAATCTGTGTCAGCGTCGGTACTAAGCCAACCGCTCCTACGCTGGCGTGTAAATCAGAACCCATAACACCCAACAGCGGCTGGCTATAATAAATTGATGCGACGCTAAGGCCTGCACCAGTTGCCAACATCAGAACTTTGCTGCCGGAAAGGGTTTTCTCAGCACTTTCAGTGTGAGTTGATGCGGTTTGAATGACTGACATGATGGCTACCTGTAATGATATTGAGGCTGCATTTTTACGTGTGCAAACCTATCTTGGTAGTCGCCTGGAGAGTAAAACTGTTATACGCTTAACGTATGACAGAACCTAATGTACCTGGCATCGACCGTATAGAGTTGATGCAAACATTTATTCGTATCATCGAGGCTGGCAGTTTGTCTGCGGCCGCAGCACGCCTGGGTACTAGCCAGCCGACTATCAGCCGCCGTTTGCAGACATTAGAGCGGTTGCTTGGCCTGAAATTATTGCAGCGAACCACGCATATCATGAAGTTGACAGATGATGGCGAACGTTGCTATTCCCATGCCAAACAGCTTATTGAGAGCTGGAATACGATGGAAGATGACTTACGTGGTGCGACTGATGAACCTAGAGGGCTACTGCGCGTTTTGGTGCCACATGCTTTCGGGCAAGACCAATTAATCAAGCCACTCAAAGACTTCCTGCACCAATACCCGAAAATGTCCGTTGAATGGATGCTAAATGATCGCCGCCCCGACTTTATTGCCGAAGGTATTGATTGTGCTATTCAAGTTGGCTCAGTAACGGATCCCTCTGTTGTCGCTATCCTGCTGGCCGAAGTGCCACGTATCGTGGTTGCCGCGCCTGAATTGTTGGATAATCAGCCGCTACCCACACACCCCGAGCAATTACAGGATTTTCACTGGTTGGCATTGAATACGTTTTACCGTAATGAAGTTGTTCTGAGCCATAAAACAAATGGTGAAATGCATCGTTTTTCCATACAACCGCAATTAAGTACCGACAGCCTGTATGCATTACGAAACGCCGCGCTGACAGGATTAGGTGCCGGGATCGCGTCAACATGGGTAGTAAATGATGATATCAAGCAAGGGCGGTTAGTTCATCTGACACCGGACTGGCATGGATTACCTCTACCAATCTATTTAGTTTACCCGCACGCCAGCTATTATCCTGCCAGATTACGAGCATTTCTTGATATTATGCGCCAGGCTATGCCACAGCTGGCCGGAACACAGATCCCCACCAAAAAACGCAAAGATAAATAACAGCAAGGCTAATTTTATTAATCCTCAGATTATTAAAAAACATATTGTTTTACCTATGGTACATATTCCAAGAAAGAAACATATTTTCGCGTGACAATAATATAATGTTTTGTAATCTTTATTAGCACTTTAAAAATATGAGTATCCTACAATGATAAAACTAATAATTACCGATCTGGATGGCACTTTTCTTGATGAGAAAGGGGATTACAATCGAGAAATGTTTCAGGACGTCAAAAAAATCATGACACAGAAAGGTGTTCACTTTGCGATATGTACCGGTAAACAATGTGAGCGTGTAGAGGAACTATTCAAGGACGATGCTGAACAGTTCTGGATTCTGGGTGATAGTGCCACCAGAATAAAATATAAAGGTGAATATGTTTATCAGTCTCTGATTAACAATCAACTTGGGCTGAATATCATTAGCAAACTAGAAGCCATTAATAAAGAACCCGTCATCATTGCTTGTACAACAGAGGGCGCTTTTATTAAGAGTTCTGTTTCTAAAGAAATGGAAAGTAAAATTAAAAAGTCATATGCCAAAGTGACAAGAGTCGATGATTTTCATCACGTGAATCATGATTTTGTCAAAATATCCATTTATGACGAAAAAGGTCGCTGCCCTGGTTTCAAACCTCATCTTCATGAATTCTTTGATAAAGCCTATATCGTTGTTTCTGAAGATGCCTGGATTGATATTGCTGATATCGGCGTGCATAAAGGGCATACAGTAGAAATCCTACAGAATTTATTAAATGTTAATAAAGACGAGACCATGGTGTTTGGTGATGGGCTGAATGATATTGAATTAATGGAAAGAGCGACCTTCAGTTTCGCCATGCGTAATGCTTTTGAAGAAACTAAATCTGCTGCAAATTTCATCACAGGCAGAAATACAGAGAGTGCCGTTATGTTAACCATTCAAAGGATACTGACTCTGCAATAATATAATTGCTCCATTGAGTTGACCGAATTTATCTGAAAGATCAGGGAAAAGCATACGCACTGAGACATATCTGTACTTACCGTCTTGGTATTTGCAAATCTATCTCGCTGCGAATAGACCCAACCCTGACCTTCCCACTTTAATATTCCCAGCTTATCGTTAGCACACGCATACCGATGGAAGCACACAACGTGTGTTCACAACGTGTGTTCACATCTCAATAAATAATCGTTTAAAATCAAATGACTAATCAATTAACTTACCAATCGATACCTTTTTGTGCCTTAATTCCACTATCAAATGCATGTTTAATTGGCCGCAACTCACTAACCGTATCCGCAAGATCAATAATATTACGGTGACAAGCACGCCCAGTGATAATAACGCTTTGATTCTTCGGCCGGTTTTTTAACACGATAATCACCTCATCCAGCGCCAAATAGCCGTAGGTAATCATGTAAGTCAACTCATCCAAAATCACCAGCTCATAAGAGGGGTCAGATAACATCCGACAACCCTGTTCCCATACCACTTTTGCCGCAAGGGTATCAGCCGCTTTATCTTGTGTATCCCAGGTAAAACCCGTCGCCATAATATGAAACTCGACACCATTGCGTTCCAGCAGGTTGCGTTCACCATTTTCCCATGCCCCCTTGATAAACTGAAGCGCACCGACCCGCATACCATGCCCCACCGCGCGGGTGGCTGTCCCAAAAGCAGCCGTAGTTTTCCCTTTACCATTGCCGGTAACTACAATAATGACGCCGCCCGTCTTGGTCGCATCAGCAACACGTGTCTCAACGTGGTCTTTAAGACGTTGCTGCCGTTGTTGATACCGTTCTTCATGCACAATGAAACCCTCGAATAGGAACTATTGTTGGCAACCAGCACATGCCTTCATCTGAATCTGGTCAAAGAAAGAGTTGCCTTTGTCATCCAGTAAAATAAAGGCCGGAAAGTTACTCACTTCCATTTTCCACACTGCTTCCATTCCCAGCTCGGGATACTCGATACATTCCAGACTTTTGATGTACTCCTGCGCCAAAATAGCCGCAGAACCGCCGATACTACCCAGATAAAATCCACGATGTTTCTGACAAGCTTCAGTAACTTGCCGGCTACGGTTGCCTTTTGCCAACATAACCAGGCTGCCACCATGGGATTGGAAGAGATCCACATAAGGATCCATACGCCCACCCGTGGTTGGCCCCATCGACCCTGAAATAAACTCGTCAGGTTTTTTCGCCGGCCCAGCATAATAGACTGGGTGATCTTTCATGTACTGCGGTAACTCTTCTCCCCGCTCTAAGCGCTCTTTCAGCTTGGCGTGAACGATATCGCGCGCCACGATCAGCGGGCCATTAAGTGATACACGGGTAGATACTGGATAACGGGAAAGTTGTTCACGAATTTTATCCATCGACTGGTTAAGATCGATATTTACCACCGTCCCTTCGTTATTCACTCGTAAATGTTCAGGAATATATTGTTCAGGATGGCGCTCTAATTTTTCGAGCCAGATACCTTCCTGGTTAATTTTGGCTTTAATATTGCGGTCAGAAGAACATGAAATAGCCATACCTATCGGACAGGAACCTCCGTGACGCGGTAAACGAATAACCCGTACATCATGAGCAAAATACTTGCCACCAAACTGAGCACCTAAGCCAAATTCACGAGATGCCTGTAGTAATGCCTGTTCGAGTGCCGTATCACGAAACGCCTGACCATATTCGTTACCTTCGGTTGGCAAATTGTCATAATATTTGGTTGAGGCCAGTTTGGCTGTCTTCAGTGTTAATTCAGCAGAGGTTCCACCAATGACAAAAGCAATGTGATAAGGAGGACATGCCGCGGTTCCCAGCCCTCTCATTTTCTCGATTAGAAAGGCCTTGAGCTTTTTGGGTTCCAGAATAGCTTTTGTTTCCTGGTATAAAGCCGCTTTGTTTGCAGAACCGCCCCCTTTATTCACAAACAGAAAGGTATACTGCGCGCCAGGGGTAGCAAAAATATCGATTTGGCCGGGAAGATTGGTTCCGGTATTCACTTCGGTATACATATCTAACGCCGCATTTTGCGAATGGCGCAGGTTATCGTGACGGAAGGTGTTATAGATGCCACGAGATAAAGCTTGTGCATCATCACTATCAGTCCAAACTCGTTGGCCTTTTTGGGCCACAATAGTCGATGTGCCTGTATCCTGACAATTAGGCAAGACACCTCTAGCTGAGATCTCAGCATTACGTAATAGCTGAAGCGCGACATATTTATCGTTTTCGCTCGCTTGAGGATCATGCAAAATAGCAGCAACTTGCTGTTGATGAGCAGGACGAAGAAAAAAAGAAGCATCATGAAAAGCTTGTTGAGACAGCAATGTCAGTGCTTCTGGCGCAATTTTTAATATGTCTTTATCTTCAACTTTAATAGTAGAAACATACTTATCTGTTAATAAATAATACTCTGTTTTGTCCTCAGAAAGAGGGAATAGCTCTTGATAAAAAAAGTCATTTTTATACATTATATTCACTCAATTAGCTAAATGATAAATAACGAGCAGAACTGGCCATTAATTACATAAAAATTATTAAGTAATAACCAATTAACATACCATATGCGTTACCGAACCATTATTGATATAATAAAATAAAAAGCAATTGTTCTCTCTGCAACACATAATGCTTATTAGTTAATAAGACTCTAATGATTTTTTAATTTCAAAAAAACACGCTATTCTCTTAACGAGAATTTTATATTTAATCACTTTACGAACAAGTAATTTATAAAAATCAGTCAACCCACGTTCTTTTCAACTCTTCTTCTTTCGATTTATCGTGGATCCAGCGGCTAAATTTTTGCAAACTCCGCAGCCCTCTTTTGCCGTCCTTATAAGTCAAAACAAAATGGTTTCCGGTGCTCATCGGCAAATCACAAGGAATGACCATATCCCCATTTTCTAAATCTTTATGAATCGCAAAACGAGGTAATAACGCCACCCCAAGGTTAGAGCGAACAGCAGAAATCAACATTGATAGCAGATCCAAACGTGGCCCCATCCTGACTTTCGGACTATTAACACCCGACAATGCAAACCAGTCATACCAGGCATCCAAACGTGTTGTTTGATGAAGTAATGTGAATTCTTCCATCAATTGCTCCGCACGCATCACTTTTTTATCATCACGCCACAACATGCGGCTGCAAACAGGGACCAACTCTTCTTCAAACAGATGCTCATTTTGCGCCCAAGGACTACTGAAATCTTCGCGCATAATTGCTGCATCATATTTCAGATTCAAAAAGTCAGCACCTGTGGTAAGTGCAGTTAAATTGAGAACAATTTCCGGATGATCTTCATGAAAGCTACTGAGATTAGGAATAAGCCAATGGGTACTAAACGTGGGAGTTACAGCTAATTCCAGCACTTGTTGTGTCGACTGGTAAGACATAATGCTTTGCGTATCTTTTTCCAATTGTTCTAGCGTATCTCTGACCAAATCGAGGTAATAACGCCCTGCGTCATTGAGGAAAATCCGTTTACGAACATGGTGGAATAATGACACGTTAAGGAATTCTTCCAGGGCGGTGATCTGGCGAAACACGGCACTTTGCGTTAGCGCTAACTTCTCCGCAGCTCTTGTGTAGCTTTCATATTGAGCGACTGCTTCAAATGTCACTAATAAGTCTGTCTTTGGAATTTTGTACCGCATGGTAACTCACCCATTATTTCATAAAATAATTCACTAAACGGCCTGTTTTGCCGAGGCAGTTATATTAGAAATATATATCGTATTTTATTGGTTTTTTAACATACACAGTTTTATTTATATGGACATAGCAGTCAGTCGTTTTTGTGATAGTCTTCATAATTATAAATAATAAATGTAATATTAAAGTTAAAACCAAAAATAATGAATAAAAACATAACTGATAACAATGCAATTTTAAATTTCAAAGAAAAATTAAACATCATATATTTTGAAGAGTTCATTCCGAAAAGTGATTAAATAATGGGAGCGGGGTCAAGTATCGAAAGCATCTATTGATGGATAATGGCGCGGTATTTTTAAGTTATTCTCTACTTATATAATATATTTTTAATAATTGACGTTAAGAAATCATAAGCTGCATTTGCTATAAAGGTTGTTCTAATGAAAATAGGGAAAGTATTGTTAGTTGGTGCGGGGCCAGGAGATGCATCATTAATCACTGTAAAAGGATTACTTGCCATTCGTGAAGCTCAAGTTCTTGTTCATGACCGCTTAGTAAATTTGGAGTTAATTTCTCAAGCTCCAGCCAATTGCCAGATTATTAATGTCGGAAAAACCTCAAACCACCACCCAGTTCCTCAGGAACAAATCAATCAAATCCTCATTGATCATGCTTTAGCGGGCAAGAATGTGGTGCGCCTCAAAGGTGGTGATCCTTACGTATTTGGCCGTGGTGGTGAGGAAGTTGAAAGTCTTTCGCGCTATCAAATCCCCTTTGAAGTTGTTCCCGGTATCAGTTCTTCTATTGGTGGGTTGGCCTATGCCGGTATTCCTGTAACCCATCGCCATTATGCTTCCAGCTTTCATGTGGTCACCGGACATATGTGTCAGAGGAATGAGCCACAAAATTGGAACGCATTGGCACAATTAGACGGCACACTGATCGTACTGATGGGCATGACGCGACAAGAAGAAATTAGTCAGTTGTTAATCCAGGGAGGGAAATCACCAGATACCCCCGCCGCCGCAGTGATGTATGCCAGCCATCAACAGCAGAAAATGGCCAAAGGGACACTTAGCACACTGAAAGATGAAATCGCACGTCAAAAGTTGCATGCGCCTGCATTGTTGGTGATTGGTAACGTCGTGAATCTGAGTGATATTTTGGCCTTTACTGCCCAGCAAACCGATATTAATCATAAGTCACTGTCACTGGCAATATAATGTGCTACCAGCAAAAATATTTTGGCGGTGAGGCTCCCTCGCATGGCTGAAGCGTGCTGCCCCGCCTCTTGCGGTGAATTGCTCCAGGGATGGATCCTCGGTGGAGAAAAACTAATCTCTTGCCCCATAAATTGGTATAGCAGAGTCTCGGTTACACCAGGAAAACCGGGGCGAAATGAGCGGCCGCGGATGCGTCAAATGCTTAGGCAAGTCTTGGTGCACTTTGGTGAACCCCCATTGCTGGCAGAGAGAATCTGTATCGAGTTCGAATCAACAATTCCCGTTGCAAAAGGTTTAGCCAGTAGCACCGCTGATATTGCAGCAACAGCTATTGCCACAGCTCGGTTACTTGGGCAATCACTGAGTGACAGGGCATTGGCCCGACTCTGCGTCGCGCTTGAGCCAACTGACAGCACCATATTTAAAGATCTCACCCTGTTTGATCATCAGACGGCACAAACTCAACTGCCATTCTCTTGGTTACCTGATATCGATATTGTGTTGCTTGAAAGTTCGCAGACACTGGTGACAGCAGAATTCCACCAACGAAATCGCTATTCCCTTTTGTTGAAACAAGCGCCCAATTTGGCAAAGGCGATGCAGCAATTTCGTCTGGCGAATGAGAGGTGTTGCTGTCATAGACTTGGAGAGGCAACCACATTAAGTGCTATAGCCAGTGAATCCGCACTGCCTAAACCGCAATTTCGCCAATTACTAGATATCGTTGAACACAATGATATTTATGGTTTAAATGTGGCCCACAGTGGTAGTGTTATTGGGTTGCTATTTAACCCTCACCAACATGATCGAGATCGTCTTATTCATACTTTGTATCACAAATCGTTAATACAATATTATCCAAAGATACATTTAGTCAAAATGGTGGCTGGCGGAGTGCGTTAATAAATGTGTTGTTATCATTATCATTTCCAAAAATAGTTATTACTCATGATGATTAAATATATGACGAGCATCACAATACTGATATAAATAATAATCACACCTGGATCACACTTTTGCTTTAAATATAACTATCAATTCACGTGAAATTTATAGGTGGTTATTATTCTCTAACAAAAACACTCATTTAAGATGATGATTTTATTTAAAATAAATTAAATTTATTTTTTTATAATCTGTTTTTTCAAGATGTCCTGACAATAAATCAATTGTATTTGACGTATCGGAGAAGCACATTACAAACCAATGAAATCCCAGCTAGCCACTAGCTGGTTTTATATAGAGCACGTGAATGAAGTAAGTCATGAAAAATATAATAGTTTCATGTGGAAACCTTGTTAATTTTTAACTTTCCACCAAGAAAATATATGGAATGTAATCTACATAGAGGGCAAAACATGCAAAACCCAACAATTGTTATTGGCGTCATTGGTGCTGATTGCCATGCTGTTGGTAATAAAGTGCTCGACCGGGTATTTACCATGCACAATTTCAGCGTAATTAATCTCGGTGTAATGGTAAGCCAAGATGAATATATTGATGCCGCCATTGAAACTGGCGCTCAGGCCATTGTCGTTTCCTCTATTTATGGACATGGCGAAGTAGATTGCATCGGTATGCGTGAGAACTGTGTTGAACGCGGAATTGGTGAAATATTGCTCTACGTCGGCGGAAACCTGGTTATCGGTAAACATGATTTTTCCGAAATCGAAACCAAATTCAAAGGAATGGGCTTCAACCGTGTTTTCGCACCCGACACTGATCTGGAATTAGTCTGTTCCCTGATGAAACGCGATATTGAGCGTGTTATGCAGTCAGAGGAAGCTGCTGAGGGTATGCAATGATCAGCGTTTCTATCGATATCGGCTCCACCTGGACCAAAGGGGCGGTATTCGAGGTAACAGATGACTCTCATATTGACGTGAGAAACTACGCATTATCCCCAACGACACCACACCATTTAGCTGAAGGGTTCTTTTCAGTATTAAATAAGGTCTTGGATGTTCGCGATGCGCGGCCAATGTTGGCTTCAGGAGAGATCAATATTGATTACTCTTCTTCTGCTAAGGGGGGGCTTGCCGTTGCCGCCATTGGCTTGGTACCAAGTATTACACTTGAGTCAGCTAAGGTCACCGCGCATTCTGCCGGGGCTAAAGTGTCACAGCATTTTGCCTATAACCTGAATAAGTCAGATGTGCGGGCTTTAGAAGTATCCCCCCCCGATATTCTACTATTTACTGGTGGCACTGATGGCGGTGATTACGACCACGGCTTGTTAAACGCCAAATTGTTAGCTCAATCTAACCTTGAGTGCGCCATTATTTATGCTGGAAATCGCGACCTGCAAGATGATGTGCAAGAGATCCTCGGCGATAAAGATTTAACCATCGTCGATAACGTGTTACCCAACCTCGATAGCCCGAATCCTCATAGTGCGCGTAAAGCCATTTGCGACATTTTCCTGCATAAAATTGTTAAGGGGAAAGGTTTAGATGTCATCGTCGATCTGACCGGTGAAGACCCCCTGCCAACCCCTTATTCAGTCTTTGAATTGGTAAAGCAAATTCGCCAACACGTCCCCGATTGGGAAACCTTCATGCTGATCGACATGGGAGGTGCGACCACCGATGTTTACTCCTCTTATAACAACCACTTACTGCCTGACACCGTCATGCACGGTATCCCTGAGCCACTGATTAAACGCACTGTTGAAGGTGATCTGGGGATGCGCGTTTCAGCGCTCAACGCGGGCGAGACCGGTACGATGATGATTGATCACTATTTTGCTCATCAACAAACCAAGATTGATGCTTTTCATCACTATCTAAAATACATCTCCGCCCATCCCGACTATTTGCCCCAGAGCGATGAGGAAATTGTATTCGACCAATTACTCGCCGGAATGTGTATCGGGTATGCATCTGAACGCCATGCGGGGACCAAAACGCAGGTTTGTACCTGTGCTGGCAACATTGACCTACAAATTGGGCGCGATTTAACCCAAGTGAAAAAAGTCATCGGTACCGGAGGTTGGCTCTCCCGAGCAGATTCATTCGATATTCATAACTGGCTGAAATATCGAAATTTAGATGATAAAAGCAGGAAAGTGCTGCTCCCTGACCAGTTTGAGTATTACAGAGATACCCAAGGCTTATTCCCCCTGCTCGCTAATGTCTCCCGTCGCTTTCCTAAAGCTGCCGCCCAGACTGGTGTTCGAATTTTGCACAAATAATAATTGGAGTCATGATGGAACTTCGAAATAAAAAGATTTCTTTAGATGATTTTATGTCCGAGCGCTTTCACGTATTAAAAACCTGGCATACCGGTAAAGATGTTGAGAATTTTGAAGATGGGGTGAAGTATCAGCAAACCATTCCTGAGTCGAAAAACTTTGCCAGAGCCTTGTTTGAAGCTGACTGCAACGGCATCACGCTGAGTCAACCTCGTGCAGGGGTAGCGTTAATTGAAGAACACATTGAGCTACTGAAAACACTACAAAAAGATTGCGACCTGTTACCGACCACCATTGATGCTTATACCCGTCTCAATCGCTATGAAGAAGCGGCGGTTGGTATTCAAAAATCCATTGAAGCGGGTACTTCCAAACTCAACGGGTTACCGGTGGTCAATCACGGCGTAAAAGCCTGTCGCCGCATTACCGAGTCCTTATCTAAGCCGCTGCAAATTCGTCATGGCACTCCTGATGCACGCCTGTTGGCTGAAATCGCGATGGCCAGCGGATTTACCAGCTACGAAGGTGGTGGCATCTCTTACAACATCCCTTATGCAAAACGTGTGACGTTGGAAAAATCCATTCGTGACTGGCAGTACTGCGACCGTTTGATTGGGGTCTATGAAGAACACGGTATTCGTATCAATCGCGAACCATTTGGCCCACTAACCGGCACCTTGATTCCGCCATTTGTTTCCCATGCAGTTGCCATCATAGAGGGTCTACTGGCACTGGAACAGGGGGTGAAATCCGTCACCGTCGGTTACGGTCAGGTGGGTAATATTGTGCAAGATATTGCTGCAATTCAGTCATTACGCGAACTGGCACATGAGTATTTCCGCGCCAATGGTTACGAAAATTACGAGCTCAGCACAGTATTCCACCAATGGATGGGTGGGTTCCCGGAAGATGAATCTCGTGCCTTCGCGGTGATCTCTTGGGGAGCGGCGGTTGCCGGGATGGCAGGGGCAACTAAAGTGATAACCAAAAGCCCTCATGAAGCCTACGGCATCCCTACTGCTGAGGCTAATGGCCAGGGATTGCGGGCATCCAATCAAATGCTGAACATGGTTCGTGACCAAAAATTCCCACCTTGCGTGGAAGTTGACCGCGAAGTTGCACTGATTAAACGCGAAGTACGCGCCGTCATGGATAAAGTCCTGGAACTGGGCCAAGGCGATATTGCGATAGGAACTGTACGAGCCTTTGAAGCCGGTGTGCTTGATGTACCTTTTGCTCCAGCCACCTGTAACTCCGGCAAGATGATGCCAATCCGTGATAACCACGGTGCAATCCGTGTGTTCGATCCCGGTTCAGTTCCCCTGCCTAAAGATGTGCTGACACTCCACCATGATTTTATCGCTGAACGCGCTAAAGAAGAGGGCCGCATCCCTTCATTCCAAATGATCATTGACGATATTAACGCCGTATCCCACAGCAAATTAATAGGAAGACCATAATGAAAATCAAGCACGCACTGTTCACCGCAGGTAACTCATCTTTCTACTTCGATGACCAGCAGGCCATCAAAAATGGTGCGAAATTGGATGGATTTATCTATCAAGGTAAACCTGTAACTGAGGGATTTAGCGCAATTCGTCAAGCGGGTGAATGTGTTAACGTCCAACTAATCTTAGAAAATGGTGCTGTCGCTGCGGGCGATTGTGCTGCCGTACAATACTCGGGTGCCGGTGGCCGTGATCCTTTGTTTATCGCCGCAAATTTTGTTCCTTTCCTGGAAAAACACATCAAACCGCTGCTGGAAGGGCGCGATATCAGTGAATTTCGCCTAAATGCATCCTTCTTTGATGAAGTGACGATTGATGGCAAACCACTGCATACCGCCATTCGTTATGGTCTTTCTCAGGCATTACTGGATGCAACTGCATTAGCGACCGGCCGTTTAAAAGCAGAAGTGGTGTGTGATGAATGGCATCTGCCGTTGGTTGCCAAACCGATCCCTCTGTTTGGTCAAAGCGGTGACGACCGTTATATCGCCGTCGATAAAATGATCCTTAAAGGTGTGGATGTTCTGCCACATGGCCTTATCAATAATGTTGATGAAAAACTGGGGCGTAATGGCGGAAAACTGCGGGACTATGTGAGCTGGTTGGCTAAACGCGTCAGTGATTTGCGCGTCGATCCGAGCTACAAACCGGATTTACATATCGACGTTTACGGCACTATTGGCCTGATTTTCGACATGGACCCAATATTGTGCGCAGAGTACATCGCCAGCTTGCAAGAACAGGCCGGTGAACTGAATTTATATATCGAAGGGCCGGTGGATGCAGGCAATAAACCAGACCAAATCCGCCTGTTAACCGAAATCACCCACCACCTGAAAAAACTGGGTTCGAACGTCAAAATCGTGGCCGACGAATGGTGTAACACCTACCAAGACATCATCGATTTTACTGATGCAGGTAGTTGCCACATGGTGCAGATCAAAACCCCGGATCTGGGCAGTATTCACAACATTGTTGATGCTGTTCTGTATTGCAATAAAAAAGGTATGGAAGCCTATCAAGGCGGTACATGTAACGAAACCGATATCAGCGCCCGCACCTGCGTACATGTTGCTCTCGCCTCTCGCCCCATGCGCATGCTCATCAAACCGGGCATGGGTTTTGATGAAGGGATGAACATTGTGTTTAACGAGATGACTCGCACCATCGCGCAACTTAATGCAAAGGCCAACTGATATGTCTAAAACGTTTAAAATCCTGTCGCCCACCGCCATTCTGGGATATGGATTTCCCGAAGAGAGCTTTATGAGGGCGATGGAGGAATCACCTGATTTAATCGCCGTGGACGCGGGTTCCTCCGACCCCGGCCCGCACTATCTGGGTTCAGGCAAACCATTTACCGATCGGGCGGGGGTCAAACGGGATCTGCGCTATATGATAACCGCCGGTGTGAAACAGGGCATTCCGGTAGTTATTGGCACCGCCGGGGGATCAGGGGCCGCTCCGCATTTGGAATGGTGTCGCCAGATCATTTTAGAAATTGCCCAAGAGGAGTCGCTAAACTTTACTCTGGCGGTTATTCCAGCTGATGTGAGTAAAGAAGCGGTTCATGCCGCCCTTGATGCAGGCAAAATTCAGGCGCTGGATTTTGTCCCTGAATTGACTCATGAAGCCATTGATGCAACAACTTATATCGTTGCGCAAATGGGAATTGAGCCTTTTCAGCAGGCATTACAGGCTGGTGCACAAGTGGTGTTAGGTGGCCGTGCTTATGACCCCGCATGCTTCGCCGCGCTCCCTATCATGATGGGGTTCGATGAAGGCCTGGCGTTACATTGCGGCAAGATTCTGGAGTGCGCTGCCATTGCAGCCACACCAGGTTCAGGTTCTGACTGTGCCATGGGTATTCTGGATGAAACCGGTTTTACGTTGAAGACCTTCAACCAGAAGCGCCAGTTCACTGAAACCTCTGCTGCCGCACATACATTATATGAAAAATCAGATCCTTACTTCTTGCCTGGCCCCGGTGGGGCATTGAATCTGAAAGCATGTAACTTTAAAGATGTGGGTAATGGTCAGGTGCGTGTCACTGGATCGGTACATGAACATACGCCCTACACCGTGAAGCTGGAAGGTGCTCGTCCGGTGGGTTATCGCACGCTAAGTATTGCCGGTACTCGTGACTCGATTATGATTGCCGACATCGATAACATCTTGCTGGAAGTGCGCAAAAGTGTGGGAAAAAATCTGAGTATCGAGCCGGACTCAGTGCAGCTTAATTTTCATCTGTACGGCAAAAATGGCGTGATGGGAAAAATGGAGCCAGAGCCGGATACCACATCTTATGAATTGGGTATTCTGCTTGATGTTGTGGCTCCGTCTCAAGCGACCGCCGATAGCATTTGCTCACTGGCCCGCTCTACCTTGCTTCATTATGGCTATGCTGGCCGCATTGCCACCGCAGGTAATTTAGCTTTCCCATTTTCCCCATCAGATATTAGGGCCGGTCTGGTTTATGAATTCTCCATTTATCATTTAATGGAATATACACCAGAGATTGCCTTTAAGTTTCGGCTGGAAAATGTCACAGCAGAAGGAGTAATGGCATGAAAATATCAATTCTAGATTTAGCTCATGTCGTCAGGTCAAAAAATGCCGGGCCATATGAGTTAGTGCTAGATATTTTGTTTAAAGATAAATATATATATTCATCCATTAAAACATCCGGCCAATTTAAAAAAGAGCTAATAGCAGGGCTTTATAAAATTGAACCTGACCTTGTTCATCGTATTGTTTGGTTTGATCCGGCCAACGCCGTCAAAATAGTTATGCCGCGTAGCCTGGTATCTGGTGCTGTAGGCGACACTGACGTCTATGGTGCCCAACAGCATGCACCATTATTGAAACTTGAATTCAATATTTAGTTTTTCATTAGCTGTAACCGTAGAACATATTTCCTAAATCATCCGGTGCATTGTGTTGCGCTATGTGCTTCGCCCTGCACCGTTTTCAATATACCGATAAATACAGCATCATTAAATGACTTTAGAAAAACAATACCACCCTACTTATAAATGGAATCATTATGAAATCAAAAAATTTGACCACAATGATCATATTGGGTCTGATAATAGGTATTATCGTCGGGTTTTTAATAAATTCCTTTAGCAGCCCTGATTTTGCAAAGTCGTACTCTTCTGAAATATCTATTTTTACCGATATATTCCTACGATTGATCAAAATGATCATTGCCCCGTTAATCATCTCAACATTAGTGGTTGGGATTGCCAAAATGGGTGATGCCAAAACATTAGGGCGCGTTTTCTCAAAAACGCTGTTCCTGTTCATTTGCGCAGCATTCATTTCCATTCTGCTCGGTTTAGTGGTGGTTAACCTCCTAAGACCGGGTGATGGCATTAACTTCGTGGCTGCAACCGCCAGTGCTGTGGACGGTATTGCACCGGTTCCATTCTCCGCGAAAGTCTTTATCTCACATGCCATTCCAACCAGTATTGTTGACGCAATGGCACGCAATGAAATCCTACAAATTGTCGTATTCTCCATTTTCATGGGGATTAGCCTTTCCGCCATTGGTGAAAAAGCACAACCGATTGTTTCCGTATTAGATTCACTGGCTCACCTGATGCTGAAACTCACCGGCTACGTCATGCTATTTGCGCCATTGACTGTATTTGCCGCCATATCCGCGATGATTTCTGAACGTGGTTTAAGCGTATTGATCAGTGCCGGTATTTTTATGGGTGAGTTCTATCTGACCCTGGGCCTGTTGTGGCTTATTTTAATTGGCTGTTCAATTCTTCTGATTGGTCGCTGTACGCTTCGATTAATAAAAGGTATCAGTGAACCGGCATTGTTAGCTTTTACCACTTCAAGTTCTGAAGCCGCCTTCCCCGGCACATTAGAAAAACTGGAAGAGTTCGGCGTTTCTAACAAAATTGCTAGTTTTGTTCTCCCTATCGGCTACTCATTCAACCTGGTAGGTTCAATGGCATATTGCTCATTTGCAGTCATATTTATTGCTCAGGCATGTAATATTCATCTGAGCATGGGCGAGCAAATCACCATGTTGTTAATTCTGATGCTGACCTCTAAAGGTATGGCGGGTGTGCCGCGCGCGTCATTAGTGGTTATCGCCGCCACGCTCAGCCAATTTAATATCCCGGAAGCCGGCCTGATTCTATTAATGGGCGTTGATCCCTTCCTTGATATGGGCCGTTCAGCCACTAACGTGATGAGTAATGCGGTGGGCGCAGCACTGGTTGGACGTTGGGAAGGTGAACATTATGGTGAAGGTTGCCGTGGTGTGGCGAAAATGGGTACCGAAACTGTGGTTATTCAAGAAACAGTCGCCGTTCAAGAGAGTTTCACTCTTGAGGCACAAGCTAAATAACGCCACCTAAGCCTTTACGCCACATCAGGGAAACATAACCCCAGGCTGACATAAGCCTGGGGTCGATGACTGAGTAGCAAACGCCATTATCTCGGTTTGGCCGCCAGTGCCTGCGCACAGGCCCAGGCAGAGCTCCAGGCCCATTGGAAATTATAGCCACCCAGCCAGCCAGTGACATCAACCACTTCACCAATAAAGTACAACCCAGGCACTTTATGAGCCTCCATGGTTTTGGAGGAGAGCTCTTGGGTATCGACGCCACCAATCGTGACCTCAGCAGTGCGATAACCTTCTGTTCCATTAGGTTGTACCCGCCACTGTTGTAAGTTTGCCACCAACGTAGCCTGTTGCGGCGCATTTAACTGTTTCAAGGTGACATCCGGCAGTTGCTCCAGCGTCTGTAGACATTCCACCAACCGCCTAGGTAACAGTTGAGCCAGCGTGTTCTTCAACGTCTGATTGGGGTGGACTTGCCGCTCATTGTTCAGAAATACGTCTAAATCGGTGTCAGGAAGTAAGTTAATGCCCACATACTCGCCAGCCTGCCAATAGCTTGAAAGTTGTAAAATTGCCGGGCCAGAAAGACCACGATGGGTAAATAAAATACTCTCACGGAAACTGACACCATTCTCTGCCGTCACCACCGCAGGGACTGAAACACCGGAGAGTGTTTGCAGATGTTCTAACAAAGGCTTATGCAACGTGAAAGGAACCAGTGCTGCGCGGGTCGGTAATACTTTCAAACCAAATTGTTCTGCCAACTTATAGCCGAAGGGCGAGGCTCCCAATCCGGGCATAGACAATCCACCTGAAGCCACCACAAGTGAATGAGCACTCACTTTCAAATCATTAACCTGCAACACGAAACCCGTCTCGGTTTTTTCAACTGACAACACATCGCTGCGTAATCGAATCGTGACTTGCCCCAATTCGCACTCTTGCAGTAAAAGCTCAACCACTTGTTGGGCTGAATCATCGCAAAACAGTTGCCCTAGCGTTTTTTCATGCCAGGCGATGTTATAGCGATTCATCAGGTCAATGAAATCCCATTGGGTGTAACGTGCTAAAGCAGATTTACAGAAATGAGGATTTTGTGAGAGGTAAGCTGCGGGTTCGACAAACAGATTGGTAAAGTTACAGCGGCCACCACCGGACATCAGGATCTTACGCCCAGCTTTTTTGCCATTATCTACCAAGAGTACCCGGCACCCTGCTTGCCCAGCTTGAGCCGCACAAAACAGGCCCGCAGCACCTGCGCCTATCACTACCACATCAAACTGTTCCACACTGGGCCTCACTGAGTAAAATCATCATCACTGCAAAAGTGTCCGTTTTTTCGCCGAGTCGCATGCTATTTGTTCATTCAACCGACAAATTAGCGGCGGGAGATTGTAAGTCGCCCACTCTCAGGAAGCTATAGTAAGAAAATGTCTCATAGAGTAAAACTAAGTAACCTGCTGATATAACATGCATATGTTGTTAAAAATGGCGAATTCATCCGCGGTCATGTCAAAAAAAGGTCATATTTTCCTTTTCCCCACCCCCCATTGTCACTGATAATGCGCCGCGTTCATGTCCACAAACTGGCGTAACGCTTATGCTACATCTTTTCGCTGGCCTGGATTTCCATACCGGCCTAATGTTAGTTCTTGCTTTGTTGTTTGTGCTGTTTTACGAAGCCATCAATGGTTTTCATGACACAGCCAATGCGGTTGCAACCGTAATATATACCCGCGCCATGCGTTCACAGGTGGCTGTCGTGATGGCAGGGGTGTTTAACTTCCTCGGCGTGATGCTGGGTGGTTTGAGCGTGGCTTATGCCATTGTTCACTTACTGCCTACTGATCTGCTGTTAAATGTCAGTTCGGCACATGGGTTGGCGATGGTCTTCTCTATGCTGCTGGCGGCGATCATCTGGAATTTGGGCACTTGGTATTTCGGTATCCCAGCCTCCAGTTCGCATACGCTGATTGGTGCAATCATCGGTATTGGTTTAACCAATGCATTAATGACCAGTACATCTGTGGTAGATGCACTGAACGTTCCTAAGATGATTCAAATCTTCCTGTCATTGATCTTATCCCCGATTGTGGGTCTGGTTATTGCCGGTTTGATGGTGTTCCTATTACGTCGTTACTGGAACGGGACCAAGAAGCAGCAACGTATTCACCTGACACCCGCTGAACGAGAAAAGAAAGACGGTAAACGTAAACCGCCATTCTGGACCCGTACAGCCCTGATCCTATCGGCTATTGGCGTGAGTTTTTCTCATGGCGCTAACGATGGTCAGAAAGGGATTGGCTTGATCATGCTGGTATTAATCGGTGTGGCTCCGGCTGGGTTTGTCGTGAATATGAATGCAACAGGCTATGATATTGCCCGCACCCGCGATGCAGTGACTCATCTGCAACAATATTATCAGCAGCATGTTGAAGCATTACCTCATGCTGTCGCGCTGAAGCCACTGGTACCGACACCAGATACATTGCCAAACACCCCAGAACAGTTCCACTGTGATAGTTCACGCGCCATGATAGCGATTGATCATGCACAGACGCTGTTAGCGAATCTGCAAAGCTATGACGACCTGACGGTCGATCAACGTAGCCATATGCGCCGCTTGCTGATGTGTGTTGCTGAGACCGCTGGGGCCGTTGCCAAACTGCCAGAAACCAGTGCTCAAGACCGCCGTTTCCTCAATAATCTGCGTACAGATTTGTTAGAAACGGTGGAATACGCACCAACCTGGATTATCGTTGCCGTCGCTCTGGCCCTGTCTTTGGGTACTATGGTTGGCTGGAAACGTGTTGCAGTGACTATCGGTGAGAAAATCGGTAAGAAAGGCATGACCTACGCACAAGGGGTTTCTGCCCAGATGACTGCGGCGGTTTCCATCGGTATTGCGAGTTATACCGGTATGCCTGTATCGACAACTCAAGTGCTCTCATCAGCGGTTGCCGGCACCATGTTGGTGGATGGCGGTGGTGTGCAGAGTAAGACGGTGAAGAACATTATGTTGGCGTGGGTCTTAACCTTGCCAATCTCAATTCTTCTTTCCGGCGGGTTGTACTGGATCGCGTTGAAATTTATCTAAATCCAGCGAATTAGCCATACTCAAATTGAGCAAACTCGAATTTGAAATAAATAAAAGGCGGCCTTATAGGTCGCCTTTTTACCTGTTTTTATGCCAAAAGTTCATGCTAATACCACAATATTAAGCCCACCAGACTGACCATAACCAAACCACATAATGCGCTGGTCAGGATAAACTGCCCACGTAGCCTCTCACAACGGCGAATAAATTCTGGGTCATGATGATCAAGATAACGTTGAGCAAAGATATAACCGACTAATCTAATCTGTTTGCTCGGCTGACCGTGAGAGGTGAAAAATCCACCGCCATCAACGTATTGATACAGCAACGGGTCGCAACCACGTAATACCACTAACAAAGCACGCAGTGATGAATAATAACGTGCCATATTAATCACACATACCACACACAAAGCCCAAAAAAGCGCGACGGTACTGATCATAATCATCCTCCCAGCGATATCACACGCACCAGATCCATTCCCCTGAACCCTTGCGCCATCGCTCACTCTAGCCGATACAAACACCCCCAGGGCCTCAAAAGCCACCCCCTATTGTTCGCTCACTGATTGTGACTCGATGTGATATTCACTCGACACACTATCTGAACGTGTTGGACTCCCTTTATGAGTGTAGGAAATGAAATGAGAAATAGCCTGATAATCTCTAAATTAAGCTAAATTGGGTGTTTGTTAAGTATCGATTAGTATTAACTTATAACGAACTTTACTCACCATAAAATGCGGGTTGCCCCCGAAAATAGTGTCTAAATATTAATCTTTCTTAACTGATTTATATAAATAAAACGGCCATTATTTTTAGGTTATATTTGCATCACAAATATGAAATTACCCACATCATGCTATCTGAACAGCGCTATACTTAGGATAATGATCTGCTTTAAATTCAATCAGTGCGACGATATATTAGGGCCATATGCGGTAGAGTTTGGTCAGTTTTTGGTGTAAAAAGACAGACACTGACTTTAGTGATCATCATCAAAACAGTGTGTTGTGATCCGTGAAACACTTCGGCTAAGGGTCATAATGGTACTATGTAGATATCGCGTTAGCACCCGTTCAACAGGTTGAATGTTTGCTTACCCATTAATTAACATTATGGAAGGAGTTTACTTATGGCTTACAAACACATTCTGATTGCGGTTGACCTATCTCCGGAAAGTAAGGTGTTGGTGGAAAAAGCAGTTTCAATGGCCAGACCGTACAATGCCAAAGTTTCCCTGATCCATGTCGATGTAAACTACTCAGATCTCTATACCGGCCTGATCGACGTTAATCTTGGCGATATGCAGAAACGCATTTCTGAAGAAACACACAATGCGTTGACCGAGCTTTCGCAAAACGCAGGCTATCCAATTGAACAAACGCTGAGTGGTAGTGGCGATTTGGGTCAGGTACTGGTTGATGCCATTAAGAAATACGATATGGACTTGGTATTATGTGGCCACCATCAGGATTTCTGGAGCAAATTGATGTCTTCAGCACGCCAACTGATCAACACCGTACATGTCGATATGCTCATCGTACCACTGCGCGATGATGAAAATGGTGAAGACGATTAAGCTACATAAGCCACATTAGCTTAGCATCATCACCTCTCACGCCCGCCTTTAGCGGGCGTTTTTTATGCTAAACCCCGCCCCCACCCTATATTTCCTCACATTAATAACCCTGCTAAGTTTTTGTCAAAATCCCTTGCGGCATGAATATAAACCAGTGATATAGTCGAAGATGCACAACATCGTCTCCTCACTATTTTGGATAATAATAATAGGCTGCAAAAATCTGTCAGGAGAGTCTTAATTGGTACAAGGAATTATTAGTGATGAATGCTTTAACCTCTCTGGAGTCATTTTTAGAATCTTTACAACAACGTGATGCCAACCAACCAGAATATCTCCAAGCGGTGCGTGAAGTTTTCACCTCGCTTTGGCCCTTTCTGGAGCAAAACCCTCATTACCGAGAACAGAGCCTACTGGAACGTTTAGTCGAACCGGAACGCGTCATCCAATTTCGCGTTGCCTGGACTGACGATCAAGGAAAGGTGCAGGTTAACCGCGCCTGGCGTGTTCAGTTTAACTCCGCGATTGGCCCCTATAAGGGCGGGATGCGCTTCCATCCATCAGTAAACTTATCCATCCTTAAGTTCCTGGGTTTTGAACAGACCTTTAAAAATGCCCTGACCACACTGCCAATGGGCGGGGGCAAAGGCGGCTCTGATTTTAATCCGAAAGGGAAAAGTCAGGCTGAAGTGATGCGTTTTTGCCAGGCGTTAATGACCGAGCTTTATCGTCATCTTGGCCCAGATACTGATGTTCCTGCGGGTGACATTGGTGTTGGCGGCCGTGAAGTGGCCTTTATGTCCGGCATGATGAAGAAACTGTCTAATAACACCGCCTGTGTTTTCACCGGTAAAGGGCTTTCCTTCGGCGGCAGTCTAATTCGCCCGGAAGCGACCGGTTACGGTTTGGTTTATTTCACCGACGCGATGCTAAAACGTCACGGTTTAGGTTTTGAAGGTAGAAAAGTTTCTGTTTCCGGTGCCGGTAATGTGGCGCAATACACCATTGAAAAAGCCATGGAACTGGGCGCTCGGGTCATTACCGCCTCTGACTCCGGCGGTACAGTGGTTGATGAAGCCGGTTTCACACCGGAGAAACTCGCCCATTTGGCTGAGATTAAAAACAAACGTTACGGCAGCATCGAAGATTATGCCCGCGAACGTAATCTGGTGTATTTAGCCGGCCAACAGCCGTGGAGTGTGCCGGTTGATATTGCCCTGCCTTGTGCAACACAAAACGAGCTGGATTTACCTGCTGCCCGTCAGCTGATTGCCAATGGGGTTAAAGCCGTGGCCGAAGGCGCAAATATGCCAACGACCATTCAGGCAACCGATGCTTTCCTTGATGCTGGTGTGCTGTTTGCACCGGGCAAAGCGGCCAATGCCGGTGGTGTTGCCACTTCTGGCCTGGAAATGGCACAGAATGCGGCTCGCTTGAGCTGGAAGTCAGAGAAAGTTGATGTCCGCTTGCATCACATCATGCTGGATATTCACCAATCTTGTGTCGAATATGGCGGAGAAGGTAAGCAAACTCACTATGTTCATGGCGCTAATATTGCCGCCTTTGTCAAAGTAGCCGATGCTATGCTGGCCCAAGGCGTGCTGTAAATAATAGAACTCCCATATTCTTTGAGGTAATAATGCCTGGAGAATATGGGAAACTCATCTTCATAGATTTAAAAATAATATACCCTAACAGATAATATATAAAATTCCGGGTTCTTTTTAAGAACGTGCTTATTTTAAATATTCCCTATACCAGTAACATTCCTCCGCCACATGAATCGTTAGCAAAATTATGAGGGATAATAATGTTCAAGGAAGAGACTAAAAATCACATCAGAACTCTGGATACGAATAAAAGAATTAATATTAATTATAAATCAAAAGATATTAACCTATTAGCGATAACCAGCAGAAATAAATGGGAACATAAAGATAAAAACGGAATGAGTATTGTAACGTATTCATTCAGTCAACAAATACCAATAGGTTACCATTATTATAAGTCGAGCGATGGTATTCAGGCTTATTCTCTTAATGAAGCGCAAATTCATCAGGTAAGAACCGCTACGCTCGCCACTTCTGATGTGGCGAATATTAAATTTATTGAGGCTGAAGATGGTGTTATAGCTAACATTCCCATTGCGAATGTTTTACTCGAGGGATCTCTTGGCGGTTATGCCTATAGCCCGAATCCTGGTAACCTCAGCCCCATATTTATTAATGCGAAGATAGAGGAGAATTTAGCCCCCACGCAATCAAACTATGGTGGTCGGGTATTTATGCATGAATTTGGCCATGCACTAGGCTTGGAGCATACTCATGACTCGGTGGGCTTAACACAACAAACCAGTGTAATGAGCTATTTATCTGAGTTCAACTCAGGAGCAATCTACGGGGGTAACTTTGCATCAACCCCACAACTACATGATATTTCAGCGCTTCAATACCTTTACGGAACCAATAATCGTACCCGTATCGGCAATACGACTTATGGTTTCAATTCCAATAGTAATAGGGATTACTTTACTGCAACCCACGCTAGCGACAAGTTGGTATTCTGTGTGTGGGACGCCGGTGGTAACGATACGTTTGATTTTTCGGGTTATCATCAAAACCAAAGAATCACACTAACTAAGCGTGGTTTCTCTGATATTGGCGGTTTGAGAGGCAATGTCTCAATTGCAGATAAAGTCGTGATTGAAAATGCCATCACAGGTAGCGGTGATGATGAAATCAACGGTAACCGATCAAATAACACCCTAAATGGAGGGGATGGTGATGACAGATTATGGGGCCGGGTGGGAAATGATCGGCTATTCGGCGGCCGTGGCAATGATCGGCTATCCGGTGGTAAGGGTGATGACTTCTTATCTGGCGGCGCAGGTAATGACCGGCTCGCTGGCGGGAGTGGCGATGACCGATTATTCGGCGGGCGTGGCGCTGACCGGATGAAAGGGGGAGAGGGTTGTGACATTTTCCAATACCGTAATAGCAGAGATTCCACTAGAAAATATACCGATACCATCATCGACTTTACATCTGGTGAAGATAAAATTGATTTATCATTCATTATGGCTGGCAATAACAATATTGATCTGGTAAATCAATTCAGCGTGAATGGTCAAACAGAATTAATGCAGAAATATGATGATGTCGCTAATATTACCTATCTGATGATTGATTTCGACCCAAAAATAAGCAAAGTTGAGATGATGATAAGATTCACCGGTAAACATCAATTCACACGCAATGATTTTATTATCAGCTCACCGCTTATTTCATAACTCTTTATTGAGTGAAAGAAGCTAATTCAGGTGGCTGTAATAACGCGCAGCCGCCTGATTAAGAGCAATATATCCAATATCATTGGCGCATTACAGCAACAGGGCCAACTGGCACTGTGGTAGCATCAAAGAAGAGGCATATAGAGATCAAAACGGTGGCTTTTCGTGGTCACTGCGGCCTGTGCTGCAATGCCAGCTAGCGGTTCGGCATAATCCGGCCGCTTAACCACCACCCGCTTGGTCGCCAGTGCGCGCGCCGGTGCCAGTAAACCATCGGCGTCTTCGTCAGCCCCGACCAATGATTGGAACACCCGCATTTCCTTTTTAACCAACGCACTTTTTTGCCGGTGCGGGTACATAGGATCGAGATACACTACTTCAGGCCGAGGTTCAATTTCCGCCAGCGCGGTTAAACTGGAAGCATGCAATAGTGTTAACCGCTCGCGTAACCACGGGCCAATTTCCGCATCCTGATAACCACGACGCAAGCCATCATCCAGCAATGCGGCAACCACTGGATTGCGCTCCAGCATCTGCACATGACAACCCAGTGCCGCCAGGACAAAAGCATCCCGCCCCAGCCCGGCGGTGGCATCCACCACACGCGGCAGATACCCTTTTTTGATACCGACAGCTTTAGCGACCGCCTCACCGCGCCCACCACCAAACTTACGCCGATGGGCTAGCGTACCAGCAACAAAATCAACATAAATGCCGCCGAGTTTTGGCTCATCCCGCTTACGCAGCTCAAGGCGCTCAGGTGTTAATACCAGCGCCATAATAGACTGCTCGTCAGACACCAAACCCCAGCGTTCAGCCAGAATAGACAAGGCGCCGGGATCGGCGCCTGCTTCAGACAATAAACAAATACTTACTTGTGACACATTCTAGCCCTTAATACCGTAATGGCGCAGCATAGCATCCAACTGCGGCTCACGGCCACGGAAGCGCTTGAACAGAGTCATTGGCTCCTCAGAACCGCCACGGGACAGAATATTATCGAGGAACGACTGCCCCGTTGCGGCATTGAAAATACCTTCCTCTTCAAAGCGCGAGAAAGCATCAGCCGAGAGCACTTCCGCCCACAAGTAACTGTAATAACCCGCGGCATAGCCACCGGCAAAGATATGGCTAAAGGCATGTGGGAAACGCCCCCAAGTTGGCGATGGTACTACCGCGACCTGTTTTTTCACTTCATATAAGATCGGCAAGATCTGCGCGCCGGTCAGCGGATCGAACTCATAATGCATACGGAAATCGAATAGGCCGAACTCCAGTTGGCGCAGGATAAACAGTGCCGCCTGATAGTTTTTCGCCGCCAGCAGTTTATCCAACATCTCTTGTGGCAGTGGCTCATGGGTTTCGTAATGACCGGAAATAAACGCCAGTGCTTCCGGTTCCCAGCACCAATTTTCCATAAACTGGCTTGGCAATTCGACTGCATCCCACGGTACACCGTTGATACCAGAGACACCGGCAGTATCAATTTTGGTCAACATATGATGTAAACCGTGGCCGAACTCATGGAACAGTGTGGTCACTTCGTTATGAGTAAACAGCGCCGGTTTGCCGCCCACTGGCCCGTTAAAGTTACAGGTTAGGTAAGCGACAGGTTTTTGTAATTGGCCATTCGCTAAACGCAAGCTACCGACACAATCGTCCATCCAGGCACCACCGCGCTTGTGTTCACGGGCATATAAGTCCAGATAGAAGCTGCCGCGCAGTTCACCGCTGGCATCATATAGCTCGAAGAAACGCACATCTGGATGCCAGGTATCAACATCATGGCGTTCTTTGGCAGTAATACCATAAATGCGTTTAACCACTTCAAACAGCCCTTCTACCACCCGCTGTTCCGGGAAGTAAGGGCGCAATTGCTCGTCACTGATGGAGAACAAGTGCTGCTTTTGTTTTTCGGAGTAATAGGTGATATCCCACGCGGCTAACTCGCTGACGCCATAATGTTTTTCAGCAAAAGCACGTAACTGCGCCAGCTCTTCTTCTGCTTGTGGTCGCGCGCGTTTTGCCAAATCATTCAAGAAGCCCAGCACCTGTTGTGGGCTTTCTGCCATCTTGGTCGCCAGAGATTTATCGGCATAACTGCTAAAGCCCAGTAATTGAGCCAATTCATGGCGCAATGTCAGGATTTCGGCCATGATTTCGCTGTTATCCCATTTGCCCGCATTCGGCCCTTGATCAGAAGCGCGAGTGGCAAAGGCGCGATACATCTCTTCGCGCAATTCAGCGTTATCGGCATAAGTCAGCACCGGCAAGTAACTCGGCATATCCAGAGTCAGCAACCAGCCCTCTTGCTCTTTGGCTTCGGCCATGGCTTTAGCGGCGGCTAATGCACTCTCTGGCAAACCTTTCAGTTGCTCAACATCGGTAATCAACTTGCTCCAACCCATAGTAGCATCGAGCACATTATTGCTGTAAGTCGACCCCAACTCAGATAAGCGGGCCACTATTTCGCCATAACGTTTTTGTTGTTCCGGCTCCAGACCAATACCGGATAACTGGAAGTCACGCAGCGCGTTTTCTACCGCTTTACGCTGTGGAGCGGTCAAAGCATCAAACCCTGGCCCTTCTTTTAAGCTGACATAAGCCTGATATAGGCCTTTATGCTGCCCCACCCAAGTACCGTATTCAGATAGCAGTGGCAAACTTTGTTCATAAGCAGCACGCAATTCCGGGCTATTTTTCACTGAATTCAAATGCCCAACTGGCGACCAAATGCGTGATAAGCGATCATCGGATTCGGCCAGCGGCTGACACAAGTTATCCCAGGTGAAAGGCCCTGGCTGGGCGACCACCCGCTCCACCGCTTGACGGCATTCATCCAATGCGGATTTCACCGCAGGCACGATATCTTCAGGGCGAATAGCAGAAAATGGCGGCAGGGCGAACGGGGTCAACAGCGGATTTGTCATAAGGAAGTCCTGATTGTTTTTTGAATTTCAGCGCCAGACAGTGCCCAGCAACAGAGAATAAATTACGTATTAATAATTAAGATGAGGTCTGTCAGTATGAAAATCAATGGCTGACGGCTTAAATTGGTCAATCAACAGCCTCAACCTTTCCATTGCGTAACGGTGAGATTTTTATCACCAATTAATGCTTTTCACTTTTTATCCACCAGACAGTTTATACTAGTTGCCATAATGTGTTGGCTGCGGTGACTGACGACGATGTTTTGTCTCATCCATAAAGAAAGGCCGCAAGAAACACTGCCGCAATATACAGATATATCAATTGGTTAAAATAAAATGTTAAGTTACCGCCATAGTTTTCACGCCGGCAACCATGCCGACGTTCTGAAACATACTGTTCAAAGCCTGATTATTGAGTCTTTGAAAGAAAAAGAAAAACCGTTCCTTTATCTGGATACTCACGCCGGTGCTGGCCGCTATCAGTTAAGCGGCGAACATGCTGAACGCACGGGTGAATACCTTGAAGGTATCGGCCAACTGTGGCAACGCGATGACTTACCCGCTGATTTAGCCCCGTATATGAGTGCGATCAATTATTTTAATCGTGGTGAGAAGTTGCGTTACTACCCCGGCTCACCGTTGATTGCCCGCCATTTACTGCGTGAATACGACAAGATCCATCTGACCGAACTGCACCCGAGCGATTACCCGTTACTGCGCAATGAATTTGCCAAAGACGAACGCGCCAAAGTCCAGCGAGCCGATGGTTATCAGCAGCTTAAATCACAGTTACCGCCACCATCACGCCGCGGTTTAATTCTTATCGACCCACCGTATGAAATGAAAACTGATTATCAGGATGTGGTGAAAGGTATTCAGGAAGGTTATAAACGCTTTGCAACGGGTACCTATGCATTATGGTATCCGGTGGTTTTACGCCAGCAAGTCAAACGTCTATTGCGAGATTTGGAAGCCACTGGCATCCGCCGTATCTTGCAAATTGAATTGGCCGTTCGCCCTGACAGTGACCAACACGGTATGACCGCGTCTGGCATGATTGTGATTAACCCGCCGTGGAAGCTGGAGCAGCAAATGAACACGCTACTGCCGTGGCTGCACAAAGCGCTGGTGCCTTCTGGTCATGGCCATACGCTGGTGAAATGGGTAGTGCCGGAATAATATACCCTTCATACTTCAAGCTGCAGATGCGTTAACTGCCTTCGCTCACCCCAGTCACTTGCTTGTGTAAGCTCCTGGGGGTTTACTCAGTTGCCGCCTTCCTGTAACTCGAATTATTTTGGTATAGATAGCTCTGAAGTAATTCTTTTCTAAATGAATCGCCTATCAGAGCCATTGATGCATAAAGCTTTATCAAGCGCTACACTGATAGACAATTTTTTAAACGACTTGGAAACGACACTGATGACCAAACATTACGACTATCTGGCAATTGGCGGTGGCAGTGGTGGGATCGCATCGATCAACCGGGCAGCCATGTATGGCAAGAAATGTGCGCTGATCGAAGCTAAAGAGCTCGGTGGCACCTGTGTCAACGTCGGTTGTGTACCGAAAAAAGTGATGTGGCATGCGGCGCAAATTGCAGAAGCCATTAAACTGTATGGCCCGGATTACGGTTTCGACACTACAGTGAATCATTTCGCTTGGAAAACGCTGATCGCCAATCGTACTGCTTACATCGATCGTATCCATCAGTCTTATGACCGTGGTTTAAGTAATAACAAAGTGGATGTTATTAAGGGTTTCGCGCGTTTTGTTGATGCGCATACCGTGGAAGTGAACGGTGAGAAGATAACCGCCGATCATATCCTGATCGCCACCGGGGGTCGCCCAAGTCATCCAGATATTCCAGGGGCGGAATACGGCATTGATTCCGATGGTTTCTTCGAATTGGACGAGATGCCAAAACGGGTTGCTGTAGTGGGTGCCGGTTATATCGCGGTAGAAATCGCAGGTGTACTCAATGGGTTAGGCACAGAAACGCATCTGTTTGTGCGCAAACATGCACCACTGCGTACCTTTGATCCGCTGATTGTTGAAACCCTGTTGGAAGTGATGAACACCGAAGGGCCGAAACTGCATACCGAGGCCGTACCGAAAGCGGTTATCAAAAATGCCGATGGCAGCCTGACACTGCAATTGGAAAATGGCACAGAAGTGACTGTCGACCATCTGATTTGGGCTATCGGCCGTGAACCGGCAACCGATAACCTGAATCTGGCCGCCAGCGGTGTCAAAACCAATGAAAAAGGCTATATCGAAGTCGATAAATTCCAGAATACTAACGTCAAAGGTATCTACGCTGTTGGCGATAATACCGGTGCCGTTGAACTGACGCCGGTGGCAGTGGCGGCAGGTCGTCGTCTGTCTGAACGCCTGTTTAATAACAAGCCAGACGAGCATCTGGATTACAGCAATATCCCAACCGTGGTATTCAGCCACCCACCAATCGGGACTATTGGTCTGACTGAACCGCAAGCGCGTGAGAAGTTTGGCGACGAGCAAGTGAAAGTCTACAAATCGTCCTTCACCGCGATGTACAGTGCTGTTACGCAGCACCGCCAACCATGCCGGATGAAACTGGTGTGCGCAGGGCCGGAAGAGAAGATTGTCGGTATCCACGGTATCGGTTTTGGTATGGATGAAATCCTACAAGGGTTCGCTGTCGCCGTGAAAATGGGCGCAACCAAGAAAGATTTCGACAACACGGTTGCTATCCACCCGACTGCCGCCGAAGAATTTGTTACTATGCGCTAAGTCAGCTAAAAGCACGCTAAGGCTATAAACTGCATGGTTTATAGCCTTTTTTATTGCTTTGAATTCGACCTTCAAGAATATTTTTTACTTTCGCGCAGGCGATTTCCTGCTCATTCCTGATGGTATTGCCAGTTCAAGAATCGCAGGGATATTCCCTCTCAATGAGTTACCCGCCGCATTGAGTGTTATGAGTCAGAACTCTTCTCAAGGGAAAATTCTTATTCGTTGTGATAGCTAAAAAAATCAGGCCAGAGCTAAGCCCCAGCCTGAAAGTCATACTGTAACATGATGAATTAGAAACTAATCTTCACACCGACATTACCCGCATAACCGTCCATTTTACCGTTAAAAGCGCGCTGGTATTTAGCATCTGCATAAATATCAACATTACTATTCACTTTAGCAGTCACGCCAGCCCCGCCCTGCCAATAGGTTTTACTGAATTCAGGGCGCAGACTCGCCGTATCAATAGTGACCTGCGGGTTTTTACCTAACTGATACACCACATCAGCAGATAAATAAGGTTTGATGGTTTGCTGTTTGGTTGCCTCACTAAAGACACGCATCCCTGCGCGGGCCTGCCCGACAGAGTAAGAAGTAGCGCTCACTCCTGAAATCTCGTCACTGAAACTGTTCAGATTCAGATATTGGTATTTCAGTTGCCCCTGAGGCTCCACTTTCCAACTTCCTGCAATAGGGTACGCCTGACCCACTTCGGCAGATAGCGCCGCACCATAACCATTCTGTTTGGCATCATGTTGGCTCTGATAATTATTACGGTATAACGTCCCTTGGCCAACGAGGTCAATATAGCCACCTTGTGGCGTCATTAAGGTGTAATAACCGCCCAGACCATAAGCATCAGTCTTAATCTTACCCGTATTGACTGATAGCTCTGGACGCACAGCCCGCGCCTTATCTTGCGTGTCAGTTTCCTGTTTACCCAGCGTTATCATCACGCCCGCTGTCGCCTGTGTTCCGGCAGAGTTTTCAGCTTGATAGAAATCATGGCCCAATTGAGCGAACCAGATATCTGAGTCATAGCTAAAACGGCCCGCATCAAACTTATTATGCTGCCCGCTAATCCGGCCCCAGGAATCCTGATTAAAACCATTGGTCGCACCTTCAGCTGAACCACGGCGTTCGTGCAAACTGCCTAAAGTGGTAAAACCATAGAATGCATTTAACCACGGCGCGGCAATATATCCTGGCACTTCACTGCGATAAGCCGTTTCAGGTGGTTGTGGTGCCACAGGCGCAGGGTCAACACCAATACCTGTCCCCGGATCTGTCGGGCCAACAGGCGCCAGATTGGACTGCAAATTCCAGCTATGTTCATCTATCTTATATAAGAAATACTGATATGCCCCAGCAACAACCCCGTTGCTCATGGTGAATTGCCCAAAGTCGGTATCACCATCAACGGTAATAAGGTTGATTCCGGTGCCGCTAGTTAATGCCCCCAGCCCACCTTGATTAATCACCTGAACATAATGATCACCAGTAACATTCCCTATCACATGCAATTTATCTGCCGGTGAACTGTCATCGCCTAATTGCGCATTGAAAACAAAACTACCATTGCCAGTGAGATTGCTATTAATAGTTAAGGTACTAAAACTGTATCCCAACGCGCGTGCATTTGGGTTACTGCTGCTTGGGATAAAGTTCATCTGACCCAAAATGTGCATCGACTCAACATCGGCATCACCGGTCAAATTCCACACACTGCTGCTATCAACATCAACACTTTTGGCGTTATATGCTGCACCAGTCCAGACCGAATTGTTCTTCAGTGTTAAGCTAACATTATTATGCTCTTCCGCCTGAAGGTCACCCACCAGCACCGAATAGTTGTCAGCATTAAGATTGACGTTACTGATAATATTGAGCGGAGAAGCTAGCGTTCCGACGTTAGTACTGGCGTTGACCAGCAACCCATTGCCGCCGATTAACTGTGAACCATTGTTCACATCAATATTGATATTGGCACCATATGCGCGAACACCAGCACCGTTCTCACTGACAACTTGAGAGTTATCCAACATAACCTTGCTATAAACCGCATTCGAGCCTGCGGCATAAATTCCACCCGCATTCACACCACTGGTAGTAATTTGGCTGTCTTTTAGCGCAATAGAGCTGCTGGTTTGAGTCCACAAAGCATAAGCACTGGCACCGGTTGAGGTCGCGGTGATATTTTTAGCATTGATAGACGAACCGATAAAGGTGCCGAGCACCATGCCTGAAGCACCGGTGGTGTTAATCGTCGCCCCAGCCAGATTCAGATTTCCACCACGCGCAGCAGTAGCACCAATACTGCCAACACCAGCTGTGGAGATGCTCATATTGGTGGCATTAAAAATTGATTCTGAGTAAATGCCGTGAGAACTATTGCCGCTTGTTCTCACAACTGTACTATCGACGGTTGCTGTGCCCCGGTTCTCTATAGCGGTAGCACCATCCCCTTCGGTAATGAACTCGGCATTATTTACCTTCACCGATGACGTCGTATCCGGTACCCAAATTCCCATGGCATAAGTGCCTTTGGAATGGTAGGAGCCGCCATTGATCGTGACGTCAGCATTCATATTAGCGTTAACCATCGTCGCATTACTGCTATGAGATATCGCATTGATATTATTTAATATAATGACTGCTTTATTGGTCGAACTGTTACCCATAGCACGTAACACTGCGCCCGAAGCCAAATCAATATTGGCATTGCTGACTGTAGCCGAACCGGTAATATCAAAAACCTGATTCATATTACCCGTGGCCGTCAAGCCATCCATGGTAATAGTCGAATCCCGGCCAACACTCACCCCGGCGTAGCCGTTGGTCATATTAATTGTGGTGTTATCTAAGGTGGCATTTATACCGCCATTCCCAATATAAACCCCGGTGCCACTGGCACTGCTGGTGTTATTTATGGTGTTATTCGCCCCACTTAACGCACTGCCAATATCACTCAGATAAATACCGTAACTACCACCACCACTGGCATTGAGAGTCGTATTATTGACTGTTAATTTAGCACCACCGGCCCCCGAAATACCGTAAGCCGATGAGCCACTGGTGGAGATCACAGTGCCATTAATATCCGCACTGCTCCCCAGACCCGTCGAAGAAACACCATAAGCGGTGGAGCCAGTCGTCGTCACCGTCCCCCCCCTGTAAGTTCACGGTGCCTTTATTATTGCTGATACCAAATGCCACGACACCATCAGTCTTGATAGCCGATCCATTCAGTGTCAGAGTGCCGCCATTAGTCACATTGGCACCATTTGCACCGCGTCCCGTGGTAGTGATAGCGACATCTGAGCCGCCAGTTACCTCACTGGTAGAACCTTGCACGCTGACCGGAGATAGGTTGTCACTATCGGTGCCATACTCACCTAAAATTGCAACAGAATTACCATCAGTGACACTGACTGTCTGTGCCGCCCAACTATAAAGTGGCGTTAGCAGCGGCACCAGTAAACTGGCCAGCAACGTTTTACGAAAACAAGGTAAGCGCGCTATATTATTTATATTCATATTGACAACCTGGCTTTATAACAAATTCAAATAGAAAAAGTTTTTAACTTTATTTATTAGGTCTTGTTTTATCTGTAATATTTATATTTATTTGTCAGGTTTAATTTAAAGAAAATAAATAACCCACCCTGTTGAGAATATATGTGATAAGAAATATTTTTAATATGGGACTACATGCCAAAATATGTAGTCCTTTTCCTACAAAATATAAATAAAGATCTGAATCAGTCGCTTAAAACGGTTGAATTGAAAATATAACTGACGCTAATTTCAGCATGTCAAAATGCTGGATTTTACCCACTACAGTTGTGATAGACGTCGACTCTGCTATTATCAACAGATTAGCCGCTGTTTTATGTCATATTTTGTAGAAGAATCATCTGCATAAGGCATGGATAACTGTATTCGAGGAGAATTATGCCGAACGCACCGCGAGACAACCCAGCCCCGCTGGCTGCTGGGATTGAAACTGGCAAAAAAGCGATTTCCTTTATGACACGGATAAGTGATCGTGTGAAAGCTTACCCGGCAGTCGCCCATATTATCCGTGCAACAGACCGTTTCAATGATCGGTTAGGCAGCCAGTTTGGGGCCGCTATTACTTATTTTTCATTTTTGTCACTTATTCCTATTTTGATGGTTTCTTTTGCCGCCGTGGGTTTTGTGCTGGCATCCAATCCTGACTTATTGGCTGAATTAATTAACAAAATTGTTAATACTATCAGTGACCCAAGTTTGGCAGCCACACTTAAGAACACCGTAAATACCGCTATCCAACAGCGTACGACCGTGGGATTAACCGGTTTGGCGATTGCACTTTATTCCGGGATAAGTTGGATGGGAAATCTGCGCGAAGCCATTCGCGCCCAGTCACGAGATGTTTGGGAGCGCAATCCGCAGGATCAGGAAAAGTTCTATTACCGCTATGCGCGTGATTTTGTTTCGCTCACCGGGTTAGTTATCGCGCTGATCATTACCCTGTCGCTGACGTCTATCGCCGGTGCGGCGCAATCTGCAATTGTTGATGCATTAGGGTTAGGGGGGATCGAGTGGTTGCGGCCAGTCATGACACTCATTGCCTTATCAATTTCTATTGCCGCTAATTATCTATTATTTTTATGGATCTTCTGGATTCTGCCACGGCATAAGCCGAAGAAAAAAGCACTGTTGCGCGGCACCCTGATTGCCGCAATCGGTTTTGAAATCATCAAATTCATCATGACTATGATGCTGCCGCGTCTTGCCAGCTCTCCATCGGGAGCGGCTTTTGGTTCAGTCATCGGCCTAATGGCCTTTTTCTACTTTTTCGCTCGCTTAACCTTATTTTGTGCCGCCTGGATAGCCACCGCTCGCTACGCCGAGGACGGAACATTGCCCCAGACAAGCGGCAATAACACCGCAGAGTAACCCCTGATCATGGAGGATCACCAATGTCTCACAATATAAAATTACTGATACTACTCGCCGTTGTTATGCTAGCTGCTTTGCTGGTCTATCAATTTCGTTTTAGCCACGCCGATGCGCTGTGGAAAATTGTTAGCCAGCAGTGTGTTCCGCATATGGAACAGGAACATAACCCGCAACCCTGTGTTGAGGTCGATACACCAGCGGGTTTCGTGGTGTTTAAAGATAAGAATGGGCCATTACAGTATTTATTAATGCCGACCGCCAAAATTAGCGGCATAGAAAGCCCCCAGTTATTAGCCGCCAGCAGTCCCAACTATTTCTTTGATGCCTGGCAAGCTCGCCACTTTATGGCGGATAAATATGGTGCACCCATTGATGACGCGGATATCTCGCTAGCTATCAATTCAAAATTTGGCCGCAGTCAGGATCAACTACACATTCATATTTCGTGTCTAAAGCCAGCAGTCAAAACGGCTCTGGCAGCACAGGAAACTGATTTCCGTCAGCAATGGCAGCCCTTACCCGGCGGTTTATTGGGACACGATTATTTAGTTCGGCGTACTACCGCAGCAGAATTGCAACAATCAGGTGCGTTTCGTTTGTTAGCAAGCGAAGTGCCGGGCGCGCAAGATGAAATGGGGCGTTATGGTTTAGCCATGACAGCATTACCGGATGGGCAATTCTTACTACTCGCCAGCAAAGCGAGTCTGACAAAGTTGCATCGTGCATCGGTGGAGGAATTGCAAGACCACAGTTGCCAACTGCTCCCCCAACCACCGATACATTAACTCGTTATTTTTTCTGCTTCATTTTTTGCAACAGCGGTGTGCACTGATTTTCTTCCGCTTCACTTGGGGAAATCAGTGCCAGCAATGCAGCGGCAGGTGTGAGTGCCACACCTAATACCGCAGCAACCGCACCACGGGCCAGTAGAGGCCCGGCTTTGACCCCGGCATCAGGCTGTTTAAATGTGCCTTTCACATACAGCGGAGAACGTAGAGTCAGAATTCGCAACCCTTTGCTTTCCGGATTAATAGATAAATCCAGCCGTTCGGTAGCAAAATTGATATTACCGGTAATATTGATAATGGCATTTTCGGTATCAATAACAAATAAGCGCGGTGTCGCCAGGCCATTGCGTAACTGAATATCCGCCACTGCGCAGTTAATTTTGACCTCATCATCGCCAAACAGCTTCGCCACCAGATAGTTACCCACATTCAGGCCGAGTAATTCCATTAAGCTGCGGCTGATAAGGCCCTGATTCAGTAACAAGCGCAGGTTACCATTACTGGTGGCCAACAGCGCAGCAACTGAGTTACCGGTCGCAGTAAATGATGCATCGCCATTCAACTGCCCCAAGCTGTTGCGCATTGCCTGTACCTGTGGCAACAGCTCTTTCAGTTGTAGGCGACGGGCATGCAAATCAACTTTACCCTGCATCGGGTCTTTGTTGCCATTCAGGCGCAGAGTTGCATTGAGATTCCCCCTTGCCATGCCAAATCGCAGCGGGTCGAGCAGCAATTCCCCATTATTAAGCACTACGTGAGTCGACAAGTCAGTCAATGGTAATGATTTATCCCGATCGATACGTTTAGCCGCATAGGTAACATCCGCATCCATCACTCCCCAGCTTTTGGTATCAAATTTTTCAGTCGGCAGCACCTTATTGCTCGGTTGTCGGCTGCGCTCGCCACGATTGGCTTTTTCCTGATTGGAATCAGCCCCAATTAAAGGGGCCAAATCAGCAAAACGTAATTTATCTGACGACATGTTGCCGACTAATTTCGGGCGCGGTTGGCTGGCGGTGTAAGTCAGGTCACCATGAATATCGCTATCGCCGATTTTGCCATTAAAGTTTTCATAACGATAAACTGCCCCACCGGCCTGTTTGAGGCTCGCGATTAAGCGACCATCGGTATTAAATGGGGGAGTGGCTGGCAATAACACACCAATCAGCGGATAGAGGTTATCCAAACTGGCACCGGAGAATTTCAATTGCAGATCCAGCCCCGCCAGATTGGCAGGATCGGTTAATGTACCCGCTACCGCCACCCGAGTGGAGCCAGAGCGGACATCTGCCTGTAATGGGAAGGGAATGCTGGCATCATTCATCGACAACATTCCACCGATTTTGCCACTGCCAGTTAAAGGCTGCCCCTGATACTTACCGTCAATCTTCCAACCAAACACAAAATCCGGAGCCTTGTTCTGCGCTTTTTCAGTAGCTTTTTTCTCGTTACGGGTGCCGGTCACCTCAGCAAATGGTAGCGGCTTACCCAGCGGGTCAATCACCGCCTGCAAGTCTGCTTTTAGCACCGCATCTTTCAGGTTTATCTGGCCGCGATCAAACACAATATCATCAATATTTACTGACCAATCAGACACGCTACTCTTATCCCCCGCCGGGCTATTCGCCAGATTAAATGTCCAGTTATTCTTACCATCAGCCAGGCGTAGCAAGGTGGCATCCGGTTGTGTCAGCCAGATGCGCGGTATCCAGACCTCTTTCGCCAGCAACGCCAGCGGAGCAATACTGGCATCAACCCGTTTCAGGGTGACCATCTCGCCAGTAGGGAATGCGGTAGATTCTGTTGTGCTTTCGGCGTTATTGCTCTTGCCAGCGGTGTTACCGCCGGCTAAATCGGGCGGGTTGCCCAGCACCAAATCCTCAGCGTGGATATGCGGCCACGGTACCCAGCCGCGCCAGCCTAGCTCATCACCTTTACGTGACCAGTCCACCCCCAGATTGCCGCGAATAGCGAAAGGCCGTTGCAGCTCAGTCGAGACTTTTTCATTAATGGTTGGCTTGAGACGATTCCAGTCGAAAGTCATAATAAACACAACAATTGCCGCCAATAGCAGCAAAATTCCCGCGACAATGCCCGTCAGCACTTTTCCGGTTTTGGTCATAGTAGCTCCATGCCAGTACTCATGATGTTAATAGTCTGAATTAAAAAACTACTTTAACCATAGTCGAGAATGAAGCCGTCAGGCAGAATGGCAGAAATAGGTGCTGATTTATTAACCAATAAGGATTAGCCACAAAACAGCATGGGCAGGGTCTGTAAACGATCAAATGACGTCGGTCGGGAGAGATAATAACCTTGCGCAGCAACCGCATCAGACTGCTGTACCATCGCCCATTCTTGCGAGGTTTCCACCCCTTCAACAATCACGCCTTTGCTATAACTTCCCATCAGGGTCACCAGTTTGAAAAACAGTTGGTTCCCAACATCACTTTCTTGCAGCACGATAAACAAGTCTCTGGCGACTTTGATGTATTCATAGCGCCAACTAATAAATGAAGTGAAATTCGCCAGCCCGCTGCCAAAATCATCCAGCCATAGCCGGTCTGCCTCGGCAATACGTGCAAAGGGGGTATCAAGAGAGGTATCGACATGCTCGAGCAATTCAAAGCGAATGTAAGGCATGGCATCAATTAACACCTTAGCCTGCAAGTCGTCCTGCATCGCCATCAAAGCCTGACCATCAATGTTAATCGAGACCAACACCGAGTGATGCACAAATATAGCATGCCATTGCTTGACCATCTTCAACTGCTCCAGCACTACATCCAGACGGGCGCGGATACTAATAGCACTGAAGTAATCTTCCGGATTCAAGCGGGTATCCGGCGAGGAAGGATGGAAAACCGCCGTAAGCAGCTCAATAGCCAGCAGCGCCCCAGAGGTGCGGTAGATGGGTTGAAAAGTGTACCGACGCTGACATTGCCGCCAGAAGCTCTGTCCTTTATTACGATCGATGGCGGCAAAGGATGGCGCAAGTAAACCTGATACTTTATTGGTCATCATCAGTTTAGTCGCCATGTTTAGGGCATCTGACCGTCAAGGCAATAAATATTGTCGCCCGCTCGAGATACCCAGAGATAAACGGTTTTCCTTCTGGTGATGTTATCGACTCGTGCGGACAGAACTTTATATAGCAGCATGACAGATTATTATTTCCAGCCAGATTACAGGCCAAAGCAGGCTGGCGCGGCGCATTTAAGCCATCTATATTACTTAACTCAATGGTGCCATCAGTATTGCTGGAGATGAACATGCCTTATGTCAATATTAAAATTACTCGCGAAGGGGCGACGGCGGAACAGAAAAAACAACTGATCGCGGGTGTGACCCAATTGTTAGTCGATACTTTGGGTAAAAACCCGGCCACCACCGTGGTGGTGATTGATGAAGTGGAGACCGATAACTGGGGGATTGGAGGCCACAGTGTGACCGACCTGCGAAAGTCATCCTAATTATTTTCAGGATGCTAACTATTTTCAGGATCATAAAGCGGTTCAGAATAGCGGGAAACTTATCAGTTTCCCGACCTATATCATAAAAAATTTAAAACGTCGTTTTAATACTATTGACTCTAACCAAGCCAGCAGTGAGACTAACCTTATTTCCATTATCGACTCACAGGCCAGCTTTCCATGACCAGCAAAAATATTGCCGTTATCGGCGAATGCATGATTGAACTGTCACAAAAAGGTACCGACCTTAGCCGGGGCTTTGGCGGTGATACGCTGAATACGGCGGTATATGTTGCCCGTCAGGTGTCAAAGCAGGACTTGAATGTCCATTACGTCACGGCGCTGGGTACTGATAGTTTCAGTAACGAGATGTTGGCAGCCTGGCAGCAGGAAAACATTCACACCGACCTCATTCAGCGTATGGATGATAAATTGCCAGGGCTGTATTTTATCGAAACAGACAGCACCGGTGAGCGCACTTTCTATTATTGGCGCAATGATGCTGCCGCACGTTTCTGGCTCACCAGCCCGGCGGCAGACGAAATCTGCCAACGTCTGGAAAAGTTTGATTATCTGTATCTTAGTGGTATCAGCCTGGCGATTCTCGACCACACTTCCCGCCAACGCTTACTGAAATTGCTGCGTGCCTGCCGTGCTAACGGTGGCAAAGTTATCTTTGATAATAACTACCGCCCTCGCCTGTGGCAGAGCAAGGAAGAGACGCAACAAGCCTACCGCGACATGTTGGCTTGCACGGATATCGCCTTCCTGACACTGGATGATGAAGACATGCTGTGGGGCGAGAAGCCACTGGAGCAGGTCATCGAACGCACACAGAATTTAGGTGTAAACGAAATTATTATTAAGCGCGGCGCAGATTCCTGCATCATCTGGGTGAAAGAGGGCTTTGAGGCTCACCAGTATGATGTGCCAGCAGTTAAACTGCCGAAAGAAAAAGTGGTCGATACCACCGCGGCTGGGGATTCCTTCAGTGCCGGTTATTTGGCTGTTCGCCTAACCGGTGGTAGCGCACGCGACGCCGCCGTGCGTGGGCATTTAACCGCCAGCACCGTAATTCAATATCGTGGCGCAATCATCCCACTGGCGGCCATGCCAGCGGTGTGATTGATAATATTTATCGCCAGAAATCAGAATGAAGGGGAAGCGTGCCGTTGGGGTCATAGCGGCGTGAGCCGCCGGAGCGCCCCTGGGTGCGGTAACCCCTTCGGTTACTGAAGCCCGAACACAATGTCCGGGCTTATTCATAACGACGTAATATTTTGCTTATTGCGCTGTTGTGGGTATCGCGGACGCGGCTTCAGCAGCACCTGCCGCAGCTGGTGCTGCATCTTCTGGCACCACGGTATGTGGTGTCATAATCGCGTTATAGGCATCTTGCAGCGCTTTCACATTCACTTCTGGCTCACCTTTGGGCTGGGTCAGAATCAGCGTGGTATCTTGCGATAATTGCTGCTTCAATTCCTGATTTAGCTCCGCCAACGTCAGCCCTGACAAAAATGCCTGCCGTAGCTTCTGATACTGTTCTGGCGCAATATCCACCACACCACTTTGCTGTGAACGCAGACGCTGACTCATCAAAATATCAGTATCTGTACGAGCATAAGTGGCAAATAACTTACTGAGTTGATCGTTTTTCTGCACCATCAAGGCATCGAACTCAGTCTGGCTCAGGCCATTGGTGCGCAAGCTGACCAGTTCGCGCGCCACAAAATTCATGCCCGACGTCAGATTTTCAGTTGGTGTATTCAGGTGAATAGCACATTGAGCACGCTGATATTGCACCCGGCAATCAAAGCCCAACTTCAGGTTCTTCTGATCACTTTTTTCCAGCACTTGTTGAACATGCCAGAATAGTGCCTCACGGGCTAAATCACTGCGCCAGTAGCGGCTTAACGCAACGGAGTCCTGAATCGGATGCCAAGGGGTATCCCACATTAATGATAATGTGTCTTGTGTCGCCTGCTCACTCATCAAGCTCACCGGCTCTGGTGGCAGTGGCGCTAGCATCGCGATAGGTGCCGGCGTTGTACGTTTCCCTTTCAACTCAGAGAATGTTTTGCCAATTTGGGCAGCAATACTGCGGCTATCAACATTACCCACCACATACAATGTCATGGCATCCGGGGTATACCATTGCTGATAAAACTGTTTCAGTTTCTCGATATCTACTGGTTTTGCCACTGGCTGGCCGGGATCATGTCCCATCAGAGAAGAGCCTTTAAGGCGGTAACGCCACCAAGGTTCCTGAATATTTTGCGGGAATGTGGCAATAGGATCGGTTGCACTATTCAGTGCTGCATTGACAGTCGGTTCACTGATAGCCAGTTTGCCACTGGTATCGGATAACCACGCCAGGGCTTCTTTCATCAAATCGGGGCGGTTATTGGGCAAACTCAAACTGTATAAGGTGAAATCATAAGATGTAATAGCCGGTGGCAACGGACGATCGTTATCGACCCCTTGCTGCCATAGAGACTGAAGCTGGGCAGGAGTAAAACTCGCGCTGCTCATTAATGCCAGGCGCGGTAACAGATGGGCAAAACCAACGTGTTGTGCGCTCTCAGATAATGAGCCAGTATTAACCACCAGACGTAACTCGATCCGATCGCTAGGGCGCTGCGGTGTCGCTAGCAACTGCCATGAAAACCCGTTTTCTAATTTTCCCTGCTGCCAGGCAGGATCGGGTTGTAGTGCTTCAGCCTGCACATTACTGCTGGCGGCAGCCAACAATAATCCACCAACTATGAGACGAATTCTGGTGCCCTGCATGTGAACCCCTACTTAATAAACTATCCAAATTTGACCCTTCTTACTTGAAGTTGCAGCGGTGTTAGCGGCTTTCCTTCACCCGAATCACTGACTTGAGTCAACTCATCGGGATTCACTCATTTGCTGCCTACCTGCAACCCCAATGACTTTGGGTATAAACAATGCAATCCTTACGTGAACCATGCGTGTTTTCATGCAAATTGTCACAGTGAGAGCGGAACGTGGGAGTGTACCATTCTGTTAGACCGCATGCTTTTGTGGATGTCACTCATCAGAGTAAAAAATAGTATCTAAATGGTAATTAACACAAGAAATGATATCGCGGGGGTGATCACGAGGTGCTACCGGTGGCCATGTTAGCCACCGGTAGTGAATCGAATAGACAAATGACTTAATGTTTTATTCTGAGCGAATCAAGCAGATGTGCTGCTCTTTATCTCTTTATTCGGTAAGGTTTTATTTGATAACACCGCTTGTAGCTGATCGTTATCCAACTGGTTACACCATTTCGCGACAACAATGGTTGCAACCCCATTCCCCACCAGATTAGTCAGCGCACGGGCTTCCGACATAAAGCGGTCGATACCCAGAATCAGCGCCAAACCTGCCAATGGTAAATGCCCAACCGCAGAGATGGTGGCCGCCAACACGATAAAGCCGCTACCTGTAACCCCTGCGGCACCTTTTGAGGAGAGCAACAGCACCACCAATAAGGTCACCTGATGAATAACATCCATATGGGTATTGGTAGCCTGGGCAATAAATACCGCCGCCATCGTCAGATAAATAGAGGTTCCGTCCAGGTTAAACGAGTAACCGGTCGGGATAACCAAGCCCACCACAGACTTCTTACACCCCGCTTTCTCCATCTTATCCAGCATGCGCGGCAACACAGACTCTGAAGATGATGTCCCTAACACGATCAACAACTCTTCTTTTATATAACGGATAAATTTGAAGATATTAAAGCCATTGAATTTCGCGATAGAACCCAGCACCACCACCACAAACAACACGCAGGTTATGTAGAAGCAGATAATCAACTGACCCAACTGCACCAAGCTACCCACACCGTACTTACCAATAGTAAAGGCCATTGCACCGAAAGCCCCGATAGGTGCCAGGCGCATAATCATATTGATAATGCCGAAGATAACGCGGGAGAAGCTCTCGATAACATTAAAGATAAGCTGACCTTTTTCACCCAGACGATGCAGGGCAAAACCGAACAGAACAGCAAACAGTAAGACTTGCAGAATGTTGCCACTGGCAAAGGCACCCACTACGCTGCCAGGAATGATATCCAGCAAGAAAGGTATAATTCCTTGCTGTGAGGCTTGCTCGGCATAAAGTGCAACCGCCTTGGCATCCAGTGTCGCCGGGTCGATATTCATACCAGCACCGGGTTGCACCACGTTAACAATCACCAAGCCAATCAGCAGTGCAATGGTACTGACAATCTCAAAATAAAGCAGCGCAATGGCACCGGTGCGGCCCACCGCTTTCATACTTTCCATACCCGCAATACCGGTCACGACGGTACAGAAAATCACGGGCGCGATAATCATTTTAATTAGTTTAACAAATCCATCACCCAAAGGTTTCATCTGAGCGCCGAGCTCCGGGTAAAAGTGCCCCAATAATACGCCCAAGGTAATCGCCGTTAACACCTGAAAATAAAGACTTTTAAATACTGAAGCTTTCATAACTATGTCCTTTTGGGTAAATACACGGCAGCCTGTCGCTTTGCTCTCTGTGATGATTGAGTGACACTTCTTTTTTATCCGTGCTTGCGCGGAAAATAACACCCTCATAACAATATGGAAATTATTAGTTGCACTGGATTGCACCCTAAATGCGAAATTAAGAACTGAAACGCTTCAAGCGGCAGCAACAATGGGAATTCAGTCAAATCAACCAGACAATTAACTCAAAATGATTAGCTACAAGAATGAATGGAAAAGAAACAACCAACAGAAGTGAGGGTTTATCGGAATGAATGATTTTTGAAGGGAACGTTTGACGGGTAGTTGCCCCCTTTTGAGGGTAGGGAAAGGGGGCTATTTAGCAAAAATAGTCTGGGTTATTTGATGGCCCGACTGGGTAGCGCAGCAGCACTATTAATCGCAATTTCGTTAATGGCACTCCAGTTATTAACATCCGTACCGAAGGTATCCAATTTGATATATTTAGCTGTGACGGGAGTGAAAGTGAGTTTTTCACCATTTTTATCTGCGGAAGATGTTTCCAGACCTTCAGCCAATGGCTGCCAGTTCTTACCATCATTGGAGTAAAAAATGGAAAACTTCAGTTTCCGCTCGGTGGGTTTAAACGGAACAATCAGAATATTTTCAATGGATTGTTCTTTATCCAGTTCAAGCTGTACCCAACTCTCGCCAGATGCCGCCCAACGCGTTTTAACATCACCATCAGCGATATTCGCCGGAACATGGCCTTTTTCACTGTCATAACCGGATGCCGTTACCGCAACAATTTGTGCCGCATAGCCAGATGCGCAAAACAACGAGCCGAGCAAAACTGTGGCTAAAACTTGTTTTTTCATCAACCTATCCTTTTTATCACGACGATGAGAACCCGTGGGTAAAAGCGCCGGGCAAGCAGACCCTGGGAAGCCGCTGCTCGGCACTTTTTACCAACAGCGGCCCCAGCACGGGCCGCTGTCGGGACTATTTACGGCCGTTCGGTTGCAGCTTCTCGCCCACATTGAGCAAGAACAGTTCATTATCACGGGTTGACACTCGCGCTGAACCGTCATCCATTCGATAAGCCCCTTCCGTGAAACCCGCACCATTGAGGAAAGGTGCCACTGCCTGTGGTTTATTGCGCAATGACGCTTCCAGAGCCAACAGAGCGTAAGGTTCTATGGCATCAACATCGGCATATTGGCGATCAGGTGAGGCCATGAAGAAGCCGTCGATATAACGTGTTTTAATGATGTTATCGCCGATTTTCTCTGCCAGTTTTCGATAATCCGCCACCTGACTGGCATGGTAGAGATCCAACAAAGCAAACAAGGCGTAAGGATCACTGTTGGTGGTGTCCATATTGACTTTGACTTCTTTGCCCGGCGCAGTACCGATATCACCCAGCCCCTGGTCGTTGGCAATACCACGGGCCACTTTCCACAGTAATGGGTCATTGTCGATAGCATAAGCACGCGCATAAGAAATCAGGAATTCATTACCTGCTTTGTATGGTTTGAGCACTGTGCCTTTTTTGCCGTAATAACCATCACGCGGCAGGGTGTAATTCGACAAATCCTGCCCGTTGGCTATCATTGGACGGAAGGTATTGTCTTGATCGTTATAGGCATATTTGGCGAATGCTTTCAGACCATCCACCGTCCATTTCAGCAAGTCCTGCCCCTGTGGACCTAAGTCTTTACCCAATTGCAACTGCATCAAGGCATTTTCAGAATAAAGGGTGCTGGTGCGCCCTTTGAGCATCATATTGCCTTCCAGTGCTGCCGGGCCGAACTCTGGCCCAAACTGGCGCTGAGCGCGGTCACCGAATTTGGAATGGGTATCGGCATCATCAGTGGGTTCTTCACGTTTCAGGGCTTGTGTGAACTGATAAACACCGAGGCCCGTTTTGGCGTCACGCGGCAAAACATACTGATCGGCCAGGCGCTTAGCCCAAGTTAATGCGCCCTGATCTTGCTGGTGTTGGTAAAGCAGGGATGCGGAATAAATCAGATCATTCCCCGCATTAAGGAAACTCAATCCCTTGGTAGCAAAGAAAGGTGGCTGCTGCTCAAATTTGCTTTCCCACAGTGCGCCCATCGGTTTGCCATATTCACCGTGGCGGCTGGTTTCGAGAATACGCCAATCATAAACATGGGCATTCCAAAAACCACGAATAAAGCGAGCGGTGGCATCACTGTCGACACTGAACATCAGGTCATAGTAGGGATAGGCATTTTTCAGCTCATGCACCCTCTCTTTTTCACTTGGCCCTTCTGGCTGGAGGGTTTTCAGATCCACAAACCGGTGTCCTCCCCAATACAGTAAGCCACTCGGATCTTGATAGTTCTGGAAGTGATAGCGAACAATATCTTCAGCACGCTTCTGATAGCGCGGATCACCACTGAGTTGGCTCAAGCCACTCATGACACGCATTAGATTTTGTTGTGCCGAAAAGTTTGATAATACTGCCCGACGGCCATCGGGGAATATCCATTCCAATTGCTGTCCGGTTCGGGGGTCAACACCATCCGCCAGCAGCGGGCTGGGCTTATCACCGTGGTAAGTATCGGATGCCTTGTTTAATACATTATCGACATACTGTTTTACCACAGTCAGGCGGTCGGTATCCGCTGCCTGTCCGGCGGGTATATACAGCGTTGCCAGCGCTGCCATACTCAAAAATAACGCTCTTTTTTTCATTACTTCGTTACCTGTCAAAAATCGTTATAGCGAGGTGTGACCTCTAAGGTCAGAATTTAATTATTTCAACGCGGGATCAGAAACTGTATTTGATACCTACACGGTAACGGGTTTGGCGCTCATCGGTATTTTTGCTACCGGAAACATTACCGATAGCCATATAAGGCGACCAGTTCTTATCCCACTTATACGTCAATTTAAAATCATGGGTCCAATCGTAATTTTCGTTATCCGATAAAATTACACCGGCTTTATTCGCTTGCTTGTAATCCAACTCATAGTCTAATTGGAAGTCTTTATTGATTTTATAACTCAAAACACTCGTCAGATTATAACCATTTTCAGACGTGTCTTTTTTGGTATTAATATTGGCGCTGGTGCGTTTGTAATAAGGACGATAACGCAATGAAACAGAGAGATCATCAGTGATATTTGCCTTACCACGCAGATAAGGACGATAGCTGTTAGCCGTCGAGCTTGAATCTAATGAGAAGCCTGGTTCGATAGAGAATGTTTTATCAATTTTATAGACATAGCTGGCAACTACTTCAGTGCCGTTACTCACACCTTCATGGAATGGCTTATCTTTGTCACTGCCGCTTTTCCACTTACCTTCCAGTGATAAACCGAAACCATTAGCAAAGCGGTGAGACATTAATAAGCGGTCTTTGTGATTATTACCACTTTGGTCTTGTGTTTCATGACGATAGTCAATAGTTACTGCCATTGCGCTGGTGCTGATAAGTGATGCCACTGCCAGAGATAATAATTTAAATTTCATTACAGTTACCTTATTTTAATAAATAACATTAATTATTATGATAAATATAAATCTCACTTATGAAACGCCATTCTATTTATTTTGATATAAAGTTCCGAGATCCATGGCTAATAGTTGGAAATTAATAGAACCAATATCAATTTATGTGACAGGGTTCAAAGTAAATAGTTTTTACTAATGCACTGACACTGTAAGTTTTTTGTTATAGCCTAGAGATAGCAAGGGGTAGGACTATTTCGAAGGGGATCGCCTTCGAATTAAATAGTCTTGACTAGGTAGGTATTAATATTGTATATGTGGCTGAATAAATAAAATAGATGTCAGTCGAATATTTTCTTATCGGTATTATTGTTGGTTTTAATCACTTTTATATAATAACGTTATTTTCGCAGAGGATAATTTGGCAATCAATACACACCAAAGTATGGCGAAGTGGGTATTTTAGATTAAAATCTATTTTTATTTAATATAGGGAAGGATAATATTTTGGTCGTTCCTATTTAGATGAAAATACTGATATTCGACTAAAACCCAGTGATTAAGCACAAATCAAGTCAGTGATTCGGGTAAGTGAGAGAAGCTAACACAGCTGTAGCGTCGTGAACGCAGGGTAATACCCAAAGCCATTGGTGTTACAGCAAGGCAGCGAGCGAAGGCATCCCGATGAGCTGACTCAAGTCAGTGATTCAGGTAAGTGAGAGAAGCTAACACCGCTGTAGCGTCGTGAACGCAGGGTGATACCCAAAGCCATTGGTGTTACAGCAAGGCAGCGAGCGAAGGCATCCCGATGAGCTGACTCAAGTCAGTGATTCAGGTAAGTGAGCGAAGCTAACACCGCTGTAGCGTCGTGAACGCAGGGTAATACCCAAAGCCATTGGTGTTACAGCAAGGCAGCGAGCGAAGGCATCCCGATGAGCTGACTCAAGTCAGTGATTCGGGTAAGTGAGAGAAGCTAACACAGCTGTAGCGTCGTAAACGCAAGGTGATACCCAAAGCCATTGGTGTTACAGCAAGGCAGCGAGCGAAGGCATCCCGATGAGCTGACTCAAGTCAGTGATTCGGGTAAGTGAGAGAAGCTAACACAGCTGTAGCGTCAAGGGCGCAGGGTAAAGCGAGTATCGAATTCCTCACGTGATAACGGCTCCGAAAATAAAAAGCCCTGACCACATCGAATACCGTGTTTGAGTAGCCATTGCCGTTGTTCTTCGGTCTCGACACCTTCAGCCATCACACGGAGTTTCAGCACATCAGAAATGGTACTGATAATTCGCGCCATCGCATCGTCTTCTGGCAAATGCTTCACAAAGCTTTTATCCAATTTAATGATATTCACTGGCAAGCTTTTCAGGTGATTGAGATATTGCAGACTCGAATAGCCGGTACCGAAATCATCCAGAGCAATCGATAAACCCAGCCCCTGTAACTCACGCAGCAATACATACGCGGCGTCGAGATTTTGAATCTGGGCGGTTTCTGTGATTTCCAACACCAATTGGCTCGGGTCAATGTTATAGCGACCAATCACGGTTTTTAGATGTGTAATGATACTATCGCATTGTATTTGCAAACCGGAAATATTGACCGCCAATGACAAGTTCATTCCTTGTGCTTTCCAGTCAGCCAGAATGCGGCATGCTTCCTCCAGCACCCAACTACCGAGCGGCATCATGGCCCCACTCTCTTCCGCATCAGGGACAAACTCAGAAGGTAAAAGATAACTGCCGTCCGCCTGACGCCAGCGTAGCAATGCTTCGGCACCGATAATCCGCCGCTCTTCCATATCCCACTGCGGTTGTAAAAACAGGACGAAATCACGACGTTCAATCGCCTGCAAGATATCATTTTCCTGCGCCAACTGCTTTTGCGTTTTATGCAACGAAGACCGATCTGTGCTTTGGGTACGGCTCATTTCCGTATAGGCCTCAGTTAGCAGTTGCTGGTTACGATTATAATTGTGAACCAATATACCCAGTTCATCATCCTGATGATGGGCAGGCATAGTCAATTGATGGTTCAGCACACCTTGCTGCCCAATATGTTCCAGCTCTTTAGCCATCGCCCGCAATGGATGAATAATCAGGCGATTAATACACCAGGCAATAGACACTGAGAGTACCAGTGCCAACAACAAATAAGTCGAGAGCATTGCCGACAAGGTGCTCAGAATAAACTGATACATACGATACGAGTCCACTTGTAACACCAAATGTGCCAGTGGTTGCGGATTAGCAGAGACTCGCTCCAGTGAATACAGCGGTACCGTTATCTGAACGGGCAGAGCAAAAATACGCTTGGCCCAGCGAGGGACTGGCCGCTCGGTGGGGAAACTTGCGTGTAAAACCTGAATTTGATTAGGCAGAATCACATCGGCACGGCTAAGAATGCCAATGGGCAGTAAGTTATTGAGGATGTTTTTGGCTTGTGGGATATCAACGCTCAAAATGGCTTCAGACAGCGGCTGACGCACGGAATAAGCGATACTCTCCAACTGCTTGGCGTAGTCATCTTTGCGCTGCTGCACAAAGTGGAACAACTGAAGAACGATAAAAATACAGATGGTGACCAGTGCAACAACGGCCACTGCTGCCATTTGCTTAATCGTTAATGAACGCCTTACCCGCAAACTCACTCCCACCCATTCCGACTGAATAAAATATGATGGTTGCCACTGTGATGCGGCGACTCATCAATGCTGTCCGAGTATACTCGATCGCCCTGAGATTTTATCTTGCGAAACTAAACCGGTTGGGAAGAATACCGTGGGTTTCGGTCTTTTCCTATCAAGATCGCAACTTCAAAGTGCTATTAAACACGATGAAGTTGCTTTTTTATGCAAATAAACTCAACTGGCGATTACTTAAAGTCCGCGTAAGGCACTAACGGTTGTGGTGGCATATCCAGATCACCCTGCCATCCTGCCATTGAGTAGCGCAGGTAAATCAGCGCATGGCTTGGGGTATAATCTTTTGCTTGCTGGATATCCACTCCGGCACCCAGTGTCCAATGCGAGCTCAGACGGCGCTCAATTAATGCGCGTAAGGTGTAGCCCGCACCATTACTGCTGTCACCATAATCAAGATCATTCCGATCTGAGATACTCTTAATACTGTTGTTCAACAGACTTTGCAGTGGGTAACGTGCGCGATCATTGGTGGCTGAATGTGATAATGAAACCGACCCACCCAACTCCCAAGACCAGTTATCTGTCCGCTGCCGATAGTTTACCGGAATAGCCAGTGACAAATACTTTTGCGGACTGTAATACCCGCCCTGACCTAGTGTGTAGCCACTGAGATCTTTTTGGTAATGCCACCACATGCCATTCAAGCCGATGGTAAAACGGCGGTTATCTTCATTGATCAGCTTATAATAATAGCCAGTCATAAAACGCAAGCGCTGGTTATCAGCCACATTTTGTCCGGTCAGATAGTGATAACTTAAATCACTCCAGACCCCATTAGCCTCACCCCGGTCATAACTGGCACCCAAGCTGACACCGTTGGCACGAACGCCGCCCCAAGTAACATTGGTATTGGGATCACGCGTTCCGGCAAAGGCCAGTAACGAGCTGGATAGCGGCCGCCGTGACGCCGTTGCAGTCCAGCCAATATGGTTCCAGCTGTTGCTGTATGCCAAGCCGCCGACCACATCGACCACCTCAAATCCCATCGGGGTAGTACCAATATCCGTGGCCCAATGATCATTTTGCCACCCCATTGCGATACTGGTGCCACTCGCGCGCTGGCGAATATCACCCTCGCATCCGGCCTTATAACAAGTACCGAACTTCTCCTTATATACACCCTTGGTATTCGCAAATGTGCTGGCATTCATCTCAATGATGTCACTACGGAAAAAAGCGCGGCCATCTGCAAGCGGTGTATCAACCTGAGCCATAGTATTAAACGCGCTCAGATCAGAAATACCCCCTGTGCCGCTAGATCCCCAATAATCCTGATCCAATGTGACGCGGGTATCCTGCTGCCGATAGAGGTCGGCAGCATCAGCACGAATACCGCGTTTGAGCCAATCATCCGTGGCCTGATTACGTGTCAGTAAGGTATAGCTGTCATTATCTGTCGGCAGTGTCGGTGCAATACCGCTGGCGACCATCGCCTGCTTGAAATCATCTTGCGCAGCAACTGGCTGCCCTTGTGATTGTGCTAAACGGGCCGAGTCACGAAACACCAGCGCATTATCCTGTGATGGTGCGCCTTTGGCGGCAGCCGGTTTCAACCGTTGGAAGATATCGGCTGCTTTTTGTGGATCACCCACACCGCTCCAGGCATTGGCGACCCGCCGTTGGGTATTTAAGCTGGCACCTTCGCCCGTCAGTGGTTCAGTTTGCAAATGCTGACGTGCATCGCTAAGGCGGCCTTCGGCAATATAAGCCTCAATTTCACCCAAACGCGCATCAGGGTTTTGTGGCTCGCGCGCTCGAATACGCTGATAGCCCGCCAGCGCTTCACTGTAATCGCCGCGTTCCAGCGCCCAATCAGCCAGTGTCAGGTCAATTTGTGTATTCGCAGGTTGCTGACGTAACGCGGTTATCGCCCCGCTTTCATCACCATTTTCCCGTAGCTGACGCGCCAATGTCAGCACTTGATCTAATTTCAAGCGCTGATCTAATTCACGGATATTATCGTTCCATTGCGCCGCAGGCAGTGTGGTCAGATGTACCAATGCCTGGCTATCTCGCTCGGTGCTGGAAAGGTAGAGCGCGTAAGCATAGACCTGCTCTGGGTCACCCGGTTTACGACTGGCCAATTGGTGGAACTCTGCATCCGCTTGCGCCAAATGGCCATCTTGCGCCAATGCTTGTGCTAACCGGTAAGTTATCCAGACATCATTCGGTGCCATCTTTTGCGCTTGCCGGTATTTCTCTGCCGCCTGATGCCACTGTTGCTGTGCCGCCAACATTTCAGCCTGCTGTTTCAGCATATCCAATTGCAGGCTATTGAGTGTGTCGCGCATTTTTGCCTGTTGGCTACGCGGCAAGTTATTCAGGTAATTGAGTGCTTTTTGTGGGGATTCACGTTGATAGATATTTGCCAGGCCACGCACCGCGCTGCTATTGGCTGGATCCAGACGCAATGCTTGCTGGTAATGCTGCTCGGCAGTTTTATCATCATGACGGGCCACGGCCACATCCCCCAAACCAATCAGTGCATAACTGTCGCTGCCATCTATTTGACGTGCCTGCTGGTATTTTTGCTGGGCCAGGGCAGTATTACCGGCTTTCAGCGCCTTATCCCCTTCATCATTCAGCAGCCAGTAACGGTTGGTCTTGATCAAACTGGCCCATTTATCGCTCTTCAGACCGTCTTTATCTGATTTTTGTGCCTGTTCAAACAACCGCAAAGCCTGTGCACGATCTCCCGCACGGGCATAAGCCAGGCCCAGTGCGCCCACAATTTCTGGATCATTGGGAGAGGCTGCCAATGCTTGTTTCAATGCTGGTATTGCAGCCACGCCACTACCACTGTCAACTTTCGCCAGCCCACTTAACCGCGCCTGGTAGGTTGGATCGGCCAACATCGTTTGCTGATTAGCCAGCTCTTTGCGAGCAATATCTGCTTGTGGGCCAGTTGAAAACACATCAAGAAAATGGGTCAATGCGGTGACACTTTGCGGGCTTACCGTCATCGTTTTGATGGTATCCATCCACAAATCAGCGGCATCTGACGTTCCGTTCGGGTCTGTGGCCACTTTCTCCAATAGCGCGTAGCCTTGTGCGGCCTTTTGTTGGCTGAAATACATGCGCGCCAATGCCATGCGCAGAGCGACGTTGCCCGGATATTGTTGGTCTAACGAAGCAAGTTTCTGGGTAGCCAGGACTTCCTGACCCGGTAACCGCGCCACCAGCCGCCAATATTCAACCGCCAGATCCAGTGTGGGTGGATTCCCTTGCAGCAACTGATCATATTTAACTTTTGCTTCTGCGACTCGCCCTGCGGTTGCCAACAGGCGCGCCTCTTGCAATTGCTGACGCACCTCTGGTTTTGTCATGGCCAACATCAGTTTAGCGCGCCGATACACCTCAGAGTCAGGTGCCAATTGTTGCAATTTATCTAACTGTTTTTGTGCTTCCGCCAGATTCCCTTGCCGCAATGCCTGACGTATTCCCGCCGCAATGACATCCGGATTATTCGGGTCCATCATGTTCAGGCGATACAGTGACTGCTTAACCAACTCATCTTTATTAGTCGCCTCGCCCAATCGTACCTGTTCGAGTAAAAACTGGGTTGGCGAGACAGCTTCGGCCCCCCGCGCCACACCAACAAATGCTTGAGGCAATAACGCCAGGCTTAACAGCCAGTTTATTTTAATGTTGCGCATTGACTGTTCCATGAGGGCTGAAGCTCACCCTGCCGATTAAAGCTATAACGATGTTGTGCCCATCCCTGACCAAACAGTGTCAGCACCGCACTGTAGTAAGCATCGGCTCCCGGAGGTGAATCTTGTACCCGTTTTTGTTGTTGGCTAAGCGCCTGCTGATTAAACGGTGCAGGACCACTGGCTAAAAACGGTAATAATGCCGCCGAAAAGCCAACCGGCCCATCACCGGTTGTTTTGCCAGTCAACGTATCGGCCTTTTCCGGTGGCAAACCTTGCTGCTGGGTGACTTCAGCCATCGGTTGGAAGTGTTGGATAAGTGCCGCCTTTTGCGGACTGTTATTTGATAACATCCCGGCCCATAAGTAAGTACGAATCGCATCGTAGCTACCGAGATTTGGGTGAGTTTCATCCGGCTGCCAGCCTTTATCTTTTTGCCACACCACCCAGTCAGGGCTGAAACCACGCGGTGCTGTTTCCAGCCATAGCCGCTGATTGGTTTTCACCATAGCTTTCCACGGCCCGGCAAGGGAGGCGAAACGCGCCAGCAATTGTGGTGGCAAGTAGCTCGGATTGAGCCGCCAACGCTCTTCATTATTAAAGCCAATTTTGCCCGGTAATAACATTTCACCTAAGCCGGGAATATTTACCACTTCTTCTTTGGCAATGCGTTGCAGCAGCAAGGTTCCTATGGTCTGGTAGCGGCGAGTATCCCACAATCGGCCAGCCTCTAATAAACTGTAAGCAATCCATAAATCAGCATCCGAAGCCGAGTTTGGGTCGAGAATATCCCAGCTATGCTCATTGCGTTGCCCCCACAACCATGCGGGTAGACGGGCGGTTAAATCTCCCGCTGACAAGTTATTTTCTGTCCAAGTGAGTAATCGATCGAATGTCTCGCGATCATCAGCTACCAGCGCAAAAAACAAGCCGTAACTTTGCCCCTCCGACGTGGTGACTTTCCTCGGGTTGCTGGGGTCGATAACTCGCCCCGACTCACTGATATAGTGTTGTTTGAACTGCTGCCATGCTGGCCAATCACAAGCTGCTGCGGTACCAAAACTGGCAAGCAGCAGCAGGATGCATACCAGTCGTTTAAACATCACGACCATCCTAATTAATCTCTCTCATCAGGTGATAACCGGCGGCGGCTAATCAGGCGTAACAAGCGCCAGGCCATCATTGCAGCAATCACTACGACTAATACCGCGACACCCGCCAGCAGAACCGGATGGGTAGATAAGCTGTGCCAGATGCGCTCCCACCAAGGTAAATGGCCGACATCATAGGTGTCGCCAACGCGCAGGCTGTTCACGCCTGACTCACGGATAACCGCGACCGAGCCAAATACCGCCTCACGTTTGCCGCTGTCGAGCAACGCGTTATTCAGTAAGCTGTAGCCATGCGGGCTGTCAGCCAATAACGCCACGATACTGCGCTGCGGGAAGTTAGGTGACTGTACGCCGATAATGGCCGACATCGCTCCTTCAGAACTGACGGTCACTTTGCTGTCCGCCACTCTATCGGAAGCGGGAGCTAACATGTCCGGCAAGCCCGTTTGGCGATTTGGCATTTTGACCCAGCTCTGGGTTTGATCCACCAGCAAGTTAATCTTCTGGTCATCACGTAATTCAGGCGGAATGGTACCGATAATCAGCACATCGACATCTTGGTCTTTTGCCTGTGACCAGTCGTCGGTGATGTTGATACCCACCGCCGGATAGCCGACTTGCGCCCCGATATTCCCCACGGTATTCAACAGTGTAGTCAGTTGTGACGGCGCAGGTTTCGGTGGCACCAAGACCAGGGTCTCGGAGAGATCTGCCAGACGACTGAATGGGAAGCCGGCATTAGCAAATGCCCGTAAATCTGGCATTTCCATAAAGTGACGGTAACCGGAGAAATCGATAGTGGAATTACCATCAATCACCGCGTGGTTTGGCGCGGTCGAGTAGGTTTCACAGCGCCCTTCCGCACCGCTCGCCAACAAGGTGCTGTAGTCAAAATCAAAGCGTAACTGGTTGGTGGCCCCCAGTTTCAATGCCGGAATGGTCAACCGCCTGGCAGAGTCTTGTAAGCCTTGCAGTAATGGCAGACGCAGGATTTTACTGTCTTCCGGCGTATTCGGCGACAGCGGGTAGTCCTGCACAAATTGATTATTCAGGCTAATACTTAAGCGGGAGCCATCCATTAGGCGCGTTGAGGTGTAACGATATTTCAAACGCATATCAATGCCCGCACTGCGGATCAGGAACAAGTCCGGTGGCAGGTTCAGCGATAATGAGATCGGCGGCGGCAACAAACCGGTAGTTTGCAGTTGATCCGGATATTGCTGTAACTCAGCAAAAGTCATTGGCCGGTCGGTACGCACCCAGTTTGGCGCATCATAAGGCTGGCGTGGTACCAGTTGCTCGACTTTATCTACCGTCACATTTTGACCACGGAACAGAATATTGCCTTGCGCTATCCCCTGTGCCGCCATGATCAGGTCATTATCATCACGGCCCAGAATCAGTAACAGCTTCACATACGGGTTATCCGGATGACTGATAATTTCCACCGTCGGTGCTTTGACTGGCGGGTAATCTTTCAAGAAATCAGGGCGTTGAGCATTAGTTGCAAACACCACAGCATGTTGAGTCGGCAGTTGATTATACAAAACAGGAAAGTTCTGCCCACGCCATTGCGCTTTGTCACCCAGCCAGGATGCAAAAATAGACGCCGCGCGCTGCTGCGCCACATCAGGTGCCGTAGCGAAAACGACAGGTAACGTTAACGGGCGGTTATCCCGCGCATCAAAGAAAGGCTCTGGGAAATGGGACAAATCATTTTTGACTGCCAATGATTGATAGCGTAAATCCAACGAGCTGGATTTGCTGATATCCAGCCACAGCGTATTACTGGCCGGATTCTCACAAATGTTTTGATAGTGGCCGACAAACACTAACCGCAGCCGATTGAAATCACTGATATAAAGCGGATCAATCGGCAACTGGAACCGTGTTGGTTTACCCAGTTGCTCTTTGGTGATTGCCGTGACCCCCATCAGCTCATCATTCAAAAAGACTTTAACCTGTGATTCCACCGGAATAAGTGAAGGTGACGGCGTAAATTCGAGGTTTAACATCGCATTAGTGACAACTTCATCACTGCGCACGCCAAATTCAATCACCCCTTCTGGATGGGTACCGCGCAAGGCGAATGTCCCCGGTGGCGGGGCAATCTTGGCAAAGGTGTAAGTGACATCGCGAACGGGGACATTCGGCAATGCCGCCGGAGCGACAGGAGCTAAATCCACTGTTGCTGCGACAGCAGTGGTCGAGGCCGCCGATTGAAGCGACGGAACTGCTGGTGTTTCGGCATGGGTGAATGGCGTCAATCCCAAAGCCAGTGCGGTAAACCAGGTTATTTTTCTCGTCATCATATCATCATCAATGTTGAGCCACTGTCTGGCCCTGGCTACTCGGAGCCTGATTTTTATCCACGCCGTGGGGTACAAACGATGCAATCCAGGCAATCAGGGAGGTAAATCCTATCAATACATTTCGAATCACCGGCGGAGCATAGCTGGCCATACGGACATAGCCTCTAAAGCCCAGCGCCAAAACATCACGCAGGCTTTCAATCGGTTTATCTTCTGGGAAGCCATCCTGCCACAGCGCCCACGTGTCAGCGCGAGCAAAAGTACACTGTATAAAATCAATATGTTGGGACACGCTCAGTTGATGCATCCGCATCCCGACTTTAGTGCCAAAGGCGCGGGTGACTTCACACGGGAAGGTATATTCCTGTGCGCCGCGTTTAAGCAGCAGATGTACCGCTTCGCCATCTTTCAGTAACCCGGCTTCACGCATTTCGATCCCCACCCCACCATCGGAATAGTCACGCAGGGTACAGGAGAACAAGTGACCATCAGCACGCGCCACCGCTGCGGGCATGGCAATCTCGACACGGTGGGATTGGCGAACTTGTTTGGCTTCAACCGCCACCGCTACAGCCCCGCCTAAAATCGTCATATTATAAATGACCCACACCAGGCTAATCACCACGGTCATGATTTCAGTCGCCGGGCCATAACCCAAGCGCCACAAGCCCGCAATCAAACCGGCCAGATTTAGCAATACCAGCGCCATATAAGGGCGGGTTATCACCCAATCCACATGCTGCGCTTCGACTAAACCGCCTTTTGCCGTGACGTTAAATGTCCCTTTATGCGGATTGAGCAGCGCCACGGTGGTCGGGCGGGCAATATACCAGGCCAGCACCGTTTCATAGATTTCACTCCAGAATGAGTGGCGATATTTACCCTGTAAGCGCGAATTGGTCAGGCTGGCGTGAATCATATGCGGCAACACATAAAGGGCAATGGCCAGTGCGGGGGCGAAAATGATGTAAGCATGCAGCAACAGGAATGCCAGCGGCGCGGTCAGGAAGATCAAACGCGGAATGCCGGATAAGAAGTGCAACATGGCGTTGGCGTAGCACAAGCGCTGGACAAATTTCAGCCCTTTGCCCAGCAGCGGGTTATCCAACCGGAAGATTTGCACCATGCCACGCGCCCAGCGGATACGCTGTCCGATATGTGCGGACAAGCTTTCGGTTGCTAATCCGGCCGCCTGCGGAATACGAATATAAGCTGAGGTGTAACCTTTGCGGTGCAGACGCAATGAGGTATGAGCATCTTCGGTAACCGTTTCCACCGCGATCCCCCCGACCTCATCTAGCGCACTGCGGCGCAACACGGCGCAGGAGCCACAGAAGAAAGTCGCATCCCACATATCGTTACCGTCTTGTACCAAGCCGTAGAATAACGTGCCTTCATTCGGGGTTTGACGAAAACGCCCCAGATTGCGCTCAAAGGGATCAGGTGAGAAAAAGTGATGCGGCGTCTGAATCATGCCGAGCTTTTTATCTTTAAAGAACCAGCCGACGGTCAGTTGCAGGAAAGAGCGGGTGGGCACGTGGTCACAGTCAAAGATAGCGACAAACTCACCGGTAGCCTGTTTCAGCGCATTATTGATATTGCCTGCTTTGGCATGCTCATGAGTAGGGCGGGCAATGTAGCGCACCCCCACTTCTGCGGCGAATGCTTTAAACGCGGGCCGGTTACCATCATCCAGAATATAGATATTGATTTTATCTTTCGGCCAATCAATACCCAGCGCGGCATAAATGGTTGGTTTCACCACACCGAGGTCTTCGTTATAAGTCGGCACCATCAAATCAATGGTTGGCCAGCTATTGATATCTTCCGGCATAGGCACTGGTTGGCGGTTGAGCGGCCAAATAGTCTGGAAATAACCCAATACCAACACTACCCAAGCGTAGGTTTCGGCTAGCAGTAATAATAAACCGCACACCAGACTGACAGGGTCATCCCAGTTAAGGGTTTCGGTATAACGCCACCATAAGTAGCGGCAGGAAACTGTTAACGACAACACAATCAGCATCAGGGTAGGTAAGCGCCCTGGCACTCGCCGCACCACCATAGCAATAGCCCACAGCAACAATACAAACACGAATTGCGCCATCATGCCGAATGGCTGTGAGATACACAGCAGGGCTAAGATCCCGGTAAAAATACCTAAGATAATAAACAGGATACGGCGAGTACGCCTTGAAAGTTGGCTCAATCGGGTGGCGACTGATTTCTCTATTTTCTGAAGTTCAAAGCGCTGCGGCACACTCCCCAACCAACTGATATACCCCTGTCTTTTGTTTTTTACCCAACCTTTACCAACGGCCGCTGGCTGACGTTTTTTATCACCATCGGATTGCGGGCGAATTAATAGCAGCCACAACCCTTGCAGCAGATAACGTAAACCATCTCCCAAACGTGGGCGATTGGGGGAAATTTGCGGGAACCAGTAAGTGCGGTGTTGTATCACACTCTGCCAACTTGGGGACTCGAGACGTAGGAATATCCAACACAGCGGCAGCGCCAGCGTGGTGAGAAAAGCGGTAAGCACAGTACAGCCTTGCTGCATATAGAGATGATAGCGGCGGCGCATCCCCTGATAGACCGGGGTGAGGAATAACATCCGCATCAGGCGATTCATAGATCGCTTTCCACAGCATTAATCAGGCACCAATTTGCCAGAGTCATCACTTCTTCTGCCGCCAAACTTTGCGCGCTGTATTCACCCAATGGCTGTTTGGCTGCCAATGCTTCGGCCATTGCTTCGTCGCGATGAATAAATATGGGTAATAAGCTATCCAGACTTTGCAGCCAGAGCTGATGTAAATCCTGTTGTAAACGGCTGCTGGCAGAGAACTGATTAAGTAAAAAATGGCAGCCGGCAGGCAAATTTTGCTGATGCAGGCGGATATGGCAACTGGCATCTGCATGAATCAGAATCAGGGTTTGATCAGCCAGCGCCAGTGCCTGACGGGTGAATGCGCTATCACCGACGGGGATATCCAACAGAATCCAGCGATAGCTCGCATTGGCAAGCAATCGGGACAGATTCTCCTGCCATTGACGAGGATGTTGCTGCAAAGACGCGCTAAGTTGTTCATTTTCAGCTTGAGTTAATTGGCCGAACGGTAACAAATCCAGCTTCTCGGCATAGCGCATCGCCCCTTGCTGCCAGCCTTCGCCATCCACTTCAGCCCTAGCCCAACCACGGGATTGCTCAAAACTCATGTTAAAGTGCAATCGCAGTAAATTATCCGGTGAAAAATCGATCACCAAAACCGACTCATCCAGTTGCTGTAACGCCCATGCCAGAGCCGCGATTACCGAGGTGGTACCAATGCCCCCTCTGATGCCTTGTAATGCCAATACCGGCATAGACTATTCACTCCCTGCGGATTGTGCCAACTCGGCCAGCAATGGCCAGCGAGCCATCATTTGGGTTAATCGTTCCTGACGAACAATATCGATATAACTTAACGTGGGTAACGAGAAAGCCTGACTTAATGCTAGTAGATCATCCTGAGCTTCAAGTGAAGTTTTCTCATGGAATCGATTTATTATCGTCTTCATTTATCCGCCTTTAAAAAATAGGCTATGGTAATTAAGTATAACAATAACCAGAGTATACTTTCTCCAGATAAGATGAGTCTTAGATTAATATCAAGGCAGGAACATTGGTTAATACTTATTGCAATGTTACAATTGTTCTTTGAATTTATCCAGTAATTGGCCCAATAGCACTTTAACGAAAGCAGATAAAGAATCTATGTCACGATCTTTCTCATTAGGTGTTCGAAAAATCTGGGATGAATTAGCCATAATGCAGGCTCCCGGGTTCTATTGGGTCAATATTGAGCGTCAAGTTGATGCCAATTTATTTTGCCAGCAGCTTATTCGTAGCCAACCTGAAAATACCCGGGCAGCATTGATTTGTTCAGGGCAAAAACCTGAAAGTCTCCTGAGTAATATCGCCCATTCTGGCCCCAGTAAATTACCGTTATTTACCTTACCGGCTCAAAAAAACGCCTTAAAATATTTAACTCATGATTTAATGCGCTCGCTACGCCCACAACAGCGACTCTTCATTCTGTTTGCGCCCGCGAATCTGTGGCAAACCTTTACCAGCGAAGAGATGCAGCGGTGGCTCCAGCATATTCAGCAATGGCTGGAGGCCCAGAGCTGCACATTACTGGTGATTTGTCATAGCACTGGCATTAATAAAATCAAAAATCAGTTGGTCAGTCAGCACCGTTATTTACAAGGTTTGGCTAATCTGCAATGGCAGCAGGATAACGCACAATATGTGGTTTCTTGGTGGAGCACGGCAAAAGGAGTGACCGCCAACCAATTGGTTTTGCTCGAAGCCGACGACCAAGGCTGGAGCATGGCGGATGAAATCCAGCAAGCCCTGCCGCAATCACGCAATGATGAACATCTGTATTTAGCAGAAACCAGCATCCTGGAAGGCGCTCCTCCCCTTTCTACCCACTGGCAGTTGCTGGAATCAAATACCTCTCTGGCCCAGCGCGCAATGACGGCGCATGCCGCAACACTTATTTTTGCGCTGAATCAGAGTGAGCAAATTGATGAAATGGCGCATCAAATCCACAACATCCGCCGTCAACGCGGCAATACCGTCAAAATTGTGGTGCGCGAAATGCACGCCAGCTTGCGCTACAGCGACGAGCGCTTGTTACTGGCCTGCGGGGCCAATCTGATTGTGCCCCATGTTGCGCCATTGTCGCGTTTTCTCACGATGCTGGAAGGCATTCAGGGGCAGCGCTTCTCACGCCATGTTCCCCAAGATATCAATGCGTTACTGGAAGCATTGCGCCCCCTTCAGCTCAAAGGCTATCTGCCCCCCACCGAGTTCTACCAATCGGTGTTGCAGTTAATGAACAACACCTTGTTACCAGAAAACGGTAAAGGTGTACTGGTGGCGCTGCGGGCAGTACCGGGACTACAGGCGCGTCAGGCGCTGACACTGTGCCATTTGCGCCGCTATGGCGACGTGGTGACGGTATCTGATAATCGGTTGTTATTATTCCTTTCAACCTGCCGCATCAATGACTTAGATACTGCGTTAAGTCATATTTTCCGCTTACCGGTAGCCGAAGCATTCAGTAACCGGCTGGTGTGGTATCAGGATCAGGAGATCATCTCAGAGATGAACCGCATGATGAATACTCCCGAGGCATGGCAAAGCACCGGCGATAAAAAGACTTATAAACAAGAAGTTGATATGCCAGAGCAAGCGGAACGCACCCGGCGCACCCCCGTGCCACTGACACTGAATACCGGCCACCGTCAGGAGACCCTCTCATGAATCTCAATGATATTTGGCAAATTCTGTTGCTGGGGGCCATTATTTTTTTCCCGCTGGGCTATATGGCCCGCCGCTGGTTTCCGCGGTGGTGGGAGAAAAAACAGCATTTATTCTTATCCGCGCGCTATTTAAAATCAGAAGGGATCTGGTTGCGTGATGGCTCATCTTCACAGACTAAGAAATAACCATGAACGCAAAAAATAAACAGCAAGAATCGCAGAGTCCGTGGCGCTATTGGCGCGGCCTGGGCGCATGGAACTACTACTTTCTGCTCAAATTTGCCCTACTGTGGTTTGGTTACCTGAACTTCCACCCGCTGGCAAATCTGGTGTTTCTGGCCTTTCTGCTGTTCCCGATCCCAGCATATCGTGTCCACCGCTGGCGTAATTGGCTAGCCATACCCATCGGTATCGGCCTGCTTTATCACGATACCTGGTTGCCCGGCATCAACAGCATCATGAGCCAAGGCTCGCAGATCACCGGCTTTAGCTTTAGCTATCTATTTGAATTACTTAGCCGTTTCATTAACTGGGCGATGATAGGAACAGCTTTCGTCATTCTGGTAGGCTACCTGTTTATTTCACAATGGATTCGCGTCACCGTTTTTGTCGTTGCCGCCATGATTTGGCTGAATGTCGCCGGTATTGCCGGGCCAGCATTTTCTCTGGCTCCCACTGCGGAAACGGCAGCGACAACAGTGCCAGCGAGCACAGATCAACCGTCAGCAACAGGAAGTAGCCCTGTTGAAGCCGGTGGGCCACCAACCGACGCAAATCTGACCGCTCATTTGAATGCTTTTTATGAGCAAGAGAAAACTCGTCACACGACATTCCCAGCATCTTTACCCGGTGACGCGCAACCCTTTGATTTATTAATTATTAATATCTGTTCACTGTCATGGTCAGATATTGAGGCCATTCAACTGGATAAACACCCGCTGTGGGGCAAGTTTGATATTCTGTTCAAAAACTTCAACTCAGCCACCGCCTACAGCGGCCCGGCGTCTATCCGCCTGTTACGCGCCAGCTGCGGCCAGTCATCCCATAAAGATCTGTATCAGCCACAAGATCAACAGTGCTATCTGTTTGATAATTTAGCTAAACTTGGGTTTACCTCACAGTTGATGATGGATCATTCCGGTGTCTTTGGTAACTATCTGCAAAACATCCAGGATGACGGCAATATGCGCGCACCGATGATGTCGCAGAAAGGTATTAGCAATCAATTGGCCTCCTTTGACGGCGAGCCGATTTATAACGATCTGGAACTACTGAATCGTTGGCTGGAACAACAGAAGAATGGCGGTGATGCACGCAGCGCAACTTTCATGAATATCATACCGTTACATGATGGTAACCGTTTCGTCGGTACCAACAAAACGGCGGATTATCGTACGCGCGCCCAAACCCTGTTTGACCAGTTGAATACCTTCCTTGAAGAGTTGGAAAAATCGGGGCGGAAGGTCATGGTGGTCGTGGTGCCAGAACACGGAGCTGCCTTGGTTGGCGATAAAATGCAGATGTCTGGTCTACGCGATATCCCAAGCCCTGGCATCACCCATATCCCCGTGGGGATTAAGCTGATTGGCATGAAAGCACCACAGCCTGCCAGCCCAGTAGTAGTCAGTGCGCCAAGCAGCTATCTGGCGATTTCGGAATTGGTGGCGCGTATGGTGGATGGCAAAGTATTTAGCGCCGAAAATGTGGACTGGCAAACACTGACACAAGGTTTACCCGAAACCGCCTTAATATCAGAAAATGATAATGCTATTGTGATGCAATATCAGGGCAAACCCTATATTCGGCTAAATGGCGGTGATTGGGTACCTTATCCCCAATAATAAAAGTTGTTTAAGGATTTATTAAGGGTGCATCTATTGCACCCTTTTTATTCAGTTGTAAATCGTTTATTTATATTTATTCTGATGCATAACGCATAAATTTTATTTTAAGTTAATTCTTGCGGAATTAAACGTGAATATAGTCTACGGGGTTTAAGGTTAATTTATGATTGAAGATAGCATCATGCGTAATAATTAATTTACACTGCAAGCACTAATATTTACAGCTAACTTAACGAAGATCATTATGTTATAAGTCAGATAATAATATCTTTATTCAGCTATAAAAAACGCCGGATAACCGGCGTTTTCTGCTAACTGTTATATCGCGCTATTGCCATATTAACCGGCTTTTTCCGCTTCATCCTGATCAATAGCAAAACAAGCTACCATTTGGTCGCCGTACTGCTTCAATTGCGGCTGCAACTGAGTACAAGTGCCAAATGCCCGACGGCAACGCGCATTGAACGCACAACCTGGCGGTGGGCTCATTGGGCTCGGCAATTCACCAGTCAACTTAATACGCTCGCGGCGCATATCCGGGTTCAACCGTGGCGTAGCAGATAACAATGCTTGCGTATAAGGGTGACGCGGATTATTGAAAATGGCCTCTTTGCTGCCTTTTTCAACACAACGGCCCAGATACATCACCATCACTTCATCAGCAATATGTTCAACCACTGACAAGTCATGGGAGATAAAGACATACGACAGCCCCAGCTCTTGTTGTAAATCCATCATCAGGTTCAATACCTGTGCCCGCACTGACACATCCAGCGCAGAAACCGGTTCATCAGCAATCACCACATCCGGGTTCAACATCAACCCGCGCGCAATGGCGATACGCTGGCGCTGACCACCGGAGAACATATGCGGATAACGGTCATAATGCTCGGTTTTCAGGCCGACTTTCGCCATCATCGCCAATGTTTTTTCGCGGCGCTCTTTGCTGCTAAGTTTGGTATTGATTTGCAGCGGTTCTTCCAGGATCTGCCCCACTTTCTTACGCGGGTTCAACGAACCATAAGGGTTCTGGAACACAATCTGGATTTTCTGCCGCCGCAGCTTCTCAGCACTTTCATCTGGCTTGAGCAAATCCTGACCTTGGTAGTAAAGTTCACCTCCGGTTGGGATTTCTATCATGGTCAGTAAGCGGCCGAGAGTGGATTTCCCACAGCCAGATTCGCCAACCACCGCCAATGTTTTGCCGCGCTCTAAAGTGAATGAAACACCATCCAGAGCTTTAACCAGACGTTCCGGCGCAAATAACCCTTTTTTGACCGGATAGTATTTTTTTAAATCAATGGCTTGCAACAGTGGCTTGGTTGCCTGTGATTCATTTTTCATATCAGTAGGTTGACTCATAGGGTCGGCCTCCCCGCATCATCAAGCGGTGTATGGCATTTAACCTGACGCCCCGCTGGCCCCAACAGTTCAGGTTCTTCACGGCGACAGCGATCATTGGCATACGGGCAACGCGGGTTAAGCAGACAACCTTCAGGGCGGTCATATTTACCCGGAACCACACCCGGTAATGATGCTAACCGCGCTTTATCCTGTGCAAACTCCGGTAACGCCCGCAACAACGCCTGAGTGTATGGATGGCGTGGCGCACGGAAGATTTCCGACGATTTACCGGTTTCCACCACCTGACCGGCATACATCACAATAATATGATGAGCCGCCTCAGCCACCAGTGCCAGGTCATGCGTAATCAGCAACAGCGCCATATTTTCGCGCTGCTGTAATTCCAGTAGTAACTCAATAATTTGCGCCTGAATGGTCACATCCAGCGCGGTTGTCGGCTCATCGGCGATCAGCAGTTTTGGCTTGCATGCAATGGCCATAGCAATCATCACGCGCTGGCTCATCCCACCGGAAAGCTGATGCGGATACACATCCAAACGCGACGCCGGGTCAGGAATACCCACCAATGTCAGCAAATCCACCGCCCGCTGATGACGCGTTTTACGATTGCCGCCCTGATGTACCTTCAGCGCTTCCATTATCTGGAAACCGACGGTATAGCACGGGTTAAGGCTGGTCATCGGGTCTTGGAAGATCATCGCCACTTCCGCGCCCACTAATTGACGTCGCTCTTTTTCAGAAATCTTGGTCAGATCGCGGCCATTAAATTCCAGCTTATCGGCCATCACTTTTCCGGGGTAATCAATCAGCCCCATGATTGCCAATGAACTGACTGATTTACCAGAGCCAGATTCACCGACAATTCCGACCACCTGACCTTGCTCAATGCTGTAACTGATACGGTCTACGGCTTTGAACGGCGCACCTTCGTCACCGAAATGCACCGACAATTTATCTACATTTAAAAGTGCCATCTCTCTACCTCTGTTACTGCTTGAGTTTGGGGTCGAGAGCATCACGCAGGCCGTCCCCCATCAGGTTAAACGCCAGAACCGTCAGCAGAATCGCCACACCGGGGAAGGTCACGACCCACCAGGCGCTTTGGGCAAACTGCAACACATCAGAGAGCATGGTGCCCCACTCTGGTGTTGGCGGTTGTGCACCCATGCCGAGGAAGCCGAGAGCCGCCATATCCAGAATGGCGTTAGAGAAGCCGAGAGAAGCCTGCACGATCAATGGCGCAAGGCAGTTTGGCAAAATATTGATAAACATTTGGCGCATCGCACCCGCACCGGCCACTCTTGAGGCCGTAACGTAGTCGCGATTTACCTCAACCAGTACGGCAGCTCGCGTCAATCGCACGTAGTGCGGCAAGGCGACAAAGGTTAGCGCCAGCGAGGCATTCACAATGGAAGGGCCGAATACCGCCACCAACACCAGTGCCAACAACAGGCTTGGCAGTGCCAGCATGATATCGACCACACGCATGATGATGGCATCGACAATCCCACCGAAATAACCGGCCAGTAAACCGAAAACCACGCCCATCACCAGCGACAGCACCACCACCAGACAACCAACCAACAGCGAGAGGCGAGCACCGTACATCAGACGGGACAAGACATCGCGGCCCACATCATCGGTACCGAGAATGAATTTCCAGCTACCGCCCGCTTCCCAGACTGGGGGCTTTAGCAATGCATCGCGAAATTGCTCTGCCGGCCCATGTGGGGCAAGCCAGGTAGCACCTGCGGCAATTACCAGCATAATAATGATGTAAAACAGGCCGATTACAGCCCCTTTATTGCGCTTGAAATAGTGCCAAAACTCCTGCATTGGAGTCATCGGCTTCGGCGCACTTTTTACTGTAGACTCAGTAAGTTGAGACATTCTGCGCCCCTTATTTCTTGTGACGAATACGCGGGTTAACTACGCCATAGAGCACATCTACCAGCAAGTTAACTAAAATAATCATGATCGCGACCAGCAACACCCCACCCTGAACCACCGGGTAATCTCGGCGTTGCAAAGCATCCATCAACCAGCGCCCTAATCCTGGCCAGGAGAAGATGGTTTCCGTCAAAATCGCTCCCGCTAGCATGGTGCCGACCTGCAAACCAATCACGGTAACCACCGGCAATAAGGCATTGCGCAAGGCATGGACCACAATCACTCGCATCCGACTCAAACCTTTGGCGCGCGCGGTACGGATATAATCTTCGCCCAACACTTCCAGCATTGAGGAACGGGTCATACGCACGATAACGGCGAGAGGAATGGTGCCTAATACAATCGCTGGCAAAATCATATGCATCACAGCATCTTTGAAGTCACCCGGCTCGCCCCAAACAAAGGTATCTATCAGCATAAAACCGGTCAGCGGCAGGCTATCGTCGAGGAATACGGTATCGCTAACACGCCCCGATACTGGGGTTAGGTTCCATTGCACCGAAACCAGCATGATCAGCATGATGCCCCACCAGAAGATAGGCATCGAGTAGCCGGTCAGGGAGATCCCAACGGCGGTGTGATCAAATATTGAACCGCGTTTGACTGCTGCCAACACCCCGACCGGGATACCCACCGCGATAGCAAATAGCATCGCACAGATACCAAGCTCCAGTGTCGCTTTAAAGCGGGGAACGAACTCTTCCCAGACAGCAATACGGCTTTTCAGCGAAATACCGAGATCGCCATGTAATACGCCATTCACATAATGGAAGTATTGTTGATAAAGAGGCTTGTCCAGCCCCATTTCCGCCATGATTTGAGCATGACGCTCGGTGGAGATACCGCGTTCCCCAGCCATGATGGTCACCGGGTCACCAGGGATCATATGGACAAAAGCGAAGGTCAGCAAAGTAATGCCGATAAACGTTGGGATAACTAACCCCAAACGTCGGAGTATGAACTGCAACATATCCCGAACTCTCTGTATAGAATGCCAGGCTGCTCGTGGGCAACCCAGCTTATTAAACCTCCCCAATAAGCTATTTGCCATTTTGACCTAGGGCAGTGCTCACCACCGTCACGTAGCCATGATTTACAAGGTCATGGTGTCCGCTCCGGTGCTTGCGCGCTGTCCATGTCCAAAATTTCTGCGACAATAACACTTATTGGGAGAGGTTATATGGCTCACATCTGTATCTGTCTTAACCTATACCCTTCATACTTCAAACCGCATGTGCGTTGGCTGCAATTCGAATTATTTTGGGTATCAATAAGAAACCGGCGAATATGCGTATTCCACACATTCACCGGTTGTCTACAGGGTTAAAATTAATCCAGGGACACGTTCTCGAAATGGTGTTTACCCAACGGATCAACCACATAACCTTTCACTTCTTTACGCACTGGCTCATACACGGTTGAGTGAGCCACAATCAGCGCTGGCGCTTGATCATGCATCACAACCTGAGCTTGTTTGTAAAGTGCGACACGTTTGTCATGGTCAGACTCAGCACGCGCTGGCTGGATCACGTCTTCAAACGGCTTATAGCACCACTTGGAGTAGTTAGAACCTTGTTTGGCCGCATCACAGCTGAACAGGGTGGCGAAGAAGTTATCCGGGTCCCCATTGTCCCCAGTCCAACCCATCATCACAGTTTCATGCTCGCCGTCTTTGGCACGTTTGAGGTATTCGCCCCACTCGTAAGTCACAATTTTGGCTTTCACGCCCACTTTCGCCCAGTCAGACTGGATCATTTCAGCCATACGACGTGCATTTGGGTTGTACGGACGCTGAACTGGCATTGCCCACAGGTCGATGGCGAAACCATCTGGCAGGCCGGCTTCTTTCAACAGCTCTTTCGCTTTAGCAGGATCGTAAGCGTAGTCTTTCACATCATCGTTGTAGCCCCACATAGTTGGTGGGATCAGGTTCTTGGCCGCCTGGCCAGCACCTTGATAAACCGCATCGATAATCGCTTGCTTGTTAACGGCCATGGTCAGCGCTTGGCGAACCTTGACGTTGTCCAGTGGCTTTTTCTCAACGTTGAAAGAGAGATAACCGACGTTCAGGCCCGGTTGCTCCATCAAATTGATGGTTTTGTCTTCTTTCATGCGGGCAATGTCAGCCGGGTTAGGGTACGGCATAACCTGACATTCATTTTTCTGCAATTTCGCGTAACGGACAGATGCATCTGGGGTAATAGAGAAGACCAGACGATCAATTTTCGGTTTGGTGCCCCAGTAGCCATCAAATGCTTTGTACAGGATGCGGGAATCCTTTTGATACTGTTGCAACTGGAACGGGCCGGTGCCGATAGGGTTCAAATCGACTTTTTCCGGCGTGCCAGCTTTCAGCATGTTGTCAGCATATTCGGCAGACAGAATTGACGCAAAGTCCATTGCCAGATCCGCCAGGAATGGAGACTCTGGACGTGCCAGTTCAAAGCGCACCGTGTTGTCATCAACTTTAACGATATTGGTGATTAGATCACCCATACCCATACCCTGGAAGTATTCATAGCTGCCGCCAGATACTTTATGGTACGGATGTTTATCATCCTTCTGACGCATGAATGAATAAATTACATCATCAGCATTGAAATCGCGGGTCGGTTTGAAGTCTTTATTATCTTGCCACTTCACCCCTTTACGCAGGTGGAAAGTGTAAGTCTTGCCATCTTCACTCACTTCCCACTTCTCAGCCAGACCGGGTTCAATTTCGGTAGTCCCGAGTTTGAATTCAACCAGACGGTTATAGATAGGAACTGAACTCGCATCATAAGTCGTGCCAGAGGTGAAAAGCTGCGGGTTGAACCCTTCCGGAGAACCCTCAGAACAATATACCAATGTTTTCGCTTGTACACTGGCCGCTACGGTCAGTGCAATCAGCCCAATACCGAATTTCAGTATCCCTGTTTTTCCCAAGGAAATCGTCATCGCTTGTGCTCCATTATGGTGATGTGTGTTGTGTGTACGGCCAAGCCCTATAATTTTTTCGTCCGTGGACTGTACCGTTTTGGCCTATTAACCGCAGGGATGCGGAATTGAGATGTCGGATAATTGTTATCGCGACAGCAACTTTGAATGCATGAAATCACCCAAAATTACTCTCGATGACTACCCCTGAGGGTACCAATTTGGCAACAGTTGGTGGCAACGTCAATACGGTCTGAGTGGATTTATCAAGACAATGAGAAACAGTGTGCAAACATAAAAAAAACTTCTCGTTAACATTATCAGCATTAAAATTTATGCTATTAGCTGTAAGCTAGTTGCATTAACTGGCTAATGAAAATAAAGCAGTTGTAACATCCAGTGACAAACAAAAAAACTTTGTTGCCAAATGCTGTATATCTGTTCAGATTTTTTTGTAATATCGATAGAAAATAGAGGGAAATGCTATTGTGACAGCCGATAAGTGACGTGAACCTTGTCACATACAGCCGGAATCTCAAACATTTTGCGTGCTGTTAAAAAAGCGAAATATTGGCCCAGTTATCCATGTTAACCAAGAGCAGATATGGCTCTCAGATAGGCCGCCCCTTAATGACGCCCCAAATCAGTGCACCATGCCACCAGAGTAAAAGAAGTGAGTACAGATTCGGATAATAGAGTTCATTTAGGGCTTAAGGGTTCGGATAACATCGAGGCCACCATGTATCACGCCTGCATCACCAGGGAATGTTTTATAACGTAGCTCTATATCACTAAACGCACTGACGATCCTGCCTTTATTATTGCTTAACTCATTAGTATTAATCAGGATATTTTGAGAGGTAATGATATTCCCATAATCATTATCGACTGTTTTTGCTTTGAGCTGTATATCAGCAGATCCAGCACTTGCGTTCGACTTGATAACACCCTGCATGTTATTAATTGTGTAGTCAGCGGCAATGGACGTTAGCCCACTGTTAGCATAAATACTGCCTATTTTATTATTAACGTTATGCCCAGAAATTCTGATACCAAACTTCTCACCAACTTTATAATTCAAGCCTTGCCTGTCACTTTTTATTCTTCCCCCGATATTATCTATGTCACCACTACTTCTTAATTTTATTTTCGGTGCAGATACTCTTCCATTGCTATTATTAATAAATGATGTCGATATAAGATTGGCTACCGTTCCAGCATCAATTGTCCCTTTGTTTTTTATGCCTCCGCTTTTTGCAAAGATTAATATTTTATTAGCATACATCCCTCCAAGTTGAGTAACATCAACTGCAATATTAGTTTTGCTATCGTCAATATAGTCATATATCGGCTTGATATTTAATAATTTCCCAATTGGGGCATAATTGACATTCAGTTTCCCTGTCGTAACAGCGATATCGCCACTCCTTACTTCACCATCTATAATGAGCGAAGTTGAAAACAGATCCAGATAAGTATCAAAATCATCGTTATGCCTCAAGCCATTTTTATCAATACTAATATTTCCTTGCGCAACATGATACCCCATTAAATTGCCAGCCCGACTAAACACGGGTGTCCCGGTAGTAAGCGTGACATGGTTGGTATTATGAAATTGACAACTATTACAGCGGATTCCCGATGGATTAGCAATAATCACATGAGCTGCTGGGCCAATAACAGTTAAACTTCCATATAATTCGGTTTGTTTATCTGAGGTCACTTCATTTAAAATAACCTTTGCCGATTTATCAACCAGATTGGGGTTACCAACAAAACCTGGACCATCAACTTTAAGATTGTTAAAAAAAATCTTATTATATCCACGACCAAATAATAAATTAAATTCTTCATATTTATTATGTGATATTCCTTGAACTGTTGGTGTGGTGATATTAATAGTGGTAAAAACTGCTCCCTGACAATAAATATCTTGAGCCTTACAGTTTTTCTTCTCTTCAATATACTTATTTACACTTGGTTGTTGGTCTTTGGTTGCATGAGCATCAACAATCACTCTGGCAAATAAAGAAGGACTTATGTAGATAAAAATACTAGTCAGGAAATAAATATATATTTTTTTCATATTTACCTTAAAATTTTCGCTCAATTAGCTAATACTGCCAATTGAGAATAAAACCCAAGACAATGGGATCAGTATTAAAATGAGCTGGCTTATCAAGCGGAGTACTAATATTGAAGTCATAACCTAACCGTCGATAATACCCCCGAACACCTATAACAGCACCAACCAGACGATCGCCCAGTAAAAATTGCCCTCCTTTGTTACTCACTTCGCCATAATCCAGCCCTAAATAGAGTTGATTCGCGAGTTGTTGATTTATCCAGGCGATGTCATTTTTAAAAAACCAGCCTTGTGGCCCCACAAGTGCACTACCGGTAGTAAACCCGCGCACTGAATTTCGCCCGCCAATAGAAAATTTATCCTGCATAGTGACAGCCGATCGTGTGTATTGCTGGCTAAATGTCGGCTGATATTGGAAATGTTGTTCACCCAACATAAAAGGGAGATTCAGTGAAGCGGTCAAATTAATCAGTCGGGCCGTTGAGAAAGAATCCCTGCCCGGTGACGGGCGCGCGCCAAACCATTGGGTTCCTTGCTGATACTTAATCCCGCCACTGATGGTTGCCCAGCGAGTATAGTGAAGATGCTGCAACCCGAGTTGCCAGTCAACTGTATCCGACCGCTGGATTTCCAACTCTATATCAGCAAAAAAGCGGTTGGACTTACGAATTAACGCCCCAGTATAACCCACTGTTTTATAGTTATAGCCTCGCATTATCAACCATTGAATTTGCATATCCAGTGTTCGCCAATACGTATGATATTTATACGCGGTATTGGCCACCAACAAAGATTGGTAATAGGCTCCCTGGCTAGCCGCCATACTCAATAACCAATACCCAAAAGGGATTGAATAATGCAGGCCAAAATTGTGGCTCCCTTTATCGTGATGATTATCCAGCTCACGGCTGGCAGAGAAATAAGCCAAATCACTGAGCGATAATGGATTATCGAGAAATAGAGTAGCACCAGCACGATAACGGCCAACACCGTGGTGCCCCGCATCATCGAGAAAAGCATTCATACGCCAGAAACGCGACTGCTGGCGAGTCACCATAATCTGGCTACTCAAATCCTCAGGATTTAGCACCACATCCATAGTGGCATTCACCGAGGGTAAACGCTGTAAATTATCCAACCCTTGTTCAAGGTTGCGTAAATTAACCAAATCCCCCTGCCAGCCAGGAAACACTGTATTTAACTGAGCATAACCCTGGCTATCTTCATGGTGTTCAATGCTAGCCAAACGTCCAGGAATTAAAGTCAGAAATAAAGTGCCATCCACGTAGCTGTCTTCGGTGAAAGTCACATGCGAAGTAATATAACCATCAACAACCAATTGCCATTGGAGTGTGTCTCGTAGAGATGACAGTCCTTTCTCATCTAAACAATTGCCTTGAGCCTGCTTTGCCCATTGTATTAAACGCCCCGCATTCGGAAAGGCATCAATATTCATCAATTCAACACGCTTAATAACCAGACATGACGAGTCCTCGGAAGCGTCAATGCCTGTCGGTGCAGTAAGCTGCTTAACTTTTGCATAAACGGCAAAGGGCATAATCGATATGAAAATAAAAAAAGACAGTAAGACGGCCATTGCCCCTGTTTTTTCATAAAATACCGAAAGATTTTGATTTATTGTTCTCAACCTCATGCAATAAACTCCATTTTAATTGGGTCATGCGTGAATTATGTCATCAGAACAATTAGCCACGATATGTGGCTAATGACTTAACCAATATAGATATGGTTATTTAAGGTTTTTAATGCTAAGTGGTTGAGTTTATATTTCTGACTGTTTTATTTTTCCAAAAAAAGAAAAAGTTCCATCATTATTTTTAGTATAGGTGCCAGGCCTCTTTCCAATTCTTTCACTATATGAAAGTACTTCCATCCTATTATTAATCGAATATAGCTGTACAGATTCACCTGTCATATGCCCACCCAGCTTATTTTTAATGTCTCCTCTTGATATCATCTGAATCAATCCTCTAGACTTAATTTCATTTGAATTTTTTATATTACCTTCTGCGATAATGCGTATTTTATTCGCATAAATTCCTCCTATGTTACTGACATCAACACTTTTAAAATAATTTGGTGAACTAAAATAGGAAATCAACGATGTTATACCCATTTTTTTTCCCGCAGATGTTAACTTTATTTTATTTTTTCCAGCAATAATAAAGACATCATCAGCAGTAACATTGCCATCAACATTTAAGGTATTAGAGAATAAATCGAGATAGGCAGACTTCTCACCTCTCCCCTGGTGGTTCAGCCCTGACTGATAAGCTATACCATTATTGATATTGATATCTCCATCTAATATCTTAAAACCTTGCAGCTTATTATGACGGTTGAAGTACGGCATACCCGTGGTCAGGGTCAGGTGAGACATATCGGTAAATGAACAACCATGACAATCAATACCCGATGGATTGGCAATAATAACATGAGCATCTTGACCAGAAAGCTGCACTTTCCCGGCTAAGTAGCTTGCTTGTGAGGATCTTACCTCATTTAGAATAATAGTTGCCGATGACGCAACCAGATTTGGATTACCATTTATTTTCTTGGACAAATCATTATTCAGGATAACAACATCCTTATGATTAGGTGCATCAAATTTTATATATTTATTATGCGACAATCCATTTTTATCTGGCGATTGAATATTTATTGTGGTTTTTTCACCACAATCTATGGTAGAACGACATGGAGCAAGAGATGATACATTTTGTTTTATTTTAATATCTGCCTGTTGGTTTTTGGCTGCGGTTTTATCAGCAATAATATTCGTGGCATGAGACAAGGAAATACTGCATAGCGATAATATTATAGATAGAGGTAACAAAGATAAACGTCTTTGGGTATCACCATTAATATAGTTCATATTATTCCTCTTATAGCATTGTTAATATGGTTATTATATTGTGTACGCTAGTGGTTAAAACCGATATCAATTAGCGGCTTTAAATAAGAGGAAGTCAATATTATAAAATATATCTTACATATTATAAATATATATATCACAATAAATTAGTAATGTATAAAATATTTACTATGCAAATATAAAGACGAAAAAAAACCCTGATATTGCTATCAGGGTTCTTAAATTTGGTCGGCGAGAGAGGATTCGAACCTCCGACCCACTGGTCCCAAACCAGTTGCGCTACCAAGCTGCGCTACTCGCCGAATTGGGGCGCATCTTACTGCTACGACTTTGGGCCGTCAATCACTTTTTAACAACCCGCTGGTGACTGTTGTTAAAAGCATCACCAGCGGTTAAAACTGAATCAGTTGAATAAAAATCAAGCTTCAGCTTGTTTCAACTGTGGCGATTGCGCCCGTAAGAATGGCAATAAGAAGAAAGCAGATAAACAGGCAGCAATGGAAATAACGACAAAGAAACCATTCCAGTGCCAAATCTCCATAATGCGAGCAATAGGATAACCTGATAAAGCCGCACCTAAGTAGGCGAATAACCCCACAAAGCCAGTGGCAGCACCGGCAGCATCTTTATGTGAACATTCAGCAGCTGCCATGCCAATCAGCATCTGAGGGCCAAAAATAAAGAAACCGATAGCGAAGAAGCACCCAGCCTGCAAGACATAACTGACTCCTGGCATAATCCACAATGACGCGACAGAAAGGAAAATGCCAATAGCAAATATCAGATTCATCGGCCCACGGTTACCGCGAAACCACTTATCTGATCCCCAACCCGCAACCAGCGAACCAATAAATCCGCCCACTTCAAATAATGAAATTGCTGAGTTGGCCGTCATTAATGAATAACCTTTCTCTTGCGTCAAATAGAGGTTACCCCAGTCATTGATCGCGGTGCGGACGATATAAACCAGCACATAAGAAACCGCCAGTAACCAAATATATTTATTGGTTAATACATAGCGCTTCACAATCTCTTTATTCGATAACCCCTGGCCTTCAGATTCTTGTACCAGCTCCATGGCATCATTGCGCCACTTACCCACACTTGGCAGCCCCATAGTGCTTGGTTTATCACGTAACCGCCAGCACATCAGTAAACCGATCACGACACCGATAATGCCAGGAATAATCATGCCGTAGCGCCAGCTAAAGTGCAGAGAAATAAAGCCCACCAACAAGGGAATTAACGCACCGCCAAAGTTATGCGACGTATTCCAAATTGCCCACCAACCACCACGCTCTGAACGGGAATACCAACTGGTTAAAATCTTAGAGCATGGCGGCCAGCCCCAGCCCTGGAAGAAAGCATTCAGAATCCATAAAGCACCGAAGACTAACAGTGACGAGCTCATACCAAACAGAATATTAATAATCCCGGTCATAACCAGGCCAATACCCATAAAGTAACGCGGATTTGACCGGTCACTGATCATGCCCGATATAAATTTAGAACAACCATAGGTGATATAAAATAGCGTCCCCAAAACGCCAACATCTGACATCGTCAGCCCTAAGTCGCTGAGCATGGCGGGCATAATAAAGTTGAAGCTTTTGCGGGTGAAATAGAAAGCTGCGTAGCCGATATACATCGTCCACATCAGCTGGATTCGCCAATATTTATAAGACGAATCGATTTGCACTTGTTCCGTCACTGGCGGCACGTTATCGCGACTTTTGAGGAAAAACCACATGTGAACCTCAGAAAATTTTTTAAGTAGAGTCATCATGTTCCTCGCGCGTACCAAACTAATGAGAAAAACACCTGTAAAAAACGAGAATATTTCTTAGTTTTCATTAGATGGCAAAGAAATTGTGGGTAGGATCACATTTAAACAGGTGCCATTATCAACACTCAGTGTAAAACTGCCACCTAATGCACTGACCCGCGACTGCATACCTCTTAAGCCATAGCTCGGTGTTAGTGTCGCCAAATCAACACCTTTCCCATTATCACGAATCGTCAACGTTATCTGCTGTTTATCTTGCTGCGCATTAATCTCGATACGGCTGGCAGCCCCGTGTCGATACGCATTGGTGATCCCCTCCTGGCAGATACGATACAGTGTGATTTTCAAGGTCTCATCCATAGGACTATCATCGACTTGCCAGTGCAATACACCGACAACGGATTGATCCTGTGGAATAAGCTCACGCATTAATGCCGCAATAGCCGCCGATAGCGGCAAGTTATTTAATGCCGCAGGCCATAATTTGGCTAAAACATCATGGACGCCATCATAAACCCGCAATGCCAGTGTCTCTATCATCCCGGCACTGGTTAATACTGTCTCCTGTGTAGACAGTCGCTTGATAATACTGGCCTGAGTACGGATAACCGTCACCGTCTGTCCGACCTCATCATGCAGCTCACGCGCCACATTACGACGGGCTTGTTCTTCTGCCACTACCAAGGCTTTGGCTAATTCGCGGTTTTCATTCAGCCGTATTTGTAATTGCAGATTTAGCTCGCGCTGGCGCTGAATTCCGGCCCCCAGTAATAACCCAATCAAACTTTGCATCAGTAATGACAATAATAAATCACGGTGGGAATCCAGTTCTGCTGGCGAATTGATTACCATCACTACGCCATTGAGCAAAGTAGCCACAACCGCCCCTTGCCAGCCATAACGGTAAGCCATAAATACAATAGGAATAGCCAAACAAAACGGCGCAAACAAATATAAATCCATTTCGGAGACGTAATATTGCAACCAGATACTTAACGCAAATAGCAGCAGAAACCATAGGATATGACGCAGACGCAAATTAATTGGCTTATGGATTAATCCTGGCTCTAACGGCAACCAGATTTGGCGAGCCAAATAATGCCACAACAACATACAGGTAGGTGCGATGGTAAAGCCACCAACCAGGCCCAGTAATAGCGCCATAGCCCCTTTCCCAATAGCAATCTGCCATCCCAGCGCCTGTATTAATGCCGCTGCCAGAATAATCGTGCCTTGCATCAGTGGCCACTGCCACTCAGTTTCATTCTTTTGATGACGCGCTAGCCAAGGGGAAGCTAAAACAGCAACAACCGTAGTAGCCAGTACAATGAAAACAGCCACGACTAACAGGTTTAAGGTGTCAAATTGATCGGTAAGTAACCACGTCAATGCGGCATCCCCCATCAGCACACCCGGCCAATATTGTCGTGGACTTTGTAATAAAATACCTATCCGTAAACCAAAGGGAAATAGCAGAAGTGCTTGTAAAGGGCGGTCAACGAATTGAGTACCGATGGCCCACAAACAGAAAGCCGCAGTGAAATAAATAAAGAACAACGCCAGTGACATCATCAAGCGTTGCATCATAAATTCAACACCTGCTTGGCTAACTCAACATTATTACTGACACCCAGTTTAGCAAATAAGTTAGCTCGATGAACATGGACTGTTTTCGGTGACAGGCCAAGTGATTCCGCGATGTCACGCACTTCCATGCCTTGCGCCAGCAGCACAGCAACTTCACGCTCACGGCGGGTTAAAGGATCAATAGCAACGCGAGCCAAATTTTGGGCAATTTCAGCCATTAAATAGACTCCGCCGCTGCCCACAGTGCGAACCGCATTAACCAAATCTTCAGGTTTACAACGTTTGGAGAGAAACCCACGCGCACCGCGTTCCAGCGCCATCTCGACTAACGCAGGGCTGTCGTGCATCGACAGCATAATAACGCCCATACCTGAAGGAAGGTCTTTCAACAGATCCAGGCCACTTTCATCGGGCATAGAGATATCACAAATACAGATATTGGCCTGCAAGCCCGGCAATCCAGCCCGGGCCTGTTTCGCTGAACTAAACTCTCCTACCACCTGAATATCGTCTTCCAGAGCAAGTAGCTGGGCAAAACCTGAGCGCACAATGTCATGATCATCAATAAAGACAACACGGTAAGTCATAGAAGACTCCAGCCGGTAGGGATTCGGGACTGGAGTATACCGCACCCTCAAAGCGACAATGAGATTGATATCAAAAATCATGCCGTATCAGATTTTACTTGCGCTAATTAATTATATTGCAGGCTGAGAAGACCGGGCTGGTACCTGACACCAGTTATTCTCTGCATTAATTCCGCCATCCGGCGAGGTATAACCTAAACAACCCAAGATAGAGTCAAACAGCTCAACCTGACGATGACTTTTTCCGATACGCTGCTCTGCCTGTAGTTGCTCAAAAGCCGTAAGGCTCCCCGGTTGGGCCAGAAACTTATCTGACGCCCAAACCATCAATGGCACACGGAATTGCTCTGGCGGTGCCATTTCACGTGGCGTGCCGTGGAAGTGGGAATTATCGTCGATAGATTCACCATGATCGGCGGCATAGAACACTAGCGCCTTCTTATCACGCATTTGATCAATGACATTAGCAATAAACGAATCGGTGTACAGCACGCTGTTATCAAAAGCATTTACCAGTTGCTGCTTACTGCAAAAATCATCCACCCCCCATACATTCAGGTTGATAGCGGGCGTAGCTGCGCGGATAACGCTGGGAATAGAGATAATGTGAACCTTTGGTATGCAGTATGACTAAATGCTTACCCACCGGATAACGCCCGAGTGACTCTTTCAATTCATCGACCAGCAGCATGTCATCTACAGGCTTATCATCGTTACGTTTCTCAGAAGCAATTAATTCCCGAAACGAATAATTATCAACGCTCGCATTATTGTAGAACCACATCTCGCTCTGCATGGCGAACAATTCAGAAGTGAAGCCCAGGGATTTCATCACCGCGAACACATTTTGCTCTTTCAGTGTGCGCTGCGGGTTATCTTCCGTACCCCCTTCACGCACGAACATGCAGCGCAATGAAAGTTTGGTGGAGGTATCGCAAGATGTGCCACGAAAAGCAACTAAGTTCTTTTCTTTACTGAGGCGTGGAGTGGTATCACGCGAATATCCCAGCAGCCCCATATGGTCCCAACGGGTTGTTTCACCAATAATAAATACAACATAGGTATCATCAATACCGGCTGGTGCGACATAAGTATGGTGTTCCGCGGGGTCATACAGCGTTGCCGCGTCATACTTCTCATCGTATTGAGTGTAAGCGTATAAACCCAATGCAGCCAACCAGTTAGAAGGCAAATATGAGTGAGCAACTACCCCGCCATAACTGGGTAAATCCACGGTTTTCAGTTGTTCATCCGCGTGCTGTACTTTATCCAGATAACGAATAGGTAACCAAACTAATGCGACCACCACCGCCATCAGAAAGATTGGCTTAATACGCTGGCCCGGCGTCAAAAATTGCTCGAGTAGAGTGAGTCGTAAACTATTTTTCCAGATAAGCAGTAAAGGCAGGGCACTGACGACCACCATCCAGATAATAAAATGGAGTCCAATAACCTCTTTGGACAGGTCAGTATCCGTGGTCAAAACGGATATGACGATGCCGTAACCAATCACCACATTGAAAAACGTCATGTAATAACTGGCTGCAACAGAAATGAGTACCAGAAGGGTTGCGACTACGCGATAAAACCATCGGCCACCGAGGGAAATGATGCGCATAACAAAAAAGGTAAACAGAATAATCGCCATCACTTCGATGATAGCAGACACCACTTTTATGCCTTGAATGCCTTGGTTAAAGGTGTCAAAACGACGATAAAAGACAGAGATATTCAGGAAAATACCAATATAAACAGCCAACAACAAAGAAATACTTTGCTGCGATAAAGATTTAACTCTGTCCATATAACGCAAGGTCTCCAAAGACACTATTTGCGGCTTGAATCAATCAGACAGTGAACCCCTCCTCAGGTTCAGTGCAAAGCCAATAAGCACGCTATTGATTTCAGTTACAAGAATTATCCTAATCAATCCTGGCTATTCAGTCTGGGAACTGGCGCATAGTCCGGTAATGATATGCCAGCTTATTTATTAAGCAAATATTATGGCGGAGAGTATATGCCCACAAAATAATTTTTATGGGCTTTTGCGTGCGGAGATTGAATTATTTGATATTCAACGTGACATCAATATTGCCACGCGTGGCATTGGAGTATGGGCAGACAACATGGGCTTTTTTCACTAAATCTTCTGCCACACTGCGCTCGATACCTGGCAAGCTGATATCCAGTTGAACTTCAATGCCAAATCCCGTCGGTATAGCACCAATACCCACCGTTCCTTCGATACTGGCGTCATCGGGGATTTTCACTTTTTCTTTTGATGCCACAAATTTCAGCGCCCCGAGGAAGCAGGCAGAGTAACCCGCCGCAAACAGTTGCTCTGGATTTGTCACGGCTCCGCCAGCGCCGCCCATCTCTTTAGGGACACCCAATTTTACATCTAATACGCCATCCGAGGAGGTTGCCCGACCATCACGGCCACCCATCGCTTTAGCTTTGGCACGATATACCACTTTTTCGATAGACATAGTGCTTTCCTTTCAGGGTCAATAGATATGAAGAGCATGTACGATTTGAAAGTATGACACTCATTATGAAAAAGCCCCCAATCGGGGGGCTTTAGACTGCTGACAAAGTTGATAAGCGGGGAAATGTGCCGAATGGGTCGTAACGGCGTGAGCCGTCGGAGCGCCCATCGGTGCAGTCGCCCCGCCAGTCTCGGTGCGACAAAATGGGTTTACATCAACCTCAAGCCCCAAACTGGGGGCTTGAGTAGCACTATCATTTAGAAAAACAAGATCATTTAGCCGGAGCGTCAATTTTGTCGTCAATGCGCTGCAACATATACGGGTAGAACGGATTTGATGAGATACGCATTAGTGAATCCAGCCCAACCACCAGAACAGCCCGCTCACCGCGTGCGGCAAATGTCCCCAAGCTGATACCATATTGGTCACGCGGTTCTGGGTAGCGACCATAGAGTGAATCACTCATTGGGAATGGTAATGCCACATGAGACAACGAGAAGATATCCGGCGGATAAATCAACCCAGTCGGGGCTGAAGTCTCGTCAGTTTGACCAGCCAATGTTGTCAACGCCACGGTTTCATTACTTTGTGGTGAGACGTTACTAATAATAGTCACGCTGTAATTACGCGGTGGTGGCGGTAATAAACGAGCCAAAGCCGTATAAGAAGATGTTCTCAGTAATGGGCCGAAGCTTGCAGCGCGGTTCAAGTCGAATAACACCACTTCACTGCCATTCTTAGGCAAGTGATTATAAAGAGCCGTCACAACAGCACGGGTGCTAACTGTTGAATCCATTAATGACTGGAAGGTCAAAATTGGAGGTAACTCCGCCATCTTATTATTTCGGGCATCACGCGCAATTTGCTGCTGCAACACAGATGTCAGCAAATAAGACTGACGGGCAGCATTCACCGGGAATGAATTGTATTTGAATGGATTAAACTCGGGCACAATCCCTAACCAAGCCGCTTTGGCAAAGGCTGGGAAGATAGCAGGCCAACCGGCTATGCCAGCAAAACGCGCGAAGCTTGTTACCCCAATCATTGGTGATATCAAAATAACGCGTTCAGGTTTTGCCAGTTTCGGGTCATCCAGGGAGTCGAGTGTATATTTCATTGCCAATGCCCCACCGTTGGAGAAACCAACAACATGCAATGGTAAATCAGGGCCGCTCAGTACTTTGGCTTCACGGACAGCAAGGCGAGTAGCCGCTAACCAGTCCTGCCATTCAACATCAGTCAACGCACCGGGTACCGTGCCATGAGCAGGTAAACGAATGCCAATGGCAACATATCCACGTTGACGATAATTCTCTGCAATATGACGCAAACTATAAGGAGTATCAGTCAGGCCATGCAGTAAGACGACGGCACCTTTAGGCTTGCCTTCGGGTTGTAAAATATAAGAACGGTTCCAGTCATTTTTAAAATGAGGTGGATAAATTGAGCTACCAGAATAATAACGGTTTAACGGAACCTGAGTGCTGGGTTCCAGTTTTTCGGTAACATTGGTGCGAACTTCATCGAAAATATTGTTTTCAGCTTTTATGTAATCCGCCCAACTGGCTTTATCAATCTCAGCGGCGCGCATGTCATGAGGGACAAACGTATGCCAAAGCTCCAGTTTCGGGCCGCGTTGTGTATCATAAATTCTTATCGCCAGTATGGTTACTGATATAACCACCAAGACCAGTACAATCCGTTTAATCCACCGCTTAATAGCTAGAGCTGGCATAGGCAGTTACTCCGTAGATATATAATTTTCATCATTAAGGTCACTTTATCACCATCTGGTTATGCCGCTACTTTAAACGCAAAGCATTATCTTGGTATATAGTGCGATATTAATAAAATTAGCATCCAGCTATTACTTTCAAAGAAACAACCTTAAACAGCTTAATTCCCCCGTTATCCACTCCATTTCACTTGCCACTCCGCCCTGCCTCAAAGTAAATCGGGCCGCAGATGTGATTAATTGCGGCCCGATTCAGCATGACGATTGCTACGCTTCGCTATTTTCCATCTGCTCCGCAATAACATGAACGGGTGTTTTACGTACCCAAACCCACCAGGCAAGAGTCATTAATATCACCCAAGCCAGGCCAACATACATGGCAATACGGGTATCTGGGAAATACCCTAAAACAGCAATAATGAAGGCCATAAAGATGATAGTGAGCATCGGAGCCACCGGCCAGAAAGGTACTGGGAAGGCGAGGCGGGCAACATTTTCTTTGCTCATTGAACGGCGCATCGCGACTTGCGAGATAAGAATCATTAACCACACCCAGACGGTGGCAAAGGTCGCAATCGAGGCAATAATCAGGAATACATTTTTCGGAATCAGGTAATTCAACACCACACCCAATAACAGTGCGATAGCCATCACTAAAATAGTCATCCAAGGCACGCCATTACGGGTCAAACGACTAAAGCATTTAGGTGCCAACCCCTCTTGTGCCAGGCCATACATCATGCGACCAGCACCGTAAATATCGCTATTGATCGCCGAAATAGCCGCAGTAATCACCACCAGATTCAGAATGTTTGCAGCAGAACTGATCCCTAAGCTACTAAAAATTTCCACAAAAGGGCTGCCATTTTGCCCAATGCTATTCCACGGATAAATAGCCATCAAAACAAATAAGGTCAGAACATAGAACAGTAGAATACGTACAGGAACAGTATTGATGGCACGTGGTAATACTTTTTCCGGATCTTTTGCCTCACTGGCAGTCACCCCGATGATTTCAATACCACCAAAAGCAAACATCACCACAGCAAATGAAGCAATCACACCTGTAATACCGTTTGGCATAAACCCTTGATGAGACCATAAATTACTAACCCCAGTACTCTCATGGCCGGCACCGAAGCCAAACATCATAATACCTAGCCCTGCCGCAATCATGGCAATAATCGCGGTTACTTTTAGCAGTGATAGCCAAAACTCCATTTCACCAAATACTTTGACTGAACACAGATTTAGCGCACCAATAAAAAAAATAATACTCAGCACCCACACCCACTGCGGCGCATCCGGGAACCATAGTCCCATATAAATGCCGAACGCCGTGACATCGGCCAGCGCCACAATGATCATCTCAAAGGTATAGGTCCAACCGGTGAGAAAGCCCGCCAGTGGGCCAAGGTAACGGCTGGCGTAGTGGCCGAATGAACCCGCAACTGGATCATGCACCGCCATTTCGCCAAGTGCGCGCATCACCATGAATACGGCAGCACCACCAACCAGATAAGCGAGTAATACCGCGGGCCCGGCCAGACGGATTGCCTCGGCGGAACCATAAAACAAGCCGGTACCAATGGCAGAACCTAACGCCATGAACCGGATATGCCGGGCGCTAAGGCCGCGTTTGAGCGTGGATGAATCATTCTTCATGGTACATTCTCGCAAGATTTGTGCCCTTACAGGCAGGGGTTCAGAGAGGGTGATCCCAGTTACCGGGATCACCTATAGGCCAATGTTTTTAAATACTTATTATTCGTTATTAAAGACTTGGTAGTAGATGCGCAGGCATCAGTTCATTCATATGACGCAGAGCAATGAGCTGGCTGGCAGCTTCAATATCGGGGGCAAAGAAACGGTCTTTTTCGTAGTAGGCCACATGCTTACGCAGTAGCAAGCGAGCGGGTTCCAGAGCATCTGATGTTTTCAGGCCTTTGCGCAAATCCAGCCCCTGACATGCAGCCAACCACTCAACAGCCAGAATGCCGCGCACGTTTTCAGCCATCTCCCATAAGCGCTTACCTGCACGGGGTGCCATAGAAACATGGTCTTCCTGATTCGCTGAAGTTGGGATGCTGTCGACACTGGAGGGGAATGCCAGTCCTTTATTCTCACTGGTTAGTGCCGCCGCCGTAACCTGCGCAATCATAAAACCAGAGTTTACGCCGCCGTTCTCCACCAGAAATGGCGGTAGCTGCGACATATGTTTATCCATTAACAGCGAAATACGGCGTTCTGCTAACGAGCCGATTTCCGCCAATGCCAGCGCCAGATTATCTGCCGCCATGGCGACAGGTTCAGCATGGAAGTTACCGCCAGATAACACATCGCCTTGGTCAGCAAATACTAATGGGTTATCTGATACTGCATTAGATTCAATCGCCAGAACTTCAGCAGCCTGGCGCATTTGGGTCAGACAAGCCCCCATGACCTGTGGCTGACAACGCAGAGAGTACGGGTCTTGAACTTTGTCACAATTACGGTGAGATTCAGAGACTTCGCTACGTTCACCAAGCAAATGACGATAAGTGCTGGCGGCATCAATTTGCCCACGCTGGCCTCTAACCGCATGAATACGGGCATCAAACGGGCTACGAGAACCTAATGCCGCTTCAACCGTCAGGCTGCCAAAAACAGAGGCTGCGGCATAAAGGTCTTCCGCTTCGAACAAGCCGCGTAAAGCATAAGCGGTGGAAACCTGAGTACCATTAAGGAGTGCCAACCCTTCTTTTGCCGCCAATGTCAGCGGTTGCAAACCGGCTTTAGCCAGCGCTGCGCGAGCATCCAACCATTCCCCTTGATAGCGGGCTTTACCTTCACCGAGCAGCAGCAAACTCATGTGTGCCAACGGAGCCAGATCACCAGAAGCCCCCACAGAGCCTTTTAGGGGAATGTGCGGATAAACTTGTGCGTTAACTAATGTTATCAACGCCTGAATAACCTCAAGCCTGATGCCCGAAAAACCCCGCGCCAGGCTATTGATTTTCAATACCATAATCAAGCGTACAATCGCGTCATCATTGGGTTCCCCAACACCTGCTGCATGGGAAAGGACAATCGAGCGCTGTAGGTTTTCCAAATCTTCTGTCGCAATGCGCGTGGAGGCCAACAAACCAAATCCAGTGTTGATACCATACGCAGTACGCTTCTCTGCCAATATTTTCTGTACGCAATCCACACTTTGCTGAATAGGTGCATAAGCACTTTCATCCAAAGTTATTTTTACCGGGTGCTGATAAATATGTCGCAAATCAGCCAGCGTCATCTGGCCGGGACGCAGTGTCATTGTTGTTTTCATGCTTTTCTCCCCTGAGTTGCGGCAATCATTGGCAGGTTAAGCCCCTGCTCTTGTGCACAATTAATCGCGATGTCATAACCTGCATCTGCATGACGCATTACGCCAGTAGCTGGATCATTATGTAATACTCGGGCGATACGTTCGGCTGCGTCGTCGCTACCATCACATACCACTACCATGCCTGAATGTTGCGAGAAGCCCATTCCAACACCACCACCATGATGCAGTGATACCCAAGTCGCGCCACTGGCAGTATTCAGCAATGCATTGAGCAGCGGCCAGTCAGAGACGGCGTCAGAACCATCCTGCATGGCTTCGGTTTCGCGATTAGGGCTGGCGACCGAGCCGGAATCAAGATGATCACGTCCAATCACAATCGGCGCTGACAGCTCACCTGTTCGCACCATCTCATTGAAGGCTAAGCCTAATTTAGCGCGCTGCCCCAAGCCAACCCAGCAGATACGAGCTGGTAGCCCTTGGAAACTGATACGCTCACGGGCCATATCCAGCCAGTGATGTAAATGCTCATCATCTGGGATAAGTTCTTTAACCTTCGCATCCGTCTTATAAATATCTTCGGCGTCACCGGAAAGCGCAGCCCAGCGGAATGGGCCAACACCACGGCAGAATAATGGACGAATATAAGCAGGCACAAACCCTGGGAAATCAAATGCATGAGTGACACCCATATCTTGTGCCATCTGACGGATATTGTTGCCGTAGTCAAAAGTCGGGATGCCCATATGGTGGAAAGCCAGCATGGCTTCAACATGTTCTGCCATCGAAGTTTTGGCGGCATTCACCACCAGTACCGGCTCACTTTGGGCACGGCGGCGATATTCTTCCCAGCTCCAGCCTTTTGGCAGATAGCCATTCAGCGGATCATGGGCACTGGTTTGGTCGGTCACCATATCCGGGCGAACCCCACGACGTACCAATTCAGGTAAGATTTCAGCTGCATTGCCACATAATGCGATAGAAACAGCTTTGCCAGCAGAAGTGTATTTTTTTGATGCGCGCCAACGCATCATCAAGATCTGTTGCTTGTTCATCGACATAGCGGGTTTTGAGGCGGAAATCGATACGGCTTTGCTGGCATTCAATATTCAAAGAGCAAGCTCCGGCCAAGGTAGCCGCCAGTGGTTGCGCGCCGCCCATGCCACCCAGCCCAGCCGTTAATACCCAGCGCCCTTTCAAGCTGCCGCCAAAGTGTTGCCGCCCCGCTTCGACGAAGGTTTCATAGGTGCCCTGTACAATGCCCTGGCTACCAATATAGATCCAACTACCCGCCGTCATCTGGCCGTACATGGCCAACCCTTTGGCGTCCAACTCATTAAAATGTTCCCAATTAGCCCAATGCGGAACTAAATTAGAATTAGCAATCAGCACCCTGGGTGCATTACTGTGGGTTTTAAAGACGCCCACGGGCTTACCAGATTGAATCAATAAGGTCTCGTCATCATTCAGATGAGTGAGGCTTTCGACAATCTTGTCATAGCATTCCCAGTTACGGGCCGCACGGCCAATACCGCCGTAAACCACTAATTCTTTAGGATTCTCAGCCACTTCGGGGTCAAGATTATTCATTAACATACGCAGCGGGGCTTCGGTCATCCAACTTTTAGCAGTCAGTTTTGTGCCACGCGAAGCTCGAATCTCAGTATCACGGAATCTATTTTGGGCAGTCACGGCAATTTCCTTCAACCAGTTTTTCAGGTATCAACGACATTACTTAATTTGAATATTTATTAACATATACTCGTATAGACAAGTACAATCAAGCACCAGAAAAACAGCGATAAGCCACCACTCATCTGAAAACGAATAATATTAATAATGTTTAAAATTAATTGGTTATAAGAATTCTCACTTCGTACTAAGACAAAGTGGGAGGATTTTCGACGTGATTTTGCCAAAGATACCAGCATAAAATTGGTCTGTTTTTGCGCACGAAGTCACATATATTTCACACGAATTTTACATTACGACATTCAAAATGCAGGATTTCCCGCAGGCAAACTGCGGACTGTGTATCAGAGGGAAGTAATACAATTGACTCAGAATTTATTCTGCATGATGTCGATAAGTTGCAGTAAGTTTGCATCGTGCTTCTGCGCTTTATGCATATAGGCATAAATATGGCTACCTCTTTTAGTGAAAAAATTACATTCCACTGTTTTTAAAGCGAAATTTTTTTAAAATAGAGGTAAAAAGAAAGTGGGCGCCACCATTAATAAATCATAGTGCGAGTTACTTTTATAAAAAGTAAATTAAATAAAAAACTGGCTTATATTTTTCTTAATATAAACCAGAAATAACTATATTATCAACAATACACTCTGCAAACCTTGCCAGAACAAGTGAGGGTAAATTGTCCGACGAAGGCCGGAATAAATGCAGACTGCCCAGCGTTTAATATTAATGTTTCACCACTGGCATGATGGAATGTGGCAACGCCACTGATGACCAGAATAATTTCGGCGCTGTTGGCCGTTATAGCTCGGCTCTCCACATTGGAGAAAATACAAAAGCGGAAATCATCTACCGGAACGCTGTAATTAAAGTACTCTTGGGTTTGGCTGGGTCTCAGGAGCAAATCATGGGGCTTTATAGAGGTAAACGTCGTACACAGCACCAACTCAGAAAGATTGATTTTTTTGCTGGTAAGCCCCGCACGCAGCACATTATCAGAGCTGGCCATGACTTCAATAGCCGTACCTTTTACATAGGCATGAAGTGTACCCGGTTGTAGAAACATCGCCTCCCCTGGTGCCAAAGTAATGCAATTTAACAATAAGGGAGCAAAAACGCCGATATCATCTGGATAGGATTGATTGAGGTTATGAATCAATGTTGCCAGTTCTGGTGAGAAACAAGCCGGAGCCTGACTCACCAGCTGTCGTACCGCCTGTTGGCACAATCCGGGTGTTAACTGCATCAGCGTGACGAAAAACACCTTCAAACCGTCAGCATTCGGCTGGGTTATCAAAGTATCGAGTGCTGCAGCAATAGCGGGTATATCGAGTGTTTTAAAGTGTGCAATTATCTGCTCAACTTCCCGAAAGCCATTCATGGCCTGAAAGGGCGTTATGGCATAAACCAGTTCAGGCTTATGGTTAGTATCATTATAATCAGGTGATGCGGCGCGATGTGGTTGCCGTTGCTGCTGCCAAAATCCGGTTTCAGCCTGCGTTTTTTGGGGATGAACCTGAATAGACAGGGCACTTTCAGCAGACAGTATTTTCAGTAAAAAAGGTAGATCACCGAAACGATCCGCAGTTGATGCCCCCAGAATTCGACATTTATCCTCAGCGATCACATCCGATAATGCTTTGATCTGGCCTTGCTCATTGATAGTCGACACACCCGCTGGGTGGACCCCCATCCACAGCTCAGCCTGTGGTTGTCCATCAGGATTAGGGATATTAAACAATTGGTTTAGCGCCGTACAACTTCCCCAGGTATAATTTTTAACTCTATTATCAAGTTGATAAAAACAGCGAGATAGACTGCTGCTCATAGCCTTCACTCCTTTAATTGCTTAATCCTGACGGCTAAATTGGTTAGTTTCAGCAAGAGATTTAAACCACAATCCATTACGTTTTATTTGCCGTTCGCCCGTGGCCAAATCCAGCCGATAGAAGCCGTAACGCCGTTTAAAAGAGTTAATCCATGACCAGTTATCAATAAACGTCCACTGATGTACACCAAAACAATTCGCTCCTTCATTGATTGCCCGATGCAACTGAACCAAATGTTCTTCCATTAGGCCAATACGAAAACTGTCATCAATCACGCCATCTGCCTGTATTGGCCCTTCCGATGCCAAATCCATGGCAATACCAATTTCAGCCAGATACCATTTTATATTGTCGTAATTGTCACGAATATTGGCCGCAATATCATAAATAGCCTGCGGCAGAATTTCGTTATTATCACGGTAGGGGTTAAAACGACCATCAGGATCGACATAGTTTTCGAAGTAATATTCTGGGGTAAAATAATCAAGGGTGTATTCACTTTCGCGTGCCTTTACCCGACGTGGAACATAGTAATTTACCCCTAAAAAATCTATGCGAGAGTCGGTAATTGAGCAGACATCTTCTTTGCTGACGATGGGTAGGCAATCGTGAGTAGCCAGTATTTCACACAGTTCTTTGGGGAACTGATGTTTCACTAAAGGATCGAGGAAGCTGCGGTTAAACAGTAAATCGGCATACCAAGCTGCTTTTTGGTCTGCCGGCGAATCACTACGGGTATAGGAAGGTGTAAGGTTGAGCACCACACCAATCTCTCCGGTAAGTTGCTGTTCACGGTAACATTTTACCGCTTTGGCGTGTGCCAGCATGATATTGAATGCTACCTGAGCGGCCAGTTTGCCATCTTTTTTACACGGGTAATGGAAGTCATACAGATATCCGCCTTCCACTGGGACGATCGGCTCATTGAAAGTGGTCCAGTATTTGATTTTATGACCAAATAGTTCAAAAGCTGTTTTGGCAAAACGGCCGAACAGCTCGGCGACGTGGCGAGATTCAAACCCACCATAACGATTCTGTAATTCTTCTGGCATATCAAAATGATAAAGATTAATTATTGGTTCAATGCCATTGCGGATCATCTCGTCAAAATAGTCATGATAAAAGCACACCGCATCATCGTTCGGTTTCCCCGTTTCAAAATCCTCAATCAAACGCGACCACTGAATTGACGTGCGAAATGAGTTAAAGCCAATGTTTTTCATCAGCGCGACGTCTTCTTTATATTTGTGCAGCGTTTCGCACACTTTGGTCGGGCCGATTTGCTGAAAGAAACGCTCTGGATGACTGGCAAACCAGCTGTCCCAAATGGATCGGTGCGGTTTATTGTCAGTGCCTTCAGTCTGTGGGCCAGACGCCGCTGCCCCCCAGAAAAAACCAGCGGGGAACTGATATGTTGTCATACAACCTCCTAAGGATTCCGGTGCCTGGCACCTGAAAAAGGCTGCGTCAGTGAAGGCGCAGCGAAAAAAACTATTCTGCTGTCACCTGCAAGGACTTAATGAACATATAGCCCCAGTCACCGGAAAACTTACCAAAACCCAGGGTATTCTCCCCCTGCTTTAGTTGTACCGGCACCACCATTTCCTGACCTTTTTCATCGGTTTCCGGGAATTCAATTTGCAGTGGATTATCACTGTTTACTTGAATCGAGTTTTTCTTACCGCCCCATTTACCATTAAAGAAAATATGCAGTTTGTACGCACCGTCCCATGGCGCATTAATACGCCAGGTGACTTTATCGCCTTCGTTAACAAACGGCCCCAGGAACCCATCGTCTCCGGTGGCGAGCTGGTTTTCATCACTCTTCACCACCTTCACTTTGCCGTCTTTAATACCGAGTTGTGGGCTAACAAAATTGCAGTAATCCGCTGACGCTTTACCCGTTGCTTTACTCACCGCAACTTCAACCACTTTGCTGCTTTTCAGTAACCCATCATCCACCGTAAAAGTCAGTGAATAATTTCCTGCCGCTGGGAACCAAACACGAGTGGAAGCCTGATCATCGTGACAAAAATGTGCCTGACGCTTGCCGCTACTCGTCCATTTCACACTCACACCTTGGCCGGGCAAGTTATCGTCCTGCCAACGAGCATCAAGAGCGATTCCCTTATCCTGCGTGGTCGTCGCCTTATCATTCAGCTTAATAACCGGAGCCTGATTTTTCTGGTGATGGGTAATGCTGATAACATTGGACGGAGCAGATTTACCGGATTCGTTCTTGGCTACCACGCGGTAATAGTAGGTTTTACCTAATGTCAAAGCAGAATAATCATCGCGGAACAAGTCCATTTTGGCCGGGTCCCACGCCTGAATACCGTCAGAAATATCATGACCTACCACTTTCCATGGGCCATTTTCACTGTCTGCACGCTCTACGTCATAACTACGGCCAACGGCGGCCCCCATCCAATTAATTGCGAATGGTGATTGGCTATCACGTAACTTTGGTGCCTCGGGTACTGGCAATGACGGGGCAGTATCAAGTCCGGACATCTGTGCAGAAGCGGTGCGCACCAGATCCACTACATCCATTTCCTGATTTGCCTTTCCTTCAGGGAAACCTGGTAAGTGATAGCTGTAGTGGCCGGTGTACTCTTTGTGCCAGTAAAATCCCCCATCCTGACGATGCCCACGGAAGCCCCAAATAAAGCCACCCGCGGCCTTGGCACCATTAACATCGGTGTGCACAATAGACTGCATAATGCTATTCAGTTCACTGCTGTCCAGCAGACCAAACTCGCCCACCAGATAGACTTTTTTTGCCGCCGATAGCCGTTAAGTCTTTCGTCACCTGATCTGGGTGGTTGTTGCCAGCGTTGGTGTAATAGTGATTGCTGACAATATCGACATTCGGATCATTAACTGAGAAATCATTAATTTTCTTATAAGTGCCGTCGACCACTAATTGATGCGGAGCCAAATTTTTAATCCACGCAGCCGTTTCGTGCAAAAAGGCCGCGTTGGTATCCTCCAGCTCATTACCCGTTTCCCAAGCCATAATGGCTTTTTCATCATAATAGGGGCGGCCAGTAACCGTATTGGTTCGGGTAATAACCTGACGAATAACATCTTTATAAGCCTGATAAGTTTTGCTGGAAATATCGTAAAATGCCTCGGGTTTTTCGTGATAAAACGCCGCTAATTGTTCACGACCGCCCCACCACCACCAATGGTCAATAAACGGCAAGATAAGCCGCAACCCTTGCTTATCAGCTTCGGCTATCATGTTGTCATAAACCGTCATCGCTTTTTCGTTCAGCCGTGGCATGCCATCCGGTGTGGAAGGTGCCAGAATATGAGTTTCACGTCCGCAGTCTTTATCATTCTCCTGCTGAACTGATAGTACGTAGACGCGCTGGGCTTTCGCACCAGTTGCCACCATCGCCTTGATCCAATTTTCCTGCTCTTGAGCAGTCGGCCATTTAAAATATTGCCCCCACCCTCGCGGATCCGCTTTACAGGTGCCACGAGCATCATCTTCAATGCGGTGTAATTCAGGCGCATGAATCCCGGCAAAACGGAAGGTCTTGTCTCCCTCCATTAACTGCGCGCCCTGACGAGTGATAAAGTGCTCAAAATGAGACTGTTCAGCCGCCATCACACCCGCGCTTGCCAATGCTGATAACAGGGATAGCAGCAGCATTTTTCTTTGGATAATTTCCATCATTTGCCCCTTAGAACCACACTTCAGCTTGAATACCAAAGTTCAGCGTGTCGGTTTTTCCACTGCGGCTATAACCTCCAGCGCTGATGCTATTGGTGTCCCAGTTGTAATTGCCATCAAGGGCATCAGATACGCCTTTATCCCATTTGGCATAAGTGGCAAAAATACGCAGTTGCGGCCGGCTCCAGAAGCCGGAATCGAAAGTCAGTGTTGGGGCAATAGTGACTTTGGTTAAGCCACCTTTTCCTTTGCCATCAACACCTTTGTAGTTGTCATCATCCAGATACTCATAACCCACTTCATATTGCATTGCGAAGTGTTTGGTAATTTGCTGGTAAGGACGAACTCCGGCAACCCAGCTTGTCCGCCCCCAACCTTTCTCATCGCTGCTCCACCAACGGTAGTTTTTATCTTTTTGGTAGTAGGCAAAGGTGGCGATATCCCATTCACCCAATGAGGCCACCCCGTCCAGCACCACTCGCCAGGATTGAGTATCTTCCAGGTTGGCCCAACCCCAGCCGTTCTTTCCCAAAGAATCTCCCGCAGCCAGCCCACGCCCATACTGCACAACGAATTTGGAATAGCCGCCAGCGATACCATAGAATTCGTCGAAATTATAAATACCCGTGAAGCCATAACCTTTTTCCGCCGCATCAACATGTTTTTCGCTGTTATTCATGTGATGACCGACCACTTCCAGGTCAATGGGTGACCCACCAATCTTCTTCAGCCATAGGTTCAGGGAGTAATCATCGGGATAACCCTGATCACTTTTATCCACCGGGAATGCTTTGCTTTCATCGGTTGGGGTAAAGGCGTAGATACCGGCATCAAAACGTGCGAAGCCTAAGTCCAAGTTATCGAACCCGCCCCCAGTCCCGTTGTATTGAATATATTCCCAGTCAAACTGATGGCTGGAGGTGTTGGAGCTGCTGTAGCGTTTCCCCCCCCAGAAAGCCACTTCAGGAGCAAAGTCGAGGTTAGTCATTTCGACATAACCTTCACGGAATTGTACCGCCTTGCCGTCTTCATCCAGACAGTTCCAGTCAGAGGTACATTTACTTTGATGCGTGATATTTGCCTGAATTTTGGCTACTGCACCAGAGTCTGATGTCAGCGTAACCCGCGGAACTAATTCAATTTTCGTATCATCTTCGTTACCAAGACGCCATTTCCCATCAGGCATCAAACCAACAGAATCGACACGATTACCATCGCTATTGGCCAAAATACCGGAGCGAATATAACCATGTAATGCAAAATCATATTTTTCTGCACTGGCCTGATGACTCATAGCCATCAGAATGAGCAAAGACAGAGGCATTAATTGGTTCAGACTTTTCATAATTTCCCTTGTGTTTTTTTTGATTGAAATAGCATCTGAATAACGCGTCGGGAAATTTACGGAATAGAAATGGAAATGTACATCCAAAAACGGAAAGCGCTTTCCGTTTTTGCCGGATCAAGTCACAAATTCGCCAGTAATCCCCTTAGAATTGTGATTGGAGTCGCATTTTTAGTTGTAGATAGCGGGGAGTGCCGACCCTGACGATGGGTAAGCACATTGATGGCGAGAAAATAATATCAATTATTTACGTTCTAAATCAGTAAGTTGCTTTTCATATACACAAAAGAAAGGGCGATATAACATCCAGGAGTTGAAGATGGCAAACAAACACATACACATGTTTTTCCAACTACCGTTCGCAGCCCATGCCGCACCTAAGGGTGAGGGCATAGACCAAGGCAACATAGCAACCGCTCTATCCAATACCCCCAGATGAGTAAGATACCAGGCAATGCAGGCATTAATCATTGGAACACCAATAAATGGTAATAAAAATACAGGGTTAAGGATTATTGGAAAGCCAAATAAAATGGGTTCATTGATATTAAACAGCGAGGGGATCAAACCAATTTTCCCAACACTTTTGAGCTGGCTGGAGCGGCTGCGCATCGCCATAAAAACCAGCGGCAATGTTGAGCCAATGCCGCCAATTAATAAGTAAAAATCCCAGAATCCTTGTAGATAAATATGGGGGAGCTGGGTCACACCATTAGCCAGAGCTTCTTGATTTTCGACTAAATATGTCATCCAGAATGGGTTCATAATACCTGTGACAATCAGTGCACCGTGAATACCAACAAACCACAATAACTGGCAAATAAGTAAGGAAATCAAAATAGCTGTCAGGGTATCAGAGGCAATGATTAACGGGCGGAGTGCTTCACTGATCAGATTCGGTAACATCATTCCTGTCGAAAACTGCAATAGCGCATTCATCACGCTAATGGATAACATAATGACCAATAGCGGTACCAATAACTGAAAGCTATTACGCGTCATCAGGGGGACTTCCTGAGGTAAGCGTATGCACCAACCTTTTCTATAGAAAAACCTTATTATTTCAATGGAATAGAAACTTGAGAACAAAGCTGTAAACATCCCCATCCCACTTAAAAATATATTGGGTGCGGAACCCTCTTTGAACCCAATAAACATCAGAAAAGCCAGGCAGCCGGTGAGTCCGGCAAGCCGTTCAGGTAGCCGATATTGCTTAGCCAAGCTGGCACTGGCACCAAAGGCAATAATCAACGAAATCAGGCCTAATGTCAGTTCAAAGATAGGCATCAGTATTGGCCGAAATAGCAAATACCACGTCCCGAAGCGGCCATCAATATTGATAGAAAATGGTGGGAAAATCAGAGGAACCATCAAACTACCTACGATCACAAAGGGCATTGCCAGGGCAAAGCTATCGCGCATAGCCGTGATGTGATGGTTGCGGGTAAGCATATTGGCAAAGGGAGTCAAGCGCTGCTCAATCAGGGCGACGGCAACATTCATGATCTGGATATTCATGGTGGAACCTTTCTGGGGCTGTTTTATGGAAGGATGATGGCGTACATCACAACAAAGCGAAAGCCTCTATCTGGTGATCAGGCTCACATTTAAATGATCCATAAACGGAAAGCGCTTTCCGTTTATTTCCATCATGGCTATAGTCCGCTCATTATCACTGTCGTTATTTATTTCGGAGCTACCCATGAAAAAAATCATGCTTTGTTGTTCTGCGGGAATGTCTACCAGCATGTTGGTGAAGAAAATGGTTGAGGAAGCGGAGAAAAGAAATCTTGAAGTTGATATTAAGGCTTTCGGTGTCGTGGAGTTTGAACAGAACGTTGGAGATTATCAGGTCGTTTTATTAGGGCCACAGGTGAAATATATGCAACGCGATCTACAGAATAAAGCCAATGCATACGGCATTAAAGTCGAACCCATCAATATGATGGATTACGGAATGCAAAAAGGTGCTGCGATTTTAGATTTTGCCCTTTCACTAATTGATAATAACAAATAAGGGATAAGCCATGGGTTCTCTGTACAGTAAATTAATCGACGTGATTGAACAGAAAATCACGCCAATGGCGGGCGCAATTGGCCAGCAGAAATATGTTACATCCATTCGTGATGGATTTATTGCCGCACTCCCTTTCATGATTGTCGGTTCATTCATGTTAGTTTTTATATTTCCCCCTTTCTCGCCGGATACAACTTGGCGATTTGCTCGCGCCTGGTTGCAATTTTCATTAGAACATCGTGCCAGCCTAATGCTACCTTTTAATTTCAGCATGGGGATCATGACCCTATTTATTTCGGTTGGGATCGCAGCTAGTTTAGCGCGTCACCATAATCTCGATCCTTTAACTTCGGGCATGTTGTCATTGATGGCATTCTTATTGGTTGCTGCCCCCTTAAAAGACGGACAAATATCCACGACTTATTTTTCTGGTCAGGGGATTTTTACCGCTATTTTGGTCGCTATCTATTCCACTGAGCTTTATGCCGTTCTCAAGCGCCATAATATTACTATCCGTCTGCCACCTGAAGTCCCAACCGGTGTTGCTCGCTCATTTGAGATTTTAATTCCTGTTCTGGCGGTCATCCTGACTCTGCATCCACTTAATTTATTTATTGAAGCGCAATTGGGAATGATTATTCCTGAAGCTATTATGTCGCTGGTAAAACCCTTGGTTGCAGCCTCTGATACCCTACCTGCTATTTTAATCTCGGTATTGGTTTGCCAGGTATTATGGTTTGCCGGTATTCACGGCGCGCTGATTGTCACGGGTATTATGAACCCATTCTGGATGGCAAATCTGTCTGTAAACCAGGCGGCAATGGCGGCTAGTCAGGCTATTCCACACATCTATGTGCAGGGATTCTGGGATCACTATTTACTTATTGGCGGCGTGGGTTCCACACTACCACTAGCATTGCTACTCATGCGCAGCAAAGCAGTTCATCTACGCACTATTGGCCGAATGGGTATTGTGCCTGGCATGTTCAATATCAATGAGCCTATTTTGTTTGGTGCTCCTATCATTATGAATCCATTGTTCTTTATTCCGTTTGTACTCGTGCCTATGGTCAATGCCACACTCGCCTACTTCGCACTGGATTTTGATTTGGTCTCCCGGGTAGTTCAAATGACACCTTGGACAACCCCTGCACCAATCGGTGCTTCATGGGCTGCCAACTGGACGTTTAGCCCGGTCATTTTGTGCCTGATCTGCATGGCAACCTCTGCTGTTATGTATTTCCCTTTCCTCAAGGCTTATGAAAAGCAGTTATTGGAACAGGAAACAGACAAAGCCACAGAACACAATGCAACCGCACAAACAGACGCGGCATAAATTACAATTACGATACCACCGAGGTCATTAATGGGATTAGAAGAACAGGTTATGGGCATTATTATTAACGCCGGTCAGTCACGAAGCCTTTGCTATGAAGCGTTACGTAGCGCTAAAGAAAATAACTTCGCTGATGCCGATGAAAAAATGAAAGAAGCTGGATATTACGCCAAACAGGCCCATTTGGTACAAACCAAACTCATTGAAGCTGATGAAGGTGAAGGAAAAACAAAAATGACACTGGTAATGGTTCATGCTCAGGATCATTTAATGACGTCAATCCTGGCAAAAGAATTAGTGACTGAACTGATCGACCTTTACCGCTCCAGACAATAATAGTTCAAATGTCATGTTATAAGTCAGAGAGGCATATCCTCTCTGACCATTTTTGAAGTTCTCTATGAGGTTAATATGTTTCATCTCGGACTGGATATTGGCGGCACTAAAATTGAAGCGGTATTATTAGATTCTCATGGAGAAATACAACTACGTGAACGCCGCCCAACTCGTAAAGAGAGTTATCAAAGCTTTATGGATAACCTGCTCTTTTTTATTAATGAAATAAAGAATAAAACTAGTGGTAAATTTACACTCGGTATTGGGCTACCAGGCACAATCGATCCAGTAAGTGGCTTAATTAAAAACTGTAATTGCCTGGTACTGAATGGCCAGGATTTAACCGGGGATTTAACTCAGTATTTAAAACAACCGGTTTTTCTCGCAAATGATGCTGACTGTTTTACTCTTTCTGAAGCTGTAGATGGCGCAGGTTCTGGTTATAACACAGTATTTGGTGTAATAGTGGGTACCGGTTGTGGTGGCGGTATCGTGGTGAATAAAAAACTGCTTTCAGGGCCAAATGCCATTACCGGAGAATGGGGTCACAACCCGCTACCCGGATTTATGACGGAGCAAGATGGCATAGCGCAGCAGTGTTATTGTGGTCAGAAAAATTGTGTTGAAAGTTTTATTTCAGGAACAGGCTTTGCGCACCGTTTTAATCAACAGTGGCGCACGCAACTCAGTGCCGAAGATATTATCTCCGCCGCCCAAGAAAAAAAAACCCGCGCGCTGGCACATTACCATCATTTTATTGATGCCTTTGCCCGCAGTCTTGCGGCTGTTATTAATACGCTAGACCCTCATGCCATTGTCATCGGCGGAGGTTTATCTAACGTGGCGAGTCTTTACGACGATTTGCCCAGTGTCATCAAGAAATATATTTTCTCAAGTGATTGCCGCACAACTCTTCTGAAAGCTAAATTCGGTGACTCCAGTGGTGTACGCGGGGCTGCATGGCTGCCTATATTGCAGATAAATCAACAGATATAGCAGAACCAGGAGTGGCAACACTGTGAACAATTATCTCGGTTATTTATGCTACTATAATGGGAAAATCGTTACGCAGAAGACGCAATGCCAACAATCGATGATGTTTCCAAGTTAGCCAATGTTTCCAGAGCCACGGTATCGCGCGTTCTTACCGGAACACGCGGCGTGCGCGACGAAAGTCGGGAAGCAGTATTACGTGCTGTCGAGCAACTCAATTATCGCCCGAGTTTTGCCGCCCAAAGTCTGGCCAGCCAGACTTCCAGCTACGTTGGCATTGTACTACCGACTTGTGAAGCACAGCTTTCTGCCATTCTGTTGCCACAGTTGTCCCGTGCAATGAAAAACCTCAATAAAACACTTATTGTTCAGTATGTTAATGACGATGCTGAACAGCAAATGTTTATCGAGGAACTCCAACACCAATGTGTGGCTGTCGTCGTATTGGGGAAACTCAGCGCTAACGCGCCGCACAACGTCATTGCATTCGATCAGTTTGCTGTTACCGGAGCAGAAAGTCGCGGCTATGACTATGCGTTTGCGACAGAAAGCGCCTGCCGATACGTGATTGGTAAAGGCCATAGAAATATCGCGTTACTCATTGATAATGAAGATGATGATGCCAGCCTCCAGATGGTGGAGGGTTATCGTAATGTGCTGCAAAACTTCTCACTACCTTTTAACCGGCAGCTATTGTTAGCCGCAAAAAATAACGTTGAGCAAGCCTTACTGACTCTGATTAACAGCCTTACCCGTTATTCAGTCATCATTGTAAAACGCGATAGCTATGCCGCTGAAGCTATGCGCCTGATGCGTGAATTTAACATTGTCGTACCACAGGAGGTTTCTTTGCTAAGTCTGGAAGACTCTCCACTAGCCTCACTGCTTTACCCGCCGCTAACTTGTATTTCTTATCCTACAGAACAGTTATTAGAAAATTGCCTGCAACGCATACGCAGCCTAATTGAACAGCATCCCATTTTTGTTCCTGAAGGGCATGCAGTGACCGGTAGGTTAATTGCCAGAGCCTCTGTTGCTGATATTTCTTGAGACTGCTTATTAAATCAAAACAGGCCCACAACACTATAAATAACAGACCATATCCATACATCTCAGATTGGCTTGCGCCAACTGGGATGGATAAAAACTCTCGCCAATGAGTATAAATCCATTCCTTTCATAAAATACCGATGCATTAGGTGTTGCGGCCAGTGTTAACTTTGCAAAACCCCGCAGTTTTGCTTCTTGCTTGATGGCAGTCAAAATCAAAGACGCCATACCGCGGCCTTCAAATTCAGGTAATGTAAAAATAGCTTCGACGCTAGCGGATGAGAGATCTAAAAATCCAGTGGCAACAGCAAGCTGGCTAACTGGGTCATCAATAACAAAAAATGGATTACACGCCACTGCCTTAGGATATCCCTCGGGCATCTGGTTCGGTGTCCAAGCTATCAATATTTTTTCATCATACACATTTCGACACCCATGCCTTATGGCCTTATTCCTTACCAACCATAACTGACCTGCTTCATCAGGTGACGCCAACCTGACCTCCATACATCCCCCTATTTTTATTCGACATAACAGCGGCAGGCCCCAAAATAATAAAAGCCCCGACTACACTAGTCAGGGCTTTTAAGGTACTACACATTTAAAATTAAACATTAATCAACTTAATAACGTGATACTTATCTTGGTACTGTTTATAAAGATGTACATGTTTTACAGGAATATTTTCGTTTAGAACTAACTCTGCCCTCCAATATATTAACTGAATGGTAACATTCCCAACTTATTACATTTAGCCATGCGTTTGATAAGACTGACTAAATTAGTACATCACCCTCGCGATATATACTCTTTGTTACGTGGCTTTACTTTCGTCGCGATATTCTCGATCTCATACTGAAGTACACAAATCGCGAACATTACTATTAACAACAAAGCCTTAACTCATCGCGTGTCGTCCACAAAATGCGATTATGAAGATTTACTGCATGACCTTAAAGCATCATCGCATGAGTAAATTATAAGTAAACTCATAACGAATCTCACATAAAAAAATATTTCGTGACCTTTATCGCATTATTTTAAATCTGCTACATGGACACCGGCTAAATAAAAAGTTCGCTACTAATTGCACCGGTGTTAAATTCCAATCTACGTGTTCTACATCAGATGTCAATACTGTTTTTAAGCACATGTCTTTATTATCAGTACTATTGAAGATTTTATGGTGATTTATTGATTTAGATTAGTATAAATCGCCCATAATCAAGGACTCAGGCATCAAGACAATTCACATATAGCCATACGAGAGAGTTAGTGAACTAATACCAGAACCCAATAAATGTAAATTCATGAGCTGAGTTATCGCCTAACGTTTTTCACGTCGGGGATAGGAACATCTGTGACTCTACCCGCTTTTAATTCATCATTACAGAAAAGCATCTCTAAAATGACAGTATTTTTATGCCCCCAAATACTTTTGCTTGATGTCTAGGGAGCTGAATTGAAACGGGCCACTGCTGATGCTGGCCCGTAAGAGGATAACTTTCAGGTACATTTTTAAGGTATTTTTCGACACGCTATTACTTCATGTTGATACCATAACCATATGGCTGATGAATGTTTTTCTGAGTGTATTTCCAATTAATTCGTCTGATAGCCGCCTAGTGAACATCTATATATTCACTTTTCAGCTAAGGCCCGGAGTAAGTGGTTAGCTACCTCGACAAAACTTGCCAACGCCTCTTCATAGGAGTGTGGTTCCTGCGAATAAACCAGTGGGCTAAGCCTCGTTATGTATAAATGGTTCAACCATTTACCCTGCCCATCTTTAGTATTTTTTATGACATCAAGACTTTTACTCAGGACACTATACGGGTCATCAACGAATGCCTGAAATTGCTGTGAATATTCTTCCATATCAGTTTTTACTGAGTGCCCGAACATACTAGCAGCAGCATTAATCGCTTTGGGTTTTATTGTGTATATGCGCCATACATCATAAATATGCCGTACTAGCGCCTCATCAAATTCGGCTTGCTTCACGCCAGCACAATACATTGCAAATCGTCTTAGAAGAGATAAGACCTTTTCGGCAAGGGTTTCGGATATGTTGATACATTCGATATCAAAATCAGGGTAGCTTTTACCATTTACTAATTGTTGATAAAGATAATTAATCTTTAACTTCTCAGTAGATAAATTAATGGGACGATTTATTAATTCTACTTTTATACAGCTACGCAGAGGGTTAGAAACACCGCTACTGAAATTCCCTTGATAGCTTAAATCAACATTATAATGACGGTGCCTATCATTAATTTCAGGGTTTTCACCTTCTTTATCAGTAAGGTAGAAACCTAGTTCTTCTAGCTTTGTTGTCAGTTTTTTATGAATATCTTTCAGTCTTGCTTTATCAGATGAGCATTCATTTTTTAATTTATAGGTGTTCGGAACCTCTGGAAGAATGACTTTTATATCAATATCTTCTGACATCCGACTAATCAAGTTATAAGCTTTCGATAAGCAAGTACCGCCAGCAAACACTAATCGGACAGGAAGCTCTATATTTACTGGCTCAACAGGTAATTTTTTACTTCTAGGGTCAAATCCTTTTAACTGTGCCTCATGCACTACATTCAAGTTAGCTAATACACGCAATGCATCTGTTACATGCACATCTTTTTCAGCGACAAATGCTGGCAGGCCATTTAGCAGGCCCGCAGCTTCCGCATCCTGAATATCAGCAATTTGCTCATCCGTAAGTTTTTTCATATTTTACATTTTTACCCGAAACAGTGATGTTTCTGGATATTTTCCTTCCTGGAGTTCTGACTTGGAGCTGCATTGGGATCTGTGTCGTTCTTCCCGCGTTATAATCCTCTAAGGCCTTGCCCTGAGTGACTTTCACGTTGAGTTTTTTGAATGTTTCTTCCACAACAGTTTCAAATGGTGCGGCTACCGTCCTTTTCCCCGCAAATCGGTTAAATCGAGTTTTTGCATACACGCCAAGGCTAACCCGAATTAATACGCCCTCTTTAACGAGTTCAGACAATGCCTTGCTAACTTGCGATTTGCTACCCAAGTGTTCCAGCTCCGAACGCAGTACAACAATACCTTTCCGGTTGGCGATGGAGCGCAACAGTTTTTGCTTCAAAATCATGATTGCCTCCTTTAAGAACTCATAGGTAAATTAATGCTTATTATAGATTGTTTTTAATTTAAAACAATGAGTTACTTTAAAAAATTAAAGTTATAAATGAGCATCTATATCTTGTTAACTATCAAGAGATTAGTATGTTAAGTGCTCAAATGAAGTGAGATGGAGTGATTCTTAATCTTTAAAGGCATCTCACGATGCCTTTTTACATTTAGAGATTATTCGGCCTCAAGAGGCTCGCTGGTGGCTTGATGATATGTTTGATGTAGCAGGTCTATTTGCTGCCATAGGACGAGATTGAGTATTTCTTTTGCAGCGGGTTGATCAAGCACGACAACGGCGTAAATGAACGCACGGCAATGATCAATCAGGTCTTCCACTTCGCGGGGCGAGTTATCGTACATGGCGCACCTCCGACCGGAGAGTGGCGGCCAGTGATGCTGGCAGGTGAAGAAAAACTGTGCGGCAAGGGGCTTTAGTCGTCGAATCCATGATGACAACCTCTCAGTTGATGGCTTTAAAATCACCACCAAGAGACGCTAACCTCAAGAGGGTGGTGAGCTGAACGAGGTTAGCGTAACCGGTCAACAGAGAACCCGGCGCATCTTTCGATGCCCCCGTCCAGCCCACCATTGCTTTTTCACAGGTGTAACTGTACCCGCACATAGTAACCGCCTGTGCGGTCGTGCGCTCTATTGAATTCCGGGACGCTAATCACGGCAGCGGAATTTGCCGCTGCGGGGGCACTATATCCGGCCATTCTCTACTGTTCAATTAACCAGTGGTAAATTAGGACAAACATTTTTGTAGATGCGAGAGGGGCCGCATTTGTGGGGAAATTGATCATTGAGTTTTTGTTTCAGTAAAACAGCCACTTTATATTATGTACATTTGACTCATATTTTTCGACATACTCTCACCATATGTCGATTGTATCGACATGTATTCACAACATGTACATTTGCTCAATGATTTTAGACACGTAATCACTATGTGTCGATTGCATCGACATGTTTTCATGTCATGTACATTTATTTAATATTTTTCGACATGTGACTTTGAAATTCGCAGATTTAGGTTTATAGTATTTTCATGTCGATAAAAGGATGAGGAATGAACATGATATGGAACCCTACACAACCGTATAATGACCTGCCACGATTGCCGCCAAAACAAGAAATTGAGACTAAGCGTGTACTAAAAGCATGCGTTGAAGCGAGAACTGCACTTGAAGGATTAAAACGGGCGGGCGAGTTATTACCGAATCAGAACCTTCTCATTAATCTAATTCCTATTTTAGAAGCTAAAGATAGCTCTGAGATAGAAAATATTGTGACAACTACTGATAAGTTATTCCAGTATTCCAGTGAGGACAGTAATGCTGATCCTATGACAAAGGAAGCATTAAGATATAGGACTGCACTTTATGAAGGTTATCAAGAATTAAAAGATAGGCCGCTATGTGTAAATACAGCATTAAAGGTTTGTAATACGATCAAAAACTCAAAAATGGAGATCAGGAAAATTCCAGGGACAGCATTAAAAAACCAAGCTACTGGTGAGACCATTTATACGCCCCCAGTTGGAGAGAGAAATATTATAGAATTACTTTCAGATTGGGAGAAATTTATCCATCAAGAGGATGATCTTGATCCTTTAGTTAAATTAGCAGTTATACATTATCAATTTGAAGCTATCCATCCGTTTTCTGATGGAAATGGTCGCACAGGGAGAGTCATTAATTTATTGTTTTTAATAGATAAAAATCTAATCACCTTACCTATTCTTTATTTGAGTCGATACATTATTAAAAATAAAAATAGTTATTACTCCTTATTATTGAAAGTAACAAAAGATGGTGATTGGGAATCATGGATTTTATTTATACTGTCTGCGATTGAGAATACATCAAAATGGACGTTAGAAAAAATAAATGCAATTCGTGAACTAATGGAACATACGTCATCACATATGAAAAATGAAATTAACGATATTTATAGCTATGAATTATTGCAGTGTATTTTCGAGCAACCCTACTGTAGAATACAAAATTTAGTGAGTAATGGGATCGCAAAAAGGCAGACAGCATCAAACTATTTAAAGAAGTTGTGTAAAATAAATATATTGCATGAAATTCACTCAGGAAAAGAAAAGCTCTTTGTCAATTATAATTTAATTAATTTAATGAGCGATGATGAGAATAAATTCTCTCGCTATTTTTGATTTTATGGATGCTATCCATGAATACCAATAGGATGGCATTAATATATAATTTATTTTAAATAACTTACTATAAATTGAGTAGTAGCTTATTGAGGCTGATTCTATATTTCATCTATATGCAAAATTTACATAAATTCAATACATTTATATAACGTAACGGCCCCATCCCCCATCCCATTCCCCACTATTCACCCCCTTCACCAAGCAACAAGATCACCCCCACACCCCTTGCCCGCTCTGGCCTCAGCCTCTCTGAATACTCCCCCCTCAGACTCTTCAGCAACTGTTCAGGTGTTCAGTTTTTAATACCTACCATCCACGAATTAATGAATACATATGAATACTGACTGAACAGTTATTGGTAAACTATTCAGTCGGTTTTTATCTTTGTATTTCAATTAATTAAATCTATTTCTGAACACTCTGAATAAGCCAGAGGTGAGAAATAATTAGTAGGGTGGCTCTCCCGGTTGCGAATGGTGGGGCAGTGCCAGGGCAGGGAGCCAGTCATTGGCGGTGTCGGATAAATCCATGTTGTAACGGAAGCCTTTGTCGGTCCTGGCTTTTTTGTATTCTGCGCCAAATTCTTTCATTACTTTGGGAAAGTCTTTGCCGAATTTGGTTAACGATAATGAATGCTGATGGCCGTAAGCCTCCATATAGGCCAGATAAGCGTGATACAGATAAATACGCGGAGCGCGCGGGGAAATTGCCAGCGTTCCCATATACATACCGACCGCTTCGCCCAGCTCGACAATGTGGGCGCAGAAGCCATAAAGCGGATCGGCATCCCGCTTAACCCCCATAGCCTCCCGTGAATGTGCAATTTGCTGTTCAATCCAGTCATTCACCCTCACTTTCAACAAAAGCGATGGCCCGCCCGCCTATTTTTATCGGTGGTGGGAATCGTTTTTGTTTTAAGAGTTTATAAATCCAAGGTCGGCTAAAACCGGTACGTTTTAATACTTCTGGCAATCGGATTAATGATGAATAGGTCATTCCATGACCCCTGTTATCTCTCGGTGGCTACTGAATTAATTGAAACAAAATCAGGCCGTAATAGGGGGAAGTGACCAATAAATAAGAAGAACCTTTATTCCGCTGATTTTAGGTCAATCCGTAACGCGAATACGTTAGTTGGAAGCGAATACTGTGGTTGGAAACCCATAGCGGCGAGTTGGAAATAAATTTCCGCTCGTCTAAGGATTATCGGCCTCGGGCAGAGAAACAAGCAGCGCCTCGCTGATCAAGTTACTCATTTGCTTTTCGGTCACCATTTCCCCGCTGAAACCCGCGTTGAGCATAGCCTGAGTCGCCACCCGGGCGATGGCGGTTTTATTCATTTTGACGCCGCGCCGGCACTGCGGGTTGTTCCTGGTTAACGCGATTGCCATACCGGCAATAAACGCCAGCGCGGTTTCTTTACCAGCAAAAGGCCCCAGTTTTCTTCCGCTTGCCGTTGCTCCGGCACTGGTGCAGCGCCTGGCGGCAGCGGCCAGTGAAAGCTATGCGCCTTAAGCCAGCCCTCCACTTCAGCCCTTAATAAATAACCGTCATGGCGAATATCTTTATTAGTATTGGTATAACTAATATCCCAACAACTTAATAGGTTGCAATCCACTGCATCCCATAATGAGTTCTCATAATTAATTATTACCATTCCTATATCATCAGTTTGAATAGAATAAGGCATTACCCCAACAATCAATGCCGCAGTTTCTTTTATTGTAATATTGATTCTGGATAGAAATGGCGTTAACCATTTTGGCAATTTATCTTTAAGAATATTTTGATATTCTTCGTCACTGTCGCGCAGGTTAATCTGCAAAAGTTGTTCTATTTCAGTGCGGTTAAATCCGACGTAATCATAACAATTCATGCTGTTAATACCTCAGAAGGGAAGTTCGTGATCATCCTCCTCATCGGGCCGGTGATTAAATTCGCTGGGTTTATAACTTTCAGGTATCCATCCATCACAAGGCGCTCCATCCATTTTAGGGTTGGCCATCGCTGCCGAGAGCAGATCAAAATAGCAAAGTTTGGGGTCATCAAAGCTGGGGGGGCGGATCATGCCGAGCGCGTCCTGAATCAATAACGGCGGTGTAACTGGCCTGGCATCAGTCAATTCTATTAGCAACCAGTTGGCTATCTGTGCCTGACTCATCGCGGGGTGGAGACACGAAATGCGCTCAATCAACTCCCTGATACTGATAAATTCCTGCTGCTTTGCCTTGAGCTTTTCCGCTGGATTTATCATGAGATTACTCCTGTTATCTCTTTATAAGCCGCCGAATCTTAACCCTGCTTATCGTCGCTGACCAAAAGTGCCATGCAACACATTACCCCCTAGTTCAAGGCTATCCATATAATCTGAATACCACTGCAACATCTCCTGTCGCCCATCGAGATATTGAGCATGGTTATACGTGCCACGAATTGAGTTTTTATCCACATGAGCAAGCTGAGTTTCAATCCATGCAGAGTTATAGCCTTGCTCGTGCAAGATAGTGCTCATGGTGTGGCGAAAACCATGTCCAGTTAACCGCCCTTTATAACCCAGCAGTTCAATCACCTGATTGATGCTCTCTTTACTGATGGGTTTGCGGTGGTCATTACGGCCAATGAATACCAGCGGATAATGATGGGTCAGCGGGTGGAGTTGCTTAAACGCGGTAATAACTTGAATAGAAAGAGGAACAACATGGGGGCGTTTCATTTTCATGTGCTCAGGAGGGATGTGCCATAAGCCTTTATCGAGATCAAGATCCTCCCAACGGACAAAACGCAGTTCTTGGGTGCGAACACCGGTCAACATAATAATCCGAGTGGCAGTTTTAGTAATTATGCTGCCAGTATAGCCCGCTAAATCTCGTAAGAAATAAGGCAACTCTTGAGCTGTGAGGAAAGGTAAATGCTGTTTCTTATGGGTTTGCAAAGCACCGGCTAAATCCGGTGCCGGATTATATTCCGCGCGCCCGGTAATAATGGCATAACGAAATACTTCGCCGCAGCGCTGGCGTACTTTACGCATTTTCTCCAATGCGCCACGCTTTTCCATGCGTTTGAGCGTTTCCAGCAATTCCATTGGTTTAATATCAGCTATTGGGCGACGGCCAATAAAGGGGAAAATATCTTTTTCAAAGGTATCGATAATTTCTTCGCGATAACGCAATGACCAGCGATCGGCTTTATTTTTATGCCATTCCCGCGCCATTAATTCAAAGCTATTTTCCATCGCTATTTTTTGCGCCAATTTCTCAGCTTTTTTAGTCTCTCCGGGATCTGTTCCGGAGGCTAAAAGCTTCTTCGCCGTTTCTCGTTTTTGACGTGCATCGGCCAGCGATACATGGGGATAAACCCCAAAAGCAATGCGCTTCTCTTTGCCGCCATAGCGGTATTTCATACGCCAGTATTTCGCCCCACTGGCCCTGACTTCGAGATATAACCCTCCCCCATCAGTCAACTTGTAGGATTTCTCTTTCTGCTTTGCAGTCTCTACCTGGCGGGCATTGAGTTTCATTTGGGGGCATCTCTAAAATGACAGTATTTTTATGCCCCCAATTATGCCCCCAGCACAGGGTAGAAACCAGTAGACCACGGTAGATTCAGACAGACTACTTTCGTTGCAACCATTGGAGTATAAAAGGATTTATTGACGAGAAGAGAAAGCAGGAGATAGGCTTTGGCGGAAGATCACAGGAGTCGAACCTGCCAAGGGCCGCTGGCGGCCCCATCTGGATTTGAAGTCCAGCCGCCCCACCGGGGACGATGATCTTCCAGAGAAGATATGAGTGTAAGGCGGTGATTATAGCGTGTTTATTATATGGTGCTATTCATTCAATAGGCATGATGAATAAATCCCCTAATCAGGCGGAATCTAACGTCATCGTCTGCGGCTTACAAACGACTAATAGCTGACCTCGCCATACTTATCACGATGCTCTTTTGGCGTGATCGAATAGCCTTTTTTGAAGACCGAATAGAAATATTGCAGCGATGGATAACCGCACATTTGAGATATTTCATTGATGGGTAATGAAGTTGCAGATAACAAATTGCGCGCCCGATCGAGCTTCTCTTCATGAATAACACCATGAATAGTCTGCCCAATATCATCTTTGAAGCGCTTTTCCAGATTTGAGCGCGACATCCCTACTGCATCCAGCACCTGTTCAACCTTAATCCCCTTGCAGGCGTGATGGCGGATATAGTGCATCGCCTGAATCACGGCCGGATCGCGTAATGACCGAAAATCTGTCGAACGCCGCGCCATCACTTTCACCGGAGGCACCAGAATACGCTGCAACGGCGCAGCTTCTTGTTGTTTCTGGCGCTGATTAAGGCGCTGATGCAATAACTTAGCCGCACGATAGCCCATCTGCCGCGTCCCCTGCACCACCGACGAAAGTGCCACTCGCGATAAATAGCGGGTTAGTTCTTCATTATCAATACCAATCACACTCAATTTCTCTGGCACTGCAATGTCCAGATGCTCGCACACTTGCAATAAATGGCGCGCCCGCGCATCAGTGACAGCAATAATTCCCGTCTGATGTGGCAAAGTTTGCACCCAGTCTGCCAGCCGATTTTGCGTGTATTGCCAGTTAGCGGGTGCAGTGGCCATCCCCTGATAGACCACTCCTTGATATTGCTCTGCCGCGACTAATTGCCGGAAGGCATACTCTCGCTCCTGCGCCCAGCGTTTATCACTACTGGCCGGCAAGCCATAAAAAGCAAAACGGTTTAAACCCTTCTCTTTCAGATGCATAAATGCCGCCTCAACCAGAGCCGCGTTATCCGTTGCAATATAATCTACTGCCGGATAATCCTCTGGCTGATGGTAAGACCCCCCCACGCCGATAATTGGAACATCAACATTCGCCAGCAGTTGCTCTATCTGCCGATCATCAAAATCGGCAATAACACCATCGCCTAACCAATCCCTGATATTCTCAATGCGGCAGCGAAAATCCTCTTCTATAAAGATATCCCAGTCGCACTGTGAGGCCTGCAAATATTCACCGACACCTTCCACCACTTGCCGGTCGTATACTTTGTTAGCATTAAATAACAAGGTTATCCGGTAGCGTTTCTCAAACATGGGAATAGCTCCTGAAATAGGTGGGGGAATAACAGACAAAGAGATCAATGCAGTATGGCATTGATCTCTTTTTGAAGATGGGATCAGACCCGGCGTTTGGTGGCAGAATCCATCCACACTGCCAACAGCAAAATTGCACCTTTGACAATGTACTGCCAGAATGTCGGCACATCCAGCATGCTCATCCCATTGTCGAGAGAAGCCATGATAAATGCCCCCATAACGGCTCCCGCCACACTCCCGATCCCACCCGCCAGGCTGGTGCCACCAATGACACAAGCGGCAATCGCATCCAGTTCAGCAATATTACCGGCTGAAGGTGAGCCAGCCCCAAGGCGTGAACTGAGAATCAAACCTGCCATGGCAACCATCAACCCGTTGATCGCAAATACCGCCAGTTTGGTGCGTTCCACATTCACCCCAGACAAGCGCGCGGCATCGATATTGCCGCCAATAGCATAGATCCGGCGGCCAAATGCGGTGCGGGTGGCCATAAAAATACCCGCCAACATCAATGCCGTGAGAATCAATACCGGTGTAGGGACGCCCCGATAATCATTCAGTAAATATATGGCACCAAGAACGATAACTGCGGTAATAGTTTGGCGAGTAACATCACCTTGTGGCGCGGCAACAGGCAAGCCCAGCCGGATACGATGGCTACGTCGACGCCACTGCCAGACAACAAATAACATCAGGCCAATTGCGCCAATGCCAAAGCCAAGGCCGTTTGGCAGATAACTTTGACCAATCTGCGACATGGCATTACTGGTAGGTGAAACGGTCGTGCCGTTGGTAATGCCGATTAAAATGCCACGGAAAGCCAACATCCCCGCCAATGTGACAATAAACGAAGGCACTTTGCGATAAGCAACCCACCAACCATTCCACGCGCCAAGCACCAGCCCCAATCCCAGAGTGACTACAATGGTCAGAGGGAGCGGCCAACCGAGCCACACATCAAAAATGGCTGCCGCACCGCCCAATAACCCCATCATCGAGCCAACAGACAAATCAATTTCGGCCGAAATAATGACAAACACCATCCCCACCGCCAAAATGCCGGTGATCGCCGTTTGTCGCAGTAGATTCGAGATATTCCTGGCGCTGAGATAGGCCCCTTCGGTGGTAAAAGTGAAAAACAGCATAATCACGGCAATAGCCGCCAACATGACAAAAACTTGTAAATTAACCGATTTTAGTCGGAATAATGGCTTTTTATCGCCATTTTCGGGTGTGTTCACTTCAGTTTGATTAGCTTGCGACATGGGTTTCACTCCTGAGTGCGGCTTCCATGACCTTCTCTTGCGTCAGATTATGGTTAATGAGATCGGCTTTGATGCGCCCTTGATGCATGACCAGCACCCGATCACTTAATCCCAATACCTCAGGTAGTTCAGAGGAAATCACAATGACCGCAATCCCCTGCTGAACTAATTGATTGATAAGTTTATAAATTTCATATTTTGCACCAATGTCGATACCGCGCGTCGGTTCATCGAGAATCAAAATTCGTGGGTTCAGTAGCAAGCATTTGGCAAGAATGGCTTTTTGCTGATTACCCCCACTGAGTCGGGCAATGGCCAGCTCAGAAGAGGAAGTTTTCACCTTTAACCTGGCAAGTGATTGCACAATAATTGATTGTTCTTTGGCGTCATCCAGCATGCTGAAAGAGCCGGTGAAGTCATCTAGCGCAGCCAGTGTGATATTAGCCCCCACACCCATAACCGGTACGATGCCGTCTTTCTTACGATCTTCTGGCACCATGGCAATCCCAAGTTTCATGGCTTGTTGGCAATTACTGATGGTCACAGCTTTACCATCAATAAATATCTCGCCTTGCCAGCGACCAGAGTAAACACCGAATAAGCATTGCACTGTTTCTGTTCGGCCAGACCCCACTAGCCCAGCGACACCTAATATCTCCCCGCGTTTTAAAGAGAAAGAGACATCATCCACTCGCCGGATATGGCGGTTTACCGGGTGCCAGGCACAGATATTTTCCACTCGCAGAATTTCCTCACCAATGTGGTGGGCTTCGTGTGGATAGAGTTCTTTCAGTTCACGGCCAACCATCATGGCGATGATGTCATCTTCACTCATGGTCGCCGCAGAGCGAGTGCCGATATGGTGGCCATCGCGGATCACACAGATATGATCTGATATCGCTTTCACTTCATTCAATTTATGCGAGATATAGATACAGGCAATGCCGTGATTGCGTAGATCACGGATAATATCCAGCAAAATAGCCGTTTCGCTTTCGGTTAAAGAAGCGGTCGGTTCATCCAGTACCAGCAACCGAACTTGTTTGTTCAGCGCTTTGGCAATTTCCACCAATTGCTGCTGCCCAAGCCCCAATTCCCCCACTGGGGTATGAGGGTCTACCACCAGTTTGACCTGGGCCAGCATTCGTTGGCAGCGCAGGTACATAGCGTCGTAATCCATAATGCCAAAACGCCCCCATTCGGAGCCGAGAAACATATTTTCCAGCACCGACATTTGCTTCACCAATGCTAATTCTTGATGAATTATCGCGATGCCTTTTTGTTCGGTTTCACGAATATTTTTTGCCTGAAGTATCTCACCTGAGAAAATTATTCCCCCCTGATAGGAACCTGCGGGGTAAATACCACATAACACTTTCATTAATGTGGACTTTCCAGAGCCATTTTCGCCACATAAAGATAATACTTGCCCGGCTTCCAATGTCAGGCTGATATTATCCACCGCCTTAACGACACCGAACTGCTTGGTAATTTCTTTCATTTCTAGCAGGTAGGGCATAATTCCCTCCATATATCTTTTATGCCAGGGGTTGCCAGCATGATTAGCTACAACTCCAATGACTCCTGATATATTCAGTAACGAAAAAATAATTAGTAAATGTCCGATTTCTTGTGGAATCCATCTGCGATGATTGTGCTATCGATATTATTTTTATCTACCTGAATCGGTGTTAACAAATAAGCAGGAACATCTTTTATACCGTTATTTAATTTACTATTTGCTTTTGGTTCCTCGCCTTTACCCAAACTTACCGCAATTTCCGCAGCATCGTTGGCTAATTTACTGATTGGCTTATATACCGTCATAGTTTGGGTGCCAGCAACAATACGCTTTATTGCCGCTAAATCAGCATCCTGTCCAGAAATAGCCACTTTACCCGCCAAACCTTGTGCTGCTAACGCCTGAATAGCCCCACCGGCGGTGGCATCATTAGACGCCACGACAGCATCAATTTTGTTATTGTTAGCTGTTAGCGCATTTTCCATGATTTTTAAGGCATTTTCTGGTAACCAGGCATCAACCCACTGATCACCGACAATTTTTATTTTCCCTTCTTTTATCAATGGATTAAGCACTGTCATCTGCCCCTGACGGAACAGCTTGGCATTATTGTCTACCGGCGAACCGCCCATCAGGAAATAATTACCTTGTGGCACGCGTTCAACCAGACTTTTAGCTTGTAATTCACCTACTTTTTCATTATCGAAAGAGATATAAAAGTCAATGTCAGCATTATTTATCATACGGTCATAAGCTAATACTTTTATTCCTTCCCGTTTTGCTTCGGCGATTACATTACTTAATACTTGCCCGTTATAAGGAATAATAACCAAGACATCGACACCACGGTTAATCATATTCTCAATCTGCGACATTTGAGTTTCTTCATTGCCATTCGCTGATTGAACAAATACTTTAGCGCCGAGAGACTCAGCCTTGTTAACAAAAATATCGCGGTCTTTCTGCCAACGTTCAAGGCGAAGATCGTCTATTGCCATACCGATTTTAATTTCTTTACTGAATCCGGGCTGGCTAAACATGACCAGTGCGGCACATGCGGAGAGTAAAATGTTCTTAAATTTCATCTTTCGGTACCTTTCTTATTGTGCAAGCAGGGTAAGAGAAACGGTAAACATCAACTGCAATAGGGATTGTTGTCGCTTATTTGCACATCGGCAATTACAGATTTTCGTCCGCCAATTATGTTTTTTGGTTTAATGTTAATTTTATGATAACGATCATGTTTTCTTTCCTGCAAAATGCATAATTCCAGTAAGAGATGTTATCCAGACAATGAATACCAGTGATTCTTTATAATTAATTGGGTATTTATGAGATCTACACCACAATTAATAATTCTCTGAATTTAAGTGTGAAATAACGTAATTGAGAGAATAACAAACAACTCCGAAGATAAAAGCTCACCAGCCCGATAATGCGGGTCAGCTTCCAAGGAGTATTGCATGTCATCTTATTTTGATAAATTAGAACAAGTGCGTTACGAAGGCAGCCAGAGCTCTAACCCACTGGCATTTCATCACTACAATCCGGATGAAATTATCCTTGGTAAGCGAATGGCCGATCACCTAAGGTTCGCTGCCTGCTACTGGCATACCTTCTGCTGGGGCGGGGCGGATATGTTTGGCAGCAATGCCTTTGAGCGCCCGTGGCAACAATCGGGAGATGCATTGGCTTTGGCAAAACGTAAAGCTGATGTGGCTTTTGAATTCTTCCATAAACTGAATGTGCCTTATTACTGCTTCCACGATGTGGATGTTTCTCCAGAAGGCGCATCATTAAAAGAATATCTCAATAATTTTGCCGTTATGACCGATGTATTGGCCGAAAAACAAGCCAGTAGTGGCGTAAAATTATTGTGGGGTACAGCCAACTGCTTCACCCACCCGCGCTACGGTGCCGGGGCGGCCACTAACCCAGACCCAGAAGTTTTTAGCTGGGCTGCCACTCAAGTCTTTACCGCCATGAATGCCACCCAAAAACTTGGCGGTGAGAACTATGTTTTGTGGGGCGGGCGCGAAGGTTATGAAACACTGTTAAATACCGATTTACGGCAGGAACGTGAGCAAATTGGCCGCTTTATGCAAATGGTGGTCGAACATAAACACAAGACGGGCTTCCAGGGCACATTGTTGATCGAGCCAAAACCACAAGAGCCGACTAAGCATCAGTATGATTATGATGTTGCTACAGTTTATGGTTTCCTCAAGCAGTTTGGGCTAGAAAAAGAGATTAAAGTTAACATTGAAGCTAACCATGCCACTTTGGCTGGACACTCTTTCCATCATGAGATTGCCAGTGCGATTGCATTAGGTATTTTCGGTTCGGTGGATGCTAACCGTGGCGATCCACAATTAGGTTGGGATACCGACCAGTTCCCGAACAGTGTGGAAGAAAATGCGCTGGTGATGTTTGAAATCCTCAAAGCCGGTGGCTTTACTACCGGTGGGCTGAATTTTGATGCCAAAGTACGCCGCCAAAGTACCGATAAATATGACCTGTTCTATGGCCATATCGGCGCAATGGACACCATGGCGTTAGCCCTGAAGATTGCAGCAAAAATGATTGAAGATGGTCAATTAGATAAGCAAGTTGCTGAACGTTATGCCGGTTGGAGTAGCGATTTGGGGCAACAAATCCTAAAAGGTAAAATGTCGCTGGAAGATTTAGCGTCCTATGCCGAGCAACATAATCTGAACCCACATCACCAAAGCGGGCATCAAGAACTGCTGGAAAATAGGGTTAACCGCTATATCTTCGGCTGATAAACCCCGAGGCCGCAGACAAAGCCAAATGAAGGGGAAACGTGCCGTTGGGGTCGCTCTTAGTTTCAAATACAAGTGCGTAAGCCACCGAAGCGCCCCCAGGCACGGTCAACCCTTCACTCTCTGGACGATAAATATGAGGAACACATATGTACCTTGGCATCGATCTGGGCACCTCCGGCGTTAAAGCCATTCTACTGGCCGAAAACGGGCAAGTTATTGCCAGCCAAGGTGCTGCATTATCTGTCTCCCGCCCACACCCCTTATGGTCTGAGCAAAGTCCCGCCGACTGGTGGCAAGCCACTGATCAAGCTATGCAGGCTTTAGCCGCAGACCATGATTTAACACAGGTAAAAGCGCTGGGATTGACGGGCCAAATGCACGGCGCTACTTTGCTGGATAAACAGCATAAGGTGCTGCGCTCGGCCATTTTATGGAATGATGGCCGCAGTTTTGCCCAGTGCCAGGCGCTGGAAAAAGCGGTACCCGAATCCCGCCAGATTACCGGCAACCTGATGATGCCGGGTTTTACTGCACCGAAGTTGAAATGGCTGGCAGAACATGAGCCAGAGATTTTCAATCGCATCGATAAAGTATTGTTACCCAAAGATTATCTACGTTTTTTGATCACCGGCGATTTTGCCAGTGATATGTCAGATGCTGCCGGAACAATGTGGCTCGATGTGGCAAAGCGCGACTGGAGCGATGAGATGTTGGCGGCCTGCGGCCTAAATCGCCAGCATATGCCCGCCCTCTTCGAAGGCAGCCAGATTACCGGCCATGTCAGTGCCAATATTGCGCGTCGTTGGGGTATCAATCCCGTGCCAGTCGTCGCCGGTGGAGGAGATAATGCCGCCGGTGCCATCGGGGTGGGCTTATATCAAACCGGGCAGGCAATGTTATCGCTGGGGACATCCGGCGTCTATTTTGCCGTCAGTGATGGCTTTCTGAGTAACCCGGCCAGCGCTGTGCACAGTTTTTGCCATGCTTTACCCAATACCTGGCACCTGATGTCAGTGATGCTGAGCGCCGCATCCTGCCTTGATTGGGCATGCCAACTCACCGGCGTCGAGAGTGTTCCTGCGCTGATTAATGAAGTGGAAAATACACCACCAGCCGCCACTCCCGTGTGGTTCCTACCCTACCTTTCCGGTGAACGAACCCCCCATAACAACCCTAATGCTAAAGGGGCTTTTTGGGGATTTACCCACCAACACGGTCGGGCAGATTTAGCTCGTGCGGTATTGGAAGGAGTAGGATTTGCTTTAGCTGACGGAATGGATGCCCTGCATGCCAGTGGTTTACAACCCACATCAGTCACGTTAATTGGTGGTGGTGCGCGCAGCTCTTATTGGCGGCAAATGCTGGCAGATATCAGCGGCCAGACTTTGGAATATCGAACAGGCGGTGATGTCGGCCCCGCACTCGGCGCTGCCCGGTTGGCCCAAATTGCTCTCAATCCGGATGTCCCGTTAGCCGAATTACTGCCTGCATTACCACTGGAACAAACTCATTTCCCTGATGCACCGCGCCATCAATATTATGCGACCCGTCGCGTTATCTTTAAAAAGCTCTATCAACAATTACTGCCATTATGTGAATGTGAGTAAGATAAAGTGCAAGCTATAAGCACCTGGCTAACAGAACAGGTTGTGGAAATTATATCTTCTTTTCCACAGCCTGAATGCGGCAATGGCCTATCGAGCAGTTAACGCTGCGAATGATCATCTGACCAAAATCATCCATATAGCCGAGACTATAGCCGTTGCCATTATATCCGGGAGTCTTAACGGACTCAGTACCGAATGGCGCAATCATAACATTGTCAAAACCGGGGAAATTACCGCGATTATCCCGATTTAAATGCCCTAACGTGACGTAATACGGCGTAGGGTTATGAATTTTAAGTTCTTCTCCTTGCTGCCTGATCTGTAACTTCTCCTGCCAGACATTCTTATAATCCGCTTTAATTGCCGCTGGCCGATAAAATAACTTTATTTTATTTTGGATGGCGATTTGCACTGCTGCGGTTATTTCACTTTTCGGGGGAATTTCCCGCACATTAAAATAGAATAAAGTTTCACGGTCAGCGGCTAATTGCTCGATATCTGGCAGTGAAATAATTCTCACCAGGCTTTTCTGCCCCACATCAATTCGCTGTATGGCGGGTAAAGCAGACAAGGGGCTATCTACTTTCTGCCCAGCGGCATTTTCCAACCAGGATTGCGCCAGATAAGGCAATACCTCGCTTTTATTTTGCAAAATGACACTGGCTGACGTATCGACACTATTGAAAATAATCCGCGTTCTATCCAGAGATATTGACGCCTCACTCATCATCGTGACAAACAACAAAGCTGTTCCTACCAGAGTATTATTCCGCTGTCGGTTTGCCCGTATCAGGATAACGTTATTAAGGTTTGCCATGACTTATTCCATTCCCATTGATTGTCATACCGTGAATAACGGTTTGCCTTACTCACTATTTTCGGCCAATAAACTGTTTTAATGAGCCTATTTGGCCATTAACTCTTTAACTTACTGAACGGGCGGTGGTAAAAAATCTGGTCCCTTTTGCTCCCTATGATGGCCGGATTTGGCATTCCACTTAGCTCAAAACCCGCAGATGATGGAACTCTACCGAAACGGCGGAGGGCCGGATATGACTAATAGCGCATTACTGATAATTGATGTCCAACAATCATTCGAACATAAATCTTTTTGGCAACAACAGGAGCTCCCTGCCTTCTCTGCGGCGCTGAACCAACTCATTGCGGGCTGTAAACAGCGCGGAGTAGCACTGGTAGATGTATTCCACGTCGCGCCGGAAGGCCCGTTTTCGCTGGCTTCTGGCTATGTGAAGCCCATGTCATTGGTTTCCCATCACGCCGATGTGACAGTGCAAAAGCGAGTGCATAATGCACTAACTGATTCAGGGCTGGATCAATGGCTGAAAGAGCGTCAAATAAGCCATCTGATTATTGCCGGTATACGCACCGAACAATGCTGTGAAACCACCGCACGCGTGGCGTCAGATCTGGGTTATCAAGTCACTTTTGTCACGGAAGCCACACTAACCTTTCCAATGACCCAGCCCAACGGCATTGTTCTGAGCAGTGAGGAATTGAAATTACGCACGGAAACGGTGCTCGTCGACCGGTTTGCGACTATCCATACCGTCGCGCAAGTACTGGCAGCACTGGATTCACCACCATCAGTAGCGGCTACCCAAAAAGTCGTCAATTGGCAGCCACAGCCTTATTTTCCTCGGGCTATCACACCTGCGGGTATCAAAAATCTTAACCGCTGGCAGTTGAAGCGCTATGTAATTCGTTATGCGCAGGCGCAAGGTACCGCGCCCGATTATGTCCCTGCTTATCAACTCGTCAGCCAGTGGTTACCCCTTGCTGCTGAAACAGTGGATCGCCCCGGTGTTGGTTTTGTGATTGAACATCAGGGGAAAACATTGAATTACCTGATTGTTGGCTGGTGGGATAACGAAAACGAATTGCGGGTGAAAGTCTGGGTGCAGGAACAGGGAATTTGGCGCGCGGCGCGTGATGAATCTTTCTGTGTTTGGGATTTACAGGTAATGGCCTTTGAGCGCGATGCTTTTGTTGATACTTTGCTACAGCACACTCCGGATATTCCGGCTTATATGAATCGTTATCTGACGATAACTGTGGATTAACCATGCAACGAAATGTCTATTTTCTCTTGCTGCCCGGCGTACTGTCGCTGGATTTAACCGGCCCTGCCGAAACGTTACGGCTGGCGGGGTCATTTAACCTTTGTTATATCAGCCCATTACCCGAGGTAATGTCCTCCACCGACATGATGTTAGGCCAATTGCAGCCGCTACCTGACAGCTTACCGGAAGGTAGCTTGCTGGTAGTTCCGGGGGTGAGCGATTCACGTCACTATTTTGCGACAGAAACAGCCGCAATAGCCCGCCGATGGTTACAGCAACAGAAAGCCGCCATTACGCAGCAAAAAACGATATTGGTTTGTGTCTGTTCTGGAGCATTGCTGGCAGCGCAAGCCGGGCTATTGGATGGCTATCAATGCACAACTCATCACCATGTGCTTGAACGGTTACGCCAGCAAGCGCCGGCGGCCCAAACCAAAGAAAACCGTATTTTTGTTGAAGATCGTGGAGTGTATACCAGTGCCGGGATTACCGCCGGTATTGATCTCTCTTTACATCTGATCAGCCGTTATTGTAGCCCGCAAACTGCACTGGAGGTGGCGCGCGAAATGGTGGTGTATTTTCGCCGCTCAGGTGATGACCCGCAACTTTCACCCTGGCTACGTTACCGTAACCACCTCCACCCGGCGGTACATCGGGCACAGGACGTGATGTCAGCAGAGCCACAAGCGGAGTGGTCACTACTTCAAGTGGCGCACAAAGCACATGTCAGCAGCCGTCATTTAACCCGATTATTCCGTGAACATGTCGGGATCAGTGTGCGTGAGTATCATGAACAATTGCGGGTCGCGGTAGCTGAAGTCCGCCTGCAAGAAGGATTTAATCTGGAGAAAGCCGCACTGGCAGCCGGATTTTCCTCCGGCCGTCAGCTTCGGCGCGCACAACAGCGTGGGCACCCAGTCACTAACTGACTAATCGCCGCCGATCAAGGCGTTGCAGCCCCATCGACAATAAAGTGCTTAACGCCAGTGCTAAGGCAAAGACATAAAAGATATCCAGCACTGGATAGTCAGTAAAATCATAATGATGGGTGCGGATGAAATGAATAATCAGTGCATGGAAACCATAAATAGCCAGTGAATGTCCAGCCAGCCAACTCAAGCAGGCAATGGGCTGATTCAGGCAGTTTTTAAACCACACCAGCAGTGATACCGCCGCAACAAAGACCAAGGGGCCGCAGTACATATAGAAGGTATCGGCAAAGCTGCCATTAATTCGTGTCTGTTTCTCCGTTGAGATGGCAATAAATACCACGCTCATGATAAACAATAATGCCGCGCCCCAACTGATAGCTCGCCCTCGCGTCTCAAGCATGCCAATAGCTCGCCCCAGCAGCGCATACAACAAGTAATAGAAAGTATCGCCGTAGATATAGAGATTTATCGGCAGTAACTGAAAACCACCGATTGAATATTTACTGGTCTGCGGGTTGGCAACCACCGCCAACAGCAAAATAACGACCGCCAGATAGCGGCCTGATACCGGTTTGACGTTAATCAGTGGTGAGACCAGATAAACCACAATAATGGCGTAGAAAAACCACAAATGATAAAACACGGGTTTTTGCAGGATGTTTTTCAACGACGCCCAACCATTGATTGGGGTCAGAGTAGAAATATAGATAAGTGCTATCACGCTGTAAAACAACAGGCATAGCCCGATGCGGGTAAAATGCTTTTGCTGTGCGCTTTTTTCACCAAAAAACAGATAACCGGAGATCATAAAGAATAGGGGCACACAGGCCCGAGAAGCCGAATTCAGCAAATTGGCGATGTCCCAGTTAGCTTCCCCAACTTGCGCCCCGCTGGTGACGTAATAGGTGGTGGCATGGATCATGACCACCATAATGCAGGCAACGGCCCGCAGATTATCAATCCAGCCAATCTTATTGGTCATGCATACTCTCTATCACCGTCTTGTCTTTCGCGTACATAAAAACGCTTATCTATTTATGTCACCAATAATCAGGCTGCAAACAATAACGTAAATTTGACTGAGACCCAAAGTAAATGAACCCCATCAGGACGAAGGGTAATTGTTGCCATAAAGTTATATTGACGGCAAAATAGCCGTCCTAATGCGCTCTGACTGTAGATCCTGCCTGAGTGCTTCCAGTTTTTTATGTTTACTATTAATACTTAACCTATGCAAACTTCATTCTCACCCGCGACGCGTTTAGGTCGACGGGCGCTTTTATTTCCCTTGTGCCTGGTATTATTCGAATTTGCCGCATATATCGCCAACGATATGATTCAGCCCGGCATGCTGGCGGTTGTCGCCGATTTTAATGCCAGTATTGAGTGGGTTCCGACATCAATGACGGCCTATCTGGCTGGCGGAATGTTCCTGCAATGGTTGCTTGGGCCGTTATCAGATCGTCGTGGCCGTCGCCCAGTGATGCTGGTTGGTGTCGCATTCTTCGTGGTGACCTGTCTTGCCATATTATTGGTCACGTCGATTGAACAGTTTATCGCCATGCGCTTCCTGCAAGGGATTGGTTTGTGCTTTATCGGCGCAGTCGGTTACGCCACTATTCAGGAATCCTTTGAAGAAGCGGTCTGTATCAAAATTACCGCACTGATGGCTAATGTGGCACTAATTGCCCCGTTACTCGGGCCATTGGCGGGTGCCGCCTTGATCCATGTCGCCCCGTGGCAGTTCATGTTTGTGATATTTGCGGCGCTCGGCGCAATTTCATTTGTGGGGTTGTGGCGCGCGATGCCAGAAACCGCCTCACGCCAAGGGGAAAAGCTGTCGGTAGGAGCGATGTGGCACGATTATAAACAAGTGCTGACCAATCGCCGTTTCCTGTGCGGCTCCCTCGCATTGGGCTTCGCCAGCTTGCCTCTATTGACTTGGATTGCCCAGTCCCCAGTGATTCTGATCAGCGGTGAGCAACTCTCAACCGTGGAATATGGCATTTTGCAGGTACCCATTTTCGGCGCACTGATTATCGGCAACCTGACATTAGCGAAATTGAGCGGTAAAACCAGCGTTCCGCAACTTATCCGCTATGGTGCCGGCCCGATGATTATGGGTCTAATAATTGCCGCTGGCTCGACCCTCTATTCATCCCATGCTTATTTGTGGATGACTGCCGGGTTAAGTCTCTATGCCTTTGGTATTGGCCTGGCGAACGCCGGTTTAGTACGACTGACGCTGTTCTCCAGCGATATCAGTAAAGGGACAGTGTCAGCTGCCATGGGGATGATCAGTATGATGGTCTTCACCTTGGGGATTGAATTTGCCAAAGTGGCTTATCTGTGGGGAAACAGCGGTATTTTCAATCTGTTCAATCTCATCAGCGGCTTGCTGTGGCTGGGCTTGGTGATAATTTTTATTCGCCGCCAGCCGGAAACCCTGGCTACTGAGTAATGTTCTTTGCACTGGGGAAAACTCTCCAGTGCATTTATAACCGGAAATCAGCGTGTAACTGCGACCAATGCATGCAAAGCATCATCTTATGATCTTCATTCATCGGTAATTTCGTCAACATCTCTGGCCAGTCGCGACGAGCAATTTCAATAGCCTCTTCCAGATGTGCTTTTATAGCAGGGTAAGATACACCGATACGCTCACTCCATATTTTGAATGTTGCAAAACTCATTGAATACCAATTTTTTTCTCTCGCCATCTTCAATGCTAACTCAGACTCATTCGGTATATAGGCTTTGGTAAAAACAATATCATAAGCTGGTGAAAGTTTTGCGTGGCAACCATCAGGGTAGATGACGGTCCAATTCTTAAGATGGGCATCACCATTAGCTAACATGATATTAGCCAACAAACGGCGGGCCATCTGTTGAATGTCAGCCAATCCACCAGCATTATCATGCAAAATACTGGCAATTTGTTCGTAATTATTACCTTGGTATTTTTTGTCCGGATACCGATTAAATATTTGTGCAAAGTCCTCAGTGTGTACTCGCCCATTCCCTTTACGATCAAAACGTCGGATCAAATAAATATGCTCACCTGGAGGTAATTGAATGTCAGGCAAATGATCAATTTGCTCTCTGGGTGCCAATATAATATCAGGTATATTCACGCCAATAGCTTGTGCCAGACGCATCGCAGAATATTCATTCTCGGGTACATTTTTATGTATTGTCGATGGGACTTTTACTATCCAGCTATCGTCGCCCACATCAGTAGTTATGATGAAACGGCCATTCCTATAGTTGGATGAAAATTTAAGTTGCACACCAGCCAATGAAAATTTATCTGCAATATTTTTTGCATTTATTTGTACTGCTTCTATTTTCTCATGAGCTGAAAGCGCCCATTGCGGGATATCGCCTTTGGTCAGTGGGTGAGCTATCAACGCACCAGCCAGGTTATCACCAGCACGAGCCAACAACGGAAACTCATTATCTTCATGAATTTTTAGTTGTCCCACCATCATCTGCCGTAGCGCCCCTTCGGGTAGCAAATTAGATAATACCGGTGGTAATTTTTGTTTATTAATCTGCGTCCTACTCAGATAACCCGAATCAATTTGTTGGGTTAAGGTGAAAGTTGGTCGGTGTTTATCTGGCATAGCGATATAGTCAGGATCGAACGAGAGAGCATTCCGACCACCGGTATAATGCACCAACACACCAATGCGAACCTCTCCCAGAAATAGTGCCAGCCCTTCGACTCTTTCAACCTGTTGGGGCATTAATCAATCCTCCAAGTGTCTATATTTCTGCTGCCATGGGCTGCTATGCTCGCTGTTATCTTCAGTCTCTACCATGTTTGCCGAGTTCAATCTCTGACGCAATTCCCGAGCCTGATCGCGCGTCACAAATACCATTTCCAAATTAAAGCCATCCAGAATACGCAGCAGGGTTGAAAGATTGATATCTCCTCCTTTTTCGAACTTGGAAACCTGCTGTTGCGTCATCCCATTAACCAGACGCATATCAGATTGTTTAAGTTTCTGCTGCTGGCGGATACTTTTTATTTCTTCTGCAACATCTGTCAGTGTTCTCATGTCATCCCAATTACATTCTTTATGATGTATTTTAAGCATAACACATAATAATCGATGTATTTTATGATAAATACATGTTAACAGATGTATGTCGCGCAAAATACATCATTAAAAGTGTATTTAAGGGAAATACATCTATAGCGATGTAAAATAGACAACCGATTAATTCACAGAAGAAAACAGCCCGCTGTCGCGCAATAAATGGTCATTACCCCGACGGCGAGTGAAGCCGCTGCGGTCAAAGAATTCAAGGATTTGAATCGCCAGCTTACGGCCAATACCTAACCGGTCACGAAAATCTGCTGCGCTGGCGCTGCCTTGACTGGCATCCAATTCACGAATCAAATCAGCAAACTGCTCAATACGTTGGCTCAGATAGTAGCGGTCGGGAACAATTGCCGTGATGTAGCCCAGTTGTGCCGCTTTACGTAGCAAGCTGCGCATTTCACTTTCATCCATTGCCAATTGTGCCGCTAAATCACGAACCCACCACGGATCGTCAGAGAAATAGGGGGCAACCTGTTGCCATCGTGCTTGTTCTTGCTCGGTAAATCCCAATCCATGATCAGGCAGATGCAACCAGCCACGGGTATTTTTTAGCGCGCCTTGTGCCAGCAGATTATCAATTAAACGAAACACCAATGCTTCATCCAATGTCGGCAATGCCATGCGCCGCAACCGCGCCCGCCCTAATCCTAACTGATCACTATGCTGTTGATGGTAGAGACATAAAACATGCAATAAGGTTTGTTGAGCTTGCTGAGCATGAGGGCTAGACAGAGCAATATCACCGGCTACCACACAATCAGTACCTGCCAGCAATGCTGCCATATCATGGTTGTTAAGCTGACGCGCCCAACTGAATTTATGCAGAGAAATTGGCCCTTGTGCCAAATGCAACTCCAGCACCTCAGGATCGCTCTTCGCTTGCGCTAACGCGGTTAACCACGCCAAAAATGCCGGTTGCCGTTTCCCCCGTTTTGGCACTGCCAGATGAATAACACGCGCCCCACCCAATGTCTTTTTCGCGGCAATATCTCGCAGAATCAAACGATCATTCTCAGCCAACCACAGGGGATTATCCAGCAGTAGCTCGGCCAGTATCAATTGGGATTGATCGCCCTCCGGTTGAGGGGGGGTTAAGCAATGAAAAGCGCCCGGTAATATGGCTGGCGGCATGATGCAAATGCAGCGGTTGCCAGTGCTGTATCGGTTCATCTGCATCGACGACGACCAACACTCTATCCACGGGTTCCGCTGGCTGTTGGGCCAATAGCCAGTCACCACGATTGATCTGTTGTTTGCTAATATCGCCGGAAATATTCAGGGCAATGCGCTGGCCCGCCTGCGCATGTTGGGTATCCTGGTTTTGAGCGTGTATACCTCGCACCCGTACTGGGCAATCACTGCCCGTGAGCCATAAGGTATCACCCACCGCTACTTTGCCCGCTAGCGCCGTCCCTGTGACCACTAAACCTGCGCCTTTCACACTGAAGGCGCGGTCAATAGCCAGACGAAACCGCCGCGATAGCCGGTGACTATTTTCATCTTGCTGCTGGCATTGCGCCAGATGCTCGCGCAATTCACTAATACCCAGGTCGGCCGTAGCCGCAGTGACAAACAGCGTGACTTGCTCGATTTCCCAGCCTTGGGCTAACAGCTCAGCCATCACTTGCTGGCGTACTTGCGCAATACGCTCGTCATCCACTCTATCGGATTTAGTCAGCGCCACCGTCAATGTCGGGCGGCCCGTCAGCCGCAGGATGGCCAGATGCTCGCGGGTTTGCGCCATCACGCCATCATCACAGGCCACCACCAGCAAAGCATGAGCAATACCGCCGACGCCAGCCAGCATATTGGCAAGAAATTTCTCATGTCCGGGGACATCAATAAACCCGATAATGCTGCCATCAGGTTGTGGCCAGTAGGCATAACCCAAGTCAATGGTCATGCCGCGTTGTTTTTCTTCCGGCAAGCGGTCTGCATTAACCCCGGTAATGGCTTGTAAAAGCGTGGTTTTACCGTGGTCAACATGACCCGCAGTTGCAATAATCATGGTGCCAACTCCCTGAGCAACGCCGCTTCATCCTCCAGACAGCGCAAATCCAACCATAAACGCTCATCTGCCACGCGGCCAATGATCGGTTTAGCCAAACCACGCCAGCGCGCAGTGAGTGCTTCCAGCGCACTTCCGCTGCCCTCTTTAGGGGTAAATGTTACCGCCCAACTGGGTAACCGGTCTACCGGTAATGAACCACTGCCAATCTGCGACCAGCATGACTCAACCGCCAGCGTAAACTCAGCGCCATAGCTGCTATTTAAGGCGGCCAGCACCCGCTGCGCACTCTCGGCAATATCTTGCGCCGGACGAGTTAGCAGCCGCATTGTCGGTAACAATTCGGTCAAACGATCGGGTTGCTGATAAAGGCGCAAGGTCGCATCCAGTGCAGCCAGTGTCATTTTATCGGCCCGAAGCACCCGCTTGAGCGGATGCTGCTGCAATTGATCAATCCACTGCTTTTTGCCGAGAATGATCCCTGCCTGAGGGCCACCGAGCAGCTTATCCCCTGAAAAAGTCACCAAATCGACGCCCGCTGCAATTAACTGCTGCGGCATCGGTTCCGCCGGTAAGCCGTAGCGGGTCATATCCACCAGCGAACCACTGCCCAGATCTGTTGCGGTCGGAATCGCAAATTCATGCCCTAACGCAGCCAGTTGCTGCTCCGCCACCGAGGCCGTAAAGCCCTCAATACTGTAATTGCTGGTATGCACTTTCATCAGCAAACCAGTATGTTCGCTAATGGCCTGACGGTAATCTTTTAGATGAGTGCGGTTGGTGGTACCCACCTCAACCAGCTCACAACCAGCCTGACGCATCACATCCGGGATACGAAAAGCGCCGCCAATTTCCACCAATTCACCCCGAGAAACCACCACCTGCTTCCCGGCAGCCATGACAGTCAGCATCAAAAATACCGCAGCAGCATTATTATTAACGATGCAGGCATCTTCCGCTCCAGTCAGTTCGCAGAGTAAATCGGCTACCGCGCGATCACGATGGCCACGACCTGCACCACTCAGGGAATATTCGAGGGTAACCGCGCCGCGCATGGCATCAGTTACCGCAGCAATAGCGGATTCCGCTAAAGGTGCTCGCCCTAGATTGGTGTGTAAAACGGTGCCGGAGAGGTTAAAGACGGGTTTTAATGCGGGTTGACGTTGGTTCAGTCGATGACGTAAAGCCGCAGGCCAGTCCGCACACCAATCAGCCAACGTATGGAATTGACGGATATATTCACGGGCTTCAGCCTGCATCAAACGCAGGTTTTCAGTTAACAAGGCTGCGCCATATTCATCCAGCAAAGGGGCCATTTCTGGCGCTCGCAGCAAGCTGTCTATGGCGGGTAACTGACTGTAAAGGTGATGGGGTTCTGCGCTCATAGCCACTCAAATCAGGGGTAATAAGGAAAAGTTATTCCCCGGGAAACAAAAAGGGATTAATACTGCTACGGGCAAACCCTTCGCCTTCCATCTTGGCATCAAGAATCAACGAGGCCAAATCATCTGCCACCGCTTCTACCATCGGGTCTTTTTCCTGATATAAGATTTTCAGGTAAGTGCCACAATCACCACAACTTTCCGCTTTCACGGCGGCTAATTCGGTGTCTAGCGACCAGTAGTTCAAATCACGGGTCTGCTCACAATTACTGCATTTAATCCGCACCACATGCCACTCGCTTTCACACAAGTTGCAGTGCAAATAACGTAAACCGTTTTGCGTACCGATATGTACCACACTGGAAACCGGAATACTGCCGCACACTGGGCAGAATTGGCGATGTTCACCATATTCAGCCCGCGCTTTGCCAGGAATTTGGCTCGCCATCTGCGCCCAATACAAGGATAGCGCAGCCCAGATAAATGGCGCTTTTTCGCTGCCAATCTGTGCAAACTCGCGGTTTAACAGTGCATCTGCGTACAATTCCAACTCATGTACTGATGCCTTATCCAGATTATCCAGCACCGCCACGATATGGTCGGGGGCATCATGGCGTAACTCGGCAATCAATGCTGATAACAGCTTGCGCCAGTGATCCGTGCGCGGAAAAACACTCAAATCTAGCGGCGGTTTACCACTGGCCGCAGATTGTGCCAACTCAGCCTGCATATCCAATACCAGCGGATGGTCATGCAGCGCTTTTTGCTGCGCTTGGGTAATTTTGGCAGCAAAATCCAGATAGTCAGCCAGTGGATTATCCAGCGCTAACTGCTGTAAACGTTCGGTGCGCCGGGTATACAGGCTTTTTAAATTCGCGAAAAGTAACGGCGGGATATTCCCCGCCGTTGTACCTTTTTCGCTCTGTTTACCTAATTGATCTTTAGGGACAATGCGAATACTCATCAGGGTTTCTCTTCCTGTTTGTTCTGAAGCTGCCTTTTGGCATTGACCTCGCGATACCAACGCGGATGGTGCTTTTTAGCCCATGCTGCGGGTACCCAGCCTTCTACCATCGCGGTAATGGTGCCTTTCACCCACAGGGCGGCATAAATATGCACCATAATCACGATAATCAATCCTACCGCGGCCAACGAATGCACCAACAGCGCCAGACGAATCAGTGGGATCGGGAAAGAGGGCGCAAAATAAGGCCGCCAAATTACCACGCCACTGGCCAGCAATAACACCAAGCTGATAATAGCAGCCCAGAATACGCATTTCTGACCAAAATTATAGCGCCCCGTGTCACCCACTTCCTCATTCATGGCAATTTTATGGATATTTTTAGCCCACTCCAGGTCTTCCTTGTTGATCAAGTTATGTTTCCAGTAACGGAAAAACATGATGAGGAAGGCAGCGAACATAATCACCCCAGCGAAGGGGTGAAGGATGCGCGCCAACTGCGGCGTACCAAAAATATTCATCAACCAGTTAAATGATGGGAAGAAGAACCCCAGACCACTGATGGCAGCTAATATAAAACAAAAAGCCACTATCCAGTGATTGATTCGCTCCGGCGCACTGTAGCGCTGGATACGCTTTTCTTTTCTCATTTCCGCGTCTCCCCGTCGTCTGAGTGTTCAGCGGTGGTAGGCTCAGGAGCCTTGGATGCAGTATCGGAAGGCGCGGAATCCGGTTTATCGTCTTCGTTCTCTTCTTCTTCAACCCGGTTCGGGCCGACACCCACGTAGTGGAAGATACTGGCGGCAAAGGTCGCGGCAAAGCCAATCGCGGCCAGTGGTTTCCAGATGCCTTTCCAGAAAGTGACCGTCGGGCTGATGGTCGGGTTCTCCGGCAAACCATGATAAAGCTGTGGTTTATCCGCATGATGCAGCACATACATCACGTGGGTGCCCCCAACACCCGCTGGGTCATATAACCCGGCGTTATCAAAGCCGCGCGTTTTCAGTTCGCTAACCCGGCCGGCGGCCACTTCTTTCATCGCTTCTTTGGTACCAAAGTGAATCGCTCCAGTCGGGCAGGTTTTCACACAGGCAGGTTCCTGACCTACACCGACGCGATCGACGCACAGAGTACATTTGTACACCCGATTGTCGTCTTTGTTCATGCGCGGGACATCAAACGGGCAACCAGCGATGCAGTAACCACAACCGATACAGTGCTCTGACTGGAAGTCGACAATACCATTCGCATACTGAATGATAGCGCCTTCTGACGGACAGGCTTTCAAACAGCCCGGATCAGCGCAATGCATGCAGCCATCCTTACGGATCAGCCACTCCAGCTTGCCGCTCTCTTCGTCTTCAACTTCAGAAAAACGCATTACTGTCCATGACTTGGCGGTTAAATCGGCAGGGTTATCGTACACCCCGACGTTATGGCCCACTTCATCACGAATGTCGTTCCACTCCGAACAGGCCACCTGACAGGCTTTACAGCCGATACAGGTGGTGACGTCGATAAGCTTGGCCACCTCTTGCTGGTGGTTACGATCCTGTGGCGGCGGCGTAAGGGAATTGGTGCCAGAGCGCCGGATAATGTCTTGAGTTTGCAGTGACATAGGTTCTCTCCGTTACACCTTTTCCACGTTGACCAGGAACGCCTTAAACTCTGGCGTTTGCGTATTAGCATCACCGACAAACGGTGTCAGGGTATTGGCAATAAAGCCTTTTTTCGCCACCCCTTCGTAACCCCAGTGGATCGGGATACCAATAGTGTCAACTTCCTGCCCATGAACATTCAGCGTACGAATACGTTTGGTCACCACTGCCTTGGCTTTGATGTAGCCGCGGTTGGAGCTGACTTTCACGGTATCGCCCTGCTTAATGCCCTTTTTCGCCGCCAGTTTTTCGCCAATTTCCACAAACTGTTCTGGCTGAGCGATAGCATTGAGCAGCGCATGCTTAGTCCAGTAGTGGAAATGCTCGGTCAGACGATAAGTGGTGCCGACATACGGGAACTGCTCATGAGAACCCATTGCAGCCAGGTCATCTTTAAAGACGCGCGCAGCTGGGTTGGATATCACATTCGGATGCAGTGGGTTAGTGCCCAGCGGCGTTTCGAATGGCTCATAGTGTTCCGGGAATGGCCCTTCTGCCATTTTGTCGATGGCAAACAGACGCCCCATACCTTCAGGCTGCATAATGAACGGCCCGACATCACTACCCGGCGCGGCAGCGCTGTAATCTGGAATATCGACGCCGCCCCATTTGGCACCATCCCACTCCAGTAACTGGCGTTTCGGATCCCAAGGTTTACCCTGAGGGTCAGCGGACGCACGGTTGTACAGAATGCGACGGTTAAGCGGCCATGCCCATGCCCAGCCCAGCGTATTGCCAAGACCTGATGGATCAGCATTATCGCGCCGTGCCATCTGGTTACCGGCTGGTGTCCAGCTACCGGCAAAGATCCAACAGCCACTGGCGGTAGTGCCGTCATCGCGCAGGTGAGCAAAGGTGCTGAGCTGCTCGCCCTTTTTGACCAGAACTTTGCCATCGGCATCGGTAATATCGGCCAGCGCTTTACCATTGCTTTCTTGTGCCACTTCTTCTGGCTCTGGATTGTCTGGCGTCAGATAATCCCAGGTCATATTGAGCACCTGCTCTGGCACTGCACCACCTTCGCGGCGGTACATATCACGCAGACGACTAAAGATACCGGCCAAAATAGCGCCATCGTTCAATGCTTCGCCCGGCGCATCAGCACCTTTCCAGTGCCATTGCAGCCAGCGGCTGGAGTTAACAATAGAACCGTTTTCTTCAGCAAAACAGGTGGATGGTAAACGAAATACCTCCGTTTGAATTTTCGATGGATCGACCTCGTTAAATTCACCGTGGTTTTGCCAGAAATTCGCGGTTTCAGTATTGAGCGGGTCAATAGTCACCAAGAATTTCAGTTTCGACAGTGATGCCACTACTTTGTTTTTGTTCGGGAACGATGCGACCGGGTTAAAGCCCTGGCAAATATAGCCATTCACTTTGCCCTGCGACATCATTTCGAAATACTGCAAGACGTCGTAGCCTTTATCCCACTTAGGTAACCAGTCGTAGCCCCAGCCGTTCTCTTTCTGGGCTTTATCACCGTAGAAACTTTTCATCAGGCTGATGAAGAATTTCGGGTAATTACTCCAGTAGTTAACCTGGCCCGGTAACAAGGTTTTCGGGGTGTTAGCCTTCAGGTATGTATCAATATCCGGCTGCTTTTCTGACGGCAAATTCAGGTAGCCCGGTAAGCTTTGTGACAGCAAGCCCAGGTCAGTTAAGCCCTGAATATTAGAGTGACCGCGCAAGGCGTTAATACCGCCCCCTGCCATCCCCATATTGCCCAGCAGCAACTGGATCATCGCCATAGTGCGGATGTTCTGCGCACCAACCGAGTGCTGTGTCCAGCCCAGCGCATACAGGAACGTGGCAGTTTTATTGGACGCACTGGTTTCGGCGAGATATTCGCAAACCTGCAAGAAATCTTCTTTTGGCGTACCGCAGATGTTGGAAACCACCTCTGGCGTGTAACGGCTGACGTGTTCTTTCAGCAAGTTCCACACACAGCGCGGGTCTTGTAATGTGACATCGCGTTTGGCAAAGCCGTTTTCATCCAACTGGTAATTCCAGGTGGTTTTATCGTATTTGCGGTTTTCGGCGTCATAACCACTGAATAAACCCTCATCAAAGGTATAGTCTTCCCGCACCAGCAAGCTGGCGTTGGTATAAGCTTCGACGTATTCGCGATTAATTTTGTTGTTGGTCATCAGATACAACAACACGCCGGACAGGAACGCAATATCGCTACCGGAACGGATGGGCGTGTAGAAGTCAGCCACCGATGCAGTACGGGTAAAGCGTGGGTCTATCACCAGCAACTTGGCATTGTTGTGGATTTTGGCTTCCATCGCCCAGCGGAACCCCACCGGATGCGCTTCTGCCGCATTACCGCCCATGACGATAATTAAGTCTGCGTTCTTGATGTCAACCCAGTGGTTGGTCATCGCACCGCGACCAAATGTTGGAGCAAGACTTGCTACCGTTGGTCCGTGTCAGACACGTGCTTGGTTGTCTACGGCAAGCATGCCGAGAGCGCGACTAAATTTCTGGGTCAGATAACCCGTCTCATTACTGGATGCAGAAGCACACAGCATACCGGTACTTAGCCAACGGTTGACGGTCACGCCCGCATCGTTGGTCTTAATGAAATTAGCGTCCCGGTCTTCTTTCATCAGCTTGGCAATGCGGTCAAATGCATCATTCCAAGTGATTCGCTGCCATTTGTCTGAACCTGGCGCGCGATATTCTGGGTATTTCAAGCGGCTTTCGCTGTGAATAAAATCCACCAGCCCCGCACCTTTAGGGCACAGCGCACCACGGTTGACCGGATGATCCGGGTCCCCTTCAATGTGGAAAATACTCTCTTTGGCGTTTTTAGCACCATCGCCGAGGCTATACATCAAAAGCCCGCAACCGACGGAGCAATATGTGCAGGTATTCCGCGTTTCACGGGCGCGCAGCAACTTATAATTGCGCGTTTCCGCCAGCGCCACCGACGGCGTAAAGCCAAGTGCCGCGACCGTGGTTCCTGCCATACCGCCAGCGCAGATCTTAAAGAACTGCCTTCTGCTGACCTGCATGGGTCTCTCCTTCATTCATTGTCACATTGTATGAATTTAAAATTCAGTTCGCGCTTCCCTCAACAAAACCAGAAGCGCTAAAATCGCTGACGCAATATCACCTTTATCGGTGTGGGATACATTTCTATATAAATGGAATTATACCCATACCATTCTTAATGTGAATGTTACCACATTGTGATTATGGGTTATAACTTTCAGGGCCGCATAGTGAGCCAGATCAAACCTTCAGATATTGACCTCTCCGCTGGAATCTGCGGTGCCAAACAACTTAACGTGCTACAGCGCCATCAAATGGCCGAGCCACAATTGGATTGGCTAGCGGAGGAAGTGCCGGTAGCACTGGTGTACAACGGCATTTCCCATGTAGTGATGATGGCCACACCGAAGGATTTAGAGGCTTTCGCGCTGGGGTTTTCGTTGTCAGAAGGCATTATTACCGCGCCACAAGAAATCTATGCCATTGATGTCACACCCAGCTGTAATGGCATAGAAGTTAACATTGAACTCTCCAGCCGCCGTTTTGCTGGTTTAAAAGAACGCCGCCGAGCTATGGCTGGCCGCACTGGGTGTGGAGTTTGTGGTATCGAACAACTGGACGATATTTTCCGCCCCATCGCCCCTCTGCCTTTCACTCAGACCTTTAATTTGAATCAACTCGATAATGCGCTGGCACAGCTCAAACAAGTGCAAACAGTGGGTCAACTAACCGGCTGTACCCATGCTGCCGCCTGGATTAATCCTCAAGGCGAATTATTAGGTGGCTGTGAAGATGTGGGTCGTCATGTGGCGCTGGATAAGCTGCTGGGGGTTCGAGCTAAACAGCCGTGGCAGCAAGGCGCGGTGCTGGTTTCCAGCCGCGCCAGTTATGAGATGGTGCAGAAAACGGCTATGTGTGGAGCCGAGATTTTATTTGCTGTTTCAGCTGCAACAACCTTAGCAGTTGAGGTAGCCGAGCGGTGTAATCTCACCTTGGTTGGCTTCAGTAAACCCAGCCGGGCAACGGTGTATACCCACCCAAATCGGATTCAGGAATAGAAAGACCACACAATAAGTACGGCATTGATAATCATTTTCAATATCATTTAATTAACTATAATGATCCGAATGCTTACGCGGTGCTTACTTTTTTTGTGCCGCCCTACACCTACGGAGACGATGATTATGAGTTACTCACTGCCATCCCTGCCTTATGCTTATGACGCCCTGGAACCACACTTCGATAAGCAGACGATGGAAATCCATCACACCAAACACCACCAAACCTATGTTAACAATGCAAACACGGTGTTGGAGAGCTTCCCTGAGCTGGCTAAATTCAGTGTTGAAGATCTGATCAAAGATCTGGACAAAGTCCCGGCTGAAAAACGCACCTTTATGCGTAATAACGCCGGCGGTCACGCTAACCACAGCCTGTTCTGGAAGGGCTTGAAACTGGGCACCACTCTGACCGGTGACCTGAAAGCCGCTATCGAGCGCGACTTCGGCAGCGTTGACAGCTTCAAAGAGAAATTTGAAGCTGCTGCGGCAACACGTTTCGGTTCAGGCTGGGCCTGGCTGGTACTGAAAGACGACGGCAAACTGGCTGTTGTTTCGACTGCTAACCAAGACAGCCCGCTGATGGGTGAAGCTGTTTCTGGCGCATCAGGTTTCCCAATTGTGGGCCTGGATGTGTGGGAACACGCTTACTATCTGAAATTCCAAAACCGCCGCCCAGACTACATCAAAGCATTCTGGAACGTGGTTAACTGGGACGAAGCAGCCGCGCGCTTCGCTCAAGCTAAGTAACGAAAGCAGCTACACCCTATAGCTTCAAGTTCGAAAGATATATGCCAGCAAGGCCCTCTTGCTGGCATTTTTTATTGCTAAAGTTTAGTCAATTCTTGCCGATAGAATGTACAAGAAGGTCACTGGTACTCATGGATATTAAGTCCATGAACTATAACCCTAAATAATTCGAGTTACAGGAAGGCGGTCAACGCACATGCAACTTGAAGTATGACGGGTATTGCGTTTGGGAAAAGCACTCTTGCCAAGGCTGCCCCACATACCGCCAGTTCCCCGAAATCCTCTAATAATTAGACCTCCCCAAACTCACCTACGCTGATTGATTTGCAGCAAAAACACCGTACAACGGAGAAGAACATGGCAGCATTTAGCAAAGTTTTTGGTCACTTTGAAAACGTGAAAGTCGGTAAAAAGCTGGGGTTAAGCTTTTTCCTGATGTTGTTATTGGTTGGGATCATCGCTGGTACCACCGCATATCATTTCTCCGTCATTGAAGAACATGCTTATAAAGTCGATTTGAGCTACAAAATTAATGATGAGGCTAATCAGGCGAAATATAACCGTGCGTTATATGAACGTACCTATGACCTGCAATATATTAAAGAAAACTCTCAACATATCAATAATATAAAAAATCTATTAACTCAAAGCGAAAGCCTTGGCTGGTCGGAAAACAACCGCAAGACAATCAGTAGCATTGCCGATGTGGTAGACGAATATCTGCAACAACAGAGCAATTTTGTTAATGCGGTGGCTCATAAGGACGATGTACGCAAAAGTTGGAATATTTCTGAAACCCAGAAGAACCTCAATGAGTTACAGCAAAGTTTGCTTAATGAGGGTGCTGATACCAACACCCAGATTCTGCTGGCGGAAATGAACCAAAAGTTAATGACCGTGCGCTATAACGCGCGAGGTTTATTACTGGATCGCAACCAGGATGCAGAGTCTTCATTGATTACCTCAATCAATATTGCCAACAGCGCGGCGAATGCTTTCATGCCGGTGCTATCAGCCGATCAGCAAAAACTATTAGCTCCAGTCATTTCCAGTCTCAGTATCTATAAAGACAACGTATTAGCCTATTTACCGGCATATCAGCAAGAGCTGGAAGTGGGTAAAGTGATGGAAGAGAATGCCAATGAATTAAATAAGTTGGCGACGCATTTGTTCACTCAAGAACTGCAAGGTACTCATGATGAAATCAATAATGCGCAATTGCAGCTAGCTATAGCAGCTATTGCGGCCCTGATATTGGGTTTACTGATTTCATGGCGCATGACCCGCCAGATTACTGTGCCACTGCGCACCACATTGGCGATGGCCGAGCGCATTGCCACTGGTGATTTAACCGCAGCAACCACCTCCAATCGTACGGATGAACTGGGCCTGCTGATGAATGCCGTCGCCCGAATGAATGAAAACCTGCGTGCCATGATTGACGAAATTCGCATTGGCGTCAGCCAGGTGTCTCATGCCTCCGGCGAGATTGCCGCTGGCAATACTGATTTATCATCCCGAACAGAGCAACAAGCAGCTGCGGTAGAAGAAACTGCCGCCAGTATGGAGCAGTTGAATGCTACGGTTAAACAGAATGCTGATAATGCCCACCATGCTAATCAGCTAGCGACGGAAGCATCACAAACCGCGCAGCAAGGCGGCAAGCTGGTTAACGATGTGGTACGCACCATGAACGATATTTCCGGCAGTTCTAAACGCATTTCTGAAATCACCTCAGTGATTAACAGTATTGCTTTCCAGACTAATATTCTGGCGCTGAATGCCGCAGTTGAAGCGGCGCGCGCCGGTGAACAAGGCCGCGGTTTTGCTGTGGTCGCGAGCGAAGTACGTAATTTGGCACAACGCAGTGCACAGGCAGCAAAAGAAATTGAAGGGTTGATTGGAGAGTCGGTGTCTCAAGTCAATGCCGGTACATCGTTGGTACAAAATGCGGGTCAAACTATGGAAGATATTGTCCGCTCAGTGACCCATGTACGCGATATCATGGCTGAAATTGCCTCTGCCTCAGATGAACAAAGCCGGGGTATCACCCAGGTGAGTCAGGCTATCTCGGAAATGGACAGCACCACTCAACAGAACGCCGCATTGGTGGAAGAGTCTGCCGCTGCCGCTGATTCACTGGCAGAACAAGCTATCTTACTGGCACAAGCGGTTGCCGTGTTCCGCCTGTCCGAAGCAGAAACTGAATCTGTTCAAAGCGAAACAACCACGCCACGGGCAACCACTCCACGCCCAGCGCCAGAGACGAACCGTAGCCAACAGCAGGATAACTGGGAAACCTTCTGATTCTGCGTTAAACCATGGAGCCCTGCCGTCAGGCAGGGTATTCTGAGTCTCCCTTCTGAACGCAGACAAGGAGAGCAGATGAAATATCCACAGGTTTATATCGGTAAAATCGAGCCTTACAGCGGCAGTTCCCCAAGTGCCATTGGCAAACGTCAGGTGCAGGGCAGCATTATGCTCACATCTCTGGGTCTGGAAGGGGATGAACAAGCCGAAACTCGCTTTCACGGCGGCCCGGATCGGGCGTTATGCCACTACCCACGCGAGCATTACGCTCACTGGAGACAACAATTTCCTGAACAGGCTGAGTTTTTTTCCGCTCCGGCTTACGGCGAGAACATATCGACCCTCGGCATGACTGAACAAAATGTCTATATGGGGGATATTTACCGCTGGGGTGAAACACTCATTCAGGTGACACAACCGCGCTCACCTTGCTACAAACTCAACTTCCATTTTGCTATCGAAGATATGTCGGTGTTGATGCAGCAAACCAGCTACTGCGGTTGGTTGTATCGTGTGATTTCACCCGGCAAAGTCAGTGACGGTCATCCACTGGAGCTATTAGCGCGCACCAGTGATATCAGTGTATCGGAGGCCATTGCTATTGCCTGGCATATGCCGTTTGACGAAGAACAGTATCGCCGCTTGTTGTCAGTATCTGGATTATCCGCCAGTTGGAGCAAAACCATGCTGACCCGTATTTCGCAGGGAAAGATAGAAGATTTTAATCGGCGGTTACTGGGGACTATCTAGGGGTTGGGACTCTGAGGCTAGTCGTCATAGAGTCCGGTCTTCTATTCTCAACTTTTTGACTCTTTCAAATTCTCCAATATTATTAGTGACTAATATTGCGCCAACAGAAATAGCATGCCCTGCTATGGCGGCATCATTTCCACCAATTGATGTCCCCTGCTTTGCCAGCTCAACCTTAATATTAGTCGTGGCATTAACAGCTGCGGTATCCCACGGTAAAATAGCATCTAACCTTTTTTACAGATTCATCAACTAAATAATTATGATTTGGAGATGCTTTCTTACCTATAGCGCCAAACCGCATTTCTGAGTATGTAATTGCTGAGACAACTATTTTATTCTGATGCTCAATACACTGTTGTAGTTTTATAATTAATTCTGCTGGTCGTTCCCGCATAATAAAAGAACAAATATTCGTATCAAGCATATATAATTTTTTGATCATAACTCGAAGCGCCCTTCTTCGATAACATCCTGTCTTTCGGCAAGAAAATCATCATCTGCCTTATCTTCATCCATGAATGATACCCATGTCGGGCGTATGGGTCGTAAAATAATACTATCACCGTCTCTGAGTATTTCCAGCTCGGTCAAGCCATCAAAATCCATATCTTTTGGCAAACGAATTGCTCGATTCTGCCCATTTTTGAAAATAGATACCGTTCTCATATTTTTACTCCTGATGCTCGTGTCATTAAAAACACCAGCATATGCTAAGCATATGTCAGGAGTGGCGTCAGAGCTAAAAAACAAACCGGATGGCGGCCATGCCACACACCCGGTTATTTCGAAAGTCGCAATCACAGACTGCTGACAACCCCCAACGACTCGATCTTGCAAGGTGAGGACAGGTAGAAGAGTAAAGCGTCCGCGCCACGGATGGCGCGGCTCGAGCCCCCAGGAAAGGGTTTACGGCGTCTTTACGATCTGCCTATTTTCACCGTTACGGGCACTTTGTCATTAACCGCAATCAGAACGCTTTTTTGGCGTAACCAGTCACTTCTTTCAGGCCCATCTCGCGGCCTAATGCTGTCATTGGGTGAACCACCACAATACCGCGCACTGCTTTCTTCAAAGTGCCCATATCAGCCTGTTCTTTTTTGGTGATGGCACGACTGAAGGGCAGTTTAGCCAGCTTCTGGGCTTCAGCACTCAGGTTTTTAACCCTGACTTCTTTCAAGCGCTGGATTTCGGCCGCCAGTTTCTCTTTTTCTTTCATATGCTGTGCGATTAAATCCACATTACCCTGCTGAATAACAGTTGGATCTTTGTGATTCAGCGCATCCAGCATATCGCTTAGACGTTTGATTTCTGCATGTTCTTTCATAGTATTGGCCCGTACATGCCGCTAATGGGCACGATATTTCGCTAAAGTTGGAGATAGGATAGCACTGATTGTGCATCAAGATGGATAGTGTATCAGGATGCATCTCTTTCGGCAGCAGCCTCCTGAACCGGCCGCCACTGCATTCCGGCCGGTAAACCACTCATTTCACATGCGACCGCCCCTAATCGCTCCAACGCCCCAGTATAACGGCTATTAAATGGATAACAGCAGGATAGGCGAAATGCATGACGATAGCGGCCACTAGGTGAATAAAGTGTCCCCGGCGTCAGGCAAATCTGCTCTTGCAGCAATTGATGGAACAGCGCCACGGTATCGACGCTATCAGGGAATTCAACCCAAAAAACAAATCCGCCAGCCGGCTGTGTCACTGTAGTTCCACGTGGGAAGTTGCGGGTTATCAGTTGTTGGGCTTGCTGTACTTGCTGCGCATAACGACGGCGCAAGCTACGCAGATGGTGATCATAGCCACCAGACTCAAGGAACAGTGCCAGAGTCTCCGACAACAGCATCGGCTCCGCCATCGACGATACTGCTTTTAGTTTGTGCAGTGCTTCAGCGAAACGCCCACCATCAATCCAGCCGATACGGAAATCCGGTGCCAGCGTTTTGGTAAAACTGGAGCAAAACAGCACCCAGCCGTCACGATCAAAGGCTTTAACTGCCGGAGATAACGTCGAGCCAAATTGAATTTCAGCATACAAACCATCTTCAATTAATGGCACTTGGTGATCGTTCATCAGCTGTGCCAATCGTTTTTTGGCGGCGAGCGGCATGGTATAACCCAAAGGATTCTGCACCGTCGGCATAGCAATCAGTGCATTCAGTCGCCCTTCTTCAAGCAACAACTCCAGTACATCCAATGAGATACCTTGCTGTGGATCGGTTGGAATCTCCACCGCTTTCAACCCGAGGCTTGCCAGCAATGGCATCAGATAGAAATAGGTCGGTGATTCCAGCCCGACACAATCCCCGGGTTTGGTGGCCACCCGTAGCGCCAGTTGCAGCGCCTCCATACACCCATGGGTAATGGTGATATCTGCCGGATCTGCCAACATGCCCAACGTCATGGCGCGGCGGGCAATTTGCTGGCGTAGGCGCTGGTTGCCGGGTGGCAGCGCATATTGACTGATCAACTGCGGCTGACGGCGTAACAAGGAGGCCATGATGCGGCCCAGCTTGGCGCTGGGATAGAAATCGCCAGTCTGCGGGCAAGCCAACGAGATATTGGTAAAGCGCGGATTTTGTTGTGCAGCAAACACGGTATCAATCAAATCCAGCACTTCGTCTACCGGTTTGCCCACTGTGGCCGTTGGCACCACGGCGGTTGACGGGCTACAGACATAAAAACCCGACTGCGGGCGCGCTTCAATCAGGCCACGGTCTTCCAGGGTGCGATACGCCGCCACCACGGTATTGATACTGACCTGATGGCTCTGCGCGTAACCCCGCACCGAGGGCAAGCGGCTCCCCGCCAGGAGACTGCCATTCTTAATGGCTTGCGCCAGATTGTCAGCCACTTGTAAGTAGCGAATTTCGTTCATAACAAGGGACATGGTGACAGTTCTCCACAGGATCAATGGGTACAGTTTAGTGTCATGCAAACTGTACCCATAACAATAGATAACTTCTGCTTCTGACGCCATCACGGATTGATCTTTATGCTGAATCTCTTGATAACATTAATAGGATCTCCCCCCATGTTGGACAGTGCTTTCATCAGTTACGTCACCGTGATGTCGATAACCCCAGGTCCGAATAACCTGTTGTTAGCCGCTTCTGGCGTTAATTTTGGCTTACGCCGAACTTTCCCGATGATGTTGGGGATTACCTTTGGTTGTGCACTGCAATGCGCATTAATGACCACGCTATTGGCATTTATCCTCAGTTGGGTGGGAGTTGTCCGTCTGCCTTTGGTGACATTAGGCGGTGGCTATTTACTGTGGCTCTCATGGAAGATTTTTAATTCCGGCACCCCCAATGCCAAGGATAGTAAGCAACCTATGGGCTTTATTCAGGGGGCATTATTTCAGGCCATAAATCCAAAAGCCTGGTTGATGGCAATGAATGTCGCCATCTTATTCACCCCTCGCGAAGGGGCGACGCTCAACCATACCCTGCTGATTATGACCGGCTTTGCATTGTTAAATCTGCCCTGCGTCGCTGTTTGGGCAGTGATGGGGGATCAATTGCGCCATGCGCTGCGCGTCAATTGGAAGCTGCGGTTATTTAATGGCGTGATGGGTGGCTTGATGGCAATAACAGCATTATGGCTGTTGGTCGAAGAATGGCTCAGTGTCTTTAATCATTAAACATGGCCAAGCGGCGAGAGTTTTGAAACTTGTTTTTGACTGATGCGGGAGAGTAATTCAGTAATCGATAGCACCATAGTGGAACGCACCATCTGCTGATAACGCTGGCGTTGCATGGCAATCAGCGAAGCATCGGCTTCATCTGGGCGTAAGAATGTTGGTACTGGTGGCAGCTCAGCAACACAATGCAATTCACCAAATGGCCCGAGGATTTCGTCATCGGTAAAGCGATACTCGGTGCCATCATGGTTTAGCTCTTCACGCAGCGCCATTAATAACTCAGCATCTTCATACTCATGCCGGGTGATGACGCCCAAAGCATAAACCAACTTCAATCGTACGGATAACTCACCTAACGGCCCATCCCCGACCAGTAATGGCTCTACGGCATATTTCACCGCATAGTCATCTTTACGAAAAACCTGCACCACGAGAATGTTTAACGCTTCTGCCAATAATTCGACAGCAGCCATCAAGAAACTCCGAACGGTCTTCCCCGCGTTCAGATGTTCCAGTACCCGATTCTCAAATGCCTGTGTTTTCTCAATCATCGTTTGTCACTGGGGTGGTTTCAGATTATCGGGCTAACAAAGGATAAATACCGCGTAATCCGACACGGTATTTATCCCCTAACGCAAACGCGTTTTGTTCATAACGAAACAGAATCAGTGCGCCAGCTTGTCCTGCATGGCGTTATACACACTCACCGCCTGTTCCACAACCTCGCTATCAGCTGGCAGTCCGGAAATTTGAGCAAGAGTGGCTTTCGGCCCTAACTTAGCCAGTAATTCAACCAGCTCCTGTGCTTGCGGGTCTTGCTCACTGCGGTAGCTCATCGCAGCCGCAATGCCGGTCACCAGGTTATTATGTGGCAACTGATACTCCAAAGTCCCCAATAGCGGTTTGATCAATCGATCACCGGCACTCAGTTTACGCAGTGGCTGACGACCAACACGCTCAACATCATCGTGCAGATAAGGGTTTTCAAAACGGGAGAGAATTTTTTCGATATAAGCGGCGTGTTTCTGTGGATCAAACGCATAGCGCTTAATCAGCACCGCACCACTCTCTTCCATCGCACCTTTCACTGTCTGGCGTACCGCAGGATCAAGGATGGCATCACGAATGGTTTGGTGACCGGCAAGCTGGCCCAAATAAGCGGTAATAGCGTGCCCGGTGTTCAAAGTGAAGAGTTTACGCTCCACAAAGGCCATCAGATTGTCAGTCAATTCCATACCCGCGATTTGCGGTGGCTGCCCTTTAAACTGGGTGCCATCAACAATCCACTCGCTGAATGTTTCTACTGTCACAGCCAGAATATCGGTACTGCCTGCTTCTGATGGCGGCACAATGCGGTCTACCGCAGAATCAACAAACCCAACATGTTGCTCAACCCATGCCTGCTCACTTTCTGGCAAGGCAGCAAAAACCTGCTGCTTCAACTGGCTGGTGCCACGCACCATATTCTCACAAGCAATAATATTCAGTGGGCGGGTATTACCTTGTTGATGACGGGTAACCAAACCTTGTGCCACTGTGCCTGCGATGCGGGCCAGAATTTGTGGGCCAACCGCGGTGGTGACCATATCCGCTTGTGCAATCAGTTCCACCACTTCCGGGCTACCACTGTTGACGGCGCTAACATTCTTCACTTCTTCAACACGGGCTTGCTCACCCACCACATTGACCTGATAACTCTTACGCTTATTCAGCTCATCCAATAGCGGCTGATTAACATCTGCGAAGGTCAGTTGTGCACCGGCATCAGCAAGAAGTTTACCAATGAAGCCCCGGCCAATGTTACCTGCGCCAAAATGTAATGCTTTCATATTCGTTACCTTTAACTGTGTGGCTGTGAAAGGGCCGCGTACTCCCCACGGCCCTATACTCGTCATACTTCAAGCTGCATGTGCGTTGGCTGCTCTCTCCATCCCGAATCATTGACTCAAGTCAACTCATCGGGATTTATTCGCTTGCCGCCTTCCTGCAACTCGAATTATTTAGAGTATGTTCAGTTATGACTGGGTGACTTTTTCCACTCAGTGACTTTTTACCGTCAAGCTATTTTTTTCCGCCCAATAAATCCAACACTTCTTGTACGCTGGTCGTTTTGCTTAAGCGCTCAATGACAGAGTCATCGTCCAGCGCGTTGGTCAGGCTAGTAATGACATGAATGTGCTCATTGTTACGGGCAGCAATACCAATCACCAAGCGAGCCACTTCGTCTTCTTCATCGCCAAAGCGCACACCTTCAGGGTATTGGCAGAACACCACCCCGGTCTTCAGTACACGATCTTTAGCTTCAATGGTGCCATGTGGCACGGCGATAGATTCGCCCAGATAAGTGGAAGTCAGTTTCTCACGTTCCAGCATCGCTTCAACATATTCAGGCTCAACATAGCCGCCTTTCACCAACTGCTCACCGGCAAAGCGGATAGCCTGTTCTTTGGTTGTCGCATGTTGGTTCAGGAAAACGTTCTCCGCACCCAGTTTGAATAGATTGGCCTCTGATGGCTCAAAGCTATCATCCAGTTTCTCAATCACTTTCTGGACAGTTTCTGCACTGCTGCTGGCTTCAACCAGACGAGCCGTCAGGTTGGTATACAACTGACTGTCGAGGAAGTTGGTCAACGAAATATGCTGTGCCTGCGGCGCATGACGCATGGCGCGCTCGGTCAAATCACGGTGAGTGATCACCAAATCTACATCTTCCGGCAAGTTGTTAATGGCGCAGTTGGTCACAGAGATGTGCTTCAAACCGGCATCCAATACTTTCTTACGCAATACACCGGCACCCATCGCACTGGAACCCATACCGGCATCACAAGCGACGATAATTTTACGCACTGTGCTCAAGTCGCCCGCAGCAGCGGCTGCATTGGCTGCTTGTGCGCCTTTAGATTGCGCTTTCATGTCTTGCATACGACGAGTGGCATCTTCCAGGCTGTCTTCTTCGTCGTCTTTGACTTTAGAGGTTTTCAGCAGGATGGCGGAGACCACGAAGGACACGGCAAATGCAGCAGCAACCGCGGCAATGTTGGCAAAGTAAGCACCTTTAGGTGTCATTGCCAATACCGCCAGGATAGAACCAGGAGAAGCCGGTGATACCAGACCGCCGTTCAACACAGTCAGAGTGAACACACCTGTCATGCCGCCCAGAATTACCGCCAGCAATAAGCGTGGGTTCATCAGAACGTATGGGAAATAGATTTCGTGGATACCACCGAAGAAGTGGATGATAGCCGCGCCGCCAGCAGATTGCTTGGCGTTACCTCTGCCGAAGAACATGTACGCCATCAACACACCCATACCTGGGCCTGGGTTAGCTTCGATCAGGAAGAAGATAGACTTACCGGTTTCAGTCGCCTGTTGGATACCCAAAGGAGAGAAGATACCGTGGTTAATCGCATTATTCAGGAACAGGATTTTGGCCGGTTCGACGAAGATAGACGTTAGTGGCAGCAGGTTAAGCTGCACCATGATATGCACGCCTTTCGCCAACACTTGGGATAACACTTCTACCAATGGGCCAATTGCCATGAAGGCCAAGATAGCCAACAGCATACCGATGATACCGGCTGAGAAGTTGTTAACCAGCATCTCAAAGCCGCTTTTGATTTTACCTTCAACCCAGCGGTCAAAGTGTTTGATTGCCCAGCCACCCAGTGGGCCGACAATCATTGCACCGAGGAACATTGGCATATCCGCACCAACGATAACCCCCATAGTAGTGATGGCGCCAACCACGCCGCCGCGATCTCCACCCACCAAACGGCCACCGGTAAAACCGATCAGCAATGGCAGCAGGTAGGTGATCATCGGGCCAACCAGTTTGGCTAGTGTCTCATTCGGCAGCCAACCCGTTGGAATAAACAGTGCGGTGATAATACCCCAGGCGATAAATGCGCCGATGTTGGGCATAACCATATTACTGAGGAATCGGCCAAAATTTTGAATTCTGACCTTTGCGTCTGGTGAAAACATAAAACACCCCTATTGGTACGCGCTAACAATAAGAGCGCGATATAATTGTTTTGTTGAGGCAGTTCTGCAAAACCCGCCGGTGTTATCGAATACAAACACGCTGTATGCAAAACAAACTCTAGCATGCTCTTTTACTCACGCGTAGCTCACCTATTTTATGTGACACAAATCACACAAAAGCACCCACTACAGGGGGCAATTTAGTGATTAAGATCACACTATTTGGGTGTAATAAAGCCACGGGGGATAATTTTTAAGCTAAAAATGACCATTATAGTGATTTAAATCACATTTTTATAATGGTCATTTGTTTTGAAAATGTGATGTTAATCACAAGTTATTTTTGTTCGCGGAAGCAGGATGAGACATTCATCCACCCAATACATCGATATTGAACCACCGCCAGATAAATGTGTAATAAAACAACAGGAGGAGGGAGGCACACGATTGGAGCGGGTTTCGGTTGATATTCGATTTGTTTTCATTGCTGGCTTTGCCGCCTCAACCGAGCAGGAGGGCAAGCCGGCCCTCCTGCACCTGCGGCTTGCGCGAAATATTGCCCTACGGGTAAACCGTCTACGTCTTTCGGGCTGACGAGCCAGCGCGATTCGCTCCTGCTCAAGCGCGCTTTTCGCGGCCGTCCATGGCCGCTCACTCGGCCCTCCATCCTTGTCGGCAATATTTCTGATTGCGCTCAAGGTCAAAAGAGAAAATCAAAACCATAGTCTTTAGGTTTTGAAGTTTAAAAGCACATTTGAGCCGCCGAGTGAAGAATGTAGCAAGGGGAATCCGGCATGGACGCCGGATTTAGGCGTCACGCGGAAGGACCCGCGTAAAGCCGTCCCGCCAGCGTAATGATGAATCGAGGGCACCCACGCAGTGGGCAGGTGATTCGTGCGCAAGCGCGGGGTTCCAAGGGGGTCACGCGCTTGTGACCCCTTTGGCGGTTGAGGCTACGGAGACAAGTTAATCACTGAACTCATGTCAACCGAACCGATCACCAAATCAGCCAAAACCATCACTGCATGACACTCATTACACTCTTCTGTGCTGCCATCATCGCCGGATACTTGGCGACCAGATTAGCCATCATCGCGTTATATTGTGCCGCTTGTTGTGCAGTTTGGAATTGAACCCCACCATTATTGAAAGTGACTTGAGTCCCCTGCTGTTGCAAGAAATCCCCAACCTGGGCCAGATCCTGCACAAAGGCAGAAACCACTGGAACCGCCGGAATCAACACATTGGTCGGCTGAGTGACCACATTATCAAAGACTTTATTAAACACCACTTTCAAGTCGTCTGGCTGCTTCAATGCTGCCACAGCACTATCCGCCTGTGTTTTGGCTGTGCGAATTTGCTGCACTAACAGATTTAAAGCACCCGCTGACTGCTGCAATGCATCACGTTTATTGAGGTAATCCTGAGCGACACGAATCTCATTGATTTGTGCGATAGCGGGCGTCAGGCTGGCATCCACAGACTTACTGAGTTGCTGGGAAAAAGTGACTAAAATCGCATAATCGCTGACATAAGGGCCAAACTTCTGCTTTTGATCTTCACTCAGCGTTGGCAGTTTCATCCCACTGCGCATCACCGTGTTTTGCAAATAATCAATAAAAGCCTTACGTTGTTCTGGTTCTTTATCCCCACAGGCAGTTAATTGGAACACTACCAATAACGCCAGCAATGGCGCTAACCAACGTGAATATCGGGCCGTATTCAGTGCAAAAGTCATGTGAAACTACTCCTATGATAAGTACTTATTTTCACAACATCCTATTCTTATCACCCAACTCCAGTATTAAGAATAGCTAAGGGGAGCGATATACCCTTCTTACTTGAGGTTGCAGGGGTGTTCGCCGCTCTCACTTACCCGAATCACTTACTTGAGTAAGCTCATCGGGATTCGCTCGTTTGCAGCCTACCTGCAACACCAAATTCTTTGGGTAACTACGCTCCCCTATTGCCAAGCAAGAACAGGATTACTGCAACAGAGAAATATCAGCAACCTGCAAGAACAACTCACGCAGTTTACTCAACAATGTCAGTCGGTTAACCCGCACGGCATCATCTTCATCCATCACCATTACGCTTTCAAAGAACTCATCAACCGTTTCCCGCAGCGCCGCCAGTTCAACCAGTGCTTCCTGGTATTGACCTGCCGCAAACACCGGTTCGAGCTTATCGCGCAACACCACCAGATGTGTTGCCAGCTTCAACTCTGCCGGTTCTTTTAACACAGAAGCACGAACGTGGTCATTCAGCTTATCAGTGGATTTCGCCAAAATATTCGACACACGTTTGTTCGCTGCAGCCAGTGCCGCAGCCGCGTCCAATGTGCGGAAATAAGTTACCGCTTTTACCCGAGCATCAAAATCAGCTGGACGGGTTGGGCGGCGGGCCAATACCGCCTGAATGGTATCAACGCTATGACCTTCATCCTGATACCAGGCACGGAAGCGGCCCAGCATAAACTCAATCACTTCATCGACCACTTTGGTGTTGGTCAGCTTGCTACCATACAGGCGCACGGCCTCTTCGGTCAGCGTTTGCAGATCCAGCGGCAAATTCTTCTCAACGATAATACGCAATACACCTAGTGCAGCGCGGCGCAGAGCAAATGGGTCTTTATCGCCTTTCGGATGTTGACCGATACCGAAAATACCCGCCAAGGTGTCCATTTTATCGGCAATAGCCAATGCGCAAGCCACCGGATTTGACGGCAAATCATCACCGGCAAAACGTGGCTGATATTGCTCATTCAGCGCGACCGCAACATCTTCAGCTTCACCGTCGTGACGAGCATAGTGCATCCCCATCACACCTTGGGTATCAGTGAATTCGAATACCATATTGGTCATCAGATCGCACTTGGACAGCAAACCGGCACGAGTGGCATGATTAACATCGGCACCAATCTGGGCGGCAACCCACCCGGCCAGCGCCTGAATACGATCAGTCTTATCGCGCAGGGTGCCCAATTGCTGTTGGAACAGCACGGTTTCCAGGCGTGGCAAATTGTCTTCCAGGCGTTTTTTACGGTCAGTTTTAAAGAAGAACTCCGCATCCGCCAGACGTGGGCGCACCACTTTCTCGTTACCCGAGATAATCTGTTGAGGATCTTTCGATTCGATGTTGGCAACAAAAATGAAGTTGGGCAGCAAGTTACCCGCAGTGTCGTAAACTGGGAAATACTTCTGGTCACCCTTCATGGTGTACACCAGTGCTTCCGCTGGAACTGCCAGGAATTTCTCTTCAAATTTGGCGGTCAACACCACCGGCCATTCAACCAGCGACGCCACTTCTTCCAGCAAACTTTCACTCAGATCAGCAACACCGCCAATCTTCTGTGCGGCTAATTCTGCATCACGCTTAATGATAGCTTTGCGTAATTCATAATCAGCGATAACTTTACCGCGTTCCTGCAAGACTTGCGGGTATTGATCGGCATTATCGAGCGTAAACTCAGGTTCCCCCATAAAGCGGTGACCGCGAATAATACGATCTGAATCGATACCTAATACCGTGCCAGGAATGACTTCGGAACCTAACAGCATAGTCACGGTATGAACCGGGCGAACGAATTGGGTGTCTTTATCACCCCATCGCATCAGCTTAGGAATAGGCAGTTTGCTCAGTGCGGTATTGACCATCCCCGCCAGCAACAACTGCGCTGATTGACCTTTGACATGCGCGCGATACAGCAGCCATTCGCCTTTATCGGTAACCAAACGCTCTGCCTGATCAACAGTAATACCACAGCCGCGCGCCCAACCCTCAGCCGCTTTGCTTGGTTTACCTTCAGCATCAAATGCTTGCGCGATTGCCGGGCCACGTTTTTCGACTTCACGATCAGCCTGAGTCGCACTTAAATTAGTGACTTTTAACGCCAAACGGCGCGGTGCGGCATACCAAATAACCTCACCGTAAAGCAAGTTGGCGTTATTGAGCTCAGCCGTAAAATTGGCAGCAAAAGATTCGGCCAGAGAACGAAGAGCCTTCGGCGGCAACTCTTCCGTGCCGATTTCCACCAGGAAAGTCTGTTGAGTCATGACAGCCTCTTAGTTCTGATTCTTTTTGCACATAGGGAAGCCCAATGCCTCGCGGGAAGCATAATAAGCCTCGGCGACAGCTTTGGTCAGCGTACGAATGCGCAGAATATAACGCTGACGCTCAGTCACCGAGATGGCTTTACGGGCGTCTAGCAGGTTAAAGGTGTGGCCCGCTTTCAGAATACGTTCGTAAGCCGGCAGCGGCAGTGGGACTTCCAACGCCAGCAGTGACTGGGCCTCTTTCTCATATTGCTCGAAGCAGGAGAACAGGAAGTCCACATCGGCGTATTCAAAGTTATAGGTGGATTGCTCCACTTCATTTTGATGATAAATATCGCCGTAGGTGGTTGTACCCAGTGGGCCGTCACACCAAATCAGGTCATAAACGCTATCTACGCCCTGGATGTACATTGCCAAACGTTCCAGACCATAAGTTATTTCGCCGGTGACCGGTTTACATTCCAAACCGCCCACTTGCTGGAAGTAAGTGAACTGCGTCACTTCCATGCCGTTTAGCCACACTTCCCAGCCCAGACCCCAGGCACCCAGCGTTGGGTTCTCCCAGTTATCTTCGACAAAGCGAATGTCGTGAATCAGCGGGTCCAGACCCAGCTCTTTCAATGAACCTAAATAGAGTTCCTGAATGTTGTCTGGTGAAGGTTTGATAATGACCTGGAACTGATAATAGTGTTGCAGGCGATTGGGGTTCTCACCGTAGCGACCATCGGTCGGGCGGCGTGAAGGTTGTACATAAGCGGCAGCGATTGGCTCTGGGCCAAGTGCACGCAGGCAGGTCATTGGGTGGGAGGTACCCGCGCCGACTTCCATGTCCAGTGGTTGAACAATGGTGCAGCCTTGGCGCGCCCAATAGTCCTGTAACGTCAGGATCAGGCCCTGAAAGGTCTTGGTATCAAACTTTTGCATGTTGGATTCGCACGCGATACAAGTGGATTAAAATGGAATGGGTCAGTATACCCGTTGACCGTAAGATATACAGCCAGAATCCGGTAAGATGCAACAATCAAAGCAGATTTGTCGATAAAATGAGCCTTTAATTGGATTCCAACGAATAATTTTGCACAATTCCCCCCAAGGTAAAGAATCTGTCGATAGGTTGCTAATCAGTCAATGAACAGCGATCATTCCCCACTAAAATCGGCAATACAAAGGAAGACGAATAATGAGCCTACAACGCTGCGGTTGGGTAACAACGGATCCGCTCTATCTGGCTTATCACGATACTGAATGGGGAATTCCACGTACCGACAGCCAGGCATTATTCGAAATGCTGTGCCTCGAAGGTCAACAAGCTGGGCTTTCATGGATAACCGTGCTGAAAAAACGCGAACACTATCGCAAATGCTTTCATAACTTTGATCCGGTGCGTGTGGCGAAAATGGGGCCAGAAGAGGTTGAAAAGCTGGTGCTGGATAGCGGCATCATCCGCCATCGCGGAAAGATTCAGGCGATTATCACCAATGCGCAGGCCTATCTGGCAATGGAAGCCAACGGCGAAGACTTTTCGCATTTTATCTGGGGTTTCGTCGATGGCGAGCCAAAAGTTAACCATTGGTGGTGTTTGGCGGAATGCCCAGCAACAACCCCCATCTCAGATGCGATGTCTAAGGCACTCAAAAAAAGAGGTTTTAAGTTTATCGGTTCCACTATTTGCTATGCATTTATGCAAGCCAGTGGCCTGGTGAACGATCATCTGGCGAGCTGTTTCTGCCATCCGGATAATGCAGCGAAATGATTAGAGCGTATCAACCCGACGATCTTGATGCCGTGATGCAATTGTGGCTCACCAGCACCATTGCCGCACATCCTTTTATTGCCGAGCAGTATTGGCACGAAAGCGCCCCGTTGGTACGAAACACTTACCTGCCAGCAGCCCGCACTTGGGTCTATTTACACTCAAAAACCATCCGTGATGAGAGTCCAATTGCAGGATTTATCAGTATTCTGGCAGAACAACTGGTGGGGGCATTGTTTGTCGCCCAACCTTTTCACGGGCAGGGTATCGGTAAGGCATTGATGGAACATGTTCAGCAGCATTACCGCGCCCTGACGCTGGAGGTCTATCAGCAAAACCAGCGCGCCTGCCACTTCTACCGTAAACAGGGTTTTACCCAGATAGGGAAAGCGTATAACGCCGAGACCAAAAGCACTATTTTAACTCTGCACTGGCAACACCCATTCAACTAGTCCCTTATTTTATTCCCCCCACCATCTGACAAATTTTAATAACCGTATCGGGCGCTCAACCGCATTACTCTATTCCTGAGCCTATTTTTCTGCGGGAATAAGTGAGGGGTTTAATATGAAAGGCACATTACTAAATATCCAATTAACCTTAGTTTTATTAATAACATTCTCTCCATTAACCATTGCCGATAATATTAACAGCAGAAAAATTTATTTATATCCCGAAGATAAATATCAAATTGAAACCGGTGTAACGGATAATACTAAATATAACGGGCGCAATAGAAAAGAGCGGAGTGTCGCTGGAACGCTAGGCTGTACATTTATTCCCGCATTAGCGATTTATAATTATGTTACACATAGTCATTGCGATCAGGCAGATAAATTATGGCGTCATATATCACATTGGTTTTCCGATGATAATCAAGATAAAGTGGTTTTAATTACCAACAACGCTCCTTTGCTTAAGCCGCAATTCGTCGGTCACGAAAATAACAATAACCCAGTCAGCCCGCTCGCATTGGTATTAACCAAAATTAATATGCAATTACATCATCAGGCGTTGACATTACCGGCTACTGCGCGATTTTGTAAAACTTCGATAGAGAATATCCTCGCCGCCCGTTATCCCCGCAGTCCTGGGGAAAATTGCCCCCCAGTGGGTATCTCGCATATTAGCTGATTTTACTCTGTTATTCGGTCATTCGGTGCAAAGCTGGACACCAGAGCAATTAGAACGTGTCGTCACACAAATTAATACACAATACTCTACTGGCTATGCAGGCAGTGATCTGGCCACGGAGAAGAGTCTGGTTGATGGCACCCGTGCAATTATCCAACAATTGGGATTGGCTGAAACCATCCGCCAAATCACCCGCGCATTTCAATATGCCCAATTAAATTATGCCAATTATATCGAACATAACCCCAGCGCCACTGAATCGCCCACCACAGCTCAAAGTTTACCATTAGGAGAATATTCACTTTCTCTGCAATCTTATCACTCTCCCGCCGAGCCACCCGTAGTTCGTATTCGTCAGAGTAATGAATGGGTGACCAGACCCGACTTACATTTTGAGGTGGAGATCATTGATGCCAGCACCACAGACAGATCGGGTATTATTCTCGCTCACACCGTTATGGATCAATGGTTTACGTCATATCTTTTTGCTCCGTTAGAAACGGATCAACAAGACAACCCCCCTCACAGATCTTGACCGCACCACCAGTGCAGCACGTACCACCAGTACCTCACTGTTACTCGAATTGGAAAACACCACCAGTGACTATCTGTTCGTGGTGGTACGGCTTGAGGGCGAGATTGTTAGCATACTAGGCGCGACCACGGGAGTCGCTGACAATGAGTTCTATATTGATGTTTCGGTGAGCGCTCCCTGTAACGTTCTGACCCCCAATGCTGAAGGAAATATTCGCGGAGCTGGCACTGCCGCCGTGCATGAACTGGCTCGCTATCTAAAAGATAAAGGAGGAAAAACATTACGTTCGAACGTTATTTCACAGCCTTCCGCCCGAGTAAAAATGAAGATCGGTTTCAAGCATGATGAACTCTGATATTTAGCCCTTATAGTTTTATGATAAATAAGGAATTTATTATGGAAATAAAATTCAAATATAAAAAAATGATATTGATTTACTCAATGATATTATGTTCGACTGCCATTTCCAGAGAAATAGATAGTAATTGTACCAAGACATCGCAAAATTACATTGCAACCCAGCATCATGATAATTCTGAAGAAAATAAGGTTTGTTTATTTACAGAGGATAAACTCCAGGGGGAATCAATGTGTTTTTCTGCCGGAGAAAGTATTGACTTTGAAATTCAAGATGATGAGGTGGTTGAAAATGATACTATCTCATCAATCTATAATCCCAGTGGAAAGTTAGTGACTATATATAAGCATGATAATTACAATCCACCTTACTTTAATTTAATTGAGTCAATAGGTGAGAGTGATTTAGCCAGTTTTTATATGGACAATGCCATTAGCAGCGTCAAAGTCGCTGCTACCTCTGACCAGGGCTGTTATCAGCGCTGTGTTATTCGCCAAAAAATGGAATTATCTTTACCCGATATTTTCGCATCATTCTGGGATAATATAGATTACCCCAACAACCAGGTTTTATTAAGTTTCGATATTAATGGTAAAAGTGATTTTATGGCCGGGTTACCACTAGGTCCAATAATATGGGTATCTAAGAAAGAGATTTCTATTTTCGGACAGTACGGCGATCAACCCATCGTATTCTATCTCCATCCGGATACCGATCGCCTCTCGCTACTGTTTCATCTTAATGATAACAATATTGCCATAAGCTATATGGAAAGTCGCGGTACCGAACAGATTGCCTTATCGCCTTCCATTGGGCTAGGTCATTCTTCATTTAATAAACAACGGCTAGATTCACGATTGACCATTAATAACAATGCCAGCCAACCCCTGATTATTGACCAAATAGTGATAGCTGCCAGTGCTGAAGATATTCAGTCTGTACACCACAGGAGTGAACGTGATACTGCCGGAACATTAGGCTGTACCTTTATTCCTGCATTGGCGATTTATAATTATGTTACACATAGTCATTGCAATCAGGGAGATATATTATGGCATAAAATATCCCATTGGTTTTCCCCAGATAATAAAGATAAAACGGTATTGGCGGCTGGCGACTCATCGTTACTTAAACCACATTCTCACTCCTTAGAGTATAGTAGCGCTGCACTAACATTAGCCAAAATCGAAACTCAATTACATAATCAGGCACTCACACTACCGGCCACCGCGCAATTTTGTAAAACCTCGATGGATAATATTCTCGCCACCCGCTATCCCCGTGATGTGGGTGTACACTGTCAGCAATGGGTCTCCAGAGTATTAGCCAACTTTACTGAGTTATTCGGTGATTCATTGCGCGACTGGACGCTGGATGTTCTGCGCAAGGTATTAATACAAATTTATGAGAATGATACGACTGGTTTTGCAACTAGCGATCCGGCAGCAGAAAGCCGCCTGGTGAATGAGGTTCAGTCAGTTATTCGTCAACTAGGTATAGATGAAACTATCAGCCAAATATCTCAGGCTTTTGATTATGCCAGATTAAATTACGCGCGTTATTTGGCGCACAATCCTGCCCCCACGCAATCCCCTCTGGGCGCTCAACGTTTGCCATTAGGCACATATTCACTCTCTTTGGCCTCTTATCATTATCCCACAGATAGGCCTGCCGCACGCGTGCTGCAAGATGGGGAATGGGTCACCCGACCCGATTTGTATTTTGATATCGATATTCTTGATACCACCATCCCGACCCGGCCAGATATCGATGCCGCCTTTATGGATGATGCCTTAGCGGCGGCGGGCGCATGGTTAGACATTTACAACGCTTCCCCAGTCAATTATCACATCACTAACGAACCCTGGTCAGAACATGACCGCACTATCGAGGCGGGTCGGGTAAACAGTTACTTCCTATATAGCGAATTACTTGATGCCGAGAATGACTATGTGTACGCAGCGGTTCGGCTAGAAGGAGATATTGTCAGTATTCTGGCAGCCAGAAGAGATGAGTCGTTTGAAAATAGTCACGATAATTACTATATCGAATTTTTTGTGACTGACCCAAACCATGTGCTTCTCCCAGAAGGTGAAGGCAGTATTCGCGGCGCAGGAAGTGCCGCACTACACGGACTGGCGCATTATCTACAACAGCATGGGGTGAGCGTTTTACGTCTTCGCGCGCCCAGTCAACCCGCGGCACGCGTCACCACCAAACTCGGCTTCCAGCATGATGAGTTTTGATAGTTGAGTAGCTGTAAGTGCTTTTTCTGTCGGAAAACGCAGCACTCACTATCACAAAGCAACACTATGAGAGTTTTCTCAATGGTATTCCCCCCTCTTTTACCGGATAACGTTGGCAGCTAAATACCCGCAACAATATAAATGCCGGTAAATGATTTTTTAATCCGCTATTGGGCGACATTATCTATTTTTCGCCGAAATAGAGTGCCATTTAAGGGAAATTCAATGAAAAAACGCATTCTGGCTACGGTAGCCGCCGTGTCTGTCGCGCTAACACTTTCCGCTTGTACCACCAATCCCTATACCGGCGAATCACAAGCCGGAAAATCCGGTTACGGTGCAGGAATTGGGGCCGCATTAGGGGCAGGGATCGGCATGTTGTCCTCCTCCAAACATGACCGTGGTAAAGGTGCATTGATTGGTGCCGCAGCCGGTGCAGCCTTAGGTGGTGGTGCAGGTTATTACATGGATGTGCAGGAAGCCAAACTGCGTGAGAAAATGAGCGGCACAGGTGTTAGCGTGACCCGCCAGGGTGACAACATCGTATTGAATATGCCCAATAACGTGACATTCGATACTGACAGCAGCAACCTGAAACCGGCCGGAGCCAATACCTTAACCGGCGTGGCTATGGTATTGAAGGAGTATGATAAAACCGCCGTCAATGTGACCGGTTATACCGATAGCACTGGGGCCAGAGCACATAACATGACGCTTTCGCAGCAGCGCGCCGACAGTGTAGGCAGTGCGCTGATCGTGCAGGGTGTGGCGGCAAACCGTATCCGCACCAGCGGTGCAGGGCCGGATAATCCGGTGGCAAGCAACAGCACCGCCGCCGGTAAGGCGCAGAACCGCCGGGTTGAAATCACCTTAAGCCCACTGTAATTGTTACTATTTCCCTGCGGATGATGCCTCGCGCTTTATCCGCACTTTTCTTATGGTCGCGATCCGGTCATCATAATTATTCCAGCCTGATACGATAAGTGCAGCGGCGGGAGCCGGATAAAATATGTTCAATCCGCTCAACCGGCACTCCCAGAGCTTGCTGAAATACTGATAATTCTGCCCGACAAAATCCCTGACAGCTGGTGGCGGCAGCACAAATCGGGCAATGATTTTCAATCAGTAATATTGAGCCATCGGCCTGAGTCTGGCATTCCGCCATATACCCTTCCTGAGAGCGAATAGCCACCAGCCGCTTCACCCGTTCATCAATACTCTGAGCGCCTTCCATCGCCTGACAATACAGCTCGCGCGTTTCCTGCTCACGAGTATCTATCAGTAAATTAAGCGCTTCTTCGCCTAATTTTGTGCGCACCATATGCAATAATTGAACCGTTAGCTCGCTGTGAGCATCAGGGAAACGGGCATTCCCAGCTTCAGTAAGTTGCCAAAGCTGGATTGGCCGCCCGACGCCTTTTGCCTGCGCCACCGCCACTACCAGCCCATCATTAGCCAATTTTACAAATTGTTGGCGCGCTGCTTCCCCAGTGGTGCCAAGAATATTACCCGCATCCGTGGCCTGCATGGGGCCGCGTGTCTTGAGCAGCAACAGTAGACGTTCAGCAACAGACTGCGGTTGACTGGTCGAATAATCAATATTCATCTCTTTTCCAGTATCATTGATGCATTTTTTATTTTGATAGTTGCCAGCATAACATTTTACAAGCATATGCTTGACTTATTATGAGTAACAAGATTACTTTATTCCAAGAATTTACTTGTTTAACTTTAACGTAACAACTCGCCCAACTCAATAACCAGATTTCTGGCAGGATGAATAACGTGATAATAAATGATGCAAGCCGATGGAGTGATTTGTTCTCCGGCAAAAATGCGGCTTTTGCTATAGCTCTGTCGGGTGGTGTGGTACTACATGCCATCAATATCTATATCGCCACCACTATTTTACCGTCGGTGGTGCTGGAGATTAATGGCCTGAATTTATACGCCTGGAATACCACTCTGTTTGTCACCGCGTCGATCCTCGGTTCCGCATTATCTGCCCGTTTACTCAGTGGTTATGGTGCACGCAGCGCCTATTTGTTGGCCTCACTGACCTTTATGCTGGGCAGTGCTTTATGCGCCATGGCACCGAATATGCCGCTGATGCTGGTTGGCAGAACCGTGCAGGGTTTGGGGGGCGGTTTTCTGTTTGCACTCTCTTATGCCATGATTAATCTGGTTTTTCCGCAATCATTATGGCCAAGGGCCATGGCGCTAATTTCAGGAATGTGGGGCGTGGCAACACTGATTGGCCCAGCAATTGGCGGGATATTTGCAGAAATGAACGCCTGGCGCTTTGCCTTCTGGACGTTACTGCCGGTGACACTGATTTATGCTATTTTTACCTGGCGCATTCTGCCAAAAGGAAAATCCAGCAGCGCAGTCAGCTCGGCATTACCGGTCACCCAACTGGTGCTATTAACCGCAATTGTTTTGACCATTTCCGCCAGCAGTATTGCCAGCAATGGCCTGACGAATCTGGTGGGTATCGTGTTAGCTGTATTGCTGCTGGTGCTGCTATTGCACATAGAATCCCGAGCCACCTCGCGTTTACTGCCCAAAGGAGCGCTGCGCCTTAACTCACCCCTGGCCGCACTCTATATCACCATCTCTTTACTGGCGATCGGCATTACTTGTGAGATTTTTGTCCCTTACTTCCTACAAACCATACACGGACAGTCGCCACTGATTTCTGGCTATATCGCCGCCACTATGGCTGCGGGCTGGACAATTTCTGAGGTCATGAGCGCTGGCTGGAAAAAGTCAGGTATTCGTTGGGCGATTATTAGCGGCCCAATTATTGTGCTGATGGGAATCATTGCGCTCGCCATCCTGATGCCAGTAAGTTCACTGGGCAGTTGGCAGCAGATGGCCCCCATCGCCATTGCGCTTACATTAGTGGGTTTCGGTATCGGCTTTGGCTGGCCACACTTGCTGACCCGCATTCTGCAAGTGGCAGCGGAAGAAGATAAAGATATCGCCGGTGCCTCGATTACCACGGTACAAATGTTTGCCACCGCGGTCGGGGCGGCAATAGCCGGAATGGTAGCTAACCTTTCTGGCCTTAATTCCCCCGGCGGGATCGCGGGCGCTGAAAACACCGCTCACTGGCTATTTACTCTGTATACTATTGCCCCAGCACTGGCGATCATTACTGCACTACGTTGCGCAGCCATTCGCTCCCAGCCCCAGCCGGTTAACAGCGTTACCAGCCACGAAATTTTATAAAATCAGATGTGCCAGCCTGCTCAGACGGGTTGGCCTTTTCATTAGTCGTAACATTATGAGCCTGATTAGCGCTTGATCCCGCACCGGTAGTTGCTGTTATTCTGGCTTTAATTCTTAATTCTATTTACCCAAAGTCATTGAGATTGTAGGTAGGCGGCAAGTGAGCAAATCCCGATGAGCTGACACAAGTCAGTGATTCGGGTGAGTGAGTGAAGCCAACACCCCTGCGGCCTCAAGTACGAAGGGTAAATGATTGGAGGTTGTGATGAAGCCATCTATCGTGCTGTACAAAAGTATTCCTGCCGATCTGCATCAGCGTTTAGAGCAACACTTTACCGTAAACAGTTTTGAGGGTTTATCTTCGGATAATCAGCCCGAGCTATTATCTGCGCTGCAACAAGCTGAAGGGCTTATCGGTTCTGGCGGTAAAATTGATCAGGTGTTCTTGGAACGCGCACCGAAGCTGCGAGCGGCTTCAACCATTTCTGTTGGTTATGACAATTTTGATGTCGATGCGCTGAGCCAGCGTGGAATAGCCTTAATGCACACCCCTACCGTTCTGACCGAAACCGTGGCAGATACTATGATGGCATTGGTGCTATCCAGTGCGCGGCGGGTGGTAGAACTGGCTGAGCGCGTGAAAGCCGGAGAATGGCAAGACAGCATCGGTGATGATTGGTTTGGTGTCGATGTTCACCATAAAACCATCGGCATTCTCGGCATGGGCCGAATTGGTATGGCACTGGCTCAACGAGCACACTTTGGTTTCAGCATGCCGGTGCTATACACCAGCCGCCGCCCACATGAAGCAGCGGAAAAGCGCTTTGGTGCCCGCCGCTGCTCACTCGATACCTTGCTGGCTGAGGTTGATTTCCTCTGCATCACTTTGCCGATGACCGAACAGACTTACCATATGATTGGCCGTGAGCAACTGGCTAAAATGAAATCCAGCGCCATTCTGATCAATGCGGGTCGTGGGCCGGTGGTGGATGAGCAGGCACTGATTGCTGCGCTGCAAGATGGCACTATTCATGCTGCTGGGCTGGATGTTTTTGCACAAGAGCCACTACCAGTGGAGTCGCCACTACTCAAATTACCGAATGTGGTTGCTGTGCCACATATTGGTTCCGCCACCCATGAAACCCGCTACAACATGGCGGCCTGCGCGGTAGATAACCTGATTGCGGCACTGACAGGCACCGTCACAGAAAACTGCGTCAACCCGCAGGTATTGCAGCAAGCATAATTTATTCCACTGGCCTGTTAGCAGGCCAAATCCCCCTCATCCGCTGCCCTCCTCCCTATAAAAACTGCTCAGGGATGAGGCTATTTCTTCGCCGTCTGGCACTCTGATATTCATAAAACTTTATACGTTTACCCAAGGAAGACGCGTTATGAAACACCTCACGCTCCCTTTGCTACTGGTTTTGTCGCCAGCAGCCATGGCGAACTGGTCACTTCAGCATTTCCCGGCGTTTACTGAACAAGATAGCGGCGTCTTCCTGAGCAGTGGTGCGCTCACCAAAGGTGAGTATCTCCTTAAATTTTATCAAGATAAGCAATGCTGGCAGCCAGCCGGGCCGGTAAAGCTGAATCAGACTTTTTCGCTGCAACCCTGCCAGAATCAGGCTGATATCCAGTGGAAGCTATTCCGCGATGGCCAGTATCAGGTGCGTATTGATACCCGTAGCGGCACGCCAACACTCACCTTGAGTATCAAAGAACCGGTGGCGGAAACCGTCAAAGTCGTGACTCACAGTTGTCAGCGCTGGGATGGAAAGCCGGTGACGATTGATGTCAGTAAGACCTTCGCTGAAGGCGAAATGGTGCGGGATTTCTATTCTGGCCAAACGACGAAAGTTTCCCTCGGTAAAATCACTCTGCAACCCACTCCCGAGAGCGGGGGTTTACTGTTATTAGAATCAGCCCAAACCCAGCAAGCTGCGCCTTTTAGTTGGCAAAATGCCACGGTTTATTTTGCTCTGACAGATCGTTTTAAAAACGGCAACCCAGACAATGACCACAGCTATGGCCGCCACAGCGATGGCATGCAGGAAATCGGTACTTTCCACGGTGGTGACCTGGCTGGCCTAACCGAAAAACTTGATTATCTGCAACAACTTGGGGTCAATGCGTTATGGATAACTTCTCCACTGGAGCAAATTCACGGCTGGGTCGGGGGCGGTACCAAAGGTGACTTCCCGCATTACGCCTATCATGGTTATTACGGCCTGGATTGGTCTCGTCTGGATGCCAACATGGGCACCGAACAGGATTTGCATCAACTGGTTGAGCAAGCCCATAAGCGCGGTATCCGCATTCTATTTGATGTAGTCATGAATCATGTGGGATATGCCACTCTGGCAGATATGCAGAGCTACCAGTTCGGCGCGCTGTATTTGCAAGGCGATCAGCTGGAAAAAACACTGGGTAAAAACTGGACAGACTGGACGCCGGGTAAGGGGCAAACCTGGCATAGTTTTAATGATTACATCAACTTTAGTGATAAAGCCGCATGGGATAATTGGTGGGGTAAGAAATGGATCCGCACCGATATTGGTGATTATGATTCCCCCGGCTATGACGATCTGACCATGTCGCTGGCTTTCCTGCCGGACATCAAAACCGAATCTACCCAACCCAGCGGTTTGCCGGTGTTTTATCGCCATAAACCCGATACCGCAGCACGAGAAATTGCCGGAGCCACACCGCGTGATTACCTTACTTATTGGCTGAGCCAATGGGTTCGCGATTATGGTATTGACGGCTTTCGTGTTGATACCGCCAAGCATGTCGAGAAGCCCGCCTGGCAACAACTTAAGCAGCAAAGCGCAGCTGCTTTGGCCGAGTGGAAAGCGGCTCACCCCGATCAAGCACTGGACGACTTGCCATTCTGGATGACCGGAGAAGCTTGGGGCCACGGGGTGATGAAAAGTGATTATTACCAAAACGGCTTCGATGCCATGATTAACTTTGATTTTCAGGATCAAGCCAAACAAGCACTGGCCTGTTTCTCGTCCATTGACGGCACTTATCAGCAAATGGCGGATAAACTGCAAGGTTTCAATGTGTTGAGCTACATTTCATCCCATGATACACGGCTGTTTTTTAAAAATGACGCACAACAATCCTTGGTGAAACAGCAACGTGCGGGTGATCTACTGCTGCTGGCTCCGGGGGCAGTGCAAATCTTCTATGGCGATGAAAGTGGACGAGAGTTCGGCCCTACCGGGTCAGATCCATTACAAGGAACCCGCTCGGATATGAACTGGAATGAACTGAGCGGAGAAAAAGGCGCGCTGTTGGCGCACTGGCAAAAAGTCAGTCAGTTCCGCGCCCGTCACCAAGCGATTGGTGCAGGCGTGCAGCAGTCGCAACAAACCGCTGATTACTATGCTTTTAGTCGCCAACACCAGGGCGATAAAGTATTGGTCGTTTGGGTTGGAGACAAAAAAGAGTAAACCAGTTTATTATTTTGTAATAACACATCCTGCCGATATTTTCGCGCGGCAGGAAGAATTCTTTCCGCATTGCGTCCGCTTTTATCTGCGAGTATGGTAGCTGTTCACTTACGGATAACAATAAATTTTCATTTATGAAGTTTTCACTTTTCGGCGACAAATTCACCCGCTACGCGGGTATCACCAGACTGATGGACGACCTCAATGACGGCCTGAGAACTCCGGGTTCTATCATGCTTGGCGGGGGTAATCCGGCTCATATTCCCGAGATGGATGCTTATTTCCAACAACTTTGTCAGGAAATGCTGGAGCGCGGGCAATTGACCGAGGCGTTGTGCAATTATGACGGGCCACAAGGGAAAGACCTGCTGCTAAAAGCACTGGCAAAAATGCTGCGCGATGAGTTGGGTTGGCAAATTGAGCCACAGAACATTGCACTAACAAATGGCAGTCAAAGCGCGTTTTTCTACTTATTTAATTTATTCGCTGGCCGCTATGCCGATGGCAACCGTCGGCGGGTACTATTCCCGCTGGCACCGGAGTATCTCGGTTATGCCGATGCGGGCCTCGACGAAGATTTGTTTGTCTCTGCCAAACCCAATATTGAGCTATTGCCAGCAGGGCAATTCAAATATCACGTCGATTTTGAACACCTCAATATTACCGATGATATAGGCCTGATTTGCGTCTCACGGCCCACCAACCCGACTGGCAATGTGATTACTGACGAAGAGTTGATTCGCCTCGATGCTATTGCCCAGCAACGTGGTATTCCGTTATTGATTGATAATGCTTATGGCGTGCCCTTCCCTGGCATTATCTTTACTGACGCCACACCGCTGTGGAACCCGAATATCATTCTGTGCATGAGCTTGTCGAAACTAGGCTTACCCGGTTCACGCTGTGGGATAGTGATTGCAGATGAGAAAGTCATTTCAGCCATCACTAACATGAATGGCATTATCAGTTTGTCACCGGGGAGTTTGGGGCCAGCAATTGCCGCCGAAATGATTGAGCGTGGTGATCTGTTACGTTTATCCAACGAGGTCATCCGGCCATTCTATTTTGAACGGGTGCAGCAAACTATTGCTATCCTGCGCAAATACTTACCGCCTGAACGCTGCCTGATCCACAAGCCGGAAGGGGCAATATTCCTCTGGCTGTGGTTCAAAGATTTGCCGATCAGCACCGAGCTATTGTATCAACGCCTGAAAAAACGCGGTGTATTGATGGTACCTGGCCATTACTTCTTCCCCGGTCTGGAATATGACTGGCCACATACTCATCAGTGCATGCGGATGAATTATGTTCCGGCACCGGAAGATATCGAAAAGGGTGTGGCGATTCTGGCCGAAGAAATTGAGCTGGCGTATCAGGAAGCGCAGTAATTTACTAACGAAATAAAAGCATATCCAAAGTCATTGGAGTTGCAGGTAAGCAGCCAGCAAACACATCCCGATGAGCTTACTCAAGTAAGTGATTCGGGTGAGTGCGTGCAGCTAACACCCCTGCAACTTCAAGGACGAAGGGTAACTATAGTGTCCAGAACAGCACGGCAAGTATCTGCGGCGACATAATGCGTAAGAACATCGCCAACGGGTAAACCGTTGCATAAGACAGTGCCGCCGCACCGCTGGTGGGGTGCAAACCATTGGCGAAGGCCAATGCCGGTGGATCAGTCATTGAACCGGCTAACATGCCGCACAGCGTCAGATAGTTCATCTTAGCCAGCATGCGCGCCAGAATGCCCACGGTCAGTAGCGGTATCCCGGTGATCATCGCCCCATAGCCAATCCACGCCAGCCCATCACCATTAACCAGCGTATTGATGAAATCACCGCCAGACTTTAGCCCAACCACCGACAAGAACAACACGATCCCCAGTTCACGCAAGGCCAGGTTGGCACTCGGCGGCATAAACCAATATAGCTTGCCGATGCTGCCAATACGCCCAAGGATAAGTGCGACCACTAGCGGGCCACCCGCCAACCCCAAACGCAGCGCTGCCGGAAACCCCGGAATAAACAGTGGGATTGACCCTAACAACACCCCCAGACCGACGCCAATAAAGACAGGAAGCATTTGAACTTGCTGTAGTTTTTGTTGCGCGTTACCCACAACAGCAGAAACGGCCTCAATAGATTCCGGACGCCCTACCAGATTAAGAATGTCACCAAATTGCAGGCTGGCATTGTTACTGGCGACTAACTCAATCCCGGCACGGTTTAATCGAGTGATTGCTACGTCATATTTCTGTTTCAGGTTTAAGTCGCGAATTTTCTTACCCAAAACAGCCTCATTGGTCACCACTACACGAGCGGTTTGCAACACCGTACTGGCCGTAGACAAGGTGACATCAACCTCTTCCCCGACCACCAGTCGCACTTTCTCCAAAGCCTCGCGCTGCCCGACCAAATGCAGATAGTCACCTAACTCAATGACGGTGCCTGACAACGGAACCATCAACAAATCACCGCGCTTCAAGCGGGAACAGACCACCTCATCGCTGTTCAGTAATGGCACATCCTGCATTGATAGACCATGCAGATTGGGATTTCGTACCGCGACGTTCATGGTTTGCAGCAATTCACGGTTCTGCCCATGGCTGCTATCAAACTCTTTAGCTTCACGATCAACGTTGATTTTAAAGAATAAACGGATCAGCCACATCACCAACAAAATACCGCAAATACCGAATGGATAGGCCATGGCATAACCCATCCCCATTTGGCTGACCAATTGGGGTGGCGAGCCTAAATCAGTGAGGATTTGTTGTGCTGCCCCAAGAGCCGGGGTGTTAGTAACCGCACCTGAAAATACGCCCAGAATAATGGGCAGTGGCACCGCAAACAATTTATGGATAATAGCGGTCACTAGCCCGCCGACAATCACCATCAGAATGGCAAAGCAGTTAAGCCGCAACCCCGAGACCCGCAGTGAGGAGAAGAACCCCGGCCCTACCTGAATACCAATGGTATAAACAAACAGAATCAGGCCAAATTCCTGAATGAAATGCAGCATGTCTCCATTGAGAACCAGTTCGTAAGTTTGTGCAAAATGGCCCACGATAATGCCGCCAAATAGCACCCCGCCGATACCTAACCCCACACCATAGACTTTCCAATTACCGATCCATAACCCCAATACGGCGACCAGCGCCAACATACTGACGGTAAGGGCGATAGCACTCATAAATCACTTCCTTGCCTAAGTTTAAAAACCGGTCGGCCATTCGAATTATCATGAATGTCATACATGGCCTTAAATTCTTATAGTTAGTAGGGATTCTGTCAGAAGGGGGAATGATTGACTGTGGGATGCACCACAAAATGCACCGGAGAGTAGGGAATCTCTCCGGTGCAAAAACAAACATGGAAAAGTTTAATACTAAAAGGACAAAACAAGGAGAGGGGTATTCGTTACCGGCACCTCAGGCAGAGGTGCCGGTCATCATAATTACTGCTGTTCTGATTGCTCGGTTGCAACCGGATTATCTAATACCTGATGCTCTTGAGGAGCGGCACTGCCAATGCTAATTCGCTGTGGTTGCAGTGCTTCTGGTACCTGGCGCAACAGATCAATGTGCAGCAGGCCATTTTCAAATTGAGCATTATCAACATTCAGATGCTCTGCCAAAGTAAAGGTCAATGAGAACTCTTTACGCACCAAGCCTTGATGCAGGTATTCAACCTGTTTTTCAGCCGGTGTTGGCTTACCGCGCACAGTCAAACGCGGGCCTTCTACTTCAATATCCAGTTCGCTCTGTTTAAAACCGGCCAATGCCAGTGAGATGCGATAGTGGTTATCGTCAGTTTTCTCAATATTATATGGAGGGAACCCCTGAGAATCCTGACCACCCTGCATTGAACTGGCTAATTTATCAAAACCAATCCACTGACGAAGTAAAGGTGACAAATCATAATTACGCATATATATAACTCCTTCTTTGAAGCGAGATAATAGAAAGCCGATCAGTCCCCGATTACGGCAGACTTGGCTCAGTTATGAATAATGTGAATTAGTCACATTATTGAAAAACTATTTACTAAATCTATTATTTAATTTCAATACGACGTGGTTTTAAACTTTCTGGTACTAAACGCTCCAGATCGATATACAACAAACCATTGACTAAATTGGCACCTTTAATTTTAATGTGCTCAGCCAACTGGAATTTACGTTCAAAGTTGCGCTCAGCGATACCTTGATATAAATAAGTTCGTTGTGCTGGCTCACTGGCATGAGAACCACGAACAATCAACAGGTTATCCTGAGTGACAATTTCCAGTTCCTGTTCTGCAAAGCCTGCTACCGCGATCGCGATGCGATAGTTATTTTCATCGACCAATTCGACGTTATAAGGAGGATAGCCACCATTACTTTGATTCTGACCGGACTCTAATAGATTAAATAACCGGTCGAAACCGATAGCTGAACGATACAGTGGTGCAAGCTCGGAATTACGCATAAAAACTGCCTCCTAAATATATTAGCAAGGATGTTGTCATATTTTGTATTAAGCCTTCCACTCTGGACAGACTGTTGGTCTGAATACCCTGTCGGCGTATTCTCTCTGACCTGATAATAAAATGAGGTCGGCAATCTTCTTTTCAAGAGCAAAATCAAAAAAAATTTCACAAGAAAAATCTTAATAAGAAGTTTATTAATTTCATTATTCGATAAATACGCTGCTATAACTTACACTTAGATAAATGTACGTCACAAGACTGAATCTTTCACCATAGGAACTGTCTGTAAGGTGGTGTAAAAATCATGTCAAAACTTAGTATGGATAGCGGGTTGAAGGTTGTCACCTGTAACTCCCCGGTATAATGAGAGCTGAAAAGAACAATGAAAAATACAGTTATCCCTTTTGTTACCGGCTGTTCGCTGCTTTTGTCCGGCGGCTGTTCCAGTATTATGACGCACACTAGCAGCAGTCAGGGTTATTACTCCGGCACTGAAGCTAATGTGGCGATGCTCAAAGATGATAATACCGGTTGGGCGTTGCGCCCCTTGCTCGCGGTGGATTTGCCACTCTCAGCGGTGATGGACACTTTACTGTTGCCGTATGATTACTTACGTTCCGACAGCGAAGATAAAATGGCCAGCTCCCCTCGCGAGCGCATCCGCCAGTCAGAAGCGCAGAACCAGTCAGCAGCCCACCCCGCAGACACACCAGTACCATGAGTTAGTCTACTTTGACGGTAAAGATTTGTGCTAAGCCGTCGATTTCCCGCATAAAGGCCACTTTAGTGCCATCGGGCGAAAACACCACTGCATCCGCCATTGGTGCAATAGCACTCCGCGCGGTCAATCGCCGCAATTGACCGGTTGTACTATTACACTGCATCACACTGTTATCACATACAAATACCAGGCTGTGTCCTTGTGGGTGCCAACTGAATGCCGACTGAATCCCCCCCTCCGTGAATGTCAGTTGCCGTGGTTCACCACCATTGGGTGAAACCAACCACAACTGCACCACACCCTCATCATCTTTCATTAAACAAGCAATGGCACTGCCGTCGGGTGAGGTTCGCAGCCAATGCCGCGGGCTGGTCGCCAGTCCTGGGAAACGCCGCTCAGCCGTAAAGGTTAACCGCCGTTGCCTGACGCCTGCAGGTGGGGCTGGCATGGTGGTTTGAGTTCCCTCTAATGGCTCTTCGCCAGCACGAGCATAATCCCGCTCATGCTCTGGTAAATCAGCAATAAAGATTTCCGGAATTTTTTCGCCCTGCGCCGAAAGCGTATCGCCAATAAATGCCAATGCCCAGCGCTGGCGAGTACCGTCCATTTTCAGATAACCCTGCGAGCCAATCCAACCCTCTTCATAAGCGCGGCTTATTTGGTCACTACCCGCCAAGGGCGTAGGGGTAGTTCGAGTCACTAACACACAGAAATGGCTACCATCATATTCACGCGGATGTTGCTTGGGCGGATTAACACCATGCAAAGGCAAGGCCACTGCCACGTTACGGCAATCCAGAGCGGGGTCTTGTTCGTGCAGCACATGGTCGTTATAGGTAAAACTCAGGCGACTGCCGTCAGGGCTAAAAACATGCACATGGCTGCCTCCGCGCAACGCGCCGGGAGTAAAGGGCGGCGTAATATCCATGGCATCCAATGTGACCGCCAGTTCTCTGTCCGGCTCAGTGACAATCACCCCTCGCCGGTGATGGAAATCATAATGCCAGTGACTATCTGGGTGTTCCGGGCCATGAATAAACACATAGCGCGCGGGCATATCAGGGCTAACGGTCACCACGCCAACATGAGCACCATGTTGAGAACGATAAATGACCTCGATATCACCAGTGATGCAATTAACCCGCTCAATGGTTAACCCACTAAACGTACTGCCATTAGGCCGCACATCATATGCCAGCCATTGGCTATCGGGCGTCCAAACATTGATGTTGGTGAGCTGATGACCTCTGGGTTCAAAGGTGAGTTGCTGTTCCTGCAAGGCCATATAGACTCCGGTCGTGCTGATGCTAACAATAATTCATTACACTGAATTATATCACCCTCACTTCCTATTACTGTAAAGCCGCCGTGAACATTATCGCTTGTTCTAAAAACAGCTAACGTAAAATAAATTTATCAAACTGATAGATTCAGATTTCATGCAAAAATGATAACTCTGAATAGTACGGCCTTTGCTGAGTGTGTTATAGATACTAAATTGCTGTACTCATTTACTGTAACTTACTAATTAGTCTTAAAAGACTCACTAAGGGGAATAGTTGTGTCTGCTTTTCATAACTGGTTATCTGAAAAATCATCGGGCGACTGGTATATCTACATTAAACGCCTTTCCGGTAATGATACGGGGGCAACAGGTGGACATCAGGCCGGCGTCTATATCCCGACGGAAGTGATTGAGAAGCAGTTCTCTCCTATTCTACGAACTGATGTGAGAAACCCTGACATTCTTTTGCCTGCCAGAATAAGTTCTCATGGAAATCTTGAGAGTGTAGTCCGGGCTATTTATTACAATAACCGTCATTTTGATGGTACACGTAATGAAAAGCGTATTACTCGTTGGGGTAAAGGTAGTCCGCTGTTAAATAAAGAAAATACTGGCGCACTAACTGTTTTCGCTTTTCATAGTCAACCCGATAGCATCTGCGATTTTATTGATGTATGGCTATGCAATTCCCTGGCAGAGGAAGAACTGCTGGAATCCATGACGGGTGAGATCATCCCTGGCTTCTCAGTTTGTGGCCCATCTAATCAGGTTCTTGGCGGTTTTGCTGTAACAGGTGGTGATTGGAAGTCTGGCAATTATCCTATTCCAGAAGAATGGTCTGTTTCATTCCCATCAGGTGTTGAGATTATTAGTTATCTCCCTGAAGTATTTCAGTTTAAAAGCCAAACTCCTGATGAACTATTACTCGAAAAACGTAATGCAGAATATTCTCTATTTCGTCGCATAGAGGAATTACATGTTTTGGATCGGGTGAAAGCAGGATTTTCTTCAGTAGATGATTTTATAAACTTAGCTAATTCAGTAAGTAATCGGCGTAAATCGCGAGCAGGAAGATCTCTGGAACTACATCTGGAGCATACGTTCGTCGAAAATAATCTTACTAATTTTGCTACTCAGTGTATTACTGAAGGCAATAAAAAACCTGACTTTTTATTTCCCTCTTCTGAGGCTTACAATGATATGGAATATCCTTCAGATAAATTGAGAATGCTTGCAGTAAAAACCACCTGTAAAGATCGCTGGCGCCAGGCTCTGAGTGAAGCTAACCGAATTGACAAAATTCATCTTTTTACTCTTCAGGAAGGTGTATCTGTTAATCAGTTCCAAGAAATGAAAGATGCTGGCGTTAAATTAGTGGTTCCTAAGCCTCTTCACAAAAAATATCCAGAACCTATTCGTGATGAGTTAATTTCTCTTGATGGCTTCATTCGGGAAATCAAGGGGATATATAATAATTAATTAAATTATATGACCGAATTTTTGTTGTTTACAACCTGTATTCGGTCAGCCAAATATCATTTGGCTAATGCCTTGTGTATCAATTTGAGCATTTCCTTCACTGCTACAAATCCACTCTTCCACTCTCGCTGAAATATCATTATCCGTTAGCTTGTATTTACCCTGTAATGCACACTCCCAGGTTACTAAAATTTTCCAGCCATCTCCGGAGAGATGTTTTATAACGTCATTATCTCTTTTTACATTCCCTTGTATTTTTTTAAGCCAAAAGTCAGTGCGTGTAGCTGGAGTCTTAAATAAATGACAGTTATGTTTATGCCAAAAACAGCCATGAACAAAAATTATCGCCCGATAATCATCGATAACAAAATCGGGCTTCCCTGGGAGTTCACTGACCTGAACTCTGTAAGAAAGCCCTAACAGGTCAAGTACTTTGGCTAATTTAACCTCTATGGCCGTGTCTTTTGTTCGGATCGCCCTCATATTTTTACTGCGGGTTTCCGAAGAATGAACATCAGCCATAATGATTAAGCTGCCTTATCTTTTTGTACTTTTACTGCTTTTGCTATAAATGGCTCGAGTAACTGAGCGACGGCAGCAAAAACAGGAACGACTACGGAGTTACCAAATTGCCGGTAAGCTTGTGTATCCGATACAGGAATACGGAATGATTCCTTACCCGGAGTTTCAAACCCCATCAGGCGAGCACACTCTTTTGGAGTAAGTCGACGAGGGCGATTTTCCTGATTATTTTTATCATCAAAATCCGTTTCTCCTAAAGCTTTATCCCAACCTCGATCAATTAAAATCTCAGAGCCATCTTTGTGATAACGGGCTGATAATGTTCTGGCCACGCTCTCACTGTTTGTTGGGTCAACCAGCCCAAACCCAAAACCGTTACCTTTCGCCTGATGCTTTTTGGCGTAATTATATAAATATTTCCACAAGTGCGGAGTCAGTATGTATTTATCATCAACCACAGGCTCAAGTAATTCGCCAAAAGTCAGACGTTTTTCAGGGAAATACTTATGGATATCTTTTAATGTAAAACCTTTATCGATATTAAGATCTCTACGAAAACCAACTAAAACAATACGTTCTCTATGTTGGGGCAGGAAATTTTTTCCATCTACAATCTTAGGATCTTGTGATCCGACTGCATTTGCATCAGCGATGGAATAACCCAGTTCATCGAGCGTATTCATAATAACGCGAAAGGTTTTCCCTTTATCGTGGCTTTTTAGATTCTTAACATTTTCAAGCAAAAAAATAGCTGGTTTCTTTGAGGCAATAATTCGGGCGACATCAAAAAATAATGTTCCCTGGGCTTCACACTCAAAACCATGAGCACGGCCCAAAGAATTTTTCTTTGAAACTCCAGCTAATGAAAATGGCTGGCAAGGAAAACCAGCAAGCAAAACATCATGATCAGGAATCTGCTTATCTATATTCTTATAAGCTTCTTCATCTGATATTTCCGTATTTTCACTTAATGTTATTTCACGTATATCAGAATTGAATCGATGCTCTACTGGGTCGCAATACCAATTGGCTTTATATGTCCGTACCGCATAGGGGTTCCATTCGCTGGTAAAAACACACTGCCCGCCAATGGCCTCAAAACCTTTTCGAATGCCGCCAATCCCCGCAAAGAGATCAATAAAACGAAATTGATAGTTAGGGTGGTTTTTCGGCGGGGAAGGTAACATTTCCTGTAGCATGTTAATTTCGGCCTCAGTTAGAGGCTTTTGTATGGATTTTCCGTTATACCAGCGATTAAGGGCTTCACGAGTCCATTCACACTTACTGACTTTTCTCAGAATTTCAGCAACAGCTTTTTGATCGTAAATTTCCAGCACACGTCGAACAAGTTCTTTGTCTTGTTGTAATCGTTGTTGTTCTTTATGTTGTGTTTGTTCAGCAATTTGATTCGCGATTATATCTAGCGCTTCCATCTTAGAATTACTCACTCTGGGAATTTTCAATGTAAGAATATCACTCATTTTACCCAGACGAAAGGATTGCTGTATAAAAAAACAGTATTTATACTATAAATATATCTTACTAACACCCCCAAAAAACTATTTTTTTAGAAAAAAAAGTCTAATATGGATTTTTTATTCCAAACAAAAGTTTCCTATGCTTAGCCGATATCAGCCCATTGCCGCTGCGATAGCCACACTTTTTTCTCCCTATGCGGAAGTGGCTCTCCACGATTTAGCTAACCAAAAGCTAGTTTATATTGCGAATAACTATTCACAGCGGGAATTAGGGGAAGACTCCAACCTCAGTGATCTGCAATTTGATCAGCACTCGCAGGTGATTGGCCCTTACCAAAAGCGCAACTGGGATGGTCGCCAACTGCGATCCATCAGCACCGTGCTACGAGATGACAATGGCCAAGCTGTCGGGCTGCTGTGTATCAATCTGGACATTACTGTTTTTGAAACTGCCAAAGCGGCACTGGATATCTTCCTCTCTGGTCATCAATTGCAACCGCAACCTGCTGTATTATTTCAGGATGACTGGCAGGAGCGCATTAATACCTACATCCACCACTGGCTGCAACAACAGCAACTCACCCTGGCGACACTGAACAGTATTAATCGCCGACAGTTAATTGAAGCGCTTTATCAGCAGGGAGCATTCAGCGGCAAAAATGCGGCCGGTTATGTGGCTAAAATACTTAATATTGGACGTGCCACTGTTTACAACCATCTGAAAAATATAAAAAACTGATAAATTTCACAGGAACCGATATGAACACCTTATTCAATGCTATCAAAGAGGCCCACCAGGCATTACGCCCACAGGTAAGGGTGACACCACTGGAATATAGCCCATTGCTGTCCCAACACAGTGGCTGCGAAATCTATCTCAAATGTGAGCATCTACAGCACACCGGTTCCTTTAAATTTCGCGGAGCCAGTAACAAACTGCGTTTATTAACTGACGAGCAATGCCAACGTGGCGTTATCACCGCATCTACCGGCAATCACGGACAAGCCATGGCGCTGGCGGGGAAATTGGCAGGAGTAAAGGCCACCATTTATGCGCCAGAACAAGCCGCGGCCATCAAATTAGAAGCCATTCGCGCGCTGGGCGGAGAAGTTGAGCTGATACCAGGGGATGCATTAAATGCAGAACTGGCCGCGGATAGTGCCGCACAGCAGCAGAGTAAAATCTATATCTCCCCTTATAACGATAGGCAGATTATTGCCGGGCAAGGAACTTGTGGTATGGAGATGGTTGAACAACAGCCAGATCTGGATGCGGTATTTGTGGCGGTTGGTGGCGGTGGATTGATTTCTGGTATTGCCACTGTGCTGAAAAAACTCTCTGATAAAACTCAGATTATTGGGTGTTGGCCAGCCAACGCCACCAGTATGTATACCAGCCTCGAAAACGGAAAAATTCAAGAGGTAGCGGAGCAAGAGACTCTGTCTGATGGCACCGCTGGAGGCGTAGAACCAGGAGCAATAACCTTTGCACTTTGCCAGCAATTAATTGACCAGAAAGTGCTGGTGAGTGAACAGGAAATCAAAGATGCCATGCGTTTGATTGCCCATACTGACCGCTGGATGATTGAAGGTGCCGCCGGTGTAGCTCTGGCGGCAGCACTAAAACAGGCACCACTTTGGCAAGGTAGGAAAGTGGCCGTAGTGCTGTGCGGAAAGAATATTGTGCTGAAAAAATACCTGGGAGCAGTCAGCGAATGATTATTCTGAATAAGCAGCAGATTCTCGACAAGTTCGATGCTGATGCCGTCACCTTGCTACTCAAAGCAGGGTTTATTGCGTTTAGCCAACAACAAGTACAAATGCCACCGGTACAGCATTTACTGTTTGAACAAGCTGAGGGCGACTGTTGTATTAAAAGTGGCTATTTGCAGGGCGATAGCCAATTTGTAGTGAAGGTCTCAAGCGGTTTTTATCATAACCCGGCGCAAGGACTGGCCAGTAATCAGGGACTAATGATGGCGTTTTCTGCCCAGACCGGTGAGCCTCAGGCGCTATTGCTTGATGAGGGCTGGTTAACTGCGCTGCGCACCGCATTGGCCGGGCGTATTGTGGCCGAGCTGTGTGCACCACAGCATATCCGCGCTATCGGTATCGTCGGTACGGGAATGCAAGCACGGTTGCACCTGATGTACCTGAAAAGTGTCATTTCGTGTCGTCAGCTATGGGTTTGGGGCCGCAGTGAAACTGCATTAGAAGAATACCGCCAATATGCTGAAGAGGAGGGTTTTGAGGTTAATACCACCTTGGATGCTGCGGAGTTAGGCCGTCACTGCCAGTTTATTGTCACCACAACCCCTGGCAGGGAGGCTATTTTGCATGCTGTTGATATCCAGCCCGGTACACACATTACCGCCGTCGGAGCTGATGGTGCAGGTAAACACGAACTGACACCGGAGCTGGTGGCAAAAGCTGATAAAATTTTGGTAGATTCATGGGCGCAATGTACTGAATTTGGTGAAATTTCATCCGCATTTCAACAGCGGTTATTAGCGCATCACACCTTAACCGAGATGGGTACAGTTTTAGCTCAGGGTGTACCTTTCAGAGACAATGATCAGCAGATTACCTTAGCGGATTTAACCGGATTAGGGATTCAGGATGTGCAGATTGTGAAGGGAATTTTGATGGGGTAAATAGGGCTTTTTTGAATTGGCTGTTGACGTCAAAAACACATTTGAGCAGCCGAGTGAAGAATGGAGCCAGGGGGGTTACGCGCTTGTAACCCCTTTAGCGGTTGAGGCATCGGAAGTAAGCTGAGTGTCGCTCTCATATAAACCGAATCAATCAAAACTCAGAGCACATACTTCTCAATAGCCATTGCCACACCGTCTTCACTATTGGTGCCCGTTACAAACTGCGCTATCTCTTTCAGTTCAGGGATGGCATTGCCCATCGCAACACCGACACCGGCGTAATTAACCATCGCGATATCATTACCCTGATCGCCCAGAGCCATAATATTTTCCTGTGGGATATCTAAATGGTCAGCCAGCATTTTCACCCCAGTCCCCTTATCAACCCGTTTACTCAAAATTTCCAGGTAAAACGGGGCGCTTTTCATGATGGTAAAGCGCTCAAAAGCTTCCGCTGGTATCATCGCTAAGGCGCGATCCAGTTTTTCTGGCTCATCAATCATCATCACTTTCGGGAAGCGCAAGGTGGGATCCATCTCTTCTACCGCACGGTATTTCAATGGAATACCGGTCAGCATCACTTCATGCAGAGTGTATTTGCTGATGTCTTTATTAGCGGTATATAAAGTATCAAAATCAAAAGCCTGGAAACTGACCCCCATTTCTCGCGATAAAGCTTCGAAATAAAGATAATCCTCGAAACTGAGGGTTTCTTGCAAAATACACTCCCCCGTAGCCGCTTTTTGTACTAATGCGCCGTTATTACTGATGCAATAGTCGCCACTGTTTTCCATGTTCAGTTCGCGTAAATAACGCTGGACCCCGATATAAGGCCGCCCCGTGGCCAATACCACGCAGACCCCTTTCGCCCGGGCAGCATCAATAGCCTGCTTTACTCGTGGGGTAATTTCATGCTGCGTATTCAGCAACGTGCCGTCCATATCGATAGCGATTAATTCAATAGCCATAGGTCCTCACATTTATATATCGAATGGCTAATGCTAACGCGATTCAGCGCTCAAATGCTAGTAAGTCCGTGTACTGCACAAATGCCATCAGCCATGATGAGACAAAAAAAGCCCAGCAACAGTTTCCTGCTCTGGGCTTTTCTATCTGTTCAATAAGTTATCTGATCAATTAGATATCAATGTTAGCTGCACGCAACGCATTCTCTTCGATAAAGGCGCGGCGAGGTTCAACCGCGTCCCCCATCAGAGTGGTAAACAACTGATCTGCCGCAATCGCATCTTTCACCATCACCCGCAACATACGGCGGCTGGTTGGATCCATAGTGGTTTCCCACAGTTGCTCTGGGTTCATTTCACCCAGACCTTTATAGCGCTGGATTGCCAGACCACGACGCGACTCTTTAACCAACCAGTCAAGTGCATCTTCGAAGCTTGAAACCGGCACACGGCGCTCGCCACGTTCAACAAAAGCACCTTCTTCGATTAAGCCGCGTAACTTGTCGCCCAACAGACAGATCTTGCGATATTCACCACCGTGGATGAAATCGAAGTCCAGATCATAATCGGTATCAACCCCGTGGGTACGAATACGCAATACCGGCTCAAACAGCTGACGCTCACGGTTTTCGCGCACCACTGAACTGTAGCTGCTGCCATGCTGTTCTTTCTCATTTAGCATGACCACCAGCGAATCAATCCATTGCGTTACCGCCTCTTTATCGCTCAAATCCTCTTCTTGCAAGGTTGGTTGATAAATCAGGTTATTCAGTAAAGCACGCGGATAACGACGTTCCATACGAGCGATAGTCTTCTGGACGCTATAGTGCTCGGCAACCAGTTTCTCCAGATGTTCGCCTACCAGTGGTGGTGCATCAGCATTGATATGCAGAGCCGCGCCATCCAGTGCCAGAGTCATCTGATACTGCTCCATCGCGTCATCATCTTTGATGTATTGCTCTTGTTTACCTTTTTTCACTTTATACAGTGGCGGCTGAGCGATAAACACATGACCACGTTCAATAATTTCCGGCATCTGGCGGTAGAAGAAGGTCAACAATAACGTACGGATGTGAGAACCATCCACGTCGGCATCGGTCATGATAATGATATTGTGATAACGCAATTTGTCCGGGTTATATTCATCCCGTCCAATACCACAACCCAACGCGGTGATCAGTGTTGCCACTTCCTGCGAAGAAAGCATTTTGTCAAAACGCGCTTTCTCGACGTTCAGAATTTTACCTTTCAGCGGCAAAATAGCCTGATTTTTACGGTTACGGCCTTGTTTCGCAGAGCCGCCCGCTGAGTCCCCTTCCACTAAGTAGAGTTCGGACAATGCTGGGTCACGTTCCTGACAGTCAGCCAGTTTGCCTGGTAAGCCAGCCAAATCCAGTGCACCTTTACGGCGTGTCATTTCACGAGCTTTACGCGCAGCTTCACGAGCACGGGCCGCGTCAATAATTTTGCCAACCACGATTTTGGCGTCGGTTGGGTTTTCCAGCAAATACTCAACCAGCTTCTCGTTCATCAGCGTTTCGACCGCAGTTTTTACCTCAGAAGAAACCAGTTTATCTTTGGTCTGTGAGGAGAATTTAGGGTCTGGCACTTTCACGGAAACCACAGCAATCAAGCCTTCACGGGCATCATCACCGGTTGCACTGATTTTCGCTTTTTTACTGTAACCTTCTTTATCCATGTAGCTATTCAGGGTACGAGTCATCGCCGTACGGAACCCGACTAAGTGAGTCCCCCCATCGCGCTGTGGAATGTTGTTGGTGAAACAGTAAATATTTTCCTGGAAACCATCGTTCCACTGCAATGCCACTTCCACACCGATATCATCTTTCATGGTGGAGAAATAGAACACTTTCGGGTGGATCGGGTTTTTGTTTTTGTTCAGATACTCAACAAACGCTTTGATACCGCCTTCGTAATGGAAGTGGTCTTCTTTGTCGTTACGTTTGTCTTTCAGCTTGATTGAAACCCCAGAGTTCAGGAACGACAGCTCACGCAGACGTTTTGCCAGGATTTCATATTGGAATTCGGTATTATTGGTGAACGTCTGGAAGCTCGGCCAGAAACGCACGGTTGTCCCGGTTTGATCGGTTTCGCCCACCACTTTCAATGGTGCCTGCGGCACACCCATCTTGTAAGTCTGCTCGTGAACTTTACCTTCACGGCGAATCACCAGCTCCAGTTTTTCAGACAGGGCGTTAACAACGGATACACCTACGCCGTGCAAACCACCGGAAACTTTGTACGAGTTATCGTCAAACTTACCGCCAGCATGCAACACGGTCATGATGACCTCAGCTGCCGATACCCCTTCCTCGTCATGCATACCGGTTGGGATACCACGGCCATCATCCTGTACAGAAACAGAGTTATCCGAGTGGATGGTGACGATAATTTCTTTACAGTGGCCAGCGAGGGCTTCGTCGATAGCGTTGTCCACAACCTCGAATACCATGTGGTGCAGACCGGTACCGTCATCAGTATCACCGATATACATGCCCGGACGCTTACGAACCGCATCCAGCCCTTTTAATACCTTGATACTTGAGGAGTCATAAGTATTCGACATCAACGTTTCTCGCTCATTTTTAATCCTGTGGTTGAACCTCTATTTTGCCATGTTCCACGCGGAACATCTTGCCCTTTTCACCTACCATGTCAGCCACTTGTTCAGCACTTACTGCACTGACAAAAACCTGTGCCTGGGTAGCTTTTAAACACTCGGCCAATAAACGACGACGGCCGGTGTCTAATTCGGAAGCAAAATCGTCAAGCAGATACAGGCAACGCCGCCCGCTCTGTCGGGTGAGAAACTCACCCTGCGCTAACCGCAGTGCGCACATCAGCAATTTTAGCTGACCACGCGATAGCAAATCTTCTACCGGCGTACCATCGGCCCGAATGAGAAAATCCGCTTTATGTGGCCCGACGGCGGTATAAGTTAGCGCTCTGTCACGCTCAAACTGGCGTTCCAGCAACTCACCATAGTCACTCTCTTTATCCCAACCGCGCTGGAAAGAGAAACTCAGGGCGAACTCTGGCAGGAACAGGGCGCATGTGGCTGAAATATCTGCCGCAATTGCGTCACTGTATGCCGCCCGCCACTCACTAATGCGCTCAGCCAGCGGGATAATTTCCTGATCCCAGGCCCGGATTTGCGTATAGCGACTCACCTGGCGCAGCGCGGCGTTGCGCTGCTTAAGTAATCTTTTCAGATTGCTCCAGGCCATAAAAAAACCGGGTTCATTATGAAAGCAACCCCAGTCTAAAAAGGCACGCCGAAATTTTGGCCCGCCATTCAATAAGGTAAACCCTTCAGGGGTAATCAGTTGCATCGGCAGAAGTTGTGCCAATTCAGCCACTTTATGACCATCAGTGCCATCAATGCGCACTTTGGTATCACCTTGCCGGCTTTTACTCAGCCCTACGGATGATTCACGCTCATTCGCATCAACCCGACCATGCAACACAAATTCGGCACATTCGTGACGAATCACGCGGCCTGCCTGTAAACTGCGAAACGCGCGGCCATGACCCAAGGTATAAATCGCCTCCAACACACTGGTTTTACCGCTGCCGTTGGGGCCAACTAAAAAATTAAACCCCGACGCCAGTGCCAAGTCTGCCGATTCGATATTGCGAAAATCTTTAATTAACAACCGTGTCAGAGCCATGCTGCAAATGTCTTCATTATTGAACATCAAACCATCAAGGGCGTAATTGTCGCAGACAGATTGGGTGCGGACAGCGCACAACCACCGGAGCGTACTTAATGTACGTGAGGATGGTGAGCACTGCCCAATCCCAAGCTGGCAAGTAAGATAGCCCGCTATAGTTCAAAGACGCATTGGCATGACAACATAGGCCGCAGCCTGACTAGCACCGTCTTCAATTTGCACGCTGGAGACCGAGTCGGTAAGTAATAGGCTCACATCTTCACACTTGAGCGCATTCAGCACATCAAGCACATAGCTGACGTTGAAACCGATCTCCATTTCCGCCCCATCGTAGCTAACATCGAGGATCTCTTCCGCTTCTTCCTGTTCCGGATTGTTAGCGGTGATCTTAAGCTGATTTTGACTCACATAGAGCCGAACGCCACGAAACTTCTCGTTGGACAAAATAGCTGCACGAGCAAAGGCTTGTTTCAGCAAATCACAGCTTGCTTTCAGTGTCTTATCCGGATTTTTTGGCAATACGCGACGATAGTCTGGGAAGCGCCCATCAACCAGCTTAGAGGTAAAAATAAAATCACCCACATGCGCACGGATATTGTTGCTACCAATTTGCAGGCGCAACGGCGTATCACCACCATCCAGTAATCTGACCAACTCCATCACGCCTTTACGCGGTACGATCACCGAATGTGACGGTAATGTCTGGCCAATTGGCATAGCGCAAACAGCCAGACGGTGACCATCAGTTGCGACGGTGCGCAGCTCTTCGCCTTCAGTCTCAAACAGCATACCGTTCAAGTAATAGCGCACGTCCTGATGAGCCATTGAGAACTGAGTAGACTCAATCAGACGCTTCAATGTGGCTTGCGGTAAGGTGAATTCGACTTCACTTTGCCAATCATCCAAATTTGGGAAGTCTGCCGCTGGCAAGGTAGATAGCGAGAAACGACTGCGGCCAGAACGCACCAACAGGCGGTCACCATCTAGTGCGACGGTAATTTCTGCGCCTTCCGGCAAACCACGCCAGATATCAAAAAACTTCCGAGCTGGTACAGTGGTCGCACCCTGCTCATGGGGATGAGACAGCGCCACGCGCGCAACCATCTCCATTTCCAGATCGGTACCGGTCAGCAGCAACGAGCCTTCCGTGACTTGTAGCAACAAGTTACCCAATATTGGCAACGTAGGACGTCCACCCAGCGGGCTACTGACCTGTTGCAGCGGTTTTAGCAGATGCTCACGTTCAATGATAAATTTCATAGCGCTAGGAGGATAATGTTCTGATTAAGTTAGAGAAATCTTCTTTGATGTCGTGACTCTCTTCACGCAATTGTTCAATCTTGCGGCAAGCATGCAACACCGTGGTATGGTCGCGGCCACCAAACGCATCGCCGATTTCAGGCAGGCTGTGGTTGGTTAGCTCTTTAGCCAATGCCATCGCCATTTGGCGTGGGCGTGCTACCGAACGGGAACGCCGTTTGGAGAGCAGGTCTGCGACCTTAATTTTATAATATTCTGCGACAGTCTTTTGAATATTATCGATAGTAACCAGCTTTTCCTGCAATGCCAGTAAGTCACGCAGAGCTTCACGAACAAAATCAATGGTGATGGCCCGCCCGGTAAAATTGGCATTGGCGATCACACGATTCAATGCCCCTTCCAGCTCACGCACGTTGGAACGCAGACGCTTGGCAATAAAGAACGCGACCTCACCCGGCAAGCGGATATCATTTTCATCCGCTTTCTTCATCAAAATCGCCACGCGGGTTTCCAGTTCTGGCGGCTCAATCGCCACCGTCAGGCCCCAGCCAAACCGCGATTTCAAACGATCTTCGACCCCATTGATCTCTTTTGGATAGCGATCTGAGGTCAGAATGATTTGCTGATTACCTTCCAGCAAAGCATTAAAGGTGTGGAAAAACTCTTCCTGGGAACGCTCTTTATTGGCAAAGAACTGGATATCATCGATTAATAATGCATCAACCGAGCGATAATAGCGTTTAAACTCTTCTATCGCGTTGTTCTGCAAAGCTTTAACCATATCTTGCACAAAACGTTCAGAATGCATGTAAACCACTTTGGCATTGGCTTTACGGGCCATGATGCCATTTCCCACAGCATGTAACAGGTGAGTTTTACCTAAACCTGTACCGCCATAAAGGAATAACGGGTTATACGCACCACCCGGATTATCCGCAACCTGACGTGCAGCCGCACGAGCCAATTGGTTCGATTTACCTTCAACGAAGTTATCAAATGTGTGCTTAGGGTTCACATTCGAACGGTAAGACAGTTCAGGTTGAGCAGGCGAGCTATCCCAGCTCGGGCGCACAGGTGCACTACGGGTAACCGGAGCAACAGGCGCACTAACGCTGGCTGTAACTGGATGACTGTGTGCTCTTACCGCAGGTTTACTCCCCACTTCAAAACGCAGTAAGGGAACCTCACTGCCACAGAAATCATTAAGTAAGCCATTGATATTGTTTAAGTACTTATCACGGACCCAGTCCAGTACAAAACGATTAGGTGCGTAAAGCGCCAGAGTATTGTCACTCAGTTCCGCCTGTAAGGGGCGTATCCACATACTAAATTCTGTGGCAGGTAACTCATCCTGCAATCGGGCAAGACACTGCTGCCAAAGCGAAAGTGACACGGCGGACTCCACTCGAACAAGATCAATAAAAGAAAGAAATCAGGATTTTTTGTAACTCATCGTTTTTGACACACGCCAATATGGCCTGTAGCAAGCCAAAGTGACATGCGAACCGTTTTTCGGTTGTTTTTACGACTAACATCCCCCCACGATCTCGGAGTAGTGATCCCAGAGTAGTGGATGTGATCGGAATGGCGGATCATAGCGCAAAAGGAGCAATAGATCCTCCCCTTCCTCACAGATTAGATCCTTTTTATCCACAGGCCATAACTTCTGCTGGGAGTGTAACCTGGCGCACAGCTTTTCGTGCCCCTCAACAGCCACGATCCGCAAGGATTTCGGAATATAATGGTATCACCTTCCCCATTTCCAATCACAGATCCTCATTAATATGCAAAGGATCTCACGGCGATCCTTGCGATTTATCAGGGAGTCCGTATAATCCTCAGCCCTACGTGTGATGCCTGTTCTCTTGATGACCTTGGTCAAAAAGAAACCAGCGGTGAACACGGACAGGCTCTTGGTAAACTCCCGATACAGAAAACTTCTGTGCGGGCGGGCGCAATGTCAATTGACTCAGGACTGTACAATTATTACAATCCCGCTTCTTTATATGTTGCGATTGAGGCGTCGGTGTCTTCACTCCGAGCAGCCAAACGCGTTTACTGAATCAGTAATTATTTTAAGTTTAGGTAGAAATCGCTATGAAACGCACTTTCCAACCGTCCGTATTGAAGCGCAACCGTAGCCACGGTTTCCGTGCTCGTATGGCCACCAAAAATGGTCGTCAAGTTCTGGCTCGCCGTCGTGCGAAAAGCCGTTCTCGTCTGACTGTTTCTAAGTAATAAAAGCTAACCATCTAAGTGGTTAAGCTAGCATTTCCTAGGGAGTTACGTTTGTTAACTCCCAGTCATTTCACTTTCGTCTTCCAGCAGCCACAACGGGCTGGCACGCCGCAAATCACCATCCTCGGCCGCCTGAACGAGCTGGGGCATCCCCGCATCGGTCTTACCGTCGCCAAAAAACATGTCAAACGTGCTCATGAACGTAATCGGATCAAGCGATTAGCTCGCGAAAGCTTCCGATTACATCAGCATACGTTACCGTCTATGGATTTTGTCGTTTTGGTGAAAAAGGGTGTGGCTGACCTCGATAACCGTGCGTTGACGGAAGCTTTGGAAAAATTATGGCGTCGCCACTGTCGCCAGGCTCCCGCATCCTGATCGGGCTAATCAGGGGCTATCAGCTCGTGATTAGTCCGCTGTTGGGGCCGCGTTGTCGTTTCCATCCGACATGTTCTCATTACGGAATTGAGGCATTGAGCCGGTTTGGTATGATAAAAGGCAGTTGGTTAACACTGAAACGCGTATTAAAATGCCACCCTTTGAACCCAGGTGGCGATGATCCCGTGCCGCCGAAACCCGACGATAACAGAGAACACTAACGATGGATTCGCAACGCAATCTTCTACTCATCGCTCTGCTGTTCGTGTCTTTCATGATCTGGCAAGCCTGGCAAGTGGACAACAATCCACAACCAGCCGCTCAGACCACGCAACAGACTGCGAATACTGCTACCGGTGATAAAGCAAGCCAGGCCGTGCCAGGCAGTGGTCAGGGTCAACTGATTACTGTAAAAACTGATGTGCTGTCTCTGACCATTAATACCCGTGGCGGTGACATCGAGCAGGCTAACCTGCTGGCTTACCCGGATGCTCTGGGTTCAGATAAAACTTTCGAATTACTGGAAACCACCCCTGCGTTCATTTATCAGGCGCAAAGTGGCCTGACAGGTAAAAGCGGTCCGGATAATCCAGCTAACGGCGAGCGCCCACTGTTTGAAGTTCCTCAAACCAGCTTTGTATTAGCTGATGGCCAGGACGAACTGCGTATTCCATTGACCTTCACCGGCAAAGATGGCTCCGTTTTCACCAAGACATTTGTGCTGAAACGTAATGACTACGCCATCGGTGTGGATTATCACGTTAAAAATGCCTCTGCTGCCCCGCTGGAGCTGACGCTGTTTGGTCAGTTAAAGCAAAGCATCAACTTGCCTAAACACCGTGATACCGGCAGCAATAACTTTGCGCTGCATACTTATCGTGGTGCGGCTTACTCTTCTGATGAAACTAAATATAAAAAATATAGCTTTAGTGATATCGAAGATAAGAGCCTGGACATCACCACCAAAGGCGGCTGGGTTGCGATGTTGCAGCAATATTTTGCAACCGCGTGGATCCCAGCAGCTAACGAAACCAACACCTTCTATTCCGCTGACTTGGGTAACGGTTTGGCTGCCATCGGCTTTAAAGGTGCACCGGTCGTTATTCAGCCAGGTGAGCAGAAACAACTGGGTGCCACCTTGTGGGTTGGCCCAGAAATTCAGGACAAAATGGCCGCTATCGCGCCACATCTTGACCTGACTGTTGACTATGGTTGGTTATGGTTTATCTCTCAGCCACTGTTCAAACTGTTGAAATTCATTCACAGCTTTGTCGGTAACTGGGGCTTCTCCATCATCGTTATTACCTTTATCGTGCGTGGTATCATGTATCCGCTGACTAAAGCGCAATACACCTCGATGGCGAAAATGCGTTTGCTACAGCCTAAACTGGCTGCCATGCGTGAGCGTATCGGCGACGATAAGCAGCGTATGAGTCAGGAAATGATGGCGTTGTACAAAGCTGAGAAGGTTAACCCGCTGGGTGGCTGCTTACCGCTGGTCATTCAGATGCCAATCTTCCTGGCGTTGTACTACATGTTGATGAGTTCCGTTGAATTGCGTCATGCGCCATTCATCTTGTGGATTCATGACTTGTCAGCGCAAGACCCGTACTACATTCTGCCAATTCTGATGGGTATCACCATGTACTTCATTCAGAAGATGTCACCGACCACCGTGACTGACCCGATGCAGCAGAAAATCATGACCTTCATGCCTGTTATCTTCACAGTGTTCTTCCTGTGGTTCCCGGCCGGTCTGGTTCTGTACTATATCGTCAGTAACCTGGTGACCATCCTGCAACAGCAGTTGATCTATCGTGGTCTGGAAAAACGTGGTTTACACAGCCGCGATAAGAAAAAACAGTCTTAACATGATAGATACCCCAAGTCATTGGAGTAACAGCTAGATACCCAAGCCACTGGCATACGTCAGTGACTTGGGAGAGCAGCTAACAACGCTGTAACTTCAAATACGAAGGGTATATGAGGCGGTCATAATTATATGACCGCCTTATTCTTTTAAAGAGAGGCATAACCATGAGCACCACTGATACTATCGTGGCACAAGCAACACCTCCAGGCCGTGGTGGCGTTGGTATTTTACGTGTTTCAGGTCGTGCTGCCGCCACGGTTGCGCAAGCAGTTTTGGGGAAATTACCCAAGCCACGCTATGCCGATTACCTACCGTTTAAAGATGTCGATGGCAGCACCTTGGACCAAGGTATCGCACTCTACTTTCCTGGCCCAAATTCCTTCACTGGCGAAGATGTACTGGAACTGCAAGGTCATGGTGGCCCCGTTATACTGGATTTGCTGTTAAAACGCATTCTGGCCCTGCCAGGGCTGCGCATTGCCCGTCCGGGTGAATTCTCTGAACGCGCATTCTTAAACGACAAGCTGGATCTGGCACAAGCAGAAGCTATTGCTGATCTCATTGACGCCAGCTCAGAGCAAGCAGCACGCTCGGCAGTGAATTCATTACAGGGCGCATTTTCAGTCCGTATCCATCAATTGGTGGAAGCACTTACTCACTTGCGAATCTACGTCGAAGCTGCGATTGACTTCCCAGATGAAGAAATTGATTTCCTGTCTGATGGCAAGATTGAAGGTCAATTGAATGGGGTGATGGCAGATTTGGAACAAGTGCGCACTGAAGCCCGACAAGGCAGTTTGCTGCGCGAAGGGATGAAAGTGGTCATTGCCGGCCGACCGAATGCTGGAAAATCAAGTTTACTCAATGCGTTAGCGGGCCGTGAAGCCGCAATTGTCACCGATATTGCCGGCACCACTCGTGATGTATTGCGAGAACATATTCATATCGATGGGATGCCATTGCATATAATTGATACAGCAGGCCTACGGGAAGCCAGTGACGAAGTTGAGCGCATTGGTATCGAACGTGCGTGGCATGAGATTGAACAAGCTGATCGGGTGCTATTTATGGTTGATGGCACCACCACCGACGCCACTGAACCGGCAGCTATCTGGCCAGAGTTTATGGCGCGCTTGCCTGCTACACTGCCGATCACCGTGGTACGTAATAAAGCTGACATTACAGGTGAAACCTTAGGTTTGACCGAAGTAAATGGTCACTCACTAATTCGCTTGTCGGCCCGAACCGGTGAAGGCATTGACCTGCTGCGTAACCATCTCAAACAGAGTATGGGCTTTACCAGCAATACCGAAGGCGGTTTCCTGGCCCGCCGCCGTCATTTGCAAGCGCTGGAAACAGCCGCACAACATCTGGCACAAGGTCACGAACAGTTAGTAAGCGCTTACGCTGGTGAGTTGCTGGCGGAAGAATTACGTTTAACACTAAGCATTTGAAAAAAGATATTAGTCTGATTGGTGCGTCAACTGGGTACGGGCTGGCTGCCCGCATTACAGCAGCATTTGGTTGTGGTGCCGATACACTGGGTGTGTTCTTTGAGCGTCCGGGTGAAGAAGGCAAACCAGGCACCTCTGGTTGGTACAACAGCGCCGCATTCCATAAATTTGCCGAGCAAAAAGGCCTGTACGCGAAAAGTATCAATGGCGATGCTTTCTCCGATGAAATTAAACGTCTGACGATTGAAGCTATCAAGCAAGATTTGGGTCAGGTTGATCAAGTCATCTACAGCCTGGCTTCACCGCGCCGTACTCACCCGAAAACTGGCGAAGTGTTTAACTCCACACTGAAGCCAATTGGGCATGAAGTTAAGTTCCGTGGCCTTGATACCGATAAAGAAGTTATCAAAGAAGCGGTGCTGCAACCAGCGACTCAAGAAGAGATCGACAATACTGTCGCAGTAATGGGTGGCGAAGATTGGCAGATGTGGATTGATGCACTGCTGGAAGCTGGCGTGTTGGCCGAAGGCGCACAAACCACTGCGTTCACCTATCTGGGCGAAAAAATCACCCATGATATCTATTGGAATGGCTCTATTGGCGCGGCCAAGAAGGACTTGGATCAAAAAGTTCTGGCGATCCGCGATAGCTTGTCTGCTCATGGCGGCGGCGATGCGCGTGTTTCAGTATTGAAAGCGGTGGTCACTCAAGCCAGCTCTGCAATTCCAATGATGCCACTGTATCTGTCACTGTTATTCAAAGTGATGAAAGAGAAAGGCACTCACGAGGGTTGTATCGAGCAGGTTTATTCACTGTATAAAGATAGCCTGTGTGGCAGCGCGCCACATATGGACCAGGAAGGTCGTCTGCGTGCAGATTACAAAGAACTGGATCCTGAAGTTCAAAACCAGGTACAGCAGTTGTGGGATCAGGTGACCAACGACAATATTTACCAATTGACCGATTTCACCGGCTATAAAACCGAGTTCTTAAATCTGTTCGGTTTCGCCATCGACGGTGTGGATTATGAAGCCGATGTTAACCCTGCGGTGAAGATCCCTAATTTGATTCAGGGCTAAACTCAGGTTTATATCGCAACAACCCACTGTGTATGATGCAGTGGGTTGTTAATCTACTGATCGCCCCCCTCTCGTTATTCCATCTGGATATACCATCTCCATATCCTATATATAGATAATGGATAAGCTAAGTCTATATTCTTCGTTTACGGAGAACCCAATAGCCTGCAACCTTGTGAATAAATTCCTCTTTAGAGTCTGAATTAATATTTATTCCACAGGGAAATGAAAATGAAAATGCGTTCGCTGGCAATAGTCTTATCTGGTTTAATTATCTTAACCTCACTGAATGCCCATAGTGAGGAGAGTAAAGTGATTAAATTAGGATTTAACCCAGGCCCCTATAAAGAGCAATTCGAGAAAGGCGTAGCACCTTATCTCATAAAGAAAGGCTACAGCGTAGAATATAAAGACTTCAATGATGGGATTCAGGTCAATAACGCCGTCAGTACCGGTGAAATTGATGGCAACATCATGCAGCACCCCATTTATCTGCAAGCGATAAATAACCGGTTACGAATTGATAATACAGGTATTGTACAAGTCCCCACGCCCCCGATGGGCCTCTATTCTAATAAGAATAATAAAGAAGATAAACCCAAAGATGGTGCATGGATTTCAGTCCCAAATCAGCCCTCAAACGAATACCGGGCAGCGCTGTTACTGCAATCTATTGGCTGGATAAAACTGAAAGAAAAAATTGATCCGGCCACCTTCTCGCAAAAAAGATATTGCAGAAAACCCTTATCATTTAGTCATCAAAGAAATGGATAACGCTCAACAAGTCAGAGCATTACCTGATGTCGATTACGGTGCTATCCAAGGCAATTTTGCGGTTTCTAATGGAATAAAACTGACTTCTGCCCTGCAACTTGAAAAACCTACCACTCAGTTTGTTAATGTGGTGACCGTTGCCGGTAAAAATAAAGATGCCGAGTTTGCCAAAGATATTATTGCGGGATATCACTCCCCTGAATTCAAGAAATATATTTTGGAAAACGAGAAGTACACAGGTTATATGCTGCCTGATTATCTAAACTAATGGAATAACAGATGATTGAGCTTCAGCATATTTCCAAGACCTTTGAACGTAAGGGTATAAAACTACAAGCACTTAATGATGTTAATTTAACCGTCGAGAATGGCGATATATTTGGCATCATCGGCTACAGCGGTGCAGGGAAAAGTACCTTATTACGCATGGTCAATTCACTGGAAAGCCCAACGGCCGGCAATGTGATTATTGATGGTAAAAACCTGCATGATTTCAGCCAAAAGCAACTCCGGTTATTGAAAAAAAATATTGGCATGATATTCCAGAACTTTAATTTACTGGAATCAAAGACTGTTTTTAAAAATGTCGCGATGCCACTTATTTTATTAGGGAAAAACAAAAAATTCATTCAAGAACGTGTTGCGGAACTGCTGGACTTCGTCGGGTTGGGGGATAAAAGTCACAGTTTTCCGAATGAGTTATCCGGTGGGCAGAAGCAGCGGGTCGGTATTGCCCGTGCTCTGGCCACGAATCCCTCAATATTGCTGTGTGATGAAGCGACATCGTCACTCGACCCGCAAACCACTGCTCAGATTTTGTTGTTACTGAAGAAAATTAATCAGCAGTACAATATTACGGTTTTACTGATTACTCATGAAATGTCGGTTATTCAAAAGATCTGTAATAAAGTGGCGGTCATGGAAAACGGTCAAATTATTGAACAAGGTTCAGTATTGACGGTGTTTGGTCATCCAACTCATCCTACAACCATTAACTTTGTTCGTACCGTCATCAAAGATAGCTTACCAGAAAGCGTGAAAAAGCTATTGAATAATAGCCATACCGGTCGTCAATTCCGTTTGGCATTTGTCGGAGCGATAGCCACCCAACCGGTAATCAACCAGCTAATTAGAAAATACGATATTGGCGTCAATATTCTGTTTGCCAATATGTCAGAAATACAAGACACCACATTGGGCCATATGGTGCTGTTATTAACTGGCGAGAATCACACCATTGATAGCGCTGTTAATTATCTGGCAGGAACAGGAATTGATATACAGGAAATAAATTGATGATCGAAACCGCAATTACGTTAGACCAATTCGTCCAGGCGCTACACGACACCTTGGTTATGGTTAGTATTTCATTGGTGATCGGTTCCCTTATTGGTATTCCTTTAGGCATTTTGCTGGTAGTGACCCGGCCGGGCGGATTAATTAAGAATCGCATTTTTTATAATATTCTTAATCCCATTATCAATATCATCCGATCACTGCCTTTTATTATTTTGATGGTGGCGATTATCCCGCTCACCCGTCTTATTGTGAATACCACCATAGGAACACCGGGGGCGATTGTACCGCTGATTATTTTTATCGCGCCCTATATTGGCCGCTTGGTAGAAAACTCACTGCTGGATGTCAATCCCGGTATTTTGGAAGCGGCGAAATCGATGGGAGCCACCCCATTACAAGCCATTTGGTATTTTTTACTGCCCGAAGCACTCTCATCTTTAATATTGGCGCTGACTACGGCCACTATTGGTTTGATTGGTGCGACTGCGATGGCAGGTACCGTAGGCGGTGGTGGAATTGGTGATTTAGCCATTACTTATGGTTATCAGCGCTTTGATACTTTCGTCACTGTGACCACAGCCATTGTATTGATTATCACCGTGCAGTTAATCCAATCACTGGGAAATTTATTTGCCAGTAAAATTCGCCGTGAGTCATAGATAAAAAAACTGAGGTTAATGATAAACCGTGTGTGAAGGAGCGACTGCTCCCAGGGGCGCTCCGGTCGCTTACGCGACTACGACCCCAACGGAACATTTCCCCTTCAATCGACTTAGCCAGCAGCCTTAACCCCTTCTGATATTCAAAAGGGATTAAGTTTTTTGGCATAACAGCAATATATACCCTAAATAATTCGAGTTGCAGGAAGGCGGCAAGCGAGATAATCCCGATGAGCTTACATAAGTAAGTGATTCGGGTTATTGAGCGTAGCCAACACACATGCAGCTTGAAGCATGACGGGTATAGAATTAAACCTTAAAGCCGCTAATCACACTTTCCAACTGCAAGGTTTGATCCTGCATAGCTTGAGCTGCCGCCGCCACTTGTTCCACCAACGCCGCATTTTGCTGCGTTGAGTTATCTAACTGATTAATCGCCAGATTAACCTGCTCGATACCCAAACTTTGCTCCTGGCTTGATGACATAATTTCATTCATTAATGCCGCCACATTGGAAACCCCACTCATCAGGTCATCCATCGTGGTACCTGCATCTGCCACCAAACCCGTGCCTATCGCAATATCAGCCACTGAGTCTTCAATCAGCTTTTTAATTTCGCGAGCAGAAGTCGCTGAGCGCTGTGCTAAATTACGCACTTCAGAAGCAACGACCGCAAAACCACGCCCTTGCTCACCCGCTCTTGCTGCTTCTACCGCCGCATTCAATGCCAGGATATTGGTTTGGAAGGCGATGCTATCAATCACACTGATAATATCGACGATTTTCTTCGACGAATGATTGATTGACCCCATAGTATCCACCACTTTCTTCACTACCGTGCTACCTTTCACCGCCACAGTGGAAGCATCCATCGCCAACTGGTTAGCATGGCTGGCATTATCCGCATTCTGTTTAACGGTACTGGTCAGTTCATCCATTGAAGCAGCGGTTTCTTCAATCGAACTGGCTTGATCTTCAGTGCGAGCGGATAAATCCAGATTGCCGCTGGCAATTTGGCGCGATGCCGACGCGATAGCTAAGCTACTTTCACCGACCTGACGCATCATTTGCTGCAAATAGTCGATAAAATCGTTGAAACTCTGGTTAATAGCGTTGAATTCCGGGCTACTGCTTTGTGGCAAGCGCTGGGTTAAATCAGCCCCTCCCGCAGATAATGCGGTAATATTCTCTTTCAAAGCCGCCAGACGTTTCATAAAGACGCGAATAGAGAACACCAGGAACAACAGTAATATCAACATAATGGGGATCTGCACTAACCCCAAATGCAGCAAGATACTGTGGCTCTGTTTGACCAATAAGCTAGTTGGCAGGTCAGTGACCAAATACCACGGGCTATTGGCGATCGGGCGGATAAACAGGGTATGAGAGGTTCCATCGACATCAAATTCACTTTCCAGTGATTTCTGGTCTTTCATCTGTGCCAACAGCCGCTGTGTTTCTGCCGCCATTGGTGAGCTGGCAGCAAAGTCGGACAGATTTTTTAATTCTGCTTTGCCATCGGCCAAGGCGCTGCTGCCCACAATTTTGCCATCAGCTTCAACAATCAGAATGGTGCCATTGACCTTCTGTTCCATCTCCTTAACCAAGCGGTTAAAGAAACCTAAAGTGACATCAATGGTAGAAACACCATAAGCCTCGTCGCCTTTATAAATCGCCATGGCGCAGTTGGTTCTCGGCTGCGGGCTGGCATCATCTTGATAAGCTTTAGCCCAGGCACAGAAGCCTTTCGGGGCATTTAAGCCATCTTTGTACCACGGTTGTTCAAAATAATTTTGTGACTCTGGCGAATTCCAGTGGGTATTCACCGTTAATTTATTTTCCCCATTACGGGCAAAGAAAGTGCTGAATTTAATCACCCCTTGCTCGCGTTTATTGGGTAATGGCCAAATCCCACCACCAAAGACATTGCTGTCACCATATTGATCTACTAACCCCGGTAATAATGAGTCAATGGTATTACTGTCCATTATGGCAACAGCCTGGGTAATACTGCGGGCTTGTGCTTCCACTTTGTTCATTTGTGCGGTGATTGCAGTCGCGATTTGGTCAACGCTATTACTAACAATGGTACTTTCAGATTGTTTGAGTTGTGGTGTCACAAAAAGCTGAATAACCACCACGGTGATTATCAGCAAGAAAATGAAAAACGCACTAACGAGTAAGGTGAATCGGGCTTGAGTGGTTTTTAGCATTATCGTGTCGCTCAATGTAAGAGAGCTGGATAGCTCCAGATCTATTAACGGCATTCCACTCATAGACTTGATAACAGTAAGAAACGATTTTTCCGTTTTTATCCTGCGATCACAATTTCAGTGCAATAAATCCACAACTGGGACTCATTTAAGTGAAATTTAAAGAGATAACAGGATAGATAGTCATTGTTTTATCGCATAAGTTTGCCCTACTCTGGGGATAGAACAGCACCATTTATTCACTTATCGGGAGCATGCCATGTCACAACAATCCCTTAAAATCGTTACCCTATTGGGTAGCTTGCGTAGTGGTTCCTACAATGCCATGGTGGCGCGTGCGCTGCCTAAATTAGCGCCAACTGGTGTGATTATTGAAGCTCTGCCATCTATTCGTGATATCCCGCTTTATGATGCTGATATCCAGCAGGAAGAGGGGTTCCCGTCGACGATTGAGGCCATTGCTGAGCAGATTCGTCAGGCCGATGGGGTCATTATCGTGACACCGGAATATAACTATTCGGTCCCCGGCGGGTTGAAGAATGCCATCGACTGGTTATCCCGTTTACCCAATCAGCCACTCGCCAACAAACCGGTGACCATTCAGACCAGCTCTATGGGGCCGATTGGTGGAGCGCGTTGCCAGTATCACCTGCGTCAGATTTTGGTTTTCCTTGAAGCGATGGTGATGAATAAACCTGAATTTATGGGCGGCGTGATTCAAAGCAAAATAGATGAACAAACTAAAGAACTGACGGATCAAGGAACGCTGGATTTTCTGGCCAAACAGCTTGCAGCCTTTGCCACTTACATTGAGCGCGTTCGGGTGAAATAACTCTCGAAGGTTACAAAACCCCCATGACATGCGGTATTGGGGGTTTCCTCTGTATCGCGCCCCATGTTATCAATAGCCACCTTCTCTTTTGTGGATGCGACCCACTCATGGCCTTTAAAATCACTGTCTGGTTTATCCTGACCCTGATGTCCACTCTCTGGCTGGGCTGGTACGGGCTAAATACACAGCAAGCTGAGCGCGAGGCTGATTTTCGTACTATTCATCGCGAATTGAGCCAACAGTTGGCTCAGCAGCAAGCGATTTTGTTTTTGGCACTAGAACCGAGCCAATTGGCACAATTGCAGCGCCATTTCCCACAACTGGTGGCAATAAACCAAACCGCAGCAGACCCAACAAAACCCGGTCAACTCAGCTTGCACATCCAAGAAGGTGATTACCGTTTAGATAATTCATACAGTGGCAGTGGTTTGCAGGTTAATGCTCAAAAGTTGCTGCACGTGGTGGGCTTACCGCCCCATTTTGACAGTCTGGTATTACGCCACCAGCAACAGCAACTCGCGATTTTGGGCCATTCAGCACCTGAAAGTTTCTGGCAATGGCAAAAACCGGTGGGTGAAGGGGCGCAATCTTTCACTTTAATAGGTCATGCTACCCCGGTGTGGCGTGATTTACCCTGGTTCACCGCCCTACTGCTTTCGCTGATAATAGCCGCCGCCTTGTACAGTTGGCACCGCTGGCAACTATTGGCTCAACACCGTTTACATGCCGAGCAGCGCGCCAAGTTTGCCGATCAAGCCAGACTCAATGCCATGGGGGAAATAGCAACCGGCATCGCCCATGAATTAAACCAGCCGCTCACCGCAACATTGACCTATAACCAGACCGCGCTACGGCTGTTACCGCCGCAGGATGAACAAGTTGCCCCACTGCTGGTGGCCTCTGTTGAGCAAATCAAACGCATTGCCGCTTTATTAGATCGGCTGCGAACCTTACTCAGTCGTGGGCAGATAAATTTACAACCGGTTGTCGTGGCTGATATCTGGCGGCGAGTGAATGTGTTGTTGAGTCAGGAAATAACCGCAGCGAATGTCAAAATCATAAATATTATTCCGGCAAATCTATCTACACTGCAAAGTGACCCTTTATGGCTGGAGCAGGTTTTTCATAATTTGCTCAGTAATGCCCTTCAAGCATTACAACACACATCAAACCCAGCCATCACTTTCACCATAAATATTAAGTTTAAACAATGGGTTATTCAGATTGAAGATAATGGACCAGGGCTTAATCATCAGCAATTAGATAACTTATTCAGCCCCTTCTATACTACCCGAGAGAGCGGGTTGGGCTTAGGGCTGACTCTTTGTGAAACCTTGGTACAACGAATGGGAGGCGACATAAAAGCGGGAAATAATGAACATAGGGGCGCTTGCTTTACCCTCACTTTTCCTCTAATTGCTGGGAGTACGCATGACAAAACACATTTATCTGATTGATGACGATGAGGGTGTTCGCGCGGCGTTGAGCGCATTACTCACCACTATGGGCTGGGAGGTTAAAGCATTCCGTAACGGTCAGATATTCCTCGATACCTTTGCCATTACTCAGCCAAGTTGTGTACTGCTCGATATTCGTATGCCGGGTAAAAGTGGCATGACGATATTAGAAGCTATCCAAGAGCGTAATAGCGCCCTGCCGGTCATCATTATGACGGGGCATGGTAATGTTGAATTATGCCGCCGGGCCTTTAAAGGTGGTGCACTGGAGTTTTTGACCAAACCTATTGATGCCGATGTCCTGATCGAAACCGTCAGTATGGCGCTGGAGCAGCATGAACAATCGCTGACAGCCCATAAGCAGCGGGAGAGCTATCAACAGCTATTCAACCAACTCTCTGCTCGCGAGCGGGAAGTTGCTGCCCTGATTATTCAAGGGGAAACCAGCAAACAGATTGCCCATACATTGTCACTGTCTCCACGAACGGTTGAGGCTCACCGCGCGAATATCTTTGCCAAGCTAGAGGTCAACTCGCTGGCCTCACTGATTCATCACTATCACTTATCCGCCCAATAATCCCCAAAGCAATTGGCGTTGCAGGTAGGCAGCCAGTGAACTCATCCCGATGAGCTTACATAAGTAAGTGATTCGGATGCGCGAACGCAGCTAACACCCCTGCGGCGTCAAGTGCGCCAATAATCCCCAAAGCAATTGGCGTTGCAGATAGGCAGCCAGTAAGCTCATCCCGATGAGCTTACATAAGTAAGTGATTCGGGTGCGCGAACGCAGCTAACACCCCTGCGGCGTCAAGTGCGCAGGGGATAGGTAGAAGTACCTAGTAAAACGGGTAGTTAGCCGAATGTTTTTTCACCACTTTTCGCCGTAGCATAGCGTTACTGTGAGGAATTCACTTCGCTAACAATAAGGATTTTATATGATCAAGCCTCTTGCCCTGACCTCCGCCTTATTCATCGGCCTGATAACTCAAGCTTCTGCTGCGGGTCTGAATACTGAACGCAATATCTCTTTGGCTCTGGCTACCGATGTGGCAAGCCGTACCCTTGCCGTTTGCCAGGCTGATGGCTATAACGTTGCGGTCACCGTGGTGGATCGCGCTGGCATCATCAAAACTGTGCTGCGTGCTGATAATGCTGGCCCACATACCGTAAAAGCCAGTGAGCAAAAAGCCTTTACTGCGCTGTCGACCAAAACCCCAAGTGGCACAGTTATGGAAAACAGTCAGAAAACGCCCGCGGCCAATAACCTGAAAGATATTCCCGGCTTCTTACTCTTAGGTGGCGGTGTGCCGGTGAAAGCAGGAGATGAAGTGGTCGGTGCGATAGGTGTTGCTGGCGCGCCCGGCGGGCATCTGGATGCACAATGTGCCACAAAAGCACTGGAGCAAATCAGCGCTCAGTTGAAGTAATACGATATTCAATAAAACGGCCCACTTTCAATACTGAGAGCGGGCCGTTTCGCTATTTGCTATTAATGATCAACAGAATTTGCGATTAGTGATCAACAAACGCAATTTTCAGCACAAACAGTAGCGCAACCACCACCACGCATGGGCTGATCTCACGCCAGCGACCAGTACCGAGTTTCATCAGGCAGTAAGAGATAAAGCCCAGCGCGATCCCTTCAGTAATCGAGAAACTGAACGGCATCATCACTGCGGTAACAAACGCCGGAACAGCTTCGGTCAGGTCATCCCATTTCACACGGGATAGGCTGGAGGTCATCAGCACGCCAACATAAATCAACGCACCCGCGGCGGCATAGGCTGGCACCATTCCCGCCAGTGGAGAAACAAACATCACCAGCAGGAATAAAATCCCCACTACCACCGCAGTTAAGCCGGTACGGCCACCGACAGAAACACCAGAAGAGCTTTCGATATAAGCCGTCACTGATGACGTACCAATAAACGCGCCGGCAACAGAGCTAATGCTGTCCACATACAGCGCTTGTTTCATGCGCGGGAACTTGCCTTTATGATCGGTTAAACCGGCTTTATCCGTCACACCAATCAATGTACCGGATGAATCGAACAGGTTAACCAGCATGAAGGAGAAAATGATTCCGGCCATACTAATATTCAGCGCACCGGCTAAATCGACCTGCCCAACCACTGAGGTCACACTTGGCGGCATGGAGAAGATGCCAGAGTAATGGACATCACCCAGCGCCCAGCCGATTAATGTCGTCACAACAATCGATACCAGGACTGCGGCATGGATATTGCGAGATGCCAGAACTGCGATAATAAAGAAGCCCAGCGCCCCCAACAACACACTGTGAGAGGTTAGATTTCCCACCGCGACTAACGTGTCTGGATTTGCCACCACGATGCCCGCATTTTTCAGCCCCATCATCGCAATAAACAGGCCGATACCGCTGGTGATCCCCACCCGCAGGCTTAGCGGAATGTTAGCAATCATCCAATATCGGATACGGAAAATGGTCAGCAAAAGGAAACCGATTGCGCCCCAGAAAATAGCTCCCATGCCGACTTGCCATGAAATACCCATCGCGCCAACCACCACAAAAGCGAAGAAAGCATTAAGCCCCATCGCCGGTGCCAGAGCGACCGGTAAGTTAGCCAATAGGCCCATAAAGATGCTACCAAAGGCGGCAATCAGGCAGGTCGTCACGAATACGGCCTGCACATCCATACCCGCAACCCCTAAAATCTGTGGGTTAACGAACACGATATAGACCATAGTCAGGAAGGTCGTGATACCCGCAATTAACTCAGTACGTGCGGTAGTCCCATGTTGCTTCAGTTTAAAAACACGTTCGAGCAGCCCCTGCTCAATATCAAGGTTTGGTTTACTCATTCGAGGAGTTCCACAGAAGGGAGTGATAGTTAGGGATATCCTATAACAAAAAAACTGTTGTTTAGAGCGAGATCACACTCTATTTGGCTATTTTTTATCAGCCTTGTTGCGCAACAGCTGATTAAACATTAGCCATTTCTCATTCAACTTATTGAATTTTATTCATTTGATATGAGTAATATCGATGCCGGAGTAATTAACTATCGCATTCTGGGGCAGGATAGTTAAAGTAGGATAAAGAGGGTTGGTATGATTAAAGGGAGAAATAAGTGAGTAATATTGAATGCGTTATGTTCGATTGCGACGGAACGTTGGTCGACAGTGAAGTCCTGTGTTGTCGGGCCTATGTCGTGATGTTTGCCCATTATGATATTCACCTGTCACTGGAAGAGGTGATTAAGCGTTTTAAAGGCGTAAAACTCAATGAGATTGTCGCGCGTGTGAGTCAAGAAAACGGCCTGGATGAACCCATAGAAAAGCTGGAAAAACTCTACCGTGCCGAAGTTGCCCGCTTATTTGATGCCGAGTTACAACCCATCGCTGGTGCAAAAGCCCTGTTAGAGCAAATCACGTTGCCGGTTTGCGTGGTGTCCAATGGGCCGGTGAGTAAAATGCAGCACTCTCTTGGGCTGACCGGATTACTGCCGTTTTTTGAAGACAAACTTTATAGCGGCTATGACATCCAGCGTTGGAAGCCCGATCCGACACTGATTTATCATGCAGCAGAAAAGATGCATGTCGCGGCTGAGCGCTGCATATTAGTTGAAGACTCAGCAGCCGGTACCCACGCCGGAATAGCCGCAGGGATACCGGTGTATTATTACTGCGCCGACCCGCATAACCAGCCGATTCACCACCCATTAGTCACTATGTTTGATGATATGCAGCAACTGCCTGATTTATGGCGTGAAAGAGGCTGGCAGATTACCAGCCATTAACTTGCTGGCAATACCGGCTTATTTTGCCACCAGCGCCATGACCGTTTAATGGCGCTTTGCTTGTTAATAGCATGTTGTGGGCTAAAACAGCGGTTAAGTGCATTTGCCAGCAAATCTAAGGTCAAACATAAAACGAAATAGACCAATGCCACGAACAGGAACACTTCCATCGGGTAAACCATGCTGCGGTTATTAACCTGAGTGGCCAAAAATGTCAGTTCATTTACCCCGACGATATAAGCTAGCGAGGTGTCCTTAATCAACGAAATCCATTGATTAATAAAGGATGGCACCATCATACGCAAAGCTTGTGGCAAGATCACAAACCACAAAACCTGCCAGCGATTAAAACCTAACGATAACCCTGCCTGCCACTGCCCAGCCCCAATTGCCACGATCCCGGCTTTCACCGCATGAGCCAGATAAGCCGATGCAATCAATGCCAGCGCGCACACCACCGTGGTAATTTCCGGTATATCCACACCAAACACCATTGGCAGCAGAAAATACGTCCAAAAAATCAACATAATCACCGGAATTGCGCGGAAAAACCCTAGAACTGCGGCCAATACTGCGGCCCAAACACCGCGGGACATCGCCAACGCCACGCCCAGCGCCGTGCCTAAAACTGCCGAAGCCACTCCAGCTAGCAGGCTGATCAACAAGGTTAGTGCAGCTCCGCCTAGTGGGCCATCAGGAAAAGTGCCCCACAACAGATAAGTCCAGTTATCAGCAATAATGGTAAAATCCATCTCAGTGCCCCTTAGCGAGGGTTCGCTGCTGACGCCACATACCCCAGGCCTCAATCAACGCAATAATCGCGATATACAACACCGTCGCAATACCGAAAGCCTGGAATGTTCGCAATGTTTCTGTTTCAACCTGGCGAGAGGCATAAGAAAGCTCAGCCACCCCAATAGCCATTGCTAACGACGAGTTTTTAATAATATTCATATATTGGCCAAGTAACGGTGGCATCGCTATCTTCAACGCCTGCGGCAACACCACATGGCGCATGGCCTGCCATCCTGTCAACCCCAGTGCATGGGCAGCATACTTTTGCCCCTTCGCAACCCCGCTTATCCCCGAGCGCAACTCTTCAGCAATAAATGCCGTGGAATAGCAGGTCAACCCGATAAAACCAGCCAAAAATTCGAAAGAAGGCCAGCCGAGGGTTAACCCGAAAAACGTGATTTCATGAGGTGTATTAAGCCAAGGTATCCAGGATGCGGGTAGAAACTGACTGGCAGCGAAGTACCAAAAGAACAACTGGATCAACAGTGGTGTGTTGCGAAATAGGGTGCTGTAACCAATGGAAAACCATTGCAGCCCTTTGAGTTCACTGTCTCTGGCGGCGGCCAGCAAAAAGCCCAACAACGTCGAAGCTACCACCGTGCAGGCTGAAATCCACAACGTCAGCAGAAAACCGTGCCACAACCAGCCAAGATATTGCGGAGCCAGTAACCAATCAGTGAGGTGATGTAGATTCATAGGACTTTAGACCTATTTCTGTTTGACGCCTCAATAGAGTATTTTTTGAGGTACACAATAAAATCCATTTTTTACTCTTACATACCTGTGAGTCATAACTTTATAGCCAAAGTCATTGGCGTTGCAGGTAGGCTGCCAGCAAACAAATCCCGATGAGCTGACTCCAGACAGTGATTAGGGTGAGTACGCGCAGCTAACCCCCCTGCAACTTCAAGGACGAAGATATATTAGGCTTTAGGCTGTTGATCCAATGGTGCAAATTTGAAATCGCCACGAGGTTGAGCGGCTTTGGTTTCTGGCCCGAACCAGCGATCATAAATTTTTGCTGCTTCGCCATCTTTTTCCAGTTTAACCAGAGTCTCGTTCACTTCAGCGGTTAAACGATCTTCGCCTTTAGGAATACCAATACCTTGATATTCTTTGGTAATACTGAATGGTGAGATTTCAAAATCTGCTTTTTGTGCTTCAGGAAGGTTACCCAGTAGCCCGACTAATTTGGCATCATCCTGAGTGATAGCTTGAACATTACCATTGCGCAAAGCAGTAAATGCCACAGGAGTATCATCGTAGGAAATGACTTTCGCGGTTGGATAACGGTCACGTAAGGTTATTTCCTGTACCGTGCCTTTATCCGCACCGATACGTAATTTGCCGATATCTTCTGGTGTTTTCAGCACACCTTTATGAGCAATAAATTTCTGGCCAGTGGCAAAATACGGCAAGCTGAAGTTCACTTCCTTGGCACGGTCATCAGTAATGGTGAAGTTGGCAGCAATCAAATCCACTTTCTTAGATGTTAGTAATGGAATGCGGTTTGCCGGGTTGGTTGCCCGCAATTCAACTTTTACCCCTAAATCTTTCGCAATAGCATTTGCCACATCCACATCATATCCCACCAGTTTTTTGGTCTGCGGATCGATATAACCGAATGGTGGGTTACTATCAAAAACAGCAATCCGTACCACGCCAGCTTGCTTGATATCATCCAGTTTATCTGCATGAGCCGCACCAGAAAGTGTGGTCAGGCTCGCTAACAACGTTAGTGCCAGAACGCTTTTTTTTGTGGATAGAGATTGCTGCATTGAAAGCTCCTAAGATGATTAAGATGTTGCGCTGTGTGTAAGCTATCAATTCGGCGTTAGGTCAGGAAATAATATAAAACGATATATTTATAACCAAATAATCTCAGTGAATAAGTTTGCTTATATTGATAAAAATAGTGAAATCTTTGGGAGAAAAAAACAAGGCAGCCCCCAAGACGTCAAAATTGTCTTTATCTAATTAAAAATTATGAAGATTAATTCAGTAAAATCCCGAGAATGTAGGCTAATGACGCGCATTTTCCTGCCTATTTTGGTCAATTTGCGTCATCATCATATGTTGCTTAATTGTAATCATTCAGAATTATTTACTATTCCATTGAGTGATAGGCGTTAACGCTTCTGCTTTGATCTCTTCGGTTTTTGGCTTTTCTTGACTCACAATTTCAGCGGGCTTAACTTTTCTGGCAAGGCCAACCGACTCTTCCGTAATAATAAAGATGCCATAACAGGGGTCTGACGCTCAGTGGAACGAAAACTCACCTAAGGGGCTGTTCGCTGGGCCTAAATATGCAGCAGTAATCCATGATGAAATGGTCCTCTAACTGACGGAATTTAACTACAATCGTTTTCTGATATACATAAAAATATCGGTATGTTCTCATATATCTTATGATATAGGGGCATATAAAATTAATATCTTTAGCCTTTTCTATTCTACACCAGTTGCAAAGTTTTCTTCTTATATCAGTTAAAAAATCAACCATTCTGCGAAAGAATTCGTTAGTCTTATATTATTTTAAACAGGATTAGTTAAAATGAATTTTATAAAAAGCGGTTTTTCATCACTCAGCAATATTTTGGGTATGAGTTGTAGATCATACGCGGTTTCAAAGGGGCATGCAGCGAGTAAATTTGCTGGAAATATATTATCGACTAAAAGTTCGCCTATAGAATTACTTACTTACAGATGTGCTGATTTATCAAAAGAGCATTTTATTACACAGAATATTTTGTCAATCTTCGATATTAGTGAAAATTTTGTTGCTATAAGAGTTCAGGGAGATAAATTTACAGATTTAAAAAACAAAACAATACAGGGTCATAAGAATACTGTGGCAAAAGTAAGAGATTGGTATAATCCATATCAAAATAATTTCGGTATTTCTATGGGAAAACTTAAACCATCATCCGATATAGCAAAAAAAGAGTGTAGAAATGCCATAAATGTAATGCTGATGGAAAAGAATGACTTTAAAAATAAAATACTAAATCACGATAATTTACAGAGCCAATATGGAGGTGATGGAAACAAAAGCTTGGTAGTTGCATCATTAAAAGATTTTCTTGATATAGGTGCTAAGGTTTATCCAGATGAATCAAGTGCATTAAGATTAGGTCAGCCGTTTATCATAACTTTTCCGGAAACGACAAAAATCAATGTTGATATTTATCCAGTGAGCAACAAATAGATGAGAAATATAAGCGAGAAGATAACAAAATTAAATTAATCTATTAGGATAATAAATTGAAGGCCAATGTAAAGGAGGGAGGACTGATTAAAATAGCCCCCAACCAAGTACAAGACTTAACTTGGTTGAGGAAAGTCGTTATTTTTCAGTCTTACTGGAAAGCAGTTTTTCTAAATCGTCGCCGCCCAAGTGACGGAAATCCTGGCCTTTAACAAAGTAGAAGATAAATTCGCAAATATTCTGGCAGCGGTCGCCAATACGTTCAATCGAACGGGCGCAAAATAATGCTGTTAGCACACTTGGGATAGTTCGCGGATCTTCCATCATATAAGTCATCAGTTGGCGCACAATGCCTTCATATTCCTGATCGACTTTCTTATCTTCGCGATAGATTCGGATAGCTTCATCCAAATCCATACGGGCAAAGGCATCCAAGACATCATGCAGCATCTGCACAGTATGCCGGCCTAAAGACTCCAAACTGACTAACAAAGGCTGGTGCTGATGCGAGAATTTTTCCAGCGCAGTGCGGCAGATTTTATCCGCCACATCACCGATGCGTTCCAGCTCAGAAATAGTCTTGATAATAGCCATCACCAAGCGTAAATCACTCGCCGTCGGTTGACGTTTGGCAATGATGCGCACACAGGCTTCATCAATAGCCACTTCCATCATATTGACCTTTTTTATCACCCTCGATGACGCGCTGCGCCAACTCACCGTCCTGATTGTGCATGGCGGTGATCGCGTCAGATAATTGTTGCTCCACCAGCCCGCCCATGGTCAAAACCTGGGTGCGGATATGTTCAAGTTCTGCATTGAACTGGCCGGAAATATGTTTATTAAGATTCAAGTTATCCATAATACTTCCCGTACATGTAAGTAGGCGAAATTGATGTATACCCTAAATAATTCGAGTTGCAGGAAGGCGGCAATTGGGCAAATCCCCAGGAGCTTACTCAAGTAAGTGACTGGGGTGAACGAAAGCAGCCAACGCACATGCAGCTTGAAGTATGACGGGGATAGGCCGATCAGCCATAGCGACCAGTAATATAATCTTCCGTCTGTTTCTGCTGTGGTGCGGTAAACAGGGTATCGGTATCACTGAATTCAATTAACTCACCCAGATACATAAATGCAGTGTGATCTGAACAGCGAGCGGCCTGCTGCATGTTGTGCGTCACAATCACCACGGTATAGTCCGACTTCAACTCACTAATCAGCTCTTCAATTCGACCGGTAGAAATAGGGTCAAGTGCTGAACAAGGCTCATCAAGCAACAACACATCTGGACGAATGGCGATACCTCGGGCAATACATAAACGCTGCTGCTGCCCACCCGACAAGCTATAACCGCTCTGGTGTAGCTTATCCTTGGTTTCATTCCACAAAGCCGCTTTGGTCAATGCCCATTGCACGCGTTCATCCATATCAGCGCGAGACAAGTTCTCAAACAGTTTCACACCAAAGGCAATGTTATCGTAAATCGACATGGGGAATGGCGTTGGCTTTTGGAAAACCATACCCACTTTGGCCCGCAACAACGCGATATCTTGTTTATCGGTCAGGATATTTTGCCCATCCAGCAAAATATCACCTTCAGCACGCTGATCCGGATACAACTGATACATTTTATTGAATGTACGCAGCAGAGTAGACTTACCACAGCCTGATGGGCCAATGAATGCTGTGACCTGGTTTTTGGCAATATCCAGCGAAATATTCTTCAGCGCATGGAATTTACCGTAGTAGAAGTTCAGATCGCGAACCTGAATTTTGCTGTTGTTGATGTCAGTAGCCATACTCATCAAGACTTCTCTCTTTTAGCCAATGCCGCCGTAGCCGCATTTTGGAATTTATTGGCAATATCGTTATTTTCTTTGCTAATTAATGGCATTTTCTCAGCCGATTAATATTTTTTCTTAGCAAAAATAACGCGAGCCAGAATATTCAGTAACAGTACACATAGCGTGATTAACAGCACCCCAGCCCATGCCAGCTGCTGCCATTCGGCAAACGGGCTCATGGCAAACTTAAAGATAGTGACCGGCAAGTTCGCAATAGGCCGCGTCAGATCGGTGCTCCAGAATTGGTTGGAGAGCGACGTGAACAGCAAAGGTGCCGTTTCACCGGCAATACGTGCGACTGCCAGCAAGATCCCAGTCAAAATACCTGATATTGAGGCTTTCAACGTAATGGCCGATATCATGCGCCATTTTGGCGTTCCTAATGCGTAGGCCGCTTCGCGCAGGCTATCAGGCACCAGTTTCAACATATTTTCAGTGGTACGGATAACAATAGGTATCTGTAACAGCGCCAGTGCAATCACCCCAGCCCAGCCCGAGAAATGCTCCATCTTGGCAACCACAATGGTGTAAACAAACAAGCCGACCACGATAGAAGGAGCGGATAGCAAAATGTCATTAATAAAGCGGGTAATTTCTGCCAGCCAGGATTTACGGCCATATTCCGCCAGATAAATTCCCGCCATGATGCCCAATGGGGTGCCGATGACGGTCGCCCACAGAATTAATAATCCACTCCCGGCAATGGCGTTAGCCAAACCACCGCCAGCGGTATTAGGTGGTGGTGTCATCTCGGTAAACAGCGCCAAAGACATGCCGTCGATACCTTTGGTGACGGTAGAAAATAAAATCCACACTAACCAGAACAAGCCAAACGCCATAGTTGCCATTGAAAGTATCAAGGCAATCCGATTCTTTTGACGACGCCAGGCCTGCTTTTTACGGCGGGTTTCCATCAGCGTCGCATCACTTTGCATATTCATCGTCGTCATCTTAGCGCCCCTCTTTCTTAGCCAGACGCAAAATCATTAGCTTAGATAAAGCCAGTACGATAAAGGTAATAACGAATAAGATTAGACCCAGTTCCATCAACGCCGCGGTATGTAAACCAGATTCAGCTTCAGCAAATTCATTTGCCAACGCAGAGGTAATGCTGTTGCCCGGCATAAACAGCGAGAAGCTGTCGAGCTGATAGGTATTACCGATAATAAAGGTCACGGCCATGGTTTCACCCAACGCACGACCCAGGCCCAACATCACACCGCCGATAACGCCATTTTTAGTATAAGGCAGCACAATGCGCCAAATTACTTCCCATGTTGTACAGCCAATGCCATAGGCCGACTCTTTCATCATCACCGGGGTTTGTTCGAACACATCGCGCATAACCGCGGCAATGTAAGGAATAATCATGATAGCCAGGATGACACCGGCGGCCAGAATACCAATACCGAATGCTGGGCCAGAAAACAATACGCCAACAATGGGGATGCCGGACATCACGTTGCCGACGGGCTCTTGGAAGTAGCGGGCAAACAGCGGAGCGAAAACGAAAAGACCCCACATGCCGTAAACAATACTTGGAATAGCAGCCAGCAATTCAATCGCCACACCCAGCGGGCGTTTTAGCCAGTTCGGCGCGAGTTCAGTGAGAAACAGGGCAATACCGAAACTAACCGGAACCGCAATGAGCAAAGCGATAACCGAGGTAACAACCGTACCGTAAATTGGCACTAATGCACCAAACTGTTCAGCTGGAGCATCCCACTCTTTAGTCCACAGGAAAGCCCAACCAAATTTCTCAATACTTGGCCAGGAAGCAATAATCAGTGAAACGATAATGCCGCCCAACAGAAATAGCGTAATCAGCGCAGCCAGTTTAACCAGCGCACTGAAAATGATGTCACCATATTGGCTCGGTGCTTTGATTGTCGGCTTATTCGCAGCCATAGACTCTCTTCTCATCCTACCCCTAATACTTCAAGCTGCAGGGGTATTGGCTGCTTTCGCTCACCCCAGTCACTTACTTAAGTAAGCTCCTGGGGATTATCTCTATTGCCGCCTACCTGCAACTCGAATTATTTAGGATATATATTGTGAATCAATATTTCATAAACCGCTTGTTGCCAGTAAATCAGAAGATTGGCTTACCGCTGCTGTCTTTAATCTGAGTTTTCCAGGCAGCACGGACTTGCTCGACAACTTCAGCTGGCAATGTTGCATAATCCAGCTCGTTGGCTTGTTTAGCACCGTGGGTGTAACCCCAGTCAAAGAACTTCAATACTTCAGCGCCGTTAGCGGCATTTTTTTGCTCTTTATGTACCAAGATGAAAGTTGTTGATGTAATTGGCCATACATCATCACCTTTTTGATTGGTTAAATCTTGAGCGAATGTTTTGCTCCAGTCTACACCTTTTGCCGCAGAGCTAAAGCTGTGCTCAGTCGGACTAACCGGTTTGCCATCAGCAGAAACCAGTTTGGTGTAAGCCAGGTTATTCTGTTTGGCGTAAGCATATTCTACATAGCCAATGGAGCCAGGTAAGCGCTGTACAAAGGCGGCGATACCGTCATTACCTTTGCCACCCAAACCGGTCGGCCAGTTAACAGTCGAACCAGCACCTACTTTTTCTTTCCATTCCGCATTCACTTTAGCCAGGTAGCTGGTGAATACAAATGAGGTACCGGAACCGTCAGCGCGGCGCACCACAGCGATATTTTGATCTGGCAATTTAACGCCTGGGTTCAACTTAGTGATAGCCGGGTCATTCCACTTTTTCACATTACCCAGATAGATATCACCCAGTGTTTTACCGTCTAATGTCAGTTCACCGGATTTAATGCCAGGGATATTCACGGCCAACACCACACCGCCAATCACTGTCGGGAATTGGAACAAACCTTCAGCAGCCAGTTTGTCGTCTGCTAATGGCGCATCAGAAGCACCGAAATCTACAGTATTAGCAATGATTTGTTTCACGCCGCCTGAAGAACCGATCCCCTGATAGTTAACTTTGTTACCTGTTTCTTTCTGATAAGAATCTGCCCACTTGGCATACACCGGCGCGGGGAATGTCGCACCTGCACCTGTCAGGCTAGCAGCAGCGAACGCGGACACAGTGGTCATAGATAAAGTCGCTGCCACAATGCTGGCTACGGTGGTACGCATCAGTTTCATAATCCCTCCTAATGGGATATTAGAATTTAACTCTAAAAGTTTTCATCAGATTAAGTATGGTGCAGGAGAGAAAATAGGACAGTTTAATGACAGAAAAATGTACGAAATATGACAGTTATATGACAATCAAAAAAAGCAGAGGCATTCTGAGTCGAGAAAGATAGGACGAGACACTCTCTGTCGAATCACAACTTCCGGTATGGCTCACTCAGAGGCGATTCATCGTAAAGCTTAAAAATATTGGCAGCAGAAATACTGTTTATGAAAGAAATTTGCAGATACTTGAAATATCTTTAGAGAGACTACGCAGATCTATACTTAAACATGGAATGAAATTTAATATGAAAATATCTGAAGTTTTAATAAAATACACCGTCCCAAAAATAGTTCAATCTGTAAAAGAACAAGGGAAGTTCACCAAGAAAAGTGCTACCGAGTTAAGTGCAGTTCTTAAATCACTGGGCAGTTCAACTCTAAAATTTTCGTGCAATGATGATAAGAAGTATTTACAAAAAGAATTGATCAGTATAAAAAAAACACTATGGTTACAGGATTCGAACTCTTACATATCAAAACAAGTGCCACTAGATGACTTACATTACAAAATATTAAATTCATTATTAATAGAAATTTAAAACAAACAGAGTAATTAATAAAAATAATTATAAAAATCATTAAATAAATAGCCTGCCATTATTAATGGTAGGCTATTTATTATATATCAATACAGATTAAATCTGATTAGCATCAAAATCAGCTATTCAACTGTGACCGATTTTGCCAAGTTACGTGGCTGATCCACATCGGTACCTTTGATAAGCGCGACATGGTAAGACAGCAACTGTAGCGGCACGGTGTAGAAGATAGGGGCAATAATCTCTTCCACATGCGGTAACTGAATGATTTTCATGCCTTCGCTATCAGTGAAACCTGCATCTTGATCAGCGAATACATACAGTAAACCGCCGCGCGCGCGCACTTCTTCAATGTTAGATTTCAATTTTTCCAACAATTCGTTATTTGGCGCGACCACGATGACCGGCATGTCAGCATCAATCAATGCCAATGGGCCGTGCTTCAATTCACCCGCAGCATAAGCTTCAGCATGAATATAAGAGATCTCTTTCAGTTTCAGCGCACCTTCCATCGCAATCGGGTATTGATCACCACGACCAAGGAACAATGCATTGTGCTTATCAGAGAAACCTTCAGCCAGCGCTTCAATGGTTTTATCCAGAGACAGCATCTGCTCGATGCGGGCAGGCAGCGCCTGTAACGCATGAACAATATCGTGCTCCAGACTGGCATCAGCACCTTTTAACTTGCCGATACGCCCCACCAGCATTAATAACACGGTCAGCTGAGTGGTAAAGGCTTTGGTTGAGGCCACGCCAATCTCGGTTCCAGCTTTGGTCATCAAGGCCAAATCTGATTCACGAACCAGCGAGGAACCGGCGACGTTACAAATTGCCAGCGAACCTAAGTATCCTAACTCTTTGGATAAACGCAGAGCAGCCAGCGTATCCGCAGTTTCACCCGATTGTGACAAGGTGATCAGCAAGCTATTAGGGCGCACAGCAGATTTGCGGTAGCGGAATTCAGAGGCGATTTCTACGTCACAAGGCACACCGGCTAATGACTCAAACCAATAGCGTGAAACCATACCTGAGTTGTAAGAAGTACCACAGGCTATGATTTGGATATGTTGCACATCCGCCAGTAGAGCATCGGCTTTCGGGCCAAGCTCTGATAAATCAATCGCCCCGTGATTTAAACGGCCTTCCAGCGTATTTTTAATCGCCATCGGCTGTTCATAAATCTCTTTTTGCATGTAATGGCGGTAAACACCTTTATCACCGGCATCATATTGCACCTGAGATTCGATTTCAGGGCGCTCAATAGCGTTACCCTGCTTATCAAAAATGGCGATGCTACGGCGAGTCACTTCAACCACATCCCCTTCTTCCAGGAAGATAAAGCGACGGGTTACCGGCAACAGGGCCAGCTGGTCGGAGGCGATAAAGTTTTCACCTACACCACAGCCAATCACCAGCGGGCTACCAGAACGGGCGGCGACCAAGCGACTTGGGTCACGGCTATCCATCACCACAGTGCCGTACGCACCACGCAATTGCGGGATCACACGTTTGACCACTTCCAGCAAAGAACCGCCCTGCTGTAGCTCCCAGTGCACCAGGTGAGCAATAACTTCAGTGTCAGTTTCAGAACTGAAACGGTAGCCACGGCTAATCAGCAATTCACGTAACGGTTCGTGATTTTCGATAATACCGTTGTGAACCACGGAGATATAGTCAGAAACATGAGGGTGCGCATTGGCCTCTGATGGCTCACCATGAGTAGCCCAACGGGTATGTGCAATCCCGGTTCCACCATGTAAAGCCTGATTTTCGGCCGCATCAGACAGTGCCTGAACTTTACCCACACGACGTAAACGAGTCAGATTACCTGCAGCATCCACTACAGCTAAACCTGCTGAGTCATAGCCACGGTATTCAAGACGACGTAAACCTTCGATCAGAATCTCAGCGATATCACGTTGCGCTACTGCGCCAACAATTCCACACATCTGTTTTATTCCTATGTAAGGTTCTTTTAGAACCTTGTCGATGTCAGTGACCTGAATTTCCGGATTTTCCGGGTTCCCCGAGCCTATAGAGTTGGGGATTATTATGTTTTGTTCTGTACTCTCAGCAAAAATATACATGCCAAAAACACAGGGCAAAACATCCCTTCAATGCAGAATAACGAACGCTGAAGGGGCTGTTTTATATATTATTTTTTCTTAATTGGGCGTTGCCAACCCTGCACATGGACTTGCTTAACACGGCTAAGCACTAACTCGTTTTCGGCGATATCACGGGTGACCGTTGTCCCTGCGGCAATCGTCGCGCCGTTTGCAACAGTGACGGGAGCCACCAGTTGAGTATCGGATCCGACAAAGACATCATCGCCAATAATAGTTTTAAACTTATTAGCTCCATCATAGTTGCAAGTTATAGTTCCTGCGCCAATATTTACGCCAGAGCCAATTTCAGCATCGCCTAAATAGGAGAGATGACCAGCTTTAGAGCCTTTACCCAAGCGGGCTTTCTTGATCTCAACAAAGTTACCGACATGTGCGCCTTCAGCTAATTCCGCACCAGGCCGCAGGCGGGCGAATGGCCCAACAGTACAACCAGCATCCAAACGAGAATCTTCTAATACACTGTATGGGCTGATTTCGGAATCATCACCAATCACACAGTTTTTGAGAACACACCCAGTTCCAATACGAACTCGATCACCTAAAGTCACATGGCCTTCGATGATGACATTGGTATCAATAGTGATGTCACGGCCATGTGTTAATTCTCCGCGCAAATCAAAGCGCGCTGGGTCTAGCAACATCACCCCAGCCAGTAAAAGCTTCTCAGCTTGCTCTGACTGATAAACGCGTTCAAGAGCGGCTAATTGCAGCCGGTTGTTGACACCTTCAACCTCACTCAGACGAGCGGGATGCACCGTAGCTATCTTCTTACCATCAGCATGGGCCAGCGCAATAATATCGGTGATATAAAACTCACCTTGAGCATTATTGTTATTCAGTAGTGATAACCAACGCTTTAAATCACGACCATTGGCAACCAAAATCCCGGTATTTATTTCATTAATCTCACGCTGCGTGTCGCTGGCATCTTTATGCTCAACAATCCCGACTACATCGCCATTCTCACGCACAATACGGCCATAACCACTAGGGTTATCCAGCTTCACCGTTAACAAGCCAATACCACCTTGTGGCTTCGCCGCTAACAAGCGCTGGAGAGTATCAACTGAGATTAACGGCACATCGCCGTACAGCATCAGGACATCTTCATCATCAGCAAAATGTGGTGCAGCTTGTTGCATCGCATGACCGGTACCCAACTGCTCAGCTTGCAACACCCAGTTCAATGCCGGGTCAGTGAGTGTTTTTTGCAGCAACTCGCCGCCATGCCCATAAACCAGATGAACCTGCTGAGCACCCAACTTCATGGCAGCATCAATAACATGCTGAACCATCGGCTTGCCTGCCAGTGGGTGTAACACCTTAGGAAGGTCGGAATACATACGTGTCCCCTTACCTGCGGCAAGGATGACTACACTCATTGAGCTGTTAGACATAAGCAACCTGATAACTCCAAATTAATAGACGGAAGTAAACCTGTTTAGCGAAATAATTACTACATATTTCTCAGCGAAAAACGTACTCAACCCGCATGGTTAAAGGGTTGTAGCGATAGAGCGGGTAATAAAAAAATGCAGATAAAAGTGTCTGCGATCGACGACGTTTTATGACCTTTTTTTATTAAAACAGCCCCATCAGCGCAGGTCATTAGCTACTTATTTTACGACAAGAAACAAGAGTTTTCAGAAAGAAACGCTTTTAGTTTAGCTGAGGCTTAATTAAATAGCAGAAAGTCGGAAGAAGGTGATTAACGAATGCATATTATTGCGTATGAAGGTAAAAAAAATGCCAATCAGCTTTACTGACTGGCATTCTATCGTTCTTTATATTCTTCGTATTTGAAGTTGCGGCGGTTTTAGCAACCTTCGCTGGCAACCGACATCCTCAATTACTTTAAATATATAATAATTTTACAAATTAGTGGGTTACTAAAAACCCACCACTGTAAAATTACATCGCTTTCCTGGTCAGCTCGATTACACGTAGTTTTGCAATCGCCTTCGCCAATTCAGCGGATGCCTGTGCATAGTCGACATCGCCGTGGGAGTTATTGATATGTTCTTCTGCTTTGCGTTTAGACTCCAACGCCTTAGCTTCATCCAGATCAGTTCCACGAATAGCAGTGTCAGCCAATACGATCACCACACTCGGTTGCACCTCAAGGATGCCGCCAGAAAGATAAATAAACTCTTCCTCACCGAACTGCTTAACGATACGTATCATGCCAGGCTTAATGGCAGTGAGCAGTGGGGCGTGACCAGGGAAAATCCCTAACTCACCTTCACTACCCGTCACCTGAATTTTTTGTACCACGCCAGAGAACATTTTCTTCTCAGCGCTCACAACATCCAGATGGTAAGTCATTGCAGCCATGTCACCCTCCAGTCAACAGCGTTACAGTTTCTTGGCTTTTTCCACTGCTTCTTCAATGGTGCCAACCATGTAGAACGCCTGCTCCGGCAGGTGGTCATAGTCGCCGTTCATGATGCCTTTGAAACCACGAATGGTATCTTTCAGCGATACGAACTTGCCCGGTGAACCGGTAAAGACTTCTGCCACGAAGAACGGTTGAGACAGGAAGCGTTGGATTTTACGCGCACGGGATACCACCAGTTTGTCATCTTCTGACAACTCGTCCATACCCAAGATTGCGATAATATCTTTCAGTTCCTGGTAACGTTGCAGAATTGACTGCACGCCACGCGCTACATCGTAATGCTCCTGACCAACAACCAACGGATCAAGCTGACGGCTGGTGGAGTCAAGCGGGTCAACCGCTGGGTAAATACCCAGAGAGGCGATTTGGCGGCTCAGAACGACGGTTGCATCCAAGTGAGCAAAGGTGGTTGCTGGAGATGGGTCAGTCAAGTCATCCGCTGGCACGTAAACGGCCTGAACAGAGGTGATTGAACCCGTCTTGGTGGAAGTAATACGTTCCTGCAACACACCCATCTCTTCTGCCAGCGTTGGCTGGTAACCTACGGCAGATGGCATACGACCCAGCAGTGCGGAAACTTCCGTACCGGCTAAGGTATAGCGATAGATGTTATCGATGAACAGCAATACGTCACGACCTTCATCACGGAATTTCTCCGCCATGGTCAAGCCGGTCAGTGCAACGCGCAGACGGTTACCTGGTGGCTCATTCATTTGGCCATAAACCAAGGATACTTTGTCCAGAACGTTGGAGTCAGTCATCTCGTGGTAGAAGTCGTTACCCTCACGAGTACGCTCACCCACGCCAGCAAATACGGAATAACCTGAGTGCTCAATCGCAATGTTACGAATAAGCTCCATCATGTTTACCGTTTTACCTACACCCGCACCACCGAACAGACCGACTTTACCGCCCTTAGCGAACGGACAAATCAAGTCCATTACCTTGATACCGGTTTCTAACAAGTCTTGCGAGCTGGCAAGATCTTCGTAAGAAGGCGCTTCACGATGGATTGCCCAACGCTCTTCTTCGCCGATAGGACCTTTCATGTCGATTGGGTCACCCAATACGTTCATGATACGGCCCAGAGTTGACTTGCCCACAGGCACTTCAATTGGGTGTTCCAGGTTGATGACTTTCAACCCACGGCTCAGACCATCGGAAGAGCCCATTGCGATACAACGAACAACACCACCGCCCAGCTGTTGCTGAACTTCCAGCACCAGCTTCTCAGCTGCGCCTTCAACCTCAAGGGCGTTGTACACTTTTGGTACAGCGTCTTGGGGGAATTCGACGTCCACTACGGCGCCGATTACCTGGATAATCTTTCCAGTAGCCATCTTGAATCCTCTACGTAATACGTTTACCCGTCATATTCCAAATTGCTGGGGCGTTGGCTGCCTTCTCTCACCCGAATTGCTTACTTGAGTAAGCGCCTGGGGATTTGCTCAGTTGCCGCCTTCCCGCAATCTGAACTATTTAGGGTAATAACCTGGTTAAACCGCGGAGGCTCCCCCGACGATCTCGGTGAGTTCCTGAGTGATGCTGGCCTGACGAGCCTTGTTGTAAACCAACTGCAGCTCTTTGATCAGACTACCGCCGTTATCGGTGGCGGCTTTCATCGCTACCATTCGCGCGGCCTGTTCGCTGGCCAGGTTTTCAACGACGCCCTGATAAACTTGCGATTCCACATAGCGACGCAGGAGGGTATCCAGCAGTGCTTTAGGATCAGGTTCATACAGGTAATCCCAGGATTTCTTCTTCAGCTCACCGTCTTCCGCTGGCGGAAGTGGTAACAGCTGCATAATCCGTGGTTCCTGAGACATCGTATTGATAAACTTGTTATTAACGATATACAGTTTATCCAAACGACCTTCATCATAGGCCTGCAGCATGACTTTCACTGGCCCGATAAGTTCTGACAGAGAAGGGTTATCTCCCATGCCAGTCACTTGAGCAACAATTTTGCCGCCCACGGAGCCAAAGAAAGACGCTGCTTTTGATCCGATCAGCGCTAAATCGCATTCAACGCCTTTTTCAGACCAACCTTTCATCTCAGCCAACAGTTTTTTGAACAAGTTAATGTTCAAACCACCACACAAGCCACGGTCTGTAGAAACCACCAGATACCCAACGCGCTTAACATCACGCTCTTCCAGGTATGGATGTTTGTATTCCAGATTACCTAGCGCAAGGTGACCAATCACACTACGCATTGTTTCTGCATAAGGACGGCTGGCCGCCATGCGTTCCTGCGATTTACGCATTTTGGAGGCGGCGACCATCTCCATGGCTTTGGTGATCTTTTGCGTGTTTTGCACGCTGGCGATCTTGGAACGTATCTCTTTTGCGCCGGCCATTTCTGCTTCTCCTCATTGCCAGACGGCCTGCTTTCCTAATGAAAAGCAGGGCCGTATAGCGTTACCAGGACTGGGTTGCCTTAAATGTATCAAGGATGCCTTTCAGCTTGGCCTCGATCTCATCGTTATACGCGCCAGTTTGGTTGATTTGTTGCAGAAGCTCGGCATGCTCACGGTCAGCAAACGCCAACAGCGCAGCTTCAAAGCTACCTACCTTCGCCAACTCGATATCACCCAGATAACCACGTTCAGCTGCGAACAGAACCAGAGACTGCTGCGCAACTGACATCGGTGCGTATTGTTTCTGTTTCAGAAGCTCGGTCACTTTCTGACCGTGGCTCAGCTGTTTACGTGTTGCATCATCCAAATCGGATGCGAACTGGGAGAACGCGGCAAGTTCACGATACTGTGCCAGAGCGGTACGGATACCACCGGACAGTTTTTTCATGATCTTGGTCTGCGCTGCACCACCCACACGGGATACGGAGATACCTGGGTTAACCGCAGGACGAATACCGGCGTTAAACAGGCTGGATTCCAGGAAGATCTGACCATCAGTAATAGAAATTACGTTGGTCGGAACGAACGCGGAAACGTCCCCTGCTTGGGTTTCAATGATTGGCAATGCGGTCAAAGAACCGGTTTTACCTTTCACTTCACCCTTGGTAAAGGCTTCAACGTAATCGGCGTTAACACGCGCAGCACGCTCCAGCAAACGGGAGTGGAGGTAGAATACATCGCCAGGATAAGCTTCACGACCTGGTGGACGACGGAGCAGCAAGGAGATTTGACGATATGCAACAGCCTGTTTAGACAGGTCATCATAAATAATCAGCGCATCTTCACCGCGGTCGCGGAAATATTCACCCATGGCACAACCGGAGTAAGGTGCCAGGTATTGCAATGCTGCTGATTCTGATGCGGTAGCCACCACCACAATGGTGTTAGCCAACGCGCCATGCTCTTCCAGTTTACGCACTACGTTTGCAACAGTAGAGGCTTTCTGGCCGATAGCAACATACACACATTTAATGCCTGAATCGCGCTGGTTGATGATCGCATCAATCGCCAGAGCAGTTTTACCTGTCTGACGGTCACCGATTATCAATTCACGCTGACCACGACCGATTGGAATCATGGCATCGACTGACTTATAGCCAGTCTGAACAGGTTCATCAACGGATTGACGTTCGATAACGCCAGGTGCGATAGCTTCAACAGCTGAGAAGCCGTCGTTTTCTACCGGACCTTTACCATCAACAGGTTCACCCAGAGTGTTGACGACACGACCTAATAGGCCACGACCGACAGGAACTTCCAGGATACGGCCAGTACATTTAACCTTCATGCCTTCAGCAAGATCGGCGTACGGACCCATAACTACAGCACCTACGGAGTCGCGCTCCAGGTTCAGTGCGATTGCGTAACGGTTGCCAGGCAGTGCGATCATCTCGCCTTGCATAACATCGGCCAGACCGTGTACACGAATGATCCCGTCACTAACGGAAACAATAGTACCTTCATTGTGAGCTTCGCTCACCACATTGAACTGAGCAATGCGCTGCTTGATCAGTTCGCTGATTTCGGTGGAATTCAGTTGCATATGCTCCAGTCCCCTTAAGACTGCAAGACGTCCGCCAGGCGTTCTAGACGACCGCGAACGCTGCCATCTATCACCATATCGCCTGCACGTATTACTACGCCGGCCATTACGGACTTATCGATTTTGCAATTCAGCTTAACTTTGCGTGATAGACGTTTTTCCATCGCAGCGGCAATTTTAGCCAGCTGTTCGTCGTTCAATGGGCTCGCAGAGCTCACTTCAACGTCGACGGTCGACTCCAGCGAGGCACGCAGTTGAATAAACTGCAGTAATACCTCAGGAAGAACCAGTAAACGGCCATTCTCCGCCATAACTCGAATGAAGTTCTGTGCGGGTTCATCGAGCTGATCACCACAGACTGCAATAAACGTCTTAGACATTGTTTCTGGCGCTACAGCACCGGAAAGCAATTCAGCGATCTGTTCATTGCGCGTCACTTGGGCAGTAAACGCCAGCATATCTTGCCAACGATCAACCGCCTGGTGCTCAACAGCAAAGTCAAAAGCTGCTTTGGCGTAGGGGCGAGCTACAGTTACAAATTCAGACATCAGCCCCTCCCTCCTTACAGTTCAGCGACCAGTTTATCAACGATGTCGCTGTTAGCAGCTTCATCCACGGAACGTTCGATGATCTTCTCGGCGCCAGCTATAGCCAACATCGCGACTTGCTTACGCAACTCTTCACGAGCACGCTTACGTTCGGCGTCGATCTCTGCCTGCGCTTGCGCCACGATTTTGTTACGTTCCTGTTCAGCTTCTGCTTTAGCTTCATCAAGGATCTGAGCTTTGCGTTTACTTGCCTGCTCAATAATCACCTGTGCTTCTGCTTTGGCCTTCTTCAGTTGGTCGGTCGCATTGGCTTGCGCTAAGTCCAAATCTTTTTTGGCACGCTCTGCAGAAGAGAGACCGTCAGCAATTTCTTTTTGACGCTTCTCGATGGCAGCCATAATCGGCGGCCATATATACTTCATGCAAAACAGGACAAACAGGACAAACGCGATGGCCTGGCCGAGGATTGTTGCGTTAAGATTCACAGCACAATGCCTCTTTAAAAGTTAATAGTTTGGTGTAGTTCACAGTAGAGAAAACTCTACTTACGCGACAGCAAACATCACGTACAGACCCAGACCAACAGCGATCATAGGGATGGCGTCAACCAGGCCCATGACGATAAAGAACTGTGTACGCAGCAGAGGAATCAGGTCAGGCTGACGTGCAGCGCCTTCCAAAAATTTACCACCCAGGATGCCGATACCGATCGCAGCACCGATTGCCGCTAACCCCATCATTATAGCGGCAGCCATGTACAGCAGATCCATATTCAGGTTTTCCATGACAGTCTCCAATTATTTCAGTTAAACGCAGTAGTGTTATACACTTCATACTTCAAGCTACATGTGCGTTGGCTTCCTTCGTTCACCCCAGTCACTTAACTTATGTAAGCTCCTCGGGATTCGCTCAGTTGCCGCCTTCCTGCAACTCGAATTATTTAGGGTATATTAAGAAAATCAGTGCTCTTCGGACGCCATCGACAGATAGACAATCGTCAGAACCATGAAGATAAAGGCTTGTAACGTGATAATCAGTATGTGGAAAATAGCCCAAGGTAAACTGAGCATCCACTGTGACCACCACGGCAACAGGCCAGCAATCAGGATGAAGATCAACTCACCCGCATACATGTTGCCGAACAGTCGCAGACCAAGTGAAACCGGTTTGGACAGCAGGCTGACACCTTCCAGAATTAAGTTAACTGGAATGAATATCGGGTGATTGAACGGCTGCATCGTTAATTCTTTTACGAAGCCGCCTACACCTTTCATTTTAATGCTATAGAACAGGATCAGGATGAAGACACCCAATGCCATGGACAAGGTAATACTCACGTCTGCGGTAGGTACCACACGCAGCGCAGGTAACCCAAAGACATGTTCACCAATGTAAGGCAGTAAATCGATTGGTAGTAAGTCCATCATGTTCATCAATAAAACCCAAACAAACACCGTCAGGGCTAATGGTGCGATGACTTTACTTTTGCCGTGGTACATATCCCGTACGCTGTTATCGACAAAACCGATAATTAACTCAACAGCCGTCTGCAATTTGCCAGGCACACCACTGGTGGCACCTGCCGCAACTTTGCGGAAAACAAACAGAAAAGCTAACCCCAGCACGACAGAGAAGAACAAAGAGTCAATGTTCAACGTCCAGAACGTCGCAGGGCCAGGTGAGTGGGGATTGACCAACTCAAAGGTACGCAGGTCCAACTGAAGGTTATTCAGATGGTGACCTATGTAGTCCCTTGGAGTAGAGATTTCTCCTGATGCAGACATGATGCCTCTTACCCTTTTTGTAGTTAAATACGGTGACCGTTAAATACGATAACTGTTAAGTACGGTAGCCGCTTATCACGGCCGGTGCCAATATCTGCACAATCAGCACCGCTAAATAGGTTAAACCGAGTGGCGTAAACGCTGCTTTAAACAGCCCTAATGCCACAATCAGCAAAATTATCGTCATGATAACTTTTAACCCTTCGCCAATGGCAAATGACCACGCAACACGACCCGGAGCAGCTGTTTTTGCCTGATGGCGGCAAGCAAACAACATAAATATGGCACTGGGTAACCAGGCTGCCAACCCTCCTGCCAAAGCAGAAGCACTCCATTCCAGGCTTCTAAAACCAAAAACAGCACTGAGAACAACAAAAGTCATTAACTGCAACAACAGTAACTTTCGTGCAATTTTCCCACTATAAAGGGATACAGACATGACGTTTGTTCTCTCCGAACCACACTAAAGGCATATTAAGTGAGGTATAGAACTGCCTTTTACCCCATTGAGTCAAGCAGCAAAAAACGAGCAAATTATACGGGCCACTCAAACGAATTCAATCGATAAGTAACGAAAAGGTGAACAATTATTCAATTTTTTTACTTTCTGGCTCTTTTCAGCAGATTGCTCTCGGAATATAGGCCAAATTCAATTGTCTGACGATTCCAATTATTATCAATAAAGCGTGCAACTGATCACAAAACTTAAAACAAAACGATTTATAGCCCATAACAGCCTGCTTTGTCTTTAACGAAAAGAGCCATTAAAAACTTTTATAAATCATAATGTTAAATTTAAACCATTATCAAACAACTTATCTACTTAGATAAAACTTACCGTTGACATTTCAGATAATAATCCAGCAACACTTCGGACACATAAGAAGAATGATATCTTCGATAAAATAATGACCAGGGTGACTATTTGATCATCTTCAATATGATTATGTCGTTCATTACTGCTGATATTGTAAACAAGGCGTGAAATATAATCTTTCCGAACTATAGTCAGCGGATAAATAATAGCCAATATTAAAAGTGCTACCGCAGACAATTCACCTTACTTACTCTAAGGATTTATTACATTTTTTTGATAAATAACAAAGTTAGTTTGACTTAAGAATAACCAAATGACGTTCACCGTCCAACTCTGGTACCCGCAGTCGAACAACCGACTCAACAACTATCCCTTCAGGCAATGTTGCTAATTCATCATCCGGCCTTACCCCTTTAAGCGCATAAAAGCGCCCTTCAGGCTTAGCGGGCAAATGATGACACCAGGACAGCATATCTTGTAAGGATGCAAATGCACGGCTTATTACACCATCAAATGGCGGTTTTGCGGCAAAGTCCTCAACACGGCTTTGTACCGGTTCGATATTGCTTAACCCTAACTCATGCTGTACCTGACGTAAAAAGCGAACACGCTTACCCAAGCTATCAAGCAAAACGAAGTGTGCATCGGGCCGCACGATGGCTAACGGTATCCCTGGAAGCCCAGGCCCAGTGCCGACATCAATAAAACGGCTGCCTTGCAAGTGTGGGTTAACGACAATGCTATCCAGTATATGCCGCACCAGCATTTGCATTGGGTCACGCACTGAAGTCAGATTATAAGCTTTGTTCCACTTATCAAGCAGTTCCACATAGCCTATCAATTGGTGTTTTTGCTGATCGGGTAACTCAATACCTGCTGCACTCAGCAGGGAATCTAATTTTTTTAACACAACAGTATCCTCTGACTGAAAAAACTCTGTCAGCGTGTAATAAGCCAATATGTGGAATGATAATCTAGCTTAGCAGTGGTTTGAATAGTGAGTTGTGGCCTGAATTACCGGGCTGCTTATTCTTGCAACCCGGCAAATGTTTGATGGTTACGCGCTACGGCGCAACAAACCTTGTTTTTTCAGCCAAACCAACAAGATGGAAATTGCCGCAGGTGTAATGCCTGAAATACGTGAAGCTTGCCCGATCGAGTTAGGTTTATGACCATTCAATTTAGCAATAACTTCATTCGACAAACCAGACACTTGGCGATAATCGAGATCAGCGGGCAATAAGGTATTCTCATTCCGTAACTGTTTTTCGATCTCTTCCTGCTGACGGGCAATATACCCTTCATATTTAACCTGAATCTCAACCTGATCTGCTGCTTGGGGATCAGTTAATGCCGGGCCAAATGAAGGCAACGTTGTTAACAAACGATAGTCGATTTCAGGGCGACGCAGTAATTCTTCCCCATTGGCTTCTTTTGACAATGGAGCTTTCAGCACCGCATTGATTTCAGCTACGTTCTCAGAATGAGGATGAACCCAGATATCACGCAGGCGTTGGCGTTCTTTTTCAATTTGCTCAATTTTTTGGCTAAAGTGAGCCCAGCGAGCATCATCGACCAACCCTAACTTACGGCCCATTTCAGTCAAACGCAGATCCGCGTTGTCTTCACGCAGCATCAAACGATATTCCGCTCGTGACGTAAACATACGGTACGGCTCTTTGGTGCCGAGGGTGCTTAAATCGTCCACCAGCACGCCAAGGTAAGCTTCATCGCGGCGAGGTGACCATCCATCTTCATCGTTGGCGAAACGGCCAGCATTGAGGCCTGCAAGCAGCCCTTGAGCCGCAGCTTCTTCATAGCCAGTAGTGCCATTGATTTGCCCGGCAAAGAACAAACCCTGGATATATTTACTTTCCAGAGTCGGTTTCAAATCACGAGGATCAAAGAAATCATATTCAATGGCATAACCAGGACGAACGATGCGTGCATTTTCCAGCCCTTTCATCGAGCGGACTATCTGCATCTGAACATCAAAAGGCAAGCTGGTAGAAATACCGTTTGGGTAGATCTCATTACTGGTCAGACCTTCAGGTTCAAGGAAGATCTGATGTGAATTACGATCAGCAAAGCGCATGACTTTGTCTTCGATCGACGGGCAATAGCGTGGCCCGATCCCCTCAATGATCCCCGCATACATCGGGCTGCGATCCAGGTTATTACGGATCACTTCGTGGGTTTTTTCATTGGTGTAGGTGATATGACACGCCATTTGTTCTGGATGCTGGCTAGCATTCCCCAGGAATGAGAATACCGGAATGGGGGTATCGCCCAGTTGTGGGGCCAATTGGCTAAAATCGATAGTGCGTGCATCAATACGCGGTGGCGTACCGGTTTTAAGGCGATTAACCCGTAGCGGTAATTCACGCAGGCGTTGTGACAACGAGATGGATGGCGGATCACCTGCACGGCCGCCGCTGTAGTTCTCAAGGCCAATATGAATTTTGCCATCGAGGAAAGTGCCGACGGTTAAAACCACAGCCTTAGCGCGGAATTTTAACCCCATTTTGGTCACAGCACCGACCACACGATCGTTTTCAACAATCAGATCTTCTACCGGCTGTTGGAAAATCATCAAGTTAGGTTGGTTTTCCAATGCGGTACGAACAGCCTGGCGATACAGAACACGGTCGGCTTGGGCTCGAGTTGCTCTTACCGCTGGCCCTTTGCTGGCGTTTAGTATCCTAAACTGAATACCGGCCTGGTCAGTTGCCATTGCCATTAACCCGCCCAGAGCATCGATCTCTTTTACCAAATGCCCCTTACCAATACCGCCAATCGCTGGGTTACAAGACATTTGTCCCAACGTGTCGATATTGTGCGTCAGCAATAAGGTCTGACGTCCCATGCGTGCCGCTGCCATTGCAGCTTCCGTGCCGGCATGACCACCACCAATGATGATGACGTCAAATTGATCTGGATAAAACATGGTACTGCACCTCGCCGTTATGCGAATTTCTGTGTTTGCCCTGGGGTGGGGGATTCTACTCAAGTTTAGACGATCGACCAAGCAGCTTAGGATCGCTCTTAATTAAAAGAAGATCTTTTTATTTAAAGATCTCTTTATTAGATCTCTTATTAGGATCATGACCTTCTGTGGATAAGTGATTATTCACATTTAAGATCATGTGATTAAGGAGGATCGTTTGCTGTGAATGATCGGTGATCCTATTGCGTATAAGCTGGGATCTAAATGGCATGTTATGCACAGGCACTTTAAGTCACTAAGGTTGTTATGTGGATATGTACTGCTTATACCCTGCTTTCAAGCTTACTTATCCACATTCGTTCGCGTGATCTTTAAGCAAATTAGAGTAAATTAATCCAGTTTTTAACCCAAATCTCTGCCGGATCCTCAGGAATTTCATGTTTGATGACGTCAATTTCTAAAATATCACCCACACGAATGGCTCCCTGGATGATCAGTTGCTGATCCAATTTTCTGACCGCACCACAGAAAGTGTCATATTCTGAACTGCCCAAACCAACAGCACCAAAGCGAACCTGTGAGAGATCCGGTTTCTGCTGCTCGATTTGTTCTAATAAGGGTTGAAGATTGTCTGGCAGATCACCTGCACCATGAGTGGAAGTGATAATTAGCCACATACCATCCAGGGTCAGCTCGTCTAATTCCGGACCATGCAGAGTTTCTGTCGTGAAACCCGCCTCTTCTAATTTCTCAGCTAAATGTTCAGCAACGTATTCAGCACTGCCAAGCGTACTGCCACTGATCAAGGTAATGTCAGCCATAAAGAACCCAACCGAAGTAATGAACCAGTATTGTACGCTGTGAATCAGCTGGGATCTACCTGTGGATAATGTGGGTATAGTTATTTAGTGCTCAGGGCACGATGGTACGCATGATGGGGTTTTGCAGGGAAATAAGAGTCTCGGTTGACTGGATCTCATCAATAGTTTGGATCTTGTTGATAAGTACCTGTTGCAGTGCATCTATCGATTTACACATGACCTTAATAAAGATGCTGTAATGGCCAGTGGTGTAATAGGCCTCGACAACTTCTTCTAAACTTTCCAGTTTTTTTAATGCAGAAGGGTAATCTTTGGCACTTTTCAAAATGATGCCGATGAAGCAACACACGTCATAACCCAGCTGTTTTGGATTAACGTGAACACAAGCTGCGGTGATAATCCCTGCCTGACGCATTTTTTCAACTCGGACATGAATTGTTCCTGGGCTAACACCAAAATTTTTAGCTAATTCTGCATAAGGCGTGCGCGCATTTTCCATTAATGCGTTCAGGATGCCACGATCGAGATTATCGATTTGATAAATTTCACTCATATTAACCCCCTTTTTTTATCGATTATTTAATTATAGATACATAAAAATGAATGATTAAAAGTGAAAAGGCAATATTGTTTGCTGGATATTGAATTTAACCCTCATTATGTTGCTTAATCGATGACAAGCCAAACGGCACAACAGACAATTTGCATAATCGACAGCAACGAATTGAGAAAACGACAATGAAAAAGCAATTTATCCAAAAACAACAACAGATCAGTTTTGTAAAATCCTTCTTTTCCCGTCAATTAGAGCAGCAATTGGGCCTAATTGAGGTGCAGGCACCTATCCTGAGCCGTGTGGGTGACGGTACCCAAGATAACCTGTCTGGTTCAGAGAAAGCCGTTCAGGTAAAAGTAAAAAGCTTGCCAGACGCAACTTTTGAAGTTGTTCATTCATTAGCTAAATGGAAGCGTAAAACCTTAGGTCGCTTTGATTTTGGTGCTGACCAAGGAATTTATACCCATATGAAAGCATTGCGTCCTGATGAAGATCGCTTGAGCGCCATTCATTCCGTGTATGTCGATCAGTGGGATTGGGAGCGCGTCATGGGTGATGGCGAGCGCAACCTGGCTTACCTGAAATCTACTGTTAACAAAATCTACGCGGCTATTAAAGAAACTGAAGCAGCGATCAGTGCAGAATTTGATATAAAACCTTTCTTGCCAGAACAGATTCATTTTATCCACAGTGAAAGCCTGCGCGCTAAATTCCCTGATCTGGATGCGAAAGGTCGCGAACGCGCCATTGCTAAAGAGCTGGGTGCTGTTTTCTTGATTGGGATTGGCGGTAAATTGGCTGACGGTAAATCTCATGATGTTCGTGCCCCGGATTATGATGACTGGACCTCTCCGAGTGCAGAAGGTTTTGCTGGGCTAAACGGTGACATTATTGTCTGGAACCCCGTGCTGGAAGATGCTTTTGAAATTTCATCCATGGGCATTCGCGTCGATGCTGAAGCACTGAAACGCCAATTAGCTCTAACATCAGATGAAGATCGTCTGAAACTGGAATGGCATCAATCGCTGCTGAAAGGTGAAATGCCGCAGACTATTGGTGGCGGTATCGGTCAGTCTCGTTTAGTGATGTTATTGTTGCAACAACAACATATTGGTCAGGTCCAATGTGGGGTGTGGGGGCCAGAAATCAGCGAGAAAGTTGAAGGTCTATTGTAATAACATCCGCCAGAATTTCTCTTTATTATTTCAACCCGCTATGGCTCATGCAGCGATAGCGGGTTTTAACGTCATAAACGTAAGTGGGTTCTTTAATCTATGCTGTAGGTGGCATAATAATAGAATATTCACCTTATAAGGTTAGCTGACGTTATGGCCCGGTTTCATCCACTTAGACATTACTCACATGCTCGTCCAAGATTATTATTATCCGTTGGTGCGGGAATAATCGCTTACTTTCTGTTGCCATCACATTTCACTGTATTACTGCGTGTGATGGTGAGTTGGAATATTTTCGCGTGGCTCTATTTGTTGTTTTTATGGCTGCAATTATTGCGCAATGATCCGAAAAAAATCAGATTAATAGCTCGTGTGCAGGATGAAAGTGCCAGTATGGTGCTAAGTATTGTTAGTATGGCGTGTTTGGCGAGTATTCTGGTTATTCTGTTTGAGTTAAGCACGGCGAATCAGTTATCGGGTTCGGCCAAAGCATTCCATTTAGTCCTCACTGGAATGACATTATTGGTCTCGTGGTTACTATTGCCAACCGCTTTTACTATGCATTATGCCCATTTATTTTATTTATCCCGCGATGAGTCAGACGCTGTTCTCCCGTTAATTTTCCCTAAAGAGGTTACTGAGCCTACTTATTGGGATTTTCTTTATTTTTCATTCACTATTGGTGTCGCTTCCCAAACCGCTGATGTCTCGACTGGCACGTCAGATATCCGTCGTGTGGTGCTATTGCAGTCAGTATTATCCTTTATTTTCAATATGACGATCTTGGGATTATCAATTAACGTCGGGGCAGGGTTACTGAACTAGAATAGTTTCTTAGCGCTTCCAGCGGCGCATTAAACGGCTTTTTAACCCGGTATCAAAGCGCCAGATATGATCGAAAATCCGCATGATACCGGGCTTGCCATAGGCCGACATTGCCACGGCATGGAACCGGTGTTGATGGGCTTGCTGCTGGATTTTAATTTTTCTGATCAGCTCTTCAGGTAAGCGCTGGGCAATGAAATCTGAAATAATCACTGCATCGGCATCATACCAATCTCGCTCTTCCATTTTGCTCAGAGTGCTGGATAAGCAGGCCGCCAGATCGGTGCCGCCACGAAAATGTTGGCTGAGAAAGCGTATCGCCTGCTCAATACCACTGGCTGATGATAGCTCGTAGTGAATGATTTCAGTGGCGAACAGCATGATGTAACAGCGGCGATTATCCTCCAGCGCAATACGTAGCAGGGCTAGACAGAAAGCTTTGGCACACTGCTCGTTGAAGCCACCCATCGAACCCGATGTATCGACACAGACAATAAAGGGGCCGCGGGGTTGTTCGTCATGACTTTTAAGGCTGATAGGGCGCTGTAAGGTTTTTTCCTGCCAATTATCACCTTGTAAGCGATAGGTGAGTAAACGTCGCTCCAGTAAGCGGCGATAAAACTCAAACTCTAACTCACTCATTCCTAACATGACCAACTCGGTCGGCAATAATCGTAGAATATCATTGCTCTGGTGAATGCCACTGACCTCTTCTGGCACGGTATCAGGTTGGCGAACCATCACGGTATAAGGCTCAAAGCGGGCATCAGGGGTAGGTTGCGCTTTGGCGGATCGACTGCGCCCCAATTGCTCTGCAAGTTGCTGTAATTCCGGCTGCTGTTGCAGAAAATCGCCATATTGCAGCAATAACTGATAATCACCACGCTGTAAATGCCCTTGGCTCATATCCCAAAGCCGCCCTGCCGCCCCATCATTGGTTGCAAGAATAGGTTCCAAAGCACCACTGAGCGCAAGCCGCTGTTGTAACTCAGCTAAAAGTTGCTCTCGCTCTTGTTCCAGTAGTTGATGATGGATGGTGATGGTTTGTAAGGTTAGGCTGACACGCCAGCGCTGTAAAAAGAGAGTTTGAAAGCTATCACCGGTTTGGGGATTTCTCTCTAAATCAGCGGTATGCAGCAATGTTTTAGCTTGTGTGGCGAAAGGGGAATGCCATTGTTGCAGTTGCACCATAATCTGCGGGAGATGGGCATAAAATAGCGGGCTATCTTCCAATTGACTCTGTTGGTATAAAGCAAACTCGTTTGCCAGACCAGCGGGAACTTTTGCCTCCCGAATTCGCTGTTGTAAGTTTTGCTTCCAGCCGGGGATATCCTTCATTAATGCCCGTTTAATGCGCGGAAATTTTTCAAAGAATATGGCTAACTGCGGTGAGGCCAGTAGCCCCACCACCATCTCTTCGATAAGCTCACTTTCACTTATCGATAGCAGCAAATCCAGTGTCGCCAGGCTGAGCATAGATCAATGACCGCGTAGTTTTTGTTGTAGCTGTTTCACTTGCTCAGCCACATTCAATAAGCTGGCTTCTATTTTTGCTAACCAAGAGGACGGCGTAAACAAGCAAGGTTGATGTTGACTGAATAGCCGCCGTTGCTCTGCCAGGCTATTTTCCAATTCCGCCAACTCCACCAGCAGCTCGGGGGGCACACTGGCAGTGGAAGCTCCGGGTTGCGACAATATTGATGATTGGCGACTGACATCCAGCACCGTGATATGCAGTTGATCATCAACTTCAGCATCAATAGATTGGGCATAACCGACACCATTTAATTTGGCACGTAAAACCCCACCTTTATTTAACCATTGAACCAGCATATCTTTCTCTATTTGCAGATGATTGACCTGAATGTCATGCAAGCTGAGTGGTTTTTGCAAAAATAGTGTCAGGGTGCTATCAGTAAGATGGTCTGGCAGAGAATATTGCGGTTTACGGCTGAACATACCGCTTTGTTTGGTCACCGTCAGTGCTTGATGGTCACTTTGCTGCTGTTGGTGCTTCAACCATTGAGCATGTATATGCTGGAGCTTCATTAATAGGCTTTGTTGCTGATACCCCTGTTCAGTTAGCAACTGTTCAAGCTGTTGCTGTAGCAATTTAAGTGAACTTAAATCATGCCATAAGCAATCTTTCAGCAAAATTAAGTCTATTGGCGTTATTTCATCTCGCCCGCTGAAGAAGGCGCTAGCTTGCAGTAAACGCAGAGCCTTTTTCCATCGCCGGTCAGAGACATACGGCGCTTGCTCTTGTGCGCTGAGCTGCTGACGTAGCTGAAAAATAAGCTCAAAACAGTTATCCGGTAGGGCTATTTTGTCTATTAAGGGCTGCCACTGATAAAACTCTTCATCGCTGATACTGAGATTTTCAGCTACCGGATTATGATTTTCATTTTGTCGGCTGAGAAGCAATGAGCGGAAATTCTGCTTTTCTTGCACGCGATCCAGCCATAGGCGGATCAGCATTCGGTCATAAAGCGCTTCCAGGCTGCTATCTGCATCGGGTAATTCGTTAGAGGCCGTCACTAACAAGCGCATCGGGATACTGTCTTCTCTATCACCATTACGAAAGCGTCGTTCATTAATAGCGGTCAGCAAAGTATTTAGAATGGCTGGGCCTGCTTTCCAAATTTCATCCAGAAATACGATTTCAGCTTCGGGTAAATAACCTCCAGTCATGCGCTGATAGCGCCCCTCTTCTTTCAGAGCTTGAATAGATAGTGGGCCAAATACTTCTTCCGGTGTCGAAAAACGGGTCATCAGATATTCAAATGCCCGGGCATTTCTAAAAGCAAATTTTAGGCGTCGAGCAATCAGACTTTTAGCAATCCCCGGTGGGCCGAGCAGGAATACGCTTTCGCCACTTAGTGCGGCCAGTAAACACAAGCGGATAGCTTCCTGTCTTTCATACAGACCACTTTCAAGGGCACTGCTCAAACGGGAGATTCTTTCTGCTAATTGTGATGATTGCGCCATAATTGCTCTATATGTTCCGTTAGTTGATTAATTTTTACCTGATCAGGGGGAATAGATCCTCTTTTTCTTAGCGGTATAGCATTTTTTTCTTAATAGGATAGCTCATTGATTAGTAATATTTTTATATCATCACCTATTTGTAGTCGATCTATTTTCGTACTTTTTGTTGTTTGATTTAAGAGTAGGCAATCTATTGAAATGGTGCATACTGTGCGCCTTTTGGCAGGCGTATAAGAATACATAACAGGCAGTAGCGATGACTAAGTGCACGCATCGGCTTATGGATGTTCTAGCAAAAAGAAATCAATTATGAGCACAGAACATAAAAAACAATCTTTATCGGCGGTAACCCTGGCTGCAATAGGGGTCGTTTATGGTGATATTGGTACCAGCCCACTCTATACCCTGAGAGAGTGTTTTTCTGGTCATTATGGTTTTGATGTCCGTCCTGATGTGGTATTTGGTTTTTTATCACTGATCTTCTGGATGTTAATTCTGATTGTCTCGGTTAAATATCTGACCTATGTCATGCGCGCGGATAACGCCGGTGAAGGGGGGATTTTAACGTTAATGTCTTTGGCTGGGCGTAATACCTCTTCCAGAGCCACTTCAATTTTGGTTATTCTCGGCTTAATTGGCGGTAGCTTCTTTTATGGCGAGGTGGTTATCACGCCAGCCATATCCGTTATGTCGGCTATCGAAGGGCTGGAAATTGCCGCACCTGCACTTGATCCTTATATTGTCCCCTGCTCGATTGCTGTTTTAACCCTGCTGTTTGTTATTCAAAAACACGGTACCGGTAGCGTGGGTAAATTATTTGCCCCGGTGATGCTGGTTTGGTTCCTGACACTGGCGCTGCTGGGGTTGCGCAGCATTATCGCGAACCCAGAAGTATTGGCTGCACTGAATCCTAAATGGGCAATCAGCTTCTTTACTGAATATAAGTCTGTTTCTTTCTTTGCCCTTGGTGCGGTGGTATTGGCAATTACCGGGGTGGAGGCTTTATATGCGGACATGGGGCACTTTGGTAAATTTCCTATTCGATTGGCGTGGTTTACTGTGGTCTTACCGTCATTGGTGCTGAATTATTTTGGCCAGGGCGCGTTATTATTGAAAAACCCAGAAGCTATCAAAAACCCCTTCTTCCTACTCGCCCCTGACTGGGCATTGATTCCACTGTTAATACTGGCAACGTTGGCGACGGTAATTGCCTCACAGGCTGTCATCTCCGGTGTATTCTCCCTGACCCGGCAAGCCGTCCGTTTAGGCTATTTGCCGCCGATGCGTATTATTCATACCTCGGAAATGGAGTCAGGCCAGATATATATCCCGGTGATTAACTGGACACTGTATCTGGCGGTGGTATTGGTGATTGTCGGCTTCGAACGTTCCAGTAATTTGGCAGCGGCTTATGGTATCGCGGTGACGGGCACGATGGTTATTACCAGTGTTCTGTTCTGCACCGTGGCACTGAAAAACTGGCACTGGAATCGCTTCTTTGTCTACTTCTTGCTGGTGGCATTATTGGTTATTGATGTGCCGATGTTCTCTGCTAACGCATTGAAATTGTTCTCCGGTGGTTGGTTACCACTGTCATTGGGCCTGGTGATGTTTATCATTATGACCACTTGGAAGAGTGAGCGTTTCAGCTTGCTGCGCCGTATGCACGAACACGGTAACTCACTGGAGGCGATGATTGCCTCATTGGAGAAATCGCCTCCGGTACGTGTTCCTGGCACGGCGGTGTATATGTCTCGGGCGATGAATGTCATCCCGTTTGCATTACTGCATAACCTTAAACATAACAAAGTGTTACATGATCGGGTTGTTCTACTGACACTGCGAACTGAAGATGCGCCTTATGTCCATAATGTTAATCGAGTGACTATCGAGCAGCTCTCTCCGACATTCTGGCGGGTTGTGGCGAGTTACGGTTGGCGCGAAACTCCGAATGTGGAAGAGATTTTCCATCGCTGCGGTTTGGAGGGGTTACCTTGCCAGATGATGGAGACCTCATTCTTTATGTCCCACGAGTCACTTATCTTGACCAAACGGCCGTGGTATCTGTTTTTGCGCGGCAAACTGTTTATTGCCCTTAGTCGTAATGCGCTGCGTGCCGCCGATCAGTTTGAAATCCCACCGAATAGGGTGATTGAGCTGGGGACGCAGGTAGAGATTTAACTTAGAAGGCCGTTAGACATAACGGCCTTTTTCACATTCATCATTCCCATTTTTCATTTGTTCGGCGAAACGTTTCGATGGCGATCACAATTTCACCCAATTGGGTTTGCCTTCTGCTGCCATTTTTCTAAACTCAGTATCAGCGAAACGTTTCGCTGTTGGGGTAGAAAATGAAAAAAGGTGCATTACTAAATTCTGATATTTCCGCTGTTATCTCTCGCTTGGGCCATACCGATCAGATTGTGATAGGTGATGCGGGGCTGCCAATACCGGCAACCACCACGCGTATCGATTTGGCACTGACTCAAGGCGTCCCTGGATTCCTTCAGGTTTTTGAGGTGGTAACACAAGAAATGCAGGTTGAGAGTGCTTACCTTGCGCAGGAGATTGTTAAAAATAACCCGCAACTCCATGAAACGTTACTCGCACAACTATCACAACTTGAGCAACACCAGGGAAACCAAATTGCTTTGCACTATATCAGCCATGAGGCTTTTAAAGAGCAGACCAAACAAAGCCGGGCAGTGATTCGTAGCGGGGAATGTTCCCCCTTTGCTAACATTATTCTCTGCTCCGGCGTAACTTTCTGAGGCGTTTATGCAACCTTTGCTGCAACTGAAAGGGATTGATAAAGCCTTTCCCGGCGTCAAAGCACTCTCAGGTGCTGCGCTAAGTGTCTATCCTGGTCGGGTGATGGCACTGGTAGGCGAAAATGGGGCCGGAAAATCGACCATGATGAAAGTGCTGACCGGCATCTACAATAAGGATGCCGGCAGCCAGCATTTTTTGGGTAAAGAAGTGGTGTTTAATGGCCCGAAAGAGTCGCAGGAAGCGGGTATCGGCATTATTCATCAGGAACTTAACCTGATTCCACAGTTAACCATCGCAGAAAATATCTTTTTAGGGCGCGAGTTTGTTAATCATTTTGGCGGCATTGATTGGAAAAAAATGTATGCCGAAGCTGATTTACTGTTGGCGCGCCTTAATATCAGCTACAGCAGCCATCGGCTGGTGGGCGAGCTTTCTATTGGTGATCAGCAAATGGTGGAAATCGCCAAAGTGCTGAGCTTTGAATCCAAAGTCATCATTATGGATGAGCCTACCGATGCCCTGACTGACACCGAAACAGCCTCTTTATTTAATGTCATTAAAGAGCTGAAAGCGGAAGGTCGCGGCATTGTTTATATTTCCCACCGCCTTAAAGAAATCTTTGAGATTTGCGATGACGTCACGGTATTCCGTGATGGGCAGTTTATCGCCGAAAAACCGGTTAATACACTAACTGAAAACGCTCTGATTGAAATGATGGTTGGCCGTAAATTGGAAGAGCAATACCCGCGTCTGAATTTACCGCGCGGCGAAAAACGTTTACAGGTCAAACAGCTATGCGGCCCTGGGGTCGAGAATGTCAATTTTACTCTCTACAGTGGCGAGATCTTGGGAGTGGCTGGCCTGATGGGCGCTGGCCGCACTGAGCTGATGAAAATCATCTATGGTGCGCTGCCGCGTAAATCGGGCTTTGTGATGTTGGATGGCCGTGAAGTCGTGACTCATTCACCGCAGGACGGTTTAGCCAATGGCATTGTTTATATTTCTGAAGACCGTAAACGGGATGGTTTAGTACTCGGAATGTCAGTTAAAGAGAATATGTCTTTGACTGCATTGCGTTATTTCAGCCGTTCAGGCGGTTCGCTCAAACATGCTGATGAACAGCAGGCGGTAGCGGATTTCATTCGTCTATTTAATATCAAAACGCCTTCCATGGAACAGCCGATTGGTTTGCTGTCCGGTGGGAATCAGCAAAAAGTGGCTATCGCCCGCGGTCTAATGACTCGGCCGAAAGTTTTGATCCTTGATGAACCGACTCGCGGTGTCGACGTCGGGGCCAAAAAAGAGATCTACCAGTTAATCAATCAATTCAAACAAGAAGGGCTGAGCATCATATTGGTCTCCTCGGAAATGCCGGAAGTGTTGGGCATGAGTGACCGCATCATTGTGATGCATGAAGGTCAGCTAAGCGGCGAGTTCTCTATTGAACAGGCTACCCAGGAAGTGTTGATGGCTGCTGCCGTCGGCAAGCGCGATTTATTGGAAAAATAATTTATTTAGACTCTCAATAATTCGAGTTGCAGGAAGCCAACGCACATGCAGCTTGCAATATGATGAGTAGAGCAGGAGTCATCAGATATGAGTTCCCAGACTATCAATACAAAGCGCTGGTTCAGTAAAGAATGGTTATTAGAACAAAAATCACTGATTGCGCTGCTGGTGCTGATTGCTGTGGTTTCGTCACTAAGCCCGAACTTCTTTACCCTGAATAACATGTTTAACATTCTCCAGCAGACTTCCGTCAACGCCATTATGGCCGTCGGGATGACACTGGTTATCCTAACTTCAGGGATTGACCTGTCAGTGGGGTCATTACTGGCGCTGACTGGCGCTGTTGCGGCCTCCATTGTCGGGTTGGAAGTTAATGCGCTGGTTGCCGTGGGTGCCGCGCTGGCGCTGGGGGCGTTTGTCGGCGGTATCACTGGGGTGATTGTGGCTAAAGGCAAAGTGCAGGCCTTTATTGCTACCCTGGTCATGATGCTGTTACTGCGTGGTGTCACCATGGTTTACACCAATGGTAGCCCGATAAACACCGGTTTTACTGATGTGGCAGATACCTTTGGCTGGTTCGGTATTGGTCGCCCATTGGGGATCCCAACGCCTATCTGGCTGATGGCAATTGTTTTTATTGCGGCATGGTACATGCTGCATCACACGCGTCTGGGTCGTTATATTTATGCGCTGGGGGGCAATGAGTCCGCAACACGCCTCTCTGGTATCAGCGTTGATAAAGTTAAAATTATTGTTTATTCACTCTGTGGGTTGTTAGCGGCATTGGCAGGGATTATCGAAGTTGCCCGCTTATCATCAGCACAACCTACTGCCGGTACCGGTTATGAACTGGATGCAATCGCAGCCGTAGTTCTGGGGGGTACCAGTCTTGCTGGGGGTAAAGGGCGGATCGTTGGCACCCTGATCGGCGCATTAATCCTCGGATTTTTAAATAACGGTTTGAATTTATTGGGTGTCTCCTCTTACTACCAAATGATCGTCAAAGCAGTGGTTATCCTGCTGGCGGTATTGGTAGACAATAAAAGCAGCAAATAACCTCTCTCCCTACAGGAATTGCGACCATGAAAATGAAGAAACTGGCTACTTTGATCTCTGTTGTTGCATTGAGCGCTACCGTCAGTGCTAACGCGCTGGCAAAAGACACCATTGCGTTGGTTGTTTCCACGCTGAATAACCCGTTCTTTGTTTCAATGAAAGACGGCGCACAAAAAGAAGCGGATAAACTGGGCTACAACCTGGTGATTTTGGATTCCCAAAACAACCCAGCTAAAGAATTAGCCAACGTGCAGGATTTAACTGTGCGTGGCACTAAATTGCTATTGATCAACCCAACTGATTCCGATGCCGTGGGCAACGCGGTTAAAATGGCCAATCAGGCCAACATTCCGGTCATTACTCTCGACCGTCTGGCTAATGCAGGCACGGTGGTGAGCCACGTAGCCTCTGACAACCGTTTCGGTGGCAAAATGGCCGGTGATTACATTGCTAAGAAAGTCGGTAGTGATGCCAAAGTCATTCAGTTGGAAGGGATTGCTGGTGCGTCTGCTGCTCGTGAGCGCGGCGAAGGCTTCAAACAATCAATGGAAAAAAACAAATTTCAGTTGTTGGCTAGTCAACCAGCAGATTTTGATCGGACTAAAGGTTTGAACGTTATGCAGAACTTGCTGACAGCTCATCCAGATGTTCAAGCTGTGTTTGCTCAGAATGACGAAATGGCACTGGGTGCTTTACGCGCCTTGCAGACTGCGGGCAAAACTGATGTGTTAGTGGTTGGTTTTGATGGTACTGACGATGGTATTAAAGCTGTCGAAAGTGGCAAAATGGGCGCAACTATTGCTCAACGCCCAGACCAGATTGGTGTCATTGGTGTACAAACTGCGGATAAGGTATTGAAAGGCGAGAAAGTCCAGGCCGTTATCCCAGTAGATCTGAAGTTAGTGACTAAATAATATCCTCATTCAATCAGTAGTTGTCATTCAATAAACCCAAGGTAATTGGAGTTGCAGGTAGGCAGCAAGTGAATGAATCACGATGAGCTGATTCAAATCAGTGATTCGGGTGAGTGAACGTAGCTAACACCCCTGCAACTTCAATGACAAAGGAATAAATACGATGGAAACAGGTAAACTGGTGGTCTTGGGCAGCATCAATGCCGACCATATTCTGAATATTGAGCAGTTTCCGCGTCCAGGTGAAACGGTGATCGGGAAGCAGTATAAAGTTGCTTTCGGTGGCAAAGGTGCTAATCAGGCCGTTGCTGCTGGCCGTAGTGGGGCGAATATCGCGTTTATTGCCTGTGTGGGTGAAGATGATATTGGTGACCGGGTACGTCTGCAATTAGCCAGTGACAATATTGATACCGCACCTATTGAGGCGGTAGCAGGCACCACCACAGGGGTAGCGCTGATTTTTGTTAATGGTGAAGGCGAGAACGTCATTGGTATTCATGCTGGGGCAAACTCGGCTGTAACACCGGAGTATCTTGGCCGTTATCAACAGCAAGTTATTGATGCCGATGCATTATTGATGCAACTGGAATCTCCACTTGAGACGGTTATCGCCGCCGCTAAATTGGCAAAACAGCATCAAACTCAGGTTATCCTGAATCCGGCCCCTGCACGCGAACTACCAGATGAGCTGTTATCGCTGGTGGATATGATTACTCCAAATGAAACAGAAGCTGAGCGCTTAACGGGCATTCATATTGAGCAGGATGATGACGCAGCGAAAGCCGCGCAAATTTTGCATGATAAAGGTATCGCCACTGTGATTATTACGTTGGGCAGCCGTGGAGTGTGGCTTAGCGAGCAAGGTCAGGGCAAATTAGTCGCTGGCTTTAAAGTTAATGCAGTAGATACCATTGCCGCCGGTGATACATTCAATGGCGCATTATTGACTGCATTACTGGAAGGGCAGGCAATGGGTTCAGCCGTCCGTTTTGCTCATGCTGCGGCTGCGATTGCAGTGACTCGCCCTGGCGCACAACCTTCCATTCCTTGGCGGGCCGAGATCGATAGTTTCTTACAAGATCGGGTATAACTTTGGCCACCATGAAAGATGTCGCTCGCTTAGCGGGCGTATCAACCTCTACTGTCTCACATGTTATTAATAAAAATCGTTTTGTTAGCGATCCTATTCGCGACAAAGTGCTGGCTGCCATCAAGCAACTTAACTATGCCCCATCTGCGTTAGCGCGTAGTTTAAAACTCAATGAAACCCGGACTATCGGCATGTTAGTCACTGCCAGTAGCAACCCGTTTTACGCTGAAGTGGTTCGTGGTGTGGAGCGTAGTTGCTATGAGCGCGGCTACAGTTTGATTTTGTGTAATACCGAGGGTGATATCGATCGCATGAGTCGTAGTATTGAAACTCTAATGCAAAAGCGCGTCGATGGTTTGCTACTGATGTGTACCGAAAGTCATCGCCCGTCGCAGGATATTCTGCGCTGCTACCCTTCTCTACCGATCATTATGATGGATTGGGCACCCTTTGAAGGAGTGAATGATGTCATTCAGGATAACTCTTTATTAGGTGGGGAAATGGCAACTTCGTACCTGATTGCCAGAGGATATACTCGTATCGCCTGTATTGCAGGCCCACAAGATAAAACACCGGCTAAAGAACGTTTGCAAGGATTCCGCCAAGCAATGGATCGCGCGGGTCTACCGGTGCTCCCTGATTATGAAGTGGCCAGTGATTTTGAATTTGGGGGCGGCTTGGTTGCCATGAAGCAGCTACTGGCATTGCCGCAACCCCCTGAAGCGGTCTTTACCAGTAATGATGCGATGGCGGTTGGGGTTTATCAGGCCTTACATCAGGCTGGGTTATCGATTCCGCAGGACATGGCGGTCATTGGTTATGATGATATCGAAATTGCACAATATATGACGCCACCGTTGACGACCATTCATCAGCCCAAAGATTCCCTCGGTGAGTTGGCTATTGATACTCTTATTCATCGGCTAAATAGCCCGGAAGCGGAACCACAAGTTCTGATTCTCACTCCCGAGCTAATCGAGCGCGGATCGGTCGCTACTCGTTAAACTTCACTCTCTGCGGGCTGCGTAACCTTTTTCACATTACGGCCCTGAATCAAGTTATCGCCATCTCTAGGTTTGAGTAATAAGAACACCATCGATGACAGCAATGTCACGGCACCCATCGTAATAAAGGTGTAGTGGAAGTGGTCAATATTATTTCCAAACGACAACCCATCGTAAAACCGCAAAACTACGGCACTGATGGCAACGCCAAAGCTAATCGCCAGTTGCTGGGTCACTGCTAAAACACTGTTACCTGAGCTGGCATTGTTATCGGTTAAATCAGCCAGAGTAATGGTGTTCATTGCCGTAAATTGTGTCGACATCGCCATACCCAATATAAACAGTGGCAATATCATCAACCAAGGTGACATGCCCGGCGATTGAAAAGCAAACAAGGCAATCAGTACACCGATAATAGCCGTAATGCCCACCAACACCGTGCGGTAACCCAGTGAACGTAAAACTTGAGTTACCGCTGATTTTGCCATCATCGAACCAATGGCGGTGGGGGCCATCATACAACCGGCAATAATAGCGGAATAACCAAACCCGACTTGCAACATGAGTGGCATCAGGAAAGGAACGCAGCCAGTGCCTAAACGTGAAGCTACATTACCCGCAATGCCGACGGAAAAGGTTCGGGTTTTAAACAGCGGCAAACCAATTAGCGGATTAGGATGGCCTTTGGCGTGGAATATATAGAAGAGCAGCATTAATAAACCGCCCAACAGCACAGCGGCTGGCAAGTAGCTGGCAATATCTGGGCGACCCATTATTTCCAGGCTCACGGATATCATAACCAAGCTGCTACCGAATAACAGAAAACCGATAATATCAAAGGCGCGTTTCGGCATAGTGAAGTCGGGCATATATTTACGGGCATAAAAGATACCCAGTAAGCCGATGGGAATATTAAGGATAAAAATCCAGTGCCATGTGGCGTAGGTGACCAATAACCCCCCTAATAATGGTCCCATGACAGGGCCGATTAATCCGGGGATGGTGACGAAATTTAATACTGGCAATAACTCACTGCGCGGATAAGCCCGGATAAGTGCTAGCCTGGCGACGGGCATCATCATGGCACCACCCACCCCTTGAATAACTCGGGATGCCACCAAAAATGGTAGAGAACCGGAAAGCGCGCACAGTAATGACCCCAGCGTAAATAATGAAACAGCCAAAATGAAAATGCGCCGAGTGCCGAAACGATCGGCCAACCAACCACTCACCGGAATCAACATTGCCACCGTGAGGGTATAGCTGATAATAGCTGACTGCATAGTTAGAGGTGAGCGATTAAGGCTTTCAGCAATTGAAGGGAGTGCCGTATTCAGTATGGTGGCATCCAAAGCCTGCATAAAGAAAGCCATGGCGGCTATCCAAGGGAGACCCGCCATGCTGCGCGCAGATTTTATCATTGTCCGTCCTGATTATATTGGGTGGGCGTGAGTACCCTCTCTGTCTATATATAGATATAAAGAACATCTGACCGTTAGTCTTTCTCTTTTAATAACACCTGACAAGCTACCAATGCACCTTGGCTATCGCCAGCCAGAATAGTATCGACAATATTTTGATGGTGTTGCAGCTTAATCACCTCATCGCCGGTAATAGAACGAAAGTAACTGTGATAAACCGAACTGAACAAATTAGCGAAAGACGTTAAAAATGGATTACCACTGGCTTCATAGATCAATTGATGAAATTGGGCATCCACTTGAATCCATCGTTCGCGATTAAAATGGGCATGCAGCTCGCACATTTCTGTCATTAACGATGTTAACAGGGCTTTTTGTTTTCCGCTGACATTGATAGCCGCCAGAGAACAGGCTTGAGGCTCGAGTGACCTCCTTAATATAAGGAAGTGTTGCATCACTTGATCGAAGTTCTCTCTGGTCATCCACCAGGTCAGCAACTCTTGGTCAAGGAAGTTCCAATTGGTTTGTGGCATCACTCGGGTGCCGATACGCGGACGCGGTAATAACATGCCTTTTGCGGCGAGCATCTTTACCGCTTCACGTACTGCGGTACGGCTGACACCAAATTGCTCCCCCAACTCTATCTCGCCAGGCAATATACTGCCGGCTTCATATTCCCCCGCAAGAATGCGCTGGCCAATTTTTTCGGCCAACAGATACGAAAGATTGCGCTGGGCGGCCTGCTGTTGGGTATTTAGTTGCATGGTGTTTTGTCCTATCTATCTTCTTATACTTCTATTTTACTCTACTGTTTAACTTGGGTAGTTAATGTTTAGCTTAATAATTGTTTAAATTCTGGCCTTTTACCCCATTTTTGCTGAAAAAAAACACGGTTGAAAATTTTTTTGAAATTAGGGGTTGCAGGCTGTCAGGAACTCCCTATAATGCGCCTCCACTGACTGGGAACAACGAAACAGACTTCGCCGGGTCAGGAAGAGAAATGATTGAGTTTGACTTCGAAAGAAACCAAATAAACTCTTGACTCTTCAGCGGGAAAGCGTATTATCTGCCTCCCGCGTTACCGTAAGATTCGCCGCAAGGCAAACGGGTAACGAACGCTCTTTAACAATTTATCAGACAATCTGTGTGGGCACTCGCAAGACGATATCGAAGCCTGTTTCGACAGGCAGAAGCAATATCAAAGTCTTGAAGAGTGACCAAAGCAGTACACATTTGAACTTCGGTTCGAATGCATATTTGCAGAAAGTAATCTTTGAGCATCGCTATGTTAATTCATAGCAAATCAAACAAATCTTAAATTGAAGAGTTTGATCATGGCTCAGATTGAACGCTGGCGGCAGGCCTAACACATGCAAGTCGAGCGGCAGCGGGAAGTAGTTTACTACTTTGCCGGCGAGCGGCGGACGGGTGAGTAATGTCTGGGAAACTGCCTGATGGAGGGGATAACTACTGGAAACGGTAGCTAATACCGCATAACGTCTTCGGACCAAAGTGGGGACCTTAGGGCCTCACGCCATCGGATGTGCCCAGATGGGATTAGCTAGTAGGTGGGGTAATGGCTCACCTAGGCGACGATCCCTAGCTGGTCTGAGAGGATGACCAGCCACACTGGAACTGAGACACGGTCCAGACTCCTACGGGAGGCAGCAGTGGGGAATATTGCACAATGGGCGCAAGCCTGATGCAGCCATGCCGCGTGTGTGAAGAAGGCCTTCGGGTTGTAAAGCACTTTCAGCGAGGAGGAAGGCCAATAACTTAATACGTTGTTGGATTGACGTTACTCGCAGAAGAAGCACCGGCTAACTCCGTGCCAGCAGCCGCGGTAATACGGAGGGTGCAAGCGTTAATCGGAATTACTGGGCGTAAAGCGCACGCAGGCGGTTTGTTAAGTCAGATGTGAAATCCCCGCGCTTAACGTGGGAACTGCATTTGAAACTGGCAAGCTAGAGTCTTGTAGAGGGGTAGAATTCGTGTAGCGGTGAAATGCGTAGAGATCTGGAGGAATACCGGTGGCGAAGGCGGCCCCGGACAAAGACTGACGCTCAGGTGCGAAAGCGTGGGGAGCAAACAGGATTAGATACCCTGGTAGTCCACGCTGTAAACGATGTCGACTTGGAGGTTGTGCCCTTGAGGCGTGGCTTCCGGAGCTAACGCGTTAAGTCGACCGCCTGGGGAGTACGGCCGCAAGGTTAAAACTCAAATGAATTGACGGGGGCCCGCACAAGCGGTGGAGCATGTGGTTTAATTCGATGCAACGCGAAGAACCTTACCTACTCTTGACATCCACAGAACTTAGCAGAGATGCTTCGGTGCCTTCGGGAACTGTGAGACAGGTGCTGCATGGCTGTCGTCAGCTCGTGTTGTGAAATGTTGGGTTAAGTCCCGCAACGAGCGCAACCCTTATCCTTTGTTGCCAGCACGTAATGGTGGGAACTCAAAGGAGACTGCCGGTGATAAACCGGAGGAAGGTGGGGATGACGTCAAGTCATCATGGCCCTTACGAGTAGGGCTACACACGTGCTACAATGGCAGATACAAAGTGAAGCGAACTCGCGAGAGCAAGCGGACCACATAAAGTCTGTCGTAGTCCGGATTGGAGTCTGCAACTCGACTCCATGAAGTCGGAATCGCTAGTAATCGTAGATCAGAATGCTACGGTGAATACGTTCCCGGGCCTTGTACACACCGCCCGTCACACCATGGGAGTGGGTTGCAAAGAAGTAGGTAGCTTAACCTTCGGGAGGGCGCTTACCACTTTGTGATTCATGACTGGGGTGAAGTCGTAACAAGGTAACCGTAGGGGAACCTGCGGTTGGATCACCTCCTTACCTCAGATACGCATTGCGCAGTGTCCACACAGATTGTCTGATGAATGTAAACGAGCAAGAGCACCTGTTGATGAGGGTGATGATTGTGTTGTAAGGCCTCGGTATCGAGTTTTTACTGCATCAGTCGTTCGAATGTGTCACCACATTCTCACCTTTACACAAAAATACTGAATCCATGATTCAGTAGAAATTTTTGTGTCCCCATCGTCTAGAGGCCTAGGACACTGCCCTTTCACGGCTGTAACAGGGGTTCGAATCCCCTTGGGGACGCCACTCCGATAATGAGTGAAAGACATTATCAACCGGTTCTTTATGAACTCAAAAGTATCTTAAAGATGACTTTAACAAGTCGTGTTTAAGATATTGCTCTTTAACAATCTGGAACAAGCTGAAAATTGAAACAATACAGCTGAAACTTATCTCTCCGTAGAAGTACTGAGATAAGGATTAACCTGTATTAGAGTCTCTCAAATAATTGCAATGCCAATGTGTTTATCATTGTTGCAGTGTGAGCGAGAAGATACTCAGCAAGGCGTACAGCGCACAGCAACCGGAGTGAACTCTACGTTCATGAGGATTGCGCGCACTGCACAACGACGCAGAGTGTGTTCGCAGCCACACCAATAAAGAAGAAACATCTTTGGGTTGTGAGGTTAAGCGACTAAGCGTACACGGTGGATGCCTAGGCAGTCAGAGGCGATGAAGGGCGTGCTAATCTGCGAAAAGCGTCGGTAAGGTGATATGAACCGTTATAACCGACGATACCCGAATGGGGAAACCCAGTGCAATTCGTTGCACTATTGCATGGTGAATACATAGCCATGCAAGGCGAACCGGGGGAACTGAAACATCTAAGTACCCCGAGGAAAAGAAATCAACCGAGATTCCCCCAGTAGCGGCGAGCGAACGGGGAGGAGCCCAGAACCTGAATCAGCATATGTGTTAGTGGAAGCGTCTGGAAAGTCGCACGGTACAGGGTGATAGTCCCGTACACAAAAATGCATACGTTGTGAGTTCGATGAGTAGGGCGGGACACGTGACATCCTGTCTGAATATGGGGGGACCATCCTCCAAGGCTAAATACTCCTGACTGACCGATAGTGAACCAGTACCGTGAGGGAAAGGCGAAAAGAACCCCGGCGAGGGAGTGAAATAGAACCTGAAACCGTGTACGTACAAGCAGTGGGAGCACCTTCGTGGTGTGACTGCGTACCTTTTGTATAATGGGTCAGCGACTTATATTTTGTAGCAAGGTTAACCGAATAGGGGAGCCGTAGGGAAACCGAGTCTTAACTGGGCGAATAGTTGCAAGGTATAGACCCGAAACCCGGTGATCTAGCCATGGGCAGGTTGAAGGTTGGGTAACACTAACTGGAGGACCGAACCGACTAATGTTGAAAAATTAGCGGATGACTTGTGGCTGGGGTGAAAGGCCAATCAAACCGGGAGATAGCTGGTTCTCCCGAAGGCTCTTTAGGTAGCGCCTCGTGAACTCATCTTCGGGGGTAGAGCACTGTTTCGGCTAGGGGGTCATCCCGACTTACCAAACCGATGCAAACTCCGAATACCGAAGAATGTTATCACGGGAGACACACGGCGGGTGCTAACGTCCGTCGTGAAGAGGGAAACAACCCAGACCGCCAGCTAAGGTCCCAAAGTCATGGTTAAGTGGGAAACGATGTGGGAAGGCACAGACAGCCAGGATGTTGGCTTAGAAGCAGCCATCATTTAAAGAAAGCGTAATAGCTCACTGGTCGAGTCGGCCTGCGCGGAAGATGTAACGGGGCTAAACCATGCACCGAAGCTGCGGCAGCGAACGTATCACCCAAGACAATTCACGGCAGTGGATAATGATTGACGGAGCGCAGCGACGTCAATGCGTCCAATAAAGTCGAGTTGGCTTAGGGATACGTTCGTTGGGTAGGAGCGTTCTGTAAGCCGTTGAAGGTGACCTGTGAGGGTTGCTGGAGGTATCAGAAGTGCGAATGCTGACATAAGTAACGATAATGCGGGTGAAAAACCCGCACGCCGGAAGACCAAGGGTTCCTGTCCACATTTAATCGGGGCGGGGTGGGTCGACCCTAAGGCGAGGCTGAAAAGCGTAGTCGATGGGAAACAGGTTAAGATTCCTGGACTTGGTGTTACTGCGAAGGGGGACGGAGAAGGCTAGGCTAGCGGGGCGACGGTTGTCCCGTTTTAAGCATGTAGGCGGAGCGACTTGGTAAATCCGGTTGCTTATCCACGCTGAGGTGTGATGACGAGCCACTACGGTGGTGAAGTAGTTGATGCCAAGCTTCGGGAAAAGCCTCTAAGCATCAGGTAACATTAAATCGTACCCCAAACCGACACAGGTGGTCAGGTAGAGAATACTCAGGCGCTTGAGAGAACTCGGGTGAAGGAACTAGGCAAAATGGTGCCGTAACTTCGGGAGAAGGCACGCTGGCATTAGGTAAAGGGACTTGCTCCCGGCGCCGAAGCCAGTCGCAGATACCAGCTGGCTGCAACTGTTTAATAAAAACACAGCACTGTGCAAACACGAAAGTGGACGTATACGGTGTGACGCCTGCCCGGTGCTGGAAGGTTAATTGATGGGGTCAGCCTTACGGCGAAGCTCTTGATCGAAGCCCCAGTAAACGGCGGCCGTAACTATAACGGTCCTAAGGTAGCGAAATTCCTTGTCGGGTAAGTTCCGACCTGCACGAATGGCGTAATGATGGCCAGGCTGTCTCCACCCGAGACTCAGTGAAATTGAACTCGCTGTGAAGATGCAGTGTACCCGCGGCAAGACGGAAAGACCCCGTGAACCTTTACTATAGCTTGACACTGAACATTGAGCCTTGATGTGTAGGATAGGTGGGAGGCATTGAAGTGTGGACGCCAGTCTGCATGGAGCCAACCTTGAAATACCACCCTTTAATGTTTGATGTTCTAACTCGGCCCCATAATCTGGGGTGAGGACAGTGTCTGGTGGGTAGTTTGACTGGGGCGGTCTCCTCCCAAAGAGTAACGGAGGAGCACGAAGGTTAGCTAATCACGGTCGGACATCGTGAGGTTAGTGCAAAGGCATAAGCTAGCTTGACTGCGAGAGTGACGGCTCGAGCAGGTACGAAAGTAGGTCTTAGTGATCCGGTGGTTCTGAATGGAAGGGCCATCGCTCAACGGATAAAAGGTACTCCGGGGATAACAGGCTGATACCGCCCAAGAGTTCATATCGACGGCGGTGTTTGGCACCTCGATGTCGGCTCATCACATCCGGGCTGAAGTAGGTCCCAAGGGTATGGCTGTTCGCCATTTAAAGTGGTACGCGAGCTGGGTTTAGAACGTCGTGAGACAGTTCGGTCCCTATCTGCCGTGGGCGTTGGAAGATTGAGAGGGGCTGCTCCTAGTACGAGAGGACCGGAGTGGACGAATCACTGGTGTTCGGGTTGTCATGCCAATGGCATTGCCCGGTAGCTAAATTCGGAAGAGATAACCGCTGAAAGCATCTAAGCGGGAAACTTGCCTCGAGATGAGTCTTCCCTGGGGCTTTAAGCCCCCTGAAGGAACGTTAAAGACTATGACGTTGATAGGCTGGGTGTGTAAGTGCAGCGATGCATTGAGCTAACCAGTACTAATGATCCGTGAGGCTTAACCTTACAACACCAAAGGTGTTTTGAATTTGAGAGATAGATATTTTCAGCGAAGTTCCGAGATTGGATTGGCTGGCTGCGTGATTAATACATGTAGCGGGTTAATTGAAACAGAATTTGCCTGGCGGCCATAGCGCGGTGGACCCACCTGAACCCATGCCGAACTCAGAAGTGAAACGCCGTAGCGCCGATGGTAGTGTGGGGTCTCCCCATGCGAGAGTAGGACACTGCCAGGCATCAAATCAAGCCGAGACCCCATGCCAAAAGCGTGGGGTTTTTGCTATGTGGGAAATAAAAAAACCAAAGAAAGAGCCTTCTGCTGAGCAGAGGGCTGAGGTTAATGACAAAGTGCCCGTAACGGTGAAAACAGGCAGATCGTAAAGACGCCGTAAAATCGTCCCTGATGGCTCGACCCGCGGCATCCTTGGCGCGGACGCTTTACTCTTCTACCTGCCTTCACCTTGCAAGATTGGGTTGTCGAGGTTTGTTAGCAGTCTGAGGCTAACCTGGCGGGCGGCCTTTTTTGTTTTATGGCTGTGATGGGTTGATTTGAAGCCAGCTACAAATGAAATCTGCAATTTGTTCAGGTTGATTAATATCTAATTGCTCCACAGCGGTCTCTATCAGTTCATCACTTGCCAAAGCAATAACATATTCATCAATCAAATCTGTGTAAGGCTTTCCTACCGCTTCTCGATAGAGGGCAATTTTATTGATTGGCTCATGTTTAAAACCTTCAACTAATATTAGATCGATAGTTGCAGCATCCAACCTGCTGGCAAGATAGTGTAGATCCAATGGTTTTTGTTCTGGTGTTTCTGTCATTAATGCCCAACGGCAATCACTAGCAACCAAGGTCTGATACGCACCGGCCTTACGCAGCTCATAACTATCCTTACCTGGCGTATCAATTTCCATATTGTGATGTGTATGTTTAATCAGACCTACCCGGATTTGCCGCTGTTGTAATAAAGGAATTAGGCTTTTGAGTAATGTTGTTTTACCTGTACCACTGTATGCAGCAATCCCTAACAGTGGTGGTGTTTTGCGACTCATAATTCTCCTCTTTTACTTTGTTCCCATAAGTCACAGTCAGCGGGAGTATTTAGGTTGCTGAATTGATCCTTTTGTCCACGGAATATTATGGGCTGAGCATTAACACTATCCATAAATATCATTAGCTTGCGATCACTTTTTGCTAAATATTCTGCAAGCAGTGATTTCAAGCTAACATGCATTAGCGCTAATGTTGGGTGTGCTCGCTCGCCATCGTGAACATAAGCTGCCAGTGCTTGCTGCTTTCCTTGCCAAAGTTGAGATACTAAATTACTTGGAAGCGCTGGAACGTCGCAAGGGGCAAACACAACCCATTCAGTAGGTGAATAGCTCAACCCTGCATGCATACCCGCCAATGGCCCGACAAAGCCAGTAATGATATCGCTAACGACGGGTACTCCACTAGCTTGATACAACTCTTGATTACGATTAGCATTAATAAGGAGATCGTTAACCTGAGGTTTTAATCTATCTATGACATATTGAAACAATGGTTTATCGTGAAGAAGAGTCAGTCCTTTATCATTACCTCCCATTCGGGAAGAACGGCCTCCCGCAAGAATAACGCCTGTAATATTGGGCTGCATTTCTATCACTCCGTTGCATTCAATTGACAGACGAATTGTATCTTTAAATAGCAGGATTGGTCAGGATTTACTTTTATTGACAATAGGCTCTCTTTCCCTGTGTGAATATCCCTGCTACTTTGTCAGCATATTTTTAAATAGGACAAATTTGCTATGAAATGCCATCGTGTTAATGAACTGATAGAGCTTTTACATCCAGCCTGGCAGCAAGAACCCGATTTAAATTTGGTGCAGTTTTTACAAAAGCTGTCAGAAGAAGCTGGTTTTGAAGGTGAATTTGCGGAGCTTACGGACGATATTCTTATTTATCATCTGAAAATGCGTGGTTCAGCATCAACAGAAGTGATTCCTGGCCTGAAAAAAGATTATGAAGAAGACTTTAAAACTGCCATATTGCGTGCCCGTGGCATCATTAAAGATTAGCTATACTCCTGTCTGCGTAGATAGGGGGCTTTGATGATACTATCTCTTATTCTCAGCGAGCCGCTGTCACTTACATAGACTGAATGTTGTTATGAACAGCTCTGCTTTTAATTTTCAGACATTGTCTCCTGACCTGATTATGGATGCTCTCGAAGGTGTGGGGTTGCGGGTAGATTCAGGATTAACTGCGCTCAATAGTTATGAAAACCGTGTTTATCAGTTTATGGACGAAGATCGTAAGCGATACGTGGTGAAATTCTACCGCCCTGAGCGCTGGAGCAGCGAGCAAATCCTGGAAGAACATCAGTTCTCGCTTGATTTGGCAGAGTCTGAAATCCCGGTGATAGCCCCATTGCAGCTCGATGGACGTACCTTGCATACTCATGGTGGCTTTTTCTTTACTGTTTTTCCGAGCGTTGGTGGGCGTCAGTATGAAATCGATAATCTTGATCAATTAGAGTGGGTTGGGCGCTATCTAGGCCGAATTCACCAGGTGGGCAGTGATGCTTTGTTTGTCGCTCGCTCAACGATAGGGATTGAGGAGTATCTGACAGAACCACGCCAATTGCTGGCCAGCAGCGAATTGGTACCAGCAAAACAGCGAGACAAATTTCTGGCAGCAACTGATCTGTTGATTAGCACCATCAAGCAGTATTGGCATACAGATTGGCAACCATTGCGGTTACATGGTGACTGCCACCCAGGCAATATTTTGTGGCGCGATGGGCCGATGTTTGTCGATTTGGATGATGCTCGAAATGGCCCGGCGGTTCAGGATCTTTGGATGTTGTTACATGGCGAGCGCCGTGAGCAACTGATCCAGTTAGATATCTTGTTAGAAGCTTATGGCGAGTTTGCTGATTTTGATCAGCGAGAACTTGCACTCATTGAACCGTTACGCGCGATGCGGATGGTTTATTACCTTGCATGGGTCGCCAGACGTTGGCAGGACCCGGCATTTCCTAAAAGTTTTCCGTGGATGGCGGAGTCTGATTTTTGGTTACAGCAGACTGCATCATTTACAGAACAGGTTAAGCTGTTGCAGGCACCCCCTTTGCAGCTGATGCCAATGTACTGAAATTAAATTAACGTACTAAAGCTAAGATAATGGAGATTCTTATAGTATGAAAAATGTATGGTTAGCACTCGTTGGCATGGTGATGGCATTCAGTGCATCGGCTGCACAATTTACTGATGGTACCCAGTACCAAACGTTAAACAAACCGGTAACCGGTGAGCCCCAAGTTTTAGAGTTTTTCTCTTTCTATTGCCCGCACTGCTACCAGTTTGAAGAGGTTTACCATGTTCCTCAAGCGGTAAAGAAAGCACTGCCGGAAGGGACTAAAATGACTCGCTACCATGTTGAGTTCCTTGGCCCATTGGGCAAGCAACTAACTCAAGCATGGGCTGTTGCTATGGCATTGGGCGTTGAAGAGAAAATCACTCCATTGATGTTTGAAGGTGTACAGAAAACACAAACGGTACAAACCCCTGATGATATCCGTAATGTATTTATCAAAGCAGGAGTGAGTGGTGAAGAATTTGATGCAGCATTAAACAGTTTTGTCGTTAAATCTCTGGTTGTTCAGCAGCAAAAAGCAGCTGAAGACTTAGAACTACGTGGTGTACCAGCCATGTTTGTTAATGGCAAATATATGATTAAAAACGATGGCATGGATACCAGCTCAATGGATACCTATGTTAAACAGTATGCAGATGTCGTTAAGTTCCTGCTGACTCAGAAATAATAGTATAAAAAGAGGGGCTGGATTTTATTAGCCCCTCTTTCAGTTATCTAATATCTACACACGTCAAATCTGTTTCTATCCCACTATAAAAACATCATGTTATCTAATGTGATAACCACCCTACTGAGTGCCGATATTTATTAATCTTAATGTTGTTTTTGATTGGTTTATCTATTCCGGTGATAGGTTATCGCCAATATTTAAGGTACAAAAAGATAAAAATAAGTTTGCGTGAAGGAATAAAAAGTCTGTGCCAATAAATTTACGATAAGTAAAATTAACGGACCTTGTGATGGTAACTGAATAAGTAATATCCACAATTCAGATAACGAAATAATGACAATAGAATAAGAAAGTAAGAACTATAACTATATGATTATTAAGACATAAAATATTACTCTATAAAAAAAGAGCCAGAAGATATAATCTGCTCATGTTTTTACTCACAAAGTTATCCACAAGCTGGATCTTTAAGATCACAATGTAAAAATGCTCTCTTCCGCACAACAATGGACGCTAAAATTCGTCTCTTGACGCCAGCTATGGCATTCTTAGCGTCAGACCTTGATGAATAAAGATGAAGAAACTCTATGGCCCAGATTGCAGAAAACCCATTAATCCTCGTAGACGGTTCCTCTTACCTCTATCGTGCTTACCATGCTTTTCCGCCGCTAACCAACAGCAAGGGCGAGCCAACGGGCGCGATGTATGGCGTGTTGAACATGTTGCGCAGTCTGTTGCTGCAATACCGACCAAGCCATGTCGCCGTAGTTTTTGATGCCAAAGGTAAAACATTTCGTGACGAGCTTTTCGCGGAATATAAGTCTCACCGCCCACCCATGCCCGATGATTTGCGGGCTCAAATTGAGCCTCTTCACCAAATGGTTAAGGCTATGGGGCTACCTTTATTGGTTGTTTCCGGTGTTGAGGCTGACGATGTTATTGGTACTTTGGCACAAGAGGCTGAAAAAGCAGGTCATGCCGTATTAATTAGTACCGGTGATAAAGATATGGCGCAATTAGTTACGCCAAATATCACTCTTATTAATACAATGAATAACGCTATTTTAGGGCCACAGGAAGTGTGCGAAAAATATGGCGTTCCCCCTGAACTGATTATTGATTTTCTCGCTCTGATGGGTGACTCATCCGATAATATTCCGGGAGTTCCAGGTGTTGGTGAGAAAACGGCACAGGCTTTATTGCAAGGTCTGGGTGGGCTGGACTCACTATTTAATCATTTGGATAAGATACCCACACTGACATTCCGTGGTGCAAAAACGATGTCTGCCAAGTTAGAGCAGAATAAAGATGTTGCTTATCTCTCTTATAAATTAGCCACGATTAAAACGGATGTTGAACTGGATATAACGTGTGATGAGTTGAATGTCTCAGCGCCGGATGATGAGCAATTACATCAATTATTCAGTCGTTATGAGTTTAAGCGCTGGCTTGCGGATGTAGAGGCTGGCAAATGGCTGGATGGTAAAAAAGATAGGCCAACAGCGCAGGCAAGCAATAAAGCTTTTGTAGCACCAGAGTCTGCACCTGTGGCTGAAGTGACCGCCGTGCTCTCACAAGAAAATTATCAGACTATCTTGGATGAAAAATCTTTAAGCGACTGGATTGAGCGGCTTAAAAAGGCAGAGGTTTTTGCTTTTGATACTGAAACTGACGGCCTTGATACCCTCAGCAGTAATTTAATTGGCCTCTCTTTTGCAGTGGCGCCGGGTGAAGCAGCTTACCTGCCATTAGCACATGATTATTTGGATGCTCCTGCTCAGCTTGATAGGGATTGGGTTCTGGCCCAGCTTAAACCCTTGCTGGAAGATGATAAGGCACTGAAAGTTGGTCAGAATCTTAAGTTTGACCAAAGCATGCTGGCACGTTATGGCATTGATCTGCGTGGTATTGCTTTTGATACCATGTTGGAATCTTATGTTTTAGACAGTGTTGCCGGCAGACATGATATGGATAGCCTGGCGGAGCGCTATCTCAACCATAAGACCATTACTTTCGAAGAGATCGCCGGTAAAGGTAAAAATCAACTTACCTTCAACCAAATTGCGTTAGAGCAAGCCGGGCCTTATGCGGCAGAAGATGCAGACGTTACCCTACAGTTACACTTGGTGTTGTGGCCGAAGTTACAGCAAAGTGAGGGACTCAAACGGGTATTCCAAGAAATTGAGATGCCGTTACTGCCAATTTTGTCCCGTATCGAGCGGACTGGTGTATTGATTGACCAGAATATATTGGCGGCGCACTCCAAAGAACTGACTATTCGTCTTGATGAGCTGGAAAAACAAGCGCACGAATTGGCTGAAGAGCCTTTTAATCTCGCCTCGCCAAAGCAGTTACAGGTTATTTTGTATGAAAAACAAAAACTGCCTATTTTGAAGAAAACCCCTGGCGGCGCGGCTTCAACTAACGAAGAGGTGCTGGCCGAGTTGGCGCTGGATTACCCTCTGCCGAAGGTTATTCTTGAGTATCGGGGCTTAGCGAAGCTGAAAAGTACCTATACCGATAAACTGCCGTTGATGATTAACCCGGTTTCTGGGCGAGTTCATACCTCTTATCATCAGGCTGTAACTGCCACTGGGCGTTTATCTTCCCGTGATCCTAACTTGCAAAACATTCCGGTGCGAAATGAAGAGGGGCGTCGTATACGTCAGGCCTTTATTGCGCCAGAAGGCTACCGCATCATGGCGGCTGACTACTCCCAGATTGAGCTGCGTATCATGGCTCATTTGTCGCAGGATAAAGGGTTATTGGCAGCATTTGCTGCTGGCAAGGATATCCACCGCGCGACTGCGGCTGAAGTCTTTGGCTTATCACTGGAAAAAGTCACAAACGAGCAACGCCGCAGTGCGAAAGCCATCAACTTTGGTTTGATTTATGGCATGAGTGCATTTGGTTTGGCGCGGCAGCTGAATATTCCTCGTGGGGAAGCTCAGCGCTATATGGATCTCTATTTTGAGCGCTATCCTGGTGTGTTGGAATATATGGAGCGCACCCGCAAACAAGCCGCCGAACAAGGTTATGTCACGACTCTGGATGGCCGTCGCCTCTATTTACCTGATATTCACTCACGTAATGCTACTCGTCGCAAAGCCGCAGAACGTGAAGCTATCAATGCGCCGATGCAAGGGACTGCTGCTGATATTATTAAGCGTGCAATGATTGCAGTGGATGCCTGGTTACAGCAACAACCTGAGCCTTTGGTGCGGGTCATCATGCAAGTACACGATGAATTAGTATTTGAAGTGCATGAAAGTGTACTGGAAAGCGCCGAACAGAAGATCCGCGAACTGATGGAACAAAGCATGCAACTGGCTGTGCCATTAAAAGTTGATGTCGGTGTGGGTTATAACTGGGATCAAGCTCATTAGTTGTATGGGTAAGTGGTGATAAATAAAGCACTTTATGTAATTAAGCTACATTTTGGTGCGATAATGCGGGGATGATGTGCGCTGAATCGTGACAATTTGTGTAACTATACAACAAAAAATTCTTTTGCCCTGCGAAAAAATGATGTAGAGTTACAGACGTAGGGTACAGAGGTAAGATGTTCTATCTTTCAGACCTTTTACTTCACGTAATCGGATTTGGCTGTATATTAGCCGCCCCAGTCATTTATTGACTGGGGCGTTTTTTATTGGGCCTTTGTCAGAAAATAGGCCAGAAAATGGGCGAAATATTGACTGATAGAAAAGCGTCGTTGGGGGGATTTATCACAAAAAACTGGAGCGAAGGTTTTCGTGCCGAGCGATATGACGGCCACTTCTGAAGTAACAGCCCTTGCGGGCTGCACATGGCAACAGGTTATTTGCCTTCTTCGTCGTCATACTCGTCAATCATGACTTCCGGCGGGATTTCGCTGAACCAGGTATCCAGCTTTTCACGCAACTTATCGACACCAATCTTTTTCAATGATGAGAAAGCTTCAACCTGAATATCACCCATAAATGGAATGATAGCTTCTCGTACCATGTTTAGTTGGGCTTTGCGAGCGCCAGATGCCAGCTTATCTGCTTTGGTCAGTAGTAGCATAACCGGGGTACCAACGGCGACTGCCCAGGTAATCATCTGCTGGTCCAAATCTTTCAGTGGATGACGAATATCCATCAACACAACCAACCCTTTCAGGCAGTTACGTTTCTGTAAATACTCTCCTAATGCGCGTTGCCACTTGAGTTTCATCTCTTCCGGAACTTCGGCATAGCCATAGCCTGGCAAGTCAACCAGACGCACACCCTCAACCACTTCAAATAAGTTAATTAGCTGAGTACGGCCCGGTGTTTTACTGGTTCTGGCCAAACTTTTCTGACCCGTTAATGTATTGAGAGCACTCGATTTACCTGCATTTGAGCGGCCAGCAAATGCCACTTCAATACCTTCATCACGTGGCAGATGGCGAATATCCGGAGCACTGATGACGAAGTGAGTCATGTGATAGTTAAAATTTCTGATAGTCAAAATTTGTTGTCTCCGTGAGAGATAGCTTACATGCAGCGATTATAACTGCATCGGGCCGAAAAAAGGGGGTTTATCTTTTGTCCTCTTTCTACCTGAAGTTGTAGAGGGGGCGCGGCGCACTCTCTATCTGTTTTTTTTCGTGAAATTGCAATTTTTGTGAGTTGGCGGTCATTGTCGGAAAAACTAATCGCTTATCATTGAATGATTGTTAAGAAAAACTTTATTAATAATAGGCTACACTTATCAGCGGTTAATTTGTTTTTATGATTATTTTTTTGAATAAAAACAAATGACTATTTTTGTGATTCATGGTTTTTTAACAGTGCGGGATGTACTGGCAAGGAGCGTAATCACTTAGGAAGAGTGGGGTATGCTTAAGGAATGTAATGGATATACTGTGAGCCAGGGATGATACAGGGAGCTTATATAAAAGGATGTTTATGGACACAGGCCGGAGTGCTGGGTGAGTCACCTTCAGGGTTGGGGGGATGGCAAGGATGGCGAATTGCAGTAGGGAGAAACCGGGACGTTATATCAGTGTAGGGAATGCACAGTAAGGATATCCTTCCGCAGAAGGTGCGAAAAAAGGCGACAGGTTAATCTGCCGCCTTTTTTCTTTCTCTTCTTTCTGCTAGATTCCGGCCCAATCCTATACTCAATAAATTTCAAGATGCAGGAAAGCGGCAAGTAAGAGCATCTGCAACTTGGAAGATGACGGGTATATACTCAATCCGATCCCATACTCATTTAAGAGCACAGGTTATGAAGCAACCAAATAAAGCACCACGCGCTGACCGTGCGGCCCCGAAAGGCACCGCAACGCCAAAGCGTCATAAAAAAACCCGTGTAGAGCTTGATATTGAAGCCCGCGAGCGCAAACGTCAGAAGAGACACAGTGGCAATCGCTCAGGGGCGAGAACCAATGTTGAGGGTAGCAATAAAACGGGGTCAACTCAGGCTCAAGAGAAAGATCCGCGTATTGGCAGCAAAGTGCCTGTACCTCTGGTGGTCGAGAGCAAGGCAAAAGCGAAGCCAACCACTAAGCCAGTGGCCAAAGTTGAAGCTAAGCCACGCCTGACGCCGGAAGAAGAGCTAACCAAGCTGGAAAACGATGAGCGTCTGGATGCATTGCTGGACAGACTCGATAACGATGAAGTATTGAGTAAAGAAGACCAGGCTTACGTTGATCTGACGTTAGACCGTATCGATGCACTAATGGAGCAATTAGGCATTGAGCTGGGTGACGACGAAGATGACGAAGAGCGCGAAGAAAAGCCGGAAGATATCTTAAAATTACTGAAGAGTGGTAATCCAAAAGATACATTTTAAGGCATGAAGTGGGTGATCCCGATAATAGCCCTACTACTTACATGTTATCTATTGTGGTTATTGGGTAAACTATGGCGGCTGTCGCAACGAAGAAAGCAGTTGCGCAGCGCTTCTGTGGCCAGACAACGAAAACATCTACCCCCTAACCGGCCCGGTAAGCGAAAATATCGGAAGGAATGAACATGTCTGAAAACGCTGTAGTTTGGGATCTGTCCCTGATTCAAAAATATAATTATTCAGGGCCGCGCTATACTTCTTACCCCACAGCCCTTGAGTTTAGTGAAGAGTACGATGAATCTGCTTTTCAGCAAGCAGTGAAACGTTATCCACAGCGGCCTTTATCGCTGTATGTGCATATCCCGTTTTGTCATAAGCTTTGCTACTTCTGTGGCTGTAATAAGCTGGTGACACGCCAACAGCATAAAGCTGATGAATACCTGGCGGTTTTGGAAAAAGAGATCCGCCAGCGGGCTGCGTTATTTGCCGGTCGCCAGGTCAGCCAGATGCATTGGGGCGGCGGCACGCCAACTTATCTAAATAAAACACAAATTACTCATTTGATGAATCTGTTGCGTGAAAACTTTGATTTTCTACCCGGCGCAGAGCAGTCAATTGAAGTTGATCCGCGTGAAATTGAGCTGGATGTGCTCGATCATCTGCGTGCTGAAGGGTTTAATCGCCTGAGCATGGGGGTGCAGGATTTCAATAAAGAGGTTCAACGGCTGGTTAACCGTGAGCAAGATGAAGATTTTATCTTTGCACTGATTGCCCGCGCTAAGGCGCTGGGATTTAACTCAACCAATATTGATTTGATTTATGGTTTGCCAAAACAGACGCCAGAAAGTTTTGCTTTTACCCTCAAGCGGGTAGCAGAACTCAATCCTGATCGCTTGAGCGTATTTAATTACGCCCATTTGCCGAGTCTGTTTGCCGCACAGCGTAAAATTAAATATGCGGATTTGCCAACTGCCGAGCAGCGACTGGATATTTTGCAACATACCATCAGTTTCTTAACGGAATCTGGCTATCAGTTCATTGGTATGGATCATTTTGCCCGACCAGACGATGAGCTAGCGATTGCCCAGCGTGAAGGTAAATTACATCGTAATTTCCAGGGCTATACCACCCAAGGTGAGAGCGATTTACTTGGTTTGGGGGTTTCTGCCATCAGCATGTTAGGTGACAGTTACGCGCAAAATGAAAAAGATTTGAAGACTTACTATGCCGTTGTCGAACAGCGTGGCAATGCCTTATGGCGTGGCCTGACCATGACTGAAGATGATTGTTTGCGCCGCGACGTGATTAAGACACTGATTTGTAACTTCCAAATCAGTTATCAGCCGATTGAACAGCATTATGGTATTCGTTTCGCTGATTATTTTGCTGAAGATTTTGAGTTGCTCACCCCCTTTGAACACGATGGGCTGGTGGAGCGAGATGATAAGAGTATCCGTGTAACTCCGCGCGGGCGTTTACTCATTCGTAATATTTGTATGTGTTTCGATATCTATTTACGTAAACAGGCGCGCAAGCAGCAGTTCTCCCGCGTGATCTGATAAAGAGGTTGCTCATAAACCTATTTTGTCACACTGAGACTTGCGGGGTGACTGCACCGATGGGCGCTCCGGTCGCTTACGCGACTACGACCCATTCGGCACATTTCCCCGCTTATCAACTTTGTCAGCGGTCTCTTTCAAACAAAATTTATTCCATTCCCAATTCTTTCAACTTACGCGTTAACGTATTTCGGCCCCAGCCTAACAGGCGTGCCGCTTCCTGTTTGTGTCCTTGGGTGTGACGTAATGCGGTGGTTAACAGCGTGCGCTCCATTTCTGGTTGCGCTTCTGACAGTAAGTCCTGATGACCAGACCGTAATGCCCGATCTGCCCATTGCGCCAGTAATGTTGACCAATTATCCGGCATCCGTTGGCCGGAAGCATCTGGTGTGTTGGTTTCAAACAGCTCAGAAGGTAAGTCCTGAACCAGTACTTCTTGCCCGGCAGCCATCACCGTCAACCAACGGCAGGTATTTTCCAGTTGGCGTACGTTTCCTGGCCAAGGCAGGCGAGTCAGTGCAACTTCTGTTTCAGGGTGCAGGTTTTTGGCTTCGACACCCAACTCTTTCGCGGCTACTTGCAAGAAGTAGCGAGCCAGACGCGGAATATCTTCACGGCGCTCACGCAGCGGCGGTAAATGTACGCGAATTACATTCAGACGATGGAATAAATCCTCACGGAATTTCCCCTCCTGAACCCGAAGCTCTAGATTTTGGTGGGTCGCGGCAATGATGCGCACATCCACCTTGACTGGCGCATAACCGCCAACCCGATAGAACTGGCCATCAGCCAAAACACGCAATAGGCGAGTTTGCACATCCAGCGGCATATCACCGATTTCATCTAAAAATAGTGTGCCGCCATCGGCTTGTTCAAAACGGCCCTGGCGCACTTGATTAGCACCGGTAAAGGCCCCTTTTTCGTGACCGAACAGCTCGGACTCAATTAAGTCTTTCGGAATCGCCGCCATATTCAGCGCGATGAACGGCGCTTTAGCCCGCGGGCTATGGCGATGCAATGCATGGGCTACCAACTCTTTACCCGTACCCGATTCGCCGTTAATCAGCACACTAATCGAGGAGCGAGACAAGCGCCCAATGATGCGAAAAACATCCTGCATCGCAGGTGCTTCGCCGATGATATCAGCCGTCGGGCCACTGGCCGGTTGGGTGCGAGCGGGTTGTTGTTGCTCTTGATAATGGCTGATAGCCCGCTCAACCAGCGCGACCGCTTCATCAATATCAAAGGGTTTGGGCAGATAATCAAATGCCCCTTGTTGGTAAGCGCTAACTGCTGCGTCTAAATCAGAATGTGCCGTCATTATGATGACCGGAAGCATCGGGTGGCGCTGCTTAATTTGTTTTAGCAGTGCTAATCCATCCATACCGGGCATACGAATATCGGATAACAACACATCCGGGGTTTGCGTGGCAAGAGCATCCAACACCTGGTTACCGGTATCGAAGGTTGCACAGTTCAGGCCCGCTCCAGTCAGTGCACGTTCAAGCACCCAGCGGATGGAGCTATCGTCATCGACGATCCAGACTATCCCTCGTTGCATAGAAACCTCACTGGCGAATAGGCAGGTAAACCGAGAATTCGGTATGTCCCGGCCAACTGTTAAATTCAATTTTACCCGAATGCTGATCGATAAGACTGCGGGCAATCGACAAGCCAAGGCCTGTCCCTCCCTCACGGCCACTGACCATCGGATAGAACAGGGTATCTTGTAATTGCGTTGGTACACCTGGCCCATCATCTTCAATATCAATTCGCGCGGCCAAGCGGTAGCGCACACCATGCAGCGTTATCTGAAATGCGGTACGGGTACGAAGTGTTATCGTGCCGCCAGCTTCACCTAAAGCTTGTAATGCATTGCGGGTGATATTGAGCAGCACTTGTTCAATTTGGTCGGGGTCGTGCGCCAGCTCAGGCAAACTGGGGTCATAATCACGGATTAACGTCACGTTATCCGGTTTTTCCAGTGATACGAGTTGGCAAACCCGTTCAGCAACCTGATGGATGCTTTGTGTTACATGTTGACCAGGCCGCTGTGGGCCTAATAGGCGGTCAACCAAATTACGTAAGCGGTCAGCTTGTTCAATGATGACTTTGGTATATTCCAGCAATGCCGGATCGGGCAGTGCTTTTGACAGTAATTGTGCTGCACCCCGTAAGCCGCCCAATGGGTTCTTAATCTCATGAGCCAACCCACGCACCAAATCTCGAGCGGCGATTTGTTGAGCATGCTGTAGTTGTTCTTGGCTTAGCCGACGTTGGTTATCCATCGGTGCCATTTCCAGCAATATGAAACCTTCCGCCAATGATTGTGCGGTGAGCGATAAAATATGCGCCCGGCCATCAACGACCAGTGTGACTTCGTTATCGGTAAAACTTTGTCCAGACGCCAGACTTTCCCTCATTAGCTCCATATTCAGAGAAAAATAGCCTAATAATTCGGGGAGTGGTGTACCAAAAAGTTTACGAGAGCTTTGCGCCAGAAGTTGCTGGGCCGCGGGATTGGCATAATGAATAGCCAGAGAATCATCTAATAGCAGAATGCTATTAATGAGAGAATTGAGGATCTGCCCAGCATCGGGCAGCGTGCCTGTTGCCATTACGCAGACTCCTGCACATTTTTGGTGCATTAATCCTAGCGGTTCAGTCGCAACTGAGCCAGAGGAATGATGACGAAAACGAAAAGTGGAGAAAAAAGCCCATTATGAAATGGGCTAAAAGTTTCCACGGCAACAAAAAAAACTAAAACTTAAACGCTGTAATACAATTCGAACTCAACTGGGTGCGGAGTCATACGAACGCGGTCCATCTCTTCTTTACGCAGTTCGATATAAGCATCGATAGCGTCGTCAGTGAATACGCCACCACGGGTCAGGAACTCGCGGTCTTCGTTCAGTGCAGCCATTGCTTCGTCCAGTGAACCTGCAACTTTTGGAATTTCAGCTTCTTCTTCCGGTGGCAAGTCATACAGGTTTTTGTCCATCGCATCACCAGGGTGAATCTTATTGATGATGCCATCAAGGCCAGCCATCAGCAGAGCTGCGAAGCACAGGTATGGGTTAGCTGCTGGGTCTGGGAAGCGTGCTTCAATACGACGTGCTTTCGGGCTGGCAACCACAGGGATACGGATAGAAGCTGAACGGTTACGGGCAGAATATGCCAACATTACCGGTGCTTCGTAGCCTGGAACCAAACGCTTATAGGAGTTAGTCGTTGGGTTAGCTAAGGCGTTAATGGCTTTTGCGTGCTTGATGATACCGCCGATATAGAACAGCGCCATTTCAGACAGGCCAGCGTATTTGTCACCAGCGAACAAGTTAGTACCGTTCTTGGACAAAGACATATGGCAGTGCATACCTGAACCGTTATCACCGAACATAGGTTTTGGCATGAAAGTCGCAGTTTTACCGAATGCGTGTGCCACGTTGTGCACCACATATTTGTAAATCTGAATTTCGTCAGCTTTTTTGGTCATGGTATTGAAGCGAGTTGCCACTTCGTTCTGACCCGCTGTTGCAACTTCATGGTGGTGCGCTTCAACTACCAGGCCCATTTCTTCCATGGTCAAACACATGGTAGAACGCAGGTCCTGTGAAGAATCGACCGGAGGAACCGGGAAGTAACCCCCTTTGACTGCTGGGCGATGGCCTTTGTTGCCGCCTTCGTATTTGGTGCTGGAGTTCCATGCGCCTTCGATATCATCGATAGCAACGTGGGAACCGCGGATGGAGCTACCAAAACGAACGTCGTCGAACAGGAAGAATTCTGGCTCTGGCCCAAACAATACGGTATCAGCGATGCCAGAAGATTTTAGGAATTCTTCTGCGCGTTTAGAGATAGAGCGCGGATCGCGGTCATAACCTTGCAAGGTACCTGGCTCAAGGATGTCACAACGGATAATCAGTGTGGAGTCTTCGAAGAACGGATCCATAACAGCGGTGCTGGCGTCTGGCATCAGTACCATGTCGGATTCGTTAATGCCTTTCCAGCCACCAATCGAGGAGCCATCAAACATTTTGCCTTCTTCGAAGAAGTCAGCGTTGACCTGATGAGCAGGAATAGTGATGTGCTGTTCTTTCCCTTTAGTATCGGTGAAGCGCAAATCAACAAATTTCACTTCGTGCTCATTCAGCATCGTCAAAACATGTTCAGCGGACATACTTATATCTCCTGGATTTGTCATAGTCGTCGTGGAACGATTACCGTTTTATCCCCTTCGAACTTGAAGTTGCAGGGTTGTTAGCTGCGTTCACTCACCCAAATCACTTACCTAAGTAAGCTCATTGGGATTCATTCATTTGCTGCCTACCTGCAACACCAATTTCTTTGGGTATATATAGTGTTCAGTTATTCATGCTAAACTGCGTCATAAAATCTATTGCGAAATCTATGCCAACTTTCCAAACCCCCCATTTATGCCATATCATAGGGGTCTGCTGATAGTCAGTATGCACCAGGATAGTTATATTGCACTATTTTGGTGCTTCATTTGCGCTATTGGGCACTGTATTGGTGCAATAAGAGGCCGAGAGGCTATTTTTGCACCGTGAAAGGGATCACAAACACACCGCCGTTAGGTTGTTTATAAGAGAATTTTGTGATCTTGTTTAGTCCCTCGCCTAATACGTGTACAATAGCGCGCTATTTCTAAATGCCTGAGGCAAAAAAGCTGTGATCGAGAATCTGCGTAACATCGCCATTATTGCGCACGTTGACCATGGGAAAACCACCCTGGTTGATAAGTTGCTACAACAATCTGGTACGTTCGGTGAACGTGCTGAAGCAACTGAACGTGTAATGGACTCCAACGATTTGGAGAAAGAGCGTGGGATAACCATCCTCGCTAAAAACACTGCCATTAAGTGGAAAGACTACCGCATCAACATCGTGGATACCCCAGGACACGCCGATTTCGGCGGTGAAGTTGAGCGTGTAATGTCTATGGTTGACTCTGTGCTGCTGGTTGTCGACGCAATGGATGGCCCGATGCCGCAGACCCGTTTCGTGACCAAAAAAGCTTTCGCTAACGGTCTGAAACCAATCGTGGTAATCAATAAAGTTGACCGTCCTGGCGCGCGTCCTGACTGGGTTGTGGATCAGGTGTTCGACCTGTTTGTCAACCTGGATGCCACCGACGAGCAACTGGACTTCCCTATCATTTATGCATCTGCATTGATGGGTATCGCGGGTAATGACCACAATGATATGGCGGCAGACATGACACCGCTGTATCAAGCTATTGTTGACCATGTGTCTCCGCCACAAGTTGAGCCTGATGCACCGTTCCAGATGCAGATTTCTCAGCTGGATTACAACAACTATGTTGGTGTTATCGGCATCGGTCGTATCAAACGCGGTAAAGTTAAGCCTAACCAGCAAGTTACTATCGTTGATAGCGAAGGCAAAACCCGTAACGGTAAAGTCGGTAAAGTTCTGACTCACATGGGTCTGGAACGTATCGAAGCTACCGAGGCTGAAGCTGGCGATATCGTTGCTATCACCGGTCTGGGCGAGTTGAACATCTCTGATACCATTTGTGATGTTAATGCTGTTGAAGCTTTGCCAGCACTGTCAGTTGATGAGCCAACCGTAAGCATGTATTTCTGCGTTAACACCTCTCCGTTCTGTGGTAAAGAAGGCAAGTACGTGACTTCACGTCAGATCCTTGAGCGCCTGAACAAAGAGCTGATTCATAACGTGGCACTGCGTGTTGAAGAAACCGAAGATGCTGATGCATTCCGCGTATCTGGCCGTGGCGAACTGCACCTGTCTGTTCTGATCGAAAACATGCGTCGTGAAGGTTTCGAGCTGGCGGTTTCCCGTCCTAAAGTTATCGTCCGTGAAATTGATGGCCGCAAGCAAGAGCCATTTGAAAACGTGACCTTGGACATCGAAGAACAGCACCAGGGTTCAGTCATGCAAGCCATGGGTGAGCGTAAAGCTGACCTGAAAAACATGGATCCAGACGGTAAAGGCCGTGTGCGTCTCGACTACTTGATCCCTGCTCGTGGTCTGATCGGTTTCCGTACTGAGTTCATGACCATGACTTCTGGTACAGGCCTGCTGTACTCCACATTCAGTCACTATGATGATGTGCGTCCAGGCGAGATCGGCCAGCGTCAAAACGGTGTACTGATCTCTAATGGTCAGGGTAAAGCTGTTGCGTTCGCATTGTTCAAACTGCAAGACCGCGGCAAGCTGTTCATCGGTCATGGTACAGAAGTGTATGAAGGCCAAATCATCGGTATTCACTCACGTTCTAATGACCTGACGGTAAACTGCCTGACCGGTAAGCAACTGACCAACATGCGTGCATCGGGTACTGACGAAGCAACCACTCTGGTTCCTTTCCTGAAGAAAACTCTGGAACAGGCTCTGGAATTCATCGATGACGATGAATTGGTTGAAGTGACCCCGCAATCGATCCGTATCCGTAAGCGTCACTTGACGGAAAACGATCGTAAGCGTGCAGGTCGTGGTCCTAAAGAAGATTAATTCTTCTTGGTTCTGCTGATACTTAGGGCGCGAAAAGCGCCCTGAGTTCTATCCTCCGCACCCTTGAAGCTGCAACTGTGTTAGCTTCGCTCACTAACCCGAATCACTTACCGTCGTGCGCTCATCGGGATAAGTTCACTTGCTGCCTTGTTGCAACTCCAAGGTTTTTCTATTTTTTTGCCATTGTTATAAAAATATTATTTTTCCTGACTGACCCCTCCTTTTTCTCCCTCACTCTGTTCAGTTTTCTTTTTTCCCGTTACAGTAAAACTCACCATCTAATTGGGAGAGCGCCATGCTGTATATCTTTGATCTAGGGAATGTGATTGTTGATATCGACTTCAAACGCGTATTGGGTGTCTGGAGTAAATTAAGCAGTGTTCCGTTGGCGACACTGAGTGAGCGCTTTACGATGGGCGAGGTCTTCCAGCAGCATGAGCGCGGTGAAATCAGCGATGAGGATTTTGCCCGTCAGCTGAGTGACGAAATGGGGCTATCGTTGAGTTTCGAACAGTTTGCCGAAGGTTGGCAGGCGGTATTTGTGGCTTTACGCCCTGAAGTCATCTCGATCATGCAAAAGTTGCGGGCCGAAGGGCACCGAGTGGTGGTGCTATCTAATACTAACCGCCTACATTGCAATTATTGGCCACAGCATTATCCCGAAGTTGCTGCTGCTGCCGATCATATGTATCTGTCGCAAGATTTGGGAATGCGCAAACCTGAAGCCAGAATCTATCAGCATGTGCTGAGTGCAGAGAACATTCCGGCAGAACAAGCTGTGTTCTTTGATGATGTTGAGGCGAATATTGTTGCTGCCAGAATCGAGGGCATTACTGGTATCCACGTCACCGACCGAAAGGTTATTCCAGCTTATTTTTCCTGATAAGTTCTTGCTCCAGGCGTTAATGGGTTAGCCTTAAACATCACGCTAGCCCATAACCTAGCCTAAGCATCGGTATTGATTGAGAGATAAACATGGCGAGTTTTCTGCGTTTTCGCTTATCTGCATCTTTAAAACCCTACATTACGTTCGGGCGAATGCTTTACACCCGAATAGATAAAGACGGTTTAACCATGCTGGCTGGGCATCTGGCGTATGTGTCATTACTTTCTCTCGTGCCATTGGTCACGGTGATTTTTGCTCTGTTCGCTGCTTTTCCGATGTTTGCTGACATCAGTATAAAATTAAAAGCCTTCATATTTACCAATTTTATGCCTGCAACTGGCGATATCATCCAAAACTATCTTGAGCAATTTGTTGCCAACTCAAACCGTATGACCGTGGTGGGCACCTGCGGTTTGATTGTGACAGCGCTGTTGCTAATTTATTCCGTCGACAGTGTGCTCAACATTATCTGGCGCAGCAAGGTTCACCGGTCACTGGTGTTTTCATTTGCCGTTTATTGGATGGTACTGACATTAGGGCCAATTCTCGTCGGGGCCAGTATGGTGATCAGCTCGTATCTACTGTCATTGCAATGGCTGGCAAATGCCCGGGTAGACAGCATGATCGATGAAACATTGCGGCTATTTCCATTGCTGATTTCCTGGGTTTCATTTTGGTTATTGTACAGTGTGGTGCCAACCGTGAGGGTGCCCGCTCGGGATGCGCTTATCGGCGCACTGGTTGCTGCATTATTTTTCGAGCTTGGTAAGAAAGGATTCACGATGTACATCACACTGTTTCCATCTTATCAGCTGATTTACGGGGTACTGGCCGTTATCCCCATTTTATTTCTTTGGGTTTATTGGAGTTGGTGCATTGTGTTGTTGGGAGCAGAGATTACGGTCACCTTGGGTGAGTATCGCGCACAACGCCATCAGGCCATTACAGAGAAGAGCCCGAGTCAAAGTCAGGAGATTTAAGGCATTATGATTGCGTTGATTCAACGGGCGCTTAGCGCCAATGTGGTGGTTGATGGGGAAGTGGTGGGCGAGATAGGGCCTGGGTTACTGATATTACTCGGTGTTGAACAGCAGGATACCGAGCAAAAAGCACAGCGCTTATGTGAAAAGGTGCTGGGTTACCGGATTTTTGGTGATGAGAACGACAAAATGAACCTGAATGTTAAGCAGGCTGGGGGTAGTGTGCTGGTGGTTTCACAATTTACACTGGTTGCCGATACCCAAAAGGGCATGAGACCTAGTTTTTCTCGTGGAGCATCCCCAGCAGAAGCTGACAGGCTTTATCAGTATTTTGTTGCCCAGTGTCGTGAGCATGGTGTAAAAACGGAAACGGGATTATTTGCAGCGGATATGAAAGTTAGCCTGGTAAACGACGGCCCAGTGACGTTCTGGTTACAAATTTAGATACGGGATTTCACCCAAGATTGAGGGTTATATACCCGCCATACTTCAAGCTGCATCTGCGTTGGCTGCTCTCATTCACCCCCTGAATAAGCTTATCGGGATTAATGAGCTTCGTCCCTGAGGCTCACCCTGCGGGCTAGCATAAGTGCTGTTCAAATCGGTTCCCGACTGATTTGTTACTCAACTGCCGCCGTCTCGCAACTCGAATTATTTAAGGTATAGATTTTATTGATAATTTTAACGAGAGAATGCTCCTATGTATCACTTGCGTGTACCCACAACAGAACAAGAACTTAAAGATTATTATCAATTTCGTTGGGAAATGTTACGCAAGCCGCTACATCAACCGATAGGTTCTGAAAAAGATGCTTATGATGCAATGGCCCATCACCAAATGGTGGTGGATGAGCAGGGTAAACCTGTCGCTATTGGCCGCTTATATATTAATGCCGATAACGAGGCCGCGATTCGCTTTCTGGCGGTAGACCCATCAGTGAGATCAAAGGGGTTAGGGACGTTAGTTGCAATGACATTAGAGTCAGTCGCGCGTCAGGAAGGGGTAAAGAGGGTAGTGTGTAGCGCCCGTGAAGATGCGGTTGATTTCTTTTCTAAGCTGGGTTTTGTCAGTCAGGGGGAAATAACCGCGCCGCAAACTACGCCTGTTCGTCATTTCTTAATGATTAAGCCGGTCGTGACCATGGATGATATTTTGCATCGTCCGGATTGGTGCGGTCAGTTGCAGCAAGCCTGGTATGACCATATCCCCCTTAGCGAAAAAATGGGGGTGCGCATCAGCCAATATACTGGCCAGCGTTTTGTCACGACCATGCCGGAAGCCGGTAATCAGAATCCTCATCACACCTTATTTGCTGGCAGTCTTTTCTCATTGGCGACCCTGACGGGCTGGGGCTTGATTTGGCTATTACTGCGCGAACGCCATTTAGGCGGCACTATTATTCTTGCTGATGCCCATATTCGCTATAGTGCACCTGTTACTGGGCGGCCAAGAGCAGTTGCAGAGTTAAGTTCGCTCAGTGGCGATTTGGATAGATTGGCTCGTGGTCGTCGTGCCAGAGTACAACTGGATGTAAATTTATTCGGTAATGAAGAGGCTGGTGCTGTATTTTCAGGAACCTATATGGTTTTACCCGTCGATGCTGAGGGTGATGGGGTTAACTAATTTTTATTATGCCCGTTCATTAATAACTAATGAGCGGGTAGTTTGGTGAGTCATATATTCCTTTCTTTAGTTAATATAAAGACGATGATATATGTATTCTATATTCCCTAAGATTTCAGGTTTATTTCTTAAATTCTTTCCCAATATATTCTGTAGTAGATCGAGTAAATAATACACTAGACTACATGAGGGAATAGTTATTTAATCACTCACCACCACTGTTAACATTTAGAATGTTAACAAGTAATGTATTGTCTCATATTAATATTGGTATTTAATTTTCAGATTATACAATTGAATGATATTTGTAACCTTATAAATTAAGGAGAATTTAAATGAATAAAGATTGGCATAGACAAGAAATATTAGCTGCTATACGTAAAAGGAAAGGCTCACTTTCAGCATTATCAAGAGACAGTGGTCTATCCTCAGGAACACTGGCTAATGCATTAACTCGGCCATGGCCAAAAGGTGAAATGATTATCGCCGAAGCGATCGGTATTACACCACAAGAAATATGGCCAAGTAGGTTTATTGATTATCGAGGATGTAGCATTATTAGAAGAATAAGGAAAAATTAAATAGGAGGTATAATGGAAGCGTCACTATTCAATTCACTTAAAATGCTAATAAAATTCTGGGAATGCAGTTCCGAACCTTGGGGAGTAAAAGACAACCAATCAAGATATGTTTATGCAAATAATAGGTTACATAAGTTATTTACTTTACCTGATAAATTTAGTATGGAAGGACGAACAGATGGTGAGCTTCCTACTCCTATATCAGAATTCGAACTTGAATTTCAGGAGCATGACTGTAAAGTTAAACTACTACAAGACCGTGTAACTTCGGTTGAAATACATGCGTGGAATGGGCATTCATATTACCAACCTTATTTTTTTGATAAATATCCACTTATAGATGAGCATGGAGTATCTCAAGGTATCATTTCTCATAGTAGACCAGTAGAAGATGTAGTATTAACACATCTAAATAAGATAAAAGTACCAATATCACTTATTTTGACCCCGCCATCTGACTTGTTTTCAAAAAGAGAGTGGGAGGTGTTATTTTATATTTTACACTCATTCTCAAGCATGGAAATTGCGACAAAACTTCATCTGTCATCAATAACGGTCGATAACATCATACAGAAAATATATAAGAAGATAGGTATTTCCGGCAGACAACAGTTGGTGGATTATTGCTATGAAAATAAAATTAATAATTATGTTCCGCAGAGCTTTTTTGAATACTCAGGTTCTTTTCCGTTGGTATAAGGATAATTTAAATGTAACAGGAGAATGTCATGGATAAACCCCTAAAGAACCAATTGGAAATATTGATAAGGTTTTGGGAGCGTAGTTCAGAGCCTTGGGGGGCAAGAGATAATCAATCAAGATTTATTTATTCAAATGATCGACATCATAAATTATTGGGGTTATCAGATAAATACAATTTGGAAGGGCGATTAGATAGTGAATTACCTTCACCAACAGCCGCGTTTCAAATGGAGTTTCAGGCTCATGACCGTAAGGTAGAGTTATCGCAGGAGCGGATAACTTCAGTTGAAATACATGAGTGGGATGGACTTTCATATTTAAAGCCGAATTTCTGTGATAAATATCCGTTAATAGATGAAAGTGGGGTGTCTCAGGGCATTATTTTCCATGTAAGACCGGTGGAGGATATCATTCTGTCTCGCTTAACTAAAATAAAAGCACCTACGTCATTGACATTCACTCCGCCATCAAAATTATTCACAAAAAGAGAGTGGGAAGTCTTGTTTTATATTTCACACTCATATTCAAGTAAAGATATTGCCAAAAAACTTCACTTATCACCCAGGACAGTCAGCAATATTACTCAGTGTGTCTACAGAAAAGCAGGCGTCTCTAACAAGCGGCAGATAGTCGATTATTGCTATGAAAATAAAATTAATAACTATGTTCCGCAAAGCTTCTTTGAGTACTCAGGATCTTTCCCGTTAATATAAGGATAATTTAATGTAATAGGAGAATGTCATGGATAAACCCCTAAAGAACCAACTGGAAATACTAATAAGGTTTTGGGAGCACAGTTCAGAACCTTGGCAAATAAAGGATAGTCAATCAAGGTATATTTATGCAAACCCTAGATCTCATAAATTATTATCCTTACCGGCTAAGTATAATATGGAAGGGCGATTAGATGGCGAGCTTCCTTCACCAATATCTGAATTTCAAGCGGAATTTCAGCGACAGGACAGGCAGGTAGAATTATTACAAGACCGTATTACTTCGGCTGAAATACATATAGTTGATGGGAAATCCTATTTAACACCTTTTTTCTGTGATAAATACCCACTAATAGATGAAAACGGTATATCTCAGGGAGTTATTTGTCATGCCAGGCCAGTTCATAATTTAATGTTAACTCGTTTAAATAAAATAAAAGCACCTACGTCATTGACATTCACTCCGCCATCAAAATTATTCACAAAAAGAGAGTGGGAAGTTTTGTTTTATATTTTACACTCATATTCAAGTAAAGATATTGCCAAAAAACTTCACTTATCATCCAGGACAGTCAGCAATATTATTCAGAGTGTCTACAGAAAAGTCGGTGTTTCAAACAAGCGACAGATAGTGGATTATTGCTATGAAAATAAAATTAATAATTATGTTCCACAGAGCTTCTTTGAGTACTCAGGATCTTTCCCGTTAATATAAGGATAATTTAATGTAATAGGAGAATGTCATGGATAAACCCCTAAAGAACCAACTAGAAATATTGATAAGGTTTTGGGAACGTAGTTCAGAGCCTTGGGCGATAAAAGATAATCAATCAAAATTTATTTATGCAAACAGGAGAGTTTATAAATTATTTAATTTACCTAATAAATATACCCTTGAAGGGCGGTTGGATGGTGAAATCCCAACACCATCTGCGGATTTTCAGGATGAGTTTCAGCAGCAGGATCGTCAGGTGGAATTATCTCAGGATCGAGTGACATCCGTTGATATACAGCTATATGATGGGTTCTCATATTTCACTCCTTATTTTAGCGATAAATATCCATTAATAGATGAAAATGGCGTATCTCAGGGTGTTATTTGTCATGCCAGGCCAGTGCAAGATATAATGTTAACTCATTTAAATAAGATAAAAGTACCAACGTCACTCATTTTCACCCCACCATCAAAATTATTTACAAAAAGAGAGTGGGAAGTTCTATTTTATATTTTACACTCATATTCAAGTAAAGATCTTGCCGAAAAACTTCACTTATCACCCAGGACAGTCAGCAATATTACTCAGAGTGTCTACAGAAAAGCCGGCGTCTCTAACAAGCGGCAGATAGTGGATTATTGCTATGAAAATAAAATTAATAATTATGTTCCTCAGAGCTTCTTCGAATACTCAGGTTCTTTTCCATTAATGTAAGGATAATTCAAAATCGACAGGAGGATATCATGGACGAAACTCTAAAGAACCAACTGGAAATACTAATAAGGTTTTGGGAGCGCAGTTCAGAACCTTGGGGGGCAAGAGATAATCAGTCAAGATTTATTTATGCAAATCCCAGTTATCATAAATTACTTGCCTTACCTGATAAATACAGCCTTGAAGGGAGATTTGATGGAGAAGTTCCTTCACCAACCTCGGAGTTTCAAGATGCTTGGCAAGAGCATGACCGCAAAGTAGAGTTGTTACAGGATCGTATTACCAATATTGAAATACATGCGTGGAGTGGACGTAATTATTTCCAACCCTATTTCAGTGAGAAATATCCATTAATAGATAATAATGGTGTCTCTCAAGGTGTTATTTTTCATGGTAAACCAGTGAATGAAATAATGTTAACGCATTTAAATAAGATAAAAGTACCAACGTCACTCATTTTCACCCCACCATCAAAATTATTTACAAAAAGAGAGTGGGAAGTCTTGTTTTATATTTTACACTCATATTCAAGTAAAGATATTGCCAAAAAGCTTCACTTATCACCCAGGACAGTCAGTAATATTATTCAGAGTGTCTACAGAAAAGCCGGCGTCTCCAGTAAGCGACAGATAGTGGATTATTGCTATGAAAATAAAATTAATAATTATGTTCCTCAGAGCTTCTTCGAATACTCGAAATCTTTCCCCCTTATGTAGAAGTCTCTTTACGCCGATTACGTTATATTTCACGTGATCGGCGGTTTGTGTTCAGAGTCATTGCTGACAAAGCTTGGCAGCACTGTTTATGTTCGCTTACTGCCCCGCTACGCCATGCACCTCGCCGTTTTGCATCGTTTGATTAACTTGCTGCCCGTGGCTGTCAGTGGCTTGTAGAGAGCCATTAATGGTGGGTTTCAATGGCTTATCTGCTGTTAGGTTACCTGATATCCGTAATTTCAGATTACCAAGCCCTTGTAACGGTAAAGCTGGCCAGCCCCAGTTTTGTAAGATATTAAGATCGACAGATCGGCCAGTCAGCGCAAGGGATAACGCTCTGCCTGGTGTTTGATCAATAGTAGCGGTGGCTTCCAGTAACCCCTCTTTGGTGAACGTACTCAAATCACTCACCGTAATCTGCTGTTCATTGGCGCTCAGAGCCAATGATGGGCGACGGACATCATTTTTATTAAAAGTCGCATTCCCAGCATTTAGCATCAATGAGCCGGACCACACTCCCCATTGGTGATTTTTAGCCAGCAGCAAATTAGTCCCCGCAGCATCCAGCGACGTAATTTGGAACGGGAAGTCCGGGCTGATATCAATCAATAAGTTACGGTTAGCATTCAACTTACTGACATAGACCTCAGACAACCAATTTGGCAGCGTTTGTTGCCATTGCTGCTTCCAGTCTGTGGGTAGGGTATAAACCAGTGCCACCAGTGTTAGCTCATCGAGTTGTAGGCGGTGGTTATCACGCAGCCAGTTACCTTGAGCTCTTAACAGACCATCCTGCCAACGAGTGGAGAACTGATTGATTGCCACCCCAGCCGGTGACAATGTAAATGTCGCGATTGGGTCAATCAGATGAATATTACCTTTAATAATGTCTCCAGCATTAAGGGATAATTCGCCTTCGTCACTTTGCCAGTCGCCTTGCTTAAACGTGATATTTTTCAGCGTGAGATCTAAATCATTAAATGCCCAGTTTTTCCCTTCAACACGGGCATCAATTAAATCAAATCGTTTTAGCGTGATAGGAGGGAGCTGTAAAAATGTATTCCAGACATCTTCTAATGTCGCGGGAGTTTGTAGACGGATATTACTCAAGCGCAGGCGGTCGACCAGCCAACTTCCGTCAGCCGATTGACTGGCATTTCCAGTCAGTTCCCCTTGCGCAATATCAGCCCCAAAATTACTCAAAGTCAGGGCGTTTTTCTGTATAGAGCCTTGTAGATAAAGTTTTTCGGCTGTGATGCCATTAATAGTCAAAGAGCCGGCACTAAACTGAAATTGAGCATTTTCACCCAGGCTATTACCGGGCAGTGGCTGCCAAGGGATCAATCCACCAGTGACTTGCTGACCTGTCACTTTCCACTGACCTGCCTTATTTTGCGGTTCAATAGTGGTATTCAGCGCCATATTGGTCAGCCTCAAAGTATCAGCCTGCAACGGTAGCGGTGAGGTGCTGTTATTGAGTGTTAAGCTTCCATTTTGCAAATTAAGGCTGCGAAAATGACGAGGCTCAGTCAGTTGCCGCCAACTCAGACCCAATACGGCCTGCTGGGCAATAAGAAACGCGGGTTGCTTGGCCCGGCCTAGCGTGACATCAGTAAAGCTGACTTGCCCAGGTTGGGACCATGAGTGATCTATTTTCCCCAGAGAGAGGCGATATTCGCTGTTATCACTCACCCAGCGGCTTAGCCAACCGGCAGCCCAGCTGGTCTGAAGCAGCACATAGCACAGCACTATCGACAGCACTAGTAGCAGTAATAACGTTAGCAGCACTTTCCCGAGAAATTTCATTCGGTATTTCCACGCCTGTCTGTATACGGAACTCTGTTTATGCCGCAAATTGTCCATTAGCTCAATAGACAATCAGTTATCGAAGCATAAAAAAATGGCCGGTGTCATTTACGGCCGGCCATTTCAACGACGTGTTAACGCAAAGATTATTTTTCTTGTGGGAAGATGAGGTTAAGTACGATGGCAGTAATACCACCGGCAGCAATCCCGGAAGAAAGCAGGGTTTTGATCCAATCTGGTGCAAATTGCAGAATCAGTGGTTGCTGCGCCACGCCCATCCCAACCGCTAGTGACAATGCCATAATCATAATCGCGCGACGATTAAGGGTTTCGCGTGACACGATACGCACACCGGAAGCGGCAATTGTTCCGAACATCACGAGAGTGGCACCCCCCAGCACCGGCTCTGGGATATGTTGTACGAACCCAGCGACGGCTGGGAACAAGCCCAGTACAATCAGCATCAGTGCGACAACAAAACCGACATAGCGGCTGGCAACACCGGTTAATTGGATAACCCCATTATTTTGGCCGAAGCAGGAGTTAGGGAAGGTATTGAACACGGCTGATAGCATGGAGTTCAAACCATTCGCCAAAACACCACCTTTTAAGCGCTTCATATACAGCGGGCCATGAACGGGTTGCTCTGATACATCCGAGGTCGCCGTGATATCCCCGATAGTCTCAAGTGAGGTCACCATGAAGATAAGCATTAATGGCACCAGCAGGTTCCAGTCAAAAGATAAGCCATAGTATAGCGGCGTCGGGATGGTGATCAGTGCGGTGTCAACGACAGGGCGGCTTTCGGGCAGCATACCCAGCGTCCACGCTAACAGATAGCCCACAGCCATGGCGATAACCAGTGAGGCGACACGCAGATACGGGTTGCGCTGGCGGTTTAATAAGATAATGACCACGAGTACTGCGCCCGCCAACATGAGGTTTTTAGGTGAACCAAATGTATGGTCGCTCATCGCACCATAACCGCCACCAATAGATGTCAGCCCAACCTGAATCAATGACAGGCCGATAATCATCACCACAATACCGGATACCAGTGGAGTGATAATGCGCCGCGCCAGATGCAGGAAACGGGATAATATAATTTCAGTACAAGATGCGACCATCAAGGTACCGAACAGGGCTGCCATCATGGTCGGGATATCCGCTCCGCCATTTTTCAGTGCCAAACCGCCCATAATCAGTGGAGAAACAAAGTTAAAACTGGTGCCCTGAATGGATAACAGGCCAGAACCAACCGGCCCCCAGGTTTTAATTTGTAGCAGTGATGCCAGACCAGAGGCAAACAGTGACATGCTGATAATTCGTTGAGTATCTTCCGCTGGTAGCCCTAGCGCCTGACAAATCAGTAAGCCAGGAGTTATCACTGCAACAAACATAGCCAATAAATGTTGGCATGCAGCAAACAGAGTTTGAGCGAGTGGGGGGCGGTCTTCTAAACGATAAATTAATTCGCTAGGGCGAGTGGTTGCCTGCTGTGGTGTATTAAGTTCGGCGGATTGCGTAGACATGGAGTGGCATTCCCGGATCGGCAAAGAGGGCATTTTAATGATCCGCTTCACAAAAGCAATCGGTTGCGCTGCATTTTTTTAAATATTTATGCCATGCTTGTTCATGTTTTTCTATTACTAAACTTGTAATTAGTGGCATTTTTTTTTCTAATCCACCCTCTTACTGCTTTGGCGTTTATTAAGGAACTGTCTAACGTCATATTTTTATTCGATATTTCAATCGCATGGAGTACCAAGATGTTTCATCTCGATACCTATGGCACGCTAGTCGCGGCCTGTTTGGTTTTATTGTTAGGCCGAAAACTTGTACAAACTGTCCCTTTTCTAAAAAAATATACCATTCCTGAACCGGTTGCAGGTGGTCTGCTGGTGGCTTTTATGATGCTGCTGATGCAAAAGACCCTCGGTTGGGAAATCAGTTTTGATATGTCGTTGAAAGATCCTTTGATGCTGGCATTCTTTGCAACAATCGGCTTGAATGCCAACCTGGCCAGTTTACGTGCTGGCGGCAAGGCCTTGAGTGTGTTTGTCTTTGTGGTCGTCGGCCTGCTACTGATGCAGAACGCGATTGGTATTGCTCTCGCGAAACTGATGGGGTTAGACCCGCTAATGGGTTTATTAGCCGGTTCAATTACATTATCAGGTGGGCACGGCACGGGGGCGGCGTGGAGTAAAGTGTTTGTTGAGCGCTATGGCTTTGAAAATGCAACCGAAGTGGCTATGGCCTGCGCAACATTTGGTCTGGTACTGGGTGGGTTGATTGGCGGCCCGGTAGCTCGCTATTTGGTAAAACACTCTTCCACACCGGATGGCACCCCAGAGGATAGCGAAATCCCTTCTGCTTTTGAAAAGCCCTCTGCTGGCCGTATGATCACCTCATTGGTATTGACCGAAACTATCGCCATGATCGCGATTTGCCTCATGGTTGGCCAAGTGATCTCTGCCGGGTTGCAGGGCACGATGTTTGAATTACCGACTTTTGTTTGTGTGTTATTCGTTGGGGTTATTCTCAGTAACACGCTGTCGGCAATCGGCTTCTATAAAGTGTTTGATCGCGCAGTCTCGGTGCTGGGTAATGTCAGTTTGTCTCTATTCCTGGCAATGGCTTTGATGAGTCTAAAGTTGTGGGAGCTGGCGTCATTGGCATTGCCGATGTTGGTGATTCTGTCGGTACAGGCATTGGCGATGGCACTGTACGCTATCTTCGTTACTTACCGGTTGATGGGCAAAAACTATGATGCGGCAGTGTTAGCTGCGGGGCATTGTGGTTTTGGTTTAGGCGCGACACCGACGGCTATTGCCAATATGCAGGCCATCACTGACCGTTTCGGCCCATCGCATTTAGCCTTCCTGGTGGTGCCAATGGTTGGTGCGTTCTTTATTGATATCGTCAATGTGATCGTGATTAAGCTATATCTGTTGCTGCCAATCTTCCCAGCAGTTGTGGGATAATTCTGTTGTAAGATCATTCTGTTGTAAGATAATAGTTTTAAGGGGCGGTTTTATCCGCCCCTTATTCATCAAGCATTTGTATAACGCGTGCGCTCTGGTAGCCAGCGTTCTATCAATGCCTGCGCATGTTCGGGATATTGTTGATGTAGGTGGCGAGCTACCCGTTGCACTTCTGGGATCATTGCTTGGTCACGCAGTAAATCAGCCACTTTAAACTCGGCACTGCCGGTCTGACGTGTGCCTAAGAGCTCGCCGGGGCCACGTATTTCCAAATCCCGCTGAGCAATAACAAAACCGTCATTACTGTCGCGCAACACTTGCAAACGCATCTGAGCCGTTTTACTCAGCGGCGTTTTATACAGCAGAACACAGTGTGAAGCGACAGCACCACGGCCAACACGGCCACGTAACTGATGTAATTGCGCTAATCCTAATCGCTCTGGGTTATCGATAATCATCAAACTGGCATTTGGAACATCAACCCCAACTTCAATGACTGTGGTGGCAACCAGTAACTGCAATTCACCTTGCTTAAAGGCTAACATAACAGCCTGTTTTTCTGGCCCTTTCATCCGTCCATGAACCAAACCGACTTTAATCTCCGGCAAGGCGATTTTCAGCTCTTCGCAGGTGACTTCAGCAGCCTGAGCTTCTAACAGTTCAGATTCTTCAATTAAGGTACAAACCCAATAAGCTTGCCGCCCCTCTTCTAAACAGGCATTTTTGACCCGTTGAATAACATCACTGCGGCGGGTATCCGGAATTGCCACTGTCGTGACCGGAGTTCTACCCGGTGGCAGTTCATCGATTACTGAGGTATCAAGATCAGCATAGGCAGTCATGGCCAATGTTCGGGGAATGGGTGTTGCGGTCATAATCAACTGGTGCGGATGGAAGCCTTGCTCCTCGCCCTTTTCCCATAATGCGAGCCGCTGATGAACACCAAAACGATGCTGCTCATCAATAATAACGAGAGCTAATCCAGAGAATTGTACTTGTTCCTGAAACATGGCGTGAGTCCCCACGACCATAGAGACTTGGCCACTAGCGACCGCTTCTTGTTGTGCCAGGCGCGCCTTGCCTTTTTGTTTCCCAGCCAACCAGCCAACTTCCAAGCCTAAAGGCTCCAGCCACTGGCGGAAAGTATTCGCATGCTGTTCAGCCAGTAATTCAGTCGGCGCCATCAATGCAACCTGCTTACCGTGCGCAATAGCGCGCAGTGCAGCCAGTGCGGCAACCAGTGTTTTGCCAGAACCCACATCCCCTTGAATCAGCCGCATCATGGGGTAGCTATGCGTCATATCTTGTTCGATTTCCGCCACGACCCGCTGCTGGGCATGGGTTGGCGTGAAGGGCAATGCCGCAAGAAAACGTCGTTTAAGTTGTTCTTCGGGTAACAGTGGTAGCGCCCGATAGCTCTGCGCTCCCGCTCTGACTGCCAGCATACTGAGGTTATGGGCTAGCAATTCTTCCATTATTAGGCGCCGCTGTGCGGGATGTTTGCCCTGCTCTAAATCAGCTAGTTGAATATCTGCTGGTGGACGATGCAAAATATGAATAGCTTCTGGCAAGCTGATCAGTGAGCGGCTTAATTCAATCGGTAGCAATTCGGCAATAACACTGGAGTCCAGCATCGCCAGTGCTTGATCAATCAGTTTACGCAATGTTGCCTGACGAATACCTTCCGTGGTGGGGTAAACGGGGGTCAATGACTCCTGCAATTCAACACCAATATTTTCGCCATGCACCCGATATTCTGGATGAATGATTTCTGGGCCGGTATTACCCCGTTTAGCTTCACCATAGGCAATCACATGCTTGCCTGGAGATAAGCTATTTTTCATCGCGGCATTGAAGTTGAAAAAGCGCAGGGTAAGCACACCGCTACCATCGCTGATTTGGCAGGTCATCATACGGCGGCGGCCAAAACTGATATCTGAACGGAGAACTTCACCTTCAACAGTGACCGACAGTCCGGGCAACAGATCGCCAATTCGGTATAACCTGGTGCGATCCTCATAACGTAACGGAAGGTGAAGCAACAGATCTTGAATGGTTTCCAGCCCCATCTTCGCCAGCTTTCCAGCCTGACTGGCACCAACACCGGAAAGTGTACTCAGGGGTACGGCATCCAGTAGGCGACCTTTCATCTAAGACTCCGTGGATTGCATGGCAGACCACCATTGCGCATCGGCAATAACCTGACCCTGCTCATCAATATAAGGCTGAGGAAGCCCTTTACGTTTAGCCACTTGTGCCAGCACTGGGTAGCCACCTTCAAATAATAGCCGCTGTTGCTCATCTTCTGACAAAACACTCTGAGTTCGCTGATACATACCGGCATTCTGTCGTTGGCGCTGCGCTTCATATAAAATTAGCGCTGAAGCGACTGATACATTCAGTGATTGCACCATCCCGATCATCGGAATAATGATGTCTTTATCTGCCATGGCCAAGGCTTCTTTAGATATACCGGTTTTTTCCTGCCCCATTAAAATACAGGTTGGGCGGGTATAATCAATTTCACGGAAATCTACTGCTTTATCAGACAGATGAGTCGCGAGTATTTGCATGCCCTGCGACTTCAGATGAGTAATGGCATCGGTAATATGAGAGTGTGTTTTTACCTGAACCCAACTGTTGCTACCGGCAGCCGAAGAGAGCCGAGTGTACATTGCAGGGGTAGGCCAAATCGCATGAATCTGATGAATACCGACGGCATCAGCAGTGCGAATAATCGCGGATACATTATGAGGTTTATGTACTTCTTCCAGGCAAACCGTTAAGTCCGGCTGCCTGGTCGCAAGCATTTCACAAATCCGCGCATAGCGTTGAGGATTCATAGGCGTTAATTACGGTTACGGCTGACTTTGACCACATCTGGCATGATACGAATTTTACGCATAATGTTAGCCAGATGGACTCGGTCACGAGTAGTCAGGCGAATAAAGGCGCTGTATACCCGGCCATCTTTCTCTTCAGTATTCAGGCTTTGAATATTAGATTCCGCCGCATTAATCGCTGCGGTCAGATTTGCCAGGGCACCTTGCTGGTTGAACATATCGACTTTTATTTCAGCAATAAACTCTTGCTCAGTCTCTTGGTCCCATTCAACCGCCATAAACTTCTCAGGCTCTTTCTGGTAGCCACGGATATTACGGCAGGATTCATGATGGATAACCAAGCCTTTACCCGGACTGATATGGGCGATAATGGGGTCACCAGGAATCGGACGGCAGCACTTGGCAAAAGTAATAAGGACACCATCGGCACCTTTAATTGCCAGATTACGTGTGCCAGAAGTTGCCAGTGTGGATGGGTCACCCAGCAGGTTTTTAGCCACCACCACACTCATTGCATTACCCAAGCCAATTTCCGCCAGCAAATCATCCAGCGTCGCCAGCTTCATGCGATCTAGCTCATGTTTGATATTTTCTTCAGGAATATCAGACAGTTTTCGACCATTCCCTAAAGCATGATTCAGTAATCGGCGGCCAAGACTTACCGACTCATCACGTTTCAGGTTTTTCAGCAATTGACGAATTTTGGCGCGTGCTTTAGAGCTGACAACAAAATTCAGCCAAGCGGCATTAGGTCTTGCACCTGGAGCGGTAATTATCTCAACAGTCTGACCACTGCTCAGTGGCTGAGAAAGTGGATAGGGCTGGCGGTCAACACGCGCGCCGACACAGGCATGACCAATATCGGTATGCACGGCATAAGCAAAATCAACAGGCGTTGCACCGGCAGGGAGTTCAACAATGCGCCCTTCCGGAGTGAAAACGTAAATCTCATCGGGGAACAAATCAGATTTTACACTTTCAATAAATTCAAATGAGCTGCCCGCGCTTTGCTGTAACTCCAGCAAACTTTGCATCCAGCGCTGAGCGCGGATCTGTGCGGTGGTGCCAGACTCACCTTGCTCTTTATAAGCCCAGTGTGCAGCAACCCCCATTTCGGCCATTTGATCCATATCTTCAGTACGGATCTGTACCTCAACCGGAACCCCATGAGGGCCGATTAATGAGGTATGTAACGATTGATAGCCGTTAGCCTTAGGGATAGCGATATAGTCTTTCACTCTACCGGGCCGTGGTTTGTACAGGCTATGAGCCTGACCTAACACGCGGTAGCAAGTATCAACTTCTTTGACGATAACCCGAAAAGCATAGATATCCATGATGGAGTGAAAGCGCTGCTCTTTCAGATTCATCTTGCAATAGATGGAATAGAGATGCTTTTCTCGACCACTGACACGGCAAGGTATCCCCGCCTCCGTCAGACGCCCTTCAATCTCCGCCAGAATTTTTTGAATCATCTCTTTGCGGTTACCACGAGCAGCTTTCACCACTTCTTTAATCACGCGGTAGCGATTGGGGTAGAGCGCTTCAAAACCCAGCTCTTCCAGCTCGGTTTTTAAATGATGAATACCCAGCCGGTGGGCCAACGGGCTATATATTTCAAGGGTTTCGCGGGCAATACGACGACGCTTATCCGGGCGTAAGGAGCCCAGAGTTCGCATATTATGGGTGCGGTCAGCCAGCTTGATCAAAATGACGCGGATATCCTGCACCATCGCCATGATCATTTTGCGGAAGTTTTCCGCCTGGGCTTCTTTCTTGTCACGGAAGTTCAGTTTATCAAGTTTAGAGACACCCTCGACCAGCTCGGCTACGCTTTTCCCAAACAACTGCTCCATATCTTGATATGTGGCAGGAGTATCTTCAATGACGTCATGTAACAGCGCCGCCATTAAGGTTTCGTAATCGAGCCGCATCTCCGCGAGAATACAGGCCACAGCAACCGGGTGAGTGATATAAGGCTCACCACTGGAGCGTGTCTGACCCTCGTGAGCATCACGCGCGACAAGATATGCCTGTTTGAGGCGCTTAATCTGCTCCTCTGGCAGGTAACGTTGAATCAGCAGATTCAGGCTTTCAAACAGGTACAAGGCAGACTCGCTGTCTAATTAACGACGACCTTCAGCAATAGCGGTTACCGCTTGGATCTCTGCGGCTTCCTGCTCTTGCTGTTCTTGGCGTTCACGCACATCGAGAATCTGATTAGTAATCAGGCCTTCTTCGATTTCACGCAACGCAATCACAGTAACTTTATCGTTTTCTTCTGGAACCAGTGCGTCTTTACCGCCGGACTGGATTTGACGTGCCCGACGAGCAGCGACCAACACCAGGTCAAAACGGTTACCAATTTTCTCTACAGCGTCTTGAACAGTTACGCGTGCCATAATTCTGCTACTCCACAGGTGACGAAATGACTGGGCATGATACTGAAACTCTGTTCAGTCTGCCAATAATTTGGTGATTAAAGCGTCATGCCGCTGTTTCTGGCGGCCTAAGCGCAGTCGTTCAGCGCGAATAATGGTTTTCAGATCAGACAATGCCAGATTGAAGTCATCATTCACGATTAAATAATCATATTCTGCATAATGGGTCATTTCCGCGACAGCTTGCGCCATTCGCTTTGCAATAACCTCTTCACTATCCTGCCCACGGCCGCGTAAACGGCGATCCAATTCTTCTTTGGATGGGGGCAAAATAAAGATACTGCGCGCGGTCGGCATTTTTGCGCGAATTTGCTGCGCGCCTTGCCAGTCGATATCTAAAAACACATCAACACCGGTTGCGAGAACCTGCTCAATTGCCAGACGTGAGGTGCCATAGTAATTCTCAAATACTTTGGCATGCTCAAGAAAAGCATCGTCATCAATCATCTGGCAAAACTCTTCTTTGGAAACAAAGAAGTAATGCTCGCCGTGATTCTCCCCAGGACGTTTAGCACGCGTGGTATGAGAAATAGAAACCTGCGTGTCGTACAAAGGTTGTGTTTTTAACAAAGCCTGAATCAGGCTTGATTTCCCTGCCCCACTGGGTGCGGAAACTATGTATAGCGTACCTTGAACCATGATGACGTTTCAGTTGATTAGGTTGATATGTAGAAAGCAGAAGTGTGAATCTCCGCACAGTATACACGGCTGCTACGCGTCATGCAGCGTTACAACGCATTTCACCTGAATGTTTCGCTCATAAACAGCACGTTTTTATGATTTTGCGGGAAGCATTGCGTAATTTCGGCTTGTTTCAGCAAGTGAAAAAGTATTCTTCGATCACTCCCGCATCTGAGTTTTTTCGCCTTCGACGGATGCGCCATTTTAGGTTTTACTGCCACTCATCAAAGGGAGGTACTGATGAATGTGCACAAAATGAAAATACTAAGCCTACTGATGGTTAGTTTTATAAGTTGGCAAGCCAGAGCAGAATCTGTCTGCCCTGAATGGTCAGAAGAAAGAATGTCGGGAGAGATGCATCTCCTGGAGAAGCAGCTAGATCAGTGGAATATAGCTTATCACCAGCAGGGTATTAGCCCGATTGCAGATGATATTTACGATCAGTTGCAGGATAAATTGCATAGGTGGCGTTTATGTCTTGGGTTACCTGATAAAACGGATAACAGACCCATACCGGGTAATGGAAAGATGCTTCATCCTGTTGCCCACACCGGCTTAAAAAAACTTAAAAATGAAGCTGCACTCATTAGTTGGATGAGAGGGCGAAAAAACCTTTGGGTGCAACCCAAAATAGATGGAGTTGCAGTCACATTGGTATATCAGGCGGGGAAATTAACCCAAGTTTTGAGCCGAGGAAATGGTTTGAAAGGCCAAAATTGGGCGGATAAAGCACCATTTATCTCTGCTATTCCTCAATATATTGCCAGCGCTCCCCCCTTATTAACTCTGCAAGGGGAAGTATTTCTGCAAATGGAGGGCCATCAACAAGCGCAATCAGGAGGCGCTAATGCCAGAGCATCTGTTGCAGGGGCTCTGATGCGTAAGTCTGTATCCCCATTATTAGCTAAACTGGGTATTTTTATCTGGGCATGGCCGGATGGGCCAAAAAGTATGGTGGAAAAGAGCCGATTGTTACAAGAAATGGGCTTTCCTCTAACCGCACACTACAGCGAACCCGTCATCTCCAGTAGTGATGTTGCCCAGTGGCGGGATCGCTGGTTTAAAATGCCGCTACCTTTTGTGACTGATGGGGTAGTTATCCGTCAAGAAAATGTGCCCGCGGGGCGCTATTGGCAGGCAACACCAGGAAATTGGTCTGTGGCGTGGAAATATCCGCCTCCCCAGCAAATAACTGAAATCAAAGATATCCATTTTACAGTGGGGCGCACTGGCAAAATCACAGCTATTTTACAGGTTGTACCGGTAAAAATTGATGATAAATGGATTCGTCGAGTGAATATTGGATCGATTGCCCGTTGGAAGCAGTGGGATATCGTACCTGGAGATCAAGTTACTATCTCATTAGCTGGGCAGGGTATTCCACGTTTGGATAAGGTTATCTGGCGCGTGAGTCAGCGGCAGGAGATCGTGCCGCCAGACGCAGATAAATTCCATCAGTTAACTTGCTTTCGCCGTTTACCTTTTGAGTGCGAGCCTCAGTTCTTATCTCGCTTAGCATGGCTTAGTGGTACAAACGGGTTAGATATGCAGAGTGTGGGAAATGGGCTTTGGCGCGAACTTATCCATCATGGGTTTATCAATGGCCTACTCGATTGGTTATCACTGTCTGTAGAGCAAATTGCGGCGGTTCCAGGTATTGGGCAAGGCAGGGCAGAAAAGATTTATCAGCAATTTCAACGTGCCAGACAACAGCCGTTTTCTCAATGGTTACAGGCTTTGGGATTCCCACAAGGAATACCTCTTGATACTTCATGGCACTCTTTACGGCAACGGAGTATTGCCGAATGGCGTTTAATGCCGGGCATTGGGCAGGTTAGAGCAAAACAGATTAATCATTTTTTGCATCACCCAGAGGTACAGATGATGGCTGACTTCTTATCACAGCAGGGAATTGCGGGATTCAGCCCCGAAGAATAGTTATCTTCGGGGTTGGGTTAATGTTCAGAATGCTCATACTTGAATACTGGTAAGCCAAGCCGAAATCTCAGTGCCAGCAATCGAGCACTCAAGCCAGTGACTAACGTAATAACAACAACCCAGTTATGAGATAGTGGCGTGTATTGTAGGGCGATATAGATCCACGCGGCAGCAAATGAGATACCGGCATAAATTTCTTTCTGAAATACCAGAGGGATACAATTACAGAACATATCGCGCAGGACACCGCCAAAGACACCGGTAATTACAGCAGCTATGGCTGCAATGATAGTACTGTGCCCCATATCGAGAGCAATTTGTGCGCCAATAATAGAAAAAACGATCAGCCCGATAGCATCAAGTACTAAAAATAGATGACGCAAGTGCTTCATTAATGGTGCCATCCATGTTGTGACAATAGCAGCAACAGCGACAATCACGATATATTCAGGATGCTTAACCCATCCAAGCGGATAGTGACCCAGTAGCATATCTCTGACTGAACCGCCACCAATAGCAGTTGCCGATGCAATGATGATGACGCCAAACATATCCATCTGACGGCGACCAGCAGCCAGTGCACCGGTCATGGCTTCAGCGGTGATACCGATAATATAAAGAACACTGAGTAGCATATTGAATGTAATTTCTTAAGGGCGACAAAGGCGGCAGAGTAGCCATTAATCAAAGTTATCACGACTGAGATTTTCTAAACCATAAATTTCGGATTATTTAATCTAATCAAAATATTTATCACCCACTTAAAATACCTCAATAAAAAAACAATAATAGGATTACAAACCATTAATAAATCTAGGGTAAAAATCAATTATTGAGATGAGGTTAGCAAGTATTTGATGATAATCCTACCTGATTGCAGAGTGACTCATCCAATGGTAGCTTTTATCTCTATTTCATCTTTTATTTCAGTGGGATTCTTCATGAGTCAGTGTATTCAATCGTTCCAATATCGTGCGGTGCTCTTGGCTGGCATCGCAGCGGTTGGAGTATTACTCAGCGGTTGCGTTGATAGAACGGGTCAGGCAAACACAGCAACGATTAAAGCTTCCCCTTCCACCTGTATTAAAGGTGAGCCGATGACACAAACGACGCTCTATTTTGGTTTGAACCGGCCTCATGGCCCGGTTATTTCAGCCACTGAATGGCAGTCTTTTGTTGATAATGATGTGACCAGCCGTTTTAAAGATGGCCTGACAGTTATTGATGCTAAAGGGCAATGGTTAGGCAATGATGGCACTGTAGCTAAAGAAAACAGTAAGGCATTGGTACTTATCCATAAAGCTGACAAAGAAACTGCTATTGAAACCTTACGCGCCCGCTATAAACAACAGTTTGCGCAAGAATCGGTTATGCGGGTTGATGCTGCTGTTTGTGTTGATTTCTAGCGGCGAGTATTGGATTAGAATTTTTGGCCTTTTATCTCCTGATTAGAGGTAAAAGGCCGGTGATATTATTGATTTTATTCAGTCAGAGTGAGCTTTTACAAAACAAGCCCGGCAATGGTTGCAGAAAGTAAACTAACTAAAGTTGAACCATACACTAGCTTTAATCCAAATCGTGAAACCACATTACCCTGCTGTTCATTCAGACCTTTAATAGCTCCCGCGACAATCCCAATAGAAGCAAAGTTAGCAAAAGAGACTAAAAATACAGAAAGAATACCCAAACCTCGTGGAGATATTTCGGCAGCCACTTTTTTCAGCTCAATCATGGCAACGAACTCATTTGCTACCAGTTTGGTCGCCATAATACTTCCTGCATGCAACGCATCTTGAGTTGGTATGCCAATTAATAGCGCCAGTGGATAAAATAGATATCCCAGCACTCCTTGGAAACTGATATGGAATAAGGTGCTAAATAAAGCATTAATCGCTGAAATAATGGCAATAAACCCGATTAACATTGCGGCTATTATCATCGCGATTTTAAATCCCGCCAGAATATATTCCCCAAGCATTTCAAAAAAGCTTTGGTCTTCATGCAGGTTATTTAGTTTTAACTCAGGTTCCTCTGTTACGGGGTAAGGATTAATAATTGAAAGTACAATAAAAGTACTAAACATATTCAGTATGAGTGCTGTTACAACAAATTTTGGTTCTAGCATGGTCATATAAGCACTAACAATTGACATAGAGACTGTCGACATTGCTGTGGCTGCCATGGTGTACATTCTGCGTGGCGATATATCGGCGATAATGCCTTTATAGGCAATGAAATTCTCTGATTGCCCCAGAATCAACGTACTCACAGCATTGAATGACTCTAGTTTACCCATGCCATTTACTTTGGATAGCAGGGTGCCTATCACCCGTATGATGAGGGGTAATATACGAAAATGCTGCAAAATACCAATCAATGCTGATACGAAAATAATTGGGCAAAGAACGTTGAGGAATATAAATGCCAGGCCTTGCTCATTCATCCCGCCAAAAACAAAACTGGTGCCGATTGAAGCAAATTTCATCAAAGATTCGAATAATCCAGCAAAATACTTTATTGCACCTAACCCACTTTCCGAGTGTAAAAAGAAATAAGCCAGAGCAATCTCTATAATCAGTAGCTGAAAAATATAACGAAGTTTGATGTTTTTCCGATCATGGCTAGCCAGTAAAGCCAAAACTGCTATAGCAATCAATGCCAAAAGAAAATGCAGAATCTGCAACATAAGAAATCCGTCAGGGATGAAATTCAGTCAGCATTTTATCCATATCAGAAGATTTTTTTCATCTGAAATTCAATCCTCTTAAGAATATATATTCTACCGATTCTTTAATCGTGCGCTAAAGATGCCAGTTGTTTAAATTTTCACTGTTTTACTCATCATTTATCCATTGGGTGACTCACTATTTATCTGCCAGCTTAATTGCCGTCATTAAGGAAAATTTAGCGCTTCCTCAAGGAGGATTAGGCGATAGGGCTACTTGTGTTTAACTCACTCATTGGATGGAATATGAATATGATTAATCTGCCTAGCTGCCGTTCATTTACCGAAGCCGGCCATTTATCTCAAATATCTGCTTATTACGAAGAAGGTCGCAATACTTTATGGATGTTACTTCGTGCCCATCCACGGCCTTGTTTTAACCTGGAGTTAATTGAAAATATTATGACATTGGCTCAGGCTGCTAAGGAGTCAAAATTACCGATAGATTTTTGGGTAACAGGCTCAGTCGTACCCAATATGTTTAATGTGGGGGGCGATCTAAACTTTTTCGCCCAAATGATTAAGAATCGTAAGCGCGAAGCGCTAATGGCATATGCTCGTGCTTGTGTCGATTGTGTTCACGCCGCTTCTCGCGGATTTGATACCGGTGCTATCTCTATTGCGATGATTGAAGGCAGCGCATTAGGTGGGGGATTTGAGGCGGCATTGGCTCATCATTTTGTGTTGGCACAGACAACCGCTAGGATGGGTTTTCCGGAGATTGCATTTAATTTATTTCCTGGCATGGGGGGGTATTCACTAGTCGCCAGAAAGGCAGGTATGAGGGTGGCAGAACAACTGATTTGGACCGGGGAATCTCACGCGGCTGAGTGGTATGAGAGCCGAGGGTTAGTTGATAAGCTATTTCAGCCTGGGGATGCTTATATTGCGACACGCACATTTATAGACACTATCAGGCCTAAGCTAAATGGTATGAGGGCGATGGTTCGAGTCCGGCAGCGCGTTTTACAATTAACACGATCTGAATTAATGGACATTACAGAAGACTGGGTTGACTCTGCATTTTCTATTGAGCCGAAAGATATCGCCTATATTGAAAGGCTGGTTATGCTGCAAGATAGGCATACTTCGGGGATGCCAAAAGCGATATAGTTTTATATCTAATTAGTTTTTACATCTAATCCAGTAAAAGGTGAGGGTGTTGTGTTACCAGCCAATGCTCCAATTTATCTGCGGGCATTGGTTTGGCGTAAAGGAATCCCTGTTTCTCATCAACGCCAATAGAATCCAGGAATTCCTCTTCCTCTTTCGTTTCCACTCCTTCGGCAATGACTTGCATTTTTAGTGCCTCGGCGACAACAATAATGGCTCTTACCAAAGATTGTGAAATAGGATTAGTGTCTATATGGCGAACAAAACTTTGATCCAGTTTAATGGCATCTATAGGGATGCGCGCTAACTGGGAGAGTGAAGAATAACCAGTACCAAAATCATCTAAGTGAACTTGAGCACCTAAGTGGCGTAGCTGCTTCATTATATTGATAGCGGCATCTTCATTATCAATTAAGCAACTTTCAGTTAATTCAACATCGACCAAGCTAAACTCCAACTCACAGGCTTCAAGAGACTCAATAAAACTGGTGACGATAGCTTCATCAATTAATTGTCGGGCAGAAACATTGACTGCAATTCGTAGGTTAATTCCACGTTTTTTCCAATCCACAGCCTGTTGCATAGACGTTTGTAGTACCCATTTACCCAAGGGCCTGATAAGCCCAGACTCTTCCGCATATGAGATAAACTCCTGAGGAGCAATTAAACCTCGTTCAGGCGATAGCCATCTGACGAGAGCTTCGACACCGAGCACTTTTCCCGTTTTGGTGGATATTTTGGGTTGGTAAAAGATTTGTAATTGATGTTGTTCTATAGCTTTGCGTAAATTGGTATCGAGCCAAACATACTCGGATACTTTTTTATTCATTTGTTGCGAGAAGATGGAATAGGTTTGTTTCCCATGTTCCTTCGCGGTATACATGGCTGTATCCGCACTGCGGATAATATTTTCTAGCGTATCACCATGCTCTGGGCATAGTGCAATGCCAATTGAACAGCCGGTATATACCTCTATCAATCCAATTCGGAATGGCAATTTCATGCGATTGAGAATTCGCTGTGTGGTTGTTTCCAGCAAATCCAAGGTGGCGTTTTCGACCAGAACAATAAACTCATCCCCCCCTAATCGGGCAAGCATTTCGTTGTCACCCAAGCAACTTAAAATTGCCAGCGAGACATCTTTCAGTAATCGATCACCAAACATATGACCATAGTGGTCATTTACTTTTTTGAAGTTATCGAGATCGAGATAAATAATACCCACTGAGCTGTCACCGCGGGTTTGGATTGCGCTGTTAATGCGCTCATGAATGGCATGACGGTTAGGCAAACCGGTAATCATATCGGTATTAGCCAAAATCCTAAGGCGCTCTTGGGCGCGTCGTTCTTTGGTAATGTCAGTACCGGAACAGATAAGATAGCGTTCGTTTTTTCCGCTACCACTGTGAACAAATTTATTGCGGAATAAGAAGAGACGCTTCCCTTTGACGGTATTAACCCAACGTTCCGCTTCATAAGATGCACCGCGCTGAAAAAACCCCTCAATATTCTTCCGTGATGAGGCTCCTTCCTTGGCGGTCATAAATAAGTCGTAAACATTTTTGCCAATAACATCCTGCTCTTTCTTACCGGTATATTCCTCGCTAAGGTGGTTAAATCGCTGCACGCAGCCATCTTTATCGAGAATCACAATCACTGAGTTGGCTTCAGAAACAACCTGTTCTGCAAAAGAAAGGCCCATAACCAAATCACGAGCGACAGATTCAGTATCGGCATAGGCTGAGGCTGTCCCCCCCCACTCTTTGTCATTAATTTTTCGGCCAACAAGATGTAAATGAAGGGGGGTGACCATAAATCTCAATTTCAATATCTAAACTGGCGGTAATACCGGTTAAGCTCCGGATTTTCATTGTTTGAACAGAATTAAGAGGTATCGCAATATTTGCTATCTCTTTAATTGCCGACAGCTCTAAAGCCTGGCTATCAAAGGCAAGCCGCCAAAATGGGCGATGAGTACCAAAGTAGGTATTGAGGATCGACGTGTCTTGGTCTTGGAACATATGCGATCCTCTAAAAGTGTATATGTGTCTTTTACTTACCTTAGTCAGAAATTAAGAAGGCGCTATTTCTGGACTTCCCAGTAATGATAATCATCCTGACCTGTAGAGCATGACTCTACCCAGAGTGCCCACCTAATAAAGTATATGTGTAATTTATTCATACCAGATCGTAGATAGTAGCGATAATCATAGTAAATGCTCTTCCTACTTTCAGGTTGTGATGAAAGTTAAGCATGAAAAAAATAAAAGACACGATTTTTTATATTGTTATGCTCATTTAGGCTAAATCCTAAAATGAGAAAGGAAAGATGTGAAACACTTTACTGAGGTGTTTAATGAGGGATAAGTATATTTTTAAGCAAGTTGATGATGAGCATACGCCAGTGGCAGCAATCTGCATGTTTCATTTGAACTATGGTCACTATCAGCTCAAACCAATTCGGGAATTTATGCCGCCACCAATAATGACGGCAATCCTGGGGGAGTTCCTTGTTTTTTATCTTACTTAAACCGGACTGTTATTTAAAAATTAAGTACCATTCCAACCCCCACCTCTTCTATATCAACCGCACCGGCTAGTGCTATTTTGGCTTTTAAGTCAGTACAGTGGCAGGGATAGAGTGCTTGTGCATTAAGTTGCTTAAAATAGTCGGATGTTCTGGTGAGGGTAGATGTTTCTGCATTTAATAGATGAAACCCGCCAATAACAGCCCGAATGCGTTTATCGCCAGTGACTTTAATTGCATAATCAATAATATTGCAGATTCCAGAGTGAGAGCAGCCGGTAATAATCACGATCCCCTCAGGGCTGGTATAAACTATTGCACTGTCATCTATGACAAAATCGTCAACTTCATGACCGCAACAATTGATAGTTTTTCCAATAGGATGCAGCCCTTCAAAATCATTACTGCGTACTATCTCACCTAAAAAGAGCAAATTATCAGTAAGATAATAAACACCAGTCTGATTAATCCGTTCGAAAAATGAAGGGTAACTATCGGCCGGTAAGTTAGCACCTATTGATTTATCTTCATGGTATTTTGGTACAAAAGCATTGGGGTGAGCCACTAGCTTTATTTTCTTCACGCTAGGGTAGTTGGTCCGGTCAAGATATTGAGCGAGGTGGATTAAACCCCAGCTATGATCATTATGACCATGAGAGATAATTACACTATCGATATCGCTGATATCAATACCCAGAATTGCCGCATTACGTAGAAAAACGTCAGAGTAACCTGTATCAAAAAGGTATGTTTTCCCATCAATTTTAAGGTGATAACAGACACCTGGCTCGGCTGTCAGATATTTATCTATTAGAGTATTGTTATCAACCAGCACAGTTAACTGCATGTGTTTTCCCTTTTTTTCTCATATTATTCCGATCTCCCATGGCTGATACTGTGTGAAGTGGCAAGCAGCATATCGAGGTCTGATGTTGGCACCAGCGCCTTGGGTATTGCGCTGATAATATTGCCTCTGAAATTGTTGAAAGTAATCGGCAATTGATTCTATTTGCTCAACATACTTCAGATGACGAGGAAAAAACAACGAATGCCCCATATTGTTTAAAATCAGGCGCGGGCTTGCTTAACTTTTCAATTAGCCTTTTACCTGAAATGTGGCTTTGTAAAAACCGGCCACACAGAACTGGATGGCGAAGGGAGGGCTTTTCCGCTGCTTCACTTAGCGCAGGCAGAATAATAAAAACCCGAACTTCTCCGGGTTTTAGCAAAACGGGTAAATATAAGCAGTTACTCGATATTCTGAATCTGCTTTTAAAAATTAGTGTAATCTATTGATTTTTATTTTTTTGTTTGTTTAATCTTCTTGATTGGTACACATTTTGGTACGTAAAATTTTTATAAAAAAAACAGAGAGTTTTTAGACCCTCTGTTTTTTATAAGTTTAGTAAGGCGAATCAAGCTAGTTGCTGCTTCACACTTTTAGCAGCCTTATGCTCATGTACTGGGGGAGATGTGACAGCTTGCCCAGTAGTGGTATCACTTAACCCAGATTTTTTCCAAGTTGGCCATGTATTGACCTGTTCGCTTGCCTCTTTGAGGTAAGCAAGAAATTCTTCTTTATTGGTCATTTTGTAATTTCTCCGCCAGTTTAGCTACGATGTCTGCCGACACGGACTCTCGCTCAATATAAGATGATGGTAGCATTTGCATTCTAAGTTTGCCAGATCTCCTATCCCATTCTACGACTTTTCCATCATTATCTTTTCTTTTAATTTTATAACCAATTCCTAAACTTATTGAGAATAAATTGAAGAAACAGCGCGGGCCTACACCAACAAATGGCTCAAAAATCACACGTTCACTAATATGATTTTTATCTGGTGTTGATATTGAGTCTGGATGGAAATCAAAAGCTTTACTTTTAGGGTAAGGTTCGATATAGACTACTCTTTTTATACCACTTGCTACGATATGTTTGGCACAGTTATGACATGGGAATGTAGTGCAATATAAAATACCATCATATGTACTTATATTACTTCGCGCACATGCGAGAATTGCTTCCATTTCAGCATGTACTACTCTACCATATTCCGTAATATATTTTATTTTACTTTCAGATAAGTGTTTTTTTAATTCATCCCTGTATTCAGATTCGACATTTTTTAAAATATCTTCTATTATAATGTTTTTTTCTTTTACATTTGAATCAACTCCGACTTTATAATCTCTACCATCTTCACTATCTGTTATTTCACCATCTATATATTCTGGCCAGTATAGTCCTCCCCCAAATTTTGGGACGTCATTAGCACCCGTAGAAATAATATTTTTATCTTTAGTTAATACTGCCCCAACTTGTCTTGATAAGTCTCCTGATCTTAATGATGCTGAAAATGCCATAAACATAGAATATTCGTCGAAAGTTGGGGTAACGTATGGATTACCAAATATTAGATCAAGAATCCTCCATAAGTCATTGTTAATTCTATCTATGCTTCCAGTATGATTTATAAAAAAATCCGATAACTCATATGTATCTCTAGTATGTTGTCCCCAAGGATCTTCTTCTTCTGAGTCTCGTTCAATTAGAGTTTTTGCATTTTCTTCATTGATAAATTTATTTTTTTGTAAAAAGTCTAAACGTCTCTTTTCATCTGCGTAAACACCGATGAGATAAAAGCCATTAGTGTAAATTCTCCGTAATGTATTGACTTCATCTGGGTGTTTTAATGAGTTAATTATATATGCTTTTTTCGGTGATGGAATTGGACTACCATCTGCTTTTTCTCGCTTTTGATTTATTCTTGCAGCAGCAGCAAGAGATAAAATTGAATTGTCCTCACTAATTCTTCTTAAATTATTTCCTTCTGTCATGAACTTACTTATTTTTTCATAGTTATCCTGAATAGCAGGAATATCTCTAAACATAGAAATTATATCTGTAGATATTCTTATTTCTTCTGTTTTATAACCAAATGCGGTTAATCTTTCCTTAATGGAATTTTTAATTATTTCTAAATCAGTCCCAACTGCTCCAACTAATCCAATAACTAATTCCGAATCTGAATCACTAGGATGTTCATTGTTTTTTATTTTTGTTAATGTATTTATTTTCATGCTGATAATTCCCGCCAGAATAAAAATTGAATTTTAATTGTTATTGATAACCTGATTTAATTTCTTATAAAGCTCACCGCTTAAATCTTTAAATCCTTGATCGTTAGCTAAATATACTAATGCTCGATGATGACCAAGATCTGATGGTATGTCACTTATTGACTGAGTGATGGGAACAACAATTTTACCCAAAGTATGAGCAATACCAGTTTCATACATTACGTTTGGATTTCTACCTGTGTAATCTACAATGATTACCTTTGAACAATATATTAAGTCAAATATATCTTGTATGAATGTTGAGTTATCCCATATGTCATCTGCACGATAACACTCTATTTTCATATAGTCTGTTACTTTTTTTATCGCGGCATAAGTACCCGAGAACGATGAATTAAATGGCATCATCACGGACACTAATCGTGGATTTAACAGTTTGTTAGGAATTTTAAAAACAGAGGGCTTAAATGTAACTAATCTTTCAGTAGGAATTTCCTGATGATCAGTAGAAATAAACTCGCCATGTATTTGACATACACGTACTAAACCAGTAGGTAATTCAGCTATAGATAACCCATAACTATTTAAACATTTCTTTACTGATTCAACAGCTTGAGGTTTATCAATATTACCATTAGACAAAAAATGATCTGGATGGAGTAAATACTCTATTACTTTTATAATCTCTTTCGAGGGTAGTCCGTCAGAAATTGGTTTTTTCTGATTTAACTCTTTAAGAACATCATTTACCCAATGTCTACGAGTGGAGCCATTATGAACATATTCTAAGTCAATATCGATAAAGAATTTTGTTAAGTATGAGGAGCTACGATATGGGAAAAAAGAAAAAGGATCATCACCACAAATCATTTCTGATAGCTTAGTTAATCCTGCTGTACCAATCATGACGACTCCTAACATTAATAAAGAGTAACATTTTGCAATTCATCCTAACGATTCCTGCGGTGTTCCTGCAAGTACTGTATAGATTAATGATAGTTTTTGTGATTAAACGTACTCAATTATTATCTAATGCTTCTCCACCCTCTGCGCGCAATGCTATCCCCGCCACGCCTGCGCGCTTTACAGGTCGCTTTTCATGCAGTTGCATGCAGACCCTCAAACCGCGCCAGTACTGGGGCTGCAGAGGGGTTTAAGGGAGACATTTTGCATGCAGATCCATGCACTCTAGGCATGCACACCCCTTTTTAGTCTCGCCAGCCAGAAATAAAGCTTCAAACGGTGAACACCATCACTAAATTGCAGACAAAAAAAGCCCCGCACGAGGGCGGGGAAAGGTTGCCATGATTCTGTTATCCGTGTCTGAATGCATCGCCATATCGTCCTAGGGTATGGCGTTTTACCGTTGGGGGGATCACTACCGGGGCGGGGATTTCCTGCGCCGGTGGCCGGGTAATAATTTTGTCGAGGCTTTCAACTGTCTTAAAGGTGCAGGAACAATCAAGGTTCTGGCACTGGTAATAAACTTCTTTGGTCTGTTCCGACAAATAGCGGCTGGAACGAGTATGAGAAGCGTGTCTGCATACCGGGCAACGCATCATAATTATTGCTCCCCGGCTGGGTTCAGTTTTTCGCGTTTTTCTTTTACTTTATTGAATAATCGCGCACGTTTTATCGGACTATTGTTTAAGTCAGAGTCCACGTAACCCGGTTGTGGTTGTTGTAGTGTGAGTTCGGCTAATATCGATTCTTTCTCCATATCAAACGAATAAAGCCCCGCTAATGAAAGAAGAGTCGCTGTCAGTGTACCCAGTGCCTTCGCCGGTGATGAGTCCGTGTAGAGTTCGTTCGCAGTTACCACTATTTTCGCTGCCCGGATGAGTTCGGGTGACAGGGTTTTCATCGCAGCAGACATTTCCAGCCTCGCATACTCCATCAACGCTACTTTATGTGTGTCTTTATAGGGTCTTGCAGAAGCACATAATTGCAGTGACGTGTAATCTTTATCCAACTCCAGCTCTTCAATCAGATGCCCGAACTCTTGTGCCAGCTCCCGCTGTGAAATCCGGCGGATATGTTCGGTTTGAAGCTCATCCGTCATTTCACCGCGCAGACTGCGAAACAATTTGCGCCAACTGCCGTCAGCCTGTTGGCTCTGGTTTTCGGCGTCGCGCTGCTTTTGCTGACTGCGGGCAATGGACGCAATAATGTCTTCGTAGGTTGCTTCATTCTTCAGGTGTTCGGCTTTTGCTGCTTTATAGCTGTTCAGTGCCGGGGTAATCGGATGTTCTGCTGTCTGGCTCATGGTTGTGCTCCGTTCTCATCGGGATGTCGCCATTGTGCAAATCCACACACAACAGCTCAACCGATGCCCGTTGTCCCAGCGCTGACACAACAACACGCCGTTGTGCCATTCATCGATTACGACACAATAGCGACTCTGATTAACAGGAGAACACCATGATTAATGTGACCGTTGGAGAGAAGTTTTTCACACTGGAACGCCATGAAGCACAATTCCTTTCGGACGCGCTACTGTCAGCCCTGAGTAACCCCACTGATAAGGCAATACAGGGATTCAGTCAGCGGGCCGGAACCTTGCAGGTGACCACTTCACCAGAAGAAGCAAACTTTACGGGAAATAAGCAACATTTCAGCCAACAGGCTCCGGCCATACGCACCCACACCTTGACGGATTGCTAACTGACCGGCCAGCCAGAAAGAAGCGCTGAACTGACCTGAATGAAAAAACGTTGTATCCCTTTTGGGGTGTAACAGGTGTAACGGGTGTTACAGTATTGATATGTCTGAATTTTTCTAAAGTCATCAGGTGTAACACCCGGTGTAACGTGGTGTAACACCGCTGTTATCGTGCCGGTTTGTTACACCTGTTACACCGACAAAAGAAAAAGGTGTAACAGGCTTTTCTCAATGAAATCAGCGTTGTTACACCTGTTACCCTTGTTACACCTTAAAGATAAGACTCACGTAAAGGATTAGCCCACCACCTCGCTGTTAAAGACGTATATCCGTTTGGGATTCATCTCTGGCAGGCGGACGGTGGTTTGTGTCTTCCCGTCTTTCGATACCAGCAGATACCCCGCCGTGACACACAGTTGCGCGACTTTCTTGGCATCAAACCCCTTGCACACCTCTTTCCAGCCCGACGGCAACACATAGAACGTAGTGACGGCCTCACGGGTGTTATTGCCCTTGTCTACCTTACGAAAACCCACCATGTTCGAGGGCCGGTTGCGCTCGTCATGCCAGTCCGCAAAGCGGCTGTACTGATTGGCGGTGAAGAAACTGCGTATTTGCTCGAGGGCGGCGGCGTCTTCCTGATTGGCACTGTGACCGCGTTCCCCTATCCATGCCTGCAAACACACACGGGTGGCCCGCAAGGCTTCCCCCTCCGGCCAGCCGGTCAGGCCGCAACGAGTCGCCATCTCGCCCGCCATCGCAATCAGGGCGAAACGGTTAATGGCCCGGCCCACCTGATTCCCGGCCTCTACAGGCATCAGCTCACGGGTGTAGGTTTTCAGCAGGGCTTTCGCCTGAGTGGTCATGCCGTTCAGGTCTTCGGTCAGCGCCTTGAGCCATGCTCGGAACGGCGTACCGTAGAAACTGGCTGTTGCCCCCTCAAAATGTTCGGCCAGCTCTTTACCACTGCCAAAGCCGTGTAACGCCTCAAAGACGCCAAACTTGCCTGAGTCACTGGGGATTTGGATCATCCGTACTTCCATCCCGGCAAAGGTGCGCTCACCGGCGCGGGCAGCATGTTCGGTCAGTGACAGTTCGCCGGTGGAGAAGAACAACATACGCCACTGTTTGCGGGCGCGCAGTTCGCCGTCAGTCCCGGCCCGGCCTTTGCCCTGTCCGTTTGCCAGCATATAAGCAATATTGCCCGCTTCACGGCCATCCACCTCGCGTATTTCATCGAGCATCATGGCGGCATCGTTGCGACGGCTGGCGGTACCCTCCAGTGCGTTACCTGTTGAGCGCCATGTGTGCCAGTAATCCGGCCCGCCACACACGGAAGTGGCCGCTTTCATGGTGGTGGTCTTGCCGTCTGTGGATTCGCCTTTCAGGTGATAACCGCCGCCGTCCATTCCCACCAGACGCAACAGCGGAGCCGCAAACGCCAGACTGACCGCAAAGGCCACGCGGGAATTACCGATACAGTAGCGCCCGATATGCTCGCGCCACTCATCAAGGCTGCCCGCTACCCGAAAATCCCGCCCCTGTACGCTGGCCGTCTGCAATATTACCCCGTCGGCCCCCTCACCAATCACCTCGTCCTGCAACACATACACCCCGCCATGCCAGCCGGTTTTGTTCACACAGGTGACTTTGCGCTCTGGCTTACACAGAGAAATATATTCCATCAGCCGGGCGCGGGCCTCGCCGGTGGTGCTGATATACGACAGACCGTTGACCAGCAGCACCCGCCGCAGCTCTTCGCCGCTGCCACTTAACATTTCCATCGGCATCGCCCATTTACGGCAAATCCCATAAGTGTCTTCCCATTCCAGCAGGCGGCCAAAGTTACCGCCGTCCGCATCGCAGGTAATGGCCGACACCTTGAGCGGGTTACAGATTTTGATATTGCGGATTTCCGTATCGCCGTCTGATTTCTGCACCTGCTTATCGAACCACAAATATTCCTGTGTTAGCCGAAAGCCTTGTGGCAATTTGGCCTTGTCTTTCCCCAGTTGCACCAGCTCTTCCCGGAACGCTTCTCTGGCCCGTTCGGTGCCGTTATCCCGCTGATAGTCATTCCAGTCGGCTTTAAAGCGGGTCGGGGGAAGCGTCACCCAGCCGTCCACGGCTTTCGCTGCTTTCTCCGCCCACACTTTGCCGGTGTTGACCTTGCCATCATCAAAATCATTGTCTCCGGCCAGAATAATGCGCGCTTCTGGCCACTTCGCCCGGATAACCAACGCCACGTTCAGCAGGTTACTGGCCGCAATACCCGCCATCACCACGCCGTCAGTGAGTTGCGCTACGGTCAGGGCGGTGGCATAGCCCTCGGTGATAATGACCTGTGGCGGGCTATCCAGCTCGGATTCAAGGGCAATAAATGCCCCTTTGAGCACTGTACCCGGCAACAGGCGCTTGTCCCCCAAGGGGGAAACCAGTTGCGCGCCGGTCACGGTGCCACTGATATCGGTCAGGGGCAGCACCAGTGAGCCGGGCGGGAAATCAATCCCGCCGCTTTTCTTCAATTGCGTTGTCAGGCGGTGAGGATGTTCTAACAACCCTTTACCGGTCAGATAGTCACTGTCACCCCGCACACAGCCTGCCAGTAGGGCCGCGACAGTCTCGGCTACCGGTTGTGTGGGTTTGGCCGCTTCTTTTCTGGCGGGCAGCTGTTGGCTTTGGGGTAATTGCAGCGCCTGTGCCACCTCATGGGCCGCTTTACCGGCCGTCAACCCGTTGACCAGCTTGACCAAATCCAGCCCGTCACCGGCCCCGCACTGGTTACAAATCCATGTCCCACGCCCGTCCCGATCATCAAAACGAAAACGGTCTGAACCGCCACAGTGCGGACAAGCGCCGTGTTGACCATGGGCCGGAACAGTAATACCCAGCAAGGGCAGGACAACCGGCCAGCGCGTATGGGCGGCGGCGGTAATATCCGATACAAAATTCTGTGCCATCATGTCCCCCTCAGTGCAGTGTGACCGGCATGTTCGCCGTTTTGATGTACGCCCGGCACAGCTCATCCATCATGGTTTCCCCCAACAGCGTCAGGCGGGGGGCCACATTCAGAATGTCCGGTAACACCATGTCTTCCAGCATGCAGCAGGCGGCTTCCATCCCGCTCTCAGGGCCGTGGCGTGTCATAAAATAGACTTCCACGTTTTCGGCTATCACCATTTGCAGCTCATCAATATTCATAGTGAGCGCGACGCCGTAAGACACACAGGCATCCAGATAGGCTTGCGCCACGGCGCGACGATACAGAGCGGTACGTACTTCGAGGGGAATACAGGAGGTATTATTCAGGTTCATGATTGCACCCCAGCAGACAGTAATGCACAGCTTTGAGTGACGGCTATCAGGTCTTCACACAGATAATCGACCATAGCGGAGACTTCTTTCACCGGTAACATGCCGGGAAAGGCGGACGAGTCAAAATGGTTCGCCAGTAAGGCGGCTAATAATGCGCTGGCATTTTTGGCGCGGGTTAATTTAAAGAAATCATCTTCCGGTATTCCGTAGGCCAGATGATTATTCAAAACCTGATTTTCAGATAAAGGGCAGCCCTGAGCAGCGTTATGCTCATATTGTTGCATTGTCATAATAGAGTCCGTTTTAGAAAGTGAGAATTCGTTACCGCTATTTATGCCGGTTAGAGAAAGTGTGAATAATGTTCCTCGCTCTTTTCCGCTGGACGGCGTTCTGAATACAGTCTTTTCGGGTAAATATATTTAACGGACTTATGCAGCAATAATCCTTTACTGATATTGAGTGTTGTTATCGGGTCACGTTCTGGCGCATCAGCTATTTTGCTGTACACCTTGGCGAACCACGTTAACGGCATGGAAGAATATCGTGTAGTGAGGTCATAATTAAAAATGACTTCATAACGGAATTCAGGGTTTTGGCGCTGGGTCTGCTCGGAGGCCAGTTTCAGGTTCACGATACGCACCGTCCAGCCCTCTTTGTGGCGATAACGTTCGCCGTACTCAGGGAGTTCAGACATGGGAGCCTGCTCTTACCGGCAAACGGCCAGCAAACAGTAAGATATAGTCACCGGCTAACTGGCGGCGGGCGGTAGTCTCATTACAGGCGGTGATCCGCAGCATGAGCGGGCGTATTTTCCGTTGTGTGCGGTTGATTGCCGCAAAGATGTAGGTACACTTTGATGTAGCCATGGCGTTGCTCTCTGTTTCGTTAATGGTTAAGCCTCAATTGGTACTGCGAATACTGATTGAGGCTGCTTTTTTTTTTTAGGGGACATCATGGTAAGGTGGCCACCTAACGAGTTAACAGTAATCCAATAGGTGGCCACTTGTCAACAGTTACAACGAGAGATAGAAGCCCTAAAGGGGGCGGTCAATCTCCACAGTTCAAAATGCGAATTACGCCTGAGCTTAAAGAACAATTAGAAGCTGAGGCAGGTAAAGATAATGTTAGTCTCGCCAATTGGATAAAAGATCTCGCAAGGCAAGAATTAAAGCGGCGAGGCATCGAACCAAAAGGCTAAATATTATTATTTAGATTTTATTTGTATATTATATTGGCGATCTACTTGGTCGCCTTTATTACATTATTAATGATGTTGTTGTGATTCAATCCATTCCCAAATTTCATCTACTTTCCATGCCGTAATTCTAGTTGATATCTTTACTGGTTTAGGGAATGTACCTGCTGATACCCGTCTCCATAATGTTGCAGGGGAAAACGGTAAGCAGGGCATCAATGCCTTTTGCCGGACAAACCCTGCTGCGGGTAAAGAGCCATGTGTTGTATTTTCATGTCTCATCAGTCTTGTAACTCCTTGATGGGTAAGCGATGAGATGAGATTACCTGACACAATCTTAGTTTTCCATCAAGAATGGAATTCCATTAAATTGATACATTTTCCATTGAAATGTTCACAATTCCATTAAAAAAGCAAAAGTGGGTTGTTTTTTAATTTATTGAAATATATGAATTAATTATTTTTAGTACGAATTAGTGAGGTGGGATACAAGTGAATATTAGTGAATGGCAACTGATGGCAACTGATGGCAACTGATGGCAATTAAAGGCAACTTTATGATGGATTTTTATGTATCAGCCAAACCTTACTAGATGTTTAGCTGATACATAACTAGTTATATATGGCATTTAAGGCCGATTTAAGTTTTGCTCGAAGAGAGGATGCTCGTAGGCCATTGGTTGAGATATCATTTTCTTGAATATACAGATCAATCATTTCTTTGATATGTTCAACGCAAATAACATCTCCTTTCTTAATCCATTTTGCATTGTTTTGCTCATATTTTTCTTTGGCTAATAAAGTTAATGTTATCCCAAGTAATTTATTTACATTAAATAGCTCCTCATCTTTTTTATATGCACCTCTGTTATTTTTTATTATTTGGAGGCCGAGTTTTTCCGCTTCACCACCAATAAAAGAAAGTAACTTATTGTTTTTATTTGTTATTGCAATATTTTGCACAGCCATACTGCATCTTTCAATTATAGCCTCAGGGGTTTCATCGGCATCAAGACAATTATATCCAATTGAGAAAATAAGATCTGATGAAATCTTTTCACTGTCATCTACGGGGTGCGGAGAAGCTATATAATCAGTATATTTTGTTATTCTCTCGATATTATTAGCTTTGAATACTTCCTCTAAGGTTCTTTTAAGTCTCATTTTTATATGAGAAATAACTTCTAGTTTTTCTGTATCTATATCTCTTTTTAATAAGGTCGGAGATAGCCCAACCAAGCACTTAGCTATTTCATCGATAGTGATTGAGGGGAGAGTTGCAACCCTTTCAAACTCATTCATTTTTTGGAAGCTTTTCATTTGCTATCTCGTTCCTTCGATTCTAATTTCACTAGTTTATCTGCCCATAAAGTTAAGGCTTTTCTACGTTCGTCCAAATACTGATGTCTATTATAAATCCCTTCCACCCCTTTAATTCTATGATTTAAACATCTTTCTGCAACGATAGGATCAACGCCTAAAGATGCCAGATGAGTCCGGGCTGTTCGTCGGAAGTCATGAACAGTAAAATTCTCTACACCCTGCATCTGTGTTTTTACTTTGGCTAAGGCTACAGGCAACGTGCTCTCTGCTATGTGGGGAATCATGCGGTTTTGCATTTTTCGGGCAGGCAGAACCCACTCACTACTAAATGACATGTCTTTAAGCTGTTGGAACCATGTTATGGCCACTGGAGGGAGTGGAATATCGATAGCGTCGCCGTTCTTGGTGCCAGTTAGGTGCCATATGGCATTTTCTAAATCAATATCTTCCCACCTAGCTGCACATAGCTCCATCTTCCGGCAGCAGAGTAATAAGAGTAATTTCATTGTTAGCTCATTTTGGATACTGAAACCCTTTGCTAGCCTCATTGCAGCAAATAGCTGCTCTAGCTCACCAGTATCTAAATAGCGCTCTCTGGCCTTTTCCTGCCCGCCAGCATCGGATATATCAAAGGCAGTTGTGGGGTTCACTTCAAGGATGTGGCGCTTAATACCATAGTTAAATATTCGTCGCGTCCAGCGTAGTACATCGTTGGCCACTGTTGGTGCACCTCTGGCGAGGATGTTTTGCAGCATATCGTCAATATGGCGGGGTTTTACTTCATCGGCTTTTAAGTGGCCAATGTTCGGATTAATGTCTTTATCAATCCGACGGCGGAGGATATCAGGGTGTTTCCATCGGCCTAATATCTGGCGTTCAAAGTATTCCGTAGCTAAATGAGAAACCAATAACGCATTCTTATCAGATTCGATCTTTGCTAGTGCGTCAGCCTTACGCTCTTTCTTTTCTCCGGCCACGTCGTAACCTAAAGAAACACGAGCCGACAGTAACTTAATTGTTTCACGCACTTTGGCCAGTGATAGCTCGGCATAAGAACCGACCCACATAGCTCGTGCTTTACCTGCGAAACGGTAGCGGAAGCGCCATTTAGGTGAGGCGAAACTCTCTCGGTAGCAAAGATATAATCCATTGCCGTCTGAACGGCCCTCAAAGCGTTCTCCTGCCTTTAACCATGCTTTGATTTGTAAATCTGTTAACTTTCCCATGTATCCACACTGAGCCTTTCCTGTGTACCAAATACAGATGTACCAAAGAGTGAAATGGTACATGTCTTGGTACATGGATTTAGTGAAATTTCATGGAATGATATGTGATGTGCTGAGATAAAGAAAGCCCGTAAGTTACGGGCTTTAAAGGCATTTTGCGACGTGCTGAAATGCGGTGAGAAGTTACTCGATATTCTGAATCTGTTCGCGCATTTGCTCAATAAGCACTTTCAGCTCAATGGCTGAGTTGGTCACTTCGGCGTTGATCGATTTTGATGCCAGCGTATTCGATTCGCGGTTAAATTCCTGCATCATAAAATCAAGGCGACGACCGACGGCTTCTTTCTTCTTCAGAATATTGTGCGTTTCTTTGACGTGTGCTTCCAGACGGTCCAGTTCTTCAGCCACGTCTACACGCTGCGCCATTAGCACTAACTCCTGCTCCAGGCGGGTATTTTCCAACTGAACTTGCGCTTCTTCCAGCTTGTTCAGCAGGCGCTCACGCTGCCACTGCAAGATGTTTGGCATATGCGCACGAACTTTAACAATTTCTGCACTAACACCATCAAGACGCTGTTCGATCAGTGCCTTCAGTGCCGCACCTTCGGTTTCGCGAGAAATGATAAAATCATCTAGCACAATATCAAGTGCCTGCATTAGCTCGGTGCTGATGGCATCCAAGTCTTGTTCTTCGGCGGCCATAACTCCCGGCCAGCGCAAAATATCTACTGGATTGATTTCACCTTCATCACTTTGCATTTTGACCCAGTTACCGGCTTCTACTAATTGTTTTGCCAGTTTTTCATTAAGGATCAAAGAGCTCTGTGCGTTGGCATCCAGCTCAAAACGCAGGTTGCACTCAATTTTGCCGCGAGTTAAGCGGCCACGGATGCGTTCACGAATAACCGGTTCCAGACTGCGGAACTGTTCTGGCAAACGAATGTAAGTTTCTAAGTAGCGTTGGTTAACGGAACGCAGCTCCCAGGCTGCGCTGCCCCATTCGCCTTTAATATCACGCCGGGCGTAGGCGGTCATGCTGCGGATCATTGTTGCGTACCCGTTTTAAAGAAAAGATGCGGGGATTATAGCCTCCAGGGCGCAGGCAGGATAGGCATTACATCACTAAGGCCGTATAATGCGCGACCAATATCGATTTAAAGCCGGAGAAAGCCCATGCGTCCAGCAGACCGAGCAGCACAACAAGTCCGCCCATTGACCCTGACCCGTAATTACACGAAACACGCTGAAGGTTCAGTGTTGGTTGAGTTTGGCGATACCAAAGTATTGTGCACCGCCACGGTTGAAGAGGGTGTTCCGCGCTTTCTGAAAGGCCAAGGCCAGGGCTGGATAACCGCTGAATATGGTATGTTACCGCGCTCGACCCACAGCCGTAATGCGCGCGAAGCCGCAAAAGGCAAACAAGGCGGCCGTACTTTAGAAATTCAACGTCTGATTGCTCGCTCTTTGCGTGCGGCAGTAGATTTGAAGAAGTTAGGTGAATTCACCATCACTTTAGACTGCGATGTCTTGCAGGCGGATGGCGGCACTCGTACTGCCTCAATCAGTGGTGCTTGTGTAGCTTTAGCCGACGCGCTGAATAAGCTGGTGGCCAGTGGTAAATTGAAAGCAAACCCAATGAAAGGGCTGGTTGCGGCAGTTTCTGTTGGTATCGTTAAAGGCGAAGCCCTGTGCGATTTGGAATACGTAGAGGATTCTGCGGCAGAAACAGATATGAACGTGGTGATGATGGAAGATGGCCGAATGATTGAGGTGCAAGGCACCGCAGAAGGTGAACCGTTTAGCCATGAAGAGTTATTGACGTTGTTGGCTCTGGCTCGGGGAGGGATAGAAACTATCTTCCAAGCGCAGAAAGCGGCGTTGGAACAATAATTGATTTAGGCGACTCGGTAGTCGCCTTTTTTTTACCCGCTAACCAAGAAGTTATGCACAGATAGAAGCAGTGCATCAGGTTTGCGGTGTACCAAATTAATAAACACAGTGATTAACGAAAGCGGTCACAATCTGGAGAGGAGAAGTACCAATGAAAGCCTATCAGCGCGAGTTTATCGAGTTTGCGCTTAACAAGCAGGTGTTGAAGTTTGGCGAATTTACCCTGAAGTCTGGGCGGATTAGCCCCTATTTCTTTAATGCAGGATTGTTTAATACCGGGCTTGATCTGGCAAAACTCGGGCGTTTTTATGCTGCGGCATTAATGGATTGTGGCGTAGAGTTCGATCTCTTATTTGGGCCAGCATATAAAGGCATTCCTATTGCGACGACCACTGCTGTAGCGCTGGCTGAGCACCATAATCGTGATCTGCCTTATTGCTTCAACCGCAAAGAAGCAAAAGATCACGGTGAAGGCGGCAGCCTGGTAGGAAGCCCGTTAGAAGGCCGAGTTATGCTGGTGGATGATGTGATAACCGCTGGTACTGCCATTCGTGAATCAATGGAGATTATCAATGCGCAGGGCGCGACTCTGGCTGGTGTGATGATTTCATTAGACCGTCAGGAACGTGGCCGTGGTGAGATTTCAGCGATTCAGGAAGTTGAACGTGATTATCACTGCAAAGTGATTGCGATTGTTACGTTGAGTGATGTGATCAGTTATCTGGAAGAGAAACCAGAAATGGCCGATCATTTGGCAGCAGTACGCCACTACCGCGAACAGTACGGCGTTTAAGATTTCCTAAATCAAGAATACCCAAAAGGGCCATTTGGCCCTTTTTATATAATTCAAAAACTCAACTTAAATTGAGTTTATTGGAGCTGAGTCACAATTAGAGGCCAGCGAGCATCAAATTCTTGCGTCGGCCGGTAGCGAAATTCCGAACGAACAAAACGTGAGAGCATCCCTTCACAAAACGCCAGTAGCTGTGTTGCCAGCAGGGCTTCATCATGGATAAAACCTTGCCCATCGCGCAGTTTTTTCTCACGCAATACTTGACGTAGCTGTACTTCAATTCGCTCAAACAACTGGTTAATACGCCCTTGCAAGCGGTCTTGCTCGAACATCAATGCATGCCCGGTCATAATGCGAGTCAGCCCTGGATTACGTTCTGCAAACCCCAATACCAGTAGCAGGATCAGCCGGAGGCGATTAAACGTCTCTTTTTCATCTTGCAGAATCAAATTGATGCGGGACATCAGACTGTCTTCAATAAACTCGATCAGGCTATCAAACATCCGCGTTTTACTGGGGAAATGACGATAAAGCGCTGCTTCCGAAACCCCCCACATTCGCGGCGAGTTTAGCAGTAGTAATGCGTTGGCTACCGTCGCTGGATTCCAGCATTTGCGCTAAAGCCTGCAAAATTTCCTCGCGCCTGTTCCTTTTCGTATTTTCTTTTTCTGCCATGTCCGAGTAGACCCTTGCTAAAAATGACTTAATAACAAAAACCTAAATACCGGCCGCACTAAGGCTAGGCCCCGGCGGCTTATGTGATAGCTTTTTTACGGTATTGAGGTCTAGGGTAGGTTATTGGCGTCCAGAATGACCAAAACCACCGGTACCACGTTCACTAAGATCAAAATCTTCAACCAGATTGAATTCTGCTTGTATAACAGGAACAAATACCATTTGTGCGATGCGCTCGCCGGGTTCGATAGTGAAAGGCTGTTGACCACGGTTCCAGACAGACACCATCAACTGACCTTGATAATCAGAATCAATCAGCCCGACCAGATTACCTAATACCACACCGTGTTTATGCCCTAGCCCTGAACGCGGCAAAATAACAGCAGCCAGTGAGCTATCGCCGATATGTATTGCCAAGCCTGTCGGTAACAATGTTGTTTGCCCTGGAAGTAAATCCACGGCTTCACTTAGACAGGCACGTAAATCCAGGCCGGCTGAGCCTTCTGTTGCATAAGTTGGTAAGGGAAATTCATTGCCAACACGTGGGTCCAGAATTTTAATGTCGATTTTTTTCATCATAACGGCTGACAATCTCGTCTATTAAATGCTGACTGAGGAGGTGCTTATCGCTGAGCGGTAAACGTTTCTCGCCAGTCGGCCAAAAAAGGTGCAAGGCATTAGTATCACTGTTAAAACCATGCTCTGCGAGCGATACATCATTAGCGCAAATAAGGTCCAGATTCTTCCGCGCTAGCTTTTGTCGCGCGTATTCTTCCACATTCTGGGTTTCGGCAGCAAATCCAACAACAAATGGACGTTTTTTAGTCATCGAAGCGACTCCAGCGACAATGTCTGGATTTTTCACCAACTTAAGGGTGATTTCATCGCCCTGTTTTTTTATTTTCTCGTCAGAAACCTGCTCAGCGCGGTAATCCGCTACCGCAGCACAAGAAATAAAAATATTCTGCTGGGCTGCTAAGTTCTGAACTGTTTGCTGCATTTCTAGCGCACTGACAACATCAATACGATTCACTCCCGCTGGAGTAGGGAGCATCACTGGCCCGGCAACCAGAGTAACTTTTGCCCCTCTGGCAGCGGCTGCTTGAGCGATGGCGAAGCCCATCTTGCCCGAACTTTGATTGCTGATAAAGCGCACTGGATCAAGAGCCTCACGCGTCGGCCCTGCGGTAATCATGACACTTAAATGTTGCAAGTCTTGTTTTACTGAAAAATGATCATGCGCCAGCGCGACAATATCCAGTGGGTCTAGCATTCTACCTGGGCCAACATCACCACAAGCCTGACTGCCGCTGTCTGGCCCCCATAACAGCATGCCACGACTGGCGAGCGTCTGTAGGTTTGCTTGAGTCGCTGCTGCACGATACATCTGCTGATTCATGGCGGGCACGGCTGCAATAGGAGCCGCAGTTGCCAGGCAAACGGTGGTCAGCAAATCATTTGCCATACCAGTGGCTACTCTGGCCAGTAAATCAGCGGTAGCCGGAGCCATGATGACTAAATCAGCCCATTTACCTAGTTCAATATGACCCATTGCCGCTTCTGCCGCAGGGTCGAGTAAATCATCAGAGACGGGGTAGCCCGAGACTGCTTGCAGCGTGAGCGGCGTAATGAACGCTTTTGCCGCGTGAGTCATCACCACGCGTACCTCTGCGCCTCTGTCGCGCAAGCGGCGTACCAGCTCAGGAGATTTATACGCGGCGATACCCCCGCTAATCCCGAGCACAATCTTTTTACCAGAAAGATGTTTGCCGGAGAGTCCCGTCATCATGATTGTCCGAATGAAAGCCGTAAGAGGCGATATTTTAGCATAACCATTGAGTAGATTAGCTATCAGGACGTTCTCTGATGCCATCAATCGTCAATTTTGCGAGACGTTACGCATGTGGCTCACGGCGACTTAGTCGAGTGAAAAGTCTTATGGCATGCTGCCCACGCGGTTTAGGGATAACGGGGGCAAGGAATGGAAGAGTGGTATGGGCAGGTTGCCCCAAGGGAAAAATTACTTAAATATGGTGCTGCAGTACTGACGGATGCCGAGTTGCTCGCTATTTTTCTGCGTACAGGGATTCCGGGAATGCATGTCATGCAGATGGCTGAGTATTTGATTGAAGAGTTTGGTTCACTTTATGGGCTGATATCTGCGGATTATCAGGCGTTATGTGCCCAAAAAGGGATTGGTGTTTCGAAATATAGCCAGATTCAGGCCATTGCAGAACTGGCTGGCCGCTGTTTTTCATCCCACTTGATGCAGGAAAGTGTCCTGCAAAATCCCGAGATAACCCAAAAATTTCTACAAAATATTCTTTCCCATCGCGAGCGAGAGATTTTTTTAGTGATGTTTTTGGATAACCAGCATCGTGTTATTCGCCATGAGGAGATGTTTACTGGTACCATCAGTAGCGTTGAGATTCATCCGAGGGAAATTGTGCGTGAAGCGCTTAAGGTTAATGCCGCCGCGCTGATTCTAGCGCATAATCACCCTTCGGGTAAGGCTGAACCGAGCCAAGCCGACCGTTTGATGACTACGCAGGTGATAAAAGCCTGTTCATTATTAGATATTCGTGTGCTCGATCATTTAGTGGTTGGCCGGGGTGAATGTGTCTCATTTGCTGAACGGGGATGGCTTTAGAGCAATAATAATTGATCCTTTCTGGATCTTTAGCTGTTCGGGACTTGAGCACTTACGCTTCAGAGCGTATACTACGCCACCTTTGAGAATCTTGGGTTTGGCGTGAAGAGCCTATCTCAGCAGGTTTATAGCCTGGTGACAGGGGTTTCTGACCTGATGACAGTGAGTCTTCTCAGTGAATTTGCTGAGATGGGCTCTAAAGCCTGACGAGGCGGCCAAATCCTATACGAAGCTCGAGCTGATTTGATTTTTGGAGAATAGACATGTCCCGAGTCTGCCAAGTTACTGGCAAGCGCCCGGTGAGCGGTAACAACCGTTCCCACGCAATGAACGCGACCAAACGCCGTTTTCTGCCGAACCTTCACTCTCACCGTTTTTGGGTTGAGGGCGAGAAGCGCTTTGTAACTCTGCGTGTATCTGCTAAAGGTATGCGTGTTATTGATAAGAAGGGTATCGAAACGGTCTTGGCCGAAATTCGCGCCCGCGGTGAGAAGTATTAAGGAACTGAATCATGGCTAAAGGTGTTCGCGAGAAGATCAAGCTAGTTTCTTCTGCTGGTACTGGTCACTTCTATACCACTACGAAGAACAAGCGTACTAAGCCGGAAAAATTGGAACTGAAGAAATTCGATCCAGTTGTCCGTCAACACGTGATCTATAAAGAAGCCAAAATTAAATAATTTTAATTTTGGTGGATTAAGAAAACCCGGCCTCGGCCGGGTTTTTTATTATATAAAGTCCAGTGAGATACGTTTAGGGAGGTTACATGCCTGAATTACCAGAAGTTGAAACCAGCCGACGCGGGATCGAGCCTTATCTTGTCGGCCAAACCATCCTTTACGCCGTGGTTAGAAATGCCCGTTTACGCTGGCCGGTTTCTGATGAAATCCTCGCACTGAGTGATCAGCCGGTGTTAAGTGTTCAACGTAGAGCGAAATATTTGCTGATAGAACTGAAGACTGGCTGGATTATCGTGCATCTGGGGATGTCTGGTAGCCTGCGCATTTTGCCAGAAGAAACCGAAGCAGAAAAACACGATCACGTCGATTTGGTTATCAGTAATGGCAAAATACTGCGTTATACCGATCCGCGCCGCTTTGGTGCCTGGTTATGGGCAAAAGACCTTGAAACCAGCAATGTATTAGCCCATTTAGGGCCAGAACCCTTGAGTGATGAATTTACCGCTGAATATCTGTTTGAAAAATCACGCAATAAACGCACTGTGGTCAAGCAGTGGCTAATGGATAACAAAGTAGTGGTCGGGGTTGGCAACATCTATGCCAGTGAATCGCTATTCACGGCGGGTATTCTGCCGGAACGTGCCGCCGGGTCATTAACCGAAACCGAGATAACGCAGTTGGTGGCAACAATCAAAGCCGTGTTATTGCACTCTATTGAGCAGGGTGGCACCACATTGCGCGATTTTTTACAGTCAGATGGCAAACCGGGTTATTTCGCGCAAGAATTACAGGTATACGGGCGGGCAGGAGAGTTATGTCGACGTTGCGGCAATGTGATTGAAATTGCAAAGCATGGGCAGCGCAGCACCTTTTTTTGCCGCCACTGCCAGCATTAATTATACCCTTCGTACTTGAAGCCGCAGGGTTGTGGGCTACGTTCGCTTACCGCTAGCCTGTAACTCCAATGGCTTCGGCGATATAGGGTATTGCGTAAATAGGGAATCAGGCCAGTTTTGTCATCAGTGCTTTGGTGACCGGTGCAGGAAGGAACGGTGTGATATCGCCACCATGGCGTGCCACTTCCTTCACCAACGAGGAAGAGATAAACGACCATTTCTCTGATGGCATCAGGAAGACACTTTCCAGTTTTGGCATCAGGTGACGGTTCATATTTGCCAGTTGCCATTCATACTCGAAATCAGAGACCGAGCGCAAACCGCGTACTAAAATATTCGCATTATGTTTTTTGGCAAACTCAGCCATCAGCTCACTAAATCCCAGAACTTCCACATTCTTCAGTGGTGCCGTGACTTGCTTTGCCAATATGACCCGCTCGGCCAGAGTAAACATCGGTTTCTTGCTGGAGCTATCTGCAATTGCCAGAATCACATGGCTAAACATTTCTGAGGCGCGGGTGACCAAGTCCAAATGCCCATTGGTAATAGGATCAAATGTTCCCGGATAGATGGCTTTAGTGATCATGAATTCTCACTTTTCTGATATTGATGGCTCAGTGCCCACAGAGCCGCATATTTATTAAAGGTATATTGCGCGTTGACTACCGCTAGCAATAGCCCTTGTTTACCATCGAGGAAGCCGGCACGTAATAGCCATGTCTTACAGAATGCCCCGAGAGTATGGCTGATAATCGCAAAATAACGGCAACTTTTACCTTGTTGATGACGCTGATTCGCCCAAGCCTGAGCATAGTTGAGTTGTTTTCGTTGAAAGGCAAAAAAGTCACGACAGGTCAGATGCAGCAAATCACCCGCGAGTAGGATAACTTTTGCAGAACCGCTATCAAGTGATTCATGGACTAAATCATCGTTGTAACGGTATTGCTCACGTGGATATAGCCGAGTGACTCTATCGGGATACCAGCCGCTATGGCGCATAAAACGGCCTAAAAACAGGTTCCGCCTGGCGCAGCTATAAACTGCACCTTCTTCTGGTGCCAATAACACGGTTTCGATCGCACTTTTAAGCTCTGGCGTTACGCGTTCATCAGCATCCAGCATCAAAATATAATCGCCAGTGGCATATTGCTGGGCTAATTGCCGCTGCTTACCGTAACCGGGCCATTCTGTGTTGCTGTAAACTTTCGCGCCATATTGTTCGGCCAGTGCGACGGTTTCATCTTCACTTCCTGAATCCAATACCACTATTTCATCAGCCCAGGTGACTGACGCCAAACAATCCGCCAGCAGTGAGGCTTCATTTTTAACAATCATCACCACCGACAGGCGTTTTTTGGCACTCATTTAGTGGCTCCGTTGCGGTAGATAAGGCTCCAGCAAGTGCAATAATCGTTGCAGCGCACCCTGGTTTTCATGCAATACATCAACCGCATGGCGACCATAGTAGAGGCGACAATCTTCATCTGTGAGTAGCTGGGTGATTTCTTTCACCAGCGACAGGGTATCGGTTACCGTAATCAACCCTTCAGCTTGTTCCAGCTTGGCACAGATATCTTTAAAGTTAAACGTATGTGGCCCCATCAATACCGGGATAGCATGTGCTGCCGCTTCCAGTGGATTATGTCCACCGCGCTCAACCAGGCTGCCGCCAACAAAAGCTAAATCAGCAATGCCGTATAGCAGCATCAGCTCGCCCATAGTATCGCCGATCACCACTTGTGTGCTGCTTGAAGGCACTTCGCCTTTGCTGCGTAATGTATAACTCAGCCCTGCTTTTTGTGTTAATTCAATCGCTTTCGGGAAGCGTTCTGGGTGGCGTGGCACTAGAATAAGCAGTAATGTCGGGAACTGCTGTAATAATTGGCGATGGGCTTCCAGCAAGATAGTTTCTTCGCCGTCGTGGGTACTGGTCGCTATCCAAACCGGCCGATGTGGTGCCCACTGGCGGCGTAATGTGACGGCTCTGGCGGCTAATTCAGGTGTTACAGAAATATCGAACTTCAGGCTACCGGTCACCGTCAGTTGTGAACGCCTTAGACCCAACTCAATGAAACGGTCGCCATCTTCTTGATTCTGTGCAGCAATCAGCGTGATCCGTTGCAGCATATTACGGATAAAACTACCGATTTTTTTATAGCCAGCAGCGGAGCGGGCAGAAAGGCGCGCATTGGCAATCACTAAAGGTATTTTGCGACGGTGCAGGGCATTAATAAGATTTGGCCACAACTCAGTTTCCATGATGATGACCAGCTTGGGATTCACCTGATCAAGAAAGCGGTTCACGGAGCCAGGAAGGTCGTAGGGCAGATAAACGTGGTGAACATCTTTGCCAAAAGCGGACTGAACACGCTCAGAACCGGTGGGCGTCATGGTGGTCACGGTAATGGGCAATGATGGATAGCGATGGCGTAATGCTCTGACTAATGGGATAGCAGCCAGTGTTTCACCAACTGAAACTGAATGCAGCATGATACCGCCAGCAACAACTTTACCGGCACAAAAACCATAACGTTCCCCCCAGCGCTTGCGATAAGCGGGGGCTTTACGGCTACGTAACAGCAATCGCAGCCAAATTAGAGGTTGAATAAGGTAGAGTAGTACCTGATATAAACGCAGCAACATTCTATCAATTTCATTTATATGGATTATTAAGAATAATACCATATTTGAACAAGAAAGGCTCTTTTCCACTGGGGCTGGCCGATAATCAGAGCAGGCTCAGGATATTCATAAAAAAGAATATAAAATTTCAACAAATGGCGGGAATAAAATTGATTTTTCTTGTTTAAAGGTGAGAATAATTTTCATTATCCATATAAGCCAATAATTATGCAGCTGTAGATATCTTCAGCTTATTCAATGGTGATATTTTTAGCTGGTAATCATTTGTTATTTAGCGGTTTATCTCGTACTCATGAAATTTAAGTTTTATCGGAATTGTATTGAGTAATTAATTAAACATGTAGAGAAAGCCATGAGGTGTTATTAGTAAAAAGTGAGTTAATAGACTCGTTTAATAACTAACATAACAGATTAGCAATACTTAACTATTTGAATGTCGAGACCAATCGGCTTCGATAATTATCGAAGCCGATTGTTATTACACAGTAAATGTTTACTAACGGATCTTTTGGGCAGTCATAGCCCGGCTAGAAATAATAATTGCTTATGAAATCAACGTTTCCAATCGCGCCATTATGGTTTCAGTGGTAATGGTATCCATGCTTTTTTGCTCGGAAATCACCGCAATCTGATTTTTCCCATAGCCGCCAATCAAACCAGGGTCCGTTGGGCCGAACAGGGTAATGTTGGGGCGATCCAGTGCAGCGGTTAGATGGCTAAGACCGGTATCAACGGAAACCACCGCTTTTGCACCTGCCAGAACCTCTGCCACCTGCTGGAGACTGAGCTTAGGCAATACCTCGACATGAGGGAAATGCTCCGCCAGCCGCAAAGCGCGCTGATACTCATGCTCCGCACCCCAAGGTAATTTAATTTTTAAACCCGTCGGCGCAACCAGCTCAATCAGTTTCCGCCAATGGCTCTCAGGCCAATGTTTACTGTCACGAGTGGTGGCATGCAGGAAGACCAGATACTGGCCAGCATCGTTGGGCAACTCGTTTAAAAAGCGCTGCGCAATAGCATAATCGCCGACACTTTCTGGTTTGTCATAGCCAAGGCTTTTAGCAAACAGTTGGCGTATGCGCTCAACGGCATGTTGTTTAGTATCAATCTCATGGCGGCAGTTATAAAACCAACTGGCAAAGGGTTCGCGGGCACTTTTGCAATCTGGGCCATGTCGAACCCCTTTGGCGATGCGGGTGATCAGTGCGGCACTCTTAATCAACCCCTGAGCATCAATCACCACATCATAACTGCGCTGCTGTACAACACGTTTAAAATCACAGCGCTCTTGCCGGGTATCACTACCAAACCAATTTTTACGCCAACGGCGGATAGCCACCGGAATCACTTTATCTACCGCAGGATGCCAACCGGGGATTTGGCTGAAACCCTCTTCTACCACCCAATCAAAGCGAATGCCGGGAATGGCATTCATGGCATCAGTCAGCGCGGGTAATGTATGTAAAACATCGCCCATTGATGAGGTTTTAACGATCAATACATGCATTAATCGCCCTCTTTCACAGAGCTAGTTTGTGCTGAGAGTTGCTTCTCAAGGGCAGCCATTACCTGTTCTGGTTGGATATCAATCAAACTCTGATGATAACCCTGTGCGCTGTCGCCTTTACGCACTTTGTGATAGCCGGTAATCAGGCGAATAACCGTGGCTTTGTCAGACAGCGGTGGCGTGAAGTCCGGGCTGCTTGGGCCATATAAAGCCACTAATGGCTTATTTAACGCCGCTGCCACATGCATCAAACCTGAGTCATTACTGACCACTGCGTTACAGGCAGCAATCATTACCACGGCTTGATCCAATGATGTTTGGCCTGCGAAGTTGAGGCAATACTCGCGAGCGCTTTCATCCAGCGCCTGACGGATTTCTTCACCGGCTTCATTATCTTTGGCTGAGCCTAACAAGATGACTTGGTAGCCAGTATCAATCAGTTTCTGGGCCAACGCAGCATAGTGATAATGTGGCCAGCGTTTTGCCGGGCCGAACTCTGCTCCAGGGCAGAAACCAATAATTGGGCGGTTATTTGTCAGGTTGAATGACGCAGTAATTTCTGCAATTTCTTCATCCTGAACCTGCAATTGTGGCCATAGCAAAGGCTGAGGTAAATCGTCGGCTGAGTGAATGCGTTCTTTATCATAGGCCAATGCGACATAGCGCTGAACCATCATCGGAAACGCTTGTTTATCCAGAATGCGCATGTCATTGAGCAAGAAGTAGCGCATCTCGCCACGCCAGCCAGTGCGCTGTTTAATCCCTGAAAAATAAGGTATCAAGGCAGATTTAAACGAGTTTGGTAACACGTAAGCGCGATCATAGCCTGTTTCACGCAAGGCCAACCCTAAGCGGCGACGCTCCTCAAAAGCAAAAACCCCATGACCTAACGGCATCGGGACGGCATGGCGAACTTCCGGCATTCTGGCCAAAAGCGGACGGCACCACGCGGGTGCCATCACATCAATATCTGCTGCCGGATATTCGGCCTTCAGGGTGCGGTAAAGACTTTGCGACATCATCATATCGCCAACCCAAGAAGGGCCGATTACCAGTATTTTCATACCGTTTATCAATTCCTTGCAGCAAGTTATTTAGACTGAGCGATTGAGCCAGGTCAGGTATTCTTTGACGCCTTCGGCGACGGTTTTGAACGGCTTGTCGTAACCGGCAGCACGCAAATTAGTGAGATCAGCTTGCGTGTATGCCTGATAACGGCCTTTCAGTTTTTCAGGGAATTCAATGTATTCCACTGGCCCGCTTTGGTGGAAATCCACCACTGCATCAGCAACCGCCTGGAAGGATTCCGCACGACCTGTACCACAGTTGAAAATACCGGATACACCGTTTTGCCAGAACCACAGATTCACGTCAGCAACATCGCCAACATAAATGAAGTCGCGTTTGAAGTTTTCACTGCCGGAGAACAATTTGGGGCTTTCGCCTGCATTGATCTGGTTGTTCAGATGGAAAGCCACGCTCGCCATGCTGCCTTTATGGCCTTCGCGTGGGCCATAAACGTTGAAATAACGGAACCCACAAATCTGTGAATCAGCTTGTGGCAGAATTTCGCGCACATATTGATCGAACAGGAATTTGGAGTAGCCATAAACATTAAGGGGTTGCTCGTACTGACGGTCTTCAATGAAATTATCAGTACGCCCGCCGTAGGTGGCGGCGGAGGAGGCATATAGGAATGGGATTCCGCGATCGAGACAGAAATGCAGGATATCTTTAGAATACTGATAGTTGTTATCCATCATGTACTTGCCATCCCACTCGGTGGTGGAAGAACAGGCACCTTCGTGGAAAATCGCGTCGATATCACCCATATCATCACCAGCAACAATGCTGGCAACAAAATCTTCTTTATCCATGTAATCAGCGATATCCAGATCAACCAGATTGACGAATTTGGTGCCGTCTTTCAGGTTATCCACAACCAGAATATCTTTATAGCCGATATTATTCAGTGCCTTAACGATGTTGCTGCCAATGAAACCGGCGCCGCCAGTGACGATAATCATCAGGTTCACCCTTGCTAATCTTCTTGGTCGGGCACAATGCCCCACACTCTATTTGCCGTTATCATAACATTTCATAGGATAGCGCACAGCCGGAAGGGGCTAATCTCTCTGTTTCTATGCGGCTTTCGGAATGTTCACCGTGATATGTGCTGCATTTTTTATAATATAAGACAAGGTTTCTCGTCAGTTCACCCTTCAGGCAGTAAAATGTACGGTGAAACTGCCCATTCTGGAGATAACCGCATGTCCCTGCCTTTTGATAGAAACGCCTTTTATCAGCAATTAGAACAACAACTCAAAACGACCCGTGCTGAAGGGCTGTATAAAAATGAGCGGATCATCACTTCCGCTCAGCAAGCAGACATTGCTGTGGCGGATGGTCGCCATGTCATTAATTTCTGTGCCAACAACTATTTAGGTTTGGCAAACCACCCTCGTCTGATCGCGGCGGCCAAAAAAGGCATGGATACTCATGGCTTTGGTATGGCCTCGGTGCGGTTTATTTGTGGTACTCAAGATACCCATAAAGAGCTGGAACAGAAGCTGGCCAGTTTCTTGGGAATGGAAGACGCCATCCTTTATTCATCTTGTTTTGATGCTAACGGCGGTTTGTTTGAAACCCTGCTGGGGCCAGAGGATGCCATTATTTCTGATGCGCTGAATCATGCTTCAATCATTGATGGAGTGCGGCTATGTAAAGCCAAGCGTTATCGCTATGCTAATAATGATATGAGCGAATTGAAAGCACAGCTGGAACAAGCCAAAGCAGACGGCGCGCGCCATATTATGATTGCTACTGACGGCGTGTTTTCTATGGATGGTGTGATTGCCAACCTGAAAGGTGTTTGTGACCTGGCTGATGAGTATCAGGCATTAGTGATGGTCGATGACTCCCATGCCGTTGGTTTTGTTGGTGCCAATGGCCGTGGTACTCATGAATACTGCGAAGTGATGGATCGCGTTGATATTATTACTGGTACCTTGGGTAAAGCGCTGGGTGGGGCATCAGGTGGTTATACTGCCGGCCGCAAAGAAGTGGTTGAGTGGTTGCGCCAGCGTTCACGACCGTATTTGTTCTCAAACTCATTAGCACCAGCAATAGTAGCGGCTTCTATTGAAGTGTTATCACTATTGGAAGACGGTGCTGAACTGCGCGATCGCTTATGGTCAAATGCGCGCTTATTCCGCGAGAAAATGAGTGCCGCCGGTTTCACCTTAGCCGGTGCCGATCACGCCATTATTCCCGTCATGCTCGGTGATGCGACACTGGCGCAAGAATTTGCCAATGCATTGCTGAAAGAAGGCATTTACGTTACAGGCTTCTTCTATCCGGTGGTGCCGAAAGGTCAGGCGCGGATCCGTACCCAGATGTCGGCAGACCATACGCCAGAGCAGGTTGAGCGGGCTGTTGAAGCCTTCATCCGTATTGGCAAACAGCTTAACGTTATTGCGTAAGGAATACTCATGAAAGCATCATCTATGAAAGCGCTGGCCAAACTGAAGGCAGAAGAAGGTATTTGGATGACTAACGTGCCGCAGCCGGAGCTGGGCCACAACGACATCATGATCAAAATTCGCAAAACTGCTATTTGTGGCACTGATGTGCATATTTATAACTGGGATGAATGGTCACAAAAAACTATTCCTGTTCCGATGGTCGTCGGCCACGAATATGTCGGTGAAGTTGTGGCTATTGGTCAGGAAGTTAAAGGTTTTAATATTGGTGACCGGGTGTCTGGCGAAGGTCATATTACCTGTGGGCATTGCCGTAACTGTCGCGGTGGTCGTACCCATCTCTGCCGCAATACCGTGGGTGTCGGTGTGAATCGTCCGGGTTCTTTTGCAGAATATCTGGTGATCCCGGCCTTTAATGCCTTCAAAATTCCTGACAATATTTCTGATGAACTCGCTGCCATTTTTGATCCCTTCGGTAATGCGGTTCACACCGCGTTATCCTTTGATTTAGTTGGGGAAGACGTGCTTGTTTCCGGCGCAGGCCCGATTGGTATCATGGCTGCAGCGGTGTGTAAGCATGTCGGCGCTCGCCATGTTGTTATCACTGATGTGAATGAGTACCGTCTGGATCTGGCGCGGAAAATGGGTGTGACTCGCGCGGTTAACGTCAACAAAGAAAATCTGAATGATGTGATGGCAGAACTGGGGATGACTGAAGGGTTTGATGTCGGTTTGGAAATGTCCGGTGCGCCGCCAGCATTCCGTGCATTGCTTAATTCAATGAATCACGGTGGCCGTATTGCGATGTTGGGGATACCGCCATCTGATATGTCTATCGACTGGAATCAGGTGATTTTCAAGGGGCTGTTTATCAAAGGGATTTATGGCCGCGAGATGTTTGAAACCTGGTACAAAATGGCAGCATTGATTCAATCTGGTTTGGATTTAACCCCGATTATCACCCATCGTTTCTCCATCGATGAATTCCAGCAAGGCTTTGATGCCATGCGTTCGGGTAAGTCAGGTAAGGTCATATTAAACTGGGATTAAAATACCCTTCGGCCTTGAAGTTGCTGGGGTGTTGGCTGCACACACTCACCCGAATCACTTACTTGTGTAAGCTCATCGGGATGAGTTTGCTGGCCGCCTACCTGCAACTCCAATGACTTTGGGTATTGCGTTTTCGGCCTTGAAGTTGCTGGGGTGTTGGCTGCACACACTCACCCGAATCACTTACTTGTGTAAGCTCATCGGGATGAGTTTGCTGGCCGCCTACCTGCAACTCCAATGACTTTGGGTATTGCCTTTTCTCCCTTGAAGTTGCAAGGATGAAAGCGAGGCAGTCAGGTGATGACTGCCTCATTTTTACGGATTTTCAGCTTTAGGTTTCTCGATTGTCGATTTCTCAACCGGAGTCACGGGTACCGCTGGCGGGAAATATTGCTGCCAATGTTTTTGCACAAATGTCACTGCCGGGCTTTGCATCAAGCTCTCACCTAAAATAATAAACATCTTATCGGCGTAGATTTTCTCTGGAGCATAGCTAGCTTTCGCGTTGCATTGTTTGATAGCTTTCAGGCGCTGGCCTTTGGCCGGGTCACGTGGTTTTGATTTGCCCGGAGAAACAGTGCCGCTGCCACTATTATTATGTTCAGTAATATTGTGTACCGGTTCATTCAGCAGAGCACTTGCTTTGACCAATACAATATCCGCAGGTAATTGGGGCAACATTTGTTGCAGCACTTTAATGGTGGCCGGATGCGGGTGTCCAATCGCAATAGCCGAGCCATTACGGCGCGCCAGTTCTACTGCACGGTTAAATTGTTGGCGGATCGCGGCTTCATTTTGTGAGTCATCCAAAAAGACTTTGCGCTTAATCACTTTGACGCCAGTGCCTTCTGCAGCACGGCTGGCTTGGCTATTGCCTATGGTCACACTGTCGAGGAAATAGAGTTGATAGTGCTCCAGTACCTGCATGACTTTCTGCATACCCGGTAAGCTGGAGGTCATGGCGCTGCCCATGTGGTTATTCATGCCGGTAGCGTAAGGGACGTTATTAACCGCCTGGCGAATGATGCGCTGGATCTCTTCGCTACTCATTGATGGCTGTAATGTATCGCGCTCCAGCTGTTGCTTGCTCAGCGGTGCCATCGGCAGGTGGATCAGGATTTCTCGCCCTTGATTATGGGCTTTGATAGCCATCTCTTTGGCGTAGGGGGCGTTAGGTAATATAGCCACCGAAATAGGCAGTGGCATCTGTAACACCTTGTTTTCGTTCTGCGGACGATAACCAAAGTCATCAATAACAATGGACAGTTTACCCGCCAGAGAGGTGTTAGCGATGAGTAGGGTGCTTACGATGATTAACCGGTGTGTATTGAAATAGCGCAATAGGTGTTCCCTAATGTTGTTCTCTATCTTCCTAACCAAGGTTGGGGGTTAACAGCTTGCCCCTGACGGCGAATTTCGAAATAGAGTGATGGCTCACCCTGACCGCCACTGGTGCCAACCAGTGCTATCGGCTGGCCTGCTTTCACCTGAGCGCCAACATTGACCAGCGCGCTTTGGTTATAGCCATATAAACTCATATCACCTTTGCCGTGCTCAACCACCACGATCAGGCCATAACCCTGCAACCAGTCTGCCAGTAGCACCCGGCCATCCGCAATCGCTTTGACTTCGCTTCCTTCCGGCGCGGAAATAACCATACCTTTCCAGCGGAGTTCACCTTGCAAGGCTTCGCCGAAGCGATGGGTTACGTTACCCCGAACAGGCCAGATGGCTTGACCGCCTGGACGCCCCAAGCCACCCGTTCGCGCCATTAATGAGCGCTCACTTTCACTAGGTTTGTAGCTGGAACCGGTTTTCTTGGCTTGTTGTTCTTTGGCTTTAACTTGTTCGCGCACACGGGCCGCTTCTTTCGCTTCCCGCTCTGCACGGGCTTTGGCTTCACGTTCGGCTTTGGCGATTTGATCGCGCAAACGTGATTCGTTCAGTTTTAGCTCCGCCAGACCTTGTTGATCTTTTTCCAGCGAGACTTCCAACGAAGTGAGGGTTTTCTTGCGTGCAGTTCGAGCTTCTTCCAGCTTTTGTTGCTGAGCTTTCTGCTCATCCAATAAAACTTTTTGCTGGTTTTTCTTTTGCTCCAGCGTTTTTTTCTCAGCAGATAAATCGGTGCGGGTTTGTTTCAACTCCTCAATGGATTTTTGTCGAGCTTCATTGAGATAACTGAAATAGGCCAAAATACGCTCACTGCGCTGGCTCTCTTCACCACTTAAAATGAGTTGTAAACCGCTGTGCTGGCCTTGCTTAAAGGCTGCATCAAGTTGTTTTGACAGCAAGTTTTGCTGCTGGGATTGCTGCGTTTGTAGTTTACCAATTGAGGCGGTTAGGCTGGAAATATCTTTGTCTAGTTCAGTCAGGGTACCTTGGGTTTCACGCAAGCTACGACTGGCTTGAGCAATGGTATTTTCCTGTTGTTTCAACTGATCGAGCAAGGCACTGCGTTGCTGTTTTTGTTGCTGGACACTTTTTTCTTTCTCAGCAATATCTTGCTGAAGTGTTTTCAATTGAGTTTTGTTATCTGTCGTCTTTGCAACTGGAGCATCAGCAGCATGGCTGGATAATGGCAACAACAATACGCCAGCGCAAAAAACGCTGGCGTACAGTGCTGACCACGGACGACGCATCAACTTATTCGGTAATGCAGACAAGTGCCCTGTATTGCCGGTGATGGTGTCTTCCGTAACCATTGATATTGCAAATGACGCCTTTTCCTTCATAACGAAGGATTATTCCACGATGAACAGCGGCTTACCAGTCATCTCTTGCGGGATTTCCATTTCCATCAGTGACAGCATGGTGGGTGCGATATCAGAAAGTTTGCCACCTTCGACTGCTTTCACTTCTTTATTGCCGACATAAATCAGCGGAACAGGTAGGCTGGTATGGGCGGTGTGAGCCTGGCCGGTCGCCGGGTCACGCATCTGCTCAGCGTTGCCGTGGTCGGCGGTGATCAGCAATTGACCATCCACTGCTTGCACGGCAGCAACCACTTGTTCAATGCAATTATCCAGAGTTTCTACTGCTTTTACTGCGGCATCATAATCACCGGTATGGCCGACCATATCACCATTCGGGTAGTTACAAATGATCACATCATATTTACCGCTGGCGATGGCCCCGACCAATTTCTCAGTCAGTTCTGCTGAACTCATTTCTGGTTGCAGGTCATAGGTTGCCACTTTCGGTGAGTTAATCAGAATGCGATCTTCACCTTTAAATGGCTCTTCAACGCCGCCATTATAGAAGAAAGTGACGTGAGCATATTTTTCGGTTTCAGAAATGCGCAACTGTGTTTTGTCATGCTTCATCAGCCACTCACCAAAGGTATTCTCCAGTGAAGCTGGTGGATAGGCACAGGCAACTTTAATATCAGCTGCATACTCGGTCAGCATGATAAAATCGCCGAAGTTAACCACTTTATCGCGTTTGAAGCCGTCAAAGTCGGCATTCACAAAGGTACGGGTGATTTGGCGGGCACGGTCAGCACGGAAGTTCATGAATATCAACGCATCACCATCGTTCATGGCCGCGTCGGGTTCGCCTGCGGCCTGAATAACGGTTGGTTTGACGAATTCATCATTTTCATTACGTGCATAAGCGGCTTGCAGGCCGACAACCGCGTTATCTGCGGTGAACTCGCCTTTTGCCTGAGTCAGCAAGTCGTAGGCCAGCTGCACACGATCCCAGCGGTTATCGCGATCCATGGCATAGTAGCGGCCAATGATAGAGGCAATGCGGCCTTTACCCAGCGCAGCAAATTTTTCAGTGAATCGTTTCAGTGAAGGCTCAGCACTACGCGGCGGGGTGTCACGTCCATCGAGGAATGCATGTAGGTAAATTGCTGTCGCACCACGTTTGGCCGCCAGTTCAACCATCGCCAAAATGTGGTCTTCATGACTATGTACACCACCGGCAGATAATAGGCCCATGATATGGACAGCTTTGCCTGCTTTAACTGCTTTATCAACGGCGGCAGTCAGGGTTGGATTAGTGAAAAAATCACCATCTTTGATTTCTTTGTCGAGGCGGGTCAAATCCTGGTAAACAATACGACCCGCGCCCAGATTGACGTGACCCACTTCAGAGTTACCCATTTGCCCATCCGGTAAACCAACATCCAGACCTGAAGCGGCAATCAAGGTATGAGGCTGTTGCTGCCATAAACGGTCCATAACTGGAGTTTTAGCATTCAGAATGGCATTATCCTGCTGTTCTTCGCGGTGGCCATAGCCGTCCAGAATCGTCAGAACCAGCGGTTTTTTTAGTGCTCGACATTGCATAACCTCTTTCTTATTAGAAAGGCGGTAATTTACTACAAAACAGGTTAAAAATAGCCCAAAGAGATCAACATTGGTGTGGGGTTTTGCGTAAAAATCATCAAAGGGACAACAAAACTTCCCGAGATTGCTCGCAGTTTCTGCAATAGCACTTGCATATTGGCTGTATTTGCCGCAACGCGCAGGTATACTCTGTGACCTTGAATATTATCCCCTAACTAACGGGAGTTTTTACCCCCATGTTGCAAGAAATTATGCAATTCATTAGCCAGCATCCGGTGTTGAGCTTGGCTTGGGTGGCGTTGTTCGTCGCCGTCATTTTCACCAGCTTTAAAACGACGCTGTCAAAAGTCAAAGAGATTACTCGTGGTGAAGCGACGCGCCTGATTAATAAAGAAGATGCGGTGGTGGTTGATATCCGCACTCGTGATGATTACCGCAAGGGTCATATCGCCAGCTCAATTAATTTGCTGCCAAGTGATATTAAAAACGGCAATCTGGCTGAGTTGGAAAAGCACAAAGCGCAGCCTGTCATTGTAGTTTGCGCCACAGGGGCAACCTCCCGTGCTTCTGCTGAGTTGCTGAACAAAGCTGGTTTTGAGCGGGTGTTTACCTTGAAAGAAGGTATCTCCGGCTGGAGTGGCGAGAATCTGCCACTGGCGCGCGGCAAGTAATATTTGTATTCGCTATATCAATAGATTGTAACTTTAACTGAGGTGTACCATGGCGAAAATTGAGATTTATACCAAAGCAACTTGCCCATTCTGTCATCGTGCTAAGGCGCTACTGAACAGTAAAGGTGCCGCTTTTCATGAAATCGCAATTGATAACGACCCAGCCAAACGTGAAGAGATGATTGCTCGTAGCGGGCGGACGACGGTACCTCAGGTATTTATTGATAGGCAGCATATCGGCGGCTGTGATGATTTACACGCCCTGGATGCGCGCGGCGGGCTTGACCCGCTGCTTTAACTCGTCAGTGGGTCCCATTAATTTAATGGAAAGAGCTCACGGCGAAAGTGCTGTTTAATTAAGGACGTCTAACTTTAGGGTATCTATACACATGTCAGAACAAAACAACACCGAGATGGCTTTCCAGATCCAACGTATCTACACCAAAGATATCTCCTTCGAAGCACCAAATGCTCCGCAGGTTTTCCAGCAGGATTGGCAGCCAGAAGTTAAACTTGATCTTGATACTGCTTCCAGTCAGCTGGCTGAAGATGTGTATGAAGTGGTACTGCGTGTGACTGTAACGGCCTCTTTGGGCGAAGAAACGGCATTCCTGTGTGAAGTGCAGCAGGGCGGCATCTTCTCCATCGCAGGTATCGACGGTACCCAACTGGCTCATTGCTTAGGTGCATACTGCCCGAACATTTTGTTCCCGTATGCGCGCGAATGCATCACCAGCCTGGTTTCTCGCGGTACTTTCCCACAGCTGAATCTGGCACCGGTTAACTTTGATGCCCTGTTCATGAACTATCTGCAACAGCAGGCTGAAGGCGAAGGTGCTGAACAACGTCAGGATGCCTGATGAACACCACCCATGCTTCAATGACTGTCATCGGTGCCGGATCTTACGGCACCGCACTAGCCATTACGCTGGCGCGTAATGGCCATCAAGTTGTGTTATGGGGTCACGACCCTAAACATATTCAAACCCTGCAACAAGACCGTTGTAACCAGGCGTTCCTGCCCGATGTCCCTTTCCCCGACACCTTGTTATTGGAAACTGACTTAGCTCGTGCGCTGGCAGCCAGTCGCGATGTGCTGGTGGTAGTACCCAGCCATGTCTTTGGGGCGGTATTGAACCAGCTCAAACCACACTTACGCCCAGATGCGCGTATTGTTTGGGCAACCAAAGGGCTTGAGGCAGAAACCGGCCGTTTGCTAGCGGATGTCGCGCGGGAAGTGCTGGGAGAGAGCATCCCGCTGGCTGTGGTTTCTGGGCCGACCTTTGCCAAAGAGCTGGCCGCCGGTTTACCTACTGCAATTGCACTGGCATCGACTGATGTGCAGTTTAGTGAAGACCTGCAACAGCGGTTGCACTGTGGCAAAAGTTTCCGCGTTTACAGCAATCCTGACTTTATCGGGGTGCAACTTGGTGGCGCGGTTAAAAACGTGATTGCGATTGGTGCCGGGATGTCCGATGGTATTGGTTTTGGCGCAAATGCGCGAACCGCATTGATAACCCGTGGTTTGGCAGAAATGACGCGTCTTGGTTCTGCATTAGGTGCTGACCCCTCCACCTTTATGGGCATGGCAGGGCTAGGTGATTTGGTGCTAACCTGCACAGATAACCAATCCCGTAACCGTCGGTTTGGCATCATGCTTGGTCAGGGGTTAGGTGTACAAGAGGCGCAGGATAAAATTGGTCAAGTGGTTGAAGGTTACCGCAATACCAAGGAAGTTCTGGCGCTGGCTCAGCGTAATGGCGTAGAGATGCCAATCACTGAACAAATTTATCAGGTGCTGTACAGCCACAAAAATGCGCGTGAAGCGGCACTGACCTTATTGGGTCGGACCAAAAAAGATGAGAAAAGCGGCATTTAGTTGTTCAGCTGAAATAAAATAATAAAGATATAGCCACAATCCTTGGCGTTGCCGCTTCAAGGTACAAGGGCGTTAGTCGCTTCGGTCGTTCCCCGAAGTGGCTTGTTTATGGGCAGGAGTATGCAATGTCGTCAGAAGAGTTAGAGCTGGTTTGGAGTAGCATTAAATCAGAAGCGAGAGCACTGGCCGAGTGTGAACCCATGCTGGCAAGTTTTTTTCATGCGACATTATTGAAGCATGAGAATTTAGGCAGCGCATTGAGTTATATTCTGGCGAATAAACTAGCAAACCCTATCATGCCTGCTATTGCCATCCGAGAAGTGGTTGAAGATGCCTATCGTGCTGATGCGCAAATGATTGTGTCTGCTGCCCGCGATATTTTGGCGGTGCGGTTGCGCGACCCGGCGGTTGATAAATATTCCACGCCATTGCTATATCTGAAAGGTTTCCATGCTTTACAGGCCTACCGTATCGGCCATTGGTTGTGGGCGCAGGATCGTAAAGCACTGGCAATTTACCTACAAAATCAAGTTTCTGTCGCTTTTGGTGTGGATATCCACCCTGCGGCAACCATTGGTTGCGGCATCATGCTGGATCACGCGACTGGCATTGTGATTGGTGAGACCGCCGTGGTCGAGAATGATGTTTCTATTCTGCAATCCGTCACTTTGGGTGGTACCGGTAAAACCAGTGGTGACCGTCATCCGAAGATCCGTGAAGGTGTGATGATTGGCGCGGGTGCAAAAATTTTGGGAAATATCGAAGTCGGACGTGGTGCCAAAATTGGTGCGGGGTCAGTGGTATTGCAGGCTGTACCTCCCCATACGACAGCCGCCGGTGTGCCCGCTCGCATTGTCGGTAAACCAGAGAGTGATAAACCCTCGTTGGATATGGATCAGCACTTCAATGGGATGAGCCATGGATTTGAGTACGGCGACGGCATCTAATCATATCCTTCGTCCTTGACGGCGCAGCGGTGTTAGCCGCGCTCACAAACCCGAGTCACTGACTTGAGTCAGCTCATCGGGATTTGCTCGCTTGCTGCCTTACTGCGACGCCAATGACTTTGGATATATCCTTCGTCCTTGAAGCTGTAGCGGTGTTAGCCGCGCTCACAAACCCGAATCACTGACTTATAATTGACCTTGCATTAATAAGCTCATCGGGATGAGTTCGCTTGCCGTCTTGCTGCGACGCCAATGACTTTGGGGATACACCTTTTTATTGAGTTGCCAGCCGACCGTCGACATATTTTGGTCAAAAAAACTATTCTTTCAGTAACGCCCCCGGATAACCTAATTGCCGCCAGGCTTCGTACACCACAACAGATACGGCATTTGACAAGTTCATGCTGCGGCTGGCGGCAAGCATTGGAATTCTGATTTTTTGTTGGGCGGGTAATGCATCCAGAACATTGGAGGGTAAGCCGCGGGTTTCTGGGCCAAACAGCAGATAATCATTCACCTGATAATTCACCGCGCTGTGGGCCGGTGTTCCTTTGGTCGTCAGGGCAAATAAGCGAGCCGGATTTGTGCCAGCAGATTGTGCGCCGTCGAGGTTTTCACTGTCTAAAAAGGCTTGATAGTCATGGTGGTGCTTAATATTAGCAAACTCATGATAATCAAGACCCGCGCGGCGTAAGCGTTTGTCATCCCAGGTGAAACCTAAAGGTTTAATCAGATGGAGCTGGCAGCCAGTATTCGCACATAACCGGATAATATTGCCGGTATTCGGCGGGATTTCGGGTTCAAATAAAACGATATTAAGCATATGTCCCCCAATAATGAGGGGCGTAGGGTACCAGAAACCCCCTCCCTGTGCAGCGGTTGCCTATTCTTGATGGAAGCCGTAAAACAAAAATTTGAAAGCAAGGAGCGGAGTGTGCCAGCCGTGGTGTTTTTATAAGCTGATCACCATAGTCAGTATCAATGGGGTATTTATCATGACATCAGTTAGGGGAATTATAGACAATGCACCAGACCCTCGTTGGGTTGCCATTGTTAACCGTGATAAAACCGCCGATGGTCGGTTTGTTTATGCGGTGAAAACCACCGGTGTATATTGTCGGCCTTCATGCTCGTCCCGTCAGGCTAAAGTAGAAAATATTGAATTCTATGCTGATAATGATGCGGCAGAGCTTGCCGGTTATCGGCCATGTAAACGTTGCCGACCTACTCAGTTATCCCAAGCGCAGCAGCACGCAGAGAAAATCAGCCAGGCATGTCGATTAATTGAGCAAGCCGAAACCCCCTTTACACTTGATGCATTGGCGGCTGAATTGAATCTCAGTACTTTTCATTTCCACCGGTTATTTAAATCCATTACCGGGCTAACTCCCAAAGCGTATGCCTCCGCGACCCGCAGTGCGCGTATTCGTCAACAATTGGTGGAAAAGGGTTCGGTGACGGAGGCAATTTTTGAAGCTGGGTATAACTCTAATGGTCGTTTTTACGAGCAATCTAATCAGTTATTGGGTATGACGCCGACCCGCTACCGCCAGGGTGGCCGCGATACTGCGCTGCGTTTTGCTGTTGGGGAAAGCTCTATCGGCGCAATCCTGATGGCACAAAGTGAACTGGGGATATGCGCTATTTTGTTAGGTGACGACCCGGCCCTGTTGGTGAAGCAATTGCAGGATAAGTTTCCTCAGGCGGAGTTGATCGGTGGGGATGCTGAGTTTGAGCAATGGTTCGCGCAGGTGGTGGGGTTGGTCGAGGCTCCGCAGCTTGGGCTGGATTTGCCACTGGATATTCGTGGCACGGCATTCCAACAGCGGGTTTGGCAAGCGTTGCGAGAAATACCGGCCGGAGATACTGCCAGCTATGCTGATATCGCCGCTAAAATTGGCGCACCGAAAGCGGTACGAGCGGTGGCGGGTGCTTGTGCTGCTAACATGTTAGCTGTTGCTATTCCTTGTCACCGAGTCATTCGTCAGGATGGGGCGTTGTCCGGTTATCGCTGGGGGATTGAGCGCAAGAAGCGGTTACTGGAAAAAGAGCAGCAGGAAGTGGGAACCAGGGATCAGCCCGATCCGGCATGATCGGCTTGTCGAGATGATACCTTGCGCACTTGGCATTGCAGCTAACAAGCCAGGTGCGCAAGAAGCGTATTAAACTTTAAGTGGATGCAGCGGTAGCCAGATTATCAGACGTAGCCCACCTAATGGGCTGTCTTCGGCTCGCACCCAACCGCGATGCTGATTAACCGCTGTTTCCACAATAGCCAATCCCAAACCTGTCCCGCCAGACTCACGATCTCGCGCTTCATCAGTGCGGTAGAATGGTCGGAATATCTGTTCACGGTCTTCTGGGCTGACACCAGGCCCATCATCATCGACAGTGATGGTTATCCCTTGGTTATCCGAACTGAACGCCACGGCAATGTGATGGTGGGAGTAACGCAGCGCATTACGCACGATATTCTCTAGCGCGCTGTCAAGGGCCGCAGGATTGCCAAATAAGGTCCAAGGCCCCGGTGGGGCAGTCACTTCCAGTGTTTTGCCCATTTGGTCAGCTTCAAACTGCGCGTTTTCCAGCACCTCAGACCAAAGTTCATTGGCCTTAATCGGTTCGCGATGTAACTCGTTTTTATGCTGACTACGGGATAACACCAGTAAATCATTGATCATGCTATCTAGCCGTTGCGCTTCCATTTCGATGCGCTCCAGTTCCTTACCTTCACCATGACGGCGGCGCATCAGCGCAGTCGCCAATTGCAGGCGGGTTAGTGGAGTACGCAATTCATGGGAGATATCAGAAATCAGCCGTTGCTGGGCCACAACCATCCTGTCGAGTGCACTGATCATCTGGTTAAAACTGGCACCGGTGGCCAAAAACTCTTGTGGCCCGGACTCCAGCTCTGGGTGCTGTTTCAGGTTACCTCGTGCTACATCATCAGCGGCATTTTTCAACTTACGCGCCGGTTTTGCCAGACTCCATGCTAGCCATAATAGCAGCGGTGCACTGATGAGCATGGTGGCAATCAATAACAACAGCGGCCGATCAAACATCAAATTAATAAAATCTGATTGTGGGCTGCTGGCAGGACGCAGCAGATAGAGTTGATAGTTATCCTCTCCATCGCGAATAGAGAATGGCCCGACCATCTCAACGCGACCATATTTTTTCTTTTTCGGCTGATCTGAGTTATCTGACTGCCCGATAAAGTTACGCACCATTTGCATTTCGTGACGCTGAGCCCCGATGACACGGCCCTCGGTGGTCACTAATACTAAATGTTGACCCGGTGGCGCCCACTTTTCGATGGCGCGATAAAGCCTGCGCCACCACATGAGATCGTTGGCCGGGTCGCTGGCCAGTTCGGCCTCAATGTGTTGCTCCAGCATCGTTCCCTGACGCTGTTCGCTATCGAGCAAGGTGGTCATTTGACGCGAATCGAGCTTTGGTACCATCAACACCAGCATTAATACCAGCGCTAAGGTAAACCAGAAAATCGCAAAAATTCGCGCTGTTAAACTATTAATCATGTTTCAGAGACCATCAGATACCCGCGCCCGCGCAGGGTTTTAAACCAAGGTAGCCCGTCTTTACGATCCGGTAACTTACGGCGCAGGTTTGAAATATGCATATCAATAGCACGGTCAAAAGGTGTCAATCGTTTACCCAGCACTTCCTGGCTGAGATGTTCGCGTGAGACCACTTGGCCGAGGTGCTGAGCCAACAGGTAGAGTAAGGTAAATTCAGTCCCGGTCAGTTCCAAAGACTGCCCTTCAAAGCTGGCTTCTTGACGGCCCGGATTCAATTGCAGGCAATCAACTTCCAGGGTTGGCGCGCCTTGGTCGACATTTTGCTGCTGCTCACTCCAGTTAGAGCGGCGCAAGATAGCCCGAATGCGTGCCACCAGTTCACGGTCATTAAACGGTTTTGCGAGATAATCATCCGCCCCCAGTTCCAGACCCAGAACCCGATCCAAATCACTGCCACGAGCCGTCAGCATAATCACTGGTGTTTGGTGGTGTTGACGTAACTCTTTCAAGGTTTCGATACCGTTTTTGCGTGGCATCATAATATCAAGTAATAACAAGTCGATAGAACTGTCCAGCAGGTTTAATGCTTGTTCACCATCGTGAGCAACAACAACATTGAAACCTTCCATTTCCAATAATTCTTTCAACAGCGACGTCAGTTCACGATCATCATCAACTAATAGGATTTTATGCATGATTGTTTCTCCTCTTGACGCAAAATACGTTATCAATTGCCGGTATTCCATGACTTTACTTAGCTTTACATGCCCTGACTCCAGTTTTACATGCACTGACGCTAGTTTGCAGCCGGGCCGGTAGACTGCTCCTCATTGAATCGCAGAGCAGTAAATCGCTTAGCAGATAAAACCCAGGAGTTAAATGATGCGCAAAGTAACTAAAGTAGCAACGTTAATCATGGCGTCAATGCTAGTTATCGGCTCTCAAGCCGCCTTCGCCGCTGATAAGACCGGGGCCACTGATGGCTGGTGCCACGGTGACGGTGCGATGATGAACAAGAAAGATGGTCGTGGTCACCATAACATGTTTGATGGCCTCAATCTGACCGAACAGCAGCGCCAGCAAATGCGCGACCTAATGCGCCAGTCTCGCCAAGACCAACCTCGAGTTGATCTCGCCGACCGTGAAGCAATGCACAAGCTGATTACCGCAGACAAATTCGACGAAGCTGCTGTAAGAGCGCAGGCCGAGAAAATGTCTAAAGACCAGATAGACCGTCAGGTCGAAATGGCCAAGGTGCGTAACCAAATGTTTAACTTGCTCACACCAGAGCAAAAAGCTGCTCTGAACCAAAAGCACCAGCAGCGCATTGAGAAAATGCAGCAGGTGCCAGCAGCACAACCCTCTTCTGCCCAGAAGTAAGTAGTACCCAGTAATACCCTGTTTTCCTTGCCATAGACACCATCCCTGTCTTTCGCCCTCCATGATGGAGGGCTTTTTTTTGTCTCAATTCCGTTATACTAATAACCCTTGGATATTATTCGGAATGAGTTATGGATCCGCAATATGCGCGCCTGGTTAAAGCTGCTGCGCTCAGTGCCACTGTGCTGGCATCAATCTTACTGATAATTAAAATTTTTGCTTGGTGGCATACCGGATCAGTGAGTTTGTTGGCCGCGTTAGTTGACTCTCTGGTGGATCTGGCCGCTTCTTTGACCAACCTTTTTGTGGTGCGCTACTCGCTGCAACCTGCTGATGAAGAACACACTTTTGGTCATGGTAAGGCCGAATCATTGGCCGCGCTGGCGCAAAGTATGTTTATTTCCGGTTCGGCATTATTCCTGTTCCTGACTGGTTTTCAGCATCTGGCCTCACCGGAGCCATTGCAAGATCCGGGTCTTGGTATCTGGGTCACATTAATTGCATTATTCAGTACATTGATATTAGTTACTTTTCAGCGCTGGGTGGTACGAAAAACGCAAAGCCAGGCCATTCGAGCTGATATGTTGCACTATCAATCTGACGTCATGATGAATGGTGCTATTCTTATTGCATTGGCATTGAGTTGGTATGGGTTTCATCGGGCGGATGCGTTGTTTGCATTGGGGATTGGGGTTTATATTCTCTATAGCGCATTGCGTATGGGTTATGAGGCGGTGCAAGCCTTGCTGGATCGCGCATTACCCGATGATGAACGGCAGGAAATTATCAATATTGTGACGTCATGGCCGGGTGTGATTGGTGCTCATGACCTGCGTACTCGTCAGTCGGGGCCGACACGTTTTATCCAGCTCCATCTCGAAATGGAAGATATGTTGCCGTTGATGGAAGCACATATTCTGGCAGATCAAGTGGAACGGGCATTATTACATCGGTTCCCAGGAGCCGATATCCTTATCCATCAAGATCCCACTGCTGTGGTGCCAAAAGAACGTCATGCGCATTGGGAGTTATAATTTATTCATCAGTTATTACTACATTAACTATTGCTACATTAACTACAGGTAAACTGTGGTTACATAATGGTTCAGTCATGAAGAAAATACCGCCAAATGGCATGACTTGAATCAATTCAGCTTGGTGTTTTTGCTATAATATTCGATATTAAGCTCATCAAGCTGATTTTCTGTACTGTTCACCTGTGCAAGACATAATCGGCAAATAAAGAATTTTAAAAAATCGCATCTACAAGTTCAGAGGTAGTCATGGTCAAGAAAATCGGTGTACTAACAAGCGGCGGTGATGCGCCAGGTATGAACGCAGCCATTCGTGGGGTTGTTCGTGCAGCTTTGTCAGCAGGATTGGAAGTTTACGGTATTGAAGATGGCTATCTTGGCTTGTTTGAGAATCGCATGAGGAAGCTGGACCGCTATAGCGTGTCTGACATGATTAACCGCGGTGGTACCTTCCTCGGTTCAGCGCGTTTCCCAGAGTTCCGTGATCCGGAAAAACGTAAAGTCGCCCTACAGAATATGAAAGAGCGTGGCATTGATGGCTTGGTGGTTATCGGTGGTGACGGCTCTTATGCTGGTGCCGATTTGCTGACCAAAGAAGGTGGTATTCACTGTGTCGGCTTGCCGGGCACCATTGATAACGATGTGGCAGGTACTGACTACACCATCGGTTTCTTCACCGCACTGGAAACAGTGGTAGAAGCTATTGACCGCCTACGTGATACCTCTTCTTCGCATCAGCGTATTTCTATCGTTGAAGTGATGGGCCGTTATTGTGGCGATTTGACACTGGCGGCGGCGATTGCTGGGGGCTGCGAGTTTATCGCGATCCCTGAAGTTGAATTCAAACGTGAAGATTTGGTTAAAGAGATCAAAGCGGGCATCGCCAAAGGTAAAAAGCACGCGATTGTCGCCATCACTGAAAAACTGGACAATATTGACGAGCTGGCTAAATACATCGAGGATGAAACCCGCCGTGAAACGCGTGGTACTGTATTAGGCCACATTCAACGCGGCGGTGCGCCAGTCGCTTATGATCGTATTTTGGCTTCTCGTATGGGTGCCTATGCCGTCGATTTGCTAGTGAATAAAATAAGTCCGCCTCTTAACTTCTCATCGGGTGGCTTCTGTGTCGGTATCCAAAATGAGAAGATGGTGCATGAATTAATCTCCGTTTGTATCGCGCCAGAAAATAAGAAAAGTAAATTTAAAGAAGATTGGTACGACACGGCGAAAAAACTGTTCTAAAACAGTTAATAGCCCGAAAACAAAGCCTCCGCTCGCGGGGGCTTTTTGCATTTAACCGCTGGTATATTTCATATTGATATAATCAAAACTTTTTTATTCTTTAATTGACCGGAAAGTTTCTGGCACGCTCAGTATTAGGCCAACCAATTTGGTTGATAACAATATTTCTGGGAGCGGGTCAATGCGTAAATGGGGTGTAGGTCTTTCATTATTGCTGCTGGCATCAGGTGCTATGGCAAAAGATATTCAATTGCTGAATGTGTCATATGATCCGACACGTGAGTTTTATCAAGAATATAACCAGGCATTTAGTAAACATTGGCAAGAGCAAACTGGTGACAAAGTGACTGTGCGCCAATCACATGGCGGTTCCGGTAAGCAGGCGACCTCGGTGATTAATGGTATTGAAGCAGATGTTGTGACTTTGGCGTTGGCTTATGACGTCGATGCTATTGCTGAGCGTGGTCGTATTGATAAAAACTGGATTAAGCGCTTGCCAGATAACTCTGCACCTTACACTTCAACTATCGTCTTCTTGGTACGGAAAGGGAATCCAAAACAGATTCATGATTGGTCAGATTTAGTAAAACCGGGTACCTCGGTCATTACGCCAAATCCGAAAACCTCTGGCGGTGCACGCTGGAACTATCTGGCAGCATGGGCTTATGCGTTAGAGCACAACAATAACGATCAGGCCAAGGCGCAAGAGTTTGTCAAACAGCTGTATAAGAATGTGGAAGTGTTGGATTCTGGTGCGCGTGGCGCAACCAATACCTTTGTCGAGCGTGGCATTGGTGATGTATTAATTGCCTGGGAAAATGAAGCCCTGCTGGCGGTGAATGAAGTAGGTAAAGACCAGTTTGATATCATCACACCAAGTATCTCTATTTTGGCTGAACCGACGGTTTCGGTGGTGGATAAAGTAGTTGATAAACGCGGCACCCGCGAAGTGGCAGATGCTTATTTAAAATACCTGTATTCACCGGAAGGTCAGACTATCGCCGCGAAGAATTACTATCGCCCACGAGATCCAGCTGTAGCGGCTAAGTTTGCCAAGGAATTCCCACAACTGAAGCTGATTACCATCGATGATGTGTTCGGTGGTTGGACCAAAGCCCAGCAGGTGCATTTCGCGACCGGCGGCGTGTTTGATGAAATCAGTAAGCGATAAAATAAGTAAACAATGAAATAAGAAAAAATAACATAATGATTTGATAGCAGTAGTAGACTCAGCGCCCGTAAGTTAATGCTTACGGGCGCTTTGTTTTATTAACCATACTAAGATTCTGATTATTTTTATAAATATCTTCTTTCTTACACATCAAAACTTTCCGATTCGCCACGCAGTGAAAAATGCGTTATTGAATTATTTGGTCTAATAAATGTGGCAAATTATGCCGAGAAAATTATTGACATTCATGGCGTTTCAAGTGCGAACTTGATAGATAATCCAGGTTTGGACTCACCAAGTCCGTCATTGAGCGGATTAGCGAGGAGTGGCAGTATTGAATCACTGCACAGTAACTCGTCTATATGTGAACCTATATGGCATTGCCATATCAAAGGGGGATGTTAAAGGAAATATGGACAGGCTTATTTATGAAAATAAATCGGTTACTGAGTTGATGACTAAGCTACAAGGCTATCTAGTCAGATACGCCAGAAAGCTCAGATAAGTAAATTCTTTGGTTCGGTAGGAACAGATGGAATTGATGTATATGAGAAAAATTTTAAACATGCAGATAATAAAAAAGCCGGAGCATCATCTGCGCCAGCTTAATCAGTAGCTTAAAACCTAAATTAGGCTTTTTTAGCTGCTGCGGCTGCTTTCACGATAACCGCGAAAGCATCCGCTTTCAGTGATGCACCACCCACCAGCGCGCCATCGATATCAGGCTGGGTGAACAGTTCTGCTGCGTTCTTATCGTTAACAGACCCGCCGTACTGGATGATAACTTGTGCGGCAATGGCGGCGTCTTGTTTGGCGATATGGTCACGGATAAATTTGTGAACCGCTTGAGCCTGCGCAGGAGTTGCTGATTTGCCAGTACCGATAGCCCAGATTGGTTCATAAGCGATAACCGCGCCTTCGAATGCTTTAGCACCCAAGGTGTTCAGCACTGCGTCTAATTGCTTAGCGCAAACAGCTTCAGTTTGGCCGGCTTCGTTTTCTGCTTCGGTTTCACCGATGCACAATACCGGCGTCAGGCCGACTTCTTTCAGTACGCCGAATTTCTTCGCGATAAATTCATCACTTTCTTTGTGATAAGTGCGGCGTTCAGAGTGACCGATGATGATGTATTGAGCACCGATATCTTTCAGCATTTCAGCAGAGGTTTCACCGGTAAATGCACCAGACAGATTCACATCAACGTTCTGTGCGCCCAGCGCGATACGGCTGCCCGATAATTCATGCTTAGCTTGATTCAGATAGATAGCTGGTGGGGCAATAGCCACGCCACAACCTTCAACAGTGCTCAGTTCTTTACGCAGGTTAGCGATAAGCTCGTTAACCATGTGAGTGCTACCGTTCAGTTTCCAGTTACCCATAACTAATGGATGACGCATGTTTCTTCCTCCAACAAGGGGACACGAGGGTCAATAATAATGACTGCCCGACAGGCAGTTTACCTGTCCAACAGTATAGAGATGATTAGCGGCAATGGCTTTGCTTTTCGTCATTAATTGCGGCGAGATTATGCTTCAGATAGTGACAGCTTAATCGGTTCAACAGCGAAGGTAAGCCCTTTTTCGCCATTATCTGCCACCACATAGCGAATTGCGCCGACAGGATGGGCGAAGAAAGGTGATCCTTTGCCCTGGGTCAGCAGTTGTTGCACATTACTGATACTTTGTTCGAGTGTGAGCGTGGGTTCAAACTGACGCATCAGTGCTGCCATATAATTTACCGCGACCAGCCGGGCGGCTTTTTCTTCACTGCCTTTGATCGGCAAATAAGTAATTTGTATGGTTTTTATCTTACCTGTACCTCTCTCCAGCGCTGTGGAAGCATAGAGGTTTTCATTAATCTTGCTGGCTGCCCGGGTCAGCGGGGGCGCATCATCTTTTACCGTGATGGCGTGAAACTCACTGATTGGCAGGGTTGGGTTGGCGTGATTATACCGCTCACGGAATTTCACCAGAGTTAAATCAAAGGTTGGTGCGCCAGAAAGTAGGTAAGGTGCCGTTGGTTGAGTCTCTTCAGCCTGCTGATAACTGCCAGCATCGGGGTCGGCATGAGCGCGGCTAACCGTTGCTATTAGCAGCAGTATTGTCAGCATTGCGGTTATTTCTTTTCTCATGGCTACGCCGTTGTTAAGAGTGTGTGGAGGGAATTAAAACGGTAATTGGTGGTGATTGTCAAAATTCACTGCAAAGATTATAGGTTAGTTGCGGCGTTGAGTTACTCTATTGTGCATATCAACTTTAGGTTATACCCGTCATACTTCAAGCTGCATGTGCGTTGGCTACGCTCAATAACCCGAAGCACTTACTTATGTAAGCTCATCGGGATTATCTCCTTTACTGCCTTCCTGCAACTCGAATTATTTTGGTTATATATCAGTTAAATGGATCAGGTTATTGATGACAATTCAGCAGTGGTGTTTCTCGTTGAAAGGCCGTATCGGGCGGCGTGATTTTTGGATCTGGATTGGGCTGTGGCTATTGGCAATGCTGATTATTTTCACATTGGCAGGGCAGAATTGGCTGTCAACTCAAACCGCCGCTTTTGCTATCGTATTTTTACTGTGGCCCACGGCGGCAGTAGTGGTTAAGCGACTACATGACCGTAATAAAGCTGGTTGGTGGGCATTATTGGTGGTACTCGCATGGATGCTGATGGCCGGCAACTGGCAGATGCTTGCGCCGATCTGGCAATGGGGGGTCGGGCGATTTATTCCCACACTTATTATGGTCATGATGCTTATCGACTGTGGCGCATTTCTTGGAACTGAGGGGGAAAACCGCTTTGGCCCAGAGGCAGTACCGGTGAAGTTTTTGGCTGAAAAATCACAGTAGTGAATCAGATTTAATAAAGTCTGAGGGCGCGATGCGCCCTGTGGTTAATGACAAAGTGCCCGTAACGGTGAAAACAGGCAGATCGTAAAGACGCCATAAACCCCTCCCTGGGGGCTCGACCCGCGCCGTCCATGGCGCGGACGCTTTACTCTTCTACCTGTCTTCACCTTGCAAGATTGAGTCGTCGAGGTTTGTCAGCAGTCTGAGGGCGCGATGCGCCCTTGAATATAAGGTACTGAGTCTTACCAGTATTGTTCGCTGGTCATATGCCCCGGTTTACGGCGTAAATGTTTACGCATCCCGCGTTGCTCTTTCAGCATTTGCTGAGTATCACGTACCATTTGCGGGTTACCGCACAGCATGACGTGGCTATCTTCCGCATCAATTTTCAAGCCGACCGCCGCTTCCAGTGAGCCATTTTCAATCAGTGCGGGGACTCTACCGGTCAATGACCCTGGGGATTGTTCACGGCTGACAACCGTCTGGATACGCAGTTTGCCGTTATAGCGCTGCTCGAGCTGTTGCATTAGCGGCAGATAACTGAGGTCACGGGCAAAGCGAGCTGCATGAACCAGCACCAGATTTTTAAAGCGCTCCAAATCGCGCCCTTCCTGCAAGATAGACAGATATGGGCCAATGGCCGTGCCGGTTGCCAGCATCCATAACGTGTCGCAATCCGGAATTTCTTCCAACACAAAGAAGCCCGCAGCTTGCTTGGTCACCATTACTTCGCCACCCACCGCCAGTTGGTCAAGTCGTGGGCTGAGTTTCCCCTCTGGCACGGTGACCAGATAGAACTCCAGATTATTGTCACTTGGTGCATTGACATAGGAATAGGCCCGCTGTACCCGCTCACCGTCAATATCTAAAGCCAGCTTGGCAAATTGACCGGCAGTAAAGGGATCAATTGGCGCATTGACCCGAATACTGAACAACGTGTCCGTCCAGTGTTCAATGTGAGTAATTTTGCCGCTAACCCATTCAGCCATAATTCTGATTCCCTTTATTCAAATACTTATCGAAAGTAGTACCTAAAGCGCAGGCGATATTTTAGGTCATTTGGTTGAAAAGTATTATCGATTACGTGTGACACCCTTCGCTCTTGCTGTAGTCACGAAATATGGACAGTTAACTTTACGGCCATGGTGTTTTTATCTGCCAGTTGGCTATTTGGCAATATGTCGTTCTGGCTCGCTAAAAAATCTGAATTTGTTAGCTTATGCGCCAATAGTGAGGTGTGTCGCAAAATATGGCTTTCGCTGCCAGGTATAAGTGACACGAAGTCCGGCTAACAATTAGTTAAGATTATGAGAAAAATAGAAAATTTCCACCTGCTGGTAATGTTGATTCTGTTAGTTGCAGTCGGTCAAATGGCACAAACCATTTACGTTCCTGTTGTCGCGGATATCGCCCGCGATCTCTCGGTGCGCCCCGGCACTGTGCAGCGCGTGATGGCGGCCTATTTATTAACCTATGGCTTCTCGCAACTGATTTACGGCCCACTATCTGACCGGGTTGGGCGTCGGCCGGTCATATTGGCGGGCATGATGATATTTATGCTGGGCGCATTAGGTGCCTGGCTGGCAAATAGTCTGTCCTTGTTGGTCGCAGCCAGTGCTTTGCAAGGCATGGGGACAGGGGTTGCAGGCGTGATGGCACGAACCATGCCGCGAGATTTATATGCTGGCACCGCACTGCGTTACGCGAACAGTATGCTGAACATGGGTATTTTAGTTAGCCCGCTCATGGCTCCGGTCATCGGTGGGGTGCTGGCAAGCCTGTTTGGCTGGCGTGCATGCTATGCTTTCCTGCTTTTCTTATGTGGTGGCGTGGCATTTTGCATGTTCCGTTGGTTGCCAGAAACTCGCCCGCAGCAGACGGAGAAGCGGCGCATGCTGGCCAGCTTCCGCTTATTGTTATCAGACCGCGCCTTTAGCTGTTATTTGGTAATGCTGATTGGAGCATTGGCGGGAATTGCAGTGTTTGAGGCCAGCGCCGGTGTGTTGATGGGCGGTGTGCTGGGGTTGAGTGGGGTGACGGTCAGTATCTTATTTATCCTGCCCATTCCTGCCGCGTTCTTTGGTGCATGGTATGCCGGTCGTGATGGTAAAACCTTCCATAACCTGATGTGGCATTCAGTGATCAGTTGTCTGCTGGCGGGCTTGATGATGTGGATACCTGGCTGGTTTGGCGTTATGAATATTTGGACGCTGGTGATCCCGGCGGCGCTGTTCTTCTTTGGTGCTGGGATGTTATTCCCGCTTGCCACGACAGGGGCGATGGAGCCATTCCCTTATCTGGCCGGTGCGGCGGGGGCTTTGGTCGGCGGGTTACAGAATGTCGGGTCAGGTCTGGTGACTTGGTTGTCAGCCATGCTGCCACAAACCGGGCAATTTAGCTTGGGGTTGCTGATGTTTGCTATGGCAGTGTTGATTTTGCTGTGCTGGTGGCCGTTATCTCACCGGATGCAACCGCAAGAACATCGGGTTTAACCGACTGAAGATATAGAACTAAAGCGGGTGCGATTTAAATATTGCACCCGTTTTTACGTATTGCTAATAATATTCGTGAGCCAAATTACAGCAAGAATTCATGCAGTGCCGGGTCTTTGCGATCAAGGAAATGGGTGGAACGGATACGGCGGATAGTGCGGGATTTACCGCGAATCAGCAGTGTCTCGGTGGTTGCCATGTTCCCTTTGCGATAAATGCCTTCCAGCAGGTCACCTTTGGTAATGCCGGTGGCAGAGAAAATCACATTATCATTACGGGCCATATCACCCAGTAACAGCACTTTACCTGCCTCAATACCCATTGATTTGCAGCGCACCAGTTCTTCTTCACCAATGCGACGGTTGTCTTCGTTATCACCTTTTACTTGATGACGAGGTAGCAAGCGGCCTTGCATATCACCGTCCAGGGCGCGGATGACCGCAGCAGAAATCACGCCTTCTGGTGCCCCGCCGATGCAGTACATCACATCCACTTCACTTTCTGGCATGCAGGTTAGAATCGAAGCCGCAACATCGCCATCGGGGATAGCGAACACTTTGACACCCAGTTGCTGCATTTCGGCGATGATGCCGTCATGGCGCGGTTTAGCGAGCGTAATAACCGTTAAATCAATCAGTGGTTTATTCAGCTTGATAGCCACATTGCGTAAGTTGAGTTCCAGTGGCAGATTAAGGTCGATAGCGCCTTTCGCTCCGGGGCCAACCACCAGCTTTTCCATATACATATCCGGCGCATGTAAAAATGTGCCTTTATCTCCCACCGCCAGCACCGCCAGTGCATTAGCCTGACCCATTGCAGTCATACGGGTGCCTTCAATGGGGTCTACCGCGATATCAACTGCATCGCCTTGGCCTGTACCGACATTTTCGCCGATATACAGCATTGGAGCTTCATCGATTTCACCTTCGCCGATAACAATCTGCCCATCAATATTGACCTGATTGAGCATAATACGCATGGCTTTTACAGCAGCACCGTCGGCAGCATTTTTATCGCCCCGACCCAGCCATTTATAACCTGCCAGCGCGGCAGCTTCGGTGACACGGGAAAACTCGATGGCTAATTCACGTTTCATCATTAACCTGTTAATTGAGGTGGTATAGAAGAATGGAAGCCGGAATTCTACCACCTTTGTGACGTGAAGCCGCAAGCGTGACTTTTGATGTGGTGTTTTTTTTCACCATAAAAACGCCCCATCGGGGGAGTGATGGGGCGTCGATTGCATAAAACATTTTTAGCTTAAAGCCGGCGGACCGTTACTCTTCGTGCTCTTCCCATGCTTGGGCGCGGGCCACCGCTTTCTTCCAGCCTTTGTAACGGAAATCACGCTCAGTGGTTTCTATTCCTGGGCGGAACTCACGCTCAATGGTGGCTTTACTTTTCACTTCGTCCAAATCATTCCAGAAGCCGGTTGCCAAACCTGCCAGGAATGCGGCACCCAGTGCTGTGCTCTCACGTACCTCTGGGCGCTCAACGCGGGTGCCCAGAATGTCGGCCTGGAACTGCATCAGGAAGTTGTTGGCAACTGCACCACCATCAACACGTAGCGATTTCAGGCGTTCACCAGAATCTGCTTGCATGGCATCCAGTACATCACGAGTCTGATAAGCAATAGATTCGAGTGTTGCACGGATAATATGGTTGCTGTTAACACCACGGGTCAGGCCAAAGATTGCACCACGCGCATACGGGTCCCAATAAGGAGCACCGAGGCCAGTGAAGGCCGGCACCACATACACGCCGTTGCTGTCTTTCACTTTGGTGGCGAAGTATTCAGAGTCATCGGCATCACTGATAAGCTTCAGCTCATCACGCAACCATTGGATGGATGCACCGCCAATAAACACCGCACCTTCCAGTGCATAGTTAACTTCACCGCGAGGGCCGCAGGCGATGGTGGTCAGCAGGCCATGATTGGATTGCACTGCTTCTGTGCCAGTGTTCATTAGCAGGAAGCAGCCGGTACCGTAGGTGTTTTTTGCCATTCCCGGTTGGACACAAAGCTGGCCGAACAGCGCGGCTTGCTGGTCACCGGCAATCCCGGCGATAGGAATACGAGTCCCGCCTTTACCACCAATGTTGGTCTGGCCGTAAACTTCTGAGGATGGGCGAACTTCAGGTAGCATTGAGCGCGGGATATTCAGCGCTTTCAGCATACGTTCATCCCACTCTTTGGTGCGGATATTAAACATCATGGTACGTGATGCGTTGGTGTAATCCGTTACGTGTACGCGGCCTTGCGTCATATTCCACACTAGCCAGGTGTCAACAGTACCAAACAGCAACTCGCCGCGCTCAGCACGGTCACGCGCGCCTTCTACGTTATCAAGGATCCATTTCACCTTGGTGCCAGAGAAGTAAGGGTCGACGACCAGCCCGGTGTTGTGGCGGATGTACTCTTCCAGCCCTTCTTTTTTCAGTTTTTCGCAGATATCGGCAGTACGGCGGCATTGCCACACGATGGCGTTATACACCGGCTTACCTGTTGTTTTGTCCCAAACAATGGTGGTTTCACGTTGGTTGGTGATACCGATGCCAGCAATTTCATCAGAACTGATACCGGCTTTGGCTAGCACTTCAACCAATGTTGAGCTTTGGGTAGCCCAGATTTCCATTGGGTCATGCTCAACCCATCCTGCTTTTGGGTAGATTTGCTCAAATTCGCGCTGAGAGATACTCACGATATTGGCATCGTGATCCAACACCACTGCTCTGGAACTGGTGGTTCCTTGGTCAAGCGCGACAATGTATTTCTTTTGAGTAGTATTTTCAGTTGTCATAATTAGCCTACTTTTAAGTTGCCGTTTATACCCACAATTTCAATTACGGTGGGTATATTCTTCCAGTATCTATTATTTACGCTTTGCGTTCTGTGGTCGTAACCGTGGTTTCTTCATCGTCAGCGACACAGACATCGCATGGCAAATGGCGACCAATCAGGGCGCGATAGCCAAATGCACCTACCAATGCGCCAACAATAGGCCCAAAGATGGGTACCAGGAAGTAAGGAATGTCACGCCCGCCAGTGAAGGCAACCTCGCCCCAGCCAGCAAAATAAGCAAATAGCTTTGGACCAAAGTCACGTGCTGGGTTTAAGGCGAACCCAGTCAATGGCCCCATTGAGCCGCCGATAACGGCAATCAAAATGCCAATCAGCAGGGGCGCCAATGGGCCGCGCGGAATACCGTTGCCATCATCAGTCAGCGCCAGGATCAGACACATCAAAATTGCGGTAATAACAGTTTCAACCAGGAATGCCTGGAAAACAGAAATGTGCGGATTGGGATAAGTAGAAAAAATACCGGCCAGATTCAGACTCTCAACACTGCCGCGTGCTATCTGATGAGTCTGTTCAAAATCGATAAACAGGTTGTAGTAAAGGCCGAACACTAAGGCTGCGGCACAAAATGCACCGGCAACTTGTGCCACAATGTAAGGGAGAACTTTACGGCGATCGAAGCAGGCAAATAACCACAATGCAATGGTGACTGCCGGATTAAGATGAGCGCCTGAAATGGCTGCGGTTAAATAGATGGCCATGGCAACACCCAGGCCCCAAATGATACTAATTTCCCACTGCCCAAAACTGGCCCCAGCCAACTTTAATGCAGCGACACAGCCCACACCAAAAAAGATGAGTAGAGCAGTACCGAGAAACTCCGCGATACATTGGCCCTTCAAGGTCGAACTAGCGGTTTGGCTCATAGTAGATGTCCTAGAGACAGAGATTTATAGGGTATTTCTTATTTTTACCCTTCGAATAATAAAAGGGGTGATGTAAATTTATCGTTAACGAGCACAAACGAGAAATAGCGAAATCAAAATGTGTGTGGTGCGTCATAAAAATGAGCGATTTCGCGTTATTCACGGCTATTAAGGGACTTTGAAAGTGTGATCAGACCAGTACTTTTCTCATCAGTTGTTAAGGGCATGTATCACTTTACAGGATTGGTCATAGAGGTTTTTCAGTTTTTACTGATGGTTCTTGACATGAAATTGCAACAGAGTGTGGTTTGTACCGGCATGGCGCTAGACAGGGGGGGATTGGCTACATACAATCGCTTTATAAGGGAGGCGCTTTACAAGACCATCGTTTTTATCAAGTGGCGTCACCTGGGCGATGGGACGTCTAAAATAGAGTGCTTGTTGCACTCGTTTGATGGATATATAGCGCGATAAATAAGTATTCACAGCAGTTTCATTTGTCGATGGTTGCTTCAGTTTATGCGGCAACTGAAGTTAAAAATGGCGACTGCGATCAAGATATGTACGCCTTGCGACTCATAAGGGGACCGAAGAATGTCATTTGAAGTATTTGAGAAATTGGAAGTTAAAGTTCAGCAGGCGATTGATACCATCACTTTGTTACAGATGGAAATTGAAGAGCTGAAAGAGAAAAATAACACCCTGTCCCAAGAAGTTCAGGAAGCGGCTGGTGGCCGTGAAGCGTTAGTGCGCGAAAATGAGCAACTGAAACAAGAACAGCATGTGTGGCAGGATCGTCTGCGGGCACTGTTGGGAAAGATGGAAGAAGTCTAAGTGCCAGTTGGCTTAAAGCATCACCAACGCGTTGTTGAAAGCCGCTAGCCACAGAGCCACTTTGAGTTTGAAGTGCAAATAGGGCGATATCAACATCGCCCTATTTAATAATTATCATATGTAAATCAGCTAGATACTATTCAATATCCAAAGGTTCTTCTGACAAGATGATCCCGGTGTTGTCTGCATACAAGTGGTCACCGGAGAAGAATGTCACCCCACCAAAATTAACGCGGATATCGCTTTCACCAATACCCTCATCTGCAGCACCGACTGGAATTGCGGCCATCGCCTGGATACCAATATCCAATTCGGCCAGTTCATCAACCTGACGAACAGCGCCGTAAACAACAATTCCTTCCCACTCGTTTTTCAATGCTAAATCAGCAAGTTCAGCATTGATTAATGCACGGCGCACTGAGCCACCGCCATCGACAACTAACACACGGCCAAGACCATTTTCTTCGAGTAGGTCAAACAACAAGCCGTTATCTTCGAAACATTTTACAGTGGTTATCTTGCCACCAAATGAAGTACGTCCGCCAAAATTGGAGAACAGTGGTTCTACCACATTTACCTCTTCATGATAGATATCACAGAGATCGGAAGTATCATATTTCATAGGATTAACGTCTGGTTGCGGCTGGGATGCTAAGTATATCCCTTTCTGACAGCTGTTGGCAAAATCATCAATTGTTAAATTTCTCCGGGCTGATTTTATCGACCACAACCCAGAGAAAAAAGAGGCGGGGTTAACTTAGCACCAGACCAATAGCAAACAGGATATTGGTCAGTAGCGCGGCTTTGACCATATGTTCGAGCATTGGGCGCATGCCAGCGGCGGTTGGCTCACGCAGTACAAACAGCGCGTGTCTGGCTAGCAAGGGAATGGCCAGCACAAAGATCCAACCCGCCCAGCTATGCAGATAAAGAATGTTGAATAATGTCAGGCAGAAAATAGCCGCTAAAATCAGCAGGGCATGGTAATAACGTGCAACAACCGGGCCTAAACGCACTGCCAATGTGTTTTTGCCATTTGCTTTGTCATTTTCGATATCGCGCAAATTATTAATATTCAAAACGGCTGTTGCCAATAAACCACAGGCGGTAGCCGGTAGCATGACGATACTGTCAAAGTGGCCAGCCTGAAGATAGTAAGTTCCGGCGACACTCAGCCAGCCGAAGAATACTAATACCGAGATATCACCTAACCCCATATAGCCATAGGGTTTGCTACCCACGGTGTAGGTAATTGCAGCCACAATCGCCATCAGCCCGAGCAGTAAAAAGCCTAAAACGTCGCTGGGTTTTTCACAAGCCACGGCAATGAGTGCGATACCTGAGATAACGGTCAGACTCACAGTGATGATTAGCGCGACTTTCATCTGGTGGCGTGTAATTATCCCTTTTTGCATACCGCGCAATGGCCCGATACGTTCTTCGGTATCACTGCCCTTGATGGCATCGCCATAATCATTGGCGAGATTGGACAAAATTTGCAGCAGGCCGGCGGTTAATAGGGCGAGTAATGCGACTGCTGGCTTGAAACTATCGAGCCAGACAGCCAGCGCTGAACCGGTAACGATAGAGGCAAAGGCCAGTGGCAATGTTCTTGGCCGCAGGCTTTCCAGCCAAGCCTGGGTCTGGCTGGTGCTGGTTAAGCGGGTATTAGTTGATTGGCTCATGTTCTGCTTCATTGTATAGGAGTCTGGTCCGCCCATATCGGCGAGTTAAAAACTTCAAAACGATCATACGATAAAAATAAGAGTGGGAGGCAGCGCCTCCCACTCTTAATTGGCAAACCATTTTATCCAGCAAAGGCTTATAAAGCGAATTATAGGATAAAACGACTCAGATCTTCATCTGCAACCAACTCATCCAGGTGCTTACCGACATATGCCGCATCAATAGTTATGGATTGACCATTGCTCTCGCTGGCGTCATAAGAGATATCCTCCATTAGACGTTCCAGCACAGTATGCAAACGGCGTGCACCGATGTTCTCGGTACGCTCGTTAACCTGCCATGCCGCTTCAGCGATTTTGCGGATACCTTCACGGGTAAACTCGACAGTCACCCCTTCAGTTGCCATCAGCGCTTTATACTGCTCAGTTAGCGAAGCACTCGGTTCGGTCAGAATGCGCTCAAAATCATCTGTTGTCAGGGCCTGCAATTCTACCCGAATTGGCAAACGACCTTGCAATTCAGGGATAAGGTCTGACGGACTGGAGACCTGGAATGCGCCGGAGGCAATAAACAGGATATGGTCAGTTTTCACCATGCCGTGTTTGGTTGATACGGTGCAACCTTCTACCAATGGCAGCAAGTCACGCTGTACCCCTTCGCGAGACACATCTGGGCCTGACGTCTGGCCGCGTTTACAGATTTTATCGATTTCGTCGATAAATACGATCCCGTGCTGCTCGACCGCATCAATCGCCTGCTGTTTCAGCTCCTCTGGATTAACCAGTTTCGCCGCTTCTTCTTCAATTAGCAGTTTAAATGCTTCTTTGATTTTGATTTTGCGCGGCTTTTGTTTCTGCCCCGCAATATTCTGGAACATGGATTGTAACTGGTTAGTCATCTCTTCCATGCCAGGAGGAGCCATGATTTCGACACCGACCGGTGCAGCCGCGAGATCGATTTCAATCTCTTTGTCATCCAACTGACCTTCACGCAGTTTCTTGCGAAAAGCTTGACGCGTCGGGGATGGCTCTTGGGTTTCTTCCGGCTGGCCCCAGTTATTCTTGGCTGGCGGGATTAACACATCCAGAATACGTTCTTCGGCCAGCTCTTCTGCCCGGTAACGCATTTTTTCAATGGATTGATGACGAACCATTTTTACTGCTGCATCGGTCAGATCGCGGATAATAGAATCCACTTCTTTACCAACATAGCCAACTTCGGTGAATTTGGTCGCTTCTACTTTGATGAACGGTGCATTGGCCAGTTTTGCCAGACGGCGGGCAATTTCAGTTTTACCCACACCGGTTGGGCCGATCATCAGAATGTTTTTAGGGGTAACTTCGTGGCGCAGCTCTTCGTTAAGCTGCATCCGACGCCAGCGGTTACGCAGGGCAATAGCTACTGCACGTTTAGCTTTATCCTGGCCGATAATGTAGCTATCAAGTTCGCTGACGATTTCGCGTGGGGTCATTTCAGACATGTCACTCTATCCTTACGCTCTGTATGTTAATAACGCCTGGTATGTTAATAATACTTAGTACGTTAATTCTTCAATGGTTTGGAAGCGGTTGGTATAGATACAAATATCCCCCGCAATGCTCAGAGATTTCTCAACGATATCTCGTGCACCCAATTCGGTATTTTCTAGCAGCGCGCGCGCAGCAGACTGGGCATAAGGCCCGCCTGAGCCGATAGCAATCAGGTCATCTTCTGGCTGAACCACATCGCCGTTACCGGTGATGATGAGTGATGCAGTTTCGTCCGCGACAGCCAACAATGCCTCAAGTTTGCGTAACATGCGATCGGTGCGCCAATCTTTGGCTAACTCAACGGCAGCTTTAGTCAGGTGGCCTTGGTGCATCTCAAGTTTGCGCTCAAATAGCTCAAACAGGGTAAAGGCATCAGCGGTACCGCCAGCAAAACCAGCAATGACTTTATTGTTATACAGGCGGCGTACTTTTTTAGCGTTGCCCTTCATTACGGTATTGCCCAGAGTGACCTGGCCATCACCACCGATAACGACATGACCATTACGGCGTACACTTACAATTGTTGTCACGAGCGGACCCTCGTTGCAGACTGAATGAGTCCCCATACTGAATTCAGAAAAACAGTATGGGGTATATTGAGATTATAAATGGGGGAGGATTATGACTTTTCAACCCCCAACAGCGAGGGGAATGCATCCTGATTGACCTGCGCCTTTCAAACGCTGTAAGGCTTTATCGGCAGCAGCCTTGGTGCTGTAAGGGCCGAGTACCACGCGATTCCAGCCACCGCCTGCGGTAATGCGGCTTTCGATCCCTTCGAATGCCAATTGCGCGCGAATAGATTCAGCCTGATCAACGGCTTTGAATGAGCCACATTGCACCATCCAGCGTTGTGCTTTTTCTTTCTCTTTTTCCGGTTTCGGCGGTGTTGCTGCCTGTGTTACCGGCGCAGTAGGTTGCTGCGTACGCGGCGGTGTCGTGACCTGCGGCTGCACTTGTACCTGTGGAGCCGGTATTGGCTGCGTCGTCGTCTGACGTGGCTGCGTTAAGGGCTGCTGCTGCATATTGGTGACCGGTGGTTTGATGGTCACTGCTGAGCGTGGCACCGGCATCCCTTGATTATACGGCACTTCTGAAAGCTGCGTCGGTTGCTGGCGCATATCTGCCTGCATCTGCTCAAGCAATTGGCGCTGCTCATTGGTCAGCTGTGTCTGGGAATTAACTTCACCACCAGCAGACGGTTCTGTTGGTGTTGGCACGCCAATCTGGCGATTTTCCAACTCCTTAATATAACGCCAACGCTCTTCCGGTTTCGGCGGCAAGCCATTGCCGGTACGCGGGTCATGACTAGGTAGTAACGGAAGCTCACCCGGTTTGTTGTGGGTGATAAAATAAAGTCCACCAACAAATACCACTAATAGCGCGACGGCCAGTGCCATCACGGTTTTGGATACTGCTGGAGCACTGCGTTTTTTTCGGCTGGTGCTTTTGCGCCGCGCTCCTGAGCGCCCTCGGCTTACATAATCTCTTTGTGCCACTATCGTTTCGCTGCGTCGTGATGATGGAATAAGTCCGTCATGTTACTGAACCCCTGAATATTTGCCTAGCGTTTAGGCGCAGCAGTACTTTCCCTGACGATCAATTCGGTGTCTAACAGGCGGGAGCCACTTTGTACTGAATGCCCTTGTAACTGCTCAAGTAATAGTAACATGGCTTGCTGACCAATTTGATAACGCGGTTGTGCCACGGTGGTCAAGGGGGGGAAGCAATACTGTGACAGTTTCAGGTCGTCGAAGCCGACCACCGAGATATCCTGCGGGACGTGCAGCCCCATTCTCTTGGCCTGCCACATCGCCCCTATCGCCATGACATCATTGTGACAAAATATTGCTGTAGGGGGGTGAGGTAGCCCCATTAGAGTGGCAAAGGTTTCGGCCCCAGCTTCATAACTAAAATCACCGCGAATAATATAGTCACTGTCGACCGCAATACCATTACGGCGGAGCGCCTGGATATAACCCTGTAGCCGGTATTGGCATAAGGGGAAATGCTCCGGCCCGGCAACACAGGCAATGCGCTTGTGGCCTAATTCATGCAGATAATTAACGGCTTCATAGGCGGCGGTCAGGTTATCGATATGTACGGTGGGTAGTTCCAGTTCTGGCGCAAACTCATTTGCCATCACCATCGGCGGTAAATTGCGTTGTTCTTCCTTGCTGGCATCAAACGGCAGGTTGGAGCCTAGCAGCAACATACCATCAATTTGTTTGGTGATGATCAGGTTAACGAAAGTCCGCTCTTGCTGGGTTTGTTGTGCACAATCACCAATTAAGATCAGATAGCCTTGTTGGGCTGCGGCATGTTCAATGCCCTGGATGATGTCAGCAAAAAAGGGGTCGCTGATATCTGGCACGATAACCAGAATAGTGCGCGACTCGTTACGTTTAATATTGCGGGATAAAGCGTGAGGAGAGTAACCGACAGCCAGAACAGCTTGCTCCACTTTTTGCCGAGTCACGGTTGAAACCTTTTCAGGGTTCATCAATGCGCGCGATACCGTCGCAGTTGAAACACCTGCCATTTCGGCAACGTCTTTCATGGTGGCCATGGTGAATTCTTTCTTATGTTCCAACGCCTTTCTCCTTACTCTGGCTCCGAGCCAGCACTCATGCTTAATGCAGGCTTTCCGTCATTCTATACAGATAGTGAGGGCAATTTGTTACCTAATTTGCATTAAAAGTGTGACGGAAGTGGGGTTTTTCGCACTGGCTCGCATAAAGCGGGGTAAACGATTGCTTTATGATGTTACCTGTATCGCCAAAATCATGGGCGAGACAGGTAACATCATGGTGACAGCAACGAAAAAGAGAGCGTTAGCTGTCTATGGGATCAACGTCTAATGTCCACTTAACTTTCCGCGCTTGCGGCAAAGTATTGATCAGCGGCTGAGATGTTTTAATCAGTCGTTGCAGTAATTGCCGCGAGGGGTGCTGTAACAATAATTGCCAGCGAAAGCGCCCACCTCGTTTCGCCTGTAATGCCGGAACCGGCCCCATAATCCATAATGCATCATCTTTCAGCGGGCTGGCTTCCAGTAAATTACGTAATTGTTGCAAAAACAGTGCCGATTGCTGGTTATCGTGGTCTTCGCTGCGCACGATGATATGGCTGGTATAAGGCGGTAAAAATACACTTTTGCGCTCGGCCAGTGCTTGTTTGGCAAAGGCATCGTAGCCCTGTTGCAGTAGGATTTGCAGCAATGGATGCTCAGGGTGATGGGTTTGTAAGATGACCTCGCCTTGTTTACCCGCACGGCCAGCACGGCCTGATACTTGGGTGTAGAGCTGCGCAAAGCGCTCCGCCGAACGGAAATCTGCCGAGAATAATGCACCGTCGACATCCAGCAATGCCACCAGAGTCACATCGGGGAAGTGATGGCCTTTCGCCAGCATTTGGGTGCCAATCAATATCCGCGCCCCTCCTTGATGCACATCAGCCAGATGTTGTTCCAGCGAGCCTTTGCGGCTGGTGGTATCACGGTCAATTCGGGTGATCGGCGTGTCTGGGAACAGAGGAGCCAGCTCATTTTCCAACTGTTCGGTACCGACGCCGACTGACACCAAATGAGTTGAACCACATTTAGGGCATTGCTGTGGCACTGGGCGCTGGCTGTCGCAGTGGTGGCAGCGCAATTGGCGGTAATTCTGATGCAGGGTGTAGTAGTGGTCACAGCGCTGACATTCCGCTATCCAGCCACACTCATGGCACAGCAGTGCTGGTGCATAACCCCGGCGGTTGAGGAACAGAATCACCTGATTATCGGCCTGCAAATGGGCCTTCATACGTTTTAGCAGCGGTTGAGACAGGCCGACTTTGAGCGGCAATCCTTTGAGATCTAACAAGTGCTGCACTGCCGGTTTGGCATTACCTGCTCGTTTCGATAGCGTTAACTGGCGATATTTACCCATTTGCACATTATGTAAGGTTTCCAACGCGGGGGTTGCCGTCCCCATCACGATGGGAATACCTTCTTCGCGCGCACGGAATACCGCTAAATCGCGGGCATGGTAACGCCAGCCTTCTTGCTGTTTATAGGAGCTATCATGCTCTTCATCAATAATGATGACGCCGAGACGGGAGAATGGCGTGAACAGCGCGGAGCGAGTCCCTATTACAATGGCGGCTTCGCCGTTACGCGCTCGTAGCCAGACGGATAAGCGCTCGCTGTCGTTTAAACCGGAATGGAGCACTTCAACTGGCGCATTGAAGCGCTCGCGAAAACGGGAGATAGTTTGCGGTGTTAGGCCAATTTCAGGCACCAAAACCAGCGCCTGACGGCCCTGCGCCAGAATATTTTCCAGCACACTGAGATAAACTTCGGTTTTACCCGAGCCGGTCACCCCGGCCAGCAACCAGGCGGCAAACTGAGTATCTTCACTGCGAATCGCCCCGACGGCGGTGGCTTGCTCGGTATTGAGCCGCAAACGTTCGCCCAACACGGAAAAACCGTCGCGCCAGTCAGTGGTCGCCACTTCTTGTGCTCGCAGGTCAATCAACCCTTTGCTACGCAATGCTTGCAGCGCACTTTCTGTTAATGCCATTTCATTAACTTGATGGCGATAAATCGGCTTTTGTAATAACGCCGCAAGGGCTTGTTGTTGCTTCGGTGCGCGTTTTAAGCTTTCTGGCGGCGTGGCGCGGCCCTGTTCGGTGGCAAACCATTGCCACAAGGGGGCGGATTGCGCAGGCTTCCCCTGGCGCAATAAAATGGGCAACGCGTGGAACAGTACTTCGCCTATCGGGTAATGATAGTACTCGGTTGCCCAACAAAGAATGCGCCACAGGCTGGGTGGGAATAAGCTGTCACCGTCCAACACCGCATCAATAGCTTTGAGTTGTTCAAGGGGAAATGTACTGGTCTCGCTGATACCCACTACAATTCCAATGGCATTACGTTTACCAAATGGCACACTGACGCGAGCACCCACTACCGGGCAGGCCGTGGCACTGTCAAGGCGGTAGTCAAAGGTACGGGCCAGCGGAACGGGTAACGCCACTTGAACAACGGACATGTGTTTTCATCCTGATAACTAAAATTGGTCTAAATAAGTACAATTGGCCTATACCCTAAATAATTCGAGTTGCAGGAAGGCGGCAAGCGAGAAAAGCCCGATGAGCTTACATGAGTAAGTGATTCGGGTTATTGAGCACAGCCAACGCACATGCAACTTGAAGTATGACGGGTATAAATAAAGATTGAACAGTTTACACCGCATGCTACACAATGTGCGGATTCGATTGCGCGGCTTGGTCAAATTCTGTATTATTCGCCGCCTTTGATATAATTTGATATCAAATTCTGTTAACAACCGTTGTTTGTTTTATCAGCGCTTGTTATTTTCTAATCGTGTGGTGTCTGGCGGAACAGGGCTGGATAGCGACACGGCCTAATATAGAGGTTTCCATGAAACAAGGTATCCACCCTAAATACGACTTAGTTACTGCTTCTTGCTCTTGCGGTAACGTTATCAAGATCAACTCTACTGTTGGTCATGACCTGAATCTGGACGTGTGCGGCGAATGCCACCCGTTCTACACTGGCAAGCAGCGTGATGTTGCGACCGGTGGCCGTGTTGACCGCTTTAACAAGCGTTTCAGCGTGCCGGGTACTACCAAAGCGTAATTGCCCGTCAGACGAAAAAAAGGCCTCCAGGGGCCTTTTTTCATTTCTACTCTCAGGTTCAGATTGAACCGGATGGTAGTAGCAGGAAATCAATATTCCCAGGTATCGGGATCAACACCCAATTCACGCATTAAAATCTTCGCGGCTTCCGGGATTTCATCACTGCGTTCTTTGCGCAGATCTTCGTCATTCGGTAGCGGCTGACCGGTAAATGCATGCAAAAAAGCCTCACACAACAACTCACTGTTGGTGGCATGGCGCAGGTTGTTCACCTGACGGCGAGTCCGTTCATCGGTGAGGATTTTTAACACCTTCAGCGGAATGGATACCGTAATTTTTTTGACCTGCTCGCTTTTCTTACCGTGTTCAGCGTAAGGGCTGACATACTCGCCGTTCCACTCAGCCATGGGACACCTTAAATTTGTCGGAAAAATACAAAGTTCTGAAAACCGGCCAATTATGCCCGATCTTCGCTGTTCTCACTAAATAAATGTCGATTTTACTAGACTAATGTCACTGAAATAACCTTTTTTGCTATTTATTGATAGCTATTACCTTTCTATGCCATCTTTGTGGTTAAACAAATTCATGGTTAAACAAGGCACCACTGAAACCTGACTGACATCATAAGGATATCTAAAACCTCTATAATTTTAGCGGTTATTATCCCATTGCTCAATCTATACGCAAAGAAGTTTAGATGTCCAGATGTATTGACGTCCGTAATTTGTGCGTCTACTCTGGCGTAACATTTTCTCGATATCCGGTTGGTGGAAATCCATATGACGCGTAAACAGGCAACCATAGCAGTGCGTAGCGGGTTGAACGATGACGAGCAATACGGCTGCGTTGTCCCCCCGATTCACCTCTCCAGTACCTATAATTTTATCGATTTTAATCAGCCACGCGCCCATGACTATTCTCGTCGCGGTAACCCGACGCGTGATGTGGTGCAGCGGGCATTGGCTGAGCTGGAAGGGGGCGCAGGTGCGGTAATGACCAGCAGTGGGATGTCGGCGATTCATTTGGTCTGCACCACCTTCCTTAAACCCGGCGATCTGCTGGTTGCTCCGCATGACTGTTACGGCGGGAGTTATCGTCTGTTCGATAGCTTAAGCAAACGCGGTGCCTATCGGGTTCTGTTTGTTGACCAGGGCGATGACGTGGCATTGAGTCAGGCATTGGCTGAAAAACCCAAGCTGGTTTTGATTGAAACCCCGAGTAACCCGCTGTTGCGAGTGGTGGATATTGCCGCTATCTGCAAAGCCGCTCATGCCGTCGGCGCATTAACGGTTTGTGATAACACCTTCCTTAGCCCGGCGCTACAGCAGCCGCTTGCTTTGGGGGCGGATCTGGTGGTGCATTCCTGTACCAAATATCTGAACGGTCATTCTGATGTGGTGGCGGGTGCGGTCATTGCTAAAGATCCTGAGTTGGCTGTCGAGCTGGCATGGTGGGCAAATAATATCGGCGTGACCGGTGCGGCATTTGACAGCTACTTGTTATTACGTGGGTTACGCACGCTGTCACCGCGTATGGCTCAACAGCAGCGAAACGCAGATGAAATTGTCCGCTATTTAGAGCAACAGCCTTTAGTGAAAAAGCTGTATCATCCTTCTCTGCCACAACATCCCGGCCACGAAATTGCTCGCCGTCAGCAGTCAGGTTTTGGTGCGATGCTCAGTTTTGAGCTTGATGGTGATGAGCAGGTATTGCGTCGTTTCCTCTCTGCCCTTGAATTATTTACCCTGGCAGAGTCTTTGGGGGGCGTTGAAAGCCTGATTTCCCATGCTGCGACCATGACCCATGCCGGTATGGCGCCAGAAGCGCGCACTGCCGCCGGTATTACTGATAGTTTATTGCGAATTTCCGTGGGTATCGAAGACAGCGAAGATTTGATTGCCGATTTGGACAATGCTTTCCAGTTGGCGAGACCGAGGTAAGTATGAATGCAACAGCGGTAGCAGCGGCGGTGACCGGCCGTCAACTGCATAAATTTGGTGGTAGTAGTCTTGCGGATGTGAAGTGTTACCTGCGGGTGGCCAATATTATGGCTAACTACAGTCATCCCGGCGACCTTATGGTGGTGTCTGCGGCGGGTAGCACCACAAATCAGCTGATTAGCTGGTTGAAACTTAGTCAAACTGATCGTCTTTCTGCCCATCAGGTGCAGCAAAACCTGCGCCGTTACCAACATGACCTGATTAGCGGTTTATTGTCGCCAGAAATGGCTGAACCGCTGATTAGTGAGTTTATTCATGATTTGGAACGCCTGGCTGGTCTGTTGGATAACAAAGTCGACGATGCTACCTATGCCGAAGTGGTTGGTCATGGTGAGATTTGGTCGGCCCGCTTGATGTCTGCGGTATTGAACAAACTCGATATGGCTGCCGACTGGCTTGATGCTCGCAGTTTCCTGCGTGCTGAACGTGCGGCACAGCCACAAATCGACGAAGGCCGTTCATATCCGTTGTTGCAGCAATTAATGGCACAACACCCACATCAACGTCTGGTGGTGACGGGGTTTATTTCGCGCAATAACGCCGGTGAAACAGTGTTATTGGGGCGTAACGGCAGTGACTACTCAGCCACTCAGGTTGGGGCGCTGGCAGGGGTCGAACGTGTCACCATCTGGAGTGATGTGGCGGGGGTATACAGTGCTGACCCGCGCAAAGTGAAAGATGCCTGTTTGTTACCTTTGCTGCGGCTGGATGAAGCCAGTGAACTGGCTCGGTTGGCAGCTCCGGTGCTGCACACCCGCACATTGCAGCCGGTTTCGGGCAGTGATATCGATTTACAACTGCGCTGTAGCTATCAGCCAGAACAAGGCTCAACCCGCATTGAGCGGGTGCTGGCTTCCGGATCGGGTGCCAAAATTGTCACTAGCCACGATGATGTCTGTTTGATCGAATTACAGATTGCCGGCCACCATGATTTCTCACTGGCACAGAAAGAGATCGATTTACTGCTCAAACGCGCGCAAATCAAGCCGCTGGCGACCGGTATTCACCCTGATCGCAATCTATTGCAACTTTGCTATACCTCAGAAGTGGTCAACAGCGCATTAAGAGTGCTGGAAGATGCTACGTTGCCGGGGAAATTATCGCTGCGCGAGGGGTTGGCTCTGGTCGCTTTGGTCGGAGCTGGGGTCAGCAAGAACCCATTGCACAGCCACCGTTTCTACCAACAACTGAAAGATCAACCGGTTGAGTTTATTTGGCAGGCGGAAGACGGCATCAGTATGGTTGCGGTGCTGCGTCTCGGGCCGACTGAGCACTTGATTCAGGGCTTACACCAATCACTGTTCCGTGCCGAGAAGCGCATCGGTTTGATGCTGTTTGGTAAAGGCAATATTGGTGCTCGCTGGTTGGAGCTATTTGCCCGTGAGCAGAAGAATATCTCAGCTCGCAGTGGTTTTGAGTTCGTGCTAGCCGGTGTGGTAGATAGCCGCCGTAGTTTGTTGAGTTATGATGGGCTGGACGCTAGCCGGACGCTGGCATTTTACGATGATGAAGCTAAAGAGCAGGATGAAGAATCCTTGTTCTTGTGGATGCGCGCGCACCCATTTGATGATTTGGTGGTGTTGGATGTGACCGCCAGTGAGTCACTTGCCGAGCAGTATCTGGATTTCGCCAGCTATGGTTTCCACGTTATCAGCGCCAATAAATTAGCCGGAGCCTCCAGCAGCAATAATTACCGCCAAATCCGTGATGCTTTTGCCAAAACTGGCCGCCACTGGTTGTATAACGCCACGGTGGGCGCGGGGTTACCGGTCAACCATACCGTGCGTGATTTGCGCGATAGCGGCGACAGTATTCTGGCGATCAGCGGTATTTTCTCTGGCACTCTGTCCTGGCTATTCCTGCAATTTGATGGCACCGTGCCCTTTACCGAGCTGGTGGATCAAGCCTGGCAACAGGGCTTGACCGAACCCGATCCGCGTGTCGATCTCTCCGGGCAAGACGTGATGCGCAAGCTGGTGATTCTGGCGCGTGAAGCCGGTTACGATATTGAACCAAATCAGGTACGGGTAGAATCGCTAGTGCCTGCGGGTGCCGATGTTGGTTCCGTAGATCAATTTTTTGAGAATGGCGAAGCATTGAATCAGCAAATGATTCAGCGCTTAGAAGCCGCCAATGAAATGGGTCTGGTGCTCCGTTACGTCGCGCGTTTTGATGCCAATGGTAAGGCGCGAGTCGGGGTTGAAGCGGTACGTGCTGACCATCCACTGGCCTCTTTGCTGCCATGCGATAACGTTTTTGCCATCGAGAGCCGTTGGTATCGCGATAATCCACTGGTCATCCGTGGCCCTGGAGCCGGGCGTGATGTCACTGCGGGAGCCATTCAGTCTGATTTAAACCGCTTAGCCCAGTTATTGTAACGTTAGCAACTGTAACGTGATATTAATTTGAGATAAACAGATGCCCGAGGTGATTAATCGGGCATCTGCTGTACTTATTACTTGAACAATAACATATCTGCCAGATGGGTTTTAGGTGCTGTATCCGCATATCTGGCTGGGTCGGTTAGTAATAGTTTTACGGATTCATGGTGCTTTAATTCTATATTCTTCTTCAGCCACGGGGTAAAGTATTTTTTGTTACTTTTATTCATTATACCTGTGTTGTTATATTCTTTTTGGGTTTCAATTAATTTATCTGTAAGTTTATTTTTTTCCTGTCTGTCGCTGCATTGGTCTATTTTATTCTTTATTCTATTAATAATTCTAACTCCCATGATATCAACTTTTGCATTCTCGATAGAAGACTTAAGCGCGTTATCTTTAGTTGTTGCAGTGATCATTGTCATAAGAAAAGCATATTCATCAGCAATTTGAAGGTCGTAAGTTATATCTTTTTGTTTTAAGGTTTTTTTCCCCGGATTTCCAGGGTTACTCTCATAAATATGGTTAACTAAACCCTGAGTTATATATTTAGGTGTATATATAACCTCCTTGCCATATATCTTAAATACTGGATCGGATATTTTTGTTATTTTTGTTATTTTATGTGCTTTAATTCTATCATCAACATCAATAAAGTTAACTTGTTTACCATCATAAGCCATATTCGCCGGTTTTATATCTCTTAGATAACCTTGTCTTTTATGCAGTTCCTTTAAGTCATTTACTGCAATTTCAAAAACGCTCTGTGGGAGAGGGGCGTTATTATTTAGATGATCAATTAAACAGATCCCTGCATTGTGTGAAATCATTAGATCCGGGGCGACAACTAGTCCGGTTTTAATGCTATTTAGACCTTCCAGGTCATGGAAATTATTTTTCGTGCTAAATTTTTCTTTTCCAGTAGATAATAAAGCGACGAAATTATCATCTTTACTAACAACATACTTTGAGGTTCCCTGTTCATTTTTATGATGAGCATAGGGGATATTGGGATTATAAACTGGGGGGAAGTTCTTACTGATATAATAATCTCTCCCAATAGTATCCTTTTTGTCTTTAGGATAAACTATTTTTGTAAAGATATTGTCTTGCAAAATTATTGCTTTTTCTTTAAGTATTTTCTGTAATTCTTTTGCTACAGTTTCACTGTTATCTATTTCAACCGTTTTTAGCCGCAGCATTTTTTTATTAATAACTGATGTTAGTTTCCCCTGAATGCGGCCATTTGATTGTATGAATAGCTTCTCTCCATTTTTATGGTCATGTGTAAAGTCGTATAAGTCACTCAGTCTTTTCCCTTTATTCATACAGATATACTGTATTTTCTTTAAAAACCCCATCTGGAGTGCTGTTTTCTTATCCGAAGCATTATTGATTTTGTCTATTCTGGAGTGAGATAAACGCAATGAAGTATTATTGAATTTAACGACTACTGTATTATTCAAAATAATTTCCTTTAATTTAAATGGTATGGTTTTTTTGCCAGAAAACAGTAACATATCAGATAAGTAGACCTTATCTTTTAATTCGGCATGTCTATCAGGGGCGGATAATAATAAATCTACCTTGGATTTGTGCTCAGGTTTGACATGTTTGTTAATCCATGTTGTGAGTTCATCTCTATTTTCCCCGCGCTGCTACTGCCATCAGTACTAATATCGCTATCGACAGAGTTTATAATATTATCTCTGAGTACTTTTGATGTGGTTGTTGTGGCTATGATTGTTAGCAATAATGCATATTCATCAGCAGACTTTAGATAGTTCACAATATTCTCGTTATTTGAAAGTCTAAAACCATTATTATAGATTTTATCTTTTAAATTATTAGTGATATATGCTGATGTGAATGTTTTTGGCGCACCATGAAGTGTGAATTTTACTTTAGGATCTTTCCCGCGAGCATTGTCTGATACTCTGTCATCAACATCAATGAAATTAATGTTTTTGTCATCATAAGCCGTATTTTCTGCTGCATTTCTGTTTGTATCTTCACTATTATTATTCAGTATAATCGGTTTGATATTATATTTTCCACAAATTTTAATTATTCCTTCAGATAAACGGAATCGAGTGTCTGGCACTTTATTTTTTTGATAGATTACCGGTGAGGAGGTTGCAAGACTATTATAGAAATTAATACGCTCTTTAATATTCATGATTACTCCCTTTAAATATATCCAATAATTTATAGTGGTATTCCAGCATTACATATAGGCAGTATTCGTGAATATAAAAAAACGAGTATAGAGTGAGCAATTAGCCTCAATAAAGGAGCTGTTCAAGCACCGCAGTGAAATGATTATGGTTGTAACATTATGATAAATAAGGAACTGTTTTAAAAAGAGCGATACATGAATTTTCCGCACATTGAGTGTGAAGATTAATCATCGCTCTAAACTTATTTAAAAGTTGACTCTTTAGTCAACTTCGGTCATTTTCTATTTAGACGTCTAAACGTATAGACGCTTATAAAATGACAGATAACATAAGTCGTCAAAATGATGACAATAGGCAATGGGGTAACAGGGTATGAGTTTTTTCCACGCAAACCAGCGGGAAGCGCTGAATCAAAGTTTGGCTGAGCTGCAAGGCCAGATTAATGTTTCTTTTGAGTTTTTCCCGCCACGTACCAGCGAGATGGAAGATACCCTGTGGAGCTCGATTGACCGCCTGAGCACTCTGAAACCAAAATTTGTCTCAGTGACTTATGGTGCTAACTCCGGTGAGCGCGATCGTACTCACAGCATCATCAAAGGGATTAAAGAGCGCACCGGCCTGGAAGCGGCTCCACATCTGACCTGTGTTGATGCTTCTCCTACTCAGTTACGTGAAATAGCCACTGATTACTGGAATAGCGGTATTCGCCATATCGTGGCGCTGCGCGGTGATTTACCACCCGATAGCGGCAAGCCAGAAATGTATGCTTCTGATTTGGTTGGTCTATTGAAAGATATCGGTGATTTTGATATCTCGGTGGCCGCTTATCCAGAAGTGCATCCAGAAGCCAAAAGCGCGCAAGCTGACCTGATTAACCTGAAACGCAAGATTGATGCCGGTGCTAATCGCGCTATCACGCAATTTTTCTTTGATGTGGAAAGTTACCTGCGTTTTCGTGACCGCTGTGTCGCCACCGGTATTGATGTTGAAATAGTGCCCGGTATCTTGCCGGTATCTAACTTTAAGCAACTCCAGCGCTTTGCCACCATGACCAATGTGCGAGTACCTAATTGGATGACCACTATATTTGAAGGGCTGGATAACGACCCTGAGACGCGCAAAATGGTCGGTGCATCAGTAGCGATGGATATGGTGAAGATTCTTAGCCGCGAAGGGGTAAAAGACTTCCATTTCTATACCCTGAATCGCGCAGAATTAAGTTATGCGATTTGCCATACCCTGGGGGTCAGGCCGTAATTAAAATTATTAACGTAGTTAGCAGTTTTATAAATCTTGCCGTTAGCCTTTAACTTAATGATTAGACTCTGTTTTACCTCCCCTTGAAGGCCCGTAACAGACGGGCCGCTATCTACAAAGTAATGATGAAGATAGTGGCTTGTGCCTGGCTTTTCTATACAAAGACTTCCTCTCTGTCGTTATTAAAAAATCTTAAATTCATAGAGTGAGTTAATCGCTTTATTAAAGTTTTGTTTGAATCTGCCTCTTATAATCGCGGTAACTAGAAAATTATTTATAGCTGCCCACTTATTGCTGGCAGCTCTTAACAGGAACTTTATCGATGAGTAGGATAAGTCAAAGCAGTAGCCCGGTCGCTACAGCTAAGCCGGCAGGAAAAAACACGTTACATCAAGAGAAAAATATGTTAAGCGCTAACATACAGGAAGTCAAAAATGTGTTAACTGATGTCAAGATGAAAATTAAGGCGGATACTAACGATTTAAATAAAAATAAAGCCTTATTGACAAGCCTAAAGGGTATTGCAAGCAAACATGGTAATGATGCTAACATCCGCTTGAAAAACGATCATTTTAAGCTTGGGCAGGGAAGCAATTTTCTGAAAAACTTGATAAATGGTGGCCGTTATAAACTTGAGCAACAAGCAGCAGCTAGCAAATTGGCCGTAAAGGGAAGCGAGGTTTCTGCTCGCACTGGTATTTCAACACTTACGCAACAAATCCAGACTATTCAGGATAGTCTGGATTTCTCGAAGAAGGAGCTAAAAAATAATCAAACTGAATATGCTGGTTTGAATTCTGAGCTGAAAGGTGTCGATCAACAAATAGAAACTTTTAATAAAGCAAAAATTGCGGCGGACAAAGCGGATAACAACAATAAAGCGCTCCGTAATAATTTTTCTATGATTTATCAAAGTAATGCAGGTTGCAAAGCCATTAATGCCGAAGCTCGCCATCAGTTTGGTAACGCGAACCAGTCTGCAAAACTCAACGGTAACCAAGTAATAGCAGAGTATGTAAAAACACACGGTGATAATGTCTTCAGTGGGGGCAATGCACCGGTCAAATCGGCCATACAGTCCCATTGCTCTGACTTATCCACGCTGGTCAAGGACGTTGCTAAGGCTTGGTATAGCCCAACTGACACCACGACTACATCGCACCGTGGGCAGGGGATGACTCAAGATGGGATTAATAAGTTAATCACTCAATTCAATAATGATAGGGCTGGATCTGTATATAAATTGGGACAGTTCTTCTCCACTTCAAAAGAGGTGAATGTTGCTAAGGCTTTCGCTGACCGAACCGGGGATAGCGTCAAGATCATGTTCGAAGTTAAAGGTAACAGTGGTAGGGGAATTGTAGTATCAGGCGGATTGAAGTTTGAAAATAACGAACGCGAAGTACTGTATTCTCCATTAGCCAAATTTGCTGTCACTGATATTAAGGGGAGCAACGCCAAAGGCTATACCATTAAGCTCAACGAAGTTGAGCAAGATACTAAGGCTAAGTTGTTGCCGTACTGATTTCTTATCACATGTTTTTATTATAAAAAAACGGGCGCCTGGCCCGTTTTGTCTTTTATTCACGATAATTCTACTGGCAACTAACCGGTATTACGCATCCCTGCCGCCACCCCAGCAATAGTCACCATCAACGCCTGCTCAACACGGGCATCGGCGGCATTTTCTTGCTGGCGCGAGCGGTGTAACAGCTCGGCTTGCAACACGTTTAGTGGGTCGGTATAGACGTTACGCAGTGCAATCGACTCGGCAATCCACGGCAAATCAGCCATCAAGTGGTCGTCGTTGGCAATAGCCAGCACCACTTTAATATCGGCTTCCAGTTGGTCGCGTAATTGCTGGCCCAATGGCCACAATGATTTATCCACCAGACGCTGGTCATAATATTCGGCTAGCCACAAATCGGCTTTGGCAAACACCATTTCCAGCATACCAATGCGGGTTGAGAAGAACGGCCAGTCACGACACATGGTGGCTAATACTTCTTTCTTACCGGCATCGATGGCTTTCTGTAATCCGGCACCGGCACCCAGCCAGGCCGGTAACATCAGGCGGTTTTGTGTCCAGGCAAAGATCCACGGAATAGCACGCAGGCTTTCCACCCCGCCATTCGGGCGGCGTTTGGCTGGGCGCGAACCCAATGGCAGCTTGCCCAATTCCAGTTCCGGGGTGGCGGCGCGGAAGTAAGGAACGAACTGTGGATTTTCACGAACATAGCCGCGATACATCTCACAAGAGGCATCAGACAGAATATCCATCACCTCATTCCACTCTTTCTTCGGTTCCGGCGGCGGTAACAAATTGGCTTCCAGCACCGCACTGGCATACAGGGCCAGACTGCTGATGGTGACTTCTGGCAGACCAAACTTAAAGCGAATCATCTCGCCTTGTTCAGTCACGCGTAAGCCACCTTTCAGGCTGCCCGGAGGCTGAGAAAGCAACGCCGCATGGGCAGGCGCGCCACCACGACCAATAGAACCGCCACGGCCATGGAACAGTGTCAGAGAGATACCGGCTTTCTCGCAGGTTTTAATTAGCGCATCTTGCGCCCGATATTGCGCCCAGGACGCGGCCATTACACCGGCATCTTTCGCTGAGTCAGAATAGCCAATCATCACCATCTGCTTGCCTTGGATCAGGCCACGATACCAGTCGATATTCAGTAACTGGGTCATCACGTCGTCCGCATTGTTCAGGTCATCGAGTGTTTCGAACAATGGCGCGACGGGCAGAGTGAATGGGCAGCCGGCTTCTTTCAGCAGTAAATGCACCGCCAGCACATCCGATGGCACTTTCGCCATGGAAATCACATAAGCGGCGATAGAACCTTGCGGCGCTTCGGCAATCACCCGGCAGGTTTCTAACACTTCCTGGGTGTCGGCACTGGGTTCCCATTTCAGCGGAACAAGTGGGCGCTTGGAGTTCAGTTCGCGGATCAGAAAGGCTTGTTTGTCCGCTTCAGACCAGCTTTCATAATCACCGAGGCCCAGATAGCGGGTCAGTTCAGCAATAGCGTCGGTATGACGGGTGCTTTCCTGACGCACATCGATACGCACCAATGGCACACCAAAACAGCGCACGCGGCGTAAGGTATCGAGTAACTGGCCGTTGGCGATGATTTCCATGCCACAAGCTTTCAGGGATTGATAACAAGCGTATAGCGGATCCCATAGTTGGTCATTGCTGACCAGCAAATCTGTTGGTGGCAATACGCGCTCGCCCTTCAGACGTGCTTCCAGATAAGCCTGAGTATTGGTCAACTGGGTACGCACGCGTTTCATCAGTTCACGATAAGGTTCGAGCACCTCTTCGCCGCCCGCCAATTCACGCAGTTCCGGCGTACATTCCGACATGGAAAGCTCTGACACCAATACTTGAATGTCGCGCAGGAATAAATCAGTGGCTTTCCAGCGGCTTAGTAATAGCACATGGCGGGTAATTTCAGCGGTGACATTCGGATTACCGTCACGGTCGCCCCCCATCCATGAAGTGAAGCGAATCGGCACCGCTTCTACCGGCAAGCGATAATCGAGGGAGTTTTGCAACTGCTCGTTAAATTCACGCAGGAAAGCGGGCACACCTTCCCATAAGCTGTTTTCAACCACAGCAAAGCCCCATTTGGCTTCATCAACAGGGGAAGGGCGGATTTTACGAATTTCGTCGGTATGCCATGATTGTGCGACTAATTGCCGCAAACGACGCATGATCTTGTTGCGTTCGTAATCGGCTAAATCATTGTGATCCAACTGGCTCAGGCAGGTATTCACTTCAACCAGTTTATGAATCAAGGTGCGGCGGGTAATTTCCGTTGGGTGAGCCGTTAGCACCAGCTCAATGGATAGCTCATCAACCGCGCTGCGCATGTCTTGCTCACTCAGCTTTTTGTCTTTTAAGCGGGTGAACAGTTGGGCCAGTGCTTCGGGGTTACTCGCGGCTTCACCATGCGGCGAAATGCTGTGATATTGCTCTGCCGTATTCGTCAGATTGAGGAATTGGCTAAAAGCACGGGCAACCGGCAGCAGTTCGTCGTTGGATAAATTTTGCAGTGTCGTCAGTAGCTCCTGACGGCTCGCTTCATTACCGGCACGCGAAGATTTAGATAATTTACGGATGGTTTCTACTTTTTCAAGGATGTGTTCACCAAGTGCTTCCTTGATGGTGTCCCCGAGTAGCGTACCGAGCATACTGACGTTACTTCGCATTGCGGAATATTGTTCGTTCATATGACCCCTGACCCATATCCCCTTCGCCCTTGACGCCGCAGGGTTGTTAGCGACGCTCACTCACTCGAATCACTGACCAGTGTCAGCTCATCGAGATTTGTTCACTTGCTGCCTACCTGCAACGCCAATGACTTTGGGTATAAACTTTTATGGTTTCTTTTTTGTAAATTAGTTTCATCCAAAAGGCTAAGATGGACAAATCCACTCGCCACGTTCAATTCCATACCCCAATTGACACTATTTTTAGCAAAAAAACATCATTTTTAGGGATATTGCTGAAATTTAATTACCAAGGCCAGATTATCAGTCTGGCTTATCGGCAATATTGATCCGCCTACCCCATAGTGGTTATTTCTGCTGGCAGAAATTATCGACTAATTGACCAATTAGCTCACGTGTGGGTTCGATAAAGGCCATGTCGATAAATTCATCCGGCTGATGGGCTTGATTGATGGAGCCTGGCCCCAGCACCAATGTCGGGCAAATTTGCTGAATAAACGGGGCTTCGGTGCAGTAGTTCACCACTGCGGTGCGCTCACCCAATAATTCCTCGATAACCCCGACCATATGATGATCTGTCGGACATTCATAGCCCGGAATCGGTGGATGCAGTTGGTCAATACTCAAGCGGCCCGGCCAGCGGGCACTGACGGGGGCCAGCGCTTCAGTCATCAATTCATCCAGATCACTTAATGTCAGCCCCGGTAACGGGCGGATATCCATATGTAATTCACAGCAAGCACAGATACGGTTCGCTGCATCACCGCCATTAATATGGCCGAAATTCATTGTTGGATAAGGGATGGCAAATGCCGGGTTGTTATAACGCTCTTGCAAAGTGGTACGCAGCTTCATTAGCTCGGTGATAGATTCATGCATCAAATCAATAGCATTAACACCACGCGCCGGATCACTGGAATGGCCGGACTGACCGGTAATACGAATCGCATTGGAAATATGGCCTTTGTGCGCGCGCACCGGTTGCAGTGATGTTGGCTCACCGATAATGGCAAAGTCAGGGCGTAATTGGGTGGAAGCGGCAAAATAGCGTGCGCCCGCCATGGTGGTCTCTTCATCGGCGGTTGCGAGGATATACAGTGGTTTACTTAATGTGCTGGCATCGATATCACGCACCGCATCAAGAATAAAGGCAAAGAAGCCTTTCATGTCGGCAGTACCCAGACCATACAATTTATTGTCATGCTCGGTCAGAGTGAAAGGGTCGCGCGTCCAGCGGCCTTCATCGTAAGGTACGGTATCGGTATGACCTGCCAAGAGTAGCCCGCCGCTGCCCTCTCCGCTGCTTTTTTTGCCAACAGAGTTTTCACCAATAGAGGCAAGCAGATTAAATTTGTGGCGTGTATCCGGTACCGGCTGGATTTCGACGCGAAAACCCAGATCAGCAAACCATCCGGCCAACAAGTTGATTAACGCCTCATTGCTTTGATCGAGAGCGCTATCGGTTGCGCTGATTGATGGCGTGGCGATTAACGCCCGATACAGCTCAATAAATGGAGGTAATTTCATCTTCACTGTTGACAGCCTTTGGTTAGGATAGTATCAATATTCATGCATTAATTATGAATAAAAATACATTAAGCTTGAGTGTAAGGGAACTGAAAAAACCCTTAAATTGACGAAAATGTCAATGCTCAATCACGTGGGGAAACAGTAAAACCTTGCTGAGAACCCAAATGTCAGTTTTGACTACTTATGTTGTTATACCCACTAAATTTATATCCAATGTCATTGGAGTTGTAAGTAGGCAGCAAGCGGGCGCATCCCGATGAGCTGACACAGGTCAGTGATTCGAGTGAGTGAGCGTCGCTAACAACCCTACAGCTTCAAGTACAAAGGGTAAGGTAAACTGAACCCATGTTGAATACACTAATTGTTGGTGCCAGTGGTTATGCCGGAGCAGAACTTACGGCTTACCTGAATCGTCACCCACATATGAACATAACCGCTTTAGCGGTTTCAGCGCAAAGTGCAGATGCAGGAAAATTGCTTTCTGATCTGCATCCGCAACTAAAAGGCATTATTGATCTTCCGCTGCAACCCTTGCTGGATGTAGCTCAGGCGGCAAAAGGGGTGGATGTTGTTTTCCTCGCCACTGCCCATGAAGTCAGCCATGATTTAGCGCCACAATTCCTGGCGGCGGGTTGTGTAGTCTTTGATCTTTCCGGTGCATACCGGGTTCAGAATGCCGAGTTTTACCGCCAATATTACGGTTTTGAGCATCAACATGCCGATTGGCTGGATAAAGCGGTCTATGGGTTAGCTGAATGGCAGGCGGAAAAAATTAAGCAGGCCCAATTGATCGCGGTGCCTGGCTGTTATCCCACCGCATCCCAACTGGCGCTTAAGCCGTTGGTCGATGGCGGCTTACTCAATGAGGCGCAGTGGCCCGTGATTAACGCCGTCAGCGGTGTTAGTGGCGCGGGGCGCAAAGCCAGTATTGGCAACAGTTTCTGTGAAGTGAGTTTGCAACCCTATGGTTTGTTTAATCATCGTCATCAGCCGGAAATTGTCGCCCACCTTGGTACTCCAGTGATTTTTACCCCGCACTTGGGGAATTTCGCCCGCGGTATTTTGGCAACCATTACCTGCCGCCTGAAAGTGGGGGTGACGGCGCAAGATATCGCTGAGGCATACCATAATGCTTATCAATATAAGCCGCTGATTCGGCTCTATAAGCAAGGCGTACCGGCGCTAAAAGCGGTAGTGGGTCTACCTTTCTGTGATATCGGTTTCTCGGTGCAGGGTGAACATTTAATTATTGTCGCGACAGAAGATAACCTGCTGAAAGGCGCGGCGGCCCAGGCGGTGCAATGCATGAATATACGTTTTGGCTTTGCGGAAACCCAAGCTCTGTTGTGAGCAATAAAACGCTAAGCAGCAGAGGTTGTAACCGAGTCGGAACTGACATTTTTTCTAATTATATTGAGGCGAAACATGATAAATCCGTTGGTCATTAAATTAGGTGGCGTATTGCTCGACAGCGAAGAAGCGCTGGAACGCCTGTTTACGGCATTGGTGACCTATCGTGAGAAGCATGAGCGCCCGCTGGTGATCATGCACGGTGGTGGTTGTCTGGTTGATGATCTGATGAAAAAACTCGCGTTGCCGGTGGTGAAGAAAAACGGCCTGCGTGTGACGCCAGCCGATCAAATTGACATTATTACCGGGGCATTAGCGGGTACCGCCAACAAAACATTGCTGGCCTGGGCGGTTAAACATGACATTAATGCGGTTGGCTTATGCTTGGGTGATGGTAATACCGTGTCGGTCACCCCGCTGGATGCGGCACTTGGTCATGTGGGCAAAGCCGAAGCTGGCTCACCGGCTTTAGTACAAACCTTACTGGCCGCAAATTACATGCCTATCATCAGCTCTATTGGTATTACTAAAGATGGCAGTCTGATGAACGTAAATGCCGATCAGGCAGCGACGGCTTTGGCCGCGACATTGGGAGCCGATTTAATTTTGCTGTCGGATGTCAGTGGGATTTTAGATGGCAAAGGCCAGCGCATTGCTGAAATGACGGCACAAAAAGCCGAACAACTGATTGCGCAGGGCATCATCACTGACGGCATGGTGGTTAAAGTGAATGCGGCGCTGGATGCGGCCCGTTCATTGGGCCGTCCGGTGGATATCGCCAGTTGGCGTCATGCAGACCAGTTACCGGCGCTGTTTAACGGTGTGCCAATTGGCACGCGTATTCTGGCCTAAATATCCTTCTTATTTGCAGTTGCAGTGGTGTTAGCGGCTCTTACTCACCCGAATCACTGACTTGAGTCAGCTCAACGGGATTAATGAGCCTCATCCTTGAGGCTCACCCTGCGGGCTAGCATAAATGCTGTTCAAATCGGTTCTCGACCAATTTGTCACGCGTTTGCTGCCTTGCTGCCACTCCAACTACTTTGGGTATATTATGAGTTTTTATTCTGAAACTAGGGAAGAAAGATTATGGCATTGTGGGGCGGACGGTTCAGTCAGGCGGCAGATCAGCGTTTTAAGCAATTTAACGATTCCCTGCGGTTTGATTACCGACTGGCAGAGCAGGATATTATAGGTTCTGTTGCCTGGTCGAAAGCACTGGTCACGGTCGGCGTTTTAACGACGGCCGAACAGCAACAACTTGAGCAGGCGCTCTCTGTTTTATTAGAGGAAGTGCAGGCCGATCCACAAGCTATTTTAGCCAGTGATGCAGAAGATATTCACAGCTGGGTTGAAACCAAACTGATTGATAAAGTCGGTGATTTAGGCAAAAAACTGCATACCGGGCGCAGCCGTAACGATCAGGTGGCAACTGACCTAAAGTTGTGGTGCAAATTTCAGATAACCGAACTAAAAACCGCCGTACAGCAATTGCAACAAGCGCTGGTTATCACCGCCGAGGCCAATCAGGATGCCGTGATGCCGGGTTATACCCATTTGCAGCGTGCTCAACCAGTGACCTTTGCACACTGGTGTCTGGCCTATGCTGAAATGCTGGCTCGTGATGAAAGCCGCCTGCAAGATACCTTGAAACGCCTGGATGTCAGCCCGTTAGGCAGTGGCGCTTTAGCTGGAACTGCCTACGCTATTGATCGCGAACAACTGGCGGGTTGGTTAGGTTTTGCTTCGGCTACTCGTAATAGTCTGGACAGTGTTTCTGACCGTGACCATGTGTTGGAATTACTGTCTGATGCCAGTATTGGTATGGTGCATTTGTCCCGTTTTGCTGAAGATCTGATTTTTTTCAACAGTGGCGAAGCTGCTTTCGTTGATTTATCGGATCGTGTTACGTCTGGCTCTTCCTTGATGCCGCAAAAGAAAAATCCAGATGCGCTGGAATTAATCCGTGGGAAATGTGGCCGGGTACAGGGCGCATTGACTGGAATGATGATGACGCTCAAAGGCCTGCCTCTGGCTTATAACAAAGACATGCAAGAAGACAAAGAAGGCCTGTTTGATGCGCTCGATACCTGGCTTGACTGCTTGCATATGGCGGCGCTGGTATTGGATGGTATTCAGGTGAAACGCCCCCGTTGCAAAGAAGCGGCTGAGCAAGGTTATGCCAATGCGACTGAGTTAGCTGATTATCTGGTCGCCAAAGGTGTGCCATTCCGTGAGGCACACCATATTGTTGGTGAAGCGGTGGTTGAGGCTATTCGTCAGGGGAAAGCATTAGAGGCTTTATCACTAAGTGACTTGCAAAAATTCAGTGCAGTCATTGGCGATGATGTTTATCCGATTCTGGCATTGCAATCTTGTTTAGATAAGCGTGTTGCTAAAGGCGGTGTTTCACCCCAGCAAGTCGCATCGGCCATTGCCGAGGCTAAAGTGCGTTTATTTTAATTCGCAGAGTATTGGTTAATGTTGCGGCGGGCCACAATTAATGTGGCCCGTTTTGCGTTATAAATACTTAAATATATTTTATTCGTTACTGGTTTTATTTATAAAACTTTAATCCGCGTAACAGCTATCGCTATTTATCCATTATTTATTTCTTCTATTAAATCAATGCCATCAGTAACCTGTTATTTTATTCTTAATAGACTGTTGAGTTTATAACCACAAATGATTATGATAATCATTATCAAATAATGGCGATATAGTAAAACCTCTACTAGCATTAAAAAAAATAAATGAATATTACTTAGGTGAAATAACACTAGATCTTACTGAATAATATTATTGAATCCTCTAATAAAGTAACTGCTTTATTTTTAAATTTAATGCCCCATTTATTTGATGACGTAACTTATTTACTTCATGGAAAATAACATAATTTCTATTACCGGATACTTTAGATTATTTGGCGGTAATCCTATGGCAACGTTTTATTGTGAAAGCCATTAAGGTGAACGGCTAATAATTAATAGATTTATTATTTTTATACTAATAAGGATGAAATCTCATAAATGGATAATATAGTTAGAGTTCGCAGAACAACAATAAATAAAATCACATTTGGTCTATTTCTGGCATTAACAACACAAGGTTATTCGCAGAGAGTAAATGCTGAAACCGCCGTCGAATCTTCTCATGAACATGATCTGGTATTAGATGAGCTCAAAGTGGAGGGAACCAGTAACGCCCATGAGGGGGACTGGGTTTATGATGAACTCCATTCTGTTAGTGAAATATCCCGCGAACAGCTCGATAGTCGACCAGCCCGCCATGCAGCGGATATATTGGAACAAACCTCCGGTGTCTATTCCAGCGTTAGCCAACAAGACCCTGCACTTTCAGTGAATATCCGTGGCATGCAGGATTATGGCCGCGTCAATATGAATATTGACGGTATGCGGCAAAACTTTATGAAAAGCGGCCATGGGCAACGCAATGGCGTGATGTATATCGATCCGGAAATACTGAATAATGTGGTGATTGAAAAGGGAGTCACCAGCGGTATTGGCGGAGCGGGGGTAATAGGCGGTATTGCAACGTTCAATACAATTAATGCCAGCAACTTTCTTGAACCGGGGAAAGAAATTGGTGGCCAAATCCGCGTTCTCACCGGTGATAATGGCACAAATTTTATTGGCAGTGCCGCGCTGGCACTGGGTAATGAATATGGCGATATATTAATCGCCGCCAGCGAGCGCAATTTAAGCGATTATTGGCCGGGCAATAAAGGGAATATGGGGGACATTCGATTCGGCACCGCCGCAGAGAGATTTAATTATGATCTTAAGAATAATAAAGTTGAATATACCCGATATAAAATGCGTTCCCAACTGACCAAATTGGGTTGGAATTTACCTGCCAATCAGCGCCTGATGCTAAGTTATTTACAAACACAAATTAATAGCCCTAATGCCAGCATGTTAACTCAGATTGTCGATAAGGCAGATCCCTACCGTATAATAAAGATGGGATGGAAAAATAGCAGTGTCAGCGATGTGCTGAATCGCAATATTGGGCTGGATTATAGTCTCAAGCCCGAGCATATCGCCTGGCTAGATGTCGCGGTAAAGGTTTATTACGTTGATACTGATGATGAAACTAATACTCTCTGTTCTGATGCTATTTATTGTAAGAAGTTTTGGACGCAAACCCGCCTGACCACCCGTGGTTTACAACTGCAAAATACCAGCTTCTTTACCTACGCCGATTATCATCAATTCCATATTAACTATGGCCTGGAATGGTTTAGTGACCGCTCCAGAGGTAACTCAACGCACGAAACGATACTTGGTCTCACCCCGCCAGGCAAGCGCACTATTACCAGCACTTTTGCTCAGTTGAATTACGATTATGATAATTGGCTGCGGCTGGAAGGGGGGGTGCGTTATGATCAATTTCGCTTACAGGGCAATACTTGGATGCACAGCAAAAATTTCCGCGGAAACTATACCCGTGAGAATCCCTGCAATCAAAAGACACATGAGCAATATATTATTAATGAAGGAAGACGGTGCTCATTCAACTGGCCGTCGAAAATGACTTGGGAGGTCGATCGCCGTGAACAACAACTGTCACCCACATTAGCCATCGGCATCAAGCCCGGTGTGCAGTGGCTGGAATTTTTTGGCAATTACGGTAAATCCTGGCGGCCACCGGCGATTACTGAGGTGCTGGCCACCGGCAGCGCCCATGGCCATAGTTGGACTTTGCCCAACCCTATTTTGGCGGCAGAGCACTCCAAGGCTTGGGAAGCTGGCATGAATATCCAGCACAGCAATCTGTTTATTGCAGAAGACCGCCTGGTCGCCAAGCTGGCCTACTTTGATACCCGTGTCACTGATTATATCAATCTTGAACTGTCCAAGACTAAACCGCTGCATGGCAGCGGGGATTTTACCAATGCTACTTATATTAATAATTTACTGGCCACCCATTTTCGTGGCCTGGAATATCAATTAAGTTATGATGCAGGGGTATTTTATACCAACTTAAATTATACCAGAATGATTGGAGTTAATACTATTTGCTCGAAAAGAGCCTGGTTAGGTGGTGTAAATGGAATAGCAAGTAATAAAAACTATGAAATATATTCTATTGATAGAGATGATATAAATAATATAGTTGATTGCTTTGCGGCAAATAATTTATTTAGCTCCTCTGCCTATTTACCGGGTGATCGCGGCAGCTTAACTTTAGGTGGAAGGATTTTTGATAAAAAGCTGGATCTCGGCACTGTTATTCGTTATAACAAAGGACGCCAAGATAAATCAGTTCTTAATAATAAAGGCCACGTCAATACTGCGTATGTTGCGGATTGGCCCAAATATACCATATTTGATCTTTATGCTAGTTATAAGATGACTAATAATTTAACTTTGCGCAGCTCAATAGAAAATATAACTAATCGCGCTTATCTTATTAGTTATGGTGATTCACTTTCTTTCGCGCCAAATCGTGGTAGAACTATTCAGGGTGGTTTTGAATATAAATTCTAATAATTAGATTTAAATATCTTAATAGAATAAAGTAAGTTTTAAATATTCAGGTGAAATTATAGCTTCATCTGTAGTCGCGTGACTCAATGATGAGTCATATTATTGTTGTTAACAATAAGGAAATTTATTATGACAGTAACGATAAAATATCAAGGTCAATTCAGTAATGACACTCTAACCTCTTATACTAAACAGTGGGCTACAACCCATGGTGATATAAAAGATACTGAGGCAGAAGGATATTCCAAGGATTTTGGTCAATTTGCTGGCGGTGGGTGGTTTGATGGAACCCAATACTCCATTGGCAGTTCTCACAGTGGTTCTAGTACAGGGATGATAATTGAGGGGGATTTGACCTACAATTTTGCTCAGCATACTTTACACGGTAAAGTTGACAGTCTGGAATTGGGTAAGAACTTGAGTATTAATTCCAATGGCATTGGTAAACAGCTTGACCAACTGCAATTGAAAATGTCCGATTTAGATATTACTGGTGAGTTTGATCCTGGCAAAACAATGGCAGAGAACCACCAAGGGGATATGCATAAATCCATATATGGCCTTATGAGAGGTAATGCCGATCCGCTGTTGGAAGTCCTCACCGCTAAAGGCATTGATGTGAATACCCCACTGAAAGATATGGCTATCGCCAGCCAATTCGAAGCTATGGTATCAGATATGCCAATGATTGATACCGTTGGTGTCGTTGAAAGTAGTGATATGTTATTAGCTGCTTAAGTAAAACTTCCGGAAAAGGATTTTCTGGTCGGATCTAGCTGTTGTGCAATAAATGTTAGTGTACTTGTAATAAGTGTAAGTGCGCCACCGCCGTACTTTGCTATATTTGGCGCGGCGGTGGTTCATATTTTAGAAAAGGATATTAATATGACAATAACAATTAAGTACCATGAAAAAATAGCCAATGAAACTATCACGTCATACAGCCAACAGTGGGCCACTAATTTTGGTAATATGCTATGGACGATGGGGGTTGATTATACTCTTAACGCTTCTGGTTACCCAATTCCACCTGCTGATAGCATAAAATATGTTGCTGCAAGCACCCATCACAATCAGTCAGAGAGTAATGCCGCGATAGTGATCGCACTTAAAAAAGTTGCAGGGATAGAGAATGACCAATCCATAACGGATCTCCGCGTCAGTTTGGAATTCGGCGAAGCTTTGGTTCCCATTGCTAATGACGGTACTAGTAAACATCCACACCAGCTTCTTTTGCAGCAAGTACAATTAGATATTAGTGGGTTAGATATTCGGGCCGATGTTGAAAGTTCAATGCCTACCTTGGATTACGCCTTATGGCAGGATATTTACTATCAAGGAGGTCAAAACCTTGGAATATACAATTTATTGAAAGGCAACGCGAACCCACTACTAGATATTCTGAAAGCTCAGGGCATTGACGTAAATACACCTGTCAAAGATATGACAATTGCCAGTCAGTTTGAAGTTCCTACTGACGAACTACTAATTGAAACTGTGGGCATAACCGATGGAGGCAATACATTATTAGCTGCTTAACCTCTTCCCTGACCAAATGCTAAGCTAAATATTCGTCATAAATTAAAAGGATATTATTATGACAATCACTATTAAATATCACAGTCAATTTGCCGAGTACTCCGTTTCTTCTTATATTCACCAATGGACTACAGCTTATGGTGATTTAATTCAAACACCAACTTCTTTTAAAACTTACGGTACCTTATCCAATCGTATTGACGCTAATAATAATGAAAGCGTTCAGGCTGAGTTTCAAAGTTTTTACGAGAGCAATGTAGCCATGATTGTTGGGGGGAGTAGACTTGAGCAAGAACAAGGAAGTACCTCTTTCATTATGAAAAAACAGATACAAACATTAGAGTTTGGTGAGTCACTCATATCTAATGCAGATAATACGGGTAAACAACTTCAGCAACTACAACTGAAACTAGATGGTTTAAATATTGAAGATGACTTTTATCCTTCACTGTGTTCAATATCCCAGGCATTGGATGCTGAACTCGGTAAGCCTTACCAGGGTGGAATAGATCACGGTACGTATAATTTGTTGAGAGGTAAAGCTGCCCCTATGCTGGAAATCCTCAAAGCTCAAGGTATTAACGTAGACTCCCCACTTAAAGATATAGCTATCGCCAGCCAGTTTGGCGTTGTTGGTGATACGCCCATTATTGATACAGTGGGGGCCGCTGATAACAGTGGAATATTGTTAGCAGCTTAAATGACTCGCTAACCCAATACGTCGCTATATAATATTAGTCATAGTTAAAAGGATATTATTATGACGGTAACTATCATATTTAATGGAAATATAAAAGATGAAACTATTTACTCATATACCCATAAATGGATAGCTGACTTTAATATACCAACTGTAGATGGTTATAATTTCACCGAATTTCATAGTATTAAAGATACTATCAGCCGGCAGTACGAACAGTTCTCGGTAACGAATACTTCTGGGGATAAAGCGACTATAATCATGAGCGGAGAGATAAGTTTTAAAATGTGTCACAGGACTATCCACGGAAAGGTAGAAAGTCTGGAATTAGGAAAAGAGGGTGTTATTCAGAATGAGAAGAATAATATTATACTTGAAAAACATCTGGTAGAACCGCAACTGATATTTAATGGGTTAAGTATCATTGGTGACTATGATAATTTAAAGATAACCGGAGAAAACCAGAGAAATGATGTGCATCAGATGGGGTTTAATTTAAAAGCAGGCAATGCAGATGTACTCTTGGAGATCCTAATATCCCAAGGTATTGACGTAAACACACCACTTAAAGATATGCCTATTGCCAGCCAGTTTGAAGTTGTTGCCAATATGCCAATTATTGAAGTAGTAGGTGAAGCTAATGGGAGTGGCATATTATTAGCCGCTTAATAAAGGCAGGGGAACAATGATTTTCTGTCTGAGTATATAATACTACCATCTATATTTTATCATGTTATTTATGATGTGTTTGTTGATGGTAGTTCATGTTGCTATTATTCTGAAAATAAATTCTTCATGAAATCAATTACAGGGTTTTTACGACAAATCGTATTTTCAGTATGGAAATGGATGTCATGGAATCAAGTCAAAATGCCAGCGCTTCATTAGTATCACCAACCCTTATTTCAACTTTGGGCCGTCATAAAAAGATCCTTTGGGGCATAGGCTTATTCACCGCAGTAATTAATTTACTGATGTTGGCTCCAGCAATTTATATGCTGCAAGTTTATGATCGTGTTCTGGCTTCAGCAAATACCATGACGTTATTAATGCTAACGGTTCTCGTGCTAGCCATATTTGCATTTATTGGTTTATTAGAATGGGTTCGCAGTGCGATTGTTATCCGCTTGGGGACACGTATTGATATGCAATTGAATCAGCAGGTTTTTAATGCGGCGTTTGCTTCAAACCTTAATGGTCAAAAAGTGCAAGCTGCACAGGCGTTAAACGATCTGACAACTTTGCGCCAGTTTGCCACTGGTAATGCTCTATTTGCCTTTTTTGATGCGCCGTGGTTCCCGTTCTATTTGCTGGTTATTTTTATCCTTCATCCTTGGCTCGGGGCATTGGCAGCTCTGGGGGCGGTTTTTCTGATTTTCCTTGCCTGGCTCAATCATTGGATATGCCGAAAACCATTGAAAGAGGCCTCACACATCACCTCACAAGCCACTCAGCAGGCGAATGCGAATTTGCGTAATGCAGATGCCATTCAAGCCATGGGAATGCTAAAAGCTTTGCGTGATCGTTGGCTGAAACAGCACTCGCATTTTCTCTATCAGCAAAATATTGCCAGCGATAAAAGCAGCCGCGTGACGGCGTTATCTAAATCCAGCCGTCAGGCATTGCAATCAATGATGTTGGGGCTGGGCGCATTGTTGGTTATAGATGGTGCTATTACTGCGGGTGTGATGATTGCTGGATCTATCTTGGTTGGTCGGGTATTAGGGCCAATAGATCAATTGATCGCGGTTTGGAAACAGTGGAGTCACACGCGCCTGGCTTACCAACGCCTCTCTTCTCTGTTAGCTCAGCACTCTCAGCCCACTACCGGCATGGTTTTACCGCCACCTAAAGGCAAATTGAGTGTGACACAACTGACCGTTTGCAAACCGGGAACACATATTCCGGTATTGCAATCCATTAACTTTGAACTGCAACCTGGAGATGTTCTGGGAGTGTTGGGGCCGTCAGGCAGTGGTAAATCTACGCTGGCGAAGCTGCTGGTTGCGAGTCAGCCCGCATTCAGTGGTTCGGTTCGCCTCGACAGCGCAGACCTTGCTCGGTGGGATAAAAGCCATTTAGGGGAATTTATCGGTTATCTTCCGCAAGATATTCAGCTATTTCGCGGTTCGATTGCTGAAAATATTGCGCGTTTTGGCTTAATTGATCATGCAAAAGTTATCGCAGCGGCACAACTGGCCGATGTGCATGACCTCATTCTACATCTGCCACAAGGCTATGACACATCATTGGGGGATGAGGGGGAGGGGCTATCTGGTGGTCAGCGCCAGCGAATTGCATTGGCGCGAGCTATGTATGGTGTGCCACGGCTTATCGTGCTTGATGAACCTAATGCCAGTTTGGATAAAGTTGGCGAGCAAGCCTTATTAGCCAGTATCAGTCAGTTAAAACAGCAAGGTTGCACCATTGTGATGGTCACCCATAAACCCGAACTATTATCGGGCAGCGATTATTTGTTGTTCTTGCAGAATGGGCAAATAGAGCTGTTTGACCGCACTCAAACCATATTACAAGACGGTCAGGGTAAAAATAAGGCGACAACTGGGCGTAATAGTTGGGGAAGCGGTATGTCATATGGTGTTGCCCCTATTCGCACTGCATCACAAAAATCATAAAGACCACGGACGGAGATAAATCATGTCATCGGATTCAAATTGTTCGCCACCCCAGCAGCAAAATCAAACATCGCAAAAACCACCACCACTACAAACCAATAGCGGGAGATATCTTGGCCTTGGCGCATTATTGGTTTGCGGTGGTTTTATCGGTTCTTTGTTGTGGGCGGGGCTGGCTCCTTTGGATAAAGGTATTGCGGTGATGGGGCATATTGTTGTGGCAGAAAATCGTAAGTTGGTTCAACCGCTGCAAGGGGGACGTATCCAACAATTGCATGTTGCTGAGGGCGATGACGTCACGCAAGGGCAATTACTTATCACTCTGGACGATACTGCGCTACTTAGCCATCGCGATAATTTACAAAATCAGTATTTGAGTGCACTCGCTCAGGAGTCTCGTCTCACGGCAGAGCAACATGAATTACCGACAATTACCTTTCCTCCCGCATTGCTTCAGCATCCCGCACAAGCTTTAGTTGAGCGTAATACTGTGTTGCAGCAGCAGCTATTTCTCCATCGTCGTCAGGCACAACTGAGCGACATTGCCCGGCTATCAGCACAAATTACCCGTCACGAGAGCCGGCTAGATGGATTACAAGTGGCCCGCGGCCATAACCAGCGCCAATTTGACTTATTCCAGCGGCAATTGCAGGGAGTACAGTTATTGGCAAAAAATGGTCACGTTGCTCAAAGTCAGTTGTTAGAGATGGAGCGTCAGGCGATTTCATTGCGCGCAAATATAGAAAAGAATACCAGTGAGATTTTGGAGCTTCATAAGCAAATTGGCGAAACAGAGCAACATATCTTACAACGGCGCGAGCAGTATAAAAGTGAGAATCGTGAGCAACTGGCTAAAGCGCAACAAAGTACTCAAGAGTTGGAGCAGCGCTTGGGGATTGCAGAATATGAATTAGATAATACGCGAATTTACGCACCAGTCAGTGGCACGGTTATCGCCCTTACTCAACACACGGTTGGTGGTGTGGTCAGTACCGGGCAAACATTGATGGAACTGGTTCCTAATGGGCAGCCACTCTTAGCTGAGGCTCAGCTTCCGGTGTCATTAATTGATAAGGTAATGGTTGGGCTACCAGTAGACCTGAACTTCTCTGCTTTTAATCAAAGCAGCACCCCGCGGTTACAAGGTTCGGTATTACACGTTGGTGCCGATCGTATACAAAACTCACATACTTTAGAGCCTTACTATCCTTTAACTGTTGCCATTGATATCACACAAACCGAGCTGGAAATTCGGCCCGGTATGTCAGTCGACATTTTTATCCGAACAGGGGAAAGGTCGCTACTTAATTATCTGTTTAAACCGCTAACTGATCGCCTGCATGTTGCCTTTGCTGAAGAATAATTAATTGTAAGTAACCCATTAAAAATAAAGGAATATAGTGATTTAATTTATGAGGATACGGCAGAGTAGCGGTAGTGTGATTTTCTTTTGGGTAAGTGCCTTATTAACCAGCGGTGTTCATATTTATCTGATCTGGCTATTGAGCAATACCCCTATCCCCCCGGCATACACAGAGGTCTCTCCTGTGGCAATTATGCTCGCGGTGTCGACGGAGCCGGAGTTTACCCAACATATGGAGCAAGATTCGGTAGTTGGTATCACTCAAAATATCAACGAACCGGTGACGGAGCTGTCGGAACATCAGCCAGAAGAAGTGAGTCATATCCTGACCGCACCTGAGCATTCAAATGCTGCGTTGATTGTCGAAAGAGAAGTAAATGAGCCGCCAAAAGAGCTAAACAAAGCAAAACGACCACAACAGAAAGTGATGACACCACGTCAGCCCATTAATGAACGAACACCGGAAAACCACAGCAACCCCTCAACTCCAGCAGTAGTAACCAGTACCCCTTTATCGGGGGAGAGTCATCGGGTCGCGGCTGCGGCGAACAGTCATTCGTTGCATAATCAACAAAGTAAAATGAATTGGAAAAGCCGATTACAAGGGCATCTGGCAGGGTTTAAACGTTATCCACCCCATGCCCGAAAACAGCGCCAGCAAGGAACTGTGATTATCCGTTTTGTGGTTAATAAAGAGGGGGATGTGTTATCTACTAAACTTGTTAAGAGCAGTGGAGTTATTGCATTAGATCAAGAAGCATTGGCAGTGGTTAAACGTGCTCAACCATTGCCCCAGCCACCCGTCGGGTTATTATCGAATGAGCAGGTTTCATTGACTATGCCAGTTGATTTTGATCTAAAAAATATAAGACGGTGAATTGCGGGGGGTTATTTGACATCGCTTCGCGAAATAAAGGATAAAAAACCGGGCATAACGCCCTGAGGGATCCCCACAAAATCACCATTAATAAACTAGCACCATATTTCGGTAGACTCTGGCAAGGTGATTAAGTGCACTATTCAGTGCTATTCGTCGCAATATTAGCGGAGAGTGTCTTAAGACATTCTCTGCTAACGTCAGATAAGATATGACCCGCCTCGACTTCACACTGTTAGCCTGATACCTCACATGTAATCCTTTATTTTCAAAATGATACCCCATTAACCACATCACAATTGTACTTAACGTTACTAACAGGCTCAGGACCTGCATTCGCTCCGTTGTTCTGCTGCGGCTTGCACGCAAACCAAATCCAAAGCGCTCACTTTTTTCATCACGGAAATTTTGCTCTATTTGCATTCTTCTGCTGTATATTTTCATGACTTCACGGGGCCTGAAGTCGTCGCTACTGGTAAACAGTAGCCAGGGTGTTTTGGCTGATGAGCGGCCGTCACGCTCTTGTTTGTAGCGTTTTATCCTGCCACGGGAACGTCTGTTTTTTCTACCTTTAGGGGCTTTCTTATAAAGATAAAAATGGCCTTCGCAGCGGGCATATTGAGTACGTGACAACGTACCCGGCCCCAAATATTCGGGCTGGCTTCTGGCCTGAAGTTCCTGTGGTTTGTACCAGATATCACCCTCCCGATGCAGTCGAAGTCGTGTATATTCCTTATTCTTCCGACAAAATCCCAGCCTAATGATTTTATATGTTTGAACCAGGCATTTTGGAAACCTGCATCGGTAACAATAATAACTCTGGCATCGGGATTAACGGCTCGGGCAAGTGCATTTAAAAATGTTTTATGAATTTGTTCGCTCTGCTGTTCAGCCGACGGAACAATCTGACTTAACAAAGGAATGGAGCGGCCATCACAAATTAAACTGGCCCGGAGAATGTGGTATTCATGCGAGTGATATCCACTCCAGTCAACAGCAACCACGCACAGAGATAATTTCCGGGTCAGCATAGCTATAATATTATTGAAAATCAGTGGAATATCACGATGAAGAGACTCATTTCCCAGCAAACGGTCCACGCGTTTAATTTTGTTTTTAACCTGAGCCTGACCCGGTAAGAAACGGCCGATACTGGTTAGAGTGAGTGAAGCTCCATTGATTAAAGCAACAGTGGCATCCATCAGGGCGCTTTGCCGGTATTTATGAAATGGTGCTAAGGCATTCTGGAAAAAATTTTGGCATACTTTACGAACAAGCATAGCGGTGATCTCATTGAATTGGTGGAGCAATCAGTAGATCACATCACGCTATGCCTGTCTTGTTTTCTGGGGATTCTTCAGGGCATAACGCCCGGTTTAAACAGTTGGAAAAGGTTATTCACCTGGGCAGCGCAGGCAACGTTCGGCCTCGTCAGTACCCAGTTTCAATTTAGACTGCAAATCACGCAATGCTGTACGCAAACCTTCTTCAATCACGGGGTGATAGAACGGCATATCCAGCATCTGGTTGATGGTCATTTGCTGTTGATGTGCCCAAGCCAATAGATGGGCAATATGCTCGGCACTTGGCCCCATCATCTCGGCACCCAGGAAACGACCTGTTCCCTGTTCGCCATAAACCCGCAAGATACCTTTGTTTTTCAGCATGACCCGTGAGCGGCCTTGATTCTCAAAAGAGACTTCGCCGATTTCAAAGCAACCGCATGCACTGAATTTTTGCGATAATTCGCGGAACGTAGAACCTACCATCGCGATTTGTGGGTCAGAGAACACCACGGAGATTGGGCTACGGCGCAAACCCGGAATCACTTCAGGGAACCCACCGGCGTTTACTCCCGCGATACGAGCCTGATCACTGGCTTCATGCAGTAAGGGTAATTGGTTGCTGGCATCACCGGCAATAAAGATATGCGGCACGCTAGTCTGCATTGTCAGCCGGTCAGCTGGCGGAACACCACGATCGTCAAGCACCAGTGAGGTATTTTCCAAACTGAGTTTATCGACATTCGGCCGGCGACCTGTGGCAGCTAAAACATAATCCACCATGATTTCTTGTGGTAAACCGGCGTCATCCAGATAGCGGATAAAGACTTTATCCCCTTCGCGCTGCATCACTTCAACTTTCACATCTGGGTTGAGATAGAACTCTTCACCCAAGGTTTTTGCTGCGTAATTGCGCACAATACTGTCTGTCAGCGGGCCGACACCACCACCCACGCCGAACATTTTGACTTGAACACCAAGTCGATGCAGTGCCTGGCCAAGTTCCAGCCCAATAACGCCGGGGCCGAAAACAGCGACTGATTCGGGTAAATCGTCCCAGTTGAATACGTCGTCGTTGACGATAAGCCGATCACCCAGCTCATTCCAGGCGGCAGGCCAGCTTGGGCGAGAACCAGTGGCAATGACAATGCGCTGCGCAACAATACGAGTGTGATCATCAACTTGTAGTGTATTGTCATCAATAAAACGGGCATAGCCCTGAATTTTGTCATTAGCCGGAATGTTATCGACACCTTCCAGTACAAAACCCACAAAGCGGTCGCGCTCGCGTTTTACGCGATCCATAACTTCGCGGCCATTAATCAGAATGTCACCTTGTGGGTGAATACCAAAACCGGGAGCTTTTTCAATCTGATGCACAGCTTCAGCCGCCGCAATCAGCAGTTTGGATGGCATGCAACCGACGCGGGCACAGGTGGTACCGTATTTGCCACCTTCAATCATTACTACATTGGGGGTCGCCAGTTTGGCTGCGCGATAAGCGCCAAGCCCGGCAGTGCCGCCGCCAATCACGGCGACATCAACGTTTAAGGTTTTCATGTCTGCTCCATAACAGGAAAAAAGGGTAGGCCGAAGCCTACCAAGCATACCCTTCGTATTTGAAGTCGCAGGGTTGTTAGCTACGTTTCCGCATCCGAATCACTTACTTGAGTAAGCTCATCGGGATGAGTTCACTTGCTGCCTACCTGCAACTCCAATGACTTTGGGTATTAACTATATCTTCATTCTATTAATATTATTAAGCAGATAAGTAATTTTCTAAATCATCACTACCACCAATGTGGCGGCCACCGATAAACACTTGTGGCACTGTCCCACGGCCAGTAACAGCGCGCAGACTGACGGTGGTGGCATCTTTACCCAGTACGATTTCTTCATACTGAATACCGCGATCTTGCAGCATCTGTTTGGCTTTGGCGCAGAATGGGCAGCCCGGTTTGGTAAAGACAGAAACCGATTCTTGCACTTTAAAATCAGGGGCCAGATACTTCAGCATGGTGTCAGCGTCAGACACTTCAAACGGGTCGCCTGGTTTGTTTGGCTCGACAAACATTTTCTCAACCACGCCGTTACGTACCAGCATGGAATAACGCCATGAACGCGGCCCGAAGCCCAGATCCGCTTTCTCAACCAGCATATTCATACCTTTGGTGAATTCGCCGTTACCATCAGGAATGAAAGTGATATTTTCTGCATGTTGATCGGCTTTCCAGGCATTCATCACGAAAGTATCATTGACCGACACACACAGAATGCTATCAACACCGTGCTGTTTAAACACACCAGCCAGTTCGTTATAACGCGGCAGATGGCTGGAAGAACAAGTCGGGGTAAAGGCACCCGGTAGTGAAAATACGATGACGGTTTTATTGTTAAATAACTCATCGGTAGTTACATCAACCCACTGGTCGCCCTGACGGGTATGGAAAGTGACTTGTGGGACTTTTTTTACCTTCTTGGCTAGTAAACATCTGTAACTCCTTAATTAGAAAATAAAATATTTAAATTTTTCTAGGTATCTCTTCGTTGGGACACATTATTCATTTTATCACTTGATAGTTCTAATCACTGGTTGCTATCTTATCTATCGTTAATGGCTATCATAAAGCGGAGCACCGATGAATATTCGTGATTTAGAATACCTAGTGGCGCTGGCTGAGTTCAGGCATTTCCGGCGCGCAGCCGACTCTTGTCATGTCAGTCAACCCACATTAAGTGGCCAGATTCGTAAACTGGAAGATGAACTGGGCGTGATGTTGTTAGAGCGCACCAGTCGTAAGGTGCTGTTTACACAGGCAGGGTTATTGCTGGTGGAACAAGCCAGAACAGTATTGCGAGAAGTGAAAGTGCTCAAAGAGATGGCCAGTTTGCAGGGTGAGAGTATGTCTGGCCCACTGCATATTGGGCTTATTCCTACTGTTGGGCCGTATCTGTTGCCGCAAATCATTCCAATGTTGCATCAAACATTCCCAAAACTGGAAATGTATCTGCACGAAGCGCAAACCCAAAACCTTCTGGCGCAGTTGGATAGCGGTAAACTCGATTGTGCCATTCTGGCTCTGGTTAAAGAGACCGAAGCTTTTATTGAAGTTCCGCTCTTTGATGAGCCGATGCAATTGGCGATTTATGCTGATCACCCGTGGGCGGATCGTGACAAAGTGCAGATGCATGAGCTGGCGGGTGAGAAATTACTGATGCTGGAAGATGGTCACTGTTTGCGTGATCAGGCGATGGGTTTTTGCTTCCAGGCGGGCGCTGATGAAGACACACATTTCCGCGCTACCAGCTTGGAAACTCTGCGTAATATGGTTGCAGCAGGTAGTGGAATTACACTATTGCCATCACTGGCGGTACCGAATGAAAGAAAGCGTGATGGTGTTTGTTATCTGGAATGCTACAAGCCAGTACCAAAGCGCACCATTGCGTTAGTGTATCGCCCCGGCTCCCCATTGCGTGGCCGCTATGAGCAACTTGCCGAGGCAATACGTGAACACATGCAACCGCGCATGAATTCAGATGTTATCAACCAAAAACTAGAACAGGCGGTTTAATCCATTGAGTGCTGCCACTCGGTAGGCTTCTGCCATAGTTGGATAGTTGAAGGTAGTATTAACGAAGTATTCGATAGTATTGCCTTCTCCTTTTTGCTCCATGATGGCCTGCCCGATGTGGATAATTTCAGCCGCACGTTCACCAAAGCAATGAATACCGAGGATCTGCTTGGTTTCCCGATGGAACAGAATTTTTAAACTGCCGGTATCCATGCCAACGATTTGCGCCCGTGCGAGATGTTTAAATTGCGCGCGACCCACCTCGTAAGGGACTTTCATCGCCGTCAAATCTTGTTCTGTTTTACCCACCGAACTGATTTCCGGAATAGTATAAATTCCGGTTGGAATATCTTCGATCAGGTGAGTATTCGCTTCGCCTTTGATCATCGCTTGTGCTGCAATTCGCCCTTGGTCATAAGCCGCAGAGGCCAGACTTGGGTAGCCAATCACATCCCCAACCGCATACACATGGGAAAGCGCGGTCTGATACATGCTGTTGACCTTCAACAAGCCACGGCTATCCGCTTCCAGCCCAATCTTTTCCAGGCCTAAGCCACTGGTATTACCGGTGCGTCCATTGGCATACAGCAAACAATCCGCTTTGACCTTTTTGCCTGATTTCAGATGGACAATAACTCCGTCAACGGTGCCCTCAATCTGCTCAAATTCTTCGTTATGGCGGATAACCACGCCGTTATTCCAGAAGTGATAAGAGAGGGCATCTGACATTTCCTGATCGAGGAATGCTAGCAGACGGTCGCGGGTATTGATTAAATCAACTTTGACACTCAAGCCACGGAAAATTGAAGCGTATTCACAGCCAATAACCCCGGCGCCATAGATAATGACGTGTTGGGGCTCATGGCTGAGTTGTAAAATGGTATCGCTGTCGTAAATGCGTTCGTGGGTAAAATCAACATTTGCTGGGCGATAGGGGCGTGAACCAGTCGCAATCACGATGTTATCGGCTCGCAGTGTATCGTTAGTACCATCGGCATAACGCACGTTTATGGTATTGGCATCAATAAAACTGGCATCACCGGAGAACATTTGGCAGTGATTGCGATCATAAAAGCCTTGGCGCATGCGGGTCTGCTGGTTAATAACACGGTCAGCATGGTTTAAAATATCAGAGAAAGAGGAACTGATGGTTCGGGCATTGTCGCTGTAAAGTGGGTTTTGGTTGAACTCGATAATACGGCTAACGGCGTGGCGCAAAGCTTTGGAAGGGATGGTGCCCCAATGGGTGCAACCCCCGCCCACATTATTATACCGCTCAATCACGGCAACGCGGGCACCTTGCTTGACCAACCCCATAGCGGCACCTTCACCGCCAGGACCCGAGCCAATAACAATGGCATCAAAATGGAAGTGCTGTTGCATGTAGGAGAGACCTATTATTATACAAAATTACAACGCTACATTAACATCATCCTAAGTATAACCCAATAAACAATGGGTAAATCACCGTGATGTGTGCTGTAAAGCGGCAATTCCGTATGGTGATGATACGTTTGTATAACGGTTGTTACTATAAAGTTTGGTATATTGCTGACTATATGTCTTAGATTGAGAAATTGGATATCCCTTGGGTACGATTATGGGCGTCAGAGCACAACAAAAAGAGCGGACTCGTCGTTCCCTTATCGAAGCGGCGTTCAGCCAACTGAGTGCTGAGCGGAGTTTTGCCAGCCTGAGTTTGCGGGAGGTCTCCCGTGAGGCGGGCATTGCACCGACTTCTTTTTATCGGCATTTCCGTGATGTAGATGAACTTGGGCTGACAATGGTCGACGAAAGCGGCCTGATGTTGCGCCAACTTATGCGGCAAGCTCGTCAACGGATTGCCAAGGGCGGCAGTGTTATCCGCACCTCAGTATCTACATTTATGGAATTTATCGGTAATAACCCTAATGCATTCCGCTTATTGTTGCGGGAGCGGTCTGGGACGTCCGCGGCCTTCCGTGCGGCGGTTGCGCGTGAAATTCAGCATTTTATTGCCGAGCTGGCCGATTATCTTGAGCTGGAAAATCATATGCCGCGCAGTTTCACCGAAGCACAAGCTGAGGCCATGGTCACAATTGTCTTCAGTGCGGGTGCAGAAGTCCTGGACGTAGATGCTGAACAGCGGCGACAGTTAGAAGAACGACTGGTTTTACAACTGCGGATGATCTCCAAGGGTGCTTATTATTGGTATCGGCGCGAGCAGGAAAAGCTCGCTGTGTCCCGCGCTTAATAAGGTAAGGAAAACAATGGAACAATCTTGCTCTAAAAAACAATCTTCCTCGGAAAAACAATCTTGCTCTCAACAACAAGTTTATTCTGAAAAACAACCTCACCGTGAAACCGGCACCCTGCTGCTGGCTTTGATTACGGGTTTGGCAATAAACGGTTCATTTAACGCGTTATTCAGCAGATTTGTTCCTTTTTCAGTCTTTCCTCTGCTGACATTAATCCTGGCGGTTTATTGTTTGCATCAGCGCTATCTCAATTTTGCCATGCCACAAGGCCTGCCAGTACTGGCTGGTGCGTGTTTCTTACTTGGCATTTTATTGTATAGCGCGATTGTGCGGGTTGAGCATCCGGCGATTGGTTCTAACTTTGTTCCTTCGATTTTGAGTGTGGTGTTGGTGTTCTGGATCTTATTCAAACTGAAAGCACGTAAATCAGCGCAGACAGACATCAATGCTGATACCGACACAGATATAGATAACCAGCAGCCGCAATAGCTTTTCTGTTCATTTATTGCACCAATAGAAAGGGCAACACCGCGTTGCCCTTTTTTTGTCTCGATTCCTGCTGTTTGTCAGTCTCGTTTTTCCAGTAAAACTCCACATTCCATATGATGGGTGTAAGGGAACTGATCAAATAGCGCTAATCGGCTGATTTTATGTGTGTATTGCAATTGCTCAAGGTTGGCACACAGGGTTTCTGGATTACAGGAGATATAAAGGATGCGTGGGTAGGCCTGTACCAATTTGACGGTTTCATCATCCAACCCACTGCGCGGTGGATCGACAAAAATGGTCTCGCAGTTGTAACTAGTTAAATCAATACCCTTCAGGCGGTTAAACTCACGTACACCTTGCATGGCCTGGGTAAACTCCTCCGCTGACATCCGGATAATTTGGACATTATCGATATGATTGGCCGCGATGTTGTATTGCGCCGCCGCGACTGACGGTTTGGCAATTTCAGTTGCCAATACCCGATCAAAATTACGCGCCAACGCCAGTGAGAAATTACCGTTGCCGCAGTACAGCTCTAATAAATCGCCGCTGGCATGTTGGGTGACATCAATCGCCCATTCCAACATATGAATATTCACCGCCGCATTAGGTTGGGTGAAACTATTCTCAACCTGACGATAGATCATGTCGCGCCCGGCGACTGGCAACACTTCGTCGATATAGTCGTGATCCAGCATGATTTTGGTTTTTGACGCTCGACCAATCAGTTGCAGGTCAAAGCCTTGCTCGCGCAATTGATCTCGCAGTTCCCGCGCTTTTTGCTGCCACTCTTCATCTAATGGACGGTGATACAACAAAGTGGCGAGCAGCTTGCCACTTAGGGTAGATAAGTAATCAATCTGGAACAGCTTGCGCCGCAAAATCGGCTCGGCTCTGATGGCCGTCATCAGTGCGCTCATCAAACGATTAATTAACAGACTGGCCACAGGGAATTGCTCAACCCGAATTCGCAGCTTGGTCTGTTGGTCAAACATGATGTGGTACAGGTCATCTTCATCATGCCAAACGCGGAACTCGGCTCTCATGCGGTAATGTTCTGCTGGAGAACGGAATATTTCCGCAGCGGGCGCCTGAAACGGCGACATCATCGCCTGAAGACGGGCAGATTTTTCCGCCAATTGGTGCTCGTAGCCGTCAGTCGGCAGGATGTCAGGAGTCATGTTTCTTCTCGTCTGGACATAATAAAAGAGGAGTATTGCTGCGGATTGTAGGGAAAGTGGCTCTGATGTCCAGTTTTGTTGTATTTATTCCTTGTAACAATAATGGAAGTCTAGACATCTATTTTACTTGATCGTAGCATTGCGGTCCGGCCTCAAGTTGTTACTTAAACACCTAAGAGTTAAAAGGGAATCCGGTGTAAATCCGGAGCTGACGCGCAGCGGTAAGGGGAAGTCACGGCGATAGGTTTCAACCAGACACTGTCCGTAAGGATGGGAAGTCATCGCCCGCTCTGTTTTATTCATAGTCAGATAACAGAGATCCCAAGCCCGAAAACCTGCCGGTATACGTCGCAATATTCGTGGTCGTCGCGTACTACCGGCCATGGCTCTGCGGCATCCGCTATTTGAGTTTGGATGCTTTCTTAATGACCACTAAAAATACAATCACAATAAAAAAATATACGCTGCTCACGGCTCTCTCTGTGACAGCATTCTCTGGATGGGCGCAAGGCAACATCGCAACCGGTAATAAAGATGAAATGGTAGTTACCGCCAGCCGTTTCAAACAACCCGTTTCGACCGTATTGGCTCCTGCCGATGTGGTCACGCGCGATGATATCGACCGCTGGCAGGCGAAAAGTCTTAATGAAGTGATGCGCCGCTTTCCCGGGGTTGATATTGCACAATTCGGCGGAGTAGGTCAGGGCTCTTCTATGTATATCCGTGGCACCGAAGCCCGCCATGTCCTGATATTGATTGATGGCATTCCCCTCGCACGTACCGGTATTGTTAACAGCGTTAACCTCGATCAAATCCCTATTTCCTTAGTGCAGCGGGTTGAATATATCCGTGGGCCGCGCTCTGCTGTTTATGGTTCTGGTGCGATTGGTGGCGTCATTAACGTGATTACGCAGACAGACCAGGAAGGCGCGCAAATTAATGCTGGGATCGGCTCTAAAGGCTATCAGCAATATGATGGCAGTGTTCGCCAGCGCTTTGGCGATACCTTGGCCACGTTAGCGGGCGGCTATCAAACCAGCAACGGATATAACATCAAACCTGACTCACCGAACCCAATCGATAACGACCGCGATGGTTTCCGCAATAAAAACTTCTGGGCAGGGTTGGAGCATCAATTCAGCCAAGAGATATCTGGTTTTATCAGAGGTTATGGTTATACCAACAATTCTGATTACGATATTGGCAGTTTGTCGTCCCCGGCTTATAGCGGCGATGAAGAGCGGCTCTATAACCACACTTATGATGCGGGGCTACGTTATGCTTCGGGTGCCTACTCTTCACAATTAATCGGCAGCTATCAGAAATATAAAGACTACAACTTTAGTAGCCAATATGGCCGCTATGGTGTGGCTACCACGCTGGATAATATGGATCAGCGCAATGTGCAATGGGGCAATACTTATAGCTTTGAAAGTGGAACATTGAGCGCGGGCCTTGACTGGCAGCAACAGCGTTTGACCTCATCTAGTCAGACCATCTCTGATACTTATAAGCGGGATAACACCGGTTTATACCTTAGCGGACAGCAGAAAATCGGCAATGTGACATTAGAAGCTTCTGGCCGTGGCGATAAGGATGAGCAATTTGGCTGGCATGAAACATGGCAAACCGCGGCGGGCTGGGAGTTCGTTCCTGACTATCGCGTGACCCTCTCTTATGGCACTGGCTTCCTGGCCCCGTCTCTGGGGCAGCAATATGGTTCGCAGCGCTTTGACATCATATCCAACAGTGACCTTAAACCGGAAGAATCCCGCCAATGGGAAGCCGGTTTAGAAGGGGTGACCGGGCCACTTGACTGGCGTTTGTCTGCTTATCACAACAAAATTGAAAACCTGATTGATTACTCTTTTGATAATTCAATATTCAAAGGGCATTACTACAATGTCAATTCCGCGACCATAAAAGGTGTGGAATGGACGGGTAATCTCACTACCGGCATATTTACACACGGAGTCACGCTGCAATACATTGACCCGCGTAATGATCTGAATAATGAGGTATTAGCTCGCCGTTCTAAACAACAGGCGAAGTATCAGTTAGATTGGACGATGTTTAACCTTGATATTGATATCTCTTATCAGTATTACGGTAAACGTTATGACAATAGCACCTCAGCTTATAGCTCGACTCAGCGTGAATTGTCGAGTTACAGCACAGTAGACGTTTCAGCGGGCTATCCGGTTACTTCTCATCTAACAGTTCGTGGTAGAATTGCCAACCTGTTTGATAAAGAATACGAAACGGCTTATGGCTATAAAACCGCTGGACGAGAGTATTACCTCACGGGAAGCTATAACTTCTAAGGCTGATACTGCTCCTCGCCCGACAGCGCTGATTTTTGACTCAGGTGTTGGCGGGCTGTCTGTCTATCAGGAGATTCGGCAATTGCTGCCGGATCTCCACTATATATATGCTTTCGACAACGTCGCGTTCCCTTATGGGGAGAAGTCCGGCGAATTTATTGTTGAGCGCGTATTGGAAATTGTCACCGCAGTACAACAGCGCCACCCGCTAGCTATCGTGGTTATCGCCTGTAACACGGCCAGTACGGTCTCCCTTCCTGCTTTACGTGAACGTTTTACCTTCCCGGTTGTGGGGGTGGTTCCGGCCATCAAACCTGCGGTACGGCTCACACGTAATGGTGTTGTCGGCCTGTTGGCCACTCGTGGCACAGTTCATGCTTCTTATACCCAGGATTTGATCGAGCGCTTTGCGACAGACTGCAAAATTGAGTTACTGGGATCATCTGAGCTGGTGGAGTTGGCGGAAACCAAGTTACATGGTGGTGTTGTTCCGAAGGAAGCATTAAAGAAAATCCTTCATCCGTGGCTCGCCATGCGTGAACCGCCAGATACCATCGTTTTAGGTTGCACCCATTTTCCTCTATTAACTGAAGAGTTAGCGCAAGTGTTGCCAGAAGGCACCCGCATGGTCGATTCCGGCGCTGCAATTGCTCGCCGTACTGCCTGGCTTATCTCTTCTCAAGAAAATGTGATTTCTTCCGATGAAGAAAACATCGCGTATTGCATGGCACTGAATGCGGATACTGACGCTTTATTGCCCGTTTTGCAGGGTTATGGCTTTCCATCGCTGGAAAAACTGCCAATTTAACGGCGTTTTGACTAAAGAATCAGCGGTTGAGATTTTTTTTGAAATTAGGGGTTGCAGGCTGTCAGGAACTCCCTATAATGCGCCTCCACTGACCGGGAACAACGAAACAGACTTCGCCGGGTCAGGAAGAGAAATGATTGAGTTTGACTTCGAAAGAAACCAAATAAACTCTTGACTCTTCAGCGGGAAAGCGTATTATCTGCCTCCCGCGTTACCGTAAGATTCGCCGCAAGGCAAACGGGTAACGAACGCTCTTTAACAATTTATCAGACAATCTGTGTGGGCACTCGCAAGACGATATCGAAGCCTGTTTCGGCAGGCAGAAGCAATATCAAAGTCTTGAAGAGTGACCAAAGCAGTACACATTTGAACTTCGGTTCGAATGCATATTTGCAGAAAGTAATCTTTGAGCATCGCTATGTTAACTCATAGCAAATCAAACAAATCTTAAATTGAAGAGTTTGATCATGGCTCAGATTGAACGCTGGCGGCAGGCCTAACACATGCAAGTCGAGCGGCAGCGGGAAGTAGTTTACTACTTTGCCGGCGAGCGGCGGACGGGTGAGTAATGTCTGGGAAACTGCCTGATGGAGGGGATAACTACTGGAAACGGTAGCTAATACCGCATAACGTCTTCGGACCAAAGTGGGGACCTTAGGGCCTCACGCCATCGGATGTGCCCAGATGGGATTAGCTAGTAGGTGGGGTAATGGCTCACCTAGGCGACGATCCCTAGCTGGTCTGAGAGGATGACCAGCCACACTGGAACTGAGACACGGTCCAGACTCCTACGGGAGGCAGCAGTGGGGAATATTGCACAATGGGCGCAAGCCTGATGCAGCCATGCCGCGTGTGTGAAGAAGGCCTTCGGGTTGTAAAGCACTTTCAGCGAGGAGGAAGGCCAATAACTTAATACGTTGTTGGATTGACGTTACTCGCAGAAGAAGCACCGGCTAACTCCGTGCCAGCAGCCGCGGTAATACGGAGGGTGCAAGCGTTAATCGGAATTACTGGGCGTAAAGCGCACGCAGGCGGTTTGTTAAGTCAGATGTGAAATCCCCGCGCTTAACGTGGGAACTGCATTTGAAACTGGCAAGCTAGAGTCTTGTAGAGGGGGGTAGAATTCCAGGTGTAGCGGTGAAATGCGTAGAGATCTGGAGGAATACCGGTGGCGAAGGCGGCCCCCTGGACAAAGACTGACGCTCAGGTGCGAAAGCGTGGGGAGCAAACAGGATTAGATACCCTGGTAGTCCACGCTGTAAACGATGTCGACTTGGAGGTTGTGCCCTTGAGGCGTGGCTTCCGGAGCTAACGCGTTAAGTCGACCGCCTGGGGAGTACGGCCGCAAGGTTAAAACTCAAATGAATTGACGGGGCCCGCACAAGCGGTGGAGCATGTGGTTTAATTCGATGCAACGCGAAGAACCTTACCTACTCTTGACATCCACGGAATTTAGCAGAGATGCTTTAGTGCCTTCGGGAACCGTGAGACAGGTGCTGCATGGCTGTCGTCAGCTCGTGTTGTGAAATGTTGGGTTAAGTCCCGCAACGAGCGCAACCCTTATCCTTTGTTGCCAGCACGTAATGGTGGGAACTCAAAGGAGACTGCCGGTGATAAACCGGAGGAAGGTGGGGATGACGTCAAGTCATCATGGCCCTTACGAGTAGGGCTACACACGTGCTACAATGGCAGATACAAAGTGAAGCGAACTCGCGAGAGCAAGCGGACCACATAAAGTCTGTCGTAGTCCGGATTGGAGTCTGCAACTCGACTCCATGAAGTCGGAATCGCTAGTAATCGTAGATCAGAATGCTACGGTGAATACGTTCCCGGGCCTTGTACACACCGCCCGTCACACCATGGGAGTGGGTTGCAAAAGAAGTAGGTAGCTTAACCTTCGGGAGGGCGCTTACCACTTTGTGATTCATGACTGGGGTGAAGTCGTAACAAGGTAACCGTAGGGGAACCTGCGGTTGGATCACCTCCTTACCTCAGATACGCATTGCGTAGTGTCCACACAGATTGTCTGATAGAAAGTAACGAGCAAATAAGGCCGGGCTGAGAGATTAGTCGGGCTTTAGTACCTTGTTGGGTCTGTAGCTCAGGTGGTTAGAGCGCACCCCTGATAAGGGTGAGGTCGGTGGTTCAAGTCCACTCAGACCCACCAACTCATCCTCATACTGTGTGACAGACACACTCGTTTATACCCATAAACGTCGCGTGACTGCGCCTGGTCTGAGAATGAGTTATGCCGATAAGGTATTTTGCTTTTTATATGGGGCTATAGCTCAGCTGGGAGAGCGCCTGCCTTGCACGCAGGAGGTCAGCGGTTCGATCCCGCTTAGCTCCACCATATAAAGAAACTATTTCAAAATGTACTGCGGTCGCAAGACACAGTGTGTTGTGAAATATTGCTCTTTAACAATCTGGAACAAGCTGAAAATTGAAACAATACAGCTGAAACTTATCTCTCCGTAGAAGTACTGAGATAAGGATTAACCTGTATTAGAGTCTCTCAAATAATTGCAATGCCAATGTGTTTGTCATTGTTGCAGTGTGAGCGAGAAGATACTCAGCAAGGCGTACAGCGCACAGCAACCGGAGTGAACGCTACGTTCATGAGGATTGCGCGCACTGCACAACGACGCAGAGTGTGTTCGTAGCCACACCAATAAAGAAGAAACATCTTTGGGTTGTGAGGTTAAGCGACTAAGCGTACACGGTGGATGCCTAGGCAGTCAGAGGCGATGAAGGGCGTGCTAATCTGCGAAAAGCGTCGGTAAGGTGATATGAACCGTTATAACCGACGATACCCGAATGGGGAAACCCAGTGCAATTCGTTGCACTATTGCATGGTGAATACATAGCCATGCAAGGCGAACCGGGGGAACTGAAACATCTAAGTACCCCGAGGAAAAGAAATCAACCGAGATTCCCCCAGTAGCGGCGAGCGAACGGGGAGGAGCCCAGAACCTGAATCAGCATATGTGTTAGTGGAAGCGTCTGGAAAGTCGCACGGTACAGGGTGATAGTCCCGTACACAAAAATGCATACGTTGTGAGTTCGATGAGTAGGGCGGGACACGTGACATCCTGTCTGAATATGGGGGGACCATCCTCCAAGGCTAAATACTCCTGACTGACCGATAGTGAACCAGTACCGTGAGGGAAAGGCGAAAAGAACCCCGGCGAGGGGAGTGAAATAGAACCTGAAACCGTGTACGTACAAGCAGTGGGAGCACCTTCGTGGTGTGACTGCGTACCTTTTGTATAATGGGTCAGCGACTTATATTTTGTAGCAAGGTTAACCGAATAGGGGAGCCGTAGGGAAACCGAGTCTTAACTGGGCGAATAGTTGCAAGGTATAGACCCGAAACCCGGTGATCTAGCCATGGGCAGGTTGAAGGTTGGGTAACACTAACTGGAGGACCGAACCGACTAATGTTGAAAAATTAGCGGATGACTTGTGGCTGGGGTGAAAGGCCAATCAAACCGGGAGATAGCTGGTTCTCCCGAAAGCTATTTAGGTAGCGCCTCGTGAACTCATCTTCGGGGTAGAGCACTGTTTCGGCTAGGGGTCATCCCGACTTACCACACCGATGCAAACTCCGAATACCGAAGAATGTTATCACGGGAGACACACGGCGGGCGTTTACGTCCGTCGTGTAGAGGGAACCAAATAGGACCGCCAGCTAAGGTCCCAGAGTTCTGGCTAAGTGGGAAAAGACGAGGGAAGGCACAGACAGCCACGATGTTGGCTTAGAAGCAGCCATCATTTAAAGAAAGCGTAATAGCTCACTGGTCGAGTCGGCCTGCGCGGAAGATGTAACGGGGCTAAACCATGCACCGAAGCTGCGGCAGCGAACGTATCACCCAAGACAATTCACGGCAGTGGATAATGATTGACGGAGCGCAGCGACGTCAATGCGTCCAATAAAGTCGAGTTGGCTTAGGGATACGTTCGTTGGGTAGGGGAGCGTTCTGTAAGCCGTTGAAGGTGACCTGTGAGGGTTGCTGGAGGTATCAGAAGTGCGAATGCTGACATAAGTAACGATAATGCGGGTGAAAAACCCGCACGCCGGAAGACCAAGGGTTCCTGTCCAACGTTAATCGGGGCAGGGTGAGTCGACCCCTAAGGCGAGGCTGAAAAGCGTAGTCGATGGGAAACAGGTTAATATTCCTGTACTTGGTGTTACTGCGAAGGGGGGACGGAGAAGGCTAGGCTAGCCGGGCGACGGTTGTCCCGGTTTAAGCATGTAGGCGGAGTGACTTGGTAAATCCGGTTGCTTATCAACGCTGAGGTGTGATGACGAGCCACTACGGTGGTGAAGTAGTTGATGCCAAGCTTCCAGGAAAAGCCTCTAAGCATCAGGTAACATTAAATCGTACCCCAAACCGACACAGGTGGTCAGGTAGAGAATACTCAGGCGCTTGAGAGAACTCGGGTGAAGGAACTAGGCAAAATGGTGCCGTAACTTCGGGAGAAGGCACGCTGGCATTAGGTAAAGGGACTTGCTCCCGGCGCCGAAGCCAGTCGCAGATACCAGCTGGCTGCAACTGTTTAATAAAAACACAGCACTGTGCAAACACGAAAGTGGACGTATACGGTGTGACGCCTGCCCGGTGCTGGAAGGTTAATTGATGGGGTCAGCCGCAAGGCGAAGCTCTTGATCGAAGCCCCAGTAAACGGCGGCCGTAACTATAACGGTCCTAAGGTAGCGAAATTCCTTGTCGGGTAAGTTCCGACCTGCACGAATGGCGTAATGATGGCCAGGCTGTCTCCACCCGAGACTCAGTGAAATTGAACTCGCTGTGAAGATGCAGTGTACCCGCGGCAAGACGGAAAGACCCCGTGAACCTTTACTATAGCTTGACACTGAACATTGAGCCTTGATGTGTAGGATAGGTGGGAGGCATCGAAGTGTGGACGCCAGTCTGCATGGAGCCAACCTTGAAATACCACCCTTTAATGTTTGATGTTCTAACTCGGCCCCATAATCTGGGGTGAGGACAGTGTCTGGTGGGTAGTTTGACTGGGGCGGTCTCCTCCCAAAGAGTAACGGAGGAGCACGAAGGTTAGCTAATCACGGTCGGACATCGTGAGGTTAGTGCAAAGGCATAAGCTAGCTTGACTGCGAGAGTGACGGCTCGAGCAGGTACGAAAGTAGGTCTTAGTGATCCGGTGGTTCTGAATGGAAGGGCCATCGCTCAACGGATAAAAGGTACTCCGGGGATAACAGGCTGATACCGCCCAAGAGTTCATATCGACGGCGGGGTTTGGCACCTCGATGTCGGCTCATCACATCCGGGGCTGAAGTAGGTCCCAAGGGTATGGCTGTTCGCCATTTAAAGTGGTACGCGAGCTGGGTTTAGAACGTCGTGAGACAGTTCGGTCCCTATCTGCCGTGGGCGTTGGAAGATTGAGAGGGCTGCTCCTAGTACGAGAGGACCGGAGTGGACGAATCACTGGTGTTCGGGTTGTCATGCCAATGGCATTGCCCGGTAGCTAAATTCGGAAGAGATAACCGCTGAAAGCATCTAAGCGGGAAACTTGCCTCGAGATGAGTCTTCCCCGGGCTTTAAGCCCCTGAAGGAACGTTAAAGACTATGACGTTGATAGGCTGGGTGTGTAAGTGCAGCGATGCATTGAGCTAACCAGTACTAATGATCCGTGAGGCTTAACCTTACAACACCAAAGGTGTTTTGTATTTGAGAGATAGATATTGATTTTCAGCGAATGTTCCGAGATTGGGCTGGCTGGCTGTGTGAAAGATTGCATAGCGGGTTAGTTTAGACAGAATTTGCCTGGCGGCCATAGCGCGGTGGACCCACCTGAATCCATGCCGAACTCAGAAGTGAAACGCCGTAGCGCCGATGGTAGTGTGGGGTCTCCCCATGCGAGAGTAGGACACTGCCAGGCATCAAACACGAGTTATCAGAATGACATCTGGTAACTGACAAAATCGCGATGAGCGGTTTTGCACAGCGAGGAGCGCTGGTCCTGTAAAGGATGGGTATCAGGAAGATACACGTAAAAGAATCGGTGGAGCGGTAGTTCAGTTGGTTAGAATACCTGCCTGTCACGCAGGGGGTCGCGGGTTCGAGCCCCGTCCGTTCCGCCACTTATTTAAATTATGCCTGCTTATTTTAGCAGGCATAATGTTAAGCGTTATTTAGGGGCGTAGCTCAGTTGGTAGAGCACCGGTCTCCAAAACCGGGTGTCGCGAGTTCGAGTCTCTCCGCCCCTGCCATATAAATAACCCTTCGCGAAAGCGAGGGGTTTTTTTATGTCGAAATAATCGTTTAGTTCGATTTTCATACATATTATCTAACTCTTTTTGCGTATTATCCCCCGTTTTAGCTAACATCTATTTGAATTTCACATCAGAAATCTCCATTTATCCTGCCAACTCACAAATCCCCATTACTTCACTAACCACTCTTATTAGTCATTTTTTTCATTAAAATCCTGCTGCCCTATAGAAAGGTAACGTTCCCAATCCATGCCTATTCAGCTGAATTTATGTACAAAATGATTGTTATTCTATGGTGTGACGCTGCTCATTATTACTTTCACAAAATGTACTAAAACTAATTAACATTTTATCTATCAGGAAGCTCACCTTAGAAAACATCATGTATCTTGAGAACAACATTATCTGCAAATTGGCCGAAATTCAGCGCAATCAATGTTCTGAATGATTATATGAACTGTTCTTTAGAATAGTAATGAGTCAGCGGCTCGACGATGGCAAGTGAGGAGATAAATATGTACAGGCGTTTACTGTTAGCAGCTGCTGTGACAGCAGCAATGTGTAGTGCAGTCCAGGCAGCTCCGTTAGTCGTGGGGTTTTCTCAAATAGGTTCCGAGTCCGGTTGGCGTTCTGCGGAGACTAAGGTTTCTAAACAAGAAGCGGAGAAACGCGGAATAACATTAAAAATCGCGGATGCCCAGCAAAAACAAGAAAACCAAATCAAAGCGGTCAGATCATTTATTGCTCAGGGTGTTGATGCCATTTTTATTGCTCCTGTGGTGGCAACCGGTTGGACGCCAGTGTTACAGGAAGCAAAAGAAGCCAAAATCCCCGTATTCCTGCTTGATCGTATGATTGAGGTGAATGACCCCTCTTTATATACAGCGGCAGTGGCTTCGGACAGTGTATATGAAGGTAAGGTTGCAGGTGAATGGTTGTTGAAAGATGTGGCAGGCAAACCCTGTAATGTGGTTGAACTCCAAGGCACTGTCGGTTCCAGTGTGGCCATTAACCGCAAAAAAGGTTTTGCTGATGGAATTGCTTCTGCACCGAATGTGAAAATAATTCGATCTCAATCAGGGGATTTCACACGCAGTAAAGGCAAAGAGGTTATGGAAAGCTTTATCAAAGCAGAGCAAAACGGCAAAAATATCTGCGCCGTTTATGCACATAACGATGATATGGCAATTGGTGCCATTCAAGCTATTAAAGAAGCGGGCTTGAAGCCTGGCTCCGAAATCAAAATTGTTTCTATCGATGGTGTTCCAGATATCTTCAAAGCAATGAGCAGTGGTGAAGCGAATGCCACCGTTGAATTAACACCGAATATGGCCGGCCCAGCTTTTGATGCATTAATTGCATTGAAGAAAGATGGCACTCAACCACCTAAGTTTATACAGACCGAATCACGTTTATTACAGCCCGATACGGCTAAACAGGAATATGAATCCAAGAAGAGCCTGGGTTATTGATTTAAAAGGCGGGATTTGTCCCGCCTGCTTTCGTCACCTGTATTTGGGCAATATCTGAGTCGTTTTTGAACATGGGTACATCTGATGGAAACACTGCTAGAAGTCCGTGGCTTGTCAGTTGAATTTCCTGGTGTTAAGGCATTGGATTCTGTTGATTTCTCTTTGCAGCGTGGTGAAGTTGTGGCTTTGCTGGGCGAGAATGGCGCAGGAAAATCGACGTTAATTAAAGCATTAACCGGGGTCTATAAACGGGCCGCCGGCGAAGTCTATTTAGATAGTGTAGCCATTTGTCCTATTGATACAGCAGATGCCCAAAAAATGGGTATTGGTACAGTTTATCAAGAGGTCAATTTACTCCCCAATATCTCTATTGCAGCAAATCTATTTATTGGCCGTGAACCATTGCGTTGGGGATTAATTGATCATCGCGCGATGAATCAGCAAGCAACAAAATTACTGAAAGGCTATGGTCTGGAGCTGGATGTTCAGCGGCCTTTGGCTGATTTCTCTATTGCAATACAACAGATTGTTGCGATTGCTCGGGCAGTTGATCTATCCGCTAAGGTATTGATTCTGGATGAGCCGACGGCAAGTTTGGATGCTAAAGAAGTCAGTATGTTATTGGATATTTTGCGACAGTTGCGTGATCAGGGTATTGGTATGGTTTTCGTGACTCACTTCCTCGATCAAGTTTATCGGATCAGTGACCGTATTACTGTTTTGCGTAATGGCAAGCTCGTCGGCACAAAAAACACTACAGAACTTCCTCGCATTGAATTGGTTCAGATGATGTTAGGCCATAGCTTTGATGAACAATTATTAAAACGTGGTGAACATAATATTGCGGTAAGCAACCCATTAGTTGAATTCAAAAACTATAGTCGGCGAGGTGTCGTGGAGAACTTCGATTTATCTGTTTCTCCGGGGGAAATTGTCGGTCTGGCCGGGCTATTAGGCTCGGGTCGCACGGAAACTGCACAGTTAATTTTCGGTGTCACCACACCTGATACTGGCGAAGCCAAAATTCAGGGCAAGCCGGTTAAGATTAGAACGCCACGAAAAGCGTCGAGATATGGTTTTGGTTATTGCCCAGAAGATCGTAAAACTGACGGCATTGTGGGGGCCGCGACGGTACGAGAAAACATTATTTTGGCCCTACAGGCCCAGCGCGGGTGGTTGAGGCCAATTTCCATACGTGAACAAACCCAAATTGCAGAGGATTTTATCCAGCAATTAGGTATCCGCACTCCAGGCCCTGAGCAGCAAATTCAATATCTCTCTGGTGGAAACCAGCAAAAAGTATTATTAGCCCGCTGGTTGGCCACAAAACCTCGCTTTTTGATTTTAGATGAACCGACCCGAGGCATTGATGTGGGAGCGCATGCAGAGATTATTCGCTTAATTGAAAAGCTGTGCAATGAGGGGCTGGCGCTATTAATTATCTCTTCCGAATTAGAGGAATTGGCTGGTTACGCCGATCGCGTCATTGTTTTGCGAGATCGTCGTCATATTGCACAACTTGGTCACGATGAGATTTCTGTTCCTGCCATCATGCAGGCGATCGCGGTGCAATAAGGAGTTACCTCATGGGAAACAGGAGCCTATCTATGCCGCAAAGGCCGCGCAAAGTTAAATGGGTCTTGCCAAAAGGTGCCACGCAGTTTGGTGCTCTGATAGTCATTTTATTGATTGATAGTTTGGTAGCTCCACACTTTTTCTCAATTCATATCCAGGATGGACGGCTGTTTGGCAGTGTGATTGATATCTTAAACCGAGGTGCGCCCGTTGCGTTATTGGCACTGGGAATGACGTTAGTGATCGCAACCGGAGGCATCGATTTATCAGTTGGAGCGGTGATGGCCATTGCCGGTGCTACCGCAGCGACACTTACCAGTGCTGGTCACCCTTTCTTCACTGTGTTGGTTGCCGCACTCGCCGTCGGGGCGTTGTGTGGATTATGGAATGGGTTTTTAGTCGCGGTGTTGCAGATTCAACCGATTGTTGCCACCTTGATGTTAATGGTTGCAGGGCGAGGTATAGCTCAATTAATCACCGAAGGCCAGATTGTCACATTTGATAGCGGTGGGTTGGCAGAGTTAGGCAGCAGCACCTTGATGTATATGCCAATGTCTGTGGTTATCGCATTTAGTATGCTGATTATTGTGTGGCTATTGACGCGCAAAACGGCACTGGGGTTGTTTATTGAGTCTGTTGGTATCAACCTGCGTTCAGCACGTAATGCAGGGGTAAGTACCCGTTTGGTGCTGATTTCGGTATATGTCATTTGTGGTGTCTGTGCGGCAGTTGCAGGCATTATCGTGACCGCCGATATCCGTGGCGCAGATGCCAATAATGCCGGTTTATGGTTGGAGTTGGATGCTATTTTGGCGGTGGTCATTGGCGGTGCATCCTTGATGGGCGGGCGTTTTAACCTTTTGCTTTCTGTGATTGGCGCTTTGATTATTCAGGGTATGAATACTGGAATTTTGCTTTCTGGCTACCAACCGGAATTCAATCTGGTTCTTAAAGCCATTGTGGTGTTAGCCGTATTGGTGGTGCAGTCACCGATGATCTCATTGAGCCATATCTTCCGGAGGCGAAAATAATGTTAAAGCGTAATATTCCTTTGCTGATTACTATCGCCGTTTTTATTCTGGGATATGCCTTTTGTCTCAGTCAATTTCCCAGTTTTTCTTCCACCCGAGTTTGGTGTGACTTACTGACTGATAATGCTTTTTTAGGCATTGTTGCTGTGGGCATGACCTTTGTTATTTTATCCGGCGGCATTGATTTATCTGTCGGTTCAGTTATTGCATTTACTGGTGTGCTATTGGCAAAACTAATCGGCACTTATGGCATTCACCCAATGTATGCTTTCGCCATTGTTTTAGTGATGGGGGCGATGTTTGGAGCGTTCATGGGTTGGATTATTGATTCCCTGAAACTCCCCGCATTTATCATCACTCTTGCTGGGATGTTTTTTGTCCGAGGCATGAGCTTTATTGTGTCTGAAGAGTCAATTCCCATTGATCACCCGATCTATAGCACGTTGGCAAATTATGCCTGGAAAGTTCCCGGTGGTGGACGATTTACACTGCTTGCCTTGATTATGCTATTGGTTGTGGCGTTTGGTATTTTGCTGGCCCATCGTACCCGCTTTGGTCATAACGTTTACGCCATTGGGGGTAACAGTGTTTCAGCGGCTCTGATGGGGGTTCCGGTCAGACAAACGACGATAAAAATATACATGCTATCGAGCACTCTGGCTGCTCTGTCAGGGATTGTGTTCTCCCTCTACACCTCCGCAGGTTATGCATTGGCGGCCAGTGGTGTTGAGTTGGATGCGATTGCTGCTGTCGTGATTGGTGGCACACTGCTCACCGGCGGCATTGGTACGGTTTTCGGCACTTTGTTCGGTGTCCTGATTCAAGGTCTGATACAGAGTTACATCACTTTTGATGGTACGCTCAGTTCATGGTGGACCAAGATTGTCATCGGAATTCTGTTATTTAGCTTTATTGCCATTCAGAAGGCGATGAGTGCTTTTTATTTGAATCGTCGTGCTCGCCCTCAGTCGCCCCCGCTTAATCCCGTATAGCGCTTTGGGCTGCGTTATTCATAGGTGTTTTTAATAACTGTCGAATTAATGTTTGCTGGTCACTGTTTTGCAACCAAACGGCATACAGTGGCCGCACGATAGGCGGTATATCGGCATTGACGACCAATTCGGGATATTCCTTTTGCCAATGTTCTGGCAGGAAAGCACAACCACCGGTGGTGTCCAACAGCTGCCGGGTTAAATGGGCTGACGTCGTGGTCAGCACCGGCATCTGCTCGCTATTGAGTAAACGGCTTTCTTGCTGATGAAAATCCGCCCCCCATTCAAGTTTGATATAGGGTGCTTCATTTGCATTTTTATGCTCAGTTCCATCGTCAGTTTTTTCCGGTAATTCAAAGGGAATTGAGGAGAACAAACGCAATGAAAAATGCCCTAACAGTAGGCTGGCCAACTCATCCATTTTAGGGGGTTCGGTCGTTATCAATAAATCCAGTTGCCGTTCGTGCAACTGTTTTACCAATGATTGGCGCAGTGCAATACGTGCTTCAAGGCGTAATGTTTCCCGTTGCTTATAGAGTTGTTGCAACCACGGGGTGAGGTAAGCCTCCCAAAGTGACGCGGTTGCACCAATAGATAATTCAGTGTGTTGCAGCGAGTGTGCCACCTCTTTTTTGGCCAATTGCCAGGTACTCATCAGTGTTTCGGCATAAGGTAGTAGCCGCTCGCCTGCCGGGGTCAGACGAATATTATTGCGATGGCGAGTGAATAAATTTGCACCTAATTGATTTTCCAACTGGCGGATACGAAAACTCACCGCCGACTGCGTTAAGTACAAAGATTCAGCTGCGCGACCAAAGTGACGAGTTCTACTGACCTCCAAAAAGGTTTTCAGTAATTCGGTATCCACACCCATCTCCAATTTTTTTTGTCGTTAAGATTTAAATGTTTTGTTTTACACGATGTCAAGCCTATCTAATACTCCGCGCCATAAACAGCACGACCATGAGAGAATTAGGAGCGTGTCAGATGGCGGATAGCTTCATCACGACCAATCGTTTTTTTGATAATAAACATTATCCTCGCGGGTTCTCGCGTCACGGCGATTTCACCATTAAAGAGGCGCAATTACTAGAGCGCCACGGTTATGCTTTTAACGAACTTGATCTCGGGAAACGCGAGCCTGTAACGGAAGAAGAACAGCTGTTTGTTGCTGTTTGCCGCGGCGAGCGTGAGCCGGTCAGCGTCGAAGAAAAAGTCTGGTCCAAATATGTGACCCGGACTCGTCGTCCTAAACGTTTCCATACGCTGTCTGGCGGTAAGCCACAGATGGACGCAGTGGAAGATTACACCGATAGCGACGACTAGTACCCTGTTCTTCGAGCCGCAGAGAGCTGGAATCACTGGCTTGCGGCTTCAATGATATTGGGTATAAGCATCGTGGTAAAAAAGGGGACTTTGGTTCTCTTTTTTACATTAGGCTTTTGTGCAACTGCGAAAGCAACCGGTCCATACAACGATAGCTCAGCGCTTCTGAAAGATGATTTTTTTGAATATTATCTTCCAGTGCCAGATCTGCAATGGTCCGTGCCACTTTCAAAATATGGTGCCAGGTGCGCACTGATAGCCCGAGTTTCAGTAGAACTTGTTCGAGAAAAACCGCATCCTCTGGTACTAAATAGCAATATTCAGCTATCTCTTGGCTATTAAGCTGCTTGTTTGTCTTCCCCGCCCTATCTAATTGTTTTTTCCTGGCTTGTAACACCCGTTGCCTGACAGTTTTGCTATTTTCTCCCTGATGTTTTTGTGTTCCCAGCATACCTGCGGGGAGTAATGGCACTTCTATCGATAAGTCAAAACGGTCCAAAAACGGGCCAGACAACTTTGCCAGATAGCGCAAAACTTGCTGTGGTGGTGCCCGGTTATGGATGCCTTGATAATGGCCGCTGGGGCTAGGATTCATCGCGGCAATCAACTGCACTTTGGCAGGGAAACAGACTTTGGCGGCCGCTCGGGAAATGATAATTTCCCCCGATTCCAATGGTTCACGCAATGAATCCAGTACCCGACGCTCAAACTCCGGCAGTTCATCCAGAAAAAGAACACCATTGTGTGCCAGTGATATTTCACCGGGGCGAGGAATGGAACCTCCGCCAATGAGAGCGGCCATTGATGCACTGTGATGTGGTGCGCGAAAAGCCCGACAGCGCCATTGGGCAGGTAATTCATTACTGTGTGACAAGCCATTAATGGCGGCAGCCTCAAGTGCTTCTTGATCGGTCAATGGTGGTAGTAAGCCGGTTAACCGATTTGCCAGCATGGTTTTCCCCGTACCCGGCGGCCCAAGTAGTAGCAGGTTATGTCCACCGGCCGCGGCTATCTCTAAAGCCCGTTTGGCTTGTGATTGGCCGATGATATCTTGTAGGTCGAGGCTGTTGTCCCAATCTTGAGTTGCTTCAAGGCGTTGGCCTTGCGCGAGCGTATTTTCGCCTTGTAAAAAACTGCATACTGCTAACAAATGATCGGCAACCCTGCTGTTGCCTTGTGCAATTAACCCAATCTCAAGACTGTTCTCTGACGGTAAGATTAACTGTCGCTGGGCCTGACTGCTGGCGAGTGCGGCCGGAATTGCGCCGCTAATGCGCCTTAGCGCCCCTGACAAGGCGAGTTCACCCAAGAACTCATAGTGCGCTAATTTATCCGCAGGAATCTGTTCTGACGCAGCCAATATCGCCAAAGCGATAGGGAGATCGTAGCGACCCCCTTCTTTGGGTAAATCAGCCGGAGCCAGGCTGACGGTGATCCGTTTGGCTGGAAAGGTGAAGCCGCTGTTGATTAATGCGCTGCGGACTCTGTCTCGGGCCTCTTTTACTGTGGTTTCCGGTAATCCAACCAAAACTAATCCTGGTAACCCATTGCTGATATGAACTTCAACCGTGACTGAAGGGGCCTGAATACCTAATGTGGCGCGGGTATAAATCGTTGCCAATGACATAGTGCTTTCCTTCGCCGTAATGTGTGCCTGGTGTTGGGGTCGCGATAGAGTGCCCGAGGATTTTTTTCAATGCCGAAGAAAAGTATTGATTTGCGAAAGTGCACGCGAGGTTTCATTGCAACGGAAGTATCAAAACCAAAAATTGCGGTACAGTGCGCAGAAAAAAGACCAAAGTGTCGATGTGGGTTTTACTGATTGATAAATAATATATTTATTGTGTTTTGTATTCGCGATCACAAAATAATAATTTAAATAAATATTGTCAGGCAACCAATAACTGTGATAACTCTGTAGGCATTCGTTCGACACTAGACAGATGAACAACCTAATTATGAAAGCGATTTTCCAAGTGATTAACCTAGTCCTAATTAGCGTGGTGGTGATTATTATCCCACCGTGCGGGGCTGCACTTGGACGAAGAAAGGCATAAAAATCAAGCCTTAATCTCAAGAGAACCCCCGCACCGAAAGGTCCGGGGGTTTTTTATTGGTCGGTTAAAAGACGCGAGGAACATAAAATGCACAACAGAATAAAATCCTGTGCCTTCCGCAAATGGTCGGGGAAATAACTATGAATGGTGCTCAGTGGGTGGTTCAAGCGTTGCGTGCGCAGGGTGTTGATACGGTATTCGGCTATCCGGGTGGGGCGATTATGCCCGTCTATGATGCTTTGTATGATGGTGGTGTCGAGCATCTGCTCTGCCGCCATGAGCAGGGCGCTGCCATTGCCGCAATTGGTTATGCGCGTGCAACCGGTAAAGTCGGGGTGTGTATCGCCACTTCCGGCCCCGGAGCCACTAATCTGATCACCGGTTTGGCTGATGCTTTGCTTGACTCAGTACCGGTTATCGCCATCACCGGTCAGGTTGGGTACGCGTTAATCGGCACCGATGCTTTTCAGGAAATTGATGTCTTGGGCCTCTCTTTGGCCTGTACCAAACACAGTTTTCTGGTCGAATCATTAGATGCGCTGCCGGCCATCATGGCTGAAGCCTTTGCTATCGCTACCAGCGGTCGCCCAGGGCCGGTGTTAATCGATATTCCAAAAGATATTCAGTTGGCTGTCGGGGAATTGACCCCGCATTTGATGCCAGTCGAAGAACACCTGATTGATTCCGCCGCTGAATTACAACAAGCTTTAGACATGCTGGCGACGGCTAAAAAACCAATGCTGTATGTCGGCGGTGGAGTGGGTATGGCACAGGCAGTTCCGGCTTTACGCGAATTTATCGACGTGACCGGTATTCCTGCGGTGGCTACCCTGAAAGGTTTGGGCGCACCGGATACTAATCACCCGTGTTATCTGGGAATGTTGGGAATGCACGGCACTAAAGCGGCAAACTTTGCGGTGCAGGATTGTGATTTATTGATAGCGGTTGGCGCGCGGTTTGATGACCGTGTCACCGGCAAGCTGAATACATTCGCCGCAAAAGCAAAAGTTATCCATATGGATATCGACCCGGCTGAATTGGGTAAATTGCGTCAGGCACATGTCGCGTTGCAAGGGGATTTGAAAGTGTTGCTGCCTGCCTTGCAGCAACCGCTGAATATTCAGCCGTGGCGTGATGAGGTTATAGCCTTAAAACAACAGCATAGCTGGCGTTATGACCACCCCGGTCAGGCGATTTATGCCCCATTATTGCTTAAGCAGATCTCTGATCGCAAAGCGCCACAGACGGTAGTCACCACCGACGTGGGGCAGCACCAGATGTGGACGGCGCAGCATATGAACTTTACCCGCCCGGAGAATTTCATCACCTCGAGTGGTTTGGGCACCATGGGCTTTGGCGTACCCGCTGCTGTTGGCGCACAAATGGCCCGCCCAGATGATATGGTTATCTGTGTCTCTGGTGACGGCTCGTTTATGATGAATGTTCAGGAGTTGGGCACGATAAAACGAAAACAGTTGCCGCTGAAAATCGTGCTGTTGGATAACCAGCGATTGGGTATGGTTCGACAGTGGCAGCAACTGTTTTTTGATGGGCGTTATAGTGAAACCAATCTTTCTGATAACCCCGATTTCATCACACTGGCCAGTGCTTTCAATATCCCCGGCCAACGTATCACCCGTAAAGACCAAGTCGACGCCGCTCTGGATGCGTTATTTAACAGCGAAGGCCCTTATCTGCTCCAGGTTTCCATCGACGAACTCGAAAACGTTTGGCCGTTAGTGCCGCCAGGCGCAGGTAATGAAACCATGCTGGAGAAAGTCTCATGATACAACATCAAATCTCTATCCAAGCCCGCTTCCGCCCTGAGATGTTAGAGCGTGTATTGCGGGTTGTGCGGCACCGCGGCTTTCAGGTTTGTGCTATGAATATGTCACCAATGATTAATGCTGAGAATATTAATATTGAATTGACCGTTGCCAGCGGGCGACCTGTCGATTTACTGTCTTCACAGCTGAGTAAGCTTATGGATGTCGCCTGCGTCGAGATCCTACAACCTAATACATTACAGATACGCGCCTGATGCGCCACAAGGAAAGAAAAGAATGACGAAGAAAGCTGATTTTATTTGGTTTAACGGTGAAATGGTTCCGTGGGCAGAGGCGAAAGTTCATGTGATGTCTCACGCGTTACACTACGGCACGTCAGTCTTCGAAGGTGTCCGTTGCTACAACTCCCATAAAGGGCCGGTTGTTTTCCGTCACCGCGAACACATGCAGCGCCTGCATGACTCAGCCAAAATTTACCGCATGCCAGTTTCTCAGTCTGTTGACGAGCTGATGGAAGCATGCCGCGCAACGCTGCGCAAAAACAATCTGACCAGTGCCTATATTCGCCCGCTAGTGTTTATCGGTGATGTCGGCATGGGTGTGAACCCGCCAGATGGCTATAAAACTGACGTGATTATTGCTGCTTTCCCTTGGGGTGCTTATCTGGGTGCCGAAGCGCTGGAGCAGGGTATTGATGCGATGGTTTCTTCATGGAACCGTGTGGCACCAAACACTATTCCAACTGCGGCTAAAGCCGGTGGTAATTACCTCTCTTCCTTGCTGGTGGGCAGTGAAGCGCGTCGTCACGGTTATCAGGAAGGGATTGCACTGGATATCCATGGTTTCCTGTCTGAAGGGGCGGGTGAGAACCTGTTCGAAGTGAAAGATGGCATTCTGTTTACGCCACCGTTTACCTCTTCTGCTTTGCCGGGCATTACCCGTGATGCAATTATCAAACTGGCGAAAGATATGGGGTTAGAAGTGCGTGAGCAAGTGCTGTCGCGTGAATCTCTCTATCTGGCGGATGAAGTGTTTATGTCCGGTACTGCGGCAGAAATTACCCCAGTGCGCAGCGTGGATGGTATTCAGGTGGGTATTGGTAAACGTGGGCCAATTACTGGCAAAATTCAACAAGCGTTCTTTGGCCTGTTCACCGGCGAAACCGAGGACAAATGGGGCTGGTTGGACCCAATCAATCAATAATAAATAAAAACTGACAGACAGGATCAGCAGGTGGTTCGTTCGCCACCTGCAACAGGTTATATCTGCAACAATAAATTGATTTGCAATACAAAAATCTGGAGTGAAGAGACAATGCCTAAGTACCGTTCCCATACCACCACTCATGGCCGCAATATGGCTGGCGCCCGCGCATTGTGGCGCGCAACCGGTATGACCGATGATGACTTCGGCAAACCGATTATTGCAGTAGTTAACTCATTTACCCAGTTTGTACCGGGCCACGTTCATTTGCGCGACTTAGGAAAGCTGGTAGCGGAGCAAATTGAAGCGTCTGGCGGTGTGGCTAAAGAGTTCAACACTATTGCGGTGGATGATGGGATCGCGATGGGCCACGGCGGCATGCTCTATTCACTGCCTTCACGTGAATTGATTGCCGACTCCGTTGAATACATGGTTAACGCCCACTGTGCGGATGCCATGGTATGTATCTCTAACTGCGACAAAATTACCCCAGGGATGCTGATGGCGTCTCTGCGCCTGAATATTCCGGTAATCTTTGTTTCCGGCGGCCCGATGGAAGCCGGTAAAACCAAATTATCCGATAAAATTATCAAGCTGGATCTGGTCGATGCCATGATTCAGGGGGCAAACCCGAATGTCAGCGATGCCGACAGCGAGCAGATTGAGCGCTCCGCTTGCCCAACCTGCGGTTCCTGTTCCGGGATGTTTACCGCCAACTCGATGAACTGCCTGAATGAGGCTCTGGGACTGGCGTTGCCGGGTAATGGTTCATTGCTGGCAACCCATGCTGATCGTAAGCAACTGTTCCTCGATGCGGGCAAGCACATTGTTGAACTGACTAAACGCTATTACGAACAAGATGATATCAGCGCCTTGCCGCGTAGCATTGCCAACAAAGCGGCATTTGAAAATGCCATGACGCTGGATATCGCCATGGGCGGTTCCACCAATACCGTGTTGCATTTACTGGCGGCAGCGCAGGAAGGGGATATTGATTTCGATATCAGCGATATCGACCGCCTGTCCCGTAAAGTGCCGCATTTGTGCAAAGTGGCTCCGAGTACGCAGAAATACCATATGGAAGATGTGCACCGTGCCGGTGGTGTGGTGGGGATTTTGGGTGAGTTGGATCGCGCTGGCTTGCTGAATCGCGAAGTGAAAAACGTGTTGGGTCTGAACTTGCCACAAACGCTGGAAGCCTATGATGTGATGCTGACCAAAGACGAAGGGGTCAAGCAGATGTACTCCGCAGGCCCGGCTGGCATCCGTACCACGAAAGCCTTCTCACAGGATTGCCGCTTCCCCTCATTGGATACCGACCGCCAAGAAGGTTGTATTCGTACTCGCGAACATGCTTATAGCCAAGACGGTGGTTTGGCGGTGTTGTATGGCAATCTTTCAGAGAATGGTTCAATCGTCAAAACCGCAGGTGTGGATAAAGACAGCTTAACCTTCCGTGGCCCAGCCAAAGTCTATGAGAGTCAGGATGATGCTGTTGCCGCTATTTTGGGGGGCAAAGTGGTTGCGGGTGATGTGGTGGTTATCCGTTACGAAGGGCCGAAAGGTGGGCCAGGGATGCAGGAAATGCTGTATCCAACCACTTACCTGAAATCGATGGGATTAGGCAAAAGCTGTGCGTTGTTAACCGATGGCCGTTTCTCGGGCGGGACTTCAGGTTTATCCATCGGTCATGCTTCGCCGGAAGCCGCCAGCGGTGGGTTGATTGCTTTGGTGCAAGACGGCGACATCATTGATATTGATATTCCCAACCGCGCTATGAAGCTGGACGTCAGTGATGCTGAACTGGCTGCACGCCGTGAAGCAGAATTAGCGCGCGGTGATGCGGCATGGACACCGAAAGCACGCGAACGTCAGGTTTCTTATGCGCTACGTGCTTATGCCTTACTGGCAACCAGTGCTGATAAAGGTGCTGTGCGCGACAAAAGTAAGCTGGGAGGCTAATACTCATGGCGGTATCACAACCCTTATCAACTGCCCCCGATGGGGCAGAATATCTGCGGGCGATATTGCGCGCACCGGTGTATGAGGTGGCGCAAGTCACCCCGTTACAAGTGATGGAAAAAATCTCTTCACGCTTGGATAACACCATTTTGGTTAAGCGCGAAGACCGGCAGCCGGTGCACAGCTTTAAACTGCGCGGCGCTTACGCGATGTTGGCTGGCCTGACTGCAGAACAGAAAGCCTGTGGTGTGATAACCGCTTCTGCCGGTAACCATGCGCAGGGGGTAGCGCTTTCGGCTAACAAGCTCGGTATTAAAGCGCTGATTGTCATGCCGGTCGCCACTGCTGACATCAAAGTGGATGCGGTGCGTGGTTTTGGCGGAGAGGTGCTGTTGTTTGGTGCTAATTTCGATGAAGCCAAAGGCAAGGCGATTGAACTGTCGCAGTTGCAGGGTTACACCTTTGTGCCGCCGTTTGACCATCCGGCAGTGATTGCCGGGCAAGGGACGCTGGCGATGGAACTTCTTCAGCAAGACGCACATCTTGACCGGGTGTTTGTTCCGGTTGGTGGCGGTGGGCTGGTGGCCGGTGTTGCCGTGCTTATCAAGCAACTGATGCCGCAGATTAAAGTGATTGGCGTTGAAGCAGAAGACTCAGCCTGTTTGCGTGCCGCGCTGGATGCAGGCAAGCCGGTCGATCTGGCTCGTGTCGGGCTGTTTGCTGAAGGTGTCGCGGTTAAGCGTATTGGTGATGAGCCATTCCGCCTGTGCCAGGAGTATCTGGACGAAGTGATCTCCGTCGACAGTGATGCTATTTGTGCGGCAGTAAAAGATTTATTTGAAGATGTGCGCGCCATTGCTGAGCCATCTGGTGCTTTGGCGCTGGCGGGGCTGAAAAAGTACGTACAGCAACATAATATTCAAGGCGAACGTCTGGCCCATGTGCTTTCGGGCGCTAACGTCAACTTCCATGGTTTGCGTTATGTATCAGAGCGCTGTGAACTTGGCGAGCAGCGCGAAGCCTTGCTGGCGGTGACCATCCCAGAGCAAAAAGGCAGTTTCCTGCGTTTTTGTGAGTTGCTGGGGGGGCGTTCCGTCACTGAATTTAACTACCGATATGCTGATGCCGATAACGCCTGTATTTTCGTCGGGGTGCGACTGACCCGTGGTTATGCTGAGCGGGCTGAGATCCTGGCTGAATTGCAGGGTAAAGGTTATCAGGTGGTGGATTTATCTGATGATGAAATGGCCAAGCTGCATGTGCGTTATATGGTCGGCGGGCGTCCTTCCAAGCCACTGCGCGAGCGGCTGTTCAGTTTTGAATTCCCAGAATCACCGGGTGCATTACTGAAATTCCTGCATACCTTAGGCACGCACTGGAATATCTCTCTGTTCCACTATCGTAGCCACGGCACTGATTTTGGTCGGGTGCTGGCGGGGTTTGAGTTATCGGACTCTGAACCCCAATTTGAACAGCATCTAACGGCGCTGGGCTATGATTGTCATGATGAAACCAATAACCCGGCATTTAAGTTCTTTCTGGCGGGCTGAATCTTAGCCAGTAACTACTTATTCTTATTCGTACTAATAAAAAAACCAGAGCCAATAATCTCTGGGTTTTTTATTGGCATTTACTGTCTTTTATCTCCTTATCTATCTTTGCTAATAAGTATTAGAAATGAAACTCGGTGTTATTGCGGCGTAATATAATTATCGACATTGATTAATTAGAGTTAATGATGTCATTACTGATATTAAGCTATTGGATAACTTTATTTCTTGAGTTATCTAATTTGATAATAACATATTGGAGTTTATATATGAGTGAATTAATAACATTAAATTTTAAATCGACATCAACTTATCTTGATTGGAATGCTACATCGATAGGGGCACGTTATCAATATCATGCTGATGGTACGCGATTTAATGGGGGGGTAAGTTATTCAGTTCAGAAGATAAATCAGGCAATAGAAGGAGATTCAAACTATTATAGACGATTTGACCAAATGCAAGCAACAATTGACCAGGGTTCGGTTTCTAAAGAGGGAGGTGCGGGTAATGAAATTTATTTCATTGAAAATAAAGCAAATAACAGTGCAGCAGTGAGTTATTTTAAATATGGTCTAGACAATAAACTAAACGAAAGTCAGAGTTTTAATTATCAAAGTAATATATTAACTTCCCGAACCAAAATAATGCCCAATTCCATTGGGCAAATAACTAAATCTCAAAAATTTAACATTCATGATAAATTAGTCGAGAGTAATGTTTTTAGTTATAAAAAAGATAGAATAGGTAATGATTTAATTATTATTCAAAAGGAAAAGTATAGTGGTAATGAAGTCGTAAGCACAACGCATAAAGAGCTTTATGATTCTTCTGGTAAAATAATAAAAATTGATGTGTACGACAAAAATGATAAACAGCTTGAGAGAAATGAGTTCAGCTATTTCAATAATGGTAATAAGTGTCGGACTGTAAAATCTACTTTCAATATTAGCGGGAATTTAAATCATCAAGAGAAAATTATTTATAATAAAAATGGTGATTTGCGTGCGATGGTTCAGTCAAATTACGATAATGGTCAGTCTTTAAAGGATAGTAAATCAACCTATTATATCAATGGAGAGGTTGATCGAGTCGTAGAAGTTGAGTATTCAGCCGACGGCAAAGTTATTGTTGGGCGTATTGAAAAAGCATACAATATAACTAATGCTATATTAATTAAAGAAACAGAGTCGTCTTACTCGATGGATGGAAAAATAATTATCGGTAGGATTAATAAAGAATACAGTGCACTTGATGGGCGATTAGAGAAAATAACCAGATCAAATCGTTCAGATAGTGGGCAGTTAAAGCGCGAAGTTGAGAGTTATTTAGATATTAATGGACAAGAGAGCAAACGCATTAGCCAGTATTATTCAAATGGTGTAACTAAATGTTTTGAAAGAAGTTTCTCTGCTGGCAAGATGACGGGTAAGGTTTACATGGAATTTGATAATAATGGCAATGCTATCAATATAAAAAGGCTTAATCCTGAAGGGAAAATGGTTGATGTGCCTATCAATGCATCCCTTGACACCTTCTTTAAGGGCGTCACTCAACTGGCAGATGCGATAAATAGTTTCCCAACCCGAGAACAAGCTCCTGCTGCTGTGGATACGATTATTGGTAGTCACGCGAATCTGAGGAATCTTGTTCCTGTGATGAATTATGCTTCCCGACAGTAAACTATAGCAGCCCCCAAAATGCTTCAATCAACGGCTCATTGAGCCGTTTTTTCTGCACGCAAACCCCTAATTCAAATGGCTCGACCAGTGAAACATCATCCAATAGAGAAATACGGTTGCGTACCGGTTCCGGGCTGTTATCTACCACCACCGATGGAATAAGTGCCACACCACAGCCTAGAGCCACCATCGACACAATGGCTTCATGGCCGGAAACCGTAGCATAAATCAATGGGTTAGTGATGCGTTGGCGGCGGAACCACAAATCAATACGTTTTCGCGACGGGCCGTGTTCCGGCAAAATAAACGGAATTGTGGCCCAATCCGGCTGATCAACCGATACCTGCGACCGCACGGCACATGGCAGCGCTGGGGCAATTAACACCAACGGGATTTCACCAATTTGGGTAAAAGCCACGCTGGTTGGCAACACTTCAGGGCGACCGGCAATCCCCAGATCTGCTTCATTTGATTGCACTTTATCTACTGCATCGGCGGCATCCCCGGTGGTGAGTTTAATTTCAACCAGTGGGTGGCGTGCACGAAAGCGGTCGAGAATTGGCGGCAAATGGCTGTAGGCGGCGGTCACCGAACAAAATAGCCGTAGCTCACCACTCAGAGATGGCCCGTGCTGGCCTAATGCATGGCGTAATTGTTGATATTGCAGCAATGTTTGCTGAGCGAAGGCTTTCAATTGAGTGCCGGCATCCGTCAACTGTACTGTGCGATTATCGCGTAAAAACAGCGGTTGGCCGATGGTCTCTTCCAGACGCTGGATTTGGCGCGATAGGGTGGATGGGCTGACATGCATCGCTTTGGCGCTGCGCCCAAAATGGCGGCTTTCAGCTAAATGCAGAAATAATTTCAGGTCGCGTAAATCCATCACAGATAGCCTCTGGGGTGAGAAGATGCAGTGTATTGTTCGAAAAGTAGCCCACATTGCAGAATCTGCAATGTCACATTGTTAATATATCAATTTCAGCAATGAGTTTCCTGTCATATAGTGAGTTCAAGACAATCCCCGACACAGACAGGGGATGTGAAAAAACAGTATCAGCACACAAACACCACATTCGTTTGCAGTCACTAAAAAAATAGCTGCACCCACAAAACAGAACCCGAACGGAGCAATAACATGGCTAACTATTTCAACACGTTGAACCTGCGTCAGCAGTTGGCGCAATTAGGTAAGTGTCGCTTTATGGCACGAGATGAATTCGCCGATGAAGCAGGCTACCTGAAAGGTAAAAAAGTGGTGATTGTCGGCTGTGGCGCACAAGGCCTGAACCAGGGTTTGAACATGCGCGATTCCGGTCTGGATGTTGCTTACGCCCTGCGTAAAGAAGCGATTGCAGAAAAGCGTGCTTCATGGCGTAAAGCGACCGAAAATGGTTTCAAAGTAGGCACTTACGAAGAACTGATCCCACAGGCAGATTTGGTGGTTAACCTGACGCCAGACAAGCAGCACTCCGCAGTGGTTCAGGCGGTTCAGCCACTGATGAAAGATGGCGCGGCACTGGGTTATTCCCACGGTTTCAATATCGTAGAAGTGGGTGAACAAGTGCGTAAAGACATCACCGTGGTGATGGTTGCGCCAAAATGCCCCGGTACAGAAGTCCGTGAAGAGTACAAACGTGGTTTTGGTGTGCCGACATTGATTGCAGTTCACCCGGAAAACGACCCTAAAGGCGAAGGCATGGCGATTGCTAAGGCTTGGGCGGCGGCCACCGGCGGTCACCGTGCTGGTGTGTTGGAATCCTCATTTGTTGCTGAAGTTAAATCAGACCTGATGGGCGAACAAACTATCCTGTGCGGTATGTTGCAGGCCGGTTCACTGTTGTGCTTCGACAAACTGGTTTCTGAAGGCACTGACGCAGCTTATGCTGAAAAACTGATTCAATTCGGTTGGGAAACTATCACCGAAGCGCTGAAACAAGGCGGGATTACGCTGATGATGGACCGTTTGTCCAATCCGGCTAAACTGCGTGCTTATGCACTGTCTGAGCAACTGAAAGAGATCATGGCCCCACTGTTCCAGAAACATATGGATGATATTATCTCTGGTGAATTCTCCAGCGGGATGATGGCTGATTGGGCCAATGACGATAAGAAATTGCTGAACTGGCGTGAAGAGACCGGCAAAACTGCATTTGAGAACGCGCCACAGTTTGAAGGCAAAATCTCTGAGCAAGAATATTTCGACCACGGCGTGTTGATGATTGCCATGGTGAAAGCCGGTGTTGAGTTGGCATTCGAAACTATGGTTGATTCTGGCATTATCGAAGAGTCGGCTTATTACGAATCTCTGCATGAATTGCCACTGATTGCCAACACCATCGCACGTAAACGTTTATATGAAATGAACGTGGTTATCTCTGATACCGCAGAATATGGTAACTATCTATTCGCCAATGCAGCAGTGCCATTGCTGAAAGGTAAGTTTATGGATTCTCTGCAAGCGGGCGATTTAGGCAAAAGTGTTGCCGGAACTGCGGTAGACAATGCCCAGCTGCGCGATGTAAACGAAGCTATTCGTAATCATCCAATCGAAGCTGTAGGCCATAAGCTGCGTGGCTATATGACCGATATGAAACGTATCGCAGTTGCCGGTTAATAACCGACGGTAGTGTGTTATTTGATATTAAGCCTCCCAGTGACGGGGTAATGCCGATCAGTTAAGGATCGGTTGACCGATCCAGTGGTTGTGTAAGAATCCGGAAATGTTCTTCGTTTCCGGATTTTTTTATGCACATCGGACAGGCTCTTGATCTCGTTTCCCGCTACGACTCACTGCGTAACCCACTGACCACACTGGGAGATTACCTCGACCCCCAGCTCATCTCCCGTTGTCTTGCCGAATCCGGCACGGTGACTCTGCGCAAGCGCCGCCTGCCGCTGGAAATGATGGTCTGGTGCATTGTCGGGATGGCGCTCGAGCGTAAAGAACCTCTTCATCAAATCGTTAACCGGCTGGATATCATGCTGCCGGGCGACCGCCCCTTCGTGGCCCCCAGCGCCGTTATCCAGGCACGGCAAAGGCTGGGAAGCGAGGCTGTTCGCCGGGTATTCTCACAAACGGCGCAGCTGTGGCATGGCTCCGTCACCCATCCTCACTGGTGCGGTCTGACGTTGCTGGCCGTGGATGGCGTGGTCTGGCGAACAGACAATGCAACTGAGCAGGCTGACGCTGCGGAGTAAAAAGCCGGAGCTTGTTGAGCAGGAGCTATGGGGAGTACTGCTGGGCTATAATCTGGTTCGTTATCAGATGATTAAGATGACGGGAGCGCTGAAAGGATACTGGCCGAATCAGCTGAGCTTCTCAGAATCGTGCGGGATGGTGATACGGATGCTGATGACGCTGCAGGGAGCTTCACCAAGTCGTATCCCGGAACTGATGCGGGATATGGAGAGCATGGCGCAGATGGTGAAGTTACCGATAAGAAGAGAAAGAGCCTTCCCGAGGGTGGTGAAGGAAAGGCCGTATAAATATGGAAAAGCCAGGAACAAAAATGCCAGTCAGTTGCTTAACTGACTGGCATTACCCAGTAAGGGGGGCTTTTTTATTTCAGATTAACTGCATTTCTGTCAGGGGAGTATTTCGTAAATTAATACTATCACGGCCCGATAAAACTCTTGTAAGGTGTTAATCGTGGTTAAACACCTCACCAACAATGTCTGCTTTTTGATTTTCTAAATCACAAAATTATTTCGTTGATAATAAATAGGCCTCGCTAGTTAGTGAGGCCTTTTTGTTTTATGAAATTACTCTGGCTGATGTTAATTACATCATGAGAAGGATTTTAAATATAAAAAGGAGAAAAGCGATGAGTGATATTCAAACTATTCTGGCCCGATGGGGTGTTTGGGCTAGAGAGCATTCCCTTCTTGATTATCCGCATATTGCCAATGGATTTAAAGGCTTGATGGCAGGAGGTAAGGTAGCAGCTTCCTGTTGTGATAATGACGGGTTAGCGCTTGATAATATTATTGGTAATTTACAACGAGCTTCAAGAGAGAAAGAGCTGGAGCTTATTGTGCGCCATTATGTTTATGGTCAGTCAAAGTCTTCAATTGCCCGGTTAAAAAAATATAACGAGCGTGAAATTAGGCGTCAATTACAAATTGCTGAGAGTTTTCTTGAAGGATGCATAACGCAATCTGATATTTCATTGGAAATGTGTAAAGAGTGATTGTGATAACAGATAAATATCTGGAGGTATAAGCGGTCAATATATTCGTCAAAAATACGTATTCATTATGGAAATTAAAAACAAATAAATAAGGAAATAAGATATGGGAGAAGGACACAGTAATACCACCGGCCACGGTGCTCGTGGTCCAACCGGTGGAGTTAAAGGGGGGCCGGCAGGGCCCGGTGGACCAGGCTCTAGCCGTGGTCAAGGATGGGGGACGTCACAAACGTCCTATGGTGCTATCCATCACTACAGCCCAAGTCAATTCGGCCATGGCAGTCAACGAGGTGGGAGGCGTGGTGGCGATCGTAGTAGTAAGGCAACTCCTGCGAATCTGGCGCAAAACCCGGAACTACAAACCTATATGGTTGTGGGAGGGATGCCAGCCGTTATCACCTTAATTGATGGGAATTGGGGGGGGTGACTTTAAGCCGTCTTCCAGCAGTGGCGGCGTTTATCGAAGGTCATTTAGCCCGAGTGGGATCGTGGGTCATGCGCACCAGCCCGGTTGGTGTAGCAGTTATGGGCATGATACCGTCAAGAATAGCGTCTGACCCGCCTATAGGGCAGTTCTTTACCACTTCGACACTTCCCGCCAACAGAGTTACGGATACACCGAAAGAAACATTAAAAGCAGTGGCCGATGCTGCGGTCAATATTCGGATCGGTGATGTGACGGAAGAGGGAGTGCAGAAAGCGGTGCTGATTAAAGCACCAATAGCCATACAACGAGTACCTGTCATTAAGGCGGTTACGACGACAAGGCCAGATGTCGTAACCGCGGCCATTCCGGGTATCACACCGATACATATCAGTGTAGTTGATACGATGCCTATTAATATCCCTGCGCCAATACAGCCAGCAGCAAGACCCGTAGTGACGCCGATTGAGAATGCGGCTCCCAAAGAATTTAGCCTTCCTGTTGGCCGTCATAGTCGCGATGCCATTATCGTTTTCCCCGACAGCACGGGTATTGAACCGCTGTATCTCTCTGTCATTCGAATAACTAATGCTGATGAGCTGATGCAGGAAGCGCGCAATACCTATGAAATAGCGCGTAATGAACGGGAAGCGGCTGAAAGGGCGATGACACAGTCGTTTAGCTCTGCGCTAGATGAGTTAAAGCTGAAAAAAACACTGAAGGATAAGCAAGTTACAGAAATAGCCGCACATATCATACTGCTTGAAAGCCATATTCCTTTATTGAAACAGGAAGAGGCTAATATATGGCAACAATATAACGCTTTTGGAGGGCGTGATAATAAATGGGCATTTAAATACCGCTATGAACGGCGTGACTTAAGGGCACTGGCTCTTGTGAAACAAGAGGAGGTCAATGCGATAAATTATCGGCTCGTAGAGCTAAGAGCCAAATATGAAACACTGTTAGTACTGCAACAATCTGTTAATGCTGAACTTGGAATAGCAAGAATTGCAGAACAGCAACGTATTGAGAATACACGGTTGGCCGCAGAAGCCGCAGAACGGCAACAGCGGGTTGAAAACGCACCGCGGGCAATAGAGGCCGCCTTTGCGGCAGAGCGACAGCGCATTGAAGAAAGATGGTTGGCAGTAGAAGCAGAAGCGGCTATTCGTAACAATACCTTTTCCTTATCTGTCTATCCGCCCGGGAGCGTACATTCTCCCAGTTTTGCTGTAGGCGGTGCGGGTGCTATCACATTAAGTCCTCAAGTTGTTAATCATTTAGGAGCCTCATTACGGCGAGTATCGGAGCGATTTCACGGCATAGACACCAGCTCGCTAGCTGATCCAATGGCGGTCATTATTGGTGCAGGCTTCTATCCAGATAATGATAGGGAAAGTACAAATAAGCCGCCATTAGCCGGCAGTTTCTCTCTCAGTGATATAGGATTAGTCCCTTCAACCCCATTGCCGCGACAAGGTGAAATAGAGTTGCCGGTCAGAATTCTGATGGAGGAAAAGAATGATTGGACCAGTATTTATGCGGTAAAAACCCACGCTGCAAACGTTGCTGCTAAGGTGAAGGTCGGGCAAGCATAGTTTGATCGGTCAAATGGTATTTATACCTTTACTACCGATAGCCAGCCGCCACGCACCTTTACCTTTACTCCGGCGTATCCACCCGGCATGGATATCAGTTCTGTGTCGCCACAACCGGGCAGTGCGCCGGTTTTCCCGCAGCATACCGGAACCGACATTAGGTTCCTGGCGACGAAGCGAACACTGACTTTCCTTGCGCATGAGGAGGTGAGCTTCCACGATTACATCATCTGGTTCCCGGCAGAGTCGGGGCTGGAGCCGGTGTATGTTTATTTTAATAAACCAAGGAAAGGTGTGGTAGATGCAGGGCATGATTATCACCCAGCACCTAAAATCGAGGATATTACAGGTTTTCTAAATTTGAATAAGAGTAAGCGAAAGACTCCTAAACAAGGTGGTTCTGGAAAAAGAGAACGCTGGATTGATCAGAAAGGCCGTAAAATATATGAGTGGGATTCGCAGCATGGTGAGTTGGAGGGTTATAGAGCTAGCGATGGCCAGCACTTAGGTGCTTTCAATTATAAAACAGGCGTCCAGCTAAAACCTGCGGACCCTAATCGTGATATCAAAAAATATTTATGAGGTGCATTATGGGGCTAAAACTGCATTTAGACTGGTTTGATAAAAAAACTGAGTTATGTAAGGGCGAAGAGTATTCAGCAGATCTTCAATCTGATGGTTCAGTTATTGAACAATTAGGTTTGCAGATTGAAAATAATATTAATAATGGAGGGTTTGATATTGAAGAATATTGGATACCTATACTTCAGAAGTATTTCTCTCATCAAATTAATACTTCAGAATATGACTATCAAATTTCATTTGATTATCGAGATGAATGGTAATCTCAGGATAAAATAGTTCATTACATTATCAGCAATAACATAAGCCGCCTTTCTGGTGGCTTATGTTCATTTATTGATTAAATATTAATAACCTCGCAATTATCTCATTTGGTTTTCATATATGGATTTTGTTGCGAGGTTGCTAAAGCATCTTAAAATTTCTGAGTAATTTAAGCTCATAAATCAAGATATACTGAAAATGGAGAAGTATAAATGGAAAATAAAAACCTATCTGATTATACAGAACAGGAATTCTTAATTTTTTTGAAAGATATTTATTATGATACATATCCATCCGAGGCTGAACATGATGAGGCTATTCTTAGATTTGAAGAGTTGGCAGAGCATCCAGATGGTTCTGATTTGATTTATTACCCTAATGATGATCGGGAAGATAGCCCTGAGGGTATTTTAGCTGAGATAAAAAGATGGCGAGCCGAAAATGGTAAGCCGGGGTTTAAGAAATAAATTATATCGCGAGTAATCATATAGACCGTCTCTCTGGGCGGTCTATACCCCGTCATACTTCAAGTTGCATGTGCGTTGGCTGCACTTGTTACTCGGCCCGTCCATGGGCCTCGCCTCTGCGAGGCCGCTGCAAGCAGCGTTCAAATCGGTTCCTGACCGATTTGTCACCCGAATCACTTACTCATGTAAGCTCATCGGGATTATGAGCCTCATCAGAGGCTCACCCTGCGGGCCAGCGCTTGCCGCCTTCCTGTAACTCGAATTATTTAGTGTATATATTGATAAGTTTTTTATTTCAGCTCACGACTAAAAGGTTTACGGTTACCTAAATCATCAATTAAGACAAAATTGACCGTTTTACTGTCTGCTGTTGGGGCTCGATTGAGGGGAAAGTCGAGCTTGGAAAAAGGGGCGACCATATCTGGTAATCCTTCGGCCAATCCCAATGTTAAAGAAGCGAGTGATGCATAATAAGGGGTTGGATTATCAACCCTAACCGAGGCGGTATTACCGTTACGTTCTAAGACAAAAGTTAATGCCTTGCTGACGGTATCCGCCGGTGCGGGCAAGTTTTTTGGGCGATAAAAGACTTTGTATTGCATGCGCAAAGCCAGTGTAACGGAAGACTCATCATCAACTTTAGTTGTGGCTTTAGGCGGGATTTCGTAAACATTGAGCCAAAATGCAGATTCTCTATCCAGCGGCAATTTACTGGCACCAGATAAAATCAAACGCAAGCTGCGTTGAGCTTGTGGTTGTAATCGAAACAATGGTGGCAACACTAATACTGGGGAAATTGCTTTCTCCGGTGTTGCCATTAAATCGCCATCATCCACCCACACCTGCACTGCCACCGGGTAGTCATTACTATTGACCAGTTGCAGTGACTCTTCCGTGCTACCTTCACTGAAGATAATCCGCGTTTTTTCTGCCACGACACTTGCCATCGCCGGTACACTACAGGCCATGAGAAGTGATAACAGCAAGCCATTGAAACTGCGTTTGAAACGCATATTATTGGACACGGATAACCACTTGCGCATGTGCATTCACTGCTCCTGCCGTCACAGTTTGTCCGCTGATTTTGCTTAACTCAGCCCGAAAATTCTCAGTGTAACTATTACCGCCACTCACCGTGCCGGTTATTGTTTGCGCGCCCTGGAAGATGCCATACCAGCCACCGTTATTACCGGTTTGAGTCACATTTTTTGAGAGTAGGTACATCGGATTATTATTACGGTAGATACGGATCCCCACACCATTCGCCATTCCGGCGGCACCATAATTATCTGATACCAAATGGCTAATGCCGCCGCTACCATTCATTAAACCCAAAGCCTGCGCTTTAGCGGCGTTTGCCGCTGGCACTAAAAAGCCCATCGCCACCGCACCGGCATTGACGCCGGAGGTAATACCGGTCTGGCACTGGAAATCCACACTGAACTCAGCCGAGCTGCTACTGCCACTGTTCAGTTCTGCCACAGAAATTCTGGGTAATATCACCGTTGGGGTAAAATTAGTTACCGCGCAAATGGTGGTGCGGCGGAAAGTTACGTAATTGTATAGCCCGATAGAAGCAGGCCAGGTCGAATACCAACCGGGCCAGTTTGATACCGAGTCGGTTCCTTCAACAGGGCCGCTAATGCCCGGCCCTTTAAAGGCGATATAAGCATTGGGCTGAGTATAGGCATAGGTATAAGATGCTGCGTTGTTAGTACCCGCGCGGACATAATCAATACGAAATAGCTCGGTATACAGATTACTGAAATTCTTAGCTTTGACCAAAATACGGCCAGTGCTGTCAGTATCCAATCCGGTTAAACGGCGTCCTTTCCATAAGCGTGAGTAATACTCGCCGGTGGATAGATTTGTAAGTCTGATAACCACATTGCGGACATAAGTCGCAAAGCCGGAGGGAACATTGCCAGCAATCGCGCCATCTTCATTTTTACCACCATAGTCATTATCCCCGTTAGTGGCATACATCTCAAAGAGTTGGTCAACATCAGCTGCGGCACAGCGGAATAGCACCCGCTCAGGATCATAGCCGGTATTCAGGGCAAAAGTGGTGAAGTCAGATGTCGCTGCGGCTAATAATGTTCCGTCAGGTTGGAAGTTAGCTGCGGTGCTGAGATCGATAACACCCGGTAAGCCGAGTGATCCATTATTATTATCCAGCGAGCCAGACCACGCGCTGGCCGTACCATCACCAGCACCCAGCTGACTTTGCGCGGTAATTCGGGTACAAGCTGACCATGCTGAGGTACTAAATAACCCTATCAGCAGCATAGTTCCCGCCACAATATATGGGCGACGGCAATGAACAGGCATTGTTGGCCGTGAGACTTCACAAGATATTAACTGCTCTGTTGGTCTTAACATTATTTTTCTCATAATGGTTAACGGCGGCAACTGCCTGTTAAATGGATAATATCTTGCTCAGTATCTTGGCTAGCAAAATCATAAGGTAATTCACATTGCTCGTTGCTGTTTTCACCCCAGCGTACATAAAGCGAACCTTTATTCTCTTTTACTCGAGCATAGATCTGATTCCCCTGACCCACCATACCGACCAGTTCATCTTTATTGTTATAGACATCTGAACCCAGTGGTAATCCTTCGCCGTCAGCGGTTTGGGTTTGAATTAATACCGCATAGCCAGTCAATGTTTCGAATTTCACTCTCACGGCGGCCCCAGCATAAGGGACAACGCGGCCCTGATTTTCTTTCAACTCGGTATTACGATTAATGCCTTTGGTGTCTAAACCGACTGTATTGTAATTATAAGGTGTTAATGAAGGCACCAGCGCAAAGCCATTCTTATCAATCCTGGCACCTTGTGCATTTCGTACTGTCGCACCCTGAGCGCCATCGGCTTCAATTAAACCGAAAGTGTCGCCTAAATAAGGCCCCAGTGTGACACCTTTACTGTGTATTACAGCGGCTCCGCGCGCACCAGCCCCATATTGGGTATAGTTATTACCACGAGAATAACTGCCATTGACGGTCGCATTAGGGAATTGCTTTTGCACATTCGCGCCCCAATTATTCGAACTACCGCTGACATTACTGTCGTCATAACCCGCATTGACTGAATAATTTAAAGTATTACGTTCACCGGCGGTGCCGGATAATGACGTTTGATAGTTGTTACCACTTTTCGGATTACGATTGGCAGACATAGATAAATATTGGTTTCCACTCCCAATATTAAGTGGAATAGATACAGTTAATGACGCGATATTTTCGGTATTACCGTAGCGCGTTGTTGTCATCGTTTCGTCCGTATCATCGGCATCCCAACCAAACTGGGTTGAGGTATAAATTGTGCGCTGGCGGCTCAGTGCCACGTTATAGCTAATATCTTTATAACTATTTGAATAGTTTAGCTGTAACTGTGTATCTCGCTGTGTATCATTATAATAATCACTGGTCGATGCTGAGGCTGAAAGTTGCCCATAGCCAGCCAGAGTTTGGTTTATTGTGGTGGTAAATTGGCTACGCTGTTTATACGTAGATGAATCCCAGGTTCCGCCATTCTTTTGCACTGAACGCACACCAAATACATCATTTAAATCACGATACCCTTTGGTTGAATAGCGATATCCAGCCAGTGAGAATGAGGTGCCGGTTTCATTAAATGTTTGGCTATAGGTCGCCTGCATCCGCCAACCATCTTGAGTTTGATTATCTTCAACTTTGGCATGGGAATAGGTGGTATTAAGGCCAAATGCGCCGACCGACGTCCCTATTACTCCCCCCACAAGTAATGCCGTATAGTCTTGCGCTAAACGAATACCACTGTTGGCAGTTAACTGATTGGTAAGACCGCGCTCATAGGTAAAATCAGTGAAATAGCTGTCAATATTGGTGAAATCACGTGATTCCCCAACCACCGCATTATAACGGCTCACACCTGGACGCATTGAATCCGGTACGGCACTGAAAGGCACAGTAAAAGTCGAACGGCTACCATTAGCTTCTATAACTTCAACATTAAGATCGCCCTGACTGGTGGTGCTGTATAAATCGTTAATAACAAATGGGCCGGGGGCGACGTTAGTTTCATAGATTTCACGCCCGTTCTGGCTAATAATCACTCGCGCGTTGCTGGTGGCAACACCACGCACTTCAGGCGCAAAACCACGCATTGATTCTGGCCACATACGTTGGTCTGTCGCCATTTTTACACCGCGAAATGACATGGTGCCGAATAAGGTACTGTCGGTGAAGGTTTCACCCAGCGTTAATTCACTGTCTAATTGTGAAATAGGACGCTGCACATAAGTGCGGATATTATTCCATTGTGTATCGCTGCTATTATTGTTGCTGGAATAACTCAGGTTTGATTGCTGGCGTAATTGCCATAATCCTAAGTTAAGACCACTTTTTAGGCCAACGAAACCGTAATCAGAAGTGCTGTTTTGCTGAGTTTGTGTATCACTACGATAAAAGTTTGCACTGTAGTTAACGAAGGCGAGCTTTTCACCTTCTTCCCATTCGCTGCGTTCAATATAACCGCGAGGGCGTTGTTGCAATAATGCCTGGGGAATAGAAAGCTCCAGGCGCAGTTTGGCCTGATCAAAATGAAAAGACGCGCCTTTTACTCGCTCCGCCAACGGGATACATTTCTCGGTGGCTGAGGGAGTGGTCGCCGCAGGTTCTGAAGGTATTGACTCTCCCTCAGCAGCATTAGGCTCTTTAGGTGTGGTATCACTTTTATTGGCCAGTTCAATGCCAGCCGCAGTTAAGAACTCATCACTCAGGCAGGGGAAAACCTCCGGTGAATCGGCATTCTTAATAAATTGAATTGTGGTGCGTTTGTATAATTTGTTATTAATCAGAACATCTACAGCGTCAAAATTTCCCGGTGTAACAGAATCCTCTTTATTGAGTTGATTCAAGCCGGACGCAAATTTTGTGCCTAAAAAGAGTGATTCATCAAATTCCAGATTTTGTGATTCTTCCTGAGCTAAAACAGTATCGACAGGTAAAACTAAAGTCATACACAGTGTTAAAGCTTTCTTACGGCCAGAGAACTTTTTTTTCAGAACGACTTGTGAAAGCCCCATAAATATTCCTTAGCCGGAAAGCTACTACTGAATTTTATAGCTACCGGTATCTTGCCCGCCGAAATCATTAACTAACAGGAAATTAACAATAGCATTTGAAGGTACAGATGAATTTGGGATAACCCACTGAGCTTGAGACATTGGTGGGATCATCTCAGATTTCATTTTGAGTTTTTTACCTCCCCCAACGACTTCACCACTGGCAATGGTGGCATAGAACCCTGTTGGGTTTTTGCCCGTAACAACAACATCCTTACCTTGTTGGCGTACATTAAATGTCAGAGCGCTGGAGACTTGATCAACTCGGCCAGCAATATTTTCAGGCCGATAAAACACTTTAATCCGGTTACGCATCAACACTAACATTTTATTATTCTTTTCTGCCTTATTAACGGGGGGAACCTGTAAAAAATTAAGGTAGAACACAGATTCTCTATCCGTTGGCAAACCACTACCGGTATATTTCAGCCTTAATGTTTGGCCCGCATTCGCTTCAATACGGAAGAAAGGGGGAGTGACAATAAAGGGTGCTTTACCTGTCTCCGGTGTTGATTGGGTATCGCCACTATCTAACCAGACCTGGACAGCATTAGGAAAATTATCATTATTTGTTAATTGGATACTATGCTCTTTTTCACCTGCCGAATATATAATACGGCTGCCGCTCATCACTACGCTGGCATTGGCAAAAGATATACCCATAAGAATTAATAAAGTAACAAGCAGGAAACGGTAGCTATTTATATTAAGCATAATGGGGATATCCTCTGAAGGAAACTGGTTGAATAGTTAAACTTCTGGTACTTGAAGTTGTAGGAGGTGCTATATATTCGCTACCTGCCCACAACTCCAATTACTTAGAGTATATCCTATCCTACGATACTGATATTACAGGTAGGAAACTGCATATTGTACAGAGGCGATCACAGAACCAGGGCCCGCTTGACCAGTTGCGAAATACTGAACCGCAAAATCATGCTCTGCTGATGTATCGCCAGCTTTTAAAACGATGCCATCTTGTCCCACACTACTATTCAGATCGATACCTGTTGTTGTGGTTGCATCTTTCAGTAATTGCAGATCAACATTTGATGCTGTGCCGGTATTCTTTAAGTTGCCAGCAGTTGTTACCTGGTTGCCCACGAAAACAGTTTTTATATCAATGTCAGCAGCACCGGTTGCGCAACCTGATACACCCAGAGTAAAGGTTGTTTTACCGGCGGTTTTACCTGAAGCATCTAAATCGCCACTTGATACGGTTGGCAATAATACCATTGGGTTAGCGTCAAGGCCGTTGACGGTAACAGAACAAGTTTGAGCTGTGACTTCGCCTTGGAAGGTAATTGTATTATTGCTTGCTGCCATTGCTACAGTTGTAGATGCTGCGAATAACGCCATAGCCAAAGTAATCTTATTCATTTGAAACTCCAATATAGTAATTAGAAATAGCTGAAGTGCTCGTTGCATTCAAATGCGAATGAGTATTCAACTTATTAAGTAAGATGTGGGTTAATGACTATATGTACGAGTGTTATTCGGTTATACTCGCCAGCTATCCACATGTTATTTCATTAAAGTAATTGAGTAGTCATTATTTCGGCTACGTCCGTTACTTGATGATGAGATAATATAGAAAGCAGGTTTAGCTGCACATAGGACAAACAAACCAATGTTTGTGGGAAAAATCCTACTAACTCTCTATTTTAAGTAAATACAGCATAACCAACTGTATTTAAATGTTTTTTATTTTATATAAAAACAAGTTAATGAGATCTTTCTTGTTGTTTTTATTGAAAAGTCAATTTTCAATCCTGTTGGGGTACATTTTAATAGGACTGGTTAATAGAGTGTGATGTGTTATTTGTAAAGTTAAGTAGGTATATTGTATAGATATAATTGATGGCAGGCTGAGTGCTAATAATATTCATGTTGTTCTTCCAATAATAATTATTTTTAAGACACTTTATATTAATGATAAATAGAAGAAAGGCGGAAGAGGCTACTTGCGCCGCCGGTGAGGTGGCGCATGACGAACTTAATTGCGATATAACACTTTAATAATGTGGTAACCGAATTGAGTTTTTACCGGACCATAAGGTTGCAGTAATTCGCAGCTGAATACGGCTTTATCGAATGCCGGAACCATATCCCCTTTATTGAACTCACCCAGATCGCCGCCATTACGTTTTGACGGGCAGTTAGAGAATTTTTTCGCTAACTCTTGGAAATTTGCGCCGTTATTCAACTGCGCCAGAATATCGTTTGCCTGCTTTTCATCATCAACCAGAATGTGCAGTGCAGAAGCTTTGTTTGCCATAGTAACAATCACCACCAATTTATTGGGTAGGGTTATTTGAACGAAGATTATCTTCAAGGGAGCCTTGAAGCGCGCCAGTGTAACGTATTTTAGTCGTGATGGGGCCACGCTGGTCAGCTTTTACAAATCAAAAGATGCCAGCTGGTTTTTTGTCATCAGCCGCTTTCTGCTACAATCCGGTTCCCCCGTCTACCTACTGAGCTTTCGAGTGTTATGCGATTAAATCCCAGCCAACAACAAGCCGTCGAATTTGTCACCGGACCCTGCCTGGTGTTGGCCGGTGCGGGATCGGGCAAAACCCGAGTCATCACGAATAAGATTGCGCATCTGATCCGCCAATGTGGCTATCAGCCAAAACATATTGCTGCGGTAACCTTTACCAATAAAGCTGCGCGTGAAATGAAAGAACGTGTGGCCCAGACGTTGGGGCGCAAAGAAGCTCGGGGTTTGATGATCGCGACGTTCCATACTCTGGGGCTGGAAATCATCAAAAAAGAGTACAAAGCGCTAGGAATGAAATCCAATTTCTCCCTGTTTGATGCGCAAGACCAACTGGGTCTGTTGAAAGACCTGACCCATAAGTGGTTGGAAGACGATAAAACTTTACTGCAACAGTTGATATCCCAGATCTCAAACTGGAAAAATGATCTTCTCGATCCTGCCGCCGCCGCGGCGTTGGCTCGATCCGAACGCGATAAGTTGTTCGTCCATTGCTATGGCTTATATGACGCACATTTAAAAGCGTGCAATGTATTGGATTTCGATGATCTCATTTCATTGCCCACCTTATTGCTGCAAAAGGATCTGGAAGTGCGCGAACGTTGGCAAAACCGGCTGCGTTACCTATTAGTGGATGAATACCAGGACACCAATACCAGTCAGTACCAAATGGTTAAATTGCTGGTGGGCAGCCGGGCGCGTTTTACCGTGGTGGGCGATGACGATCAATCCATCTATTCATGGCGTGGTGCGCGACCACAGAATTTAGTCTTGTTGAATGAAGATTTCCCACAGTTGCAAGTGATCAAGCTGGAACAAAACTACCGCTCCTCGGGCCGTATTTTGAAAGCGGCCAATATCTTGATTGCCAATAATCCGCATGTTTTTGAAAAAAAACTCTTTTCTGAGTTGGAGTATGGCGATGAGCTAAAAGTGATTACCGCCAATAATGAAGATCATGAAGCTGAAAGGGTGGTCGGTGAGCTTATCGCCCACCATTTTGTGAAAAAAACGCAATACAGCGACTATGCCATTCTGTATCGCGGCAATCACCAGTCACGGCTGTTTGAAAAGCTGTTGATGCAAAACCGTATTCCTTATCGTATCTCCGGCGGGGATTCGTTTTTCTCACGTCCGGAGATCAAAGACTTACTGGCTTATTTGCGAGTATTGACCAATCAGGATGATGACAGCGCATTCTTACGTATCGTGAATACCCCAAAGCGCGAGATAGGTTCTGCGACGATTCAAAAATTGGGTGAATGGGCTAATGTGCGTAATAAAAGTCTGTTTCGTGCCAGTTTTGATTTAGGGCTGGGCGAGCATCTGAAGGGGCGCGGTCTGGAGTCATTACAGCGTTTCACTCATTGGATGGAAGGCATTATTCGCTTAGTGGAACGTGAGCCGATAGCAGCAGTGCGGGATTTGATTCACGGCATCGATTATGAAAGCTGGCTGTTCGAAACCTCTCCCAGCCCGAAAGCGGCTGAAATGCGGATGAAGAACGTCAATTTATTATTTAGCTGGATGACCGAAATGTTGGAAGGGTCAGAGCTGAATGAGCCGATGACACTGACTCAGGTTGTCACACGTTTTACCCTGCGCGATATGATGGAGCGCGGGGAAAGTGATGAAGAGCTGGATCAGGTACAACTGATGACACTACATGCTTCAAAGGGGTTGGAATTCCCGTATGTGTTTTTGGTTGGTATGGAAGAAGGTTTGTTGCCACACCAAAGCAGTATTGATGAAGACAATGTAGATGAAGAGCGGCGACTGGCCTATGTGGGCATCACCCGCGCTCAACGCGAACTGTTTTTCACCTTATGCAAAGAGCGGCGGCAGTATGGTGAGCTGATTCGGCCAGAACCCAGCCGTTTCCTGATGGAACTCCCGCAGGATGATTTGAAATGGGAAAATGAGCGCAAAGCCGTTAGCCCGGAAGAGCGGATGCAAAAAGGCCAGAGTCATCTCGCCAATATTCGAGCGCAATTAGCGAATGCTAAAAAGCCGCAGTGAATACTCAAAACTAATAGTGGGCAGGTGATAACAGAACCTGCCCATCTGTTATTGATTAAGGCGCGACAGGTTTACCATCAACCTTGACATTTTTCACCTCGCTGAAGTGCCATGGCGTATCGCCCCGCAATTCAGTGAAAGTGACTTTATTAAATTCACTGTCACGTAGGTCACTGATTGCTGTCGGCGTGACATTATTAAGTTGCACATTGTTCACGTGAACCAGACGGTGCCAGGCCTTGTTCGCTGTATCCCCTTTGATTTCAATAGACGGATTTTTGCCAGTGGAATTATCTACCGTCACATTTTTTAATGTGAAATCATAGAATTGGGCAGGGATCTTGGCTGGAGGGTAATCAATGTTGGCATTGCTATCAGCATAATCCAATGTCATCACCATCACTTGCTTCGCCAGATCACGCATTGCATTATTGCGGAAAGTGACATTACGCGCGCCACCACCGATGGTGCTGGTGCTCTTAGCTCGCAGACCGATATCAGTCAGGTACATCACATTATTTTCGGCCAGGATATCTTCAATCCACGCCCCTGTGTGGCTACCAGTGACTATCGCGCCGTGCCCCATTCGGAAATAGTTATTAAATAACCATGCACCTTTCATGGGCTCTTGTTCCTGGGCCTTTTCTCCTGTACCTGCCGCAAAGTTGATGCAGTCATCGCCGGTATCAAAGAAGTTATTAAACACCATGACATTCTGGCTGTTACCGAACTCGATACCATCGCCGTTATTCGCATCATATGTTTGGTGAATCAATCCGTTGGCAACCACATTGTGGTTTTCCAGATTCATAATGCCGTGGAAGGCAGGGTTACGTACCGTAAAGCCCGCCAGATACACATTTTCTACCCCGCGTAATGTCATAAGGCTGGAGCGGCGCTGGCCATAGGCATTTTTCAAATCCATACCATCGGAAACAGCCTTTTCAACCTGATTTTTAGCCAGAATGCCGTCTTCATGCACTTTGCTATTCTTGCTCGCAACATATTGCGGCAGTGATCGGCCTAATTCATCAGTAATTTCAGCAGTTTTTGCGCGCAGCCAACCATTGCCATCAATTACTCCGGAGCCGGTAATACGAATATTGCGGAATGTGCCCGGCTTGCTGTTATTAGGATCGATGGCATTGATCAGCGATGCTGGGCGCTCAATGGTGGAATAAGGATACAAACGGTAGCCCGCAGGGTAATCATCTGGATTTTCTGAACCCAATAATATGGCACCGGCCTGTAGGTTAAGGGTCATGTCACTTTTCAGCCAAAGCGCACCGCTTTTGTAAGTGCCCGCAGGGATTTCGACACGGCAGCCGGGCTTACAGCTATCAATTGCTTGCTGTATGGCTTTGGTATTCAATGTTTTTCCGTCATCGATGGCACCAAAGTCACGCACATTCACAATCTGCGGCTTGGCGCTGGTTTTGGCTGTAATGGGCTTGCTGGCTACAGATAAAGAACCATCGGCGTATTGTGCTTTCACCGTAAATTGATAGCTGGTTTCGGGTTTTAGGCCTATCACCGTAAAGTTTTGCATCACAATTTTATGTTGGAAATTATCTTTATCATTGGCATAGAAATGATCGATATAAGGCTTGGCCGGTGAGAATTTATCATTATTATCGCTGGCCTTACCTAACAATTTCCCCGCTGAGAAAATCTGATAATCAACTATTTTTCGGGTATCTTCCGGCGCTTTCCATACCAGAACAATACTGCTCTCATCATAGGCGAGAGTGGGAACTTGTAGCTGCTGAGGAGCATCGAGACTACTTGATTTTGCTGCCATTGCCATCGGAGTACCCACCATCAGACTGGCCATGATCACCAGCATGCCTGTAGTTCGTGGGCGTTGAAGCTGTGCTTGCATTGTTATCCCTTTCCAATAAAGAAACAGTGTTTTATAAAAATACATACAATGTTTCTTTTTTAAACTGAGGGTGATCACAATCTGATAGTTTTATGGGGATTTACAGCAAGAATATAAGCGAGGGGAAGGCGACCGAGGCCGCCAACAACAAAGAATTTAGTCAAATTCTTCAGACTGCTGACAAACCTCGACGACTCAATCTTGCAAGGTGAAGACAGGTAGAAGAGTAAAGCGTCCGCGCCACGGACGGCGCGGCTCGAGCCCCCAGGGAGGGGTTTACGGCGTCTTTACGATCTGCCTGTTTTCACCACTACAGGCACTTTGTCATTAACCTCAAGAAGTTAGTTAAATTCTTCTAATAGTAGTGGCCACTGAACATAACTCTGCCAATGACTTTCTTGCTCTAATGCCTCTGCGCGGTAAGGATGTTGCTGCAACCAGCCATGAGGCAATAGCACATAAAGTGTTTCACCATTGGCCCGTAGACGGACGGCTGGCAGAGTGTCATCGCGGCGACGGCTGGAGAATATAATGGCCAGACGCAATAAACGGCATAGGTGCTGAGCCATATCTACTGGCAATGCATTCTGTTGATTCAACAGCGAGAGATCGAGAGTATCACTCTGATTTTGCAATAAAGCTGCAAGTAAGAGCTTTTGAGCGGGGGTAAAACCGGGAAGATCCAGATTGCGTATCAGGTAAGCGGCATGTTGCGGAGCACGTTTAAAATCGATGCTTAGGCCAATTTCGTGAATCAAGCAGGCATTTTGCAATAACTCGCGACATCGGCTGTCGAGACGCCACTCTTTTTCTACCTGAAGCAAAAAGTTATCAGCCAATTTACTGACGCGCTTGGCTTGCTCAGTATCCAGTAAGTAGCGGCGCTGTATATTTCGTACCGTTCGGCTACGAATATCCTGTTCAACCGGCAAATGAAGCATGCCATAGACCAGCCCTTCACGTAGCGCACCGCCTGCCAGCGTCATACTTTCAATCGCCAGCTCCTGGAATATGGCAATCAGGATAGACAGGCCGCTAGGGAAGACCAGTGCTCGTTCCAGTGTTAAACCGGGGATTTCCAGCTCTTCCAACTTGCCGCATTGAATCGCTCGCTGTTTGAGCTGCTGCAATTTTGCCAGCGTGATCAGTTCGTCCATACCCTGAGCGACCATAATCTCTTGCAGCGCCTGAACTGTACCCGAGGCACCGACACAGATTTGCCAGCCATGTTCACGAAAACGTTGCGCGACAGGTTTTAGCATTTCACGGGCAGCCGATTCCGCGCGATCAAAATTGTCTTTTGCCAGATTGCGGTCACTAAAGTAACGCTCCAGCCAGGTGACACAACCCATTGGTAAACTAACCAGAATATTTGCCTGAGCGCCATTGCCAGTCACCAGCTCTGTGCTGCCACCACCAATATCGACGACTAAACGCTGCTCTGGCCCACCGGTAGTATGTGCAACGCCGTGATAAATCAGACGTGCTTCTTCTTCACCACTGATGACCTGAATCGGGCAACCGAGGATTTCGGTCGCAGTTTGCAGGAATTCTTCAGCATTTGAAGCCAGACGCAGGGTTGCAGTTGCCACCACGCGGATCTGATCCAAAGGAATGTCCTGCAAACGCTCAGAAAAAAGCTTTAGACATTGCCAACCGCGTTCCATCGCTTCTTGCGATAGGTGGTTTTGGGTATCCAGACCCGCAGCCAGGCGGACTTTCCGCTTGATCCGGGCCAGCGTTTGGATACTGCCAGCCACCTCACGTACTACCAACATATGAAAACTGTTGGAGCCAAGATCGATGGCAGCATAAAGTGAGGTGGAACTTAGCATCATTTATCAGCTCGGTCGCTTACGGTTATTCCGTGGTGCACCACTGCGACGTGGGGCAGAGTTACGACGTGGGCCATTCCCGGTGCGGGTACGGGCCAGACGTTTTGGCGCCGGCAAATCAGTTAATAGTGCATCGCTATTATATTTACTCACCGGAATGCTATGACCGGTATAGGTCTCGATAGCCGGTAAGTTTAATGCGTATTCTTCACAGGCCAGGCTGATGGAATGACCACTTTCGCCAGCACGACCGGTACGGCCAATGCGGTGAACATAGTCTTCACAATCATCAGGCAGGTCATAGTTAAAGACGTGGGTTACCAGTGGAATATGCAAACCACGAGCAGCAACATCAGTTGCAACCAGGATATCCAAATCACCTTTGGTGAAATCTTCTAAAATCCGCAGGCGTTTTTTCTGTGCGACATCACCGGTCAATAGACCGACACGATGACCATCGGCAGCCAGGTGGCCCCAGATTTCTTCACAACGATGTTTGGTATTGGCAAAAATAATGCAGCGATCTGGCCACTCTTCTTCAATCAACGTCTGAAGCAGACGCATTTTTTCTTCATTTGAAGGGTAGAACAGCTCTTCCTGAATGCGGTGGCCGGTTTTTTGTAACGGTTCCACTTCAACATATTCGGCGTTGTTCATTTGTTCGAAAGCCAATTCACGTACGCGGTACGAAAGTGTGGCAGAGAACAGCATGTTTAAACGCTTATCAACGGAAGGCATACGGCGGAACAGCCAGCGGATATCTTTAATAAAGCCTAAATCGTACATCCGATCAGCTTCATCCAATACCACAACCTGAATCGCACCGAGATTAATATAATTTTGTTTTGCGTAATCGATTAAACGGCCAGTAGTCCCGATAAGAATATCTACGCCACTTTCCAGCACTTTAAGCTGTTTGTCGTAGCCGTCACCACCATAAGCCAAACCTAATTTCAGGCCGGTTACCTGGGAAAGTGACTCTGCATCGGAGTGAATTTGCACAGCTAATTCACGCGTTGGTGCCATAATCAATGCGCGCGGTTGATTAGTCTGACGACCCTCTTCTGCGGGGTGAGAAAGCAAATAATGGAAAGTAGACGCTAAGAATGCCAGCGTCTTGCCGGTTCCTGTTTGCGCCTGACCCGCTACATCACGCCCAGAGAGGGTGAGTGGCAATGCTAACGCCTGGATCGGCGTGCAATACTGAAACCCTTTGTTTTCAAGGGCTTCAATAACTAGCGGGTGCAGGGCGAAGTCGGAAAACTTCTGTTCGGTCAAGTGTGTTTTGCTCATAGTGTGGTAGAATATCAGCTAACTATTGCTTTACGAAAGCGTATCCGGTGAAATAAAGTCATCCTATTGTTGGTTAATGCTACACCAACGAGGTAGACACAATCCTTTGGAGTAGAACATGAGCGATAAAATTATTCACCTGAGTGACGACAGCTTCGACACTGACGTGCTGAAAGCCAGCGGCCTGGTTCTGGTCGATTTCTGGGCTGAATGGTGTGGTCCGTGCAAGATGATTGCTCCGATTTTGGATGAAATTGCTGAAGAGTATGAAGGCAGACTTACCATCACTAAATTGAATATTGATGACAACCAGGGCACGGCACCCAAATATGGTATCCGTGGCATCCCTACGCTGTTGTTATTCCGTGATGGTGAAGTTGTGGCAACCAAGGTTGGTGCCTTGTCTAAGGGTCAGCTTAAAGAATTCTTGGATGCGAATCTGTAAGCGGCGCGTTTGCCGTCACAATACCCAACGTCATTGAAGTTGCAGCAAGGCAGCAAACGCGTGACAAATTGGTCGGGAACCGATTTGAACAGCATTTATGCTAGCCCGCAGGGTGAGCCTCAAGGATGAGGCTCATTAATCCCGGTGAGCTGACTCAGGTCAGTGATTCGGGTGAGTAAGAGTCGCTAACACCGCTGTGGCTTCAAGGCCGTAGGGTATGTTTAGCGGCAGTTGTGATTTCTCACACTGACCGCTAGACGCCTGCAAAGAAGCGTGTTAAGTTTACTCCACTGCATATAGAACATTCCTGTGTATTGAGACCGGGTTTGTAGCATCTAGCTTAATTCTTTAGTACCTAATAAATAGTCTGTAGCATCTAAATAGTTTGAATCTAAAGCTTTACTCTATGTCGAAATAATTTGTGTTGAGAATATGTATGAACTCAATCGGTTTTTGACAGTCTAGTGTTTTACTAAATCAGTCTAAGGCACCTTCAATCTTTACACCGTTGTGTCGCGCAACCTCGCGTAAGTCATTGCTTGCGTAGTTTGGCCAAGGCCGGTGATTGAATGTCCCATTAAACAGGCACGGATGACGCTGCCATACCATTCACGACCATAGTTCGAGACATACCCCGAGTTTAAGAACCCACCATTATGAATCTTACCGAATTAAAGAACACGCCGGTTTCTGATCTGATAACACTTGGCGAAAATATGGGGCTGGAAAACCTGGCCCGGATGCGTAAACAAGATATTATTTTCTCTATCCTTAAGCAGCACGCGAAAAGTGGAGAAGATATCTTCGGTGACGGTGTGTTGGAGATATTGCAGGATGGATTTGGTTTCCTCCGTTCTGCAGACAGCTCCTACCTCGCCGGTCCCGACGACATCTACGTATCCCCAAGCCAAATTCGCCGTTTCAACCTCCGTACTGGTGACACCGTCGCCGGTAAGATTCGTCCACCTAAAGAAGGTGAGCGTTACTTTGCCTTGTTGAAAGTTAACGAAGTTAACTATGACAAACCGGAAAATGCCCGTAACAAAATCCTGTTCGAAAACTTAACCCCATTACATGCCAACTCTCGTCTGCGCATGGAACGTGGTAACGGTTCGACTGAAGATTTAACTGCTCGCGTCCTTGATTTGGCATCGCCAATCGGTCGTGGTCAGCGTGGGCTGATTGTTGCTCCGCCAAAAGCGGGTAAAACCATGCTGTTGCAGAATATTGCGACCAGCATTGCTTACAATCACCCTGATTGCGTATTGATGGTACTGCTGATTGACGAGCGCCCGGAAGAAGTGACCGAGATGCAACGTCTGGTTAAAGGTGAAGTTATTGCTTCCACTTTCGACGAGCCAGCATCTCGCCACGTTCAAGTTGCTGAAATGGTTATCGAGAAAGCTAAGCGTCTGGTTGAGCATAAAAAAGACGTTATCATCTTACTGGATTCCATTACCCGTTTGGCCCGCGCATACAACACCGTGGTACCTGCTTCAGGTAAAGTGCTGACCGGTGGTGTGGATGCTAACGCCTTGCATCGTCCAAAACGCTTCTTTGGTGCCGCACGTAATGTTGAAGAGGGCGGTAGCCTGACTATCATTGCCACCGCGTTGGTTGATACCGGTTCTAAAATGGATGAAGTTATCTATGAAGAATTTAAAGGTACCGGCAACATGGAACTGCACTTGTCGCGCAAAATTGCAGAGAAGCGTGTGTTCCCAGCCATTGATTTCAACCGCTCTGGTACACGTAAAGAAGAGCTGCTGACAACCACAGAAGAGTTGCAAAAAATGTGGATCTTACGTCGTATCCTTCATCCAATGGGTGAAATCGATGCAATGGAGTTCCTCATCAGCAAATTGGCAACAGCGAAAACTAACGATCAGTTCTTCGATAACATGAGACGTTCGTAGTTTTAGCAAGATCAATCAAAACGCCACGCTCAGTCGTGGCGTTTTTTGCTTTTGGAATATACGATAGTCGGGTTTGTTATCCATTAAGTTGATATAAATCTCTAACCTATGCCTTTTTGGGTATATATTCTCATTACCAATAAGAAAATAGCGAAAATAGAGTTGGGAATAACGAACAAGACTGTCATCATATTCAGAAATAACTGAAAGCGTGGGGAAGGTATAGTTTATGCCATGTCACATGCTAAGCTGTTGTATCTTTTTGCAGAGAGCGGTTAAACGTGAATTTACTCACCATGAGTACCGAAATATTCGTTATATTCATGTTTTCTTTGGCATTTTTATTTGTTGCTCGCAAAGTTGCCAAGAAAATTGGATTAGTTGATAAACCTAATTATCGCAAACGTCATCAAGGGTTGATCCCATTAGTGGGCGGAATATCCGTGTTTGCGGGTATTTGTTTTACCTTTCTGATTACCAACCAGCATATTCCCCATTTTCGTTTATACCTCGGTTGCGCTGGTTTATTGGTGTTCGTTGGTGCTTTAGATGATCGTTTCGATATCAGTGTGAAAATCCGAGCCTTTGTACAAGCATTAGTCGGTATTGCCATGATGGCGGTCGCCGGGCTTTATTTGCGCAGCTTGGGGCACGCTTTTGGCCCGTGGGAAATGATATTAGGGCCGTTTGGTTATGTCGTCACATTATTCGCAGTATGGGCGGCGATAAATGCTTTCAATATGGTGGATGGCATTGATGGCTTACTGGGGGGGTTATCTTGTGTCTCTTTCGGTGCCATGGGGATTTTGCTCTACCAAAGTGGACAAATGGCATTAGCACTGTGGTGTTTTGCGATGATTGCCGCCATCTTGCCTTATATCTTGCTAAACCTCGGGTTATTAGGCCGCCGCTATAAAGTTTTTATGGGTGACGCGGGCAGTACGCTAATCGGTTTCACCGCAATTTGGATACTGCTACAAACCACCCAAGGCAACGCTCATCCGATTAACCCGGTTACCGCGTTGTGGATTATTGCCATTCCTTTGATGGATATGATCGCCATCATGTACCGGCGTTTACGTAAAGGGATGAGCCCTTTCTCACCTGACCGCCAGCACATCCATCATTTGATCATGCGTGCCGGTTTTACATCACGCCAAGCTTTTGTTCTGATCACTCTGGCTGCGGCTTTGTTAGCTGCAGTGGGTGTTATCGGCGAACGACTGACATTTGTACCCGAATGGGTTATGTTGGCACTATTCTTGCTTGCATTTATATTGTATGGCTATTGCATTAAACGAGCATGGCGAGTGGCACGTTTTATCAAGCGTACCAAGCGTCGGATGCGCCGTGCATCGCAAAATAAGCATGAATCTTAACCAGAGGCTTTTAGGCAGTGATGAAACCAGAATCTATGTCGACTGATAAAACAGGGTCTACCCATAATGAGCCTTCTGTGGATAACGAGTTAGATATCCGCAGCCTGTGCCGTACTCTTTGGCGCGGTAAAGTGTGGATTATCGGTATGGCAATTCTTTTTGCTGCTATTGCGCTGGGTGTTTCCTATCTGGTGAAGCAACAGTGGAGTGCTACAGCTATTACAGACCGGCCAACCGTCAATAACTTGGGTGGCTATTATTCCCAGCAGCAATTCTTGCGTAACCTGGATAATCGAATCAATAGCGCTGCAAGCAGTGAGCAGCCCAGTATTTCCGACGAAGCTTATGGTGAGTTCATCACTCAATTAGCTGCTTACGATACCCGTCGTGATTTTTGGCTACAAACCGATTACTACAAACAGCGGGTAGAAGGTGATGCTAAGGCTGATGCCGCATTACTCGACGAGCTGGTGAATAATATTGTTTTCACGCCGCGTGATGATAAAAAAATGCTGAATGACAGCATCAAATTGACGGCAGAAACGGCCTCTGATTCAAATAAATTACTGCGCAGTTACATTGATTTTGCTAGTCAACGTGCGGCTAGTCATTTGAATGATGAGATTGAAGGTGCCTGGGCTGCCAGAACTCAATCAATGAAAGCGCAGGTCAAGCGGCAGGAAGCGGTAGCTAAAGCCGTATTCGACCGTGAAGTTACAGCCGTGACTCAAGCATTGAAAGTGGCTAGCCAGCAGGGGATTAACCGTAATCAAACGGACACTCCAGCTGAGCAATTGCCTGACTCAAAAATGTTTATGTTGGGTAAGCCGATGCTTGAAGCCCGTTTAGAAACATTACAGGCTACCGGCCCAAGTTTTGATATTGATTACGATCAGAACCGCGCCATGCTGGCAACTTTGAACGTCGGCCCGACACTAGATAAAACATTCCAAACTTACCGCTACTTACGTACGCCAGAAGACCCCGTTACCCGTGATAGCCCACGTCGTGTATTCCTGCTGATTATGTGGGGTGCTATTGGAGCATTGGTGGGTGCCGGTGTGGTGTTGGTTCGTCGCACCAGTCGCACTGAGTAGTAGACTTAAAGTAATGGGCGCATTGTGCGTCCAACTTGCAGGCATTGTCTGCGGCTAACTGACCTTAAAGAGATTCACTGTGAAAGTGTTAACTGTTTTTGGCACCCGGCCTGAAGCCATTAAAATGGCTCCTCTGGTGCATGCCTTGGCTCAGGATGAAGCCTTTGAATCAAGAGTCTGCGTCACTGCCCAACATCGTGAGATGTTGGATCAGGTATTGCGTTTATTTGAGATTCAACCGGATTATGATTTGAATATCATGAAGCCGGGACAGGGATTAACGGAAATAACCTGTCGTATTCTGGAAGGGCTAAAGCCTGTGCTGGCTGAGTTTAAGCCGGACGTTATCCTGGTACATGGTGATACCACCACGACGTTATCGACCAGTCTTGCTGCATTCTATCATCGCATCCCTGTCGGCCATGTCGAGGCGGGTTTGCGCACTGGGAACCTCTATTCTCCGTGGCCAGAAGAAGCCAACCGTCAACTGACTGGGCATCTGGCCATGTATCACTTTGCACCTACGGAAAATTCGCGACAAAATCTGTTACGTGAAATGGTGCCGGACAACCGCATCTTTGTGACCGGTAATACCGTGATTGATGCGCTGTTCTGGGTGCGGGATCGGGTGATGAATAATCCGCAGTTACGTGCCAGTCTGGCGGAGCGCTATCCCTTCATCGATACCAATAAGAAGATGATTCTGGTCACCGGCCATCGCCGTGAGAGTTTTGGTGGTGGTTTTGAGCGGATTTGCAGCGCATTAGCTGAAATTGCACTTAAACATCCTGAGGTGCAAGTGGTTTATCCGGTGCATCTCAACCCGAATGTCAGCGAGCCGGTCAACCGTATTTTGAAAGGGATTGATAATATCATCCTGATCGATCCGCAAGATTATCTGCCGTTTGTTTATCTCATGAACCATGCTTATCTGATCCTGACGGACTCCGGCGGTATTCAGGAGGAAGCGCCTTCATTAGGTAAACCGGTACTGGTGATGCGTGATACCACCGAGCGCCCGGAAGCCGTCGATTCCGGTACGGTTTTGTTGGTTGGCACTAATATTAATAAAATTGTCGATGCAGTGACCCGTTTGCTGACTGATGAAACTGCCTATCATCAAATGACACGGGCGCATAATCCTTACGGTGACGGGCATGCCTGTCAACGCATCCTTGAAGCTTTAAAGAATCATCAGGTGACGCTATGAGTTTTGAAACTATTTCTGTTATCGGTCTTGGGTATATTGGCCTGCCAACTGCTGCTGCTTTTGCGTCGCGCAAGAAGAAAGTGATTGGTGTGGACGTCAACGCCCATGCAGTTGAAACCATTAATCGCGGTGCTATCCATATCGTGGAGCCGGATTTAGATAAAGTGGTGAAGATTGCTGTCGAAGGCGGTTACCTGCGAGCCGTAACCAAACCACTGGCAGCTGATGCGTTTCTTATTGCCGTACCGACACCGTTTAAAGGCGATCATGAACCGGATATGGTTTATGTCGAATCAGCCGCTAAATCTATCGCTCCGGTGCTGAAAAAAGGTGACTTAGTTATTCTTGAATCCACCTCTCCGGTCGGCGCGACTGAGCAAATGGCACAATGGCTGGCTGAAGCTCGCCCTGATTTAAGCTTCCCACAGAATGTCGGTGAAGAGGCTGATATTAACATTGCTTATTGCCCTGAGCGCGTATTGCCAGGTCAGGTGATGGTAGAACTGATTCAAAATGACCGCGTTATTGGCGGTATGACACCGAAGTGTTCTGCCCGCGCTAGTGAATTGTACAAAATCTTCCTGGAAGGCGAATGTGTGGTGACTAATTCCCGCACCGCAGAAATGTGCAAGCTGACCGAGAATAGCTTCCGTGACGTTAACATTGCCTTTGCCAACGAGCTGTCGCTGATTTGTGATGAGCAGGGAATCAATGTATGGGAGCTGATTCGCCTGGCTAACCGTCATCCACGCGTTAATATCTTGCAGCCTGGCCCTGGTGTCGGCGGCCACTGTATCGCAGTTGACCCTTGGTTTATCGTTTCGCAAAATCCACAACTGGCCCGCCTGATTCACACCGCTCGTTTGGTGAATGATGGTAAACCGCTGTGGGTTGTTGATCGTGTTAAAGCGGCAGTTGCTGATTGTTTGGCAGCCACTGATAAACGTGCTTCTGAAGTGAAAATTGCCTGTTTCGGCCTGGCATTTAAGCCCAATATCGATGACCTGCGTGAAAGCCCGGCGGTTGAAATCGCCCATCTGATCGCACAATGGCACACCGGTGAAACGCTGGTAGTTGAGCCGAATGTTGAGCAATTACCGAAATCGCTGGTGGGCCACGTAACCTTGAAAGACACCGCAACTGCCTTGCAGCAAGCGGATGTGCTGGTGATGCTGGTAGACCACAGCCAATTCAAAGCAATCAAACCTGAAGATGTGAAGCAATCCTGGATTGTTGACACTAAAGGAGTATGGCGTTGAGACGTATTCTGGTCACCGGCGGAGCCGGTTTTATCGGCTCCGCAGTGGTAAGACATATTATCGATGGCACCTCAGATAGCGTGGTGGTGGTGGATAAACTCACCTATGCTGGCAATTTGGAGTCATTGGCGGTTGTCGCTCACAGTGAGCGCTACGCTTTTGAACAGGTTGATATCTGCGATCGTGCTGAGTTGGATCGTGTTTTTGCGCAATATCAGCCAGATGTAGTAATGCATCTGGCAGCAGAAAGTCATGTTGACCGCTCTATAGATGGCCCAGCGGCTTTTATCGAGACCAATGTCTTAGGCACTTACCAGATGTTAGAGGCGGCGCGTCATTACTGGCAACCGCTGGATGCTGAGAAAAAAATTGGCGTTTCGCTTCCATCATATCTCAACTGATGAAGTGTATGGCGACCTGCACGGAACCGATGATTTATTCACCGAAACAACACCTTATGCGCCAAGTAGCCCATATTCAGCATCCAAGGCATCCAGCGACCATTTAGTTCGTGCCTGGTTGCGGACCTACGGTTTACCGACTTTGGTGACCAATTGTTCTAATAACTACGGCCCGTATCATTTCCCTGAGAAATTGATCCCGCTGGTTATTTTGAATGCGCTGGCGGGCAAACCGCTGCCAGTCTATGGCAATGGTGCGCAGGTTCGCGATTGGCTATTTGTTGAAGATCACGCCCGCGCCTTGTACCAAGTGGTTACCGAAGGTGTGGTGGGCGAAACCTACAATATTGGCGGCCATAACGAGCGCAAGAATATTGAAGTGGTGGAAACCATCTGCGCGTTATTGGATGAATTAGTTCCGGAAAAACCGGCAGGCATTGCTCACTACCGTGACTTGATTACCTTTGTCAAAGACCGGCCAGGCCATGATATGCGTTATGCCATTGATGCCAGCAAAATTGAGCGAGAGCTGGGCTGGCGGCCACAGGAAACCTTCGAAAGTGGCATCCGCAAGACTGTATTATGGTATTTGAATAATAAATCTTGGTGGCAGCGTGTTCAGGATGGTTCTTACGCCGGTGAGCGTTTGGGCTTGGGTGATTGACGATAGGTTCGAAGTTTATTAATCATTGGGATGGCATCATTCAATATTTTGCATGATGTTTTCAAGACATTGTATGTCTTAGGAGATCGAATGAAAGGCATAATTCTGGCAGGTGGCTCCGGTACGAGGCTGCACCCCATCACCCGTGGCGTCTCTAAGCAACTGCTTCCCGTGTATGATAAACCGATGATTTACTATCCGCTGTCAGTGCTGATGCTGGCCGGAATCCGTGACATTCTGATTATCTCTACTCCTGAAGATTTGCCGTCTTTCCAGCGCTTGCTGGGCAATGGTGATGAGTTTGGTATCAATCTGAGCTATGCCGCACAACCAAGCCCAGATGGGCTGGCACAAGCATTTATTATCGGTGAAGAATTTATCGGCAATGAACCTTGCTGCTTGGTGTTGGGCGATAATATCTACTTTGGTCAAGGCTTTAGCCCAAAATTGAAAACCGTCGCAGCGCGTGAGCATGGTGCGACTGTCTTCGGCTATCAAGTCATGGACCCTGAGCGTTTTGGCGTAGTGGAGTTTGATGACGATTTCCGTGCGCTATCTATCGAAGAAAAACCGACTCAGCCAAAGTCTAATTGGGCAGTCACAGGTCTTTATTTTTATGATAACCAAGTGGTTGATTTTGCTAAAAAAGTAAAACCATCTTCCCGTGGTGAGCTGGAAATAACCAGCATCAATCAGATGTATTTGGATCGCGGTGAACTGACGGTTGAATTATTGGGCCGCGGTTTTGCCTGGCTGGATACCGGCACCCATGACAGCTTGATTGAAGCCAGTACTTTTGTGCAAACCGTTGAAAAACGGCAAGGTTTCAAAATTGCCTGCTTGGAGGAAATCTCCTGGCGCAATGGCTGGTTAGACGACGACGGTGTAAGACGCGCGGCCACGGCTTTAGCGAAAACCGGTTATGGCAAATATCTGTTGGACTTGCTCCATGCCCGTCCACGCCAGTATTGAGTCGCTGGACTGGGAAAGTGAATTTTTCCAGCGCCAAAGTGCAAAACTTAACTTCTCCGACTCAGCCCCGCAACTTAACCCGGCTGAGTTGGATGCTTTTACCCTGACCCAAGCCAAAGTACCTACCCATCGCCTTGACCTCATTGACTCCCTCGGCCAGCTTGGTTTCAAGTTAGTTGAAGGTGAAGTTGATCTGGTGCTGTTAGTTGAGGAAAAAGATAGGGTTGGCACGGAAAATGCTTCATCTGCGATAGATACTGGAACTTATCAACAGCGGCTGGCAACAACCGCCGATATCCCGCTATTGCGCAGTGTTGCAGCCCAAGCTTTTGCATTGAGCCGTTTTCGCGCTCCTTGGTATGACCCACAGGATAGCGGGCGATTTTATGCATTATGGGCTGAAAAGGCCGTACTTGGCACTTTTGACCATCAATGTTTGTTGGTGATGGATACATTTGGTCAGCCTGCGGGTTTTGTGACATTACGCGATTTGCAAGATGGCAGTGCGCGTATTGGCCTGTTAGCGGTATTTCCAGATGCGCAGGGTAAAGGTATAGGTTCATTATTAATGTCGGCGGCAAAGCAGTGGTGCCAGAGCCATGGGTTACACCGGTTACGGGTAGCCACACAAATGAGTAATGTTGCTGCTTTACGTCTTTATATTCGCAGTGGTGCCTCGATTGAGAGCACCGCGTATTGGTTATGCAGGGGATGAAATGATTCCATTTAACGCTCCACCGGTAGTCGGCACTGAACTGGGCTATATGCAGGCAGCAATCACCAGCGGCAAATTATGTGGTGATGGTGGCTTTACCCGTCGCTGCCAGCAGTGGATGGAGAAACGCTTTGATTGCCCGAAAGTCTTGCTAACGCCTTCTTGTACCGCCTCACTGGAAATGGCTGCGTTGCTGCTGGATATCAAACCCGGCGATGAAGTTATCATGCCAAGTTTCACTTTCGTGTCTACCGCCAATGCCTTTGTGCTGCGCGGCGCGAAGATGGTGTTTGTCGATATTCGTCCAGATACCATGAATATCGATGAAACTAAGATTGAAGCCGCCATCACCGACAAAACCAAGGTTATCGTGCCGGTTCATTATGCAGGCGTAGCTTGTGAGATGGACACCATCATGGCACTGGCAAAAAAACATAATTTATTTGTGGTAGAAGATGCCGCACAGGGCGTGATGTCGACTTACAAAGGCAAAGCTCTGGGCACAATCGGCCATATTGGTTGCTTTAGCTTCCATGAAACCAAAAACTACACCGCGGGTGGTGAAGGTGGTGCGACGCTTATCAATGACCCGTCACTGATTGATCGTGCAGAAATTATCCGCGAGAAAGGCACTAACCGCAGCCAGTTCTTCCGTGGTCAGGTCGACAAATATACCTGGCGTGATATTGGTTCCAGCTATTTGATGTCTGACTTACAAGCCGCCTATCTATGGGGTCAGTTGGAAGCAGCAGATCAAATCAACCAACGTCGTCTGGCACTGTGGCACACTTACTATGATGCTTTCAAACCATTAGCTGATGCCGGGCGCATTGATTTGCCGGTTATTCCTGGCAATCTGGCACAAAATGCGCACATGTTTTATATCAAACTGCGTGATATCGAAGATCGCTCTAAATTTATCAGCTTCCTAAAAGAAGCTGAGATCATGGCGGTCTTCCACTACATTCCATTGCATGCCTGCCCGGCAGGTGAAGAGTTTGGTCGTATGGACGGTGAAGACCGCTTCACCACCAAAGAAAGTGAACGCCTGGTGCGCTTGCCTATCTTCTATAACCTGACTGATGTGAATCAGAGCACGGTCATTAATACTGTTCTGAGTTTCTTCGCCTGATATGTCTCTGGCAAAAGCATCGATTTGGACTGCTGGCTCTACGCTGATTAAGATCGGCGTAGGGTTGTTAGTGGTTAAACTGCTGGCGGTGACCTTTGGCCCTAGCGGTGTTGGGCAGGCGGGTAACTTCCGCCAGCTAATTACGGTATTAGGCGTGTTGTCTGGCGCGGGTATCTTTAACGGCATTACTAAATATGTTGCTGAATACCATCAGCAACCTGAACGTTTGCGAGCCGTGCTGGGGACTTCATCGGCGATTGTGCTGGGTTTCTCAACCCTGCTGGCACTGATCTTCCTGCTGGCGGCCAAGCCGGTCAGCATCGCATTATTTGGCCATGCTGATTATCAGAATGTGGTGCGGGCGGTGGCGTTTATCCAAATGGGGATTGCTTACGCCAATCTGTTCCTGGCTATTCTCAAAGGTTATCGCGATGCGATGGGGAATGCGCTGGCGGTGATTGGTGGCAGCCTGATTGGTGTGGTTGCGTACTATATTTGTTTCCGCATAGGGGGTTATCCCGGCGCGCTGGTGGGTCTGGCATTAGTTCCTGCGCTGGTGGTTATCCCTGCGGCAGCGATGTTAATTCGGCGCAAAACTATTCCGTTAAGCTATCTTAAACTAAGCTGGGACAAAGCATTAGCGAGCCATTTGGGTAAATTTACCATCATGGCGTTGATTACCTCAGTGACCTTACCGGTTGCATATGTGATGATGCGTAACTTGCTGGCTGACCGCTATGGTTGGGATGCTGTCGGGATTTGGCAAGGGGTAAGCAGTATTTCAGATGCTTATCTACAATTTATCACAGCGTCATTTACGGTTTATTTACTGCCGACACTCTCAAGGCTCAAAGCCAAAGCAGATATTTCGCGTGAAATTCTGCGTTCCCTGAAGTTTGTGTTACCGGCAGTCGCGACCGCCAGTTTGATAGTCTGGTTATTACGGGATTTTGCTATCTGGCTGCTCTTTTCTCACCAATTTACGGCAATGCGCGACTTGTTCGCCTGGCAGTTGGTCGGTGATGTATTGAAGGTCGGTTCTTACGTATTTGGCTACCTGGTGATTGCCAAAGCTTCTTTACGCTTTTACATTTTGACGGAAGTCAGCCAGTTCTTACTGTTGACCGGGTTTGCCCATTGGTTAATCCCAATGAATGGCTCTTTGGGCGCGGCACAGGCTTATATGGCGACTTATATCGTCTATTTTGCGCTCTGTAGCTGCGTGTTCCTTATGTATCGTAGACATTCATCACCGTAAACACTCTTTACAGTAGAAAAAAATGACAACCCTGATTCATGTACTGGGATCTGACATCCCGCACCATAATCTGACTGTATTGCGCTTCTTTAATGATGTGCTGACCACTCGTGTGCCCGCCGAGCAGGCTCGGCATTTTATGGTGGCGGCAAAAGAGACGGCCCCTTTCTCATCATTCCCGCAATTGGATATTGAGACGCACAGCAACAAGAAAACTCTGGCTGAGGCGGTGATTGCCCGCGCGCAAGCTTCCCGCGATACGCGCTTTTTCTGGCATGGGCAGTTTAATGCCACTTTGTGGCTGGCATTGCTGAGTGGAAAAATCAAACCGCGCCAGGTTTATTGGCATATTTGGGGCGCGGATCTGTATGAAGATGCCAAAAGCTTGAAATTCCGTCTATTTTACCTGTTGCGCCGCATTGCACAGGGGCGGGTAGGGCATGTTTTTGCGACGCGCGGTGATTTAATTTATTTCCAACAGCGTCACCCGCGTGTGCCAGCGTCACTGCTCTATTTCCCGACCCGCATGGACCCGGCGTTAACCGGTATTAACATTGATAAACCCCTGGCGGGGCCAATGACCATTCTGGTGGGGAATTCGGGTGATAGCACTAACCGCCATATTGAGGCGCTGAAGGCCATTCATCAGCAATTTGGCCCTGATGCCCGGGTTATTCTGCCAATGGGGTATCCGGCTAATAATGAGCTGTATATTGAGCAGGTTAGGCAGGCGGGTCTGGCACTGTTTGCGGCGGATAATCTGCGCATTTTGACCGAGCAGATCCCATTTGATGATTATCTGAATATCCTGCGTGAATGTGATTTAGGCTATTTTATTTTTAATCGCCAGCAAGGTATTGGCACTCTGTGTTTGCTAACCCAGTTTGGCGTGCCTTTTGTGTTGAGCCGCAAAAATCCATTCTGGCAAGATTTGGCTGAGCAGCACATACCGGTGCTTTTCTATGGCGATTCATTGGATGAGCCGCTGATTCGCGAGGCGCAGCGCCAGTTAGCGGGGCTGGATAAGCACGCGATCGCCTTCTTTAATCCTAATTATATTGAAGGTTGGCAACAGGCGCTGGCGCTTGCCGCAGGAGAACATCCATGACGCTGGGGCAATTTGGCGGTCTTTTCAGCGTCTATCTGCTAGCCGTTATTTTTATCCTGACATTGACGTATCAGGAGTTTCGGCGGGTGCGCTTTAACTTCAACGTCCTGTTTTCAATGCTCTATTTGCTGACATTCTATTTTGGCTTCCCGCTGACGTGTATGTTGGTATTCCAGTTTGGTGTGGCGGTAGTGCCAGTTGAGTATTTATTGTATGCCATGCTGTCCGCTACGGCATTTTATGGCATTTACTATGTGAGCTATAAAACACGCCTGCACAAGCCGCGCAGCCAGCCACGGGCACCGATATTCACCATGAATCGGGTAGAAACCAACCTCACCTGGATACTGCTGGCACTGGTGGCGATTGGCACGGTCGGCATCTTCTTTATGCAGAATGGTTTCCTGCTATTTAAGCTAGATTCTTACAGTAAAATCTTCTCCAGCGATGTCTCCGGTGTGGCATTGAAGCGCTTTTTCTACTTCTTTATCCCGGCGATGTTGGTGGTTTATTTCCTCAAGCAGGATATGCGCGCCTGGTTTTTCTTCCTGGTAAGCACCGTGGCATTTGGCATCCTGACCTATGTGATTGTCGGCGGCACCCGCGCGAATATCATTATTGCATTCTCATTATTCCTGTTTATCGGTATTGTTCGCGGCTGGATAACGCTGTGGATGCTGGCAGCGGCTGGCGTCTTTGGCATTGTCGGCATGTTCTGGTTGGCCCTGAAGCGCTACGGTTTAGATGTGAACGGCGCAGAGGCGTTTTATACTTTCCTTTATCTGACGCGCGATACTTTCTCGCCGTGGGAAAATCTTGGGTTGTTACTCCAGAATTACGACAAAATAGATTTTCAAGGATTGGCACCGATTATCCGTGATTTTTATGTGTTTATTCCGAGTTCCCTGTGGCCAGCGCGCCCTGATTTGGTGTTGAATACCGCCAATTACTTTACCTGGGATGTGCTCGATAACCACTCAGGGCTGGCAATCTCCCCAACGTTGATAGGCTCCTTGGTGGTGATGGGGGGGGTGCTGTTTATCCCGCTGGGTGCCATTGTGGTGGGATTAATCATTAAATGGTTCGACTGGTTGTATGAACAAGGTAAGGCCGAGAAGAATCGCTACAAAGCCGCCATTCTGCAAAGCTTCTGTTTTGGCGCGGTGTTTAACATCATCGTGTTAGCGCGGGAAGGGTTAGATTCCTTTGTCTCACGAGTGGTATTTTTCTGTGTGATTTTTGGTGCCTGTTTGATACTGGCGAAATTGTTGTATTGGTTGTTCGATACGGCGGGTTTAATCAAGCAACGGGTGCAGCACCATATTGGTAAGCCGAAGCCGTTATCCGTACCGCACGAGAGCAGCCAACTGTAAGGATTATGATGGAACAGAATACTGAGATTCCAAAATCTATTGATATTCCCAAATATAGTGTCCGTGGCTTCGACATCTGGGGTTTTCGAGACATGGAGCAGACGCTGGATCATTTGCTGAGCAGTGGCCCGGTGAAAACGGGCACGTTGGTAGCAATGAATGCAGAGAAACTGCTAAAAGCGGAAGATGATGCGGCATTACGTCAGTTGATCACTGAGGCTGAGTATCTTTACGCTGATGGTATCAGTATGGTGCGCGCTATCCGCCGTAAATATCCACAGGCGAAATTGTCACGAGTGGCAGGGGCTGACTTGTGGGAAGCACTGATGCAGCGCGCGGGTCAGCAAGGGATACCGGTGTTTTTAGTCGGTGGCAAACCTGACGTGTTGGCAGAAACTGAAGCTAAATTACGGGCGCAATGGAATGTGAATCTGGTCGGGAGTCAGGACGGCTATTTCACACCAGAACAACGCGAAGCGCTGTTTGCACGGATTGCTGCCAGTGGCGCGGCAATTGTCACTGTTGCCATGGGGTCGCCTAAACAGGAAATGTTTATGCGTGATTGTCGTAAAGTCTACCCTGACGCGCTCTATATGGGGGTTGGCGGGACTTACGACGTCTTTACCGGCCATGTTAAACGTGCGCCTAAGATATGGCAGAACATGGGGTTGGAGTGGCTCTATCGCCTTCTGGCTCAACCCAGCCGTATTCGCCGCCAATTCAAATTGCTGAAATTTGTTGGTTATTATTATAGCGGTCGCTTGTAATAACCTTCCTAGGATCGGGGTCGATAAGGCCCTGATGCTATGAAACCTTTCCTATCCATTCCCCTGATTAATATCCCCCTCTCTTAATTCCATTTTGGAATCAATTTAATAATATTTATTCCATAAAGTTTTAGTTTCTTGTTTGCTTATCTGACTCAGATACGGAACGATACCGGCCGGTTACGGTTCTGTGGTGAGCGCCGCGTTTTTCTATGGGCCGTTTTCCTATTCTTTAATCTGTATTAATAATTAAGCTAAATATTTCATTTGGTCGTTAATCTTATATTGAATAACAACAACCGGGACATCCGGAGCAGACACACCAGTCGGTTTATAGAGGATATATGGCAGACAACGAAGAGAAAAAAGGATTACACCGTGGGCTGGAAGCCCGGCATATCGAACTGATAGCGTTGGGTGGTACCATTGGTGTTGGGTTATTTATGGGCTCCGCCAGTACATTAAAATGGGCGGGGCCGTCGGTATTACTGGCTTATATCATTGCTGGTTTGTTTGTATTTTTCATTATGCGATCCATGGGTGAAATGCTCTATCTGGAGCCAGTTGCAGGCTCTTTTGCCGTTTATGCACATAAGTATCTTAGCCCCTATTTTGGCTACCTGACGGCTTGGGGTTATTGGTTTATGTGGATAGCGGTGGGGATATCTGAAATTACCGCGATTGGTGTATATGTCCAGTTTTGGTTCCCGGAAATCCCCCAATGGTTACCGGCTATTGCTGGGGTGGCGATAGTCGCACTCGCTAATCTCGCGGCGGTCAGGTTGTATGGCGAGCTGGAGTTTTGGTTTGCGATGATCAAAGTGACCACCATCATTGTGATGATTTTGGTGGGGTTAGGCGTTATTTTCTTCGGTTTTGGTAATCATGGCCAACCTATCGGATTTGATAACCTGACGGCCCACGGCGGTTTCTTTGCCGGGGGGTGGAAAGGCTTCATGTTTGCGTTGTGTATTGTGGTGGCGTCTTATCAGGGGGTCGAATTAGTCGGAATCACGGCTGGCGAAGCCAGAAATCCTCAGGTCACACTAAAACGTGCCATCAATAACATCCTCTGGCGCATCCTGATTTTCTATGTCGGGGCGATTTTCGTGATAGTTACTATTTTCCCGTGGGACGGTATTGGTACTGGAGGCAGCCCGTTTGTACTCACCTTTGCCAAGATAGGAATAGTTTCAGCCGCAGGGATTATCAACTTTGTGGTGCTCACGGCGGCACTGTCGGGGTGTAATAGTGGCATGTATAGCGGCGGGCGTATGCTATATGCCTTGGCGAAGAATCGCCAGTTACCTGCTTGCCTGACCAAACTGTCTGCCAGCGGTGTCCCGGTCTATTGTATTGCGGTCACTATTTTATGTCTGATGGTGGGTTCTAGCCTCAATTACATTATTCCCAATCCACAGCAGGTGTTTGTGTATGTTTACAGCGCCAGCGTGCTACCGGGTATGGTGCCATGGTTCGTGGTGTTAGTGAGCCAACTGCGTTTTCGTCAGGTACACCAAGAGGCATTGAAGCAACATCCGTTTAAGTCCATCATGTTCCCCTATGTGAACTATCTCACTATCGCCTTTCTGATTTGTGTATTGGTCGGTATGGGGATTAACCCAGATACCCAGCTATCTTTGCTGGTCGGAGTGATTTTCCTCGGATTGGTGACGCTATGCTATTTTGCTTTGGGAATGCATAAAAAGGCGTCAGTCGACCCATCTCTTGTGGTTTCAGGTCCAGAGGGGCTAAAGCGGCCATAAAACCAGCGAATAAGGCGGAGTGAGGGCTATCAATGGCTGACTTTTGCGGCAGAGTGTGCAAAGCGTAAGCAAACACACCATTTCTTCTAAAAAAGCACTAGACAGCCAAGTATTAAAACCGTAGTATCCTCACCCGCAACGGCGCTAAGCGCCCGTAGCTCAGCTGGATAGAGCGCTGCCCTCCGGAGGCAGAGGTCTCAGGTTCGAATCCTGTCGGGCGCACCATTAATTTTGTGTGCAAGAGCTGCGGTGGTAAGATTGCCGCGTACGACGAAGTCGAAGTAAGCTGTAAGTAGTAGGAAGTTATGGTGGCTATAGCTCAGTTGGTAGAGCCCTGGATTGTGATTCCAGTTGTCGTGGGTTCGAGCCCCATTAGCCACCCCAAATTTTGTGGAACATGCGATGGTGGCGGAATTGGTAGACGCGCTAGCTTCAGGTGTTAGTGTCCTTACGGACGTGAGGGTTCAAGTCCCTCCCTTCGCACCACACAAAACATGTAGATTTTATTAAGATTTACATGGACATAGGTCGAAAGGCCATGTAGAGTGAGCAGTACGAAATCGGCGAGTAGCGCAGCTTGGTAGCGCAACTGGTTTGGGACCAGTGGGTCGGAGGTTCGAATCCTCTCTCGCCGACCAATTTCAGAAGAAACCCCGCAATGCGGGGTTTTTTTTCGTCTGTACTTTGTCTCCGACTTGCTCGTATCAAATCGATTTCCATATTATTCCTCCTCCTGTTTTTCATTCTGCTATCCATCGTTGTATCCGTTCTACTTGCATAAAAAACCGCTGTTGGCGCTCTTTGATCAAATTTGCCTGATGGTAGGAGCCGATCTTCTTTTTATTAGATGAAGTGCAGGGTGTTGGTTTTTTGCGACAAAAGTCGAATGCTTTGTCTCTAAATGGAGACGTATAAAAGCATGATAAATATAAAGAAAAAAATTGATAGCTTATACCGTCGTTTTGTAGCGACAGATCACGTTGGTAGGATTAAACCCAGGATAGTGGAAGTGAGATTTTGTACTATGAGTTAGCAAGAAAATAAAATTATTAATTATCAGTTAATTATAAGTTTATTTAAGGATGGGTGAGTAAATAATTGGCCTGTTGTAAAACTTGGCATGCTAACTGCATTATCTCCTGTGTAGATGCTCATCCCACTTATTATGATAGCCTGGTTTTTATAGCCAATTTAGCTTCATAAACCCAGGGATGACGCAGAGCCGATTTTAGGGTGCCTATTGTCCATGTAAACGATGTTGAATATCTTCATCACATACCGGGCATAACGTTGAGTGAGGCACCGACATTGTTGTCTGTAGACCTGAAAATTTCAGACGCTTGCCCTTATCGGCAAGCGTTTTTTTTTTGCATACCCTTCGTACTTGAGGCTACAGGGGTGTTAGCTGTACGCACTTATCCGAATCAGGGGTAAAGAAAAGGCTCCCAAAGGAGCCTTTAGATGACGAATAAAGCTGAACCAAGGGGAAACGTGCCGTAGGGGCCACTTTTAGTTTCAAACACAAGTACGTAAGTCGCCGGAGCGCCCCTGGGTGCGGTCGGCCCTTGGCTCACAGATTGATTTGCGTACCATCAAAGTGACTCGCCATTCTGCCGCAGTGTGAGCAATAACCCCTCGCGGCGAGCCTGAGCGGCATCCTCAGGGCGGTGTAACTTATCCAGAGCATCAGCCAGCCATGCATAATCATAGCCGTCTGGGCGCTGTGCAAGTGCGGCTTTAAAGGCCTCACTGGCTTTCTCCCATTCGCCGTGTTTCAGCATCAACTGACCCAAAGTGCTATTGAGCAACGGTGTGGCTCCGTGCTGTTTGATGTGCTGGCGTAATGATTTCTCTATTGGCTCTGGGTTGCCCGACTTCAAGCGCGGGATCAACAACACCAGCCGTTCATCATACTGACGTTTCAGACCATCCAAAATGATCTGCTGGGCCACATCACTATCATCACATTCAATCAGATGCTCCGCCAAGGCTACTTGCAGTGGGATCTCATTGCGTACTTTGCGGCTTTGATCTTTCCACCAACGTTTCAGGCCATCACTTCCTTCTTCGGCCATACACTGATTCATCATGCCAATATAAGCTTGCTGTTCCAGCGCGGCGATTTCCTCGGCGATATGTACCTGCACTTTGCTCATTGCGGGTAAAATTTCCAGTAATGAACTGTAAGCACCGGAACGGAGGTAAGCCTGCTCAGCCAGACGCAGCACCTCCGGATGGCGTGGTGCTTGATCCAGGAGCCGATCAACACCATGACGTGCGGCATGAACATGCCCTTGTGCGAGTTGAATCCGTACCCGGGTAATATCGACCGGTAATTGGTCGGTGTCAGCCACTTCAGCCGCCCGTTCCAGATACTGATTGGTACGGAATTCATCACCGCGTTGTTGAGCGGCTTCTGCTGCCAGTAGGTAGTTCACCATTGGTTGTTCGGCGTGATCGGCATTGCGAGTCAATAACTTCTCAACTTGCTTGAAATCACCTTCTGCCAATTTGATAAGTGCCGCTTTGGTTTGCTTACGGGCGCGGGTGCGTTTACGGCCGAGGAACCAGCCACGGGTACGTGCACCAGTGCGGAAAATACGGCGCAATATCCATTCCACTATCAGGAACGCCACCAACACTAAGACCAACATAATGACTAAACCGGTCACACTGGTTTCGACGTTATAGTTGTCAGTTTGGATCAATACATAACCCTGATGACCGGCCAGCATGGGGCCAAGGACGATCCCGGCGGTCAGAATGAGGAATAACAGTAACACTCGCAGCATACTTATTCCCCCTGAGCGGCAACTGGCGCTTGTGCCAGTAAGTTACGAACCCGGGTTTGCATCAATTTTTCCAGCATCGGCTGGCTCTTCAATTGATCAGGCACGTCCATTGAAATTGACTGCTGACTCAGGCTCTCCAATTCATCCAGAAACGCCTTGGTATTCGGGTCATTCACATCAAAATAGGCGCGAACCCAGGTAGAAATCGTCTCTAGCGACTGTTTATACACTTCATCCTGATGGCGAGGCACGGCCTGAGCGGCGACCAGCAAGCGGGAACGGATATTTTCACGTAAATAAACGTCCTGATTGGGTGCTAACAGTGGCTCAGCGCTGCTATCGCGGCGGCGAATAGTAATAAAGTCAGACATAAAGCTATGCCAGCTTTTGGTCAGATTCTGACGCCACTCGGCTAATGAACTGGACAGCTCATCGCTATTGGCATCCATCGGGGAATCATCAATATTGTTATCGGCGAGACGCAGGTTATCGACCTGATTCGACAATTGATTCAATTTGAGAATAATACCGTCGAAATCGACTTGCGTGACTGCCGAAAGGGTACTGATATCTTCGGTTAAGGCCCGACGCACGTCGATAAGGCTTGGGTCATTCATATCGGCCAGACTGGCATCGGCACTTTTCAGTAATGTGGCGGCAGTGGTGACATCCTGATCACTCCAGAGTTTACGCCCTGCCATTTTCACCAGAAAATCAGCTTGTGCCAGTAACCAGGTTTTGGCATCACTTCCTGAAATAGTCGCGACTTTTTCTTGTAACTCGTTTAGTTGGCGCGTCAGCGAGGTTTGTTGGCGGTCAGCCGCCTCCAGCGCTTTGCCTTGTTGTTGCAACAATGACTCAAGCTGCTGTTTTTCCTGCAACTGACTCTGCTTTAATTCGGCTAACTGTTCTTGCAGCGCAATATTTGCCGCTTCTTGTAACTGAGCCTGCTGGTGTCCGTGATAATAAAGCCCGGCACCTAGCGCGATGGCCAGTGCAATAGCAATGGCGCCCAGAATTGGCCCGGATTTTTTCTCCCGGCGGATTTCTGGTTCTGGCTGTTGGTGCCTCTCAGCCGCGGTGGTTGTCTCTTCCACTGGTGCGGATGGGGTATTTTGTTCCGTCATATTGGGCATCCCATAGTCAGGTTTCAGGTTTATTAAAAATCTTGTAGTGCGCGGATCAGCGCATCATTATCAGCATTCTCTGCGACCCGGATATTGCTCCAGCCCATTTGGGCTGCTAAGGCCGCCAAACGATCGCTCACGACCACTAGCCGGCAGTGGAGCAACCAGGAAGAACGATAATAATCAGGAACTAAAGTATAGATCTGTTGTAGCATTTCGCCGCTGGTAACGACCAGAATATCGACTCCGGAACGCTGCCAGTGCGCACCTTGTTCACTGCCATCATAAAAAATAGGACTGCGTTGATAACACTCGCAAAAAGTCACCGTTGCACCCCGCTCCCTCAGGCTTTCACCAAGCAGCTCTCGCCCGCCATTACCGCGCAATAACAGTGCCTTCTTACCTGTCAGTTGTTGCAGGTCGGGCAATGATAATAGCATCTCGCTGGTTTCTCCCGTTGGGGGGAAGGTGATGTGCAAGCGGCTGGCAGTATGTAATGCTAATGCAGTGTTACGACCAATAGCATAATAAGATAACTGTGCAGGCCATGACAGGTTATTTCTTTTTAACAGAGAGTTAGCGTAGCGAACTGCGTTTTGTGATAAAGCAAAAACCAAATCACCCGCCTGCATATCTTGCAGTAATGCAGGCAGTTTGGGCAGGTCATCGCCGGGTGAGAAATCAATCAAGGGTGCATGCCAGGCAACCCGGCCCAGCGCACGCAGGCGGCTGACTAACTGCTCCCCGGCAGGGGATGGACGGGTGACCAGAATCGTCATAGCGGTGGATTATCCTGATAAACCTCAGCCAGTATCTCTCTGGCACCCCGTGATAGCAGCTCATCGGCCAGTTCAACACCCATTTGCTCTGCATTTTCAGCCGGCCCTCGGCGTTCACCGCGAATAATTTCACTGCCATCAGGGGCACCGACCAATGCGCGAAGCCACAGTGTATCGCCGTCCAATTCGGCATAACTGCCGATAGGCACCTGGCAACCTCCTTCAAGGCGGGTATTCATGGCGCGTTCAGCGCACACGCGCAATTCAGTCTCGCGATGATTCAATGGTGCTAGTAATTGACGGGTAAAATTATCATCGAGACGGCATTCAATACCGACAGCACCTTGACCGACCGCAGGCAATGACTCCTCAGCAGGCATGGCATAACGAATTCGCGTTTCCAGCCCGAGGCGCTTGAGGCCAGCAACGGCTAAAATAATGGCGTGGTATTCACCTTTATCTAACTTGGCAAGACGCGTGCCGACGTTACCGCGCAGGTCACGGATAATCAGATCAGGGCGGCGCTCACGCAATTGACACTGACGGCGCAAGCTTGATGTGCCCACAATGCTGCCAGCGGGCAACTCATCCAAATGAGCATAATTTATTGATACGAAAGCATCGCGAGGGTCATCACGCTCACAAATGGTGACCAGACCCAATCCTTCAGGGAAGGCAATCGGGACATCTTTCATTGAATGAACGGCAATATCTGCTCGTCCTTCCAATAGCGCTAGCTCTAATTCTTTAACAAACAAACCTTTACCACCAACCTTTGCCAGTGGCGTGTCCAGAATGATGTCCCCACGGGTCACCATTGGCACCAATTCGACTTGCAGGCCTGGGTGATTGGCTTGCAGTAAATGTTGAACATAATGTGCTTGCCATAAGGCGAGCGGGCTTTGTCGCGTGGCAATTCGAATAATTTTGTCTAACATTGCTTGTTACCGTTTTTATATTTTACGGCCCATCCTACCATTGACCGATGAAGGCTGTCAGTGTGGTCGCTACGGCCTTAACGGTTTTTTGCCTGATACTGGACTATTACTGACCATGACTTTGGCAAGAGATAGGCATTATAATTGTAGGGATAGCTTTACTTTCTTTACGGTCAATCGGCAAGGTGTTAGATTGATCACGTTTCCAGCAATAATTCGTTAACTGTTATTCAAACAATATGTCTTCAAACAAAATGTTTTTTGGTCAGTTCAACAAAAACCATATTTTCGCTGAAAGTCAAAAAAAGCCATAAGCGAATCTGGAACACGGTTTTTTTTCTAAGCACCGGAACAATTCTAAGCACCGGAGCAATTTTAAACACCGGAACAATCAGGCGAGACGTCTTGTACCTCTACATCGAGACACTAAAACAGCGACTGGATGCGATCAACCAATTACGAGTCGATCGCGCCTTGGCGGCCATGGGGCCAGCCTTCCAAAAGGTCTACAGTCTGCTACCGACCCTATTACATTGTCATCATCCACTGATGCCGGGCTACCTTGATGGTAACGTTCCCCATGGCATCTGTCTTTTCACGCCCAATGAAACGCAACAGGATTATCTCTCTGAGGTTGAAGCCAAATGGGGCCAACCTTTGCAGCAGAGTGTGGGCGGTGAACTGCCGATTACCGGCGTCTACTCAATGGGAAGTACTTCATCTATTGGTCAGTGCCATACGTCCGATCTGGATATCTGGGTGTGTCACCAAGCCTGGCTTGATGCTGAAGAGCGCAACCGCCTGCAAAAGAAATGTAGTCTGCTGGAAAAATGGGCTGCATCAATGGGTGTTGAAGTCAGTTTCTTCCTGATAGATGAAAACCGTTTCCGCCATAACGCCAGTGGTAGTCTGGGGGGGCGAGGATTGCGGCTCTACCCAACATATTTTATTGCTGGATGAATTTTACCGCAGTGCGGTTCGTCTGGCTGGGAAACGTATTCTGTGGAATATGGTCCCGGTTGAAGAAGAAAATAATTATGATGATTACGTGCTGTCGCTGTATGCGCAGGGCGTATTAACTCCGAATGAATGGCTGGATCTGGGCGGTTTGAGCACCCTGTCAGCGGAAGAGTATTTCGGGGCCAGTTTGTGGCAATTGTACAAGAGTATCGATTCGCCTTATAAAGCGGTGCTGAAAACGGTTCTGCTTGAAGCCTATTCTTGGGAATACCCTAATTCCCAACTGTTGGCGATGGAAATCAAGCAGCGTCTGCATGCCGGTGAAATTGTGGCATTTGGCCTTGATGCTTACTGCATGATGCTTGATCGCGTCACCCGCTACCTGACCCAAATTAATGACACCACCCGTTTGAACCTGGTGCGTCGTTGTTTCTATCTGAAAGTGTGTGAGAAATTATCCCGAACCCCTGCAAGTGTGGGCTGGCGTCGTGAAATTCTCAGCCAATTGGTCAGTGAATGGGGCTGGAGTGACGAGAGTCTGGCGGTGTTGGATAACCGCGCGAACTGGAAGATTGAACGGGTGCGTGAAGCACATAACGAGCTGTTAGATGCCATGATGCAAAGCTATCGTAATTTGATTCGCTTTGCGCGGCGCAACAACTTGAGTGTTAGCGCCAGCCCGCAGGATATCGGCGTTCTGACCCGCAAACTGTATGCGGCATTTGAAGCCCTACCGGGTAAAGTGACTCTGGTCAACCCACAAATTTCACCGGATCTTTCCGAAGAACACCTGACCTTTATTCATGTGCCAGCGGGCCGTGCTAACCGTCCGGGCTGGTATCTGTATAACCAAGCGCCGTCGATGGAGACGATTGTCAGCCATCAGCCGCTGGAATATAACCGTTATCTGAATAAATTGGTGTCATGGGCCTATTTCAACGGCTTATTAACCAGCAAAACGCACCTGCATATTAAAAGTGCCAATCTGTGCGATACCGTCAAACTGCAAGAGTTGGTGACAGATATCTCTCACCACTTCCCATTGCGTCTGCCAGCGCCGACACCTAAAGCGCTGTATAGCCCGTGCGAGATTCGCCATTTAGCGATTATCGTCAATCTGGAACATGACCCAACTGCGGCTTTCCGTAATCAAGTGGTGCATTTTGATTTCCGCAAACTGGATGTTTTCAGTTTTGGCGAGCAGCAGCAGTGCCTGGTTGGTAGTATCGATTTGTTGTATCGCAATTCATGGAATGAAGTGCGGACGCTGCATTTCAGCGGTGAACAGGCGGTATTGGAAGCGTTGAAAACAATTTTAGGCAAAATGCATCAGGATGCGGCTCCGCCAGAATCCGTGGATGTGTTCTGCTATAGCCAACACTTACGTGGCTTGATTCGTACCCGTATCCAGCAATTGGTTTCTGAATGTATTGAACTGCGCTTGTCCAGTACTCGCCAGGAACCGGGCCGTTTCAAAGCGGTGCGAGTTGCCGGTCAAACATGGGGCTTGTTCTTTGAGCGCCTGAGTGTCTCGGTGCAGAAATTGGAAAATGCCGTCGAATTCTATGGTGCGATATCCAATAACAAGTTGCATGGGTTATCGATTCAGGTCGAAACCGATCAAATTCATCTGCCGCCAGTTGTGGACGGTTTTGCCAGCGAAGGGATTATTCAGTTCTTCTTCGAAGGCACCGCAGATGAGAAAGGATTTAATATTTATATCCTGGATGAGACCAACCGCGTTGAGGTTTATCATCATTGCGAAGGCAGCAAAGAGGAGTTAGTGCGGGATGTTAGCCGTTTCTATTCATCTTCCCACGACCGCTTTACTTACGGCTCCAGCTTTATCAACTTCAACTTGCCGCAGTTCTACCAAATTGTGCAGTTAGATGGTCGAACTCAGGTGATTCCTTTCCGTAGCAATGCGTTGTCTCATCTGCATATTGCGGATAAAGAAACCTCCGCGCCGGCGCAGCAGTTTCAGCTACATTGATTTCCCCTGTGTCCTTGACGCCGCAGGGGTGTTAGCTGCGCGCGCTTACCCGAATCACTGACTTGAGTCAGCTCATCGGGATGCGTTTACTGGCTGCCTACCTGCAACTCCAATGACTTTGGGTAAACTAAATCTCGAGGCCTTGACGCCGCAGGAGTTAGCTTGAGCGACTAGCTAAAACTCACGACTTCGCCAGCTTGCGCGGTCGCTGCTTCGGATAGCTTGGTAAAGAACTCTTCGCCGTTGCGCGAGCAATACCAGTGCCCTTCGCGGTAATCAAAATGATAACCGCCCGCTTTAGTTGCCAACCATACCTGATGTAATGGCTCCTGGCGGTTGATAACAATCTTGCTGCCATTCTCAAAAGTCAGGGTCATCACCCCGCCATTGGTTTCATAATCGATATCGCTATCGCCACTAAAACCATCCAGTGTTTCTTCAATGCAAAGCATCAATTGATCGGCTAACTGATGAAACTCGCTGTCGTTCATATTCAATTCCTATTGCTTTTCATGATCCACCTGCGATTATAGAGGCCTTGGACGCGTGAATCACAGGCAATAACACATTTACCGGCGTCAAAACAATTTACAGGCGTTAAAAAATGAAAAAGAAACTATGTTGGTCACTGACTGCGATGATGGTGTTCGCGTTGAGCGGTTGTGGTCTGAAAGGCCCGTTATATTTCCCACCGTCAGATAAACCCAAGGTCGAAACGACCAAACAAGACAGCGGTCAGGTCGATAAAAATCAGCAGGGTTTACCGGGCGATTCAAAACCGACCCAAAGTATCGCTGGGCCACAGTGACAATCCTTTACGCCGCCAGATTGAGTCAGTACCGAATGTAGCCAGTACCGAAAATTTAGCCGGTCAATAAAAGTCAGCGGAGTATGAAATGCAGTTCTCCAAAATGCACGGTCTTGGCAACGACTTTATGGTTGTCGATGCAGTTACCCAAAATGTTTACTTTTCGCCGGAGTTGATCCGCCGATTAGCAGACCGGCACACTGGCGTGGGCTTTGATCAAATGTTGGTGGTTGAGCCACCTTATGATCCTGAGCTGGATTTTCACTACCGTATTTTTAATGCCGATGGCAGCGAAGTCTCTCAGTGTGGCAATGGCGCGCGCTGTTTTGCCCGTTTTGTCCGACTGAAAGGGCTGACCAATAAACGCGATATCAGTGTCAGCACTCAAACCGGTCGTATGATATTGAGTGTGACTGAAGACGAACTGGTGTGCGTCAATATGGGCGAACCCAATTTCGAACCGCAGAGTGTTCCTTTCCGTGCGGCTAAAGCTGAAAAAACCTACATTTTACGTGCCGCCGAGCACACCGTGTTATGTGGTGTCGTTTCGATGGGCAATCCTCATTGTGTGATGCAGGTTGATGATGTTTCGGTTGCCAATGTTGCCTTGCTAGGCCCAGTATTAGAAAGCCATGAGCGCTTTCCCGAACGGGCTAATATCGGCTTTATGCAGGTTGTGAGCCGTGAACATATCCGCTTGCGGGTGTATGAGCGTGGAGCCGGTGAAACTCAGGCTTGTGGTAGCGGGGCTTGTGCGGCCGTGGCGGTTGGTATTCAGCAAGAATTGTTGGGTGAAGAGGTGCATGTTGAATTGCCGGGTGGCAGTTTGCATATCAGTTGGAAAGGGCCGGGTCACCCGCTGTATATGACCGGGCCAGCCACCCATGTGTATGACGGATTTATTCATTTATAGTATACCCGTCATACTTCAAGCTGCATGTGTGTTGGCCGCCTTCGTTCACCCCAGTCACTTACTTATGTAAGCTCCTGGGGACTCGCTCAGTTGCCGCCTTCATGCAACTCGAATTATTTAGGGTATAAATGTTCATTACGATGGGTGTTAAATGAAAAGTTCTGAGGAGCAGGCGCTAGCGGGTATCGAGTTAGACGACGATGCCGTTATGCAGTATTTATTGCAAAATCCCGACTTCTTTATCCGCAATGCTCGTTTGGTTGAACAGATGCATATTCCCCATCCGGTTAGAGGCACAGTCTCGCTGGTGGAGTGGCAACTGGGGCGTCAGCGTAACCAGATAGGTCAGTTGGAAGAAGAGATTACGTTACTGATGGAGCAGGCGGGTCTGAATGAAGTGTTATTCAACCGGTTACTGCAACTGCAAGGTAATCTTGCCGCCGCCAGTAGCTTGCAAGATATGCTCAATCGTTTGCAGCGCTGGGCCAGAGATTTTGGGCTGGCTGGTGCAAATGTCAGATTGTTTACTGACCGTTGGCAAATCGGTGCGCCATCTGACTTCACCCATTTGGGTCTGTCTCGCCATGCTTTTGAGCCAATGCGCATTCAGCGGCTGGGGAATGCTCGCCATTATCTTGGCAGCCTGAATGGGCCGGAGCTGCTGCTATTATTGCCGCAAGCTAAGCAAGTCGGGTCTGTGGCATTGTCGTTGCTGGGCAAAGAGGGTGATCTGGGGGTTATCGTTTTCAGCAGTCGTGATATCCAGCATTATCAGCAAGGCATGGGCACTGTGATGCTGAATCAATTATCCATGTTATTGCCGAGCCTGCTGGAGCGCTGGATAGAGCCAGTATGACTGATTTCAGTACTTCACTTGCCCCGCAGGTAGAGGCTTTTCTGCGTTACCTCAAAGTTGAGCGCCAACTTAGCCCGCTAACTATCACCAGCTATCGACGTCAGTTGCAAGCGCTGATGGAAATGGGCGAACAGATGGGGTTGGCACACTGGCAAACACTGGATGCCGCGCAAGTGCGCTCGTTGGTTTCGCGTAGTAAACGCGCCGGTTTGCACTCATCCAGCCTGGCTTTGCGACTCTCGGCTTTGCGCAGTTTCCTCAACTGGCTGGTCAGTCAGGGCGTACTGCAAGCCAACCCGGCTAAAGGGGTCAGTACCCCGCGTTCTGGCCGTCATCTGCCGAAAAATATTGATGTCGATGAGGTCGATAAACTGCTGGATATCGACCTGAATGACCCACTGGCAGTGCGTGACCGGGCGATGCTGGAAGTCATGTATGGCGCGGGCTTGCGCTTATCTGAACTGGTCGGAATGAACTGCAAACATGTCGATCTGGCGAGTGGTGAAGTGTGGGTGATGGGTAAGGGTAGCAAAGAGCGCAAAGTCCCTATCGGCAAGACGGCAGTTAAGTGGCTGGAGCATTGGCTGGAACTGCGTGAATTGTTTGAACCGCAGGATGACGCCATCTTTTTAGCCAATACCGGGAAGCGGATTTCAGCGCGAAATGTGCAAAAACGCTTTGCCGAATGGGGGGTCAAGCAAGGGGTCAGTAGCCATATTCACCCGCATAAACTACGCCACTCTTTCGCCACCCACATGCTGGAATCCAGTGGCGACCTGCGTGCCGTGCAGGAGTTACTCGGCCACGCCAATCTGACCACCACACAAATTTATACTCATCTAGACTTTCAACATCTGGCAACAGTGTATGATGCTGCTCATCCACGGGCCAAACGAGGCAAATCCTGATGCATTTTTATCGTCCACTTGAACGTATTTCCGCCATTACCTTCGATTTGGATGACACCTTGTATGACAATCGGCCGGTGATATCCCGTACAGAACAAGAGTCTGTGGCATTTTTACAGCAGTACCACCCCAATTTGGCGCAGTTACAAGCCGCAGATTTACACCGCTTTCGCCGTGAATTACTGGAGCAAGACCCGGACATTTACCACGATGTCACTCAGTGGCGCTGGCATGCTATTGAGCTGGGGTTGATGCGTCATGGTTTGAGTAAGTCAGAAGCGCAATGTGGGGCTGATGCTGCTATGGAAAACTTTGCCCTATGGCGTAGCCGTATTTATGTGCCGCCGGCGACACACGATACCTTAAGCGCGCTGGCTGAGCATTATCCGCTGGTGGCTATCACCAATGGCAATGCGGACCCTAAAGCCTGTGGTCTGGATAATTATTTTCAGTTTGTCTTGCGCTCCGGCCCGCATGGCCGCGCCAAACCCTTCCGCGATATGTACCATAAAGCGGCTAATCATCTGGATATTCCGCTGAAAAACATCTTACATGTCGGTGATGACCTGACCACCGATGTGGCTGGCTCACTGCGTTGTGGTATGCAAGCATGCTGGATTAACGACCGCCAACAGAGCCTGATGACGGCCAGTGACAGCCGGTTATTGCCACATATTGAGATATCGCAGTTGGCTTCCCTGACAGCATTGCTATAATCCTCTGCAATAACTCTGTATAAATTCACAGTGAAATGATGTTAAAATCGCCGGATAACTGGCGATTTGGCTATTTTCCCTTACCCGATAAACGGTGCCTATGGACGTTTCTGATCTGTTCGACAGCCTGAATGAAAAACAACGTGAAGCCGTGGCCGCGCCACGCTGCAACCTGTTGGTACTGGCCGGTGCGGGCAGTGGCAAAACACGGGTGCTGGTTCATCGTATTGCCTGGCTGTTGTCGGTAGAAAATGCTTCCCCGTATTCGATTATCGCGGTGACCTTTACCAATAAAGCGGCAGCCGAAATGCGCCACCGTATTGAGCATTTGATTGGCACCAGTCAGGGCGGCATGTGGATTGGTACTTTCCACGGGTTGGCGCACCGGTTGTTGCGTGCTCACCATATGGATGCCAATCTGCCGCAAGATTTCCAAATCCTCGACAGTGACGACCAACTACGGTTATTGAAACGCTTGGTTAAAGCCTTGAATTTAGATGAAAAACAATGGCCTCCACGTCAGGCAATGTGGTACATCAACGGCAAAAAAGACGAAGGTCTACGTCCGCAGCATATTGAGAGCTACGGTAACCCGGTTGAAGCCACTTGGTTGCGTATTTATCAGGCCTATCAGGAAGCCTGTGACCGCGCGGGCCTGGTGGATTTTGCCGAGCTATTATTGCGTGCGCATGAGCTGTGGCTAAATAAGCCGCACATTCTGAATCACTATCGCGAGCGCTTTACCAACATTCTGGTGGATGAGTTCCAGGATACCAACAACATTCAATATGCCTGGATTCGCCTGCTGGCGGGGGATCGCTCCAATGTGATGATTGTCGGTGACGATGACCAGTCAATTTATGGTTGGCGCGGGGCGCAGGTGGAGAATATCCAGCGCTTCCTGAAAGATTTTCCCGGCGCTGAAACCATCCGATTGGAGCAGAATTATCGTTCGACCAGCAATATTCTGACGGCGGCAAACACCCTGATTGCTAATAATGATGGCCGCATGGGTAAGAACTTGTGGACTGATGGGGGGCAAGGCGAGCCTATCTCGCTCTATTGTGCCTTTAACGAGTTGGATGAAGCCCGGTTTGTGGTGAATCGCATTAAAGCCTGGCAAGACAACGGCGGTGCGCTGAATGATTGCGCCATCTTGTATCGTAGTAATGCCCAATCGCGTGTTTTGGAAGAGGCCTTGTTACAAACGGCGATGCCGTACCGTATTTATGGTGGTCAGCGCTTCTTCGAACGTCAGGAAATCAAAGACGCACTGGCTTATCTACGTCTGATTTCCAATCGTAACGATGATGCTGCTTTTGAGCGGGTGGTGAATACGCCGACTCGTGGGATTGGTGATCGCACATTAGATGTGATTCGCCAAACCGCGCGTGACCGTCAGTTAACCTTGTGGCAGTCAACCCGTGCCATGTTGCAGGAAAAAGTGCTGGCAGGCCGTGCGGCTTCTGCGCTGCAACGTTTTGTCGAACTGGTGGATTCACTGGCGCATGAAACAGCGGATATGCCGCTGCATGTCCAAACTGATCGAGTCATTCGCGATTCTGGCTTGTGGTCGATGTATGAGCAGGAAAAGGGCGAAAAAGGTCAGGCGCGTGTTGAAAACCTTGAAGAACTGGTCAATGCGACCCGCCAATACAGCTATCAGGATGAAGATCAGGATCTGATGCCACTACAGGCATTTCTTTCTCATGCGGCGCTGGAAGCCGGTGAGGGGCAAGCAGATGCCTATCAGGATGCAGTGCAACTGATGACTATCCATTCAGCAAAAGGGTTGGAGTTCCCGCAGGTATTTATCGTGGGTATGGAAGAGGGCATGTTCCCCAGTCAGATGTCACTGGATGAAGGTGGGCGTCTGGAAGAAGAACGGCGGCTGGCCTATGTTGGGGTCACGCGCGCGATGCAGAAACTGACACTCTGTTATGCCGAGAGCCGCCGTTTGTACGGCAAAGAAGTGAATCATCGGCCATCACGTTTTATCGGCGAATTGCCGCAAGAGTGCGTCGAAGAAGTGCGGCTACGCGCGACGGTCTCTCGCCCAGTAAACCACCGTAGAATGGGGACGCCAATGAACGAAAATGACAGCGGTTTCTCACTGGGCCAGCGGGTGCGACATCCTAAGTTTGGTGAAGGCACTATCGTCAATTTGGAAGGCAGCGGTGAGCACAGTCGCTTGCAAGTAGCCTTCCCCGGTGAAGGGATTAAGTGGTTGGTGGCGGCTTATGCCAGACTAGAAGCCGTCTAAATTTACCCTGCGGCCTTGACGCCGCAGCGGCGTTAGCGGCACTCACTTACCCGAATCACTGACTAATGTCAGCTCATCGGGACGCGTTCATTTGCTGCCTTGCTGCAACGCCAATGACTTTGGGTAAATTCTGCGGCCTTGACGCCGCAGCGGCGTTAGCGGCATTCACTTACCCGAATCACTTATTCATGCGGCTCTCATCCTGAGCCGCCTGCTTTGCATCGGTTTCCGCTTGTAGCAGAATGGCTTTGCCCATCCACTGAGTAACATCCTGAATTCCGGCGTCATCCAAATGCCAAATATCTTTCAGCACCATAAACACTTCTGACCCATAAATTAACGAGAAAGCATGGATCACTCGTTGCAGTGCTTCTGGCGTTAACTTTCCTTCCAATGGCTCGACTGCCAGTTTTAACAACCGTTTACGGTTACCACGAATCAACTTTTCTTCATTATTTGGATTACTACGGTTGTCGGCCCATTGTTGTAACGATAAATGCAACGCAGCTCGCAGCACACCTTCGTGTTGCAACATCCGCGGATAAGCAAAAGACAATAATTCAGCAATTCGCTGACCGGCATCAGGTTGAGTCGGTTGCCACGCCAATATCGGCCCGAGGCTCTCATCAACCATGGCAGAAACCAAGGCACTTTGTGTTGGGAAATAGCGGTAAGCCGTGGCACGGGAAAGCTGGGCAGCGTTCGCCACTTCGGTTATTGATGGAAACGCGCCTTGTTCATACATCGACATCGCTGTATCGATAAGTAACCGCCGGGTTCTGGCCCTGATGGTGGTTAGTGATGGAGAGGCCTGTTCTGGTTTATCTTGATGGCTCACGGTCACTCCATAGTCTTGAGATCGTATTTGCGCCCACTATAACAAACCGCTCGCACAAATCGCCATGAATGCCCTTCACATTCAGATTGTTTTTGAGACGACAGTCTCACATTTAACCAATGCCCTTTGCGATAATGATACGGCAGTCTCAATATGATTCTATCTTAACCAACGCGCTTCATTTTTTGTGACATTCCGCATTCACAGAAGGATGTTCAGATGCCCCGTCATATTTTCATCGCGACTACGACAGATACCAAAGGCGACGAGCTGGCCTATGTCAGTGAATTGATTAAAGCAACCGGCCTGAAGACAGTCACGGTTGATTTGTCGACCAAAGAGGCTCGGCGCGCAGGTGGCGCTGATATCACGGCTGAAACGGTGGCAAGCCACCATCCCGATGGGCGTCAGGCGGTGTTCTGTGGTGATAGGGGGCGGGCGATAAGTGCGATGGCGGTAGCTTTTGAACGTTTTATTGCCAGCCGTGATGATGTGGCTGCACTGTTAGGTTTGGGAGGCTCCGGTGGTACGGCGCTGATAACACCCGCTATGCAAAGCTTACCTATCGGTATTCCTAAACTGATGGTGTCAACTATGGCTTCTGGTGATGTTTCCGGTTACATCGGTGCCAGTGATATTGCCATGATGTATTCAGTGACGGATATTGCCGGGCTTAATCGTATTTCCCGCCGGGTACTGAGTAATGCGGCTCATCAAATTGCTGGTGCGGTTTATTTTGCCAAAGAAGTATTTGCCCAAGCAGAGTTAGCCACCGATGACAAACCTGCGCTGGGTTTGACCATGTTTGGTGTGACGACCCCGTGTATTCAGGCTGTCAGTGCGGCGTTATCGGCAGAATATGATTGCCTGGTGTTCCACGCGACCGGCAGTGGCGGCAAAGCTATGGAAAAATTAGCGGAAAGTGGCTTGCTGGCAGGGGCGCTGGATCTGACCACTACCGAAGTCTGCGATCTATTATTTGATGGTGTCTTAGCCTGCGGGCCAGAGAGGTTCGATGCCATTGCTCACAGCCAAATCCCTTATGTTGGCTCTTGTGGTGCATTAGATATGGTCAATTTCGGTAGCCCTGCCACCATTCCGGTGAAATACGCTGACCGCTTATTCTATGAGCACAACGCGCAAGTCACGCTGATGCGTACCACCAAGCAAGAGAACATTGAGATGGCGCGCTGGATTGGCGAGAAGCTCAATCGCTGTGAAGGGGAAGTGCGTTTCTTGATTCCACAGGGCGGTTTCTCTGCGCTGGATGCTCCAGGCCAGCCCTTCTGGGACGAAAAAGCATTGCAAGCCTTTATCCATACGCTGCAAGAAACCGTGATTCAAACTGACAAACGCCGTCTGGTGCATTATCCGTTCAATATTAATGATCCACAGTTTGCCCAGGCAGCGGTCGAAAACTTTAAAGAAATAGCAAAAACCCCATCCCATTAGGGGCATAAAAATATCTGGAGAAGCATATGCCAAAATTTCAACGCCAGGCCATATTAGCTAAATTTCGGGAAATGATTGCCCGCCGTGAGCCGATTATCGGTGGCGGTTCGGGTACGGGTCTATCGGCCAAATGTGAAGAGGCGGGCGGTATCGATCTCATCGTTATCTATAACTCGGGCCGCTATCGCATGGCCGGTCGTGGTTCGCTGGCCGGTCTGTTGGCCTACGGCAATGCCAATGAAATTGTGGTTGATATGGCAAAAGAAGTGCTGCCAGTGGTCAAACATACACCGGTGCTGGCGGGGGTGAATGGCACAGATCCATTCTGTCAGTTTGACCAGTTCCTGGATCAACTGAAAGCATTGGGCTTTTCTGGCGTGCAGAACTTCCCAACAGTTGGGTTAATCGACGGGAACTTCCGCGCCAACCTTGAAGAAACCGGCATGGGTTATGGTTTGGAAGTAGACATGATCCGTCTTGCTCATGAGAAAGATTTACTCACCACACCTTATGTTTTCAGTGCCGAAGATGCTGTCGCCATGACTCAAGCGGGGGCTGATATTATTGTCCCTCATATGGGGCTGACCACCGGCGGTAATATTGGCGCTGACACTGCATTGAAGCTGGCGGATTGCGTTCCTCTGATTAATAAATGGGCCGCTGCCGCAAAAGCAGTACGCGAAGATGTGATTGTGTTGTGTCACGGTGGGCCGATTTCTACCCCACAAGATGCACAATACATCATGGATAATTGCCCGCAATGCGATGGTTTCTACGGTGCCAGCTCAATGGAAAGGCTGCCGACAGAAATTGCGCTAACGGACACGACTAAGCAGTTTAAAAATATAAAGCGTTGATTATTCTTGCCAATACCAAGGGAAAGCCTGTTTGTAAATTTTGCTGAGTCATCGGCTTAATCAGCATTCAGGATACACAAAACCGAAGTCGAAGCTGGCTTCGGTTTTTTACTTTTTACCGCTATTAACTCCGAGTGTTCTTGCCCGGTTTTGCTATTGGTGAGTTTATCGCCAGAAACTGAAATTTGTGCTCACCAATTAACATCTTTTAACCGGTTGACAGACTTTTTCTTCTCGGCGTAACATGCGCGCACTATTCTTGATGAGGACATTCGCCTTGGACACACCCAGTAGATACTGGCTCAATAACCTGTTCATATGGTGCAACTTCTAAGGCTATCCTCTTATTTGCTGATAGCCTTCGTGGTTGTCAGCGGCCCCGCTAAACCGTCGCTGTGAGTCAGATCTCCTAACGGTCTGAAACAAACGGTATTTCAATACTCACCTGTTTCTGTGCTTCAATGCGTTTTCCCTATCCATCACCGCAAGGGAGTTTTGGCACATGCTGAGCGCATTTAAATTAAGTAACAATCGCTTATCCCGTTTGGAGCTGGATGAATCAGATGACCTGACAACCTCACTTTGGGTCGATTTAGTCGAGCCAGAAGAGGGGGAGCGGGAACGCGTCCAGAATGAGTTAGGGCAAAGCCTGGCGACCCGGCCAGAATTGGACGACATCGAGGCTTCCGCACGATTCTTTGAAGATGAGGATGGCCTGCATATCCACTCCTTCTTCTATTATGAAGATGCTGAAGACCACGCAGGTAACTCAACGGTGGCATTCACTATTCGGGATGGTCGCCTGTATACCCTGCGCGAACGTGAATTACCGGCATTTCGTTTATATCGCATGCGCGCACGTAATCAGACACTGGTTGATGGTAATGCCTATGAGTTGCTGCTGGACTTGTTTGAAACCAAAATCGAACAGCTGGCAGATGAAATTGAGAATATTTACAGCGACTTAGAAGCCTTGAGCCGCGTTATCATGGAAGGCCAGCAGGGCGATGAATATGATGCTGCGCTCTCCACATTGGCGGAGCAGGAAGATATCGGCTGGAAAGTACGGTTATGTCTGATGGATACCCAGCGGGCGCTGAATTTCCTGGTGCGTAAAGCGCGTTTGCCAAGTGGCCAACTGGAACAAGCTCGTGAGGTGCTGCGCGATATCGAATCCCTACTACCGCACAATGAATCCTTGTTCCAGAAAGTTAACTTCCTGATGCAAGCAGCGATGGGTTTTATCAACATCGAACAGAACCGTATCATCAAGATCTTCTCGGTGGTCTCGGTTGTCTTCCTACCGCCTACGTTGGTCGCATCCAGCTACGGGATGAACTTTGAGTTTATGCCGGAGCTACGTTGGTCATTTGGTTATCCGGCGGCGATTGGTTTAATGATTATTGCCGGGTTAGCGCCATATCTTTATTTCAAACGCAAGAACTGGCTCTAACCTTCATACCCGTCATACTTCAAGCTGCATGTGCGTTGGCTGCTTTCGCGCACCCCAGTCACTTACTTGAGTAAGCTCCTGGGGATTTACTCAATTGCCGCCTTCCTGCAACTCGAATTATTTAGGGTATGGGTGAATAAAAAAGCCCGGTAACTCATGTTATCGAGCTTTTTTAGCATTTGAACTGTTAGCCGCGCAACTTGCGTTGGGTATAGAGCGCATCCAGTGTGAACAACAACAGTGCTGCCCAGATAAAGACGAAAGTGACCATCTTATCGTTGCCGATAGTCTCACCATAGAAAGTGACCGCCAGAATAAACATCAGCGTTGGCCCCAGATACTGGAAGAAGCCCAGCGTCGACAGCCGTAAACGTGTGGCAGCAGCGGTGAAGAACAGCAGTGGGATAGTAGTAATCACCCCTGCGGCGGCTAATAGAACATTCAGCGACCAGGCATTGGCACCCATGTGGCTGGTTGGGCTATCGGCAATAAAGAACAGATAAACTGCCGCGATCGGTAATAGCCACATTGTTTCAACCAACATGCCGGTTTGGGCATCAATCCCCAGCTTTTTGCGGATCAATCCGTATAACGCAAAGGTAATCGCTAGCCCCAAGCCAATCACCGGCAGTGAACCGAACTGCCACAGCTGAATTAATACCCCGCCGAACGCCAGTGCCACCGCCACCCATTGCATGCGGCGAAAACGTTCGCCGAGAAATAGCATGCCAAATAACACGTTAACCAACGGGTTAATAAAGTAGCCCAGACTGGCTTCCAGCATGTGGTTGTGGTTGACTGCCCAAATAAATAATAACCAGTTACTGGCAATTAACACCGCAGTTACCGCCAGTAATAGCAGGCGCTTGCGGTTTTTAATGGCGCTGCGGACCTGTGGCCAATTACGGCTAACAGTCAGCAAGATCAGCATAAAGAAAAATGACCAGATAATCCGATGAGTCAAAATTTCATCAGCCGGCACCTGTTGGATGAGCTTGAAATAAGCAGGGGCGATACCCCAAATAAAATAGGCAGCCAGAGCAAAGAAAATGCCCTGACGGGTTCGTTGTTTATCCATGGTGTGGCTCAGAACAAGAAAGGAGATGCGGTGAGTGTACTTAACTTCACGTTATTATTCATCACCGCAATAGGCCGCATCAGCCAACCAGATAGGTCGCAGTCGCGCTGGCGATATGCATTTGGTTTTCATTATGCAACTCAACTCTGGCAACAGATACCTTGTTACCACTGCGTAAAATGCAGCTGCTGGCAATAAAATGCTCGCCGCGGCCAGGGCGCAAATAGTCGACACGCAGGTCGATGGTTCCCATTTTGGCCAGCTTCATTTGCAGTTGTTCCTGAATCAGCGGTTCATGGCGAACCAAGCTGTTCCCAACACACACCAGACCCGCCGCAACATCCAGCACCGCAGCAATAACACCACCGTGTAAAATCCGCTGCGCAATATTACCGACCAGTTTGTCATTATTATCAAAAGTAATTTCGGCGAAATCTTGCTCGAAGCGAGTTAATTTTAATCCTAATTCGCGGTTAAATGGCATGTGGTAGACAAAGATTTCACCGATGAGGTTGCGGGCACTCTCCAGAGTTAAAGGTGTTACAGGCATTGGTTTTCTCTTAAAAGATAATTTTTCATGTTATTAGTTTGTTTATTTTATGCTCCTATTTTGTTGTTTTCCAGTCGTTAAATCATAAATATAAACAACACTAATCTCAGATAACATTTGTGTGTAGAATGAGCTGTTTTCATTACAAATAGAAATAATTCGTAAGGTGATGGGGGAATGATGGGTAGATTTTGGCAGATTTTAATCGCTTTATTACTGGTGCCGACTTTGGTGCATGCAGAAGAAGCAACGGTTGAGAAGATTCATGACGCACCGACAGTGCGTGGCAGTATTATTGCGGCAATGTTGCAAGATCACGATAATCCGTTCTTGCTTTATCCGTATGAAACCAACTACTTACTCTATACTTATACCAGCGATATCAATAAAGATGCGATAAGCTCTTATGATTGGGCGCAGAATGCCAATAAGGATGAAGTTAAATTCCAATTGAGCTTGGGCTTCCCTATCTGGCGCGGTATTGCCGGTGATAACTCGCTGCTGGGTGCTTCATATACTCAACGCTCCTGGTGGCAAGCATCGAACAAAGATGAATCCTCACCCTTCCGTGAAACCAACTACGAACCACAACTGTTCCTGGCCTGGGCTACCGATTATGAGCTGGCTGGCTGGACATTCCGCGAAGTAGAATTTGGTTATAATCACCAGTCTAACGGTAAAGCTGATCCTACCTCACGTAGCTGGGATCGCGTTTATACCCGCCTGATGGCGCAACGCGGCAACTTGGAAATCGACCTAAAGCCTTGGTATCGTCTCCCTGAAAGCGACAGCAAAGATGACAACCCGGATATCAATAAATACATGGGCTATTATCGGTTGAAAGTGGGCTATGCCTTGGGTGAAAGTGTGTTCAGTCTGGATGGCCGTTATAACTGGAATACCGGTTATGGTGGTGCTGAAATGGGCTGGAGCTACCCAATCACCAAGCATGTTCGTTTCTATACCCAAGTGTTCAGTGGTTATGGTGAGTCAATGATTGACTATAACTTTAGGCAAACACGGGTGGGTGTGGGTATCATGTTGAATGATGTCCTTTAACGTCATCCGGCGTTAGAAAAGTTTCAGACACAGGCCGGTTAACCGGCCTGTGCAGATCTCATAGTTGGGGAATAGTGTGTCAACCGCAGCAGTGATAAATAGGGAGTTACTGGCAGAGCAGGTATTGCGAGATACTTTCGGCTACCAGCAATTCCGGCCCGGACAACAAGAAATTATCAACGCCACTCTATCAGGGCAAGATTGTCTGGTAGTGATGCCAACGGGCGGCGGTAAATCCTTGTGTTATCAGATCCCGGCACTGGTGACGGATGGCTTAACGCTGGTGGTCTCCCCCTTAATTTCTTTGATGAAAGATCAGGTTGACCAACTGCTGGCCTATGGCGTGGGCGCGGGGTGCCTAAATTCATCACAAACACGCGAGCAGCAATTGGCGGTGATGGACGGCTGCCGCAGCGGTCAGATTAAGCTGCTATACATCGCGCCTGAACGGCTGGTGATGGAGAGCTTTCTTGATCAACTGCACCAGTGGCGTCCTGCGCTGTTGGCGGTGGATGAAGCACATTGTATCTCTCAATGGGGTCATGATTTTCGCCCGGAATACCGTGCCCTTGGTCAGTTAAAGCAGCGTTTCCCTAATTTACCGGTGATAGCACTGACCGCGACGGCTGATGAAGCCACGCGCGGCGATATCGTGCGGTTACTCAATCTGGATCAGCCATTAATTCAGGTCAGCAGCTTTGATCGCCCGAATATTCGTTACACCCTGGTTGAGAAGTTCAAACCGCTTGATCAACTGTGGCGTTTTGTTCAAGACCAGCGTGGCAAAAGTGGCATTATTTACTGCAATAGCCGGGCTAAGGTAGAAGACACCACCGCGCGCCTACAAAGCCGTGGCTTAAGTGTGGCGGCTTACCATGCCGGGCTGGACAATGAGCGCCGCGCACAGGTGCAGGAAGCTTTTCAGCGCGATGATTTGCAAGTGGTGGTCGCCACCGTGGCTTTCGGTATGGGGATTAACAAACCTAACGTTCGTTTTGTGGTGCATTTTGATATCCCGCGTACTATCGAATCTTACTATCAGGAAACTGGCCGTGCCGGCCGTGATGGTTTGCCCGCCGAGGCGATGTTGCTGTATGACCCAGCTGATATGGCGTGGTTGCGCCGTTGTCTGGAAGAGAAACCGGCTGGTGCGCAACAAGATATTGAGCGGCATAAACTTAATGCGATGGGGGCTTTTGCTGAAGCGCAAACCTGTCGCCGATTAGTCTTGCTGAACTATTTTGGTGAAGGCAAACAGCAGTCATGCGGTAACTGTGATATCTGCCTCGATCCACCCAAACGCTACGATGGGCTGGCCGATGCGCAAAAAGCGCTGTCATGTGTGTATCGCGTCGGGCAGCGGTTTGGTTTGGGGTATATCGTCGAGGTGCTGCGCGGGGCCAATAACCAGCGTATTCGTGAATTTGGCCATGACAAACTGTCAGTTTACGGCATTGGTCGTGAACAGAGTCATGAGCATTGGGTCAGTGTTCTACGCCAACTGATTCATCTCGGATTATTGAGTCAGAATATTGCCATGTTCTCCGCCTTGCAGTTGACCGAGGCTGCACGCCCGGTATTACGAGCTGAATTGCCACTACAACTGGCCGTACCGCGAATCCAGAGTTTGAAAGTGCGTAGCAGCGCGAATCAAAAATCCTATGGCGGCAATTACGATCGCAAATTGTTCGCCAAATTGCGTAAATTACGCAAATCTATCGCCGACGAAGGTAATATTCCGCCTTATGTGGTGTTTAACGATGCCACCTTGCTGGAGATGGCGGAGCAGATGCCAATTACTGCCAGTGAACTGTTGAGTGTCAATGGCGTCGGGCAACGTAAGCTGGAGCGCTTTGGCGCGCCGTTTATGGCGATGATCCGCGACCATGTTGATAACATTCATGTTGATAACAACGTTGATGATTAATACGCCGCTTATTTGTTAAAGACTTATTTATTAAAGACTTATTTATTAAAGAGAAATGCCTCATGCTAATGCTATTTTTGACTGTCGCGCTGGTGCACTTGGTTGCTTTGATGAGCCCAGGGCCTGATTTCTTTTTTGTGTCGCAAACAGCGGCCAGCCGCTCACGCCGCGAAGCGATGATGGGAGTGACCGGTATTTCTTTGGGGATCGTTGTCTGGGCTGGCGTCGCTCTGATGGGGCTAAATCTTATCTTGCATAAAATGGCGTGGTTGCATCAGATTATTATGGTCGGTGGTGGGTTATACCTGTGCTGGATGGGTTGGCAATTGCTGAAATCAGCCCGTTCCAAACGAGACACTTCAGAAGCTGAAGTGCAAGTTGCACTTCCTGCGCGTGGCCGGACTTTCTTGCGTGGCTTTCTAACTAATTTATCGAACCCCAAAGCGGTTATCTATTTCGGCAGCGTATTTTCATTGTTTGTTGGTGATAATGTGACTGCTGGCGCGCGCTGGGGGTTATTTGTGCTGATTGTGGCGGAAACTTTTGTCTGGTTTAGCATTGTGGCCTGTGTCTTTGCTTTGCCGGTGATGCGCCGTGGTTATCAACGATTATCCAAATGGATTGATGGGCTGGCTGGGGTACTCTTCGCTGGTTTTGGTATCCATCTGATATTGTCTCGCTAGCGAGTTCCCCAACCGGTGAGTTGCCCGGTCGGGGGTATACCAGTGTGTTTTATACTTTGCGCGCGGTGGCCAATAATGCGCCTACCAGCATGAATAAGCCGCCAAATATCCGATTCAATAATTTCATTTGCTGTGGTGATTTAATCCAGCCAGCAATTCGTGTGGCAAGAGTCGCGTAACCCATCATCACGATAATATCGACTATCACACTGGTGCTGCCGAGAATCAGATATTGCGCCACCTGCGGTTGATGCGGCAGAACAAATTGTGGGAACAATGCGGCCAGGAAAACAATGCTTTTCGGGTTGGTCAGATTAACAAACACCGCGCGTTTAAACAGTTTTCGCCGTGGCATACTGTTGGCCAATGCGTGCAGATCCAGCGCACCGGCCGCGCGCCATTGTTGAATACCAAGCCAGATTAAATAAGCGGCCCCGAGCCATTTTAATAGTTCAAATGCCAGTAGCGATTGTGAAATCAGTGCACCCAGGCCGACACCGACCAGTACAATGTGCACGGCCAGCCCTAATTGTAATCCGCAAATGGAGGCAATCACTCCGCGCGTACCGTGGCTGATGGCGGTGCTCATAGTATTAATAGCACCCGAACCGGGGGACAAACTGAGGATAAGTGTGGTCAGCAGATAAGTTAACCACCAGTCTAAGGTCATCGGCAAAGTTCCCTGAATGTGTAAATTTATGCCACAATACTCCATTGCTAATAGTTGTGCTATGGCTCACAGAATACCGAGTAATTCAGGCCAGAAGCTGCAATCAGCTCCGTTTTATAACACCATGATTTACAACGTCATGATTTACAACGTCATGATTTATAAGCTCATGATTTACAACTCACGTTATATCGAGCCACGCGATGCCGTTAGATAATCATATGAATAACTGGTTGACCCGCGAAGAGCAGTTTGCTGCTTTTGTTAACGGCCCATTGTTAGATTTCTGGCAGCAGCGGGATGAAGATGAGTTTATGGGGGTCGATAATATCCCCATTCGCTATGTTCGTTTTTGTTCACCGCAACATACCCGCGTGGTGGTGGTAGTGCCAGGCCGCATTGAAAGTTACGTTAAATATCCCGAAGTGGCTTATGATCTATTCCAGCAAGGCTATGATGTTATTGTGTTGGATCATCGTGGGCAGGGCCGATCCGGGCGAATACTTGATGATCGTAACCGCGGGCATGTGATCAAATTTGATGATTACATTGAAGATTTTGCGCAGCTGGTGCAGCGTGAGATAACCGGAAGCCATTATCAGCAGCGTTTTGCATTGGCCCACTCTATGGGGGGGGCGATACTGACCCGTTATCTGGCGCGAGAACCGACAGTGTTTAATGCTGTAGCGCTCTGCGCACCCATGTTTGGCATCCATTTGCCGATGCCGGGCTGGCTGGCTCATCGGATTGTCGATTGGACTGAGAAACATCAAAAGCTGCGGGATTACTATGCAATAGGCACCGGGCAGTGGCGGCCATTGCCCTATGTGGTCAATATGCTGACTCACAGCCGCGAGCGCTATCGCCGCTACTTGCGCCAATATGCTGACAGCCCAGAAATCCGCGTCGGCGGGCCAACCTATCATTGGGTTCGTGAAAGCCTGCTGGTGGGGGAGCAAATTATTGCTCAAGCAGACAAAATTACCACACCGGTTCTGTTACTACAGGCCAGTGAGGATCGGGTAGTACATAACCCGGCCCATAATGCATTTACTCAGGCAATGACTCTGGCGGGGCACCCTTGCGAAGGGGAGCAGCCGAAGTTAATTAAAGGCGCACGCCATGAGATCCTGTTCGAACGGGACACCCTGCGTGCCGAGGCGCTAAGCGCCATATTGCGCTTTTTTGCGCAACATCACTCTTCTTTACAACATAAAAAACCAGTCGGCCCTCAAGACTCCGACACCACCAGAGGTTAGAACATACCGCTATGTATCATGTTGTTGCTTCCGATTTAGATGGCACCCTGCTGTCACCTGACCACATACTGACGCCTTATACCAAAGAGACACTTAAGTTGCTGACGCAGCGTGATGTGCACTTTGTGTTTGCGACCGGCCGCCACCATATTGATGTGGCGCAAATCCGCGACAATCTGGAGATCAGTGCCTTTATGATAACCTCCAATGGCGCGCGCGTGCACAACACGGCTGGAGAGCTGATTTTCAGCCATAACCTCGATGCGGATATCGCCCGTGACTTGTACAATATCGAACACCACAATCCAGATATTCTGACCAACGTTTATTTGAATGACGAATGGTACATGAACCGCGAAAGCCCGGCGCAGGAAGAGTTCTTCCGCGAGTCGGTGTTCAAATATCAAGTGTTCGAACCGGCTTTACTGCCGACCGACGGGGTATGTAAGGTCTACTTTACCTGCGACGATCACGATAAGTTATTGATTTTGGAAGAGGCCATCAACGCGCGTTGGGGCGATCGGGTAAATGTCAGCTTCTCTTTCCCAACCTGTCTGGAAGTCATGGGCGGTGGTGTTTCCAAAGGCCACGCACTTGAGCAAGTCGCTAAAATCATTGGTTATTCATTGAAAGAATGTATCGCATTTGGCGATGGCATGAATGATTTGGAAATGCTCTCTATGTCGGGCAAGGGCTGCATTATGCGCGATGCTCATCAGCGCCTAAAAGATATGTTGCCGAATCTGGAAGTGATTGGTTCTAATGCTGATGACGCTGTGCCGCATTATTTGCGCAAGATGTTCTTAGGCTCTGATAAATAACGGGAAGTTATTGGCAAAGGGCTGATAGCTCAGTGAGTGAAGGGGTTACCGCACCCAGGGGCACTCCGGTGGCTTACACCACTACGACCCCAACGGCACGATTCCCCTTCATTTAACTTTGTAATCAGTCTGAGGGGGGACGATAACCCTTACCGTCCCCCCTTTTTGATTTCAGTTTTTAACTTCTGATTTTTAACTTCTGATTTTTAACTGACTGTAGCTAACTTACTGGTGCTGCCCCTGTTTTTGCAGGAATTGCACACCTTTATCTGGGAAATCGGTAAATACCCCGTCAACCCCAGCCTGATTGTAGATAATATCAAACAGCTGGTTCACGTCAGTGGCGTATTTAGGCAACTTGTCAGCACGGATGGTGAAAGGGTGAACCATCATATTGTTGGCATGTGCTTCTTTCACCATATTGGTCAGCTTGATGTTATTTGGCGTAGAAGTTTCAACCACCAGCATATGATAGTCAGGGCCGATACCGTCGGCATATTGCGCGACTTGCTTCATTGCTCCCGGCTTGAACATCCAGTCATAACTGTAATTAACCCACTTGCCATCAGGTTTCTGTTCGTAGGTCTCATTCCAGTCAGTATAAGCCACCAGTTGAACCAGTTTCAGGTTCATGCCCATCTTCGGTTCCAGCTCATTCTTGATACGTTTTAATTCATTGGCATCAAAGCATTGCAGATAGACTTTATCGGCTTTGGTGGTGTAACCATACTGTTTCAACACTTCCAACACCTTGGTGGAAATGTCTTTCCCTTCCTGTTTATGGAACCACGGCGCTTTGATTTCAGGATAGATGCCGATGTTCTTGCCGGTCGAATGATTCAGCCCCTGAACAAATTCAATCTCTTCCTGGAAGGTGTGCACACGGAAGTCAGCTTTGCCCATCGGGAAGCGGCCCGGATAGCTCTGTACTTTTTTACCCTCTTTATCAATATCAAAGCCTTCGGTAAATTTTAGTGACTTGATTTCCGGTAAAGTGAAGTCAATAGCGTAATAGCGGCCATCTTTACGTGCCCGATCAGGGAAGCGCTCAGCAACATCGGTCACGCGATCCAGATAATGGTCATGCAGAACCACCAACTCATTATCTTTAGTCATCACCAAGTCTTGTTCAAGATAATCAGCGCCTTGTGCATACGCCATGGCTTTGGCTGGCAGTGAGTGCTCAGGCAAATAGCCACTGGCTCCACGATGCGCGATAACCACTTTATCGGCTGATTTATCTTTGGCTACGGGGTCTGCCGCATGTGCCATGCTGGCGACTGAAGATGCCAGAATCATACTTGCTACCAGGGTTTTGATATGGGTTTTCATTGATATTGCTCCATTTATCAATTTCAGGGTATGAAAAAGGCTGTGTCGCTATTAATCCATAGATAACGGCACAGCCTGTAAGCTACTTAATCATTAGGATACAAATTTATTGATCCTATTTTTTATCCATCTCGGCCTGTCTTGCCAGTTCTTCGTGATGTTTTTTCTCGCTGAACATCACCACAATCAATAACAGAACCGCCAGGATACTACCGCCAATCATGACCATAAAGCCGCCGTCCCAACCGAAGTAGTCAACGGTGTAACCGACGATGGCACTGGCCGCGACCGAACCGCCCAGATAGCCGAACAAACCGGTGAAGCCTGCTGCGGTACCCGCTGCTTTTTTCGGTGCTAATTCAAGGGCATGTAAGCCAATTAACATCACCGGGCCGTAAATCAGGAAGCCGATGGTGATCATACAGGCCATATCGATGCCAGGATTACCCACTGGGTTTAGCCAGTAAACGATGGTTGCAATAGTCACCAGAGTCATAAAGAACACGCCGGTAGCACCACGGTTACCTTTAAACACTTTGTCAGACATCCAACCACACAGCAGCGTCCCTGGAATACCAGCGTATTCATACAGGAAATAAGCCCATGAGGATTTATCCAGCGCGAAGTGTTTTACTTCTTTCAGGTAGGTTGGTGACCAATCGAGGATGCCGTAACGCAGCAAATAAACAAAAACGTTAGCAATCGCGATATACCATAACAGCTTGTTTGGCAAAATGTATTGCATGAAGATTTGCTTCGCCGTCAGTTCTTCTTCTGCTTTATCGCTGTAGTCGTCCGGATAATCGTTTTTGTATTCTTCAATCGGAGGTAAGCCCACAGATTGTGGGGTGTCACGCATTAAACCAAAGACAATCAATGCCACCAAAATGGCACCGAACGCTGGCATATAGAGCGCGGCTTTCCAGTCGTTAAACCATGCCATACCTAGCAAGAACAGCAATGGCGGCAAGCCACCACCCACGTTATGGGCGCAGTTCCAGACAGAAACGATACTGCCGCGTTCTTTCTTCGACCACCAGTGCACCATGGTACGGCCACATGGCGGCCACCCCATACCCTGGAACCAGCCGCATAAGAACAACAGCACGAACATGACGGCGATACTGGATGTTGCCCAAGGCACAAAGCCCATAAACAGCATCACGGCTGCGGCGAGAATCAAACCGGCAGAGAGGAACACCCGTGGGTTAGACCGGTCAGAAACCGAACCCATGATGAATTTTGAGAAGCCGTAAGCAATAGAAATACCGGATAGCGCGAAGCCCAGATCCCCACGAGAGAACCCTTGTTCGATCAAATACGGCATGGCCAGAGTAAAGTTTTTACGCACCAAGTAGTAGGCTGCGTAACCGAAAAATATGCCCATGAAGATTTGCCAGCGTAAGCGGCGGTAAGTGGGGTCAACCTGGTCTGCGGGAAGCCGTGCCACATGTGGCGCGGGCTTAAAAATACTCAACATAAGTGCCTCCAATGGCTTTTTTGTAGTTTTTGACTCCGGTGTAGCCTGGTATCTACCCGTTTGTTAAGGGCTGCCGGTAGTTAAACGACTTACGTACTATCGTTTATACCCGTCATACTTCAAGCTGCATATGTGTTGGCTGCCTTCGTTCACCCCAGTCACTTACTTATGTAAGCTCCTCGAGACTCGCTCAGTTGCCGCCTTCATGTAGCTCGAATTATTTAGTGTATATGTTCCATAACGAGCGCCATGCTAGATAAATTCGCCAAACTTATCTGTGAGTAATGGCGCATTTGTTACAGTTATATGAAAGCGGTGGTAATTTTGAGCGATTGGTTAACATTTTGAAACTGGTAATGACAAATTACCTGTGACTTTGATCACAATCATGGTTTTTAAACACCATCTTGCTTTCGTTTTTCGTTCGTTTTTGTTCCTTATCAAACAATACCCATAAAGACTGTGGCTCAATAGACTCATAATTAGCCGCCAGGCGGCTGTCTGATAATGTGGGGTCTTTCATGACGAACAGTTCTCCTTACACAGAAACGGATGTCATCATCATTGGTGGTGGTGCGACCGGTGCCGGGATTGCCCGAGACTGCGCCCGACGGGGTTTGGCTTGTACGCTCTTGGAGCGGCACGATATTGCCACCGGCGCTACCGGCCGCAATCATGGCTTATTACACAGTGGCGCGCGTTATGCTGTGACTGATGGTGAGTCCGCGCGTGAATGTATTGAAGAAAACCGGATTCTCAAACGCATTGCCCGCCATTGTATTGAGCAAACCGATGGCCTGTTTATCACCTTGCCGGAAGACTCGCTGGAATATCAGCAGCAATTTATCGCGCGCTGTCAGGAAGCGGGGATCGAGGCTGAAGCCATTGATCCCAAACAAGCATTACGGCTCGAACCTGCCGCTAACCCCACGCTGATTGCGGCCGTGCGGGTACCTGATGGCACTGTTGACCCCTTCCGCTTAACTGCCGCCAATATGTTGGATGCCCGTGAGCACGGGGCTAATGTACTGACTTATCACGAAGTTATCGGCTTACTGCGCCACGGTGACCGGGTCAGTGGCGTGCGCGTTTTCGATCATAAAAATCAGCGACAATATGATATTCATGCGCAAATCGTCGTGAATGCGGCGGGGATCTGGGGGCAGCACATTGCCGAATACGCCGATCTTCGTATTCGCATGTTCCCCGCCAAAGGCGCACTGTTGATCCTGGGTCATCGGATCAACAACATGGTGATCAACCGCTGCCGTAAACCCGCAGATGCCGACATTCTGGTGCCGGGCGATACCATTTCACTGATTGGCACCACCTCCACTCATATTGAATACGATCAGATAGACAATATGGTTGTAACGGCACAAGAGGTGGATACCTTAATTCGCGAAGGCTCCAAGCTGTCGCCGCAACTGGCGCAAACGCGCATTTTGCGTGCTTATGCCGGGGTTCGACCGCTGGTTGCCAGTGATGATGATCCTTCAGGGCGTAATGTGAGTCGCGGCATTGTATTGCTCGATCACGCCAGCCGCGATGGGCTGGAAGGCTTTATCACCATCACCGGTGGCAAGTTGATGACCTACCGGCTGATGGCAGAATGGGCGACAGATAAAGTGTGTGAAAAGTTGGGCGTGACAGCGGCTTGCACCACGGCTCAAGAGCCACTGCCTGGTTCACAGCAATCAGCGGAGCAAACGCTCAGCAAAGTGATTTCTTTACCTGCCAGTATCCGTGGCTCGGCGGTTTATCGTCATGGTGACCGTGCGACACAGTTATTGGCAGGAAACCGTCTGGACAACAGTTTGGTGTGTGAATGTGAAGCGGTGACTGCTGGCGAAGTGCGCTATGCCATTGAATCATTGTCGGTTAATAACCTGCTGGATTTACGTCGTCGCACCCGGGTTGGCATGGGAACTTGTCAGGGTGAGCTTTGTGCTTGCCGCGCTGCGGGTTTACTCAGTCGCTTTAAAGTGACCACACCGCAGCAATCTCGTGAACAGCTTAGGCAGTTTTTGAATGAGCGCTGGAAAGGTGTGCGCCCGATAGCATGGGGTGACGCCTTGCGGGAAAGCGAGTTTACCCATTGGGTTTATCAAGGGCTTTGTGGCTTGGATGACAGCCCGAACACAGCCAATGTTCAGGAGAAACCAGATGAAATTTGATGTGATTATCATCGGTGGTGGATTAGCTGGGCTGGTGTGCGGTATCCGCCTCGCCGAACAAGGTAAATATTGCGCGATTGTCAGCGCCGGTCAAAATGCATTGCATTTCTCCTCTGGCTCTTTGGATCTATTGGCGAAATTACCTAATGGGCAGGCGGTCAGCCAGCCACTCTCAGCACTTGAAACGCTGGCGGAGTTAGCGCCGGAGCACCCTTACAGCAAGATGGGGCAAACAGGTCAGGTGGGTGAGTTGGCCCAACAAGCCGAGTCTCTGCTAAGCCGCTGCGGCCTGAGTCTGGTTGGCAGTGCGGCCAAAAATCACTTACGTCTGACACCGCTAGGCAACTGTCGACCTACATGGCTCAGCCCAGCGGATATTCCGGTTGCGCCATTAGAAGGCCCGTTACCCTGGCAAAAAGTGGCGGTGATTGGTATTGAAGGATTCCTCGATTTTCAGCCGCAGATGGTCGCCAGTGCCTTGCAGGAACAGGGTGTTGAAGTCACATCGGATTATCTGCATTTACCGGCGCTGGACCGTTTACGCGATAACCCTAGCGAATTTCGCGCGGTGAATATTGCGCGTGTATTGGACTTACCCGAAAACTTGCAACCGCTGGCCGATGAGCTGGCGCGTCTATCATCAACGGCGGAAATGATTCTACTGCCTGCCTGTATCGGTCTTGATGAGTCAGCCCCCTTAGAGGCACTACGCGCGGCGGTAGGTAAACCGATTCAATTGTTGCCCACACTACCGCCGTCATTACTCGGCATGCGCCTACATCAAGCTTTGCGCCACCGTTTCCAACAATTAGGCGGTATTGTCATGCCGGGGGATGCGGTATTGCGTGCTGAACTGGTGGGGAACCGAATTACCGGGCTGTATAGCCGTAATCATGGTGATATTCCACTGCGTGCGGCTCAGATGGTGCTGGCGAGTGGCAGTTTTTTCAGTAATGGGCTGGTAGCAACCTTTGAGCACGTCTACGAGCCAATACTGGATCTGGATATTTTATCGCTACCCAACCGCGCAGATTGGAGCAACAGCAATATGTTTGCGCCGCAACCTTATCTGCAATTTGGCGTCAACACCGATAACCGGCTACGGGCGCTGCGTGGGGGAGTAGCACTGGATAACCTGCATGTTATTGGCGCGGTGCTCGGAGGATATGATCCGCTGCAACAGGGCTGTGGCGCAGGCGTTTCTCTCACCAGTGCCTTGTTTGTGGCAGAGCAGATTGTCAGCGCTATGGAGGTGACATTATGACGTGGTTACCACAGCACGAAGACACTCAGGATACACATTTGGCACGGGATAAGAGTTTTGAAAGTTGTATCAAATGCACGGTATGCACCACTTATTGCCCGGTAGCGAAAGTTAACCCACTTTATCCGGGGCCAAAACAAGCTGGCCCTGATGGTGAGCGGCTGCGCCTAAAAGATCCGGCATTATATGATGACGCACTGAAGTATTGTACTAACTGTAAACGTTGCGAAGTGGCCTGCCCGTCAGATGTCAAAATTGGCGACATCATCCAACGCGCGAAAGCCAGTTACAGCAGTAATAAGCCTAAGCTGCGCGATGCTATCCTCAGTCACACCGATATCATGGGGACTCTATCAACGCCATTTGCTCCGGTCATCAATGCGGTCACGGGTTTAAAGCCGGTGCGGGTCTTGCTAGATAAAGCGCTGAAAATTGACCATCGACGTGAGTTACCAAAATACTCGTTTGGCACATTCCGCCGCTGGTATCGCAAACAAGCTGAGAAACAGCAGCAATATGCCGAGCAGGTGGCGTTTTTCCATGGTTGTTTTGTTAACTACAACCATCCGCAATTGGGCAAAGATTTAGTCAGTGTATTCAATGCGATGAATATCGGCGTTCAATTACTTAAACGCGAGAAATGCTGCGGTGTACCGCTGATTGCAAATGGATTTATCGAACAGGCGAAAAAACAGGCGCGGGTGAATCTGGAGTCACTGACTGATGCTGTGATTGATCGGGATATTCCGGTGGTCGCCACCTCATCAAGCTGTACTTTTACGTTGCGCGATGAATATCCACACTTGCTAGATGTCGATACCGCACCAGTGCGCGACAGAGTGGAATTGGCGACTCGCTACCTTTACCGATTATTGGATCAAGGGCGCGAATTACCGTTAAAACCGTTGCTCTCAAACCAAAATAAACCGCTGCGCATTGCCTATCACACACCTTGCCATATGGAAAAAATGGGCTGGACGGCTTATACCTTGGCGTTATTACAGCGCATTCCGGGTATTGAGCTGGTGGTATTGGACTCCCAATGTTGCGGGATTGCCGGAACATATGGTTTTAAATCAGAGAACTACGCGACATCACAAGGGATTGGCGCATCGTTATTCCAACAAATCGAAGAAAGCGGTGTTGATTTGGTGATTACCGACTGCGAAACCTGTAAATGGCAGATAGAAATGTCGACCAGCAAGAAGTGCGAGCATCCGATTACTTTATTGGCACAAGCACTAAATCCCCTTTGTCCTTGAAGCCACAGGGGTGTTAGCTGCGCGCACTCACCCGAATCACTGACTGGTGTCAGCTCATCGGGATTTGTTTGCTGGCTGCCTACCTGTGGTTTCAATGACCTTGTGGATTTTCTTTTGTCCTTGAAGGGGTTACCAATAACCTCCTTCAAGGAATTCTATTTCAGCTTCAAGGTGCTGATAATGGATTCAGCTTCTGTTTGTGCTTGCTGCTGATTGTCGGCTGGCAGAGTAATTTGTATTGTCATCAAATGGTTATCAACTTGACCCATCAACACGGATGAATAGGCTTTCTGACCACCGCTGGTAATAATACTATCCAATTGCTGGAAAGGATGCCCATCGACCTTAATCGCTTTATTTGTCACGACCTGTAGATTGGCATCGCGGGCACGCTGCTGCTCGGCCAGGCGGTCAGTCAACACATTCAAAGCTTCATTGGTATCATCACCTAAAATCACGATAACCGCTTTATCGCCAGTTTTGTTGGCATAAACGTGCATGTTGTTAGCCTGACTACCCATTTTCCCGCTTTGGTCAGATAAATCTGCTGGCAAACTAAATGCGACTTTACCTTCCAACAAGCTGACTGGCTGGCCCACATTGTTATCGCTGCCGCTATCGCAGGCACTTAATCCTACAACCAGTAGGCCAACAGCAAGAAACTTGGTTATTTTATGCATGGGAATCCCTTATCAATGATGAATAGCATTATCGCACCTTATTCAGACGCTAAAAGCAATCTATTGTTCAGCGGTGTTCGCCTGCATTAGCGTTTGCTGCTCGGTCTTCCGGGCAAAGTATTTCAGCAATACATTGAGCATCATACCATAAGCAGGCAAGAAAAATAGCATGCAAATCAGTAGCTTAAAGCTATAATCTACCAAGGCGATTTCCACCCAGTTTGCCGCCATAAAAGGATCAGAACTGCGATAGAAAGCAATAAAGAAGAACGCCATGGTGTCGCTGATATTGCCAAAGAACATGGCGGCGGTTGGGGCAACCCACCATGCACTGCGCTGACGAAGGCGGTTAAATACTTGAACATCAAGAATTTGACCCAGCACATAGGCCATAAAGCTGGCAGCGGCGATGCGCGCAACAAACAGATTAAAGCTGCTCAATGCCGGGAACCCTTGCCAGCTTCCCTGATAGAACAGGGCTGAAATCAGATACGAAATAAGTAAAGCAGGCACCATGACGGACAGAATAATCCGGCGCGCCAAGGGAGCACCAAAAATCCGCACGGTCAGGTCGGTAGCTAAAAAGATAAACGGAAAGGTAAAAGCCCCCCACGTAGTGTGAAAACCGAAGATAGATATCGGTAATTGCACCAGATAGTTGCTGGAGGTGATGATGACAATATGGAATAGCGACAGCCATACCAAAGCGGTCATCCGCTGTTGGGCAGTAAACGAAAACATAAATGTGACCTTTTTGGTTATTGGGGTGAGGGAACCCAAACATAATGTGCCGCAATTTCTGCGACGCGCGGCATAATACGCGTTTGCGCAACGAATGCAATGGTTAATTTTAGCGCAAACGATGGCCTTTTCACGAAAGCGATTGTGCCACTTGCACCTAAAAACCGGCGGAGTAAACTATCTCGCTTCGTAAGCCTGCTTACATTTTTGCTATTAGCCTGTTGACTGACACACAAGAGAACCGCAATGACCGATATTTTTGCCAATCCGGATAAAACACTCGATGCCCTGGGTTTGCGCTGCCCCGAGCCAGTGATGATGGTGCGTAAAACCGTCCGGCATATGGAGGACGGTCAAACTCTGCTTATTATTGCTGACGATCCCGCCACAACCCGTGACATTCCCGGTTTTTGCCGCTTTATGGACCATCAGTTGCTGGCACAAGATACCGGGCAGACGCCTTACCGCTATCTGGTCAAAAAAGGGGCAAAAGCGGAGTAGAAAACCGCTTTGCCCTTGTCGTCAAATATCCCGCTTGCGCAATAACCTCAGCGCGTTTGCTGTCACCAAGGCGGTTGCGCCAGAGTCGGCTAATACGGCTAGCCATAAACCGGTCAAACCCAGCAATGTGGTCACCAGGAAAATACCTTTTAGCCCTAATGCGATAGTAATATTTTGGCGAATATTGGCGTTGGCAGCTCGTGATAACAAAATGATTTCCGCCAGCCCGGTCAGTCGATTATGAGTCAATGCCGCATCGGCTGTTTCCAAGGCCACATCAGTGCCGCTGCCCATCGCAATGCCGATGCTAGCCGCTTTCATGGCGGGAGCATCATTAATGCCATCGCCAACCATCATTGTCGGGTGTGTTGCATTCAGTGTCATAACTGCCCGCACTTTATCAGCCGGTAACAACCCTGCGCGGTAATCAATTCCCAGTTCACCGGCAATGGCCGCCGCTGCACGAGGGTTATCACCCGTTAACATCACACCTTGAATCCCCAGCTTTTTCAGGGCATCAATGGCTTGTTTGGCATCGGTATGTAAAGTGTCTCGCAGCGCCACGACACCAATAAATTTCTCATTTTCCAGCACGGCGACAGCTGTTTTGCCACTACTTTCCAGCTCATCGAACTGCGCGAGCCATTCGGCGGTTAATAACTCTGGCGATATTTTACTGGGTGCGCTGACTCGAACTACTAACCCGTTAACTCTGCCTTCAACGCCAATGCCAGCCAGCGCACGCCGTTCTTCGGCGAGTGGCAGCATCGGGGTATTTTGCTGCGCTCGCTGCATGATCGCGACAGCCAGAGGATGGTGTGAACCTGCTTCGACCGCTGCGGCCAGTGACAACAGGCGAGTTTCACTCACACCAGAGATGGGCAGGATATCAGTGACTTGTGGCTTACCTTCAGTCAGCGTGCCGGTTTTATCAAATGCGACAGTTTGAATGCGGCCAAGCTGCTCAAGCGCCGCACCACCTTTAATCAATGCTCCGCGCCGCGTTGCCGCAGCCAGTGCCGAGGTGATGGCTGCCGGAGTGGAAATAACTAATGCGCATGGGCAGCCAATCAGCAGTAGTGTCAGGCCACGATAAATCCAGGTATCCCAAGGCTCGGCGAAAGCCAAAGGCGGAACCAGCATCACCAGTGCCGAGAGAAGCATAATGGCGGGTGTATAAATGCGACTGAAACGGTCAATAAAACGCTCAATAGGCGCTCGACGTTCTTCTGCTAATTCAATGAGTTGTAGAATACGGTCAATGGCGTTATTACCCGGTTCAGAGATAACGCGCATTTCGGTAGCACGGTCGACCGATAAACTCCCAGCCGCGACTTTTTCACCTTGCACGCGTTCAACAGGAACAGATTCGCCAGTGAGAGCACTTTCATCGAAACTGGCGAATGGAGTCATTAATTCAGCATCAGCGGGCAAGCGACCCCCTGGTGAGACTTCAATGATATCGCCAGGGCGCAAGCTGGCAACGGAAACCTGTCGCCGTTCACCCTCTTTGAGTAGTAAGGCTTCTTCAGGAACTAACGCCATTAGTGCTGTCACGCCACGGCGTGCGCGGTTTGCTGCATAGGATTCGAGTAACTCGCCGACCATAAACAGCAGCAATACCATTGCCGCTTCAGCGGTTGCGCCAATAAACATCGCGCCAATAGCCGCGACGCTCATCAAGGTTTCAATCGCAAATGGTGTGCCGGAGCGAATAAGTTTCCAGGCTTTAGTGACAATCGGAATCAACCCGACAATTGTAGTCACGGTAAAGGCTAATTCGCTCAGCTCTATACTGAATAAAGAGATTCCCCAACTGAGGAGCATCAGCGTGGTTAATAATGCAATTGGTAGATATTCGCGAAAACGTGACTCTGACTCAGTGTTTTTGCCCGCGCCAGGGGATTGAGTATCGATCAGACTGAACCCTGCCTGTATGACGGCCTGCTGAACTTGGAGACGAATGTCTGAACGGGCATCGACGACCAGTTTTTCTGTAGCAAACAGAACTTTTACATTTTCAATTCCGACCAGGTTACTGACTGCATTTTCAATTTTACGTGCGCAGCTTGGGCAATCCATCCCTTTCACTTGCCAACTAAAATGCTGGCTACCCGCGGGTGTTGCGTTAGCTAGCCTGTCGCTTTCCTCATCGCCGTCATCGGTATGGCTGCTCTGACTACAGCATCCCCCCTCCTGGTGTGAATGCTCACTCACTGAATTCGAGCTGTCATGACTTATATTGGCAGCGGGCTGGCTGCTGCAACCTGTTTGTTTTTTCGCATGATCATGACCACAGCCACAGTGACTTTGTGTCTCTGTTGAGTGTCGATGTTCGGAATGTGAATGCATGGTACCTCCTGGACAGAATGTAAAAGGTATACAGGATTTTGCCGGTATGGTTGCACTCTACACCTTGGAGTCAACTCCAGAGTCAAGAGGGTAAATGAGAATAATTACTAAGCGGGGTTGATGCCAAGATAAGGGTATAACGAAAAGGAACGCATGCTGCGTTTGATATTCAGGCTCCATCCTTGGAACCCTATGGTTGCATTACTATTGCAAAAGATAACTTGGCAAAATAGCATTTCGAAAAAGAGAAATTAAAAAATTATGTTGTACAGTAATAGGTTAGTTACAAGTATAGCGACCTGACAATTAGAAAGTGCCCGACAAAATAGCATCCAGCGACGATGGCATCTGAAGCCCGGAAAGAAAAACGATAGCGGTTTAGCAGCCAGATGGTGTGGGATACCAACAATAGCACCGTCCCGGTCAGCAATGAGAAGCTCATGTCTGTGCTACGCGCAAAGTATTGTTCGCCTGCCATCCATACCATAAGCAATGTCATTCCGACGAAAGCAACCACAGGCCAGCGCATTTCATCCAGCCGAGTCCAGATTGTGGCTAACAGCAATGCACCCACAATAATGAGTACCAAGGGAAGCGGCCAGAATAGGGTGAATGTCATCTGGCTGGCAAAACTGATGGTATACAGTAAATGAGAGAGGAAGAATGCACCCAGAGCATAAAGTAAGCGCTCACTGGGTAGCAGCAATAAGGCGTCAGCAACCAGTGTTGCCAATAGGCCTAAAACAATCAGATAGCCCGCAGGGCCAAGAATAGGTGCTTGCCATGCAAGTAACAGCAACAGTAACAGAGTGACGGGTTTGAATACCCAGCGTTGCCAGCGTGGGCCTCGGTAAGTTGCATCAACAAACAACCAACCAGAAAAGAATACAGCAAGGAATGGCCAGCTCATTATTTATCCTTTTTTCTATACAGGTTTCAGTGAAAATACCTGTGTTGTAATGATAATCCGCAATGCCAACAACTCTGATAATACATTAATTAAGTGTAAGGGATGGAACACAAGAGTGATAGCAACACTACAGTGAATTGCATGATTTGTGCCACTTAATGCGTAGTAGTGCGCATAATCAGGTTTAGTGGAGAGGTCGGCCAGTTGAAGTCTTGGTCTTGTCCGGCCCACATGTTATGTTAACGCCGATTTCCGTTCGCTAAATCAAGGGATAGAGGCAATAGCACATGGCCAATGAACAGTTGCTTTATCGCATTCAGTTTATAAATAACGGCAAGAATTATCAGCTCTATGTCCGAGAAGTCGGCCCAAGTGCTTTGTTTGGGTTTATTGAAATTGCTGATTTTGTCTTTGATAGTCAATCGACCTTGCTGGTTGACCCCTCCACAGAAAAATTGAAGACAGAATTTTCCGGTGTTAACCGTAGCTATATCCCCCTTCATTCAGTGATTCGCATTGACGCAGTAACTGAAAAGGGCAGCGCCCGAATCTCCGAACTGGGCAGTAACGTGATGAGCTTCCCTTATCTGCCGGGTAATAAACCTTAAATCCCTCTTCAGAGTGAGATTTAGTGGGTAAGATTATGATGAATAAACCTCCATTATTATTTATTGCCGTGGTGGTATTGATTGTGGTGCTGGCAACACGTCAGTACTGGCAGAAGAAACGGCAAGATGCGGAAAATGACCGCTCACCTGTACGTAGTTTACAAGTTGAAGTTATCGATAAACGTGAGGTTTTAGCCCCCAATCGTCGTTCACGGCAGCGTGAAGAGATTGTGGCAGAAGAAAAACGCTATGAAGTTTATTTTCAACCGTTGCTGAGCGGGGTGGAAGTAAAAAAGAGCAATGAAATCAAAATAGTACTTCCACAGCAGGAATATAATCGTATCGAGCAAGGCGCAAAGGGCACTCTACGCCTTCAAGGGACTCGCTATATTAGCTTTGCCCCAAATTCAGTCGCTAAATAACCTGTCGCCGTAACAGAAATATATGTAGCGACAGTGGGTATTATTTTTTAGGTAGTGGCGGTTGTTTCTTTTGCCAGGCCAACAGCTCGAAAACCCCGAATACAAAAATTTTAAATTGTTGTAATCCACTGATTGGCTGGTCTTTGGGCTGCGTGGATTTAAGTAATATCAGTTGTAATCCATGCATCAAGACCATGAAGATCATAGCGACATCAATAAAATATCTCAAAGGCTTAGGGAACGGCTGGAATAGATTCAGTAGTAGGAAAAACCATACCCCTAACATCAATAACCGGCCGATATTAATCCACATGATGTTGCTCCTGTTCTTCAACTGATACCCGGTCTTGGGGAACATCTTTGTTACGAATATAGAGGCGGTAGGCAACCTGCCCGGCAATTTTCTCTCGATGTAACTGCCAACTGGCAGGGACATCTGCGGCGGCACTTTCGGCCTCTGCTTCAACATAAATCCAGGCATCAGCTGTCAACCAGTTGAATTGCTCTAATAAATTGACTGTTTCCGCCAGCAAACCTTTACGAAAAGGGGGATCAAGGAAAACCAGATCAAAAGGCTGCCCTGGCTGGGCTAACCATTGTAAAGAGTTGGTATTGACCACTTGGCCATTGTCGGCACTCAATAACGCCAGGTTATTGCTCAATTGCTTAGCGACATGTCTGTCAGCTTCTAACAGAACGGTAAAGCCGGCATAGCGGGATAGTGCCTCCAGCCCTAAGGCACCGCTGCCCGCAAAGCAATCCAGGCATCGGGCACCTTGAATCATGGGGGCGAGCCAGTTGAATAGGGTTTCTCTGACACGGTCGGTGGTAGGGCGTAGCCCAGGGCTAACCGGCACCGGTAATTTGCGCCCACGCCATTTACCGCCGATGATGCGGATTTGGCCTGCCGACTGTTGTGGCGCTTGTTTTGCCGTTGTTATAGATCGCTCGGTAGTAGATCGCTTTGCTAAAGGTCGCTTTGCCATAGATTGCTTTGCTTGAAAATTGGCCAGTATTGCAGCACTGAATATAAAAGTTAACCCTCATTCTACCTATGTGTGCAGTGTGGGGGAAACGTTAAACCTTTGTTGATTGAATTCACAATAGAAAGCAGCATCGTGTGCGTGTTGCTGTTCAGGGGAAAGTGATAGACTTGCGAACTATTATCTTATTTATGCAAACCCAAAGTAATTAGAGTCCAAAAATGGCAAAAGAAAAAAAACGTGGATTTTTTTCCTGGCTGGGCTTAGGCCGTCAGAATGAAGAACACACCGCAGAGCCATTGGCTACTGAGAAAGAAGAGACGGCTGAGCAAGTTGTTGAAAATCCAGCTATTGAAGAGCAGGTTCTCAGCGAAAAACAGGCTGAAATAGCGCCCGATAACACCTCTGTCGAGGCAGAAGCACGCGAGTCTGTGGCTGAGCATTCTACACTGGCGCCAGGTGAATGGGATAGCACCGCGATCAGTGAAGTCGCGGCTGAAACCTTGCCGGAAGTCGGGGCGGAACCGGCTGCGCAATCAGTTGAAGAGCCTATAAATTTCGCTGAAGATCCGCAGTATTTACAGCATCATTTCTCACAAAATCACGATGATAAAGACAAGGTTGACTCATGGGATGAAGGCACCGTCAGTGCGCCAGAATTACCGTTGACGGAACACCATGTCGTTATTGATACACCAGCACCGCAAGCTATTGTGGAAGAGTCTCAGGCTGAGGTTATTGAAGAACCGGTTGTTCTTGAAGAAGAAATTGAAGCTGAAGAGGAAGTCGTAGCGGTTGTGGCTCAAGAACAAGAGCGGCCAACCAAAGAAGGCTTTTTTGCCCGTTTAAAACGCAGCTTAATCAAAACCAAGCAGAATCTTGGCTCCGGTTTTATGGGGTTGTTCAGCGGTAAGAAAATCGACGACGATCTGTTTGAAGAACTGGAAGAACAGCTCCTGATCGCCGACGTTGGCGTCGAAACAACCCGTAAAATTATTACCTCTCTGACAGAACATGCCAGCCGTAAGCAACTAAAAGATGCTGAAGCTCTGTATGGCAAGCTCAAAGAGGAAATGTCTGAAATTTTGTCCAAAGTAGATAAGCCATTGGATGTCAGTGGTAAAAATCCGTTTGTCATCTTAATGGTTGGCGTCAATGGGGTGGGTAAAACAACCACCATCGGTAAGTTGGCACGCCAATTCCAAGCTGAAGGGAAATCCGTCATGCTGGCTGCGGGTGATACTTTCCGTGCAGCGGCAGTAGAGCAGCTACAAGTCTGGGGTGATCGCAACAAGATTGCTGTCGTCGCACAGCATACTGGTGCAGACTCAGCGTCAGTTATTTTCGATGCTATTCAGGCTGCTAAAGCGCGTGGTATCGACGTGTTGTTGGCTGATACTGCCGGGCGTTTGCAAAATAAAGCCCATTTGATGGAAGAGCTGAAGAAGATTGTCCGAGTGATGAAAAAGCTGGACGGCGATGCCCCTCATGAGGTTATGCTGACGTTGGATGCCAGTACCGGACAAAATGCGGTTAGTCAGGCAAAACTGTTTAATGAAGCAGTAGGTCTGACCGGAATCACTCTGACTAAACTTGATGGTACCGCTAAGGGCGGGGTGATTTTTGCCATCGCAGATCAGTTCGGTATCCCAATCCGTTATATCGGTGTTGGGGAAGGTATAGAGGATTTACGGCCATTTAAGGCTGACGATTTTATTGAGGCTCTTTTTGCCCGAGAGGATTAATACGGATGATTCGCTTTGAACAGGTCAGTAAAGCTTATCTGGGCGGACGACAGGCGCTGCAAGGGGTAGATTTTCATCTGCGTCCGGCGGAAATGGCGTTTTTGACCGGCCATTCCGGTGCAGGGAAAAGTACTCTGCTGAAACTGATTTGTGGCATTGAGCGCCCCAGTGCCGGCCATATCTGGTTTGGTGGTCATGACATCAGCCGCCTGAAAAACCGCGAAGTGCCTTTTTTGCGCCGCCAGATCGGGATGATCTTCCAAGATCACCATTTGCTGTTGGACAGAACGGTATATGACAATGTCGCTATGCCATTGATTATTGCTGGTGCCAGTACCGAAGATATTCGCCGCAGGGTGTCAGCTGCGCTGGATAAAGTCGGGTTATTGGATAAAGCAAAGAATTTCCCAATTCAGCTTTCTGGTGGTGAGCAACAGCGTGTCGGTATTGCTCGCGCGGTGGTAAACAAGCCGGCGGTATTACTGGCAGATGAACCGACTGGTAACCTGGATGATGCATTATCAGAAGGTATTTTGCGTTTGTTTGAAGAATTTAACCGTGTGGGCGTTACTGTATTAATGGCAACCCACGACACGTCGTTAATTGCCCGGCGTCGCTACCCGATTCTGACATTAAGTCAGGGGCGGATGTCAGGAGCGCATCATGGCGAATAATAGTGCTGCGCAGAAAGCAAAAACCAAGGCACTGAAAGGCGGCTGGCGCGAGCAGTGGCGCTATTCGTGGGTCAATGCTATTGCCGATATGATGCGCCAACCATTGGCGACATTGTTAACCGTGATGGTGATTGCCATCTCACTGACCTTGCCAAGCGTGTGTTATATCGTGTGGAAAAACGTCAGTCAGGCGGCGGATCAATGGTATCCAACCCCGCAATTGACGGTCTATCTGGATAAAGCGCTGGATGATAACGCGGCTGAAAATGTCGTGACTACGCTGAAAACAGAAGCCGGAGTGGAGAAAGTTAATTATCTGTCGCGGGAAGAAGCGATGGGTGAGTTCCGCAACTGGTCTGGTTTTGGCGGTGCTCTGGATATGTTGGAAGAAAACCCGTTGCCCGCCGTGGCCATCATCACGCCTAAGCTGGATTTCCAAAGCTCTGGTACCCTCGATACTCTGCGCGACCGGGTGAGTAAGGTTGAAGGGGTAGCGGAAGTTCGTATGGATGACAGCTGGTTTGCTCGTTTAGCGGCATTAACCGGCTTGGTTGGACAAGTTGCGGCCATGATTGGTGTATTGATGGTGGTTGCCGTATTCCTGGTTATTGGTAACAGTGTACGTCTGAGTATCTTTAGCCGCCGTGATACAATCAATGTCATGAAGCTGATCGGTGCAACCGATGGGTTTATTCTGCGGCCATTCCTGAATGGTGGCGCGATGCTGGGCTTTGGTGGTGCGGTGTTATCACTGATTCTCTCAGAAGCGCTGGTATGGAAGCTAGGCTCCGTTGTGACGCAGGTAGCAACGGTGTTTGGCACCAGCTTTACCCTACATGGTTTGAGCTGGGATGAATGCCTGTTGTTGGTATTAATCTCGGCGATGATCGGCTGGATCGCCGCCTGGCTGGCAACGGTTCAACATTTACGCCGATTTACACCGCAGTAAAAAATGTTTGTTATACTCTTTCCCTGCGGTGTTCATTTGAGGCAGGGAAAGAGGTATTGTGGGCCGCTTAATCCCATTGAATCTGCCTGAAACGCACAACAGGTGATCTGCTAAGATCAGCGGTAGAAAATGTGATCCAGTTTGAACTTTTATGGCAATAATCGGTCGAACAACACAGTGAAATGATAAGGTGCCCAGCGCTTGAATCTGCTTAAGCAGATGCTAAAATATCGGCGTTGAGAGAAATCTGCACTATTTAATATGCCCAATAGACTTCAAGTAGCAGGAAGGCGGCAAGTAAGAAAATCACGATGAATTTACATCAGTAAGTGATTCGGGTGAACGCAAGCAGCCAACAAACCTGCGGTTTGAAATATGACGGGTATAAACATGCAATGAGAGGGTTTCGAATGACCAAAGAAATGCAAACTTTAGCCTTAGTACCCCAAGGTAGTCTGGAAGCCTATATTCGGGCTGCCAATGCCTATCCAATGCTGACAGCAGAGGAAGAGCGGGAACTGGCTGAACGGCTGCATTACCAGGGCGATCTGGAGGCGGCTAAACAGCTAATCCTGTCTCACCTGCGCTTTGTTGCTCATGTTGCCCGTAACTATTCCGGTTATGGTTTGCCACAGGCTGACCTTATTCAGGAAGGTAATATTGGCTTGATGAAAGCAGTTCGCCGTTTTAACCCTGAAGTTGGGGTGCGTCTGGTGTCCTTCGCGGTACACTGGATCAAAGCAGAAATTCATGAATATGTTCTGCGTAACTGGCGGATTGTTAAAGTTGCGACCACTAAAGCTCAGCGTAAATTGTTCTTTAACCTGCGGAAAACTAAGCAGCGTCTGGGCTGGTTCAATCAGGATGAAGTCGAGCTGGTTGCCAAAGAACTGGGTGTGACCAGTAAAGATGTTCGCGAGATGGAGTCACGCATGTCTGCGCAAGACATGACTTTTGATCCAACTCCAGATGATGAAGTACGTGATGGTCAATCTATGGCTCCTGTCCTGTATTTGCAGGATAAAACCTCAGACTTTGCCGATGGCATCGAAGAGGATAACTGGGATAACCATGCGGCAGACAAATTGACATATGCCTTGGAAGGGCTGGACGAGCGGAGTCAGCATATTATCCGTGCTCGTTGGCTGGACGATGACAACAAGTCAACGCTGCAGGAGCTGGCTGATCAGTACGGCGTATCTGCTGAGCGTGTTCGTCAGCTTGAAAAGAATGCGATGAAAAAATTACGTATGGCGATTGAAGCCTAATACAGCGAGATAACGCTGTGTGATCCGAAGAAAGGGCGATACTCATATCGCCCTTTTGCTTTTTTGATGTTTACTGCCAAAAAGCCTACCAAAACCTACCGTTGCCAGCCTTGTTTATTGCGGCTAAAACCACAGGCCAGCATAAAGCTACCCATTGCTTCGTAGTTTGCGGCTACCACTTGCTTATCACTCAGATACCACTGTTGAATGGTGGGTAACTGCCGCAACGTTTCTTCAATAAGATAAAGCCCTACCCCACGCCGGCGCGTCACTTCCCTGACATATAAATCCTCAAGCTCGGCCTGTTGGCCATCCACCATGACTTTCACTGCGCCGAGTAAACGCTCATTGAATCGCGCTGCAAAGAGTGGTTTGCCGTCATTAATCCATTGCAGCCAAGTGGTTTGTTGCTGTTCGGGCCAAATTTTAGCTAAATCGATAAGATCCTGATGAGTAAGGTTTGTTAAACGTTCAATAGTCAGTTTCATCGTCAATAGACCACAAAGAAGCAAGGGTTATAGGGCTGTGGTTTATTGTACTAGATCACAGGTCAGAGCGTTGTGTAAGTTTTTCTGTACGTTCATGGGGGAAAATGTTTTTTCGTTACTGCATTTTCCGAGTTTTAACAGAGTAAACGATCACATAACCAGCACAACTCACTAGCATTTGCGCAAAACCCATTCAATTTAATCCTAATTTTATGCTGTTTACACCGCTTGTTTCTGCTTGTCTCAGTTGATTTGCAGCATAAAAATCCTGTTTAATGGCATGAAAAATAAAGTCTTATTAGAAAAAAGCATCACTTTTGAGACTAAATCATTATTACTTATGAATAAAACGTTACGGCGCTATAAAACGTTAAGACCAACACAACAAGCACGTTCACAACGACAGATGGGGAATTCGCGGATGAAATTAACAAAAGGTAAAGTGTTGCTGGCGGGGTGTATAGCAATGGCGATGAGCCATTCTGTGCTGGCGAAAGACATTAAAGTTGCCATTGTTGGCGCGATGTCCGGCCCGGTTGCCCAATATGGTGACATGGAATTTACCGGTGCACGTCAGGCTATTGCTGATATCAATGCCAAAGGCGGAATTAAAGGCGATAAACTGGTCGGCGTGGAATACGATGATGCCTGCGACCCGAAACAAGCCGTAGCTGTTGCTAACAAAGTAATTAACGATGGTATTCGTTACGTTATCGGCCACCTGTGCTCCTCTTCAACTCAGCCTGCTTCAGATATTTATGAAGATGAAGGCGTGATTATGATCACCCCTGCTGCGACCAATGCTGATCTAACCACTCGTGGTTACAAAATGATTATGCGAACCACTGGTCTGGACTCGGATCAAGGCCCAACTGCGGCTAAATATATTCTTGAAACCATCAAACCAAAACGCATTGCTGTGGTACATGATAAGCAGCAATACGGTGAAGGTTTGGCGCGCTCGGTGCGTGATAGTTTGAAAAAACAAGGCACAGAACCTGTGTTGTTTGAAGGTGTAACCGCAGGTGATAAAGATTTCTCTACCTTGGTGGCTCGTCTCAAGAAAGAGAACGTCGATTTTGTTTATTTCGGCGGTTACTACCCAGAGATGGGGCAAATCCTACGTCAGGCTAAGCAGGCTGGCTTGACAGCACGCTTTATGGGCCCAGAGGGCGTTGGTAACTCCTCACTGTCTAATATCGCTGGTGATGCTTCTGAAGGCATGCTGGTGACTTTGCCAAAACGTTATGATCAGGTTCCTGCTAACCAACCTATCGTTGATGCGCTGAAAGCGAAGAAACTGGACCCAACTGGCCCGTTCGTTTGGACAACCTATGCCGCACTGCAATCGCTGACCACCGCGATGGAACGTAGTGGCAGTCAGGAACCTGCTGATTTGGTCAAAGATCTGAAAACTGGTAAGCCGGTGGAAACAGTGATGGGGCCATTGAGCTGGGATGAAAAAGGCGATCTGAAAGGGTTTGAATTCGGTATTTTTGAATGGCATGCGGATGGGTCATCAACCGCAGTCAAATAATATTAGAATCAATAAGTTATAGGGTTGTTGTTGCAGCAATTCGGCCCCTTTTACCAACTGCATCCCCCCACGTTCCGGGGGGATTTTTCCTTACTGCACACAGTAGATTAGGTGTAGTTGGCTAGGGCAGCCAGGCAAGTGAATCAAAGGGTTAGGGTATGTCAGAGCAGTTTCTTTATTTCCTGCAACAGATGTTCAACGGAGTGACGTTGGGCAGCACTTATGCGCTGATCGCCATCGGTTACACCATGGTGTACGGCATTATCGGCATGATCAACTTCGCTCACGGCGAAGTGTATATGATCAGCAGCTATGTCTCCTTTATCGTGATCGCCGCATTGATGATGGTGGGGATTGATGCCAGTTGGTTATTGATAGGCTCTGCTTTTCTCGTCTCAATTGTCATTGCCAGTACTTATGGTTGGAGTATTGAGCGAGTTGCGTATAAACCGGTTCGCAGCTCTAAACGCTTGATCGCGCTGATCTCGGCGATCGGGATGTCTATCTTTCTGCAAAACTACGTTAGCCTTAACCAAGGTTCGCGGGATCTGGCGTTACCAAGTTTGGTGACCGGCCAGTGGACACTAGCAGAAACGAATGGCTTTGCCGCAACCATTAGCACCATGCAGTTGACCATTTGGATAGTGACCTTCCTGGCAATGTTGGCGCTGACACTCTTTATCCGTTATTCCCGTATGGGGCGCGCTTGCCGTGCCTGTGCTGAAGATTTAAAAATGGCCAGTTTGCTGGGCATTAATACTGACCGTGTTATCTCGCTGACTTTCGTAATCGGTGCGCTGATGGCCGCTGTCGCTGGGGTCTTGTTGGGGCAGTTTTATGGTGTCATTAACCCATACATTGGCTTTATGGCCGGCATGAAAGCGTTCACCGCCGCTGTACTTGGTGGTATCGGCAGCATTCCGGGCGCGATGATCGGTGGCTTGATTCTGGGGATCGCGGAAGCATTAACTTCTGCTTATCTCAGCACAGAATACAAAGATGCAGTTTCATTCGCACTGTTGATTGTTGTGCTATTAGTGATGCCTACCGGGATTTTAGGCCGTCCGGAGGTTGAAAAAGTATGAAACAACTCAATTTCCTTAACGCCATTATTTCCAGTTTTGTTTTGCTCGTCCTCGCCTCGTTTGTGATGGGATTGCAGTTGCAATTAGACGGCACCAAACTCATTGTACAAGGAGCCTCAGAAGTGCGCTGGTTGTGGATTGGCGCGGCGTGTATTGTGGTGTTTTTCTTCCAATTGGTGCGCCCACTCATCCAGCAAGGGATTAAAAAAGTCTCTGGCCCGGCATGGGTTTTGCCCAGCTTTGACGGCACTACCCCGCGCCAGAAGTTATTAGCAGCTGCGATTATTATCGCCGCAATAGCCTGGCCATTCTTGGTCTCCCGAGGTTCCGTGGATATCGCGACTCTGACACTGATTTACGTCATGTTGGGCTTGGGATTAAACGTCGTGGTTGGGCTATCAGGCCTGTTGGTACTGGGTTACGGTGGTTTTTATGCTATTGGCGCTTATACCTATGCGCTGCTAAATCACTATTACGGTCTGGGTTTCTGGGAGAGTTTACCTCTGGCGGGGATTGTCGCAGCACTGTCGGGCTTCCTGTTGGGCTTCCCGGTTTTACGTCTGCGCGGGGACTATTTAGCCATTGTGACACTCGGTTTCGGTGAGATTGTGCGTATTTTGCTGCTCAACAATACGGAGATTACCGGCGGGCCGAATGGGATTAGCCAAATTCCTAAACCGACACTGTTTGGTTTGGAATTCAGCCGCACCGCAAAAGACGGGGGCTGGGACACTTTCCATAATTTCTTTGGCCTGACTTATGATCCAAGTGACCGCATCATCTTCCTGTATATGGTGGCACTGCTGCTGGTGATCCTGACCCTGTTTGTGATTAACCGATTGCTGCGTATGCCGCTGGGACGGGCTTGGGAAGCACTGCGCGAAGATGAAATCGCCTGTCGCTCCTTGGGTTTAAGCCCAACTAAAATCAAATTGACTGCGTTTACCATCAGTGCTGCTTTTGCTGGCTTTGCCGGCACATTGTTTGCAGCTCGACAAGGTTTTGTCAGCCCAGAGTCCTTCACTTTCGTGGAATCGGCGTTTGTATTAGCGATTGTGGTATTAGGTGGGATGGGGTCGCAGTTCGCTGTTATCTTAGCGGCGGTATTGCTGGTGGTGTCACGCGAATTAATGCGTGATCTCAATGCGTACAGTATGTTGCTATTGGGTGCATTGATGGTATTGATGATGATTTGGCGTCCACAGGGCTTATTACCGATGAAAAGGCCGCAGTTGAAGCTGAAAGTTGCTGATATCAAAGCTAAACAGGGGGAACAAGCATGAGTACGCAACCTTTGTTAGCGGTCGAAGGGCTGTCGATGCGCTTTGGTGGGTTATTGGCGGTGAATAATGTCGGCCTGAATCTCAATCAAGGGGAGATTGTCTCGCTGATTGGCCCCAATGGCGCGGGTAAAACCACAATCTTTAACTGCCTGACCGGTTTCTATCGCCCGACGGGCGGCACAATTAAATTACGTGATCGCCATATCGAAGGGCTTCCTGGGCAAGTTATTGCGCGTATGGGGGTGATTCGTACTTTCCAGCATGTGCGTTTGTTCCGCGAGATGACGGTGGTAGAGAACCTACTGGTGGCACAGCATCAGCATCTTAAAAGTGGTGTGTTTGCCGGTTTGCTGAAAACGCCGGGCTTTCGGCGGGCAGAGGCTGATGCATTGGAACGAGCGGCAACCTGGCTAGAGCGGGTCGGATTATTGGAACTGGCCAACCGTCAGGCGGGGAATCTGGCTTACGGTCAGCAACGGCGTTTGGAAATTGCTCGCTGTATGGTGACTCGCCCTGAGCTATTGATGCTGGATGAACCGGCTGCTGGCCTGAACCCGAAAGAAACTGATGAACTGAATCAGTTGATTATGGAATTGCGCGACCAACACCAAGTCTCGGTCTTGTTAATTGAGCATGATATGAAGCTGGTGATGGGGATTTCTGATCGTATTTATGTGGTGAATCAGGGAACGCCGTTGGCACAAGGCTCACCAATAGAAATTCGTAATAATCCAGATGTGATCCGAGCCTATTTGGGTGAATAACTTATTATCAGGCCAATAAAAAACGGGCGAGGCATTAACCTAACATGTTGTCATTTAATCAAGTTTCAGCCCATTACGGCAAAATTCAGGCATTGCATCAGGTTAGTTTGCACATCCAACAAGGTGAAATTGTCACATTGATTGGTGCTAATGGTGCGGGTAAAACAACTCTGTTGGGCACATTGTGTGGCGAACCGCGAGCCACCGAAGGTAGTATTATTTTCGGCGAGCAGGATATTACCAGCTGGCAGACGGCACGCATCATGCGCGAGGCAATTGCCATTGTGCCGGAAGGGCGCAGGGTATTTTCCCGCATGACGGTGGAAGAGAACCTGGCGATGGGCGGATTTTTTGCCGATCGCCAGCAATATCAGCAACGTATCGAGCGGGTTTACGATTTATTCCCACGGCTGTTTGAACGCCGGGCCCAGCGCGCTGGCACTATGTCTGGTGGTGAACAGCAAATGTTGGCGATTGGGCGTGCTTTAATGAGCCAACCTAAACTTTTGCTGTTGGATGAACCGTCTCTCGGATTGGCTCCGATTATTATTCTGCAAATATTTGATACTATTCAACAATTAAGGGAAGAGGGGATGACCATCTTCCTGGTTGAGCAGAACGCGAATCAGGCACTGAAGTTGGCCGACCGAGGTTATGTACTGGAAAATGGCCGTATTGTACTGGAGGATACGGGAGCTGCATTACTGGCAAATGAAGCCGTGCGATCGGCTTATTTAGGTGGTTAGGTATTCAACTCTTTCAACTTATTATTTTCTAAGGCCCAACTCTGGGCCTTATTAATTTCTTTATGCTAAAGGTGTGATAGTAAAATTTAGCGTATCACTATAACTGCCTTTATCAGTGGTATTGGTGCTGAAAAGCTTTATTTTTGGTGTCCAGCACATTTTTTCTGCATCTTTTTTTAAGTAATTAATATAATTATCTTCTGGTAAGAAAAAAGCATAATTAATTCCTTCAGTCATTAATATTACCTGGTAATTAATGATCTTATCTTTATCTTTTAATTGGAAATGATTACGATCCGCAGATAATCCATTCAGGTTGTTAGCTTGAATCCTATGTAAAACAGGTCTTACCCCCATCGATTGATAATGAATACAAAAACGATTGTTTTCTGCATTCTCTAATGAGGCATCTAAGCCAGCACCATTAGCTGTGTTATCGAGTAATAAGTCTAAGTCGAGAGGCTTTAATTGCCATCTTGCAGAGGATAAACGAAATTTAGGATCTATTTTGACGGCTTCTGGTGCTACTCCTGCCTGAGGATCAAAAATTTCGCATTGTTTTCCTGTTGAACCAAAAGAGAGACCTTTAGATGAAAGCAAAGAGTATTGTTGTTCTCCTCTATTGAGCACACCACCTACTGTTGCCCCGATTCTGATATTTTTAAGTGTATTAGCAGCAATCGTGAATAACACATCATAGTGTGTATGACTAAATGTACCTGGACTGCTATCAAACTTTATCTCTTTAATGTTATTACTCGCATGGCTAGAATTAGCGCCATCGAGAAAAATATTACTAATATTCCTAATGTTAATACTATGATTTTCTTCACCATTATAGTTATAAAAATAAAGTGAAAGTATGGCGTGGTGTGGGATTAATTTAATGGATTCATCATCGGGAATTTTAATTAACTGCTTCCACTGTTCAATATGTGGGTTTACATCAGAAAATAGATCGTTAACCAAATGGGCACGAAAAGAAACCGCTATGCTACTGTCTTCTAATACTGTCACTGAGCAATTAGAATAGTTTTTGATATAGGGATAAAAAGAGGGATTGGCCATCGCTATGGGTTGCATTATGAACAACATGAGAATTAATAGTAACTTTTTGCTTTTAATATTCATTTGATAGTCTCTCCATGACTCATCAGATATTTATCTCAACTGTTTTTTTCAACTAATTATCTCAGCTATTTGTTTCAAACAATAATGTTAGCTGACCATAATATTTACCGGTTATATCCAGCCCACTGGGGGCTTGTGCGGAGATCTGCAATAGATAATCTGTAGTGCTCTGACTCGATGTGCTTTTTGCTACGGTAAAAGTCTGTGGATTATCAGACAGTAACTTTAGGCTGGCATGATCCGTACCCCAGCTTATATTAGCAGGGGAGAACTCCTTAACTGGAGAGTAGACACCCCCTGAGCGGCGGGTGAGTACCAGCGGTTTTTTCACCGAAATACGATATCCTTCCAGCCTGCGCAGTTTTACTGTTATTGGCACTTCGGCCTGATAAAGCGAAGGATTCTCTGGGGTACTTGTTAGTGTGATGCTGTGGTACCAGCCGCCTTGTGGCTTTTCGATCTCGATTCTGGGTTGCGCAGTCACTTCTAGCGTAACGTCAATATCCCCCAGAGGAATGGTATCTGCTCTGGCCTGTAAGGGGGAGTAACAGTAATATCAGTGCAATTTTTAGTGTATTCATAGCGTTCCTTATTTTTTGCCAGCAGGGCAGCGCAAGTTGAAAGTCTCACTCTCGACCATTCCCCTTACATCGCGGACAGCCAGTTGCCGTTGCTTACCGGGATAAAGATTAAAATCATCAATAACTCGGCCCTGAGCTTCTAATTGATACCATTGCAAGCGAGTATTGCCGGTATTGTGTAATTTCACTGATCCGTTAATACAGTGGTGTGTCCATTGGTGTTGCTGTGAGGCAGGCAAGTGCCTGATCAAACCCATATAGCTGAGTTGCACTCCCAATACGGCACCATTCCCGCTGACACTGCGGTTATTCACCGGTGTAACCGCTAATCGATAAACTTGCTCTTTATCCGGCGAACTCAGTGCGTTAAGCAATATCTTCCCACTCTGTTGCGGCCCCAAAGTCATTTTGGCCGGGGCAGCAAACAGTGCGGGTTGTACTTGTTCGCTGACTGGGGTCAGTGACTCCTGCTCAGGTAATTCACCAGGGTTATTAAGCTGATACAGTTGCACTGTGATGTATTCAGTTTCAGTACCATGATTGGTGACTGTAACCACTGCACTTTTCTGCTGCACTTCCAGCACATGTGGCTGGATATCTATTGCGGCAAAAGTACCAACAGGCAGGAAACTAGCCACAACGAATAGAAAAGGTTTCATTATCTACCTCACCCATAAGTTGTTGGGCTGATAAGGTGACAGGTGTGCCGGGATACAGATTAAGACTGTCGGTCAGCGCGGAGTTATCAGCTGATTTTAATTGCTTAAATTTGCTATGGATGGTGCCAGTGGAGGTCAGCATGAGGTTTCCCCCAGACAGGCATTGATGCTGCCAATGACGAATTTGTTCTGCGTGAGGCGGCAGATGATGAACTAACACGCCGTAACCAATACTGACTGTCATCGGGGCGTGTATTTTGCTTTTATCTTCACTGTTCCCAATCGCTTTGATATCGACTATCGGGTTGATATATAGGCGATAAAGTGTTTCTTGAGCGGGTGCCTTCAAAGGCAATAGCTTAATGTCGCGTTTTTGCTTCGGCCCTAAGGTAATGCGGTTGGGATTAAAAATCATTTCAGGTTGAGTGATATCACTGATCAATGTCTTTTGTTCTGGGTTGATTCCAGGGTTATCAACGCGCTGTAATGTAATATCCAGATAAAGTGGTTTATCACCGCTGTTATAAACCTGCACAGTGCGATGTTGATCCAAAGCTTCTACCGTGGTGCGGGCCGGGATTGCCACTAACTGAGCATAAGTTGTGGCAATAGGGGCTGCCAATAAAGCAATTGTGGATAATAAGTAAACGTATTTCATAACCATTCCTGTCGAAATTAATTCAAGTGGCAAAGATAAATGTGATCGCGTTGCTGGCGCATATCGCAGCGGTAGCGGGCCGAAGTGCTTTGAACCGTGATGTTTTTTAGTATCACGTCAGATTGAATAGAGAACAGGCCATTAGGATGAACCGTGTCGCCAGTCTCATCAATCACTCCACTAACCGGTTGCCCCTGGGGGCCTTTGAGAAAACCGTGGTAAAGCAGATTTAAGGTGATATTGGCCTGACTTGAAAACACCTGTCCCGGATGAGCGCGCGTAATATTGACTGGCAATTGAATATTCATCTCCACATCACTGTGGTTACTGTGGGTGCGAACAAAGAAACGATCCTGATAGCGTGGAATGGGAATGGCATAGACACCGCTGCCACTGATCGGTTGACCTTCTGCAGTGAAGCTATAGGGAGTGCCTGCCAGATCCGGTGTTTCTATCAGTAATGCAGTTCCACTGTAGCTGCTGCGACCTAATGCAATCCCTTGTGGGCTGATAGCCAACATGCCGTTATAGCTGATACCGCCATTGGCTATCTTGTTGTCTACCCCTGCTCGTGCCGATACATCACCGCGGCTGCCACTGCGATGAGCAAAGCTGCCGACACTATTGCTTTTCCCGCTGGTGCTGCCATCAATACCGAAAGTGCTGGTGCCGTAGTTATCACTAAACTCTTTTTGATAGCTGGCACTGGTCGTTAGCTGTTGTCGGGCATAAGCACTGTTGATGCTGGCGCTGTTTTTGAGGAAAGACAGAGTGGTATTAAGAAATACGCCGTAATTATTTTGGCTGTTCCATTGCCCACCTTTTTGTACTCCGAGCGACAGAGCCATGCCATATTGCGGTCGCCGCCAGTCCCAACGACTTTGAATGCGGTGTTGGCGATTATTTTTATATTGATTAAATTGATAACTAAGCTGAGTTGGCCCAAAACGGCGGCTATAAGAAGCTGAGGTACTACCAGCATTAGGTGCGTATATCGACACATCAGGCGTTTGGTAGCGGGCAAGCGAGGCATATCCCAGACCAGAATTCCCACCGGTTAAACGCAAATATCCCCCACTGCGTTTTTCACCCGACATCAGCCCCAAAGTGGGGGTAATATTCAGATCATAAATGCCCAGTGGGTGTGAGGCATTCCCTTCGGCGGTCCAGTGGCTGGCGGTGTCTTTAAGTAGTGTGATATTGGTTTGCAGGCTTTTCAGGTTCATGCTGCGGCCAAATTGCATCAGATGAGGGGCGTTATTACTACGCACTGCACCTTTGCCCAAGGTCAGGAACCAGCCATTATTAGTCTGAGTACCTATATTGCTGATAGTTTGGCTTTCCTGATTAATGACTTTTCCGGTGCGATCCACTAAACGAATCTCAACGGTGTAATAGCCGCCGGGGAGTTGGCTGTAATCAATTTCGTTACGGCCTAGTTGGGCTGGAATACGGCGGATGAGTTGGTTATCACGGTAAATTTCAAAATCGCCATCACTGGTGGCGTACAGCACCAAGCTCCCTGCCGAGGGTTTATCAATGGCTAAATAGCTCTGACTGCCTAGTGTTACGAATTGGTCTAAGGCCGGATTGACCAGGGTATGAATACTGCCTGCGCTATTATCCAGATTGTTTTGCCGGCCAGCGCGCAAATAGTGCGCCTGAAAATTCTTTTGCAGATACCAACTGCCAACGCCTATTTGGGTCTGTTGCTGGTATCCTGATTGATGGGCGTATGAGTTATTGTTCTTTATCCGCGCAGCATTATAAAACCAATGGGCAAAGGCAAAAGATTGATAGGGTAGCCCAAGGTAGCCTTGCCCACGAGCAGAAACAGCCCGATACTGTTCTGTAGCCAACCGCAGATCAAAAGATTGGTTATGTACTAATCCCCAAGTGGTGACCGGCATGAGATAACGGTTATTGTTATTAGTCATTGTGACCACATGATTAACTTTATCTACGGTAATTCGATGGTTCGATAAGATATAGTCGCAGCCATTTTGGCACTGTAAATAAGGTATTTGCGGTAAGATACTCGCTAATAAAGTAATGGATGATTCATCAATATGATTATCACGATATTGTTGTTGATCAAAGCTTAATTGTTGTTTTTCTTCTGAGAAGAACAGCGGGCTGGGCAGGGTCTTCCCGTTTAATATACCTAGTAATTGCAGTGTATTATGTTCCTCGGCAGCAGAAAAACCCGCCGGAACTAAGTGCTCAATAGTAATATCTTCGGAACCAACTGAGTTAAATGAAGTGAGTAATAGAGCAACTAAAACAGCCTTGTCAATTATTGACGGGGTTTTCATAGGATTCCATTCCATTTTATTTTATTTCTTACTGCATATATATGGCAGCATGCTTTTTCGATAAATAAACCTTTATATTAATGGTGTTAGTAACATTAATTTAATACGAGTATTTAGTTGAAAATAGCATGCAGCCAAGAGTTCACCCCTGACTGCATGTATTATCTATAAGGAAATTATAATGTTTTACTTAATTAAATTTAAGCTTCAGCTTCAATGGAGAGTTTAAGGACACCGGTATATATTTCTCCATCAACAGCATCTATGGGTTGTTTAGCTGAGATGTTTAAACTCCCCGAAAAATCAGTATTAGTCAGGTCAAAAACTTCGGCAGCACTGCCATTTTTCAATTCTTTACCCTCTATATTTACTTTGTAATCAGTAAATGTCTTGTTGTTGCTATTCAGCATGGCGAATGCTTCTCTCAGAGAGACTTTTATTTTAGTCCCACCTAGAGAAGTGAACTTAATCTGTTCAGTATGAGTAAAGTGACCATCATTCTTCACAGGGTCGTATGTCATCTTGATGGCGTCAAGCGCTCGGCCACTATTCTTGGTCAGTTTTATTGCAGAAACAATTTTTGCTTCAATCGCAATATCTTTTTCTACAGGGGCAGCATTAGCACTGCTGCTAGCCAATATAGCGATAGTAACAATTGAAAGTAGTGTCTTTTTCATTGTAAATATCCGATAGTCCATTATGTGTTATATGAGATCCCTATCCATAAATGGATAAGGAGTTAATAATACGAGTGGCTTATATGTGTATATAGCAATGATAACGAGGGCGTTAAATAGTTACGTTAATACACCATCAGTAAGCCGGAAAGAACACTAACATTTTAAATGGCATTATTTCAAGCAAGAGTTAGTCCTATTTTTTTTGGTTTCAATTATTTTATTATTCAATATGATAAATAATCTATGATTATACTTAATGAATGTTATTAATGATTGGTTGATATTTAAGTTAAATTAACTTTGCGATTATTTTTATGATAAGTTTGTTTTTTAAGGAAATAAATAGTCATTATTGACTAATAAGAGTTATTTAAAAGATTAACCTGTCTGACACCTATTTGACCCGCTATTTTCATTGTTTTGTCACTTTTCTGTCATGTGGAAGTTATATTTCTGTCATGAAAAGGTGTCATGTTTGCTTCCGAACAAAAACTGATTTATTTCGCTCATCCGCAAAATTCATTGAGATGGGCCATACGGATTTATTCAGGGGCCAGATATGTTTAACAATGCTATTCGTAAAACGTCGATTTGTGTTGCGCTGACTTTGGCATTCAGTGCCAATGCGATGGCGGTAACTGAAATTCCTTTCTGGCACTCGATGGAAGGGGAGTTAGGCGTAGAAGTTAACTCGTTAGCTGATCGCTTTAACCAGTCGCATAGCGATTATAAAATTGTGCCGGTCTATAAAGGCAACTACGAACAAAGTCTGGCGGCGGGCATTGCTGCTTTCCGTTCAGGGAAAGCGCCTGCTATTTTGCAGGTTTATGAAGTTGGCACCGCCACCATGATGGCGAGTAAGGCGATTAAGCCGGTATTCCAGGTATTTAAAGACGCCAATATTAATTTTGATGAATCCGTTTTCGTCCCGACGGTTGCGGGTTATTACACTGATGCGAAAACGGGCCACTTATTATCTCAGCCATTTAACAGCTCTACGCCGGTGTTGTATTACAACAAAGATGCCTTCAAAAAAGCGGGTTTGAATCCAGATCAACCGCCTAAAACCTGGCAAGAATTGGCCGAAGATACCGCTAAATTACGTGCCGCAGGATCAAGTTGTGGTTATGCCAGCGGCTGGCAGGGGTGGATTCAAATTGAAAACTTCAGTGCCTGGCATGGTCAGCCAATTGCCAGCCGTAATAATGGTTTTGATGGCACCGATGCGGTATTGGAATTCAATAAGCCTTTGCAAGTTAAACATATTCAATTGCTGTCTGATATGAACAAGAAAGGTGATTTCACCTATTTTGGTCGTAAAGATGAATCGACTGCCAAGTTCTATAACGGTGATTGCGCTATTACCACTGCCTCTTCCGGATCACTTGCGGATATTCGCCATTACGCCAAATTTAATTACGGTGTGGGCATGATGCCTTACGATGCTGATGCCAAGGATGCCCCACAAAACGCCATTATTGGTGGGGCCAGCCTGTGGGTGATGGATGGGAAAGACAAAGATACTTATAAGGGCGTAGCTGAATTCCTACAATTCCTGACCCAGTCGGAAATTGCTGCTGAATGGCATCAGAAAACCGGCTACTTGCCTATCACCACCGCTGCGTATGAGCTGACCAAGCAACAGGGCTTCTATGACAAGAATCCAGGTGCTGATGTCGCCACTCGCCAAATGCTGAACAAACCGCCATTGCCATATACCAAAGGCTTGCGTCTGGGCAATATGCCACAGATTCGCACGGTGGTAGATGAAGAGCTGGAAGGTGTTTGGACGGGCAAGAAAACACCACAGCAAGCATTAGATACCGCTGTGTCTCGAGGTGATGTGTTGCTGCGTCGTTTCGAGCAAACCAACAAATAAGGTTATTTGCCAGTTTGGGTGAGCAGCTTTAGCACTCAAACTGGCGATATTCATCAGGCCAATAACTCTGTGTAGCAACTAGCACCCTGTTCGATAAATGGTTAACTTTATGTCATCTTCCCGTCCCGGTTTTTCCTGTAGTTGGTTACCTTACCTGCTGGTATTACCGCAACTGGCTATTACTGCTGTTTTCTTCCTGTGGCCTGCCGGTGAAGCGCTGTGGTATTCGGTACAAATGCTCGACCCATTCGGCCTCTCCAGCGAATTTGTTGGGCTGAGTAACTTTATTGCGCTGTTTCACGATGAATATTATTTAGCTTCATTTTACACCACACTGATTTTCAGCTCGCTGGTGGCGGGGATCGGCTTGGTGGTGTCGCTATTTCTGGCGGCGATGGTGGATTACGTGTTGCGCGGCAGCCGTATTTATCAAACTTTAATGATTTTACCTTATGCCGTAGCCCCTGCCGTGGCGGCAGTGTTGTGGATCTTTTTGTTCAATCCCGGTCTGGGGTTGATCACTCATTTTTTGGCCTCACTCGGCTACAACTGGAATCACGCCCAAAATAGTGGGCAGGCGATGTTTCTGGTGGTATTGGCGTCGGTGTGGAAGCAAATCAGTTATAACTTCTTATTTTTCCTTGCTGCGCTGCAATCTATCCCGCGTTCATTAGTTGAAGCCGCAGCCATTGACGGAGCCGGGCCAGTGCGCCGCTTCTTCAATTTGGTGTTGCCGTTGATTTCGCCGGTGAGCTTCTTCCTACTGGTGGTGAATCTGGTCTATGCCTTCTTCGATACTTTCCCGGTAATTGATGCCGCAACAGGCGGTGGCCCGATGCAGGCGACCACCACCCTGATTTATAAAATTTACCGCGAAGGTTTTGCCGGGTTGGATTTATCCAGTTCAGCGGCTCAGTCAGTTGTGCTGATGTTGCTGGTGATTGGTTTGACGGTTATCCAGTTCCGCTTTGTTGAGCGTAAGGTGCGTTACCAATGATTGAGAATCGCCGTGGGCTGGATATCTTTTGCCACGTCATGCTGATTATCGGCGTGCTGTTGATTCTGTTCCCGCTGTATGTGGCTTTTGTCGCGGCATCTCTGGATGACACCCAAGTGTTCCAGGTGCCAATGACGCTGATTCCTGGCCCGCATTTATGGCAGAACATCAGCCATATTTGGCATGCTGGTGTGGGCAATAATAGCGCACCTTTTGGCTTGATGCTGTTTAATAGCTTTGTGATGGCATTTGCGATTACCGTCGGCAAAATCACGGTATCGATGCTGTCTGCCTATGCCATCGTCTATTTCCGCTTCCCGCTACGTAACCTGTTCTTCTGGCTAATTTTCCTCACCCTAATGCTGCCGGTTGAAGTGCGAATTTTCCCGACGATTCAGGTGATTGCCAACCTGAATATGCTAGATAGCTATACCGGTCTGACTCTGCCGCTGATGGCATCCGCTACTGCCACTTTCTTATTCCGCCAGTTCTTTATGACCTTGCCAGATGAGCTATTGGAAGCGGCGCGCATTGATGGGGCGGGCGCTATGCGCTTTTTCTGGGATATCGTTTTGCCGCTATCGAAAACCAATTTGGCAGCGCTGTTTGTTATCACTTTTATCTATGGTTGGAACCAATATCTCTGGCCAATCCTGATTACCAGCGATGCTTCTATGGGTACGGCGGTAGCGGGAATCAGAAGCATGATTTCCAGCTCAGGCGCTCCAACCCAGTGGAATCAGGTGATGGCAGCAATGATTTTGACTTTAATTCCACCGGTCGCGGTGGTCCTTCTGATGCAGCGTTGGTTTGTACGCGGTCTGGTAGACAGTGAGAAGTAATCTGATATGGCATGTTTAAAGCTTCAAGCAGTAACCAAATCTTATGACGGCGTGACGCCAGTGATAAAGCAGATTGATTTAGATGTCACTGATGGTGAATTCATCGTGATGGTCGGCCCGTCCGGTTGCGGTAAATCGACACTGCTGCGTATGGTCGCAGGGCTGGAACGCACCACCAGCGGAGATATCTATATCGATAATCTGCGGGTGACGGATATGGAACCCAAAGATCGTGGCATCGCCATGGTATTTCAGAACTATGCGCTATATCCCCATATGAGCGTGTTTGACAATATGGCTTATGGCTTGAAAATCCGTGGTTTTGGCAAAGAGCAGATTCGCCAACGCGTGGATGAAGCCGCTCGTATTTTGGAACTAGAACCACTGCTCAAACGCAAACCGCGCGAGCTATCTGGCGGCCAGCGGCAGCGGGTGGCAATGGGGCGGGCCATTGTGCGTGAACCGGCGGTTTTCTTGTTTGATGAGCCTCTTTCTAATCTCGATGCCAAGTTACGAGTGCAGATGCGCCTTGAGCTGCAACAGTTACATCGCCGGTTAAAAACCACCAGTTTGTATGTCACTCATGATCAGGTTGAAGCCATGACATTGGCCCAGCGGGTGATTGTGATGAACAAAGGCGTGGCGGAGCAAATTGGCACGCCAAGTGAAGTGTATCAACGACCTGCGACTCTATTTGTTGCCAGCTTTATCGGCTCACCGGCGATGAACCTGTTAGCCGGCACCGTCAGCCCGGATGGGCGAGCCTTTATTTTGGCGGATGGAATGACTTTGCCGCTGGAAGTGCCGCGACCACAATGGGCAGATCGGCGCTTGACCCTGGGTATCCGTCCGGAGCATATTCAGCAAAGGGTATCTCAGCAAAAAACCTCAGCGCAGGGGGTGCCTATGACGTTATTAACGCTCGAATTGTTGGGGGCGGATAATTTGGCGCATGGACAGTGGGGTGGGCAGAGTGTTATTGCCCGTTTATCCCATGAAGAAATGCCCACGGCGGGGAGTGTGTTGTATTTGTATCTACCACCTGCGGCGCTGCACTTTTTTGATTCAGAAAGCGGATTACGGATGGAATCATGAGTAAAAACTGGCCTTATCCAACTATTGTTGCTCATCGCGGTGGCGGTTCATTAGCGCCAGAAAATACTCTGGCGGCGATTGATGTCGGCGCGCGTCACGGCCACAAGATGATTGAGTTTGATGCCAAGTTATCGCAAGACGGCCAGATATTTCTACTGCATGACGACACTCTGGATCGCACCAGCAATGGCTGGGGTGTGGCCGGGGAATTGCCCTGGGAAAAGCTGATTCAGCTGGATGCCGGTGATTGGTATAGCACTGCATTTCGTGGTGAACGCCTGCCATTGCTCTCTGAGGTGGCGGCCCGTTGTGCCCAGTATGGTATGGCGGCAAATATTGAAATTAAACCGACCACCGGGACTGAAACCCCGACCGGCCGGGCCATTGCTTTGGCTGCTCGCTTATTATGGCAAGGTCAGGCGATTCCACCGTTATTATCCTCTTTTTCGTATGAGGCATTAGTGGCAGCGCAGCAGGCAGCACCTGAGTTGCCGCGCGGCTTATTGCTGGATAAATGGGATGATAATTGGCAGGCGATGACTCGCGAGTTGGATTGCGTTTCTTTGCATATCAACCACAAACAACTGACAGCCGAGCGGGTGACGTTACTCAAAGCCGCTGGGCTGCGTATTATGGTTTATACCGTCAACCAACCGGCGCGGGCGCAGGAATTGTTAAATTGGGGCGTTGACTGTGTCTGTACTGACCGTATAGATTTGATATATCCTCGCCCTTGAAGCTACAGGGGCGTTAGCTGTGCTCACTAACCCAAATCACATACTTGAGTATGCTCATTGGGATTAGCTCGTTTGCTGCCTACCTGTAACTCCAATGACTTTGATATAAACAGAACAGGAAACAGAGCGGTCGGCCATTCTTACATTTACGGGCTGACCTGGCCCGGCTTGACAGGAAGTGAATCATGCCCGCCTTTGTTATTTCGCTTTGGCACCAGATTGTTTTGTCTTCACCGCTGTTTGTTCTACTCGCACTGGGCTACGGTTTGGTTCGATTTGGTCAATGGCCATCTACCATCACCGATGGCTTGACCCGTTTTGTCTTCTCCCTCGCGTTACCTGCCATGCTGTTTCGTATGATGTGCGATTTCTCTGAGCGCCCGGCGGTAGATGCCCGCTTGTTGATTGCCTTTTTTGGCAGCTGTCTGGTGGTCTTTGTTATCGGGCGAATCATCGCCAGCCGGGTATTTCATCTGGATGGTGTATCCGGCTCGGTATTTGCCCTCGGGGGGATTTTTTCCAATAATGTGATGCTGGGGCTACCCATTGCCACCATTATGCTGGGGGAAAAATCTATTCCCGCAGTGGCGTTGGTATTGGTGTTTAACGGATTGATCTTGTGGACATTAGTCACTATCTCGGTGGAGTGGGCGCGCAATGGCTCACCAACGTTGGCTGGGTTTGCGAAAACCGCCCGCAGTGTACTGACTAATCCACTGATTATCGGAATTATATCCGGTACTTTATTTAGCCTGACCGGTTTGCAATTGCCGCAATTTATCGACCAACCGGTCACTATGCTGGGGCAGGTGGCTCCGCCGCTGTCATTGATTGTGCTGGGCATGGGGTTGGCGGAATACCGCGTGAGTGAGGGCTGGCAAATCAGCAGTGCTATCTGCTTTCTGAAACTGATAGTGCAGCCGATGGTGATATGGGCGCTGGCGTGGGCAATGAATTTACCCGCGCTAGAAACACAGGTGGTGGTATTGCTCGGGTCAATGGCAACGGGTGTAAATGTCTATCTGATGTCGCGCCAATTTAATGTGCTGACCGGCCCCGCCGCCGCGAGTTTAGTGATGTCCACGGTGCTCGCGGCGGTGACGACCCCACTGATTCTGACCATTATTGGTGTCGGGATGTCTTAACAGCAGAAAATGAGTTTTCTCCAACTAATGGTATTCCTGATAGTGGATATCATTCGTTTGGTTTATTATTGCTCAAATGTAAACCTACTTTGCTAATGATTAGTGTCCAACATCCGTTACAATTGCGCTTTATCACCTCAAAGAGCCAATTATTGTGTTGTTACTGATTATTACCACTATCTTGTGGGCGTTCTCTTTTAGCCTGATTGGCGAATATTTGGCCGGTCAGGTGGACAGCTGGTTCTCTGTGCTAATGCGCGTCGGGCTGGCGGCGCTGGTCTTTCTGCCTTTCCTGCGTTGGCGCAATATCAATTGGCGGGTGATTGTGCTGTATATGACGGTGGGCGCAATCCAACTGGGTATCATGTACTTGTTCAGCTTCCGCGCGTATCTCTATTTGACGGTACCGGAGTTTCTGCTGTTCACCGTGATGACGCCGCTGTATGTCACGTTAATCTATGATTTGCTACGCCGTCAGCGGCTGCGGTGGGGCTATGCCCTCAGCGCTTTGTTGGCTGTGGCTGGGGCGGCAATCATCCGTTATGACCATCTCAGTGAACATTTTTGGTGGGGATTGGTTCTGGTTCAGGCGGCAAACATCTGTTTTGCCATCGGGCAGGTGGGCTACAAACGGTTGATGGAAGTCCATCCTATCCCGCAGCATGTGGCCTTTTCATGGTTCTATGTTGGTGCTTTGATTGTCGCTGTCATTGCCTGGTTTGCTTTCGGCAATCCACAAAAACTGCCCACCACGCCGTTGCAGTGGGGGGTGCTGGTTTGGCTGGGTGTCGGGGCTTCGGCCTTGGGCTACTTCATGTGGAACTATGGTGCGACACAAGTTGATGCCGGCACTCTGGGTATCATGAATAACGTGCATGTTCCGGCTGGGTTACTGGTGAATCTGGCCATTTGGCAAGAAAAACCCCATTGGCCCAGCTTTATCATTGGGGCAATGGTGATAATGGCCTCGCTATGGGTACACCGGCGTTGGGTCGCTCCGCATTCTTTACAAACGGCAGACTCTCGCAAGCGTGTTGCCGGGCCGAACGAATAAAAGCTTCAGTGACCGGTTGGCGCTGTTCTCCATCTCGGACGGCAGCGTATAACCGGCTCCACAAACCATTTCCCAGTGTTTTAGTCACCACCAGTCCCTGACGTTCGAAGCTCTCTACCACCCAGTGTGGCAGGGCGGCGATCCCCATTCGTGCTGAGACCATTTGAATCAGCAGTAAGGTGTTATCAACATTTTTCAATGCGGGATTGATCCCCGCCGGTTGCAGAAAATGCCGCCAGATATCCAACCGTTGGCGCTGCACTGGGTAAATCATCAACACTTCTTGTGCCAAATCTTCCGGCTCGATGCGAGCTTTATTGGCTAATGGATGGTCAGGTGCCAATACCAAACGCACCTCAAAATCGAACATCGGCGAATAGTGCAGCCCACTGCGCGGCAAAATATCCGATGTCAGCACCAGATCCAACTCCCCTTGCTGCAAGGCTGGTTGTGGATCGAAAGTCACGCCTGATTTGAAGTCCATCGCTACTTGCGGCCAGCTTTTGTGGAAATTATCCAGCGCGGGTGTCAGCCATTGAATACAGCTATGGCATTCGATGGCGATACGCAGCGCAGTTTGGTGTGGTTCGTTGCAGGTTTGCAGCGCTTGCTTGATTTGCGGCAGCACTTGTTCCGCCAACTGCAACAGGATCTCACCTTGCGTTGTGAAACGTAACGGCTGGCTTTTACGCACAAACAGACGAAAACCCAGGCGCTGTTCCAGATCACTGAATTGATGGGACAACGCCGATTGAGTCTGATGAAGTTGTGTTGCTGCTGCAGCCAGTGAGCCGGTATTACGCAGAGCTTGCAGGGTGCGTAAGTGTTTCAGTTCGATCATGAGAGTCCTTCACAGTGACAGTGAGCAAATTGCGCTTGTGATTAATACAGTACCTGCTGATCATGGATGTGTAAACATCTGGATGGCTAAATGGGAAATAAGACGATGACAATTTTAAATCACACACTGGGTTTTCCGCGTGTAGGTCTGAAACGTGAACTGAAAAAAGCACAAGAAAGTTACTGGGCAGGCAACTCCACGCAAGAAGAATTGCTCAATGTGGGTCGTGAATTGCGCGCCCGCCATTGGCAACAGCAACAGCAAGCTGGCGTTGATTTAGTGCCCGTCGGTGATTTCGCATGGTATGACCATGTCCTGACAACCAGTTTGCTGTTGGGTAACGTCCCAGAGCGCCATCAGAATGCCGATGGTTCGATTGATTTGGATACGCTCTTCCGTATTGGCCGTGGCCGTGCACCAACCGGTACACCGGCAGCTGCGGCAGAAATGACCAAATGGTTTAATACCAATTATCACTACATGGTGCCAGAGTTCCAACAAGGCCAGCAGTTCAAACTAGGCTGGACTCAGCTGTTGGATGAAGTGGATGAAGCATTAGCATTAGGTCACAAAATCAAGCCGGTACTACTTGGCCCGGTAACGTATCTGTGGTTGGGTAAAGTGAAAGGTGAGCAGTTTGATCGCTTGTCATTATTGAAAGACATTCTGCCGGTTTACCAGCAAGTGTTGGGCGAATTGGCAAAACGCGGCATCGAGTGGGTGCAAATTGACGAACCGGCATTGGTGCTGGAGTTGCCACCAGAGTGGCTGGATGCTTACCAACCGGCTTATCAGGCGCTGCAAGGTCAGGTTAAATTGTTGCTGACCACCTATTTCGACAGTATCGGTCATAACCTCGACACCATCCGCGCTCTGCCAGTACAAGGCCTGCATGTTGATGTGGTTGCCGGTCAGGATGATATTGCTAAGCTGAATGCAAAATTGCCGCAAGAGTGGTTGCTATCACTGGGCGTTATCAATGGTCGTAACGTATGGCGTGCCGATCTGAGTCACTGGTTTGAGCGCTTGCAACCGCTGGTGAATAGCCGCCCGCTGTGGCTGGGGAGTTCTTGTTCCTTATTGCATAGCCCAATTGATTTAAGTGAAGAAACGCGTCTTGATGCCGAAGTGAAGAGCTGGTTTGCTTTCGCCCTGCAAAAATGTGCCGAACTGGCGCTGTTGACCCAAGCATTGAATGCACCAAGTGAAGCCAAACTGGCTGAATTAGCGGCTTATAGTGCACCAATCCGTGCTCGTCGTGCTTCCAGCCGTGTACATAATCCACAAGTAGAACAGCGTTTGGCGGCGATCACCGCGCAAGATATTGAACGCCAACAACCTTACGAAGCACGTGCAGCTGCCCAACGTAAGCGCTTTAACTTGCCGGCCTGGCCGACCACGACTATCGGCTCATTCCCACAAACGACCGAGATCCGTGGCTTGCGTTTGGACTTCAAGCAAGGCCGCCTGGATGGTAAAAACTACCGCACTGGTATTAGCGAACACATCAAACAAGCTATTGCTGAACAGGAACGTTTGGGGCTGGATGTGTTGGTTCATGGTGAAGCTGAACGTAATGACATGGTGGAATATTTCGGCGAGCATCTGGACGGTTTTGTCTTTACACAAAATGGTTGGGTACAGAGCTACGGTTCACGTTGCGTTAAGCCACCAGTGATTATTGGTGATATCAGCCGCCCTGAAGCCATCACCGTTGAATGGGCGAAATATGCTCAATCACTGACCGATAAACCGGTAAAAGGCATGTTGACTGGGCCGGTGACTATTCTGTGTTGGTCATTCCCACGCGAAGATGTCAGCCGCGAAACCATCGCGAAGCAAATTGCGTTGGCACTGCGTGATGAAGTGGAAGATCTGGAAAAAGCCGGTATCGGTATCATCCAGATTGATGAACCAGCGCTGCGTGAAGGCCTGCCTCTGCGCCGTGCTGACTGGCAAGCTTATTTACAGTGGGCGGTTGATGCTTTTAAATTGAATGCTGCGGTTGCGCAAAACGATACTCAGATTCACACCCATATGTGTTATTGCGAATTCAATGACATCATGGATTCCATTGCTGCGCTGGATGCTGACGTGATTACCATCGAAACCTCCCGCTCAGATATGGAACTGTTGGAATCATTTGAAGATTTCGCGTATCCGAATGAAATTGGTCCCGGTGTTTATGATATTCACTCGCCGAATGTGCCAAGTGTGGAATGGATTGAAGCTTTACTGCGTAAAGCGGCCCAGCGTATCCCGGCGGAACGTCTGTGGGTTAACCCAGACTGTGGCCTGAAAACCCGTGGTTGGCCGGAAACCCGCCAGGCTCTGGCAAACATGGTGCTGGCGGCACAGCGTCTGCGTGAAGAACAAGTCTGATTAATAACGGTTTACTCTGTGTTGTGAAACTTTGGGCGCATATTTTGCGCCCTTTTTTTATGGCTGTTATTTATCATCTTCGTTAATAGGATTAGCTGCGACTCCGTGCTGCACAAACCAATCAAGCATGCGCTGCCAGCCATCCAGTGCCGATTCTTCGTGGTAGCTTGGGCGGTAATCAGCGTTAAAGGCATGCCCTGCATCTGGATAAACAATGATTTCGGCATCAGCATTTGCTGCTCGCAATGCCTGACGCATGGTATCGATATGCTCTTGCGTGATACTACCGTCTTTACCGCCATACAGCCCCAGCACTGGGGCGCAGAGATCGACGGCAACATCAACCGGATATCTTGGTAACAGTAAAGTTTTTTCTCCTACCAGTTTGCCATACCAGGCCACTGCGGCTTTTAATTGTGGATTATGGGCGGCATATAGCCATGCAATACGCCCACCCCAGCAAAAACCAGTAATGGCTAATTTGCTGGTGTCGCCACCGTGGCGCGATGCCCAGTGGGCAGTATGATCAAGATCCACCATGACCTGTCGATCGGGTACCTTACTAACCAAATTTTTAACTAACGCATTGATATCATCATATTCTTTGGCATCACCTTGGCGGAAAAACAGCTCAGGAGCAATGGCCAGATAACCCTGCTTTGCCAATCTGCGGCAGATATCTTGAATGTGCTCATGCACACCAAAAATTTCCTGCACAACAATCACCACAGGATATGGCCCCGAGTGTTGGGCCGGTCTGGCAATATAAGCTGGCAACTCATCGCCTTGAGATGGGATGGTAGTTTCTGTGCAGTGAATACCCTGTTGATCGGTATGGCGGATCGTCGAGGCCAGAGGATCTACTGCGGGTGTGAATCCGCTTGTCGCCTGCCTGAGAGTCATAGATTGATCAGTTTTCATGGTGGTCTCCTTATGAAATGAGGAAAGTATGACTCGGTAAAATCTTATTGGGTTGAGCTATCCATCGCCCTTGGTATTTACTGTTGACGACTTTAACTATAGGTAATCTTTGGGATTAATGAGATGAGGTTTACAGTAATTAAGTATTTTATTGCGGCATGAGTACGGTAGATAAGTCAGTTGCTGATAAGAAGATATTCATCCAACATTGCTCAATGAGTCCTACTATTGATATTCATATATAAATCATTACTGTGGTGGGTGGTGTTTGTATAAATTTCAGGCTAGATAGTCTTAATGTGTGATTTAAATCACATTTTTAATGTATTTGTATTTATCATTTCTTTTGTCAAAGTGATTGTCGTCACGAAATTATGTGATGATTTTGAGTAAAGTATTCCTTTGTACCTCCCTATATCCCTAAATAATTCGAGTTGCAGGAAGGCGGCAAGTGAACGACAACTCGGTGAAAACCGATTTGAACAGCATTTATGCTAGCCCGTAGGGTGAGCCTCTTTGAGGCTCATTAATCCTGATGATTTTACATAAGTAACTGATTACTGTGGTTAATAATAGCCAACGCATATGCAACTTGAATTATGACGGACATAACATCTCTCATGAAAGAGGAGTCTCACACATGGCTAAATCCGACGTTTTTCACTTGGGCCTGACTAAAAATGATTTGCAAGGGGCGACTCTGGCGATCGTTCCGGGTGATCCACAGCGTGTTGAGAAAATCGCTAAATTGATGGATAACCCAGTGCATTTGGCTTCACATCGTGAATTTACTTCGTGGCGTGCCGAACTTGATGGCAAGGCTGTGATTGTCTGCTCAACCGGTATTGGTGGCCCATCAACTTCTATTGCGGTTGAAGAGTTGGCACAACTTGGTGTGCGGACGTTCCTACGTATTGGTACTACAGGTGCTATTCAGCCACATATTAATGTTGGTGATGTATTGGTCACCACCGCAGCGGTACGTTTAGACGGTGCCAGCTTGCACTTTGCACCAATGGAATTCCCGGCGGTGGCTGATTTTGATTGCACCACGGCATTAGTTAACGCGGCTAAATCAGTCGGTGCGACGACTCATATTGGCGTTACCGCGTCTTCAGATACTTTCTATCCAGGGCAGGAACGTTACGATACTTACTCTGGACGTGTTGTTCGCCGCTTTAAAGGTTCTATGGAAGAATGGCAATCTATGGGCGTGATGAATTATGAAATGGAATCTGCCACTCTGCTGACAATGTGTGCTAGCCAAGGCTTGCGTGCCGGTATGGTCGCAGGTGTGATTGTTAACCGCACCCAGCAAGAGATCCCGAACGAAGAAACCATGAAAACGACTGAAAGCCACGCAGTAAAAATCGTCGTTGAGGCGGCTCGTCACCTGCTGTAATACAAACGGCTTATGGGTAAACCCGCAATAAGCGAATCAATGAATACCAAATGAGCGGGTCAGTTTACTGGCCCGTGAGGTTAATGACAAAGTGCCCGTGTCGGTGAAAACAGGCAGATCGTAAAGACGCCGTAAACCCCTCCCTGGGGGCTCGAGCCGCGCCGTCCCTGGCGCGGACGCTTTACTCTTCTACCTGCCTTCACCTTGCAAGATAGAGTTATCGAGGTTTGTCAGCAGTCTGAACGGGTCAGTTTACTGGCCCGTTCTTTTTTTCGGCTGATTATCTGTTAATGTCATAGTTCTTATAATGGACAGTAAAATAAGAGGAAAACATGACGACATCTGCTCTATCTCATCCTTCCCTATTGCCACTGGATGGTGGTATTAACTTCCGTGATCTCGGTGGTAACGTCGTTGCAGATGGCCGGCGTATTAAGCGCGGGTTATTGTTTCGTTCAGGATCACTTGACCGTTTGAGCACCAAAGATTGTGTTGTTCTTAGCAGCGGCTCTGTCGCTCAAATCCTTGATTACCGCGATGCGGATGAAGTTCAGGCTAAGCCCGATATTGTGTGGCAAGGTGCCAGTTATCACAATATTCCAGCCAACCCACTCAGCAGTGAAGTTAACGCTAATCTGGAAAAACTGACTAACGAGACGTTAGCAACATTTGATGCCAGAGCTTTCATGTTAGAGCTGTACCGTCGCCTGCCATTTAATAATCAAGCTTATAAACAGTTAGTCAGTTTGCTACAAAATAGTGCCTCACCAGAGCATGCCGCTGCTGGCGTGGTACAGCATTGTGCAGTCGGGAAAGACCGTACTGGAGTGGGTTCGGCTTTGGTGTTGTTTGCTTTAGGTGCTGATGAATCGACGGTATTGGAAGATTACCTGTTGACTGAAACAACACTGGCACCTTTCCGTGAACACATGCTGGCGGAATTGGCACTAAAACTAAATTCTCAGGCGCTAGGGCAGTTTGCATTTGTGTTGTCGGCTCGAGAAGAGTTTATTCAAACCGCACTGCGATGTATTCAAGAGCGTTACGGGAGCCGCGAGCAATGGCTACAGCAGGAATTTGGTCTTGGCAGCATTGAGCGCGAAAAGTTGCAGTCATATTTCCTGGAGTAATCGTTTACCAATAGATTGATCTTCTTATTCCTCCTGTATTGAGCCACCACTAAGTGGCTGAAGTTAATGACAAAGTACCCGTAACGGTGAAAACAAGCAGTTCGTAAAGACGCCGTAGACCCTTCCCTGGGGGCTCGAGACGCGCCGCCCCTGGCGCGGATGCTTTACTCTTCTACCTGCCTTCGCCTTGCAAGATCGAGTTATCGAAGTTTGTCAGCAGTCTGCGCCACTAAGTGGCTCTTTTTAACCGCTTAATGATGCAAACTACCGCTTAACCAGTTCGCTGATATTTCTCTTGGGGAGCAGGCGTATGTTAACGCCTGACAAATTCCCTGGAGAGAATGCTCATGCAACATGCGATTACCTTTGTTATCGCCTCCGCGTGTGTCCTTGTGATCTGCTACCGTTTATACGGTATCTTTTTTGTTCGTAAGGTTCTGCGCGTCGATGACAGTGAAGTAACACCTTCCCACACCTTTGAAGATGGCAAAGATTACGTTCCAACTAAAAAATGGGTGAACTTTGGTAGCCACTTTGCAGCCATTGCTGCAGCTGGCCCTTTAGTTGGTCCTGTATTGGCGGCCCAGTATGGTTATTTACCCGGCTTCCTGTGGTTATTGATTGGTTGTGTTATCGGCGGTGCCGTTCACGATACCGTTGTGCTGTTCGCTTCGATGAAACATCAGGGTAAATCTCTATCTGAAGTGGCTAAATCAGAACTCGGGCCAGTCGCGGGCTGGTGTACCGGTCTGGCAATGCTATTTATCATTACTATTACTATGGCTGGGTTATCAATGGTTGTAGTACATGCGCTGGAACGTAACCCTTGGGGTACTTTCGCGGTGTTCATGACGATCCCTATCGCGATTTGTGTTGGCTTATGGGAACGCATGACCGGCAGCATGAAAGGGGCTTCTTATGTTGGTATCGCCGCCATTATGGTGTGCGTGTTCGTCGGCCCTTATATTGAACATACATGGCTTGGCGAATGGCTCATGCTGAAAGCAGATACCGTCAGTATCATTCTTCCAATGTATGCTTTCTTCGCTACGGCTCTACCTGTCTGGATGTTATTGACCCCTCGTGGTTATCTCTCCAGCTTTATGAAAATCGGCGTATTCGGTGCACTGATTGTTGGCGTTGTATTTATTAACCCTGAAATTCAATTCCCAGCAGTAACACAGTTTATCCACGGCGGTGGCCCTGTTCTGGCTGGCCCAGTTTGGCCATTTATCTCTATTACCATTGCCTGTGGCGCTATTTCTGGTTTCCACGCCTTTATTGGTTCAGGTACTACACCAAAACAAATCGATAAATGGAGTGACATTTTACCCGTTGGTTTTGGTGCGATGCTGGCCGAGTGTATGGTCGGGGTAATGGCCTTGATCGCTGCAACATCTTTACATCCTGCTGACTACTTCGCGATTAACTCTTCAGCCGAAGCCTGGAGTGTACTGGGCATGGAAGTGGTTAACCTACCAAAACTGAGTCAGGAAATTGGCTTAGATTTGTATGGCCGTACCGGCGGCGCTGTCACCTTAGCGGTGGGTATGACGGATATCTTCATTCGTGTACCGTGGTTCAGTAGTCTGGCTGCTTATTTCTTCCAGTTTGTTGTGATGTTTGAAGCTGTATTCATTCTGACAGCTGTTGACTCAGGTACCCGTGTTGCTCGCTACCTGCTGCAAGATTTCTTAGGCGATATCTGGGCTCCACTAAAACGTACTGATTGGTTACCGGGCACATTAGCATGCAGTGTTATTGCTTGTGCGCTGTGGGGTTACCTCCTTAATTCCGGTGATATCAACTCAGTCTGGGCGCTGTTTGGTGTATCAAATCAGCTAATGGCTTCTGTTGGTTTGATTATCGGTGCCACTATTATTCTGCGTCTGGCAACCAAACGGATTTACATGCTGACTTGTGTGATTCCATTGGCTTACCTCTTTGTCACCGTAAACTATGCTGGTTACTGGATGATCACCCACGTGTACTTCAATTCAGCAGCGAAAGGTTACAACCTGTTTAATGGCATCATCTCTATCATCATGATGACATTGGGTGTCATTATCCTGATATCTGCACTGAAAAAATGGCGTGAGCTGTGGATTCGTAGATCAGCTGAGATGGCTGGCAATAAGGTGGTTACTGCCAACGCCTGATATCCTAAATCGATAGCTTTAGTCCTGATAAACGGTCGGAATCTCCCGGCCGTTTATTTTTTGTTAAGTAAAAATGTCGACACATTGAGTATGCTAATGGCTACTGTATTGATAACAGGAAAATGCCTGTGACCTTAAATGATGTCATTACTATAGTTATTGATTTTGTTCGTGAGCATGAAACATGGGCAATGCCTATCGTGTTTATTCTCGCTTTTGGTGAGTCGCTAGCCTTTCTTTCCTTACTGCTACCCGCCACGGTTATCTTGCTTGGACTAGGCGCATTAATCGGTGAAAGTGGGATTTCCTTCTGGCCGATTTGGGCCGCGGCTGTAGCAGGGGCTTTTTTTGGCGACTGGCTCTCCTATTGGATTGGCGATCATTATAAAGATCGCGTCGGCACACTGTGGCCTCTTTCCCGCAACCCTCAACTACTCGTCCGCGGCCATGCTTTCTTTGAGCGCTGGGGGTTCTTTGGTGCTTTTATTGGCCGCTTCTTTGGCCCACTGCGCGCAGTTGTCCCGTTAGTCGCCGGAATATGTGCTATGCCAAAATTCTATTTCCAGTTGGCTAATATCACATCTGCCATCATTTGGGCATTCGGTATTCTTGCTCCTGGTGCTTTTGGTATTCAGTGGCTATCTCACTGGATAGATTAACTTTGCATGAGCTCTGAGGCTGCTCCATATTTTGTGGCTGACAGTTTTAACCCATTTCTTTGTCGTAAAGTAAGCGGTTTTTTATCTGCTTATTATTTATGCGCACAGCTTCGCAAGATGGGATGTAACGGAAAAACACTCTGGACATCCATACAGTATCCCCTTACCTTGACTGACATTAGGTTAATGGGGAGATAACCGTGGATATCAGTTTATTTTATGGGCTGGGAGGCTGCCTCCTTGGTGGGCTTATAGGCTGGCTGATTGCCAGTTTGTCTCAGCAGCGCAATAAAGCACAGCAGGATATTGAGCGGCGGTTACTGGAGCAGTCATTGCAACAGTCTCAGCAAAACACTCTAGAATTGCAGGCCCTTTTGCAACGCAATGAACAGCAATTGCGACAAAGTGAATTAGAGCAGCGTAATTTGCACAGCCAACTCGCGGCAAATGCTGAAAAACTGCAACAATTAGCTCATTGGCGCAATGAGTGTGAGCAGCTCAATCAAGAACTACGGGCGCAACGAGAAGTCAATAGCGCGCAAGAAGCTGAACTACGCGAAGTGACTATTCGTTTGGAAGAAACACGGCTGACTGCAGAAGAGAAGCAACGCCTGCTTCTTAATAGTGAGCAACGACTAACCACTCAGTTCGAAAATCTGGCAAATCGCATCTTTGAACAAACTGGCCGTCGGGCAGATGAACAAAATAAGCAAAGCTTGGATCGCTTGCTGTTACCTCTACGGGAACAGCTAGATGGTTTCCGAAGACAGGTACAGGATAGCTTTGGGCAAGAGGCTCGTGAACGCCATACTTTAACCCATGAAATCCGTAGCTTACAGCAGCTCAATGCTCAAATGGCGCGGGAAGCTCTAAACCTGACCAAGGCCCTCAAAGGGGATAATAAAACCCAGGGAAACTGGGGTGAAGTCGTTTTAGCTAAGGTACTTGAAGCTTCGGGGTTACGCGAGGGTTATGAATATCAAACCCAGGTTAGTGTAAAGATTGATACTAATAGCCGTATGCAGCCAGATGTCATTGTGCGCTTGCCGCAGGGGAAAGATGTTGTTATTGACGCTAAAATGTCACTGATAGCCTATGAGCGCTATTTTAACAGTGAAGATGATATTGAGCGCGAAGCGGCATTAAGCGAGCATTTATCGTCACTACGCGCGCATATCAGGATGCTGGGTCGCAAGGATTATCAGCAACTTCCTGGTTTACGTTCGCTTGATTATGTATTGATGTTTATTCCCGTTGAACCTGCATTTTTGGTGGCTATCGACCGTCAGCCTGAATTGATCAGTGAAGCGCTACAGCACAATATTATGTTGGTTAGTCCGACAACATTGCTGGTGGCTTTACGAACTATTACCAATTTATGGCGCTACGAGCATCAAAGCCAAAATGCGCAACGTATTGCGGAGAGAGCCGCCAAACTCTATGACAAATTACGTTTATTTGTTGATGATATGGAGTCGTTGGGGCAAAGCCTCGATAAAGCACAGTTAAGTTATCGTCAGGCAATGAACAAACTGTCGCAAGGCCGTGGTAACCTGATAGGGCAAGTTGAAGGTTTTCGTACTCTGGGGGTCGAGGTAAAACGGCCTATTAGTCCAACACTGGCAGAGAAAGCCAGCCTGGAAGATCAACCTGAGGACGATTTAGCGCTATCCGATGATGCAGAATCCGAGATAAGTGATTCTGCACCGCTGAAGTATCAGGGTTAGTTGCATGTTCCTCTTCTGTATGATGTTGAGAAAGCTGCGATTAAGCAGTTGCCTTAATACCAGGTGAGGTGGGGCTTTCATCGGAGTTCTGGTACACTTCCTCGAAAGATTGACTGAAAAGCAGGCACAGAAAATGGTAGATCAGGAGAAGGAAACCACTCATTTTGGTTTTCGCACCGTAGCCAAAGAACAAAAAGAAGGCATGGTGGCAGAAGTTTTTCATTCCGTAGCCGCTAAATACGATCTGATGAATGACCTGATGTCGTTCGGTGTTCACCGTATTTGGAAGCGTTTTACTATTGACTGTAGCGGTGTTCGGCGCGGTCAACGGGTATTGGATCTGGCAGGTGGTACCGGCGATTTAACCGCTAAGTTCTCTCGTCTGGTGGGTGAACAGGGTGAGGTCGTTCTGGCTGATATCAACGAGTCAATGTTGCGTATGGGCCGTGAAAAGCTACGCGATAAAGGTATTGTCGGTAATGTCAGCTATGTTCAGGCGAATGCTGAAGCGTTACCTTTTCCTGATAATTACTTTGATTGCATTACCATTTCATTCGGCTTGAGAAACGTAACTGAAAAAGAAAAGGCACTGCGATCGATGTTTCGTACGAACGTGGTGCTGTGCTGGCAAAGTTGCGGGATCGTCAACAGCTTTCACCTTTGATGCGTAGTGGTGAATTGATTGTCGAAGGTGATATCCAAGTCGTTCAGCAACTTATCACCTTACTTGATCTTGCTGAATGGGAACCAGCTGAATGGCTGGCTCCCTATATTGGTGATATTGCAGCGGAAACTATTGGGCAGGTCATCCATAAAAGTAACCGTTTTCTCAGTAAGCAGTTTCAACAGCAACAGCATTATGTTGCTGAAGCAATAACTGAAGAATGGAAAATAGCGCCAGCGCCGCTGGAGGTGGTGTGGTTTAACGAAGAGGTTGATGCTACCGCTCGTGCAACCGAGGCTTTGACTGCCAGATTGGCAACCATGGAGACAAAACAATGACGCCAGGAGAACTTCGGCGCCTGTATCTTATCATTCGGGTTTTCTTGAGCTACGGGCTGGATGAGTTAATCCCGAATATACGTTTGACGTTGCCATTACGTGTTGGTCGTCATCTATTTTTCTGGTTGCCTAATCGTCATAAAGATAAACCGCTGGGTGAGCGTTTGCGCCTTGCCTTGCAGGAGCTAGGGCCAGTTTGGATCAAGTTTGGCCAAATGATGTCCACACGGCGTGACCTCTTTCCGCCAGCAATTGCAGATCAACTTGCGTTGTTACAGGATAGAGTTGCTCCATTTGATGGTGCGCTAGCACGCAAGCACATTGAAATCGCGATGGGAGGGCCATTAGAAACATGGTTTGACGATTTTGAACAAGAAGCTTTAGCCTCCGCTTCTATCGCGCAAGTACATACGGCACGTTTAAAAGAGAACGGCCAGGAAGTTGTACTCAAAGTTATTCGTCCTGATATTTTGCCAATTATTAAAGCTGATGTGCGGTTGATGTACCGTCTGGCTGGCTGGGTACCCAAACTTTTACCTGATGGTCGTAGATTACGTCCACGGGAAGTTGTACGCGAATATGAAAAAACACTGCTTGATGAGCTAAATTTGCTGCGGGAAGCAGCTAATGCTATTCAACTGCGTCGTAATTTTGAAGACAGTCCAATGCTCTATATTCCCGAAGTCTATTCTGATTATTGCCGGGAAAGTGTATTGGTCATGGAGCGAATTTATGGCATTCCGGTATCTGATATTGCAGCTTTGGAAGATCAAGGTACCAATATGAAGTTGCTGGCTGAGCGCGGGGTTCAAGTCTTTTTCACTCAGGTTTTCCGTGACAGTTTTTTCCATGCAGATATGCATCCTGGGAATATCTTTGTCAGTTATGAGCATCCTCATGACCCGCTTTATATAGGTATTGATTGCGGTATCGTCGGCTCACTAAATAAAGCAGATAAGCGCTATCTTGCTGAAAACTTTATTGCTTTCTTTAATCGGGATTATCGGCGGGTTGCAGAGCTGCATGTTGACTCTGGCTGGGTTCCTCGTGATACCAATGTTGAAGATTTTGAATTCGCTATCCGTACCGTCTGCGAACCAATTTTTGAAAAACCATTAGCCGAAATATCCTTTGGCCATGTGTTATTGAACCTCTTTAATACCGCACGCCGTTTTAATATGGAAGTACAACCACAGTTGGTTTTACTGCAAAAAACCTTGTTGTATGTCGAAGGCTTAGGGCGTCAACTTTATCCTCAGCTTGACCTTTGGACGACTGCGAAGCCTTTCCTGGAAAGCTGGTTACGAGATCAAGTTGGGTTGCCTGCGGTTATTCGTGCATTGAAAGAAAAAGCACCATTTTGGGCTGAAAAATTTCCTGAGCTGCCAGAGCTTGTGTATGACAGTTTGCAACAGCATAAGCTATTACAGCAAAGTGTGGATAAACTCACAACTCAAATGCAAGGCCAGCAACAACGTCAGGGCCAATCACGGTATTTGTTTGGTGTTGGCGCTACACTATTAGTCAGTGGTAACATTTTATTCTTGGCCAATGCGGTAGAAATCTCAATTGGATTCATTGTCGCTGGAGTATTGGCTTGGTTTATTGGTTGGCGGCGAACCAGTTAATGATTTATCGCTGAAAGTATCTGTGGATAGTCTATTGGGCGGTTTATGAGTTATGTAAAAGTTATTCAATAAGTCGCTTATTTGTTTAAGAAGCTATGCGCTAGTTCAAAATGCGGTAAGTTAGATAGGTATTCACAGAGGTTATATGACGTATAATGCGGCCCTCTGTGGAATAACCCTTGTATATAGAGGTGAATGTAATGGGTGGTATAAGTATTTGGCAGTTATTAATCATTGCCGTGATTGTTGTTCTGCTATTTGGTACTAACAAACTGCGGACATTAGGGTCAGATCTGGGCGCATCCATCAAAGGTTTTAAAAAGGCGATGGGTGATGAGCCACAAACTCCGCCAACTGACGCTAATAAAACCAGTAACGATGCTGACTTTGCCAAATCGATTACTGAAAAACAGCAGCCAGTTGCTAAAGCTGAAGAGTCTAAGAGTCACGACAAAGAGCAGGGATAAGCTGTGTTCGACATCGGGTTTAGTGAACTGCTGCTGGTTCTTGTGATAGGCCTGGTCGTACTCGGGCCAGAACGGCTACCGGTTGCTGTTAGAACTGTTGCGGGTTGGATTCGTACATTGCGCTCACTTGCGGCCACTGTGCAAAACGAATTAGCGCAAGAGCTTAAGATTCAAGAGTTGCAAGACAGCCTGAAAAAAGCAGAAGAAGCCGGTTTGCAGAACCTGACACCAGAGCTGAAAGCCTCAATGGATGAACTCAAAGAGGCCGCTGAGGCACTGAAACGTTCATATCATTTCGACATTGGTTCGGAAGCACCTCACACGATCCATAATCCGCTCGTTACCGAACCGGAAGCTATTCATGATGGTGTTACGCCCGCCGAGTCTGCAACGAAGGCTCAAGCATCACCTCAAGCACCGGTTACTGACGTTGATAAAACTGTCACCCCGACAGCGGTTGAAACCGCCTCTAATAACAATGAGAAACCCATTGTTCAGGTTGAGACATTTTCTGCGTCTATCTCTTCTGTAGATAGAGAGCCGGTTCTTGTTACGAACACACCCGTAACTAAGGTACAAACGGCTACAGTGGACACCCATAGCACAGATTCACACGGTGCTGACCAACCTCGAACTCACCAACCTGGCGGCGATCGGTAAACATGGCTGTTGATGATACCCAACCCCTTATTACTCATTTAATAGAACTGCGTAAGCGGCTATTGAATTGCATCATCACTATTTTAGTGGTTTTTTTCGTATTGGTTTTTTTTGCCAATGATATCTACCACCTGGTTTCAGCACCGTTGATCAAACAACTGCCTGTTGGTTCCAGTATGATCGCAACAGATGTCGCATCACCGTTCTTTACCCCGATTAAATTGACCATGATGGTCTCGGTGTTTGTTTCAGCGCCGATGATCCTCTATCAGGTTTGGGCATTTATAGCCCCTGCGCTGTATAAACATGAGCGCCGCTTGATGGTCCCGCTGCTGATATCTAGTAGCTTCTTATTTTATCTGGGAATGGCATTTGCCTACTTTGTTGTTTTCCCGTTAGCTTTTGGTTTTTTTGCCAAAACAGCGCCTGAAAGTGTGCTTATCGCAACGGATATCACTAAATACCTTGATTTTGTTATGGCACTTTTTATGGCTTTTGGTATTTCTTTCGAAGTACCGATTGCGATAATTCTTCTGTGCTGGGCTGGGGTGACAACGCCTGAAGCATTGAAGAAAAAACGCCCTTATGTGTTTGTTGGTGCTTTTGTTGTGGGGATGCTTCTCACCCCACCAGATGTGTTATCACAAACATTATTAGCGATTCCGATGTATCTGTTATTTGAAGTGGGTGTATTCTTTGCTCGCTTCTACACAGGCAAACAACGGCGTTCAGATGTTGAGGAAGAGGATGAAGAAGTCGATAATCATCCTAAAGAGTCTTAAATTTCTACTTTGATATTTTAGCCGCCCTCTGGGCGGCTTCTGTTTTGGGACACTTATGTTTGATATCGGTGTGAACTTAACCAGCTCACAATTTACAAAAGACTGTCCTCAAGTCGTGGCTCGGGCAAAAGAGGCTGGTGTTGCCGGTATGCTGATTACCGGTACAAATGCTGAAGAGAGTCAGGCAGCCCTTGAGCTTGCAATAGCTTATCCGGACTATTGCTGGTCAACCGCAGGTGTTCATCCCCATCATGCGAGCAGTTGGCAAATAGATGTGGAACAGCAAATCAGGGCATTGGCAGCCCATGTCAGTGTGGTTGCCATTGGTGAATGTGGCCTGGATTTTAATCGCAATTTCTCTACTCCAGTTGAGCAAGAAGTTGCCTTTACAGCACAGTTAGCCTTGGCTGCTGAACTTTCTTTGCCGGTATTCCTGCATTGCCGAGAGGCACATGATCGTTTCATCACTCTACTTTCACCCTGGCTAGATAAAATCCCCGCAGCTGTTGTGCATTGTTTTACCGGTACTGCTGATGAATTGGATTCCTGTCTGGCATTGGGCTTATCTATCGGTATCACCGGTTGGGTTTGCGATGAACGCCGTGGCCTTGCGCTGAGGGCGTTATTGCCGCGTATTCCTGCCCAACAATTGCTGTTAGAAACTGATGCCCCATATTTATTGCCGCGGGATATACATCCTAAACCTGCATCTCGCCGCAATGAACCCTGCTTTCTGCCTCATATCGTCCAGCAGGTTGCTGTCTGGCGACAAGAAGACCCTCAATGGCTGGGACAGAAAACTGATGAAAACGCCCGCCGGATTTTCCGGTTGGTTTGAGTTAGGAGAACAATATGAGCTATGCATTTCCGGGCACCTTCCCTGGTCGCCGTATGCGCCGTGTGCGCCGTCATGATTTCAGTCGTCGACTGGTCGCTGAAAATCAGCTGACAGTTAATGATTTGATCTATCCGGTGTTTGTTATGGAAGGAAACAACCATCAGCAAGCCGTTTCGTCTATGCCGGGTGTCTCGCGTATGACGATTGATTTGTTGGTGAAAGAAGCTGAGGCTATTGCCAAGCTTGGCGTCCCGGTCATATCGTTATTCCCGGTCATTGAACCAGGTATGAAGTCACTACACGCGGAAGAAGCTTATAACCCGAATGGCCTGGTACAACGTACTGTACGTGCATTAAAAGACGCTGTACCAGAGTTAGGTATTCTTACGGATGTTGCCCTCGACCCATACACAACCCATGGGCAAGACGGTGTGATTGATGCTGATGGTTATGTCATTAACGATATCACCAAAGAAATTTTAGTGCGTCAGGCCTTATCACATGCAGACGCTGGCGCAGAGATTGTTGCCCCGAGCGATATGATGGATGGCCGCATTGGTGCTATTCGCGATAAGTTAGAACTTCAAGGGCTGGTACATACACAAATCATGGCTTATTCAGCCAAGTATGCCTCTTGTTATTATGGCCCATTCCGCGATGCAATTGGCTCCAGTAGCAATTTGAAAGGTGGCAATAAAAAAACCTATCAAATGGACCCGGCCAATAGCGATGAAGCGTTGCAAGAAATCGCTCAGGACTTGCAGGAAGGGGCGGATATGGTGATGGTTAAACCGGGTATGCCATATTTGGATGTGGTGCGCCGGGTGAAAGATACCTTTGGGGTTCCGACCTTTGCCTATCAGGTTTCTGGTGAATATGCGATGCATATGGCTGCAATACAAAATGGCTGGCTGCAAGAGAAACCGACGGTAATGGAGTCACTATTGTGCTTTAAACGCGCGGGTGCGGATGGGGTATTAACCTATTTTGCTAAGCAAGTCGCACAATGGCTGCATGACGATCAGATGCAGCGTTAACCGTTTGGTTATCAAGAAGATTGGTTATCAATAATAAGTACTAAGGTAGGCACTGAAATACCTACCTTGGCACTGTGAGTTAAGTATCTTATTGTTTTTCGAATTGACGATTATCCAGGCTTTGTAATACTGGGCTATTGAGCATATTCAGTAATAGCATTGAGCGTGCCTCGCCATCTGGTTCGGTATAAATTGCCTGTAACCCAGCAAAAACCCCCTCTTTAATAATCACGGTATCACCAGGCGTAGGTATCTCTGGCGCAATGATTTTATCCGTTGTATGAGATTGCATTTCGCTAATAACCGTTGCCGGAATGACCGCAGGTTGTACACCAAACCTGACAAAGTGGCTTACACCTCGGGTGGCACTTATCGTTGTGGTATGAATATGTTCCGGATCAAACTCCACAAATAGATAATTCGGGAATAATGCTTCCGTGGTTTCAATTCGTTTTCCGCGCATTATCTTTTCGATAGTGACGATCGGTGTCCAGCAATTCACTTCTTGCCGCTCTAAGTGTTCTTTAGCGCGCAAAAGCTGACCACGTTTACAATATAATAAATGCCAATGTTTCATAATTTCATATGCCTTTAGGTACTACTTGGCAGCATAGCAAAAGTGGGGATACATATACAGTGAGCAAAAAAAAACGTCATTTGATATATATATTTGTTATGTAAAGAGTTAGCTATATTTTATATCGACAACATTCTATCGGTGCTGGTAAATGTTAATGCCAAATAGCAGCATGCTATTTTTTCGAGTTGGCCTGCATTCATTTTTAACAAAAAGACAGCAACTGCTATAAAGACAGCCTATAATGGCGCATTACCTAGCCGCCGAAATGATCAGCATGAAATACCGTGACTTACGTGACTTCCTCTCGTTGCTGGAACAGAGGGGCGAACTTAAACGAATTAGCCAGCCTATTGATCCCTATCTGGAAATGACAGAAATAGCCGATCGTACTTTGCGAGCTGGCGGGCCTGCATTGCTTTTTGAGAATCCGAAGGGCTATAACATGCCCGTACTGTGTAACCTGTTTGGTACGGCTAAGCGGGTTGCGATGGGGATGGGGCAAGAAGATGTCAGTGCATTGCGAGATGTCGGCAAGCTATTGGCTTTCCTGAAAGAACCTGATCCGCCGAAAGGTTTTCGTGACCTGTTCGATAAGCTGCCTAAATTTAAGCAGGTATTGAATATGCCGACGAAATGCTTGAGCTCCGCCCCGTGCCAAGAGCAAGTGTGGGAAGGGGGAGGATGTCGATCTGAGCCGAATCCCTGTTATGCACTGTTGGCCTGAAGATGCTGCCCCATTAGTCTCTTGGGGGCTAACGGTGACTCGCGGGCCGCATAAAGAGCGGCAGAATCTGGGCATTTATCGCCAGCAAGTGTTGGGTAAAAACAAGTTAATTATGCGCTGGCTTTCCCACCGAGGTGGCGCTTTAGACTATCAAGAATGGTGCGAAGCGCATCCTGGTGAACGTTTCCCGGTTGCCGTCGCGTTGGGTGCTGATCCTGCGACTATTTTGGCTGCGGTAACGCCCGTGCCAGATACTTTATCTGAATATGCTTTTGCCGGCTTATTGCGTGGGCATAAAACCGAAGTCGTAAAGTGTCTTTCCAACTCACTTGAAGTTCCTGCAAGTGCAGAAATTGTATTGGAAGGATATATTGAGCAGGGTGAGATGGCACCGGAAGGCCCTTATGGTGACCATACCGGTTATTATAACGAGATTGATAGCTTCCCTGTCTTTACCGTCACACATATTACCCAACGCAAAGACGCGATTTATCATTCAACCTATACTGGTCGTCCACCCGATGAACCGGCGGTAATGGGCGTTGCGCTGAACGAAGTATTTGTTCCTATTTTGCAAAAGCAATTCCCAGAGATTGTTGATTTTTATCTGCCGCCAGAAGGCTGTTCATACCGTTTGGCTGTGGTGACCATCAAGAAACAGTATGCTGGTCATGCTAAACGCGTGATGATGGGTGTTTGGTCGTTTTTACGCCAGTTTATGTATACGAAATTTGTTATTGTTTGTGACGATGATATTAACGCCCGTGATTGGAATGATGTTATTTGGGCGATTACGACCCGAATGGACCCGTCGCGCGATACGGTGTTAATTGAAAATACACCAATAGATTATTTGGATTTCGCCTCACCGGTTTCCGGTTTGGGATCGAAAATGGGGCTGGATGCCACCAACAAATGGCCAGCTGAGACTCCGCGTGAATGGGGGCGTCCAATTAAAATGGATGAAGAAGTCCGCGCCCGCGTTGATGCTATTTGGGACGAGCTCGCCATTTTCAGTGACAAAGAGACGAAACGCTAACCGGCGTCCATTTTGTCCTTAGTTTTGCATTTGATGACCCGACAGAGGGAAGGCATGACAACTTTAAGCTGTAAAGTAACCTCCGTAGAGGCCATTACCGATACGGTGTACCGGGTGCAATTGGTACCTGCATCTGCATTTTCTTTCCGTGCTGGGCAGTATTTGATGGTTGTGATGGATGAGCGCGATAAGCGTCCATTCTCTATGGCATCCACGCCACTGCAAAAAGACTCCATTGAGCTGCATATCGGGGCTTCGGAGCTGAATTTATACGCCATGGCGGTAATGGACCGAATTCTGCAAGAGAAAACGTTGGATGTGGACATTCCTCACGGTGAGGCATGGTTCCGCGAGGGCAGTCATCGTCCACTGATACTGATTGCAGGCGGTACCGGTTTTTCCTATGCGCGTTCAATTTTGTTGGCGGCGTTAGCAGAACAACCTGATCGTGAAGTTTCTATCTATTGGGGTGGGCGCGAAGCTGTGCATTTATATGACCTCAGCGAATTAGAAGCGCTGTCGATTCAGTATCCGCAGTTGAAAGTTATCCCTGTAGTTGAGCAACCAGAAGAAGGCTGGCGTGGTCGAACCGGAACTGTGCTAAGTGCCGTATTGCAAGATTATGGTTCTCTTGCTGAGCAGGATATTTATATTGCAGGTCGTTTTGAAATGGCAAAGATTGCTCGTGAGCGTTTTTGTGCCGAGCGTGGTGCACTGGAAGCGCATATCTATGGTGATGCTTTCGCTTTTATCTAAGTAAAACGGCAGATAAAAAAGCCCGCCCCTGACAGGCGGGAAAACGGCAACTAAACTCTGGTTATCAGGGCCTGTATTCAGGCCCTAAATGTTTTTGGGTTATACGCGCTCAAAGATGGTAGCAATGCCTTGGCCTAAGCCGATACACATGGTTGCCAGACCGAATTGCACGTCACGTCGCTCCATCAGATTGAGTAACGTGGTAGAAATACGCGCTCCTGAGCAGCCCAATGGATGACCGAGTGCAATGGCTCCCCCATTCAGGTTTACCTTATCATCTATGCTCTCCAACAAACCCAAGCCTTTCAGGCAAGCCAGTGACTGAGCAGCAAACGCCTCATTTAATTCAAATAACCCAATATCTTCGAGCTTAAGCCCTGCACGTTTTAGTGCCAGTTGGCTGGCGGGTACTGGGCCATATCCCATAATTGATGGGTCGCAGCCGACGACAGCCATTGAGCGAATACGGGCGCGTGGTGTTAAACCTAATGATTTTGCTCGGGATTCGCTCATGATAAGCATGGCAGAGGCACCATCGGAAAGTGCTGATGATGTCCCTGCGGTTACTGTGCCATTCACCGGGTCAAAGGCTGGACGCAAAGCTGCTAGCCCAGCCAGATTGGTCTCTGGGCGAATAACTTCATCGAAATCAAAGCGTTTTAATATGCCATCAGCATCATGCCCATTGGTGGCGACAATCTCTTTAGCAAAATGGCCCGCCTGAGTAGCAGCATAAGCGCGCTGATGGGAGCGTACCGCAAACTCATCTTGTGACTGGCGACTGATATTGTGGATTTTTGCCAGCATTTCAGCTGTTAACCCCATCATACCGGCTGCTTTAGCTACCGTGCGGCCCATGCCTGGATGGAAGTCCACGCCATGATTCATCGGCACGTGGCCCATATGTTCTACGCCACCAATCAAACTGACTTGTGCATCACCCACCATGATAGCCCGAGCTCCATCATGCAAAGCTTGCATCGAGGACCCACACAAGCGGTTAACTGTTACCGCCGGGACACTATGGGGAATTTCTGCCAGCAAAGACGCATTGCGGGCGATGTTAAAACCCTGCTCTAGCGTTTGTTGCACACAGCCCCAATAGATGTCGTCGATTTCGGCGGAATTCAGCTCAGGGTTGCGGCTCAGCACTTCACGCATTAAGTGCGCGGAGAGGTCTTCTGCCCGAACCTGTCGGAATGCACCGCCTTTGGAGCGGCCCATCGGTGTACGGACGGCATCAATAATGACTACATTTTCCATGTTTTCAGACCTCATGCCGGTTGACTGATAGAAACATCAAGCAGCGCTGCTGCCACAGGATAATAGCTTTCGTTATGTTCGGCTTTGGCTCTCAATCCCGGCGGGACTTGATACAACGGCCCAAGATGGGTGTAGCGTTGAGCCATTTCGACATAATTTGCACTGCCGATGGTATCAAGGTAACGGAAGACGCCGCCGTGGAATGGAGGGAATCCAAGGCCATATACCAACGCCATATCACCTTCAGCCGGGCTGGCAATAATGCCTTCTTCCAGACATCGCACCACCTCATTGATCATCGGGATCATGGTACGGGCGATAATATCGTCATCGCTAAATTTCTGAAGCGGCTGGCTGACTTGCGCCAGTAACGCGTCTACTTGTTCATCATTCTCTTTACGCGGTTTGCCTTTGGTATCTTGGGTATAGCGGTAGAAGCCTTGGCCATTCTTTTGACCAAACCGTTGGTTATCAAACATCACGTCAACCGCATCGCGATAATCTTTATTCATGCGCTCAGGGAAACCAACGGCCATCACGGCCTGTGCATGGTGCGCGGTATCAATGCCCACCACATCTAATAGATAAGCAGGGCCCATTGGCCAGCCAAATTGCTTTTCCATCACTTTATCAATTTGGCGGAAGTCCGCACCGTCTCGGACTAACATGCCGAATCCAGCCAGATACGGGAATAAAACACGGTTAACAAAGAAGCCTGGGCAATCATTGACTACAATCGGGGTTTTACCCATTTGCGTGGCGTATGCCACAACTGCAGCGATAGTCTTATCTGAAGTTTTGGTGCCACGAATAATTTCAACCAACGGCATCCGGTGTACTGGATTGAAGAAATGCATGCCACAGAAGTTTTCTGGGCGTTTCAGGGATTTGGCGAGCTGATCAATCGGAATTGTAGAAGTGTTAGAAGCCAGAACAGTTTCTTCGCCGATAAGCGTTTCAACCTCTGCCAGAACCGCCGCTTTGACTTTTGGATTTTCTACCACCGCTTCCACGATGACTTGGGCGCGTTCAATGCCGACATAATCTAATGTTGGTTGGATGGTTGCTAAGATATTTGCCATTTTCAGGCCATCTATCTTGCCGCGCTCCAACTGCTTATTCAGCAACTTGGCCGCTTCATTCATCCCTAATGTGAGGGATTTGTCATTAATATCTTTCATAATGACCGGCACACCTTTCAGTGCCGACTGATAGGCAATCCCACCGCCCATAATCCCTGCACCCAGCACTGCGGCCTGTTTGGGGGCGCTGACACCTTTGGACAGCTTTTTAGCCTGACCTTTAACATATTGGTCATTCAAGAAAATACCGACTAATGCACGCGCTTCATTGGAACCAGCTAAGGGAACAAAACTATTGGTTTCCAGTATCAATGCTTCAGCGCGGCCAAATTTTGCAGCGGCCTCAATAGTTTTGACGGCAGTCAAGGGCGCCGGATAGTGTTTACCGGCGACTTGCATGACCATGCCTTTGGCAATGGTAAAGCACATCGCGGCTTCGGTCGGATTGAGCTTCAGTGGCCCTAATTTCGGACGACGTGCAGCTTGCCAGTCGAGTTTTCCGTCAATCGCTTGTTTCAACATACTTAACGCGGCATCGACCAACTTTTCGGGGGCGACAACGGCGTCAACCAGCCCAACTTTTAAGGCATCTTTGGCAATAATGTCTTTGCCAGCCGCAATAATTTCCAGCGCACTGTCTGCGCCTAATAACCGTGGCAAACGAACTGAACCGCCGAAGCCCGGCATGATACCGAGTTTGGTTTCCGGTAGACCGATACGTGCTTCTGGCGAGGCCACGCGAAAATCAGTGGCTAAGATACATTCACACCCGCCACCCAGCGCATACCCATTGATTGCTGCAATGGTTGGCACCGGTAAGTCTTCCAAACGATTGAAAATATCGTTGGCGAAAACCAACCATTGATGCAACTTTTCTGGCGGCTCGTTAAACAGGGATAGAAACTCGGTGATATCGGCACCGACAATAAAGGCTGCTTTGGCTGAGCGTAATAGCAACCCTTTGAGCTCACTTTGTTTTTCTAACACAACCAAGGCTTCGCCCAGATTGGCTACAGTTTGGGTATCCAGCTTATTAACTGAACCTGGTGCATCAAACACCAACTCGGCAATGCCGTTTTCCAGCCAGTGAAGCTGTAGTGTTTCGCTTTGGTAGAGCATATCTATCTCCTGAATAAGCGCATGTGATCTGGTATGACCAGATATTCAGGAAGTGTGGATATTTTGTTAATGAATTGCAAATAAGAGATTGATTTTTTGCAGTGAAGATCACAGTCAATCAGGTGGGATAATTGATTTTTATCATATTTATTCACGACGGTTTTGCGCTTAAGGTAGCGTAATTAACTCGCAAATAAGAGGTCGTCGAAACATGACTTTGGCGACTATGATAAGATGAAAAAATTAAGTTCTAATAGCGAAGGGTACTGTGATGGAAACGCTGGCTTCTTTATATAACGAACATTTGTCCACCTTGCAACAACGCACCCGCGATGTGTTAGAGCGCCATCAGTTGGATGCTTTATTGATTCATTCCGGTGAGTTACAACGTATTTTCCTTGATGACCGCGACTATCCTTTTAAGGTTAATGCTCAATTCAAAGCTTGGGTACCGGTGACGCAAGTTCCAAACTGCTGGTTATGGGTTGATGGCGTTAATACGCCGAAGTTATGGTTTTACTCCCCGGTAGATTATTGGCACTGTGTTGAGCCGCTACCGGATAGCTTCTGGACCAAGGCCATTGATATCCAACCATTGGTAAACGCTAATGATATTGCACAACTGTTACCGGTACAGCGCGAGCGAGTTGCGTACATTGGCTATGCTCAGCAACGCGCCCAGGCGCTGGGTTTCAGTGCAGAAAACATTAACCCTAAACCGGTGTTGGATTACCTTCATTTCTACCGCTCTTATAAAACAGATTATGAGCTGGCCTGCATGCGTGAAGCGCAAAAAACGGCAGTTGCTGGGCATAACGCAGCTCATGAAGCATTCCTGTCCGGTATGAGCGAGTTTGATATCAATCTGGCCTATCTGATGGCTACAGGTCAGCGTGATACTGATGTTCCATACGATAATATTGTTGCGCTGAATGAACATTCGGCGGTATTGCATTACACCACCTTGCAGCATCAGCCTCCGGCAGAGATTCGTAGTTTCCTGATTGATGCGGGCGCGGAATACAACGGCTATGCTGCTGATTTGACCCGCACTTATGTAGCAGGCAGTAAAAATACAGCAGACAGTAAAAACGATTTTGCCGCATTGATCAAAGACCTTAATAATGAACAGCTTGAGTTGATTAAAACCCTTAAGTGTGGCGTGAACTATACCGAATACAATGTTCAGATGCATCAGCGTATTGCGAAGTTACTGCGCACTCATAACTTGGTGACGGGTATCAGTGAAGAGGCGATGGTTGAACAAGGCATTACTTGTCCATTCCTACCGCACGGGTTGGGTCACCCACTAGGCTTGCAAGTGCATGATACTGCTGGGTTTATGCAGGATGATAAAGGGGCGCATCTCAGCGCACCATCCAAATATCCTTACTTACGTTGTACCCGTATTCTGCAACCGCGCATGGTGCTGACTATCGAACCGGGCCTCTACTTTATTGAATCACTCTTGGCACCTTGGCGCTCAGGAGAGTTCAGTCAGCATTTCAATTGGGATCTTATTGAAACACTGAAGCCTTATGGTGGCATTCGTATAGAAGACAATATCGTTATTCATGAAAATCGGGTTGAGAACATGACTCGTGACCTGAAGCTGGCCTGATGCAGCCTTATTTAATCCCTGCGGCTCCGGTGACTATCAGCGAAGAGATTAAAAAAAGTCGATTCATCACCTTACTGGCTCCTACCTGTGGGGTGAATGAAGCGAAAGATTTTATTCAGCAGGTAAAGCAACAACACCCAACAGCCCGGCATCATTGCTGGGCTTTTGTTGCCGGGACACCCACAGATTCACAGCAATTAGGTTTTTCCGATGATGGCGAGCCTTCAGGCACAGCGGGTAAACCGATTCTGGCTCAATTGATGGGCTGTGGGATAGGTGAAATTACGGCGGTGGTTGTGCGTTATTATGGCGGTATCAAGCTGGGTACTGGCGGGTTAGTCAGAGCTTATGGCAGTGGTGTTCAGCAAGCGTTAAAACAGATTGAAGTAAAATATAAAGTCCCGCAGGTAGAATATACTTTGCAGTGTGACTATGCGCAGCTCGCGATGGTCGAAACACTATTACAGCAGGTTGAAGGCCAGATTTTACAGAGTGAATATGCACAACTCGTGACTCTTCATCTCTCTTTGCCAGCAACTCAAGCCAGTCAGGTCGGGGATAAATTGCGGGATCTCAGTCGTGGTACGTTGCAATTGACGCCCATTTCGCAATAATCCCCATCCAAGTGAATTGCTAAGGAACGTGCCGGAATGCATTTTCGTGCCATAACCCGTATTGTTGGCCTGCTAGTCATCTTATTCTCCGGGACAATGTTTATTCCCGGTCTAGTGGCCTTGATCTATCGTGATGGTGCCGGCCGTGCCTTCAGCGAAACCTTCTTTGTTGCTTTGTCGATAGGCCTGTTGCTGTGGCTACCGAACCGCAAGCAGAAGCATGAGTTGAAACCGCGCGAGGGGTTTCTGATTGTAGTGCTGTTCTGGACGGTGCTGGGCAGTGTCGGAGCATTACCTTTCTTATTCTCTGAGCGCCCGAACCTTTCGCTAACTGATGCATTTTTTGAATCCTTCTCTGGGCTGACCACCACCGGAGCCACCACGCTGGTGGGGTTAGATTCACTGCCTAAGGCCATTTTATTCTATCGGCAAATGCTGCAATGGCTGGGCGGCATGGGGATCATCGTCTTGGCAGTGGCCATTTTGCCTATTTTGGGTGTCGGGGGAATGCAGCTCTACCGGGCTGAAATGCCAGGGCCATTGAAAGACAATAAAATGCGCCCCCGAATCGCCGAAACTGCAAAAACACTGTGGCTTATCTATGTCTTGCTGACCATTGCCTGTGCGCTTTCTTTATGGGCCGCGGGGATGTCGGTGTTTGATGCTATCTCTCACAGCTTCTCGACTATCGCGATAGGCGGCTTTTCTACCCATGACGCCAGTATCGGTTATTTCAACAGCCCAACGATTAACACCATCATTGGTATTTTCTTGCTGATTTCGGGCTGTAACTTTGGCCTGCATTTCGCTGTACTCAGTGGCCGCAGTTTGAAAGTTTATTGGCGTGATCCCGAATTCCGTATGTTTATCTTTGTACAATTGACGCTAGTTATCGTTTGTACCTTGGTGCTCTGGCAGCACAGCGTATATAAGTCGGGGCTGGAAACCTTAAATCAGGCATTTTTCCAAGTGGTCTCAATGGCGACCACGGCGGGCTTCACAACGGATAGTATTTCTAAGTGGCCGTTGTTCCTGCCGATACTTTTATTATGCTCCGCGTTTATCGGGGGGTGTGCTGGGTCAACCGGTGGTGGTTTGAAAGTTATCCGTATCCTGTTGCTCTATCTACAAGGCTCGCGTGAATTAAAACGTTTGGTTCATCCGAATGCGGTTTACACCATCAAGCTGGGGCGGCGAGCATTACCGGAACGAATACTGGAAGCGGTCTGGGGGTTCTTCTCCGCATATGCTTTGGTTTTCATTATCAGCATGTTGGCCATCATCGCGACAGGAGTCGATGAGTTTTCTGCTTTTGCGGCAGTGACTGCAACTTTGAATAACCTTGGGCCAGGCTTAGGTGTTGTCGCTGATAACTTCACTTCTATGAATCCTGCTGCTAAATGGATATTAGTGATAACAATGTTATTTGGCCGGTTGGAAGTTTTCACTTTGCTGGTTCTCTTCACCCCAACATTCTGGCGTGAGTAATTCTGCATAAGGAACATTGCTATGAAAGTATTGATACTTTACTCCAGCCGAGACGGCCAAACGCAAACCATCGCCTCTTATATAGCTAAGGAGTTATCAACCGCAGCTACGTGCGAAATACGGGACTTGGCCGAGGTGGGGCAAATAGATCTGAGCCAGTATCAACAAGTGATGATTGGTGCTTCTGTTCGTTATGGGCATTTCAGTCCGGTGTTGAGTAAATTCGTCAATAAACACGTCGAGCAACTTAATCAGATGCCGAGTGCGTTCTTTGCCGTCAATTTGACTGCGCGCAAACCAGAGAAGCGTTCACCACAAACTAATGCCTATGTGCGCAAGTTCTTACTTAGCACACCTTGGCAGCCAACATTGTGCGCCGTATTTGCTGGAGCGCTACGTTATCCACGCTATCGATGGATAGATAGGGTCATGATTCAACTTATTATGCGCATGACGGGGGGGAGAAACGGATACCAGTAAAGAAGTTGAGTATACCGATTGGCAACAGGTTAGCGGTTTTGCTCAGGATTTCTCGGTGCTACAGTACGAAAAGTAACAATAATGGTGGTTATGACCGCAAATTGTTGAAATAAAACACGGTTGAAAAGTTTTTTGAAATTAGGGGTTGCAGGCTGTCAGGAACTCCCTATAATGCGCCTCCACTGACCGGGAACAACGAAACAGACTTCGCCGGGTCAGGAAGAGAAATGATTGAGTTTGACTTCGAAAGAAACCAAATAAACTCTTGACTCTTCAGCGGGAAAGCGTATTATCTGCCTCCCGCGTTACCGTAAGATTCGCCGCAAGGCAAACGGGTAACGAACGCTCTTTAACAATTTATCAGACAATCTGTGTGGGCACTCGCAAGACGATATCGAAGCCTGTTTCGACAGGCAGAAGCAATATCAAAGTCTTGAAGAGTGACCAAAGCAGTACATTTGAACTTCGGTTCGAATGCATATTTGCAGAAAGTAATCTTTGAGCATCGCTATGTTAATTCATAGCAAATCAAACAAATCTTAAATTGAAGAGTTTGATCATGGCTCAGATTGAACGCTGGCGGCAGGCCTAACACATGCAAGTCGAGCGGCAGCGGGAAGTAGTTACTACTTTGCCGGCGAGCGGCGGACGGGTGAGTAATGTCTGGGAAACTGCCTGATGGAGGGGATAACTACTGGAAACGGTAGCTAATACCGCATAACGTCTTCGGACCAAAGTGGGGGACCTTAGGGCCTCACGCCATCGGATGTGCCCAGATGGGATTAGCTAGTAGGTGGGGTAATGGCTCACCTAGGCGACGATCCTAGCTGGTCTGAGAGGATGACCAGCCACACTGGAACTGAGACACGGTCCAGACTCCTACGGGAGGCAGCAGTGGGGAATATTGCACAATGGGCGCAAGCCTGATGCAGCCATGCCGCGTGTGTGAAGAAGGCCTTCGGGTTGTAAAGCACTTTCAGCGAGGAGGAAGGCCAATAACTTAATACGTTGTTGGATTGACGTTACTCGCAGAAGAAGCACCGGCTAACTCCGTGCCAGCAGCCGCGGTAATACGGAGGGTGCAAGCGTTAATCGGAATTACTGGGCGTAAAGCGCACGCAGGCGGTTTGTTAAGTCAGATGTGAAATCCCCGCGCTTAACGTGGGAACTGCATTTGAAACTGGCAAGCTAGAGTCTTGTAGAGGGGGGTAGAATTCCAGGTGTAGCGGTGAAATGCGTAGAGATCTGGAGGAATACCGGTGGCGAAGGCGGCCCCCTGGACAAAGACTGACGCTCAGGTGCGAAAGCGTGGGGAGCAAACAGGATTAGATACCCTGGTAGTCCACGCTGTAAACGATGTCGACTTGGAGGTTGTGCCCTTGAGGCGTGGCTTCCGGAGCTAACGCGTTAAGTCGACCGCCTGGGGAGTACGGCCGCAAGGGTAAAACTCAAATGAATTGACGGGGGCCCACAAGCGGTGGAGCATGTGGTTTAATTCGATGCAACGCGAAGAACCTTACCTACTCTTGACATCCACGGAATTTAGCAGAGATGCTTTAGTGCCTTCGGGAACCGTGAGACAGGTGCTGCATGGCTGTCGTCAGCTCGTGTTGTGAAATGTTGGGTTAAGTCCCGCAACGAGCGCAACCCTTATCCTTTGTTGCCAGCACGTAATGGTGGGAACTCAAAGGAGACTGCCGGTGATAAACCGGAGGAAGGTGGGGATGACGTCAAGTCATCATGGCCCTTACGAGTAGGGCTACACACGTGCTACAATGGCAGATACAAAGTGAAGCGAACTCGCGAGCAAGCGGACCACATAAAGTCTGTCGTAGTCCGGATTGGAGTCTGCAACTCGACTCCATGAAGTCGGAATCGCTAGTAATCGTAGATCAGAATGCTACGGTGAATACGTTCCCGGGCCTTGTACACACCGCCCGTCACACCATGGGAGTGGGTTGCAAAAGAAGTAGGTAGCTTAACCTTCGGGAGGCGCTTACCACTTTGTGATTCATGACTGGGGTGAAGTCGTAACAAGGTAACCGTAGGGGAACCTGCGGTTGGATCACCTCCTTACCTCAGATACGCATTGCGCAGTGTCCACACAGATTGTCTGATGAATGTAAACGAGCAAGAGCACCTGTTGATGAGGGTGATGATTGTGTTGTAAGGCCTCGGCATTGAGTTTTACTGCATCAGTCGTTCGAATGTGTCACCACATTCTCACCTTTACACAAAATACTGAATCCATGATTCAGTAGAAATTTTGTGTCCCCATCGTCTAGAGGCCTAGGACACTGCCCTTTCACGGCTGTAACAGGGGTTCGAATCCCCTTGGGGACGCCACTCCGATAATGTGTGAAAGACATTATCAACCGGTTCTTTATGAACTCAAAAGTATCTTAAAGATGACTTTAACAAGTCGTGTTTAAGATATTGCTCTTTAACAATCTGGAACAAGCTGAAAATTGAAACAATACAGCTGAAACTTATCTCTCCGTAGAAGTACTGAGATAAGGATTAACCTGTATTAGAGTCTCTCAAATAATCGCAATGCCAATGTGTTTATCATTGTTGCAGTGTGAGCGAGAAGATACTCAGCAAGGCGTACAGCGCACAGCAACCGGAGTGAACGCTACGTTCATGAGGATTGCGCGCACTGCACAACGACGCAGAGTGTGTTCGTAGCCACACCAATAAAGAAGAAACATCTTTGGGTTGTGAGGTTAAGCGACTAAGCGTACACGGTGGATGCCTAGGCAGTCAGAGGCGATGAAGGGCGTGCTAATCTGCGAAAAGCGTCGGTAAGGTGATATGAACCGTTATAACCGACGATACCCGAATGGGGAAACCCAGTGCAATTCGTTGCACTATTGCATGGTGAATACATAGCCATGCAAGGCGAACCGGGGGAACTGAAACATCTAAGTACCCCGAGGAAAAGAAATCAACCGAGATTCCCCCAGTAGCGGCGAGCGAACGGGGAGGAGCCCAGAACCTGAATCAGCATATGTGTTAGTGGAAGCGTCTGGAAAGTCGCACGGTACAGGGTGATAGTCCCGTACACAAAAATGCATACGTTGTGAGTTCGATGAGTAGGGCGGGACACGTGACATCCTGTCTGAATATGGGGGGACCATCCTCCAAGGCTAAATACTCCTGACTGACCGATAGTGAACCAGTACCGTGAGGGAAAGGCGAAAAGAACCCCGGCGAGGGGTGAAATAGAACCTGAAACCGTGTACGTACAAGCAGTGGGAGCACCTTCGTGGTGTGACTGCGTACCTTTTGTATAATGGGTCAGCGACTTATATTTTGTAGCAAGGTTAACCGAATAGGGGAGCCGTAGGGAAACCGAGTCTTAACTGGGCGAATAGTTGCAAGGTATAGACCCGAAACCCGGTGATCTAGCCATGGGCAGGTTGAAGGTTGGGTAACACTAACTGGAGGACCGAACCGACTAATGTTGAAAAATTAGCGGATGACTTGTGGCTGGGGGTGAAAGGCCAATCAAACCGGGAGATAGCTGGTTCTCCCCGAAAGCTATTTAGGTAGCGCCTCGTGAACTCATCTTCGGGGGTAGAGCACTGTTTCGGCTAGGGGGTCATCCCGACTTACCAAACCGATGCAAACTCCGAATACCGAAGAATGTTATCACGGGAGACACACGGCGGGTGCTAACGTCCGTCGTGAAGAGGGAAACAACCCAGACCGCCAGCTAAGGTCCCAAAGTCATGGTTAAGTGGGAAACGATGTGGGAAGGCACAGACAGCGGGATGTTGGCTTAGAAGCAGCCATCATTTAAAGAAAGCGTAATAGCTCACTGGTCGAGTCGGCCTGCGCGGAAGATGTAACGGGGCTAAACCATGCACCGAAGCTGCGGCAGCGAACGTATCACCCAAGACAATTCACGGCAGTGGATAATGATTGACGGAGCGCAGCGACGTCAATGCGTCAATAAAGTCGAGTTGGCTTAGGGATACGTTCGTTGGGTAGGGAGCGTTCTGTAAGCCGTTGAAGGTGACCTGTGAGGGTTGCTGGAGGTATCAGAAGTGCGAATGCTGACATAAGTAACGATAATGCGGGTGAAAACCCGCACGCCGGAAGACCAAGGGTTCCTGTCCAACGTTAATCGGGGCAGGGTGAGTCGACCCTAAGGCGAGGCTGAAAAGCGTAGTCGATGGGAAACAGGTTAATATTCCTGTACTTGGTGTTACTGCGAAGGGGGGACGGAGAAGGCTAGGCTAGCCGGGCGACGGTTGTCCCGGTTTAAGCATGTAGGCGGAGTGACTTGGTAAATCCGGTTGCTTATCAACGCTGAGGTGTGATGACGAGCCACTACGGTGGTGAAGTAGTTGATGCCAAGCTTCCAGGAAAAGCCTCTAAGCATCAGGTAACATTAAATCGTACCCCAAACCGACACAGGTGGTCAGGTAGAGAATACTCAGGCGCTTGAGAGAACTCGGGTGAAGGAACTAGGCAAAATGGTGCCGTAACTTCGGGAGAAGGCACGCTGGCATTAGGTAAAGGGACTTGCTCCCGGCGCCGAAGCCAGTCGCAGATACCAGCTGGCTGCAACTGTTTAATAAAAACACAGCACTGTGCAAACACGAAAGTGGACGTATACGGTGTGACGCCTGCCCGGTGCTGGAAGGTTAATTGATGGGGTCAGCCTTACGGCGAAGCTCTTGATCGAAGCCCCAGTAAACGGCGGCCGTAACTATAACGGTCCTAAGGTAGCGAAATTCCTTGTCGGGTAAGTTCCGACCTGCACGAATGGCGTAATGATGGCCAGGCTGTCTCCACCCGAGACTCAGTGAAATTGAACTCGCTGTGAAGATGCAGTGTACCCGCGGCAAGACGGAAAGACCCCGTGAACCTTTACTATAGCTTGACACTGAACATTGAGCCTTGATGTGTAGGATAGGTGGGAGGCATCGAAGTGTGGACGCCAGTCTGCATGGAGCCAACCTTGAAATACCACCCTTTAATGTTTGATGTTCTAACTCGGCCCCATAATCTGGGGTGAGGACAGTGTCTGGTGGGTAGTTTGACTGGGGCGGTCTCCTCCCAAAGAGTAACGGAGGAGCACGAAGGTTAGCTAATCACGGTCGGACATCGTGAGGTTAGTGCAAAGGCATAAGCTAGCTTGACTGCGAGAGTGACGGCTCGAGCAGGTACGAAAGTAGGTCTTAGTGATCCGGTGGTTCTGAATGGAAGGGCCATCGCTCAACGGATAAAAGGTACTCCGGGGATAACAGGCTGATACCGCCCAAGAGTTCATATCGACGGCGGTGTTTGGCACCTCGATGTCGGCTCATCACATCCACGGGGCTGAAGTAGGTCCCAAGGGTATGGCTGTTCGCCATTTAAAGTGGTACGCGAGCTGGGTTTAGAACGTCGTGAGACAGTTCGGTCCCTATCTGCCGTGGGCGTTGGAAGATTGAGAGGGCTGCTCCTAGTACGAGAGGACCGGAGTGGACGAATCACTGGTGTTCGGGTTGTCATGCCAATGGCATTGCCCGGTAGCTAAATTCGGAAGAGATAACCGCTGAAAGCATCTAAGCGGGAAACTTGCCTCGAGATGAGTCTTCCCTGGGGCTTTAAGCCCCCTGAAGGAACGTTAAAGACTATGACGTTGATAGGCTGGGTGTGTAAGTGCAGCGATGCATTGAGCTAACCAGTACTAATGATCCGTGAGGCTTAACCTTACAACACCAAAGGTGTTTTGAATTTGAGAGATAGATATTTTCAGCGAAGTTCCGAGATTGGGCTGGCTGGCTGTGTGAATGATTGCATAGCGGGTTAGTTTAGACAGAATTTGCCTGGCGGCCATAGCGCGGTGGACCCACCTGAACCCATGCCGAACTCAGAAGTGAAACGCCGTAGCGCCGATGGTAGTGTGGGGTCTCCCCATGCGAGAGTAGGACACTGCCAGGCATCAAATCAAGCCGAGACCCCATGCCAAAAGCGTGGGGTTTTTGCTATGTGGGAAATAAAAAAACCAAAGAAAGAGCCCTCTGCTGAGCAGAGGGCTTTTTTTGTTCGTTGTGCACAGAAAACCTCCAGCTAGGCTGGAGGTTCCGTAAAGCTTTCAGCTTTGAGCCAGTTATAAAAACCCCTTTTGATTTGTTAAAACACCTTGCGGTCTGGCAACTGCAATGGTCAAACAAGAAATCAAAAGGGGGTCCCAATGGGGGACGAAAAGAGCTTAGCGCACACCCGATGGAACTGTAAATATCACATAGTTTTCGCGCCTAAATACCGAAGACAGGTTTTCTACGGCGAGAAACGCCGGGCAGTGGGGAGTATCCTAAGAAAGCTGTGTGAATGGAAAAATGTGCACATTCTGGAAGCGGAGTGCTGTGCAGATCACATCCATATGCTTGTGGAAATCCCGCCGAAGATGAGCGTATCAAGCTTCATGGGGTATCTGAAGGGCAAAAGTAGCCTGATGTTGTATGAGCAATTTGGAGATTTGAAATTCAAATACAGGAACAGAGAGTTTTGGTGCAGAGGGTATTATGTGGATACGGTGGGTAAAAATACCTCGAAGATCCGGGACTACATAAAGCACCAACTGGAGCAGGATAAACTGGGGGAATAACTATCAATTCCGTACCCCGGTAGCCCGTTTACGGGCAGTAAGTAACGAATTTGGATGCAAATGTCAGATTGCTGTGCGCCTGTTAGGGCGCGGCTGGTAACAAAGCCTTACAGGCGCATATGAAAAACCTCCGGCTATGCCGGAGGATATTTATTATGTACTCACTTAAAACAAAATACAATATGAGTATTATGATCGGTTAGACTAGCGCCAGAACCAGTTAGAATGAGCACCTAATGTAATGTCGAATCAACGTACCCCGCTAAAGCATCTCAACACATTTGCACTATCAGCCTACGCGAGCAATGTAATCAGTGCCAACTCTACACAAGAATTGATTGATGCATGGCATGAGTCTGTCTCGAAGCATCAACCTGTACTCTTGCTTGGGGAAGGCAGCAACGTGCTGTTTATTGAGAATTACTCAGGGACAGTATTACTTAATCGTATTAAAGGTATTACTTTTACTGAAGATGATACAGCCTGGCATCTGCATGTAGGCGCAGGAGAGAATTGGCACCAGTTGGTATGCTACTCGTTGCAAAACAATATGCCGGGTTTAGAGAACTTAGCCTTAATTCCAGGCTGCGTTGGCTCTGCGCCAATTCAAAATATTGGTGCATATGGTGTTGAGCTGCAAAAAGTATGTGAATACGTTGATTTACTTGATCTGGAGAAAGGCACGGTTCGACGCCTTTCTGCTGAAGACTGTCAATTTGGTTATCGCGACAGCATATTTAAACATCACTACGGTCATGGGTTTGCCATCATAGCTGTAGGTATTCGATTAATAAAATCTTGGGTACCAACACTAGGTTACGGCGATTTAACGCGTATGGACCCATTGACCGTGACTGCAATAGATATTTTCAACTCAGTCTGTGCGATGCGTCGAAGTAAGTTGCCGGATCCGACAGTGACTGGCAACGCAGGTAGCTTCTTTAAAAATCCGGTTGTGGATGCCGCTGTGGCTGAAGATATCGTGAAGCTTTATCCCAATGCGCCTCACTACCCACAGCCCGATGGAACAGTAAAGTTGGCTGCAGGCTGGCTTATTGATCAATGTGCGCTCAAAGGATACCAGATTGGCGGAGCAGCAGTACATCAGCAGCAAGCTTTGGTACTGATTAATCTTGCAGAGGCTACTGGGCAGGATGTGTTGGGGCTAGCCAGCCATATCCGTCAGCAGGTCGCAAAGAAGTTTGCCATTTGGTTGGAGCCAGAGGTGCGCTTTATCGCAAGTAATGGCGAAGTTAATGCTGTGGAGCGTTTGTCGTGAAAGATATAAAAGTCCCCTTGCGATTAATCGGCATACTTGCCGACGGTGCTTTTCACTCAGGTGAGCAATTAGGTGAAATGTTAGGTATGAGCCGTGCTGCAATTAATAAGCATATGCACACTATCAGAGAATGGGGACTAGATGTTTTCACTGTGCCTGGCAAAGGTTATAGCTTACCGGCACCTATCCAATTACTTGACGAACAAACTATACTAAGTTATTTGCCCGCAGGCCAGGTAGCTGTATTGCCAGTAGTTGATTCGACGAATCAATATCTGTTAGATCGCATCACCGAACTTAAATCCGGTGATGCTTGTGTTGCCGAATATCAGCAAGCTGGTCGGGGCAGACGTGGCCGCCAATGGGTATCTCCTTTTGGTGCTAATCTTTATTTATCAATGTTCTGGCGATTGGAACAAGGTCCTGCGGCTGCAATGGGACTAAGTTTAGTGGTGGGTATTGTCATGGCAGAGGTACTGCACAAATTGGGTGCAGAGCACGTCCGCGTCAAGTGGCCGAATGATTTATATCTAAACGATAAGAAACTGGCTGGAATATTAGTGGAACTCACTGGTAAAACGGGTGATGCAGCACAGTTGGTTATTGGTGCCGGTATTAATCTGACCATGCGTGAATCAACGACTAATGTTATTAGCCAGGATTGGATTAATTTACAAGAAGCTGGCGTTAATATTGATCGTAATAAACTGACAGCTGAATTGTTATCCGAGTTACGATTGGCAGTAGTTAAATTTGAAAATGAGGGACTACCTGCCTTTATTTCACGCTGGCGAGAAATGGATAATTACCTTGATCGTCCAGTGAAGCTGATTATCGGAAACCAAGAGATATTTGGTATTGCTCGCGGGATTGATCAGCAAGGTGCATTATTATTAGAGCAGGACGGGAATATAAAACCGTATATTGGTGGTGAAATATCCCTTCGCGGAGTTTAATTGAGATATTAAGCGGGTAGTTATTCTACCCGCAATTTATTATTTTCTTAAACGCACGCTTTCAACCGCATGATTGGCACTTTTAGTCATTATCAGGCTGGCTCGTTCACGCGTAGGTAAAATATTTTGCTTTAAATTCAGCCCATTAATCTCTTTCCATAACTGGGTCGCAATCTTTACTGCTTCTGTTTCTGGCAGCTTTGCATAGTTATGGAAATAAGAATCAGGATTAGAAAACGCGCCCTGGCGAAACTTAAGGAACCGGTTGATATACCAACTTTGGAGTAAATCTTCTGGCGCATCAACATATATAGAGAAGTCTACAAAGTCAGAGACAAATACATGGTGCGGGTCATGAGGGTAATCCATGCCACTTTGCAGAACATTTAAGCCCTCTAATATAAGAATATCCGGTTGTTTGATAATCTTATTACCATCAGGGACAATATCATATATTAAATGGGAGTACACTGGTGCGGTGACATGGTCAGCACCTGATTTAACCTCAGAGACAAATTTCACTAAACTGTGCATATCATAGGATTGTGGGAATCCTTTTTTCTTCATCAACCCGCGCTCGTTCAGCACTTTATTCGGATAAAGAAAACCATCTGTAGTAATCAGCTCGACACTACGATGCTCTGGCCAGCGGCTTAGCAGCGCCTGTAGTAAACGAGCGGTTGTACTTTTTCCTACCGCGACACTGCCCGCAATACCAATAACATAGGGAATACGTTGGCCATCAGTTCCAAGAAATTGCTCCAGAACCGCCTGGCGACGCAAATTAGAACTGATATAAAAATTAAGTAGTCGTGAGAGCGGTAGATATATCTGTGCCACTTCATCTAATGAAAGATCTTCGTTAATCCCTTTGAGTTTAACGATTTCTTCTTCTGTTAGCGTCAATGGTACTGAGTCGCGCAAAGCAGCCCACTGAGTACGATCGAACTGTAGATAAGGCGTCGCTAAAGACTGATCTCTTTTTGTCATAAGCCAAATTCTGCCTGTTAACGCAGGTTGGGAAAGGCGCTGGACGCCAACTCCAGATAAGAAACAAGCTGCATATTATAGGCAGCTTGCTTTTTGGCGTAGACATTTTTGTATTTAGTGAGTGATTTCTTTGATATGTGTTGCTATTCCGATCAATTAAGAAGGACTATGCCAGGCTTCTGCTCTGTGATTGATGGGATTTATTATTAGCTAGCTATCGATGTATGTATCTGATTCACAGAGAATAAGCGCTTAAAGTAAATCGCGGTTGGATGATAGTAACCATCTGGAGTGCAGGCATAATCAGGGATCTCGCCCATACATCGATATCCTTGCGTGCGATAAAAAGACTCAGCGGGGGAGCCCCAGCTTCAGTATCCAAGTATAACAATCCTCGACGAAGTTGAACCGCAGTATTTTCCATCTCAATAACCAATTTATGCCCAACCCCAGCACGGCGGCTACGGCTGTGAACTAATAATTTTTGTACTTCAGCTCGGTTTAAACCATTGGGTTTTTGGCATAAATCTAATTGAATGGTACCCACGACCCCGGTTTCATCACGTGCTATCCATAATAGTAATGTCCCTTTCGTGATGGCGGGGTGAAGACTATGGTAGTAGTTCTCAGCCTCATCTTGTGAGAGATCTCGGGTGCCATAGCCGATTGACGCACCATGAGAGACAGCATCAATCAGTAAATGTGCCAATTCACTTCGATATATCGGTAATGTCGCCGCATTCAGTAAAACTATCTTCATAATAAAGCCCCTGCCTGATAGCTGGTTTGCGCATATATTGGTATTTAAGCAATAAGTAGGCCAAATAGGAAACAGTGATATTATGGGCGTTGGGCCATATTTTCTTGCTATCTCTGCCCCAAAATTGACGTATTTCCTCATTTTTGGGGCAAAGGACTAAACTTATTTTAGCTTCGAACGAGGGAAGTTTGTTTGGCTATGGAATATGGATAGGTTTTTGGGGGATGATTTTCATTCATAGATTTGGGTAATATAACCAAATTACTGAGCGCGATTTAAGCTAACCTTGGTCAATAATACACCTTGCGTTTAAAAAGTGGCTGTTTTGTGAGCGAAAGGGCATGTTATGCAATTTTTTTGTTGCATCATAGGCTCACTCTACCTAGAATGCGCTGCACTTGATGCCGGCATAGCTCAGTTGGTAGAGCAACTGACTTGTAATCAGTAGGTCCCGAGTTCGACTCTTGGTGCCGGCACCATTCAAGTATTAAAAATTAGGTGGGGTTCCCGAGCGGCCAAAGGGAGCAGACTGTAAATCTGCCGTCATCGACTTCGAAGGTTCGAATCCTTCCCCCACCACCATATTTACCCTTGAGTCTCAAGCCGATTCAGATATTAGGAATCTAAATGAGCCACTTGAGGGGAAGGTGAAAACCTTCGACGAAGGTTCGAGCCGAGCGTAGTGAGTCAACGACGCGCAGCGGCGGCCCGAAGGGTGAGGAATGAAGTGACGAATAATCCTTCCCCCACCACCATATTTACCCTTGAGTCTCAGGCGATTCAGAAGACCGAACCCCTATACACACTCAAGGCGAGAGTTACTCTCGATGAAGAGTGAAGTGGCCAAGCCCTTCCTTTCAAGTTTCTGCAGATTAAGTCAGGTAGCCGAGTTCTAAGATGCGGGCATCGTATAATGGCTATTACCTCAGCCTTCCAAGCTGATGATGTGGGTTCGATTCCCACTGCCCGCTCCAAGATGCGCTGATATGGCTCAGTTGGTAGAGCGCACCCTTGGTAAGGGTGAGGTCGGCAGTTCGAATCTGCCTATCAGCACCACTCCTCATTCTCTCGTCCCCTGATTTTCTTTCTGCGTAATGGATTCAACAAGCATGCGCTTGGTTGATGTGGTGAAACCACCGATTCCGTGTCTTAGAGGGACAATCGATGTCTAAAGAAAAGTTTGAACGTACAAAACCGCACGTTAATGTGGGTACTATCGGCCACGTTGACCATGGTAAAACTACCCTAACTGCTGCAATCACCACCGTTCTGGCTAAAACCTACGGCGGAAATGCTCGTGCATTCGACCAAATTGACAACGCTCCTGAAGAGAAGGCGCGTGGTATCACCATCAACACGTCTCATGTTGAATATGACACCCCGTCACGTCACTATGCGCACGTTGACTGCCCAGGGCACGCCGACTACGTTAAAAACATGATCACCGGTGCTGCTCAGATGGACGGCGCTATCCTGGTTGTTGCTGCAACTGATGGCCCAATGCCACAGACTCGTGAGCACATCCTGTTGGGTCGTCAGGTTGGTGTTCCTTACATCATCGTATTCATGAACAAATGTGACATGGTTGACGATGAAGAGCTGCTAGAACTGGTAGAAATGGAAGTGCGCGATCTTCTGTCTACCTACGATTTCCCAGGCGATGATACGCCAGTTGTTCGTGGTTCCGCGCTGAAAGCATTGGAAGGCGAACCTGAGTGGGAAGCAAAAATTATCGAACTGGCTGGCTACCTGGATTCTTACATCCCAGAACCAGAGCGTGCTATCGATAAGCCGTTCCTGCTGCCAATCGAAGACGTATTCTCTATCTCTGGTCGTGGTACTGTTGTAACGGGTCGTGTAGAGCGCGGTATCGTTAAAGTTGGTGAAGAAGTCGAAATTGTTGGCCTGAAAGATACCGTTAAATCTACTTGTACTGGCGTTGAAATGTTCCGCAAACTGCTGGATGAAGGCCGTGCAGGTGAGAACGTTGGTGTTCTGCTGCGTGGTATCAAGCGTGAAGATATCGAACGTGGTCAAGTTCTTGCTAAACCAGGTTCGATTAAACCACACACCAAATTTGAATCAGAAGTTTATATTCTGAGCAAAGATGAAGGTGGTCGCCATACTCCGTTCTTCAAAGGCTACCGTCCTCAGTTCTACTTCCGTACAACTGATGTAACCGGTACTATTGAACTGCCAGAAGGCGTTGAGATGGTGATGCCAGGTGATAACATTCAAATGATTGTTAACCTGATTGCTCCTATCGCAATGGATGACGGCTTGCGCTTTGCAATTCGTGAAGGCGGTCGTACTGTAGGTGCTGGCGTTGTTGCTAAAGTCATTGAATAAGATTTGACGCGACATGCGATAAAAGGGCATCATTTGATGCCCTTTTTCTACGTTGTCATACTAGAACCTATCTCATCAGTGGTTTTTTCATCATAATTACTGGTGAGATGGGCTCTGGAAGTACGGCGGATAGTGCTGAGTGGTGCTGATTAGAGAGAGTCTAGAGCATCCTTCGGCTTGGTTTGCTTTGCGGTGCGAAGCAAAGTTGTTTGTTCTGAATCATAGTGACAGGTTGGTTTATGAGTGCGAATACCGAGGCTCCAGGGAGCGGACGCGGCCTGGAAACGGCTAAATGGCTAATCGTTGCTGTACTGTTAGTTGCAGCTATAGTTGGTAATTATTATTACCGTGATTTCAGCCTGCCGCTGCGCGCGTTGGCAGTTGTAGTAATTATCGCTGTTGCCGGTGCTGTTGCATTGATGACGGCAAAAGGCAAAGCCACTGTAGCGTTTGCTCGTGAAGCACGCACGGAAGTGCGTAAAGTGATTTGGCCTACCCGTCAGGAAACTCTGCACACAACGTTAATCGTTGCTGCGGTAACTGCTGTAATGTCACTGATTCTATGGGGGCTGGATGGTATTCTGGTCCGCCTGGTATCATTTATTACTGGCCTGAGGTTCTAAGATGTCTGAAGCACCAAAAAAAGCGTTGGTACGTCGTTCAGGCGTTTTCCGGTTTTGAAGGCCGCGTAGCACAATCGCTGCGTGAGCATATCAAGTTACATGACATGGAAGAGCTGTTTGGCGAAGTCATGGTTCCAACGGAAGAAGTCGTCGAGATTCGTGGCGGTCAACGTCGTAAGAGTGAGCGTAAATTCTTCCCAGGCTATGTACTGGTTCAGATGGTGATGAATGACGCCAGCTGGCACTTAGTGCGTAGCGTGCCTCGTGTAATGGGCTTTATCGGTGGTACATCCGATCGTCCGGCACCAATCAGTGATAAAGAAGTTGATGCGATTATGAATCGTCTTCAACAAGTGGGTGATAAACCACGTCCTAAAACACTGTTTGAGCCAGGTGAGTTGGTTCGTGTTAGCGATGGTCCGTTTGCAGACTTCAACGGTGTTGTTGAAGAAGTGGACTACGAAAAGAGCCGCTTGAAAGTGTCTGTTTCCATTTTTGGCCGTGCAACTCCGGTTGAACTGGATTTCAGTCAGGTAGAAAAAGGCTGATTCATTTTTCGCCATTGGTTGAAATTTGAGTCTTGTCTTAGGCGTGAGATTACAATATAATTTCGCGCCTTTTGTTTTTAGATGTCTTGCTTTTTGTCATCCGTGACAACTTATTTCATAGTAAATAATAGCGAGACAAAACACGGGGAGCCTCGAACGCGAGGCGATATTACCCAAATCGAGGAAATCGTAAATGGCTAAGAAAGTACAAGCCTATGTCAAGCTGCAAGTTGCAGCTGGTATGGCGAACCCAAGTCCACCAGTTGGCCCAGCATTGGGTCAGCAGGGTGTTAACATCATGGAATTCTGTAAAGCGTTCAATGCTAAGACTGAAAGCATTGAAAAAGGCCTGCCAATCCCTGTTGTTATTACAGTTTATTCTGACCGCTCTTTCACTTTCGTTACTAAAACCCCGCCAGCAGCAGTTCTGCTGAAAAAAGCGGCAGGTATTAAGTCTGGTTCCGGCAAGCCGAACAAAGACAAAGTAGGGACTGTGACCAGTGCTCAGGTCCGTGAAATCGCAGAAACCAAAGCTGCGGATATGACTGGTGCTTCAATTGACGACATGATGCGTTCAATTGAAGGTACTGCTCGTTCCATGGGCCTGGTAGTGGAGGGTTAATAAATGGCTAAGCTGACCAAGCGCATGCGCGTGATCCGTGACAAAGTTGATGTTACTAAGCAATATGATATCAACGAAGCTGTTGCCCTGCTGAAAGAGCTGGCTACTGCTAAATTCGTAGAAAGCGTGGACGTTGCCGTTAACCTCGGTATCGACGCACGTAAATCTGACCAGAACGTTCGTGGTGCAACTGTGTTGCCACACGGTACTGGCCGTTCAGTCCGCGTTGCTGTTTTCGCTCAGGGTGCAAACGCTGAAGCTGCGAAAGAAGCAGGCGCTGAATTGGTAGGTATGGAAGATCTGGCTGATCAAATCAAGAAAGGCGAAATGAACTTCGACGTTGTTATTGCTTCCCCTGATGCAATGCGCGTTGTCGGTCAATTGGGCCAAATCTTGGGTCCACGCGGCCTGATGCCAAACCCTAAAGTGGGTACTGTTACTCCTAACGTTGCTGAAGCAGTTAAGAATGCTAAAGCAGGTCAGGTTCGTTATCGCAACGATAAAAACGGTATTATCCACACTACCATTGGTAAAGTTGATTTCGACTCAGAGAAGTTGAAAGAAAACTTAGAATCTCTGGTTGTTGCGCTGAAGCGTGCTAAACCTGCTACAGCGAAAGGCGTTTATATCAAGAAAATCAGCCTGTCCACCACCATGGGCGCCGGCGTTGCTATTGATCAAAGCGGCCTGTCAGCAGTAGTGAACTAATCACTAATTGCTTTTATCGCTTTACGTGGGCGTAAGGTTTGTCTAGAATCTTACGCCCATGCTTCTGTTGATGGCTTATTTGTTAATCACAAATGTCCGATCTGCAGAGAAACAGAATTTTTCGGTTGGAGCTTGGCCTTATCCAAGCCTCCGTCCAAGACCGCAGGTGTGTTGTAAAACACTTAATTTCCTGCGTAGACGGTGACAGAACCTGAAGCATTTTTTTATTTTTTTGTTTATCAAGAATAAAAAAGAATGGTCTTTGCTGGATTCTGCTCACCGTGTTTCAACGCCCGTTCATTACAATTTAGTAATGTTTTGGGTGACGTGAGTTCCGGGGAATTAATCCCCGGTTAATCCAGGAGCAAGAACTAATGGCACTAAATCTTCAAGGCAAACAAGCGATTGTTGCTGAAGTTAAAGAAGTAGCCAAAGGTGCGCTGTCTGCGGTTGTTGCGGATTCCCGTGGCGTTACCGTTGATAAAATGACTGAACTGCGTAAAGCAGGTCGTGAAGCTGGCGTTCACATGCAAGTTGTTCGTAACACCTTGCTGTCACGCGCAGTTGAAGGGACTCCGTTTGAGTGCCTGAAAGACACGTTTGTTGGTCCAACCTTGATTGCATTCTCTTCAGAACACCCGGGCGCAGCTGCTCGTTTGTTCAAAGCTTTTGCTAAAGATAATGCGAAATTTGAGGTTAAAGCAGCAGCCTTTGAAGGCGAGTTAATCCCTGCGGCTCAGATCGACCGCCTGGCAACTCTGCCAACCTACGAAGAAGCAATCGCACGTCTGATGGGAACCATGAAAGAAGCCGCTGCTGGCAAATTGGTTCGTACTCTGGCTGCGCTGCGTGACCAGAAAGAAGCTGAAGCGGCTTAATTGCCCTCACTTTTTTAGTCATTGCTTTTTAACGTATAAACTATTTCTGTATTTTAGGAACAATTGTTATGTCAACTATCACTAAAGACCAAATTCTGGAAGGCGTTGCAGCTCTGTCTGTAATGGAAATCGTTGAACTGATCTCTGCTATGGAAGAGAAATTCGGCGTTTCAGCTGCTGCTGTTGCTGCAGGTCCTGCTGCTGCTGCTGAAGCTGTAGAAGAACAAACTGAATTCAACGTTGTTCTGGCTTCATTCGGCGACAACAAAGTTGCAGTTATCAAAGCTGTTCGCGGCGCAACTGGCTTGGGCTTGAAAGAAGCTAAAGACCTGGTTGAATCTGCACCTGCAGTTCTGAAAGAAGGCGTGAACAAAGACGAAGCTGAGTCTCTGAAAAAATCTCTGGAAGAAGCTGGTGCTTCTGTTGAGATCAAGTAAGTTAAGCTTTGAGTTCGCAGCCTGACTTATAGGCTGATGGCTGGTGACTTTTTAGTCATCAGCCTTTTTGCGCTGTAGGGCGTTAGTCGCATTTCACACTGTTTAGCGGCTAACTAACCCCTAATATTCCTTTCTATTGACGACTTAATATACTGCGTTCTCAGCTACGACCCACTCGGGTAGCTCGGTAGTTAAAGTAACGCGATGAAATGGTTTAAGAGTGATAGAAAAGAGTATTCCGAGGAGTGTTTCGACTTCTCGTTCTAAATAATAGTGTTGCACGACCTGTCCTGGTTTCAGGGCAGACAGAGTGGGTCGACTTTTCAGCGAGCTGAGGAACCCTATGGTTTACTCCTATACCGAGAAAAAACGTATTCGTAAGGATTTTGGTAAACGTCCACAAGTTTTGGACATACCTTATCTCCTTTCTATCCAACTTGACTCGTTCCAGAAATTTATCGAGCAAGATCCTGAAGGGCAGTACGGTCTGGAAGCAGCATTCCGTTCTGTTTTTCCAATCCAGAGCTACAGCGGCAATTCGGAGCTGCAATACGTTAGCTACCGTCTTGGTGAGCCAGTATTTGACGTCAAAGAGTGCCAGATCCGTGGTGTGACTTATTCCGCACCGCTGCGCGTAAAACTGCGCCTGGTCATCTATGAGCGCGAAGCCCCGGAAGGTACGGTCAAAGACATCAAAGAACAAGAAGTCTACATGGGTGAAATTCCACTCATGACCGAAAACGGTACCTTTGTCATTAATGGTACTGAGAGGGTTATCGTATCTCAGCTGCATCGTAGTCCTGGCGTATTCTTTGACAGCGATAAGGGTAAAACCCATTCATCGGGTAAAGTGTTGTATAACGCACGTATCATCCCTTACCGCGGTTCATGGTTAGATTTCGAGTTTGACCCGAAAGACAACCTGTTTGTCCGTATTGACCGTCGTCGTAAGTTGCCGGCAACCATCATTCTGCGTGCATTGAATTTCACCACTGCACAGATCCTTGATCTGTTCTTTGAAAAAGTGGTCTTTGAGATTCGTGACAACAAGCTGCAGATGGAATTGGTTCCTGAGCGCCTGCGCGGTGAAACGGCATCCTTTGATATTGAAGCGAATGGCAAAGTTTACGTCGAGAAAGCGCGCCGTATTACTGCTCGTCATATTCGCCAGCTTGAAAAAGACGGCATTGATCGCATCGAAGTTCCGGTTGAATACATTGCCGGTAAAGTGGTCGCTAAAGACTACATCGATGAGAACACTGGTGAGCTTATCTGTGCAGCCAACATGGAGCTGTCACTGGATTTGCTGGCTAAACTGAGCCAGGCAGGTCACAAGCAAATCGAAACATTGTTCACCAACGACCTGGATCACGGTGCTTATATCTCCGAGACCCTGCGTGTTGACCCAACCAGCGATCGTCTGAGCGCTTTGGTTGAGATTTACCGCATGATGCGTCCTGGTGAGCCACCAACACGTGAAGCAGCTGAAAACCTGTTTGAGAACCTGTTCTTCTCTGAAGACCGCTATGATTTGTCAGCGGTTGGCCGGATGAAGTTCAACCGTTCACTGCTACGCGACGAGATCGAAGGTTCCGGTATCCTGAGCAAAGAAGACATCACTGAAGTGATGAAGAAACTCATCGATATCCGTAACGGTAAAGGCGAAGTGGATGATATCGACCACTTAGGCAACCGTCGTATTCGTTCCGTTGGTGAAATGGCTGAAAACCAGTTCCGTGTTGGTCTGGTTCGTGTTGAGCGTGCAGTTAAAGAGCGTTTGTCTCTGGGCGACCTCGACACACTGATGCCTCAGGATATGATCAACGCCAAACCGATTTCGGCTGCGGTGAAAGAGTTCTTTGGTTCCAGCCAGTTGTCACAATTTATGGACCAGAACAACCCGTTGTCTGAGATTACGCATAAACGCCGTATCTCTGCATTGGGCCCGGGCGGTTTGACCCGTGAACGTGCTGGCTTTGAAGTTCGAGACGTACACCCGACTCACTACGGTCGCGTATGTCCAATCGAAACGCCAGAAGGTCCAAACATCGGTCTGATCAACTCCTTGTCCGTGTACGCACAGACCAACGAGTATGGTTTCCTGGAAACCCCTTATCGTCGCGTGCGCGATGGTGTGGTGACCGATGAAATTAACTATCTGTCTGCTATTGAAGAAGGCAACTTCGTTATCGCTCAGGCGAACTCCAACCTGGACGAAGACGGTCGCTTCATTGAAGACTTAGTCACTTGTCGTAGCAAAGGCGAATCAAGCCTGTTTAGCCGCGATCAAGTTGACTACATGGACGTTTCCACTCAACAGGTGGTGTCCGTTGGTGCTTCTCTGATTCCATTCCTGGAACACGATGACGCCAACCGCGCCTTGATGGGTGCGAACATGCAACGTCAGGCAGTTCCTACTCTGCGTGCTGATAAGCCGTTGGTGGGTACTGGTATGGAACGTGCGGTAGCGGTTGACTCAGGGGTAACCTCTGTAGCCAAACGTGGCGGTACCGTTCAGTACGTAGATGCATCCCGTATCGTGATTAAAGTTAACGAAGACGAGATGTATCCGGGCGAAGCAGGTATTGATATTTATAACCTGACCAAATACACCCGTTCTAACCAGAACACCTGTATCAACCAGATGCCGTGTGTGAATCTGGGTGAGCCAATCGAGCGCGGTGACGTGCTGGCAGATGGCCCATCTACAGACTTGGGCGAACTGGCATTGGGTCAGAACATGCGTGTAGCGTTCATGCCTTGGAACGGTTACAACTTCGAAGACTCCATCTTGGTCTCCGAGCGCGTGGTGCAAGAAGATCGCTTCACAACTATCCACATTCAGGAACTGGCATGTGTGTCTCGTGACACCAAGCTGGGGCCAGAAGAGATCACTGCTGACATCCCGAACGTGGGTGAAGCTGCACTCTCCAAACTGGATGAATCCGGTATCGTGTATATCGGTGCTGAAGTGACTGGCGGCGACATTCTGGTTGGTAAGGTAACACCTAAAGGTGAAACCCAACTGACCCCAGAAGAGAAGCTGTTACGTGCGATCTTCGGTGAGAAAGCGTCTGATGTTAAAGACTCTTCTCTGCGTGTTCCAAACGGTGTTTCCGGTACGGTTATCGATGTACAAGTCTTTACTCGCGACGGCGTAGAAAAAGACAAACGTGCATTGGAAATCGAAGAGATGCAACTGAAGCAGGCTAAGAAAGACCTGACTGAAGAGTTGCAGATCCTGGAAGCGGGCCTGTTTGCACGTATCCATGCAGTACTGGTTTCTGGTGGCATCGAAGCTGACAAGCTGAGTAAATTACCACGTGACCGCTGGCTGGAACTTGGCCTGACTGACGAAGACAAGCAAAACCAGCTGGAACAGTTGGCAGAGCAGTACGACGAAATGAAATCCGAATTCGAGAAGAAGATGGATGCCAAGCGTCGTAAGATCACCCAAGGTGATGATTTAGCACCAGGTGTGCTGAAGATAGTCAAAGTGTATCTGGCTGTTAAACGTCAGATTCAACCGGGTGACAAGATGGCCGGTCGTCACGGTAACAAAGGTGTTATCTCTAAGATTAACCCGATCGAAGATATGCCTTACGATGAAAACGGTACGCCGGTAGACATCGTTCTGAACCCGCTGGGCGTACCATCGCGTATGAACATCGGTCAGATTTTGGAAACCCACTTAGGGATGGCAGCGAAAGGCATCGGCGAGAAAATCAACGCCATGCTGAAAAAGCAGGAAGAAGTTGCCAAACTACGTGAGTTCATCCAGAAAGCCTACGATCTGGGCGATAGTGTTTGTCAGAAAGTTGATCTGAGCACCTTCACCGATGACGAAGTACTGCGTCTGGCTGAGAACCTGAAAAAAGGTATGCCAATCGCAACACCAGTCTTCGATGGTGCGACAGAGAAAGAAATCAAGGAACTGTTACAGCTGGGTGGCTTGCCAACTTCTGGTCAGATTACTCTGTTTGACGGCCGTACCGGCGAGCAATTCGAACGTCAGGTTACTGTCGGCTACATGTACATGCTGAAACTGAACCACTTGGTTGATGACAAGATGCATGCGCGTTCTACCGGTTCTTACAGCCTGGTTACTCAGCAGCCGCTGGGTGGTAAGGCTCAGTTCGGTGGTCAGCGCTTCGGTGAGATGGAAGTGTGGGCGTTGGAAGCTTATGGCGCCGCGTACACATTGCAGGAAATGCTTACCGTCAAGTCCGACGATGTAAACGGCCGTACCAAGATGTACAAAAACATCGTGGATGGCGATCACCGTATGGAACCAGGCATGCCGGAGTCCTTCAACGTATTGTTGAAAGAAATCCGCTCGCTGGGCATCAATATCGAGCTGGAAGAAGAGTAATTCTTCGCCAGACGGCAAGCTCTCATAGCCGGGAGCTTGCTGGTGGTTCGCACTGGTCACAGGGGCGCTCAAACTTAGGTTTTTACATGCTTAGGTTTGAGCGCCTATCAGGTCTAACTCCGACAGGAGCCAATCCGTGAAAGACTTATTAAAGTTTCTGAAAGCGCAAACTAAGACCGAAGAGTTTGATGCGATCAAAATTGCTCTGGCCTCGCCAGACATGATCCGTTCCTGGTCATTCGGTGAAGTTAAAAAGCCGGAAACCATTAACTACCGTACGTTCAAACCAGAACGTGACGGCCTTTTCTGCGCCCGTATCTTTGGCCCAGTAAAAGATTACGAATGCCTGTGCGGTAAGTACAAGCGTTTGAAACACCGCGGTGTTATTTGTGAGAAATGCGGCGTTGAAGTGACTCAAACCAAAGTACGCCGTGAGCGTATGGGTCACATCGAACTGGCTTCTCCGACTGCGCACATCTGGTTCCTGAAATCGTTGCCATCCCGCATCGGTTTGCTGCTGGATATGCCATTACGTGACATCGAACGTGTACTGTACTTCGAATCCTATGTGGTTATTGAAGGCGGTATGACCAACCTGGAACGTCGTCAGATCCTGACTGAAGAGCAGTATCTGGACGCGTTGGAAGAGTTTGGTGATGAGTTCGACGCGAAGATGGGCGCCGAAGCTATTCAGGCCTTGTTGAAAAACATGGATCTGGAAGCAGAGTGCGAGATCCTGCGCGAAGAATTGAACGAAACAAATTCTGAAACCAAGCGTAAGAAGCTGACCAAGCGTATCAAGCTGCTGGAAGCGTTCGTACAGTCTGGCAACAAGCCAGAGTGGATGATCCTGACTGTGCTGCCTGTGCTGCCGCCAGATCTGCGTCCATTGGTTCCGTTGGATGGCGGTCGTTTTGCGACTTCTGATCTGAACGATTTGTATCGTCGCGTGATCAACCGTAACAACCGTCTGAAACGCCTGCTGGACTTGGCTGCTCCGGACATCATCGTGCGCAATGAAAAGCGTATGCTGCAAGAAGCAGTAGATGCATTGCTGGATAACGGCCGTCGTGGTCGTGCGATTACCGGCTCTAACAAGCGTCCGTTGAAGTCACTGGCTGACATGATCAAAGGTAAGCAAGGTCGTTTCCGTCAGAACTTGCTGGGTAAACGTGTTGACTACTCAGGCCGTTCGGTTATTACCGTTGGCCCATACCTGCGTCTGCATCAGTGCGGTCTGCCGAAGAAAATGGCTCTTGAGCTGTTCAAACCGTTCATCTACGGCAAGCTGGAATTGCGTGGTCTTGCTACCACCATTAAAGCCGCCAAGAAGATGGTTGAGCGTGAAGAAGCGGTTGTTTGGGATATCCTGGATGAAGTTATCCGCGAACACCCAGTGCTGCTGAACCGTGCACCAACCCTTCACCGTTTGGGTATCCAGGCGTTTGAACCGGTTCTGATCGAAGGTAAAGCAATCCAGTTGCACCCACTGGTTTGTGCGGCATATAACGCCGACTTCGACGGTGACCAAATGGCTGTTCACGTACCGCTGACACTGGAAGCTCAGTTAGAAGCACGTGCGTTGATGATGTCTACTAACAACATCCTGTCACCAGCGAACGGCGAGCCAATCATCGTTCCTTCTCAGGACGTTGTATTGGGTCTGTATTACATGACCCGTGACTGTGTTAACGCCAAAGGCGAAGGCATGGTACTGACTGGCCCGAAAGAAGCTGAGCGTATTTATCGCGCCGGCCTGGCATCTCTGCATGCGCGGGTAAAAGTCCGTATTACCGAAGAAATTCGTAATACCGAAGGCGAAAGCACTTCGCGTACCAGCATTATCGATACGACTGTAGGCCGTGCTATTTTGTGGATGATCGTCCCGAAAGGCCTGCCTTACTCTATCGTTAACCAGCCGCTGGGCAAAAAAGCTATCTCCAAGATGCTGAACACTTGTTACCGCATCCTGGGCTTGAAGCCAACGGTTATCTTTGCTGACCAGATCATGTACACCGGTTTTGCTTACGCAGCACGCTCAGGCGCCTCTGTAGGTATCGATGACATGGTTATCCCAGAAGCGAAAGCAGGGATCATCGAAGAAGCTGAAACTGAAGTTGCCGAGATCCAGGAACAGTTCCAATCCGGTCTGGTAACAGCAGGCGAACGTTATAACAAAGTGATCGATATCTGGGCCGCGGCTAACGAACGTGTTGCTAAGGCGATGATGGATAACTTGTCTGTAGAAGATGTTGTCAACCGTGACGGCGTTGTTGAACAGCAAGTGTCATTCAACAGCATCTTTATGATGGCCGACTCCGGTGCGCGTGGTTCTGCGGCACAGATTCGTCAGCTGGCAGGGATGCGTGGTCTGATGGCTAAGCCAGATGGCTCGATCATTGAAACGCCAATCACCGCGAACTTCCGTGAAGGTTTGAACGTACTTCAGTACTTCATCTCAACCCACGGTGCGCGTAAAGGTTTGGCGGATACCGCATTGAAAACTGCGAACTCTGGTTATCTGACCCGTCGTTTAGTTGACGTGGCACAGGATCTGGTCGTAACCGAAGACGATTGTGGTACCCATAACGGTATCGTGATGACCCCGGTTATCGAAGGTGGTGATGTTAAAGAACCACTGCGCGATCGCGTTCTGGGTCGTGTGACCGCTGAAGAAGTTATCAAGCCGGGTACGGCTGATATTCTGGTTCCACGTAACACCCTGTTGGACGAAAAATGGTGTGATCTGTTAGAAGAAAACTCCGTCGACAGCGTTAAAGTTCGTTCAGTAGTAAGCTGTGAAACTGACTTTGGTGTGTGTGCAAACTGCTATGGTCGCGACCTGGCACGTGGTCACATCATCAACAAAGGTGAAGCGGTTGGTGTTATTGCAGCACAGTCCATCGGTGAGCCGGGTACCCAGCTTACGATGCGTACGTTCCACATCGGTGGTGCGGCATCTCGTGCGGCAGCAGAGTCCAGCATTCAGGTTAAGAACAAAGGCAGCTTGAAACTGAGCAACGTCAAGTTCGTTACCAATGCAGCGGGCAAGCTGGTTATTACTTCTCGTAATACCGAGCTGAAACTGATCGACGAATTCGGCCGTACTAAAGAAAGCTACAAAGTGCCTTACGGTGCTGTAATGGCTAAAGGCGATGGCGCAGAAGTCCAAGGCGGCGAAACCGTTGCTAACTGGGATCCGCACATCATGCCAGTTGTGACCGAAGTGAGCGGTTTCATCCGCTTCGCGGACATGATTGACGGCCAGACCATTACACGCCAGACCGACGAACTGACTGGTTTGTCTTCTCTGGTGGTATTGGACAGCGCAGAGCGTACCGGTAGCGGTAAAGACCTGCGTCCGGCACTGAAAATCGTTGATGCCAAAGGCGACGACGTATTGATCCCAGGTACTGATATGCCTGCTCAATACTTCCTGCCAGGTAAAGCGATTGTACAGCTGGAAGACGGTATTCAGATCGGTGCGGGTGATACCCTGGCGCGTATTCCTCAGGAATCAAGCGATATATGATGGGACTTGTTCGAAGGTGAAATTGTGAACGCTGACGTGGTTTCGATGGCCCAAATCTCCACGACATTCTGCGTCTGCGTGGCGTTCCACACTTCTGCGTCTGCGTGGCGTTCACGCGGTAACTCGTTACATCACCAACGAAGTGCAGGAAGTTTACCGTCTGCAAGGCGTTAAGATTAACGATAAACACATCGAAGTTATCGTTCGTCAGATGCTGCGTAAAGGCACCATCGTTGATGCAGGTAGCACCGACTTCCTGGAAGGCGAGCAGGCAGAAATGTCTCGCGTTAAAATCGCTAACCGTAAGCTGGCAGCTGAAGGCAAAATTGAGGCTACGTTCACACGTGACCTGCTGGGTATCACCAAGGCATCCCTGGCGACCGAGTCCTTCATCTCTGCGGCTTCGTTCCAGGAAACCACGCGCGTTCTTACTGAAGCGGCAGTTGCCGGTAAACGTGATGAACTGCGTGGCCTGAAAGAAAACGTCATCGTGGGCCGTCTGATCCCAGCCGGTACCGGTTACGCTTATCATCAGGATCGTATGCGCCGTAAAGCACAGGGTGAAGCACCAGTAGTTCCGCAAGTGAGCGCGGACGAAGCGACTGCTAACCTGGCTGAATTGCTCAACGCTGGTTTTGGTAACAGCAAAGACTAATCTCTTTGTTCGTCACCAACGTAAAAACCGCTCCTTTCGGGGTAATGCCAGTCAGTTAAGCAACTGACTGGCATTTTTGTTCCTGGCTTTTCCATATTTATACGGCCTTTCCTTCACCACCCTCGGGAAGGCTCTTTCTCTTCTTATCGGTAACTTCACCATCTGCGCCATGCTCTCCATATCCCGCATCAGTTCCGGGATGCGACCTGGTGAAGCTCCCTGTAGCGTCATCCGCATCACCATCCCGCACGATTCTGAGAAGCTCAGCTGATTCGGCCAGTATCCTTTCAGCGCTCCCGCCATCTTAATCATCTGATAACGCACCAGATTATAGGCCAGCAGCACTCCCCATAGCTCCTGCTCAACAAGCTCCGGCTTTTTACTCCGCAGCGTCAGTCTGCGCAGTTGCATTGTCTGCTTGATTTCCCGGTGTCCGGCATAAGTCTGGCGCGGGAAGGCGGTATCGTTCTCTGGCGTATCTGGTGTTCGCCAGACCACGCCATCCACGGCCAGCAACGTCAGACCGCACCAGTGAGGATGGGTGACGGAGCCATGCCACAGCTGCGCCGTTTGTGAGAATACCCGGCGAACAGCCTCGCTTCCCAGCCTTTGCCGTGCCTGGATAACGGCGCTGGGGGCCACGAAGGGGCGATCGCCCGGCAGCATGATATCCAGCCGGTTAACGATTTGATGAAGAGGTTCTTTACGCTCGAGTGCCATCCCGACAATGCACCAGACCATCATTTCCAGCGGCAGGCGGCGCTTGCGCAGAGTCACCGTGCCGGATTCGGCAAGACAACGGGAGATGAGCTGGGGGTCGAGGTAATCTCCCAGTGTGGTCAGTGGGTTACGCAGTGAGTCGTAGCGGGAAACGAGATCAAGAGCCTGTCCGATGTGCATAAAAAAATCCGGAAACGAAGAACATTTCCGGATTCTTACACAACCACTGGATCGGTCAACCGATCCTTAACTGATCGGCATTACTCCTTTCGGGGCGGTTTTTTTTGCTTATTTTTCAGAAAGAAAGCACGAAGTTTATTGGGATATGCGCCCAAAATGACGATCCCAATCCTTCCATACGGGTTGTAGCCCTGCCAGCGTTAGTGCCTGAGCCACCTGCTCAGGCGTTCGATTATCATGGGGGGCAAATTGCTCTAGCTCTGGATGGTTATCGGCATATCCGCCCGGCTGCGTTTTCGACCCCGCACTGACATTATTTATCGCCAGCGGAATCACGTTATCGCGGAAGAACGGTGATTCACGAGTCGAGAGTGATAGTTCCACATCCGGTGCAAACAGGCGGAAAGCACAAATCAGTTGCAGCAATTGTGGTTCGCTCATCAGAGAAGCGGGCGCAATTCCCCCGGCACACGGGCGTAAACGTGGGAATGAAATTGAGTAGCGACTCTGCCAATAAGTTTGTTGCAGGTAAAACAGATGCTCCGCCAGCATGTAGCAGTCGGTGCGCCAACTGCTCGACAAGCCAATCAACGCACCTAATCCGATCTTATCGATCCCCGCTCGTCCCAGGCGATCAGGCGTTGCCAGCCGCCAGTGAAAATCTTGCTTATGCCCGCGCAAATGATGTTGCTGATAAGTCGCCGGATGATAGGTTTCCTGATAAACCATCACACCGTCTAATCCCAACGTTTTTAACTCCGCATACTCCTCTTGTGCCAATGGTTGAACTTCCATCATTAGCGAGCTGAATTGATTGCTGATAGTTGGAAAATGACGCCGGAAATAATCCATTCCCACTTTTGCCTGATGCTCACCGGTGACCAGCAGTAAGTGTTCGAAGCCCAGTGCTTTGATGGCTTCACACTCACGGATGATTTCAGTTTCATCCAATGTTTTGCGCTTGATGCGATTGCTCATCGAAAAACCGCAGTAAGTACAATCATTGGCGCACAGATTGGAAAGATAAAGCGGCACATAAAAACTGACGGTATTGCCAAAACGCTGGCGCGTCAGCTGTTGGGCTTTCTGCGCCATTGGCTCCAGATAAGCCAGTGCCGCGGGCGAAATCAACGCCATTAAATCGTCGCGATTCGGTTTGACGGCATTAATGGCCCGCTCAACATCAGCGGCGGTTTTACTGTTGATGCGCAGAGAAATATCATCCCAATTCAATTGCTGCCAGCGCTGGCTGAACCCTTCAGACATGATTTTCTTCCTCAAGCTGGCTAAGAAAACCGGTCAGTGGGCTGGTGGCTATTGCCCTATCAAATTGTCGGTTGCCCAGCCCTGCCTGACACGCCAATTCGCCAGACTCTACCGCTAAGCGAAATGCATGAGCCATTTTTACCGGTGAGCGAGCAACAGCAATCGCGGTATTGACCAGCACGGCATCAGCGCCTAGTTCTATAGCTTCAAGTGCATGGCTTGGCGCACCAATACCGGCATCAACCACCACGGGCACTTTGGCCTGCGCGATAATAATTTGCAGAAAGTCGCGGGTACGTAAGCCCAAATTTGAGCCAATCGGTGCACCCAATGGCATAACGGCAGCGCAACCTGCTTCTTCCAGCCGCTTGCACAATACTGGGTCTGCGCCGCAGTAAGGAAGAACCACAAATCCCTCTTTCACCAGAATTTCGGCGGCTTTCAGAGTTTCTATTGGATCGGGCAGCAAATACTTCACATCCGGATGAATTTCCAGTTTTACCCAATGGGTACCCAGTGCTTCGCGCGCCAGACGGGCAGCAAACACAGCTTCTTGAGCCGTTTTAGCGCCAGAGGTATTCGGCAGTAAGCGCACGCCTAGCTGGCGCAACGGCGCAAGAATGGCATCGTTCCCTGCCCGCAAATCAACCCGTTTCATCGCCATAGTAATCAGTTGTGACCCTGAGGCGCGTAGTGCTTCCAGCATCAATTCAGCCGTGGCAAATTTGCCCGTACCGGTAAATAAACGTGAGGTAAAAGTGGTATCGGCGATCTTCAGCATGTCAGCCCCCGGCAATCGCTTGGAATAGCAAAATGTTATCACCCGCGTGTAACTGGCATTTTTCCCAGTCAGGGCGAGGGACGATGACCTGATTGACCGCCAGCGCTGTTCCCGGCTGATGGCGGTTCAGTTGTTGGAGCAATTTTTCAACGGTTATGGTGCATTCCACCTCAAGTGGCTGATCATTAAGCACAATGTTTATATGATTACTCTTCACTGTGAGCCTCCACAGGCAGGGCAATGCTCCGCTCGCGTCAGTTGCAAGGTGCTCCAGCTTTGCTGCTTGCCATCGAATAAGCGCAATTTCCCACTCAGTGCCGACGGCAGCCCAGCCAATATCTTGATGGCTTCCAGTGCTTGCAAGGTACCAATGACGCCGACCACCGGCCCCAATACGCCAGCAGTACGACAATTACGCTGCGGCAATTCCTTATCGGGATAGAGGCAGGCGTAGCAGCCTTGAGAATAAGGCGGTTCAATCACCAGCAGTTGCCCGCTGAATCCCACGGCACTGCCGCTGATTAAGGGCTTTTGTGCGGTGATACAGGCTGCATTTACCTGATGGCGGGTTGTCATGTTGTCACTGCAATCGAGCACCAAATCAGCGTTTGCCACCGCATCAGCCAGTGCCGCATCTGTCAGCCGTATATCGAAGCTGACAATCTCAACCAGCGGATTAAGATTTTGCAAATGACGCTGGGCTAACCGCACTTTAGTTTGGTTACTGGCAGAGGTCTGGTTGATATCGGTGGTACGATACAGGATTTGGCGCTGTAAATTGCTCAGATCCAATTGGTCATCGTCAGCCAGTAATAATTTGCCGATACCAGCGGCCGCCAAATAGAGCGCAGCAGGTGAACCAAGGCCGCCCAGACCGATAATCAGCACACAGGCACTTTTCAGTTTCAACTGGCCCTCTGGGCCAATATCTTCCAGCAACAACTGGCGGCTGTAGCGCAAGAATTCACTGTCACTCAGCTCATGCTTGTTTATCATCGCTCAGCTCCTTGCCCTCAATCAGACGTAGTAATTGTGCCGTGGCTTGCTGCCAATCCTCAGCTTGAGTAATGGCGCTAACGACAGCCACACTGCCCACGCCGGCAGCCAATACGGCGGGGACTCGCTCAATACTGATGCCACCGATAGCGACGGTGGGGTAGTCCGGTGTGTTTTCCACCATCTGTTTGAGCACCGCCAGCCCTTGAGGGGATGACGGCATTTGCTTGGTTTGTGTGGGGAAGATATGACCCATTGCGATGTAAGAAGGCCGCACCGCTTTAGCTATCGCCAGTTCGCGCTCATCGTGAGTAGATACCCCGAGCCGCAATCCGGCTTGTTGTATGGCGGCCAAATCAGTGGTCTCCAAATCTTCCTGCCCCAGATGCACCCCGTAAGCGCCATGCTTAATCGCCAGTCGCCAGTAATCATTAATAAATAAGCGTGCTTGATAGCGTTTGCCCAATGCAATTGTGGCAGCAATATCCTGTTCTACCTGAGCATCATCTAAATCCTTGATACGTAATTGGATAGTGGTTACCCCTGCCGCCAGCAGGCGTTCTATCCACAGCACAGAATCGACGACCGGATACAAGCCAAGGCGCTGTTCAGTCGTCGGAAAACCCTTCTGGGCCGAGAAGATAGGTGTATCAGATGGTTTCATTATCAGCCTCCGCTTTCAGATTCACCGGGCTGAGATACAACTCACTGCCACGAGAGCGGAACTCGGCTGACATCTGATCCATACCCGATTGCAGTACTTCAATGGGTTGAGCTGCGGCCTGTTCTTGCTTGGCTGCATAATCTCTCACTTCTTGCGAAATCTTCATCGAACAGAACTTCGGCCCACACATAGAACAAAAGTGAGCGACTTTGCCAGATTCTTGCGGCAGGGTTTCGTCGTGATAGGCCCGTGCTGTTTCAGGATCAAGCGCCAGATTGAACTGATCTTCCCAGCGGAATTCAAAGCGAGCTTTTGACATGGCGTTATCGCGGATCTGCGCGCCGGGGTGGCCTTTGGCCAAATCAGCGGCATGAGCGGCGATTTTATAAGTAATAAGCCCTTGTTTTACATCTTCTTTATTAGGTAAGCCAAGGTGCTCTTTCGGTGTGACATAGCACAACATGGCGCAGCCAAACCAGCCAATCATCGCCGCCCCGATACCGGAGGTGAAATGGTCATAGCCGGGGGCAATATCCGTGGTCAACGGGCCTAAGGTATAAAATGGCGCTTCGTGGCAATGCTCCAACTCTTCGGTCATATTGCGGCGAATCATCTGCATTGGCACATGCCCAGGGCCTTCTATCATCACCTGCACATCATATTCCCAGGTAATTTTGGTCAATTCTCCCAAGGTATGCAGTTCGGCAAATTGGGCTTCATCATTGGCATCCTGTATAGAACCAGGGCGCAAACCATCACCAAGTGATAATGAAACATCATAGGCGGCACAAATTTGGCAAATTTCGCGGAAATGCTGGTACAGGAAGTTTTCCTGATGATGAGAAAGGCACCATTTCGCCATAATCGACCCGCCACGAGAGACAATACCGGTCAGCCGTTTGGCGGTCATCGGTACATAGCGTAGCAGTACGCCAGCATGAATGGTGAAGTAATCGACACCTTGTTCAGCCTGCTCTAGCAAGGTGTCGCGGAACATTTCCCAGGTGAGGTTTTCTGCCACCCCATTCACTTTTTCCAGCGCTTGATAGATGGGGACCGTGCCAATAGGAATCGGGCTATTACGCAGTATCCATTCACGGGTTTCATGAATATAGCGGCCAGTGGACAAGTCCATCACGGTGTCAGCACCCCAGCGGGTAGACCACACCAATTTTTCCACTTCTTCCTCAATGGAAGAGGACACAGCAGAGTTACCGATATTGGCGTTCACTTTCACTAAAAAGTTACGACCAATAATCATTGGTTCAGATTCGGGGTGGTTAATATTTGCTGGAATGATGGCTCGCCCCGCAGCGACTTCCTGTCGGACAAATTCTGCGGTGATATTATCGGGCAGATGTGCACCAAATGATTGGCCCGGATGCTGCTGGCGCAAAACTTCGCCGCGAATACGTTCACGCCCCATATTTTCTCGCAGTGCAATGAACTCCATTTCTGGGGTGATGATCCCTTGGCGAGCGTAATGTAATTGAGTAACACATTTGCCTTTGACGGCTTTCTTCGGGCGAGGAAGGTGCTCAAAACGCAAATGATCCAAACCTTCATCAGCCAAACGTTGTTGGGTAAAACCAGAGCTAACGGAAGTCAGTGCCGCGGTATCCTGACGATCGGCTATCCAGCTATCGCGCAATTTGGGCAAACCAGCATGGACATCCAGTTTCGCGCTGGGATCGCCATAAGGGCCGGAGGTGTCATACACCGGAATGGCTTCGTTATCTTCATAGTGAGGTGAGTCTTTGCCGCCGCCGATCAATGTTGGGCTGAGTTGGATCTCGCGCAGTGGCACTTGAATATCGGGTCGTGAGCCTTGCAGGTAAATACGTTGTGAGTTGGGGAAAGTGACACCTTGCAAGGTATCAATAAACTGTTGAGCTTCCTCACGTTGCGCTTTACGTGGGCGGGATGGATTCTTAGTGGTGATATTATTAGACATAGCAATTCCTACCAATGTGGTTATAGATCCAATGTGGTTTATCGGGAAAATTGCTTGTCTGGAGCTTGGCGGGAGTAACGATGTTGGCCAGTGACCGGCTGCCACCTGTAAGGGGAATGCCGGGCCTGTAGCGATAAATTACTCTTGTTCCCTTCGCGGGTATTAACCCGATCAGGTTCCGCGGATCCCGAATTAACGGTCTCAGCCTGCGTTTGCTTTCGTAAGAAAACAGGTGCTAGGCACTCCGACAAGAATCTTCAGTATATACCCTTCTTACTTGAAATTGCAGCGGTGTTAGCTACGTTCATTCACCCGAATCACTTACCTGTGTAAGCTCATCGGAATTCATTCACTTGCTGCCTACCTGCAATCTCAATTACTTTGGGTATTGAGGTTGAATTAAAACTACAAGCCCGTGCTGATCAGTGGGCTATTTTACCTGCCCTGCTTGAATAACTGGCTTGGCGGCTTGCCATGACTCGGCAGCCCATTGAATAAGTTGATCTTCCAGCCGAAAACGAGCATCAAGCGCTTCACCGATATCGGATAAAGCTTGTTGAAACTCGGTACAGCTATCGTCATCGATCTCAATGTTTGTATAACGATCATGGAATGCCATGATAGTTTGAGTGTTATTTTTTAAAGCGGGATAAACTTTGGTCGTCAGAGCCATTTTCGGGCTGGACGCACCTTCTACCTGTTTGATAATTCGATCGTAGATATGGAAGTGCCCGGAGGAGAGATAATCCACCAGATTGTGGCAAAAGTTCTCCAGCGCTTTTTCATTAAGCGGGGTATGCTTTCCTTTTTGTGGCTTAATACCGATCACTGTGCAATACGAGACTAAAAGTTCTTTACGTGCATGAAGCCATTGATCAATTAATTCATTACTGCCGCCAACGCGTTGAGTCAGGCTTTCTAGTCGGTTAAGCATGAGATCGACTCCGTGAAGTAATAATGGGTTACAAAAATGTAACAAGCCGGATTCTAGATTGCCAGTGAAGTCGAGGTTGTGCAACAACGATATGGAACTACAACTTACAGGTAAAGAAAGTGGCTGGTGGATTGTCAGCCATGAAAACAAATTATGGTTACCAAAAGGGGAGTTACCACAAGGTAACGCGGCCAATTGGTCATTACAGGGCGCGACCGCCAGGCAGATTGGTGAATGGCAAGGGCAGGCGGTTTGGCTGATTCGCCAGATGATGTCTACGGATATGGGGTCAGTGCGGCAATTACTGGATGTCGATCGCGGTTTGTTCCAATTGGCGGGCCGTGGCGTGCAATTAGCTGAGTTTTACCGCTCTCACCGCTATTGTGGCTATTGTGGGCATCAAATGCATGCCAGCCGTACTGAGTGGGCTTGTCTGTGCAATCACTGCCGTGAACGTTATTACCCACAAATTGCCCCGTGCGTGATTGTTGCCATCCGTCGCGGTGATGAGATTTTATTGGCACAACATGTTCGCCATCGTGGTGGTATTAACACGGTGTTAGCCGGGTTTGTCGAAGTGGGGGAGACGTTGGAACAGGCGGTGTCCCGCGAAGTACTGGAAGAAAGTAATATCCACATTAAAAACCTGCGCTACGTGACATCGCAGCCGTGGCCATTCCCGCATTCATTGATGATGGCCTTTATGGCGGAGTATGACAGCGGTGAGCTGCGACATGACCCTAAAGAGCTGCTGAATGCCGGTTGGTATCGCTATGATCAATTACCATTGTTGCCACCACCAGGCACCGTGGCACGTCGCTTGATTGAAGATACCGTCGTATTATGCCGCGAAGAGCAGTTCGACGACGGAGAATAGCTAAAAACCGCTTTTAGCTGCCGCAGGAAAGTATTATCTGGCATGCTACAATGCGTGCGGATAATCAAGGGAGCTTTATCATGAATGAGTTGAAAAACGATCGCTATCTGCGTGCTTTGCTACGCCAGCCGGTAGATGTCACTCCGGTGTGGATGATGCGCCAGGCTGGTCGCTATTTGCCAGAGTATAAAGCCACCCGCGCTATTGCCGGAGATTTTATGTCGCTGTGCAAAAATGCTGAATTGGCCTGTGAAGTGACGATGCAACCATTGCGTCGTTATCCGCTGGATGCGGCGATTCTGTTTTCCGACATTCTGACCATTCCTGATGCTATGGGGTTGGGGTTGTACTTTGAAACCGGCGAAGGCCCGCGTTTTCAATCTCCGATTACCTGCCGGGCTGATGTTGAAAAACTGCCCATTCCCGATCCAGAACAGGAATTGGGCTATGTTATGAACGCGGTGAGAACCATTCGCCGTGAGCTGGCCGGTGCGGTGCCATTAATTGGCTTTTCCGGCAGCCCGTGGACATTGGCGACTTATATGGTTGAAGGTGGCAGTAGTAAGGCCTTCACCAAACTGAAGAAAATGATGTATGCCGAGCCGCAGACTTTGCATTTGTTGCTGGATAAATTGGCTGACAGTGTCATTTTGTATCTCAATGCTCAAATCAAAGCTGGCGCGCAATCTGTGATGGTCTTTGATACCTGGGGTGGGGTACTGACCGGGCGTGATTATGCAGAATTCTCCTTGAATTATATGCATAAAATCGTCGATGGCCTGATTCGCGAAAATGACGGGCGTCGAGTGCCAGTAACCTTATTTACTAAAGGTGGTGGGCAATGGCTGGAAGCGATGGCCGCGACCGGTTGTGATGCTTTGGGGCTGGATTGGACTACCGACATTGCCGATGCGCGCCGCCGGGTAGGTGACAAAGTTGCTCTACAAGGCAATATGGACCCTTCAATTCTTTATGCGCCTGCTGCGCGTATCGAGGAAGAAGTCAGTACAATTCTGGCCGGTTTTGGTCAGGGTGAAGGGCATGTATTTAATCTGGGCCACGGTATCCATCAGGATGTCCCACCAGAACATGCGGGTGCTTTTGTGAAGGCAGTCCATGCATTATCAAAACCTTATCACCAAAAGTAATCAATCTATAGACAGGGTGGCAGATGGTAGACACCAAAGCGTTACGGGCAGAACAGCTGCAACGCGCATCTGAAATTAGCCTTCAAGATGATATCGCAAGTGAGTCAGTGCGCTTTATCGCGGGAGCAGATGTTGGTTTTGAGCAGCAGGGGGAAGTGACCCGTGCTGCTATTGCCGTTTTACGTTACCCCTCGCTCGAATTGGTGGAATATCAGGTTGCCCGCGTGGCAACTTCACTGCCGTATATCCCCGGTTTACTCTCTTTCCGTGAATATCCTGCATTATTAGCCGCTTGGGCGCAGATACAACAACGGCCTCAACTGGTTTTTGTTGATGGGCAGGGGATAGCGCACCCTCGTCGTTTAGGGGTTGCCAGCCATTTTGGCTTACTGGTAGATGTCCCGACCATTGGTGTTGCCAAAAGTCGTTTATGCGGGAATTTTGAGCCATTGGGCGACGATAACGGCGCATTGCAGCCTTTGGTTGATGCCGATGAGCAGTTAGGTTGGGTATGGCGCAGCAAAAGCCGTTGTAATCCCTTGTTTATTTCACCGGGCCACCGGGTGAGTGTTGGCAGTGCGTTAGAATGGGTTCGCCATTGTATGGCGGGGTATCGGTTGCCGGAGCCGACCCGTTGGGCAGATGCGATTGCTTCAAACCGTCCGCAATTTCAGCGGTGGGTGCGGAAAAATCCTGATTTGCTTGGCAACCATAGGGATATGATTTAATTTCGGGTACACTGCCGCGCAGATAATGAATAACGAGAACTCATCATGATACGTAATCCGATTCATCTACGTCTCGAAAAGCTGGAAAGTTGGCAACATCTGACTTTCATGGCTTGCTTGTGCGAGCGGATGTATCCCAACTATCAGCAATTTTGCCTGGAAACCGAGTTTGGTGATCCGGCCGTTTACCGACGTATTCTGGATCTTATCTGGGAAACTTTGGTGGTAAAAGACGCTAAGGTTAATTTTGATAGCCAATTAGAGAAGCTGGAAGAGGCAATTCCTTCTGCTGATGACTATGCTATTTACGGTGTTTACCCTGCCATCGATGCCTGTATTGCTTTAAGTGAAGCTATTCATTCACGTTTGAGTGGCGAAACTTTAGAGCATGCTATCGCCATCAGCGAAACGTCAATCCGTACCGTTGCGATGTTGGAAATGACATTGGCTGGCAAAGAAATGACCGATGAAGAGCTGAAAATCTTGCCCGCGATTGAAGAAGAATGGGATATCCAATGGGAGATTTTCCGCCTGTTAGCCGACTGCGAAGAGCGCGACTTGGATCTGATTAAAGGGTTACGTTCTGACCTACGGGAAGCGGCTGTTAGCAACATTGGCATAAATTTAACGCAATAAGGCAAGAAAACGTGATTTAACGCCTGATTTGTCACGTCTTAAGGCTTCACATCTGCCCCCTGTCTGTTCTACATTTGGGGGGCGAAAAAAAGTGGCTATCGGTGCGTGTATGCAGGAGAGTGCTGTCAATCGGCATATCCGTCGCACTCGATGCTTTGCAAACGATAAACACACTGTAAGGATAACTTATGAATAAGACTCAACTGATTGACGTAATCGCGGACAAAGCGGACCTTTCTAAAGCTCAAGCAAAAGCGGCTTTGGAATCCACACTGGCTGCAATTACCGAATCTCTGAAAGAGGGTGATGCAGTACAATTGGTTGGTTTTGGTACCTTCAAAGTAAACCATCGTAATGAGCGCACTGGCCGCAACCCACAAACCGGTAAAGAAATCAAAATTGCTGCAGCTAATGTGCCAGCGTTTGTTTCTGGTAAGGCATTGAAAGACGCTGTTAAATCTTAATAGTGTGTCAGTGAAAATAATAAACGGGGGGGTGGCAAAGCCCCTTTTGTTTATGCAGCGGGTGCTGATGACCCTCGGTCTAGCCTTTGGTCTCAGCGCCTGTAGCAGTCAGTCCGGCTCCCCTCAATTCAGTGCCAGCGGTTATATCGCCGACAGCGGTGTAGTGCGTTTATGGCGTCAGGATAATGCACAACAGCAACCACAAGTGCTGATGAGCGTTTACAGCCCCTACTCCGGGGGGAACACTCGCGTGACTTTTTACGAATATCAACATGGCGTATTGCGGGAAATCCGGCGTAATGACTTGGGTGATGATCCACAAAGTGTCGAGTTACGTTTTGATGAGCAAGGGCAGGTCAGTTTTATGCAACGCCAACTAGCAACACGGCGTGAGCAACTCTCGGTTGATAATATTGCCGTTTATCAATTGGAGGCTAAGCGGATTCTGGAACTGAGCAGCGCACTGCGCGCCGGTAACGTTCAGTTAATTCAGGGGCGCTGGCAAGATGGCATCGTGACAACCTGTGCTGGGAAAACGTTGCGCCTGAGTCTTGATGATAATTCGCAAGCATGGTTGAGTAAACGGGGCGCAAATAGCGCAGAACCATTGGGTGTCGCGTGGCTTGATTCATCGGAAGGACAGCAATTGCTATTGGTTGCTAATCAGGACTTCTGCCGCTGGGAGCCGAAGGCCGGTAGTCTATAAGGCCGAAAGAAGTAGGGCACAGCAAACTGTGCCCACAGAATACAGTGGTAGCGTTATTTACCGCGAGCCTCTATTCTTCACAAACCACAATTCTTCACGAACCACTATTTTCACGGGTAATCGCTCGATAGCCAATGTCTTTGCGGCAGAATGCACCTTCCCACTGAATCTTCTCAGCGAGCTTATAAGCATGTTGCTGTGCCTGTGCAACTGTTGCCCCGAGTGCCGTCACACACAACACGCGCCCACCGCTGGTCACCACATTATTATTGCTGTCTAGCTTGGTTCCAGCATGGAACACTTTGCCATCAGCCACTTCCTGTTGTGGTAGCCCATGAATGATATCACCCTGACGGTAATCAGCTGGATAGCCGCCTGCGGCCAGAACCACACCCAGTGACGGGCGTTCATCCCAGTCAGACGTTTTCTCGTTCAACTTGCCTTGTGCGCCAGCTAAACACAACTCAACCAAATCTGAACGCATACGCAACATGATTGGTTGAGTTTCCGGGGTCGCCAAAGCGGCAGTTGAATTCGATAACCTTTGGTTGCCCATCGGCGGAGATCATCAAACCTGCATAAAGAAAACCGCTGTAAACATTACCTTCAGCTGCCATACCGCGCACGGTGGGCCAGATAACTTGATCCATGACTCGCTGATGGACTTCGTCCGTGACGACAGGTGCCGGAGAATAAGCGCCCATGCCGCCGGTATTCGGGCCAGTATCACCATCACCAACGCGCTTATGATCCTGGCTGGTGGCCATCGGTAACACGTTTTCACCATCAACCATCACAATAAAGCTGGCTTCTTCACCATCGAGGAATTCTTCCACCACGATGCGATGGCCGGCATCACCAAACGCATTGCCAGCGAGCATGTCATGTACTGCGGTTTCTGCCTCTTCCAGCGTCATTGCCACAATCACGCCTTTACCGGCAGCCAGTCCATCAGCTTTAATCACGATTGGCGCACCAATTTTGCGCACATAAGCTAAAGCAGGCTCGACCTCGGTGAAATTCTGGTAAAACGCGGTTGGAATATTATGGCGGGCCAGGAAATCTTTGGTGAAAGCTTTAGAACCTTCCAATTGGGCTGCGGCTTGCGTTGGGCCAAAGATAGTCAGGCCCGCCGCGCGGAAGGCGTCAACCACACCGATGACGAGTGGTGCTTCTGGGCCGACGATAGTCAGGCCAATATCGTGGCTTTGCGCAAATGCCAGTAAACCGGCAATGTCGGTGGCGGCGATATCGACATTTTCTAGCGTGGGTTCCAGGGCCGTGCCAGCATTACCCGGCGCAACATAAATTTTATCGGCTAAAGGTGACTGTGCTGCTTTCCAGCCTAGCGCATGCTCGCGCCCGCCATTGCCAATAATCAAAATATTCATCTGATGACTCCGTTAAGCGGGTTAATTAATGGCGGAAATGGCGCATGTCGGTAAAGATCATGGCGATACCATGTTCATCAGCCGCAGCAATGACTTCATCGTCACGAATAGAACCACCCGGTTGGATGACACAGGTGATCCCGACGGCTGCAGCTGCATCAATACCGTCGCGGAATGGGAAGAAAGCATCAGAAGCCATGGCAGACCCTGCCACTTCTAAACCTTCATCTGCCGCTTTGATACCGGCTATCTTGGCCGAGTACACACGACTCATCTGGCCTGCACCTATGCCGATAGTCATATTGTCGCGCGCATAAACAATGGCATTAGATTTAACGAACTTGGCGACTTTCCAGCAGAACAGCGCATCACGCAGCTCTTGTTCGGTCGGCTGGCGTTGAGACACCACACGCAAATCCGCCTCAGTCACCATACCCAAATCGCGGTCTTGTACTAACAAACCACCATTAACACGTTTGAAATCCAGGCCAGCAGAACGTTCTTGCCACTGACCGCAAGTCAGAACACGCACATTCTGTTTGGCGGCTAACAGCGCCAAAGCTTCAGTACTGACTGATGGGGCAATAATCACTTCAACAAATTGACGGCTGATAATGGCGCTGGCGGTTTCGGCATCCAACTCGCGGTTAAAGGCGATAATGCCGCCGAAAGCTGATGTTGGGTCAGTTTTATAGGCTTTGTCATAGGCGGCCAGCAGAGAGTCAGCAATCGCCACGCCACATGGGTTGGCATGTTTAACTATGACACAAGCTGGTTCGCTAAACTCTTTCACACATTCAAGTGCAGCATCGGTATCAGCAATATTGTTATAAGAGAGGGCTTTGCCTTGTAATTGCAGTGCGGTAGCCACTGATGCTTCTTTCACATCTTCTTCTATATAGAAGGCGGCTTGCTGGTGGCTGTTCTCACCGTAACGCATATCCTGTTTCTTTATATAGTTAAGATTCAGGGTGCGAGGGAAGCGGCCAGATGGTTGCTCTGTGTCACCATGATAAGCTGGCACCAATGCGCCGAAGTAGTTGGCAATCATGCTGTCGTAAGCGGCGGTGTGTTCGAAAGCTTTGATCGCTAGGTTGAAACGGGTTGGGTACGTCAATGAACCGTCATTCTCGTCCAGCTCGGCAATAATTGCTGGGTAGTCGCTGCTCTTAACGACAATGGCGACATCTTTATGATTCTTGGCCGCAGAGCGCACCATGGTTGGGCCACCGATGTCGATATTCTCAACGGCGTCTTCCAATGAACAATCCGGGCGGGCCACGGTTTGGGCAAAGGGATATAAATTCACGACTACAATATCAATTGGCTGAATATCATGTTGAGCCATGATTCCATCATCCTGGCCGCGACGGCCTAAAATGCCGCCATGTACTTTGGGATGCAAAGTCTTAACGCGTCCGTCCATCATTTCTGGGAAGCCGGTGTAGTCAGACACTTCGGTGACAGGCAGGCCTGCATCAGCCAGCAGACGGGCAGTCCCGCCAGTGGAAAGTAACTCGATACCACGTTGTGAAAGTGCAGTGGCGAATTCGATGATGCCGGCTTTGTCAGACACACTGAGCAGAGCACGGCGGATTGGGCGGCGTTGTTGCATGGTTTTATCCCTTGGCTTTGGAGTCGCAGTTGTTCTTCGCAATCAATCAATAGAGCGTTACGTGAATCTCTTCTATCTATATAAAGAGAAAAACAGATTCAGATAACATCCCAATAGCGAGAAATGCCAGCCAGTGGCAACTTTCATGTGAGACCGACCTCTCTACAGCATCAAAATACGTTTTATCGCGGGCGGTATTGACCCATTTTATAAAAACCACTTCATGTCATCGATATTTTGCCCGCGAGGTCACTCTTTTTCGACGCGGGGAATTGTAGCGAAAACGATTGCGTGATGCTCGTCAATTTTGAGAAGAGTTTCAATCTGTGGATAAGTTTGTGCACAACAGGGTATAAGGCGGGGTTTTGCTGTGGAATGCAGCAAACAGTCATTTTTATTGAAATTAGCGGTTGCGGGCGGCTGAGAACTCCCTATAATGCGCATCCATCGAGACGGCACACAACGAATCAAGTAGTTAAGTGACCGGCAAAGAGAACAGAGAAATTCAACGAAATTAAATGTTGACTCTGAATGAGGAAAGCGTAATATGCGCACCTCGCGTTACCAACCAAGTGTTGCTAACGCACTGCTCTTTAACAATTTATCAGACAATCTGTGTGGGCACTCGCAAGACGATATCGAAGCCTGTTTCGACAGGCAGAAGCAATATCAAAGTCTTGAAGAGTGACCAAAGCAGTACACATTTGAACTTCGGTTCGAATGCATATTTGCAGAAAGTAATCTTTGAGCATCGCTATGTTAATTCATAGCAAATCAAACAAATCTTAAATTGAAGAGTTTGATCATGGCTCAGATTGAACGCTGGCGGCAGGCCTAACACATGCAAGTCGAGCGGCAGCGGGAAGTAGTTACTACTTTGCCGGCGAGCGGCGGACGGGTGAGTAATGTCTGGGAAACTGCCTGATGGAGGGGATAACTACTGGAAACGGTAGCTAATACCGCATAACGTCTTCGGACCAAAGTGGGGGACCTTAGGGCCTCACGCCATCGGATGTGCCCAGATGGGATTAGCTAGTAGGTGGGGTAATGGCTCACCTAGGCGACGATCCTAGCTGGTCTGAGAGGATGACCAGCCACACTGGAACTGAGACACGGTCCAGACTCCTACGGGAGGCAGCAGTGGGGAATATTGCACAATGGGCGCAAGCCTGATGCAGCCATGCCGCGTGTGTGAAGAAGGCCTTCGGGTTGTAAAGCACTTTCAGCGAGGAGGAAGGCCAATAACTTAATACGTTGTTGGATTGACGTTACTCGCAGAAGAAGCACCGGCTAACTCCGTGCCAGCAGCCGCGGTAATACGGAGGGTGCAAGCGTTAATCGGAATTACTGGGCGTAAAGCGCACGCAGGCGGTTTGTTAAGTCAGATGTGAAATCCCCGCGCTTAACGTGGAACTGCATTTGAAACTGGCAAGCTAGAGTCTTGTAGAGGGGGTAGAATTCGGTGTAGCGGTGAAATGCGTAGAGATCTGGAGGAATACCGGTGGCGAAGGCGGCCCCCTGGACAAAGACTGACGCTCAGGTGCGAAAGCGTGGGGAGCAAACAGGATTAGATACCCTGGTAGTCCACGCTGTAAACGATGTCGACTTGGAGGTTGTGCCCTTGAGGCGTGGCTTCCGGAGCTAACGCGTTAAGTCGACCGCCTGGGGAGTACGGCCGCAAGGTTAAAACTCAAATGAATTGACGGGGGCCCGCACAAGCGGTGGAGCATGTGGTTTAATTCGATGCAACGCGAAGAACCTTACCTACTCTTGACATCCACGGAATTTAGCAGAGATGCTTTAGTGCCTTCGGGAACCGTGAGACAGGTGCTGCATGGCTGTCGTCAGCTCGTGTTGTGAAATGTTGGGTTAAGTCCCGCAACGAGCGCAACCCTTATCCTTTGTTGCCAGCACGTAATGGTGGGAACTCAAAGGAGACTGCCGGTGATAAACCGGAGGAAGGTGGGGATGACGTCAAGTCATCATGGCCCTTACAGTAGGGCTACACACGTGCTACAATGGCAGATACAAAGTGAAGCGAACTCGCGAGAGCAAGCGGACCACATAAAGTCTGTCGTAGTCCGGATTGGAGTCTGCAACTCGACTCCATGAAGTCGGAATCGCTAGTAATCGTAGATCAGAATGCTACGGTGAATACGTTCCCGGGCCTTGTACACACCGCCCGTCACACCATGGGAGTGGGTTGCAAAAGAAGTAGGTAGCTTAACCTTCGGGAGGGCGCTTACCACTTTGTGATTCATGACTGGGGTGAAGTCGTAACAAGGTAACCGTAGGGGAACCTGCGGTTGGATCACCTCCTTACCTCAGATACGCATTGCGCAGTGTCCACACAGATTGTCTGATGAATGTAAACGAGCAAGAGCACCTGTTGATGAGGGTGATGATTGTGTTGTAAGGCCTCGGCATTGAGTTTTTACTGCATCAGTCGTTCGAATGTGTCACCACATTCTCACCTTTACACAAAAATACTGAATCCATGATTCAGTAGAAATTTTTGTGTCCCCATCGTCTAGAGGCCTAGGACACTGCCCTTTCACGGCTGTAACAGGGGTTCGAATCCCCTTGGGGACGCCACTCCGATAATGTGTGAAAGACATTATCAACCGGTTCTTTATGAACTCAAAAGTATCTTAAAGATGACTTTAACAAGTCGTGTTTAAGATATTGCTCTTTAACAATCTGGAACAAGCTGAAAATTGAAACAATACAGCTGAAACTTATCTCTCCGTAGAAGTACTGAGATAAGGATTAACCTGTATTAGAGTCTCTCAAATAATCGCAATGCCAATGTGTTTATCATTGTTGCAGTGTGAGCGAGAAGATACTCAGCAAGGCGTACAGCGCACAGCAACCGGAGTGAACGCTACGTTCATGAGGATTGCGCGCACTGCACAACGACGCAGAGTGTGTTCGTAGCCACACCAATAAAGAAGAAACATCTTTGGGTTGTGAGGTTAAGCGACTAAGCGTACACGGTGGATGCCTAGGCAGTCAGAGGCGATGAAGGGCGTGCTAATCTGCGAAAAGCGTCGGTAAGGTGATATGAACCGTTATAACCGACGATACCCGAATGGGGAAACCCAGTGCAATTCGTTGCACTATTGCATGGTGAATACATAGCCATGCAAGGCGAACCGGGGGAACTGAAACATCTAAGTACCCCGAGGAAAAGAAATCAACCGAGATTCCCCCAGTAGCGGCGAGCGAACGGGGAGGAGCCCAGAACCTGAATCAGCATATGTGTTAGTGGAAGCGTCTGGAAAGTCGCACGGTACAGGGTGATAGTCCCGTACACAAAAATGCATACGTTGTGAGTTCGATGAGTAGGGCGGGACACGTGACATCCTGTCTGAATATGGGGGGACCATCCTCCAAGGCTAAATACTCCTGACTGACCGATAGTGAACCAGTACCGTGAGGGAAAGGCGAAAAGAACCCCGGCGAGGGAGTGAAATAGAACCTGAAACCGTGTACGTACAAGCAGTGGGAGCACCTTCGTGGTGTGACTGCGTACCTTTGTATAATGGGTCAGCGACTTATATTTTGTAGCAAGGTTAACCGAATAGGGAGCCGTAGGGAAACCGAGTCTTAACTGGGCGAATAGTTGCAAGGTATAGACCCGAAACCCGGTGATCTAGCCATGGGCAGGTTGAAGGTTGGGTAACACTAACTGGAGGACCGAACCGACTAATGTTGAAAAATTAGCGGATGACTTGTGGCTGGGGTGAAAGGCCAATCAAACCGGGAGATAGCTGGTTCTCCCGAAAGCTATTTAGGTAGCGCCTCGTGAACTCATCTTCGGGGGTAGAGCACTGTTTCGGCTAGGGGTCATCCCGACTTACCAAACCGATGCAAACTCCGAATACCGAAGAATGTTATCACGGGAGACACACGGCGGGTGCTAACGTCCGTCGTGAAGAGGAAACAACCCAGACCGCCAGCTAAGGTCCCAAAGTCATGGTTAAGTGGGAAACGATGTGGGAAGGCACAGACAGCCAGGATGTTGGCTTAGAAGCAGCCATCATTTAAAGAAAGCGTAATAGCTCACTGGTCGAGTCGGCCTGCGCGGAAGATGTAACGGGGCTAAACCATGCACCGAAGCTGCGGCAGCGAACGTATCACCCAAGACAATTCACGGCAGTGGATAATGATTGACGGAGCGCAGCGACGTCAATGCGTCCAATAAAGTCGAGTTGGCTTAGGGATACGTTCGTTGGGTAGGGGAGCGTTCTGTAAGCCGTTGAAGGTGACCTGTGAGGGTTGCTGGAGGTATCAGAAGTGCGAATGCTGACATAAGTAACGATAATGCGGGTGAAAAACCCGCACGCCGGAAGACCAAGGGTTCCTGTCCAACGTTAATCGGGGCAGGGTGAGTAGCCCCTAAGGAGAGGCTGAAAAGCGTAGTCGATGGGAAACAGGTTAATATTCCTGTACTTGGTGTTACTGCGAAGGGGGGACGGAGAAGGCTAGGCTAGCCGGGCGACGGTTGTCCCGGTTTAAGCATGTAGGCGGAGCGACTTGGTAAATCCGGTTGCTTATCAACGCTGAGGTGTGATGACGAGCCACTACGGTGGTGAAGTAGTTGATGCCAAGCTTCCAGGAAAAGCCTCTAAGCATCAGGTAACATTAAATCGTACCCCAAACCGACACAGGTGGTCAGGTAGAGAATACTCAGGCGCTTGAGAGAACTCGGGTGAAGGAACTAGGCAAAATGGTGCCGTAACTTCGGGAGAAGGCACGCTGGCATTAGGTAAAGGGACTTGCTCCCGGCGCCGAAGCCAGTCGCAGATACCAGCTGGCTGCAACTGTTTAATAAAAACACAGCACTGTGCAAACACGAAAGTGGACGTATACGGTGTGACGCCTGCCCGGTGCTGGAAGGTTAATTGATGGGGTCAGCCGCAAGGCGAAGCTCTTGATCGAAGCCCCAGTAAACGGCGGCCGTAACTATAACGGTCCTAAGGTAGCGAAATTCCTTGTCGGGTAAGTTCCGACCTGCACGAATGGCGTAATGATGGCCAGGCTGTCTCCACCCGAGACTCAGTGAAATTGAACTCGCTGTGAAGATGCAGTGTACCCGCGGCAAGACGGAAAGACCCCGTGAACCTTTACTATAGCTTGACACTGAACATTGAGCCTTGATGTGTAGGATAGGTGGGAGGCATCGAAGTGTGGACGCCAGTCTGCATGGAGCCAACCTTGAAATACCACCCTTTAATGTTTGATGTTCTAACTCGGCCCCATAATCTGGGGTGAGGACAGTGTCTGGTGGGTAGTTTGACTGGGGCGGTCTCCTCCCAAAGAGTAACGGAGGAGCACGAAGGTTAGCTAATCACGGTCGGACATCGTGAGGTTAGTGCAAAGGCATAAGCTAGCTTGACTGCGAGAGTGACGGCTCGAGCAGGTACGAAAGTAGGTCTTAGTGATCCGGTGGTTCTGAATGGAAGGGCCATCGCTCAACGGATAAAAGGTACTCCGGGGATAACAGGCTGATACCGCCCAAGAGTTCATATCGACGGCGGTGTTTGGCACCTCGATGTCGGCTCATCACATCCTGGGGCTGAAGTAGGTCCCAAGGGTATGGCTGTTCGCCATTTAAAGTGGTACGCGAGCTGGGTTTAGAACGTCGTGAGACAGTTCGGTCCCTATCTGCCGTGGGCGTTGGAAGATTGAGAGGGGCTGCTCCTAGTACGAGAGGACCGGAGTGGACGAATCACTGGTGTTCGGGTTGTCATGCCAATGGCATTGCCCGGTAGCTAAATTCGGAAGAGATAACCGCTGAAAGCATCTAAGCGGGAAACTTGCCTCGAGATGAGTCTTCCCTGGGGCTTTAAGCCCCCTGAAGGAACGTTAAAGACTATGACGTTGATAGGCTGGGTGTGTAAGTGCAGCGATGCATTGAGCTAACCAGTACTAATGATCCGTGAGGCTTAACCTTACAACACCAAAGGTGTTTTGTATTTGAGAGATAGATATTGATTTTCAGCGAATGTTCCGAGATTGGGCTGGCTGGCTGTGTGAAAGATTGCATAGCGGGTTAGTTTAGACAGAATTTGCCTGGCGGCCATAGCGCGGTGGACCCACCTGAACCCATGCCGAACTCAGAAGTGAAACGCCGTAGCGCCGATGGTAGTGTGGGGTCTCCCCATGCGAGAGTAGGACACTGCCAGGCATCAAATCAAGCCGAGACCCCATGCCAAAAGCGTGGGGTTTTTGCTATGTGGGAAATATAAAAAACGATAGAAATAGTTTTTTTGCGTGGATTTTTGTGCGTAAAAAGCCAAATAAAAGAGAAGGTTACCCTCCCGGTGGGTGGCCTTTTTTGTTTTATTGACCCGTCCTAAATAGCGTTGACACATTTAACTCGTACACTGAGGAAAATGTGATGAACCAATATGTTAAACGCACGCAACGCGATTACCCTCTATCCTTTAAATTGGCTGTTGTCGAACAGGTCGAAAAAGGTGAAATGACTTACCGACAGGCGCAAGACCGCTACGGTATTCAAGGCCGTTCTACCGTCCTGAAGTGGCTACGCAAGTTCGGTCAACTCGACTGGCTTTCTCCCTCTCCTGCAAGAATGTACGGATTCCAGATACTGCGTTGCTCGCGGTTACTGGTGATGCCTAAACGTGCCTATCATAAAACGACAAACAGCCATCATCGCTTTTACCGTCACCCTAACTTATTGAAGTCAGGAGCAAATCAGGTTATTGCCAGCCGCCCGGAACAGGTATGGGTCGCGGATATCACTTACCTTCCCCTGCGGACAGGAACGGCGTATGTCAGTTTGGTGACCGATGCCTGGTCGAGAAAAATCGTGGGATATCATGTGCATGAAAGTCTGCACACCCGCCATGTAGCCGCTGCGCTCAAAATGGCGCTGGTGAGCAGGCGCACAGCATCTGCGCTGATACATCACTCAGACCGGGGTATCCAGTACTGTTCAACAGAATATCAGGCGTTACATCAACGTCACGGTGTCATCTGTTCGATGACGGATGGATATGATTGTTATCAGAATGCGCTGGCGGAGCGGGTCAATGGGATATTAAAACTGGAATATCTGCTGGTTAAGCCGGAAGATATTGGCCAGGCAAGAAAGATGGTCAGGGAGTCAGTGGAAATCTACAACACGCGGCGACCGCATCTGTCGTTAAAATACAAAACGCCCGATGAAGTTCATCAGGCGTTTTAAGGCTGAAAAGTGTCAACCTATATCAGGACTAGTCACTGAAATTTGGATATGACTTAACAATATATGAATCACACATATACAGGTATGCGGTCATTGCATATATCTAAGCTGACAAGAATACTTGGATGCCAAGACAATATTCCTACTGTCTTAATCTTTCTGCCATTTTTATAACCACGACCACAGAAATAAAGCCTCATTCCCTTAGAATCATTGACTCTAAAATTGAAACTATGTTTTGATTATTGAGGTCATAAATGAATGCTGGTCTCCTTGTATATACCGCAATTACTGCAATATTGGCGACGACTCTTACCTGTACAGCGGTTCAGGCAAGCCCAGTGACATACCAAAAAGCAGCCATTACTGAAAGCAACCTACCGGTATTTTATCCACAGCTAAAAAAGCAAATGACTTATCAAAGCTCATGGTTAGCAGGCAAATATACTGATTTTGCTTTGTGGAAGAGTGATACCAGGAAAATTCTTCGACAGGCACTACTCACTCCTGACTCAACAATTGCTTTCTCCGCAGAAAAGATCGATCAACAAGAACGTGGTAGCTATATTGCTGAAAAGATAGTGTTTAATATCACAGATGAAAGCCGAGTGCAGGGGTTACTATTGACGCCAAAGAGCAAAGGGCCTCATCCGGCGATTGTTTTATTGCATGATCATGGCTCCAAGTTTGATATCGGCAAAGAGAAAATGATTCGTCCTTGGGGGGATAGCGTGCAGCTTGCCTCAGCACAAGCATGGTCAGATAAATTCTTCAGCGGTAAGTTCATTGGCGATGAATTGGCAAAACGAGGCTATGTGGTGCTATCCATCGATGCTATTGGTTGGGGCGATAGAGGCCCTATCAGCTATGAGCAGCAACAAGCTGTAGCCAGCAACTTCTTTAATCTTGGGCGATCATTAGCAGGAACAATGGCTTATGAAGATATGCGAACTGTTGATTTTCTGGCGACATTGCCATCAGTTGATCCGCAGCGTATTGGCATTGTAGGTTTTTCTATGGGTGCTTATCGCGCTTGGCAACTAGCTGCATTGTCCGATAAAGTGGCTGCAACTGCTGCTATATCTTGGTTTGGCAACTACCAAGGCCTGATGACACCAGGGAATAACGTACTTCGCGGACAATCTGCGTTCTATATGCTGCATCCTGGCATTGCCAATAAATTAGATTTTCCAGACATTGCCAGTTTAGCCGCACCAAAGCCGATGCTACTTTTTAACGGCGGAAAAGATAAGTTATTCCCATCGGATGCTGTGCAAGAGGCATATAACAAAGTACATGCCATTTGGCGTTCACAGAATGCGGAGTCAAGGTTGGTCACTCGCAATTGGCCAGCATTGGGGCATGTATTTTATCAAGAACAGCAAGATGTGGTGTTCCCGTGGTTAGATCGCTGGCTCAAACCATAAAAAAAGGCCCCGCAGGGCCTTGTGTGAAATCAACCGAATTAGTGAGAGCTGCTCTGAGATGCACCCAAGCCAGTTTGTGAACGTACAAACTGGGCTTTAAAGCGCAGCCGTTCTTGCTGGCCCTCTTCTGAGTTATCGGTAATGGAGAAGAACCAGATCCCGACGAATGCTACTATCATTGAGAATAGTGCAGGGTATTCATAGGGATAAATTGGTTTTGCATGTCCCAGGATAGTTACCCAGATTGTTGGGCCTAAAATCATCAGGATGACCGCAGTTAGTAATCCTAACCAGCCTCCAATCATTGCTCCGCGAGTCGTCAGCTTTTCCCAATACATAGAAATGAAAATAATAGGGAAGTTACAACTGGCGGCAATGGAGAATGCCAGACCAACCATGAAGGCAATGTTTTGTTTTTCAAACAAAATACCCAAGCCGATTGCGACAAACCCTAAAACCACGACGGTGATTTTCGATACTTTCAATTCATCTCGCTCATTTGCTTTGCCCTTCTTGATGACACTGGCGTAAAGGTCATGAGAAACCGCAGAGGCACCCGCTAATGTCAGGCCCGCGACCACCGCAAGAATAGTTGCAAAGGCAACTGCTGAGATAAAGCCCAAGAAGAAACTTCCGCCTACAGCATCAGCCAGATGAACTGCCGCCATATTATTGCCGCCCAGCAATGCGCCGGCCGCATCTTTAAAGGCTGGATTTGGGCCGACTAACAGGATCGCGCCAAAACCAATAATAAAGGTCAATATGTAGAAGTAACCGATAAAGCCTGTTGCATAAAACACGCTTTTACGTGCTTCTTTGGCATCACTTACAGTAAAGAAGCGCATCAGAATATGTGGCAAGCCAGCGGTACCAAACATCAATGCCAGACCAAGAGACAAGGCGGATATAGGGTCGGATACCAACCCCCCAGGGCTCATGATTGACAGCCCTTTAGGATGAACTTTAACCGCTTCGCTGAACAGTGTATTGAAGTTGAAGTTAACCGACTTCATCACCATGAGGGCCATAAAGGATGCGCCAGCCAGCAGTAATACGGCTTTGATTATCTGTACCCATGTTGTGGCCAACATGCCACCAAACAGGACGTACATCACCATCAAGATACCGACCAATACTACGGCAACGTGGTAGTTTAAACCGAACAGCAGCTCAATTAATTTACCGGCCCCGACCATTTGTGCAATCAGGTATAAAGCCACTACAACTAGCGAGCCACAGGCAGATAAGGTACGGATAGGTCTTTGTTTCAGCCGGTAAGATGCCACATCGGCAAAAGTATAGCGGCCCAGGTTGCGCAGACGTTCAGCGATTAAAAATAGAATGATTGGCCAGCCGATTAAAAAGCCAATGGAATAAATCAGACCATCGTAACCGGAGGTATAAACCAATGCAGAAATACCGAGGAATGAGGCCGCAGACATAAAGTCACCGGCAATCGCCAAACCATTCTGGAAACCGGTTATACGCCCACCCGCAGTGTAATAATCGCCACGTGAACGGGTTCGTTTAGATGCCCAGTAGGTGATATATAGTGTTGCGCCGACAAACAGCACAAACATCACAATTGCTTCAATATTAAGTGGTTGACGATGGACTTCACCGGTAATTGCCTCTGCTTGTGACAGAGCAGGCAGAGCCAATAAGGAAAGTACGGACCAATGGCGAGTCTTCATTGCTTCACCTCACGAAGAATTTCTGCCGTCAGACGGTCAAACTCGCCATTAGCACGAATAACGTAAATACCTGTCAGAACAAAAGAAATAACAATCAAACCCACACCAACGGGAATGCCGCGAGTAATGGTCGCACCTGCGTATAGCGGGGTGCCGAGCCATTGTGGTTCGAAAGCAATAAGGAAAATGAAACCGACATACAGCGCCAAGGTAATCAGCGACAGTAGCCAGGCAAAGTGACTGCGCTTTTGCACCAACTCTTTGAAACGCGGGTTATTTTCAATCTCTTGATAAATGTTGTCATTCATCAGAGTCTCTCCTTTGAGGCATTAAATAAGGTGCCGCCCGAAGGCGGCATAATTTACGATGGCGCTTGCATTGATTGTTTTTCTTCCAGCAACTTGTCGACGACACCCGGATCGGCGAGCGTTGAGGTATCCCCTAAGTTACTGGTATCACCTGCGGCGATTTTGCGTAGGATCCGGCGCATGATTTTGCCCGAACGTGTTTTTGGTAATGAATCGGTCCAGTGCAAGATATCGGGTGTGGCGATTGGGCCAATCTCTTTACGTACCCAATTGCGCACCTCGGTATATAGCTCAGGTGTTGGTTCTTCACCATGATTCAGGGTGATGTAGGCATAGATAGCCTGACCTTTAATGTTATGCGGAACCCCAACGACAGCGGCTTCGGCAATTTTTGGGTGTGAAACTAGTGCTGATTCAATTTCAGCGGTACCCAAACGATGACCTGATACGTTCAGCACATCATCGACCCGGCCAGTTATCCAGTAGTAGCCATCTTCGTCACGGCGTGCGCCATCGCCACTGAAATACATCCCTTTGAAAGTAGAGAAATAAGTCTGTTCAAAACGCTCATGATCGCCAAACAGGGTGCGGGCCTGACCCGGCCATGAGTCGGTGATGACCAGATTACCTTCGGCGGCACCTTCTTGCGGATTACCCAAGTTATCTACCAGCGCCGGTTGAACGCCAAAGAATGGACGAGTCGCGGAACCGGCTTTCAACTCGGTAGCGCCCGGAAGTGGGGTTATCATGAAACCGCCGGTTTCAGTTTGCCACCAGGTATCAACTATCGGGCATTTACTATTACCGATTTTGTTGTAATACCATTCCCATGCCTCTGGGTTAATCGGCTCCCCAACCGACCCCATGATACGCAACGAAGTACGTTTAGTGCCTTCGATGGCTTTGTCACCTTCGGCCATTAAGGCGCGAATGGCAGTGGGTGCGGTATACAGAATATTGACCTGATGTTTATCAATCACCTGACCCAAGCGGTTGACGCCTGGATAGTTTGGAACACCTTCAAACATCAAGGTAATGGCACCGCAAGCCAGTGGGCCATACAGTAAATAGCTGTGGCCAGTCACCCAACCCACATCAGCAGTACACCAGTAGATATCGCCAGGGTGGTAATCAAAAACGTATTTAAAAGTCAGTGCGGCATAAACCAAATAACCGCCGGTGGTATGTAATACCCCTTTCGGTTTACCGGTAGAGCCGGAGGTATAAAGGATAAACAGTGGATCTTCCGCATTCATTTCTTCCGGTGGGCAGTCGACCGAGGCATCTTTAATCAGGTCATGCCACCACACGTCTCGCCCATCTTTCCAATAACTGGCATTGCCGGTTCGTTGGAATACAACAACATTTTTGATACTGGTAATGGCAGGGTTTTTCAGCGCTTCATCGACATTTTTTTTCAGTGGAATTGCGCGACCAGCACGGATGCCTTCATCGGCAGTAATCACCAGTTTTGAGTTAGAGTCGATAATTCGGCCAGCGACTGCATCAGGTGAGAATCCACCAAAAATCACCGAATGAACCGCACCAATACGGGCGCAGGCCAACATCGCAACGGCAGCTTCTGGCACCATTGGCATATAGATAGCAACAACATCACCTTTCTTAATGCCCAGTTTTTTCAGCACATTGGCAAACTGGCATACATCATGATGAAGTTGTTTGTATGTAACGGTTTTAGACTGATTAGGATCATCGCCTTCCCAGATAATCGCAGTTTGATCACCGCGTTCTGCCAGATGGCGATCCAGACAGTTCGCTGCAAGGTTCAATGTACCATCTTCAAACCAGCGAATACTGACATGGCCGGGATCGAAAGAGGTATTCTTCACCGTTTTATACGGTTTAATCCAATCAATAATCTTGCCATGCTCACCCCAGAATTCATCTGGGTTTTGCACCGACTGTTGATAGTATTGATGATATTGTTCTGGGTTTATCAGGGCATGCTCTGCAATTGCAGTTGGAATAGGGTGCTTATGTATTTGGCTCATCATCATTCTCCTTGAGATTGTTAATAATATGTCAATCAAAAGTTAATTATAGTGTGAGGAGATGTTTTGTTTCTTTTTTGGGCGACAGATCACGCATAAAAGATGCTGATTTAGAGACTTACTTAATGCGCTGAGTGGTGAATCGATATCTTAATGATAGAAGAGCTGCCATCTGACCATGTTATAAAGGAAAGAAAATGTGGGCATCAGCTCATTTTTCGTGCGAAAAGAGGATATCTATAGACCGGCAAAAACGAAGAATATTAACGCTACGTGATTAACACTCTTTGGTATTAATTGTTAACCTAAAAAAGTAATATTCATTTACTACTGAAGAGGAATTATTATTTTAATATCTTACTGTAATTAAAAATCTGTATATATTCTAAGATGAAATATGCATTGGAAAATAAAAAACGAACAGAATAAATATGCATTTTAATGTTTTTATTTTTTTACTTTAATTGAGAATTTTCTCAAAAAAAATCGACTTTGATTGCGGAATATCCAAAATAAGCGGAGAATAACCATAAATTCATTTAACAAAATACAAACAAAATAATTCACAAAAGAAAACATAATTATGGATTATGCAATAATTTAATTTCGCTCATTTTTTCTACTGACGGGTCGGGTTACTATTTGTCATTGATGTGTTTTACTTTTTTAATAACAAATATTTACTGATAATTAGTGATTACTCTGGCTGATTTCAAGCTCCGGTGTGATGTAGGCTTAGTGTAAACAAGGCTTGCAGAGGAGTGCCTAGAAATGATACTGATTTATAACGTGGACGGCTGGCGGGAGGCTGGACCATAAGTTTTATCAACTATAGCCCCGTACTTAATGATTAAGTATTCTATTTAAGATGCTTGGTAACTTGCATTTTATGGGATGCTTTGAGGAATTTTTAGGGTATGAAAAGTGTAAAAATAAGTCTGGCCTGGCAAATACTCATTGCACTGGTATTAGGTATTTTGGTTGGTGCAGTTTTGCATAACCAAATTGAATCTAGAGAATGGTTAGTTAATAATATTTTAAGCCCGGCGGGCGATATCTTTATCCGCTTAATTAAAATGATTGTGGTGCCGATCGTTATTTCAACCTTGATCGTAGGTATTGCCGGTGTTGGTGATGCGAAGAAGCTTGGGCGAATTGGTTTGAAAACCATCATTTATTTCGAAGTTATCACCACTGTTGCCATTATTGTCGGGATCACTTTGGCGAATGTGTTCCAGCCAGGGCACGGCATTGATATGTCAGCGTTGACCGTGGTTGATATCTCTCAGTACGAAAAAACTACCGAACAAGTACAAAGTGGTAGCCACAGCCTGGTAAGCACTATCTTGTCGCTGATCCCTGCCAACGTCTTTGCCTCTATGGCAAAAGGCGATATGTTGCCAATTATTTTCTTCTCAGTGTTGTTTGGTTTAGGGCTGTCTTCATTGCCAAAAGAAACCAAAGAACCACTGTTGAATGTGTTTAAAGCAGTATCTGAAAGCATGTTCAAAGTTACACACATGATTATGCGTTATGCGCCGATCGGGGTGTTTGGCCTGATCTCGGTAACGGTCGCCAATTTTGGTTTTGCATCACTAATCCCACTCGCCAAATTGGTTGTTCTGGTTTACGCCGCTATTATCTTCTTTGCTTTAGTCATACTGGGTACCGTGGCGAGATTATGTAAGTTGCGTATTTGGACATTGATTCGAATTCTAAAAGATGAGCTGATTCTGGCCTATTCTACGGCCAGTTCTGAAACTGTATTACCGCGAATTATCGAAAAAATGGAAGCTTATGGTGCGCCAAAAGCGATTACCAGTTTTGTCGTACCAACCGGCTATTCATTTAATCTGGATGGCTCCACATTATACCAAAGTATTGCAGCGATATTTATTGCCCAACTTTATGGCATTGAGCTATCAATCGGGCAAGAGATTATTCTGGTGCTGACTTTGATGGTGACTTCGAAAGGTATCGCCGGTGTTCCGGGTGTCTCTTTTGTTGTCTTGCTGGCAACATTAGGCAGTGTCGGTATTCCACTGGAAGGCTTGGCCTTTATTGCCGGCGTTGATCGTATTCTGGATATGGCGCGTACTGCACTGAATGTGGTAGGGAATGCATTAGCCGTATTGGTTATTGCCAAGTGGGAACATCAGTTTGATCATAAGAAAGCTAAGGCTTATGAGAAAACATTGTTTGCACCGAAGCAAACACCGGTTCAAAACTAATACCTGTTCAAAACAAGCCATCATATTTTCTATTATCAGTTAAAACCCCCTGTTGGAGAGAGACCGACAGGGGGTTTTATTATTACTTAATGACCAAACATAAGCATGGCGATAATTTACTGTCATTATTCATTTAAGCCTAAGCGGTATGACCAATGAATCAGTTCTGCAACTTTATGCACATCCAGTTTTTTCATCATATTAAGGCGATGAGTTTCAACGGTTTTCTGACTGATAGAAAGCTGACTCGCAATCATACGATTACAAGAACCTTCGGTGATCAGCTTTAATATTTGCCGCTCGCGTGGCGTTAAAATGGTTTGATTTGTCTCGCAATCTTGGGTCAATTGGCTTAATAAAGCGCTATTGAGCGCGGGATCAATATAGCGCTTACCCGCCGCCACAGTTTGAATAGCCGCCATCAAAATTTGTTGTGGGCTTTTCTTCAGAACATACCCTAGCGCACCATTATTTAGTGTTCGACTGGCGTAGTGCTCTTCATGACGAGCAGTCAATGCTAAGATCTTCATGCCTGGCCAGCGGCGCCGAAGTTGAATAATGACATCAAGGCCATCCATACCGGGTAGCCCTAAATCTATTATGACAATGTCTGGCTCGGTTTGGCGGCATAAGTTATACACATCCAACCCATTCTCCGCTTCACCGACAATCTGATAGCGCGGATAAGCTGCAAGCATATTTTTGATGCCATTAATAATCAGCTCATGATCGTCCACAATTAATAATTTTGTATTCATAAAGTTATTCTTTACCTGATGATTTAAATGGCCTCATGGGTGCCCCTTGGCCGAAATGGCCAATGGATTATCTCGTCGTGGCGAGTGATGATGATCTTTCCATAAAGTCACCTGACTGTTTTTTTAGTACGCCACAGTCAAAACTTGATATCAAGAATTATGCTGATTTCGTTACTACTCGTTATAGATTCATTTAACTCCAAAAAATTAACGGACAATTAAAGTGAATCATCAAATAATTAAATTATTTTGACGGGGCCGGGGAGATTTCAGAGGATACCCCATGTTAGCCAAGGGAATATAAATTACAGTTTTATGAAACTTAAGGTTTATACCGGATATCACCTTGCCATATGATTTGTCATTCTTGGATCATAATAATGATGATCGAAGGAATATTATGAAATCAATACAATTTATTCTATTTCGACAAGAGGAAATATTACGTAGTGACGACGTATGTTATACCGTACCTGCTGGTAATCTAGTGATTACTGATGAGCAAGCGAGAGTATCTTCTTTTTCACAAAATACTTTTACTTCGATATTGTGTCATCCTATAGACCTTTTACCCCTCTATAAAAATTTAGCCAGTAATATGGCACAACCGAATAAATCTCGTCTGCCACAAAACGTATATGAGCGCTGTAAAATTTTACCGGCTAACAACGATATTATCTGTGCTGCTGAGAAATTAGTTGATATTGATCGAACTTTGTCGCTGCGATTTCTTTATCTGTATTGTTTGGGGTTGGACTATGTTTATTTTTCCAGATTATTAGAATCAATTGTAGGGACCAATAATAAATTACTGGAGTTTTTTGAGAAGAATCGCCTCAATCCCTGGACCGTTTCGCGTTATGCCAGTGAATTAGGAATTTCGACACGTAAATTGAATTTTTTGTTTTATGAAAAATTTGGAATGTCTGCAAAACAATGGCTACTGGAGCAACGTTTGAAAAAAGGTTGTGAGCTGCTGTTATCCACGCGACTCCGTGTGGCGGATATTGCCATGGAATGTGGTTTTAGTAATCACGCCCATTTCTCAGATAGTTTCCGACGTCGTTTTCAGCAGTGCCCGTCACGCATGAGAACACTTATGGAGTAGGAGAATTTCATGGATATCAATACTGGATTAACTTTTGCATAACATCTAATTTTCAATACATCATCCCTTCATTAAAGAGATAATTGGCTTATTATACGTAGATCTATTTTCTCGCTACGGCATATGAGTCTGCTCTTGTCGGCGACAATACGTATTTTGGAGGTGTCAGTGTGAGCTGGCCGATGTTTAAATCTCAGTATTTGGTGCGCGGCTGGCAATGGGGTGTAATCTGGCGGCTTTCTTTACCGGCATTCCACAGTTTTCACTGCATGCCTGGTTCTTCGCGCTCGCGACGGCAGCTGGTTCCTATTTCGGTGCCAAATTCACGCTATTGCCGCTGTTTCGCATTCCGGTGAAATTGCAAAAAGTGACAACAGCTGCGCCATTAACCCAGCACCCAGCCAGGGCTGCGCGACGTTTTCGTCTCGGCATGGTGGTGTTTGTTCTGGCGCTGGGTTGGTCATTGATTGAGTTGTTCCGCCACCCAAAACTGGGTATCGCCATGCTATGTGGAATTGGGTTTGGGCTTCTGATTGAGCGGGCGCAAATTTGCTTTACTTCTGCCTTCCGTGACCTGTGGATAACCGGGCGCACGCACATGGCGAAAGCGATTATTCTGGGGATGGCGGTCAGTGCTATTGGGATTTTCAGTTATGTACAACTGGGTGTCGCACCGAAGATTCTATGGGCCGGGCCGAATGCGGTGATTGGCGGTTTATTATTTGGTTTTGGTATCGTGCTGGCTGGTGGTTGTGAAACGGGCTGGATGTATCGCGCAGTAGAGGGGCAGATTCACTATTGGTGGGTGGGGCTGGGTAATATTATTGGTGCCACTATTCTGGCGTATTATTGGGATGACTTTGCACCGGAATTGGCGACCAATTATGACAAAGTCAACCTATTGGAAACGTTCGGCCCAATTGGCGGGTTACTAGTGACTTACCTGATGCTGGCTATCGCTTTTGCTGCCATGTTGTGGTGGGAAAAGCGCTTCTTCCGCCAACAAAAAGCCACTGTATCCACTTTGATTAAGGAGCCATCATGAGTCATTCTTCGTCAGTTGATAGTTTAGCCATTGATAGTTCAGCAGCACCTACGGCTATCGTGCCGGATTACCGTTTGGATATGGTGGGCGAACCCTGCCCATACCCAGCAGTCGCCACACTCGAAGCGATGCCACAACTGAAACCAGGCGAAATCCTGGAAGTGATCAGTGACTGCCCGCAATCCATTAATAATATTCCGTTAGATGCCCGAAATTATGGCTATACGGTATTGGATATTCAGCAAGATGGCCCGACTATCCGCTATCTGATTCAGCGCTGAAATGGGTAATCGATAAGACTGTTAAAGGCGGGTTTAATCCGCCACAGACTGCTGACAAACCTCGATAACTCGATCTTGCAAGGTGAAGGCCGGTAGAAGAGTAAAGCGTCCGCGCCATGGACGGCGCGGCTCGAGCCCCCAGGGAGGGGTTTACGGCGTCTTTACGATCTGCCTGTTTTCACCGTTACGGGTACTTTGTCATTAACCTCAGGCGGGTTTAACCCGCCAGTAAGGCTTTAATCGGTTTCAAATCTGGTTTAGTTACCATCATTAACATGAATATTGGCTTTAACCTTTCACGTTATAAGCAATCGGCGCTATCAACTCAATCACCCCGTTGCGCAGTAGTTCGGCGGGGGGAATGGGTAACGGTTGGGCACGAGAAATCAGAATCATTGCTTCACGATCCAGCATTTTAGCGCCAGAGCTGGCGAACAACTCTGCAGTTAATACTTTTCCTTTATGATCAACAACAAAGCGTACGTGGCTGATCCCTTCCAGGCGATAACGCAAGGCTTCTCGTGGATAGCGTTTATAGCGCGATAGATGGGCCAGAACATCACTCTGCCATGAGGCTTTCCCACTGATTGCGGCTGAAGCATCGCTGGCAAAAGTCGCAGTGTTTTTATGACTCTCACCCGGTAATGGCGCGCTGGTGGTTGGGGCCGCCTTCTCTGCGACGACTGGCAGCGGAGTGGCTGTCCGTGGTTTAGTCGGTTCTATTTTTTTCTTCTGTACCACTTTCTCCGGTCGAATAGCATGGGTGCCTTTAGCGGAGTGGGTTAATTTTGGTAACTCTTCCAGCCGTTTTTCGGGGGGAGCATCATCCGGTGCTGCCATGCTTTGCTGTAGCCCTTGGGGGATTTCACGAGGGACCGATTTGGCTTGTTGATACAGAGTCAGTTCAATCATTACCGCCGGGGGTAACACGCCCTGGGGGGCCATTTTATTTATCCAGCCGAGCATAAACGCAGCGGCAAGCAAGTGTAACCCGACCCCCAATAGCAAGCTGATACTCCAGCGTGTCCTGGGCCGTCCGAGAGGTAAGTCCACTCTAAAGTCATGGTTATTTTTTATTATCGACATAACTGTGCTGCCTTCCTGCAACTCGAATTATTTATGATGTATTTATTTGATTAGTAATATTTTTATTATTTTTTACCGCCAAATAACGCTTTTCTGCCAAAGGAAATAAGTGACGGATTATACAAAACAATAAAGATATTGATAGTTATTGTGATTATCATTTGCATTTGATCGGGTTTTTCGCTTATAACCGCCAGCCTTAGAAGAGTGAAACCCTATGGTATTCACCCTCGTTTAATTCGCTGTTTTATTGCTTATTTCACCAGCCTTTTCTACCAGCAAAGTGGGCCACTGGGTAAATGTACCTGATGCCGCAAGGTTGCCGCGTAACTGCCCGTTCGCCTGCCTGAGGCCGTATTGTCTAACGGATGCATTCATGGATAAACCGCCATCAAATAAAGTGAGTCTGGCCTATCAGAACACTTATGGTCAGTTGGTCAGCTTCTTTCGCAAACGGCTGGATAATGCCAGCGATGCCACGGATCTGTCGCACGATGTCTTTACGCTGTGGCTAAAGCGGGCGAAACAGACACCTGTCGAGCATTCGCGGGCATTTCTTTTCAAGATTGCTCATCGGGTATTGATTGATCATTGGCGGGCTGCGGGCAAGCAGCGTATGGCGCTGGCACAAAGCCATGAAGATGACGACGCCGAGCAAGAAATGGCACCGTCCGGGGCTGATCCGCAACATGTGTTGGAGCAGCAGCAGCGGTTGAGTCGATTGGAACAGGCGCTAAATAGCCTTAGCCCCCGCCGTCGTGAGGCTTTTCTGATGCATCGTTTCGACGGTTTATCCCAAATTGAAGTGGCGGAGAGAATGGGAATTTCTGTCAGTATGGTCGAAAAACATATCGCGGGCGCATTGCTGCATTGTAAGCGCCACGTTGCTGAACAAGGGAGTAAGCAACATGATGAATGAGAGCCGTTCTCTGAGCGCTGAGATTGATGAGCAAGCGGCGTTATGGTTCAGCCGCAGCCAGGCTCGACGCTTAACCACCCAAGAACAACAGCAACTGGATACCTGGTTGCAATGCTCCCCCTCCCATGCGCAGGCCTATCGTCAGATGCAGCAGATTTGGGGTGATTGCGCATTAATTCCCCGACCGGCCAGTGCGCCACAGCCAGAAAAATCAACTCGCGGTTGGCGGCCCTTGCGTAGTTGTGCCGCTGGGATATTTTTCCTGTTTGCATTGCTACTGCCGATGAGCCAACTGCCCTCGTTGCTGACCAATGATATGAGTCTGCAAACCACGGATTACAGTCGTGAAATCGTGTTATCAGATGGTACCCGGGTGCATGTTAATCGCCATTCGCAGGTTCGTGTTCATTATGCAAAAGATAATCGTCAACTCTGGTTGGATCAGGGGGAAATTTACCTGCAAGTGGCCGCCAATAAAGCCCGGCCATTTATTGTTTACGCCGGTGAGAGCGAGGTGAAAGTGGTCGGAACCGCATTCGATGTGCGCTACGACTTAGGCGAGGTCGCGGTGGTGGTCAAAGAGGGGATTGTCGCCATGACCGGCAGGCCGAATATGGCGGCAGTCATGCTGCATGCCGGTGACCGTGTGCAGTTGTTACCAGCGCAGAAGCGCTTGTTGCTGAGCAAAATTGCGGTGGCTGAAATTGGTCAATGGCGCAGCGGGCAATTGCTATTCCGTAATCGCCCTTTGGGGGAACTGATCACTGAATTGCGGCGCTACCGGCCGGGTAAGATTGAATTGACCGATACCAGTTTGGCGCAATTACCGGTATCCGGTTCACTGGATTTAAATCATCCAGATGAGTTCCTCGACTCATTACCGTTGCTGCTGGCGGTGAATGTGGTGCATGACGAGCAAGGTAACGTAATGATTTTTAGAAATTTAAATAAAAAGTAAAAAATAGTTAATTTTATAGGTGAGGATAATTCTCATTATCACGTCTTCCTTGATGCTGGTGCTTATTGGCATGGCATTGACATTTCTTAGGGAAGAAATAGCGTGATGATAAACAATAAAAAGAAAGTTTCTGGGGTGCCAGTGCTCACTGCTTTAGCGCTGGCAACGCTATTAACGACACAGGGCGTTATGGCAGCGGATGTCTCGTTCAATCTGACCGCACAACCGCTGGCGAATGCCATCACTCAGGTAGCTCAACAGGGTCAATTACACGTCATTTTCGATGAGTCCGATGTCCGTAACTTGCGCGCTCCGGCTCTCAGCGGCAACTACAGCGCGCAAGGTGCATTACAGCAATTGCTGGCGGGTAGCGGGTTGGAACTGGTTGCCAGTGGTAAGGGATATGTCGTCCGCCCCATGCTGGTATCTGGGGCTGCGGCTGGCAGCATGGTGTTACCAACTACCTCGGTGATGGGCGAGGCCGGTGGGCGTGCAGCTGTAGACAACGTGATGTCGGCTCCGCAAGTGGTGACCTCGGAAGAGATCCGCCAACGCCCTACCGGCAACGGCAATATCACCGAATTACTGCGCACCAATCCGGCAGTGCAATTCTCCAATAGCGACAACACCAGCCTGACGCAGGGCGAAATCAAACCCGGAGCCATTTCCATTCATGGTTCGTCGAGCTATCAGAATGCTTACAATCTGGATGGTGTCAGCTTTAACAACGATATCGATCCGGCCAGCGATGGTAACGGCGAAACCATCACCCGTATTGATAGTAGTGATCAGGGCATGTATATCGATAGCCGTCTGATCGACAGTGTGACAGTATTCGACAATAACATTCCGGTGGAGTTTGGTGGCTTTACCGGCGGTACTTTGGATGTCTCTAGTCGCCGTTGGCGTGGCGAGAACAGCGCCCATGCTTTTTACCGGGAAACTCGTTCGTCGTGGAACAAGGTTTTCACTGATCCGGATATGGAGTTCGACAGTTCAAAAAACGACACTAGCCGCCCGGCGCGTTATCAACCGAAATACAATAAACAAAGCTTTGGTGGCTGGTTTGAAGCTGGCATTACCGACAATATGGGTATTGTATTTTCTGCCTCGCAGCGTCTCTCTGATATTCCAACCTACACTACCGGTGGCAGCGGCCTGCAATTAAGCCCGAATAACGAGTTGGAAGTCGTCTCGGTGACTCCGGGCTATCGCAGCCAAAAGCGGGTTTCTGATAACTATTTTGCCAAGCTTTCCTGGGATGCCAATGAGCGCACCAGTGCCCACCTATCGGCCAATTACTCAGCTTATACCAGCACACTTTTCTCCAGCAGTGTCATTAACTCTGGCTATGACAATGACCATAACGGATTGAGCACCACGCTCCAGTTGGAGCACCGTTTTGATATTGCCAATCTCGATTTTACCGCCGGTTATCAGCAACTAAAAGATGAACGCATCAATGACGTAAAAGACTTTTTCACTTTAGAAGACTACATGACCGATTGGCGTAATCCGCAGTTTTATAACAATGGCGGGCAGGGTGATTTGACTACTCGCCAGAACAGCGCCAGCGCCAAAGGGGTACTGCGTTTTAATGAATTTAATGCCTTAGGCCTGCAACACTCGCCTAATCTTGGCTTCGAACTGAACAAAACGACCGCCCGATATATCCGTGATCGCGACTATTACCGCTACAAATTCAGTGCCGCGGCGGATGATATCGCCTCTCTCACCGAAGCCAGTTATATCACCCGCTTCCGCGCCGGTAACTATGAGGCTGGTTACACCAACTACGCGCTGTTTTTGGATGACAGCATGCAGTATAGCCGCTTGACCGTACGCCCAGGTGTACGTTTGGATCGCGATGATTTTGTTCAGAAAACCAATATCGCTCCGCGCCTAAGCAGCAGTCTTGATCTATTTGGTACCGGTGACACCGTACTGATCGCCGGGGCCAACCGCTACTATGGCCGCTCGATGCTGACTTACGCTTTATACGAAGCGCAGAACGCGGGTATGGAGCATTGCTACTACTTCTGTTCACTGGACCCATCCGAGAATGATTGGGATGGCGTGAAAGATTTCGAAGGTATCGACAGCTTAAAGACACCGTATAACGATGAGCTGAGTTTTGCGCTCCAGCAACAGGTGATGCAGAGCACATGGCGCTTACAGTATGTGCATCGTGAGGGTTACGATGAAGTGCGTAGCCGCACCAAATACCGTAATCCAAACAGTGCATCTCAAGCCCGCATTCGGACTTTTGATAACGGTGGCCGTAGCAGTAACGACCAGGTATCACTCTCGGTCAGCAACAGCAAACCTTGGGAACTGGCCGCCACAACTCATGCTTTTACCGGCTCACTCACCTGGCAGCAAAGTAAAAGCAATACGCCGAAAGATCAGGGCTATGCCTTCTTTGATCCGAACACCAAGCTGGATTCAGACAAAGTGTGGTACGACGGCAAAGTGATTAATGCCTCAGATTTGCCATCGACCAATTTCAACTCGCCGTGGCGGCTCAATCTGGAGCTAACCAGTGAGTGGCAAGAATACTCCCTTACCTTCTATAACCTGTGGCAATGGCGCAGTTCGCGCGATCAAGCGGTGCGTTACCAGAATGAGTATTACACCGATACCAGTACCGGCACTCAGATGCTGAAATACGAAAAAACTCATTTTGCCAGTAACTTCCGCTGGGACACCAAAGTGACCTGGCAGCCCGCATTTGCTTATGGGGCAGGCATCTCGATCGAGGTGAATAACCTACTCAATAAACGCAATGTTTCCGACACCTTTGTGTATGGCGATCGGGTGCTGCACTCCTATGATCCGGGCCGCCAATTCTGGCTGCAAGTGAGCTACGACCTGTAATCACACTTTTATTGAAAACCATCGGGTTGCTTAGGCGGCCCGATACTTTTTGTTCTGAATCTTCAGAACTCATGCTGGCAGTTTGTTGATGAAAGCCATTGGCCTTATTTATGAAAAAGAACAAATTATGAAAACACTGAAACAATTCTATTACCTCGCCAGACCGTTCTGGGGCATCCGCTCAGCACTGCTGGCCTGGTTGTTACTGCTGGTGGTATTGGCGCTCAGCCTTTCTTCTGTTTGGTTTAATGTGCAACTGAACCAATGGAATGGCAATTTTTACAACGCGTTACAGCAACTGAACAGCCAGGCGCTGTACCAGTTATTGCAGCATTTCATCCTGTTGGTCAGCGCATTGATTTTGGTGGTGGTTTTTGCTGACTACCTTAAGCAGCGATTGATTATGCGCTGGCGTATCGGCATGACCGAACATATTCTGGCGCGCTGGTTGTCGCATAAAGGCCAACATTATGCGTTAAAAATCAATGCGCTGGTGCCGGATAACCCCGACCAACGTATTGCCGAAGATGTCCGGTTGCTGATTGAATCCAGCCTACGGTTGCTCATTACTTTCCTGCATTCACTGCTCACTCTGATTTCGTTCGCTACTATTTTGTGGCAACTCTCTGGCAGTATTAGCTTCTCGCTGGCACAACACAGTTTCACCCTACCGGGCTATATGTTCTGGGTGTGTATTCTGTACACCGTGCTAGGCATTGGCTTGACCCATTGGATTGGGTATCCGCTGCGCCAGCTTAATATGGATCGCCAACGGCGTGAGGCGGATTACCGCAGTGGCTTGATTGCTCGCCGTGAAGCCAGTGACGCCATTGCTGGGCAGCGCGGTGAATACCATGAGCGTGCAGCATTATTACAACGTTTCCGTGCAGTAGCCGATAACTGGTATCAGCTGATTCGCTATGAAAAAAACCTCTCATTCTTCACGGTGGGCTATCAACAACTGAGTGCGCTGGCACCCATTTTCTTTGCACTACCCAAGTTTTTGGCCGGTGAGTTATTACTGGGCGGGTTGATGCAAATCCGCCAGTCTTTTGCACAAGTTGCAGGGGCGTTGGGTTGGTTTATTTTCTCTTACCGTGAGATTGCCGCCTGGCAGGCCACGGTCACCCGCTTGTATAACTTTGTGGTGTTACTGGATGCTGAGCCGGTTAGCCCGGTTGAAAGTGCGCCAGACGGCGGCTTGCCACTGCGCGCTGCACTGGATCTCTATACTGCCGATGGCGCGATGTTATTGAGCAATATTACTCTTAATGCCTCTGCGGGCAGCCTGACCTTGATCCAAGGGCGATCGGGGATCGGCAAATCTACCTTACTACGCACTTTAAGTGGCCATTGGCCTCATTATCAGGGCCGCATTCAGCGCAGTGACAGTGTGAGCTGGTTGCCTCAGCGCCTCTATCTGCCCCATGAGCGACTGGATGACTTACTGGCTTATCCGGCACAACGCGAAGATTTCACTGAAGCGCAATTGCAGCAAGTGTTGGTGCAAGTTGGATTGCCGCAACTGAATTATCAGTTAGCGCTGTCAACTGATTGGCAACAGCGTCTGTCCGGTGGCGAACAGCAACGGCTGATGTTCGCCCGCTTGTTACTGAATAAGCCTCGGCTGATTTTGCTGGATGAAACTACCGCTGCGCTGGATGCCGCTAGTGCTCGTCACTTATTACAGTTGCTTAGACAGCAGTTACCGAACAGCGCGGTACTGCTGGTCAGCCATCAAACCTTCCTGGCTGATATTGCCGACCACCAATACCACCTCGACGATTCATCCGATGTTATTCAAGGAGTTGCCACACCATGTTTAACCAACTAGTGCGAACATTATTCGTTTGCCTGTTTGTGGGTTGTGTTCTGCCGGTTTCAGCGCAAGAGCAAACACTGCCGGTGCGTGCTGATCTTCAGCATTTCACTCTCGGTAATGGTATGCAGGTTTACCTGTTGCCGCGTGATCAACCCGGTGTAGAACTGCGCCTGTTGGTGAACAGTGGTTCATTGCAAGAGAGTGAGCAACAGCGCGGGCTGGCCCACTTTGTTGAGCATATGGCGTTCAAAGGCACTCGTCACTTCCCCGGCACCAGCAGTTTTAAATCGCTCGAGAAACAAGGGATTACACTGGGTAGCCATGTCAATGCTGTGACCAGCTTGAATGCCACCACGTATAAGCTGTCTCTGCCAAATGCCGATGAAAAACAACTGACGTTGGGGCTGAGAATTTTATCGGACTGGGCGCAGGGCATCAGCTTTGAACCCGTCGTCTTTGATAAAGAACGGCAGGTGATCGTCGAAGAGTGGCGCTTGCGCCAAGGTGTGGGGTTCCGTATCAATCAGGCTTTGGAGCAGCTACGTTACCACGGTAGCCGCTATGCAGAACGTGATCCTATTGGGTTGCTGGCTGTGGTGCGACAAGCTCCTGTCAGCGAAGCTGTTAATTATTATCAGCAATGGTATCAGCCTCAGCGCATGGCATTGGTGGTAGTTGGCCAATTTAAAGTGAAGGATTTACGCAAACAGATCAATGAGTTATTCGCGATTCCTGTGCCAGAGAAGTTGGCGAAGGATGATGCCAGTTGGTCGAAATTTGCCCAGCAACCAGGGTTGATGCTTAGCACGGTATTTGATGCTGAGCAGGGGACGCGCATTATTCAGCTAGCACTACAACGTGATCTCGCGGCCCCGCTAAACAGTGACAATGGGCAGTGGCGTGATCTGCTTGATACCTTGTGGCTGACTATTTTTAATCAGCGGCTGTCTTTGCTGGTGGATAACGACCTATTATCGGTGGCGAGCATCAACCAACAAGGTGCCCTGCTGGATAAGCGTCGTATTCAACATTTGATGATTGCCCGCCCGCAAGGTAGTGACTATAACGGCACATTGCGCCAGCTATTCACTGAGTTGCAGCGAATGGCAACTGTGCCAGTTAGTGAGGCGGAGCTGAATGCGGCCCGTCAACAAATCCTTATCAAGCTGAGCCAGCAGGCAGCTTCCGAGAGCCGCTATCAGCATGGGTATCTGGCGGATAATCTCACCACCGCCATTGAATTTGAACTGCCAATGCTAAACAAACAGCAGCAATTTGCGATGACCAAAACCTGGCTTGAGGCCATCGGCCCACAGCATGTTCAGGCGCAAGTGGCTGAATTATTACAGGAAGGATCTGCCCGGCTGGCACTGATTGGCCCGGATAGTGATAAGTCACTGGTGGACAACCAGCAATTGGCGACGATGTGGAACAGTATTCGCCAAAGTGCTCCAGGGCCGTTTACCCTGAAACCGAAGCCGGTTACCTTGACTGTCACCCCGCCGCCTGCCGGTAAGATTGTGCAGCGCCAGGTTTTGCCTATCCCCGATACCCAACTCTGGACATTGAGTAATGGTATTCGGGTGATTGTGAAAGCCAATAACCGTTTAAAAGATGATGTGCAACTCTCGCTACGGATACCGGGCGGGCGCTCGTTGGAGGATGATAGTCGTGTCGGCGAAGTGAATTGGGCGATGCGATTACCGGAAGTTAGTGGCTACAGCCAATACAACCCACGCCAGTTAGCCCAATTAGGTAAACAAACCGAAGTGGCTATCGCTCCTTATGATGAGATGCTATTCCACGGCCTGCGCGGTTCGGCCCCGGCAGACAAACTCGAGCCATTACTGCAATTGCTGTACTTGAAAATCAGCGCGCCGCAGTTTTCCGCAGAAAAATTAGCGCAACAGAAACAATCAGTTGGGTTGGGATTGGAGAAGCAGCCCGTTGAGCGCCGCTTCCTCGACAGCATTACACAAGCGGGTTATCAACATGGCGATCGGTTGCTGGTAACCGCAACAGGGCCGTGGCGTAACTTCACCGTGGCGGGCCTTGAACAACGCCATCGGCAACTCTTTTCTGCCACGCAAGATATGACCGTGACCCTCAGTGGTGCGTTAGATGAGAAGCGCTTACAGCCACTGGTGGAAAAATGGCTGGGCAGCTTGCCGCGCAGCGAACAGCGTTTGCATTGGCGCGATTTAGCAATAAAGCCGCTGAACCAGGCGATGAGCCTCGATTATCCGCTCGCCAGTAGCCCGAAAACGATGGTCAGTATGCAGTTCTCAGCCGATGCTAATTGGTCGCAGCCGAACCTACTGGCACTACAATTATTGGATAAAATCGTCACATTGCGGTTGCGTTATGATATGCGCGAGCAAGCCAGCGGTATTTATACGTTAGGTTTCTCACAACTGTTGGCAAAACTGCCACAGCCTTATTATCTGGCACGGCTTAACTTTACCTCAGCCCCTGAGCGCTCACAGGAAATGGCGCAAATGGCGCAGAAGGTTTTACAGCAAATAGCCACGGCGGGTGTCACGCAATCAGAGTTGGATAAAGCGAAAAAAGCCTGGTGGATCGAGCAAGATGCCAGCCGTAGCAGTGCCAGTTATTGGACTGATGCACTGGCACAAGTTGCCAGCGACGATGGCAACTTTGCTTTATTGGCTCAAGAAGAGCAGCAGGTGAAAGCGGTCACACTTGAGCAGGTCAATGTCTTAGCTGCCCAATGGTTAGGGCGCAATCCAAAAGTGTTTAGCCTGAGTCCGGCGAAAATGTAATTTTATGGATGTGGCGTCACTTTTCGCATCTCAATAAGTTTATTTAAAGCCACACTGTACAGGTTATTATCTGTGTGGTTTTTCTCGCTTATCATGGGTTGTAAAATTCGGAATGAATGAGGCTTATTTCCATGAGAACAATTAGTTATAGTGAAGTACGCCAGAATTTGTCAACAACGATGGTGCAAACGGTTGAGGATCGAGCCCCCATCCTCATCACCCGTTAAAATGGGACTTCTTGTGTTCTTATGTCACTTGAAGAATATGAATCATTGGAAGAAACTGCTTATTTATTGCGCTCACTAGCAAACGCGAAGCACTTGATGGACTCAATTGAAGAGTTGAGAGCAGGAAAAGGAATTCAAAGGGAACTTGAAGCGTGAAAATTATATTTTCCAGTTGTTCTTGGGAGGATTATCTTTATTGGCAACAAACGGATAAGAAAATCCTCAAACGCATTAATGGGTTAGTAAAAATATTCAAAGAACGCCATTTGAGGTAAAGGGCAAACCAGAACCCCTTAAACATAATCTGGCAGGGTTCTGGTCACGGAGGATGACAGAAGAGCACAGACTTGTTTATGAGGTTTCCGGTGATAATTTATTAATTGCTACTTGTCGTTACCATTATTGACCACATAATTATCTACCCCACAGTTAATTCGCTGTAGGCAGGGTTCTGAGAGGTACTGCCATTTCCAGAGAGACTCCTGCGGCCCGCAGTCGCTTTAATATGCTGAATAACAACTCACTTTTGGTGTTACTGACCATACGTGGACTCGGTACCAAACCGGTGACACTGAGCACAATACCATCCGGGCTTAACTGACTAAATTTCACTGATGGAGCCGGAGTATCGAGTATCGATTCGTGCTCTTCGTAAGCTGCTATCAGCAACTCTTGCGCCAGTTCAACATCTAAATCCAGCGGGAATGTCAGGGCAATGGTCACTACCCCTTGCGCATTAGCCATCGTGGCGTTACGCACATTCTGTGAAATCAATTGGGAGTTTGGCACGATAACCGTCGAACGGTCGCTGAGTTGAATTTCTGTGGCGCGAACATTAATACGCCGAATATCGCCCTCAACGCCACTAATACTGATTAAATCGCCCACTTTCACCGGGCGCTCGGTGAGCAAAATAATGCCGGAAATAAAGTTCTTCACAATCTCCTGCAAACCGAAACCAATACCCACTGATAATGCACTGACAATCCAGGCTAATTTATTCCACTGAATGCCGAGTACCGATAAAGTCAGCAGAATCACCAACACATAACCGATATTACTGAACAGAGTGACCGCCGAGGTTTTTATCCCCGTATCCATCTGGGTTTTGGGCAGAAACTCATTACTTAACCAACGTCGCGCGACATTCAGCGCATATAGCCCGATGAGCAGGCAAAGTGCGGCATTAAATAAATTCGTCGGGACGATATTTAATTTTTCCAGCCCTTCCCCACCTAATAGTTCCACGGTTTTTTGTAACAGCGAAACCGGTGTCGTCGAGCCAAAGGTGCCATTAAATAGTGCGATAATAGCCAATAATATCAGTGTGACTTTGCTGGTGGCTGATAATAGTGTTGCGACTTGGGCCAGATGACGATCATCAATATTTAGCGTCTGTTTAATCGCTTTGCCAGCACTGCTGGTGGGTGAAAATAGACTTTCCGCCAAATCAACACAGAGATGGGTCAGTAAATATAAGCAGGAGAGTACCAGGCAAACCCACACCAATTTGTAACTTAAGAATTTCGCCAGTGCGATATATCCCACTAACAAAGAAAGTAATATCGCTATTGCCGTAATGCCAATAGCCAGATGAATCAATCCGGCTAAGGTGGAATAAGCTTCTGGCTTTTCGCCATTAACCACCAAATTACGGCGTATTCGGTTAGCGCGTAGTGGAATAATGGCGGCGGTCAGTGCCACTAATAGGGCCGATATCCCATTGCCAAAAATGGTTCCTGATACGCTGATATTGATCATATTGTTCATCTGATCAATAGCACCAAAAATCATGATGCAACTGGCTAATAGAGGAGGGAACAGTTTGAGGGAGGCGGCGACTTCATCGGCAATAGCGGGCAAACGCCATGAGGGGCGCTGGTTGGATAAGAATGCTCGCCCGAGGCCTGCCACTAACGCAGAGAAAAACATCAGTTGAATAAAAGCCAGCGCAAAGTCCATCACCACCTGCGAGACATCCGACGTGCGAGTGAATGCCTGGATGATACATTGCGCTATGGTGACCGTGATCAGCACGGTGTACAAGGTGGTCGCTGAGGCCATAAAACTGCGGCGCAATGGGCCTTGAGGTAGGCACTTGGTGCAAAACCAGCCCGTCAATTTGTCGAGGAATTTAAAGCCCAATGCACCGATCAACAGTGCCAGCAGCAGGTATATTGCCGTGCCGGTACGCCATTCGGGCTGCCAGGCAGCATTCCAGGCATCGGTTAGCTCTTGTATAAAATCCTTCAGTCGCTTGTCATCATCGGTATTGGGATTGACAATCGGTGCCCAAAATTTAGCCCCCAAAATACTGCCGGAATTTAAGGCAATTTGTGATTTCAGTGCCGTTCGCCGCAAGGCGATAATCTGTGTTTCCAGGTTTTCCGCATTCGCCTTGATAGACAGGGCCTGATCATGCTGGCCTTCTAATTGTATTTTACGAGTGTTTAGCGCTCGGCGTTGTTGGGCCACTATCGGTGTTTCTGTAAGTGTGCCAGCGGCAGGCGGCGGGCCTAAAACATCTAATTGTGTTTGTAGTTGTTCCCGCTTGGGCTTCAATTCTGCCAGAAGAATATCAACATCCTTCACTAGCGCTATTGCTGTTTCATTCAACGCGTTTAGCTGATTATCTGATGTACTAACAGAGACATTTTGTTTTAGCTTATCTAGCTGTTTTTGTAAGCTAATTAATTGTACAGATACTGCCGGTTTCGCCGGTTCTTCATCGTTTTCAGTGGTTGTCTCTGATGTTGTCGCCGCCAAGACCGAACCTGTAGTTGACATCACGGTGAGTGATGCACAAATCAGTGTGAATAACAGACAGAATAGAGGGTAATGTCGAAGTGAAACAACGTGCTCGTTCTTTTTCATAAAACCTGTCAGCCCGAATGTGAATACCACAATTAACCCATTAATTTGTGTAGGTATGCTTGCCTGATACTTATTGTGGCACACCCTGCGAGTTACTGAATAATCTTACTCTGATAATCACTTTCCTAAATTAAATATTAAAGATAATAATTATCATTGTAATTACTACTCTCATTTAATAAATTGTGCCCTGAACTTATGGACCCACGATATGTGGCGCACAGGCAAGGGTATTTGCCGGGCGAAAATAGCAATGGATGCTAATTGATAACCATCTATTTTATATGCTCATTCTCTGGGGAAGATAACTATGTTCTCGGCTTTTATAATAAAGCGCTCCGCTATTTTATGTTCACTGGCTATGTTTATACCCTTAGCCTCTATTGCTGACGATACGATAGAAGTGACGGCTAAAGCAGGCCATGAAGCCGATTTACCCACCTCTGGTTACACCGCAACCACCACTAAAGGGGCCACCAAAACTGATCAGCCGCTCATCCTGACGGCACAATCCGTATCAGTGGTTACCCGCCAGCAGATGGACGATCAAAACGTTGCAACAGTTAATCAGGCGCTGAATTACACGCCGGGTGTCTTCACTGGTTTTTCCGGTGGTGCAACCCGTTATGACACTGTCGCCTTGCGCGGTTTCCACGGCGGTGATGTGAACAATACCTTCCTTGATGGGCTGCGCTTACTCAGTGATGGTGGCAGTTATAATGTGCTGCAAGTGGACCCGTGGTTCCTTGAGCGTATTGATGTTATCAAAGGCCCATCTTCTGCGTTATATGGCCAGAGCATCCCTGGTGGCGTAGTAATGATGACTTCCAAGCGCCCACAGTTTACTTCTGAAGGTCATTTCCGCCTGACGGCCGGTAATAACAATACGCAAGTTGCGGCATTTGATTATACCGACGCGATATCTGAACATTGGGCGTTCCGTCTGACCGGGATAACCCGTAACAGCGACACCATGTATGACCATCAGCGCGAAGAGCGCTATGCGATTGCTCCGTCATTATTGTGGCAACCCGATGAAAATACCTCGTTGTTACTGCGCGCTAATTTGCAAAAAGACCCTTCCGGCGGTTACCACAGTGCGGTACCGGCTGATGGCAGCATTTATGGGCAAAAGTTGAGTCGCGGCTTCTTTGATGGCGAAAGTAACCACAATGTCTTTAAGCGCTGGCAACAAATCTATAGCTATGAATTTTCACATAAGTTTGATGATGTTTGGTCTTTCCGCCAAAACGCCAGCTATACCCATTCCAATACTCAGTTAGAGCAAGTTTACCAAGGGGGTTGGAATAGCGACCGTACTCTGATGAATCGCTATTATTCTGGCGAAGACTCCTCGCTTAATGCGTTTGCGGTGGATAACCAACTGGAAGCGGATTTCGCTACCGCCGCGGTTAAACATAAAGTATTACTGGGCGTTGATTTCCAGAAGTTCCGCAACAATCTGCGCAGTGACAGTGCCTACGCCACGCCGTTAAATCCCTATACCGGTGTTTCAGGTGGTTCGACACTGTATAGCGATTATCTGCTGACCACTCCCGGCATTAATACATCCTATTTAAGCCGCCGCTATGAACAGAGTGGCGTTTATCTGCAAGACGAAATGACACTGGATAATTGGCACCTGAATCTGTCCGGTCGTTATGATCGGATGAAAACGGAAAATATTAATAACACTGCCAATAGCACCGATGAACGTACAGATAACCACGCCAGTGGGCGTGCGTCACTGTTGTACAGTTTTGATAGCGGTATTTCGCCATACGTCAGTTACAGCCAGGCTATTACGCCAAGTTTATTCCCGGATGCACAGCAAAAACTGCTGAAACCGATGACCAGTGAGCAGTATGAAGTGGGGATCAAATATCAGCCGCCGGGCAGCACTTCGCTCTATTCCGCCGCCTTATATGACCTGACTCAAAATGATGTGGCAAACCGTGCAGTACCGGCGACTTATTATGTGCCGGCAGGTAAGGTCAATTCACAAGGGCTGGAATTGGAAGCCAGAAGTCAGATTAGTGACCGGCTGAGTGTGATTGCCGGTTATACCTATAATCGCGTGAAATTCAAAGATGCAATTGATGGCAATGATGGTAATACACCGGTATTAGCACCGTCCAATATGGCATCGCTGTGGGCGCAATATGAGGCGGGTTACGGCATCAATGTGGGGGCGGGTATTCGTTACATTGGCAAGCAGTGGGCAGATGATGCCAATACCTTGCGTGTACCCTCTTATACCTTGGGTGATGCCTCTGTTCGTGCTGATTTAGGGACATGGGCTGCATCGTTGAAAGGCGCGTTTGTTCAATTGAATGTGAATAATATCGCAGACAAAAAATATGTCGCCGCTTGCTATAGCACCTCGTATTGCTACTGGGGCGCAGAGCGCTCAGTACAAGCAACAGTGGGCTACGATTTCTAACCGGTTCCCTATATTCTTCAATAGCCCGCAATCTCTGCGGGCTATTTATCACATTATTTCTTCTCAGCGCCAAAACGGGCGGCTGTAATCTCGCTTAATATCCTCTCGGCTCAGGCCAATATCTTTTAGCTGATCTGAATTCAATCTTGCCATGATATTGGCTGCTTTACGCCGCTCATTCCATTGATACGAATATCTGTATGCTTTTCGCCATAATTGAATAAAAATATTTTGGCGATTTTTTGCAGCTCGAACAGTTGACGAGCAGCATTCATCTATTTGATCTTCAATTATATTATTCATCATCGACTCCCCGTCAGTAGGTGAGCCATTAGCATGAAACTTTGGCGCAAAACATTACAGATGCAAATTAGGACTATTATTTCCATACAGATATGCGATATATCAACTGAATGGTGCAATTCTATGCCATCTGTACTGCTTCTTACTCATTTATCAGGTGATACCAATGACTCGTTACCAACAACTGGCCGATATTCTTAGTCAGCGAATTAAAGCAGGGCTTTATGCCGCCGGTGAGCGGCTCCCCTCGGTCAGACTTTTGAGTAGCGAGCATGGGGTGAGTATTAGCACTGTACAGCAGGCATATCGGCAGCTAGAAGAATGCTTGCTGATTGAGGCGCGGGCGAAGTCGGGTTATTTCGTGCGTTGCAGTTCAAATTTGCCCTCCTTACCCGCCACATGCACCCATGCACAGCGGCCGGTCGAGATTTCGCAGTGGGAAAATACGCTGGCATTTTTACAAAAAAGTGATCAGGAAGATGTTATCCATCTGGGGGCTGGCTCACCAGATCTTTCTGGCCCTGGGCTTAAAATCCTCAGTCGTTTATTGAGCCGGGTGAGTCTTCATCAGAGTGAAGAAGTGCTGGAATACGACAATATTTACGGCTCGCCGGTATTACGTGAACAAATCGCCCGCCTGATGCTCGACAGTGGTAATCATCAATCAGCTGAAAATATTATTATTACTTCCGGATGCCACGGTGCGCTGGCTATTGCATTAGGTGCCGTTTGCCAGTCCGGTGATATTGTGGCGGTGGATTCCCCCAGTTTTCATGGCGCGATGCAAACCCTAAAAGGGATGGGCATGAAGGTGATTGAGATCCCAACCGATCCGGTGGTGGGGATCAGTCTGGAAGCCTTGGAAATGGCTTTGGATCAATGGCCGATCAAAGCTGTGCAACTGACGCCGACCTGCAATAATCCTCTGGGCTACAATATGCCGGATGAGCGCAAAAAGGCATTATTGACCCTCGCCCAGCGTTACGACATCGCCATTATTGAAGATGATGTGTATGGCGCACTGGCTTATCAATATCCGCGCCCACCGACTATTGCCTCATTTGATGATGATGGGCGGGTATTGCTGTGCAGCTCTTTCTCAAAAACGGTGGCACCGGGCTTACGTATTGGTTGGATTTCTCCGGGGCGCTATTTGGATAAAGCGTTACACATGAAATACATCTCTGCCGGACGGGTTGCGTCATTGCCACAGTTGGCGATGGCTGAATTTATCAAGCAGGGCCATTACATGCAGCATTTACGTCGGATGCGCCGCCAATACCAACGTAATCGCGACATTATGACCGGTTGGGTGATGAAGTATTTCCCGCCGAATACGTGTTTGAGTCGGCCACAAGGCAGCTTTATGTTATGGGTCGAATTGCCGCATGGTTTTGATAGCTTGCGCCTAAATCGCTGTTTGTTGCCATTAGGTGTACAGGTGGCGGCCGGATTTATCAGCTCTGCTTCAGGTAAATATCGTAATTGTTTGCGGTTGAGTTACAGCAAACCGATGACGGCTGAAATTGAACGCGCCGTGCAAAAAGTGGGTAAGACAATTTACGAATTGCTGGAAGAGGGTGGGCTGTCGATAGGGACAGAAAAACCAAACCAACCTGGGGTTGGTGAGGTTAATGACAAAGTACCCGTAACGGTGAAAACAGGCAGATCGTAAAGACGCCGTAAACCCCTCCCTGGGGGCTCGAGCCGCGCCGTCCGTGGCGCGGACGCTTTACTCTTCTACCTGTCTTCACCTTACAATATCGAGTCGTCGAGGTTTGTCAGCAGTCTGACCAACCTGAGGTTGGTTTGGCTTGAGATTATTGGCGCAGATAAATTTGCGGCAGGGCGCTTTCAGGGTGACGCGAAATGCCCAAATCAGCCTGATACCAGCGGGTCAGTGTTTCGGCATTGAGCACTTCCTCTGGTGTACCACAGGCCACCAGTTCGCCCTGTGCTAACAGCAAAATACGATCGGCATAGAGTGCGGCCAGATTCAAATCATGCAGCACACAGCACACCGCCAGGGGTTCCTCAAGGGTGAGCTGGCGTAATAAGCGCAGGGTATGCTGTTGATGATACAAATCCAATGCGGAAGTTGGTTCGTCAAGGAACAACCAGCGCGAGGTCGGTTCCGGTTGCCACAGTTGCGCTAACACACGGGCGAGTTGAACCCGCTGTTGCTCGCCTCCGGACAGTGCGCGGTAATCCCGCTGCGCCAGTGCCAGACAGTCGGTTTGCGCCATCACTTCTTGTAACGCCTGACGATTTTGCGCCGCCCCATAAGGGGCTCGGCCCATCTGAATCACTTCGCTAACACTGAATGGAAAGGCCAAATCGCTGTATTGGCGCATCACCGCTCGGGTTCGGGCTAATGCTTGGGGCTGCCAGCTATTGAGGTTCTTACCGAGCAACTGGCAGTGACCTTCAGATGGTGCGAGATAGCCGGTTAATAAACGTAGCAGAGTGGATTTCCCCGCACCGTTTGGCCCGATAATCGCTACCATTTCGCCGCTGGCAATTTGTAGCGAAACGTTATTAATCAGCTTTTGCCCCTGTACATGGTAGGAAAGCTGATTCGCTTCTAATAGCGCCGTATCAACCACTGCCGTATCAACCACTGCGTTGCTCCCGCTGACGTAAAATCAGCCACAGAAAATAAGGGCCACCCAGTAGGCTGGTGATTAGCCCGACCGGCATTTCTGCCGGTGCGACCAGAGTTCGAGCTAGTGTATCGGCGGTCAGTAACAGGCAAGCTCCACCCAGCGCAGCGCCGGGTAGTAACCAGCGATGGTCAGCCCCGATCCGCATCCGGATAAGATGCGGTACCACTAACCCGATAAAACCAATAACGCCACTGACAGCGACGGCGGCACCAATCAAAATAGCGCTGAGTAACAGCAAGCGCAGTTTGGCTTGCTTTACATTGACGCCGAGGTAGTGCGCTTCTTCATCTCCTAGCTGCAACAGGTTCAACTGACGTGCTTGTAGCAAACCGAGCACGCACGCAGGCAGAATCAATGATGCCGCCACCATGAGTGTCGACCACTGCGCCTGACCTAAACTGCCCATGCTCCACAGGGAGAACTGACGTAATTGCTGATCATCACTGATATAAGTCAGCACGCCGACTGCCGCACCACATAGCGCATTGATCGCAATGCCGGCCAGCAGCAAACGGGATAAGTTGCCATGCCCCCAGCGGCTGAGGGTGAAAATAATGGCAGAAATGGCCAGGCTGCCAATAAAGGCACCGACCATATGACTGTAAAGCGCCAGCAGTGGTGGCAAACTGAATGGCATCACAATAATCAGCCCGACACACAGGGCTGCGCCACTGCTGATCCCCAACAGACCGGGGTCTGCCAGTGGGTTGCGGAATAACCCCTGCATGATCGCGCCGGAAACTGCCAGCGCGCAGCCGACCACTACCGCCAACAGCACGCGGGGCAGGCGGATATTTAGCCAAATATGCCACATGGCATCATCTAATGATGCATGCCACAAGGTACGAAACGAGAGCGTCAATGCACCCATATTGGCCGAACCGAGTGCCAGGATGATCAGGATCATCAGCAGGATACTCAGCATGAGTCGCGGGTGAATACGGCAATTCATTGCGCTTGTTCCATACCTTTGCGCAGTTGCGATAGCACTTGCGGTGTTTCCAAGCCAAAGCCGAGTAGCGCCATATCATCAACCACTAACAGGCGTTTATTTTTGCCCGCCGGGGTCAATGCCATCCCCGGTAATTTCCAGATACCTTCACTGCCACCCAGCGCTCTCACACCGTCACTGGTGATCAGTAATAAATCCGGCGCACTGGCAATCACCCCTTCCTGTGATAACGGACGATAGCGGCTAAAACCTTGCATCGCATTGCTACCACCGGCGGCGCGGATCATGGCGTCCGCTGCGGTATTTTGACCGGCAGCCATCGGGGTTAAGCCGCCATGACTCATGACAAACAGCACCTTAACCGGCAGTGGTGTGTTGTTCACTGCGGCTAAACGTTGCTGATAGTCTTTGATAAGTGCTTGCCCTTTTTCCTGCTGATGCAGTGCGCTGGCAACAGCATTTATTTTCACTGCCACACTTTCAGGTGTGGTTTGACCCGGTACAGTGACAACATTCACACCACTGTCCGCGACTTGTTTGAGTACCAGTGAAGGTTGCGCCAGCTCACTGACCAGCAGCATGGTCGGCTTCATTGCCAAAATTCCTTCGGCATTAAGCATGCGCATGTAACCAACATCAGGCAGCTTTTGCACTGCCTGAGGCTGTAGACTGGTACTGTCACGAGCCACAATCTCACCACCCGCACCCAGTGCGTAGGCGATTTCTGTGACATCACCGCCAATGGTGACGATACGTTCTGCGGCGAAAGAGTTCAGCGGCAGAAGACAGGCGCTCAGCGACAGAATGAAAGGGAGTGACAGTAACCTTAGTCTCATGCGGCGATATCCTTATTATTGAGGCGAGCAATTTGCTCACGCCATTGCGTTTGTTCTGGCTGGCCTTCGGTGCGCTGACCGTAAAGTTGTGCAATTTGGGTGCCATCAGCAGCAAACAGTTCCAAACTGGTCACGAAACCGTCTTTTGTTGGCTTGCGGGTAATCCAGCTTTCAGCAATCGTTGTTTCAATCAGATGCAGCGTGAAGCGCTGGTTGAAAACATTAATCCAATCTTGATGTGGTGTAACCTTTTCAATCATGCCGGTGAATATTTGTACACAGCCACGGTTACCCACAAAAATCATGATTTCATTCTGTTCTTGCTGAGCAATGTTCAGCAACTGGGTCAGAGAACTGTTATCAACCTGATAAGCCAGATCATTACCCACGGCACGGAAGGCTTGCTGACGGGTCAAATTATTGCGTTTGAGCAACTGGAAGAACTGATGCACGTCAGTCATAGCACGCCATTCAGCATCGACAGCTTCATCGGTGGCTGTCGGTTCAGTGACTTCAGGTGCGCTCAGTGGCTCTAGCTGCAACTCTGGATTTTCTGTGGTGATAAACTGCGCCAGTAGCGCTTCCCAGGCTGGCATGTCAGTTTGTTCAGTGACATACACTTTATGCAGAGCATCGCCTTGATGGTCGAAAAACTGGATGCTATGGCGTACACCGTGGCGAGTTTCTTCTGTCAGCGTGAATGCGCTGGCCCACTGGTTGAGGAACAGGCGTAAATCTAAATTGCGTGGATTGAGGATCAAACCAGCATGGCCATTCAGATGTTGATTTTCGTAACGGCCCATTTGCTCATGTACGGCATAGGTGTTGCGGGTGATAGCTTTGACCTCACCGACAGCTTCCAATGCGGCCAGTAGTGCGCGGGCATCACCTTTCAGACGTTTGGCATCATGACTAACGCGGCTATGGGTCAGTTCCGCTTCTGAAATCCCCATCAGCGTGGCCAAATCGCGCGCATATTTGCCCGGATTATCTGCTTTAGCTTGTAGATACTGCTCGTATATTGATTTGCTCATAATAACTTCCTCGTTCTATTGATTTTTTATATGCAGGTGACAGGTGGAAATCATAATCCGGTAATTCGCTGATTGAATTACCGGAAGTGTTATTTCAGACTAACTTTTGTATTCAGTTACCACTGATAGCTCACGAAGAACTTCGCGTTACGACCATCCTGTGGCACGCCTTGTGGCGCGTAATACTCTTTATCGAATGCGTTACCCAACACCACGGTGGTGGTCATACCTTTAAATTGCTCTTGGCCTTTATAGCTGACGTAGAAGTCATTGACGCCATAACCGGCTTGCGGTGTGCCTGAGCTGGAGACTCGGCTAGAGCGGTCAGCAAATGTTCCGATCCAACCCACAGCAAAGCCGGAGTTAGCAACGGGTACATCCAGGGTACTGGTAACGGTATCCGGGTTAATGGTATCGAGCCATTCATTGGTATTTTGGTTTTTACCACGGGTGCGGTTATAGGCCAGACCCAAGTTAAACCACTGAGTCTGGTAAGTCATAGTGGCATCCCAACCCCAGATTTTTGCCCGATCAATATTGGTGGAATAGGTCGAGCAGTTTTTGCAGTACAAGCCACCTGGCCCGAAGCCGAAGTCCATGGTAACGCCGGTGGAGATATAGTCTTTGGCGTTGGTATCAAAGTAGCTGGCTTTGAATTGCAGGTCATCCTCAGCCATCATCAGGTCGTTAAAGCGCAGGCCAAAACCGTACTCTTGAGTTTCGTTGGTTTCCGGTTTCAGATTCGGGTTGGGTACCCAATAGTTGGTCAGGGTGTTACCCATGATGTTCATCGAAAAGTGTTTCGAATCGTTGTACATCTCGCCCATGGTCGGAGCGCGGAAAGCCTGAGCATAGGAACCAAATAGCATCAGCCAGTCTGTCGGTGTCACACTGACGGCACCACGAGATGACCATTTATCGGCATCCACATCGGCATAGCCTTCGCTGCTGCCGCGATAGTTGTCATAACGGGTTCCAGCCAAAATAGAAACTGGCAGGTCGCGTAAGGTGATTTCATCTTGCAGCCAGCCAGAACCAAAGCGGATATCTGCCTGCGGGAAACTTTCTGTTGCGCCGCTCGGTGTTTGTTCCTGTTTATAGGCTTCTGTACCGTAAGTCAGTAAATGTGATGCAAAACTGTCGGTGAACAGACGAGTGCGGTTTTCCAGTTTGCCACCTTTGGTGGTTTGCTTGCGTCCCTCTTCTGGTGTGCCTTGTGGTCGCGCATTGATTTCCACTTCGGAGTAGTAAACTTGCGCGGTGGCATTCAACCATTCTTGATCAAGTGGCTTAATGTTGTATTTAAGCTGTGCATCACGTTGGATAGTCGAGCGGTCGGTCATAAGATTGGTGCTGGATGCCGCGCTGGTTTGCGGATTTTTTGGCTCCAGTGCGCTGTTGTTGTAATAGCGCAGATTGGCACTTAACGACTGAATCTGGTCAATACGCCAGGTGCCTTTTGCCAGCACATTGCTGATGGTTTCGTCATTTGGTGCGTTAAAACCGTCGCTTTGGCGAATATTGCCGATATCACGAGTGCCAAAAGAGAGAATGCCATCGACATCATCGGTGCGGCCAAAAGCACTGGCACCCAAGCCGAAGCTGTGATCACCGGTCGCCGCAGCGCTGTAAACCCGATAGCCGCTATTTTGGCCCGGTAATAAGAGATCGGCGGCATCAACGGTTTCATAAGAAATAACCCCCCCCAAGGCACCGCTACCATACAGCAACGCTGATGGGCCGCGGACGATTTCAACACGCTTAACCAGCGCCGGATCGAGGAAGGTAGAGTTCAGGTGGCCGGTGTCAGTGCCTTGGCGAATACCATCAACCAAAGTCAGCACACCTTGTTTGCCGTAGCCACGCAGTGTCACGTCCTGCCCGTTAACGCGCCCACTGCCAGTAACGGTCAGGCCTGGAATATTGCGCAGCATATCGGTGGCAGAGGTGGCGGTTTCGCTGGTCGGTGTATCGGCTTCAACCACTGTCACCATCATCGGCGCTTCAAAACTGCTGCGCTCATTACCGGTCGCAGTCACTACCATGGTATCGGCAATGCGTTTTTTGCTGTTGGTTTGAGTGGACGAGGTATCAGCTGCTTGAACAGCAAGTGACAAAGTGCAAGCGATTGCCAAACTGAGTGGGGACCAACGGAAACGGTCGGAAGTGGAACGCGGCATGTCGGCAATTCTCCATATTTTCTATGCAAAAAAATCATATGCAAAACAAATAAATAGGTTGCTGGCTGCCTTGATTCTAAAATCTGGGTGGCTGGCGATGTATCCTTTGCCCCTGCCACAGCGGTGCTAGCGGGAACCGCTACCTTGCTGTCACGACATTGGCATTGGGCTATTATTTAGTCAGTATCAGTTTCCCTGCTTTGGTCTGGCGCAGCTGATAGCATTCGCCCTGATGGATGATAAAAGCGACACCATGCTCTCCCAGCAATTGCTCGCTGGAGACAGACAGGGGCTTGTTGCCCGCAGGCGGTTTGGCCGCAGGTTCGTCATTCATTGTGGGTGCTTTGTTCAACTGTTTATCCATATTGCAAACAAGGTAATGATAACCGCTATCAATATGATAAGCATTATCAATCATGGTTCGGTGTTACATCAAGACATATTTATTGTTAATTTATTTTTACTTCGCGAACTAATCCGGGATCGACGAGTGCATAAATCTGATGATAGGTTGCGGGATCTTCGACCATCTGACTCAGGTGAATGGCAACATCTTCCCGAGTAACCAGGCCATGAGCCTCTGTTTGCAGACGGATGGCTTTCCCCGTCGCGGATTGATCCAGCAAACCACCGGGTCGAATTAGGGTATAAGTCAGGTTGCTGGTTTGTAACCAGCTCTCAGCCAGTGACTTCTCGCGCACCGCCTGACCAAAAGCGGCGCGAGCGGCGGGGGAAAGTGTCGGCCAACTATCTCCGCAACCAATGGATGTCACCAAAAGCATACGTTTCAGGCCTAGCTTCTCGGCGGTATCAATGATCAATCGGTTGCCTTGATAATCCGCAGTACGGCTACCTAATGTCGAAATGATGGCCGCGTCCGGGCCTGCGAGTTGGCAGGCTTGATACACACTGCCTGGATCACAAGCATCCCCGCACACTACAGTTAGCCCCTTGCTGCGTAACTCTTCTGCTTGCTGCGGATTACGTATCAGTAATGTGACAGAGCGCGGGTTCTGGGCCGCGTTAGCATGTTGGTTTGCCAGCGCAAGCAGATGTGCACCAACACCATGACCTGCACCGAATATCAACCAGGGTTTCATGGTGTTTCCTTAATTTTTTTATCGAAAATAGACGATTCTTGAGCAAGCTGTTGAGCCAGTTGGTGGAAGGCGGCAAGGCCGTCAGTAAGTAACTGACGGTGTTCATCACGGCCAACATAGATTTTCAGCATCACATCACCTTGCTGATTAAAAAACTGAACCGATGCGGTCGCCATGCCCATAAACGGGCGTTCCAGTAGGGCAATGGCCTGGCAGTTTTGTGCTCTGATATGGCCGCTAAGACCTTGTTTCTCACGAAGGTTGAAATAGCCGTGGCGATGAAAACCACTCGGCAGTGGGCCTTTGTGCTCCAAAATAATATCGGCGGTATGTACCAGAGTGGTGACATCTCCCCACTCCGTCATGCTGTCCCAGACGCGATCAAAATGCTCGGCGCTGACTAATACGCGCTTTGGTAATTCACGTACCACATCAAGCGGGCTGACCTGATAATCCTGAGCAATTTGTTCCAGTGTGCCATCGGGTTGAGTGGCAAGAAATTCGGCCAAAGAGGGTTTGTTTTGGAGAGTGGGAGCATTCATGAATGACTTTCCGTGGTAATAAGTGAAGGAATAATATTTTGCAGAGCCTGCATGATGTTACTGGCCCAAAAACGCCCACTGTCGGTGAGCCGCAAGCAGAAACTGTCATCTTTTAGCAGGTGACTCTGATGCCACTGCGCGATCAATGGCATTAACGGGTAGGGATCTGTGATTAACTCGCTCAAATCTAAACGACCGACTTCGATACCGCTTTGCAATTTAGCTCGCCACGGATGTTCGCCGCTGGCTTGCGTCATCATCATCAATGGTTTTTGCCCGCTGTCGATTAATCGGTAGTAGTTATCCAGACTACGGTGCTGCATGTAGGCGTGCCCTTGTAAAGAGCCTCCCGCACCGCTACCCAATGCAAGACAATCCGCTCCTTGTTTAATCAATAAGTTATAAAGATTTCGCTCACGAGTGGTGCGCGCCCAATGGCTATTACTTAACTGATGCCAACCGGCTTGGGCGAGGTTCTCAGCGCCGCTACAGTAAAAATCACACTGCTGCGCCAGTGTCGGCAGTTCTATCCGGTTATTTTCTACTGATTTGGCCAGTGGTGTGGTTGGCAACAGATTAAGGGCATATAGGTCAACACCATCTAGTGGCAGTTGGCGCACGATAGCCAAATCTTCCTGCCAGGTTTCTGGTGTTTGATGGGGCAAGCCGAACATTAAATCGCAAACTACGGCGGCACGATCGCGGGAAGCCAGATTAGTCAGAAAATGAATCGCCTCATCACGACTGGCCTTACGCCCCATGCGCTGACGAATGCGGGTATTAAAGGTTTGTATCCCGACCGAGAAACGGTTAGCACCCGCTTCCAGACAAGCATCAATCCGCTCATCATCAAAATTGAAAATTCGCCCTTCAACGGTTATTTCACAGTCAGGAGCTAGCGGTAAACTTTTACGCAACTGGCTGATAATACTGTGTAACTGTTGTGCTGAAAGCGCACTGGGCGTGCCACCACCGAAGTAAATGGCATGAATTGGCCCTCCTTGTAGCAGTGGGCTGCTGGCCTCCATGCTCAATTCGCGTAGCAGGTAGTCGGTGTAGCGCGCGGTACTGTCGGTTTGCAATGGATTTTGATAGAAACCGCAGAAAGTACAATGAGTAGCACAAAACGGAATATGTAAATAAAGCAATCGCTTATTAGGCGGTAGCGCCTTTTGTAGCAGTGCCTGCCAGCTATCCTGGAGTGACTCGGCTGGCAATGGGCGACTATCCCGCCAGGGCATTGTGGCCCAGCGTTTTGGGAAAGGTAGCGGCCCCTGACGGGCGTGATATGGCATCAAATCAATATTCATAACAGGCTCTATTGCATTCTGAATGATAAATTAAATGATAATCATACGCATTCGATCAATGAGTAAAGCCAAATATATTGATCCAAATCATCAAATATAAGCGAAATATACTCACATTCGTTGGGGTGTAGGAAAGAAGCCGGGGTGAGGCGTTTTTATGTTGGAAATTAACGGAGTTATCGCCGTTGGTGGGTAAATATACTGACAAATCCAGAGGCAATAATTGACGCCGTTAACTGGGCTTTGCGATGGAAACTGAAAAGGAGTGGCAAGTGGAGGGAATTTATAAATAGAGGACTTGAGTAGAAGAATAAGAATTTAGCATTTTATTCTGCATCATCAGCTGTAAATAGCATGTTAACTTAGTGTATCCACCTTTCTGGCGGGTTCCCACAATTTTACCCAATAATTCATCGGGCTATCGTTTTTGTCATCTTTCGTATTTTAACATTAGTAAAACTAATCCGAAAAAAGGAATGTCGACCCCATTGCATTTTTTGAAATAAACAGCTGATCGTATGATCACTTGCGTGGTTTTTTGCTGTGATTGTCACATTAATCCAGTTTTTTGTACCGTAGCATCCTGCCGCATGAATACATTATTCTTAAAAATATTACTCTGCAAGGCTATTAAAAATGAAAATTTACAGCAACTTACCGATAACAATAAATGATGTGATTGAAGCACAGAAAAGATTGCAAGGGCATATCTACAAAACCGGGTTGGCGAGATCAAATTATCTGAGTGAGCGCTGTCATGGCGAGATTTATCTCAAGTTTGAGAATATGCAACGTACGGGGTCATTCAAGATCCGCGGGGCGTTTAATAAGCTCAGTTCACTCAGCGAAGAACAAAGAAAACAGGGCGTCGTGGCCTGCTCGGCGGGTAACCATGCGCAAGGTGTCTCTCTGTCTTGTGCCATGCTGGGGATTAATAGCAAGGTGGTCATGCCAAATTGCGCACCTAAATCAAAAATTGCGGCGACCAGTGAATACTCTGCTGAGGTGGTGCTCCATGGTGAGAACTTCAATGACACTATTGCTAAAGCCAGCGAAATTATTGAAATGGAAAACCGTATTTTTATCCACCCATTTGATGATGAAAAAGTTATTGCCGGGCAGGGGACAATAGGGCTGGAAATACTCGAAGATCTTTATGATGTCGATAATGTGATTGTCCCCATTGGTGGTGGCGGATTAATTTCTGGTATTGCACTGGCGATTAAATCTATTAATCCAACCATTAATATCATTGGTGTGCAGTCAGAAAATGTTCATGGCATGGCGGCATCTTATTATAGCGGCAGTATTACCAATCACCGTAAAGCCAGCACGCTAGCTGATGGTTGTGATGTCGCTCGCCCCGGCACTTTACCTTTCGAAATAGTTAAAGCATTGGTTACTGATATTGTATTGGTCAGTGAAGATGAAATTAGAAAAAGTATGGTTGATCTTATTCAACGTAATAAGATTATTACTGAGGGTGCAGGAGCATTAGCATCCGCAGCATTATTAAGCGGAAAATTAAAATATTATATTACAGGTAAAAAAACCGTCAGCATTATATCAGGCGGGAATATAGATTTATCGCGCGTATCACAAATAACGGGACTAGGCAGTATTTCGTAAAATATATTAATAAGGAATTTATTAATGCATATCGATAATGCTATTACAACCACAATAGAAACAAAAACGTGGCGCAAATCTGACACAACTTGGACTTTGGGATTATTTGGTACAGCTATAGGGGCCGGAGTTTTATTCTTTCCTATCCGCGCGGGTTTTGGCGGGTTAATTCCTATTTTAATTATGTTGGTGTTGGCTTATCCCATCGCCTTTCTCTGCCACCGCGCACTTGCTCGCTTATGTCTATCTGGTAGCAATTGCTCGGGCAATATCACTGAAACTGTCGAAGAACATTTTGGCAAAACCGGTGGTGTGGTCATTACCTTCTTGTATTTCTTTGCCATTTGTCCGCTGCTGTGGATTTATGGTGTGACTATCACCAATACCTTTATGACTTTCTGGGAAAATCAACTCCAGTTAGCGCCATTAAACCGGGGTGTGGTAGCACTAGCGCTATTGCTACTAATGGCCGTGGTCATTTACTTCGGTAAAGACCTGATGGTTAAGGTAATGAGTTTCCTGGTCTTCCCGTTTATTGCTTGCCTGGTACTTATCTCACTCTCATTAATTCCTTACTGGAATGCCTCGGTTATTGAGCAAGTAGATTTGAGTCAGATTTCGTTGCTAGGGCATGACGGCATACTGGTGACAGTATGGTTGGGGATTTCTATTATGGTGTTCTCCTTCAACTTCTCACCGATTGTTTCTTCTTTCGTGGTATCGAAACGTGAAGAATATGAACCGGAATTTGGTCGTGAATATACGGAGAAGAAATGCTCTCAGATTATCAGTAGGGCCAGCATATTAATGGTGGCAGTGGTGATGTTCTTCGCCTTTAGCTGCCTATTTACCCTTTCACCACAAAATATGGCGGAAGCCAAGGCACAAAATATTCCAGTATTGTCTTATCTGGCCAACCATTTCTCTTCGATGGCCGGTAGCCGGTCGACTTTTTCAATCACTCTGGAATACGCCGCTTCGCTAATAGCTCTCGTCGCTATTTTTAAATCTTTCTTCGGACACTATCTCGGTACGTTGGAAGGTCTTAATGGTTTAGTAATTAAGTTCGGTTATAAAGGTGATAAAACAAAAATATCCAGTGGGAAGCTTAATCTGATCAGCATGTTCTTTATTATGGGATCCACCTGGTTAGTAGCTTATATCAACCCTAATATACTTGATTTAATTGAAGCTATGGGCGCACCTATTATTGCTTCGCTACTGTGCCTGTTGCCAATGTACGCTATTCATAAATTACCTTCTCTGGCACGTTTCAGAGGCCGGCCAGAAAACTATTTTGTCACTATCGTCGGTCTGCTGACCATCTTCAACATCGTCTACAAATTATTGTAAGTACGGCGCTAAAAGCCCGTGTTTACCCAATGAAACACGGGCGGAGTAATCACATGACATTAAATCCTACAGTTTTGGTTATTAACTGTGGTTCATCATCCATTAAGTTTTCAGTGCTGACAGCCGACAATTGCGAAGCGGTAATCTCTGGGATTGCCGATGGTATCGGCACTGAAAAGCCTTTTTTGCGGATTGATAGAGTCACACAATTTCAATTGGCTAAATGGAATTATTCTGACGCATTGGCTGCTATTGCCGATGAATTAGATAAACGTGGTTTGAGTAAATCAATTTCACTTATTGGCCACCGTATTGCTCATGGTGGCGAAATATTCAGTGAGTCGGTATTGATTGATGACCGGGTGGTCGAGGAAATCAAAAAAGTTTCGCCGCTGGCCCCGCTGCATAACTACGCCAATTTACACGGCGTTGGGGCTGCACGTCAGTTATTCCCTGGCATCAAGCAAGTGGCGGTATTTGATACCGGCTTTCATCAAACCTTAAAACCAGAGGCTTATCTCTACGCACTGCCTTACCGCTATTTTTGCGAACAAGGGGTACGGCGCTATGGATTTCATGGCACCTCTTACCGTTATGTGGTTGGGGAAGCGGCGAGTTTTCTCGGAGTTGACGGCAGCGATTGCGGCTTGATTATCGCTCATCTGGGGAATGGGGCGTCTCTCTGTGCCGTTCAGGATGGTAAAAGTGTTGATACATCAATGGGCATGACACCACTGGAGGGGTTGATTATGGGAACTCGCAGTGGTGACGTCGACTATGGTGCATTGGCCTACCTAGCGCGCCAAACCGGTCAAAGCCTGGAAGACCTGGACCATATGGTGAATAAAGAGTCCGGGTTGCTGGGGATCTCCGGTCTATCCGCAGATATGCGCGTGCTGGAAAATGCCTATCACGAGGGGCATGAAGGTGCGCGTCTGGCGATAAATACTTTTGTACACCGGTTGGCGCGGCACATCGGCGGGCACGCGAGTTCGCTACGCCGATTCGATGCTCTGATTTTTACTGGGGGGATCGGCGAAAACTCATCATTGATACGGCAGTTAACACTAGAGCATCTGGCTGTTTTTGGTATTGATATTGATCACGCCAAAAATAAGCGGTTGCAGCATGGAACATCCCAGATCATCACCACCGCACGTTCACGAGTTACCGCCGCAGTGATACCCACTAATGAAGAAAAAATGATTGCGCTTGATGCTATTCGTCTTGGCTATGCACAACAGGGCACGGTGGTTCTTGAGGCTGTTATTTAACGGCCTGATCCATCAAGTGATCCCTTTATCTTGTTTATTGGAGTTTGTTCATGAAGATTGATGTAGATATCAGTAATAAGAAATATGCAGATGCCTGGCTGGGATTTAGCGGAAACGACTGGCGCGACGAAATTAATGTTAGGGATTTTATCCAGAAAAATTATCAGCCATATGAAGGTAATGAGTCATTTTTATCTGAGGCAACGCCTGCTACTCAAAAACTATGGGAACAGGTTATGGAGGGTATCCGTCAGGAGAATGCCACCCATGCCCCGGTAGATTTTGATGATGATATTGCCACCACTATTACGGCGCATGATGCGGGTTATATCGAGCAAGGCTTGGAGAAAATCGTTGGGCTACAGACCGATAAGCCGCTGAAACGCGCGTTGCATCCTTTCGGTGGTATCAATATGGTGCAAAGTGCCTTTGACGCCTATGGCCGCGAGATGAACGATGACTTCAAATACATCTTCACAGATTTACGAAAAACCCATAATCAGGGTGTGTTTGATGTTTATTCTCCCGAGATGCTGAAATGCCGTAAATCTGGCATTTTAACTGGTTTGCCTGATGGCTACGGGCGCGGGCGTATTATCGGTGATTACCGACGTATTGCTCTTTACGGTATTGACTATCTGGTGCGTGAACGTGAGTTGCAGTTCGCTGATTTACAGCCGCAGCTTGAGCAGGGCATTGAGTTGGAAAGCGTCATCCGCCTGCGTGAAGAGCTGGCCGAGCATCGCCACGCGTTATTGCAGATTAAAACGATGGCTGCGCGTTATGGTTTTGATATTTCTAGCCCAGCCCAAAATGCCCGCGAAGCGATTCAGTGGCTCTATTTTGGTTATCTGGCGGCGGTAAAATCGCAAAATGGTGGCGCGATGTCATTAGGTCGAACCGCGACTTTCCTTGATATTTATATCGAACGCGATTTGGCGAGTGGGTTGCTGAATGAGCAGGCGGCTCAGGAGCTTGTCGATCACTTTATCATGAAGATCCGTATGGTGCGTTTTCTACGGACTCCTGAGTTTGATTCATTGTTCTCCGGTGACCCGATTTGGGCAACCGAAGTACTCGGCGGAATGGGGTTGGATGGTCGTACTTTGGTTACCAAAAATACGTTCCGTTATCTTCATACATTGGACACTATGGGCCCGGCACCGGAGCCTAACTTGACCATTTTATGGTCGGAGGCTCTGCCGGCGGCATTTAAGAGCTACGCGGCCAATGTTTCTATCCAGACATCTTCGTTGCAGTACGAGAATGATGACCTGATGCGCCCTGACTTTAATAGTGATGATTATGCTATTGCCTGTTGTGTCAGCCCAATGGTGCTGGGTAAGCAGATGCAATTCTTTGGCGCACGCGCCAATCTGGCCAAAACGTTGTTGTATTGCATCAATGGTGGCGTGGACGAAAAACTCAAAATCCAGGTTGGCCCGAAATGCGCGCCAATGACTGATGAGGTGTTGGATTATGAGCGGGTAATGGTCAGCCTTGATGTATTTATGGACTGGTTGGCGGTGCAATACATCAGTGCCCTGAACCTGATTCATTACATGCACGATAAATACAGTTACGAAGCTTCGCTGATGGCACTACACGATCGCGATGTTTATCGTACTATGGCGTGTGGTATTGCCGGGCTTTCGGTGGCGGCGGATTCACTCTCGGCGATTAAGTACGCCAAGGTTAAACCTATCCGTGATACTGACGGGCTAGCCATTGATTTTGCGATTGAAGGCGAATATCCGCAGTATGGTAACAACGATGAGCGTGTCGACGCGATTGCTTGTGATCTGGTTGAGCGCTTTATGAAGAAAATCAGCAAGCTGCCGACTTATCGTCATGCGGTACCGACCCAGTCAATTCTGACCATCACTTCTAACGTGGTGTATGGCCAGAAGACCGGTAATACGCCGGATGGACGACGCAGCGGTATGCCGTTTGCGCCTGGGGCCAACCCGATGCATGGTCGTGATCGCAAAGGGGCGATAGCTTCACTTACCTCGGTCAGTAAGCTGCCGTTCAAATATGCTAAAGACGGGATTTCGTACACCTTCTCGATTGTCCCTGCGGCATTGGGCAAGGACTCAGCTGTACGTAATAATAATCTCGTTGGCTTGTTGGATGGCTATTTTCACCATGATGCGGCTATGGAAGGTGGGCAGCATCTCAATATTAATGTGATGAACCGCGACATGTTGCTGGATGCTATCGCTCATCCACAGAACTATCCGAACCTCACCATCCGCGTTTCTGGCTACGCAGTTCGCTTTAATGCCCTAACATCCGAGCAGCAGCAGGATGTTATCTCTCGTACCTTCACTAACGCATTGTAATCTCACCACAGCCCTCCTTGATAAAGGGGGGGCTTGTGTCGCTATTCGGGAACATCCAAACGGCAGAAAGCAAAAAACCAGCTATTAAGCTGGTTTGAGGTTAATGGCAAAGTGCCCGTAACGGTGAAAACAGGCAGATCGTAAAGACGCCGTAAACCCCTCCCTGGCGCGGACGCTTTACTTTTCTGCCTGCCTTCACCTTGCAAGATCGAGTTATCGAGGTTTGTCAGCAGTCTGAAGAACACCGACCAGTCCGGTGTTCTTCTTTTAAATATGTAGGGGTCAGTTTGGATATCGAAAATTATTGTACGTTAAGGTGATTTTTGTACCTCTGGCTGTGGCGAAACAGATGCTCTTTCAGGTAACCGTGATCCAGATGCCATCGAAGAATAACCTGTCCCCCTATCAGTCACTGACACGGGTAATGAGACTAATAGAAGGCCCAAATGTCAGCAGAGGTTGCAGGTCTGACATGACTTCAGCAACATGCGGGTTTTCCGCATGGCTGGTTACTGCTTCCTGGTTGACCCATCCGTCAATAATATAAAATGTGTCCGGTTCATCGATTTTTTGATAGAGATCGTAATACAGGCAACCTGTTTCTAGGCGTGCTGGTTCAACAAATTTCAGAACCAGCTCTTTAACGCGCTCACGATTCTCAGGTTCACATCGCAGTTCACATATGATGTGGCGTTCTTCCGATTTTATTTTCTGCATCGTCATCTCCTCAGTTCTTACCGGCATAAACACGTGTCATCCCGCCATCAACAATCAGGTCAATGCCACGTATGTACGTGCTCGAGTCTGATACCAGAAAAATCAGCGCATCAGCGATATCTTCTACGGTGCCCACGCGCCCGGCCGGAATTTCTGCAGAAACTCGCTCCACATATGAGGCAATATCGTTGTCACTCATTTTCTGTTCGTTGCTGTAACCTTCGGTCGGGATTACACCGGGGCTTATGGTATTGATCCGGATATCTCGCCCTTTTAAATCCGTGGTCCAGCTGCGTGCCAGTGAACGTACTGCCGCTTTGGTCGCTGCATAAACAGCAAATCCAGGTAACCCCATATCTGCAGTAATCGACGCATTTAGCACTACGGAAGAACCGTCACGAAGCACGTCCAGCATGCTCTGCATAGTGAGTACAACACCTTTAATATTAATGCTCAGTTCGCTGTCAATCTGATCTTCGGTCAGTTCTTCGAGTGGCGTAGCATGGCCACCGCCCGCGTTAGCGAACAAAATATCGAGATGCCCCTGCTCGGCTTTAATGGTTGCCGCCGCACGCAGCATGTCTTCTTTACTTGAGACATCCGCACATATAGCTCTTGCGGAGGTGCCCAGTTTGTTTACTGCCTCGTCCAGCACGTTCTGCCGGCGGCCGGTGATATAGACTGTTGCGCCGTGTTCAACCAGTCGTTTCGCCGCACCGAAACCCAGTCCGGTTGTTCCGCCGGTGACCAGTGCGATACGGCCTTTAAGAGATTGAGTCGTCATGATGATGTCCTCTGAGAATGAATGCGGGAGGATACCGGCGACACACGTCGCCGGTTAATGAAGCAAGGCTTAGCGGTTGATGGACTTCATCATTGCAGCGTTATAGCGCTCGCCCTGGACGGGAACTTTTGCCAGCACATCTGCAATTTCCTGCAGATCGGCAGTAGTCAGTTCAACAGCAGCCCCGCCCACATTTTCTTCGAGACGGTGGAGTTTTGTTGTGCCGGGGATCGGTGCAATCCATGGTTTTTGTGCCAGCAACCAGGCTAAAGCAATCTGTGCAGGGGTTGCTTGTTTACGTTCAGCGACTTTACCGATCAGTGCGACCAGGTTGTGGTTGGCCTGACGGGCTTCGTCAGCAAAACGCGGCAGATTATTTCGGACATCACCGTCGGCAAAGGTGGTTGCACCATCAATTTTTCCTGTCAGGAAGCCTTTACCCAGCGGGCTGAAAGGTATGAAACCGATGCCCAGCTCTTCGAGCGTCGGGATAATGACGTCTTCAGGTTCACGGGTGAACATAGAGTATTCACTCTGCAGTGCAGAAAGAGGCTGAACGGCATGAGCGTCACGGATAGCTTTTACACCCGCCTCACACATCCCAAAATATTTTACCTTTCCTTCCTGAATAAGGTCACGTACGGCACCGGCGACATCTTCCATTGGCACGTTTGGATCCACACGATGCTGGTAAAAGAGATCGATGTAATCCGTTTTCAGGCGCTTAAGGGACTGTTCAACAACAGTGCGGATACGCTCAGGACGGCTGTCGAGGCCCGCCGCTGCATTACCGTCCTTAAAACCGAATTTTGTCGCGATAACGATCTGGTCACGGAAAGGCGCTACGGCTTCGCCAACCATTTCTTCATTGACCTGGCCGTAGGCTTCTGCGGTATCGAACAGTGTTACACCGCGTTCATAAGCCGCACGGATAAGTTTGATCGCTTCAGCTTTATCGGTGGCAGGACCGTAACCGAAAGTCAACCCCATACAACCCAGACCAAGTGCCGATACTTCCAGACCACTGTTACCTAATTGTCGCTTTTGCATGATGAGTCTCCTGTTTGTGGATTTGAACACCTCACAAGCACGGCTTGATTAGGTGGGATGTGTCTACTTTAGATAATGAACCGGCATTACAGAAGTGGCATACTCAGATAACTAACATGAGGTAAATTCATAATGGACCATACGGACTTTAATCATCTTGCTGTTTTCATCACGGTAGCACGTGAAAAAAGCTTCACCCGAGCCGCAGCACATCTGGGCGTTTCACAATCGGCGATCAGTCATAGTATTCGTGGTCTGGAGGAAAGACTGGGCATCCGTTTACTTACTCGGACAACGCGAGGTGCTGTGCCAACCGAGGCGGGAGAACGGCTTCTTGCGAATCTAACGCCTTACTACGACGGGATCGAAACTGAGCTTGCCACTTTAGGAGAGCTGCGCGAGAAACCGGGCGGCACGATACGCATCAGTTCCCATGACCATCCGGCTACCACAATACTGTGGCCAAAACTTTCAAAGCTGCTGAAGGAATATCCTGATATCACGCTTGAAATTAACGTGGATTACGGATTAATCGATATTGTGGCGGGCCGTTTCGATGCGGGAGTTCGTATCGGGGATCAGATTGCCAAAGATATGATTGCCATGCGTATTTCTCCTGATTTTCGCATGATAGTTGTTGGCTCTCCTGACTATTTCTCCCGACATCCTAAGCCAGAAACGCCACATGATCTGACCTCACACAACTGCGCCAATTTGCGGCTTTCCACACACGGAGGCCTGTTCGCCTGGGAGTTCGAGAAAGGCGGTCAGGAAGTAAAAGTTCAGGTTCCCGGTCAGATGATTTTTAATACTTCACCACAGTTGTTAACAGCGGCACTCGAAGGGTATGGACTGGCTTACGCACCGGAAGATGTGGTGCAAAGATATATAAAGGAAGGAAGGCTGATGCCGGTGCTTGAGGAGTGGTCCCCCCTGTTACCTGGTTACCATCTGTACTATCCGAGTAGAAGGCAGGCCCTTCCCGCCTTCACGTTAATTTTGAATGCACTGAGGTATGTGAATTAACCCTGAATCACGTTCTGGGTGGCATTTCAGCAGGAATATACCTCAAGCCCTTATGCAAAGCCGAATATTCTCCCGCTGAGCATGGTTGCACACGAGAGACCTACCGCTGAATTTGTTATGTCCGTTAGTTGCACTCAGCGGACTTTACTTAGCTTCAGGGTGTACCCTTATGCGATAACCATTTTGTTAAAAATACTGCATCGAATAATTTATGAGGGAAATTATATGGCAAGGAGGCAGATTCTTTCTCTGTCGGCTTTGCCCCGGGTAAAAAAATCCCACCCTCTGATGCGCTGCTGAAGCATATCGCCAGCAGGCTAAAACTCACCGGGGATCTCTGGCAAGCTTACCTTTCCGGCAGGGATACGGCCCGGCGCGAGCATTTAACCGAACTGTACCGCTATCTTGGCGTAAAGGCGTTCACCGGAAAAACACAACAGGACTGTATTACACACCTGCTGTCGATGGCGACACGCACCGATAAAGGTATTCTCCTGGCCGAAGAGTTACTAATCTATCTCCGGCAGAACAACGTGATAATCCCCGCGATTGATGTCGTGGAGCGTACCTGTGCTGAGGCCATGGCTGGCACCTACACGCGGCGGGTCAATGTTGGTGGTGAGATAACAACTTATCCTAGGGCGGTGAGTGTGTATTCAGGTGTTCAAGGCTTTGTGGTTAAGAAATTTGTAACGGAAGGACAAATAATCAAAAAAGATGATCCTATTTACCAAACTGATATTAGTAAGAGTACTCGTAGTGGTGTTGTGAGTGATAATCAGCGCGAAAACATTAAAAATCAACTTGAGCGTGTGAGTAGCATTATTTCTCGAATTGAAAACAGTAAAAAAACGACTATAGATTCGCTGGGAAAACAAAAAATACAGTATGCTGCCGCCTTTAAGCGCTCTTCTGATTTTATCCATAAAGCAGAACAAGGAGTAAAGTTAATGAAAGATAATATGGATAATTACAGTGCTTATCAAGAAAAAGGTTTAATAAGTAAAGATCAATTAACTAACCAGGTTTCTCTGTATTATCAACAGCAAAATAATTTATTAAACCTAAGTGGTCAAAATGAACAAAATTCTTTGCAACTAATTACTCTGGAGAGTGAAATTCAAACACAATCGGCGGAATTTGATAACCGAATTAATCAAATGGAGCTCCAGCGCTACGCCTTACAACGCGAACTAATCAATACAGATGCAGGAGGAGAGATCATTGTTCGCGCGTTGTCGGATGGCCAAATTGATTCGATGAGTGTTACGGTAGGTCAAATGATAAATGTTGGTGATAGTTTACTTCAAATAATTCCTACATTGATAAAAAATCATTATCTGGTTATTTGGGTTCCCAATGATTCTATTCCATATATATCAGCAGAAGATAAAGTCAATATCCGCTATGAAGCATTCCCGTCAGAAAAATTTGGTCAATTTTCAGGAACTATCAAAATCATATCTAAAACACCCGCATCTCCACAGGAAATGATGACTTATCAGGGGGCCACAAAAAGCATACAAGCTGCATCTACCCCTTATTACAAGGTTATTGATCGCCACTGAAATGATGAAATCACCGGATCGTAATCAGAAAGTGGTTCAGACCCTGCCAGGGCATTCAAGTATTGCGGTCACACTGGAATATGTTGAGGGCGATATAGATAGCCTCAGACTGGCGTTGGAAGAGACTTTTGAGAGAAAAGAGGTTTTTTTTTAAAAATCGGCATAACAGAAAGAAAAAATTACCGCTTTCCTTAACAGAATATTGGCAGGTGCGCTGAAAAACTGTCAATATCCTCCGCCTTAAGACACAATAAAACCGAAGTTTGTCATCGACATTCTCCGGTTTATTATTCCCCTATGTTCAACCAAGGTGTAGCAGTTACAGCCTACTTGCACGATGATGATTCGGGTACTTTGTCATGCCTGTTAAAAATCTTAGTTCTTAACAAACAGGTTATGAATATGGTGCCCGGACTCGGAATCGAACCAAGGACACGGGGATTTTCAATCCCCTGCTCTACCGACTGAGCTATCCGGGCAACGGGGCGCATTAAACCGTATTGGGCGCTGATCGTCAACGAATTTATCGCGTAAAACCCCTAAAATCATATTGATCGCTTTCTTTTCAGGCAAAAATGGGAAAAACTCTGTAAATTGCCCTGAAATTTTACCTGATGCAGCCTTAACTTAGCGCACCGTTTTTTCGGCATTGAGCAACTTCCAATATATCTTCTGCCAGGCGTTTGGCGACTTCAACATCTTGCAATTGGCGCTTAACTAACAGCTTACTCAGGCAACCTTCCAAAATGAGTTCCATCTGCTGTGCGACCATACCTGCATCGTCAGCATCCATCTCGTGCAACAATTCCTGAGTATAATTTAGCGAGGCTTGTTTTTGCTGTTCTGCCAACTGGTGAATAGGGTGGTCGTCATTAGGATAGAAACTGCATGCCGCAATAAACAGGCAACCGGGATAGCGCTGGTTTTGTACTTGTTCACTGAGTGTTTGGTAGCGCGCCAGTAGTTTTTGTTTCGGCGATAATGTTTCATCTAGCTGCAATTGACGCCGCCAGGTGTCGATCTGTTGACCGTGATAGCGCAGGCAATCATATAGTAACGCCTCGCGATCAGGCCAAAATCGGGTCAGATCACTGACCTCGGCAGAGACTTCTTCTGCCAGCATCTCCAGAGTGGTATTTGCCAGCCCTTTCTGTTCTAACAGATTGAGCGCGCTGCTTAAAACTTGTTCGCGTTGCACATTGCTCTCCTCTAACTGATTACTGGCAAGTATGGTCTTCCACTGCTTATCGCACAAATAAATGTATTGGCACTTTCTGCCAGTGACCCCTGTACCTTATCACTACTTCCGCTCGATTTTTCTAACTCTTTATTGCTTAGTTTCCTGCTAAAGCTATAACGGCAAGGTGACAGCATAGTTTTTGCTATCCCGTAGTCTGTGAAGCAGGGCGCATTTTCTAGTGCAGCAGCTTGCCACCGGGTTACAGGGCTATACTAATAAACATCCCGCTGTCTTGAGTGGTATGGATAGCTTATGAGATTGAATCATTTATGAAAATAGTCATTGCTCCAGACTCTTATAAAGAAAGTTTATCCGCGCTGGAAGTTGCCGTACAAATTGAAGCGGGCTTTCGTACTCAATTTCCTGATGCAGAATATATCAAGTTGCCGGTTGCCGATGGTGGCGAGGGCACGGTAGAAGCGATGGTTGCAGCCACGGCGGGCAGGATTATGCAGGTTAATGTCACTGGCCCGTTGGGGGAAGAAATTAATGCTTTTTACGGAATATCCGGTGATGAAAAGTGTGCATTCATTGAAATGGCCGCTGCCAGTGGACTTGAGCTTGTTCCACCTCCCTTGCGTAATCCATTGAAAACCACCTCTTACGGTACTGGCGAATTGATTGGTAAGGCGCTTAATCAGGGCGTGAAACATATCATTATTGGTATCGGAGGTAGCGCGACCAATGATGGTGGCGCAGGGATGGTGCAGGCGCTGGGAGTCAAACTGCTGGATAAGCATGGGAAGCAGCTTGGTTTTGGCGGCGGTAAGCTGGCTGAGCTGGATCGGATTGATATTTCAGAGCTTGACCCACGTATCAAGTCGTGCCGAATCGAGGTGGCTTGTGATGTCACCAATCCACTCACCGGCAGTGCAGGGGCTTCTGTTGTTTTTGGTCGGCAGAAAGGCGCGACTCCTGCGATGATTGCCCAACTGGATGAGGGGTTGCGGCATTACGCTGATGTGATTAAGCGCCATCTGGGGATCGATGTTGATCAAGTTGAGGGCGCGGGGGCTGCTGGGGGGTTAGGTGCGGCGTTGTTGGCTTTTTGCGGCGCGACCCTAAGCCCAGGTATTGATATTGTGACGGATGCTCTGGGTTTAGATGCTTTAGTGCGAGATGCGACTTTTGTGATTACCGGCGAAGGGAGGATGGATAGCCAAACCATTCACGGCAAAGTGCCTGTTGGTGTAGCCAGAGTGGCTAAGCGTTATAACAAACCGGTGATTGGGATTGCCGGTAGCCTGACCGACGATGTCGATGTGGTGTATGAACACGGGCTGGATGCCGTTTTCAGTGTCATTGATACTATCTGCACTCTGGATCAGGCGTTGGATAATGCCGCAGACAATGTGTTTAGGGCGGCGCGCAACATTGCTGCCACATTGGCAATAGGTATGACGGTGGGGAAAGCTGAAAATACGAGTGGATGAGCCGGACTATATGCTCATCCACCGTCGGGATATCAATCAGTTAACGATTAGCGCGGGAGGTTCTGTAGATGCTGCAAGAATCCACTCGCATTCATAAAACCGGTCACTCTGGCTGCGGGAATTTCATTCCCTGGCGCATCGAAAAACAGGATGGTCGGTAAACCCAGCACATTCAACTCTTTCAACAGCGCGGCATGTTCTGCACTGTTCGCTGTCACATCGGCTTGAAGTAACACAGTATCGGCTAGCTGGCGCTGAACCTGTTCATCACTGAAGGTGTATTTCTCAAACTCTTTACAAGCGACACACCAGTCAGCGTACAAATCCAACATCACCGGCTTACCCTTCGCTTGCGCTAACGCCGCTTGTAACTGGGGTAAATCGGCCACTTGTTTAAATGCTAAATGTTTAATTTCACTCTGTTGTGTGGGGCTGCCGAACGCCCAGTCTTGTAGCGGACGGGCGGCAATTAGCAAAGCTGCCAGTAATAACAACTGGAAGGCTCGAGCCCAGCCGGAGTGAGCTTTTAGGCTTAATATAAATGCCCAGCCGAAGAAGGCGATGGCCAGCAAACTCCATAAACGTAAGCCCCAGACATCCCCTAAAACCCGTTCCAGTAAAAACACGGGTAGCGCCAGAATGACAAAGCCGAATGCCTCTTTGACGTACTGCATCCACGGGCCACTGCGCGGGAGCAGTTTGTTGCCAAACAGCGTGACAATCACCAGCGGGATACCCATCCCTAAGGCATATAAATAGAGTGTTCCGCCGCCGGCCAACATATTACCGCTTTGGGCAATATACAGCAGAATGGCGCTGAGCGGCGCGGTGGTGCACGGCGAACAAATAAGGCCCGCCAGTGCGCCCATAGTAAAAACACCGGCCAGCGAACCGCCCCGCTGGCTACTGCTCCACTGTACCAATCGGGTTTGCAGTGACGAGGGCAATTGCAGCGAATAAAGGCCAAACATCGAGAGCGCCAGCAATACGAACAGCGCCGATAGCCCAATCAACACATAAGGGTGTTGTAGCGCGGCCTGAAATTGTAAACCCGCCGCCGCAACCACCAGACCGAGTAGGGTGTAAGTCAGCGCCATCCCTTGCACATACACTATCGCCAACAACAATATTCGCCGCTGGCTGTGAGGTTTTTCACGCCCGAGAATAATGGCTGAAATCAGCGGATACATCGGCAAGACACAAGGCGTAAAGGCGATGCCAATACCGATGAGCAACGCCCACAAAGGGGAGAATGGTAGCTCAGCGGGTGCCGGAGTTGCGGGGGCGGCGATTGGCGGCGCGGTGACTGCGGATGAACCGGCAGTAATGGCGGAGAGTGGAACCACCCGTGTTTCTGGCGGATAGCAGAAGCCAGCTTCGGCACAGCCCTGATAAGTCACACTGACACTGGCCCGCTCACCGGCTTGTGTAATAGGGATTTTCAGGGTTAGCTGTTGCTTGAATATCGCCACTTCACCATAGAATTCATCACGATGAGCAATGCCTTCCGGCAAGGTAAATGCCCCAAAAGTGGCATTATTCGGCACGATTTTGATTTGCTGGCGATACAAATAATAGTCTGGATGAATCTGCCAACTCAGAGCGAGTTGGTCACCTTGTTGGCGAAAATCAAAAGCAAACGCTTGATCAACCGGAATAAACCGGCTTTGGCTACTTTTTGGGCCAAAAGATGAGTTGTCACCAAATAGCGAAGCCTGTGCGCCGTGCGGCGCGAGTAAAATGCTGCACAGCAGCAGAATCAGAGTAATGAAGCGTTGAGCCATGACAGGTAATCTTTATCTCCGTCCCGTACCGGTAGCACCAGTAATTCCGGTGTTTGGTAGGGGTGATGTTGTTTGATATAGCTGAGAAGTGCCTGCTGATGACGGGTATTGCTCTTGAACAGAAGCTGGACTTCATACTCTTGCTGGAGTTTACCTTCCCAGGAGTAAATCGAGGTCGCACCGGGTAACAAGGTGGCGCAAGCAGCCAGTTTTTCACCCAGAACCTGCGCGGCTAAATCCTGCGCACTGGCTTCATCAGGGGCAGTGCACAATACCACAATTGCATCACAAATATTCTCATCACAATTATTCGTATCACAATCAGACATCTTAACCTCGTAGGTCGCGCGGCTTATATGACGAAGTGGGTACTATAACGCGAGTGGCTGTGGGTCAGAAGATGATTTGTGTAACCGTGGGAGAGATTTGGCGTAAATCGCCAATGAGAGTGGGGCGCAAATGGATTGCGCCCCATAAAGCAGATTACAGAACCAGACCGCCCATCACGAAGCCGAAGCACACGGCCAGTGCAACCCCGATGGTGCCCGGGATAAAGAACGGATGGTTAAACACGAAGCGACCAATACGCGTGGTGCCGGTGTCATCCATTTGAACTGCGGCTACCAGTGTTGGGTAGGTTGGCAGAATGAACAGACCAGAAACCGCGGCGAAAGAAGCAATTGCCGCCAGTGGTGAAACGTTCAGTGCCATTGCCATTGGCATCAATGCCTTGGCAGTTGCAGCCTGAGAGTAAAGCAGTGCTGAACAGAAGAAGAAGATAACAGCCAGCAGCCATGAGTGAGCTTGAATCAAGCTACCCGCAGTTTCTTTAATCCAGTCCAGGTTGTGTTGTACAAAGGTATCACCCAACCAGGCTACACCGAGGATACAAATACAAGCACTCATACCGGCTTTGAAGGTGCTGGAGTTCAGGATTGAATCGGTATCAACCGAACATACCATCGTCGTGATGGTCGCCACACTCAGCATGATAATCAGGATAGCGTTAGTGGTATTCATCAATGGTGTTGCCACCAGACCGACACTTGGGCTGTTGATGATGGCATACGCCACAACACACAATACACCTGCCAGGAACAGCAATACGGAGGTTTTAGCGCGTGGTTTAATCACTTTGACGGTGTCACCACGCAGTGTGACCAAACCTTCTTCCAAACGCTTGATGTAAATAGGGTCATCAGACAGTTTGGAGTTAAAGCACCAGGAAACGATCAGAGACATCACAAATACCGCAAGCAGGGTGGATGGGATGACTATCATCAGTAAATGTAAGTAGCTGACACCATGACCTTCCATGACGGAAGACATGTAAACCACCGCCGCTGAAATCGGTGAGGCAGTAATGGCGATTTGCGCGGAAACCACAGCGGTAGACAGAGGGCGGCAAGGTTTGATGCCTTGCTCTTTCGCTACTTCTGCAATCACCGGCAAGGCTGACAGAGAAATGTTACCAGTCCCGGCAAAGATGGTCAGAAAATATGTGACTAGCGGAGCAAGGATAGTGATGTGTTTTGGATTCTTACGCAGTAATTTTTCAGTTTGCTGCACCAGATAATCCATGCCGCCTGCCACCTGCATTGCAGAGATGGCGGCAATAACGGCCATGATAATTGAAATAACATCGAATGGAATGCTACCGGGTTTGACACCAATGATCGCCAATACCAGAACCCCAATACCACCCGCAAAACCTATACCGATACCGCCTAACCTGGCCCCTAAAAAAATGGCCAGCAGAACGATGACTAATTCTACGGCTATCATAGTGTTTACTCCTTGATCCAAATGAAAAATTAAAGTTAAAAAGTTGTGTTTGCCCGAAAGTAAAAAAGGCACGCTGTCCAGAGGATCATGCGTGCCTTATAGGGCTACCGGATGATTATTTTATTGTTCATTTTCATCGGTATAACGTTTCGCTTTATACGCTGGATGCATCAGGTTCTCAACAGAGAAAATGTCGTCCAGCTCAGCCTCAGTTAATAAGCCGCGTTCCAGAACCACTTCCCGCACATTTTTACCGGTTTCCGCACAAATCTTGCCCACGATGTCACCATTATGGTGACCAATGAATGGGTTCAGATAGGTAACGATACCGATTGAGTTAAAGACGTAGCGCTCGCAGACTTCTTTGTTGGCAGTGATGCCATTGATGCATTTTTCCAACAGGTTGTAACACGCATTTGTCAGGATGTGGATGGACTCAAACATTGCCTGCCCAATCACTGGCTCCATGACGTTCAACTGAAGCTGACCTGCTTCGGCCGCCATAGTAATGCAAGTGTCGTTACCAATCACCTTAAAACAAACCTGGTTAACAACTTCAGGAATAACCGGATTCACTTTGGCTGGCATGATAGAAGAGCCGGCCTGCAATTCTGGCAAGTTGATTTCATTTAGACCGGTGCGTGGGCCAGAGGAGAGCAGACGCAAGTCATTACAGATTTTTGACATCTTAACGGCCAGACGTTTCAGTGCGCCGTGCACCATGACGTAAGCACCACAGTCAGAGGTCGCTTCAATCAAGTCTTCTGCCGGTACACATGGCAGGCCGCTGATTTCAGACAGTTTTTGTATTGCTAACTGTGAGTAACCTTCAGGCGTGTTTAGCGCAGTACCGATAGCCGTTGCACCGAGGTTAACCTCCAGCAGCAACTCTGCGGTACGTTGCAGGTTTTTGGTTTCTTCTTTTAATAACACCGCAAAGGCTTTGAATTCTTGCCCCAGTGTCATTGGTACCGCATCCTGCAATTGGGTACGGCCCATTTTCAGGATTTTCTCGAATTCTTTGGATTTTCTTTCGAAGCCTTCTTTTAACTGATTGATGGCGTCAATAAGCTTCATGATGGAAGCATACACCGCAATGCGGAACCCAGTTGGGTAGGCATCGTTGGTGGATTGGCATTTGTTCAGATGGTCATTAGGGTTTAGGTATTGATACTCGCCCTTCTGGTGACCCATCAGTTCCAGACCGATATTGGCCAAAACTTCGTTGGTATTCATGTTTAAAGAGGTACCGGCCCCGCCCTGGAACACGTCAACCGGGAACTGATCCATACATTTCCCTTTATCCAGGACTTCATCACATGCCTGAATAATGACGTCAGCAATTTTGCGAGGAATGGTATGTAACTCTTTGTTCGCCATTGCTGCTGCTTTCTTTACCATGACCATGCCGCGTACAAACTCTGGCACATCACTGATCTTGCTGTTACTGATATAGAAGTTTTCAATCGCACGCAGGGTATGAACACCGTAGTAAGCCTCTGCGGGGACTTCTCGTGTACCTAACAGGTCTTCTTCAATACGAATGTTATTTGACATGAGAACCTTCTCTAATGTGCTGTCTTGTTTTGTATTTGTTAACTAAATTATGCCGCCGTGGGCAATATGATGCCGCCATGAACCTTAAGTGCGGAAAGATTAACCATTCATCTTATTGCTGACAGGATCATATGCTGCTTAATGATAAAAAGCCTTGAACTAGGATCACTATATGGTCGGAATTAATTGAGATGATCTGATATCTGTGATTTCTCTCACAGTTGCACGAATAAGTAATAAAAGTATCCGCCTAACTTGAAAAGCGATGCAACCACCACCATTTTATGAGGGTCGACCCTCGTTGAAGGAGGGGCTGACGCTGAAATTCGCTAATAAAGGAAAAAACAGCGTTAACGCCAGCCGGGTCAAGGTTTTCATGGTATCTGTCAGGCAGGTTTATCCTGATGAGAGGTACTGAATGATTGGAATAAGGAGAATGCGGTGCGTTGGTTACCGTTAGCGCTGATATTTTTATTGGCATATATAGAAATATCGATATTTATCAAAGTTGCCGCTGTATTGGGTGTGCTGGTTACTCTCTTGCTGGTGATCTTCAGTTCTTGCGTGGGGATATCTCTGGTGCGTAACCAAGGGATAAAAACCTTTATGCAGATGCAGCAAAAACTGGCTGCGGGTGAAAGTCCTGCGGCTGAAATGGTGAAAAGTGTATCGCTGGTATTGGCGGGCTTCTTACTGCTGATCCCTGGCTTCTTTACCGACTTCCTCGGTTTGCTGCTGCTTTTGCCTCCGATTCAAAAATCATTGACGTTAAAATTGATGCCACATCTGAATATTTATCGTGGCGGTTTTAGTGCTGGCGGTTTTAATCACAATAATTCTGGCCCTATGGGCGGCGGAAATACCTTTGACGGCGAGTTTCAGCGCAAAACCGATGATCACTTCATCGTAGAGCATCGTCCAGATGAGGATGATAAATCGACAGATAGTCGCTTTAAAGATGATAAGTAAATCGCTTTTTTTCTAATTGATTGTTTATTAATTATAAATTCATAAAGCAAATCATAATGCTTTCTTGAATGGGGCAACGCAGATGAGCAAAAATGAGCCACCTGCGGGCAAGAAAAAACTGAATTTTTTTTTGCTCTCTCCCTTGAAGGGATGTGAAGTCGCCCCCATTAAGATAGCCACGGTATCGGTTGTGAAGGTAGACCGATATTAATCCTAAATCTGATACGGACCTTCTCAATAGGAGAGCTATCAATGAAAATTCGTCCATTGCATGACCGCGTTATCGTCAAGCGCAAAGAAGTTGAATCCAAATCTGCTGGCGGCATCGTTTTAACTGGCACTGCGGCGGGTAAATCTACCCGTGGTGAAGTTCTGGCCGTCGGCAATGGTCGCATCCTGGATAACGGTGAAATCAAGCCGCTGGATGTGAAAGTTGGCGACATTGTTATTTTCAACGATGGTTACGGCGTGAAGTCAGAAAAGATCGACCATGAAGAAGTGTTGATCATGTCCGAAAGCGACATTCTGGCAATTGTTGAAGCGTAATTTACATATACGCTCTCTAATCTTCTGAACTGAACGAGTTAAGGGAAATCATACCAATGGCAGCTAAAGACGTAAAATTCGGTAACGACGCACGCATCAAAATGCTACGCGGCGTAAACATTCTTGCTGATGCAGTAAAAGTGACCCTGGGCCCGAAAGGCCGTAACGTAGTTCTGGACAAGTCTTTCGGCTCTCCAACTATCACCAAAGATGGTGTTTCAGTTGCGCGTGAGATCGAACTGGAAGATAAGTTCGAGAACATGGGTGCACAGATGGTTAAAGAAGTTGCCTCTAAAGCGAACGACGCTGCGGGTGACGGTACCACTACTGCAACTGTATTAGCTCAATCCATTATCACTGAAGGCCTGAAAGCAGTTGCGGCCGGCATGAACCCAATGGATCTGAAACGCGGTATCGACAAAGCCGTTATCGCTGCGGTTGAAGAGCTGAAAAAACTGTCTGTACCATGCTCTGATTCTAAAGCAATTGCTCAGGTAGGGACCATCTCTGCAAACTCAGACTCAACTGTAGGTGAGCTGATTGCACAAGCGATGGAAAAAGTCGGTAAAGAAGGCGTTATCACCGTTGAAGAAGGTTCAGGCCTGCAAGACGAGCTGGACGTTGTTGAAGGTATGCAGTTCGACCGCGGCTACCTGTCTCCTTACTTCATCAATAAACCAGAAACCGGTTCTATTGAACTTGAAAGCCCATTCATCCTGCTGGCTGACAAGAAAATCTCTAACATCCGCGAAATGCTGCCAGTTCTGGAAGCCGTAGCGAAAGCGGGTAAACCACTGCTGATCATTGCAGAAGATGTTGAAGGCGAAGCTCTGGCAACTCTGGTGGTTAACACCATGCGCGGTATTGTTAAAGTTGCCGCTGTTAAAGCACCTGGTTTCGGCGACCGTCGTAAAGCCATGCTGCAAGATATCGCTACCCTGACTGCGGGTACCGTTATTTCTGAAGAGATCGGCCTGGAACTGGAAAAAACCACTCTGGAAGATCTGGGTCAGGCGAAACGTGTTGTTATCAATAAAGACACCACTATCATCATTGATGGCGTAGGCGACGAAGCTGCGATTCAGGGCCGTGTTGCTCAGATCCGTCAGCAAATTGAAGATGCGACTTCTGACTACGACAAAGAAAAACTGCAAGAGCGTGTCGCTAAACTGGCTGGCGGCGTTGCCGTTATCAAAGTTGGTGCCGCAACTGAAGTTGAAATGAAAGAGAAAAAAGCGCGCGTTGAAGATGCTCTGCACGCAACTCGTGCTGCGGTAGAAGAAGGCGTGGTTGCTGGTGGTGGTGTTGCTCTGATTCGTGCGGCATCTGCTATCACAGCGGCTGGCTTGAAAGGCGACAACGAAGACCAGAACGTCGGTATTAAAGTTGCTCTGCGCGCGATGGAATCTCCACTGCGTCAGATCGTGGTTAACGCCGGTGAAGAAGCTTCTGTTATCGCGAACAACGTTAAAGCGGGTTCAGGTAGCTACGGTTACAACGCTTACAGCGAAGAATATGGCGACATGATCGCGATGGGTATCTTGGATCCAACTAAAGTGACTCGTTCTGCTCTGCAGTACGCAGCCTCTATTGCTGGCCTGATGATCACCACCGAGTGCATGATCACTGACCTGCCACGTGATGACAAAGGTGCTGATATGGGCGCTGGCGGCATGGGTGGTATGGGCGGTATGGGCGGCATGATGTAATGCTCCCAACCCTATAGCTTCATTGATTGCTGATTAAGCTATAAACCTAAAGCGAGCGGGGTAACCTGCTCGCTTTTTTATGGAAATAAAAACCGGCTACACATCCACTCCTGTCATAACCTTGCCTCGTTCGTGCTTTATACTCAGTTTTTTCTGATTCAAATTTCATAACTAAACGCGCTAAAAGCGCTTTTATTTCATTCAGTGTGATGATTGCAGGACTTTTATTATCTTCGTTGCTGATTTAATGTGTAAACTGTTCATTATTAGCCATCAGTCTCGACATCGGGTACCTGGATAATTTCGGCAACGGATGCCTAAGCGGCAGCGGTGCTTTCTGGTAATCTTTAGCGTGATTCTCAACTTTGAATGGGGAAAAAAATGCGGATTAAAGTGTTACTTGGTCTTTCAGCAGCGCTGTTGCTGGCAGGCTGTAGCTCCACTAACCAATTGAGTTCGGCGGGCGAGCAAGTGAAGTTCTCCGATACCAAACCGGGTAGTGAATGTCAGTTAGTTGGGCAGGTGACAGGTACTCAGAGCAATTGGATCTCAAGTGGTGAAAGTAGCTCTATGCGTGGTGCAGCAAATGACCTACGCAATAAAGCAGCGGCAATGGGTGGCAATGTTATCTATGGCGCAACCAGCCCAAGTGAAACCTTCCTATCAAGCTTTGCTCCACTAGATAGCAAAATGGTCGGCGAAGTTTATAAGTGTCCTTGATATCTGAAGGACGCACAGGGGATGCCATCGCGTCCCCTGATTCTTCCGTGGGTTGGCGAGAGTATTCTTACTGTAATTCATCCTGCATCAACCGGAGGTCCAGCGGCGTTTTACTAGGCTGCCCCCCGATTTCTCGTGCCAGACGTGGTACCAAATAACCCGATACGCGGCTGAGTAACCCTTTCATTAACTGCCGGGCTTCATCATCATCGACCATAAAATGAGCCGCACCTTGTACTTTATCCAGCACATGGATGTAGTAGGGCAGTATACCCGCATCAAACAAGGCATTACTTAATGCCGCCAAGACCTCGTCATCATCATTGACCCCACGTAGCAACACGCTCTGATTCAGTAGCGTCACACCCGCTCGCTTGAGCTGTGCCATACTGTCTCGTAATGACGCGTCAATTTCATTGGCGTGGTTGATATGTGTCACCATCAGCACCTGTAATCGCGAATCACTCAGGCGCTGACATAGCTCTGCGGTAATACGTGCGGGGATAACAACCGGCAAGCGAGTATGGATACGCAACCGTTTGATGTGGGATATATTTTCAATCTCATCCAATAACCAACTGAGTTCACTGTCTTTTGCCATTAACGGATCGCCGCCCGAAAAAATGATTTCGTCCAGTTCAGGATGTTGGCGAACATAGTCCAGCGCCTGACGCCAATTAGCTTTGTTGCCTTGGTTATCCTGATAAGGGAAATGACGGCGGAAACAATAGCGGCAATTAACGGCACAGCCGCCCTTGACCAGCAATAGCGCGCGGTTGCGGTATTTGTGCAATAAGCCGGGGACAACACTGCGCTGCTCATCAAGCGGGTCGTTGGTAAAACCGGGAGCGGCGATAAACTCTTCCCGCGCGGTGAGCACTTGAAGCAGTAAAGGGTCTGATGGGTTTCCCGGTTGCATACGCGCAACGAATGCTCGGGGCACTCTTAAGGGGAATAAACGACGCGCAGCAGTACCTTGTTGCAGGTTAGGATGTTCATTTAACTGCAGAATTCTTAGCAATTCGTCCGGATCAGTAATTACATCGGCGAGTTGTTGCAACCAATCTTCTCTAATTGGCATGTTTCGGGTTACAATACTTGCCATTTTTTAGGCTTACTACCAGTTTCTTGAGGACCATCATGGCCAGTTATTATAGCAACGATTTTCGTCCCGGTCTTAAAATCATGTTCGAGGGCGAGCCTTATGCAGTTGAGTCCAGCGAGTTCGTAAAACCAGGCAAAGGCCAGGCTTTTGCTCGTGTTAAGATGCGCCGTCTGCTGACTGGCGGGCGCGTTGAAAAGACCTTCAAATCAACCGATTCTCTGGAAGGCGCTGACGTTAACGATCTGAACCTGACTTACCTGTACAACGACGGTGAGTTCTGGCACTTCATGAATAACGAGACTTACGAACAACTGCAAGCCGATGCTAAAGCCATTGGCGACAATGCTAAGTGGTTGATTGACCAAGCTGAATGTATTGTAACTCTGTGGAATGGTCAGCCTATTTCTGTGACCCCACCAAACTTTATTGAACTGGAAATTGTTGACACTGACCCAGGCCTGAAAGGCGATACTGCCGGTACCGGTGGTAAGCCAGCAACGCTGAGTACTGGTGCAGTGGTCAAAGTGCCACTATTCGTACAGGTTGGCGAAGTCATCAAAGTTGATACTCGCTCTGGCGAATACGTTTCTCGCGTTAAGTAAGCCAGCACTGCAAAGCGGTGTGAAAGTTGCGCTGAGAATGAAAGAAAACCGCTTAATCGGCGGTTTTCTGCTATCTGGGGTTAGCTATCCATTACAGTAATTTAAGTCAGAAAAAGTGCAATGCTATTTTTTTGACTATCCTTATAGGGCGTATAGATAATTTCATACCATAAGGATCTTCTATAATGTTAAAGAAAAGCATTGCCATTATTTTCTCATTGATAGTTATCTCTTCATTGAGCGCCTGCAATACCACCAAAGGTGTGGGTAAAGATGTTCAAAGCGCAGGTAGTGCTATTGAACGCAGTGCTGAATAGACTGCAAGTTGCATTTTTATCGGCGGCAATTGTCGCCGGCTTTATTTTTGATTGAGCATAATATTGAAGCTTATTATTTAGAGTGATAACGTATCACCCTTACCTATCGGCTGCCTGGGACGACCCGGCACGCATCTGTTTTTTTCGGGGACGACCCCGCCTGAGCGAGGTGGTTACCATGGCTTGGATTATTCTGGTTATTGCAGGTTTGTTAGAAGTGATTTGGGCTATCGGCCTGAAATATTCCCATGGTTTTACGCGTCTGACACCCAGTATTGTCACTCTGGTCGCCATGGCAGCCAGTGTCTTTTTATTGGCCTATGCCATGAAAACACTCCCAGCAGGCACGGCCTATGCGGTCTGGACCGGTATTGGTGCAGTGGGAACAGCGATTCTAGGCATTGTGCTCCTAGGGGAATCGGCCAGCTTGGCGCGTGTATTTAGTCTGGGGCTTATTTTAGCCGGAATTATCGGGCTGAAGCTGGCCTCATAAATTATAGGGGAGGGAGCTCCCCTTGTTTAACCCATATTAACTCCTCCACCGGGAAACCATAATGCTTCGCGACAGATACCAAACGATCGCGGGTTTGGTTATCAATTGTCGGCGTGCGGGATAATATCCACAGATATTCCCGGTTAGGGCCAGCAATCAAAGCATGTTGATATTCATCATCTAAATCAATGACATTATAGCCGCCATAAAATGGGCCAAAGAAAGAGACTTTCAGTGCGGCTTGTTGCGGAGAACCAATAAAATAGGCTTTGCCGATACTCTCCTGCCATTGCTGTTTCTTCGTGTTATAACCCCGATTAATAACTTTTACACCGCCATCATCACGGGGTGAGTAATTAGCCGTGACATAATCTAATCCGCGCTCAAAGGAATGGTTCAGTCGGGCAATTTCATACCAGGTGCCGAGATAGCGGGGTAGTTGGAAGTTATCGACGATTTTCACGTCTTTTGGCGGCGTGACACCACAAGCGACAGAAAGCAACGTTGCTGTTATTACGGATAATTTTGACCACAGACGCATTGACGTACCTTAGTTTTCTGATAATTACGCTATGGTTGAGAATAGCTATCAGTTATCAATGGCGCAAATGGATGAATCTGAGTTATTGGCTGAGTGCTGAAAAAGAAACGGCCCGCTAAAGAGCAGGCCGCAGATCAGGCATGAATAATTACAGTGTTAGGACACCGATAATAGCGACCACACTCAGAATGGCAGCCAGGCCATAGAATACCCATTTCCCGGCGGGGACGTGGATATTCAAATCATGCATGGCGTGGTGGATGCGGTGTAAACCACACCACAGTGGCAGAATAATCATCAGCAGCAGGAATACCCGGCCAATGAAACTCTGACAAAATGCCAGCACGCGCTCATAGCTTAATGCTTCTCCTGGGAAGGCTCCCAGTGGCAGCAAAATGGCAACCAACAGAATAACCGCAGGTGCAATAATGGCACTCCACATGCCACCGGCACCGAACAGACCCCAGAAGATAGGTTCATCGGAGCGCTTAGGGACTTGATTCATCTTGTTCTCCTCCGGGTTAGAGTAAGGCAACGGCCAGAATAATCGCGGTAGCCACGATAGTCACAACCCACAGCGCCTTGATAACTGGCTCTGGACCCATTTTTTCGTCTTTAACAATAATATTGGCGGCTTTTGGTGCCAGTTCAAACCAGGTTTTGGTATGTAACACCGCGGCCAATAACGTAATGATATTGATCAGTAGCACCAGCGGATTTTGCAGGAATCCAACAAAGCCTTCCCACCCTGCGGGGCCACTTTTCAGTGCGAACACTCCGTAAATCAACAGAATACTGAACCAGACTGTGGGTACGGAAGTGCCTTCACGCAACATATAAAAGCGATAAAAACCGAGCTGTTGCCACCAGTTCGGGGCCATGGTACGGACGTAAGCTTTACGTTTAGTAGTCATTACTGTTTCCCCTCCCTTATTGTGGTTTCAGCATGGCGATCATGAAGTCTTTGGCACTCTCAACCTTGCCTTGCTGGATGGCAGCCGCAGGGTCAACGTGCTTAGGACAAACTTCAGAACAGTAGCCAACAAAGGTACAACTCCAGACACCATTTTTGCCGTTAAGCTGTGGCATACGCTCTTTCTTACCGTGGTCACGGTTATCCAGATTGTAACGGTGAGCCAGAGTGATGGCTGCTGGGCCAATAAACTCAGGATTCAGACCAAACTGCGGGCAGGCGGCATAGCACAGGCCACAGTTAATACAGCCAGAGAACTGGTGGTATTTCGCCATCTGCGCCGGAGTCTGCTTATTCGGGCCGTCTTTGGGCTTGCGATCATTGCCAATGATATAAGGTTTGATGGCTTCCAGACTCTCAATAAAGTGAGTCATATCAACCACTAAGTCGCGCTCGATTGGGAAGTTACCCAGCGCCTCAACCTTCATCCCACCGGTATATTCGCGCAGGAAAGTTTTACAGGCGAGTTTTGGCACTTTATTGACCATCATGCCGCACGAGCCACAAATAGCCATCCGGCAAGACCAACGATAAGACAGATCTGGTGCCAGGTTATCTTTGATATACCCCAACGCATCCAGCAGAGAAGTCTGCTCATCGTAAGGCACTTCAAAGGTTTCGAAGTGAGGTTCGCTATCACGTTCCGGGTTATAGCGCATGACTTCCATTTTCAGGAGTTTCATATCAGTCATTCGCCTGCTCCTTATCCTTTAAATCTTTCGCATCTTTGGCGTCTTTTGCATCTTGGGCGGTAGCTTCACCACCATAAACGCGTTTTGCCGGGGCCAGCTTGGTAATTTTTACGTCGCTGTATTCAAGGCGTGGTGCGCCGCCAGGGGTATGGAAGGCCAGCGTGTGTTTGAGGAAGTTCACATCATCACGTTCGGTGCAGCCTTCATCCAGACGTTGGTGCGCCCCGCGGGATTCTCTACGATTCAGTGCAGAGTGGGCCATACATTCGGCCACATCTAAACCATAACCTAGCTCAATGGTATAGAGCAGGTCGGTATTGAAAACACTGGAGTTATCGGTGATTTTCACGCGTTTGAAGCGCTCTTTCAGCTCAGCCAGTTTATCCACGGTCTTCTGCATCAGTTCCGGTGTGCGGTAAATGCCACAACCTTCTTCCATTGATAAGCCCATTTCATCGCGGATTTTAGACCAGTTTTCAGTCCCTTCCTGTTTCATCAGGTTGCTCAGGCGAGTTTCCACATCACGGGCCTGTGCATCCAGCGCACTACCATTGGCGGGGGTGCTTTCCATGGCGCGCAAAGCGGCTTGTTCGCCAGCAAGACGGCCAAAGACCACCAGTTCTGCCAGTGAGTTGGAGCCCAGACGGTTTGCGCCGTGCAGACCAACAGAAGAACATTCACCGACCGCGAACAGCCCTTTGATTCGGGTTTCACACTGTTGGTTGGTTTCAATGCCGCCCATGGTGTAATGCGCGGTTGGGCGCACTGGAATTGGCTCTTTCACCGGGTCGACACCGACATACGCTTTGGCCAATTCACAAATAAATGGCAGGCGTTCAAGTAGTTTTTTTCTCGCCCAAGTGGCGCAAGTCCAGATAAACCACATCACCGCGAGGGGTGGCGATAGTGCGGCCAGCGCGCCATTCATGCCAGAAAGCTTGTGATACTTTATCGCGCGGGCCTAATTCCATGTATTTGTTCTTTGGCTCGCCGAGCGGGGTTTCTGGCCCCATGCCGTAATCCTGCAAATAACGGTAGCCATCTTTGTTGACCAGAATACCGCCCTCACCACGACAACCTTCGGTCATCAAGATGCCTGAACCCGGTAATCCGGTAGGGTGATATTGCACAAATTCCATGTCACGTAGTGGCACGCCGTGGTGGAAGGCCATTCCCATCCCATCACCGGTAACAATACCGCCGTTGGTGTTATAACGATAAACCCGACCTGCGCCGCCAGTGGCCATGACCACAGCATTGGCACGGATTTGTACCCGAGTGCCTTCCATCATATTCATGGCAACAACACCACGAGCCTGACCATCATCGACCAGAATGTCTAGCACAAAGTGCTCATCAAATCGTTGAATTTGTGGGTATTTTAAAGAGGTCTGGAACAGGGTGTGTAGCATGTGGAAGCCGGTTTTATCTGCTGCAAACCAAGTCCGTTCAATTTTCATTCCGCCGAAACGGCGGACGTTAACAGAACCATCTGGCTTACGGCTCCATGGGCAGCCCCAAATTTCCAACTGTGCCATTTCTTCCGGGCAGCTATGGACAAAGTGGTCCACAACATCTTGTTCGCATAACCAGTCGCCACCGGCTACGGTATCGTGGAAATGGTAGTCAAAGGTATCGTGGTCCTGTGTGACAGCAGCTGATCCCCCTTCGGCAGCCACAGTATGGCTACGCATTGGGTATACTTTCGAGATCAGAGCAATCTTCAGCTGAGGGTTGGCTTCCGCTGCGGCTATTGCTGCACGTAAACCAGCTCCCCCGGCCCCGATAATGGCAAGATCGGCGTTAAAGGTTTGCACTGCGCTTCTCCATTGTTCAAGTGAAATACCCGCCATACTTCAAGCTACATGTGCGTTGACTGCTTTCCAGCAACTTAAATCATTTTGGGTATATATAATTAAAATCTATATATTCTTTAAAATTATTATCCAGCTAACTGATTGGTAAGCGACCAGAATGATGGTATTAAGAATAGCTATTTCTTACTTTTTACATGGGAATAATTATACCCAATGCTAAGTGGTAGAAATTTGATGTGATCGATTGTTTTGTTTTATTTGAACTACCTCAAGGGCATTACTAGCAAAAACGTGATCCCAGACAGGATATGCTGGGCAAAAGTCTTTTTCACCGAGTGAAATGCTGAATTCGAGGGGGAAATCTGGCAGATGAGTGACAGATTTGTCTGAGTGAGTAGATGCGAGTAGACTGCACCCCCTGTTTGATTTCGGAGTTAACAACCATGAGCGAAACGGCAAGCTGGCAGCCGAGTGCACCCATCGCCAATTTGTTGAAGCGCGCAGCAATAATGGCAGAGATCCGGCGCTTTTTTGCCGATCGTGGCGTATTAGAAGTTGAAACGCCCACCATGAGCCAAGCGACAGTGACGGACATCCATTTAGTCCCATTCCAAACCCGGTTTGTTGGCCCGGGCGCTGCCGATGGTTTGACGCTGTACATGATGACCAGTCCGGAATATCACATGAAGCGCCTGTTGGCGGCGGGTAGCGGCTCTATCTATCAATTGGGGCGCAGTTTCCGCAATGAAGAAGCTGGCCGTCATCACAATCCTGAATTCACTATGCTGGAATGGTATCGCCCGCATTATGATATGTATCGTTTGATGGATGAGGTGGAGGATCTGCTGCAACAAATTCTGGATTGCGATAGCTCAGAAAGGCTTTCTTATCAGCAGGCATTCTTGCGTCATTTGGATATTGACCCTCTGTCGGCGGATAAAGCGCAATTGCGCGAAGCCGCGGCAAAACTGGATTTAAGCAATATTGCCGATACAGAAGAAGATCGCGATACCTTGCTGCAATTGCTGTTCACCGTTGGGGTTGAACCCCATATTGGCCGTGATAAACCGGCTTTTGTGTATCACTTCCCGGCGTCGCAAGCTTCCCTTGCGGTGATCAGCACAGAAGATCACCGCGTGGCAGAACGCTTTGAGGTTTACTTTAAAGGTATTGAGCTGGCGAATGGTTTCCATGAGCTGACTGACGGCGATGAGCAACTGAAACGTTTTGAGCAAGATAATCGCAGCCGCGAAAAACGGGGTTTGCCACAACATCCCATCGACATGAATCTGATTGATGCCCTAAAGCACGGTTTGCCGGATTGTTCTGGCGTGGCATTAGGGGTTGATCGTCTGGTGATGTTAGCGTTGGGTGCGGAAAAGCTGAGTGATGTTATTGCATTCCCAGTAGGGCGTGCTTAATAACCCCTCGCCCTTGGCGCCGCAGCGGTGTTAAAAGAAATGCCCTGACCCTTCACAGAACAGGGCATTTTTGTGTCTTACTCACTGATTTATCTTACAAACTGCCCGGTGTGCGGCTACGATTCGAAGAAACCACACGCCCACGTCCCAGTGTTTCTAAACGGGCCTGGAAAGGTGGGAACGGCAGGGTAATACCGTGCTCGCGGTAACCGGCCAGAATCAGCTGGTGGATCTCATGGCGCAGTGGCATACGGTGGCCCATTTCAGCGGCATAGATACGCAGCTCGAAAATCTGGATCCCTTGCTGGAGATCGACCAAATAGACCTCCGGTGGCGGGTTATCTAATACCAACGTACAGCGACGTGCGGCGGTCAGTAATACCTCCGTCACTTCCTCACTGCTGGTTTCGGCTGGAGCCGGTACCGTTAGCACTACACGGGTAATGGAATCCGACAGTGACCAGTTAATAAATTGCTCAGTGATAAAGGCCTTATTCGGCACGATAATTTCTTTGCGGTCCCAGTCAGAGATAGTCGTCGCACGGGTATTAATTTTGGTTACGCTACCGGTGAGATCACGGATGGTCACGGTATCGCCGATACGGATCGGTTTCTCAAACAAGATGATCAAGCCAGAGACAAAGTTAGCGAAAATCTCCTGCAAACCAAAGCCTAACCCCAAACCCAGTGCGGCAACCAGCCATTGGAATTTCGCCCATTCAATCCCTAACATTGAGAAGCCGAGTAAGCTCCCGAACAGGATCAACAGATACTTGGTGATAGTCGAAATGGCATAGCCTGTTCCCGGCGTGAGATCCAAATGCTGTAACAGAGCCAGTTCCAGCAGCGCAGGGAGGTTCCGCACCAGTTGGGTGGTCACAATCATCACCAAAATGGCGATCAATAATGATCCCATGGTGATCGCCTGTACCGACTCAATACCATTGATCGTCGATGACACATCCCACAGCCGAATGTTTTCCAGGAAACCAAAAGCCGAGTGAATCTCAGACCACAGTACGATCACTGAAACCAACGCGATCATGGTCAGAATGGATCGCACCAGCCGCAGAGACTGGGCGCTGATCACGTCCAGATCAATTACCGGTTCTTCTACATCAATGGAACCTTCGGTGCTGTTATTGTGCGGCGTATCATCCTCGCCACGGGCGCGTTGCGCCAGAATATCGGCACGTCGCTGCTTGGCACGATCAAAGGCAATACGGCGGCGCTGAATCAGCATCCAGCGGCGAATAATATGGTAAACCACCAACAAGAAGAACCAGATAGCAACCGAGGTCTCCAGACGTGCCAACAGTGCCTGTGATGTGGTGAGATAACCCAGCGCAGACGCTAATGCGGCAATCAATGGCGCGGATAGTAGCAGCCCCCACAGCGCCACATTAACGATATTCTCGCCAGAACCTTTCTTATCCAGATAGAGCGGAATCCCGGCTCGCTTCAAGCTGTTGGTGACCAAACTCAAGGCGATACACAGCAAAATAAAGCATAACCGGCCCAGTGTACCGGCGAATTCGCGGTCGTTATAATTCTCGAAGGTAATCAGTGCCATCATCAGCGGGATAATTAACCACACTGACATACGATAGAAACGCATTGCCCGCCCGACTTGGGTCGGTGACCAGCGGAAATGGGTAATAAACAGACCATGCGGGTGGGCAAATGAAGCACTTATCATAAATACCCACAGCACCGGTACGGTCGCGGTGACGGCATTCCCAATGGCAATTGCCATCGGATACGACCAGGCATTTTGCAATCCATAACCGACCGCTGCCCATAAAACCGGTAGCGGCAGTGCCATCAAAATCGACCAGAACACAGTACGTAGCGTCAGGGAGAAATGGTCTTGTGTCACTTTGCCTACACGGCTGCTGGCGCGTTCAAGGAAGGCATGATAGTGGCGGCGAGAGCTGATACTGAAACCAACAAACAGTAGCGCACCAATAATTGGTAGCAATGTCTCCTGATTAGTCATCATCATCACGAAGGCCCCACTCAACTGTGCCAGCGTATCCAGCGACAATAAGCGGGTAAGATCATGAGCGACATTCACTGGATAGGAGAGTGAAATCGGGCTGACATCTGCGACCCAAAACAGGTAACGGTGGGTGGCCTCACGCACTTCACTTAAGGCATCTACCAGCTGGCTGTTAGCCACTTTCAGCTTGGTCAATTCAAGAATCTGGGTGTCATAGCCGGAGAGCAGAGAGTTCAATAATTCACGCTGAGTACGCCACTGGGCGTCCAGAATCCGCTGCTGTTCGGTGGTGAGTGGCGTGCCATCATCTTGAGTTAATTTGACATTTTGCTGCTGTAACTTCTCGAGCATGTCCTCATATTGCAGGCGCTGTACCCGTAACTGGGCCATATCGCGGTCCAATTGCTGAGATTTTGGTACATCCGGTAACCGGGAAACCTGCGCGCGGAGTGCTTCACCTAATGCGGTTGAAACCCCTAGCCACTGGGCCTGCTCACGAATGGTGCTGAGTGCCTGTCGGACTTGCTGAGTCTGTGAGACAGCCTGACGTTGCTGCGAGGAAATAAGATCGATGCGCTGCGCTTGCTGATTCAGTGCTTGAGACAACTCACGGTTTATCTGTAATTGCTGAGTAATCGACGCCGGTAAATCGCCACCTTGCTCAGCCAGTAGCTCTGTTCGCTCAAGTGCTTGTTCTGCGGCCTGTTGGCGCTGATTATTCAGGGTATTACGCAATGCCTGAAGCTGGGTATCGACCCGCTCCTGACGCTTTTTGTAGAGTTCGGCCCGTAGCCGTGATAATTCCTGGCGATTATTGGCGGAAAGCTGGGAAAGCTCCAGCTCATTGACTTTCGCTTTGCGCGCTACGGCCTCAGCTTGTAATAGCGCCAACTGAGCCTGTGTGGCTGGCGTGGTTGGGCCGTTTTGCGCCTGCAAACGCGAGCTGATTTCTGTCAGAATTCGTCGCGCTTCTGATTGCTGTTGTGGCAGTTGATTGAGTGACTCACTGATTTCGCGGGCGCGATCTTGTTCTTGCTGTGACAGACGGCTCAGCTCTAACAACTGACTGCTGATTTGCAGCACCTGCTGTTCCAGCTCGGATGTGGACATATTGTTAGGCACCGGCAGGGGTTTATCCCCTTCCTGTGCTAACTGTTGGCGTAGCTCGCGGGTTAGCTTGGGAAAGTCATCAATGGCTTTTTGATACTGCTGAGAGCGGATATCAGATTCTTTCGCATCCGCCAGCCAACTAAGAGCCCCTTGCAGCGCCTGAACAATTTCTGCCTGATTTGCCATCCCTTTATTGGCTTCAGCCTGTTTCAACTCTTGCCTGAGCTGTTCTTCATTCGGCTGAGTTGCCGCATGCAGCGGCAGGGATAACAACATGATAAACGACAGTAGCAGGCCAAAAGGCAGTAATTTGCTTAAAGGCCAGGAAATCATTGGACGCAAGTAAAGGCTCCTTAACATCAATTATGTCTTAAGCCGAAGGCTAGCACGGCGGAGTAACAGGGACGGCTTCGGCAAGGACTTCACCCATACGGGTCACCGAACCGCTGTTTAACTGTGGCGCTAAATACACTTTGCCTTCAGCAAACAGGTTAATCACCGTAGAGCCTAATTTAAAGCGGCCCATTTCTTGCCCTTTCTCCAGTGTTATCGCACCTTCAGCCCCTGCTTGTGGGTAGGTCCAGCGGCGGATAACACCTTCGCGTGGTGGCGTAATGGTGCCAGCCCAGACGGTTTCTATGCTGCCAACGATAGTAGCACCCACTAAAATTTGGGCCATCGGGCCAAAGGTGGTATCAAAGATACAAATGACGCGCTCATTACGGGCGAACAGGTTGGGAACATTCGCTGCGGTCAATGGATTGACCGAGAATAAATCACCCGGAACATAAATCATTTCACGCAACACACCATCACACGGCATATGCACCCGGTGATAGTCGCGGGGTGCCAGATAGGTCGTGACAAACTGACCATTCTGGAACTCGGCAGCGAGCATATAGTTACCTGCCAGCAAAGCTTCCACACTGTAGTCGTGGCCTTTTGCTTGCAAGATTTGCCCATCATGAATAGTACCTAACTGACTGATAGCACCATCAGCAGGTTGAGCTAATAGATTTTCCTCAGCAACAACTGGGCGCGCACCGGCACGTAGCGGGCGCACAAAGAATTCGTTAAATGTGCGATAAGCAGAAAATTCAGGATCTTGTGCTTCTTGCATATTGACTTTGTAGTAGCGGGCAAACGCCTTGATAACCAGTTGTGTCAACCAGCCTGCTTGCTTATCCGCACCCCAACCAGCCAAGCGGGTCAGGCCTTGTTTTGGGAGTAAATATTGTAATCTGATCTTGATACTGTCCAGCACGTAGACCTCTTGGGTTTGCTATGAGCTATAAAAATTAGGGGGCGCATTGTATCTATGCGCCACGATATAAGTCATTAAGTATAGAATTTGAAAACCGTTATAAAGACATCACTTTTCGTCGCTATCTGATGTCTTGCGAGGTTTTGCCTGTTCCATACTTTCCAGAATCCGATGGTAATTATCAAAGCGCTCTTCGGCAATTTTGCCTTGCTCTACCGCCTCACGCAGCGCACAACCGGGATCGTTGGTGTGGCTACAATCGCGGAATTTACAATGGCCAAGATAATCACGGAATTCGACAAATCCTTGGGTGATTTGTTCTGGAGCCAGATGCCAGAGGCCGAATTCACGAACGCCCGGTGAATCAATCACATCACCACCATGCTGGAAATGATACAACCGAGCAGCGGTGGTGGTGTGTTGGCCCAAACCTGAGTTATCCGAAACGGTATTCACCAGAATTTCGTTATCCGTTGGCGGTAACAGCGCATTGAGTAGGCTGGATTTACCGACACCAGATTGACCGGCAAAGATACTTATCCGCCCAGCCAACGCTTGTTCAAAGGCTTCCATCCCTTCACGAGTCTGGCTGGAAACTTCCAATACGTTGTAGCCAATATGGCGATAGATATCCATCATGCCGTCAACGAATTTGCGGCCATCGGCATCCAGTAAATCGATTTTATTCAGTACGATTAACGGCTCGACATCCAATGTTTCACAGGCCACCAGATAGCGGTCGATAATATTGAGAGAAAGTTCGGGTAAGATCGCCGAAACGATAACGATCTGATCAATATTCGCCGCGATCGGTTTCACGCCGTCATAGAGATCAGGGCGCGTCAGAACCGATGTTCGCTCATGAACGGCTTCGACGATACCTTTAACCCGAACGCCTTCCTGCGCTTGCAGGCCGGGACGCCAGACTACGCGGTCACCGGTAACCAGTGACTTGATGGTGCGACGGATATTACAACGGTGCTGAACACCATCGGCGGCTTCGACATCAGCATGCTGACCGAAACGACTAATTACGATACCTTCTTGCGCATCGCCAAGCTGAGAGTCATCTAACTCAGGTTTTCTATCTGTGCGTAGCCGGCGCTGATGGTTGGCCTGCACACGGCGTTGTTGACCTTTGGACAGTTTATTCTTGCTCACTGCGCCTCACTTGAATCTGCATTTATACTCTTCATACTTGAAGCCTCAGAATGGTTAGCTGCGACCCCACTTACGTTGAGTATGTCGCTGGTTGCGACCAAAAAGGCTATGATACACATTATTTTATCAATAAACCGTTTGTTCGGTAGTCTCCCCAGCTAACAGGCAGGAAATATCATGGCAGAAAATCAAAATAATCTGATCTGGATCGATCTGGAAATGACCGGTCTTGATCCTGAAAGGGATCGGATCATCGAGATCGCTACGCTGGTCACCGATGCTAATTTGAATATCCTGGCAGAAGGCCCGGTGTTGGCTGTCCATCAATCTGATGAGCAGCTTGGGCTAATGGATGAGTGGAATGTGCGCACTCATACTGGCAGTGGTTTAGTCGAGCGGGTCAAAGCCAGCCCGTTTAATGATCATGATGCTGAATTGCAAACCATTGAGTTTCTAAAGCAGTGGGTTCCGGCAGGCACTTCGCCTATCTGTGGTAACAGTGTGGGCCAAGATCGCCGCTTCTTGTTCCGCTATATGCCAGAGTTGGAAGCATACTTCCATTACCGCTATCTGGATGTCAGTACCTTGAAAGAGCTAGCGCGCCGCTGGAAACCCGAGATTTTGGCCGGTTTTAAAAAGCAAAATACTCATCAGGCACTGGATGATATTCGCGAGTCCGTGGCTGAGCTTGCCTACTACCGCGAACATTTTATTCAATCTTAATTCCCTTCGCCCTTGAAACAGCAGGGGTGTTCGCTGCACTCACTCACCCGAATCACTTACTTATGTAAGCTCATCGGGGTGCGTTTGCTGGCTGTCTACCTGCTGCTCCAATGACTTTGGGTATATACTTTGTCAGGTGCTGGTAAAAACAGCATATTGTTGTTTTAATCGGCACTTAAACCAAAAAATGATTTTTTTGCTTTCAGGGGCTTGCGACAAAACGGATTTCTCGTATAATGCGCACCCCGTACCGATGAAGAATTTGCAAGCAAGCGCAAACAGATTTAGTAGCGGAAATTATGACCCAGAGCGGGAATAGCTCAGTTGGTAGAGCACGACCTTGCCAAGGTCGGGGTCGCGAGTTCGAGTCTCGTTTCCCGCTCCAATTTCTTGAGTAGTAAAGAGATTGGTCACAGTAATAGAAATGAATAATATAAAAGTGATGCGTTTTTTCGTTAATAACGCATGACGGCGACGCGGGAATAGCTCAGTTGGTAGAGCACGACCTTGCCAAGGTCGGGGTCGCGAGTTCGAGTCTCGTTTCCCGCTCCAAATTTTTTATTTCAAAAACTGATTTCAAATAACTGGTTTTAGATAGTCAAATGTTGCCTGAACGGCATCTCAATGCGGGAATAGCTCAGTTGGTAGAGCACGACCTTGCCAAGGTCGGGGTCGCGAGTTCGAGTCTCGTTTCCCGCTCCAAATTTTTTCATTCAATTCTGTCTTAATTATCCACAGCCCAGTCACGCGCTGCACCTCGTTTAACATACATTGTATTAACTTCTTCAACAGAGTTATCCACAGATTCTGCTGTTTTTGTATTCAGTTCATAATTTAACCACTTTAATTTCCTGTTTTATAATCGTCTGATTTAGTTGCATATATTTTTATATAAAAACGTTATGCCGATCACTTGTGCTTTTTTTTGCACTTGATTGACAAGGTGTTTTTATTTTTATGCACAGGAAAACTCTGAGTTTATTCATTATGAAAATAGTTGAAAAAACTCTGCTTAATGTCATGCAACATTAGGCAAAAGCAGCATCAGGCATCGCGTGGCAGGCCTTTTTCAATCGCTCTCACCAGCCGTTTTTTCTGCGGCGATTGAACATCCCCAATCAGTGTAGACCGTCTTTTCAATTGTTGTGAGATGGCCCATTCAATATGTTCATCTAACATGGGGTCAATGCCGCGACGCGCTTCCAATGCCAAGACAATATTATCGAGATAGGGCGCATTGCCTAATGCGACCGAGATATTGCGCAACCAACGCAGATGCCCAATTCGGCGGATGGCAGAGCCTTCGGTGACCCGCAAAAATTTCTCTTCATTCCAGGCGAATAAATCCAATAGCTGTGGCGTATGCAATACAGCTCGCGGGCTGAAATCTTCTTCATCGGTTAATTGTGAGAAGCGGTTCCACGGGCAGATTAGCTGGCAATCGTCACAACCATAAATACGATTACCCATTAGCGGGCGAAATTCTTCCGGTATTGCGCCTTCCAGTTCAATCGTCAGATAAGAGATGCAGCGGCGCGCATCAACCGTATAAGGCGCGACAATAGCCCCGGTCGGGCAGGTGGTGATGCAAGCAACACAGCGCCCACATTGTTCTTCTTGAGGTTTATCGACTGGCAACGCCAGGTCAATAAGCAACTCACCGAGGAAGAACCAAGAGCCAGCTTCACGATTCAAAATCAGTGAGTGCTTACCAACCCAGCCGATACCCGCTTTCGCCGCCAGCGAGCGCTCCATTATCGGAGCAGAATCAACAAACGGGCGGAAATTGATATCGTTACCCGTCTGCTCCAGACAATAGTTCTGAATCATATCGCCCAATTTTTTTAGGCGTTGGCGCAATAATTTGTGATAGTCCCGACCTAATGCATAACGGCTGACATATCCCAGTTCTGAATTTTTTAAGGTACTGGCAAAGGCGGCCTTGGCCGGCAAATAATTCATTCGCACGCTGATCACCCGCAAAGTGCCAGGCAATAATTCATGGGGGCGTGCGCGCAGCATACCGTGGCGGGCCATCCAGGCCATTTCGCCATGATATTGTTTATCAAGCCAGGCCTGTAAGCGCGGTTCTTCTGCTGACAAATCAGTATCGCAGATACCGACTTGCTGGAAACCTAGCGATTGCCCCCATTGCTTGATATGTTGGGCTAATTGATTCAGATCGAGGGGGTGTGCCATGACGGACCATAGTAAGAAACAAATCGGAGCCAGTTTACCACACTCTGTTTTTTCTGCGGACTGGGTGCGCCAGAATGAGGCGATTGGCGCGGCACACTTCTCTCTGACCTTATTTGATCTGATGGTGAGAGCTGGAGATGCCGCCTTCAAACTGGCGCGCAAGCAATATCCCGCTGCGCGTCACTGGTTGATTTTGTGCGGTCATGGAAATAACGGTGGCGATGGTTACATCGTTGCCAGTCGGGCATTGGCGGCGGGTTTGAATGTTACTCTTATTGCTTGCCCTGGTAATCGGCCTTTACCCGTAGAAGCCCATCAGGCGCAATCTCAGTGGCTGGCCGCTGGCGGTGTAATTAATCAACCTGATATACCCTGGCCACAACATATCGATTTAATTATTGATGGTTTGTTGGGTATTGGCCTTCGAGCCGCACCACAGGGGGTTTATGCTACGCTGATTGACACAGCAAACCGCCATCGTGCAGCAAAAATTGCTCTGGATATTCCGTCTGGGCTGAGTGCTGATAGCGGTGCAGCTCCAGGCTCAGTTATTCGCGCCGATCACACCCTGACTTTTGTCACCCTAAAGCCCGGTTTGTTGACCGGACAGGCGCGTGATTGGGTGGGGCATTTGCACTGTAATGATCTGGGGTTAACAGCATGGTTAGCCGCTCAACCAATCCAAATCGAACGCATGACAGCCGATAATTTACCGCAATGGTTGAAACCGCGTCGCCCTTGCGCCCACAAAGGCGAGCATGGGCGTTTATTGCTGGTGGGGGGCGATAAAGGATTCGGTGGCGCTATTCGCATGGCAGGAGAAGCCGCTTTGCGCAGTGGTGCCGGGCTAGTGCGAGTACTTACTCACATTGAACATGTGGCACCTATTCTGGCCGCTCGTCCTGAGTTGATGGTGCAGGAATTAACCGATGAAACCCTTGTGCAAGGTATGAGTTGGGCTGATGTATTGGTGGTCGGGCCGGGGTTAGGGCAGTCGGATTGGGGCAGGAATGCTCTGAATCTATTGCAACAAAGTGATAAACCAGCATTATGGGACGCAGATGCACTCAACTTGCTGGCATTAAATCCGCTGAAGCGTCAGAATCGGGTGTTGACCCCCCATCCGGGTGAAGCTGCCCGCCTGCTCGGTTGCCGCGTCGTTGATATTGAGAGTGACCGCTTACTTTCTGCCCGTAGCATCGTTAAACAATATGGCGGGGTGGTGGTATTGAAAGGGGCTGGTACGCTTATTGCCAGTGAACAGGGCGAGATGGCGATTGCTGATGTCGGTAATGCGGGGATGGCCTCCGGCGGTATGGGGGATATTCTGTCCGGCATTATTGGGAGTTTGATAGCACAAAAGCTGGTGCTGTATGATGCTGCCTGTGCAGGTTGTGTTGTGCATGGCGTTGCTGCAGACACACTGGTTGAAGTTCAAGGCACCCGGGGTTTACTGGCCACAGATTTGCTGTCAGTTATTCCGAAGTACGTTAATCCTGAGTTAGCAAAATAGATATCACAGAATGAAAGAACTCGTTTTACCTCTGCCCGATGAGGCAGCGACTGTTGCATTAGGAGGCGCTTTGGCTCATGCCTTCGAGGGTGCCAGCGTTATTTATCTATTCGGTGACTTAGGTGCCGGAAAAACCACTTTTAGCCGCGGCTTCCTTCAGGCCCTTGGCCATGTAGGGCATGTTAAAAGCCCCACTTACACCTTGGTTGAACCCTATGCTTTGACCCCAAGGCCGGTTTACCATTTTGACCTGTATCGTCTGGCTGACCCCGAGGAGCTGGAGTTTATGGGTATTCGTGATTATTTCGATAAGCAGGCAATTTGTCTGGTGGAGTGGCCGCAGCTTGGCGCTGGGTTCTTGCCTCAGGCTGATGTCGAGCTGCATCTGGCTTATCAGGCCGCAGGGCGAGAGGCTCGTCTGGTGGCTATTTCTGATGTGGGTGCTGATGTGCTGCGCCGTTTAGCTGCTGTGCAAGGATAATTTGATAATGACGCATAGCTTGACGCTACTAAATTGTTTGACGCAAATAAATGGCTTAACGCAAAAAACGCGCTGGAGACGATCATTTACCGCTGTCATGTTGGTTATTGTGGGGTTGTTCACCCTAACTTCGGCATTTGCCGCGAAGCTAACTGATATTAAAGTGAATAACGGCCCGACAGAAAGTCGGGTAACGCTCAGTTTTGATGGGCAGCCAGTTTATGCTTTCTTCTCTTTAAACTCACCCGAGCGGGTGGTGCTTGATGTTCGTCAAAGTGGCAATCTTTCCGGATTACCGCTGGAGTTCAGTGGTCAGAATCTGCTGAAAAGAATTCGCTCCAGCACCCCGAAAGATGCGCAAAGTACCCGTTTGGTACTGGAACTGACACAAAAAGTTAAAACGCGCGCCGTGACTCAGCAGTCAGGTAACAATTACACCGTCGTGATGACTATGTCTGCGGCAGCCAGTGCCCCTGTTCGGCAAACGCAACCGACTTTAAGCCAAAATCAAAATAATGTAAGCCAGAACAATGTGCCACTGAATCAAACTAATACGCCCAGCCCCAATGCTGGCCGTTTAACATCGCAGGCGTCGAGCACCAATACCGCCTCACGGGTGACCAGCGTAAATACCAATTCGGTGGCTAAAAATCCGTTTAACAACAAACCAACTGTGGTGGTGAGCAGCGAAAGCGTCACGACGAATACTTCGCGTCCGATTAAAACGTCCAGTGCGGCGAACAGCTCCCGTGTAGTGGTCGCTATTGATGCTGGTCACGGTGGTCAGGATCCCGGGGCTATTGGGCAAAATGGTCTGAAAGAGAAAAATGTGACTATTGCCATCGCCCGTCGCCTTGAAGCACTGCTTAACAGCGACCCGATGTTTAAACCGGTGTTGACCCGTAATGGTGACTATTTCATTTCGGTCATGGGCCGTTCCGATGTGGCGCGTAAGCAGGGTGCTAACGTGTTGGTATCTGTTCATGCTGATGCGGCACCTAACCGCAGCGCAACTGGGGCGTCGGTTTGGGTATTGTCGAATCGCCGCGCCAACAGTGAAATGGGTAACTGGCTGGAGCAGCATGAGAAGCAATCTGAACTACTCGGCGGCGCGGGTGACGTGCTGGCCAATACCGCCTCTGACCCTTATTTGAGTCAGGCAGTACTTGATCTGCAATTTGGTCACTCACAGCGGGTGGGCTATGACGTTGCCACCAAAGTGCTCAATGAGCTGCAAAGAGTGGGTGATATTCATAAACGTCGGCCGGAACACGCCAGTCTTGGGGTGTTACGTTCACCGGATATTCCGTCATTGTTAGTGGAAACCGGTTTTATCAGTAACAGTACGGAGGAGCGGCTGCTTGGCAGTAGCGCGTATCAGGAGAAAATTGCTCAAGCCATTTATAAAGGTTTGCGCAGTTATTTCCTCGCGCATCCGCTACAAGCCGACCCAAAGGTCGAAAACCGCCCGCTCATTGAAACGGCGGCGGTTGATTCTTCTTCACAACGTTCAGGTGTTAATCAGCCAGATCCGATTGTCAGCAATGCGCAAAGTGGCAGGGTATCTACTACCAAGCCGGCAGCGGCGGGTGCCGTTACGAAAAATAGAAGCCAAATTCATAAAGTACAACGTGGCGAAACTTTATCCGGTATTGCCAGTCAGTACGGCGTTAGCATGGCGGTGTTGCGGCAAAATGACACACTGAAAAATGATGTGGTCTGGGTGGGGCAGCGTTTGAAAGTCCCTGCGTCGGGTGCAACAGTCGCGGCCGCCGCGCCAAAAGCAGTGGCTAAAGCGAAACCGAGCAAAAGTCAGCCGCTTAAGCATCAGGTAAAACGCGGTGATACGCTATCGGCCATTGCCGCCAGATATGGTGTGTCGATGAGTGAGATTGAGCGGGCGAATAAGATAAAGTCAGGTAATGTCCAACTTGGGCAAACCCTGACTATTCCACAGTCATAAGCGAAAGGAACTGCGATGCCAATTCAGATTCTGCCACCACAGCTTGCTAACCAGATTGCCGCCGGTGAAGTGGTCGAGCGGCCTGCGTCGGTGGTGAAAGAGTTGGTGGAAAATAGTCTGGATGCGGGTGCCAGCCGGATTGATATTGATATCGAACGTGGTGGCGCGAAACTGATTCGTATCCGTGATAATGGCTGCGGCATTGGTAAAGATGATTTGGCATTAGCACTGGCGCGCCATGCGACCAGTAAAATTAGTTCGCTGGAAGATTTGGAAGCCATCCTCAGTATGGGGTTTCGTGGCGAGGCATTAGCCAGTATTAGTTCAGTCTCGCGTCTGATTTTGACCTCGCGCACGGCTGAACAAAATGAAGCCTGGCAGGCTTATGCCGAAGGGCGTGATATGGCCGTGACCATCAAACCTGCGGCTCATCCGGTTGGCAGTACTCTGGAAGTGTTGGATCTGTTTTATAACACGCCCGCTCGCCGCAAATTTATGCGCACTGAGAAAACCGAGTTTGGTCATATTGATGAAGTGGTGCGGCGCATTGCACTGGCGCGCTTTGATGTAGCGATCAATCTCAGCCATAACGGTAAGTTAATGCGCCAATATCGCGCTGCCCCTGATCCTTCCCAGCATGAACGCCGGTTGGCGAGTATCTGTGGCCCGGCATTTTTGCAGCATGCACTGGCGATTTCTTGGCAGCACGGTGATTTGACCATTCGCGGTTGGGTCGCTGATCCCGCCGCCAGCCGCACACTGAGTGAAATGCAATATTGCTACGTCAATAACCGCATGATGCGCGACCGGCTAATCAATCATGCGATCCGCCAGGCTTATCAAGATTTACTTAAAGACGACCAGCAGCCCGCCTATGTATTGTATCTGGATATTGACCCACATCAGGTCGATGTGAATGTGCATCCGGCTAAGCATGAAGTGCGTTTCCATCAGGCGCGGCTGGTGCATGACTTTATTTATCAAGCGGTCACCACGGTATTACAGCAAACGGCGACCCCGCTGCTGAACATCAATGAAGATGGCGAAGAAATTGAGGCTCCGCGCTGGCAACCAGAAAATCGCGTGGCGGCAGGGGCTAATAAATATGCACAACCGGAGCCGGCGAACACCGTGCCAGTTGTACGAACGTCGTCTCCTGAGCGAACCGCTACCACAGAGCGCTCAATAGCCCGCGAACGAACCCCAACTTATCACGCGGGCGAACCTTACCAAAAACAGCAAGGTGAGTTATATCGCCAACTGGTGCAGCCAGCCGCAGTGAATAAACCGGCGGCAGTCAGTCAACCTTCGGTTGCGTCAGCTCCAGTAGCGCGTCAGATATCGACTGATGAGCCACTGCATGGCGATAATTACAGTTTTGGCCGGGTACTCACAGTATTTCCGCCTTGCTATGCTCTTATTGAATATAAGCAGGGCATAGCATTACTTGAACTAACGGTTGCCGAGCGTTGGTTAAAACAAGCTCAATTGAATCCGCCTGCGGAAGGGCTACGTCCTCAACCATTACTGATTCCATTAAAGCTGACATTAGATAAAAATGAGGCTACTGCCTGCCAGCGCCATCAGAAGTTGTTAGCGACCATGGGGATAGAATTGGCCGTTGAGCACACAAGAGCGACTTTACGTGCAGTATCTTTACCATTACGCCAACAAAATTTACAAAAACTGATACCGGAACTGTTAGGCTATCTGTCGCAACATGAAGAGATATCGCCCGATGCTCTCGCCACATGGATTTCTCGCCATCTAGGCAGCGAACATGAGGTATGGAATGTGTCTCAAGCGATACAGTTATTGACGGATGTTGAACGTCTTTGCCCGCAGTTGGTGAAATCACCGCCAGCAGGGCTATTACAACCTATTGATATAAAGGCCGCATTGGCAACCCTGACACATGAATGATATTGAAAATCTAGACCAGCCACCGGCAATCTTTATTATGGGGCCAACTGCCTCGGGTAAAACAGCGCTCTCCATTGCACTGAGACAGCGGCTACCTGTCGAGCTTGTTAGCGTCGACTCAGCCCTAATTTATCGCGGCATGGATATTGGCACGGCGAAACCCAGTGCCGAGGAACAGGCATTAGCACCACATCGGTTAATTGATATTCGCGATCCAGCAGAATCATACTCTGCCGCCGATTTCCGTAAAGATGCATTAAAAGAGATGGCCGACATTACCGCAGCTGGGCGTATTCCGCTGCTGGTGGGTGGCACGATGTTGTACTTTAAAGCGCTGTTGGATGGATTATCTCCATTGCCGTCAGCGGACCCGCAAGTGCGCCAGCGTATTGAACAGCAGGCAGCGGAACTGGGTTGGGAGGCTTTACATCAGCAATTGGCTGAGATCGATCCCGTTGCTGCGGCTCGAATTCATCCTAATGATCCCCAACGGCTCTCCAGAGCACTGGAAGTTTTTTTTATTTCAGGTAAAACTCTAACAGAACTGACTAAAATTTCAGGTGAAACCTTACCGTATCAGGTTCACCAATTTGCGATTGCGCCTGTTAGCCGGGAACTGTTGCACCAGCGGATTGAATTACGTTTTCATCAGATGTTGGATGCAGGGTTTGAAACAGAGGCTAGGGCGCTTTTTGACCGTGGTGATTTGCATACGGATATGCCAGCCATTCGTTGTGTGGGATACCGGCAGATGTGGTCTTATCTGTCCGGTGAGATTGATTACGACGAAATGGTTTACCGCGGAATCTGTGCGACACGTCAACTGGCAAAGCGCCAAATGACCTGGTTGCGGGGCTGGGGTTCAGTCCAGTGGCTCGACAGTGATAAGCCGGGAGAGGCTTTAGACTCTGTAATACAGGTTGTTAGTGCATAGGTTGAATGATTGTGTACAATTGATTAGCACTCAACGCGCGGATTTTTTTTACGCAGTTTATTTTCGAGCCGATAGGTTCTTAGTTAATAACAACAAGCAAATAAGGAAAATATAGAATGGCTAAGGGGCAATCTTTGCAAGATCCGTTCCTGAACGCATTGCGTCGTGAACGGGTTCCGGTTTCTATTTATTTAGTGAATGGCATTAAACTGCAGGGCCAAGTTGAGTCTTTTGATCAGTTTGTCATTCTGTTAAAAAACACAGTCAGCCAGATGGTTTATAAGCACGCCATCTCTACTGTAGTGCCTTCTCGCCCGGTTTCGCATCACAGCAATAATCCGAGTGGTAGCACTAATAATTATCATGGTAGTAATCCATCTGCGCCGCAACAGCCGCAGCAGGATAGCGATGACGCTGAATAAAGCGCATTGCTGGTCAACCATGACGGGGAACATAAGCAACGGATTCAGGCTTATGTTCTCCGCACTAGCGGTTTTGATCCGTTTGAGAGGTTGCTCGTTTGTTTGACCGTTATGAAGGCGGTGAGCAGGCCGTACTGGTTCATATCTATTTCTCGCAAGACAAAAACTCAGAGGATCTGCGTGAGTTCGAAGCGCTGGTATCTTCTGCGGGCGTAGAAGCTTTGCAAATTGTGACCGGTAGTCGCAAAGCACCGCACCCTAAGTTTTTTGTAGGCGAGGGAAAGGCAGTAGAAATTGCTGACGCAGTAAAAGCCAGTGGTGCGTCTGTTGTCCTGTTTGATCATGCCCTTTCCGCAGCGCAAGAGCGAAATCTTGAACGTTTGTGTGAGTGCCGGGTTATTGATCGGACTGGCCTGATTTTAGATATTTTTGCCCAACGGGCCCGTACCCATGAAGGTAAATTACAGGTCGAATTAGCGCAATTGCGCCATATTGCGACTCGTTTGGTACGCGGCTGGACGCACCTTGAGCGTCAGAAAGGGGGGATTGGCCTAAGAGGGCCAGGTGAAACCCAGTTGGAGACCGACCGTCGTTTGCTACGTGACCGTATCAGCTTGATTTTAAGCCGTTTGGAGCGCGTGGCAAAGCAGCGTGAGCAAGGGCGGCGCGCACGTACTCGCGCAGATATCCCGACAGTGTCTTTGGTGGGGTATACCAACGCCGGTAAATCTAGCCTGTTTAACAAAATTACGGCAGCTGATGTCTATGCGGCTGACCAACTATTTGCCACGTTGGATCCCACTTTACGCCGCATTAATGTAGCTGATGTGGGCGATACAGTGTTGGCGGATACGGTAGGCTTTATCCGGCATTTGCCGCACGATCTGGTTGCTGCTTTTAAAGCAACATTACAAGAAACGCGGCAAGCCTCATTACTGCTACACATTATTGATGCAGCTGATCCTCGGGTGGCCGAGAATATGGCCGCAGTCGATTCTGTATTGGCAGAAATAGAAGCGGATGAAATCCCTACATTATTAGTAATGAATAAAATTGATTTGTTGGATGATTTCGTCCCGCGAATTGATCGCAACGAAGAAAATCTGCCAGTCAGAGTTTGGCTTTCAGCCCAAACCGGCGCAGGTATCCCGTTGCTCTTTCAAGCGTTAACGGAGCGTCTTTCAGGTGAGATCGCACACTTTGAACTGCGTTTGCCGCCTCAGGCAGGCCGTTTACGTAGCCGTTTTTACCAGCTTCAGGCAATTGAAAAAGAGTGGATAGACGAGGACGGGAACGTCGGTATGGTGGTAAGAATGCCTATCGTTGATTGGCGTCGTCTCTGTAAACAAGAGCAGGAGTTGGTCAGTTATATTATTAGTGAACCAAGCTCGGTTAATTAATGAGTAACTTGACCTTTCTTGTGAGATTAAGAGCCAGCTTCTTTGGCATGTGCTCTTGGCCTGAAGAAAACCAATCATAGAAGAATGGAGCTAAAACATGGCGTGGAATCAGCCCGGTAATAACGGACAGGACCGCGATCCGTGGGGGAGCAGCAATAATAATGGCGGCAACTCTGGCGGAAATAACAATAATAAAGGTGGTCGTGACCAAGGGCCGCCGGATCTGGATGATATCTTCCGGAAACTGAGCAAAAAACTGAGTAGCCTCACGGGTAAAGGTGGCGGCAACGGTAATGGCGGCAATGATAACAATGGTGCGTCAAAAGGCCCTGGTTTCAGTGGTCGTATCGTTGGTATCGCTGTAGTTGCGGTTGTGGTTATCTGGGCGGCAAGTGGTTTCTATACAATTAAAGAAGCTGAGCGTGGTGTTGTGACTCGCTTGGGTAAATTAAGCCATATTGTACAGCCTGGTTTGAACTGGAAACCGACCTTTATCGATGAAGTAACCCCGGTTAACGTCGAATCTGTACGTGAATTGGCGGCATCTGGTGTCATGTTGACCTCTGATGAAAACGTCGTTCGCATCGAAATGAACGTGCAGTACCGTGTGACTGACCCGGCCGCTTACCTGTTTAGCGTGACTAATCCGGATGACAGTCTGCGTCAGGCTACTGATAGCGCAGTACGTGGTGTTATTGGTAAATACACCATGGACAAAATCCTCACCGAAGGCCGTACTATCGTTCGTAGCGATACTCAGCGTGTACTGGAAGAAACTATTCGTCCATACAACATGGGTATCACTCTGCTGGACGTTAACTTCCAGGCAGCACGTCCGCCGGAAGAAGTTAAAGCGGCATTTGATGATGCGATTGCTGCTCGTGAAAACGAACAACAGTATATTCGTGAAGCAGAAGCTTACACCAACGAAGTCCAGCCTCGTGCCAATGGTCAGGCACAGCGTCTGTTAGAAGATGCCCGTGCTTATGCCGCACGTAAAGTGTTGGAAGCGCAGGGTGAAGTTGCCGGTTTTGCGAAGTTGTTGCCTGAGTATAAGGCTGCACCGGAAATTACCCGTGAACGTCTGTACATCGAAACCATGGAGAAAGTCCTCGGTCATACCCGCAAAGTGCTGGCTAATGACAAAGGTAACAGTCTGATGGTGCTGCCGCTGGATCAGCTGATGCGTGGCCAAGGTGCAGATAAAGCAGATGGCAGTAAAGACACAAGTCTGATTCGTTTGAATCCGCCTTCCTCTGCTAATAGCAGCCAAGAGTCTGGTGCCAGCAACACAGGTACCAGTTCAAACAGTGGCTCTATCATGGATCAGCGCCGGGCGAATGCTCAGCGTGATACTTCCACTCGCGTAGGGAGAGAATAACCAATGCGTAAGTCTTTTTTACTTATCGTCGTTGTGGTGTTAGTCGCACTCTACGCTTCGCTGTTTGTGGTACAAGAAGGCCAACGCGGGATCGTACTGCGCTTTGGCAAGGTATTACGTGATAGTGATAACAAGCCTCTGGTGTACGCACCTGGCCTGCACTTCAAGATACCGTTTATCGAAACAGTGAAGACGTTGGATGCCCGTATTCAAACCATGGACAACCAGGCCGACCGTTTCGTGACCAACGAGAAGAAAGACCTGATTGTTGACTCCTATTTGAAATGGCGTATCAGCGATTTCAGCCGTTACTATCTGGCCACCGGTGGTGGTGATGTTTCTCAGGCTGAAGTGCTGTTGAAACGTAAATTCAGTGACCGTTTGCGTTCTGAGATTGGTCGCCTGAATGTGCGAGACATCGTTACCGACTCACGTGGTCGTCTGACGTCTGATGTTCGTGATGCACTGAACACCGGTAGTGTGGGTGATGAGGCTGTTACCACCGAAGCTGATGATGCCATTGCCTCTGCGGCAGCGCGTGTTGAACAGGAAACCCGTGGCAAACAGCCAGCGGTTAACCCGAACAGCATGGCAGCGCTGGGGATTGAGGTTGTTGATGTGCGAATCAAGCAAATCAACTTACCGGCTGAAGTCTCTGACGCTATCTTCCAACGTATGCGTGCTGAACGTGAAGCGGTAGCCCGTCGTCACCGTTCACAAGGTCAGGAAGAAGCCGAGAAGTTGCGTGCAACAGCTGACTATGAAGTGACTCGTACCTTGGCAGAAGCAGAACGTCAGGCGCGTATTACTCGTGGTGGCGGTGATGCCGAAGCGGCTCGTCTGTTTGCTGATGCATTCAGTAAAGACCCTGACTTCTATGCATTCATTCGTAGCTTGCGTGCGTATGAAAACAGCTTCAGCAGCGGCAATGATGTGATGGTTCTGAGCCCGGATAGCGATTTCTTCCGCTATATGAAATCGCCGGATAACTCTAGCAAACGTCCATAACGATTGCTGTGACAGGCCGTTTTTGACCGTAGTTTTTGACTGTAATTTTTGACTGTAATAACAAGGCCCGTTCACGCGGGCCTTTTCTATTTGGGGCAGCCCTTTCCATCTGATTGAGACAGAAAATGAATTCAACCATTTTATTAGCATTGGGTTTGGTTTTGGTGCTGGAAGGGCTTGGCCCGATGCTGTATCCCAAAGCCTGGCGCAAAATGATTCTGGCAATGGCCCAATTACCGGATGCCACTTTACGTCGTTTTGGTGGAGGATTAGTGGTTGCGGGCGTCGTTATCTACTACATGTTGCGTAGCCGCATGGGTGGCTAAATGTAAGCACAAAAATTGTTCAGTTATGTGTTAAAAAGTACTGAAAGCAGCCGAGTGAGATGTTAGAATCCTTTTTTAAGCAACCTGGTGATTTTTGAGATGGGTAAGAACGTCGTCGTACTGGGCACCCAATGGGGTGACGAAGGTAAGGGCAAGGTCGTTGACCTGCTGACTGAACGGGCTAAATATGTTGTGCGCTATCAAGGTGGTCACAACGCTGGCCACACTTTGGTTATCAACGGTGAGAAAACCGTTCTTCATTTAATTCCCTCAGGTATTCTGCGTGAAAACGTAACCAGCATCATCGGCAACGGTGTTGTACTGGCACCTGACGCCTTAATGAAAGAGATGACAGACCTTGAAGCGCGCGGTGTGCCTGTACGTGAGCGACTGTTACTCTCCGAAGCATGCCCATTAATCCTGCCATATCATGTGGCTCTGGATAATGCGCGTGAAAAAGCACGTGGTGCAAAAGCAATCGGTACTACCGGTCGTGGTATCGGCCCTGCCTATGAAGATAAAGTTGCCCGCCGCGGTCTGCGCGTAGGTGATTTGTTCAACAAAGAAACCTTCGCAATCAAACTGAAAGAAATTGTGGATTACCACAACTTCCAGTTGGTGCACTACTACAAAGAAGAAGCGGTTGACTATCAAAAAGTGCTGGATGAAGTATTGGCTATTGCCGATATTCTGACTGCAATGGTAGTTGATGTTTCCGAATTGCTGGACAGTGCGCGTAAGCGTGGTGATTTCATGATGTTTGAAGGCGCTCAAGGCACCTTGCTGGACATCGACCACGGTACTTATCCGTATGTGACTTCATCTAACACCACAGCGGGTGGCGTTGCGACAGGCTCTGGCCTGGGCCCACGTTATGTTGATTACGTGCTGGGTATCGTGAAAGCCTATTCCACCCGTGTTGGTGCAGGCCCATTCCCGACTGAACTGAACGATGAAACAGGTGAGTTCCTGCGTAAGCAAGGTAACGAATATGGCGCGACCACTGGCCGTAGCCGTCGTACCGGTTGGTTGGATATCGTTGCAGTACGTCGTGCTGTGCAGATCAACTCCTTGTCTGGCTTCTGCATGACCAAACTGGACGTGCTGGATGGTCTGAAAGAAGTGAAACTGTGTGTTGGCTACCGCATGCCAGATGGCCGCGAAGTTGATACCACTCCACTGGCTGCTGAAGGCTGGGAAGGTATTGAGCCAATCTACGAAACCATGCCAGGCTGGTCAGAAGTGACCTTTGGCGTAAAAGAACACAGCAAGTTGCCACAGGCAGCGCTGAACTACATCAAGCGTGTAGAAGAGCTGACAGGTGTTCCGGTTGATATCATCTCTACCGGCCCGGATCGGGAAGAAACCATGATCCTGCGCGACCCATTTGATGCATGATTCATTAGCAAATAGCTAAATAATCAGAATTCAGATGCTAATGAACCGGGCTTATGTCCGGTTCATTGTTTCAGATTCTCCTGAAAGTTATCTCCGGTCAGCCATTTTTACATCAAAAAACCCGCCCTTTATCTAAATGATTAGTCGCAAGCTTTGTGGCTGGTTTATCATTCAAGCTATAAGTTTCTAAATAGCACTTAGAATCGCACTTATTAACCTATCCAAAACGTGTCATCTTAGATGGGTTTAAGCCGGGTAAACTGATACTCAGGGGTATACGTGCAGTTAACAAGTTTTACTGATTATGGTTTGCGGGCGCTTACTTATATGGCCTCGCTGCCTGAAGGCCAAATGACCAGCATTTCTCAGGTGACCGAGGTCTATGGCGTGTCTCGCAATCATATGGTTAAAATAATCAATCAGTTGAGTCGTGTCGGGTTGGTAACCGCTGTACGGGGGAAGAATGGCGGCATACGGTTAGGTAAACCGGCTGACCAAATTCGAATTGGTGACGTTGTGCGCCAGTTAGAACCACTTTCTCTGGTCAATTGCAGTAGTGATTTTTGCCATATAACCCCCGCTTGCCGCTTGAAACAAGTGCTTAATCAGGCGGTACAAAGTTTCCTTAACGAGCTGGATAATTATACTTTAGCCGATATGGTTCAAGATAATACCCCGCTCTACAAGCTATTATTTGTTGAGTAGATTTTTGCTTAATCAAAGATATATATACCCAAAGAACTTGGAGTTGCAGGTAGGCAGCCAGTAAACGAATCCCGATGAGCTTACACTGGTAAGTGATTCGGGTGAGAGCGCGCAGTTAACACTCCTGCGGCTTCAAGTACGTAGGGTATAAGGCTGCTGCTGACAACGGAGGAACCGCAATGTCACAAGATCCATTCTTGGAGCGAGAAGCAGAAAAATATGAGTCACCAATCCCTAGCCGGGAGTTCATTTTGGCTCATCTCGCGAAACGCGAAACACCTGCCAGCCGTGAAGAACTGGCAAATGAACTTAATTTATCGGGTGAAGAACAGCTAGAGGCGTTGCGTCGCCGCCTGCGCGCGATGGAGCGTGATGGGCAATTGGTCTTTACCCGTCGTCAGTGCTACGCCTTACCGGAGCGGCTGGACTTATTGCGCGGGACTGTTATTGGTCATCGTGATGGCTTTGGTTTCTTACGGGTTGAAGGCAGTAAAGACGACCTGTACCTCTCAGCCGAGCAAATGAAAACCGCGATTCATGGCGATGTGGTATTGGCTCAACCTGTTGGCGCTGACCGCAAAGGTCGTCGTGAAGCACGTATCGTGCGCGTGTTAGTACCGAAAACCAGCCAGATTGTCGGGCGCTATTTTACTGATGCGGGTACGGGTTTTGTGGTGCCGGATGATGGCCGCTTGAGTTTTGATATTCTGATCCCACCAGATGCCATTAATGGCGCGCGGATGGGGTATATGGTGGTGGTTGAGTTGACCCAGCGCCCGACCCGCCGTACAAAAGCTGTGGGTAAGATTGTTGAAGTGCTCGGTGAGAACATGGGTACCAGCATGGCGGTGGATATCGCGCTGCGCACTCATGAAATCCCACATACCTGGCCGCCACAAGTTGAAAAACAAGTTGCTGACCTGAAAGAGCAAGTGCCGGAAGAAGCGAAAAAAGGGCGAGTGGATTTACGCAGCCTGCCCTTAGTGACTATTGATGGTGAAGATGCCCGCGATTTCGATGATGCGGTTTACTGCGAGAAAAAACGCGGTGGCGGCTGGCGCTTGTGGGTGGCGATTGCTGATGTCAGTTATTATGTGCGCCCGCGCACTGCACTGGATGATGAAGCTCGCAGCCGTGGTAACTCGGTTTACTTCCCGTCACAAGTTGTCCCGATGCTGCCAGAAGTGCTGTCAAACGGCCTTTGCTCCCTGAATCCGCAGGTAGACCGCCTGTGTATGGTGTGTGAGATGACCATCTCCGCACAGGGTAAGCTGTCGTCGTATAAGTTCTACGAAGCGGTGATGAGCTCGCACGCGCGTCTGACCTACACCAAAGTATGGCGAATCATTGATGGTGAAGAATCACTGCGCGAGCAATATAAGCCGCTGGTGCCGCATCTGTTAGAACTGCATACCATGTACAAGGCGCTGGATCAGGCTCGTGCTGAGCGTGGTGGTATTGCATTCGAAACCGAAGAAGCCAAGTTTATCTTTAACGCTGAACGGCGTATCGAGCGTATTGAGTCGACGGTGCGTAATGACGCGCATAAGTTGATTGAAGAGTGCATGATTTTGGCGAACATTGCTGCGGCGCGTTTTGTGGAAAAACACAACGAACCGGCGCTGTTCCGGGTGCATGACCGCCCAAGTGATGACCATATCTCCGCCCTGCGCAGTGTGCTGGGTGAGTTGGGTCTGACACTTGGTGGTGGTTTGAAACCAGAGCCAAAAGATTATGCGGTGCTGATGGATGAAGTGGCGGATCGTCCGGATCATGAAATGCTGCAAACCATGTTGCTGCGTTCGATGAAACAGGCGATTTACGATCCAGAAAACCGGGGTCACTTTGGTTTGGCGTTGGCGTCTTATGGTCACTTTACCTCACCCATTCGCCGTTACCCCGATTTGGCCATGCACCGGGCTATCAAGTACCAGCTTGCCAAAGAGCACGGCAATGTGAAAGAGCGCTGGACACCAACCGGCGGCTGGCACAGTGAGTACGAAGATATGCTGCAATTGGGTGAACATTGCTCAATGACTGAACGCCGTGCTGATGAAGCGACTCGTAATGTCGCAGATTGGCTGAAGTGTGATTTTATGCAGGATCAGGTGGGGAAAGTCTTCACCGGGATTATTGCTAGCGTCACCGGCTTTGGTTTCTTCGTCCGTCTGGATGATTTGTTTATTGATGGTTTGGTACATGTCTCCAGTTTGGATAATGACTACTATCGTTACGATAACATTGGTCAGCGTTTGATCGGTGAATCCTCAGGTCAGGTTTACCGGTTGGGTGATACCGTGGAAATCCGGGTTGAGGCGGTACACATGGATGAGCGCAAAATTGATTTTGCTCTGGTCTCCAGTACTCGTAAACCGCGTGGTGAAGGCAAAACAGCGCGTGATAAAGCCAAGAAAGCCGATGGTCAGCGCACGATGCGCGATACCTCCACTGGCCGTGGCGGTCGTGGTAGTTCATCAAGTTCATCACGTCGTGATAGCGCGCCAGCAGGAAGTGGGCAGAAACGCCCTCGTCGTGCTAAAAAACCGGCAAACTTTGAGCCAGATAGTGCTTTTCGCCCGGCAGATGCCGCCGCTAAGGTAGATGACAAAGCGTTGGCCGAGAAAAAGGCCAAAGCTAAAGCGAAAAGAGCATCCGCCAAGACCAAGAAAATTGCTGCTGCCACCAAGGCCAAGCGCGCGAAGAAAAAAACCAGCAGTGACCAATAATGGCCTGTTGATTGTCGGGCGGCCTTGGTCGCCCGCATTCATTTATATTTAATCATTTATAAAAGAGCATCATGAGCGAAATTATTTACGGCATTCACTCCGTCAAAGCCTTGTTAGACAATGATCCACAACGCTTTTTGGAAGTTTTTATTCTGAAAGGTCGTGACGATCGTCGCCTACAGCCCTTGATTGCCGAACTGGAAGCTGCCGGTTTGGTGATTCAGGTTGCCAGCCGCCAGTGGCTGGATTCACAGGTTGAAGGGGGTGTCCATCAGGGTATCGTGGCGCGAGTCCGTGAAGGGCGTCAGTATCAGGAAAATGACTTGCCAGCATTGCTGGAAAGTGTAGAAACCCCCTTCCTGTTGGTGCTTGATGGCGTTACTGATCCCCATAATCTGGGCGCATGTTTGCGCAGTGCCGATGCTGCGGGGGTCCATGCGGTTATCGTGCCGCGGGATCGCTCGGCGCAGCTGAATGCCATCGCCAAGAAAGTCGCCAGTGGTGCTGCTGAAAACGTACCATTGATTAAAGTCACTAATCTGGCGCGCACGCTGCGAGTGTTACAGGAGCACAATGTCTGGATTGTCGGGACTGCCGGTGAAGCAGACCATACATTGTATCAAAGCAAAATGACTGGCCCGATGGCATTAGTGATGGGCGCTGAGGGCGAAGGTATGCGCCGTTTGACCCGCGAACACTGTGATGAATTGATCAGCATTCCGATGGCAGGGAGTGTTTCTTCACTCAATGTGTCGGTTGCTACCGGGGTGTGTTTGTTTGAAGCGGTACGTCAGCGAGCGCTTAAAGTTTAATATTGAAGTTAATGACAAAGCTACTGATAACTCAGTGAGTGAAGGGTTTATCGCACCTAGGGGCACTTCGACGGCTTACGCCGTTACGACCCCAACGGCACGATTCCCCTTCAGTTGGTTTTGTCAGCAGTCTGAAGCCAACATTTCCGGATGTTGGCTTTTTGTTTTTATTTTTCACACAGGGAATTTCGCATCACTATCAGCGATATAGAGTGGATTAATCGCTGTTTGTGATGTGTCTGTCAGCAAAAAGCCCCGCCTGCACCATACTTAACCCTGATTTATGAATGCCGATTTCGCAATGAGTACCGAAATGGAGGAAGGTATGGAGTGGCAGACTCATTTGGTTTTCAACCAGCCAGAGCCGTTATCTAACAGTAATTTATATCTGTCGGATATGGCCTTGCGGGAAGCTGTGATGCGGGAACATGCTGGCTGGGATGGAGAGGATCTTTCTCGGATTGGACTTCAACTTGGCTCACAGGAGTCACTTGAATTAGGGCGGCTGGCAAACGCCAATCCGCCAGAATTATTGCGCTATGATGCAGCTGGTCAGAGATTGGATCAGGTGCGATTCCATCCTGCCTGGTATGTGTTAATGCAAGAGTTGGTTAATCACCGAGTGCATAATTTACCTTGGCAGGAAGATGCGCGGATAGGCTCTTTTGTCGCACGTGCTGCACGTTTTATCCTGCATGCTCAGGTAGAAGCGGGGACATTATGCCCAATAACCATGACCTTTGGTGCCATTCCGCTGCTGCAACAAACACTCCCACCGCTATTCCAAAGCTGGATACCAGCACTACTTTCAGATCGCTATGACTCGCATCAAATCGTCGGTAGCCAGAAACGTGGTTTATTGATTGGCATGGGTATGACCGAAAAACAGGGCGGTTCCGATGTGTTAAGTAACTCCACCAGAGCAGAGCCGCTGCAATTTCGCGGCAATGGTGAGGCTTATCGTCTGGTCGGGCACAAATGGTTTTTCTCGGTACCACAAAGTGACGCGCACTTGGTGTTGGCCCAAGCCGAAGGGGGGCTATCTTGTTTTTTCCTGCCTAAAATATTGCCAGACGGCACCTATAACGCCATTCGCTTAGAGCGCTTGAAAGAGAAGCTCGGTAATCGTTCCAATGCCAGCAGTGAAGTTGAATTTGATAATGCGACCGCGTGGTTATTGGGCGATGAAGGTGACGGCATTCGCCAAATTCTGAAAATGGGTGGATATACTCGTTTTGATTGTGCGCTCGGTAGTCATGGCCTGATGAGAAGAGCCTTCTCCATCGCGCTGTACCATGCCTGGCAGCGACAAGCCTTTGGCAAAGCACTCGTTGACCAGCCTTTGATGCGGCAAGTCTTAAGCCGTATGGCATTGCGTTTAGAAGGGCATACTGCGTTATTGATGCGTCTGGCCAGTGCATGGGGAAAAACCGGCGAGGTTCATGAGCAGGTATTCAGTAGGCTGCTGACGCCTGCGGCAAAATATCGTGTCTGTGGGCTGGGCAGCGGGTTTGTCGCCGAGGCGATGGAAGTTCTTGGCGGGATTGGTTATTGCGAACAAAGTGAGCTGCCGCGGATTTACCGTGAAATGCCGGTCAACAGCATTTGGGAAGGCTCCGGCAATATTATGTGCCTTGATGTGCTGCGAACCTTCCGCAAACTCCCTTCTGCGATAGAAATGCTTCAGCAAGAGTTTTATTCGGTGCGAGGGCAAAATCGATTGTTTGACCGGGCATGGCGACAATTGCAACAGCGGCTGAAAAATCCCAAGGAAGAGCAAGGGCGGGCGATAACGCAGCAACTGTTTGACTTGTGTTGTGCATCTCAATTGCTGCGGTTTGCCTCGCCGCCATTGGCCGATGCCTGGTGTCGCATGACGCTAGATCACCGGGATCAATACATGGTGCCTGAAGCGGTTTGCGCGCTGCTGCTCAGTCGCGGCAGCGGCATGAAATAAGCTCGAAATCATTTATACAGCTAGTTATTTATACAACAGCGCGTTGGCATACCAAATACCTGGATAAATACTGTCAGACATCATGATAATCAGATAGTAGGGCGCACCACTGGCATTGGCCCTACGTTTAATTTCAGCTTCAATATCCATCGGGCTGCCAAATACTTGAGCTGAAACGGTGCCCACTTTCTGTAAATTCAGGCTTTGTGCGCGGGTGATTTCCTGGGCATAGGGCTGAGCCACAGGTGGTGGAACCGGAGTCACGTGAAAAGCACTGCAAGCCGAGAGTCCCAAAGTGATCAGTAAGACCACCATTACACGTTTTAAATTCATTTTTGCCTCTTTGTCAGCTGTGATATCACTGCTAAGCCCATTATTTCTCAAGTGTAACGCTGCAACCTCAAGTATGAGGGAATATCTTGGAAGAAATTGATTTAAGACTTTATATCTTCATTTTGGCACACTGCATCTCTCTGTTATAAGCCTGTTCGCTGCCTGATAAATAAAGGATTCTCACCATGATTGAGATGTCGCTGGAAAACATTAATGGGATAGAGGTCATTCATGCGGCCCCTGCGGGTCAGCGCCAGCAGCCGTTACCGACCATTTTCTTTTATCATGGCTACACCTCGTCAAAAGAAGTCTATTCCTATTTTGCCTATGCTTTCGCCCAAGCGGGTTTTCGCACTATAGCGCCGGATGCAGATAGGCATGGTGCGCGTTTTGACGGCAATGAAACTCAGCGGCTGTCTCATTTCTGGGAGATCCTCAAATCGAATATTGATGAACTACCTGGGCTTAAGCAGCATTATCAACAGGCTGGATTGATTGACGGTGATCGAATGGGTGTTGCGGGCGCATCACTGGGTGGCATGACCGCGTTAGGCGCGTTTGCTCGCTATCCGTGGGTCAGTGTCGCCGCCGATTTTATGGGGTCGGGTTATTTTACGTCGCTGGCGCATGCGTTGTTTCCCCCTTTGGATGCAGGACGGGAGCTTAGCCCGGCGCAGTTGGAACGTCGTCTGGCACCACTGGCAGATTATGATCTTTCCCATCAGTTGGAAAAAATTGCTGAGCGGCCTTTGTTGGTTTGGCATGGCGAAGCGGATGATGTGGTGCCAGCGGCGGAGAGTGCGCGCTTGGTTCAGGCGCTGCGTGTCAGCAGGCGTGATAACCACCTGACCTATCTTACAGAGGCGGGAATTGGTCATAAAATTACGCCAACAGCATTGAACGCAGGAACACGCTTTTTTAGCAAATATCTATAAAAAACCCCCGACAAGCGGGGGAATGGGAATGAGTATTGTCTTTTTTATAGGTGTTTCTCTGGTGTTGTATTTATCTATTGAATCTTAGCGATAGAGAACGGCATTAACGTGCATGGAACTGTTGTCGCCGGGTTCATGCATAGCAATTATCTGATAAGAGGTAGCACCGCGTTCATCAGCTAATTTACTGATTTGTGCAGTGGCATCATCAGGAGAAATGACATTGTGACCCAGTGACAGAGCACCGATACTGACGCGCTGTTGCTGCATAGCTTGTTGAGCGGTTATTTCTGTGGCGGCAAACGTGCTGGTTGATAATACCAAGCCGAGTGCGGCTGCGATGGCAACTGTATGTTTCATAGGTGACTCCAATATCTTATACCCATCATATTTCGAGCCGCAGGCGTGTTTGCTGCCGTCCTGCTACACGAATTATGTAGGGTATGTTTATATATTTTGAATAACTTTCAGTTAGCTGCGCCGCTTGTATCCCCGTCATCTTTCAACCTGTAGGTGTGTTGGCTGCTCTCGTTCACCCGAATCACTTACTTGAGTAAGCTCATCGGGGTTCTCTTGCTTGCCGCCTTCCTACATATTGAAATCTATTGGGGATGTGCGGTGGATGTAAATAATTCTAGTCGCTTTTGTTAATTTAAAAATAGGTGGCAATTGATTCACTTGGTCAAAAAAAGTGAATGATATTTATGTTGAGCTAATGATTTGATTGAAATATTTAGTAGACTAATGGATCTACATCCATTGGTTATTTAATGAACAAAAAGTGCGGTTTTAGTTGAGTAATGGTTAGAACAAGAATAAATCCCCGGCAGTCCTTGAGTTTCAAACCGTCCGCAAGTATAGTTACGCGTCATTTTTCAGCCGCACACAAACACGTTCCTTGCCTCCATGGGCCGCGGTTGACCCTATCAGGAGGCTGAATAATCCGTAAGGAGCAATAATCGATGCGTCATTACGAAATCGTTTTTATGGTCCATCCTGACCAAAGCGAACAGGTTCCGGGCATGATCGAGCGCTATAGTGCAACTATCACTAATGCTGCTGGTACGATCCACCGTCTGGAAGACTGGGGCCGCCGTCAACTGGCTTATCCGATCAACAAACTGCATAAAGCTCACTACGTTCTGCTGAACGTTGAAGCGCCGCAGGAAGCGATCGATGAGCTGGAAACAAACTTCCGCTTCAACGACGCCGTTATCCGTAGCATGGTTATGCGCGTTAAGCACGCGGTAACTGAAGCATCACCAATGGTTAAAGCGAAAGACGAACGCCGTGAGCGTCACGACTTCGCGTCAGAAGCCAATGATGATTCTGAAGCTGGGGATTCTGAAGAGTAATTGCCGTGGTGACCACTAATCGTCTGGTACTTTCTGGCACTGTGTGCAAGACACCGGTTCGAAAAGTAAGTCCTTCTGGAATTCCGCATTGTCAATTTGTGCTTGAGCACCGATCAACACAGCAGGAAGCCGGATTTAGCCGACAAACATGGTGCAGAATGCCCATCATCGTCAGCGGGCAAAAGTCACAAGCATTAACTCACAGTATAACGGTCGGCAGTCAGTTAACCGTTGAAGGCTTCATTAGCTGCCATCAAGGCCGCAATGGGCTAAACAAATTGGTTCTGCATGCCGAGCAGATTGAATTTATAGATTCTGGAGACTAGCCAAATGGCACGTTATTTCCGTCGTCGCAAGTTCTGCCGTTTTACCGCGGAAGGCGTTGTAGAGATTGATTATAAAGATATCGCTACGCTGAAAAACTATATCACTGAAAGTGGTAAAATTGTCCCGAGCCGTATTACCGGTACTCGCGCAAAATACCAGCGTCAGCTCGCCCGTTGTATCAAGCGCGCACGCTACCTGTCTTTGTTGCCGTACACTGATCGTCATCAGTAATCGGCCACTGTCCATTAACGACTTTGAGAGGATAAGGTAATGCAAGTTATTCTGCTTGATAAAGTAGCAAACCTGGGCAGCCTGGGTGACCAAGTGAACGTTAAAGCGGGCTACGCTCGTAACTTCCTGGTTCCACAGGGTAAAGCTGTTCCGGCAACTAAGAAAAACGTTGAGTTCTTTGAAGCACGCCGTGCAGAATTGGAAGCCAAATTGGCTGGCGTTCTGGCTGCTGCTGAAGCTCGCGCAACCAAAATTAACGAACTGGTCAGCGTCACCATCGCTTCTAAAGCAGGTGATGAAGGCAAACTGTTCGGCTCTATCGGTACTCGCGACATCGCTGATGCAGTTACTGCAGCTGGCGTTGAAGTAGCCAAGAGCGAAGTTCGTCTGCCGAATGGCGTTCTGCGTACCACTGGTGATCATGAAGTTCACTTCCAGGTACACAGCGACGTGTTCGCTAAACTGAACGTGATCGTGGTTCCAGAAGCGTAAGTTACGCTGCTGTAAACCTGTTAAAACGCCAGCCTCGTGCTGGCGTTTTGCTTTTTGGTCAAGGGACAAAAGGCCTTAGGGTGCCGCTGGCAACATAATATCAAATGCACACAGTTCAGGTGCCACCCCCGAACAGCTATAAATCTCAAGAAAAGTAGTCTGCTGATACCGCCAATGTGGTTTTCCACTGATAGATGCTCGCCAGGTTTGGTTATCAAAGTACATATCAATTAATTTACCTTCGGCTTGCAAGTTATAGGTACATTTTTGGAACCGTCCCTGATCAATAATATTATCTTCCCCACCATCACTATTGAGAATCAGAAGGGCTTCATGGAAACTCTTAATCGCGCTGTCCTGGGGAATTTCTCCTTGCACGGTACCAATCCACTCATCGACACCGGCAGTGGTTGCGGTATAGACTCCATTGTTGTGCTTGATAGTATCAATGGCTGGGCAATGCTGTGTTGCAAATGCGCTAAAGGGCATTAATAGCAACGCAAAAGGTAATTTATATTTCATCATCATCCCCTCTATTTATAAATACAGCCGTCTGCTAGTGGATGGCGTAAACCATCCAAAACAACTTAATTCGAGGGGCGTTCGGATGACAATATCAAAGAAAATAAGGCGTTAGATAGAAGGGGCTAGGTTGGCTACCATTAACGCACGCGACGATAGCTGCCATCGCTTTGGCGGGTAAACAGCACTTCGGTACTATTGGTGGTTTCAATAGCTAAAGCGGCGACCACGCCTTGTGCGTCCAGCATAATTTTGACTTCCTGGCCGGCTTTAAGGTTACTGAGCGGTTTATCATTACCTTCGGCTTGCGCCATGGCAAAAACTTCATTTACCGGCAAATTATTATCGCGAAATAACTGTGCCAGCGTTTTCCCTGCTTGAATTTGATAACTCTGCCAATTTCCTTGTAACGGGGGAGTCGCCTCAGGTGTAAGCGGAGGCGCCACCGTTGGAGGTGGCGGAGCATCAAGATTACCCTGTAATTGGGCCTGTAGTGGCACGTCTGTGGACGGTGCACTCACCGGGAATGCGCTATTGGTGTTATCACGGGAAACTGGCCACAACAGTGCCAGCAGCAATACTGTGGTTGCGATAATGACCCAGCGACGGTGAAAGTGAGGTAATGGCTCCATCCATGCAAAACTGTCCGGCAAGTGCCAGATTTTCAGCAGTAGTTTTTTTAATCCCTTTTTCCTGTGCGGCGGTAGCGACAGTTTCAGGGGACACATTATTTTCAGTAGAGGTGATATCCTCAGCAGGAGAAATGTGTTCAGACGCACTGACTTCAGACATCAGATTGTGATCATCAACATTTTTAGCATCTGGCATTATTCTCTGCCTGATACTCAGCCAGGTGTGCAGCAGTGGCTGATAAACCCGAGTGCTTTTCCTTCTCCTGGGCGCGATTCTGCCCATGGTGACCTCTCTTCGGCTACGTAAAACTACATAAATAATAAAATGCTACTTTACCCATAGGCTTCTAAGTATAACCCTTCTTGCTTGAAGTTGGGTTAAGCCACTATCTGACTAATGGCAAAAAACAGAATATTATGATACCTAAACGGGGTATTCCCTATTAGCCTGCTGCCATTGTTTCTTTTTCTACGACAAAAGTCATCATTCGCGAAGCAAGATTTTACCGCGCTCCCCTGCTGCTGTTATGCTGGCGGCTTCGACATGATTAGCGACTAAAGGAAAATCCATGACAACCCCTTCTTTTGATAGCGTTGAAGCGCAAGCAAGCTACGGAATTGGTTTACAAATCGGGCAACAATTGCAAGAGTCCGGGCTGGAAGGTTTACTGCCAGAAACACTGTTGGCAGGTTTGCGTGACGCGATGGAAGGGAATGCACCGACCGTTCCTGTTGATGTTATACATCGCGCGCTACAGGAAGTGCATGAAAAAGCTGATAAAGTGCGTATTGAGCGCCAACAGGCTTTGGTAGAGGAAGGGAAAACATTCCTGGAAGAGAATGCCAAGCGTGATGACGTCACCACCACTGAATCTGGCTTACAATTCTCTGTATTACAGGCGGGTGATGGCCCAATCCCATCCCGTCAAGACCGTGTACGGGTGCACTATACTGGCCGTCTGGTGGATGGCACTGTATTTGATAGCTCAGTTGAACGTGGCCAACCTGCAGAATTCCCAGTTAGCGGTGTTATTCCGGGCTGGATTGAAGCTCTGTCCATGATGCCAGTTGGCTCTAAGTGGAAGTTGTACATCCCGCACAATCTGGCTTATGGCGAGCGTGGTGCTGGTGCGACGATCCCACCATTCAGCGCATTAATGTTTGAAGTGGAACTGTTGGAAATTTTATAATTTCCACGCGCAGCGATATGAGAAAGGGCGACGTGATGTCGCCCTTTTGCATTTTAATACTTCAATTCAGATTATTACTTCTGTAAATCTATTTTGTATACGGCGAAACCGATCTCGTCAGTACCCATTGCTTTCATTGGGTATTGCGCTTTTTGCTTAATAAATTCAGCGGCTTTGGTACTTGGTGAGGTTTCAAAACGAATATCCAGCGGCTGCTGACTATTCAGCGTCGCCAGACGCCAGTTGTTATCCGCTTGTGGGGTCACCTGCCCATGCTTTTTAGTTTCTGCACTGATATAAGCTGACAGAACCGCTCGGTTTTCATCTGGAGAGGCGAACGCAATATGACTATCACCGGTGCCAGCAAATTTACCGCTATAGGCGCGGTAGTTATTGGTGGCAATCAGGAATGTGGCTTGCGGATCAATAGGTTTACCATTAAACGTCAGGTTTTTGATGCGCTCAGCTTTGTCATTAATCAGCGCGCATTCGCCGTCATAGCGAGCAGGCTGGCTGACATCAATTTCATAGTTAACCCCATCGATAACATCGAAATTATAAGTACGGAAACTATCCCAGTTAATCAGTGATTGCGGTTTACTGCTATTCACATCAATTTGATTAAATTGTGCGGCGGAGCACTCCAGCCACTGCTTAACATCCGCGCCACTGGCTTTCACTACCACCAATGTGTTCGGGTAAAGATAGAGGTCGGCGGCGTTGCGGAAAGTCAGTTCGCCTTTTTCCACTTCGACAAAACTAGCAGGGTCATTTTTGCGGCCGCCGGCTTTAAATGGCGCAGCGGCGGAAAGTACCGGTAAATCGGCCAAGTCAGGATCGCCCTGAATAAAGTGCTCGGTATAGGCGCGCTGGGCATTATTGACAATTTGTACTGTCGGATCGTCTTGGATCAGCGACAGATAGCTATACATATTATCCGATGCTGTGCCGATCGGCTGGCTGACAAAATCACGGGTGCCTTGGTGATCGGCGGCTAACACTTTCATCAAGTTTGCATTTTCGGCGGCCAGCGATTTTTGTGTCGCTTTATCAAAGATAGGGCGGGCTTCGGCCTTGGCTTGAGTTACCTGCCATTGACCTTGGTCATTATTCAACACAAAATCAACCACTCCAAGGTGGTCACCCCACTGGCCTGGCATCACAGCTGGAATACCGTTTAATGTTCCCTGAGCGATATCTGCCCCTTTGATAGTGGCAAAGTCTTTACTCGGGAAAACGGCGTGGGCATGGCCAAACATAATGGCATCAATTCCTGGCACCTGGCTGAGGTAGTAAACCGAGTTTTCCGCCATAGTTTTGTAAGGGTCACTGGAGAGGCCGGAGTGGGGGATGGCGACCACTAAGTTGGCACCTTGCTTACGCATTTCCGGTACCCATTTTTTAGCAGTTTCGGTGATGTCATCGACGGTAACTTTGCCGGTAAGGTTGGCTTTATCCCATATCATGACTTGCGGAGGCACAAAACCAATGTAGCCAATACGCAGGTTATGGTTTTTACCGTCGCGATCCTTTACTGGGGTATCAACAATTAAATAAGGCTGAAACAGTGGCTTACCGGTTTTGACATCAATGACATTGGCATTCACATAGGGGAATTTAGCCCCCGCCAGTGATTTTTTTAGATAATCCAGACCATAATTAAATTCATGATTGCCGATGTTGCCCACGGCATAATCCAGTGTGTTCATTGCCTTATAAACAGGGTGAATTTCACCGGCCTTTAGCCCTTTGGCGGCCATATAATCGCCCAGTGGGCTGCCCTGAATCAGGTCGCCATTATCTACCAGCACACTGTTAGTGGCTTGTTGGCGAGCCGCTTCAATCAGACTTGCCGTACGAACCAGACCGAATTTCTCCGTAGGTTTGTCTTTGTAATAATCGAAATCCATCATATTGCTGTGCAGGTCGGTGGTTTCCAGTACTCGCAAATCAACAGTTGCGGCCTGCGCGGTTGAGGTTGTGAGAGCAATCAGGCTGGCAAGAAGGGATAACGTCAGCGGACGCTTAAACATGGCTTTCTCCATCGTGGCTTTTCCATTAAGAAAACAATTCGACCTGTATCGCAAAAGAATATGTAAATTTAATATACTCGTCATACTTCAAGCTGCATGTGCGTTGGCTGCCATCACTCACCCAAGTCATTGAGTTATCTCAACTCCTTGGGTTCATTTCGTTACCGCCTTCCCGCAACTCGAATTATTTAGGGTATAGGTCGTCATAACAAAGTGTGAAGTTTGGCAGAAAATGGTTTTGGATAACGCCAAGATGCTCACAGTTGCAGTAGGCAAATTTCCCCTTATTTTATTGAGGGTTATCAGACAAAGGTGGCTATTTGGACGGAAAATAATTAGTCTGCCAAAGGGATGCTCGGCTTGGTAATGATTAATTTTTATTTTCGCTTTGCGTTCTAAAATGAATATAGAGCGAGTTCTTACTGGAACCCTTATTGATTTAAGCACCACTATCAATATTCGACATGACTCATAAAACCAAGGGGTGGATGATGTTAGAGCAAATTTGCCAGTTGGCCCGCGAGGCAGGCGTGGCGATTATGGCGGTCTATCAGGGGGAGAAGCCCCTTGATGTGGCCCATAAAAAAGATGATTCGCCCGTTACGGCGGCGGATCTTGCCGCCCATCAAATTATCAAAGCCGGGTTGGCGGCATTGACCCCTGACATTCCTCTGTTATCTGAAGAGGATCCACCGACTTGGGCAGTGCGCCAGCACTGGCAGCGCTATTGGTTGGTTGACCCACTGGATGGCACCAAAGAATTTTTGAGTCGCAATGGCGAATTCACCGTCAATATCGCTCTGATTGACCAAGGGGTACCAGTGCTGGGGGTAGTTTATGCTCCGGCGAGCGAAGTGATGTATAGCGCGGAAAACGGCCAGGCATGGAAAGAAGAGTGTGGTCGGCGTATGCAGATTGAGGTGCGTGATGCCATTCCGCCGCTGGTGGTTGTCAGCCGCTCTCACAGTGATGCTGAGTTGGAAGATTATTTGGCGCAATTGGGCGAACATCAGACGGTAGCGGTTGGTTCATCACTCAAGTTTTGTTTGGTCGCTGAAGGAAAAGCGCAACTATATCCTCGCTTTGGGCCGACCAATGTGTGGGACACCGCCGCTGGGCATGCAGTCGCCATAGCTGCCGGGGCACAAGTTCACGATTGGCAGGGTAAACCACTTTCTTATATCCCACGTGAATCTTTCCTGAACCCCGGCTTTAGAGTGTCTTTGTTCTAGTTTTACTGTTTCACAAGCTGGTGCAGTTGGTCGATGACCTGCTGCACTTCTTCTGCGGTCAGCGCACCGTCTTTGACAAACTTAACGTTTCCTTGTTGGTCCAGTACCACGATAGCCGACCCTTTCTCCGCTAAACCCCAGGCCTTTTTGACACTCCCATTGCTGTCGACCACAAACTGCGACCAGGGAAATTCCCGCTTATTGCTTTCAATGCTATTACGCACAAACATCGCGGTACCGATGATGGCGTCATCGGTATTAACGATTGTCGTCGTTTGGTAATGTTCGTGTGGCAAATTGGCGTGTTTAATAGCTTCCACCAACGGCGCATTCAGTTCTTTTGCTGATGTGCGGCCAGCAATATGCTGGACAACTCGCACTTTGCCGGGCAATTGCGAGCTATTCCAGTTTTTATAGCTAAACTGATCAGTAGCCTTATCGTAGTTTAATTCGCCTTTATCGCTGACACCTACTGGCGGAACCCGCTGGTCAAGTTGGATGGTGAGCGCGCTAGCCATAAAGGGGGTTAACAGCAGCGACAGTATAAGCAGGCTATTTTTTATCATGGGGTGTCCTTTAGGATCTTATGAATGGTGACTTAGTCCTGACAGCAGACAAGTTTCCCAATAATAGGTGCAGATCAGAGGTCTGTCCTGTTTGTCTAAAATAATTATTTCTAACACTGACTAGATGGTTATTCTGTCTTAAGCTCTCATTTTCTCTCACTCACACTGTAATATTATGTAAAGTCAGCATCAATGACTGGTTTTGCGGGAACTTAACTCCATACTCTAGGTCTATTACTCTGCAATTATCTTACGCTACCTGTGATCTTGGTCGCTAAGGCGCCAGAGGGTACGTACTAGTGCTATGGGAGGAAAGTAAAACAATGAGGATCTTCCAACGTTACAATCCGGCAAAAATCGCGATGTATGTCAAAACGCTATTTCGCGGTCGGTTGTATATCAAGGATATGGGGGCTTTTGAGTTTGATAAGGGCAAAATTTTAATCCCGAAAGTTAGGGATAAACGCCATTTTGAGGTGATGTCGGAAGTTAACCGGCAAGTGATGCGTTTGCAAACAGATACCCTTCTTTCTTGAAGTCACAGCGTTGTTAGCGGCACTCACTCACCCGAATCACTCACTTGAGTAAGCTCATCGGGGTTTATTCGCTTGCTGCCTAGCTGTAACTCCAATAACTTTGGGTATGATATCAGTCCGAACTGAATTAATTGCGGCTCCTAAATAGGAGCCGCTAATGTTTCAATCATCACAAAAATATCAGCGGTTATGCGTCACTGCTTTCATGCGGTGCTTTTGGCAATATTGGCGCTGGCTGATCACTGAGTTTGGTCACCAGTAACTGATCGATTTTATAGCTATCGATGTCCACTACTTCAAACTTATAACCGGCATATTTGACGAAATCAGTACGCTTTGGAATTTTGCGTAACATATACATCATAAAGCCGCCGATAGTTTCATAATTGCCCGATTGTGGGAATTCGTCGATATGCAGCACGCGCATGACGTCTTCAATTGGCGTACCGCCCTCAATCAGCCATGAGCTTTCATCACGGGCGACAATCTGTTCTTCCTGCCCTTGGCCGACCAAATCGCCCATCAAGGTAGTCATTACGTCATTCAACGTAATTATCCCAACGACCAAAGCATATTCGTTGAGGATAACCGCAAAGTCTTCACCGGCAGTTTTAAAGCTTTCCAGCGCTTCAGAAAGTGTCAGGGTATCTGGCACAATCAAGGCCGAGCGAATTTGCACCCCACTGCTCAGCACCAGGCTCTGGTTGCCCAACACTCGGTTGAGCAAATCTTTGGAGTCAACATACCCCACCACTTGATCGATATGACCATCGCAGACCAGGAATTTTGAATGCGGGTGGGTCGAAATCTTCTCTTTGATGCTGTCTTCGCTTTCCCGTAGATCAAAATAAATCACACTTTCGCGTGAAGTCATGGAAGAAGGGACGGTGCGGGATTCCAGTTCAAAAACGTTTTCAATCAGCTCGTGTTCTTGCTTGCGTAGCACCCCTGCCAATGCACCCGCTTCCACAACCGCGTAGATATCATCCGAGGTAATGTCATCATTGCGAACCATTGGTAGCTTGAATAGGCGGAAGATCAGGTTCGCCATCCCATTGAAGAACCAAACTAATGGGCGACAAATCATTATGCAGAAGCGCATCGGGTTGACGATCCGCACAGCAACTGCTTCAGGTGAAATCATACCGATGCGCTTCGGGGTTAAATCTGCAAACAGAATAAATAAGCTGGTTACCAGGACAAATGAGCAAATGAAACTGACTTGATCGGCAAGCTCAGGCGACATAAAACGTTCAAATACCACCTTGAAAGAGGGCGAGAATGCCGCATCACCGACAATACCACCGAGGATGGCGACGGCATTCAGCCCAATCTGAACCACGGTGAAGAAAATCCCCGGAGTTTCTTGTAATTTAAGTACTCGTAAGGCGTTGATATCGCCTTCATCTGCCAGAAGTTTTAATTTAATTTTTCGCGATGCTGCGAGTGAAATCTCTGATAACGAGAAGAAGGCACTCACTGCGATTAAAAATAGAATCAGTAAAATACTGTTTAACATAATCTGTCCGTGTCGTACCGACGATAGCGCCGGCGATCGTAAGGAAGGGCCATACTGTTATTTCGGTTAATTCAATTAGTTTCTAGATAACGGCAGAAAGTCGTTATCGGGCTGAGTAAACAGCCCGAAGTAGTATAACCCGTCTTACTTTAAGTTGCAGCGGTGTTAGTTACGTTCACTTACCCGAATCACTTACTTGAGTAAGCTCATCGTGATGCGTTCGCTTGCTGCCTACCTGCAACTCCAAGTCATTAGGGTTAGCAGCAGCGATGAGAGCGCCGCCAGCCTTACAAATTAGGAGGCATACAAACGCCGATACCGCCCGGGCAACGGCAATATCTCCTAGTGGATTTTGTCATAGATGATTGCTGGTTTCCTCTCGGTCAACACGTAAATAGCTGAACGATATTGCGTTCCGACATCTCCACCTTGACGCATTCCCTGAGCGGGATCGTGGTTTTCCCAGAAAATCTGCAATAGTTGCTTATAACTAATGATGGCAGGATCAAACACAAGCTCCGCTGTACACACTTCTTTGGTGTGTAAATTGCTAACTTGTTGTTTACAGCAGAATGGCGATAGACAGTTGTATCTGATGGCGAGTTTGCACACAATAAGAGCCATTCCGCATAAATGTAGCGGCTTAAGGTAGAGTTTTAGGGGTTATAGGCTTTAATCGGTCTTTGTACGCGGGATAATATACTCGTCATACTTCAAGCTGCATGTGCGTTGGCTACGTTCAATCACCCGAATCACTTACAAAACAGTAAGCTCATCGGGTTTCTCTCGCTTGCCGCCTTCCTGCAACTCGAATTATTTAGAGTATAGTGTGTTTGATTGGGCTTTTTCACACACATGCCCGCAAGATCGTTTTTTACAGGAAAGTAGACCTAATCAGGAGTACGCGTGCCACGATACCCTATTCTGTGTTTTTTATGTGTATTGCTCGCCACACCTATCGCCTATGCCGCTAATGTGCGGTTGCAGGTTGAGGGGCTTAGCGGGGATTTAGAAAGAAACGTCAGGGCGCGTTTATCAACAATAAGTACTGATGAAGTCACGGCTGATGGGCGATTTCGTTCCAGGGTGGATGAAGCCATCCGTCAGGGGCTACGTGCTTTGGGTTATTACGACCCCACCATTACTTTCGATTTACAACAACGCCCTGCACCTGCTCGTTCGGTGTTAATCGCCAAAGTGGTTCCCGGAGAGCCGGTTTTGATTGCTGGTGTGGATATCGTGCTGCAAGGTGGCGCGAAAACCGATCCCGACTATCTGGCACTGGTGCGCCGCGATACCCCAAAAATTGGCTCGGTTCTTAATCATGGCGACTTTGATAATTTCAAAAGTTCACTGACTGGCCTGGCTTTACGCCGCGGTTATTTTGATGCCAATATGATCAAAAGTCAGTTGGGTGTTGCTGCTGAACTGCGCGAAGCATTCTGGGATATCGATTTCGACAGCGGCGAGCGCTATCGCTTCGGTAAAGTCATTTTCCAGGGCTCACAAATCCGTGAGGACTATCTGCAAAATCTGGTGCCATTTCATGAGGGTGAGCTGTACACCTCTGATGAGTTGGCCGAGTTGAACCGCCGCCTGTCCGCTACCAACTGGTTTAACTCTGTGGTGGTTTCGCCAGATTTTCATGATGCGAAAAAAACCAAAATATTGCCGCTTGATGCTGTTGTGACCCCTCGAACAGAGAATACTGTTGAGCTGGGGGGCGGTTATGCCACGGATGTCGGCCCGCGCCTGACGGCGAGTTGGCGTAAACCTTGGGTGAACTCCTACGGGCACAGCCTGACGACGAGTACCACACTCTCGGCTCCTGAGCAGACGCTGGATTTCAGCTATCGCATCCCGCTGTTAAAAAAATCCACTCGAACAGTATTACCTGTTACAGGGCGGGTTTAAACGCACTGATCTTAATGACACCAAATCAGATACTACGACACTCAACGTTGCTCGTTTCTGGGATTTATCCAGCGGTTGGCAGCGTGCGATCAACCTGCGCTGGAGTCTGGATCACTTTACTCAGGGTAGTGTGACCGACACCACCATGCTGTTGTATCCGGGGGTGAGCATTAACCGCACTCGCCAGCGTGGGGGAGCCATGCCGGTCTGGGGTGATAGCCAACGCTATTCCATTGATTGGTCGGATACCACCTGGGGATCTGATGTTGATTTCGGTATCTTCCAGGCGCAAAACGTGTGGATACGCACTCTGGGTGAGAAAAACCGCTTTGTGGCGCGTGGCAATTTGGGGTGGATTGAAACCAATGATTTTGACCGTGTACCGCCGTCATTGCGCTTCTTCGCCGGTGGGGACCGCAGTATTCGAGGCTATAAATTCCGTGATATTTCTCCGCGTGACAGCGAAGGTAAGTTAACTGGTGCTTCTAAATTAGCTACCGGTTCTTTCGAATACCAATATAACGTCACTGGCCGTTGGTGGGGGGCGGTGTTCGTCGATACCGGTGAAGCGGTAAATGATATTCGCAAAAGTGATTTAAAAACTGGCGCTGGGTTTGGCGTGCGTTGGGCTTCCCCGGTCGGCCCGATTAAACTGGATATCGCGAAGCCTATTGGTGATAACGAAGCACATGGCGTGCAATTTTACATCGGTTTGGGGCCTGAACTATGACTCGCATAAAAGAACCGACGCAAATAGAGGAACAGATGCCGGTAAAAAAACCGCTGCCGGTAAAGAAACTGAGGTGGGTAAAGCGACTCAGTATCGCATTTTTGCTCATTATTCTGTTGTTGGTGGGAACTCTGGCGGGCTTACTTGGTACCACCAGTGGTTTGCATTTTGTTATCAACAGTGCCGCGCGTTGGGTGCCTGGCCTGGATATAGCCAGTGTCAGCGGTGGCTGGCGAGATCTGACACTCAAAGGCATCCAATACCAAATGCCGGGCGTTACCGTGAAAGCGGGGCAGTTTCATCTGTCATTGCAGCTATCATGTCTGAAACGCAGTGAGCTGTGTGTTAATGCGCTGACAGCACAAGATGTGGATGTGGTAGTCGATACCAAAGCTATGGAACCTACCGCCCCCGCACCTGCCAGCACTGAACCTATGGCTGAATTGAGTACTCCGTATCCCATCACCCTACGTTTACTATCGCTGAATAATGTCAAAGTGACTATTGATGACACGGCGATTTCACTAAATGAATTCCGCACTGGCGCGCATTGGCAGCAGCGTGCATTGAACTTGATGCCGACTAAAATCAGTGGGTTATTGATTGCATTACCGAAAACAGTGCCCGCTATCGTCCCTGATGCGGCGAAGCCCGCAGTGGAAACCGCTATCGCCGTCAAAGAAGCGGTTGAGCAACAGGCTGCGGCCCCCGCGCCAGCCGAAACCCCTCTGGGTGAAACCTTAAAAGAGCTATTTGCCAAGCCACTATTACCCGATTTGCCAGATTTCCGGTTGCCGCTGGATTTACAGATTAAAGAGATTTCAGGGCAGCAGCTTCGGCTAACCGGTGACACCGATGTGCTTATCACCAGTCTGTTACTGCAAGCCAGCACTCAAGATAACCGCATCACACTGGATACACTGGATATCAAATCGCCACGGGGTGGGCTGTCTGCCCGTGGTGAGGCGACGCTAGCAGATACGTGGCCGCTGAGTATCACCGTCAACAGTGCGTTGAACATTGCGCCACTGAAGGGCGAAAAAGTGAAACTGACTGTGGGGGGCGGGTTACGCGAACAACTCAACGTCGCGCTTAATTTGTCCGGCCCGGTGAGCGCGCAATTGGAAGCTGAAACCGCGTTAGCACAGGCGGGGTTGCCCATGGCACTGACCCTGCAAAGTAAGCAACTACGCTGGCCACTGAGCGGCGAACCTCAATTTCAACTCGATAATCTCAGAATGCGGCTTAATGGGCAGGCGACAGATTACGCACTCTCAATCCGCTCGGACTTTAAAGGTACTGACTTGCCGCCCGCTATCTTCACATTGGACGGCAAAGGGAATGTTGAGCAATTCAATCTGACGCGTTTGCGCCTGGCAGCGCTGCAAGGTAATACCGATCTGACCGGTGTGGTGGATTGGAGTAAGGCGATCAGTTGGAACTCGGTATTAACTCTGTCAGGGATTAATACCGCCAAACAGTGGCCGGAGTGGCCGGCAAAACTGGATGGCAAGATTGTGACTCGCGGCAGTATTCATGGCGGCAGTTGGCAATTACAAGTGCCGGAGCTGACGTTGGACGGCAATGTGAAACAGAATCGCGTTACTGCTCGCGGTTCATTGACCGGTAATGCAGCAGGGCAGTGGCATATTCCGGGTATCAATCTGGCATTAGGCCGTAATAAGCTGGATGTCAAAGGTGACCTAAATGACAACTGGCTGCTTGATGCCAATGTCGATGCACCGCAGCTTGATGGCGCGTTGCCGGGATTGGGCGGCATTGTTAAAGGCACACTGAAATTACGCGGTAACCTTAAAGCGCCACAACTGTTGGCAGATCTCACCGCGAGCCGCCTGCAATGGCAAGAATTGACCATTAATCGGATCAAGATTGATGGTGATGTTCGCTCGACAGATCAAATTCAAGGCCAACTGGCCATTAGGGTTGAGCAGCTCAAGCAAGCCGATCTGGTGGTAAGCCTCCTAACGTTAGATGCCCGTGGCAGTGAAAAACAGCATCAGTTGCGCCTGAATATGCAGGGGGAGCCAGTTTCTGGCCAATTGGCGCTGGAGGGAAGCTTTGACCGGCAGCAAGAGCGCTGGCGCGGGACTCTCAATAACACGCGCTTTGATACGCCGGTAGGTGAATGGCGTTTAAGTCGAGCCATCGCATTGGATTACCAAAACACACTTGAGCGGGTCACCATCGGGCCACATTGCTGGCTTAATCCGAATGCGGAACTTTGTGTGCCGCGTGCGATTGAAGCAGGCCCGAGTGGGCAGGCGAGTGTGGTACTTAATCGCTTTGATTTAGCGATGATAAAACCGTTCCTTGGCCCGGATACCACTATGAGTGGTGTGTTTACAGGTCGGGCCGATGTGAGTTGGAAAGCTGGTGGTAGCTTGCCAGATGTGCGGGTATCACTCAGTGGCAATGGCGTCAAAGTTCAACAAATGGTACAGGGTAATCCTCTGCCGATCGCCTTTGAAACACTGAATTTAAATGGTGGTTTGGCTAATGGGCAGGTACGGGCCGACTGGTTGATTAAACTGGTGAATAATGGCCAATTCTCTGGACAGGTGCAGGTGGCTGACCCTGAGGGGCGGCGTAATCTATCCGGTAACATTGCTATCAGTAATTTCTCGTTGGCAATGATCAATCCTATCCTGAGTGATGGTGAAAAAGCCTCTGGCTTATTAAATGCCAATCTCCGTTTAGGCGGCAATGCGAAAAGCCCGTTAGTCTTTGGCCGGCTGGCGCTGGACAATGTGGATGTTGATGGGAGTTGGATGCCGTTTGATATCACCGAAGGGCGTCTGGTGATGAATTTCGACGGTATGACCTCGACGCTAGAGGGGCTAATTCGCACCTCGCAGGGGCAACTTAATCTATCCGGCGATGCCGACTGGCGTGATATCAATGCCTGGCGGGCCAGAATTGCGGCGAAAGGCAATAAATTACGGGTCACAGTCCCGCCAATGGTGCGGATTGATGTTTCTCCGGACATTGTTTTTGAAGCCACGCCGCAACTGTTTAGTCTTAATGGCTCGGTGGACATCCCGTGGGCGCGTATTACGGTGCAAGAAGTGCCGGAAAGCGCCGTCGGTGTCTCGCCGGATGAAGTGATGCTCAATAATGATTTGCAGCCTATTTCACCGCGCACAGCTGGTATCCCAATTAACAGCAACTTGGTTATTCATGTTGGTAATGATGTTCGCCTGAATGCATTTGGCCTGAAAGCGCGCCTACAGGGCGATTTGAAAATGATACAGGACCAGCGCGGCTTGGGCCTGAATGGGCAGATTAATATCCCATCCGGTAGTTTCCGCGCTTATGGTCAGGACTTGATTGTTAACAAAGGGGTATTGTTGTTCTCTGGGCCACCGGATCAACCGCTGCTTAATATTGAGGCAATCCGTAACCCTGATGCCACCGCCGATGGCGTGACTGCTGGTGTGCGTGTGACAGGTATGGCTGATTCACCACGGCTGGAAATATTCTCAGATCCGGCGATGTCGCAGCAAGAAGCGCTATCTTACTTGTTACGTGGGCAAGGGTTGGGCAATTCAGGAGCAGACAGCGGGCTGATGACTTCAATGTTGGTCGGCATGGGGGTTGCGCAAAGTGGTAAGCTTGTGGGTAAAATCGGCGAGGCATTTGGCGTCAGCAATCTGGCACTGGATACTCAAGGGGTTGGTGATAGCTCACAAGTGGTGGTGAGCGGCTATGTCACCAAAGATCTGCAAGTAAAATACGGTGTGGGTATATTTGATTCGCTGGCTACGTTAACATTACGTTATCGGTTGATGCCCAGGTTGTATCTGGAAGCGGTGTCTGGTATTGATCAGGCATTAGATGTGCTTTATCAGTTTGAGTTCTAACAATGCGAATTATTGTCTACGGTAGTTTACGGCGCAAGCAAGGTAACAGTCACTGGATGACGGACGCCCAATTGTTGGGCGAACATGACCTGGAAGGCTTTGATATGTACAACTTAGGTCATTATCCGGCAGTGGTTCCCGGAGATGGCACCGTGCATTGTGAAGTTTATCGGATTAACTCATCTATTATGAATGAGTTAGATGAACTGAAAAGTAATACCAAGGATTATCGGCGTGAATTGATCCAGACGCCTTACGGCAGTGCCTGGATATACCTTTACCGTTTACCGGTTGAAGGATTACCACGGATTTACAGTGGTGATTGGCTTAAGCGCCATGAAGAAAATGATAAGCCGCAACGCTAGATAAGCAAAAAAACACCGCACAATGGCGGTGTTTGAGGTTAATGACAAAATACCCGTAACGGTGAAAACAGGCAGATCGTAAAGACGCCGTAAACCCCTCCCTGGGGGCTCGAGCCGCGCCGTCCCTGGCGCGGACGCTTTACTCTTCTACCTGCCTTCACCTTGCAACATCGAGTTATCGAGGTTTGTCAGCAGTCTGAAACACCGCACAATGGCGGTGTTTTTGCTATGTATTTTCTGTTATATAAAATAGAAAACTACTTTTTAGCGCGTTCGAAAGAGGACAGGATTTCGGCTTTAGCGGCAGCGGCATCTTCCCAACCGTCCACTTTCACCCACTTGCCCGTTTCCAGATCTTTGTAATGCTCAAAGAAATGTTTGATTTGAGCTTTCAGCAGCTCTGGCAAGTCTTGCACGTCTTTAACGTGGTCATATTCTTTGGTCAGTTTGCTGTGCGGAACCGCAACCAGCTTGGCATCTTCGCCTGCTTCGTCAGTCATTTTCAACACGCCAACTGGGCGGCAACGAATAACTGAGCCTGGCTGCAACGGATATGGCGTTGGTACCAGCACATCAACCGGGTCCCCATCTAATGACAAGGTATTGTTGATGTAACCGTAGTTGCACGGATAAAACATCGCAGTAGACATGAAGCGGTCTACAAACAGAGATCCAGTCTCTTTATCGATTTCGTATTTGATCGGATCCGCGTTCGCCGGGATTTCGATCACAACATAGATATCTTCTGGCAGGTCTTTACCTGCGGGTACTTGGTTCAAGCTCATGTCGGTTTCCTTTTATCAAACCAGAAATGGAGTGCTGGCTATTATAGCCAAGTCTTATCTGAATTCCTGTCCTTTTCACTGCTTGATGATGGTGATATTGCCTGAAACAAGGCCATTCCAGGGAGATAAAATACCGTCATTATCTAATTGCATCTATTTTAAGCTGTTTTTCCGGTGGTGGTTCAAGACGACTCTCTTAGCGCCGATAACTTAAGCAAATAATAAGACAGTCCACTGTACTGCTAACACTTTGTAATCTTAACCATTTGCACATAACCGGAAAAAACCGATGTTAAAAAAGATTACCATTAAGAATGGGCTTATTGCCCAGTTAAGCCTTATGTCATTGATTTTATTAATCGTCAGCGTAATTGGCATTAATTCAATCCAGGAAAGCTCACGCGCATTACAGGCCATCAATCAAATCCAAGGGGAGGAGCTGGGATCATTATCAAATAGCTTTACTGCTACATTAAGCGCCAGAACTGAGGCGGCATTGGCCATTCATCAATTAGAGATAGGCTTGATTGATGAGTCTTTGCAAACTGCAAAGCAGGCCGAAGAGTCACTGGCATTATCGCAAAGGGAGATGGCACGATTTGTCAGCGCAGTATCTGAGCGGGGAGAGGGGCAGGAACTGGCGACTAATATCCAAAAAAGTTATAAAAATTATGTTGATAAGGGCGTTATACCTATGCTGACGGCCATCAAGGCCGGTTACGCTGATGAGTATTACGAGGTGCTGGAAAAGAGCATTACCGATATCAGCAAAGCATTTAATAATGATGTCGCGACCTTTCGCAGTTATGCGTTGAATGCTGGTCATTTACAAATTGATAAAGCCAATAGTGCCGCCAAAATTAAATTAGCCATCATTGTGGCTGCGGGCATAATCACCTTAATTTCTGCGGTATTGGCGTGGTTTGCGCTTAAATACATCATTTTGCAGCCATTGGAGCAATCAATTCATCAGTTGGAATATATAGCTGATGGCGATTTAACTCACAATATCAACAGTGAGGGCAATACGGAGTTGGCCCGGCTGGCAAAAGCGCTGCAAACCATGCAGCAATCGCTGGTGGCGTCTGTCAGTAATGTGCGCGATGTCGGTGGTCAAATTGGTATTGGATCGCGAGAATTAGCCGCAGGTAATAACCATTTGGCGGAACGAACTGAAGAATCGGCATCTTCATTAGAACAGACTGCGGCCAGTATGGAGCAGTTGACCTCGACGGTGAAAATGAATGCTGAAAACTCGGATCAAGCCAATCGTCTGGCGATGAGTGTGTCGGATATCGCCAGTAAAGGCAGTAAAGTCGTCAGCCATGTTGTTGATAAAATGCAGGCGATTACCACCAGTTCACGCCGTATCTCCGATATTATTGCTGTGATTGACGGTATTGCGTTTCAGACCAACATCTTAGCGCTTAATGCGGCAGTTGAAGCCGCCAGAGCCGGAGAGCAAGGCCGTGGTTTCGCGGTGGTGGCGGGCGAGGTTCGCAATCTGGCTCAGCGCAGCGCACAATCAGCAAAAGAAATTAAAGACTTGATTGTTGAATCGCAAAATCGAGTGCGGGAAGGGGCGGATATGGCTGAATCCGCAGGGAAAACCATGCATGAGATTGCCGATGAAGTGAACCGAGTCACTGCATTGATGCGCGAAATCTCAGCTGCTTCTTATGAGCAAAGTAGCGGAATTGAGCAAGTGAATGTCGCGATAGCTCAGATGGATCAGGTGGCGCAGCAGAATGCCACATTGGTGGAGCAAGCGGCTGCGGCAACGCGTTCATTAGAGGAACAAGCCGATGCACTGTCAGCCAGTATGGCAGTATTTAAATTACAAGGTGATGAGCTGGCGGTCGTCGCATAAAAAAACAGCGGCTTAGTGGGCCGCTGTTGAGGTTAATGACAAAGTGCCCGTAACGGTGAAAACAGGCAGATCGTAAAGACGCCGTAAACCCCTCCCTGGCGCGGACGCTTTACTCTTCTACCTGCCTTCACCTTGCAAGATCGAGTCATTGGGTTTGTCAGCAGTCTGAAACAGCGGCTTAGTGGCCGCTGTTTTCTAATGTTAGCGATAGTTACTTAGCTTCTTCATCCGGGAATTTGGCGATAAAGCTTTCCGCATCTTCAACCATGGATTTAGTGCCCACGAAGAAAGGTGCGCGCTGGTGCAGTTTCTCCGGCACGATATCCAGAATGCGATTAACCCCATCAGTGGCTTTCCCACCGGCTTGTTCTGCCAGGAATGCCATTGGATTGCACTCATACAGCAAACGCAATTTACCTTGCGGATGGCTGGCGGTACTTGGGTAAATATAAATCCCACCTTTCAACAGGTTACGATGGAAGTCGGCAACCAGTGAGCCAATATAGCGTGAAGTGTATGGGCGCTGAGTGGCTTCATCTTGCTCTTGGCAATATTTGATGTATTTCTTCACACCCAATGGGAATTTAATGTAGTTCCCTTCGTTGATGGAATACATGCAACCGGTTGCGGGATAACGCACTTTTTCGCCGGATAAACAGAAAACGCCCAGCGATGGATCATAAGTGAAGGTATGGACGCCATAACCGGTGGTATACACCAACATGGTTGACGAGCCGTACACCACATAGCCTGCCGCAACTTGCTTAGTGCCCGGTTGCAGGAAGTCTGCTTCAGTAATCGGTGTGCCAAATGGGGTGATGCGACGATAGATGGAGAAAATAGTACCGACGGACACATTCACGTCAATATTTGAAGAACCATCCAGCGGATCCATCAGAACCACATATTTGGCATTTTCTGCGCGGCCACCATCAAAGATAACAATGTCATCTTCTTCTTCTGAGGCGATACCGGCCACTTCGCCACGCGCTTTTAGGGCTGCTTTCAACTTTTCATTGGCAAACAGATCGAGTTTCATCTGGTCTTCGCCTTGAATATTTGAAACACCGCTCGCACCTAAAATATCAACCAGACCTGCTTTGTTGATGTCGCGATGAATGATTTTTGCGCCGAGTTTGATTGCTGAAAGTAATGCAGTTAATTCGCCGGTGGCGTGAGAGAAGTCTAACTGTTTCTCAACGATGAATTCGCCTAACGTTTTCATGACACAATCCCTGAATCTACGGTTAAATATCGATTTATTAACGAACAACTCACTTAATGGCAGCAGTGTAGCCCAAAGGTAAGAATTATTCATAGGCAATTCCATTTCTTCTCTTTGATTCTGAGCGGTAGAATGGTGGCAAACTCGAAGCTATTAATACGGAAAATTTATGCGCATTCACATATTAGGTATCTGCGGCACTTTCATGGGCGGCTTGGCTATGCTCGCCCGTTCATTAGGTCATGAAGTGACGGGATCGGATGCTAACGTGTATCCGCCGATGAGCACACAGTTGGAGAACCAAGGGATCGACTTGATCCAGGGATATGACCCAGCTCAGCTGAAACCAACACCGGATCTCGTTATTATCGGCAATGCCATGACCCGTGGTAATCCTTGCGTTGAAGCGGTATTGGAACAAGGTATCCCGTATGTGTCTGGCCCACAATGGCTGCATGACCATGTGTTGCCGGAGCGCTGGGTATTGGCAATCGCCGGTACACACGGCAAGACCACCACTGCTGGGATGGTAGCCTGGATTCTGGAAGCTTGCGGTTATGAGCCTGGTTTTGTCATTGGTGGTGTGCCTGGTAATTTCGATGTTTCAGCTCGTTTAGGCAATAGCCCATTCTTTGTCATCGAAGCTGATGAATATGATTGCGCCTTCTTTGATAAGCGTTCCAAATTTGTTCATTACAGCCCAAGAACTTTGGTGATGAATAACCTTGAGTTTGATCATGCTGATATCTTTGATGATCTTAATGCGATCCAGAAGCAATTTCATCATCTGGTGCGCCTGGTGCCACCAGGAACAGGCAGAATCATTATTCCGGGTAATGACAACCATCTCAAACAAGTAATGGCGATGGGCTGCTGGAGTGAACAAGAACTGGTGGGGGAAACGGGCCGTTGGTTTGCACGTAAAGTCGCAGTAGATGCCAGTGTCTTTGAAGTGTTCCTCGACAATAAATTGGTGGGCGAGGTCAGTTGGTCATTGGTGGGTGAGCATAATATGCATAATGGCTTAATGGCTATTGCTGCTGCTCGGCATGTAGGCGTACTACCGGCTGCAGCTTGTCGGGCGCTGGGGGATTTTATTAATGCCCGTCGCCGGTTGGAATTACGCGGTGAAGCCCATGGTGTCACGGTTTATGATGATTTTGCCCATCATCCTACAGCAATTCTTGCGACACTGGCGGCGCTGCGCAGTAAAGTCGGCGGAACAGCACGAATTCTGGCGGTACTGGAGCCGCGTTCTAACACCATGAAGTTGGGGATGTGTAGAAACGAATTGGCACCGTCATTAGGCCGTGCAGATGAAGTATTCTTGTTCCAGCCGCAGCATATTCCATGGCAAGTGGTCGAAGTTGCCGAAGCCTGTATTCAGCCAGCGTATTGGAGTGCTGATATTGATACGTTAGTTGATATGGTTGTCAAAACAGCCCAACCAGGGGATCACATTCTGGTGATGAGTAATGGCGGCTTTGGCGGTATTCATGACAAATTATTGAGTGCTTTGAGTCAAAAAGCAGAGTATGAGGCACAGTCTCAGGAGTAAGCAGGATAAAAAAAGCCCCCGCATAGCGGGGGTAAAAGGGTTCGTCGGATAGACGACGAGGGATTATTCTGTTGCGGTAGTGATCTAATACATCTGTTAAATCAATATCATTTCCAATGAGTATTCTATTCAATAGTCAGAAAATTCATCTTTGTGTTAATTTTCAACCTATTGAATAAACCATCGAAATATTAAAAACCTAAAATAGAAAGTATGCCCCTTATTACGGGGCATTTACTTTTATTTCTTAAACTTACTTGTAGATCTCAGCAGTGGCATGCCAATTGTTCTCTTCACGAGCTTCAATCACTTTGTAAGCTTTAGCGCCCATTGCATCGGCTTTCTCAGACAGTGCCTGGCGAATATCAGAAGGTGCACCATTCAGGCCACTGACGGTAATAGTCCCCATCGGCTGTAAGTTAGCGGCTTGATTTTCACTGATTGAATCAGCTGCAAAAACACCAAATGACAATGCAGATAGAATGCTCATGGTTGCGATAGTAGTTTTAACTTTCATATTATTACCTCTATTTATTCTTTTATCACTTCACAGGAAGTGTGATTTACGTCACGAAAATGAGTATACAGCTAGTAACTGAGAATATTAATAGCCAGCTAATAATATTTGTCGTCACTTTCTCGTAAGTTATTACTTTTTAATAACCAAAAGGAATAAAAACTGATTAAAAAACAGCAGTTTTAAGAAAAAATAGTGTTTTTTCAATGCGATAAGTGTTTTTGACTAAAAGTGCGAAAGAGTATGGTGACTTTGACCATAAATGGAATAAAAACAGGGGTATTGAGTGATTTTAAATAGATAAGGCAGTCTGATGCCCTGTTTGTTGCGAGATATTTAGGACTAATAAGGGGGAGATGTGTACCAAATGAGAAAATGCGGCATATAAGGCCGCATCTATAAATTCGTGGAGAATTAAAGCTCTTGTTCAAACAAGCGGAGGATGGCCTCGTGTAACTGTTCGACAGTGAAACCTCTGGCTGGCGTGGTAAAAATGGTATCGTCACCCGCAATACTGCCTAGAATACCTTCCGCTTTACCTAATGAGTCCAGTAGGCGCGCGATCAATTGGGCCGCACCTGGGCTGGTGTTAATCACCACCACTGAATCGTTATAATCGACATCCAATACCAGGTTCTTTAGTGGGCTGCTGGTTGTCGGAACGCCTAATTCAGCCGGTAAACAATAAACCATCTCCATTTTTGCATTACGCGTTCTGACCGCACCAAATTTGGTCAACATGCGCGAAACTTTGGACTGATTAATATTTTCAAAGCCTTCTTCCTGCAAGGCCAAAACGATTTCACCTTGAGAACTGAATTTCTCTTCTTTCAATAACGCTTTAAACGCCTTGATAAGATCTTCTTGTTTGGCGGGGTTACGCATTTTTTATGCCCTGAACAGTCAATAGTGAATAGGATTATTATGCATATAAATGAATTTTTATTCAACATGACTATGGAGTATTGGTGATAAAAGCCCTGATATCAAGGTGTGCTGAAATTTTAACACTACCCGCCTGTTACGATTATGCTAAATCAGCTTTTTTTAACATTAGTGCTGAGTAGCTAAAATGTTATTAAAATGATGTTGTTTTGATGTAAAGGAAGGGTGTAATGTAACCGCCGATTAACCTGTCATGAATACTGCGAGGAATTTTAGAATAATGTGCGCTATATCATTAATGAATAAGCGATTTACTCTAAAATAGACAAACCTTATGCGCCTTTTTGATGCGTGATATCTCAATCTGACTGTTAATAGATTGTGTTTAAAATCGCAATAAATTAAGGTTCGTAAATAGATGAATTCACGGCAAATTTAAATTAAATATAATAAGGAGTATAGGATGAAAGTTGCAGTTCTCGGTGCCGCTGGTGGTATCGGCCAGGCCCTCGCTCTTCTACTCAAGACCCAGCTTCCTTCAGGTTCAGACCTCTCATTATATGACATCGCGCCAGTGACTCCTGGTGTTGCGGTTGATCTGAGCCACATCCCAACTGCTGTTAATATTAAAGGTTTCAGCGGTGAAGATGCTACCCCGGCCCTGAAAGGGGCAGATATTGTTCTGATCTCTGCGGGTGTCGCACGTAAACCTGGCATGGATCGCTCAGATCTGTTCAATGTGAACGCGGGTATTGTTCGTAATCTGGTTGAGCAAATCGCGCGTACTTGCCCGAAAGCTTTAATTGGTATCATTACTAACCCAGTTAATACAACCGTTGCTATTGCGGCAGAAGTGCTGAAAAAAGCCGGTGTTTACGATAAAAACAAATTATTCGGTATTACTACTCTCGATACCATCCGTTCAAATACCTTTGTTGCAGAGCTGAAAGGTAAGCAACCTCAGGATATCGAAGTACCAGTTATTGGCGGCCATTCAGGTGTGACCATTCTTCCATTGCTTTCACAAATTCCAGGTATCAGCTTCACAGAACAAGAAGTTATTGATCTGACTAAGCGTATCCAGAATGCAGGCACTGAAGTTGTCGAAGCAAAAGCCGGTGGCGGGTCAGCGACTCTGTCTATGGGGCAAGCTGCTGCACGCTTTGGTCTTTCTTTGGTTCGTGCTTTGCAAGGCGAAAGCAATGTTGTGGAATGTTCTTACGTTGAAGGTGATGGCAAGTATGCCCGCTTCTTTGCTCAGCCAATTCTATTGGGTAAAGATGGCGTAGCGGAACGGAAAGATATCGGCAAACTGAGTGCTTTTGAACAACAAGCACTGGAAAATATGCTAGATGTTCTGCATAAAGATATTGAGTTAGGCGAGCAGTTCGTCAAATAAATCAGTGTAGTAGGGGCTATATAATAGCCCCTTGAATGACACCATCAACCGCCGATGCATTTTATTGGCGGTTTTTTTATTCTTCGGTTATAGGCTGTCTTATTCTCACTTTTCGGTCGAGAAGTGCACCGGTTTTTGAATCAAAATAGCGTGTTGGCCAAATTTCAGAAGGATGAATTTCCAGACATTCTGCAATCAACCATTCCCCCTTAGGCCAAGGCCGAGTTAGCGCATTAGCAAGTGTGGATGAGCTTAAACCTGCTTTTCGAGAGACTGCTGCCAGAGTGGTGTCTTTTTTACGTAGTGCCGCAATGATGTCGGCTGGGTGCCAATCAGATTTCCTTAAAATCATCTTTAATCCTTTTTTTTTCTAAGCCGCTGGCGTGTTAGTGATATAAATAACGGTACATTGTTAATCATACGGTGAACAGAAAGTAATTATTTAGAAGTATTCTAACATTTATTTTCTGAAAGATTTTAAATGTTTTCTAAATATTCCTTTTTTGTGTCGTAACGCATATTAGGAAGCAACACCATGAAAAAAGAGTGGTTTGCCGCTAAGGAATTGGCCGGTCTTGATGGGCTACCGTCATCACCACAAGGAGTTAACCTCATGGCTAAACGTGAGGGATGGGAACAGCGCCGCCGCCGTGGTGTTCAAGGCAAGGCTGTCGAGTACCATATTGAAAGTTTACCTCCCACTATACTGAATTCATTACAGTTAAGGGAGGATCCTGCTCAATATACGACAACACGACAGGACCCGCTGGTTCTCTGGGTTGAAGCGTATTATCATTTTACTGAGGCTGAACGTGAGCAAGTCATTACGTTTATTTTTCGTGAGGGCGCTAAAAGCTTGATAGAGCGGTTGGCGACAGATTAGTGCAGGGGTTGTTGCCAATGGATAACTCCGGCAATGATACCGGAGTTTCCATATGATTTCTTAAAACGAACGTTGTACGGCAATATGCGCCAAACCTTCTAAAGCCAGGCGATAATCGCTTTCAGGGAGAACCTGCAAAGCAGCAATGGCTTTGTCTGCCTCTTCTTCAGCACGCTGGCGGGTGTAATCGAGTGAGCCACACTGCTGCATTGCAACTAATACGGGTTCGAGTAAATGGCGGCCATTACCTTCTTCAATGGCTTGCCGAATCATTGCGGCTTGCTCTGGCGTTCCATTGTGCATTGCATGCAGTAAAGGGAGGGTTGGTTTGCCTTCGTTCAGGTCATCACCGGTATTTTTACCCAAAGTGGTGCCATCTGAACTGTAATCCAGCAGGTCATCGATAAGCTGAAAAGCTGTGCCAAGATAGCGGCCATAATTCTGTAAGGCGAGTTCCTGCTCTTCAGTCGCATCGGATAAGACCGCCGCCGACTGCGATGCTGCTTCGAACAAGCGGGCTGTCTTGCTGTAGATGACCTGCATATAGTTTTCTTCAGTGATGTCAGGATTATTGCAGTTCATTAACTGCAAAACTTCACCTTCCGCAATCACGTTGGTTGCGTCCGACATCAATGTAAGAACACGCAGCGATTCAAGGCTGGTCATCATCTGGAATGAGCGGGTATAGATATAGTCACCCACCAATACACTGGCAGCATTACCAAAGGCGGCATTGGCTGTCGCCTTACCACGGCGCATATCTGATTCATCGACGACATCATCATGCAGCAGAGTTGCTGTATGGATAAATTCAATCAATGCCGCGACCGTAATATGTTTAGTGCCTTGATAGCCAAGCGCTCGAGCCACCAAAACCGCGATCATGGGACGGATACGTTTCCCACCGCCACTGATTATGTAATGGCCCAATTGATTGATGAGAACAACATCAGAGTTCAATTGATCGAGAATGGTTGTGTTTACAGCCGCCATATCTGGCGCGGTTAAGTCGATAATCTTTTCTAGGTTCATTGTTATATTCAGCTGTTTTTCTCTTTAACTGCGACGAGATTACCGCCCACATTATTACATGACGTTCCCTGAGACTATGATTGTACTTGAAAAATCCATCAAATAAACGAGATGTAAGAAACTGTGCTTTTTTTCTTCTCTTGGGCTGATTATATACTTGTCATTCACTACATTTTTGCGTAGAATTCGCGCCCTATTGTGAATATTTATAGTGCGCTCTGGACTACAAAAGTGGAGTGTGCGGAAAGCGGAGTTTTATATGTACGCGGTTTTCCAAAGTGGTGGTAAACAACACCGAGTAAGCGAAGGTCAAACCATTCGCCTGGAAAAGCTGGACATCGCAACTGGTGAAGCTGTTGAGTTTGACCAAGTTCTGATGATTGCTAACGGTGAAGAAATCAATATCGGCGCTCCTTTAGTTGTCGGTGGCGTGGTTAAGGCTGAAGTCGTTGCTCACGGTCGTGGCGAGAAGATTAAGATTGTTAAATTCCGTCGTCGTAAGCATTACCGTAAGCAGCAAGGTCATCGTCAGTGGTTCACTGATGTTAAAATCACCGGTATCAGCGCTTAAGATTTAGGAGAGCGGATAAATGGCACATAAAAAGGCTGGTGGCTCGACTCGTAACGGTCGTGACTCCGAAAGTAAACGTCTTGGCGTAAAACGTTTTGGCGGCGAAGCAGTTTTGGCAGGTAGCATCATCGTTCGTCAGCGTGGCACTAAGTTCCATGCAGGCATCGACGTAGGTTGCGGCAAAGACCACACTCTGTTTGCTTTGAAAGACGGTAAAGTCAAGTTCGAAGTTAAAGGCCCGAAAAACCGTAAATTTATCAGCATCGAAGCTGAATAAGTTTTTCGCGTCCTGTAAATAGATGTAAGCCCTGCAATTTCGTTGCGGGGCTTTTTACATTTCTGGGTTAACCCCCCCTGGTAAAAAATAGCAGAGGTTAGGTATTTTTTATACCATTGTTTGGTATCGCTTTATGATGGCGGCTATCGGCTTGGGGATTATTCTGGCTTCGCGTCGTCAGTTGCCTTCTCTTAAACTTTTTCGCCAACGTCGCTGGCTAGTATTACTGATAGTTGCGACTTGTGGCTTGCTGGGGAATTTCATCTTCTTCAGCTCATCATTACAATATCTCAGCCCGACCACATCTCAGGTTATCGGGCAACTCTCGCCGGTCGGGATGATGGTTGCCAGTGTGCTGATTTTAAAAGAGCGGATGCGCATCACCCAGGTTATCGGTGCGGTCATGCTGATTTGTGGGCTGCTGTTATTTTTTAATACTAGTCTGCATGAACTCTTTACTCGCATGACTGATTATACCCTTGGCGTGGCATTGGGGGTTTGTGCAGCGGTTGTCTGGGTCAGCTATGGTGTTGCCCAGAAGGTGCTATTAAGGCGTATGGCATCGCAACAAATCCTATTATTGTTGTACACTTTATGTGCAATCGCATTATTCCCATTAGCAAAGCCCGCGTATTGCACTCGTTCACATTGACGCCGCTGTTGCCTTGTTCTTTTCAATGCTGCTTATTTTGATATGTTCGCCGCACCATCTCTCAACTTTGTGGGATACGCAGGCGCATTCGTGGTAGTGGCAGGTGCAATGTTTTCCGCAATTGGGCACCGTTGGTGGCCACGTCGGACAGAAATAAATCGGGTTGCTGCGCAGAAATAGCAGCTCGGTGAATGATTTACGGAGAAAGTAAATGAAGTTTGTAGATGAAGCTACAATTTTGGTTGTAGCCGGTGACGGTGGTAACGGTTGTGTCAGTTTCCGTCGCGAGAAATATATTCCTAATGGTGGTCCTGACGGTGGTGATGGTGGTGATGGCGGCGATATTTATCTGCTGGCTGATGAAAACCTCAACACACTGATTGATTACCGCTTTGTGAAGTCTTTCCGTGCTGAGCGCGGTGAGAATGGGCAGAGCCGTGACTGTACCGGTAAACGCGGTAAAGACATCACCATTAAAGTCCCTGTTGGTACTCGTGTACTGGATCAAGGTACCGGTGAGATTGTTGGCGATATGACTCGCCACGGTCAGCGCCTAATGGTGGCAAAAGGCGGTTTCCACGGATTGGGTAATACCCGTTTCAAATCCTCAGTAAACCGCGCTCCTCGTCAGAAAACTATGGGGACGGAAGGCGAAACTCGTGAGTTAATGCTGGAACTGCTGTTACTGGCTGATGTGGGTATGTTGGGTTTACCTAATGCCGGTAAATCAACCTTTATTCGCGCCGTTTCTGCTGCTAAACCAAAAGTTGCTGATTATCCATTTACCACGCTGATCCCAAGTCTGGGTGTGGTTCGTATGGATCACGAGCAGAGCTTTGTGGTGGCTGATATCCCTGGTCTGATTGAAGGTGCTTCTGACGGTGCTGGTTTAGGTATTCGTTTCCTCAAACATTTGGAACGTTGCCGCGTACTATTGCATTTAGTGGATTTGGCTCCGATCGATGAATCTGATCCGGTAGAAAACGCCAAAATCATTATTAATGAGCTGCAACAATACAGCGAAAACCTTGCACAGAAGCCACGCTGGCTTGTTTTCAACAAGATTGACCTGGTAGGGCCGGAAGAAGCTGAAGTACGCGCTAAGGCCATCGTAGAAGCTCTGGGATGGGAAGGTAAGTATTATATGATCTCAGCAGCGAATCGCGATAACGTGAACGCCTTATGCTGGGATGTAATGAATTTCCTGAACTCACAACCTAAAGCGATGGCTATTGCTGAAAGCGCGCCAGAAAAAGTTGAATTCATGTGGGATGATTATCATCGTGAACAACTGGCTGAAGTGGAAGCTGAAGCAGAATCAGAAGACGACGATGATTGGGATGAAGAAGACGATGACGGCGTAGAGTTCATCTACGAACGTTAAGTTTCCCAGTAGTTGCACGTCAGTGAAGTAGGATGTGAACAAGGGCTGCCATTCGTGGTGGCCCTTTTGTTTGCAAGAGGAGCGCTGGTATTAATAAACTCGTTTAGCTGTGTGTGGTCGCCGGTATCCAGCATTGTGCTTTTAGCCCTGAACGGTCAGCACGATTTTCCAGCGTTAGCCTGCCTTGGTGCAGTTGGGCAATTCGGATCACAATATTCAGCCCCAAGCCGCTGCCGCCGTAGCGTTGGTCCATGCGACGAAATGCCTGCGTCAGTTCACCTGCTTGTTCCTGCTTTATTCCTGGCCCTTCATCCATGACTTGCAACAGAGTCCCCTGTGCTTCAGAAGACAGTTTGACTGAAATTTGACTGCCGACCGGGCTGTAGCGATGGGCATTTTCAACCAGATTACGCAGCATTAAACGCAGCAATGTGGCATCGCCCTGAGTTTGAGCATCAGAGGGGTGTTCCCAACGTAGGCTTTGCTGACGCTGAGCACACATTTCTTCCAGCTCTTCTTTCAGTGGCTGTACCACGTTCTCTATCCAATCCAATGTCTGATAAAGGCCACTGGCAAAATTCTGACCTGCCCGCGATAGCATCAATAGTTGTTCAATGGTATGCATCAATAAATCAATTCGGCTGATAAGTGACTTACTTTCAGTAATACCTTGCTGTTCCATTAATTCAAGATGCAGCCGGATACCGGCAAGGGGGGTACGTAGTTCGTGTGCCGCATCGGCGGTAAACAGGCGCTCTTGCGCAATGGTATTGGAGAGTCGGGATAGCAATTGATTAAGGGTAGAAGTCACAGAGACAATTTCTTGCATGTCACTATTGACGACGACAGGGGTCAGGTTATCTGCGGAGCGCTCAGCCAATTTCTGCTGTAATTGATCGAGCGGTCGAATTATCCAACTGATGGCCCAGAAAGAAAGCAGCAGGGTAATCGTCATCATAATGAGTGACGGAGCCAGCAGTGAGGCTATGGCCTCAGCTATTTCGGTATCAACCCGCTCATTACGCACTTTGGCACTTAGCGTTTCATCGACCAAAAAGCTGATTTGTTCTTGGCTTTCATGCCACAACCAAAATGCACTGATTAACTGGGTAATCAGCAATATTAACGCTAACATTAAAATGAGACGACGCCGCATACTGACCATCATGGTGCTTCCAGCCGATAGCCAATACCCCGCACTGTTCGGATGCGATCTTTGCCTAATTTACGTCGCAGATTGTGGATATGTACTTCCAACGTATTGGAGCCAAGATCGTCATTCCAGGTATACAGATCTTGTTGCAACAGCTCACGATTGACGGTTTGACCCGCTCGCATGATTAAACGCGACAAAATCGCAAATTCTTTCGGTGTGACTTCCAGCGCCTGACCCTGCAAACACACTTGCTGTGTTGATAGGTTGAGGCTCAGGTCATCTTGCTGTATCAGATTGTCACTTTGCCCTTGATAGCGGCGGATAAGTGCTCGTACACGGGCCAATAATTCTGCCAGAGCGAAAGGTTTTATCAGATAATCGTCAGCACCGGCATCCAGCCCATCAACTCTATCCTCAAGGGCATCACGAGCAGTGAGGATCAGCACTGGTAGTGTGATGTGCTGGCGTCGCCATTGACGCAGCAATACTGTGCCATCTTGATCCGGTAAGCCGAGATCGAGAATAACCATACTGTACTGACTGGAGAGTAACAAACTATGCGCTTGTGCCGCGGTGCCAGCACAGTCGCAGGCATAGCCCCCGCTGGTCAGCGCCATAGCGATCCCTCGTTGCAGTAGTTCATCATCTTCGACAATCAGTAGTTTCATCGTTTTTAATTGTTCTGATAAATATCTTTATACAGTCGGCTTTCGAAACGCACCAATGGCGCACGGCGATTTTTTTGATCTTCAGGTGGCACAGCGTAGCCTGACAAGAATTGCACAAAAGCCATGCGTTGCCCACTGGCGGTAGTAATAAATCCGGCCAAATTGTAAACGCCTTGTAATGCGCCTGTTTTAGCTGAAACTTTGCCGTCAACACCCGCTTCGTGCAACCCACCACGATAGCGTAATGTGCCGTCGTAGCCTGATAATGGCAGCATTGAGATAAAGTTAAGTTCTTGATCATGCTGAGCTATATACTGTAAGGCCTGCATCATGGTTGCCGGTGATATCAGGTTATGGCGTGATAAGCCCGACCCATCCACCACAATACTGTTCCCCAGATCCACACCTGCTTTTTGTCGCAACACCTGGCGTACCGCATCAGCACCGGCGCGCCACGTTCCCGGCACGCCAAAACGCTGATGGCCAATGGTTCTAAATACGGTGTCAGCAATCATGTTGTCAGATTTTTTCAACATGATTTTCAGCAAGTCATGTAACGGCGCTGATTGAGCTTGAGCTAACACGGTTCCAGCGGCATTGGGTGTCGTCTGGCGGCGTAAACTGCCATCAATTTGGATGTCAGCTTTTTTCAATTCATCTTTCAAAATAGCACCGGCATAGCTGGCCCCATTTTGTACTGCAAAGGCCAAGGGCAGCGGTTCACTACGCTGTGTCAGGCAGCCGGTCAGGGTGAATCGGTTTAATTCACCAGGCACCACATCTAATTCGCAATATTGCGCATCAGGCGAGCCTTTGGCTAAGGTGCGAACTTCACTAAACATCTGCACTGGGTAATAAGATGCGACTCGGATAAATGCCATGTCACCTGGATTCGGTGCGCTATAAAGAGAGACAGAAAAACAGTTACGATCGACAATCGCGGCCGCAGGCGGCGCACTAAAGCACTGTGTCATGTCGTTCCACGGCCAACCTGGAGCTTTGTCATGGCTGGCAAACACCGACGTATCAATAATCAAATCACCGGCGATTTGTTTCACGCCCGATTTTCTTAATGTCGCCACCATATTACGCAATTGCTGGCGTGTTAAAGTGGGGTCGCCATCAAAACGTGCTATCAAATTGCCACGTAAAATCCCATCACTAATCGTGCCGTGGCTTTCCAATGTGGTATTGAAGCGAAAATCTGGCCCAAGCTGCAATAATGCCGCCAGCGCAGTCAGGACTTTTTGCGTACTGGCAGGCAATGCCATCTGCTGAGCGTGATAGTCTATTGCTGGGGTAGTAGCCCCGATTTTTTGTACAACTAACGCAAGATTTGCCCCATCAGGCAGATATTGTGTGTAATTCTCAACCTGAGCCGCATTGGCATTAGATATGCTGATATTGATCGCAATAGCACAGGCCAATCCACTGACAATTCGTGAAAAATGCATAATTTCGGTATAACTGCTGAATAACGTGTTGCCATACTACGGTGCAACGAGGGCGAAAGTAAACGATGACCCTAAAGGAACTCTACGTTAAAATGCATATCAAAATGCAAAATTGATCCTGACTTGGGGTTTTGGCTCCGGGGTGATTTTTTTTGTTTATCGCCTGGAGGCGGGTAGGGTGTCTGTCTAACCGCATTTTCATTCGAAAACGTTAGGATGACGGGTTTTTTGAACAGGATAGATTTAGAGGTATTTAAAAGATGAAACAGATTCCGATGACGGTAAATGGCGCAGAGAAACTGCGCGAAGAGCTGGATTATTTAAAAGGCGTTCGTCGCCCTAAAATTATTGCTGATATCGCCACTGCCCGTGAACATGGCGATTTAAAAGAAAATGCAGAATATCATGCAGCCCGTGAGCAGCAAGGGTTCTGTGAAGGTCGTATTCAAGAAATAGAAGCGAAGCTTTCTAATGCGCAGGTGATTGATATCACTAAAATGCCAAATAATGGCCGCGTTATTTTTGGTGCCACTGTACGTGTATTAAATGTGGTTTCTGAAGAAGAGCAGCAATACCGGATTGTGGGTGATGACGAGGCTGATTTTAAACAAAATCTTATTTCAGTTAACTCACCTATTGCTCGTGGCCTGATTGGTAAAGAAGTCGATGACGTGGTTGTTATTCGTACTCCAGGTGGCGAAGTAGAATATGAAATTCTTACCGTAGATTATGTGTAATACTTGTTCATCTGAATAGTAACTACACATTGTTTATAAAAAATGAAGTTGTAAAGAAAAGTAAAAGGCCGCTTGCGGCCTTTTATCAGAACAAAGTGCATGGCACCTTTTCTCTAAAACAAGCGTCATTAACGCGGTAAAATAATCTTGCGCTCTTTTGCCGGGCGATAGAGCACTAAAATATTACCGATGATTTGGACGTTAACGGCACCGGTCTCACGCACGATGGCATCAGCAATTAGAGCTTTGGTTTCACGCTCTTCTGCAGTGATCTTCACCTTGATAAGTTCATGATGTTCCAGCGTTTGTTCGATTTCAGCCAGCACCCCTTCGGTTAACCCGTTGTTGCCCAGCATCACTACTGGCTTTAACGGATGGGCCAGGCTTTTCAGGTGTTGTTTTTGTTTGTTATTCAGATTCATCGTCTTTTTTGCTTAAGTTGGGATTGAAAACGGTTCATTCTACCGCCATCTCATGTGTATCACCAAATCGGTCTACGCCGAGGGGGAGTTTACGCGAGCTAAGCAAGAGATGCGCGGGCTCTTAAATAAGATAGTTGGAAAAAGAGATGTCTAATAAAAAGCGTTCGGCTAGCTCCAGTCGCTGGTTACAAGAACACTTTAGCGATAAATATGTCATTCAGGCACAGAAAAAGGGGCTACGCTCCCGCGCCTGGTTTAAACTTGATGAAATACAACAGAGCGATAAGCTTTTTAAACCGGGTATGACTGTGGTCGATTTAGGCGCAGCACCTGGTGGTTGGTCCCAATATGTTGTAACCCAGATCGGTGGTAAAGGGCGGGTCATCGCATGTGATCTTCTACCAATGGATCCTATCGTTGGTGTCGATTTCCTTCAGGGCGATTTTCGTGATGAACTGGTTCTGAAAGCTTTACTTGAACGTGTTGGGGATAAAAAGGTTCAGGTGGTCATGTGTGATATGGCCCCGAATATGAGTGGTACTCCGGCAGTCGATATTCCTAAATCAATGTATCTGGTTGAATTAGCTTTAGATATGTGTCGTGATGTACTTGCACCAGGCGGAAGTTTCCTGGTGAAGGTGTTCCAGGGAGATGGCTTTGATGAATACCTACGGGAAATTCGCTCCCTGTTTACGAAAGTTAAGATTCGTAAGCCAGACGCTTCTCGTGCGCGATCGCGTGAAGTGTACATTGTAGCGACAGGGCGGAAACTGTAGTACCCTAACGCTGTTTGTTAACACAGTTGTAATATGAGGTTAATCCCTTGAGTGACATGGCGAAAAACCTAATTCTCTGGTTAGTTATTGCAGTCGTACTGATGTCTGTATTCCAGAGCTTTGGACCCAGCGAATCGAATGGCCGTAGAGTGGATTACTCTACTTTCATGTCCGACGTAACCCAAGATCAGGTTCGTGAAGCACGTATCAATGGACGTGAAATTAACGTTAGTAAGAAAGATAACAGCAAATATACGACTTTCATTCCGGTCAACGATCCAAAGCTGTTAGATACCTTATTGACTAAAAATGTGAAAGTTGTTGGTGAGCCACCGGAAGAGCCGAGCTTGCTGGCCTCTATCTTTATTTCTTGGTTCCCAATGCTGTTGCTGATTGGGGTCTGGATCTTCTTTATGCGTCAAATGCAGGGCGGCGGCGGCAAAGGGGCAATGTCCTTTGGCAAGAGCAAAGCCCGAATGCTGACAGAAGATCAGATAAAAACTTCTTTTGCTGATGTGGCGGGTTGCGACGAAGCAAAAGAGGAAGTCAGTGAATTGGTTGAATACTTACGTGAGCCAAGCCGTTTCCAGAAACTGGGCGGTAAAATTCCGAAAGGCGTATTGATGGTCGGCCCTCCGGGGACAGGTAAAACCTTGCTGGCGAAAGCCATTGCAGGGGAAGCTAAAGTACCATTCTTCACCATTTCGGGTTCTGACTTCGTAGAAATGTTCGTTGGTGTGGGTGCATCCCGTGTCCGTGACATGTTTGAACAGGCTAAAAAAGCCGCGCCTTGTATCATCTTTATTGATGAAATTGATGCGGTAGGCCGTCAGCGTGGTGCAGGTTTGGGTGGCGGTCATGACGAACGTGAACAGACACTGAACCAAATGCTGGTTGAGATGGATGGCTTTGAAGGTAATGAAGGCATCATCGTCATCGCGGCAACTAACCGTCCAGACGTTCTTGACCCAGCGTTACTGCGTCCGGGCCGTTTTGACCGTCAGGTTGTGGTTGGTTTACCGGATGTACGTGGACGTGAGCAGATTCTTAAAGTTCACATGCGCCGCGTACCACTGGATATTGACATCGATGCTTCTGTTATCGCTCGTGGTACACCAGGTTTCTCTGGTGCTGACCTGGCGAACCTGGTCAACGAAGCCGCACTGTTTGCCGCTCGCGGTAACAAGCGCGTCGTTTCCATGGTTGAGTTCGAGAAAGCGAAAGATAAAATTATGATGGGTGCGGAACGTCGCTCCATGGTAATGACAGAAGCGCAGAAAGAATCAACGGCATATCATGAAGCAGGGCATGCGATCATTGGTCGCTTGGTGCCTGAACATGACCCAGTACATAAAGTGACCATTATTCCTCGTGGTCGTGCATTGGGTGTGACATTCTTCCTGCCGGAAGGTGATGCAATCAGCGCCAGCCGTCAGAAACTGGAAAGCCAGATCTCGACTTTGTATGGTGGTCGTCTTGCTGAAGAGATCATTTATGGCCCGGAAAAAGTGTCTACCGGTGCTTCGAATGATATCAAAGTGGCAACGTCTATTGCGCGTAACATGGTGACTCAGTGGGGCTTCTCCGAGAAACTGGGGCCGTTGCTGTATGCTGAAGAAGAAGGCGAAGTATTCCTGGGCCGTTCAGTGGCGAAAGCCAAGCATATGTCCGATGAAACCGCGCGTATTATCGATCAGGAAGTTAAATTACTTATTGAGCGTAACTACCAGCGTGCGCGTAAATTGCTGTTAGAAAACATGGATGTTCTTCATTCCATGAAAGATGCGCTGATGAAGTATGAAACTATTGATGCACCGCAGATTGATGACTTGATGAATCGCAAAGAAGTTCGCCCGCCAGCGGGTTGGGATGATGCGAACAAGACTAAATCGACGGACAACGATAGTACGCCAAAGGCACCAACGCCTGTTGATGAGCCGCATACACCAACGCCAGGCAATACCATGTCAGAACAGTTAGGCGATAAATAAGTCTACTGTTGGCATCTAAAAGCGTAGTGATTAATATAAACCTCGGGCTTGCTCGGGGTTTTTCTTTTTTTTAAGGCGCAATAATATGCATTTAACGGCCAGAGATCGGGTTTTGGATCTCACTCGCCCACAAGTTATGGGTATTTTGAATGTTACACCTGACTCATTTTCAGATGGTGGGCATCACAATAATCTTGATAAAGCACTACAACATGCCGAACTGATGTTGTCCGCAGGTGCTACGCTGATTGATATTGGTGGTGAATCCACCCGTCCGGGGGCGGCACACGTCAGTGAACAAGAAGAGCTTGATCGGGTCGTGCCGGTAGTAGAAGCGCTGGCGCAGCGTTTTGATGCCTGGTTATCTGTCGATACATCTAAAGCGGCGGTAATCACCGAGTCAGCTCGTGCTGGCGCTCATCTCATCAATGATATTCGTTCATTACAAGAGCCTGGTGCACTTGAAGCTGCGGCTAAAACTGGGTTACCGGTGTGTCTTATGCATATGCAAGGGCAGCCACAGAGTATGCAGCAGTCCCCTCATTACGATGATCTGATGGCCGATGTAAATCAGTTTTTTAAGCACCATATTGACCGCTGTATTGCGGCTGGTATCGCAAAAAGTAAATTGTTACTCGACCCAGGCTTCGGTTTCGGTAAAAATCTGGCGCATAATTATCAGCTACTGGCACGCTTGGCCGAACTTCACCATTTTGAGTTGCCACTTTTGGTCGGGATGTCACGAAAATCAATGGTCGGTCAGCTACTGAATGTTCCGCCACAACAGCGGGTTATCGGTAGTGTGGCTTGTGCTGTGATTGCCGCCATGCAAGGTGCACAAATTGTTAGGGTGCACGATGTCAAAGAAACTGTCGAGGCGATGCGAGTCGTCGAGGCAACACTTTCAGCGAAGGGATGAATAAAAATTATGAGCGACCGTAAATACTTTGGTACAGATGGCATTCGCGGCAAAGTGGGTGACAGTCCGATTACGCCAGATTTTGTATTAAAGCTCGGCTGGGCCGCCGGAAAGGTTCTGGCTCGACATGGTTCTCGTAAAATTATTATTGGTAAAGATACGCGCATTTCTGGCTACATGCTGGAGTCCGCACTTGAAGCTGGCTTGGCTGCTGCTGGGCTATCTGCCTCATTTACCGGCCCTATGCCGACGCCTGCGGTTGCTTACCTGACGCGAACTTTCCGTGCAGAAGCCGGTATCGTTATTTCTGCCTCTCATAATCCTTTCTATGATAATGGCATCAAGTTCTTCTCAATTGATGGCACTAAATTGCCTGATGATGTGGAGGAAGCCATTGAAGCCGAGATGGAAAAACCACTCACTTGCGTAGAGTCTGCGGAACTGGGTAAAGCTAACCGCATTGTGGATGCTGCGGGCCGCTACATTGAATTTTGTAAAGGGACATTCCCGAGCGAGCTCAGTTTGAATGAGCTGAAAATTGTGGTCGATTGCGCCAATGGGGCAACTTATCACATTGCGCCAAGTGTATTACGTGAGCTAGGGGCAACCGTGATTACCATTGGCTGTGAGCCAGATGGTATGAACATTAACGAAAAATGCGGTGCTACAGATGTTCGTTTGCTGCAAGAGCGTGTGCTTGCAGAGAAGGCAGATGTTGGTCTGGCCTTTGATGGTGATGGTGACCGGCTGATGATGGTCGATCATTTGGGTAACAAGGTTGATGGTGACCAAATCCTCTACATTATTGCCCGTGAAGGTTTGCGCCAGGGTCAACTGAAAGGCGGTGCTGTCGGCACTTTGATGAGTAATATGGGGCTGCAATTAGCCTTGAAAGAGCTGGGCATCCCATTTGTTCGCGCCAAAGTAGGTGACCGCTACGTGTTGGAAGCTATGCAGGAAAAAGGCTGGCGTATTGGAGCTGAGAACTCCGGTCATGTGATCCTGTTGGATAAAACCACCACCGGTGACGGTATCGTCGCTGGCCTGCAAGTGCTGACAGCAATGGTGCGTAACCATATGACCTTACATGATTTGTGCAGCGGTATGAAATTGCTACCACAAATCCTGGTGAATGTGCGTTTCTCCGGCGATCATAATCCACTGAAATCAGAGAACGTCGAAGAAGTTACCCGCCAGGTTGAAAAAGAACTGGGTGATCGTGGTCGTGTCCTGTTACGTAAATCAGGTACTGAGCCATTAATCCGAGTGATGGTTGAGGGCGACGACGCAGAATCAGTGATTGCAGAAATGGCCAATCGGATTGCTGATGCAGTGAAAGCCGCAGGTTAATGACTTTTTGATGAGGGAGAGGTTGCTCTCCCCTGTAAATTGCACTGAAGTTGAATAACTTGGCGTTTTTTTCTGCAAATGAACCCATGTAATGAAATTGCCCTTGCGTGTATTAGACGCTTTGGTTAGTATTCACACCCGCTTAAGTGGGTGAATAAGTCCCCGCTTGATGGGTGAGAAGCATTTGGCATGCGGTGAACCCGCAAGGATACAGGTACAACTATGTACGAAGCTCTTCTGGTTATTTTCTTGCTGATTTCGATTGGGCTAGTTGCTCTGATCATGTTACAGCAAGGCAAAGGCGCGGATATGGGAGCCTCATTCGGAGCAGGTGCTTCTGCAACTCTGTTCGGTTCGAATGGTTCCGGTAACTTTATGACCCGTATGACGGCTGTATTGGCGGCGCTGTTTTTCGTCATTAGCTTGATTTTGGGTAATATGAGCACCAACCAGGGCAATAAAGGCAGCGAGTGGGAAAATCTGGGTCAGCCAGCAAAAGCTGAGCAGACTACAGCACCAGTAGCGCCGACTAAGCCGAGTAGTGATATCCCGCAGTAATGTTTCAAAAGTAGTGAGTAGTAAGAACGAAAAAGAAAGTTTTAAAGTGGTTGTGAAAACTTAAACAGTAAAAACAACCATTTGAATCAGTGCCGGGGTGGTGGAATTGGTAGACACGCTACCTTGAGGTGGTAGTGCCCGATTGGGCTTACGGGTTCAAGTCCCGTCCTCGGTACCAAATCAGACAGATAACTTGCTTTTTTGTCGTTATCAACGTAATATTTGCCACGTTTTCGGACGCGGGGTGGAGCAGCCTGGTAGCTCGTCGGGCTCATAACCCGAAGGTCGTCGGTTCAAATCCGGCCCCCGCAACCACTTTCCTAAAGTGTTTTTTTTCAAATGTTGTATTCGGTAGACCTCAGATACTTTCGATTTCAATTTGAAAAAAATACTTGTCAGAAAGTTGTACCGAAGCCGCTTTGCGGCAAACAGGGTCCAGTTGCATAAAGCCCCGAATTTCGGGGTTTTTTGTTATTTGACAGCAGAATCACTGGGCTATTAGGCCCTTTTTTTATGTCTTGGGGGTGGGCTTGTCCACATTAGAACAAAAGTTAACAGAGATAATTTCAGCACCGGTTGAGGCCTTAGGCTATGAATTAGTCGGCATTGAGTTCATCCGGGGGCGCCAATCGACGCTACGAATCTATATTGATAGTGACGACGGAATCACTGTTGATGCTTGTGCTGATGTCAGCCACCAGGTCAGCGCTGTCTTGGATGTAGAAGATCCCATTACGGTCGCTTACAACTTAGAAGTTTCCTCTCCGGGCCTTGAACGCCCAATGTTCACTGCTGAGCACTATACTCGTTACCTTGGTGAAGAGGTCACTCTGGTTTTGCGTATGGCAATGCAGAACCGCCGTAAATGGCAGGGCATTATCAAAGCCGTTGATGGTGAAATGATCACGGTTACTGTGGATGGAAAAGATGAAGTGTTCGCGCTGAGCAACATCCAGAAAGCGAACCTGGTACCCCACTTTTAAAGTTTGGATGAGGCAACTAGGATGAACAAAGAGATTCTGGCTGTTGTAGAAGCAGTTTCCAATGAGAAATCCCTTCCGCGCGAGAAGATTTTTGAGGCGTTGGAAACCGCTCTAGCGACAGCGACCAAGAAAAAATACGAACAAGAAATTGAAGTTCGCGTCAGCATTGACCGTAAAACCGGTGATTTCGACACCTTCCGTCGTTGGGTTGCCGTTGACGAAGTCACGATGCCAACCCGCGAAATTACGTTAGAAGCGGCTCAATACGAAGATCCTTCGCTCCAGTTGGGCGATTATGTAGAAGATCAGATTGAATCTGTCACTTTTGACCGCATTACAACCCAAACAGCCAAGCAAGTTATCGTACAAAAAGTACGTGAAGCTGAGCGTGCTATGGTTGTTGAACAATTCCGCCAGTATTTAGGTGAGATTGTGACCGGTACGGTTAAGAAAGTTAACCGCGACAGTATTGCACTGGATCTGGGTAATAATGCCGAAGCGGTTATTAACCGTGAAGACATGTTACCGCGTGAAAACTTCCGTCCAGGCGACCGTATCCGTGGTGTTTTGTACGATGTCCGTCCAGAAGCACGCGGTGCTCAGCTGTTTGTCAGCCGTTCACGTCCTGAAATGCTGATCGAGTTGTTCCGCATTGAAGTGCCAGAAATCGGCGAAGAATTGATCGAAATTAAAGCTGCGGCCCGTGATCCTGGCTCGCGTGCTAAAATTGCGGTCAAAACCAACGACAAACGTATCGATCCAGTCGGTGCCTGTGTTGGTATGCGTGGTGCCCGTGTTCAAGCTGTATCCAGCGAACTTGGCGGCGAGCGCATTGATATTGTATTGTGGGATGATAATCCAGCCCAGTTTGTTATTAATGCCATGGCGCCAGCTGATGTTGCGTCAATTGTGGTTGATGAAGACAAACACACGATGGATGTTGCCGTTGAAGCCAGTAACCTGGCGCAGGCAATTGGCCGTAATGGTCAGAACGTACGTTTAGCCGCACAGCTGAGTGGCTGGGAACTGAACGTAATGACGGCGGACGATCTTCAGGCGAAGCATCAGGCCGAGGCTCATGCCGCTATTGATACCTTCACCAAATATCTTGATATCGATGAGGACTTTGCCACCGTTTTGGTAGAGGAAGGTTTCTCTTCTCTGGAAGAGTTGGCTTACGTGCCAATGAAAGAGCTTCTGGAAATCGATGGTCTTGACGAAGATACGGTTGAAGCGCTGCGTGACCGCGCCAAAGCTGCATTGACCACGCTGGCCCTGGCACAAGAAGAAAGTCTTGGCGACCAAAAACCCGCTGATGACCTGCTGAACCTGGCCGGTCTGGAACGTAGCATGGCATTTAAATTGGCTGCGCGCGGTGTGTGTACGCTGGAAGATCTTGCCGAGCAGGGTATCGACGATCTGGCAGATATTGAAGGGCTTAGCGATGAGCAAGCCGGCGAGCTGATTATGGCCGCACGTAATATCTGTTGGTTTGGCGATAACGCGTAATAAACTGTAGCAGGAAGGAACAGCATGACAGATGTAACCGTAAAATCGCTGGCAGATGAAATTCAGACTCCAGTTGATCGCCTGGTACAGCAATTTGCTGATGCAGGGATCAAGAAGTCTGAAGTAGACTCAGTTACCCAGCAAGAAAAAGAAACATTGCTGGCACACTTAAACCGTGAACACGGTAGTGCGCCTAATAAACTCACGCTGCAACGCAAAACGCGTAGCACCTTGAATATTCCGAGCACCGGCGGAAAAAGTAAATCGGTGCAAATCGAGGTCCGCAAGAAACGCACTTATGTAAATACGCCGGAAGCTGAACAAGCGAAAGCGGAAGAGCAGGCACAGCGTGAAGCGGAAGAGCAGGCACAACGTGAAGCGGAAGCAGCAGCGCAGAAAATCGCTGAAGAAAAAGCTAAACGTGCGGCCGAAGAACAAGCCAAACGTGAGGCCGCTGAAAAAGCTAAGCGCCAAGCAGCGGAAAAAGAAAAAGTGACGAATCAACAAACCGACGAAAAAACCAAGCCAGCTCAGACTGATAAAGCACGCCGTGAAGCTGAAGCTGCCGAGCTAAAACGCTCAGTAGAAGAAGAAACACGCCGTAAGGTCGAGGAAGACGCTAAACGCGTTGCTGAGGAAGCCCGTAAAATGGCAGCCGAAAACGAAGGTAAATGGCCAGAACCTGTGGCTGAGCAGACTGAATCTGCCGATTACCATGTAACTACCTCACAACATGCGCGCGCCGCGGAAGATGAAAACGACGCCAAAGTTGAAGGTGATCGCCGCAGCCGCACCCGTGGTGGTAAAGCGACTAAACAGAAGAAAGGCAATAAACTCTCTGAGTCTAAAGCTGATCGCGAAGAGGCACGTGCTGTTGGCCGTAAAGGTAAACGTAAACCAAGCACATTGCAGCAGAGCTTCAACAAACCTGTCGTTGCCGTTAACCGTGATGTAGTGATCGGTGAAACTGTGACTGTTGCTGAACTGGCCAACAAAATGGCAGTTAAAGGCTCTCAGGTCATCAAAGCGATGATGAAACTGGGTGCAATGGCAACGATCAACCAGGTTATCGATCAGGAAACAGCACAGCTGGTTGCTGAAGAGATGGGCCATAAAGTTATCCTGCGTCGTGAAAACGAGCTGGAAGAAGCGCTGATGAGCGACCGTGATACTGGCGCTGAAGCCGCAGCCGAGCACCGCGCTCCGGTTGTGACCATCATGGGCCACGTTGACCACGGTAAAACTTCTCTGCTGGATTACATCCGCTCCACGAAAGTGGCGTCAGGTGAAGCCGGTGGTATTACTCAGCACATCGGTGCTTATCACGTTGAAACTGAAAACGGCATGATCACCTTCTTGGATACTCCAGGACACGCCGCATTTACTTCAATGCGTGCCCGTGGTGCTCAAGCGACTGATATCGTGGTGCTGGTTGTTGCAGCCGACGATGGCGTGATGCCGCAGACTATCGAAGCTATTCAGCATGCCAAAGCGGCGAACGTGCCGGTTGTGGTTGCAGTGAACAAAATCGATAAACCAGCTGCAGATCCAAATCGTGTTAAAACCGAATTGATTCAACACGGTATTATATCCGAAGATTTTGGCGGCGATGTTCCATTCATCGAGGTATCTGCGAAAGTGGGTACCGGTATCGATGATTTGCTGCAAGCAATTCTGCTGCAAGCTGAAGTCATGGAACTGAAAGCGGTTCGTACTGGCATGGCAAGCGGTGTTGTTATCGAATCCTTCTTGGATAAAGGCCGTGGCCCTGTAGCTACCGTGCTGGTTCAACAAGGTACGTTGAACAAAGGTGATATCGTACTGTGTGGCTTTGAGTATGGCCGTGTGCGTGCGATGCGTGATGAGTTAGGCCGTGATATCACGTCTGCTGGTCCGTCGATCCCAGTTGAGATCCTGGGCCTGTCCAGTGTTCCTGCTGCCGGTGACGAAGTTACTGTTGTTCGTGACGAGAAAAAAGCCCGCGAAGTTGCACTGTATCGTCAGGGCAAATTCCGTGAAGTTAAGCTGGCTCGTCAGCAGAAATCTAAGCTGGAAAACATGTTTGCTAACATGACCGAAGGTGAAGTTTCTGAACTGAACATCGTAATCAAATCTGACGTACAGGGTTCTTGTGAAGCTATCTGTGATTCACTGGAAAAACTGTCTACCGATGAAGTGAAAGTACGCATTGTTGGCTCAGGCGTTGGTGGTATCACTGAAACTGATGCAACATTGGCAGCTGCTTCTGGCGCAATCATCCTTGGCTTCAACGTCCGTGCTGATGCTTCAGCGCGTCGTGTGGTTGAAACCGAAGGCCTGGATCTGCGTTACTACTCAGTTATTTATAGCCTGATTGACGAAGTTAAGCAGGCAATGAGTGGTATGTTGGCACCTGAGTACAAACAGCAGATTATCGGTTTGGCTGAAGTTCGTGACGTATTTAAATCACCGAAATTTGGCGCGATTGCTGGTTGTATGGTGACTGAAGGTGTGATTAAGCGTAATAATCCAATCCGTGTTCTGCGCGACAACGTGGTTATCTATGAAGGCGAGCTGGAATCTCTGCGCCGCTTCAAAGATGACGTTAACGAAGTCCGTAATGGTATGGAATGTGGTATCGGCGTTAAGAACTACAATGACGTCCGTACTGGCGATGTGATCGAAGTCTTCGAAATTATCGAAATTAAACGTACCATCGCTTAACCACCTCTGATTTGCTTATATCCATTTGGGGGGCCTTGGCCCCCCAAATTGTCTGGAGAATCCCAAATGGCAAAAGAATTCAGCCGTTCTCAGCGTGTTTCACAGGAAATGCAGAAAGAGATCGCACTCATCTTACAGCGCGAAATCAAAGACCCTCGTGTTGGCATGGCAACTGTGTCAGGCATCGAGCTGTCTCGTGATTTGGCTTACGCTAAAGTTTTTGTGACCTTCCTGAATGTGTTAACTGACAATGCTGATCCGGATACAGTAAAGAATGGCATTAAAGCGCTGCAAGATGCTTCCGGTTATATCCGCACTCTGCTGGGTAAAGCGATGCGTTTGCGTATCGTGCCAGAACTGACCTTCGCTTATGATAACTCTCTAATTGAAGGGATGCGGATGTCTAACTTGGTGACTAATGTCATCAAAAATGATGTAGAACGTCAGGTTAATCCAGGAAGCGACGAGGAGAAGTAATGGGGCGTCCACGTCGTCGCGGCCGTGACATTAACGGCGTTCTGTTATTGGATAAGCCGCTGGGCCTCTCCTCTAATGATGTTTTGCAGAAAGTAAAACGTCTCTTTAGCGCAAATCGCGCAGGCCATACCGGTGCACTCGATCCATTGGCGACCGGCATGTTACCTATCTGTTTGGGTGAAGCGACCAAGTTTTCCCAATTTTTGCTCGATTCAGATAAGCGCTATCGAGTGGTTGCCCGTTTAGGTCAACGCACGGATACCTCAGATGCCGAAGGCGCATTAATCAGCGAGCGTGAAGTTAATGTCACGCAGGCACAGATGGATGCCGCGTTGGACAGTTTCCGTGGTAGCAGCCAGCAGGTGCCATCCATGTATTCTGCGCTGAAGCATCAAGGCAAACCGCTGTATGAATATGCCCGCCAAGGGATTGAAGTTGAGCGTGAAGCGCGCAGTATTACTGTGTACGAACTGCTGTTTATCCGCTGGGAAGGTAATGACCTGGAACTGGAAATCCACTGTTCCAAAGGCACCTATATTCGTACCATTATTGATGATTTAGGTGAATTACTGGGTTGCGGCGCACATGTGAGTTATCTGCGTCGGTTGCAAGTTGCGACTTATCCAAGTGACCGCATGGTGACATTGGAACAGTTGACTGCAATCGTTGAAACAGCGCAAGCAGAAGAGCGCTCGCCAAATGCTGAACTGGATGCGTTGCTATTACCGATGGATAGTGCGGTATTAAACTTCCCAGAAGTCAATCTGTTACCTGCTGTTGCGGCCTATGTGAAACAAGGGCAACCAGTACATGTAGCGGGAGCTCCTGGTGAAGGAATGGTCCGTATCACTGAAGGTGAAGAGCGTAATTTCATTGGTATTGGCACGATTGCTGAAGATGGCCGCGTTGCTCCGAAACGCTTGGTTGTAGAACATGTGGATGGTGCAAACCCTGTTGTAGCAGGTGTAGCGGCAGGAAACACACCGTAGGCCAGAAGGCCTTCCTTGCGATCCCGCAGTTCAAAGAGTAGAATAGTGCGGCTTACATATTGGGTTGCTGAATTAGAGATCGGCGCCTGTCTTAATTTATCTATATATTTGGAGTTGTATCATGTCTCTAAGTGTTGAAGCGAAAGCTAAAATTGTTGCTGACTTCGGTCGCGATGCCAATGACACCGGTTCAAGCGAAGTTCAGGTTGCTCTGTTGACTGCTCAAATTAACCATTTGCAAGGTCACTTCTCCGAGCACAAAAAAGATCACCACAGTCGTCGTGGTCTGCTGCGTATGGTATCCACGCGTCGTAAGCTGCTGGACTACCTGAAGCGTAAAGATGTAGCGAGTTATGTTTCCCTGATCGAACGTCTGGGTCTGCGTCGCTAAGTCTGCGAGTTTCGGGAGAAAGGGGCCAAATTGGCCCCTTTTTTCTAAGAAGCAATGATAAAATACGTTAGTATATTGTTGTTGTTCTATATTTTTAAAACATAGGATCTTCCGGTGCAGAGGTTCGCGCGGCTAATGAGAGACTTTAACTCATGGGAGTTAAGGGTTGTCATTAGTCGCGAGGATGCAGTGTGAAGGTATGAGTAACAGGTGGATGAGATCGTCAATACGATCCGGCACCGCATAGTATAAGGATACTATTTTGCTGACTCCGATTATTCGTAAATTCCAGTACGGCCAACATACCGTTACTATTGAAACTGGCATGATGGCTCGCCAGGCGACTGCTGCCGTTATGGTCAGCATGGATGACACCGCAGTATTCGTTACTGTTGTTGGCCAAAAGAAAGCTAAACCAGGCCAGAGTTTCTTCCCTCTGACTGTTAACTATCAGGAGCGTACCTACGCTGCTGGTCGTATCCCAGGCAGCTTCTTCCGTCGTGAAGGCCGCCCAAGTGAAGGCGAAACACTGACTTCACGTCTGATTGACCGCCCGATTCGTCCACTGTTCCCAGACAGCTTCCTGAATGAAGTTCAGGTTATTGCGACTGTTGTTTCTGTTAACCCACAAATTAACCCAGACATCGTGGCACTGATTGGTGCATCAGCTGCGCTGAGCCTGTCAGGTATTCCATTCAATGGCCCAATCGGTGCTGCTCGTGTTGGTTTTATCAATGACCAGTATGTGCTGAACCCAACCACCGATGAGCTGAAAGAAAGCCGTCTGGACTTGGTTGTTGCCGGTACTGCGGGTGCAGTATTGATGGTTGAATCAGAAGCAGACATCTTGTCTGAAGATCAAATGTTGGGCGCGGTTGTCTTTGGCCATGAACAACAGCAAGTTGTGATTGAAAATATCAACGCTCTGGTTGCTGAAGCGGGCAAACCAAAGTGGGATTGGCATGCTGAGCCAGTAAACGAAGCGCTGCATGCGCGCGTTGCTGAGCTGGCTGCTGCACGTCTGGGCGATGCTTATCGCATTACCGAGAAACAAGAGCGTTATACTCAAGTTGATGCTATCAAAGCTGATGTGACTGAAGCACTGTTAGCGCAAGATGATACATTAGATGCTGCGGAAATTCAGGACATCCTGGGTAGCGTTGAGAAAGACGTAGTTCGTAGCCGTGTACTGCGTGGCGAACCGCGTATTGATGGTCGCGAAAAAGACATGATCCGTGGTCTGGATGTGCGTACTGGCGTGTTGCCACGTACCCACGGTTCTGCGTTGTTCACCCGTGGTGAAACTCAGGCGCTGGTTACAGCAACACTGGGTACTGCACGTGACGCACAAAATATTGATGAGCTGATGGGTGAGCGTACTGACTCATTCCTGCTACACTATAATTTCCCTCCATATTCTGTTGGTGAAACAGGCATGGTTGGTTCACCGAAACGTCGTGAGATTGGCCATGGTCGTCTGGCGAAACGTGGTGTGTTGGCAGTGATGCCAAGCCCGAGCGAGTTCCCTTACACTGTGCGTGTGGTTTCTGAAATCACCGAGTCTAACGGTTCTTCCTCAATGGCTTCTGTTTGTGGTGCTTCTCTGGCCCTGATGGACGCAGGTGTGCCGATTAAAGCCGCTGTTGCTGGTATCGCAATGGGTCTGGTTAAGGAAGATGAAAACTTTGTTGTTCTGTCTGACATTCTGGGTGACGAAGATCACTTGGGCGACATGGACTTTAAAGTAGCCGGTAGCCGTGACGGTATCACCGCACTGCAGATGGACATTAAAATTGAAGGTATTACCCGCGAAATCATGCAGGTAGCTCTGAACCAGGCTAAGGGTGCGCGTCTGCACATTCTGGGTGTTATGGAACAGGCTATCAGCACACCGCGCGGCGATATCTCTGAGTTTGCTCCACGTATCTACACCATGAAAATCAATCCTGAGAAAATCAAGGATGTGATCGGTAAAGGCGGTTCTGTGATTCGTGCGCTGACTGATGAAACTGGCACCACCATTGAAATCGAAGATGATGGCACCATTAAGATTGCAGCAACTGACGGCGACAAAGCGAAACATGCTATCCGTCGTATCGAAGAGATTACTGCTGAAATCGAAGTGAACCGTATCTATGCGGGTAAAGTTACTCGTATCGTTGATTTCGGTGCATTTGTTGCCATCGGCGGCGGTAAAGAAGGCTTGGTACATATTTCTCAAATCGCTGACAAGCGTGTTGATAAAGTGACTGATTACCTGCAGATGGGTCAGGAAGTACCGGTTAAAGTTATCGAAGTTGATCGCCAAGGTCGTATCCGCCTGAGCATGAAAGAAGCGACTACTCCTGATGCAGAAGCATCGGCACCAGAAGCAGCAGAGTAATTAGTATTCCACAGCTCCTTACTCATGAGTGAGGAGCTGTGTTATCTCGAGGGCAGGATGCTCTTGTGTTAAACAAATGGATGAAAGGATATTTATCCAATGTTTGTCTTCGGGAGTAGGAAATGAAGCCTTTCTTGCGCTGGTGTTACGTTGTGACAGCACTCATGCTGGCAGGATGCAGCAACCATGATTGGCGTAAAGACGAGGTATTGGCAATCCCGTTGCAACCTACGTTGCAGCAGGAAGTGATTCTGGCGCGCATGGAACAAATCCTTGCAAGTCGGGCACTTACGGATGATGAGCGCGCACAGCTTTTATATGAGCGCGGAGTGCTGTATGATAGCCTCGGGCTACGGGCACTAGCGCGAAATGATTTTTCGCAAGCGTTAGCTATTCGTCCTGATATGCCAGAAGTTTTTAACTATCTGGGCATTTATTTAACGCAGGCAGGCAATTTTGATGCTGCCTATGAAGCGTTTGATTCTGTACTAGAGCTTGATCCAACTTACAATTACGCGCGTTTAAACCGGGGTATCGCTCTGTATTATGGCGGTCGACTCCCGTTGGCGCAGGATGATCTGCAGGCGTTTTATCAAGACGATCCAAATGATCCCTTCCGTTCGTTGTGGCTGTATCTAGTGGAAAGAGAAATCGATCCCAAGACAGCGGCAGTAGCGTTACAACAGCGCTATGAAAAATCGGACAGAGGGCAATGGGGATGGAATATTGTCGAATTCTACCTGGGCACGATCAGCGAAAAAACGCTGATGGAAAGGCTTAAGGCAGATGCAACGGATAACACTTCGCTCGCTGAGCATCTCAGTGAAACTGACTTCTATTTAGGTAAACATTACCTAAGTCTGGGGGACAAGGACACCGCTTCGGCGCTGTTCAAACTGACGGTAGCTAACAACGTTCATAACTTTGTTGAGCACCGCTATGCATTGTTGGAATTGGCGCTTTTGGGCCAAGAACAAGACGACCTATCGGAATCGGACCAGCAATAGCTGACGAACAACTATTAGCCTGACTACCTTGGTTTTTGCCAACGTTAATCACCCTAACAGGTGATGGCCTTTTTGTTCGTTTTATAATCTAATTTGAGCCGGTTCACACTTTTCAATGAAAATGACTGAAAATTTTCTCGACGAGTTATGTAGACTGGCCGCCATTATTAATGAGGCACGTGTACATGACTACTGAGCTTGAAACCTCTTTTGCTGATCTGGGGCTGTCCGCTCCAATTCTTTCTGCTCTGACTGATCTTGGTTATGAAAAACCATCTCCTATCCAGTTGGAGTGTATTCCACACCTGTTGAACGGCCGTGATGTTCTCGGCATGGCGCAAACCGGTAGTGGCAAAACAGCCGCATTTGGTCTGCCGCTGTTACACAACATTGATCCAAGCCTGAAAGCACCGCAAGTGTTAGTACTGGCTCCAACTCGTGAGTTGGCTATTCAAGTTGCTGAAGCATTATCTAGCTTCTCTAAACATATGAACGGCGTTAACGTGGTTGCCCTGTATGGTGGCCAGCGTTATGACGTTCAATTACGCGCTTTGCGTCAGGGGCCACAAGTTGTTGTTGGTACCCCAGGTCGTCTGTTAGACCATCTGAAACGCGGTACCCTTAACCTGTCCAACCTGAGTGGTTTAGTGTTGGATGAAGCAGATGAAATGCTGCGCATGGGCTTTATCGAAGACGTGGAAAATATTCTGGCGCAGATCCCGGCTGAACATCAGACCGCGCTGTTCTCTGCCACTATGCCAGAAGCGATTCGTCGTATTACCCGTCGCTTTATGAAAGAGCCACAGGAAGTTCGCATTCAGTCTAGCATGACTACCCGTCCTGATATCAGCCAGAGCTATTGGGTTGTAGACGGTGTTCGTAAAAACGATGCATTGGTTCGTTTCTTGGAAGCTGAAGATTTTGACGCTGCTATCATTTTCGTTCGTACCAAAAACGCGACGCTGGAAGTGGCTGAAGCTTTGGAACGTAGCGGTTATAACAGCGCTGCATTAAATGGTGACATGAACCAGGCTGCACGTGAGCAGACTCTTGAACGCCTGAAAAATGGTCGTTTAGATATTCTGATTGCAACTGATGTTGCGGCTCGTGGTTTGGACGTTGAGCGCATCAGCTTGGTAGTAAACTATGATATCCCTATGGATTCAGAGTCTTATGTCCATCGTATCGGTCGTACCGGTCGTGCTGGTCGTGCTGGTCGTGCATTACTGTTCGTTGATAGACGTGAACGTCGTCTGTTGCAGAACATTGAACGTACTATGAAGATGACTATTCCACCAGTGCAATTGCCAAATGCAGAATTACTGGGCGAACGTCGCTTAGCCAAATTTGCGGCTAAAGTTGGCCAACAGCTGGAAAGCAGTGATTTGGATATGTACCGTGCGTTGTTGGCTAAGCTGCAACCAGAAGAAGAGTTTGATATTGAAACTCTGGCTGCTGCACTGCTGAAAATGGCACAGGGCGAACGTCCTCTGATTCTGCCTCCAGAAGCACCACGTCGTCCACAGCGTGAATTCAATACTCGCGATGACCGTGGTAGCGATCGCGGTCGTGACCGTAATGATAGCCGTCGCGAACCTCGTTCTGACAGCCGTGACGGTGGCGAACGTCCAGCACGTCGCGAACGTCGTGATGTTGGTGAGATGGAACTGTACCGCATTGAAGTTGGCCGTGATGATGGTGTTGAAGTTCGTCATATCGTTGGCGCTATCGCTAACGAAGGTGATATCAGCAGCCGTTACATCGGTAACATCAAGCTGTTTGCTTCACATTCAACTATTGAACTGCCGAAAGGCATGCCGGGCGAAATGTTATCTCACTTCACTCGCACCCGTATCCTGAACAAGCCGCTGAACATGCAGTTGTTGGGTGATGCACAGCCGCATGAGCGCCGTGAGCGCCCTGCAGGTGGTGAGCGTCGTGGCGGTGGTGCTGGCCGTTCATTCGGTGGCGAACGTCGTGACGGTGCCGCTGGTGCTCCTCCTCGCCGTTCATTCGGTAGTGACCGTGCTCCAGCCGGTACTGGCGAACAGCGTCGTGGCAATCGTGATGGTCAGCGTCCAGCTGCACCACGTCGTGATGATGCCGCAGCGCCTGCTGCACCTGCTCGTCGTCGTTTCGGTGATGCATAAGTATTAGTCATCTTTGATGATTAAACATAAAAACCAGCCTTCGGGCTGGTTTTTTTATGCTTATCAAACGGGCTTATTTTGCCTAATAACAAAAAATATTTGGAACAGATTTACCTAATGAAGATTGGAAATAATCTATTACTTTCAATTCTTAATCAAAATAGAAATAAAAATAATTCAGCTTATATTTTTTTATTGTAATCGGATATTTGAGTTGCATATTATTTAGCATCATAATTAATTCACAATTGATAGCTCATTTACATATGTTTTCTTTTAAATTAAGAAAGATTACATGCCATTGTGATAGATTTGCGTTGAAACAAAAACAAAAAATTATTTATCATAAGGATCTAAATATGAAAGCTTATATGCTGGTTATACCTCTTTTTTCTTTTGTTCTTACTGCATGCTCAACGCCTGTAACCTCGCTAAATAATGAAGATCTTTGCGCTAAATTAGCCGAAGGCGAATACTTTAAAAATAATTGGATTTGGGACCCGGCATTTAAAGAATACCAAGATAGGAAAACAAAAGGCACTATTTCAGTAGAGCAATGCGAGACAATAAAGGCGCAGAATATCGCGAGTTTTGCGAAAAAAGATGCTGAAGCAGAGGTTGAGTCAGACTAGCCCAGCCGGCATAGGTAAAGAGTCGATCCCTGAAAGGAATTGCTGTTTCCTTGGCACAGTAATGCGTTGTTATCACATACAAAAATTGCCTCAAACGAGTATCTGGCGATAAAACATCGCGCGAGTTATTGGTTTTATTATGATTCACTTCAGCCATCTATTTTATTTTTCTTAAGAAAATGGAGCAAAGCGAAAAGGGTAGGAAACTCAAAATAGAGTTTATTGGATTAGAGCGTGTTTATTTTACGCCTCTGATGGCATTTATATTATTACCTATTTTTATCTAACAAATTCAATACACTTTTTAGCTGAATGAAATAGTTCAATGATGAGTTTGTGATGACTTTATGGTTAAACATAAAACCAGCCCTAGAGCTGGTTTTATTATATCTCTAATTCATTGATATAAATAGATTAGAGATGCTCGCCAGGTTGCAAGTCTTGTTGCAGGCTGGCAACTATCTCAAATGAATATAATCTCGCCTGGTGATCAAAGATCTGGCCATTCACCATTAACTCATCAGCCTGAGTTTCACGCAATAACGACTGAAGCCCGTGTCGGACTTTACTCTTATCACCAATAATGGACAGACGCAGTGCTTGATCAATACCAAACTGTTCGGCTGGCGAGCAGATTTTCTCCATATCTTCGACTGGCGGAGGAAGCTGCCCCGGTGTGCCACGGCGCAAATTGACAAACTGCTGCTGCATTGAGGTAAACAAGAAACGGGCATCACGCTCGCTGTCTGCGGCGACGACATTCACACACACAATCGCATAAGGTTGCGGCCATTGAGCGGAGGGTTTGAAGTTTTCGCGATACAATTTAAGCGCCTGGAATAGCATGTCCGGCGCAAAATGCGAGGCGAAAGCGAAAGGTAGCCCCATAGCTGCTGCCAGTTGTGCACTATACAGGCTGGAACCCAGCAGCCACAGAGGAACATGCAAACCTTGACCGGGAACCGCTTGGACTGCTTGCCCAGGTTGCACCTCGGCAAAGTAGTTTTGCAGTTCGCGCACGTCAGACGGGAAGTTATCTACCTCACCGGAGAGGTGTCGGCGTAGTGCCATCATGGTGCGCTGATCAGTGCCAGGTGCCCGGCCCAGACCGAGGTCGATACGGCCAGGATACAGCGAGGCGAGGGTACCAAACTGCTCAGCTATCACTAATGGCGAATGGTTTGGCAGCATAACACCACCTGAACCGACGCGGATGGTGCTGGTGCCACCGGCAATATAGCCAATTAGCACAGAGGTCGCAGCACTGGCAATGCCGGTCATATTATGATGTTCAGCCAGCCAGTAGCGGTGGTATCCCCACTTTTCAGCATGTTGAGCCAAGTCCAGCGAGGCGTGAAATGCATCTTGTGGCGTGTTGCCCTGAGCTATCGGTGATAAATCGAGAACAGAAAGCGGTACAGTTTTTTTGTCAGTCATAGAATCGTCCATCTTAACCTTATGTCGAGTCGCTTGAAGGGCGAACGCACTAATCCTCTTTGTCCTTGACGTTGCAGGGGCGCTAGCTGCGCGCACTTACCCAAATCACTTACTTGAGTAAGCTCATCGGGATGCGTGCCTACCTGCACCACCAATGACGTTGAGGATCTAACTAATTTGCTCACAGAAATGCGAGGCTATTACCCTTAGCAGCATAATCTAAATAACAGTTGCTGACGGGGTAATAAATGCGGCGATTAAAGGGCTAGCAAACCTATGAGGATTTACCCTGCTGTTAGTGGTGCGGGTTTATATATTGTATTGCCGGTGAAATGGGGTAAACCTTACCTCACGTTGGGTTGAAATATTTTTTTTCGCAATCCTTACATAACACTGAAAAAAGCAAACAGTCGATATCCGTACAATTGCGAATGATTATTCTCATCACAATTTACGGTACAAATTTATGCGCAGTAAGATTATTTTGGCGTGTTTGGTGTTCACGCTGGTCGCTTGCGATCAAAGCTCTTCACCTTCAGCTACGCCCTCACTCAAAGAGGTGGGGGTGGTGACCTTAAAAACCGAACCAGTGACATTGAGCAGCGATTTATCGGGCCGAACTGTTGCGGTGATGGCGTCTGAAGTCAGGCCGCAAGTCGATGGGATAATCAAGAAGCGCTTATTCACTGAAGGGGCTGAGGTCAGTGCTGGTCAAGTGTTGTATCAAATAGACCCAGCCAGTTATCAGGCGGCTTATGACACAGCAAAAGCCGCGCTGCAAAATGTTCAGGTCAGCGTAAAATCCGCCAGGCTGAAAGCCCAGCGTTATGCCGCATTAGCCAAAGAGAATGGTGTATCACAGCAAGATGCTGATGATGCCCAAACCAGCTATCAACAAGCATTGGCCAATGTGGCTGAAAAAACAGCCGCGCTGGAAACCGCACGTATCAATTTGGCCTATACCCAAGTGCGGGCACCCATTTCAGGTCGTATCGGTATCTCCTCTGTGACGCCCGGGGCGCTGGTGACGGCTAACCAAACCACGGCATTAGCAACCATTCGTAACCTCGACCCCATTTATGTCGATTTAACCCAATCCAGTGCGCAATTACTTGCTTTACGCAAACAGCGGCAGGCCGGTAATGAAACTGTGGTGAATGCCCCTGTTCAACTGACGTTGGAAGATGGCTCAGTTTATGCTCACGAGGGTTCACTGCAACTGGTTGAAGTGGCCGTGGATGAAGCAACTGGCGCGGTGACTCTGCGGGCTGAATTTCCTAACCCAGAACATCAATTATTACCGGGTATGTTTGTGCGCGCCTCGGTTCGTAACAGTGTGAATAACGCTGCGATTTTAGCGCCTCAGCAAGGTATCACCCATGATGCGAAAGGACATGCTACCGCGCTGGTCGTCAATCAACAGCAGCAAGTTGAGCGGCGTGAAGTGGTCACCGAGCGTGCCATTGATAACTACTGGCTGATTAACAGCGGGTTGGTTGCGGGTGATCGCCTGATTATTGAGGGAACGGAAAAAGTCAGTGTCGGTGATGAAGTTAGACCGGTAGAGGTGAGCACCAGGCTGCCTGTTGTGGTTGAATCTGTCACGCCATCAACCGGGGAGAAATAATCGATGTTTGCTCGTTTCTTTATCCATCGTCCGGTTTTTGCCTGGGTCATTGCCATTGTTATTATGTTGGGTGGGGCGGTTGCGATGCAAACCTTGCCGATAGCCCAATATCCCGATGTGGCACCGCCATCCGTTTCTATTAAAGCTACTTACACCGGAGCTTCGGCTGAAACACTCGAAAACAGTGTGACACAGGTGATTGAGCAAGAACTGACGGGGTTGGATGGTTTGCTCTATTTCTCTTCCTCCAGTAGCTCTGATGGTAAGGCTAATATCGTCGCGACCTTTAAACAGGGAACCAATGCCGATACTGCGCAGGTACAGGTACAAAATAAGGTGCAGCAGGCGCTAACTCGCTTGCCAACCGAGGTGCAGTCGCAAGGGGTCACAGTGACCAAATCGCAGACAAACTTCTTGTTGATCATGGCGCTGTATGATGAAAAGGACAAACACACCGGGACGGATATTGCCGACTATATGGTCAGCAACTTGCAAGACCCACTGGCTCGTCTCGAAGGGGTGGGTAGTGTGCAAGTGTTTGGTTCGCAATATGCGATGCGGATTTGGTTAAATCCAACCAAATTGGCGGCTTACAGCCTGATGCCCAGTGATATTCAAACTGCCATTGAAGCACAGAATACACAGGTTTCTGCCGGTAAAATCGGAGCATTACCGAGTGGCAAAGAACAGCAATTGACCGCCACGGTCATGGCGCAATCCCGCCTGAAAACCCCGGAGCAATTTAACAATATTATTGTTAAAAGTGACAGCACCGGCGCGGTGGTCCGGCTGAGTGATGTGGCTCGTGTTGAGCTGGGTAATGAAGACTACAGCGTGACCACTCGTCTAAATGGTCATCCGGCCGCGGGGATCGCGGTGATGTTAGCGCCGGGTGCCAATGCGTTAGCGACCGCCGAGAGAGTCAAGGCTAAAGCAGCCGAGTTCGAGTTGAGCCTACCTGACGGCTACAAAATTGCCTATCCCAAAGACAGCACTGATTTTATTAAAGTGTCGGTCGAGGAAGTGGTCAAAACGCTGATCGAAGCCATCCTGCTGGTGGTTATCGTGATGTACGTTTTCCTGCAAAATATCCGCGCTACCTTAATTCCCGCGATTGCGGTTCCCGTCGTATTGCTGGGAACATTTGGCGTACTGGCTATATTTGGCTATTCAATCAATACGTTGACACTTTTTGGTATGGTGCTGTCTATCGGTTTATTGGTGGACGATGCCATTGTCGTGGTGGAAAACGTCGAGCGGGTGATGCGGGAAGATAATCTCCCACCTCGTGAAGCCACTGAGAAATCAATGGGTGAAATCTCCAGTGCATTGGTTGGGATTGCACTGGTGCTCTCGGCGGTGTTCTTGCCGATGGCTTTCTTTGGTGGTGCGACTGGGGTGATTTATCGCCAGTTTTCCATCACGATTGTATCAGCGATGGCATTGTCGGTACTGGTGGCATTGACCCTCACACCAGCACTGTGCGCCGCATTCCTTAAACCCAATCATAAGCCGCTATCAAACACGGGGTTCTTCGGCTGGTTCAACCGTCATTATGACCGGATGCAGACGCGTTATGAAAGCATGGTCGGGAATGTTATCCATCGATCTTTACGCTATTTATTGATTTACGCCGTGCTGATTGTGGTGATGGGCATACTGTTTATTCGCTTGCCGACTGGCTTTTTACCCACTGAAGATCAAGGTGATGTCATGGTGCAATATACCCTGCCTGCCGGGGCAACCAGTGGGCGCACTATGGAAGTCAGTAAAGCGGTAGAAAACTATTTCCTGACCCAGGAAAAGGACAATACCAAAGCGGTCTTTACTATCTCTGGTTTTGGGTTCAGTGGCAGCGGACAAAATGCCGGTATGGCGTTTATTGCATTGAAAAACTGGAGTGAACGACCGGGCAGTGAAAACACCGCAACAGCCATTGCTGACCGCGCGATGAAGGCGCTATCGGTTATTCGTGACGCCCAAATTTTCAGTATGACACCGCCCGCGGTAGATGGATTGGGTCAGTCGAATGGCTTTACTTTTGAGCTACAGGCCGCTGGCGATACCAGCCGTGAGCAGTTACTCACTTTGCGCGATCAACTGATTAGCAACGCCAGTAAAGATCCTATTTTGACCTCCGTTCGCGCCAATACCTTACAACAAATGCCGCAACTACAGGTGGATATTGATAACGATAAAGCCGCAGCATTAGGTTTATCAATAAGTGATGTCAACGCCACACTGAGTGCTGCTTGGGGGGGAACCTATATCAATGATTTTATTGATCGTGGGCGGGTGAAAAAAGTATATATGCAGGGTGATGTAGATTCCCGTTCTAAACCAGAGGATATCAACCAATGGTTCGTGCGTGGCAGCAGCGATGCCATGACATCATTTTCTGCTTTTGCGACCACACGTTGGATCTATGGCCCGGAAACTCTTTCGCGCTATAACGGGCAGGCGTCTTATGAAATTCAGGGGCAGGCAGCTTCCGGCAGTAGCTCAGGTACAGCAATGGATCGCATGGAGAAATTGGCAGCCGAATTACCCGGTACCAGTTATTCATGGAGCGGATTGTCTTATCAGGAACGTTTAGCCAGTGGGCAAGCATTGTCACTGTATGCCATTTCAATCTTGGTAGTATTTCTGTGTTTGGCAGCCCTGTATGAGAGTTGGTCGGTGCCTTTCTCGGTCATGATGGTTATCCCGTTAGGGATAATTGGGGCAGTAGCCGCAGCGACATTGCGTGGTCTGGAGAATGATATCTACTTCCAGGTGGCCTTGCTGACGACCCTTGGGCTGGCATCGAAAAACGCCATTTTGATTGTTGAATTTGCTGAGGCCGCCTATTTACGTGGTGAGCCATTGGTAGCGGCGGCTTTGCAGGGCGCTGCGACGCGTTTACGGCCTATCCTGATGACTTCACTGGCGTTTGTTGCTGGGGTCATGCCTCTGGCAATTTCTACCGGTGCTGGAGCCAACAGCCGTATTTCAATCGGTAGCGGTATTATTGGCGGTACCTTAACGGCGACCGCGCTGGCCGTCTTTTTCGTCCCTCTATTCTTTGTATTGATTCGTCGCGTGTTCAGCGGCAAGTCAAAAAAAACCACTGAACATAAAGGAGTCTGAAATGTTCAGTCGCATACTGACATTATTGTTACCCGTGCTTCTGGCAGGATGTATTTCTCTCGATCCAGACTATCAACGTCCGGCAGCACCGGTTCCGGCAACGCTACCTTATTCAGCCGCCAGTAGCGGCACGGCGGCAGATATTCCGTGGCAGGAAACCGTGACTGAACCTAAGTTGCGTCAGGTTATTACCTTGGCATTAGGGAGTAACCGCGATTTGCGTCAGGCTATTGCCGATATCGAAGCTGCTCGTGCGCAATATGGGGTGCAACGTGCCGCGCAGATGCCAACGGTCAATGCCGGAGTAGAGGGTAGCCGCGGGCGCTCATTATCCGATACATCCGACGGCAACAACAATACGGCGATCAGTCAGAGTTATGGTGCTGAGATCAGTGTCAGTGCCTTCGAACTGGATTTATTCGGCAAAAAACGCAGTTTGTCTCGTGCTGAGTTTGAAACTTATCTGGCAACAGAAGAGGCCGCGAAAACCACGCGTATTACCTTGATTGCTGATACGGCAACCGCCTGGGTGACCTTAGCGGCTGACCAGAATCAATTATTGTTGGCCGAAGAAACGCTAAACAGTGCGGCACAGTCGCTCAAGTTAGCACAACTGCGGCAGAAAAATGGCGTAGCGTCACGTATTGACGTGGCCGCGATGGAAACCTTGTATCAATCAGCACGGGCCGATGTTGCGCAATACAAAACGACAGTCGCACAGGATAAAAATGCGTTGGATTTACTGGTGGGGCAGCCGGTACCTACGAATTTATTACCAGCAGCGGCAGCTACCTTGCCGCAGGTTATCAAAGCGGTACCTGTTGGGCTTTCCTCTGATGTGTTGTTGAACCGGCCTGATGTCTTGGCAGCTGAGCATAAATTGAAATCGGCTAATGCCAATATCGGGGCGGCTCGGGCGGCGTTTTTCCCCAGCGTGACCTTGACTGCCAGTGGCGGCGTGGGTAGCTCGGCACTGGCAACATTGCTCCGTGAGGGGGCAGGAATTTGGTCATTTGCCCCGGCTATTACCTTACCGATATTTGATGGCGGGGCGAATCAGGCAGCACTGGATTATTCACAAGCACAGAAAAACGGTTATATCGCTGCCTATGAGAAAGCCATTCAGACAGCGTTTAAGGAAGTTGCTGATGCTCTGGCGCGTAAAACCACCATTCAGGAGCAGTTGGCGGCCCAGCAAGCTTATGTGGCGGCAGCACAGGAAAGTTTTGAATTGGCACAGAAACGCTATAAACAAGGAATAGATACTTATTTGAATATGCTGGATGCTCAGCGCACGTTGTATTCGGCACAAGCCAGTTTGATCACTGTGCAACAAACACAAGCTAATAATATGATTACATTATATAAAGTTCTGGGCGGCGGGATATCTGACGCCAGCAAAGACTAGTCTCTCCTTCTGCGGGTGCATAACGTACCCGCATCTTTATCTTTAGCATTTCGCCAATTTAGCACTCCTGGCTGATTGTTCCAGTCAATTATTCTGATTTATTGACTGATAAATCAATTATAAAACATTTAATACTGTTTCAAGTGCTATTGGCTCTGAAAGATGTGACCATATCGACAAATATCACATTAACCTTTCTATTTGAGTGGTTAATTTTCATTGATGATCGTCACAGATTTACTGTTGAAAAAACATTGTTACGCAGTGCATATATACTAGTAAGTTACATATAATCTTTATTTATCAAGTGATTAATGAGTTACCTGTTCTTTTGTGAAATAATATACTGCTAATTGATCATGCTAGTAGATTAAAATTCAGAATAAGACTCTTTTTGTAGAAAAATTTTCCATTCACGATGAATTAATTAGGCTAAGTGAAAAAAACATTCTCTATTCCTCGGCGTAATATAGCCAAAAAATAAGAACACCTGCCCTCGGCTATTTTCCCAAATGAGTTAAATAGCGGATAACTCGCTCTGTACATATTCATAACAATAAAACCTACTAACCAGAGATTAAGGCGAGACCGATTATGGAAACGGCAAAAAAAAATGAGAGTGTCATTTTAATTGATTCTCCGGCAGCCAAAAATGCCAATATGACTGAGAGGGAATGGCAGGAAGCTATTAAGTTTGATAGCACGGATTTTGGCTGGGTAATAATGAGTATTGGGATGGCTATCGGTGCCGGGATTGTATTTTTACCAGTGCAGGTTGGGTTGATGGGGTTATGGGTTTTTTTGCTTTCATCTATTATTGGCTATCCTGCTATGTATCTCTTCCAACGATTATTTATTAATACATTGGCAGAATCACCAGAATGTAAAGATTACCCGAGTGTTATCAGTGGATATTTAGGGAAAAACTGGGGGATCGTGTTAGGTGCGCTCTATTTTATTATGCTAGTCATCTGGATGTTTGTTTATTCCACCGCCATCACCAATGACAGCGCTTCCTATTTACAAACATTCGGTGTCACCGAAGGGCTATTATCCGATAATCCTTTTTATGGTTTAGTGCTAATTTGCGTGCTGGTGGCAATCTCCTCACGAGGTGAAAAACTGCTGTTCAAACTGTCGAGCTTTATGGTGATTACCAAGTTATTGGTGGTGGCTGCATTGGGTATTTCGATGGTAGGGATGTGGCACTTGTACAACGTTGGTATGCTGCCACCCGTGGGTTTACTGATAAAAAATGCAATAATTACACTGCCGTTTACTCTGACGTCTATCTTGTTTATTCAAACACTCAGCCCAATGGTTATCTCATATCGAGCCAAGGAAAAATCACTGGAAGTGGCTCGTCATAAAGCCCTGCGGGCGATGAATATTGCTTTTGGTATTTTATTTTGCACGGTGTTCTTCTATGCGGTTTCCTTTACGCTGGCAATGGGACACGATGAAGCGGTTAAAGCTTATGAGCAAAATATTTCAGCGCTGGCCATCGCCGCTAAATTCTTCCCCGGCGGATGGGCAACTGTAGTCAGTGTTATTTTAAATATCTTTGCAGTAATGACGGCATTTTTTGGTGTTTATTTAGGTTTCCGCGAAGCGACACAAGGTATTGTGCTTAATATATTACGTCGCATCATGCCACCTGAAAATATTAATGAGCGCTGGGTGCAAAATGGAATCATGGTCTTTGCTGTATTACTGGCATGGGGCGCGATTATATTAAATGCACCCGTCTTGAGCTTTACTTCTATCTGTAGCCCTATATTCGGTATGGTGGGGTGTTTGATTCCTGCATATTTAGTTTATAAAGTGCCGGCGCTGCATAAATACAAAGGCCTGTCTTTGACCGTCATTATTATTACCGGCGTTTTACTGTGTATTTCCCCATTCCTGGCATTCTCTTGAAATAACGGCATCTGACATTACCTGCTGTAAATGTTTGAAGGTATTTATTATGAGTAACACAACTGATTCTGCTTTATGGACGGCGTTTATCCATGTTATTCAACGGGATGTGCAACCCGCTGTAGGGTGTACTGAACCGATCGCCTTGGCGTTGGCATCAGCCATTGCTGCATCATATTTGCCCGCGAAAGCTGAGCGTATTGAGGCGCGGGTTTCACCAAATCTGATGAAAAATGGTATGGGTGTGACAGTGCCGGGCACCGGCATGGTGGGATTACCTATCGCCGCCGCAGTCGGGGCATTAGGCGGTGATCCTGACGGCGGGCTGGAGGTGTTGAAAAACCTCAGTTCGCAACAGGTGGTAGAGGCGAAAGCCATGCTGGATCGGGGGGATGTACGAGTCGATATGCAGGCGGGGGATGAAATCCTGTTTGCCGAAGCCACGCTATATCACGGAGATCAATGGGCTTGTGTCACTATTGCTGGTGGCCACACTCAAGTGGTGAGAATTGTCATTAATGGCAATGTTCTGTTTGAACTGGCACCAGAGTCCCCGTCAGAACAGGTGGCATGCCATGCTCATGATTGCTTGAAGCAGGCGACGGCTCGCCAAGTTTATCAATTTGCCACTCAAGTGCCATTTGAGCAGATTGCCTTTATTTTACAGGCCGCCAAATTGAATGGGGCACTGTCGCAAGAAGGGCTAACAGGCAACTATGGTTTGCACATTGGTGCTTCACTGATGCGTCAGCGCGGGCGGGGGTTGCTGGTTAAGGATTTGCTGTCGGATATCATGATTCGCTCGGCGGCGGCATCTGATGCACGCATGGGCGGAGCGCTGCTGCCCGCGATGAGTAATTCCGGCTCCGGTAATCAGGGGATTGCCGCTACCATGCCAGTAGTGGTGGTGGCAGAACACGTAGGAGCCAGTGAGGAAGAGCTGGCTCGGGCGCTTATTCTTTCCCATTTGATGGCGATTTATATTCACAACCAGTTACCCACTTTGTCTGCATTATGTGCCGCCACCACCGCCGCAATGGGGGCTGCAGCAGGGATGGCGTGGCTGCTGGAGCCGCGTTATGAACCGGTAGCATTGGCCATTGGCAGTATGATTGGTGATATCAGCGGGATTATCTGTGATGGTGCGGCCAACAGTTGCGCGATGAAAGTTTCCACCAGTGTTAGTGCGGCGTATAAGGCGGTGTTGATGGCATTAGACAGCAGCGGGGTTACTGGCAATGAGGGGATCGTCGCGGATGATGTCGATCAGTCAATCGCTAATCTGTGTGCGCTGGCCTGTGGTGCGATGCGGCAAACAGACAGTCAGATTATCGAGATTATGGCGCACAAGTGTCACTGTGATTAGGCATTGATAAGTATGAAGGGCAGGGAGGGCAATGCTGCTCTCCCTGTTATTTATTATTGGTTTATGACACTAATTCTAATCCTGCCAGCCGTCGCCAGTAGCCATTACAATCGGCTTTATCGGCCAGTGTCAGTGGGTTTAATCCCAACTCATTGGCGCGAAACTGATCAATGACATCCAGCGTTTCCATGCCTTGCGGCGAAAGGCGAACAATATCCACCAAACCTTGCATGGAAATCAGATCGTTACCAAGGTTATAGCAATAGCCACTTTGGGTCTGAATCCCATTAAGGATAAACACCTGTTGGTCTTCCTGTGACAACACCTTTCGACCTTGTGGGTACTTAATGCAGCAGGTTTCACATTCATCTTTGGCCCGGTCTTCTGAACGCGCGGTAAAACAGCGGGCAGAATAAGCCAGTGGCAGGTGACCGTAGCTCAAGACTTCAACTTCAAATTTATCGCGAAATCCCAGTTCTTCGCACTGTTGCAGCACATTCGCCAGCCAATCGCGCGAAAGCTCAACTGGCATACACCAGCGCATCATGCCCTGACGATGCAAAATGCGCAGAGTATAGGCGTTATAGCAATTGAGGGCATGACCGGCGACAAAGGGTAAACCGCGATCGGCCGCCATATTCACTGCACCTAAGTCATTGGCTTCTAACAAGAACTCGCCGTTTTCGACATAGCGCTTTAATTCATTTAATTCTGATGGTGCTTGCAGCAGGGCCAGTGTGGAAATCACCACCTGTTTGCCACTGGCGGCAACATCTTTGGCGAGTGCTAACCAATCACCCACTTTCATTTCGCGGCGTTTGGTACAAACATTCTCACCAAGATAAATAATATCGGCACTGCTGCTGGCCGCGGCCTGATAAAAAGTTTCAATATCGGTTTTCGGCCAGTAATAGAGTACTGCGCCTAAGGCGTACTTCATATTTCCTCCGGCTACTGCCACTTGCGATGATAAGCGCCCAGGGTGGTTTGGGTGCCTTCGGACATTGCGCCCAATTGTTCCATCCATTCTTCTTTGGCGGAAAATTGCGCAGGATTGGCCAGATAGCGGTCAATTGCCTGCCGCCACACTTTCGCCACCTGGCTGACATAAGCCGGGCTGCGCTGACGCCCTTCAATTTTCACCGAGGCAATATTGGCGGCAAATAATTCCGGTAGCAGTTCAAGAGTATTGAGGCTAGTCGGCTCTTCCAGTGCATGATAGCGCTGCCCATCCACCAAATAGCGCCCTTTGCACAAGGTCGGATAGCCGGCATTTTCGTTATCTTCATAACGGTCGATCAGCACTTCATTGAGGCGAGACTCCATCCCTTGCGGGGTTTGCTGCCAGCGCACAAAGCGCGCCGGAGAGCAGGCACCGACGGTATTGGGTGATTCACCGGTCAAATAGGATGAAAGATAACACCGCCCTTCAGCCATAATGCACAAGCTGCCAAAGGCAAAAACTTCCAATGGAACCGGGCTGGTGCGGGACAATTGTTTTACCTGATGCATGGATAGCACCCGCGGTAAAACAACTCGTGCGACATCAAAATGGCGTTGATAGAAGCGGATAGCTTCATCATTGGTCGCCGAGGCTTGTACCGACACATGGCGCTCAACTTGTGGGTAGCGTTCGGCGGCATATTCCAACATCGCCAAATCCGCCAGAATCAGGGCATCAGCCCCAAGCTGTGCCGCCATATCAACGGCCCGTTGCCAGCGGGAATAGCCGGCAGGGTGAGCAAACGTATTAATGGCGATATGCAATTTCCGTTTGCGGCTGTGAACGTAATTGACGGCTTCCTGTAATTTTTTATCGGTGAAATTCAGTCCGGCAAAATGGCGGGCGTTAGTATCATCTTTCAAGCCGATATAAACCGCGTCAGCACCATTATCGATTGCGGCCTTTAATGCGGGTAAATTACCGGCAGGACAAAGCAGCTCCATAGAATTTTCCCTATCCGAAGATGATATTAGAGTTTAGCGAATGGCGATTTTAGTTAACCCGCCGTGAACTGACCTTGATTTAGGGCAGTTTCTTTCGCATTGGTGCCATTCTTCTGATATTTAGCAAAGATCTGATGCAAAATTTATTGATATAACAGGCTTCCACATTCTGCCAATGTGGCAAAATAGAACTTTATTTTATACAGATTAATACCCAAAGTAATTGGAGTTGCAGGTAGGCGGCAAAAGAACTCATCCCAATGAGCTATTTACTGTAAGGTCAACGACCAGTAAGTGATTTGGGTGAGTGAATGTAGCCAACACCCCTGTGGCTTCAAGTACAAAGGGTATATCACCAAAAAGGAGTCAGCCTGTGTTGGGAGAACTACGAGCACGCCTTGTACGCCAAGGGCCAGCGCTGCTGCGGGGGCCGTTAAAATTGACGCCATTTGCTTTGCAACGCCAGGTGTTGGAGCAAGTGTTGAGCTGGCAATTCCGTCAGGCGCTGCTGGACGGAGATCTGGAGTTTCTGGAGTCTCGCTGGTTAAAAATTGAAGTGCGTGACCTCGCATTGCAATGGTTTATGACCGTGGAAAACGGTAGGCTGGTGGTGAGCCAACAGGCTGAGGCGGATGTTAGCTTCAGCGGTGATGCCAACGATCTGATTTTGATCGCTGCCCGTAAAGAAGATCCGGATACGCTATTTTTCCAGCGCCGGCTGCGAATTGAAGGGGATACCGAATTGGGCCTGTATGTGAAAAATCTGATGGATGCCATTGAATTGGAATCTATGCCGACGCTACTGCGAGTCGGTCTGCAACAACTGGCGGAATTTATTGAAGCGGGTCAGCAAGAGGGTGCGGCGAGTACTTCCCGTACATTAGCATCGTGCTGATCCGAGTTGAAATTCCAGTGGATGCTCCGGGGATCGACGCCTTATTACGCAAGGCATTCAAGGGCGATGATGAAGCAGGATTAGTGCAACAATTGCGCGAAGATGGCTTACTGACGCTGGGCATTGTGGCAACCGATGATGAAGGCGGTGTAGTTGGTTATGCAGCATTCAGCCCGGTGGATGTGGGCGGCGAAGACCGTCAATGGGTTGCACTGGCCCCGCTGGCAGTGGAAGAAAGTCTGCGTCGTCAAGGATTGGCTGAGAAGCTGGTCTATGAAGGCCTCGATTCTCTCAATGAGTTCGGCTATGCCGCAGTGGTGGTATTAGGCGATCCCGCCTATTATCAGCGTTTTGGCTTTGTGCCAGCGGCCCGTCATCAATTAACCTGCCGTTGGCCTGATACTGAAGAAGCCTTTCAGGTGTATGCGTTGGCAGAAGATGCACTGACAGATGCTGATGGCGAAGTGGTGTTTTCTGCGCCGTTTAATCGGTTCTAACGTCTAGCAACGATACCAATGAAGAGGGCTGGTTCATCACCAGCTTTTCTTTTTGTTGCTTACTGAGCTGCTTGACTCGATATTCCAGCTTCAACGCCGTTGAGCGATCCCCTGCTTCACAATGAAATACCAGCGCTAACTCTCCTTTGCCCCGCAGCGCTTTTGCGCCTTTTCCAGCTTGATGTTGCGTCAGTCTCCTGGCCACATCAGTGGTAATGCCGGTATACAGCATGCCACTGGTGGTGCGCAGCAGATAGAGATGCCAAAGGCTGTCCGACATAATCTTATTCCAGTCCGGGGGTAGCGGTTCGGAACATTATTACCGGAATTTCCCATTGCATCCTGACTTTTTTATCTGCTGGCACCTGATCAGTTTAAATTGGTTCTATTTGGCTCAATATGAACCATTCGATTATTTATTTAGTCTTTGCTGCAAATTCAAAGCGTGGTGAAACCAAACCGTACAGTGTCCAACCGAGGAAGGTGACAATCGCCCCCCAAGTCATGGCTTCCTGGCCTGAACTATAAAGCGCATAGAAGCTATACATCGCACCGATAAAGGCAATGATATTGGCTTTGCGCGCTTTTGCAGGTGGAACATTGGCGGTTTTCTGAATAATCACCAACGCTGCCATCGACAGAATATAAGGGATGATATTGGTTACAACTGCCAGATTGACCAGCACATTGAATTGTTTATTCAATGATGGGCTAATGGTCATTAGTGACAAGACACTCTGGATGACAACAATAGTCAGCATCCCTTTGATTGGCGCATCAGCTTTACTGACTTTAGAGAAGATTTTCGGGAAGAAACCTTCATCGGCAGAGGATTTAAATACCTGAGCGATGGTGAACTGCCAGCCGAGCAATGAACCCACACAAGACATAATCATCAATGCCATGATGATTTTACCCACAGCTGGGGTAAACATATAAGCGAATGCCAGGCCAAATGGCGCTGTTGAGTTCGCCAAGTCCATATTAGGGACAATACCGGCGATGACGTTGGTCGAAATAATATAGATAACCGCTGCACCTAAAGTCCCGCCCAATACGGCAATCGGGACGTTACGTTCAGGGTTTTCTACGGCGTCGGTATTGGCACAGGCAGATTCCAGCCCGAGGAAAGCCCATAATGTCATCGAAATGGAGGAACCGATAGCTTCAAAAGTAGGTACGCCATGTGGGTTCCATGCCGCCGCGTAAGCGGAGCCGCTAAACCAGAACCAACCAATAATTGAAATCCCCACTACCGGAATAATCACCCCCCAGATAGTGACACTACTGATCTGCCCGGTAATTCGTGCGCCGCCGAAGTTAGCCACCGTTGCCAACCACAGTACGCCGATAGTCGCGATACAAATACCCAGTGGCGTTAAGGTGGCCCCCAGTAATTCAGTTCCGTACCCGACCGCCGATATGGCAATAGCGATATTGGCAATCAATAGAGATGCACCATAGGTATAGTTGGCCATGAAGTTGCCGGATTTACCGAAAGCGTATTCTGCATAACCGCCCATCCCACCCGATTTACGGCTGAACATCCCGCACTGGGCAAATGCATAAGCCAGCGCCATGGAACCGACGGCGGTGACTAACCATGAAACGATAGAAATCGTCCCAACTTCGGCGAGTTTGGTTGGCAGCATAATTATGCCTGATCCCATCATATTGACGGCAGTCAGAATAGTTAACTGTACTACTCCCATCTTATTATTTGTTTTACTCATTTTTATTATCTCTTTTTAAATTTCAGAGACTGCGGGAATAATTAACTCCCGCAGGTTTGAGTTATTGGTGTTGTATAATAGAAGTCTTCTTTTTTACTTGTTTTTCATCATATAGCCGTATGCGCGGTTCCATCCGTCTTCATCGACTTGTAAATAAACACCTTGTAATTCAGGCGCAAAGCCTGGCAATAAATTAATACTTTCTTCAAGTGCCAGGAAATAACGTTGAGCAGCACCACCCCAAACTTCACCAGGGACAACACACAATACTCCCGGTGGGTAAGGAAGTGCGCCTTCAGCGGCAATTCGGCCTTCTGCTTTACACAGTGGAACTAATTCAGCATGTCCACGAACGAATTCAATATTGGCATCCTGAGGATTCATCATGACTTTAGGGAAATATTGTTTGCGGAACATTTCTTTTTGCAGCTGTTTAACATCGTAGCTGACATAAAGGTCATGCATTTCCTGACATAATTTACCGATGGTATAACCTTTATAACGAGTTTCGTTATTACGATAAACTGTTGGTAATACATCACTCAGCAATGCATCTTCTTCAATGAAACGTTCAAAGCGAGCAATTTGCGCCACCAGATGTTGCATTTTCGCTAAGTCTTCAGCTGGCGTTAATAAGAACAGAATGGAGTTCAGATCGCATTTTTCTGGCACGATGCCATTTTCACGCAGGAAGTTAGCCAGAATAGTAGCCGGAATACCTGAGGCGGTATATTCACCGGTATTAGTATCAATGCCTGGTGTGGTTAATAACAATTTACACGGGTCGACAAAGTATTGTGATGCTTCATAACCTTCAAAAGCATGCCATTTTTCACCGGGAATGAAATTAAAGAAGCGTAAATCTTGAGCCATAGCCTCGGTGTCATATTCTTGCCAAGGTTTACCATCAACCTCTACCGGCACAAAAGGTTTAATCATATTACAGGTATTTAAGATCATTTTACGGGCTTCAATACCGGTCTTCACACAATCTAACCACATGCGCTGACCACTTTTCCCTTCATGCATTTTCGCATTAACATCTAATGCTGCGAATAATGGATAGAATGGGCTGGTGGAAGCGTGCAACATAAAGGCATTATTAAAACGTTTATGATTACAATAACGATCCTGGCCTTTAATGTGTTTATCTTTCTTATGAATTTGTGAGGTTTGCGAGAAACCGGCTTGTTGTTTATGTACTGATTGCGTAACGATAATACCTGGATCGTTTTCATTCAGTTCAAGTAATAATGGTGAGCAATCTTTCATCATAGGAATAAACTGCTCATAACCGACCCAAGCTGAGTCGAACAGAATATAGTCGCAAAGATGGCCGATTTTATCCACAACCTGACGAGCGTTATAAATAGTGCCGTCATAAGTGCCTAATTGGATAATCGCCAGGCGGAATGGGCGTGCTTCGTTGGCACGTTCCGGGGCTACGCTACGGATTTGTTCACGCAGGTATTTCTCTTCAAAACAATGAGCATCAATACCACCGATAAAGCCAAACGGGTTACGGGCAGTTTCCAGATAAACCGGTGTAGCTCCTGCTTGAATCAGTGCGCCGTGGTGGTTGGATTTATGGTTATTACGGTCAAACAGTACCAGATCACCACGGGCTAATAGGGCATTGGTGGCGACTTTGTTAGAAGCTGATGTCCCGTTCAGTACGAAATAGGTTTTATCGGCGTTAAATACTTTTGCAGCATGTTTTTGCGCATCACAAGGTGCGCCTTCATGAATAAGCAAATCGCCTAATTTGACGTCAGCATTACACATATCAGAACGGAAAATAGTTTCACCGTAGAAGTCAAAGAATTGACGTCCAGCCGGATGTTTACGGAAGAACTGACCACCTTGGTGTCCCGGACAGGCAAAAGTAGAATTCCCCATTTCAACATATTTTTTTAATGTACTGAAGAACGGAGGTAGCAACTCTTTTTCATATTTTTCAGCTGCGGATTCCAGTTGTTTACCGTAAAAATCAGTATTGTCACCGCACAGTTCAAATACCCCATTTAAAGACGGTAATACATCGGTATTCAGTTCTTCTTCACAACAAACAGCCGCAAAAATCGGAATATCCAGACCTAATGAATGAATGCTTTCAATGACACCATTATTAATGTCTTGAACAGAGAGTACCACAGCAGCTACATCAGTAAAGTCGGTGTGTAAAACATCTACAACTTCGCGCTGTGATTCAAAACAAGGCATGGCAGATGTACTCGCCGCGATATTTAATTTTTTCATTTATTTTTCTCTCTTATTTTATTTAGGGTATATGAACCCGTCCAACATTTTTGCAAGTTGGATTTAGTCGTTTAATAAATTTTGTGTATAGCAGCCCGTATCAATGAATTAAAACTCATTAATAAGTAAGTCTGCTTTTCTGCGCAACACGTTGCCTTTATACCATTCCTTGTCTTTACATAAAAAAGACAGAATTTAAGGCGCAGTGATCCTCATGTCATTTAGCATTAATGACAAAGGTGACATCTAATTTTTACAGGATAGCTATGTTTCTGCTGAAAGACTTAAACACCAAGCCAATAGAAATTGAGTTGTAATTAGCAACAATCTATTAGGCGTTGAAATATTACTGCGTGTTAGTCTTTTCGGAGAAAGCAGACAATAGTTAACATAACGAAAAGATATCAAGAGATTTTCGTTGTTGTTAAAAATTGTGCATAGACAATGACTATCCAATAAAAAGCGGATGTCATCGCAGGAGGGATATTATCTATAATGGTAATAAGAAAAATTAAAATAACTACGGTGCGCCGGCATCATCAAATGCGTTGTCCGCCTTATATGCGCCATTTTCTTGTTGTTATTTTCCATTTGTGTAAGGTCTCTGTTTTTTTTAAACAAATTTCCGGTTTTAAACAAGGATGTCGTTTTAAACAAGATTTTCTAAAAACGAACTGATGACGGCTATTTTAGTCATAACACTTATTCATTCTGTGACGAATGTCATGTTTTTGTCCGATTTCTAAATGCCTTTTGACTAAAAAATGAATAAATAGCTAATTTTATTCACTTTAAACGTTATATATTCAAAACTGTACTGGGTATTATGCAAAACAGTAAGGTTATATTTAACACGGCAGATACATTGTCAGAGCTATTATTATGCGATATTAGCAATGAGAGCGGGTTCTTAATTGAAATTGTATTTTATTTGTTAAGCCAAAATTATTTGTTACATCCAAATTTATACGGAAATATTGCATATAAATTCAAATTAAGCATATGCAGTAAATGTTAGCTAAATCACGTTATCAGGCTGTTGCTCGTCTAAATCCCTATAATAAGGAAGGTTATGCTTGTCATCTTATTGTCGTTAGAGATAAATGTGGCAACACAGGGGCAAAAGCTGCCCCTGTGAGGAGGAATTTAACTGAATAACGGTAGGTCACTGGCGGTAAAGGGAATTTTTACCTGTATAACCTGCTGTTGACGAGTCAATTTGATGAATAATGTCTTGCCATCATTGTCTACCTGAACATCCAATAACGGGTCTTGGTTATTCATATCAAACACGCAGGTGACTAGTGATTCGGGTTGGTGAGCACGCAAAATCAGATAACTGATATCACGCACTGACGGATTGGCTGGTGCCAACCCTTGAAACAGAGTGGCATCCGCGGCGAGCCACAGTGTTAGCGGGCCAGCGGCTGTTTGATAGCGGCACTGAATCACGCCATTCAGTGGTTGGGCCGTAACTTGATGTAAATATTGCATTGGCCCACTAGCGCAGAAGGTCGTACTTTCACCTACCGATTCAATGACCGACCCGTCGATATGCAGTGTCCAGTCCCACTGTTGTTGATGTGGATTGACGATACTACTGATATCGATAATCGCATCTTCTAACCATAAAATACGGCGGCGAAATTTGACATCACGGTAAGCCTCGCTATCCCATTGGACTCGGGTATGACTGTCCAGCATGGGGGCTTTTTGGCTCCAATCGACCTCGGTATCTAACCAACTAAAGTTTGCGGATTGATACCAGTGATGAATAACTGGCACAGCGGGCGGCTGATTTTTCTGATTAATACTGAGCGTATTGTGGGTGGCACTATTTTTGTAGTAACCATAATGCAGTTGCGCGCCATAACCGGTAGTGCCTAAATCCGGTAGAACCTCTTGCCCTTGCTCAAACAGAATGAGATTCAGCCGATCATAATGGTCATGTTCACCCCCGTATGGACTGTGTTTTACCAGCAAAGCGCGGCCAGATTGCGGTTGGCGAAGAATGGTCAATCCACAATCTGGTGCATGCAGCGTATCTGTTGGAATGACATCAATCATTGGTGGTGGCAATTCTTCAACGCCGTACAGCAGCGCATCCAAATTCAAACGCGGTTCCTGGCGATAAATATGGTGCAGGGCGGCGGCATATTCATCATTACCATAGGTTTTAAAGGCAAACTCATACAAATGGGCATGATTAAGCTGCTCCTGACCTGCAGTGCAATCATTGATGCGAGGGAATGTGCCATCGGGCATCAGTAATTTTAAAGGGAAACTGAGCATATCGCGGTAATAAGGTAACGCCAGCAGACTGTAACGGCTCCCGGCGGCCAGTTTTTCAAATGACCAGAAGCCTTGCAATGCATAAAAGTGATAATGCACTGAGCCTTCAAACCAGAACCCTTCATTGAACAACCCATGCTCTAGCTGATAACGCAGGCCATACTCAGCATTGACGGCAAACTCAACATAGAGTTCCTCTGCGAGGATCAGGCCGATCACCGCGATAGCGCTGCTAATTTTCACTTCATGGTTATGCAACTGACGGGTGCGGTGCTGCATCAGGAACTCAGCGCCCTCGCGCAATAAGCGCCCAGCGATACAGTCGCGTTGTTCCTGACTGAGCGCCTCGGCAATAAAATCATAACCCAATGCAAAATCGAGCAGACAATTGGCCTCACACAAGGTTTGTGCATTGGCTTTGCCCGGCCCGTTGTAAGGGATACCGCCGTGCACTTCATAGTCGGGATAGTAGCGGGCATAATCTATCAAAATATCCCGCACCTTTTCGAAGTAGCGTATTTCGCCAGTGAGTTGCCACAGCAAACCGAGCTGGTTGCAGGCTTTGGCATTTAAGCCGTTAAGCGCTCGCCACCAGGCACCATCATAGGGTTCTCCGTTAAACAAATGAGAGTCTATCGGGCAACGGTGTTGCGTCGGTGAATAGCGATCCCACACTAACTTCACACCGTGATCGGGGCAATAATAGTAATGATTCCAGGTGGCGATACCGGTGGCAGGGACTAGTGTGTCTGAGCCCAAAACCACCTGATTATCTTCAATCAGCGTGGCAATAATCTCGGACTGCTGCACGCTATTTCCCTGTTGTTGCATAACGCGCTGGCGGATTTTAGCCATCTGCCTGTCCGTAAACTGCTTCATATCTGATGTGTCCTCGCGGTACTTATTTTTTGGCGATTAGGGGCTGTGTTATCGGGTAGAGCAATATTTCAACGGCATCCGGGTATTTGGCCATTAGGTATTGTGCTTTTTGTTGGAAATCAGGGTCAGCTGGGTAGGCACGGGCGGCGGTTATCATATTAACCAGTGCTTTTTTATCCTGCACTCCGTCCAAATCTTTGTACGGCCAAACTTGGTCGCTGTTGATAAAGCCCGCCACATATTGATAGCCTTTTTTCAAACTGTGTTCATCAAGGCTAAAGTTCCAGATATCTTTATTGGCAACCTCTCCCAGTCGACCCAACTTGTTGTAGGCTTCCAGATGGAAATTGCTGTAATGCCATGGGCGGGTACGCTCCAGTTCAGCATTCTGACGGCCCTGGATATCAAAATGTGATGGAATTCGGCGTAGTTGAGTGATTTCCAGGCGCTTTTGCGCTGCGGCTTTTTGGTCACTGAATAGCGCAAAAGAGGCGGCCTGCATATCAAAATAGGTGCCGTGGTTATTGTGCCAATTATCCTCTTCGAAACCATTCTGGCTGGTGGTCATCCATTGGTAAAAATCTTTGTACCAAAGTTTGATGGCTTGATAGTCGGCCTCAGTGAGCACATTGGCGGGCCTTATCAATTCAACCGCATCTATCACGTCTACCAGTGCCCGGCTATCGATCAGACCAATACCTCGGCCTTCATTGATTCCTGGAATAGCTTGAGCATATTGGAGATTTGGGTTCATTCGGGTGTTGGGATTGACGAACCAGTTGACCAATTGTTCGCGTGCTTTGTCGGCATACTCCGGTTTGCCGGTAAAGCTATAAGCCAGTGCCAGATAATAGACATCTTCACTGAAGTTGTTCATGCGTTTTTTATCTGTCGCATCACTGTTGGCAGCAGGATTTGTTTCGCCATCTTTGCGCAAATAAGGCATACCGTCTTTCTTGCTTGGGTCTGGCCACCAATAAGGTGGGAAGCTGTAATAGTCGTGCTTGTCGCCACTGGCGGCTAGCAGGCTTTTATCCATGACAGAATAGAGCGGTTTTTTTAGCGCCTTATCAGCCTTAGTTATCAGATTTTTATAGGATTTTTCATATAGTGGGTTGTTCTGCTTAATTTGTTCAATGCTGTAGTTAATATCATCCATTTTTAATAATAATGGCTGGCTTTGCGCAGCGTAAATAAATGGCGAGGATCCCAGAAGAATAGCCATTAATAGATTTTTTTCAGCCAACATTTTCATCATCACTTTCCTTATTTTTTATGATTTACAGGATTGAAAATAAAATATTTTGGTTAATGTAATTAATTAATTCATTTTTAATGAATAGATTTTTTCACCTAATAAAAACAAGGTTATTAACTGTGTTAGTGTTACTTCAATAAAAAGAACACTGTTCCATTTCAGATGGATTTGAATTTTAGGGTAAAGTTTCTGGACTTTTGTGATCCAGATCCATCTTATAAATTATCTGTGAATAAATGATTTAAATTGTGATTGGTATCAAATTAAATCTCTATTTTAGACGTTTTTTAGGCAATTTAAATAATCTCGTGATTTTTTTAATTTTTAAAATGAAGATTTTATATTGTTGTTTTTAAGGGTTAATTTAATTAACTATCTATTTTGTGTCATTTTTCAAGTGTGATCTTAAGCAGAAAATTCAAAATGGAATTAAGTTTTGTTTTTTGTGGTGTAGTTTTTTGTTTTCCTCTGAGTTCTAATGTTGTCGAGTGTTTCGTGATTTTGTTCTGTTATTTAAATTCTGGGTAAATTCATAAAAATTAGATTTCAACGAGGACGCTGAGATGAAGACAAAAATGATAATGTCAAAAGTAAAAATAAAATCTTTGCTGTTGTTAACTTATTTAGCCGTAGGGATTCCGTCTCTCCACGCAGCAGAAACATTGCAGGTATGGATACGTGCCAGTAATGATTCCAAAAATATTTATAAGACAGAAGCCGAAACTTTTGAGAAGAAAACCGGCATCAAAATCGAATATTTCAATGCCACTACCGATTTTGAACAGCGCCTGGCACGAGCCGCAGCAGGAAACGCGCTGCCAGACTTGATTTTCAATGATGCGGCGGCTATCGGGCAGTTTGTCCAATTGGGGATTGTTGAGCCAATTGAACCGAAAAATATCATTGGCGGGGCAGATATCATAGATACCGCTTGGGAGAGTGCCCAGTATATTGATGGCAAATATTACGGCGTACCCACCTCAGCACAAACCTTTGCTTTGTTTATCCGTAAAGATTGGCGCGAAAAACTGGGGTTAGAGCGACCCAAAAGCTGGGAAGATATCAGTACGCTGGCTAAAGCCTTTACCTTCAATGATCCCGATGGTAATGGTAAAAATGACACTTACGGCTTTATTTTACCCGCCTCTACCACCCGTGGTTACGCCAGCTGGTTTATCAGTTCCTATCTGTGGCAAGCCGGAGGGGATTTCATTCGCCCAGCCGGTGAGGGCAAATTTAAAGGCTCACTGGAAGAACCCGCAGCGGTTGAAACTCTGAGTTTCATACGCGGCATGGTATGCGACAAAACAGTACAGCCGGGGGCAATTAACGCCACCACCGCAGATGCCATTCCTTCCTTCCGCTCCGGCCAAAGCGGTATGTTCGTCACCGGCCCATACCATATTGCTCTATTTGATAAAGACCCCGGCAAAGATACTTTTGAAGTGATCCCGCCGCCACAAGGGCCCAAAGGGCAGGCAACACTGGCTGAAGGTACCACGGTATTTATGATGAAAAGCAGTCAGAAAAAAGCAGCCGCTCAGAAATTCATAGAATTCATGATTTCACCGGAAGGGCAACAAATCGGTATGGGAATGGGCAGCAATAATATGCCAGTAGTGCGCTTATCCATTAATAAACTGGTTGATACTAAAGCGGTTTATAACGATCCGCGTTGGGCAATGTTTGCTGATTTGTACGCCGAGCATGGCCGCTATATTCCGCAAGTCCCTAACTGGACGCCGATTCGCCAGGTGACTGCTGAAGGTTTCAACCGCATCTTAGCCAACTGTGAAGGTGATATCCCTGCTGAATTAAAAGTAGTGAATCAGAAAGTGAATGATGAGTTGGCTAAACAGAATGTCTTAGGGCAGTGAGTAAATCATGATAACGCTAACCCCCCGACTAAAACGTAATCTGGTTCCGTGGCTGTTCCTGGCCCCGGCACTGGTCATCTTCACCTGGTTTAAATTCATCCCGATGCTGCAAGGGCTGGTGATGAGTTTTTACAAGGTTAACTTTAACCAGCCAAATGAGTGGGTCGGGTTTGACAACTTTTCCCGCGCGATGGGTGATGAAGCACTGCATTCTGCGGTTTTCAACACCCTGTTATATGTGGTGGTCACCATGGTGGTGGCCGCTTTTATCGCCTTCTTTTTAGCCATGCTATTGGAAGGCCCGGCACGGCATTTGCGTTTTATCCGTACCGCTATCTTCTTGCCCGCAGTGACCAGTGCGGCGATCGTCGCCGAAATGTGGCGAATTCTGTTTAACCCGACCAGTAATGGGGTGGTGAACCACATTTTGTCGTGGTTCAGCATTGAAGCGCAGGGTTTTCTGGCAGATACCGACCAGGCGCTGTGGACCGTGATGTTGTTGCATATCTGGAAAGCCGTGCCTTACAACATGGTTATCTTTATTGCCGGTCTGGTGGGGATTAGCCGTGATTTGTATGACGCCTCGAATGTGGACGGCGCTAACTGGTGGAACCGCCTGCGTTACGTCACTTTGCCCGGCATGATCCCCGCACTTTCTGTGGTGCTGATGCTGTCATTCATCCGTGGTTTCCGAGTATTTGCTGAAGTCTATGCCACCACAGGCGGTGGCCCGTCTAACGCGACAGAAATGATCATGACGCATATCTACAAGCTGGGTTTCGAACAGTTTGATTATGGGTATGCATCAGCGGTGTCCTTCCTGTTATTCGCTTTCACTGTGGTGCTGACCATATGTCATCTCACCTTGAAAAAGCGCATCGCCCGTTACTAACCGAGCCGGAGACTGGTAATGAAAAGTAAAAGTTGGAACAGTATCGGCCGCTGGATAATTTATGGCCTGTTGCTGGTGGTATTTGTCGGCCCGTACTGGGGTATTATCGCCACCGCATTCAGCGGCGCGCCGGTCAAACCTGGTGAGTTGTTGGCCTGGCCCAATCAGTTCTCGTGGGATAACTTTATCTTCGCCTGGATGGATATTGGCGTCTGGCAATACCTGTTGAACTCCATCGTCGTGGTGTTCTTCGGCACTGTGTTACAGGTATCGGTCAGTGCGCTAGCTGCCTATGCGCTGGCGCGTAAAAAAGTTTGTCGGCGTCTCGCTGACCAGCCTGGTTATTCTGTCGACCATGATGCTGCCGGAAGAAGTGATCGCCATTCCGCTGTATATGATAATCAACTGGCGACTGCCGCTTATCGATGCTTCGCTATACAACAGCTATCTGGGCATGATCTTGCCGGTGGTGGGCTGGGCTTTCTCTATCTTCGTGTTGACCGAGTTTATGGCGGCTATCCCGAAAGAGCTGGAAGAAGCAGCGCGTATTGATGGTGCCAGCGAATGGCAAATCTTCTTCCACGTCATCCTGCCGCTGGTCAAACCGGCATTGGGCACGGTGGTGACCTTCGGCTTTATCATGATTTGGGACCAATACCTGTTGCCACTGATTGTGGTGAATCAGGACAGTTTGAACACTATTCCGGTGATCCTCGGCACATTACGTACTGACGAAACCATCACACCAAACATCTTTATTGCCATCACTCTGTTGGCGATGTTGCCAAGCATCATCGTGTATCTGGGTCTGCAAAAACATTTCAATCGCGGGATCATGTCTGGCGCGGTTAAAGGCTAGGGAGAAACAAAATGGGATCGGTTGTACTTAAAAATGTCTGTAAATCTTACGGTGACACCCATGTGATCCGCGATGTATCGCTGGAGATCCCTGATGGTGAGTTTTGTGTGTTGGTTGGCCCAAGTGGCTGCGGAAAGTCTACCTTACTGCGCATGATTGCTGGGTTGGAGGAGATCTCTGGCGGCACGGTGGGCATCAATGATAGAGATGTCACTGATGTTGAACCCAAGATGCGCGACATTGCTATGGTGTTCCAAAGTTATGCTCTTTATCCGCAGATGACGGTGCGCGAGAACATGGGTTTTGCATTGAAAATGGCCAAAATGTCCAAAGCCGATATCAATCAAAAAGTGGAGTCCACCGCCGAGTTACTGGGTTTACAAGCATTGTTGGAGCGGCTACCGAAAGATTTGTCCGGTGGTCAGCGCCAGCGGGTTGCTATGGGGCGCGCCATCGTGCGTAACCCACAAGTGTTCTTGTTCGACGAGCCTTTGTCGAACCTGGATGCCAAATTGCGAACTCAGGTGCGTGGCGAGATCCGTGAATTGCATCAGCGGCTAAAAACCACGTCAGTGTATGTCACTCATGATCAGATTGAAGCTATGACAATGGGGCAGATGATCGTGGTATTGCGCGACGGCCGTATTGAACAAGTGGGTTCACCACTGGATCTTTATGATCGCCCTGCCAATCTGTTTGTGGCCGGTTTTATTGGATCGCCGGAGATCAATCAACTGAAAGGCACTGTAGTACTCAACACTGGAAAGACTACAGAACAAGGCGATGAATTCCTGCTGCGGCTGGAAGATGGCTCTTTGCTGACATTGCCTGCCGGTTTGCAAGTGACGGATGGGCAAAATGTGGTGTATGCCATTCGCCCGGAACAGGTCAATGTGGTGGATGAAAGCCACAGTGCCAGTGCACTGAAAGCGACCATTACCGCGATTGAAAATACCGGCTCGGATATGCAGCTATTTTGTAGCACCGGCGGGGGGCGCTTTACCTCGGTCTTCAAACAGCGTCTGGCAGTGAATGCAGGGGAGACGGTGTATTTACAACCCAAGCTCGCCGGTATCCACATTTTTGATGCCGCCACTGGTGTGCGGGTTACCTGTCAGGCCGCATAAAGGAAGCAATGCCCATGACGCCAATAAAAACGTCTGCGACACCGATGAAACTGTACACGTTAGATGTGGATTGCCTGATCAAGGCGAAAGCGGTATTGCAGCAGCCATTTTCACCATTACAACCGGCCTTGCGCCGGTTATTAAGTGAAGCAGATGCATTGCGCGATCAACCGCCGGAAAGTGTGACACACAAAACGCTACTTCCCGTCAGTGGTGACATTCACGATTATTACAGTTTTGGCACTTACTGGTGGCCGAATCCGCGTAAGCCCAATGGATTGCCCTATGTGCGCCGCGATGGGCATACCAATCCACAGAGCCAGAATGACGATACCGATACTCAGCGCATTGAGCGGATGTGTGACCGCTGCCTAACTCTCGGGCTGGCATACTATTTTACCGGTAATAGCCGCTATGCTCAGGTGGCGGCAGAACAGATCCGTTGCTGGTTTTTGGATGCCAAAACCCGCATGAACCCGCACCTGAATTATGGCCAAGCTATCCCCGGCATTGTCTCTGGCCGTGGCACGGGGTTAATTGATACCCGATTGATGTGGATGGTGATTGATACCATCGGGTTGATATTACCCGCCAAGTTGCTGGATACCGAGGACACTGCGGTGTTGCAGCAGTGGTTCCGCGATTTTAATCACTGGATGTTCCACAGCGAAGTGGGTCATTCAGAGTATGTCTGGCACAACAACCACGGCACTTGGTATGACGTCCAGCGCGCAGCCAATGCGATGTTCTATGGTGATCGCGGATTGGTTTCCACCATTATCCGCCAGGGAATTACCCAGCGACTGGCGGCACAAATAGCGCAAGACGGTAAGCAGTGGATGGAACTGGAGCGCACCGTGCCTTTCCATTACTCCCTATTCAATATGGAGGCGCATTTGCTGCTGTGCCGTTATGGCGAACATGTTGAAATTGACCGCTGGGAGTGGGTACAGGATGGGCGCAATGTGCAGCAAGGGATTGATTATTTGCTGCCATTTATTGCTGAACCTGAATTATGGCCTTACCGCGATTTGCGAGGAATCGACTATGACAGTGCATTGCGGCTGTTATTACAGGCGGCGCGCGGTTATCCAAAAGAGGCGCAACGCTATCAGGCGGTACTCGCGACTCTTCCGGCTGACACCCTGACATCACGCGACCGTCTGATGTGGCAAAGTTAGTCGGGTCAAGGTTAATCAAGCTAAAGTTGATGTACACTCAAGGCTGTTTTTCAGCTGGAAAGTGATGTGAACAATGAGTGATGTGAATAACCCTGATGACCTGATCGCCATTACCCGCTTCCTGCGCCAGCAACATGTCCTGACGCTGTGTGCTGGCAGCGGTATGGATATGTGGTGTGCCAACTGTTTTTATGTTTTTGATGAAGCGAAAATGGCGCTTTATCTGATGACAGAAAAGCACACCCGTCACGGCGAGCTGATGCAGATAAACCCGCAGGTGGTCGGCACAATTGCTACCCAGCCACGCACGGTAGCATTGATAAAAGGCATTCAATATCGCGGTGAAATAACCGAATTAAAGGATGACGCAGAACACATCGCCCGTCAGCACTATTGCCGCCGTTTCCCGGTAGCTAAAGTCGTATCCGCCCCCCTCTGGCAGCTCAATTTGCTGGAAATCAAGATGACCAATAATACCCTTGGTTTTGGCAAGAAATTGTACTGGTCTCGTCTTGAGTCTCAGTGATCTACTGTTTTTTGCCATGCGTTTCGCCTGTAGGGAGTTTGTCGTTAAAAATACTTAGAATATTTATATTGTCAGTTGATTTACACAATACAAACGTAGATAGATCTCTATCAATTAGCAACTCAATTATTAATATATATAATTATTTGTTAACATAATATTTACTGTGAATGGTATTAATATCAGATTTTCTGCAAATTAAAGTAGCCTAAGATTAATAAGATATGAAATTTGTCACATAACACGATTTTATATAGTGTTGTAAATCAATCAGATACTCATTTATTTGTAAGGTATGTAATTAATTTCATATTTAAGTGATATATATCACATTTTGTTAATAAACAAAAAAAGCAGTAACACTTCTTATGATTCACATCTATAAATATTAGGTGGGCATAAAACCCCCATATTTATTGTCCCACAAAATATATATTTCAATATAGTAATATCTTACGACTTGATTAAATATCGAGTTCAACTCTATTCTATTTAAGGTAACTATCATGAATTCAGAACCTAAAAAAGGCTCGGCCAAAGCAACATTCGATTCTAAAGAAAGTGCTGATTTAGTTAAAAATAAAATGGTGACATGCACAACACGCTTTAAATTTTATTTACCAAAAGTTAATGGTGACTCAATAGAGTTCGGATTTGGTATTGAAAGTGATTGTGTTAATGCTGCTGATGATTTTAAAACGTTATTTAACTCATGGCTTAACAAAAAATCGTTAGCAACATCATCGAGTGAGTCTTGTAAACAAGTTGATATTCTCTCATGTGCAGTAGTCAAGAATCCCTTAGAGTACTCGATGAGCCAATTACAAGGAGATTTATACACGATATATATCGTCAGTGAGTCTGCTAATACAGAAACATTTTGGTTATTCCTTGATAAACCCGATAAATTAGCTGTCGGCTCTACTATATATGCAAACTCAGCTGCCAATCTAACAATAGCTTCCGGCTCATCCCCAGAAGCGACCTTTGGTATTCCTATTCAGTATAAGCTCGGGGCGAAATCGTCAAATAATGCTGTTGGGCTAAACGTGAAGGTTGCAACTTCGCAATTAAAGGATGTAAATATCCAGGATGTTTGGAAAGCAACCTTTTATGATGGGCCTGAACATCAAGCCCCAGACCTTGATAAAGCGGATGGTGTGGCAAATAAAGATGAGATAAATTATACGGATAACTCATTTGATCCTGATAGAGTTATTCAAAATTCATGGTATCCAAGTCAAACATTTGGCATACTGACTGAAAATGGATTTGTAGGTATGACTTGGGAAGCTCGGCCTGCTAAAACAGTCGCAATTGCGCCAAAATTAACATTCTTTGTAACGACGGGTGAATATTCAAGTAATCAACTGGCCGATTATTCTACGGTATCAAATAGTGCTCAAATCGTTAATCTATCTGATTTCTCAGGATTTGCAGCAACGGTTACTTATACCAAAGACGGAAAGTGGAGTATTAAAAAGGGGAGGCCATAATTGAATTTAAAACTCCAATGCACGAGTAAAATATAGTGAGCAAATATTTTATTTTCTATTATGGTTTTCTATAATGGGTCATGATAAATTTCACTATATCTATAATGAATATTAGAAAGCCTCATGTCATCATGAGGCTTTGATTTATTAAATTAAATATTAACAGAATGATTTATAGCCAGCGTGTTTATTAATGGGATTTTTTTTGTTTGTCATTTTTAAAATGTACGAATAAATTTAATATATTCTGCAAAGGTTTATTATTATCTATCATGTTAAAAGGTAGGGGGAATTTATATATCTATGGTCACTATCAACATCTTATAGACTTTGTCTTTTCCTAACTGTCTGTCGCAATTAAAAAACTTATTTACCAGTATTCCACATAACACAGCGCGCATACCGCTATGACTGTAAGATATATGTGGTGATTACACTGATATGGCTGACTGCCGCTTGCCGCGCTGCATTAGGTTTGTTACTTAATGACCGTTATCAGGCCATATATAGGGGGATGTTGTTGACGGCCCCATTGAATACTTGTCGACCCAACGGCTTACCTCCCAGCGATCACCTTCCTGTTATGTGAATTATTTAGGGTATTGTGTTTCTGGTATGTATTATTCATATCAATTGATTTGATGATTATCTCCATGTTGGGGTGGCGCTAGTGTTTTTATCAGGAGGTCAGATGGCGAAGGTATTATTACTGGGGGCAAGTGGTCTGGTGGGGGGCGAGTTACTGCGCTTGCTGCGTTTGGATGCCCGCGTAACCTCTATTATTGCGCCAACCCGCAAGCCGTTGCCAGCCATGAATAAACTGATTAATCCGCAAGGCGAGAATATCGGCGAGTTACTAAAAACTCTGGATGAGCCGGTGGATTTGGTGTTTTGCTGCTTGGGTACGACTCGCCAGCAAGCGGGCAGTCAGGCGGCATTTCGTCAGGTGGATTATCGGCTAGTGTTGGCTGCGGGTGAAACCGGTTTGCGGCTTGGCGCGCGGCATTTCCTGCTAGTAAGCGCGATGGGCGCTAACCCGAACTCGTGGCTATTCTATAACCGCACCAAAGGCGAGGCAGAGCGAGATTTACAAACTCAGGGCTGGCCACAACTCACTTTCGCCCGACCTTCCATGCTGGCCGGTCAACGTACTAAACCGCGCTTGATGGAAAGTCTTAGCGCGCCGTTGTTTGCCTTATTACCTGATAAATGGCGCTTAATTAAAGCCAAAGATGTGGCACAAGCGCTGCTTGATCAGGCTTTTGCTCCTCCACATGCAGGTGTGACAATTCTGTCATCCGCACAGATGCAGCAGCATTAATCATAATAAGCTAATTATCTGATTATCCTGCGCGATGGTGACGCCGTCGGGCAGTGTGTTGTCGAGCGCCCAGCTATCCAACTGATGGCTGATGTGGGTCAGCAATGTGGCTGCCGGTTTTAGTAACTCACTGATAGCGAGGGCCATTGTCACATCATTATGATTACGTGGCGGCGGACGGTGTGGGGAAAGATGATGTGGCGGATGGCTGCAATCTTGTACCAATAAATCAATATTCTTACTGGCTAAAAATAGCGCGCTATCGGCGGGCAAACCAATGGTGTCGGTGAGATAGGCGATAGTTCGGTTAGGGCTTTGCAGCAGGTAGCCGAAGGTGATTTTTGAGTGATTGAGGGGCACTGGCGTAACCCGTAAATCGCCAAATTGAATCGGGTGAAATGCGCTGAGTGGCGGCTGAAAAGCCAATATTCCCGGATGCTTATACAGATCGTCACAGCCATCAGGATCTGGCGGCCCGTACACCGGGATCGCATTTCCACACCCCCAACGTAACGGAAATAACCCCTGAACGTGATCCATGTGGTAATGTGTAAGCAAAAAACGCTGAATTTGCCCTCCAGCAAACAGTTGCTCCAGTGCTGGTAACCCGGCATCAATCAAGGTCGTTTCCCCCTGATAACGCAACATTGCACTGCAAGATTGACGGCGCAGCGCGGGTTGTAATCTGGCTTTGGTACAAATCACACACTGACAACCAAACACCGGCACCTGTTGGGCGCATCCGGTTCCTAACAATGTTAGTTCCATTTTTGATTCCCCTCCTGCTGTGTTGTGGGGGGCGTTGCCAGCAATTGCTGTAATTGCCCCAGCGTGTGGTGCAATTCGCCATCATTACAAAGTAGCTGGCAGTTAACCGGCAGTTGCTGTTGATAATGTTGCGCCCGTTGTAAACGCGCCTTGATTTGCTCACTGTCTTCACGCCCACGTTGCAGTAAGCGCTGAGCCAAAATTGCCGGCGAAACGGTCAGACACAGTGGCAGTAATTGGTGGTGATAGCGCTGCTGGGCTTGGGGTAAATAGGCTCGGGAGCCATTGACCACCACATCCAACCCGTGTTGTAGCCAGATATCAATCTCAATTCCTACCCCATAATGATGCTGATGTGCCTGCCAAAACAGCGCAAACAGCCCCTGTTTGGCGCGCAATAAAAACTCCTGTTCACTCAATGCGATATGATTTTCAGCCCCCGCATTGGCTTCGCGGGTAATATAACGATGCGCTACCATAACGTTGGTGGGCATGGCCACTCGTAGCGCGGACAGCAGGCAATCCTTGCCGGCACCGGAAGCACCCATCAGATAGATTAAGCGCGCCATCAGAATACCTGTATTCCCTGCCGCCAGACGTTTTGTACATACACATGCTGATTGTGCGAACCCTCATGGGTGCGCGCCAATATCAAATCAGCTCGCTTACCTTCGGCAATCACGCCGCGATCCGCTAGCCCTAAAGCTCTGGCCGGGTTACGTGTCACCAGATTGACCGCTTGCGCTAAGGTGAAGCTGTTGCTCTCGTCATGCGCGATACGGAATGCGGCATCCAGCAGGCTGGCGGGGTAATAATCGGAAGATAAGATATCCAACACGCCCAGTGATGCCAGTTGGTGCGCGGCGACATTGCCTGAATGGGAGCCGCCGCGCACAATATTGGGTGCGCCCATCAATACCTGTAACCCATGCTGATGTGAGGCTCTGGCCGCCACTTCGGTGGTGGGGAATTCAGCAATGACGCTACCCAATGCCTGTGATTCCGCCACATGTTCAGCAGTGGCATCATCATGGCTGGCCAGAGCAATTCCCCGCTGACGACAATGAGCGGCAATGGCCTGTCGATTCTGCCCCGACCAGCGGGCGGATAGGCTGATTTGCTCTTCTTCAAACTCTGCCATTTGCTGATCGTTAAGGTGATATTTCCCCTGATAATATTCACGGTACTTGGCGCGTGAAGCGAACTGGCGCTGGCCCGGTGAGTGATCCATCAGAGATACCAATGAAAGCTCTGGCTGCATCATCAGTTCTTCAAACAGTGGCAAGGTGCTGTCATGGGGTAATTCACAGCGCAAATGAATTCGATGCTCGGCTCGATTCAATCCTGACCGCTGGCTCTCGACCACGGCGTTAATCATTTTTTGCAGATTATCCAGCCGATGGCCGCCATCCCGCACATCACCAACAGCCACGGCATCCAACACGGTAGTTATCCCGCAGGCAACCATTAGCGCATCGTGGCTACTCATTGCCGAATGTGCTGGCCAATCCACATTGGGGCGTGGGGTGAAAAACTTGTCGAGATTATCGGTATGCAGCTCGATCAACCCCGGCAACAACCAGCTATTTTGTCCATCAATTGCTGCTGAAAGTTGCGTCGGACGATCACGATAACTGCGGATCACCCCTTGGTGGATTTCCAGTGATCCGCTGACCACCTGATCCTCAAGAATAAGATTGACGTTGTTGAAGATCATGATGGGATCTCTGTGCTGACGTGAGAGGGGGGCGGTGTCATGGTCAGTAAGCGGTCACTGACATGATTGCGTACTTTTTCATCGTGGAAAATACCGACAATTGCGGCTCCGCGCTGCTTGGCTTCATCAATCAGGCTGACCACTGCGGCGCTGTTGGTGCTATCGAGTGAAGCCGTCGGCTCATCCAGCAGCAAAATGGGATAATCGACAATAAACCCTCGCGCGATATTAACCCGCTGTTGTTCGCCGCCGGAGAAGGTAGAGGGGGCCAGATCCCACAAGCGCGGTGGCACATTAAGTCGCGTCAACAGATCCTGCGCCCGCTGTTGGCAGATTTGCCGATCAACGCCCAATTCCAGCAGGGGTTGCATCACCACATTTAATGCACTGATTCGTGGGATCACCCGCAAGAATTGACTGACCCAGCCCACCGTATGACGGCGCACCGCCATAATTTGCCGGGCTTGCGCGCTCACCATATCCAGCCATTCTCCCTGATGTTTCACCCAGATATGGCCGCTGTCGGGTAAGTAATTGGCATATAAAGAGCGCAGAAGAGTGGATTTTCCGCTGCCGGAATGGCCGTGCAGCACCACACACTCACCACTGCCAACTTCCAATGAAGTTTGATGCAGCACCGGCAGGCGAATACCGTGCTGGTGGTGTAACACAAAGGTTTTACTGAGATTTTCAACTTTTAGTTGTAGCATAGGCAGCTGTAGGGCGTTCATAGTCAGTTCTCACTCAGTTTTGTAATACCGATGAAACCAGTAGCTGGGTATAAGGATGGTGCGGATCATCCAGAACCCGGTCAGTCAGGCCACTTTCGATAACTTGCCCCTCTTTCATCACCAGCAGACGGTTAGCCAATAAGCGGGCAACCCCCAAGTCATGGGTGACAATCACCACCGCCAATTGCATTTCCACCACCAGATTGCGCAGTAAATCCAGCAACCGTGCTTGCACTGACACATCCAGGCCACCAGTCGGTTCGTCCATAAATACCAGCTTCGGATGTGTCACCAGATTGCGGGCAATTTGCAGTCGCTGCTGCATGCCACCGGAGAAGGTGGTGGGCAGGTCATCAAGACGGGATAAGGGGATCTCGACATCTTCCAGCCAGCGGCCTGCTTGTTGGCGTATCTCGCCATAATGGCGCTGGCCAATAGCCATCAGTCGCTCGCCGATATTGCCGCCCGCCGAGACTTGTGGCCGCAGCCCATCGAGTGGGTGCTGATGTACCACGCCCCATTCGGTGCGCAGTAAACGGCGGCGTTGGCTTTCTGCCATCTGATATAAATCAAGTGCTTGCTGTGCCGCAGGGCGGTAAATAATTTGCCCCTGTTGCGGTGCCAGGCGCGCTGAAATGGATTTCAGCAAGGTCGTTTTACCCGAACCCGATTCACCAACAATCCCTAACACTTCACCGGGATACAGCTGGAAAGAGACATCACTGAACCCCTTACCCGGCGCATACAAATGGGTAAGATTCTCCACCGACAACAGCGGGTGAACAGCAGAGGGTTTTGACATAATCTGTTCAACGATCATTGAATATTCACCTCTTGTGTGGCGGCCTGAGCCAGTTGTTGCTGGCAAAAATCAGTATCCGAACAAACAAACATCCGGCTGCCCTTATCGTCCATCACCACCTCATCGAGATAACTGTGGCGTGAGCCGCACAAAGCACAGGGTTCATTCCATTGCTGCACGCTAAAGGGGTGATCGTCGAAGTCCAGACTTTCCACTTTGGTAAAAGGTGGCAGGGCATACAGGCGTTTTTCACGACCGGCGCCAAACAGTTGCAGCGCGGGCATCATGTGCATTTTGGGATTATCAAATTTCGGAATTGGCGACGGATCCATCACATAGCGATCATTCACTTTTACCGGATAGGCGTAGGTGGTCGCGATATGGCCGTAGCGAGCGATATCTTCATATAGCTTGACTTGCATTACGCCGTATTCCTCCAGCGCATGCATTTTGCGCGTCTCGGTTTCACGCGGTTCAATAAAGCGCAGCGGCTCTGGGATCGGTACCTGATAGATAAGGATCTGATCCTCCGTCAGCGGCGTTTCTGGAATACGGTGGCGGGTCTGGATCAAGGTGGCGTTAGTGGTTTTTTCGGTAGTCGCCACTCCGCTGACCCGCTGGAAGAAGCGGCGGATCGACACCGCATTAGTGGTGTCATCGGCTCCCCTGGTCGATCACTTTCAGCACATCGTAACGGCCAATCAGGCAGGCGGTTAACTGAATGCCACCGGTGCCCCAACCATAAGGCATCGGCATCTCACGCCCGCCGAATGGCACCTGATAACCGGGGATGGCCACGGCTTTCAGTAATGCACGGCGCAATGTTCTTTTGGTTTGCTCGTCCAGATAACCCAGATTGTAACCGGTGAGAACTTCAGTCATGGCGCGGCTCCTGTTGTTCTGCGGCTGCGGATGAATACTCACGGCGCAGGCGCTTGAGTAACTCCAGCTCCGCTTGAAAATCAACGTAATGGGGCAGTTTGAGATGAGAAACAAAACCGGCGGCTTCGACATTGTCGGCGTGGGATAACACAAACTCTTCATCTTGCGCCGGGCTGGCGACATTTTCGTCGTATTCCCGGCTTTGCAAGGCGCGATCCATCAAGGCCATCGACATGGCTTTGCGCTCACCACGACCAAATACCAAACCGTAACCACGAGTGAAATGTGGCGGTTCTGCAGCCGGACTGACAAAACCATTCACCATTTCGCATTCGGTGAGTAAGATCTCACCGATATCAATGGTAAATCCCAGTTCTTCCGGCTCAATTGCAATGGTCAGCTCGCCGGTGCGGATCTCGGCGGCGAATGGATGAGTTCGACCATAACCGCGCTGGGTGGAATAGCCCAGCGCCAGCAGGAAACCTTCATCACCGCGCACCAGCTGTTGCAGCCGAGCTGAGCGATTACACGGATAAACCGGCGGGTTGCGGGTGATATCTTCCGGCGGGGTGCCGTCATCCTGCTCAACTTTAGCTAATTGCTCTTGTTCCAATAAATCAAACACATGAGCGCAATTATTTTGCGATACAGCTTCTGGCGATATGTCTCTGCGATTGAGTGCGTGCGGCGCTTCACCTGCGGCCAGCAGGGTGAAATCCAGTAGCCGATGGGTGTAATCATAGGTGGGGCCGAGCACTTGCCCGCCGGGCAAATCTTTGTAAATGGCGGAGATGCGCCGCTCCAGCCGCATATTGCCAGTTGCCAGCGGTTGGCTGACGGCCAGACGCGGCAAGGTGGTGCGGTAGGCGCGCAGTAGGAAAATCGCTTCGACCAGATCACCGCTGGCTTGCTTGATGGCCAATGCAGCCAGTTCGCGATCATAGATACCGCCCTCAGTCATCACCCGATCTACCGCCAGACCTAGCTGTTGCTCAATCTGTTCGCAATCGATAGCCGGGATCTGTGTATCACCACGGCGCTGGTGTTCGAGTAATTGATGGGCTGCCGCAATGGCTTTTTCGCCCCCTTTGACTGCAACGTACATCAGCACACCTCCACATGGGGGGTTCGTGGGATAGCCATTAGGTTCTCGCCGCAGGTCAACAGAAAATCGAGGCCAGCAGGGAAAGCAGTAGGGCGGTTAAGCAGATAATTCAGCACGGCAGAGGGCAATTGCGGAGCCACTGTGCGGTGGTGCTCAATTCCCGGCCCGCGTAGGCGCAGAGGTACACCAAGGTGCAGACTTGTGGCCTGAAGAATAATGGTGGTGGAGTGCTCTGGCGAAAGTTCACTACCGGCCGGGCAACCAATCAAAACTTCTTCTTTTATCTCATTGTCAAATAAAGAAAAAAGTGAATTTTTGATGCTGGTTGTCAGCGGCGCTCCGCAATGAAAACGTATATTCTGTTGCACGGCATCATTGTTGAATGGTTCATCCAGGTAGAGCGGCGTTTCCTGATCAACCAGGGTCAGCAGGATGCTGGTGGTGGCGGGATTTAATGGCTGCCAGCCGCTGCTATGGGGCAGTGAAACGACAACTCCCGGTTCGCTTAATGCCTTGAGAATACGGCGAAAAGCGTGCTGAGCATCATCAACCGGCTGGTCAAAATGGTTTAATAGGCTCATTAGTCTTCTCCTCGCACCAGGGTGAAGAAATCCACTTTACTGGTGGCGATAGCGCGGGCGCGCAATTCCCGCCGCTCCTGCTGTATGGCCGCTAGAGGATGAATAACAGTTTTCAGCAGCAATTCACTCAGACCGGCTGGTTTTTCGTTAAGGGTGGAAAGCTGCAACAACGCATCTAATAGCGCGCAGAGTTCTGCATGAGGTTTATTGCGCCCGGCAATGTAGCTGTAACCATAGATATCTGTGCTGTGGTTGAGTTTGATTACCGCGCGGGTGAGGGTCATATCGCCCAGAATAAAGCGGCGGCCAGTGCCGCCCATTCGCGCCTGTAATTGGCTCAAACCAATCTCTGGCGCACGGATCACCTGATATTGCGGTGCCAGATTCAAGGATTGCCAATGTGCAAGCAATTGCGCCGGTTGGCTGTGGGCCAGCACCGACATCCAGCCCTGTCGGGTGTTAGAGATACTTTCCATTTAGTGCTCCATGGTCAGTTCAATCATGTCAGCGCGCGTCAGGCTGACGGAGTACTCCGCCACCTGCTGGCTATCAACACGGATATTCAAGGTGCGCACACAGAGCAGTGGCGCATGGGTGGCAATCTCAAGTAAACGGCTCTCTTTGGCCTGAGCACGGCGTGCGCTAATGCGCGTCTGGCTACGGCTTAAAGGCTGTTGCAGATGTTGGCTGATAAATTGATGTAATGAACCGGAGTTAAACTGCTGCAACGCGGGCCACCAACTCAACTCCGGCAGGTAGTGATCGATAACGCAGACCGGTACACCATTGACTCGCCGTAAGGTGCGTAAATGAATCACTGTCGTCCCTTCATCCAATGACAGCGCTTTGGCAACATGCTCTATGCACGGGCGTAAGACGGCGAGTAAGCGCTCACTGGTGGGGTCACTACCCTGATCTAATAAGTTTTGGCTAAAGCGCGCATTGGCATGTAGCGGGTAGTCATAAGGGCGCATTAACACCAGAATGCCGATACCTTGCCGACGTTGCAGCCAGCCGCGCTTGACCAATTCATCGACGGCCCGACGCAGGGTATGGCGATTGACCTGATAACGTTCGGCTAACTGCTGTTCGGACGGTAGATAATCCCCGCAGCGATAAGCGCCGCGCAGTTCCTGCTCTAACTGGGCCGCAATTTGTTGATAGCGGGTGGGATAACTGGTCGGTGGTCTAGATAAGTGCATGGCAGATATACCCTCGGTGTGCATCATCACTTCTGACGGCCATCCACAATGAAACACAAGGAGCAGTACTGATGAGCAGGTGGCGGATTGTCATGGTGATAACCAGTAAGTTTTCTCACCCGCTATGCTGGCGGTTTTTAATGACAGTAGGGTTAAGCTGTGATGGCGGAACGATGAAATCTTGCGGTTGTTGGCAGGTTTTTTTATGGGCTAAAAAGTGGTGTTTATACGAAAAAGTTTTATCGCATTATCAATCTGATACATATCACCACGATAAATTTTCAATTTAAACAAAAAATAAACATTGCCTTAACTTGAGGGAAACATAAGTGTCTCTTATAGTTAATTTACGCCGCCGTGGCGTTCTCTCTGGGGGGTTTTGCTATGTGCCCTAAAAATATCAGCCGTCTGAGCAAAATAAGTTTGGCAATATTACTGGCTTGCTCACTCGCGGCATGTAGTGGAAGTGGCGGAGGTTCTCACAATTCTGCGAAGAATAATGCGGGTCAGACAACTGGCGGAACAGGTTCAGGTGGTGGTGGTGATACTGGCTCTGGAGGTGGCACCGGCGGAGGAACGGATGGTGGTACGACTACAAATAATTCTGCGGTTGGCAATGTGGTCAGTGGTGTTGGCACTGCCGTCGATGGGGTAGGTAATACTGTCAGCGGTGTTGTTAGCCAAACCCCTGTGGGTAGCTTGCCAATCGTTGGTGGTGGTTTGGTTACCGTCGTTGATAGCGCGGGTAATGCTGTCAGTGACGTCGGGACTGGATTACAGAATGGCGTAGGCCAATTAGGAAATAATCCTAATGCATTGGGCACTACGGCTGCCGGTGTACCGAAGGCCGTGGCTGATGTTGGTACCGGAGTTTCAGGATTAGGTGGAACAGTTTCAGGTATTGCTGCCAACACGCCATTGGGCGGTGTTACCGGTACCGCAGGTGGGTTAGTTGATAAAACCGGTGGTGCAGTCACTTCTATCGGTAACGGATTGGCGCAAGACCTGCAAACCGGAACGACGAGTAAGCTAACCACCGCCGCAACCGGGATAGTGACGCCAGTTGTGGGTCAGGTACAAGATATTACTCAGACCGTTGGTTCGACCACCGGTATTGGTGCGCCAGTGAATAATTTACTGACCGCTGTCGGCGGTACTATTGTGACAACGGGCACTCAAGTGGGTAGTAGTACGCCAACGTTAGCGGGGGTTGGACAGGTACTGCAAGGCAGCGGGCAAGCCGTTGAGAAGGCGGGTGGCTTAGTTACTCCGCCAACATCAACAGGTGGTTCGAATGGCTTGCTGGCAGGTGTCACGAATACATTGACACCAACCTCTGGTGGCAGCAACAGCGGTTTGTTGGCCGAGGTGAACAATACTGTCGGTGGTGTTACCGGTGGATTAACTGCTGGCGTCTCAGCTAATGCCAATGCCAGTGGTGGTTTAGCTGGCGGGATAGGCGGAATATTAAAACCAAAAACCAATTAAATATATACACCCTGGATAATTCGAGTTGCAGGAAGGCGGCAATTGAGTGAATCCCGATGAGTTGACGTCAGTCAATGATTCGGGTGAGCGAGAGCAGCCAACGCACACGCAGCTTGAAGTATGACGGGTATAACGACACTTGCTCTCCCTTATTCATGGGGAGAGCATCGTTATTATAAAAATAGAATAGATTATTAAAATTATAATTTAATGTGCGCATAAGGAAATATTCTATGAATAATAGAGTGTGGCTATTATTTTTATTTGGTGCAGGAAATGTATGGCAGTTCAGCGCGTTCGCTAATACCATTCCTATGTTAATTGACCAGAATAACCCTTCCAAAATATCGCGTGATATTGCACGGCCACAAACACCCCGTACTGTGGTTCCACCGATTTCAACTCCAGTGCCAGAACCCAGTTCTAAACTAACACTGGATACTTTAATTGATGTGAAACATATCCAATTTATCGGTGGTACCCAATATGATATTAATATACTCAGTGAGCCATTTACGCCTTATATTGGTAAAAAAGTATCATTAAAGACTCTGCTTTTAGCAACGCAGTCTATTACAAAAATGTATCAGCAAGATGGCTATATTCTCTCTTATGCTTATTTGCCGACTGATAATTTTGCCAATGGCACATTAAAAATAGGTTTGGTTGAAGGCTATATTGCTAATACCCGTATTCAAAGTGACAACGCCGCGATAGGGCGCTGGCTGACCAAGTTGTCTCAGCACATTATGGCCGAGAAGCCGCTGACACAGCAGACCTTTGAACGCTACAGCATTTTGATGAGCCGGACGCCGGATACTAAAGTGATCGCCACGGCTAAAAACCCGGATAATATTTATGGCGCAACATTATTAGATATTAAAGCCGATCATCCACGTAATTGGAATGTCAGTACCGCATTGGATAGCCGCAAAGGTGTTTACAGCGGGGTACTCAATGCAACGTTAAGTGGCTTTACACCTTATGCAGAGCAATTGGGTGTCGCGACATTATTACCGTTAGACAGCAAAAATCGTGACCAATATTTAGGTGTAAACTATCAACAATATTTAGGTAGTAATGGCTTATTACTGCAAACTCGTGGCAGTTATTATAAACAAGAGCCGAAAGATTATACCGATGTTCTGACACTATTCCCCGATAACATCACATTATCTAGCCGTACTCAGCAGACACAATATACTGGTGGCGTGGTGTTAAGTTATCCATTGGAATTAACCCGTAAACGTCAATGGACAGTGAGCGGGGGCGTAGATTATCTGGAGAAAAGCTATAATCTAAAAAGCCGGGCCAGATTTAATAACTTTAATAATACATTATTCGATTTAGAAGAACAGAACCAACGGATGCGTTACCCAGCGGCGGAGTTGGCGCTGACGGGGTATCAGGAATATACCCAATCTTATTGGAGCACCCGTGCCAGCGTGCGCAAAGGAATAAACGGCGCATTGGCCTCCAGTTCAGTTCCTTGGGGAGACTTAGGTTTTACCCGCTGGAAACTCACCGGAGATGGTGCGTATTTAATGGCCGAAAAATGGCGACTGAGTGCCTCGGCGGAAGGTGATTGGTCTGACAATGATTTACCAGAAGCAGAGCATGTGACTTTTGGTGGGTTACGGTTTGGCCGAGGTTATCCAGATGGTGAGGCGGCGGGGGGATTATGGTTATGGCGGACAGGTAGAAATGCGCTATATACATAATCGGGAAAATGGCAATTGGCTAAAAACCATTCAACCTTATGCGGTGCTGGATACGGCACACACTTGGTATAACTCACCGATATTTCGCGCACAAAAACTGGCTTCCTACGCGGTTGGGGTGACCTTTGGTGATAACAAACACTATTCCTTATCACTGGAAGGGGCGAGGCCGATTGGCGACCTGCCCAGTGATAGTACGCGTCGTGATTGGCGGTTTAACGCGACCTTAACCTATAATTTTGCCAATTAATTTAAGGCTATCTTTCTTGCCATTGTAAGATTGGGCAGTGCTTGCATCCCCACGTACTACGTGTACGCTCCGGTTGCCGTGCGCTGTCCGCACTTAGACTGACGGCGACGATTACGCCTTCCAGGCTGAGATAGATCTATCTTATTAACGCAGATGATGGATAACTTGATTACCGCTGCCGCGCCAAATAAGCGATGGGTCTTTTAGGTCTTGCACGAATTTGCCATCGACTAGCACATTGATTAAATCCACCACTTGTTGTTGGTCGGCGGTCAGTTCAGCCAGGGTGTAGCCGGTCCAGACCCAAATATCCTTACCGTCGCACTCCTGGCGTACGCGTTTGACCAGTTGCAGAATGGCGGACAAATTTTGTGGATGCAACGGATCACCGCCGGAGAGGGATAACCCTTGTCGGCGGATACGGGAGTCGTTCAGATCCGCTATGATTTTATCTTCCATTTCTTGGGTAAATGGCTTACCCGAATTCAGTCGCCAGGTGCTTTTGTTATAACAACCCACACATTCGTGTACGCAGCCAGAGACGAACAGCGTACAGCGAGTGCCAGGGCCGTTGATAACATCGACCGGGTAATATTGATGATAGTTAATGATTACTTGTCCAATATGTTCCCCTTCGTACTTGAAGCTGTAGGGGGTTCGCTGCGTTCACAAACCCGAATCACTTACTGATGTAAGCTCATCGGGATTAATGAGCCTCATCCTTGAGGCTCACCCTACGGGCTAGCATAAATGTTGTTCAAATCGGTTCCCGACCGATTTGTTATTCGCTTGCTGCCTGCCTGCAACTCCAATTCCTTTGGGGACGATTAATATTATTGGGGTAATTTCAATATTGAAAATCAGCCCAGTTGTCCGTTTGCCAAATGCTTAACGCGGCGCTTCACTTCTTCTTGTTTGCCGGCGTTAAATGGCCGTGCATCCGGGCTACCCAAATAGCCACAGACCCGACGGGTAACTGACACTTTTGATGGCTCATGATTACCACATTTAGGGCAGGTGAAGCCCTTGCTGGTACAGGAGAATTCGCCGGTAAAACCGCACTCGTAGCATTCATCAATTGGTGTGTTGGTGCCGTAATATGGCACCCGGCTGTAGCTGTAATCCCAGACATCTTCCAGCGCTCTGAGGTTATGCTGCAAGTTAGGGTATTCGCCGTAACAGATGAAACCGCCGTTAGCCAATGGAGGATAAGGTGCTTCGAAGTCCAGTTTGTCGTACGGGTTAACTTTCTTTTCAACATCCAGATGGAAGCTGTTGGTGTAATAGCCTTTATCGGTGACACCTTCTACCACGCCAAATTCTGCGGTATCCAGGCGGCAGAAGCGGTCACACAGGTTTTCGCTTGGCGTGCTGTACAGGCTAAAGGCGTAGCCAGTTTCTTCTTTCCAGCTATCCGTTGCTTGTCTCATGCGCTCGACGATAGCCACGCCTTTTGCACGTAACTTTTCGTCGTCAAAGACATGGGATTGATTACCAAACAGAGCATTAACCGTTTCATGAATACCAATAAAGCCCAGAGAGATAGATGCACGGCCATTTTTAAAGATTTCTGAAATATTATCATCCGCTTGCAAGCGCACACCACAAGCCCCTTCCATATACAGGATAGGTGCCACGCGGGCTTTGATCCCTTCGAGTCGGGCAATACGGGTCATTAAGGCTTTCTTGGCTAGCAACAGTCGCTCATCCAGCAACCGCCAGAATTTCTCTTCATCGCCCTGGGCTTCCAATGCAATACGTGGCAGGTTAAGGCTGATAACCCCCAGATTGTTACGGCCATCGTGAATTTGCTCGCCATCTTCTTCATACACCCCCAAGAAGCTGCGGCAGCCCATCGGCGTTTTAAAGGAACCGGTGACTTTAACCACTTGATCGTAATTGAGAATATCTGGATACATGCGCTTGGTGGCACACTCCAGCGCTAACTGTTTGATATCGTAGTTGGCATCGCCAAATTTATGGTTAAGGCCATCGCGGATAGCAAACACCAGTTTCGGGAACACCGCGGTTTTACGGTTTTTGCCCAAACCAGCAATGCGATTACGCAGAATCGCCTGCTGAATCATGCGCGATTGCCAACTGGTACCCAGCCCAAAGCCGAAGGTGACAAACGGCGTTTGACCATTGGCGGTGTGCAGGGTGTTGACTTCATATTCCAATGATTGGAAGGCGTCGTAACACTCTTTTTCGGTGCGCGACATAGCATAACCAGCGGCATCGGGGATCTGCCACTCTTCGGCTACCGCTTTATGTTTGTTAAAGCTTTCTGTGACAAATGGCGCGAGGACTTCATCAATACGGTTGATGGTTGTGCCGCCATAAATATGGCTGGCGACCTGCGCAATAATCTGTGCGGTCACGGCAGTGGCGGTAGAAATGGATTTTGGCGGCTCAATTTCCGCGTTACCCATTTTAAAACCTTGAGTCAGCATGCCATCGAGGTCAATCAACATGCAGTTGAACATCGGGAAGAATGGCGCGTAATCCAGATCGTGATAATGAATTTCACCACGTTCATGCGCCAAGACCACGTCTCGTGGCAAAATATGTTGTTTGGCGTAGTGTTTCGCGACAATACCGGCCAGCAGATCACGCTGTGTCGGGATGACTTTGCTGTCTTTATTCGCATTTTCGTTCAGCAGCGCTTGGTTACTTTGCTCTACCAAACCGCGGATTTCCTGATTCAGGCGACCACGCAGTTCACGCGAGATATCCCGGTCATGGCGATACTCGATATAGGCTCGGGCGAGCTGCTTGTATTGACCGGCCATCAGTTGGTTTTCTACCGCGGTTTGGATGTCGCGAATATCAACTTTCGGCTGGTTCTCCATCGTCTGAGCGACCACACGAGCAACAGTTGCACAATAATCTGCGTCTACCACGCCAACCGCCAGCGCTGCGCGCTCGACCGCTTCCTTGATTCGTACCTCATCAAAAGGTACCTGACAACCGTCCCGTTTAATCACTACTGTTTTCACAATGTCGCTCCTGTATCCTGCCGCGTAGGATTAGCCCCAAAACCATCTTATCCACAAGGCAAACCGCAGCACATCAGGGCTGCGAGGGGGTGTGGATGGTTTTGTGGATAACTACTACATATAGGTATCGTAATTACTATAGACACTATATATGGGTAATGGCAGAAGTGACAGTCAACATAATTGACCTAGAACAAGGAAATCAGCTTTAGGTTTATTCCCTGTTCAGTGCATCACAAAATGGACATTTTTATGCCACTTTTTTTGCACAAAATAGTATGAGTTAGCGCTTCATTGGGCGGAAATGTTCCAGTAAAAAATCGACCCAAACGCGCACTCGCGGGGGTAAATCGGCAGAGGCATAATAGAGCCATAATGGAACTGGCGCAGGCCAGTGATGGGCTAGCACTGGCACCAAACTGCCGTCTGCAAAATGGGGTTCAGCATGCCACTGTGCAATATAGGTTATTCCCATATCGGCCAACGCCGCATTCATTAATACTTCGGGTTGTGAAATGACCAAACGGCCCGATAACTCGAAAGATTGCACCTCATTATTGTGTTGCAGCAGCCATTTGACTATTCGTCCAGTTGATGGATTGCGGTGTAGTAAACACTGATGTTGATAGAGATGTTGCGGATTGCTGGGGGTGCCATAGCGCGCCAGATAAGCGGGGCTGGCCGCCAACACCATTTGCATTGGATAAAACTGGCGTGCAATCAAGCGACTATCGGGATCAATGTGAGTGCCGATCCCCCACATCAAATCCTTCACCGACCAAATTCACCACTCTGGCCTCCAGTGAAAGATCCAAATCAATCTGCGGATAACGCGCCATAAATTTTGGAATAAGTGGCATCAATAGTTGGCGACCAAAACCGGGGATCAGACTGACTCGAACCGTGCCGCTGGGATGTTGCTCATCGTTACGTACGGTGTCCAGAGTGTGTGATAGCGCCTGCCAGAGCGGCGCAACCCGCGCTAATAAAGCCTTACCTTCATCAGTTAGCACCACACTATGGGTATTGCGTTGGAACAGACGCAGCGCCAGTTTTTCTTCTAATACGCGCACATTTTTACTGATAGCGGCAGGAGTTACCCCTAATTGACGGGCGGCGACAGAAAAATTCTCATTTTGGGCGGCGCTTAGGAAGGCGGGCAATAAGCGATGAATATCGGAAGGCAGCGACATTGGTTGATACCTTAGGTTGAAATTAATGTGACTGATTGCAGCCTACACCGGCAGCGCTGAAAATGAAAAGATAGTGTCATTAAATCTGTTGGAGAATCTGTTATGCCACGTATTTTAGTGTTGACGGCCCACCGTAAGCCGGATGAATCCCGTATCAACCATCGGTTAATAGAGGCCATTCGCCCACTACCGAATGTGGCCGTGCATGAGCTGATTCGTGAGTATCCGGATTTTCAAATTGATGTGGCGCGAGAGCAGGAGTTACTGCAATCACATGATGTGATTGTGATGATGTTTCCATTTTACTGGTACAGCTCACCGGCTATTTTAAGTGAATGGCAGGATGCGGTATTAACTTACGGCTTTGCTTATGGTAGTCGTGGGGACAAATTGCGTGGTAAGCCATTGCAATTGGTGGTGTCGACCGGCGGCAATGAACAAGCCTACAGCCCACAGGGCTATAATCGTTACCCAGCGCTGGATTTGTTATTGCCCTTCCACGCTATGGCCAATATGACGGGTATGGATTTCCTTCCGCCGTATTTAGTGCAAGGGGCCAATGCGATGGAGGAGGAGACTTTGGAGCGCTATGTTCAAGGTGTGGTGGGAATGATGAAGGGTTTTTAGTTGATATGATTGTACGTGTACAAATTTAGTATAAATTTGATATTTAACTGCGCGGGTGATAGCTTGCTTAGAGTATGAAAGATCATTGAAGGAGCAACCTATATGGCAACGACTATGTCCCAAAAAGCAGCGCGAGAAGGGCTAGGCTCTCCCGAACTTTTTGACGGCGGCGTTTTCGTCACAAAAAATGGTGTCGCTGAGCTGTTTGTCCAACCCGCAGCGGAAAGGGAGGCGGAGATTAGGGAACGTCATCTTGAGCGCCAATCAAATGCGCTGCTGAAGCTGGTTATGTTGGCTAAACAGGATATTAAAAACCAGCAAGGGATGTCACCGGAAGAAACGCTAAGGAAGCTGCGCGCCGCGCGTAAGTAATAATATTGAGGTTAGGAATGCCCCAAATAATTATATCACCCGCAGCAGAATGGACTCTTCAGGATATCGAATCTTTTAAAAGCGCTACGATGGGGCCAGTTAAGGCTGGGGAGTTCGTTGATAATTTATTGATATCATCAATAACAGCGATCAGTGAAGATCCGATCCGCTATCGTTTTAACTCAATGTTATCAGATAGCGGTGTGCAATTGCGTGAGCGGCTGGATCCCGACAGTGAGTACCGCGTCATCTATGACTATGCTGGGCAAACTGTGGAAATACTGGCTTTTGTCAGTATGAAACAAGATTTGGAACGGGTTCTCTACCGCTACCTCATGTTTCGATAGCACTCAGTACTCGGTTGTGCCGGGTACTGAACGGCCTTTGTTGTCCTATAAAGTGCTACCCCATAAAATGTTCCGCTAATTCAAGATCCCGCCGCGTAAACTCTCTCACAATCTTCCCACTCTCCATCATGGCTGCGCGCTCGGACATATGTGCCACCACATCACTGTCATGGCTGACCAACAAATAGGTCATACCATGTTCGCGTTTCAGGTGATTGAGTAGATTGAGGATTTCCGCTTGCACTGACATATCTAATGCTGAGGTCGGCTCATCCAGTAGCAACAATTTGGGCCGCAATAACAGGGCGCGGGCGATAGCAATGCGCTGGCGCTGACCACCGGAGAATTGATGAGGGTAGCGCTGTGCCGCCGCAGCCGGTAAGCCCACTTGTTTTAAAGCTTGGTCAATACGTTGTTGGATGTTTTGCTCACCGTGAATCTTTAGCGGCTCACCCAGTGTGCGCTGAATATTATGCTGTGGATGCAGTGATGCATAAGGGTCTTGGAATACCATCTGCACATCTTTACGCAATTGACCGATGAAACGTTGCCCCGGTTGCAATGGTTGGCCCAGCAAGGTTATCTCGCCTTGCCACTCCCGCTGTAAACCGGCCAAAGTACGTAATACGGTAGATTTACCGCAGCCAGATGCTCCAATCAGGCTGAATGTTTCACCTGCTTCAACCGCAAAACTGACCGACTCAACTGCCGTTTTTAGCTGATTCTTTTGGGCAAAACTGACTCGTAGATTTTTGACTTCAATCAGTGCCACGGGAAGCTCCAGAGAAATCAGCGCTGCGATCTAATACCGGCAGATCCGTGCCATAGGTACTGGCATTCGGGCGGCAAGCCCATAAGGTATGGGTATAAGGATGAGTCGAATGGGGCAGGTCAGCCGCCGCGCCTTGATCCACCAGTTTCCCCTGATACATCACCAACACGCGATGGCAATGCTCGGCGACTAACGGCAGATCGTGGCTGATCAACAACAAACTCATATTGCGCTGCTCAGTCTGTTCGACAATCAACTCCAGTATTTGATTACGCAATTTGGCGTCCAATGCGGAGGTGGGCTCATCGGCAATTAATACCCGTGGGTTATTCACTAAAGCGATAGCTAACATGGTCCGTTGGCCCATACCGCCAGAAAGTTGGCCGGGATAACTGTGCCAGGCACTTTCATTGAGCCCGACCGAGGCTAGCGCATTCAATACCCGCTCGCGGGCATCCGCGCGGGAAAGCGTATTATGTAGCAGCAGGGATTCTTCAATTTGTTTCCCCACGGTGCGTACCGGATTCAGCGCATAGCGCGGATCTTGCAGCACCATAGCAATTTCGCTGCCACGTAATGCGCCCCATTGTTTCGGTTTCAACTGCAATAGGTCGTGTTCGATAACCTGACCTGAATTGCCCTGTTGATCGGTGTTATCAGCATAATAACTGAGTTTTTTAGCACTAACTTTGCCCGGAGCACGAACTAATCCCATCAATGCTCTGGCGGTAATGGATTTGCCGGAGCCGGACTCACCCACCAGTGCCACTCGCTCGCGACCGAGGTGGAATGAGATATTATCCACCACCCGCTGTTGCTGGAAATCGACAGATAAATTGTCGACCGCGAAAATTTTATCAGTCATGGTGAGGGTCCAAAATATCGCGCAGGCCATCGCCTAACAGATTAAATGCCATGCTGCTCAGTAAGATAGCAAAGCCCGGAATGGCGGCAATCCACCAGTGGTCAAAGATAACCTGCATCCCGTCGGCCACCATGGAACCCCATTCTGACATTGGCGGGCGTGCCCCTAACCCGAGGAAGCCAAGACCTGCCGCAGCCAGGATAATACCTGCTAAATCCAATGCCAGCCGTACCACCGCTGAAGGAAGGCACATAGGGAGAATATGACCCCATAGTAACCGCAACCCTTTGATTCCCATCATTTCAGCGGCCGCCAGATAATCACTTTTACGCAATAATTGAATCTCGGCTCTGGCCTGACGGGCATAGGCCGGCCAAGTGGTCAGGGCCAATGCCAGCGCGCCGTTAATTAATCCGGGGCCAAGCATGGCAACAAAAGCAAACGCCAGAATCAGCCGTGGCATTGACATCACCACATCAGTGACGCGCATCAGAACGCGCTCCAACCAACCGCCGTAATAACCGGAAAGCACCCCGACCAGCAAGCCGAGCGGCAAGGTTATGACGGTAACCAGCAGCACCAACCCTAAGGTGGGGCGCGTGCCATAAATCAGGCGCGACAGCATATCGCGGCCATAACTGTCGGTTCCCAACCAGTGCCCTGCACCCGGAGGCTGCAAGCGGTCAGCCGCGTTTTGCCAGTTGGGATCAAACGGGGCCAGCCACGGAGCGAAAATCGCGATTATCACCAGTAAGGTGAGAATAAATAGCCCGATGCTGGTGGCGGGGGAACGTTTTAGCGCATGGAAGAATTTTGTTATTGGCATATCAGCGCGTTCTCGGGTCCAGCAAGCGGACCAGCAGATCCGTCACATTGTTAATCAAAATAAAGCACATACCAAGCAGCAGTGTTCCGCCCATAATGGCGGTGGTATCGCCGGCAAACAGCGCGCTGGTCAGATAGCGGCCAATACCCGGCCAGGCAAAAACGGTCTCGGTGAGCACCGCGCCTTCCAACATGCTGGTATAGGCCAGCGCAATCACTGTCAGTAAGGTGCCACGGATATTCGGCAGCACATGCGTCAGTAAAATCCGCATCTCACCCGCACCTTTGGCCCTTGCCAGCGTGATGTACTCTTTATTCAGTTCACTCAGGCAAGCTGAACGTGTCAGGCGAGTAATGCTGGCAAGCGCGTAATAAGACAGCAGGGAAACCGGTAAGATCAAATGAGCCAGAGCATTACTAAAGGCACCAGCATCACCTGAACGCCAGGTATCGATCAGGGCAAAACCGGTTTTCGCTTCCACGGTATATTGATAAATATCATCAAGACGGCCGGGGCCGGGGCTCCATTGCAGGCGTGCATAAAATAGCAATAGCATCAGCAGGCCAAGCCAGAAGATAGGAACCGAATTCCCCAGCAATGTGATAAAGCGGATAGTGGCATCCAGTTTGCTACCCGCCCAGCGCGCGCACAATAAGCCGAGGATAATGCCCAGTGCTGCGCCAATTACTAGCGATAATGTTGCCAGTTCCAATGAGGCAGGGAAAACGGTCAGCAGATCTTGTAATACCGGCTGACCGCTGGCGCTGGCAACACCCAGATCCCCATGAGCCAGCCGCTCCAGATAATGCCAGAACTGAACCGGTAAAGGTTTATCCAACCCAAGTTGTTGTTTAACTTGCTGATAAGTGGCCTCACTGGCGTGGTCGCCCACGATTTGCAGCACCCTGTCCACCGGCGACAGCGCCGACAGGAAAAAGGTGATAACCAGTAGACCGAATAAGGTCAGGGCCAGGGTGAATAATCCCTGTAAGAACCCCCAAAGACGACGCCGGGATAGGGTTCCCGGCGTATTATTTAGTGCGACAGACATCAACTAGCAACTCACTATTTCACAAATAAATTTATCAACCAGCTATGCCCAAGAACTTGGCGTTACAGGTAGGCGGCAAGTGAACGAGTCCCGATGAGCTTACACTGGTAAGTGATTCGGGTGAGTTCGCGCAGCTAACAACCCTGCAACTTCAAGTACGCAGGGAATAGGCTATTTGCTGACACGGTCATAATAGACCATATCTGCATTCAGACCTTGTTGATAGCCTTTTACATTATCTCGTAGCACAACTTGTGCTTTGGCTTGATCAATAAAGATATAAGGCGAGTTCTTTTGCAGATCTTCCTGTAACTGAGTGTAGAGCGCGCTGCGCTTGGCCGGATCAGCCTCGGCGACTGCCGCCAATGTTTGTTTATTCAGCTCAGGAATAACCCAGCCGTTTAAACCGGCAACAGTACTGCTCTTGCCGTCATTATAGGCAAAGGCGCTGGCATTTGAGTGTGCATCGAAGTAGTCCGGGATCCACAGACGGATTGCTGACTGATGCTGTTTGGCACGTACGCGGCCATACACCTGACTACCCGCAGCTGGCAATAACACCAATTTCACGCCACCTTGGGCAAAGCTGGCTTGCAGCGACTGGGCAATGGTAATGAATGGCGGTTTGTTCTCCACATCCAGAGTCAGCGTGGCATCTTTAATACCGGCTTTAGTCAGAATTTCTTTGGCTTTAGCAGGATCAAAGGTGAAAGGATTGCTTTCCAGCGCACCCGGTAAACCCACTGGCAGGAAGCTTTGATGTACAAAATACTGGCCTTTCAGCAAATCTTTGGTAATTCCCTGATAATCAACCAAATAGCGGGCGGCCTGCCAGAATTCAGGTTTGCTCAACAGCGGATTGGCCTGATTGGCCGTATTAAAGACCAGATAGTTTTGTTCGGCAGACGGGATTTCGACAACTTTAATCCCTGGTTGGGTTTTCAGCGCCGCAGTTTGGTCTGGCCCTAATTCACGCGCGATATCAGCATCACCTTGCTGGATCAGCAGGCGACGAGCACTTGGATCGGGAACGTTTTTAATAATAATATTTTTAATCAGTGGCTTATCACCAGGTGATGTCGGATTGGCATCCAGTACAATGGCCTGATGCGGTTGATAAACACGCATTTTGAATGGGCCGCTACCGGCTGAATGCATTTTCAACCAGGCATTACCATAGTCATCATCTTTCACATTAGCGCTCACCGCTTTTTTATCAACAATTGAGGCAATGGGGGTTGATAAAATATTCAGCGCAACTGCGGGGCTGACATCTGCACTCCAGCTCAGTAGCACGGTGTTGTTATCAATTTTCTTCAAATGCTGATCGATATTACTCGCATCCCAGCCCAAGACATTCAGGATAAAGGCCGGTGAACGGTTCATTTTGACTGCGCGATTAAAGGAATAAATCACGTCATCAGCTTGCACCGGATTGCCGGAGGCAAATACCGCCTGCGGACGTAATTTTACCGTAAGGGTTTTTGCCGCAGCATCGCCTTGCCAGCTTTGTGCAAGAACGGGTTCTATTTTTGCCGGATTATCACGATCGGCTTGCACCAGCCGCTGATAAAGACTTGGGACGGTCTGAATACTGGATAGCTCATTACTTTCAGCCGGATCAAGGCTAACGATATCATCCAGGGATTGCACCACAACCAGAGTATCTGGTGGCGTTGCTGCCAGTGCACTGCCAGATAGTGCAGTCAAAACCAACAGTGACAGAATTTTAGCTTTCATTGAGACTCCCTGAAATGGGCTACAACCACGAATATTTTTCGCGTTAATAGCCAGTATAGATAGTTAACATCGCTAGGAAATTATTGTTTTTTCGACTATTTCATCGCAGTTTCTCACGATAGTGGCTTTCCTGTCTGTGGTCAAAGTCTCAACAGTTATTTGTTATAACAATTAGTGATAAAGAAATATTACAAAAAAGTAATGATTATTAACTCGCCCAGCAGCACTACAATCTTTATTCCAGATAAATAAATGTTAGAGACTTCCCACTAAAGATAGAATGAAATGGTTATAATGAAACATCATTTCATTTTACTTATGTGAAGGGAAAACTATGATCACCGGAAACATCCATCATTTGGAATTATTGCCTTATCTGCCTGCGCAATTAAAAGAAGCTATTGAATATGTGAAAAGTCACATCACAGCAGAAACGCCATTGGGTAAACATGATATTGATGGCAATAACCTGTTCGTATTGATTTCCAATGACAGCACTGACTATCTGGAAAACCGCCGCGCGGAATATCACGCTAAATATCTGGATATTCAGATAGTCCTGGCGGGTGTTGAGGGGATGACTTTCAGTAACTTACCTGCTGGCAAACCCGATACCGACTGGTTAGCAGACAAAGATATTGCGTTCTTACCAGCAGGAGTTGATGAGAAGCAGTTTGTAATGCAAGCCGGTGATTTCGTGGTGTTCTACCCAGGAGAAGTGCATAAACCATTATGTGCAGTGGGCGAACCGGCGCGGGTACGGAAAGCCGTAGTTAAGTTGGCGGTAAAATAAGCTATTTTACTTGCCAGCTTGAGCTTCGGGCAGTGCTCGCCGCCGTCACATACTCCGTGTATGCTCCGTTGGCTGCGCGCTGTCCGCACTCAATCTGCCTGCGCCAATAACGCTTATTGATTAGGTGTGAAAATAATTAAAAGCAGACACATCAGATGGTCGGCCTTTGTTTTTTATGCTGTTCCCAATGTCGCAACCATCACAGCTTTGATGGTGTGCAGGCGGTTTTCGGCCTGATCAAATACAATGCTGTGAGCCGATTCAAATACTTCGTCGGTCACTTCCATGCCGCCCGGTAAGTCATAAAGTTCCGCCATTTGTTTGCCGACGGTAGTTTGATCATCGTGGAATGCTGGCAAGCAATGAAGGAATTTAACCTGTGGGTTGCCGGTCAGTTTCACCACATCCATATTGACCTGATAGGGCTTGAGCAATGCAACCCGCTCCTGCCAGACTTCTTTCGGTTCGCCCATCGAAACCCATACATCGGTATACAAGAAATCAGCCCCTTTTACGCCTTCGGCAATATCCTCGGTCAAGGTGATTTTACCGCCGGTCTTTTTGGCCTGCACCTGACAAGCGGCGACTAATTCGGCCTCCGGCCAGCAGGCTTTTGGCGCGACCAGGCGTAAATCCATCCCGACCAGAGCGGCCGCTTCTAACAGGGTATTACCCATGTTGTTACGTGCATCACCAAGATAGGCAAATTTCATTTCACTCAATGGCTTACCCGGCAAGTGCTCCTGCATAGTCAGTAAGTCGGCCAGTAACTGGGTTGGATGGAATTCATTGGTCAGGCCATTCCATACCGGCACGCCGGCAAATTCAGCCAATGTTTCAACCACCTTTTGGCCGTAACCACGATATTGAATACCGTCATACATCCGGCCTAATACTCTGGCGGTATCTTTAATTGATTCTTTATGCCCTATTTGACTTCCGCCTGGGCCGAGATAAGTCACCCGCGCACCTTGATCATATGCGGCAACTTCGAAAGAGCATCGAGTACGGGTCGAGTCTTTTTCGAAGATGAGCGCGATATTCTTACCTATCAATTTTTGTTTCTCACCGCCGGATTTCTTGGCTTGCTTCAGGTAAGCGGCCAACTCTAGCAGGGCTGTAATCTCGGCGGGTGTAAAGTCCAGTAACCTTAGAAAGTGACGTTTATAGAACTGACTCATGGTGTTCATCTTTTGCATCCTGAATAGTCCAATTGAATTTAAATTCAATTTATACGTATAAATATTCAATTACAACCCCAATCAATAAATCTTTCTCGTTTGTAGTGGAGGCAACGGCGTGGGTGTGGGAAAATAGCGCCATACTAAGCCCATTGACTGAGGATAAAGGCATGGCAAACCGCGAAATGCTAGACGAACAACGTGACGAGACCCGCCTGATCATCGAAGAACTGCTGGAAGATGGCAGCGATCCGGATGCGCTGTACACCATTGAACACCACCTTTCAGCCGAGAAGTTCGAAGTGCTGGAAAAAGCGGCCGTAGAAGCATTCAAACTGGGTTATGAAGTAACAGATGCTGAAGAGCTGGAAGTCGAAGATGGCTCAGTGGTGATGTGCTGTGATGTGATCAGCGAAGTTGCGCTGAATGCTGAAATTATTGATGCGCAGGTTGAACAGCTGATTGCACTAGCTGAAACCTGTGGCGTGAATTATGACGGTTGGGGCACTTACTATGAAGATCCTAACGCAGAAGATGATGAAGACGGCGAGTTCGACGACGAAGAGTTAGTGGATGAAGATGACGACGGTAAGCGTCACTAATTCCCCTTTGTCCTTGACGCCGCAGGGTTGTTAGCTACGTTCGCTCACCCGAATCACTGACTGTCCGTTGACCTTAACATAAATAGACTCATCGGGATTTGCTCGTTTGCTGCCTTGCTATAGCGCCAATGACTTTGGGTAATCGCCTTGGTGCTTGACGCTATAGCGGTGTTAGCGGCATTTGCCAGTTAATAATATCAGGGCGCTTGATGCGCCCTTAGACTGCAGGCAAAGTCAGATGAAGGGAAAACGTGCCGTTGGGGTCGTAGTCGCGGAAGCGACCGGAGCGCCCCGAGGTGCGGTCAACCCTTCACTCACAGTACTATAAAAGTGCTGTCAATAATCTCAGGGCGCAATGCACCCTGACTTATTACAATGTTTTCAGCATAGTTACTTCGCAATCCACATGACCGGTATTTCCCATTGGGCCATTGATATGCTCAAAACCCAATCTTTCATATAAGCCTACCGCACTGGTCAAACTGGCCGTGGTTTCCAGATAGCAACGGTTGAAGCCCTGTTGACGGGCAAATTCCAGCGCTTGTAACGCCAACTGCTTAGCCAACCCTTTGCCGCGCAATATCGGCAGGAAATACATTTTCTGCAATTCACACAGAGACGCTTCACCACCCGACAAAGGTGCCACGCCACCGCCGCCCGCAATATTTCCGTCGACTTCAATCACCCAGTAAGCGCTACGTGGCTGGCTGTACAGCTCATATAAGTGATCTAAATTGGGATCAGACACGGTATAGCCTTTATCGGCAGTCAGGCCGAATTCAGCCGAAACGTCCCGAATGACACTAGCGATAGCGAGGTTGTCTGCTACGGTGATGGGGCGTACCAGCAGGCGGATAGGTGTGGCTGTGGTCATACTCTTTAAACCTAAAGGTAATAACTTAGTAATAATCTGTAATACCATCTATACCCGTCATACTTCAAGCTGTATGTGCGTTGGCTGCTCTCAATAACCTGAGTCACTTACTACAATAAGTTCATCGGGACTATCTCGCTTGCCGCCTTCCTGCAACTCGAATTATTTAGGGTATGGCGCTGAATTAATACAATGATAAAAAAACAGCGGCTACCTAAATAGTCCGCTGTTTCTATTTTGCTGTTGAATCTCAGGTTAATTACAGTGCGGCGATAGTCGCTTGTTGCTCAATTAACTTCTGTTTGGCTTCAGCGCAGGCTGCCATTCTTTCGCGCTCTTTGGCAACCACGGCTTCTGGCGCGCGCGCCACAAAACCTTCATTACTCAACTTGCCTTCGATACGCTCAATTTCAGCTTCCAGCTTAGCCACTTCTTTTGCCAGCCTTTCCAGTTCGGTGGCTTTATCAATCAGGCCAGCCATTGGGATCAGCACTTCCGCACCTTCAACCAATTTGGTCACCGATACCGGGCCTTTATCACCTTCAGGTAACAGGGTGAGAGAGGACAACCGCGCCAGCGACTGGATGAAACTCTGGTTTTCCAGCACACGGCGTTGGGCTTCAGCACTGGCACCACGCAGCATCACTTCCAGCGGCTTACCCGGCGCGATGTTCATTTCTGCGCGGATATTCCGCACTGCGATGATGGTCTGTTTGATCCATTCCAAATCACTTAGCGCTTTCTCATCAACCTGACTGGCGTCATATTCCGGGAAAGGCTGCAACATAATGGTGTCCGCAGTAATACCTTTTAGGGTTTTGACTCGCTGCCAGATGGTCTCTGTGATGTAAGGAATGATTGGGTGTGCCAAACGCAGCAGGGCTTCCAGAACTTCAATCAGAGTATGACGAGTTCCACGCAGTTCAGCTTCAGAACCGCTGTTCATCACCGGTTTGGCCAGTTCCAGATACCAGTCACAGAACTGGTTCCAGGTAAACTCATACAGAATATTAGCGGCCAAATCGAAGCGGTAAGTGTCCATCGCTTCGCGGTAGGCTTTAATGGTCTGATTGAATTCAGCCAGAATCCAGCGGTCAGCCAGTGACAGTACCATTTCGCCGCCATTCTGCCCGCAATCCTGTCCTTCGGTGTTCATTAGCACGAAACGGCTGGCGTTCCACAGCTTGTTACAGAAGTTGCGATAACCTTCCAGGCGCTTCATGTCCCAGTTGATATCACGGCCGGTGGAGGCCAATGCCGCCAGTGTAAAGCGCAGAGCATCTGTACCGTGCGGCTCAATACCGTTCGGGAACTGCTTCTCGGTGCGCTTACGGATTTTCTCCGCCAGCTGCGGCTGCATCATGTTGCCAGTACGTTTTTCCAGCAATTCTTCCAGCGAGATACCATCAACCATATCCAGTGGGTCAATGACGTTGCCTTTCGACTTGGACATTTTCTGCCCTTCGTCATCACGGATAAGACCGGTCATGTAGACGGTTTTAAATGGCACTTGCGGCTTACCATTTTCATCTTTCATAAAGTGCATGGTCAGCATGATCATGCGGGCAATCCAGAAGAAAATAATATCAAAGCCACTGACCACAACACTGGTCGGGTGGAAGGTTTTCAGTGCTTCGGTTTGCTCAGGCCAGCCCAGAGTGGAGAAAGTCCACAGGCCAGAGGAGAACCAGGTATCCAGCACGTCTTCGTCTTGACGCAATGCCACGTCTGCGCCCAGGTTGTTTTCGCGGCGCACTTCAGCCTCATCACGGCCCACATACACTTTACCTTGCTCGTCATACCAGGCTGGAATGCGGTGGCCCCACCACAACTGACGGGAGATACACCAGTCTTGGATATCGCGCATCCACGAGTAATACATATTTTCGTACTGCTTCGGTACGAATTGGATCTCGCCATTTTCGACAGCTTCGATTGCCACTTTAGCCAGCGGAGCGGTGCGAACATACCATTGGTCAGTCAGCATTGGCTCGATAACCACGCCGCCACGGTCGCCATAAGGCACAGTCAGGTCGTGGGCTTTGACTTCTTCCAGCAGGCCAAGTTTATCGAATTCAGCCACTACAGCTTTACGGGCAGCAAAACGCTCCAAACCTTGGAACTGTTGTGGAATTGCACCGCTGCACGCATCAGTCGCTTCGCCATTGGTATCAAATACTTCCGCTTCGCTACGGATATCACCATCGAAAGTCAGAATGTTGATCATCGGCAGGGCGTGGCGTTTACCGACTTCATAGTCATTAAAATCGTGCGCTGGCGTGATTTTTACACAACCGGTGCCTTTTTCCATGTCGGCATGCTCGTCACCGAGGATCGGAATACGGCGACCCACCAGCGGTAGGATAACTTCTTTGCCGATCAAGTCTTTATAACGCGGATCTTCCGGGTTGACTGCAACACCAGTATCACCCAACACGGTTTCTGGACGCGTGGTGGCGACCACCAGATAGTCTTTGCCATCCGCAGTTTTAGCACCATCGGCCAGCGGATAACGCAGATGCCACATGGAGCCTTTCGATTCGCGGTTTTCGACTTCCAGATCAGAGATAGCAGTGCGCAGTTTTGGATCCCAGTTCACCAGGCGCTTGCCACGGTAAATTAAGTCTTCTTTGTGCAGGCGGACAAACACTTCTTTAACCGCATTGGAGAGGCCATCGTCCATGGTGAAACGCTCACGTTCCCAATCCACGGAGTTACCCAGACGGCGCATTTGGCGAGTAATGGTGCCGCCAGATTCGCCTTTCCATTGCCAGATTTTATCGATAAATGCGTCACGGCCGTAATCGTGGCGAGTTTTGCCTTCTTCTGCGGCGATCTTGCGCTCAACCACCATTTGGGTCGCGATACCTGCATGGTCAGTCCCGGCTTGCCACAAGGTATTTTTGCCCTGCATACGTTGATAACGAATCAAGGTATCCATGATGGTTTGTTGGAACGCATGGCCCATGTGCAGGCTACCGGTGACGTTCGGCGGCGGGATCATGATGCAGTAGCTTTCTTTACTGGTATCGCCGTTCGGCTTGAAATAACCCTGTTTTTCCCAGTGTTCATACAGCGGCTGTTCGATTTCTTGCGGGCTGTATGTTTTATCGAGGGACGGCTCAGTTTTGTCGATATTAGAAGGTGTGTTTTCCATTTTCTTTTTTAGTTCAATTAGTTGGCGGCGTTGCCGTGGTCAAGTGGAAGCCGACGCTGCGATAAGACTTATATCGGTCGCGCGCCAACTGTTTCAAATTTTCTTCGTAAGGAACGAAGTCTACCACTTCATGGAAAGCGGTGGCAAAACCTGCGAACTCTGGTAGCAGGCTGATAAGCAGGTCGCGGGGGGAATTTCCACGTCGTTCCGGCCAAGCCAGTTCGACTGGTGCGCCATACTTTGGCCCTTCACCCGCCAAATTATGGGGAACAAATTGCTCAGGTGCCCGTTGCCATAGCGCTTCATCCAGCCGCTGGGCCTGTTCCTGACTTTCACAGGCGATCAGTACCCGTTTGCCTGCCCGCCAACGCTCGGCCGCAATTTCGCAGGCCAACGCCTCATGAGCGCGCAGCTCACCAGCGGGCGTGTCGTGTTCGAGCAAATAAAACGTGGCGTTTTTCATAGGTTCTCTACACCCTTGGTACTTGAAGCCGCAGGTTTGTTAGCTGCTCTCACCCACCCGAATCACTTACTTGAATAAGCTCATCGGGATGAGTTCGTTTGCTGCTTACCTGCAACTCCAATGACTTTGGGTGTATATCAAATGGAATACATCAAACGATTAATCGTCGCCGTTTAACCCTGCGCGGTTAAGCAAGAACTGGGATAACAACGCGACTGGACGGCCAGTTGCGCCTTTGTTCTTACCTGAACGCCATGCCGTGCCCGCGATATCCAAATGTGCCCAGCTGTATTTGCGAGTAAAGCGTGACAGGAAGCAACCGGCGGTAATTGCACCGCCCGCACGGCCACCAATATTTGCCATGTCGGCAAAATTGGAATCCAGTTGCTCGTAGAACTCATCACCCAGTGGCAAACGCCATGCACGGTCACCCGCTTGCTCGGATGCCCCAATCAGCTCGTGAGCCAATGGATTGTGATTCGACATCAAACCGGTGATGTGATGGCCTAATGCCACAACACACGCCCCTGTTAGGGTCGCGATATCAATCACCACTTCTGGCTCGAAACGCTCAACATAGGTCAATGCATCGCACAGCACCAGACGGCCTTCAGCATCAGTATTGAGCACTTCAACTGTCTGACCAGACATGGTAGTGAGGATATCGCCTGGGCGATAAGCGCGGCCACCTGGCATATTTTCACAGCCAGCCAATACACCAATCACATTCAATGGCAATTGCAGCTCGGCCACTACACGCATTACGCCATAGACAGTTGCAGCGCCACACATGTCGTATTTCATCTCATCCATGCCTTCGGCTGGCTTGATGGAAATACCGCCAGAATCGAAGGTCAACCCTTTGCCCACCAGCACAATTGGCTTAGCGTCCGGGTTTGGATTACCCTTATATTCTATCACCGACATTAATGATTCATTCTGTGAACCATGGCCTACAGCAAGATAGGAGTGCATTCCCAGCTCTTTCATTTGCTGCTCACCAATCACGCGAGTGATGATATTGGTGCTGAATGCATCGGCTAACTGGCGTGCTTGCGAAGCCAGATAGGCGGCATTACAAATATTTGGCGGCATATTGCCCAAGTCTTTCGCCGCTTTAATACCGGATGCTACCGCCAGACCATGCTGAATTGCGCGCTCACCGCTGGTCAATTCGCGGCGTGTGGGCACATTGAATACCATCTTGCGTAATGGGCGACGCGGCTCGGTTTTATTACTTTTAAGCTGATCGAAGGTATAAAGTGTCTCTTTCGCTGTTTCTACTGCCTGGCGCACTTTCCAGTAAGTATTGCGGCCTTTAACATGCAGCTCGGTCAGGAAACAAACGGCTTCCATTGATCCGGTGTCATTAAGGGTATTGATGGTCTTCTGGATCACTTGCTTGTACTGGCGCTCATCAAGCTCACGCTCTTTGCCACAGCCAATTAACAAGATGCGCTCGGAGAGAATATTCGGCACATGGTGCAGTAATAGCGTCTGCCCGACTTTGCCTTCAAGTTCACCACGGCGCAATAAAGCGCTGATGTAGCCATCACTAATTTTGTCGAGTTGTTCGGCAATGGGAGATAGACGACGAGGTTCGAAAACGCCGACTACAATACAGGCACTACGCTGTTTTTCCGGGCTGCCGCTCTTTACACTGAACTCCATGCACTCTCCTGAATCTTAAAGACAAAGGCGGGAGCTACCGCTAGAATGTAGCGCTCCGCAACGATCTCTCTCCGTTGTGTTAACGACGTGTGTTAACCTTAACGGCATAAGTTGTTTTGTTTTGGCGACTATAAGCATGTTCCTATAGGACACCTAAACGCTAGATGCTGTAATACTATTTTAGCTGTGAAGGTTGCCATATGATGAGAATAAATGGCGGATTAACGATGAAACTATCGATTTTCCTGCAAAAAGACAAGTTTTCACAGGCGTATTAGCGTGATCATCATTAGATATCTGGTACGGGAAACACTTAAGAGCCAAATTGCGATTCTGTTCATCCTGCTATTAATCTTCTTTAGTCAGAAGTTAGTACGGATATTAGGCGCTGCGGTCGATGGTGAAATCCCGACAAACCTGGTTTTATCCCTTTTAGGGCTCGGTGTGCCGGAAATGGCACAACTTATCCTGCCGTTAAGCTTATTCCTTGGCTTATTAATGACGCTAGGTAAATTGTACACGGAGAGTGAAATCACCGTGATGCATGCCTGCGGCATGGGCAAGAAATCCTTGATTATGGCTGCATTGATCCTGGCGCTGGTCACTTCTGCGCTGGCGGCGGTCAACACTATTTGGCTTGGCCCTTGGTCTTCTAAACATCAAGACGAAGTGCTGAACGACGCCAGAGCCAACCCTAGTCTGGCCGCTTTGGCTGGTGGGCAGTTTAAATCCTCAACTGATGGCAATTCAGCCTTATTTATCGGTAATGTGACGGGCAAAGAGTTTAACCGTGTATTTCTGGCACAATTGCGGCCAAACGGTAATCAGCGCCCCTCCGTAGTTGTAGCTGATAGTGGCTACATGACCGAACGGCCTGATGGTTCGCAAGTGGTTATCTTAAATAAAGGTACCCGCTATGAAGGCACCGCATTGTTGCGCGACTTCCGTATTACTGATTTTGTCGATTATCAGGCCATTATTGGTCATCAGGAAGTCCAACAAAATAATAATGCGGCTGACCAAATGACCATGAAACAGCTGTGGCGTTCGCATCAGCCCGATGCCCGCGCCGAGTTTCATTGGCGTCTGACGCTGATTGTGTCGGTTATCGTCATGGCGCTGCTGGTGGTGCCCCTCAGTGTGGTTAACCCGCGCCAGGGCCGTGTACTGAGTATGTTGCCCGCTATGTTACTGTATTTAATCTTCTTCCTGTTACAAAGCTCCCTGCGTTCTAATGCAAGTAGTGGCAAGCTGGACCCCTCGATCTGGATGTGGGCTGTAAATGGTGCTTATCTGGCTCTTGCGGTGATATTGAACCTGTGGGATGGCCTGCCGGCTCGTAAGTTACGTGCTCGATTGAGAGGTGCTGCCTGATGTTTGGTGTATTAGACCGTTATATCGGACGGACTATCCTCAATACCATCCTGATGACGCTATTCATGCTGGTATCGTTGTCCGGCATTATCAAGTTTGTCGATCAGTTACGTAAAGTCGGGCAGGGCGATTACTCAGCAGCATCTGCTGGCATGTACACCTTGCTCAGCATTCCTAAAGATATCGAGATCTTCTTCCCGATGGCAGCGCTGCTGGGTGCATTGCTGGGGCTGGGTACATTGGCTACACGCAGTGAACTGGTGGTAATGCAGGCTTCGGGCTTTACCCGCATGCAAATTGCCGCCTCGGTGATGAAAACAGCTATTCCACTTGTATTGCTGACCATGGCCATCGGTGAATGGGTTGCGCCGCAAGGCGAGCAGATGGCGCGTAACTTCCGTGCGCAGCAAATGTATGGCGGTTCGTTGTTGTCAACGCAATCTGGGTTATGGGCAAAAGACGGCTCTGACTTTATTTATATCCAGCGTGTGTCGGGTGATAAAGAACTGACCGGGGTGAATATTTATCATTTTGATCAACAAGATCGCTTGCTCTCTGTTCGCTATGCAGCCACCGCAACTTTTGAAGACAACCTATGGCGTTTATCGCAGGTTGATGAGTCTGATTTAAGCAATCCAAATAAGGTGACTGGCTCGCAGACACTAACCGGTGAATGGAAGACCAACCTGACGCCAGAGAAGTTGGGGGTGGTTGCCATGAACCCAGATTCGCTCTCTATTAGCGGGTTGCACGATTACAGCAAATATCTGCGGCAAAGCGGGCAGGAGTCGAGTCGGTATGAATTGAATATGTGGGGCAAGATATTTGCGCCATTCTCCGTTGCCGTAATGATGTTGATGGCGTTGTCATTCATTTTTGGCCCATTACGCAGTGTACCAATGGGGGTTCGGGTAGTTACCGGTATCTTCTTTGGTTTTGTTTTCTACGTGTTGGATCAGATTTTTGGCCCGCTTAGCTTGGTTTACAGCATTCCACCAGTCATCGGCGCGCTGTTACCGAGTATACTTTTCCTCCTAATCAGTGTTTATTTGCTGCTAAAACGGCGTTGATGGCGGTTTTTTCAACACTTAGACTAAACTTGGTGGGATAACAGTTGCATGCGGACTTCGGGTAGGTATAATTCACCTCGTTCTCCGCATACTACTTCAGTGCCGAAGTGGCGAAATCGGTAGACGCAGTTGATTCAAAATCAACCGCCGCGAGGCATGCCGGTTCGATTCCGGCCTTCGGCACCATTAGTATGAAAATCAAGTCACCGCAAGGTGGCTTTTTTTTTGCCTATCGTCCAGTAAAGTCCATTTTCCTCCGCAAAAGTCTTTATAAAACAGCATGTAACATTCTGGTGGTTTTTGCCATTTATCCATTCTAGTATTTTTACGTCCATTGGCTGCCATCATCACTGGGGGTCAGAAAGGGGGTCTGCTCGGTTCGGAAAATTTGTGACCCCCAAATATGTAGCAGATACAGACGGTATAAGCCTTTGTGAAGATATTAGCAGGGTTGGCTGTAGCATCGGGGAGTTATCTCTTTACAAAGGACATTTTTGGGGTGTCCTTGGTGCAGAGATAATTCGGTACTATCGCTTTCTGTAATATCATTGATTTATATAATAATTTGTAAAAAAACCAGTTTAAACGCTGTCCTCATCATCCGTTGACAGCCATAACACTCCAATAGCATAGTGAGCGCCTTCTGGGTTCTATAAGGATGTGACCCCCCAATGGCGCTGACTGATGCCGCAATTTGAAATGCCAAACCTCGCGATAAAGCTTATAAACTCACTGATTCTCAAGAACTCTACCTACAGATACAACCCCGTGGTACTAAGCTCTGGTACCTTAAATTCCGCATTGATGGAAAGGAAAGCCGTATTGCTTTTGGTGGTTATCCTGCTGTCAGCTTAGGGCAGGCTCGAGTTGAGCGTGATAAAGCGAAAGCGCTGATCGCGCAAGGGATCAGCCCGGCAAATAAACGTGAACAAGAAAAAGACATTATACAAAATACGCATACCTTTGAATTGGTTGCCCGCGACTGGCATGCCAGCAACAAGAAATGGTCTGCACAGCATTCCGAGCGCGTTCTGCGCTACTTCGAGATGTATTTATTTCCTGCTATTGGTAAGCGAAATATCGATGAGCTAAAAATCCGTGATCTACTTGCTCCCTTAAGAGTGGTGGAGCAGACGGGAAAATTAGATGTGGCCGCACGGTTGCAACAACGAATTACCTGCGTGATGCGCTACGCGGTACAGAATGGTTTAATCGAATACAACCCGGCACAAGACCTCGCAGGTGCTTTGGTTACCCGTAAGGCAACTCACCGTGCGGCGCTCCCGCTAGACCGTCTCCCTGAGCTTTTACTGCGTATGGATTACTACTGTGGCAGGCCATTGACTCGCATGGCGGTAAGGCTTTGTCTGCTGGTATTTATTCGTTCAAGTGAACTGCGGTTTGCCAGATGGGATGAAATCGATTTGGAAAGAGCCTTATGGACACTACCGGCAGAGAGGGAAGTTATCAATAAGGTCAGGTATTCGCACCGAGGCTCGAAAATGAAAACCTCTCATCTGGTGCCATTATCCGGGCAAGCTATTGCCATTCTTGAGCAAATTAAGGTATTGATCCAAGATGATAATCTGGTATTTCCAGGTGACCACCATCCCAACCGTCCTATGAGTGAAAATACCATTAATAATGCATTACGCCGTATGGGATACGATACCAAAACAGAAATTTGCGGTCATGGATTCAGAACAATGGCCTGTAGTGCTTTGGTTGAATCAGGTATGTGGTCGCGTGATGCGGTAGAACGGCAGATAAGCCATCAGGAACGTAACAATGTTCGTGCGGCCTATATCCACAAAGCCGAACATATGGATGAAAGAAGGCTGATGGTGCAATGGTGGGCGGATTATTTGGATAGGTGCCGCGAAGGGTATGTGGTGCCTTATCATTTCAGCGGAAAGGGCTCTCCGGAATGAGCATCTATTAAGGTTTATCAAGTTTTATAAGCTTGGCGTGCATAATTCACCCTTATTTGTGAATATGGGGGGCTTATAAAATTGAATGGGAAAAGTACAACGCAGCATCTTATAGATGCTGCGACAGGTAACCACTAGAGTTTTATGTCTTCTGGTGAGTGATGCTTTAGCCAGTCCGCAAGCGCTTCATTCATTCTGGTTTGCCACTTTGGGCCAGAAGCTTTGAATTTTTCAACGACATCAGAGCGCATGCGTATATGTATATCGATTTTAGGATCTGCCTTTGTTGGGCGTCCCATTTTTTTCTTTTTCTTCAGCTCACTAAAAGAAACTAGCTTGATGTTTGGATCTTCAAGTAGCTTCGCGTCAGGATCGGTAGCAACGGCTTTTCTGATCTCCTTGTCTTCCTCTGGGGTTGGAAGAATAGTACCAGGCTTAAGAGTTGGCATATCTTTGCACCTCATGGTTAGTGGCTCTTCGCAGGCTGATAATACGACAAACATCATCATTTATCTCTGTGAAAACAACAGCATAAATTTTATCACCAAGATACGTTAGACCATATGACAGCCCGAAATATCTTTCTTCTCCATAGACGATATCAATATCTTCTTCTACGACCATTGTATCCCAGTCTAAATCTTTGGCATCTGACAGAAAGACCTTATGTTTTCTTTTATTACTAGCGTCTTTAACTGGATCAAATACTATGTCCATATATTTATTGTATCCACAAAAAGTAATTAGTCAAAAATAAATCGTGAGCAGCAGAGGCTGTAATGTTTAAGTTGATGAAAATAAAGGTGGGAAAACGTATATAAAAATTACAGGGTTACTAAATTTCATTCTTAAAATCTATATAGCTAGCTCTAGACTAGCCCTTTCGCCCCAACCGTTAATGAGTTGAGTCATAACTCGCCATACTGAGTTGTAGAATTATTTTATCCTACTGCTAAAAAATATAAATAGCGGTTTAGCTAATTTTTTCTAAGGTATATTATCTTGCAAGATATTTATTACAGTGATGATTTCACTGTTAGGACTATTATATTAAAAAACTTACATGCATTTAACTTCTGGTTAAATTATCAGTTTATTATAATTGTTCTTGTGGAATGTATTGAGTAGCGGAATTTTACCGAGTTATTATAATACCTTGGGTTCTTATAAACTGTGGGTAACTAATTTGTTCGGCTCACACTGTTATTAACCATTAGTTGGCTGGTCAAGGTAAAGCCAAGAGCCAAAACATCGTTATGTACCTTTGATAAAACCAGCACCAAGCCAAAATCCTTCCCCCACATTTCCACCACTTAACTGACTCCCACTAATGTTCGTGCGGCCTATATCCACAAAGCCGAACATATGGATGAAAGAAGGCTGATGGTGCAATGGTGGGTGGATTATTTGGATGGGTGCCGCGATGGGTATGTGGTGCCGTATCATTTCAGCGGAGAGGATTCTCTGGAATGATAATATATTAATGTTTATAAAGGCGTTACAGGTGTGGTGTTCACTATTATGTTTAACACACGGATATCGCCCGAGTAATAAGTATGAACAATATTGGGTGTAGCCTCATCTATTGCACTACATTTGTAATGCGCTATACTGCATTACAAATGTCATTACAGGAGATTTTTAAAATGAGTACTATCCAAATTCGTGTGGATGATGAACTGAAGAAAAGTGCATATCAGGCGTTTGAAAAACTGAATCTTTCGCCTTCTGATGCACTACGTCTGTTCCTACGTTATGTTGCAGAGAACGAAAAGCTGCCATTTTCAGAAGTATCCGTCATGGTCAGTAATCAAGATGAGGATGCTGATATCTTGGCTGTTGTCCGTGAACGTTTGAAAAATCCTGCCAAGCGTATCAGGGTAAATATTGATGACCTTTAATATCGACTTTGACGAACGGGCATTAAAAGAATGGCACAAACTAGATAAAGCTATCCGAGAGCAATTTAAAAAGAAACTAAGAAAATTACAGGAAAATCCCTATATTGAGTCAGCACGTTTGCACGGTGATCTGGCTGGCTGTTTCAAAATAAAATTACGCGCATCTGGCTTTCGGTTGATTTACCAAGTTATCGATGAGGAGATTGTGATTTGGATCGTTGCTGTTGGTAAACTGGAAGATGAATAAGCTTATGATATTGCCAAGAAGCGAATCCAATAGGGGACTTATTGAGATGCTTTTATGTAGCGTTATAACGGCTATGGGTAACCCATTAATATCGATTAAATAAACAAGTAGATAATTATCTATGTAGCATTTGAATTGCTCTTGGAAACATATTTTTCAGTAAGTCTTTTCGATAATCCTTCCCCCACTTGGTTCCCACTTTATCCCCCAGTTAATTTCTTGCTGTATTGCTTAATGAATTGGGGCAGATATTCTCCCCGTCAATATGAATCAACCCATCAATTTCCAGCTTGTCGAGCCAGCGGGTAAATTTCTTCGCAACATCAAAACCCATACCGCGCATATCATCTCTCACCAGCGATTTTGTACAGGCTTCGCCACTGGCAGTACGGGAGCCGATAGATTGCCACAGCGCGATATGATTGGCCGTCAGGCGCTGAATACCTGCCAGTTCGGCCTCGTAGGGTGAGCCTTCATCGCTGACTGCACGCCCTTTATCACATAGCACCAATGAGTTAACTTCTTCGCCATCATTATCGATATACAGATTGAGCGGCGAGAGGCCAATCACCCGCTCAGCAAAACCGGATCAAAATGTATTGCCCTATCTGATATCACCAGGCCGTTCGAAATACGACTCGCTGACCAAAGCGCAAAAGATGAAGCATCACCATATTTACCTGCAACCGCATGAGAATGGAGTGTTTGTACTGGTAAGCGATGCTCAGCCTACAAATCCTACTATTGCACGGCCTAACCTCGTAGAAAATCTGCTGATATGGGATGCCCGGGGTAAAGCCGTAGATGTATTTAACCATCCGTTAACTGGCGCTTACCTCAATAGCTTCACCCTGGATATGCTCAGGAGTGGCGAAAGCAGTAAGAGTTCGATTTTTGCTAAGCTTGCTCGTTTGATGGTGGAGAACTAACACGGCAGTTGAATATTAAGTAGCAAATTTAATGGATTGGAAGAGAGATGAGCGGCTCCCCCTATGGCAAGTGACTCTTGCTCTGCGGGTGGAGCCGTAAATTATGGATAGATTTCCCCGATGAGGCCCTGGTGAGGCGATATCAGCATTTGCAGCCAGAGCTGGAAGAACACTAATACCATTTCAAATGGTATTAGTATTTTTTAGCTCCGTCACAATAACTATAAACACTTAACCGGATGGCGGGAACGGGTGAAAACCACTCTTGTAACACTTTAAGGAAAATGATATTACAAGCAGTTGTGATCGATTAATTTAGTTGTAATTTAAATTATTAAAATAGGAAGGCATGTTCCGAAAATGAAGATAAACGTGACAGACAAACCAAACCCACAGGACGAAGAGTATGTTATTGATGGCCTATGGGCTCACAATGACAAAACTCAAAAGGTAGACATTCATCCGCTGTTCTTAACTGTGACCGATGATGATGGGAAAATTGTTGCAGGGTTAGTTGCCAGAACTTGGTGGGGCGGGCTTGAAATCCAATATCTTTGGGTGAGTGACGACTATCGTAAAAGTGGCTATGGCCGCCAGTTAATGGAAAAAGCGGAAGAAGAAGCCTTGAAGCGTGGATGTCACATGGCTTATGTCGATACTTTCGATTTTCAGGCCAAAGGCTTTTATGAAAAATTAGGCTATCGTGTATATGGCAATTTAGGTGGGTATGCTAAAAAGCATACGCGACACTATTTGGCAAAAGAAATTTAACCCATTCTTCATCGGCGAGGTCGCCATGGATTTGCCCGATAAAAATAATGAAACTTATTTCAAGGGCCTTATTGCCATGATGGAGCACTTAAGTGAGCCATGGGGCATTAAAGATCTGAATTCCCGCCATATCTATATGAATAAGGCTGCCTTTCTCTACACCAATACACCCTTGAGTTTTGAGGTTGAGGGGAAGATGGACCATGAATTTCCCGGAAATTGGACTGAATTTGCGCCCGACCTGATAGAGCATGACAAGCGGACAGAAGAAACGCAGGATCGGGTGACGGTGATAGAAACCCATTATTGGTATGGGAAAAATACACTGACTCCGTATATTAGCGAGAAACTGCCTGTTTATAACGACAGAAAAGAAGTTATTGGTGTGATGTGGAATGCTAAACCATTTAATACATTATCCCCATTAAAATATATCAACCAACAAAAACCCAGTATTCTGACAACTGAAATTAATAACAGTATGTTCACTCGTGCTGAACTTGACGTTATATTTTTAATGCTGCAAAGACTTTCCGTTAAAGAAATTGCGAAGATATATAATATCAGCACTAAAACGATAGAAAATAGAATATATACAATTTATCAAAAATCTGATGTCCACACGCTGCAACAGTTTGAGGAGTTTTGCAAATTTGCGCATTTGGATAATTACATTCCGGATCGCCTGGTGGCAAAAGGAATCCAGTTTATCTGAACAACAAGCTATCTGAACAACAAGGTACAGCTCATCGTGATCAAAATTGAAGATTATCCATTAAGCCGGGTGCCACAGGATAAGAGAGTTTCTTTTTTAAGTGTTGCTATTGTTCATATGGGCATGTTGACCGCACTGGATCAATTTATGCTCGGTGCCGTACTCGGTAATTCCATGACACTGGCTGATGCGTTTACCGCGATTCTTATCGGTAGCATAATATTTGGTGTGGTGACATACGGCCTTGGGCTGGCAGGGATGCGTGAAGGGATTTCTGGCAGTTTGCTGGCCCGCTGGTGTGGTTTTGGCCGCTTGGGATCTGTATTGATTGGGATTGTAGTGGCGGTCAGTTTGTTGGGTTGGTTTGGTATCCAAAATGCTATTTTTGCCAAATCACTTGATTTTGCTCTGGGCCATAAATTGGGATTTGGATTAGCTGCGGCTTTATCGGGCAGCCTGCTAACTATCTTGGTTGCCTTTGGTTTTAAAGCATTACGTATTGCGGCTCGAATTGCGGTACCGATGTTTATATTACTGGTGGCCTATATTTCTATTAGTACATTATCTGGCCATAATCTGAATGAAATTATCCAGTTGATTCCACCGGGCGAGTCTCTGTCTATCAGCGCGGGTATTACTATCGTAGTTGGCGGCGCTATTGTGGCCAGCCTGATGACACCTGATCTAACGCGCTACTCTAAAAATGGCAAACATGTCCTTGGTGTGACGATTTTCACTATCGTTGCAGGCGAGTTTGTGGTCAATGGGTTGGCTATATTGATTGCTAAAACCCTTGGGACGGCGGATGTCGTGACGATAATGTCTCAAGCCGCGGGGGGCGCGGGTTTGCTGGTCGTAGTGTTCTCCACCTTAAGGGTCAATGACCTTAATTTGTACTCTTCTTCACTCGGTATTGTTAATGCGGTCGAGGGGCTAACGGGTAAAAAACTCAAATATATATCAACCACATTGGTCATTGGTGTGTTGGGTACCACACTGTCAGTATTGGGAATTCTCGACCGGTTTGTTGATTTCCTGACTGTACTTGGCGTGGTATTCCCACCGATTATTGGCATCATGCTGGTGGATTATTATGTGCTGCGTTCCCATCGTAAAATTTTAGATAAAACTCGGCAGGAAGGGACGTTACCTAATGAAAAGCAAACACCTGTCATTGGCTGGGTGGCGATTATAGCCAGTATTATCGGCAGTATTGTTGGGCTGGTAACCGAGTGGGGGATCCCGACGATCAACTCACTGGTCGTTGCGAGCTTTATCTATTGGGCGTTCAAAGTGGTTGTTAGTCGTAATCAACAGTCAATTGAATCGGAAGAAACGGTTTAATATTTTTGCGAACAATATAAACACTCCCCCGAAGTGTGGGGGGGGGTTTATTGATAATCAATTAATAATATCATGCTCTCAGCTTTCAATAGTGCTGTTTGATAGAAATGCACTGGTTTGCCAAAGATTGGGAAGATTACTTATGGAACAAGATATTGATCCCAAAGCTATCTATCTTGATGCTTACAATACCCCTGGTAGCAGGGTCTCGAAAAGAAAAAGAGCGCTTTTGGGTTTGGATGAACATCATTATCAAAATATAATAGAAATTGCTGAACGCAGTATAGATGAGCGTTATTCTAGTCTTTACATTAGCGCTTTGAAAATAATTATCCGACATAAACCTGGTGATGCCCGTACTATCTTATTTAGTGCAATTTGTCATTCCTCTATTTTCATAGCCAAAGCCGCAGTGAGGATATTTTTCCGACAAAAGATATATCTAACCTTCGCTGAGTTGCAAATTTGCCTGAAAAAATCGCCTTCAATAGCGCATGTTTCGTTATATTACTCTTTAGCGCGTAAAATTAATGAATGGGGTTATATTTATACTAGATAATTCGGATGCGGATAATAGCCAATTAACGCAAGAACATATTTATAATTGGATAAATCACTTCAACCACTCATGGATTTAACCTAATACAAAACAGAAAGCGCCCCTCCTTGTAACAGATCAATAAAGGTGATATTAGGATAGAGAGAGTTGGATGGTACTAATCTAACTACAATTCTAATCATTAACTCCGTAGGGGATTCTATACTATATACATTTAAAATAAATAATATGACAGTACTATAGTTTAAATATATAAACAAAATCCGCACATTAACAATATGGCTATATGAAATAAGAATTAATACGTTATAAAATATAATTTGATCTGTTAGTGTGGAATATAATATTCAATTATTAATAAGCCAAATGCCTTGGCAGATATTTACGTTGTGAGCGTTAATCGTTATACGATTATTCTATTAGTGGTTAAAGGGATTTAATTTATCTGAATAACAAAGGGACATTTCATCATGATCAAAACAGAAGACTATCCGTTAAGCCGAGTACCGCAGGATAAAAAAGTGTCATTTTTCAGTGTTGCTATCGTTTATATGGGGGCACTGACTTCGCTGGATCAATTTATGCTTGGTGCTGTACTGGGTAATTCCATGACGTTAACCGATGCTTTCACCGCGCTTTTCGTCGCCAGCCTAATATTTTGTGTGGTGACCTATGGCCTCGGGATTGCAGGCATGCGTGAAGGGATTTCCGGCAGTCTGTTGGCGCGTTGGTGTGGTTTTGGGCGCTTGGGAGCCGCGCTGGTTGGGCTAGTCGTCGCAGTCAGTCTACTCGGCTGGTTTGGTATACAGAATGCTATTTTCGCTAAATCGCTGGATTTTGCTTTAGGCCATAAACTGGGCTTTAACCTGGCTGCAATTTTATCCGGCGGCCTGCTGACGATATTGGTCGCCTTTGGTTTCAAGGCACTGCGCATAGCCGCGAGAGTGTCTGTGCCGATATTTATTTTACTGGTGGCTTATATCTCCTTTAAAATTTTAACTGGGAATAATGTGCCTGATATCAATCAGTTGACAGCAGTAGGTGATACGCTGTCGACCGGTGAGGGTATCACTATCGTGATGGGAGGAGCCATCATGGCGAGCTTAGTTACCCCTGACCTGACGCGTTATTCCAAAAATGATAAGCATGTGCTGGGTGTGATATTTATTGGCATTATCGTTGGGAAATGTACGGTCAACGGCTTGGCTATTCTGATTGCTAAGACACTGGGTACGGCAGATGTTGTTAGCATTATGTCTCAAGCTGTGGGGATCACCGGCCTGTTGGTAGTCGTGTTCTCTACCTTGAAGGTCAATGACCTCAACCTGTACTGTTCATCACTGGGTATTGTTAATGCAGTCGAAGGGCTCACCGGTAAGAAACTGAAATATCTCTCAACTACGTTGGTTATTGGTGGGCTGGGAACCACGCTTTCCGTGCTGGGTATTCTCGATAGATTTGTTGATTTCCTGACTGTGCTGGGAGTCGTGCTTCCACCGATTATCGGCATCATGTTGACGGACTATTATGTATTGCGCTCCCATCGTAAAATTCTTGATATGAGTCGGCTGGAAGGAAAACTGCCTGATGAAACCCAAACCCCAGTTATTGGTTGGCTTGCGATTATTTCCAGTATTGTCGGTAGTATTGTTGGAGTGGTGACTGAGTGGGGCATCCCTACCATCAATTCATTGCTTGCTGCTAGTTTGATATATTGGCTGTTCAAAGTAGCCGTCAATCGTAATCAAAAACTAGTAGGATCGGAAAAAGCGATTTAATAACTTTATTAATATTATAAATACTCCCCCTGGGGGAGTGTTATCAATCCCCATTTATCATGCTTCATTTATACACTTTTTCCCGCATACCTGGCATAGTTAACCTAATCAATAAGGCGACTCACTCATTCTGGATGGCGATGCATGGCAGCAGCAAATCACTGGACACGCGATCAACTGTTAGTTGCCTTTACCTTGTATAGTCAAATTCCCTTTGGCAAATTACACTCCAGGAATCCTGATATTATTCATTACGCCGCATTAATTGGCCGAACGCCGTCGGCGCTGGCAATGAAATTAGTTAATTTCGCCAGTCTGGATCCCTTTATTATTGACTCCGGTCGCAAAGGTCTTAGTGGCTCGTCAAATGCAGATCGTGCCTTATGGCTGGAAATGAATGAGAATGCTGAAGCTTTTGAACAGCAATGTCAGCAGGCGATGAGTGAGTTAGAAAAGCCGGCTACCAAGCTCTTTGATAGTGGTATGAAAGATTTCAGTGGTAAAGAAAGGACTACTATTATTAAGGCGCGGGTGGGCCAGCAGCTATTTCGTAAAAACGTATTGCATGTTTATGAGAATCGTTGCTGTATTACCGGCTTAGAAGAACCCATATTATTAGTTGCCAGCCATATTCGCCCTTGGAGTCATGGTGCAGAGCACCGGCTTAATCCAAGTAATGGCCTATGCTTGTCGAATTTACATGACCGAGCTTTTGATCAGGGATTAATAACCTTTAATGAACATCTGGAAATGGTGTTATCTCCCCAGATCAAAAAACTTAAAAGCAGTATCAGTGAAGAGAATTTCGTTAAGTATGAAGGGCGAAAACTGCGGTTACCGGTACAGTTTTTTCCTGATGAGGGGCAGATTGCCTATCACCGTCAGAATATTTTCTTAAGCGGCAAATAAACACCGATTAAAATATCACCCTTTATCCAATCCAAACTTTACCATTTTGATCAACCCGGCAGCGCACGTCATCATCGATTGGCACGTTGTATGGGCTGTTCACCTGAAGCCGAAAGTGCATTTCTTTCATATTGATAGCTTTCTCGAACTTGACCCTGGTCTGTGGCTTCAATGTGGTGTAGTCAGGGTAAGCTGATAGTTTCCAAACTTCGAGATAGCACATGTCTGCCACTTGTTTGTCACTGGGAAAGGTGTTGGCGTCAGCTTTAAAAATTAAAGCGTTCAATAGTATGGCGCATCCTATTGCGAACTTTGTATTCATCATTCACTCTCCAATTAATTCTCATAATACTGACTATATGTCGAGTTTGCGCCAAATTGCACCAATAGGTAGTCCAGAAAAGCGCGCATCTTCGCAGGGATATGCAGGCGTTGCGGGTAGATAGCATAGATAGAATACTTGGGTAACAGATAGTTAGATCGAATAGGATCAACACAAAGTGCACTGTTAGTCATTAGTGGTCAGATGCTGGCCTGGGTTATTATTGACCAGTTAACATAACATAATGGTTCACTGATTATGCAACTGAGCGGGGTGATACTGATTATTAGCGGTGTATGGCTATGGCGTAGATATTGTCAGGATTGCCGACATCACGGAACAAGGTGATCAATTCCTGCTGGCGTGCTTCAAACGCATCGGAAACATACTTTAGGAAAATTAATCCCAGCACCACATGCTTATAGTTAGCGGCATCCATATTGGAGCGCAGTTTGTCTGCGGCCTTCCAAAATTTGTTATCCAGCTCATTTAAGAAAAGCTGTTCGGTGTTGTTCATGAAAATCCTCAGAAAAGGTCTACTACCGACAATGCAGCATGCACTGTCGCAGAATCAATTTTTAGAATGTGTATCGCAAAATAATACCTGTAAGTGATGCGATCACAAACGATATGGCGCAAAGAAATGACAAGATATTCGAGAAAGGGACTTTATATGTCGATGACATCTGCAACATTCGCCAAGGATCCTGATAAATAGTGAGTTTCTAGGGGCGAACCGCAGAATGCCATAAGAGCTGTGAGGCATAGGAATAGTGGTTTATGTGATAAATAAGCGGCCTATTCATCCCAAGGGTTTACATTCCAATCAAGTCAGGTGACAAATCACTCATGCAGTATATAATGGATATAACCGATATATCCATTTGCGCGACGAGGTGAGTGATGCCGAGTAGAGTGAACACCGTGCGGCGTAAAGAATTTCCTTATGAAATTAAGACCCTGAGTGGGAACGAGCTGCATAACTTCAATACGCATGCTGATTCTGAGTATTTGGTCATTGATTTGGGAAATATTAAAGGCCGTCGATCAGACTTTAATAAAACAATAGAGGTGGCGATGAGTGCGGCAATGAACGCAGTGCTGGCCTCTATGCCTGAACTTGCCCCGGTAGCGAAAAAGAGTAAAGCGGCAAGCCTCCCACCGGTGGTTAAGTCGGTTAACGAGGCTGTTGATGGGGCAGGTAAGCAGGCCCGCGCAGCGCGTAACGCTCAGCGCCGTGAGCAGCTTAATGCCAGGATACTTGCAGATTCTGTATGGCTAACAGCGCGTGAATTGTCAGAAAAAGCGAGTTTCAAAAATACCAATCCCAGCGCAGGGCCGAACCGCTGGAAGTCTGCTGGCCGGATTTTTGCACTTCAGCTTAATGGAAAAGACAAATACCCTGAATACGCATTAGATGAAGGGTTCCGCCCTATCCCAGTGGTTAAACAAGTGATATCCCTGTTAGGTGAAAAGAAAACCCCTTGGGGATTGGCTATCTGGTTTGGCTCTGAAAACAGTTGGTTAGGTGGGAAAAAGCCAAAAGATGTGCTGGCAACTATGCCAAAGCAAGTTTTGCTAGCAGCACAGGCTGAAGCAGAGGGAGGGGCTCATGGCTGATTCAGACGACAAGGATAATGTTGTCAGAAAAGTACCTGTACCCAAGGCCGATTTACAAGTGAACTTCACCACCTGGATTGCTGGGAAGCTTATCTACCGGATACATTCGGCGGAGTTTACCGCTACTCAGTTCAATCCAGGCAAAGGAAATGCACGATTTAGTCCGATGGATAATGGTGTATCCACTCTATACGGTGGAGTGAGTACCGGTGTTGCGGTAATGGAAACTATCTTTCATGACCTCCCCCCCGATTCTGCCGGTGCGCCATATGATTTAGGCAAGTTAGAGGGATTGGTACATTCCGCAGTGAAACCCAGTGAAGATCTGCATCTTGTTGATCTCAATCCAAAGACATTACGAAAAATGGGCGTGAAAAGGGCCGATATTTTGGATTCATCGGCGGATCAATATGTGTTCACCCGTGAATACTCTGTAGCAATACATCAGGCTTATCCTGCAGCACAGGGCATGCAATGGTCTTCTAAACAGCATGGTGACACTGCTTTAATGCTTTTTGGCGACAGGGTAAGGTCAGAGCAATTTGGGGTTGATATTGAATCTGAAAGGGTGCTTGAGTCAGAAACGGTGATGGACGTGATAGAACAAGAGGCTGATCAACTTGGTGTGGTACTTATTGAGCCACAGGGTGGTAACGAGCCAGGTAAAATATAACACGTCAGCTCCTTTTGTTGGCCTCAAAAATCCCAATGCTTAAAAGACACAAAATCCTCAAGGGGGCAAAATAGGGGTCAGCTCGGTTCGGAAAATTTGTGCCCCCCAAATATGCGCCAGATATAGGTGGTAGGGTCAATTTGGTGATGAGTTTTCAATTGTTTTTTGGGAGTGTTAGAAATTCTGTGTCATTCCAGTAAAATACTGACAAAAAGGAATGACACATGTCCCAACTCTTCGATTTCGACAAAGCCCTGAAAGCACTTCAGTCCGGTCAGGCATTAACCGGCAAAGATGGCATCTTAACGCCATTAATCAAATAGTTAACTGAAGCGGCGTTGGCCGCTGAACTTGACTCGTATCTGGCGCAGGATATTTTGAGCCTCAACTTGTGAAGAAGCATCAGACCACGCTTTCTGATGAGATAGAGCGCAAGATCATCTGCATGTTCGCACTGGGTATGAGCTACAAAGATATCAGCCAGGAAATCGAGGATTTATACGCTTTCAGTGTATCCAGCGCCACGATCAGCGCAGTCACCGGTAAGGTTATTCCTGAGTTAAAACAATGGCAACAGCGTCCGCTGGAGGCGGTATACCCCTTCGTCTGGCTGGATGCTATCCATTATAAAATCCGCGAAAACGGGCGCTACTCGATAAAATACGTTGCCTCAAAGCATCATAAAGCGTTTATGGCGGATCTGAAGCCGGTGTCTCGGGCGGTATCAAAAGAAGCGGCAGAAACGGCGCTGGATGAGCTGGAGGATAAATTGGGCCAGCAATAGCCGGTTGTGCTCCAGTCATGGCGGCGAAAATGGGAAAACCTGTCACATTACTTCCGGTATCCGGCGACGATCCATAAAGTGATTTACACGACAAATGCCATAGAATCCGTCCACCAGCAGTGCAGAAAGCTGACGAAGACCAAAGGTGCATTCCCTAATGAAAACAGCCTGTTGAAACTTCTTTATCTGGGGTTAATGAACGCGCAGGAAAAATGGACAATGCCGATCCAGAGCTGGAATTTGACATTGTCCCAGCTGGCGATTTATTTTGAAGGTCGCTTGGATAACGTGATGACGTTGTAGTGATTTTTTAACGTGACACAGAATGATGAACGCTCTCGCATCAACAGGTAAAAATACCCATCCTAATCTTCAGCAAAAAATTAAATCTTAATTATCCCTGCTGGCTATTATATCTGTGCAATAAAGAGCGCAGCCCTAAGCTGCGCTCAGACGGCTGACAAACCCCAACGACTCGATCTTGCAAGGTGAGGACAGGTAGAAGAGTAAAGCGTCCGCGCCAAGGACGGCGCGGGTCGAGCCATCAGGGACGATTTTACGGCGTCTTTACGATCTGCCTGTTTTCACCGCTGCGGGCACTTTGTCATTAACCTCAGCGCAGCCCTAAGCTGCGCTTAACCATTTTTCATTGCTATTATTTCAACAAGAATGACTGGCCTTGTTTCAGCACTAAATCACAGGCTTTGGTTTTAATCTTTTCTGTAATTTGTTCGCTACCTAGGTCGTTCAGATTCAGGCTTTTCCCTTCACCGGTTTTCAGCAATCCACCAAGGCCTTCCTGGTAGTCTTGGCTCTTGGCATTTTCAGTGCTGGTGATCCCCAGCTTGCTCATTAATTGATCTTTAATCGCCGTGGTTCCATTGGCAGAGAGCACATTGTTTTGAACACAATACTGCAAAATACCGGCCGCATTAGTCATGGTGCTGGCGCTCAGGGCTTGATCGCCGCCATTGAGTAAACCGGTCAATGATGACAGTGAAGATGAACTGTCACCTGATTTACTGTATTGATCTGCTGCGCTTTTTACTGAGTCTAATAAGCTATTTGCACTAGCAGTACCGGCCAGCAATGTGCTGGAGAAAGCGCAAGCCAGCATCAGGCGATGAGTTGTATTCATAGAAACTCCTGTTTTACGGTGGGTATCACGGCACTGGGGCGTCATACCGGAATCATTATCTTCGGCGCTAAGAATAACTTAATGCATTCATTTTTATGATAGGCGCTATCTGATATCAACCCCCTCAATCATCTTGAACTTTAAATTTACCTTGTTGCTCGAACCAGCCAAATTGCTGTGCGGCATAAGCTGACATTTTGCTGCCACTGTGCCCCACATCCGACAAAATCGTAAATTGCCAGTCAAACGGCCTTTTATTGTGCCTGGCTTGTTGTTCCGCAGCCATAAAATAGGCTCTAGCGCGCTGTAAACGACTATTTCCCTGAGCAAGGGCTTGAGGAGAACGTCGCAGCAATGGGGGATGAGGATTATGATCTTTGCCGCCAACGGCGATAAGCACTGGTAAGGCAAAATAGTGGGCTAATTGTTGCTGGCTGACCGCTATCGGGGCGCTTTCTACCCAGTCATCACGGTATTTATCGGCATCGCAGTTCAATCCCGTCAGCACAAATACGATTGGCGTACGGGCATTCGCCTCCGGCGGCTGATAACTGAAAACTTCAATTTTTTTAGTAGATTGCGGCACAGTAAAATTAAAACTTCCACTATCAGTAGGTAGCACAGCGGCATCGGTTGCCGGACAATTGAAGAGCAGGGTACTCAACAGCATTAAGATATTTTTCATGCAGAATATCCGCCAGGATGATTAAAAAATCATAGCGCAAATTGGGTGTCATATTCAGCGGGGGAAAAGAAAGGGCAGCGAGGGGGAACAACTGCCCATATCGGTTAAGGCATCAGACCAATAAAGGTCGTTTTCTTGCGCGGGCCGGTCATCAAACCCTCAAGCTCTTCAACACATCGGAGATAATGAGGTGTTTTCTTATGCGCCGCGACTGCGGCTTCATCAACATAGGCTTCATAGATATAAAAGCGTGTTGGGATCGATTCATCCTGCAAAACATCAAAGCGTAAATTCCCCGGTTCCAGGAGTGATCCCTGATGATTAGCGCGGAAAACCTCAACAAATTGCTCAACTTTGTCTTCTTTTACATTAATTTCGACGAGGGTGACATGCATACCGTTCTCCTTATCACAGAAGGTCTCCTTGTCATAGCGGGTCAGTCAACGGTCAGGTGACTTAGCCTTTTTCATGTAAAAACAGCTTATACGCCGTTTCTGCATTCTCATTTTTATGCACCACGGCATGAACCGCTTTCAACATGGCAATCGGGGCTTCTGATTGGAAGATATTGCGCCCCATATCCACCCCGGATGCGCCTTGATCAATTGCTTGATAACACATTTCCAGCGCATCCCTTTCAGGGAGTTTTTTACCGCCAGCAATCACGATAGGTACCGGGCAACCGGCAGCAATACGTTCAAAACCACTGTCGACATAATAGGTTTTGATCACTTGAGCGCCCATTTCCGCCGCGATACGGGTCGCCAGTGAGAAGTAACGCTGGTCGCGCGCCATATCTTTACCTACGCCAGTCACCGCCATAGTTGGCATACCGTAGCGAATACCCTGATCGACCAACTGGATGATATTCTTAATGGATTGATGCTCGTGTTCGGTACCGATATAGACTTGGGCCGCGACGGCGCAGGAGTTGAGCCGCAGGGCATCTTCCATCGCGACCGCCACCGCCTCGTTGGATAAATCAGTCAGAATTGAGTTTGCCCCAGAGGCGCGCAGTACCACCGGGCGATTGGCTGCGGCGGGCACGATGCTACGCAAAATACCACGGGTACACATTAAGACATCGGCATATTCAAACAGCGGGGCGATATTGATATCAATTCGCTCCAAACCGGTGGTCGGCCCCTGAAAATAGCCGTGGTCAAATGCCAGCATCACCGTGCGGTTGGTTTTCGGATTAAAAATCCGCGCCAGACGCGATTGCATCCCCCAATCCAGCGAACCGCAGCCTTTAAGTGTAAATGCAGGATTCTGCTGTGGTACGCCAATACCGAAATCTTTACCGTCTTTGATATCGTCTAAATCAGCCATCTGTCATAACTCCCTTAGGTCTGTACCAGCCCGCCAGTGAGACGGGCCGCCGAGATTAGAAATCGTATTTATCGATGTTTTCTTTGGTGAAGATAACCCGCTGTGGCAGTAACACAATGCCGCTGCCTTTAGCTTCATGGTCATAGCCCTGAACACTGTTTGGTGCGACTTCGACCACGCCTATGTTCGGGATATCAATTTTATCGCCGACATTCAGGTCGCCTTTTTTCAGCATTTCATTGGCGACATAGACTGAGATCTTGCCTTGATTAACCACATCCCACAGGCCGAACTCTTTGACCGTGCCGCGCTCAACATAGGGGCGCATCACATTCGGGGTGCTGAAACCGACGATAGCCACATTGTCGCGTTTGAGGTTTTCCGCTGCCTGTGCCGCAGCGGGCAGGGCGTTGGCATCTGGGGCAATAATCGCATCAAGATCGCTATAAGCTTTCAGGATACCTTCAGCGGTTTGCAGTGATTTAGTGGCGTCGTTATAGCCAAATTGAGTGGTGACAATTTCCCAGCCGGGGTGCTCTTGCTGGATTTTTTTCTTCGCTTCATTCACCCATTGGTTCTGGTCGGTCACCGTCGGGCTGGAATAGAAGAACGCCACTTTGGCTTTGTCTTTTTTCACCTGATTTGCTGCCATATCGACCAGCATTGATCCCAATTGATTCGGGGTTCCCTGGTTGATATACACCGAGCGGCATTCGGGTTTGGTGTCAGAGTCCCACGTCAGGATTTTGACCCCTCGCTGCATCGCACGTTTCAGTGCCGGGCACAGGCCATCAGGCGAAACCGCAGAGACTACAATGGCGTTATAGCCTTGATTGACGAAGTTATTGATTAACTGCACCTGGCCGGAAACACTTGGCTCGGTTGGGCCATCATAGGTGACATCCACACCCAGCTCTTTACCGGCATCGACGGCACCTTTGCCGCCACTGGTGAAGAAGCCAACCCCGACCAATTTGGGGATAAATGCAATGCGTTCCGCCGCTTGCACGGCATTTATAGCGCTAAAAGTGATACAGGCAAATCCGAGGGCACAAACCAGCGCCAGTTTTTTTAATCTTGGTGTTTTCATGGCTATCTCCGATAGGGGATCGAGGTGTTGGCAATTTTTTATAAAAAAGAGCAGGTTAAACCACAGTATTTCTGCGACGTTGCAGCCATTCATAAATCAAATGCCGGTGCAGGCTGATGGAACGCCCGACCACCACCAGAATCAGTAGGGCACCAGACAGCGCACTGGATATCTGGTTGGGTGTGCCAATCATTTGCAGGCCTTGTTGCAAGTAACCCACCAGTAGAACTGCCAGAGCCGTGCCGAGGATGGAGCCGGAGCCACCATAGATATTGGCCCCGCCCAACACCACGGCGGTGATAGCAGGCATCAGGAATGATGCCCCTAAGTCAGATCGCGCCGAGCCAAAGTAAGAAACCAACAGGACAGCGGCAATGGCGGAGGCCATGCCGGTCAAGGCATACAACAGGCATAAGGTGCGGGCGACGGGCAGGGCGCTGTATCGTGCCACTCGGCTGTTTTGCCCGATAAGAAAGACGTTACGGCCACTATGGGTGCGGTGCATCAACAACCAGAACAGCAACACGCAGACCATAAAGATCACCAGCGGCACCGGTAGGCCGAGGAGGGTTTGGTTGGCAAAATCGGTAAAAGCGGTGGGGAAGCCACCAATCCCTTCATAACCGGTTGCGCCGGAAATGCCGGATAACAACAGCGCACTGCCGCCAAACAGGTACATGGTGCCGAGGGTGATGACCAGCGGGTTGACGCCGGTATACAGAATTAGCCCGGCATTAATCAGCCCACACAGTGCGCCAACCAGTAGGGTCAGCGGGATGGCGATGCTCATGGGTACGCCCGCCTGAAACATCACGCCAAGGAATATTGAGCACAACCCAATGGTGGAGCCAAATGAGATATCGATACCACCACTGACAATCACCATCGTTAGTGGCAGAGCGACGATACCGATGCAGATAAAATCACTGGTGCTGAACAGCAGCACATTGATATCCCACATACGCGAATTGGATAAACCGAATAGCCCGATTTCCAGCACTAACAAGGCGGCCAATGCCAGCTCCCATCCATAACGTCGGTAAATATTCATCGCGCCGCCTCCTTCTTAGTGAATGATTTACTGCTCGGTGCTTTGTTATTGTTCGATTTTACTTTCTTATCCGGCGCAACCGGGCGGGTAGTAAAGCGGGCATATTTCTGTTGGCGAATATTGCGCTCGACGGCGCAACGCAGGCGGCCATCGAACACCAGTACACCCAGTAACACCAAACCGGCGATAAAATCATTCCACCATGCCGGTAGGCGCAGCAGCACCAGCACGCTGTCGATTTGTGTCAGTAAATAAGCCCCGAGGATCGCGCCGATAATGGTGCCGGTGCCGCCGAGCAAGCTGATTCCGCCGAGCACACAAGCGGCAATGGCTTTCATTTCCAGGCCGCTGCCGGTCTGATTGGGGATAAAACCAATTTGTGAGGCAAAGACTATCCCGGCCAGAGCTGCCATCACGCCATTCATGGAGAAAGCAAAAATACGAATGCTATCAGTGCGAATTCCCAATTGGCGTGCGCCCTGCAAGTTATCACCGGTGGCATAGAAGCTGCGGCCAAAGGCGGTTTTGCCCAGCAGCAAGGCCATGGCGACAATCAGCAACATAATCAGCCAGCCAATGGGCGAGATAGAAAACAGAATTGGCGTTGATAAATTTTTCAGATCCGCTGGTAACCCTTCGATCCATTTGCCACCGGTCAGCAGCAGCATCAAGCCGCGATACAACCCCAGCGTACCGAGTGTGGCGACAATTGCCGGAATGCGCAGCCAGGTCACCAGAATGCCATTAAAGAAGCCCGCCCCCATGCCAACCAATAGTGCAAACAGGCAGGACAGCGCCAGCCCGAAACCGGCATTGAGCGCCATGCCGACCGTTACCGCACATAAGCCGGTGATCGAACCAACAGAGACGTCAATATTGCGGGTTAGCATCACCATAGTGGCCCCGATCGCCAACAGGATCAGGATCTGCGCACTGCTAAAGATCATGGTGAAAGTTTGCAAATTGAAGTAATTACGGTCGATCACGCCGAGCAGGGCAAATAAGGCGAGGATCGCCAGCAGAGCTGTACCTTCGCGATTGTTTTGAATAAATTGATAGCTTTGAATAAATTTCAACATGATGCGCCCTCATTTTCAGCACGCTGATGGGCGTCGGTATGATGTTCACCAAAAGCTGTCTGTTCACCAAAAGCCAGGTGCATAATGGTGTCGACATTCATGGCACTGCCCTCCAGCGCACCACTGATTTCCCCCTGATGCATAACCAATACGCGATCCGCCATTTGCACCACTTCTTCCAGATCAGATGAGATAAAAATGATCGCCACATGCTGAGCCGCGATGCTACGGATCAGTTGATAAATATCGCTGCGGGCAGATACATCTACGCCACGGGTCGGTTCATCAATAATCAGTAATAGCGGGTTAGCCTCCAGACATTTGGCAATCAGTAGCTTTTGTTGATTACCACCGGATAAGGTGCGAACCGGCTGTTCAAGGTGACTAAATTTGATGTTTAACGCGCGGCGATAGCGCTCTAAAATGGCGGCTTCCTGTGCCGGATGAGTCCATATCCCCTGGTTACCTTGAGTGAGAGAACAGACATTCCAGCTCAATGGGGCGTCGAGATAGAGGCCGGATGCCTGCCGGTCTTCTGGCAGATAAACCAGGCCGGTAGCCAGCCGATTGACGGTTTTCATCGCGGTGATGTCGCACTCTTCCAACATGACTTTCCCCCCGCTGACGGGCCGCAAACCATAGAGCGTTTCGGCTAATTCTGTTCTGCCAGCGCCAACCACTCCCGCCAGGCCAAGAATTTCACCGGCGCGTACCTCAAAAGAGATATGAGCAAAACCTTCGCCACTCAGGTCGCACACTTGTATCACCGGTTGATTGGATTGCGCTCGTGCTTGAGAGCGGCGGTTACCGGGCAGCTCTAACCATAACTTCTGGGTATCCGATAACTCACTGTTTTTGGCTTGTGGGGTAATTGCCTGAATAATGGTGTCAGTTGAGAAGTCGTTAGTGGCACCACTCAGCGCAATGCCGCCATCGCGCATCACACTGACCCAATCGGCTAGTTGGCGAATTTCAGGGAGTTTGTGGGAGATAAACACCACCCCAACCCCTTGTTGTAATAACATTTTTATTTGGCTGAATAAGCGATTGCTTTCCGCTGGTGTTAGCGAGGCGGTGGGTTCATCAAGAATCAAAATTCGCGAGTCACGCATTAGGCCGCGCATGATCTCGACTAATTGTTGGTCAGCAACATCCAGCGAACCGGCATTGACTGCCAAATCCAAGTGGCAGCCTAAACTTTGCAGCAGCTGTGCCATTTTCTTTTTGTCTGCTTGATGCTTTGGCAGGCGGAACAGAATATTTTCCTGAACCGACAAATTAGCAAATAGCATTGGCTCCTGCGGCACCAGATAAATACCTAGCTGGTGGGCCTTGGCAGGAGTGAGGTTAAGGCAGGGTTGCCCATCTATTTCAATAGTGCCGCTGTCGGGGGGAAGCACTCCGGCAATGATCTTCATCAGCGTTGATTTACCCGCCCCGTTGCCTCCCAATAGCGCGTGGACCTGACCCGGTTGCAGAGTAAAGTCGATACTTTTCAATACCACTACGCCGGAAAACTGTTTGCTGATGCCGCGCACTTGAAGCAGCGGTGGCGGTGAGGCTTTAGTGTGCGGCATTATCGTCCCCGTAATGAACAAAAATAATTTAAAATTAAAAGTGTTCAAAAAAGATAGCTGTATAATCCCATTAGTGGCGTAATCAAGATCACAATTCTGTGAATAAAAAAATTTAAATTAAAATATGTTCAAATATGGGGTTTAAGCTGTTAGCGTAGTTATCAATTAGAATTTATACCCGTCATCTTTCAAGTTGCCGGTGTGTTGGCTGCGCTCAATCGCCCGAATCACTTACTTATGTAAGCTCATCGGGACTTTCTCGTTTGCCGCCTTCCTGCATCTTGAAATCTATTGGGTATAGCATTTATCAGACCGTGGATTTCTGATCGATGATGAATCAATGAAGAATGGAAAAGCGGCAATAGGGATCGCGGCTAATGATGAAAGAAAAACCAATGTTGTCCAACGATGAATACAAATATCCGGGTAATAGCATGAGTGAAGAGGAACTGCTCGCTCGCATTGCGTGGTTTTATTATCACGATGGCTTAACACAAGGGGATATTGGCGAACTGCTAGGGCTGACCAGATTGAAGGTCTCCAGATTGCTGGAGAAAGGCCGTCAGTCTGGGGTTATCCGGGTACAGATTAATTCGCGCTATGAGGGTTGTCTGGAACTGGAAAATGCGCTGCAACAGCATTTCGGTCTGAAGCATATCCGCATTTTACCTTCTTTAGCTGACCTGAGTATCAGCAGCCGGTTGGGTATTGGCGCAGCACATCTATTGATGGCATTGATACAACCGCAGCAGCTATTGGCGGTTGGTTTTGGTGAAACCACTATGTGCGCTTTGCAGCATTTAAGTGGCTTTATTGCCTCGCAGCAGGTGCGCTTGGTGACTCTTTCCGGTGGTGTAGGTTCTTATATGACTGGGATTGGACAGCTTGATGCGGCCTGTCAGGTCAGCATTATTCCTGCGCCGTTGCGTGCTTCCAGTGCCAAGGTCGCTGAAACATTCCGCCAGGAAAACAGTGTGCGCGATGTGATGCTGGCAGCGTGTGCGGCTGATGTTGCGGTGGTGGGGATTGGTTCGGTCAATCAACAAAAAGAAGCCACAATTTTGCGCTCTGGCTATATCAGCGAAGGTGAACAGCTGATGTTTAGCCGCAAAGGCGCGGTCGGCGATATCCTCGGTTACTTTATGCAGGCTGATGGTGCGCTCGCCGCAGATATGCAGATTCATCAGGAATTAATCGGTATTTCACTGACAGATTTGAAAAACATTCCTACGGTGATTGGTGTGGCGGGCGGGGTGGAGAAATCTGAAGCCATTGTAGCTGCGCTAAAAGGCAAGTATGTGAATGCTTTGGTAACTGATGAGTTGACTGCAAGATCAATCATCAAACTGATTTAATTGGCTATTTTACTAGCCAGCTTAGGCTTGCGCAGTGCTCACCTCATCTGGCTGCGACAATTACGCCAATAGTCAGATTGCTGACAAAGTCGATTGAAGGGGAAATGTTCCGTTGGGGTCGTAGTCGCGTAAGCGACCGAAGTGCCCCTAGGGACAGTCGCTCCTTCACGCACCTGGCTTGATACTGGGTTTGCCATTAACCTCCGATAGTTTTTATTTTTTCGAGAAAAAAGCAGTAGAGGACAGATTTATTCATCAATTTATATAAAAAGAGGATAGCGTAATGAGTCAATTCTCTACGACCACATCGGGTGATTATCTGATGGCTTTGGATGCAGGCACCGGCAGTGTCCGGGCGGTAATATTTGATCTTAATGGCAATCAGATAGCAGCCGGACAGGCTGAATGGCTACATTTGCCAGTACCTGATGTCCCTGGGTCGATGGAGTTTGATTTAACCACCAACTGGAAGCTGACCTGTCAATGCATCCGTCAGGCGTTGCATCAGGCCAACTTGCCCGCCAGTGCTATCCGCGCGGTTGCAGCCTGCTCAATGCGCGAAGGGATTGTGCTTTATGACCGCAGCGGTAAACCTATTTGGGCTTGTGCCAATGTGGATGCCCGAGCCAGCCGTGAAGTCAGTGAATTGAAAGAGTTGCACCATAATGGCTTTGAGCTTGAAGTCTATCAGTGCTCCGGTCAGACACTGGCTTTAAGTGCGATGCCTCGATTATTGTGGCTGGCGCATTACCGCCCTGATATTTATCGTCAGGCCGGGACATTAACCATGATAAGCGACTGGCTGGCGAATATGCTCAGTGGCGAGCTGGCGGTCGATCCCTCCAATGCGGGCACTACCGGAATGCTGGATTTAGTCACGCGCAACTGGCAGCCGAACTTGTTGGAAATGGCTGGGCTACGCGCTGATATTTTATCGCCAGTCAAAGAAACCGGTACTTTGCTCGGGCATGTCACAGCAGAGGCCGCACAAGAGTGTGGCTTGTTGGCTGGAACGCCAGTAGTGATGGGCGGCGGTGACGTACAACTCGGTTGCTTAGGGTTAGGAGTGGTACAACCGGGGCAGACAGCGGTGTTGGGGGGGCACTTTCTGGCAGCAGGTGGTTAACCTACCCAAACCGATCACTGATCCCAATATGAATACACGCATTAACCCTCACGTCATTCCCGGCATGGTACAAGCAGAATCCATCAGCTTCTTTACCGGCCTGACCATGCGCTGGTTCCGTGATGCATTCTGTGCCGAAGAGAAATTACTCGCCCAGCGGTTAGGGATTGATACTTATAGTTTGCTGGAAGATATGGCGGCGCGGGTGCCAGCCGGGGCTTACGGGGTGATGCCCATTTTCTCTGATGTTATGCGCTTTAAATCCTGGTATCACGCCGCACCTTCCTTTATTAACCTGTCGCTCGACCCTGAAAAATGCAACAAAGCCACTTTATTCCGTGCCTTGGAAGAGAACGCAGCAATCGTTTCGGCCTGTAATTTGGCACAAATTGCGGAATTCTCCGGTGTCAAAGCCTCGTCAGTGGTATTTGCCGGCGGCGGTGCAAAAGGCAAACTATGGAGTCAGATTCTGGCGGATGTGACTGGTATTCCGGTGCGTGTACCGGTAGTAAAAGAGGCCACCGCTTTAGGTTGTGCGATTGCAGCAGGTGTCGGTGTCGGGCTATATGAAGCGCTCGATAAAACCGGAGAGCGGCTGGTGCGCTGGGAGCGAGAATACCAGCCCAATATTGAACATAAAGCACTATATCAAGCGGCCAAAACCAACTGGCAAGCAGTGTATACCGATCAGTTGACGTTAGTAGACAGTGGGTTGACGACGTCTCTATGGAAAGCCCCCGGCCTCTAAAATTGGCTATCTTACTGGTCAGCTTGAGCTTCGGGGCAGTGCTAGCCGCCGTCACGTACTGCGTGTACGCTCCGTTGGCTGCGCGCTGTCCGCACTGCCGATGACGTCAATTGGTTATATTGTTTGATAAGGGCAAACCGCCCAAATGTGAAACGGCGGGGAAACGTGCCGTTGGGGTCGTAGCGACGTAAGTCGCCGGAGCGCCCCAGGGTGCGGTCAACTCGTCGCTCTCGGTGTATAATCAAATAAAGAATTGCTATGCAGTAAACGGCTGATATAGCATTACAGCCCCTCTTTCGTTGCCGATGATGGCGCATCCTATGATGAATACATCAAATAAGACAGAATCACCTGCCGGGCAACTTTCTGCTCCTGCTCGCGTCAGTGCCGTTAATTTACCGGCCATACTGCGAGAGAAAGAGAATGTTAAACGCATTTTGGTCATTAAATTACGCCATTTCGGTGATGTTCTCCTCACCACGCCTTTACTCAACACGTTAAAAGCCAACTATCCACAGGCCAAAATCGATGTGCTGCTGTATGGTGGAACGCAAGATATGCTGCGGGAGAACAAAACGGTTAATCATGCATTTATTGTCGACCGCGGCCTAAAACATGCGGGCTTAACGGCCCAAATCAGCGGCGAAAAAACGTTGTTTAATGCATTGAAAGAGCACCATTATGATCTGATCCTCAATTTATCTGATCAATGGCGAGCCGCCGCTTATTGCCGTTTATTAAAACCGGGTTTCAGCATCGGTTTCCATTACCCAAAACGCGATACCTGGTTATGGCGCTACTGCCACTCCACCTTAGTCGATATCCCCAATGCTGCCGAACGGCACACGGTTCTCAATAATTTGGACATCCTCGCGCCGTTACAACTGACGAATATCAGCACTGACGTCAGCATGGCCTATGGCCCACATGATATTGAGCGAGTAAAACAACTGTGCCAGCAACGTAATATTGCGGATTACATCCTGATTCAACCTTCTGCGCGCTGGAAGTTTAAAACCTGGGCCAGTGAATCATTCAGTCAACTGATAAACCACCTTACCGAACAAGGCGAAACAGTGCTGTTAACCGGCGGTAAAGACAACGCAGAACTGGACTATATCGCTGACATTATTGCTGGTTGCGCGCAGCCCGAAAAAGTTATTAATTTATCCGGCCTTTTGGCACTGCCGGAATTGGCCGTTTTGATAGATAACGCTAAGTTATTTATTGGCGTAGATTCCGTGGCAATGCATATGGCGGCTGCATTACAAACCCCCGCAGTGGTGCTCTTTGGCCCCAGTAATCTTAATCAATGGCACCCATGGCAGGCTCCGCACACCCTATTATGGGCGGGTCATTACCGCACGTTGCCACATCCTAACGAGATAGATACTGACACTACGGATCGCTATTTGAACGCTATCCCGGTAGATGATGTCATAGATGCCGTTGACGCCTGGCGTATTCAAAGCCAGTAGTACGCTAATAATGGACTGGTGACGGCCAATTTTGAGTCTTCCAACCAGCTTAAGCTGAGAGAATTATGATAACTCCATCGACTTCCTTGCCGGGCACATCCCCGGCTAACCCGCGTGGTGAAATGCTAAACAGTATTGCGGCATTGCTGTTAGGCATTGCTTTACCAACCTCCAATCCACTTATCAATATATCGCTGGTTTTAATTCTTATCAGCTTGATCATTAATCGTAAGTCTCTGCCATTAAAACCCTTGCTGACCAACCCATTAGTCTATTTGCCCGCCGCCATGTTTGCACTGTTAGCGCTGTCATTATTGTTCCATCACAACAGCTACGGTCCGGAGATGGTGAGTAAAGATAAGAAATTTCTTTATGTCTTGCCGCTGGCACTGTTCTTTATTAATCAGCCGCAGCGGGTGAAACTATTTTGCCTGGGCTTCTTACTCGCCAATGCGGTGGCGTTGCTTGGGACGCTGGTTGTAGGGGTGTTACATATTCCAATTGGTCAGGTGGATCCGACAAACCCAACCATCTTTAAACTGCAAATTACCCAAAACTTCTTTATGGCATTGGCGGCCATGCTATGGCTGATGCTCGCTGTCAAAAGTCAGGGCTGGAAACGCTGGGGCTACGGCTTGCTGGTGGTAGCAGCCTGTTACAGCATCCTATTCTTGGTATTGGGTCGCACTGGGTATGTTGCGCTGGTTGTTGGGTTAGGCGTATGGCTGTTCTTCTCGCTAGGCAGTCGCCAACGCTGGCTCCTGGTGCTGCTGGGAGCAATTGCATTTGCGGCACTGCTGCTGATTCCCAATAAAGCGACTCAGCGGATCACTCAAGGTGTGGATGAGATTAAAGTCTGCATGGCGGCCTCTGCGGATAACGTCAATGATGCATGCTCAACGTCAATGGGGCAGCGCTCTGCCTTTGCCATCGAGGCGGTTCGATTAATAAAGGAAGCGCCTATTCTGGGCCACGGTGCTGGCGGTTTTTATTATGAGAACCCGGAAATCAACTACAAGATAAACAACCCACATAATCAATATCTGTTGGAAACTATCCAATCCGGTGTTGTTGGTTTGATTATCTTTCTGGCATGGATTGTCTGTTGTTACCGTGTTATTTGGCAACAAACACCCGCATTACGTAATGTCTTGCTGGCCGTATTGACCAGCTATATGGCATGTAACTTCTTTAATTCATTCTTGCTGGACTCTTCTGAAGGCCATCTATTTATGATTTTTGTCGCCATTCTGGCAGGGTATTCTGTGACAGGTACTCAGCCACGTTTGGAGCAGGGGAAGACAACATAGTGGTCACTTTGAGTGAACATCAGCGATAACTGATTAAGTCAACGGCCCCCCAACGGAGGCCGTTTTTCTTAGTGCTACCGTCGTTATCCTAGATTAGGTAATGATAATAGAGACTTTGGAATTAAAGATATTCTTTAATAAAACCGCAAAGATGTTTATTCAAATAGAGGAGTATTTAATGAAATGTGAGTTTTAAAAACGTAATTAACCAGTTTTATTTACGTCATCTTATATAGAAAGGGAATAATGAGCTTTTGTGTGGGTAAATTCCTACATTATTATCATCGATATACTCTTTCTCTTTGTCAGATATTTCAATATGAAACATCAATCTTTCTAATGTCACTATTAAGAAGTCTCGCTATTTTCTTTTTTTAAATTAATTAGTTATTGCAGTGTTTTATCTTGTTTTTATTGTTTTATTTAAAATAAAACGCCAGATATTGCTTGCTGTGTGGCGTTAGATCCCTATAGTTTCCGTTAGTGTAAATGTAAAAATTCAAAACTAACCTTTTATTAATAATTGTTAATGTAATCTAAATGAATCCTAAATGAAATCTAAATAATGATTATCCTATTGCCAGTTTTATTGATTTTTTTGATAGGAATGACTACCGCGGTGGCTATAAGAAAGGTATATCACTTTATTTTATAAAAACTAAAATACCCGCTATAAAGCTGGCAGTTTTGGTGGCGGGAGATCTGTAATTTAAAAGGCTGTGATAACCTTTGAAATGAAAAGGTAGAGAAAATTTTTCTAAGAAATGGCCTATTTTTTCACATGAGGGATGTTATTTTAATTGGTTGAATTTAAAGGTTTTTTTAATTTAATTTTCAATGGGTAATCATTAAGTCTAGACCATTAAATTATTGAGTGCAACATGGTATGAATTCTATTCTTTCTCGCGTAATTGAACCAGTGCATCTACTGGAATCATCTTAAATGACTCATATAAAGAAAACAGATTTCTATGCTAATGGAGTGGCTTTTATTTAGTGAATTAAACTGGAGAGTTTTCCGCTGAATATGAAAAATGATGATTTAGATCACTATTGGAAAATTCTGATGTATGTAATAATTTTTGCAACAATTTACATATTGTAAGATTTGGTCTACTTTCCGGACATTATGCAATAGTTTTAAAGGAAGCTATGATAACTATGTATTTATATCGCTAAGTGGGTCCAAGTGAATCTGTTTGTGGGGTATACCCGTCATACTTCAAGTTGCATGTGCGTTGGCTGCGCTTAATCACCCGAATCACTTACTCATGTAAGCTCATCGGGATTCTCTCGCTTGCAGCCTTCCTGTAACTCGAATTATTTAGGGTATAGGCAGAATTTACATTTAACTTAATTTATCCAACGTCATTGAGAACATCATGGCCAATTCATCTACGAATAAATTATCTTTACCGGCCCTAACTTCTTTAGTGGTCGGCTCAATGATCGGTGCCGGTATATTCTCATTACCCGCAACGTTCGGCAGGGCAACGGGTGGTTTTGGTGCACTCATTGCCTGGTGTATTGCTGGTGGTGGGATGTTAATGCTGGCTTTTGTTTTTCAAACATTAGCTCAGCGTAAACCTAATCTGGATTCCGGTGTATTCATATACGCAAAAGAGGGATTTGGTGATTATCTTGGTTTTGCATCTGCATTAGGTTTTTGGGCCGGTACTTGTATTGGTAACGTTTCTTACTTTGTCCTGATCAAATCAACATTAGGGGCGTTCTTCCCTATCTTTGGTGACGGTAATACCATTCCAGCAGTATTAGTGGCCTCCGTTATTCTATGGGGATTCCATATCCTGATATTGCGGGGTGTTAAAGAGGCTGCGGCGATTAATACCATTGCCACCTTCGCAAAAATAATTCCCATCTTCATCTTTGTCATCGTACTGATTTTTGCCTTTAAAGGTGATGTGTTCGCACTGAACTTCTGGGGTACGCCAGATGTAGTTAAGAGTGTCGATTTATCCCACCTGAATGACTACGGCTATGTTGGCCATGCGGCAGCTGTCATGCCGGTGGTGGTTGAGCCTGAGTCTTTATTCTCTCAAGTTCGTAGCACCATGTTGGTGACAGTATTTGTGTTCTTAGGGATTGAAGGCGCGAGTGTGTATTCGCGTTACGCCAAAGAACGTAGCCATGTCGGTATTGCCACGGTTCTGGGCTTTATTGGTGTGCTGTGCTTGTTGGTGCTGATAACCATGTTGTCTTACGGTGTACTGCTACGCCCTGATCTTGCTGCATTACGTCAGCCATCGATGGCCGGGGTTCTGGAAGCCATAGTCGGGCGCTGGGGAGCCATCTTTATCAGCGTGGGTTTGATTATCTCAGTATTGGGTGCGTATTTATCCTGGTCACTGTTGGCAGCCGAAGTGCTGTTCTCGGCGGCGAAGAGTAAAAGCATGCCAAAAATATTTGGTACCGAAAACAGTAATGCAGTGCCTTCAGCGGCGGTATGGCTGACCAATATCTTTATTCAAGTGTTCTTAATTCTGACACTGTTTACTGATTATGCTTTCCAACTGGCCTTGGAGTTAACCAGCTCATTAACCCTGATCCCTTATCTGTTGGTGGGCGCTTACGGACTAAAACTGGCCTGGACGGGTGAAACTTACGAAACCAATGCACGTGGTCACAGAAAAGATCTCATCTTTGCCCTTATTGCCACTTTCTATTCCGCACTGATGATTTATGCCGGTGGTCTGAAATACTTGCTGCTGTCGGCCATCATTTATGGTCCAGGTACGATTTTGTATCTGATTGCCAAACGTGAACAGCATCAGAAAGCGTTTAATACCTACGAAAGAATCCTGTTTATCGTTCTTATTGTGGCTGCGGTTGCTGCGATTTATAGCATTGCCACCGGAATCATCACCATATAATTTATTGGAGTTCTTATGTCAGATAAAGCTAAGAAAACTCACACCAAACCCAAATTTGGTGTTCACTCTGAAGTCGGACAGTTGCACAAAGTTATGGTCTGCGCACCAGGGCGTGCCCATAACCGCCTGACCCCCAGTAATTGTGATGAATTATTATTTGATGATGTTCTGTGGGTTGAAAGAGCCAAACGCGACCATTTTGATTTTATGACCAAAATGCGTGAACGTGGTGTTGATGTGGTGGAAATGCATAATCTGCTGGCCGAAACCGTGGCTCTTCCTGCGGCCAAAAAGTGGATTCTGGATCAACAAATTGTACCAAATGAAGTATCACTGGGTATTTTGCAAGAAACCCGCAATTATCTGGAAAGCCTGGAGCCGCGCTTGTTAGCTGAAGTGCTGATTGGCGGTTTATCTACCACTGAACTCCATAAAGATGGCAAATGCGACAAAGAAGAGTTGAAGCTGATCCGCGAGGCGGTTGGCATCACGGAATATCTGCTGCCGCCGCTGCCCAATACCCTTTACACCCGCGACACCACTTGCTGGATTTATGGCGGTGTAACTCTAAATCCGCTGTATTGGCCAGCACGTCATGAAGAAACCATTCTGACCACGGCTATCTATAAATTCCATCCGGATTTTGGCGACGCCAATGTGAAGGTGTGGTGGGGCGACCCAACGCAGCATCACGGCAGTGCGACATTAGAAGGTGGTGATGTGATGCCAATTGGCAACAAAACCGTGCTCATCGGTATGAGTGAGCGCACCTCTCATCAGGCGATCACTCAGTTGGCTCAGTCACTGTTTAAAAACAGTGAAGGGCAAGTTGAACGCGTGATGATAGCCGCTATGCCAAAATTGCGTGCTGCCATGCATCTGGATACCGTGTTCACTTTCTGCGACCGCGATGTAGTTACCCTTTATCCGGCGATTGTTAATCAGATTCAAACCTTCTCATTGCGACCAGATAATGGCCCGACTGGCATTAAATTAAGCCGCGACAAAGGCACATTTGTTGAAGCGGTAGCCGGTGCATTGAACCTGAAAAAACTGCGGGTGGTTGAGACTGAAGGTAATGATTACGACACCGAGCGCCAACAGTGGGACAGCGGCAATAACATGGTTGCGCTTTCACCAGGGGTGGTGCTGGCTTACGACCGTAATACCAAAACCAACACTCAACTACGTAAAGAAGGGGTGGAAGTGATTGAGATTGTCGGCAGTGAGTTAGGTCGCGGACGTGGCGGCGGTCATTGTATGACTTGTCCAATCATCCGGGATGCCGTTGATTACTAATTCCCGTCGGCCTTGAAGCCACAGGGTTGTTAGCTGCGCGCACTTACCCGAATCACTTACTTGCGTAAGCTCATCGGGATGCGTTTGCTGGCTGCCTACCTGTGGCTCCAATGACTTTGGGAACCCCCGTCGGCCTTGAAGCCACAGGGTTGTTAGCTGCCGCCTGACTACAACTCGAATTATTTAGGGATAGCGCGGTTGCTCTTAAAAAAATAGCTGATAGTGAGTAGCAGAGTAGCGCTATTTCGCTATTGGCTATTTGTCCGTTAACTTATCTTTATTTTTCACGCAAATAACACTACCCATTTCAGTGCTAATTGTGCTGATCTACTTTTAGGGATATTTACAGGGGGATTATTAATCACACTTTTAAAAAACTGGTGCGTCATATGCCACAGAAAAATGGCGCAGAAAACAGATACAACAGTGTGAATAACTAATCTGCAATAACTTTGAAAATCTGACTCAACGAGATCTTATAGTGAAGATAAAAACAGTCGTTACCTTGCTATTAACGTTTCTTCTCGCTGCTTGCGACAGAACTCCCCCAGAAGTCGTGGAAAGTGTTCGTCCGGTAAAAATATTTATCGTGGAAGACAGTGGACAAAATGGGACGCGTTATTTCCCTGCGCGGCTACAAGCGGGTGATGAAACTCAACTCTCCTTTAAACGTAGCGGGCAACTGCAACAACTGCTGGTTCGTGAAGGTGAGCAGGTGAAAAAAGGTCAGGTAATTGCCAAGTTGAATGATACTGATCTGACTCTGCGCGTTAGGGATCGTCAGTCCACCTTCAACCTGGCACGAGATCAGTTTAATCGTTTCAATACCTTGCAAGGTCAAAGGGCTGTCTCACGCGCTGAGTTAGATGTTCGCCGCGCCGAGATGGAATCTGCTCGTGCAGCATTGGAAATTGCACAAAAAGAACTCAGTGATGCCACGATTACCGCCCCGTTCGATGGCATTATCGCCAATGTTAATGCGCGAAACCATCAGGTCATGGCCCCAGGCCAGCCGGTGGCAACTCTAAGCGCATTGGATACGCTGGATATCGTTTTCAGTGTGCCAGAACGCCTGTTTACCACCCTCGATATTAGCAACCGCAACTACAAGCCAACGGTATTACTTAATCATCTGCCGGGGCGCGAATTTGTTGCTGAATATAAAGAACATACTACCTCAACAACCTCAGCTTCCCAGACTTTCCAAGTGACACTCACCATGAAGCGCCCACCCGATATGCCATTGCTTTCTGGTATCAGTGGCAGGGTAAGAATTAACTCAGGCACGCTGTCTGGTACCGACCACCCGACGATTGTGGTGCCAGTTGAAGCGGTATTTAACCCTGATACTACCCAGTTGAATGATGCGCGGGTTTGGGTCATCAAAAATGATGATGGCCAGATGCACGTTGAAGAACGCAAAGTGCAAGTGGGTCAGTTGACAGCGAACGGCATTCAAATCACTTCTGGATTGGCAGATGGTGAGCAAATTGTCGCAGCTGGCACCGGTGAGCTTCGCCCTAATCAAGTTGTTCGGGCTTGGGTACGTGAGCGGGGTCTCTAATGAAGCTGCTTGATAATTATATCAATAATAGTACCCGTATCTGGTTAACGATTCTGTTGCTGGGTGTTGGGGGTATTATTGCCTATCTCAATATAGGCAGGCTGGAAGACCCGGCTTTTACCATCAAAACGGCAGTAGTTGTCACCCGCTATGATGGCGCGTCGGCACAACAGGTTGAAGAAGAAGTCACATTACCGCTGGAGAATGCCATTCAGGAACTCTCTTATGTCGATGATGTTACCTCCATTTCCAGTGCGGGCTTATCGCAAATTACTATCAATATTCGTGCGCAATATGGGGCGAATGAATTACCGCAAATCTGGGATGAATTGCGGCGTAAGATAAATGATAACAGTGTGCGGTTGCCACCGGGTGCCAGTGCGCCGATGGTCAACGACGACTTCGGCGATGTGTATGGTTTCTTCTTCTCACTCACCGGTGATGGCTACAGTAATCAGGATTTACGCAACTTTGCCGAGCAATTACGGCGTGAGTTGGTACTGGTACCGGGGGTCGGTAAAGTGGGGATTGTCGGTATCTTGCCTGAAGAAGTTCAGGTGGAGATTTCTCGTGCCCAGATGACCGCCGCAGGTATTACGCCACAACAGTTATCCGACTTACTTGCTCGTCAGAATGTGGTGTCCGATGCTGGCCAATTACAGGTGGGTAGTGAGTCGATTCGTTTGCATCCAACCGGTGAATTCCAGAGTGTGCAAGAGCTGGGGAACTTACTGGTAAGCCAACCCGGTAGCCCAAAAAGTGTCTATTTACGTGACATCGCGACCGTGACACAAGGTTTTGGTCATTCACCGACCAATATTTACCGTGCTAATGGTAAGCCTGCATTGGCGCTAGGGATCTCATTCGCCCCGAATGTTAATGTAGTGAATGTGGGTAATGCCATTAAAGCTCGACTGGCGCAGTTGGAAGGCGAGCGCCCGTCAGGCATGCATATCAATGTGTTTTATGACCAGTCCCATGAAGTTGAGGGGGCGGTCAACGGCTTTATCCTTAACTTCCTGCTGGCACTGCTCATTGTTGTTGTCACGCTACTTATCTTTATGGGGGTACGCAGCGGTGTGGTGATTGCCATCTCGCTGGCACTGAACGTACTTGGCACCTTGCTCATTATGTGGCTGTTTAATATCGAGCTACAGCGAGTGTCGCTAGGGGCGCTAATTATCGCGCTAAGTATGTTGGTAGATAACGCCATTGTAGTGGTGGAGGGGATTGTGGTGGGCCGCCAGCGCGGCGAAAGTCTCTCTACGGCGATCGGCAATGTTGTGAAGCGCTCAATGATGCCGCTGCTAGGCGCGACAGTGATTGCCATTTTGGCCTTTGCCCCGATTGGCCTGTCCAACGATGCAACCGGTGAATATTGTAAATCGCTATTCCAAGTGTTGTTAATCTCGTTGATGTTGAGCTGGATTACCGCACTGACGTTGACACCGGTGTTTTCTAAGTGGGCATTCCAGAATCAAAAACCGGCGAAGGTGGATGAGGATAAACCGGCTAAGCAACCTTATGATGGCTGGTTGTTCCGCTATTATCGGGTGGTGCTGAATAAATTACTGCAATACCGTGCGGTCACTTTGGTCCTGCTGGCGGCAATGTTGGTCGCATCGGTCGTGGGCTTTGGCAATGTTCGTCAGAGCTTCTTCCCGCCGTCTAACACACCTATCTTCTTTGTTGATATTTGGCTGCCGTATGGCACAGATATTAGTTATACCGAAGGAGTGGCAGATAAGGTCGAGCAGTACATCAAGCAGCAAAAAGGGGTGGCTGACACCATGGCGACAATCGGTCAGGGCGCGATGCGCTTTATGCTGACTTATAACGCCCAGCGTCATTATCCTAACTATGCGCAGGTGATGGTTCGAACCGAGCAGCTAGACCAAATACCGGGTTTGATTGATGAAATTGAAGCCTACATGCATGACGAATACCCGCAAGTTGATGCGCAGATAAAACGCATCATGTTCGGGCCGTCAAACAACAGCTCGATTGAAGCCCGCTTTATTGGCCCTGATCCCGAGGTGCTGCGCTCTCTGGCCGCTCAGGCGGAAAAAGCGATCATTGCCGATCCGATGGCCGATGGTGCAAGGCATGACTGGCAAGATCGTAGCAAAATGATCCGACCTCAATTCTCTGATTATCTGGGCCGCGAGCTGGGTGTGGATAAACGCGAGGTTGATGGTACCTTGCGCATGAGTTTTGGTGGCTTGCCGGTTGGCTTATACCGCGATGGGACGCGCCTGATGCCGATTGTGTTGCGCACCCCGGATTCCGAGCGGCTCAATGCTGAACGACTCAATGATGTGATGGTCTGGAGTCAGGCACGCCAGGCCTTTATCCCGATCGATAACGTCGTGACCAGTTTTGAGACCGAGTGGGAAGATCCACTTATCATGCGGCTGGATCGCAAACGGACATTGACGGTGCAAACTGATCCAACTCAGCAAGGGGGCGAAACCTCGGCTGAGTTATTACAGCGCATCAAGCCAGGGGTTGAGTCTATTCAATTGCCGCGTGGCTATGAACTTGAATGGGGCGGTGACTACGAAAGTACCAAAGAAGCACAACGGGGTATTTTCATCAGTTTGCCGATAGCATTCCTGATTATGTTTGTGGTGACTGTCTTGATGTTTAGCTCGGTGCGTAACGCGCTGGCTATCTGGCTGACGGTGCCATTAGCACTGATTGGTGTGACCGTGGGCTTCTTGCTCACCGGTATTCCATTTGGTTTTATGGCCTTACTGGGGCTATTGAGTCTGAGTGGGATGTTGATACGTAACGGCATTGTGCTGGTGGAAGAAATTGGCCTCCAGCGGCAGGAAAAACCACTGCGTGATGCCATTATTGATGCTTCCACTGCGCGTTTGCGCCCTATCATGTTAACCGCATTTACCACGGTTTTGGGGCTAGCCCCGCTGCTTAGCGATGCTTTCTTCCAGAGTATGGCGGTGGTGATTATGTTTGGTCTGGGCTTTGCAACTGTACTGACCCTACTGGTGTTGCCAGTGATATATAGCTGTATGAATCCGGAACCAAAAGAGAAAGCGCATGATGAGCCAGTTAGTGAATAACTGAGAGTCTCGTGTCTGAAATAACTTAAACAGCTCCATTCTTGGGGTAATGCCGATCAGTTAAGGATCGGTTGACCGATCCAGTGGTTGTGTAAGAATCCGGAAATGTTCTTCGTTTCCGGATTTTTTTATGCACATCGGACAGGCTCTTGATCTCCCGTCTTGCCTCCGGCACGACGCAACCTCGCCTGGTGCACGGTGATGCGCGAGCGTGACCTCTTCATCACTGGGAGCGAGCGCCGTCCGTTACGGCACGGCGAGGCCGGGTATTCTAACAAACGGCGCAGCTGTGGCATGGCTCCGTCACCCATCCTCACTGGTGCGGTCTGACGTTGCTGGCCGTGGATGGCGTGGTCTGGCGAACACCAGATACGCCAGAGAACGATACCGCCTTCCCGCGCCAGACTTATGCCGGACAACCGGGCCTTTACCCACAGGTGAAAATGGTCTGCCAGATGGAACTGACCAGCCACCTGTTAACAGCGGCGGCCTTCGGTACGATGAAAGAAAGCGAATACACGCTGGCTGAGCAACTGATAGACCAGACTGCTGATAACACACTGACGTTGATGGATAAAGGCTACTACTCACTGGGGCTTCTGAATGCCTGGAGCCAGGCCGGCGAGCACCGCCACTGGATGATCCCGCTGAAGAAAGGCGCACAGTATGAAGAGATACGGAAACTGGGAAAAGGCGATCATCTGGTGAAGTTGAAAACCAGCCCACAGGCCCGGAAAAAGTGGCCCGAGCTGGGGGCTGAAATGACAGCCCGCCTGCTGACCATCACCCGAAAAGGGAAGGTGTACCACCTGCTGACATCCATGACAGATACGATGCGTTATCCCGGGGGAGAGATGGCGGATCTGTACGGTCATCGTTGGGAAATTGAGCTGGGTTACCGGGAAATCAAGCAGACAATGCAACTGAGCAGACTGACGCTGCGGAGTAAAAAGCCGGAGCTTGTTGAGCAGGAGCTATGGGGAGTGCTGCTGGCCTATAATCTGGTGCGTTATCAGATGATTAAGATGGCGGGAGCGCTGAAAGGATACTGGCCGAATCAGCTGAGCTTCTCAGAATCGTGCGGGATGGTGATGCGGATGCTGATGACGCTACAGGGAGCTTCACCAGGTCGCATCCCGGAACTGATGCGGGATATGGAGAGCATGGCGCAGATGGTGAAGTTACCGATAAGAAGAGAAAGAGCCTTCCCGAGGGTGGTGAAGGAAAGGCCGTATAAATATGGAAAAGCCAGGAACAAAAATGCCAGTCAGTTGCTTAACTGACTGGCATTACTCCATTCTTGGGGCTGTTTTTTTGTCTTATACCAAACGATATTGATTCATCTTGATGCTCATAAAGCATTCTGTGCACTACCTCTCTTCCTGCCCCTGACCTTTCACTCATTCGTTTCACTATGAAACATCATTAAACTAACACTGTTTCATTTTGGAACGTTTTAACTGTCGATTCTCAGCCTGTTTTTTGCGCTTATAGTGGTTCCAGTTTCATCAAATTGACCCTAAAAAAAGATTCATTCTTACACTATCTGTTACGCTACAGGAGCAAGATATGCTGAAAGTCATTCAATCTCCGTCTAAATATATTCAAGGTGCCAATGCACTACAATCCATTGGCGAATTTGCTAAGTTACTGGCTAATAACTACTTTATTATTGCTGATGATTTTGTGATGAAGCTAACGGCGGATGCTGTTGGTACCAGCCTGCAAGGCAGTGAGCTGGAAAATCATTTTAGCCGCTTTAACGGTGAATGTTCCCGCCACGAAATTGAGCGCCTAACGGTTGAGCTGAAAAAACATCACTGCAATGGTGTGATTGGTATTGGTGGCGGGAAAACCCTCGATACAGCTAAAGCGATTGCTCATTATCAACATATCCCGGTGATTGTCGTCCCCACCATTGCTTCTACCGATGCGCCAACCAGTGCTCTGTCAGTGATTTATACCGAACAGGGTGAGTTCGCCGAATATCTGATTTATCCAAAAAACCCAGACATCGTCCTGATGGACACCGCGATTATTGCCAAAGCGCCGGTACGCTTGCTTATCTCCGGTATGGGCGACGCGCTTTCTACTTACTTTGAAGCTCAGGCCTGTTTTGATGCCAAGGCCATCAGCATGGCGGGCGGCGCATCGACATTAGCCGCCGTCACTCTGGCTCGTTTGTGTTACGAAACCCTGTTGGCAGAGGGCTACAAAGCCAAACTGGCTGTCGAAGCTGGGGTTGTTACCGAAGCCGTGGAGCGCATCATTGAAGCCAATACTTATCTGAGTGGTATTGGTTTTGAAAGTAGTGGCCTGGCGGCAGCTCACGCCATTCATAACGGTTTCACTGTATTGGAAGAGTGTCATCACCTGTACCACGGTGAAAAAGTCGCTTTCGGCACCCTGACACAGCTGGTGTTGCAGAATAGCAGTATGGAAGAGATCGAAACTGTACTCTCATTCTGCCAACAATTAGGTTTACCAATCACATTGGCCGAAATGGGTGTTTCACAGGATATCGAACGCAAAATTCGCGCGGTAGCCGAGGCCAGCTGTGCTGAGGGTGAAACTATTCACAATATGCCGTTTGCCGTCACTGCAGACAGTGTTTATGCCGCTATTATTGTGGCTGACCGTTTAGGCCAGGCTTTCCTCAATTAAGTGGTTCGACAGACAAGTTAACTGACTGAGTATGCCGGTGTCCCTCATCATCGGCTGCTCTCTTTCCCAGGCATTCCCGTTCGCGGAGCATAAAATGAAAAAATTAATTAACAGCGTTGAGAGTGTATTGCAGGAACAAATTAAGGGGTTGGTGGAGGCCCATCCTGAGCTGGTATTGCATCAGGAGCCAGTTTTTGTCACCCGCAGAGATGCGCCAGTGAAAGGAAAAGTCGCACTGATGTCTGGTGGTGGCAGTGGCCATGAGCCAATGCATTGTGGGTTTATCGGTGCAGGCATGTTGGATGGGGCCTGCCCCGGTGAGATTTTTACCTCACCCACCCCAGACCAAATGTATGAATGCGGTCAAGCCATAGATGGTGGCGAAGGCGTGCTGATGCTGATTAAAAACTACACTGGCGACATTCTTAATTTTGAAACGGCGGCTGAACTGTTGCATGCCGAGGGCATCGCGGTGGGGACATTGGTGATTGACGATGATGTAGCTGTGAAAGACAGCTTGTATACCGCTGGGCGGCGGGGTGTCGCTAACACCGTTATTATTGAAAAGTTACTTGGTGCGGCTGCGGTTCGTGGTGATTCATTGGATGAATGCGTAGCACTCGGCCAAAAAATCAACAATCAAGGGCATTCTATTGGTATCGCGCTTGGGGCTTGTACTGTGCCAGCCGCGGGTAAACCGTCCTTTACCTTGGCTGAAAACGAGATGGAATTTGGCGTAGGGATCCACGGTGAGCCCGGCATTGAACGGCGGCCATTTACCTCGTTGAATGATACGGTGGATGCGATGTTCGATACCTTGATTGAACACGGTCACTATAAGCGCAAACTGCGTCATTGGGACAGACAAGCTGGCGACTGGTGCGAAACAGAACAAAGTAAGCAGCCACTGGCGAAAGGTGATCGAGTCATTGCTTTGGTCAATAACTTGGGGGCGACACCTCTGTCAGAATTGTATGGTGTCTGGCATCGTCTGGCCGCTTGTTGTGCTGAATTCGGTTTGACCGTCGAGCGCAAACTGATCGGCTCTTATTGCACCTCACTGGATATGCAGGGTATGTCCATCACACTGTTGAAAGTTGATGATGAGCTGTTGTCGCTGTGGGATGCGCCGGTCAATACCCCTGCGCTGGTTAAAAAATAATGCATCAGGAGAAAGCTATGGGACTTACCAAACAACAAATTGTCAGTTGGTTACAGCTCTGCGCTGAGGTGTTCAGTGAACAGCGGGATTTCCTGACACAGTTGGATACCGAAATCGGCGACGGCGACCACGGCCTGAATATGAATCGCGGCTTTAATAAAGTGGTCGAAAAACTGCCCTCTTTTGCCGATAAAGACATAGGTTTTATCCTGAAAAATACCGGCATGACCCTGCTTTCAAGTGTTGGTGGTGCCAGTGGCCCCTTATTCGGAACCTTCTTTATTCGTGCCGCACAAAGTACCAATGCCAAACAGAGCCTGGATCTGTCAGCAGTCTGTCAGATGTTTAAAGATGGTGTCGAAGGGGTGGTGATGCGCGGTAAGGCTGAGCCAGGCGATAAAACCATGTGTGATGTTTGGTGGGCTGTTGTGGCGCAGCTTGAACAGGCAAACCAGCAGGGCGTGCCACTGGTAGATGCTTTGCAGCAAAGTGTCGAACGCGCACAGCTTGCATTGGCGGGAACTATCACCATGCAGGCCCGCAAAGGCCGCGCCAGTTATCTTGGCGAGCGCAGCATTGGCCATCAAGACCCTGGGGCGACATCGGCGATGTTGATGATGCAGGCTCTATGGCAGGTTGCCAGCCACTAATATGGCCAACCGAGAAGGTAATCAGGAGGAAAGATGGTCAATCTCGTTGTAGTTTCTCATAGCGCGCTGCTGGCTCAGGGTGTGGCCGAACTGGCACAGCAAATGACACAAGGGGGTTGCCAGTTAGCGGTGGCCGCCGGTGTAGACGACGTGGATCATCCTATTGGCACGGATGCCATCAAAGTGATGGAAGCCATTGAATCGGTTTACTCCCCCTCGGGCGTATTGGTGTTGATGGATTTAGGCAGCGCATTACTCAGTGCTGAAACAGCACTGGAGTTATTAGACCCAGAGATGGCAAGCAATGTGCAGCTCTGCGCAGCTCCACTGGTCGAAGGGACTCTGGCCGCGGTGGTGGCAGCTTCATCCGGTGCTTCACTGGCCGAGGTACGTGCTGAAGCTATGGGGGCATTGGTGGCAAAAGCGGCTCAGTTAGGTGAGGGCATTGCACCCGATGCTAACAGTGCGGTAGTGGCTAAGGCTGCCCCCGATGCACAAAGTGTCAGTTGGGTTGTCCGCAATCCTAACGGATTACATGTCCGGCCAGCGGCCAAATTGGTCGAAGTATTAGCGCCATTTACCGCAGATTTATTGCTGGAAAAAAATGGCCAATGCGTTAATCCGCGTAGCCTGAATCAGCTCGCTATTTTGCAAGTACGTAAGGGAGATACCATTCGTCTGCTAGCCAGTGGTGAGCAAGCCGGTGAGGCGCTGGATGCTTTTATGCAACTGGCCCATCAGCATTTTGGCGAGTCCGTTAGCACTATCAGTGATAGTGGATTCACTGGCGTAATGGTTCCTCGTGGGGCCATCACTGCGCCAGTGCTCCAGTGGTTACCTGCTATGCCGGTGTTCTTAGCGCAAACCATTAATGTCGGGAGCGTTGCTAACGAACAATTGCGTTTGCATCAGGCCTTAGCACACACCGTGGCGGATTTGCAGCAGTTGGCGCAGCAGGCAGAACAGCAAATTAGTGTTCAGGCGGCAGCTATCTTCAATGCCCATGCCATGCTGATTGATGATGAAGAATTATATGCGTCGATGGATAAGCGGATAGAACAGCAGTTGGTGTGCGCAGAATCGGCATTACAGGATGAGTTGATGAGCATGGTGGCAGCCTATCAGGCGCTGGCGGATGATTATCTGCGTGTCCGCGAACTGGATATTCGCGATATTCTTAATCGTGTTTTGGGCCATTTGACCGGGTTGCCGCCAGTTCCCTTTTCAGTCGACCGTGAAATATTACTGTTAGCGGAGGAGCTATTCCCTTCACAAATGATTGGGTTAAATCACCAACATGTAAAAGGTATTTGTTTAAGTCGTGGGCATATCCTCTCTCACAGCGCGATTTTGGCAACAGAATTGGATATTCCGATGTTAGTCGGGGCTGTTGGTTGCCTTGACGCCAGCCGTAATGGTCAAAATGCCCTATTGGATACCGCGACTGGAGTACTCAAACTCCAGTAAGCGGCGTAAGTCTTCAACACACATAATCTCCTTGAAATAGCAGTCTCAATCCAGGGCTGCTATTTGAGGAATTAAGTGACTCAGTGGCGTTAGAATTTGTTTTCTCCAGTGATAGCGCTCTTCTATTAATGTGGCGCTTGCCAGCCTGATGTTCGCTATTTCACGTTCTGTTAATTGGCAAACGTGGTGTATCACTTCCGCTAAATCTATGGCATCCCCCGGAATATGCAGGAACCCATTAATACCGTGCTCAACTTGTTCTCGCAGGCCACCTGAGTCGGCGACAACTAATATCGCCCCCTGCTTTCTGGCTAACCAGCGCGACTCCATAGGAATTAATCCATTCGGCTCATTTTCGGCAGACAGAACACACACCCGCGTATTACGCCACTGAATCAGGCAGGCCATCAGTTCGCGATCAAATGAATTTATAACTGAAGCGTGTATATCAAGCTGGCTGGCTAATACTGATAACTCCGGTAACACCGGATCACTGACGATAACGGCATGAATATCATCACCCAGATAACTGGCTGCTGTCAGTAACAAATCATAGCGTTTATAATGCACACCTCTTCCAAGCGTAATAGCCAGTGGATTTTCGAGTGATATTCCGTGAGCAGATAGCGTGTCGCAAATCTCTTGCTCACTGCGTATCCGAAACCATGGATCGTTAATATTTACCCCTGCGGGAACCGGTACCATGGTTTGGGGATCAGCACCATATTGTGAAACTAAGTGCTCGGACAGAAAATTGCTGATAGTACCCAGCTTGATATTAGGATCAATCTTCGCCCATTGAACAGGCAATGATTCAGCCATAAGTCTGTCAGGATTAGGTAATGGCATTTCATGATTGAATGCTGTGCCATGAGAAACATAGATAACCTTTAAATTTTCTCCTTCAATAGCAGTATGTAAGCTGACAATTAACGGGGTAAACGAAAATGGTAACTCATGGCAAAATGCCAAGGTAATATCGTAATTCTCACTAATATCAATAATCTTTGCGGCGGCGGCGGCAGAGGATATTTTCCAGTTTTGTAAGTTACCGAGAAAAGCATCACCGTAAGGCCATAAACACCCTGTTTCATTACCCAATGTCATGTTTGGTACCGTTGAGAATGATCCTCCTAGCTCATGAATTTCTTTTATATAATGAGTGTGGCAATCAATATCAAAAAATGTATTGCATTTATTGTATGCAATCTCAATAAAATGTGGCTCCAGGCAAATATTATGGGTGGACAAAAAGGCTATCACCTCAGGTAGTGCCTGAATTTGTCCTCTGATATAAGAGCCGACACCCCCAACGAATATTTGGATTCCTTCTGTAGATAAATGAATAATACCTATTCTTAGATTGTTTTTTTTATGAATGGGAAATATGTTTTCTTGCATATAAAACCTCGCAATTTTAACGAGAAATGTTATTGATTACTTTGTTTCTTCGATACCTTATAATTATTGATAAACAAAACATCCAATCCGCAACTCAAAAATAAATCAATTGCATCTTTGGGTGTTTCTACTATTGGCATACCTTTGGTATTGAGTGAAGTATTTAGCAATAGTGGTATTTTAGTCTGCTCAAAAAAAGAAGTTATCAATTTATGGAATTTTCTATTGATATCCTTTTTAACAGTTTGAACGCGAGCACTTCCATCAACATGTACGATAGAAGGGAGATCAGTTCGGTATTGTTCTTTGACATAGGCAATAAATAACATGTAGTCACTATCATGATCTAAGTGGAAATACTCTTGCACTTCTTCATGTAAAATCGCGGGTGCAAAAGGTCGGAAATCTTCCCGAAACTTCACATTGGCATTAATGTGATCTTTCATCTGCGCGCTGCGGGGATCGGCAAGAATGCTTCTGTTTCCCAACGCACGTGGCCCGAATTCAGACTCCCCTTGAAACCATGCAATGACCTGACCAGATGCAATAGAGTCGGCTGCCATGGCTTCAATATTTTCGCAGTAAGTGTATTCAATCTTGTCATTATGTTTTTCAAGCTCAGTTATTACGCTAATATCATTATAATTCTTACCAAAAAACGGCGAACCAGTATGTTTGACTCGCTCTTTTTTAAGGACTTCCAGCCAACCATAATAGCAGCACCCGATAGAAAGCCCATTGTCACCCGCTGCAGGTTGAATATATAAGTTATCGAAATTACACCCATTAATGAGCTTTTCATTCGCCGTGGCATTTAACGCAACCCCTCCGGCATAAGCGAAGTTTTTCATAGGATGAAGTTGGTAGTAATGGTTAAACAGGTAGAATAAAGCCTCTTCAAGTTTGCTTTGTGCCCAATAGGCCAGATCTGCATAATATTGGAAGTTATTTTTAAAGTGTGCTGGATCAGTATTTAGTAATGGGTCGATATTTATCCACCAGTCATTACGTAATATTACTTTTCCTGAATTTAAAAAGAACGGTTGCCAATTGATAACATTTTCTCTGCCATAGGGAGCCAGGCCCATTAATTTACCGGCACAGTCAAGTTCACCAAAAATATATAAGGCAATCCCCTCGTAAAATTCACCGATAGAATTTTCTATTTCCCAAGTTGATACGGGATAAATTTTTCTATCCTTCCGATTAACCCAGCGGGAAAAGTCTTTAAAGATGGGTAGCATTCTGCCATTTTGATAAACGTAGTAACTGCATGTTTCCCAATAACGGTAACGATTATTATAATGAATATTATCAGTGGCGGAGACATTACCATTAATATCATTACAGCTATCTACGCTACCACCATGCCCATCAATAACCACAACCCCCATATCATCAAAAGGAGATGTGCCTATTGCACTATAAGCATGAGCCAAGTGATGTGAAAGTGTCACGACAGGCACCATAGGAGGCAAAATTCTATTTTTGCGATATTCTAATTGTTCACTAAATATTGGGTTATGAGAATTTTGCTCTACGATTAATGTCAGATCATTATATTCAATACCCGCAGCGTCTAAACAGTATTGAATAGTAGCATTATCATTAAAACCATCATGTTTTATTCTTGATATTCTTTCCTTTTCTATTGCAAATATAATCTCTCCGTCTTTCATTAAGCAGGTGGAACCATCATGAGATAGGGCAGTGCCAAGAATATAAATAGGTTTATGCATAATTAATATCCTTATTAATTTACAATGGAGTCAGTTAAGTATATAAGCGAGACGGCGAGATAGTGCGAGTGTTGTTAATGACGGGTTGGCCGCACCGGGGCGCGGAAATGTGCTAGGGCCGATAGCAAATAGATTATTAATTTGATTAAACTCATGATTGTCCTTTAATATTTCTCCTAAGGGTAATGTACTGCCTTCATGGTTTTCTGTACCAAGAGGACTAATCCATGTTATTGGAACATTGTAATTGACTTTCCTTAATGGTGATCTCATTTGATTGTGGACATCTCCCATGGTACGGGCATGGATAATAAATCCTGATTGAAAATCTAAAGGTTCAAATGGGATTTTTGCATGGTCGCAAATTTCACGCCAGAAAATATCTAATTCATACTTTTCTTGTTTAATCAGTGCGTCATCTGCATCGCCCAAATCACACGAAATGGATAATGGCATGGTTTCACCATTCGTGGCGATGCTGATATTTGCATGAATAGAAGGAATTTGTTCACCCATCGTCCATGCTTCTAATTCAATACCAAGATCTGATTTGTTGATAGTAAAAAATAAATTAAATCGCTCACCCCTTAAGCTCGGGCTGAAAAATAGGGTGTGGGGATGGTTATCAATTAACTTCTTGAGTTTATCTGGAACTTTATCGTGCTCAATGGTGACATTAAATCCTTGAACAATATGATCAACAAGGCCCGTTAGTTTTTTCTCTATCAAAACCCCCGAATCATAAAGTGCTTGAGTGGCTAAACGTGAGTTTTCAATTGTCCCTAAAGCAAGTACACATTTATCTGCCAATACATGATGTATCTCATTAGATACCCTATTTTTTAATTTTGCACCGATGCATTTCCCATTTGCAATAATAAGCGCAACAGCTTCATATCCGGAAATAATGAGAGGGGGCGTATTGAGTGTATTATCTTGTTTCCAATAGGATAGGGGGGAATAGGCTTCCCAACGTTCATCCTCTCCTAGTGTTCGGGTGACTTGGGGGGCGACTTTGAATTCAAAATCAGCAAATTTGAAGCGATAGTCTGCATCATAGCTTTTTTCTGCCCAAGCTAATATTTCAGATTGTACCTGTGTATAAAGGGATGGGCCATCTAACCACTTCTCGGTGAGGTCACTGGTAATTTTTTCTGGCCAATATTTAAGAATTTCGGCCTCAATTGGCAAAATAACACCATGCCAATAAAGTGATCTCCCTCCCACTCTGCGCCGCAAGCATGTTCCTTTTGAATAATGCGGCTCACTTAAAGATTGCCACGAGCGGTAAGCATATTTATCTGATTCCTCATTCTTCCAAAATTCATCAGCTCGCTGGAAATCTTCCCCTGCATTGATATGGTTACAATCATCAGCTGGCCCTGCTTCTATAATGACAGTATTTTCTACTGCTCTATTATTTAAATGTTTTGCTAACTCTAAACCAGACATTCCTCCACCTAATATTAAAATATTAATTTTATCAGGAATTTCTGTGTGATTTTTAGATGTTGCTATCTTCGCAATATTCATGATGTACCCTCTCAAATGTGATGTTTATTTATAAACCAATGGTTTTACGTTGCAATCCTGTGGTTCACTTCTTAATAGAGATATAAAATCTTGCCATGGATCTATAGGAAATTTTGATTGAATAAGAAGCTTATTACTGATTAACTGCATTTTTATTCCTATCTCGCCTGCGGCATGCATGCACATCCATTCAAATAGTTGTTGCGCAGCATCTCTGGGAAAGCTTGGATCAACTTTTATATGATGGTATTCAGAACCATAGAATTCAGTAAAAGCAGAGTATTCTGTTACGGCACATGGGATAGTATAAATCGCAGCTAGCGCTGGTCCTAAACCGACGCTTTCAACATTTTTTACATTCGGCGTAAACAAAACAGCACCTGATAAAGTATGGCAAATGGTGAGCAAGTCAATTTCGTCCAAACACCATTTATTATATTTATTTCTATAAGTTTGAAGCGGCACCTCATCCAAAAAAATTATGTGATCATTAAGATTTAATATATTCACCTGTTCTTTTAAATAACCTGCATACTCAGGGTCTTCATTCATACTTCCGAATATAAGTAACTTGGGGAGAGATAAACCTTTTTCTTTATAAATAGAAAACAATGAATTAAAAATATCAATTGATATTTCAAGGCCTTTCACTCTAAATACCCGGACAGGTGCGATAAGAATAGTCGAACACGCGGAGATATTATGCTGCTTTAAAAATTCACTATGAATATTATTAAAACTAGATTCATCTATAGAAGGCAATATATTCGGGATAAATTTTGCCACCAGTTCTGTTGGGTAATACCTACATTCATCTGCCAGAGATTCAGATGCGACTATCCATTTAGTATAGGTATTGTGTTGTGGTATTGGGGTTAAGATATTGGGAGTTTTCGGATATAACCTTTCTGCATTTTCATAAATTGCATAGCTGCCAAAAAGATCATGATCCCAGAAGATAACACCACCGTAATTTTTTTTTGCCCAATATTTCTTTGCAGCATGATGGATAGCCAACGTAACAGGTACGGCATCAGATAGTGTCATGTTTAAACAGAAAAGCCAGTCAATGTCATTATCCTCAAGCCAATTCATAAAATATTTTTTATATTGTTCCGATATTAAAGATACATCTTTCTGGATATTTATTATTTCTTCATGTGTTAACTGGTCATATTTGGCTATTTTACTTCTTATATTAGTAAAGTCATTACCATAGTCTTCATTACACATTGAATACTGATGAATAGAACTCACTTTCATCCAGGTAGGATAGTGTGACTCTGGGTTCCCATGAGGAAAGAAATTAACCTTATCTGGCCGCCATGAAAATCCTAGATCTGCGGGTATTTCATAAGTGATCATATTATTTTTTATTGCCATTTCAGCAACATTTCTAAATATGGTTAATAGACCACTGGTTGGGAGACCATCTCCTGATATAATCGCCCACTTCATTTTCTTCATTATTTATCTCCTGACATTAACTGTTTAATTGAATTGACTTTACTGATAAAATTTTAATTAAAGAGAAAATTAATATGCAACAAATTAATATGGCAATAAAAGCCGTTCTCAGTGAAGTAAAATCTGCTAATATGCCGATTAATGGTGGTGATATGAGCAAACCAATTCTTGACATCCATGTTGCAAAAGTAATTCCACTGGTTGCATTTATATTAGGTAACTGGCCAATAAAGGATATCGTTAGTGGGAATATCACGGATATGCCTAACCCAATGAAAGAGAAGCCTAATATTGTAAAAGTAACGGAGTGAACGGATATTATTAATATGATTCCTATCATAGATAATGCTACTCCATATTTTAATGTTGTGAATCCTCCAAATTTATTTGTGTAGTAGTCACCAAATATACGACCAATAACCATGCATATTTGGCAGAAGAGATAAGGCAAGCCAGAAGTTGCTAATGAAACATCGTAAATATCCTTCATATATATTGCACCCCAGATACTGGCTGTTTCTTCTATGCTACATGTAAAGATAAGTACAGTTAAGGCTATAATATAAACTTGAGTCTCTAATAATCCTATCTTGTTTTTATGTTTATCAGGTAAGTGAAAATTAATTTCCGTATTAACTTTTTGAAATAATAGAATGTAAATAACTAGTGCTATTAAATTAATAGTGAGTAATGTAAGGTTGAATTTCTCCATTGAAAATCCGAGGCCAATCGCCATGACAGCTACCAGTCCGCCCCATATTGTGCCGATACTGCCTATACCATGAAGCCGATTAATCAAACTAAACCCATATGACTTTTGTATATTAAGGGCTTGTACATTAATACAAGTATCCCCCCATGAATCAAAAACACCGAACAGAAAAAGTAATAATGTTATTTCATACCACGAAGACGAAAAAGCAACTATTGATATAGTAATAATTAAAAATAAGAATGTTATATTTGTCGCCCAATATAATCCAATGAAATTTATAAACTTTTTTGAAAACAACCCGAATATTATCGATCCCGCAGGAATAGCTGATATCATTATTCCAACCATATAATTACTGAGATTGAACCTATCTTTTAAATCTGGAATCCACGGAACTAAACTGGCGTAGGCGATACCATGAATAAAAAATAGTGTCGATAATATGATGCTTTGTTTTTTTGTGTTTTTTATTGTCATTATATTTATTTTACATGAGTTAATTTCTACGATATATAATTAAAATCAAATCCGAGTATATTTCTATATCCAGTTTTTATTGATGGTTCCTTTAATTTTATAGGTGTAACTTGATGCCAAATGGACGAGTTTTTATCTATGTGAAATAAACCCTCACCGCGCTCTAATGTGTGTGATTTAATGAGTTCATCCTTTTCAAGGCAATAGAGTTTGCTGATGCCTCCTTCAATATTATATTTATCAATAACTAATGCAGATACAATATAGTCACTCCCATCTTGATGTAGACCTTCTGGCGAATTTGAGACCTGAGGTGTAGAGCCATCTATAATTAAAGATATTTGATGGCAAGTGACGCCTATTTTTTTGAGTTTCCTTTTAGGTTCGCATTGACACAACATTTCGATGAACTCTTTAATAAGTATCTTCAAAATAGCAGAATTGGCAATGACTCGATCCATCGGGGGAAAACGACGAATTAATTGTCTTAAATCTAACTGATGGTCGGCGCTTTGGGTAAAGTTGGTTAATGTAGGGATTTCAATAGGATTAATATTCCATTTATTATCAATGTATTCGGCAATAAATTGACTTACCCCTCTTTTTCTAAAAGGTTTATAGGAATAAAATATTTTTTTATCAGGCACAGATAATGTGGATATCAGGGATTGAATACCCTTAGGTACCAAACAATCATCAAGATAGCATTGTGCCTCCTGTAAAATTAATTTTCTATTCGCGAAACGTTTGCTGATAAGAAATCTTAATTGAGAAAACTTTATATCATTAGTGTCCCATGCTAATCTTTTAAATGATAGTTCATTTTTAATTAATTGTATATTCAAACCAAATTCATTTATATTGAATTGAATTACTTTATATTTAATAGACATAGATTACCTATTCCTAAAATTATTATTGATACGTTATATTTATGTGAGTAAATGATATGAAATAATATATACTAATTATGGCGCTTTATAATAATGTGCTTGGTTTGATTTTTTACTTCTCTATTTTTATATCTCAAAGATCTCTCTTCGGCAAGCTTTCATAAATAGGTGGAAGAATACATGTTTTTCAAATTATGTATTAATGATAAGTTTTTATGGATGGTTTTATAGTGCCATATTAGATAATTAACATTTACAGATAACAGAATCGCTTTATTTATTTTTGTTATTGATATCATCCTTAACATCTCGATATCAGCTAAAGGAGATTAATACTTTCCTTATGATGTCAATATAATGTCAAAAACGTGATCCGTGTAAATGGAATGTCGTTTCATTTTGTGTAGTATCTTTTTAATGCCGAATGACACTTTCCATCATTAATAGTCACTCAACGTTACTTTGGTGAGTATGAATTACTGAGGATCTCGAAATGCCGATTAATTTATTGGGTAAAACGCTATGGTTAGGATTAATATCATTTGCTGTATTGGGGACGGTGAATGCAGCGCAGTATAATGCAGTTGTTTCTACCACTCCTCAGGGAGACGAGTTTTCCTCGATTAATGCTGCATTGAAATCAGCTCCGAAGGATGACACTCCTTTTATTATTTTCCTGAAAAATGGAGTTTATACTGAAAGGCTCGAGGTGGCCCGTAGTCATGTCACCCTCAAAGGAGAGAACCGCGATGGCACGGTGATCGGTGCCAATACTGCGGCGGGGATGCTCAATCCACAAGGCGAAAAATGGGGAACTTCCGGCAGTAGTACTGTGCTGGTTAATGCTCCGAACTTTACAGCCGAAAATCTGACTATTCGTAATGATTTTGATTTTCCAGCCAATAAAAAGAAAGCGGATACTGACCCAACAAAACTAAAAGATACTCAAGCGGTGGCACTGTTATTAGCCGAAAATAGTGATAAAGCGCGTTTCAAGGCAGTGAAACTTGAAGGTTACCAGGATACGCTTTATAGCAAAACCGGCAGCCGGAGTTATTTCTCCGACTGTGAAATTAGTGGTCATGTTGATTTTATTTTTGGCTCAGGAATCACGGTATTTGATAATTGTAATATCGTGGCGCGTGATCGAAGTGATATTGAGCCGCCTTATGGCTATATCACGGCCCCGAGTACATTAACGACCTCGCCTTATGGTTTGATATTTATTAACAGCCGATTGACCAAAGAGCCAGGTGTTCCCGCTAATAGTTTTGCTTTAGGGCGTCCATGGCACCCGACAACCACTTTTGCGGATGGCCGTTATGCCGATCCGGCAGCAATTGGTCAGTCGGTATTTATCAATACGACGATGGATGATCATATTTACGGTTGGGATAAAATGTCTGGCAAAGATAAACAAGGCGAGAAAATTTGGTTCTATCCGCAAGATTCACGTTTCTTTGAGGCGAATAGTCAGGGGCCGGGTGCAGCAATTAACGAGGGACGCCGCCAGTTATCTGCGGAGCAACTTAAAGCCTTCACATTACCTATGATTTTCCCTGATTGGGCCGTGCATTGAAACTAAAATGGCAGGGACTCGCCACCCTTGAATTGGTGGATATCCAGCCGATGGAGTTTCACTTTTCGCCATAATGTGGTGCGGCCGATCCCCAATAAGGTCGCCATTTCATTCAGTTGCCCCTGGCAGACCAATGCGGCACGAATAATGGCCTGCCTTTCTAATTCTTGTAGTGATAAGACTGGCTGAGGTTGTGGCATATCCGGTTCTAATAGCAATCTTTCACCTAGCAGGTGCTCCGGCAAATCATTGAGATTGATACGGTTGTTGCGACAGGCCATCGCGGCCCGCTCAACCACACTTTTTAGTTCCTGATCATTACCCGGCCAAGGGTATTGGCATAACTGGCGAATGACACTTTCGTCTGGCTGATATTGGCAGTGAAAATGTTGCCCAAGGCTGGTCAGCGTATGCTGAACCAGTAGTGGAATATCTTGCTGGCGTTGGCGCAGCGGCGGGATATGCAGCTCAAAAGATTGCAAGGTATAGAATAGTTGACGACGAAAACGGCCTTGTTTTACTAACAAGGGCAGGTCTGCACCGGTAGCGGTAATGATCCGTACATCCACTGGTATCACTCGATTAGAGTTTACCCGCATCACCATGCCGGTTTTGACAATTTGCAGCAACGCGGATTGCATTTCTGGCGACAAGTATTCGACTTGCTCCAAATATAAGGTGCCGCCGTTGGCTAATTCAAATTTGCTGGGCTGCCCAGATTCACCTTCACTGGCATCACTACCGAGGAATTCCCGTGCCATAAGATTTTGCGGTAATGCCTGACAATTCAATACTATATAGGGGCCAGCAGCTCGATTGCTGGCATTATGAATGGCCTGCCCCAATTGTTGCTTACCCACACCTTCTTCCCCGTGCAGTAAAATGGGGTGTCTACCTTTAGCCGCTTGTTTGCCATAACGAATTAAGCGGCGCATTTCCAGTGATGCCACTGGCATATCGTCAAAGGTATAACTGGCTCGCCCTAATTGGTTGTTAACCATTTGCCGAAGTAATTCTTGTGGATGCAGAAGTGCAATAAATCCACAACGATCGCCATCTGGGATAGGTTTGAGAGTCAATAAAGCAGGAATGAATTGTTGCTGATTTTCAAAAGTGACTTCCACATGGCTGAGGGGGATACGCTGCAAAATAGCATGGGTTAGCACCGCGGGTAGGGTGAGCAAATCAGTGACTGGTTTACCGAGGCTGTTGGTTTCATTGAGCTGCAAGATGGCTGCTGCCCGGCGGTTAAGGTACAACAAACAACCACGTTGGTCCCAGGCCATTACGCCATCTTCAACGCCATCCAGCAGGGCGTTGAGTTCGTTCAGATGTCGGTTGGTTTCGGCCAATAAAGTATCGGCATGAAGGTAATTGCCAATTTCTCGGGCAATCGCCAGTGTCAGCGGCAAGTCACTGGCGGCATTATCAGCCAGTAAACTTCCCAGAACAATTACGGCCCGTTGGCGGCCACTGTTGTCATACACTGGCGTGGCGCAGAAGTGCCAAGGATGTAGGGCCTGCTTGAAGTGTTGCTGGCCGCTGACCTGTATTGGATGCCCTTCGGCTATTGCCAGAGCAGGGGCATTGGTGCCGATTAATCCTTCAGCCCAATAGCTGCCACAATCAATACCTAACGCTTTTAACTGACTCATGGTCTGCGGATGACCGCATTGCCACAGGGTACAGCCGCTTTCATCAAGAATTAGTAGAACGCAGTGGCGCGATTCCATGTATTCATAGGCATCCTCCAGTGCGGCCTGGCCTAACACCAATAAATCGTTTTTTCGCTGACAAATTGACTGGAAAGTTGCCCCTGCTGCGCGATGTGGTGCACGCCATTGCTGGGCTTGCATCAGTTTTTGGCAGCGCTGCCACGAACCGATTAGCGCCGGAGTGGCAACTGGCTCAGTGTTGCTCATTGAGTGCCTTGGAACCCGGGTGTCGCCAATGGATTTGGCCCGGCAGAATCAGCTGATTTTGCGCCAAAGGTGTTTCGGCGATCAGGGCGGTGATCATCTCAAAGCTATGGCGTGCCAACCCTTGGCAATCCTGTGCAATGGTATCTATTTTTAAGGGCAAGCAATCAAACAGGTAATGGTCATCAAAGCTACAAAGATGAATATCACTGTCCATTAATTGATGCTGATTGAGATAGCGCAATACCCCTTCCAACAGGCCACAGGCGGCGGTAAATACGGCTTTGGGCGGGCGGCCTAATTGCGCGCAAAGCTGGGCAATCATTTCATAACCGGAGCTGGGCAAGTAATGGCCATTTAGGATCCATTCGGGGCGGCATTCGACCCCAGCTTGTTGTAGCCCTTGCTGGAAACCCGCCAGGCGGTCACGCGTCGGCGAGATCCGTGGCTGACCGCCGAGAAAGTAAAATTCATCTGGATGTTGGTGAGCCACATTTTCAACCAATGCACAAGTAGAGGCGATGGAGTCGGTAATTACCAGCGGTAATGCTGACTCACCAATCAATCTGTCCATCTGCACCACTGGCAGGCGAGCATTAATTTTTTGATATTCGCCATCATTGAGCTGGCTGGAAGCGACAATCAGGCCATCAACCTGGCGCTGTACCAAACTGTTTACCGCCATCATTTCCTGGCCGGGATTCTCGTCGGTACAGGCAATAAGCAACTGTAAGCCTGCCTCACGACATAACATCTCCAGCTCTCGCGAAATAAGCGCAAAGCCGTGGTTGGTCATCTCTGGCACCACCAACCCTATGGTGTGACTGCGGGTTGAGCGCAGCGAACGGGCGTGGAAACTGGGCTGATAGTTATGTTCGCTGGCCAGCGCAATAATACGATCCCGCGTTTCATCTGAAACACGATATTCCTTACTACGTCCATTGAGCACCAGACTGGTGGTCGATTTCGACACACCAGCCAGTTTAGCAATATCGTTGATGGTAATACGTTTATTGTTTTTCACAGATTAATGTTGTTCGCCGAGTGAATCTGTCGCCTTGAAAGAGAGTTCATTCTAACATGGGCGAAGACAACAGCCAGTGTTGCACTCGCAGTTCAGCACTTCCCGTAAAAATGGCTTGTGGCGGTACTGGTGGGAAGTAACTCGACGTCATCACCGCTTGTCCCTGATTGATAAAAATCTCTATGCTGCAACGATCACAAAGTAACTGTAATTGTTGCAGTTGACCGCGCCAGTAACGGAATTCCCGCAATCCGGTGCGCAGATTATTACGGCTTAAAATCAAGCATGCACCATCCCATTCCAACAGCAATGTATTGCCCAATTCGAGGGTAAAAGGCGCACTGACGTCGATTATCATTTCGGCGCTACCGATCGCAAGAGCAGGGGCTTCTTGGGCACGGCCTTGCCACTGCGTATGTTCACACCGCAGCGCGGCTAACTCACGGGCCGGTTGCTGAATCAGTTTGTCGCCATTAAGACTCAACTCGCGTGGGCAAGTCATGGTGTGGATCCAGCCATATTCCACTGTTGGTTGATAAAATTCATCTTCATCTGGAATGCCCATCCAGCCGAATAATAAGCGACGACCATCTGCGGCTAGCGTGGTTTGCGGCGCATAGAACTCAAAGCCAGCGTCCAACTCGTGGAATGCCTGATGATTGAAGGTGGTGTTGGCATAATCTAATTTGCCCAGTAAATAGCCGGCCTGAAAGGTATTACGATAGCGTTCAGCTTCGGCTGGTATACCCTGTGGGCAGAAAATCAAAACGTCTTTATCTGCCAGGGTAAACAGGTCGGGGCATTCCCACATATAGCCAAAAGGCCCCAGCCCCCCCAGACCAGAGCCAGCTATCTCACCGAGGTTATGCCATTCGCGTAAATCACCAGAGCGCAGCAGTAGCACCTTGCCTTGTAGTTGTTGGTCCTGAGCGCCTAACACCATGTACCACTGGCCGTCGTGCTGCCAGACTTTCGGGTCACGCACATGTCCGGTATAGCCAGCGGGCAATGGGAGCACTGGCCCTAACTTGTCGAACTCGCCCCGTTCATTTTCCTGTGCCAGACATTGGAATGCGGTACGGGAGCCATCGGGGTATTTCACATTTCCGGTGTAAATCAAGGTGATAAGGTCATCAGCAATCACCGCCGAACCGGAGTAACAACCATCACTTTCATAGGCTTCGCTTGGCACCAATGCCACTGGTTGATGTTCCCAATGCACTAAGTCAGTGCTGCGCCAGTGGCCCCAATATTTACTGCCGTGGCGGCAATCCAGCGGATTCCATTGATAAAACAGATGATAATAGCCAGCATGATAAATAAACCCATTGGGATCATTCAGCAACCCGACACAGGGAGCTAAGTGCCAGCCCGGCCGGTGTGGGTCTTGTAATGCGCGGCCCTGACCGCGCATCACTGCCAGCGTAAGATGTTTAAGCAAACTGGCTTCTTGCATTATTCGCTGTCCGTTTTGTATTTAAGTAGCAAGGAAATAATAAACGCAGCACCAAAGGCAATCACTAAACCAATCAGATAGTTAACAATCGAATTGCCTTGCACGATGGCGATGCCGGGGAGGCCGGTCAAGCCCACTGCGGTCATATTGACATGATTGGCCACCACCCACGCTCCGCCGAGTGCTCCGCCCGCCAGTGCTGCCAGGAAGGGTTTGATAAAGCGCAGGTTAATCCCGAAAATGGCGGCTTCAGTTATCCCCAGCATGGCGGAAAATGCCGAGGGGGATCACAATGGCTTTAATTTTAGCATCGCGGGTTTTAAAGTAGACCGCCAGACAAGCCCCACCTTGCGCCACATTCGCCATCGACCAGATAGGCAGCAGGAAGTTAACGCCAATATTGGGATTACCCAATAAACCTGCTTCGATTGCATGGAAACTATGGTGAATACCGGTTATCACGATAACGGAATATAGCCCACCAAATAACAATCCAGCCAGCCAACCGGCATGGGTAATCAGGGTACTGAGTACCAGTGAAATACCATCACCCAGCACGCGCCCGGCAGGGCCAATAAACAGCAGTGCAACAAATCCGGTAATAATGACGGTTAAAAATGGCGTGAGAATCAAATCCAGCGCATCTGGGATAATCTTGTGCAGGCGCTTTTCTAATATACTCATAAACCATACGGCTAGCAGAACGGGGAATACTGTGCCCTGATAGCCAATCATCGCCACCTCCATCCCGAAGAAGTTCATGGTATGGAAACCGCCAGCCACTCCCCAGGCATTGGTCAGTGCCGGATGGGTCAGAATACCGCCCAGCGTGGCCCCCAGATAAGGGTTACCGCCAAACTCTTTGGCTGCGGTAAAACCAATCAAAATCGGCAAAATTATAAAAGCGGCGGAGCTGAACATATCCAGCATGATAAATAGCGCGCTGTTGGCATCGGCCCAGCCATAGGTTTTCACCATGCCGAGCAAACCCATTAACAAACCGGAGGCCACAATCGCTGGAATGATTGGCACAAAAATATTTGAGAGCAGTCGGGCAATGCGCTGGAATGGATTTAGCTTACGGGCAGCCGCATCGGCCGCTTCTGATTTAGTGGATTCGCTAATTCCCGCCACTTTAATAAATTCGGCGTAAACTTTATTCACCAGCCCGGTGCCGAAAATAATCTGCAATTGCCCTGCATTACTAAAACAGCCTTTAACGCCCTCGACTTTCTCTACCGCTGATTTTTGTACCAGCGAGTCATCAGCCAATACTAAACGCAAGCGTGTCGCGCAGTGCGCTGCGCTGACAATATTGTCTTTACCGCCGAGCAATGGGAGTAGAGCCTTTGCGGTCTCATTAATATTCATTATATCCCTCGCATATAAATTAGGTTACCCGCCGTGGCAGCCAATCCCTGCCGACGGCGGGGAATGATCAGAACCAGGTTTCCATCTGGATACCAAAGTTCCATTGACCGCCGGCGGCAAAATCATTTTTACCGAAGGCATCATCTTTGGCGTAATTATCCAGATCTTGACTCCAATCCATGTAGGTCGCGAAGACGCGTATTTCTGGGCGGCTGAAGAAGTTGCTGATATCGCCCGCTTTAAAGGTCGGGGCAAAGGTCAGTTTATAGAAACCGCCGCTGACTTTGTGATAATCCTTATACCCTTGCGGGTCGAGATTCATATATTGATAACTGCCTTCATATGCCAGAGCAAAGTTTTCGGTGATTTCCTGAATCAAGCGGGCGTTGAAGGTTACCCACTTATAACTATCGCCCTCGACATATCGGTCTTTACTTTGCTGTGCCAATATTGCGGGTGCCAGGCTCCAGTTTTTGCTCAGCGCGGTGGTGCCGTAAGAAGCCAGACGCCAGGTATCTGCGCCGCTGGTCAAGTTGCCATCGGAGCCAATAGATTTCACTTCAGCACCCAGGCCGTGGCCATATAACAAGGCTGTTTTAGATGTCCCCTCACGTAGCCCATAGAAACTGTCACCGTGATAGGCCACCATGCTGTGAATACCTTTATCTGCGGCGTTGGTATTCACGGTTTCACCGCTATTTTGGCGTGCCTCGTTGTCTTTGGCGCGCAGGCCACTCAGCATCCACTGGAATGAGCCATTATTATGGGTGGAGACATAGTTATTGGTGGTGAAAATATAGCTTTGAATATCGCTGTTAACATTCTCTATTTCGCCGTAATTACGGCCATATAGGGAGAAGTTACTCTTCAGGTTATCAGTCCATTTGATGTCATAAATACCGCCACCGGTACCGGCCAGGAATACCACGTCGGAATCCAGCCAATGAATATCAAAGTTATCGCGATCAAAGCGCTTACCGGCCCACAGGGTACTGTCTTTGAAAATACCATTGAAGCTGGGCAGGGTACCCAATTCGACGAAAGCCTGACGCACATTTAGGTCACTGCTGTCAGCTGTCCAGTCGTTATAACTACGTTGACCATCAGCCAGCATCACTTTGTAGCGAGTGGTCGCGCCATTATCCAGCTTCTGTTTTTTCTCCAAATTCACTTCAACATAGGTATCGGGTTCATTACCTAAACGGCCAATTGCCCCACCGGTACTGCCTGCCGGAGAAACATAAGGGCCACCTTGAGTGCCGGTACCGGAGGCGTTCATTAACAAACCGGAGCGTGCATAACCGTGGAACTCAAAACCATTGTCGCTTTGTGTTTTGCTTTCTAATTTCTCAGTGCGTTTGGCAACTTGAACGGTTTTTTCTTCTGCCTGAAGGGTACGAGCTTCGAGTTTTTGTGCTTGTTTTTCTGCAATTTCGGCGCGGGTTTCTGCATTTTTTGCCCGTTGTTCTGCTTGCTGCAATCGCTGCTCTAAAGCATTAAGGCGGGCTTCGATATCCACATTTGATGAGGCTGCTGAGGTGGAAGTCGCTGCACAAGAAAGAATAAGTCCTATTGATACAGCAAGATAGCTTGGTTTTATCATCATTTTATATCACTCGGTATGTGATTGATTGTATTTATGCTAAACAGCTAAACCGGTTTTTCATGGCTAACATACGGGCGATCAACTGGAATTAGCAAAATATTTTGCTAACCCGATTCAGCTATTGTGATCTGCACTGCAAATTGAGTGGTGTAGTGAGGTAAGTCGTGCTATGAAGGGGATGAATCAGTCAGCGTGAAGCCGTTAAGCGCATTGCCGTGAGCTGAGTGTTTAGCAAGGGTGGATGAGCAAGAGAGGAAACCGGATGCCAACGCAGGGCATCCGACAGGCGGGGCCGCGGTTAGTGGCTGTGTTGCAGAAAATGCGCCAATTCCTGCGCATTTGGTAGGGCGGTCATTGCCCCTTTGGCGCTGGTAGCCAGGGCACCGCAAGCTTGCGCTTGATCGATAGCCGCACTTAAATCCTGGCTTTGGTGCCAGTTGGGTTGTTGCGACAATGCTGTCAGCAACCCGGCAACAAATGCATCTCCGGCCCCGGTGGTGTCTATCGGGGTGATTTTCCGGCTGGCATATTTTTGCAACTTTCTACGGTTATGCACCCAAACCCCCTCTGCACCCAATGTCACCAGCAATAATTTACAGGAATAGTCCGCCATAACCTGCTCCATAGCTGTCGCGATATCCTGCTGCGGGCAGATAAAATCCAGTTCTTCCCGTGACAGTTTTACCACATCGGCTAACTGCAATGCTTGTCGCAGGCAGGGGAGTAACTCTGGCGGTTGACGCCAAATATCAGCACGAATATTGGGATCAAAACTAACCCAGCCTCCATCGGCTTTGATGCGGCGCATAGCCTCAAATGCGGTGCTGCGGCTGGGTTCCTGACTCAATGCAATGGAACACAGATGGAGCCATTGGTTAGGTTTAAATTCTGGTAAATCAGAAAGTTGCAGAAATAAATCAGCACTTGGCATTACCATGAATGTAAATGTGCGTTCGCCATGCTGATCCAAATCCACAACAACAGTTGAGGTTCGATGCTCTGCATCCAGCGTCATGGCACGAGTATCGACATTTTCCTGCTGTAAAACCTGCTGCATAAAACGGCCAAAGCTGTCTTGCCCAACCCGCCCAATAAATGCACTTTTACCTCCCAATCTGGCAATACCTACCGCGACATTAGCAGGTGCACCACCTGGACATTTAAGGTAACTATTTGAATCTTCAGGGACAAGGTCGATAACAGCATCGCCTAAAACCCAAACGGTATTCTCCATGATAAACCCCTACTCTCTTCAATTCTATTTGCTGCTAAAAGTAGAAGAATCGGTTTAGCAAAGCAATAAAATAATCCACAATCCGATAAAAACAGCGAATGGTACGATGAAAAAAGAATTTATCGATACGCCGCAGACAATGATTCAATTTCTCAAAAGATATGGATTATCATTAGCGTTCAATTTTTCCTAAAGGACATTTCATGCCCGGTCGCATTGTCAGCAGGTTTTTATCATTGGTCGCTATGTGTTTAGCAATAACGGCATCATTTTCTGTTTTAGCACAGCCGATTGTGGTGACAGATGTTGCTGGCCGGCAGGTGACATTAGCTCAACCTGCGTCACGAGTGATATTAGCGGATGCCAGGGCATTGATGGCATTGAACATTCTTCATCCACAAACACCGCTAAAAGGTATTATCGCCTGGGATAACTCACTGAAAGTGAAAGCGGCCGATCTGGTGGAGGCTTATGCTAAAAAATTCCCAGAAGTGAATAAGATCCCAATGTTTGATAACCCCTATGTCACTGATTTTAGTGTCGAACGGGCGGTATCAATGCAGCCAGACTTAATTATCTTTGATACTGGATTGCTGGCAAAACTCAAAGCCAGTGGTGTATTGGCGCAGTTGGATAAATCGGGCATTCCGGTACTGTTTATTGATTTCCGCCAGCAGCCGTTGACCAATACGGTTCCCAGTATGCAACTGCTCGGCAAAGTGTTTGGCGAAGAAAAAAATGCTCAAGATTTCATACAGTTCTATCAGCAACGACTTGATCTGGTTCGTCAACGAGTCGCCACTCTTAAACCTGAACAGCGCCCAAGTGTTTTTATTGAGCGCCACGCGGGTATGACGGGTGATGAATGTTGTTCGACTTTTGGTAAAGGCAGTTTTGGGCAATTCATTGCCGAGGCTGGTGGGAATAACATCGGCAGCCAACTGTTCCCGGAAATGGGCGGTGAGATTAACGTCGAGCAGCTCATTAGCAGCAACCCTGACTTTTATTTAATGACCGGTGCTGACTGGAGTCGAGGCCATAAGGGCTCAGTAGCCGTTCCTCTAGGCTATAACACTGATACCGCAACGGCACAGGCAAAGTTGACCCATCTAATGGGGCGAACTGGCATCAGTATATTGAAATCCGTGCAGGATAAGAAAGTGATGGCGGTTTATCACCAGTTTTATGATAGTCCGCTTAATGTGGTCGCTGTAGAAGCTATCGCCAAATTCCTTCATCCAGAATTATTTGCCGATTTGGATCCACAGGCGGATTTGGAAATGATTCATCAAAAGTATACTGCTATAGATTATAGCGGCGTGTTTTGGGGCACTGCCCTGCGCCCTTGACGCCGCAGCGTTGTTAGCGGCACTCACTCACCCGAATCACTTACTTATGTAAGCTCATCGGGATTTGTTCGTTTGCTGCTTGGCTGCAACGCCAATAGCTTTGGGCAGCCAAACAGCTGGCGCCCTTGACGCCGCAGCGTTGTAATGCTCGTTATTACATTAACTTACTTATTTTAAATGGTTTTCTATATATCAGATTGCTGATATCCCCATGTTTTACATGGGGGCTGGCTACTGATAACGTCAAATAAAGGGGAATCGTGCCGTAGGGGGCGTAGCAGCGTGAGCTGCTGGAGTGCCCCTGTGCGGTAACATCTTCACTCACAAAGCTATTAATATATTTGCCACCAATTTTTTATATCTTCATTTTGTATCGATTAATGAAAATTAATCTGTCTGTTTGCGGCAAAATTGATTTACTTGGGAAATGTAATCATTAAGATTAGCGTTTCTAAAAAATTACAATCAGACACAATTCCTTTCGCAATAGGCCCAAAATGTTAACGTTTTCCCGTTTGTCTCTGTTGGCCGCCTCCGTCGCGCTGGCATTACCCGCTTTTGCCGCAGAGAAATCCTCTCCGCCAGTGACTGATAACTCTGCCGAAACTAACACGAATAAAAGTGACACACTCTCAGTGGTCGGTAACTGGCTTGATAATACGGATAACAGCACGGTTGTGTTGAATCACCCCGGTGCACGCACTATCGTTACCCAGCAACGTATTCACGAAAAGGGTGCTCAGACAGTGGGGGATTCACTACGTGGTATTCCTGGTGTTCAAGTGCGTGAAAGTAATGGCACGGGCGGCAGTGATATTTCGCTCAATGTGGGGGTTCGCGGCTTAACCTCTCGCTTATCTCCGCGCTCAACTATCTTGATGGACGGTATCCCGCTAGCAGTAGCACCTTATGGACAGCCACAGCTATCAATGGCTCCACTTTCTATTGGTAACCTGCAATCTATCGATGTGATTCGTGGTGGCGGAGCAGTACGCTATGGGCCGCAAAACGTAGGCGGAATCATCAATTTTAATACCAAGGCTATTCCGGAAGACTTCAGTGGTGCCGTTAGCGCACAGACGCAAGGTGCTAGTCATGGCGGTTTAAAAACCTTGAGCAGCGCATCATTAGGCGGTACGGCTGATAATGGTTTTGGCGCGGCATTGCTCTATTCAGGTCTGCATGGTCAAGGGTATCGTGACAATAACGACAATACTGATATCGATGATTTTATGCTGAAAACCCGTTATCAGTTCACCGAACATGACGAATTGCAGGCCAATTTTCATTATTATGAAGCACATGCTGGCATGCCGGGTGGGTTAACCAGTGCACAATATGCCCAGAATCCTTTCCAGTCGACCCGCCCTTATGACCAGTTTGATGGGCGTCGCCGTGATATGTCATTCAAATATATCCACCAGGAAGATGATCGCCAGTTTGAGTTGCTGACATATTTCACCAAAAGTTTCCGTGGCAGCAATATTGAATCTGAAGGGAGCGGTGCTAACCTCGGTCAGAGACGCATGGTGGCTTACCCGCGTAATTACACCACTTATGCCATTGAACCCAGCTATTCGCAGTTGTTTAGAATGGGCAGTAGCTCCCATGAGGTTACTGTTGGTTACCGCTATCTGAATGAAACCATGGATGAGAAAGCCTATCGCTCCCCTTGGTATAACCCTGCGACAGTGACTTCAATGCCCGCCACACCACAGTATTATCAGCACACATCAGGCGGAACCGAAGCGCATGCCGTCTATATCGATGATGCTATCAATGTGTCTGACTGGACCATCACACCCGGGCTGCGTTATGAGAATATCCGCACCAATGTAGATGATTCTTTTGCCAATACTCGACGTGAACAGCACTACAGTGAGCCGCTACCTTCACTTAATGTGATGTATCATATGTCCGATGAATGGAAGCTGTTTGCCAATGCCAACACTTCCTTTGGCAGCATGCAATATTTCCAGCTCAGCAAAGGTGGTAATGGTAATGCACCGGCACCGGGCTTGACAGCTGAAAAAGCACATAGCTATGAAATCGGTACTCGTTTTGATGACACGGTAATGACCGGTGAATTGACCCTGTTCTATATTGATTTCGATAATCAGCTGCAATACATCAGTAATGATATTGGCTGGACAAATCTGGGAGCGACAACTCATAAAGGTGTGGAGTTGGCATTCAGTTATGATTTAAGTGAATTCAATTCAGCACTGAATGGGGTAAGTGTTTACTCCAGCTACACCTATACCAAAGCAACCACCAAAAGTGGTGATTTCGCCGGTAAGGACTTACCGTTCTATTCACGTCAGGTTTATACCGTGGGTACCCGTTATGAAACCGGTAATTGGGTCTGGAACTTGGATAGTTATGCACAATCTCAGCAACAGTCACCGGGTTCTGGCCCGCAGTATATGACGACGGAGAGTGCCGATGGCCAGTTTGGTACTATTCCGGGCTACATGGTTTGGAATACCCGCGCTGAATATAATTTCGGACCAGCCTGGTCAAATCTAACATTGGGCGCAGGGGTAAAAAACCTGTTTGATCAACGCTATTTCACGCGTTCCAATGATAACAACGCAGGTAAGTATGTCGGTGAACCACGAACCTTCTTTGTGCAGGGGTCAGTTGCCTTCTAAATTAGCCGTTTAAGATAAGCTCGGTAAGTGAGTCATTTGCCGGGCTTAGGTAGTTTTTGCTCACTCCGTTTTGTACTCATTTCCATTGAATTACCTATGTTGAATATCAATGATAATCATTATTTATATTGTCTCATGTGAATAATACTCTCAGATTGACTTCAGCAGCAAGGTAACTTGCCTTGGCTGATAAGCAGGCATTTAGACGAAAATAATAGAGTAAGTTATCATTCAAAAAACTAATTTTTTCTTAACCAGAGAATTAGAGCGATTATCTAAAATAGATGTTTTATACCAACAGGTGAGCCAGTGATTTATTTTTGTATATGCAATAACATGGTTTAATAATAGTATAAAGGTAAAATGTAATACCGCAGTATTAAGCTCAACCATTTATGAGAGAATAAATGATTGAGCTTAATGGTTAGTCATTTTATCAGGGTGAAGATTCAATCTTTGATAATTTATCTTCGGCAAACGCAACTTTATTCCGCCCGTCTTTTTTAGCACGATAAAGTGCTTCATCCGCAGCTTTGAGTGAAGAGGCCAAGTCATAGGGTTGTAAGGGGGAAATCCCGGCACTTAGCGTGACAGTCGTTGATACCTTATGATTGAAAACATGTGGAATATCAAGCCCTAACACGCGCTGCCGGACACGTTCTGCTAACTGACTTGCATACTCTTCACTGACATGTGTCAGCAACACTAAAAACTCTTCGCCGCCGTAGCGCACCACGATATCCCGTGAGCGCACAGCATCACGAATTGCGGCCGCAACGCGCACTAAGGCTTGGTCTCCCATAGTATGACCATAGTTATCGTTATAGGCTTTAAAATGGTCGATATCGAGCAGCAGCACATAATGGTTGCCAGGAGACTGCGCTAATAATGTCTCAAGTTTATTCTCCAACCCACGGCGATTATATAAACTGGTTAGTGGGTCTATCATGCTTAAATCACTGAACTTTTCCCTTTCATTATAAAGACGTGCAACAAGTTTGCGGGTGAAGTCGTCACTGCGACGCAGCATCAAATGATGTAAAGAGAAACCAATCAGGGGCAACATAATCGTAAATATGATGCGGAAAATATTTTGAAAATCGTCCAAAAAAATAACAGTGAGTGCTGCGGGGGCAGTATGCAAACAAAAGGCAAGAAAGTTATCAGACAGAGCAATTGTGCTGATAAAGAAAATGGTGAACAAGCTGAGTAATAAGTAATTGTTTTCATTTGTGCCCAGGTATTCATATTTAAGAATAATTTGCCAGGCCCAGAGAATCCCCATGATAATTGAAAATAAATTCAATTTATCTACATAATTCTTCGAAATAAAAATAAAATACGCCGCAACACTGAGACTGATAACCATGATCATGACGAGCGGTAATGTCACTGCTGGCACTTCGGGGGAAGGTAATATCATACTGAAAATAGCGGACGCTGCATTAAGAAATAGAAAAAGCAGTAAAGAGAGCCGATGCTTACTTTTCAGAAGCTGATCGTAGGAGTGGCTATTCATATTCAATTCACTCTGCATAATGGCGCGCTGTCAGTAGAAAAATAAACAATATCCTCATGAAGCCCTTTTATTTAGGCATCACGATAAATAGTTCTTTAAAGTAATTATTTTTGTTTGAAGCGTTTTAACATGGCTTTAGGAATTTTCTTAATCAAAATTACCATTTTTGTTTCAGCCTGTCATCATGATGTCGATCAACTAATCAATTTACTCATCTAAATCTGATATATCGATGGTATCAATGGCTCTGGGCCAGCCAAATCGCCCGCTTTCTCACTGCAACTTCATGATGCAGATTTTTATATAGTGGTATATGATATTGGTTATCATTATCATCTGAGTGAGCCGTCACTATGATTACAGCCAGATTTTCAGCTTACCGTTTATGGGGGATAAGTGGTTTATTGAGCCGTGGGATGTCCAGTGGCTGGGGGATGTTGCTGCCTTTTACTTTGCTACCGGTGTTGGGGTGGGCTGATATCACTGTGGGCCAGTTGCGAGTATTGATTGTGGTCGCGATGCTGGCGACGGTAAGTATGTTATATCATGCACGGTTGCGGCACTTTCTGTTACTACCATCTTGTCTGGCACTTTTGGCGGGTATGGTCGCAGTATTGATGCACTATTGATTTTACGTGATGGTACCGGTATGCATTAATACAATTGAGTTATAACAGAGGGGAGATATTGATATTAGAAATCATCGTGGTGCGAAGGGAGGGACTTGAACCCTCACGTCCGTAAGAACACTAACACCTGAAGCTAGCGCGTCTACCAATTCCGCCACCATCGCCCAAATGATTTCTTACTATCTACTATCTTGAAGTGAGTAAAACTTCGGATTTATATCACCAGCTTGGTGCGAAGGGAGGGACTTGAACCCTCACGTCCGTAAGAACACTAACACCTGAAGCTAGCGCGTCTACCAATTCCGCCACCATCGCATGTGCTGTGCAATATAAATCTGTACTACGGAGGCGAATTCTAGAGATTTTCGCGGTCAGGTCAATAGTTATTTCCCCTAAGCGGGACGTTTGCTGTAAAAAGCATCATATGTTGATCAATTGATTTAATTACTGAAGTTTTCTTTATTTTATGTTCTGTTCCCTGGCTCATCTGATTCGGGTGGGTAATGGGCGAATAGTTCAATTAGCCAATCAATGAGCACTCTCACTCTGGGTGCTAAAAAACGGCCCGGAGGGTACATAATAAATAGCGGCATCACTGGCGGCGGTATGTGAGAGAGCACCTCAATCAATTCGCCTTGTGCTAATTGGCCCTGAATTCCGGCGGTAGGCACCTGAATCAATCCCAAACCCGCCATACCAGCAGCAATATAAGCATCTGCACCACTGACACTCAAAATACTGGGTAAAACCCGATTTTCAATTTTTCCCTGGCAAACAAATTCCAACGGGTAATCGCGATGGTTTAACTGGGAGAAATAGCCTACGGATTGATGGCCTGCCAAGTCATCCAACGACATTGGAATACCGTATTTTTCCAAGTAAGCCGGCGATGCGCAGGTGATTTGTGGTTGCTGACCAATATTTCGTGCGGCTAATTGCTCGTCGTGTGGTAACCAGGCTCGTAACACACAATCAACGCCTTCACGTAACAGGTCGATGGTGCTGTCATTCGCGCCGAGAATCAATGTGATATGAGGGTAGCGCTGATAGAAGTCACGCAAGGCGGGGATGACCACATTGCGTGCCAGTGAATGTGGCATATCAATGCGTACCTTTCCTTCCGGTTGCAACCGCTGGTGGCTAAACAGCGAATCGGCCTCTTCAAATGCCGACAATAATTGCAGGCAACGGTGATAATACAGTGTGCCTTCGGCGGTGATATTCACTTGTCGGGTGGTGCGCACCAATAAGCGCACACCTAACCGTTGTTCTAATCGCTTTAAAGTGTGGCTGACCGTGGCCCGAGGTAATTGTAGTTTTTCGGCCGCGCGGCTGAAACTGCCCAACTCAACAATACGGACGAATATTTGCATAGCTTGTATCTGGTCCATAATCGTGTCCGCCCATTGTTGGTGTTTTTTGAATAGTGATGAGTAATTTGCATTATTTATCTTTCCTCGTGAAACAACCACACTTTCTTCCGACATCACTAATCGGGAGTATCGCAATGCAACAACGTCAATTAGGTTCGAATGGCCCGCAGGTTTCTGCATTAGGCCTTGGCTGCATGGGAATGAGTGATTTCTACTCCACTAATCAGGACGTTAACGAGTCTATTGCGACTCTACATCGGGCGTTGGAGTTAGGCGTCACGCTGCTGGATACCGCGGATATGTATGGCCCATTTACCAATGAAGAGTTAGTAGGGCGGGCGATTAAGGGCAAACGTGATCAGGTCTTTTTAGCGACTAAGTTCGGTATTGTGCGTGACCCCACTGATCCCAGGGTACGCGGTGTGAGCAGCCGTCCTGATTATATCCGCCAGTCGGTTGATGGCAGCCTTAAGCGCTTGGGTGTTGATGTCATTGATCTTTATTACCAGCATCGAGGTGATCCGAGTGTGCCGGTGGAAGATGTCATCGGGACTTTGGCTGATTTGGTCACCGCCGGTAAAATTCGCTATATCGGCTTGAGTGAAGTATCGGCAGCAACATTAGAAAAAGCCCATCAGGTGCACCCGATTACTGCGGTGCAGAGTGAATACTCACTGTGGACGCGAGATGTGGAAACTTCCGTCCTGACAACCTGCCAACGATTAGGTGTCGGGTTTGTGGCCTATAGCCCATTAGGACGCGGTTTCTTGACCGGGGCGATACGCAGCCCGAATGACCTGGCTGCTGATGATTTTCGCCGTAATAATCCACGTTTTCAGGGCGATAACTTTGCCCTGAATCTGGCGCTGGCCGATACAGTAACAAAAATGGCGCAGAATAAAGGGGTTAAACCTTCCCAATTAGCTTTAGCTTGGGTGCTGGCGCAGGGGGAATATATTGTGCCAATCCCAGGAACTAAGCGTCGTACTTATTTGGAAGAGAATCTGGCGGCATTAGATGTGGTGCTTAGCGCGCAGGAGTTGGCTACGCTGGATGCGGTATTCCCATTCCATGCCGCAGCAGGTGAACGCTACGGCGCGGAAGGGATGGTTTATCTTAACGCTTAATATTAGTGACTGATAATATTAACGTTTTTTCTTAGGATCCCGTGGCGGACGCCCGACAGTTGCCTGATAGACCTTAAAACGGCCATTCTGCGCCAGCACTTCATGGCTGCCAAAGGCGGCATCCAGCAGCGCAGGATAAGGTAGGAAGGAGTTCGCCACGATACGCAATTTGCCACCCACATGTAGGTGCGCAGTAGCACCTCGGATCAGCATTTCAGCCGCAGTTAGACTGGTTTGAATCCCATCATGGAACGGTGGGTTAGAAATAATCATCTCGAAGCGGCCTTTAATGTCAGAGTAGACATTGCTGGCAATCACTTGCGCCTCGATATTATTTGCCGCCAATGTTGCCCGGCTGGCTTCAATTGCCGCGGCGCTCACATCACTCAAGGTCCATTTGATTTTTGGCGATTGTTGCGCCAAAACACAGGCCAGTACACCAGCGCCACAACCGACATCCAGCACACTGCCTTTAAACGGCTCACTGAAAGTGGAGAGCAACAGATGGCTACCAGAATCCAGCGCATCGCGGCTGAATACACCTGGCAGGGTTTTTACGATCACATCACCCACCTGATAGCTTTCCCACCAGGCATTGGCATCAAATTCCGGCTGTTTATCCAGGCGACCGTGATAGAGGCCGCAACGGCGGGCGCTATCAATTTTGGTTAATTGCGCAAACCCTGACAGCATTTCTTCTGCACTGCGCACACCACTGCGATTCTCACCCACCACAAAAACATCACAACCGACGGGCAGCAAAGACAGCAGATTGGCCAGTTGGAACTGGGCTTCTTGTTTGCTTTTTGGCCAGTAATAAACCAGCGTATCGCAGGCGGCGACGGTTTCAGGTGTTGCCACAAGACCGAATTGAACATTCTCGTCCAGCGTATTGCTCAGTAATTGCCAGTGGTGATATTGATTGGTGTGAACCCGTATCCCGGCTGCATCAAATTGCGCTGGCAGCGCATCTTGTAAATCACCGGCAAACAACACGTGGCGGGCTATAAATTCATCACTATGGCGCAGTATCACTTCACTGGCTGGGGTTAATGCAGACATCAGTCTTTGGCTCCTTAAGAATATGATCGGGGATTATAGAGGTTTGTTGGCGCATGTTCGATGGGTTTGCTAGCATAGCGTCGAAATACGGGTCGCTTTGACAGGAAAGGGCATGGCATCAAGACGAGACTTACTGTTACAACAGCTGGGTATTACGCAGTGGACATTGCGCCGCCCGGCCGTTTTGCAAGGTGAAATTGCCATACGTTTACCCGACGATACCCGCCTGTTAATTGTCGCAGACCCGCTTCCTGAGCAGGATGACCCGTTGTTGTGTGATGTGTTGCGCTGCCTTGGGCTAAATCCGCATCAGGCCTATGCGCTGACGCCGGATCAGGTGGCAATGTTACCCGAAGAGACACAGTGCAACAGTTGGCGATTGGGCATCAGTGAACCGCTTGCGGTTGCGGGTGCGCAGTTATACAGCCCGGCCCTGACCGGACTTTATCAAGACGCGAGCGCTAAGCGCGCACTTTGGCAGCAGATTTGTCATCATGAAGCAGATTTCTATCCTGACGCCAGCCGATCTGGCCACAGCGTACCAAATTGAACAAGCCAGCCATGCTTTCCCGTGGACGGAAAAAACCTTAGCCAGCAATCAAGGCGAGCGCTACCTCAATTTCAAGCTGAATATTGGGGAACAAATGGCCGGTTTTGCCATTACCCAAATTGTATTGGATGAAGCGACGTTATTTAATATTGCTATTGATCCACAGTATCAGCGCCAAGGGTGTGGCCGTTTACTGCTTGAGCATGTCATTACAGAATTGGAAAAACGCCAGAACGTCACGCTTTGGCTGGAAGTTCGCGCCTCAAATGCGCGTGCAATCGCGTTGTACGAAAGCCTGGGGTTCAACGAAGTTTCTGTGCGGCGCAATTACTACCCGAGTGCGGATGGGCGTGAGGATGCCATTATGATGGCATTACCGATGGGGTAGTACCTTTTTGCCGATTATCTGTCTCGAATAACGACAGTTTGTCTTGAAAAAATTGTCTATCCCGCATAAATCAGGGAAAATACCGCGCTATAACCACTTATACCCAAAAGTGATAGGAATCGCTGCTGATAACGCGGTTTTTCAAGTAAAAGGGTATAGCGCCATAATCAATGCCTTGCTTTGCTTGGGCCTTGCATCAATCGGATGTGAGGCCCAGAGCAGGGCGGCCTAAAAGTAGAAATTTCAAATTATGTCTCCAAGTGAATACGCACTGGAAGTCGCGAAAAGACGTACTTTCGCGATAATTTCCCACCCCGATGCCGGTAAAACCACCATTACCGAAAAAGTGTTGCTGTTCGGGAACGCCATTCAGACCGCCGGTACAGTAAAAGGCCGTGGCTCAAGCCACCATGCCAAATCTGACTGGATGGAAATGGAAAAGCAACGCGGTATCTCCATCACTACTTCGGTGATGCAGTTTCCCTATGGTGGTTGCCTGGTTAACTTGCTCGATACCCCTGGGCATGAAGACTTCTCCGAAGATACTTACCGAACACTGACCGCCGTTGACTGCTGTTTGATGGTGATTGATGCGGCGAAAGGGGTCGAAGATCGCACCCGTAAGCTGATGGAAGTGACCCGTCTGCGTGATACGCCGATCCTGACCTTTATGAACAAATTGGACCGCGATATTCGTGATCCGATGGAAGTGCTGGATGAGGTGGAACGTGAGCTGAAAATTGCTTGTTCACCCATTACCTGGCCGATTGGCTGCGGTAAGTTGTTTAAAGGGGTTTACCACCTTTATAAGGATGAAACTTACCTGTATCAGACCGGTAAAGGTCACACCATTCAGGAAGTGCGTATTGTTAAAGGGCTGAACAACCCGGATCTGGATGTTGCTGTAGGGGAAGATCTGGCTAAACAGTTCCGCCAAGAGTTGGAACTGGTTCAGGGAGCATCGCATGAGTTCGATCATGATGCTTTCTTGTCGGGTGATTTAACCCCGGTATTCTTTGGTACCGCGCTGGGGAACTTTGGTGTCGACCATATGCTGGATGGTTTGGTTGAGTGGGCGCCTGCGCCAATGCCACGTCAAACCGACACTCGCGAAGTGGTGGCAGCTGAAGAGAAATTCACCGGTTTTGTCTTTAAGATTCAGGCCAATATGGACCCGAAACACCGTGACCGTGTCGCTTTCTTGCGAGTGGTTTCTGGTCGTTTTGAAAAAGGCATGAAACTGCGTCAGGTGCGTACCAAAAAAGATGTGGTGATTTCAGATGCACTGACCTTTATGGCCGGTGACCGTTCCCACCTCGAAGAAGCCTATGCCGGGGATATTATCGGTCTGCACAACCACGGGACTATTCAGATTGGTGATACCTTCACTCAAGGTGAAGATATGAAGTTCACCGGTATTCCGAACTTTGCACCTGAATTGTTCCGCCGTATTCGCCTGCGTGACCCATTGAAACAGAAACAGTTGCTCAAAGGCTTGGTTCAGTTGTCAGAAGAGGGCGCAGTGCAAGTATTCCGGCCACTGACCAACAACGATCTGATTGTTGGGGCTGTCGGTGTTCTACAGTTTGAAGTGGTATCTTCACGGCTGAAAAGCGAATACAACGTCGAAGCGGTGTATGAATCCGTTAACGTCTCAACTGCGCGTTGGGTTGAATGTGACGATGTGAAGAAATTCGAAGAGTTTAAACGCAAGAATGAGGTTAACCTGGCACTGGATGGTGGTGATAATTTGAGCTATATCGCCCCTACGATGGTCAATCTCAATATTACACAAGAGCGTTACCCGGAAGTGCGTTTCCGTAAAACTCGCGAACATTAATCAAGCCGCAAGCCGCATTCTATCGGGGCACTCAGTGCTCCGATTCATTAATTTTCCTCATTATTTTCTCTCTAAGATTACTCCTACTTAATGATAATATTCCGAATTTAGTCCTATTCCGACTGTTATTCTTCTGAAATGCTCTATCTTTATAGATACCAGCGGGATTGACCGGCATCAACTTTGGCTTAGTTAACCTGCAATAATCGTAAAGTATTCATCAAATGCCCACCCATATAAGGTGGCGTAAGGATCCGAAAGCTGGGGTGTGACTCCTGTTCTGGATTCAAAACAAAAAAGGAAGAAATCGATGACAAACACAAAATTTGCCCGTTCAATGATGGCTGTTGTTTTAGGTACCGCACTGGTGAGTGGCAGCGTATTTGCTGAAGAGACTATGCTCAATAAAGCCGACAACGTGGTAGACAGCACCGGTGCGAAGCTCGATAGCTCCATGAAGAAAGTTGATAATTATATGGGTGATAGCGCTGCAACGGCTAAAGTAAAAAGCGCGTTGTTAGAAGAGAAAACCCTTAAAAGCACTGATATCTCAGTCGAAACCAACCATGGTGTTGTCACACTGACTGGTTTTGTGACGTCTCAGGCCGAAGCCGAAACTGCGGTTGATATTGCCAAAAATGTTGAAGGCGTAAAATCTGTTAGCGACAAACTGCATGTAAAAGACCAGAAATCACAATCAGTTAGTGAATACGCTGGTGATGCGGCAACCACCAGTTCAATTAAAGCCAAATTACTGGCTGATGACATCGTACCGTCACGTAAGATTAAAGTAGAAACCACTGATGGCGTGGTGCAGTTATCCGGTAATGTTGAAAATAAAGCTCAGGCCGAACGTGCCGAAAGTATTGCTAAAGCCGTTAATGGCGTAAAAAGCGTTAAAAACGACCTCAGTATCAAGCCTTAATTATTATACGGCTGATGGGTATTTCGTGGGGCCACAATATAACCTGCGAAATACCCTTTAATAAGTCTGTCAGCCAAATAATTCATCCAATATATCCAAAATAATACGACTTCTGTCAGATACGCTACTGTTAAATAGACAGAAGAGTTAAAGAGTGATTTTTGAACGCGAGTTTACATACCCTAAATCATTCGAGTTGCAGGAAGGCGGCAAGCGAGTGAGTCCCGATGAGCTTACATTGGTAAGTGATTCGGGTGATAGAGTGCAGCTAACACACCTGTAGCTTGAAGTATGAAGGGTATAAAGTCATTTTTTTAAACGGGAAGGAGAAGCTTATGTTTCGCTGGGGCATTATATTTCTGGTTATTGCGTTAATCGCAGCGGCATTAGGTTTTGGTGGGCTAGCCGGTACGGCAGCCTGGGCTGCTAAAGTTGTTTTCGTTGTCGGTATTATTCTATTCCTCATCAGTTTGTTTACAGGACGTAAGCGCCTTTAGTTAGGTGTAAGGGTTACAGCAAAGGTAAGAAGGGGTATCCTCATCACCTGCTGTAACGGAATTAAGGATGGATGGTGGGATACAGAATACCTATCACGCTCGGTAATATTGAGCCACTCGCCTATAAACCATACCAACCCGGTAAAATGGCGTTGGTTTGCGAGGGCGGCGGGCAGCGGGGAATTTTTACAGCCGGTGTGCTGGATGAATTCCAGCGCGCCCGCTTTAACCCTTTTGATCTGATGATCGGCACCTCTGCGGGCGCGCAAAATCTCTCTGCTTTTATCTGCGGCCAACCCGGCTACGCGCGGCGCGTGATTACCCGTTATACCACTACAGCTAACTTCTTTAATCCACTGCGTTTTGTGCGTGGCGGTCATCTGATTGATCTCGATTGGCTGGTGGATATCACCTCACAACAATTGCCATTGGCAATGGATCAAGCCGAACAGCATCTACGCGAGGGCCGTGAGTTTCTCATGTGTGCTTGCCGCAGTGATGATTTCGAACCTACCTATATCTCTCCGACGAAAGAAAGCTGGTTACCGGCGATTAAGGCTTCCAGTGCTATTCCGGGCCTATATCGGCAAGGAGTTGATTTAGATGGGGTAAGTTATCTTGATGGCGGTATTAGTGATGCTATTCCGGTTGAAGAAGCTTATCGCCGTGGGGCCGATACGATTGTCGTTATCCGCACTGTACCTTCGCAGGCTTATTACACGCCGCAATGGATGAAGCGAATGGAGCATTGGCTGAGTGAGAGTAGCTTGCAGCAACTGGTGCGAATTATGCAGCAGCATGAGCAGAGTTATCATCGTATTCAGCAATTTATTGAAAAACCGCCGGGTGACTTGCGCATTTTCGAGATTTTCCCGCCTAAGCCGCTGGCCAGTAATGCTTTGGGGAGTCGAATCCCTGCGTTGAATCGGGACTATCATTTAGGGCGTCGCTGTGGCCGCTATTTTCTGGCAACCGTAGGGCACTGGCTACTACCGCGAGATCAGCAAGATCAGTCTGAGATCAACAGTGGAAAAACGTCGATCCCCCTTTCCCGCCGAATGATCCAGCCGCAAGATATTAACCAGCCAGATGATATGGCTGACTTGATTGACAATGATGATTCTTCATTTGCTATCACTCAATCACCGGAGATTACCGCGCCTGCAAATGCTACAAAAGCCTCGGATCATCATCTTCCACCTCAGATGACGGTAGCAGACAGCGGGTTGATTATTCCGACAGTGACTCGGAGCAAGAAAAAGCCATTACAAGCGGAGATTATTTTGCCGTCAGATGTGGCGAAAACCAAGGGTGATACCGCGTAATGGCAGTGATTAGCGGGCAAATGCCCTATTTTATCGATACACATTGTCACTTTGATTTTCCCCCTTTCCGTGGTGCGGAAGTGGCCAGCTTATTGAGTGCTGGGCAAGCGAATGTTAGACAAATTATTGTGCCTGCCGTCAGTGCGGATTATTTCCCGCGTATTCTCGATTTGGCAGCGAATTATCCGCCATTATTTGCCGCACTGGGCATGCATCCGCTTTATATTGCGCAGCATCAAGACGCCGCTTTAGCCACCCTGGCCTCAGCACTGGCGATTAAAACAGAAAAATTGGTGGCGGTGGGGGAGATTGGCCTGGATCTCTATATGGATGAGCCGCAGTTACCCCGGCAATTGGCACTCTTGAACGCCCAGTTAAAATTGGCCAAACAGTATGATCTTCCAGTAATTTTGCATTCGCGTCGTTCGCACGATCAGCTGGCTTCAGCATTGCGTAAAGCTGCCTTGCCACGTACGGGAGTGGTTCACGGCTTTGCGGGTAGTTTAGCTCAGGCACAGGCATTCATTCGCTTGGGTTATTATATTGGGGTGGGCGGAACCATCACTTATGAGCGGGCGCAGAAAACCCGTAATGTCATGGCGGCATTACCGTTATCTGCATTATTACTGGAGACAGACGCGCCGGATATGCCACTAGCTGGTTTTCAAGGTCAACCCAATCGACCAGAGCGAGCGGCTAATGTATTCGCTGCATTGTGTGAGTTACGTCAAGAAGCACCACTCGATATTGCTACTCAGCTTTTGCTCAATAGCCAGCGTTTATTTCATTTACCTTCAGCCGATCAATCCACACTTTAGGTTTTGACGCTCCCATACAAACCACGCTAATAGTTAGCAAAATACGCGTTCTTACCATTTTGATGTGATATCCGTCACGTTAATAGCTTTGCGGTTACTTTTAGTTGTGTTTATTTGTGACAGAGATTGTTTGATCACCAGATCATGCCGGTATAATCCACCAACATTATTTTAATACAAATTATTAACAGGATTATCGGCATGCTCATGAGTTTGGTCGGAATGGCAGTACTGATATTAATAGCCGTACTTCTTTCAAGTAATTTTAGGGCGATTAATATTCGCACTGTAGTTGGGGCATTTATTATTCAGGTCGGCATTGGCGCGCTGGTTTTATATGTACCGGTAGGGCGTCGTATTCTGGGTGGCATGTCTGAAGGCGTCGCGAATGTTATTGCTTACGGCAATGACGGGATTTCATTTATGTTTGGCGGTTTGGTTTCCGACAAAATGTTTGAAGTTTTTGGCGGTGGCGGTTTTGTATTTGCCTTGCGAGTCTTGCCCGTCATTGTATTCTTCTCCTCATTAATCGCCGTTTTATATTATATCGGCGTTATGCAATTGGTGATTAAAGTCTTGGGTGGTGGATTACAAAAACTATTGGGGACTTCGCGTACTGAATCTCTTTCTGCCACAGCCAATATTTTTGTCGGCCAGACTGAAGCCCCATTAGTGGTGCGCCCCTATATTGCCACCATGACCCAATCCGAATTATTTGCGGTAATGTGCGGTGGTTTGGCTTCGGTCGCCGGTTCTGTATTAGCCGGTTATGCGCAAATGGGTGTGCCGTTGGAATATCTGATTGCCGCCTCCTTTATGGCTGCACCTGGTGGGTTATTGTTTGCCAAACTGATGGTGCCAGAGACCGAAAAAACCCGTGATAATGTTGATGCGGCCACACTGATTGCTGAAGATGACCGACCGGCTAACATCATTGATGCTGCGGCGTCTGGCGCGGCGTCGGGTCTACAATTGGCACTGAATGTCGGGGCGATGCTACTGGCCTTTATTGCATTGATTGCATTGCTAAATGGTATTCTGGGCGGCATCGGCGGCTGGTTCGACTATCCGCAACTTTCGATGGAATTGATTTTGGGCTGGGTATTCTCACCAATTGCATATCTGATCGGTATTCCGTGGAGCGAGGCGATGGTGGCAGGTTCCTTTATCGGCCAGAAGATCATTGTGAATGAATTCGTGGCATTTATGAATTTCGGTCAGTATCTACAGGCCGAAGAGCTGGTGCGCTCTGCCGGTTTGCAGGTGCTTTCTGAACATTCTAAAGCCATTATTTCCTTCGCGCTGTGTGGTTTTGCCAACTTATCCTCTGTCGCCATCTTGTTGGGTGGATTAGGTAGCATGGCCCCTAACCGCCGCCACGATATCGCGCGCTTTGGTTTAAAAGCGGTGGCGGCAGGTACTTTATCGAACTTGATGAGTGCCACCATCGCCGGCTTTTTCCTGGCATTATAATTTTGCCCATGGGCCATCTTGATGAGATGGCCCATAATCCTGCGTATTTTCCGCCCATAAGCTATCCTTGATGCGAGTGGGCGTTTACTGGCTGAAAGCTATAAATCAGGTTATTTTGTGACTCTAATCACATATAATATCGGCGCGTTACAAGTTACTATTGATTAATGTGAATTTGAACACATCTCATGTGCTGATAACGTGTTCAAATAGAGCTATAAGTTAGTGCGGTGAGATGGATCTCAATTGCCACCCAGATGGGGCTATCTTCAAGGAACCAAGTCCGCTCGCCAACGTATTGAGCTTAGAACCATTCGGCTCATAAATAAATGCTCAGCTTTGGCAAGGTGCTGGGGCTGAAATAGTGTTGGAGAGTTTTATGACCGATTTAACCGCCTGCGCGAATCTCAATGATTATGCCAAACGCGCGCTGAGTTTAATGGATTTAACCACCCTGAATGACGACGATACCGACGATAAGGTTATTGCTCTGTGTCATCAGGCTAAAAGCCCTGCCGGTAATACCGCGGCAATCTGTATTTATCCTCGCTTTATTCCTATTGCGCGTAAAACATTACGTGAGCAGGGAACGTCTGAAATCCGCATAGCAACGGTCACCAATTTCCCTCACGGCAATGATGATATTGCCATCGCGCTGGCTGAAACCCGTGCGGCGATTGCCTATGGTGCTGATGAAGTGGATGTGGTTTTCCCCTATCGCGCCTTAATGGCCGGTAACGATAAAGTCGGTTTTGAATTGGTGAAACAGTGCAAAGAAGCCTGTGCTGACGCCAATGTATTGCTGAAAGTTATCATCGAAACCGGTGAGTTGAAGCAGGAACATTTGATTCGTCAGGCCTCCGAGATTGCTATCAATGCTGGGGCTGATTTCATCAAAACCTCCACCGGTAAAGTGCCAGTTAATGCCACGTTGGAAAGTGCTGGCATCATGATGCGTACCATTCGTGACTTGGGTGTGGCGAAAACAGTTGGTTTTAAACCTGCGGGTGGTGTGCGCACCGCGGAAGACGCGGCACAATTCCTACAGTTGGCGGATCAATTGATGGGTGAAGGCTGGGCTGATGCTCGCCACTTCCGTTTCGGTGCTTCCAGTCTGTTAGGTAGCTTGTTGACGACATTGGGTCATCAGAGCAACAGCAAAACTACCGGCTACTAATCATTATCTCAGTCATTGAACTGAGCAGATGCACTGCGGGCTATTTTGTCCGCTGTGCTGCTTTTATTTCATAAGCAGGGGGATACCTTGTTTCTCGCACAAGAAATTATCCGTAAAAAACGTGACGGCCAGGCACTGAGCGAAGAAGAGATTCGTTTCTTTATTAATGGCATTCGCGATAACGTGGTTTCCGAAGGGCAAATTGCTGCTCTGGCGATGACCATTTATTTCCATGATATGAGCATGCCAGAACGTGTGGCGCTCACTATGGCAATGCGTGATTCTGGCACTGTGCTGAACTGGAAGAGCCTAAACCTTAATGGCCCGATGGTGGACAAGCACTCCACCGGCGGCGTGGGTGATGTGACTTCCTTGATGCTCGGCCCAATGGTAGCGGCCTGCGGCGGCTATGTACCGATGATCTCGGGTCGTGGCTTGGGTCATACCGGCGGAACATTGGACAAACTGGAAGCGATTCCTGGTTTTGATATTTTCCCCGACGACAGCGCCTTTCGCAAAATCATTCAGGATGTCGGCGTCGCCATCATCGGGCAAACCAGCTCACTGGCACCGGCGGATAAGCGCTTTTATGCCACTCGCGATATCACTGCCACGGTGGATTCCATCCCACTGATTACCGCTTCTATTTTGGCTAAAAAACTGGCTGAAGGGTTGGATGCGCTGGTGATGGATGTCAAAGTGGGGTCGGGTGCATTTATGCCGACTTATCAGTTATCTGAGGACTTGGCCCAGGCCATTGTCAGTGTTGCTAATGGTGCGGGGTGCAAAACCACCGCGCTGCTGACCGACATGAATCAGGTATTGGCGTCCAGTGCCGGTAATGCGGTTGAAGTGCGCGAAGCGGTGCGCTTCCTGACTGGCGAATATCGTAACCCGCGTCTGCTGGAAGTCACCATGGCGCTATGTGTCGAGATGCTGCTATCCGGCGGCTTGGCGCAAAATGATGCCGATGCTCGTGCTAAGCTGCAAGCAGTATTGGATAACGGCAAAGCGGCGGAAATCTTCGGTCGCATGGTCGCTGCGCAAAAAGGCCCGAGCGATTTTGTCGAACGCTATGACAGTTACTTGCCAGCCGCCATGTTAAGCAAGCCCGTATTTGCTGAACGGTCAGGAATTATCACTGCTATGGATACCCGAGCATTAGGTATGGCCGTAGTTTCCCTTGGCGGTGGTCGCCGTCGGGCAACTGATCCTATTGACTACAGTGTGGGCCTGACCGAGATGGCCCGCTTGGGAGCCAGTGTTGATGGTCAACAGCCATTAGCGGTGATTCATGCCAACAATGAAGATGACTGGCAGCAGGCAGCAGATGCAGTACGTGCGGCAATCACATTAGGCCAAAAAGCACCGGAAGAAACCCCGGTGGTTTATCGCCGTATTACTGAATAAACACCATACTTTAAAGGTGCCGCACAGTGTGTGAACCTATGCAGGAGAAAATGATGAAACGTACATTTATTATGGTATTAGACTCATTTGGTATCGGCGCTAGCGCTGATGCTAACAAGTTTGGCGACGAAGGGGCTGACACTCTGGGCCACATCGCCGAGGCCTGCGCCCGTGGTGAAGCCGATATTGGCCGTAGTGGCCCATTGACACTGCCTAACCTGAGCCGCTTAGGGCTAGGTAAAGCCGCCGAAGAATCTACCGGTAAATTCCCGGTAGGGCTGGATAAGAATGCAGACATCATTGGTGCTTATGGGTATGCCAGTGAGTTATCTTCCGGTAAAGACACCCCATCGGGTCACTGGGAAATTGCCGGTGTACCGGTGTTATTCGACTGGGGCTATTTCAGTGATGTGGAGAATAGTTTCCCACAGGAATTGCTGGATAAACTGGTCAAACGCGCTAATTTGCCGGGCTATTTGGGTAATTGCCACTCTTCAGGCACCGTGATTCTTGATCAACTCGGTGAAGAGCACATGAAAACCGGGAAACCGATTTTCTACACCTCTGCGGACTCGGTGTTCCAGATTGCCTGTCATGAAGAGACTTTTGGGCTGGATCGCCTGTATGAACTGTGCGAAATCGCGCGCGAAGAGCTGACTGAAGGCGGTTACAATATTGGCCGTGTGATTGCGCGCCCATTCATTGGTGATAAGCCAGGTAACTTCCAGCGCACCGGTAACCGCCACGATTTGGCAGTTGAACCGCCAGCACCGACCATGCTGAAAAAACTGGTGGATGAAAAGGGCGGCGAAGTGGTTTCTATTGGTAAAATTGCCGATATCTATGCCCATGTCGGCATCACGCAGAAAGTGAAGGCGACCGGTCTGGATGCCCTGTTTGATGCCACCATCGAAGAGATGAAAAAAGCCGGTGACAACACCATCGTTTTCACTAACTTTGTTGATTTTGACTCTTCTTATGGTCATCGTCGCGATGTTGCCGGTTATGCCGCTGCGCTGGAATTGTTTGACCGTCGCTTGCCAGAACTGATGGCGCTAGTGAAAGAAGATGACATTCTGATCCTGACGGCTGACCACGGTTGCGACCCAACCTGGCCGGGCACCGATCATACCCGTGAGCATATTCCTGTCTTGGTCTATGGGCCGAAAGTGAAACCAGGTTCACTGGGCCACCGTGAGACATTTGCTGATATTGGGCAGACAGTTGCCAAGTATTTTGACCTTTCCCCAATGGATTACGGGAAGAATATGCTGTAAGTCATTCAGCTAAGCTGAGCGTGCCATTTTGAACTTGGGCAGTGCTCGCCCTCCTCACGTACTGCGTGTACGCTCCGGGGGCTGTGCGCTGGCCGTGTCCAAACTGTCTGTGCTCATCTACGCTGGTGATGGCTGATTTTCTCTGAACTGTGCAAAGTAGCTCAAACCTAAAGACAGTTTGGTAATATAAATTTTAATTCTCTGATTTTTAAGGAAAGTGATTATGGCAACGCCACATATTAATGCAGAAATGGGTGATTTTGCTGACGTCGTACTGATGCCAGGGGATCCGCTGCGTGCGAAGCATATCGCAGAAACCTTCCTGAAAGATGTGAAGCAAGTGAATGATGTGCGTGGCATGTTGGGTTTCACTGGCACCTATAAAGGGCGCAAAATTTCAGTGATGGGTCATGGTATGGGGATCCCTTCTTGCTCCATTTACGCGAAAGAGCTGATCACTGATTTTGGCGTGAAGAAAATCATCCGCGTGGGTTCCTGCGGTGCGGTGCGTGAAGACGTTAAGCTGCGCGATGTGGTTATCGGCATGGGCGCTTGTACTGATTCTAAAGTGAACCGCCTGCGCTTTAAAGACCACGACTATGCGGCGATTGCTGATTTCGATATGACTCGCAATGCAGTTGATGCGGCAAAAGCGAAAGGTCTGAATGTTCGTGTGGGCAACTTATTCTCTGCAGATCTATTCTATACGCCAGATCCGCAAATGTTTGATGTCATGAAAAAATACGGCATCCTGGGCGTGGAAATGGAAGCGGCAGGTATCTATGGTGTTGCTGCTGAATTTGGCGCGAAAGCCCTGACTATCTGTACTGTATCTGATCATATAGTTTCCGGTGAACAAACCACCGCCGCTGAGCGCCAGACCACTTTCAACGATATGATTGAGATTGCGTTGGAATCTGTGTTGCTGGGTGATAAAGAGTCATATTAACGATATCTTACAGAGCCGTACCACGGTGTGGCGGCTCTGTTCTCAATTGTTGTATTTTTATCCTCATCTATCTATTCATTAATTTGCTTATCTCTGGTATCTAGCCTTTACATATCATAATATTATCGCTATAAATCCATTCATATTTTTATTCATTATTCTATTCACGGAGCTATTCAAGTGTCCTTTCTGGAAATGTTATTACGACAAGGCCCGACGACAGCAAGCTCCCTGGCACAAGCTTTGGCAACCAGCCAGCCCACGATTTCTCGTCAATTAACCCGGTTGAAAGAGCGGGTACTAAAGTTAGGGAAAGGAAAGTCTACCCGTTATGCTTTACTTCGCTTGGTTGCAGGTGTGAGTGAATTCCCGCTTTACAGAATCGATCTTGACGGAAATGCCAGCCATTTTGCCAATTTATATCCTATATATCCGGCCGAAATGTGTTGTGTACATCAAGTAGATGACGATACATGGCAGTTATTTGATAGCCTCCCTTGGTACTTGGCTGATATGAGACCGCAGGGGTTTATTGGTCGGATTTGGGGAAAGTCTGCCGCTGAGTTATTACAACTTGATAAGGATATTCGTGGATGGAATGAAGATCATATTTTGCTTGCCTTATCCCGTATGGCGGATGACGTAAATGGCAACATTCTTATAGGGCAGGGAAGCTATCAACAATGGCTGGATAAACCTGATGCGGTTCCGATTCAACCGTCAGATAAGCCACGGCGGTATAACGAATTATCCCTAATGGCGCTCGCTGGGGAAATGGTGGGTTCATCGGCAGGTGGAGAGCAACCTAAATTTACCTGTTATGCCGGATATGAGGGCAAGCTCCCATCATATGTTATCGTCAAGTTTACCGCTGTACAGGATAACCCTAACGCACAACGCTGGGCGGATTTACTCATTGCTGAGTCTTTGGCGCTGAATACATTAAGAGGTGCGGGTTATTCGGCAGCCTTCAATCATGTTGTGCAAAATGAGGATAGACAGACTTTTCTGGAAATTGAACGTTTTGACCGACATGGTCAGCGGGGCCGCATTGGTATGGTGTCTTTAGAGGCCGTGAATGCTGAATTTGTCGGAATGCCTGTTGCCAGTTGGCCAAAAGTTTGTCGTGAACTGACGGCAAAAGGGTTACTGAGCATAGCTGAACTTGAACAAGTTCGCTTGATCTGGGCTTTCGGAGTATTGATTGCGAATACCGATATGCATCATGGAAATCTATCATTCTTGCACCCCGAAAATCGGCCTTTATCACTTTCCCCTATTTATGACATGTTGCCAATGGCTTTTGCTCCGTCTGGTATGGGAAATATGCGGCAAACTGCACCCGATATAACATTATCGGTTGATGTGAGCCGTGAGCATTGGGTACGGGCACAACAACTGGCGGGGCAATTCTGGCAGAATGTGAGCAGTCACCCTAATATTAGTGTCGAATTTAAAGCTATAGCCTGTCAGATGAGAGAGAAAATAGCTTCCTTAACTCCCATTATTGAACGTATGGCATAATTCCCTGTCTCCTTGATATCGCAACACTATTTATCATCAGGTTTCTTGTCTGATTCTGCCGTTTCCTCTTCACTCTCATCTTCTTTGACTGGCTTATTGGCGGTCAGTAGATAAGGTGATTGCTGCCAGCGGCTCCGGCGACCTTGCAGTAAGGTTCGAGCCAGAATAATACCGACGGCCAGTGCTACCAGTATCATTAGCCGCAGTAAATTAGTGGTATTATCCACTTGCTTGGATTCTGTGGCGAGTACGTGGGTATCGAGTGTCATGCGCAGAAACCCGGTTGGCCCGCTCTTACCGGGGATCAATTCAACAATCTGGTGATTGAAATAACTGCCAGGGCGTTTACCATCCAAAGCCAGTCTATCTCGCACTTTAACGTTCTCTCCGGCATTGGCAACTAACGTACCGTCAATCTGATATACACTGGCATCCAATATGCGGCTGGATTGCGTCAATTGCTGAATAATTGCATCGACTTTTTGGCTATCAATATCATCATCACCGGTATCCATAATGGGTGACAGGCTGAAGGTGACTTGTTTCGCCAAGGTTTTCGCCAGCTCTTCAACTTGTTCCGAGCGGGCAAGTTGATGACTGAGGCTGAAATAGGATGCACCTTGCATAAGCAAAACTAACAATGCCAGGCAAATCAACACAATGGCGGTGCGGTGCAAACGGAATTTTAATTTAGCCTTGGCCATGCATGTTCCTTGCCGTATTTGATGACTTTATACCCGTCATACTTCAAGCTGCATGTGCGTTGGCCACGCTCAATAACCCGAATCACTTACTTATGTAAGCTTATCGGGATTATCTCGTATGCCGCCTTCCCGCAACTCGAATTATTTAGGGTATATGTTGCCAGAAGCCAGGGCGATAGGATAGCTTGATGCGTCCTTTTGTCTGCCTTTACCCCGTTTTCTACAGGAGTCATTCATGTCTAATAGTCTGACCTATTGCGATCTTCCCGCGGAGATCTATCAATGGCCGGGTCTCCCACTTTCACTCAGTGGCGATGAAGTTATGCCGCTGGATTATCGGGCTGGTCATACAGGTTGGCTGTTGTACGGCAGAAAACTGGATAAAAAGCGTATTACTGATTTTCAACGCCAGCTGGGCGCGGCAATGGTAATTGTCTCCGCCTGGTGTGTGGAAGATTATCAAGTTATCCGTCTGGCGGGCAGCTTGACCCCGCGCATTAAAACGCTGGCCGATGAAAGCGGGCTGGACGTGGCTCCGTTAGGGGCCATCCCACATCTGCGTACGCCGGGCTTGTTAGTGATGGACATGGATTCCACGGCTATCCAAATTGAATGTATTGATGAGATTGCTAAGTTGGCGGGTGTCGGTGAAGAGGTGGCGGCAGTCACTGAGCGCGCCATGCAAGGCGAGTTGGATTTCTCCGCCAGTTTGCGCCAGCGCGTGGCAACCCTAAAAGGGGCCGATGCCAATATCCTCAAACAAGTGCGTGATGAATTGCCATTGATGCCAGGGCTGACCAGTTTAGTGCGCAAACTTCAAGCGCTGGACTGGCATGTGGCAATTGCTTCCGGCGGTTTTACCTATTACGCCGAATATCTGCGCGACAAATTGCGGCTGGTTGAAGTGGCCGCCAATGAGCTGGAAATCAAAGACGGCAAACTGACTGGCAAAGTGCTGGGGCCGATTGTCGATGCACAATACAAGGCTGATACGCTGCTCAAACTGGCTGAAAAACTGAATATCCCAGTGGCACAAACTGTGGCAATCGGCGATGGTGCCAATGACCTGAAAATGATGCAGGCAGCCGGACTGGGTTTGGCTTTCCACGCCAAACCTAAAGTTTATGCCAAAGCAAAAGTGGCTATCCGCCACGGCGATTTGCTGAGTGTGCTGTGTATCCTCAGCGGTAGTTTAAAACATGAAAGTGCTCAGTAACTGTGGGTTATTTGATTGAGGTGAAAGGTGGCTAAAGCACCAAAACGAGCATTTGTCTGTAATGAATGTGGGGCTGATTACCCGCGCTGGCAGGGGCAATGCAGCGCCTGTAATGCCTGGAATACCATTACCGAGATTCGGCTAGCGGCCGCGACATCATCAACCCGTAATGAACGTTTTGGCGGTTATGCCGGTGATGCTGGTGTCAGTCGGGTTCAGAAATTATCCGACATCAGTTTGGACGAATTACCGCGCTTTTCAACCGGCTTCCTTGAATTTGATCGGGTGCTGGGCGGCGGTGTGGTGCCGGGCAGTGCCATTCTTATCGGCGGCAACCCTGGTGCGGGGAAAAGCACCCTGCTGTTGCAAACGCTTTGTAAATTGTCCGAAAACATGAAAACCCTGTATGTCACTGGCGAAGAGTCACTGCAACAGGTCGCGATGCGCGCGCATCGTTTGGGATTACCTACCGCGGGCCTGAACATGCTGTCTGAAACCAGTATTGAGCAGATTTGCCTGATTGCCGAACAAGAACAGCCTCGGCTGATGGTGATTGACTCAATTCAGGTGATGCACATGGCGGATATCCAATCGTCGCCGGGCAGTGTGGCGCAAGTGCGTGAAACTGCCGCTTATCTCACCCGTTTTGCCAAAACCCGTGGCGTTGCTATCGTGATGGTGGGGCATGTGACCAAAGATGGTTCGCTGGCGGGGCCGAAAGTATTGGAACACTGCATCGACTGCTCGGTGATGCTCGATGGCGACGGCGACTCACGTTTTCGTACTTTGCGTAGTCACAAAAACCGCTTTGGGGCTGTCAATGAGTTGGGCGTGTTTGCCATGACCGAACAGGGTCTGCGCGAGGTCAGTAACCCGTCAGCGATTTTCCTGAGCCGCGGTGATGAAGTGACGGCGGGCAGTTCAGTGATGGTGGTATGGGAAGGGACGCGTCCATTACTGGTTGAGATTCAGGCGCTGGTGGATCACTCGATGATGTCGAATCCGCGTCGGGTAGCTGTCGGGCTGGAGCAAAATCGGTTGGCAATTTTGCTGGCCGTGTTGCACCGTCACGGTGGTTTGCAGATGTCAGATCAGGACGTGTTCGTCAATGTGGTCGGTGGGGTGAAAGTGACGGAAACCAGTGCTGATCTGGCCTTGCTGATGTCGTTGGTTTCCAGTTTGCGTGACCGCCCACTGCCGCAGGATTTAGTGGTGTTTGGTGAGGTGGGGCTAGCGGGTGAAATTCGCCCGGTGCCCAGTGGTCAGGAACGTATCTCCGAGGCGGCCAAGCACGGGTTTAAACGCGCTATCGTGCCTTATGCCAATATGCCAAAGAAACCCTTGCCTAATATGCAGGTTTTCGGGGTCAAAAAACTGGCCGATGCACTGGCGGTGTTGGAAGATTTGTAGCACCTCATTTAGTCGTGTTCATCGCGCAGCATACTGTGTTATTTTTGTTTAGTGCGCTAAACAAGGAGGCGGTATGCTGCAGTTCGACTATCTCAAAACAGCGATTAAGCAAAAAGGCTGTACCTTACAGCAAGTGGCAGATGCCAGTGGCATGACCAAAGGTTATTTAAGCCAGTTACTCAATGATAAAATCAAAAGTCCCAGTGCACAAAAGCTAGAAGCCTTGCACCGCTACCTCGAGCTGGAGTTTCCGCGCCGTGAGAAAAAAGTCGGCGTGGTGTTTGGTAAATTTTACCCACTGCATACCGGCCATATCTATCTCATTCAACGTGCTTGTAGTCAGGTCGACGAACTGCACATTATCCTTTGTTACGATGAGCCGCGCGATTTGGCGCTGTTTGAGAACAGTTCAATGTCACAGCAGCCGACCGTCAGCGACCGCTTGCGCTGGTTACTACAAACCTTTAAGTATCAGAAAAACATTCATATTCATTCATTTGATGAAAATGGTATTGAACCCTATCCACATGGCTGGGATGTCTGGAGCCGTGGGGTCAAAAAGTTCATGAATGAGAAGGGGATAGTACCGAATTTCATCTACTCCAGTGAAAGCCAGGATGCGCCACATTATCGCGAACAATTTGGTATCGAAACCATCTTGATCGACCCTGAACGCTCCTTTATGAATATCAGTGGCCGCCAGATCCGCCGCGATCCTTTCCGCTACTGGGATTATATTCCGACCGAAGTGAAACCGTTTTTTGTTCGTACCGTGGCGATACTGGGTGGCGAATCAAGTGGAAAATCCACGTTGGTCAATAAGTTAGCCAATATTTTCAACACCACCAGTGCGTGGGAATATGGCCGCGACTATGTTTTCTCCCACTTGGGCGGCGATGAGATGGCGCTGCAATATTCCGATTATGACAAGATTGCATTGGGGCAAGCGCAATACGTTGATTTTTCGGTTAAATATGCTAATAAAGTCGCTTTTATCGATACCGACTTTGTCACCACGCAGGCATTTTGTAAAAAATATGAAGGGCGCGAGCATCCATTTGTTCAGGCGCTGATTGATGAATATCGCTTTGATCTGGTTATTTTGCTGGAAAATAACACGCCGTGGGTGGCTGATGGTTTGCGCAGTCTGGGCAGTGATCGTGACCGCAAATCGTTCCAAAATTTACTGGAACAGATGTTGCGCAGCAACAATATTGAATACGTCCACGTTGAGTCGGCAGACTACGACGAGCGCTTCTTGCGCTGTGTCGAACTGGTGCAACAGCTATTAGCCGCCGATTTGCAAAGATTGGCCCGCCCTTCATTGTTGAGTGAAGCGCGGGAAGGGCAACTTTAGTAGGTGATAACAATTTTACCCTGCATATGCCCGCCTGCGACTTGCTCGTGGGCAGCTTTCAGGTTTTCTACTGTCAGGCCATGCAGCGTTTCGCTCAGGGTACCTTGCAGTTTGCCCTCATCAACTAACTGGCTCACCTGTTTTAAAATCTCCCCTTGCTGGGCGATGTCCGGTGTAGAGAACATGCTGCGGGTGAACATAAACTCCCAATGCAGGGCGGCGCTTTTCAGTTTCAGCTGATTCTGATCCAGTGGTTTTTCGTTTTCCACAATGGTGCAGATTTGCCCCAGCGGGGCGATCAGCTCGCTAATCGCAGACCAGTGACCATCGGTGTCATTCAAGCAAAGAATATAATCAACTTTATCGATACCTTCTTTTGCTAACTGCGCTTTCAGGTCACGGTAATCCACAGTCAGATCGGCACCGCGTTCAATACACCAGGCGGCTGATTCTGGACGCGACGCCGTCGCAATCACTTTAACTGGGCTGCGCAAGGCGGCTAGCGGGATAGCCAAAGAACCCACACCACCGGCACCGCCAATAATGAGCAAAGTTTGATCCGCGCTAGCCTGCTGAATTTTCAGGTGTTCGAATAACGCTTCCCACGCAGTGATGGCGGTTAATGGCAGCGCTGCGGCTTGCGCCCAGTTAAATGAGCGCGGTTTATGGGCGGCAATGTGGGCATCGACCAATTGCTGAGTAGCGTTGCTGCCAGGACGAGTGATATCGCCGGCATACCACACTTCATCACCGGCACGGAAACCAGTCACTTTCTCACCAACATTGACCACCACACCGGCGGCATCCCAGCCCAGAATGCGCGGTTGTTGCAAGCCATTCTTTTTCAGACCGCCATGTACCTTGGTATCCACCGGATTGATAGATACAGCTTTGACCTCGACCAGCAAATCAAATGGGCCGGGTGCGAGAGAATCCAGGGCGATTTCAATAAAATCAGCGGGTTGTTGCGGATTTACAGCTATAGCTTTAATTGACATGGTGATGTTCCTGCTCCTGTTTAGCTTATTCACTGAGTCTAGACCTATCTGAGGAGAGTGATAAGATGGACAATCACTAACGCAGTGTTCGCCTGAGATAAACAATCATGTTTAAGCAAATAATTATGTTTAAGCAAATAATCATGTTTAAGCCTCTCAATTATGTTTAAACAACTACAGGATATGGCGCTGTTCGCCCGAGTGGCAGAATGCGGTAGCTTTACCCGCGCTGCTGCAATGGTGGGTTTGCCTAAATCAAGCGTCAGTCAGCGGATCAGTCAGTTAGAGCAAAGTTTGGGGATCCGCTTACTCACCAGAACCACTCGTCAACTGAACCTGACTTTCGCTGGTGAGCGCTATCTGGTGCATTGCCAGGAGATGCTGCAAGCTGCCGAGCGTGCGGACTTGGCACTGCAACGCCTAAAGGATAACCCTAGCGGTCGTCTGCGCATTTCGACACCCGCAGGTCTGGGTGCGACTTTGTTGACACGGCTGGCGACAGATTTTCAGCGGCAATATCCCGATGTTCTGCTGGAGGTTTTGGTGTCGGATAGCATGGTGGATTTGGTCGAGGATGGCTTTGATGTGGCGCTGCGCACTGGCAAGCCGCAGGATTCCTCGCTGATTGGCCGACGATTAGGATATGCGCCGCGCTATCTACTGGCATCGCCTGCGTATTTGGCACAGCATCCGCCATTGCTTCACCCACGTCAGCTCGATACCCACCGCTGTATTGCTCATCGTGCCTGGCAAGCCCTGATTTTACGTCATGAAGACGAGTTTTTTCGCTGGCAGGTTCCTGCGCTGCATGTTACCGATAATCTGTTGTATGCCCGTGAATGTGCGCTCAATGGTGGGGGGATTACGTTATTGCCTGCGTTTTTAAGTCGCGAAGTGGTAGCAAACCGGCAGTTGATTGAAGTTTTGCCGCAGTGGCAGGCCGAGGGTAATGAACTGTATTTGGTCTATCCGAGCCGCAAGCTGAATTCTCCGGCACTCAGTTGCTTTATTGATGTGGTGATGGGGCATCCGGTATTTGAGGATTATATGCTGGGGCTGGAAATACCAAGGTGAGCCGAATATACTGTTTATTTGGCTCATAAAATGAGCCGAATTTGAGGTTAATAGGCTCATTCTTAACTCTGGAGATAACCATGGGTGAAAACCTCTGGATATGGCAGCAACAACAGTGGCCCCATTTTTACTGGAATGATGCTCTTATTCAGCCTCAGCTACGCAATACCCGGTTTAAGCTTGGGCAACTTCTTGGTGAAAGTAAGGGAAATACCTCTGACGAAAGCGCCTCAAAAACGCTGAATACATTACTGGCGAATATCATTGCCTCATCAAAAATAGAAAATGAACAACTCAATATCAGATCAGTGCGCTCATCTCTGGCAAAACGGCTCGGGGTTACCTTAGAAGATAGTTACCCGACATCTGATCGTTCTGATGGTTTGGCTGCCCTCATGTTTGATGCCATTAATGGATGCGATGCAGATTTAACTCTTGAACGATTGTATCAATGGCATGAATGGCTTTTCCCTCATGACCGATGGGCGTTGACGCCTATTAAGGCGGGTCAACTGCGGGGAGAACAGCGAATGCAAGTTATCTCTGGTCGCATAGGCAAGGAAACAGTCCACTTCGAAGCACCGCCTCGAGAGGCATTGTTTACTGAACTTGAGCAGTTTATTGATTGGTTTAATTTATCCCGTACTGATACTGCTGTTGACCCTCTTTTACGGGCAGCAATTGTACACTTTTGGTTTGTCACGCTACATCCATTTGAAGACGGTAATGGTCGTATTACTCGAGCGCTGACAGATATGGCATTGTCGCAGGCAGATAACCAAAGTATTTATCTTTACGCTATGTCGGTCGCTATTCTTGAAAATCGAGACCAGTATTACGCCATCTTGGAGAAGAGCCAGCGGGGGAGTTTGGATCTAACATCATGGTTATTATGGTTTATCGCCACATTAGAGCAAAGTTTGGATCAAGCATCTGACGATGTCCGTTCTACATTGGCTAAGTCCCACTTCTGGTTAAAACATAATGATAGTGGGCTAAGGGCTGAGCAGATAAAAGTGCTTAACCGATTGTTAGATGGCGGTGAAAACGGTTTTGCTCTTGGGATCAGTGCTTCTCAATATCAGAAAGTAGCAAAGGTTAGTAAAGCGACGGCTACCCGCCATTTGTCCGAGTTATTAGCGCGTGGATGCATTGCAAAAATGCCAGGGGAAGGGCGAAGTACCCGATATCAGATAAAGTACCCGGATTAAAAAGGCCTGCAATCGCAGGCCCTTAGTCGAGATAAAGTTTAAAAACGACTTTTTATTAACTACTTAGTCATTTTCTTATACTTGATACGGTGTGGTTCCAGTGCTTCGGCACCCAAAGTGCGTTTTTTCCACTCTTCGTATTCAGTAAAGTTACCTTCGAAGAACGCCACTTTACCTTCATCTTGATAATCGATGATGTGGGTAGCAATTCGGTCAAGGAACCAACGGTCATGGGAAATAACCATGGCACAACCTGGGAATTCCAGTAAGGCGTTTTCCAGTGCGCGCAGGGTTTCGATGTCCAGATCGTTGGTCGGTTCATCGAGCAGCAACATGTTGCCGCCAACCTGTAGCAATTTGGCCAGATGGATACGGCCGCGCTCACCACCAGACAGCTCACCCACTCGTTTGCCCTGATCAATCCCTTTAAAGTTAAAGCGGCCAACATAGGCACGGCTTGGAATTTCAAAGTTACCGATCTTCATGATGTCTTGGCCGCCGGAGACTTCTTCCCACACGGTTTTACTGTCATCCATGTTGTCGCGGAACTGATCAACCGAGGCCAACAGTACGGTATCACCGAGTGAAATGGTGCCGGAATCGGGTTGTTCCTGACCTGATAACATGCGGAACAGGGTCGATTTACCCGCGCCGTTCGGCCCGATGATCCCGACTATCGCGCCTTTTGGCAGCGCAAAGGTCAAGTCGTCAATCAGTACACGATCGCCGTAAGATTTGCTCAGATGCTCAACTTCCAGCACTTTGTCACCTAAGCGTGGGCCAGGTGGGATGAACAACTCGCTGGTTTCATTACGTTTTTGATATTCAACGCTGTTAAGCTCTTCAAAGCGAGCCAGACGAGCTTTACCTTTTGCCTGACGGCCTTTCGGATTCTGACGAACCCACTCCAGCTCTTTCTCAATAGATTTACGACGTGCGGCTTCAGAAGAGGCTTCCAGCGCCAGACGGGCATCTTTTTGCTCCAGCCATGAGGAGTAGTTACCTTCCCATGGAATACCCTCACCACGGTCAAGTTCCAGAATCCAACCCGCAACGTTATCAAGGAAGTAACGGTCATGGGTGATGGCGACCACTGTGCCTTCGTAATCATGCAGGAAGCGCTCCAGCCAAGCCACGGATTCGGCATCCAGGTGGTTGGTCGGTTCATCCAGCAGCAACATGTCTGGTTTTTCCAACAGCAGGCGGCAGATAGCAACGCGGCGGCGTTCACCACCGGACAGGTTGGCAATTTTTGCATCCCAAGGCGGCAGACGCAGAGCATCAGCAGCACGTTCTAACTGGTTATCCAGATTATGTCCGTCATGGGATTGGATAATGGCTTCCAGCTCACCTTGCTCTTTCGCCAATTTATCGAAATCAGCTTCAGGATCGGCATAGAGTGCATAAACTTCATCCAAACGGGTCAGAGCGCGTTTAACTTCGCCGACGGCTTCTTCAACCGACTCACGCACTGTTTGTTCAAGATTCAGTTTTGGTTCCTGTGGTAGGTAACCGATTTTGATGCCAGGTTGTGGACGAGCTTCGCCTTCAATATCGGTATCAATGCCCGCCATAATGCGCAGCAGGGTAGATTTACCGGAGCCGTTAAGACCCAGCACACCAATTTTTGCCCCAGGGAAGAAACTCAGGGAGATGTTTTTCAGAATATGTCGTTTCGGCGGAACTACTTTACCGACACGATGCATAGAATAGACGTATTGAGCCACGTTGCCTCAGCCTCTCTAGATCAGTTTTTATTAGGATATCTGGTGCGGAGTGTAGCCCGTTTTACTATACCCGTCATCTTTCAAGTCACAGGTGTGTTGGCTGCACTCAATCACCCGAATCACTTACTGATGTAAGCTCATCGGGATTCTCTCACTTGCCGCCTTCCTGTGGCCTGAAATCTATAGGGTATAGGCGGATGTCATCTTTCAAGTCACAGGTGTGTTGGCTGCACTCGTTACTCGGCCCGTCCATGGGCCTCGCCTCTGCGAGGCCGCTGCCAGCAGCGTTCAAATCTGCTCCCGACAGATTTGTCACCCGAATCACTTACTGATGTAAGCTCATCGGGATGACCTCTTTTAAGGCTACGGCGCGGTGACGATTATTGCCACACGGCGGTTTTCCGCCCGACCTTTGGCTGTGCGGTTATCCGCCACCGGCTCTAGCTTGCCACGGCCACGAACCTCAATATTGGTGCGCGGAATACCGATTGCGGCCAGTGTATCTGCTACAGCAGAAGCTCGTTGGAATGATAATTGCTGATTGTAGCCATCCTCACCTATGGCATCGGTATGTCCATCAACCCGCATATGGTTAATCCCGACATTGTGTAAAGCACGACCAATGTTTTGAACGGTCTGCACGCCCGATGCGTTTAATTTCCTGACGTCACTGTCGAATAACACTTTATTCGCTAGCCCAAACACCCAGCCATTATCGGTTAATTTAAACCCTTGCTCTTGTAACGCCGCAATTTGTTCAGGGGTCAGCCCTTGGTGTGGTTTGGCCTGACAGCCGACTAATACCAATAAACAAAGAGCAAAAAAGCTAATCCACAGAGGATTTTTCTGACGATTATTGTTTAAACCCAGCATGTCACCTACCCTAAATTTTTGTGTGTGTACTTTCTGGATACTTATTTTCTGAATAAATATAGTCCGACTGATAAGCAGTGCATTGTTCACATGGCCGGAAACCTTTTTTTGCCTGATACATCGCCTCATCAGCCCGTTGTAATAATTCATCCGGCGTTTGGGCATGATCAGGATAAATAGCAACCCCAATACTGAGTGAAGAGATAATTTCACTCCCATCAGGCAGCGTTATGGGCTGTGTCATACTTTTTATAATATTGTTGGCAATGATGAGTACATCATCAGTGTTATAAATTGGTGCCAATAAGATAGCGAACTCATCACCGCCCAGGCGAGCGACTAAATCACTTTCACGTAATAAGGCGCGCAGGCGGTCAGCAATAGTTGTGAGCACCGCATCGCCCGCAGCATGGCCATAGTTATCATTGATTTCTTTAAAGCGATCGCCATCAAGGAATAAAACCGCAACGTGTTCGTTGGTTTTACAATCACTGAGTGTTCGACTTAAACGGCCTTCAAAATAAGCGCGGTTTGCTAAACCCGTCAGGCTGTCGTGGGCCGCGCGGTGTGCCAGAGAATCATTTTCCTGAGTGAGGTGTTTTTGCCATACTTCAAGTTCCTCCAGCAAGCCATTGAAGTCATGACTTAACTCATTCAGCTCGGCAATTTGTGCTGATGGAACTCGTTGACCAAAGCTGCGATTGCGGCTGACATTATGCGCGACTTCGGTAATACGATTCAGTGAGCCGATGATGCCAAATAGCATCCGGCGGGACAAAAATATCGCCACCAGGGTGCTAAGAATAAGGCAGACAAAGAGGCCCGCTAACCCCTGCAACAGGAAACGCAGCAGGCTGCCACCATGGCCAACAATCACTATTCTGCCGATTTCATTACCAGAGTGAACAATAGGGAGTACCACCGGTTCAGGCAGCGCCCAGCGGGCGACACTTTGCTCCATCTGATGCATGGGGCCGTCGTCAGGCAATGTCCATTGGGCAACCACCCGGCCATTGACATCCATAATCTTCGCTTCGGCGACTTCTTCATTAGTGGCAATCATCGACAGCGCTTCATTCGCCACTACCGTATCGCCGAAAACAACAGCAGCTTCAGTGGTATAACTGATTGAACGGGCAATCAAATGCAGGTTGTGCTCAGCGTAAACCCGCAAGGCAAACAAGGCGACTACTGTCAGGAAAATACCGGCTGTCGCCACAGATACCAGCGCCACAATTAAATGTATTCTGCCCAGAACTCGGCCAAGCGTTGGCAGTTTTGGTAGATTAGTTTGATTCTTTATCTGCTCAGCAGATTTATTTTTTATAGAACTCATAATGCGTCAGCCTTTTTACGGGCAAGTTGCAACACATTGGGATGAACTCGTATCCCGGCGCGTGCTAATGCATCCATATTGACTTTGAAAGAGGCTTGCTTATCTTCCAGTAACAGACAAAACGCACTGCCCACAGTACATTCGTCATAATCTTCGCTGATGGTCAGAACCGGCAGCCCAGTGAGTTGAGTCGCCAGTTCCTGACGCTGTTGTTCCCCCAAACGGCCGAGATAAACCACATCACAGTTGTTTGCCAGCGCCGAATCGGGTAGGGAATAACGCTGGGTTTTTATTGGATGTGCAGTTTGCATTAATGCTGGATTAAATAGCTCTTCTGCATAGTTTGTCGGGGCAATAACACACAAACGAATGACTGGCGGCGGGGTTGGCCAGCGCGAATAACTGATAATGCCCAGCACCATTTTTGTCGCAGAGTCGCTACGTTCATGAATAAGTTCTTCACTTAAGTTATTGGCTGCCATTGAGGGCAGTGAGGCGAATAAAATGGAGAGAAGTAATAATGTGAAGGCACAAATCCGCCGCCAGATACGCGGTGGCGTAAATAGCTTAGGCTGATAATGATATTTCTCATCATTGACGCCGTTAATTGCGCAAGGTGTAGTATTCATTTTTGCGCTTCCCGTTGGCGACATGGCTCACATGTTAATGGCGGTATCGAATAATAAATCTCCGCTAATCTATTATAAGAATTAATTGGCGTATTAACAGTCATGGTATCGGCAATGTGAGATTTATCTTAAATTCTCTTTATGATGGATAAAAAAACCCGGCAGAGTCGCCGGGCTTGAAGGGGGACTGATTGATATCAGACTCAATTCGATGCGCGTTTGAAGCGCCCGATGACCCATTTCTCGACTTCGACAATCAAGAAGATGGCGATAGAAACCAACAGTGTGATACCCCAGTAATAAGCCGGTAATGGCTCGGTACCGAAAGCGGTATTCATAAATGGCAGATAGATAATGGCTAGCTGCAACAGAATCAGCACACCAGAAACCAACCACAACCCCTTATTAACAAAGACTTCTTTGTTCAGCGGGAATCTGTCCATCACACGGCAGTTAAACATGTAAATCCATTGTGCAGTTACCAGCGTTTGCATCAACACGGTACGGATGAATTCAGTGCTGTAGCCGCGCGGTTCCATGTAGGCTTCCAGGGCAAAGGCGCTGCACGCTATCAAGGTACCGACAAATGCGATACGCCAAATAGCATGACCATCTAACACGTGTTTTGATGGATCGCGCGGGTTGCGGCGCATGATGCCTCTTTCTGCTGGCTCAAATGCTAAACCGAATGAAAGCGTGGTGGAGGTTGCCATGTTTATCCACAGGATTTGTAATGGCGTCAGTGGAATAACTGCACCCACCAGGATAGCAAAGATGATTAACAATCCTTGTGCCAGGTTGGTCGGCAAGACAAACAGAATGGTTTTCTTCAGGTTATCGTAGACACGGCGGCCTTCTTCAACCGCGTGAGCAATAGTGGCGAAGTTATCATCTGACAGCACCATATCGGCGGCTTCTTTTGTCACCTCGGTGCCTTTGATGCCCATGGCGATCCCCACATCGGCCTGTTTCAGTGCCGGTGCATCGTTGACCCCATCGCCGGTCATCCCCACGATTTCGCCTTTCTCTTGCAGCGCTTTCACCAGACGCAGTTTGTGCTCAGGGCTGGTACGGGCAAAAATATCATAACGAACAGCGGCTTCAGCCAGTTCTTTATCATCCATATGCTCTAACTGGCCGCCGGTAATGGAGTCTTTGCCATTACCTATACCCAGCATGGCACCAATCGCCATCGCGGTTTCCTGATGGTCGCCGGTTATCATTTTCACACGAATCCCTGCCTGTTGGCAGGTGGCAATGGCGTCGATAGCTTCAGGGCGAGGTGGGTCCATCATGCCGGCGATGCCGACGAAGATCATACCTTGCTGGATATCGCTGTGCCCTAACTCGCTGACCGTCTGTTCCGTTGGACGATAGGCCGCCGCTAACATGCGCAGGCCCTGCTTGGTGTAGCGCGTCATCTCGGCATCCCAGTAATCACGGCGGAAGGGAATGACGCCCTTATCCGTCAGTTCTTGCTGGCAGAAAGTAAACAGTACATCTGGCGCGCCGGTCAGGAAGATACAGCTTTCGGACTCAACCTGATGGCTGGTGGCCATATATTTATAGGCAGAATCGAAAGGAATTTTTCCGTGTTGACTCACCTGACCCAACTCAATACCTGATTTGGCTGCTAAGACTTTCAATGCGCCTTCGGTTGGGCCGCCGACAATAGTCCAATGGCCTTGGTCGTTCTTTTGAATCTGGCTGTCATTACATAAATTCACCGCAGTGATAAATGTTTTTAACGGCCCTTCCAGCACGGCTTGCTGCTCGCTGCCTTCCGGATAAATGTTACCTACCGGCTCATAGCTTTCACCGGTGACCCGGTAGCAATTATCGGCCAAAATCACCGCTTTGACGGTCATTTCGTTCATCGTCAAGGTGCCGGTTTTATCGGAACAGACAACGGTCATGGCACCCAGAGTTTCTACCGTTGGCAGCTTGCGAATAATCGCGCGGTTACGCGCCATTGCTTGCACACCCAAGGACAGAATAATCGAAATAATCGCCGGTAACCCTTCAGGCACCGAGGCTACTGCCAAGCTTATTAGGGCTAACAACAGCTCATTGACCGGCAGGTCGCGCAGAATAAAGGCGAAGACGAACAAGCATGCCATCATCACCAGAATCAGGATGAAAATCGCTTTACCCAGGCGGTCCATCTGTTGCAGCAGGGGGGTACGAGTGGCTTCAACCGCTGACATCATCTGGTTGATGTGACCCAGTTCGGTATCCCCGCCACTGGCAATCACTACGCCTTTCGCGGTACCGGCACTGATAGTAGTGCCGGAGAACAGCAGATTTTTACGATCACCAATCACTGATTCGTTTTCAATGACTTCAATTTGCTTCTCAACCACGGTGGATTCACCGGTCAGGATAGCTTCTTCAATTTGCAGGTTGTGGGCTTCGAGTAACCTTAAATCGGCTGGGATCTTATCCCCCGGTTTCAATGTGACGATATCACCTGGTACTAAATCTTGTGCATCAATGGTTTTTGCATTGCCATCACGAATGACTACCGCTTTACTGGAGAGCATGTTTTGAATGCTTTTCAGTGACTTCTCGGCTTTATTTTCCTGAACATAACCAATTAATGCGTTAATGACGGCGACACAAAGAATGATAATGGTATCGACAGAGTGGCCCATAAGGCCTTTGACTAACGCAGCAGCTAATAAAATGTAAATCAGGACGTCATTAAAATGAGCGAGAAATTGTAGCAGGGGGTGCTTACTTTTTTTGGCCGGTAGCGCGTTAGGGCCGTATTGTTTAAGGCGTTCTTCAGCTTCTTGTTGGCTTAACCCTTCTTCGCGGCTATTGAGCTGCTGCAAAGATTCTTCCACGGTAAGTTGATACCAGGCCTGGCCTTCTGGTGGCGAGGCGGGTTTGGGATTTGATGAGTTTTGCATTGAAAGAACCTTCTTAAAAATTAAAAATTGAAAATCTGAAATCTATCCGTTTTTCATCTCATTACCGTCGAGGCTAACGGCGCAGGGCAGTGAATACTCTTTCATGAAAAGATCCTGCTCCTTAATTATTTGATTTTTATTAAAAGACAAAAAAATTATTCTGAATGATATGTTTACAACAATTATGTTTACAACAACATAGTTATATTAAGCAAGGATAGTAGGTTTTTATCAAAATAGTGTCTTGATCTGAGATAATAAAGTCGAAATATTTAGTCGTAATTATTGGCTAATCCATTGAATATTCAGCTTCTTGCACCATCATCCGAGCAGATTAATTATCCATGTCTATTTGTACGTGTAATCGCTGGCTATTAGATGAAACTCTTGGTTAGTATATCCTGCTACCGGAACTAATTATGACTATGCTAATCAGAAGTTGCGGTAAGTGAAATGTAGTAGCCAACAACCAGTGAGGAAACAGTAAGTATGGACAAGTGGCGATATCTGGCGATTGGCGTGTGTCTGGTGACGACTTCAGGGGTGGCATTCGCTGACTCCATTGATGCCCAACGGCAACGCTATCAGCAAGTTAAGCTGGCCTGGGACAGTAATCAGATGAATACCGTGGCACAATTGATGCCGACGTTACGCGATTATCCGCTGTATCCGTATCTGGAATACCGCCAGTTAACTCAAGATTTAAGCCAAGTGAGTGCGGCGCAAGTAACCGATTTCTTGAGTCGGAACCCCACGTTGCCGCCTGCTCGTTCGCTGTCATCCCGTTTTGTAAACGAACTGGCGCGTCGTGAAGATTGGCGTGGCTTATTGGCATTCAGTCCGCAAGCGCCTAAACCGGTGGCAGCCCGCTGTAATTATTACTACGCCAAATGGGCCACTGGCGAACAGCAAGTTGCCTGGGATGGTGCCAGTGAAATTTGGCTCAACGGCCAGGCGCTTCCGGGTAGTTGCGATAAATTATTCAGTGTCTGGCAACAAGCCGGGCATCAAACTCCACTGGCAACACTGGCCCGCATGAAGCTTGCTCTTAAAGAGGGCAATGCCAGTTTGGTGAATTATTTACTCAAACAACTGCCAGCGGATTACCAAACTATGGGAACGGCATTGGCGAAACTGCAAAGTGATCCTGCCAGTGTTGAAAGCTTTGCTCGTACCGTCGGGCCGACTGACTTCACCCGTTCTGCCACCACAATTGCGTTTACCCGACTGGCGCGCCAGGACGTAGAAAATGCACGCGCGATGATCCCAACATTGGCGCGGCTGCAAAAAATGAGTGACAGCGAGAAGTTGGAGCTGGAAGAAGCGGTCGCTTGGCGTTTGATGGGCACTGATGCGACTTATGACCAAGCTAAATGGCGCGATCAAGTCACTTTGCGCAGCCATTCCACCCCGTTGCTGGAGCGCCGTATCCGCATGTCGTTGGGTACGGGCGATCGCCAAGGTTTAGCTGCATGGATGGCCCGTTTGCCGGCCGATGCACAAAGTAAAGATGAGTGGCGCTACTGGCGTGCTTCATTGTTGTTAGAGCAAGGTAAGAAGGCCGAGGGCGAAGCCATCCTGCGCAGTCTGATGCAGGAGCGAGGCTTCTATCCGATGGTCGCCGCCCAAAAACTGGGTGTTCCTTACCCGATTAATGTTGAGGTTGCGACCAAACCTGATGCCTCACTAGCGCAACGGCCCGAAATTGCTCGGGTGCGCGAATTGATGTATTGGAATATGGATAATCTGGCACGTAACGAGTGGAGCTATTTGGTTGCCAGCCGCAGCAAACCTGAGCAGGAAGCATTGGCGCGCTATGCATTTAATCAGCAGTGGGCCGATTTGAGTGTTCAGGCAACCATTGTTGCCAAGCTATGGGACCATTTGGAAGAGCGCTTCCCTCTGGCCTGGCCAAAAGAATTCCGTCAGGCGACGGAAGGCAAGGGGATAACGCCAAGTTATGCCATGGCGATAGCTCGTCAGGAAAGTGCCTGGAACCCGAAAGCGCAATCGCCGGTGGGAGCCACAGGCCTGATGCAGGTGATGCCACGGACTGCGGAGCACACAGTTAAACTGAATAATATTCCCGGTTATGTGAACAGCAGCCAGTTGCTTGATCCTGTCACTAACATTGAGATTGGTACCAGCTATCTGGAAGAGGTCTATCAACAATTTGGTCGCAACCGGATCCTTTCCAGTGCGGCCTATAACGCAGGCCCATCGCGGGTCAATACCTGGCTGGGAAATAGCGGCGGGCAGGTGGATGCCGTAGCATTTATCGAAAGTATCCCGTTCTCTGAAACGCGAGGTTATGTGAAAAACGTATTGGCTTATGATGCGTTCTATCGTCACTTTATGAATCGCCCAGCTAAGGTGCTGAGTGATGCCGAGTGGCAGCGGCGTTACTGATCCCCTTTGTACTTGAAGCCGCAGGGGTGTTAGCTACGCGCACTTACCCGAATCACTTACTGGAGTAAGCTCATCGGGATGCGTTTGCTTGCTGCCTACTTGCGACTCCAATGACTTCGGGGATCCTTTTGTCTCTGAAGCCGCAGGGGTGTTAGCTACGCGCACTTACCCGAATCACTTACTGGAGTAAGCTCATCGGGATGTGTTTGCTTGCTGCCTACTTGCGACTCCAATTACTTCGGGGATCCTTTTGTCTTTGAAGCCGCAGGGGTGTTAGCGGCGCTTGCCGCAACGGCAAGTTCTTTGGCTATATCTGAGGTTATGATAAGCTGTTGTACTAGTTAAATAGTATGGCGGCTTTCCCTATCATGACAAAACTACGATTGACTGATCCGAATCTGTCGACTGAGGATAATCAGCACTGGCTGACTTTTGTTGCGCTGTTGCAAGACGCCATTGCGCAAGACCTCCATTTACCGCTACTGCAATTGATGCTGACACCGGATGAGCGTACGGCGCTGGGGACCAGAGTGCGTATTATTGAGGAGTTAATGCGCGGGGAATTAAGTCAGCGGGAACTCAAGAATCAGTTGGGCGCAGGGATTGCGACTATCACGCGCGGCTCCAATAGCTTGAAAGCCGCGCCGCCGGAACTGAAAAGCTGGCTTGAAGCCCAGTTGCTGACCAACAAGCCGTCCTGAACTTATTCCAACTATACCGGGCGCTGGTAAATCTCATTATGGAAGGGAACCAGTGCCAGCAGTAGCGCCTGGTGGTAAACACTGGTGCGGGTCAGTTTGCCGTCGGTAAAAATGCCGATGGCTCCACCTTTGTGTTTCACATTCGATATACCGGTTAAATCTGCCATTTCGTCGCCCAGCTCACGGCCTTGGCGAATCCCTTGCAATATAATATCGGGTAGCATCAAACTGGCAGAGCGGGATTCTCCTCGCCACTGCAAGTGTTCAATTACCATCCATGCAAAGGTCATATTATCTTCAATACCGGCTTCAACCCCGACCCAAAAATCTGCCTCAGGGCGCATCTGACGTGCATTGCTAACTCGTTGTCTGGCACCTGTGCGTGTCTCAGTGCTGCCTATCGGTTGCAGAGGAACGCCACTGTCGACATTGATACCTTCAATGCGATACTGACCGGGGCCATAAACATCATCGAAAGCGAGGCTAATAGCCTTAATCTTTGCAGGGTTGGTAGTTGCGGCAACAACATGGTACATAGTAAATCTCAATAATTCTTAAATGTTTATTTCACGCAGTATAACGGAAAAATGACATGCTACAGGTATTTCTCGTGCGCCACGGCGAAACCGTATGGAACGCATCGCGCCAGATTCAGGGCCAATCGGACAGCCCGCTGACCGCTGTTGGTGAACGTCAGGCACACTTGGTTGCGCAACGAGTTCGCAGCCAGGGCATCACGCATATTATTACCAGTGACCTTGGGCGTACGCAGCAGACGGCAAAAATTATCGCCGATGCTTGTGGGCTAAAAGTGGTGACAGATCCGCGCCTGCGTGAACTGAATATGGGCGTACTGGAAACGCGCCCGATTGAGAGCTTGACGCCAGAAGAAGAGCAATGGCGCAAACAGATGATCAATGGCACTGAAGGTGGCCGAATTCCTGAAGGGGAGTCGATGGCAGAACTAGGGCGGCGAATGCGTGCGGCACTGGATAGCTGTTTGGAGCTTCCTGCTGGTAGCAAACCGTTATTAGTAAGTCATGGTATGGCGCTGGGGTGCTTGTTGAGCACACTGCTGGGCTTGCCCCCCCACGCGGAGCGGCGCCTGCGTTTGCGTAACTGTTCGCTATCACGGGTTGATTATCAGGAAAGCCCGTGGCTGGCTTCTGGTTGGGTGATTGAAAGTGCTGGCGATACCGCTCACCTGGATATGCCAGCACTGGATGAACTACAGCGTTAACGCCGGATAGGAATGAGATATTCGCACTTCAGCGAGGCCGGAGGCCCCTCTTTCGGCCTTCCCTGAGGGAAGAATCTTTCGATGTCGTATCCACATCGGCGGGTTAGCGCTAACTGTGGTAAACAGGTGCCATACAGTGTCAGAATGAAGTCCTGCAAACCATCTGGTGGCCCGTCATAGCTAAACTGCACATACTCACCACCTTGTAAGATAACCGGTTGCCCTTCCTGCACATTACCCGGCACATGTTGTGGTTCGATGGCTGTGGTGTAGAAAATCTCTTGCTCATCATCTTTCTCCTGATTAGGTCGGGAGTGATGTAAGCCATAAAGCACAGGGGGCAAATGGTCTGCGTCCCCCAGATACTGCTGCCAGAAGTGCACTCGCAATTCAGAACGATGAGTCATTATTTGCTCAAGCGTACAAGAGTAGCTCTGTGTCAGCCCCACCAAATGCTGCTCTGGTAAGGTAATAAATTCAGGCTGAGGCAGTGTATAGTCACCTAACCGAATCGGCGGACATATACCTGCTGAATGCCAATCTTCTGCTCGACGGTATAAGGCTGGTGTTTGCGCAAATTGTTTCTTAAATGCGCGGGTAAAAGTTTGTTGCGAATCAAAGCGATATTGCAATGCAATATCCAGAATAGGGCGGCTGGTTAATCGTAATGCGACAGCGGCTTTTGATAACCTTCTGGCGCGGATATAGGCACCGATGGCATTCCCGGTGACATCCTTGAACATTCGCTGCAAATGCCATTTTGAATAGCCTGCTTTGGCAGCGACATTGTCCAATGCTAAAGGCTGGTCTAAATGACTTTCTAGCCAGCTAAGCAAATCACGAATGATACTGGCTTGATCCATAGATCTTCCTCGTAAAGCGGCCTAAATTTAGGGTATTAGTGATATGAGATAATAGCTCTGGCGCATAGTAGCAACTTTTTATGCTCCCGACTGCTTAAGAATTTACTGGCATTGTGTGCTAAAAATGTAGCTGAGATTGATAAAATGACTTTTTCACCAATATTTTATTATTGGTTAAAATATTTAACGTTGGATAAGGTTATTCAACGGTATGGAGTAAGTGTATGAAAAAAAATTGGATATTCCTTGGTTGCATACTTTCTTTCGGGGCAATAACGGCTCATGCGGAAGAAATTGGCTCTGTTGATACGGTATTTAAACTCTTGGGGCCTGACCATAAAATTGTGGTTGAAGCCTTCGATGATCCTGATGTTAAAAATGTAACTTGTTATATCAGTCGGGCAAAAACCGGTGGTATCAAAGGGGGATTAGGGTTGGCGGAGGATACTTCAGATGCGGCTATTTCCTGCCAACAAGTGGGGCCAATTGAGTTAAGTGACAAAATTAAGAATAGAAAATCCGATGGGACCGTGGTTTTTCAGAAGCGAACTTCATTGGTATTTAAAAAGCTACAGGTAGTGCGTTTCTACGATCCGAAACGTAATACCTTAATCTACCTGACTTATTCAGATAGAGTTGTCGACGGTTCGCCGAAAAACGCGATAAGCGCAGTGCCAATTATGCCGTGGCAATAAAGGTGTTTGGCTGGATATGAAGTGTGAATAAAAAAGCCAGCATTTGAATGCTGGCTTTTTCGTAGACGAGTCAGAGAGTTACTCTTCCAGGTCACCACAGAAACGATAACCTTCACCGTGGATAGTGGCGATGATTTCTGGGGTGTCCGGCGTCGATTCGAAATGCTTACGAATACGGCGGATGGTCACGTCAACAGTACGGTCATGTGGCTTCAGCTCACGACCGGTCATTTTCTTCAGTAATTCGCCACGGGATTGGATTTTGCCCGGGTTTTCACAGAAGTGCAGCATGGCGCGGAACTCACTACGTGGCAGCTTATAATGCTCGCCCGCAGGGCTTATCAATGAGCGGCTATTGATATCCAGTTCCCAGCCATTAAATTTATAGCTTTCCACTAAGCGGCGCTCTTCGCCTACGCTACCCAAATTCATGGTACGTGACAGCAAATTGCGCGCCCGAATGGTTAATTCGCGCGGATTGAAAGGTTTGGTGATGTAATCATCAGCGCCAATTTCCAGGCCGAGGATCTTATCAACTTCGTTGTCACGGCCGGTCAGGAACATTAGGGCAACACTTGCTTGTTCACGAAGTTCCCGTGCCAGCAACAGGCCATTTTTGCCCGGCAGATTGATGTCCATGATAACTAAGTTGATATCATTCTCAGACAGAATGTGGTGCATTTCTGCGCCATCATTAGCCTCATGAACAACATAGCCTTCCGCCTCGAAAATGCTCTTCAGGGTGTTACGAGTAACTATCTCGTCTTCTACGATCAGAATGTGCGGGGTCTGCATGTTTGCTACCTAAAATTGCCAACAAAATAGAAATAGGAAGTACAGAAGTCTTTGTTATATTAGGATTTTTATTGACTAGTTACTCGTCATCCCGTTCATCACATGACTAAAGTACGTAAACGCGTTCTTGATGCACTTTCCATCAACGTCAACAACATCACTAGCTTGGTCGGGGTGTTACTCCCTACAGCCCCAAAGGTGACAAAAGCGGCGCATATCCTAACCCTATTAACAGCAATATAACAGTGTGAGCCGAATTTACCACCCAACAAAACTACGCTTTGTTGACATATATCAAATTCAATTGTAGCACGTTAACACTTTTGTGAAAAAGACTTACAAGAATACCAGCTTAAGCGATAGTTGGTTAAATTATGTTACCGATTCAGTGTTATTAATATTAAAAATTGAGCATTCGAGGTAAACCAAAAATGATTTCGCTAATCTGTTGATTTTTATTGTTTAAAATCAATATTATTTTGTCATTATGGCAATTGACCTACTTTTCTTATTAGTGCTCTGTTTCGCCTAAAAGCATTAGAAGAATTATCATCAATGTTAGTTAAATGTAAAGTGAAGTGACAAAGTTTTCATTTTTGTTGCCTTATAAATCATTTGAGCGAAAAAACAACCTCTAAAAGATAGCTTTATTCTTTAATCAAGTGCATCACTGCCACCAGGTATGCTCTTATCATTTAAAGATCGTATCTATCGCTTATGGCCCTATTTCTTCTTATTAAGTGAAAAAAAACACAAAGTATATCGTAGTGACAAAAGCTTTCATTTCAGTTTTATTATCTGGATTCAAGAAGGTTATTTTATTTATTTCGCCTAAAAAAGCTCGTCAGATAAGACAATGGCTCAGCAGTAAGAGGTTCATTTCGTCAGGGTGGCGACTGAAAAAATTTGACTTGAGGGGACGTTTGCTTTAACCAATAGAGGTAGAGCCACATTATTTATGAGACAGACAGACGACATGCAATACATCAGCCTGAACACAACAATTATTACCACCACCGAAACCACAGGTTACGGGGCGGGCTGACGCGTACAGGAAACAACAGAAAAAAGCCCGCACCTAAACAGTGCGGGCTTTTTTTTTTCAATCAAATCTTTGCAAAAAAGTTTGCGATAAAAAAGCGCGAAAGCGGGAGAGAATCAGAAATGCGAGTGCTGAAATTTGGCGGGACATCAGTAGCAAATGCAGAACGCTTTATGCGTGTTGCCGATATCATTGAGAGTAATGCGCGTCAGGGACAAGTGGCTACGGTATTATCCGCTCCCGCTAAAATTACCAACCATCTGGTGGCGATGATCGACAAAATGGTGGCTGGGCAAGATATCTCGCCGAACATCAGTGATGCGGAACGGATTTTTTCCGAGCTATTGCGTGGCTTGGCTGATGCGCAACCGGGCTTTGAATATGAACGTTTAAAAGCGCTGGTGGCCCATGAGTTTGCGCAACTCAAACACGTCCTGCACGGTATTTCGTTGCTCGGTCAATGCCCGGATAGTATTAATGCCGCCATCATCTGTCGCGGCGAGAAATTGTCCATTGCCATTATGGAAGCATTGTTCCAGGCGAAAGGTTATAAAGTCAGCGTGATTAATCCGGTCGAGAAATTGTTGGCGCAGGGCCATTATCTCGAATCCACCGTCGATATCACTGAATCTACCCGCCGCATCGGCTCCAGCAGCATTCCTACTGACCATATCATCCTGATGGCTGGTTTCACTGCCGGTAATGACAAAGGGGAGTTGGTGGTACTGGGGCGCAATGGATCAGACTATTCAGCTGCGGTGTTGGCCGCGTGTTTACGCGCTGATTGTTGTGAGATCTGGACTGACGTGGACGGGGTTTATACCTGTGACCCACGCGTTGTACCTGATGCTCGATTATTGAAATCGATGTCATATCAGGAAGCGATGGAGCTGTCTTATTTTGGCGCTTCGGTTCTCCACCCCCGCACTATCGCTCCTATCGCCCAGTTCCAAATTCCTTGCCTGATTAAAAATACCTCTAACCCACAAGCCCCCGGTACCTTGATTGGTGGTGAAAGTAGTGATGATGGTTTCCCAGTGAAAGGCATCACCAATCTGAATAACATGGCGATGATTAACGTATCTGGCCCAGGTATGAAAGGCATGGTCGGTATGGCTGCCCGCGTCTTTGCGGTGATGTCGCGCAGCGGTATCTCAGTAGTACTTATTACTCAATCTTCTTCTGAGTACAGCATCAGCTTCTGTGTGCCGCAAGGTGAGTTAATCCGTGCTCGCCAAGCATTGGAAGAAGAGTTCTATCTGGAGCTGAAAGATGGTCTGTTAGAGCCATTGGATGTGATGGAACATCTGGCGATTATCTCAGTGGTTGGCGATGGTATGCGTACTTTACGTGGCATCTCGGCTCGCTTCTTCTCAGCACTGGCCCGTGCCAACATCAATATCATTGCGATTGCGCAAGGTTCGTCCGAGCGTTCCATCTCCGTGGTGGTTAGCAATGATGCCGTCACCACCGGTGTGCGAGTTTGTCACCAGATGTTGTTCAATACCGATCAAGTTATTGAAGTATTTGTGATAGGCGTAGGTGGTGTCGGCGGGGCATTAATCGAGCAAATCTATCGTCAACAACCTTGGTTGAAACAGCGCCATATCGATTTACGCGTTTGCGGCATCGCCAATTCCAAAGCCATGTTAACCAATGTGCACGGTATTTCGCTGGATAACTGGCGTCATGAACTGGCCGAAGTGCAAGAGCCTTTTAACATAAGTCGCTTAATTCGTCTGGTGAAAGAGTATCACTTGCTCAATCCGGTAATTGTCGACTGTACATCCAGTCAGGCTGTTGCGGATCAATATGCAGATTTTCTGGCAGATGGCTTCCATGTTGTGACACCAAACAAGAAAGCCAATACCTCATCGATGAATTACTACCGTCAGATGCGCGCGGCGGCAGCGAAGTCATGCCGTAAATTCTTGTATGACACCAACGTCGGTGCAGGCCTGCCGGTTATCGAAAACTTACAGAATTTGCTCAATGCGGGCGATGAACTGATGCGTTTTTCTGGCATTCTGTCAGGCTCACTCTCTTTCATCTTCGGTAAGCTTGATGAAGGGATGACCTTGTCAGAGGCCACATTGCAGGCGAAGGCGCTGGGTTATACTGAGCCAGATCCACGCGATGATCTTTCCGGCATGGATGTCGCCCGGAAATTGTTGATCCTGGCCCGTGAAGCAGGGTACAAACTTGAATTGGCTGATATCGAAGTTGAGTCTGTTCTACCAGCAAGTTTCGATGCAAGCGGTGATGTAGACAGCTTCCTCGCTCGCCTGCCATCACTGGATGCCGAGTTTACCCCTCTGGTGGCAAATGCCGCAGAACAGGGCAAAGTGCTGCGTTATGTCGGGGTGATTGAAGAGGGGCGTTGTATCGTTCGGATGGATGCGGTCGATGGTAACGATCCGCTGTATAAAGTAAAAAATGGTGAGAATGCGTTGGCCTTCTATACCCACTATTATCAGCCGATCCCGTTGGTGCTTCGCGGGTATGGTGCGGGTAATGATGTGACTGCTGCTGGGGTGTTCGCTGATCTTTTACGCACATTATCATGGAAGTTGGGAGTTTAAATATGGTTAAGATCTATGCTCCGGCATCGATTGGCAATGTCAGCGTTGGCTTCGATGTGCTGGGTGCTGCGGTTTCACCAGTAGACGGCACTTTGCTGGGCGATTGTGTCAGTGTGACCGCATCGGACAGTTTTAGTCTGCGCAACGAAGGCCGCTTTGTCAGCAAATTACCTGATGATCCAAAAGAAAATATCGTTTATCAATGCTGGGAGCGTTTTTGTCAGGAAATGGGCAAAGAGATCCCGGTAGCACTGGTGCTGGAAAAGAACATGCCGATTGGCTCAGGGCTGGGCTCCAGTGCCTGTTCTGTTGTTGCTGGCTTGATGGCAATGAACGAATTCTGCGGTAAACCGCTGGATAAAGTTACGCTGTTGGGCATGATGGGCGAGCTGGAAGGGCGAGTTTCTGGCAGTGTACATTTTGATAATGTTGCGCCTTGCTATTTAGGCGGGATGCAATTGATCCTCGAGCAACCCGGCTATATCAGTCAAGATGTACCCGGTTTTGACGACTGGCTGTGGGTGATGGCTTATCCAGGGATTAAAGTCTCTACCGCTGAGGCGCGGGCTATTTTACCCGCACAGTATCGCCGTCAGGATTGCATCGCTCATGGGCGTAATTTGGCTGGATTTATTCATGCCTGCCACACTCAGCAGCCGAGCCTGGCCGCTAAAATGATGAAAGATGTCATTGCCGAGCCTTACCGCACTCAATTATTGCCGGGCTTTGCTGCGGCCAGACAAGCCGCGCAGGATATTGGCGCGCTGGCCTGTGGTATTTCCGGTTCTGGCCCCACGCTGTTTGCCGTCTGCAATGATAGCGAGACCGCACAGCGCATGGCGAGCTGGCTACAAAATCATTACCTGCAAAACGACGAAGGTTTTGTTCATATTTGCCGTCTGGATACCGCAGGCGCACGACTACTGGGATAACGCATGAAACTGTATAACCTTAAAGATCACAACGAACAGGTCAGCTTCGCGCAAGCGATCAAACAGGGTCTGGGCAAGCAGCAAGGGTTGTTCTTCCCGCTGGAGTTGCCAGAGTTTGAACTGACAGAAATTGATAAACTGCTGGATCTGGATTTTGTCACTCGCAGCAGCCGTATTCTTTCTGCTTTTATTGGTAATGAAATCGCACCAGAGGTGTTAACCAAACGCGTTCAGGCGGCGTTTGAGTTTCCGGCTCCAGTCGCTCAGGTTGAGAATGATATCGCCGCACTGGAGTTGTTCCACGGCCCGACATTGGCCTTTAAGGACTTCGGCGCACGTTTTATGGCACAAATGCTGGCCGAAGTGGCTGGCGACCAGCCAGTGACTATCTTAACCGCAACCTCTGGTGATACTGGGGCGGCGGTCGCTCATGCTTTCTATGGCTTGAAAAATGTTCGCGTGGTTATCCTCTATCCACGCGGCAAAATCAGCCCGCTGCAAGAGAAGCTGTTCTGTACGTTAGGTGGCAATATCCACACGGTGGCTATTGAGGGCGATTTTGATGCTTGTCAGGCGCTGGTCAAACAAGCCTTTGATGATGAGGAGTTAAAGCAGGCGCTGAGCCTTAACTCTGCTAACTCCATTAATATCAGCCGCTTGCTGGCTCAGATTTGCTATTACTTCGAAGCTGTAGCCCAGTTACCGCAAGAAGCACGTAACCAATTGGTTATCTCAGTGCCAAGTGGCAACTTCGGTGATTTGACCGCCGGTTTGCTGGCAAAATCGTTAGGTTTGCCGGTAAAACGCTTTATCGCTGCCACTAATGCCAACGACACCGTGCCGCGCTTCCTGGTTAACGGCCAGTGGCAGCCGAAGCCGACGGTGGCGACGTTATCGAATGCTATGGATGTCAGCCAGCCGAATAACTGGCCGCGTGTTGAGGAGCTTTATCGTCGTAAAATCTGGCAGTTGAAAGAATTGGGCCACGGCGCAGTCAGTGATGATGTCACTAAAGACACCATGCGCGAATTGGCGGAGTTAGGGTATATCTCAGAGCCTCATGCTGCTATTGCCTATCGTGTGTTGCGCGATCAATTGCAGGACGGGGAATTCGGGGTATTTATCGCGACAGCGCATCCGGCGAAATTCAAAGAAAGTGTAGAAGAGATTCTGGCGCAGGAATTGCCGCTGCCAAAACCACTGGCAGTGCGGGCACAATTACCGCTGCTATCTCATGATTTGCCAGCAGACTTTGCGCAATTGCGGGCTTTCTTGATGGCTTTGCCAAAGTAATTACCCGTCTTACTTGGTGTTGCAGCGTTGTTAGCCGCTCTCACTCACCCGAATCACTTACTTGAGTAAGCTCATCGGGATGTGCTCGTTTGCTGCCTGGCTGCAACACCAATTACTTAGGGTAATGCTTTTTCTACTTGACGTTGTTAAAACTGTTCAGCGCGCTTAAATACCAGTTCATTTTTCGCCGACAGTCCGGCATCAAACTGATAGCCTTCCAGATTGAAATCAACCAGTTGCTCTGGTTTGGTGAGTTTATTCTGAATAATAAATCGGCTCATCAAGCCACGGGCTTTCTTGGCATAGAAACTGATGATTTTGTATTTGCCATTTTTCTCATCCAAAAAGACCGGTTTAATCAGTGAGCCTGCCAGCTTAGCCGGTTTAACAGCTTTAAAATATTCATCAGAGGCGAGATTTATCAGCACGTTATCACCTTGCTGCTCCAGCGCCTGATTCAGTTTCTCTGTTATCTGGTCGCCCCAGAAGGAATAGAGATCTTTGCCACCTGGGTTAGCCAGTTTGATCCCCATCTCCAGACGATATGGTTGCATCAAATCTAGCGGGCGCAATACGCCGTAGAGTCCGGAAAGCATACGTAAATGCTGTTGGGCAAAGTCAAAGTCAGCAGCGCTGAAATCCTGCGCCTGCATGCCGGTATAAACATCGCCTTTAAAAGCCAGAATCGCCTGACGCGCATTGTCGGGTGTGAAATCAGGCTGCCATTCGCTGAAACGAGCGGCGTTCAAACCGGCCAGTTTGTCGCTAATTCCCATTAGACTGCTGATTTGCGCAGGTGTCAGTTCACGGCAGATCTCGATAAGCTGTTGTGATTTATCCAACATCTCTGGCTGAGTAAACTTTTTGGTTGCTAGCGGACTTTGATAATCAAGGGTTTTAGCCGGGGAAATGACAATAAGCATAACGACATCCTAATGAGCTAAATAAGACACTGTAGCAAAAAGCGCCAGCCAGCGAAAAGAAGATTGGGCGATTGCTAGGATAGATAGATCGCGTTGTCAGAGATGATATAGTTTAGCTAAATCGTCTCAGCACGATAAGAATGGATGAAATTGCTATTAACCTGCCGGTTTCTGGCTGTTTTAAAAGGCGAAAACGGTTGCGAACCGAATACTGCCTGTTTGCGCTTTTTTTAATCAGTTTAACTGCCTTGCACCAAGGCTTACGCATGTTATTATCAAGACAAGGCAGGCGTCGAAATAGCTAATATTGCGAAACTGCTAACATTCCGAATGAGATGAAGCGCCATTTCGACCGAGATAAAAGTTGCGACATGCCAAAAGTTCATGCACAAACGATGAGAAACGACAACATGACCGATAAACTTACTTCCCTACGTCAAATCACCACTGTAGTAGCAGATACTGGGGATATCGCGGCAATGAAGCTGTATCAGCCGCAAGATGCAACCACGAACCCATCACTGATTCTGAATGCTGCCCAAATTCCTGAATACCGCAAGCTGATCGACGAAGCCATTGCCTGGGCTCGCGAACAAAGCAGTGATCATGCTCAGCAAATCGTTGATGCAACTGACAAACTGGCCGTCAATATCGGTTTGGAAATTCTGAAACTGATCCCCGGCCGCATTTCTACTGAAGTTGATGCTCGCCTGTCCTACGACACCGTTGCTAGCGTGGCAAAAGCGAAACGTTTGATCAAACTGTACAACGAAGCCGGTATCAGCAATGACCGTATTCTGATCAAACTGGCTTCTACCTGGCAGGGTATTCGTGCTGCGGAACAGCTGGAAAAAGAAGGTATCAACTGTAACCTGACTCTGCTGTTCTCCTTCGCTCAGGCACGTGCTTGTGCTGAGGCGGGTGTGTTCCTGATTTCACCGTTTGTTGGCCGTATTCTTGACTGGTACAAAGCCAATGGTGATAAGAAAGAGTTCGCACCACACGAAGATCCAGGTGTGGTTTCCGTGACCGAGATTTACCAGTATTACAAAAAACACGGTTATAAAACTGTGGTTATGGGCGCAAGCTTCCGTAATCTGGGTGAGATCATCGAACTGGCTGGCTGTGACCGCCTGACTATTGCTCCATCTCTGTTAAAAGAGTTGGCAGAAAGTGAAGGCCCAGTTGAGCGTAAACTGGCTTATACCGGTGAAGTTCAAGCTAAACCAACGCCACTGACTGAAGCTGAATTCTACTGGCAGCACAATCAGGACCCGATGGCGATTGATAAACTGGCTGATGGCATTCGCAAGTTTGCTATCGACCAGGGCAAACTTGAGAAAATGATCTCAGACCTGCTGTAATTTGACTGGCGGTAATTGATTCTCCGCAGTTATTTGACGAAAGGTGGCGCAAGCTGCCTTTTTTATTGCCTGTTATCTGGGGCTGAGGGCAGTTCCAATAACATGGGGTATGCTATTATTCGCCACAGATAAAGGGCTTTTCGTCGAGGTAGTCATATGAATATATTACGTATAGGTTTAGTTTCCGTTTCTGATCGCGCATCGAGCGGGGTATATCAGGATAAAGGCATTCCAGCTCTGGAAGAGTGGTTAGCAAGTGCCCTAACGACCCCTTTTGCTATAGAAACCCGCCTTATCCCCGATGAACAAACCTTGATTGAACAAACCCTGTGTGAGTTAGTCGACGAGATGGGCTGCCATTTAGTGCTGACCACCGGTGGAACCGGCCCGGCAAGACGCGATGTCACCCCTGACGCCACATTGGCAATCGCAGATCGGCAAATGCCTGGTTTTGGTGAGCAAATGCGTCAAATCAGCCTCCATTTCGTCCCTACCGCGATATTATCCCGTCAGGTTGGCGTTATCCGTAAGCAGGCATTGATCATCAACTTACCGGGGCAACCTAAATCGATCAAAGAAACCCTGGAAGGGGTGAAAGATGCAGAATCGAAGGTGCTGGTTGCGGGGATTTTTGCCAGTGTGCCTTATTGCATTCAACTACTGGATGGGCCATATATAGAGACCAATGCTGAAGTGGTAGCGGCTTTCCGTCCTAAGAGTGCAGTTATCGATATAAACAACTAAATTAAAACTTTTTACAACATAAGACACCATTATGGCAGTGTCGGGAATTTTGTACGGTATAGTCATATTTACTTTACAAAAGGCTGAAAATATTTTTCTTCCCCTACTCTGGTTTATTACGGTGTCATATGCCCCAAGAACACAATTCATCTCAAGTCGACTTATCGCAACCTCATGTTGCCCAACAACATAATCATAACCGTCGGCTGAATAAGCAAGATTATAAAACCCTCACTCTGGCGGCTTTAGGCGGAGCGCTTGAGTTTTATGACTTCATTATTTTCGTTTTCTTTGCTGCGGTTATTGGTGATCTTTTCTTCCCGGTTGATATGCCAGAGTGGCTGCGTCAGGTGCAGACATTCGGTATTTTTGCAGCGGGTTATTTGGCTCGCCCGCTCGGCGGCATTATCATGGCGCATTTTGGTGATCTGGTTGGCCGTAAGAAGATGTTTACTCTAAGTATTTTGTTAATGGCATTACCAACATTGGCGATAGGTATGCTGCCGACTTATGCCTCGATTGGTATTGCAGCGCCATTACTATTACTGTTAATGCGTGTATTACAAGGTGCGGCGATTGGCGGCGAAGTGCCCGGCGCATGGGTCTTTGTAGCAGAACATGTACCACGTCGGCGCATTGGCATTGCTTGCGGAACACTCACTGCTGGCTTGACGGCGGGGATCTTACTGGGGTCACTGGTGGCCACCGCGATGAACACCACCTTAAGCCCTCAGGCCATTTTAGATGGCGGCTGGCGTGTACCATTCTTCCTCGGCGGGATTTTCGGCTTGTTCGCCATGTACTTACGCCGTTGGTTGCAAGAAACCCCAATCTTTAAAGAGATGCAGGCACGTAAAACTCTGGCTGATGAATTACCACTGAAATCTGTCGTGGTGAATCATAAGAAAGAAATAGTGGTTTCGATGCTACTGACCTGGTTACTGTCTGCCGGTATTGTGGTCGTTATTCTTATGACACCGACTTATTTACAGAAGCAGTTCGGTGTCTTGCCCGCTCTGGCATTGCAGGCCAATAGCTTGGCGATTGTCGCGTTGGTATTTGGCTGTGTGATTGCTGGCCTTATTATTGACCGCTTCGGTGCCAGTAAAACCTTTATTGTTGGCAGCCTGATGTTGGCGGTGTCGACATGGTCGTTTTATCACACCAATTTGACCGACCCGAGTCAGTTATTTACCCATTATATGTTGGCAGGATTCTGTGTCGGTATTGTTGGCGCGGTGCCTTATGTGATGGTGCGTGCATTCCCGGCAGAGGTGCGCTTTACTGGCATTTCTTTCTCCTACAATGTGGCATATGCCATTTTTGGTGGGTTGACACCGATTGTGGTGACGTTATTGATGAAAGTGACGCCTATGGCTCCCGCGTATTACATGCTGTTGTTATCGCTGGTGGGATTCCTGTTAGGAATTTATCTACGCAATGATATTAATAGCGAAGTGAAAGCGCATCTGCCAAAGAAAGCCCTGGCTGAGTAAAGTAGCATCAAGTAGATATCATTACAAAATAGCCCATAAAACCTAGGCTATTTTTGTCTAATATAATTTAAAATTCACCCTTAAAATTAAAGCCGACCTTCTGCTTGACCCGAGCCGAGGGTTGAGAAATAACTTCAGAGTATAATGTACGGGCACCTTGTTGCTGCAAATATCGGCTCAGTTCTCTGACTGCCGCCGTGCCAGCCCCTCTCACCGTTCCTTCGCGATCGGGAAATAAAACATAGTCTGGTAGGGTTGCGGATGCGACCAATTCAACTTCATTGTGGCTATTAAAACGATCGGCAAGTACGATCGCGATAACTCTCCCTTGAAATTTAACAATTACATATATTTCACCGGGGCGATGAAGAATGAGTCGCCGTTTGATAATACCCGTCACAATATTTCCAGCATGAAGTAGTTTAGTGAGGGCGTTATTGATTTCAACTGGATCGGCATCCGCACTGGCACCTTGAGCGGGGTAGCCTTGCTCATATTGCTGCTCCCAGAGAGCAACGGTTTCCCTTAGCTTTTTCCGCATAGCGTGGGCATTGCTAACTTCTACATCGGAAAGTTTTTCCTCTTCCTCAGGTGTGGGGGTTGGGAGTATTTCGATTTCAAATTCCAATTCAGTTTGCTCAACAAGTTCACCGTGCGAAATGATTATTGGGGGAGTTTGCCTATAGATGAAAGTCTCTAATAGCAATTCATAAATACCTAAGGGTAACAACTCTACCTGTGCGGGTGATTCATCAGTTAAGGAAAAATTACTATAAGTTACATAACTAAGTTGAGCATAATCTAGCGCGGTTTTAATATCGCCAAAAGCATTGTTGGTTGTTTTATCTGTTATTTTTTCTGTTATAGCATGGATAAATCTATTTTCTACTGCCTGATTTTCGACGGCAACGCCAGTACTTCCTGTTCTGATGATTGAATCTATTATTCGGCCAAAAAATGCCGAATTCCAAGTTTCTAAGCTATTGCCAAACAATAAAGTAAAATCAGTCATAATGTCCAATGTCCACTCAATGCAGCGGGGTCTTATTTGACGTGCTGGACGAGCGTTAAGTAAAGAGTGGATCGATACCATGCAGGTTTTGGCGGCCGCCGGGAGACTTAGAGATTGCCTATATTGACTGTAATCCATATAAGCCAATGTCATGTAGTTATCTACCTTTTCAGGCATTGTTAACTCTTCTTCTTGGAGAGAGGCGGGGAGCAGTGGGGAACTGTTTCCGGCAATATGTAAAGTTTTCCCTTTGGTATTACTGTTAAAAAAGTCATTTGCACTGAATATGATGCTATCTAATTGTTGGCATTTACCTTGTATAATATAATTATAAATATTTAAAAAAGGAGTGAAAGCACAAAGTATTTTACTGGTTTGTACTAAATCTCTTTTTTCCCAATCCTTATCTCCGGTATCAGCGGTAAGTATAGTTTTTGCGATAACTAAGGGTTTATGTTTATTGTAGTTAGTTATGATTATCTCTGGTGCCACATTGAGGTGACTATCCCAATCAAAGAAAATGATGGGAGATGTATTTACTAATCTATTTTTCAATGTTTGAAGATATTGCACTTGTACAATATCTTCATCTATCTGTATAATAAAAGACAAGTTATCGCTGCGTTGATAACGTTCAAAATAAATTCCATCATTCATTTTTACATTGGTGAAGCTAACTCTACTATTATTAATATTAATGTTAGCGCCATTAAATAATACGATTTCATAATTATCGTCTACCCCTAACTCAATAGTATTAAAAACTAATAAAATCTGTTTGTTTTTCAATCTTGCGTCGTTCCAGTATTTGTCAAATACATCAGCGAGTTTTATTGTATGGTTATTTATAATGACACATTGTTGATCACAGTTAAGGCCTTCTTTTTTTGATACTTTAATACTGGTAATCATACGACTCATTCCCAGTGCTTTTAAACTATTATTCGTAATATTCTCTTGTAACTCGAAAAAAGGGGGAATGTAATTATCATTCTTATAAATTGTTGCTGTCATTTCTGGAGGGACGGTGATGGATTGAATACTATCATTATTAATAGGTGTCAAGTTACTATCTGACTTGACAGCGGTTGCGCTATCTTGATACAGATCTATTTTTTGATTTGGTGCTAAACAAATACTATCGCCTTTGAATTTATCTTCAGTATAAAAACAGATTTTATTTTCATCTGAATAGATTGGTTTCGATATCGTCAATATAATGATGGTTAATGTTATTATGACTGTTTTCATAGGCTAACCCTTAACTTTATTAATTTTAATGTTCTGAGTTATCGATGTAATTTAGATTTTATATGATGTATTTTTTCTTGGCTTTATCTATTTTCATCATTCTATTTTATTATTTTATAATGTTAATTTTAAGCACATAATTAATTTTATTTTAGAAGTGAAAAATAAACATAAAAAAGCCCCCTGAACATGAATATTCAGAGGGCCGTTAAATGTAATTTTTCGCAGTGAACTGTAATTAAACTACAGGTTGTACGCGTAAAGTCGAGCTTGGTTCACCAATTGGCAATACGGTGCGGCCATATTGTTCGTTCAATACTTCCGCCATTGCCAGGTAAATGGCGCTGGCGCCGCAGATGATACCTTCGAAACCGGCGAACACCAGCAGCGAATGGTTACCGGTGAAGTTACCGACGGCCAGCAGCGCAAACAGTAGCGTCAGGCTACCGAACACAAACTGCAAAGCACGGTTAGCGGGCAAGGTTCCGAAGAACATAAACAGTGTAAAAATACCCCACAAGCCTAGATAAACGCCGAGGAATTGTGCATCTGTTGCTTCAGCCAGCCCCATTTTAGGTAACATCAGCAAACCGACCAGGCTCAGCCAAAATGCGCCATAGGAGGTAAACGCAGTGGCAGCAAAGGTATTACCCTTCTTATATTCCAGCATACCTGCCAGAATTTGTGCCAGACCGCCATAAAAAATCCCCATACTCAAAATAACAGAGGTTAGGGGGAAGAAGCCTGCGTTGTGCAGGTTAAGCAAGACGGTGGTCATCCCAAAACCCATCAGGCCTAATGGGCCAGGATTCGCCAACTTGGTGGTGTTCATAAGTCCTCTGCAATAACAGATTGCTAAAAATAATGGATAAATATCCGAATAAGTATAAAGCGCCTGAATGACTAAAAAGTCGTCTATTCCCTCAGTGCGCGCGGCATCATAATGATCTGCGCGGTTGGAAACAATGATCTCGAGGGTGATAAAAAGTAATTTTTTTTCATCTCCCCCCTTGATGCTGCGTTTCATGGCCCCATCTTATTCCCAACCGCAGGGACTAATCACGAATCAGCGGAGGCATACATCAGTAGAATGCTGGGTATGAAAACATTGATTATGAAAATACGGGCAGTTGAAATTAAACAATCCGCCCACATATAGATTAGTAACTTGACCGAATATGACTTTTTAGTGGAGGCGTTTTAGATGGGTAAAATTATTGGTATCGACTTGGGTACTACCAACTCTTGTGTAGCAATTATGGATGGTACTAAAGCACGCGTGCTGGAAAACAGCGAAGGTGATCGCACCACGCCTTCTATCATCGCTTATACCCAAGATGGTGAAACTCTGGTTGGTCAACCGGCTAAACGTCAGGCTGTCACTAACCCACAAAATACACTGTTTGCCATCAAGCGTTTGATTGGTCGTCGTTTCCAGGACGAAGAAGCGCAGCGTGATAAAGACATCATGCCGTACAAAATTATCGCAGCAGATAATGGTGACGCTTGGTTAGAAGTTAAAGGCCAAAAGATTGCACCACCGCAGATCTCTGCTGAAGTGCTGAAGAAAATGAAGAAAACGGCTGAAGATTATCTGGGCGAACCAGTAACTGAAGCGGTTATCACTGTACCGGCATACTTCAACGATGCTCAGCGTCAGGCAACAAAAGATGCTGGCCGTATCGCAGGTCTGGAAGTAAAACGTATCATCAACGAACCAACAGCTGCTGCATTGGCTTACGGTCTGGATAAAGAAGTCGGTAACCGTACTATCGCGGTTTATGACCTCGGTGGTGGTACTTTCGATATCTCAATTATCGAAATCGACGAAGTTGATGGCGAAAAAACCTTTGAAGTTCTGGCAACCAACGGTGATACCCACCTGGGTGGTGAAGACTTCGATAGCCGCCTGATCAACTATCTGGTTGAAGAATTCAAGAAAGACCAGGGTATGGATCTGCGTACCGATCCTCTGGCCATGCAACGTCTGAAAGAAGCAGCTGAAAAAGCGAAAATTGAGTTGTCTTCTGCTCAGCAGACCGACGTTAACCTGCCGTACATCACGGCGGATGGCAGCGGTCCAAAACACATGAACATCAAAGTGACCCGCGCTAAGTTGGAGTCACTGGTAGAAGATTTGGTCAACCGTTCTATTGAACCGTTGAAAGTGGCTTTACAAGATGCTGGCCTGTCTGTTTCCGATATTCAGGACGTTATCCTGGTAGGTGGTCAGACTCGTATGCCAATGGTTCAGAAGAAAGTTGCTGATTTCTTCGGTAAAGAACCACGTAAAGACGTTAACCCAGATGAAGCTGTAGCAATTGGTGCGGCAGTACAGGGTGGTGTTCTGTCTGGTGAAGTGAAAGACGTTCTGTTGTTGGACGTTACCCCACTGTCACTGGGTATTGAAACCATGGGTGGTGTGATGACTCCGCTTATCACTAAAAACACCACTATCCCAACCAAGCACAGCCAGGTGTTCTCTACTGCGGAAGATAACCAGTCTGCGGTAACTATCCATGTGCTTCAGGGTGAACGTAAACGTGCTCAGGATAACAAGTCTCTGGGTCAGTTCAATCTGGACGGTATCCAGCCGGCACCTCGCGGCATGGCGCAAATCGAAGTGACCTTCGATATTGACGCCGACGGTATTTTGCATGTGTCTGCTAAAGACAAAAATACCGGTCGTGAGCAGAAGATTACCATCAAGGCATCTTCTGGTTTGAACGAGGAAGAGATCCAGAAAATGGTTCGCGATGCTGAAGCTAACGCTGAAGCAGACCGTAAGTTTGAAGAACTTGTTCAGACCCGTAACCAAGCTGACCACCTGATTCACGGTACTCGTAAACAGCTGGAAGAAGCCGGTGACAAGCTGCCAGCAGAAGACAAAACTGCTATCGAAGATGCAGTGAAAGCACTCGAAGCGGCGCTGAAAAGCGAAGATAAAGCTGAAATCGAAGCCAAAACTCAGGCTCTGGTACAAGTTTCTGGCAAATTGCTGGAAATGGCTCAGCAGCAGCAAGCAGCCGCAGGCGGTGATGCTGGTGATACCAGTGCTAAGAAAGAAGACGACGTGGTAGACGCCGAATTCGAAGAAGTGAAAGATAAAAAATAATTGCCCTTAAGCGGGCACAGCAGTGGTAGGCCTTACTGTTGCTGGAAACCAGCACGGGCGTCGAGGAAACTCTACGCCCGTGCACGCATGTTAAGGGTAGGAAAAAAGAGAATGGCGAAGAGAGATTATTACGAGGTTTTAGGCGTTAAAAAGGACGCCGATGAACGTGAGATCAAAAAGGCCTATAAACGCCTGGCGGTAAAGTATCACCCGGACCGTAATCAGGACGAGAACGATACCGGCGAAAATTTCAAAGAAGTTAAGGAAGCCTACGAAATTCTGACTGACCCACAAAAGCGTGCAGCCTACGATCAGTATGGTCATGCCGCCTTTGAACAAGGTGGTATGGGCGGCGGCGGTTTTGGCGGTGGCGGTGCTGATTTTACTGACATTTTTGGTGATGTTTTCGGTGATATCTTTGGTGGTGGCCGTCGTCAGCGAGCTTCCCGTGGTTCAGATCTGCGCTATAACATGGATCTGACACTGGAAGAAGCGGTACGCGGTGTGACTAAAGAAATCCGCATCCCAACGCTAAATGAATGTGATGTTTGCCATGGTAGCGGTGCTAAACCGGGCAGTTCTCCGGTGACGTGTTCGACTTGCCGTGGTGCAGGTCAGGTACATATGCGCCAGGGGTTCTTCACTGTGCAGCAGGCGTGTCCTACTTGTCATGGCAGCGGTCAAATCATTAAAGATCCATGCAACAAATGTCATGGACATGGTCGCGTTGAGAAGTCAAAAACGCTGTCGGTTAAAATTCCAGCAGGCGTTGATACCGGTGACCGTATTCGTTTAAGCGGTGAAGGTGAAGCTGGCGAGCATGGCGCACCAGCAGGTGATTTGTACGTTCAGGTGCAAGTCAAAGCACATCCAATCTTCGAACGTGAAGGCAATAACCTGTATTGTGAAGTGCCGATTAACTTCGCTATGGCAGCCTTGGGCGGCGAGATTGAAGTCCCGACGTTGGATGGTCGCGTTAAGCTGAAAGTGCCAGCGGAAACACAAACCGGCAAACTGTTCCGGATGCGCGGTAAAGGGGTTAAATCAGTACGTGGTGGTAGCCAAGGTGACTTGCTCTGCCGCGTTGTGGTAGAAACACCAGTGCATCTGAGTGAAAAACAGAAGCAATTGCTGCGTGAACTGGAAGAAAGTTTTGTTGGCGCCGCGGGCGAGAAAAACAGTCCTCGCTCTAAAAGCTTCTTAGACGGCGTTAAGAAATTCTTTGATGACTTGACCCGTTAATTATTAGCTAACTGGCTAATAAAAAAGAAAAATAAAAATCCTCGATGAAGTTCGGGGATTTTTTCATCTGAGTCCTATCAAGTGATGTGATTTAAATCACTAATTGCTCGGTTTATTCGAGTATTTACTGCAATAAAAACGACTTTTTTCGAGTTGATGATTATCCTAAAATCTATGAATTAATTTGTTGAGCATAAGCTCACTGTCCGATGCAAGGGAGCAATTCATTGTGACAAACATGATTCGTCAATTTTTACGCCAAGAGGCTGCGGGTGGCCTGATTTTGATTTTTGCTGCTGTCGTGGCTTTATTTATGGCCAACAGCCCACTGCAAGGGTTTTATCAGTCATTTCTTGATGTACCGGTATCAGTAAAAATAGCCTCACTGGATATCAGTAAACCGCTATTGCTATGGATCAATGATGGCCTAATGGCGATATTCTTCCTGGTCGTTGGCTTGGAAGTTAAGCGTGAATTGATGGAAGGTTCACTGGCTGGGCGTGATAAAGCTATTTTCCCAGCAATTGCTGCCTTAGGCGGTATGTTGGCTCCGGCCTTGATTTATTTACTGTTTAATGGGGCTGATGAAGTTACCCGCCAAGGGTGGGCAATTCCGGCTGCAACTGACATTGCTTTTGCACTGGGTGTCATGGCATTACTGGGGAACCGGGTTCCAACCAGCCTGAAAGTTTTTTTACTGGCACTGGCCATCATTGATGACTTGGGTGTCATCATTATTATTGCGTTGTTCTATACCCACGAAGTCTCACTACAAGCCTTGGGAATGGCAGCTGCGGCTATTGCGCTTTTGGGTTATATGAACTGGCGTGGAGTGGGGAAAACATCGGCTTACTTGTTAGTTGGATTGGTACTGTGGGTCTGCATCCTAAAATCCGGAGTACACGCGACCTTAGCCGGTGTGATTGTTGGTTTTATGATACCGCTGCACACTCAAGATAAGCGTTCACCATCGGAATCACTGGAACATGGCTTGCACCCGTGGGTGGCCTATTTGATTCTGCCGTTATTTGCATTTGCCAATGCGGGCGTTTCATTACAAGGCGTTTCAATCTCAGGATTAACATCGTTACTGCCTCTGGGGATTGCGAGTGGGTTATTTATTGGTAAGCCACTGGGGATTTTCCTCTTTAGTTGGCTCGCCGTTAAGCTAGGAGTTGCTAAGCTGCCTGATGCAATCAATTTTAAGCAGATTTTTGCTGTATCAGTGTTATGCGGTATCGGCTTTACTATGTCGATATTTATCGCTTCACTGGCATTTGATGGCGCTGATATTGCTCTAACAACCTATTCCAAATTGGGCATATTACTGGGGTCTACTACTGCAGCAGTTGTAGGTTATAGCTTGTTGCGCTTGGCTTTGCCGGCGAAGAGAAATATAACGCATTGATCAATATTTGAATGCCAGTGCCTTTACGAATGGCACTGGCATTCTACCTGATAGATTTCCAGGCTTACCGTTTGTGAAGTCTCAGAACAGGGAACGTTTAGTCGTGCATGGGGCTAGCTGGCTCACCGATATGTTAAGGGGATAACAACATGCGAATGTCGCACATCAATTTCAATCATCTTTATTATTTTTGGCAAGTTTGTAAGGAAGGCTCTGTCGTCGGGGCGGCTGAGGCTTTATTTCTAACGCCACAAACGATTACCGGGCAAATTAAAGCATTAGAGGAGCGTCTGGGCGGGAAATTATTTAAACGCCAGGGACGTGGGCTGGTGCCATCAGAATTGGGGCAATTGGTCTTTCGCTATGCTGATAAGATGTTCATGCTCAGCCATGAAATGCTAGATATCGTTAACTATCGCAAAGAATCCAACTTGTTATTTGATGTCGGCGTAGCTGATGCATTATCCAAGCGCTTAGTTAGCCAGGTATTGGAAACTGCCGTGGTGGATCATGAAAAAATTCATTTACGCTGTTTTGAATCTACTCATGAAATGCTATTGGAACAGTTAAGTCAGCATAAGCTGGATATGATTCTGTCTGACTGCCCAGTTGATTCCAGCCAGCAAGAAGGGTTGTTTTCAGTAAAACTCGGCGAGTGCAGTGTCAGTTTTTACTGTCGCCAGCCAATTCCTGACTTGCCTTTCCCCGCTTGTTTGCAACAAAAACGTTTGTTGGTCCCTGGGCGTCGCTCAATGTTGGGGCGTAAATTATTAAATTGGATTAACAGCAAAGGGTTACAAGTGGAAATCTTGGGGGAATTTGATGATGCGGCGTTAATGAAAGCGTTTGCTATCTATAACAACGCTATTTTTGTTGCTCCAACACTGTACGCAGCAGATACCTATGGCAAAGATGATGAAATTGTCGAGATTGGTCGTTTAGACAATGTACAGGAAGAGTATTACGTTATTTTCGCCGAGCGAATGATTCAACATCCAGCAGTGCAGCGGGTATGTAACAAAGATTTTTCCGTACTTTTTAGCGGTTAGGCTGATTGGCTCAAGTTGCAAATTGCACAGCTACCCTTTATTCGTAGCCAAGATAAGTTTTGCGATTTGATGAGTCAGCCAAATTTTAGATATAAAAAAACCGGCCTAGGCCGGTCTTTTTACGAAGCAGCCAACGTAATGCATTACTGCATTGCGTTGATTTGCGCTACCAAGTTTGACTTATGGCGCGCTGCTTTGTTTTTGTGGATCAGACCTTTACTGGACTGACGATCCACGATTGGTTGCATCTCATTAAATGCTTTTTGCGCTGTGTCTTTATCGCCAGCTGCGATTGCCGCATACACCTTCTTAATGAAGGTACGCACCATTGAGCGACGGCTAGCGTTATGCTTGCGGCGTTTCTCAGACTGTACGGCGCGTTTCTTAGCTGATTTGATATTAGCCAAGGTCCAACTCCCAAATATATTCTATTGAGGACAATTCAAAGGCCAAGGAATATGCCTTTTTAGCCTTCGTTTGTCAATGGATTTGTGCAAATAAGCGCCGTTTGTACGGGCGGCACTTGCTACGTTGTGATGGAGCGGGATTTTACCAGCTTCGCGCTGTGGAATACAGTCTTTCGAAAGAAAATTCCACAGTTCACTGCCTTGAAGGGATTCGACGGTGGTTCTTGTAAAGATCTCGGCCTGCTTCTGTATTCAACGGCGTGCGTATTCTACAGGATAAAGTCAGTAAAAGGGATTTTACCTGCGTAATTTTCGCAAAATGGTATGACTTTCGGTTAAAGGTACCAATCGCGGGTTAACCTTAACCGCTGTACAAGGTATAATCCGGCGATTTCCACTGTTTTGAGCCAGCTATGGAGCTAATTCGCGGTATACATAATATCCGGGCACGCCACCATGGTTGCGTGCTAACTATCGGTAACTTTGATGGTGTCCATCGCGGACATCAAGCCTTATTGGAGCAGTTAAAGCGCGAAGGTCAGCGTTTGAGGTTGCCCGTTATGGTGATGATATTTGAACCGCAACCACTGGAATTGTTTGCAGCGGATAAAGCACCAGCTCGATTGACGCGTTTACGCGATAAAGCCAGATATTTGGCGAAAGCCGGTGTTGACTATCTATTGTGCGTTAAATTTGATCCGCGTTTTGCAGCTAATACTGCGCAAGCTTTTGTTGCCCAGTTGCTGGTAGAGAAGTTGGGTGTTAAGTTTTTAACTGTTGGTGATGATTTCCGCTTCGGCGCAGGGCGTCAGGGGGATTTTCAACTGTTACAACAAGCGGGTGCTGAATTTGGTTTTGATGTTATCAGCACAGATAGCTTTTGTGATGGTGGATTGCGTATTAGCAGCACGGCGATTCGTCAGGCGCTTTATGACGACGATTTGGTGCTGGCTGAGACACTGCTTGGTCACCCATACAGTATTTCCGGCCGAGTGGTTCACGGTGACGAACTGGGGCGGACGATAGGTTTCCCCACGGCGAATTTGCCGTTAAAACGTTTAGTTGCTCCTGTAAAAGGAGTGTATGCGGTTGAGGTCTATGGTTTGGGTTCAAAGCCATTACCCGGTGTTGCCAATATTGGCACTCGGCCTACCGTTGCTGGTATTCGCCAGCAGCTAGAGGTTCATCTGCTTGATGTAACTATGGATCTTTATGGGCGCCATATTGATGTGGTGCTCTGCGCAAAACTGCGCAACGAACAGCGTTTTGCTTCGCTCGATGCGTTGAAGCAGCAAATCGCCCATGATGTGGTGACGGCCCGAACATTTTTCGGGCTAAAGACACCGGTTTAATATTTCTAGCCGAAACGGAACCGAGAATCTAATGAGTGACTACAAGAATACCCTGAATTTGCCTGAAACAGGGTTCCCGATGCGCGGCGATCTGGCTAAGCGTGAACCTGACATGCTGAAACGTTGGTATGAGCAGGATCTGTACGGGATTATTCGTACAGCCAAAAAGGGTAAAAAGACCTTTATTTTGCACGACGGCCCTCCTTATGCGAACGGCAACATTCACATTGGTCACTCTGTTAACAAAATTCTCAAAGATATTATTGTTAAAGCGAAAGGGATGTCCGGCTACGACTCACCTTATATTCCAGGTTGGGACTGCCACGGCCTGCCGATCGAGTTAAAAGTTGAACAATTAATTGGGAAACCGGGCGAAAAAGTCAGTGCCGCGGAGTTCCGTGCTGCTTGCCGTAAATACGCAGCTGAGCAAGTTGAAGGCCAGAAGAAAGATTTCATCCGCTTGGGTGTGTTGGGCGATTGGGACCATCCTTACCTAACGATGGATTTCAAAACTGAAGCCAATATCATTCGTGCGTTAAGCAAAATCATTGATAACGGTCACTTGCACAAAGGCGCGAAGCCAGTGCACTGGTGTACTGATTGCGGTTCGTCACTGGCTGAAGCTGAAGTTGAATATTACGACAAAACCTCGCCTTCCATTGATGTGCGTTTTAACGCGGTCGATGTGGCTACAGTGAGCGCTAAATTCGGTGCAGCAAATGCTAATGGCCCGATCTCTCTGGTTATTTGGACCACCACGCCGTGGACCTTACCTGCGAACCGTGCAATCTCACTGAATGCTGAATACAACTATCAGTTGGTGCAGGTTGAGGGCGAATGCCTGATTCTGGCAGAAGATCTGGTTGAGAGTGTCATGAAGCGCGCTGGCATTGCTGAGTGGACGGTATTGGGTAGCTGCAAAGGTTCTGATCTGGAACTGCTGCGCTTCAATCACCCGTTTATGGGCTTCGATGTTCCAGCAATCTTGGGCGACCATGTCACACTGGATGCCGGTACTGGCGCAGTTCATACCGCACCAGGCCACGGCCCGGATGACTTTGTTATCGGCCAAAAATATGGTTTGGAAGTGGCTAACCCGGTTGGCCCGAATGGCTGCTATTTGGCGGGGACTTATCCAACACTGGATGGCCTGTTTGTTTTTAAAGCCAATGATGTGATTGTTGAGTTGCTGCGCGAAAAAGGTGCATTGCTGAAAGTTGAAAAACTGGTTCACAGCTATCCATGTTGCTGGCGTCATAAAACACCGATCATCTTCCGTGCTACTCCGCAATGGTTCATCAGCATGGATCAAAAAGGTCTGCGTAAGCAGTCGCTGGAAGAGATCAAAGGTGTGCAGTGGATCCCTGATTGGGGTCAGGCGCGTATCGAAACTATGGTAGCAAACCGCCCAGATTGGTGTATCTCGCGCCAGCGTACTTGGGGCGTACCAATGTCTCTGTTTGTGCATAAAGAGACTGAAGCGCTTCATCCACGTAGCACTGAGTTGATGGAAGAAGTTGCTAAGCGTGTAGAGCAAGACGGCATTCAAGCCTGGTGGGATCTGGATCCGGCCGAGATTCTGGGTGCTGATGTAGCTGATTACGTTAAAGTTCCAGACACTCTGGACGTATGGTTTGACTCCGGTTCAACCCACTCTTCTGTAGTCGATGCTCGCCCAGAGTTTGGTGGTCATAGCCCAGATATGTATCTGGAAGGTTCTGATCAACACCGCGGCTGGTTTATGTCCTCACTGATGATTGCGACCGCGATGAAGGGTAAAGCGCCTTATCGTCAGGTACTGACTCATGGTTTCACCGTGGATGGTCAGGGGCGTAAAATGTCCAAATCCATCGGTAATACTATCAGCCCGCAAGATGTGATGAATAAATTGGGTGGCGACATCCTGCGCCTGTGGGTGGCATCCACCGATTACACCGGCGAAATTGCTGTTTCTGATGAAATTCTGAAACGCTCTGCTGACTCTTATCGCCGTATCCGCAACACCGCGCGCTTCTTGTTGGCTAACCTGAATGGATTTGATCCGGCGTTGCATCAGGTGAAACCAGAAGAGATGGTAGTAGTAGACCGCTGGGCTGTAGGCCGTGCGCAAGCTGCGCAAGCCGAGATTATGGAAGCGTACGAAAACTACGACTTCCACTTGGTAGTGCAGCGCCTGATGCAGTTCTGCTCGGTTGAAATGGGATCGTTCTACCTCGATATCATTAAAGACCGCCAGTACACTGCGAAAGGCGATAGCGTTGCGCGTCGTAGCTGTCAGACAGCACTGTTCCATATTGCCGAAGCTTTGGTTCGCTGGATGGCTCCTATCATGTCCTTTACCGCAGACGAAATCTGGAACGAAATGCCGGGTGAGCGTCCACAATATGTCTTCACTGAAGAGTGGTATGACGGTCTGTTCGGGTTGGCGGGTGATGAAAGTATGAACGATACTTTCTGGGCTGAGCTGTTAAAAGTGCGTGGCGAAGTCAACAAAGTGCTGGAGCAAGCGCGTAGTGATAAACGTATCGGCGGTTCGTTAGAAGCTGCTGTGACACTGTTTGCCACACCGGAGCTGGCTGCACGCCTGAATAGCTTGCAAGATGAGCTGCGTTTTGTGTTGCTGACGTCAGCGGCCAAAGTCGCAGATTATGCCGATGCCGGTGATGATGCGCTGCAAAGCGAGCTGATCTCTGGGCTGAAAATTACCTTTAATAAAGCTGATGGTGAGAAGTGTCCACGTTGCTGGCATTACACTCAAGACATCGGTTTGGTAGCGGAACATGCTGAACTGTGCGGCCGCTGTGTCACTAACGTTGCCGGCGACGGTGAAGAGCGTAAGTACGCCTAATGAGTAAACCTATTTGTTCGACCGGATTGCGCTGGTTATGGCTGGCTGTGCTGGTGGTGATTGTCGATCTCAGTAGCAAACAGTGGGTTATGACCCACTTTGCGCTGTATGAGTCGATGCCACTGATTCCTTTTTTCAACCTGACCTACGCGCAGAACTTTGGCGCAGCATTTAGCTTCCTCGCGGATAAAAGTGGCTGGCAGCGTTGGTTCTTTGCCGGGATAGCTATCGGTATTTCAGTTCTATTAATGGTGCTGATGTATCGTTCTACTGCCAAGCAGCGCCTGCTCAACTGTGCTTATGCTCTGATTATCGGTGGGGCATTAGGTAATTTATTTGATCGCATGGTGCATGGCGCGGTGATCGACTTTATTGATTTCCACGTCAATAACTGGCATTTCCCGACATTTAACATCGCCGATACAGCAATTTGTATCGGTGCTGCATTGGTTATATTTGAAGGCTTTATCAGCCCAGCTGAAAAAACGGCGATGAATAAAGGTGAGTGATATGTCAGAGCGGGTACAAGACCATTTTATACAAGACAAGAGTGCTGTATTGGTGCATTTCACTCTGAAACTGGAAGATGGTTCAACGGCAGAATCAACTCATATTCACGGTAAACCCGCGCTATTTCGCTTAGGCGATAACAGCCTTTCCGATGCGCTGGAGCAGCAGTTGATCGGCTTGAAAGTGGGTGACAAACACGCTTTCAGCTTACCACCTGAAGATGCATTCGGTTTAGAAAGTCCTGATTTGATTCAGTACTTTACGCAGCGTGATTTTGCGCAAACCGGTGTACCGGATACGGGTACGATTATGCTGTTTACCACTCGTGATGGCAGTGAAATGCCGGGCGTGGTGCGGGAAGTAGCAGAAGAGTCGATTACTGTTGATTTTAATCACCCGTTGGCAGGGCATATCGTCAGCTTTGACATTGAAGTGCTGGAGATAGACCCCCAACAGGAGGCAATGCATGCAGATATTGCTGGCTAATCCACGCGGCTTTTGTGCCGGAGTTGATCGGGCTATCAGTATTGTTGAACGCGCGATCGAGATGTATGGCGCGCCAATCTATGTACGCCATGAAGTGGTACATAACCGCTATGTGGTTGATAGCCTGCGTGAGCGCGGGGCTATTTTTATCGAGGATATCGCTGAGGTGCCAGATGGTTCCATTTTGATTTTCTCGGCCCATGGTGTGTCACAAGCGGTGCGAGCCGAAGCCCGTGCCCGTGAATTGACGATGCTGTTTGACGCAACTTGTCCCTTGGTCACTAAAGTCCATATGGAAGTTGCGCGCGCTAGCCGCAAAGGGAAAGAAGCTATCCTGATTGGTCATGCTGGCCATCCGGAAGTTGAAGGCACCATGGGGCAATACAACAACCCGAAAGGGGGAATGTATTTGGTCGAGTCGCCTGATGATGTTTGGAAACTGAATGTTAAAGATGAGAATAACCTCTGCTTTATGACTCAGACCACGTTGTCAGTTGACGATACCTCTGCGGTTATCGATGCTTTACACCGGCGTTTCCCGAAGATTGTCGGCCCACGTAAAGATGATATCTGCTACGCCACAACTAACCGCCAAGAAGCGGTGCGGAATTTGGCGAATGATGCCGACGTGGTGCTGGTGGTTGGCTCGAAAAACTCATCTAACTCAAACCGGTTAGCTGAACTCGCACAACGCATGGGTAAACCCGCTTATCTGATTGATTCGGCAGCTGATATCCAAGAGTCATGGTTACAGAATGCGAAATGCATTGGCGTGACCGCAGGAGCCTCTGCACCCGATATTCTGGTACAGCAAGTGATTGCCCGTTTACAAGCGCTTGGTGCGGGTGGGTCGGTTGAGCTTCGTGGCCGCGAAGAAAGTATTGTATTCGAAGTCCCAAAAGAGTTACGTGTTGAGGTTAAGCAGATCGACTGATCTCTGGCATGTATTCATAACGTTATCAAGCAGCCCTGAGTGGCTGCTTTTTTATGGATGTATTTCGCCATAGCTGCATGAATATGCGAAATAACCGTATTATGCCAGATGAACCGTTATTGTACTGACTCCGTTTGGATTGCACATTGAGCTGCCCATACATGCTCACGGCGAGAGGGTTAGCAAATGTTATGCAAGGAATTAAGTGGTTTCACTGATAAAAGCAGCCGTATATCATTTTTTTCTAATACAGATTAAATAGGCTGGCAGAGTCGATGACGGGCGGCTAATCTGAACCCTTGTCAGGGTAGATGACACAATATTGGGAGAACTCATGACTAATTCAACAATTCGCATCGCCGTTGTCGGTGCAGGCGGCCGTATGGGTCGGCAGCTTATTCAGGCAATCACGCAGACTAAAGGTGTGGTGCTGGGTGCCGCAGTAGAGCGCGCGGGGTCCACTCTGGTGGGAAGTGATGCGGGTGAACTGGCCGGAACAGGTTTGCTAAATATCGCCGTAAGTGATGATTTATCTAAAGTAACTGATCATTTTGATGTGTTGATCGACTTTACTCGACCAGAGGGCACTCTGGAACATTTAGCTATTTGCCGCGCACATCATAAGGCAATGGTGATTGGAACCACCGGTTTTGATGATGCCGGTAAAGCCGCCATCAGCGCCGCATCAGCAGAGATTGGTATTGTGTTCGCCGCAAACTTCAGTGTTGGGGTCAATGTGGTACTTAAGTTGCTTGAAAAAGCCGCCAAAGTGATGGGCGATTACACTGATATCGAAATTATTGAAGCGCATCACCGCTATAAAGTTGATGCGCCGTCAGGGACCGCATTAGCGATGGGCGAGGCTATTGCTGAATCTTTAGGGCGGTCACTGAAAGATTGCGCAGTTTATACCCGCGAAGGCCATACCGGAGAACGCAAACCAGGCACTATTGGTTTTGCGACAGTGCGTGCTGGCGATATTGTCGGGGAGCACACCGCCATGTTTGCCGACATTGGCGAACGGGTTGAAATCACCCATAAAGCCACTAGCCGCATGACTTTTGCCAATGGTGCCGTTAAATCTGCTATATGGCTTTCTAATCATGATAATGGCTTGTTTGATATGCGAGATGTACTGAGTTTGAATGAACTTTAAAGGTGTAAAGCACAACCCGTGATGTGGTTGTTTTTATCATAATCATATGATAACAGGGCAATATTTTATTGTCCTTTTTTGTTTGTTTATATAATCAGATGTCTTATTCATTTTTTTATACGTAATGTCGTTTTTGTTGTGTTTTATCTCGTTTTTTTATCTTTTAGTGTCCTCATTATCTATTAGTACTCATTTTCATCACTTCAGAACGATTTTTTTCAGTCACATACTCTCGCAACCGTTTACTATGCTAAGTTAGCATGTGTTTTTGCCGCTATAATCGTCTCATTTTAATGAGAACGGTAAAAAACAGAGAAAAAATGGCACTTTGGCTAGACAAGAGCGTCACTCATCATTAAAATGCGCCCAATTTGCCAAAAATTAGCTTTGAGGGCGGTTTTTGCATTGATTTAGGTCGCTAGATATGAATTAATATGCAAATAATGTGACTGTTTATTCCTTGGAGGGTGTTTTGATTAAGTCAGCGCTATTGGTTCTCGAAGACGGAACCCAATTTCACGGTCGGGCCATCGGGGCAGAAGGTACGGCAGTGGGGGAAGTGGTCTTCAATACGTCGATGACCGGTTATCAAGAAATCCTTACTGATCCTTCCTACTCCCGCCAGATCGTCACTCTTACTTATCCTCATATCGGCAATGTCGGCACCAATGCCTCCGATGAAGAATCCTCCGCAGTACACGCCCAAGGTCTGGTTATTCGCGACCTGCCATTGATTGCCAGCAATTACCGTAATGAAGAAGGCTTATCTGAGTATCTCAAGCGCCACAATATTGTAGCGATTGCAGATATTGATACCCGTAAGCTGACACGGTTGCTGCGTGAGAAGGGCGCGCAAAACGGCTGTATTATTGTGGGTGACTTATCAGATGCTGCGCTGGCGCTGGAAAAAGCCAAAGCATTCCCAGGCTTGAAAGGGATGGATCTGGCCAAAGAGGTGACTACCAAAGAAGTGTATCAATGGCTGCAAGGCAGTTGGACTCTGGAAGGCGACTTACCGGCGGCGAAACAACCTGAAGATCTGCCATTCCATGTTGTGGCGTACGACTACGGTGTAAAACGCAATATTCTGCGCATGCTAGTTGACCGTGGTTGCCGCCTGACCATTGTTCCGGCGCAGACCCCGGCTGAAGACGTCCTGAAGTTAAATCCGGATGGCATTTTCTTATCCAACGGCCCAGGTGACCCTGAGCCATGCGATTATGCTATCGCGGCGATTAAACGCTTCCTGGAAACTGATATTCCGGTATTTGGTATCTGTTTAGGCCATCAACTGCTGGCTCTGGCTAGCGGTGCGAAAACTGTAAAAATGAAATTTGGTCATCATGGCGGCAACCACCCAGTGAAAGATTTGGATGCCAATTGTGTGATGATCACTGCGCAGAACCACGGTTTCGCCGTTGATGAAACCACATTGCCGTCCAACCTACGCACTACTCACGTTTCTTTATTCGATGGTTCCCTGCAAGGGATTCACCGTACCGATAAAGCAGCTTTCAGCTTCCAGGGTCACCCTGAAGCCAGCCCTGGGCCGCACGATGCCGCTCCGCTGTTTGATCACTTTATCGAGCTGATTGAAGCTTATCGCGCGACAGCCGCTAGCCATACTAATAAATAATCAGGAGCGCCAAACCATGCCAAAACGTACAGATATAAAAAGCATCCTGATTCTGGGCGCAGGCCCAATCGTTATCGGCCAGGCTTGTGAGTTTGACTACTCCGGTGCCCAGGCTTGTAAAGCGCTGCGTGAAGAGGGTTACCGCGTTATCTTGGTAAACTCTAACCCCGCCACAATTATGACTGACCCGGAAATGGCTGATGCAACTTATATCGAGCCGATTCACTGGGAAGTGGTGCGCAAAATCATTGAAAAAGAGCGCCCAGACGCAGTATTGCCAACTATGGGCGGCCAAACCGCACTGAACTGCGCACTAGAATTGGAGCGTCAAGGAGTGCTGGCTGAATTCGGTGTCACCATGATTGGTGCAACCGCTGATGCTATCGATAAAGCTGAAGACCGCCGTCGCTTTGATATCGCGATGAAAAAAATTGGTCTGGATACCGCTCGTTCAGGTATCGCGCACAATATGGAAGAAGCCCTCGCCGTTGCGGCTGATGTAGGTTTCCCGTGCATTATCCGCCCATCCTTTACCATGGGGGGCACCGGTGGCGGTATCGCGTATAACCGCGAAGAGTTTGAAGAAATCTGCGAGCGCGGCCTGGATTTATCGCCAACCAAAGAGTTGCTGATTGACGAGTCACTGATTGGTTGGAAAGAGTATGAGATGGAAGTTGTTCGCGATAAAAACGACAACTGCATCATTGTCTGCTCTATTGAGAACTTCGATGCCATGGGGATTCATACCGGCGACTCCATCACTGTGGCACCGGCGCAGACCCTGACTGACAAAGAATATCAAATCATGCGTAATGCCTCGATGGCAGTGCTGCGTGAAATCGGCGTGGAGACTGGCGGCTCCAACGTGCAGTTCTCGGTTAATCCGAAAAATGGTCGTTTGATCGTCATTGAAATGAACCCACGTGTATCTCGCTCTTCCGCTTTGGCATCTAAAGCCACTGGCTTTCCGATTGCCAAAATTGCGGCCAAGCTGGCAGTGGGTTACACGCTTGATGAATTGATGAATGACATCACTGGTGGCCGCACTCCGGCTTCCTTCGAGCCATCTATCGACTATGTTGTCACTAAAATTCCTCGCTTTAACTTCGAAAAATTCGCCGGTAGCAATGACCGCCTGACAACCCAGATGAAATCTGTGGGTGAAGTGATGGCCATTGGTCGTACTCAGCAGGAATCATTGCAAAAAGCACTGCGCGGTTTGGAAGTGGGTGCGACCGGTTTTGACCCTAAAGTCAGCCTTGATGATCCAGAAGCCCTGACTAAAATTCGCCGTGAATTGAAAGAAGCAGGTTCTGACCGAATTTGGTATATCGCCGATGCATTCCGCGCCGGTATGTCTGTTGATGGTGTCTTTAACCTGACCAACGTCGACCGCTGGTTCCTGGTTCAGATTGAAGAGCTGGTACGTCTGGAAGAGAACGTAGCAGAACTCGGTATCAATGGCTTGACCGCAGAGTTCATGCGTCACTTGAAACGCAAAGGTTTTGCCGATGCCCGCCTGGCGAAGTTGGTTGGTGCGGCTGAAAGCGAAGTGCGCAAGTTGCGTTACAAGTATGGTTTGCACCCGGTTTATAAACGTGTAGATACCTGTGCGGCAGAGTTCTCAACCGACACCGCCTACATGTACTCGACTTACGAGGAAGAGTGCGAATCCAATCCAACCAGCGAACGCCCGAAAATTATGGTGCTGGGTGGTGGCCCGAACCGTATCGGTCAAGGGATTGAATTCGACTATTGCTGTGTACACGCGTCATTGGCACTGCGTGAAGACGGTTATGAAACCATCATGGTGAACTGTAACCCTGAAACGGTTTCTACAGACTACGACACCTCTGACCGCCTCTATTTTGAATCGGTGACATTAGAAGACGTGCTGGAAATCGTCCGCATCGAGAAACCGCAAGGTGTTATCGTGCAATACGGCGGTCAAACGCCATTGAAATTAGCGCGTGAATTGGAAGCTGCCGGTGTGCCGATTATCGGTACCAGCCCTGATGCGATTGACCGCGCCGAAGACCGCGAGCGTTTCCAGCAGGCAGTAAACCGTCTGGGCTTGAAACAACCAGCTAACGCTACGGTAGCGACTATCGAGCAAGCAGTTGAAAAAGCAGCAGGTTTGGGTTATCCGCTGGTGGTTCGCCCATCTTATGTGTTGGGCGGCCGCGCAATGGAAATCGTTTATGACGAAGTTGACCTGCGCCGTTACTTCCAAAATGCGGTCAGTGTGTCAAATGATGCGCCAGTATTGCTCGACCGCTTCCTTGATGATGCGGTAGAAGTGGATGTAGATGCCATTTGCGATGGTGAGCGCGTGTTAATTGGCGGCATTATGGAGCACATTGAGCAAGCAGGGGTTCATTCCGGTGACTCAGCATGTTCATTGCCGGCTTACACCCTGAGCAAGGAAATTCAGGATGTGATGCGCCAGCAAGTGGAAAAATTGGCCTTTGAACTTTGTGTCCGCGGCTTGATGAATGTGCAGTTTGCGGTAAAAAATAACGAAGTTTACCTGATTGAAGTCAACCCACGAGCAGCTCGTACTGTGCCATTCGTTTCTAAAGCGACCGGCATGCCGCTGGCAAAAATTGCCGCGCGCGTGATGGTAGGGCAGACACTGGCACAGCAAGGTGTTCTGGAAGAGATTATTCCGCCTTATTATTCGGTAAAAGAAGTGGTGTTGCCATTCAACAAATTCCCTGGTGTTGATCCGATTTTAGGGCCAGAAATGCGCTCTACCGGTGAAGTGATGGGGGTTGGCCGTACCTTTGCCGAAGCTTTCTCTAAAGCTATGCTGGGCAGTCAGTCTGGTATGAAAAAGAGCGGCCGTGCACTGTTATCCGTGCGCGAGGGTGATAAGCATCGGGTTGTTGATTTAGCGGCTAAGTTGCTGAAACAGGGCTTTGAACTGGATGCCACTCACGGTACCGCGGTGGTGTTGGGCGAGGCTGGAATAAATCCACGTCTGGTCAACAAAGTGCATGAAGGTCGTCCACACATTCAGGACCGAATCAAGAATGGTGAATACACTTATATCGTGAATACCACAGCCGGGCGTCAGGCGATTGAAGATTCTAAACTGATCCGTCGCAGTGCTCTGCAATATAAGGTGCATTACGATACCACCTTGAACGGCGGCTTTGCCACGGCGATGGCATTGAATGCTGACCCAACCGAGCAAGTGATTTCAGTACAAGAAATGCATGCCAAGATTAAGAAGATGAAAGGTTAATCTTCGGCATAAATAGCAGGGCGATGGAGACATCGCCCTTTTTTATGCTCACTATTTAGTGAACTGCGGCTTTTAACCACAAGAACAGTATTATTCATAAACAATAATATTGTTCATAAACAACATTGATCTTCACCAATGTTAGCTCTCACTGAATTGTAGATAGTAGGTTCTGGGGCAGTTCAATGCTGATGCTGCTAGCTTAGCGCCACTTTAATACCCAGGCCGATTAACAGGCCGCCCAGCAATTTATCGACAACTTTTTGTGCTTTTGCCAAACCACGGCGGACTGGCGCACTTTGAATCAGAATCACCAGCAAAGGCCACCAAATAACGGCCAGTACCCAGATGATTGAGGCGTACCACAGTTTTTCACCCACGCCGGAGTTAATCTGTAATATTTGTGTGAAAACGGCGAGGAAGAAGAGAGTTGCTTTGGGATTCAATAGATTGCAAAGGTATCCCTGCAAGAAGGCGGCTTTCAGTGTGATGGGGGATTGTGTCGCGTTATCGATGCTGAACTTACTTTCTCCGCGCGATAGCAGTGCCTGGATACCAATCCAGATCAAGTAGCAGGCTCCGGCATATTTCAGAAAATTGAACAGCCATGGGGTGGTAGTGATAACTACCGCCAGGCCAGCCACACAATAAGACATATGTGTAGCGACACCCAAAATTACGCCGAGCGCTGTCATCATTGCTGCGGGGCGGCGATAGCGGGCAGCGTTTTTAATCACTAAAAAGAAATCGGGGCCGGGGGAGATCATCCCCAATGTAGCAATAGTCGCGACGAATAAAGAAGTTTCTAGCATAAGGATTACCGCGTGAGAGTGGGGCATTTTGACGATAATAGCGCTACCGAGAGTTCCCTGCATTATTCTTATTTGCCCAAGGGGCTAAGTTGTCTGTCGGATAGCATTGAGCATTTATTTTTTACTCTTTTGATGGACTGTGATGCACGAATATGAGCCTGGATAATGTGATAAGTGGTGAGATACCAAATCAGAAGCAGCGGGAAATTACACGGTTGTGTATCAAGTGCGCACTGTTGCTGCTGCAACACGGTGCAGAAAGTATGCTGGTTGAGCAATTATCCGCGCGCCTTGGTATCGCCTTGGGGATGGACAGTGTTGAAAGTTCTATCTCAGCCAATGCCGTCGTATTAACCACCATTAGCGAGGGGAATTGCCTAACTTCCACGCGCAAGAATACTGACCGTGGTATCAATATGCATGTTGTGACAGAGGTGCAGCATATTGTGATCATGGCGGAGCACCATTTGTTGGATGTAAAAGATGTAGAAAAACGCCTTGAAAATATTAAACCGCTACGTTACCCGCGCTGGCTGGTAGTGGTGATGGTCGCCTTATCATGTGGTTGTTTTAGCAAGCTAAATGGTGGCGGTTGGGATGCGTTTTCCATCACTTTTTTAGCCAGTGGGCTGGCGATGTTTGTGCGGCAAAGTTTAACGGCCCGGCATATGAATCCGCTAATTAACTTCTGTATCACGGCTTTTGTCGCGACATCGGTCTCCGGGCTATTAATGCGTTTACCATTTTTCCAACAGGCATCGAGTGTGGCAATGGCGGCTAGCGTGTTGCTGTTAGTGCCCGGATTCCCGTTGATCAATGCGGTCGCCGATATGTTCAAGGGCCACGTTAATACGGGGCTGGCTCGCTGGGCAATGGCCAGTTTACTCACGTTATCAACCTGTATTGGGGTGATATTTGCGATGGCGACGTGGGGACTGCGGGGGTGGTGATGAGTTTACTCTGGGCATTATTGCAAGATATGGTATTGGCGGCTATTCCAGCGCTGGGTTTCGCGATGGTATTTAATGTGCCGGTGCGGGCATTACGTTATTGCGCATTACTGGGCGCACTGGGGCACGGTTCGCGCATGTTGATGATCCATTTTGGTATGGATATTGAACCGGCTTCATTATTAGCTTCAATTATGATCGGAATGATTGGGATCAATTGGTCGCGCTGGTTGTTGGCCCATCCCAAAGTCTTTACGGTTGCTGCTGTTATTCCTATGTTTCCGGGGATTTCCGCCTATACCGCGATGATATCGGTCGTTGAGATCTCTCACTTGGGTTATAGCGAAGTTTTGATGTCCACTATGGTAACCAATTTCTTAAAGGCGTCATTTATTGTTGGTTCGTTATCGATTGGTTTATCCTTGCCAGGATTATGGTTATATCGCAAACGTCCTGGTGTATAAGGTTTTTTTCTGTCTCTGTTTTTGTCGTGGGCTAAGAGCAGTCTTATATGTGTAATTAGCCTGCTTATCGCTATCGACGCTGGATTAGGCTTTACGTATAGTGTGAGCAATTTTTCGGTACTGGCTCTCGTAGCCTACAGGGTTTAACAATGATTATCAGCCTGATTGCTGCATTGGCAGCGGATCGCGTTATTGGTATGGAAAACGCCATGCCATGGCACTTACCAGCCGATTTAGCCTGGTTCAAACGTAACACGCTAAATAAACCGGTCATTATGGGCCGCAAGACATTCGAATCTATTGGTCGCCCTCTGCCGGGGCGGTTGAATATTGTTATCAGTAGCCAACCGGGAACGGATGATCGGGTAACGTGGGCAACCTCTATTGACGACGCACTCGCTTTGGCAGGCGATGCGGAAGAAGTGATGGTGATGGGTGGCGGCCGTGTCTATAAGCAATTCTTAGACCGCGCTAACCGTATGTATCTTACTCACATTGATGCTGAAGTTGGGGGCGATACCCATTTTCCAGATTATGAGCCAGATGAGTGGGAAAGTATCTTTAGTGAATTCCATGATGCAGACGAGGCTAATTCACACAGCTATTGTTTCGAGATCCTTGAACGTCGCTAATTGCAGGCTAATGACGAAGTCGAATGAAGGGGAATCGTGCCGTTGGGGTCGTAGTCGCGTAAGCGACCGAAGCGCCCCTAGGTGCGGTAACCCCTTCACTCATTAAACTATCAGCGGCTTTGTCATTAACCTAAAATTATTTATATCTTACAAGTAACTAGAGGGATCTTTTGCTGCTGCGGCTATTTCGTCAGCATTGGTTATTTCAGCTTCAACTTTGAAAGCGGGTTGTGTGAAATAACGTTTATCTTCCCAACGAAGCAGGGTTAAATTGCCTCCCCAGCAACAGCCAGTATCCAGCCCATAAATTCCTTCTGGTACACCTTTCCCTTCCAGTGATGCCCAGTGGCCAAAGATAATCGAATACTCAGGGCTGACCAGCCGTGGTAGCTCAAACCAAGGTTTAAGCGGGGCAGGGGCATTTTCTGGTGTGTCCTTACAGATCATGTCCAGTTGCCCATTTGGGAAGCAAAAACGCATACGGGTCAATGCATTAGTGCTAAAACGTAAGCGTGCTAACCCCGTCAACTCGGGTGACCAGTTATTGGGCATATCACCGTACATTGCGTCCAGAAAGAGTGGATAGCTGTCACTGCTCAGGACAGATTCTACTTCACGGGCACACATCTGGGCCGTTTCGATATCCCACTGAGGGGTGATACCGGCGTGAGCCATAATTAATTTTAGTTCGTCATCAACCTGCAAAACCGGTTGGCGGCGTAACCAATTAATCAATTCGTCAGCATCAGGGGCTTCAAGCAGTGGTGTGATGCGATCTTTAGGTTTGTTACGGCTAATGCCAGCGTAAACTGCCAATAAGTGCAGGTCATGGTTACCCAGAACCATACGAACGGCTGGCCCTAATGAACGGACATAACGTAATACATCCAGTGAAGCAGGGCCGCGGGCAACTAAATCGCCGGTCAACCACAAGGTATCGTGTTGCGGATCAAAGTCCACTTGCGCTAATAGCGCAAGCAACTCGTCAAGGCAGCCGTGAACATCGCCAATAAGATAAGTAGACATAGTTGAGGTCAGGATTAATGGATTAGTGTTGGGATCGCTAAGCGGAACACCGGAATCACAGTACGGAACGCCTGACCAAGGTGATCAACCATCTCATAATGCCCTTCCATGGTACCCAGCGGCGTTTCTAGCACGGCCCCGCTGGTGTATTGGAACTCGTTACCTGGCAGGATCAACGGCTGTTCACCGATAACTCCTTCGCCTTGAACTTCTGTCTGTCGGCCATTGCTATTAGTAATTAACCAATAGCGGCCCATGAGTTGCACATTTGAACGGCCCAGATTACGAATCGTCACGGTATAGGCAAAGACGAAACGTTCCTCGTCTGGTATCGACTGGGTTTCCACATAGATACTTTGCACCTGTACACAAACGCGGGGCTGTTCAATCATAATATGCTCCTGCTTATTCTTGCGGTGTCGATTGAGCTGAAAGCCAGTTAGCCAGCTTACAGTATTGCGCTACCGAAATATTCTCTGCCCGTAGTATCGGGTCAATACCTAATTCGATTAGCTGCTCTGGGGTGAATAGATCACCCAAGCTGTTACGCACGGTTTTTCGGCGTTGGTTGAAAGCTTGTGTCGTAATGCGGCTAAGCATACGCACATCACCGACCGGATTCGGTGTGTTCACATGCGGGATTAGACGCACTACAGCTGAATCCACTTTTGGGGCTGGAGTAAAGGCAGTTGGCGGCACTTCCAACACAGGGATGACGTTGCAGTAATATTGCGCCATGACTGTCAAACGACCATAAGCTTTACTGTTAGGCCCGGCAACCAAGCGATTAACCACCTCTTTTTGCAACATGAAATGCATGTCACGAATAGCAGAAGTATAGCTGAAAAGATGGAACATCAGCGGGGTAGAGATGTTGTATGGTAGGTTACCAAATACCCGTAATGGCTGCCCAGCAAGCTCGGCCAATTCAGAAAAATTGATTTTCATCGCATCTTCTTGATGGATAGTGAGCTTGTCTTTCAGTTGAGGATGGCTGGCCAGACGAGCGGCTAAGTCGCGGTCCAACTCAATGACCGTCATATGATCCATGCGAGCGGCTACGGGTTCAGTTAATGCACCTAAACCGGGGCCAATCTCAACTACCGCTTCACCTGGAACCGGATGGATAGCGGAGACAATACTATCGATGACAAACTGATCGTTTAAAAAGTTTTGTCCAAAGCGTTTGCGGGCAAAATGCCCTTGGTGGACTCTATTATTCATTGCTGTTATTTATCATTTTAATGGCTAAATTTAATGCCGTAATGAAACTACCAACATCGGCAGTACCGGTTGCGGCGAGTTCTAATGCGGTACCGTGATCCACAGAAGTGCGGATAAAAGGCAACCCGAGCGTAATATTAACTGCCCGGCCAAACCCTTGATACTTCAAGACTGGCAGCCCTTGGTCGTGATACATCGCAAGGACGGCATCTGCATGTTGCAGATATTTTGGCTGAAATAGTGTGTCTGCTGGTAACGGGCCGATAAGGTTTATCCCTTGCTGACGCAGTGTAGCCAGTGCGGGGATAATCGTCTCGATTTCTTCATGGCCCATATGACCCCCTTCGCCCGCATGAGGATTAAGTCCACACACATAAATCTGTGGTTGGCTAATACCAAATTTGGTTTTCAGGTCATTATCAAGAATGGAAATCACTTCATGCAGACTGGTTTGTGTTATTGCCCCAGGCACTGCCAGTAAAGGCAAGTGAGTGGTTGCCAGCGCTACACGCAGCTCTTCTGTAGCTAACATCATCACCACCCGTGAGCAGTGGCTGCGGTCAGCGAAGAATTCGGTGTGCCCGATAAAAGGGATACCTGCATCATTGATAATGCTTTTTTGTACCGGGCCAGTGACCAATGCGGCAAACTCGCCACTGATGGCACCATCACAGGCTTTAGCTAGTGTTTCCACTACATAGTGGCTGTTTTTGACATCAAGCTGGCCTGGTATCACCTCAGCCGCTATTTTCACCGGCAAAATAGTCAGAGTGCCAGCAAGTTGTGCCAATGCGGGTTTATCTTGCTGATATTCACGTAGCTGCAATGGCAGGTTAAGTTGACTGGCACGAGTAAGCAGCAAGGCTGGATCAGCACACACCACTAGTTCAACAGGCCAATCCTGCTGCGCCAGGGCGATGACTAAATCTGGCCCAACCCCGGCAGGTTCGCCGGGGGTGATAACAATACGATTATTGTGGTTTTGCATCACTACCATCAAGAATTTTCACATAAGCTGCGGCACGTTGCTCTTGCATCCAGGTTTGAGCTTCTTCTGCAAACTTACGGCTAAAGAGCATACGGTACGCCCGATCTTTCTGTGCTGCATCAGTTTTATCTACCTGACGGGTATCAACAACCTGAATTAAATGCCAGCCGAAAGAGGAATGAACTGGTGCGCTGATTTCGCCTTTTTTGCAGCTTCATCAGTGCATCACGGAATGCAGGATCATAAATGTCTGGCGAAGCCCAACCCAAATCACCGCCCTGCATGGCAGAACCCGGATCTTGGGAGATCTCTTTAGCAATCGTAGCAAAGTTGGCTTTGCCGCTCTTAATATCCGCAGCCGCAGCCGTTAATTTAGCACGAGCCTGATCATCGGTCATGACCGGCGAGGGTTTCAGCAAGATGTGGCGCGCGTGAACTTCGGTAACTGAAATAGTCTTATCAGCGCCCCGAATATCATTCACTTTCAGAATGTGGAAACCAACACCGGAACGGATTGGGCCAACAACATCACCTTTGCTCGCTGATTGCAGCCTTTCAGCAAACAGAGAAGGTAATTCCTGTAATTTACCCCAACCCATCTGGCCGCCTTTCAGCGCCTGAGAGTCGGCAGAGTTGGCGATAGCCAATTTACCAAAGTCAGCTCCGCCTTTAATGTCTGATACCAATTTTTTCGCCAAATCTTCTGCCTGATCAACTTGTTGTTGAGACGGATTTTCTGGTAATGGGATCAGTATGTGGCTCAGATTCAGTTCGGCATCACCGCTGGTTTGGTTGCCAATTTGTTTGGCCAACGACTCAACTTCTTGCGGCAGGATAGTAATACGGCGGCGCACTTCATTGTTACGCACTTCTGACGTTAGCATTTCTTTGCGGATTTGCTCACGATAGGTATCGTAATTCAGACCATCTGCGGCTAAGCGGCTACGCATCTGAGCAGGTGTCATACGGTTTTGCGCAGCAATATCAGCGATGGCTTTATCCAGCGCTTCGTCACTGATAGTAATTCCCATCTTCTTGGCCATCTGCAATTGGATATTATCCATGATCAGGCGCTCAAGAATTTGATGACGTAGTGTCGCATCATCCGGAACTTGTTGCCCAGCTTGCTGTGCATTCAGTTTCACTGATTGTAACAGACCGTCGACATCACTTTGCAGAACAACGCCGTTATCAACCACAGCGGCAACTTTATCAACTTCTTGTGGTGCTGCGAACGCGGTATTGGCACAGACAACCAATCCGAGAATAAGCGTTCTCCAGTTCTTCATACCTTTTCCATTTATGTAATCCGCTTTTGCGGGTTAAAATTCACTGTATTCAGTGTGTTACACAGTATCAGAATGCACTTTGATAAGGCAGTATACCTGAGCCAAGCATTTGCGCAGTACCCAGGCTATGGTCGCTGCTCAGACCACGTAATTCGATGTTAAAGCTGACTTTGTTGTCATACTTACTGGTTTCATTTTGGTTGTTCCAACCAGTGATTTTCCGTTCATAACCTAAGTTAATTGCCCAACAACAAGTATTATATTGTACGCCAACCAATTGACTGGCAGGCTGATTGGCTTTGGTATCGTAGTAATACGCACCAACCAATGCCCAGCGGTCTGCAATCGGCCAACTGGCGGTGGTACCAATCTGAGAAATACCCTGTTGGTAACCTGGGCTTTTCACGTTTGGCACTGCCGCTTGAATATATTCAGGGCTGGCATAGCGATAATTCAATTGAATCATCCGCTCGGCGTCTTTCCTATACTCCATTACTGCATTGCCGAGGGTCAAACTCCCCAAGCGGGTATCATACTGCGCCCCGCCTTTCAGGCCCAGTTGATCGTTAATACGCCAGAATGTATCCCCAGCCCAAACCAGGCTACCAGTATCATCACTGTTATCAATGGTTTCACTATTACCCGTCCGCGAACGGCTAAAGTAATAGATTTGACCCACTGAAACGTTAAAACGTTCAACCAGCTCATCATCATAAATGCGAGAAGTTAAACCGGTCGACACTTGATTGGCTGAAGCTATACGATCCAGACCACTATAAGTACGGTCACGGAACAGACCTGAGTAGTCCGACTGCATCAACGTGGTATCGTAAATATAGATATCATCCTGATTCCGATACGGAACGTAGAGATATTGTACGCGTGGTTCGAGAGTTTGAGTAAAGCCCTCACTCCAATCCATTGGCCGGTCAAAGACCACCTTGCCATCCACTTTAAATTGCGGTATCACCCGGTTAACCGAATCTTTTAGGTTTGGAACCGTCGCATCCTGACCATTTTGGTTTTTGTAATTACTGGCAAAACCGTTTGGAATATCTTGTTGGTAATGTGTTGCCAGTAATTTAGCTTCGGTATTTAAGCTACCCCATCCGTTGGACAAAGGCAGGTTAATTGATGGTTCGATATGGAAACGATCAGCTTTCGGGTTTTCCGGATTAACACTGGTGAACTTGGCGGCCTGACCATAAACATGCAGATCAAACGGACCAATATCATTTTTATAGTAGTTCATGTCCAGCTGTGGCTGAGCACGGTAAGCATTATTGTTACCGCCGGTCGTAAACACCTGGAACTGTTTAGACGCCAGAGTGGCGTCCCAGTTCTGGTTAGCATAACCGATACTGAAGATTTGTGTGGCATAGCCGTCAGTGGTTGAGCCGTACTGCGATGTTAAGTCGGTAAAGTAATCGGGATCACTGACACGGGTGTAGTTGACATTGAAACGCCAAACTTTATCCATCACACCAGAGTGGCCCCAGTAGTACAACCAGCGAGTGGGGTCTTTTTCTGTACCATCAGTGCCGTGATATAAGCGGTCACTCGGCAGCCAATCCAATGCCATGGTACCGGAACCGGGAGCCAACAAATAACGGAACTCATTTTGCCACTGTAAACCACGCCGCTCCATGTAATGAGGGGTAATGGTGGCATCGAAGTTTGGCGCAATGTTCCAGTAATATGGCAGCATGAATTCCAAGCCGTTATTACTGGTATATTTCGCATTAGGGATCAGGAAACCAGATCGGCGTTTATCACCCACCGGTAATTGCATATACGGGCTGTAGAACACCGGTACTTTGCCGATTTTAAAGCGGGCATTCCAGATCTCTGCGACTTGTTCTTCGCGGTCATGAATAACCTCTGAACCGACCACACTCCAGCTATTATCACCCGGCAGACAAGAGGTGAATGTCCCATTTTCTAAAATGGTATAGCGGTTCTGACCACGTAATTTCATTAAATCTGCATCACCACGGCCTTGACGACCGACCATCTGATATTTGCCTTTATCCATATCAGTGTCTTTGGTATTCAAGTTTGACCAGCCTTTCGGGCCTTTAAGCTTGATTTGCGGATCGTCGTAGTTAACGTCGCCAGTGGCTGTTACGGTACGAACCGGGATAGCTTCGCCGGGTTTTTGTACCTGTGTCAGTTCCACCTGATTGGCCGTTAACGTGCTATTACCTTGCTGGACAATAACATTGCCGGTAAACAGGGCGTTGTCCGGGTAATTGGCTTCGGTTTTATCCGCATTTATACGAACCGGTAGCTGATTCGGATCGCCTGTGACCAAAGGTTGGTCGTAGGTAGGTACGCCAAGCATGCATTGCTCGGCAAGGTCAGCCAGAGTGTGCTGGCTATATAGTGCCGTCCATATCAATGTGGCCAGCAGTGTTGGGAATCTTTTTTTCATACGCGGTTTTGGTGTTCCGTCATCGGGGGGCATCATGCCGGCAAACGGTCTGAGACTATATTACTCATCACAGTTGCGCTAGTGTTAAATCCGGCCGTTTACACGTCTCGCTGTTAGGCGCTGAGCTGAATGCCGAGTATGATAATGCAAATTTTGACTGACGGCATGATGAATTGAGGAGTATATGCAGTATTGGGGAAAACTGCTCGGTCTAATACTGGGATTTCTGTCCGGTGGAGTCTGGGGTGCGATACTTGGGTTGCTTGTTGGCCATATGGTCGACAGGGCGCGTAGCACAAAGCGCCGCGGCTTCTTTGCCGATCAACAAACACGACAATTAATTTTTTTCCGCACCACTTTTCAGGTCATGGGACATTTAACCAAGGCTAAAGGTCGGGTAACGGAGGTTGATATTCAACTCGCCAGCCAATTGATGGATAGAATGCAATTGCATGGCGAAGCTCGAACCGCGGCACAGCAAGCATTTCGTGAGGGGAAAGAGAGTGGTTTCCCATTACGTGAGCGGTTGCAGGAATTACGCGGAGTTTGCTTTGGGCGTTTTGATTTAATTCGGATGTTTCTGGAAATCCAGTTGCAGGCCGCATTTGCTGATGGCTCATTGCATCCTAATGAACGGCAAGTGTTGTATGTCATTGCTGAAGAGTTAGGGATCTCCCGCGGTCAGTTCGATCAGTTCCTGAGCATGATCGAGGGCGGGCGTCAGTTTGGCGGTGGTGCCTGGCATGGTCAGCAGGGAGGATACTCTCAAGGTGGCTACCAGCAAACATCAAATGGCCCGACATTAGAGGATGCCTGCAAGGTGCTGGGGGTAAGTAGTACTGATGATAGTGTCACCATCAAACGTGCTTACCGTAAACTCATGGGGGAACATCATCCAGATAAGTTGGTGGCGAAGGGGTTGCCGCCTGAAATGATGGAGATGGCGAAGCAAAAAGCCCAAGAGATCCAGGCCGCGTATGATTTGATCAAGCGCGAAAAGGGATTCAAGTAAGAGTTCTTGTGTCAGGAACGCTAAAGCCAGATCGGAGTCACTGTTCCGATCTGGTTTGATCCTGAATCGATTTGCTACGGAAGAATCAAAATTCTGGCTCGCATTTAAAATGCATCACTGTCCCAAACTCTGGATGAGTAATACATAATTCTTGCGCATGCAACTGTAACCGGGATGCCATTACTTTAGCCTCGGGATGGGCATAGAAGCCATCACCAAGAATAGGGTGACCTATCGCCAGCATATGTACCCGTAACTGATGTGAGCGGCCGGTGATGGGGGGATAACTTAACTCGCGTACTGCCGTCAGCATCCCGTGATAGCACCTGATACTGAGTTTGCGAGGATTTACCGGTTTCATAACACACTTTCTGCTTTGGCCGATTCGGCCAGTCGCAAATTAAAGGCAAATCGATCAACCCTTCATCTTGCGCCAGATGGCCCCATACCCGCGCCACATAAGACTTTTTCGGCTCGCGTTCACGAAATTGCCGCTTTAACTCACGCTCAGCCGCTTTAGTCAGCGCCACCACAATCACGCCACTGGTCGCCATATCTAATCGGTGCACAGACTCCGCGCTCGGGAAATCGGCCTGAATGCGGGTCATCACGCTATCTTTATTCTCTGGCGCGCGGCCCGGAACGGACAGCAAACCACTGGCTTTATTGACCACCATGATGTGCTCATCCTGATACAGGATTTGTAGCCAAGGATCGCGTGGGGGATTATAGGGTTCCATTAGTGCTCCTGAAACGGGTTGACGAATAGCGAACTGAAAGGAAACCGGGCACTGAGTCCCGGTTTTTAGCCTTAAAATTACTGGTGTGTCACCACCACCAGACGAATGGCATCCAAACGCCAACCCGCCTGATTGAGGTTTTCCAGCACCATTTTACGGTTATGTTCCAGAGTCTCTATTTCGTCATCCCGAATATTGGGGTTAACCGCTTTCAGGGCTTCCAAACGTGCCAGCTCGGCACTCAATTTATCGTCCGCTTCATGCTTGGCTGCTTCAATCAGCAAACGCGCCTGTTCTTCAACTAGTGCTTCTGCTTGTTGCAACATTGCGTGAACTTCTTGCTGAACCGCGTTGACCAGTTTGCTGGAGGTATGGCGATTGACGGCATTCAACTGACGATTGAAGCTTTCAAATTCTACTTGTGCTGCCAGGTTGGTGCCGTTCTTATCCATCAGCATCCGTACGGGTGTTGGGGGTAAGAAGCGGGTCAATTGCAAGTGTTTCGGTGCTTGTGCTTCGACCACATAGACCAATTCAGCGAGCAGAGTGCCGACCGGCAATGCTTTGTTTTTCAACAGAGAAACCGCACAGCTTCCGGTGTCTCCGGAGAGGATCAGATCCAAACCGTTACGGATGATCGGGTGTTCCCAACTGACAAACTGAGCATCTTCGCGCGATAATGCCTGTTCGCGATCAAATGTCACCGTGCAACCATCCTGTGGTAATCCTGGGAAATCTGGCACCAGCATATGGTCAGATGGCGTCAGCACAATCAAATTGTCGCTGCGATCTTCCTGGTTGATCCCGACAATATCGAACAGGTTGAGCGCAAAACTGACTAAATTAACGTCATTGTCTTGGTCCGCAATGATTTCTGCCAGTTCTTGCCCATGTTCGCCGCCGTTGGAGTGCATCTCCAGCAAGCGGTCACGGCCCTGTTCCAATTGCAGTTTCAGCCCTTCATGCTGCTGGCGGCAGGTGTGGATAAATTCATCCAGCCCTTCCTGCTCACTTGGCGTTGCCAGGTAAGTAATCAATTCTTGATAACCGCTGTCATAAATAGTGCGGCCCGTCGGGCAGGTGTGCTCGAAAGCATCCAAACCTTCGTGATACCAGCGTACCAGCACCGCCTGCGCGGTATTTTCCAGATACGGCACCATTATTTGGATTTCACGGTTTTGGCCGATCCTATCCAGACGACCAATACGTTGCTCAAGCAAGTCCGGATTAAAAGGTAAATCGAACATCACCAGTTGGCAGGCAAACTGGAAGTTACGCCCTTCAGAGCCGATTTCTGAACACAATAATACCTGTGCGCCGTCTTCTTCGGAGGCAAAGTAGGCCGCCGCGCGGTCACGTTCAATCAGTGATAAACCTTCATGGAATACTGCGGCACGGATAGCTTCGCGCTCGCGCAGCACTTGTTCAAGCTGCAATGCGGTGGCGGCTTGTGCACAAATAACCAGCACTTTCTCATTGCGGTTAGCAATCAGGTAGTTAAGCAGCCATTCAACCCGTGGGTCAAAGTTCCACCAAGTGGCGTTTTCGCCTTCGAATTCTTGGTAGATTTGCTCTGGATAAAGCATGTCTTTGGCCCGTGCTTCGAGGCTTTTCTTGGCACCCATAATGCCTGACACTTTAATTGCCGTTTGGTATTGAGTTGGCAGTGGCAGCTTAATCTGATGCAAGACACGGTGTGGGAAGCCTTTCACCCCATTACGGGTGTTACGGAACAAGATACGGCTGGTGCCATGTCTGTCCATCAGCATGGTCACCAGTTCTTGGCGTGCCGCTTCGCTATCTTCAGTTTGGCTGTTTGCCGCTTTCAGCAGTGGCTCGATATCCTGCTCGTTAATCAGCTCACCGAGCAGATTCAGCTTATCGTCAGTTAAGCGCTCACCACCCAGCAGCAATGTGACAGCATCGGCAATTGGGCGGTATTTTTGCTGCTCATTAATAAATTCTTCGTAATCGTGGAAGCGGTCAGGATCAAGCAGACGCAAACGAGCAAAGTGGCTCTGCTGGCCCAGTTGCTCTGGTGTTGCGGTCAGCAGCAAGACGCCGGGAATATGCTCGGCCAGTTGTTCAATAACTTGATATTCGCGGCTCGGTGCTTCTTCACTCCAGGCCAGATGATGTGCTTCATCCACCACCAGCAGATCCCAGGACGCATCGGCTAATTGCTCCAGACGCTGTTTATTACGGCGCACAAAGTCCAGCGAGCAAATGACCATTTGTTCAGTTTCAAACGGATTGGTGCTGTCGAGCAGGGCTTCAGAATAGCGGCTGTCATCAAACAATGAGAAGCGCAGATTGAAGCGGCGCAGCATTTCCACCAGCCACTGGTGTTGCAAGCTTTCCGGCACCACTATCAGGATACGTTCAGCACGGCCTGACAGCAGTTGCTGATGGATAATCATCCCCGCTTCGATAGTTTTACCCAACCCTACTTCATCGGCCAGCAAGACTCGTGGCGCATGGCGTTGACCCACTTCATAGGCGATATGTAATTGGTGTGGGATCAAGCTGGCACGGATGCCGCGCAAACCACTCCAGGGCAGGCGGAACTGCTCACTTTGGTATTTACGGGCGCGAAAACGCAGGGCAAACCGATCCATGCGATCGATCTGACCGGCAAATAATCTGTCTTGCGGTTTGCTAAAAGTCAGTTTGCTATCGAGCAAAACTTCACGCATGGAAACGCCGGTTTCCTCGGTATCCAGGCGAGTACCAATGTAGGTAATCAGCCCGTTCTCCTCAGACACTTCTTCCACTTTCAGCTGCCAGCCTTCGTGGTGAGTGATGGTATCGCCCGGATTAAACATGACACGGGTAATGGGAGAATCATTTCTAGCGTAAAGGCGGTTTTCACCGGTTGCGGGAAACAGTAAGGTGACCATGCGTACGTCAATGGCAACGACAGTACCCAATCCAAGTTCGCTTTCTGTATCGCTGATCCAGCGTTGACCAAGTGTAAAAGGCATAAATTATCGGCTCGATTTTTTGTTGGACTGTTATGAATAGAAAAGTCTGGTAAATATGATTGATGCGAATTTTGGCAAGGGCGCTATGGTAATGGAAGCAGAGCGCTGCGTCACCTGTAAAACGGCTCAATTGCGATTAAAATAACCCCATCTGACCGGTTATCAGTGTTGTGAAGTCATCATGCATGAAGGGAAGTATAGCGTCTGCCACAGGCTGTAGCTGACGTGTCAGGTAGTGATCGTAATCGATGGGGGATTGCCGGGTTTCCAGTGGTTCGGGGCCAGCAGTGGTCATGACATAGCTTATCCAGCCGCCATTTTGATATTGCAATGGCCGCCCAAGCTTGCGGTTAAACTCATCCGCCAGACGGGCAGCTCTGGCATGAGGTGGGACATTGCGCTGGTAGTCATCCAGCCGGCGGCGCAGGCGTTTACGGTAAATTAGTTGTTCGTCTAGTTCGCCATTGAGGGTGCGGGCGACATAATCCCGTACATAGTCCTGATAAGGTTGCTGCTGAAAGATCTTTAGATACAGTTCGCGCTGGAATTGCTGGGCCAGAGGTGTCCAATCCGTGCGTACCGTCTCCAACCCCTTATAGATCATCTGGTCACCCGCAGGGGTTGAAATCAACCCGGCATAGCGCTTTTTACTGCCTTGTTCTGCACCTCGGATGGTGGGCATCAAAAAACGTCGATAGTGGGTTTCAAATTCCAATTCAAGAGCACAGGGCAGATCAAAGGTTTCACGGATATGGGTTTGCCACCATTGATTCACATACTGCACCAGCTCTTGGCCGATACTGGCGGCCTGTTCTTCACTGTGGGCGTTTTTCAGCCAAACAAAGGTTGAGTCGGTATCGCCATAAATGACCTGATAGCCCCGTGCTTCAATTAATTCGCGGGTTTTTCGCATAATTTCGTGGCCGCGCATCGTAATTGACGAAGCCAATCTGGGGTCGAAAAAACGGCATCCGCTGGAACCCAGAACACCATAAAAGGCATTCATGATTATCTTTAGGGCTTGGGATAATGGCTTGTTTTGCTGACGTTTTGCCGCTTCCCGACCTTGCCAGATCTGGTTAACAATTGCTGGCAGGCAGTGCTTTTCGCGCGAGAACCAAGCCCCGCGGAAACCGGGCACAGCATGTTGCTCATCAGGCTGGGACATTCCCACTACCAATCCCACCGGATCAATTAAGAAAGTGCGGATAATCGAGGGATATAAGCTTTTGTAGTCGAGTACCAGTACCGAGTCATACAATCCTGGCTGAGAATCCATCACAAAGCCGCCGGGGCTGTGCTCTTCCGGCAACTCGCCTAAATTGGGCGCAACATAGCCGATACGGTGCATGCGTGGCATATAAAGGTGGGTGAAGGCTGCGACTGAGCCGCCACTGCGATCCGCGGCCAACCCGGTGACCGTTGCTCGCTCAAGTAAGAAGCTGAGTAATTCGGTTTTGGCAAAAATCCGCGTCACCAGTTCACAATCTTTCAAGTTATAGCGCGCCAGAGCCGGTTTATCATGGGCAAAGCGCTGATTGATTTCGTCCATCCGCTGATAGGGGCTATCACTGGCTTTACCTTCGCCCAATAAGGTTTGCGACACCGATTCCAGGCTGAACGACGGGAAATTCCAGGTGGCGGATTTCAATGCTTCAATGCCATCAATGATTAACCGACCCGCGGCCGAAGCAAAAAAGTGCCCCTGCTTAAAACCGTGCTCCCGCCACTCCAGCAAGTTACCGCCACGGCCAAAGCGCAGTGGGATTTGATAGCGGTCGGCGTGCTTTTGTAACACGCGCAAGTCAAATTGCACCAGATTCCAGCCGATAATGGCATCGGGATCGTGCAGTTCCAGCCATTGGTTGAGTTTTTCCAATAATAGCGGGCGGCTGGCGACATATTCCAGATTGAAATCCAGCGCCGTTTCATCGGCCTGATTGCCATTGGGCGGCCCCAACATGTATACCTGCCGCTGGCCGCAGCCTTCCAAACCAATACAATAAAGCTCGCCGTGTTCGCTGGTTTCGATATCCAGCGACACCAGCTTTAGTGTCGGGCGATAGTCATCGGCAGGCTTCATTTGGGTATTGAGCAGTGGGCCATTGCCATTATCTTCGCCGCTAAACCAGACCGGCGCGGTAATAAAACGCTCCATGAGAAAGCGCTCAGGCGGACGAATATCACCTTCGTAGACATTCACTCCGCTTTCTTTGAGCAGTTTTTCCAGGCGGATTAATTGACGATGCTGATTGCAATATAGCCCCAGCACCGGACGTTGATGGAAATCGGTCAGTTCAAGCGGGCGCAGTTGCCAGCGGCGCTCATCACGCAGCACGGTTTCAGCCCGTTGCCGCTGTTCGGCCGGGATAAACGCTACCGAGGGTTGAGGCGGCAGCCTGACTTGCTGCGGGCCTTCATCGGTAGCTAACCAGAATTCAACTTCGGTGCCTGCCTGCGTGTCGCGCCAGTGGCGGGTGAGCAGGAAGCCCTGACGGTGTTGCGCCACAATGCTAACCTTTATAGGTAATGTACAGGCTATTTTATTTGTCATTTTGAACTTGGGCAGTGCTCGATATCCTCACGTACTACGTGTACGCTCCGGTTTCTCCGCGCTGTCCGCATCCAAACTGACTGCAACAATAACGCCTGAGAGTTTATGCTATCTTAGTATGGTTATTTATACAGTGTTTGTCTATTTTAATGATGATTTCCATTCGCTCCATGTATACCCAAAGTCATTGGAGTTGCAGGTAGGCAGCAAGTGGTCTCATCCCGATGAGTCTATTCATTTTAAGGTCAACGGCCAGTAAGTGATTTGGGTGAGTAAGCGCAGCTAACAACCCTGCGGCTTCAAGGACGAAGGGGAAATTTGTTGATTGACTCATTTCACGACACGCCGGACAATCCTTGCCCCTGAGCCTTGGGTGTTAACCAACGGACAAATCTATGGAAGCCTATTTATTACATTTACTGACGCAATCTCTGGCTTTCACGCTATTTGTCGTCATGTTAGTCACTTTTTTAGAATCGTTGGCGCTGGTGGGTATGTTACTGCCCGGCACGGTCATGATGACCAGTGTCGGCGCATTGATTGGTAGTGGCGAAGTGGGTTTTTATACCGCCTGGGCTGCCGCGACGGTAGGGTGCTTGATGGGGGATTGGCTCTCATACTTTATTGGTCGCCGCTTCAAAGAGCCGTTGCACCGCTGGTCTTTTCTGAAAAAACATAAATCGCTATTGGCGAAAACTGAGCATGCATTGCATAACCATAGTATGGCTACAGTGCTACTGGGACGTTTTATTGGCCCGACACGGCCTATTGTCCCGATGGTCGCGGGGATGCTAAATCTACCGCCGGTAAAATTTGCCTTACCGAATGTGATTGGTTGCCTGACCTGGCCACCGCTCTATTTCTTCCCCGGCATACTCGCGGGCGTGGCGATTGATATCCCGCCGAATGCCAACAGTTATCTATTTAAGTGGCTCTTGTTTATCGTTGTGATGCTGATTTGGCTGGCGTGCTGGTTGTCATGGCGCTGGTGGCGTTTTGGTAAACGCAGCCCGGATCGCCTGAGCAAATGGCTGCCTTTGGCCCGTTTGCGCTGGGTGACGGTGCTTTCTATTATCGTGGCCATCGCCAGCTTTATCTGGTTGCATATGCAGCCCATTATGCCGATTTATCGTCATTTGTTGTGGAAGGTTCTCACAGGGCAGTAATGCCCAGCACACTGGCTTCGGGGGCGGTGCCGTTAACCAGTGCTTGAGTGGGGCCGTCGTAATAAATGCGGCCATCGACCACCAATAAAGTGCGCTCGGCAATGCGGGCGGCGTCATCCAAATTGTGTGACACCATCAGTAATGTGAGATTGCGGTTAGTACACACCTGACTGACCAATTGCAGCATTTCATTGCGCAGTGCCGGGTCTAATGCGGAAAACGGCTCGTCCAGCAACAGGATAGGTTGGCTACGCACTAAGCAACGTGCCAGCGCCGCCCGCTGGCGTTGACCGCCAGAAAGCTGTGCCGGTAACCGGTCGAGGCACGCTTCTAATCCGACTTGTTGCGCTATTAGGCCGAGCAGCAACCTTTGTTCATGATTGAGCTTTAGCCCCGGATGCAATCCCAATCCAATATTCTGTTCGACAGTTAAATGCGCGAACAGATTATTTTCCTGAAACAACATCGATACCGGTCTTTGAGCGGGTGGGGTGATGGTATGGTCTTGATTATTCAGCAGCATTCGGCCACTGGCTGGCGCTAAAAAGCCCGCAATCAAACTCAGCAGAGTGCTTTTACCGGCGCCACTTGGGCCAAGAATAGCCACCCGCTCACCCGGTTGAATGCGCAAATCAAAGCGCATCGGTAAGTGGTCGTACAGATAGGTGATTTTCTCAAGCTTTAGCATGGCGGCTCGGCAGTTTTTCAATAAGTGTAAACAGCAGGAAACACAGTAATAGCAGCAACAGGGCAGTCACTGCACCATCATTGCTGCGATAAGACCCTATTTGCTGATAAAGATAAAATGGCAAGGTACGGAAGTGCTCGTTACCAAACAGCGCCACCACACCAAAATCCCCAAGAGAAAGTACCGTGGCGAAGGCCAGCGCCTGAGCCAGAGGGCGTTTCAGTGCACTGAGTTCAATATGGCGCAAACGGTGCCAGCCGCGAATATCCAGTGATAAACACAGCGGTGTATAGCGCTCGGCAAGATCCCGCATCGGGTTATCCAGCACTTTTAAAGCATAGGGCACCGCCATCAGCGCATTGGTTAAAATCACCAGTGCATAAGGGGATTGCGGCAAGCCCAACGTATCATTGAGTAATAAGAAAAAGCCGGTCGCCAGCACGATACCCGGCATCGCCAGAATGACCATGCCACTGACGTCTATGGCTTGTCCGTAAGCCGCGTGGTGGCGCAGCTTCAGTTCACGACTGCTCCATAACAGCATCATGGTTAGAGTGACGCACAATAACCCTGCGCCAATGGCGATGGTCAGTGAGGTAAAGAAGGCGTGCCACAGTGCCGGTTGCTGGAGCACGGTTAATATCGTTTTATTGCTGCCATCAATCACGACAGCCAGTAATGGCGGCACCATCAATAGTAATGCCGCGCCGATTAACAGGGTATCGCTGATGCGTGACCAGGCACTGTCCTGCTGACTGCGCCAGATTTGCCCATGAGTATTGCCCACCGCCAATACTGAGCTTAGCCGTTGGCTCATGACCACCAATCCCAGGCAACATCCCAGCTGAATCAGTGCCAATAATGCAGCACGCCCCAAATCGTAGTCATAGCTAAGTGCTTGGTAAATAGCCAGTTCGATAGTGGTGGCTTGCGGCCCGCCCCCAAGAGAGAGCACAGTGGCGAAGCTGGCAAAACACAGCATAAAAATCAGTGCGGCAGTGGGGAGGATCTGGCGGCGTAGGTAGGGCCACTCAACCCAGCGAAAATGTTGCCAGCCATTCATGCCCAGTTGTGCGGCTAACTGGCGCTGTTCAACGGCAATGCTTTCCAATGACTGCAATAGCAAACGGGTCGCCAGCGGCATATTAAAGAAAATATGCGCCAGCAAGATTCCCTGTAGACCATAAGGCGAGAAGCGGTAATCCATCCCCAACCAGCCAAATAGCGCCGCCAACCAACCTTGGCGACCATAAACGGTCAGAATACCAAAAATGGCAACCAGCACCGGCAGCACCAGTGTCATGGCGCATAAGCGCAACAGCAGTTGGCGGCCGGGAAAGCGACGGCGGTATAAGGCGCGCGCTAAAAAAATCGCCGGAATAACTGACAGTAATGCGGAGAGAAACGCCTGCCAGAAAGTGAAGCGAATTACATGCCACAGATAGCTGTCATGCCAGATGCTGTGCCAATCCGTGTCAGGGGCGTGCCGCCAGATAGCCGTGAACGCCAGCAAAGCGACACCGACTATCAGCAAAGCGGCCAGTAGCCCCGGCCATAACCACGCGGGGATCAGCGGCTGACGGCGGATTGCCATGCCTGAATCCATTTGCCACGATTATCAGCCACGTCTTTAGCATCAAATTGTAATGCTTTTTGTGGCACGGTCAGGGTGTCAAATCCGGCCGGTAAATCCATTTTGATCACTGGATACATCCAGTTGCCGGTCGGTATATGATTCTGGAATGCAGGTGTGACCATAAATTGCATAAAGCGCTGCGCCAGTTCTGGCTGTTTGCTGGATGCCACTACACCGGCGACTTCCACTTGCAGATAGTGGCCTTCGCTAAAATCGGCGGCGGCATAGTTACTTTTCTTTTCTTCAATCAGATGATAAGCCGGAGAGGTGGTGTAACTCAGCACTAAATCCCCTTCACTTTTAAGGAACAAGCCGTAGGCTTCGCTCCAGCCTTTGGTCACCGTGACGGTTTTCTTCGCCAGTTGCTGCCATGCTTGCGGGGCTTTATCACCATACACTTTTTGCATCCACAACATTAAGCCAAGACCCGGAGTGCTGGTGCGTGGGTCTTGATAAATGACCTTCCACGGCTCTTTACTGTCGACTAATTCTTGCAGGCTCTTAGGAGGATTTTTTAATTTGTTTTTGTCATACACAAAAGCAAAATAGCCATAGTCGTACGGGACGAAGGTGTTATTCTGCCATTTTTTCGGCAGGGTCAATTTGCTGGTATCTACCTGACTTGGCACGAATAACCCGGTTTGTTCCGCCGCTTGTACTAAATTGTTATCCAAACCTAAAATGACATCGGCCTGACTGTTTTTACCTTCCATGCGCAAGCGGTTTAGCAGTGAAACGCCATCTTCCAGCGCGACAAATTTAAGTTGGCAATCGCACTCGGCTTCAAAGGCTTTTTTAATGGCAGGCCCTGGCCCCCAATCGGCAGCAAAGGAGTCATAGGTATACACTGTCAATGTGGGTTTATCAGCAGCCACAGTGGCCGCAGACAGTAACAATAAGCAGGGAATAAGGCGTTTAAACACTTTGCACTCCTTAAGGATAAAGGTGGCAAAGGTATCTGAGGCGGTAGCTAACATCGGTATCTATAGGAAGTACAGGTGTTATCTTTCTCAAATCCCTCCGCCGGTGTTAACCGGATCAGGTTCGACGGGTTTGCTCTCAGCTAACTTGCCGTCTTCTGCAATTTAGCACCCCGTTGAGACGCCGCTATTGTAGAGATTAATTTGAATAGGGGAAAGGGTATTGTTGCTCGATAAGATATTTGTGAGTCAGGAAATGCAGTCAATAATTATCCAATATTAAATACCCATAGGATATTAATAAATCAGATTAACGCTCGGGGTGTATTCTTAAAATAGCGAGATAAACTCACGCAAAGGCTGAAATAGACCTCTATGAGTAGACGGCCCAGTGATACCGATTGGAAGATAAGATATTCTATCTTTTTTGTGAGTTTAATTATGGATGATACGTTATGGATATTTACTTAAATAGAAGAGAAAGGGATAATAATTACTTTCTTGCATTGGCTCACTCAGCTGCCAACGACTTAATGAAAACAGCCAAAATTGTTTCCTCCCGCCATATTAAAGATTTCTTCCTTAAGGCGCGATTTGAAAGTGAAGTAAAACAACTGTCAGATGGCAACCTAAACATTATTCGTAATGCCAAAACTGATTCAGAGTGTCGTGCTGCAATCAGTAATATCCAAGAGGAGTGTGCCAATATAGAAAGGCAAGGTACTATGCTTTCGCTGGATAGAGCAAAAGTCTATATGACGATTAATATGGAAAAATATAATAATGAAATTGGTTATACCATAAATGCCATTGGTGTTGTCACTAGTGGTCTCCAGATGAGCACAGGTTTTGGGCTTATAATTAAATCTGGCTTTATTCTGGGAAAATTAGCAGGGGCACATTTAGCCGTAAGTGGTGCCAGTACAGCGGCTGAAAATTTTCTCCGCTTGTTGGGTGACGATGAGTACACTGGTGTGATGGAAAAAGGGTACAGAGCGACCGCTAAGTTTATGGGATTTGAGCCAAAAGTAGGCTCGATGGCTTATCATGCTGTGGATATGGCATCATCACTGTATGGTGTGGTTGCCCTAAGTTTAAAGCCTGATGTTTTGCGATTGTTTAGATATATTCCTAGCGACTATTATAGAAATATCACCAAAATGAGTCAGGGCGCTTTAATGCTAAAATTTGCTAGTGCAGGAAATAAAATACGTATTATCTCAGATATAAATCATCGTGAAGATGCAAACCATTTTTAATGAAGTCTAAGGGGAACTACTCCCCTTTATTCTTATTTTTTAAGAATCTGTATGCTTTAAAAGACAATTTCATTGGGTTAATCAAGTTTATACAAAAAAAGGAAAATATCGCAATGACCAGATAAACGGATACTTCAATTAAAACTGGTTTGGTGACGATGAGTGGATATAGTAGTAAGACTAACAAAATGCAAAAGCAGCTTGGAATAAAGCTCTTCTTTAAATCAAGGATGAGTGATTCCAATGTCTCACCTCCAGCATCATTAACATGCTCATGGGTTAGAACTTTCTTTAACCTATTGACTTCTTTTTGTGTAAAACCATGCGCTAATAGTTTTTTTTCCATTTCGATATCTGTTTCTGTCACCGCGCTATCTCCTTATTTTGCGTCAGTTGGCATTATATCGTTAAGGAGATGGTGCCGTCCAATGTATTGATTGAATCTGTTATTATCAACATCCCCGCAGAGTATTATTCTCCGCAGGGAAAGTGAATAGAGTTTTAAGTCTCAGGCGGTGTAAACCAGGCCGATTTGAAATCAAACCAGCCGAGGGTATTCATACGTACACCGCGCATACTGTGTTGCCCGTATAATTCTAGCCAGTGATGGAACAAGGGATGGAATTGATTTTGGCTAACCAGTCGTTGGCTCCAATCCGCCATCTGTAAGGTATTATTGCGCCATAATTCAACGTCTTGGTGTAACTCTTCATCCAGACAATATTGCAGTAGCGGCAGCTCATATAAAGTGGCAAACAGAGAAAACTCCAGTGGCAGGTAGAAGTTAGCGCTGCCAAGCCACATGTCGCTCTGGGCATCCCCTTGATACCACTGTGTGTAGTCCACCACGTGTATTTTTAAATTAACACCTTGATCTGCTAACAATTTTGTTAGTGTCTGACTGATGGCATCAAACTCTGAATGGTGACTGTAGAAGGTGAGAGTCAGTTCGGTTAAACCTTCTGGTTTCGTTTCCAATACTCTGAGTCGGTTGTGATGCCAGCGCGGCAACATGCCGTAGGCCGGTGACCAATAGCGCTGATAAAAAGGGTCTGCGTGGCTGAGCAGAGCGACGGGAGTAATCAGCTCACAAAGCCAGCGACAAATATCAGGATTGCGGGTCAGGGGAGAGCGCTGGTCAAACAGTAAAAAATAGCAGCCTTCTTCCAGCCGACTTTCCAGTTCATTTTTTGCTGGTATCGTCGGCCTGCAATTGTACGCCGGAATAAACCAATTCTTCAGACAGCTCTGGCAGAACCCATATATTGACCTCGTCAATCAGTGCGCGGAAACCGAAATAGTTATCAAAAGCCTGAATTTTCAATTGGCTCTGGTGATTACGAATCACAGAATAAGGGCCAGTCCCGATAGGATGCCGACGGAAGTCGGGTTGATTTTCCCACTCTTGGGGCAAGATCATGGCGTGTACACTGCCCAGCAACCACGGCAGCCAGTTATCTGGAGCGCTAAGATGCACATCAATGACATACGGCGTGGGTGAACGCACCGCCGTGATATGTGAAAACAGTGGTTGCGGGATTAATCGGGTCAGACTGGTAATCACATCATTCATTTCCAGCTCACGGCCGTGGTGAAAATGAATGGCTGGGCGCAAATAAAAGCGCCAATGCAATGGGCTTATGGCTTGCCAGTGATGAGATAAGTCTGGTTCTAGTTCCCCATTTTCCTCATTTATCCGTGTCAGGCCATTAAAAATCTGCCGTACCATATGGGTTTCTGAGCGGCGTAGCGCTGTGCCGGGCAGTAGGTTCTGTAATGGGCGGTAATAGAGCACGCGTAGAATATGTTTACCTTGCCGAAAGCTGCGCCCTAACTGGGATAGCAGCATTTGGCGTACCGCTTTTTTATCCCCGACCAACTGCACCAACTGATCAATACCCTCTTGTTCCAGTAACTCTTCGGCCCGTTGTTGTTGTAAGGCTAAACCGGAATAGAGGAAGGTCAATTGTGAGCGCTTACCTCGGCCCGCTTCCGCCTGCCAGCTAAGCCACCCCTCTTGTTGCATGCTGCCCAGCAAAGAACGTACGTGGCGACGCGAACAGCACAGCACTTCAGCCAGCTCCTGCAAGGTGGTTTCTGTTGGTAAACCGCTAAAACGTTGCCAGAGGCGAATGAACTGTTGTTGCAGGCGAGCGGTAGACATAAAAAGAGGAACTCCTCGACAAATTTCATCAATTTTTCTTTCCCTATATTACGCAGATACTGGTTGCCAATGAAAGTAGCTTAACGCGGCAATGTCGGTGCAATCACCACCAAGGGAGGAATAAGATGATTTTCAACTTACAACGTTATTCCACTCATGACGGCCCCGGTATTCGCAGTGTGGTGTTCCTTAAAGGTTGCTCGTTGAGTTGCCGCTGGTGCCAAAACCCAGAAAGTCGCTCACGTCAGCCAGAGGTATTATTTGACTCGCGCCTGTGTTTATCAGGTTGTGATTTGTGTCAGCAAACTTGCCCACAAGCAATCCAACGTATTGATAATAAAATTGTTATTCATCGCCAGCAATTAGCAGAAAACGATATTCAGGTGCTGAAGGTTCGCTGCCCGAGCGGTGCCCTGACGGTGTGCGGCAGCCCGATTGATATCGATGCCACTATGGAGACACTGTTACGCGACTTACCATTTTATCGGCGCAGTGGCGGCGGGGTGACATTATCTGGCGGTGAACCTTTTATGCAGCCGGAAGTGGCGGCTGAATTATTGCAGCGCTGTCACCAGCAAGGAATCCATACCGCGGTTGAATCTTGTTTGCATACCCCGTGGCGCTATATTGCCCCCGCTTTGCCGTGGCTTGATTTGATGCTGGCGGATTTGAAACATACCGATGAACAACGCTTTCAACAGTGGACGGGCGGCTCGGCTAAGCGGGTAATGGATAACTTCCGTAAATTAGCAGCGGCAGGCACCAATATCACCGTAAGGGTGCCCTTAATCCCAGATTTCAACGCTGACCTCCGCTCGCTACAAGGCATTGTCGATTTTGCTGCGGATGAGATTGGAGTGAAAGAGATTCACTTTTTGCCTTATCACACGCTGGGCATCAACAAATACTCACTGCTGGGTGAAGAATATCTGGCAGCCAAGACACCTTTAGATTCTCCTGACCTGCTGGCCTTTGCGGAAAATTATGCCCGTGACAAGGGTCTTACCGCAATTTTAAGAGGATGACGCAATGACCACTCTCGATTTGGTAACCTTAAGCGAACGGACAAAACAGCATAAAAACGCGCTGATTCATATTGTAAAACCGCCAGTCTGTACTGAGCGGGCTGTGCACTATACCGAGGTTTATCAACAGCATCAGGATAAACCGCTGTCTGTTCGGCGGGCGCTGGCGCTGGCTCATCATCTACAGCAACGCACCATCTGGATTAAGAATGATGAGCTAATCATTGGTAATCAGGCCAGTCAACTGCGCGCCGCGCCGATTTTTCCAGAATACACGGTGAGCTGGATTGAGAGTGAAATTGACGAGCTGGCCGATCGCCCTGGGGCCGGTTTCTCCGTCAGTGAAGAAGACAAAGCGGTATTACACCAGTTGTGCCCGTGGTGGCGCGGTCAAACGGTGCAAGACCGCTGCTACGGCATGTTTACCGATGAGCAAAAAGCCTTGCTGGCGACCGGCATTATAAAAGCCGAGGGCAATATGACCTCTGGCGATGCGCATTTGGCGGTTAACTTCCCGTTATTGCTGGAAAAAGGGCTGGATGGCCTGCGCAGTAAAGTGACCAGCCGTCGTTCTCGGCTGCAACTGACGGACTGGAGTGACCTGCATAAAGAACAATTCCTGAAAGCCATTGATATTTCGCTGGCGGCTCTGAGCGAACATATTGAGCGCTACGCTGCGGTGGCACGGCAAATGGCGCAGGAGGAAACGCGTGACTGGCGGCGCGTCGAGCTACAAAAAATCGCCGAAAACTGTGAATTAATTGCCCACCAGCCACCGCAAACTTTCTGGCAAGCCCTGCAATTGTGCTACTTCATTCAGCTGATTTTGCAAATTGAATCCAATGGTCATTCGGTTTCGTTTGGTCGTCTGGATCAATATTTGTATCCGTGGTATCGCCGCGATGTCGAATTGGAAAACACCCTCAGCCGCGAACAAGCGATTGAAATGCTGCATAGCTGCTGGTTGAAATTGCTGGAGGTGAATAAAATCCGCTCCGGCTCGCACTCCAAAGCTTCAGCGGGCAGCCCACTTTATCAAAACGTCACTATTGGCGGGCAAAAGCTGGTACAGGGCAAATCTATTGATGCGGTGAATCCACTTTCCTACGCGGTGTTGGAATCCTGTGGGCGCTTGCGTTCAACCCAGCCCAACCTCAGTGTGCGCTATCACGCCGGTATCAGTGATGATTTCCTCGATGCCTGCGTGCAAGTTATTCGCTGTGGTTTTGGTATGCCAGCATTTAACAACGACGAAATTGTTATACCCGAATTTATCAAACTGGGTGTCGAGCCACAGGATGCCTATGATTACGCAGCAATTGGTTGTATTGAAACGGCGGTTGGCGGTAAGTGGGGTTACCGCTGCACCGGCATGAGTTTCATTAACTTTGCCAGAGTGATGTTGGCGGCGCTGGAGCAGGGCCGTGATGCCACCTCCGGGCAGGTATTCTTGCCGCAAGAGCAAGGTTTGTCGAAGGGCAACTTTAGCGATTTCTCTCAAGTGATGGCGCAATGGGATGCGCAGATTCGTTACTACACCCGCAAATCTATCGAGATAGAGTGTGTAGTGGATACGGTATTGGAAGAGAACGCCCACGATATTGTCTGTTCTGCGCTGGTGGATGATTGCATTGAGCGTGGCAAAAGTATCAAGCAAGGCGGGGCGCGCTATGACTGGGTTTCTGGTTTGCAAGTCGGGATTGCCAACTTGGGTAACAGCCTGGCGGCGGTGAGAAAATTGGTATTTGAACAACAACTTATCAGCCAACAGCAACTGGCTACAGCATTAGCCAATGATTTTGCCGGTTTGAATGGCGAGCAACTGCGTCAGCACTTGATAAATTCAGCGCCGAAATATGGCAATGACGTTGATGACGTCGACCACCTGTTAGTGCGGGCTTATCAGACTTACATTGATGAACTGAAGCAATATCACAATACACGTTTTGGTCGCGGCCCGATTGGCGGCACCTATTATGCGGGAACCTCGTCTATCTCTGCCAACGTGCCCTTTGGCGCAGCGACCATGGCGACACCGGATGGCCGTAAAGCGCACAGCCCACTGGCGGAAGGGGCTAGTCCGGCTTCTGGCACCGACCATCTGGGGCCAACGGCGGTGTTTAACTCGCTATCGAAATTACCGACCGCCTCCATTCTGGGCGGGGTATTACTCAATCAAAAACTGAATCCGTCCACATTGGATAATCCGCGTGACCGTGAAAAGTTAATGATGATGCTGCGCACCTTCTTTGAGGAGTATCTGGGCTGGCATGTGCAATACAACATTGTGTCGCGTGAGACATTGCTTGAGGCCAAACAGCACCCGGATCGCTACCGTGATTTAGTGGTCAGGGTGGCGGGTTACTCGGCATTCTTCACCGCGCTGTCGCCGGATGCGCAGGATGATATTATCGCCCGCACTGAACATACTTTGTAAGCTAGCCTTGCTTTACTGAGCACCAAAAATTTCTGAGTAATGGTGAGTTTCACCAGCCAGTGGTTTATGCCACTGGCTTTTTTTATCCTTGACGTGTAGCTACGCTGTGGCTACGATAAGGATAACTTAATGGAGGTAATTATGACTGATACTGTGGTTCGAGCTAGAGTCTCTCCTGCATCTAAAGCTGCTGCGATGGCTAACGCAAAAGCGCTTGGCCTTGATTTGTCTACCGTAATCCGCATGGTAGTTAATCGCCTTGCTGTTAATGCAGAACTGCCCATAGATTTACTTCAACCTAATCAGGAAACCTTACAAGCTATCCGTGATCTAGAAAATGGGGTGGAAGTTTGTCGTGTTGATACAGTTAATGCGCTAAAACGTGATCTTGGTTGGTAAACATGCTTGAGATTGTTTATCAAAGTCGCTTTAAAAAAGATGCAAAACGGTATACAAACAATAAAAAAGCACAGAAAGTTATTTTAGAAATTATTTCGTTGTTGCAAACGGGCGAAAAACTCCCGTCAAAATACAAAGAACATCCCTTGATAGGCAACTACATTGGCTATCTTGAGTGCCATGGCATGCCAGATTTACTCTTAATTTATCAACGTACCGATGCTAGCCTGAAGTTATACCGCGTGGGAAGCCATTCCGATTTATTTTAATTCCATACATTTCGAATAATAGTAATATGCTCTATCAAAAATCTCGTTTTATTACCTGTCATTTATTCTAACAATTGCTATTTCTGGCGCTGGAGCCTGGAATGAAATCTGCTTTAACCTTTTCCCGTCGTATCAACCCGGTTTTTCTTGCGTTCTTTGTGGTGGCTTTTCTCTCTGGTATTGCAGGCGCTTTGCAGGCTCCCACCTTAAGTCTATTTTTAAGCACCGAAGTGAAAGTGCGCCCGCTGTGGGTTGGGCTATTTTATACCGTCAATGCTATCGCGGGGATCACCGTCAGCTTTGTATTGGCCAAGCGATCGGATGCTCGGGGTGATCGCCGCAAGCTGATTATGGTTTGCTATCTGATGGCGGTGGGGAACTGCCTGCTGTTTGCTTTTAATCGCGATTATCTTACCTTGATCACCGCCGGTGTACTGTTGGCCTCGGTGGCTAACACTGCCATGCCACAGATTTTCGCTCTGGCGCGTGAATATGCCGATAGCTCAGCCCGTGAAGTGGTGATGTTTAGCTCAATTATGCGTGCGCAGCTTTCATTAGCGTGGGTTATCGGACCGCCATTATCATTTATGCTGGCGCTGAATTATGGCTTTACTCTGATGTTCAGCATTGCTGCGGGTATCTTTGTGCTGAGTGCGCTGGTGGTGTGGTTTATTTTGCCGTCGGTGCAGCGAGCCGAGCCGGTGGTGGATGCGCCTGCGGTTGCGCAGGGTAGCCTGTTTGCCGATAAAGATGTCCTGCTGCTGTTTATTGCCTCAATGTTGATGTGGACATGCAACACCATGTACATCATTGATATGCCGTTATATATCACTGCTAATCTGGGGCTGCCGGAGCGGCTGGCCGGCTTATTGATGGGAACGGCGGCTGGGCTGGAAATTCCTATTATGCTGCTGGCGGGTTATTCGGTCAGGCGTTTTGGTAAGCGTAAAATTATGCTGTTCGCCGTGCTGGCTGGTGTGCTGTTTTATACTGGGCTGGTGTTATTTAAATTTAAAACAGCATTGATGTTATTGCAGATTTTTAATGCCATTTTCATCGGTATTGTTGCCGGAATTGGGATGCTTTATTTTCAGGATTTAATGCCGGGCAGAGCGGGAGCTGCCACCACACTGTTTACCAACAGTATTTCAACTGGGGTGATTCTGGCGGGGGTGTTGCAAGGAGTATTAACTGAAACCTGGGGTCATAATTCGGTGTATGTCATGGCGATGATTCTCGCCATTCTATCGCTTATTATTTGTGCGCGAGTGAGGGAAGCTTAGCGCCCCGTAGGGCGCTGTGATTGGTGAACAACCTATTTTGCAACATCGGGACTGGCGGGGCGACTGCACCGATGGGCACTCCGGCGACTTACGTCGCTACGACCCATTCGGTACATTTCCCCGCTTATTAACTCAGTCAGGGCGCTGTGTAGCGTTTTAGTAAACGGGCAGCAAGTTCAGACTCGACAGGATATGGGCGATGGCATTAATCGCCCCGAATAGTAAAATCAATACAATCATCGGGGTACCGCCCCAGACGCGATACAGCGGGCTACCAAAGCGTTTGCGTGAAGCCCGTGCCAGCAGCGCAGGAACAATGGCAGCCCAGACGGTAGCGGCTAGTCCGGCATAACCGATGGCGTAAATGAAACCATCGGGATAAATCAACCCACCCAATATTGGCGGCAGGAAGGTGATGGCAGCTGTTTTTGCCCGACCCAAACGACTGTCGTTAAATTTAAATAAATCAGCTAGATAATCGAATAAGCCCAAAGTGACGCCCAGAAATGAACTGGCGACGGCGAAGTTTGAGAATACTGTCAGCAGTAGATCCATTGACGAACTTTTTAATATCCCGCCCAGCGCACTGACCAGCACATCAATATTACCCCCCTGACTGGCTATTTCGCGAAATTGTGGTCGTGGAATATTCCCCATAGTGCCGACCAACCAGATGATATATAGCGCCAGCGCCAGCAAGGTGCCAAATAACAAGCAGTTGCGGATACGGTGTGGGTTTTTACCGTAATACTTCATCAAACTGGGGACATTACCGTGATAACCGAATGACGCCAGACAAAATGGCAGTGTCATCAATAGATAGGGCAGGTAGCTTGGGTTGGCGTCACTCAGATTAAACAATTTCACCGGTTCGACATGGCCTAACAACCCGCCGAATGTCATAAAGAAAGTGAGTATCTTGGCACCCAGCACGATAGTGGTCATTCGGCTCACCGCGGTGGTACTGAGCCAAACAATAAAAGCGACGAATAAAGCAAAGAACAGGCCGCCCAGTCGGGCTGGGAAGTCTATTCCCATTCCGCGTAGCGTATGCTGAATAACCGAGCCACTGGCAGAGATATAGGCGTAGGTCAGAATATAGAGAACAAAGGCGACGGTCAGGCCATTTATCACATTCCAGCCGTTGCCCAGTAAGTCTTTGGTGATGGTGTCAAAACTGGCACCGGTATGATAGTTGAGGTTGGCTTCGAGGATCATTAATCCTGAGTGAAGCATGCAAAACCAGGTAAAAACCAGAACCGCAATAGACCAATAAAACCAGATCCCTGACATGACAACGGGTAGTGAAAACATCCCTGCGCCGACGATAGTGCCTGCAATAATCATGGCACCGCCGAGGAGGGAAGGATTTTTAATTTTTGCTGCTGTGACCTGATCTTCTAGTGTAGTTTGGGCCATAGTAGGGTGTCCTCGTGTGGTTTTACCACTTATAGAGGTAGCGATTTTGTAGCTGTTTTCCCCCTGCCAGAGCAGCAGGGGGCGTGGTCTTGGTATGGCGGTTGCCGCTTATTCGATAGGTTTTAATCGGGCAACAAAGTGGCGCAGAACAGGGGGTTCGTAGGTGAAGGTTAAGCCTTTGATTTCTTCGGCACGTGATTTGAGTGAAATCAGGGCGTCGGCAATGTAATCCATATGGTCATTGGTATAGACTCGGCGCGGGATGGTCAGGCGCAGCAGTTCCAATGGCGATGGTTTTTGTTTACCGGTTTGTGGATCGCGGCCTAGCAGCAAGGATCCAATTTCCACACTGCGAATACCTGCTTCCAGATACAACGCATTATTCAGGGCCTGTGCCGGGAATTGTTCGGCTGGAATATGCGGCAGCAGGATTTTGGCATCGACAAACACCGCATGACCGCCGGTAGGATATTGAATCGGAATACCGCCAGCACGCAGCCGTTCGCCAAGATACTCTACCTGCCCAATACGGTATGTCAGGAAGTCTTCATTCATCCCTTCTTCCAGCCCAATGGCCAGCGCTTCCATGTCGCGACCGGCCAACCCACCATAAGTGACAAAACCTTCCATTGGCACGCAACGGATACGAACGTCGTTGAATAGGTCTTCATCGGTACGGAAACAGCATAAGCCGCCAATATTTACCATCGGGTCTTTTTTGGCTGACATGGTGAGCATATCGCCATATTGATACATTTCCAGAATGATCTCTTTGATCGATTTATCGCTATAACCCGGCTCGCGTTGTTTGATAAACCAGGCATTTTCACAAAAACGGGCGGAGTCAATCACCACCGGAATATTATGCTGTTGAGCTATGCGATACACTTCGCGCATATTGCTCATTGAAATGGGCTGCCCACCGGAACTGTTACAGGTGACGGTGGTAATAATTGACACCACGTTGTCAGCGCCATATTCGGCAATTGTTGCTTTCAGTTGGTCTAAATCGAAATCACCTTTCCAGTCATAATAAGCCACAGTATCAAAGGCTTTCGGGGTGACAACGTTGATAGCTTTAGCACCATTCATCTCAACGTGAGCGGCGGTGGTATCAAAATGGAAGTTAGAAATAAAGACCGGGTTCTTGGCGCCACCGGCTTTTTGTTTTTTCGCAATCAGGCAAGGGAACAGGATTTGTTCAGCGCCACGGCCCTGATGTGTTGGGATAGTAAATGGGTAGCCAATCAGTTTTTTAACCTGATCACACAGGTGATAATAGTTACGTGAACCGGCGTAGGCCTCATCACCCATCATTAAGCCAGCCCACTGACGGTCACTCATCGCCCCGGTGCCGGAGTCAGTCAGTAAATCAATATAAACATCCTCACTTGGTAATAAGAATGGATTATAGCCCGCTTCAATCAGTGCTTTCTCACGATCTTCCCGATTGGTCATCCGAATATTTTCAACCATTTTAATACGGAAGGGTTCAGGGATGCGTTTCATGGCTTATTACTCCAAATACCCTTTGTACTTGAAGCCGCAGGGGCGTTAGCTGCGCGCACGTACCCGAATCACTTACTTGTAGTTGACCTACTCGAATAAGCTCATCGGGATTTGTTTGCTTGCAGCCTACCTGCAACTCCAATTACTTTGGGTATATATATTAATATTAAAAATGCAGTCATGTAGTAACGAACGAAAATAACTATTCGTATTACCTATGACGGCAACAAAATAAAGAAATGAGTTTTTTCAGCCTAAGCTGAATAAGCAATGGGGGAATTAACGCGGGAAATCGTTGGCAAGGCGGTAATCAATATTAAACCAGGCTCGGCTGTCGCCGGAGATGCGTGCTTGGTAACGCAATGCAATGCGTGTCATAAGGCGCCCTCTAGGTGTGGATAGTGAGTAACAGCATAGCGTTGTTTAAAAAATAAAAAGTGATATTCAGCACAAATTACAATCAATTAAAACTATATTAGAGTCATTAATATTTATGTAATCTAATGGGTTACGGTGCTGTTATATAACAGTCTGATTGATATGGGGTTTGGGTTTTACTGTCAATGGCAAGTGAAGGTGAATGATTTTTTTTGATTAGGATTTTTATCGATTTTAATTGTTGGGTCAGGGGCATCCTGACACCAACAATAGACTCACAAAATGAACTAAAAATAATTAACGTAGGAATTCTGGCTGTTGTTTTTCGTAGGCCGAAATATTACTTTCATGCTGGAGTGTCAGGCCAATACTGTCTAAACCGTTAATCATGCAATGACGACGGAAACTATCAATTTCGAAAGAATAACTTTTTCCACCGGCATTCACCGTTTGGTGTTCTAAATCGACAATAAACTCGATACCTTCATTCTCTTTAACCAGCTGGAATAAAGTATCAATATCACCTTCACTTAATGTTACCGGTAATAATTGGTTATTAAATGAATTGCCGTAAAAAATATCAGCAAAACTCGGAGCAATAACCACTTTAAAACCGAAATCTGTCAGTGCCCAAGGTGCATGTTCACGTGATGAACCGCAGCCGAAGTTTTCGCGTGCTAACAAAATGGTCGCCCCCTGATAGCGCGGTTGGTTCAGCACAAATTCAGGGTTAGGCACTTTGCCTGCATCGTCCAGAAAGCGCCAGTCATTAAACAGGTGCTGACCAAAACCAGTGCGCGTCACTTTTTGCAAAAACTGTTTCGGGATAATCGCGTCGGTATCGACATTCGCCGCATCCAACGGAGCGACCAGACCCGTATGTTGAGTAAAACCAGTGTGTTGAGTAAAACCAGTGTGTTGAGTAAATTTTGTCATGGTGGTATCTCCGGTTAGTGGGTGGCAGCAGATAAGTCGCGGACATCAGCAAAGTGACCACTGACCGCAGCTGCGGCTGCCATTGCCGGGCTAACCAAATGGGTGCGACCCCCACGGCCCTGACGCCCTTCAAAGTTACGGTTGCTGGTGGATGCACAGCGCTCGCCGGGTTCCAGGCGGTCGTTATTCATCGCCAAACACATGGAGCAGCCGGGTAAACGCCACTCAAAACCGGCTTCGATAAAGATTTTATCCAAACCTTCCGCTTCGGCTTGTGCTTTCACCGGGCCGGAGCCGGGCACCACAATCGCCTGCACACCGCTGGCCACTTTACGCCCTTGCGCCACTGCGGCTGCGGCACGTAAATCTTCAATACGCGAGTTAGTGCAAGAACCGATAAAGACTTTATCAATCGCGACTTCGGTCAATTTGATTCCGGGGCGTAAATCCATATAAGCCAAGGCTTTTTCGGCTGAAGCGCGCTCAACAGGATCACTAAAAGACTCTGGTGCCGGGATGATTTGATTAACCGCAATCACCTGGCCCGGATTGGTGCCCCAGGTAACTTGTGGCGCGATATCAGCGGCATCTAAGGTCACCACAGTATCAAATTTAGCGTCAGCATCAGATTTCAAGGTGCGCCAGTAGGCTACGCCTTGTTCCCATTGCTCACCTGTTGGGGCGAATTGACGGCCTTTCAGATAGTTAAAAGTGGTGTCGTCCGGTGCGACTAAACCGGCTTTGGCACCCATTTCAATTGCCATATTGCACAATGTCATGCGGCCTTCCATGCTCAGAGCTTCAATCGCGCTGCCACAGAATTCCACTACATGACCAGTACCACCGGCGCTGCCGGTTTTGCCGATAATTGCTAACACGATATCTTTGGCGGTAATGCCTGGGCCCACCTCACCATTGACTTCGATTTTCATGGTTTTGGCCCGACCTTGCTTCAGCGTCTGGGTGGCCAACACATGTTCAACTTCTGAGGTACCGATACCAAATGCTAATGAGCCAAATGCACCGTGGGTCGCGGTATGGGAATCACCACAAACAATCGTCATTCCCGGCAATGTCATTCCTTGCTCTGGGCCAATAACATGGACAATGCCTTGGAATGGGTGATTCAAGTCATACAAAGACACGCCGAATTCAGCACAGTTCTTGATAAGTTCCTGCATCTGAATGCGGGCCATTTCACCACTGGCATTGATATCTTTGGTTTGTGTCGAAACGTTGTGATCCATGGTGGCAAAGGTTTTACCTGGCTGACGCACCGGGCGGCCCATGGCGCGCAAGCCATCAAAGGCCTGCGGCGATGTCACTTCATGCACTAAGTGGCGATCGATATACAACAGCGGGGTTTCATTCGGCGCTTCGTAAACAATATGCGCATCATACAATTTCTGATATAACGTCTTGTTTTGATATAAGGTTTTACCCATTTTATACCCCCTCCGCCACGAATTTAGCGATGATATCGCCCATTTCGTTGGTGCCGATTGCTGTGCCATCACCGGCCAAATCAGCGGTGCGATAACCTTGTTCCAAAGCACGATTGATGGCATTTTCGATAGCCGCCGCCGCATCGTCTTTACCTAAACTAAAGCGCAATAACAGGGCTAAAGACAGAATTTGCGCGATAGGGTTGGCAATGTTTTTGCCCGCGATATCCGGTGCGGAACCGCCCGCAGGTTCATATAAACCAAAGCCTTGTTCGTTCAGACTGGCAGAGGGCAGCATGCCCATAGAGCCGGTAATCATGGCGCACTCATCTGACAAAATGTCGCCAAACAAGTTAGAGCACAGCAAGACGTCAAACTGGGATGGATCTTTAATTAACTGCATGGTGGCGTTATCAATATACATATGGGATAACGCAACATCTGGATAGTCCGCCGCAATAGCGGTAACGACTTCACGCCACAGAATGGAACTCTGCAACACATTGGCTTTATCAATAGAAGTAACTTTGCCGCCGCGTTTGCGAGCGGACTCAAAAGCAATGCGAGCAATACGTTCAATTTCAAAGCGATGGTAAACTTCGGTATCAAATGCACGTTCGTGCATCCCCTGGCCTTCACGACCTTTGGGTTGACCGAAATAGATCCCGCCGGTTAATTCGCGCACACATAGAATATCGAAACCTTTCGCTGCGATATCACTGCGCAATGGGCAGAAATCTTCTAATCCTTGATACAGACGCGCAGGGCGCAAGTTACTGAATAATTTAAAGTGTTTGCGTAATGGCAACAGCGCACCGCGCTCCGGTTGTTCCGCCGGTGGTAAATGTTCCCATTTCGGGCCGCCCACTGAGCCGAATAAAATGGCGTCGGCTTGTTCGCATCCACTCACTGTTGCTGGTGGTAACGGACTGCCATGACGGTCGATAGCTGCGCCACCGACATCATAAGCGCTGGTTGAAATCTTGATGCTGAAACGCTGGCGCACGGCATCCAATACTTTATTTGCCTGAGCCATTACTTCAGGGCCAATACCGTCTCCGGGCAAAACGGCAATATGATAAGTCTTAGTCATGTTCACACCATTTCCTGATTATTTTGTTGCAGACGCTGCTTCTCGATTTCTACCTGATGAGCGCGCCAGATGTTATTTAATACGTGAACCAACGCCTTAGCAGATGACTCGACAATATCTGTAGCCAGCCCCACACCGTGGAAGCGACGGCCTTTATGGTCAACCACGATATCAACCTGACCTAATGCGTCTTTACCCTGACCATTGGCAGACAGTTGATATTTCACCAGCTCAATGGGGTAATCGGTAATGCGGTTGATGGCTTGATACACCGCGTCAACCGGGCCATTACCTGTGGCGGCTTCTGATTTGATTTCTTCACCACATACCAATTTCACTGATGCGGTCGCCATCACACTCGAACCAGACTGCACACTGAAATAGTCCAAACGGTAATGCTCTGGCTCTTCCTGCTGTTTATTGATGAATGCCAGGGCTTCCAAATCGTAATCAAAAACTTGGCCTTTCTTATCCGCCAGCTTCAGGAACGCGTCATACAAGGAATCCAAATTGTAATCTTTATCCTGATAACCCATTTCTTCCATCCGGTGCTTCACTGCGGCACGGCCCGAGCGGGAAGTCAGGTTTAACTGCACTTCTTTCAAGCCGATGGATTGTGGGGTCATGATTTCGTAGTTTTCGCGATTTTTCAGCACGCCATCCTGATGAATACCGGAGGAATGAGCGAATGCATTGCTACCGACAATAGCTTTGTTTGCAGGTATTGGCATATTGCATAATTTACTGACCAATTGGCTGGTACGGTAAATTTCTTGATGATTAATATTGGTATGTACGCCCAACATGTTTTCGCGCACTTTAATGGCCATGATAACTTCTTCCAGTGAACAGTTACCTGCGCGTTCACCCAAACCATTAATAGTGCCTTCGACCTGACGTGCCCCGGCTTGCACCGCAGTAATGGAGTTGGCAACCGACATACCCAAATCGTCATGGCAATGGACAGAGATAATGGCTTTATCAATATTCGGTACACGCTGATACAAGTCAGTGATGATGCCACCGAATTGATATGGTGTGGTGTAGCCGACGGTATCAGGAATATTGATGGTAGTAGCACCGGCATTGATTGCGGCTTCTACGATACGGCACAAGTTGTCAATTGGAGTACGGCCTGCGTCTTCGCAAGAGAATTCTACGTCATCGGTATAGTTGCGGGCGCGTTTCACTGAATGTACCGCCATCGCCAACACATCATCAAACGAGCGCTTTAACTTGGATTCAATATGTAAGGTAGAGGTCGCCAAAAACACGTGGATACGGAAGGCCTCGGCAATACGCAAAGCTTCTGCGGCAACATCTATATCTTTATCTACACAGCGGGCCAAGGCACACACCCGGCTATTTTTCACTTGCTGCGCGATGGTGCGAACGGATTCAAAATCGCCAGGTGAGGAAACCGGGAAACCGACTTCCATGACATCAACACCCATTCTTTCCAGTGCTAACGCGATTTGCAGCTTCTCTTTTACACTCAAGCTGGCTTGCAATGCTTGTTCACCGTCGCGCAATGTTGTATCGAAAATAATGACTTGTTGGCTCATGGGTTATTCCTTGTCGTGTTTACTTTTGCGCTTAGCGGGTAAAAAAAAACCCGCGCATTTGCGCGGGCTTGTTAATCTTGATGACTGAATCAGTTCTGATTTCCGTCCACCAACATACCGCGCAAGAGAGATGCGTTAAGTAGTAGGCCTAGTAGACGGGTTGAGTAGAACATGATTTTTCAGTTTCTCATTAGTTAAAATATTGCGTTGCATAAATTGATACGTGAATTCTATGGTTGTGTCAACATTTGTTTAAAATGGCGTGTTCAACTGGTTACGGGGATTCTAAATTCCTTATAACGGCATATAAAACCTAAAAGTTAAATTTTTAAGTTTTATCATCTAAAAATACAAGTGATATTTTTTACTTTGTTTGGTATAACGTTAAAATTATGGATTATTGTTCTCTTTACGATTTTATGAACAGATCGGCTATTTACTCTCAGACTATGGACTGTTAAAAACCGCGTTAGGGAATAGGGGCGCAGAGAAGTGTTAAACGTAATAAGTTAATAATCAAATAATCCAACAGCAGGGGATCTTATTTTTTATTTATATAGGTAAGGGTTTTATATGTATTATATTTTATCTTATCACCTGGATTGGTTCATGCTTCTTATATTTTATGGCTATTTATATTAATTATAACTAGATTAAGGTCTAAACCCCTCGCTATTATTGTTTTTTTAAGATCAATTAAGGATTAATAAGTTATAAGTGGAGAATTTATTATTCATTAATGTCATAGTTGTTAATGTTCTCATTTTGTGATGTGAACATGTCAAGGTTATATTTTAATGCTGACAAGATGTTGTCTTGTTATTGATAATGTAGATTAGTTCTATTCACCATGCAAAATATTTTGCATATGTTTATTGTTTATATGTATGCCTATGGATATTTACTGATTACCAAATGCATTAGGTGTGATTTATATTTTCGCACTTATACAAGGATGAGACTCGATTCTACCTCGTCGAGGTATTAAAGAGAATATTGGTATCATTAATGATAAGTGTTCAAAGATATTTTTGAAAAAGAGACAAATATCTATGAGGTTATTTATTAATCATGCCATCTGCATAAAGCTTAGTGGAGTTAAGCATGTTTGAACACAACTTAGTAATTGACAGTCAAGTCACTAAAAAGGAAGGTAACGATGTTCATTTACGCAGTGTTGACCTTAATCTATTAACTGTTTTCGATGCTGTGATGCAAATGCATAATGTCACACGCGCAGCACAGTCACTGGGAATGTCCCAGCCTGCGGTAAGTAATGCTGTTGCTCGTCTTAAAGTGATGTTTAATGATGAATTGTTCGTGCGTTATGGTCGAGGTATTCAGCCAACGGCCAGAGCGCGGCAGCTTTTTGGCCCTGTTAGGCAAGCATTGCAATTAGTACAAAATGAGTTGCCAGGTGCGGGGTTTGAAGCTAAAAACAGTGGGAGAGTATTTAATCTATCTATTTGTAGCCCTCTGGATATCAGGTTGATAGCACCGATTATACAACGAGTTAATCAATTAGCACCTAATGTTCAGCTCATTGTTAGATCTTATCTTAATGAGAACATTGAGCATCAATTACGTTATCAAGAAACAGAGTTTGTGATAGGTTATACCAAATTCGAACGTTCAGATTTTCATCATGTCTCATTATCCAATGATGAATTAGTTTTAGCGGTATCTAAAAATCATCCACGTATTGATAATTCAATTACGCAAGAACAACTCCTTTCTGAATCACATGCGATTGTCTCATTGGATAAAGTGGGTTCTTTCAGCCAACTTTATTATGAATCAGCTATTAGCACCAAAAATATTGCTTATGAAAGTACTGATATGAACAGTGTGCTGAATATCGTATCTCAAACTAGCTTTGTCGCCATTGCTCCTCGCTGGTTGGTTCAAACATACAGTGAAGCGCTTAATCTGAAACTGATTTCCTTACCTTGGGAAGAAACATGTCGCCCATGTTACCTCACCTGGCATGAATCAACGGATAGAGATAAAGGACATCAGTGGATGAAAGAATTACTCAGCCAGCTTAATATTCCTTCTTAATTATTATCATTAAGTCCTGCTGCTGAAGTTGTCTTATTCTCAGTGGCAGGCAAGGGCAGCAGTTACCTTTAACATCATTATTTCTGGTGTTTAATTATGATCCAATCCAGCCAAATGCTTTTATCCACTTTAATTCCCTCTCTATTACTCTGACTGCTGTATTTTTCGTCAAAATCCATTTCAGCTCACACTTCTGTGCCGAATTTTATTTGCCATAGCCTATAGAGTGAGTAGACTGCGCGAAAAAAAGTGAACGCATGTAAGCTGAAAGCTAACAGGCAAAAAGTGGCGGTACACTTTAACGAATGATTTCCCAGCGAGCTGCGATGTTTATGACCCAAATATTAGATCAATACCACCTTGTGCGCCGTTTGCGCCAACAAATAAGCCAGAGAACCGACAAAGTCGCCTTTCGTGAATGGTCGCCAGAAGGGGAAAATCAGCTGACCTGGCGGCAGATTGATACTCACGTAACGCGGATCTCTGCGGCTTTGTTGTCCTTGGGGGCTGCCATCCAAGAGCGTATTGGGATTTTTGCTAATAACAGCATGGCCTGGTCATTGGCGGATTTAGCTATTTTACAGATTCGTGGCGTGAGTGTGCCGTTGTATGCCACCAATACAACGGCTCAAGCGGCTTATGTCGTGAATGATGCTGATGTGCGTATTTTGTTTGTCGGTGGACAAGCACAATTTGACGTTGCGATCACACTCAAGCCGCTGTGTCCGCAGCTTAGCCATATTGTTGTATTAGACCCTGGTGTTGATTTACGTGGTTGCGAATATGCTCAACATTTGGCTGATTTTGAACAACAGCCAGATGCCGTACAACAGCATCTATTAACCGCGCGTATAGAAGGTTGCGATTTAAGTGACTTATTCACCTTGATCTATACCTCAGGTACCACGGGGGAACCGAAAGGTGTGATGCTGGAGTACCGAAATATGGCGGCTCAGCTCTACTTACATGACCAACGTTTGACCCTGACATCTGACGATACTTCTCTTAGCTTCTTGCCGTTGTCCCATGTGTTTGAGCGGGCCTGGAGTTTTTATGTCATGCATACTGGCGCGCAAAATGTGTATATCAGTGACACTAATTGGGTACGCGCAGCGATGCAGACAGTAAAACCGACAGTCATGTGTGCGGTTCCCCGTTTCTACGAGAAAGTGTTCAGCGCCATTAATGATAAAGTTGCTCTGGCGAAATGGCATCGCCGGATGTTATTCCGCTGGGCGGTAGGGTGTGGCGAGCGCAAATTCCAAAATTTGCAAAGTGGGCAAACCTCATCGTGGCTCTCTGAGCAGATGTATAAGCTGGCCGATCGTTTAGTATTGAGTAAATTGCGCGGTGTTCTGGGTGGGAAAGTTCGCTTTTTACCGGCGGCAGGTGCTCGACTGGATGATAATATCATTCTGTTTTTCCAGGCAATTGGTATCAATATCAAATACGGCTATGGCATGACAGAGACCTGCGCTACTGTTTCTTGTTGGGAAGAAACAGATTTCCGTTTTGGCTCTATCGGTAAGCCATTGCCGGGGATCGAGGTGCGTCTGGGCGCTGAAAATGAAATTCAGGTGCGCGGTCCGATTGTGATGCGCGGCTATTTCAATAAACCCCAAGAGACGGCGGAGTCTTTTACGGAAGATGGATGGCTCAAAACAGGTGATGCCGGCGCATTAGATCCACAGGGGAATTTATTCATCACTGAACGGCTGAAAGATTTGATGAAAACCTCCGGCGGGAAATATATTGCGCCGCAGATGATTGAAGGCACCTTGGGTCAGGATCGATTTATCGAGCAGATTGCTATTATTGCCGATACCCGCAAATTTGTTTCTGCGCTGATTGTTCCATGTTTCGAGTCACTGGAAGAATATGCTCATTCGATAAACCTGAAATACCATGACAGACTAGAACTGTTGCGCCATAGCCATATTGTCAGTTTGTTTGAGCAACGACTGAAAGATATGCAAAAAGAGCTGGCAAAGTTTGAACAAGTTAAGCGTTTTACTCTGTTGCCGCAGGCCTTCACGATGGAGACCGGTGAATTGACTCCGACCATGAAATTACGGCGTAAAATCATTCTCCAGCGTTATCAGAATGAAATTGACTCCATGTACCGCGACTGACCCAGCATCATTTTCACGGTAACGGCCGATATCTGTCTGATGATAGCGGCCGTTGCTGACTTTCTGACCAAGCGTCTCTCTTCTCCTCTCTCTTTGCGCGCAGTGACTATTTTGCTGTACCTGATGTGCAAAAATTCTCAGCCTGATTTAGTTCTTTGATTAATGAGTAAGTCGGCGTGAAAAACAAGTTTGTTAGAGCTAAGGCAGTGTTTTATTTTTCTGATGAAGAAAAATCCAGTTTGTGACCAACACAATTGCCTTTAAACAGATAATTGCTGTTTGCCTGCCAGAAATTCTGACGTTATGTTAATAAGTTAGTTATGTTAATAAACATTAGAACTATAACAAACAAAGATAGGAATACAGGGCGTTGTGCCTTTCCTAGCGGATTTCGTGGAAATGATTTCCCGTTATCCAATGAGCAAACTAAGCCTGGAGGCAAAACCCATGGAGATGTTGTCAGGAGCCGAGATGGTGGTCCGATCGTTAATCGATCAGGGCGTTAAGCATGTATTCGGTTATCCCGGCGGGGCCGTACTTGATATCTACGATGCCCTGCACACGGTCGGAGGCATTGATCACGTGCTGGTGCGCCACGAACAAGGTGCGGTTCATATGGCCGATGGTTATGCACGTGCCACAGGTGAGGTAGGGGTGGTGCTAGTCACATCTGGCCCCGGTGCGACCAATGCCATAACCGGCATTGCAACGGCGTATATGGATTCAGTGCCAATGGTGGTGCTTTCTGGCCAGGTACCTAGCTCATTGATTGGCTTTGATGCTTTCCAGGAATGTGACATGGTGGGGATCTCCCGGCCCGTCGTCAAACACAGCTTCCTGGTTAAACGTACTGAAGATATTCCAACCGTATTGAAAAAAGCGTTTTATCTGGCATCGACAGGCCGCCCTGGCCCGGTAGTTATTGATCTACCAAAAGATATCGTCGGCCCAGCGGTGAAAATGCCTTATGCCTACCCTGAACAAGTCAGTTTGCGCTCTTATAATCCGACGGTGCAAGGCCATCGCGGGCAGATTAAACGCGCACTGCAAACTATTTTAGCGGCTAAAAGACCTATCATGTATGTCGGCGGCGGGGCCATTAACTCAGCTTGCCATGAAGAGTTACTGACTTTGGCTGAAAAGCTTAATTTGCCGGTCACCAGCTCCCTGATGGGATTAGGTAGTTTCCCTGGGACACATCGCCAAAGTGTCGGTATGTTGGGGATGCACGGGACGTTTGAGGCCAACATGGCGATGCACAATACGGATCTGATTTTTGCCGTTGGCGTGCGCTTTGATGACCGCACCACCAATAATCTGGCGAAATATTGCCCGAATGCTGCTGTGGTACACATTGATATTGACCCGACGTCCATATCAAAAACCGTGGAAGCTGATATTCCGATTGTTGGCGATGCCAAACAAGTTCTGACACAAATGCTGGACTTGTTGCCGCAAATTGATTGCGCACAAGATTTTGATAGTTTGCGTGATTGGTGGCAATCCATTGAACAATGGCGTGCCCGTGATTGCCTGAGTTACGCCAAAGACAGTGGAAAAATCAAGCCGCAGGCGGTGATCGAAACATTACACCGCCTGACCAAAGGTGATGCCTATGTCACCTCTGATGTCGGCCAGCACCAAATGTTTGCCGCACTGTACTATCCCTTTGATAAACCACGCCATTGGATCAACTCAGGTGGCCTGGGTACCATGGGCTTTGGTCTGCCAGCGGCCCTGGGGGTGAAACTGGCTCTACCGGATGAAACTGTGGTATGTGTCACCGGTGATGGCAGTATCCAAATGAATATTCAGGAATTATCTACCGCTCTGCAATACAACTTGCCGGTATTGGTCTTGAACCTGAACAACCGCTATCTTGGCATGGTGAAGCAGTGGCAGGATATGATCTATTCTGGCCGACATTCACAGTCTTACATGGATTCTCTACCTGATTTCGTCAAATTGGCCGAAGCATATGGTCATATTGGTGTTTCTATCCGCACTCCTGATGAGTTGGAAAGTAAACTGGCTGATGCTTTGACACAATTATTCGAGACCAATCGCCTGGTATTTGTGGATGTAACTGTCGATGAAACAGAACATGTTTACCCGATGCAGATTCGCGGCGGTGGCATGGACGAAATGTGGCTTAGTAAAACGGAGAGGACATAATTATGCGCCGCCGGATTTTATCAGTTTTGCTGGAAAACGAATCAGGTGCCTTATCAAGAGTGGTGGGCCTATTTTCTCAGCGCGGTTATAACATTGAAAGTTTGACGGTTGCACCGACCGATGATCCTACATTGTCGAGAATGACTATCCAAACCGTAGGTGATGCCAAGGTTCTGGAGCAGATTGAAAAACAACTGCATAAATTAGTCGATGTATTGCGTGTTAGCGAGCTGGTTTCCGGTTCACATGTTGAGCGCGAAATCATGCTGGTGAAATTGCAAGCCAGCGGTTACGGGCGTGAAGAAGTGAAGCGTTGTGCTGAAATCTTCCGAGGGCAGATTGTGGATGTTACCGCGACTCTCTATACCGTGCAGCTTGCTGGTACCAGCGACAAATTGGACGCATTTTTAAATGCGGTGCGGGAAGTGGCAGAAATTGTTGAAGTTGCTCGCTCCGGTATTGTTGGTGTGTCACGCGGTGACAAGATTATGCGTTAATGAAACTTATTAACACTGAATAATCTCCAATAATCAGGCTCAGCCAGTAGGCTGGGCTTTTTTTTCTTATTTTTTAACCGGAGTAGCGTTATGTGGCGGTTAAAGCGGTTGCTCAATAGTGAGTTCTGCTGTTAGATCATATCCATGATTAAACTATGTCTATATACCCGTCATACTTCAAGCTGCATGTGCGTTGGCTGCACTCAATCACCCGAACCACTTACTCGTGTAAGCTCATCGGGATTTTCTCGCTTGCCGCCTTCCTGCAACTCGAATTATTTAGCGTATAGATATCTTAGTCTAAGCTACAACTTCACTCTACAGGGTATATAAGGGGTCTATGTGAAACTGGATGAAATCGCGCGCCTTGCAGGTGTTTCGCGCACTACGGCCAGTTATGTCATTAATGGCAAAGCGAAACAGTACCGGGTCAGCGATAAAACAGTCGACAAAGTTATGGCGGTTGTCAGGGAACATAACTATCACCCAAATGCTGTTGCAGCAGGGTTGCGCGCGGGCAGAACGCGTTCAATTGGTTTGGTTATCCCGGATCTGGAGAATACCAGCTATACCCGTATCGCGAATTATTTGGAACGTCAGGCTCGCCAGCGGGGTTATCAGCTCCTGATCGCGTGTTCTGAGGACCAGCCTGATAATGAAATGCGCTGCATCGAGCACTTGTTACAGCGCCAGGTTGACGCCATTATCGTTTCTACAGCTCTGCCACCTGAGCACCCTTTTTACCAGCGCTGGGCAAATGATCCATTACCGATAATCGCGCTCGATCGTGCGCTAGATCGGGAGCACTTCATTAGTGTTGTCGGTGCGGATCAAGAAGATGCGCAGATGTTGGCACAAGAACTGCGCTCTTTCCCGGCAGAATCCGTCTTGTATCTGGGCGCGTTGCCAGAATTGTCGGTCAGTTTCCTGCGAGAGATGGGGTTCCGTGAGGCGTGGAAAGACGATCCGCGTAAGGTCGATTACCTGTATGCCAACAGTTACGAGCGCGAAGCTGCGGGTACGCTGTTTGCGCAGTGGCTCAAGACCCATCCTATGCCGCAAGCGCTGTTTACCACCTCATTCCAGCTATTGCAGGGCGTTATGGATGTCACTTTAAAACAAAGTGGGCGTCTACCCAGCAATCTGGCTATTGCCACTTTTGGCGATAATGAGCTGTTGGATTTCCTCGAATGCCCAGTATTGGCAGTAGCACAACGTCACCGCGATGTCGCTGAACGTGTGCTGGAGTTAGTATTAGCCAGTCTGGATGAACCACATAAGCCAAAACCTGGGTTAACTCGCATTCGCCGCAATTTGTTCCGCCGCGGTAGCTTAAGTCGCAAATAATCTACGCTTTAGCAAATCAGGGCTCGTTGGAGGCCCTGATTGCAAGTCACAACAATCAAATATACCCTGCGACGCGAAACAGCTTGCGGCAATACTCCAAAAAATAGCCATAAGCCACACCCATAGCCATTGAAACCAAGGCGTTACTCGCGACTGCCGTGGTTATCTGTTCTAAATCCGCACCAACAGACCACAGAATTAAGGCATAGACTGGCGACTGGAAGCTGACATAAGCCAGTAAGTCGGCAAGGTTCCTCGCCCACATATGTTCACCTGCATGGCGACGTGCAAAACGGATGAACGCATCACGATACACGCCGTAGGGCCAGGCAATCAGAATGTTGACGGGAATTGAGACCAGCCGGGAAGAGAGCGACTGCTGAAATGTCATTCCAGAGATCACTATTTCAATTATCATGCCGATGACAAAACAATACACCACAAGTGCAAAAGTATCGGCTGCGGCACTACGCAGACGGGACCTAGTTGAAAACATTGTCATTAACTCCCTAATTGGGGGAAAAATCTGTCGAAACCTCCATTACTGAAATTAATGGCAGGTTTTATGTATTGCTCATTATTTAAATTGCAGGTGATTGTATTGTTATTTTGCTTTTTGTGTAGTTTACAGTGCTGCTGTTGGTAATATAACTAGCTTAAAATTTTTATTTTTAACATTTGTCTGATTTTTATACTTCGTACTGCGAGGAATTGGGCTTTTCGTGGTTTTTTAAATGGCGTCACATGTGTTTTATGTTTAAAAACATATGGTTAATCATTATGGTGGTGGGCGGAGAAACACTGCGTGTCAGGCGGAAATTTAAAATAAACGAAAGAAAGAACATTAATTTACAGTCTTTTCCTAATTTAAGATTTATCTGTCTGAAGGTATTCATATTTCATCAATACCTAAAAATAGGCGCTAATAATTTATTTCAAAATAGATTAATCCTTATCGGTTAATTGAAGTAAAATGTCTGCCGGGTAACACTTGTTGTTATCAAGGGTATTATTGTATTACCGTCGATTTTGCTGCTGACTGCACTGCTTTTTCTTAGGAAACGCCAGCCGCCGCGGGTTTTGTACTCAAAGTGTGTCATTTCAAGTCGTACGATTTTTATACTAAAAATGAGACATTCCTTGCAGAAGGAAATAATGCGTCAATTAATTGACAATTTATTATTTATTTTAGTTACCGGAATTACTGGCGGAAAAATAGCCCGTTTATCATGACGTTAATTTCTATTCCAACCGCGAAAATAGCCCCTTATACGAGATATATCTCAAAAACGGCCCATAAATATTGTCAAAGCGCATCCGCTCTGGCTTGACAAGGTTTTCATACCATCCGTAAACTCTTTAATGTGGGAATTTGTGGGATAAAGTGGCGAATTGGGTCATGAAGGGGTAACTCAGTCATGTTTCGTGGGGCAACGATGGTTAACCTCGACAGCAAAGGGCGGCTTGCCGTACCTACCCGTTACCGGGATTTGCTGAATGAGGAATCGCAAGGCCAGATGGTCTGTACCATAGACCTTCACCAACCATGTCTGTTGCTTTATACACTCCCTGCATGGGAAGTCATTGAACAAAAATTATCCCGGCTGTCGAGCATGAACCCAGCTGAACGTCGCGTTCAGCGTTTGTTGTTAGGTCATGCCAGTGAATGTCAGATGGACGGCGCTGGGCGCTTACTGATTGCAGGAACATTGCGTCAGCACGCCGGGCTGAATAAAGAAGTGATGCTGGTTGGACAGTTCAACAAGTTTGAACTGTGGGATGAACAGACCTGGTATCAACAAGTCAAGGATGACATCGACGCAGAACAGTCCACTCAGGAACCTCTATCTGAGCGGCTACAGGACTTATCGCTATAAGCATGGTAGATAACAATCACATTGTAGATAACAACTACAAGCACACCAGCGTATTGCTGGATGAGGCGGTTAACGGCCTGAACATCCGTAATAACGGCATCTATATTGACGGAACTTTTGGCCGTGGTGGCCACTCGCGTCTGATTTTGTCCCAACTTGGGCCAGAAGGGCGCCTGATAGCAATAGATCGTGACCCACAAGCGATTGAAGCAGCGAAATCCATTACAGACCCACGTTTTTCTATCGTACACGGCCCATTTTCTGATTTAGCGCATTATGTGCGGGAATTGGATTTAGTCGGCCGTATTAACGGTGTATTGCTGGATCTGGGCGTCTCCTCTCCCCAATTAGATGATCCTGAGCGCGGTTTTTCCTTCATGCGCGATGGGCCATTGGATATGCGCATGGACCCAACTCGTGGCATATCGGCAGCCGAGTGGTTAATGAAAGCCAGTGCTGACGATATCGCTTGGGTGCTGAAAACCTTCGGTGAAGAGCGTTTTGCCAAACGTTTAGCCAAGGCCATTGTTGAGCGTAACCTCACTCAACCGATGACACGCACCAAAGAACTGGCGGATTTGATTGCCAATGCCAGCCCATTCCGCGAAAAACATAAACATCCTGCGACGCGCAGCTTCCAGGCTATCCGCATCTATATCAACAGCGAATTGGAAGAGATAGAGCGCGCGCTTGACGGTGCTCTTGAAGTTTTGGCACCAGAAGGTCGTTTATCTGTTATTAGCTTCCACTCCCTTGAAGACCGTATTGTGAAAAACTTTATCCGTCATCATAGCCGCGGCCCACAGGTTCCGGCAGGTTTGCCATTGACGGAAGCACAGTTACGCAGCATGGGTGGTCGCACCTTGAAATCTGTCGGCAAAATGATGCCGCCAGATGCTGAAGTGGCCGAGAACCCACGGGCGCGTAGCTCGGTATTACGTTTTGCCGAGAGGATTAAAGAGTGATAGGTAACGAACGCCACGGTTTAGTTGGAGTCATCGGCGGGGATTTACTCCGCAATGCGAAGATCCCGTTAATTCTACTGATTGCGGTGTTGGTGTCTGCCATTTTTGTTGTGACCACCGCCCATCGTACGCGCTTGCTGACCGCAGAGCGCGAACAGTTGGTACTGGAACGGGATGCGCTGGATATTGAATGGCGCAACTTGATTCTGGAAGAAAATGCCTTGGGTGATCACAGCCGTGTTGAAAGTATCGCAACCGATAAGCTAAGAATGCAACATGTTGATCCATCACAAGAAAATATTGTGGTTCAGCAATAGGTTTTTCCAATAAATAAAGGAATTTGTCGCCACCATGACTCTGAGTAGCCAAGGTAACGCATGAAAGCAGCGCGCCCCGGGAAGTTAAAGCGCCAGGAAGAACAAGCCAGCTTTATAAGCTGGCGTTTTGCGTTGCTGTGCGGCTGTATTTTGCTGGCATTGGTCGGCTTGATGTTGCGTACTGCTTATCTGCAAGTGATTAACCCCGATAAGCTGGTGCGCGAGGGCGATATGCGCTCATTGCGGGTACAGGAAGTCCCTACTGCGCGTGGCATGATAAGTGACCGCTCAGGCCGACCACTGGCGGTCAGTGTGCCTGTTAACGCTGTTTGGGCCGATCCCAAAGAGTTAACTGAACGCGGTGGCATTACTCTCGATACCCGCTGGAAAGCCCTGTCTGATGCTTTGGAAATCCCATTAGATCAACTGGCGACGCGCATTAACGCTAACCCGAAAGGGCGCTTTGTTTATCTGGCTCGCCAGGTCAATCCGGCAATTGGCGACTACATCCATAAGCTGAAATTACCCGGAATCTATTTGCGTCAAGAATCCCGCCGTTACTATCCGGCTGGGCAAGTGATGGCACATATCATCGGTGTAACTAACATCGATAGCCAAGGTATTGAAGGTGTAGAAAAAAGCTTTGACCGCTGGCTTACCGGGCAGCCGGGCGAACGCACTGTACGTAAAGACCGTTATGGCCGCGTTATCGAGGATATTTCCTCCGTGGACAGTCAAGCGGCACACAATCTGGTGTTGAGTGTTGATGAGCGCTTGCAGGCGTTGGTATACCGCGAGCTGAACAATGCCGTGGCATTCAACAAAGCAGAGTCGGGGACCGCAGTGCTGGTGGATGTGAATACCGGCGAAGTGTTGGCGATGGCGAACAGCCCATCCTATAACCCGAATAACCTCACCGGTACGCCTAAAGATGCGATGCGTAACCGGGCAATTACCGATATTTTTGAACCCGGCTCGACAGTAAAGCCAATGGTAGTGATGACGGCATTGCAGCACGGCGTTGTGAAAGAGAATAGCGTGCTGAATACCTTGCCGTACTTTGTTAACGGCCACCAGATTAAAGACGTGGCCCGTTATGCAGAGCTATCCGTGACCGGGATCTTGCAGAAGTCGAGTAACGTCGGTGTTTCTAAACTGGCGTTAGCGATGCCATCCTCAGCTTTAGTAGAAACTTACTCAAAGTTTGGGTTTGGGAAAGCGACCAATTTGGGGTTGGTCGGAGAAAGCAGTGGCTTATATCCTAAAAAACAACGGTGGTCTGACATAGAGAGGGCCACCTTCTCTTTCGGCTACGGGCTAATGGTAACACCGTTACAGCTAGCGCGAGTCTATGCAACCATCGGCAGCATGGGGATTTATCGCCCGCTGTCGATTACTAAAGTTGACCCGCCAGTGGCCGGTGAACGCGTCTTCCCTGAACCGCTGGTGCGTACCGTGGTTCATATGATGGAAAGCGTGGCATTACCTGGCGGCGGGGGCACCAAAGCGGCAATCAAAGGCTACCGAATTGCCATTAAAACCGGTACCGCCAAGAAAGTCGGCCCAGATGGCAAATATATGGACCGATATCTCGCTTACACCGCCGGCGTCGCGCCTGCGAGTAACCCTAGATTTGCTCTGGTTGTGGTCATCAATGACCCGCAGGCGGGGAAATATTACGGTGGTGCGGTTTCTGCACCGGTGTTCGGTGCCATCATGGGCGGTGTACTGCGCACCATGAACATTGAGCCAGATGCATTACCCACTGGTGATAAAAGCGAATTAGTGACTAATACAAAAGAGGGTTCAGGTGGCAGATCGTAATTTGCGCGACTTACTCGCTCCTTGGGGGCTAGACGTCCCGGAGCGTGCGCTACGGGAAATGACATTAGACAGCCGTGTTGCCGCTGCCGGGGATTTATTTGTCGCTATTGTCGGCCACCAGACGGACGGGCGTCGCTATATCCCGCAAGCCATCGCTCAAGGTGTGGCGGCCGTGGTTGCTGAAGCTGATGGTGTGGCTCCGGATGCCAGTATGGTCGAGATGCATGGTGTTCCTGTTATATATCTGCGTAATTTGAATCAGCACTTATCCAAGCTGGCGGGACAATTTTACCATCAGCCGGGTGCCGCATTACGTTTGGTCGGTGTGACGGGAACCAATGGTAAAACCACCACCACTCAATTGCTGGCGCAATGGGCTCAAATGTTGGGCGAAACCAGCGCAGTGATGGGGACGGTTGGCAATGGTCTGTTAGGCCAGGTTATCCCGACTGAAAACACCACCGGCTCAGCGGTTGATATCCAGCATTTGCTACGCAATCTGGTTGACCAAGGGGCGACTTTTGCCGCGATGGAAGTCTCCTCCCATGGTTTGATTCAGAACCGCGTAGCCGCATTGCCGTTTGCTGCCGCAGTGTTCACTAACTTAAGCCGTGATCATCTGGATTATCACGGCAATATGGCCAGTTACGAAGCAGCAAAATGGCTGTTGTTCTCCACCCATCAGTCCGAACACAAAATCATTAATGCTGATGACGAAGTCGGTCGCCGCTGGTTAGAGCAGTTGCCGCAAGCTGTCGCCGTTAGTATGGAAAATAATATTCCTGTGGGTTGGAATGGCCCGTGGCTATCTGCCACTCAGGTTCACTATCACGATAATGGTGCCAGTATCGCGTTTGATTCAAGCTGGGGCGAAGGCCAGTTAGAAAGCCGCCTGATGGGGGCATTCAACGTCAGTAACTTGCTGGTGGCACTGGCAACACTGCTTTCACTGGGTTACCCACTAACACAATTATTAGCTGCCGCACCTCATCTACAACCGGTGTGTGGGCGGATGGAAGTATTTAATGCACTGGGTAAACCGACGGTAGTGGTGGATTATGCTCACACACCGGATGCATTGGAAAAAGCACTGGCGGCGGCGCGTTTACATTGTAAAGGCCAACTGTGGTGTGTGTTTGGTTGCGGTGGTGATCGTGACAAAGGTAAGCGCCCACTTATGGGCGGTATCGCGGAACAACTGGCGGATCGGGTGGTTGTCACTGATGATAATCCACGTAGTGAAGAGCCGCAGGCTATTGTCGCCGATATCCTCAGTGGCTTGTTGGATGCTGGGCATGCATTGGCAATTCATGGCCGCGCCGAAGCGGTGACCAGCGCCATTATGCAAGCTAAAGCCGATGATGTGGTGTTGATTGCCGGCAAAGGACATGAAGATTATCAATTGGTCGGTAATCGCCGCCTGGATTACTCTGACCGAGTCACCGTCGCGCGTTTGTTGGGGGTGGTGGCATGATTAAGGTCTCGCTGCATTTTCTGTCCACACTGCTGAACGCTGAATATATTGGTCGCGATAGCGCCGATATTACCGAAGTGACCATTGATACCCGTAAGGTCACTCCTGGGTGTTTATTCGTGGCGCTGAAAGGCGAGCGTTTTGATGGACATGACTTTGCAGAAGATGCTGTTGCCGCTGGCGCTGGTGCTTTGCTGGTAAGTAAACACTTACTGGTGGCGGCACCACAATTAGTGGTTAAAGACACCCGCCTGGCATTGGGGCAATTGGCTGCATGGGTGCGCCAGCAAGTACCTGCCCGGGTGGTAGCCTTGACCGGTTCCTCCGGTAAAACCTCAGTAAAAGAAATGGTTGCGGCAATTTTGCGCCAATGTGGCAAGGTGCTTTATACCGCCGGTAACTTTAATAATGATATCGGCGTACCGCTGACCTTGCTGCGTCTGACGCCCGAGTATGATTTTGCTGTCATTGAGCTAGGTGCAAACCATATCGGTGAAATTGCCTACACCACGGACTTAAGCCGCCCTGAAAGTGCTTTGGTTAACAATTTAGCTGCCGCACATTTGGAAGGTTTTGGCTCACTGGCTGGTGTGGCTCAAGCCAAAGGCGAGATTTTCGCCGGTTTACCCGCGAATGGCACAGCGATTATTAATGCTGATAGCAATGACTGGCCGCACTGGCAGGAAACGTTGCATAACAAGCGCGTATGGCGTTTTGCGCCTCTCGGCGCAGAAGATATCGATTTCTTTGCCAGTGACGTGCGTATTACACCACAAGTCACTCATTTCACTCTGCATTCTCCCTTCGGCACGGTGGGTATCGAATTGCCGCTGCCGGGGCGACATAACATTGCCAATGCATTAGCCGCCGCGGCGTTAGCCATGTCGGTCGGCGCTAGTTTAGCTGCCGTTCGTGAGGGGCTGACGCAATTACAGGCCGTACCAGGTCGCTTATTCCCGATTGAACTTGCTGCTGGCAAGTTGCTGCTCGATGACAGCTACAACGCCAATGTCGGCTCCATGACCGCCGCCGCGCAAGTACTGGCTGAAATGCCGGGCTACCGAGTGATGGTGGTGGGTGATATGGGCGAGTTGGGTGAAACCGCAGTCGATTGTCACCGTCAGGTGGGTGAAGCCGCGCAACAGGCGGGCATCGATAAAGTCCTTAGCGTAGGTACATTAAGCCAGACACTTAGCGATGCAAGCGGGTGCGGCGAACATTTTCAGGATAAGAACACTTTGGCAGCCCGTGTCAGTGAATTGCTGCTCGAACATCCGGTTATCACCGTTTTAATTAAAGGTTCACGTAGCGCCGCCATGGAAAATGTCGTGCGTGCGTTACAGGAGAAGGCATCATGTTAGTTTGGTTGGCTGAATACTTAGTAAAATTTTACTCGGGTTTTAACGTCTTTTCCTATTTGACGTTCCGCGCCATTGTCAGTCTGTTGACGGCATTAATTATCTCGTTGTGGATGGGGCCGCATCTGATCGCCTATTTGCAGAAATTACAGATTGGTCAAGTCGTCCGTAATGACGGGCCAGAGTCACATTTCAGTAAACGCGGTACGCCGACGATGGGCGGCCTGATGATTTTGTTCTCCATCACTATTTCGGTTCTGATGTGGGCTTACCCATCTAACCCATATGTGTGGTGTGTGCTGTTTATTCTTATTGGTTATGGGATTGTCGGTTTTATCGATGATTACCGCAAAGTGGTACGCAAAGACACCAAAGGCCTGATTGCTCGCTGGAAATACTTTTGGCAGTCGATCATTGCACTGGCTGCCGCTTTTGCGATGTACAGCATCGGCAAAGATACCCCAGCCACTGAGCTGGTGGTGCCTTTCTTCAAGGACATCATGCCGCAGCTTGGTTTGCTCTATATCCTGCTGGCTTACTTCGTCATTGTGGGCACCAGCAACGCGGTTAATTTGACCGATGGGTTGGATGGTTTGGCGATTATGCCAACGGTATTTGTTGCGGGCGGTTTCGCACTGGTGGCCTGGGCGACCGGTAACGTGAACTTTGCTGCATACCTGCATATTCCTTATCTGCGCCACGCTGGCGAGCTGGTGATTGTTTGCACCGCGATTGTCGGGGCTGGGCTGGGCTTTTTATGGTTCAACACCTACCCGGCACAAGTGTTTATGGGGGGATGTTGGCTCTTTGGCATTGGGCGGGGCGCTGGGTACCATCGCGGTATTGCTGCGCCAAGAGTTTTTATTAGTGATTATGGGCGGGGTGTTCGTGGTTGAAACACTGTCGGTCATCTTGCAAGTCGGTTCCTTTAAGTTACGTGGGCAGCGCATTTTCCGTATGGCCCCGATTCATCATCATTACGAACTTAAAGGCTGGCCAGAACCGCGGGTGATCGTGCGCTTCTGGATTATTTCGCTGATGCTGGTGCTGATTGGCCTGGCGACGCTGAAGGTGCGGTAATTATGGTTGATTATCAGGGTAAGAAAGTCGTCATTATCGGGCTGGGGCTAACCGGCCTTTCCTGCGTTGATTTCTTCATTGCGCGTGGCGTAACGCCGCGTGTGATGGATACCCGTATCAATCCACCGGGCCTGGATAAATTACCCGAAAATGTCGAGCGTCATGTTGGTGACTTGAATCAGCAGTGGTTATTGGATGCTGATTTGATTGTTGCCAGCCCCGGTATTGCGTTGGCACATCCTGCTTTGAGTGAAGCCGCGGAAGCAGGTGTTGAGATTGTCGGCGATATCGAGCTGTTCTGTCGTGAAAATCAGGCACCGGTGGTAGCGATTACCGGCTCTAACGGTAAAAGTACCGTAACCACTCTGGTCGGCGAGATGGCGAAAGCGGCTGGCTGGCAGGTTGGCGTAGGGGGAAATATTGGTGTTCCTGCTCTTAACTTACTGAAACAGTTGACCTTGCAAAAACACGAAAATCAATTGGTGGTGTTGGAATTATCCAGCTTCCAGTTGGAAACCACCTCAAGCTTGCATGCCAGTGCGGCCACCATACTGAACGTGACGGAAGATCATACTGACCGTTATCCGTTCGGTTTGCAGCAATATCGCGCAGCTAAGCTGCGGGTATATGAAAACGCTAAAGTTTGTGTCGTGAATGCCGATGACGCGCTCACTATGCCGGTGCGTGGCGCTGATAACCGCTGTATCAGCTTTGGCGTGGATGTCGGTGACTACCATCTGAATAAGCAGCAGGGAGAAATCTGGCTGCGGGTTCGGGGTGAAAAAGTCTTGAATACCCGCGAAATGAAATTGACCGGTCGCCATAACTATACCAATGCGCTAGCCGCACTGGCATTGGCTGATGCCGTAGGGATTCCGCGCTCATCAAGTTTGAAAGCGCTGACCACGTTCACTGGTTTGCCGCACCGTTTCCAATTGGTGTTTGAACACAACGGCGTGCGTTGGATTAACGACTCCAAAGCCACCAACGTGGGCAGCACAGAAGCGGCTCTGGATGGTTTACCGCTTGATGGCACTTTGCATTTGTTACTGGGCGGCGACGGGAAATCGGCAGATTTCTCCGGGTTGACCCGTTTTTTGCAAGGCGACCATATCAAGATTTACTGTTTTGGGCGTGATGGTGAGCAACTGGCTGAGCTGCGTCCGGAAGTGTCGCAACTGACTGAAACGATGGAACAAGCCATGGTGCTGCTGGCTAAATCACTGGCACCGGGCGATATGGTGTTATTGTCACCCGCTTGCGCCAGCTTGGATCAGTTCCGCAGCTTCGAACAACGTGGTGATGAGTTTGCTCGTCTGGCAGAGGAGTTGGGCTGATGCGTATGCCGGGGCTGGGGCTGTTTAATACCGTAAAACATTTTGTGATGGGGTCGCGCGAAAGCGACACCACCAGCATGGTGCTTTACGACAGAACCTTGCTGTGGCTGACCTTTGGTTTGGCAATTATTGGTTTTGTGATGGTGACATCGGCATCGATGCCAATTGGTCAGCGTCTGGCAGGTGACCCTTTCCTGTTTGCCAAGCGTGATGCGCTGTATTTGGCACTGGCATTCGGTTTGTCGCTGGTGACTTTACGTATTCCAATGGATGTCTGGCAGCGCTATAGCAATATTATGTTGCTGATTTCAATTGTGATGTTGCTGGTAGTGCTGGTTGTGGGTAGCTCGGTCAACGGGGCATCCCGCTGGATCTCTCTCGGGCCGTTGCGTATTCAGCCGGCTGAGCTATCTAAGTTATCGCTGTTTTGCTACCTGGCCAGCTATCTGGTACGCAAGGTGGAAGAGGTTCGCAGTAACTTTTGGGGTTTTTGTAAGCCCATGGGCGTAATGGTTATTTTGGCCGTATTACTACTCGCGCAACCCGATTTAGGTACCGTGGTAGTACTGTTTATCACTACGCTGGCGATGTTGTTTCTGGCTGGTGCCAAAATGTGGCAGTTTTTAGCCATTATCGGTTCTGGCGTGTTTGCCGTTTGCCTGCTAATTGTTGCTGAACCTTATCGTATGCGTCGAGTGACATCATTCTGGAACCCGTGGGCGGATCCCTTCGGCAGTGGTTACCAGTTGACCCAATCGCTGATGGCTTTTGGTCGCGGTGAATTCTGGGGGCAGGGCTTAGGGAATTCAGTGCAGAAACTGGAGTATTTACCGGAAGCACATACTGACTTTATTTTCTCTATTTTAGGCGAGGAACTCGGGTATTTCGGTGTGGTTCTTGCATTGTTAATGGTATTCTTCGTCGCTTTTCGTGCTATGTCCATTGGGCGTCGCGCTTTAGAGATAGATCAGCGATTTTCTGGCTTTTTGGCCTGTTCGATTGGTGTCTGGTTTAGCTTCCAGGCGCTGGTTAACGTTGGGGCTGCTGCTGGAATGTTGCCAACCAAAGGTTTGACACTGCCGCTGATAAGTTACGGTGGTTCGAGCCTGATTATTATGTCAACAGCCATAGTGCTGTTGTTACGCATTGATTTTGAAACACGTCTGGCAAAAGCCCAGGCGTTTGTAAGGAGTGCCCGATGAGTGGCAAGACCAAGCGTTTAATGGTGATGGCGGGTGGCACTGGGGGGCATGTCTTCCCCCGGTTTGGCCGTAGCTCATCATCTGATGGCGCAAGGCTGGCAGGTGCGTTGGTTAGGCACCGCCGACAGAATGGAAGCGTCATTGGTGCCCAAGAACGGTATTGAAATTGATTTTATTGAGATTTCTGGTTTGCGCGGTAAGGGCTTGATGGCCCAACTGACCGCACCGGTACGTATTTATCGCGCGGTGCGTCAGGCGAAGAAAATCATGCGTGATTACCAGCCGGATGTGGTGCTGGGGATGGGCGGTTATGTTTCCGGTCCCGGTGGTTTGGCGGCATGGTTGTGCGGTATCCCGGTAGTATTACATGAGCAGAACGGGATTGCGGGTTTGACTAACCGCTGGCTGGCCAGAATCGCGAAAAAAGTTTTACAGGCCTTCCCCGGCGCATTCCCAAATGCAGATGTTGTTGGTAATCCGGTTCGTACCGATGTTCTTGCGCTGCCATTGCCGGCGCAACGTTTGGTAGGCCGTGAAGGGCCGATTCGTGTATTGGTTATCGGTGGTAGCCAAGGTGCGCGGGTGCTAAATCAGACGATGCCGCAGGTTGCAGCAACATTGGGTGAACAGATAACTATTTGGCATCAGGTGGGTAAAGACGCATTACCCGATGTGCTGCAAGCCTACCAGCAAGCAGGGCAGGGTGATAAGCATCAGGTAGTTGAGTTTATTGATGACATGGCTGCGGCTTATGCCTGGGCTGATGTGGTGGTTTGCCGTTCCGGTGCGTTGACGGTCAGCGAAGTTGCCGCAGCAGGGTTACCGGCGATTTTTGTGCCGTTCCAACATAAAGACCGGCAGCAATATTGGAATGCATTGCCGCTGGAAAAAGCCGGTGCCGCCAAAATTATTGAACAGCCACAATTTACAGCACAAGCGGTGAGTAACCTGTTAGCCGAGTGGGATCGTCCCACCTTATTAGCGATGGCCGAGCAAGCAAGACTGGTGGCTATTCCTGACGCGACTGAGCGAGTGGCCGCCGAAGTGGTCGCTGCCAGTAAGTGATACAGAAAAGATAGTTATCGCTCGCACTTATGCGGGCTATGAATATGTAACAGACAAAAAAGTGAAGAAAAACGTGAATACACAACAACTGGCGAAACTACGTACTATCGTGCCCGAGATGCGTCGCGTCCGGCACATTCACTTTGTTGGCATCGGTGGTGCCGGCATGGGTGGTATCGCTGAAGTGTTGGCAAACGAAGGTTATCAGATTAGCGGTTCAGATTTGGCACCCAATCCGGTCACTCAGCATTTGACTTCATTAGGCGCACAGATTTATTTCCATCACCGTCCAGAGAATGTGCTGGATGCCAGTGTGGTGGTGGTTTCAACAGCAATTTCTGCGGATAACCCGGAGATTGTTGCAGCTCGCGAGGCGCGTATTCCGGTAATTCGTCGTGCTGAGATGCTGGCTGAATTGATGCGTTTCCGTCATGGGATTGCGGTTGCTGGTACGCACGGCAAAACGACCACCACAGCGATGGTTTCCAGCATTTATGCCGAAGCAGGTTTGGATCCAACATTTGTGAATGGCGGTTTGGTGAAAGCGGCGGGCACTCATGCCCGGTTAGGTTCCAGCCGTTATTTGATAGCCGAAGCTGATGAGAGTGATGCGTCATTCCTGCATTTGCAGCCGATGGTGGCGATTGTCACCAACATCGAAGCCGACCATATGGATACTTATCAGGGCGACTTTGAAAATTTAAAACAGACATTTATTAACTTTTTTGCACAACTTGCCATTCTATGGCCGTGCAGTGATGTGTATCGACGATCCAGTGGTGCGTGAGTTGTTACCACGGGTAGGTCGCCATATCACCACCTACGGTTTCAGCGATGACGCCGATGTACAGATCGCCAGCTACCGGCAAGAAGGCCCACAGGGGCACTTCACACTGAAACGACTGGATAAGCCGCTGATGACAGTGACCTTGAATGCACCGGGCCGTCATAACGCGCTAAATGCGGCTGCGGCAGTGGCTGTCGCGACCGAAGAAGGTATTGAAGACAATGACATCCTGCGTGCGCTGGCAGGGTTCCAAGGGACTGGCCGCCGCTTTGATTTTCTTGGTAACTTCCCGCTGGCACCGGTCAACGGAAAAGAAGGTAGTGCAATGCTGGTGGATGACTATGGTCATCACCCGACAGAAGTGGATGCCACGATTAAAGCTGCACGTGCTGGCTGGCCGGATAAACGTATTGTGATGGTATTCCAGCCGCACCGTTATACCCGAACACGCGATTTGTATGACGACTTTGCTAATGTTCTGTCGCAAGTTGATGTTTTACTTATGTTAGATGTGTACGCCGCCGGAGAACCGCCAATCCCTGGCGCGGATAGCCGCTCGTTGTGCCGTACCATCCGTAATCGTGGCAAATTGGACCCTATTTTGGTGTCAGACAGTGATACGGTGCCCGAGGTGTTAGCGCAAGTGCTGAATGGCGATGACCTTATTCTGGTTCAGGGCGCAGGCAACATTGGTAAGATTGCCCGTAAATTGGCTGAGCTTAAATTGCAGCCACAGACAAAAGACGAGGAACATCATGGCTGAGAAAGTTGCGGTACTGCTGGGTGGGGCCTCTGCTGAACGTGAAGTGTCATTGTTATCAGGCGAGGCGGTATTAGCGGGCTTGAGAGAGGCTGGTATCGATGCTCATGGTATTGATACTAAAGACTTCCCGGTGACACAGCTTAAAGAGCAAGGCTTTGATAAGGTCTTTATCGCTTTGCATGGGCGTGGTGGTGAAGACGGCACGCTGCAAGGGGTGTTGGAGTTTCTGCAATTGCCTTATACCGGCAGTGGTGTGATGGCTTCAGCGCTGACAATGGACAAATTACGCACCAAATTGGTATGGCAAGCTTCAGGTTTGCCAATTTCACCGTATATCGCGTTGAATCGTCAACAGTTTGAAACACTTTCGTCAGAGGAATTGGCGGCGTGTGTCGCTAAGCTTGGCCTGCCATTAATCGTTAAGCCAAGTCATGAAGGCTCTAGCGTAGGAATGAGCAAGGTTGATCAGGCGAATCAATTGCATTCTGCTCTGGTTGAAGCTTTCCGTCACGACACTGATGTGCTGATTGAGAAATGGTTGAGTGGGCCAGAGTTTACCGTCGCGATCCTTGGTAATGATGTTTTACCGTCAATTCGCATTCAGGCTCCCGGTGTGTTTTATGATTATGAAGCTAAATATCTGTCTGATGAGACCCAGTACTTTTGCCCAAGTGGCTTGAGTGCTGAGTTAGAACAACAGTTGGCTGCATTGTCATTACAGGCCTATCAGGCATTGGGTTGCAGCGGCTGGGGCCGAGTTGACGTTATGCAAGATAGCGATGGCCGTTTCTACCTGCTTGAAGTGAATACTTCACCGGGTATGACCAGCCACAGTTTAGTGCCGATGGCTGCCCGCCAACATGGGTTGAGTTTTTCCCAGTTGGTGGTCCGAATTCTGACGTTGGCTGACTAATATGTCGCAAGCTGCCCTAAATGCGCGTGAACGTGCGGCTGAAAACAGCGCAGCCCGGCGCAGTAACGGAGGCCAATTAGCTGGGCTGATTTTCCTGCTGATGGTGCTGGGTACCATCCTCTGGGGGGGCTGGGTGGTAGTAGGTTGGATGAAAGATGCCAGCCGATTGCCACTGTCTAAACTGGTGGTGACCGGTGAGCGCCATTACACCACCAATGACGATATTCGCCAGGCGATTCTGTCATTGGGCGCACCGGGTACCTTTATGACGCAGGATGTCAATATCATCCAGCAGCAGATTGAACGGTTACCTTGGATTCAGCAGGCCAGTGTGCGCAAACAGTGGCCGGATGAGCTGAAGATCCATCTGGTGGAGTATGTGCCTTTTGCCCGCTGGAATGATTTGCATATGGTGGATGAGCAAGGGCGGTCATTCAGTGTGCCGTCTGAACGAGTCGGCAAACAGAAATTGCCATTACTGTATGGCCCGGAGGGTAGTGAACAGGATGTTCTGGAAGGCTACCGGGCAATAAATAAAGTGTTAGCGGCCAATAAGTATCAGCTAAAAATGGTGGCGATGAGTGCCAGACATTCTTGGCAGTTGGCCTTAGATAATGATGTTCGGCTGGAGCTGGGACGGGGATGACCGGATGGGGCGTTTGCAACGTTTCATCGAGTTGTATCCGATGTTGCAACAGCAGCCAGATAAACGGGTCAGTTATGTTGATTTGCGATATGAAACAGGGGCTGCAATAGGTTGGGCTCCGGTATTTATCGGCAGTCAGGGTGGTGAGCCACCAGTAAATGGCCAGCAGAACAGTAATCCGCAACAGAATCAGGCACAGGCAAAACAACAATGATCAAGTCGACGGACAGAAAACTGGTAGTAGGTCTTGAGATCGGAACGGCAAAGGTCTCCGCATTGGTAGGGGAAGTTCTGCCCGATGGCATGGTCAATATTATTGGGGTTGGCAGTTGCCCATCCCGTGGCATGGATAAGGGTGGGGTTAACGACCTTGAATCGGTAGTGAAATGCGTTCAACGCGCTATCGATCAGGCAGAGTTAATGGCGGATTGCCAAATTTCATCTGTCTATCTGGCATTATCGGGCAAACATATCAGTTGTCAGAATGAAATAGGGATGGTTCCTATTTCAGAAGAGGAAGTAACTCAGGAAGATGTAGAGAACGTAGTGCATACCGCGAAGTCGGTACGTGTGCGTGATGAACATCGTATCCTGCACGTTATTCCGCAGGAATATGCCATCGATTACCAAGAAGGCATCAAAAATCCGGTGGGCCTTTCTGGCGTGCGGATGCAGGCTAAAGTGCACCTGATTACGTGCCATAACGATATGGCGAAGAATATTGTTAAAGCGGTGGAGCGTTGTGGTCTGAAAGTGGACCAACTGATTTTCGCCGGTTTAGCGGCAAGTTATGCAGTATTGACCGAAGATGAGCGTGAGCTGGGTGTCTGTGTGGTCGACATCGGCGGCGGTACCATGGATATGGCGGTTTATACCGGTGGGGCGTTGCGCCACACCAAAGTTATCCCTTACGCCGGGAACGTGGTGACTAGCGATATTGCGTATGCCTTCGGAACACCGCCTACCGATGCGGAAGCGATTAAAGTTCGACACGGCTGTGCGCTCGGGTCGATAGTCAGCAAGGACGAAAGTGTAGAAGTGCCAAGTGTTGGCGGACGCCCTCCCCGTAGTCTGCAAAGACAGACGCTCGCTGAGGTTATAGAACCACGCTACACCGAACTGCTGAATTTGGTTAATGACGAGATTTTACAATTGCAGGAGCAATTACGTCAGCAAGGCGTGAAGCATCATCTGGCAGCCGGTATCGTGCTGACAGGCGGAGCGGCACAAATTGATGGTTTGGCTGAATGTGCTCAACGGGTATTTCATGCCCAGGTTCGCATCGGCCAACCGCTCAATATCACCGGGCTGACGGATTATGCACAGGAACCTTATTACTCCACTGCTGTTGGGTTGTTGCACTATGGTAAAGAATCTCATCTCAGTGGTGAGTCAGAAGTAGAAAAACGTGCCTCAGTGGGCAATTGGTTTAAACGCATCAATAGCTGGCTGAGAAAAGAGTTTTAATGTTTCAACAAAGAGATCATGCTGAACATATTTTTTGATCTCGAAGCGACAGGCACAAAACGGAGAGAAACTATGTTTGAACCTATGGAACTAACCAATGACGCGGTGATTAAAGTCATCGGCGTCGGTGGTGGCGGTGGTAATGCCGTCGAACACATGGTGCGCGAGCGCATCGAAGGTGTTGAATTCTTCGCCGTTAATACAGACGCTCAGGCGCTACGTAAGACGGCTGTTGGCCAAACCATCCAGATTGGTAGCGGTATTACCAAAGGTCTGGGTGCTGGCGCGAACCCGGAAGTGGGTCGCAATTCAGCAGAAGAAGACCGTGAAGCTCTGCGTGCAGCTCTTGAAGGCGCAGACATGGTCTTTATCGCCGCAGGCATGGGCGGTGGTACTGGTACCGGTGCGGCTCCTGTTGTTGCTGAAGTGGCAAAAGAACTGGGTATTCTGACAGTTGCCGTGGTTACCAAGCCTTTCAATTTCGAAGGCAAGAAACGCATGGCATTTGCTGAGCAGGGTATTGCTGAACTGTCCAAACATGTGGACTCACTGATCACTATCCCGAACGACAAACTATTGAAAGTTCTGGGTCGTGGCATCTCGTTACTGGATGCATTCGGTGCAGCTAACGACGTATTAAAAGGCGCTGTTCAGGGTATCGCCGAGTTGATTACCCGCCCAGGCTTGATGAACGTCGACTTTGCTGACGTGCGCACTGTAATGTCCGAAATGGGTTATGCCATGATGGGCTCAGGTGTGGCTTGCGGTGAAGATCGTGCTGAAGAAGCAGCAGAAATGGCGATTTCCAGCCCGTTGCTGGAAGATATCGACCTGTCTGGCGCTCGCGGCGTGTTGGTCAACATCACTGCTGGTTTCGATTTGCGTTTGGATGAATTCGAAACTGTGGGTAACACCATTCGTGCATTTGCATCCGACAATGCGACCGTCGTTATCGGTACATCGTTAGACCCGGAAATGAACGACGAACTGCGCGTAACTGTGGTTGCAACCGGTATCGGCATGGATAAACGCCCTGAAATCACGCTGGTTACTAACAAGCAGACACAGCCTGTTATGGATCACCGTTACCAGCAGCATGGCATGTCACCTTTACCTCAGGAAGTTAAGCCTGCGGCTAAAGTGGTCAATGACCCCACTGCTCAAACCAATAAAGAGCCCGATTATTTGGATATTCCGGCATTTTTGCGTAAGCAAGCCGACTAATTTCCGAAAATATTGGAATCTCCGCTCTTTGTGCTAAACTGTCCCGCCGATCTTGTTATAAGCTTGGTCGGTAGGATGGATAACATTGCGAGATAAAACGATGATCAAACAAAGGACTTTAAAACGTATTGTTCAGGCGACTGGCGTCGGTTTGCACACCGGTAAGAAAGTCACACTGACAATGCGACCCGCGCCGGCTAACACCGGGGTCATCTATCGTCGCACTGACTTGAATCCACCGGTTGATTTTCCGGCAGATGCAAAATCCGTGCGTGATACCATGCTCTGTACTTGCCTGGTCAATGAGCATGACGTGCGTATTTCTACTGTTGAGCATCTCAACGCTGCTCTGGCAGGGTTAGGGATTGATAACATTATTATTGAAGTTAACGCTCCCGAAGTACCGATAATGGATGGTAGTGCCAGTCCATTCGTGTACTTGCTGCTGGATGCGGGTATCGAAGAGTTAAACTCTGCGAAGAAATTCCTGCGTCTGAAAGAGACTGTGCGGGTTGAAGACGGTGATAAATGGGCTGAATTGTCTCCATTCAATGGATTCCGTTTAGATTTTACCATTGATTTTAATCACCCGGCGATTGACTCCAGTACGCAGCGCTACCGTTTAGATTTCTCGGCCGATTCATTCGTCCGTCAAATCAGCCGTGCGCGTACTTTTGGTTTCATGCGTGATATCGAATACTTACAGTCCCGCGGTTTGTGCCTGGGCGGTAGTTTCGATTGTGCCATCGTGGTAGATGATTACCGCGTATTAAACGAAGATGGCCTGCGCTTCGAAGATGAATTTGTTCGTCACAAAATGCTGGACGCCATTGGCGACCTGTTTATGTGTGGCCACAATATTATTGGCGCGTTTACTGCGTACAAATCAGGTCATGCCTTGAACAACAAGCTATTGCAGGCTGTTTTAGCTAAGCAAGAAGCTTGGGAATTTGTGACGTTCCAAGACGAAGCCGAAATGCCATTGGCATTCAAAGCTCCGTCTACAGTATTAGCTTACTAAATTTATTTATACCCAAAGTAATTGAAGTTGCAGGTAGGCAGCAATCGAATGACAAATTGGTTCCCGACCAATTTGAACAGCATTTATGCTAGCCCGTAGGGTGAGCCTCAAAGATGAGGCTCATTCATCCCGCTGAGCTGACTGAAATCAGTAATTCGGGTGAATAAGAGCAGCTAACAACCCTGCAAATTTAAGTAAGAAGGGTAAATTTATTTATCACTTTTGGTTGTGCTGGCACTCTCTCCGGCCAGCGCAGCCAATCGTTCCAATATCGTCCTCAGTTTTTCAGGGCTACGGCTCGCTAATCCTCTTAATTCCTTAGCGCTTTCCAAACTTAACTGACGTAATGGCGGCGATTTCTCAGTATTTCCTGACGATTTCTCGGCATTTTGTGTCATGTTATGACCGCTGGCCATTAACGACGGATTAATCCTGATGTCGATTGAAGACAATGATGGTAGAATTTGCGCTCGTAGTGCAGAGAGTAAAGCAGGTTGTTCATAACGCAAGCGCATTAACCAGCTGGCGTTCGCGGTTTCTAGCACTAAAACACTCTGGCGATAGTTAGCAACACGGCACCACGGCTGCAATTGTGAAGGGAGCAATCCTTTTACCGCACGGTTAAGTTTTAACAGTGCAGTAGCGCGTTGTTGTACGTTATGCAGCGGTCCGTTTTCTGCTGCAATTGCATCATCGAACAGAACATCTAATAATTGTGGGCGGCTTTCACGCATTGACAAGGCTCCGGCGGATTTTAAACTCGTGATCGGTATTCTAAATCGTTGGCGACAATTTGGCAGACGTTATTTCTGGCCGCATCTCCTGTTGGGGATGGTCGCGGCGAGTCTTGGCGTGCCATCAAACCTGTCTGGCGTTCCTGATCAAGCTGCAATACCGAACACATCATCAAGCCAAAGCCGTCAGAATTACGGTGCGACAAACTTTAGTAGTTTGGCATTGCTGCATGATATGCATCGTCGCCCTTCATTCAGCGTAGACTATTGGCAACAGCATGCACTGCGCACGGTTATTCGTCATCTTTCATTTGCACTGGCACCTCAAGTGGCTTATGCCCGGGTGCAAGAAGTGGCAGAGGCAGAACAAGTACAACCATCACAAATTCAGCAGCTTGCATTGTTGAATACGCTGAATGCGTTACTGACCCATGAGTTCAAACCACCCACTATTATTCGCTATACCGAGCAGATTAAACGGCCTGTTCTTTCGTTGCATAAACCGGGACTTTGGCTTGCACAAGTGCAAGGAATCCGTGCCGGGCCTGCCAATTTCATCTAATTATTCTCTTGGCTTCCCCCAATTTTATACAACTTTTGGCCACCGGTTTGGTGGTTTTGTAAGAGACATTAAGAATCATGCTAATTAAATTATTAACCAAAGTTTTTGGTAGTCGTAACGATCGTACACTGCGCCGTATGCGCAAGGTGGTTGATCTTATCAACCGTATGGAACCTGAAGTCGAAAAGCTGACAAATGAGGAATTACGTGCCAAAACTGACGAATTCCGTGAGCGTCTGGCGAACGGTGCCGTACTGGAAACATTGATCCCTGAGGCTTTTGCTGTCGTGCGCGAGGCCAGTAAACGCGTGTTTGGCATGCGTCACTTCGATGTGCAGCTGCTTGGCGGTATGGTACTGAACGAACGCTGCATCGCAGAAATGCGTACAGGTGAAGGTAAAACGCTGACTGCAACTCTGCCAGCTTACCTGAATGCGTTGAGCGGCCGTGGTGTCCACGTGGTTACCGTCAACGACTATTTGGCTCAACGTGACGCCGAAAATAACCGTCCATTGTTTGAGTTCCTGGGCCTGAGTGTGGGTATCAACTTACCTAATATGCCAGCTCCAGCTAAGCGTGCTGCTTATGCTGCGGATATCACCTATGGTACTAACAACGAATTCGGCTTTGACTACCTGCGCGATAACATGGCGTTCAGCCCAGAAGAACGTGTACAGCGCAAACTGCATTACGCGTTGGTCGATGAGGTTGACTCCATCTTGATCGATGAAGCACGTACTCCGCTGATTATCTCCGGCCCGGCCGAAGATAGTTCAGAGATGTATATTCGGGTTAACAAGCTGATTCCAAAACTGATTCGTCAGGAAAAAGAAGACTCCGATACTTTCCAGGGCGAAGGTCACTTCTCTGTGGATGAGAAATCACGTCAGGTGCATTTGACCGAACGCGGTTTGATCAAAATTGAGGAAATGCTGGTAGAAGCGGGCATCATGGAAGAGGGGGAGTCTCTGTATTCTCCAGCTAACATCATGTTGATGCACCACGTAACGGCAGCTCTGCGTGCTCATGTATTGTTCACCCGTGATGTTGACTACATTGTGAAAGACGGTGAAGTTATCATTGTTGACGAACATACTGGGCGTACCATGCAAGGTCGTCGTTGGTCAGATGGCTTGCATCAAGCGGTTGAAGCAAAAGAAGGCGTAGAAATTCAGAACGAAAACCAGACGCTGGCTTCAATCACTTTCCAGAATTACTTCCGCCTCTATGAAAAACTGGCCGGTATGACCGGTACAGCAGATACCGAAGCATTCGAATTTAGCTCCATTTACAAGTTGGATACCATTGTTGTTCCAACCAACCGCCCAATGATCCGTAAGGACCCTGGCTGATTTGGTCTACATGACCGAACAGGAAAAAATTGGTGCGATTATCGAAGATATCCGTGAGCGTACTGCTAACGGCCAGCCGGTATTGGTGGGGACTATTTCGATTGAGAAATCAGAAGTGGTATCTGCTGAATTAACGAAAGCCGGTATTGAACACAAAGTTCTGAACGCCAAGTTCCACGCCATGGAAGCTGAAATTGTTTCCCAAGCGGGCCAACCGGGCGCGGTAACTATCGCGACCAACATGGCGGGTCGTGGTACCGATATCGTATTGGGTGGCAGCTGGCAGAGTGAAATTGCCTTACTGGAAAACCCAACAGAAGACCAAATTGCAGCCATTAAAGCCGCGTGGCAGATTCGCCATGATGCAGTGCTGGCCTCCGGTGGTTTGCACATTATTGGTACTGAGCGCCATGAATCTCGCCGTATCGATAATCAGCTGCGTGGTCGTGCGGGCCGTCAGGGTGATGCTGGTTCTTCCCGCTTCTACCTGTCAATGGAAGATGCCTTGATGCGTATTTTTGCCTCTGACCGTGTGTCTGGCATGATGCGTAAGTTAGGTATGAAACCAGGTGAAGCTATTGAACACCCGTGGGTGACTAAAGCTATCGCCAACGCGCAACGTAAAGTTGAAAGCCGTAACTTCGATATTCGTAAGCAATTACTGGAATATGATGATGTAGCCAGCGACCAACGCCGGGCTATCTACAGCCAGCGTAATGAGCTGTTGGATGTGGCTGATGTGAGTGAAACCATCAACAGTATCCGTGAAGATGTATTCAAAACGGTTATTGATAGCTACATTCCAACCCAGTCTCTGGAAGAAATGTGGGATGTCGAAGGCTTGGAACAGCGTTTGAAAAATGATTTCGACCTGGACATGCCAATTGCCCAATGGCTGGAAGATGAACCACAACTGCACGAAGAAACTTTACGTGAACGCATTCTGCAACTGGCGATTGCTGATTATCAGCGTAAAGAAGAAGTGGTTGGTTTTGACATGATGCGTAACTTCGAAAAAGGTGTGATGTTACAAACACTTGATTCGTTGTGGAAAGAGCATTTGGCGGCAATGGATTACCTGCGTCAGGGCATCCATCTCCGTGGCTACGCACAAAAAGATCCTAAACAAGAATACAAACGTGAATCTTTCGCGATGTTTGCTGCAATGTTGGAATCACTGAAATATGAAGTGATCAGCGTTCTAAGCAAAGTACAGGTGCGGATGCCGGAAGAAGTAGAGGCATTGGAAGTACAACGTCGCGAAGAAGCTGAGCGTTTGGCTAAACAGCAACAACTTAGCCACGAATCTGATAACAGCGCACTGATGTCACAGGAAGAAGCCAATGTGGCTGCCAGCCTTGAGCGCAAAGTCGGGCGTAATGATCCGTGCCCATGTGGTTCAGGTAAGAAATACAAGCAGTGCCACGGCCGCCTACAGTAATATTTTAGGCATAAGTTGATGCATTGATAACGAGGGCGGCTTAAACACCGCCCTTTATTTTGCTTATCTTTTTAGTACGAGTGAACTGGAAGAGTGCTCAAGCCAACATTGATGCTCTGACAGGAGAAAATAATTGAAACACTTACAAATTGCAGTTGGGATTATCCGTAATTCCCAGCAAGAAATTTTTATTACCCAGCGCGCTGCTGATTCTCATATGGCTGGATTTTGGGAATTTCCCGGCGGCAAAATTGAGCAGGGTGAAACACCAGAAGTTGCATTAAAACGTGAGCTATTGGAAGAAACAGGAATTGCGGTGAAAGAGGCGGTTTTGCTTAAAGTGTTAGAGCACACATTTACCGATCGCATCGTAACATTAAGTTTTTATATGGTTGAAGCATGGGATGGTGAGCCCTTTGGTCGCGAAGGCCAGCCGATGCGCTGGGTGAAACAATCTGACTTGTTGGCTGAAGAGTTCCCACCCGCCAATGCAGCCATTATTGAATTACTTACAGCATAGGCCGATGGGGCATTAAGATAAGTTAGATGGAGCAAAATATCCGTTTGCTCCATTTGGCCAGGCTGCGACTGCTAGTGTTGAAGAGGGTCTTCCTCGCTCCATTCATCACTGTCAGATAGCTCACCATTACTGGAAATGCGTTTTTCTTCGTCGGCCCACTCACCTAAATCAATCAGCTGGCAACGCTTGCAGCAGAATGGGCGATAAGGGCTTTGTTCACCCCAGATAACAATCTTGCCGCAGGTCGGACAGTTGACCTCGATGACTTCGGTTTCCATGTTTTCTCCTAAAATCTATCCAATGCCAGCGACTAATTACAAACTCAGCAGCAGGCTAATTCAAACGATAAACGTGCTGGCACGGTACCATTTTCACTATCGAGTGGTAAGAAGCGAATTGCATATCTGGTTTTATGACCGGAAATCTGTGGATACAACTGCGGGTCTAGCGGCAGGCGTAATCTCAGTAAATCAGCCCCTTCGGCATTGTCCTGGAAGAAACCATTTAAGCTGATTTGTGCCCGCAGAGGGCCGGATTGGCGAATTAAATTTAAAATAATAGTTAGCGACTGATTGAGCGGGGTCAGGCTTGTGAGCAACTTATCGATGTGCTGATTGCGTTGTTCCTGAGGCTGATGCAGCCAGGTGTGCAAAGTGGGTAAGTCGAAACTACAGCAGCCACCTGGGATACTCAGGCGCTGGCGAACAACGCTGATTAAGCGATCTTCTTTTTAGCGACTGCCCGATGCGCGGTGCTGACATCAATACTGAAGCCCGGCTTTTTAACTGACTACGCAAGGAATCCACCAGCGACATATCAACACCGGGCATATCTGCCCATAGTTGTAACTTCTGTTGTTGGCGCTCTAATTCTTTAAGCAAATCAGTACGAACTTCACCGCGCTCCAGAACATCAATTAAATCAGATGCTGTGCGGAAAAACGTTAATGCACTGGCAATATTATCTAACGTACGCTGGCTTTCTAATTGTTGTAGTAAAAACTCCATTCTTAGCCAGGTACGCATTTTTTCATTGAGCGGGTGTTCAAAAAGTATTGTTGAGGTGAGGTCACTCATCTATGTAGATCCTGTTGGGCCGCAGCTGCCAATTTTAAATACTGCTGGTGTAATAAAGTAACTTGCGGGGCGATAACTATGGGATCGCCGCTATTGTCAATAATGTCATCAGCACAGGCTAGCCGCTGTTGCCGCGAAACCTGTGAAGCTAAAATATCTTCTGCCTGTTGGCGGGTAATACCATCTCTCGCCATTGTTCGAGCGAGTTGTATTTCAGGTGCCACATCTACCACTAACACACGATTAGCACGGCGATGTAAACCATTTTCAACCAACAAGGGGACAACCCAAAGTACATAGGGCTCATCAATATTGGCGAGCTGGCTCTGGGTTTCCTGTTGGATCAGTGGATGCAACAATGAATTTAACCACGCTTTTTCCTGCGGCTCACTGAAAATTTTCTCGCGTAATGCTGCACGATTCAATGTGCCATCTGTGTGCAAGATATTTTCCCCATAGCGGGAGGCGATTTCCATTAATGCCCGCGTGCCGGGCTCAACCACCTGACGAGCAATAATATCAGCATCAACCAGAGGGACACCGAGATTGGCGAATGCATTTGCGACTGTGCTTTTACCACTGCCAATTCCACCAGTGAGAGCCACAATATAGGTCATTGCCTAGCCTTGCATACAGTTAGTGAGTGGCCGAATTGTATCTGAAAGCAGGTGCCAAGGCATAGCAAGGTGTGCATTCTGTTTGCGCTACGTGGAAAAATAAGTGAAGTGAGTACGAGGATAACTGCGGGATTGAGACTCTTCAGGTAATTTGTGGGATTGTAGCGCAAATAAAGGTGGATTCGCAGTCTTGCCGTAGAATTATTCATGCGTATGATAGCTTCACTGGGATGGCGTGATTTACGCCCGATCACATTTTGCGATCTATCGCCAATAACCAGGAATAATTAGCCATGCGTATTGAAGAAGGTTTGAAACTAGGCTTTAAAGATGTGTTAATCCGCCCTAAACGTTCAACACTGAAAAGTCGCTCTGAAGTCGAATTGGAACGCCAGTTTACCTTCAAACATTCAGGTTGGAATTGGTCTGGTGTACCTATCATCGCTGCTAATATGGATACTGTTGGCACCTTCCGCATGGCAGAAGTTCTAGCCTCATTCGATGTTTTGACCGCAGTTCACAAACACTACACTGTTGAGCAGTGGGGCGAATTTGTGAAACGAGTTCCTGAATCAGTCTTACGTCATGTCATGGTCTCTACCGGGACATCTTCTGCTGATTTCGACAAGATGAAACAAATTTTGGCGTTATCACCTGCCTTGAAATTTATCTGTATTGATGTGGCTAACGGTTATTCCGAGCATTTTGTTTCCTTCTTACAAAAAGCTCGCGAAGCATGCCCAGATAAAGTTATTTGTGCGGGCAATGTGGTGACTGGTGAGATGGTAGAAGAACTTATTCTGTCGGGCGCTGATATTGTTAAAGTTGGGATTGGCCCAGGTTCGGTTTGCACCACTCGCGTGAAAACAGGCGTTGGTTATCCGCAGTTGTCGGCGGTTATTGAGTGCGCTGATGCAGCACACGGTTTGGGCGGACAGATTGTTAGTGATGGCGGTTGTTCCGTGCCGGGTGATGTTGCGAAAGCTTTCGGTGGTGGTGCTGACTTTGTCATGTTGGGCGGCATGCTAGCTGGGCATGATGAGTGCGAAGGCCGAGTTGTTGAAGAGAATGGCGAGAAGTTTATGCTGTTCTACGGTATGAGTTCAGAGTCAGCCATGAAACGCCATGTTGGTGGTGTTGCTGAGTACCGCGCGGCGGAAGGTAAGACGGTTAAATTGCCATTACGTGGATCCGTTGATAACACCGTTCGCGACATTATGGGCGGTTTGCGTTCCGCTTGTACCTATGTGGGTGCATCACATTTAAAAGAACTGACTAAACGCACCACTTTTATTCGCGTAGCAGAGCAAGAAAACCGTGTGTTTGGCAGTAACTGATATTGGGTTTTCGAGAGTAAGTTGTACTCTGATAAAGTTAGCAATCACGAGCCTGTGATTGAGATGAAAAGAGGCGTTGAACTACGCCTGAGGTTAATGACAAAGTGCCCGTAACGGTGAAAACAGGCAGATCGTAAAGACGCCGTAAACCCCTCCCTGGGGACTCGACCCGCGCCATCCCTGGCGCGGACGCTTTACTCTTCTACCTGTCCTCACCTTGCAAGATCGAGTCGTTGGGGTTTGTCAGCAGTCTGAGGAGTTGAACTACGCCTCTTTTCAATAAAATCCCACCGGATAGCCCTCCTCTAATAACATTATTTACCCGATAACATCCCCTAGCTGGAATATCGGTAAATACATCGCGATTACCAGTACCCCAACAATACTGCCAATAATTAACATCAAAAGTGGCTCCAGCATTTGCGTGAGATTGTCGGCCAAATCCTGTGTTTGCTGTTGCTGCCAACCTGCCAGTTTCTCTAGTAGCACATCCAGAGCACCAGACTCCTCGCCCACACGAACCATTTGTTGGCATAATGGGGGGAATAGAGGGTGCTGGGTGATGGCGATATGCAGTGGAATCCCTTGCTTGATTTGTTTTTGAATACTCCTCAATGCTTGCTGATAAGTGTCATTATTGATGGAACGGAGTGCCGCATCTAATCCGGAGGTTAGGGGTAACCCTGCGTGCTGAGTGATAGCCAGAGTTTGAAAAATTTGACTAAGGCAACTGCCACGAATCAATGCTGATACTAATGGAATACGTAATAGAAGTTTCTGTTCCCATTGTTGGCAGTGAGTCTGATGTCGCCGTAGATATATATAACTAATACAAAATAAGGTTAATAATGCGATTAAGTATGGCCCATATGCAGTAAGAAATGCGGACATAAATAGAAGTGTGGCAGTTAGCACGGGTAATGGTGTATCGAACGATTGGTATATTTGTGCAAATTCGGGCAGAACCAAAACCAACATGACAGTACTGACAACCAGCGCAACAATACAGACAAATACTGGATATTTAAGTGCTTTAATGACTTTTTTTTGCAGTTTTTGTTGCCGTTCCTGGTGTAGGACCAATTGTACGCAGCATTGCTCAAGATTACCCGTCAACTCCCCCATTGCAATCACGGGGGGATATAATTGAGGGAAAGTATGAGGGTAATGGGCCATTGCCTCTGATAATGACTGCCCCTGTGATACTTGCTGACTTATTTCCTGTAATAAGCACTGCCAGGGTAAGGCATCTATTTCTTGTGCCAGCAATTGCAAACAATTCACTAAAGGTAGGCCCGCTTGTAATAATGTTGCTAATTGGCGAGTGATGGCAATCAGACGTTCACCGCGCCAATAGCTAATCGATAATCTTTTTCCACCCTTAACACCCAGTGGTTGTAGCCCATTATGGCGCATATATTCATAGACAGTATTTCTCTCCGTCGTCAGTAATGCTCCTGTCTGTAATTGCCCCGCAGTATTAATTGCTCTCCAATAAAATAAGCGCTGATAGCTCACGGTATTGCCTCAACTTGTATTTGCAGCCCCACAACACGATTAATTTCTCTGAGAGTGGTTATACCGTTTTCGACCAATGCCAGACCCGCCGAAAGTAATGTGACTTGTTTTTGTTCTTGCGCAATCCTGGTGAGTTCTGCTGGGCTGACATTATTAAGTAAAGCTTGTTGGATTGGCGGGGTGACATTTAACATTTCGTAAATTCCCGTTCGACCATAATATCCGGCACAGCAATGTTCACAACCAACGGCAAGATAATGTTGCAGTGGACTTGCCCATATATCTGGTGGTGTCAGGAAAGGGACTGATGACGCCTGACGACAATGCAGGCACAATTTTCGGACTAATCGTTGGGCGATAACTAATATTAGGCTGGAAGCAATTAAGTGACGCTCTACGCCCATGTGTGTCAGGCGTATCAGTGTTTCAGCTGTGGAGTTGGTATGCAAGGTTGAGAGAACCAGATGCCCCGTTAGTGCTGCTTTAACTGCTATTTCTGCGGTTTCATTATCACGAATCTCACCGAGCATAATGACATCAGGATCCTGACGCAGCATGGCACGCAATACATTAGAAAAATCCAGCCCAATTTTACTGTTGGTCTGTGTTTGATTTATACCGTCAACCTGGATCTCAATAGGATCTTCAACGCTACAGATGTTTATTTGTCCCTGATTGAGCTGCTCCAGGCTGCAATAGAGAGTTACTGTCTTACCACTTCCTGTTGGCCCAGTAACCAGAACCAACCCCTGAGGCGCTGATAGCGCTTGAGTTAATTGCTGGTGGGCCACTGTTGTAAGTCCCAGTTTTTCCAGAGTAGGCTGCTGCTTCATATTGAGAATTCGCAGCACGACTTTTTCACCATATTGCACGGGGAGGGTCGCTATTCTCATTGAGTAGCGAATACCGTCTAATATCAGTGCTAACTGACCATCTTGCGCTAACCGTTTTTCCGCAATATTCAGTTTAGACATAACCTTCAGGCAACTGCTAATACGACGAGATAGCTCAACTGTAGGCGATGGGGATTCATGTAATACGCCATCAATTCTTAGACGAATGCGGTAGTGATATTGATAAGGTTCAAAATGGATATCTGATGCACGTTTCTGAATCGCCAACCTGAGTGTCTGCGTTATAAATTGAATAACAGGTGTATCGTTTTCATTATCAAGTAATGTGTCATCAGCCCCCTTTATAGGTACGTTAGTTTCTAAGTGCTGTTGCGTTGATGGGCTCAAATTGAGTGATTGCTCAATTCTGGCCTCCGGCCAGTATTCCACCTTGATTTTACGGCCACACGCAAAACGCAGTGCAGTTAGCAACGCCTCATTGACTGGGTGAGACGAAGCTATGGTCAGGCTCTGGCCATCAAGTTTTAAGGCTATTGATCTATAACGGCGGCAAATGGTGTGTAATTCATCATTTATTGTCTCGTGTGGACATTCCATGAGTTCGGTCATTTGATTAGACCTTATCATTGAAACGGAATACGGTCTTACAGTTTTCAGCAATGCTGTTATTTGTTGCGGTACATGTTCTTGCCCAGACTATATTTCCACTATTATTTAGGGTGGGTGACATAGCCAAAGTTAGATTGGCAAGTGTTTGCTGGCCAGTAAATGTAATGACGCCTTTATCTATAGTGGTTGCGCTGACATAGCGCGATGATTCTCCCGCCGGTATACCGTGACTCCCTCCATTACAGCTATCAAGGCTGGCATGTTCCAGTGCGCAAAGTTCCACCGCCATTTTGTAGGGAACCATAGCTTGCAACATGTCGGTGAGGGCTGCTTTTTGGATGTAGCGTTGATAAGACGGAATACCTATACCACTGAGAACCGCAATGATGGCGATCGCAACCATCAATTCAATTAATGTAAAACCGCGTTGATTAGTCATTTGACACTCTCCATGTGTGTGAGAAAACGTGGGCAGAGTGCACTTTTTGAATGAATGTTAACAAGAGGGGATTGAGGGTTTTGCGAAGCGTGCTGTCGGATATTTAGCTTGTTGCAACTGAATCACAGATAATTTCGGCGGTGCTCGCAAAACAGAATAAGGGCCTGCTATTACGAGCCATCCGCCGAAAATAATTTGGTAGGATTATTTAAAACGCATGGAAAGGTCCAAGGCAGTAATATGTTTGGTCAGCGCCCCGACTGAAATGAAATCAATACCTGTTTCAGCATAGCTGCGTAGGGTTTCCAGTGTGACATTGCCGGAAACCTCCAGTTGCGCGCTGCTCTGAGTTTTGGCAAGTTCATCGCGCATGTTTACCGCTTCACGCATCATTGGAATAGTGAAGTTATCTAACATGATGATGTCAGCACCTGCTTCCAGGGCTTGTTGTAGTTCATCAAGGGATTCAACTTCAACCTCGATAGGAACATCGGCATGTATCCAAAATGCTTTGGCAACGGCCTCTTTAATTGAACCAGCTGCGATAATATGATTTTCCTTAATAAGGAAAGCATCAGATAAGCCAAGCCGATGGTTATTACCACCCCCGCAGAGGACGGCATATTTCAAGGCAGTACGCAGCCCAGGCACTGTTTTTCGGGTATCAAGCAATTGGGTCTTCAAGCCAGCGAGTGCGGCCACATAGCGGCTTACTTCAGTTGCTACGCCCGATAAAGTTTGCAGGAAGTTTAGTGCGGTGCGTTCACCTGTCAGCAAAATGCGGGCGGGGCCAGTCAGATGGCAAAGAACCTGATCAGCAACCAGTTTGTCGCCATCGTTAACTTCCCATGTGACCGACACTTGGGCACCAAGTTGAATAAACACTTCATTCAACCAGCGTTCACCACAAAAAACACCCGCTTCACGGGTAATGATGGTTGCCTCTGCCTGCTTACTTGCTGGCAGTAATTGCGCGGTGAGGTCGCGGTCGGCGTTGACTTCGCCACCCAGGTCTTCACTCAAGGCTTGAGCAACAGTTGAAGGGATATCGCGTTGAATTCGTTCCAATAGCTCGGCGCGGCGGCTGTCGGCATTATAGCTGCGGGTCGGCATAGAAAACTCCGAAATGGCGGATAGATAGTTGTCCAAACATGCTACTCTGTTGCTGGCAGAAGTGCCATAAAAGAGCCGGTTGCAGTGTACTATTTAGGTTAGGGGGCTTAGGTAAACTATGCAGTTAGAAAATAACTGGCAGTTAGATAATGGCTGGATTTATGGGGTCAAACGGGTCGTTTCCCCTCATTGCGACCAGCGGCCAGAAGGTGAAGCTCCTTCTCTGCTGGTGATTCATAATATTAGTTTGCCTCCTGGTGAGTTTGGCGGCCCGTATATAGATCAACTGTTTACTGGCACCCTTAATCCTGATGAACATCCTTATTTTGCCGATATTGTTCATCTGCGGGTGTCAGCTCATTGCCTTATCCGCCGGGATGGTGAAATTATTCAATATGTTCCATTTGATAAACGTGCCTGGCATGCTGGAGTATCTGTTTTTGCCGGACGTGAGCGGTGTAACGATTTTTCCATTGGGATCGAGTTGGAAGGGACGGATGTGTTACCGTTTACCGCCGCACAATATCGTAGCCTGTCTGAGGTAAGTGCTCTGTTATTTGCCCATTATCCGATAACCGCAGAGCAGGTTGTAGGCCACAGCGATATTGCGCCGGGGCGCAAGACTGACCCAGGCCCTGCTTTTGACTGGGCGTTGTATCAACAGAGTTTAGCGAAGTCATCTTTACCATCGTAATACGGAAGTCATGCAGTATTAACCAGAGGTTCATGGTCGAGCACGAATTAGATTGTCACCTCGTCTGATAGAGTCGTTTATGCATGCCGGGAGGCGTATGCCCTGTTTGTGGGCGGGTTAAGTACAAAGGGAGAGTAAGAGCTAATGACACTGTTTACGCTGTTGCTGGTGCTAGCATGGGAGCGCTTGTTTAAACTGGGCGAACATTGGCAACTAGATCATCGCCTTGAAGTGGTATTTACGCGTTTACGCCACTTTTCGTTGGTACAAACAATTTTACTGACCGCTGTGTGGATGGTGCTGGTAGGGCTGGTTTTGCGGCTAGTGCAAAACATCATGTTTGGTTTACCCCTTTTGCTTATCTGGATACTAATTTGCCTGCTGTGTATTGGTGCGGGTGGAATACGTAAACATTACCGCGCCTATTTGAAAGCTGCACGTCAAAATGATGCTCATGCTACGGATAAAATGGCTGAGGAGTTGGCACTTATTCATGGCTTACCGATGGATAGTGGTGAAAAAGCTCGGCTGGAATCTCTGCAAAATGCATTGTTATGGATAAACTTCCGTTACTATTTAGCGCCGATCTTCTGGTTCGTCGTTTGTGTTAGCTATGGCCCCGTGGCATTAGCAGGGTATGCGATGTTACGTGGGTATCAAACTTGGTTGGCGCGTCATCATACTCCTTTACAGCGCTCACAATCTGGCATTGATCGCATTTTGCATTGGCTTGACTGGATACCGGTGCGGTTAGTCGGGGTTGCCTATGCATTATTGGGGCATGGGGAAAGAGCCTTACCCGCTTGGTTTGCTTCATTGGGTGACTTTCGTTCCTCGCAGTACCAAGTGTTGACTCAATTAGCACAGTATTCTTTGGCACGAGAGCCTCATTTAGATCCGGTGCAGACACCCAGATCGGCGGTGTCTTTAGCGCGAAAAGTCACGGTGGCCGTCATTGTGGTTGTTGCTTTACTGACTATTTATGGTGCGTTAGTTTAGTTAATAATGCGTTGGTTTAATGAGTGGGGCTGGATAATTATTTATCAGCCCTTTTTTAAGATAACTTCCTGTTAGGAATTATCTCCACTTTATCTTACCAATAAAAAACCAATTCATATTTGTTTTTTATTGTTATAAATCAATTGGTTAATTTTGATTTATTGTGTTTTTCTGTGAAGCTTATCTGATATCTAGTTTGGCTGAGTTATATTTTTTCTTTTTGGAAAATCTCTGAATTAAAATAAAATCCCATTATTTCTATCATTTATTATTAGTCCGATTAAATTCCGAGTTATTCCTTTTTATCATTTCATTCTTCGCTTTATTATCCGCCTGATCAATTTCTATTGGCTTATTTCTTCATGCATTACTCAACTTATTGTCATCTGTGTTTATGTTTCAAACCCCTTTGAATTAATGCGAGTCGATTATGCCGGTAACAAATCAGGAATTTTATAATGGGTTCAATTTTTAAAGGCATAGAACGTTACTTGTGTGCTGGCTTCATGAAGAAAGCCATTGCCTACACGCAAATAATTTTACAAATATTATTGGGTACGCTTCCACTGTATTCGATGAGTTTTAGCACTCAGGCGAACAGTGATATCACGAAGAAAACAGTGCTTTTTAAGCAACTCCATACGCTCACCCCAACTGACACTCTGGAGTCAGTTGCAGCAAGCTATGGCTTATCTGTTGATGAGCTTTGGGCGTTAAATATCAATTTATATAACAATCGCAGTGCGTTTGACGCAGTCAAATACGGTGCGGTGGTTTATGTTCCTAATCAGGAAGAAGAGCAACGGGCCACCCAGCAAGCCTCTTTGGTTGCTTCTCATTTGTCCCAGGTAGGGAATTCGTTGAGCAGCGAGAACCGTGTCGATGCATTCTCTCGTTTAGCCAAGGGGATGTTGTTATCGTCTACGGCGAAAACGGTCGAGGAATGGTTAGGCCATATTGGTCAGGCCCAAGTTAAATTACAGACTGATGATAAGAATGATTTCAGTGGCTCAGAAATAGATTTATTTATCCCTCTCTATGATCAACCTGATAAGTTAGCCTTCAGCCAGTTTGGTTTTCGTCGTATTGACCAACGCAATATTATGAATATTGGGTTGGGGCAACGCCATTATGTGTCTGACTGGATGTTCGGTTATAACATTTTCTTTGACCAACAAATATCCGGTAATGCCCATCGGCGCGTAGGATTTGGCGGTGAATTAGCGCGGGATTACCTTAAGCTGTCAGCCAATAGTTATCATCGTTTGGGCGGGTGGAAAAATTCTGCTCGACTGGAAGATTATGACGAGCGTGCGGCTAATGGTTACGACATTCGTACCGAAGCCTATTTACCTCATTACCCGCAGTTAGGCGGGAAGTTAATGTATGAGCAATACTTCGGTGATGAAGTCGCCTTGTTTGGCATTAACGAACGGCAGAAAAACCCATCGGCATTAACTGCTGGTGTCAGCTATACCCCGATCCCACTGGTAAGTTTAGGTCTTGACCATACTATTGGTAACGGCGGTAAAAAGAAAACTGGAGTGAATGTTGCCGTCAATTACGAAATTAATACCCCTTGGCCGCAGCAGATAGATCCCGCAGCGGTGCAAGCGACCCGGACTCTGGCCGGTAGCCGCATGGATTTGGTCGATCGCAATAACAATATTGTACTGGAATACCGTAAGCAGCAGGTGGTGACATTAAATTTACCGGAAAAAGTCAGCGGTAAAGAAAAACAAGTTGTACCGATAAATTATACTTTTAATGCCCGTCATGGATTAGATCGTATCGAGTGGGATGCTGCCGATGTGATTAAGGCCGGTGGGCAAGTTAGCAATGTGGGTAATTTGGCCTATCACGTCGCTATGCCACCCTATATTGATGGTGCGGCGAATGCCTATGTATTAAGCGGGCGTGCGATTGATAAAAAAGGGAATTACTCCACTTCCAGCTCCACCAATATTTATGTTACCGGCGTCAATATTAATCGTATTAACAGTACTATTTCTTTGAATCCGGCCACCTTGCCAGCTAATGGGACCAGCCGCAGTATCATTCAATTGAAATTAAATACCGATGCTGGTCAGGCGGTCAGTGGCGCGTCAGGTCAAATGACATTTGCGATACGGGATTCTTCTGGCCGAGTATTTAAAGCCAGAACTTTGCTACAGCCTTTGGTTATTGATGATGTGCAGGAAGTTCAGAGCGGTGTTTATGAGGCTTCTATTACCAGTGGTTTCCTGACTGGGCGTTTTGAAATTACCCCAACTGTGCGTGGGGTTCAACTAAACCCAATTATTCTTACCCAATCAGCCGATAAAACGACGGCGACTATTACTGATAGCTCGGCGGTGACTATTTCGACGCCATCAATTACTACCAATGCGACCGATAAAACCAAACTTGAAGTGTTAGTGACTGACGCACTGGGCCATCCGGTGCCGGGCGTTGAAGTTAAGTGGGTCAGCGATTTAAAGTCGCCGGGCCTTGAACATGCCATCAGTATCACTAACGAGCACGGTATTGCAGAAAACAATTTCAGTTCAACCGTTACCGGAACTGCCAATATTACAGTGCAGGTAGGCACTGAGGCCCCGGTTCAAGCGGGTGCGATTGAAATAAAAGCAGATAACAGCACCATGACGGTGAAGGCCAATGACTTTACTGTTGCGGCCACACCAGTGGTGGCTGATGGCACCAGTAAAGCGGTTTATAAACTGAAGGTTACCGACAAGCAGGGCAATGTTGTCCCTGGTGCCGCGGTGGAATGGTCGAGCAATATCGGCTCCTTTGTTCAGGGCAGCAGCACAACAACCGACACTAACGGCGAAACCTTTATTGAGCTGGTGAGCACCAAGGCAGAAACGGCCAAAGTCACGGCGACTGTCGGCGGCAAGCCCTATAACGCAGGTAAGGTGGTCTTTGTTGCTGATCGTCAAAGCGGCAAGATTACGTTACTTCCTGTGAGCAAAAACAGCGCAGCGGCCAATGGCATAGATAGCATTACTCTCAATGCCAAAATTCTCGATGCCAACGGCAACCCGATTAAAAATGAAGAAATTGAATGGGATGCAGCCAGCCATAAGGTGACGTTCAGTCCCGCAACCGGAAAAACTCAAACCAACGATTTGGGTGAGACACAAATTACTCTTACCAGCACTGATGTGGGTGATATCACCCTTAACGCGCAGGTCGTGAAAAACAATCTGTTAGTTAATCAGGCCAGTGAAAAGCTGAGCTTCACTGCTGACACTGTCACTGCCAACATCTCTGCCTGGTCAGCGCCAAGTGTTAAGACTCTTATCGCCGATGGTCAGTCGCAGGTGATTTACAAAGTGGTGGTAAAAGACAAAAACGGCCACGTTGTGGCGAACAGTCCGGTGCTGTGGGAAACCAACCTGGGCGAGTTTGTTCCAGCACAGCCGACGACCACAATGACTAGCACTAATAGTCAGGGTGAAGCTACAGTGGTGCTTGCCAGTATTAAGGCGGGTTTTGCCACGGTTAAGGCCTCGGTTAATGGTAATAAAAACACATCGCCTACCCAGGTTGAGTTTACTGCTAACCGCAGTACCGCAAAAATCACTTTAGCACCAATGACTCAACGCGATTTCGTTGCTAATGATAAAGACAAGGTGACTTATAGCGTTACAGTAGTTGATGCCAATAACAACCCGGTGAAGGCGGAAGCGATAAGCTGGAAAGCCGAGAACGGGCATCCGGTTAAAATTGAACCTGCCTCCAGTCAAACGGATGAACAGGGTAAGGCCACTGTCAATATTGGTTCTGTGAAGGCTGGCAAGACGCAGATTCGCGCGACACTTGGCAATGCCGCCACGGCTATTGCTGATGCCATTACCTTTGAAGCCGATCGTAAGACTGCGGTGATTAAAACCGTGGAAGTGAAAGGTGACAATAAACCGGCACCTGATGGTTCCAGTTCTGTCAGTTATGTGACGACCGTGGTAGATGCCAATGGCAACCCAGTGGGTGGGATGACTCTAAGCTGGGACAGTAATATTAATAAGATTGCCAGCCAGATCACTACCACCGATATCAATGGTCAAAGTAGCCAAACTATCACCGGTACGCAGGTGGGTAAGGTTGAGGTTTCAGTCGCGCTAACCGAAGGCGATAATGCAAAAATTAAGAAGGAAAACATTGGTGAGGCTGAGTTTGTCGCGATAACACCGGTGGCCAGCAACGCAGAGCTGTTGTTACAACCGAATGTGATCATTTCCGATGGTAAACAAACTGCTACGTTGAGATTTACGCTGCGTGATGCCAACCACAACCCAGTTTCGGGCCTGGCGTCGAAGATCAATATCACTCAGTCAGTAGCTGATCATGTGAACGTAGGCACCATTAGTGAAACAACAGCAAAAGGGGTTTATCAAGCCACTATCACTGGTATGAAGGAAGGTGCAGTAGATTTGACCACCACAGTTAAGGGAAGCAATGTAAGCAAAATACAAACGCTAACCCTACAGGCTGATAATAAAACCGCCACATTGAAATCGGTCACATCGGATATCAAAAAAAGCGGCTGCTGATGGCACTGCCAGTATTACTTATACCGCCACCGTGGTAGATGCTAAGGGTAACGCAAGCCTTGCTGATGTTTCAGTGGCCTGGATAACCAGTTTGGGTAACATAGCGGTAATGACCAGAACCAATGCATCGGGTAAGGCAACTGTCACCCTGACCAGCAAACAAACCGGTAATGCGACAGTTACCGCGATTGTCAGTAGCACCAGTCAGATGGATGCAGCACCAGTAACCTTTACCGCTGGTGGCATTTCCATTGCTCACTCATCCACTAGTTTCTCCTCTGTGGATCTGGTAGCGGATGGTGTTACCACCACCAAACTGACGGTTAAAGTCAATGATATCAACGGCAATCCATTAACCGGTCAAGGTGGGAAGATTAAAGTCACTGCGGCTAATTTCCCCGGTTTGAAATTGCCAACGGCATTTACTGAAGTGTCTACAGGGGTCTATAGCGCCACTATCACTGGTACTAAAGCGGGTGACGGTGAAATTGTTACTCAGTTGGATGGTACTGAGTTAGCTAAACAGAAGCTGAAAGTGATTGCTGATGTGCTTACTGCCAAAATTGCGCAAGTGGAATCGTTGCAGGCTGGGCCTGTTACGGTGGGTAATAAAGTCACTTATCAGGCGACCCTCAAAGATGCTAACGATAACCTGCTGGGTGCCGGTATTCCGGTGCATTGGTCAGTCAACCGCGACACTCTGATGAGTGGCAAGTTGATTAGCCTAACCAACCGTGCTGGCGTGGCAGAAGTTGAAATCAGCCGTGATTTGGTTGGTGATGCTCTGGTCACTGCGGCGGTAGGCAATAACAGTTTGCAGGCTACGGCAGTTAAATTTATCAGTGGCGGAGTGGACATCAGCAAATCCAGCATGCAGTTACTGCAAGGTAATATCACTGCCGATAATCTCGATATTGCCACTATTCAGGTTGATATCCGTGATAGCAAAGGCAATCCGTTACCTAATCTGGCAAACCAGATAACCACATCACCAAAAAGTGGGGAACATGGCTTGAAAATCGAAACCACTGCTAACCCATCCGGTGACGGTTATCTGGTCAAGATGAAAGGTACTAAAGCCGGTAATCATACAGTGACCGTCTCTGTGGCGGGCAAGCCTTTGTCAGCTAAGGTAGATATGGTGCTGAAGGGGGATGCAACCACGGCTAAATTAGAGTGGGTGAAATCAAGCAGCATTACATTTAAAGCCGATAATGTGGATACAGTGACCTATACCGCTAAGGTAGTGGATGCTAATAATAATCTGTTGGAGAATATCGCGGTTAGTTGGCGTTTGGCGCAGGGCGGAGGCCAGTATCAAGGCCAGAGCTACACTGGGAAAACCGGTGTTGCAGAAACCAAACTCAGAGCCAGCATTCTGGGCACATATAAAATGGAGGCGCAGGTTCGCCAACAGGTTAAAGCGGCAGCAGATGTCAACAGCACCGCAGGGGACATCGATCCAGCACAATCTGATTTTGTGGGAGATGTGACCAGCATTGATGCCAGTGGCAGCACTAAGGCTAAGTTAACCGCCACGCTAAAAGATAAGTTTGGTAACTTATTAATCGGCCAGATTGTTAAGCTAACTGACAGTAATAACCTGAAAGGCATAAAGTTCACTGCTGATCCAATGAAAGATAATGGTGATGGCACGTATAGCACTGAGGTTAGCGCAACCGCCAAGGGTAATACTCAAATAATTGCCAGCATTAACGGTGTTAATTTGACTCAGCAGCCGCAACTGCTGGTGGGGAATATTATTCCGCAGTTGAGTTTTGATAATAAAAACGTGGCGAGAGTCTTTACAAGAGCACTACAGCCAAAACAGTTGCTAAAGGGCTTACCTAAAGGGGTTACCGTACACTGGAGCAGTGGTAATTCGGATGTCGCCAAAGTTAATCCCACTACCGGTGAGATTGAATTGCTCAAAGCGGGCATAGTGGAGATTTCAGCGATGACATTGGCAGATAGTACCTATGCCGTGGGCATTGCCAGTTATCAACTTGAGGTTGAACGGGCTGATCCTAAACTTGCCTTTGCTAAACGGGTTAGTAGCACAACTTGGGGACAGGCTGTTACAAAAGAACAACCTAATGTGGGTAACTCTGATTGGGTAAGCTCTCAGCCTCAGCTTAAGTGGAGCAGTTCTGCGTTGGATGTCGCTAAAGTTGATTCCAGTGGCAGCATTACATTGTTGAAAGCTGGTGATACGCTGATTAAAGCGACAACAGAACAGACAGATCAATTTAAAGCCAGTGAGGCGGAGTATGTATTAAATATTAACAAGGCAAATTTAGTGTTGAATTTTAGTCAATCGTTGAAGCAATACTCGGTAGATAGCCAACCAAGTAATGTCCAATCATTAAATTTACCAAGTGATTTACCAACTCGCGCTGTACGCTGGAGTTCAAGTAATCCAAGTGTTATGAACATCGATTCATATGGCCGTATAAATCGCGTTTCAGCTGGTGAAACGGATATTAAAATAGAAATAGATAAAAATGATTTCTATTTGGAAAATAGTGCTAAATACTTAGCAGAAGTCTATAAAAAACCTAGTATATCCATAAGTAGTACCAATATAGTCAGTAAAGGTATATCTAGCTCTAACTCCTCAGAATGGAAACCTGCATTTAAAGGTGACCAGATGGTGGTTAATTGGAGAGTGTCAGGTTCCGGTAAGTTTGAAGGCCCTCAGAAAGTTGTCGTGCAATTTATTGAGGAGAATTCAGGGAATAAACTGTTTGAAAAAGAATCTACATCTAACTTAGCTTCTGGCTCTACAACAATTGAAGATATTAGAGTTAAAAATTTGGTAGGCAAGCGGGGACGATTTGTCGTCAAAACCGAAGGTATATCTGGCTTAAGCTCCCAAGAAAAAACTAAAGTCATTGATGTGAAAAGGCTTTATCCAGATGAAATCTGGAATAAAGTGCGTTTCAGGTCAGGGTATAGCATATACCATAAAGGCAAATCAGTTGGCGATTGTAGGTTGTCAAAGCTACTGTGGAACGCAGAGCACCACGTTAATATGAACTGGGATGTTGGTATTGATCTTGGTAATAATGAATTGATCGAAGGGATGGAAGTTAAACTACGTATTGATAAAGTTAAGAGTACATATATCTCTCCTAGAGTTATTGCTATTAGGAATATACTTAAGACCTTTAATGAGAAGAGTGAACCTGGCTCAAGTGGTGTTCCTGAAACATTACATACAGATTGTTTTCTTTCTCATAATGATTTAGTAGAGTTAGTCTTGGATGTGGATTATCTCGGTAAAACGACAATGTATAATGCTGGTGAGGTCTATTGGGAGGGAGAAGGACGATACAAGGAAAGTTTTGTTGAGGCTAAGGTAGAGCGTAAGTAGGATTATAAATTACTAGATAAAATGCTGAGTTTATAATCAATGGTCTGACCTCACCAGAGATGAGATTCGTCAGGAGTTATAAAACAGGGCAGTAGTGAAAACTACCGCCCTGTTTTTTTATGAGTCAATAAATTTAATTAACACTTATTTTTCTGTTTAACCCCATAACCCAGCGCCAACACCACTACCCATACCGGAATCAACAGTACTGAAATCTGGATACCCGGCGTCAGATACATAATCACCAAAATACCGGTTAGGAATAGTAAACACAGGTAGTTACTAAACGGATACCAGAATGCTTTGAATTGCGGGATAACGCCCTGACGGTTTTTCGCCGCACGGAATTTAAGGTGTGCCAGGCTAATCATCGCCCAATTGATCACCAGTGCTGATACCACCAGTGCCATCAGCAATTCAAACGCGCGCCCCGGAATCAAATAGTTAATCAGCACGCAGAAAGCGGTGGCGAAGGCGGAAACGGCAATGGCAATAACCGGTACGCCGCGACCATCGACTTTCAACAGCATTTTCGGGCCATTACCTTGCTTGGCTAAACCGAACAGCATACGGCTATTACAGTAAACACAGCTGTTGTAGACCGACAATGCCGCCGTCAATACCACGACGTTCAATACCGTGGCCACCACATTACTGTTCAATGCATGGAAGATCAGCACAAACGGGCTGCCGCCTTCGACGACTTTGCCCCACGGGTAAAGTGACAGCAAAATTGCCAGAGAACCGATATAGAACAACAGGATACGATAGATAACCTGATTGGTGGCTTTCGGGATGCTTTGGGCTGGGTTTTCGGCTTCCGCTGCGGTGATGCCGACTAACTCAAGCCCACCGAAGGAGAACATAATTACCGCCATTGCCATCACTAACCCCATGATGCCATTGGGGAAGAAGCCGCCTTGCGCCCATAAGTTGGTGACTGTTGCCTCCGGCCCACCCTGGCCGCTCAGCAATAACCAGCCGCCAAATAGGATCATGGCAATAATGGCGACCACTTTAATGATGGCAAACCAGAACTCCATCTCGCCATATACTTTCACGTTTGCCAGATTGATGGCATTAATCGCGAGGAAAAATACTGCGGCAGAAACCCATGTTGGGATCTCCGGCCACCAATATTGTACGTAGATACCGACAGCAGTGAGTTCTGCCATCGCCACTAACACGTACAGTACCCAGTAGTTCCAGCCGGAAGCAAAACCGGCAAAATTGCCCCAGTATTTATAAGCAAAGTGGCTAAACGAACCTGCCACCGGCTCCTCAACCACCATTTCCCCTAACTGGCGCATAATCAGAAACGCGATAAAACCGCCAATCGCGTACCCCAGTAACACTGAAGGCCCCGCCATTTGAATGGTCTGCGCGATACCGAGAAATAGCCCGGTACCAATAGCGCCACCTAAGGCAATAAGCTGAATGTGACGGTTTTTAAGCCCCCGCTTTAGCTCCGCACCTTCCTGTTGAATACTCATTATTGCATCCTCTGTCGTTGTCACTATTCACCGGCAAAATGGTTGCCGCGTGCTATGCGTAAGATTTTGATTACATTATTTGTATTATTTTGTTTACGGTGGCTTTTTATGGAATTTGTTCCATTGGCTACCGTTTAAAAGAGAATAGTGGTAGGCGAGAATTATTGCATCTGCTTTTTATTTTATCTGGCTAATTTTTAGTCAAAATACCAATAAAAATGTTGATGCGTGATCAAGCTGTTGTTTTCAGAAAAAGCAGTAACACGCGTTTATTGCGCAAAATGTCACCAGTTAGCCGTTTTTATAATGGTCAAACCAGTGTTCAGGAGAAAGAGAGGGAATAGACAGGATTTTCTTGTTCTTGTGTGAATTTAAATTCATTTAAATAGTATTTAAATTCACAAATAAAATAACTATAACGCTTCAGCTTGCCTAAATATCCGTTTCATAAAAGTTAAAACTCCCTTGTGTCAGGTAATGGTATTACCAACGAGACGTTATCACTTTGCATCACGCTGTCAGTAAAGTTGTTAAAATGTGCTGGGTTTCATGATTTTGGTCAAGGTCCGTATGGACAGGTAGTGAATACTTTGTTACTTTATCGTCACGTTTTTGAAATTGGTATTACCAATTGACTCCGCACTACTCGCAGAGACGATTCACTCAATACGGCTTACAGCGCGTTTACAACACGACTTATAATAAAAAATATGGCCTACAACAAAATACGTCAGCCCAAATTATCAGATGTCATTGAGCAGCAGCTTGAATACCTGATCTTGGAAGGGACGCTACGCCCGGGTGAAAAGTTGTTGCCTGAGCGCGAGTTGGCGAAGCAATTTGATGTTTCCCGACCTTCTCTGCGAGAAGCAATCCAGCGCCTGGAAGCCAAGGGGCTGTTATTGCGCCGTCAGGGTGGTGGCACTTTCGTGCAAACCAATCTGTGGCAAAGCTTTAGCGATCCGCTGGCTGAATTGCTGGCCGACCATCCAGAATCACAATTCGACTTGTTAGAAACCCGCCATGCTCTCGAAGGTGTCGCTGCCTATTATGCTGCACTGCGCGGTACTGATGAAGATCTACAACGTATTCGTGAATGCCATACTGTTATTCAGCAAGCACAGGATAGCGGCGATTTGGATGCCGAGGCTGATGCTGTTATGCAGTATCAAGTGGCGGTCACCGAGGCCGCACATAATGTAGTGTTACTGCATTTACTGCGTTGCATGGGGCCGATGCTGGAACAAAATGTTAAACAAAACTTTGAATTGCTTTACTCGCGCCGCGAAATGCTGGCAACGGTGAGCAGTCACCGCGCCGGGATTTTTGAGGCGATTGTGGCTCGTGAGCCAGAGAAAGCTCGCGAAGCCTCACACCGTCACTTGGCGTTTATCGAGGAAATTCTGTTGGACCTCAGTCGGGAGCACAGTCGCCGTGAGCGATCTTTGCGTCGGCTCCAGCAGCGCAAGGACTAAGAGCTTATCCTGCATTTGGGTCGGTTCTATATGCTTATTTTGAGCACGAAACGCGGCAACTAAACTGATGGGCCTATCTTCCGGTGTTTTCACCAGGGCACGTGCTTTAGCCTGGGGTTAAAGCACAGGAAGATAGGCTCCAAATAAACCATTAGAAACAGATAAGGAATACCACCATGTCAGAACGTTTAAATAATGACGTGGATCCGATCGAAACCCGCGACTGGCTACAGGCGATCGAATCGGTCATCCGTGAAGAGGGTGTTGAGCGTGCTCAGTATCTGATTGATCAGGTTTTGGGCGAAGCCCGTAAAGGTGGTGTGAGTGTTGCAGCTGGTTCAGCCAGCCGTGATTACATCAATACTATCCCGGTAGAAGAAGAACCGGCTTATCCTGGCAACCTGGAGCTGGAGCGTCGTATTCGTTCCGCGATCCGTTGGAATGCCGTGATGACCGTGTTGCGTGCATCGAAGAAAGATCTGGATTTGGGCGGCCACATGGCATCCTTCCAATCTTCTGCTACCTTCTACGAGGTTTGCTTCAACCACTTCTTCCGTGCTCGTAACCAAAAAGACGGCGGCGATCTGGTTTACTTCCAGGGTCACATCTCTCCGGGCGTTTACGCACGTGCCTTCCTTGAAGGCCGCTTGACACAAGAACAGATGGATAACTTCCGTCAGGAAGTTGACGGTAAAGGTTTGTCTTCTTACCCGCACCCGAAACTGATGCCTGAATTCTGGCAGTTCCCTACTGTCTCTATGGGCCTTGGCCCAATCAGTGCCATCTATCAGGCTAAGTTCCTGAAATATCTGTCTCACCGTGGTCTGAAAGACACTTCAGCACAGACCGTATACGCCTTCCTGGGCGACGGCGAGATGGATGAGCCAGAATCCAAAGGTGCGATCACCATCGCCACCCGTGAAAAACTGGATAACCTGGTTTTCGTTATCAACTGTAACTTGCAGCGCCTTGATGGCCCGGTTACCGGTAACGGCAAAATCATTAATGAGCTGGAAGGTATCTTCAGTGGTGCTGGCTGGCAGGTTCTGAAAGTGATTTGGGGTGGTCGTTGGGATGAGCTGCTGCGGAAAGATACCAGCGGTAAACTGATCCAACTGATGAACGAAACGCTGGATGGCGACTACCAAACCTTCAAATCCAAAGACGGCGCTTATGTGCGCGAACACTTCTTTGGCCGTTTCCCAGAAACTGCTGCATTAGTGAAAGACATGAGCGACGACGAGATCTGGTCTCTGAACCGTGGCGGTCATGATCCGAAGAAAGTCTTTGCTGCACTGAAAAAAGCACAAGAAACCACTGGCAAACCAACTGTTATCCTGGCCCACACCATTAAAGGTTACGGCATGGGCGAAACAGCTGAAGGTAAAAATATCGCCCACCAGGTGAAGAAAATGAACATGGAAGGGGTTCACCACTTCCGCGATCGTTTCAACGTACCTGTTGCTGATGCTGATATCGAAAAACTGCCATACATTACCTTCGAAAAAGATTCCGAAGAGTACAAGTATCTGCACGAACGTCGTCAGGCGCTGGAAGGCTATGTGCCAACTCGTATGCCTAAGTTCACTGAAAAGCTGGAAATGCCAGCATTGTCAGATTTCAGCTCCTTGCTGGAAGAGCAGAACAAAGAAATTTCTACCACTATCGCCTTCGTACGTGCGTTGAACGTGATGCTGAAGAACAAGTCTATCAAAGACCGCATTGTTCCAATCATCGCTGATGAAGCGCGTACCTTCGGTATGGAAGGTCTGTTCCGTCAGATTGGTATTTACAGCCCGAATGGTCAGCAGTACACCCCGCAAGACCGTGAACAGGTTGCTTATTACAAAGAAGACGAAAAAGGCCAGATCCTGCAAGAAGGGATCAACGAACTGGGTGCTGCTTCTTCCTGGCTGGCTGCTGCGACGTCATACAGCACCAACGACCTGCCAATGATCCCGTTCTATATCTACTACTCCATGTTCGGTTTCCAACGTATTGGCGATCTGTGCTGGGCAGCGGGTGATCAACAGGCACGCGGCTTCTTGATCGGTGGTACTTCAGGTCGTACCACGCTGAACGGTGAAGGTCTGCAACATGAAGATGGTCACAGCCACATTCAGTCACTGACTATCCCGAACTGTATCTCTTATGACCCTGCTTATGCGTATGAAGTTGCTGTCATCATGCATGATGGCCTGGTGCGTATGTACGGTGATGCGCAAGAAAACATCTATTACTACCTGACCACGCTGAACGAAAACTACCACATGCCAGCCATGCCACAGGGCGCAGAAGAAGGTATCCGTAAAGGTATCTACAAGCTGGAAACCCTGGAAGGTAAGAACGGTAAAGTACAGTTGCTGGGTTCTGGTTCGATCCTGCGTCATGTGCGTGAAGCCGCTCAGATTCTGGCTAACGACTACGGCGTAGGTTCTGACACCTACAGCGTAACCTCCTTCACCGAACTGGCGCGTGATGGTCAGGACTGTGAGCGTTGGAACATGCTGCACCCAACTGAAACTCCACGTGTGCCATACATCGCTCAGGTGATGAATGAAGCACCAGCGGTAGCGTCTACCGACTACATGAAACTGTTTGCCGAGCAGGTTCGTACTTTCGTACCAGCCAGCGATTATCGCGTACTGGGTACTGACGGCTTCGGTCGTTCAGACAGCCGCGAAAACCTGCGTCACCACTTCGAAGTTGATGCTTCTTACGTGGTGGTTGCTGCTCTGGGTGAACTGGCTAAACGCGGTGAAATTGAAGCTTCTGTGGTCGCTGATGCGATTAAGAAATTCAACATCAACCCAGAAAAAGTTAACCCGCGTCTGGCTTAAGAGGTACTGAATAATGTCTATCGAAATCAAAGTACCGGACATCGGTGCAGATGAAGTTGAAGTCACCGAAATTATGGTGAAAGTGGGTGATACCGTTGAAGCTGAGCAATCACTTATCACTGTTGAAGGTGATAAAGCTTCTATGGAAGTCCCTTCACCACAGGCCGGTGTGGTTAAAGAAATCAAAATTGCGGTTGGCGATACTGTTGCAACCGGCAAACTAATGATGATCTTCGAAGCAACAGGTGCCGCTGCGGCACCGGCTAAAGCGGAAGAGAAATCAGCGGCCCCTGCTCCGGCAGCGGCTCCTGCAGCATTGGCTGTTAAAAATGTTGAAGTACCCGATATCGGCGGTGATGAAGTTGAAGTCACTGAAGTGATGGTCAAAGTGGGCGACACTGTTGCGGCTGAACAATCTCTTATCACGGTAGAGGGCGATAAAGCTTCTATGGAAGTGCCTGCGCCATTCGCCGGTACGGTTAAAGAGATCAAAATCAACACTGGTGATAAAGTCAGCACTGGTTCTCTGATTATGGTATTTGAAGTGGCAGGTGCAGCGGCACCCCGCTGCGGTAACTGAGTCAGCACCGGCAGCTCCTGCTGCACCGGCTGCCTCTGCTGCCAAAAATGTTGAAGTACCAGACATTGGTGGTGATGAAGTTGAAGTCACAGAAGTGATGGTGAAAGTGGGCGATAAAGTTGCCGCTGAACAATCACTGATTACCGTTGAAGGTGATAAAGCTTCGATGGAAGTTCCGGCACCCTTCGCGGGCATCGTGAAAGAGATCAAAATTAACACCGGCGACAAAGTGAAAACCGGTTCTTTGATCATGGTGTTTGAAGTGGAAGGCGCGGCACCTGCTGCTGCACCAGCCCAGCAAGCCGCACCTGCCGCTGCGCCGGCCAAAGCCGCTGCTGTATCGGCACCAACTGCCAGCAACAGCAAAGGCGAATTCGCTGAGAATGATGCTTACGTGCATGCAACGCCGGTTATCCGTCGTTTGGCCCGTGAATTTGGCGTAAATCTGGCGAAAGTGAAAGGTACTGGTCGTAAAGGCCGTATCCTGCGCGAAGACGTTCAGGCTTATGTGAAAGATGCGGTCAAACGTGCTGAAGCGGCTCCCGCAGCTGCCACCGGTGGTGGTCTGCCAGGCATGCTGCCTTGGCCGAAAGTTGATTTCAGCAAGTTTGGCGAAATCGAAGAAGTGGAATTGGGTCGTATCCAGAAAATCTCTGGTGCTAACTTGAGCCGTAACTGGGTCATGATTCCACATGTCACTCACTTCGACAAAACCGATATCACCGATCTGGAAGCGTTCCGTAAGCTGCAGAACGACGAAGCTGCTAAGCGTAAACTGGACGTGAAGTTCACCCCAGTGGTGTTCATCATGAAAGCTGTTGCTGCTGCCCTTGAGCAGATGCCACGTTTCAACAGCTCACTGTCCGAAGATGGCCAGAAGTTGACGCTGAAAAAGTACATCAATATCGGTGTTGCGGTAGATACGCCAAATGGTTTGGTCGTTCCGGTATTCAAGGATGTGAACAAGAAAAGCATCACTGAACTGTCCCGTGAACTGATGGCTATCTCGAAGAAAGCTCGTGATGGCAAGCTGACCGCTGGCGAAATGCAGGGCGGTTGCTTCACCATCTCCAGCTTGGGCGGTATCGGGACAACTCACTTCGCGCCGATTGTTAACGCGCCGGAAGTGGCTATCTTGGGTGTCTCCAAGTCTGCGATAGAGCCAGTCTGGAACGGTAAAGAGTTCCAGCCGCGTCTGATGATGCCGATGTCGCTCTCCTTCGACCACCGTGTGATAGACGGTGCTGATGGTGCGCGCTTTATCACTATCATCAACAATATGCTGGCCGACATTCGCCGTCTGGTGATGTAATCGACAAGGCCGGCTTAGTGCCGGCCTTATTACTATTACAGACAGACAAAAGACAGTTATGAACCGGCTTTGTCGGCTCGTTACATAAGTCGACAAGGTTGTTGAGACACTCGTCACGCGATGCGGCTTTTCAGTTTATTAACAATTCTGTAAACTGCCGCGTGTCAGTATCCCGGTGGATGAACGGCATTATGAAATTAATTAGCCTAACTAATTAGCCTAAGATACCCAATAGATTTTTTTCAAGTTGTAGGAAGGCGGCATACGAGATAACTCCGATGAGCTTACACCAGTAAGTGATTCGGATTAGTGAGAGCAGCTAACGCGCCTACAGTTTGAAAGATGAAGGGTATTTCGCCGGACAAACAATTAAGAGGTCATGATGAGTACTGAAATTAAAACTCAGGTCGTGGTACTTGGGGCAGGCCCAGCAGGGTACTCTGCTGCTTTTCGTTGCGCGGATTTAGGTTTAGAAACCATTCTGGTTGAGCGTTACGCCACTCTGGGTGGTGTTTGCCTGAATGTCGGTTGTATCCCATCCAAAGCGTTGTTGCACGTCGCTAAAGTTATCGAAGAAGCTAAAGCATTAGCTGAACACGGTATCGTGTTTGGCGAGCCTAAAACTGATATTGATAAAGTACGTGTTTGGAAAGAGAAAGTTATCAATCAGTTAACCGGTGGCTTGGCAGGTATGGCTAAAGGCCGTAAAGTCAAAGTAGTTAACGGTTTAGGTAAGTTCACTGGCGCTAACACCCTAGTGGTTGAGGGTGAAAACGGCCCGACGACCATTACTTTCGATAACGCGATTATCGCCGCTGGCTCTCGTCCAATCCAACTGCCATTCATTCCTCATGAAGACCCACGTGTTTGGGACTCCACTGATGCGCTGGCACTGAAAACCGTTCCTGAGCGTTTGCTGGTCATGGGCGGCGGGATCATCGGTCTGGAAATGGGTACGGTTTACCATGCGTTGGGGTCGAAGATTGATGTAGTCGAAATGGCTGATCAAGTTATTCCGGCTGCTGACAAAGACGTAGTGAAGGTCTTTACCAAACGTATCAGTAAGCAATTCAACCTGATGCTGGAAACCAAAGTGACTGCGGTAGAAGCCAAAGAAGACGGTATCTATGTCACGATGGAAGGCAAAAAAGCGCCAGCAGAACCACAGCGTTATGATGCAGTGCTGGTGGCTATCGGCCGTGTCCCTAACGGTAAATTACTGGATGCAGGTCAGGCTGGCGTTGAAGTTGACGAACGTGGCTTTATCCACGTTGATAAACAACTGCGTACCAACGTACCGCACATCTTTGCTATCGGTGACATCGTGGGTCAGCCAATGCTGGCACATAAAGGTGTTCACGAAGGCCATGTTGCTGCTGAAGTTATCTCCGGCATGAAGCATTACTTCGATCCGAAAGTTATTCCATCCATTGCGTACACTGAACCAGAAGTCGCATGGGTTGGTTTGACCGAGAAAGAAGCCAAAGAAAAGGGCATCAGCTACGAAACCTCCACCTTCCCGTGGGCGGCATCAGGTCGTGCTATCGCGTCTGATTGTGCAGACGGTATGACCAAATTGATTTTCGACAAAGAAACACACCGTATCATCGGTGGTGCAATTGTCGGGACTAACGGTGGTGAACTGTTAGGTGAAATCGGTCTGGCAATCGAGATGGGTTGTGATGCTGAAGATATCGCATTAACTATCCATGCTCACCCAACGTTGCATGAATCTGTCGGCCTGGCAGCAGAAATCTACGAAGGTAGCATTACTGACTTGCCTAACCCGAAAGCGAAAAAGAAATAAGTTTTCGCTGACGCAGTAAGATAATAGACGGCTCCTGAATAGGGGCCGTTTGAGGTTAATGACAAAGTGCCCGTAACGGTGAAAACAGGCAGATCGTAAAGACGCCGTAAACCCCTCCCTGGCGCGGACGCTTTACTCTTCTACCTGCCTTCACCTTGCAAGATCGAGTCCTTGAGGTTTGTCAGCAGTCTGAGACGGCTCCTGAATAGGGGGCGTTTTTTTGTTTAAGGGATGGTATAAATCAGGCGCTTTTGATCGCTTAGTTTTTAACGATCAATAACTTTAGCGATCAATAATTTTAGCGATCAAAGATAACCCCAACTCGTAATTGGCTGGGCGAAATATCGAAAGTGCGGCGCAACGCCGTAGCGAAATTCGCCGGGCTGGTATAACCCGCAATAGTTGCCGCTTGATCGATAGTGATCCCTTCTTTCTGGATAGCCAGCATGGCGCGCTTTAAACGGCAATGGCGTAAATACTCAAATACCGTAATGTTGTAGCTTTCACGAAAACGCCGCTGCAAAGTGCTTTGACTCATATTGACCAAACGCGCCAATTCACTCATCGATAGATGGTCTGCCTCGCCACTTTCCAGCCAATCACGTACTTGCTGGATTCGATTCATGCCACGTAAAGAGACTTTATTTTGCTGTAACGCCTGCTGCTCCAGCGAACTGAATGCTTCGATAATTAAGCCAATACATTGTGTTTCACAATGCAAACGTTCCAGTGGAGTTGCAAAGGGCGGAGCACTCGCTATTTTCTGGGCGATGGCTTGGGCGTGAACTGATGGCCGCCATAAATGAATCGCCAGATGTTGCTGAGTAAAGTTGTATAACGTATCCCAAGAACCGGCTTGCGGTAATAGATCGCCATACAGCCATTCACGGTCAAAGGTGAGGGTCAGAGTGCGCTCATGGCTATTGTTCTTACCGTGGCGAGTAAATAGGGTGTTTTCAGTCAGGGAAACCAGTGAGGCATCGCCCTTTTCCTGCAAATGCAGTTCTTTACCGCCAAATGAGATATGTGCACTGCCACTGACCACAATTGCTAGCTTCAGCGCCGGATTGAGCTGATTCTGAGTTTTGATATCGTAGAGGTTAGTCACATTCGCGGTATGCAGGATCAGATGCGGATTCAGACGTAATACTTGAAAATCGCCATACAAAACCGGATCAGTGGACAATGACTTCGCGCCACTCAGTTGATAGTCGCTGGCCACCAGATTTGACTGTTGCACAATTTGGTCGCGATAAATCGGTTTGGATGACGGGGAAATATTGCGCAACTTGTTTTTCTTCACCGCCGACATGATGGCCTCTCTAAAGATATTCATGTTTTGACAACATTGACTTTATAACAAAGGGTTTTGCTGTTTGCACAAACCATTTTTCTGATGGCAAATGTAACAATTAGCCAGATGAATTGATAATGAAAATAATTATCAATCTTGTTCGTTTTTGTTGCCCTATGAATAGATTGGCAGAGACTTTCCTCTGCTGACATTTGCTGTGGGCGTTTGCATCGGGGAAAGTGTAATGAAAGTAAAATGGCAGCGGCGCTCTCTGACGACCTTAGCGAGCTTGATTGGTATCTGCATTTCGACTCCGCTTTGGGCGCAGACACAAGATACCACTCAGGCAGGGTCTGATACAGCCGCAACACAACAAAAAGAAACAACGGCGACTGACAACAAAGCAACCACTGGCGATACCTTGGTAGTCACGGCCCAGCAGCAAGTCCGTCAAGCACTTGGCGCCTCGACTATCACGGCGGAAGATATCCGCAAACGACCTCCAGCTAATGATTTGTCTGAAATTATCCGTACCATGCCTGGCGTTAACCTCTCCGGTAACTCAGCCAGCGGTCAGCGCGGGAATAACCGCCAGATCGATATTCGCGGCATGGGGCCTGAAAATACCCTAATTATGATTGATGGCATTCCCGTTTCGAGCCGCAATGCGGTGCGTTATGGCTGGCGTGGTGAGCGCGATACCCGTGGTGATACCAACTGGGTTCCGGCGAATATGGTTGAGAAAATCGAAGTATTACGTGGGCCAGCCGCCGCGCGCTATGGTAATGGTGCCGCCGGTGGGGTGGTGAATATCATCACCAAACAGCCGGACAAAGAACTGCATGGCAGTTGGAATGCTTACATGAATCTGCCGCAACATAGCGAAGAGGGCGCGACCCGTCGTACTGACTTCAGCCTGTTGGGGCCACTCAGTGATACCGTCAGTTTCCGTTTATACGGTGGATACAATAAAACTGATGCTGATGATTGGGATATTAACCAAGGCCATGAATCTGCCCGAACCGGTAATCAGGCTGGCACATTGCCTGCTGGGCGTGAAGGGGTTCGTAATAAAGATATCAACGGGTTACTGCGTTGGGAGTTTGCGCAGGGCCAATCCCTGGAGTTCGAGGCGGGCTATAGCCGTCAGGGGAATATTTATGCTGGTGATACACAAAATACCAACAGCAATGCCATTGTGCGCAGCCTATATGGCGCGGAAACCAACGTGATGTATCGCGATAATTTCTCGTTAACGCACCGTGGTTTTTGGGATAACGGTGTCAGTACCACCTCCTATGTACAGTATGAAAATACCCGCAACTCACGTATTAATGAGGGGCTGGCAGGGGGTACCGAGGGTATCTTCTCAAATAATTATTTCAGTACAATCAAGCTGGACAACTATCTGGCCCATTCCGAGGTTAACCTGCCATTTGAGTTAGGGGTTAATCAAGTGCTGACTGTCGGTGCGGAATGGAATGACCAGAAAATGAATGACCCGACTTCCAACACCCAGACGACGACTGAGGGTGGCAGTGTCAGTGGTTTAACGGGAACAGGCCGAAATACGCGCACCTCAGCACAGATAGCGTCGGTGTTTGTTGAAGATAATATCGAGCTGACAGACACCACAATGCTGACCCCAGCGCTGCGTTTTGACCATCACAGTACCGCAGGGAGCAATTGGAGTCCGGGGTTAAACCTGTCACAGGAACTGGGCGATTACTTCACCATGAAAATGGGGATTGCCCGCGCCTATAAAGCGCCAAACCTCTATCAAACCAACCCAAATTATCTGCTGTATAGCCGTGGTCAGGGTTGCTATGGCGGCGGCGGCAGTTGTTACTTGATGGGTAATGACGATTTGTCAGCAGAAACCAGCGTCAACAAAGAGATCGGTTTCGAATTCCATGATGATGGCATTATTGCGGGTATCACTTATTTCCGTAACGATTACCGTAATAAGATTGAGCCAGGTTTAGTCTCCCTGGGGACAGCTAATGGCGGTACCGGAACTTATGCTAATTCCGATATTTTCAAATGGGAAAATGTGCCGAAAGCCTTGGTTGAAGGGCTGGAAGGTAACCTGACGGTACCCTTCACTGACACGGTGCAATGGAGCAGTAACCTGACCTACATGCTGGAGTCGAAGAACAAATCTACCGGTGATTACTTATCTATCACACCGGAGTTTACCCTGAACAGCTCAGTGAATTGGCAGGCTACGGATGATTTGTCCTTACTGTCTACCGTGACATGGTATGGGCGTCAGAAACCGAAGAAATATGACTATCAGGGTCTGCCAGTCACCGGTACGGCGCGCAATGAAGTTAGTCCGTACGCCATCTTTGGTCTGAGCGCCAGCTACACAGTGACCAAAAATGTCAGTGTGACCACCGGTATTGAAAACTTGTTCGATAAACGCCAGTTCCGTGAGGGTAATGCCCAGAACGTCGCAAATATCGCCGGTGCCGGTGCAGCAACCTATAATGAGCCTGGCCGGACATATTTTATTAGCTTGAATACCCAGTTTTAACCGTTAGGAAAATCACCTAAAAATAGTGGTTTTTCATAGCAATAACGGAGTTGATAAGCGGGGAAATGTACCGAATGGGTCGTAGCGGCTTAGGCCGCCGGAGCGCCCATCGGTGCAGTCGCCCCGCCAGTCACCGGGCTATTAAATCCGCTTTACCCGAAAATGCAGGAACCGTCATTATCGGCTGTTTCTGCTTCATTTATCGCCACAATATTTTCTCCTCCTCATTCCGCGTTCTAAAAGCCCTATCAACAGCACGAGATTTTCACCGAGAGATGGTATCCATTCCTAATGTATGGTTATTATGCGGGGAGGTTTTGCGGATATTTGCCCTCTTGCAAGGGGCTAACTGAGAGCGGTTATCAATAGTTCAGGTGATTACACTGTGCTCAACGATTCAGCAAAAATTTAATGTTGCTTTTATGTGAACGAATTAACACTGAGTTCAAATACTGGTATGCTGGCTGAGCGAAACTGGGCATCTTACCTTACACCTGGTGCATCATTGATGATGGCTGGTGACTACAGATAAGCCAAGAAAAATATATGACAATAAAAGCGAGGAGAGAGTCGTGCTAGAAGAATACCGTAAGCACGTGGCCGAGCGTGCCGCTGAGGGTATCGTCCCCAAGCCATTAGATGCATCACAAATGGCAGCGCTGGTTGAATCATTAAAAAATCCGCCGGCGGGCGAAGATGAATTCCTGTTAGATCTGCTGATTAACCGTGTCCCCCCCGGTGTTGATGAAGCAGCTTATGTTAAAGCCGGTTTTCTGGCGGCCATAGCCAAAGGTGAAGCCCACTCCCCACTGATTACCCCTGAGAAAGCAATTGAACTGCTTGGTACCATGCAGGGTGGTTATAATATTCATCCGTTGATTGATGCGTTAGATAATGAAAAGCTGGCGCCGATTGCGGGCAAAGCTTTATCTCACACCTTGCTGATGTTTGATAACTTCTACGATGTAGAAGAAAAAGCCAAAGCAGGTAATCCTCACGCCAAGAAAATTATGCAATCCTGGGCTGATGCCGAATGGTATCTCTCCCGCCCACCTTTGGCTGAGAAAATCACGGTAACCGTATTCAAAGTAACCGGTGAAACCAATACCGATGACTTGTCTCCGGCTCAAGATGCCTGGTCGCGCCCTGATATCCCACTGCATGCGCTGGCGATGCTGAAAAATGCCCGTGAAGGCATTCATCCGGATCAACCGGGCAGTGTTGGCCCAATCAAACAGATTGAAGAGCTGAATAAAAAAAGGTTTCCCACTGGCTTATGTTGGCGATGTTGTCGGAACCGGTTCTTCTCGTAAATCAGCCACCAACTCGGTACTGTGGTTTATGGGCGACGACATCCCTTACGTGCCGAATAAGCGCGGCGGTGGTGTGGTGCTGGGCAGCAAAATTGCGCCAATCTTCTTTAACACCATGGAAGATGCGGGTGCATTGCCAATCGAAGTAGATGTCAGCAACCTGAAGATGGGCGATGTAATTGATATCTTCCCGTATCTGGGCGAAGTGCGACACCATGATACTGGCGCAATTTTAGCCACTTTCGAACTGAAAACTGACGTGTTGTTGGATGAAGTGCGCGCCGGTGGCCGTATCCCATTGATCGTCGGCCGCGGTTTGACCACCAAAGCGCGCGAATCTCTGGGCCTGCCAGTTAGCGAAGTGTTCCGTGTGGCGAAGCCGGTTGCTAAGAGTAACAAAGGTTTCTCGCTGGCACAGAAAATGGTCGGTCGTGCCTGTGGCGTTGCAGGTGTGCGCCCAGGTGAATACTGCGAACCTAAAATGACCTCGGTCGGTTCACAAGATACCACCGGCCCAATGACCCGTGATGAGCTGAAAGACTTGGCGTGTCTGGGCTTCTCCGCTGATCTGGTGATGCAGTCATTCTGTCATACTGCGGCCTATCCGAAGCCTGTAGACGTGACCACTCATCACACATTACCTGACTTTATTATGAACCGTGGCGGCGTGTCACTGCGCCCGGGTGATGGCATCATCCACTCATGGCTCAACCGTATGTTGTTACCGGACACTGTCGGTACCGGTGGTGACTCCCACACCCGTTTCCCTATCGGCATTTCCTTCCCGGCGGGTTCTGGTCTGGTGGCCTTTGCGGCAGCAACAGGCGTAATGCCTCTGGACATGCCTGAATCGGTGTTAGTGCGCTTTAAGGGTAAAATGCAGCCGGGTATCACCCTGCGTGATCTGGTGCATGCTATCCCTTACTACGCGATTCAGGAAGGCCTGCTGACAGTTGAGAAACAAGGCAAGAAGAACATCTTCTCTGGTCGAATTCTGGAAATTGAAGGCTTACCAGAGCTGAAAGTTGAACAAGCATTTGAGCTGGCTGATGCTTCCGCCGAGCGTTCTGCTGCCGGTTGTACCATCAAACTGGATAAAGCGCCGATCATTGAATACTTGCAATCCAACATTGTGTTGTTGAAGTGGATGATAGCGGAAGGTTACGGCGACCGTCGTACACTGGAGCGCCGTGTCAATGGTATGGAAAGCTGGTTGGCTAACCCAAATCTGCTGGAAGGTGATGCGGATGCGGAATACGCTGCGGTGATCGAAATCGATCTGGCGGAAATAACCCAGCCGATTCTCTGTGCGCCTAATGATCCGGATGATGCCCGCTTACTGTCAGATGTGGCTAATAGCAAAATCGATGAAGTGTTTATCGGCTCCTGCATGACCAATATTGGGCATTTCCGTGCGGCCGGTAAGCTACTGGATCAACACAAAGGCCAGTTGCCAACCCGCCTGTGGGTCGCGCCGCCGACCAAAATGGATGCCGCGCAACTGACCGAAGAGGGCTACTACAGTGTCTTTGGTAAGAGTGGTGCCCGTGTTGAGATCCCAGGCTGCTCGCTGTGTATGGGTAACCAGGCACGTGTAGCAGATGGGGCGACGGTTGTTTCTACTTCGACCCGTAACTTCCCGAACCGCTTGGGGAATGGGGCGAATGTTTATCTGGCTTCGGCTGAACTGGCAGCAATTGCATCACTGCTTGGGCGTCTGCCAACTCCTGATGAATATCAAACTTATATGGCTCAGGTTGATAAGACCGCAGCAGATACTTACCGGTATCTGAATTTTGATCAGTTGAGCCAATATACGGATAAAGCGGATGGTGTGATTTTCCAAACCGCCGTGTAAGCCGCTATACCTGCAACACCAATTACCTTGGGTATTGATGTATAATACCTATCTGACGGGAGGCCTATGGCCTCCCGTTTCTATTTTAAAAGTGAAATATTGCCGCTATTTACTGGCTTTGCGAGCTTGCGCCAAGTGAGATAACTCAATACGGTTACAATAATTAGAAGGGCATCAGGAGGACGTGCTATGGACTATGAATTTTTGCGTGATTTAACCGGGCAAGTACTGGTCAGATTCTCCATGGGACATGAAGTGATCGGCCACTGGCTCAATGAAGAAATTAAAGGCGATTTAGCCAAACTTGATCAAATTGAAGCCGCCGCAGCTGAAGTCAAAGGCAGTGAACGCCAGTGGCAACTGGATGGTCATGAATATACCTTGTGGCTGGATGGTGAAGAAGTGATGGTGCGCGCCAATCAATTAGATATTGAAGGCGACGAGATGGAAGAAGGGATGAATTACTATGACGAAGAAAGCCTCTGCCTGTGTGGTTTAGAGGACTTTCTGCGGGTGTTGCAAGGCTATCGTAACTTCATCATTTCTAAATAAAATATTTACTCCAAGATCGTGGAGTTGCTGCCTACCTGCGGCTTCAAATCCGAAGGGGTGTGCGGCTGGCAGACCAACATAACAACGAGCCGAGCACTACCATAGCAACACCCGGCCAGAATGCGGCTGAGGGGGGAGTATTGAGCCATAAACTGGCAATCAGTATTGATAACAAAGGTGTGAAGTAAGACAGGGCAGCGACCAGTGTGGCGTTGCCTTTTTTCATGGCGATATCCCAGCATAGATAGGCCAGTGCGGTATTGGCCCCCATCAGCAGCAGTTCAAAAGTGGCGCGTTGGGTGAAATGCAACTTACCGGGTGTCAGCATAAAGAACATCACCCACAGGCATAGCGCACAGGCGAGCAGAAACAGTGGCAATGCCCCAGGCCCTCGGCTGTATACCCGCACCAGATTGGAGTAACCGGCCCAGGTAAAGGCCGCAATTAGCGCCAGACTATAAGCCAATGGGTTACTGCTAACATTGGCACTGAGCACTTTGATATCCAGCCCATTCCCACCACTGACCACCCAAATCACACCAAACAGGGCCAGCGCTGCGCCCGGCCAGAGCCACCATCGTGCACGGAGTTTAAGTAACGGTACCGCCAATAGCAGCGTCAGGCTTGGCCACAGGTAATTGATCAGACCGATTTCGAGAGTTTGCTGGCGATCATTCGCCATTCCAATGGCTAAGGCAAAAGCCACCATATACACCACAAACAGCAAACCACAACCGTATAGATAAGCCGGATGTTGCCCGCGTACGGTCGGTTTACCCGCCACCAGCCACACCAAAATACCACTGACGGTGTAAATGGCTGCACCCGCGCCAAATGGCCCTAACGTTTCAGATAACCCACGCGTCAAGGCGACACTCATGCTCCAGAGTAGGATCGCAATAATGCCATACAGGGTCGGGAGGCGGTTCATAACAGGGGCATCATCCTTGTGCGATATTAGACGGAGAAAATAGGATCTTCTTATACCTTGCGGGTCAGGGCGATGGGAATAGTGGGAGATCAATTATTGCTTAATTATGTCATAGATCCACCACCGTTATTATTTAATCGAGATCTGTGCTTTCTGATTATCCACTAATAAGTTTTAGTTTAATAAACAATAAATTAATAAATAAACTCAGCCAAACCACGATAAAAAACCGCCCCGAAAGTGGTTAAAATACGAGCTATTCCTGAGTTGTATCTTTAATTGACGGAATAAAGGATAACCGGCAGAAGTGATAGCACTCTGCGACTTCTTCAGTACACATATCAGGACGGTGATGTTATGGCAGAATTCAGTAATGCACGGATGCGCATCGCCAGTTGGCTTCTGATTTATCTTACCGCAGTACAGCCGCTGCACCCGGCAATTGCTGTGGGGTTTAAAGGGTTTAATACTCTTAATCAGAACAATGTGGCAATCATCAGTCGTGGACTAAATCTTCACGGTGAAATCCGTGCTAATCAGCTTGATGTGATACTGGCTACCAATCAGGTTGGCTATCAAAACGGTGATATCCAGCCACTATTATCAAAAGAGACAAAGCCCTTAATAGTATTAGATACCAAAGAGTTGGGCGGTATGTATGCTAATAGTATTCGATTAATATCAATGGAAAAAGCGAACACTGTTAATGCTAAAAATATCGTCAGCCATAAAGGTGATATTAGGTTTGATGTCGCAGGTGATATTAAGGGAGGTTATTGTTCCAGAGTCCGTAGGTTTCAAATATGTCAAATTGGCCTGTGAAAAGTATCTCCAACTTCATCCTGAAGATACCGATAAAGTTAAAACCCTACTTGCTCAACTGCCTTAATCAAAAATCCCGGCGAAAAACCGGGATTTTAGACTTGATATTACCCAAACGACATCACACTTCTGGCACATTGCGGCCATAGTAGATTTCCTGCATTTCTTTATAAAGCAGGTGGGTAATTCGTTCTCTCTCTTCCGCGCTTAGCTCTTCTGGCTTGGCGTTAAACAGATAATGCTTCAAATCGAAATCTTTCAGCATCATTTTGGTATGGAAGATATTTTCTTGATAAACATTCACATCCATCATGTGATACAGCGATTTCATATCGTCAGACATGAAGTTCTGAATCGAGTTGATTTTATGATCGATGAAATGTTTTACCCCGTTGATATCACGGGTAAAACCACGCACCCGATAATCCATGGTGACAATATCGGATTCCAACTGGTGGATCAGGTAATTCAGTGCTTTCAGCGGTGAAATGACGCCACAGGTCGAGACTTCGATATCTGCACGGAAAGTACATAATCCACCTTCAGGGTGGCTTTCCGGATAGGTATGGACGCAGATATGGCTCTTGTCCAGATGGGCGACAACGGCACTTGGCAGCGGGCCTGGGTGCTCTGATGTATCAACATCGCGTGGATCAACCGGCTCTTCGCTGACCAAAATCGTGACACTTGCCCCCTGAGGATCATAATCCTGGCGGGCGATATTCAAAATATTCGCGCCAATGATCGAGCAGGTTTCAGTCAAGATCTCAGTCAGGCGGTTGGCATTATACTGTTCGTCAATGTAGGCGATATAGCCATCGCGGTCGTCTGCGGTCTTGGCATAACAAATATCGTAAATACAAAAACTCAGGCTTTTAGTCAGGTTGTTGAAGCCGTGCAGTTTAAGCTTGGACAATTTAGTTCACCTCCTTACGGATTATCAACGTTTGGTCGTTAAGGCATCCAGCAGATACTGCGGCAAAGCAAAGCTGCCGACATGAATGGCTGGGTTATAGTAGCGGCAGGTCAGACCCGCTTCGACAAAACGCTGTTGTAGCGTGGTGATATCCAACTGGCGCAACTGTCGGTTTTGCGTCGCCCAGGCGAAGGTCATGATACCGCCGTAATATGTCGGAATGGCTGCCTGATAAAAACTGACATCTTTAAAATAATGGCTAAGCTTATTATGGCTATCAACCGCTTCATCTTGTTGCAGGAAGCACACGCCGTTTTGTGCAACAAAGATGCCGCCTTCATTCAAGCTACGGGCACATCCTTCATAGAAAGCCGATGTGAACAGGCTTTCCCCTGGCCCAATGGGGTCAGTACAGTCAGAGATAATGACATCGAACTTTTCCGTCGTTTGATTAACGAAGTTGACGCCATCATCAATAACCAGCTTGAAACGGGGGTCATCATAGGCTCCCGCGCTATGATTGGGCAGATACTGGCGGCAGAACTCGACCACACCGGCGTCAATTTCTACCATGGTAATCTGTTCGATATTTTTGTGACGGCTAACTTCGCGTAGCATCGCGCCATCGCCGCCACCGATGATAAGCACTTTCTTTGCCTGACCGTGGGCCAACAAAGGGACGTGTGTCATCATTTCGTGATAGATAAACTCATCGCGTTCGGTGGTCTGCACCACGCCATCCAACGCCATTACCCGACCCAGCACAGGGTTCTCAAAAATCACCAAATCCTGGTGCTCGGTTTTCTCGCGGTACAGTACATTTTCTACTGAAAAATACTGGCCGAAGTTGGCATGTAATGTTTCATACCATAGTTCTTTCTGTGACATGTTCGGGGCTTCTCCTTCGCAGTAACAGCCATGAAAAATGGGGGCAACATCATAGCCAACTCTAGCTGAGGTTGCACGGCTGAATTTTAGGCTGAAAGGGTAAATGCGGGATCGCTAGTTAGCGTAGGCCAATAAACTTAAAGAGTCACGAGCCAGAGATTTGCATTTGGTAGGAGCTGGGATCGCAATGCCCCGCAGGTCGCGATAGCTCTCTTCGCCCAAGGCTTTCATATTAAAGCTATTGTAGTTACGCAGATCCCAGCGATTTTGTTGAGCAAAATAGACAATTGCCCGTTTGATTTCATTATTGGGTAATTCGTTATAGCCACAATCATTTTTCAGATAAACGAATACCGCAGTCAGATCGGCAAGATCTTCTGCTTCAGATTCACTTAATGCAGAACTGGCAGATGAGAATCCGCACAGAGTGAGCAGCAGCATAACTAATGTTGTTCTTTTCATAGCGGAGACTGGCTTATTCATTGTTAGCAGACGTTATCACACTGTGATGGTTCAGAGTAAATTTTATTATGCTCCCCGTGTGGGTATATACGGGGATTGATTCACAAAGTGATTGATTACTCCTTGACCTTCCCTCAAGGGGAAGGTTTATGCTGGCGTACAATGCTGTTTTTGTACCCTGTAGGCACTTACGCACCATCACTTACCCACAATCAAGAATGGAGACGACCATGCATCGCCGTGATTTTATTAAGTTAACGGCAGCTCTTGGAGCCGCCACTTCACTGCCTTTATGGAGCCGCGCGGCTTTGGCCGCAGATTTTTCACCTTTACCCATCCCGCCATTACTTCAACCCGATACCCGTGGCAACATTAATCTGAACATCCAAACGGGTTCTATGGCCTGGTTGCCCTCTGCCGCCACTCAAACCTGGGGCTATAACGGCAACTTATTAGGGCCAGCGATCCGCTTGCAGCGCGGTAAGCCGGTCACGATTAATATCACCAATTCCTTACCGGAAGCCACAACGGTGCACTGGCACGGACTGGAAATTCCCGGCGACGTCGATGGTGGGCCACAGGCGCTGATTCAGCCGGGGGCCAAACGCCAGGTAGCATTTACAGTAGAACAACCCGCCGCCACCTGCTGGTTCCATCCCCATACCCACGGTATCACCGGCCGTCAGGTCGCAATGGGGCTAGGAGGATTAGTGCTGATAGATGATAGTGACAGCGAAAAACTGCCGCTGCCGAAACAGTGGGGCGTGGATGATATCCCGGTCATTTTGCAGGATAAATTATTCGGTAAAGATGGCCAGATTGATTATCAACTGGATGTAATGACGGCTGCGGTGGGGTGGTTCGGTGATCGAATGTTCACCAATGGTGCTCAGTATCCGCAGCAAATTACCCCGCGTGGCTGGGTGCGCTTGCGGCTGCTGAATGGGTGTAATGCACGATCTCTGAATCTGGCTCTTAGCGATGGCCGCCCAATGTATGTGATTGGCAGTGACGGTGGTCTCTTGGCCGAACCAGTTGCGGTGCGCGAATTGCCGATACTGATGGGCGAGCGTTTCGAGGTGTTGCTGGATACCTCAGATGGCAAGGCACTTGATTTGGTCACTTTGCCGGTAAAACAGATGGGCATGACATTAGTGCCATTTGATAAGCCACTGCCGGTATTACGGCTTCAACCTTCATTAGTTGCAGGCAGTAAAGTGCTGCCAGATTCATTGGTCGTGGTGCCGCCACTTGCTGATGCCACAGGGCTGCAAGAGCGTTGGTTCCAACTGATGATGGACCCTAAACTGGATATGCTGGGCATGCAGGCGTTGATGAGCCGTTATGGTATGCAAGCTATGGCAGGGATGAGCATGGATCACGGCAATATGGGCGGGATGGATAATGGCGGCATGGCAGGGATGGACCATGGCAATATGAAAGGTATGAATCATGGAGCGATGACCGCGGCTCCTGCTTTTGATTTCAGCCATGCCAATATGATCAATGGCAAAGCCTTTTCCATGACCGAAGCAGCATTTGATGCCAAACAGGGCAAATATGAGAAATGGACGGTTTCCGGTGAAGGCGACATGATGTTGCATCCATTCCATGTTCACGGTACGCAGTTCCGTATTCTGACCGAAAACGGCAACCCACCTGCGGAGCATCGCCGTGGTTGGAAAGATACCGTGCGAGTGGAAGGCGCTCGCAGTGAAATATTGGTGCGTTTTAACCACCTGGCCCCAACCAGCAACCCTTATATGGCTCACTGTCACCTGCTGGAACATGAAGATACCGGCATGATGCTGGGCTTTACTGTCAGTGCTTAGGGCTATCAACAGGTTATATCTGCGGCGGGTGAGTCCGTCGCAACCTGGCTCAGGCTATGGTAAACTCAGCGGCTTTCTTGTGGCAAGCAACGTAAAAAAGCGACGTTAATACCTATGAAACACACTGTAGAAGTCATGATTTCCGAGCAGGAAGTCAAAACCCGAATTGCCGAACTAGGCCGCCAAATCTCCGAACATTACCGCGACAGTGGCAGTGAAATGGTGCTGGTCGGGTTGCTCCGTGGCTCATTTATGTTTATGGCTGATTTGTGCCGCGCCATTGATGTTTCCCATGAAGTCGATTTTATGACCGCCTCTAGCTACGGCAATGGCATGAGCACCACCCGCGATGTAAAAATCCTCAAAGACTTAGATGAAGATATCCGCGGCAAAGACGTGTTGATTGTTGAAGATATCATCGACTCAGGTAATACCTTAAGTAAGGTGCGTGAAATTCTGCAACTGCGTGGCCCGAAATCATTGGCTATCTGTACGTTGTTGGATAAACCCGAGCGCCGCGAAGTACAGGTGCCGGTTGAGTGGGTCGGCTTCACTATTCCTGATGAATTCGTGGTGGGTTACGGTATTGATTATGCTCAGCGCTATCGGCATTTACCCTATGTCGGTAAAGTTGTCATGTTTGACGAGTGATCGAGAGCGGCTACTGCGTGCCGGCATTTTAGGCTGATTGAGCCGAGTAGTTAATGGGAGAGAGTTAATGGGAGAGGGTGCGTTTGAACACCCTCCCATAACAACTTATTAGTTTTGTCTGTTTGGTTGCAGTATTTTAGCCATTGCTTCGCGGTACTTGATTTCTAGTTCGCTGAGGCTGGTACTCGAGATATTTAAATCCGTCAGTTTGCCGTCTTCAATACCATAGACCCAGCCGTGAATCATGGCTTTCTGCCCGCGCTTCCAGGCGGAACGAACAATAGTCGAATGGCCCAAGTTATACACTTGCTCTACCACGTTGATTTTACATAGCATATCGCTGCGTTCTTCGGCTGGTAGTTCACCCAACAGCGTGCTGTGTTTAAACCAAAGATCGCGAATATGCAGTAACCAGTTGTCGATAAGCCCTAATTCAAGGTCTTTTTTCATTGCGGCTTCAACACCGCCACAACCAAGGTGACCACAGATAATGATATGCTCGACTTGCAAAACGTCGATGGCATATTGCACCACGGACAAGCAGTTCAGATCAGTATGGATAACCAAATTGGCAACATTGCGGTGAACAAACAATTCCCCAGCTTTCAGGCCGGTTAACTGTTCTGCTGGGACGCGGCTGTCTGAACAACCAATCCACAAAAACCGAGGTTTCTGGGCTTCCGCCAAGTGTTCAAAAAAACCAGGATCGTCTTTACTAATGGCTTTAGACCAGACGTCATTGTTCGCGAGGAGCTTCTCTATTTCTTTCATTAATGTAAATAGCCTGTAATGAACGGATTGCGATAGGATAATATACGACAAGGATCACGATTTTAAAATCGGAACAGTGACTTTGTTGTTGGTACAATTTTTGTCTGCGCAACATCTTCTCTGTATCTAACTGCTTCCCTTTGCCCCCGTAACTTGCCCTGACAGGGAGGGTTAAGCAAGTCACGGACATGCAGTGACCGCTGGGAACTCATAGAATAAGGTTCTTTTTTACTTATGACATATGCACTGGAAATAACGCAGCTGACCAAAACCTATGCGGGTGGCGTTCAGGCTCTGCGTGGCATTGATCTGCACGTAGAGGCAGGCGATTTTTATGCACTACTTGGGCCTAATGGCGCGGGTAAATCCACCACTATTGGTATTATCAGCTCATTGGTGAACAAAACTTCTGGCAAGGTGACAGTTTTTGGCTACGACATCGATCAAGATATCGTCAATGCCAAACGCCAACTCGGGCTGGTACCACAAGAGTTCAACTTTAACCCGTTTGAAACAGTATTACAGATTGTGATTACTCAGGCTGGTTATTACGGTGTCACGCGGCGAGAGGCGATGCAACGAGCTGAAAAATACCTTAGCCAGTTGGATTTATGGAACAAACGTAATGAGCGCGCTATTCGTCTTTCTGGTGGGATGAAGCGCCGTTTGATGATTGCTCGTGCTCTAATGCATGAACCTAAATTACTGATTCTCGATGAACCGACCGCAGGGGTAGACATTGAGTTGCGTCGCTCCATGTGGGGGTTCCTCAAAGAGCTAAATGCGCAGGGGACTACCATCATTCTGACCACTCACTATCTGGAAGAAGCGGAAATGCTGTGCCGCAACATTGGCATTATCCAGAATGGTGAATTGGTGGAAAATACCACCATGAAACAGTTGCTTGGCAAGCTTGAGTCAGAAACCTTTATTTTTGATCTGGCGATTAAAAGCCCGCTGCCGAAGCTGGAAGGGTATGGTTATCGTCTAACAGATACCTCAACGTTGGAAGTTGATGTTAAGCGTGAACAAGGCCTGAATGGTCTGTTCAGCCAACTGAATGCTCAGGGAATACAGGTACAAAGTATGCGTAACAAGGCTAACCGTCTGGAAGAGCTATTTGTCACCTTGGTTAACGGCAACGGGGGAGAAAAAGCATGACCCGCCTGTATTGGGTAGCACTACAGAGTATTTGGATCAAAGAGATCACCCGTTTTGCTCGCATCTGGATTCAAACTCTGGTGCCACCGGTGATTACTATGTCGCTCTATTTCGTTATTTTCGGCAACCTGATTGGTTCCCGAATTGGTGATATGGGGGGCTTTGATTATATGCAGTTTATTGTGCCAGGCCTGATAATGATGGCGGTGATAACAAACTCCTATGCTAACGTCGCAGCCTCATTTTTTGGCGCAAAATTCCAGCGCAGCATTGAAGAATTGCTGGTTGCCCCAGTTCCTACCCATATCGTAATTGTGGGTTATGTGGGCGGTGGGGTAGCGCGTGGGATCTGTGTCGGCATCCTGGTGACCATTGTTTCGCTGTTCTTTGTGCCGCTGCATGTCCACTCTTGGTCAATGATTGCACTGACATTAATGCTGACGGCAATTCTGTTTTCGCTTGGCGGATTGTTGAATGCCGTGTTCGCCAAAACATTTGATGATATCAGTCTGGTGCCGACCTTTGTGTTAACACCCCTGACGTATCTGGGCGGGGTATTTTATTCGCTAGCCTTGCTGCCACCGTTCTGGCAAGCGGTATCAAAACTTAATCCTATCGTGTACATGATCAGTGGCTTCCGTTACGGATTCCTCGGAATTACTGATGTGCCACTGGTATTTACCATAGGTGTATTAGTAGTGTTTATCGCGGTATTTTATGCTTGGGCATGGTATTTGATAGAGCGTGGTCGCGGCCTACGCACCTAATCCCCTGCGGCCTTGGCGCTACAGCGGTGTTGGCTACGTCCACTTACCCGAATCACTTACTAATGTAAGCTCATCGGGACGCGTTGACTTGCCGCCTTGCTGTAACACCAATGACTTTGGGGATGTTCTGCGGCCTTGGCGCTACAGCGGTGTTGGCTACGTCCACTTACCCGAATCACATTACTAATGTAAGCTCATCGGGACGCGTTGACTTGCCGCCTTTGGGGGATGTTGTGCGGGCTAGACGTTGCAGCGGTGTTGGCTATGCGCATCTCTGCAACGTCAGTGACTTTGGAGCGCATTCTAAAGCTCACTCGTAAATCATTAGTTAGTTAATTGTTGTTAATGCTGGAATTTAATCATAATAAATAATGTTCCCGTCTAATATCGTCTTTCTCAACTTCAAGTGTCTCGTGCTATGCTGGCGCACCAGATTTTCCCTTTTTTAATTCAGCGCCAAATGCGCATAAGTAGAACGATAATGTGGCATAAAAACAGAATAGCTATTGGGATGCTACTCGGTATTGTCATGTCGGTAATAATGCCGGCAACCCATGCAGATCTTCTGCCAGACGAAGCAGTTCTTACCCCTAAATATATGGTGACAGCCCGTGACAGCGAAATATATTCGCTGGTGGGTGAACAGGTCATTCCTGTCGGTGAGGTTAAGGAAGATCAACTTATTCAGGTTTTGCCCGCAGCGGCAGAATACTATGAGTTTAAATTTGGTAACGGTATCGGCTTTATTGATAAAGACGATTTACGTGATATCAATAAAGCGCGAAAAAACAACGATATATTGGGGGATTTGAATAAACCTCTACCGAACCAAAATATTATTATCAAGCGCGAAACGCCGGTTTATCTGACGGCAGATGTCGACAGCGAACAATTTGCTACCTTGGGCGAAAATTTGCGCTACCCGATTGTGGGTAAGTTGAAAGACAAGCTAAGTAATACTTGGTATCAGGTTAATATTGGCGATCGTTTGGGCTATGTCAGTAGTAGTGATGCTGAAATAGATAATGGCATTCCTATCCTGACTTATCACCATATGTTGAAGAATGAGGAAAATAAACGTTTCCTTAATACCTCGACGACAACCTCTGATGCCGCGTTTAGTAACCAGATGACTTATCTCAAGCAGACAGGTTACGACACGATTTCTCTTTATCAGCTTGAAGGTTATCTCAATAACAAGATTAATCTGCCAGGGAAAGTGGTAGTGCTGACATTTGATGATGGCCTTAAATCAGTCCATCGTTATGCTTATCCGATTCTAAAAGAAAATGGTTTCCGGGCTACCGCTTTTATTATTTCATCACGTATAAAACGTCACCCACAGAAATGGAATCCTGACTCATTACAGTTTATGAGTATTTCTGAATTGAAAGAGATTCAGGATGTATTTGATATTCAATCTCATACACACTTCTTGCACCGGACGGACAATAAACGTAATCCAATCTTATTGAGCCGCTCTTATCACAATATTGTTTTTGATTTTGAGCACTCTCGCCGTGCATTATCGCAGTTTAATCCGCACGTGGTTTTCCTGTCATATCCGTTCGGTGGCTTTAATCAAACGGCGATTGATGCTGCTAAAAATGCCGGTTTCCATTTGGCGGTAACGACGATGCAGGGCAAGGTTAAACCCGGTGATAATCCGTATACCCTCAAACGGCTTTATATTCTGCGTACGGATTCAATTCCGACTATGGCAGAGCGTATTGCCAATGAACCTGGCCAGCCGGTTGCCCCTGCACCTGCGGTGATGGAATCTGATTAGTTATTTCATTGTGTAATATGAAGATAAGAAAAAGGTGCTTTAATTAAGCGCCTTGAGGTTGCTGACAAACCGACTTTGTAGCTCCGAGACTGGCGGGTTGACTGCACCGATGGGCGCTCCGGCGGCGCACGCCGCTACGACCCATTCGGCACATTTCCCCGCCCTGCTACTTTGTCAACGGTCTGAGGCGCTTTAATTAAGCGCCTTTTTTTATTGTGCGGCTTCAAGTACAAAAGGTCATTAAGCGACCTGAACGGGGACGGCTTTAGCCTTGCGTTGCAGCTGATTTTCACCTTCAAAATACGCCACTTTGGGGTGGTGCAGGCGGGCATCAGCATCAGACATCTGGACATAGGAACAGATGATCAATTTATCACCCACACAGGCACAGCGTGCTGCCGCACCATTCACCGAGATAATTCGCGAACCGCGTTCGGCGGCAATGGCATAAGTCGAAAAACGCTGACCATTATCAACGTTATAAATATCAATGGCTTCGTATTCTAAAATCCCAGCGGCTTCCAGAAAATCCTGATCAATAGCGCAGGAACCTTCATAGTGCAAATCAGCTTGAGTGACTTTCACCCGGTGCAGTTTGCCTTGCAACATAGTGCGTATCATAACTCTTACCTTTGACCCCGGTTATTGCCCAGAATAAGTCTGGCACCTTATCCCATCATCGACCGATTTAGGGAGAAGTGCTCAGTTTTGCTGATTTTATATCGCTTGTCTATGGCTGACTTTATATGCTGGTTTCGCCATAATCTACTTTTTGAAATTAACTATGTAAATCAACCTGTTGATTGTCAATTAGGCGTGCTTTACCCAGCCAGGCGGCCATGAGAATTATCGCTTGTTTGCTGTCAACCGTCAGTGGCTGTAAGCTTTGAGCATCGCGGATAAACAGTTCATCTGGGGTAAAGCCAGCATCACGTAATTGTTCTGCGGTATCAGCCAGTAAATCATCAATCTGCCGTTCGCCCAAGGCGAGTTTCTCAGCCAACGCCTGCATTATCTTATAAAGCTGTGGTGCGATTTTACGTTCTTCAGCGCTCAAATAGCCATTGCGAGAGCTGAGTGCCAGGCCATCTTTGGCTCGCACAATGGGCACGCCGACAATATTGATGTCATAGCCCATATCCGCCACCATTTTGCGGATCAGCGCCAGTTGTTGGTAATCTTTTTCACCAAAACAGGCTACATCCGGCTGAACCAGATTGAACAACTTGCTAACGATAGTCGAAACACCACGGAAATGGCCGGGGCGGCTGGCGCCTTCCAAAATGGTCGAGAGGGCAGGGACGTCAACATAAGTCTGAGCTTCCAGACCCGCCGGGTAGACATCAGCGGCTGCCGGTGCAAACACTAAATCAACGCCGTGGCGGGTTAGCTTCTCGCAATCTTCTTGCAAAGTGCGTGGGTAGCGGGCCAAATCATCTGGGCGTTCAAATTGCAGCGGATTGACAAAAATACTCACGACGACAACATCGGCACGAGTTTTGGCATCTTCCACCAATGTCATATGCCCTTCGTGCAGGTTGCCCATAGTAGGCACCAGTGCAACTCGCTTACCCTCTTGACGCCAACGGCGGATTTGCTGGCGTAACAGTGGCAAAGTTTCAATAATCAGCATTCTTTTCTCCGTATACCCGTCATCTTTCAAACTGCAGGTGTGTTAGCTGTCCTCATCACCCGAATCACTGATTTGTGTCAGCTCATCGGGATGATTTCGCTTGCCGCCTTCCTGCATCTTGCAATCTATTGGGTATAAATGGGATGTAATAGCAGTGTATTATCAACAAAAACTTATTGAAAAGTATGTTCTTCAGCGGGATAAGCACCGCTCTCAACTTCTTGAATATACAGCTTAATGGCAGCACGAATATCGCCCGCACTTTGCGCCAGGAAGTTTTTGCTGAATTTCGGTGTATGACCACCGGTAATACCCAGCGCATCATGCATGACCAGAATCTGCCCATCGGTAACATTCCCCGCGCCAATACCAATCACCGGGATAGCCAGTGCTTCCGTTACGCGCTGTGCCAGTTCCACCGGGACACATTCCAGTACCAATAGTTGTGCGCCAGCATTTTCAAGCGCTTGAGCATCTTTCAATAGCTGGTTAGCCGCCACTTCTTCGCGACCCTGAACTTTGTAACCGCCGAAAATATTCACTGATTGTGGTGTTAACCCCAAATGCCCACATACCGGAACAGCGCGTTCTGCCAGCATGCGAACGGTATCGCACAACCAGCTACCCCCTTCCAATTTGACCATATTGGCCCCGGCACGCATCAACTCGGCAGCATTAGCAAATGTTTGCTCAGGTGTGGCGTAACTCATAAACGGCATATCTGCCAATAACAGGCAATGAGGCGCACCACGGCGTACGGCACGGGTATGATAAGCCACATCGGCAGTTGTGACCGGCAGGGTAGAGTCGAAGCCTTGTAATGTCATACCGAGCGAATCACCCACCAGCAGAACCTCAATTCCCTGTTCGGCAAATAGCTGAGCAAAGCTGGCATCATAGGCAGTCAGTGTGGCGAACTTACGCTTTTCGAGTTTCCATTGGCGCAAGTGGCTCATGGTGGTGGCTTTCATCACTCTTTCTCCTGAGACGGTAGGTTAAAATGGTGGGATATCAGATAGGTATACCCGTCATACTTCAAGCTGCATGTGTGTTGGCTGCCTTCGTTACTCGGCCCATATATGGGCCTCGCCTCTTCGAGGCCGCTGCAAACAGCGTTCAAATCGGTTATCACCGATTTGTCGCTCAGTTGCCGCCTTCATACAACTCGAATTATTTAGTGGATATATAGTGTGTTGGATTGAGTCAGTTACCAAGGCACCAGGCCATTTTTATCCACGAGCTTAAGGCGGTCTGATAGGGGTTCACCATCGGGGAAAATAAGGTCAGGGGCGATATCAGCCAGGGGGTAGAGCATGAACTCCCGCTCTTTCAGGCCATAATGTGGCACGATCAGACGATCGGTTTTTATCACCTGATTGCCATATAGCATAATATCGAGATCCAGGGTACGTGGCCCCCAACGCTGTTCTTTCCTTACGCGCCCTTGGTTGCGCTCAATGGCTTGGGTGCTATCCAACAGTTGTTCTGGTGGAAGGGCGGTATCTAACGCCACGACCGCATTAAGGAAATCCGGCTGATCCTGTGGCCCTAACGGCTTAGTGCGATAAAACGGCGAACAGGCCACCAACCGGGTGCGCGGCAGATGCTCCAGCGCTTCCAGTGCGGTTTTGACCTGTTGCAATGGCATGGACTGATTACTGCCTAGCGCAATATAGACCCGGATCATAGTGCGTATTATGCCCCTTCTTTACGTGGTGCTGGCTTACGTGGGCGGCGAGGACGAGAGCGTCGCGGTGCCGGATCAGCCCCTAAAGTATTTAGCATATTCTTCTGTTGCAGCGGCGTTGCTTCCTGGAATTCTCCCCACCACTGCGCCAGGCGCTGTAGTTCATGGTTGTTTTCCACTTCTGCCCGCAATACGAGTAAATCGTAAGCCGCACGGAACTTTGGATGCTCCATCAGCTTGTGCGCACGTTTACCCTGACGGCGCGACAGCCGCAATTGCAGCAGCCAGATATCACGCACCAATGAGGTAATACGTTTTGGAATGGCCAGCGAACGGCACTCTTCATCCAGCACATCATTCATTGCCAGTGCGAAAGCATCGTAATAGGCCAAGCCGCTTTCTTGTGTCAGCTTCTGCGCATGTTCGATAAGCGGATACCAAAGCATAGCGGCAAATAAGAATGCCGGATTGACGCGCTTATCATTATGCAAACGATGGTCGGTATTTTTCAGCACTTGAACCAAAATACGTTCCATCGCTGAATCATGATGTTCGGTAAAATTACGGGCAATCAGCGGGAATAGCGGCTGGAAAAGCTGATATTCACACAGTTTTAAATAGGTTTTATAGCCGTAGCCCGATTGCAGCAGTTTGAGTGATTCTTCAAACAGACGAGCAGGTGGGATCTCATGCAGTAGCGAGGCCAGACGCGGGATTGGCTCTGCTGTTTCCGGGCTGATCGTCATATCCAGCTTGGCGGCAAAACGGACTGCGCGCAGCATCCGCACCGGATCTTCACGATAGCGGGTTTCAGGATCACCAATCAGACGGATAATACCCTCTTTCAGATCACGCAAACCGCCAGTGTAGTCGCGCAGTGCAAAATCAGAAATACCGTAATAGAGACTATTAATGGTGAAATCGCGGCGTTGGGCATCATCTTCAATCGTGCCAAATATGTTGTCACGCAGCAGCATGCCATTTTGTGCCTGTTGAGAAGAATTTTTGTCACTGTCTTCTGTTTGTTGCTGTTCGTGGTGACCACGGAAAGTCGCGACTTCAATGATTTCCGGGCCGAACATTACATGGGCCAGACGGAAGCGGCGACCCACCAGGCGGCAGTTACGGAATAACTTTCGTACTTGTTCTGGGGTGGCACTGGTGGTGATATCAAAATCTTTCGGTTTTTTACCCAGTAACAGGTCACGGACACCGCCGCCGACCAAATAGGCTTCATACCCTGACTTATTCAGGCGATAGAGAACCTTCAGCGCATTATCGCTGATATCTCTACGGGAAATATTGTGCTGATCTCGCGGAATAATCGTCATCGCACTTTGTTGTGAAGAAAGCTGTTGTGAAGCAGGCACCGCATGATTCTTGCGGCCAGTATTCGTTCTGGCAGGCCTTTTCTCTTTGCGGGCCACGTTATCTTCACCGGGCACTTTATCTTTACGGGCACTGCTATCACGGGCCGTGTCTTCACGGACAGCTTTGTTATCGCGAGCTGATTTATCATCGCGAATCAGTACCTTACGGCAGAAATTGGCTACTCGGGTAAAAATGGTACACCTCGATAGTGGCTAATAAATTACAGAACAACAGAAAAACAGCGGCTAATCATAGCTCACCGTGGTTCCTTTGAGAATGCCGTTGTGTTTTCAGTGGTGGTTATCGCCCCTTGAAGTGGGATAGCTGCCAATGTCCAATTTTCGACTGCAAAACGTAATAATAACGGCAAATCAAGATCTTGCCAGCATTCCGGTAGTGGTTGATGCAAAAACTTCAGCGCTTCCACCAAAATCGGGCGCGGATCGCCATTCGGCAGCGGCGGCGCATGATTTTGCTTAGAGAGTTTATTACCATCATGGTTTAGTGCCAGTGGCAAGTGCAAATAGCTGGGTACCGGCTGTTGTAGCTGCTGATAGAGCGCTATTTGGCGCACGGTTGGCTCGATTAAATCGGCTCCGCGTACAATCTCGGTCACACCTTGAAAGGCATCATCAACCACTACTGCCAGATTATAGGCAAACAAGCCATCTCGACGACGAATAATAAAATCTTCTTCGGCTAGCGCAGGCACAGCATGTAGCTCGCCAAGTAATTTATCACAAAAGGTATAAACCGGATGAGTCTGGCGTAGACGAATGGCCGCCCCCGCGGGGGGTAAATGGCGATCGCGACAATGGCCGTCGTATAAGCCGCCGATCTGCTGAATTCGGCTGCGGGTACAGGTGCAGTTATAACTTAGCCCTTGTTGCTCTAGCCAGTCTAAGGTGGCGCGATAGGCTTCGTGGCGCTGGGATTGGTAGATAATCGGGCCATCCCAATGCAGGCCGTAGTGGTCAAGAGACGCTAAAATACGGGCCGCAGCACCAGGGATTTCACGGGGGGGATCAATATCTTCAATGCGCACCAGCCAGCGTCCACCTTCAGCGCGAGCTTGCAGATAGCTGCCCAATGCTGCAATCAGCGAACCGAAATGCAAATCACCAGAGGGAGACGGTGCAAAACGCCCTACATAGCCTGATTGTCGAGTATTGATATTTTCGGACATAAAAGGGAAAGAGAGATCCAGCGTGATAAATGCGGTGCCGGAGGTGGCTCTGGCACCGTGTCACATCCTTCGTATTTGAAGCTGTAGGATTTTAGCTACCTATAGCTCCAACCTCTTTGGATATACATATTATTGCTGTGTTAGCCTGCCATCTGCTTTTCGCGGATTTCGGCCAGAGTTTTACAGTCAATGCATAAATCTGCAGTTGGCCGTGCTTCCAGACGGCGAATGCCGATTTCTACGCCACAAGACTCGCAGAAACCGAAATCGTCATCCTCGACTTTTTTCAGCGTCTTCTCGATCTTTTTGATCAGTTTACGCTCGCGGTCGCGGTTACGAAGCTCAAGACTAAACTCTTCTTCCTGCGCGGCGCGGTCAACCGGGTCTGGGAAATTAGCAGCTTCGTCTTGCATATGCGATACAGTACGGTCCACTTCATCCCTGAGCTGGTTGCGCCATGCTTCAAGAATAAGCTTGAAATGCGCCAATTGGGCGGCATTCATATACTCTTCGCCTGGCTTCTCTTGGTATGGTTCTACCCCAGCGATGGCGAGAATGCTCAAGGACGAGGTTTTACGTTTTTGCCCTTCTTGCATGATGCTTCTCCTACATTCATACGCACTATCGAAATCCCCAATACGGGGAAAAATCAGGCCGCTATAAATAACAGAAGGAAGGTGGGTTGGCAATTATTCCTGTCGCCTGCTTGACAATGGTGTGAAGGAAGGCGTATTTGGCGAGCAACTTTATCCAATAATCGCTTCTTTATTCAGCGTTATGAATTTGGTGTTTCGTCCAGTAATAACGGTAGGCGAGCATCCAGCGCAATACCGTCAGGCGATAGTTGAAAACCGTAGCAAATAACCTCCACTCCTGCTTGCTGAGCCTGGGCCAGCAATTCTGCATAGCGATTGTCAATGTGTCGGGCAGCGGCAACTTGCCTGATACCCGTATGCAATACGGCAAAAAAAAGTACCGCCCGGTGACCGTTGGCAACCATGCTTTGTAACTCCCTAAGATGCTTCTGACCCCGCAGGGTGACGGCATCCGGAAAATACCCACACTGTTGCTGTAATAAGGTAACCGACTTGACTTCAATATAGCAGTTAGACCTATTTTCTGCCTGCAATAACAAGTCTATACGGCTGTTCTCATCCCCATATTTAATCTCCCTTTTGACAGAAGTGTAACCAGATAATTCAACTATCTGATTATTATCTATCGCTAAGCTTGCTAACTCATTGGCACGTAATGTATTTACGCAAATCCAGTCACCGATTTGGGTCTGTGTTAATTCCCAACTATGGGGATACTTTCGTTTTGGGTTATCCGAAGTCGAATACCAGACCGTATCTCCTGGCGTGGCACAACCCGTCATTGCCCCAGTATTAGCGCAATGAATGGTCAGCACTTCTCCAGCGGGCGTCACAATATCAGCTAAAAAGCGTTTATACCGCTTAATAAGTGTGGCGGGCTGTAACCGTGGGTTAAAAGATAACAATTTTGTGTCCAGCGGCATTCAATTTCCTTTTATTCACTGTCAGCCAGCGGCCAGCTTTGCACCATGTTATAACGCGTGCGGCCACGCGCATATACCGACTCATATAACGAAAAATGGTCCGCCCGAAAGCTTTCATTGGTGGTTTTAGCCGGTATGGCGACGGGGCGAATAGCTCCGCGGAATAAGGAGACATGAGGATGAAATGGCTGCGGTGTTTGGTAACAACCGCTGCGTGCCGCTTGGGAGCGCAGCAATTGAGCCAACTGTAACAACCCACGCGGGGGATTCTTACACCCGAGCCACACCACTCCGGAACCGGGCCAATGGCCGATATCATCCAGTGTCACATTAAAACCTGACTGACTTATGCGCCCGGCTTGTTGCTGTAAGACCTGTGCTTTGGCATGAGTGACCTCGCCGAGAAACGCCAGCGTCAGGTGGAGGTTTGCTGCAGCAATAGGGCGGCCAGCTTCTGGCGGAAAGTTATCTGCTCGCCATTGCACAATGCGCTGTTGCAGGGAATCAGGCAGTGCCAAGGCAAAGAACAGACGTTTGTTAACGATAGTTTTATCAACAGCATTAATCATTAGGTTGGCATAATCACTCGGCTAAATACGCTATACGGTCATGATGTTACAATGGCTGACGATGAAAGTAGAGAGTATGGGGAAGAATGTGGTGAGTCAGAGAGAAAATAATGCGCAGATGGGCGCTTTACCGGTAGGTGAAGTGCTCAGTGATATTTTGTCTGCGTTGCGAACCTCACCGCAAGTTTTGCTCCACGCTCCCACCGGAGCCGGTAAATCGACGTGGCTACCGTTGCAAATTCTAAAATATAGCGGATTGCCAGGCCGGATTATTATGTTGGAACCCCGACGGCTGGCGGCGAAAAATGTGGCTTACCGTTTGGCTCAGCAATTGGGGGAACAGCCGGGCCAGACTGTGGGCTATCGGATGCGAGCCGAAAGCAAAAGCGGGCCGAATACCCGCCTTGAGGTGGTAACCGAAGGTATTTTGACCCGCATGCTCCAGCAAGATGCCGAGTTGACCGGCGTGTCTTTGGTTATCCTCGATGAGTTTCATGAACGCAGTTTGCAGGCTGATTTAGCACTGGCGCTATTGCTTGATGTGCAGCAAGGGCTGCGTGATGATCTCAAATTGCTGATTATGTCCGCAACGCTGGATAACCAACGCCTTTCTACACTGCTGCCATCAGCCCCTGCGATTGTTTCAGCGGGGCGCAGCTTTCCTGTCGAGCGCAGCTATCAGCCTTTGTCTAGCCACGAACGGCTGGAGGATGGGGTTGCCAATCGCGTTAAACGATTATTGAACGAGCAATCTGGCTCTTTGCTGCTATTTTTACCCGGTGTTGGCGAAATTCATCGTGTTATGGAACGGTTGCAAGGCGACGTCGCCACAGACACCGACCTTTGCCCACTGTATGGTGCTTTACCACTCACTGAGCAGCAGAAAGCCATTCAACCGGCTCCTGTGGGGCGGCGAAAAGTGGTGCTGGCGACCAATATTGCTGAAACCAGCCTGACGATTGAAGGTATTAGGCTGGTGGTCGATAGTGGGTTGGAGCGGGTTGCGCGCTTTGATGTCAAAAACGGCCTGACCCGATTAGTGACTCAGCGTATTAGTCAGGCCTCAATGGTACAGCGAGCTGGGCGAGCTGGGCGACTGGAACCGGGGATCTGTTGGCATCTGTTTGCTAAAGAACAGAGCGAGCGGGCGGCAGAATATAGCGAACCAGAAATTCTTAACAGTGAGTTATGCAGTTTGTGGCTGGAATTGCTGAATTGGGGATGCCAGGACGCGGCACAGCTCAGTTGGCTGGACTTGCCCCCACAAACGGTACTGGGCGTTGCTCAAGATTTACTACGCCGTTTGGGGGCTATCGACTCTCAGGGGCAGCTTACCGGTACTGGGCGCAGTATGGCAAACTTGGGTTGTGAACCACGGCTGGCCGCCATGTTGTGTTTTGCCGCTGGGCAAAGTCCAGACGCCTTGGCCACGGCGGCACTGCTAGCCGCGATTCTGGAAGAACCACCTCGTTCCGGAGAAATTGATTTACATGATTGGCTTAGCCGCCCACAGCCGCATTGGCAGCGGCGCGCGAAGCAATTGGTACAAAGAATTAATGCTCGGGTAGGCGTTGTGGACAGTGATCTGGCTGGTCAGTTGTTGGCGCTGGCTTATCCGGATCGCATCGCGCAACAACGTGGGCAAGATGGCCGCTATCTGTTGGCTAACGGTATGGGCGCTGCTATGGCGCAAGACGAGGCGTTATCACGTGCGCCTTGGCTGGTGGCTGCCAGCTTATTGCAAAGCAACAGCGGGCCGGATGCGCGCATTTTATTGGCGCTGCCAATTGAGGTTGAACAGCTGGCGAAACAGTTACCCCATTTGGTTGAGGAGCAAACCGCGGTCGAATGGGATGAAGATAAGGGTACATTACGCACCTGGCGACGCTGGCAAATTGGGCGATTGACCCTACGCGCACAACGCTTAGCAAAGCCGAGTGATGAAGCATTGCAATTCGCGTTGTTAAACTGGGTTCGTGAGCAAGGGTTGCAGATCCTGAATTGGGATGAAAATGCCGAACAGCTACGCACCCGTATACAATGCGCCAGCCGCTGGCTACCCGAAGAGCAATGGCCCGCGGTAGATGACAATTTACTGGGCAAACTTGAACTGTGGCTACAGCCGTCGTTGTTCGGCGTGCGAGATTTACGCGGGCTGCGGCAGGTGAATATCGCGGAAGCACTGACTCGTTTGTTGAGCTGGCAGTTACGTCAACGGCTGGATACTGAACTGCCAACTCATTACACTGTGCCGACCGGTAGCCGTCTGCCAATCCGTTATTATGTCGATCGGCCACCGATACTGGCAGTGCGTTTGCAGGAAGTTTTTGGTGAACAGCGCAGCCCGATGCTTGCCAATGGGCGGGTAGCCGTAGTGCTTGAGTTACTTTCACCCGCGCATCGCCCATTACAGATTACCGGCGATCTGGCCGCTTTCTGGCAGGGAGCGTATCGCGAGGTACAAAAAGAGATGAAAGGGCGCTATCCCAAACATGTCTGGCCGGATGATCCCGCGAACACCCGGCCAACACGCAGAACCAAGAAGTATCAGGATAACTGAGATCACTCGGCCTGGAGCTAATAATTTCAGATGTTTCCCCTTTCTATTCGATGAATTGGGGAACACATTAAGCCGCAATAATCGCCAATGCGCGTGGAGAGAAAGACATGTCTGGGGATGACCGCGAGCCGATAGGGCGCAAGGGCAAGAAAGCCCTACCCAAAGCCACACCGAAACGGCCATTGCGCCGGCGGCGTGATGAAGATGAATACGAAGAAACTTATTTTGATGATGAAGAGCGTCTGGATGACGAAGACCACGACGATGATGACTATGATGATGACGAGGAAGAACCGATGCCAAGAAAGGTAGCATCACGTCCACCCCGCAAAAAACGCCGTTGGCTTGGGTTATTTATCAAATTGTTCTTGGTTGGTGCCGTGGTATTGGCAATCTATGGGGTTTACCTGGATTCGCAAATCCGCAGTCGAATTGATGGCAAGGTTTGGCAATTACCTGCTGCCGTCTATGGCCGCATGGTGAGCCTTGAACCAGGGATGTCCTACAGCAAAAAAGAGATGATCGATTTGCTGGAAGGGATGCAATACCGTCAAGTCACTCGAATGACTCGCCCGGGCGAGTTTACCGTGCAGGGTGACAGTATTGATATCTTGCGCCGCCCGTTTGATTTCCCAGACGCGAAAGAAGGCCAAATTCGGGCGCGTTTGGTGTTTAAAAATGATCAATTGGCTCAGATCCAAAATCTGGATAACCAGCGCGATTTCGGCTTCCTGCGCCTTGATCCTAAATTGATCACCATGCTGCAATCGCCAAATGGTGAGCAGCGCTTGTTTGTACCACGTGCCGGTTTCCCTGATTTACTGGTCGATACCTTGCTGGCAACAGAAGATCGCCATTTCTATGAGCATGATGGTATTAGCCCGTATTCCATTGGCCGTGCGGTGGTGGCCAATCTGACTGCTGGTAAGGCCGTTCAGGGGGGGAGTACGTTAACGCAGCAGTTGGTCAAAAACCTGTTCCTGACCAATGAGCGTTCACTGTGGCGTAAGCTCAACGAAGCCTATATGGCATTGCTGGTGGATTACCGTTACAGCAAAGACAGAATTCTGGAACTGTATCTGAACGAAGTCTATCTCGGCCAAAGTGGCAGTGATCAGATTCGTGGTTTCCCCTTGGCGAGCCTGTATTACTTTGGTCGGCCAGTGAATGAATTGAGTCTCGATCAGCAAGCCATGCTGGTGGGGATGGTAAAAGGAGCATCGCTGTATAACCCGTGGCGGAATCCGACTCTGGCCCTCGAACGCCGTAATCTGGTGCTGCGCTTGTTACAGAACCAGGGGGTGATTGATGCCGAGTTGTACACCATGCTTAGCGCACGCCCATTAGGTGTGCAGCCAAAAGGGGGAGTAATCACCCCTCAACCGGCCTTTATGCAGATGGTGCGTCAGGAGTTACAGCAGAAACTGGGCGACAAGATCAACGATTTGTCCGGTGTGAAAATCTTCACCACGCTAGATCCGGTTTCACAGGATGCAGCAGAAAAAGCTATCGAAGATGGGATTCCGGCATTGAAAGCGGCCCGCCATTTGGATGATTTGGAAGCGGCGATGGTGATTGTTGACCGCTTCAGTGGTGAAGTTCGTGCCATGGTGGGCGGCGCACAGCCGCAATTTGCTGGCTTTAACCGCGCGATGCAAGCCCGCCGTTTGGTTGGTTCACTCGCCAAGCCACCGACCTATCTGACTGCGTTGAGTGAACCGGATAAATACCGCCTCAATACCTGGCTGTCGGACCAACCGCTGTCGATCAAATTACCCAACGGTTCATCATGGCAACCGAAAAACTATGATCGCCAGTTCCGTGGTCAGGTGATGTTGGTCGATGCATTAGCTAACTCGCTAAACGTGCCGACAGTTAATCTGGGTATGTCAGTCGGGCTGGATCAGATAAGTGCCATGCTGCAACGCTTGGGCATTCCGAAAGACGTTATTCATCCAGTTCCAGCGATGTTGCTGGGGGCGATTGACCTGACGCCGGTTGAAGTCGCACAGGAATATCAGACTATCGCCAGCGGCGGGAATCGTGCGCCGTTATCTGCCGTGCGCTCGGTCATCGCCGAAGATGGCACTGTGTTGTATCAAAGCTTCCCGCAAGCGGAACGCATGGTTCCCGCACAGGCCGCTTATCTGACTCTGTACGCCATGCAACAAGGGGTAGCCCGTGGGACATCTCGTTCATTGTCAGTGAAATTCTCTAAATACAATCTGGCGGCCAAAACCGGTACCACCAACGACCTGCGAGATAGCTGGTTTGCGGGTATTGATGGCAAAGAAGTGGCGATTGCCTGGGTGGGGCGTGATAATAATGGCCCGGCTAAATTGACCGGTGCTAATGGTGCACTGACCTTGTATCGCCGCTATCTTGAGAATCAAACTCCATTACCGCTGGTATTGCAGCCACCGGAAGGGATTAGCCAGATGAATATTGATTCGGCGGGGAATTTTGTCTGCGGTGATGGGGGCGGTATGCGCTCAATCCCAGTTTGGACAGAGAATCCACAAGGGTTGTGCCAGGCTGCTCAGCCTGCGGGACAAGCCAAACCTGATGGCGATGGTGTCGCGGGTTGGATCAAAGATATGTTCGGCCAATAAAGCCCAAACAATTGGCACGGTTACTGTTATCGTGCCAATTGTTCATTTCTCTTCACTTTCACTCTTCGCACCTATCTTCTGTATTTCATCCGGATCAATCGGCTGGCATTGCGCTTGCAGTTCATCATCGGTTACGCATAAACTACTCGCTTTGATAATTATTATCGTTTCGATTCACCTTCTCGTTATTTATCGATAACGTTCGGGTTGCAATAACAACAACACCCGTTAACTTTTTCAATTGTAGGGCACCATCTTGGACCAACAGGCAAGCCAATCCAGCGTATTCTCACTTCACGAGCTGAGCTTTTCGGTTCCTGGCCGAACCTTATTGCAACCTTTGTCACTGACATTTCCACAAGGGAAAGTTTGCGGGCTGATTGGTCATAATGGTTCCGGTAAATCGACGCTTTTAAAAATGCTGGGTCGCCATCAACCGCCTTCCAGTGGCAAGGTGTTGCTCAATGATGTGCCATTATCGCTATGGGACAACAAGGCTTTTGCCCGCGAAGTCGCTTACTTGCCGCAGCAATTACCGGCAGCTGAAGGGATGACCGTGCGCGAACTGGTCGCGATTGGTCGTTATCCGTGGCATGGTGCGCTGGGGCGTTTTCGTCAGGAAGACCGCGAACAGGTGGAAGAAGCGATTGCGCTAGTGGATTTAAAACCTCTGGCGAATCGGTTGGTCGACAGCTTATCCGGTGGTGAACGCCAACGCGCCTGGCTGGCGATGATGGTGGCGCAAAATAGCCGATGCCTGCTGCTTGATGAGCCGACCTCGGCACTCGATATCGCACATCAGATTGAGGTGCTGGGGCTGATTCAGCGCCTTAGTCGCGAGCGTGGCCTGACAGTTATTGCGGTATTACACGATATCAATATGGCGGCCCGTTATTGCGACCATTTGGTGGCGCTACGTGGTGGTGAGGTGATAGCGCAAGGCCCTGCTGACAGCCTGATGCAAAGTGCTGTTCTGGAACAGATTTACGGTATTCCTATGGGAATATTACCCCATCCGGCCGGTGGTGCGCCGGTAAGTTTCGTGTATTAATGAAAATGCATTTACCCATCAAACACATCCATCTGACGCCGCCAGACTTTACCCGCCGCAGATTGCTCACTGCGCTGGCCTTATCGCCATTATTGTATTCATTATCCGGATGGGCAGTGAATCCCCCTAAGATTGATAGCCAAAGGGTGGTTGCTCTGGAATGGTTGCCTGTTGAATTACTGCTGGCTTTGGGAGTGACGCCGTATGGTGTGGCAGATACTCATAATTACCGGCTATGGGTTGAAGAACCAGAATTACCTACCAGTGTCATTGATGTAGGCCAGCGCACAGAACCTAATCTGGAATTGCTACAGCAAATGGCTCCGTCACTGATTCTGATGTCTGAAGGTTTCGGCCCTTCAGCGGAAAAACTCGCTCCGATCGCCCCTTCGATGAGCTTTGCTTTTAGCCAACAGGGTAGTACCCCTCTTGCCGTCGGTAAAAATTCACTGCGCGCGCTAGGGGAGCGTCTTGGATTAGAGGCCGCTGCCGAACAACATCTCAATGATTTTAATCAATTTATGCAAGCTGCTCGCCAACGTTTCTCCGCTAGCCGTAACACATCATTACTGATGTTTTCTCTGTTGGACTCTCGCCATGCCTTGGTCATCGGTCAAGGTAGCTTGTTCCAGGATGTATTAAACGAGTTGAATATTAAAAATGCCTGGCAGGGTGAGACTAATATCTGGGGCAGTGCAGTGGTGGGAATCGAACGTTTAGCGACAGTAAAACCAGGGCGAGCAATGTGCTTTGTTCACGGTAATAGTGAAATGCTACAACAGGTTACCCGCACACCATTATGGCAATCCATGTCATTCGTGCGTCAAAATCAATTACAGATACTGCCTGCGGTATGGTTCTATGGCGCGACATTATCCGCCATGCGATTTGTGCGGTTATTAGAGTCGGCATGGGGCAAATCTTCATGATGGCCAAGACTCTGCGTAAAAGCTGGTTTCTGCCAGCCGGCTTACTGAGCTTACTGCTGATTTTTGCCGTGGCGTTGACGTTATACAATTTTAGCCAGGTATTACCAGCCTCGCTCTGGGGGGCCGCGCTATGGCAGCCTGACAGCGATGATGTGCGCCAAATGTTATTCCATTACAGCCAACTACCTCGGCTGACGGTGGCATTGTTAACGGGCGCTGGATTGGGGCTGGTGGGGGTTTTGTTCCAACAAGTCTTACGTAACCCACTGGCTGAACCTGCCACATTGGGCGTGGCTGCGGGAGCCCAGCTTGGCCTGACTATCGCGACGTTATGGATGCTACCCGGTGGTGAATTAACCCGCCAACTGGCAGCAATGGCCGGTGGCATCCTTATTGGTGTGTTGGTGTTCGGTGTGGCTTGGGGTAAACGCATGTCACCCGTCACACTGATACTGGCGGGATTGGTACTCGGTCTTTACTGTAGCGCGGTCAGTAATCTGCTGGCGCTATTTAATTATGACCAACTGCAAGGCTTGTTCCTGTGGAGTAGCGGTGCTCTGAATCAACAAGATTGGAGCACGGTACAGTTTTTACTGCCTCGCTTGCTGGTAACCGGTGTATTGGCTGCTTTATTGATTCGCCCTTTAACCTTGCTCGGGCTGGATGATGGTGTCGCTCGTAATCTCGGGTTAGGGTTGTCATTAGCACGTCTGTGTGCGCTGGGATTGGCAATCCTATTTAGTGCCATGTTGGTCAATGCTGTCGGGGTGATTGGTTTTATTGGCCTGTTCGCACCTTTGTTGGCAAAAATTCTCGGTGCTCGCCGCTTATCGCAACGCCTGATTTTGGCACCTGTATTGGGGGCTTTATTGTTGTGGGTAACGGATCAAGGGCTAATCTGGTTGGCACAGATTTGGCAAGAAATTCCCACAGGGGCGGCGACTGCGCTGATTGGTGCACCACTACTATTATGGCTGTTGCCCCGCTTACATAGCGCGACGGCCCCCAGCATGGATTTTGGCGATAACGTTCCCGCTGAACGGCAACATTTGGGCTTATGGATCAGCGGTGGTTTACTCATCCTGCTCGCTGGATTAGCTGCGGCACTGATGTTTGGTCGTGATAGTTACGGTTGGAATTGGATTAGCGGTGGTGACATTCAGGCATTATTACACTGGCGCTGGCCACGAGTATTAGCGGCATTGGCCGCCGGTATGATGCTGGCGGTCGCGGGAACATTAATTCAAAAACTAACAGGTAATCCGATGGCCAGCCCCGAAGTACTGGGGATAAGCTCTGGTGCATCTTTTGGTGTGGTGATCATGATGTTTATCGTGCCAGGTAATGCACTGGCATGGTTGCTACCCGCAGGTAGTTTAGGCGCTGCCGCGACCTTATTATTGATTCTGATCGTTGCTGGGCGGGGCGGTTTTTCTCCTGGGAGAATGCTATTGGCCGGGATTGCACTGAGCACCGCTTTTACCACGGTAATCACCATGTTACTCGCCAGTGGCGATCCACGAATGCGCGGCTTGCTGGCATGGATTTCAGGCTCTACCTATGCTGTTGATGGTTCGCAAGCACTCAGTACCGGTGTTATTGCTCTGGTTCTGATCGCATTAGCACCGCTGTGCCGCCGTTGGTTAATGATTTTGCCATTGGGGAGTGTGACGGCAAGAGCATTAGGCGTAGCGCTGGCACCTAGTCGGTTAGCTATTTTGCTATTGGCTGCCATTATGACAGCGGCAGCCACACTAACAGTTGGGCCATTAAGTTTTGTCGGCCTGATGGCGCCTCATATGGCTCGCATGTTGGGATTTCGCCGAGCCATTCCACAGCTATTTATTACGGCCATTTTAGGTGGTTTATTAATGGTATTTGCTGATTGGTGCGGCCGGATGTTGTTGTTCCCGAATCAGATCCCAGCGGGTTTATTGGCGACATTTATTGGCGCACCGTATTTTGTTTATTTATTGCGTAAACAGGGGCGGTGATCTCATCAATCTGTTGATTCAGCCTGGCTTTATAATTAGTTAATGGCACTCCGAACATCATATTTATAGATATCCGTCATTTTTTAAACTACCAGTGTGCTGGCTGTGCTCCTTAATCGGCCCATATATGGACGCTCCCAATAAACCAAGTGTTTTTTCTTGAAAATAGCGCTCAGGTATTGCAGCCATATATCCGGTTTCTTTATGGGCGCGATTGCGCCCGAACCATGATGAAATCCGCCAAGTGAGTTCCTATCATCCTTACGGGCCAAATGCCCCGGCGGCTCACGGAGTTTCTCACTTGCGGTCTTACCTGTTTTGCCATCTCAATAATTACACTTGCAATTACCTGAAACGTATTCACTTTTTTTCTTGAGCCTTGTCCGTGTTTGAGATTATCTCAAACCGCGGATAAGGTTCGATATTCCGTATGATGAACCAGCATCGACCACAAAATACGTGCCGTTTTATTGGCCTGTGCCACAACGGCTACGTTATAGGCCTTTTTACTCAACAGCCTGTAAAGCCACGGCATATTGTCTTTGTGTCTCTCAATAACAGCTGCAACTGCCCGCGCACCATGGACCAGAAGATAACGGAAATAGCGGTCACCTCTTTTGCTGATTCGGCCCAATCTCTGCTTACCACCACTGGAGAACTCTCTCGGCACCAATCCCAACCAGGCAGCAAACTGTTTCGCTGAATGAAATTGTTGCCCATTCCCCACTGACGCCACAAGGTAGGTCGCCGTCATCAATCCCACACCGGGACTTTCATGACCCGCTGGCAGGCGGGTTGTGTTTTTGCCCAACTGCTAAGTTCTTGTTCGATCAACGTGATTTGATCTTCCACACCCTGAAGGTGTTCAAGTTGACGTGCGACACTACAACGGACAAAAGGTGATAACTCGTTATCATATTCTTCCAGTATTTCAGGGACTTTCTTATACAGCTGACTTAATGTGCGAGGCATGATAATGCCAAATTCAGCCAAAATGGCCCGCATACTATTAGCACAAGCAGTGCGTTCGCGGATAAGGATATTTCGCTCGGTATGCAGCACCAGAATAGCTTGTTGCTCTGCCGTTTTAATCTGAACAAAACGCATATTAGGCCGTGCAACAGCTTCACAAATGGCTTCTGCATCAGCGGCATCTGTCTTATTCGTTTTGACATAAGGTTTCACATACTGAGGGGGAATGAGTTTAACCTCATGCCCATACTGCCGTAAAACACGCGCAAAATGATGACTGGAAGCACAGGCCTCCATGCCAATCAAGGTTCAAGTTGCATGAGAAAAGGAAGGAATTTATCGCGGGTGAGTTTCTTCTTAAGAACAGTTTGACCGTTGCAGCCGACACCATGAAGCTGGAAAACATTTTTTGCCAAGTCGATACCAAGAGTAGATACTTTCATGTGGACGCTCCTTCTTCTGAGTTTTAACACTCACATTTAGGCACTCTGATGCCGTAAAAGTTGGAGCGTCCATTTCATTATCCTTGGGCCTCTCTGGTTGTCATTTGTTGTTTTCTTGTATCTTGAAATTTATTGGATCTTTTTTGGGGGGATTAAGATTTTTTACAGCACTGTGAGATACGGCCTTAATTCAACTTTGGGCTTTCCTCTTGGTTGTTGTAATAACTCTCATTAACATAATTTATTTCGGCCATAAACCAGCCAAGTCATCGCGATAGATAAGATATAGAGCGCAAAAATACCCAACATAGCAGTAATGACTGAACCGCTCATTGCGAGTGAAGATCCCATTATTTTAGGAATAAAAAAACCACCAGAAGCGCCGATAACCGAGATGAAGCCTAATGCAGTGGCTGTCTCTGTCACTGCATGGTGCTGAGCATCTTCATCGCTGCCGCCTTGCGCCTTAATTCGAGCAGCGCTGACTTTGCGAAATACCAGCGCGATCATTTGGTAGGTTGAGCCGCTACCAAAACCGGCAGTAATAAATAGCATCATAAAGATACTGAAGAAAAGGATAAATGAACCGCCATTATTATCTGGTAAGGTGAAGGTCAGCATCAATATTAAGACTGCCATCAAGGTGAAATTCGCCGCTGTTACCAATGCTCCACCAAAGCGGTCTGCCAGGATGCCTCCTAAAGAGCGAGCTAGTGCACCAAGAAACGGCCCAAAAAAAGCAAAGTATAAGATTTCCACTTCAGGAAACTGGGTTGTCGATAGCATGGCAAAAGCAGCAGCATAACCAATAAAGGAGCCATAAGATGCGAGATACAATAAACCCAGCCCCCATAAGTGGCTATTTTTTAGGATATTAAACTGACTCAGTAACGAAGGTTTAGGTATTGCCAGATCATTCATACCGAACCAAGCCAACAACGTTGCAATACAAAGTGGGATAACCCAAAACCACGCAGCATTTTCCAGCCACATAATCTCACCATTTGCCAATTCTTGCCCTCTGCTGCCGAAAAAGCTGAATAATGAAACAGAAATAATAATTGGAACAATCAATTGCATCATGCTTACACCCAGGTTACCGAAGCCGCCGTTATAACCCAAAGCTTGTCCCTGCTTATCTTTCGGATAAAAGAAGCTGATATTTCCCATACTAGAGGCGAAATTAGCCCCAGCAAAACCACAAAATAGTGCAAGAAGGATAAACGTTTCAAAAGTTGTTGCCAGATTCTGTACGGCAAACCCTAGCCAGATACAAGGAATAACCAAAAGACCGGTGCTAAATGCAGTCCAGCGACGACCACCGAAAAGTGGCACCATGAAGGAATAGGGAATGCGTAATAATGTTCCAGACACTGAGGGAAGTGCGGCGAGTAGAAATAATTGATCTGAAGAAAACGTAAAGCCAATGTGATTCAAGTTAATAGCTAATGCGCTAAATAACATCCAGACGCAATAAGCTAATAACAGACAAAAAATAGAAATCCATAAATTTCGTCTGGCTATATATTGCCCGTTGGATTTCCAAAAAGTTATATTCTCCGGTTGCCAGTGGGGAATTAAACCGTGTTTGGGGTTAGTACGTGTAACAGAATGTTGCGTCATAATTTCCTCTTTCTAATTCATCTGGGTTATCTCTTATTTTTTCTGAGCCATTACCAAAATCTGAAATACGTGTGTTAGCTCATTTCATATTTTGAGTATTGCTGTGGCTTATAACATGCATTAAATATGCATGTTATTGTGTTAATTAAAACTTAAGTTATTTTATTTTTATTAAATGTAATAAATTCAATTAATTTATAAATAATTGAATTATTAATGATGTTACAGTCGATATTTGTCTTTTAGTTATGGCTAAAAGATGGGGGAGCCATCTACATCAGAGTTTCGGTGGGTTAAGCTGAAAAAAGACCCAAATTCTGTAACGCACAGAACGTAGGTCTTTTTGTTTTAGCTTAAAATCTTTCCGTGAGGAGATTGCTTTCTATATATTTTGAATCACATATTCGTCAAGATTAAAGTTTAGCGAAGCACCGGCGAGCAGCATCCACCGTTTTCTGGATGTCTTCTTTACTGTGCGCCACTGACATAAAGCCTGCTTCAAAGGCCGAAGGGGCCAAATAAACACCTTCTTCCAACATTAAATGGAAGAAGCGTTTGAAGCGCTCGACGTCACAATTCATCACATCCTGATAGCAAGTCACGGTCGGGGCATCAGTAAAGAATAAGCCGAACATACCGCCAACGTGGTTAACCACCAGTGGGATATTTTCTGCTTTAGCCGCATCTAGCAAGCCATCTGCCAGTAAATTAGTCAATTCAGTCAGCGTTTCATGAATACCCACCTGCGCAACTTCAGTCAGACAGGCAAAACCGGCAGCCATAGCTATTGGGTTACCAGACAGGGTTCCTGCTTGATAGACCGGGCCAGTTGGTGCTAGTGCATCCATCACATCGCGACGGCCACCAAAGGCACCCACAGGCATACCACCACCAATTATTTTACCCAGACAGGTCAAGTCAGGAATCACATTGTAGTAATCTTGCGCACCCGCTAATGCGACACGAAAACCGGTCATCACTTCATCGATAATCAACAGTGCGCCAAACTTGTCACACAATGCGCGTAGGCCCGGTAGAAACTCTGGCAATGGTGGCACGCAGTTCATGTTACCGGCGACAGGCTCGACAATAATACAGGCAATATCGCGGGGGTATTGCTCAAAGGCTTCACGCACAGAAGCTAAATCGTTATAAGTACAAGTCAGGGTATGTTTGGCAAAATCAGCAGGTACACCGGGCGAGTTAGGTTGACCTAGTGTCAGAGCGCCTGAGCCGGCTTTAACCAACAGACAGTCTGCATGGCCATGATAGCAGCCTTCAAACTTGATGATTTTATCGCGGCCAGTAAAGCCTCGGGCCAGACGAATGGCACTCATCGTGGCTTCAGTTCCTGAGTTGACCATTCGCACCATGTCCATAGTTGGGACTAAATTGGTGACCAACTCGGCCATTTTAACTTCCATCTCTGTCGGTGCGCCAAAGCTCAGACCACGCTCCACAGCTTCAATCACGGCCTGACGAATTGCCGGATGATTGTGCCCCAAGACCATTGGCCCCCAAGAGCCAACATAATCTATATAGGCTTTACCATCTACATCAAACAGATAAGCGCCATCGGCACGTTCGATGAATAATGGGACTCCACCGACACCAGTGAATGCACGCACCGGAGAGTTAACCCCGCCAGGGATCAACTGTTTAGCCTGGGCATACAGACTTTCGGACTTACTCATAAACTGGCTCCTGAATTTGGCGACATTAACCTTGGCATTAGCCTTGGTTATAACAATGCTGCTTATTCTAAAGGACTGGCAGCGGTTATCAAATGATTGGGCATATTTTGCGTGTAGCTTGCGCGATGTGCCGCAAACTCAAGAAAAAGGCTTTTTCTGAGCAAGATCATTTCATCGGCGTTTAAACAGGCGTACTAGCAGCGTGTAGGCTAGACTCATACAGCGGATTTGTATTACTTATTATTTAACTGACAAGCATACAAACTATGACTGATTCAACCCAAAATATACCTACTGAAAGTATTTCTGAAGTTAAGCGTGGTCGCTTTATTCACGCACTGGTTAATCGTGACACAACACCTTTGGTCATTCTTATCATGGCTGCTGTCGTTGGCGCAGTTACTGGTTTATTGGGGGTGGCATTCGATCGCGGCGTTGATTGGATCCAGCAAGAGAGATTGGCAACCTTGGCTAAAGTTGCTGATAGTGCGATTTTAGTTTGGCCGCTGGCTTTTATTATGTCGGCAGTGTTGGCTATGGTGGGCTATTTTCTGGTGCGCCGTTTTGCTCCTGAGGCGGGAGGATCGGGAATACCTGAAATAGAGGGTGCAATGGAAGAGATGCGGCCCGTTCGCTGGTGGCGCGTCATCCCGGTCAAGTTCATTGGTGGGCTTGGTACGCTCGGGGCTGGCATGGTATTAGGCCGAGAGGGACCAATGGTACAAATGGGGGGCAACAGTGGGCGAATGGTTGTCGATATCTTCCGCCTACGCAGCGCTGAAGCGCGTCACTCATTATTAGCTACCGGTGCCGCTGCGGGGCTATCAGCTGCTTTTAATGCTCCGCTAGCTGGGATTTTATTTGTTATCGAAGAGATGCGCTCGCAGTTCCGCTATAGCTTGGTTTCAATTAAAGCTGTTTTTGTTGGGGTTATTACTTCAACGATCGTTTACCGCTATTTCAATGGTGAACGTGCAATTATTGATGTAGGTAAGCTCAGTGATGTTCCTCTGAATACCCTATGGCTATATTTGTTGCTAGGCATTATTTTCGGCGCAGTAGGAGTGATATTCAATGCGCTAATATTTCGCACACAAGATCTGTTTATGCGTTTTCATGGTGGCGACTGGCGTAAGTTGGTACTGATAGGTGCTCTGCTGGGCGGGATGTGTGGCTTACTTGCATTGATTCATGGCGAGGCCGTGGGCGGTGGTTTTGCATTAATACCTATTGCTGTCGCCGGCAATTTCAGCATTGGTATGTTGCTCTTTATTTTTGTTGCCAGAGTGATTACCACTTTGCTGTGTTTTGGTTCTGGTGCCCCTGGTGGGATATTCGCCCCGATGCTAGCTCTGGGAACCATTCTGGGCACCGCTTTTGGTTTGTCCTGCGCGCACTTTTTCCCACAGTACAGCATTGATGCCGGTACTTTTGCTATTGCTGGTATGGGCGCGTTGTTTGCTGCCTCGGTACGTGCGCCATTGACTGGGATCGTGTTGGTGCTGGAAATGACCGATAATTATCAGCTCATTTTACCAATGATTGTGACTTGTCTGGGGGCGACTTTGATAGCGCAGTTTATGGGGGGGCAGCCCTTGTATTCAGCTATTTTGGCCCGCACATTACAAAGACAAGAGCAGGCAGCAAAGGCAGCAGAACGACAGGCAGCGGTTGAAAGTAGCACTCAAACAGGTAGATAATATATAACATTAAGCCACAATACTTGAATGAATTACTCGGGTATTAGATAATCAATACACAGATCAGGCTGCCATTGTAGTAACCTGCACCTCGAACACCGGTTGGGAGTGATAAGTATGAGCGATGAAACAGTACTGCCCCTGCAGTTTACCGAGGCAGCGGCAAAAAAAGTGAAACTGCTGATTTCTGATGAGGAAAATCCAAATCTGAAGCTGCGGGTTTACATTACCGGTGGTGGATGCAGCGGGTTCCAGTATGGCTTTACTTTTGATGATCAGATCAATGATGGCGATATGACTATTGAGAAGCAAGGTGTCGAGTTGGTCGTTGATCCCATGAGCCTACAATATCTGGTTGGTGGTGCAGTGGATTACACGGAAGGCTTAGAAGGCTCTCGCTTTATCGTGACTAACCCGAATGCGAAGAGTACCTGTGGGTGCGGTTCTTCTTTCAGCATCTAACCTACCCTTCATCCTTGGTGCTACAGCTATGTTAGCGGCACTCATGCACCCGAATCACTTACTTGAGTAAGCTCATCGGGATTTACTCGTTTGCTGTCTTGCTGTAGCTCCAATGTTTTTGGGTATAAAATCACCGATTATTTTGATAAAAAAAACCGCAACCTCCATAGTCGCGGTTTTTTTATATCTGAATATTACCATTCTACAGTAATCAATTGTGCCATCTGGTCGGCACGGGTTTTGCTAACATGCGGGCCATTTGATGCAATAAAAGAATGGCTGATTTTAGGTTCTGTAACCAATCCATTTCCTCTATGACACTGTATTTCTGGATAATTTATTTTTGGGGCATTAACTATGTGTTCGTTTTTATTTGGCGATTGTACCTGACAAGATGGCACTATAGTCAGTTGTACATTTATTGTGCCGCTTAGCCCCTGGGCTAGCGACGGACTGGCAAGAAAGACCAGCCAAAACATCAACAAAAAATATTTCATGATTTATAACAACATTTTTAACTGCCGCTACCGGAGTTGGTAGCGATAACTCTAGATATCGGCTAATTATTTAAAAACTTGAAGATTTAACTCACACTAAAAACGTATTTCATTTTTGTTTACAGCACTTGTAGGCTCAGTAAGAGCCTACAAGGAAGCATATTGTATAAAATATAATCTACACCTGACAATCAAAAACTGAAAATTATGGCTACTACTCTATTTCAAATGTGGGTAGTTTTAAGCGCCAGCGGATAGCGGCAAGCCGGATACCAAGGGTTATCACCATGCCCAGCATCATTGCTTGTTGCAGTGGCATACCAAAAGTATAAAACGCAGTAGCATGCACAATGCCACCAATGATGCAGGCAGTGGCATAGATTTCAGTACGCAGGATCATTGGGATCTCGCGGGCTAATACATCACGGATGATCCCACCTCCGACGCCGGTTATCACCCCCATACAGATAGCGACTAGCGGGCTGGCATCAGCAGCAAAGGCTTTATTGACCCCGATACCCACGAATACCGCCAGACCAATAGCATCCAGTACGGGCAGGATCCATTTTGGGGTTCGCCGTGGTTGCCGCACCAGCAAAATAGTTGCCAGACAAGTTACCATCGCAACAACCAGATCTGTAGGATCTTTCACCCAAAATACTGGGCCATTGGCTAAGGCTATATCGCGAATTGTGCCACCACCAACGGCTGTCACCACACCCAATACCAGCACACCAAACGGATCCATACGCAACTTCCCCGCCAGCAATACACCAGAGATTGCAAATACCGCAGTACCTAAAATATCCAGCCAATAAACCAGCATTAATGTGACTCCGCCACAGAGGATGGAAGGCTGGCCATTTGTTGGCACAGCTGTTTAGCGGCCAGCAGAATACGTGGGCCAGCGCGATTAAACCAGTCCTCATTGAGAGTTATTATTGGTACTGCAAGTTGGGGACGCCAGAAAGCGCTGATGTTATCTGCTTGAGACTTATCACCGCTGACTACGATCACCTGTGGTTGGCGGATCATCACTTGTTCACGGCTGACCTGCGGCCAGGGAACGCGACTACCAGCAAAAATATTTTCACCACCACAAAGGGAAATAACCTCACTCTGCAATGTATGTCCAGAACTGGTAAACAGTGGCTGAGTACCAAATTGCAGGAACGTGCGTAATGGTTGGCTGCGCGCATTATGGCTACGTAACTCGCGAACTTCCTGGCGTAGCTGTTGCGCAGATTGATGTGCTTGCTCTGGATATGGACTGTATTGGGCCAATTTATCCAGATCATCCGCTATCTGATCAATATTAACGGGATCAGAATAGAAGATCGGAATACCAAAAGAGGCTAATTGATCCAGTGGACGTTGCGGATTCCCCCCACGCCAGGCGAGGATCAAATCAGGCTTTAATGCCAGAATACGTTCGACATTTACCCCCTGCCACGAAGCAACATGTTCTAGTTTTTTAGCGGCTGCTGGGTAGTCAGAGTAAGCACTTACGGCAACCAGTTTATCCCCAAGCCCAGCGGCATAGGCCATTTCTGTAGTGCTGGGTGATAAACTGATAATCCGCTCTGCCGCTAGCACGGGTGAGTTAAACAGGCCAAGCAACAATAACATCGCTGCTTGGGGCAGGATTATTGTTGCTCGTAGCAAGGAGATAATATTAAACCGCACCATTAACCGCGTTTAGCCAGTGACGTTAACATTGCTTCTATCATCAGCGTCGACTGTTTAGCAGCGACAACCAGGAATTCATCAAAACTTAAATGAGATTCTTGATCAGCAACATCAGAAATAGCACGGACGACAACAAAAGGTGTCTTGAATAGGTAACAAACATGACCGATAGCCGCTGCTTCCATTTCAACGGCTGCAACGCTCGGGAAGGTGGTGCGAATGCGAGCCAAAGGAGCTGCACCATTGATAAAGGCATCGCCGCTGCAAATCAGGCCGCGTACTGCATTTAAATCCAATTGTTTGATGCAACTTTCAGCTAATTCAATCAACTTTAGATCTGCAATGAAAGCGGCTGGACAACCGGCCATTTGGCCAGGCTCGTAACCAAAAGCCGTCACATCAGCATCGTGATAGCGTACTTCTGTAGAAACCACGATATCACCGACTTTCAGGCTAGAGGCCAGGCCACCAGCAGAACCGGTATTGATAACAATGTCGGGTTGGCAATGTTCTAACAAGAGAGTGGTGCCCATTGCGGCAGACACTTTACCTATACCGGATTTCAGTAAGGCGACATCAATGCCATTGAGTTGGCCGGTGTAAATCTCACAACCCGCGCGAGACAAGGTTTGGCGATTTTCAATTTTGTCACGTAGCAATGTGACTTCTTCTTCCATTGCACCAATAATTCCTACTTTCATATGAATACCCGCCGATTTTAAAGAATGGATTAACCTGTAATGAGCAATGCACAGTTTATCAGGTAAGTGAGATGGTCGGGTAGTTCACCCAAGATAATGCGTAATGTGCCGCAGTTCATACGCAATCAGCCAAAGTTCACACGTAATCAATTGCATCTTCTGCTGAGAGTGAGTATCACTGTATTTAGATGAATGATCAGGGGGTAATATGTCCGGGATCGACTTTAAACAGAAAATTAGTGTTCAGCGGCCATTTGGTAAACCCAGTTCGGCTGAAGATGAGTATGAGATTACCCGGGTATTTGAAAGTGATCGCGGCCGAATTGTAAACTCTGCGGCTATCCGGCGTTTACAACAAAAAACACAAGTCTTCCCGTTGGAGCGCAATGCCGCTGTTCGTAGCCGTTTGACTCATTCGCTGGAAGTTCAGCAAGTTGGCCGTTATATCGCCAAAGAGATCCTCAATCGTTTTAAGCAAGATAAAAAAATCAGCGCCTATGGGCTGGATAAACTGCTGGATCCTTTTGAAAGTATTGTAGAAATGGCGTGTCTGATGCATGACATCGGTAACCCGCCTTTTGGGCATTTCGGTGAATCAGCAATTAATAATTGGTTTACTAAACAAATGGATCCTAATGGTGGCGGTGCTGAGCCGCGGGGTAAGGATCAATGCCTGGTTAATACATTAAAATTGCGGGAAGGGGAGACTGAGCTCAATATTCTACGTAGTAAAATTCGCCAGGATTTAAGCCATTTTGAAGGTAATGCACAAGCGATTCGTTTGGTTTACAGCTTATTAAAGCTTAACCTCACTTATGCACAGGTTGGCTGTATTCTTAAATATACCAAACCGGCTTATTGGTCTGGCGATATTCCAACCTCTCATAACTATTTGATGAAGAAACCAGGCTTTTATCTTGCTGAAGAAGAATATGTTAAAGATTTACGTCGCGAACTGAATATGGGGGAGTTTAATCGTTTTCCGTTGACCTATATTATGGAAGCTGCGGATGACATCTCTTATTGCATTGCCGATTTAGAAGACGCGGTCGAAAAAAATATTTTCAGTGTTGAACAACTTTATGATCATATGGTGCAAGAGTGGGGTGAGACTACTCATGGTGATTTGTTTGATAAAGTTGTTGGCGGTGCATTTCGTCAATTAGGTCGAGGGCAAGGTCGGCGTAGTTCGGAAGACCAATTCTTTATGTATTTACGGGTGAATACTGTCGGGAAATTAGTTCCGCATGCTGCTCAGCGTTTTATTGAGAATCTACCCGCTGTGTTTTCTGGTTCGTTTAATCAGGCTTTATTAGAAGATTCCAGTCCGGCGTGTAAATTACTGCAAATTTTTAAAAAGGTAGCAGTGAAACACGTATTTAATTATCCAGAAGTGGAGCAGCTTGAATTACAAGGATATAGAGTTATTAGTGGTTTGCTTGATATTTATAGCCCGCTATTAGCGATGCCACAAACGGCATTTACGCAATTAGTCGCTGAAGACAGCCACCGGGAATACCCCATTGAGACGAGATTGTTCCATAAGTTGTCGACTAAACATCGCCTGGCTTATGCAGAGTCAACAGAGCGGTTGCGACATTTATCGCCAGAACAACATGAGATATATGAATATTATTACCGAGCGCGTTTAATTCAAGACTATATCAGTGGCATGACCGATCTTTATGCCTATGATGAATATCGGCGTTTGATGGCTGCGGAATAGTATGCAGGAAAACTAAAATGTCCGTTTAATTAACTATAGATTTGTAAAGACGGACAATATTTTTTACTTTTCTGATTATTGGTTCTCTGAACTTCATCCCCCATATTTAATCTTACTATGCAAGACGACTATATCCTTCTTAACTTGAATTGCTGCGTTGCATCCACCCGATTCACTAAATTGAGTTCGATTATCGGGTTCATCAGCTTGATCTGCGGCAAGGCCAATTATTATGGGATAAGTCTGTTATACACCATTTATTGACTCATTATTAATTGTATAGCGAGAGCCAGAATACATGAAAAAAACAACTTTAGTGTTAAGTGCATTGGCATTGAGCATCGGTTTAGCCATGGGGCCGGTTTCTTCTGTCGTTGCGGCAGAAACGGCCTCTTCCAGCAGCCAGCAGCTCCCTAGCCTGGCGCCAATGCTAGAGAAGGTAATGCCTTCGGTTGTGAGTATCAATGTGGAGGGAAGTGCTCAGGTAAGTAATGCCGGCGGCATACCACCACAGTTCCAGCAATTCTTTGGTGATGATTCGCCATTCTGCCAGGACGGTTCTCCGTTCCAAGGGTCACCAATGTGTCAGGGGGGGCCTGGTAGCAGGGGGGGAGCACCCAGCAAGCAGGATTTCCGTGCGCTGGGTTCTGGCGTAATTATTGATGCTGCTAAAGGTTATGTCGTCACTAATAACCACGTAGTAGATAATGCAACCAAAATCAATGTTAAGCTCAGTGATGGCCGTAGTTATGAAGCAAAAGTGATTGGTAAAGATCCGCGTACTGATATTGCATTATTGCAGCTGAAAGACGCTAAAAATCTGACTGCGATTAAAATTGCCGACTCCGATCAACTGCGCGTTGGGGATTATACCGTAGCTATCGGTAACCCATACGGCCTGGGTGAAACCGTCACTTCCGGTATCGTGTCGGCGTTGGGCCGCAGTGGTTTGAATGTGGAAAACTACGAAAACTTTATCCAGACTGACGCGGCAATTAACCGTGGTAACTCCGGTGGTGCATTGATCAATCTGAACGGTGAACTGATCGGGATCAACACGGCTATTCTGGCACCTGATGGCGGCAACATCGGTATCGGTTTTGCTATCCCAAGTAACATGGTGAAAAACCTGACCTCACAGATGGTTGAATTTGGTCAGGTGAAACGCGGTGAACTGGGCATTATGGGTACAGAGCTGAACTCTGAGCTGGCGAAAGCCATGAAGGTTGATGCGCAGAAAGGGGCCTTTATCAGTCAGGTACTGCCAAAATCTGCTGCAGCTAAAGCAGGGATTAAAGCGGGTGATGTGATTGTCAGCATGAATGGCAAAGCCATCAATAGCTTCGCTGGCTTCCGTGCCGAGATTGGTACTTTGCCTGTGGGCAGCAAAATGACCTTGGGTCTGTTGCGCGACGGTAAGCCTGTCAACGTGGAAGTGACATTAGAGCAAAGCAGCCAAACTCAAGTTGATTCAGGCAATCTCTACACTGGTATTGAAGGGGCTGAGCTGAGCAACTCTGATGTGAATGGTAAGAAAGGTGTGAAAGTTGATAGTGTGAAACCTGGCACTGCTGCTGCGCGTATAGGCCTGAAAAAAGGCGATGTCATCATGGGTGTCAACCAGCAACCCGTTCAGAATCTGGGTGAGCTGCGGAAAATCCTTGATACCAAACCATCGGTATTGGCATTGAGCATTCAGCGTGGTGATACTTCACTCTATCTGCTGATGCAGTAATCACCACTGATGCAGTAACAAGTATTTATGTAGTAAAAGTATAGATACCGCCACAAAGGGCACAACCGCTTATCGTTGTGCCCTTTCTATTTAGGTTTTGTGGCGGCCGGTATTAGGCTGCGCCGAGATAATTCCGTGCAGCAAAGCGGACATTGTCTATCTCATCTAACAACTCAAGCCACTCAGGTTGTAAGTCTTGTACGTCAGTTTGTTGGCGCAATTGTTGTTCAATCGTCATGCACAATTGCCGCAGTCGCGGCACACCGCTACATGCGCAACTGCCATGAAACTTGTGAATCAGATTCAGAATATCATCGTCATGGCTACCGGCTAGAATCGCCTGCACGCGCTGTATCACTTGTGGCGTAAACTCTAACAACATGGTTAAAAGGTCTTTAGCCAGTGCTTCTTTATTTGCTGCTTGCCTCACCGCAAGTGGCCAGTCTATTGACTCTTTACATTCAGATTGCGGAACTGACTGAATATGAGCCTCACTTTCGCCCTGTTGTTGTAAGGTGTGGGATTGTTGTAAAACATGAGATTGCTGTAAAGCGTGAGGCTGTTCATCATGAAGTTGTGAAGCACTATCAGGTAGATAACGCGAAAGAGCTTGTATCAGCCGAGCTTCATCAATAGGTTTCGCGAGATAATCAGCCATACCCAATTTTAGTAATTGTTCCTGCTGCCCTCTAACGGCGTGAGCCGTGACTGCAATGATCGGGGTGTCCTGATGATGTGACATCTGATGAATCACTTCACTGGCGCGGATGCCGTCAATTTCCGGCATTTGAATATCCATTAAAATGATATCTAGCGTATTTTCACGGGCATAGGCTATGGCTTTTGCTCCGCTGTCACATAACACTGTTTCTTCAACCTGTTCTTCCAGCAAAGTCCCCATTAATTTCAAGTTAGCTGGGTTGTCATCAACGGCCATCACTTTGAAAGGCAGCTTGGGCTGCTTGTGTGCTTGCTCTACCACCGGTAATTCACTATGCGCCTTTTCATAAGACAATAAAGGAATTAACCGGTTAGCGGATATGGGCTTAACCAGGCATGCTTTAGCGCCGATCTGTTTAAGTTGCTCCGCTTCTACCTGTGATTGGCTCGGCAATGCCAAAATAACTTGCTCGGAAATTTTCATTGCTGCGATCAGTTTGTCTTGATGAACAGCCATATTATTGCGGTACGGGATAGGCACCCCGACGAGCAGGAAATCATAATGTTGTATCGGCAACTGGGCCAACGTCAGGCTATGAGTCACCTGTAAAGGAGTGATGCTGAGAATATCTAATGTTGCTCTTGCCGCAGCGGCATTACGTTCAATATAGGCCAGCGTTTTCCCTTCCAGATGCGACATATCTGGGCGGCGGGAGGGAATGGCTTCATTGAGATCCAACGTCAGGTGGAACCTGAAAGTCGAACCCCGATCAACCTGACTGTGGAAGCTGATATCGCCACCCATTTCCTTCACCAATCTTTCGGTGATAACTAGCCCAAGGCCGGTACCCCCGTGGCGACGTGAAATACTGGCATCGGCCTGACGGAATGCCTGGAACAGTTGGGCTTGCTGAGATTCGGAAATACCAATGCCGGTATCGTGAATTTCTACCACCAGCGTCACCTGTTGGCTGGCTATTGCTCGTACTGCCACCAGAATATCGATATTGCCCTGTTCGGTGAATTTAATCGCATTACCCAGCAAGTTTGTGACTATTTGCTGCAAACGCATGGCATCGCCAATCACTTGTTCCGGCACATCTTTATTAACATGTAGGGTCAGTTCCAGGCCTTTTTCATGAGCGGTGTGTGCCAGCAGAATAATGACTTCATCTAGCGCGCCGCGTAGTGAGAACGGGATATGCTCAAGAATCAGCTTTTCGGCCTCTAACTTGGAGAAATCCAGCACGTCATTAATGATGCATAACAGGTTATTTGCTGATCGCTGGATAGTTTGCAGATAGTCAGTTTGCGTTGGGGTCAGTGATGTTTTCAGTGTCTGGCGGGTAAAACCAATCACCCCATTGAGTGGAGTACGTAATTCATGGGACATATTAGCCAGAAATTCGGATTTAATTCGCGCGGCTTCTTGAGCACGTTTTTTCGCCAGCCCCAATTCCACGTTCTGGATTTCCATCTGCTCCAGCGTTTCACGCAAGTCTGACGTGGCTTGATCGATATTCTGTTGCATCTCTTCGTGATAGGCCGCCAGTGACATTGCCATCGAGTTGATACCATTTTTCAAAATATTCAACTCGCCGAGCATATGCCCTTCCACCCGGCTGTCTAATTGCCCGCGGCGAATGCGGTCAACAGCGTTCACCATGTTACGGATGGGGCCAGTGACATCACGCATCAGCCGATAAGCAAACAAGATTGCCACACACATACAGAACAGCAGCAGTAGAGTCGAAATAAAGATTTCTTTATATTGCTGCAAGCGTACGGATTGTAAATCCAAGTCCATGGCGATATAGCCCAATGGCCGATTGGTTATGTCTGAATCAGAAGACCGGTCACTGGACAGGTTGGATTCTGAAACAATAGGCATGCGCAGAATCAAAGAGTCGCCACGGTAGGAAAGCATCAGTGAACTGGGAATAGCGTCGTCTTTCGGCAATCTTAATTGTGAGGAATTGTAATTATAGTTAGATGTGACAAAAAGATTATTATCTGCGTCAAAAACTGATATTGACCGAACAATATTCGAATGGCGACGGTGAAGCAGATTAATTAACTGACGGACAGTATCGCGGTTGCGAAAGGTCATTCCGTACTCACTGGCAACCGCCAGCGGTTCGATAATATTTGTACCTGCGTTAACTAATTGTTTTTGCAGTTCATTGTAACGATTGACCATAAAGGTCGTACTGAGTAACAGCCCAAGAAGCAGTGTGGGGGCCAGGATTAAAATCATCATGCGCGCGCGAAGACTGTATTTGGTCATGGTATTCCAATGTGGGAGAATTAGCAGCTTACGAAACCGATGCTTGATCAATCAATATGGCGCAATTCTACTCTCCAAACCGACGTGTGACGACCAAACAAACGCTCACTGTGACCGTAAACTCGCTTGACCCTTTTGGCCAAGGGGTAGCACACCACCAAGGTAAAGCTATCTTTATTCCTGGCGCTTTACCAGGAGAGCAAGCTGAAATAGAGCTTACCGAGCAAAAGCGCCAATATAGCCGCGGTAAGCTTAAACGTTTGTTGAACCGATGCAACGAAAGGGTGGTTCCTGCTTGCCCTCACTTCGGAATTTGTGGAGGCTGTCAGCAGCAACACGCCAATAGCCAGCTACAGCAAATGAGCAAAGCAGATTCACTCCAGCGTTTGATTATGCGAGAGGCTGGCGCTTGCCCTCAATTAGACCCGGTTATTTGTGGGTCGGAATACGGCTATCGGCGGCGGGCGAGGTTAGGGCTGCTCTATCAACCCAAGCAGCATCGATTGCAAATGGGGTTTCGCCAAACCGAGTCTCATGATTTAGTTTGCATCAAGCACTGCCCGGTTTTACGACCTGAGTTGGAGCGCTTGTTATTACCACTTTATCAATGTTTATCGGGCTTGCAGGCTGTTCGCCGCCTTGGGCATGTGGAGCTGGTATTAGCCGATAATGGTCCGTTGATGGTTTTACGCCACCTTGATACCCTTAAAGAGGTAGACCGTGCGGCGTTAATTGACTTTGCCAAACGAGAGCAGGTCGCCGTCTATCTGGCTGGTGATAGTGATAATGTGGAAAAACTCATTGGTGAGGAACCTTATTACCAGATTGAGGGTCTACGCTTAGCGTTTCATCCGCGTGATTTTATTCAAGTCAATGATACGGTCAACCAGCAAATGGTGGCTCAGGCTATAGCATGGCTGGATGTGCAGCCTGATGAGCGGGTGCTGGATCTGTTCTGCGGTATGGGCAATTTCACCTTGCCGTTGGCAAAGTTGGCTCGTGAAGTGGTTGGCGTGGAAGGAGTTGCGGCGTTGGTAGCGAATGGGCAGTATAATGCTCTGAATAACGCGTTGCCCAATGTGTCTTTTTTCCATGAAAATCTGGAATCTGACATCAGTCGTCAGCCGTGGGCAACACAAGGGTTCGATAAAGTATTGTTAGATCCCGCCCGCGCAGGTGCTGCCGGGGTCATGTCACATATAGTTAAACTGGCGCCAAAGCGGGTGGTATATGTTTCGTGTAATCCCACTACGCTGGCACGAGATAGTCAGGTGTTGTTAGCCGCCGGTTACCGTCTTGCTCAGGTGCGAATGTTGGATATGTTTCCCCACACCGGGCATCTTGAATCTATGGCGCTGTTCATGCAGGAGCCAGGGGTCGCAAAGTAGGGAGAAGTTATGGTTGCGGTACGAAGTGCACATTTGAATCCAGCGGGCGAGTTTGCTCTCGACGATTGGATCGCCAGTTTGGGGCTTCCTAATCCGCAGTCAGGTGAGCGCCTGGCCGAAACCTGGCGGTATTGTGAGCAGCAGACGCAAAACCATCCCGATGCCTCATTGTTGCTGTGGCGCGGCCTTGAAATGGTTGAAATTCTTTCCACCCTTAGCATGGATAATGACAGTATGCGCGCGGCGCTGCTATTCCCGCTGGTGGATGCCAACGTGGTGGATGAAGCTACGCTGACCGAACAATTCGGTAAAGGTATTACTTATCTGGTGCACGGTGTGCGCGATATGGATGCCATCCGTCAGTTGAAAGCGACCCATAATGACTCCATGAGCTCTGAGCAAGTGGATAACGTGCGCCGTATGTTATTGGCGATGGTGGAAGATTTCCGTTGTGTGGTCATCAAACTGGCAGAGCGTATTGCTCATTTGCGCGAAGTGAAGGATGCACCGGAAGACGAGCGCGTGCTGGCGGCCAAAGAGTGTTCCAATATCTATGCGCCACTGGCTAATCGCTTGGGTATCGGCCAGATCAAGTGGGAGTTGGAAGACTTCTGCTTCCGCTATTTGCATCCAGATGAATATAAGCAAATTGCTAAATTGCTTCATGAGCGCCGTATCGATCGTGAGCAATTCATTGATGATTTTGTAGCCACATTGCACAAAGCTATGGCAGATGAAGGGATCAAAGCCGACATTTATGGTCGTCCCAAGCATATCTACAGTATCTGGCGCAAAATGCAGAAGAAGTCGCTGGCCTTCGATGAACTGTTTGATGTGCGAGCCGTACGGGTGGTAGTGGAGCGCTTGCAGGATTGCTATGCCGCACTCGGTATTGTCCATACCCATTTCCGCCATTTGCCTGATGAATTTGATGATTACGTTGCTAACCCTAAACCCAATGGTTACCAGTCAATCCACACCGTAGTGCTTGGGCCACGCGGCAAAACACTCGAAATTCAAATCCGTACCCGTCAGATGCATGAAGATGCTGAACTGGGCGTTGCTGCGCACTGGAAGTATAAAGAAGGTGCTGTCGCCGCCGGTCGTTCCGGTTACGAAGGGCGGATTGCCTGGTTGCGTAAATTGATTGCGTGGCAGGAAGAGATGGCGGATTCCGGTGAAATGCTGGATGAAGTGCGCAGTCAGGTATTTGACGATCGGGTATATGTGTTTACGCCGAAAGGTGATGTCATTGATTTGCCTGCGGGTTCGACACCGCTGGACTTCGCTTACCATATTCATAGCGATGTGGGCCACCGCTGTATTGGGGCTAAAATCAGTGGCCGAATTGTACCGTTTACTTACCAGTTACAGATGGGTGATCAGATTGAGATTATCACCCAGAAACAGCCTAACCCGAGTCGTGACTGGCTGAATCCGAACCTCGGCTATGTGACCACCAGCCGTGGTCGTTCCAAGATTCATAACTGGTTTAGAAAACAAGATAGAGACAAGAATATTCTTGCTGGCCGGCAGATGTTGGATGACGAGCTGGAGCATCTGGATATCAGCCTGAAAGAGGCAGAGAAGCTGCTGGTACCGCGCTATAACATGAATTCAATGGATGAAGTGTTGGCGGCTATTGGCGGTGGTGATATCCGCCTAAACCAGATGGTTAACTTCCTGCAAGGCAAACTGAATAAGCCCACAGCGGAAGAGGCTGATTTAGAAGCATTACGCCATCTGAATAATAAGCATCAGCCGCCACCACGTAACGCCAGCAAAGACAGTGGGCGCATTGTGGTCGAAGGCGTTGGCAATCTGATGCACCATATTGCCCGCTGCTGCCAACCCATCCCCGGTGATGAGATTATTGGCTTTATCACCCAAGGGCGGGGGATATCCATTCATCGCGCTGATTGCGAGCAGCTAGCTGAATTGCAATCCCATGCCCCTGAGCGGATTGTCGATGCGGTCTGGGGCGAGAGTTACTCCAGTGGCTATTCATTAGTGGTGCGGGTGACCGCCAATGATCGCAGTGGTTTGCTACGTGATATCACCACCATTTTGGCGAACGAAAAGGTCAATGTACTGGGGGTTGCCAGCCGTAGTGATACCAAAAAGATGATGGCAACCATCGATATGGATATCGAGATCTACAATCTACAGGTGCTGGGTAGAGTGCTGGCTAAGCTGAATCAGTTGCCGGATGTGATAGATGCCCGTCGGCTCCACGGCAATTGAAATTATCTATACCCAAAGCCATTGGAGTTGCAGGTAGGCGGCAAGCAAACAAATCCCGATGAACTTACTCAGGTAAGTGATTCGGGTGCGTGAGCGCCGCTAACAACCCTGCGACTTTAAGGGCGAAGGATATAAACGGCTACTGCGCTTTGGCATATTGATATTGGGCAGTGCTCGCCCTCCTCACGTACTACGTGTACATTCCGGGGGCTGTGCGCTGGCCGCAATCAATCTGCCTGCGCTCACTACGCCTCGACTGACTATAGCGAAAAATAATGAATCAAAATCATCCTACAACTGACTCCACCGCCTTAGCTTTGCAACGTCTGTTGGACATTATGCGTACCTTACGTGACCCGGAGCACGGCTGTCCGTGGGATCGTAAGCAGACTTTCGACACTATCGCGCCTTATACATTAGAAGAAACCTATGAGGTGCTTGACGCGATTCAGCGTAAGGATTTTGACGATCTTCGTGATGAATTGGGGGATTTGCTGTTTCAGGTAGTGTTTTATGCACAGATGGGGCAGGAGCAAGGGCTATTTGCGTTCGATGATGTTTGTCATGCCATCAGCGATAAGTTGGTACGCCGCCACCCACATGTGTTTCCTGATGCGCCGCAAAACGTTTCAGACGCTATAATTAGCAGTGACACTGCATTGGCAGGGTGGGAATCGCGTAAAGCCGAGGAAAGGGCGGAAAAGGCCTTATATTCGGCATTAGATGATATCCCTGACGCGCTGCCCGCGCTGATGAAAGCGCATAAAATCCAGAAACGTTGCGCATCAGTCGGTTTTGATTGGGACACTCTGGGACCGGTGCTGGATAAAGTCTACGAAGAGATCGATGAAGTGATGTTTGAAGCTCGCCAGGCGGTGGTGGATGAGGAGAAGTTAGGTGAGGAAATCGGTGATTTACTGTTTGCCACCGTCAACTTATCTCGCCATTTAGGCCATAAAGCTGAAAATGCCTTACAGGCGGCAAATCGTAAGTTTGAACGTCGTTTTCGTCAGGTAGAACAAATAGTTACGGCGTCAGGTAAGACTATGGAGAGCGCGACATTGAATGAAATGGAATCTGCCTGGCAGCAAGTTAAAAAGCAAGAAACTGAAATGTAAGGTGTTTTAATTCATTTGATGGATGGTTGTTGAATTTTAATTACGTTAATATATTGAATTATAACGGATAGCAAGACGATATTCCGCACAGAAAAAACGGCGAAAACGGCCACTGATGCGGAGATAGTTTGTAGCGAAACCAAGGTTCGGGTATACTACTTTCCCGTCTTGGTTCTTCCATCGTCTTTAAACCTAAACTCTCAGGTTCAGCATGACAACTAATTATATTTTTGTGACCGGCGGGGTCGTATCCTCTCTGGGTAAAGGCATTGCCGCAGCCTCTCTGGCGGCTATACTTGAAGCCCGTGGCCTCAACGTTACCATCATGAAACTGGACCCGTATATCAACGTGGATCCGGGCACCATGAGCCCGACACAACACGGGGAAGTTTTTGTCACCGAAGATGGTGCTGAAACCGATCTGGATTTAGGGCATTACGAGCGCTTCATTCGCACTAAAATGACCCGCCGTAACAACTTCACTACTGGCCGTATCTACTCTGAAGTTCTGCGCAAAGAGCGCCGCGGCGACTATCTGGGTGCGACTATCCAGGTTATTCCTCATATCACCAATGCAATCAAAGAACGTATCATCGAAGGCGGCGAAGGCCACGATGTGGTATTGGTTGAAATTGGTGGCACCGTAGGTGATATCGAATCCCTGCCATTCCTGGAAGCTATTCGTCAGATGGCGGTTGATGTTGGCCGCGAGCATACGCTTTATATGCACCTGACATTGGTTCCTTATCTGGCAGCGGCTGGTGAAGTGAAAACTAAGCCAACGCAACATTCGGTAAAAGAGCTGCTTTCAATCGGTATTCAGCCAGATGTGCTGATTTGCCGTTCTGACCGCGCAGTTCCTGCTAATGAACGGGCTAAAATCGCCTTGTTCTGCAATGTGCCAGAAAAAGCGGTTATCTCCCTAAAAGATGTTGATTCCATTTATAAAATCCCAGGGCTATTGAAATCACAGGGCCTTGACGATTATATTTGTAAACGATTCAGCTTAACTTGTCCTGAAGCAAATCTCGCAGAATGGGAACAGGTATTATACGAAGAGTCGAATCCAGGTGGCGAAGTGACCATTGGGATGATCGGCAAATACGTAGAATTGCCGGATGCCTATAAATCTGTGATTGAAGCCTTGAAGCACGGCGGGCTGAAAAATCGCCTGACGGTGAACATCAAGCTGATTGATTCACAGGATGTTGAGACGCGCGGCGAAGAGATGTTGAAAGGATTAGATGCTATCCTGATTCCTGGTGGCTTTGGCTACCGTGGTGTGGAAGGCAAGGTTCTGGCGGCACGTTATGCTCGTGAACACAATATTCCTTATCTGGGCATTTGCTTGGGTATGCAGGTTGCACTGATGGAGTTTGCCCGCAATGTAGCGGGAATGGAAAATGCGAACTCCACAGAATTTGTGCCAGACTGTAAGTATCCGGTGGTTGCATTAATCACCGAATGGCGTGATGAAGACGGCAACGTTGAAGTTCGCACGGAAGAGAGCGATTTGGGCGGTACCATGCGAGTGGGGGGGCAGCAATGTCACCTGACTGAAGGTAGCCTGGTTCGTCAGATGTATGGCGAGCCAACCATCGTTGAGCGCCATCGTCATCGCTATGAAGTAAACAACATGTTGTTGAAGCAGATTGAAGCCGCCGGGTTACGTGTAGCAGGGCGTTCTGCGGATAACAAACTGGTGGAGATTATCGAGTTGCCAAATCATCCGTGGTTTGTAGCTTGTCAGTTCCATCCAGAATTTACTTCGACGCCACGTGATGGTCACCCGTTGTTTGCTGGCTTTGTGAAAGCGGCTGGTGAGTATCAGAAGCGCCAGGTGAAATAAAATATTTGGTAGAAGGGGCGGCAGCGATGTCGCCCCCTCTGTCTGGAGTTTTAGTTTAACTTGTACTGAGGAAAATCTAATGTCCAAAATCGTTAAAGTCATCGGTCGCGAAATCATCGACTCCCGTGGTAACCCAACTGTAGAAGCCGAAGTTCATCTGGAAGGCGGTTTTGTTGGTTTGGCTGCGGCACCATCAGGTGCTTCTACTGGTTCCCGTGAAGCACTGGAACTGCGTGACGGTGACAAATCCCGTTTCCTGGGCAAAGGCGTTCTGAAAGCCGTTGCAGCAGTAAATGGCCCAATTGCTCAGGCAGTTATCGGTAAAGATGCCAAAGATCAGGCTAATATCGATAAAATCATGATCGATCTGGACGGTACTGAGAACAAATCCCAGTTTGGTGCTAACGCCATCCTGGCTGTTTCTCTGGCAGCAGCGAAAGCAGCAGCAGCATCTAAAGGCATGCCTTTGTATGAGCACATTGCTGAACTGAATGGTACCCCAGGCAAATTCTCTATGCCACTGCCTATGATGAATATCATCAACGGCGGCGAGCATGCTGATAACAACGTTGATATTCAAGAGTTTATGATTCAGCCAGTCGGCGCTAAAACTCTGAAAGAAGCCGTTCGTATCGGTTCTGAAGTGTTCCATACTTTGGCTAAGGTTCTGAAAGCTAAAGGTATGAGCACAGCGGTAGGCGACGAAGGTGGCTACGCGCCAAACCTGGGTTCTAACGCCGAAGCACTGGCTGTTATCGCTGAAGCGGTAAAACAGGCTGGTTACGAGTTGGGCAAAGACGTGACTCTGGCGATGGACTGTGCTGCATCTGAATTCTATAAAGATGGCAAATATGTTCTGGCTGGCGAAGGCAACAAAGCTTTCACTTCTGAAGAGTTCACTCACTTCCTGGAAGACCTGACCAAACAGTACCCAATCGTTTCTATCGAAGACGGTCTGGACGAATCTGACTGGGCTGGCTTCAAATACCAGACCGAAGTTCTGGGTGACAAAATCCAGTTGGTTGGTGACGATCTGTTTGTAACCAACACCAAGATCCTGAAAGAAGGTATCGAGAAAGGTGTTGCTAACTCTATCCTGATTAAATTCAACCAGATCGGTTCTCTGACCGAAACTCTGGCTGCTATCAAGATGGCGAAAGATGCAGGTTACACCGCGGTTATCTCTCACCGTTCAGGCGAAACCGAAGATGCTACTATTGCCGATCTGGCAGTAGGTACCGCAGCAGGCCAGATCAAAACCGGTTCTATGAGCCGCTCTGACCGTGTTGCTAAATACAACCAACTGATCCGTATCGAAGAAGCGCTGGGCGACCGCGCACCATTCAACGGCCTGAAAGAAGTCAAAGGCCAGTAATTACTGTGCCTTAGCTTTGATTAAAGTTGATGGAAAACCCGCTTCGGCGCTGAGGGGATCCCCAGTAAATCAGCGCTAATAAACCAACACCATACTTCGGTAGGTTCTGGCGAGGTGGTTAAGAACGGTATCCAGTGCCGTTCGCATTAAAATTAGCGGAGAGTGTCGCAAGATATTCTCCGCTAATGTCAAATAAGATATAACCCGTCGTGACTTAAGGCTGTTGGCCTGATACCTCAGATGTAATCCTTTATTTTCAGCGTGATAGCCCAGAAGCCACAGCACAATTGTGCTCAGTGTCGCCAGCAGGCTCAGCACCAGCATTCTTCCTGTTGAACGGCTGTAGCTAGCACGCAGGCCGAACCCGAAGCGTTCGCTTTTTTCATCCCGAAAGTTTTGCTCGATCTGCATTCGGCGACTGTATAACTTCATGACTTCTCTTGGTTTAAAGTCATTTGTGCTGCTGAAGAGCAGCCACGGTTCTGTTGCAGCGGAGCGCGCGTCTTTTATTTGTGCTGGTCTGGTTATGTCACAACGAGAGCGCTTATTTTTTCTTCCTTTTGATGTTTTTTATGAAGATAAAATGGCCGTCACACTGGGCATACACTGCGCGGGCAAGTGTTCCGGGGCCCAGATATTCCGGTTTACTGCTGGCCTGTAATTCCTGACGTTTGAACCAGTATTCGCCTTTGCTGCCTAGCCGCATTTGGGTATTGCCCCTGATACGCCCTATAAAATCCCATCCGAGTGATTTTATATGCCGGAACCAGGCATTCTGGAACCCCGCGTCAGTGACAATGATGACTCTGGCCTGCGAATTCACTGCACTGGCAAGAGCATTGAGGAAGTCTTTTTGTATCTGCGTATTTTGCTGTTTTTTTGATGGAACAACCCAACTTAATAAAGGTATCGATCGCCCGTCGCAGATAAGGCTGGCGCGAAGCACGTGATTCTCCTGAGACGGATAGCCACTCCAGTCAACGGCAATAACACAGAGAGAGTTTCCGTGTCAGCATCGAGATAATATTTTTAAAAATCAGAGGAATATCACGATGTAGTGATTCATTGCCCAGCAGACGATCAATACGCTTGATTTTATTTTTGACCTGAGCCGCACCGGGTAAATAACGTCCGATACTGGTCAGTGTCAGCGATGCGCCATTGATTAACGCAATGGTGGCATCGAGCAAAGCATTTTGTCGGTATTTGTGAAAGGGAGCTAAAGCATCACGGAAGAAGTTCTGACATACTTGGCGAGCAGGCATAGAGGTGATCTCATTGAATTGGTAGCACAATCAGTAGATCACAAAACTCTATGCCTGTCTTTTTTACCCGCCCATTACTGGGGATTCCTCAGCGCTTCGGCGGGTTAATGAGATGGTCACCCCACCCTGTGAGCGGTAAGCTGACAGGGTTTTCTTTTTGGAGGGATCATCATGCAAAACGTTACGCTCATCGGCATCGACCTTGGTAAGAATTCATTCCATATTCATTGCCAGGAAAAACACGGCAACACATTATTACGCAAGAGGTTTTCCCGCATTCAACTCACCCAGTTTCTCGCCACCTGCCCGCCTTGCATTGTCGCGATGGAGTCCTGTGCCGGGGCGCATTTTATGGCCCGTCATATCAGCCAGTTAGGGCATCAGGTCAAACTCATTTCTCCGCAGTTTGTCCAACCCTTTGTTAAAAGTAATAAAAATGACTTCATCGACGCTGAGGCCATATGCGAAGCCGCTTCCCGTCCCTCCATGCGCTTTGTGACACCCAGAACCGAAGACCAGCAGGCCATGTCGGCTCTGCATCGTGTCCGCGATGCACTGGTGAGGGAGCGGGTCAAAGCCACCAACCAAATGCATGCTTTTTTACTTGAATTTGGCATAAGCATGCCACGCGGTATTGCGGTGATAAAACGACTGGCGACTGTGCCTGAGGAGCACGAGCTACCGCCTTATTTGGTGCGACTGCTCACCCGACTTCATCAGCATTATGGCTATCTCTGTGAACAGATCGAAGAAATCGAAAGAGAGTTAAAAAACCATCTGGCCGATGATGAAACAGCACAACGCCTGCTCACCATTCCCGGTATCGGGACAATCACTGCCAGTTTGCTCGCCACCAAACTGGGAGATGGAAAAACCTCCCTCAGCAGCCGGGTTTTTGCTGCGTCAACGGGATTAGTCCCCCGCCAATACAGTACCGGCGGGAAAAGTACCCTGATGGGCATCAGCAAGCGGGGGGATAAAAATCTGAGACGGCTACTGGTGCAGTGCGCGCGGGTCTATATGCAACGGCTGGAGTATCAGTCAGGACGACTGGCGGAGTGGGTTAATGGGCAACTGACACGACATCACTCGAATGTGGTGGCCTGCGCATTAGCGAACAAACTGGCGCGAATAGCCTGGGCAGTCACCACACAAGGAACCGTCTTCAGTAAATAAAAGAGCCAACAGTAAATCTACTGTCAGCTCAATGAGTTACCAAGTGACTTTCTGGTTTTGCGGCGACTGATTATTGATGACATGAACGGCACAGCGGCCTGATGATGAACCTGACACAAAAAATGGCTCTTTGAAGCCGACGGGTTTTTTAAGGTTCATCAGGTGCGGAACTCATCATGGCGCGGACATTTTTGTCCACCAGACGCCGAATAGATTTAAGCAAGCCCATCATAAATCAAAATCGGTGTTGCAAAAACGGGGGTGACCATAGATTTTTTATGGCAGTATTTTGGCGCTAAAGAATAATAATATTTATAAAGATAATTTGAGATGGCATTAAACCTATTTTAGATAGAATAGATTGGCGTGACCATATGAAAATATATTAGCTATCTACTCATTTATAAGGATTTATATGAGCGATCTCTCATCTATACTATCTGAAAATACATCATCATTAAGCTATAATAATTTTGAAAACAAAAGAAGTGAATTCAATAATGCTGTTAAAATAAAAGGAGATTATATTTATAGTGTTATGGAACGTGATTTTAGCGGAAAGTCTAGTTTATCAGATCTTTTTCATCACCTATTGCCAAAATTGAGTAAATCTGATTTTGATAATTACTTGAATAAAGCCGATGGTTCATCCAGACGCTATAATTTAGCGAGGATGTTAGTATTACAAGACTCTGGTGTATCCAAAGGGTTAATTTTTCAATCTGTTGAAAATGAGAGTAAATATAGCCTTGTTTACTCTCTTATTAACATCGGATTTAATGAAAATGAGATAAATGATTTATTTCTCAAGCATGATTCTCCCCACGAGATAGATGTAAAAAAATTGTCTCGGGATGCGGATACTTTATTGCGAGAAAAGGCGATACTACAAAATTTAAAAGAACAGTCTACTAATAATACCTCGTTAACTGAAACTTCATTCTCTAAGCGAGATGCGAGTGGATTGAACCCGCCATTCTCTGAGGAGATAGTCTCTTCTCCCCCTAATCAAAAAAAAGAAAACTCAAATAAAAAAACCAAGATAGATATCATAGAGAAAAATAGAAAGATAGCTCGAGCTGTAGAGGATTATGGCGTTAGTAAAAAACTGGCAAGATTTGCATATAACAATAAAATAGTTTTCCATAAATCCATTGTTGTATTAAATAAATTAATAGCTAATGGTATTGGTGATGATAATTTAAAGAAATTAGTGAGAGGGAAATTTGATTTATCTATGCTAAATCATGCTCCGTCTATTACGAATTTCTTTTTGGAGCAATATAACTACAATATTAGTATTGAAGGAAGCAAAGCAAATAATACACTTACAGGTTCTTTGATTATAGACTCCAATGATGTTCTTTCAGGTAAGCCCCGTGAGTTACGCAAGAAGATAATTGAATTTATTAGCTTAAAAAAGGATGATGTGGGTTTTAGTGCAGTAGAGTTAATCACCTTGGTTAACGGCGGTGTATCCGATGAGTTATTATACTCGGTTGCTAAGGGGGAAGTGACAGCCAGCGATGCTTATCTTATTCATGTATTTAAAGTGAGGAGAAATGAGATAAAAACAATATGCAACAAGCTTAGAAACAAGGAATTATCCTCAGAAGATATTTTTAGGTATGCAAGGGGCGTACGTCAAGATGGAAATACCCAACCAGACATAAATAATAAGTTAGCATCCAGTGTTCAAGATACCTTGAGTGGTGAAGTTGAATCTGAGAGAGGGATATCCAGAATTAATGTTGGCACCAATATATCGGAAAATAGATCAGCATTAGACAGACAGAAATCTCAAATAGATGAAGGTATGAGTAAATCTTTTATTTTATACTTGAATTTATCTAAAGAAACGAATGATGTGATTTTTGACAAAATGAATATCGAGGGCATTTTTCAGAATGTTCGCTTAAAGGATCATAAAAAAATAATTAGCTTTCTTTCGCCAGAACACAATTATGGACTTATGGAAATTTCAAACTTGGTTGTTTTGGCTGAAAATAAGGCATCTGACGATCTATTAAAAAAAGTCGCGAATGGAGATGTCTTATTTCAACAGGCTTATGTTGAAACTCAAAACAGTGTAATTGATACGAATATAGTTGAAAAACGTATTAAACGTGAAATTGGAGAAAATACCGAACAGCAATTTATTGGTGGTGAAATGATAATGGCTAGCCCAAAAGGGTGCCAAGAAAACCAGACATTTGATGAATGCCTCGATATGTTTAATAATAAGAATGAGATAGTTAAATTGGTTGATAAAGCGGTTAATGAGGCAGCAGGAAAATACAAACCTGTTGCGAACAATATTAACTCCACGGTAATATCATCTCAGAAGAGTAATATTTCATCTGAAGGGAACTTCTCCCCCTTAACGTATCTAATGTCATCTATCCTGGAAAATAGCGAAATGCTCTGCTCATATAACTCACCAACCAATTCTAACGCGTGGGCAAGTCTCGGTGATATGTTGGCCGTGAGTTAACGTTAAATACCGGCTTGCTGGTTTGACTCTTCTAAAACTAACCTATTATTACCGCTTGTTTCCTGCGAGATTAATCTGAATCTCGCAGGAACGACCTCATCTGACTCACATCTAACACACCACGGCCGTGCAGATAATTCACCGCCAGTTATAATTAATCATTACTCGAATGATTCGGCAATAATGCATAAAGGAAGATAACTGATGAAACTGAAATACTTAGTGTTACCCGCAATGCTTTTTACCAGCAGTGTGCTGGCAGCAGAGGTTACTGTGACCATGAATGAAGCGCTACCGGAAGGCAATGGTAAAGCTTTGGGTACCGTGACAGTAACCGAAACTCCTTATGGTTTATTGTTCACACCGAACCTGACTGGGCTGGTAGCGGGTATTCATGGTTTCCATCTGCATGAAAATCCAAGTTGTACACCGGGGCAGAAAGACGGTAAAGCGGTGCCCGCACTTACCGCTGGCGGCCACTTTGACCCACAAAAAACCGCTGCTCATCTCGGGCCGTACAATGATAAAGGGCATTTAGGCGACCTACCTGGGCTGGTGGTGAATGCCGATGGGACTTCTACTTATCAGATATTGGCTCCACGGCTGAAATCACTCTCTGAACTGAAGCAACATGCTTTGATGATCCATGCTGGTGGGGATAATTATGCCGACCATCCAATGCCTCTGGGCGGTGGCGGTGCACGAATGGCTTGTGGTGTGATTGAGTAACTGTCTGATACAAACAAACTGGTAGCGACGGTGTTACCAGTTTGGTCACAGCTATGGAATCTGCGATAATCGCCCATTGGTTTGAATGACGATAGAGATACTGATGCAGTACCCGATTAATGAGATGTTCCAGACCTTGCAGGGCGAGGGTTACTTCACCGGCGTACCGGCGATTTTCGTGCGTTTGCAGGGCTGCCCAGTCGGTTGTAGCTGGTGCGATACCAAACATACCTGGGAAAAAGAGGCCGATCGGGAAGTCGATATGCAGCGCATCATGGTAAAAACGGTGGAAAGTGATGCCTGGGCAACCGCCAGTGAACAGCAATTATTAAATATTTTCTCTCAGCAGGGATATACCGCTCGCCATGTAGTCATCACCGGCGGTGAGCCTGCTATTTACGATTTATTCCCTTTAACGACTCAGTTGGAACAGGCCGGTTACAGTTGCCAGATTGAAACCAGCGGTACGCATGAAGTGCAGTGTTCCGCCGCCACTTGGGTCACAGTTTCGCCAAAAGTGAATATGCGCGGTGGACTGAAAGTGTTGCCTCAGGCATTACAGCGCGCAGATGAAATTAAGCATCCGGTGGGGCGTTTACGGGATATCGAAGCACTTGAGCAGCTGCTGGAAACACTGACGGATGATAAAAAGCGGATTATTGCGTTACAGCCCATCAGCCAGAAAGACGAGGCGACCAAGCTTTGTATTGAAACCTGTATCGCCAAGAACTGGCGGTTGTCGATGCAGACACATAAGTATTTAAATATCGCCTAATCCCCTTCGTCCTTGCCGTTACAGCGTTGTTAGCTGCGTTCGTTACTCGGCCCATCCATGAGCCTCGCCTCTGTGAGGCCGCTGCAAGCAGCGTTCAAATCTGCTCCCAGCAGATTTGTCACCCGAATCACTTACTTATGTAAGCTCATCGGGATTTGTTCGCTTGCTGCCTGGCTGTAATGCCAATGACTTTGGGGATCAATTTTACTCGCCGCGATTTATTCAGCGCGATTTATTAGCCGCGAAAAATACAACCCGCAGAACAAGTCTCTTTTACCATGACGGCGCTCAGTTCTGGTAATTGCGGTTTAAGCTGTTGCCAAATCCAGCTGGCCAGCACTTCACTGGTCGGATTTTCCAGACCAGGAATGTCATTCAAATAGTGATGGTCCAAACGTTCCCAAATCGGTTTAAACGCAGCTTTGAGTTCAGCAAAATCCATCACCCAGCCGGAGTGAGCATCAACTTCACCGGTGACCTCGATACGGATCATAAATGAATGGCCGTGCAAACGACCGCATTTGTGGCCCTCTGGTACATGGGGCAACAAGTGGGCAGCTTCAAACTGAAAATCTTTAAATAGGGTGGTGCTCATCATTCTGACCTTATTGACTCAAAAAAACGCCGCATAGTACCGGAAAGCATCGATGCTGGCTATGAATGCGCTAGCGGTGTGGCCTCCCGAGCCTGACGCGTTGTGCTTATCTACAGCGTAGCCTACTGATTTATATACAGACCGACTCAATCTGTGGCGCAATATCAGTGGGCACAAATTTCCTAATAAGTTGAACACTTTAACTCATATCTATTACCTGAAAAACCGCTTAGTCGTTTTGGTTATTTATTATTTCTATTGCTTCTTTAATTGTTATTATCGGGATGGTTAACCTTACAAACATCAAGATTTATTTGCTGAATATATCAGCTGACACTGGCTATAGCTTAAGGGAATTAGTACTGCAATGACGACTCAGGTTCCTCCTAGTTCTTTACTTCCGCTATCGCCGGAGCAGTTAGCCCGCTTGCAGGCGGCGGTGGGTGAGTTTTCCCCAACCCAAATGGCATGGTTATCTGGCTACTTTTGGGGCATGGTTAATCAGCAACCCGGTGCGGTTGTTGCTCCTGCTGTAGCGGCCCCTGCGGCGGTAACTATTACCCTGATTTCTGCCTCTCAAACCGGTAATGCACGCCGCTTGGCCGAACAGTTACGCGATGACCTTGTGGCTGCCAAACTTAACGTCAATCTGGTTAACGCCGGTGATTATAAGTTTAAGCAGATCGCGCAAGAGCGCTTGCTGGTTATTGTGGCCTCCACTCAAGGTGAAGGTGAGCCGGCTGAAGAGGCTGTTGCCCTGCATAAGTTCCTATTCTCTAAAAAAGCGCCGAAATTGCCAGAAACTGCCTTTGCGGTATTGGGTTTAGGCGATACCTCATACGAGCATTTTTGTCAGGCAGGCAAAGACTTCGACAACAAATTGGCTGAGTTGGGTGCACAGCGATTATTGGAGAGAGTCGATGCTGATGTGGAATATCAAGAATCCGCACAGCAGTGGCGTCAACAAATTGTGGCGGCATTGCAGGCAAGAGTCCCCGCGCAATCAGCGGCTGCGGTAGCAGTAACACCAAGCGGCGCGGTTGATGAAATTACCTCCAGCCCATATAGCAAGGCTGCGCCACTGACCGCACAGTTATCTGTGCAGCAAAAAGTGACCGGCCGCAACTCTGAGAAAGATGTACGCCATATTGAAATTGATTTAGGGGACTCCGGGCTGCGCTATCAGCCGGGCGATGCTCTGGGTATCTGGTTTGATAATGACCCGGCATTGGTCGAAGAGTTGTTGGCGCTATTGTGGCTTAAAGGTGATGAGCAGGTCAGTATTGATGGGCAGAATATATCGCTGTCGCAAGCACTGCGCAGCCATCTTGAGCTGACACAAAATACCACCCTGATCGTCGATAAATATGCAGCACTTTCCCGTGATGAAAAATTGATTGCTTTGCTGGCGGATAAATCAGCGCTGCAACATTATGCGAAGAATACCCCAATTGTTGATATGGTTCGTCAGGCCCCTTCAGACCTGAATGCCGATCAACTGGTTGCGCTGTTACGGCCACTAACACCTCGGCTCTATTCCATCGCCTCCTCACAGGCTGAAACCGAGAATGAAGTGCATGTTACGGTCGGTGTGGTGCGCTATGACATTGATGGTCGGCCACGTACTGGTGGTGCATCGGGTTATCTGGCAGATCGGCTGGAAGTGGATGGTGATATTCGCATTTTTATCGAACATAACGATAACTTCCGTTTACCCACTAACCCAGAAACGCCAGTGATAATGATTGGGCCAGGAACCGGTATCGCCCCCTTCCGTGCGTTTATGCAGCAGCGCGAAGCCGATGGTGCTACGGGCAAGAACTGGTTACTTTTCGGCAACCCGCATTTTACTGAAGATTTTCTCTATCAGGTCGAATGGCAACGCTATGTCAAAGATGGCTTGCTGACTCGTATTGATCTGGCATGGTCGCGCGATCAAGCCGATAAAATATATGTACAAGACAAACTGCGCGAACAAGGTGCAGAACTGTGGAACTGGATCCAACAAGGTGCCCACATTTACGTCTGTGGTGATGCTAATCGCATGGCGAAAGACGTTGAGCAGGTTTTACTGGACGTGGTGGCTCTGCACGGCGCGATGGATGCTGAGCAGGCTGATGAATATTTAAGTGAGCTGCGCCTGGCGCGCCGTTATCAGCGGGATGTGTACTGATGAGTGAAAAACACCTTGGGCCGTTGGTCGTGACGGGAAAACTTTCTGACGGCGAGCGCATGAAGTCGCAAAGTAACTTCTTACGCGGGACGATTGCAGAAGATTTGAATGACGGGCTGACCGGCGGGTTCAACGGCGATAACTTCTTGCTGATCCGCTTTCACGGTATGTATCAACAAGATGACCGTGATATCCGTGCCGAGCGCGCTGAACAGAAGCTGGAACCCCGTCACGCCATGATGTTGCGTTGCCGTTTACCCGGCGGAATCATTACCCCGCAACAGTGGTTGGGTATTGATAAGTTTGCTGCGGATAATACCTTATATGGCAGTATCCGTATCACTAACCGCCAGACATTCCAGTTTCATGGCATTTTGAAAGGGAATGTGAAACCAGCTCACCAGTTGCTCAATCAATTAGGTTTGGATGCATTGGCGACGGCAAATGATGTTAACCGTAACGTGCTTTGCACCTCGAATCCGGTGGAATCAGTGCTCCATCAGGAAGCTTATGAATGGGCGAAGAAAATTTCTGAACATTTACTGCCGCGCACCCGTGCTTACGCTGAAATTTGGCTGGATGCAGAAAAAGTCGCGACCACGGATGAAGAACCGATCCTCGGTGCTACTTATTTGCCACGCAAATTTAAAACCACGGTAGTTATTCCGCCGCAAAATGATGTGGATCTCCATGCCAATGACCTTAACTTTGTCGCTGTGGCAGACAAGGGCAAGTTAGTCGGCTTTAACGTGCTGGTCGGCGGTGGGTTATCCATTGCTCACGGTGATAAGAATACTTACCCACGTAAAGCCAGTGAATTCGGCTATATCCCATTGCAACACACTTTGGCGATTGCTGAAGCGGTGGTGACCACTCAACGTGATTGGGGTAACCGCACTGATCGTAAGAATGCGAAAACCAAATATACGCTAGAGCGTGTTGGTGTTGAGGTGTTCAAAGCCGAAGTTGAAAAGCGCGCCGGGGTGAGTTTCGGAGCCATCAAACCTTATCAATTTACTGGCCGTGGCGATCGCATCGGTTGGGTAAAAGGTATTGATAAAAAGTGGCATCTGACCTTATTTATCGAAAATGGCCGTTTGCTGGATTATCCAGGCCGCAGTCTGAAAACTGGCGTGGCGGAAATTGCCAAAATCCATCAGGGCGATTTCCGTTTAACCGCTAACCAGAACCTGATTGTGGCTGGCGTGCCGGAAAAAGACAAAGCGCGCATTGAAGCTCTGGCCCGCGAGCATGGCCTGATGGATGACAGTGTCAGCCCGCAGCGTGAAAATTCAATGGCTTGTGTTTCATTCCCAACTTGCCCATTGGCGATGGCGGAGGCTGAACGCTTCCTGCCGGAATTTGTCACCCGTATTGAAGGTATTTTGCAACAGCACGGTCTGCCCGATGAGCATATTGTGATGCGCGTCACCGGTTGCCCTAATGGTTGTGGCCGTGCTTTATTGGCGGAAATGGGGCTGGTGGGGAAAGCGGTTGGCCGATATAACCTGCATCTGGGCGGCAATCGCGAAGGTACGCGAATACCGCGGATGTATCGTGAAAATATCACCGAAGATGAAATTCTGGCCATTACCGATCAATTGGTCGGGCGCTGGGCGAAGGAACGTCATACTGATGAAGGTTTCGGTGATTTTGTTATTCGCGTCGGTGTTATTGCTCCGGTGATAGATTCAGCCCGCGACTTTTATGATGTTCAGGAGGCGGTGTGAGCCAATTTAATCTCAATGAACTTAATGCGCTGCCGAAAGCGGAACAAGCGGCGGCATTGGCGCTGGTTAATGGGCAATTGGAGCATCTAACCGCACAGGAGCGCGTCAGCTGGGCGTTGGAAAATCTACCCGGTGAGTTTGTGCTCTCTTCCAGCTTTGGTATTCAGGCCGCAGTTTGCTTGCATCTGGTGACACGCCAGCAGCCTGATATCCCGGTGATTCTCACTGATACCGGTTATCTGTTCCCAGAAACCTATCAATTTATTGACTCTCTCACCGAAAAACTTCAGCTCAATTTGCAGGTGTTTCGCGCGCAGCAAAGCCCTGCCTGGCAAGAAGCCCGTTATGGCAAACTGTGGGAGCAGGGTGTTGAGGGGATTGAGCGCTACAATGATTTGAATAAAGTTGAGCCAATGAATCGCGCACTGGAAACCTTAGGTGCTCAAACCTGGTTTGCGGGGCTGCGTCGTGAACAATCGGGGAGTCGTGCAAAACTACCCGTTTTGGCAATTGCGCGCGGGGTCTTCAAGTTGCTTCCTATCATTGATTGGGATAACCGCCAGGTTTATCAGTATTTGACGCAACATGGCTTGAGCTATCATCCACTGTGGGAGCAGGGTTATCTCTCTGTCGGTGATACCCATACCACCCGTAAATGGGAACCGGGTATGAGTGAAGAAGAGACGCGTTTCTTCGGCCTAAAACGTGAATGTGGTTTGCATGAAAGCTGATCGCTCAATGAGTGAAGGGTTTACCACACCGAGGGGCTCTTCGGCGACTTACGTCGCTATGACCCCAACGGCACGATTCCCCTTCATTTGACTTTGCCAGCAGTTTGGGGCACTAACGAGCTATTCGCTCACGTGCCAACTCTGCCAGAAACTGGCTACGATTCTTATAACCACGGTGGGTGGCGATAAACTTATCAATCGCAGTGAGTAGATTCTGTGACATCGTCAGATTAAATTTTATTGCCTTACTTTCATACTTGGCTGGATCGATCTCGACAAACCCCAAAATGCCGCCATCTTCTTTTAAACGCGGATCATTGATATACCGTTGTGGATCTTTGGGAGGCGTTGGTAATGGAAAACCTTCATCCATTAGCGCCTCAATATGAGTGGCAAAGGCTTCTTCAGCATTCTGACTAATCTCCGCAAAGGTGTTACCCGCAAAGAAGCAGCCGTCAATATCGGGAAAATAGCCGTCGAATCCTTCTACAGTACTGAAGATGAAAATAGGGTAGATCATGGTTAACTCCCCAAGCTGTTTATACCTGTCTGGTAGCAAGCTGCACCTGTGTTGGCCGCCCCAGCGACTTACTTGTGTAAGCTCTTGGGGAGGTGCAACTTGAACTATTTAGGGTATACCGCGTTGCTTAAATCAATTTAATCCCGGCAATCTGCTGAGCTTGCCGCAGCATGCCTTTGGATAACTCTTTGCGTGGATGAGGGAGCGTAATAATTTTACGGATACCTGGTTTACACAGAGTGATATGGCTCCCATCATTAGTTTTTTTACCTCCTCTGATTTGCCAGCCCGCATCCTGCAATCGCTTTATTAATTCGCCACTCTCCATGTGACCTCCTGGTGAGTGCTGGTAGGTATCATACCCACCAGCAAGATTGAGTCAATTATTTATAGGTATCATACCTACCAAAAGTTATACGCTGAAAACACGGAAAAGGGCGACCGTACTGATCGCCTTTGATTTGAATTAATTGGTTTTTTTATTTTTTTTGCGTGGTGTTTCGCATAGTGGAAACTATTTTTTAGCGGCAGCTAACTCTTGTATCAGTGGCAGCAATATCTGTACGGTATCGTGCGTACGTTTGGTGATTCGGCCCGGTAAGAATTTATCCAGATAATTTAAGTTATCCAGTTGGCTTTGATGACGAGTGGTTCCCTGTGGGAAATGCTTACTGATAGCTCGTTGTTGGCAGCCATCTTTATTGCCCAATGTGTAGTTGCTGGCCTCGACGAATAACACCGGTATCCCTGTAGAATCAAAAGCATCCTTTTCTACCCGACATGGCGAAGTCACTTTATCTTTTACGGTGGAAGCTGTAATGCCATAGCGGCGCGCCAGCGCCAGTGCCTGATCCCTGGCAGCCTGAGCCGAAGGTTGGTTACTGGCATTAAAATAGAGGCGATCGCCAGTGATCAGGTTATCTAAATTGATCACCAGCAACGTGTTGGTTTTCTCTGCCGGACTCATTCTTTGTAGATAATTTTCAGTGCCTTGCGCGCCGATTTCCTCGGCACTGAGCGCGACAAAACGCACATCATAGCGCAGAGAGGTTGCTTTGAGGCGCTCCGCCAGCTCCAGCATCACACCCACGCCAGCGGCATTGTCATCAACACCTTGCAAGGTCAGACCGCCCAGATTTTTATCTAAATCTTTATCACTTTGCGGGGTGTAAGTATCAAAGTGCGCCATGATGACTATCTGTTTTTGAGCATCTTCTTTATTGGTTGATACGTTGCGAGCAGCAATTACCGAGGTGGCACTGACGTTGCGCCAGCTTTGCTTGCCATTTTTACTGGTATAGAGATAACGGGTATTGAAGCCACGTAAATCACTCTGATAGCCCATCTGCTGAAAACGATGATTAATATACTCAGCTGCCAGTAATTCAGCAGGGCTGCCTGCCATGCGGCCAGGAAAGTAGGTACTGATATGGCGAACTTGTTGTTCAGCTATTTGACCGGTGGCGGGAGATGTCGCTGCCTGAAGTGGCAGGACGGTCGTTAAACTCAGCGTAAAGAGTGCCCACTTTAGGCAACGACGGGAAAGCATACCGAAATATCCTTGTTTATAGTCTGCGCTATACCTGTTGGCATAGATAACGTCATTAGTATGGGAGTGTCGTGTGTAATAGACAATCCGTATGGCTCCTAAAGTGCAGATATTTATGTCAGCAGATAAGAAAATTGCTCACAGTGATAATCTGAGTGACATCGCTGGGAACCTTACTATCACGCCTATATATCATTATGGAACTTGTAATTACTTTTAGTCATTTCATAAGGTCATAACCCCCCCCTATAGTCACCCTACGTATATGCTTATTATGTAATTGAAGGATGCTGTGGACTATCTACCTCTTTTTGCCGACTTGAAACGACGCCCGGTACTGGTCGTTGGTGGCGGTGAAGTTGCTGCGCGAAAAATTGACTTACTCCACCGCGCGGGCGCACAGGTGCGGGTAGTGGCACAGACTCTTTCATCGGAACTCGAGCAACAATATCAGGATGGCCGCATTGACTGGCAGGCAAAGGATTTCTTGCCAGAACAGTTGGATGAGGTGTTTCTGGTGATTGCCGCGACTAACGATACGGCATTGAACGCGGCGGTTTTCGCGGCGGCAGATGAGCGGCATCTTTTGGCTAATGTGGTTGATGACCAACCCCGTTGTTCATTTATCTTTCCGTCGATTGTCGATCGCTCGCCGCTGGTGGTGGCGATTTCTTCTGCCGGTCAGGCACCGGTTCTGGCACGTATTTTGCGCGAAAAGTTAGAAGCCTTATTACCCGGCAGTTTGGGCCATATGGCTGCTATCGCCGGGCGTTGGCGCGGGCGGGTGAAACAGCACATTGCTTCGATGGGGGAGCGCCGCCGTTTTTGGGAAAATGCCTTTAGCGGCCATTTTGCCAGTTTTGTCAGCCGGGGGCAGCTCGCGCAGGCCGAAGAACAACTGCAATTGTCATTGGAAGGGCAGAGCCGCACTCAGGGTGAAGTCGCCTTGGTGGGGGCGGGGCCAGGTGACCCCGGTTTGTTAACTTTACGCGGTCTGCAAGTTATTCAGCAGGCTGATGTGGTGCTGTATGACCATTTAGTTAGCCCAGAAGTGCTGGATTTAGTTCGCCGTGATGCACAACGCATTTGTGTTGGTAAGCGAGCGGGGGCGCACTCGGTTGCCCAAGAAGAAACCAATCAATTATTAGTCACCTTAGCGCAGCGCGGCAAACGCGTGGTTCGGCTAAAAGGGGGCGATCCTTTTATCTTTGGTCGTGGTGGTGAAGAGCTGCAAGTTGTAGCGCGTGCGGGCATACCCTTTCACATCGTGCCGGGGGTGACAGCCGCTAGCGGGGCGACAGCCTATGCGGGTATTCCTCTGACTCACCGTGACTATGCACAAAGTGTGACATTTATTACCGGGCATTGCCGTGCTGATGGCGATGATGTGGATTGGCAGGCGCTCGCCCGTGGTCGCCAGACGTTGGCGATTTACATGGGCACAGTGAAAGCGGCTGAAATCAGCCAGCAATTAATCGCCCACGGCCGGGCCAGCACCACACCAGTGGCGGTGATTGGTCGGGGCACTCGTGCTGATCAACAAGTCCTGACGGGCACCTTGGCAGAGTTGGAATTATTAGCACATCAGGCTCCAACACCGGCACTGTTGGTTATCGGCGAAGTGGTGGATTTACATCACCAAATTGCCTGGTTTGGGCAACAACCTCAGACTGAACAGGCCATCAGCCCGTCAGTCGTGAATTTGGCATAAAGGATCTGTTATGGACGAAAAACGACTCACTCATTTGCGGCAATTGGAGGCGGAGAGTATCCATATCATCCGTGAAGTGGCCGCCGAATTCGGTAACCCGGTGATGCTCTATTCCATCGGTAAAGACTCTTCCGTGATGCTGCATTTGGCGCGCAAGGCATTCTTCCCCGGTAACTTGCCATTCCCATTGTTGCATGTGGACACCGGCTGGAAATTCCGTGAAATGTATGAATTCCGTGACCACACGGCTAAAGCGTTTGGCTGTGAGTTGCTGGTGCACCGCAATCCGGAAGGGGTGGCGATGGGGATTAACCCATTTGTTCACGGCAGTGCCAAACACACCGATATCATGAAAACCGAAGGCCTTAAACAAGCGCTGAACAAATACGGTTTTGATGCTGCTTTTGGTGGAGCGCGGCGGGATGAAGAGAAATCTCGCGCCAAAGAACGTATCTATTCGTTCCGTGACCGTTTCCATCGCTGGGACCCGAAAAACCAGCGCCCGGAGCTGTGGCATAACTACAACGGCCAGATTAACAAAGGTGAAAGTATTCGCGTCTTCCCGCTGTCTAACTGGACTGAGCTGGATATCTGGCAATATATCTTCCTGGAAAAAATCGACATTGTGCCGTTGTATTTGGCGAAACCACGGCCAGTGGTGGAGCGCGACGGGATGTTGCTGATGGTGGACGACGATCGTATTGATTTGCAGCCGGGCGAAGTGATTACTCAGAAGATGGTGCGTTTTCGCACTTTAGGTTGCTGGCCACTGACCGGTGCGGTGGCGTCCGAGGCGCAAACCTTGCCTGCCATTATCGAAGAGATGCTTATCTCGACCACCAGCGAACGTCAGGGTCGTATGATCGACCGCGATCAATCCGGCTCCATGGAGCTTAAAAAGCGTCAGGGATATTTCTGAGGAGCGCCCGATGAACACCAAATTTCAAGGCCAATCAGTGGCAGAAAAACAGCCGATTGTAGAAAGTAAATCAATGATTTTACAAAACAACTCCATCGCCCAACAAATCGCTAATGAAGGCGGGGTGGAAGCTTACCTGCATGCCCAACAGCACAAAACCATGCTGCGTTTTTTGACTTGCGGCAGTGTGGATGATGGCAAAAGTACGCTAATTGGCCGTTTATTGCATGATACTCGCCAGATCTACGAAGATCAGCTCACTACGCTGCACACAGACAGTAAGCGCATTGGTACTCAAGGCGAAAAACTGGATCTGGCATTGCTGGTGGATGGCTTGCAGGCCGAGCGTGAGCAGGGCATTACTATTGATGTGGCTTATCGTTACTTCTCGACTGAACAGCGCAAATTTATCATTGCCGATACCCCAGGGCATGAGCAATACACGCGCAATATGGCGACCGGTGCTTCAACCTGTGATTTGGCCATTTTGCTGATCGATGCCCGCAAAGGGGTTTTGGACCAAACTCGCCGTCACAGCTTTATCGCCACCTTACTGGGTATCCGCCACTTGGTGGTAGCCGTGAATAAGATGGATTTGGTCGATTATCAAGAAAGTGTTTTCGAGCAATTTAAACAAGATTATCTGAGTTTTGCCCAGCAACTTCCCACTGATCTGGATATTAAATTTGTCCCGCTATCCGCGCTGGATGGCGACAATGTGGCCTCTCCCAGTGAGAAGATGAATTGGTATTCTGGCCCGACACTGCTTGAAGTACTGGAAAGTGTTGATGTGGTTAATGCCAGCCGTCAGCAGCCACTGCGCTTCCCGGTGCAATATGTTAACCGGCCAAATCTGGATTTTCGTGGTTATGCTGGCACCTTATCTGCCGGTATCGTGCGGGTTGGGCAAAAAATCAAAGTGCTGCCCTCAGGAGTGGAATCCACTGTTGCGCGCATTGTCACTTTTGATGGTGACTTAACTCAGGCTGGGCCCGGTGAAGCTATCACGCTGGTGCTAACCGATGAAGTAGATATCAGCCGTGGTGATTTATTGGTTGATGCCAGTGAAACCCTGCAAGCGGCGCAAAATGCGCTGGTGGATGTGGTATGGATGGCGGAACAGCCATTGGTGGCCGGGCAAAGTTATGACATCAAAATCGCCGGGAAAAAGACCCGTGCGCGAGTTGAAAATATTCAGTATCAGGTTGAAATCAACTCGCTGACCCAGCGGGTAGTTGAAAGCCTGCCACTCAATGGTATTGGTTTGGTTGAACTAGCGTTTGATGAGCCGCTGGTGCTGGATAGCTATCAACGCAATCGCGATACCGGCGGTATGATCTTCATCGACAGGTTGAGTAATGTCACCGTGGGTGCTGGGTTGATCCGTGAAACGCTAGAGTCGGTTTATCAGGAAAATACTGAGTTCAGTGCCTTTGAACTAGAGCTGAATGCGCTGGTTCGCCGCCACTTCCCACATTGGGGCGCGCGTGACTTGTTAGGGGGGAAATAACGTGCACGTCGATCAGACTAATCATGTGGGTGTCAATGAGCGGGAAGGCGCGCCAGCCGACGAAAATGTCGTCTGGCATCCGCATGCGGTGACCCGAGAAGATCGTGAGCAACAGCATGGGCATCAGGGGGTGGTGCTGTGGTTTACCGGCTTGTCTGGTTCGGGTAAATCTACTGTAGCTGGTGCGCTGGAGCAGGCACTATTTGCTCGCGGTGTCAGCACTTACTTACTTGATGGCGACAACGTGCGCCACGGTTTATGCCGCGACTTGGGCTTTTCTGATGCTGACCGACGCGAGAATATTCGTCGGGTTGGCGAAGTGGCTAAATTGATGGTGGATGCCGGTCTGGTGGTGTTAACGGCATTTATCTCTCCTCACCGGGCAGAGCGCAAAATGGTGCGGGATATGCTGGCATCAGGCCAGTTTATTGAGGTATTTGTCGATACACCATTGGCGATTTGCGAAGCGCGTGACCCGAAAGGATTGTATAAAAAAGCCCGTGCCGGTGAGCTGAAAAATTTTACTGGCATTGACTCTATTTACGAATTTCCTGAGTATCCCGATATTCACTTGCAGGGTGAACAATTAGTAACAAATTTGATTGAACAATTGTTAGACGTGCTGCGTGGTCGAGCTATTATCAAATCCTGATATACCCTTTGCCCTTGAAGCTACAGTGTTGTTAGCTGCGCGCACTCACCCGAGTCACTGACTTGAGTCAGCTCATCGGGGTGAATCCGCTTGCTGCCTATCTGTCACTCCAATGACTTTGGGTATAGATACTTATAGCTGCTGGTAAACGCCCTCAGAGTGTGCCGGTGGTAAACTGTACCCACAGGATTTATATGCTCAATATCACCCAGATTACTATCGACGAACAACGGGAACGGGAGGAGCCGTCTTACTCCTTTCTCGGTGGCGTTACCGGCTTTGTCTTCTATTGGCTGGCGTTCGCGATCCCCTTCTTTGTCTATGGCCCCAATACCGTCTTCTTCTTGCTCTACACCTGGCCGTTCTTTTTAGCTTTGATGCCGGTGTCAGTGTTGATCGGGATTACGCTGAGTATGCTATCGCGCGGTAATGTGCTTATTACTGTAGGTGGCGCTGGTATTGCCGTGGTGTGTTTATTCTGGATGCTATTTTCATTTCTCACCGGCTGGTGAGTACTCAATTCGTGGGCTGTTTGGTTTGACCTAGTGACAGCCCGCTTCAATTTATTCCCCGTCATACTTCAAGTTGCATTTGCGCTGACTCATTTGTCATTAATCGATAATGGCGGCGAAAAAGTGTGCTGAAAATTCGCATTTAATGACATTTTGTCGATTTACATGGTATTTTTGCCGCAAATCGTCCTTTGAGCCTATTTGATTAGTCTCTTAATCTGTGCTTTGTGGCCTATTTCTGTCACACAGTGGAGTCCGACGAAGAGTTGTGGGATGATTATACCCGTCATACTTCAAGCTGCATGTGTGTTGGCTGCTTTCGTTCACCTCAGTCACTTACTTGTGTAAGCTCTTGGGGATTCACTCAATAGCCGCCTTCCTGCAACTCGAATTATTTACGGTATAGGCAGTTTTCAAGGGGCGGGAATGGGAAAACTTACGTTACTATTGCTGATTTTACTTGGCTGGCTACAGTATTCATTATGGCTGGGCAAGAATGGTGTGCATGATTTTGTTCGGGTTAAGGATGACGTGGCACTCCAAGAGGTCAATAACGGCAAACTTAAAGCCCGAAACGATCAGCTATTTGCTGAAATCGATGATTTAAACGGTGGTCAAGAGGCGATCGAAGAACGCGCACGTAACGAACTGGGTATGATTAAACCCGGCGAAAGTTTCTATCGTCTGGTTCCTGACCAATCCAGACGCAATGCGAGTATCCCTTCGACACAAAATAACGCACAACAATAAATAATGAGTAATTTCGCAGTTTCCCTTCCTGAAGTTGTCGCATCTGAAGTTATTGCGCCTGAAATTATTGCGCCTGAAGTTATAGCGCCTGAAGTTATAGCGATAGTACCGGCGGCAGGCATTGGCAGCCGCATGCAGGCTGATTGCCCTAAACAGTATTTAATCGCGGGAGGCAAGACCATCATTGAACATGCTATTTGTTCTTTGCTTGGCCACCCACGAATTCAGCGGATTATTGTTGTGATACACCCGCAGGACACGCAATTCTCTCAGTTATCTATCGCCGATGATCCCCGTATCAGCATGGTTCACGGCGGTGATGCGCGAGCTGATTCTGTCATGGCGGGTTTGCAGCAGGCTGGGCAAGCAGAATGGGTATTAGTCCATGATGCGGCTCGCCCTTGTTTGCACCAAGGCGATCTTGAAAAGCTATTAGCGATCACACAACACAGCAAGGTCGGCGGCATTCTGGCAGCACCGGTTCGTGACACCATGAAGCGGAGCGAGGCTGGGGTTCAAGCCATTGCCCATACGGTTGATCGTCAAGCGCTGTGGCATGCCCTGACACCGCAACTTTTCCCGCTTGAGTTATTAAAAATGTGCTTATCCCGCGCCTTAAAAGACGGCGCAGTAGTCACCGATGAGGCTTCAGCTTTAGAGCATTGCGGCTATCATCCGATATTGGTTTCGGGACGTTCGGATAATATTAAGGTGACGCGCCCAGAGGATCTAGCGCTGGCAGAGTTTTATTTAACCCAACGGCAATATCCAAAGTGATTGGAGTGCAATTAATGCGAATTGGTCATGGTTTCGATGTTCATAAATTTGGCGAAAATGGCAGTGGCCCGCTGATTATTGGTGGGGTGCGCATTCCTTACGAAAAGGGCTTGTTGGCACATTCTGATGGTGATGTCGCCTTGCATGCCGCCACCGACGCATTATTGGGTGCAGCGGCGCTAGGTGATATCGGTAAGTTATTCCCTGACACGGACCCGGCATTTAAAGGAGCCGATAGCCGCGCTTTATTACGTGAAGCATATCGCCGCATTCTGGCGAAAGGCTACCGGTTGGGTAATCTGGATATCACGATTATCGCTCAGGCACCGAAAATGGCCCCGCATATCCCGCAAATGCGCGTTCATTTGGCAGAAGATCTACAATGTCATATGGATGACATCAACGTAAAAGCGACCACCACTGAACAGCTCGGTTTTACCGGCCGTGGTGAAGGTATTGCGTGTGAAGCGGTAGCGCTATTAATTAAAGTTGAACAGGCTTAAGGCATAACTGATGGATATGGACAATCTAACCTGGTTGCACGGCAAGCCCAAGGCGAGTGGCGTTTTAAAAGCCAACCCGGAAGATTTTGTGGTAGTGGAAGATCTGGGTTTTGAGCCGGACGGTGAAGGCGAGCATTTATTGGTTCGTATCCGCAAACATGGCTGTAACACCCAATTTGTTGCTGATTATCTGGCGCGATTCGCCAAAATTCACCCACGGCTGGTGAGCTATGCGGGCTTGAAAGATCGTCACGCAGTCACCGAGCAGTGGTTTTGTCTGCACTTGCCGGGCAAAGAAGCGCCGGATCTTTCGACTTTCGAGCTGGAAGGTTGTGAAGTGCTGGAGTCTGTGCGGCAGAAAAGAAAGTTACGTATCGGTTCATTGAAAGGCAATGCTTTTACCTTGGTATTGCGCCACATAACAGACAATCAGGACGTAGAACAACGCTTGCAACAGATAGCCGCGCATGGCGTACCTAACTATTTTGGTAGCCAGCGATTTGGCCGTGGTGGCAATAATCTGGTGCAGGCTCGCTTGTGGGCGAATAATGAAATTCGGGTGAAAGAGCGCAGTAAACGCAGCTTTTACTTATCCGCCAGCCGTAGCGCCATGTTCAACCTGATTAGCAGTGACCGTTTGGCTCAACAGCAGGCGACGACGGTGCTGGAAGGGGATGCATTACAGCTCTCGGGGCGCGGCAGTTGGTTTGTTGCCGCAGCTGATGAGTTGGCCTTGTTACAGCAGCGAGTCGATGCGGGCGAACTGAATATTACAGCGCCATTGCCCGGTGATGGTGAGCTGGGCACTCAAGGCGCAGCATTAGCTTTCGAGCAGGCATGTTTAGCGGATCAAACCGAGTTACTGGCGCTGATTAAACGCGAACGTGTTGAAGGGGCACGCCGGGCCATTTTGCTGAAACCGCAGAATATGGCATGGAACTGGTGGGATGAGGTCACGTTGGAACTCAGCTTCTGGTTACCCGCCGGTAGTTTTGCTACCAGTGTCGTGCGCGAAATCATGAATCAGGATAATGCCGATGCTGCGGATATTGCTGAGTAACGATGATGGTATTACTGCGCCGGGCATACAGACGCTGGCTGCTGCATTGCGGGAGTTCGCGCAGGTACAAATCGTAGCACCCGATCGTAATCGCAGCGGTTCCTCTAATGCATTGACGCTAGATAGCGCCTTGCGCATTACCACTTTATCGAATGGCGATATTGCAGTACAGCAAGGTACGCCAACAGATTGCGTCTATCTGGGGGGTCAATGCGTTAATGCGCCCGCGGCCAGATATTGTGGTTTCTGGCATTAATGCTGGCCCTAATCTGGGGGATGATGTTATTTACTCAGGTACGGTAGCCGCTGCGATGGAAGGGCGGCATTTGGGTTTTCCTGCTTTAGCGGTTTCACTCAATGGGCATCAGCATTATGCGACGGCGGCAGCGGTCACTTGCCGTATATTGCGTGCGTTACAACATAAACCGTTGCGCACTGGCAAGATACTGAATATTAATATACCTGACTTACCCTTATCTGAAATTAAAGGGATTCGGGTGACTCGTTGTGGTAGCCGTCATCCGGCAGAGCAGGTATTTTGTCAGCAAGACCCGCGTGGGCAAGATCTCTATTGGATTGGCCCTCCTGGGGAGAAGTTTGATGTTGCGGAGGACACTGATTTTGCAGCTGTTGAGCAGGGATATGTGTCTATCACGCCGTTGCAGGTTGATTTAACAGCCTATGGGGCTCAAGACGTGGTTGAAAACTGGTTAGCCAGCATGGCTGATTAACCAATATGAGGTCGACGGGGAATGGTAAATAAACGCATGCAAACATTGTTGATGCAGTTACGTCAGCAAGGTATTCAGGACGAGCGCTTGTTACAAGCTCTGGAAGCGGTGCCGCGTGAGCGTTTTGTTGATGAGGCGTTATCCCATAAAGCGTATGAGAACACAGCCTTGCCTATAGGCTCTGGGCAAACTATTTCTCAGCCTTATATGGTGGCGCGCATGACGGAGTTGTTGCAATTAACTCCCACTTCGCGCGTATTAGAGATAGGCACCGGATCGGGTTATCAGACCGCTATTTTGGCGCATTTAGTCGAACATGTATGCTCAGTTGAACGAATCAAAGGGTTACAGTGGCAGGCAAAACGTCGCCTGAAACAGCTGGATCTGCATAATGTCTCTACCCGTCATGGTGATGGCTGGTTAGGTTGGGCATCACGCGGGCCATTTGATGCGATCATTGTGACCGCCGCCCCACCAGAAATACCGAATGCTTTATTAGAGCAATTGGATGAGGGCGGGATATTAGTTCTGCCTGTGGGGGAACAGGCTCAAACATTGAAGTGTGTGCAGCGTCGTAACAATGAATTCAAGGTCGAGACAGTAGAAGCTGTGCGTTTTGTGCCTTTAGTTAAAGGCGAGCTGGCCTGAAAAAAAACCATTATTTCAGTCTTAATTTTCGACTAAAGTCGAAGTGTGGTTTTTTTGTGCTGAAGATTGGACAAAAATCAGTAACATAAATTATATGGTATGGCAGGGGCGCTATTGATAGCATGCGCGCATCTATATTGGATATATCGCTTAATATTGCTGTCATGGGGGAAGCATGAGCACGGGAAGCCCAATGATTACATTACGCCGGGTAGCGGCATGTACGGTTATGAGTTTATGGTTGGTTGGTTGTAGTAATGATAATACAACATCTGCACCCATCAGCAGTGTCGGTGGTGATCGTTCCGGTACCATGCTAAGTGGCTCGGACACTAATAGCTCGGGTGAACGCATCGTTTATAACCGTAGTTACGATAATATTCCCAAAGGAAGCTACAGTGGTAATACCTATACCGTTAAACGCGGTGACACACTGTTTTATATTGCCTGGATAACGGGGAATGACTTCCGTGATCTGGCGGCAAAAAAACAATATTGCTGAGCCTTATAGTCTGAATGTGGGGCAATCTATCCAGTTGGGTAATGGTTCTGGCGGTGGAATGTTAGCCTCGACAGATGCCACATCAGGTGGACTAACGAAACCGCCGGCAAATATTCAGAACACAACTACAACGGTTGATTCTCAATCAACTAGCGCGTATTCTGAAAGCTCGGGTAAACAGAATGTTGGCAAAATGTTGCCATCGTCAGGAGCAGTTGTCGCTACAACCGCACCTGTTACCGCGCCAGGCAGTACTATCAGTGACCCTACCAGTAATGGTGGTCCAGTCAGTAACTGGAAATGGCCAACTGAAGGTAAAACGATCGATAGCTTCTCTGCTTCCGAAGGGGGCAATAAAGGGATTGATATCGCCGGTTCTCGTGGGCAACCAATTTTCGCTACAGCAAATGGGCGAGTTGTGTATGCCGGGAATGCACTGCGTGGTTACGGTAATCTAATCATCATCAAACACAATGATGATTACCTGAGCGCCTACGCTCATAACGATACAATGCTGGTCCGGGAACAAGAAGAAGTGAAGGCGGGTCAAAAAATAGCAACCATGGGTAGCACCGGAACCAGTTCAGTAAGATTGCACTTTGAAATTCGTTACAAGGGGAAATCCGTAAACCCGCTGCGTTACCTTCCGCAGCGATAGATTGGGCAGAATACGCTGTATTCTGCTCGCCGGATTCACGGGTAGGAGCAGCATATGAGCCAAAATACGCTGAAAGTTAACGAGTTGCATGAAGATGCTGATTTTGATGAAAACAGTACGGAAACTGAAATTTTCGATGAAAAAGCATTAGTAGAAGATGAACCTACTGAAAGCGAGTTAGCAGAAGATGAGCTGTTGGCACAAGGTGTTACCCAGCGGGTGCTGGATGCGACACAGCTCTATCTTGGTGAGATTGGTTATTCGCCGTTGTTGACCGCAGAAGAAGAGGTTTATTTTGCCCGGCGTGCATTGCGCGGAGATGTGCCTTCACGTCGGCGTATGATCGAAAGTAACTTGCGGTTGGTAGTGAAGATTGCCCGCCGTTACAGTAATCGCGGTTTAGCACTGCTGGATTTGATTGAAGAGGGTAACCTCGGTCTTATCCGTGCAGTGGAAAAGTTTGACCCAGAACGCGGTTTCCGTTTCTCCACTTATGCCACATGGTGGATACGCCAGACAATTGAACGGGCAATAATGAACCAAACCCGTACCATCCGTCTGCCTATCCATATCGTTAAAGAATTAAACGTTTATTTGCGTACAGCGCGAGAACTTTCTCATAAATTAGATCATGAACCGAGCGCAGAAGAGATTGCAGAGCAACTCGACAAGCCAGTTGATGATGTGAGTCGTATGTTGCGCCTTAACGAACGTATCACTTCTGTTGATACACCTTTAGGCGGCGATTCAGAGAAAGCCTTGTTAGATATTCTGTCTGACGAAAATGAAAACGGCCCAGAAGACACCACGCAAGATGACGATATGAAACAAAGTATCGTTAAATGGCTGTTCGAATTGAATGCAAAACAGCGCGAAGTTCTGGCCCGTCGTTTTGGTCTGTTAGGATATGAAGCTGCAACACTGGAAGATGTTGGCCGTGAAATTGGTTTGACACGTGAACGTGTGCGCCAGATTCAGGTTGAAGGGTTACGTCGTTTGCGGGAAATTCTGCAAGCGCAGGGCCTGAGCATCGAAGCATTGTTCCGCGAATAGCGATACTCTCGCAAACAGTCTGGAAAATACAAAAACGGTGAACTGATGTTCACCGTTTTTTTATGGCGACAATTAACCTTTAACTGGGTTACACCATGTTTTTCAGGCGATAAATCCACTCAAGCGCCTGACGTGGTGATAGGGAGTCGGGATCCAATGCCTCTAAGGCTTCCACTGCTGGCGATACCTCTTCATTTAGCAACGTGAGTTGCGAGCCATCAATTTTGCTTGCCGCTGCATTGTTCGACAACGATTCCAGCTCTTTCAGTTTTTGCCGTGCGCGTTTAATCACATCCCGTGGCACTCCGGCCAAGGCCGCAACAGCTAAACCATAACTTTTACTCGCCGCACCATCTTGCACACTGTGCATAAAGGCGATGGTTTCGCCATGTTCCAATGCATCAAGATGAACATTGACCACCCCCTCCATTTTTTCCGGCAGGGTCGTTAGCTCAAAGTAATGAGTAGCAAATAGCGTCATGGCTTTGATACGGCTAGCCAGATTTTCAGCACAAGCCCAAGCTAATGACAAGCCATCATAGGTTGATGTGCCGCGACCAATTTCATCCATTAATACCAAACTTTGTTCGGTGGCATTATGCAGAATATTGGCCGTTTCTGTCATTTCGACCATAAAGGTTGAGCGACCGGATGCCAGGTCGTCAGCAGCACCGACTCGAGTAAAGATGCGGTCAACTGGCCCAATAGTGGCTTGGTCCGCAGGAACATAGCTGCCCATATGTGCCAGTAAGACTATCAATGCGGTTTGGCGCATATAGGTACTTTTACCGCCCATATTCGGGCCAGTAATGATCAGCATTCGCCGTTGAGGTGAGAGTGTCAGCGGGTTAGAAATAAAAGGCTCACTGAGCACCTGCTCCACTACCGGATGACGGCCGCCAGTAATTTTGATCCCCGGTTTATCACTCAGGACAGGGCAGTTGTAGTTGAGTGTTTCGGCTCTTTCGGCCAGATTCGCCAAAACATCAAGTTCGGCTAGTGCATTGGCGCTGGTTTGTAACTCAGGTAGATGCGGCAACAGCAGATCGAAAATTTCTTCGTACAAACCTTTTTCAATCGCCAAAGCCTTGCCTTTCGAGGTCAGAACTTTGTCTTCATACTCTTTCAGCTCTGGAATGATGTAGCGCTCGGCATTCTTCAACGTTTGCCTGCGAACATAATGAATCGGTACCAGATGGCTCTGACCACGGCTAACCTGAATGTAATAGCCATGAACACCATTAAAACCGACTTTTAGGGTATCCAGACCCAGTTTTTCGCGTTCACGGATTTCCAACCGGTCGAGATAATCGGTTGCACCATCAGCCAGCGCCCGCCATTCGTCTAATTCTGCATTGTAGCCAGAGGCGATGACGCCACCATCTCGTACCAATACTGGCGGCGTTTCAACAATTGCGCGTTCCAGTAAATCTTGTAATTCATCAAACTGGCCGACTTGTGACAGTAAATTTTGGATATGGGGAACATTCACTGGCTGCAATAAATGATGAATCTCAGGCAGTTGCTGAAATGCATGCCGCATTCTTGCCAAATCTCTCGGGCGAGCGGTTCGCAGTGCCAGTCGTGCCAAAATACGTTCTAAATCCCCGACCTGACGCAGTGGAGTTTGCAGTTCAGCGGTAATATCTTGCAGACCACCAATGGCTTGCTGGCGATCAGTCAACACTTTGGTGTCACGGATTGGCATATGCAGCCAGCGTTTCAACATGCGGCTGCCCATAGCGGTTACCGTGCAATCGAGGATCGCGGCCAGCGTGTTTTCCGTTCCACCTGATAAATTCTGCGTCAGTTCAAGATTACGACGGGTCGCAGCATCCATAACAATGCCATCTTGCTGACGCTCCATGGTCAAGCCACGGATATGGGGCAGGGAGGTGCGCTGGGTATCTTTGACATATTGCAGCAGGCAGCCCGCAGCCCGCAGTGCCTGATGGGCTTGTTCGACACCAAAACCGATTAAATCGCGGGTGCCGAATTGCAGGTTTAACTGCTGTTTGGCTGTTTCCAGCTCAAACTCCCATAATGGGCGGCGGCGTAAGCCATGTCGATGTTCAATCAACGACATTTGCTCGAAGTTTTCTGGATAAAGTAACTCTGCGGGATTGGTACGTTGTAACTCGGCAGCCATAGTTTCAAGGTCTGCGGGTTCTGCAACTCTAAAGCGGCCTGAACTGATATCCAGCGTCGCATAACCAAATCCGCGCGCATCCTGCCAGATGGCGGCCAGAAGATTATCCTGGCGCTCTTGCAGTAAGGCCTCGTCACTCACGGTACCGGGGGTGACTATTCGCACGACTTTACGTTCAACCGGCCCTTTGCTGGTAGCCGGATCACCGATTTGCTCACAGATAGCCGCTGACTCACCCAATTGAACCAGCTTTGCCAGATAGTTTTCTATCGAATGATAGGGAACACCCGCCATAGGAATAGGTTCACCGGCGGAAGCCCCCCGTTTTGTCAGTGAGATATCCAATAACTGGGACGCGCGTTTGGCATCACTGTAGAACAGCTCATAAAAATCTCCCATCCGATAAAACAGGAGTATTTCAGGATGTTGAGCCTTAAGCCGAAGATACTGCTGCATCATTGGGGTGTGGGAATCTAGCTTATCAGTATTATTCATGCGGTTATGTTTTCTAGTTAAGTCCTTTTTCCAGCCGATATACTAGCCCAGCAGCTCGAAAACTGACATAGCTAAAACTCGAGACGACTCGCAAACAAGGCAGATTAGCCCCAGCACAAAGGGGCCATACAGCTATCTCTCTACGGATGGGATTGGTTCTACCTGAATGCAAGATTTTCGGGGAACAGTGCATGAGCTATCTGGCGCAGGTGATTGGCTTGCATCAGGTCATACTGATACTGGGTAATCATGATAAGACTTTGATAAACATTAGGATCATTGTGCAATTGAATGTATTGCTCAGCCCATATTCGGAACTGGCTCAGTAATGCCGGATCGGGATTGTGGTTAAATTGCAGCAACAAGTTGATATGTCGAATATATTGGTATCTTTCCCACTGTATATAAGGGTTTACCAGGTTGTCTAATGGCTGCATATTAACCAAACCACTTCTTTCACTCAGTGTCAGTACTCGGCCAGTTTTAAAGCCCGCCATCATAAATAGCAAGGTACAACAGGCTGATAACACAATAACGGCATGCAGCCAGCGCTGCCAATGAGGTGGGGGAAGAGGCATTGATATCAACATATGTTCTGGAACCATCAATCGGCCTAATAAAATCAGCACCAACCAATGCGCGGCAGATTGATAAAGAGGGAGTTCGGTCATCAGATGCAACGCTATCGGTAAAGTTAGCACCCAGAGAGGGAAAACAACCTTAGGCTGAATCAAAAGCGGTTTTATATATCCGATAGCTAATACCAGCATCCCCACCAGCGCCACAATGCCGCCCTCGGCCCAGCCATAAAGCACTTCATTATGGGGATGTGAAGGAAAAGAAAAGGGGGTGGGCACGCCTATGTTTTGTATCAGTGTGTGGGCAAAGGCAGACTCAAAGCTACCATAACCCCAGCCTTGCCACGGCTGTTGTCGTATCATGAGCCAGGTGTATTCGAGTATTAACCCGCGTTCTTTATTACTCCCCTCTTTGGATACCAGCGAGCCGCCGATCATCTGCTCCAGCAGATAAGCAGCGACCAAGAGACTGATCAGGCTGCATAGCCATAACCAAGCCATTTTCCGCTGTCGCCAGTAATAGAGAGAAAGCAATAATAAGGTTGTTACTCCTCCGACCCAGCCAATCCTTGATTGCAATAGCAATAACATGCCGGGGAAAACCAGTAGCGTAAGGGTGCTTATGATTCTTATGACACGGTAGCTTGAAACCATAAACAGATAGGCTGCGATGGCATAACCGGTTGCCAAATAGCTAGCCAGAACATTGACTTGCTGGAATATGCCATAAGGACGTTGGGCAAGATCAAACTCCATCCAGTTATCTGCCGTAAAAACAAGCCATTGCAGTAATGCCAAAGTGGCCTGCCCCCAAGCAGACAACAGTATCAGTAGCAGCCAGCCCTGCCGTGTAGTAGAGCTTAATTTCAGCCGAAACAACCCCAGTAGCAGAATTATTCCGCCCCACAAACCGAGTACACGTGGCAACCAGGCACCGACATGTTGTAAAGATGCAGGCCACAATCCAGGAAGCGTTATCATCAGTGCGCCAATCAGCAGCCATAGCTTGCCCGGAGAGGTCACCACATGGGGTTCTTCACTTTGTGGCCAATAGAGTGTCATCACCAGCAACGCCATCATGGCCCAGATGATGATGTTATGAGGAAGATGTAGTCCGGAGCCGCCTCGATTGATCTCATAATGCAGCATGGAGATAAATGTAACGGCCATGAGCAGCAAAACAATGAGGTTAACTTTGCGCGCTGAAAGTGTCGGTTTTATGGATGATAAAGATAGTAATTTCATTATTTTCAATTGGTTGCTGTTTTTCAGACCTGGCAGTACCGGCTCGATCGTTAGCGGCCTACTCGGTATCTTGAGTCATAAATACTCAATAAGAGCGATTATCTTTATTTTTCAGTCGGATAAGCAATAAACCAACGTAATGAATTCATCACTTTAGTTTCTGACATTTTTACTCGATTTTCATCGACCAACTTCATTAATACTAACCTTGCAGTGTAAATATCCAGCTGTGCTTTATCAGCAAGTTCTCTTGTTTTTGGCCAATTGATTACAGGAGGTGGGGATTCGTTGAACTGTTCTTTAAGAGCATGACAGTGTTCTTCCAATATCCCCATAACTTCTTCTTTACGTTGGTCCTTAGGTTTCATTGATTAATTCCTCATGTGATTTAAATTTTAAAAGTGTCTTATTTTTAATTTCTAATATTCTTATTGTTGGGTTTATATTTCCTACGTATTGAATGGAAATTTCCTACAAATAAAAAGACTATTCATACAAGCAATATTCTATCTTCTTATTTATTTTATATGGATTTTATAATTCTTATTATCACCGTCAAAATTAGTGCGAATAATTTTAACAATTAGAAGTAAATACTTAGTCTAATAATTGTTTTCTTTAACTTTATAGATAAATAAAAGATATTTCTTTATATTTCAAGCAATAACTTTACTGAAGGTGTAAATATTCATTTAATTCAGTGTGTTATGTTGGTTTTTGCGTGAGGAAAAATAACGTGTATTTGCATTAAATAAAGGATTAACAAGGTTTTAATGTAATATGGGTAAGGTTTTCCTGCTTTTAGCGTTAGACTTATAAGGATTTAATATCGATTATAATTTGACTTATGGAATAAGCAATCATTAATTTTGACAAAGCGACTTTTAGCGATCTAATCTGTCGATTTGCTGATTTTTGTAGTGGTAAATGTCGAAGGTGCAATGTTTATCGATCAAAGTTATCGATATTATTGTTTTAAATTAGTTAATTGAGATAAACACTCTGAATTTTGACTGTTTGAATTAAATGACTATGAACTATGACATTATATTTGTATTATCAGCGTCGAACAAAAGGGCTATATCGTTATTTAAATTATTTCTTAAGATGCAGGGGTTTCTCAATTCCTCCATTTCAACTTTATGGCTCCAGGCAGTTTACGGTTTATCTTCTCGTATTTAATCGATAAGAAACTGTATGAATTTATATTTTTCAAACGACTTCGATGCGGCATTTACTTTGATTTTATTAAGGTAATTCAGCGGGCAAATTTTAATTGTGTATAAAGGAATCACGTAATGAAACTGAATAAAACTATCTTGGCTGCTGGTCTGGTATTAGGTTTTGCTTCTATGGCTAACGCGGCTGATCAAGGCCAAGGTACTGTGACTTTTAATGGTTCAATCATTGATGCACCTTGCTCAATCGCAGCAGGTTCAGATGCACAGACTGTTGAAATGGGCCAGATCTCTAACGTGGCACTGCAAAATGGCGGCAAATCATCTGCACATGATTTCAAAATCAAATTGGAAAACTGTGACACCACAACGCTGAAAACTGTAACCACCACCTTTGGCGGTGCAGAATCAGCAGCAGTACCTGGCCTGCTGGGCATCACTGGTGTAGCTGAAGGTGCTGGTATTGCAATCGTTGATGGTACTGGTTCTGTTATTACTCTGGGTACTGCGACTGAGCAGCAGACTCTGGTTACTGGTAACAACACCCTGGCATTCTCTGCTTACCTGCAGGGCAGCACTGCATCTGACGCTATCAAACCAGGCAGCTTCTCAAGTGTTGCTGACTTCACCCTGGCTTACCAATAAGTCACCCTTTTCTCATTGGACATGCGGAAAATCCGCATGTCTTTTTCTCTTGAAAAGACACGTATTGGATGAGCCAGGTGATTTATGTCCAGATCATTTTTTTTAATAGTGCCTCCTTCCTTACTGATGGCGTCATTGCTGAGTTTGTCGGTAATGGCAGACCCCATGAAGACAGATTGGGGCCGCGTGAGTATGGAAGGAAGTATTACTGATACTGCTTGTGCAATAGATCCCGGCAGTCTGGAACAGACAATTGATATGGCGATTTTCCCTATCGGTCAGTTAGTTCAGAACGGTGTCGGAGATGAACACCCGTTTGCGATCCGCTTGCTTGATTGCACGATAGTTCACCCAGATCCAGACAAGTCGAACCAGCAGCATTTTGTGGTGACATTTGACGGTGCTGCGGATGGTAATAATTTTGCGGTTAATGGTGATGCCGAGGGAGTGGCAATGCAAATCATTGATGATAAAGGCAATGTTTCGAATCCCGGGGTGGTATCACCGGAGATCAATATTATCCCTGCTGAGATGAAACTCAATTATGCCCTGCGGTTAGTGGGCAATGGCAAGACGCTGCGTGCTGGAACTTATTATTCTAGCGTTCGTTTCAAATTGGATTATTACTGATTTCAATGAGTAAGGTGACATATCTCATGGTATCCGCTCGTTCCATCACCTCCGGTTTTGCCCGTCGTGATTTATTGCGAATTTTGATTGTAGTTACATTAAGTGGCAATGCTTATGGTGTGTTGGCCAGCGATGACATTCAGTTTAATACCGATGTATTGGATACCAAGGATCGCGCTAATTTTGACCTAAGCCAGTTCTCCCAACGCGGCTACATCATGCCTGGGAATTATAACTTGTTGGTTAGCATGAATAAGCAGGAGCTTAGTGAACAGCCGATTGTGTTCTACGCCTCAGAAAAAGATGCAAAAAAAAGTGAGGCGTGTTTAACACCCCAGTTAATCGAGTTGTTGGCATTGAAAGAGGATAGCTTCAAAAAGCTGACCTGGTCGCGTGATGGAGAGTGTCTGGATATTAGCAGCTTACCCGGCTTGACCGTGGAAGGTGATTTGGCAAAGTCATCGCTGTACTTGAGTGTGCCACAAGCTTGGCTGGAATACAGCGAACCGGATTGGGATCCTCCTTCTCGCTGGGAGGAGGGTATTCCCGGTGTGCTGTTCGATTACAACTTGTTAGGGCAATTGAACCGCCAGGAAACGAATAATACCAATAACAATACGTTAAGCGGCAACGGGACCACTGGCGCTAATCTGGGTGCCTGGAGATTCCGTGCTGACTGGCAGATGCGTGTCGACCAATCATCGGCTTCATCGACTGAGCGCCAATGGGATTGGAGCCGTTATTACGCTTATCGCGCTATCCCGAGTCTGGGAGCAAAGTTGACGTTGGGGGAAGATTTTTTGAATTCCTCCATCTTTGACAGTTTCCGCTTTAACGGCGCTAGCCTGGCGACGGATGACAATATGTTACCGCCAAATTTACGTGGTTATGCCCCTGAAATTACAGGAGTTGCCCGTACCAATGCGCGGGTAGTTGTCAGTCAGCAAGGGCGTGTGTTGAGTGAAACGCTGGTTGCTGCCGGCCCTTTTCGTATTCAGAACTTGAACAGTTTTGTCTCTGGGACGCTGGATGTGCGGGTAGAGGAACTTGACGGGCAAGTTCAACAATTTCAAGTAAATACCGCCAGTATTCCTTACCTGACCCGCCCCGGAATGGTGCGTTACCGTATCGCTGCCGGTAAGCCTTCGGATATCGGGCATCGGGCGGAAGGGCCAGTGTTTGGCACCGGGGAATTCTCCTGGGGGATCAACAGTGGCTGGTCACTGTTTGGTGGCGCGATGAGTGGTGAAAACGAATATCAAGCGGCATCTATGGGGATTGGCCGTGACTTAATGGAATTTGGTGCGGTGTCGGTTGATATGACCCAATCATGGGCAACGTTACCCGAGCAAGGCACTTTGAGCGGTGGCTCTTATCGAGTCAACTATTCGAAAAACTTTCAGGAAACAGGCAGTCAGGTGACGTTTGCTGGCTATCGCTTCTCTGAACGTAATTTTATGAGCATGAGTGAATATCTCGACGCGCGTTATCGCAGCAATGACGTGGGTGGCAATAAAGAGATGTACACCATCAGCTTCAATCAACAATTTCAGGATCTGGGGCTGAGTGCGTATCTGAACTATAGCCATCAGACCTATTGGGATCGCTCGGCAAATGACCGCTATAACCTGGCTCTCTCGCGTTATTTTGATATCGGTAAAGTGAAAAATGTCAGTTTGACCTTCTCTGCTTACCGTAACCGCTATAACGAAAGCAATGACGATGGCGTGTATTTGTCTATGTCGATGCCATTTGGTAACAGCGCAACCATCAGTTATAGCGCGACGGTGAGTGGCAGTGAACATAGTCAGCGAGTGGGCTATACCGATCGTCTGGATGCTCACAACAACTACCAGATCAATACTGGGGTAGCACGTAGCGGCGTGTTAGTTAGTGGTAACTACAACCACATAGGTAATAGTGCGGATATTAACGCCAATGCCAGTTATCAGGAGGGGCAATACTCTTCCGTTGGTTTAGGTATTCAGGGCGGCGCAACTATCACGGCTGAAGGTGGTGCTCTACATCGGGTGAATACCCTCGGCGGTACCCGATTATTACTGGATACCCAAGGTGTATCTGGTGTTCCGGTTCAGGGATATGGCTCATCAATACGCACCAATCAGTTTGGTAAAGCGGTAGTCGGTGATGTGAATAGCTATTACCGCAATCGGGCCAGTATTGATATCGATAACCTGGCTGACGATGTTGAAGCCAGAGGAACCGTAGCACAGGTCACACTGACCGAAGGTGCTATTGGTTATCGCCGCTTTAATGTGATTTCCGGCGAAAAGGCGATGGCGATGATACGTATGGCAGATGGCACATCACCGCCATTTGGGGCCACCGTATTAAATGAAAATCAGCAAGAGACCGGCATTGTTAACGACGATGGTTCCACTTACCTCAGTGGGATCAAAGCGGGTGAAACCATGTCAGTACGTTGGAATGGTGAGGCGCAATGCAGCATCACCTTACCTAAGGCTCTTTCTCCAGCAATACTGGCGAATCTACTGTTGCCTTGCCAGCCAATAGCCACGGGGGATAAACCTCCGATATCACAGTAGAAAGGTTTAGTACTGAACCTGCGGGTCAGTGCCCGTTCAGATAAGCGAAAAAGTGAGTTACCGCCAGGTTCTGACAACATTAATTCGAGAGAAAAAGTAATGAATTCGAAGGAAAAAGTAATGAAATTGAATAACAAATTGCGTATCACCACCATTTTGGTGACGGCACTGATGACTCAGCAAGCAACAGCAGCGATTGCACTGGACAGAACCCGAGCCATTCTTAATGGTGGCGATAAGTCGATCAGCTTGAATATCAGCAACCAGAATAAGGAATTACCTTATCTGGCGCAGGGATGGATTGAAGATGAGCAGGGTAACAAAATCAATTCACCGTTGACTGTCGTACCTCCGGTTCAGCGGGTAGAACCGGGCGCGATGAGCCAGTTAAAAATACAAAGTTTGCCTGCGGTGAATCAGTTGGCGCAAGACCGGGAAACCTTGTTCTATTTTAACCTGCGCGAAATCCCACCACGGTCGGACAAGCCCAATACTTTGCAGATTGCATTGCAAACGCGCATCAAACTTTTCTACCGCCCTGCGGGTATCGTGCCACAAAAGGCCGATATGTCGACACCTTGGCAAGAGAAGTTACAGCTGACTCGTCAGGGTGATCGCTATCAGGTTAATAACCCGACGCCGTATTACATCACGCTGGTCGATGCCAGTGAGAGCAAAACTGGCAAAACGGCAGCAGGTTTCAAACCGCTGATGATTGCACCAAAAGCGCAGGGCATGTTGGATGTGAGTGCTGCGGCATTAGGTAGCAAGCCAGTGCTGACTTATGTCAACGATTTCGGCGGTCGTCCAAAACTGATCTTCGGCTGTTCGGGTAGCACGTGTTCTGTGGTGGAAAGTATCAAATAACAGTGTATTCCGCTACGACGCATAAGAATAAGACTGGGCGGATGTCTGGCTGAATGATGAAGAAGGAAGATGAGATGGCTGTTAATTGTAGGGGAGTAGTGACCCGGCTGGCCATGATTGGGGTGACAGCCATCGTAACATTTTTAAGTAGCCCGGCATGGGCATTGAATAAGACTGCGACGGTCAATGTCTCAGTCACTATTTTTGCCGCACCACCTTGTGTGATTAACGGTAACAACACCATCAATGTTGATTTTGGCGATACAGTCCTGACCTCAAATATTGATGGTGTTCAATATATGAAGCCAGTGAATTATACGTTGAACTGTACTTCGGCTGCCTCCAATGCATTGAAATTAAGCATCATAGGCAATGGAGCCAATTTTGATACCCGTGTTCTGAAAACGAGTCATTCAGATCTGGGGATCAAGTTGATACGTAATGGGCAGGAATTTCCATTGAATACTGCATCCAATTTTACCTATCCGAATGTTCCTGTCTTGCAGGCGGTACCGGTCAAACAAACCAATGCAACGTTGAGTACGGGCTATTTTTCCGGCACAGCGACTCTGGTTGTGGAGTACCAGTAATGAAAATTAACGCATTGATATCCGGTGGGGTCGTTGCGGTGGTGCTAGCTCTCGGTAGTTCGTTGGCTTATGCCGACAACATGCTGTTCTCCGGCACATTAATTAATCCTCCACCCTGCGTGATTAATGGTGGCAGTACGATAGATGTACCTTTCGGAGAAAATTTGGGTGTGAACAAGATTGATGGCATCAATTATACCCAGACTGTGCCTTATAGCGTGACGTGTGAAACAGTCAGTAGCAGCTTGGAATTAGGTATCACGATTGTCAGTGCTTCCGTGACAACATTTGATCCCGCAGCGATACAAACCGATGTTCAGAATCTGGGCATTCGCATACTGAAAAATGGTATTCCTTTTGCGCTTAATACCCGAGTGGCCTATGACAAAAATAACCCACCGGAACTTAAAGCTGTGCCGGTTAAGGCTACTGGATCAACATTAAGCGAAGGAAGCTTTGAGGCTACCGCTACATTATTAGTGGATTATCAATAGGATCAAATGATGACTAATTTAAATCTGCTGATGCGCGTGGGGAAAGCTATTTTAAGTATTCTTATTCTGAATGTTTTTTGGGCTATACCGGTATTGGCCGCTGATAATATGCGTTTTCATGGTGCATTAGTTGCTGAGCCTTGTACGATTCGTCCGGGTGATGATGCTATTAGTTTAAATTTTGGTACTGTCGTTGATAAATATTTATATTCGAATCAGCGAACACTAGGCAAACAGTTCCAAATACATTTGGTAGATTGTGATATCAGCTTAGGTACAACTGCCAATATTATTTTTACGGGTAATGATAGTGTTAATTTACCCGGATTATTGGCAGTTGATAGTAGTGATATGGGAATCGCCATTGGTCTTGAAACATTGGCAGGAAAGCCGTTGTATCTAAATCAATCGAGTGACGATATCGCACTTGATACAGGTAATAACATTATTACCTTGAAAGCTTATGTTCGAGGTGAACCCGAGGCGATATCTCAACGTACTATTAAGCGCGGTGAGTTCAATGCAGTCGCAACATTTAATCTGCAATATTATTAATGGGGTCTCCCCTCTAATCTTATTTCACTACGAATATGTTAACGCTGAAATTCATTATCAACAGGTTAAATGTGGATAGAGACAATGGAACTTAAACGAATGGAACAGCCTAATATGCGATTAAGTCATAAATATTGCTGGCTAATCGCTTGTGTGCTGTTTTTATTTCCGCTTTATAGTCAGGCCAGTGCCTGGGTTTCGACACAAACGCGAATAGGCGGCCAATATACCGGAACATTCTCCTGGCCAAGTGAGGAACTGACCAATGTACTTTGTACATCCACATCTTGCTCTGTGGCTATCTGTCACTACTCCAGTCTTGAAGATGAACGGTGTCTTAACCCGAGTGCGGCATCAACGCGAGTCATTGTGACTCAAGGTGCAACGGCGAAAACCATGAGAGATGCGTTTGTTAGTCGCAATGGTGCTTCTGGAAGTTGGAGCACCACGACCCCTGTTTTGAGTTCATCCAACACTTGTTTTGGCATCATATATTGGCAAGGTGCTGGCGATTTAAACTTTAGCGGCAACCTGATCCCTGGTTCCTATTGTGGTGCAGTTCCTCCGACCCCGGAAACTTGTGATATTACCGGTGATGTTTATATCAACTACGGTTCGCTTAATCAGCAAAGTGTTGATGGCGCAATAAAAAGTGAACCACTGACGATCAATTGTACTGTCAGAACATCTGTGAAATTAACGCTGGTAGGGGCTAAAAGTATTAACCTGGGGCAAAATGGCAATCTGACGTCCACATTAAAAGTATCAGGGCAAGACTTAGCCAATGGCGTCACGGTAACGGCAAACATCGGTAATACCTCTTTCCCGATTGAGTCAACACTTCATGCTCCAGCATTACCTGACGCGGGCAACTTCTCCGGTAGCGGTGTGGTGATTATGTCATATTATTAATTGAGATTTATATGTACTCATTCGCTGAGTGCATAATTATTGTGAATATAAAATAGAGTTTTCAATTCGTTATTTTTTATATTCATGAAATGGGACAATTACTGTTATTTATATATGACAGGGATTTCCCGTGGTATTTATTTGTATATTTAATTATATTGAATAAATACTATTTTCAGGTTGTAATGTGTCACATTAATATAGTATAAATCTGATGCGTTAGATTAATTGGGTATTAGGCTATAACCTAAAAATGAAACGCATACTTCAATGGGCTATTAAATAAATAGGCTATAAATTTTTATTTTCTCTTTAAGGATTTTCTCATGAAAAAAATGAACATGGCAGTTGCTAATACAATCGTTGGTGGTACTGGTCAAACTTGTAAAGATACTTTCCAGTGGCAGACTAGTGGTACAACTGCAACTTGCATGGCAGTCACTACTTGTACTGATAAGCATGGTAAAGTATTAAGCACTACTTCTGCGCCAAGCAACATTGCTAACTGCCGTTAATTAAGTATTCGTTAGTTTCTATCGATATTTAATCGTATCCCAGGCAAGTGCGGGAGGTATTATTGTACTTGCCTGATTTGTTTTTTAAATGTGTTATTGATGCTTAAATTCAAGAATTTTCGCATTAATTGAATATTATAAAATTATTCCACGGGCATAAATATCGTTTGATTTTGTTTATGTCTTACCTTAACTCTGATTGTGAATAAAACTGACGATGTCTACTGAAAAAAATATGTTTAGGAGTAAGGGGTTCTTTATAGGCTACACACTGTTGGTTATCCTTATTTCTTCATTGATAACAACGGCCTATTTCCACTATTTCGTCCTCAATCAGGATGCACCAGAAAGTTTATTTTCTGTCAGCAGCAGTGACATTGAAAACAGCCCAATCAAAGACGATAACAGCATTATCGAGATCTTCTCTTATGGCTGCCATTACTGCGCCATCAATGAAGATAATGTCAGCCAATTAGAAAACCGTATGCCAGAAGGGACTCGTTTTATCCGCTTGCATATTAGCAGTGATAAAACCACTGGCTTGGGGCGTTTTGCGCCTGTTTTTGCCACCTTATCGGTGATGGGTATTGAGCCGCAACATCGTCAAAGTGCTTACAAAGCGGTACTCGACGACAACAGCGACTTGAGTGATAACCGCCAACTCGAAACCTGGCTAAAAGCCAATGACATTGATGTGGCTAAATATCAGCAAGTGAGCCAGTCCGCTGAAGTTAAAGCGTTAATTTCCTATATGACGGCAGTGACTGCGCATTACAAGATAGATGCAACTCCGACCTTTATTGTTGGCAAAAAATGGATAGCGTTGCAGGACAGGGAATTCCCAGCGTTCTCGGATCACCTCTTGTCATTACTCGAGCACGATAAGGCGCTGGAGAAATAATGAGACTGCTAGCCGTATGGGGTTATTTTGCCTGGCGAAACCAGCTCGATAAGTTGGCTTTTAGTGGGCGCTTATTCGCTCGCGGGCAGGCCAGGGTAGCTATCTGGCTGTTACGGCGTAGTGATTATCGTTTCTTGCTGATGTTCGGTGCTTTGCACCGGGCTTTCGGTTTGGCTTCGCGGCGGCAGAAGAATCTGGCGCGAGTGGCGGCGGCCAACAGCCACTGTTTGCTCAATGGTCAAACTAGCCCATCAGCACAGAATTTTATTGGTACTGCGCAGCGTCGTCAGGTGTTGGAATTGGCGGCAACTTATGGTCAAAACCGGCAAATTTTAGCCCAGTTAGCAGCCTGTACCCAGCAATTAGACTGCCAGGTTAGTGCGCTGCATGACGCCGGTTCTCCGGTTATTTTGGCACCATTGCATATGGTGTCAGATGTGCTGGCTGGCATGGTGGGTGCGAATGTTTATCCGGGTCAGGCGACCGTAGTCGTTTCTGCCAGCGCTGAGGCTTATGAAGAGCAGGCGCGGCAAATGGGTGGGGTAAATATTTCCTATTGTTCCATTCATGCTGATAGCCGTGCCATCGCCGGTAACCTGATGGATGCCATCATGGAAGCAGCCGAGCATAAGCGAAATATTATGATTTTTCCGGATATTACGCCGGACTACACCGTTAATAACCAGCCAGCAGAAACAGCAAAAATGGCCTGCCAACTGTTTAACCGCCCAGCCAATTTACACAGCGGCATCGTTCGTCTTGCCAGAGCATTGTCAGCGCAGGTGGTTTTTTATTATCTGTATTACGACAAAGAAATAAAAATACATATCTATCCTGCACTTAGTGCGCGGGAAGTGAAAAATAAATTGCCTGAATTGATTGAAACATCCTTGACGCAGCATCCACAAGATTGGCTGTTATGGCACTCACATTCGTTATTTTTTATAAACGAATAATGTCACTGACGAAGAATAGTAGAAAATGGAAAAGATAATCCCAACGCTAGTATTTCAAAGCGAAACCAATGAATGTGGTTTGGCCTGTATTGCGATGCTGGCACAGACGCAAGGCATCAATGCGCCGCTGGAAAGCTTGCGTGAGCGTTATCCTGCCTCTGGGCATGGCACATCACTGGCCACGCTTTGTACTATTTTATCTGAGTTGGCAATACCGGCTTATCCGGTGGTGTTTGAACATCAGGAGCTGTCGGCCTTACCGCTGCCTGCCATCTTGCATTATGGTGCCAGCCATTATGTGGTGCTGGCGTATCGTAAAGGTAACTATGTCTGTGTCATGAACCCGGCAATCGGGCAGCAGTTACTGCCGCTGGATGCACTGAAAGCAGAAATCAGTGGTTATGCGCTGGTACTGGACCCGGAAACGCCCGCGTCACCTGACGCGCTGAAAAATATTGAACACAGCAAGCGACTCAGTGCGCTCGATTGCATGAGCTTGAAAGAAACCGCCAGTGTTCGCGGTATCTATTGGCTGATGACGTTGGCGTTTTTGATCTCGCTGACACTGTTTATTATGCCGACTATGGTCAGCAGCGCCATCAATGATGTGTTCTCTTCTGCGGGCGATAAAGATTTTCCCTATTTTTATTTTCTGCTGGTTTTTGTGGTCTCCACATCACTCGCTTTTTGCGTGCGATATATCACCGAGCGTTATATTAAACATTTTGTGGTGCTTAACAGTGTCGCGGGTTTCTCTCGCTTGCTCAGTCACTCGCTGAACTTCTTTGATAAGCGCGCACCGGGTGACATCTTTAGCCGCTTCTCTAACTGGCAGATGGCTGCGACGCAAAAAATCGAGCTGGATAACGGCCTGCGCACCGATTGGATAATCGGTGCCATCGCGTTGGCAGTGATGTGCTACATGAGTCCACTACTGGCGATGGTCTCTGCTATTGGTGTCATGTTGATGGGCCTTATCAGTATTTGGGCTATCTACCGTGACCGCTACTACACCCAGCAGTTGCAGGTCAAAAGTGCCGAGCAAAGTGATTTTATTCTGGAAACTATTCAGGGTTTTTCCACCATTAAATCGGCCGGTTTATCCAGCCAGCGCCAAGGGGTATTTGCTGGACTGGCGCTGTCGTTATTCACGACCTTGCAGAAGAAGAAAATCTACGATCAGGTTAAAAATAGCCTGTATCAGCTGATTGGCAGCTTGGAAATGGTGTTCTTTATGCTGCTGGCTTTGCCGCTGTTGAAGCAGGGGACACTGAGTCTGGGTGAGTTCTTCGCCTATAGCTTTGTGCGCGAGATTTTCACCTCCTATATCACCAAGATTTTCTATGCGATTTTGCAGAAAAACCAGTTGCACGTTATTGATATCCGCGCGCGTGATTTGTTCCCGGCCGGGCAGTCTACACCACCGGAAAAGCGTTCATCCATTCCGACCGCACCACCGACATTTACGCAGAAATTGGTCTATCAGAACATTCGCTTCGCCTACGATGCCAGCCAGCCGGTATTGTGTGGTTTATCGCTGTCCCTGACGCGCGGGCAAAGTGTGGCGATTATCGGCGAGTCCGGTGCCGGGAAAAGTACTTTGCTAAAAGTGATGGCAGGATTGATGCCACCACAGCAAGGGCAGGTATTGGTCGATGGCGAAGCTGTTGATTTCCAACAAGCACATGCTCTGTTTTTTCTGCAAAGTCAGGAAGACATTCTGTTTAATGCATCGGTATTACAAAACATCACTTTGTTTGATGGGCATTTGGATACCGATAAGCACCAACGTATCGAACGCTCATTGCAAGGGCTGCAATTAACGCAAGTCATCGAAAAATTACCCGGTGGCCTCAACGCGCTGGTGCGCGAAAGTCACGCCGCGCTTTCATTGGGGCAACGTCAGCGGTTATTACTGGCTCGCGCTATGTACAGCGATTGTCCGGTATTGGTCCTGGATGAACCCACGGCCAACCTGGACGAAGAAACCGCTCAGCAGGTGATGCAGACTCTGCTTGCTCACTGCCGTGACTATCAGAAAACATTGATAACCGTGACCCACAGCGAAAGTGTGTTACCGCTGTTTGATTGTGTTTTCCGCTTAAACGACGGCCAATTGGTGCGCCATGCTCAATCGGTGTCCTTAAGTCGCCTGACGCCAGTGGCAGTTAACTGATGCGTATCAACCTGAAAAATAAGAAACATCAGCTCATGCTGGGGCTGTTTATTGTTTCGTTACTGATTATCAGTAGCGTCATTGCGTTGTCGATCTCGGATAGTCAGCAGGATGTGCCGCAGTTAACTGAAACCATCGGGCGCGGTGATATCGAACGGAATGTCATGGCAACCGGCAGTTTAAAACCTTCATTGCAGGTCAATGTGGGCGCGCAGGTGAATGGGCAGCTAACCAAACTGTATGTCAAACAGGGCGATCGCGTTACCCGTGGTCAATTGTTGGCTGAAATAGATCCGACTTTGCAGCAAAACGAATTACGTAAATCGGAAGCTGAATTACAGAGCGCGCAGGCGCAGAAGCAGGCCAGTCAGGCTTTGTTACGCCAGTATCTGCTCGAGTTCCGCCGCCAACAGATCTTGGCAAGAGACGGTTCTGGCGTGAAAAGTGCGCTGGAAAAAGCACAAGCGCAATATGACAGCCAGCTAGCGCAATTGCATGTAAATGAAGCGCAAATTGTGCAAAGCCAAATGGCGATGGAAACAGCAAAAGCCAATCTGGGCTTTACCCGCATCATGGCTCCGATTGACGGTGAAGTGCTGGGCATTGTCACTAAAGAGGGGCAAACCATTGTTTCCTCTCAAACCGCACCGACCATTTTGGTGCTGGCGAATGTCGATACCATGACAGTACACACGCGCATTTCAGAAACCGATATTCTCAAAGTCAATGTAGGGCAACCCTTGTGGTTCTATGTGGTCGCTGACCCCGAGCGTCGCTATGACAGCCGGATGGATGCTATTCAGGAAGCGTCGGCTGAAAGTTTGCGCGAAGACAGTTCTGGCTCAGCGAACAGCCAGCAACCTTCTGCGGTTTATTACAACGGCATATTCAACATTGCCAACCAAGAGCGGCTATTACGTACATCAATGACTGCGCAGGTATTCATTATCACGGCGCAGGCAAAAAATGTGTTACGGGTGCCACTGTCTGCGTTGGGTGAGCAACAACCCGATAAGCGCTATCGGGTTCAGATTATCAACGGCAAACAGACGTCAGTGCGCTGGGTCTCTGTTGGCCTGCGTAATGCGCAGTATGCCGAGGTGAAAGCAGGGCTGGCGCAGGGCGACCAAGTGCTGTTGCTGGGAACGCCTGCGGGAGTCAGCAATGAACATTAATGCCATCCATCCCGCTGATGCCAACGATAACCCATTGATTCAACTCAAGGGGATCTATCGCCATTTTACTTCCGGCGCAGCATCCGTAGCGGTGCTTAAGAATATTTCATTGTCGATTCACCGCGGTGAAATGGTGGCAATTATTGGTGCTTCTGGCTCCGGTAAATCAACACTAATGAATATCATCGGCTGTTTGGATAAGCCCACACAGGGCGAGATGTCGATTCATCATATCCCGACACGGCAGGCCAGCAGTGAACAATTGGCGCAATTACGCAGCCAGTACCTCGGTTTTATTTTTCAGCGCTATCACCTGATGCCGTATTTAACTGCGACTGAGAATGTGGTTATCCCTGCGCTTTATACCGCCATGACCGCCACCGAACGCCATGAGCGTGCGGTGTATCTGTTGCGTCGTCTGGGCCTGGGGCAGCATTTACTGCACAAACCGGCACAATTGTCAGGTGGGCAGCAGCAGCGAGTGAGCATTGCCCGAGCCTTGATGAATGGTGCCGGTATTATTTTGGCCGATGAACCTACTGGTGCGCTTGACCGCAGCAGTGGTCAGGAACTGATGGGCATTTTGCATAGTCTGCATCAGTCCGGCCATACCATTATTATCGTGACCCACGACCGCAATATTGCCAATCAGGCGCAGCGCATTATCGAAATTAGCGACGGAGAAATTATTGCCGATCGAACTAATGAGGCAATAGATACCAGCGCGATTCAAGCTGCATTACCTGCTCCGATTGCCACCGGCCGGCCGCACTGGTGGGTGAGTGTTAGAGAAGCGATCAAAATGGCCTGGCGCGCCCTGTTAGGGCATCGAATTCGCGCCTTTTTATCAATGCTTGGCATCATTATCGGCATTTCGTCGGTGGTGTCCTCTATGGCGGTGGGCGAAGGCGCTCGTCAGGAAATTCTCAATGAAATTAGCCAATTGGGAACCAGCAATCTGGACATTCGCCCAGGGCTTGGTTGGGATAAACCGCGCCCGGATTTTGAGCGCGCGCTCTCGCAGGCAGATATTGAGCTACTGAGTCAGCAACCTTATGTCGATAGCCTGTCCCCAGTGGTGAGTAAAATGGTCGCTGCGGTGCGGGGCGACAAACAAGTGATGGTGTCGCTCTCTGGCGTCAGCCACGGGTTCTTTCAGGTGAAAGGGCTAAATTTTTCTGTGGGTGATGGTTTTACCCCGAGCCACGTCACTGCGCGTGAGCCGGTTGTCATCCTGCAACCAGAACTTAGCGATACGCTGTTTGCTGCTGGGCAAAATCCACTAGGCGAGATTGTTCAGCTCGATGGTATTCCCTTGCGCGTGATCGGTGTAGCCAAGCGCGGTGGCTCATCCTTTGGCGGGTTACTGGCCGCGTGGATGCCTTATACCTCACTCACCGAGCGTATTTCAGGTGACATTCCGCTGGAGTCAATAACTGTGCGGGTGCGCGAAGGTTACAACCTGAATAATGTGCAGCGCGATGTTGAAAAACTGCTGGAAAGTGCCCACGGTCAGCGCGATTTTTTCATTCTGAGCAATGACCAGATGAGTAAGGCAATTCAAAAAACCTCTGACTCGATGACACTACTGATCACCTCGATTGCCGCTATTTCGCTGCTGGTGGGCGGGGTTGGCGTGATGAATATCATGTTGGTGTCGGTGACTGAACGCACCCATGAAATCGGTATTCGTCTGTCGGTCGGTGCTCGTCCAAGTGACATCATGACTCAGTTCCTGATTGAAGCTGTGGTGATTTGTACCCTCGGCGGCCTGATTGGGATCGTCGGTTCGGCGCTGGCAGGGGTGGTTTTCTCGTGGGTTACCCAAGAGTTCACTATGATTTTTACCTGGCCACCGTTGGTGTTGGCTTGCAGTTTCTCCGCGCTTATCGGGTTGGGGTTTGGCTTTTTCCCGGCGCGCAATGCCGCTCGTTTGCATCCGACTGAGGCATTGGCACGAGAATGACCAGATTGATGATTAAACTTTCAATATTACTGATAAGCCTGCTGCTTATGGGCTGTGGCTCATTACTGAAAAGTGAATATCAGCGACCGATGTTGTCAGTTCCCGATGAGTGGCGCGTGAAAGATACCGGGGGCGGTTATCTGCATCATAGTGTGCATTGGTGGGCCAATTTTGACGATCCTCAACTGTCGGACAGCATTAGTCGCATGTTGGTCAGTAATAACGATTTGGCCGCCGCAGGTCTTAAGTTGCAACAGGCACGCCTGACGGCAGGGCTGAGCAATACCAACATGACACCGAACGTCACCTTGACCGGCGTGGGCAGTAACACCCGCTCGCTGAATGAAAATACTCAGCCGCGCGAGAGTTACAGCACTTCGCTTGGGCTGAGTTACGAGCTGGACTTGTGGGGCAAACTGGCCCGCGCCCGTGAACAATCTGCGTGGCTGGTGAATGCCACCGAGCAGGAGCGGCAGGAAACGGCGCTGTCACTGATTGGCACCACCGCGGATCTCTATTGGCAGATTGCTAAGTTCAATCAGCAGTTGGGCTACCAACAGGCGGCGTTAGCTATTTCGCAAGATACGCTCAACATTGTGCGTTCACGGCTCGCGGCGGGTGATGCCAGTGAAATTGAGTTATTGCAGGCGCAACAAACCCTGCTGGATAGGCAAAATCAATATCAAAGCCTTGAGCAACAACGGGAAGCTGCGCGTAATGCTATGGCATTACTGTTTAACCGCGCTCCGGATTATCGCCAGGCCGAACGTCAATCATTGGATTTAAAACAACAAGTCGCGATAGCAAACAGTGTGCCACTACAGGTTATTGCTCAGCGGCCAGATGTGCAGGCGGCCGAGTGGCGCTTGCGTGCGGCATTGGCTGGCTCCGATGTAGCGAAACTGAATTTCTACCCGACACTTTCGCTGGGAGCGACATTGGATGCCGGTAGTGCGGTGTTTTCACAATGGTTTAGCAACCCGAGCCGGACACTCAGTGCCAACAGTGCGTTGCCTTTCTTACAGTGGAACACCGTGCAACTCACCATTGACCAGTCAAAGTTGGATGTGAAATTGGCCGCCGTGGATTTTCGCAGCAAGGTTTACAGCGCCCTTAAAGATGTCGATGACGCCATGACGGCACGGCTGAGCTATCAGCAGCAAAAACAGAATCAGTGGCAGAACCTACAACTGAGTCAGCGGCGGTTAACTCTGACTAACAGCCAATACCAGGCAGGTGCCGTTTCATATCAGACCTTACTGGATGCGCAGGATGCCCTGCTGACCAGTGAAACCAGTTTGCTCGAACTTCAATATAACTATCTGAATGCCACCATGAAACTGTGGTTGGCGTTAGGTGGCGGCGTTGATAACAGCAGGGACAGTAAAGGAATTAAATCATGACGAATACAGTTAAACAGCGCCGGGTGGTTGTCACCGGGTACGGCAGTGTGACCCCGATGGGCATGACTGCGCAGCAAAGCTGGGAAGCTATTATGGATTATAAATTAGGTTATCGTTATTACGATAAATCCGCGCAGGGGATCAAGTCGCGCTTTTTTGGTCTGCTGGAGGCCGAACCTAATTTGAAATCAGTCCCTGCCGCAATACGCCGCCGTCTGCCGCGCTATGCCCGACTGGCATTGGCCGCTGCACGAGAGGCCATGACTATGGCATTCGCTGAGAAATCTGTCGCGGATTATTACGATTTGCTCGATTGCGGCACTATCATCGGTAGCGGCTGGGCTGGGCAGGATGAAACCCATGATAACTATGAAGGTTATCTGGAAACCGGGCTGGGTACCCCGTTTGGCTGTTTCTTATCGATGCCGAATGCGGGTACCGCAGCATGTAGCTTGTATTGGGGATTGCGCGGCTATCAGAACTCACCGATTGCCGCCTGCGCCACCGGCACCATAGCCATTGGTGATGCATTTGAAATTATCCGCAGCGGACGAGCCTCCATGATGCTGGCAGGGGCGGGTGAGTCTCTGCGCAGTAACGCGGCAGTATGGAATATCGATATTTTGGGTGCCTTGGCGCGCGAACAGGAAGATGCCAGCAAAGCCAGTTGCCCTTTCAGTTTGGACCGAAACGGCTTTGTGTTATCCGAAGGCGCGGCGGTGCTGTGTCTGGAAGAACGTGAAGGCGCGATTGCCCGTGGCGCTAACATTCTCGGCGAAATTAAAGGCTACGGTAACTATTCTGATGCGTTTGATTTCACTGCCCCGGCAGAAGATAAAGTGGCGCGGGTGAAAACCATTCAGCACGCCTTGCAACAAGCGGGTTTGAGCGCCGATGAAATTGATTATGTCAACCTGCACGGCACCTCGACTCAGCTTAACGATCTGAATGAAACCCAAGCCATTAAGCAAGCCTTTGGTGCAGCGGCGTATAGCACGCCACTGTCGAGTACCAAATCCTATTCTGGGCATTTGATTGCCGCGGCGGGTAGCTTTGAATCCATTATCTGCCTGCAAGCGCTGGAACATCAGATGATGCCCGCGACCTGTAATCTGAAAAATGCTGACCCGCAATGTGACCTTGATTACATCAGTGAAGGGCATCGGCCAAAAACCTTGCGCAATACGCTGAACTTGAGCTTCGGTTTTGGTGGTGCGAATGCCGCATTGGTCATCGGGTTGGATTAAGTATGAACTCGACTTTTAACTACCACTACAGCCTCAACGACGCCGAGCGTTGGGCTGAATTTTCCGGTGATTACAACCCGATCCATTTTGACCTGCAACAGGCGCAGCATTTGGGTCAGGAGCAACTGACTGTTCACGGTATGCGCGCCATGCTGGATATCAAATATCAGCTCAGTACGGCGTTATTATCGCTGTTGCCGGAGGTTGAATTCCTGCGTTTTAACGCCCGCTTACGTCAGCCGGTACAGTGTCATACCTCGTATCAGCTGCAACTCAGCGCAGCGGCAGGGCAGGTGAGCGGTAATCTGGTAGATATTGGCAGCGGTGAAAGTTGTTTTACCGGCAAGCTGCGCAGTGCGCCAGCACTGGTGCAAACGGGCACTGAATGGGTTTCTTTATCTGCGGATGACGTTTTCCAGTTCAGCCAGCAATTCCTGGGTGATGCATCACAATCGGCTGAATGTTGGGGCTTTTTTGATGCCTTATTGTTCAAACTGTTGGTCGCTGCGCCGCAAACACTGGCAACGGCCAAACAAGTGTTACCGGGGATTGAAGCTGAAACTTTGATTGATGTTTTCAAGTCGGTACCGGTTATCCAGACTCACCACGATGTGCATTTCAGTACAGATTTGCTGCGCATCAACCATCCAAATGTATTTGTCCGCAGTGCACTGCACTACGCCATCGAACCGACACTGATTGTCGGTAACCCTACCGATGGCTGGGTATTGCGCGCGGCTATTGCGGCCCGTTCAGACTTAGGGCCATTAATTACCACCGCAGTAACATTGAAAACGTGGCCGTTAGCCGCGCATTAAGAAAGGATAAAACTATGGAAAAGTATCAGCAGGTTTATGACACCGTATGTGAAATGTTATGTGACGCCAAAGATCTGGAAATGTCGGCACTGTCACCTGAGATGCCACTGCACCAATTAAAACTCGACAGTCTGGATTATGTCGAATTGATGGTGCTGGCGAAGCGCGAATTCAGCGCCACACTGAACGCAGAGATGTTTATGGAAAATCCGGACATGACTTTAGGAGAGCTTTGCCAAAAGTTGGCCGAGCAGAAGAAATAATATTATGAACAGGCAATGGGTGTTAATTACCGGTGGCAGCCGTGGCATTGGCCGTGCATTGGTCGAAGAGCTGGCCAAAGAGTGGGATGTTGTTTTTACCTGGCGCAACGGTGAACAGCAGAGCCGCGATGTTATTGCAAGCTGTGAAGGACTGCCCGGTCAAGTGACCTGCTATCGCTGTGATGGCAGCAATGAAGCGGATGTTGATACATTGGCACCGCAATTGCTGGAAAAATACGGCCCACCCGGCGCGGTAATTCATAATGCTGGCATTACTGGCGATAATTTACATATTCAGCAAAATGGTGATAACTGGCGCAGTGTGCTGGATACCAATCTGAATGCGGTTTTCTACTGGAATAAGCATGTCTTGCCGCAAATGATGATGCAGGGCGAGGGGGCAGTCTTGCTGATGTCTTCAGTGAGTGCGATTAAAGGCAATATCGGCCAGAGCGCCTATGGTGCCAGTAAAGCGGCGCTGATTGGTCTGGGGCGTTCGCTGGCGCTTGAGATGGGGCGTTTTAATATTCGCGTTAACTGCCTGTTGCCAGGGGTTATTGACAGCGATATGACCCGCGACATGCCTGCTGATGCCTTAAAAGGATTACGTAAGCAGATACCATTACGCCGTTTAGGGAATGCGCAAGAAGTCGCTCGCGTCAGCGCCTTTATGATAGGCAATGACAGCCGTTATATGACCGGGCAGACTTTGGTGTTAGATGGCGGGCTGACGGCGTGATGCTGTTATAAAAATTGCCAAGGATGGTAATGCCATTAAAGCCATAGGTGATTGCCAGCCCAGATAAACTGGCAATCAACAGTTGCTATTCGGATAATCAGGAAGGTAATCATGCCTTCCCTTTGATAGCCGATGGCATTGGATAATATCCGCTATACCCAACCTTTGGTGCGGAACATTTTCAATACAGTAACAAATGCAATCATCTCTTCTGGTGTTCCTAATGTAAGGCGATTCCAGCCAACGGCAGGAGGGAATTCACGCCCGACAAACACGTGATATTGTTTCATGCGGTTTTGATAAGTTTTTACATCCCCAGTCACATGATGGAATACAAAGTTTGCCTCAGAGGGAAGGTAGGCCAATTTCAGTTGATCAAGAGCCTGAGTCACGATGCGCCGAGCTTGATCGGTCGACTGGCGACTGTATTGTACCAAAGGCTTATCCTGCAACGAGGCTAATGCTGCAACAACTCCTGCGGTATTGGTGTTATTCAGAGAGACAAAGTTTTCCACCATCGAAATCAGTTCTGGATGCGCAATGCCATAACCAATCCTCAGGCCAGCTAAGGCGAATATTTTCGAGAATGTTCGTGTCACTAACACATTTCTGTGACCAGCTTGAACCAGTGAAATAGCGCTACTAAATGCAGGATTGCTAACAAACTCAGCATAGGCTTGATCAAGAATAAACAGTGTCTCTGGCGTGGCATTTTTCACCCATGCAGTAATAAGGTCTGCTGGAGTGATGGTCGCAGTTGGATTATTTGGGTTACACAGATAGACAATTGAACGCCCATTGAAGTCGGCTACTTTATTAATTAAGTCTGGCTGAAGCCGATTGCCTTGAATAGTTGCGCTGAAAAAATAGACAAAATATAAGGAGAGAAAATATCCGCAGATAATTTGTACTGCGGATATTGAGATATGAATTCTCGTTATTTATGTGGGATATATTCCCCAGTCAGGTTTTCGAGATGGGCAATGATATCGTTAATATCTTGTGCTGGCAGGTTAGTAGCCACTTAATACTTCAGCATCATTTCAATCGCTTGATTCAGATTCTCAGCTTGTTCATCGTGGAAATAAGGAGCTGTCAGAGCAATGTTACGCAGTTCCAGTATTTTAAAACGGTTGGCCGCTTTGACATTTATGGTTTTTATCCAGCCAATGCCCTATTCATTGAATGGAGTTGTCTCTGGGCTGTGTTGAGTGACGGTTGAGCTTTATCAGGCGACCAGGACGCGTCGATTACGGCGCGCCCAATTATCACCACTCTTCTGCCATTTTTTTAACCACTAAACAAAGGCATTAATTTTCGGCCATTGTCGGTCATGCAGCAAGGTACATTGCCTAAGATTGTTCAGATTGCCCTTAAGCTGATGTTTTTCTGCATATTCTGGGCTGCATACTGGCACCATTGATTCATCCATCAACTGTTGATAGGACAATTTCTCCGGTGTTTTATCGTCAAAATAGCGGCCTTTATCGCGTCGGTGATTGCATTGGGTACCACTTTCCTGCTTTCTTACATCATATGATCGAAAAGAGACATTCTATGAACCGCACTAAAATTGATAAATTAATTACCGACTATCCATTGGTCAAAAATCTTATCAATCTGGAAGAGGTGACGTGGTTTAATCCGCAGGCGACCACCCTGGAAAAGGGGCTGCCTTATGTCGGGTTATCGCAGCAGGATGTTGCCGATGCTGAGGCCCGGTTGCAACGTTTTGCCCCTTATTTATGTCAGGCATTTCCTGAAACACAAAAAACAAAGGGCATTATCGAGTCGGATATTGTGGCTATCCCTACCATGCAGAATGCCTTGCAACAACGTTATGGGGTGGCGATAACGGGTCGCTTACTATTGAAGAAAGACAGTCACTTGCCTATTTCCGGCTCCATTAAAGCCCGTGGTGGCATTTATGAAGTATTAACCCATGCGGAAAAACTGGCGCTACAGGCCGGTTTATTGCAAGAAACCGATGATTACAGCAAGTTGTTTTCCGATGATTTTCGCCAATTTTTCAGGCAATACCGCATTGCGGTAGGGTCTACCGGCAATCTGGGGATGTCAATTGGCATCATGAGTGCCAAGTTGGGATTCAGTGTCAGTGTGCATATGTCCGCTGATGCCCGTGAATGGAAAAAACGTAAACTACGCGAACATGGCGTCAATGTGGTTGAGTATGCACAGGACTATGGCGTGGCAGTGGCGCAGGGGCGCAAGCAGGCGGAGTCTGATCCAAATTGCTTCTTTATCGATGATGAAAATTCACCCACCTTATTCTTAGGGTATTCGGTGGCGGGCGACCGGTTGAAACAGCAGTTCGCCGAGCAGCAGATAGTGGTAGATGAAAATCATCCGTTATTTGTTTATCTCCCCTGTGGTGTGGGCGGAGGCCCCGGTGGGGTGGCGTTCGGATTGAAACTGGCCTTCGGTGACCATGTGCATTGTATTTTTGCCGAGCCAACTCATTCGCCGTGCATGTTATTGGGTGTTTATACCGGTTTGCATGATGGCATTGCTGTGCAAGACATTGGTATTGATAACATTACTGCCGCAGATGGTTTGGCCGTCGGACGGGCATCCGGCTTTGTTGGTCGGGCTATGGAGCATTTACTGGATGGTTTCTATACCTTAAGTGATGCTGAAATGTATGACCTGCTCGGTTTACTCAATCAGTATGAAGGCATTCGGCTGGAGCCGTCAGCATTAGCAGGTATGCCAGGCCCGGCACGGGTTAGCAGCAGTTTGGATTATTTAGAACAGAATCATTTTAGCGTCGAAAAAATGCGTAATGCGACCCATCTGGTTTGGGCGACAGGTGGCGGTATGGTACCGGTTGAAGAGATGGAGAAGTACCTCGCAACCGCCAAAATTTAATTTTTACCCTGCACAGAAAAGGCGCAAATTTGCACTTTTTCTGTGCGTTTAGCCTGCACTGACTCAATCACTTTCCTACCCTTTCTTTATCCTGCCCATGCTGGTTATTCAGCACTAAATAAAAATAGATCTTTAACTACAGTCAGTTACTGAAAACCCCTTCACTTATTTTCTCCCTTGATGCTTGCTGGCACAGTTCATGCTTATGTCATTACATTCAAGTTACTTGAATACACTTCACACTACTTTAAATGGGGCGGCAATCATGACACGACGTAAACAGGCGATACCTCTGTGCTGGGCAATGCTGTGTGCTGCCAGCGTATTCTCTGGCGCGGTTCACAGCGCAGATTTGCTGGACAAAATTAAAGCCGATAAGACGATAACCATTGCAACTGAAGCGCGTTATGCACCTTTTGAGTCGGTAGAGAATGGCAAGATTGTGGGGTATGACGTTGATTTAATGAATCATATTTTGCAGAAAAGCCTGCCGGGTGTTGAAGTTAAGCAACTTGATTTACCTTTCCAGGGCATCTTGCCCGGCCTTGATGCCAAGAAATTCGATTTTGTCGTCACCGCCGTGACGGTGAACAAACAGCGTATGGATCACTTCGCGTTTACTGTGCCAATTGCCGAATCGACTGTAGCGTTACTCAAGCGTGGCAACGATAGTTCTATCAATTCGTTAGATGACTTGAGTGGCAAGGTGGTCGGCTCTCAAGCTGGTTCGGGGCAGCTCCAGGTGTTGCAAGAGTTTGATAAAAAACTGAAAGCCAGCGGTAAGCCGGGCATCAAAGAAATTAAACAGTATGTCTCTTTCGACGAAGCCTATGCGGATCTGGCGAACCAGCGCCTGGATGGTGTCGCCCAATCACTCGCCAACCTTGGCCCATTGATCAAAACCCGTCCGGGCGTCTTTACCACCCTGAAACCCATGTTAGGGCCAACCACCTATTTTGGCTGGGTTGGGCGTAAAGGAGATGACAGTGCAACCTTGGTGAAGCTGTTCAGCGATGGCATCAGTGAAGCTAACCGCGACGGCACCATGAAAGCATTACAGCAGAAATGGTTCGGCTTCGTGATGGATGTTCCGGCCGACCAAATGCCCGCGCCAAGTTTGTAAGAGGACTGATGATGGGGGAATTTTTCCAATTACTGAGGTCGTGGCTGCCGATGTTGATAGACGGCGCGGTGACCACCGCCTCGCTGTGCATCGTGGCTATTGTTGCCGGTTTCTTTATCGGTGTGGTGATTTACCTGATGGAAAGCGGCCACTCACGATTGGGAAGAGGGTTCGCCCGTATCTATATCAGTTTGTTTCGCGGCACGCCGGTTCTGGCTCAGGTTCTATTGTGTTTTTACCTGCCGGGGGAGTTGGGATTGTCACTTCCCGGTTATCTGGCTGCGGTGTTGGCACTCACACTCAATACCGCAGCCTATCAATCACAAATCTTACGCAGTGGTTTTAATGCTATCCCGCCGGGGCAGTTAGAAGCCGCGGCAATGTGCGGATTAAGCCCGCGCCAGGCCTTGTGGCATATCCAAATTCCACAAGTGTTGCGCCTGACCCTGCCATCACTGATTTCAGAGTTAATTGATGTGATTAAGGCCTCGGCAGTGGTATCGGTCATCGCCATCACCGATTTGATGCGGGTGGGGCAGCAGTTGGCATCGGCGACCTACCGCCCATTAGAGGTGTATATCGCGATTGCGTTGTCTTATCTGGTGCTGACCAGCTTGCTGGCACTGTTAGGCAACTATGTTGAACGGCGCTGGCATAAGGAGAGCCGATGAACGATTTCTTCCTTTATCTGCCGGACTTTGCTCGCGCATTGGGTGTCACGCTGGGTATTAGCATGAGTGCGGCGATCATCGGGGCTTGTGCCGGGTTTATCTTGCAGGCGGTGTGCCGTAATAGCCGCTGGTTGTTCTGGCCCTGGCGCACCTATGTGTGGCTGATTCGCGGTACACCTTATCTGGCACAGCTAGCGGTGTTTTATTTCGGTTTACCCGCTATCGGTGTGACGCTAAGTGCAGTTGAAGCCACGGTGATATCGCTGGCTATTTACAGCTCTGCTTATTTTGGCGAAATCTTCCGCACCGCGTGGAAAAGCATCGGGCACGGGCAGTTGGAAGCGGCGCAAGTACATGATATTTCAGCGTGGAAAAGTTTTTGGCACATCCAGACGCCACAAGCTTTGCGCTTTAGTTTACCGCTGTTGGGTAACCAGTTCATTTTGACCATTAAAGAGAGCGCCGTGGCATCGATTATCACGGTGCCGGAGTTGACCATGACCACTGGGCAGATAGTCGCCAATACCTACACCTATATTGTGCCTTATACCTTGTTGATCCTCAGTTATTGGCTGCTGGCGCAAGGTGTCAGTGTTGGTGTGCGCTTACTCAGCCGTCAGGCCATAGAGGGATAATATGACGAGTCACGAACCCATTATTGAATTACGCCAGCTAGGCAAATCCTTTGCGGCTAATCGGGTGTTGGCAGGAATTAACTTGACGGTCAATGCAGGTGAAATTGTCACCTTAATTGGCCCCTCTGGTTCAGGGAAAACCACCGCGTTACGTTGCATGAATTTCCTCGAAGCCTATGACGAGGGTGAAGTCCTGATCAAGGGGCAATTACTGGGTTATAGCAGTGCCGGGCGTGAAGCAAAACACCGTGATAGTGCGGCGTTAATTGCTGAAGTGCGCCGGCCACTGGCGATGGTATTCCAGCAATTCAATTTGTGGCCGCACATGACGGTGCTGGAAAATGTCTGTGCGCCCTTAATTCTGGGGAAAAAACTGCCACACGATGAAGCGCGCAAAAAAGCGGCCGCGGCATTGGCTCAGGTCGGGATGTCGGATAAGACGCAAGCTCGTCCGTCGCGATTATCCGGCGGGCAGCAGCAGCGGGTAGGCATTGCCAGAGCATTGGCTCTGGAGCCTGAGTTATTGTTACTTGATGAGCCGACCTCCGCCCTTGACCCAGAGCGGGTGGAGGAGGTGCTGGATGTCATTAAGGCACTGGCAAACAACGGCATGACCATGGTGATGGTGACACATGAAATGTCGTTCGCTGCCAAAATTTCGTCCCGCGTGGTGTTTATGGCTGACGGCTCAATTGTTGAAAGTGGTGCGCCCGCGACTTTATTCCGCCAACCGCAGACTGACCGGTTGAAATCATTTCTTGCGCCGTGGTTTAAACGGCCACTGCAACTGGATGAACCGGAGGCCGAACATGCTTAATCGCGCAGGTGTTCAGGTTGCCGGTCATGTTAGCCAACAGCGCTTAATGGATAAATTGGCGCAATTAGCCCGCTTTGGAGCGTTGGAGAACGGCGGTGTTAATCGACAAGCTTTATCCGCTGAAGAATTAGAAGCCAGAGCATGGCTCATTGACTGGGCCTATACATTAGGCTGCGAAGTGATGACTGATGACTGCGCAAATCTGTTTATTCGCCGCGCCGGTCGTGAAGATTTACCGCCGGTAGTGACGGGCAGCCATATTGATACTCAACCCTGCGGCGGCAATCTTGATGGTTGCTATGGCGTCATTGCCGGTATGGAGTGTTTGAGCGCTCTGGCTCAGGCCGGAGTCACTACTTTGCGCCCGATTGAAGTGGCGGTTTGGATGAACGAAGAAGGTAGCCGATTCTCTCCCGGAGCCATGGGGTCGAGTGTCTTTGTGCAACCGCAGCGTTTGGCAAATTATCTGAATAATCAGGATGCACAGGGCGAGACTTTAGTGCAGGCGCTGACACGCTGCCATCAGCGTTTTCTACATTTACCACGTCGTGCCACCTTGCCCTTGGCGGCTTTTGTCGAATTGCATATCGAGCAGGGACCGGTACTGGAACAAGCCAATCAGCCGTTAGCACTGGTGCAAGGTATTCAGGGCGTGCGTTGGTATCAGGTCACCTGTCTGGGGCAATCGGCCCATGCAGGCACCACGCCGATGTCGGATCGCCAGGATGCGATGTCACTGGCCCGCCAGACAGTTCAGCAATTGGAACAACGAGCCACCGCACTGCCAGCAGATGAATTACGTCTGACTTTTGGCCGCTGGGAGATTGAGCCAAATGCCATTAATACCATTGCCGGTCGTGCCACCTTCACCCTCGATTTCCGCCATGCCAGTCCTACGGTATTAGCACAGTTTGATGATTGGATGCAGCAGATAGCTGCGGATAACGTGGTAGTCGAGTGCGTATTCAGTCATGCACCGGTGGTCTTCAATACACAGCTATTGGCACAACAATATGCTTGCACCCAGGCATTAGAGATAGAAACCGCGACGCTGACTTCCGGTGCATTTCACGATGCGATGCATCTGGCCAGTCATTGCCCGACCAGTATGTTTTTCGTTCCCAGCCATAACGGCATCAGTCATAACCCGGCTGAATATACAGACCCTCAGTATCTGTACCTCGGCGCGAAGGCTTTAGCCTGTTGCCTGACAGAACTGGCAAATCAACCCATAGGAGTTACTCATGAGCACCCACACTTATCCTGCTTGCTGTGAAAAAGACAACGGTAGCGCGCTGGGCACTAATGCCACGTTATCCTCGCCCATTTCTGTTGATGGGACGCCGGTGATTGGCGAAGTGTATACCGTTCCTGCCCGCTGTGGCCGGGCGGTGCGCTTAAAAAAAGGGCAGGTTATCCGCATTATCAACACGCCCGGTAGTCAGGTGTGTGACACCTGGTTATTTAATAGCGCCGATCTGAGTGAGTTCTCATCAATGGAACACACTCGTGCATTTATTGATAAAATCATTCCTCAGCCGGGAGATGCACTGGTCACCAATCAGCGCCGCATCATCGGCACATTGCTGACTGATACCTCGCCGGGGGTGCATGACACGCTGATTGCGGCTTGTGACCTTTATCGCTATAGCAACATGGGGATCACTGAATACCACGACAGTTGTGCCGATAATATGCGCTTAGCGTTGAACGCGATCGGGCTACGTGCGCGTGAAGTGCCACAACCCTTGAACCTGTGGATGAATACACCCGTCAATCCGGATTACACCATTTCCTGGTTACCGACGGTGAGCCAAGCGGGTGATTATGTTGAGATTCGTGCCGAGCTGGAATGCATTGTTGTGATGTCTGCTTGCCCGCAAGACATTGTGCCAATCAATGGCTGTAACCCACAGGATGTGCATTTTAGCGTCGCTGAATAAGGGTACATTGCGTTCTGTATTGATAACGTTGCCCGGCAAGGATACGCCGGGTGTTTGAATTTCTTTGAGCAGCAGATATCAACTTATGAAAAAAAACGGCGATAACAGCGGTTTTGTTTTATCTGATTTAGGGATGCGTTTACGTCATGCCCGTGTGGCGCAGGACATCACGTTAAAGCAGCTAGCGCTCAAAGTGGGATGCTCAGAGAGTTTATTGTCGAAACTGGAAAATGAGGTAGCGTCGCCCTCGCTGGCCATGTTGCACCGGCTCGCCAGCGCGTTGGAAACCAATATTTCGGATTTGATGGCCGAAAGTTGGGTGGCAGACTCACCGGTGTTGAAACCGGAGCAGCGCATCCGTAAACGGTTTATGCACCGTAATAAGAAAGGTGGCATTGCGCTGGAAAATCTAACTCATCATCACAAGGGCGGGTTGTTACAGGGAAATATTCATATTATTGAGCCAGGTGTCGCCAGTGACGGGCAGATAGAACACCACGGTGAGGAGATGGGATACGTGCTGGAAGGGGAAATTGCCCTGTATTTAGGTGAAGAGACCTATACCCTCAGCGTGGGTGATTCCTTTTATTTCCCCAGTAATGTACCCCACGGTTATCGCAATATTGGTCAGTCAGCCGCGAAGGTGTTGTGGGTGAATACGCCGGTGACCTTCTAATTCTCCGTCATCTTTCAGGTTGCAGGTGTGTTGGCTGCATTCGAACCCCCGAATCACTTACTTGAGTAAGCTCATCGGGATGCTCTTATTTGCCGCCTGCCTGCACCACGAAAGCTATAGGAGAATGCTATATGGATGTTGTCTTTCACATTGCAGGTGTGTTGGCTGCATTCGAACCCCCGAATCACTTACTTGAGTAAGCTCATCGGGATGCTCTTATTTGCCGCCTGCCTGCACCACGAAAGCTATAGGAGAATGCTGTATGGATGTTGTCTTTCACATTGCAGGTGTGTTGGCTGCATTCTGGTCAATAAAAAGCCGCCATTGGAACTTCTTCCAGTAGCGGCTTGGTTTGTAACACTAATAGTGGCGGTTAGCTTCTATTACCCCGCGCCGCAATAATGGCATCGGCCACATTACGTGGCGCTTCAGCGTAATGTTTGAATTCCATGGTATAAGTCGCGCGGCCCTGTGACATGGAACGCAATACCGTGGAGTAACCAAACATTTCGGATAACGGCACTTCGGCACGGATAATTTTTCCGCCCCCGACCATCTCTTCCATCCCTTGCACCAAGCCACGGCGAGAGGAAAGGTCGCCCATCACATTACCGGCATACTCTTCCGGTGTTTCCACCTCGACACTCATCACTGGCTCCAGAATCACCGGTGAGGCGCGTTTGGCGGCTTCTTTGAAACCAAAGATAGCGGCCATTTTAAATGCCAATTCTGATGAATCGACTTCGTGATAGGAACCGAATGTCAGAGTCACTTTCACATCCACCACCGGATAACCAGCTAGCACCCCGGTATTAGTGGCTTCGAGCACCCCTTTTTCGACCGCGCCGATAAATTCACGCGGCACCACGCCACCTTTAGTCGCATCGACAAAAGCAACACCGCTACCCGGTTCCTGAGGTTCGAGGGTAAAGACCACATGACCATATTGCCCTTTACCACCGGACTGACGGACAAATTTACCGTCGACATCGGTCACGGTCTTGCGCACTGTTTCGCGGTAAGTGACTTGCGGTTTACCAATATTGGCTTCCACACCGAACTCACGTTTCATGCGGTCGACAATGATCTCCAGATGCAACTCCCCCATACCGGAGATAATGGTCTGGCCTGATTCCTCGTCAGTCCGAATGCGGAATGAGGGATCCTCCGATGCCAGCCGTTGCAGTGCGATCCCCATTTTCTCCTGATCTGCTTTAGTTTTCGGTTCAATGGCTTGCGAAATAACCGGCTCAGGGAATTCCATCCGCACCAGGGTTATTACCGCATCCGGGTCACACAGCGTTTCTCCGGTGGTCACATCCTTCAACCCCACACAAGCCGCGATATCACCAGCACGGATTTCATCCACTTCAATCCGATTATTGGCATGCATCTGCACAATACGGCCAATACGCTCTTTCTTACCGCGAATTGGGTTGTAAACACTGTCGCCTTTACTCAGTACGCCGGAATAGACGCGCACGAAAGTCAGCTGACCGACATAGGGGTCAGTCATTAATTTGAACGCCAGCGCCGAGAATTTTTCGTTATCATCGGCTTTACGGCTGACTTCATTTCCATCTTCATCGGTGCCACTGACCGGCGGAATATCCACTGGCGAGGGCATCAATTCAACTACCGCATCTAACATGCGCTGCACTCCTTTGTTCTTAAAGGCGCTGCCGCACAACATGGGCTGGATTTCACCGGCAATGGTCCGAATACGCAGACCTTCGGTGATTTCATCCACCGTCAGGTCGCCGGTTTCCAGATATTCTGTCATCAGCGCTTCAGAGGCTTCAGCCGCCTCGGAAACCATTTTCTCGCGCCACTCATTGGCTGTCGCCAGCAAGTTTTCTGGAATTGGCTCATAGCTAAATGTCATGCCTTGAGACTCTTCATCCCAAATAATGGCGCGCATAAGTCGTAAATCCACCACACCAGTAAAGTGTTCTTCACTGCCGATTGGTATCACAATGGGCACTGGATTAGCTTTCAGACGATCAATCATCATCTGGCGTACGCGGAAAAAATCAGCGCCGGGGCGGTCCATTTTATTAACGAATGCCAGACGTGGAACACGGTATTTATTGGCCTGCCGCCAGACGGTTTCCGATTGTGGCTGCACACCACCGACTGCGTCATACACCATGACCGCACCATCAAGTACCCGCATAGAACGTTCCACCTCAATGGTGAAATCTACGTGCCCAGGGGTGTCGATAATATTGATACGGTGCTCGGGTAAGGTTCTGTCCATACCTTGCCAAAAGCAGGTCACGGCAGCCGATGTAATGGTAATGCCACGTTCCTGCTCCTGCGCCATCCAGTCAGTTGTCGCGCCACCATCATGCACTTCACCCAGCTTATGACTGACGCCGGTGTAGAACAAAATGCGCTCGGTAGTGGTGGTTTTACCAGCGTCGATGTGGGCGGAGATACCGATGTTGCGATAGCGCTCGATAGGAGTTTTACGTGCCATATTAAGTCCTTAAATGGTAATGGCAATTTCGGGGTGGGCGGTTTGATGCCCTACCGGGAAGTTGTGAGTTTAAGTTCAGCATTGCTGCTAATGATCATGTGATCGCCACTAGTATAGTCCCATTGTTCGAATATACACGTACAATTTAATTATTTGTTCTGAAACTATGCAATAATAGCGAGGAGCGATGACTGAGGGTGCTTCCATCATTGCGCTAGAATTATTAGTAGGGTCAAAATGGAGTATAGGCTATATTGCCGCCCGCTAAGGGCCGTTTGATTTGGCCGAACCCGGTAGTTTGGTGGGGGATTTCCCAGCTGACTGTCACTTATTAATAGGAACACTATGATTGCAAATCACCCTGAGCGTGAGCAGATCCGTTTGGAAAATGTGCTGACGGCTTTAGGTAATCCGCTGCGGTTGGCTGTGGTACGCAGACTGGCAGCAGGGGGCGAACATGCATGTGGTACTTTGGTACACGGGCTATCTAAATCGACCTTAACCCATCATTGGCGGGTACTGCGTGAAAGTGGTGTTATCTGGCAACGACCATGCGGGCGTGAAAGTTTGTTATCACTGCGACGTGATGATATTGATGCCCGCTTCCCCGGCTTGTTGGATGTGCTACTAAGTGCAGTCGAGAATGATGCGACCACTGATGAGTCAACGGCAAAACATCTGCCGGGGGAGTGAGTTGAGGGCGGCAATATATTTTCCGCCCTCGCTCAACAGGTTAAATCTCTTGGGCGTGAGCTAAAACAAAATCTTCAGCTGCTTTTGACCACAACCCGTCAGTTTTACGCAAAATAGCCTGTAGCTCTTGTAATAGCGGTGAATCTTGCTGGTGGCTCATCAGTTCACTCAATGATGTCAGCGGCATATTTTTGCCGGTGTAAACCAACTTCTTGCCACCGATAATTTGCGGTAAATTCAATGTGGTTTCTGCCGCGTCATTTAGCCCAAGAATATGAGATACCACTTTGCCTGCATTCACTTTCTTCGCTTCAATTAACTTTACTGCTTCTCTCATGTCGTCGGTATTGCCACCCGAGGTGCCAACATAATGGGTAAAGGAATAATGGATGTCGTAGAAATTAACCGACGCCATAAAATTCTTATCCTGTGGGCCGGCAAAGAAATTAAAGCAGCCATCGGGTGCTAATAGGCTTGAAGCTAATGTGACCAATTCAGCTGAAGGGACGAACACAAAGATATCGTCATAACCTTTACCCTCGGTCAGGGCCATTAAACGTTCAAACTGATCATCAGTTTGTTTAGTATTGAGATAATGCACTCGCGTCTGTGGTTCACTCGGATACAAGCGGGCGGCATAATCCAGCTTTTGCTGGTGGCGGTCTGTAACAACCAATAATTGCGGATTAATTGGCCCGTGCAGTGCGTAATCAATGGCTAATAATCCCATCGGGCCGGTACCGCCAAGAATCAACACATTACCGCCAGGCTTGATTCCCATTTTATGCTGATAAGTACCGGGAACCAGATGATAATTGGCATTAAATGCACCGATAACACAAGAAAGCGGCTCGACCAATGAACCCTCAAAATAACTTTCCCCTTCATATGGTAGTAAGCAATCTTGTTCCATCACTTCATTGGGAATAACCACATGGGTGGCCTCACCTCCAACATAGGGGAAAGAATATCCGGGGCAATCTGGGCGGTCGGGTAATTGCAAATTAGCCTGAATAACATAACGGCTGCCGGGTTTGAATTTATGCTGCCATTTCTTACCGACTTGTAGAATATCACCGCAAAATTCATGACCAATAATAATCGGATTTTCCGCCACATTATCCGGCACTTTTTTATGGTCAGCGCCCAAATTGGCTTCTTTCCATGAAGAGAGGCAAATACTGTCGGTTACCACTGTTGCCAGAATTTCATCGTCGCCGATTTCCGGTAAATCAAAGCTTTCCAGACGTAAGTCATTTTTACCATATAAACGCAGTGCTTTAGTTTTCATGTGGAACCACCTCAATTATTTTTCAAATATAAAACTTCAGGTCGAATAAAAAACTTCAAGTCGAATAAAAAAACTCCCCGGCATTAATTAGGAAAGAATGCCAAGCCATGAGCCTACAATTCCGAGGCCAAACAGGGAGAAGATGAGCCAGATAGGGTTAATTTTGCGTTTGAGCAAACGCATCATTAATAGAGTAAGACCCAGTGCTAATAAACCTGGGCACAGCTGATCGAGAATATTTTGTACGGTCATGGTTACTGTTGTGCCGTCGTGGCCCGGTGTTTTCGATATCACCAGCGGCACATTGATACTGGTCCATTTGGTGACCAATACCCCCATGATAAACAAGCCCAGAATCGAGGCACCCTCGGTCAGTTTTTGCAGCACATTTCCGCCAAGATCTTTGACGATGTTGATACCCTTAGTGAAACCGTATTGCAGGCCGAACCATTTCAGGGCCAGGCGCACGGAGTTGAAGGACAAGAAGAAAAGAATTGGCCCTAGCACATTGCCGTTCAATGCCAGCGAGGCTCCCAGGGCGGCAGTGATGGGGCGCAAAGTGCCCCAAATCAGTGGGTCACCGACCCCGGCCAGCGGCCCCATCAGCCCAACTTTCAAGCTATTGATCGCCCCCTCATCAATGTCAGCGCCATTGGCTCGTGCTTCTTCCATGGCGGCGGTGACGCCGATCACTGGCCCGCAGACCGCCGGAGTGGTGTTGAAGAACACTAAATGGCGTTTCAATGCGGCAATTTGGTCTTCTTTTAGCGGATACAAGCGCTTGATTGCGGGTACCATGTCATAGCAGAAACCCAGGCCATGAATACGTTCATAGTTAAAAGAGGCCTGTTGCAAGTTGCTGCGTAAAAACATTTTAAACAGATCAGACTGGGTTAATCGTTTGTTTAATGTGGTCATGTCGGCGTCTCCTAATCTTCTAATTCATCAAGTTTGGCTTGGCTGGCTTGCGCTACAGGCGCGGCCGGTTTCTGATAAAGCGGGTTTAACTGGATATACAGCAAGGCAATGATCAGACCGATACCGCCGAAGGCGAGTAGGCTGAATCCGAGGTAACCGCCGACAATAAAACCGAGGAAGAAGAAGGGCATAAGGTATTTCACCCCCATCATGTTGAGCACCATGGCGTAACCGACGACGACGATAAACCCGCCAGCAATTTGCAACCCATGAGTCACTACAGTTGGAATTGCATTAAGCATATGGCTAACGGTATCGGCACTCACAAAGATAGAGACGATTAAGACCGGAATGGCGACCCGCATGGCCTGAACCAGCAATGCCGACACATGCATAAAATCAATCATAGCGAAATTGGCTTTTTCAGCAGCCCGATCGGCGGCGTGTTGGAACGCCACGGTGAGGGTACGGGCAAAGACAGTCAGTACCTGACCTGCTGCGGCTACCGGCAGGGCAATAGCGATCCCGGTGGCAATATTCTGATGGCCGACAATGACCAGAATGGTTGAGATAATACTGGCGAGCGCGGAGTCTGGGGATTGCGCAGCACCGACGTTCATCCAACCAAGGGCAATTAACTCCAGTGTCCCGCCGAGGATAACGCCGGTGGTCATATCACCCAGAATCAGTCCGGTAATGGTGCAAGCAATTAATGGCCGGTGAGTTTGGAATTCATCCAACACGCTGCCGATACCGGCAATGCATGAGAAAATAAAAATTAAGATTATTTGTAGTAAACTTATTTCCATGGTGGACCCCTTTGGACAATACACTCCCATGGCTACATAGCCGTGGGTTATAACTAAATAGTTGTATTGACCAGGTTAAGTAATCGGATTTAAATGTTTAATAAAACCTGGGTTATTACTTATATTTCAAGTGAAGTGTTGTTATTTAGACCCCAGCTCGCGTAACTTTTTAATCACATCCACATCAGGGTCGGAAGTGACTACCCGTAAATCTAAATGAACACCGCGTTCTGCTAATGCATAAAAAGCGTTAATGTCATTTTGATCAACTGATACCGCTTTGGTCAATTGTGTTTTCCCATGTTTAAAGGCCATGCCGCCAATATTAATAACATCAATTTTTATGCCCTGATCTATCAATCGTAAAACATCTGTTGGATTAGTAAATAAATAAAACACAGTGTCATTGATATAATTTGGGTTGTGATACACCGCTACCGCCTTTTCAATATTAACGACATTCACTTTTATTCCCGGTGGTGCTGCCTGTTTTAATAATGTTTTCCGAATTTCATCGTTATAAACGTCGTCACTACAAATAATAATACGTCCAGCTTTAGCTTCTTTGGCCCAAACCGTGGTGACCTGACCATGAATCAGCCGGTCGTCAATTCTTGCCAGATTGATTTTCATATAAAGTCGGCCTCTTCTTCTTCGTTATTTTGTTGGTGACGGAATGACTGCACGCACTGTGTGCCAATGTCGAGTAAATAGTCTGTCAGCTCTTCAGCCGCCATCACTTGCTGGTTATCGGCAATTTCTAGTGCTAATGGTAGAGATAATCCACTGATAACCTGAATACGACTATTACTGAATGCCAGGCGCGCGGCGGCGTTATAAGGGCTGCCACCTTGCAAATCGACGGCAATTAGCCAGGAGTCATGTTGATTCTTTGCCATGACATCCTGCATTTTATTTACTAAATTTTCGGCATTTTCACCTCGGTTAAACAGCAGCGGGGTAATATTCTGTGTTTCGCCATATACCATATTGACGGAATTGAGCATTGAAACCGCTAAGTCACCGTGAGCACAAAAAATGACGTTAACCATTATGCCTCCTGTTAGCCTGAATTTGGACAATACTCAGCCACACACGCATATAATGTTGTGGTGAGCTATTTGGGGAAATGCTTCCCCATATTTATAATTTATACTGTGAGTGCCAGGATCTCCTTGGCAGTTTCTTTGGTGGTTACCAAACTATTAATATATTTTCCTTTAATAGCGCCGATGATCCCGCTAATTTTTTCATGGGAGTGCGCAATCCCAATGGAATAACGCGCCTTTTTAATTTTGTCTAATTGAATGGTAATGGTTTTATTCGAAATATAAGTTTCTACCGGATTACCTTGTAAATCATAAAAACGTGAGCAGATATCACCGGCAACTTGTCGGTCATTAAAGTGATCAATTACATCGCTGCCATAAAAGGCACGCCAGGTAGAATTGCCAGAAATATTAGGTGAACCAATACCAAATATAGCGATATCCAGCCGCTGCCAATAATCTGCAATAGCCTGATAATGCTGAGACTGCACTATTCCATCGCGAATAACACTCTCTTCCAGAATCGCCGGAAAATCGATCAGCAATGACTCACCTTTTAATTTCATCGCGGCGCTGTAGACCAGCGTATTCACATGAAAGCGGCTTTCCAATTTACCTGAAGGGCCACCGACCATTGGGATACAAGTTAATTGGCGCGATACTGGCGAGGTATCCATTTGCTCAACCAGTGTGGCAATAGCACTGCCCCAGGAGAAGCCCAGAATATCGCCATTTTCAATAATTCGGTTTAGCAGTGCGCTACACTGTTTTGCCATCAAGATCAGTTGTTGTTCTGGTGATTGGTCTTGCTCGGACGAAACGACAATTGCCTCGCGTAATTTAAAGCGCGATTTCAACTGCTGTTCCAATAACAAATTTTCGTTATAGTTGTAGTTGATTGAAATAGTGACAATGCCTTGTTCGCGCACTCTCTTAAGCATGCGGCTGATGCTGGTGCGATAGATTCCCAGCGCCTGCGCTATCTCAGCTTGCGTGAAATTTTGCTCGTAATACATTTGTGCAATTTTCACCATCAGGCGTAGATCATCGCTCTTTTCCATTTCAGCCTCTTGCACATTTGTGCAAATGTCATTAAGTTATCTATGACCAGATATAATCACTTTCTATTTTTTAAGTCAAAAGCACAAAATAACGCCTCTCTCTGAAATTGCACAATAATTCCCTAATACAATCGATGAAATTAATTTCTGATATCGCACAAGTGTGCAAATATCTTTAATTGTTTGATTTATATTAATTAAATAGAAAAGTGATTTTTGTGTTCGACTACTTTATTCCGGACAAATTTTGGATTCTGATCACATTTTTATTTTGCGTGATGTGGTCGGTTTTGCACATATGTGCAGAGCAGTGTAAAAAAAAGCCCTGATATTAATTATCAGGGCCGGTTTCACTCAGTTTATTTAACCGCAGCGGTTACATTTTGATGCTTGGATCTGTTGGAAGAAATCATTGCCTTTATCATCTACCAGAATAAAGGCTGGGAAATCTTCGACTTCAATTTTCCAGATGGCTTCCATACCCAGCTCAGGGTACTCCACACATTCCAAACTCTTGATACTGTTTTGCGCCAAGACGGCTGCGGGGCCGCCAATGCTGCCCAGATAGAAGCCGCCGTGCTTGTGGCAAGCATCGGTGACTTGCTGGCTGCGGTTGCCTTTTGCCAACATGATCATGCTGCCGCCGTGGGATTGCAGCAGATCAACATAGGAATCCATGCGCCCTGCGGTGGTGGGGCCAAGTGAACCAGAAGCATAACCTTCCGGGGTTTTCGCCGGCCCTGCGTAGTAGATCGGATGATCTTTAATGTATTGCGGTAAACCTTCGCCGTTATCCAGCCGCTCTTTTAATTTGGCATGAGCAATATCACGGCCAACAATAATAGTGCCGGTCAGCGACAGGCGGGTTGATACCGGATACTGTGACAGCTCTTTTAAGATATCGGCCATCGGGCGGTTAAGATCGATTTTAACCACTTTGCCTTCGGTGCTATGGCGCAGGTGCTCAGGGATATATTTTCCTGGGTTTTGCTCCAATTTCTCCAGCCAGATACCTTTGCGGTTAATTTTACCTTTGATATTCCGGTCAGCCGAGCAGGAAACCCCCATGCCAACTGGGCAGGAGGCTCCGTGACGCGGCAAACGCACCACCCGTACATCATGAGCAAAGTATTTACCGCCAAATTGCGCGCCCAGACCTAAATCCTGTGCTGCTTCCAGCAGTTCTTGCTCCAGTTGGATATCACGGAAAGCTTGCCCGTGCTCATTGCCTTCGGTTGGCAGACCATCGTAATACTTGGTGGAGGCCAGCTTAACAGTTTTGAGCGTGCTTTCTGCCGAGGTGCCGCCAATAACAAAGGCGATATGGTACGGCGGGCAGGCAGCTGTCCCCAAGGTACGCATTTTCTCAACCAGATAGTCTTTCAGCTTACCCGGAGAGAGCAGAGCCTTGGTTTCCTGATACAGATAGGTTTTGTTAGCTGAGCCGCCACCTTTGGTGACGAATAAGAATTTATAATCTTCACCCTCAGTGCTGTACAGGTCGATTTGCGCTGGCAGGTTGGTGCCGGTATTCACTTCTTGGTACATATCCAGCGCCGCGTTTTGTGAGTAGCGCAGATTGTCTTCAATGAAAGTGTTATACACACCGCGTGATAGGGCTTCGGCATCATTCCCGCCGGTCCAGACGCGCTGGCCTTTTTTTCCCACGATAATAGCGGTGCCGGTATCCTGACAGGTCGGCAAAATCCCTTTGGCTGAGATTTCAGAATTGCGCAGGAATTGCAGGGCAACATACTTATCATTTTCGCTGGCTTCCGGGTCATCCAAAATGGCAGCAACTTGTTTTTGGTGAGCGGGGCGGAGCAGGAATGAGGCATCGTGGAAAGCATGTTGGGCGAGGAGGGTCAGGGCTTCAGGTTCGACTTTCAGCATGTCGTGACCTTCAAACTGTGCGACCGAAACATGATTATTACTGACAAGGTAATACTCAGTATCGTCTTCCTTTAACGGGAAGGGATCCTGATAGTGGAACGGTTTGTTTGACATATTTTTCTCACATTCAACATCAGTTAGCGAAAGCGTTCGATAACAGAAACAATCGATAGAAGAACCAAGCCGATATTTTTTGTTTCCCCTTCGAACTTGAAGCTGCAGGGGGGTTAGCGGCGCTCCAATCTCTTTGGGGATATGACTTTAACAAGAATTTTACTATAGATTGTCGGTGCGAGGCGATGGCTCCACCCTCTTTATAAAGGGTGGATCTCATTTTCCGCACTTATCGATGGTACAGGCAGGATGATGGTGGGACACTGACCGACCGCCAGTATATAACACTGCAATAACTGGGCTTTTTATCACTAAATTATGCATGCGGGATAAGCTATAACTTATTGGTAATACCCATTGCAGTTGACACCAGCAGTGGTTGAGTTATCTCGCTAGAGAATATATCCATATTAATAAGATGGATTTTGTTATTGATATATTAACTTTGTCTTTCTTTAGTCCAGTCTTCTATTGAGAGGGTTGGAACCATTGAAAACGTTTTATCGTTTTTCACTAAAATGGCACTAAGGCTGATTGCATGAGCAGCAATCAATTGATCCAACGCCCCCATGACATGTCCTTTCTTTTCCATTTTCATCACGGCGAATGTAGACTTTATCGGTATCGGTATCGGTATCGGTATCGGTATCGGTATCGGTATCGAATTCGAACTCGAATTCGACAGGTGATCTAACTGATTGATTTATAGGGTTTTTAAATAACTTCGCGACTCTATCCATTATTTATCCCCTTAGCTTTTGGCCTATGCCTTGGCATTGTCAAATTTTGACTTATGCCAAGGTGTGATTTTTCCACCTCTATTCTTATGCTTCCACTCCCCAATCGACTAATTTGTGACCGGCTTCTACTTTCCTTGCTCTCATGTTGGACAAGCCGTGGGGCGTTTGTATTATCACATTGAATATAAATTTAATGGTGAATATATATTCAATGCGGAGCAAAATAATGAAAAATACCCTACTGAAATCCTGTCTTACCGCAGCATTGATCTCAATGGCGGGGGTTGCTGGTGCTGCCAGTAACGGCCTGATCGCCATTATCACCCCATCCCACGATAACCCGTTTTTCAAGGCGGAAGCCGAAGGTGCCAAAGCTAAAGCGGCGGAGCTGGGATACACCGTATTGGTGGCGTCTCATGATGATGATGTAAACAAACAGAACCAACTATTGGAAACCGCTATCGCCCGTAAAGCCAAAGCGATCATTCTGGATAATGCCGGATCGGATGCCACTATCGGGCCGTTGAAAAAAGCCAAAGCCGCAGGTATTCCCACCTTCCTGATTGACCGCGAAATCAATGAAACCGGCATTGCAGTTTCACAAATCGTGTCCAACAACTATCAGGGGGCACAGCTCGGTGCTGAGAAATTTGTCGTCCTGATGGGGGGCAAAGGCAAGTATGTTGAATTACTGGGCCGTGAATCAGATACCAACGCACACGTGCGTTCACAGGGTTATCACGACGTGATCGACGAACATAGCGACATGAAGATGGTCGCTCAACAGACTGCAAACTGGAGCCAGACTGAAGCCTTCAACCGTATGGAGTCCATTTTGCAGGCTAACCCAGATATTACTGGGGTGATTTCGGGTAACGACACTATGGCGTTAGGCGCTGAAGCCGCATTAAAAGCAGCAGGGCGCAATGATGTGATTGTGGTCGGATTTGACGGTAGCGACTATGTCCGCGACTCCATCATCAATAAAGGCAATATCAAAGCCACCGTACTTCAGCCAGGTTGGGCACAAGCCCAGATGGCGGTGGTTCAAGCTGATAAATATCTGAAAACCGGTGCCACCGGGCAAGAAGAAAAACAGTTGATGGACTGCGTATTGATTGATGAAAACAATGCCAAAAACCTGAATGTCTTTGCGCTGAAAGAGTAACTCCTTAAGCAAGGTTTGCTAACACGCGCATTTAAAAGGCAATGAGGGGCGTACCAGCCCCTCCTGACAGGAGGCAGTATGTGGTTCAGTGTCCTATCGAAAGCCGGCGGCTTGTTGGTTATCAGCACCGTATTAGTGGCTTGTACCGTGGTGGATTTGGATGAAAACGGCAAACCGATTCTACCGGTCGATCCGAATGCGGTGGTCAGCGACTATAACCAATCACCGGACAAAGTCGCCTCCACCATTTGGGTGAGCAAAGTCATGCCATTTGCCAACAGCAACGCTCTCAGTTGGCAGCAAGTGAAACAACAGAATCAACCAGCAACAGGGAAAAATAGCCAAAGTCATTTTGTTCGCTTCAACGGCAAAGTGGTGGAGGTAGAAACAGAAGGGCGGGAAGGGGCAATAAGAGTGGCAGTCGAGGGCGATGAGCAAGTGCTGCAATTGGGGCCTATCGTCAAAGGCAATGCTATTCGTGATGCATCAACCTTTATCCGCTTCGAAGATTTTAAAAATCAGGTGCAATATGCCCAGCTTTCCAAGGCGTTGAGTAAAAGAGCTTTACAGGATGTGGCCAAACCTGATGCCAGTTGGGTCGGCCAGCAAGTTGAAGTATTGGCTGCGGTGACAGTGGCTCCCACCGGCTTGAGTAATGCGGTACCGCTCAGTCTGAGTAAGGAGAGCCACTAATGAACCATCGACCTGACATCGTCATGCGTGCTGAGGACATTTCGATGCGTTTTCCTGGCACATTGGCGTTAGATGCCGTCAGTTACCATGTATATCGCGGCAAGGTGAATGTGATTATTGGTGAGAATGGTGCGGGAAAATCCACTCTGATGAAGATTCTGGCGGGGGTGCAGCAACAAACTTCCGGCCAGATTTACCTCAACGAGCAGCCGGTAACCATTGCCAATACCCGTGAAGCGGCAGCATTGGGTATCGGCATGGTGCATCAAGAACTGAATTTGTCAGAAAATCTTAATGTTGCGGAAAACATCTTTCTGGGACGCGAGATTCAGCAAGGTTTGAAGCCGATCAATCAGGCGGCGCAGGAATTGATCGCTGAACAACTGATGGCACGTCTTGATCAGGCTATTTCACCCAAAGAAATGGTGTCGAACCTGAAAGTCGGTCAGCAGCAACTGATTGAAATTGCTAAGGCTCTGGCTGAGCAGGCAGATATTTTGATTTTGGATGAGCCAACTTCGGCGCTGAGCAAAACTGAAGTCGATATTTTGTTCCGGGTGATTCGTGAACTGACGCGCCAAGGCGTTTCTATCGTCTACATTTCGCATCGGTTGGAAGAGCTGATGGCCATCGGCGACTATATCACTATCCTGCGCGATGGCCGTTTTCAGGCGGAAGCCGCCGTCAAAGATATTGATGTACCGTGGATTGTGCGTGAAATGCTGGGTAGTGATCCGGTTTCCAGCTTCCTTCATCCCGACCGGACTTTCGGTGCACCAATGATGGAAGTCGATAACGTCACTTTAATCAATGAATCCGGTAATACCGTGGTGAATCAAGTCTCGCTGCAAGTGCGTGCTGGTGAAATCGTGGGTATTTATGGATTGATGGGGGCTGGGCGCACCGAACTGTTCGAATGCCTGCTGGGCACGCAACAGAGCTATCTCGGCACTATTCGGCTCAATGGCACCGCCATCAGTGCCAAAACCTCAACCGCAGAGCGCATCCGCCTTGGCATGAGTTTAGTGCCGGAAGATCGCAAAAAAACCGGTATTTTCCCGGTGTCATCGGTGGCTAATAACCTGACCATTTCCAGCTTATGGCGTCGGTTGAAACACCGCTTTGCCATCTGGCAGGAGAGTGAATCACAGGTGGTTGCCTCGGTGATTGGCGACCTGTCTATCAAAGTCTCTTCACCTGAAGTGGAAATTCAGGCGCTCAGTGGCGGCAATCAGCAAAAAGTCGTCATTGGCCGCTCATTACTCACCCGTCCGAACATTTTGCTGCTGGATGAACCGACACGGGGCATTGATGTCGGTGCGAAATCGGATGTGTTTGAAATGATGGTGAAACTCTCTGAGCAGGGGATCGGCATCCTGTTTTCCACCTCAGATCTGAAAGAAATTATGGCGGTATCAGACCGCATTCTGGTGATGTCGAACGGCAAGCTGACCGCGAATGTTTCCCGTCAGTCAGCCAATGAATCGGCATTGGTTACGGCAAGCGCACAAGGGTTTGAATGATGAAAGCAACAACTGGCACTGCGTTGGCGAGTCACCAGCCCGGTGGAGCGTCGTGGTCACGGGAAAATATGCTGCTGCTTCTGCTCAAGATGCGCACCTTTATTGCCCTGTTCCTGATCTTGGGTTTCTTCTCTGTCATGGTTCCGGGGTTTTTTGGCAACCGGTAGCCTGATCATTATGGTCAAGCATATCGCGATCAATGCCTTCCTCGCGTTGGGTATTACTTTTGTCATTATCACCGCAGGGATTGACCTTTCTATCGGGGCAACCTTGGGGCTGTGCGGCATGATTGCAGGTTGGATGATCACTCAAGGTATTGTTTTACCGATGTTTGGTATTGCTATCTTCCCGAGCGTCTGGGTGGTAGTTCCGGTGGTATTGGTTATCGGAGCACTGATTGGTGCGGTTAATGGTTGGATCATTACCCGCTATAACGTTGCCCCGTTTATCTGCACCCTCGGCACCATGTATGTGGTGCGCGGTGCGGCGATGCTGATTTCTGGTGGTGAAACCTTCCCCGGCTTACAAGGGAATCCACAACTGGGTAATACCGGCTTTGACCTGTTGGGGTCTGGCACCTTGCTGGGCTTGCCGATTGCCATCTGGATCATGTTTATTCTGGCGCTGGTTATTGCTTATGTTGCCCGCCGACTGCCTTTTGGCCGCCATGTTTATGCCATTGGTGATAACGAACGAGCCGCAGAGCTTTCTGGCGTCAAAGTGCGGCAGGTTAAGGTGTGGGTCTACACCATATCGGGCTTCTGCGCAGCTATTGCCGGGATCATTGTTTCCGCTCAGTTGGTGGCCAGCCACCCAGCCAACGGCAGCGGTTTTGAGATGAATGCCATCGCCGCCGTGGTACTGGGCGGGACTTCTCTGGCCGGAGGCCGGGGCACTATTCTCGGTACGCTGATTGGCGCATTTGTTATCGGTATTCTGGCTGACGGTTTAGTGATGATGGGGGTTAGCGAATTCTGGCAAATGGTAATTAAAGGTATCGTGATTATAGTGGCGGTCATTATCGATCAGATGCAGAACCGGATGCAGCACAAAGCGGCGATTGTCTCGCAAAAGTCCACTGTGATGGCGCAAGTTGGGAAGAGCGAACAGGCATAAAGAATAGGCAAAACAGGTCGTTGTTGCCTATTAGCTACATAAACAGATTAGCTACAGAAATATATTGGCTACATAAATAGATTGGCGACAGAACACGAAGATGTCACGCCGGAGGGCGATTTCCGGACAGGCTTGATGAAAGCTATTTTTTTAGCACCATCAAGAATAAATATTCGGTAATGAGTAAAGATTCAGTTATCGATAAAATTTAAGAGAGGTAATGTCATGAATCCGTATTCACTGTCAGTCGATGAGCTGGTGAAAAAGGCTCGGGCCATCCGTCGCCGCATCGTCCTGCTTAATGCGAACAGCCCCGCAGGGGGGCATACCGGTGCTGATCTTTCACAAGTAGAGATTCTGACTGCACTCTATTTCCGTATCCTCAATTGTGCGCCAGACCGACTTACCGATCCTGAGCGCGATATCTATGTTCAGTCTAAGGGGCATGCGGTCGGCGGTTATTACTGCTGTTTGGCCGAGGCGGGTTATTTCCCCGAAGCGTGGTTGGCGACTTATCAGCACGCCAACTCACATCTCCCTGGGCACCCCGTCAAACATAAAACTCCAGGTATTGAATTAAATACCGGTGCTTTGGGGCACGGCTTACCGGTGGCGGTGGGGATTGCACTGGCAGCAAAACGAGCTAACAGCAAACGTCGGGTATTTGTACTGACCGGTGATGGTGAACTGGCCGAAGGCAGTAACTGGGAAGCTGCATTAGTGGCTGCTCACTATCAGTTAGACAACCTGATAATCATTAATGACAAAAACAAACTCCAACTGGCAGGTACTACCAAATCCATTATGAACACCGATCCGCTGGCGGATAAGTGGCAGGCATTTGGCCTACAAGTCACTGAATGCCAGGGCAATGATATGCAATCAGTGGTGAGCGCATTGGAGGGATTACAAACGAACGGTAAACCCAACGTGGTGATTGCCAACACCGAAAAAGGTGCCGGTATCTCCTTTATTCAAGGGCGCGTGGAGTGGCATCACCGGGTGCCGAAAGGTGCTGAAATTGATCTGGCGCTGGAGGAATTGAGCGATGAGTAATGCAGAACATTTGGCCGCAGTGATGGTTGAGCAGTTTATTAAAGCCGTGGATAACGGGGTGGATTTGGTACCTGTGGTCGCTGACTCCACTTCGACGGCGAAAATTGGGCCGTTTATAGCCCGTTTCCCAGACCGAGTCGTTAATGTCGGGATTGCCGAGCAGGCGATGGTGGGCACGGCGGTAGGGTTATCCATGGGGGGAAAAGTGGCAGTAACCTGTAATGCCGCGCCCTTCCTGATTTCGCGCTCCAACGAACAGCTCAAAATCGATGTTTGCTACAACAATAGTAATGTAAAACTGTTTGGTTTGAACTCAGGAGCCAGTTATGGGCCGTTGGCGAGTACTCACCACTGTATTGACGATATCGCCATTCTACGCGGTTTTGGCAATATTGAGATTTATGCCCCTTCCGACCCGCAAGAGTGCCGCCAGATAATTGATTATGCTCTGGCGCATATTGGGCCGGTTTATATCCGCCTCGACGGTAAATCTTTACCGCCACTGCATGATGAACACTACCAGTTTGCTCCCGGCCAGATTGATGTTTTGCAGGAAGGGCAGGATATTACTCTGGTAGCTATGGGTTCTACAGTTCATGAAGCTGTTAGTGCAGCTGCGATACTGGCAGATAACAACGTTTCTGCTGCGGTGGTCAACGTTTCTTCGATTCGCCCATGTGATACTCAAAAGCTGTTAACCATCCTCCAAAACAGCCAACGGGTGATAACCATCGAAGAGCACAATATTAATGGCGGTGTGGGCAGTCTGGTGGCTGAAGTGCTGTCCGAAGCAGGTAGTGGTATTCCATTGGTGAGACTCGGTATTCCTGATGGCGGTTATGCGATTGCGGCCGACCGAGCAGAAATGCGAGCTTATCATGGTTTTGATGCCGCAGGCATTGTGGCTCGTGCTTTGCGGTTTTGCCGGGGAGAGTAATCATGCCGACGCCGATTATTTTGGCCATTGATGAAGGAACCACCAACGCCAAAGCCATTGCGGTGGATGCTGCTGGGCAAATTCTGGCGAAAGCCTCGGTGCCGCTGCTGTTGGAGCATCCAAGGCCCGGCTGGGCGGAGCAAGATCCGCTGGCTATCTGGCAGGCAGTTTCTTTAGCCATAGAAGGCTGTTTGAGCCAGTTAGCAGCGGGGCGGGTTGCCGGTATTGCTATCAGTAATCAACGCGAATCGGTGCTTATCTGGGAGCGAGAGACAGGAATACCACTGACTCGAGTGGTCAGTTGGCAGTGTCGGCGCTCGGAGGCGTTCTGCCAGACGCTGAGTCAGTTACCGGAAGCGGCGATGATAGCCGAACGTACCGGATTGCAGATTGATCCCTTATTCCCAGCAGCTAAAGTTCACGGCATGTTGGCGGAAATTCCGCAGGGTGTCGAGCGCGCGGCCCACGGCGAATTGTGTGTTGGTACTATCGATTGCTGGCTCACCTGGCAGCTCAGTGGCGGCCAAAGTTTCTCGACTGATTTTTCCAATGCTGCCCGAACGCAACTGTTTAATATTCATTCTGGTCAATGGGATCCAGACCTGTTGGCGCTATTCGGCATTCCCAGCCTTTGTCTGCCCGCGGTTTTACCTTCGGCGGCTGTCCACGGGCACACCGGCAATATTGGTATCACTGGCTTGAGTCAGGGGATACCGATTGTGGCGCAAATTGGTGATTCGCATGCTGCGCTCTATGGGCAGGGCGGTGACCGTGCTGGCGAAATCAAAGCCACCTACGGTACCGGTTCATCTTTGATGACCACTCTGAAACAAGCCAGTGTGCAGAGTCACGGCTTAAGCACCACGATTGCCTGGCATGACGGTGAATTACGTTACGCCCTTGAAGGCAATATCACTCATACCGGCTCCGGTGTGGCGTGGGTTTCGCGCATGTTGGGGGTGACTGACTTAGCTCGCCTGACTGAAATGGCGCAAAGCCAGCCAGGTAATCAAGGCGTCTATTTTGTCCCGGCATTATCAGGTTTGGGGGCACCCTATTGGGACAGTCAAACTCGCGGTTTGTTCTGCGGCCTTACTGATGCAACTACCCCCGCAATTCTGGCCCGTGCCGGGTTGGAGTCTGTCGCCTACCAAATAGCAGATGTCTTTTTTGCCATGGAGCGGGCCGGTCATCATCGCCTTGAGCGACTGCGGGTTGATGGTGGCGCAACCAGTAACCGCTGGTTGATGCAATTTCAGGCCGATTTGTTGCAGCGCACCCTGATACGCAACCATACCGCAGAAGTGTCGGCATTGGGGGCGGCATATTTAGGCGGGAAAACCTTGGGTTGGTGGCAGGATAGCCAGCAACTGGCGGCACTCCCCCGTGAAGTGGAATACATCGAACCGCGTGCTCAAAGTGCGGAGATGCAAGATAACTATAGCCTCTGGCAAACGGCCATCGCGCGTGCGCGTTTTCAGCCGAAATAACCCAAACCAGGAGTAAGCATATGTCAGCAATACCTCGTAAGTTAACTTTCGCGGTGATTATCGGCAACCGGGGTTTCTTCCCTGGTTATTTGGTTGCAGATGCACGCCGCGATGCCCAGGCACTGTTTGACCGCTTGGGGATCAACATCATCATGCTGAATGAAGAGCAAACGCCGCTGGGTGGGGTGGAAAACTGGCGCGATGCCAAAGTGTGTGCCGAATTATTCCGTAAACATAGTGAAGAAATTCATGGTGTGGTGGTCATTCTGCCTAACTTTGGCGATGAAAAAAGTGTCTCCGATGCCATTCGTCTCTCTGGCCTTAAAGTGCCGGTACTGGTGCAAGCAGAAGAAGATGCACTGGATAAAATGGGGCTGGCGACACGGCGTGACAGCTTCTGCGGTAAAATCTCGCTCTGCAACAACCTGCGCCAATATGGCATTCCCTTCACATTGACCCAGCAACATGTTTGCAGCTTAAACAGTGACATATTCAGTCGTGACGTAGAGCAGTTTGTACAACTGTGCCGTGTGGTACATGCTATGAAACGCGTCAGAGTTGGGGCTATTGGCGCGCGCCCAACTAACTTTAATACCGTACGTTACAGTGAAAAGTTATTAGAGAATTTGGGAATTACCGTTGAGACCCTTGATCTCTCAGAAGTATTTTTCCGCGTAGCTAACCTCAGTGACAATGATATCCGTGTCGGTGAAAAACTGGCGTTATTGAAAGCCAATGGTGATACCAGTGCTATTCCACAAGAAAAATTGCACAAAATGGCAAAACTGTTTGTGGTTATCAGTGAGTGGATTATTGCCAATGATATTGATACCACCGCCATGCAGTGTTGGACTTCATTACAACAGAATCTGGGAATTAACGTCTGCTCCATTATGAGTGTGATGTCCGGGCAATTAATGCCAAGTGCCTGTGAAGTGGATGTGATGGGCGCATTATCGATGTATGCCCTGGCAAGTTGTTCGTTGGCACCGGCTTCGATTGCTGACTGGAATAATAACTTTGGCGAAGAACGTGATAAATGCGTGCTATTCCATTGCGGCAACTTTGCCAGTGAAAGTTTAGAAAGCTCAACTATGGGCACTGCGGATATTATCGGAACAACAGTGGGTTGTGAGAATACCTGTGGCGCGGTTCATGGCCGCATGAAATCCGGCCCATTGACCTATTTCCGCCTCTCATCAGACGATTTCACCGGGCAGGTGCGAGCCTATGTGGGTGAAGGGCGTTCAGTCAGTGATGAGTTGGATACCGTTGGGTGCCGCGCAGTTGTAGAAGTGCCGCAACTGGAAAGTTTACTCACACATATCTGTAATAATGGTTTCGAGCACCATGTGGCGATGAACCATTCGGCTACAGCTAAAGTGCTGCAAGAAGCATTCAGTAAATATCTGGGTGTTGACTGCTATTGGCATGCAAAATAGCGTGTTGGCGTTAAGTGCTTAAATTATGCCGCACCAGGGACGGCGCGGTTAAATCCAAGGCTTCAGTAAACCTATGGCTTCAAGTAAACCTATGGCTACAGTAATGTCTCGGCGGTAATTCTGTCAGTAATCAATACATCAATATAGTTACCTGTCAGCGCGCCACGAATGGCGGCACTTTTCCCTACCCCTCCGGCCAGTGCGACGACTCGCGGGCAAGCCCGTAATTGTGGCAAAGACATACCAATCACCGGATCTTCTTCGTCACTAAGTACTGCGTTCCCCGCAGCATCAAAATAATGCAGACACAAATCCCCCACGGCACCGCGATCAGCCAGTAATTTAAGCATCTCTTCGTGGTAATAGTTACCGGAGTTTTTCAATAGCTGGGATGGCTCGAGATCGCCAATCCCAACTAACGCCAGATCAACTTCAGCAAATTTATTCACCACATCAGCGACTTCGCCACTTGATATCAGGCGGGTGCGATCTTCAGTCGAGCGCTCGATACTTTGTGCGGGCAGTAAATAAGCTGGGCAATTCAAAATATTAGCCAGAGCCTGGGTTAACAATGTGGCTTGCACATTGCCGTTGGGGCCAACTCCGCCCAATAATTGAATGACGCCGCTGGTTTTGATGTTAAGCGGATGAAGGTTATCAACCATTGCCCGAATTGTGCTGCTCCACGAAGAAATACCCACCATATCGTTTGGGCGAATACTGGTTTGCATATAGTGGGCTGCGGCAGAACCGATAGCTTGTTTTATCTGAGCAGAGCTGGCGTCATCGGCGATATCGACCACGATGGCCTGGTCGATACCATAGTGTTTTTGAATGCGCGATTCGATACCAATAAACATGTTAGGGGGCTGGATGACGCTGATTTTAACCACCCCTTCTTTAACGCAACGGGTAATCGCTCGGGAAACAAATGACTGGGATAAATGCAGGCTGTCGGCAATTTCTGATTGCTTCATACCTTCGGTGTAATACAGCGTGGCTATTTTTACCAATAACCGCTGTTCATCTTGTCTCGACATTGCTCTACCCCGCTAAATACCTCATGCCGGTATTTTTATTCAAAGCCGAATAAATAACAAGCAGTACCCATTTCAACTCTTTTTAATCAATATTTAGCAAAGTACCTATAGAGCAAAGCCATAGGTATTAAAGTTCCTATGCCTGCCACCATTGGGACTATTGCTGCTGAGGCTCATCTTCCGATGAGCTTTCTACCGATTCTTTTTCTGCTTCAGCTTGATCAGGCGGGGGCATGATGTCGTGAATCAATTGTTCATCAAAGCTGGGATTAAGTGCAGGGGAGAGTGGAGAACTGACCAAACTGTCAGGTATAGCCATATGTGGCACCGGAGCATCGTTAACAAATTCGTCTTGATCCTGTTTAACTGTTCTGCTGAATGCTATCAAACTTAAGCCGCAGAGTGAGAAAAACGCATACAGAATATTGCCACCCAGAGGAGCAATCAGCGCGCCCACGGCGAGTGGCCCGATACTGGCACCCACACCGAATGACATCAGTAAACATGCCGCTAAAGAGACTCGCCGTTCCGGCGCAATCAGGTCATTGGCTAGTGCAACGACCAACGGATAAAGCGTGAACTGCAACATGCTAACGATAAAACCTAAACCCAATAAAAAATGGAACGAGATATGCGGCACCAGCGCAAGCGGCAGTGCTGTTAAGGCCAGTAATAATGCATTAATACGCAGCAGGAGTGTGCGGTTATAGCGGTCGGACAGCCAACTGAGTGGAAGCTGGGCGACCAATCCGGCAAAGATAGATAATGCCATGAACAGGCCGGTTTCTTGAGTGGAAAGTGATTGCAAGCTGGCATAAACCGGTGCCAGACCATAAAACGAGCCGACAATCATGCCGATAACTAATGTCGAGGCCAGTATTTTGGGAATGGAGTTGATAAAGAATTTCAGTTCCATAGGAGCCGGTGACATTTGCTGAGCATTACTGCGAGTGGTCAGGGCTACAGGGACCAAACACAGAGCAAAAAACAGAGCAATAATCATGAGAGTGCTTAAACCCAGCTCAGGTTGAAGCATCAACACGACTTGGCCTAATGCCATACCAGCATAAGTTGCCGCCATATAAAAGCCAAACACCGTACCGCGCTGGCTAGACTCTGCTTGATCATTTAGCCAACTTTCTAACACCATAAACTGGCACATCATGCAGAGGCCAATAATCAAGCGTAGAACTACCCACGCAGGGATATATTCAGTAAGGCCATGACTTAACACCGCAGCTGTAATAATGCCGGCACAGGCCACGTAGGCACGGATATGGCCTACTCGAGCTATCAGGAAGTGGCCGACCTTGCCTCCAATCACCAAACCAATATAGTTTGCAGCAATGATTGCCCCGATTAATGCACCGGAAACATGGATAGCAGTTAACCGTAACGAAATATAAGTGGTCAGTAAACCTGATCCTAATAACATCAGCACCGTTGCGCTATAGAGTGGGAAGAAGGCGTTGAGAATTTTTTTTCACTGTCACGTCCTAAGTTCATCATGCCGGTAAATTACCGGTACTTCAGATGTCGCCAGTCGCATCTTCTTTATTTTGATACTAACAGCTGAGTCCCTGAGGTAAAGCTTTGTACGGCAATGTGCTTTTTTTTCATGACACCTTGCGAGACGTTTCGCATAACGAACAGCTGTTGTCGTTACGGCCCAAAGAAGTGCTACTATCGGCAGCGGCAGACTTCATTCGAGTAGGGGCAATAATGCGCGAAGAACAATTACGTCAGCTTAGTACTGCAGTCGGTCATAAACTTAAAGATCGTGGTGCCTGGGTTACTTGTGCCGAGTCATGTACAGGTGGTTGGGTAGCTAAAGCCCTGACAGATATTGCGGGCAGCTCGGCCTATTTTGACCGTGGTTTTGTCACATACAGCAATGCGGCAAAACATGATTTACTGGGTGTAAAAGAAAGTACTTTGGCCGGGCATGGCGCTGTGAGTGACGCTGTCGTTCGGGAAATGGCATTGGGTGCATTGCGAGCGGCTAATGCGGACTTTGCGGTATCGATAAGCGGAGTTGCCGGGCCTGATGGCGGCACAACAGAGAAACCGGTGGGTACCGTGTGGTTTGCTTTTGCTACACGCGACGGTGAGGTTAGTGCGACAAAAAAACTTTTTCCCGGCGATCGTGATGAGGTCAGGCTGCAAGCTGCTGTTTTCGCACTACAAACACTTCTAGATGATTTTCTATAAAATTAGTCTTGATACTGTATGATTGTACAGTATAATTAGTGGTAATTTCTTGTACAAACAACATTCAGTGGTGATGACGGGGCAACCCGGCATCCCAGAGAGGGAGTAAAAATGGCTATTGATGAGAATAAACAAAAGGCGTTAGCAGCAGCACTGGGCCAAATTGAAAAACAATTCGGCAAAGGTTCTATCATGCGCCTTGGCGAAGACCGCTCAATGGATGTTGAAACCATCTCTACTGGTTCTCTTTCTCTTGATATCGCATTGGGGGCGGGTGGCCTGCCAATGGGGCGTATTGTTGAGATTTATGGCCCTGAATCGTCCGGTAAGACAACACTGACCTTACAGGTTATTGCTGCCGCACAACGCGAAGGTAAAACCTGCGCCTTTATCGATGCAGAGCATGCTCTTGACCCTATTTACGCTAAAAAACTAGGCGTAGATATTGATAACCTGCTGTGTTCTCAGCCAGATACCGGCGAGCAAGCACTGGAAATCTGTGATGCGCTGACTCGTTCGGGCGCAGTTGATGTCATCATCGTTGACTCCGTCGCTGCATTAACACCAAAAGCTGAAATTGAAGGTGAAATTGGTGACTCTCACATGGGCCTGGCAGCTCGTATGATGAGCCAGGCCATGCGTAAACTGGCGGGTAACCTGAAAAATGCTAATACCCTGTTAATCTTCATCAACCAGATCCGTATGAAAATCGGCGTTATGTTTGGTAACCCTGAAACTACGACGGGTGGTAATGCCCTGAAATTTTATGCATCCGTACGTTTGGATATCCGCCGTATTGGTGCAGTAAAAGAAGGTGATGTGGTTGTTGGTAGCGAGACACGCGTTAAAGTGGTGAAAAACAAAATCGCAGCGCCATTTAAACAAGCCGAATTCCAGATCCTGTATGGTGAAGGTATCAATATTAACGGTGAGCTCGTTGATTTAGGCGTTAAGCATAAACTGATTGAGAAAGCCGGTGCATGGTATAGCTACAACGGTGACAAGATTGGTCAGGGTAAAGCGAATGCCAGTAACTACTTAAAAGAAAACCCAGCAGTTGCCGCTGAGTTGGATAAAAAATTGCGTGAAATGCTTCTTAATGGTGGCAATGGTGAGCAGCCTGTAGCAACAGCCGCATTTGCTGATGAAGCAGATGAAACCAGCGAAGAGTTTTAATTTGTAAGGTCATCGACCGGGTTAGCAAATTAAGCAATTAGCAAACGGCTCACTTAATCAGTGGGCCGTTTTAGTTAATGATGATGTACATAAGTGCTTCAAGTTATACCTACACCCAAAGTAATTGGGTTACAGCAAGGCAGCAAACGAATGAGTCCCGATGAGCTGACATCAGTCAGTGATTCGGTTGACAAATCTGCTGGGAGCCGATTTGAACGCTGCTTGCAGCGGCCTCACAGAGGCGAGGCTCATGGATGGGCCGAGTAACGAGCGCAGCTAACACGGCTATAGCTTCAAGAAAGAAGGGGATTACCCAAAGTAATTGGAGTTGCAGCAAGGCAGCAAACGAATGAGTCCTGATGAGCTGACATCAGTCAGTGATTCGGGTGAAAGAGCGCAGCTAACACGGCTGCAGCTTCAAGTAATAAGGGTAATTATGAATGACCTACTGAGTCGTGCTATGAGACTCCTCTCTCAACGTGACCATAGTGAATCAGAACTGCGCCGCAAGCTTGCATCTCAACCATTCTCGGCAAAAGGCCATTGGGGGAAACAAACAGGCCGTAGTGATAACGAACCCGTTGCAGATATCGATCCGAAAGTTATTGAGCAAGTGATTGCTTATTGTTACCAGCATAATTGGTTGGATGATGCCCGCTTTGCTACCAGCTATATCAATAGCCGTAGTCGTAAAGGATATGGCGCACAGCGTATTCGTTCTGAATTGATGCAAAAGGGTGTCGATAAAGAGCTCATTCAAGCTGCTTTTGAAATCAGTGAAATAAATTGGTGTTTGTTGGCAAAAGAAGTCGCGCAACGCAAATTTAGTGAAATTTTACCGATTGAATGGAAAGAGAAGGTCAAAGTTCAGCGCTATCTCCTGTATCGTGGTTTCTTCCAGGAGGAAATTCAGTCGATTTACAATGATTTTGTTGAATGAATGCACACAGGATTTTACTTCCCCGCGAAGAAAATTTATCTTAGTCCCACTTTTTGTTCGTGAGCTTACCCATTGTGTTGCCTTTTATCGTTACACAATCTGCTCGCGAGCTTATTCTTTTTAGCTTGTTTCCGGGACAATTATGAGCAAGAGCACCGCTGAGATTCGTCAAGCGTTTCTCGATTTCTTCCATAGCAAGGGACATCAGGTTGTATCAAGCAGCTCTTTGGTCCCTAATAATGACCCTACGCTGTTGTTTACCAATGCCGGGATGAACCAGTTTAAGGATGTCTTCTTAGGTTTGGATAAACGGGCATACTCCCGTGCGACGACCTCTCAGCGCTGCGTGCGAGCAGGTGGTAAGCATAATGACCTTGAGAACGTAGGCTATACCGCACGCCATCATACTTTCTTCGAAATGTTAGGTAATTTTAGCTTCGGCGATTACTTCAAACATGATGCCATCAGTTTTGCTTGGGAGTTATTAACTGGCGAGCAGTGGTTTAATCTACCGAAAGAAAAACTGTGGGTAACTGTTTACGAAACCGATGACGAGGCTTATGAAATCTGGGCCAATGATATTGGCATCCCTCGTGAGCGTATTATTCGCATTGGTGATAACAAAGGCAGTGCCTTTGCATCAGATAACTTCTGGCAAATGGGTGATACAGGCCCTTGTGGCCCATGTACAGAGATTTTCTTTGACCACGGCGACCATATTTGGGGCGGCCCTCCAGGCTCGGCAGAAGAGGACGGCGATCGTTATATTGAGATCTGGAATATCGTCTTCATGCAGTTCAACCGCCAGTCTGATGGCACGATGCTGCCATTGCCTAAGCCATCGGTTGATACCGGCATGGGGCTTGAGCGTATTGCTGCGGTTTTACAACATGTTAACTCGAACTATGAGATTGACCTGTTCCGCGATTTGATTAAAGCGGTAGCGGAAGTTACCGGTGCGACTGATCTTTCTAGCAAGTCGCTACGAGTTATTGCTGACCATATTCGCTCTTGTGCTTTCCTTATCTCTGATGGTGTTATTCCGTCGAATGAAAACCGTGGTTATGTTCTGCGTCGTATCATTCGTCGTGCTATCCGTCATGGCAACATGCTGGGCGCGAAAGAGACTTTCTTCTACAAATTGGTCGCTCCACTGATTGCTGTTATGGGGCCAGCTGCCGATGAGTTGAAACAACAACAGGCAATGGTTGAGCAGGTTCTGAAAACTGAAGAAGAACAGTTTGCGCGTACATTAGAGCGCGGCTTAGCTCTGTTGGATGAAGAGCTCAGTAAATTGACCGGTGATACCCTCGATGGTGAGACAGCTTTCCGCTTGTACGACACCTACGGCTTCCCGGTTGATTTAACCGCAGATGTCTGCCGTGAACGTAATCTGAAAGTGGATGAGGCCGGTTTCGAGCAAGCAATGGAAGCTCAACGCCGTCGTGCGCGGGAATCCAGCGGCTTTGGTGCCGATTATAACAACTTAATCCGTGTTGATAGTGCAAGCCAGTTCTCTGGCTATGACCATGTTCATCAGCAGGCCACAGTGACTGCATTGTTCCGCAATGGCGAAGCTGTTGATGAAATTCATGAAGGTGAGGAAGCGGTTGTTGTCCTCAATCAAACGCCATTCTACGGTGAGTCTGGCGGCCAGGTTGGCGATACAGGCGAGCTGAAAAATGCGACTGCAACCTTTGCAGTGGCTGACACTCAGAAATATGGTCAGGCTATTGGTCATTTAGGGCAATTAACCCATGGAACATTGCGGGTTAATCACAGTATTGATGCTCAGGTTGATGTCGCACGACGTAACCGTATTCGCTTGAATCATTCCGCAACTCATTTATTACATGCAGCACTACGTAAGACACTGGGCGACCATGTTGCTCAGAAAGGCTCATTAGTGAATGATAAATACCTGCGTTTCGATTTCTCTCATTTTGAAGCAATGAAACCGGAACAGATTCGTCTGGTAGAAGATATGGTTAACGAGCAAATTCGCCGTAATATGCCAGTCCAAACTGAAGTGATGGAATTGGATGCGGCGAAAGAAAAAGGTGCTATGGCCCTGTTCGGCGAGAAATATGACGACCAGGTACGAGTCTTGACCATGGGTGATTTCTCAACCGAGCTATGTGGTGGTATTCATGCCAGCCGCACTGGTGATATTGGTCTGTTCCGTATTTTATCTGAATCAGGTACCGCAGCTGGGATTCGACGTATTGAAGCGGTAACTGGCGAGGGCGCTATTGCGCTATTGCATCGGCAGAGTGACCTGCTACAGGATGTTGCTCACTTGGTGAAAGGTGATACCAATAATCTGGCTGATAAAGTCCGTGCGGTGCTGGATCGCAGTAAAATGCTGGAGCGTGAACTTCAGCAGTTGAAAGATCAGCAAGCGGCTCAGGAAAGTGCCTCATTATCCTCCAATGCGAAATTGGTCAATGGTGTGAAACTTTTAGTTAGCCAGTTGGATAATGTTGAGCCAAAAATGTTACGTACCATGGTTGATGATCTTAAAAAATCAACTGGGCTCCGCTATTATTGTGCTGGCGACGACCGCAGATGATAAGGTCAGTCTAATTGTTGGCGTAACTAAAGACCTGACAAGTAAAGTCAAAGCGGGTGAATTAATCGCTGATATTGCTCAACAGGTCGGTGGTAAAGGCGGTGGACGCCCGGATATGGCTCAGGCAGGCGGTACTAATGTGCAGGCATTGCCATCGGCACTAGCTAGTGTTGAAGCGTGGGTGGCATCCCGTTTATAAGTCAGTAATGACCCCTTAAATCAATGCGCCATATCTCTATGTTGGGTATGGCGTTTTTCAGTTTTCCTGTCATAGTTCGAAAACAAAGTTAAACGCAAAGTTATTTGCTTCAGCTAAACTTGTATTAGTTAGAGACTTGACCAAGCTACTTACATTTAATGTGAATGTGATAGCTTACGTTTTCACGGTGTATGATGGATAATGGCGGGGAAACTGAGAGACCCGACTCTTTTAATTTTTCAAGGAGCAAAGAATGCTTATTCTGACTCGTCGAGTTGGTGAAACACTCATGATTGGCGATGAGGTTACGGTTACTGTATTAGGAGTTAAAGGCAACCAGGTTCGAATTGGTGTAAATGCTCCGAAAGAGGTTTCTGTTCACCGTGAAGAAATCTACCAGCGCATCCAAGCAGAAAAGTCTCAACCGACGACTTACTGATTTTGAAGAAGCGTCTCGTGTTACACGAGGCGCTACTGCTGCTTATCCCTTCGTATTTCACTATTCATTTCCTTTTTGTTTTCTTATTCTGGTAATAATTTTCTGTTCGCGGCCAATTTAACGGGGTGGGTAGGATAATTTCATTTTTCTCTCAATTTGATTACACCGCAATAAACAGTATCTTGCCTGTTGATAAAACACTCTTTTTGACGCCAAACTGGTCATGTTGCGTGTGAATTGTGCAAATGAACGCTAGTTGGGAAAAATTGTTTGACTTATAAGTGCGGGAAAGTAATATGTGCGCCACGCAGTGCCGATGAGCTTCTTCAAAAGCAAGTTAGGCACAATTCGAAAGAAGCGTATGGTGAGGTGGCCGAGAGGCTGAAGGCGCTCCCCTGCTAAGGGAGTATACGGTCAAAAGCTGTATCGAGGGTTCGAATCCCTCCCTCACCGCCATTTACTATGCACCCATAGCTCAGCTGGATAGAGTACTCGGCTACGAACCGAGCGGTCGGAAGTTCGAATCTTCCTGGGTGCACCATATTTTGCAGTATGGTGAAATAGTCAAATGAACATCAGGTAGTGTCAAAGAATTAATTGCACCCATAGCTCAGCTGGATAGAGTACTCGGCTACGAACCGAGCGGTCGGAAGTTCGAATCTTCCTGGGTGCACCATCTTTCTAGGTCATCAATCTTGTTGTTAAGTTTCACTCGCTGAAACTCCCCCGTAAAATTAGAAATATAAAACTGCACCCATAGCTCAGCTGGATAGAGTACTCGGCTACGAACCGAGCGGTCGGAAGTTCGAATCTTCCTGGGTGCACCATCTTAAGAAACCTCGCTACGGCGGGGTTTTCTGTTTTTAGATTCTACAAATACGCAGAACCGAGCGGTCGGAAGTTCGAGCCGAGCGTAGCGAGACAACGTTGCTTTAGCAACGGCCCGCAGGGCGAGGCGTTAGCCGAGTCATCTTCCTGGGTGCACCATCTTAAGAAACCTCGCTACGGCGGGGTTTTCTGCTTTTAAGCCTCGCTCTACTCAGCGATTAGCATGTTTTAACCCTCTCATCTTAGTACACCTATCAATGCATTGATTTTTACGATGCATAACAGCGCTATTTCCTATTGTGAATGATATTTTATTTAATTAATTCAATTGATTATACAGTGAGCGACAATTTAGTTAGTTTGCGATAAAGTAGCTTTTCATTTCTCCTTGGTCGTGGAGCCACGATGTACGAGCGCTATGAAGGCCTGATTTTTGATATGGATGGCACCATCCTGGATACTGAGCCCACGCATCGGCAGGCATGGCGACAGGTTCTGACACCTTATGGCATGGCATTTGATGAGCAGGCATTAGTGGCTTTGAATGGGGCTCCAACGTGGAAAATTGCCCGCGTAATCATTGAAAATAATCAATCGGACTTAGATCCCCATGTATTGGCCGCTGAGAAAACAACACTGTTTAAATCACTGCTACTGGACAATGTGAAGCCTCTGCCGCTCATAGACGTGGTTAAAGCCTATTATGGGCGTAAACCTATGGCTGTCGGCACTGGAAGCGAACACGCCATGGCAGAGCTGCTTTTACGCCATTTAGGCTTACGTGACTATTTTGATGTTATTGTCGGTGCCGACGATGTCACCCAACATAAGCCAGAGCCAGAAACATTCTTGCGCTGCGCACAGCTATTAGGTGTGCCACCAGAGAAGTGTGTGGTTTTTGAAGATGCTGATTTTGGTATTGAGGCGGCAAAAAGGGCGAATATGGCAATAGTTGATGTGCGTCTACTGTGAGTAGTACGCTAGCTGTTGCTTCATTATTTGGGAGTAGCTTTCTCAGCGCGACACTCTTACCCGGAAATTCTGAAATTCTATTAGTCACCCTCTTAACGGCAAGTAGTGCGCCGGCCATGATGCTGGTGCTGTCTGCCACTGTCGGAAATACCCTTGGGGGGCTAACGAACGTTGTTATAGGCCGTTTATTACCGGAACTAAAACCACAACGTGGGATGAGTACAGCTCTTGGCTGGCTTCAACGTTTTGGCCCAGCAGCTCTGTTACTAAGCTGGCTACCGGTAGTGGGCGATTTGATGTGTGTGTTGGCAGGCTGGTTGCGTATGCCTTGGAGTCTTGTGGCTTTTTTTCTGTGTCTGGGGAAAGCATTGCGTTATATCGTATTAACGGTAATTACGTTACAAGGAATTGCCTGGTGGCAGTAAAGAATGTGACAAACTTACGTAGTCACATCTATGCAGTTTCAGTATGCTGACGAGTTATGGTTTTCAAGAGCGGGAGGTCGATTTGATCCCGGATGTATCACACGCGCTAACTTGGTTGGAAGCGCACCCTAAAGCCCTGAAAGGTATCCGCCGCGGTATCGAGCGGGAAACATTGAGAGTAACTGCCGATGGTCAATTAGCCTCGACAGGCCACCCAGAGTCATTGGGTGCAGCGCTGACACATCAATGGATTACCACCGACTTTGCTGAGGCATTGCTGGAATTTATTACTCCAGTAGATGGCGATATTGACCATTTGCTGACTTTTTTGCGTGATATTCACCGCTATACCGCACGCAAACTCGGTGATGAGCGTATGTGGCCACTTAGCATGCCTTGCTTTATTGGTGCAGAGCAGGATATTGAGCTCGCTAAATATGGCTCTTCTAACATTGGTCGTTTCAAGACTCTTTATCGTGAGGGTTTAAAAAACCGTTACGGTGCCTTGATGCAAACTATTTCCGGCGTGCACTATAACTTCTCTTTGCCGCTGGAATTTTGGCAAGCGTGGGCGGGTGTTACCGATGAAAAAAGCGGCAAGGAAGAGATTTCAGCGGGATATTTCCGCTTGATACGTAACTATTATCGCTTTGGCTGGGTCATTCCTTATCTGTTTGGTGCGTCACCGGCCATTTGTGCATCATTCCTGCAAGGGCGTGAAACGGCATTACCGTTCGAGCGCAATGATAAAGGGATGTGTTACCTGCCGTATGCCACCTCATTACGCCTGAGTGATTTGGGTTATACCAATAAATCACAAAGCAATTTAGGGATTACGTTTAATGACCTGCATACCTATGTTGCTGGGCTGAAGCGCGCAATTCAAACGCCATCAGAAGAATATGCGGCATTGGGACTAAAAGACGGTGATCGTCATCTGCAACTGAACACCAATGTGTTACAGATTGAAAATGAACTCTATGCTCCGATTCGACCTAAGCGGGTTACCCGTGCTGGCGAATCGCCATCTGATGCATTATTGCGCGGCGGTATTGAATATATTGAAGTCCGTTCCTTGGATATTAATCCATTCTCACCTATTGGTGTGGATGCGGTACAAGCGCGCTTCCTTGATCTGTTCTTGATTTGGTGTGTACTGGCAGATGCGCCTGAAATGAGCAGCGATGAACTGCTGTGCACCCGTAAAAACTGGAATCGGGTTATTTTGGAAGGGCGTAAACCGGGGCAGACTATCGGGATGGGATGTAATGACACCCGTGAGCCGCTGGAAAAGGTGGGTAAAGACCTGTTTACTGACCTGCGCCGGGTTGCAGAAGTCTTGGATGGTAAAGATAGCACCGAATACCAACAGGTTTGTGATGAACTTGTCGCATCCTTTGATGATCCGAGCCTGACGTTCTCTGCACGTATTTTGCAAGCGATGAAAGAAGGAGGTATTGGTGGTGTTGGCCTTGAGTTAGCGGAGCGCTACAGGGAAATGCTGCAAAATGAACCGTTGGAATTGCTAACTGAAGAGCAATTATCCGAAGAGGGTGCAGCTTCTTGGGTGCGTCAACGTGAGCTGGAACTCAAAGATAAGCTAAGCTTTGAAGAGTATTTGGCACTACACGGCGGCCAATAAAAAGAAAAGGCCACATTGCTGTGGCCAAATTAACATCTCTGATAACAGGGATGATGATAACAAATGCGCGTCTTTCACATATTAAGACGTGCGGGATACCAAAAAGTTTCATGAGTTGCGAAAAAAAGATCGAATAAAAATTATTTTTTTATGAGGAGGTAACTAAATGCCATTATTGGATAGCTTTACCGTAGACCATACCATTATGAAAGCTCCGGCTGTACGCGTTGCTAAGACGATGAAAACCCCTCATGGCGACGAGATAACGGTATTCGATTTACGTTTCTGTGTGCCAAATAAAGAAGTGATGCCAGAACGAGGGATTCATACACTTGAGCACTTGTTTGCTGGTTTTATGCGTAACCACCTCAATGGTAATGGCGTGGAGATTATCGATATATCCCCAATGGGATGCCGTACCGGTTTCTATATGAGCCTGATTGGTACGCCAGATGAGCAACGCGTTGCTGATGCCTGGAAAGCGGCAATGGCTGATGTATTGAAAGTGACCGACCAGCGAAAAATTCCTGAATTGAACGAATATCAGTGTGGTACTTATCATATGCATTCGCTGGAAGAGGCGCAGGAGATTGCCAAAGGGATTATCGACCGCGGCGTGCGTATCAATCACAACGAAGAACTGGCATTGCCGAAAGAAAAACTGACTGAATTACATATCTAGTTTTCAGTTGTCGATTTTTATGCTCGGTAGATAAATGCAAAAAAGACGCTGAAAAGGCGTCTTTTTTATTCCCTTGATATCACTGATTAGCTCGCCTGGTTATCAGGTAGGATAGGGGTAACCCGCACCCGCTTAATCATGTTTTCCTGTACGTCCAGCACATCAATCAGATAATTTCCAACACGAACCTGCGCATTTACCTGAGGGATCTCTTCGAGTTCTTCCAATAACATGCCATTGATCGTGCGTGCTTCGATAGGGAGTGACCAGTTGAATGCTTTGTTCAGTTCGCGCACATTGGCGCTGCCATCGATGAGTACAGAGCCATCGCTCTGCGGATTGACCTCTTCTGCCAGGCTAGGAGACATTGATGTTGTGAAATCGCCGACTATCTCTTCCAAAATATCTTCAACGGTCACTAACCCCTGAATATCACCATACTCGTCGACAATCATGCCGACTTTTTCTTTATTGCGCTGAAATTTCACCAGTTGCACATTTAATGGTGTGCCTTCGGGGATAAAATAGATCTCATCGGCAGCGCGTAACAAATTTTCTTTATTGAATTCTTTTTTCTCTGTCATGAGCCGGTAGGCTTCTCGCACGCGCAGCATGCCGATAGCATCGTCTAATGATTGACGATATAAAACGATACGGCCATGTGGGGAGTGGGTGAGTTGTCGCATAATTGATTTCCAATCATCATTGATATCAATGCCGACCACCTCATTACGCGGCACCATAATATCGCTGACGGTGACCTTTTCCAGATCCAGCACGGATATCAACATATCTTGATTACGACGAGAAATTTGTGAGTGTGATTCATTCACAATACTGCGCAATTCATCTTTACTCACTGCATCACTACTGTGAACGTTTCCGCGGATACCACACAAGCGCATCAGCCCACGTGTGATGGTATTGAGTAGCCATACCAGTGGCAGCATGATTTTTTGTAACGGGGCCAGCAAAACACTGCTGGGGAACGCCACGCGTTCAGGATAAAGGGCGGCGATGGTTTTCGGCATCACTTCAGCAAAAATCAGCACCACAAAAGTTAATACGCCAGTAGCTATGGCGACCCCGGCATTGCCATAGAGTCGGATACCAACAATGGTTGCCAGTGCTGAGGCCAGAATATTGACCAAATTATTGCCAATTAATACCAAACTTATCAGGCGGTCAGGGCGACGTAAGAGTTTCTCAACGCGACGTGCGGCGCGGTTACCTTGCTTGGATAAGTGGCGTAGACGGTAGCGATTGAGTGTCATCATGCCGGTTTCTGAAGCTGAAAAATAAGCCGAAACCACGACCATAATGACCAGAATGATGATCAGCGTGCTAGTTGAGACATGATCCAACACAGTGTTCCTTAATAACAATGAAAGCCCTGTGGATTCAACAAGGCTATGTGTGGATGATTGTAATAATGGCTAAGAGATCATGATCTCCTGTAGCAGGCGGCTGCCAAAATAGGCCAGAGTGAGTAAAAATGCGCCTGCAAAACTGAACCAAATCACTCTGCGCCCGCGCCAGCCTTCATGGTAATGCCCCCACAATAAAACGATGTAGACAAACCAGGCCATGATTGATAACACCGCTTTATGGACGTTTTCTTTACTGAATATATCATCCATATAAAGCAGGCCAGTACACAGTGTTAGGGTCAGTAAAACCACCCCGATTTGGGTGATGTGAAACATTTTACGTTCAATGCTCATCAAGGGCGGCATATCAGCATTAAAGGTGACTTTCTTATTTTTTAACTGATAATCGAGCCAAGCCAGTTGAAGGGCGTATAGTGCTGCGATGATAAGAGTGGCGTAGGCAAAGAGTGCTAGCCCGATATGAACGAAAATGGCCGGGCTGGCTTCCAGATGGGTAATGAACTCACCAGGGAGCAGACTGGCCAGTGCCAGATTGATCATGGCGAAACTGTAGACGATCGGCAGCAAAAACCATCCACGGCCTTGTGAGGCGACGATAGTCATGATGGTGCAAATCATCAGCCCGACAATGGAGCCGATATTCAATAAAGTGAGGTTTTGTCCACCGCCGACATCAAAAATCTGATGCTTCAGAGCAATAGCATGGCACACTAGCGCCACGACGGCAGAAACCAGCGCTAACCGCCGGTAAGCACTATTTTTCTGCACCAGGCTTGGGACAATCAAGCCCAGGCTGAGCGAATATGCGATCAAAGCCAAAATGGAGAACACGGGCATAGCGTTATATGGGCATCGGCTAAGTGAATTAGGTAGCCAGTATAGCGTCGAGCGCGTCCCTCTCCAACCGTTCTCCGACGTGAGGGCAGAGATCGTTTAAGCTTCGTGTTATAATCCCCCCATTGTGTCGCCAGAGCGGCCTGTTTCCACGTTGAGTATGAGACAATGTTTGAGAACTTAACTGATCGATTGTCGCGCACATTGCGCAATATCAGCGGCCGTGGCCGGCTGACAGAAGAAAATATTAAAGAAACGCTACGTGAAGTACGCATGGCGTTACTGGAAGCTGACGTAGCTCTGCCGGTTGTTCGTGATTTTATTAACCGGGTAAAAGAGCGCGCTGTCGGGCATGAGGTAAATAAGAGCCTCACGCCAGGACAGGAATTCGTCAAAATCGTTAAGAATGAACTTATTGCCGCGATGGGCGAGGTCAATAACGAACTGAATCTGGCAGCGCAACCGCCAGCAGTGGTGTTAATGGCTGGCTTGCAAGGTGCAGGTAAAACCACCAGTGTGGCTAAACTGGGTAAGTTCCTTAAAGAAAAACAGAAGAAAAAAGTGCTGGTTGTTTCCGCTGACGTTTATCGCCCTGCGGCGATCAAACAGTTGGAAACCCTGGCTCAGGGTGTTGGCATTGATTTCTTCCCGTCTGATGTACAGGAAAAACCGATTGATATCGTCAATCGTGCTCTACAGCAGGCGAAGCTTAAATTTTATGATGTTCTGATTGTCGATACCGCCGGTCGCTTGCACGTCGATGAAGCGATGATGGACGAAATCAAACAAGTTCATGCTGCGATTAACCCGGTTGAAACTTTGTTTGTCGTGGATGCCATGACCGGTCAGGATGCGGCCAATACAGCGAAAGCATTTAACGAAGCGCTGCCGCTCACTGGTGTCGTGCTGACCAAAGTTGATGGTGATGCCCGTGGCGGTGCTGCGTTATCGATCCGTCATATCACCGGTAAGCCGATTAAATTCCTCGGTGTCGGTGAAAAGTCAGATGCGCTTGAACCCTTCCATCCAGATCGCGTGGCTTCACGTATTCTGGGGATGGGCGATGTCCTGTCGCTGATTGAAGATATCGAAAGCAAAGTTGACCGCGCGCAAGCGGAAAAACTGGCAACTAAGCTGAAAAAAGGCGATGGCTTCGATCTCAATGACTTTCTGGATCAACTGAAGCAAATGCGCAATATGGGCGGTATGGCCAGCATGTTGAGTAAAATGCCGGGTGCGGGCCAGTTGCCAGATAACGTGAAATCGCAGATGGATGACAAGGTGACCGTGCGGATGGAGGCAATCATCAACTCGATGACGCTGAAAGAACGCGCCAAGCCAGAAATCATCAAAGGTTCACGTAAGCGCCGTATTGCCACTGGTTCTGGTGTGCAAGTGCAGGATGTTAACCGCTTACTCAAGCAGTTCGACGAAATGCAGCGCATGATGAAGAAAATGAAAAATGGCGGTCTGGCCAAAATGATGCGTGGCATGAAAGGTATGATGCCACCAGGTTTCCCGGGCCGCTAAATGTCACACCCAAAGTGATTGGAGTTGCAGGTAGGCGGCCAGTAAACGAATCTCGATGAGCTTACTCAAGTAAGTGATTCGGGTGAGCGCGCGCAGCTAACAACCCTGCGGCTTCAAGTCCGAAAGGTATATTTCGCGCTGTGATGTTAACCGGCGTGATGTGAGTAAAGATTTCCCGCTGAAAACAGCGGTAAACGAAGAAAATTGTGCTCATTACAAAACTAGCGCATAGGAATCTACGCTTTAGATTGCTTTTTGCGCCAAAATGAGTAAAATTTTCGGGCTTTTTATATTGCAACTGGACCCCGTTCCCCGATGGGGTCCAGTTGTTTTATTAACTAAAGAGGATGTTATGGTAACAATTCGTTTGGCTCGTGGCGGCGCTAAAAAGCGTCCGTTCTATCAAGTAGTAGTGACCGACAGCCGTAATGCTCGTGACGGCCGTTTCATCGAACGTGTAGGCTTCTTTAACCCGATCGCATCTGGTCAGGCTGAAGCTCTGCGTTTGGACCTGGATCGTATCAACCATTGGGTTGAGCTGGGTGCAACTGTTTCTGATCGCGTATCTGCGCTGATCAAAGAAGCTAAGAAAGCAGCTTAATCTGTCGCGGTGGTGGTTATTATGAGCAAGCAACTCAATCCAGTGGTTCCCGAACAGCCGATTGTACTCGGTAAAATGGGTTCAACTTACGGCATTCGCGGTTGGCTCAGAGTATTTTCATCCACCGAGAACGCCGAAAGCATTTTTGATTACCAGCCGTGGTTTATCCAGCAGGGTGGTAAGTGGCAGCATGTCGAGTTGGAAGACTGGAAGCGCCACAGTCAGGATCTGATCATTAAAGTTAAAGGTGTTGATGATCGGGATGCTGCGAATCTACTGACCAATTGCGAAATTGTCGTCGATTCCAAACAACTGCCTGAACTGGAAGAGGATGATTACTACTGGAAAGACCTTATGGGCTGTCAGGTAGTAACAACCGCGGGTTACGAACTAGGTAAAATCATCGATATGATGGAAACCGGTTCTAACGATGTGATGGTAGTGAAGGCAAACCTGAAAGATGCATTCGGTATGAAGGAGCGGTTGGTCCCGTTTCTTCATGGGCAGGTTATCAAGAATGTCGATCTCACTGCTCAACGTGTTGAAGTAGATTGGGATCCTGGTTTTTGACCTCCGAATTAAACGGCAAAGATGAGTGGAACAAAACAATGTGGATTGGTGTTATTAGCCTGTTTCCCGAGATGTTCCACGCAATAACCGATTACGGGGTGACTGGCCGGGCAGTAAAAAATGGCCTGCTGAGCGTGCAGTGTTGGAGTCCTCGTGACTTTACCTACGACCGGCATCGTACCGTGGATGACCGCCCATATGGTGGTGGCCCGGGAATGTTGATGATGGTGCAACCGCTAAGGGAAGCCATTCATGCAGCAAAAGCAGCGGCAGGCGAGGGAGCAAAGGTGATTTATCTGTCACCTCAAGGGCGCAAACTGGACCAACAAGGTGTTTGCGAACTGGCGACTAATCAGAAGATGATTCTGGTGTGTGGTCGGTACGAAGGAGTTGATGAGCGCGTAATCAAAACCGAAATTGATGAAGAATGGTCAATTGGAGATTACGTTCTCAGCGGTGGCGAGCTACCAGCAATGACTCTGATAGATTCAGTATCCCGCTTTATCCCGGGAGTGCTGGGTCATCAGGCCTCTGCGGAGGAAGATTCCTTTGTTGATGGATTGCTGGATTGCCCACACTACACTCGTCCTGAGGTGTTAGAAGGGATGGAAGTACCGCCAGTCTTGCTGTCGGGTAACCATGCCGAGATTCGTCGCTGGCGCTTAAAGCAGTCGCTGGGCCGTACCTGGCTTAGAAGACCTGAACTTCTAGAAAGCCTAGCTCTGACTGACGAGCAAATGGTGTTGCTGGCTGAGTTCCAACGGGAACACAAGCCCTGAAGCAACAGAACTATGAAAGGAGTGTTGTGCCGCGTGCCAACTTCCTGATATATCAGTTTACCTAGGGTAAGAGACTTATTATGAGCAATATTATCAAGCAAATCGAACAAGAGCAGATGAAGCAAGACGTACCTGCATTCCGTCCGGGTGATTCCGTGGAAGTTAAGGTATGGGTTGTTGAAGGTTCTAAAAAGCGTCTGCAGGCATTCGAGGGCGTGGTTATCGCTATTCGTAACCGCGGTCTGCATTCTGCGTTCACCGTTCGTAAAATTTCCAACGGCGAAGGTGTTGAGCGTGTATTCCAAACTCACTCCCCAGTAATCGACAGCATTACTGTGAAACGTCGTGGTGCCGTTCGTCAAGCGAAACTGTACTATCTGCGTGAGCGTACTGGTAAGTCTGCTCGTATCAAAGAGCGTCTTAACCGCACTAATACTAACTAAGATACAGCTCAGGCTTCATCCAAAAGTTAATAGTTATGAAGGGGTTAGCCATGTGCTAACCCCTTTTTTATTCCTATACTCGTCATATTTCAAATTGCATATGCGTTAGCTGCCTTGGTGCAACTCGAATTATTTAGGGTATAGAAGATAAATAGAAGGGATATCAGAGGGAATTAGCGTGGCATCACACCACGCTATAGATAATGATTAGAGGCCGTAAACCAGAGTTACCGATGTTGTGGTATCCGTATTTTTTGGTGCGCTGGCAGGTGGCTTAGTGTTGTAGGTCACGACATAGGCTAAGCGCAAGGCGAAGCTTTTATTAATAGCCACGTTCAATGCCGTTTCTGAGTTCAACGTCGTTTCTTCGTTTGCCAGAGCTGAAACGCCTTCACTGAACACTGTGTTGTCGGTTAACTGATAAGTATAGTTACCGCCAGCATAGGCTAAGGCTTTCGTCGCACGCCCACCTTCATAAAACTCATCATGGCGAACACCTGGACCAAATTCCACCCGCAGATTATGCAGTGGTGTGGTCATAATCTGACGACCATAACCCGTGGTTAAAACTGAGCGGGAATCAAAACCGTTATAGCGGTCATTCAACCAGCTGGCTTGTCCAAACAGGTAATTTCGATCAGTCAAATTATAGCGAGTACGGCCACCTAACTGATAACGTTCGGAAGAGCGTTCATTGTTGGCGCTGGTATTACGGGCTGCCCCCCACAAGCTATAAGCGGTGTTAGGCTGGAACCAGGTTAACGTTGAGTTGGCAGTCAATGTTGAGTTAGTGGTATTGCCTGACTGGGCGGTATAGCCTGCTTCAACGGTACCATCGAAGCTCTTTTTGGCTGTGGCTGGATCGTCTAAGGCAGTAAAAACAGTCGCGTCAGCAATAACTGAGGTGCTGATGAGAGATAAAGCGAGTGTGCTGATATAGAACGGCAACGCCCTGGTATGACGCAAAGAAAACATAATAGGTCCATGGTGAAGAAAATGATTTTTGTGATGCGGCACGCATTGTAGCAGTTGTGATCCTACTTACTCAGAAGATATTTCGGATTGAATAATTAATTATAATAAGACGGATTTTTTGATGAGTTCATTCTTAAAATGTAATAAACAGCAAAAATCTGCACTTGGATACAAACAAAAGAAATAAATGAAAGGGCCAGAATTGCTCTGACCCCTAATTTAGTACTTACCCGTTTTTACATAAAAGTGGTGACTAACACGTAGCCGGTGATGCATGAACAGATAACACCGATAAGGCCTGGAATAATAAAGCTGTGGTTAATAATAAATTTGCCAATTTTGGTAGTGCCTGAGCGGTCAAAACCGATACAAGCCAGATCACTCGGATAGGTTGGCAGAACAAAGTAGCCATAAGCCGCAGGGAAAAAGGCTATTAGCATTTTAGGATCAACACCCAACTGCAATCCCATTGGTGCAATGGCAGTAAGCGCTGCGGCCTGGCTATTAACCAATTTTGAAACCAGGAATAGAACAATGGCGTAGGTCCACGGATGACCTTTCACCACATCTTCCAGCACGAGTTTCAGATCCCCCATATGGGCCTGGAAGAAGGTATCACTCATCCAGGCAACACCAAATACTGAGAATATGGCGACCATACCGGCTTTGAATACTGCGCCGTTAGAGATATCGCTGGGTTTAACTTTACAACCAATCAGAATAACGGCACCGGCAATCAGCATCATCATCTGAATAACCAGATTCATTGATAATGACTGCATTTTGCCTTTAACTTCAAAAGCAGGGCGCAGGTCTGCAAACGCACCGAGTAATACCACTAACGCGATAGCAACGAAAAATATCCCGGTCGACCAATAAGCTTGTTTCGGGAAAACCTGATTTAACAAAGTATCTGTTGAGCCATAGATAAAGTCGCGCTGTTCAGGGTCTTTGATTCTTGCCTGGAAATCTGGGTCTTTATCCAGATCTTTACCGCGGCGTAGGCTCCACAATGCAGCCATCAAAACACCAACTAAAGAAGCGGGGACTGATACGGCCAGAATCTCCAGAATACTATAAGCCTGACCTATACCGTGATTAGCACCAATAATTGATACTAATGACACCACCGCGACCGATACTGGGGAGGCTGTAATTGCCATTTGCGAGGCAACTGATGCCACCGCCATTGGCCGCTCCGGGCGGATACCTTTTTTAATGGCAATATCGGAAATAATAGGGAACATGGTATAAACAACATGTCCGGTGCCACATAAAAAAGGTTAATGACCACGTTGTAAAGGGTGCTAATAGCGTAATGTGCTGAGGATGTTTTCGTAATAATCGTTCAGCAAATTGCATCATTACATTTAAGCCACCGGCAGTTTGTAATACAGCAGCACAACCGATAACGGCTAATATTGTCAGCATCACATCGACAGGGGGTTTACCTGGTTCGAGGCCAAAGATAAAGGTCAGAATAAATAAGCCAATACCACTTATTAACCCCAGCCCCATGCCCCCATAGCGTGTCCCAACTAGCAGACAGAGAATTATAATTATAAATTGTAGTGTTATCATAATATTACCTTGCTTCCAACATGAATGAAATTCCGTTGTATTTAGCCGGTTTTAAGCAATGGACATGGCTCTTACTCATTTTTATCTATCAGAGCACAGGTGAATTGATTAAAACCTTGCTAATATCAAGGCTATATTGTTTAGTTATGTAATTAATTAAATCTGAGATCTGTCTCTGTTTTTATATCAGATCTGACTTTTCTAATTAATTAAAGTGGAATTGGCTGACGTTAATAGAATATAAGATTCGGTTGTGAAAATAATGTATTAATATTGTTTTAAATAAATTCATTAATAGCACAATGGCGCAACATATAAACATATTCCAGGCTGAAATAGTCGCTAGTTAATTCCCAACTTCTCCTTTAGGAGTTTTAAGTAACGTCGACTCACAGGAATATGTTTACCACTGCGGGTAATAACTTCGGCAGAACCGTTATCCATCAGTTGTATCTCGCCCAGCTGTTCAGTATTAACCATATATTGGCGATGGCAGCGGACAAAAGGAGTTTTCTCTTCCAGCGTTTTGAGTGATAGCTGGGTATAACCCGATTGTATGGTTCCGACTACATGCACACCGCTCAGCTCAGAGCTGAGATATTCCACTTCCTCAATTTTCAGCAAAAAAATACGGTTATGACCAGAGCAAGGAATATGGCGTAGCATCGGTTCTGTGATTTTATGTAAATTATTATTTACACTAAAGCTTCTTCTTAGGCGAACGAGCGTTTTGGCTAACCGTTGCTGGTCGAGCGGTTTTAACAGATAGTCAAAGGCATGCTCTTCAAAAGCACGGATAGCATATTCATCGTAGGCGGTAACGAACACGATCTGCGGCATCTTTTCTGGATTGAGCATCGAAGCCAACTCCAGACCATTAATTCTCGGCATTTGGATATCGAGAAATATCACATCGGGTTGCAGGCGTTGGATTGCGGGGATAGCTTCCAAGGCGTTGCTACATTCGGCGACGATCTCAATATCATGTTCTTCACTTAATCTCTCGCGTAAATCTTCACGCGCAGGTTGTTCATCGTCGACGATGATGACTCTTAACATACGGCCTCCACAAATTTTCCGCATTTTATCATGGCCTCAGGGGCAGGTTAGGAGCATCTGCAGAAACTGCGACTTACCGCAAAAGTCAGAACAAAATATGCCTGTAAATATGCGGGTAATTATTTATTTACACATATGGATTGAAATGTTTACACATCGTGATATTGTGGTGGCCTCAAACGACAAACACGCTAAACGACATCCGCTAAACAGAGACAGGTAAAGAATATGATCATGCAAAAAGATGCGCTCAATAATGTCCACATCAGTGCCGAACAAGTACTGATAACGCCGGAAGAACTGAAAAATCAGTTTCCATTGAGCGACAATGATCAGTATGCGATTGCTAGCGCGCGCAAAACCATTGCTGACATTGTTCAAGGACGAGATCCTCGCTTATTAGTGGTATGTGGTCCCTGTTCTATTCACGATGTAGATGCGGCTCTGGATTATGCGCGTCGTTTGAAAACGCTTTCTGCACAATTAAGTGACAGCCTGTACATCGTGATGCGTGTCTATTTTGAAAAGCCGAGAACCACTGTCGGTTGGAAAGGTTTAATCAATGATCCGGCAATGGACGGCTCTTTTGATGTGGAAAGAGGGTTACATATTGCACGTCAATTATTGCTGGATTTAGTCGGCATGGGTCTGCCTCTGGCAACTGAAGCGCTGGATCCGAATAGCCCACAATACTTAGGCGATTTATTCAGTTGGTCAGCTATTGGTGCGCGCACCACTGAATCGCAAACTCACCGTGAAATGGCTTCGGGTTTGTCGATGCCTGTTGGGTTTAAGAATGGTACTGACGGCAGTTTGGGCACGGCTATTAATGCCATGCGTGCCGCCGCTATGCCACACCGTTTCATGGGGATTAACCAGTCGGGCCAGGTTTGCTTATTACAAACACAGGGAAATCCACACGGTCATGTAATTTTGCGCGGCGGTAAAACACCTAATTACAGTGCGCAAGATGTCGCGCAGTGTGAAAAACAGATGCAGGATGCGGGACTCATTCCATCCTTAATGATAGATTGCAGTCATGGTAATTCGAATAAAGACTACCGTCGTCAGACTGCGGTCGCTGAATCTGTGGTTGAACAGATCAAGGCTGGCAATCGTTCTATCACTGGTGTGATGCTGGAAAGTAACATTCATGAGGGTAATCAATCTTCTGAGCAACCACGCGCTGATATGCGCTACGGTGTTTCAGTGACCGATGCCTGTATTGATTGGGACAGTACCGAAACCCTGTTACGAGGCATGCACCAGGAATTACGTTCAGCGCTGGCGGCACGGACTGCAGAGGAAAAGTAAGTATGGTGGCTGAACTGACCGCTTTACGTGATCAAATTGATGAAGTCGATAAAGCACTATTGGATTTGCTGGCAAAGCGCCTGCATTTAGTCGCAGAAGTAGGTGAAGTTAAAAGCCGTTATGGCTTGCCTATTTATGTTCCAGACCGTGAGGCGGCGATGTTGGCCTCACGCCGACAGGAAGCCGAGGCTTTAGGTGTTCCACCTGATTTGATTGAAGACGTATTGCGTCGGATAATGCGAGAGTCTTATACCAGCGAGAATGACAAGGGGTTTAAGACACTATGCCCGCAGCTGCGTCCGGTGGTTATCATCGGTGGAGAGGGGCAGATGGGGCGCTTATTTAGTCGGATGCTCACACTGTCCGGTTATCAGGTAAAAACACTTGAGCAACAGGACTGGGCACAGGCTGAATCTATTCTGGCAGATGCCGGGATGGTGATTGTCAGTGTGCCCATCCATATCACTGAAGAAGTGATAGCCCGATTACCAAAATTGCCGTCAGATTGCATTTTATTGGATCTTGCTTCAGTCAAAAATAAGCCGCTGCAAGCTATGCTCGCCGTTCATGAAGGGCCGGTGGTGGGATTGCACCCAATGTTTGGGCCTGATGTAGGCAGTTTGGCCAAGCAGGTTGTAGTGTATTGCGATGGACGTGACCCTGAAGCCTATCAGTGGTTGCTAGAGCAGTTGCAGGTGTGGGGCGCGAGATTACATCGTATTAGTGCGGTTGAGCATGACCAGAATATGGCGTTCATCCAAGCATTGCGCCATTTTGCGACCTTTGCCTATGGGCTACATTTAGCAGAAGAAAATGTACAGCTTGAACAGCTATTGGCGCTCTCTTCACCCATTTATCGGCTGGAACTAGCAATGGTAGGGCGACTATTTGCCCAAGATCCACAGCTTTACGCCGACATTATTATGTCATCGGAAGATAATCTGGCGCTGATTAAACGCTATTACAAACGTTTTGGTGAGGCGATCACCTTGCTTGAGCAAAGTGACAAACAAGCCTTCGTGCAAAGTTTCCAGAAAGTTGAGCATTGGTTTGGGGATTATGCGGAGCGCTTCTTGGTGGAGAGCCGTTCATTATTGCGTCAGGCGAACGATAACCGCCAGTAAATCGAATCTATCACTTGCCTGTTTCAAAAAGTCATCCCGACAGTATCGGGGTGACTTTTTGCTATTTAAACCCGTCATACTTCAAGCTGCATGTGCGTTGGCTACGCTCGTTACTCGGCCCGTCCATGGGCCTCGCCTCTGCGAGGCCGCTGCAAACAGCGTTCAAATCGGTTCCCGACCGATTTGTCACCCGAATCACTTACTTATGTAAGCTCATCGGGATTAATGAGCCTCATCCTTGAGGCTCACCCTGCGGGCTAGCATAAATGCTGTTCAAATCGGTTCCCAACCGATTTGTCATTCGCTTGCCGCCTTCCTGCAACTCGAATTATTTAGGGTATAAGGAGGGGAGAAGGGGGTTAACTCGGATTGACCGGAACCACGTTTTCACTTGGGTAGCAGCCTAATACTTTTAATGACCGAGTTATCGGCGTCAGATCCGCCAGCGCTTTTTGCATAGATTCAGAACGCAAGTTAGCCTGTACATCGATATAAAACATCTCTTCCCACGGATTGCCATTTATTGGCCGTGATTCAAGCTTCGTCATGATGATACCGTGATCTCTCAGTACCAGTAGCGCTTCAACCAATGCCCCTGATTGTTGCCCTGTCGCCATAATTAAGGTGGTTTTTGCCGGGAGCTGGTCAGAAACATCAATAGCTTTACGGGCAAGAATAATAAAGCGAGTGATGTTCTGCTGCTGATTCGCCAGATTGTGTTCCAACACCTGCAAATTATAAAGCGCACCACCGGCTTCACTTCCTAGTGCCGCTGCATGTGGTGAGTTCAATTGCGCCACTTTTTCCATTGCCGCAGCCGTGCTTTCGCAATACTCGATTTTCCAATGGGGAAAACGGTTTATGAACTGGCTACATTGCTGGAAAGGTTGAGGATGGCTGTAGACGGTTTTAATTTGACTCAGATCTGTTTCAGTCGCGACCAGAACACAGTGATCGATAGGATTAGTTATTTCCCCGACAATCGATAAACTGGTGTGTTGCAGCAAGTCATATACATCATTGATGGAACCTGAGCTGGTGTTCTCTATCGGCAATACGGCGTAATCCGCCTGGCCGGTTTCTACTTGAGTAAAGATATCCTGGAATTTTTGGCAACCACACTCAATCAATTGTTCAAAGTGACGAGCTGCATATTGGCGCGCTGCCAGATGTGAGTAAGAGCCTTTTGGACCAAGGAAGGCGATACGGGCTGAGTGCTGGGCGGTTTGATTTAGCTGGTGTTGTAACAGTGCCTGCTGAGTCAATACTGAATCTTCAATAATCAGCTGGAACAGGCGAGTGATATAGAAGCCATCAAGATCATAAGGTTTGGCGGCGGTAATGAGCGCATCCAGCAAATTACGCTCACGTTCTTTATCGCGGATCGGGCGGTGATGAAGTTGTTTGGCTTTAGCCACATCTACCGCTAATTCACGCCGTTCTGCCAGCAATGCCAGTAGTTTTAAGTCTAGTGCGCTGATGCGTTCACGTAGCACCAGTAATGGATTATCGGTCATAGGGATTTGCCTTATTATTTTTTCTAAATGATTACACCCTAAATAATTCGAGTTGCAGGAAGGCGGTAACTAAGCGAATCCCCAAAAGCTTACATAAGTAAGTGACTGGAGAAGCGAAGGAAGCCAACGCACATGCAGCTTGAAGTATGACGGGTATTTATGCATAAAAAAAGCCTCCCGACGTGGGAGGCTTTGTTGTTCGTCTTCGCATTCTTTATCACACGACGAAACGCCTCCCAATCAGGGGAAGGTAAAAAAGAATGCGAAGAAAAACACTTTATTAATCATTGTTGCTGGCTACCTGTTTTAATTCTGAGTGAGACAATATGTAATAGCTAAAATAATCAGACTCTAAATTAACCGCCAGTCTGAATTGCTGTCAATAAAAAACGCGCTCGAAAGCGCGTTAGATCCGAAATGAGATGGATTATGCCGGCTATTGTTCTTGCTCGGATTCTTCTTCCTCTACATCTACTGACTCCAGATTAGCTTCTTTAACACTGCTTGCTGCGCGACGAGCCTCACCTTTGTGTTGCACTTTATTTAATTGGCGTTCTAGTTTGGTGATCAGTTCATTAATTGCAGCATACATATCATCATGTTTGGCACTGGCAACCAAGGGGCCCATCGGTGTACTGATTGTGGCGTCTGCAACAAATCCTTGCGGATCTTTAGACAGTACAATATGTGGGTTTATCAACTGGGCCTGCCATTTATCCAGTTTGGTGAGACGGTCTTCGACATGTTTACGGATTGCTGGGGTAATATCCATTTGTTTACTGGTGATGTTGACTGTCATATGACTTACCTCTCTGTCTACTCCATCTTGGATAACTTCAGCATACCTCGCTTTTTACCAAAATGTATGATCAAGATCACTAATTTTTGTCACTTTTTGCAAAGGTCGTGGGAACTGTGATTTAACGTCAGTAATAGGCGCAGAGGGCTTGAATCATTGATCAGAATGCCGCATTATCGATAAGTTATGTCGCATGGATATAGTCAAAAACGGCATTATTTTTACGATTTAAGTAGGATCTCAGCGCGATAGTCTGTGGGCATGAATCTCTGCGGTTTGTGGCTATCAAGACGGAATTGAAAGCGGCAGCCTAAGCTGCCGTTTGTTATTTTATCATTCCAGACTTATTTTGTCGCGACAGACTATATCAGGCTGGGTTCGCTGCTATTATCTTGGCAACTTTGTCTGCCTGAGCATTCAGTTGCAATTGTTTATAAGCATTTTCCATCAACGGCAGCGCATCGCGAGTTGCTTGAGTATCAGGATAATCTCTCAACATTTGTTCAACACGGTTAACTACCGCGACGTAAGCGCCTCGTTTAGTGTAATATTGCGCCACGGCCAGTTCATGCTTGGCCAGACGATTTTTCAGGAACATCAGGCGTTTTTGCGCGTCAGTTGCGTATTGGCTGTTTGGATAGCTTTGAATCAACTGGTTAAAATCGCGGAATGCGGCCTTAGCGTGTTGCGGATCGCGGTCTGAACGATCAATCCCGAAGAAGCCTTGCAATGCGCTGTCATCCAGAGCCATGTCAGTCAAACCACGCATATATAATACGTAATCGATGTTAGGATGTGTGGGATTGAGGCGCATAAAGCGATCGATTGAGGCTTGCGCCAACGGGAGATCAGCAGATTTATAATACGCATAAATCAAATCAAGCTGAACTTGTTGGGAGTAAGGCCCGAAAGGATAGCGGTTATCTAACGCTTCTAGTTGCGTAATGGCTCCCTTAAAGTTACCGTCCTGCAGTTTTTGCTGAGCGGTAGCATAGAGCTCAGAAGGCGGGTTATCGGGAACCACGTCCTTGTTACTGGAGCAACCGGTCAGCACCAGGCTCAACGTGGCGGCAGCCACCAGATATTTCATACGCGTCATGACGTTTTGATTATCCTCGAAGTGTTATTCCGGGAGACTGTCCGTTAAGCTCCCGACAAAGATCTAGATACAATAGCACATTATATTAAACGGCATCGCCGTCAAAACCCAACGTTAACGAACAAGAAGCTGCATATGGCACAACAAGTACAACTCAGCGCAACGGTGGCCGAATCACAACTCGGTCAACGGTTAGATCAGGCTTTGGCCGAATTGTTCCCTGATTATTCAAGATCTCGCATAAAAGAATGGATCTTGGAAGACAAGGTGACTGTAAACGGTAAAACAATTAACAAGCCTAAAGAAAAAGTGTTGGGTGGTGAGCTCGTCGCAATTGACGCGCAAATTGAGGAAGATGCCCGCTGGGCGCCTCAAGAAATCCCACTGGATATCGTCTATGAAGATAACGATATTCTCGTTATTAATAAACCCCGTGGCTTAGTCGTGCACCCTGGCGCCGGTAATCCAGACGGCACCGTTCTGAATGCATTGCTCTATTATTATCCAGAAATCATGGATGTCCCACGCGCGGGTATCGTACATCGCCTGGATAAAGACACCACTGGTTTGATGGTGGTGGCGAAAACTGTTCCGGCACAAACTCGTTTGGTGGAAGCGCTGCAAGCGCGTGAAATTACCCGTGAATACGAAGCGGTGGCAATCGGCAATATGACAGCTGGTGGCAGAGTTGACGAGCCTATTTCTCGTCACTCTACCAAGCGGACACATATGGCTGTGCATCCGATGGGTAAACCGGCGACCACGCATTATCGTATTATGGAGCATTTCCGTGCTCATACTCGTTTGCGCTTGCGTTTAGAAACGGGCCGTACACACCAGATCCGTGTGCATATGTCTCATATCAACCATCCGCTGGTAGGTGATCAGCTGTATGGCGGCCGTCCACGTCCACCGCGCGGTGCCTCTGATTCCTTTATTGCTATTCTGCGCGGCTTTGACCGCCAGGCGCTGCATGCAACTATGCTGCGTTTGTATCATCCAATCAGTGGCATTCAAATGGAATGGCATGCGGCATTACCAGAAGATATGGTTGAGCTGATTAATGCGCTGAAAGCCGATACTGAAGAATTCAAAGATCAGATGGATTGGTAATGAACAAGCTGATACTTCCCGACTGGCCGATGCCTGCCACTGTGAAGGCATGTAGCACCACCCGTCATGGTGGTATCAGCGAATTCCCTTATGATTCATTAAACCTTGGCACCCATGTCGGGGATATTGCCGCTAGTGTGGTTGCAAATCGCCAATCTTTAGTGGAGCAAGCAGGATTGCCGCAAATGCCTGTTTGGCTCGAACAGGTGCACGGCACTCGTGTCCTGCATCTGGACGGCAAGACTATTTCTGATGTACAGGCCGATGCGGTATATAGCCGAGTTGCTGGGCAAGTTTGTGCGGTAATGACTGCAGATTGCCTGCCTGTGCTGTTTTGCTGTTTAGCCGGTGATGAAGTAGCTGCCGCCCATGCGGGCTGGCGTGGGCTTTGCGCTGGCGTTCTGGAACAAACGCTCACTCAGTTCAATGCCAATCCTGCTTCTATCATGGCGTGGTTAGGCCCGGCAATTGGCCCGCAGCAGTTTGAAGTGGGTGAAGAGGTTAAACAGGCATTTATCCAAATCGACGGACAATTCGCGACTGCGTTCACACCTTCCGGCTCTAAATATCTTGCCGACATCTATTTATTAGCTCGATTGCGGCTACAGGCCGTAGGTATTCACGCTATATATGGCGGTGATCGCTGCACAGTGACTGAAAAACAACATTTTTTCTCTTATCGGCGTGATGGAATCACTGGACGTATGGCAAGTTTAATCTGGCTGATATAACCTATTGAATTAGGACGATCCGCTGGCGCATGACGTTGTACTTTAAATATAGTGTCGAAATAACCTTGAAAATTTGAGGGATGACCTCATCTAATCTCCAGTAGCAATTTTGACCAATATTGGAGGTGTTATGCGTCTGGATCGTCTTACTAGCAAATTCCAGCTTGCCCTCGCCGATGCCCAATCTTTAGCTCTTGGGCGCGACAACCAATTTATTGAACCGTTACATTTGATGAGCGCACTGCTCAATCAGGATGGGGGGACGGTTCGCCCATTGTTGACCTCGGCGGGTATTAATGTCGCCAGTTTGCGCAGCGACATTGAGCAAGCATTAGGTCGTCTTCCACAAGTTGAAGGGACTGGCGGTGATGTTCAGCCATCAAATGAGCTAGTCCGTGTATTGAATCTTTGCGACAAATTAGCGCAAAAACGTGCAGATAAATTTATTTCGTCAGAACTGTTTGTTCTGGCCGTACTTGAAGATCGCGGTACTTTAACTGACATGTTAAAGGCAGCCGGAGCAACAAAAGATAAAATAAATAAGGCAATCGAAGATATGCGTGGTGGTGACAAAGTTGATGACCAAGGTGCTGAAGACCAGCGTCAGGCATTGAAAAAATTCACTATCGACCTGACTGAGCGGGCGGAGCAAGGCAAGCTCGATCCGGTTATTGGCCGTGACGAAGAGATTCGCCGTACTATTCAGGTACTACAGCGCCGGACTAAAAATAACCCGGTGTTAATTGGTGAACCTGGTGTTGGTAAAACAGCCATTGTTGAAGGTCTGGCGCAACGAATCGTGAATGGTGAAGTGCCAGAAGGCCTGAAGCATAAACGTGTGCTTTCATTAGATATGGGCGCACTAATTGCAGGTGCGAAGTATCGTGGTGAGTTTGAAGAGCGCTTGAAAGGCGTGTTGAATGATTTATCAAAACAAGAAGGTAGTGTGATCTTGTTCATTGATGAGTTGCATACCATGGTCGGTGCCGGGAAAGGCGACGGGGCGATGGATGCCGGCAACATGCTGAAACCTGCATTAGCACGCGGTGAATTACATTGCGTTGGTGCCACAACACTTGATGAGTACCGTCAATATATAGAGAAGGATGCGGCGCTAGAGCGGCGTTTCCAGAAAGTGTATGTTGCGGAGCCAACTGTTGAAGACACTATCGCCATTTTACGTGGGCTGAAAGAGCGCTATGAACTGCATCACCATGTGCAGATAACTGACCCGGCAATTGTGGCTGCGGCAACGCTATCTCACCGCTATATCTCGGATCGTCAGTTACCGGATAAAGCTATCGACCTTATTGACGAGGCCGGTTCTAGTATCCGTATGCAGATGGATTCAAAACCGGAATCATTGGATCGCCTGGAGCGCCGGATTATCCAATTGAAACTGGAACAGCAGGCATTGAAGAAAGAATCTGATGATGCCAGCAAAAAACGTCTGGAAATGCTCAATACCGAATTAGAGCAAAAAGAACGTGAATATTCAGAGCTGGAAGAAGAGTGGAAGGCAGAAAAAGCTGCCCTCACCGGAACTCAGAATATTAAAACCGAACTGGAACAAGCCAAAATCAGCTTAGAGCAAGCTCGTCGTGTGGGCGATTTGGCGCGGATGTCAGAACTTCAGTACGGTAAAATTCCTGAGCTGGAAAAACAGCTAGCAGCGGCAACGGCGCTTGAAGGGAAAACCATGAAGTTACTGCGTAACCGGGTGACGGAAGCAGAAATTGCGGAAGTGCTGGCGCGCTGGACGGGTATTCCTGTATCTCGCATGCTGGAAAGTGAGCGTGATAAGTTGCTGCGCATGGAACAGGATCTACATAAACGCGTGATTGGGCAGGATGAAGCTGTTGAAGCCGTATCCAATGCTATCCGCCGTAGTCGTGCTGGGTTATCAGATCCGAACCGCCCAATTGGTTCCTTCTTATTCTTAGGGCCAACAGGGGTTGGTAAAACCGAGTTGTGTAAAGCGCTGGCAACCTTCCTGTTCGACAGTGATGATGCCATGGTGCGTATTGATATGTCCGAGTTTATGGAAAAACATTCCGTTTCTCGGTTGGTTGGTGCGCCTCCAGGCTACGTGGGTTATGAAGAAGGTGGTTACCTGACAGAAGCGGTGCGCCGTCGCCCTTATTCTGTCATTCTGCTGGATGAGGTAGAAAAAGCGCATCCGGATGTATTCAACATTCTTTTACAGGTGTTGGATGACGGGCGTTTGACTGACGGGCAGGGTAGAACAGTCGACTTCCGTAATACGGTGGTCATCATGACCTCTAACCTCGGTTCAGATTTGATTCAGGAACGTTTCGGTGAAAGAAGTTATAGCGAAATGAAGGAAATGGTGATGGAAGTTGTCACTCACCACTTCCGCCCTGAATTTATCAACCGTATAGATGAGGTTGTGGTCTTCCACCCACTGGGCCGAGCGCATCTGGCTTCAATTGCCAGTATCCAACTGGAGCGCCTGTACAAACGGTTGGAAGAACGTGGCTATCAGGTCACTATTACTCAGCCTGCGTTGGAGTTCTTGGGCGAGACTGGCTTCGATCCTGTTTATGGTGCGCGGCCATTGAAACGTGCAATCCAGCAGGAAATCGAGAATCCACTGGCGCAACAGATACTTTCCGGCAAATTAATACCGGGAGTCCCTGTTACTCTTGATGTGGAAAATGGGCATATCATTGCTAAACAGTAATGGTAAATCCTTGAGGGGGCGAGAAATCGTCCCCTTTTTGTTTTCTTTTTCACCGTATTTCGTGTTTTTGCCGCATTAGTGAGCGGTTGAAAATTTTTTTTTGAAATTAGGGGTTGCAGGCTGTCAGGAACTCCCTATAATGCGCCTCCACTGACCGGGAACAACGAAACAGACTTCGCCGGGTCAGGAAGAGAAATGATTGAGTTTGACTTCGAAAGAAACCAAATAAACTCTTGACTCTTCAGCGGGAAAGCGTATTATCTGCCTCCCGCGTTACCGTAAGATTCGCCGCAAGGCAAACGGGTAACGAACGCTCTTTAACAATTTATCAGACAATCTGTGTGGGCACTCGCAAGACGATATCGAAGCCTGTTTCGACAGGCAGAAGCAATATCAAAGTCTTGAAGAGTGACCAAAGCAGTACATTTGAACTTCGGTTCGAATGCATATTTGCAGAAAGTAATCTTTGAGCATCGCTATGTTAATTCATAGCAAATCAAACAAATCTTAAATTGAAGAGTTTGATCATGGCTCAGATTGAACGCTGGCGGCAGGCCTAACACATGCAAGTCGAGCGGCAGCGGGAAGTAGTTTACTACTTTGCCGGCGAGCGGCGGACGGGTGAGTAATGTCTGGGAAACTGCCTGATGGAGGGGGATAACTACTGGAAACGGTAGCTAATACCGCATAACGTCTTCGGACCAAAGTGGGGGACCTTAGGGCCTCACGCCATCGGATGTGCCCAGATGGGATTAGCTAGTAGGTGGGGTAATGGCTCACCTAGGCGACGATCTAGCTGGTCTGAGAGGATGACCAGCCACACTGGAACTGAGACACGGTCCAGACTCCTACGGGAGGCAGCAGTGGGGAATATTGCACAATGGGCGCAAGCCTGATGCAGCCATGCCGCGTGTGTGAAGAAGGCCTTCGGGTTGTAAAGCACTTTCAGCGAGGAGGAAGGCCAATAACTTAATACGTTGTTGGATTGACGTTACTCGCAGAAGAAGCACCGGCTAACTCCGTGCCAGCAGCCGCGGTAATACGGAGGGTGCAAGCGTTAATCGGAATTACTGGGCGTAAAGCGCACGCAGGCGGTTTGTTAAGTCAGATGTGAAATCCCCGCGCTTAACGTGGGAACTGCATTTGAAACTGGCAAGCTAGAGTCTTGTAGAGGGGTAGAATTCGGTGTAGCGGTGAAATGCGTAGAGATCTGGAGGAATACCGGTGGCGAAGGCGGCCCCCTGGACCAAGACTGACGCTCAGGGGCGAAAGCGGGGGGAGCAAACAGGATTAGATACCGGTAGTCCACGCTGTAAACGATGTCGACTTGGAGGTTGTGCCCTTGAGGCGTGGCTTCCGGAGCTAACGCGTTAAGTCGACCGCACGGGAGTACGGCCGCAAGGTTAAAACTCAAATGAATTGACGGGGCCCGCACAAGCGGTGGAGCATGTGGTTTAATTCGATGCAACGCGAAGAACCTTACCTACTCTTGACATCCACGGAATTTAGCAGAGATGCTTTAGTGCCTTCGGGAACCGTGAGACAGGTGCTGCATGGCTGTCGTCAGCTCGTGTTGTGAAATGTTGGGTTAAGTCCCGCAACGAGCGCAACCCTTATCCTTTGTTGCCAGCACGTAATGGTGGGAACTCAAAGGAGACTGCCGGTGATAAACCGGAGGAAGGTGGGGATGACGTCAAGTCATCATGGCCCTTACAGTAGGGCTACACGTGCTACAATGGCAGATACAAAGTGAAGCGAACTCGCGAGAGCAAGCGGACCACATAAAGTCTGTCGTAGTCCGGATTGGAGTCTGCAACTCGACTCCATGAAGTCGGAATCGCTAGTAATCGTAGATCAGAATGCTACGGTGAATACGTTCCCGGGCCTTGTACACACCGCCCGTCACACCATGGGAGTGGGTTGCAAAAGAAGTAGGTAGCTTAACCTTCGGGAGGGCGCTTACCACTTTGTGATTCATGACTGGGGTGAAGTCGTAACAAGGTAACCGTAGGGGAACCTGCGGTTGGATCACCTCCTTACCTCAGATACGCATTGCGTAGTGTCCACACAGATTGTCTGATGAATGTAAACGAGCAAGAGCACCTGTTGATGAGGGTGATGATTGTGTTGTAAGGCCTCGGTATCGAGTTTTTACTGCATCAGTCGTTCGAATGTGTCACCACATTCTCACCTTTACACAAAAATACTGAATCCATGATTCAGTAGAAATTTTTGTGTCCCCATCGTCTAGAGGCCTAGGACACTGCCCTTTCACGGCTGTAACAGGGGTTCGAATCCCCTTGGGGACGCCACTCCGATAATGAGTGAAAGACATTATCAACCGGTTCTTTATGAACTCAAAAGTATCTTAAAGATGACTTTAACAAGTCGTGTTTAAGATATTGCTCTTTAACAATCTGGAACAAGCTGAAAATTGAAACAATACAGCTGAAACTTATCTCTCCGTAGAAGTACTGAGATAAGGATTAACCTGTATTAGAGTCTCTCAAATAATCGCAATGCCAATGTGTTTATCATTGTTGCAGTGTGAGCGAGAAGATACTCAGCAAGGCGTACAGCGCACAGCAACCGGAGTGAACGCTACGTTCATGAAGATTGCGCGCACTGCACAACGACGCAGAGTGTGTTCGCAGCCACACCAATAAAGAAGAAACATCTTTGGGTTGTGAGGTTAAGCGACTAAGCGTACACGGTGGATGCCTAGGCAGTCAGAGGCGATGAAGGGCGTGCTAATCTGCGAAAAGCGTCGGTAAGGTGATATGAACCGTTATAACCGACGATACCCGAATGGGGAAACCCAGTGCAATTCGTTGCACTATTGCATGGTGAATACATAGCCATGCAAGGCGAACCGGGGAACTGAAACATCTAAGTACCCCGAGGAAAGAAATCAACCGAGATTCCCCAGTAGCGGCGAGCGAACGGGGAGGAGCCCAGAACCTGAATCAGCATATGTGTTAGTGGAAGCGTCTGGAAAGTCGCACGGTACAGGGTGATAGTCCCGTACACAAAAATGCATACGTTGTGAGTTCGATGAGTAGGGCGGGACACGTGACATCCTGTCTGAATATGGGGGGACCATCCTCCAAGGCTAAATACTCCTGACTGACCGATAGTGAACCAGTACCGTGAGGGAAAGGCGAAAAGAACCCCGGCAAGGGGAGTGAAATAGAACCTGAAACCGTGTACGTACAAGCAGTGGGAGCACCTTCGTGGTGTGACTGCGTACCTTTTGTATAATGGGTCAGCGACTTATATTTTGTAGCAAGGTTAACCGACTAGGGGGCCGTAGGGAAACCGAGTCTTAACTGGGCGAATAGTTGCAAGGTATAGACCCGAAACCCGGTGATCTAGCCATGGGCAGGTTGAAGGTTGGGTAACACTAACTGGAGGACCGAACCGACTAATGTTGAAAAATTAGCGGATGACTTGTGGCTGGGGGTGAAAGGCCAATCAAACCGGGAGATAGCTGGTTCTCCCCGAAAGCTATTTAGGTAGCGCCTCGTGAACTCATCTTCGGGGGTAGAGCACTGTTTCGGCTAGGGGGTCATCCCGACTTACCAAACCGATGCAAACTCCGAATACCGAAGAATGTTATCACGGGAGACACACGGCGGGTGCTAACGTCCGTCGTGAAGAGGGAAACAACCCAGACCGCCAGCTAAGGTCCCAAAGTCATGGTTAAGTGGGAAACGATGTGGGAAGGCACAGACAGCCAGGATGTTGGCTTAGAAGCAGCCATCATTTAAAGAAAGCGTAATAGCTCACTGGTCGAGTCGGCCTGCGCGGAAGATGTAACGGGGCTAAACCATGCACCGAAGCTGCGGCAGCGACACTTAGGTGTTGTTGGGTAGGGGAGCGTTCTGTAAGCCGTTGAAGGTGACCTGTGAGGGTTGCTGGAGGTATCAGAAGTGCGAATGCTGACATAAGTAACGATAATGCGGGTGAAAAACCCGCACGCCGGAAGACCAAGGGTTCCTGTCCAACGTTAATCGGGGCAGGGTGAGTCGACCCCTAAGGCGAGGCTGAAAAGCGTAGTCGATGGGTAACAGGTTAATATTCCTTTACTGTGTGTTACTCCGAGGGGGGACGGAGAAGGCTAGGCTAGCCGGGCGACGGTTGTCCCGGTTTAAGCATGTAGGTGGAGCGACTTGGTAAATCCGGTTGCTTATCAACGCTGAGGTGTGATGACGAGCCACTACGGTGGTGAAGTAGTTGATGCCAAGCTTCGGGAAAAGCCTCTAAGCATCAGGTAACATTAAATCGTACCCCAAACCGACACAGGTGGTCAGGTAGAGAATACTCAGGCGCTTGAGAGAACTCGGGTGAAGGAACTAGGCAAAATGGTGCCGTAACTTCGGGAGAAGGCACGCTGGCATTAGGTAAAGGGACTTGCTCCCGGCGCCGAAGCCAGTCGCAGATACCAGCTGGCTGCAACTGTTTAATAAAAACACAGCACTGTGCAAACACGAAAGTGGACGTATACGGTGTGACGCCTGCCCGGTGCTGGAAGGTTAATTGATGGGGTCAGCCGCAAGGCGAAGCTCTTGATCGAAGCCCCAGTAAACGGCGGCCGTAACTATAACGGTCCTAAGGTAGCGAAATTCCTTGTCGGGTAAGTTCCGACCTGCACGAATGGCGTAATGATGGCCAGGCTGTCTCCACCCGAGACTCAGTGAAATTGAACTCGCTGTGAAGATGCAGTGTACCCGCGGCAAGACGGAAAGACCCCGTGAACCTTTACTATAGCTTGACACTGAACATTGAGCCTTGATGTGTAGGATAGGTGGGAGGCATCGAAGTGTGGACGCCAGTCTGCATGGAGCCAACCTTGAAATACCACCCTTTAATGTTTGATGTTCTAACTCGGCCCCATAATCTGGGGTGAGGACAGTGTCTGGTGGGTAGTTTGACTGGGGCGGTCTCCTCCCAAAGAGTAACGGAGGAGCACGAAGGTTAGCTAATCACGGTCGGACATCGTGAGGTTAGTGCAAAGGCATAAGCTAGCTTGACTGCGAGAGTGACGGCTCGAGCAGGTACGAAAGTAGGTCTTAGTGATCCGGTGGTTCTGAATGGAAGGGCCATCGCTCAACGGATAAAAGGTACTCCGGGGATAACAGGCTGATACCGCCCAAGAGTTCATATCGACGGCGGTGTTTGGCACCTCGATGTCGGCTCATCACATCCACGGGGCTGAAGTAGGTCCCAAGGGTATGGCTGTTCGCCATTTAAAGTGGTACGCGAGCTGGGTTTAGAACGTCGTGAGACAGTTCGGTCCCTATCTGCCGTGGGCGTTGGAAGATTGAGAGGGCTGCTCCTAGTACGAGAGGACCGGAGTGGACGAATCACTGGTGTTCGGGTTGTCATGCCAATGGCATTGCCCGGTAGCTAAATTCGGAAGAGATAACCGCTGAAAGCATCTAAGCGGGAAACTTGCCTCGAGATGAGTCTTCCCTGGGGCTTTAAGCCCCCTGAAGGAACGTTAAAGACTATGACGTTGATAGGCTGGGTGTGTAAGTGCAGCGATGCATTGAGCTAACCAGTACTAATGATCCGTGAGGCTTAACCTTACAACACCAAAGGTGTTTTGTATTTGAGAGATAGATATTGATTTTCAGCGAATGTTCCGAGATTGGGCTGGCTGGCTGTGTGAATGATTGCATAGCGGGTTAGTTTAGACAGAATTTGCCTGGCGGCCATAGCGCGGTGGACCCACCTGAACCCATGCCGAACTCAGAAGTGAAACGCCGTAGCGCCGATGGTAGTGTGGGGTCTCCCCATGCGAGAGTAGGACACTGCCAGGCATCAAATCAAGCCGAGACCCCATGCCAAAAGCGTGGGGTTTTTGCTATGTGGGAAATAAAAAAAACGATAGAAATAGTTTTTTTGCGTGGATTCTTGTGCGTAAAAAGCCAAATAAAAGAGAAGGCTACCCTGTCGGGTGTAATGCCAGTCAGTTAAGCAACTGACTGGCATTTTTGTTCCTGGCTTTTCCATATTTATACGGCCTTTCCTTCACCACCCTCGGGAAGGCTCTTTCTCTTCTTATCGGTAACTTCACCATCTGCGCCATGCTCTCCATATCCCGCATCAGTTCCGGGATACGACCTGGTGAAGCTCCCTGCAGCGTCATCAGCATCCGTATCACCATCCCGCACGATTCTGAGAAGCTCAGCTGATTCGGCCAGTATCCTTTCAGCGCTCCCGTCATCTTAATCATCTGATAACGCACCAGATTATAGCCCAGCAGTACTCCCCATAGCTCCTGCTCAACAAGCTCCGGCTTTTTACTCCGCAGCGTCAGCCTGCTCAGTTGCATTGTCTGTTTGCCAGACCACGCCATCCACGGCCAGCAACGTCAGGCCGCACCAGTGAGGATGGGTGACGGAGCCATGCCACAGCTGCGCCGTTTGTGAGAATACCCGGCGAACAGCCTCGCTTCCCAGCCTTTGCCGTGCCTGGATAACGGCGCTGGGGGCCACGAAGGGGCGGTCGCCCGGCAGCATGATATCCAGCCGGTTAACGATTTGATGAAGAGGTTCTTTACGCTCGAGCGCCATCCCGACAATGCACCAGACCATCATTTCCAGCGGCAGGCGGCGCTTGCGCAGAGTCACCATGCCGGATTCGGCAAGACAACGGGAGATGAGCTGGGGGTCGAGGTAATCTCCCAGTGTGGTCAGTGGGTTACGCAGTGAGTCGTAGCGGGAAACGAGATCAAGAGCCTGTCCGATGTGCATAAAAAAATCCGGAAACGAAGAACATTTCTGGATTCTTACACAACCACTGGATCGGTCAACCGATCCTTAACTGATCGGCATTTTTGTTCCTGGCTTTTCCATATTTATACGGCCTTTCCTTCACCACCCTCGGGAAGGCTCTTTCTCTTCTTATCGGTAACTTCACCATCTGCGCCATGCTCTCCATATCCCGCATCAGTTCCGGGATGCGACCTGGTGAAGCTCCCTGTAGCGTCATCCGCATCACCATCCCGCACGATTCTGAGAAGCTCAGCTGATTCGGCCAGTATCCTTTCAGCGCTCCCGCCATCTTAATCATCTGATAACGCACCAGATTATAGGCCAGCAGCACTCCCCATAGCTCCTGCTCAACAAGCTCCGGCTTTTTACTCCGCAGCGTCAGTCTGCTCAGTTGCATTGTCTGCTTGATTTCCCGGTAACCCAGCTCAATTTCCCAACGATGACCGTACAGATCCGCCATCTCTCCCCCGGGATAACGCATCGTATCTGTCATGGATGTCAGCAGGTGGTACACCTTCCCTTTTCGGGTGATGGTCAGCAGGCGGGCTGTCATTTCAGCCCCCAGCTCGGGCCACTTTTTCCGGGCCTGTGGGCTGGTTTTCAACTTCACCAGATGATCGCCTTTTCCCAGTTTCCGTATCTCTTCATACTGTGCGCCTTTCTTCAGCGGGATCATCCAGTGGCGGTGCTCGCCGGCCTGGCTCCAGGCATTCAGAAGCCCCAGTGAGTAGTAGCCTTTATCCATCAACGTCAGTGTGTTATCAGCAGTCTGGTCTATCAGTTGCTCAGCCAGCGTGTATTCGCTTTCTTTCATCGTACCGAAGGCCGCCGCTGTTAACAGGTGGCTGGTCAGTTCCATCTGGCAGACCATTTTCACCTGTGGGTAAAGGCCCGGTTGTCCGGCATAAGTCTGGCGCGGGAAGGCGGTATCGTTCTCTGGCGTATCTGGTGTTCGCCAGACCACGCCATCCACGGCCAGCAACGTCAGACCGCACCAGTGAGGATGGGTGACGGAGCCATGCCACAGCTGCGCCGTTTGTGAGAATACCCGGCGAACAGCCTCGCTTCCCAGCCTTTGCCGTGCCTGGATAACGGCGCTGGGGGCCACGAAGGGGCGATCGCCCGGCAGCATGATATCCAGCCGGTTAACGATTTGATGAAGAGGTTCTTTACGCTCGAGTGCCATCCCGACAATGCACCAGACCATCATTTCCAGCGGCAGGCGGCGCTTGCGCAGAGTCACCGTGCCGGATTCGGCAAGACAACGGGAGATGAGCTGGGGGTCGAGGTAATCTCCCAGTGTGGTCAGTGGGTTACGCAGTGAGTCGTAGCGGGAAACGAGATCAAGAGCCTGTCCGATGTGCATAAAAAAATCCGGAAACGAAGAACATTTCCGGATTCTTACACAACCACTGGATCGGTCAACCGATCCTTAACTGATCGGCATTAACCCTGTCGGGTGGCCTTTTTTGTTTTATGGTTCTGAGACGACCCGAGCATGATATTCGACAAGTAGGGTAACGCTTCAATTGACTGCCTGATAGAGGCTATAGCCAGTCACCGCGCCTGCGACATCCCAGGCAAAGTCTTTCCAACTCCAACCAGTACCACCTTGGCGGCTATCATATAGCTCTTTGCCCGCGCCGATACCTATCGAAAATAACAGGCCGAAATTACGGCTTCTTGCATCAGACCAATTCTGATGTTCGCCATAGGCTGTACCCGCAGCAGCAAGTGCGGCAGAAGCAAAGAAATGTTGTGCTTTATCCTTCCCTGTCCAACTGTCATTGGCCGTATGGGTACATGCAGAACTGGCGAAAAGTAGCGGGGCAAGAATTAAAGGGCGAAGATAAGGTGAGTACCACATGCAGTCTCTCCCTTGGTAAGAGACAGAAAACCCGGCATAGTTGAAGTGAACCCCATTTATTGGACACTTTTCCTGGCGGTTGACATGGCCTGATTTCGGTACTGCACCGGACTCAGGCCGTTTAATTTTACTTTGATCCTTTCGTTGTTGTAGTAATGGATATACTCATCCACCGCTTTTTTCAGTTGTTCTACATCTTCGTATTTTTCATTGTGCCAGCATTCAGTCTTCAGCAGACCAAAAAAAGTTTTCTATCACGGCATTATCCAGGCAGTTGCCCTTGCGCGACATACTTTGCTTTACTTCGCCAGACCCCAGCCTTTTCTGATAGCTTGCCATCTGATATTGCCAGCCCTGATCCGAGTGAAGTACAGGTTCATCGCCTGAGTTCAACTTCTGTAGCGCATCATCAAGCATTTTATCAATCAGGTTCATTCCGGGATGCGTATCCATCTGCCAGGCAACGACTTCGCTGTTATACAGATCCAGCACGGGTGACAGATACAGCTTTTTACCCCTGACGTTGAACTCGGTCACATCCGTTACCCACTTCTGGTTAGGGGCTTCGGCAGTAAATTTTCGAGCAAGTATATTAGGGACCACTTTACCGTAGGCACCCTGATATGACTGATATTTTTTACGACGCAGGTTAGATGCAAGCTGCTGTTGCCGCATGAGTTTTCGTACGGTTTTATGGTTAAGACTTCCGCCCTCATTGCGTAGGGCCAGCGTTATTCTGCGGTAACCATAGCGACCTTTATGATGGTGAAACAGGGTTTTTATTCTTTGTTTCTCATCCGCATAAGTCTCTTCACGACCACTGGATTTTACCTGCCAGTAGAAGGTGCTGCGCGGAAGATCGGCCACGTAAAGCAAGGTCGCAAGTTTATACAGATGCCTTAATTCAGTGATTATTCGCGTTTTTTCCGCTGCTTCTCCTGAATCAAGGCACGCAGCTTTTTTAAGTAGGCGTTCTCTGCACGCAGATATTCCAGCTCTTCTTCTATGCTACGGAACTCCGGGTAAGGGGCCGTTGCTTCCTGAGCAGAATGCTTTTTCTTCCCTGACATAGTCGGTCGTCCTCTGGGTTTGTTGCGAAGCGCAATAATACCCCCTTCGCGGTAAAGTCGCGCCCATCTGTTGATGGTGCAGGCTGTCGCAATGTTGAATTTTGCGGCCGCTTTGCGGGAGGACTGATGATTATCCTGCATCCAGAGAAGTACCGACCCTTTGAAGGCAGCGGAATATTTTTTGGTCGTGATGGTGAAGCCATTCTCTCCGCTGGCTTTCCAGTGCTCGGTCCAGAGGCGAACCGTGCCGTGGTCAAGGCCAAATAGTCGGGCGGTACGCCTGGCTCCATCATCACTGTTGAGGAAGTGGAGAACAACCTGACGCTTGAATTCAGTTGTGTATTTTCTTTTACCCATTAAACGCAAAACCCCTACTCGCTGGGTGTCCAACTTTCGGGGTTCACTTCATAGTCCCGGGTTTTTTGTTTTAGATTTACAGAATGCGACTAATCAGCCGGTCGATACGAATTCTGCGTAAGCGACGGATCAGCTTACGTACCTTGACCGGATATTGCTGAATATTCTCAAGTTCAAGGTAGTGTGAAACAATTTTAGTATGAGTTCTAATACATTCCAGCTCTTTTGCACGCTGCTCATGCATCTCATGCTTAGGATCGTGGATCAAAATGGCATTTTCCAGATCCAGACGCCATGCTCGTGGGTTCAGGTTATTACCCGTAATCAACTGCCAGTTATTATCTACCCACATTCCTTTGAGATGATAAGTATTGTCGCCATCTTTCCATAAACGAACAATCAGTTGGCCATTATCCACAAAGCGCTGTAAGCGGCTGAGGAAGCGGCGCAAGTTGATTTCATATAAGTATGGCAATGCGCCTATGATTTTAAACGGTTGATCTTCGGGAATATAAAAATCGTTTGCTGTTTTGTCGCCAACAATAATCTCAACCTGTTTACCTTCGCGCAGCAGATAAATGATATTGCGAACTAACAATGCAGGTAGATTGAAGTAGGGGGTGCAGATAGTGAGGCGTTCATCTGCGGAAGCCATTAAATGATGAATTGTCTTGTTGAGTTGGCTTTTTTTACCTAGCCCAACCAACGGGGTTACTGCTAATTCATCATTACCAGCCTGTGCTGGGAATTGATAACCGATATCTCGCAGTGATGAGCGAAACTGCCGGGTTTCGTTTTTGATCTCGGGATTAGTCGGTCGATCGGTGCGATCGAGACGTTGAACAGCACCTGCGCTCAGAATCCGCTGCTTCACATAATCAACCATAATATTGGCCAATGATGGATTTGTGATTAATTGGTAGCGATCATAGCGATACTTATCATTTTGATAGAGATAGACGTCATTGATGCTGGCACCGCTGTAAATAACGGTGTCATCAATGACAAAACCTTTCAGATGCAATACGCCAAGGGCTTCGCGGGTATTCACCGGGACACCATAAACCGGAACACAGACGTCTGGATGCTTCTCTGCCATCTCACAATACCAATCTGCATTAGTATTAACGGCGGCGGCCCCAATACGGCCACGCTGCGCACGGTGCCAGTCTACTAATACACAAATTTCTAGCTCAGGATACCGCTGCTTCGCCTGATAGAGGGCATTCATCACATCACGGCCTGCATCATCCTGCTCAAGGTAAAGCGCCACCAGATAGATACGTTTGGTCGCCTGGCCTATCAATTCCAGCAGAGTAGAGCGGAAAACCTTGGGGCAATAAAGCGTTTGGACATCATCAACTGGCTGGGGGAGTTTGGGCAGTTGTGCAAGGTGTTGTTGATGTTTGCTACGTTTGAATTTTGACAACATCACAGTGCGCTTCTTCTCTTGTTATTTGATGGCAGAACCGCCATATCCAAAAAAACACTAATCCATAGAGTCGGGCGATAATACCACTACTTTTCCGGATTGTGCGCAAGTTTTGCCAACCGTAGACCGAATCACTTATCTATGTGGGCTATATCACAGTGATTCATGTTATTGAAATCAAAGTGTCAGCTCTAGATTAACGATCCCATCCTCCATCTGCACATCAATACTAAAACCCAGTTTTTTCGCCAACCCTATCATGCCGCGGTTGTTGGGCATAGTGACCGCGGTTAGGCGTGTTAAGCCGTGGCTGCGGGTGTACTGGATCATTTTCTCAAGCAATTCTCGTCCCAGCCCCAGCCCTTTTAGATCCGAGCGCACCAATACGGCAAACTCCGCATCAATATTGTCAGGGTCGGACAGTGCGCGCGTAACGCCAATGATTTCCGGCCCTGCCGCAGTTTGGCGCACAGCAACAAAGGCCATCTCACGATCATAGTCAATTTGGGTCATATTCGCCAAATCGTCGTGACTGAATTCGTTGATTTCGCTGAAGTAGCGATAATAGAGATCTTCTTTAGTCACTTGATCGATAAATAATTTTAGTAGCGGTTCATCTTCCGGCAAGATGGAGCGAAACAGGCAATCAGATCCGTCTTTTAGCACCACGGTTTGTTCTAACTCGTGTGGGTAGGGGCGAATTGCCAGCCGCGCTTGTGGGTCACCAGTAACAGGTGCCAACTGCATTGATACATCCAGTAACGTGAACTCACTGCCAGAAGCAAGCACGGGATGAATATCTAAACGTGAGATTTCAGGGCAATCAAGAATCAGGTTAGAGACTTGCACCAGCAAGCGACTTAGCCCCGGGATATCCAAAGGTTGCAGTGAACCACGGTTACGGATTTTTCCACCTTTGACCGCCTGAATAATCAGGTAGCGGGCTAATGCCATATTCAGTGGCGGTAATGCAACGGCGGCCTGTGTTTCATGGTGCCATTCAATACCGCCTTCCCCTAGCATAATCAGTGGGCCGAAGATGGCATCTTGCTCGACAGCAATCCGCAGCTCCTGTGCTCCAGCACGGTTTGCCATACTTTGTACCAGTAAACCGTCGATACGGGCTTGAGGATAAGTCCGTTTCACGCGATCGAGGATATCGTCTGCGGCTCGTTGCACTTCCATTGCGGTACGCAGGTATAACATGACTCCCTGAACTTCTGACTTGTGCACAATATCTGGCGAGCGGAGTTTGATAGCCACCGGGTATCCTAGCTGCTCGGCGATGTGTACCGCTTCAACACTATCACTGGCAATCCAGGTTGGTAGCATGCTCAGGCCATAGGCTTCAAGAATCGGCTGCACTTCATGGGTATCCAGTTGAGTTGTTCCTTCTGCCAGCGCCTGGCGAATTAACTGGTGTACATGCGCAGTATTGGCAGTGAGGCCGATAGGTAGCGCAGGTGTTTCTTTCAACTGTTTTTGGTTGCGGCGGTATTCTACCATGTGCATAAAAGCAGTAATGGCCCCTTCCGGGGTGCGATAGGTCGGGATACCGGCTTCCGTGAATAAACGCCGGGCATCTTGTGATGAATATTCACCGCACCAGTTAGTTAGCAAAGTAATGCGCTTGCCACGTGGGTGCTGGCGGATGGCCGATATCAATAACTCAGCTGTTTTACTGCCTGGTGCCGCAGCACTCGGTGAGTGGATCAGCAGTAGCGCATCATAATCGGTACTGTCCAATAAGGGTTTAAGCGCCGCTAAATAGCGCTCGGCGCTAGCATCATCTCGCAGGTCTATTGGGTTACGTAAGGAAACAAAAGGAGGTAGCGCTGCACTCAGCGCGGATTGGGTGCTATCAGAGAGTGTAGCCAACTTACCGTTACGGCTAATTAACTCATCTAATGCCATCGCCGCTGGGGCTGCCCCATTACTCACAATTAGTAGCCGCTCACCGCGCAGTGGATGCATATGACTCAGCGTTTCGACTGCCGAAAATAGCTCGTGAGTATCCTGAACCCGTAACAGGCCAGCACGTTGAATAGCGGCATCATAGGCGGCGTCCAACCCTTGCTGACCATTGAGTAACTGTTGGGCGCGTTGGCTGCGGCCACTTTTTACCACCAGAATTGGTTTATTGCGTGAAGCACTACGTGAAGCCGATAAGAAGCGACGTGCATCACTAATATGCTCGATATACAACATGATCGCGCTGGTTTTACCGTCTCGGGCAAGGAAGTCGAGTAAGTCATCGACATCAATATCCAGGCTATCGCCCAGCGCAATAAAATAGGAGAATCCCACTTCCCGTTGCTGTGCCCAGTCCAAAATGGTGTTAGCTACCGCCGCTGACTGGGAGATAAACGCCAGTCGGCCTTTTTTTGATAGGAACTGGCGAGAAGCTGGCATTTAACCCTTGCCACGGTGCCAGCAAACCTAAGCTGTTTGGGCCAAGCAGGCGTATGTGGTGACGCTGCGCGCAGGCTTTTAGCTCAGGAAATTGTTCAGTTGCCGCCGACAGGATAATCACAGCCTTACAGCCTCGGGTACCCAAATCCTCCAGCAGAGTGAGGTTACGGCGATCATGGGTACATAAAATGGCTAAGTCAGGCGTGATGGGCAGGCTGGCGATATCGGCGTAAGCCAACACACCGCAAACTGCTTTATGAGTAGGGGTGACAGGGAGGATTGGGCCATTGAACCCGCCATCCAGCAGATTACGCATCATCAGAAAACCTGCACGCTCCGGTTTTTCAGAGGCACCAATAACGGCAATAGACTTCGGGCGTAGTAGTGCTTCTAATCCACGTTGGCTCATATTATCCCCGTCATCTTTCAAGTTGCATAAGTTAGAGGCTGCTTTACTGATTTTATGCGATATCTTCGATACTTGCTGTGACTCGGCCCACTGGATGATGAGGTTTTCCGGCTAAATATTGCTGACGGAAATAATGAAAATGCGCGGTTAATCCATCCGCTGCCTGAATATCACCGGCTTGTTGCAGCAGGGCGGCGGCAACCTCGACAGTACAATGTTGTTCCGGGCGTTGTGCTTCACGCAATAGATAATCCGAGGTGTTGCTGACATTCAGCGACAACATAGGTAGTTCGGAAAGATAAGGGCTTCGGCGGAACATTTTTTTAGCTTCAGTCCAGGTACCATCCAGTAAAATAAATAACGGTGGTTTATCGCTAATAGGTAATTGATTGAGTACCTGCCGGTCAGGGTCGGCATATTTTTCCGGAAAGACCACATAAGGCTGGCGAGAAGAGTCGCGTATTGCGGCTAACAGCTCAGGATCAACTTCTGTTCGCGCCCAGAGGAAGGCTTGAGTGTTTGGCAGAATATCAGCAATTAGGCGGCCGGTATTACTGGGCTTAAGGGGTTCGGTATCAAACATGATCAGGCAAAAGCGGCTGCTGGCCGGTTGTGGTTTGATGGTGTCACACAAACAAAAACGCTCAGTCAGCAGGCAGCCTTGGCAGCGAATAGCGCGGCAACCACGGGCGCGATACGGGCGGGTAGACGCGGATAACCGCTGCTGGCGTAACCGCAGTACTGCATTTCCCGTCGTTATGACCGTAGGCAAAGCCTGGTCGGTAGTAGATGATTCAGTCACGACGGACTCCTGAAGAAATAGCGCTATTCTAATCAACCCCGGTGCTCAGTCATACCATAAAAGAAAAAACAACGCCCCAACAGAAAACTGTCAGGGCGTGGGCTTTATCGGGTAGTTGAACGGCCCCGAATGGTGATAAATGAGTTAAACTAGCTTAGCGGGCAGCGGGTTCCACTGATAATTGCTCATTTAGCCAATTATCAAAAGCTGCCTTTGGCAATGCGCCGCTAAGCATATCGACCATTTTGCCGTTTCGATACAGCATAATGGTGGGAATGCTGCGGATACGGAAACGAGTGCTGAGTGCCGGTTCTGCTTCAGTATTGACTTTAACAAAGCGAACTTTTGCGGCGCGCTCTGCGGCAACTTCTGTAAAAATGGGCGCGAAGCTGCGGCAAGGGCCACACCAAGGAGCCCAAAAGTCGATGACGACCGGCAGGTCATCTTGTAGCAGTTTATCCAGTGTTTCGGCGGTGGCGTTAATGACGCTGCCATCAAATAAAGAGTGGCCGCAGCGCCCACATTTAGCGCCGTCATCAATACGTGCTTCAGGTAGGCGATTCGTCGCCATACAAGCTGTACATACCGTATTCATAAATTAGCCTTTATTTTGTATCTGAGTAGATTAAGAGAAACCAGACAGTCAATATGAGCTGAATTGTTTCGTTGTTGTTATCTATTATGGGTATAAATGAAGTCATTGCCAAAATGGTTTATTCGATGAATACGATAGTTGCTAGCTTTTAGCGCTTGCTTATGGCTAACCGAGCAGACATCAGGTAATCTTCGCGCCCTGCGCGTTGGTGGAGAAGACAATGAACGATTCATTTAGTGGCAAAAACGGCAAAGTTAAAGTGATGTACGTCCGCAGTGACGAAAACAGCAGCGACGACCGTAACAGCAATAACCGGGGTAAAAACCCGCGTCCGGCAGGCAAAGGTCGTCCGGGTGATAATGCAGGTCGGGGCAGTTCACCGCGTAATAATGACTCACGTCGTAACGATTCCGGCCGTAATGAACGCGTGAGTCCTGGCCGTCCGGCGCGTTCTGATAATAATGGCCCTTACGATTCACCGTGGAAAACTGTGTCTCGTGCGCCATCAGAAGAACCTGAGTTTGATCACGGTGGCATCAGTGGCAAAAGCCATGTGGATCCGGCGCAATTGCGTCGTCAGCGGGCTGAAGAAACACGCGTTTATGGCGAAAATGCCTGTAAAGCGCTGTTTGAAAGCCGCCCAGATGCTATCGTGCGCGCCTGGTTTGTGCAGTCAGTTACCCCACGTTTTCGCGAAGCGCTGAAATGGATGGCGGCTAACCGCAAGGCTTATCATGTGGTTGAAGAAGATGAGCTGGCAAAAGCGTCTGGTACTGAACACCACGGTGGCGTGTGTTTCCTGATTAAGAAACGTCAGGGTTTGGATGCAGAAACTTATCTGCAACAGCAAACTCAGGCGAAAGATGGCATTGTAAAAGATTGTGTACTGGCACTGGAAGATGTGGGTAACCCACATAATCTGGGCGGCATTATGCGTACCTGTGCGCACTTTGGTATTAACGGCGTGTTGCTGCAAGACCCAGCGATGCTGGAGTCTGGCGCGGCAGTTCGTACAGCAGAAGGTGGTGCGGAGCATATCAAAGCAATCAATGCTGATGATTTCCTTTCTGTGTTGGATACTTTCCGTAAAGCTGGCTACACCATCGTGACCACCTCAAGCCATAAAGGTGTCAGTCTGGCAAAAGCTGAACTGCCAGCTAAAATGGTGCTGGTTTTAGGGCAAGAAAGTGATGGCCTAACCGACAGCGCCTGGCAGCAGGGTGATGTGAGTGTGTCTATCGGCGGTACTGGCAAAGTCGAAAGTTTGAATGTGTCAGTCGCGACAGGTATTTTGCTGTCGGAGTGGTGGCGTCAAAATCAGGCCTAACCCATTATTCTTTGGGTCTGTGACTGCAATATAAAAATAAAAAGGGCGTTGATGATAAGTCTGCGCCCTTTTTGTTGCTCATGACCCGTCCTAAATAGCGTTGACACATTTAACTCGTACACTGAGGAAAATGTGATGAACCAATATGTTAAACGTACGCAACGCGATTATCCTCTATCCTTTAAATTGGCCGTTGTCGAACAGGTCGAAAAAGGTGAAATGACATACCGCCAGGCGCAAGACCGCTACGGTATTCAAGGCCGTTCTACCGTCCTGACGTGGCTACGCAAGTTCGGTCAACTCGACTGGCTTTCTCCCTCTCCTGCAAGAATGTACGGAATTAACATGCCCAAAATGCCTCTTACTCCCGAACAGCGAATCAAAGAACTCGAACAGCAACTTGCTGAATCAGAAGTCAAAGCGCAGTTTTTTGAAGCGGTTGTGAAGGTCATGAACACGGGTTCGGAGCCACACTGACAAAAAGCAGTTGGCCACGTTATCACGCAAGCGCAAACGCCGGGACTCACAGTAACGCGCGCTTGCTGGTTCATGGGGATTAGCCGACAGGCGTGGTATCAGTCTTTGCAGCGTGAACGCGGAAGAAAAACAGGCACAGCGCATCGTTGAGCAAGTGACGGCCATCCGGTTACAACAGCCCCGGTTGGGTACGCGTAAATTGCATTACTTGTTGCGACAACAAGCAGAACCGGCGCTGCATGTTGGCCGAGATCGCCTGTTCCAGATACTGCGTTGCTCGCGGTTACTGGTGATGCCTAAACGTGCCTATCATAAAACGACAAACAGCCATCATCGCTTTTACCGTCACCCTAACTTATTGAAGTCAGGAGCAAATCAGGTTATTGCCAGCCACCCGGAACAGGTATGGGTCGCGGATATCACTTACCTTCCCTGCGGACAGGAACGGCGTATGTGGGTCTGGTCACTGACGCCTGGTCGAGAAAAATCGTGGGATATCATGTGCATGAAAGTCTGCACACCCGCCATGTAGCCGTTGCGCTCAAAATGGCGCTGGTGAGCAGGCGCACAGCATCTGCGCTGATACATCACTCAGACCGGGGTATCCAGTACTGTTCAACAGAATATCAGGCGTTACATCAACGTCACGGTGTCATCTGTTCGATGACGGATGGATATGATTGTTATCAGAATGCGCTGGCGGAGCGGGTCAATGGGATATTAAAACTGGAATATCTGCTGGTTAAGCCGAAAGATATTGGTCAGGCAAGAAAGATGGTCAGGGAGTCAGTGGAAATCTACAACACGCGGCGACCGCATCTGTCGTTAAAATACAAAACGCCCGATGAAGTTCATCAGGCGTTTTAAGGCTGAAAAGTGTCAACCTATATCAGGACTAGTCATCAGCATTGTCTGTTAGTGCGCACCGCCGCCGCCTCCACCGGAGGTAAATGGCGGTTTGGCAAACCACACCAGAGCCAGTAGCAACAGGAACACTCCAGCCGAGAGCCAGAAGATCTCATTGGCAGAGATAATCAGTCCCTGATTGGTAATTTCTCGCGCCAGGTAAGCCGACGCTTGCTGCTGGTTCATCCCCAGCTTCTCTAAATCCTGATACATCTGTGTGGCATTCGGGTTAAACGGATTAACAAACTCCGTCAACTGCGAATGGTGCATCGACTCTCTTTGCGTCCACAACGTGGTGGTGATTGAGGTACCAATCGACCCGGCCAATGTTCGCAGGAAATTAGACAAACTGGATGCTGCCGCCATACGCTCCGGCGGTAAGCCGGACAAAGTAATCGCTGTCAGTGGCATAAAGAAGCAGGCAATAGCAAAACCTTGTACAAACTGCGGCCACGCCGAGGCACCAAAGTCCATTCCCGGTTCGAATGTATATGCTCGCCAGTAGAAACAGACCGCATACATAATGAAACTGAATGTGACTAACTGCCGCATATCAATGCGATGCGAGAAACGTCCAATGATAGGTGACAGCAACACCGGCAAGATACCCACTGGCGCTGATGCCAGACCGGCCCAGGTGGCGGTATAGCCATACACCTCCTGTAGTAGCTGCGGCAACAAGACAATTGCGCCAAAGTACAACATATAGGCCAAGCTGATACACAAACAACCAATAGTAAAGTTTCTCGATTTGAATAATGACAAATCAATCACCGGATGGTCGTCGGTTAGCTCCCACACTATCAGGAAGGTAATGGCAATCACGGCAATGACCGTCAGGACGATTATCTCGGTTGAGTTAAACCAGTCCAGCTCCTTACCTTGGTCGAGCATGATTTGTAAGGCACCGATACCCACCACCAATAATACCAATCCCACGGTATCAATAGGTTTGATTTCGGTTTTGGTCTCTCGTCCTTTCAGCGTACTGCCGGCCATCAAAATGACGACCAGTCCGATCGGGATGTTGATAAAGAAGATCCAGCCCCAGTGATAGTTGTCACTGATATAACCGCCGAGGATCGGCCCAAAGATTGGGGCGACAACAATAGTCATCGACCACAATGCCAGGGCCATACTTCGCTTCGCGGGCGGGTAGTTATTCAGGAGTAAGCTTTGTGACAATGGGATCAATGGGCCTGCGACCAGCCCTTGAATGACCCGGAAGAAGATAAGCATCCCCAGGCTGTTTGACACGCCACATAGCCATGAAGCCAGTGCAAATAACCCGGTTGACCACAGAAACAATCTGACTTCACCGATGCGTTTTGCCAACCAACCGGTGATCGGGATGGAAATCGCATTTGCCACACCGAATGAGGTGATAACCCATGTGCCCTGGGAGTTGGACGAGCCAAGATCTCCGGCAATCGTCGGAATAGCCACGTTTGCAATGGTGGAATCCAGCACCTGCATGAAAGTCGCTAATGATAATGCGACCGTCATCCAGGCTAGTTGGGCACCCTCAAGCGGTTTTTGTGCCACAGAGGCCTCCGGCGCGCTTAACTTGCATTTGCATCAACATTAACCCGCATTCGCATGAACAATGTCGCTAATCATTTGATTAACTGGCGCTAAATCCAATGACAGCGCATTGGTGACAAATGCCGGTTCTTTGCGCACGTTTTGCGCTAACACCTGGCCGTCGGTATCGGCGGTGTCTACCCTAACGGTGGTTGATAAACCAATACGTAGCGGATGTTCAGCCAGCTGTTTGGCATCCAGTTCAATACGCACCGGCAAGCGCTGAACCACTTTGATCCAGTTGCCGGTGGCGTTTTGGGCGGGTAGCAGTGAGAAGGCGCTGCCTGTTCCCATATCCAGACCGACAACTTTCCCTTGGAAGACGACATCGTCACCGTAGAAATCAGTCACTATCGTGGCGGGTTGACCAATGCGCATATTGGCCAATTGTGTTTCTTTAAAGTTAGCGTCAATCCACATTTCATTAGCCGGAATGACCGCCATCAATGGCGCACCATTGGCAATTTCAGCGCCCACTTGCACACTGCGACGCGAAACAAAACCGGTAATTGGGCTGACAACTTTGGTGCGTTGCAGGGCGAGCCAGGCATCACGCAGTTTGGCCGCAGCTTGTTCGACCGCCGGTTGTTTTTCCAAAGGTGTATTCAGCACCAGCGCCTGATTGGCGTTGTATTGCGCAATCGCCACATCCAATGAAGCTTGTGCTGCATCGACGGCATCACGGGCGTGTTGCAGTTCTTCACGACCAATTGCATCAACAGAACCCAGCACCACACGGCGTTTCAGGTCATTTTGTGCTTTACTCAGTTCAGTTTTCTTCAGCGCAATATTGGCTTGATACTGTTTGCTGTTAATTATGAGCTGGTGGGTTTGGCGCACGGTATTTGCCAGTGCAGTTTTCGCCTGTTCGTAAGCTTGTTCCGCATCGGTTGGATCAAGTGTTAATAGCACATCGCCACTTTTGACCAGATCAGTATTTTCAAAATTAACGCTGACCACACTGCCAGGAACCTGTGACATTATCTGTACCTGATTGCCCGAAACATAGGCATTATCAGTCTCTTGGTGATGACGCAGCACCAGGGAACCAATAAATAAGGTAAGCCACCCCAATAATAATAAAAATACCCGTCAGTAAGAGCAGCACGCGTTTACGTTGCTTCTTTTTATTCTGCGGTTGTTGCGGCACTTGAGCTTCCGCGTTTGTGCTCATGGTCTTCCCCACATATTATATTGTTTTATTTTGTGAACCATCACTGACGGGGGCCTGATAGCCACCACCGAGTGAACGGATCAAACCAATCTTGGCCTGCAATAAGTTGTTGCTGGCATTGAGTTCTGATTGCTGCTGTTGCAGGTATTGCGACTGGCTAATCAACAGTTCATCGCGCCCGATAATCCCTGCCGTATATCGAGCGTCGGCGACGTTATAAACCTTCTGCATAGATTGCGATGCGGATATAGCTTGCTGTAGCTGGAGTTGACTGCTTTGTTGGATGGTGATGGCATCCGCCGTTTCCCGCACAGCATTGAGGATGGTTTGGTTATAGGATTCAACCGCTTCATCATAAAGGGCTGATTCCTCGCCTAACTTACTGCGCAACGCGCCAGCGTGGAAAATGGGCAGTGAGATGGCTGGAGCAAAGTTCCATGCCTGACTGGCCGCTTCCAACAGATTAGGGTTGGTGCCCTGGAAGTTAGTGGTAGATAGCCCGGCAAATCCGGTAATGGATAAGCTGGGATAAAACTCTTTACGTGCCGCTTTAACTCGCTGGTCATAAGATTCAACCAGTTGGCGCTGAGCAGCAATATCCGGCCGTTTGCCCAATAAATCCGTGGTCAGCTCGCCTTTAGGGGCCAGGCGGGTGATATCTGGTAATGGCACCTGGCGTAAATTTTGTGTGGCATTCGGGCCTTGCCCTGTCAGCGCTGCCAACTGATGTTTCAGTTGTTCACCTTGAGATTGCAGTTGAATGATTTGTTGTTTGGCCGTATCCGCCTGAGCTTTTGTTTGCTGTGGGATTTCAATGCCATAGATGCCCGCCTGATATTGCTTAGTGCGCAGTTCAGCCAGACGATCATTATTATCGACTTCCTGCTGCAACACATTTTGCAGGGCAAAATTACTCTGTAATTGGTAATAAACCGATGCCACTGAGCTGGTTAGTGTCAGCGCGGCCTGCTGCTGTTCTGCACGGGCAGAATTAACTTGTGCATTGGCGGCATTGACCCGATTGCGGTATTTACCCCACCAATCAAACTCATAGCTAAGATTCAGGCCAAGAATATTGGAGGTTTCATACAAGGGCTTGTCAGGATACGACTGCAAGAACGGTTGTAGTGTATTTTGCGAAACCTTTTCTCGTTTACTGCTACCGTTGAGGTCCAGGTTGGGGCCATTTGCTGCATCAGCCTGACCCACTACGCTTTGTGCTTCACGCACCCGTGCCGCCGCTTGTTTAAGCGAAGGCGAGGTTTGTAAGCTTTGGGACATCAAAGCATCAAGTTGGGGATCTTCCAGTACCCGCCACCACTGAGGACTGAGTGCCAACGAGCTGACTTTGGGTTGCGCCAATTGCAGTTGTTGGTTATCCAGCATTTGAGACTGAGGAGCAATATTATCGCTTGAGGCGCAGCCCGCCAGTATGAGTACGACGAGCAGGGGCGCGAGTCTCCAGCTATGTGGGGATGACATAGTGATTTACCTGGATAAAGTTATGTATCTGGATAGAACCGGTGGAATTACTGTTCCGGTATTTCCATTTGGTCCAAACGCGTCAGCAACTTGCGCGTCAGCATTTCAAGCTGTTGCTGCTCGTCGGCGTCCAGTGTTGACCAAAGAAAATGCAGACACTTATGTTGTGGGGGAAGTAGCTGATTTAAAAACTCAACGCCCGCCTCGGTCAGATGTAAATGCAAACAACGGCGGTCATTGTGGCTTTCACGGCGTTCAATCCAGCCTTTCTTTTCCAACTCGTCAGCAATACGGGTGGCATTGGTGCGTGAAGACCCCAGTGCGGCACTGAGTTCTGACGGCTGAATACTGTGGCTCTCTTGTGCTTCCAGTGTAATTAGCGCCATAAACAGGGTCTCGTTAATCCCTTGTGCTTTCAGCATCTTATTGCGATTTTCCAGCAACTTACTGTGCATATGCATACATAAGCGCGTCAGCAGAATTTCTTGGTAAGGGAAATCTTTCTGACGTTTGGCACGAGAGTTAAGCATCTGTTCGATGGGACTAAAGGAACTTTCCATTATAAGGAGCCTCATTAATTTCAAATGGTACAGTAACGGTAGTGACTAATAATGTAAACGGGTTAATAAGAGAAAAATTTAGCAATTCGTGTTATTCAGTCACTGTGTGTGAATAATTAGTATTATTAATTGTAAGGATATTGTGTTTCAGTTCACAATTCAGGCAAATTGTTATGCCAAAATCATCAGTAATTTGAATGTCAGACCGTAACTGAGTGCTCCCAGTAAGGTGGCGAAGATAATACTGTTGGTTTTATAAAAGCATCCACAGATAACTAAAAAACCAATTAGTGTAGGAATTAATTTCTGTGGGTTATGCACTATCTCCGGGGTACTGGAAACCACCAACAACGCACAGATAGAGGCGATCCCGATGCTGTCTAGCAACAGGGAGACTTTCCCTCGTTGCAGGCCTGCTTGTTTACGGGCAGGCCCCAGGCGCAGCGGCAGATAACGAAACAGGTAATTGACCGTTCCCACCACCAAACCAATGATCACAACATCCATATTCATGGCTTCGGCTCCTCTTTATCACTCTCGTTATTTTCTATAACGGTCTCGGGGACGGGTTGGAGCAGGGCTGCCAGGCATCCGCCGCCAATACCGGCTAAAATAGCCACCGGAATAGAGAACAGCAGCACGCCCAGCAAGGCTCCGGTCAGTGAAGCAATAACGGTAAGGCTGTATTGGCGTTTGAACGAGGCCAATAAGAAGCTGAGGAATAGCGCCGGGAGCATAAAGGAGAGTGATGCTTCAATCGCCGGGTAATTTTCCAGCGGCCCATGACCAAACATCGCGCCGATAGCGGTGCCAGCTACCCAAGACAACCAAGAGGTGAACGCGATGCCAAGCATCCAGTTTTCACTCCAGCGCCGTTGATCTTTCATTAGCTTGGTTGTTGCGGCGGCAAACACTTCATCAGTAAGACCAAAGGCCCACAGCGCCGTTTTTTTGCCAGATAACCTGGTTACAATGCGGTGTTTCAGTGCTGGCCCGTACAAGATATGGCGGACATCCATAGCCATCACGGTCAAGGCGGAAACCCACAATGACATCCCCGCGCTGAGCAGGGCGGTAATAACGAATTGGCTGGCTCCGGCATAAATAATGCAAGAAAAGAAAATAGCTTCCCACGGAGTAAAGCCAAGTTTTACCGAACTCAAACCAAAGGCAAAAGCAACGGGTAGATAACCGATAACAATCGGTAGGCTATCGGTTATTCCTTCAATAAAGGTGGCGGTCGGCTGGGCCGTCGAGGGGGAGTCGGTGGTTTGGCTTTGCATAGGGTCAGCTATCGGTAATTTGGGTTACGGGATAATAAAAGTTAAGTAACATTACCAGAGTGGTAATTGTCTTAATACCCTATAACCCAAATTTATATCTCAATTGATTATTAGTTAGCTAACTAATTAAGATTACTCGACCGGTTGATTAGCAGGGGGATCAAAGCGTTTACCAGCCAACCAGGTGGTGATGTTCAAGATACATAGCACCAGTCCGGCAAGCGCCACACCATACCAGCCTGCATGTTGATAGGCGGCGGCTGAAATCAGGGAACCTAATGCCCCACCAATAAAGTAAGTGGTCATATAACCCGCAGTTAAGCGATTTCTGGCTTCTGGCATCATGCGGTATATCACGCTCTGATTGGTGACATGCACCCCTTGAACGGCCAGATCTAACACGATAATCCCGATTATCAGTGCAGTGATTGAATGCTGTCCCAGGGCTATTGGGATCCATGACAACAGCAATAATATCAAACCCACGCTGGTGGTTATCCGCGCCTTTCCTTTATCTGCCAACTGACCAGCTTTGGTGGCCATTAATGCACCCGCCGCCCCGACCAAACCAAATAGCCCGATCGTGGCTTCTGAATAGCCAAAAGGTGGCGAAGCCAGCAGGAAAGCCATTGACGTCCACAAGACACTAAAGTTGGCAAATGACAGTGCACCCAGTAAGGCGCGGGTGCGCAGCACTGGGGTACGGATAAATAAAGAAAATATTGAGCCGAGCAACTGACCATAATTGAGGCCGGAATGTTGCTTATAGCGCGGCAGATAGCGCCATAGAATCAACGCCATGATTATCATCAATACACTGGCAACCCAATAAATGGTACGCCATCCCCCGATGGAGGCCAATGCGCCCGCCACCGTTCGTGCCAGTAAAATACCCAACAATAGGCCGCTCATGATAATACCGACCACTTTACCGCGTTTTTCCGGTGCAGCTAGTGTGGCGGCTAAGGGCACCAGCAATTGCGCCACCACCGAGAACAAGCCGGTGAGGGCGGTGCCGACAATCATCATCGCGAGGTTTTGCGACATCGCGGTAATCAGCATGCCGCCTGCCGCCAGCAGAGTCATACCGACAATCAACCCGCGCCGCTCAAACATATCCCCCAAAGGAACCAGGAACATTAACCCCACCGCGTAGCCTAACTGAGCCGCCGTTACGATGAAACCGGCCTGATTGACCGAAAGGTTAAAGGCTTGTGCGATGGTTTCCAGCAGTGGCTGGGCATAATAGTTGCTGGCAACCGCCAGTCCGGTAGCGACCGACATCAAGACAATCAATGCTGGGCTTAAACCGGCGTTTTCGGTTTTTTGTGTCATAGCGAATTATTCTGAATTGAAAAGAGCGACAGTATTAGATAAATAAAGGTGATAAACCAATAGATAAATTTTACCTCACTTTAATTCAGTTTAGTTTTGGGTAGGTTTGGTTGATGGTTGATGGTTGATGGTTGATGGTTGATTAAGTGATTTAGTTCGGTTGTTAGAGTATGGGATCTGATTTCGGTTGATAGACGTTCAGTTATCACCTTACCTCTGCGGCTTCAACCGAGCAGGAGGGCATCCCTGCCCAAGCGCGCTTTTCGCCGAGGTATTCGTCCCGTCCTTGGGACTCACCCCTTCGGGGCCACTGCAAGCAGCGTTCAAATCTGCTCCCGGCAGATTTGTCCATGTCCGCTCACTCTACCCTCCATTCTTGTCGGCAATATTCCTGATTGCGCTCAAAATCAAAACCACGGTTTTTGACCTTGATGTTAAAAGCACATTTGAGCCGCCGAGTGAAGAATGAAGGTAGGACGCGAGGCATGGATGCCGAGCGAGGGCCGCTTGAGCATGGATGCGAATCGGCCCGGTCCGTCAGCGAAATGATGAGTGAGGGAACCCACGCAGTGGGCAAGCGATACGGGCGCAAGCGCGGGATTCCACAAGGGGGCCGCAGCCCCCTTTGGCGGTTGAGGCGGCAATGGTTAAGTTGACTCAGGTGCTTTAACAACCGAACCTGATCATCAAACCAAACCAAACCAAACCAAATTCACTCCGAAATTAAACTCACATGCGCTGCCACAATCCGCCAGCCGCAGGGCAGCTTAACCTCGCTAAAATCGGGTAGCAGTTCAATTTACTCTTCTGTCTATCCTCAGCGCTTAAGATTGTGTCGTGGTTAACTTACAACAACAAAAACTTATCGCTATCGTAGAAAGCCGGAAACCTTTCCCGATAGGCCTGTAAGGTTTCTAAAGACAACTCCGCATCCAGTTGCGCCGCTTGCCTCGGTTCTGTCTGGGCCAGAATCTCGCCCAGGGCATCCAAAATCACACTATCCCCCTGATAATGATGACCATTATCATCATCACCAACCCGATTACAGCCAGCGACATAAGCCTGATTTTCTATTGCTCGTGCCGCCAATAGAGTTTGCCAATGTTTAGCGCGGGCGGTAGGCCAGTTAGCGACATACAGAGCTAAATCATAATCTTGCTGATTGCGCGACCACACCGGAAAGCGCAGGTCATAACAAACTTGCGGCAGAATTCGCCAGCCGCGCCACTCAACAACTTTACGCTCTTTACCCGCCAGGTAGTGATGGTGCTCACCAGCCATACGGAATAAGTGGCGTTTGTCATAGTGATGGATTGTCCCATCTGGCTGCACCAACAGAAAACGGTTAACTGCGCCGTCAGGGGTATTCAGAGCTACGCTGCCGCCAATCAGAGCATCGGTGCGCACCGACCAATGGCGTAACCAATCAATGACCTCGTTTTCTGGCAATGCATTTTCAGCGGCATTCATCGCAAAACCGCTGGTAAACATTTCCGGCAATACAATCACATCACGCTGCTGTATGGATTCCAGCAGCATGTCAAAGTGGCGTAGATTCGCCTGAGCATCCAGCCACACCAGCGGTTGTTGCAGCAGAGTTAGTTTTAAAGTTGACACAATCGCTCCGCAGCAGCATCCAGCGTGGCATCCTGTTTGGCGAAGCACAACCGGATCAATTTATGGGGGAACGGGCCTGCGCAGAATACTGATAAAGGTATCGCGGCGACACCTACGTGTTCGGTGAGCCATTTGCAGAACTCTACATCGTCGAGATCAGAAATAGCGCTGTAGTCGGCCAACAAGAAGTAAGTTCCTTCACTGGGTAGAATGTTGAATCGGCTGGCTGACAGCGCATTGACGAATCGATCGCGGCGCGCGCGGTAGAATTCCGGCAATTGTTGCCAATGTTCCGGTTCGCTATTAAGCATGTCAGCCAGTGCAAATTGAACTGGAGTGCACACCGAAAATGTCAAATATTGGTGAATTTTGCGCACTTCGGCACTGATCGCCGCAGGGGCGATGCAATAACCCGCTTTCCAGCCGGTCATATGAAAAGTTTTGCCGAAAGAGGAGACCGCAATAGCCCGCTGGCGCAATTGTGGATGAGCCAACACACTGGCATGGCCTGCCGCGCTGAAGCAGATGTGTTCGTATACTTCATCACTGAGAACATAGATATTGCGCTCAGCAATCACTTGCCACAATTGTTCAAAATCTGCTGCGCGCCAAACTGTTGCCGAGGGGTTATGTGGCGTATTCACAATCACCAATCGGGTGCGTTCAGATATCAAATCAGCAAACTCAGCCCAGTCGGTGTTGAATGCGGGAGGTTTAAGCGCAATGCGTTTGAGTATTCCGCCGGCCAATTTAACTACTGGGGCATAACTGTCATAGCTGGGATCAAAGCAAATAACTTCGTCGCCTGGGCGCACCAGCGCGGTGATGGCGGCAAAGAGTGCTTCGCTGGCACCGGTGGTGACAGTGACTTCGCTATCGGCATCGGGTTGCCAGCCATAGATTTTAGCTGTTTTCTCGGCGATGGCGGTGCGTAGCGGTGCGACGCCGGTCATGGGAGCATATTGGTTTGCGCCCTGACTAACATGATAGGCTAATCGTTGTTTTAAATAATCTGGGCCATCAAAATCAGGGAAGCCTTGCGACAGGTTAATTGCTTGATGTTTTTGCGCCAATGCACTCATTTGCGTAAAGATTGTGGTGCCCTGTGCGGGTAATTTACTGTCTGGAATAAAAGATAAAGTGCTCATGGCAGGTGAATACTCCTGGCGCTGTATGTTGCTGTCAATATAACACGATGTTAAGATTTGGCAATCAAGACGCTTAGATGTTTAAACGGCTAAATGACGAAATTGGCTAAGCATAGATAAAATTATGCTAATGATTTTTTTGCGCTAACAAATGTCGTCATGCCGATTGCAGTGGCAACATGCCATAGCACATCAACACCACAACAGGGATATGCAATGACAGAAAATGTACAACTCGGCGCGCTGCTAGCCGCCTGCCACTGGATTGGCGAGAAGGGCTGGTGCCCAGCGACCGGCGGCAATATGTCCCTGCGGCTAGATTCCGCTCAATGTCTGGTTACGGAGTCGGGCAAAGATAAAGGGAGTTTGACCGCGGATGATTTTTTGCTGGTGGAGACGGCCAATAACCATGTTCCCAGCGGGCGCACCCCGTCAGCGGAAACTGGCCTGCATACCCTGCTTTATCGGCTGTACCCTGAAATCAATGCGGTATTACATACTCACTCGGTGAATGCTACGGTGCTATCGCGCGTCGAGCGTAGCAATGAGTTGGTATTGCACGGCTACGAGATGCAGAAATCCCTCTCGGGGCAACGCAGTCATCTGGATAGCGTGGTGATCCCCATCTTCGATAATGATCAGGATATCCCGGCCTTGGCACAGCGAGTTGCCGCGCTGGCTGATAATCATCCATTACGTTATGGTTTTTTGGTCCGTGGGCATGGTTTGTATTGTTGGGGAAATAGTGTGTCTGAAGCCCGCCGTCATTTGGAAGGGCTGGAGTTCCTGTTCCAGTGTGAACTGCAACGCCGTCTGTTGGATGCCAATTTTAAACTGGGGGCAAAATGATTCAGGCAATAGTGACCGATATTGAAGGCACCACTACCGACATCCGCTTTGTCCAGCAAGTGTTGTTTCCATATGCTCGTGAGCGGCTGACGCCTTTTTTACGTGAACATCAGCAGGATGAAGAGGTTGCGAACGCATTGCTCAGCTTGCGGCGTGAGGTTGAACAACCGGATGCAGATATTGAAACTCTGATTACCACATTGCACAGTTTTATGGATGAAGACCGCAAATCTACTGCGCTAAAAGCCATTCAGGGCATTATTTGGCGCAGCGGTTATCTGCAAGGTGATTTTCGTGGCCATCTGTACCCCGATGTTACGCCGCAACTGGCTGATTGGCAGCAGCAAGGGCTGAAGTTGTATGTCTATTCATCCGGTTCGGTTGATGCTCAGAAATTATTGTTTGGTTACAGTGATGCAGGTGATTTACAGCCATTATTCAGTGGTTATTTTGATACCCATGTTGGGGCAAAGCGCGAAGTGAGCGCTTACCAGAATATTGCTCATCAGCTGGCTATTGCCCCGCAAGCATTGCTGTTTTTATCTGATATCCGCCAAGAATTGGATGCCGCACAGCTTGCCGGTTGGCAGACTTGTCAGTTGATTCGAGATCTTCCCGACAGCGAAAGCCGTCATCTCCAAGTCAGCCGTTTTGATGAAATAGACATAGAGGGTTTTACAGCATGAGCGGATTAACCATTTTTAGTGATGAGCAGCCAGAACAGCCGCTGTGGCAAAGCCGAGATGCTGAGGAAATTCAACAGCAATTGACCGCTATTGGCGTACGATTTGAGCGCTGGCAGGCGGATCGCGAACTGGGCGAGAACCCACAACCGGACGCTGTGATTGCAGCTTATCAGCATGAAATTGACCGGCTGGTAGCGGAAAAGGGCTATCAAAGCTGGGATGTGATCAGTATGCGTCCTGATAATGAGCAGCGTGAAGTATTGCGCGAGAAATTCTTATCAGAACATACCCACGGTGAAGATGAAGTGCGTTTCTTTGTCGAAGGAGCCGGGTTATTTTGCTTGCATCTCAATAGTAAGATTTACCAAATTCTTTGTGAAAAGAATGATTTACTGTCAGTTCCAGCGGATACACCGCATTGGTTTGATATGGGTTCTAAACCGAATTTTACCGCTATTCGGGTATTTGATAATCCAGAGGGTTGGGTAGCGCGTTTTACCGGCGATAAGATAGCTGACTCGTATCCGCGTCTGGATTAATCCCCTTCGTCCTTAAAGCCGCAGGGGTGTTAGCTACGCTCGCTTACCCGAATCACTTACTTGAGTAAGCTCATCGGGATGCGTTCGCTTGCTGCCTACCTGCGACTCCAATGACTTTGGGGATAAAATTTCAAATACTGCTTAATTCTTCGGCTGGAAGAATCCTGCGGCTACTTGTCCTGGCGTGATAACACCGCTATCCAGCACCCAGCCACTGATTAATGCGGCTGGGGTAACATCAAACGCCGGGTTATACACCGGCGCATTCGCAGGTGCCCATTGGCAATGGCCGAAACCGCCTGATACCCCTTTGACTTCGCTGGCATCCCGTTGCTCTATGGGGATGGCCGCGCCATTTGGGCAGTCAGGATCATGAGTGGTATGCGGGGCCGCTACGTAGAATGGAATGCGGTGATAATTCGCCAATACGGCCAAACTGTAGGTACCAATTTTATTCGCTACATCGCCATTCGCCGCAATGCGATCAGCGCCCACCCAGACGGCATCGACTCTGCCCTGAGCCATCAGGCTGGCAGCCATCGAATCACAAATTAATTGATATGGAATCCCTAATTCGCCTAGTTCCCAAGCGGTTAAGCGACCACCTTGCAGCAATGGGCGGGTTTCATCTACCCACACCTGCTTGATCTTACCTTGCTGATGCGCTCTCAGTAACACGCCGATAGCAGTACCAATGCCCGCAGTAGCGAGCCCGCCGGTATTGCAGTGGGTGAGTAAGTTGCTGTCAGGCTTAACCAATTGCACCCCATGCTGGGCAATCCGCTCACATAACTCGCGGTCTTCCTCTACCAGACGCAATGCTTCGTGAGTCATGGCTGCGACCCAGTTAGCCTGCAATAACGCCTGCTGCATCCGCGCTAGATTATTCATTAAATTCACGGCGGTTGGACGCGATTCTCGCAGCGCAATCAGTGCTTGTTCAAGCTGGGCTTGCGGCAAACCGCGCTCTGCCAACAAAGCCAACAGCAGGCTGGCTGATAAGCCAATCAATGGCGCGCCGCGTACGCGCAGCGCTTGAATATGCTCAATCAGCAATTCCACCGTATCGGCGGACAGCCATTCCTGGCGTTGTGGCAAGGTTTGTTGGTCAAGTATCCACAGCTTCCCATCAACAATCTTTAAGCTGGTCGTTTGTAAATCAAGCGTGTTAAGCGTCTGCATTGTCAGTTAAATCCATGTTGCGTTATTGCATCTGGTTTCTTATTCTGCCAACATATCTTACGGATGTGTAGACGTCTATATGGTTTTACGCCTAAATATGGATTTTTTTTGCTCGAACAGGGAATAATTTCACGGCTAAGCAAATGGTTGGCGGTGAGTGAATCAGAATCAGATAAAGAATAATGAGGTTGAAGATGTCGCGCTACCATACATTTACTGCTGCGGATGCCGTTGAATATGCTCGCCAATTTGGTCAAATAGCTGATCCATTGGCGCTGGTGACAGCCGACGAAATTGGCGATGGGAATCTCAACCTGGTGTTTAAAATCCGTGATGCTGCGGGGATGAGTCGGGTGATTGTTAAACAAGCACTGCCTTATGTGCGTTGTGTGGGAGAGTCTTGGCCGCTGACCCTGGATCGCGCCAGAATAGAAGCCGAAACTCTGTTAACCCACGGCCAATTTTGCCCACAACATACGGTTAATGTTCTGCATCACGATGCAGAGCTGGCGGTGATGGTTCAGGAGGACTTATCTGATCACGAAATCTGGCGCAGTGAATTGGTGAAAGGAAAATACTATCCGCAAGCGGCGGGGCAATTAGCTGAGTATTTAGCGCAAACTTTATTCCATACTTCCGATTTTTATCAGTCGGCTCAAGCTAAAAAGGCCGCGGTCAGTCGCTATACCAACCCAGAATTGTGCCAAATTACCGAAGATCTGTTCTTTACTGATCCCTACATTGATCATGAGCGTAATAATTTCGATCCGGCTCTATTACCCGAGGTGCTGGCATTACGTCAGGATGATGCACTCAAGTTGGCTGTTGCTTCGCTAAAGCACCGTTTTTTGAGCAAAGCTGAAGCATTGCTGCACGGTGATATTCACAGCGGTTCCATTTTTGTCGCTGATGGCCGCTTGAAAGCCATCGATGCCGAGTTTGGTTTCTATGGCCCGATAGGTTTTGATGTGGGCACCGCACTGGGTAATTTACTGCTCAACTATTGTGGTTTGCCGGGGTTAGCTGGCCCAAGGGACGCCGCGGCGGGCCGTGAACAGCGGTTGAAAGATATTCATATTTTGTGGGAAACCTTCTCCCACCGTTTTCTGGCATTATGCGAGGAAAAAACACAAGATTCAGCGCTGGCAACGGCGGGTTACGCTCGGTTATTTCTCCAGCAGGTTTGGCAAGATGCAGTGGGATATTGTGGCAGTGAATTGATCCGACGTACCATTGGGCTGGCCCATGTGGCTGATCTGGATAGTATCGCTGATGATGAGATGCGCCGGGCATGTCAGCGGCATGCTTTGAGTTTGGGGCGTACTTTGATTTTGGCCGCGTCACGTATAGATAGCATTGATGATTTGATTGCTCGTATTAGACAGAATGGATAGCAAAGATTATTTATAGCCCAACGCGATAGTTATTTGAATGAAAATACAGTAACCCCTTAAGTAATACGGGGTTAATGTTGATGACAAGCCCATGTTATCGCACCGAGACTGGCGGGGCGGCTGTACCGATGGCCGCTCCGACGGCTCACGCCGTTACGACCCATTCGGCACATTTCCCCGCTTATCAACTTTGTCAGCAGTCTGAACCTCGTTAAGTAATACGGGTTTTTTATTATGTGAATTACTATTAGGTATGGTATTTTTAAAAATATAAAATAGCATATTTAACATTTGGATAAAAAATTGATGATTCTGTTATTTTAAAAAAGTATTAATTTTTTTTGCTGTCATGATTGGTTTTATCTATAACTTATAATTTTTATGCAATTAACTGCAATAAATATTATTTAGAAGGTTTGTTCTGTTTTTAGGTTATGTATTTCATTTGGTTGCGTTATTACTCGGCTATCTATAATAAATAAAACTAATCCAATAAGTCGTTTGAATTAAATGAAATTATTATTTTATGTTAATTATGATATATCTACCACAAATAACTATTTGTTATAAATATGAACTGAATATTAGTCTGAAACAATAGAGAACCCTCTTTAGGGTATTTATAATTATTGCAGTTAGCACGTTCTGTTTAATTTTTATAAAAACACAACTAAAAATCAACCCTAATGGGCCAGCGTTAAATAACTTATTTTTTTATTTAAACTGGCATTGTTATCATGCTAAGCAGGCGTATTTTATGCGATATTTTTATTATCCAGAAAAATCACGGCATCAGAATAATTTTAGCTTTACGGTAATAATATCAACCCTTTTTTTTTGTTCGCAGGCAGTTTCCGCTCCTCAGGTAATAAATGTACCTAATGCGGGTACGATTAGTAACGAAATACGGCAAACCACACCGGAAGCATTACTTGCACCACAGAAGGCTGAAGTTAAACTTTCGCCTTTGATTTCGCCCCCTTCACCAGGTCGTACTACAGCGACGGAAACAATCATTTTACGTGAAGTTAGATTTGAGGGGGATACTCAGTTATTACAGACTGCTGCCGGAAATAATAAAGCGCTACGTGGAGTCATTATTCCCTGGCTAGGGCAGAGATTAGCCTTTAACGATTTGCAAGCCATGACTTTGGCGGTCACTCGTTTCTATCGACAACAGGGATTCGTTGCCGCTCAGGCAATATTGCCGCCACAAACTATTCGTGAAGGTATTGTCGTCGTTCGTATTATTGCTGGCCGATTAGATAATCCGGAAGTCAATAATCTGAGTCGGCTGAATACTGACTTTGCTGCTGCTATGATTGAAAGTAATAGTTGTGGTAAAGAAGTGGGAATCTTTGGCAATAAAGATTGTGCGGCTTCCCCAGCTGAATTATCTCGCCTTGAAAGAACCGCCCTCATTCTTAATGAAATACCGGGAGTTGATGCGGCTTTGGCATTAAAGCCAGGAACCCAATCGGGAATGACGAGAATTTATGCTGATATTACCCCAGGACAGGCTGCAATGGGCTATATCGGCATAGATAATCAAGGTAATGATTACTCTGGTCATAATCGGTTATTAGCCGGAGGGGCTGTTAATAATCCAACAGGATGGGGGGATCAATTACGAGCCGATTTTATTTTATCCAGCTCGGCAGATGTATTCAATGGTATGTTGGACTACAACTTTCCCATTAATACCTATGGCACTCGCGCAGCGCTTAATTATAGTTACCTGGATTATACCCTGAAGGGGCCTTTCGAAATATTGGATGCTCGAGGTCATTCTAACAGTTGGGGTATTAGTCTGAGTCATCCGTGGATACGTAATTCAGCGGCGCGGATTGATGCGAATGCGGGTTACCATCAGAGCAGAATGCGTGATGCACTGATTCTATTACCGGAACAAAAACGTAATTTGGATGCCGGTGAGTTTGAGATTGATGGCACTTTTTCCGCAGTGCCACGCGGGTTAAGCCATTTTAATTTACTGGGCACCGCAGGTCACCTTTCATTGGATGACGAATTTAGTCAGAGCACGAATTCATTGACCGGTATTAGCGGTACTTTTGCCCGCTTTAATTATCGCGCGGGTCATGATCAGGGTTTTGGCCCTTATTTCTCTTTCTTCAACCAATTTACCGGTCAAATGGCCAGTAAGAATCTTGATAGCTCACAAAAACTGCTGTTGGGAGGGCCATTGGCGGTTCGGGCTTACGGTATTGGCGAAGGAGCGGTGGATAAAGGCACGCTTTTTACCACCGAATTACGGACTCGTTGGCAACCCCCGTTTCTAGATTGGGCTGGTGCGGGCAATCAAATCACGGTTGCGGCATTTTTTGACCAAGGATGGGGATCCTATTTTCGCCAGCCTATCGAGGGACTGACGGGAAATAATATCAACCTGTCAGGCTTTGGTGCCTATATCGCTCTCTCTCGTCCGGCAGATTATTTCTTGAATCTGACTTGGGCACATCGCACCGGCCAGGCTGCAACTTCTCAACCGGATAACGACCAACTTTGGCTTAGCGCTTACAAGTTGTTTTAGCGCTTATCGGCATATTTGTCAGATTTAATGGACGTGAAGAATGAACAGTAAATTATACAAACTTATTTTCTGCCGTCGGTTGGGATGCTTAATTGCTGTGGGAGAATTTACCCGAACTTACGGTCGATCATTTTCGTCTTTCGGCAAAAAAATTATTAATGATAATCATACGAGGGCTGGAAAATTAAGTCACCTGGCTATCCTGACAGGATTGGCTCTCGGCATATTACCCCTACTGGTATTTGCCCACCCTTCATTGCCGGTGAATGGCAATATTGTGGTCGGTCAAGGGAAGATGGATGTTAATAACACCACTCTTACTATCACTCAGCAAAGCGATAAGTTGGCGATCAATTGGGGCAGTTTTGATATTGCGCAGGGAAACAACGTTATTTATAACCAGCCAGGGCAGCAGAGTATCGCGCTGAACCGGGTACTCGGCCGCGATGCATCACAAATATATGGCAACCTGAAAGCTAATGGTCAGGTTTTTTTACTTAATCCGAATGGCATTCTATTTGGTAAAGGTGCGCAAGTTGATGTCGGTGGTTTAATTGCCAGTACTAAATCAATGTCTAATCAGGACTTTATTAGCGGGTGCTATACGCTGACCAGCCAAAAACAAGAAGGCAAACTGGTTAATCAGGCTAATTTGCGCACCACGGCAGGTGGTTATATCGCATTGATTGGTCAGCAGGTTGATAATCAACCATCCGGTGTTATCAATACGCCGCAAGGGAAAGTGGCATTAGCGAGTGGCAGTCGCGTCATCCTTAATTTGGATCGCGGCAACTTACTCGGGGTGCAAGTTCAAGGTGAGCAAGTCAATACTTTGCTACAAAACGGTGGGTTGATTCGGGCTGATGAGGGGGTTATTCAACTGACCGCGCAGGGTAAAGAAATGTTGATGAATACCGTGATTGATAATACCGGCATTTTGCAGGCGCGTGGTTTGTCAGAAAAAAATGGTGTTATTTACCTTAATGGTGGCAATGAAGGGGTGGTGAGTCAGCAGGGGATGATTAATGTCAACAGTCAGCAGGGACGTGGCGGGAATGTTATCCTAATTGGTGAAAATATACATTTGGTTGCTGCAAGCAAAATTGATGCGCGTGGGGACGAGGGCGGGGGAAAAGTGCTGGTCGGTGGCGACTGGCAGGGCAAAAATAAGCTGATAAAGAATGCTCGTTCAGTTGTGATGGACAAAGGTGCGAATATTGATGTTTCCTCCACACATCAAGGGGCTGGCGGCACCGCAGTTTTGTGGTCTGAACATTACACCGGTTTCTATGGTGATATTCATGCCCGAGGTGGGTCACTATCAGGTGATGGTGGGCAAGTTGAAACATCCAGTCAGCGCAATTTGCAGTCTTTTGGTCGGGTTGATGTCAGTGCGATTATGGGCAACACGGGCAGATGGTTACTCGATCCGGCAGAGGTAAATATTGTTGGTAGTGGTGCTGAAAGTGGAGTATCGGTTCAGATAGGTGATATCCCTGCCGGATATGCAAAGAATGCGCAGGTTTTCACGCCAATGGCCAATGTTACGCAAATATTGAACACCAGTATCAATGCACAACTCGATAAAGGCACCAATGTCACGATTACCACCAGTAATGGCAGTTTAACGAATTGCCGTTGGTGTAATATTACCCTGCAAGCTGATATCAATAAAATAGCCGGTGGCGATGCTACTCTGACTTTACAGGCTGACGGTAATATTGTTAGTAATGGCCATAATATTACGGCGACTACGGGAAAACTAAACCTTAATTTATTATCGGGAGACTCGATAGTAGATTCGATAATTACATTGAATAATAGTGATGTGTTATTAAATGGCGGGGATTTACTGATGAAACATGCCAATGAAAATAATGCCGCGCGCATCAGTATTATGGGGGGGCGATATCAGGTTGGCAATCTAACCCTGGAAGGTAATACCGGGATGGCATCCTACGTGGGCGTCAATATTAGTAATTCCGCTAATATAAGCGTGGCAGGTGAAACTCGTATAAGCGGTGAAAGTAGTAATGCTAATCAGCAAGGATGGCGTGGTATTGATATATCCGGTGATTCAGTTTTTGCTGGGAAAGGTGATATGTCATTTACTATGAAATCTAATTCCAGAAGTTCGTGGATGGGAACATTCACTAATGCAACTATTGCTGGCGATAAGAATATCACCTTCCAGGCTAATGCCAATGGTAGTACCTCAGGAGGAGTCGATTTTACTAATGGAAGCCTTGTTTCTAAGTCTGGCAATATTTCATTTGATATTAATGGCGAAATTATCACTCAGACTAGTTTTGGACTGCGAATTCAAGGTTCAAAAGTTAGTGGCAATAATGTTAACGTTGAAATAAACACTAAAGGAGTTGATGGCTTTTTACTCAGAGATAGTCATATTACGGCAACCGCAGGTAATATTAGTGCAAATGCCACGACTACCCATAAAGGGCTTTGGATTTCAGGTGATACTGATCTGAATGCCAGTAAAAATATCAAGTTGCAAGGCGTGACCACTAATTCGACGACGGTAGGTGCTGATGCAATAAAGATCAACGGTAACTCCAGTAGTGTTCAGGTCAATATGGCTGCCGGTGGCAATATCTCTATGGTGGCAGTTAATAAAGGAACTGAAGTCGGAAGTACTATTTCCGCAGATTATACTAATATAAAAGCTCAGGGCGGGGATTTTAATTTAAATATCAGTGGGGTAAAAGGTAGCCCTTTTAGTAATGTCAATATCAGTGCTGATAATATTATATTGAATGGCAATATCAGCGATAACGATGCGGTAGTAATGACAAATACTTTTCTTGCGGCTAAAGGTGATATTAAAGCTAATTTAAGCTCACCAAACCATAAGGCATTATATTTTAAAGGTAATGGTGGTATGAGTGCAGGGCAGAATTTATCTGTAGCTGTTAATACCTCAGGCGCGAGTGTTGAAGCGGTGACAATTACTGGAATCGCATCTAATAGAATGAACGTTACAGTAGGAAGAGATATATCAATAATAGCCAATAATCATGGGAACATGACAGGGGCTGGTATTGGTGTTGATTATGTCAATTTTGAAGCAAAAAACGGAAACTTCACAGCAAATAACAATGGTTCAAAAAGTATTGGTATTGCCAATGCAGACATTAGAGCAAATGAAGTTAATTTGATATCTAATACGAGTCGCGCTGATGGGATGGTCATCCGCGAAGCTAATATTACGACATTGACGGGAAATATTAATGCCAATGCAACTTCAACGAATAGAGGGATTGTTATCAGGCAAAATACAACCTTAAGCGCACAAAAGGAACTTATGTTAGTGGCTACAAGCAGTGCCGCAAGTGAAGCCATTATAGTCCAAGGGTTATCAGACGAGTCACGTAGTCATTTAGTTGCACAAGGGAATATCAGCTTAAAAGGCAGCAATAGCAAAGGCTCAAACTCGCGTTCATCCGTTAATCTGGCGAATGTTAGTTTGACCTCTGTTGGGAAGAATATTGATATTAATAGTTCATCAGTCGGTGATGGCGATGTTTATTTTAACAATGTCGATCTTAATGCCGCGTTGGGGAATGTTACGGTTTATGGTGAAGCACTATCAGCGTTATCCACTGCCACAAATTCTGTATTAAGTTTGGGCGGAAATAACAGTATCAAAGCGCTAAATGGCTTACTTATTGGCAAAGCGATTAATACTACCCAAGGCGCAGGTACCCTATTTAGAGCCAATGGCAGCTTATCCGTTGCAGGGAATATTGCTATCCAAGGTGAGACCGGTGGCACCGGTGCAATTCGTAATGGTATTGCGTTTTATGGTGCCAATACACTTAATATTGCCAAGGATAGCCAGTTATCTCTTCTCGGTGAAAATACAGGTTCACAAATTACTGCGGGCGGAAATGGTATCAGCTATCTAAGCCCTAAAACATTAACTATTAATAATAATGGTTCTTTAACAATGGAAGGGCGATCAACCAGTGGTACCGGTATTAATTTCCCTATTGGTAATAATACAGTTGTATTAAATGGTGAAGGTGACTCGCTAATTAAAGGTAGCAGTGTTGCTGGCAGTGGGGTGGCTATTTCCGGTATGGTTAATAATAGTAGCGGCCCTGTCACGATTGAAGGAAGCAGTACTGATGGCTCTGGGGTTCATTTGTTCAGTGCCGAGCATCAAATTAACCGTATTAATGTGACTGGCAGTTCAATCCAGGCTGAAGCCCTACGTATCAGCGGTAATGCCACCATCACGGATACTGCACTGAGCGGCAAATCAATTAATGGCAGTGGCATCAAAGTTGATTCATTGCCTGGTTCTGGGGTTATCACCCATGTCGTACTTGATAATGCCGCGCTCAATGGTAGTAGTACTCATGGCATAGGGGTGGAGATAACCAGTGATATAAACGGTATTCATCAGAGTATTATTAATGGCACCACTGATGGTATCGGTTATGGCATTGATATTGATAAGAATTTACATGTTACAGGTACCAGTGAAACGGATCTGCTCACTTTACAAGGGGTTGCGACGATGGGCAGTGGTACTGGGATAAAGCTCAACGGTAATAACGATTTAAGCAATACCAGTTTAAATGGCGCGGCTGTGGATGGTATTGCATTAGATCTTTCCGATTCATTGACTAATAGCGGCAATGCTCGACTAAACGGCACTGCTTCAGGTGATGGCATCGGGGTGCAGATTAATGGAACACTTAGTAACGGTGTCGTCAACGGAACTTCAGCCAGCGGGGTGGGGGTGCAGGTTAGTGGTTCGCTAGATGATAGCCATGTTACTGGCATTTCGGCCAGTGGTAGCGGGGTGAAAGTTGACGCTGAAACTGTTCTTAACAATACGATGCTTAAAGGTACCAGCACTGATGGTATTGGTGTGGAAATCACTGCCAATCTATCAGGTTATTACGGTAGCTCAGTGCAAGGTAATGTTACCGATGGCACCGGGGTGAGGATTGATAGAAATACCCTCCTTGTGGGTGGGGACACGGACGATTTGTTGGTTATCAATGGTAATGCGACCGGGGATCAAGGCCGCGGTATTCAGCTTAATGGCAATAACACCCTGGATAACACCACATTAGCCGGTAATGCCAGCGATGGTACAGGTATTGATATCGACGGCCCGCTGACTAACAAAGGCAATAGCACAGTTGATGGCAAAGCCACGGACGGCGACGGCGTGCAACTGAACGGGGCCATTTCAGGTGGTACGGTCAACGGGACTTCAGATACCGGTTCCGGTATCAAGGTTGATGGTGACAGTGAACTTGATAATGCCACGCTGAACGGTAACAGCCCGGATGGCAAGGGTATCGAAATCGTAGCTAATCTAACCGGCAATCATGGCAGCGCGGTGCACGGTGAGACCGCCGAGGGTAGCGGGGTGGATATTGGCCAGAATGCCACCCTCACTGGCGGTGGAACCAACGATCTGCTGGCTGTCACTGGCAACGCCAGCGGCGATGTCGGTACCGGCGTGCAGCTCGACGGTAATAATACCCTGGATAACACCACATTAGCCGGTAATGCCAGCGATGGTCATGGTATAGAGGTAACCGGCCCGGTATCCAGTACCGGTAATACGACGATTAATGGTAATACTGTTGGTGATGGTTATGGTGTTCATATTGATGGCCCAATGAGTGGCGGTTTGGTAAATGGCAATTCCGCTAATAATCACGGTATTTACCTCAATGATTATGCAGCGATAAATGATATTACGCTCGGCGGGAATGCTGGATCTGGTAAGTCACTGATGTTTATAGTATTGCCGAAAAATATTGGTGGCAATGTCACTATCAATGGCAAACCGATTGATAAAAATAGCGTTGGCGGTAGAACCAAATCTGGCTCAACACTAATATCAACACCTGCATCAACCTCAGCTCCAACCCCAACCTCAGTTCCAACCCCAACCTCAGTTCCAACCCCAACCTCGCTCCTGACTCCCATACTGATATCTGGAGAAAATACAATATCAGAGCAGATAACGCAGCCTCAGGAGATAAGTAAACATGGCTCATTAATGATGAAACGAAACCAGATCCTCAGCTCTCTTGACGAACAAATTTTACCGCCGCTTGTGGTGACTGAATCTGAGCGTGATATCGCGGCCAACATCAGTGTCGTGGTTTGTATCCCAGAAGGGGGAAACCACTGAGAGTGGGCCTTGCGAGACGCATATTTTAGGTAAATGGAAGCCCTTAACCCAGACCGCTAAGCAGAAGTGACGGGCTTGTTAACTCGCTAAATTTACTCGTAAAGTCGTGATATCAAAGTGACAAGGAGAGCTGATAATGGTGGATAAGACGGTTGAGGTATCACAAGAGGCAGAGAATTCGACAGCTTTTTCATTGCCTTATTTCGAATTTTTAGTGTGTGTACGGCGTTATGAAGAAGCGGGGCGATTACTGATATTAATGCTGGAGCAACTGGACACTCAATATGGTCGCTGGGATGTTTTTTCGCTTAAGCAACAATCGATACAACAACAGGAACATTATTGTAATCGGCTCGCGGCAGCTATTGGCAACTTATTTTCTGATCCTGGATTTGTGTTATCGGAAAAAGGATTCTTACAACTTATTAATTTCCATCGTTGGATTGCATTAATTTTCGCAGCGTCCCCATTTGGTCATGCCGATCACGTCATTACTAATCTTAATCAGGCCGGTGAGGGATGTGCTCATCCTCTTCGCTTTGAGCAGAATAATTTTCTTAAATTTTGTGTCATGTATTTACCAGAATCCGGTATTCCTCTACAACCCGAGATATTATGGCAATTTAATCCCAATGCAGCGGCAGCCTTATTTCTGGCTTTATTGTCCCCGCGAATTTTACCCAGCACAGTGGGGCACGCAAAGCGTGAGCTTTTATTGCGATGGTTACCGGAACGGTTGTTAACTCTCGATAGCCTTGAACATCTACCAGAACGTATCTTGCATGATGTTTATATGCATTGCAGTTATGCTGATATGGCTGAAAAACATGCTATCAAACGCAGTATTAATTTCCACTTACGCAACACACTATTACACAATGGTCTATCTGATAATCACTTATCACCGCCATCACGCGATAAGCCATTGATGCTGGTTATTCTTGAATGGTTTAACAGCGGTCATTCTATCTATCGCACTCATTCCAGTACCTTACGCGCGGCGCGCGAGCAGTTTTCTACTCATGGTGCCACTATTATTGATGCAACCGACGCAATAACCCAGGCTGTGTTTGATGACTTTACTGAGGTTAATCGAGCGGGGGCGGTCGAGGCCATTGTGGCATTAACGCAACAGTTGCTGCCCGATGTTATCTATTTCCCCAGTGTTGGCATGTTCCCGCTCACCATTGCACTGACTAACCTGCGCCTGGCCCCTTTGCAAGTGATGGCCTTGGGGCACCCTGCGACTACTCATTCTGATTATATTGATGCAGTTTTAGTAGAGGAGGATTATTTAGGTGATATTGCGTGTTTCTCAGAAAAAGTTGTCTCATTGCCTAAAGATTGCCTGCCCTACGTGCCGCCCGCCAATATTAGCCAGCCGGAACCCATATTACATTTTGCTGAGCGGCCAGCTGTACATATTGCTGTTTGTGCTTCTGCCATGAAAATTAACCCTCGCTTTTTAGCCACTTGTGCTGAAATCACTCGGCAAACATCAACATCGGTGGTATTTCATTTTCTAGTGGGGTTCTGTTGGGGAATTACCCATCGGGTGATGGAAAAAGCCGTTAATGATATTCTTCCTCAAGCCAGAGTTTATGAGCATTTGGGGTATCTGGATTACTTACAGGTTATTAATCAGTGTGACCTGTTTATCAACCCATTTCCCTTTGGTAATACCAATGGGATTGTTGATACCGTGCGTCAGGGTTTACCCGGTGTGTGTCTAAGCGGCACCGAGGTTCATGAGCATATCGATGAGGGGTTATTTCGTCGTTTGGGGTTAGATGAAGAGTTAATCGCGCATGATTTGGCAGAATATATTGCAGTAACAGTACGGCTGATTTCAGATAAAGAGTGGCGTCAGAGTTTACGCCAACGCTTGTTACAGATTCAGCCTGATAATGTGTTGTTTGCCGGAAAACCTGAGCAGTTCGGACTGATTGTTCGTGGCTTGCTGGCAGATAAAAAAAGCCCCCGGTAAGGGAGGCTGAGGTTAATGACAAAGTGCCCGTAACGGTGAAAACAGGCAGATCGTAAAGACGCCGTAAACCCTTCCCTGGGGGCTCGACCCGCGCCGTCCCTGGCGCGGACGCTTTACTCTTCTACCTGCCTTCACCTTGCAAGATCGAGTTATCGAGGTTTGTCAGCAGTCTGAGCCTCCGGTAAGGGAGGCTTTGGTATAGAGAGTTAGACACTCACATCAATGAGATTAGACCGTTATGCCGCTTCAATTTGCCGTGGTTTCGCCGGCTGTTTTGCCACGGGTTTGGTCGCCAGTGCATCCGCTTCGAATTCATCGACATTAATAGAGCGCAGGCGGCTATGCTCTGCTTTGGTCAGTATTGCGGCTTCCTCAGCATTGATTTTCCCTTCAGCCAGCGCGCGTTTAGCGAGCTTATCCAGTCGGGTAAATGGCAAGCTCTTGCCCGCTTCTTTACTCAGGCGCTTATGAATCGGCTCTGCTGCAATCACATCCTGCAATGCCGCTTCCAGTAAACCAACCGGATTAAACTCGCTCGGTGTCAGATATTGACCACGGCCAATACGGCTGCGGGTGGCTGACGGTATTTGCAACAGTTGCGCCAACTGGTGATCCAGGCGGTCTGATGGGGCCTGATGAGCGCGTCCGAATGGGAAGACAACAAACCGCATTAACCCGGCAATAAAGCCATTCGGGAAGTTACGCAGCAAATCATCCAGCGCTTGTTCTGCCTGATTCAGTGCATCTTGTACCCCCCAATGCACCAGTGGCAGATCTTCTTTTTGACGGCCCTCATCTTCAAAGCGTTTCAAAGTGGCCGAGGCCAGATACATTTGGCTAAGAATATCCCCCAAACGGGCAGAAATTCGTTCGCGACGTTTCAGACTCCCCCCTAGCACACCCATCGAGACATCAGACAACAAGGCCAGGTTGGCGCTCAAGCGGTTCAGATGCTGGTAATAACGACGAGTACTGTCTTTGGTCGGCGTGGCACTGGTGCGGCCATTGGTCAGCCCGAGCCAGAAACTGCGGACTTTGTTGCTACCTACATGACCCAAGTGGCCGAATAGCGCTTTGTCAAAAGCGGCAACATCATTCGATTGCGCAGCCGCCATTTCATCCAGTACAAACGGGTGGCAGCGGATAGCGCCCTGACCGAAGATAATCATACTGCGGGTCAGGATATTCGCGCCTTCCACGGTGATACCAATGGGGGCTCCTTGATAACCACGGGCGACGAAGTTGGCCGGGCCAAGGCAGATACCTTTACCCCCGGCGATATCCATCGCATCCATAACTGCGCGTTGACCACGATGTGTACAGTGATACTTAACAATGGCAGATAACACCGCCGGCTTCTCACCCAACATAATGCCGCTGGTAATCAAGGTGGCTGCGGCATCCATCACATAGGCGTTACCGGCAATGCGTGCCAACGGCTCTTCAATCCCTTCCATTTTACCGATTGAGATTTTGAACTGACGGCGAATATAAGCATAAGCGCCGATACCCATCGCCACGCTTTTCAAGCTACCAGTGGCATTGGAAGGCAAGGTAATACCGCGCCCTACAGACAGGCATTCCACCAGCATCCGCCAGCCCTGACCTGCCATTTTTGGCCCGCCAATAATGTAATCTATCGGTACAAAGATATCGTTACCGCGGGTTGGGCCATTTTGGAACGGTACGTTCAGCGGGAAGTGACGATGGCCGATCTCCACCCCTGGGGTATTGGTGGGGATAAGCGCACAGGTAATCCCTAAATCAACCGTTTCGCCCAGCAGATGCTCAGGGTCAGACAGTTTGAATGCCAGCCCGAGCACTGTGGCGATGGGGGCGAGGGTTATATAGCGCTTGTTCCAGGTCAGGCGCATACCCAGCACCTGTTTGCCTTGCCATTCACCCATACAGACTGTGCCGGTATCCGGAATGGCACCGGCATCTGAACCGGCTTCCGGACTGGTCAGGGCGAAACAAGGAATCTCGTCACCGCGCGCCAATCCTGGCAAATAATGATTTTTTTGCTCTTCAGTTCCGTAGTGTTGCAGTAATTCTCCGGGGCCGAGGGAGTTGGGTACGCCGACGGTGATAGCCAATATGCCAGACACACCGGACAGTTTTTGCAGTACCCGCGCCTGAGCATAGGCTGAGAACTCAAGGCCGCCGTACTCTTTCTTAATGATCATCGCGAAGAAGCGATTCTCTTTCAGATAGGCCCACAGCTCTGGCGGCAGGTCAGCCAGTTCATGGGTAATTTGGAAATCATTAGCCATACGACAGGCTTCTTCAACCGGCCCATCAATAAATGCTTGTTCTTCTGCGGTTAATTGCGGTTTTGGATAGTTGTGCAATTTTTTCCAGTCTGGTTGGCCCTGAAATAAATCACCTTCCCACCATGTGGTTCCCGCATCAATCGCTTCTTTTTCAGTACGCGACATGGCTGGCATGACTTTACGGAACATGCGCAGTGCCGGTGCTGAAAACAGGGATTGGCGCAGTGGTGTGAGTGTCAGAGGCAGCAGAACAATCACCAGTGGCAGTAATGCCCAGTATGACCATAACTGTGCAGCCCCCATCGCTGCGGTATAAACCACAAGAATCAAACTACTGAGGTACAGGTTCACCCGGTGATAGAACAGCACACCAATAAGAACCAGCAAGGCAACAATGCTTAGAACCATCATAATGAAGCTCCTGAGATGTAGGAGGTCTGACCTGTTGAGTGATACATTTGTTGTAGTTCATCTCATTATATTTATCAATACCATTACATGTTATTTACAACTCATCTCACAAATTGGCAGCACTAACCGCTAAAACTGTTTCGGCTAATCCAAAACCGTACTGGCTAATTCATCACAGCGCTTCTCGCAGTTTATGCTATCCGGTACACTGACTGAGGAAGAATAATGATGCCATAGGACTATAAAGAGGCTCCCATGTACCACGATTTAATCCGCAGTGAACTGAATGAAGCAGCAGACACACTGGCAAACTTTTTGAAAGATGATGACAATATCAATGCTATTCAGCGCGCAGCCGTATTACTGGCTGATTCTTTTAAAGCGGGTGGTAAAGTATTGTCATGCGGTAATGGCGGTTCCCATTGTGATGCCATGCATTTTGCCGAAGAGTTGACCGGCCGTTACCGCGAAAACCGCCCAGGTTATCCGGCAATTGCTATTTCAGATGTCAGCCATATCTCTTGTGTCAGTAACGATTTTGGTTATGACTACATTTTCTCGCGTTATGTTGAAGCTGTAGGCCGTGAAGGGGATGTATTGTTAGGTATTTCCACTTCAGGTAATTCAGGTAATATCATTAAAGCCATTGAAGCCGCGCGTGCTAAAGGCATGAAAGTCATCACTCTGACAGGTAAAGATGGCGGCAAAATGGCGGGTTCTGCGGATATCGAAATTCGAGTTCCTCATTTCGGCTATGCAGACCGTATTCAGGAAATTCATATTAAAGTGATTCACATCTTGATTCAGTTGATTGAAAAAGAGATGGTAAAAGCTTGATGTGCCAAGGTGATCAACGATAGTCGTTATCTCGTTGGTCACCTTGAGATTGAGTGAAGGGTTCGGCTATTGCAGCCATATTTAGGTGCTCGGAGGAATATATGTGCGAACTGCTCGGGATGAGCGCAAATGTTCCAACGGATATTTGCTTTAGCTTTACCGGCCTGGTGCAACGGGGCGGGGGAACTGGCCCACATAAAGATGGCTGGGGGATTACCTTTTATGAAGGTAATGGCTGCCGCACGTTTAAAGATCCTCAACCCAGTTTTAATTCACCTATTGCCCGATTGGTACAAGATTATCCGATTAAATCCTGCGCGGTGGTTTCCCATATCCGTCAGGCAAACCGTGGCGAAGTGGCATTAGAAAATACCCATCCCTTTACCCGCGAAATGTGGGGGCGAAACTGGACTTATGCCCATAACGGCCAACTTAAAGGCTATCGCCAATTGGATACCGGAACGTTCCGGCCTATCGGTCAAACAGACAGTGAATATGCTTTCTGCTGGCTGCTGAATCAACTGGCAAAACGCTACCCGCGCACACCGAGTAATTGGCCCGCCGTATTTCGTTATATTGGCACCCTATGTGAGCAATTGCGCGCCAAAGGGGTGTTTAATATGCTGCTCTCGGATGGGCGTTTTGTGATGGCGTTCTGTTCAACTAATTTATATTGGATAACGCGCCGTGCGCCTTTTGGCAAAGCGACTTTGCTGGATAGGGATGTTGAAATAGATTTTCAACGCCAAACCACACCTAAAGATGTGGTTACGGTGATCGCTACTCAGCCTCTAACCGGTAATGAAACCTGGCACAAAATTGCACCAGGTGAGTTTGCATTATTCTGTTTTGGCGAGCGTATTTGATTTCGTCAGCGCATCTGATTTTGTCATCGCATACTGCGATGTCGGTGTACTGGAGGTCGGCGGGCGGCTAAGCACATACTGCCCGTTGATGACAGAAACCGAAGGCGGCATGCGGTTCTTAGCAAAATACTCATAACCCAGCTGCAATTGACGCCAGAAGCTATAATCCGAAGAGTTACGGTGGCGTTGCATATTTTGTTCAGTCATGCGGAAGGGATAGATACTGATATCCACTTTTTCCTGACCAAAGATAAATGCCGTTTGCACGTAGTTAAATATCTCGTCCATATAGGCATCAGTCATTGCATAACAGCCGATTGATTTGCAAGCGCCATGGATCATCAGATATTTCCCTGAATAACCTTGCGACTTATCATAATCATTTGGGAAGCCAATATTGATAGCCCGATAAAACTTACTGTCGGGTTTTAAATGGCGCATATCAATAGTGTAAAAACCTTCCGGGCTCTTAAAATCCCCTTCACGGCGTTTTGGGCCAAGTCCACCTGAGAATTCACAGATACGGTAGCTTTGCACCAAACGATACTCACCTTGTAACCTGGCATATAATTCCAGAGTACGTTCTTCTTTGAAGATTTGAATATAGACCGATGACCCTAGTAATTGCTGTTTTAGCTCTTTGGATACCGCCACCGGCTCACTGGCTGAACTGGTGAAGGAGGCCGCAGGCAAACAAATTATCATCGCAAACATTATCGTCACGAATGACGGCGCGATTTTGCCCATTCTTATTCCTACTTATTTTTATAGATGCCACTGACTTTCTGATTTATAGGCGCAGATTATCAGTCAGAAAATTTTTAGCAATATATGTTTTGTATAAAATAAATACAAAATCGTTAAAGATGAATCAACAATACGATTTTACCGAATATATACAAAATTTAGCAGTAAATTATTTGTGTTTGCTTGACTCAAGTCACTGCATTTATCAGACAGTGCAGGGTGGCAAATGCTAAAATTGCTCACTGCTGATGGCTCGCTCAGTTATTGGCTGTTTCGCTATTTAGGCTTCGATAACATCCAATAAGGGTATCAGATATTAATATCTGCGACTCTTTCGGTCAGTATTTATGTTTGTGTCATGGATTCGGTATTAAGACATCGTTATATGCAAGATCTTATCTTTACGCCGCTGTACGCTTTGGGATTATGTGCAGCATGTGATAAAACTAATAAAGTCGTTTAACCCTATGATAAAAATAAAGAAAGGACTTAACCTCCCCATCGCTGGGGCACCAGTGCAGGTAATCGAAGAGGGGCCAGACATTCATTATGTGGCTTTACTTGGTGAAGAGTATGTTGGGATGCGTCCCTCTATGTTGGTTCAAGAAGGCGATTGGGTAAAGAAAGGTCAGGCGCTATTTGAAGACAAAAAGAATCCAGGTGTGATGTTCACCGCCCCTGCCAGTGGCAAAGTCAGTGCCATCAATCGTGGTGAGCGGCGGGTTCTGCAATCTGTGGTGATTGAAATTGACGGGGACGAGCAAGTTCCGTTTGAACATTATGAGGAGTCTTCTCTCAATCAACTGAGTGATGAACAAGTGCAGCGTCACTTGCTGGCATCGGGTTTATGGACTGCTCTGCGTACCCGCCCTTTTAGCAAAACTCCTGTTCCTAATAGTCGCCCGCGGGCCATTTTTATCAGCGCCATGGATACCCAACCATTGGCTGCCGACCCGCAAGTGATAATTGCCACCGAGTCTGAGGCCTTCAATCATGGTTTAACTATATTGGCCCGTCTGACTGAAGGGAAAGTGCATGTTTGTCATGCGCCGGGGCAGGCCGTTGCCAGCTATCAGAACGCACAGGTGACTTACAATGAGTTCTCTGGCCCGCATCCTGCTGGTTTGGTAGGAACTCATATCCATTTCCTTGAGCCGGTCAGTCTGAACAAAACGGTATGGCATGTGGGCTATCAGGATGTGATTGCCATCGGCAAATTATTTACTCGTGGTGAGCTGTGGACAGATCGTATCGTCTCACTGGCTGGGCCGCAGGTGGAGCAGCCGGTTTTACTGCGAACTCGCCTTGGGGCCAGTTTATCTGAACTGACTGCCGGTCGACTGAAAGAGGGGGATAACCGCATTATCTCCGGTTCCGTGCTCAGCGGTACTGCTTTCTCTGCCACTCATGGCTATCTCGGGCGTTTTCATCAACAAGTGTCTGTCATCCGCGAAGGGCGAGAAAAAGAGCTATTCGGTTGGGTGATGCCGGGGCGTGATAAATATTCGATTACTCGCACCACATTAGGCCATTTCTTCAAGCACAAGTTGTTTGCTTTCTCCACGGATATGCATGGTGGGGAGCGCGCGATGGTGCCGATTGGTAACTATGAGCGCGTTATGCCTCTGGATATTTTGGCCACTCATTTGCTGCGTGATCTGCTAGCTGGCGATACTGACAGCGCCGCAGCGCTTGGATGTCTGGAATTGGATGAAGAAGATTTGGCTCTGTGTACATTTGTCTGCCCCGGTAAGTATGAATATGGGCCGGTATTGCGCGACATACTGACCAAGATTGAGCAGGAAGGATAACCGATGGGCCTGAAAAGTTTTCTTGAGAAAATAGAGCACCACTTTGAAGCTGGTGGCAAGCTTGAGAAGTATTACCCGCTGTATGAAGCTGCGGCCACCATTTTTTATACCCAAGGTAAAGTGACACCGGGTGCCTCTCACGTTCGCGATGCTATTGATCTGAAACGAATGATGATTCTGGTGTGGCTGGCGGTATTCCCGGCGATGTTCTGGGGGATGTATAACGTCGGTGGGCAGGCGATACCGGCGTTAAACCAACTCTACAGCGGCGCAGAACTACAACAGATTATTGCCAGTGACTGGCATTATCGGCTGGCGCAACTACTGGGCGCATCACTCGCCCCCGATGCCAATTGGGTGAGTAAAATGGTGCTCGGCGCTGTTTATTTCCTGCCGATTTATGCCGTGGTATTTGTGGTGGGCGGTTTTTGGGAAGTGGTGTTTTCCATTATCCGCAAACATGAAATTAATGAAGGTTTTTTTGTTACCTCGATTCTGTTTTCCCTGATAGTCCCCCCGAGCTTACCATTATGGCAGGCGGCGCTGGGGATCTCTTTTGGGGTAGTGATTGGCAAAGAGATCTTCGGCGGTACTGGGCGCAACTTCCTTAACCCGGCACTGGCGGGGCGTGCTTTCCTATTCTTTGCTTATCCGGCACAAATATCGGGTGACCTGGTTTGGACTGCTGCAGATGGTTTTTCGGGGGCAACGCCTTTATCGCAATGGAGTGTTAACGGTAGCCACAGTTTGGTCAATACCGTCTCGGGTCAACCTATCACTTGGATGGATGCCTTCCTTGGTAATATTCCCGGTTCGATTGGCGAAGTATCTACGCTGATGATTCTTATCGGTGGGGCCATTATCCTCTTCGGTCGCGTGGCGTCCTGGAGAATCGTGGCTGGGGTCATGATTGGCATGATAGCAACCGCCTATCTGTTTAACTGGGTCGGCTCCACAACCAACCCGTTATTCGCCATGCCGTGGTATTGGCATCTGGTGCTCGGTGGCTTTGCCTTTGGCATGATCTTTATGGCGACTGATCCGGTATCCGCTTCCTTTACCAATAAAGGTAAGTGGTGGTATGGCGGCTTGATTGGTGCGATGTGTGTATTAATCCGCGTCGCCAATCCTGCTTATCCGGAGGGAATGATGCTGGCGATTCTGTTCGCTAACCTGTTTGCGCCACTGTTCGACTATGTGGTTGTTCAGGCCAATATCAAGCGGAGGAAAGCCCGTGGCGAATGATAAACCAAGAAATAATGACAGCATCGGTAAAACACTGCTGGTGGTCATCGTGCTCTGTCTGGTGTGTTCTGTCATCGTGGCGGGTGCCGCAGTAGGTTTGAAAGCTAAGCAACAAGAACAGCGCTTACTTGATAAGCAACGCAATATTCTGGCAGTGGCAGGATTACTGCAACCGAGAATGCCAGCAGAAGAAGTACAGCGTGAGTTTACGCAGCGGATTGAACCGCGCCTGCTGGATTTGCAGAGCGGTGAGTTTATTCAACAAGATCCGGCAACCTTTGATCGCGTGCAGGCACTGCGTGATAACCAAATGAGTATTGCGCTGACACCAGCACAGGATATGGCCGGTATTCGCCGTCGAGCGAATGTGGTTGAAATTTATCTGGTGCGCAGTGAAAGCGGGCAGGTCGATAAAATTGTGTTACCGATTTACGGTTCTGGTTTGTGGTCAATGATGTATGCCTTTGTTGCTATCGACACTGACGGTAAAACCGTACGTGGTATCACCTATTACGATCAAGGTGAAACCCCTGGGCTGGGGGGGGAAGTTGAAAACCCGATTTGGCGTAACCAATGGATTGGCAAGCGGTTATTTGACGATCAAGGGCAACCGGCTATTCGTATTGTTAAGGGGCGAGCGCCTGCTAACGATCCCCATGCAATAGATGGTTTATCTGGTGCGACGCTGACATCCAATGGGGTACAAAACAGCTTTGACTTTTGGCTCGGTGAAAACGGCTTTGGCCCGTTCCTGAAAAAAGTGCGTGAAGGGGGGTTAAAAAATGGCTGATAGCAAAGAGATTAAACGGGTCTTATTGGGGCCGTTATTTGATAACAACCCGATTGCGCTGCAAATTCTGGGCGTGTGCTCTGCTTTGGCAGTCACCACCAAATTGGAAACGGCTTTAGTGATGACACTGGCGGTAACCTTGGTTACAGCATTCTCCAGCTTCTTCATCTCATTGATTCGCAATCATATTCCAAACAGCGTACGTATCATTGTTCAGATGGTGATTATTGCCTCATTGGTCATCGTGGTGGATCAGATTTTGCGCGCTTATGCCTATGAGATATCCAAACAGTTATCAGTATTTGTTGGCCTGATTATCACTAACTGCATTGTGATGGGGCGCGCAGAAGCTTATGCAATGAAATCCCCACCAATCGAAAGCTTTATGGATGGCATCGGCAATGGCTTGGGCTATGGCGTGGTGTTAGTGCTGGTAGGTTTTGTCCGTGAGTTGATTGGCTCCGGTAAATTGTTTGGTGTGACGGTGCTGGAAACTGTCCAGAATGGCGGCTGGTATCAGCCTAATGGATTGTTCCTGTTGGCACCTAGTGCATTCTTTATTATTGGCTTGCTGATTTGGGGCCTGCGAACCCTAAAACCTGCGCAGATTGAGAAGGAGTAATTGATGATGGAACATTACATCAGTCTGTTTGTCCGCGCAGTGTTTGTTGAGAATATGGCGTTAGCATTCTTTCTGGGAATGTGTACTTTCCTGGCAGTTTCCAAGAAAGTCTCGACCGCCTTTGGCCTTGGTATTGCGGTAACCGTCGTCTTGGGAATCTCTGTGCCTGCTAACAATTTGGTTTATAACCTGGTTCTACGGGATGGCGCATTAGTTGAGGGTGTTGACCTCAGTTTCCTGAATTTTATTACCTTTATTGGCGTTATCGCCGCCATCGTACAGGTGCTGGAAATGATCCTGGATCGGTATTTTCCCACTCTGTACAACGCACTGGGTATTTTCCTGCCACTGATTACAGTGAACTGCGCCATCTTCGGTGGTGTGTCGTTTATGGCACAGCGTGATTATAACTTCCCTGAATCCATCGTTTATGGATTTGGTTCCGGTATCGGTTGGATGTTAGCCATTGTCGCGTTAGCGGGTATTCGTGAAAAAATGAAATATGCCAATGTGCCTGCGGGCTTACAGGGGTTAGGGATCACCTTTATCACCACCGGACTGATGGCCTTAGGGTTTATGTCTTTCTCCGGCGTGAACCTATAAAGGCAGGAATAATTCATGGAAATAATTCTAGGCGTAGTGATGTTCACCCTCATTGTCTTGGCATTGACGGTGATGATTTTATTTGCCAAGTCAAAGCTGGTGAATACTGGTGATATTACAATTGATATAAATGAAGATGCAGATAAGAGTTTCACTGCTCCGGCAGGGGACAAGCTGCTCAATATGCTTTCCAGCCATGGCATATTTGTTTCTTCCGCGTGTGGCGGTGGCGGCTCTTGTGGGCAGTGCCGTGTGACGATTAAAGAAGGCGGTGGAGATATTTTGCCCACCGAGCTTTCTCATATTTCAAAGCGGGAAGCCAAAGAAGGTTGTCGGCTGGCATGTCAGGTTAGTGTGAAACAGAATCTGAAAATTGAATTGCCGGAAGAGATCTTTGGGGTGAAAAAGTGGGAATGTGAAGTTATCTCTAATGATAATAAAGCCACATTTATCAAAGAGCTGAAGCTTAAAATACCGGATGGCGAGGTGGTGCCATTCCGTGCCGGGGGCTTTATCCAAATTGAGGCTGAACCCCATTCGGTAAAATACGCTGATTTTGATGTGCCTGAGGAATATCGTGGCGATTGGGATAAATTCAATTTATTCCGGTTTGAATCAGTAGTGGCGGAGCCAACAGTGCGCGCTTATTCAATGGCAAACTATCCGGAAGAGCACGGTATTATCATGCTAAACGTGCGTATTGCCACGCCGCCACCATCAGTACCAGATGCTCCACCAGGAATCATGTCTTCCTATATTTGGTCGCTAAAACCGGGTGACAAAGTGGTGATTTCCGGGCCGTTTGGCGAGTTTTTTGCCAAAGATACTGATGCAGAAATGGTCTTTATTGGCGGCGGCGCGGGTATGGCACCAATGCGTTCGCATATTTTTGATCAACTTAAACGGCTGCATTCAAAGCGCAAAATCAGCTTCTGGTATGGTGCGCGTTCACGGCGCGAGATGTTTTATGAAGAAGATTTTGATCAGTTACAGGCTGAAAATGATAATTTCCGTTGGCATGTGGCTTTGTCTGACCCGCAGCCAGAGGACAATTGGACGGGTTATACTGGCTTCATTCATAATGTGTTATTAGAAAACTACCTTAAAAATCACCCAGCACCTGAAGATTGCGAATTTTATATGTGTGGTCCGCCAATGATGAATGCGGCAGTCATCAAGATGCTGAAAGACCTTGGTGTGGAAGATGAAAACATTATGCTCGATGATTTTGGTGGCTGAGTTGGCACCACTCGGATTTCTACATAAATTGGGGATATTGTGCGAAAACATATAATGCATTGGCTAATGGCTGCTGTGGGGGTTTTGTTGCTAACAGGCTGCGGCCCTGAGCAAATCAACCTCGAAGGTAAAACTATGGGCACCTCATATTCAATTAAGTATGTGAGTGACTCATCAACCTTCAGCCCGAAAAAGTTACAACAGGAAATAGATCGTCAACTGGAGCAAGTTAATGATCAAATGTCGACTTATCGGCCGAATTCCGAACTGAGCCGTTTCAATAAAAGTCAGAAAGTGGATACGCCATTTCCTGTTTCTATTGCTACCGCCAAGGTGGTGCGTGAGGCTATTCGTATTAACCGCCTGACTGACGGAGCGTTGGATGTGACTGTCGGGCCGTTGGTTAATCTATGGGGTTTTGGCCCAGAAGGACGACCCAATGTAGTGCCTACTGATGCTGAGCTCACCAAACGCCGGGAATGGGTTGGTATTGATAAACTTGCCGTAGAAAATGGTGCTTTAATCAAACGTATTCCTGAACTGTATGTTGATCTTTCTGCTATAGCTAAAGGATATGGGGTCGATGTTGTTGCCGAATATTTGGAGGCGCAGAATATCGATAACTATATGGTCGACATTGGCGGTGAGGTTCGGACTCGGGGCAATAATGGGGAGAATAAACCTTGGCGCATTGCTATTGAAAAGCCTGTTGCAGGGTCAGAGCAAAGTGCGCAAGAGATTATCGAACCTGGTCGAATGGCTATCGCAACTTCTGGTGATTACCGTAATTACTTTGAACAGAATGGCGTGCGCTATTCACACACCATTGACCCTGCTACTGGTCGGCCGATTAACCATCGCTTAGTTTCCATTACTGTTTTAGACCCAAGCTGTATGACCGCTGACGGGCTTTCGACTGGATTAGGTGTGCTTGGGCCGGAGCGAGGAATGGCATTAGCTAATTTATTGGGCATTCCGGTATTTATGATAGTGAAAACTGATGATGGTTTTGAAGAACGCTCTTCAGAGTCGTTCAAATCTTATCTGCAAAAGCGGCTGTGACAGGAGAGGGATATGTTAACTGTTTTTATCGCGTCCTTTGTCTTTTTTCTCTTGGTCATTGCTGGGATGTCGCTGGGTTATATCGTAAAACGTAAAACTTTACAGGGCAGTTGTGGAGGCATTGGTGCTTTGGGGATGGAGAAAGTGTGTGATTGCCCCGAGCCTTGTGATTCGCGTAAGAAACGGTTAGCTAAAGAGGCCGCACGCCAGAAAGCTTTGGAACAGTATCGTATTCTATAGTTGGGTTCTAAATTGCCTTTCCGCATGTAAAACCCCTCGCTCAATAAGGATTTTAGCGAGGGGTTTTATTTTTTTATATCCTAAATAATTGAGTGACAGGAAGTCAGCACACATGCAGTTTGAAATACGACGGGTAGAGTTATTTATTGTCGTGGACTATCTTTTTAAATTGGCTTGGAGAGTCGACCATGACACCATTAGCACCTAACTCTTTTGCTTTCTTATAATCTTTAGGAGTATTAATTCCGAAGAAAATAATATGTGCATTTGTATTTTTACGGAAACAATCAACGGCTTCTTTGTCCCAGCTTAAAATAGTTTTAGAACGCCCCTCACCCAGAGAATATTTTTCCACAACTTCGACTTCACGATGTAACTCCAGCCCATACCAACGTTCTTTATTATCATCGGGTAACTGGCATTTATGGTCCATGACAATGTTAGCTAATTCAGTGCGGGTGGTATTACGGCTTTCAAAACGCTTAATTTTTTCGGATTTATCGCTGGCCTCATTGACCTTATCCAGCGCATTTAAATACTTATCTTCGGTTGAATAGACTCGGGTTCTGCCTAGCCTGTTTTCTTCACCTTTAGTGGATGCTTCCAGTGTTTTTTGTAGTGCTTTGGCAAACGCAACAGGATTTGCATCTGGTGATTTAATGTCGAGGTAAAATGTTGTTGTTGGGAATGCTTTCAATACGTCATCCAGCGTAGGAATACCAATGCGTGAAGCTGATTTAGGTTGAATATTATGTTTTTCATTATAATTAACGCTGGCATCAACTTGGGCAAGTTGTTGTGCAGTATAGTCAGAAACCTTCCCCGATTTATTGGTTAATTCCTTAAGATCAGCAGGGCGATACAATACCGGAATATTGTCCTTTGATAACTGTAGTGTTATCCAGATTGCATCTGCGCCATTAGCCAATGCTTTTTTGATGGCTGGAATCGTATTTTCAGGTGCATCGGCTGTTCCACCACGATGGGCAATAATTTGTGGTGACTGGAGGTGTGTTGTTGAGTTGACTGAATTAGCATGTGTTACAAAAGTAGCAGAGAGTAATATAGTTGCCATGATATAATTTCGCATAATATTTAATTTCCATCCATTGACTGGTGATGAGTTGTTGCAGGGTGATGTTAATCATATAGCCAATATTATTCGGCTTTGTCGAATTTAATGATTTTTTATTAAAAATAAATGACAAAAATGGAAAAAAAGCCAATAACAGAATTCAATTCTGTTATTGGCTAATTTGGTTGCCATATTGATTAGGATAATCATGATTATCGGCTATGGCGAATTAACGTCTTATATTATTAAAAGAAGTATTTGGCGCTAATTTCTCTCAGACAAAAGTGGTTTATCCATCTGAACCAGAAAATTCTGTAAGAATCTTAAAAAACATTAGTGAAGCATGCAAAGGTTGTATTAATGTTACCTGTAATTTTATTGGGTGGTCGCGCCCCTAAGTATCAGGTCCTAAGAAGGAATGCAGTGTGTCGAAATTGCGAGTGGGTGTGATTTTTGGCGGTAAATCGGCTGAACATGAAGTGTCATTACAGTCGGCCAAGAACATCGTAGATGCGATTGATAAAGAAAAATTTGATGTAACGCTGTTAGGTATTGATAAACAAGGTAAATGGCATGTTAATGATGCATCTAATTACTTGTTAAATGCAGAAAACCCAGCATTGATTTCTCTGAACCATTCAAATAAAAATGTCGCGCTGATCCCAGGCCAAGAGCATCAGCAGCTGATTGCTACCGATAATGCCTCTGCATTGGCTCAGTTGGACGTCATTTTCCCGATTGTCCATGGGACATTAGGGGAGGATGGATCCTTGCAAGGCCTGCTACGCATGGCAAATATTCCTTTTGTCGGCTCCGGTGTTGTGGGTTCTGCGGTTAGCATGGATAAAGATATCACCAAGCGTTTATTGCGTGATGCTGGGTTGAATATCGCGCCATTTATTACCCTGACACGGGCGAATAAAGATAACTATCGTTTTGAGCAAGTTACGGCAAAACTCGGGTTACCTTTATTTGTAAAGCCAGCAAATCAGGGCTCCTCGGTTGGTGTGAGTAAAGTGCGTAATGCATATGAATATGAGCAGGCGGTAGCATTAGCCTTTGATTTTGACCATAAAGTGTTGGTGGAGTCGGCTATTGTTGGGCGAGAAATCGAATGTGCAGTGATGGGCAATGATAATCCGCAAGCCAGTTTGTGTGGTGAAGTCGTCATTAGCGACGAGTTTTATTCCTATGACACAAAATATATTAATGAAACTGGTGCTAAGGTCATTATCCCTGCATCAATAGACAGTGCCGTCAGTGATAATATTCGGGCAGTCGCTTTAGCGGCTTTTCGCGCACTTGAGTGCCGTGGTATGGCTCGGGTCGATGTCTTTTTAACAGCTGATAACACTATAATTATTAATGAAATAAATACCCTTCCTGGATTTACCAATATTAGTATGTATCCTAAATTGTGGCGCGCTACAGGGGTTGGCTCGACGGAATTGATCACCACACTGATTGAGCTGGCTTTAGAACGTCATCAGCAAGATAAATCGCTAAAAAGTTCTATTATTAAGTAACACTGACTATCAGAATTCAATGATAAAAAGCTGCCGTGCGCAGCTTTTTTATTGAGATGTCATGTGTATACAATCAATTTGACAAAATGTCATAAAGTGACAATACTTCAATTATGAAACTAACAGAAGATCAACTCCTGTTGCGGGAGAGCAAAAAAATCGTTGAAGCACTGGGCAAAACATTTGCACCCTTAGTGGAATTTGTCTTGCACGACCTGACTCAGCCTGAACATGCTATTGCGGCGATTTCAAACAACTTATCCGGTCGGGAAGTCGGCGAACCAGCGACTGAACTGGGCTTGAGCCGTATTGCTGATCCTAACTTCCCTGAGGTCATCCTTAACTATCCGAACCAATTTCCTGATGGCCGTCCGGCAAAAAGCACATCAATTGGCCTGAAAAATAGCAAAGGAGAGTTTATCGGGGCTCTCTGTCTGAATATGGACATCTCCCTGTTTTCTGCCGTTAGTGCCAGCTTGTCACAGCTGACACAAACTATGCCCACCGAAATTCAAGAGTCTTTGGCATCACCTCGCCTTGAGATGTTACGGACTCAGTTGGAACAATTTGCAGCGGCGCACAATACCACGCCACGCGCACTGAATCCGGCACAGCGGCGTGAAATTGTCCGTCAATTGGCACAGGCCGGTTTGATGGATTTGAAAAATGCCCAGACCGTGGTTGCTAATAATCTGGGTGTCGCCCGCTCGACTGTCTATACCTATCTCCCTACTGAAGGAAACTGAAGATGGCCCCATTAGCAATCTGTTACGACGATATTGTTCAAGCACATCAGCGGATTACTGGGGTTGCGCTCAAAACTCCGGTTTTGACCTCATCCACTGCCAATGAGCAGACCGGCGCGCAGCTGTTTTTTAAATGCGAAAATTTCCAGCATATGGGGGCATTCAAATTTCGAGGGGCCTATAACGCGCTGGTGAAATTATCGCCGCAACAGCAAGCAAAAGGGGTTATTGCTTTCTCGTCGGGTAATCATGCACAAGCTATTGCTTTGTCGGCTCGTAAATTAGGGATTCGCGCTGTTATTGTCATGCCTAAGGATTCTCCAGCGGTCAAAATTGCGGCGACCCGTGGCTATGGCGGCGAAGTGGTGCTGTATGACCGCTACCTTGAAGATCGCGAAGCTATTAGCAATAAACTGGCACAGGAACAGGGGCTAACCTTAATCCCGCCATACGATTATCCGGATGTGATGGCCGGCCAGGGGACAGCGGCGAAAGAATTATTTGAAGAAGTGGGTGAGTTGGATGTGCTGCTGGTACCACTTGGGGGCGGGGGGCTGTTGTCTGGTTGTGCCACAGTCGCCAAAGCGCTTTACCCCAATTGTCAGGTGATTGGGGTGGAACCTGCCGCGGGTAATGATGGGCAACAGAGTTTCCGCAGTGGAAAAATTGTTAAGATTGAAACGCCAGTGACCATTGCGGACGGTGCACAAACAGCGGCTTTGGGTCACTACACTTTCCCGGTCATTCAGGAGCGAGTTGATAATATTCTGACTGCGACTGATGATCAGCTAATTTCTGCGATGAAATTTTTCACCAGTCGAATGAAGATTGTGGTTGAGCCCACCGGCTGTTTAGGGGCTGCGGTGGCTTTTGGTGACCAGTTGGATCTGCGCGGTAAACGCGTTGGGGTCATTATTTCGGGCGGTAATGTCGATTTAGCGCGTTTGGCCCACTTTATTGATAAGCTTTGATGATGTCTCAGCCTATCTTGATAAATTCAACATCAGGCCTGCCGCCGGCGGGCCATTATAGCCATGCTGTCTGTGCCGGGGGGATGATCTATCTCTCCGGTCAATTGCCTGTCACGCCACAGGGGATGGCCTTATCAAATCAACCTTTCGATATTCAGGTTAAGCAGGTATTTACCAATATTGAGGGGATACTCGCGGATTGTCATTGTACTGTAAATAATCTGGTTCAGGTGCGCGTTTATTTGTGTGATATCGCACTATGGTCACATTTCAATGCGCTATATGCTGATTGGCTGGGGCCACATAAACCGGCTCGCTGCATAGTACCGGTGCCAGTTTTGCATCATGATCTGGCCTTGGAAATTGAAGTGGTTGCGCTCCTTCCTACCTAGTTTTTCGCCGTCATACCATTGGTGTGATGAGGATTTAGGATAATCTTGAATTTTTCCGATTTAACTGTATTCTTATACAGTGGTTTGGTCGGGGGAATAAACATGCGAAAAATTATTCATGTCGATATGGATTGCTTCTTCGCGGCAGTCGAAATGCGTGACGATCCCAGCTTGCGTGATATTCCTATTGCGATTGGCGGTAGCCGTGACCGACGCGGTGTTATTAGCACCGCCAATTATCCCGCCCGCCGTTATGGGGTTCGCAGTGCGATGCCCACCGCGATGGCATTGAAACTTTGCCCGCAACTGAAAGTGATCCCCGGCCGAATGGCGGCGTATAAAGAAGCTTCGCAGCATATTCGTGAGATTTTTGCGCGCTATACCCCATTAATTGAGCCACTTTCGCTGGATGAAGCCTATCTGGATGTCTCTGATTGTCAGGCATGCAGTGGTTCTGCCACATTAATAGCACAAGAAATCCGCCAAGCCATTGCGATGGAGCTTAATTTAACGGCTTCTGCCGGTATTGCCCCTATCAAGTTTTTAGCCAAGATCGCGTCTGATTTAAATAAACCCAATGGTCAGTATGTGATAACCCCGGATCAGGTATTGCCTTTCTTGCGCGACTTACCGCTAAGTAAAATCCCCGGGGTGGGTAAAGTGACCGCAAAACGTTTACAAGAGCTGGGGCTGATAACCTGTAGTGATGTACAAAACTATTCGCAGGCAGAATTATTAAAGCGTTTTGGTAAGTTTGGTCATGTGTTGTGGGAGCGCAGCCACGGCATTGATGAACGTGAAGTTTCTCCTGATCGTTTACGTAAATCAGTTGGAGTCGAGCAAACGCTAGCCGAAGATATTCATGATTGGGAAAGCTGTGAGTCATTGATTGAAAAGCTTTATATTGAGCTGGAGACTCGCCTTCGCAAAGTCAGGCCAGATCTGCACATTGCCCGGCAAGGGGTGAAACTCAAATTTCATGATTTTCAGCAAACGACACAAGAACATGTTTGGCCACAGCTGAATAAAGCCGATTTATTACAAGTGGCACGGACAGCATGGAATGAGCGGCGCGCAGGGCGTGGGGTTCGACTGGTCGGGTTGCATGTCACGTTGCTCGATCCACAACTTGAGCGGCAATTGTTGCTGAGTTGGGAATAGCGCTGAAAATAGTATGAAAAAAGGCGAACCATTAGGCCCGCCATTATTGGTATTGAAAGTTAGCTAGTTCAGCTTATGCGCGCTCAGGAATCGCTTTCAGCAACGCCGTCAGCAATTGCCAATATTGACCCACGCTTTCGATATGAACTTGTTCATCCGGTGAATGTGGCCCAGTCATGGTTGGCCCAATCGACACCATATCCATATCTGGATAAGGTTTCTTGAACAAACCACATTCCAGACCGGCATGAATCACCATGATATTAGGTGTTTTGTTAAACAGCTTTTGGTAGGTTTCCCGCACCAACGCCATCACCGGTGAGCTTGGATCTGGCTGCCAGCCAGGGTAGCCGCCTTTTGGTGCAGTTTTAGCGCCAGCCAACTGACCAATAGCTGTCAGCATACCGACGACGTAATCTTTACCGCTGTCGATCAGGGAACGAATCAGGCAAATGATTTCTGCTTCGTTTTCATTCATGGTAACCACACCCACATTCAGTGAGGTTTCAACCACGCCTTTCACCGCATCACTCATACGAATGACACCGTTTGGTGTGGCATTCAATAAAGCGATCAGGTGCTGCTGCGTCTCTTTGGTCAGCGCTTTGGCATCAATAGATGTTGGTTCAAGCAGTACAGTCAGATTTTTTTCAACTGCGGCCAGCTCATTTTTCAAGGTGGCCAGGTACTCTTGGCTCAGGCTTTTCAGCTGATCGACTTTGTCTGCAGCAATTGCCAGAGTTACAGAACCTTCACGTGGGATGGCATTACGCAGGGTGCCGCCATTCAAATCCAGTACCCGCAGGTCTAACTCTTTGGCATGATCGAACAGGAAACGAGCCAGCAGTTTATTGGCATTGCCGAGTCCTAAATGGATATCAGCCCCTGAGTGACCACCTTTCAAACCCTTAATTGTCAGTTTCAGCGTCTGATAACCCGCAGGGACTGCTTCGCGCTTCAGGGCCAGAGTGGTGATGAAATCAATACCACCAGCGCAACCCATATAGATTTCGCCTTCCTGCTCGGAGTCGGTATTAATTAAAATATCGGCTTGTAACCAGTTAGGTTGCAGACCAAATGCGCCATCCATGCCGGCTTCTTCGGTCATGGTCAGCAGCACTTCCAACGGGCCATGCTCGACGCTATCGTCAGACAGTACCGCCAGCGCAGAGGCCATACCAATGCCATTATCAGCCCCTAATGTAGTGCCACGGGCTTTAACCCATTCACCGTCGATATAAGGCTGAATAGGATCTTTGGTAAAGTCATGCACCGTATCATTATTCTTCTGCGGAACCATATCCAGATGGGCTTGCAGGGCCACGGGCTTGCGGTTCTCCATCCCCTTGGTAGCAGGCTTACGCAACAGGATATTACCGACCTTATCACGCTCGGCATGCAGACCTTTTTCTTTGGCCCACGTCATAATATGTCGAGCCAGCGCTTCTTCATGGTAAGACGGGTGAGGGATCGAGCAGATTTTTGCGAAAATATCCCACAACGGCTGAGGCGAAAGTTGAGACAGTTCAGACACTGTAAGTCTCCTGTAACAGCATTCTCATATCGGCAACCTCACAGTAGAGATGTCAGAGATGCTATTGGGTTGATGACTAAAGATTTTAAGGGTGGTGATACACCGCCATTAAGATGGCGAGATAGTTTGAGAATATCACTTTCATGGGTATTACGCGCGTATCGCCGCACAATAACTGTAACTAACCTGATTAATTAGCCGGATAATTGCTGGTTTTTATCCGGCTGGCTCTCTATAATCTCGCGCAACCTTTTTTCCCCTTCTGAACCATGGCAAGCCACTTCTATACTGGCTGGGATTACACTTTATGAGCGAAAAATACGTTGTTACCTGGGATATGTTGCAAATTCACGCCCGCAAATTGGCAAGCCGTTTATTGCCTGCTGATCAATGGAAAGGCATCATCGCGGTTAGCCGTGGTGGCTTAGTACCAGCGGGTATTCTGGCGCGTGAGCTGGGTATTCGTTATGTCGACACTGTTTGTATCGCCAGCTATAACCATGATAACCAAGGTGAGCTTAAAGTCCTGAAACGTGCTGAAGGCGATGGTGAAGGCTTTATCGTGATTGATGACTTAGTTGATACTGGCGGTACCGCGAAAGCTATCCGCGAAATGTATCCGAAAGCACATTTTGTCACCATTTTTGCCAAACCTGCTGGACGCCCATTAGTTGATGACTATGAGGTTGATATTCCGCAGGGTACCTGGATTGAACAGCCTTGGGATATGGCGGTAACCTTCGTTGCCCCACTAAGCGCTAAGTAATTTAACCCTTTATATACCCAATAGATTTCGAGATGCAGGAAGGCGGCAAGCGAGAGCGTCCCACTGAGCTTATACGAGTCAGTGATTCGGGTGATTGAGCGTAGTTAACACACCAGCAACTTGAAATATGAAGGGAATAAATGCCCGGTGCCTACCGGGCGTTTCATTTTCCCCGCAGTATGAGTACACTTGACTCCATCTGAGCAGCCCTAAAGGGCTTGAATCACGGCTTATGGAGGCTATTGTTATCATGGCACAAGCCAACCTTTCTGAAATCCTGTTCAAACCAAAATTTAAGCATCCTGAAACCTCAACGCTAGTGCGGCACGCCCACTGCAATCAGGCAATGAATGTTCATTCGGCGCTGGATGGTGACACAACCAGTCATTGGTATCGCATGATCAACCGTCTAATCTGGACCTGGCGTGGTGTTGATCCGCTTGAAATCGAAGAGGTATTGTCACGCATTGCTTGCTCTAAAGCGGAACACAGCGATAACGAACTGCTCGATACCGTGGTGGGTTACCGCAATGGCAACTGGATTTATGAATGGGCCCATCAGGGGATGCAATGGCAGCAAAAAGCCATGGAAGAAGCTGACCCAATGAATGCCGGCCAGTATTGGTTGAATGCGGCAAATTTATACAGCATTGCCGGTTATCCACATCTGAAAGGGGATGAGTTGGCTGAGCAAGTGGAGGTGCTGTCTAACCGCGCATATGAAGAAGCGGCTAAACATCTGCCTTACACCTTGAAAGAACTCAGTTTTGATATTTCTGATGGCGGTACGCTTACCGGGTTCCTGCATATGCCGACTATCGGCAGTGCGCCATTTCCAACTGTACTGATGTGCGGTGGGCTGGATACTTTGCAAAGTGATTATCATCGCCTGTTCCGCGACTATCTGGCCCCCAAAGGAATAGCGATGTTGACCATCGATCTGCCATCCGTCGGGGCTTCATCAAAGTGGAAACTCACTCAGGACACCAGCTTCCTGCATCAGCAAGTGTTGCAAGCATTGCCCAATATTCCGTGGATTGATCACCTACGCGTCAGTGTTTTTGGTTTTCGTTTCGGTGCCAACGTGGCAGTACGTTTGGGTTATCTGGAACCACAACGTGTACGTGCCGTGGCGTGTCTTGGGCCAATTGTGCATCATCTTTTGTGCAACGCGGATAGCCAGCGAAAATTACCTGATATGTATATGGATGTGATGGCCAGCCGCTTGGGCATGGCGGATGCCGCAGACGAAATACTCAGAGCAGAAATGAACCGCTACTCTTTAAAAACCCAAGGGTTATTAGGGCGGCGTTGCCAAACTCCTATGTTGGCTGGTTTCTGGGAAAACGACCCTTTCAGCCCGAAAGAGGAAGCTAAACTCATTTGTTCTTCTTCTGCCGATGGCAAATTATTATCCATATCATCAACACCGCTGTATGACAATTTCCATCGCGCATTATTGCAAACCAGCCAGTGGTTAGAAGATAAAATGCGTTAATGAGTTGCTAATTTTTAACAGTTTGCTAAAAAGGTGAGTCTACATAAGGAGATTTAAGAATGACGTCAACCAGTGCTCATCCTAAAAGCAAGCTTATGAAACGTTTTGCAGCTTTAGGGCCATACCTGCGTGAAGGGCAGTGCCAGAACGACCGATTTTTCTTTGATTGTTTGGCTGTGTGCGTCAATGTGAAGCTTGCTCCAGAAAAGCGCGAGTTCTGGGGGTGGTGGATAGAGCTGGAACCGGCGGCTGATCATTTCACCTATGTTTACCAGCTCGGCCTGTTTAATAAAGATGGCGACTGGAAAGCGGAAAAGATTAAAGATCCTGAAGTACAAGAGAAACTGGAGACCACATTACGTGGTTTCCATAAACGCCTCGCCGAGATGCTGACTTCCATTGAAATGAGATTGGAGCCAGCCCAAGATTTTAGCGAGCAACCGGTTAAGTTGTCGGCATAAATATAGACCTGTTTAACTGGCATTGCAGGCTTGTACTCAACCTGCAATGCCAATTAAGATGCTGATCCGCAAAGTGCTTGGCATAACGTCTCCCACCTGTTAAAAAGACTCCTATACCCTTTCTTTTATTCTTACATCCCAACGGCAGAAAAATTATGAGTGGCAGCCAGACATTGGTTGTGAAATTGGGGACAAGTGTCCTGACTGGCGGTTCCCGTCGGCTTAATCGTGCCCATATTGTTGAACTGGTGCGCCAGTGCGCCCAGCAACACGCAAAAGGTCATCGTATTGTTATTGTCACCTCTGGTGCCATTGCAGCAGGGCGTGAACACCTGGGTTATCCAGAATTACCCGCCACTATTGCTTCAAAGCAATTGCTCGCCGCTGTCGGGCAGAGCCGGCTGATTCAGCTTTGGGAACAACTGTTCTCAATCTATGGGATTCACATCGGCCAGATGTTGCTGACCCGTGCTGATTTAGAAGATCGTGAGCGGTTTTTTAAATGCCCGCGATACCATGAATGCTTTGCTGGATAACCGCATAGTGCCGGTTATCAATGAGAATGATGCTGTTGCCACTGCTGAAATCAAAGTTGGCGATAACGATAATCTCTCTGCATTGGCGGCGATTCTGGCTGGTGCCGATAAGTTGCTGCTACTGACAGACCAGGCCGGGCTATACACTGCTGATCCACGTAATAATCCGCAAGCTGAATTAATTCGTGAAGTGCATGGTATTGATGATGCTTTGCGCGGGATTGCAGGCGACAGTGTCTCTGGTCTTGGCACCGGTGGCATGGCGACAAAATTGCAGGCTGCTGATGTCGCTTGTCGTGCCGGTATTGATGTCGTGATTGCTGCGGGTAGTCAAGTGGGTGTTATTGCTGATGTGATTGAGGGAACGCCCGTTGGCACTCGATTCCACGCGCTGGAAACACCACTGGAAAACCGCAAACGCTGGATCTTTGGTGCACCGCCAGCCGGTGAAATTACCGTCGATGATGGCGCGGTAACCGCGATAATGGAGCGCGGCAGCTCGTTGCTACCAAAAGGCATTCGCAGTGTGGTGGGGAACTTCTCTCGCGGCGAAGTTATCCGTATTCGTAATCTCAGTGGGCGCGATTTGGCTCACGGCGTGTCACGCTATAACAGTGATGCCTTACGTATGCTGGCGGGGCACCATTCGCAACAAATCAGTGAAATCCTCGGGTATGAATATGGCCCGGTGGCTGTTCATCGTGACGATATGATTGTCAGCTAAGGAGCAAGCATGAGCATGCTGGAACAGATGGGGAAAGCCGCTAAACAGGCTTCCTGGCAATTGGCAATGTTGAGTACGGCAAAGAAGAATCAAGCTTTGGCGGTGATTGCCAATCTGCTGGAATCTGAAAGTCAGGCTATTTTACAGGCCAACGAACAAGATATGGCGGCTGCCCGTGACAGCGGTATGAGTGAGGCGCTGCTGGACAGATTGTTGCTAAGTCCTGCACGTTTAGCCGCCATTGCTAATGATGTGCGTCAGGTATGTCGCCTGAATGACCCTGTTGGCCGGGTTATTGACGGTAGCTTACTCGACAGTGGCTTAAAACTTGAGCGCCGCCGCGTCCCGCTGGGAGTGATTGGTGTCATTTATGAAGCACGCCCTAATGTGACGATTGATGTGGCCAGCTTATGCTTGAAAACGGGTAACGCGGTTATTTTGCGTGGCGGTAAAGAGACGCACCACACCAATCAGGCAACAGTGAAAGTTATCCAGCAAGCGCTGGAGCAATGTGGTTTACCACCCGCTGCGGTGCAGGCGATTGAAAGCCCGGATCGTGAGTTAGTGACTCAATTACTGCGGATGGACAACTATATCGACATGTTGATCCCACGCGGCGGAGCGGGCTTACATAAATTGTGTCGTGAGCAATCGACCATTCCGGTTATCACCGGCGGCATCGGTGTTTGCCATACTTTTGTCGATGAAAGCGCGGATTTTGAGAAAGCCTTATTAGTCATTGAAAACGCTAAAATTCAGCGGCCAAGTGCATGTAACTCATTGGAAACCTTGCTTGTCCACCAAGAAATTGCCGCGCGTTTCCTACCGATATTGAGTGATAGAATGCATGCCTTTGGTGTGACACTGCATGCCAGCCCGCAAGCTATGCCGTTTTTGGTGGAAGGTAAAGCCAGGGTCGTGGCGGTAGAAGCCGCTGATTATGATGACGAATGGCTATCTCTGGATCTCAATGTGGAGATTGTGGCTGACATCAATGCAGCCATCGGCCATATCCGTGAACATGGCACCAGTCATTCTGATGCTATTTTGACGCGCTCACTCGGCAACGCTGAACATTTTGTTCGCGCGGTTGATTCATCAGCCGTTTATGTCAATGCCAGCACGCGTTTCACTGATGGTGGCCAGTTTGGCTTGGGCGCAGAAGTGGCAGTCAGTACACAAAAACTCCATGCTCGTGGCCCAATGGGGTTGGATGCATTGACAACCTATAAGTGGATTGGTTACGGCGATGATTTAGTTCGTAGCTAATTTATTAGAATCGGCGCTATTCAGTAAAGCGATATTTGGCATCCGCCAATGTCGCTTTATTTTTAAATTTAATCCAGCGGATGGCGTTTAAGATAATAACTTATTTTATAATCAGCCGGGTTAAAGGTAATTACCGAGAAATCCACAATCACCCCATCCGTGGTATTCGATACCGCCAATAATTGCAGTAATAACGTACGCGGATCACAATGGAGCTGCAAAGCGAATTCCTGACTGGCTACAATCGGTAAAAAAGTTTGCCGACAACCTTCAATTTGGTAATTAGCCTGTTTTTCAATAAAGTCATACTTTGATGATTCAAGATGGTGGTAGGTTAAATCTGGCATCAGCGTCACGGGCAAATAACTTTCTTCTATCTGAATGATCTGTTTATCGGCATAGCGTAATCGCTTGATATAATATGTTTTGTCATCTTGTTGGATATTTAATTGGCTGGCAATAGCCTGCGGAGCTCTGATGATTTTGAATTCAGATACCTCCGTATGGGGTGTTTTTCCGAGCATTCTCATGTGTTCAGTAAAACTATTCAGATGATTATTATCGTGTTTAAGATCTTTCCCGATAATAAAGGTGCCACGACCTTGCTGACGCTCTAATAAGCCATCCTGAATTAAAATATCCAATGCCTTTCTGACTGTCATTCGTGACGCACCAAAACGTTCAGCTAACTGAATTTCAGAGGGTAAGCAATCACCCACGGAAACATCCTGATGATTTATTAGCTTTCGGATATTAGTGACTAGATTTTTATATACCATTTTCATACCTATTTGGGTGGAGATACTCATCACGAATGTGTTTTCAACTATTTGATAAATAGCCGATAAAATTCTGTTGGTATAAAAAACATCTCAAATGTCTAACTTTTATGAAAATAATATACAAGTATGACTAGTGATTTAATGCAATCGTGATCACATATTTTTATCAATCGTCAAATCATAACCTGCCGATTCCATAGAGTGATGACTGTTCATACTCAAGAGGGAAGCGGTCATGTTAAGTTCGTTTAATCGGTTTGGCGGGGCAATGCTCGGTGCGGTGCTACTCTTCCCTTTTGCCGGGATGATAGTCGGTCTATCTTTGGTACTGCAAAATCCAACCTTTGCCAGCCCAGATGGTCTATTTTTCCAACTATTGAAAATTATTGAATCCGGCGGTTGGACGGTATTCAATAATATGGGGTTGTTATTTGCTGTTGGCTTACCAATTAAATTGGCAAATAAAGCGCCAGCCTCTGCTTGTTTAGTCTCATTAATTACTTATCTGACCTTTAATGCTTTCCTCGGGGCAATGTGTGAAGTCTGGGGCGCACATTGGGGGGTTAATTTCGCACAAGAGACCGGCGGCACCAGTGGTCTGGCGATGATTGGTGGCATTAAAACGCTGGATACCAGTGTGATTGGTGCAATTCTGTGTGGCAGCCTGGTGACCTGGATACATAACCGCTATTACTCAACTGAATTACCTGACTATATCAGCATCTTCCAGGGCGCAGCTTTCGTTAATATTCTTGGTTTTATTGTCATGCTGCCGCTGGCTTTTATAACATTAATGCTATGGCCAAAAGTACAGTTAGGCATGATTTCATTGCAAGGTTTCATTTTGCATGCCGGTAATTTTGGTATCTGGTGTTATATCTTCCTGGAAAAGATCTTATTGCCTACCGGCCTGCATCACTTTGTTTATAGCCCTTTCCAATATACTGATGTCGCTGTACCTGGTGGTACCACACTGTATTGGCTAACCCATTTGCAAGAATTTAGCCAATCGACCGAACCGTTAAAACAGCTATTCCCGGCTGGCGGTTTTGCCATGCAGGGCAATGGGGCGGTATTTGGTGGTTTGGGAATGGCGTTGGCAATATACAGTACGGCAAAACCAGAAAATAAAGCCAAGGTTGCTGGGTTACTGATCCCGGCGACCATTACCAGCATGTTTATCGGTATTACTGAACCGCTGGATTTTACCTTTCTGTTTATTGCTCCGGCGTTATTTGTAGTCCATGCCATGCTTTCCGCTACCATGACCGTGGTGATGTATAGCTTGGGTGTGGTGGGGAACTTTGGTTCTGGAATACTTGAGTGGGCAACACAAAACTGGATTCCAATGTTCAGTAACCACGCCAATGTCATGATTACCCAAATTATTGTCGGCCTTATTTTTAGCGGTATTTATTTCCTGATATTCCGAGTTTTGATTCTGAAATTTAATTTCAAAACCTTGGGGCGTGAAGATAGCGATCTCAAGCTTTATTCAAAACAAGATTATAAACAAAAAGGCGAAAGTCAGGGTAATGAGTTCCAACAGCGTGCCAGTGCTTATTTAGAAGCCGCTGGTGGGAAAGATAATATCGCGAGTTATACCCACTGCTTTACTCGTTTGAGATTAGTGGTAAAGGACATTAGCCGGGTTCAGCCCAGCACTGCATTCAAAGCCTATTCCGCGATTGAGGTTTATAAAAATGGCAATGATGTGCAGGTGATTGTTGGCAACAATGTGACGCATATTTATGAACAATTTGCTGAGTTGATGAATTAAGGAGTTTTTAGATGAAAAAGTCATCCATTTTGATTGCTGGTGGTGGTTCAACGTATACACATGGCATTATTCTTATGCTACTGGATAATTTACATCGTTTCCCTATTTCGGAAATAAAACTGTATGACAATGACGGCCCACGCCAGGAGATTGTCGCCAAAGCTTGTGAGATTATTCTGCGTGAGCAATCAAGCGGAATAAAGTTCTCCTATACCACCGACCCCAAAGCTGCTTTTAGTAGTGTTGATTTCGTGATGGCACATATTCGGCAAGGCAAACTTCCGATGCGTGAGAAAGACGAAAAAATCCCAATGAAATATGGCTGTGTTGGGCAGGAGACTTGTGGCGCGGGGGGAATTGCCTATGGTATGCGTTCTATTAGCGGGGTGTTGGAGATTCTTGATTATATGACGGAATATTCTCCGAATGCCTGGATGCTAAATTACTCAAACCCGGCTGCTATTGTTGCTGAGGCGACGCGCCGCTTACGGCCGACGGCTCGTATTTATCATATTTGTGATATGCCTATCAGTATTGAAGAGGCAATGGCTAAAATACTGCACTATCCTTCTGCGGCAGATTTAGAAACTCGTTATTACGGACTCAACCATTTTGGCTGGTGGAGTTCGGTACGTGATAAAGCCACTGGCGAAGACTTAATGCCGAAATTGGCCGAACACGTAAGACAATATGGTTATGCTGATGAGCAAGGCGAGGGTAAAGAAGAGATCAGCTGGAATGAAACTTTTGCTAAAGCGCGGGATAGTTTTGCACTAGACCCCAGCAGCTTCCCAAATACCTATTTGCAATATTATTTGTACGGCGACGATATGGTGGCACATACCTCACCTGACCATTCCCGAGCTAATGAAGTGATGGAAGGCCGGGAAAAGTTCGTGTTTGATGAGTGCCGCAAAATTATTGCAGAGAGGAGTGCTGCTAATACTCAACTCAAAATTGATGAACATGCGTCTTATATCGTCGATTTGGCACAAGCTATTGCGTTTAATACCAAGCGTCGCATGTTATTGATTGTGCCTAATAAAGGCGCTATCAGTAATTTCGATAATGATGCGATGGTGGAAGTGCCTTGTCTGGTTGGGTCTGAGGGGGTAGAGCCATTGGCTATTGGTGATATTCCGACTTTCCAGCGCGGCCTGTTATATCAGCAGCATGCGGTAGAAAAATTGGTGGTAGATGCGTGGATTGAAAAGTCCTACCAGAAATTGTGGCAAGCACTGACATTGTCCAAAACTATCCCAAGTGCCAAAGTCGCGAAGCTGATTCTAGATGATTTAATTGAAGCGAATAAATCCTACTGGACCTTGAATTAGCTCTGACAAAACACCGTTACGGTCTATTTAGGCTGTAACGGTGTGCCTAATCAGCGTGTGGCCACACCAGGGACTCACATTTCATTTTATAAAATAATAACTAAAGTTTCGCCAAAATCTGCCGATAACGATGTCTGATATTTATATGCTTATTAATAATAGTCTGGGTAGCCAGAGCAATAAATTAAAGATGGGGATGGCTGGTGAGCGAAACGTCTAAAGAGAATTTTGTAAAAAAAAATAAATTAGCGATCTGTGCAATTCTTCGTGATTTAAAGAAGAATGATACAGCAGTGATGATAGTTCATGCTCGCGGGCAATTTATTAGCCGTATTCTGGATGTCGTTCCTGAGACGAATCAATTTATTTTTGATTTTGGCAGTGTAGCTCATGAGAACATTGCGGCACTTGCTGCCAGCCAACTGACAATCATTGCAGAGCCGACAGGTGCAAAAATTGAATTTACCTGCAATCCACTGAAAGAAATACAGTATTTATCTTTACCCGCTTTTAGTACCTCCATTCCTGACAGCCTTTACTTTATTCAACGTCGGGAATATTTCCGGGTCAATATTCCTCAATGGCCTGCCTATTATTGTGCAGGGAAATTCGCTGATGGTAGTAAATTCTCATACACATTAGCCGATGTTTCTTTGGGAGGAATGGGAGTGTATGCCGTGAAAGGCAGTGAATTCCCAGTCCAAAATTGTGGCATCCTGCGTGATGTGTCAGTCGATTTATGTGGTTTTGGTATTTTTAAGTTGGATTTGCAGTTTATCCGAGCTATCGATAAACAAGTGGTGAATAACAAAGGTGAAACTCTCACGATGCAGCGCCTGAGTTTTAAATTCCCGCGTTTAAGCCCCATCCAGGAAAAAGGATTACAAAGGGCTATTTTTGAACTGGAAAAACAGCAAACGGCCAAAGCGCGAAAATTCCAGGACAATATTTAGTTTCTGAAACACCTGCTGCCTGTGTAATTGTACCCAGACAGCAGAACTGACAATTTCCTCTCTGGTTATGTTTATAACCATTTGTTTTATTTCCCTTATTTTATGCTCTGATCCGTATTTCTTTCTTTGGGCTATAGTTAATACTATTCAGCTTTGTTGCTGCTGTATGTTTATGCATAACGTCAGCCTTTACTCGCCTCTTTTTTGACTGTTCGTTGTTATGTATCAGTCTTTTGCTTTCTACCTTCACTCAGCATCTTTGACAGCATTCTGCCTGTAAGGGGGTTTTCTGTTCAAGACCATGCGGCTATCCCCGATTTTTTGTTACGCAGATTGCCATAAGACTGTATGAGCACCCGACCAGAAAGGTACCTATGAAATCATTTCTAAAGACTATTCTTGGGCAACGATCCATTTTGGGATCACGAACGACAGTCACACCCTGGCATAATTTAGCGCCGGTCAGAGAAGAGTTATTCAGTGTCGAGCGGTTGGAGCAACATGCCGAAAGCCTTGCCAAAGCACAATCGATAACAACTCACCCACCACGGGTGTCTACTTTGCATGCCCGGCTGGATGATAATGCCGATACCTTACTGGCGGCATATCGGGCCAGTGCCGCAGAGTTAGAAAAAGGCCGTGCGGTAGTACCTGCGGCTGAGTGGTTGCTGGATAATTATCATCTGGTTGAAGAACAGATCCGCGAGATCCGCGACGATTTACCGCCGGGCTATTACCGCCAATTGCCCAAACTGGCTGATGGGCCATTTGCTGGTTACCCGCGGGTATTGGGTATTACCTGGGCCTTTGTCGCACACACCGATAGCCATTTGGACCCCGAGGTATTGTGCCGTTTTATTATGGCCTATCAGCGTGTTCAACCGCTGACTATCGGTGAGTTATGGGCGGTCGCGATTACACTGCGTATTGTGCTGATAGAGAACTTACGCCGCCTTGCCGACCAGATTACGCAAGGGCGTAAAGCGCGTGCAGATGCCGAAGCACTGGCAAATCGGTTATTGGCAGCAGGGGATCGCCGGTTAGCTCTAGAGTCCGATATTGCGATGCGTTCAACGGAGCCATTATCTGAACAATTTGCATCTCAGCTGGCAAAACGGCTGCGCGATCAAGACCCGCGCACCACACCAGCACTGGGATGGCTGGAAGACCGCCTGAAGTTACAAGGAGTTACGATCAGCGAAGTGGTACAGCATGCCCAATTACGTCAGGGGGCGTCTAATGTTTCAGTGCGAAATGTGATTACCAGTATGCGGATGATTTCGGATATTGATTGGGCTGATTTATTTGAGAGTGTCAGTCTGGTAGATGAATGTTTACGGCAAGGAAGCGCCTTTGCCAGTATGGATTTTCAAACCCGCAATCTGTATCGCAGCGCCATAGAGCAATTATGCCGTGGCTCGACTTACACTGAACTGGAGATTGCCAACTTTGCCTTACAAGCGGCGCAGAATGCGGTAACCACCGCGGAACCGGAAAATGTCGATCGCTGCCGTGACCCCGGTTATCACTTGATTGGTGCTGGGCGTCGTGAATTAGAGAATCAGATCCGATTCAGCCCCTCAATGCGATTATGGTTCAGCCGCCTAAGTATCAGTCTGGGTGTCGGCGGTTACATAGGGGCGATTTTACTGGTTACGGTGGGATTGCTGGCATTGGCATTGTGGGCGCTCTCTTTCCCAGGTTTGACCGTCGGATGGTTGGTGCTATTTGCCTTAGTCGGGTTTATTCCGGCGACTGAAGTGGCAACAGCGTTGGTTAACCGCGTCATTACCTGGAGCTTTGGTGCCACGATTTTGCCGGGGCTGGAACTGACCAGTGGTGTCCCCGATGAGTTGCGAACCTTAGTGGCGGTGCCCACATTATTGACCAGTAAAGCTGATTTACTGGAGCAAATTGAGCAACTGGAAGTCCATCATTTGTCGGGTACTACCGGCTCTCTGACTTTTGCGCTGCTGCTCGATGGGGTTGATGCTGATACGCAGGTATTGCCGACTGATGGCCCATTATTGGCTTTGGCTGACGAAGCTATTGCCCGACTAAATCAACAATATGGCCCCGGTCCGGCTGGCCCGCGTTTCCTGTTACTTTATCGTCAGCGCATATTTAATGAGAGTGAAAACCGCTGGATGGGCTGGGAGCGCAAGCGAGGCAAGTTGCATGAGCTTAACCGCCTGTTACGTGGAGCAACAGATACCTCATTTATTGCCACTGCGGCTGGTGAACCGCAGGTGCCTACAGGTGTTCGTTATGTGATTACGCTGGATGCTGATACCCGCCTTCCGCGTGATGCGGCGCTGCGTTTAATCGGTAAAATGGCACATCCACTTAATCGGCCACGCTTTAGTGTTGATCAACAACGGGTTGTTGATGGCTATGGCATTCTTCAGCCGCGAGTGACATTGGCATTGCCAATGGGAAAAGGCGGTTCATTGTATCAATGGGCCTTTTCCGGCCCCGGCGGTATCGACCCTTATGCCGCTGCGGTTTCAGATGTTTATCAGGATATGTTTGGTGAAGGTTCCTACACCGGCAAAGGCATTTATGATGTTGATGCGTTTGAAGTCTCACTGGCAGGTAGAGTGCCGGACAATACCTTACTCAGCCATGATCTGTTTGAGGGGGTTTTTGCCCGTGCAGGCTTAGCTTCAGATATTGAAGTGGTTGAAGAGTCACCGGCACGCTATGACGTCGTTAGTAAGCGCCAACACCGCTGGACGCGGGGCGATTGGCAGTTACTGCCCTGGATTATCAAACCATCCATTATCAAACATAGTAAAAACAATCAAAGTATCCCGCTGCTGGGCCGTTGGAAGATGGTTGATAACCTGCGCCGTTCACTGGTTGCCCCTTTTACCTTGTTGTTGCTGGGAGGCTGTTGGATGCTCCCGATGCCAGCGGCATGGGTCGGCGTGCTAGTGGTGATAGTGTTGGCTGCCTTGCCCTCTTTATTGCCGATTTTGTTTTCATTATGGCCATCTCAAAATACTCGACTTAGTAACCATTTACGCTCTTTATTAGATGATGCCAAACGCGCCGGTAGCCAGATATTACTTTCGTTGGTCTTTTTGGCTGACCATGCCTGGCAAATGGCAGATGCTATTGGGCGCACACTGGTTCGCCTGTTTATAACACATCGCAATTTGTTGGAGTGGACGACGGCGGCCCAATCCGCAGGCAAGCCGCGCCCCGGTTTAGCCGGTTTTTATCGTCATATGGCCGGTGGTACATTATTCGGTTTGCTGATGGCCGTCATTGCACTGATTGTCTCTCCCGCCGTCTGGCCGTTGATTTTGCCTTTTGCGCTACTTTGGCTGTTTGCCCCTGCTATTGCATTGTGGGCCAGTCGCGCCCATCAGGTGGTATCGCATAAACCGATGACAGGGGAAGATATTCCTGAGCTGCGGCTGATCGCCCGCCGTACCTGGCGTTTCTTCGAAACTTTTGTCACGCCTGATGAGAATATGCTGCCGCCTGATAATTTTCAGGAGGACCCAAAACCGGTGGTGGCACACCGCACATCCCCGACGAATATGGGCCTGTATTTGCTCTCAACTGTGGTGGCCCGTGATTTTGGTTGGGCGGGGACGTATCGCACCTTGGTACGGCTGGAAACCACTTTTGAAACCTTTCATAAATTGGCGCGTTTCCGTGGGCATTTCTTTAACTGGTATGGGACGCAAGATCTGCGCGCACTGGAACCGGCTTATGTTTCCTCCGTTGACAGTGGGAATCTGGCTGGGCATTTGATTGTACTGGCCAATACCTGTGAAGAGTGGGCCGCAGAACCCTTAGCGGCCAACGGGGCCAAGGGATTGATGGATAATCTGTTGCTGGCTGAAGCTGCGTTTAGGCAACTCCCGCCGGGTGATGCTGATTTTAAACGAAAACTCTGGGCTGTCCTGGAACAAATTCGCCTGGATTTAAAAGATGTTGGCGAAGCTGAAATGTTACCGCTGGCGTTGAAACCTCTGTTAGCGAAAGCCACTGCGATGGTGCACGGTGTCGCTCGCCCAATCGATGATCATGCCTTTATTGATTTGAGTTATTGGATTGAGGCGCTGATTGTTGCTGCCGCAGAACATGAATATGACCAACAATTGACCCAAGAGGTGCAGGATCAGGTCAATGACCGATTGCTCAAATTAGCAGCCGAAGCTCGTCATATGGCGCTGGCGATGGATTTTGCTTTCCTACTCGATCCTGAACGCAAGTTACTGTCTATCGGCTATTCGCTGGCGGATAACAGCCTTGACCCGAGTTGCTATGACTTACTGGCTTCTGAAGCGCGACTTGCCAGTTTGTTCGCTATCGCTAAAGGGGATGTGCCGACGCGGCATTGGTTCCGTTTAGGGCGGGCTGCAACCCCAATCGGCAAAGGTGCGGCGCTGATTTCATGGTCAGGTTCGGTGTTCGAATATTTGATGCCGTCATTAGTGATGCGGGCACCCGCAGGGAGCTTATTAGAGCAAACCAATCAATTGGTGGTTGAACGGCAACAGGCTTATGGGCGTAGCTTGAATATCCCGTGGGGGATATCTGAGTCGGCATACAGTGCGCGCGATATCGAGTTTACCTATCAATATTCTAATTTTGGTGTGCCGGGGCTTGGCTTAAAACGCGGCTTATCAGAAAACACCGTCATCGCGCCTTATGCGACGGGGCTGGCTACCATGATTGACCCTCACGGCGCATTGCAAAACTATGAGCGGCTGGTCGATATGGGGGCGCTGGGGCGTTATGGTTTTTATGAAGCGTTAGATTTTACGCGCTCCCGATTGCCGGAAAACCAGCCGGTGGTGATTGTGCGCAACTATATGGCGCACCATCAGGGGATGACCATTGTGGCTATCGCCAATACCTTGCAGCAGGGCCGGATGCGTAATCGCTTCCATCATGAACCGATGATTCAGGCCTGTGAGTTATTGCTACAAGAACGCATGCCGCGCAATGTGGCCATTGCCTACCCACGTACCGAAGAAGTGTTGCTATCAGCGGTGGCGGACAGCGCGTTGCCCACCGTGCGTCGCCTGTCTTCACCAGTTATCGGGCCGCCGGTCACTCATCTATTATCCAACGGGCGTTATGCTGTGATGTTGACCACCGCAGGGGCCGGCTATAGCCGCTGGTTGGATGTTGCCGTCACCCGCTGGCGAGAAGATGCTACCTGTGATGATTACGGTTCCTTCATTTTCCTGCGCGATTTACGCAGTGGTCGCAGTTGGTCGGCTGGGGCACAGTTGGCCGCTAGTGATAATGCGCATCGCGAGGTGATTTTTGGTGAGGATCATGCTGAGTTTATCTGTCGCGATGGCACACTTACCAGCACCATGAATGTCCTGATTTCCAGCGAAGATGATGGTGAAGTTCGTCGCGTTTCGTTGCTGAACACCGGTCGCCGTGCTCGCGAGATTGAACTGACCTCTTATGCTGAAGTCGTGCTTGCGGCAGCCTCGGCCGACAATGCTCATCCGGCATTCGCCAAAATGTTTGTCGTGACCGAGTTCTTACCGGAGCTGGGGGCCTTAATTGCCACTCGTCGGCCTCGGACGGCGCAAGAGCCACAGGTCTGGGCGGCGCATTTTGCGGTGGCTGATGGCTTGCCGATGTCTGCATTGCAATATGAATCGGACCGGGCAAAATTTATTGGCCGTGGTAATCGGGTTGTCACCTCAACAGCACTACAAGCAGGGGTGTCACTGTCAAATACGGTGGGGACAGTGCTCGATCCGATATTCTCGTTGCGCCAAAGCTTACTGGTTCCGGCCGGTAAGACTATCACGGTCTCTTTCTGGACTCTGATTGCCTCTTCAAAAGAAGATTTGCTGGATATGGTGGATAAACACCGTGATCGTAGCGCGTATGATCGTGCTAAAACGCTGGCCTGGACTCAGGCTCAGGTGCAATTGCGCCATCTGGAAATTAAAGCGGAAGAAGCCGCTGATTTTCAGCAACTGGCTGCGCCGATTTTGTATGCCGATGCCCGTTTCCGCTCGCCGTCCACAACTATCATGCGGGGCGCGGGAATCCAGTCAATGTTGTGGTCGCAATCAATCTCCGGCGATTTACCGATAGTCTTACTGCGTATTGAAGATATCGAAGACATTGAGCAAGTGCGGCAATTACTGCGCGCCCATGAATACTGGCGTATGAAACGTCTGGCTGTTGATCTGGTTATCATCAACGAGCGAGCCTCTTCGTATGTACAGGATTTGCAAATCGCCATTGAAACTGCGGTGCGCAGCAGCCAGTCGCGCCCTCGTTTTGGCGATGAACTTCGCCAGGGTTCTGCATATGCTTTGCGAGCTGATCTGATGAGTGCCGAAACACGCGCATTATTGCGCTCTGTCGCGCGAGTGGTGCTCTCAGCCCGTTATGGCACATTGGGCAATCAACTGAATCATCTATTATTCGCGCAGGATAAAAAGGTGGTTCCGCCGGCTAAAAAATTATTCACATCTGATAATCGATTGATTTATAAAGATAAAAAATCAGGTTTTTCTCTGGTTAAATCAGCCAATTCACCGATGACAGCACAATTGCCACTAGCGAAAACATTATTACCGCAACCGGATAATTTGGAATTCTTTAATGGGCGGGGCGGCTTTGCTCAACAGGGGCGGGAATATGTCACTTGCCTCAATGACGGGGAAAATACACCGGCGCCCTGGATTAATGTTATTGCCAATCAGGCCTTTGGTTTCCAAGTTTCCGCGAGCGGCAGTGGTTATACCTGGGCTGAAAACAGTCGGGAAAACCAGATAACGCCGTGGTTAAATGATCCAGTTATCGATTCATCTGGTGAATGCCTCTATCTACGCGATGAAGATTCCGGCCAACTGTGGAGCCCGACGGCGCTGCCTATCCGTGATGGTGGCAGTTACATTGCTCGACATGGCCGTGGTTATAGCCGATTTGAGCATCAGGCTAATGGTATTGGTATGGCGCTGCTGCAATATGTGCCGCTGGCTGACCCAATCAAAATATCTCGCCTGACATTACATAATATGTCAGATACACCACGGCGCATCTCAGTAACGGCCTATGCTGAGTGGGTACTGGCGACATCGCGTGGTGCCACTGGGCCATTTATTATCACCGAAATGGATGATACAACCGGCGCGATGTTGGCGCGTAATCCGTGGAGTACCGCTTTCCCCGGTAGAATTTCTTTTTCCGACCTTAATGGGCAGCAGAGTCGTTGGACCGCTGACCGAAGTGAGTTCCTCGGCCATTATGGCAATAGTGCTGCCCCATTTTCGCTGCTGGCAAAAATACCACTATCTGGCGTGACAGGGGCGGGATTCGATCCCTGTAGTGCGCTACAGCAGACCATTGAACTGGCCGCCGGTGAGCAGGTTGAAGTGGTGTGGTTTATAGGGCAGAGCCCTTCTGTGAGTGAAGCGCAGGCGTTAATTATGCGCTACCGCGCCGCCAATCTGGATGTCGTACTGACTGAGGTTATTGAATACTGGCGTACGGTGTTGGAGGCAGTTCAGGTGAAAACGCCGGACAGGCAAATGGATATCATGCTCAATGGTTGGCTGCTGTATCAAACACTGGCATGCCGGGTCTGGGCACGGTCGGCGTTTTATCAAGCCAGTGGCGCTTACGGATTCCGTGACCAACTACAAGATGGCATGGCGCTCACCTTTGCTCTGCCGGAGACAACTCGTCACCATCTGCTACGTGCGGCCGGGCGACAATTTATTGAAGGCGATGTCCAGCACTGGTGGTTGCCACATTCAGGGCAGGGAGTGCGCACCCGAATCTCTGATGATCGGGTATGGCTCTCTTATGCGACAGCCACTTATATTCTTGCCAGTGGCGACGGCGCGGTACTGGATGAAATTGTGCCCTTCCTCGAAGGGCCGATATTGCATCCGGGCGAACACGATGCCTTTTTCCAGCCATTGGTGGCGCAAGAAACCGCCTCACTGTTTGAACACTGCGCCAAAGGTTTGGATCAATGTATTGAACTGACGGGAGAACTGGGTCTGCCATTGATGGGAACGGGTGACTGGAATGATGGGATGAACCGGGTTGGTGAGGAAGGAAAAGGCGAAAGTGTTTGGCTAGGTTGGTTGCTGGTGGCAACGCTGAAAATGTTTATTCCACTGGCAAAAGAGCGTGATCCGCAGCGGGCCAACCAATGGCAACACCATCTTACTGGCTTAATCGCGGCATTGGAGCGGGAAGCGTGGGATGGTGAGTGGTATCGGCGTGCCACCTTTGATAATGGCAGTTGGTTGGGGGCCAAAGAGTGCGAAGAGTGCCGCATAGACTCTATCGCCCAATCATGGGCGGTGCTATCTGGAGCGGCAGATCCGCAGCGGGCAGTGCAGGCGATGGCCTCGCTCGAACATCATCTTATTCGCCCTAACGATGGCATGGCCTTGTTGTTCACTCCACCGTTCGACAAAACCCCTGACGACCCCGGTTATATTAAAGGTTATCCGCCGGGATTACGGGAAAATGGCGGCCAATATAGTCACGCTGCGATGTGGGTGATTTTTGCTTTTGCCGAGTTAGGGGAGGGGGATAAAGCCCGTGATTTGTTTGCATTACTTAATCCAATAAATCATGGGAATACCCCGGCGGGAATTGAGCGTTACAAAGTTGAACCTTATGTGGTCGCTGCTGATGTTTATTCTGTCGCACCTCACGTTGGGCGTGGTGGCTGGACGTGGTATACCGGCTCAGCAGGCTGGATGCATCGTGCCGGTATTGAAGGCATTCTGGGGATTCGGCGAGAAGGAAAAGAGTTAGTCATTAATCCTTGCATTCCAGCCAGTTGGCAGGGTTTTGAAGCGACTGTTAACCTTGCCAACACGCGCTATGCCATTCGTGTTGAAAGCCCAGCTCAGCGCTGTCAGGGGATCAGTTCTGCGACACTGAATGGCTCGCCTATCTCCTCTCAACCGGATGGATTACGGGTAGCGCTGGACGGTGGAGAGTACGAACTGATTATTATTTTGTAGCTAATATCAGCCGAGTCGGGATAGTCAATCAGCGTTATCTCGACTTAACAAAATAAAAGCTGAAAAATATGTTGAATTATCATGCAACTGCCCCAATATTATAAACTGAACAATAAGGAGGATTAAGTATGGGGATCAGTGAGGAAGAGAGTATCCGCCGTTTGACTGATGAGAAAAGTTCTATTGGTCATTCGGCTAAATGGGTAGCAATTATATCTGCTGTCTATTTCGTTATTATGCTGTTTTATCAGCATGAATTAGGTGTATTAACCTTGGCAGGTGGGATTTTTGTTGTGTCCTTCTCAATCTGGATGAAGAAGCGCCAGAAAGTGAAGTCTTACAAGGATCAACTGCAACAGATGGGTGATGACAAAATGGTTTAATCTCATGCCCACACTTCGATTAGACTGATTTATCAGAGGAACAGCAGGTAACAATCCTGATGAACTGTTCGTCCGATTATCAGCCTTTTATCTATTTTCGCTTGCTGACCTGCCAGCGCATTCTTAATATTGCCTTTATCTCTATTATGATTTGTCCATTGGTTGTAGCGATTTGGACATATTAAACCCCGTTATCACAAATTTCATTTGCTCATATAATCTCTTCGCCTGTGGGTTATCCGCCGCGACGCGTAGCTTTATCTCAAATATATCTTGAGCCACCAGCAATTTTTCCAATTCTTGTAAACAGGCCGAACCATATCCTTTGCGCTGACACTGCGGCAGCACATAAAAATCTTTAATAAAGGCCGCGCGATCATTTTCGCCTAAACCAAACCATAAATAGCCCACCAGTTGACTATCTTGGCCGATATTGCTTTTATTTTCGATGCAATACAAATGCTCGTCAGGGCTATTAACACCCTCTGGTAGATAGCTATCAAAGCTATGGCTGGCATGAGCGATGGCCTGTTCGCTGCTATAGCCACTGTTGGACGATAAATCTTGCGCATATTCGGTAATAAATAAATTCCGATAGTCGCTAAGTTCCTCAGCACGCATCTCTCTGAGTACGATCATGATGTTTCCCTAGTGTAAACACGCTATTGTGATTGTTCAGTCTTGGGTAGAGTAGATTTAATTCGGAATAAACATTTTAATGCTTTTTAGGTAATAAGATAGATAAAGTAAATCAGATGGTTAAATCATAAAATGGGGATGTAATGATGACGCAAAATAGCCACAAAGATGCCGTTGAACGGCAGTTTGGTGATCAGGCAAATGCCTATTTAACCAGTACGGTTCATGCTCAAGGTAAAGATTTACAGCGCCTGGCAACACGACTACAACCCCACGGTGATGCTCGTTTACTTGATCTCGGCTGTGGTGCGGGGCACGCCAGCTTTACCGCGGCGGCGGCGGTAGAATCAGTGGTTTCTTATGATCTTTCAGCACAAATGCTAGATGTTGTCAGCCGGGCTGCTACGGATAAAAAGCTGACTAATATTGAAGTAAAGCAAGGGTTAGCTGAATCATTACCCTTTGATGATCAGAGCTTTGATATTGTCATCAGCCGCTATTCAGCTCACCACTGGCATGATGTGGGCCAGGCTTTGCGCGAAGTTAAGCGGGTATTACGGCCTGGTGGCAAGGTGATATTTATGGATGTCGTTTCTCCTGGTCATCCCGTGTTAGATATCTATCTACAAACTGTGGAGGTTTTACGTGATACGTCACATGTTCGTAATTACGCTCCTGGCGAATGGCTAGCACTGTTTACCGAGGCAGGATTGATCATTAATGAAGTGACGTCTGATCGGTTATATTTGGAGTTCAGTAGTTGGATTGCCAGAATGCGTACACCGACACATTTCGCTACTGCCATCCGTGAGCTACAAAAATCAGCATCTGATAGCGTAATTAATCATTATGAGATTCAACCTGATGGTTCTTTCACCAGTGATATTATGATGATTGTTGCAAAGCGTATCTAAATATATATAAATGGGCGGCGGTATATTATACTGGCGTCCTTCTTTTTTATTCATATTCTCCTGCGACATAGGCGACATAGATATTTTTATTTCCTCCTTATTCTCCTCACAATGATTAGTCTTCTTTACACAGCATTACGTCCCCTTGCATTGGTTCACTCATAATTAACCTCACAAAGACATTACATATAACCTGCCAGTTGGAGCATATTATGAAACTATTACCAGTCATCGCAGCTGCACTTATTGCTACCGCATCATTCGCCACTATGGCCGCGCAGGAAGTCAGTTCAGAACAAGCAATCAAATTGCAAAGTATCGGGGTTATTTCTCTTTCTAATGTCAGTGGGTCACCGACGGATGTGGAGTCAGCACTGAAGGCGAAAGCGGATGCTGATGGTGCCAGCCACTACCGAATTATTGGTATCAGTAACCCCGGTGATTCGAGTAATTACAGTGCCAGCGCTGAAATTTATCGTTAATTCTTTATTGTCAGTAAGTGTTAACGAAATAGTTAGATACAGTATTAATATTGATTAAAAGCCCGATATGACAATGGTTATTTATTATTATATCGGGCTTGATTGTTTTAGTGTTGCAAGTATTCATAAAGACAAATTTCTTCTATTTATAGACTAAAAATAGTTAACTCTTAGAGCAATCTTAATGAGAACTTAAGGAAAATAAGGTGTTATTGTAGTCCATCCGGGTTTCCGAGGAGCGGCTATGCTAAACACTGTCCGGCGTAATTTTAAAAGTCAGTTTTCTTATTTACAGCGTTTTATTGCCTCACCACGTACCGTTGGTACCTTGGCCCCTTCCTCGCCTTGGTTATGTCAGGCGATGTTGAATCAGGTAGATTGGAAAAAAAGTCTTAATATCGCTGAGCTAGGGGCGGCTGATGGAGTGCTGACCAAGCGTATTTTGTCGCATATGTCAGAAAGCTCGCGCTTGCAGGCTTACGAAATCCAGCCTCATTTTGTGCATTCTCTGCATCAGATTAATGACTCTCGATTGCAGGTCGCATTCCGTTCTGCTGAACAATTGGATCAAGATTACGATGTGGTGTTTTGCTGTTTACCATTATTATCAATCCCGACCAAGATAAGTATCAAGATATTACAACAGGCCCAGCAGCGCTTACGAGCCAACCAGGGGGTTTTGGTGTTATTCCAGTACAGCCACCTTTCCGAGCCTCTATTATCCCGTTATTTCACCTGGAAAAAGATCCGCGTCGTGCGTAATTTCCCGCCAGCTTTGGTCTATATTTGTCAGCCTCGTTAGAGGCTCAGTCTGGTTATTACCCTCAGCTAAATTGCACTATTCTCTCTGGCTTGTCAGCGGATTATCAGACGAAAAGCACAATTTTCTCTATTAATTAGGGGGTGGCTAAGGGGGACTTTCTGCTGTTTTTCTTTCATCTCCTGATGCAATAAGCAATACAATTGAAAATATCAATGATAATGATTACCATGCGCACTTGTTTTTTTTGATTATGTGATCTGCATGCGCTATTTTCAAATTCTATTGGTTTTTTGTCTGTCAAGTTTCACTCTCACCAGCCAGGCAAAAAGTGTTACCGATATTCTCGGTCGTCAGGTCATCGTACCGGATAACCCGCAGCGTATTATTCTGGGTGAAAGCCGGATGTTATATACATTGGCGTTATTAGAACCCGGCAATCCTGCACAGCGTGTTATTGGTTGGCCCGCAGATCTTGAGCGTTTTGATGCGCAAAGCTGGCAGCTTTACACCCAAAAATTCCCCGAAATCGCCAAGATTCCAATGATTGGCAGTGGAAATATTCGTCAGATCAATGTTGAGAGTTTAATCCAATTACAACCTGATCTGATTATTCTGCCGCGATTTGCTCGTGCCGAGGGCGATGATGGGACACTTGCTGGCCTGACTAAAGCCGGTATTCCGGTTATCTATGTGGATCTGCGGGTCGATTTATTAAAACACACCGTTCCCAGTATTAAACTTTTAGGAGAGGTGCTTAATCGCCAAGCCCGTGCTGAGCAATTTATCAATTTTTATCAACAGCATATGCAGCTTATCCAGCAACGTCTCGCCAATTATCAAGGGCGAAAGCCGACAGTTATGCTGCATTTGCATCTTGGGCGACGAGAAAGTTGTTGTACCACAGCCTCTAAAGGCAATCTTGGTGACCTGATTGCTTTTGCTGGGGGCGATAATATCGCCGTTTCTCGTATTAATACTGTTTATGGTGAGCTGAATCCAGAAAATATGCTGCAAGCCAATCCCGATATTTATATTGCAACTGGCATGGCAGGCCCGACAGGAAAACGCTTCTCAAATTTACAATTAGGGCCGCTGGTTAATGCCGAACAGGCGCAGCACAGCTTCCAACAAGTGCTATCAGAGCAACCGATCCTCTCTCATCTTAACGCGGTAACCCAAGGGCGGGCCTACAGTATCTGGCACAATTTCTACCTCAGCCCCTACCACGTTGTGGCGGTAGAAATGTTTGCAAAGGCCTTCTATCCAGACCTCTTTGCCGATATCAATCCGCAACAAACTTTCCAACAATTATATCAACAATTTTTGCCGTTACCTTTTTCAGGGATTTATTGGAGTCAGTTAGAAAATGAAAATAATTAAACGCCAGCATATGTACTGGTGTAGCCTGCCGCTGCTTGTTATGGGGCCAATTGCCCAAGCTGCTGATTCTCAAACAGCAACTAAAAATAGCGAAGAAAAAACCAAAATAGTGGTGATTGGTCAGCAACGTGAAGCTGACACACAAAGCTATCAGCCAACCAGCAGTGTTACCGGAACGCGCACTGAAACCAATCTGCTGAATGTGCCGCAGGCGGTTAACGTGGTTCCGCGGCAAGTATTACGTGACCAGGCAGCAAGAAATATTGATGAGGCGCTGTATAACGTCAGTGGTATTACTCAATCTAATACATTAGGTGGCACACAAGATGCCGTGATGAAGCGAGGGTTTGGTGATAACCGTGATGGCTCCATCTTGCGCGACGGCGTGCGCTCAGCTCAGGCTCGTAATTTCACCCCCACCACGGAGCGGGTCGAAGTTTTGAAAGGCCCGGCCTCAATGTTATATGGTATGGGGGAGCCGGGTGGGGTGATCAATATGATTACCAAGAAGCCACAGTTAGTGCAGCAAACACATATTGAAGGGTGGGGCAGCAGTTTTAAAGGCGGCGGCGGGCAGCTGGATGTCACTGGCCCATTGGGCCAATCCGGTTTTGCGTATCGGATGATTGTCGATCACGATGAGACTGATTATTGGCGCAACTTTGGTCGTAATCGTCAAACAGTTGTTGCGCCAGCGGTTATGTGGTTTGGTGACACGACCACAGTGCGTGTGGCTTACGAACATATGGAGTATCTCACCCCCTTTGATCGCGGCACTATTATTGATAGCCGCACCGGGAAACCGGTCAATACTCCGCGTGATCGTCGCTTTGATGAAGCCTATAACGCCACTCGTGGTGATCAGGACAATATCACGCTGCAAATTGATCAGGTGCTGAATGATAATTGGAAAAGCTCTCTGACCTACGCCTATAACCGCAATCGTTATAGCGATAACCAGGCTCGTGCATTATTGCTAGATCCCATTACCGGCGTATTGAGTCGTCAGGCCGACGCCACTGCCAGTGCGGTTAGCCGCGCTCAGGCCGTGCAAATGACACTCAATGGTGACCTTGACTTGGGCGGCATGGGCCATCAGATGCTCTTTGGTTTTGATTATGAAGATAGCCGCACATATCGTGGCGATATGATTCGCGGTAAAAAGAACTCAAACTTTAATATCTATGATCCCGTATATGGTTTGATGCCACCGTCAACGGCAGTCAGCGCTAAAGACAGTGACCAGCGTGAAAACCTGAAAAGCTACGGCTGGTTTATGCAAGATTCCATTGAGTTGACCGATAAATGGATTGTACTGGCAGGTTTACGTTACGATCGTTTTGATGTTTTTGCGGGTAAAGGCCGACCATTCATCACCAATACTGATAGCTCTGACAGTAAGTTAGTTCCCCGTGCCGGAGTAGTTTATAAGCTGACGCCAGAAGTCTCTTTATATGGTAGTTACAGTGAGTCTTTCAAACCTAATTCATCTATCGCCACCCAGATAGATTCGCTGCCGCCAGAGCAAGGCCAATCCTGGGAAGTCGGGAGTAAAGTGGAATTAGTCAATGGCGTGACGGGGACTTTGGCGCTGTTTGATATTGCAAAACGTAATGTCATGGTCAATGAGTTAGTTAATGGTGAAACCATCACTCGTACCGCAGGTCGTGTGCGTTCGCAAGGGGTTGAATTAGATATCGCTGGGCAGCTGACCGATAACTTAAGCGCGATTGCCACTTATGCTTATACTGATGCCAGAGTAACAGAAGATCCTGATAATAAAGGCAATCAGATGACTAATGTGGCTCGTAATAGCGCCTCTGTATTTCTGACGCAAGCATTGGGATCTACCGGTTGGCAGGGTGGTGATGATTTACGAATAGGCGCGGGTGCACGTTATGTCGGGCGGCGAGCCGGTGATGCAGCCAACAGTTTTACCTTAGATGACTACACGGTGGCCGACGCCTTTATCTCTTATTCATTACCTATCAGTAATTATCGGGTGAAATGGCAACTCAATGTGAAGAACTTCCTGGATAAAACCTATTACCCATCCAGTGGCGGTAATTTGCGCGTTGCTGTTGGTGAGCCTCGACAGTTTGTTTTGCGCGCCAGTGTTGATTTCTAATTCCGGTTATCAGCCGATGTGCATTGATGCTGCATATCGGCTGATAGTGCAATAGGCTATCCATTAGCTGTATCGTTAATTTTACAATGTTGTAAAGTTTGCACTGCCCTCAATTATAGGTATCATTTGCATCTACAGCGTAGGGCTGAGTGTTAATCCAGTTTAAGCGGCCAATAATAGTGGCCGGTTTTTTGATATCGAGAATTTATCCTTAAAAGCGGATGCGAAAGGACTTTCAAGTAATGACACAGACTATCTTTATGGTCGGCGCGCGCGGTGCAGGTAAGACAACAATAGGGAAAGCGTTAGCACAGGCGTTGGGATATCGCTTTATTGATACAGATTTGTTTATGCAGCAAACTTTGCAGTCGAGTGTAGCCGAAATTGTTGCCCGCGAGGGGTGGGATGGTTTCCGTCTGCGAGAAAGTATGGCCCTACAGACCGTAACCGCGCCTAAAACAGTGGTTGCTACCGGCGGTGGTGCGGTGTTATCCCATGATAACCGTACATTTATGCGCCAGCACGGGATGGTTATTTATTTGCGCGCATCAGCGAATGTATTGGCAGAACGATTGGCGGAAGATCCGGAAGATGCCCAGCGGCCAAGTTTGACTGGCAAACCGATTGTTGAAGAAATGCTGGATGTGTTAGCCAGTCGGGAGCCGCTCTATCAGGAGGTTGCTCATCATGTGCTGGATGCCACTCAACCGCCAGAAGAGGTTGTTGAGCAGATTTTGTACATACTGGCTGATGAGAAGGTTAAATAGCCAGCCGGTCTAATTTGTAAGATACGTGCTTTATGGAATGAATCGCTCGCCTATCTGATTGCCGGTTAATTATACGAAGAGTACAATTATCACCTACGTAATCATTTTGACGTAAATTACTTGCGTCAATCAATGCCTCTTATGGCAAGGCCACCAAGGCGGGCCGATGAAAACCGTCAAATTGTTTATCCATCAACACACCAATTTTATGCCGGCATTTTGGTCAATATTGATTGTGGTGTTTGAAACTTCGCTGGCGCTGTACATTCTCCGCAATCTTTAATATCACCTCATTTTCGTACTATGAACCTTCACCCTATATGCTGTGAAGGTGTTTTCTGGTCGCTAAATCGTATGCTTTCTCCGCAACCACAGCAGTGAATCCGGTTATGATCCCATTTCGCCATAATAATCAGTGACAGACCATTTATAGTGACTCTAATATGAAAGCTCAATTTTGAATTAAGACGCGGGTGCAAAACTATGCTGAAATTTAATGAGTATTTTACCGGGAAAGTGAAATCTATTGGTTTTGACAGTGACAGCATTGGACAGGCTAGCGTTGGGGTGATGGAAAAGGGCGAGTACACCTTTAGTACCGCTAAACCGGAAGAGATGACGGTAATCACCGGTAGCTTAAAAGTATTGATCCCTGGTTCATCCGGCTGGGAAGTTTTCAATCCCGGTGAAACTTTCTATGTCCCCGCGAACAGTGAATTTAACCTGCAAGTGGCTGAAGCATCTTCGTATCTGTGTAAATACTTGAGTTAATTTATTCTTTGAATTTGCCCTCTCAAATGTCGAGAGGGCTTATATATTTGGCGCTTAAAGCTACGGCGATATTAGTGCTGGGCTTCACCACCCAAGGCTTCAATCAGATTTTTAATCAGAGCAGCCAACTCGCTGGTCATCAGAATAAAATCGGCATCGAAACGTTGAGCAAAATCTTCCTGATCAATATCTTCGTTTTGCTCACGCAAGGTATCTGAGAATTTCAGGCGTTTTAGCGAACCGTCATCGGACAGAACGAGCTGAACACGCTCTTGCCAATCCAGCGCCAGCTTAGTTACCAGTTTACCCGCTTCTATATGCACCGCGATTTCATCACTGAACAGATCCTGTTTCTTACAGCGGATCACGCCACCATCTTCCAGAATAGCTTTCAATTCAGCTTCATCCATCAGTGCAAAGCCAGACGGTAATTCTTTGCTACGAACCCACTCAGTTAAAGTCAGTTCAATCGGATTTTCTAACGTCAGCGGAACGACCGGTAAAGAGCCCAGGCTTTTACGCAGTAATGCCAGGGTATCTTCAGCACGCTTGGCACTGGCCGCATCGACCATAATCAGGTCATTGACGGTATCAATCCATAAGAAAGTTTGATTAAAACGGCTAAATGCACGTGGTAATAAACTGTGCAAAACCTCATCTTTTAATGAGTCTTTTTCAGTTTTCTTCAGCTTGCGATGCTGTTCACCTTCCAACCGTTCAATTTTGGCTTGCAACTCTTGCTTAATGACTGGCGATGGCAAGATTTTCTCTTCTTTTCGCGCACAAATGACGATTTGGCCATTAACCGTATGGGTTAAGGCATCGCTGTGTGAACCCATCGGTGATACCCAACCGGTTTTTGCCATATCCTGACTGCCGCATGGTGTGAAACTGAAGGCGCTTAACTGTTTCTCCATTTCATCCGCAGACAGCGAAACTTCCCGGCTCAAACGGTAAACCATTAAATTCTTAAACCACAGCATAGTGTTATCCCTGGCTCGGGCGCGCCTGGAGCGCGCGAGTTAATCAAACGCAGGGCGGCATGATAACGAATTGAGGCGTTGGCCCCTAGTAAAAGAATAAGAAAAAAACAGTGCTGCGGGGTAACTCACTGAAGCTGATTCATATCTCACAGGATTCAAATACGACAAAACGCAAAATTGCGTGTGCCAGAGATTGTGTCGTAGCGAGGTATTGTCCAAACTAAAAGATGCGGATTCTTATTATCGTGATTTCCCTGAACTGCCGGAGTATATGCAGATATAGACGGGTTATCACCATCGTCACACCACAAACAATCCTGTCGATGAGGTAAGGCGCTATGCGCATTGGTATAGATCTGGGTGGCACCAAAATAGAAGTTATTGCTTTAGCAAATGATGGGCTGGAGCTTTTCCGTAAAAGGGTCGATACCCCACGCCATGATTATCAAAAAACCTTGCAGGCAATTGCGGGATTAGTCGCCGATGCAGAAAAGGCTACTGGGGTGCAGGGCAGTGTTGGCGTGGGTATCCCAGGGACACTTTCTCCTTTCACCAGGAAGGTGAAAAATGCCAATTCAGTTTGGCTAAATGGACAAGAGCTGGATAAAGACCTGTCAACGCTTCTCTCTCGTCCGGTGCGTCTGGCGAATGATGCTAACTGTCTTGCTGTATCGGAGGCAACTGATGGTGCTGGTGCTGGAAAGCATCTGGTATTTGCAGTCATTATTGGTACGGGTTGTGGTTCAGGTATTGCCATTGATGGGCGTGTGCATGCTGGTGGTAATGGTATTTCCGGTGAGTGGGGGCATAACCCATTGCCGTGGCAGGATGATGAAGAGCGGCAGTATCAACAGGAAGTGGCTTGTTATTGCGGAAAATCAGGCTGTATTGAGACCTTTGTCTCCGGAACAGGTTTTGCTACGGATTACTTTCGCCTGAGTGGTCAGCCACTTAAGGGTCATGAGATTATGGCGTTAGTTGAACAAGGTGAGGTGTTGGCTGAGCAGGTGATGGTCAATTACGAGCGTCGCTTGGCCAAATCATTAGCCCATGTTATCAACCTTTTTGATCCTGATGTTGTGGTATTAGGTGGCGGGATGAGCAATGTCGACCGTCTATATAAAACAGTAACTGCGTTAATTAGCCCTTGGGTATTTGGCGGCGAGTGCGAAACCCCGGTTCGTAAAGCTGTACATGGGGATTCTAGTGGGGTGCGCGGGGCCGCTTGGCTGTGGCCTGCCCTTCGTCCTTGACGCTACAGCGTTGTTAGCTGTACTCGCGCACCCGAATCACTTACTTATAGTTGATCTTAGTTATAAATAAGTTCATCGGGATTTGATCGCTTGCTGTGTGGCTGTAACTCTAAATGAGGTTAATGACAAAGTGCCCGTAGCGGCGAAAACAGGCAGATCGTAAAGACGCCGTAAACCCTTCCCTGGGCTCGAACCGCGCCGTCCCTGGCGCGGACGCTTTACTCTTCTACCTGTCATCACCTTGCAAGATCGAGTTGTTGGGGTTTGTCAGCAGTCTGTCTAAATGCTTAGTCTTGATTGACTCGGAAGATGTTATCTAAGCGGCTAACGCCCAATCCGTTGACTTTTTTCACTTTAATTTGCACTGGGATTCTGTCTTTCATCGCCTCGACATGGCTAATAACGCCAATGGTTTTACCCGATGCATTCAGGCTATCCAGGGCATCCAGTGCCGTATCCAGTGTCTCCGCATCCAAGGTACCGAAGCCTTCATCGAGAAATAGTGAATCAATACTGGTTTTATGGCTGACCAGATCTGATAGTGCCAAAGCCAGAGCTAAGCTGACCAGGAAGCTTTCTCCCCCTGACAAGGTGCGGGTGTCACGGATAGCATCCGCTTGCCAGGTATCCACCACTTGTAGTTCCAGCGCGTCACTGGTTTTACGCTGCAATTGATAGCGCCCATGTAGGCGGCTGAGTTGGTTGTTTGCCAGATAGACCAAATGATCGAGTGTCAAGCCTTGGGCAAACTTGCGGAATTTATCACCTTCTTTAGAGCCAATTAAGTGATTGAGATAGCTCCAGTCATCATATTGTTGCTGGCTATGTTCAATTTGCTCAAACAGTGCATGTTGGTTGCGACGGCGAATTATGTCACTTTCTAGCTGATTGCGTAATTCACCTTGCCGTAAGGTATTGGCTTTCAGTTGGGCCAGTAATTGTTCTGATTGCCGCTGTAATACCGCCAATTCAGATGTCTGATCGACGCCATCAGGGCAAGATTGTATCAGTTGAGCCAATGCTTCACTGGCTTGTTGGTGACGGATATTGGCCTGTTGCTGGTGCTCACTCAGTTGCTGTTGCAATTGCTGCAAACGCTGCCTTTCTTCCTCACTCAGGAGTGCAGCGGTTAAGGCTGCCTCATCATCAAATTCACTACTTGCCAGTGCTTGCCGTAATTCAGCTTGGGCTGTAGTGGCTCGTTGTTGATTTTGATTGCACTGTTGTTCTAGCCCCGTCAGTTCGCCGGAGAGTAAGTTAAGTTGAGATTGTGCTTGTTGCAGGGCTTGTGCTGTATTTTGTTGGGCCAGTTCTACTTGTTGCTGTTGTTGGCGCAATAACTGGCGGGCTTCCACCACACTGCGGTCACCAAATAGCGCCTGACGTTGTCGCTTTTGTTGCTGCAACAGTGTCTCGGTCTGCTGATGTTGTTGTGTGAGTATAGATAGCTGATCAATACACTCTTGCAGGTGGCGACGTTCATTTTCAATCTGCGTTTCCAGTGCTTTTTGCCCCAGTGCCAACTGTTGTTGTTCCTGCTGATACTGGTGCCAGCGCTGATTTTCCTCTTCCCGCAGTGCCAGCCAGCTCTGTTGTTGGTCTGCTTCAGGCATTGATAGCGATAACTCAGCCAGAGCATGGCTAAAGTCTTGACGTGTTTTTGCCAATTCAACCAGTTGGTGTTGATGTTGTGCATGCAACTTTTGGTGCGCTTGCTCGGCATCTTGTCGGCGCTGACTAATTAGGGCTAATTGCTGCTGATGTTTTTGCTGCTGCTGTTCTGCTTGAGTCAGAATATCTTTAGCTTGTTGATATTGCTGATTCAATCGTTCATATTCCGCCAGTTTTAGCTGACAGGTTTGCTCTGATTGTTCTTGTTGTTCCAACCAGGCTATTAAGGTCTCAGGTTCATTCAACGCAAATGTTAGCGTTAATGGTTGTGTCAGTGCATGCCATTGCTGGTGATAATCTGTCAGTTGCTGCTGGCTGTGCTGTAACTCTTGCTCCAGACGCAACTGTTGTTGCTGCATGCTGGCGACCTGAGTGCGTAATTCAGTTCCCGCAGTGAAAAGTTGTTCAACCTGCAGTCGCAGTTCTTCTACTCGCACCGCCGTTTCTGAGGGTTTTACTGCCTGATACTCAGTAATGGCAGGGTGATCCACTGCACCACATAATGGGCATGCTTCTCCTGGTTGCAGTTTGGCTCTTTCAGACTCTAACCGGACGATTTGTTTTTCGCGTTCCAGCAAAGTCTCCAGATCAGTCAGATGCTGTTTTTGTTGTTTATATAACTGACGTTTTTCTGCTAGCTGTTGTTCGAGTAATTGTAGTTGCTGCTGTTGGGCAATAAACTGCTGTCGCTGTTTATCATGCAACGCCTGAACTTGCTGCGCCAATGGCGATAATGCCGCTAATTGTTGTCGTACAGGCCGTTGTTGTTGTAGCTCAATGAGTTGTTGGCGTAACTGCGCGGAGGGCTGTTGTTGCTCCAGTGCTGACAATTGTTGCTGAATACTACCGGTCTGCGAGTGGGCTTGTACTAATGCAGCTTGTTGCTGTTTATCTTGTTCATTCAGTGTGTCAATTTGCTGTTGTAAGGTCGCCAGTAACATGGCCTGCTGTTGCAACTGCTGTTCGCTTTCAACTGATTGTTGTTGCTGCATGTGTAATTGGCGGAACTGCTCACGCCACAAAGGCAGGTTTTTTTCCCAGTGTTGATGGTGGGCATACTGCTGGGTGTACTCAGTCAGTTGTTGCAGGCGCTGGTAAGCTAGCTTGAACTGTTGTTCATTTAGTTCAAGCTGTTGTTTACTCTGCTGTTCTTTGGTGCGTAACTGTTCCAGTTGCGTACCTAGTAGCATTAATGAGTGCTGTTGTTGAGCAATAAGGTTATCCAGCGGAACGACTTTTTGCTCGATCAGTGTTTCTTGCTCATGTTGATTAGTTGCGTGTTGCTGGCGGGCAAGATTGGCTTGCTCCAGCGCCTGAGTCAGTGGCGTCAGTTGTGTTTGAAGTTGCTGTTGCTGCTGCGTCAGTGTGGTGATACGCAGTTGTATCTGCTGCAAATCCTGTAGGCTACGGGAACACTCGCGTAATAGGGGGCGTAACTTTTCTGCTGGTTCACTACGGGCCAGGCGTTGCAGTTCGGGTTGTGCTTGCAGATATTCTTGCTCAATAATTTTCTGCTGCTGTTGATATTCCAACACATTTTTTTGCTGTTGCTGCCATCCGATGAGCCAATTTATTTGCTTTTGATTTACCCGCTGTTCTGAAGCAAGCTGCTTTTCTTGTTCACCGAGTACATCTAATTGTTGCGCCAGATCTGCACGCTGCTCTTCATTTAGCAGTTCAATACCGCTGGCGCGTTGATGCAATGCATCTAGTGCGATCTTGGCTTGCTTATGTTGCTCAAATACGTGTTCAGATAACCGACCATAGATGTCAGTGCCGGTTAACTCTTCCAATAATTCCGCGCGATCATTGGCATCAGCATTGAGAAATGCCGCAAATTGCCCCTGTGACAGCATCATCGATTTGGTAAATCGGCCAAAATCCAGCCCGGTGATTGCGGCAACCATATCAAGCTTATCGCGCACTTTATCGGCCAGAATCTTGCCGTTTTCGCATAGCGCCAACTCAACTTTAGGCGCTTGCAGATTTCCTTCCGAGCTATTTTTAGCGCGCCGTTGGCTCCAGAAAGCACGATAACGCGTTCCTTTTACCTCAAACTCGACTTCAGCCAGTGACTCCGCCGTGTGGCGAGTCATCAGTTCGTTTTGGCTGGGGGTGACATTCAACCGCGGGGTCTGGTGGTATAATGCAAGACAAATGGCATCGAGCAGGGTGGTTTTCCCTGCCCCAGTCGGGCCGGTTATCGCGAATAAACCGTTGCTGGCAAAAGGTTCGGCGGTGAAATCTATCTTCCATTCACCCTGTAGAGAATTAATGTTTTTCAGCCGTAGACTTAAAATTCTCATGCAGATTGCTCCTCTGCGGTATCTTTACCTTGCGTGATATCTTCAACCACCAGATTAAACATCTGTCGCATGCGCTCTTGGCGTGGTGCGGCTAAATCCGCCTCTAGCGCCAGCCGGCGTTCAAATACATCAGTGACACTCAGTTCATTGAGTGTTTCCTTTTCCTGCCGCTCAATACTGTTATTACGCTGCTCTTTGCTGCGGCGTAAGAGTACCACCTCAACGGGGAGTTCTGCGGCTAATGCCTGAATTCGCCTTTGAATATCAGTGAGATAATCTTGTGTGGCAACTTCGATATCCAGCCACACCGGTAACCCTTGGTGGTCGGCAAATTTAGTCAACTGTTGCTCAATTTGCGCTAAGTCACCTTTGATTAATTGCATTGGTTGAAATTGTGGAATGAAGATTGGGGTCACAGAGGCTAATGTCTGCTGGGCAAACTCCACCAGATAAACACTTTTCTCTTTGCTCAGCTCATCAAAACTCAGGGCAATTGGCGAACCGCTATATCGGATATGTTCGGTTTTTGCTACTTGCTGAGCACGATGAATATGGCCCAGAGCAATATAATCTGCCGGGGGGAAAGCGTGGGCCGGGAAAGCATCCAATGTGCCGATGTAAATATCACGAACCGAGTCTGAGGTAGTGACCCCCACCGTAGTTAGGTGCCCGGTAGCAATAATCGGCAAGGGCAGGCCTAACTCGGTACGCAGCTCGACGGCTCGCTGATAAAGCGCCTGATAATGGGCAGCAATTGCTTCCTGCAACGCCAGTTGTTTCTGACCACCGGATTCACCCGCCTGACTGGTGACTAGATCTCGTGGACGTAAAAAGGGAATCGCGCACAGCAGCGCCGCAGGATGATTTTGGCGGTCTTTCAAAATAATAACCTGTTGATCCAAATTGCTGCTGGCGCAGGAAATGACTGTGGTATTCAAATAAGAAAGCAAGCCGCGAGATTCATTCAGCGTTGATACTGAATCATGGTTGCCCCCCAGAACAACCAACTGGCAGTTCGTCGGCTGTAGTTCAACCACGAAACGGTTATATAGCTCACGTGCATAGCTAGGTGGGGCGCCGGTATCAAAAATATCACCCGCCACAATCAGCGCATCTACCTGATTTTCTTTGATCTGTTCTATGAGCCAGTGCAGGAATGCCTGATGTTCAGCCGCACGGCTTTTGGTAAAGAAATGCTGGCCCAAATGCCAGTCAGAGGTATGAATAATGCGCATAAATCTCCCGCTCGGGCCGGTCGCCATGTAAAGATAATGGCGCTGATTATAAACGCTGCCTGCTGGATGTCGCGGCTAAAAAAAGGCTGTGAGGGAAATCTCCGAGACGCCTCGCAAACTTGAGTGCTGCATTTTGCATTTATCATGAAATTTATCACTATGCTTATTGCTTGCCAGAGGGGGATGTTTTTCATAAAAATGTCACAAAACTGACGCATAATGACTTCCGAAATCAAATAGTGACCACTAACTTACTGGCAGGGTTGATGATGGCAAGACGCATACTGGTAGTTGAAGATGAAGCACCAATCCGTGAGATGGTGTGCTTTGTGTTGGAACAGAATGGCTACCAACCGTTAGAAGCCGAGGATTACGACAGTGCAGTCACTCGTTTGTCCGAGCCTTACCCTGATTTAGTGTTGTTGGACTGGATGTTACCTGGCGGCTCGGGTATTCAGTTTATTAAACATATGAAACGTGAAGCTCTGACCCGAGATATTCCGGTGATGATGCTGACAGCGCGTGGCGAAGAAGAAGACAGAGTGCGTGGTTTGGAAGTGGGGGCGGATGACTATATTACTAAGCCTTTTTCACCCAAAGAGCTGGTGGCGCGTATCAAAGCGGTTATGCGCCGGATATCGCCAATGGCGGTTGAAGAAGTGATTGAAATGCAAGGGTTGAGCCTTGATCCCTCCTCACATCGGGTTATGGCCAATGATCAAGCGTTGGATATGGGGCCGACCGAATTTAAATTATTGCACTTTTTCATGACTCATCCGGAGCGCGTTTACAGCCGTGAACAGTTGCTTAATTATGTTTGGGGCACTAACGTTTATGTAGAAGATCGCACCGTTGACGTGCATATTCGTCGGCTACGTAAGGCGCTGGAAATTGATGGCCATGACAGAATGGTACAAACTGTCCGGGGAACCGGATACCGTTTCTCAACGCGCTACTGAGTTTTCAGGGCCGGAGAATTCGTTGTGTTAGAACGTTTATCATGGAAAACGCTGGCTTTAGAGCTGGCTCTTTTTTGTCTGCCCGCATTACTGTTAGGTGCCTTTATCGGGTACCTTCCCTGGCTATTATTGGTCTCGGTTATTGCGGCGCTGGTGTGGAATTTCTATAACCAACTCAAATTATCTCACTGGCTGTGGTTAGACCGCAGCATGACGCCACCTTCAGGGCGTTGGAGTTGGGAGCCTTTATTTTACGGCTTGTACCAGATGCAACTGCGAAATCGCCGCCGGCGTCGTGAGTTGGCTTTACTTATCAAACGCTTTCGCAGTGGTGCTGAGTCTTTACCTGATGCGGTGGTTATGACGACCATTGATGGCAATATTTTCTGGTGTAATGGTTTGGCTCAGCAATTACTCGGCTTCCGTTGGCCGGAGGATAACGGCCAACATATTCTCAACTTGCTGCGTTATCCCGAATTCCGTCAATATTTGCAACAACAAGAATTTTCCCGCCCATTGACCCTGCAACTCAATAATGGTTATTACGTTGAGTTCCGGGTGATGCCTTATTCAGAAGGGCAATTGCTTATGGTGGCTCGTGATGTTACCCAAATGCGTCAGTTGGAAGGGGCGCGGCGTAATTTCTTTGCCAATGTGAGCCACGAACTGCGCACTCCCTTGACGGTGTTACAGGGATATCTGGAAATGATGCACGACCAAGAGTTGGTCGGGCCATTACGAGATAAAGCGCTAGGGACGATGCAAGAACAGACCAAGCGCATGGATGGGCTGGTAAAACAATTATTGACGTTATCGCGAATTGAAGCTGCACCTAATGTGGATATGAATGAGCAGGTCGATATTCCGCGCATGCTGAAAATGCTGCAACACGAAGTGCAAGCGCTGAGTAATGGGCGTCATGAGATCACCTTCCGAATTAATGAGCAATTGAAGGTATTCGGTAACGAAGATCAACTGCGCAGTGCGGTTTCCAATCTGGTTTATAATGCAGTCAATCACACCCCTGATGGCACCAAAATTGAGGTGTGCTGGCAGCAAACACCTCAAGGGGCGCAATTTCAGGTGAGTGACAATGGACCGGGTATTGGCCCTGAACATGTGCCACGCCTGACCGAGCGCTTCTATCGGGTGGACAAAGCCCGCTCAAGGCAAACCGGTGGTAGTGGCTTGGGGTTGGCAATTGTGAAGCATGCTTTGAGCCATCACGATGCGCGTTTGGATGTGATGAGTGAAATCGGTTTGGGGACGAGATTTATCTTTACCTTGCCGAATCGGTTGATTGTTCCGACGGTTTTAACCGAGAATGCAGTCAAATCCTAAGACTGTATGGATATCAAACTGATGAGATGGGGAAAACTAGCGCTGTTGCCTGCTCTGCTAGGGTTTAGCTGCGGCGTCCTGGCACTCCCTGTCGCGGTATCGCCGGCCACAGTGGTCGATGCGCCAAAGCCAGATACTCTGTCTGGTAATCTTTCCAGTGTCGGTTCTGACACTTTGGCTAACTTGATGTCTTTATGGGCTGATGATTTCAATCATCATTACCCCGGCGTTAATTTGCAAATACAGGCGGCAGGTTCCTCAACCGCTCCTGCGGCACTGGCAGCAGGGGCCGCTCAACTCGGCCCGATGAGCCGGCCAATGAAAGCGGCTGAAACCATGGCGTTTACTGAGCGTTATGGCTATCCACCACTTGCTGTCCCTGTCGCAGTGGATGCATTGGTGGTTTTTGTCCATCAGGATAATCCACTAGATAAACTAACCTTATCTCAGCTTGATGCTGTATTTTCGCAAAATCGTCGTTGCGGGGAATCCCATCGCATCCAACGTTTTGGCGAACTTGGGCTAGAAGGGCGCTGGGCTGAACGCTCGATACAGCGCTATAGCCGAAATTCTGCCTCCGGTACCTATGGCTTTTTCAAACAACTGGTGCTGTGTGGTGGTGATTTTTCAAATAATATCAATGAATTGCCTGGGTCCGCTTCCGTTGTGCAAGCTGTCGCTGGTTCACTGAATGGTATGGGTTACGCCAGCATTGGTTTTCGAAACAGTGGTGTTAAGCCATTGTCTTTGTCGGCGAACGACCAGGATTATGTGATGCCAACGGCTGAGAATGTTAAAGATGGCCGCTACCCTCTATCTCGCTATCTGTATATTTATATTAATAAAGCACCGGGCAAGCCGTTGGAGCCGTTGACTGCGGCCTTTCTTGAGCGCGTTTTGTCACCAGAAGGGCAAAAGCGCGTGACTCATGACGGCTATTTGCCCTTGCCCCCTGAGATCCTGAATCACACTCGAAAAGAGTTGGGTTTTGCCTATTAATTTGGCAGATTATTAGGGTGTATCTGCCGTAATCTGTTAACGGTTGGGTATAAATGATACAAATCATATGATGTGTATTTCTCGAAATCTGGCATGATTAACTGCTTTTTAAATATTGTATGGATGAAGACTCTGCTTTTGTGATCCCGACTTGCCTTTCTCCGCTATAAACGGTCTACTTACCGCCGTTGTTGGCCTATTCCACCTGCAAATAACTTCAAAAACACTGCATACTGACGAAATAGATTGCTTATTAACCGCCGGAGTTTGCGTTTATCAGAGCTTTGTATCGTTTCGATCACGTCGGAAAGCCACAACTTAGGACTTTTTCTTTTGATCATTTAACTAGGCAACGCACATCACTATGAGTCATCGTTTATCGTCTAAAGATATTATGGCATTGGGCTTTATGACCTTTGCCTTATTCGTTGGGGCCGGCAATATCATCTTCCCGCCGATGGTTGGTTTGCAATCGGGTGAACATGTGTGGTGGGCCGCTTTGGGCTTCCTGATTACCGCCGTTGGATTACCGGTCATTACTGTTATCGCGTTGGCTCGAGTGGGCGGCGGTATTGATGCTCTGAGTACCCCAATTGGTCGCGGTGCTGGTCTGGTACTGGCAACTGTTTGTTATCTGGCCGTTGGTCCTCTATTTGCCACCCCGCGCACTGCGACAGTTTCCTTTGAAGTCGGTATTGCGCCTTTAACGGGTGATGGCCCACTGCCGCTGTTTATTTACAGTGTGGTCTACTTTGCACTGGTTATCGGAATTTCCCTGTATCCGGGGCGTTTGCTCGACACGGTCGGGCATATTCTCGCGCCACTGAAAATTTTAGCACTGGCTATTTTAGGGATCGCGGCTTTGATTTGGCCTGCTGGTCCGCTGATTCCGGCCACTGATGCATATCAGAATGCCGCGTTTTCTTCTGGTTTCGTCAATGGCTATTTGACCATGGATACCTTGGGTGCTTTGGTGTTCGGTATCGTCATCGTCAATGCAGCGCGTTCACGTGGTGTAGTTTCTGCTGGCTTGCTGACGCGCTATACCATTTGGGCCGGTTTGATTGCCGGTATCGGTTTGACGCTGGTTTATCTGAGCTTGTTTAAGTTGGGGTCAAGCAGCGGTGGTTTGGTGCCTGATGCGCAAAATGGTGCGGTGGTATTGCATGCCTATGTTCAGCACACCTTCGGTGGTTTAGGCAGCGTGTTCCTGGCTGCATTGATTTTCATCGCCTGTATGGTGACTGCAGTGGGCCTGACTTGTGCCTGCGCTGAATTCTTTGCCCAGTATTTGCCGCTGTCATACCGTGCACTGGTATTTATCCTCGGTATCTTCTCAATGATGGTATCGAATTTGGGGCTGAGCCATCTGATTCAGATTTCCATCCCGGTGCTGACGGCTATTTACCCGCCATGCATTGTGTTGGTGCTGATGAGTTTCACTTTGCGCTGGTGGCACCATGCTCCACGTATCGTAGCTCCGGTCATGTTGGTCAGTTTATTATTCGGTATCCTTGATGCGGTAAAGGCCTCGACCTTTGCACAATATCTGCCGGAATGGACTCAGCATCTGCCATTGGCTGAGCAAGGTCTGGCATGGTTATCACCATCCCTACTGGTATTCGTCGTCGTAGGGTTGTACGATCGCCTGTGCTGTCGCCAGGTCGTTGCTGCCAAGCAATAACTGCACAGTTATCGAGTATTTTTAGCCACGGCTCATCCCCGTGGCTTTTTGCTGAAAAAAGACGGGATAAAGTTCATGGAATTACCAGTCAAAAATAAGCTGAAACGCGGCCTGACGACACGCCATATCCGTTTTATGGCATTGGGGTCAGCAATAGGTACCGGCTTATTCTATGGTTCGGCTGATGCAATAAGAATGGCGGGGCCAAGCGTATTATTGGCGTACCTGATTGGTGGTGTGGTGGCATTTATCATCATGCGCGCCTTAGGTGAAATGTCAGTTAATAACCCACAGGCCAGCTCTTTTTCTCGTTATGCGCAAGATTACCTTGGGCCAATGGCGGGCTATATCACCGGCTGGACTTATTGCTTTGAAATTCTAATTGTTGCTATTGCCGATGTGACCGCATTCGGTATCTATATGGGGGTCTGGTTTCCGGACGTGCCGCACTGGATATGGGTATTGAGTGTTGTCCTCATCATTGGTGCAGTCAATATGATGAGTGTTAAGGTGTTCGGCGAGCTGGAATTCTGGTTCTCATTCTTCAAAGTTGCCACCATCATCGTTATGATCCTGGCCGGTATTGGTATCATTGTCTGGGGTATCGGTAATGGTGGGCAGCCGACCGGTATTCATAATTTATGGACTAACGGTGGCTTCTTCAGTAACGGTTTTGTTGGCATGATCCTGTCACTGCAACTGGTGATGTTTGCTTATGGTGGGATTGAGATTATCGGGATTACTGCTGGTGAAGCAGAAGATCCGAAAAAGTCTATTCCGAAAGCCATCAACTCAGTGCCGTGGCGTATCCTGATGTTCTACGTCGGTACCCTGTTTGTCATCATGTCTATTTACCCATGGAACCAAGTGGGCACTAACGGTAGCCCGTTTGTGCTGACCTTCCAGCATATGGGGATTACTGTTGCTGCGGGGATTCTGAACTTTGTGGTTATCACTGCATCATTATCAGCCATTAACAGTGATGTGTTCGGTGTCGGCCGTATGCTTAACGGGATGGCAGAGCAGGGCCATGCGCCAAAAGCCTTTGCTGCGATTTCTAAACGCGGTGTGCCTTGGGTTACGGTGTTGGTGATGATGGGAGCCATGCTGACGGCGGTTTATCTGAACTACATTATGCCGGAAAATGTGTTCCTGGTTATCGCTTCACTCGCGACCTTTGCGACCGTCTGGGTGTGGATTATGATCCTATTTTCCCAAATTGGTTTCCGTCGCTCGTTAAGTAAAGATCAAGTGAAAGCGCTCGATTTCCCGCTGCGTGGCGGCACCTTTACTTCCGTGCTGGCTATCATTTTCCTGGTGTTTATCATTGGGCTGATTGGCTGGTTCCCAACGACTCGCGTCTCCCTGTATGTCGGGTTAGTGTGGATAGCTTTATTGCTGGTGGGATATTACTTCAAGGTAAATCATCAGAAGAAGAAGGCGAACGAGCTGAAAGTCGCAGAGTAATAAGTTAATGACAAAGCGCCCGTAGCGGTGAAAACAGGTAGATCGTAAAGACGCCGTAAACCCTTCCCTGGCGCGGACGCTTTACTCTGCTACCTGCCTTCACTTTGCAAGATCGAGTCGTTGGGGGTTGTCAGCAGTCTGAAGCCGGGGATATCCCGGCTTTGTTGTCTCTTTATTTAGCCATTCAATAGTTCTCTCCGCCCCCGACCTCATCCTCAATATTTATGCTGACAGATGAGGGGTATTCCTCCGCAACATGGCATTGTTTCTATCGACTTATTTATACAGGTGAATGTGTCGCGGCGTTAATGTCTGCACCAGATAGCCTTAACAGTAATCGTTTGGGTTAAAGCAGGAGAGTTTTATGCTGAGTGGTTGGCATCTACCGGTCGCGCCTTTTGTCCGTCTACGGGGCGATGCGTTACATATTACACTGTGGTTACATGGAGAGTGGTTGCAGGGGGATAATTTACCTGCACAAGTTTTCTTACGCTGTGAGCCGGATAATGAAGAGTGGCTGCTCACCATGAAGGGTGAACTGCACGATGGTTTCTGGCGTTATCGCGCATCATTGCCATTACATGAAGGTCAGCCAGCACGGCGCTATTGCTTCAAGTTGCTGTGGAATGATGATCAACTGTGGTTCGGCCCGTTAGGTTTTTCGATAGTTCCTCCGGCGCAATTGGCTCAGTTTGCTATCGAGCTGCCAGACAGTGGCCCTGATTGGGTTGCCGATCAGATTTTTTATCAAATTTTCCCCGATCGTTTTGCCTCGAGTTTGGGTGAACATGGTGTGAAGGATGGCAGTTATACCCATCATGCTGCTGGTTGCCCGGTATCGCGTCGTGAATGGCAGCAACCATTGGATGATGTGAATGCTGCCTCGACATTCTATGGCGGCGATTTGGTCGGTATTTGCCAAAAACTCCCCTATCTGCAACAGTTGGGTGTGACTGCACTTTATCTCAACCCGATTTTCACTGCACCCAGTGTACATAAATACGATACACAAGATTATTATCAGGTTGATCCTTACTTTGGTGGCGAAAGTGCTTTCTTGCAATTACGCAGCGCTACCCGTGATGCTGGCATGAAATTGGTGCTCGATGGTGTGTTTAACCACACCGGTGATTCCCATCATTGGTTTGATCGCCATCAGCAAGGAGAAAATGGTGCCTGTCATCATCCAGATTCACCTTATCGGGGGTGGTTTAATTTCTTCCCCGATGGCCGGGCGCTGGATTGGAAGGGTAACGCCAGCTTGCCGAAACTCAATTTCACAAGTGAAGATGTGGTTAACCAAATTTATCGCGCCGAAGACAGCGTGGTGCGCCATTGGTTAAAACCGCCTTACAGTATTGATGGCTGGCGGCTGGATGTGGTGCATATGCTGGGGGAAGAGGGCGGGGCAAAAGGGAATTTGCATCATTTGGCGGGTATTTATCAGGCGGCGAAAGAAGAAAACCCTCAGGCCTATATTCTGGGTGAGCACTTTGGCGATGCGCGAAATTGGCTCCATGCTGGAGTAGAAGATGCAGCCATGAATTATATGGGGTTTGCCCTGCCGGTACGCAGCTTCCTGGCGGGTTGTGATGTCGCTTATCATCCAATACAACTCAGCGCGGAGGATTGTGCCTATTGGATGGATGAATATCGTGCCGGATTACCTCATGGGCATCAGCTGCGTTTATTTAATCAATTGGATAGCCATGATACTGCCCGTTTTATCACTTTGCTTAATGGCGATAAAACGCGGATGCAAATGGCCTTGATATGGCTATTTAGCTGGATTGGCGTGCCCTGCTTATTTTATGGCGATGAGATTGGCCTCGATGGCGGCAATGATCCCTTCTGCCGCAAACCTTTCCCGTGGGACGAAGCATTGTGGGAGGGTGACTTGCTGAAATTGTGTCAGCGGATGGCAGCTTTACGGCACAAAAGTTTGGCACTGCGACGCGGTGGCTGCCAGGTTATTCATGCCAATGGCGATTCTCTGGTCTTTATTCGCAGTTATCAGCGTGAGCGAGTGATGGTAGCCATCCAGCGCAATCGTGCCAGCGATATCTTCTTACCCGTATCTCCTTTACTGAATGTTGCTCAGTGGCAGCGTTTAGAAGGGGGATCAGAACTGGATCTCACTGACTCAGGTGTCAATCTGCAATTGTCTGGTGAAAGTGTCACATTGTGGCGTGGTCAATCTTAGTGATTGGCCATAGTGAGCGCTAACTCAAGAGTTAGTGACGCAGTGTGGGATATTAAAAGCGGCTAAGCGCCGCTTGAGGTTAATGACAAAGTGCCCGTAACGGTGAAAACAGGCAGATCGTAAAGACGCCGTAAAATCGTCCCTGATGGCTCGACCCGCGCCCTCCCTGGCGCGGACGCTTTACTCTTCTACCTGTCTTCACCTTACAAGATCGAGTTATCGAGGTTTGTCAGCAGTCTGAAGCGGCTAAGCGCCGCTTTTTCTTTGGTTGAAATACTATGTATATAACGAGTATAGATAGTTGTCAGGTAAATTCACCGAAGGGAAAATATGATGAGCACAGCGAAAAGACAGGCATTGATAATCGGGGCCTCTCGGGGATTGGGACTGGGTTTGGTTGATGAGCTTAACCGCCGTGGCTGGTCGGTCACCGCGACCACACGCGGTGTAGCAAAAGATACTGCTGCACATGCGGCCCATTGGCTAACATTGGATATTAACCAACCGGACAGTATCAAAACATTCTTACCACAGATACAGGGCCAAACGTTTGATCTGATTTTTATTAATGCCGGTATCTCCGGGCCGGAGCATCAATCCGCGGTTGATGCCAAACCGGAAGAGATTCTCGAATTATTCCAGACCAATGCGATTTCTCCCATCCGTATTGCCCAGCTGTTGCTGGCACAGCGTAATCCTACTCACAGTGTATTAGCCTTTATGTCTTCACAACTGGGGAGTCTTGGACATAATGCTTCAGGCCATAAGCCTTTGTATTCAGCCAGTAAAGCTGCATTGAATATGATGACGCGCAATCTGGTCGATAGAATGGTTGCTCCCTGTGATATCCATACAGGTTTTGCTCACCGACTTTGACGGTAAAATCATCCATTTCATCATTCAGGAAAAAGCCGGTACCCGGCGCAATGACGACTGCACCAAAGCGACCATTCACCGTATAGGTAGTAGAAACGGCATTGCCATCATGATCGACGATAGAATAGTGAGTTGTTTCAGGTTTCTCATGCGGCTGCATGCCCGGCTGAACTTCTACCGACGGCGTAGCCTTATTGGCGACGATTTGCTTGCGAATATCAGCGGCATAACTTTTACTCAGCAGGCGGTCAATCGGGTTTTTAACAAATTCGGGGTCGCCGAGGAACGTATTACGGTCCATATAGGCATGGCGCATCGCTTCTGTCAGCGTATGAATATAAGCGGCAGAGTTAAAGCCCATGCTCTTCAGGTCATATCCCTCAAGGACATTCAACGTCTCACATAAGGTTACGCCACCGGAGCTAGGTGGCGGAGAAGAAACGAATTTATAGCCACGGTAGCTACAGGTAATAGGGGCGGTTTCGGTGATTTTATAATTGGCAAAATCGGCAGCAGTCAAAATACCTCCGCCTTTTTTAGCTGCCGCTTCAACTGCTTGCGGTATTTTCCCCTGATAGAAAGCATCTGGCCCTTTCTCCGAGATAGCTGTCAGAGTATCAGCCAGATCAGCTTGAATCAGACGATCACCCGGTTGCAGCGCTTCGCCATTTTTACGTAGGAAAATACGAGCTGATTCAGGATCTTGGCGGAAGCGTTTAACCGTTGTGTCAAGAATATCCGTGTCAGCACGAGTTAACACAAAGCCTTCCTGTGCCAGTTTGATCGCCGGAGCCATGACTTGCTGGCGGGTTAATTTGCCGTATTTCTTTTGCGCACTGTCCATGCCCAATACAGTACCTGGAACACCGGCAGCCAGATAACCATACAAACTGGCGTCTTTGGTGACTTTGCCCTCTTTATCCAGATACATATCGGCACTGGCAGCGGCAGGGGCGGTTTCACGGAAGTTTATAAATGTGTCTGTTCCATCTGCAAGGTGAATAGTCATAAAGCCACCGCCACCAATATTGCCACAACACGGATTTACTACTGCTTGCGCATAACCCACAGCAACCGCGGCATCAACTGCATTTCCGCCCATTTTTAAAATATCGGACCCAACCTGTGAAGCCAGATACTGGGATGTCACCACCATGCCATTTTTTGCTTCTACTGCGGGTGTTGAGGCCGCATGCAGTGCTCCACTGACCAATAAAGCCAACGCAGCCAAGGGTTTGTTCCATTTTTGCAGATGCATTCTGACTCCTGTTATTACCTGCCCGCTGGGGGTTACCCAGTCATTTTTTGTCTGGCAGCTTAAAAGCGCTGCTTAGGGTGTGCGCAAAACACACGCCAGTAATAATTAATAGCAGAATTAATGTTTATGGCTGCTAATTAATTAGCGGCGAAAGGAGGCGTTGTCAGTTGTTGCCCGGCAGATGGGGTGATTTATGCTTGAGGGAAATCAAGATAAGTAAAAATAACTTATTGAAAATAAATAAGTATTCACGATCTTGATAAGATGGGAATGGAAATGATTATTATATAAACTCTGCGGCGGGTGCTTGAAGCTGTCTGCTTTGGGCATTGTTTGAATCAGTGCTGTAAGTGTCTTGGTAAAAAACAGTTGTTGTCATAAAGCAGATAGGAAAAAGCCCCGTACTGACGTTAATCAATACGAGGCTCCCTAATGCCTGGCAACATTACGCTAGCTTCTTACCTGCTGAAAGGCAAAACATGGAGGCCAAATATGCCACAAAAATATCCCCTTCTTACTTGAAATTACAGCGTTGTTAGCTGCTCTCGTTCACCCGAATCACTTACTTATGTAAGCTCATCGGGATTTACTCGTTTGCCGCCTGGCTGCAACTCCAATTACTTTGGGGATATATCAGTATTGTTGGTATGTCGTCGTTTGGTTTTATATCAGCATAAAAAAAGCCAGTCAGTGTGAACTGACTGGCTTGATACCCCTGAGCAAATCAGGAGCGGCATAAACTGTTATTACAGTTTAGAGGCGTTTTCAGACAGGTATTTAGCTACGCCATCTGGAGATGCGCCCATACCTGCTTTACCTTTTTCCCACTGAGCAGGGCAAACGTCGCCGTGTTCTTCGTGGAATTGCAGTGCGTCAACCATACGCAGCATTTCGTCAATGTTACGGCCCAGTGGCAGGTCGTTAACCACTTGGTGACGAACAACACCGTTTTTGTCGATCAGGAAAGAACCGCGCAGTGCAACACCTGCATCTGGGTGCTCAATGCCGTAGGCTTTCTGAATTTCACGTTTGATATCAGCAACCATTGGATATTTAACTTCACCAATACCGCCTTTATCGACCGGGGTTTTACGCCATGCGTTGTGTACGAATTCGGAGTCAAAAGAAACACCAACAACTTCAACGCCACGTTTCTGGAATTCTTCGTAACGGTGGTCGAAAGCGATCAACTCTGAAGGACAAACGAAAGTGAAGTCCATAGGCCAGAAGAACAGGACAGCAGGGCGGCCGTTCAGGTGTTTTTTCAGGTTGAAGTTTTCAACGATTTCGCCGCTACCAAGAACAGCAGCTGCTGTAAAATCAGGGGCTTGACGAGTTACCAGAACCATAAATTACTCCTGTTAATTAGGGATGGATTAACCAGTTGTCTTAAAAGTATCGGCACAGCATAGGTATTTAAGCGGGATGAATAAAGGGATAAATACCAATTGCTGTGATAGCTTTTACCTATTGTTACAACGATTTTTGTTTCTTAGTCTTGCTAAGATACCCATTCTTACAGAAAGCGCAAGTGACTTAGAATCAATAACCATACAATAAAGAATGTTTTAATCTAAATTTGTTTATCTTGTGCCTGTGACATCATTGCAGGATAAAAAGCCCAAAACAACTGCTCTAATGGCTGATAGTGTTGTTCTATATCGTGAAATGACCCTGCAAGTGCTGCCAGCTTTGGCCGTCGGTTAGCCATACCTTGCAACACATCAGCTATAAAGGGTAGTTCAGCGTAGCGTTCCAGCCAACGCTCTGGCCACAGATAGGCATTGAGGTTCTGAAAGCGAGCCGGTGTCAGGGGTAAATGTGGCAAAATTTGGCATTGCGCGTGCTCGATAAAATCGGGCAGCGAGCAGTCAGGCATCAGTTTATCCCAGTTGCGTGACAGAAAATGATCCCATAATACATCCAGAGTAATAGGTGCAACCCGGCGATAGTCCGCACTAAAATAGCCACGGGCCTCTTTCACTAATGGCAATGTATCAGTCATCACATCAACGCGGCGATGCATCATGATGCCAGCGACTATCTCAGGGGAGTATTCCCCTTGTGGATTACCGCGCACAAAATCGGCCAGCAAATTGCCCAATAAAGAGCTGTCTGCCAGTGTTGCAAGATGGAGGTGAGCAAGAAAATTCATGCGTTGAGTATAATGCAAATAGCCGCTAACTCTCCTTATTTCTTGCAGCCAGCCGTTCAGGGTTCTAGACTAGCCGCCTATTTTTGTGAACCTGCCCCTCATATCTGTGGGCTGGGTCTGTTCTGATATAAAGTGGAAAGCCATGCGCGTTGCCGATTTTTCTTTTGAGCTACCAGAATCTCTTATTGCCCATTACCCTCAGCCCCAGCGTAGCGGTTGCCGCTTATTGTCACTGGATGGCCCAACGGGAGCACTAACGCACGGCATTTTTACTGATTTGCTGGATAAACTGGTGCCCGGTGATCTGCTGGTATTCAATAATACGCGGGTTATTCCGGCGCGTTTATTTGGCCGCAAAGCCAGCGGCGGCAAGCTTGAAGTATTGGTCGAGCGCGTTTTGGATGATCACCGTGTTCTGGCTCATGTCAAAGCGTCAAAAGCGCCTAAACCCGGTACTGAGCTGCTGCTGGGTGACGATGAGAGCATCCATGCCACCATGCTGGCACGCCATGACACACTATTTGAGTTGCGTTTTGACGATGAGCGGGATGTTTTCACTATTTTGGATGCAGTCGGCCATATGCCTTTGCCTCCTTATATAGACCGACCTGATGAGGATGCCGATCGCGAGCTATACCAAACGGTATACAGCCAGCGCTTGGGGGCAGTGGCAGCGCCGACCGCCGGTTTACATTTTGATGAACCGATGTTGGCCGCTTTGCGGGAAAAAGGCATTGAGATGGCTTTTGTTACCTTGCATGTCGGCGCGGGTACGTTCCAGCCAGTGCGAGTCGAAACAATTGAAGATCACATCATGCATTCTGAGTATGCAGAAGTGCCGCAGGAAGTGGTTGATGCAGTTCTGGCCTGTAAGGCCCGTGGCAATAGGGTCGTTGCGGTGGGTACCACATCAGTACGTTCATTGGAAAGTGCCGCCAAGGCGAGTGATAATGGCCTGATTGCCCCTTTCTTTGGTGATACCAAAATCTTTATTTATCCGGGTTATCACTATCAGGTTGTTGATGCATTAATAACCAATTTCCACTTACCTGAATCAACATTGATAATGTTGGTTTCTGCTTTTGCTGGTTATAAAAATACTATGAATGCTTACCAGCAGGCGGTTGCAGAGCAATATCGCTTCTTCAGTTACGGTGATGCCATGTTTATCAGCCGTAACCCACAGGCAAGCACAGAAATGATATCCCTGAATAGTACGGATAATCAGTAGCTTATGCCGATCCTTTTTTTTGGGAATTATATCCCCTAAATCTGCATATGTGATTAACCCCTGAAACACCCGGAGCCAGGCGCTATCTGTCTCCGGGGTAAACGTTGGTTAATGGCCTTTGGCCGCTTCTTCAATCAACGCAATGATTTCATTGGGATGGGAAGCCAGAGAGGCATGGCTGGAGTCCAGACGAATGGTTTTCTTCGGTTTCATCCGTTCAGTAAACCACTGCTGAGTTTCTGGCGGGATCATATGGTCCTGATTGGAAATCTGATACCAACTAGGTATGGTTTTCCAGGCCGGTTCTGCCGAGGCGTCTTCAAAGCAACGGCCTGAGGTCGGCTTTTGCGCGGCAGTCATAATGATGGCTTCGTTTTTGTCTAAGTCGTGACAGAAACTTTCGTGGAATTTTTCTCGCTTAATCCAAAGAAAACCATCCGAGTCTGGAACAAGATTGGCCGCCCCCAAAGGGGGGGCGCGGAGTTGGAAAATACTGCCAAGGCTTTCGCCTTTATCCGGTGCAAAAGCGGCAACAAAGACCAGCCCAACCACATGAGGCAAGTCACCAAGTTGGGAAATCACCATCCCCCCATAAGAATGACCAACCAAAATGGTGGGGCCTTCCAATGAAGCTGCCAGCTTTTTTGTTCGTTCCACGTCATCTGCCAATGATGTCAGTGGGTTTTGTACTGCGTATACCGGATAATTTTTGTTGTGTAGCGTAGGAATAACATGACGCCAGTGAGAACCGTCGCCCCATGCGCCGTGTACTAATAGGATATTCGGTTTTTTTGTCATTTATTGCCCCGTATTATCAGCAGGAATAATGAGAATAGGGTAGTGGACAGGTGGATATCTACGGTGCCACAGATTCATGAAAAGTATAGTTCAGGTATAACTTTTTATGGAAATATCGACCTATTCCCGCGGTTAATGTTATCCACCAAGACGACAAAGTATTATCGATAAAGTGGCACACAAAATTATAGAATTGCGCATATAACGATAAGTGCTACTTAAGCCGTCTGGCTTGTGTCGCGGGTTAGTCAGTTGCTATCATGCGCTCCTTTTAATCACGCACCAGACTGTTTCTCTGATGCTGGAGGTTATGTGAAGTACGAATTACAAAAAACTGATGGGCGCGCCCGTCGTGGCCGTCTGGTATTTGAACGCGGTGTCGTAGAGACCCCGGCATTTATGCCGGTTGGTACCTACGGCACAGTAAAAGGGATGACCCCGGAAGAGGTCAAAGAAACCGGCGCACAAATCCTGCTGGGGAACACTTTCCATCTTTGGTTGCGCCCTGGTCAGGAAATTATGAAGCTGCACGGCGACTTGCATGATTTTATGCAGTGGCACGGCCCTATCCTGACTGACTCAGGCGGCTTCCAGGTATTCAGCTTAGGGGCGATGCGCAAAATCAAAGAAGAAGGGGTGACTTTCCAGAATCCGATCAATGGAGACAAAGTTTTCCTTAGTCCGGAAAAGTCGATGGAAATTCAGTACGATCTCGGTTCTGATATCGTGATGATTTTCGACGAATGCACTCCCTACCCAGCTGATTGGGATTATGCGAAACGTTCGATGGAAATGTCATTGCGTTGGGCCAAACGTAGTCGCGACCGCTTTGATGAATTGAACAATAAAAATGCTTTATTCGGTATTATTCAGGGTGGCGTTTACGAAGATTTACGTGATGTATCGGTAAAAGGGCTGGTAGATATCGGTTTTGATGGTTACGCTGTGGGCGGCTTGGCGGTAGGTGAGCCAAAAGAAGATATGCACCGTATTTTGGAACATGTCTGCCCGCAGATTCCAGCAGATAAACCACGCTATTTGATGGGCGTTGGGAAACCTGAGGATTTGGTCGAGGGTGTACGTCGTGGCATCGACATGTTTGACTGCGTTATGCCAACACGTAATGCTCGTAACGGCCATTTGTTTGTCACTGACGGAGTGGTAAAAATCCGTAATGCCAAACACAAGAGTGATACAGCAACGCTGGACGAGCATTGTGATTGCTACACTTGTCGCAATTATAGCCGTGCCTACTTGCATCATCTTGACCGTTGCAACGAAATACTGGGCGCACGCCTGAATACCATTCATAACCTGCGTTACTATCAACGCTTAATGGCGGGTTTACGTCAGGCTATTGAAGAAGGTAAATTAGAGAGCTTCGTTGAAGATTTCTATGGTCGGATAGGAAAGCCTGTTCCACCACTATCTCCACAATTAAGTGATTGATTTTAAAATTATTGCCTTTGCAATTATGGGCTAAACGGTTAGGATTTTGCGGTTGCTGATTTTAACACACTGATTTCACACTATTGATATTGATAACAATGAGGGAATTTTAATGAGTCTTTTCATTTCCGATGCTGTCGCATCCGCTGGGGCTCCGGCTCAAAGCAGCCCGTACTCTCTGGTGATTATGCTGGTGGTATTTGGTCTGATTTTTTACTTCATGATCTTGCGTCCACAGCAAAAACGTGCCAAAGAACACAAAAAACTGATGGATTCTATTGGTAAAGGTGATGAAGTGCTGACCACTGGTGGTTTACTTGGTCGTGTTACTAAAGTTGCGGAAACTGGTTATATCGTTATCGCACTGAACGACACCACTGAAGTGATGATCAAACGTGACTTCGTTGCTGCCGTTTTACCGAAAGGTACAATGAAAGCTCTGTAATTTTCGATTTTCCCGAAGGGAATTGCCGTGTTAAACCGTTATCCTTTGTGGAAGTATCTGATGTTGATCGTGGTGATCTTCGTCGGTCTGCTATACGCACTTCCCAACCTTTATGGTGAGGATCCGGCTGTTCAAATCACTGGTGCGCGAGGAATCGCCGCCAGTGAAACAACGCTGGTCCAAGTCCGTGACGTTTTAGAAAAAGACAACATAGCGAGCAAGTCTATTGCACTGGAAAATGGTGCAATCTTGGCTCGCTTTAGAGATCCTGACGTCCAGCTGCGCGCTCGTGAAGCACTGATGGCTGCGATGGGGGACAAATACGTAATCGCGCTGAACCTTGCTCCAGCAACCCCTTCGTGGCTTGCAAAATTGGGTGCAGAGCCGATGAAGCTTGGTCTTGACCTGCGTGGTGGTGTGCACTTCTTGATGGAAGTGGATATGGACACTGCGCTTGGCAAGTTACAAGAGCAAACGATGGATACTCTGCGCAGTGATTTGCGTGAGAAAAATATCCCGTATGCGACGGTGCGTAAACTGGATAATTATGGTGTTGAAGTGCGTTTCCGCGATGATAAAACTCGCGATGATGCTATCAGCTACCTTTCTCCTCGCCACCGTGATCTGGTGATTGGCTCCAATGGCAGCAATACCTTAAAAGCTGTGATGAGTGATGACCGTCTGCGGGAAGCGCGCGAATATGCCGTTCAGCAAAACATTACTATTCTGCGTAACCGGGTTAACCAATTAGGTGTAGCCGAGCCGTTGGTTCAGCGCCAGGGTTCAGATCGTATTGTCGTTGAGTTGCCGGGTATTCAGGATACTGCACGTGCCAAAGAGATTCTTGGTGCGACGGCAACACTTGAGTTCCGTTTGGTCAATAGCAATGTTGATGCTTCTGTTGCTGCCTCCGGTCGTGTACCGGGCGATTCTGAAGTCAAAAACACGCGTGAAGGCCGCCCGGTTGTCTTGTACAAGCGCGTTATCCTGACCGGTGACCATATTACCGACTCCACTTCCAGCACTGACGAATATAACCAGGCTCAGGTTAATATCTCGCTCGATAGCGCCGGTGGTTCTGCTATGTCTAATTTTACCAAAGACAATATCGGCAAGCCGATGGCGACTTTGTTTGTAGAATATAAAGACAGCGGTAAAAAAGATGCTAATGGCCGAGCGGTTCTGGTTAAGCAGGAAGAAGTTATCAACGTCGCGACCATCCAGTCTCGCTTGGGTAACAGTTTCCGCATTACCGGTATTGATAATCCGGCTGAAGCTCGTCAGCTTTCTCTATTGCTGCGTGCTGGTGCATTAATTGCACCTATCCAGATTGTGGAAGAACGCACTATTGGGCCAACTTTGGGTTCTCAGAATATTACCCAAGGTTTGGAAGCTTGCTTGTGGGGCTTGGCGGTTTCTATCCTGTTTATGGTGATTTACTACCGTAAATTTGGGGTGATTGCCAGTACTGCGCTGTTGGCGAACCTGGTGTTGATCGTGGGCGTGATGTCTCTGTTACCGGGGGCGACATTAACCATGCCGGGTATTGCCGGGATAGTGTTGACCCTGGCGGTAGCAGTTGATGCTAACGTTCTGATTAACGAGCGAATAAAAGAAGAGTACAAGAACGGGCGGACGATTCAGCAAGCGATTCATGAGGGGTACAAAGGTGCTTTCTCAAGTATCGTCGATGCGAACGTAACGACACTTATCACAGCCATTATTCTTTATGCTGTGGGTACCGGTTCGATTAAAGGCTTTGCCATTACAACGGCAATCGGTGTTGTAACGTCAATGTTCACCGCAATAGTCGGTACTCGTGCCATCGTCAACCTGCTTTACGGCGGCAAGCGCATTAACAAGCTGTCTATTTGAGGAGTACGTTGTGGCACAGGATTATACTGTTGAACAACTGAACTATGGCCGTAAAGTCTATGACTTTATGCGCTGGGATTATGTTGCTTTCGGCGTCTCATTGCTGTTGTTAGTGGCATCCATTGTAGTGATGTCCACTAAAGGGTTTAACTGGGGTCTGGATTTCACCGGTGGTACGGTGATTGAAATTTCCCTGGAGAAACCTGCGGATCTGGACCAACTGCGTGACACATTGGAAGCCGCGGGCTTTGAATCGCCAATTCTGCAAAACTTTGGTAGCACCCGTGATGTGATGGTTCGTATGCCACCCGCCACCGGAACTGCCGGGCAGGAATTGGGCAACAAAGTCATCTCTGTTATTAATGAGTCGGTTGATAAGAATGCATCGGTAAAACGTATTGAATTCGTCGGACCAAGTGTGGGTAGTGATTTAGCCCAAGCAGGCGGCATGGCGTTGATAGTCGCGTTACTGTGTATTCTGGTTTATGTCGGTTTCCGTTTTGAATGGCGTCTGGCGCTGGGAGCGGTTATCGCCTTGGCGCATGACGTGGTTATTACCATGGGGATCTTGTCGTTATTCCATATCGAGATTGACCTAACCATCGTCGCTTCATTGATGTCGGTTATTGGTTACTCACTTAACGACAGTATCGTGGTATCAGACCGTATTCGTGAGAACTTCCGCAAGATTCGCCGCGGTACACCTTACGAAATCATGAACGTGTCTCTGACTCAGACCTTAAGCCGTACTATCATGACCTCTGCAACCACACTGATGGTGGTATTGATGCTGTTTATCTTCGGTGGTGCGATGCTGCAAGGCTTCTCACTGACGATGCTGATCGGTGTATCCATCGGTACAGTTTCATCCATCTACGTCGCGTCCGCGCTGGCGTTGAAACTGGGTATGAAACGTGAGCATATGTTACAGCAGAAAGTCGAGAAAGAGGGCGCAGATCAGCCTTCAATCCTGCCTTAAGTCGTAAACGATAGAACGAAAATAAGCCCTGATACCGGTATATAGCGGTATCGGGGCTTTTTTTCGACCTTCTCAATGTGTTATCGCCCGATTGTAAAGTTTGGTTAGAACTGCAAAAGGAGTGGTTGAAGCCTTTTGATTCGAAACCTGCTGCATCAAACTCACCATAGCTTAATCAACATAAACTGCCGCTTCCACCCTTTGTTGTCGCGGCAGTTCGCGGTAAACTGTCGCTAAGTTTAAGCTCACCTATCAGGAAGCGCTATGCATTGCCCGTTTTGTGCCGCTGTGGATACCAAAGTCATTGACTCCCGTCTGGTGAGCGATGGTTCGCAAGTGCGCCGTCGCCGCCAGTGTTTAGATTGTAATGAACGCTTTACCACTTTCGAAGTGGCTGAACTGGTGTTACCGCGCGTGATTAAAAGTGATGATGTACGCGAACCCTTTAATGAAGAAAAATTACGCCGTGGCATGCTAAAAGCATTGGAAAAACGGCCGGTCAGCTCAGATGATGTTGAAACGGCAATCAGTCACATTAAATCTCAGTTACGCGCCACCGGCGAGCGCGAAGTGCCCACCAAGATGGTTGGTAATCTGGTGATGGAAGCACTGAAGCGCCTGGATAAAGTGGCCTATATCCGCTTTGCTTCGGTGTATCGCAGTTTTGAAGATATCCGCGAATTCGGCGAAGAAATTGCCCGCTTGCAGGATTAATCAACATAGTCGTCAAAGCCGTTAGCCCCCAGCTAATTACCACAGCATAAAAGTAAGGAAAGCCATGCAGCCCGATGAATTCTATATGGCCCGTGCCTTTGAGTTGGCGCGGCTAGGGCGTTTTACTACGTCACCGAACCCCAATGTCGGGTGTGTGCTGGTGCGCGATGGCGAGATTGTCGGTGAGGGCTATCATTTGCGTGCTGGCGAACCTCATGCCGAGGTGCATGCTTTACGGATGGCGGGTGAAAAAGCGCGTGGCGCTACCGCCTATGTCACCCTTGAGCCATGTAGCCACCACGGGCGTACGCCGCCATGTGCTGATGCTTTGCTTACTGCCGGTGTAAAACGCGTGGTAGCCGCGATGCAGGATCCTAATCCGCAAGTTGCCGGGCGCGGGTTATATAAATTAAAACAGGCTGGGGTTGAAGTTGACCACGGTTTGATGCTGGCGGAAGCCGAAGCGGTTAATCTCGGCTTCTTGAAACGGATGCGCACGGGTTTTCCTTATCTGCAATTGAAAATGGCTGCATCCCTGGATGGTCGCACCGCAATGGCCTCGGGTGAAAGCCAGTGGATTACCTCGCCACAAGCGCGTCAGGATGTGCAGCGTTTTCGGGCGCAAAGCTCTGCTATCCTTAGCACCAGTGCCACCGTATTGGCTGATGATCCTGCGCTAACCGTGCGCTGGCAGGAGCTGGATGCACAAACCCAGGCGCTGTACCCTCAAGATGCACTGCGCCAGCCGGTTCGAATTATTGTCGATAGCCATAACCGCGTGACGCCACAGCATAAAGTCATTCAGCAAGACGGCCCGTGTTGGTTAGCTCGAGTTGAGGCAGATGAGCAGTCATGGCCTAACAATGTCGAGCAATTGTTGCTACCACGTCATGGCAATGGGGTAGATTTAGTCTTATTAATGATGCAATTAGGTAAGCGGCAAATTAATTCTGTTTGGGTTGAAGCCGGGCCACAATTTGCGGGCGCGCTTTTGCAGGCGGGTGTGGTTGATGAGCTAATTCTGTATATTGCGCCAAAATTGTTAGGCAGCGATGCCCGTGGGTTATGCCAGTTGACTGGGTTAACGCAACTAAGTGATGCCCCTGAATTCGTATTTAGCGAGGTTCGTCAGGTGGGGCCAGACTTACGACTGCGCTTGAAACCGAAGTATTAATGAAATTATCTGGCAGGGATTCCCTCTGCTAATCATAGTCTTGCCAGTGTTTTACAAATGCGCAGGGGCAGGGCGTGAAAGAATATGATAGAATCCGCCCCCCTGCGGGGTATGAACCCATATTGAGGAAAGCTATGAACGTTATCGAAGGTGTTGTTGCTACTCCTAATGCCCGCGTGGCGATTGCAATCGCGCGTTTTAACAACTTTATCAACGACAGCCTGCTGGAAGGTGCCATTGATGCCCTGAAACGCATTGGCCAGGTAACGGATGACAACATCACTGTTGTTTGGGTTCCGGGTGCTTATGAATTGCCGCTGGTTGCTAATGTGTTAGCAAAAACAAATCGTTACGATGCGGTGATTGCGCTGGGTACGGTTATCCGTGGGGGCACTGCGCACTTTGAATATGTTGCTGGTGAAGCGAGTTCTGGCTTATCAAGTGTAGCTATGAACAGCGATATTCCAGTAGCTTTCGGTGTGCTGACCACAGAAAGTATTGAGCAGGCAATTGAGCGTGCCGGTACTAAAGCAGGTAATAAAGGTGCAGAAGCTGCCCTGACCGCGCTTGAAATGATTAATGTAATCAAAGCTATTAAAGGCTGAATTTAGTTAAGTTAAGGGGAATTCCGTGAAACCTGCTGCTCGTCGCCGCGCTCGTGAGTGCGCTGTTCAAGCGCTCTACTCTTGGCAGTTGTCTAAAAACGACATCGCTGATGTTGAATTACAGTTCCTGTCTGAGCAGGATGTCAAAGATGTAGACATCGCCTATTTTCGCGAATTGCTGTCTGGGGTTGCCGTTAACGCAGCATCTCTGGATGCGCTAATGGCGCCTGTTCTTTCTCGCCAGCTCGAAGAATTAGGTCAGGTTGAAAGAGCCGTTCTGCGTATTGCGCTGTTTGAACTGAGCAAACGTGATGATGTCCCTTATAAAGTGGCGATCAATGAAGCGATTGAACTTGCCAAAACGTTCGGTGCTGCTGATAGCCATAAGTTCGTCAACGGGGTGCTGGATAAAGTCGCTCCGACGGTACGTAAGCGAAAGTAACTCGTTACATTAACGACTTGAATTGGGGCCGGTTTCCGGCCTTAATTTATTGATCAGTTAACATTTCTGGAATTGTATTATGGCATGTGGCGAATTTGACCTCATTGCCCGCTACTTTGACCGGTTCAGAAGTAATCGCCGGGATGTAGAACTGGGTATTGGAGACGACTGCGCACTTCTTACAGTGGCAGAGAAACAGCTGTTGGCCATCAGTACAGATACGCTGGTGTCTGGTGTTCATTTCCTTCCGGATATCGATCCGGCCGATCTCGGATACAAATCTTTAGCGGTAAACCTTAGCGATTTAGCGGCTATGGGTGCCGATCCTGCCTGGTTATCTCTCGCACTGACCCTTCCTAATGTCAATGAAGACTGGCTGCAATCATTCAGTGATAGCTTGTTTGATCAGCTTAATTATTATGGCATGCAATTGATTGGTGGTGACACCACCCGTGGGCCATTGAGTCTGACGTTAACCATCCAAGGTTTAGTCCCAGAAGGGCGAGCATTGAAGCGGGCTGGTGCTCGGATCGGTGACTGGATCTATGTGACAGGTACCTTGGGTGACAGTGCAGCTGGTTTGGCTATTTTGCAAAATGGGCTGCGGGTTGATGATGAGGCTGACAGAGAGGCGCTCATTCATCGCCATTTGCGGCCACAACCCCGAGTCCTACAGGGGCAGGCTTTGCGCGACCTTGCCAGCTCTGCCATTGATATCTCCGATGGCTTGATTTCTGACTTACAACATATCCTCAAAGCCAGTGGTTGCGGTGCCCGTATCGAATTGGATGCTTTGCCCTATTCGGATGCACTCAAAAATCAGGTAGATGCTGAACAAGCTTTACGCTGGGCGCTGAGCGGTGGTGAAGACTATGAATTGTGCTTTACCGTGCCGGAAATAAACCGCGGTGCACTGAAGGTTGCATTGAGTCACACTGGGGCCAGCTATACTTGTATTGGTCAGATTGGCCCACAATCGGAAGGGGTTAAATTCTTCCGTGAAGGTAAGGCGGTTGAGATGAATTTACGAGGTTTCGACCATTTCTCGGCAGGTAAATCTCATGGATGAAGCCAAGCGTCGTCTGCGGTTATCTAATCCGTGGCACTTATTGGCAACCGGTTTTGGCAGCGGATTATCGCCGTGGGCACCAGGCACCATGGGATCAATTGCAGCCATTCCTTTCTGGTTGTTATTGATTCAGTTACCCTGGCAACTCTATTCTCTGGCGGTGATGTTTAGCATCTGTATTGGTGTCTATATCTGCCATCGCACCGCCAAAGATATGCAAGTTCATGACCACGGCAGTATCGTTTGGGATGAATTTGTCGGAATGTGGATTACCTTGATGGCATTGCCGGTCAATGATTGGCAATGGGTCGCTGGTGGTTTTGTGGCATTCCGCATTTTTGATATCTGGAAGCCTTGGCCGATCCGCTGGTTTGATCGTAACGTTCACGGCGGCATGGGGATCATGGTGGATGACATTATCGCCGGGGTGGTTGCGGCGGCAATTATTTTTGTCGTGGGGCACTACTGGCCAATCGATTTGTTCTACTGATACCCGTCATCTTTCAAATTGCAGGTGTGTTGGCTGCGTTCTCTTACCCGAATCACTGACTTATGTCAGCTCATCGGGATGCACTTACTTGCCGCCTTCCTGCACCTTGAAATCTATAGGGTATATGTGTGGTCATCTTTCAAATTGCAGGTGTGTTGGCTGCGTTCTCTTACCCGAATCACTGACTCATGTCAGCTCATCGGGATGCGCTGACTTGCCGCCTTCCTGCAGCTTGAAATCTATAGGGTATATGTGTGGTTATCTTTCAAATTGCAGGTGTGTTGGCTGCGTTCTCTTACCCGAATCACTGACTCATGTCAGCTCATCGGGATGCGCTTACTTACCGCCTTCCTGCACCTTGAAATCTATAGGGTATATGTGTGGTCATTTTTAAAATTGCAGTTAAGAGCCTAACCAAGGGAAACACTCCGTTCGGGTCGTAGCGGCGAAAGCCGCCGGAGCGCCCGCCCTTGGCTCACGGTGTTATCTGTCTGAGTTACTCCAGCCACGCTTCAATCTGACTCTGTATTCCCGCGGCATCCAAACCAAATTCTGCGCGCATTTCATCCTGTTCACCTTGTGGAACAAAATGGTCTGGTAAGCCGAGATTTAATACTGGCACTAACTGGCGTTTTGCCATTAGTAGCTCATTCACACCACTGCCCGCGCCGCCCATAATGGCATTTTCTTCAACGGTAACCAGTATCTGGTGGCTGGCAGCCAGCTCCAGTACTAACTCTTCATCTAATGGTTTAACGAAACGCATATCAACCAGTGTGGCATTCAGATTGTCGGCTACGATTTGCGCCTGAGCGAGCAATGTTCCAAAGCATAGAATGGCCACTTTTTCACCTTCGCGGCGCACGATCCCTTTACCAATCGGCATTATTGCCAATGGTTCAAGCACAGCACCAGTACCATTGCCACGCGGGTACCGTACCGCCGCTGGCCCGTTGTGGTGATAGCCGGTGTGCAGCATCTGGCGGCACTCGTTCTCATCACTTGGAGTCATGATGGCCATGTTAGGGATGCAACGCATAAATGATAGATCGAATGCGCCCTGATGAGTTTGACCATCTGCACCCACCAAACCACCTCGGTCAATAGCGAACAGTACCGGCAGGTTTTGGATGGCCACATCGTGGATCAACTGGTCATAGGCTCGTTGCAGGAAAGTCGAATAGATGGCAACGATAGGTTTGTAGCCACCGATAGCCAGACCGGCGGCAAAGGTCACCGCATGTTGTTCAGCTATCGCTACATCAAAATACTGTTGTGGATATTCACGCGAGAAGCGCACCATCCCCGAGCCTTCGCGCATGGCGGGAGTGACGGCCATTAACTGGCTGTCTTTAGCGGCGGTTTCACATAACCATTCACCAAAAATCTTGGAGTAGGTGGGTATATTGCCTTGGCTTTTTGGCAGTGTGCCGGAGGCCGGATCAAATTTTGGTACCGCGTGCCAGCCGATGGGATCTTTTTCAGCCGGTGCGTAGCCTTTGCCCTTTTTGGTCATGATATGCAACAGTTGTGGGCCTTTCAGGCTACGCATATTTTTCAATGTTTGCGTCAGCGCTTGCACGTCGTGACCATCAACCGGGCCGATATAATTAAAGCCTAACTCTTCAAATAAGGTACTGGGTACTACCATGCCTTTCAGATGTTCTTCGGTACGTTTCAGCAAATCTTTAATCGGCGGTAAACCCGAAAATGCTTTTTTGCCACCTTCACGTAGACTGGTGTAGAGTTTGCCAGATAATAACTGCGCCAAATGGTTATTCAGGCCGCCTACGTTTTCGGAGATAGACATTTCGTTATCGTTAAGAATAACCAACATGTCTGAGTGAATATCGCCTGCATGATTCATGGCTTCAAAAGCCATACCAGCCGTGATAGCACCATCACCAATCACACACACGGTACGCCGTCCTTTACCTTCACGCTCCGCAGCTACCGCCATGCCTAAGCCAGCACTGATGGACGTTGAGGAGTGACCGACAGAAAGGACGTCATATTCACTTTCGCCACGCCAAGGGAAAGGATGCAAACCATCTTTTTGGCGAATAGTCCCTATTTGTTCGCGGCGGCCCGTCAATATTTTGTGCGGATAAGCCTGATGGCCGACGTCCCACACCAAACTATCAAACGGCGTGTTGTAGACGTAATGCAACGCGACAGTCAACTCGACCACACCTAACCCTGAGGCAAAATGCCCACTGGATCGGCTGACAGAGGCAAGCAAATACTGCCGCAGTTCATCACATAACTTCGGCAGACTTTCTTTCGGCAACATGCGCAGTTCTTCGGGATTTTCTGCAAGTGCCAATGTCGGGTATTTGGCTATATCAAGACTCATTCGATGCTCATATCAAAAGGTTAAGTAGGCATTGACTCACTGCCAGCATATTTCTAGTTATCACGCTCAATAATAAAGCAGGCTAACGCCTGTAATGGCGCTGTGTTATAGGATTGCGCCGACAGCGCATTCAGGGCGCTAACTGCTTCCTGATAAAGATCGATAGCTTTGGCTTTGGCGCAATCTAGCCCCATAAGGGCCGGATAAGTGCTTTTCCCGTGTTGCTGATCAGAACCTTGGCGTTTACCAATTGTAGCTGTATCGCCGATAACGTCTAAAATATCGTCTTGCACTTGAAAGGCCAGACCGATTGCATTTGCATAACGGTCAAGTAAGGGCAGAGCTTCGCGCCCAGAGGCACCAGCAGCCAGCGCACCGAGACGAACTGCGGCACGAATTAGTGCACCGGTTTTATGACGGTGGATCTTCTCAAGATCATCCAGTGTTATCTGACGGGATTCTGCTGCCAGATCCAATGCCTGGCCGCCGCACATACCGGCAACACCGCTGGCATGGGCTAATTCTGCAATCATCGACAGCCGATCTTTATCAGCCACATCGGGCATTGGTGCTTCTGCCAGGATAGAAAATGCCAGCGTTTGCAGGGCATCACCGGCCAGAATGGCATTGGCTTCACCAAACTTCACATGGCAAGTCGGTTGCCCACGGCGTAGATCATCATCATCCATCGCCGGTAAATCATCATGAATTAATGAATAAGCATGGATACATTCAATTGCCGCCGCAGGGGCATCCAGACTGGTCAGTGACAGACCGAACATTTGGCCGGTGGCATAAACCAGATAAGGGCGCAGCCGCTTACCACCCAGCACAGCGCCATAGCGCATGGCCTCTACCAGATCACTATTACCAAAAGGGAGCGGCGCAATGAAATCCAACAGAGCCTGATTGACTCGCTGCTGATGTGCGGCAAGCTGTTGATTAAAATCAACTGAGGAGGGGGTGTTAGACATAAGACTACTCAGCATCCGGGGGGGTGAAAGGGGCGAGTGGCGCATCAACGTCATCACTCAGGAGAACCTGAACGCGCTGTTCGGCTTGCAATAATGTCTGCTGCCCAAGACGCGCTAATTGTACGCCTCGTTCAAATTCATTTAACGCTTCTTCCAGCGGGAGTTCACCTGACTCCAGGCGAGTAACGATTTGTTCCAGTTCGCTGAGCGATGTCTCAAAACTGGCGGTTTTGGTTTCAGGTGATGCGGCTTTTTTCGGCATAGTTTTTATTCGACTCGATATTTTTTATGAAACGTAACCTTGATGGCGCGTACGTCTTTTTTCTGCTTACAGAGAGCAACTCTTCAGGTCAAAAGCTTATTACCGGCTATTCTAGCGGATAATGAAGGGGAAATCGTGACGTTTAAGTCTGGTTTTTAGTACGCAGCCGCACATCATATAGTGATATACTCCACGGCTTGCATATTTTCGCTGACACCTTTGACTGTTGCTATTGATAGCGACGCCATCACTCCATAACCAGACAACTAAAGACCGCCATGAAGTTTATCATTAAATTGTTCCCAGAAATCACCATCAAGAGTCAATCTGTGCGATTGCGCTTCATTAAGATCCTCACCACCAATATTCGCAACGTATTGAAAAACCTTGAGGACGATACCCTCGCGGTGGTTCGTCATTGGGATCATATTGAAATCCGCACTAAAGATGACAATCTTGGCCCACAGATTTGTGATGCCCTGACTCGTGTCCCAGGGATTCACCATATTCTTGAAGTGGAAGATCGCAGCTACACCGATATGCACAATATTTTTGAGCAAACGCTGGAAGCTTATCGCGAAACACTGGTCGGAAAAACATTCTGTGTTCGGGTAAAACGTCGTGGTAAACATGAATTTTCCTCTGGGGATGTCGAGCGCTATGTCGGTGGTGGCCTGAACCAACACATAGAAAGTGCCAAAGTTAAACTGACCCATCCTCAGGTGACCGTTCATTTAGAAATTGATCAGGACAAACTGACATTGATCAAGGCGCGTCATGAAGGATTGGGTGGTTTCCCAATTGGTACGCAGGAAGATGTTTTGTCTCTGATTTCAGGTGGTTTTGACTCCGGTGTGTCCAGCTATATGCTGATGCGTCGTGGCTGTCGCGTGCATTATTGTTTCTTCAATCTTGGTGGCTCTGCCCATGAGATTGGGGTGAAGCAAGTGGCTCATTATCTGTGGAATCGTTTTGGTAGCTCCCATCGGGTGCGTTTTGTTGCCATTGATTTCGAACCGGTGGTGGGCGAAATCCTCGAAAAAGTCGAAGATGGTCAGATGGGCGTGGTGTTGAAACGTATGATGGTGCGCGCAGCGTCTCAGGTGGCAGAGCGCTATGGCGTGCAGGCGCTAGTCACCGGTGAAGCACTGGGACAGGTATCCAGCCAGACACTGACCAATTTGCGTTTAATTGATAATGCCTCTGACACCTTGATCTTGCGCCCGCTGATTTCTCATGATAAAGAGCACATCATCAATCTGGCGCGTGAAATCGGTACCGAAGATTTCGCTAAAACCATGCCAGAATATTGCGGCGTGATTTCAAAAAGCCCGACAGTGAAAGCAGTTAAGGCCAAGATTGAAGAAGAAGAATCTCACTTTGATTTCTCCATTTTGGATCGAGTGGTCAGCGAAGCCAAAAACGTCGATATCCGTGAAATCGCCGAACAAAGTCGTGAGCAGGTGGTTGAAGTTGAAACTGTGGCTGAATTGGCGGATACCGATGTGCTGCTGGATATTCGTGCTCCTGATGAGCAAGATGAAAAGCCACTGAAGCTGGACGGGATTGAAGTCCGTACATTGCCGTTTTATAAACTGAGTACGCAATTTGCCGATTTGGATCAGAGCAAGAGCTATCTGTTGTATTGCGACCGCGGTGTAATGAGCCGTTTACAGGCGTTGTATCTGCGTGAGCAGGGGTATACCAATGTAAAAGTGTACCGCCCTTAAAGGTGATAAGTTAACGGCTACTGCGCTTTGCCATTCTGAGCTTGCGCAGTGCTCGCCGCCGTCACGTACTGCGTGTACGCTCCGTTGGCTATGCGCTGGGCGCACCCAGACTGACTTTGCTCGCGACGCCTTGTGCAGGATGTTAACGGCTACTGCGCTTTGCCATTCTGGGCTTGCGCAGTGCTCGCCGCCGTCACGTACTGCGTGTACGCTCCGTTGGCTGTGCGCTGGGCGCACCCAGACTGACTTTGCTCGCGACGCCGCCTGCAGGATGTTAACGGCTACTGCGCTTTGCCATTCTGGGCTTGCGCAGTGCTCGCCGCCGTCACGTACTGCGTGTACGCTCCGTTGGCTGTGCGCTGGGCGCACCCAGACTGACTTTGCTCGCGACGCCTCGTGCAGGATGTTAACGGCTACTGCGGCTTCAAGTCCGAAGGGTATAGTTATAAATCCCTGGCGGTAGTACCAACTGCCAGGCGATCTCTTCTGCTTTTTCTCGTCCGAGCAATAAAAAAACAATCTTTAGCGCGAAATCGATGGATGTTCCTGGCCCCTGGCTGGTGACCAGATTGACTCGCCGATCATAAACAACACGTTGATCCATCCATTTTGTTGAATCAATTTTGTCTTTTAATGCCGGGAAACCAGTCATATTGCCCACTGGGAATAACTTGTGATGCTCAAGCACGAAAGCGGGGGCGGCGCAAATGGCGGCAACCAAACGACCCTCCTTATGCGTTTGCTCTACAGTAGCAACTAATAATGGGCTGTCGCGAAAACATTCCGCTCCCTTAATGCCACCTGGCAGGACAACCACATCAAACTTTTGATCGGCCACATCCACCAGGCGGGTGTCGGCCAGTAAACGGACACCGCGTGAACAGACGATTTCCAATGCGCCGTCACTGGCGACACTGGCTGTTGTGACATTAATCCCTGCGCGCACCAGAATATCAATGGTGGTGACGGCTTCGGTTTCTTCACTACCAGGAGCCAGGCAAACCAGCGCCGATACGCTCATACTCATTTTCCTTACGTTTAATTAAATCATACAACCGGGCATTCTCTGGCAGAGTCATACCGTGATTCCTGGCGCGCCGCAGTAAGTAACCGGTGATGTAGTCAATCTCAGTATGCCGCTGGCAACGCAAATCCTGTAGCAGTGACGAGATATTATCGGCGGTACTCTGAATAACATTGTTGACGTAGCTAAGCAGGCTTTCTGTTGAGGTATGATAGCCCTCCATCTCCATCACACTGGCGACCTCAGCGCATAACTGCTCAATCAGCTCTGGATAGCGCTGCAAATCACCATTACGGCAGTTATACAGGCCGGTAAGCGGATTAATCACGCAGTTTACTGCCAGTTTCTGCCAGCAGGCCGCCGAGATATCATCGTGCCAGGCCACGTCCGGCAACGCCTGATGTAACACATCTGCCAGGTTACTGATATCGGTTGCAATAGGAGACATCGGGCCAATATGGGTGATACCGCTGGCGACATGGACAATTGTGTTGCCATCACGGCGCGCAGCATGGGTGGTCACACCGTGGAGAAAGAGATGCTCATCTCGGGGTAATTCTTCCTGCGTACCCATCCCATTATGTAGCAGTAAAATCTTACATTCGGGATTAAGCTTAGGCAGTAAGGCCATGATTGCGCTGGAAACTTGCCACGCTTTTAAGCAAACCAGTAATAGTTCACTTTTCGACAAATGCTCAGGATCGTTAGTGGGGAGATTTTGATTGAATGCCTCGCCGCCTAACAATATGACATTAACTGAACAGAAGGGCTGTGGCACACGAAGCCAGCCTTGCACATCGTGACCCTGCTGGTAGAGCGCTGATAACCATAACTGCCCGAGAGCTCCGCAACCAAGCACAGTAATTTTCATTGAGACCTCCTTGGTGTAGGCGGAAAGCATACTGCTTGTTTCTAAGTGTTATGCTTTGATTATACCCTAAATAATTCGAGTTGCAGGAAGGCGGTAAGCGAGTGAACCCCCAAGATCTTACATCAGTAAGTGACTGGGGTGATTGAGCGCGGCCAACGCACATGCAGCTAGAAGTATGACGGGGATATAGACTTTTTGGTCCTTAAACGCAGAGTTAGCTATATATTGGCTCTGCTAAGAACAAAGTGTAAGTTGAGTAATTGTCAGCGGCTTGGCTTTGTCTGTAGGGATAAAGCGGTTATTATGCTCGCCATTCATCTTATCAGGAGGAGGGAATATGCCATCTTTCGACATCGTATCTGAAATTGATATGCAGGAAGTGCGTAACGCAGTTGAAAACGCCACCCGCGATCTGGCGAACCGTTGGGATTTTCGTAATGTTCCAGCGAGTTTTGAGTTAAATGAAAAGAACGAAAGTATCAAAGTTGCCAGTGAATCTGATTTTCAGGTCGAGCAACTGTTGGATATTTTACGTGCTCAACTGACTAAGCGTGGCATTGAAGGGGCGGCTCTGGAGATCCCGGAAGAAATGGATCGCAGTGGCAAAACCTACAGTGTGGAGGCCAAGCTGAAGCAAGGTATTGAAAGTGTGCAGGCGAAGAAGCTGGTTAAGCTGATTAAAGACAGCAAGCTGAAAGTTCAGGCACAAATTCAGGGCGAACAAGTTCGGGTCACCGGCAAAGCCCGTGATGATTTGCAGAGTGTGATGGCATTAATTCGTGGTGCTGATTTGGGCCAGCCATTCCAGTTCAATAACTTCCGCGACTAATATTTAGCTAAATTAGGTACAAAAGTATCGATCACTTTTGTACCTGCTTTTGTTTATATCGCGTTGACCAATTCTTCTAGCTGGCGGCGATTGGTTTTTTTGGTATCCACTTTGATATAAGCGCTGCGCTCGGCTCTCACCACTACCGCTTCAGTGACACCAGGTTGTGCTCTAATTCGTTCTTCTAAGGCTGAGTCTTTTACCGCTAATTCGGACAAGGTAATTCGCAAGCTACTGACATAAGGTGGCTCTTGCATCGTGGCGCTCACGCCAAACCACACCAGCGCGATAACAGCCCCAGCGGCAAATACCATACTTGCTCCTTCCATACCAAAAAGCCATCCGCCTAAACTGCCACCAATAGCCACACCAATAAACTGGCTGGTGGAGTAAATCCCCATAGCTGTACCTTTATAGCCTGCTGGCGATTCTTTACTGATCAATGATGGCAATATGGCTTCCATCACGTTGAAAGCAATAAAGAATAACTGCACTCCGGCAATGATGACCCACAGCTGTTGCCCGGCAGACCACAGCACCACTTCGGCGGCAAACAGCACAGCAACACAGCCCATAAAGACCTGCTTCATCCGGCGTTTGACTTCAGCATAAATAATAAACGGCACGACTGCGGCGAAGGAAACCAACATGGTCACCAGATAGACAATCCAGTGTTGGGCTGGAGCTAAACCTGCACTGGCCATCATCTGTGGTAAAGCAACGAAGCTCGACATCAATAAGATGTGCAAGCACATGATGCCGAAATTGAGTTTGAGTAGCCGGCTGTTATTGAGTACTTTGCTCACGCTACCTTTGACGATACTGGATTCGCGGTTAAGCACATGGCTATCGGCATCCGGTACCACGGCTAATGTAATAACAATACCTAATAGCGCCAGTATCGCTATTGCCCAGAACAGGGCATGCAAGCCAAAAGCGTGAGTGACAATCGGCCCCAGCACCATCGCGATGGCAAAAGTAATACCAAAGCTAACACCAATAAATGCCATTGCTTTGGTGCGGTTTTGCTCACGAGTTAAATCAGACAGCAGTGCCATGACTGCGGCGGCAATGGCACCAGAGCCTTGCAGCGCGCGACCCAGAATGATGCCCCAGATAGAATCACTTAGTGCGGCAATCACACTTCCCAGTGCAAATATCAGTAGGCCACCGACGATCAGCGGCTTACGGCCAATACGATCAGAAACCAGCCCAAATGGAATCTGAAAAATGGCCTGAGCCAGACCGTAAATGCCAATGGCGATACCAATCAATGCTTCGCTGGCACCGGAAAGCGCCATGCCATAAGTGGTGAGAACGGGGAGAACCATAAACATGCCGAGCATGCGCAAAGAAAATACCGTACCCAGCCCCCAGGTTGCCCGGAGCTCTAGCGGGGTCATTTTATTGTCGTTCATTACCACCTCAAAAAAACATTCTGCGCCATTGTAATGATGTTAGGGCCAGTGGGTAAATCTATTGATGTTTAGAATGTATTACAGGCGAGTTTTTAGATAACAGTAGGGTAGCGAAGAAATAAAAAATGGCTGGTAGGAATAGCCCGCCAGCCATTTTTATCACAACAGGGTTGAAGTTATCCGACGTAAGTCAGCAATCCAGCCGAGGAAGGAACATTGAAATCAACCGACATCATGACGCTCAATGACGTAATGGCAATGATAGAAAATACAAATAGTTTTCTCGCCCATACGCTGTCATTGGTCGCTTTATAACCGCGCAATGCCATACCCAACCACCAGACACTTACCGCAGCAGCGACAACCAGGTATTTGTAACCGGCATAGCCACTTAAGGTCAGCATCAAGGTGGCAACCATAAATGCCAAGATATAAAGGGTAATATGGTTTTTGGTGACCGATATTCCTTTTATTACCGGCAAAACCGGAATGTTGGCAGCTTGATAATCCTTAAAGCGGAAAATCGCGATGGCATAAGAGTGTGGCATTTGCCACAGGCTGAAGATAAGCAACAGGATCAAAGCACCCATATCGAACTGCCCGGTAACGGCACAGTAACCAATCACTGGAGGTGCGGCACCTGATAAGCTGCCAATCAATGTGCCGTAGACGGATTTTCGCTTCATGTAGAGGCTATAAACCCCGACATAAATCACGAAACCAATTACAGCCAGCCACATGGCTAACGGGTTAGCGCCAACATAGAGCAGCAGCATGCCAGCAATACCCAGTATCGAAGCATAAATCAGGCTCACTTTCGGATCGATAAGCCCTTTTACCAGGACACGATTCTTCGTTCTCTCCATGATGCGGTCGATATCACGGTCGATATAGTTGTTAAATACACACCCGGAGGCAACAACTAACGAGACACCGAACAGGGTGGCGAGAAAAAGTGGGTAATCAATCACGCCTTTGGAAGCGAGGAGAAATCCCCCAACGACAGAAATTAAATTGCCGAAAATAATTCCTGGTTTAGTTACTTGCAGGTATTGCTTAATCATCACATGCAGCTCTTCAGTCAACCATCATATTGATGTTGAGGTTGTACATAATCCAGAGTGAGCCCACAACAACGATTGCGATAATCATAGCGGTGAACAGGAACGCCACCAGATTCCAACGTTCTTCGGACGATCCATTCATATGCAGGAAGTACACCAGGTGCACGATAATCTGCACCACGGCTAAACCGACCACAGTGGCCAGAATAGTCGTATGAGAGGCGGTACCACTCATCACCATAGCGAATGGAATAACTGTCAGAATAACCGACAGAATGAAGCCAATAAGGTATGACTTCAAGCTACCGTGGCTGGCTCCACCGTGAGTCGTTGTTGAATGACTAGATGTTGGATGGCTCATCACATAGCTCCTAACAGATAGACAACGGTGAATACGCAGATCCAGACCACATCCAGGAAGTGCCAGAACAAGCTCAGGCACATCAGGCGGGTACGGTTCGTTTCATTCAGGCCGCGTTTTGCTACTTGAATCATCATAATGATGATCCAAACCAAGCCAGCGGTAACGTGAATACCGTGGGTGGCAACCAGCGCGAAGAAGCTAGACAGGAACGCACTGCGATCCGGGCCGTAGCCTTCAGCAATCAGGTGATGGAATTCATAGATTTCCATTGCCACAAAGCCCAGACCGAACAGGAAGGTCAGACCTAACCAGGTGTTAACCTGGTTTTTGTGGCCTTTGTTCATGCCCAGCATAGCGATGCCGTAAGTAATACTACTGAACAGCAACAGGAAGGTTTCAACCAGAACAAAGTTCAAGTCGAAGATATCCCGGCCTGAAGGGCCGCCAGCTGTCCCGTTTACCAGCACTGCATAAGTTGCAAACAATGTTGCAAACAAAATGCAGTCGCTCATCAGGTAGATCCAGAAGCCGAAGACTTTTGTCGCTCCTGCATCGTGATGCCCATGCTCTGCATGGGCGACGTTATGGTTAGTCAGAGTTTCAGTTGACATGATTCACGCCTGCTTTGCTGATTTGTTCATGATGAAGATCTTCAATGCGCTCCACTTCTGCAACTGGCACATAGTAATCAACATCCTCGTCGAAGCTTTTCACAATCCAAGTCACAATCATGCCGACGAAGCCAACAATGGCCAGCCACCAGATGTACCAGATCATGGCAAAGCCGAAGATCAAGCTGAAGCCAGCAATAATCACACCTGCACCGGTATTCTTCGGCATGTGGATTTCTTCGTATTTCGCTGGGCGTTTGTATGCTTCGCCTTTCTCTTTCATATCCCAGAATTCGTCACGGTCAGTCACTTCAGGTACAACGGCGAAGTTATAGAACGGCGGTGGGGAAGAGGTAGACCACTCCAGCGTACGGCCACCCCATGGGTCACCAGTCAGATCGCGATTTTGTTCGCGGTCACGGATACTGACGAACACCTGGATAACCTGACACAAGATACCGCAAGCAATCAGTGCTGCACCGCCTGCTGCTACCATCAACATCGGGTGGAATTCCGGGTTGATATCCTGGCTCAGACGACGGGTCATCCCCATAAAGCCCAATACGTACAGCGGCATAAAGGCAACGAAGAAGCCGATAATCCAGAACCAGAATGCACGGATGCCCCATTTCTCATTCAGCGTAAAGCCGAAGGACTTAGGCCACCAGTAAGTCAGGCCAGCGAAGCAACCGAACACCACACCACCGATAATCACGTTATGGAAGTGAGCAATCAGGAACAAGCTGTTATGCAGCACGAAGTTTGCGCCCGGTACCGCCAACAGAACGCCGGTCATCCCACCAATAGAGAAGGTGATGATGAAGCCAACAGTCCACAGCATCGCGGAGTTAAACTGAATACGGCCTTGGTACATGGTGAACAGCCAGTTGAATATTTTCACCCCGGTCGGGATAGAAATAATCATCGTCGCTATACCGAAGAAGGCGTTAACGTTGGCACCTGACCCCATAGTAAAGAAGTGGTGTAGCCAAACAATAAACGACAGTACGGTAATCGCGATGGTTGCCCAGACTAAAGAGGTGTAACCAAACAGACGTTTTCTTGAGAAGGTCGCAGTAACTTCGGAGAATACCCCGAATACTGGCAGCACCAGAATGTACACTTCCGGATGGCCCCAGGCCCAAATCAGGTTGATGTACATCATCATGTTGCCACCCATATCATTGGTAAAGAAATGGGTGCCAAGGTAGCGGTCCAGAGTCAGTAACGCGACGGTCACAGTCAAGATCGGGAAAGAAACGATAATCAAAATGTTGGTGCAAAGTGCCGCCCATGTGAAGACAGGCATCTTCATCATCGACATGCCAGGCGCACGCATTTTCAAAATAGTGGCGAAGAAGTTAACACCGGTCAGCAAGGTACCTAAACCAGAAATCTGTAGACTCCAGATCCAGTAATCGACCCCGACCCCTGGGTTGTACTCTTTACCTGACAGTGGCGGGTAGGCCAACCAACCGGTTTGCGCGAATTCACCGACCCCCAGAGAGATGTTAATTAACACCACCCCGACGACAAAGAACCAGAAACTCAGGGAGTTCAGGAACGGGAAGGCAACGTCACGAGCACCGATTTGTAGCGGTACGACCACGTTCATCAAGCCCACTACGAAAGGCATCGCCATGAAGAAAATCATGATAACGCCGTGAGCGGTGAAAATCTGATCGTAGTGATGAGGCGGCAGGAAACCAGCTTCACCAGCTGAAGCAAGTGCTTGCTGACTACGCATCATGATGGCATCGGCAAAACCACGCAGAAGCATGACCATGGCGACCAGAATGTACATGATACCGATTTTCTTATGGTCAACCGAGGTCAGCCATTCGCTCCATAACCATTTCCACTTACCGAAATAGGTCAGGAGGGCAACAAGAGCCGCCCCGCCCAGAACAATTGCAGCAACGGTAACCATAATGATTGGTTCGTGTAGCGGAACCGCATCAAGTGTTAATTTTCCCAACATCGTTTTATTCCTCGGCTCCGGCGTGAGCGGCGTGTTCGCCCATATCCATGCCCTGGCTCATATCCATACCTGAATGGGTATCATCGCCTTTCTGGTGCATGTTCATATCACCCATAAACTTGCCAATAATTCCTTTAAACAGCTCCGGTTTAACACTGGAGAAATACTCAACCGGGTTATTTTCGCTCGGTTCAGCCAGTTTATTAAAATCGTCAGTAGTATTCAGAGTGTTCGGCGATTTTTTCACCTGTGCGACCCACTGGTTGAAGTCTTCCTGCGTAGGTGTTGCGATCGCAGTGAATTTCATACCAGAGAAGCCTTTGCCACTGAAGCTACTGGAAATACCATTGTATTTACCGGCTTCGTTGGCAATCAGATGCAGTTTGGTTTGCATCCCGGCCATCGCATAAATCTGCCCGCCTAACTGAGGGATAAAGAACGAGTTCATGACCGAGTTAGAGGTGATTTTAAAGTTCACCGGAACATCAGTAGGGAAAGCCAATTCATTTACTGTAGCGATACCTTGCTCTGGATAGATAAACAGCCATTTCCAGTCCAGGGAAACTACTTCAATAGTGATGGGTTCTTTACCCGCTACTTCGAGCGGCTTGAACGGGTCAAGTTCGTGGGAGGTTTTCCAGGTTATCGTTGCCAAAATAGCAATGATAATGATTGGAACAGCCCAGACAACAAGCTCAATTTTGTTGGAATGGGACCAGTTTGGGGTGTAGGTCGCACTTTTGTTGGACGCGCGGTACTTCCATGCAAAAGCAAACGCCATAAAAATAACCGGAACTACGACGATCAACATTAAACCGATAGCAGTAAGTATCAGTGTTTTTTGCTCGACTCCGATTGCGCCTTTGGGATTCATCAATACCATATCGCAACCACTGAGCATTACCGTGGCTGCTAATAAAGACAACATACCCATATTTTTAATGTATTTCTTAAGTCTCATCTAACGACCTCAATTACAAAAGGGCTCTATTGTCGTTTCATGTGTACGGGCATTTTACGGGAAGGTTGCAGGACTGTAAACATGCTTAAGATTGTGTCAGCGGCTTGTTGACACTTTATGTTAAGGGGGTCACAGATGTTACCTTGCGTGACAATTTATTAATCGCAACAATATGTTGGCGAAGGTGGGGGGCTGTAAAACGGCGGATGTTAAGGAAAAACAACGGTTATTACGCTTTTATTTACGGGAAATACTGATTTTTATTTATTACCTGGACTTATTTTATGTAAATAATATGTAATTCCACGGTAAATTAAAAACTATTCCGGGGTGCTAAAAATAGGTACCCCGGAATCATTTAGCTAGAAATTATATTTAATGGAATACACGATACCATCTTGTAAAAAATCTTCGCCTAATTTGTTATAAGCATAACGGTACTGAATACCCGTGGTGAATTGTTTAATTGGTGTCCACCAAAGTGCCAGAGCACCGTTCACCCCATTACGACCACCGTTACCTGCGGCATAGCGCTCAGCTCGGTTGAACTCCAGTTCGTTCCAGTTGGTGATGCTGAAGTTTTCGTCGAATGCAGTAAAGTCATAACCGGCAACCCAACCCACCACATAACCGTTATTACCTGAGTAATAAGTCTGATCAACATAGTGTAGCGCAACAAAGGGTTTCATCCACACACCGGCAACAGTGGCGTTGTAGCCGATACCGTACAAGGTATTCACTTCATGGAAGTTACTGTAATCGTTACCCTCAGCACTTGGCAGTGAGTAAGTGCCATAAATATGGCCATAAAGGTTGAAACCAGAATCGCCTAAATAGTAGCGACCGGTTGTTTTAAAGGTATAACGCTGGTTATCGCCTGGTTGTGCTGTTTTCGAATTGAATGGGTTTTCTAAATCAAAGAAACCGTAAATCTCGCCCCAGCTATAACCTGCACCACCTTCCAACTCAATATACGCAAAGTCATCTTTATGTGAAGAGTCACCGGATTTATGCGTAGTGCTGCGAGTCCAGTCAAGGTAGTTCATGCTGATATTAGCAAAACCCCACTGATATTCAGCTTGGACGGCCGGAGCCAAAGTGATCGCAGTCAGCGCCACAGCGCCGATAAGAATTTTACGCATAAATGCCTCTGTGTGGTTGAAAGATGCCAGAAGAAATAAAAGGACACAGTCCTTAACAAAAAGTGCGCTCATCATAGTCTCAGAGCACGAAAGGATAAGTAGTTGAAAGTGATATAGATCTCGTTTTGTGAATAATATTTTGCAAGTGTTACTTAAACTTGTGAGTTATATCAAAATAATGCTGAGAAAGTGTTCAGGTGGTTTGTTTTGCAACCATAAAAAAAGCCGGCACAAGTACCGGCTTTCATAAAATGTAGTGGTTTATTACGCTAATTTCTCACGTCTAAGTGCAAGATAATCCAATACGCCACCCAGAACCATACCAACCACACTGAGCTGAATGCCACGCAGTAGCAGTGTATCGGCCACATCTGAAGCTGACGTCCAATCTAATGCGTTACATATGAGTAAAATAAGCCATGCAGCTAATAATGCGCAGCCAATGGTTAGAAAACGCAATGCCCACCGATAAGCTGTTTTAAACTCTGTTCTGGGCATAAATTCATCGGTTTTTTGTGTGTATTCCAATGTCTGGCGGCAGATATAGAGCAGTAAGAGTCCAGGAATGGCAGCAGCAATAGAGAATAAATAGAACAATGGCCAGCCATGTGTTTCAACAAACCACCCCGCTATCGGGCCAACATATACCCGACCAACAGCAGAGAGTGCTGATAACAAAGCAAATTGAGTGGCCGAGAAAGATTTGTTGCAAAGCGTCATCAACAGAGCCACAAAGGCTGCCGTTCCCATCCCACCACACAGGTTTTCCAGAAATATGGCGCTGCCCATGGAGAAGATATTTTTATCTGTAATGGATAGCAGCCAATAACCAATGTTGGATATGGCTTGTAAAATGCCAAATATCATCAATGCCCGGAATAAACTCAGGCGTTGCATCAGCAAACCGCCATACAGTGCGCCAATAATGGTGGCGATTAATCCCAGGGTTTTATTGACCAACCCAACTTCGCCAGCATCGAATCCGACTCCTCGGATCAAAAAAGTGGTACTTAAGCTAGCCGCAAAAGCATCACCCATTTTGTACAATACGATAAGCAGCAGAATCAGCCAGGCATTGTTGCGACCAAAAAAATCACGCAACGGCTCGACGATTGCCTGTTCCAGGGTTTTCGGCGGAGCAATACGAATGTCGGGTTCTGGGGCAAATAACGTGGCAAATACCCCAATGAGCATTAACCCGGCCATCAGCCAGTAAGTGGATTGCCAGCCGAGATAACGATCCGCTATCCACAGTGCCAGCCCACCAGACACCAACATGGCGAGGCGATAGCCCAATACCGAAACTGCGGCACCGGTACCGCGCTCTTCCGCTGTAAGTAAATCGGTTTTATAGGCATCAAAAACAATATCTTGCGATGCAGAACAGAATGCAACCAGCACGGCGATAGCGGCCAACCACCATAAATGTTTAGCCGGTTCCATAAAGCCCATGGCGATAATGGCTACAATTAATAACAGCTGACTGATGATCAACCAGCCACGGCGACGCCCCAGAAAGGAAGGAGTGTAGCGGTCCATCAGTGGGGACCAGAGGAACTTAAAAACGTAGGCTTGGCCGACCAGCGAAAAAATACCAATAGTTTTCAGGCTGACGTTTTCAACCGTCATCCAGGCTTGCAATGTCCCGCCTGTCAGGGCTAAAGGGAGGCCTGAGGCAAATCCCAACAACAAAAGAACAAGCGAATTACGTTGGGTAAAAAGGTTCGAATAGCGATTGGGCATGTGAGACCTACGTGCTCCACCCTATCGGCAGGGCGGAGCATTCTGTTAAGCAGTAATAATGTTAAGCAAAGAGCAGATTAGCGGGCATTTTGTTTGATAAAGCTGCTGACGCTGGTGTCTTGCGCCATATCTGCAATAACATCACTCAACACGGTATTAACAGCATTAGTGATTTTTTCGTTAGTCGCAGTGAATGCACCCTGAACGTTATAGCTGGCGCGGTAGTTTTTAACCTGCTTGTTGCCGTTTTTCGCGGTAGCAGTGATAGAAATATCGGCTTTGGTGGTGATGTTGTAGCGAAGGTTGCCTTCTTGCACATCAGCGAACAGTTGATTCACGACAATTTGCAGGTCAACCGGCGCATTAGTGCCAATCATATAACCACGGGCAGTCATTTGTTTTTCAAGCACTTCTTGTAACAGGAAACGCAGATCCCGAGATGGTGTTAATACCACCAGTTGGCCATCACGATTCACTTTAGCCAGGGCAGCATCTTGGCGCTGATCGGCACCATTAATACTGATAGTCACTCCCATCAGTGTTGGGTCTTGGGGGGGCAAGACGACTTTCGGGGTAACGTTCAAGGTGTTGTTACTGGCAGCACAGCCCGCCAGTATAAAAACAGCCAACAGCGGGAAAAGAATTTTCTTTAGCATGTTCACTTTCTCAATAGTTATGGAATTCTTTAATAATCAGAGCGGGATAGCAGCCATGTTATTTTGCGAGTTTGCAGTGGCGACATCATAGCACTGCGAGTGGCTGGTGGAAGATCCCGATGGAGAGAAATTCACCAAAAAATGCGTTTTTCCCCCGAATGGCCTGTCATTTAATTTAAAGCCCTTGCAAATTGCATTTTGGTTGATGAGAAGAAGAGCCTTTTCGCCAGAACCGGTCGCAGTGAGATATTCGGGATATTTTGTATCTGAAATGTTATAAAACAGCGAAAATACACTAATATTGCAATAGAGAGTGGGCAGTTTTCTGCCTCAGCAGTAAGGAGAGCATGATGATTTTGATTCGAGAACAAATTGAAGAAAAACTAAAAGCGGCATTCGAACCGGATCATCTGGAGGTAATTAATGAAAGTTACCGCCACAATGTTCCTGCTGGTTCGGAAAGTCATTTTAAAATTGTGATTGTTAGCAATAAATTTCAAGATCAACGCTTTCTCAATCGCCACCGTGCGATTTATAGTGCATTGGCTGAGGAGTTGGCGAGCACTGTTCATGCGCTGGCCTTACACACTTACACCCTGAAAGAGTGGGCTGGATTGCAAGACACTGTGCCAGCTTCGCCCTCTTGTCGTGGTGCGGGGGCATTGGCTCAGTTGCCAGATTAATTAAATCGGGCTGATAACAGTAGTCATTCCGATATGATTTAGGGTATTAGTAGGTGAGAATTTTGCAGGCGGCCCTAGAGCCGCTTGTGTTTCTATATAGGCGACATCTTCATTTCATTAGTGCGCCACAGGAGTTTTAGCCGAGGGAACGATTCACGCGTGAATTTTACCGCGACAACATTCGCTTGCTTTCCTCGACTCATACCTTGTGCGCCGCTATAATGTCGCGTCTTATTTTTCCGGAATGGTTTCGGGACGCTTCTGACATCTGGGATACTCGGTTCTGTTTAATGCGGCCGTCCCGGTTCTTAGAGGGTGTTTTCAGAGTTCGCATCATTCCTGAAAGTGGAGTGGTGCTGCTTCGTTTGCAGCTTCTGGAGTTGACCGAGCACTGTGATTTTTTTGAGGTAACAAGATGCAAGTTTCTGTTGAAACCACCCAAGGCCTTGGCCGCCGTGTAACAATTACTGTTGCTGCTGACAGCATTGAAAAAGCCGTAAAAAGTGAATTAGTTAAAGCTGCTAAAAATGTTCGTATCGACGGTTTCCGTAAAGGCCACGTGCCAATGAACATCGTTGAACAGCGTTACGGCGCATCTGTTCGCCAGGACGTACTGGGTGATCTGATGCAACGTAATTTCGTTGACGCGATCATTAAAGAAAAAATCAACCCAGCTGGCGCACCTAACTATGTGCCGGGCCAGTACAAAGAGGGTGAAGATTTTACTTATTCCGTTGAGTTCGAAGTGTATCCGGAAGTTGAGCTGAAAGATCTGGAAAGCATTGAAGTAGAAAAGCCAGTTGTTGAAGTAAACGACGCTGACGTTGATACCATGCTGGAAACTCTGCGTAAGCAACAAGCTACCTGGAAAGAAACTGACGCTGCAGCAACTGCTGAAGATCGCGCAACTCTGGATTTCACCGGTTCTATCGACGGTGAAGTTTTCGAAGGCGGTAAAGCGACTGATTTCGTGTTAGCAATGGGCCAGGGTCGTATGATCCCAGGTTTCGAAGAAGGTGTAATCGGCCATAAAGCCGGTGAAGAATTCACCATCGACGTAAACTTCCCAGAAGATTACCACGCAGAAAACCTGAAAGGTAAATCAGCTAAATTCGACATCGTGTTGAAGAAAGTTGAAGTGCGTGAGCTGCCAGAACTGACTGAAGAATTCATCAAACGTTTCGGCGTTGCTGATGGTTCAGTAGCAGGTCTGCGTGCTGAAGTGCGTAAAAACATGGAACGCGAGCTGAAAGGCGCGGTACGTAACCGTGTTAAAACTCAGGCAATCGACGGTCTGGTTAGCGCGAACGAAATCGATGTTCCAGCTGCACTGGTTGAAGGTGAAATCGACGTTCTGCGCCGCCAGGCTGCACAGCGTTTCGGTGGTAACGAGAAACAAGCGGCTGAATTACCACGTGAATTGTTCGAAGAACAAGCTAAACGTCGCGTTGTTGTCGGTCTGTTGCTGGGCGAAGTTATCAGCCAGCACGAACTGAAAGCCGATGAAGATCGTGTTAAAGCTCTGATCGAAGAAATGGCTTCTGCGTACGAAGATCCACAAGAAGTTATTGAGTTCTACAGCAAAAACAAAGAGCTGATGAACAATATGCGCAACGTTGCTCTGGAAGAACAAGCAGTAGAAACTCTGCTTTCTAAAGCCAAAGTAACTGAAAAACCAACGACCTTCAGTGAGCTGATGAATCAGACCACTACGGCGTAATGTTTTTTAGCGTATCAAACTGGATATAATTTATCTGGTGTATTGAAAAAGCCCGTAGCCCTATGGTCACGGGCTTTTTCTTTTAGTAACAATTATCCCTCAATAGTATGATTAATCTGGCATGTTTCGCTGCAATCTGCGCTATATTTGAAAAGTAAAATGAAGTGCTCAACAGATAAATAATCAATAGGGCGCCGCGATTACGGCAGAAATGGTGGGCAGTTTTCAGGTTAAAAAGAGGGTTGTTAGGCTAAAAAAATATCGCTGGGGCTTGAAAATGAATATTAATCCCCCAATTAATCTAACAGACGTTCATATGAAACACTGGCTGATTACCGCCGTCAGAATAGGTCTGGATAACCGGACTGTTTGCACGCATGAACATAGTCATCATTCCTTATCTCAAGTAGAATCGGTTATGAATGGCGCCAAAGTAAATTCTATTAGGAGACGGTAATGTCATACAGTGGCGAACGAGATCAATTTGCACCTAACATGGCTCTGGTGCCAATGGTGGTTGAGCAGACTTCACGTGGGGAACGTTCTTACGATATTTTCTCCCGTCTGCTGAAAGAGCGTATCATTTTCCTGACAGGCCAGGTTGAAGACCATATGGCCAATCTGATCACAGCGCAAATGCTGTTTCTGGAAGCAGAGAATCCAGAAAAAGATATCTTCCTGTATATCAACTCACCGGGTGGAGTGATTACTGCTGGGATGTCAATTTATGACACCATGCAATTCATCAAGCCGGATGTCAGCACGATTTGTATGGGCCAGGCATGTTCAATGGGTGCATTCCTGTTGACTGCGGGTGCTAAGGGTAAACGTTTCTGCTTGCCGAATTCACGGGTCATGATTCACCAACCGTTGGGCGGCTTCCAGGGGCAAGCTACAGATATTGAAATTCATGCCAAAGAGATTTTGAAAGTGAAATCACGCATGAATGAACTGATGGCAAAACACACGGGTAAATCTCTTGAAGAAATAGAGAGAGACACTGAGCGTGACCGTTTCTTGTCAGCTGATGAGGCTGTAGAATACGGTTTAGTTGATTCTGTGTTCACCCGTCGTGACTAACGACTTATTTCTGTGAGCCGATATACTATAGTGAATGTAACGAGAACAAACCCTGGTGCTGAATAAGGCCTAATTGCGTATTGTTTGTACACTACCCATTATATCGGCTGTCCGTTGAAAGCTAACGTGGCGTACAGAAATAGCGAGAATAGTCTCCCTGTCGCATATTTTCAGATGTGGCAGATACTGAAGAAGAGGTTTACTGATGACAGATAAGCGCAAAGACGGTTCTGGAAAGCTGCTGTATTGCTCTTTCTGCGGCAAAAGCCAGCATGAAGTGCGTAAGCTAATTGCCGGGCCGTCAGTGTATATCTGCGATGAATGTGTCGATTTGTGTAACGACATTATTCGCGAAGAGATCAAAGAAGTTGCGCCGCACCGGGAGCGTAGTTCGCTGCCAACGCCGCATGAAATTCGTCGCCATCTTGATGATTATGTCATTGGGCAGGAACCGGCGAAAAAAGTGCTGGCTGTTGCTGTGTATAACCATTACAAGCGGTTACGCAATGGCGATACCAGTAATGGTATCGAGTTGGGTAAAAGTAATATTCTGCTGATTGGTCCGACGGGTAGTGGTAAAACGCTGTTAGCGGAAACATTGGCTCGCTTCCTGGATGTGCCGTTTACGATGGCAGATGCGACCACACTGACCGAAGCTGGTTACGTGGGTGAAGATGTTGAAAACATCATTCAGAAGCTGCTACAGAAATGTGATTACGACGTCCAGAAAGCGCAACGTGGCATCGTCTATATCGATGAAATTGATAAGATTTCACGTAAGTCTGATAACCCATCCATTACTCGCGATGTTTCGGGTGAAGGTGTGCAGCAGGCGCTGTTGAAATTGATCGAAGGAACTATCGCTGCCGTACCACCACAAGGTGGTCGTAAGCATCCACAGCAAGAATTTTTGCAGGTTGATACCTCTAAGATTCTGTTTATCTGTGGTGGCGCTTTCGCGGGCCTGGATAAAGTTATCGGGCAGCGCATTAACACCGGCAGTGGTATTGGCTTCGGGGCCACGGTAAAAGGCAAGTCAGAAAAGGCGACAGAAGGCGAGTTATTGCGCCAGGCTGAGCCGGAAGACTTGATTAAATTCGGTTTAATCCCTGAATTTATTGGTCGTTTACCAGTGGTTGCAACCTTGAGTGAATTGAGTGAAGACGCACTGATTCAGATCCTGAAAGAACCGAAAAATGCGCTGACTAAACAATATCAGGCATTGTTCAATCTTGAAGGTGTGGAACTTGAGTTCCGCGATGAAGCGTTGACCGCTATTGCCAAGAAAGCGATGGCCCGTAAAACAGGTGCTCGTGGCCTGCGTTCTATCGTAGAAGGTGCTTTGCTCGATACCATGTACGATTTACCGTCAATGGAAAGTGTGGAAAAAGTGGTAGTAGATGAATCAGTTATTGCTGGTCAATCTGCACCAATGCTGATTTATGGCCAACCGGAAGCCCAAGCTTCTGGCGAATAATTAGCCAAATAATCCAGATGGTTAGTATGACAATGGGGGATTTTATCCCCCATTTCTTTTTCCTCGCATTGTAATCGTTGAATGTAAGACATTCGTCCCCATATACTCAATTACCTATTTAGTGAAACTCGTGATGACTCGTGTTTCACGAGATTCCCAGTAATCTGGCGGAAGCTAAACTAAGAGAGAGCTCTATGAACCCTGAGCGTTCCGAACGCATAGAAATCCCCGTATTGCCTCTGCGCGATGTGGTGGTTTATCCGCATATGGTGATCCCACTGTTTGTTGGCCGGGAAAAGTCGATTCGGTGCCTGGAAGCTGCAATGGACCATGATAAAAAAATCATGCTGGTTGCGCAGAAAGAAGCCTCGACGGATGAGCCTGGTATCAATGATCTGTTTTCAGTCGGCACCGTAGCCTCGATTCTACAAATGCTGAAATTACCTGATGGCACGGTAAAAGTGCTGGTTGAAGGGCTACAGCGTGCGCGTATCACCACGCTTTCCGACAGCGGCGAGCATTTTGCTGCTCAGGCGGAATATCTTGAATCGCCGGTAATGGACGATCGTGAGCAAGAAGTGTTGGTTCGCACGGCGATTAATCAGTTTGAAGGCTATATCAAACTGAACAAAAAGATCCCACCGGAAGTTCTGGCATCGTTGCACAGCATTGATGATGCGGCACGTCTGGCAGACACTATTGCGGCACATATGCCGTTGAAATTAAATGATAAACAAGCTGTTCTGGAAATGTTCGATGTGACCGAACGTCTGGAATATCTGATGGCAATGATGGAATCCGAAATCGATCTGTTGCAGGTTGAAAAGCGGATTCGTAATCGTGTCAAAAAGCAGATGGAAAAGAGCCAGCGCGAGTACTATTTGAATGAGCAAATGAAAGCCATTCAGAAAGAACTGGGCGAGATGGACGATGCACCTGACGAGCATGAAGCGCTAAAACGCAAAATCGAAGCGGCCAAAATGCCGAAAGATGCCCGCGAAAAAACCGAAGCTGAACTGCAAAAACTGAAAATGATGTCGCCAATGTCGGCGGAGGCCACTGTGGTTCGTGGTTACATTGATTGGATGTTGCAGGTGCCGTGGAACAGTCGCAGCAAAGTTAAAAAAGACTTGGTAAAAGCGCAGGAAGTTCTGGATACCGATCATTACGGCTTGGAACGCGTTAAAGATCGTATTTTGGAATATCTCGCAGTCCAGAGCCGGGTCAGCAAAATCAAAGGGCCAATCTTGTGCCTGGTAGGGCCTCCTGGGGTGGGTAAAACCTCGCTGGGGCAATCTATTGCTCGGGCGACAGGCCGGCAATATGTGCGTATGGCGCTGGGTGGGGTACGTGACGAAGCAGAGATCCGTGGTCATCGTCGTACTTATATTGGCTCTATGCCGGGTAAATTGATCCAGAAAATGGCGAAAGTTGGGGTGAAAAACCCACTCTTCTTATTGGATGAGATCGATAAAATGGCATCCGATATGCGTGGTGATCCGGCGTCAGCATTGCTGGAAGTGTTAGACCCAGAGCAAAACGTGGCATTTAACGATCACTATCTGGAAGTGGATTACGATCTGTCGGATGTGATGTTTGTTGCAACCTCTAACTCCATGAATATTCCGGCGCCGTTGCTGGACCGTATGGAAGTGATTCGTCTGTCCGGTTATACCGAAGATGAGAAACTCAATATTGCCAAGCAGCATTTGCTGCCAAAACAATTTGAGCGCAACGCCATTAAGAAAGGCGAACTGACCATCGATGACAGTGCGATTATGAGCATTATCCGTTATTACACCCGCGAGGCCGGGGTGCGTAGTCTGGAGCGTGAAATCTCCAAACTGTGTCGTAAGGCAGTAAAAAATCTACTTATGGATAAAACGGTTAAACACATTGAAATTACCGGTGACAACCTGAAAGACTTCCTGGGCGTACAGAAAGTCGATTATGGTCGCGCAGACACTGAAAACCGTGTCGGTCAAGTGACTGGCCTGGCATGGACAGAAGTGGGTGGTGATTTGCTGACCATCGAAACCGCATGTGTGCCGGGTAAAGGTAAACTGACTTACACCGGCTCATTGGGCGAAGTCATGCAAGAATCCATTCAGGCTGCATTGACCGTGGTGCGTGCGCGTGCAGATAAATTAGGTATTAACCCTGATTTCTACGAAAAACGCGACATCCACGTGCATGTGCCAGAAGGGGCGACGCCGAAAGATGGGCCGAGCGCAGGTATTGCGATGTGTACAGCATTGGTTTCTTGTTTGACCGGTAACCCGGTGCGGGCAGATGTTGCAATGACCGGTGAAATCACCTTACGTGGGCTGGTATTGCCAATTGGTGGTTTGAAAGAGAAATTGTTGGCCGCTCACCGTGGTGGGATTAAAGTTGTGCTGATTCCAGATGATAACAAACGTGATCTGGAAGAGATTCCAGACAATGTTATCGCCGATCTGGAAATTCATCCGGTTAAACGAATTGATGATGTTTTAGCCATTGCTTTGCAAAATCCTGCCTTCGGGGCACAGCCGGTGGCGTCAAAATAGTGACGGATCGCAAGAAGTATTGATAAAACTGATGCTGGTAAGTGAAATGCTACTTGCCAGCTATTTTTTGTGCCGCTAAGTTAGTTCGTCTGTCTGGTAAAAGTTTAAGTCTTTGGGCTGCTTGCTAAGGTCAGACAGGATTGATATAACAGCTGCGCTGTCGTGTTGTCCGTAGGGATTTTCGGCGCGACAATAGAATTTTAAAGGGGATGAAAGAGTGAATAAGTCACAACTGATCGACAAAATTGCCGCAGGTGCTGATATTTCTAAAGCGGCCGCTGGGCGCGCATTGGATGCAATTATTGCTTCTGTTACTGAATCTTTGAAAGAAGGGGATGACGTAGCTCTGGTTGGTTTTGGTACTTTTGCAGTACGTGAGCGTTCTGCACGTACTGGCCGTAACCCTCAGACAGGCAAAGAAATCAGTATTCCAGCAGCCAAAGTACCAGGCTTCCGTGCCGGTAAAGGCCTGAAAGACGCTGTAAACTGATTGCCGCGTCAATTCTCACCTGTGTTTGTGTTAACAATAACCTGACGCAGTTGAGTTGGTAGGGTAAGATACAAGGCGCATCGTTAATGATGCGCTTTTTTTTCGCGCAGCAGCATGAAGGGCTGTCGCAAGGAATGCTGGGTTTATTTAGACCTGCGCAACAGTTTTTATCCATATTACAGCGGAGTATTGTCACATTATGATGGACAATTTACGCGCGGCTGCTAATAACGTCGTGCTCAAAATCATTCTGGCCCTGATCATGTTGTCCTTTATCCTGACTGGGGTTGGCAGCTATCTGATTGGTGGCTCCAACGACTTTGCTGCCAAAGTTAATGGCCAAGAGATTAGTCGTGCTCAGTTAGAACAGGCTGTACAGAGCGAACGTGGCCGCTTGCAACAGCAATTGGGCGAACAGTTCTCCGCGTTGGCCGCGAACGAAGGTTACATGCTGCAACTGCGTCAGCAGGTGCTTGGCCAGTTGGTCAACAATATGTTGCTCGACCAATATGCTAAAAAAATTAGGCCTGACTGCCAGTGACGAACAAGTGAAAGATGCTATTCGCCAGGCACCTTATTTCCAGACTGATGGTAAGTTCGATAACAACAAATACCTTGAGCTGGTCAATCGAATGGGCTACACCCCAGATCAATTCGCTCAATTACAGCGCCAGCAGCTGATTAATCAGCAATTGCTACAAGCCTTCGGTGATACTGGTTTCGTCCTGCCTGTCGAAGCACAAGCGATGTCAGAGCTGATTTTGCAGCAACGTGAAGTCCGTCTGGCAACGCTAGACCTCAAAGCACTTCAAGCGCAGCAGAAAGTCACAGATGAAGAACTGCAAGCCTATTACGATCAGAATAAAAATAGCTTCATTGCACCGGAACAGATGAAAATCAGTTTCATTGCAATGGATGCTGCGGCGATGCAGGACAAAATTACTGTTACTGAAGAAGATATCGCCGCGTATTACGACCAGCATAAAAGTACTTATACTAAGCCTGAGCAACGCAACTACAGTGTCATTCAGTTTAAAACTGAAGCTGAAGCCAAAACTGCATTGGATGAGCTGAAAAAAGGTGCTGATTTTGCTGCCATCGCAAAAGAGAAATCGACTGACATCATTTCCCGCAAAAATGGCGGCGAGTTGGGTTGGTTAGAACCGGAAACAACAGCGGATGAGCTGAAACAAGCAAATCTGACTGAGAAAGGTCAGTTGTCCGATGTGGTGAAATCTTCTGTGGGTTACTTGATTGTTCGTCTTAACGATATCAAACCTGCGCAGGTAAAACCGTTGTCAGAAGTTCATGATGCGCTGGCTAAACAGGTTAAGCAGGAAAAAGCGGTTGATGCATACTACGCCTTACAACAAAAAGTGAGCGAAGCGGCTACCAGCGATAACGAGTCCCTGGCTTCGGCTGAGGAAGCCGCGGGTGCGAAAGCTAAGCAAACTGGTTGGTTTACCCGTGATGCGGTGCCTGCTGAGGTTAACTTCAAGCCTGTGGTGCAAGCCATCTTTGAGGGTGGTTTGGTAGGTGAGAACGGCGCGCCTGGCAGCAACTCTGATGTCATCACAGTTGATGGCGACCGAGCTTTTGTTATCCGCATTGACGGCCACAAACCTGAGGGTATTGAGCCATTTGATCAAGTTCGTGATCAGGTTGCCGAGCTGGTAAAACGTCAGAAAGCGGAGCAATTAGCTCGTGTTGATGGTGAGAAGATCCTGACTGCGCTGAAACAAGGTAAAGGCGAAGAAGCTATGAAGGCCGCTGGTATCAGCTTCGGTGAGAAGAAAACCTTGTCACGCGCGCCAGATGATGACCAATTAGTGCAGACTATCTTTGCCTTGCCTCATCCACAAAAAGACCAGCCGGTATATGGCTTGTCTCAGGATCGCCAAGATAACATCGTATTGATCGAACTGTTATCGGTGACTCCGGGTAAATTGCCGGAAGGCGAAATGAAGAATTTTATTGCTAAGATGGAAGAGGGGGCTAGTGGTGTGACCTTTGATGCACTGATGGCGAATCTGCGTAAACAGGCCACTATCAAGATGGGCCCTGCGGAGCAGCAACAACCTCAATAAGCCTCGCATTGATTTGCAATTGGATGTAACAACGAAAGGTCGCTTTGGCGGCCTTTCGCATATCTAAAATCTGCCCTTTGCGACAAATTGGAGGCTCAGGCAAGGTAGGTATGCTGTCAAACACAAGGAGGATACAGCATGAAATTCATAGGAAAATTATTTGTCATCACGGCATTACTAGCAGGTTTTAATATTCAACCTTTGGCTTATGCCGCCCCAAGCTCCGCTGAGGATAAAGTTCTCAACCCGTCAGTATCAGGTAAGGCTACAACCAAGGCAAATATCGTATCGAAAACCCTCGAGAAAGCCACGCATGATAAAATGGTCGTAACAGCCACCACTGGCCATTTACAGGATAATCCACCGAGCCAAATCAATATTAATAGTGCAGATGCGGAACAGTTGGCGCAGTCCCTCAGCGGGATTGGCAGGAAGAAAGCGGAAGCAATTGTTAACTATCGTGAGCAGTTCGGCTTTTTTACTGATGCAGAGCAGCTGCTTGAAGTGCCAGGGATTGGACCCTCTTTCTTAGAAAGAAATCGCAGCAAGCTTAGAATGTAAATAGAGTCAGAAAAACAGATATCGCAGTCAGGCAGATGTTGTGTTTGCCTGGCTTTTTCACCAGGAACAACTCTCAGTCTTTCATAATGTAAGTCGCAACTGTCAGGTAAAACTGTGATGTTGATCCGGATTATATAATAAGCACGCTATGAAGTGATTTTCCTCTGCTAGGCTTTCTTTTTGAGGTCATACCAGTTGTAGCTATCATTCTATAATAACAACTCATTGTCTGGAGAAGCTCGCCGCATGCATACTCATATTAGAGTCAGGGGTTTTCATATTGATGTTTTTCAACATGTTAATAATGCCCGCTATTTAGAGTTTCTCGAAGAAGCCCGCTGGGAATGGCTTGATGGAGAGCCAGCTGCACAATGGATGGCTGAAAATCAAATCGCTTTTATCGTGGTTAATATCAATATTAACTATCGTCGGCCTGCGGTTTTGGGCGATCTGTTACGGATCGATAGTCAACTATTAAGGTTGAATGGAAAAAGTGGTGTGATGAAACAGACTGTCACGCTAGAGCCTGATTCTATTTCAGTGGCTGATGCAGAGCTGACTTTTGTGTGCATCGATTTGCGTAATCAAAAGGCATTACCCATTGATGGGGAATTACGCGAAAAACTTCAGGAGTTTGTTAATCGTGGTTTATAAAAAAGGGATCGTGCTTAATAGGGCTCTACCTCGCTCTGGAGGAGGTAGAGAAAGTCAGCTCGCCGCTAGTGTATGGCTTAAAGCGGTTAAACCAGCCCGGTTTTTTGTTTTAGGCTTAATATGACTTTAGGCTTATTAGCCAGATAGAACTCTAACCCTTTGGCGCGTAAGTGGCAGGCAGCACATTGACCGCAACCATCACCTTGAATCCCGTTATAACAAGTTAATGTGTCATGACGGATACGATCGAGTTGCTGATAGTAATCCGCCAACGCCCATGTTTCGGCTTTATCCAGCCACATCAGCGGGGTGATAAAAGCAATATCACGGCCAATACCTAAATCTATGGCATGGTTAAGAGCCTTAACGAATTCATCTCGGCAATCTGGGTAACCCGAAAAGTCTGTCTCGCAAACACCAGTAATGACAGCCTGAGCTTGTACTTGATAAGCATAAATAGCAGCCAGTGTCAGAAATAGAATATTACGGCCAGGAACGAAGGTGCTGGGAATAGAATCCTCCCCCTCTTCACTGTAAGACGGTACAGGGATGTTGTCACGGGTCAGGCTACTGACAGCTAACTCATTAAGCATGCCGACATCCAGTACTTTATGCGCTTTAGCTCCAAGTTGGATTGCCAGTTCACGAGCAACATCGATTTCAGCACGATGTCGCTGGCCATAATCGAAGGTAATGCAGTGGACTTCATCATACTGCTGTAATGCTTGAATCAAGCAGGTGGTGGAATCTTGTCCACCACTAAAGACAACTACGGCACGTTTCATACTGTTACCTCGTACAGCTGTGAGCCTTAAAGCGCAAATCTCACAGCAAAATTGAAAACTGGCAGTATGGTACTTAGATAGCGCAAGAAAAGGTAGCTACCGGAGTTTGGTTATCACGTCGCAGTCGCAGGGAGCCACGCCTGACTGAAGTCGAACCAACCGTAAGCTGTTAATGTCACACCATTAATTCGTGGTGGAGCATTGACCTGATATTGATAGTTGAACAGAGGTAGAATCAATCCGGATAGCATCAGATCATTATAATGCTCTCGTAATTGGTGATGCCGCTCTGAAGCCAGCTCTATTTGCTGAATATGGGTCAGTGTTTTTTGCTGCTGCTCCCACTGTGATGGTGACAGGATGCCACGCCACAGGGGATCAAGTCGGAGCCAGCTTTCCATTGCGGCCTCTGGTGATTCACCAACCAAATGGTCTGCTAATAATAAATCAGCCTTTTCAATTTGGTGGCTATCTTTCCACTGTTTATCGTGGCTGGAACGGATTTCTAATGTGCAGCCCTGCGCTGCCAATACAACTTTTAGCTGCTCGGCGACACTTTTAAGCTCCATTGGCGGTTGATATATCAGTATCAGGTGAGCTGGCAATGGCGAGTCATTATCAGATGCAAACCGTGGGATGGGCCAACCCGGCAACATTTCATGGCTTGGAGTTATGATCCCGCGCCGGATTGATAACTCCTCTAATATACCTGAGGTTTGCACTAACATCAGTAACCTAGCGAGTTGCTGAGAAGTCATATTGCTGCGATGCTGATTAACTGCCAGATAGCAAAACCCCAAGCTCATACTGCGTTGAACAGGGCGTGCTAAAGGGAAGTCCTCTTCCTGACCGATGGTAATACGCACCGGATGTTGGCAACTACCGTCGGTTGATTGCACCATTAGGTTCGGGGTTATCCAGTATTCAATGATTTCCAGATAAGGGTGCTGCAAATGGTAGAACTCATGTTGTTCTAACCGCACCAGATGCTGTTCGAAGGTCGCCAATTTAAACGGGCCGGCACCCAGCAAAGGATGGTCTGGATGAAATAGCCGGCAGGGTAAATCAGCCAATCGATGAGCCAACCAGTAGTCCGGCTGAGAAAGGGTAAACTGTAGGCATAGGGCGTGGGGTAGGGTAATGGTCAAAATATTGGTAAAACTTGGCTGGCTGCGGGTATTGGCACGCAATAGCTTGAGTGTTTGCAATAATTGCTGACCATGAAGGCGCTCCCCATTATGCCAACGCAACTGGCTGCGTAAAAAGAATTGCCAGGTCAAACCATCATCACTGACTTGCCAGTGGTGAGCCAGATCCGGTTGGGGTTGTGGGCAACCGGTATTAAAACGAGTCAACCCCGCGTGCAAGGTGTAAATCAGGTGCTGCTCTGCCCGGCCCGTGGCGGTGAGTGGATTTAACGGCTCAAGCATACGGTAATATGGAATACGTAATACTGGGCTGTCTGCTTGCCACTGCCCCCCCATATGAGGGTTCAGCAACGCCTGTAAACGTTCAGGTTCCAGTTGAGCCAATTCGAGCGCAGCCTGATGATCACCTTGTTCGAGAAACGCCTGCATATAGGTTGCCCGAAGTGTATCGGGGCTTTTCAGGCATTGTAGTTGTGCGCGTTTGCCCCGGCCCACTTGTGAATGCCAACTGAGCCAGCCATTTGCCTGTAACTGTTGTATTAAGGTGCGAGTGTGGCGTTCACTGCAAAATAGCAAACTTGCGACTTCACTTACTGTCGTCGAAGCCAGGTTTTCTCCGAACTTTTGGAATAAGCGCTGATATTGGGTAAGTCGGTGAATAATGCGCATGCTAAATCCGGAATAGTTTAAATTATTTGTTCACTATTAGTTCCGTAAATACTACGCCATAATTTTATACATACCACCAGTTTCACTCTTAGTGAGGTTTTGAATGTACCGTTTAGCTGCTTTTGATATGGATGGAACCTTACTGATGCGTGACCATCGAATTGGTGGCGCGACATTGAATGCGTTACACCAGTTAGTGGACAACGGGATGATCCTGACATTCGCTACCGGTCGGCATTGCCTTGATATGAAAGGGATTCTATCTCATTCGGGTATTAACGGTTATTTAATTACGGGTAATGGCACACGGGTGTGTGACATGGATGGCATGCATTTAGATGGTATGGATTTGCCGGCAGAATTGGTGGAGTTTGTGCTGCGTACCCCCTGGCAGACCAATGCCGGCATTCATATCTTCCGCGATGATGGCTGGTTTACTGATTACAATGATCCCGCGTTATTGGCAGCCCATAAAACCAGCAGTTTCCAGTTCCAACTGACCGCGCTAGATGCATTACCGAAGACGGGTAATCACAAAATTTGCTTTATTGCGCCACATCAGGAACTGGCCGAACTTAAGATTCAGCTTGAGCAACAAATGGGTGATCAAGCCGATTTCTGTTTCTCAGCCGTCGATTGCCTCGAAATGCTACCTCGTGGTTGTAACAAAGGGGCTGCTTTAGAGCGATTGAGCCATCATCTTGATTTAACCCTGGCTGATTGCATGGCGTTTGGCGATGCGATGAATGATAAAGAAATGTTGTCGCGAGTCGGTCGTGGGTTAGTCATGGGAAATGCATTACCGCAACTGAAACAAGAGTTACCTCAGTTACAGGTTATTGGTCGCTGCGAGGAACAAGGCGTAGCTCATTATTTGCAACATTGGCTAAGTTCACCACACCTCACCTATTCCCCCGAATTCTGAGGTATATCCACGGGTTATTAGTGCGATAAAACTAATAACTTTGAGGGTAGCTATTAGCCAGCCGGATAACCATCCGGTTTTTTTTATTCTGAAAGGGGCCGGTTTACGGCCCCGTTTATCACGATATTACAGATTGTTTAATTCATCACGATATGGCGTTAAATCGCCGATATTGTTGCTGACCCATTGAGGGTCGTAATAAGTATCGAGATAACGCTCACCGCTGTCGCACAGTAACGTCACGATAGCGCCGGTTTTACCTTGCTCGCGCATCTGCTTAGCGAGTTGTAATGTTCCCCAAACGTTAGTGCCGGTTGACGCTCCCACTTTGCGGCCCAAAATGCCTTCCAGCCAATGGATGGTAGCAACGCTGGCTGCATCAGGAACCCGCAACATACTGTCAATCACTTCTGGAATGAATGATGGCTCCGCTCGCGGCCGGCCAATACCTTCAATACGGCTGCCACAACTGCCGGTTACGGTACGGTCACTGTGACAAAAACAATCATAAAAAACGGAGTTTTCCGGATCGACCACCATCAGTTGGGTGTCATGCCCTTGATAGCGAATGTAGCGCCCCAAAGTGGCTGAGGTGCCGCCGGTACCTGCGCTCATCACGATATAGTCAGGTACGGGGAAAGGTTCGCGCGCCATTTGGCGGAAAATGCTATCGGCAATATTATTATTGCCGCGCCAATCAGTTGCCCGCTCAGCATAGGTGAACTGATCCATATAGTGGCCGTTAAGTTCATGCGCCAATTGCTCGGAGGCAGCATAAATTTGCCCGGCACTTTCAACAAAATGACAGCGGCCACCATACAAGGAGATTTGCTCCACTTTACGCCGGGCAGTGCAGCTTGGCATTACCGCGATAAAGGGCAAACCAATTAAGCGAGCAAAGTAGGCCTCCGACACCGCCGTGCTCCCAGATGAAGCCTCGATTATCGTTGTGTCTTCTTTAATCCAGCCATTACATAAGCCATAGAGGAACAATGAACGGGCCAAACGGTGCTTTAAGCTACCGGTTGGATGCGTGCTTTCATCTTTTAAATAGAGATAAATGCCAGGGAATGCAGGCAGATTAAGGCGAATCAGGTGTGTATCAGCGGAGCGTTGAAAATCGGCTTCTATTTCGCTGATCGCATTTTTTACCCAAGTGTTGGTCATTTTTATGGCCTGCGATGTAGGTAGTAAACTAATGATGACTAGATTAACGGTTATTAAAGAAAAAAACGTTGCCATTTTTCCTTCTTTATCGCCAAATGGTAGAAATTTATTCTATGGTTGCTCGCTATGTTAGATAAAACTGACCGTAAACTTCTGTGCATGTTGCAAGAAGATTGCACGCAGTCGCTGCAAGTACTGGCCGAAGCCGTCAATTTGACCTCTACACCCTGTTGGAAACGTTTGAAGCGCCTTGAGGATGAGGGGTTTATTCGTGGGCGCGTGGCATTACTAGACAGTGAAAAATTAGGATTAGGACTCACCGCATTTGTACTGATCAAGACACAGCAGCATAATAGCGGTTGGTATCAGGAGTTCGTCGAGTTCACTAAGCAGATGCCAGAGGTGCTGGCCTTCTATCGCATGGCGGGGGAATACGACTATTTGATGCAGGTCGAAGTTGCCGATATGAAAAGCTATGACAGTTTTTACAAACGTATGGTTAACGGTGTTCCAGGGTTGATTGATGTGACTTCGAGCTTTGCGATGGAAAAGATTAAATACACCACCGTGTTGCCAGTACCTGAGTGATAACCCGCTATGGTTCAAACAGCTGAAGTGTTGGCTGCCTGGCATCTATTGGATATAAAAAACCATTTTAACGATGATATTCTATACCCTAAATAATTCGAGTTGCAGGAAGGCGGCAATTAAGCGAATCCCCAAAAGCTTACTCACGTAAGTGACTGGGGGGAACGAAAGCAGCCAACGTACATGCAGTTTGAAGTATGACAGGTATACTTCCTTGTCGCGTTTAGCGAACAAATACCGATGTTATTCGGTGTCAGATCATGGATAAAACTGCGTGAGATTGTTTGCACAATTAGGCTGGTATTTCCGCCGTGAATGGCGTCGCTATGTAGGTGCTGTGCTGCTACTGATCGTTATTGCTATTTTGCAATTATTGCCCCCTAAATTGGTCGGGGTAATTGTCGATGGCATCAGCACCAAACAGATGTCGACCAATATGTTATTGGTATGGATTGGCGTGATGCTGGTGACGGCCATCGTGGTATATTTGCTGCGCTATGTTTGGCGAGTGTTACTTTTCGGGGCCTCCTATCAATTGGCCGTGGAGTTACGGGCGAATTTTTATCGCCAACTTAGCCGCCAGGCTCCTGGGTTCTATTTACGTCACCGTACTGGCGATTTAATGGCACGCGCCACGAATGATGTTGACCGCGTAGTTTTTGCCGCAGGTGAGGGCGTATTGACGCTAGTAGATTCGCTGGTGATGGGGTGTGCGGTGCTGATTGTCATGAGCACGCAAATCAGTTGGGAACTGACCTTGCTGTCATTGCTTCCTATGCCAGTCATGGCGGTGGTTATCAAATATTACGGCGATCAACTGCATCAGCGTTTTAAGTCAGCTCAGGGAGCATTTTCAGCTCTGAATAATCAGGCGCAGGAAAGCCTCACCAGCATTCGCATGATCAAAGCCTTTGGTCTGGAAAACAGTCAGTCGCAACAATTTGCGAAGGTTGCTGAGGAAGCGGGTGCCAAGAATATGTATGTCGCTCGTATTGACGCCCGTTTTGATCCAACCATTTATATTGCTATCGGTATCGCAAATTTATTAGCCATCGGTGGTGGTAGCTGGATGGTGGTCAATCACAGCATCACCTTAGGGCAGTTAACCAGCTTTGTGATGTATTTGGGGCTAATGATCTGGCCGATGCTGGCACTGGCGTGGATGTTCAATATTGTTGAACGCGGCAGTGCTGCCTATAGTCGTATCCGCAGTTTGCTGGAAGAAGCGCCAGTCGTGAAAGATGGCGACATCGCATTATCAAACGATCGCGGTACTTTAGCGGTGAATATTCGTCATTTCTATTACCCTGAAGCTGAAAAGCCCGCTTTACACGATGTATCACTGAAATTGGCACCGGGGCAGATGTTAGGTTTATGTGGGCCAACGGGTTCCGGCAAAAGTACCTTATTGGCATTAATTCAGCGGCAATTCGATATTGATGACGGCATGATTTGTTATCAAGGGCATCCGCTGTCTGATATCCGTTTGCATGACTGGCGCGGGCGTTTATCGGTGGTTAGTCAGACACCTTTCTTATTCTCTGATACGGTCGCGGCTAACATTGCTTTAGGTAAACCTGATGCCACTCAGGATCAAATCGAACGCGCTGCTCGTTTAGCCAGCGTACATGAAGACATCCTGCGTCTCCCACAAGGATATGACACTGAGGTGGGTGAGCGCGGTGTGATGCTGTCTGGTGGGCAAAAGCAGCGAATTTCTATTGCTCGGGCATTGTTGTTGGATACTGAAATTCTGATTCTTGATGATGCACTTTCTGCGGTTGATGGCCAAACCGAACATGAAATCTTAAAGAATCTGCGCGAGTGGGGCGAGCATCGTACTGTGATTATCAGCGCCCACCGCCTTTCTGCTTTAACTGAAGCCAGCGAAATTCTGGTGTTGCAGCATGGTGGGGTGATGCAACGCGGTACGCATAATGTATTGGTGAATCAGTCTGGCTGGTATCGGGAAATGTATCGCTATCAACAATTAGAGGCAGCATTGGATGACGGTGAGTCGGAGGCCAAAACCGATGAGTAAAGTTCAGCAACTTTGGCCAACCCTCAAGCGCCTGCTTTCTTATGGCTCCCCCTATCGCAAGCCATTAGGGCTGGCGGTGCTGATGCTGTGGGTTGCTGCAGCAGCCGAAGTCAGCGGCCCACTGTTGATCAGCTATTTCATTGACCATGTAGTGGCGAAAGGCACGTTACCTTTGGGATTAGTCAGTGGGCTGGCCTTGGCTTATTTGCTGCTGCAATTGCTGGCAGCCGCATTGCACTATTTTCAAGCATTGCTGTTTAATCGCGCGGCAGTCGGTGTGGTTCAAAGGCTCAGGATTGAAGTGATGGACGCAGCTTTGCGTCAGCCTCTCAGTGCTTTTGATACTCAACCTGTCGGGCAATTGATTTCCCGCGTAACCAACGATACCGAAGTCATAAAAGATTTGTATGTGATGGTGGTGTCGACGGTATTGAAAAGTGCGGCGTTAATTGGTGCAATGTTGGTGGCGATGTTCAGTCTGGATTGGCGCATGGCGCTGATTTCTATTTGTATTTTTCCTACGGTACTGGTGGTTATGGCGATTTACCAGCGCTACAGCACGCCAGTTGTGCGTCGGGTGCGGGCCTATGTGGCCGATATTAACGACGGCTTTAATGAAGTCATTAGCGGGATGGGCGTTATTCAACAGTTCCGCCAGCAGGCGCGTTTTGGTGAGCGTATGGAGTCTGCCAGCCGTGCACATTATAAGGCGCGGATGCAAACATTGCGTCTGGAAGGCTTTCTGCTGCGCCCGTTACTGAGCCTGTTTTCTGCCATGGTGCTATGCGGTTTATTGCTGCTTTTCGGTTTCAGCCCGGAAGGTTCAGTCGGGGTTGGGGTGCTATATGCATTTATCAACTACCTTGGCCGCCTCAATGAGCCTTTGATTGAATTGACATCACAGCAGTCGATTTTGCAACAGGCGGTGGTCGCGGGAGAGCGTATTTTCGATTTGATGGACCGCGTCCAGCAAGGATATGGTAGCGATGATCGCCCGCTGACCAGCGGCCATATTCAAGTGAAAAATGTCAGCTTTGCTTATCGCCACGATAAAATGGTGCTGCAAAATATTTCCCTTGATGTGCCTTCACACGGCTTTGTCGCTTTAGTTGGGCATACCGGTAGTGGCAAGAGTACCCTGGCAAATCTGTTAATGGGCTATTACCCAGTGCAGCAAGGCGAGATTTTGCTTGATGGTCGCCCGCTGGTCGAATTATCACATCAAACTTTGCGACAGGGCGTTGCTATGGTGCAGCAAGACCCAGTGGTATTGGCTGATTCGTTTTTTTGCCAATGTGACATTAGGTCGTGATATTAGTGAGCAGCAAGTGTGGGATGCGCTGGAAACTGTGCAACTGGCCTCGCTAGTCCGAGCGTTGCCTGATGGACTACACAGTTTGCTTGGGGAGCAGGGCAACACGCTATCCGTCGGGCAAAAACAGCTATTGGCGATGGCACGCGTATTGGTGCAAGCGCCACAAATTCTGATTTTGGATGAAGCGACCGCCAATATTGATTCGGGCACTGAACAGGCCATTCAGCGGGCATTGCAGTTGATTCGCAAAAACACCACGCTGGTGGTGATAGCTCACCGCCTTTCAACGATTGTCGATGCTGATACTATTTTGGTATTGCACCGTGGTGTGGCTGTTGAGCAGGGTAAGCATCAAGAGTTGCTAGCTGCACATGGGCGTTATTATCAAATGTATCAGTTGCAATTAGTCAGTGAAGATTTGGCAGCTATTGATCAAGTCGAAACTGCAGTCAGTTAAAGAATAAGCGATGGGGTCAGCGGCTCCATCACTTTTCGCCATTCCACTGATATTAATTTTCATTTCAGTCAATAACTCTGCCACTGCCTATTAGGAATAAGCTGCCGCACCATAATCAGGCAAAACCATAGCGCGAATATACCGCAGTGCACTTCTGTGACGCGTGTCGCACTATTTTGGTGCGCAAAAACTGTTCAATCCACTCTATTTCGTCACACCGCTATTGTGCTGCGTATCTCAACCCCCATCAGTTCGCCATTTCAGTATTAAATTCTCGTCAATATTATTTATGGCATAGCCTTTGCTTTACTTGTTTTAAGAAAAGTAAATGTTTTAAGAAAGGTAAGTGTTTTGTAGAAGATAAGTATTTCGTGGCCGACATAAATTCGACTTAATTCGAGAAGGGGCAAATATGAAGCTGGTTACCGTGGTTATCAAACCATTTAAGTTGGAGGATGTGCGCGAAGCCTTGTCCTCAGTAGGTATTCAGGGGTTGACCGTAACCGAAGTGAAAGGATTTGGTCGCCAGAAAGGGCACGCAGAACTCTATCGGGGAGCGGAATACAGCGTCAATTTCTTACCCAAAGTGAAAATTGATATTGCGATTGCGGATGATCAATTAGATGAAGTGATTGATGTTATTAGTAAGGCCGCTTATACCGGAAAAATTGGTGACGGCAAAATTTTCGTTGCTGAATTGCAACGTGTTATTCGCATCCGTACCGGCGAAACAGACGAAGCAGCACTGTAATTTGCAGGCTCAAATTTAGTGAATAGGGATGGGTTGATGATGAAAAAACTTTTATCCGTGTTGGGCCTGAGTTCGGTAGCGATGCTGCCTTCTTTGGCAATGGCTGCTGCACCGGCAGTGGCTGACAAAGCAGATAATGCCTTTATGATGATTTGCACCGCGTTGGTGCTGTTTATGACCGTGCCCGGTATTGCCCTGTTCTACGGCGGCCTGCTGCGTTCCAAAAACGTATTGTCAATGATGACTCAGGTCATGGTGAGTTTTGCGCTAATTTGTGTCTTATGGATTTTGTATGGTTACAGCCTGGCGTTCAGTACGGGCAACGCGTTCTTCGGTAACTTCGATATGGCGATGCTCAAAGGTATCGGCCTGACCAGCTTGAGCGGCACCTTCTACCAATATATCCATGTGGTATTCCAGGCTTCCTTCGCCTGTATCACAGTAGCTCTGGTGGTGGGTTCATTTGCTGAGCGTATCCGTTTCTCTGCGGTACTTATTTTTGCTGTGCTGTGGTTCACCTTCTCATACCTGCCAATGGCGCACATGGTATGGGGCGGCGGTTTCCTGGCAATGGACGGCGCACTGGACTTTGCGGGCGGTACTGTAGTGCATATTAACGCCGCGATCGCGGGGTTGGTTGGGGCTTACTTACTGGGTAAACGTGCCGGTTTTGGTAAAGAGGCATTTAAACCTCACAACTTACCAATGGTGTTCACCGGGACGGCAATTCTGTATATCGGCTGGTTTGGTTTCAACGCCGGTTCAGCCAGCGCCGCTAACGAAATCGCTGCATTGGCTTTCTTGAATACTGTTGTTGCAACCGCAGGTGCCATTCTTTCCTGGGTATTTGCTGAGTGGATTTTGCGTGGCAAGCCGTCTTTGTTAGGTGCATGTTCAGGTTGTATCGCCGGTTTGGTTGCGATTACACCTGCGGCAGGTACTGTTGGTGTCGGTGGCGCACTGATTATCGGCTTAGTGGGTGGGGTTGCCGGTCTGTGGGGGGTGGTGCTGCTGAAGAAATGGCTGCGGGTCGATGATACCTGCGACGTGTTCGGTGTCCACGGCGTGTGCGGGATTGTCGGTTGTATCCTGACGGGGGTCTTCACCTCTGCTTCATTGGGCGGCACAGGTTATGCAGCTGGCGTCACTATGGGTCATCAAGTGGGTGTACAGTTGTTCAGTGTGGGGGTGTGTTTGGTCTGGTCCGGTGTGGTTGCTTTCGTTGCCTATAAAATTGCTGACCTGGTGGTTGGCCTACGGGTACCAGAAGAGCAAGAACGCGAAGGTCTGGATGTCAACAGCCACGGCGAAAATGCTTATAATCAGTAAGTTAATAATATCAGTAAGTTATCGCTGATAGTAGAATAAATAATAATGATGTAGCAGAATAAGGGGCGATGGGGACATCGCCCTGAGGTTAATGACAAAGTGCCCGTAACGGTGAAAACAGGCAGATCGTAAAGACGCCATAAACCCCTCCCTGGGGGCTCGACCCGCGCCCTCCCTGGCGCGGACGCTTTACTCTTCTACCTGCCTTCACCTTGCAAGATCGAGTTCTCGAGGTTTGTCAGCAGTCTGGGGGCGATGGAGACATCGCCCTTCTATTTTTTGTTATGAACGATTTTTTGCTATAACCGATGTAAACGAATCACACCTTCCTGCACCGTAGAGGCAACCAAGACCCCTTCCCGGTTATAGATTTGCCCGCGAACAAAGCCACGAGCACCTGAAGCTGAGGTACTTTCTACCGCATACAACAACCAGTCATCAAGACGGAATGGGCGATGGAACCACATGGAATGATCGATTGTGGCGATTTGCACCCCCGGTTCAAGGAACCCAATTCCATGAGGCTGCAAGGCCGTCGGTAAGAAATTAAAATCAGAGGCATAACCCAGTAAATATTGATGAACTCGCAAGTCATCCGGCATTTCGCCGTTAGCCTTAAACCAGACATAGCGATTGGGTTCCGCTGTCGAACCTTGCAGTGGGTTGTGGAATTTCACCGGACGCATTTCAATCGGTTGATGGCCGATAAATTTATCCCGCACTTTCTCGGGAATTAAATGGGCAAATTTGCGGGCGATGTCTGTTTCAGACATTAATCCCTCCGGTGGTGGGACGTCCGGCATGGTATTTTGGTGCTCAAAACCCTCTTCCTGACTCTGGAATGACGCCGTCATATAAAAGATAGGTTTACCATTTTGAATCGCACTGACCCGACGGGCGCTGAAACTGTTACCATCGCGCAGTGTTTCTACGTCATAAATGATGGGTTTGCTGCTGTCCCCCGGACGTAAAAAATAGCTGTGAAATGAATGGACCACTCGATCAGTGGGGACAGTTTGTTTTGCCGCATAAATCGCCTGACCGACAACTTGCCCCCCGAAGACCTGGCGTAAACCTAGATCTTCACTTTGGCCACGGAAGATCCCTTCTTCAATTTTTTCAAGAAAGAGTAGATCGAGCAATTTTTTTAATGCCTGGCTCATGTTGTGGCCCCTGGTGGTTGAGTTCGTACACAGTGTGCTGAATCATCAGGGCTATCGTCAATATATTGCTGTGAAACAGCTGTGCGGTTGAAGCTAGCCTTATAAGGAATAGTCTGATAAATGGCTTAATCGGGAGGGAAACGGCAGGGACTAGCAGATTGTGCTATAATTAGCTTGCTAGGTGGTTGAAGCCACTTATTAAACGCGAGTTTTTTTGGATAGAACTCGCATCTTAATAATAAGAAGGAGTGCGACCTATGAAACCTTGGCAATCAAAAAAATTCTGGCAGATCGCGGGTGGGGCAGCATTGGTAGTCAGTTTAGCTGGGTGTGCCCACAAAGGGGCTGATGTTCCCGTTCCGGCTTCAGCAGGAATCACGACAGCCGCTGCGCCTATTGCGCAACCTGCCGTACAAGGGACAGTGAATATCCGCGAGCGCATTGCCTTGCCACCTGATGCTGTCGTTACGGTGACGCTGTCGGATGCCTCACTGGCTGATGCGCCAACGCGAGTTATTGCTCAGAAAGCGATTCGTACCGAGGGTAAACAAGCGCCCTTTACTTTTACCTTGCCGTTTAACCCAGCTGAGATTCAGCCAAATGCGCGGATCATTGTGAGTGCAGCCATTACCCATAATGGTCAGCTAATGTTTATCACTGATACCATCCAGGAAGTGATTAACAATGGTACCGGTACTCAGGCTAACTTGCTGCTGGTTCCTGTGACTTCTGTGGCTATTGAAACTGCTCCTACCGCTACAATGACCGGCACTGGAACGATACAGTAACTTTCGACTGGCTTTATGCGCTACAGGGCATAGTTCCCTGTGGCGCTGAAGCTAGCTGTATTGCCAACGATATTGCTGTAAATCAATCCGCCCGGCAGGGCTTATTTCAATACCTTCCGCCAGCAATGCATTTTTCTGCCTGAGATAATCTTCTCCAATTAACGATATTTCGCCATGGCGATTAATCACCCGATGCCAGGGTAAAGTAGAGCCTTCAGGTAAGCGTTTCAGAACACCACCCACCTGGCGCGCTGCTCTGGGGGAGCCTATCAGCCGGGCGATATCACCATAGGTAGTCACTTGCCCGTAAGGGATAGCTGCCACAACGTGAAATACCCGCTGACGAAAGCTGTCCATTTTACTATGTTCTGCTGCGTCACCCGGTTTTTTTAGTTCTATTTTTGTTGTTGTCACTGCGTCCTCTTTCTGATCTGTTTTCACTACACATGGTCATGGAGAGATAGTAAGAAATAGAGTGGGATAAATAGAATGAAGGCAATAAATAACATTATCAGCGCATTTTTTGCCAGAGGAAAATAGGTTTAGGCCTAACTTTGAACCGCCTGGGCAAGAAACCACCAGTTAGCGCGTGTTGTCTTGCTATTTCGAAGTCCATAGCCGATAATGCCCACCGCTCCAGAGTATAAGGAGCCGTTAACGACAATGGAGGCCCTGTTGGTTCTCCCGCAACACTAACTTGTGAACTCGGTCAGGTCCGGAAGGAAGCAGCCGCAGCAGGCGAGGTGTGTGCCGGGATGTAGCTGGCAGGGCCTCCACCATTTCTGATGAATCAATATTTCACTTGAGCGCCGTAGGTGAGGAGTATCGTTCACACAAGCGCAAACATCATCAACTGATGACTGAATGATAAAATAAGAATATTCTCATTTATTTACAGGTTGAATTTTCTATTTGCATTTTAATTTTAGCCAATAATTAATAATATCTCTAAATTATTAGCAGTCAGGCAGGTTTTTAATAAATTAAATAGCACGTAAGAGCTTACTACTTAAATACTTTGATAACGCATTGGGCCATATCTAAACACAGGTATGCAATAACGCGGGATTAAAGTTAACCTTCAATACCGTAGTTCTATCAAGACGTTTGTCTAACATTAAACACTTACAACCCGCTTACTGCATTGAAGCCGATAACGATTATCGGCTCAACGTTGTGTGTCTTAACCAGCGTTAAGCAGACTATTTCACATGTTGCCATACAGTAGGTGGAATTTTATCATAAAGTTTATTCATTGTGAGTTCAGCTAAGCGGTGGTCTGCTGCTGAGTAAAACAATTCCAGCTCATCGTCAGAAAGTTCGTACTTATTTTTTTCAATTACACGTTCCAATGTATCAATAGTCGTACATTTTCTTAAACGCATCAGGTAGTCAGTTTTTGTCATGGTGTTTTTCTTCTCAATATAAAAATAATATAGGGAAACTATCCCTTAAGTTTTCATCAGGGTACAGATGTATTCCCCTGAGAAAAGTCTGAATAAACGCTCTTTGGTTTTTTTGCCAGCGCTGCAATTCCGGATCATTGATTCCGTAACTACTAAACAGAGTATATGTGTCGTCTAAATATTCTTCCACTAACTCTGAAAGGTCGCCGCCATCCGGGTATTTTATTTTAAAACTCATCACAAATGAAGCTATATGCTCGATCAAATCATTGAGTTGCAGGTTTACGGCTGAAGTTGGATCATTTACCCAGCCATGATGGCTATCACCAAGGGTAGCAATGCCTTCATCATACAAACTCTCGCACAGGAACTTCAATTGGGCAACGTCATGCCGCTTAGGTGAGTACTCATCCATATCATCCCCTCCGTAAACGCTTAATTCGGTGTTGATAACACAATGTGAGTAGATCGGTAATCATATAAATGCAGAGGCTTATCAGAAACTAAATAAACTGGTCTTGCTATTAATATAAATCATTTCTCCGCTCACCGCGCAACTTTATTACTTAATCTTACAATTCGTCAGCGGTTGAAGGTCTGTCATTGTTAATTATATCAAAGATGATTTTTTGCGGATGTACAATAAATGTTACAGTATTTGTTAGTAAATCTTCAGTGTTGATATCCAAACAGGGGTTGAAGATATACCACCTATAACAGTAACTCATTGAATAACAGTTATCTTTCAAAGCGGAAATATCAAGAATTTCTAATGAGCCTTCTGTGTACTGTGCATTTTCAGAATAATACATTAAACCGGAAACTAAACTTCCTTCAATTTCACGAATATTATTTCTGATAGCATCCGTTAGTAATGAAATCGGGTAACACCCTGAGGGGAAGTCCCCAGCTATTTCATTGTTCATTAATTGTCCGCTCATGGTGACAAGATTAATTCATTAGCGCATTGCCATTGCCACAAAAAATGCGATAACAATTTTTTTGAGTCACTACGCGTATGATTTGAATCAAAAAAATCAAATTTAATGAGACTTATCAACTTAACTGGCGAGTTAACCCTCAGTGGTGTTATTAACACCGCCATCTTCAATAACGCCATATGGCAATAAAATAACAATTCCCAAATAGTCATCCTCATATTTACGACTATTACTTACGATTAATTCAACCTACTTCTATTAATTTAGAATGCTATGCGGATTTGATCAAGAGGTGGGGCCGCCGCATGGCTTATTTTTTATTGCATAATTTACTGTTTTGCGAGCACGAGCGAATAGTTCTGCTGTTAGATTACCAAAATTCAGCAGGTACTCACCAGTCAGCCCTCAGTAAAGATAGTTTAATTTACTGTAACTAACTATGAGAGTGTTGTGTGTTTTATCAACAGCGGCAGGTTTGCTTCCCCCCTTATGTCCATATTGTGCAGGTATCCCGTCATAGCTTGTTACTTTTGAAATCGGTAAGGCAACGATGTGCGCTTGAATTTAATAACTTATTGTGATGTTATATCATTTCAATAAATTGCCTATTCTTTCTGACATGAATAAATTCACTGCTCGGTTTACCCCACTGCCACATTGGACATTGTTCTCATTATCTTCTTTGCAGCGCATTGCCGGTGTTGCTTTGCTTTGTGTGTTGCTGTGGTGCGCTATTTATTGGGCGACTATATTGCCATGATAAATCTGAAGAATACTGAAATTGGATATGGTAATCATGCTCTGACACCGCCTATTGATGGCTGTTTTGTTGCCGGTTCGCTTACCGCCATTATCGGGGCAAATGGTGCGGGTAAATCCACTTTGCTTAAAACTTTGGCAGGACTACAACCGGCCGTAGCGGGACAGATTACCTTTACCGGCGGGAGAGTTCCGCAAATGGCCTACTTACCGCAACAAGCCGAATTAGACCGGCAGTTTCCTATTGTCGTTCAAGATGTTGTTGCCATGGGGTGTTGGCCCCAAAGTGGGTTACTCGGCGGGATTAATCATCAATCCAGACAACGAATTAACCTGGCATTGAGCGCGGTCGGAATGCAGGATATGGCTCGTCAGCCTGTAGGTGAACTTTCCGGCGGGCAGTTACAGCGGGTGTTATTTGCGCGTCTTTTAGTGCAACAAGCGCAATTGATTTTATTGGATGAGCCTTTTACTGGGATCGATAGCCAAACTGTCGGATTGCTGCTTGAGGTTATTCATCAGCTACATACTGAAGGGCGAACCATCATTGCTGTCTTGCATGACATGTCGATGGTGGAAGAACATTTTCCTCATGCTTTATGGCTAACACCTCAAGGCCATTGCTGGCAGTCCGCAGAGCAGGTTTTAGTACAGTGGCATCACTCGCACGGCTCATCTTGCTCCTTTTCTTCGCGGCCCAGCATATTAAGAGCAATCAATTTATGACGTTGTTTCATTTACTTGCCGATCCTTTTATGGATTTCGGCTTTATGCGACGAGCATTGGTGGCCTGTTTAGCTTTGTCACTCAGTTCAGCGCCTCTAGGGGTTTTCTTATTATTAAGACGAATGAGTTTAGTCGGTGATGCCCTGTCACATACGGTATTGCCGGGGGCGGCTATTGGATATCTGATTTCAGGTATGTCGTTGGTTGCGATGGGAATTGGTGGTTTTATTGCCGGGCTTGCGGTTGCCATGATGTCGGGCTGGGTGAGTCGCCGAACACTGTTAAAAGAAGATGCCAGCTTTGCCGGTTTCTATCTTGGTTCTTTGGCTTTGGGGGTCACCCTCGTCTCTTTGCGCGGTTCCAGTATGGATCTGCTGCATGTGTTGTTCGGTTCTATTTTGGCGGTTGATACCAACGCCATGACTATGGTTGGTGTTATCACTACATTTTCCATGCTGGCATTAACCGCCATTTATCGCGCATTGGTGGTGGAGTCATTTGACCCCGTTTTTCTACGGGTGAGTATGGGGCGCTGGTTGATGGTGGTTCATGCGCTATTTCTGTCGTTGGTCGTCCTTAATTTGGTGGCTGGATTTCAGATCTTAGGCACTCTGATGTCAGTCGGATTAATGATGCTACCGGCAGCCAGTGCGCGTTTTTGGGCCAAAAATTTGCCGCAAACACTGGGGATCGCCATGACGATCGGCATGATTGCCAGCATCATCGGTTTACTGTGGTCTTATTACGCCTCATTACCTGCCGGGCCCGCGATTGTTTTGAGCGCCAGTTTAATTTTCTTTTTATCTATTTTATTTGGAACGCGTGGTGGTGTGCTAGCCACCGCGCGCCGTTGAGAACTATTTATTATTGAGAACCCCGTGTCATTAAAGGAGAGTTAAATGAAGTATTTACCTATTAGTTTGGCGGTAGCTGCCCTACTGTCAAGCCCACTGGCGATGGCCAAAACGGTTGCAGCCGTTGCCAGTTTTTCTATTTTAGGTGATATCGTCCAGCAGGTTGGCGGCGAGCACGTCAATGTGGTTACCTTGGTTGGGCCAAATGGTGATCCACATGGTTTTGAACCTACGCCGAAAAATAGCAAACAATTGTCCAAAGCTGATGTGGTGTTTGTCAGTGGATTAGGGTTGGAGGGGGGGTTAGAAAGGTTGATCACCGCCTCGGGGTATAAAGGACAGGTCGTGATTGCATCTACCGGGGTTGATACCCGTAAGATGGATGAGGAAGGCAAAATGGTGACGGATCCCCATGCATGGAACAGTATGGCGAATGGTATCAAATATGCTAACAACGTAATGAATGCATTGATTGCCGCCGATCCAGAAGATGCAGACTATTTCCGCAAGCGTGGAGGAGAATACATTCAGCAACTGGAAAAACTGGATGCTTATGCCAAAGCGCAGTTTGCCGCAATCCCTGCCGGGCAGCGAAAAGTGCTGACCAGCCATGACGCATTTGGCTATTTTAGCCAAGAGTATGGGGTTAACTTCTTGTCACCAGTCGGGTTTTCCACCGAGTCTGAAGCCAGTGCCAGTGGGGTTGCTGCGCTGATTAACCAAATCAAAAAAGAGAAAATAAAAACCTATTTTATTGAAAACCAAACTGATCCACGCTTGGTAAAACAAATTGCCGAAGCCAGTGGTGCACAAGCCGGCGGAGAGCTTTATCCAGAGGCGTTATCTGCTGCTGGCGGCCCGGCAGCAACCTATGCGCAAGCGTTTAAACACAATGTGGATACCCTTGTCGGTGCCATGAAGTAATAATAGGATGAAATTTGCTCAGCCTCGAAGGGAACCAAGGGCTGAGTTCTCGAACCTTTGATGACAAATAGAAAAGCCCCATTGGGCAGCAACGGGGCTTTTTAGTAGCAGGTAATACACTCAACATCAACGCTTCTTATGGGTTCCTCCCTGAACCGCTTTAAAACGTGGATTACTTTTGCAAATAACATACACCCGACCACGACGACGGACGATTTTGCAATCGGGATGGCGGTTTTTTGCCGAACGTAATGAACTCAATACTTGCATAATTACTCTCAGAATTAGCTGGCTTTTTTGGTCAGGAAACTGCCGTAACGCTGATGGAAACGCGCGGCACTGCCTTCTTTTGAAAACTCTTTTTGTTTACCGGTGTAATACGGATGCGACGCTGAAGAGATATCCAATGTGACGTAAGGATAGGTCTGACCATCGCGCTCAATGGTGCGCGCTGTGGCGATAGTTGAACCGACAGTGAAATAAGTGTCTGCACTGGTATCGTGAAAAACCACAGTTCGGTAGTTAGGATGGATGCCAGGTTTCATATGAACTCCACTTGTTATGTTATACTATAACAATAATTATGCTCCTTTCGATTTTCAGTTTCAAGTCTGAGTTTCAAATCCGAATAAATAAAAAGCCCGCAAAGCGAAATTTGCGGAGAGGTTAATGACAAACTGAGCATCAAGCCAGGTGCGTGAAGGGGGGACTGCCCCTAGGAGCGCTTCGGTCGCTTACGCGACTACGACCCCAACGGAGCATTTCCCCTTCAATCGACTTTGTCAGTAGTCGGTTCGCAAACCGCAGTTTGCGGACTTGTTAAGCTAGGTGATGTTGTTATTGGCGATTAAGCGACCACGTGTAAGCCAAGCACAGCAAAGATATTCGCCAATATACCGACGACAATGGCCGCAATCGGGCCTGCCGCCAGTTTCATAACCGGACGGCCACAAATTTCGTTGAGGATATACAAGCTGACCACCACGAAAATGCCGGTACCGGGCCAGATCTGATTTGCCGCATTAACCCCGCCCACTAAAAGTGCAATTTCAAGAATTTGCGTCATGGCGGTACGAATATTATCACCGGACATTTTCAACGACGGGAAGCGGTTCATCGCCTTACCAATTCGACTCAAACTGGTGATCTCGACCCCCATTGCCCCCGCGCCCAGTATGCCAGCCACCACTGGGTTAGGTGCCAGATAGCCTAAGCCGAGGAACCAGTCACACCAGCCATTAGTGCCATACACACCGCTTATCATTGCAGTCGTAATAATCAGTGGCATGAAGGCGAGTGCTTGGACAATTGCCACTATGGCCGCAGAGGTAATTTGCCCTTTTCCGAGTAATGCTGCTGCAATCGGTTCACCCGCAATCCAGTGGTAGTGGGCAGTGATGGTAATCAATGCGGCCATTGGCAACAGATAAATCGCGTTTTTCCGGATGCGATTAATATTATCATCAAACAGGCTATGTTCTATTTCTTCGCCGTGGCGTTTATCGCGGGAAGCAAAGAACAGCAAGCAAATCATACCAAACAGCATTGCAATACCTTCCGGGCTGAGCGCGACTTCATTACCAGCAATGGTTACTGGGTTAATTCGCTCAATCACCACACGGGCCAGGAAGGCAATAATGATGGTGATTAACCCGGCTTTCTTACCGAATTGATAACCGACAGCAATGGCAGGGAAGGCCACAAATGCATAAATTATCGGATCACCCACCGAGGCGAGGGCATCAAGGAAGTTGACCGGTAGATAACTGAAACCTTTAATCAATCCATCCAGCGCAATAGTGATTAAAGCACCATAAACTGTGCCAATTAATACAGCTAACTTAGTATTATTCAGTGATACCCCAATAATATCTGCGGTTAGCAAAACGATATGAATAACGATAATGCCGGTTGCCAATGTAATCGGCATGGCGAAACCAGTAATAAACCCGATGCTGATAGCAAAAGATATGCCCGCCAGCTCTTTCCGGCTCATATTGCCGTTCATGAACTCCGGCATAATAGGCCGCAATCCATCGTGATACACCGCGATAGATTTATTGGCGAGAAAGGTGGCGTACCCCCCCATTAGCGAGAAAAGAATAATCTTGACTAAATTAAACGATTCCATATCACGACCCCATCGGGGCCAATGAGCCCCAGGCTAATTTGTTTATTATTGTTGTCAGTTGTGTCAGTCTTTTTAGAATAAAATGAATGACAGTAATAGATTTGCAGTATTATTTTTCAGCCAATAAAACGGCACATAAGGCTTTAACAGAATTTTCAACACGGTCATTGGTAAAACCGAATGCTTTTTTCCCCTGATCTATCAATTGGCTGATATTGGCTTCTGAGGGTTGGGTCAAAGCATTGGCTATTGTGGCGCACTTATCGCGCCCAATCAGGGCATAAGCCATAGCCAAAGCACCACCGGCACCGCTTTGGCAAGCTCCTACGTAATAGTCGAAGCTGCCATTTTTGACTTTCATCGCGGCATCCATGTCGGTAAATATGTCAGAGGTGATTTTCCCCGCACCATATTTAATTAAACAGTCTTGTATTTCGTTTTTATTCAACTGCCCACCAATAGCAATTTTAAACATTATGACTTCCCCTTAAGTACCCTGAATATATTTTAAATAATCTGAATATATTCCATTATTTGCTGGCTTCAGTAAGTTGTCGCCAGAAAGAGTGACCGTTTTGTGGAGCAATTGCCGCGAAAAACTCACAGGCTGTCGCGCCAACATCTGACATAGTTTCCCGGATCCCCAGGTGGATGGCTTTCTGCTGTGAATGTTTCATTCCCGGATGATAGACCAGTAATGGAACTTGCTCGCGAGTGTGCTTGCTGTGGCCGATTGTTGGGTCGTTACCATGATCGGCCATCACGACCAGACAATCACCGGGTGCCATGGCTGCGGTAATTTTTCCTAACATGTTATCGACTAATTGCAGGCGTTCTGCATAGCGTGCAACATCTTGCCCGTGGCCTGCCAAGTCAGTTTCCTGAATATTGGTACAGATAAAGGCACTACCCGCGTGTTGCACTTCTGCTAATGTGATATCCAAAATAACTTGGGAATCAACCAATTGTTGGTAACTTCTCCCCGCCGGATTGGCAACAATATCCGCGACTTTACCCACCAATACTGTGGGAATATTCACTTTCTCAAGCTGATGAGGCACCTGAACATCGGCATCGACACCATAACCGAGATGAATAACCTGAAAACCGGTATCGTAAACACCGGATTTTGGACTGTTAATGCCAATATAATGTTGTTGCTTAACTTCAGCTGCACTGATGATTGCCTGGCTATTCATCAGTTGCCCTCCGTAGGCGATAACGCGGTTTACTTCCACACAACCGCGAACTATCCGACCTATCTTTTCGACCTGCTCAAAATCAATGGCATTTAAATTAGCACAAATATTAAATACTTGACCTAAATCTGCCTCAAGATTATCGCCAATTGCGACGCAGTTATTGACCCATAGAAATTGTAAATCACTGCTATCATCAGGCGCACTGTGCTTTTCAACCTGATAACCTTGTTGGCGTAATGCATCAGCAACACGTGACCTTACGGTGGAGAACGGCATGCTTAAGGGCGCGCGGGGCAGGGTACCCATGATTTCTTGATGACCCATAAAGGTATCACCACCTTCATGTTGCAATAGTGCGACACCAAAACTGGCCAGTGGGTTGTCTTGCATCACGCTGTCCTGAAAATCAGGAGAGCCGATATGCAAGGCGTTGAGTAACCCCAGCTTCTCTAAAGTGGCTAAATGCAATTCCGGGTAAGCTTGTAAAATATGGGCACAAGTATTCGCTCCCAGATCCTGTGGACGCACGTCAGAGACATCAGGCATGGCACCCACACCAAAGCTGTCGATGACCAGTATAATAAACTTACTCATAACCCCTCCTGTCCTGTGGACGTTGGAATGGTATTACCCTGACTATCAAAAATTCCGAGCAATGTGGGTTGACCGGATTGGATACCTGCGACCAAGACCACATCACTGCGGGTAACGAAAATTTGTGTACGAAAGCACATCACCACCGGGCTGCCGATGGCGAATGGCTCGGTAAGACCCAGTGTATAATCAATGCTGTCATTGGCTGGACTCACTACTTTGGCGGCATGCCACTGTTGGTCATACACCAGCGCATTGCTTAAATGGCCGCGCCGATAGTATCCGCCACCATAGCAATAACTTTTGCCTTGATGGCAATGGGAAACTTCAGTCAGATACAGCATGGCGACATGCTCGGGCTGATTACCTGGTTGGTTAGAGGGCATGGTTCCGGTTAAAGAGTGACCCGGTTCGGCGTGCGTTACTCCCCATTTAGCCAATTGCGGCAAGCTTTCAACCCCGGTGGCGGAAGGGCCATTAACCTGCTCAACCTGTATGCCCTGTTGCTCAAGAATACTTTTTGCTTCAATCAATGTGCTGAGATTTGGGCTAGGCAGTGTCTTGCCTTTTTCATTATCAAAAAGCATGCAAGGGAAATGCGTGACACCCACCAAACGGATGCCTGGTATTGTTTTTATTTCACGGATAACGGTGGGTAATTCATCCAGAGAGAACCCCGCTTCCTGGCCGGGATAAACCAGGTCGCCGTGATGACAAACCTTTAATAACAGGGCTTGTTCTTTATTTTGACGCACGGCTGCAGCAGCAATTTCGCGTGCTTTGTCAATACTGTAAACAGTAATGACCTCGGGTTGGCGGGATACAACTTCATCCACCATTGCGCTGGGAATTTGAACTAAATGGCCGACGTGGGCGACCGGCAAGTTATATTGATAGAGTTGACGTGCTTCTTTGAAATCTACCGCGACGATACCTTGGTAGCCACATTCCAGCAGGATCTTGCACAGTAGTGGATTGCGGCCAAACTGCTTACTCATCAGATAAAGAGTAATGCCATAACGTGTTGCTGTTTCCAGCAGCAAACGTGCATTCTGTTTGACCTGATCAACGTCAATAACATAGCTGTCAGGTCTAACCACCCCTTGTTTCCAGAGTAAAAGAGCGACTTCTATCAGCGCTGGATTTTGTTTTTGTAATGCTTTCAGTAGCATATTAGATCCCTATATAACGCTATCTTATTTTCATTTTTTTGAATATTTAATGAACGCTAAAATATTTAGCACGCCGTCTGCTGCGCAAGGTGCAGGCCATATAGATTTGCTAATAAATATCCTACTTCGTAATCGGGCACTTGAAAGGTAAACAGTGAGAGTAGGTCGTTATTAATTTCCCTGATATTGGCAAAAACGGCTGTGGTTTCGATCTCTTTTAATATTTCATCATCGATAGCCGGAATAACTTGCCCCTGACTCGCTCGCATCAGCGCATTTGCCATATGAGTGATCAGCATTTCTCCCTGGGAATGGCGAATAGATAGTTGCCAGTGTTGTTCCAAACGAGTGAGAACATTCAGCATCCCGAAGTAGACAGTAGAATCAATAACCTGCGCGTCATATAAAATTTTTAATCTCGTTTCCATTTCTTTATCTTCATTTTTATGAATATTTGTATCATAGTAATTTATTGTACGGCTGCAAATGCTCAAATCGTTATTTGGTATATTGATCACAATATAATCATTCGCACGAAATTGGCTGCTTCAGTGTGGCGATAGCGCCCTGTTTTCTGCTGAGGCGATGCTGCAGAGATTGATGGGAGATAACGAAAAAGGCCGCATTGGCGGCCTTTTAAATATGACATCATGGGTTACCAGTCAGGTTTACTTCACCTTATGGTCAACAGCATGTGCATGTTCTACATCTTCATTTTTCCGGCTGAAGCGGCGGCGAACCACCACGAAGAATACCGGAACAAAGAAGATAGCCAGTACGGTAGCGGTTATCATACCGCCCATAACACCTGTACCAACCGCATTTTGTGCACCAGAACCTGCACCGCTACTGATTACCAATGGTAGAACCCCAAGGATAAAGGCCAGTGAGGTCATCAAGATTGGGCGCAGACGCATACGTACCGCTTCCAATGTTGATTCCACCAAGCCTTTGCCTTCTTTATCCATCAAGTCCTTAGCGAACTCAACAATCAAGATGGCGTTCTTGGCCGATAGCCCGATAGTGGTCAACAAGCCTACCTGGAAGTAAACGTCGTTATTCAGGCCACGCAGAGAGGCTGCCAATAACGCACCGACCACACCCAGCGGTACCACTAACATAACGGAGAATGGAATCGACCAGCTTTCATATAACGCTGCCAGACACAAGAACACCACAATCAGTGAAATGGCGTACAGCGCCGGAGCTTGGTTACCGGACAGACGTTCCTGATAGGACATACCCGTCCAGTCATAGCCGATGCCGCTTGGTAACTTAGACGCCAATTCTTGCATCAGATCCATCGCCTCACCGGTACTTTTACCCGGTGCAGCCTGACCCAGAATTTCCATGGATGGCAAGCCGTTATAACGTTCGAGTCGCGGTGAGCCATATTCCCATTTGGCGCTGGAGAAGGTGGCAAATGACACCATCTGACCGGCATTGTTACGGACATACCACTTATCAATATCACTCGGCAACATACGGAATGGCGCATCAGCCTGCACGTAAACTTTCTTCACACGACCGCGGTCGATAAAGTCATTTACATAGCTGCCGCCCATTGCTGAACCCAGGGTGGTATTGATATCAGAAATAGCCACACCCAGAGCTTGTGCTTTTTCCTGATCCACTTCGACTTTGAACTGCGGCGTATCTTCCAGACCGTTAGGACGCATACCTACCAACATATCCGGGTGTTGCGCCGCCATGCCGAGCAGTTGGTTACGTGCTTCGGTTAACTTTTGGTGTCCTACGTCACCCTGGTCAATTAACTGGAAGTCAAAGCCGGTAGCTGTACCCAGTTCCACAATTGCTGGCAAGTTAAAGGCAAACACCAAACCGTCTTTAATTTGCGAGAAAGCAGCAGAAGCACGGGCAACAATCGCTGGAACTTTGTTTTGCTCGCCAGGGCGTTCATCCCAGTTTTTCAAACTCACGAATGCCAAACCGGTATTTTGACCCTGACCACTGAAACCGAAGCCGTTAACGGTAAATACTGAGTTAACAACATCTTTTTCTTTGTCGAGATAATAATCAGTAACCTGATCCAGCACTTTTTGCGTACGTTCTTGGGTCGCACCTGCTGGCATTTGCACCATAGTCAGGAACACGCCTTGGTCTTCTTCCGGCAAGAATGATGTCGGTAAGCGCAGGAACAGCACACCCATACCAATCACGATGGCCAGATAGATAACCAAATAACGCCCGGTACTGCGCAGGATGTTGCCAACACTGTCGGTATAGTGGTGGGTACTTTTCTCGAACATGCGGTTAAACCAACCGAAGAAGCCGGTTTTCGGGCCATGTTCGCCTTTGGCGATCGGTTTTAACATGGTGGCGCACAGTGCTGGCGTCAGTATTAATGCCACCAGAACAGAGAGCACCATGGCCGAAACGATAGTGATAGAGAACTGACGATAAATCGCCCCGGTTGCACCACCGAAGAAGGCCATCGGGATAAATACCGCTGACAGCACCATCGCGATCCCCACCAATGCGCCCTGGATTTGCTCCATGGATTTCTTGGTGGCTTCTTTCGGTGGTAGCCCTTCCTCTTGCATCACACGTTCGACGTTTTCTACCACGACGATGGCGTCATCCACCAATAGCCCTATCGCCAACACCATCCCGAACATCGTTAGGGTGTTTATCGAATAGCCAAAGGCCGAGAGAATGGCGAAAGTCCCCAGTAATACTACCGGAACGGCAATCGTTGGAATCAACGTCGCCCGGAAGTTTTGCAAGAACAGGTACATTACCAGGAACACCAGGATAATGGCTTCTACCAGTGTTTTAACCACTTCGTTGATGGAGATTTTAACGAACGGCGTGGTGTCATACGGGTAAACCACTTTCAACCCTGCCGGGAAGAACGGCTGTAATTTTGCCAATTCGGCTTTTACTGCCGCAGAGGTGTTCAGGGCGTTAGCCCCTGTTGCCAACTTAATACCTATACCCGCTGCTGGCTTACCATTATAACGGGCAATAATGTTGTAGTTTTCAGCACCTAGTTGAACGATAGCCACATCTTTCAAGCGAACCTGTGAACCATCGGTGTTGACCTTCAGCATGATTTGGCTGAATTCTTCCGCATTGGTCAGACGGGTCTGAGCAATAATGGAGGAGTTCAGTTCTTGCCCTGGAACTGGCGGTGTACCACCTAATTGGCCGGCGGCAACCTGGTTGTTCTGCACTTTAATGGCGTTAATAACATCAACCGGCGTCAAGCCGTAGTTATTTAGTTTGTGCGGATCCATCCAAATACGCATCGCGTATTGGGAACCAAATAACTGAACATCCCCCACACCTGCGGTACGGCTGATCGGGTCTTTAACGTTAGAACCTACATAGTCGGCGATATCTTCCTGTTTCATGGTGCCGTCTTCAGAAATAAAGCCGGCAACCATCAGGAAACTACTACTGGACTTTTCAACGCTCACACCTTGCTGCTGCACTTCTTGCGGCAGTAAAGGCATGGCTAATTGCAGTTTGTTCTGCACCTGAACCTGAGCAATATCGGGGTCAGTGCCTGAGTTAAAGGTCAACGTCAACTGCACGTTACCGGAGGAGTCACTGCTGGAAGACATATACAGCAAGTTATCGATACCGTTCATGTTCTGTTCGATAACCTGCGTAACTGTATTCTGCACCGTGGTCGCATCGGCGCCAGGGTAGTTGGCGGAGATTGAAATTGCCGGTGGCGCAATGGTCGGATATTGCGCTACAGGTAACTTCATTATCGCCAGGCTACCGGCCAACATAATTATGATGGCGATAACCCAGGCGAAAATAGGGCGATCAATAAAGAACTTAGCCATGAATTACCGGCTCCTTTTAAGACTTCTTCGCTGTGTCAGCCGGGGCTGCTTTTTGTTCTGTCTCAGTAACTTCCTGCACTTTCACCTGCACGCCCGGTCTGATTTTCTGCAAGCCGGAAACGATCAGACGGTCGCCTGCTTTCAAGCCTTCAGTTACCAACCATTTATTGCCGATAGCCTGATTAGCGACCAGTGTGCGTAACTCAACTTTGTCATCAGCACCAACAACCATTGCCGTTGCTTCACCGCGTGGGTTGCGCGTCACACCTTGTTGAGGCACTAACAGTGCATCAGGGCGGACACCTTCATCCAGACGGGCGCGGACAAACATCCCTGGTAATAACGCTTCATTCGGGTTAGGGATGATAGCGCGGATAGTGATGGATCCTGTGGTTTCATCTACGGTCACACCAGAGAACTCCAAGGTACCGGTTTCGGCATACTCAGAGCCGTTTTCCAGTAACAAGCGAACTTTGGCTTTACCGTTTTCCTGTTTCAGAGTGCCATCAGCCAGCTCTTTTTTCAGGCGCAGGAACTCATCACTTGACTGAGTTACATCAACATACATCGGGTCAAGTTGCTGAACTGTTGTCAAAGCAGTTGCCTGACCACTGGTCACCAATGCACCTTCAGTCACTGAAGATTTACCGGTACGGCCACTGATTGGCGAGGTCACCTGAGTATAGGCCAGGTTAATGCGGGCACTTTCTACTGCCGCTTTTGCCGCAACTACTGCTGCATTAGCTTGCATAGAATTAGATACCGCCTGGTCATACTCTTGCTTACTGATGTAGTTGGTACCCAGCAATGGTTTATAGCGATTAACTGTCAGACGAGCGATTTCAGCCGCAGCTTGTGCCTTAGCTAAGTCACCTTTGGCGCTGTCATAAGCAGCCTGATAAGTGGCTGGGTCAATTTGATAAAGGGATGTTCCGGCGGTGACATCACTGCCTTCAACGTAGTTACGTTTAAGAATAATACCGCTAACTTGCGGACGAACTTCTGCAACACGAAATGCGGACGTGCGGCCAGGCAATTCGGTTGTGATATTCAGTGGTGCTGCTTTTAATGTCACAATGCCGACTTCAGGTGCCTGTTGAGCATGGGCTTGCGCCGCATCTTTGTCATTACATCCTATAAGTACTAAGCTGCCTGAAAGTACCAGAATTGCAGCCAGAGGCATTACCCCTCTGTTTTTGCTCATAGATAAACCTCAAGTGTCCGATTTTTAATTTAATTCAATGGATCACAAGCTTTAAAACCCATTGCTGCGTAAATTATATGTGCGTGCTATGGTACATACATTCGTGAATGTATGTAAATCGCACCCCCTCGAAAAAACAACGCTATGGCACGAAAAACCAAACAGCAAGCCGAAGAGACCCGGCAACAAATTTTAGATGCCGCAGTGCGGGAATTTTCTGCGCACGGCGTTTCAGGCACTTCACTTACTGATATTGCTGTCGCCGCAGGTGTCACCCGAGGCGCAATTTACTGGCACTTCAAGAATAAGGTAGACCTATTTAACGAAGTCTGGGAGTTATCAGAGTCTAAAGTTGATCTGCTCGAATTAGAGTATCAGGCAAAATATCCTGATAATCCACTCCGTATTCTGCGTGAAATACTCATTTATGTGCTTGTTTCTACGCGAGAGGATTGCCGGCGACGCGCTTTGATGGAAATTGTGTTCCATAAATGCGAATTTGTCGGAGAGATGACCTCTTTCCACGATGCACGTAAAGTCCTTGATTTAGCTAGTTATGAGCGAATTGAATCGGTTTTGCAAGGCTGTATTGATGCTAATCAGCTGCCCGTCAATCTTGATACCCGCCGTGCTGCGATTATTATGAGAGCCTATATTACAGGTTTGATGGAAAACTGGCTTTTTATGCCAGAAAGTTTTGATATAAAACAAGAGGCACCGGTATTAATTGATGCCTATCTGGATATGTTAGCCCACAGTCTCTCATTGCAAAAAGAGATAAATAGCAAGGTATCGGATTAACTGGAAAAATTTATATGAGCGATAAAACGAATTCACTGGTCGTCATTGCCAATGGTGCGGCGTATGGACAAGAGTCGTTATTTAATGCGTTGCGTTTATCCATCGCATTGAAAGAACAGCAAGGCGATCTCGATTTACGTTTATTTTTAATGTCTGATGCGGTTATTGCCGGCCTTCAAGGGCAGCAGCCAGCAGAAGGTTACAATTTACGGCAGATGTTGGAAATTCTCACGGCACAGAATGTTCCGGTTAAACTCTGTAAAACTTGTACCGATGCGCGTGGGATAACTGGATTAGCGTTGGTTGATGGAGTGGAAATCGGCACTTTGGTTGAATTGGCCCAATGGACGCTGGCTGCCGAGAAAGTGCTGACGTTTTGAGTGACCAGAGCGCTTCTGATTTTGATTTTCTCAATCAACCGTTATTGCTATCTGTTACATACTGTTCAAGAGTAAATGCGTAACTGCTCGCATTAATGACAGCTATTCATGACCGGAAAAACTTTTCTTATTATGACTCGAGACTGAACGTGATAGGATTTCACTCTCTCTGTTGAAATGAAGTTCAAATATGAGCAGCAGATTTCCTAATCCAGATACTTTGTCATTTTCGTTGTTATCAAGCGCCTTTTTATTGCGCCTGCAAACAATGATTATCCTGCTTATAATATCATTGCTAATTTCACCGGCGATTTTCGCGGCTGGAATGAATATAGATGTGCCAACGCGCAGTGAAGTGCTGAGTCAGTTGGATGCATTATCAAAACAAAAAATATTGTCACCCGCTGAAAAGTTATCGCAGCAAGATCTGACCAAAACGCTGGAATACCTTGATACCATTGAGCGTACCAAGCAGGAAGCCGCTCAACTTAAACAACAATTAGCACAAGCTCCGGCGAAGTTGCGCCAGGCGACGGAAGAGCTGGATGCGCTGAAGAACAGTTCAGCCGATACTCTGACCCGAGAATCTCTGTCTAATTATTCTTTGCGCCAATTAGAATCTCGCCTAAATGAAACTCTGGATGACTTACAATCTGCCCAAGAAGATCTTTCGGCTTATAACAGCCAGCTAATCTCCCTGCAAACTCAGCCAGAACGCGTGCAGAGTGCTATGTATAACGCGTCGATGCGATTAATGCAGATCCGCAACCAACTCAATGGATTGGCTCCGAATCAAGAAATTTTACGGCCCACCCAACAGCAAGCGCTATTGACTGAACAAGTCATGCTAAATGCGCAGCTGGATTTACAACGTAAAAATCTGGAAGCCAATACCACCTTACAAGATTTACTGCAAAAACAGCGGGATTACACCACTGCGCATATTAATCAGTTGGAGCGTTATGTCCAGCTACTGCAAGAGGTGGTGAGCGGCAAGCGGTTAATTCTTTCGGAGAAAACAGCCAAAGAAGCGCAAGCGCCCAATGATGCGACTGATATCCAAAATGACCCCTTGGTTAGCCGTGAGTTGGCGATAAATAAAGAGTTGAGCCAGCGGTTGATTAACGCCACTAAAGAAGGTAACACGCTGGTACAACAGAATATCCGGGTCAAAAACTGGCTGGATCGTGCATTGCAATCTGAACGTAATTTAAAGGAGCAAATTACCGTTTTACGTGGCAGCTTGCTGCTTTCCCGTATTCTGTATCAGCAGCAACTCAACTTACCTGCGTCTGGGCTGATTACCAATATGGGGCCACGCATCGCTGATTTGCGCCTGGAACAATTTGAAATTAATCAGCAGCGTGACCAGCTATTCCAGGGTGATGACTACATTCAAACCCTGATGACTGACAGTAAAGAAAAAGTCAGCCCTGATGTTGAAGACGCACTGGGGCAAATAGTTGATATTCGTCGCGAATTGTTAGATCAATTGAATAAACAGCTGGGCAATCAACTGACTCTGGCAATTAACCTGCAAATTAATCAGCAGCAGTTATTGAGTGTTAATGAGTCACTGCAACATACACTGACACAGCAAATTTTCTGGGTTAGTAGCAATAAACCGATGGATTGGTCTTGGCTAAAAGCATTACCGGGAGCAGTGAAAGCTGAGCTGAGTAATTTTAATTTTACCCTGTCATGGAATGATGTATTAGCAGGATTAATGAAATCACTGGTATTCCTGATACCAATGCTGATTGTGGTCGGGGTGATCCGCTCACGCTACAAAATCATTAATAAACATCTGGATAGTCTGGCCGCTGATGTCGGGCAATTAAAACACGACAGTCAAATGCACACACCGAAAGCCATCATGCTCACCTTGCTGAAAGTGTTGCCAGGGTCTCTGATCATATTGGGTGTAGGTTATTGGTGTTTGCGTTCAGATTTTAATCTTAGTGATTTCTTCTGGAGTTTCTTCCAACGTCTGGCTCTGTTCTGGCTGGTGTTTGACCTGACATATCGCATGTTATCGCCAGGCGGCATTACCGAGCGGCACTTTATGATAGCCGCTGACCGATGCGCCCATTATCGACGTCAAATGGTGCGGTTGGGGGCTGCATTGCTGCCGGTTATCTTCTGGTCAGCCTTGGGGGAGAAAAGCCCACTTCGGTTGGTAGATGATGTTATCGGGCAGGTGGTTATTGTTATTGCTTTGGCATTGTTGGCGCTGTTTGTCTATCCATTCTGCCGTGATAGCTGGCGTGAGAAAGATTCTCATGCGGTTCGACTCGTGATAGTCACCGCCATTGCGGGAACGCCGATCATATTGATTGGATTAATGGTTGCTGGGTATTTCTACACAACTCTGCAACTGGCAGGCCGCTGGATTGATAGCCTCTATTTATTATTCCTGTGGAATATCATTTACCTGACGGCGATTCGTGGATTAGGGGTTGCGGCACGGCGTTTAGCCTATCGTCGAGCCATCGTCCGGCGACAAAATCTGGTGAAAGAGGGGGCTGAGGGTGGTGAGCCGGTCGAAGAACCACCGCTGGCTCTGGAACAAATTAACCAGCAGTCATTGCGTTTGACCACTATGGTTCTGTTCCTGATTTTCGCCACTTGTTTCTATGCCATCTGGGCTGATTTGATAACGGTTATCTCCTATCTCGACAGTATCTCTTTGTGGCATTACACCACAACCGTGGCGGGCGCGAGTGTTTCTCAGGCGGTTACATTGGGAAATATGCTCGTGGCATTAATGGCGCTAGTGGTTGCTTATATCCTGACGCGCAACCTGCCCGGATTGCTTGAGGTGGTGGTGTTGTCGCGGTTACAGCTACGTCAGGGCACCTCTTATGCCATCACCACTATTTTAACTTATCTCATTACCGCTATTGGGGGGATAACTGCACTCAGCTCTCTCGGGGTATCGTGGGATAAACTGCAATGGCTGGTTGCGGCGCTGTCAGTTGGTTTGGGCTTTGGTTTGCAGGAGATTTTTGCCAACTTTGTCTCCGGTTTGATTATTTTGTTCGAACGCCCCGTTCGTATCGGCGATACCGTAACCATTGGCACTTTCTCCGGCAATGTTAACAAAATCCGTATTCGTGCCACCACGATCACTGATTTTGACCGCAAAGAGGTGATTATTCCGAATAAGGCCTTTGTTACCGAGCGCCTGATCAACTGGTCGCTATCAGATACGATTACCCGGATTATTATTAAAGTTGGTGTTGCGTATGGCTCTGATTTAGCGAAAGTTAAAGAGATATTGCTAAAAGCCGCTCATGAGAATCCGCGGGTTATGACTGACCCTGAGCCTCATGTATTCTTCCTCAACTTTGGTGCCAGTACTCTTGATCATGAATTGCGTGTGTATGTGCGCGAATTACGTGACCGTAGCTATACAGTGGATGAATTGAATAGCGCGATTGATAAGTTATGTCGCGAGAATGACATCAACATTGCGTTTAATCAGTTGGATGTGTATTTACACAAACCTGATGGCACTGAAATTCAAGAGGTAAGCCGGCCTTTTGATACGAAAGAATTGCCCTCTGTACCGTCGGAGAAGTCGGCAATTGGGGATACCAAACCTGATTTACCGGATATCAACAAGCCACTCGCTTAAGACTGTTAGGTAGGGGAACGGTGAATTCAGACGTTTTGCATGCAACGAACCACAACAAGGCGATATTTGATGGTATCGCCTTGGCTAAACATCAGAAATAACCGGGTCAATCAGATGTTTGATTGCGTAGCTTACGCTGATAATCAAGTTGCACGATAGCTAACGCTGCCAGTGCTGTTTCCGGCGCTATCTCATTGCATTCCAGCAAGTAGATAAGATCTACTGCCAGTTGCAGTTCTGGTGAAGCTTTTTCAACTGACATAATCTGGCCAATATTTGATTTTCAGTGAGTGAGGAAAGTCGGATGGGGATAAGTTACTGCCAGTTCCCACCTAACTTGATTTCAATTCATCTACCCAATAGATTTCAAGCGGTACTCAGGTGGCTAGTGAGAAAACCCGATAAGTTCACATAAACACGGCACATGGGGGATTGAACCAGCTAACCCCTGCAACTTGAAACAAGGTAGGTATAAACATTATAGAAAAGTATTCGCTATCGAAACCTTAATGATTCAAAAAATGTGACAAATATTCAAAAACCGTTCTCTTTCTTCTCAATACTGCGTTCTATTTTTATCAGTGCCTGCCGGCAGCGCATTAAACGGCCCTCCAGTGCGGCGAGTTCTTTCTGTATCTTCTGTTGCTCGGTCAATAAATTTTGCTTACCCAGTTGGCTCTCTCTGTCCTGAATCATGGCCAGTATTCGCCGCTCATAATCTTGATGCTCAGCCAGCTTGTGGTAAGGGTCTAACTTATTATACTTGGGTTCAGGGTTAGTTTTTCTCAGTTTTTGAGTGGCTAACTCTCTTTGTAAGGCGGATATTTGTGCGACCAGCTTTTCAGCTAAAAAGGCGACCTGCTGTGTGCGATTTTCTGCAACGACCTGTTTTAATTGGGCCATGTTTTTGTGTACTTCCAGTAGATAATCGCGAAAACGGTTACCATGATTACCAAATAATTTCAGGTCAAAACGGGCCTGCTGAGAAGGCATGTTAGCCTGTGGGCCAACCTGTGCCGATAATGCCTCAATTTGGCTTTCAAGCACCTGTAATAGCTTTTCTGTACTCATGGCGCTTCTCCTGGGGGATTTTTCCGCCAGCTTGCCTTTGAATGTCGATACTTACAAGCGAGGGGCGGTTAAAACGCTATGTTAGTGGTAATAATGCCAATAATATCTATTGATGATGACCAGTGCATGCGTTAATGATAGGGCCACATTAAGAAATATTATAAAGGGAGTGTATGTCTCGTTGGTTGTTGATAGCTTTGGGTTGGCTGGCAGTGGTTTTGGCAACCTTAGGTGTTGTGTTGCCTCTGTTACCCACGACGCCGTTTTTGCTACTGGCAGCGTGGTTTTTTGCACGATCCTCTCCCCGTTTTCATCATTGGCTGCTTTATCGTTCATGGTTTGGTAGTTACCTACGCACATGGCAGCAACATCGGGCTTTGCCTCCAGGCGCTAAATGGAAAGCAATATTGGTGACGGTGCTCACGTTCGCTATTTCGCTCTGGTTGGTGAAAATTTGGTGGGTCAGAGGCATCTTGCTGGTGATATTGACGCTATTGTTGACCTTTATGCTACGGATGCCAGTTATTGACCTATCGCAACAAAAAAGGCCCTGAGTCGCTCACATCAGTTGCATTTTAATGCCAGTTTGCATAAATTTGAGCGTTTTCGTGCGCGGGATAATCCCTCGTTGTGTCCTTAGGGTTAAGGATGCAGTAATTTAATCTATCAAGACCAGAGTTAACTGGTAGAGCAAGTTACTCAGCTGATGACATTTTAGCATCGACTGGCCGCGCTTTAGTATGTACAACAGTTTTATCAGGCACAAATTATGACCGCTACTGCACCTAATACAGCACAACAGCTTAAATATATTAAAGACAGTATCAAAACTATCCCCGATTATCCAAAAGCGGGAATACTGTTCCGTGATGTGACCAGTTTGCTGGAAGATCCATTAGCTTATGCCGCCAGCATTGAGCTGTTGACTGAGCGCTATCTGGATAAGGGCGTGACTAAAGTCGTGGGCACTGAAGCGCGTGGTTTTCTGTTTGGTGCGCCAGTGGCTTTGTCTCTTGGCGTTGGCTTTGTTCCAGTCCGTAAGCCGGGCAAGTTACCGCGAGCCACCATCAGCGAAAGCTATGAGTTAGAATACGGTACTGACAAACTTGAGATCCACACCGACAGCATCAAACCGGGCGATAAGGTCTTGGTTATTGATGACTTACTGGCGACTGGTGGGACAATTGAAGCGACAGTTAAACTTATTCGCAAACTAGGTGGCGAAGTCACCGACGCCGCATTTGTGATTAATTTACCCGATTTGGGTGGCGAAGCTCGCCTGAATGATCAAGGTATTACTTGCTACAGTCTGGTTGATTTCTCCGGCCATTGATTGTACTGAAAATATCAGCCTCGCTGTCAGTAGTGAGGCTGTGTTAGCATGACCCTCTATATTATTCAACTTCTCCGGTATTAATGAGCTATCAGGTCCTTGCCCGTAAGTGGCGCCCCAAAACGTTTGCAGACGTCGTTGGTCAGGAACATGTCCTGACGGCGTTGGCTAATGGCCTTTCATTAGGGCGTATTCATCATGCCTATTTATTTTCTGGCACCCGTGGGGTAGGTAAGACCTCTATTGCCCGGTTGTTAGCCAAAGGCCTCAACTGCGAAACGGGCATTACTGCCACTCCTTGTGGTACCTGTGCAAATTGCCTGGAAATTGAGCAAGGCCGTTTTGTTGATCTGATCGAAATCGATGCGGCCTCGCGCACTAAAGTCGAAGATACCCGCGAACTGCTGGATAATGTCCAATATGCGCCGGCTCGTGGCCGCTTCAAAGTCTATTTGATCGATGAAGTGCACATGTTGTCACGGCACAGTTTCAACGCATTATTGAAAACTCTTGAAGAACCGCCAGCCCATGTGAAATTCTTGCTGGCGACAACCGATCCGCAGAAGTTACCCGTCACCATACTTTCTCGCTGCTTGCAGTTTCACCTAAAGGTCATTGATGTTGAGGTGATTCGTGCCCAGCTCGAAAAAATACTGTTAGCCGAGCAAATCAGTAGTGATGCCAGAGCATTGCAATTACTGGCGCGCGCCGCTGATGGCAGTATGCGCGATGCGCTCAGTTTGGCTGATCAGGCCATCGCGATGGGGGATGGGCATGTCACTACCGCCACCGTCAGCCAAATGTTGGGAATATTAGATGACGAGCAACCGCTGGCGATTATTGAAGCGTTAGTGAGTGCCGATGGCGCGCGAGTGATGGCCCAGCTTGAGCAAGCGGCATCACGCGGTGTTGACTGGGAAAATCTATTAGTCGAAACCTTAAGTTTGCTGCACCGCATTGCGATGGTGCAGTTATTGCCTTCCATGCTGGATAATCACTACGCGACTATTGAGCCGCGATTACGCGAGTTGGCGCGAACACTGCCGCCGACAGATATCCAGCTGTACTACCAGACATTGCTGGTGGGGCGAAAAGAGTTGGCATATGCCCCTGACCGCCGCATGGGGGTCGAAATGACTTTATTGCGCGCCTTGGCGTTTCACCCTAAAGCGATAATTGCCGAGCCTCAGAAGGTACCAGTCAGTGCTCCTGCGGCGATAACGGATAATACGCCAGCGCCGCAGCAACATTTTCAGGCCCCGTCATCTACCCAACCTGCGCCACAGCATGAGGCCCCGCCACTAGGTGCCACTGCGCCGGTTAACACCGAGCTTCCGGACGCTACCGCGCAATTGTTGCAAGCACGCACGCAGTTATTGCGCAAGTCGGGGACGACCCCACCAAAAAAGAATGAGCCGGCAGCGCCAGGAAAAGCGCGGCCGGTAAACTCAGCGCTGGAGCGTTTAGCTTCGGTGACTGAGCGCAGCCAGCAGCGCCTGGCCGCCAAATCCACGGAAGAGAAGAAACCGGCGAAGAAAGAAGCTTATCGCTGGACGGCGCAGAATCAGCCAGAGGTGCCAGCAGAGCCGGTAGCGACACCAAAAGCATTGCGATCTGCATTGGAGCATGAAAAAACGCCGGAACTTTCTGCTAAATTGGCTCAAGAAGCGATGGTGCGCGATCCTTGGGCAGCAGAAATTGATAAATTACACATTCCCAAATTGGTGCAACAACTTGCGCTGAATGCATTTAAAGAAGAAATAGAACCGGGTAATATTCGCCTTCATCTGCGTTCTGCGCAGCGCCATTTAAACTCGCCCTCGGCACAACAGACGTTGGCAGACGCATTGAGTAAATTACACGGCAATACAGTCACACTAAGTGTTATCGAAGATGATAATCTGGCGGAGCGTACCCCGTTAGAGTGGCGGCAGGCCATTTATGAAGAAAAACTGGCACAAGCACGCCAGTCAATTATTGCGGATAATAATATTCAGACGCTGCGTCGTTTCTTCGACGCCGAACTGGATGAAGAAAGTATCCGACCGGTTTAACCGCTGCGATAAGTGCATGGTGCACTGACGCGGCCCCTTGCTATGAGAGATGACTATGTTTGGTAAAGGCGGTATTGGCAATTTAATGAAGCAAGCCCAGCAGATGCAGGAAAAAATGCAGCAGATGCAGGAAGAAGTCGCCAAATTGGAAGTTACCGGTGAATCTGGCGCGGGCTTGGTAAAAGTGACTATCAATGGGGCGCATAACTGCCGCCGGGTTGAAATCGATCCAAGCCTGTTGGTCGAAGAAGATAAAGAGATGCTGGAAGATTTGATTGCAGCGGCTTTTAACGATGCTGCTCGTCGCATCGATGAAACGCAAAAAGAAAAAATGGCTTCGGTATCAAGTGGTATGCAGTTACCACCAGGCTTTAAGATGCCGTTCTGATGCAAACCAGCCCACTCCTTGAATCATTGATGGAGGCGTTGCGCTGCTTGCCGGGCGTTGGCCCGAAATCGGCGCAACGTATGGCATTTCAATTGCTACAGCGGGATCGTAGCGGTGGAATGCGCCTGGCACAGTCATTGACGCGCGCAATGTCTGAAATTGGTCACTGCGCTGACTGCCGTACCTTTACCGAGCAAGAGCATTGCACTATTTGCTCTAATCCGCGGCGGCAAAAAAATGGTCAAATCTGCGTGGTCGAAAGCCCGGCAGATATTCATGCCATTGAGCAAACGGGCCAGTTTGGCGGGCGCTACTTTGTGTTGATGGGGCATTTATCTCCCATGGACGGCATAGGCCCCGGTGATATTGGTTTGGATTTGCTTGAAAAACGGCTGGAAACTGAAACTATCAGTGAAGTCATACTGGCGACCAACCCGACAGTCGAAGGGGATGCAACCGCCAACTATATTGGTCAGATGTGCGGCCAGTATGGTGTGTTAGCCAGCCGGATTGCACATGGTGTACCAGTCGGCGGTGAGTTGGAAATGGTTGATGGTACCACCCTATCTCACTCATTAGCGGGTCGTAATCCCATTAAGTACTAGTTTCAGCAAGTCCCCATCCTATTTAATCTGGTGGGCGATGTTTTGTTATTGATTATCATATGAATAATTTCATCCATGATGTTCAATCAATCGCCCCTGATTCTCTGTTTTTTCTGTATTAAGGCTTGAAAGCTGCCGCACTTGACCCCATTTGTTACTCACTGTTCGATTTTATCTATACCCGTCATCTTTCAAATTACAGGTGTGTTGGCTGCACTCGTTCACCCGAGTCACTGTCTGGAGTCAGCTCATTGGGCTAACAGGCTTGCCGTCGGCCTGTATTTTTGAAATCTATAGGGTAACCCTGTCGGTAATTTGGATTGAGGTAATTAATGAGTATGAAAGGTCAAGAAACCCGTGGATTTCAGTCAGAAGTAAAACAACTTCTTCATTTGATGATTCACTCGCTTTATTCCAATAAAGAAATTTTCTTGCGCGAGCTTATCTCTAACGCCTCTGATGCGGCAGATAAACTCCGTTTCCGCGCACTGTCTCACCCAGAATTGTTTGAAGGTGATGGCGAGCTGCGTGTGCGTTTATCTTTTGATAAAGAAAAGCGTACTTTGACCCTAAGTGATAACGGCATTGGTATGAGCCGTGAAGAAGTCATTGATAATCTCGGTACTATCGCGAAATCAGGAACTAAAGCATTCCTCGAATCTATCGGCTCAGACCAGGCTAAAGATAGCCAATTAATTGGCCAGTTTGGTGTAGGTTTCTATTCTGCTTTCATCGTGGCAGATAAAGTCACTGTTCGCACCCGCGCAGCTGGCGCACCGGCAGATGCAGGTGTGTTCTGGGAATCAGCAGGTGAGGGTGATTACACCATCGCCGATATTACCAAAGAAGATCGCGGCACAGAAATTACCCTGCATTTGCGCGAAGGTGAAGATGAATACCTTGATAACTGGCGCTTGCGTTCTGTTATCAGCAAATATTCAGACCATATTGCACTGCCAGTCGAAATCGAAAGCAAAAATGAAGAAGATGGCACTGTCACTTGGGAGAAAATCAACAAAGCCCAGGCGCTGTGGACTCGCGGTAAAGCTGAAATAACTGACGACGAATACAAAGCATTTTACAAACATATTGCTCATGACTTCACAGACCCACTGATTTGGAGTCATAACCGCGTAGAGGGTAAGCAAGAGTACACCAGTCTGCTGTACATCCCGGCGCAAGCACCTTGGGATATGTGGAATCGCGACCATAAGCACGGCCTGAAATTGTATGTACAGCGCGTGTTTATCATGGATGACGCTGAGCAGTTCATGCCGAATTATCTGCGTTTTGTTCGCGGCCTGATTGATTCCAATGATCTGCCGCTGAACGTTTCGCGCGAGATCTTGCAAGACAGCCGTGTAACGCAGAACCTGCGCAGTGCGTTGACCAAACGGGTACTGCAAATGTTGGAAAAACTGGCTAAAGACGACGCTGAGAAATATCAGCAGTTCTGGCAACAGTTTGGTATGGCGCTGAAAGAGGGGCCAGCGGAAGACGGTAGCAACAAAGATACCATTGCCAAGTTACTGCGTTTTGCTTCGACCCATACTGATAGCTCCGCGCAGACCGTGTCGCTAGAAGACTATGTCAGCCGCATGGCCGAAGGGCAGGAGAAGATTTATTACATCACTGCGGATAGCTATGCTGCGGCCAAGAACAGCCCGCACCTGGAACTGTTCCGTAAAAAAGGCATTGAAGTCTTGCTGTTGTCCGATCGTATTGACGAATGGATGATGAGCTACCTGACTGAGTTCGATGGTAAAGCTTTCCAATCAGTCAGCAAAGCAGATGACTCATTGAACAAATTGGCCGATGAAGAGCGGCCTGAACAGCAAGAAGCGGATAAAGCGCTGGAGCCTTTTGTCGAGCGTGTGAAAACGCTGCTGGGTGAGCGTGTAAAAGATGTCCGTCTGACCCACCGTTTGACGGATACTCCGGCCATTGTCACCACCGATGCGGATGAAATGAGCACGCAAATGGCGAAATTGTTCGCCGCTGCTGGTCAGCAGGCACCGGAAGTGAAGTACATCTTTGAACTGAACCCGGAACATAGCCTGGTCAAACGTGCTGCTGATGTGGCTGATGATACGCAGTTCGCTGAATGGGTTGAGTTATTGCTGGATCAAGCGCTATTGGCTGAGCGGGGAACCTTAGAGGATCCTAACCAGTTCATTCGTCGAATGAATCAGTTATTAACCGCTTAATTTAGTATTGGAACGCCTCGAACAGATAATGTGTCCGGGGCGTTTTTATTTTAATGAATTAAATTTTTATCCTGCCTGTTTTTGCCGATCCAATTCCACTAACTCGCCTCGTGCGCCTTGAGCCAACCCCCCTGAAAATGGTAAGGTTGCTTGTTTCCGCAATTTTGATTTGTTTACGTAAAAATACATAGAAAAACTACATAGCAAGGGGATTTACGCAATGCGTATCATTCTGCTGGGCGCTCCGGGCGCTGGTAAGGGTACTCAGGCTCAATTCATCATGGAGAAATACGGTATTCCGCAAATCTCTACTGGTGATATGTTGCGCGCCGCTGTAAAAGCAGGTTCTGAGTTAGGTCTGAAAGCGAAAGAAATTATGGATGCCGGCAAGCTGGTCACTGATGAGCTGGTTATCGCATTGGTTAAAGAGCGCATTACACAGGACGATTGCTGTGACGGTTTCCTGCTAGATGGGTTCCCGCGTACCATTCCTCAAGCTGATGCCATGAAAGAAGCGGGTATCAAGGTTGATTATGTACTGGAGTTTGATGTTCCGGACGATCTGATTGTTGAGCGTATCGTCGGGCGCCGGGTACATGCGGCTTCAGGTCGGGTTTATCACATTAAATTCAACCCACCGAAAGTTGAAGATAAAGATGATGTCACTGGCGAAGATCTGACCATCCGTAAAGATGATCAGGAAGCAACAGTGCGCAAACGTCTGGTTGAGTATCATCAGCAAACGGCACCATTGGTTTCTTACTATCGTAAAGAAGCTGATGCAGGTAACACACAATATTTTAAACTGGACGGAACCCGTAAAGTAGCAGAAGTCAGTGCGGAACTGGCGACTATTCTCGGTTAATTCTGGATGGTAAGATAGTCAAGGCGGCCTAAGGTCGCCTTTATTATTTTACAGATACAGCTGAAACTGAATAAACGGCGTAATACACAATAAGGACTCCTGCATGAAGCAAAGCAAGCTTGGCGTACTGATGGTTAATCTGGGAACACCGGATGCCCCGACACCGCAAGCAGTAAAACGCTATCTGGCTGAGTTCTTGAGTGATCGCCGGGTAGTTGATACTTCACCGTGGTTGTGGTGGCCTTTGCTACGTGGGGTAATTTTACCGATTCGATCCCCGCGCGTGGCAAAACTGTATCAATCTGTCTGGATGGATGAAGGCTCTCCTTTATTGGTCTATAGCCGTCGTCAGCAAAAAGCCTTGGCAGAACGTATGCCAGAAATCCCAGTAGAGTTGGGGATGAGTTATGGCTCACCGAATCTGCCAGATGCTATTGATAAACTACTTGCGCAAGGTGTGACCAAGCTGGTGGTATTACCGCTTTATCCGCAATATTCTTGCTCGACCAGTGCGGCCGTCTGGGATGCTGTTGCCCGCATTTTGCAAGGCTATCGCCGTTTACCGTCGATTTCTTTTATCCGCGATTATGCTGAGCATCCCGCCTATATTTCAGCGCTAAAACAAAGTGTTGAAAACTCTTTTGTGCAACATGGTAAACCAGACAGATTAGTCCTGTCTTTTCACGGTATTCCTAAACGCTATGCGCAATTAGGGGATGACTACCCACAACGCTGTGAAGACACCAGCCGCGCTTTACGTGCTGAAATAGCCTTACCGGCAGAGCAAATCATGATGACATATCAATCACGTTTTGGTCGTGAGCCGTGGTTGACCCCATATACCGACGAAACCTTAAAAAGTCTGCCCTCTCAAGGTGTTAAACATATTCAACTTATATGCCCCGGTTTTTCTGCTGACTGCCTGGAAACATTGGAAGAAATCAAAGAACAAAATCGAGAGATTTTCTTACATGCTGGCGGCGAGAAGTTTGAATATATCCCTGCATTGAACGATGACAAGGGGCATATAGACCTTTTAGAACAGTTGGTTAGGGATCATTTGTCGTGTTAGTGGCTAAATAAGCTTAGGGTAACTATATTCATATTTGATGAAATAATTACATATGAATGATTTTTTTTCAAATTTCACACACATTTCTGAGTGTTTTTTATTCTATAAATCAGAAAAAACCGAATTGATATTGCTATATTTTCGTGATGCTAATTAGTTGTGGATTGTGAAATATCCAAAAATGATATGTTTCACATTTTTCTTGTAATGATGAGGTATATGTTGGAAAATTAAGACTATATTATAATTTTTTATGTTTTTCAGAAAGCGCCGTTTAGCCGTTTAGCCAACTGAATCAGCGATATGGCTCTAGGTAAGACTTTGGGTTACAAGATTTTTGCTAAGAATTCAGTGTATTGGTAGCTGTGAGCCAAGGGCGGTAGCGTGCGTATTTCATGTTATTTATTAAAAATTTTCCCGGATATGTTTTTACAATGAAGGTAATTGATTTATTGTATTTATGATGTAACCAGAATGGCCATTATCTTTTCATATTAGACAACTGAAATATTTATAGTCCTTAATTATATTTTTAAGTTTTTTGTTTCAAAATAAAATATTATAAGGCGAAGTCAATTCTCTAGCGTAATTAAGTTTAATATATTGTTATTCGTCAATAAAAAAAATAACTTCTCGCATTGAAGTAGTATACGTTTAGCTAGACGTATTTATAATCTCAGTATTCTCATCAAATATTAGCGATATTAAAATATCTTTTAGCTAAAAGATATCTACTTTTTATTTTTTTTACTATCAAAATAATTATTAATGGAGTGTAAAGTGAAAGCAGTTATTCTTGCTGGTGGTTTGGGGACTCGCCTTAGCGAAGAAACAGTAATTAAGCCAAAACCCATGGTTGAAATCGGTGGGATGCCTATTTTGTGGCATATTATGAAGCTTTACTCATCATATGGAATAAATGACTTTATAATTTGCTGTGGTTACAAAGGTTATGTAATAAAAGAATATTTCGCTAATTATTTCATGCATATGTCTGACATTACTTTCTCTATGCGTGATAATGAAATGAAAGTACATCAGAAGCGTGTGGAACCATGGAATGTGACATTAGTTGATACTGGCGAGCATTCAATGACTGGCGGGCGCTTGAAACGAGTTAAAGATTATGTCAAAGATGATGATGCTTTTTGTTTTACGTATGGCGATGGTGTCAGTGATATTAATATTTCTGAATTGATAAATTTCCACAAAAGCCATGGTAAGAAAGCGACACTAACTGCAACCTATCCTCCGGGTCGTTTTGGTGCATTGGATATTGAAAATAAGCAGGTACGCAGTTTTAAAGAAAAACCAAAGGGTGATGGTGCGTTAATTAATGGTGGATATTTTGTTTTATCCCCTAAAGTTATAGATCTGATTGATGGTGATAAGTCTATTTGGGAACAAGAACCACTAATGATATTGGCTGATAATGGTGAGTTAATGGCCTATGAACATACGGGATTCTGGCAGCCAATGGATACTTTACGCGATAAAATTTACCTACAGCAATTGTGGGAAGAAGGGCAAGCTCCTTGGAAAGTTTGGGAATAAATATCATGATTAATGAAAAATTTTGGCAAGACAAACGTGTTTTTATCACCGGCCATACTGGCTTTAAAGGTAGTTGGCTGAGCTTATGGCTGCAAAATATGGGAGCCAAAGTGAAAGGTTATGCTTTGGACGCACCAACAAAGCCAAGTTTATTTGAAGCAGCCAACGTTGCGGATGGTATGATTTCGGAAGTAGGTGATATTCGTAATTATGCTCAGCTACTCAAGTCAATCAACGATTTTAAACCTGAAATCGTTTTTCATATGGCTGCACAGTCTTTAGTCCGGTTGTCATACTTAGAACCGGTTGAAACTTATTCGACAAATGTTATGGGTACTGTCTATTTGTTGGAAGCTCTTCGACATGTAGGAGGAGCTAAGGCTATTGTTAATGTAACTAGTGATAAATGTTACGAAAATAAAGAGTGGGTCTGGGGATATCGTGAAGACGAAGCAATGGGGGGATATGATCCTTATTCAAATAGTAAAGGTTGTGCCGAGTTAGTTACTTCATCATATCGAAATTCATTTTTTAATCCGGTTAAATATGAACAACATGGTACAGCATTAGCGACAGCACGTGCAGGTAATGTTATTGGCGGTGGTGATTGGGCTTTAGACCGTGTGGTTCCAGATATGCTACGCGCATTTGAGAACTCTGAGCCTGTTATTATACGGAATCCATATGCTATACGTCCTTGGCAGCATGTTTTAGAACCCTTGTCAGGTTATTTATTGTTAGCTCAACGATTATATATTGATGGAATTAAATATGCTGAAGGCTGGAATTTTGGCCCTGATGACACAGATTCTAGCCAAGTACAAAGTATTGTTGATAAAATGGTAAAATACTGGGGAGGAGATGCTTGTTGGCAGTTAGACGATCATGAACATCCACATGAGGCAAATTATCTAAAACTGGATTGTTCTAAAGCAAAGGTTTTATTGGGCTGGCAGTCTCGATGGAATCTAGATTGCACTTTAGAATATATTGTTGCATGGCATAAAGCGTGGTTACGCGGTGTTAATATGCATGAATATAGTATTGTTGAAATTAATAAATATATGGCTAGTAAATGATATGGTCTATATAACTAGTCTTGTTAAGTAATAGTGAGCGTTAAGAAAGACTATATTATTAAATTATTGTTTCAAATGGCATTAAATTAATTTTGCTACCGCAAGAGGGGATTTAAAATATTCATGATTATAAATATAACTGAACTTAATATAAGTGGTTGTTATCTGATTGAGTCACCAATATTTTCTGATGAACGAGGCGAGTTTGTTAAAACTCACCATCAAGAAATCTTCAAGAATTTTGGTTTAGAAATTCCTTCTGCCGAGGAATATTATTCAAGATCCAAGAATAATGTTATCCGTGGTATGCATTTTCAGCAGTATCCCGATGATCATAATAAGTTGGTGTTTTGTCCTGAAGGTGAAGTGCTAGATGTATTTTTAGATATTCGAAAAGATTCAAATACATATGGCCAGTTTATGAGTTTCATACTAAATCCGCATAACAGACGGAGTATATTTTTAGCAAAAGGAATAGCTCATGGTTTTCTTTCTATGAAAGATAATACTCTCATTGTATGTAAAACAAGTACTGTTCATTCTCCTAGCCGCGATTCGGGTATTCATTGGAATTCTTTTGGATTTAAGTGGCCAGTAGAAAATCCTATTATTTCTGATAAAGATAGAAATTTAGATTGTTTTTTTTAACTTTAATATCAAAATTTGGCTGACAGAGTGATATGAGAATATTAATTACAGGTGCCAGTGGATATATTGGTTCGAATTTGGCTTGCTATTTGAATAGCAATGGATTTGAGGTTTTTGGGTTAATAAGAAGTGAAGTTGTTGATGAAAATAAAATAAAACTTTTGTCCGGTGTTAAATTAGAGATATTGGATGAAAAAAACTTATGCTCTTTGGTCGAAAATATTAATCCCGATATAGTGATCCATATAGCATCGCTTACTTCTGTCACCCATGATTACTCAACAATAGAAAATTTACTCAGAAGTAATATTGAATTCCCTACGAAACTACTTGAAGCCATGGAGGTTGCAGGGGTTAAAAAATTCATTAATACAGGAACAACATGGCAAAATTACAACTCTGCCGATTATGAGCCAGTTAATTTATATGCTGCGACGAAGCAAGCATTTGAAGATATATTAAAGTATTACATTTTTGCGAAAGGTTTTAGTAGTATTACACTCAGGCTTTTTGATACTTACGGGCCTAATGATACAAGAAAAAAACTTATACCATTACTTGATAGATTGGCTGAGACTAAAGAATCATTAGATATGTCTGAAGGAAATCAAGAGATCGAGCTAGTACATATAAATGATATTTGTTCGGCGTATAAAACTGCAATACTAAAACTTCAAGATGGACAACCAGGATATGCTAACGTGTATTCAGTGGATACAGGTTCAAGAATGAGCTTAAAGAAATTAGTAAAACTTTATGAAAAGGTTAATGATGTGACTCTAAATATTAATTGGGGGGCTAGGCCGCCACGAGAAAGAGAGATTATGCGGCTTTGCACTAATTTAACAGTATTGCCTAATTGGTCTCCAACTATCCCTTTAGATGAAGGTATTAATAAAAAAAACAGATAATTATTATTTATAATGAGTAAGGATTATTACTGGAATTACCAATTTATATGTAGTGGTGACATGGTTTGAATAATATAAAAATATCATTTTGCATTCCGACCTATAATAGGTCAAGTCTATTATCTGAATTAATAGAAAGTATTGTTTCTCAATGTAAGGATAGAAATGATATAGAGATTTGTATTTCTGATAATGCATCTGATGATAATACAATTGAAATGATTAACAATTGGATTAAGAAAACTCATATCTCGATAGTTTACAATGTAAATAAAACTAACCTTGGGGCGGACATAAACTTTCTGTTAGCTCCTAAGTTAGCATCCGGTAAATATTGTTGGTTATTTGGAAGTGATGATAAATTGTTTCCTGGAGCTATCGATTATTTAGAAGATTTCTTAGAACTAGATAATGATATATATTTAGTCGAGCGCACTGAATATGATTTTAACTTTGCTAAGGTAAATCGTGCTGGTAGGAGATGGATGTCTACTGGTAGTAGAATATATAATTCAAATAATAAAAATGAATTATTAGACTACTTTTCCAATAGTATTTCAATAGGGGCAATATTTAGTTTTTTAAGCTCTAACATTGTAAAGAGGGCTAGATGGGAAGCCATAGAATTTGATGATAATTATATTGGGAGTGCATATCCACACGTATATATACTATTGTCTATATTGAATGAAGGCGCAGTTGTTAATTATATAAATAAGCCTTTAGTTATGTGCCGTGGAGATAATGACCATTTTTCAAAAGACGGTGTAATAAATAGAATTGAGCTAGATTTTAGAGGTTTTTTAAGTTTTTCAGATGAATTTTATAGTAATCAGTCACAAATTAAATCGAAATTCAATAGCATATTATGCCATGAGAGACCATTCTTAAAGACAATTGCTGTTGTATCAACGATAGGAACTAAAGAAGAAAAGGAAAGGATAAGAGGGTACTATAATAAATTAGGGATGAGTAATATTGTTATCCATTTTATTTATTTATTGAAGCCGTTGCTAAGATTAAGTAAGTATATAAGAGATGGTTTTTTAAATTGGAAAATAGATAAATAACTAGTCTGATTAGAGATGATTAAATTAATTAAATGATAAAAAATACATATGAAAAAATATTGCTTAATAAGTCATTAAATAAAGCTTTGAGAAATTCGGGATGGCTTATTTTCGATAAAATAGCGAGTCTAACGATTGGTCTTTGGGTCGGTATTCTTTTGGCAAAGTATCTCGGCCCCGCTAATTATGGTCAGATCGTATATGCAGTAACATACGTTACATTTTTCCAAACTATCAGTATTCTTGGGTTGGACTCAATTGTTGTTCGAGATCTATCCAATGGCGTAGAAAAATGCTCTGCTATAATTAGTACGATTTTTACAGCTAGATTTTTAATGTCTATGGTATGTTTAATTATTGCAATTTCTCTAGCTTATAATATCATGCCAGATAAGAGGCTTATACTATCTATTATATCTCTAAATATACTTTTTTCGGTCGGGAGCGTATTTGATTTATGGTTTCAAAGCCAGAGTAAAAAGTCGTTTGACTATTTGCGCTAAATTAATATCCTATATTTTCTGCGCACTAGTTAAAATATTTATGATTTACTTACATGTCGAACTAATTAATTTTTCAATCATAATTGTTATAGAGGTTTTACTATATTCAAGTATACTTTATTTTCTAATGAATAAAAATTATAGTGAAATAAAAGTATCGCTAAGTATTAATAGTGTTTATTTGAAGAGTGCTTTAAAAGAGTCATGGCCTCTAATGTTATCTGCATTTTCTGTAGTGATATTTATGAAGTCTAATATATTATTCATTCAACATATGTTGGGTGATAATTACGTTGGAATTTATTCTGTTGGCGCAAATTTAGCAGAATTAACATATTTCTTCCCTGCGATCATAGTCACCAGTTTTTTGCCTATCTTAGCAAAGTTAAAAGAAAAAAATATATCTGAGTATCATTTGTTTTTTCATAGACTGATGTTTTTCATGTGGTGGGGCTCTATTTTTATAGTGATTGTCTTTGGAGGTATAGGGTATTTTTTAATACCATATATATATGGTATTAAGTTTGAACAAAGCAAATATATTTTTATCATTCATGTGATTACATTAATTCCTGTCTGTGTTGCAAATGCTCAGTATATATGGATTATAAATGAAAGAAGAAGCAAGATGTTTCTTGTCCAAACGCTCACGTGTGCCTTTTTAGCTATCACATTAAATTATTTTCTAATAAGAAAATTGGGACTCATTGGTGCTCCAGTTGCAACTTTAATTTCACAGCTTTTTCAATGTCTGATTTTAATTTCATTTTTATCAAAGAATCTTTTTAAGATAACAATACAATCTTTATTATGGAAATAATTTATTGTATGAGGAGCTACTCGCTACTATGTTAAGTATTTGTATTCCAAGTTATAATAGAGCTAATTACTTATTAAAAGCACTGAATTCTATATATTCGCAAAATAATCACAGTATGAACTTTGAGGTCTGCATATCTAATAATTGCTCTTCAGATGATTATTCAAAAGTTGAAGATTACATAGATGAAATAAATCAGTATAATATAAGGTATATTATTCAGGAATCTCCTCTCTCAATAGATGATAACATGCATTATGTTACCAAGATGGCTAGAGGTGATTATATATATTTTCTTGGCGATGATGACTATTTCTATTCAGATGCATTTAATAAATTGGAAGAATTGTTGCTCAAAAATGATGTTGATTTGGCAACGTTCAATGCAACTATTATTGATGCAAGCGATAATATAGTAGGTTCTCATTTTAATATTGCACCCCATAAGTACGACTGCTTTGATGATGCTTTCCTTGAGCTTTGTGATAAAACATATTTTGGTGCTGTTCTAGTTAAGCGAAAATATTTATCTGATAATTATTTCAATCTTTTAGCTGGTTCGTCGCATGCATATTGTTGTTTCTGGCTAAATATGCTTAACAGAGAATGTTGGAATTTTAATATCATTATACCGGATTTCCCATGTGTATATATGAGGAGGGCTGAGAAGTTTTATAATTTAGCAAGTGTGCATTACAACGATATTTTTATTTATTTTAAGGTATTCCATAATAGTCTTAAAATACCGATGGCTAGAAAATTAAACGAAATATATTTAGCTAGTTATATAAAGAAAACTTATAGTATACGGTTTATGGTGCTGGTTTTTAGGAGTTCTGCAAAATTTAATGGTATCTACATTAGTAAACACAATGAGTTAATTTATGTTAATCCAAGTTTATTTTTTATTAAAAAACTAATCGCTAGAGTCTTGTCAGTTGATGTGGTTTATTATATATCCAAGTTTATATATAAAAAATTCAGATCAAAATAATTTTAGTAAAAGATACTGCATATTAGATGTGTGTTTTATATTCTTCATATTGTTAGACTCTTATGCGACTTTTTTTGATAAATTAGCCATATTAAATCTTAATAAGAAAGTATAGTTCATTGCTAACATATAAAGTATATCCTTATCACTTTAATAAAAAGCTTCAAGATTAAGGTTAGATAATGAATTTTGTTTCTGTCGAAAACTATGTTTTAGTCACAGATGGAGTGCTTCCTAAATATCTGTTTTTGATTATTACTTTTTATATATTTTGCATGATTGTTTTGATAAATGAAGTGAATTCTAAAGTATCATCTTTAATTTTATTTTTTTACCTTTTTATTTTAAGTTGTTTCTTCTCTTTAAATGGTCCAGATAAAGGCTCTTACTCTTATTTTTATACATATCTAGTAAATTTCTCAGATATATTTTCAACATTAAACACAGTAGACTCTCCTCTATATTATATCTTAATGGTTAGTGTTAAGAGTTTAGGGGCCAGTTATGAAATGTTTTTTATTTTTCAAAATATACTAATTTGTTTGGCATTGCTTTTTTTGTGTTTGAAAATAAAAAATGGAATTTATGTTGTTTTTTGGCTTTGGTTTACTCATTTATTAATCCCTTTTTCTGTAAGAAGTCATTTATTATTATTTTCTGTACCATTACTTTATTATATTAGTAATAAATGGGGGGGCGGGATCGTTGCATTATTGTCTGTTGCATTACATCCATTAATGGCTATATTCCCTTTGGCTTATTTTTATAGAAATAAACTTTCACTGATAAAATATTTAGTCATAGTAGGTGCAGTGCTTTTAATTTTCTTTGATTATTTTTATAATAAATTTTCATCGTATATACTTGATAGTAAGAGTTATTTTAATGATAGTAGTGCCTTTTATATTTCTCCCATTTTTGAATTTATCGAGTTTACTATTTTTTACAATGCACTAAAGAAATCCTCTATCTCAATATCATTTAATACTAAATTACTCCTGATATTACCAATATTTGTTTCTTTACTCTCAATATATCTACCGACATTAGGTCGATTTGGATTCGCATTTGACCTCATGTATGTCTTGGTTTTATTAAATTATAACTTAAAAATATCGAAGTCGATGTGGCTTCTCCTCTGCCTCATAGCCTTTGTACGTTTCGCAAAAAATTATATAATGCAGGAGTATTATATTATATGATCCCTTCTTTTAGTGACCCATTAAACACCTTCTCTACAGGTGTGACTTTTCTTAAAAGTATTTTATTTAAAGAAAGTGTTGTAAGTAAAAATATATATTCAAAACTATATTTATTTACACGTTTTTTTTCTAAAAATAAATGCGAAAAGGTTGTATTTATACCTATTGAATATAAGTGTCTGCTTGCGCACAAGGACGATATTATAATATTACCAGATGATTCTTTGAGATCAATTCAAAGTATTGCTAAAGTTAGATTTGCTAATAGATCATATTTGAAGTTTACATATCAAGTTTATCGATATATTATTACATATATCCTGATAAGTTCTTTGCGCCGGTGTGTGCTCTATACCGTTTCAAAAGATGATGAGACTTCCTTAAAAAGGAAGTTCCCTAAAAATAATATAAAATATCTCCCTCATCCAATCCAAGCCAGATATAATTTGGGACGAATAAGTGATTTTACTCTTAATGTGAAAACCATAGGTTTTATTAATTTGCAGAACCACTATTCTGTAGATGCAACAAATTTTCTTTCTTATAGTGATTTAACTGAGCTTAAAAATAAAACTATAATCTTTCATGGCTCAGCCAGCAAAAATTGGTTTCAGAAGGCTAAAGAACTATATGTCGGAGTTGATTTTATTGAAAAAAGATATATTGAAGACTTTGATACCTTTTTTGATAGTTTAGATCTTGTCATTATGCCTCTAGATGCTGGTGCGGGGGTTAAAAATATCTTGCTAAACTCTGTGTATAAAAACAAATTAGTTTTTGGTACGAAAGAAGCTTTTTCAGGAATCCCTGAACACTTAGCAAAACCTTTTATAATTAATAGTATAGGTGATATTAATGAGAAACTAAAAAAAATGCTCTCTTTAGAGAAAGATTTTTTTAGACTAAGAGAGTACATTTTAGAGCATCACACAATTGAAAATTTCAAATCTGCTTTATGCGAGTAAGCTACATGATTGACGATATTGATGTATCTGTGGTTATTCCTGTCTATAACGCTGAGCGTTTTATTCGTACTGCTATTAGCTCGGTTTTATCTCAGGAATATGTAAATATTGAAGTGATAATAATTGATGATGGCTCTACTGATTCTAGCGGTAAAATAATACAATCAATAAATGATGACAGAATAAAATATTTCAAAAAAGAAAATGGAGGAATTGTATCTGCTCTTAATTTTGCGATACCTAAAGTTCATGCAAATATAATTGCTAGAATGGATGCTGACGATATAATGGAACCATTAAGGTTAAGAAAACAACTTGACTATATGGCAAGGTATAACTTAGACGTTGTTGGTGGGAATATTAAGTTAATCGATGAAAATGACCGTATTATTGGAAGAAAAAAATTCCCGACTAATCACTTCGATATAATATCATCATTACCTTTTATTAACCCTCTTTGTCATCCTGCAACCATGATTAGGACGGCCGTATTAAAAAAAGCTAATGGGTATAGTTTAGGCACCGATGGAGCAGAGGATTTTGATTTATGGTGTAGATTATCGAGAGTATGTACTTTTGGGAGCGTCCCTGAGGATTTACTTTCCTATAGATTAACATCTAACAGTATATCTCAAACATTACATTTACATCGAATATCTTTATGTACTAATTCTATTAGAAAAAATATTCCTAACGCTCCAATAGTTTTTTATTCGTTTTCTTTGTATCTTTCAAAATCACTTGCTGTCCTTATTTATGCAGCTAAATATGCTTATATTACGAAATTTAAATCTTTCTATTATATGATTTCTGGATTTATCAGAGCATTAAATTTCTCATTTAAAATACATAAGGGAAAAAATGAGTGTTAACGTTCTTGTACAAGGGGGATTAGGTAATCAATTATTTCAGGTGGCATGGGCTTACTATTTGAAGGATAAGCTAAAGTTCGATGTTAATTTAAATGTGCATCTTTTTTATCAACAAAGGCAGCATTCTTCTGTCAGCTTTTTCTCCTTGCTGGGAGAATTAGAAACTATTCCCATTTCAGAAGAAAGAATACTTACTTTTAATGATGACCTACTATCTAAAATTATTAGATTTTCACTAAGAAAAATGAAGATTAATCATGTGCCAAATATTTTGATATATGATTATGATGCTTTAAGTAGTTTAGACGATTGTTTGAAGATACCAATGCCTAATTATCACTATGGATATTTTCAATTTCCAGATGCTGCGCTATATTCTTCGGATTTTTTGAGAGTTAGCATAGCGAATAAACATGGCAATCTCATGGGAGATATTGGTAATAATATATCTGATCATGTTGGTATTCATATCCGCAGAGGTGATTTTGTTACATCCAGCAGCAAGTTACATGTTGCTAGTGATATTGAATATATAAGTAATGCAATTGAAAAGTTTCCGGGTAGACGTTTTATGGTTTTTTCAGATGATATTGATTGGTGTAAAAAAACATTTACCGAAAATTAGTTCAATTGATTATTTTTCTGGGAAATCAGCAATCGAAGATTTTATTGGATTGATGTGTTGCCAAGATTATATCTTGAGTGGAAGTACTTTTAGTTGGTGGGCCGCCATTCTTAATGGAAATAAATCAACTAAAGTTATTATTCCAAATTCAGATGCCCAGTTTATGTCTGAGCAATCTAATAAAAAAATCGGTTGGAATTATGAACGAGTGTAAAAGTGTTTGTATTATACAAAACTCAATAAAGACCGTTGTTGTGTTTAGGCTATCATATATTAAACAGTTACTATCTCGTGGGCATAAAGTATACTGTATTGCACCTAACGATGACAATGAGTCAGTTGATTGTCTAAAGAAATATGGTGTTATAGTTATTACTACGGATAATGAACGTCTTTTATATAGATATTTTTTTATTAACCTATCATTGCTGTGGGTTTTATTCAAAGAGAAGTTTAAATTAACTGTGTCTTGTCATTTTCTTGTTACATTTATTTTCTCTATCCCATCAATTTTCTTTGCAAGAAAGACTGTTTGTTTTATTGAAGGTATCGGGACTTTTTTTACAAAAAATAAAGGTTTTCTCAATATATTGAGATTATTGCTGACAAGAGGTGTTGGTAAAAGAATCTTCATGAACAAATATGAGAAGAATTTACTTGGTTGTGATGGTGATTTAGTGCTAGGTGGTATCGGCGTTGACATTGAGAGTTTTTGTTATAGCTATAAAATAAAAAAATGCTCGAGAAAAATAGAACTACTCTATGTTGGACGTTTAGTTGAAGATAAAGGCATTTTTTATATTATCGAGCTAATCAAGCATTTAAAGTTGGCTGGTGTAGACTTTACTCTTAATGTTGTTGGTGATACTTACCCTGCTAACCCATCCTCTCTGACAGAAGATGATATAGCTAATTTAAAAGCTGAGTTTGAGGAAGACATAATTTTTCATGGCTATTTGTCTGATCTTCGTCATATTTATGCAAAAACTGATGTTTTGCTTCTTTTGTCTAAACATGAAGGTTTTCCTGTCGTGGTTATGGAGGCTAACGCATGTGGTATTCCTGCAATATGTTATGCTGTGCCAGGCTGTATTGATGCCATTGAACATGGGGTCAATGGCTTCCTATTTAATGAGGGTGAAATCGAAGATATTGTGAAATTAATTAGCACTCAAAATTTTTCTTTATTGGCAACACAATGTCGTAATTATGCAGAAAAAAATTTCAATCAAGTAATCAAGAATAGAGCTATTATTGAGGCGATAGAATCGTTATGAAAAAGGCATTAATCACAGGTATTACTGGCCAGGATGGATCTTATTTAGCTGAGTTTTTGTTAGAAAAAGGCTATCAAGTTCATGGTATTAAACGCCGTTCATCTTCTTTTAATACAAGCCGTATTGATCATATTTATCAAGACCCTCATGAAGTAAACCCTCATTTCTTTTTACATTACGGTGACTTGACTGATACTTCTAATCTAATCCGCCTGGTAAAAGAAATTCAACCTGACGAAATCTATAACTTAGGTGCTCAATCTCATGTGGCTGTTTCATTTGAATCACCTGAGTATACCGCAGATGTAGATGCTATGGGTACATTGCGTTTGTTAGAGGCAGTACGTATCAATGGGTTAGAACATAAAACTCGTTTTTACCAGGGCTTCTACGTCAGAGCTTTACGGCTTGGTTCAAGAAATTCCGCAGCGAGAAACCACACCATTTTATCCCCGCTCTCCGTATGCAGTTGCGAAGATGTATGCTTACTGGATTACAGTAAATTACCGTGAATCCTATGGCATGTATGCCTGTAATGGAATTTTATTCAACCATGAATCTCCTCGCCGTGGGGAAACGTTTGTTACTCGTAAAATTACTCGGGCTATTGCTAACATAGCACTCGGATTAGAAGATTGCTTGTATCTAGGGAATATGGATTCTCTGCGGGATTGGGGCCATGCGAAAGATTATGTTCGTATGCAATGGATGATGCTGCAGCAAGACCAACCTGAAGATTTTGTTATTGCAACTGGTAAACAGATTACGGTTCGCGAATTTGTTCGGATGTCTGCAAAAGAAGCGGGAATAGAAATTGAATTTTCAGGCAAAGGAATTGATGAGATTGCTACTATATCTGCAATCAGCGATGAGTATGCAACTTCAGCAAAAGTAGGTGATATTATTGTTCGAGTCGATCCTCGATACTTTCGCCCTGCTGAAGTAGAAACACTTTTAGGTGATCCATCGAAGGCCAAAGAAAAGTTAGGCTGGGTTCCCGAGATAACTGTTGAAGAGATGTGCGCTGAAATGGTCGCTGGCGATTTACAGCAGGCTAAGCAGCATGCTTTGCTCAAAGCCAACGGTTTTGATGTATCCATTACTTTAGAGAGCTAATACTGATGGTTATGAAGCGCGTATTTGTGGCAGGGCACCGAGGCATGGTTGGGTCAGCGATTGTCCGTCAGTTAAAAGGTCGTAGTGATATTGAATTAATTCTTAAAGCCCGCGCAGAATTAGATTTAATGTCTCAATCAGCTGTGCAGGCATTTTTTACTGCGGAGGCAATTGATGAGGTTTACCTTGCAGCGGCGAAAGTAGGAGGAATCCAGGCCAATAACAATTATCCCGCAGAATTCATTTATGAAAACCTGATGATCGAATGTAATATTATTAATGCAGCTCATATGGCGGGCATACATAAATTACTTTTCCTCGGTTCATCATGTATTTATCCCAAGATGGCGGACCAGCCTATGAGCGAGTCGACACTGCTTACTGGCGTGCTGGAACCAACGAATGAACCTTATGCAATCGCCAAGATAGCCGGTATTAAATTGTGTGAATCGTACAATCGGCAATATAACCGTGATTACCGCAGCGTGATGCCAACTAATCTCTATGGTGAAAATGACAACTTCCATCCTGATAATTCTCATGTTATTCCTGCATTGTTACGTCGGTTTCATGAAGCAAAAATGCGTAATGACAATGAAATAATTGTTTGGGGAAGTGGTAAACCGATGCGCGAGTTCTTACATGTAGATGATATGGCTGCTGCCAGCATCTATGTGATGGAACTGGCAGATGATATCTATGCTGCTAATACTCAGCCAATGTTATCGCATATTAATGTTGGAACGGGTATTGATTGTACTATTCGTGAATTAGCAGAAACGATTGCTCAAGTGGTTGGCTTTTCAGGTAAATTAGTTTTTGACTCAAGTAAACCAGATGGCGCACCTCGTAAGCTGATGGATGTAAGTCGTTTGGATAAATTAGGCTGGCGGTATCAAATTTCCTTGGAAAAAGGTTTAAAGATGACCTATCAATGGTTCTTGGATAATCAAAATAACTTTAGGAAGTAACTGCGCATGCTATTACCTGTAATTATGGCTGGGGGGGCTGGCAGCCGCTTGTGGCCGCTATCTCGAACCCATTACCCCAAGCAATTCTTGGCTCTTACGTCAGAGTTGAGTATGTTCCAAGAAACCTTACTTAGATTGGGAAATCTCCCCCCATCTTTCACCATTAGTGATATGTAATGCAGAACATAGGTTTATTATTGCTGAGCAACTTAGGCAGCAAAATTTATTGCATAGCGGCATAGTATTGGAGCCTATTGGGCGTAATACAGCACCTGCAATTGCCTTGGCTGCGCTACTTGCCACATCAAATGGTGAGGACCCGATATTATTGGTACTAGCAGCTGATCATGTCATACAGGATAAGCCTGCATTCATTAGTGCTATTCAACTTGCAGAGCCTCTTGCAGAAATGGGTAAGTTGGTCACTTTTGGAATAGTTCCTAATACACCTGAAACTGGGTATGGCTATATCCGACAAGGTAAGCAGATCGAAGGAGGAGCTTTTCAGGTTGACTCTTTTGTCGAGAAACCTGATTTAGCCAAAGCAGAGCAATATTTATCATCTGGTGATTATTACTGGAATAGTGGGATGTTTGTATTCAAAGCATCTCGTTATTTGCAAGAGTTGGAAAAGCATCGGCCAGATATTTTTGAAGCCTGTAAAAGTGCCATTGCCGGACAACGCAAGGATCTAGATTTTATTCGCCTTGATGAGGCTGCATTTTACAGCTGTCCCGATGAGTCCATCGATTATGCAGTCATGGAAAGAACAAGCGATGCTGTCGTGGTTCCGATGAATGCGCAATGGAGTGATGTCGGGTGTTGGTCTGCGCTCTGGGAAATCAATGATAAAGATAGCCATGGTAATGTGGTTCGTGGCGACGTATTAACGGAAGATACAAACAATAGCTATATCTACTCTCAGAATAGATTAGTAGCCACTGTCGGTATTAATGATTTAATTATTGTCGAAACCAAAGATGCTTTATTGGTGGCGAATAAGAATAAAGTTCAAAGCGTTAAAGAAATCGTTGGGCAACTTAAACTTGGCTCGCGACTTGAATATCTCCAGCATAAGGAAGTCTATCGACCTTGGGGGTCGCATGATGCGATTGCTGAAGGTGTCCGATATCATGTACAGCATGTAACAATCAAACCGGGACAACGGACTGCGACTCAAATTCATCATCATCGAGCTGAACACTGGGTTGTCGTCTCTGGGACGGCCAGAGTATATAGAGACAACGAAAGTTATTTAGTGACAGAGAATGAGTCAACCTATATTGCTGTTGGAGTGGCTCACTCTATTGAGAATCCAGGAAAACTTCCTCTGGAAATTATAGAGGTTCGTACTGGAAGTTACTTAGAAGAAGATGATATTGTTCGAATTGAGCATAAAATATAGAGCTAGAAATCATGAGTGCACTAAGTTGTTTTAAAGCCTACGATATTCGTGGTCGATTAGGTGATGAATTAAATGAAGATATTGCTTACAGAATAGGCCGGGCATACGGCGAGTTTGAAAAGCCTAAGAGAGTAGTCGTTGGTGGCGATGTCAGATTGACCAGTGAAAGTCTAAAATTAGCACTGTCGCGTGGTTTACAAGATGCCGGTGTTGATGTATTAGATATTGGTTTATCTGGTACGGAAGAGATATATTTTTCAACTTTCCATTTAGATGTTGATGGTGGAATAGAAGTAACTGCCAGTCATAATCCAATCGATTATAATGGTATGAAGTTAGTTCGAAAGAACGCTTGCCCTATTAGTGGTGATACTGGTTTACGAAATATCCAGCATTTAGCAGAAATTAATAAATTTCCACCAGTAGAACCATCAATGAAGGGTAGTTATGATAAAATATCGATTATTGATGACTATATTGACCATTTGATGGGATATGTAAATCCGTCTTTATTTAAGCCCTTGAGGTTAGTTGTTAATAGTGGAAATGGCGCTGCAGGGCATGTAATTGATGCGTTAGAGAAACGCTTTACTGCTTTAGATATTCCTATTACCTTGATTAAAATCCATAACGAGCCAGATGGCACTTTCCCTCATGGTATTCCCAATCCATTATTACCTGAATGTCGGCAAGATACAACGGATGCGGTGTTAGCCAATGGTGCTGATATGGGGATCGCTTTTGATGGTGATTTTGATCGCTGCTTCTTTTTTAACCATAACGGGGATTTTATTGAAGGGTATTATATTGTAGGTCTTTTGGCTGAGTTCTTTCTTCAAAAAGATGGTTTTAGTAAGATAATTCATGACCCACGTTTAACTTGGAATACAATAGATATTGTCAATTCTTCCGGAGGAAAAGCGATAATGTCTAAAACTGGCCATGCTTTTATTAAAGAGCGCATGCGGAAAGAAGATGCAATTTATGGTGGTGAAATGAGTGCTCATCACTATTTTCGTGATTTTGCTTATTGTGACTCAGGAATGATTCCATGGTTACTTATTTCAGAGATTATATCTGTCAAAGGAAAGAGTTTAGAACAATTAGTAAAAGAACGTATGAAGGCCTATCCTGCGTCAGGAGAGATAAATTCCCTACTAATTGATCCAATATCTGCGATTGCAAGAGTTCGTGCTGCATATGAAGCCAAGGCTATTAAGATTGATGAGATCGATGGCATTAGTATGGAGTTTGCAGAGTGGCGCTTCAATTTACGTAGTTCAAACACGGAATCTGTTGTTAGATTAAATGTTGAATCAAGGTGTGATACTAAACTAATGAACGAAGAAACTTCAAATATTTTACGCATATTAAGAGAGTGATTATGATTTCTATTTGACTTGTTGAATAATATTTTTGTATCAATGATAAAATAGGATATTTATGTCTATATTAATTACTGGTGGTGCTGGATATATAGGTTCTCATACAGTGCTTACATTGTTGGAACAAGGAAGGAATGTTGTTGTTCTTGATAATCTAATTAATTCATCAGCAGAGTCCTTAGCCAGAGTCTCAAAGATTTGTGGACGAAAACCTAATTTTTATCATGGCGATATACTTGATAGATCATGTCTTAAGCTTATTTTTTCAAGTCATAAAATTGATTCGGTTATCCATTTTGCAGGTTTGAAATCAGTAGGTGAGTCAGTTGAAAAACCTATTGAGTATTATCAAAACAATGTAGTTGGTTCTATTACTTTACTTGAGGAAATGTGTTTAGCTAATGTCAAAAAATTAATATTCAGCTCTTCAGCAACAGTATATGGTGAGCCTGAATTCGTTCCGTTGACTGAAAAAGCTAGAATTGGCGGGACGACTAACCCATATGGCACTTCAAAAGTGATGGTAGAGCAAATATTAAAAGATTTCTCTTTAGCTCATCCCGACTATTCAATAACAGCGTTGCGTTATTTTAATCCAGTAGGCGCTCATCCTTCTGGTTTAATTGGTGAGGATCCTAACGGAAAACCCAATAATTTATTACCATTCATAACCCAGGTTGCCATTGGCAAATTATCTAAACTATTAGTGTATGGTAATGACTACGATACACCAGATGGGTCTGGTATTAGAGATTATATTCATGTTATGGATCTCGCTGAAGGGCACCTTAGTACTTTAATTAACTTGACCTCAGGATTTCGTATATACAATTTAGGAACCGGAGTTGGCTATTCTGTTTTGCATATGATTAAGGAATTTGAGCGTATTACGGGTAAGAATATTCCATTTGACATTGTTAGCCGTAGGCCTGGTGATATAGCTGAGTGTTGGGCAAGCCCTGAACTAGCACATCTAGAGTTAGGTTGGTATGCAAAAAGAACTTTAGTTGATATGCTTCAGGACGCTTGGAAATGGCAAAAAATGAATCCTAATGGTTATAACTGTTAGTTATTATTTACAATGTTTTTCTTAATTTAATTGGTATGGGTAAAATTGATGAGTGATAGATCACAGGGTAATGATAAAAAACCATCCCCGTTTGGAAAGTATATATTGCCTTCAAATAAAGAAGAAGTAGACCTTATAGAGATAATTTCAATAATATTTAGATCATCCAAGTTGATCTTTATTGTACTCGCTATATTTACTCTTGTGGGTGGAGGGGTTGTGTTTTTTTCTCCAAAAGAATGGACTAGTTATGCAATAGTATCAGTTACTTCTGATGGTAAGATGCAACCACTTGAATCTATTGAGTCATCATTATCAGTGCTTAATATTGATTTGAATATTACCGCAGATGATCTGCTCATGGATTTCAGGAAATACTACTCTTCTAAAGATATGTTGAGTAAATATATGTCCAAAGAGAAGGTTAACGCTAATAATTTTGCTGGGGTTAAAGGCAAGAATATAAATTCAGATAGTGATGTTAAAGGTAATTACATTCTTACTTATAGTTCTAATTTAGAATATGGGTTAAAAGATGTTTTCACAGGTTATGTTAATTATATTAACCGGAAAGTTAATGATAATCTTAATGACCAAATTAAATTCACCATAGATACAGCTAAAAAGATGGCCACTGAAGAATATAATTTAGCTTTACAACAGGTTGAGAATGAACATAAAATCAGAATCCAGAGATTAGAATACGCAGCTTCGATAGCTAAAGCGGCTGGTTTGCAGAAGCCAGCTATTGGTGCATTTGATATTTCTGCTAGTAGTAATAATTATCCAATATCCATGGGGTATGATTTATTAAATAGGCAGCTAGAAATTGAGAGGTCTATAACTGATCTCACAAGTGTTAATGCTGATTTATTGAATAAAAAACTCTACCTGAATAAAATAACCGCATTACAACCTGTTGTTATAGATGTCCCAACATTTAATTACTTGCAGGAGCCATCGGATCCACTACAGCATAGTGTCCCATCTGAACCAATACTTCAAAATAGTAGAAAAGGTTTATTGACGATTATTTCATTTAGTTTTATTGGTTTAATTGGTTCTATTACATTTGTATTGATGCGTTTTTTTGTTCGTGAGCGTCATAATTCCAGATTAGAACCACCAAAAAAATAAATTTATTATGCTCAGATAAAGAACTGTCGTGTTATAAAATACTAATTTTTTCATACGTATGCTTAATCTATCAGCGTATATTATGCTTACTGTAACAGACTATTTTGGTATTACTACTTATGTATGCCAGAGATTTTATCTCTGGTCTCCTTTTTTTATCTTCCCATTTCAATTTTTTACTCAAAACAATGAAATTTCCTGGTAAACGCAAATCTAAGCACTATTTTCCTGTTAATGCTCGTGACCCTTTATTGCAACCGGCTCAGACAGAAAATGAAGTGAGCACCTCTTATATCGTTGGTATTGATCAGACGCTAGTTGATATTGAAGCAAAAGTCGATGAGGGCTTTATTGCGCGTTATGGTCTGAGCCAAGGGCACTCTTTGGTTATCGAGGACGAAGTTGCTGAACGCCTTTATCAGGAGCTAACCGCTAATGGCTTAATAACGCATGAGTTTGCGGGGGGAACCATTGGTAATACGTTGCACAATTATTCTGTTTTGGCTGATGACCGCTCTATTTTATTAGGTACGATGTGTAGCAATATCAAAATTGGTAGTTATGCCTATCGTTATTTGTGTAATACCTCTAGTCGCACTGATTTGAACTATTTACAGGCAGTTGATGGTGCGATTGGTCGCTGTTTCACTCTCATTACGGATAATGGCGAGCGCACATTTGCGATCAGTCCCGGTCAAATGAATCAGCTACGACCGGAAAGTATCCCTGAAGATATTATCGCAGGGGCATCGGCATTGGTTCTTACCGCTTATTTGGTGCGTTGTAAAGCGGGCGAGCCAATGCCAGCGGCTACAATGCAGGCCATCAGTTATGCAAAGAAATATAACGTTCCTGTCGTGATGACACTAGGGACAAAATACGTTATTGCAGATAATCCGCAGTGGTGGCGTGATTTTCTTAAAGAAAACGTCTCTATAGTGGCGATGAATGAAGATGAAGCTTATGAACTGACGGGGCTTAATGATCCGCTGATGGCCTCAGATATGGCTTTGAACTGGGTTGATTTAGTGCTTTGCACCGCTGGCCCTAATGGCCTTTATATGGCGGGCTATACGGAAGAGGCTAATAAACGCCAAACTCAGCACCCATTATTACCCGGTGCGATTGCTGAATTTAACTTGTATGAATTCAGCCGCGCGATGCGTAAAGAGCATTGTGATAACCCATTACGGATTTATTCGCATATTGCCCCTTATATGGGCGGCCCTGAGAAAATAATGAATACTAATGGGGCAGGGGATGGTGCTTTATCTGCGGTGCTGCATGACATTGCTGCCAATGGTTTTCATCGTAATAATGTTCCGAACTCGAGCAAACATGTTCGTAGTTACCTGAGTTACTCTTCATTGGCGCAAGTGTGTAAATATGCCAATCGGGTTAGTTATCAAGTGCTGAATCAGCATTCACCGCGTTTGACGCGTGGTTTGCCTGAGCGGGAAGACAGTTTGGAAGAGTCGTACTGGGAAAGATAATTGTCGTCAAATAGTGAACAGGGCCAGCATATGCTGGCCCTATTGGTTTATAACTTGCTAACACTGAGATGTTTTTAAATTGGGCAAAGCGGGCGTTTGTCTTCTTCGGTCAGCGTTTCTATCTTCAACATATTAAGCATACTGTTGGCAATTTCACGTTCGCCCATCACAACCTGGTTCGCGCCACGATCCGAGATATAAACCACTTCGTCGTCATAATGCGCGCGAGCAATTATCTCAAGGTCTGGCCGTTTAATTCTGGCGGAGGCGACAATTTCCCCAGCTTCGTAGCCATTCGGTATGGTCAGTAATAACCAGCGGGCACAATCCAAACGAGCCAGCGACATAATATCTGCACTTGCAGCATTGCCTAATACCGCATTAATGCCTTGTTCACGTAGCGCCTCAACTCTTGGTCGAGAGTTCTCAATGACCACTAATGGAATACCTTCCGCGTGCAGTTTTGCACCTAATAAACTCCCCACCCGACCATAACCGACTAACAGTGCATGATTGCACAAATCTACCGGGATCTGCTTTTCCTCTTCGACTGCCTCTTCCAGAATCAGATCTTCCATCGTCTCGTTTTTAGCCAAATAGCGATCTAATAATGTAAACAGTAGCGGGTTGAGCATAATTGATAAAATTGCGCCCGCCAGCACCAGATTACGGCCATGCTCAGACATTAAACCGAGAGAAATTCCAAGCCCGGCGAGAATAAAGGCAAATTCACCGATTTGCGCCAGGCTGACAGAAATGGTGAGTGCTGTACGTTTTGAGTGACCAAACATCCGCACTAATATAAACGCTGCTGCTGATTTGCCGAAGATAATGATAGCTAGTGAAGCCAGTACAGCTAATGGTTCACGTAGCAAAATCATTGGGTCGAACAACATCCCAACTGAAACGAAGAACAGTACGGCAAATGCATCACGTAGCGGTAAGGTATCTTGCGCCGCACGGTGGCTGAGCTCTGATTCATTCAATACCATTCCTGCGAAGAATGCACCGAGAGCAAAGGATACGTCGAACAGCCCTACAGCGCCGTAAGCAATACCAAGCGCTAATACCAGCACTGCCAAGGTAAATAGCTCACGGGAACCGGTACTGGCGGTTTTAGCCAGTATCCAGGGGACCAAACGACGACCGACAACAATCATCAGCGTAATGAAGGCAATGACTTTACCGATGGTTATTGCTAGTTCAGTGAATAACTGGCTGAGACTGGTGGTTTCGTTACCCATCACGCCGGCAAAGGCTGGTAATAGCACCAATGTGAGTACCATCGCCAAATCTTCGACAATCAGCCAGCCGATAGCAATTTGCCCCCGCTGGCTATCTATGAGTTGCCGTTCTTCTAGAGCTCGTAGTAATACCACGGTACTTGCTGTTGATAGACAAAGACCGAAGACAAAACCTGTCATCAAATCCCAGCCTAATAAATGAGACAGTCCCATTCCGAGTAAGGTGGCAACGGCAATTTGTGCCACAGCACCGGGTATGGCGATGGCTTTTACTGCGAGGAGGTCTTTAAGTGAGAAGTGAAGTCCGACACCAAACATCAACAAGATAACACCAATTTCAGCCAGTTCTGGTGCTAATGAGGTATCAGCAACGAAACCTGGCGTAAATGGCCCGGCCAGCACCCCTGCGGCAAGGTACCCCACCAGTGGTGAGATGCGCAGGCGGTGAGCCAAGGAGCCCAAGAGGAAGGCGAGAACAAGGCCTCCGACGATCGTGGTAATTAAGGGTGTTGAGTGGTGCATCCAGACTCCTTCTAGTTTGGCAGGGCGGCAAGCATTTCACAGCAATAACATCAGTTTATTGCATTTATGCGATCAATGCGCGATAAAAATTCATTTTTTATCGATAAAAGTCAGCTTTGGCACGGAAATTGTTTGAAGTGGTTGTTTGTGAGGGATTTGCTATTTCTATCTCTATTACGCAGGGAAATCGCCCAACTGAAACACATATCTCAGTCGGGATTATAGGGTTATTACTATTACTTATCTTCTATATTGGGCAGGAAGACCGTAATTATCCCCAGTAATGGTAAGAAGGCGCATATTTGATAAACCAGTTCAATACTGGTTAAATCAGCAACATACCCTAGTACAGCCGCACCTAACCCCCCCATACCGAAAGCAAAACCGAAGAATAGACCGGATACCATGCCCACTTTACCCGGAATAAGCTCTTGCGCATACACCAGTATTGCCGAGAAGGCAGAGGCAAGGATAAGGCCAATGATCACGGTTAAAACCCCGGTCCAATACAGAGAAACGTAGGGTAAAATAAGGGTAAATGGCGCAACGCCCAATATTGACCCCCAAATAACATACTTTCGACCTATCCTATCGCCAAGAGGGCCGCCAATGATGGTGCCAGCGGCCACTGCGAATAAGAAGACAAATAAATGTATTTGGGCATTTTGTACCGAAACACCAAACTTATGCATCAAATAAAAGGTGTAATAGCTACTAATACTGGTCAAGTAGAAGTATTTAGAGAATATCAGCACCATTAAGATAGCTAGGGCGCTAATAACCGTCTTTTTAGGCAGTATTTTGGCCGATGAGACTTTTACTACTTTGCCATAGGTTGCTCTTTGTTGTTGCTGATACCATTTACTGACCTGCAACAGCACCACAATAGCCAGCAGTGCCGCGAGTGAAAACCAACCTACATTGCCTTTACCGTAAGGTGCGATAAGGATCGCGGCTAATAGTGGGCCAAGGGCGCTGCCGAAATTGCCTCCCACCTGAAAAATAGACTGAGCCATACCGTGGCGGCCACCGGATGCCATGCGGGCTACGCGTGAGGATTCTGGGTGGAAGACCGAAGAACCGGTTCCGACTAATGCCGCTGCCAGTAAAACCACCGGGAAAGTCGTGGCAACCGCAAGCAGCAAGATACCTGATAAGGTGAAACCCATGCCAATCGGCAGTGAATAGGGCTGCGGATGCTTATCGGTATAAAGACCAATAAGTGGCTGTAATAATGAGGCGGTAAGCTGATAAGTGAGGGTGATTAATCCAATCTGCGCAAAACTCAGCGAAAACTCGGCTTGTAATAGCGGATAAATCGCCAGAATCAGCGACTGGATCATATCGTTAAGTAAGTGAGATACGCTAATAGCACCTAATATAGAGAAAGAGGTGCGTTTTACCTTGGTATTATCGAAGGGCTGGGTATTGACGGAGGGAGGGAGCTCCGTCTCAGAACGATCGGTCATAGTGAGTATTCGCCTAATAATTATCACTGTTAATAATATATTGGTAATGAATACATATTATGCAGATTGAATGATTTTTACTACAGCAGATACAATTTGATATATATTCAAATATTCTGAAATTCACCCATAGATCATCAGACTACAATACGAACTCTGTCACAGTATCATCTTGATTTATCATGATATTGGTATGTGTCACCCCATTTTCACTCATTAAACTGGCGCTGAACGGGCTGGTTTTAACGACAACATGGAGATTTGCGATGCGTTTTTCATTATCGACCACAGCAGCTGCTTTAGCTGTGTCGCTGGCGTTTGCTCCGGGATGGGCTGCCGCCTGGGAAAAAGATAAAACTTACGATATCACCATACTGCATACCAATGACCATCATGGCCACTTCTGGCAAAATGACCACGGCGAATATGGCCTGGCGGCACAGAAAACCTTAGTTGATGACATTCGTAAGCAAGTTGCCGCAGCAGGGGGAAGCTTGTTGTTGCTCTCCGGTGGGGATATCAATACCGGTGTTCCGGAATCTGATTTACAGGATGCTGAGCCTGATTTTCGCGGTATGAATTTGGTCGGTTATGACGCAATGGCTATCGGCAACCATGAGTTTGATAATCCACTGAGTGTGCTGCGCCAGCAGGAGAAATGGGCCACTTTCCCATTATTATCCGCCAATATTTATCAGAAAAGCACTCAACAGCGATTATTCAAACCTTACGCCTTGTTTGATAAGCAAGGTGTGAAAATTGCTGTAATTGGTTTAACCACCGATGATACCGCTAAGATCGGCAATCCCGAGTATTTCACCGATATCGAATTCCGCGTGCCTGCGACAGAAGCAAAGCAAGTTGTCGAGCAACTGAGAAAAACTGAAAAGCCTGACATTATCATCGCGGCGACTCATATGGGCCATTATGATGATGGCAAACACGGGTCGAATGCGCCGGGTGATGTCGAGATGGCGCGCAGTTTACCGGCGGGCTATCTGGATATGATTGTGGGTGGGCACTCACAAGATCCGGTTTGTATGGCCAGTGAGAACCATAAGCAGGCTGATTATGTGCCCGGTACGCCTTGTGCCCCAGATCGGCAAAATGGTACGTGGATAGTACAGGCGCATGAATGGGGCAAATATGTGGGGCGGGCAGACTTCAAATTCCGTAATGGCGAGTTGAAGTTAGTGAGCTATCAGTTAATCCCAATCAATTTGAAGAAAAAAGTCGAGAAAGCTGATGGCACCAGTGAGCGCATCTTTTATACACAAGAGATTGCGCAAGACCCGTCAATGCTGAAACTGCTAACACCTTTTGAACAGCAGGGCAAAGCGCAGCTGGATGTCAAAGTGGGTAGTGTGAATGGCAAGTTGGAAGGGGATCGCAGCAAAGTGCGTTTCGAGCAAACTAATCTGGCGCGGTTGCTATTGGCGGCACAAATGGAACGAGCGGGTGCTGATTTTGCGGTGATGAGTGGCGGTGGGGTTCGTGACTCTATCGATGCGGGTGATATCACCTATAAAGATGTTCTTAAGGTCCAGCCATTTGGTAATACACTGGTTTATGCCGATATGAAAGGCAGTGAAGTTGAGAAGTATCTGGCGGTTGTGGCCAATAAGAAAGTCGATTCAGGTGCGTATGCACAATTTGCCAATGTCAGCTTAGTCGCTGATGGCAAGGGTGTCAGTAACGTGAAAATACAAGGCAAACCGTTAGATCCGAATAAAACCTATCGTCTGGCAACCTTGAATTTCAATGCGCTAGGCGGTGATGGTTATCCGAAGATTGATACTTTACCGAGCTATGTAAATACCGGTTTTATCGACGCAGAAGTGCTGAAACAGTATATTGAAAAGCACTCACCGCTGGATGCCAGTCAGTATCAGCCGAAAGGCGAGATTGTTTATAAATAATAAATGAGATAAGGAGTCACTATAGTCAGTGACTCCTGAGGTTAATGACAAAGTGCCCGTAACGGTGAAAACAGGCAGATCGTAAAGACGCCGTAAACCCCTCCCTGGGGGCTCGAGCCGCGCCGTCCTTGGCGCGGACGCTTTACTCTTCTACCTGCCTTCACCTTGCAAGATCGAGTTATCGAGGTTTGTCAGCAGTCTGAGGAGTCACTATAGTCAGTGGCTCCTATTATATAATCCTGATTGCTATTGGTTATATATAGAAATCAAGATGCATTAAGCGAAAAATATTTTTTGTTGATGTGTTGTTTATATTTGTGTTCATAAAATCTATTTACCTAAGTGAGATAATATCACTGGGGCTAAGCCAAAGATGGTAAGTAAGTTACTTGTTATTTATTGGATATTAGATTCAGGAGGCTCACTATGCGCTTTCATAAAATAGTTATTATTTTTTCAATGCTCACCGCACTGCCTGTTGCGAGTGCACTCGCGTGTTTCCACCAACCTAGCTGTTTCACACGATGTGCTCAGTTGCCACTCTGGGAGGTGCCTTTCTGTGATCTTGGCACCATGCATACGCCGGCTTTGCAAAATGGAAATTTAAAAAATCCAATTGCATTATATTCCTCATCTAACATTAATCACAGTAATGAGGGTTTATTTAACGTAAAAGAACTTTATAGACAATAAGTTAATTATCGATGAAAGGGCTATTTTAGCCCTTTCATATTGGTGATAACTTAATCCCGCTTGGCGATATCAGCAAAGGTGCCTTGTAGTAATCGGCATAAATCTGTTGCCGCCAATTCAATATCTAACCCCCGCTTTCCGCCGGAAACAAATATGGTGGCATACTCTTGTGCTGGGCTATCAATGACCGTGGGTAAGCGCTTTTTCTGCCCCAATGGGCTGATGCCGCCAACTAAATAGCCGGTGCTACGTTGCGCTAATTGCGGGTCTGCCATCTCGGCTTTTTTTGCTCCCAATGCACGTGCCACTTTCTTGAGATCAAGTTGGGTGGCCACCGGTGTGACCGCAACCGCCAGATTTTTGGCATCGCCATTTAACGCAACCAGTAAAGTTTTATAAACTTGATCGGCATTGAGGCCCAGTTTTTTTACCGCTTCATCACCGAAATTGGTTTCTGTGGCGTCATGGTGATAGGGGTGCAATGTGAAAGGAACTTTTTGTTTTTCCAGCAAAACGACTGCAGGTGTCATAATAAACGTCCAATTTAAAATGAAAATTTATTCAGTGGGAATATCCTACACCCAATTTTTGTCGCAGGACTAAAAATTAACCTAATAAAATCAGCACAATGATCCGATGCGATACGATATATGATGAATGTCAGTTGCTAATCTAATCGTCAGGTTGCTACCCTATACTGGCTGCTCATATTTTCCGCAAGGAATGTGAGGGCTTAATAACTAAAATAATGAAAATTCCTCTTTGACTGGCCGATAGAGATATCGGCCATTTTTTTGTATTTTTTACCGATGGTCGGGCTGCAAGAGTTCAGGGAGATTCCCTTCGCCATATAAATGTAATGCACCCACCGCTACTACATAGTGGCCGGCTGGCAGTTGTTCAAGCTGCTGCTGCCAGCGTTTATTGCGCTGTATCATCAGTACGTCGTACAACCCCTGACTAAAGGTAGGAGCCAGAGTGGATAGCTCATTGGCCGGATGATGTTCCAACCACCAGCCAATCATGGTTTGCAACAGGCGAGCGTTGGTGTGCCAGTGAGTTAAGGTATCGAGCAGTAAAGACATGCCGTTGTCGGGCAGTGTTTCCAGTAAATCGAGCTGCATTTGTGCACCTTCCAGCTCAATAATGGTTTTCTTCTGCGCTGTGGCCGCTTTCAGTAATTGATAATCGATGCCGTATTCGCCGCGTAATCCCAAACGTTGTGCCTGGCGGGCCTGAAGCATCAAGGCGGCTTGCCAGGCGGGCAGAAAGGCCATGGACTGCGGATTGTGATCGAGTTCTTCGCAGCGTTGCAACAATTGTTGGTAGTGCTCTTCAGATAATCGGTCAATCAACGGATCAGCCAGATTTTCGTTACCAAACGGCGGGCTTGCGTCCGTGATATCCGCTTCTACTATCAGTGCATCAGCTTGATTCAATTTATTCAGCAATTCGTGAGGGAGGGGAAACATACCTTCGGTTCCCATATGGATGCTGCCGACCAGATGCAAGTGGCGTTCACCGGCTAAGGTGACATCTAAAGCGGGGTAGGAGTAAGTAGCTGGAGCACCAACCCCTAAAAATTTTGCGATGCGGCGTAATAATTGGCCCATGCCTATATGCTTCTCTTTTAGCGTTTTCTGTATCCTAAACGCTTAGTGGCGCACAAGAAAGTGTTGTGCGCCACCGAGTTTTTATTGTTTAGGTTTAAAACGCAATAAGCGGTTAGCGTTGCTGACTACGGTAATAGAGGACAGTGCCATCGCCGCACCCGCAACTACCGGGCTGAGTAATGTGCCGGTGAACGGGAATAGAATACCCGCCGCAATCGGGATCCCCAGCGCATTGTAGAAAAATGCGCCCAGCAGGTTTTGCTTCATATTGCGCAATGTGGCTTTGGACAGCTCCACTGCATCAGCCACTCCGTGCAGACTATGGCGCATCAAAGTAATAGCCGCAGTTTCAATCGCAATATCACTGCCGCCCCCCATAGCAATACCGACATCAGCTTGCGCCAGTGCCGGTGCATCATTGATACCATCACCAATCATGGCCACTTTATGCCCGGCAGCTTGCAGTTGCTTGATAGCTTCAGCTTTGCCATCAGGCAGGACACCGGCGATCACCTGATCGATACCTGCTTCTTTGGCAATGGCATTGGCAGTAATAGGGTTATCACCGGTCAACATCACCAAGTTGTATCCTCGCTGATGTAAACGTTGCAATGCGCTGATACTGTCACTGCGCAGCGGGTCGCGTATTGATAGCAGCGCCGCAGGCTTACCTTGTGCCGTCAGAATAACCGGAGTTGTACCACTTTCAGCTTGTTGCTGTATTAATGATTGCAACTCACTGGTATCAATCTGTTGCTCTTCCAGCAGGCGATTATTCCCCAGTAATAGTGCCACGCCATCAACCTCGCCACTAACACCTAAACCACGTAATGTGCGGAATTGGTTGACTGTCGCCAGTGTCAGCCCCTCGGCACGTTGTAAAATAGCGCGTGCCAGCGGGTGATTAGAACCGGTTTCCAGCGCGGCAGCCCACTCCAGCGCTTGCTGCTCACTGACCCCGTTAAAGGTATGAATAGCGACCACTTGCGGATGCCCTTCGGTCAGCGTGCCGGTTTTGTCGAACACTAAAGTGTCGAGGTTGCTGGCTTGCTGCAATGCATCGGCATCTCGCACTAATACCCCAAATTCAGCCGCCCGACCCACACCGGAGATAATCGACATCGGCGTTGCCAGCCCAAGCGCACAAGGGCAGGCGATAATCAGCACTGTGGTGGCGACCACCAGGGTATAGATCAATTGCGGTTGCGGGCCGAAGAAATACCAAATCAGCCCAGCAATAACGGCAATGGCGACCACCGTTGGCACAAATACCGCGGAGATCCTATCGGCCAGCTTACCAATCTCTGGTTTACTGCTTTGGGCCTGACGCACCAGCTTAATGATTCGCGCTAATGTTGTTTGGCTGCCGATAGCATTGGCGCGAAACAGCACCGTGCCATCCTGTACTTGTGTCCCGGCATGGACAACATCACCGGTGGACTTCTGTTGTGGGATAGGTTCGCCAGTCAACATGGCTTCATCCATCCACACCTCGCCTTGTACAATCTCACCATCAACCGGCACGCGGTCACCGGTGGTCAAACGCAAGGTCATACCCAACTGCACATCGGCCAATGGGATGAGTTTTTCACCTTCATCGGTGACCAGCCGGGCTGTCGGCGGTGCCAAATCCAACAAGCGCTCCAGCGCATTGGAAGAACGTTGTCTGGCGCGTTGTTCCATCGCATGACCAAGGTTGATCAGACCGATAATCATGGCACTGGCTTCATAATAAAGATGGCGGGCTTCCATCGGGAAGACATCCGGCCAGATATTCACCGTGATGGAGTAGATCCACGCCGCACCGGTACCTAGCGCTACCAGGGTATCCATGGTGGCACTACCATTTTTTAGGCTGACCCAGGCATTACGATAAAAATGCCCACCGGCAAATATCATCACCAGCAGAGTGATTATCCCAACTATCAGCCAGGGCGTTTGAGTCTCAGGGGTTAGCGTCATACTACCGCCAAATAACCCCCATCCCATCAATGGGATACCCAATAACAGCCCCAGTGCCGCTTGCCACTGAAAACGCTTCATACTGGCTTGCGACATTTGCTGTTGGCGCTCGCGTCGCTCTGTTTCATCTTCAATAATTTCAGCACCATAACCGGCATTTTTGACCGCTGCAATCAATGCCTCATTGCTAGGATGACCGGTGACTAATGCACTGCGCTCCGCCAGATTGACTCGTGCGACCTCAACACCATCAACACTTTGTAGTGCATTTTGTACTTTAGATACACAACTGGCACAGCTCATCCCGGTCAGTAATAGCTGAACACTGTCATTATCAGCAGGTTCTGCAACCGGCTGGCTGGGTTGTGTATTTTTAATGTCAGTTGTCGCTGCCGGAATGGTTGAAGAGGCCGCTGCCAGATATTCCGGCGAAGATGGGGCTGAGTCAGTCAGCGGCTCAGTTTTTGGGGATTGCGCCCCTGGCAGTGTGGCGTGATAGCCTGCTTGCTCCACCGCATCAATTAACGTTTGTGCTTCAACTTTGCCATACACTTTGGCATTGTCGAGGGAGACATCTGCTGCAATCACACCGGGAACGGCTTCCAGTGCTTTACGCGTAGATTCAGTACAGTGCCCACAACTCAAGCCTGAGAGCTGTAATTCAATATCAGGAGTTTGAGCTTCTTCTGCCTGATAACCCGCTTGTTTAACTGTATCAATCAGTGTTGTGGTTTCGGCTTCGCCCGTCACCTTGGCATAGTGAACATTCACTTCTGCATGATGAACATCTTCACGGCTTTCTAATGCCGTTTTTACGCGTTTGGCACAATTCATACAGGAGAGGCCGTGTAAGGCCAGTACTGTGGTTTGCAACATAGTTGACTCCTTATCGAGTAGGAACCTATCCATAAATTTGTCGGGATAAGTTTAGTCGGTATTCCCAGTCATAACGCTTATTTAGGGCAATAACGGACTTTGATCTGTACAGGTTTTATTCCGCTTGACTGTCATCCTTCCTTTCACTAATTATAGAGGTTAAACCTTACAGCAAGGGGAAGGTCAAGGGGGAAGAATGAATATTAGCGATGTCGCAAAAAAAACCGGTTTAACCAGTAAGGCCATTCGTTTTTACGAAGAAAAGAAACTGGTGACACCGCCTATCCGCACGGATAATGGTTATCGAAGCTACAGCGCCAAACATATCGAAGAGTTAACACTGTTGCGTCAGGCACGGCAGGTCGGTTTTACCTTAGATGAATGCCGCGAGCTGCTGGCATTGTTTCATGACCCCGCACGCCACAGTGCGGATGTGAAAGCTGCAACGTTGCAAAAGGTAGCGGAAATCGAGAAACATATTAATGATCTTAATCAGATGCGGTTACGTTTATTGGCTTTGGCAGACGAGTGCCCAGGGGATGACGGTGCAGATTGCCCGATTATCAATAACTTGGCGGGGTGTTGTCACGGGAGTGAGAAACAAAAAGTTGGCTAATGTTATGTGAAAGGCGTATCAAAATAAATACGCCTTTTCAATGTGTTAGTGATGAACAGCCCTGACGTGCAAGGTATTGCCTTCCACTAAAATGACTTCAACTTCGGTGCCGACACTTAGCTCATTAGCGCTATAAATGCGCCAACTGCTATCACCCACTTTCATACGGCCGTAGCCATCAACTGTCGGTTCCGTCAGGGTAGCCCGCGTTCCCAGCAATTGATGATTACGTTGATTCAACATCGCGGGTTGCGGCTTGATACGCTTACTGAGCCAATACCACCACAAGATGGCTGATACGACTGTCAAAACAGCAAACAGTACGCCTTGCATCTCCCAGCTAAAGGGAAAAAGCCAGACCAGAATACCGACCACCACGGCTGCGACGCCGCTCCACAGCATATAACCACTGGCTCCTAGCATCTCGGCTGCCAGTAATAGGCCGCCGAGTGATAGCCAAAACCAGTTTGGATTTGCTGCAATTTCCTCCAGCATGGTTATTTACCCCGGCTGTTTTTACTCTCACCAATCAGCTCTGCAATACCACCGATAGCACCCATCAGGTTGCTGGCTTCCAGTGGCATCATAATGACTTTGCTATTATTGGCTGAACCAATGTGTTGCAGGGCGTCGGTATATTTCTGTGCCACAAAGTAGTTAATGGCTTGAATATCACCGGCAGCAATAGCTTCAGAAACCATTTTGGTTGCCTGAGCTTCCGCTTCTGCCGCACGTTCACGAGCTTCTGCTTGCAAGAATGCAGACTGACGTTCACCTTCGGCTTTCAGAATTTGTGATTGTTTCTCACCTTCAGCCCGCAGGATGGCCGCCTGACGAACCCCTTCGGCTTCCAGAATATCTGCACGTTTAGTACGTTCAGCCTTCATCTGGGCATTCATCGCAGAAATAAGTTCGGTCGGTGGGCGCACATCACGGATTTCAATACGGGTAATCTTAATGCCCCACGGGTTGGTGGCTTCATCGACGATATGCAGCAGGCGGCTGTTGATGTTGTCGCGTTGGGACAACATTTCATCCAGTTCCATCGAACCCAAAACAGTACGGAAGTTAGTCATGGTCAGGTTGACGATAGCCAGTTCCAAATTGCTGACTTCATATGCGGCTTTCACCGGGTCAATAACCTGAATAAAGCAGACCGCATCAATTGCCACATTGGCATTGTCGCGGGAAATGATTTCTTGGGATGGAATATCCAGAACCTGTTCCATCATATTGATTTTACGACCAATACGATCCATAAATGGCACAACGATATTCAGGCCAGGCATCAGTGTTTTGGTATAACGGCCAAAACGCTCGACTGTCCATTGAAAACCTTGTGGGACGATTTTGATTGAGGAAAAGACCACAATCAGAGCTACAACGATAAGAACAGGGATAACCGTAAACATATTTAACTTCCTGTCAGCAATGATTTTTGTTTCTTAATATTACGTGACGGGGCGTTAAATGCCTAACGAAAGGCAGGTAAAAGCATGTAAATGAGAGAAAGGTAGGTTGGGGGCAGAATAAAACAGCGCGGGTTGGCCCCGCGCAGCAGCAAATAATGGTAACAGGTAGGGCGAAAAATGATCGTTAAGAGCGCCTGTTAGTACAGCAATGCATAAAGCTGACGGCGGTATTTAGCCGCCAGTGCATCGCCAGTGCCTAATGCGGCCAAAATATCCATTAATGTCTTACGCGCAGTACCGTTAGCGGCGGCCAGATCTTGCTTCAAGTGGCCTAACAACAACTCCAGCGCCTCTTCGTTACGGCCGACCTGATGCAGTTGCAGCGCTAACTGAACTGCCAGTTCGACGTTATCCGGTTGTTCAGCGACTTGTTGTTGGAGTTGCTGGATTTCTGGTGTGTCAGCGGCTTGTTTGAGCAACTCGATTTGTGCAATTAGCCCCTGATAACGGCTATCACGGTCTTGCAGTGGTATGGTCGCCAATACGCTTTCGGCATCTTCGCTACGGTTGAGCTGAATTTGCGCTTCAGCCAGTTGCAGCGCAGTATCGCTGGTTTGCGGGTTATGGCTTTGTTGCATTAACTGCCAGGCATCTTTCAGCAGTGGTAGTGCTTCTTGTACCTTACCTTCGCTCATCAACTGTGCCGCTTCGGCCGCTTTCAACTCCTCAGGCTTCGGTAATACCCGTTGCAATAATTCGCGGATAACTTCTTCTGGCTGTGGCCCTTGGAAGCCATCAACCGGCTGCCCGTCTTTAAACAGATAAACGGCCGGAATTGAGCGCAAACCAAATTGGGAAGCCACCATCTGCTGTGCATCGCAATCGACCCGCGCCAGAATGAATTGGCCGGCATACTCAGCGGCCAGTTTATCCAGCACGGGAGTGAGTTGCAGACAGTGCTGGCTGCGTTCAGACCAAAAATAGAACAGCACCGGTACTGTCATGGACTGTTCTAAGGTCTGATGTAGGTTCGCTTCAGTAATATCAATCGTTGTCGGTGTTAGCATAAATTATTTCTCTCATCCGTTTAAGCAGTAGATGGGGGCTAATTATGTTGCTTCAACCCTCATCACTATTATCAAGAATTGCCACGCAGGACTTTATCTAACATTCTGCCCGGTAATATGCGGCGCAGTATCGTCAATGCATGGGCCACTAAGGTGACCGGATATCGCAATTGCGGGCGCGGGCTTTCCAGCGCGTGACGCAATTTCGGCAAAATCGCTTCTGGTGGCAGTGTAAAACGCTGCGCAATACCGGGGTTACTCACCGGCTTATCAACTTGGGCCTGATTCACATTTTGTGTGAAATGGGTGCTTATCGGGCCGGGTTCAATCAAACTGACATGAATTCCGCTGTCATGCAGTTCCATTCGTAACGCATCCGACCAGGCTTCTAACGCATATTTACTGGCGGCATAGGCACCACGGCCAGCAGTTGAAACCAATCCCATCACTGAACTGGTTTGAATAATGCGCCCTTCAGCATGAGGTAGCATGGCGGGCAGTAAAAGCTGCGTCAATTGATGGGTGCCAAACAGATTGGTGGAAAATTGTTTTTCCAACTGCTGGCGTGAAATTGTCTGTAATGGGCCGTACAGGCCAAAACCACCATTATTAAACAAACCATACAAGTGCCCACCAGTCAGCCCAATAACTTGTGCTGCCGCGCGTTCGACACTGGCGCTGTCATCCAAATCCAGTTCAATACCTTCCAGACCCAACAGTGTCATCTTTGCCACATCGTCGGGCTTACGGCAGGCGGCGAGGACGCGATAGCCTCGGTTTTTCAAGTCTTGTGCCGCAATCAGGCCAATGCCGCTGGAGCAACCGGTAATTAATACTGTTTTTTGCATAACTTTACCTGGTGAGTGGTTCTATTTATCTAAACAAGTGGTTAACTAAGACTTATTGGTTACTAACGGTTTAAGTTGTTGCGCCATCCAATCTGCAATGAAAGGTTGCGCCTGTGCGTTAGGATGTAACCCATCATCCTGCATCCACTCTGGCTTCACAGCAACTTGTTCCATAAAGAAGGGTACCAATGGGATGCCAAATTGCTGTGCCAGTTGTGGATACATCGCACTGAAGGCATCAGTATAACGGCGGCCGTAGTTAGGTGGAATGCGGATTTGCATCAACAAAGGTTGCGCTTTTGCTTCTTTTATCAGATTGATAACTTGCGTGAGATCCCGTTGAATATCCTGCGGTGGGAAACCGCGCAGGCCGTCATTGGCACCTAATTCAATCAGTACCCAGCGGGGCTGATGTTGTTTCAGCAAGGCAGGCAGACGGGCTAAGCCCTGGGCCGCCGTATCACCACTGATACTGGCGTTAACCACCTTGGGTAATGATGGGGTGGCCTGCCATGTTTTATCCAGCCGTGAAGGCCAGGCTTCGGCAATCGGCAGGCGGTAACCGGCGCTTAAACTGTCGCCGAGAATTAAAAGTGTATCGGTTGCGGCGGCACGCAAACTGAATAATCCCAATAGTAATAGGAAGGGAAGATGCCAGCGGAAAACGTTCTTGAAGTTCATCATCTTAATAAACACGTCGGTCAGGGTGAGCAACAGCTCTCCATCCTTACCGGAGTTGAGCTGGTTGTCAAACCCGCTCAGACAATTGCGCTGATTGGTGAGTCAGGTTCAGGTAAATCAACTTTGCTGGGAATTCTGGCGGGCCTCGATGATGGCAGTAGCGGCGAAGTGAGTTTACTCGGCCAGTCTTTGACCGCGATGGATGAAGAGGGGCGAGCGCAGTTGCGGGCAAAAAATGTCGGTTTTGTTTTCCAATCATTTATGTTGGTGCCGACACTTAATACATTGGAAAACGTACAGCTTCCGGCGCTGTTACGTGGTGAAAGTGAGCGCGAGAGCAAAGTGCATGCCATTGAGCTATTAAAGCTGGTGGGCCTTGAGAAGCGCCTTCACCACCTTCCTGCCCAACTCTCCGGCGGCGAGCAGCAGCGGGTGGCGCTGGCTCGGGCTTTTAGTGGGCGGCCAAAAGTGTTATTTGCCGATGAGCCAACCGGCAATCTTGACCGCCATACCGGTGACCGTATTGCCGACTTACTCTTTTCTCTTAATCGCGACTATGACACTACGCTGATACTGGTAACCCATGATGTGCAACTGGCTGGCCGTTGCCAGCGTCGGCTGCGGCTACAAGACGGTAAATTGTGGGAGGAAGCATGATTTGGCGTTGGTTTTGGCGTGAATGGCGCTCGCCCTCACTGCTGATTGTCTGGTTGGCATTAACTCTGGCTGTCGCTTGTGTACTGGCGCTAGGGACTATCAGCGATCGCATGGAAAAAGGGCTTAGTCAGCAAAGTCGTGATTTTCTGGCGGGCGATCGGGTGCTGAAAACATCTCATCCAGCCCCGGAAGAGTGGTTATTGGAGGCGAAACAGCAGGGATTGTCTGTCAGCCGCCAGCTTTCATTTATGACCATGACTTTTGCTGGTGATCGCCCACAACTGGCAGATGTAAAAGCCACAGATTTAGCTTATCCATTGTATGGCAAGCTGGAAACCTCACCGACACAAGTTAAACTTGAGCCGGGAACCGCGCTGGTGGCCCCGCGGTTGTTGGCGCTGCTCGGCGTTAAAGTCGGCGACACATTAGAAGTTGGTGATACTTCGCTGAAAATCATTGGCGAAGTGCTGCAGGAACCTGATTCGGGTTTTAATCCCTTCCAGACCGCGCCGCGAATTTTAATCAATCTGGCTGACGTGGAAAAAACCGGTGCAATACAACCGGGTAGCCGTTTGAGCTATCACTATATGTTTGCTGGTTCGCCGCAAGCTATCACGCAGTTCAGTGACTGGCTGACGCCGCAATTGAAACCGGATCAGCGCTGGTATGGTTTGCAAGAGTCGGGCGGTGCGCTGGGGAAATCCCTACAGCGCGCGCAGCAGTTCTTGCTGTTATCGGCGTTATTGACGTTATTGCTCTCCATTGCCGCTGTTGCCGTGGCGATGGGGCATTATTGCCGCAGTCGCTATGATCTGGTGGCGGTGCTAAAGACATTAGGTGCCGGGCGCAGTGCGTTGCGGCGGTTGATTATCGGCCAATGGCTCTCGGTTTTAGTATTGGCAGGGCTGTGCGGCAGTGTAATTGGTTTATTGTTCGAGAAAATATTAGTTCGTTTGTTATCCCCAGTATTACCTGCCGCATTACCGGCAGCTGGCGTATGGCCATGGGTATGGTCAATGGGATCGCTGATATTGATTTCTCTGCTGGTGGGTATTCGCCCATACCGACAACTGCTGGCGACTCAACCGCTACGAGTACTGCGCCGTGATGTCTCCGCTAATGTCTGGCCGCTGCGCTACTTTATTCCGGTGATGATCGTCATTGTGGTAGGGCTATTAGCCTTACTGATGGGGGGGAACTCCCTGCTGTGGGCGATCCTCGGCGGCATGGTGGTACTGGCGCTGTTGTTAGGGGTGATAGGCTGGGGCGGTTTATTATTATTGCGCCGCCTCACAGTGACTCGCTTATCATTACGGCTGGCTATCAATCGATTATTGCGCCAACCGTGGATGACCTTGACTCAACTGGCCGCATTTTCTCTTTCATTTATGCTGTTGGCACTGTTATTGGTGCTGCGTGGGGATCTTTTGGATCGCTGGCAACAACAGTTGCCACCAGATAGCCCGAATTATTTTTTGCTGAATATGACGCCGCAACAGGTGCCGCAAGTCACGGAGTTTCTCACTCAGCATCAGATAACGCCGTCGACTTTCTATCCGATTGTTCGAGTGCGTTTGAGTGAGATTAATCAGCAACTGGCGACTGAGCGGGTCGCAGAAGATGCACCCGGCGGTGAGGCGGTTAATCGGGAGCTGAATCTGACCTGGCAGCAGGATTTACCGGCGCACAATATTTTGACCGCAGGCCAATGGCCGCCCAAGGCAGATGAAGTATCAATAGAGCAGGGGATTGCTGACCGACTGGGCATTAAAATCGGCGATAAGCTGACATTCAGTGGCGATACGCAGTCATTTGGTGCCACGGTGAGCAGTGTTCGTCAGGTGGACTGGGAAAGTCTGCGCCCTAATTTTTACTTTATTTTCCCGCCGGGCGCGCTGGATGGGCAACCACAAACCTGGCTGACCAGCTTCCGCTATCACGGGGATGGCGAGGTTTTGACGCAATTGAATCGCCAGTTCCCGACGCTCAGCTTGCTGGATATCGGCGCGATGTTGAAACAGGTTGGGCAGGTGCTGCAACAGGTTAGTCGGGCACTGGAAGTGATGGTGGTATTGGTGATTATTTGTGGCACCTTGCTGTTATTGGCGCAGGTGCAGGTCGGTATGCGCCAGCGCCGTCAAGAACTGGTGGTTTATCGGACACTTGGTGCAAGTAAACGCTTACTGCGCGGCACATTGTGGTGGGAGTTTGCCTTATTGGGGCTGGTGGCGGGGCTGGCGGCTGCCATTGGTGCCGAAGCCGCACTTTGGGCATTGCAGCGCTTAGTGTTTGATTTCCCATGGCAACCTAACTGGGTCATGTGGTGGTTATTGCCACTAGCGGCAGCACTGTTGCTGTCACTGTGCGGTGGTTGGCTAGGGGCGCGGTTGTTGCAGGGGCGGGCGCTGTTCCGCAGTTACTAGATTTAGCATTGGTGAGTGAAGGGGTGACCGCACCTCGGGGCGCTCCGATGGCTTATGCCATTACGACCCCAACGGAACTTTTCCCCTTCATTTGGTTTTGTCAGTAGTCTCAAGTCACGGTTAGTACCGTGACTTATTTATGCTTTGATTGAGTTATAACTTAGCTTGCGCCCAGCGCAGGGCGTTTTGGTATTCCGCTGGTAACAGCGGGGTCAGTGCCGCCAAGGCTGTACTTAATGCCGCACCATCGGGATCATTTAAATTCAAATGACCCACTTTACGGCCTTCGCGCACTTCTTTTTCATACCAATGCAGATGCACCAAGGGCAGTGACAACCACTCGGTATTCACTGACGTACCAATCAGATTGACCATCGCAGATGGAGTATTGACCACCGGCGTGGGTAGCGGCAAATCCAAAATAGCGCGCAGATGCAGCTCAAACTGGCTGATAGAAGCACCATTTTGTGTCCAATGCCCACTATTATGTACCCGTGGTGCCAGCTCATTGATCAACAAACCGTCGCCGACGATAAAGCATTCCATCGCCATCACACCAACATAATTCAGCTTATCCATAATGGCAGACAGCATTTTTTCTGCTTGCTGCTGTAGTTTGCTATTGGGTTGTGGCAAAGCCACACTCATGCGCAGGATGCCATCTTCATGCAGATTATGGGTGAGTGGATAAAAGACCGATTTACCTTGATGGCTGCGCGCACCGACCAGTGAAACCTCGCCAGAAAAGTTAATGCCCTGCTCGACAATACATTCGCCGTAAGCATCGGCGGGTAAACTCTCTTGTTCACCGGGGCGTAGACGCCACTGACCTCGGCCGTCATAACCGCCAACCCGGCGTTTTACGATGGCTAATTCACCCAGCGTGGCAAAAATGTGCGGCCATTCACTGGCGCTTGCCAATAATTGCCAGGGAGCGGTCGCCAAATTCAGGCTATCGAGCAATTGCTTTTGCGTCAGACGATCAGCCAACTGAGGAAAAATATCGCGGTTAACGAAAGCCGTATGAGTGGCGAGTTCGCGGGTTAACGCAGTTTCTGGCCAGCGCTCAATCTCGGCGGTAATCACACTATTCTGATAGGGCACAGCTTCTGGCTCGGCATCTAAACCCACCGGATAAACGGCAATACCTAGCGGCTCACCGGCCTGACGTAGCATGCGCCCTAACTGACCATTGCCTAATACGCAAACAGGTTTCATGCTTCCACCCGCGGATCTGGATTATCTAACACTTCGTCGGTTTGGCTTGTACGCCAATTAGCTAAACGTGCAGCCAATTCAGTATCATGCAGTGCCAGTATTTGCGCCGCCAACAAGGCCGCATTCGCTGCACCCGCTTTACCAATCGCCAGGGTCCCCACAGGAATACCGCGCGGCATCTGCACGATGGAATACAGGCTATCGACCCCACTTAATGCCGCACTTTGTACCGGCACACCCAACACGGGCACCAGTGTTTTAGCTGCCAGCATACCCGGCAAGTGAGCTGCACCACCCGCACCTGCAATAATGACATGTAAGCCATTAGCATCGGCTTGTTCGGCAAAGCTGAACAGTTTGTCAGGGGTTCGGTGCGCGGAAACAACTTCGACATGAAACGGGACATTGAGCGTGGTGAGCACGTCGGCGGCGAACTGCATGGTGGCCCAGTCACTCTTGGACCCCATTACGATAGCGATTTTAACCCCGGCTGCATAAGCCGAATCGAGGTTAGCTCCCATGAGTGTAAAGCTCCTGTGATTGCGCAAGCGTCGGCCAGAGCGATTTTCTATAAATCGTGACTGGCGAAGAGGGCGTAGAGCATATCATGAGCCACAGGCAAGGAAAACGGTTGCGTAGCTGCTTTTAGCGGGTTTTATTCGTTTTTTTTCGTGGTTCATGAGGTAAAACGTGAAGGCTAAAACGGGAATTTAATCAATTCAACCTTATCGGCTGTGACTTTAACCATTGAGCCTTCAACATGCCAGGCGCCCAAAACCACCCGGTGTGCGGTTGTCGATGCTAATTCAACAGTATGAACAGCAGGGCGATGGGTATGCCCATGAATCATCCAACTGACACTATTCCGCTCGAAAGTCTCAACTACCGCGTGTGGATTAACATCCATAATCAGTTGCGATTTGCCGCTATTATTTTGTTGGCTTTGATTGCGCATATAAGCAGCAATGCGTAACCGAAAGCGCAGCGGCAGCCATAAGAATAATTTTTGGATAATTGGGTTGTGTACTCGACGGCGAAAATGCTGATAGTCAGCATCATCAGTACACAGGGTATCGCCATGTAAAATAACGATTTTACGGCCATATAAATCAACAACTTTCTCTTCCGGCAGCAAGGTCATACCGCTTTCAACAGCAAAGCGTTTGCCAAGCAGGAAATCGCGATTACCGTGGATAAAGTAGCAAGGCACGCCGTGTTGTTGGAGTGATTTTAACGCAGCAGCGATTTGCCGATATAGCGGTTCGGGATCATCATCGCCAATCCAGGACTCGAATAAATCGCCTAGGATATATAACGCGTCAGCATGAATTGCTTCACGCTGGATAAAATGCAGAAAACCGGCAGTGATTGCCGGTTCCTGAACGCTAAGATGCAAATCTGCAATAAAAAGCGTGCTCATTAAGCCGTTATTACTCGCTTACAGTAACGCTTTGAATGATCACATCTTCTTTTGGCACATCTTGATGCATACCGCTGCGACCGGTAGCAACGTTTTTGATTTTATCAACCACGTCCAAGCCTTCAGTCACTTCAGCAAATACACAGTAACCCCAACCATCCGGGCGTTCTGAACGGAAGTTCAGGAAGTCATTGTCTGCAACGTTAATAAAGAACTGAGCTGTGGCAGAGTGTGGATCGTTGGTCCGCGCCATTGCCAGAGTGCCACGGGTATTTTTCAAACCGTTGTTGGCTTCGTTCTTGATTGGAGCATCAGTCGTTTTCTGGTTCATGCCTGGCTCAAAACCACCGCCCTGAATCATGAAACCATCGATAACACGGTGGAAGATAGTGTTATCATAGAAACCTTTACGGCAGTAGTTCAGGAAGTTTTCAACGGTAACCGGCGCTTTATCCGCGAAGGTGTTGATGACGATATCGCCGTGATTAGTATGAAAAGTGACCATAATAATGTTCCTGCTAGTGTAATAAGTGTATTCATAAATGAGTCGTGACTCTTTAGACGGCTCTTATATCATATCTGCGAGATTGAGTCAGCACTCGAAACACCGTCTATATGGGCGAAAAAGTGCTGTATCGTTGGCTGATTTACCGCATAATCTGATGATATCTTTTTAAACCATGCGTTTCGCAAAAACAAAAACCACGGAATGTCCCGATGCTAAAGATTTTTAATACACTGAGTCGCCAAAAAGAGGAATTCAAGCCTATTCATGCCGGTAAAGTAGGTATGTACGTATGCGGGATCACCATTTATGACCTGTGTCACATTGGGCATGGGCGTACTTTTGTCGCGTTCGACGTTGTTGCGCGCTATTTGCGTTATTTAGGTTACTCTCTGACGTATGTCCGCAATGTCACTGACGTTGACGACAAGATAATTAAACGCGCGCTCGAAAATAATGAAACTTGCGAGCAACTCACCACGCGCATGTTGGTGGAAATGCACAAAGATTTTGATGCATTGAACCTCAAACGCCCAGATTTAGAGCCGCGCGCCACCCATCATATCCCTGAAATTATAGCATTGACTGAGCGCTTGATCGCCCGTAATCACGCCTACGTGGCTGCCAATGGGGATGTTATGTTCTCCGTTGAAAGTGATCCGGATTATGGTCTGTTATCTCGTCAAGACTTGGATCAGTTGCAGGCGGGAGCGCGTGTTGAAGTTGCTGATGTTAAACGCAATCCGATGGATTTTGTTCTGTGGAAAATGTCCAAACCAGGGGAACCTAGCTGGGAATCACCTTGGGGGCCGGGCCGCCCAGGCTGGCATATTGAATGTTCCGCAATGAACGGCAAGCAGCTCGGTGCGCATTTCGATATTCACGGTGGTGGCTCTGATTTGATGTTCCCGCACCATGAAAATGAGATTGCACAATCTACCTGTGCGCATGATGGCCCATATGTTAATTACTGGATGCATTCCGGTATGGTGATGATTGACAAAGAAAAAATGTCGAAATCATTGAATAACTTCTTCACTATCCGTGATGTGTTGGCGTATTACGATGCGGAAACTGTGCGCTATTTCCTGATGTCTGGCCACTATCGTAGTCAGCTGAATTACAGCGAAGAAAACCTCAAGCAAGCGCGTGCTTCATTAGAGCGTTTATATACTGCGCTGCGCGGTACTGACGCGAATGCAACGCCGGCAGGTGGCGCTGAGTTTGAAGCGCGTTTCCGTGCGGCAATGGATGATGATTTCAATACGCCAGAGGCCTACTCGGTGCTGTTTGATATCGCGCGCGAAGTGAATCGCCTTAAAACTGAAGATATAACTGCGGCAAATGCGTTAGCGGCAGAGTTGCGTAAACTGGCGCATGTGCTGGGATTATTGGAACAGGATCCAGAACTGTTTTTACAAAGTGGTGCGCAAACGGACGACGATGAAGTGGCAAAAATCGAAGCTCTTATCAAGCAGCGCAACGATGCCCGCAGCAGCAAAGATTGGGCGCTGGCAGATTCTGCTCGTGATCAATTGAATGAATTGGGTATTGTGCTGGAAGATGGCCCGCAAGGGACGACCTGGCGTCGTAAATAACACGTAGTTTAGGCGCTGTTAACCTAAATAATTCGAGTCGCAGGAAGGCACATGCAGCTTGAAGTCTGACAGGTAGAAGATTAAAAAAATTGCGGTTCTGGTGTTCGCCAGCAACCGCATTTTTTTGCCCATATCTTGTACTTTTCACTACTACAACGGCAGTTTTTTGCAATAACCAGCTAAAACTCGCCGTTGCTGAGGTTATTAGGCTTTAACCTGTACTTTCATACCTTGAAACTCAACAATTTGGTCAGCCAGGATTTTGCAGCGCTTACGCGTTTCAACATTTCCGTCGACTTTTACCTGCCCATCAGCGATGGCGGCTTTTGCTGATGCTCCGCTATCGTTCCAACCTTGCAACTTTAATAAGTCACACAGTTCGACGTGCGGGTGTTTTTCCAAATGAAAAATGTCCATTACTGTCCTTTCACTCTATTTTCGTTGATGTCGTGATATTCCTCGCAGGCTTGCAAGGTATTTTGTATCAGTGTTGCAACGGTCATCGGCCCGACGCCACCGGGAACCGGTGTAATCCAACCCGCACGCTCAACAGCGACATCAAATTCTACATCGCCGACTACTTTACCACTTTCAAGGCGGTTAATGCCGACATCAATCACGATTGTGCCGGGTTTAATCCACTCACCGGGAATAAAACCGGGTTTACCGACGGCGACCACCAATAAATCCGCATTTTCGACATGCTGGCGCAGATTTTTAGTGAAACGATGCGTGACGGTAGTGGTACAGCCAGCCAGCAATAACTCAAGGCTCATCGGGCGACCAACAATATTGGATGCCCCCACGACGACAGCGTTCAGACCGTAAGTCGGGATGTCGTAACGCTCCAGCAGTGTCACTATACCGCGTGGGGTGCAAGGGCGCAGTTTAGGTGCGCGCTGACACAAGCGACCCACGTTGTAAGGATGGAAACCATCGACGTCTTTATCTGGATGAATGTGTTCCAGGACTTTGACATTATCAATCCCCGCGGGCAGTGGCAGTTGCACCAGAATCCCATCGATTTCACTATCGTTATTCAGTGAATCAATTAAGGCTAACAGCTCGGCTTCCGTGGTGGTCATCGGCAGGTCATAAGAACGGGAAACAAAACCCACTTCTTCGCATGCCTTACGTTTACTGGCGACATAAATTTGTGAAGCTGGATTTTCACCTACCAACACAACAGCAAGGCCGGGAGCACGTTTACCCGCGGCTAAACGTTTCTGTACCAACGCAGCTACTTCGTTTCGTACCTGCTGCGCAATCGTTTTACCATCTATAATTTTCGCTGACATCAGTGGAAGGGTCCATCAATTAAAAAAAGCGGGAATCTGCCTATTTTGTCAGAAGCGGGCCGTGCTGTCAGGCGTATAATAACGATTAATTAACGATTAAATAGCCAGTTGATAAACCATAAGGCGAAAACCCATTGACTCAAAAGCGACTGCCCGTATAATCCAACCCGCAACTGACTACCGGCAGCGTTCTATGCTGCGGTAAATATCAAATGCGCCCTTAGCTCAGTTGGATAGAGCAACGGCCTTCTAAGCCGTAGGTCACAGGTTCGAGCCCTGTAGGGCGTACCATTAAAATCAATCACTTATCAAAACCCATTACCTCCAAAGTTTCCAACTGGGACATATTTGGGACATCGTGACCCAAAATGGCGTCAATTTGTTGTGCGTGTTTGGTTAGGTGGTTTGGTGCCAAGTGCGCATAGCGGCGTACCATTTCTATACTTTCCCATCCCCCCATTTCCTGTAAAATTGAAAGTGGAACTCCGGCCTGAACTAGCCAACTTGCCCATGTATGTCGCAGGTCATGGAAGCGGAAATTTTCTATCCCTGCTCGTTTAAGAGCCAAACGCCATGATGAGTTAGAGTCGACTCGCATCTTTCTCACCGCTGGTGTTAGTGTTCCATCTTGGCGTGTTCTGGCCTCGGTATGAACAAAAACCCATTTATGGTGCTTTCCAAGTTGGGCACGAAGAACTTTGCAAGCCGTGTTATTCAAGGCTACGCCAATAGCTTTACCAGACTTGCTATCTTCAGGGTTTATCCATGCCACTTTGCGCTGCATATCGATCTGTTGCCACTCTAAATCAATGATGTTGGAGCGACGGAGACCTGTTGCTAAGGCAAAAATCACAGTAGATTTCAGTGGCTCTGGGCATTCATCGACGAGGCGCTGAGCTTCTTTGGGCGTTAGCCAACGCACTCGCTTATTCCTGACTTGAGGCACTTTGATCTCGGGGGCTTTTTCTATCCACTTCCAGTCTCGCTCGGCTGCTCTGAGTAATGTTTTCATTAATGCAAGATGCTTGGCCTTTGTTGCTATCGATACTTGTTTGTCGATAAACGCGGGAACCTCCTTTCCTTTCTTCTCTCGTGATGCTGATTGTGCTAGCCAGTTGGCAGCATAGCGACGATTCGTCATTTTACTTACCGCTGTATATATTTTCGCCTCAGTTATATCTTTAAGCCTCATTCCTTCGAAGTGCATTAGCCAGAATCCCATCCGGCTTTTATCATCATCCAGTGATTTTTTGCTTGCTTTTTCTTCTATCCAACGCAGGCAAGCTTCTTCAAATGTTACGTCTGGGAAATCCCCAAGGCGTTCTATTCGCCATAGCTCAGCTTTTCTGCGGTCGTACAGCTCCTGCGCTTGGCGCTTGTCCTTTGTACCAAGTGACTCCTTAATACGTTTGCCACCTGGCGTCGAGTAGCTGCCGTACCATATTTTACCTCTGCGGAAGAGTGACATTTAGATTTATCTCCTGTCGCATCAACCGCGCTCACAGGCACAGTTTGGATCGGATTATTGAGTGCTGCAATACACGCAGCGTGGGTAAACAAGTAGGGGGAATTTTTCTTGGAGGAATTTTTCTTTGTATAAGCGATACGTCCAGATTTACACCATTGGCTTAATCACCATGCAATATCCAACAGTATCAGTAAATGGTGTCTCCGTTCGTATTGACGAAGAGGGTACGATGAGAACATGGGGACGTATCACCGATCAGAACGGTAATAAAAGATGGGTAGTTGTTGAGTCAGACGTAAATGGAGATTTCTCCTACGGTTGGCTGACAACACTGATCCAAACGCTCAAATTGGGATTGGGGGAGTCGCGTTTTACGCCAATTACGGTATTCCTGCGCAACAGTGCATTGTCCAGCAGATTTACCCTGACTATTACGTGAACATGGTTCAACAGCAGTTTGCTGGGTACTTTGCTTCATTGGCTATTACGAAAGTTGATGGGGCAGATAACCCCACATATAACATAGATGTGGTTTTTTATAACGGCACCAGCTACCGCACACAGGTTCCTGTGTGAGAGATGCCTAGCATCAGTTGAGCTAGTGGAGGCTTGAATCTGTATTTAGGATGAATAAAATTTAATCGCCTGTTTTTGAAGGAGATTATGGATGATTAAGCTTAGAACTTTTTTATTTTCTTTCTTTTTGTTGCAAATGGGCATTTCGCATGCAGATTCATTAGAGGTGGAGGTTAAGCGAGAAGGGGGGGGATATATCAATCTATCCGCGAGGGAAGACGAAAGTTCTAGATATTGTAATATTTATACTGGTGCATTAAGAATTACATCTTTGCAATATGGAAATAGTGATCGACCAAATAAGATCGAGTTTACCTCCGCTTCAGGGGATATATTGGTTTTTGATTTCAACACAGACAAAATGAATATATGGTCATTAAGCAATGCTGAGAGGAACGCTCTATATTATTTTCCAGAAAGAAATATAAATTATTTTATAAAATTCCAGCAATGCTCTGGCGGAAATGGCGGGGAGATGGAGCGACACCTTTTAGAAATGTATAAATTTAATTGAATATAATCTCAGATATTCATACCCGCTCCGGCGCTGAGGGATCCCCAGTAAATCAGCGCTAATAAACCAACACCATACTTCGGTAGGTTCTGGCGAGGTGGTTAAGAACGGTATCCAGTGCCGTTCGCATTAAAATTAGCGGAGAGTGTCGCAAGATATTCTCCGCTAATGTCAAATAAGATATAACCCGTCGTGACTTAAGGCTGTTGGCCTGATACCTCAGATGTAATCCTTTATTTTCAGCGTGATAGCCCAGAAGCCACAGCACAATTGTGCTCAGTGTCGCCAGCAGGCTCAGCACCAGCATTCTTCCTGTTGAACGGCTGTAGCTAGCACGCAGGCCGAACCCGAAGCGTTCGCTTTTTTTCATCCCGAAAGTTTTGCTCGATCTGCATTCGGCGACTGTATAACTTCATGACTTCTCTTGGTTTAAAGTCATTTGTGCTGCTGAAGAGCAGCCACGGTTCTGTTGCAGCGGAGCGCGCGTCTTTTATTTGTGCTGGTCTGGTTATGTCACAACGAGAGCGCTTATTTTTTCTTCCTTTTGATGTTTTTTTATGAAGATAAAAATGGCCGTCACACTGGGCATACACTGCGCGGGCAAGTGTTCCGGGGCCCAGATATTCCGGTTTACTGCTGGCCTGTAATTCCTGACGTTTGAACCAGTATTCGCCTTTGCTGCCTAGCCGCATTTGGGTATTGCCCCTGATACGCCCTATAAAATCCCATCCGAGTGATTTTATATGCCGGAACCAGGCATTCTGGAACCCCGCGTCAGTGACAATGATGACTCTGGCCTGCGAATTCACTGCACTGGCAAGAGCATTGAGGAAGTCTTTTTGTATCTGCGTATTTTGCTGTTTTTTTGATGGAACAACCCAACTTAATAAAGGTATCGATCGCCCGTCGCAGATAAGGCTGGCGCGAAGCACGTGATTCTCCTGAGACGGATAGCCACTCCAGTCAACGGCAATAACACAGTGAGTTTTTCCTTGTCAGCATCGAGATAATATTTTTAAAAATCAGAGGAATATCACGATGTAGTGATTCATTTTCTTGCAGTCGATCATTATGTTTGATTTTATTTTTGACCTGATCCGTTCCGGGTAAATAACGTCTGATACTGGTCAGTGTCAGCGATGCGCCATTGATTAACGCAATGGTGGCATCGAGCAAAGCATTTTGTCGGTATTTGTGAAAGGGAGCTAAAGCATCACGGAAGAAGTTCTGACATACTTGGCGAGCAGGCATAGAGGTGATCTCATTGAATTGGTAGCACAATCAGTAGATCACAAAACTCTATGCCTGTCTTTTTTACCCGCCCATTACTGGGGATTCCTCAGCGCTCCGGCGGGTTAATGAGATGGTCACCCCCACCCTGTGAGCGGTAAGCTGACAGGGTTTTCTTTTTGGAGGGATCATCATGCAAAACGTTACGCTCATCGGCATCGACCTTGGTAAGAATTCATTCCATATTCATTGCCAGGAAAAACACGGCAACACATTATTACGCAAGAGGTTTTCCCGCATTCAACTCACCCAGTTTCTCGCCACCTGCCCGCCTTGCATTGTCGCGATGGAGTCCTGTGCCGGGGCGCATTTTATGGCCCGTCATATCAGCCAGTTAGGGCATCAGGTCAAACTCATTTCTCCGCAGTTTGTCCGACCCTTTGTTAAAAGTAATAAAAATGATTTCATCGACGCTGAGGCCATATGCGAAGCCACTTCCCGTCCCTCCATGCACTTTGTGACACCCAGAACCGAAGACCAGCAGGCCATGTCGGCTCTGCATCGTGTCCGCGATGCACTGGTGAGGGAGCGGGTCAAAGCCACCAACCAAATGCATGCTTTTTTACTTGAGTTTGGCATAAGCATGCCACGCGGTATTGCGGTGATAAAACGACTGGCGACTGTGCTTGAGGAGCACGAGCTACCGCCTTATTTGGTGCGACTGCTCACCCGACTTCATCAGCATTATGGCTATCTCTGTGAACAGATCGAAGAAATCGAAAGAGAGTTAAAAAACCATCTGGCCGATGATGAAACAGCACAACGCCTGCTCACCATTCCCGGTATCGGGACAATCACTGCCAGTTTGCTCGCCACCAAACTGGGAGATGGGAAAAACTACCTCAGCAGCCGGGATTTTGCTACGTCAACGGGATTAGTACCCCGCCAATACAGTACCGGCGGGAAAAGTACCCTGATGGGCATCAGCAAGCGGGGGGATAAAAATCTGAGACGGCTACTGGTGCAGTGCGCGCGGGTCTATATGCAACGGCTGGAGTATCAGTCAGGACGACTGGCGGAGTGGGTTAATGGGCAACTGACACGACATCACTCGAATGTGGTGGCCTGCGCATTAGCGAACAAACTGGCGCGAATAGCCTGGGTAGTCACCACACAAGGAACCGTCTTCAGTAAATAAAAGAGCCAACAGTAAATCTACTGTCAGCTCAATGAGTTACCAAGTGACTTTCTGGTTTTGCGACGACTGATTATTGATGACATGAACGGCACAGCGGCCTGATGATGAACCTGACACAAAAAATGGCTCTTTGAAGCCGACGGGTTTTTTAAGGTTCATCAGGTGCGGAACTCATCATGGCGCGGACATTTTTGTCCACCAGACGCCGAATAGATTTAAGCAAGCCCATCATAAATCAAAATCGGTGTTGCAAAAACGGGGGTGACCATAGATTTTTATGGGGTAAATATGTCAGAAATACCAATTATTATGACCAACGCGGGAGCACAACCAACCCCTCCGCAAACCTTGCTTGCAAATCTTATCACCAGAGTTTCTGAGAAAGTACCCGGATATACGGCTAACCTGCCAGCTGGATTGATAACAGGTTTAGCCAGTACAGCGGTTGGGGCGCTGGCATTAATAGATCAAGCACGAGTTGATCTTATTAATTCGGTCAGTCCTTACGGTGCAAATATTCCGCTATTGATGCAGCTTGGTAATATATATGGCGCGCAGCGTGGAGAGAGTACAAATACATCTGTTTATGTCGTGTTCTCCGGGCTTCCGGGATTTGCGATCCCCAAAGGGTTCACCGTTTCTGACGGGAACTATCAGTATGTTGTTACTCGTGATACAGCTATTCCAGATAGCGGACAAACGGAGCCTGTTTATTGCTTAGCGACGATTTCAGGATCTTGGGCTGTTCCAGAAGGAACGGTGACACAAGTCATCACTTCCGTACCCAAAGGACAGCCAGTCACCTGTACAAATATTATGGCCGGATTACCGGGGAGGGAAGAACAGTCCTGGGCTTCGTATCGCGCTCAGGTTATGGCATCAGGGATGTTAGGGGTACAGGGCACACCAGATTGCCTGAGAGCATTGCTAAAATCTGTCAGCGGTGTTCAGGATAATCTCATTTCATATCGACAGTCATCACTGGGGAAATGGGTTGTTGTTGTCGGTGGTGGTGATCCCTACGAAGTGGCCTATGCCATCTATAAATCGGTGCCGGATATTTCAGTTTTGACTAATGATGTCAGTAACCCCTCTGGGACATCGGTAGAGAAAAAAACGGTTTCACTGACGGTTTCCCCTGATGTTTACCAAATTCCTTATGTTATTCCGACCTCACAGAACGTTATTGTCATTATTACGTGGAATACCGTATCTGAAAGTTATGTTGATCCGGCGGGAATTTCTCTGGCTGTACAACAGAATGTTGCGGATTATATCAATGCGATAGAAGTCGGTAATCCAATTAATCTACTTCAGATTCAGGATATTTTCAGGGATTCGGTTAAACAGCTTGTTGATGCATCCTTAATATCCATGATCGACGTACAGATAGGAATTAACGGCAATATTGTTTCGCCTACAACAGGTTCGAGTTTGGTCTTCACAACAATAACTTCGCAAATTCAAGTTCAGAAACATGCATTTACTGATTGATAAAATCATTCCTGCTTATCCTTTTATTCAGTACCGAGACGATCCGAATGTTGTCGCATTCTTTGAGGTTTATAACGAGATTGCGCAAGAATATCTGGATTCACTGAATAATCTTGCTTTGCCTTGTTGGACGTCCGAGTCAATAACAGGTTTGTTATTGGATTGGGTCGCTTTAGGAATTTATGGTGCTGAACGGCCATTACTTCAGGTATCGGAAGAGGCTATTGCACGCGGAGTGTATAACACTATTGAATATAATGTGATCCCTTATGCCGTTATGAGAAATTATGTTCCCGGTTCATCTTCGTATGTTCCGGATGATTACTTTAAACGCATCCTGACATGGGATTTTTATAAAGGTGATGGTTCTCATTTTTGTCTCGATTGGCTGAAGAGACGTATTGCGCGATTTATTCATGGTGCTAATGGAATTGACCCACCTTTGCAAAGCACATTTGATGTCAGTGTGACGGTGGCGAACGGAGTTTTTGCAATTGTGATTCCTGACTACAGAAATGGTGTGGGTTATTTCCTTAAGGATGCAATAGATCAGCAGCAGGTCAAACTTCCATTTATTTATAAATATTCGATAACGGTGATTGAAAAATGATTATCGGTTTTGGGAATAATGTCGTTTCCTCGTTAGCATCGGATATTACAGCATCACAAACCCGAATTGCTGTAATGCCAGGAACGGGAAAGATATTTCAAAAATTATTAACAACGGATATATCAAACGATAGTATTTCCCATAATATTTACGCAAAAATAACGCTGACAGACAGTCAGCAATCTGTATATGAAATTTGCCATCTTATCGCTGTATCGCAGGACATATTGACAGTTGTTCGGGGTCAGGAGGGAACCACGGCCAAAGGTTGGTCTTTAAATGATGTGGTAGCAAATTTTGCCACTCGCGGTTCAGAGCAACATTTTATCCAGGTTGAGCAATTACAGGCCGGTGATTACCTTTCGGCAGTGGCCGGTGGCACAGAGAATAATTTGACAATATCGCTTCCATCGACATCTCCTGCAAATGACTGGGTGCTTAGGTCGCCAATTATTGTCTTGCCGACAAAAACCAATACAGGGAAGGCAACTTTAATGGTGACGCTTGCAGGGAGAGTCATGGGAACTTATCCCTTATGTAAGGGGAATAATATTCTGTTGTGGGCTGGTGATATTATAAAAAATGTTCCAATAGTGGTTGTCTTTGCACCAGAACTGTCTTCATTCCTAGTTTTAAACCCCGGTAATGGGGTTGTAGATGAAGGATTATTTCTGAAGAAATCAGCTAATGGCGAGGATATTCTGGATAAACCTCAATTTGCTCATAACATAGGTGTTTACACTCAGACGGAGAGTGATGAACGCTATCATTTACCTGTAGGTATTCAATTACCATGGCCTTCAGATATCCCTCCTGAAGGGTGGACAATTAGTGCCGGTCAATTATTTGATACAACGCGCTATCCCAAGCTGGCGTTAGCCTACCCCTCAGGCCTTCTGCCCGATATGCGCGGACAAACCATCAAGGGTAAACCGGATGGGCGCGATGTTCTGTCAACCGAACAGGACGGGAATAAATCACACACCCATACCGGGAGCGTTTCAGAGACCGATTTGGGGCGGCGTCAGACCAGTACCTTTGATTACGGCACCAAGGGCACCACAACCGGTGGACGACATGTTCATGGTGTGCCACAAGGCCACCGCCACGGCGGCAGTGGTATTTACACATCGGGAGATGATGAGACATCTACTGCGTTTAACTGGCCCCCCTCTCAAGAGGCTGGAGACCATGCCCACTCAACGCATATCGGCCCACACAACCATTTTGTCGATATTGGCCCGCATGGTCATGACATCACCATCCATGCTGAAGGGAACAACGAAACCACCGTGAAAAATACTGCCTTTAACTATATCGTGAGGTGCGCCTGATGACCTTTAAATTTGCCAACCATACCCGAACCCTCAAGGTTTATAACTTCCGCAGCGATACGCAGGAATTTATCGGTGCCGGAGATGCTCATATCCCCCCCCATATGGGACTACCGGCCAACTGCACCACAATTGCGCCACCGGATGCGCCAGAAGGACAGATTGCCGTATTTGATCTCGAGCGTGAGTCATGGTCGCTGGTTGATGACCATCGCGGTCTGCGGGTATACCACACCGACAACGGGCAGGCCATGCTTATCACTGACCTTGGCCCACTGCCCGAAAACTGCACCCAACAGGCCCCCAATAGCTCATTTGACCGTTGGGAAGGTTCACGGTGGGTAAAAGATGAAGAAGCCGAGAAAAAGCACCATCTGACCGAAGCAGAGCAGAAGAAACGGGCTTTGCTCAACGAAGCAAGTGATAAAATTCAGATATTGCAGGACAGTATTGAGCTTGGGCTGGTCACAGAAACCACCAAGGCCGAATTACTGGCGTGGCGCAAATATCGAGTTTTGATTGATCAACTGGATATTTCAAATGTACCAGATATTAACTGGCCAGTTACACCAGTATAATAGGAGCTTAGAACATGAAGAGAGAAATTTCAATTTCATCTATTTCAAAGAAATTATGAGTGGTTTAAAATACCTTAGTGTTACTAATAATATTACAAGGTATTGTTGTTTATGGGTTACATTCAGGTTAGTGTTATTATTCCTGTCTTTAATTCTGAAAAGTATCTCCCTGCATTGTTTGGTTCTCTTCAACAACAAAAGGATGTTTTCTTTGAAGTGATAGCTATCAATGATGGTTCTACTGACTCTAGTTTAGAGTTGCTGAAACATTATGAGTTATTAATACCTAATATGATGGTTATTAACCAGAGGAATATGGGGCTTTCATGTGCAAGGAATGTGGGTATTAAGCAGGCCCAGGGCAAATGGATTATGTTTATGGATAGTGACGATATCCTGATGCCCAATACAATAGTAGCATGGCTTAATTACGCAGAGAATAATCAGTTGGATGTTCTTATTGGTAATGGTTTTAGATTTAATTCTTTTCCAGAAGATATGGGAAAAATACCAATAACATCTTTTCAACCTTATGGTGATATTATTACAGGTAAGCAATGGATTGAATATGCTGTCATTAATAATGAATGGCCTCATTATGTTTGGCTCCAGATGATTAAATTGGATATCTTGAAAACTAAAGGGCTTAGATTTATTGCTGGGCAATTACATGAAGATATATTATGGACTACTCGGCTTGCACTAGTTGCTAAAAGAGTTGGGTTTCATAAAGAACTGCTTTATGGCTACCGTAAAAATAATAATTCAATTATTAATACTTTGTCGCAGGAGGTGATTTTCCGACGCATTGAGTGTTACATTAATATTATTAATGAGTTTGTTATTATTTCCAATGAGTATGAAAGTGAACCAAAGCTATATAAAGCACTATTAAGGCAAGCAAATCGTGAGTCAGGGCATTTTAGAGGTTTGTTGAAAAATGTACTTTTCGATAAAGTCAAACAAAGACAATTCGCTATAAAATTCCTTCAATTAAATATATTTCATCGCTTGTTGGTTGGTGCTTACGGGGTTGGTGATGTATGGAGAGTGGTGAGGTTATATTTAACTTTGTTATATCTTTCATTCCGAAAGTTGTAATGGAAAAACTGTTTTAAAATTAACGATTTTTGAGATAATTTAATTTGGTTTGTAATACATTTTTATGATTCCGCTTAGGTGTTGATAGGCTCCTGCAAATCAGCGCTTCAGCGGTTTTTTCATTTGGAGCTGAACATGTCAGTGAAAATATCTGGTGCGCTAATTGATGGTGCAGGCATCCCTATGTCTGGATGTCAGATTATTTTAAAAGCGCGAGTGAATACCTCAGAAGTAGTGATGCGCACTATTGCAACAATTACCACGGATGGGAATGGGGAGTATTCATTTGATGCACAAGTGGGAAGGTACTGTGTTTATCTACGGCATGGATGGGGTAATGAATATTGTGTCGGTGATATTTCGGTTTATGACGATTCGAAACCTGGCACACTGAATGATTTTTTGATTGCTTTGGACGAAGGCGATTTAAAACCTGATGTTGTTAAACGATTTGAAGAGCTGGTTGCACAGGCACAACAAAGTGCGGATATGGCCGCCGAAAGTGCTCAACAGGTAAGGCAAGATACACTGGCGGCAACAGAAGCTAAAAATGATGCTGAGAGTTACGCTGCTGCTGCGCAAGAAAGCGCGAAAAATGCCGCTGCCGACCAGATGGCGGCAGAAGAAAGTGCCAGGCAATCATTTGCCAGCGGTGAGGGTTCAGCCATTAGTGCGGCTCAGGCTCTCGCATCGGCAAAAGTGGCAGCTGAGAGTGCAATTTCGGCCAGTCAGAACCGAGAGGCGGCGCAGCAACATGAAAGTCATGCCTCTCTATCTGCGGCCAAAGCTGCGGAGAGCGCAGAACAGGCTCTGGTGTGTGCACAATCTGCCGCATCTTCAGAAAATAATGCAGCCACGAGTGCAACAGCAGCAGTAGAAAGTCAGAACGCCGCTGCAGAGAGTGAAAAGCTGGCTACATCAAGCGCACATTCTGCAACACAGTCAGCGCAGAACGCGCAGGAGAGCAAAGAAGGAGCACAACAGGCAGCCGAAATGCACAGAATTACTGTAATAAAGCCGAAGATATAGCGAACAGCCTGACAGATGAAGTACAGACGAAAGCCCCTCTCGACAGCCCCGTATTGACAGGTACTCCCACCGCCCCCACACCCGATATATCCGCGACAGGGGGAGAAGTGGCAACGGCTGAATTTGTCAGACGAGCGGTATCGGCACTGGTTGGTTCTTCTCCCGAAGCACTGGATACACTGAATGAGCTGGCTGAAGCGTTGGGGAATGACCCGAATTTCGCCACCACGATGACAAATACGTTGGCAGGAAAGCAGCCCTTAAGCGCAATTTTGACATCACTGTCCGGCTTAGCGACAGCCGAGAACAAACTCCCCTATTTCAGCAGTAAAAATATGATGGCTCTCGCCAACCTTTCAGCGGTGGGGCGGGTGATTATTGGCCAGAATTCCAAAAATGAGGTGCTTGAATATCTGGGGCTGAAAAAATACGTCGCAGATGCTCTCCGTGCTACCACCGGTAACGCGTGGGGTTCACCAAATGTTGGTGTTCTCATCTTTGCGGCTTACTGCGGTGAGTCAGATGATGATAACAATAGAACGTTGATTAGGGGAAAAGTTATACCTGGTTCACGGTTGAGTATGATCACCCTTTCAGGCTTGTATAGTACAACAGGTACGTACCAATCCACACCGCAACTGTCGGTTGTCACACCGAATAATTATCCGCAAGCAGGTACTTTCGTTGCATTGTCGGGTAATACCATGAATTCAGGTGATAAGACAACTGCCCTGATTGGTTTGTTTATCCGAGTTGCTTGAGGTACGAATGAATATCAAAGAAATTAAAAACGCCCGTTATCTGGAAAGCGGTGCGATCGATTGCGAGGTGTTATTTGAAGAGATGGAGGAATATTTGCCCTATACCGCCACAGAAATAGACACGGCAGAAACCGGCCAAATCATTTGGCAGGCACTGATACAAGGGGAATATGGCGAGATTGCCCCTTTTTGAAGTCAGCCCCGCGATGTTACAGGCAGCCAAAGAGCAAAAATGGCAGGAAATCAACATGTGGCGACTGGAACAGGAGGCACAAAGTATCACCTTTGAATATGCTGGTCGGACATGGAGTGCTGACCAACAGTCAATGGCGCGTTTATCTCCTGTGGCCGCTATTGCTAACACAAACTCGCGTGATGTGATGTCGTGGGGTGATGTGAATAATAAATCAGTACCACTGAGTATGGAACAACTCAAGGGACTTAGTGAGGCAATGGCATTGGCCTTGATGGAACATAGTGACAGGATTTATCAGCGACAACGGGAAATGAAGGATGAGGTAGCAGGGCTAACGGATTTGAAAGCTGTACGTGATTTTATTTGTATTCAGTGCACTTGATCCTACCCGTGTAATATGGACACAGCCCTAAGCGAGGTTCTGGTTTTCAAATTGTTCCGGACTGAGTCCGCCACAGGCACTGTGACGGCGCCACCGATTGTAATCACACTCGATATAATTAAACACCGTTGCTCGCATTATTTCCCTGCTGGCAAAGCGCTCTCCGTGGATACATTCCACTTTCAGCGAGTGGAAGAAGCTTTCCGCGCAGGCATTGTCGTAAATGACATTTTCCGGGCGTTTACGTTGCCACAGCGCCATTTGTAGCGCATCGCAGACAAGCCGGAACTGCTGTCGTGGGGTTATCTGATGACGGCGCAGACGCCAGGCATACCAGCCGCTGCGGGCAACCCGAAGTACACGACACATGGCTTTGACGCTAAACTCAGCCCGATGTTTTTCGATAAAGACATACTTCATTTCAGGCGCTTCGCGAAGTATGTCGCGGCCTTTTGGAGAATGGCCAGTTCCTCGTCCCGCTCCGCCAGTTGTCGTTTCAGGCGGGCGATTTCGACAGACATTTCCTGTTCGCGTTCGGAAGATGAATGCTGACTCTGCCGTTTGCTGCGCCAGGCATAGAGTTGTGACTCATACAAACTGAGTTCGCGGGCAGCGGCAGCAACACCAATGCGTTCAGCGAGCTTCAGAGCTTCGTGACGAAATTCAGGTGTGTACTGCTTGTGGGGCTGTTTTTTGATTGATGCTGCTTTTGTCATGTGAGCTACCTCTGGGTTAAGAGTTTACTCACTTAGTTCCATGTCCACTATTGCTGGGTAAGATCACACCATAAAATTCCCATTTATTAGGGCGTAGAGGAGATCAATTGAGATCATTCATTGGTACCCAATCTTAATTATTACATCTTGCGATTGATGTCACGTTTTTATAGCGTTGGTCTTATTATCTGCTGGAAAGACTATGCTGACATACCACGTATTAAAAATGCATAGTTTTACTCATAAATTCGATTCTTATTCTCGCCACTAATACAAGTTATCCTGTCGTTAGTGGCGATTTTATATTGGTTGGCTGTGATTTATTAAAGTAGCCAGAAGGTGAGTTAATGGTGATTAAAAAGTCTTGGCACTTGGCCTCATCTAATTAATTCACTCACTCTATAGTGTTTAGAAAACAAATGTTACAGCTCCTGTTATGTATGAATAATCTTTTCCGGTTTTAAATTCCGAGGATACTTTGTTGAGTGAAAGCGTTAAAGCAACAGGATAATAGCCCACTGTGGCACCGACCCGATATTCATCAACAGTTTTATTCATGGTGATAGTTTCGGTATTAGTTAGAAGTGTCTTGCCTTGTAAAGTATAGTTATGGTCGACTTCACGCCGTTCCATCCCAGCAAAAAATTTGTATATAAGTCCATCTTTTTGGGAGGTATGCATTAACCCACGCCGGTCAAGTAGGCCAAACCCGTTATCTGAGTTAAAGGTTTTATCATTTCCTAGTGCAAATGTTGCACCATAGCCAATGTACTGGAACAGATTACCACTTACCGCAGACAGTTCAGGGTATACACCGATATTTGTGCCCCAGAAATCCATATTTGGGGTGAGGGAAAGCATACCTTTAACAGTGTAGCCGTAGCGGTTCTCGATTTGGTCATCCCATGCTTGATACTTTTCGGCATTAATAAATTGATGGGCTTTGTTTTGGACTTTTTGACCTCCAGCATCAGGTCCTATCACTCCAAAGTCTGTTCCTAAGCGGTAGCGAAACCAATCATTTGCTAAAGAGTTCCATTCAATTCCTGTGTGCAGATATGCACTAAAAGCCCTGTCACCTATTACAGCAGTTGGTAGTCTTTTATTAATACCTGATGGGGAGTAAATATCTTGTGCTATATGAACAGATAGTTGACTTGTATCAGTAATATCTCGACTATAACCTAAGAATAGTCCCTGAGAATAATCATCACGATCTCCATCTGCATGACTATATAGTTTATCTAATGTTGGTTGAAAAATACCTGCATCATCATTTGATAAGGATAACGAAATACTATCAGCTTTGGCTATAGATGATGCGATTATAGCTGAAAGGACTGCTCCATAGTATATATTCTTGTGCATGGTACTATCTCATTTTAACTTAATTGTTTATTTAGGATATGGTGCCATATAATGACGTTGCTCAATGTAAATAAAAAAACTGTAAGTGAGCAATTACTTTGTATTTATTAAGTACGACTTATATCCCAGCTCTGAAGGATGGGGGAATATCAAGGGTAATATGATAACCATTGGGACAAATTTGGGACAGGTAAGTACAGACCACCAACCATATGCCTCCGTAACTTTCCGTGAATTGGGACGTGTGAGCGCCGTATAATGCGATAACTTATTGGTTTAAAATAGAATTCTATGAACTTCTAAGCCGTAGGTCACAGGTTCGAGCCCTGTAGGGCGTACCATCTTTACGTCTCCTGAAGTCTATCTAAGTCCATAAATCCCTTATATAATCAGTATCTCTGGAACTTCCTAGTATCCCTACGCTTATCCGCATCTACTGATTTCTATAGATAGTTGGGGGGTATAAATGGGGGTAAGTCTAGGTTCAATGGAATGAGATACCCCCACAGAAACTAAACGCCCGGCAAGTGGATACCGCAAAGCGAAAAGAGAAAAGAGAAACCTTATAAGCTCTCCGACGGCGGCGGATTATTTTTATTAGTAAACACAAATGGTTCACGTTACTGGCGGTTGAAGTATCGGATTGCTGGAAAAGAAAGCTGCTATCAATAACGGCGGTGTAACTGGCCTGGCATCCGTCAATTCTATCAGCAGCCAGTTAGCTATCTGTGCCTGACTCATCGCGGGGTGGAGACGCGAAATGCGCTCAATCAACTCCCTGATACTGATAAATTCCTGCTGCTTTGCCTTGAGCTTTTCCGCTGGATTTATCATGAGATTACTCCTGTTATCTCTGGTTGGCCCTGCTTTGAATGATACCGAACATAATGGTTCAAAGTGAAAGTAGTAGGGGGATGGTGTTGATTTAGGATGTGAATTGGGATTTATAGGGTTAACAAAAATCTATACCCAGAGTTTTTATCAAGCAATAATAAACGAGCATTTGAGTAATAGAAACGCCCGAGTTAGCGTAATCAGGCGTATTAAATCGGGGGATTTAGATAATAGATTTGGTTGCGGCCAAAACGTGATTATTGTGATTACGCCATGATGGTGTAAAGCCCAACGTCTCCAGATTGCTCAGTTCGACATTATCTGGGTTTCCCCAAACAGAATCAGCAATTTCCAGTAAAGATTTTCTATCACCCTGAAAACTGATTCTTTCGCCGTGTTCGTTAATTTTATAATCCAATGTATGACCATCCACATTTAGAATGGTTAACTGGATGCTGTCATCTTTAGACAGACCAAACAGCCAAAGTACCATCCCGCCCTCAGTCTGATAAGTATCACTTATTACAGCACCGTAGTGGTCAATAATGGCTTTATAGGTGGCAGTAGACACGCCCCCGCCTTGATATTCTTGTGAGACATAAGCTGATTCAACTTGGGGTAAACGCTGGCCTAAATCCACTGGTGGGGTGAGGTCGAAAGTCAAAACATAGCTTGCTATATGCTCAGCTGAAAGTATCTCTTTGATATGAAGATGGGCCATATTGCTACCATCATCTTCAAGTAATGCTTGAAAGAGGTCACCATTCGGGGTTTTAAATTCAGGCAGCCATAAAAAATGGCCGGGAGCTAAATCATTAACTTCCGGCCATTTTAATATTTTATCGTGTTCAGCAATTAAATTGGGTGACATGCAGATAGAGTTCCTTTCTTACTGAAGAACAAATCAACCGCCTTTTGTGAGAAATCGATAGAGGTATCCTGCAAATCATTCCAGAAAAAAGCTTGGTTAACTGGACGAGACTTACCGTTTTTATCAATAACGATTTCAGATACTGGGCGTATTTGTTCATAGGCAGCGGCTTTTTCCCAGCCGGTACGAACGACCATCAATAGGGGACGTTCTTTACGATTCTTCATGCTTCTCACTTCAAAGCCACCCAAAACACCAGGTACGGTAAAACACCCAATACGCTCGGTTCTGTTAGCAATAGTATGTGGCGAATGTGTGATCATATTCAGGCCCCAAACAGTGAGAATTAAGTGGTTATAGTTTAAGCGTAAAGAGGCCGGACGTCCACCCACTTCTACTGATATCTCATGGTGTCAGCACGTTATCTATCTTTGATTCATGGGGAAAATAGTTGTCTGGAAATGATGATTTTGATGGTTGAGTACATGATAAGAATGGCCCGAGGTTCCCGTGATTTGCATGTTTCTTTAGCTGCGCTGAGAGACACAAAATAATTTGGGGGTATATGGAGAATTGAAAGAGGCAAATAAATGCGCCTCAGAAGAGAGGCTAAAAAATTAGCACCACAAACGGAATCCGATATTAGCCGTTACCGGTGAAACCATTATTTAAGCTAATTCTATTAATGGCGACTGTATTGATTTTGATAAACTCATGGGCAATAGCCAGTTTAATGTATGGTTTGATCGCCATTTATTCGGGGTATAAGAGGCCGCCAATATTGCCCCTAATTTACCTTGCATACTATCCGCCTTAGCTATATTCGTTGATTTACTTAACTTTATCACTCTAAAAGTAATGTAGAGTTTATGGAACAAGTATTCGGAACAAAACGCTATTCACATTGATACCTCATACCGTGAACATAGGTGAAATTTCTGAATACAGGTAGGTAAAAATGGAAAAGCTATTTACACCACTTAAAGTCGGTAATATTACTCTGAATAATCGCGTCGTTATGGCACCTATGACTCGTTCGAGAGCCAGAAAAGGTGATATTGCAGATGAGTTGACGGCAGAGTATTACGCACAACGGGCATCTGCCGGATTAATTGTTACTGAAGGCGCTCAAATTTCAGTGCAGGGGCAGGGCTACCTTTTTACTCCTGGCATTTACAGTCAGGAGCAAGTAAAGGGATGGTCGTTAACGACTCAGGCTGTGCATGAAAAAGGCGGAAAAATCTTCTTGCAATTGTGGCATGTCGGTCGCATTTCCCATACCAGTCTACAAAATAACGGTGTTGCTCCGGTCAGCAGCGCCGCAGTAAAAGCCGAGAGCAGTCACTGTTATGCACTGGATCAAAACGGTAACCCAGGTCAGGTACCCGTTTCAATACCACAAGCTCTGACGATTGATGGTATCAAAGCCATTATCAATGATTATGTTATGGCAGCGGAGAATGCGATTGAAGCGGGTTTTGATGGCGTCGAAATTCATGCTGCAAATGGTTATCTGTTGGAACAATTTATTAATGGTGGACTGAATACCCGCAATGATGAATATGGTGGTGAAAGCCATAGCAATCGTATTCGCTTCACTCTTGAAGTGACCGATGCTGTATCAAAAGCGATCGGAAGTGATAAAACGGGCATCCGGTTGGCTCCTTTTGGTCGTCTTTTCGATATGCACGCTTTTGAAGGTGAGGAGCAGACATGGCTACAACTTGCTGATGAACTAAACACTCGCTCGCTGGCGTATGTGCATCTCAGTGATCAGCAAACCCTGGGTCAGCAAGCTATTCCCGATGGATTCATTCAAAAATTCAGAGCCGTATATCAGGGTATTTTGATTATTGCCGGTGGGTTTGATAAACAGCGGGCAGAGAAGTACCTACAGGATGGATGCGCTGATCTGATTGGTTTCGGGCGGCCCTACATTTCCAATCCTGATTTGGTGGAAAGAATGAAAAATGACTGGCCGTTAACTGAACCTGATCGTGCTACGTTCTATGGTGGCACAGAAGTTGGTTATACAGATTATCCGTTCTACTCAGTACAATTGGATAATCAATAAAATCAGTCGAGTAATCCCGCATCAGCGGCTCTGACCAATTCATCCATCACATAACGGATTTTGGGCAGTAACTGACGATTTTTCGGCCATAACGCGCTAACGGGCATTTCACCACCGGAATGCCCGATAAGAACTTCTTTTAATCCCCCACTTTGCAAGTATTTACCAACTAGCCAGAGCGGTAACTGACATAGACCACATCCCGCCAGCGTGGCGGCCAGCATCGCATCACCATCAGCAAATTCATGTGTTGGCGTTGGGGTATAGCGGTGGATTTGTCCGGTATTGTCTTTTAGTAACCAGGATATCGGCTGGTTGCGTCGAAAACCGACCACACACTTATGCTGGCTCAACTCTTCTGGTTGGACGGGCTCTGCGTTATGCAATAGGTACTCCGGTGAGGCGCAAATTACCAGCTTTTGAGTTGTCAATCTGCGGGCAACCAGACCACTGCTATCAGCCAGTTCACCGATACGTATAACCAGATCAATACCTTCTTCAATAGGATCAACAAATCGCTCACTGAATGTCACTGTCAATGTCAACTCGGGATACTGGCGGGTAATATCAAGCAGGATAGGCAAGACACGCTGTCTGCCAAATGCAGCCGGCAAATCTACCCGTAAGCGCCCAGCGGGGTGGGTAATATGGGCGGTCAATTCTGCTTCAGCAAGCTCCAGAATATCTATTGCACTTTGACAACTGGCAAGAAACTTTTCACCATCAGGTGTGAGGCTAAGCCTGCGTGTTGACCGTTGAAAAAGCTTCAGCCCCAATCGGTCTTCCAGACGACTTACACTCTTTCCTACCGCTGATTTTGTTAGCCCGAGCCGTTCCGCAGCCGCAGTGAAACTGCCGTGTTGAGCCGTTGTGACAAAAGCAGTAATACCGCCAAGATGATCTGTTTTTCTCATATTTACACTGGTCTGTTCAGGTTGTTGAAAGTATTTTTCGAAATGAAATACTGACCCCATATCATCAGAAAATATAACGATAGCGTGCTTTGGGGTATCTGATTGTAGAATTTATGTCTATAAAGATGATAGTAAAACCATATTTATCGCCTCAATGAAATCAATCATAGTATGCACCAGAATTAATGTTTCGCCTTGGGGCGACAACGCTCACTCTGGATACTGGAGATAACCATGACCGAAGTTAAAGGCTTTAAACACGTAGGTTTGCTGACAAAGAAAAAAGATCAGAGCTTTGACGATTTTGTCGAACACTGGAAGGAGATACACACGGCTATCACCCTTAAATTACCCGGCCTTCGTGCTTACGTGTTGAATCCAATCGACCGGCGTGTATATCCAGACTCACCTATTGATGGTTTTTCAGAATTATGGTTCGACTCGCTTGAAGATGCCGTTGCTGCGTTTGATTCCCCGATAGGAAAAGCTGCATTTATCGACGTACCTAATTTTGTCGATACAGTGGCAGTCACTTATGTCACTGAAATTAAAAAGCTGTGAAGTGATTATTCATAAATAAGATGTTGAATGGGATGGCGTGAAAAAAACGGCCGCCTACATATTCTGAATAAAACATCAGTTTCTGAATAAAATATCAGCGACACCTTACTGGCGTCGCTGATTGTGATTTAAGACATTATACCGAGCGGGTTAACAGTATCAGACATCGAGTTTACGACCGGTTAGCCATTCCACCATAGCAGGGTCACGGTGAGAGAAGAAGGCGCTGGTTGCCGTATCCAGAGCAGTGATTTGTAGCATTTCCTCATGGCTAAGCTCGAAGTCCAGCACGTTGATATTTTCGGCCATCCGCTCTTTTCGCACCGATTTTGCCAGTGAGACAATGCCGCGCTGGAAGATCCAGCGCAAGACAACCTGTCCCACGCTTTTACCGTATTTTTCGCCGATTGCAGTTAATACCGGATGTTGGAACAGACCGTTTCTCCCTTCAGCAAAAGGTGCCCAGGCTTCCGGTTGAATACCGCGGCTTTGCATCCAGGGCACGGCATGCAGTTGCTGATTGAATGGGTTCACTTCAATTTGGTTTACTGCTGGAACTATCTTGTTAAATGCCATGAGGTCTGCCAGGCGATCTGGTTGAAAGTTGCTGACACCAATGGCACGGATTTTACCCGCCAGGTGCAATTCTTCCATCGCACGCCATGCTCCATGCACGTCGCCATAGGGCTGGTGAATCAGGTACAAATCAACATAATCCAGCTGCAGGCGATTCAGTGAACGTTCAAACTGCGCTTTCGCCCCTTCATAATGAGCACCTTGCAACCACAATTTTGTGGTGATAAACAGTTCATCGCGCGCGATGCCACTTTGCCTAATTGCATTCCCTACCTGCGTTTCGTTCTGGTAGGAAGCCGCTGTATCAATCAGGCGGTAACCTGTCTCAATGGCATCGACCACGGCGCGCTCACATTCTGTTGCGTCCGTCATCTGGAAGACCCCAAAGCCCAGCAGGGGCATATCAATCCCATTGTTCAGTTTTACTGTTTGCATGACGTTATCCTTGAGTATTGTGCTTGAACTAAGCATACCGCAGAGTTTTTCATCTGATTATAGGCCGCCATTCGATAGGCTTAATGAGCAGGATTCATTAATTAGCAAATGTATCCTGCTTTTTTGGACGTTACTGTAAATCTTTTTCTTTCAGAAACTGACTGACCTGATCGGCAATCTCGACATTATTCAGATCAGAAAAAGGAAAGTGCGTGTTGCCCTTAATACCCAGCTCTGGCAAATGGATGACCGTGACATCGCCACCGTGTTTATTCACCACGTCACGCCATTCGCGTGCCATTGCCAGACGTACTCGCCAGCTGTCCTGTGCGGGTAAAACTGTCGGTTTATCCGGAATATTATCGCCGTAAAAAATTACAATAGGAATTTTGGTGAGCGCCATAAATTGATCTAACGGCACCGGCTCGCCTTTCAGGGTATCGAACGCGCTTGGCATCGGTGCAGGTAATTCATTGTCCGGGAAGACAAAACTACTGCCCGGTTCAAAAGCAACGATGGCTTTCACCTTGCTGTTTTTCATCGCGGTGTACCAGCCTGGCCCACCGCCTTGAGAATGGGTGAATAAAATAGCCGGGCCGGTTTTATCCACCACCGCTGACATGGCATCAGCAATAACGTTGATATCAAAAGGCCCGGTGTTGGGCGTCATCTGACGGAAATACTGATTCAGCGCCTGTTTATCGTGAGAGAACTGAACGCCGTTAAAATAGTCCGGCCAGATACCGACACGGAACTGATTGAACCACATCTGTTCATCCGGTTTTGGGGTGACCGTTCCTTCAACCATCGTGCGTCCTGCATTACCCCGACGCGGTTGATCAACCAGATAGGTCGAAAACCCCCGACGCAGGAATATATTCTGAAACCCTTCGCGGCCATCAGGAGTGCTTTCCCAGGTGCGGGAAGACTGCCCAGCGCCATGAAGCATGATTAAAGGATATTTATGTGGGTTCTCTGGGATTTGATAAAAAACAGAAGCGTGATCGCCGTGATAAGTTTGGCCAGCAGGATCCAACGGTTTTTTTGCATCAAATGTTCCGGGAGCTGTCGCTATTGCTCCACCAGCAGAAAAGCTTCCTTGTGCCTGAATAACCAAAGGCTCTGCATAAACAGATTGCACTGTCAGCCCTCCAGCCATCATGCAGAACACCAGTGTTTTTAACAGCATCTTCAAGGTGACTTCCTCTATGTTGGTTGTGATTCAATATGATCTGTGTTGTTCAGCTTGATGAGTTAGCCACGAACAGTCTCAAATCAATTAAGTCATTGTTTACTTTGCAGTAGCTAACGCTTGTTGCAGTGCCTTTTCAACCCGAGTTGCGGCATCGCCTTCACCCTGTTCACGCAATATCTGTGCAAGCTGGCGCAACTGTTCTGCTGTTAGCCCGACACGCAGACTGGCTCGCGTATGTGACAGTAGTTGTGCTTCCACACCCAGAGTGGCGGCTAGTGCCCCGACCGTCGCCAGCTCGCGGCTTTGCCAGTCCAGATTGTCACGGGCAAAAATGTCGCCAAATAAATGTGTTTGCAGGAATTGATTAATCACTGGGGCAAATTCAAAAACCGGGCCTTGTACCGGCGCGCCCGATATTTTGGTCTGATTAGCCGTCCCCACACGACGGAGTTCATCACCGACCGGAATCGGGCTAACCGGTTCTTTACCTTGAGCATCGTTAATGCCGCGTTGCTTGCGTTCATTAACAACCTTCATTAATTCATTCAATGCATTAAGACTGCGAGGAAAACCGGTATAAGCATAAAGCTGAACAAGGATCTCTTTGGCTTCATTCACCGTCAGCCCAGCATCCAGCCCCCGATTAAGTGCCGCATTGAGTTTTTCCATCTGGCTGCTGGCCATATAAGATGCAATCAAAGGTATAGCTTGTTGGCGCGCGGATAGCGTGTCGGAAATGGTTTGTTGCTGATTCATTTCTGATGCTCCTGTCGTTACGGATGCGGCATGTGCTGTCAGACTCACGCTGAAAACCAGTAAAGCCGCGGCGGTGAGAACTTTAATCTGCGTGGTATTGTTCATCGGTCACTTTCTCCATCCAATTAACACTCTTTCCATCAATGATCCCGGTCACTGCCAGATGTGTCATCGCGCTGTCAGGTGAGGCGCCATGCCAGTGTTTAACCCCTGCCGGGCACGATACCGCGTCCTGGTCGGATTATTTGCACTGGCTGACCTTCCGCCTGAGTCAAGCCAACGCCGGAAGTTACGATAAGCCGCTGTCCGGCGGGGTGGGTGTGCCAGGCAGAGCGGGCGCTTGGCTCGAATGTGACGTAAGCCGCGGAAACGGCCATGTCTTTATCCGCAGTAAAGAGGGGGGCGACACGTACACGGCCGGTAAAGTTTTCCTCTGCACCAAAAATGGCTTGCTGGCTTCCGGCGGGAGCAATATGTGCTGAGCTGCTTTGGGCCAACGTGACAGTAGAGAAGGTGATAAGAGGGACTAATAGCCCGAGATAGCCGATTTTTCCGATCATGCAATGCGTCCTTTTAGTTAAAAAAAGCTCATGCTTTGTCGGTTTGATTCTAACCGGAGTCAAATGTCTTCAGGCTGACGGTTGCCTGACAATGTTGTCAGTTGACGCCGAAAATGTATTTTCAAGTTCTTTTGCCGAGAGCTGGTTTTGTTCCGCGCAGAGTTCGTCGTCGGTAGATAGCGCAAACGTCAGCCCAAAGGTATTGATACCGTTCTCGCTACGGGCAAACACATCACCGCGATGCATAATCGCGACTGCGCGTACAATCGACAGCCCAAGGCCGTGGTGAGTGTCACTTTGGGTTCGTGAAGAATCTACCCGATAAAATCGCTCAAACAGGCGATGTAAATGTGTCGGTGCAATAGGGTCACCTGGGTTTGATACTGCAACCCTGGCCTGATTGCCACTTTTGCTTAACTGCACGGTAATGGTACTTTCAGGTGGTGAATGCCTTGCGCTGTTTTCCAGTAGGTTGGCAAGTGATCGGTGAAACAAACGCCGGTCAATATGGGCAATCACGTCACCTTCGACTTTCAGGGAAAGCTGTTTCTCAGCGAAGGAGGGTTCAACATATTCCGCCGTTTTAAGTGTTTCTTCGCGCAGTGAGATACGTGTTAACTGGGCGGCATGATCACCTGCGTGAGCGTGTGACAAGAATAGCATATCGTTAACGATGGACGTCATCCGCTCCAGTTCTTCCAGATTTGAACCCAGCAGCTCCTCAAGTTCCTCCGGCGAACGCCGACGTGACAGGCCCAGTTGTGTTTGACCTAGCAGATTGGTGAGGGGGGTGCGTAATTCATGGGCCACATCGGCGTTAAAGCTCTCAAGCTGCCGCCAGGCGATTTCCTGCCGCTCAAGCACACCATTAAATGATATCGCCAACTGCTGAAGCTCTTGCGGTAATGTGCTGGCATCCAGTCGTTGGCCGTGATCTCCCGGTGCCAGATGTTGTGCCTGATGGCTAAGTGCGCCTACCGGACGCAGACCGATTCTGGATACGGCATAGCCTAGCAGTGCAACAATAAGTACACCCAACGCGGTAATGATCAGTAATGTGCGAGTGAATGCATCCAGCGTGCCCATGTAAGGTGTGGAATCGATAGCCACGACATAGCGCAGTGCCGGCCTTTCTCCATTGGCTGGAATGGTTTTTACTAGCAGAAACAACGAACAAACTCCCTCGGACGTGCCGGGTATCTTGTTAAATCCCTCTTGCAGCGATGACCAGTTAACGCCAGCTGGTGGAGGACCTCCCACGCTAAAACGGGGATTGTCACTGACAATCCAATAGCGCACCCGTTCCCCCTCTGAACTGGCCAAAACGGTGAATTTGTTCGCCAGTGTTGACCAGCCCTCAGCCGAGGTACGCGCAATGATCCACGGGCTCATCAATGATTCGCGAAAAAGCAGCTCGTTATGCATCTGCTTTTGCAATGAATCGTGCAGCGAACTTCGCAGCAAAATACCGATAGCCGAGACAATCAGTAAGGCGGATAAAGCAAACATCAACGCCATATGCACGGAGATGGAACGCCTGAACATATGTTTCTCCCTCACTTAATTTAGTGTGTCGGGTCTGACTTCAAGAACATAGCCCATACCGCGCACGGTATGCAGTAACTTGACCTCAAATGGCGCATCAATCTTGGCGCGCAGACGTTTAATCGCAACCTCAACCACGTTGGCATCGCTGTCGAAATTCATATCCCAGACTTGCTCGGCGATCATCATTTTTGACAGGATTTCCCCCTGGTGACGCGCCAGCAGACTGAGCAAGGAAAACTCTTTCGCGGTCAGTTCCAGCCGGGTTCCAGTTCGAAACACGCGGCGAGCCAGCAGATCCAGATGTAGGTCATGAATCTGTAGTTGCGTGATATCTGCGCCATCCGTCGAGCGGCGACGCACTAGCGCTTGAATGCGGGCTACCAACTCAATGAGTGAGAAGGGTTTAGGCAGATAATCATCGGCACCAAGACGCAGGCCTTTGACGCGCTCATCCACCGAGCCTCGAGCTGAAAGCACCAACACCGGCGTTTGTTTACTGGCGCGAATACCCTCCAGCACCCGATAGCCATCCATGCCGGGCAACATGACATCAAGGATTATGGCATCGTAATCATATTCCAGCGCATAATGCAGCCCCTCTGCACCATCAGCAGATATATCCACGCTAAAGCCCGATTCCCCTAACGCCCGACTTAAATAGGACGAGGTTTTTTCTTCATCTTCCACTAATAACAGTCGCATCCACCGTCTCCTCTGTTGCTTGTCTGCTATACGCGGCCACGCTGATGTTAACCCACTAATGCCAACATCTTGCTGACAACTTCCTGTCATTTCTGTCAGTTTCGCGAATCTGGTTAACTGACAAAATTGTTATTCGCCAGTCATGATGTTGTCAGCCCGTCTCTTTAAGCTAAACCAGCAATACCCACGATACGTGCCCTACGCGTTGGGCCATAACTTATTTCGGAAGATGACCATGAAACTCAACTTGTTAAATGCAATGCTGCTTACGGCAATGGCAGCTATTACTTCAGTTCATGCCGCTGATTACAAACAGAATCCGTTTACTTTGGTGTATGACGGTGCCATTACCGAGAACATCGATGGCAAGGTTAATATTCACCCGGTGAAATATGATCTTCATGGCATTCAAATTGCTGCGAATGTCTACACGCCCGCTAATTATGATCCGGCAAAAAAATATCCTGCGGTGGTAGTTGCCCACCCTAATGGTGGTGTTAAAGAGCAGGTTGCCGGATTGTATGCTCAGCGTTTGGCAGAGCACGGGTACATCACTATCACCGCCGATGCTGCCTATCAGGGAGCCAGTGGCGGCATGCCGCGCAATGTAGATAAACCCGCCAATCGCATTGAAGATATTCACGGCATGGCTGACTACATTAGCCAGTATCCAGGTGTTGATACCACACACATTGGCCTGCTGGGTATCTGTGGCGGCGGTGGGTATTCACTGAAAGCGGCCCAGACCGACAAACGGTTTAAAGCACTGGCGACGCTGAGTATGTTTGACTCCGGACTAGTACGCCGCAACGGGTATCAGGATTCCCAGCTTTCCACTATTCAGGAGCGGCTGAAGCAAGCCTCGGATGCGCGTACAAAAGAGGTCGCCACCGGTGAAATTACCTATACCGGCGATGCTCAATTAACCGATGAGCAAATTGCCAAACTGCCCTTTGATCTCTATCGCCAGGGCTTTGAGTATTACGGCAAAACCCACGCGCACCCAAATTCAACCTTCCGCTATACCCTGAGTAGTCTGCTTGATTTGATGAGCTTTGATGCACAAAGCAATATGGATCTCATCAATCAGCCGCTGTTAATGATAGCGGGTACGAAAGCAGATTCGCGCTATATGACCGAAAGTGCGTTCAAAAAAGCGACAGGTACGCAGAATAAAGAGCTGTTCCTGATTGATGGCGCGACGCATATCGAAACCTACTGGGTACCCCGTTATGTTGAGCAGGCAATGAGCAAGATAGATAATTTCTTTGATAAAAATATCTAATCGCCCGTTTTTGTTGCTCTGGTGGTCAGCGCCATCACAGTGCTGGCCACTGTAACAAAAGGGCTATCCCGACTCACTGTGTCTGAAAGGGCTATGTTCTACGGTGGCTATACAGATTATCCGAACCATTTAGTACAAATAGATAATCAATAAAATCAGTCCAGTAATCCCGTTTCAGCCGCCCTGACTAGCTCATCCACCACATAACGGATTTGGGGCAGTAATTGACGATTTTTCGGCTATAACGCGCTGATGGGCATTTCACCACCGGAATGTCCGGCAAGAACTTCCTTTAATTCCCCACTTAGGTCATTGACTAATGACAAGGCAGGACAGGTGTTAGCCACTTTATAATTACTGCCGTTTATCTTCTTACTGGTGTGAAAGCATGACTTATCAACTCAATCTTAATTGGCCTGAATTCTTAGAGAAATATTGGCAAAAACAACCTGTGGTATTAAAAAATGCTTTCCCGAACTTTGTCGATCCCATTACGCCAGATGAGTTGGCTGGGCTGGCAATGGAAGCTGAGGTAGATAGCCGTTTAGTTAGTCATGTTAATGGCCAATGGCAGGCAAGTAACGGGCCATTTGAGCATTTTGATAATCTGGGTGAAACCAACTGGTCATTACTGGCCCAAGCGGTTAACCACTGGCATGCTCCATCTGCTGAGTTAGTTCGTCCATTTCGCGTACTACCTGACTGGCGCTTAGACGATCTAATGATCTCTTTTTCTGTCCCTGGCGGTGGGGTTGGACCGCATATCGATCAGTACGATGTCTTTATTATCCAGGGTATGGGTAGCCGACGTTGGCGGGTGGGCGATAAACTGCCACTGAAACAGTTTTGCCCACATCCAGCCCTGCTGCATGTTGAGCCATTCACACCGATTATTGATGAAGATTTAGCTCCAGGCGATATTTTATATATCCCACCGGGCTTCCCGCATGATGGGTTTACCCATGAAACTGCATTCAACTATTCAGTAGGCTTTCGCGGGCCAAATGGCAGGGATTTAATCAGTAGTTTTGCTGATTATGCGCTAGAAAATGATCTTGGCGGTGAGCACTACAGTGATCCTGATTTAACCTGTCGGGAACATCCAGGCCGGGTTGAAGATTATGAACTCGACCGCCTGCGCGGGATGATGATCGATATGATTAATCAACCGGAAGATTTTAAACAATGGTTTGGACGCTTCGCCACGACACCGCGTCATGAACTGGATATTGCTCCAGCGGAGCCACCTTATGAGCCAACTGAGATTGTCGATGCTCTGATGGATGGTGAAGTCTTGGCACGCCTGAGTGGGCTACGGGTTTTACAAGTAGGAAACAGCTTCTTTATCAACAGTGAACGACTAGAAACGGTGGATCCTAAAGCCGCTGACGCACTGTGCCGTTACACGATGATTGGTAAAAAGGAGCTGGGCGAGGCATTACATAATCCAGCGTTTGTCGCTGAATTAACGGATTTGATTAATCAGGGTTATTGGTACTTCGACGAGTAATTATGCAGTTAACAGCGGCTTTTGAATTTATATAGATGATACAACTCGAAAGCCGCTGTTAGGTATTAAATATTCACATAAATGGGATGATAATTATCCAACACTATGTTTTATATTGTTTTTTACAGCTTCATGCTGTTCTGAAATGTACAGCTGTCAATAAAATATTACAGGTGACTTTTTATCGGATAATAATTTTACAAATAAAAAACAAAAGATATATATATTCAAATTATTAATAATATAGATATATCATAGGGATGCTTAGTAAACATTCCTTTTTTCTGACATTTTGTTATATGTTTTTTATTATAAACTAACCTTTTAAATCTATTTATTATTAAATAATAACCAATGGATATTTGTTTTAATTAAATATGAATAATATTGCAATTATTGACATCTATTACTCTTTACCTATATTAAAAGTGATTTCTATAAATCAGCAGAGGATGATATGTCATTTTTAAATGATGTCAGTGTCGTGTGGATAAAAAAAGACAAGCCGGTCTCTATCAATGAAATATATGATGTTGCTGTAAATAAAAAAGAGGTTGTTCTGGATAAAGAACTATTAAAGTGGCTTCAATATGGTCGCAGTTTATTAGAAAAAAAACTGGATAAAAATGAAATTATTTATGGGGTAAACACCGGTTTTGGTGGTAATGCGAATATGGTTGTCCCAGCGGAGACCATTGCAGAACATCAAAATAACTTGTTGCGATTCCTCTCTGCTGGCACTGGCCCGTCTCTTCCACCTGAACATGTAAGAGCGGCGCAATTTCTGGTATTAATCGCGGTATGTCGGGGTTGGTCTTCAATTTGTCCAGAAACAGTAGAAATGCTGGCAGAGCATCTTAACAAAGGGTTAATTCCTTTGGTTCCCCGATATGGTTCGGTCGGGGCGAGTGGTGACCTCATTCCTTTAACCTATATTGCTAAGGCACTGTGTGGGAAAGGAAAAGTTTGGTATGATAATAGCGAACTGACAGCCGCAGAAGCTATAGAAAAAGCTGGATTACATCCCATTAGCCTTCAAGCAAAAGAGGGGCTGGCATTAATCAATGGCACTCGAATTATGACTGGGATTAGTGCTATTGCAGTTGTTAGGTTGGAGCAAACACTTAAAGCTGGGATTGCTGGAATAACTATGGCAATTGAAGCCTTACAGGCCTCCGATGAACATTTTGATCCCCGTATTCAAGAAATAAAAAATCATCCTGGGCAAAAAGCTATTGCAGCGACATTGCGTAAACTGTTGAAAGGAACTCGTCAGGAAAGTCTGCTTCATAAATTAAAGCAACAACCTAATCTCTGTTCTAATAAGGGTACTGCAACAAGATTAGATTCGACGGTTCAGGAAGTTTATTCTATACGCTGTGCGCCACAAATATTAGGAATTATTCCTGAGTCATTGGCTTACACCAAAACGATTATTGAACGTGAGGCTTATTCTGCCAATGATAATCCTTTAATCGATCCCAATACAGGTGACGTCTTAAATGGTGGTAATTTTATGGGCCACTATATTGCAAGGACAATGGATGCATTAAAGCTAGATATCGCCTTGCTCGCAAATCATCTGCATTCGATAGTTGCCCTAATGATGGATGAGCGTTTTTCCCATGGGTTGGCTAATTCGCTTAGCCCGGTACCGGGGATATATCAAGGAATGAAAGGAATACAGCTCTCACAAACTGCTTTGGTTGCCGCTATCCGTCGAGAATGTTCCCCTTCCGGAATACATACAATGCCAACTGAGCAATACAATCAAGATATTGTTAGCCTGGGAACGCATGCGGCACAAGATGTTGCTGAAATGGAAATAAAACTACGCGATGTCGTCTCAATGACATTGATTACCGCAGCTCAAGCGTTGGCGCTTAGAGATAATTTGCAGATTATTGCACCTGAAGTAGCGGCATTTTATCACGCCGTTCGTCGGTTCTCTCCTTCCCTCGATAAAGATCGCCCTTTAGATGAAGATATTGCTCGCCTGTCACAAGCAATTATCACCAATGGACTACCACTACCGGACATTATTTTGGATTAATACCTTCATCTCTGACGTGGGAGTCAATCATGTTTTTAAAAAGTGTACGCGAACAAATAAGCTTGCTGCAAGAACAGGGCGATTTGAGGGTAATTAACCGTCCCGTCGATAGTTATTTAGAAGCTGCGGCAATTATTCGCCGCTGTGCGGAAATTGAAGCCCCAGTGCCTTTGATGACCAATATAAAAGATTATCCTGGTTGTTCAATTGTTGGCGGACTGGCAGCCTTATCATCCCATGCTGAATACCCACTTTCCCGGGTAGCGATGTCTTTAGGATTACCCTTAACAGCAACGGCGCAGGATATTGTTCAGTATCTGGTCGATGGCTTGAAAAAAACGCCTTATTTACCGAGAGAAATAGAGCGCAACTCAGCAGCCTGTAAGCAAAATATTCTGCATGGGGATAAAGCAACATTGGCTCGCTTTCCTATACCGCAGGTACATCAATATGACGGCAACCGTTATGTTAATACCTGGGGCGTGTTTATTGTTGAATCACCTGACGGTAAATGGTGTAACTGGTCAATACAACGTGTGCAATATCATAATGATCGACAGATGATTGCATTGGTTTTCCCTAGCCAGCATATTGCTGATATATGGGAGGAGTGGGTAAAAATAGGTAAGCCGATGCCTTATGCGTTGGTTCAGGGAGGTGAGCCCATCGTCCCCTATGTTGCCGGATTGCCTCTGCTTGACCGTGATGTTAACGAAGCCGACTATATTGGTGCGCTATATGGTAAGGGAATCGAGGTTGTTAAATGTGAGACGCATCATTTGAGGGTACCTGCCAGTTCCGAAGTCGTTATTGAAGGCTATTTTGCTATTACTCGCGAAGGTATAGAAGGGCCATTTGGTGAATTTGCTGGATACACGCCAAATGAAAACTCACTACAACCGATCTTGTCAATTGAAGCAATTAGTTGGCAAGACAATCCCATTTGGCCTGTGGTTGCTGAGGGTAAGCCGGTTGATGAATATCACACATGTTCGGGGATAGGCGATGCAGCGGCTATTCAGAACGTGTTGCTGGAAGCGAATATACCGGTGTCCTTTGTTTGGGGGCCGCTATATTCTGCCTGTCATTTAATGATCGTATCTATTAAGCACAATTGGCGTCAACTCCATCCAGATTTGAGTAGTGAACAACTGACTAAAAAAATTGGGGATATTATTCATCAGACGCGTAATAGTATCAAATTACCCAAAATCGTGGTGCTGGATGACGATATAGATCCAACAGAGACTAATTCGCTGCTTTGGGCATTATCGACTCGTGTACATCCTGAGAAAAGGCGTTATTACTATGAAAGCGCAATTTTGCCACTATTGAGTTGTTATTCGCAGGCAGAGCGCCACAACCGTAAAGGAAAACGCGTAGTGATTGATGCGTTGTTACCTGAAAATCACGGTTCTATCAGCTCATTCGATTATGCCTATCCCGAGGCGATAAAACAGCGAGTGCTGAAGAATTGGGTATCTGATTTTGGTGATAATGAATAGTATTGATGATGATTAAAAGCCCCACTCAATATTCAGTGGGGCTGTTGGTTTTTTAGTTTTTCGCTGTTTGGCCCGCGTTATTAGTGCTTTGGCCTTGGCTAATGGAGTAGGTGCCTTGATAGCTGTCATGGTCACCAATATTTGCCATTGAAACAGTTGGAGCCAGAATTGCTGCAATTAAGGTCAGAGCTGCGATGGTCATTTTCATAATAAATTCTCTTCTGTTTATTGATGTGAAAGCCGGTTGCTTTCGATAGAAATAATGTTACTCCGATCACATAATTTGGATATCGAAGAGAATTGTTCATGTTGGTCAAAAAAAATGAAAGAAAACTAACTGTGCAGCACAATTTAATTAACGGACATATCGCATCTATCGATATATGGCGGAACAAACTGGGCTAGCTCAATGATTGTTGATATTGACTTGTTTGTTAGGCCATGACTCTGATACGTGGCAGAATATAAAAAATAATGACAGCTAACCCACCTGAAATGACAAATAAATAAATATGGATCGCTCCCGTATACTGAAATTCCTGCTGCCTTACCTGTGGCCTAAAAATAATCCTAAACTGCGTTACTACCTGATTGCCGCCGTCATATTTATGGTGGTTTCGAAGGTCAGCACCACTCTGGTCCCTCTTGCATATAGGGCAATGATCGACACATTGAGCAGTGAAAATGCCAAGATGATGGCTATTCCCATCACCTTGATAATTGCTTATGGGGTCGCGAGAATCAGTGCTTCTCTATTTGAAGAATTGCGTAACGTCATGTTTGTGCATGTCAGTCAGAATGCGACGCGGTTGCTTGGTTTACGGGTATTTAAACAATTACATGATCTCAGCTTACGTTTTCATCTGGACAGGCAAACGGGCGGGTTATATTTATCTATTGAGCGCGGTACACAAGCGGTTGCGACAGTACTTTCGCGCATCTTGTTCTCCATATTCCCCATTTTATTTGAGATAACATTGGTCTCTCTTATTATGTGGCATTTGCTCGATGGCTGGTTTGCTGTCGCCATTCTGGTGACCGTTGCCTGTTACATTCTATTTACCGTGATGGCTGTCAGTTGGCGAACTCGCTTTCGGCGCGAGCTGAATCAAGCGAATGCCGATGCCAACACCAAGTCTATCGACAGCCTGATAAATTATGAAACTGTAAAATATTTTGGTAATGAACAGTTTGAGGCCGAACGTTTTAATCACTCCAGACAGCTGTATGAATATGCAGCGATAAAAAATCAATTTAGTTTTACTGCATTAAGTCTGGGGCAAACAGCCATTATATCGGTAGGGCTGGTTGTGATGATGTCTATGGCGGCGCAAGGTATTACGCAAGGTCGTATGACCATCGGTGACTTTGTGTTAGTCAACGCTTATCTTCTTCAGTTGTATCAGCCACTCAACTTCTTTGGGTTTATTTACTCCGAGATCAGACAGGCGCTGATTGATATGGAGAATATGCTCGATTTATTGATGGTAAAAAGAGAAATTACAGATCGTCCTAATGCACCAACTTTGCAACTGACAAAAGGAGAAGTGCGTTTTGACTCTGTGAGTTTCGGTTATGACCCACGCCGGCCTATTCTGAATAAAGTGAGTTTTACTATTCCGGCGGGTAAAACGGTGGCAGTCGTTGGTGCATCGGGAGCCGGTAAATCGACACTATCTCGCTTGCTGTTTCGTTTTTATGATGTGACTGATGGTGCGATTTATATTGATGATCAAGATGTCCGCAATGTGACTCAAGCGAGTTTACGTGAGGCTATTGGTATCGTGCCTCAAGATACAGTGCTATTTAATGACACGCTGCGTTATAACATTGCATATGGCAGAACCTCTTCAAGTTTTGCAGAGATAGAACGTGCAGCGAAACTTGCGCATATCCATGATTTTATTATTAGCTTGCCTGATGGTTATGAGACGCGAGTAGGGGAGCGCGGGCTTAAGTTATCCGGTGGTGAGAAACAGCGGGTAGCGATTGCGCGCACGATTCTTAAAAATCCGGCTATTTTGGTTTTTGATGAAGCAACCAGTGCATTAGATACCCATACTGAGCGCGAGATTCAGGCCCATTTACGAGAAGTTAGCCGTGATCACACGACGTTGGTTATTGCTCACCGTTTATCCACCATCATTGATGCTGATGAAATTATTGTGATGGAAGCGGGCGCAATAGTTGAACGCGGGCGGCATGAGGAATTATTGCTGCAAAATGGCCGGTACTCAGCTATGTGGCAGAATCAATATCATGAAGAAGAGCAACAGGTATTGTAACCGGTTGCTTTGAAACGCTATTCAAAAGAGTGCATAAAGATGAATGTGCACTCTTTTCGCTGATATTGGTTGATCTGCGGTACCAACCGTCTGAAATGCTCTGTCGCGCAATGTGTATCTAATGCCGCTTGGTCTGGCCACTCTTCAATAAAAACGAAGCTACCAGGGTCTTTATTATCAATGTACAAATCATAGGAAATACAAAGGGGTTCAAGCTTTGTTTTTTCCACTAATTCTTTATAGAGCGGCATAACATCACTGATGTTTTCTGGTTTGATAAAGTCTTGTGCGATAACTTTTAGCATAGGTTTGATAGCGTTAGGCTCCGGTAAAATGCGTGTAAGCAAATACCGCGAGGGCAATTGCTATCATAATTATCGTTGTTTTTCTCATTTCAATTCTGTTCTCGTTATCAATTATGGGCTTTAGAAAGGTTAAAAGGTTATCTGAACCATAACGGAAAATCCGCTAAAAAACATCGACCCACGACAAAATACCTGGCTTCAGTTTAATGTCAGTAAAATCAATAACACTGCTGGTGTCGGGGGCCTGCGGTGGGCTATTTCCTTTTTGGTTGATCTGTGTCTCGGTTTTAATATAATTATTTGTGTTAAATTGTGCGGTGTGCTAGGTCAAATAAAGGGGGGTAACATGTCAGCACTTGAGAAACTTGTTTCGGCATATTGCCATACCAGCTTGGATTTTGTGGCATCCACGGTTGCTTTTATGGAAAACCAAAAAAAGAAAATTAAAGTTGATGAAATTGAAGCAAAACTTTCATCAGATGAACTCGATTTTTTCCGGGAAAGATTAGCCCATTACAGAGACATATATCGGCCTCAGTGATCCTAAGGCGGTTTGTTGTCCTTTCAACGTAGAATAAGCCGCTTGAGGGCGGCTTATTCTATTTTTGAAATAGCATTCATAAATATTTCCAGCAGTACGAGAGTGACGCGCATCTATCAACAAAAAATTGCGGTGTGTTGAAACTCACCACATTCCCCCTCTATTTTTAACTAAACCCCGCATTGATGCTCATAAATTGAGCAATTAAGCTAAAATTAAAGTAGGCAATACACTGACTGTGAGGCCTGCTATGTACCAAAAAATAAATGGCAGTGAATACCGGCGTATCTTTGTTGTTGGTGATATTCATGGCTGCTATAAAAAGTTGATGGATAGTTTGGGTCGAGTTGCCTTTGATCGCTCGTCTGATTTACTTGTTTCTGTGGGCGATCTGGCTGATCGCGGCCCTCAGAATACAGAATGTTATGAACTGCTTAATGCATATTGGTTTCGTGCTGTTCGTGGCAATCATGAGCAAATGGCCATTGATGTACTGGCCGGTGATGAGGCTGATACCTGGATAGCCAATGGCGGGCGCTGGTTCTTCTTATTGGCAGGAAATAATAGATATCAGGTTGAACAGTTGATTAAACAGGCCGAACAGCTGCCATTGATAATTGAGGTTACGACTGACAACGGGACATATGTTATCGCTCATGCTGATTATCCTTCAGATGAGTATGTTTACGGCAAATTTGTTGATGAGCATTTAGTCTTATGGAATCGTAAGCGCCTTAACGCGGCGATGAAGGGAGAAAGTGATGAGATCTCCGGGGCTGATAAATTTATTTTTGGTCACACGCCGCTGGTAAAACCATCACTATTTAAAAACCAGCTCTATATTGATACTGGCGCAGTATTCGGCAATACCCTGACCTTGATTCAGATTCAATAATGAAAAGTGTTGGACAGAAGCGCCTGCTACCACCCATCGCCTGTTGTCTCTGATATAGGTGATTCTGCTAGTATATTTTATCTTGCGCGAGTTTTGTTGTTGCTGCATATCTGACCCGCCACCACTTCGTATGGAGGCGGATTATATCTATCAAAACGAGATAAAACGTGATGTATATTTATTCAGTAATAGAATTCGCGATAACAGGACTGAGGCCGCAAATACTGACAACAGTAATGTGAACCTCAATGTGACATCAGATAAGTTATATGCGCTGGCAATAAAATAGAAAATCCCATCATGCAAGATATACACCCCGATCATGGATGGGCTGATATAGGCCAATGTTTTCTTTATCCATTCATGTTTAGTGTCAAAGTTATCAAATATTACAAATAAGCATAAGCTCAGAATTAAAACATGCAAATTATCGAGGAAATAGCCTGCATTCACTGTTTTATATACATGTATCGACATAAAGCTTTCATAGTAATACATTGAAATTGCCGTCGGGATAAGAAGTACTTTTGCGACAAGACGTATCCTTGGCAATTTGGTTATTTTTTGGCAAATTTTTGAGCAGAGGAACCTGCCAGTCATATAATAAAATACCCACGTCCATAGTCTAAAATATTGTGGAAAATCAATTAAATATGGCCGCTCACTGAACGCGCTAATTAAATCGATAGAAATAGAGAATATAACCAGACACGAGAGAGTGATGATAGCCGTTCTGTTACTTTGTAGTACTTTCGAGATTATCGGATTGATCAGATAAATAATAGCAATACTGAATAAAAGCCAGCTTTGTAGGAAATAGCCCCGCTTGAAGCCATCCTCATTGATAAAGTAGAAAAGTACGTTCCAGAAAATGATAATGGTTATGATAGATTTTAATTTTCTGAGTATATCTGCTTGATCTATCTCATCGCTCGAATCGATATAACCGATAATCATAAAAAACAGTGGGGTGGCGATGATCGACAAAAAGTACAAAACCCCCATTACTTCTCCACCTAAAAAGCACTGTTCGGTACAGGTTTTACTGGCAGAATAAAAGGTAACGGCAGAAAAGCAGCTTAATGTTTTTAGCGCATGTAAACCGACGTTTCTCATATAATCGTTCGGCTTGAAATAAGGTTAAATGAGATATCCAGCTGTAAATGGCGTAGGTATAGCATTAGAACCTTCCTGGTTAGGCCACTAATTTTTCACTATTTTTACATACAATCTAAATGCTGTCACGCCTGACAGATTTAACTATAAATAAAAGAACGAGAAATATTCTTTTGAAAAAAAGACGTTTCCTACACCCTCCGGTGTTGCCTTCCTATATATCTCATGACGCCTCTATGGTTTACTCAAAAGTAAGGTGTTTCTGGTCTATCTTCATAATATTTAATAATTTTTATTTCATCACAAACAGATGTGAGTTAACAATTCATAGAGTGCTGAAGCACTAGCGGGTGTGGCCAATATGATAAGTTGTATGATCGTTGACAACGATAAATATCAAACACTAGGTATGGTAGCTATCGTAAAAAAGATATTTACATCTCTAGGATTTAAAAAAGAGATCAAATTCTATCGAAAAGCATTTTATTCAGCAGATATCATTTTTATTGGGGTTGATGAGTTCAGTTTTTTTGATGCTCTAAAGCGTTTGGATAAAGCCCCTTCAGAAGCGGATGTTTTTTTGATTTGTGATGCTCGTTTGAATAGCTTTTTACAGGGTATCCCAAGATTCAGCAATGTGACGATGATCTTCAGAGAAGACGGCGTTGATACTGTCACTAATAAAATTACGACTGTTTTCAAACGTAAGCTTCGCGGGCTTAAAGATAACTTATCTGAGCGTAAATCTACGAGAGTTCTGAGTTTGCCGTCGTCGGAGCGGCAGTATTTGACACCCAATGAAAATATCGTGTTGAAATTATTTAATGAAGGTTTTTCCGGTGGTGATATTGCCAAGATTTTGAAAAAGAGTGAGAAAACAGTCAGTGGGCAAAAACGGTCTGCTATGAAAAAACTGGGAGCCCGTACTGACGTTGAATTGATTAAAATGTTTATGTTCAAATAGTTAATATAAATAACGGACTGGATTTTTAGTTACTTTTTCCGTCAACATCAGTGAATACCAAAGGGATTGTCTAGTGCTCGCGGGCAGGGATGCCAGCTTCAAACCCTGGAATGCCCGGACAGCCACAAAGCTATTTGGGGCTGTTTATGGGGATATCGCGGCGTTTTAGTAAAAGTAAATCGGGATTAAATACTCTTCAATTTGGCAATTGTACTGTCAATATCAACTTCATGCTCTGAGAATGTGTAAGTAACATTTTGGAATGTTGTTATCGATAACATTTTCAATGGCACAGTTTTCTCTGAAATATCTTCTTCCTGCGGCCGGATTTTACTCATCAGTAAATTGACTGAAAGGATGGTATTGGCTTTATCAACTTCAGCCTGTGCAGGCACTTCTTTAGTAAAAGTATGGAAGGATTTGATACTGGTGAGTTTGATTCTTTCATTGGCAATAAAGATGTATTTGCTCTCAATGGCCACTTTCACCGCAAATGCTGACAACCCTTTGGTATTGGTTGTTGGCTCGAAAGTCACTTCCGCACCTTTTTTAATCATCTCGGGATTAGCAACTTTAATAACGTGAAAATAACGGTTATCTCCGTTCTCATCGGTGATAAAACCAAAACCTTTATCTTCAAAAAAAGTTGTTATTCTACCGTTCATCATGCATCTCATATTAGCGTATCCAATGGGCAAGTATAATACAGGTGAAACGCTTTCAGATACAGTCTGGGACTTTTTTAGGGCCAGTGCGGGTGAGCTGTAAAAGAGCGAAACATGGATTTCTGTGCTAAAAATTGAGCATAAAATCTGATGTTTTCACTTTTTCTCTGTTTTTTGTGATCTCTGCCGTGGACAAAAAACAGTTCTATTGCTGTACTGTATTTGACACACATTTTGTGTCCAACATTCACGTAAAGGTAAGTTTGATGTCTAAGATTAAAGGTAGCGTTAAGTGGTTCAATGAAGCTAAAGGCTTTGGTTTTATTACCCCAGAAGATGGCAGCAAGGACGTTTTCGTTCATTTCTCAGCCATCGCTAGCAACGGTTTCAAAACTCTTGCTGAAGGCCAGCGTGTAGAATTTGAAATCACGAGCGGTGCCAAAGGGCCATCAGCTGCTAATGTTATCGCTATCTAAGTAGCCCATATCTCTTAAAACCCGCCTCATTGTTATCAGGCGGGTTTTTTATTTATAGCACCGACAAGCATTGACGGGATAGTGGGCTAAAAGAGATATGCCCTTAAAAAGGCAACCGTGATAACCAAGCAAAAAATAACTGCCAGCCATTCAGTTCCTGTTTTGGGTAAACTACACATAGGATCTATCCAGCACATCAGTCACCCCATTGGCTAACTGTTCTCTGCTAAATAATTATCCGGTTCGTAGATTAAGAAAACATTAAGATGCAGTAAACAGTGGTGCTCTTTGATCCACGATTATTGAGCAGCAAAGTAATTAACCAATATAAAAGCCAGCATTGTCATGGCAAGTGAACCGGCCAGATTAAGTGCAACTGTGCCCGCAGCCCAAGCTAATTTCCCATCCTGAAGTAAATAGACAACTTCAACGGAGAAGGTTGAAAATGTCGTCAGCCCACCACAAAAGCCAGTAGTAATGAGTAATTTCCAAACAGGATCAATGTGTGCAATTCGGGTGAATAGTGCTAATGTCAGGCCGATAATAAAAGCACCGACCAGGTTTACAATAAGTGTTCCTACTGGGATATTTGGGGAAAAATTGTTTAGCTTCAGACTGACCAGCCAACGGGCGACACTGCCCACACCACCACCAATAAATACTGCAAGCAATGTATTAAACATAAACACCTTTCTTTAGGGATACCACTATATTGGAATTTTACCGTTATTCAGCTTGCCAGCTCAATGCGGTTACGGCCATTATCTTTTGCCAAATATAGTGCAGAATCGGCGGCTTTTAACCATTGCTGATAGTTAATCATGTCATGACGGTAATCCGCGATACCAGCACTGACTCTGAGTTGCAGGGGCGGTGCTTGGGTAAAAACTAAATCGGCTAACCTTTCCTGAATTCGCATTAATACTTCCCGCGTTTGTTCGGCAGTTGTATTGGGTAAAATAGCACCAAACTCATCTCCACCATAGCGGCCAACAATATCAATGGCTCGCAACCCCAGCAGTAATTCTTCGGCAAGAACAGTAATAGCCTCATCACCAACGGCGTGACCAAAGGTATCATTAATAGATTTAAAATTATCAATATCCAGTAAAATTAGCGTGGCACCATGTTGGTAGCGTCGGCAACTATCAAATTGATTATGTAGCTGATGTTCCCAATGCCTGCGGTTATACAGCCCAGTTAATCCATCCCTGACACTAATACGCAATAACTCTTCTTTATTTTCAGCGAGGCGTTTTGCGGTTCGATAGGTGACTAATCCAAGCAGGGAAGGGTAAATAATTATCATCGGTAGGCAGGCATATACCTGAAGTGGCGAGGTCTCAGGTTTAAAGGGCAAATTAAATATCCATGCAGTCAGTAAACTACAGGCTATCTGTAAAGCCAGCCCTTTACAAAAAACATTTTTCCCACCAGAAGCAATATTGTTCATGCTCATCATGGAGAGAATAACGACTGATGGCAGAGCATTGAATGACATTATTGCAACCCAGACACCTCCCAGCGCCGAGTCTATTTTCATGTTTATGATTTCTTGCTCAAACGGTTGTTCAGAGCGTGAGGCCAGTAGGTAGGCAATATGTGGCCATACCAATCCATTAAGCACCAGCATGAGCCATAGCCATAATGGAGCATTCTGCGTGTAGAGCACGGAGCCTACGCAAAACATGCCAATACCTAAACCAAATGCGCGGGGTAAATAAGTCCTTTTAGCGAAACTTAACCCGGATCTGCGAGTATTGATTCTACTTGAATAAGGCAATTGGCGGCTCCCTCGTTCTTTCTGCTTTGGGGGGATGTTAACGGCAATGTCTCATCCGGAATGAGTCAAAATAAATGAGAATAGACTCTTGAATAAATCATAGTTCACTAACGAAATCTGTTACATATTACTCTTGTTTTAATCGGCAATTTATTCGTAAATAGCGCATGATTTAATGAACAGTACTAATCAAGAAGGTGTGTATGGAAGGTATCAGTATTACCAAATTGCTGGTAGTCGGCATATTGATTGTGTTGTTGTTTGGTACCAGCAAATTGCGCACGTTAGGTGCGGATTTAGGCGCGGCTCTGAAAGGCTTTAAAAAGGCGATGGGTAATGACGATGCTCCTCCAGCCAACACGGCTGCTGAGTCTAAAGTCGCCACAGAAGCCAAACCGCCTATCGAGCATAAAGACTGATTATACCGGCAGGTAATAGAAACCGACTGCGAAACTAAAAAACGGATCTCCAGTGGAAATCCGTTTTTGATTATCTGCTATTTAAGATGTAATAAAATATTTCAATCAAATTAGTCTGAACAACTATTCAGACTAATTTGGCTTATTTTACTTCCCAATCCTTTTGCTTGCAGGTCAGCATGGTAAGAGGAGCGAACAAATGGGCCGCAAGCTGCATGGGTAAAGCCCATCGCCATTGCTTCCGCTTTCATTTCATCAAATTCCGCTGGGCTAACATATCGCTGTACAGGTAAATGGTGACGGCTAGGTTGCAAATATTGGCCCAGCGTCAGCATAGTGACTCCATGACGGCGCAAATCACGCATAACTTCCACGATTTCAGCATTAGTTTCACCCAAACCGACCATCAAACCAGATTTGGTAGGAATATCTGGATGAGCTTCTTTAAAACGTTCTAATAATTTAAGTGACCACTCATAGTTAGCCCCTGGGCGAACCTGACGATATACCCGTGGAACGTTTTCCAGATTGTGGTTAAAGACATCTGGTGGTGTGACAGTCAAAATATCTAACGCGCGATCCATACGGCCACGGAAATCCGGCACTAATGTTTCAATTTTAATCGTTGGATTCTTGGCACGAATCGCTGAGATGCAATCTGCAAAATGTTGGGCACCGCCATCACGTAAATCATCGCGGTCAACCGATGTGATAACCACATAGCGCAAACCCATATCTTTGATTGTTTGAGCTAATTTCTCTGGCTCATTGGCATCCGGTGTCACTGGGCGGCCGTGGGCAACGTCGCAGAATGGGCAACGGCGGGTGCAAATCGCGCCGAGGATCATAAAGGTCGCGGTACCGTGGTTAAAGCACTCCGACAGGTTGGGGCAGGAGGCCTCTTCGCAAACCGAGTGCAGACCATTTTTACGCATTGCTGCTTTAATACCCTGAATGCGGCTAGAGTCAGCAGGAAGCTTGATTTTCATCCACTCGGGTTTACGTAGCAGCTCTTGGCGTTCGGTAACCACGGTTTTAATCGGGATTAGCGCCATTTTATCTGCGTCGCGGTATTTGACGCCGCGTTCCATCTGAATCGGTTTACTCATAATCGTGCAGGTTCCAGTTCTGAATCTCTCAATTTGAGATTTTTAATTAAATTCAACGGGATGTGGCGTCGTTAAAAAAATTTTGAAAATTGTTTAAAAATTATATCATCTTTAGCCTGTCCCATTCAGCCCCCAATTTTGTAGGCGTTTGTAAATAGCGCCGTATTGAGTTGCTGTGGGAGAGTTATTCATACTTCACATTGCTTATTGCCGGGCTATTGAGCGTCTGGTGGTAAATAATCAGCCAATGACCACGGCTGCTGCTCGGCATCGGGATAACCTAGCTGACGGGTAAATTCGCGCACTAATATTGGTTGAACATCGGCCATAGTAGTACCCGCTTTCAGCGCGCTGATTTGCGTCATTTGCATGCCTGCGTAGCCACAGGGATTAATGCGCAAGAAGGGTTCCAGATCCATTGCAACATTTAATGCCAGGCCATGGAATGAACAGCCCCTGCGAATGCGTAGACCTAATGAACAAATTTTCTGTTGACCCACATAAACACCGGGAGCATCTGGGCGAGCTTGTGATTCAATTCCTAAATGGGCTAGCGTCCCAATCACGGTGTTCTCAATGGTGGTCACAAGCTGCCGTACACCCAATTTGGCCCGCTTGAGATCAATCATGATATACATGACTTGTTGGCCGGGGCCATGATAAGTGACCTGGCCCCCGCGGTCACTTTGGATAACCGGAATATCACCGGGCATCAGAACATGTTCGGCTTTTCCTGCCTGACCCTGAGTAAATACGTGTTGATGTTCAACCAACCAGATTTCATCTGCGCTGGTATCGGTGCGAAACTCAGTGAAATTATGCATGGCTTGAGATACGGGGGCATAGGGTTGTAGCCCTAGCTGACGTAAAATGATCTTATGTTGTTGCAAGCGAGGCATCATCTGGTTACAGAAATGGTGGCGTCAGTATACCAGCCCAGCTGTGTCGAGGCACTATTTTGACGGATGAAAGCGATAATTTGGCCGTAAAAAAATAAGGCCCGACAGCTGAGTAAGCAGTGTGGGCCATAGGTGGGTGGTCAGTATTTGAACGGTATTACAGCACCATTCTGACCAATTCAAGATTGCCTAATTCTTCATACAGCGTTTCCACTTGATCGATATGGGTCGCTGTAATGGTAATGGAAACAGAGTGATAGTTGCCTTTACTGCTCGGTTTGACTTCGGGGGTATAATCGCCCGGAGCATGGCGCTGTACCACTTCAACCACCTGGTTAACCAGTTGAGGTTCAGCAATGCCCATTACCTTGTAGGTGAAGGGGCAAGGGAACTCAAGCAGTTCATTCAGTTTAGTTTTCATGTGCGCTCCTGGGGTTTGACAGACAGATTGTTGTCGGACTGGTGTTAGGATAAAAAGTACCCGACTATAAAATTATAACTCCCGCCGGAGCGGGAGTTTCACATTATTTATAATATGGGGGTCGACTTCGGCTTTTCAAGGCCAGTGATTAGCCAAACCAGCGGTGGAACATCAGTTTGATGTAGTCCACCATGCGGCTGAAGATCCCGCCTTCTTTCACTTCATTCATGACAACCAGTGGTCGTTGATCGATGGTTTTACCATCCAACTGGAAGTTAATCATCCCGACAACCTGGTTTTTCGCCAGTGGCGCATGGATTTCTGGAGTATTCAGAACATAGCTGGCTTTCAAGTCTTTCATTCGGCCACGTGGAATAGTTAGGTAGACGTCTTTATCCACACCCAACTGCACCCGGTCATTGTCACCGAACCAAACTGGCTCTGAAGCAAACTCTTTACCGACTTTCAATGGTGCTACGGTTTCAAAGAAACGGAAGCCCCAAGTCAGCAGTTTTTTGCTCTCAGTTTCACGGCCTTTATAAGTGTGACCACCCAGAACGGCTGAAATCAAACGCATTTGACCATCGGTAGCAGATGCCACCAGATTATAGCCAGCAGCATCGGTATGGCCGGTTTTAATACCATCTACATTTAAGCTGGTATCCCACAGCAAACCATTACGGTTCATCTGGCGAATATTGTTGAAAGTGAATTCTTTCTCTTTGTAGATGGCATACTCATCTGGTACATCACGAATCAGCGCTTGACCAATCAACGCCATATCGCGCGCAGAGCTGTACTGCCCTTCAGCATCTAAGCCGTGAACGGTTTTGAACTGGGTATTTTGCAGGCCCAGTGCTTTAACGTAGTTGTTCATCAGGTTTACGAATGAGTCCTGGCTGCCAGCAACGTAATCTGCCATAGCAACGCAAGCATCGTTACCCGATTGCAGGTTGATACCGCGGGTCAGTTTAGACACAGGCACACGGTCACCTGGCTTCAGGAACATCAACGAAGAGCCCTTGAACTCAGGATTGCCGGTCGCCCACGCATCTTTGCCTACGGTAACCATATCTTCTGGCCCGATTTTACCTGCTTTGATGGCTTGCCCAATGACATAGCTGGTCATCATTTTGGTCAGGCTGGCAGGATTGCGGCGCGCATCGGCATTCATTTCTGCTAATACTTTGCCGGAGTTGTAATCAATCAGAACGTAGGCTTCCGCGTCGATCTGTGGTACGCCGGGGATCATGGTTTTTAAGTTGACGTCATCAGCGTTTGCAGCAGATGCTGCGCTCATAACAATAACAGTGCCGAGCGCCAGGCTCTTGATAATACGAGAAGTAGTTACATATTTCATGATCAGGACAACAACATCCGTGGGAGTAAGTTAAAAAACGTGCCACATCATACCATAGCCTTCTGACTTGACGCTGTTGCCTTGCTACAACGCCAATTAATTTGGCTATAAATTCATGTGGCGCTTATGCATTCAACCGTAACATTCTGTTAGCACAGGGAGTTACGGTTATTTTTGTTTGGTTAGACTTAAATTGCTACAAGCTATGTATATTTAAGGTGCCGCAACCACAAATGACTGCTGTTGAGCTTCGCTCGACAGGCGCTGTTGCAGTTCAACTGCCTGTTGGCGGCTACTAAATGGCCCAAGCTGAACACGGTGGACACTGCCATTGGTGGCGACTTTCCCTGGTACACCAAAACGTTGACTCAGACTTTGCTGCCAGGTTTGGGCGCGGCTTGCATCACTCAGTGCGCCCACTTGAACCACATAGCCCCCAGATGATGATGGGGCGGCGGCCGGTGCTGCTGCCACTGACGAGGTCACTGGGCCGGGGTTAGCGACTACCGGTGGCTGTACCGATTGTGAACTCAGCGCGGGTTCTGAACTTTCGAGCACTCCTGCGGGCACGGGGGTAGATGCGCGCAGGAAGCCACTGCTTTGTGGTGCAACCGGCTGGGTCGCATCGGCACCGGACAAATGACTATTATCGATAGGGCGCACAGGCGCACTTACTGCCGGAGCATCCTGTTGAATCGGGGTACCCATGCCGCTGGAAGTGAGGTCTGGTCGGCTGGGTAATGCATAGCTTTGCTTCGCGATAGTGGTACCAACCATTCCGGGGCCAGATAATGAGCCATCAGGTGCTACATTGATAAAATCAATCTTCACCTTGGTATTATTCGAAATATTTAGGCGGTCAGCGGCAGCTTTGGATAAATCAATCACCCGGCCAGGGGTATAAGGGCCGCGGTCATTGACGCGCACCACAATCTGGCGACCATTGCTAATGTTAGTGACTCGCACATAGCTTGGGATGGGCAGCGTAGGGTGGGCTGCCGTCAATGCATTGGGATCAAAGATTTCGCCCGTTGCTGTAGAGTTGCCATTAGCCTCTTCACCGTACCATGCCGCCAGACCCACTTGACTGAAGTTTTGTGGGTCTTTAACGATGCTGTAAGACTGGCCATTCACTTTATAATCCTGATTGAAATTAGGATTGAAAGGCTCATAGCGTGGCTCTGCACCACCTATTTCTACCACCGGGCCATTGTATGTCTGCTGCACTTGTTGCTGGGGGGCAGGAGGTTGACTGGTACATGCTGATAGCAATACACCTGCGATGCCGATCCAAAGCCATTCCTTACGCATTGCTCACCTCTATAAATTTTTAGATAACATTTTTCGATGAGTATGTATCGACATCACGATACCAAACCCGGCCATCAGCACTATCAGCGCCGAGCCTCCGTAGCTGACCAAAGGCAAAGGTACGCCAACCACAGGTAAAATTCCACTTACCATACCTATGTTAACAAACACATAGACAAAGAGTATCAGCATTAGTCCGCCAACCATAACTCGGCCGAAGGTGGTTTGTGCATGAGCTGCAATCACCAAACCCCGCATAATCAGGCACAGATAGAGAGCTAATAACACCAGCACACCGATTAAACCTAACTCTTCTGCCAGCACGGCAAAGATAAAATCTGTATGACGTTCTGGCAGGAATTCCAACTGTGATTGAGTTCCGTGCAGCCAGCCTTTACCTGATAACCCACCGGAACCAATAGCAATTTTTGACTGAATAATATGATAACCAGCACCGAGCGGATCACTTTCTGGGTCTAGCAGCATCATCACGCGATCTCGCTGATAGCCATGCATCAGGAAGAACCAGAGAATAGGAATAAATGCCGCAACCAAAATGGCTGCAATGGCAATTAAACGCCAGCTCATACCGGAAAGGAACAGAACAAATAATCCGGAAGCTGCTATCAGGATAGAGGTGCCCAGATCGGGTTGTGCGGCCACCAATAAGGTTGGCATAAAGATTAAAATCAGTGCGATACTGGTATTTTTCAATGATGGGGGGCAGACGTCGCGGTTCATAAAGCGTGCGACCATTAAGGGAACCGCAATTTTCGCAATTTCAGAGGGTTGGAAGCGAATAAAACCCAAATCCAGCCAGCGCTGCGCACCTTTACTGATTTGACCAAATGCATCAACTAAGACCAGTAAAATGACACAGACAAAATAGAGATAAGGTGCCCAGCTTTCATAGACGCGAGGCGGGATCTGCGCCATGACCAGCATCACAACCAGGCCCATCGCAATTTGACCGACCTTGCGTTCCATCATACCCATGTCTTGCCCGCTGGCGCTCCACATCACGAAGGCGCTATAAGCCAGTAGCGCCAGTACGCAAAGCAGAAACGGCAGGTCAATGTGCATTTTGTACCACAAAGAACCTTTTTGTTGATTATCAGTCATGAGTTACCTTAATCCGCTGCAACTAATCTGCTTTAGCTAGTCTGCTTCAACGCCCGGAGGCAGAGGAGCTGCATCCGGTAATTCAGTGTTGTTATCGCCCAATAAGATATGGTCGAGAATTTGACGGGTAATCGTCCCTACCGCAGGCCCGGCCCCGCCATTTTCTAAAATCATGGCGACAGATACCGTCGGATTCTCGTAGGGGGCAAACGCAACCATTAACTTGTGGTCGCGCAAGTGCTCGGCTACTTTGTGGGCATTATAGGTTTCATAGCTATAAACCTGCGCGGTACCGGATTTGGCTGCTGCCTTATACGGCGTACCTTCAAAGAACTTACGCCCCGTTCCGTTCGGGCGGTTTGCCACGCCATACATGCCATCTTTGGCAATTTCCCAGTAGCCAGAGTGAATATCGCCAATCTGAGTACTGTCTTCCTGCTTATAAGGCACTAAAACGCCATCAATACGGGTGCTTTGCAGCAAATGAGGTGTTTTAACGGCACCATCATTGATCAGGGTCATCAGGGCTTTTGCCATCTGAATAGGCGTGGCAGTCCAATAGCCCTGACCGATACCTACGGGGATGGTATCCCCTTGATACCAAGGTTTTTTATGGCGTTTTTGTTTCCATTCACGGGTCGGCATGAGGCCAGCCCGCTCTTCAGATAAGTCGATGCCAGTGTATTCACCGTAACCGAATTTGCTCATCCATGAGGATAAACGGTCAATCCCCATGTCATATGCTACCTGATAGAAGAAGGTGTCGGCCGATTCTTCCAACGCTTTGGTGACATTCAGCCGGCCATGACCCCATTTCTTCCAGTCGCGAAAACGTTTTTCCGAACCGGGCAACTGCCACCAACCGGGATCAAACAGGCTGGTGTTTTTGGTGATAACTCCGGCGCTGAGAGCCGAAACCGCAATATAGGGTTTTACCGTCGAGGCGGGCGGGTATACCCCTTGAGTGGCGCGGTTGATCAATGGGCGGTTCGGGTCGTTCAATAACCCTTGATAATCTTTATTAGAAATACCATCGACAAACAAGTTCGGGTCATAGCTTGGGTTTGACACTAAGGCCAATATGCCACCGGTGCGCGGATCTGTTACCACTACTGCCGCACGGCTACCACTTAACAACTGCTCAATATAGGTTTGCAGGTGCAAATCGAGAGTCAGATAAATGTCTTTACCGGCTTGCGGTGGTTGCTCATGTAATTGGCGGATCACCCGGCCACGGTTATTAACTTCAACTTCTTCATAACCGGTTTTGCCGTGTAATACGGATTCATAATAGCGCTCAATACCCAGCTTGCCGATATCGTGGGTGGCGGCATAGTTCGCGAGAATGCCTTCTTTATCCAGCCGCTCAACATCTTTGTCGTTAATCTTGGAAACGTAGCCGATAACATGAGTCAGTGCTGAGCCATAAGGGTAGAAGCGGCGTTGATAGCCTTTGACCTCAATGCCAGGGAAGCGGAACTGGTTAACCGCGAAACGAGCGACCTGCACTTCGGTCAGCGGCGTTTTAACCGCAATTGAAGTAAAGCGACGTGAGCGCTTACGCTCTTTTTCAAAGTTGGCGATATCCTCATCCGTCAGATCCACTATCGGGCGCAGTGCATTGAGGGTCGCGGGGAGGTCTTCAATTTTTTCCGGCATCAGTTCTAACTGATAAATCGTCCGGTTCATTGCCAGCGGAGTGCCGTTACGGTCAAATATCATACCGCGGCTAGGGGCGATAGGAACCAGCTTAATCCGGTTTTCATTGGAACGGGTGCGATAGTCTTCAAAACGGACTATCTGCAAATTGTACATGTTTGCGACCAATATCCCGCTTAGCAGCAGGATACCGAGGAAAGCCACAAGGGCACGGCGGACAAACAAGGCTGACTCAGCCGAATAGTCGCGAAAAGGATTAGGTTCTTTTTTCATCCCACTGCTATTTCATTTTGCCCAAAACCAGCGTCTTACTCAGAGCCATCACTTTACTCAGGTTCATCGCCCGCTTATTCCCGATGATAAGGGTGATTGGTCGTAATACTCCAGGCACGATAGAGGCTCTCCGCCACTAAAACGCGCACTAAAGGATGAGGTAGCGTCAACGGAGAGAGCGACCAGCTCTGCTCTGCGGCGGCTTTACAGGCCGGGGCTAACCCCTCAGGCCCGCCAATCAGCAGACTGACATCACGGCCATCCTGCTTCCAGCGTTCTAATTGCTGAGCTAACTGCGGGGTCTCCCAGGGAGTACCTGGGATATCCAGCGTGACAATACGGTTGTTTTTGCCAACCGCTGCCAGCATCAGCTCGCCTTCTTTTTCCAAAATGCGTTTGATATCCGCATTTTTGCCCCGTTTACCTGCGGGTATCTCTACCAGCTCGAAGGGCATATCCTTGGGAAAGCGGCGCAGGTAATCGATAAAACCGGTCTGCACCCAGTCTGGCATTTTGGTGCCGACGGCTACCAGTTGCAGTTTCACCGCTTAGCTCCAGAGCTTTTCCAGTTCATACATACGGCGGCTTTCTTCTTGCATCACATGCACAATCACTTCGCCTAAATCGACCACGACCCAGTCAGAGACACCCTGACCTTCGATACCAAAAGGTATCATGCCTGCCGCGCGGGATTCTTGAACCAGGTTATCAGCCAACGCCATCACATGGCGAGTGGAGGTACCGGTACAAATAATCATGTAATCAGTGATGCTGGACTTACCCTGAACATCCAGAGTAATAATGTCCTGGCCTTTCAAATCATCGAGCTTGTCGATAACAAATTCTTGGAGCGCTTTACCTTGCAAAGGTTCCCCCTCGGGTGATTTCTGTCTATACCCTTTGTCCTTGAAGTTGCCGGGGTGTTAGCTGCACTTTCTCACCCGAATCACTTACTCATGTAAGCTCATCGGGATTCGTGCGCTGGCTGCCTACCTGCAACGTCAAGTTCTTTGGGTATTAACGTTCTTCCGTATTGTTTGCAGGAGATCCCGCGAACAGTTACCGGTATGAACAGTTAGAATGTAACGGTTTTTCAGCGAATACCTGAAATTTAGCGGCGGAGTATAACATGGGTCAATGCATCGCGATATAAACCCTCAGTTCCTCAGCCGCGATATAAACCTTGTAACTCAATATATCGCTGTACAGCCCGTGGCAGCAGATCATCGCAACTTTCGCCGTTATGACGCCGATGGCGAATATCTGTGGCAGAAATGTCCAGTAAAGGCGTATCTGCCAGATAGATTGCACCATGCGGCCGCAGGCTCAGTGCCTGTGGATCAAAAACGCGATGAGCATCAAGCCATTGCTGTAACTCTGGTGTTTCCAGAGTTTGCGCATAACCTGGGCGAGCGCACACTAACAAATGACACACATCTAACAATGATTGCCAGCGATGCCACTTATGCAGCGATAATAATGAATCTTGCCCAATAATAAACGCTAAGGGGCGTTCAGCACCACGTTCTTTACGAAGTGATTCCAAGGTATCAATGGTGAATGATGGGGCATCACGCAATAACTCTCGTGAATCAACACTGAACAATGGGTTGCCGGCCACAGCCAGTTCGACCATTTTTAGCCGCTGCTGCGCATTGGCCTCAGGTTGAGGGCGATGAGGTGGGACATGGTTAGGTAACAAGATAATGTGTTGTAAACCCACTTGTTGAGCCAATGCTTCAACTGGCTTTAAATGGCCATAATGAATGGGATCAAAAGTACCGCCGAACAGGGCATAGAGGGTGCGAGTCGGGGATTTATTGGGCATCAAAAAAGCTCTCAGGTAAAATTTTTCCACACATCAGCATAGATAGTGTTTCTAACTCCGGCCAGATTGACTGACCGTAATCCTGCTTCAGGCGAACTTCCATCTGTGACAATAAACGCACGGCCTGTTGCAGTTGTGGCATCGAAAGACGTTGTAACGCTTGAGTCATCATCGGACGACGATTTTGCCACACTTTAAATTGATCAAATAATGTTCGCAGTGGCACCTGCTCCATCCGGCGCTTTAGTGTTAGCAGTTGTAATAGCTCGCGCTGGAGTGTGCGTAGCAAGATAACTGGCTCACTGTCTTCCTGCTGTAATTGTTGCAGGATATGCCAGGCGCGTTTGCTTTTCCCCGCCAGCAAAGCATCAAGCCAGTGGTAAGGGGTGAAATGTGCGGCATCGTTGACGGCTTGCTCTACTTTGGGCAGTGTTAATTTACCGTCCGGATAGAGTAATGATAGGCGTTCCAATGCCTGTGATAACGCCAGCAGGTTACCCTCATAGCAGTAACAAAGTAGCTGAACGGCGGCATCATCAATATCTAAATTTAGGCTTTTGGCGCGTGTGCTTACCCAACGAGGGAGTTGAGCCTGTTCTGGTGTCTGGCAGCTGACGAACACCGAATTTGGGCTGAGAGCTTTAAACCATGCGCTGTTTTCTTGTGCTTTTGTTAGCTTATTGGCACGTAATATCAACAAAATGTCTGGGTGCAAAAGGCCGGATAATTTGACCAATTGTTCATTCATCGGTGCGGTTAACCCACTGTCAGGGAAGCTCAATAGCAGTGTCTGGCGGCTGGCAAATAAACTCAGCGCCTGACAAAGGCTAAAGATATTCTCCCATTCAGTGTGAGCATCCAGCGCAAAACTGAAATGCTCGCTGAAATCATGCGTTGCTGCCACACGGCGAATATGGTCCTGACTTTCCTGTAATAACAAGGGTTCGTTACCACACAACAGATAACAAGCGCGCAGCCCCTCATGGAGCTGCGCGACAAGTTGTTCAGGATAAACTCGAATCATTGGGCAGGGGTACTGACGGCAGGTTTGCCAATATTAATTTCTTCGACATCAGCCATTTTAGCTGCACCGGTAGCACGCTTACTGCTGGTGAGTGTATCGCCATTTTCCTGCGCATTTTTTATTTCCGCAGCATGTACCACCAACAGCTTACGCACTAGCTGTTGCGCTGCCTGATCACGCATTTCCTGACGCAGCACTTCGGCTTCAGCTTCTTTCGCCAGTGCGGTTAACGGGTTATCGAAGAAGGTACGGAAGATATTCACCCGAATTGGGTAAATATCATGACCTGGAATCAATACTTGCGCCTGAACGTGTAATACCAACTGATACTCGGCTGTCACGCCGTTGCGGAAGATAGACACGGTATCCTGATTTTCGGATGAACCGATAATCCGCAGCGCTGGCAAGTCCTTACGCATCGGGTCATCAACAATAGTGACGTTACTTAAACGCAATTGTTGGCGTATCGCACGGGTTAACGGCCCATAAGGATCGCTACTTTCCAGCAACAGTTTTTGCAGCTCAGGTGGCACCTGAGTGGTGCCCCGCAGATTAAAGCCACAGCCAGCAGTGACCAGCACCGCCAACCCCAGCAACAGCATCAGAATACGATGTCGCACAACTCCTCCTTGCCTTAACCCACAACCAGGTTAAGCAGTTTGCCAGGGACATAGATGACTTTACGTACGGTAACTCCATCCAGGTATTTAGCCACCAAGTGTTCCTGACCAGCACGTTCACGCACTTGCTGTTCAGTGGCATCGGCTGGCACAGTAATGCGGCCACGCACTTTACCATTAACCTGTACGACCACTAATTTAGAGTCTTCGACCATCGCTTGTTCATCAGCAACTGGCCATGGTGCGGTATCAATATCACCTTCGCCACCCAGCGCTTGCCACAAGCTAAAGCAAACGTGAGGCGTGAATGGATAAAGCATCCGAACCACTGCCAATAATGCTTCTTGCAGCAGAGCACGGTCTTGCTCGGTTTCCTGAGGTGCGCGACCCAGCTTGTTCATCAACTCCATCACCGCAGCAATCGCGGTATTGAAAGTTTGACGGCGGCCCACGTCATCAGTGACTTTGGCAATAGTTTTATGCAGGTCGCGGCGTAAGGATTTCTGCTCTTCCGTCAGGTTGGCAACATCCAGTGGTGCGGTTGCCCCTTTGGCGGTGTGATCATAGGCCAGACGCCAGACGCGTTTCAGGAAGCGGTTAGCTCCTTCGACACCAGATTCCTGCCATTCCAGCGTCATTTCTGCTGGTGAGGCAAACATCATAAACAGGCGCACGGTATCGGCACCGTATTTTTCTACCATGACTTGTGGGTCGATACCGTTATTTTTCGATTTCGACATTTTGCTCATGCCAGCGTAAACCAGTTCATGGCCTTCGGCATCAGTCGCTTTAATGATGCGCCCTTTATCATCACGCTCAACAATGGCGTCCACCGGTGAAACCCAGATACGCTCACCGCTTGTGCCGGTGTAGTAGAAGGCATCGGCCAACACCATGCCCTGACACAGCAGGCGTTTGGCGGGCTCATCAGAATCCACTAAACCGGCGTCGCGCAGCAATTTATGGAAGAAGCGGAAGTACATCAAGTGCATGATGGCATGTTCAATACCACCGACATATTGATCAACCGGCAGCCAATAGTTGGCGGCGGCTGGATCCAGCATGCCTTTATCAAATTGTGGGCAGGTGTAGCGCGCGTAATACCATGATGATTCCATAAAGGTATCAAAGGTATCAGTTTCACGCAGGCCCGGCACGCCATTAACGGTGGTTTTAGCCCACTCAGGATCGGCCTTTATTGGGCTGGTAATACCATCCATCACCACATCTTCCGGCAGGATAACCGGCAGTTGATCTTCTGGAGTTGGTACCACGGTGCCGTCTTCCAGTGTCACCATCGGGATAGGCGCACCCCAATAACGCTGACGGGAAACACCCCAGTCACGCAGGCGATAGTTGACTTTGCGCTGACCGACACCGAGGGCGACCAGTTTGTCGGCAACCGCATTGAAGCCATCTTCATAATTCAGACCATCAAACTCACCGGAGTTGAACAGTATGCCTTTCTCGGTCATGGCTTCCTGGCTCAAGTCTGGCTCACTGCCATCAGCAGCCAAAATAACCGGTTTGATTGGCAAATTATATTTAGTCGCAAATTCCCAGTCGCGGACATCGTGGCCCGGAACCGCCATTACCGCACCGGTGCCGTAATCCATCAAGACAAAGTTAGCCGCCCAGATAGGTAATTTTTCACCTGTCAGTGGATGGATGGCATACAGGCCGGTAGCCATGCCTTTTTTCTCCATGGTGGCCATTTCAGCTTCGGCAACCTTGGTGTTCCGGCATTCCGCGACAAAATCAGCCAGTGCAGGGTTAGTCGCTGCGGCTTGTAATGACAGCGGGTGACCAGCAGCAACAGCTACGTAAGTCACACCCATAAAGGTGTCCGGGCGCGTGGTGTAAACGGAGAGCTTCTCTTCGCTATCTGCGACGTTGAAAACGATATCAACCCCTTCAGAGCGGCCAATCCAGTTACGTTGCATGGTCTTAACTTGTTCTGGCCAGCTTTCCAGCGTGTCCAGATCATTAAGCAATTGATCAGCGTAATCAGTAATTTTAATAAACCACTGTGGGATTTCTTTACGTTCAACTTTGGTATCACAACGCCAGCAGCAGCCGTCGATAACCTGCTCGTTAGCTAAAACGGTCAGGTCGTGTGGACACCAGTTAACGGCTGAGGTCTTTTTGTAGACCATGCCTTTTTCATACAATTTGGTGAAGAACCACTGTTCCCAACGGTAGTAATCGGGTGAGCAGGTGGCAATCTCGCGATCCCAGTCATAGCCGAAGCCCAGTAATTTTAACTGGTTCTTCATGTATTCAATGTTGTCGTAAGTCCAGGGGGCCGGTGCGGTGTTGTTTTTTACCGCAGCGCCTTCAGCTGGCAGACCAAATGCATCCCAGCCGATCGGCTGTAACACGTTTTTGCCCAGCATGCGCTGGTAACGGGAGATAACATCACCAATGGTGTAGTTACGAACGTGCCCCATATGTAGGCGTCCTGACGGATACGGCAGCATGGATAGGCAGTAATATTTTTCTTTGCTGGTATCTTCAGTGACTTTAAAAGTTTGCTTCTCTTGCCAGTGAAGCTGTACTTGCGTTTCGATATCTTCTGGGCGGTATTGCTCTTGCATGGCGGCCGGTGGTCCTATAGTGAAAAACAGCTACGCCTGTAGCATCATCTGTTTCATATCATAAAGAGAGATCCGCATAGCATAGCTGATAAGCGGCTGCGGCAACAACACTCAGCATCCTACTGGAGGCTTTTTCTGCGCAGTGAATGGCAGAAATCATCAAAGTGGCGCGAGAACAACCTGATGATGACGTGACTTCAGTCATTTACGACTAAAATAATTAACGTTAGCTTTAATATCAGAGTAAGTACGTGCAGATAACAGAGACGGGTAACTCAAGAAGATGAAAAACCCTATTTTCTTTGTCACAACTTTGGCTTTATCACAATTTGCTTTATCACAACCGTGGATCGAGGAGACAGTATGAACAAGGTAGCTCAATATTATCGTGAGTTGGTGGCATCACTGACTGAACGCTTGAAAAATGGTGAACGTGATATCGATAAGCTGGTGGACAGCGCTGAACAGCGGTTGGATGCCGTAGAAGAGTTATCCCGCAGTGAAGTTGAGCAAATCATTCAGGCGGTGCGGCGTGATTTGGAAGAGTTTGCTCGTAGCTATGAAGAAAGTAAGGATGAATTTACTGATAGTGTATTTATGCGCGTTATCAAAGAGAGTTTGTGGCAAGAGCTGGCTGATATCACCGATAAAACGCAATTAGAGTGGCGTGAGGTGTTTAAAGATGTCAGTCATCATGGGGTTTATCACAGCGGAGAGGTGGTCGGCTTAGGCAATCTTGTCTGTGAAAAATGCCACTATCATCTGGCTTTCTATACCCCCGAAGTGCTGCCGGTCTGCCCAAAATGCGGCCATGACCAGTTTACGCGTCGGCCATTCCAGCCTTGATAGCGGGTGGTACATATACCATCTCCCCCACCAATGTGGGGGAGGTGTGATCATTAATGCAGGATTTTCGCCAGGAAGTCTTTGGCACGATCAGATTTAGGGTTGTTAAAGAAATCATCTTTGTTGCTGTCTTCGACGATTTTCCCTTCATCCATAAAAATAACCCGATTTGCCACTTTGCGAGCGAAGCCCATTTCGTGGGTGACCACCATCATGGTCATACCTTCCAGCGCCAGCTTGACCATCACATCCAGCACTTCGTTGATCATTTCTGGGTCAAGGGCCGAAGTCGGTTCGTCAAACAGCATGGCGATAGGGTCCATACACAGTGCGCGGGCAATCGCCACACGCTGTTGCTGGCCGCCAGATAACTGCGAGGGGAATTTATCCGCGTGGGTGGTAAGACCGACACGCTCTAACAGTTTTAGCCCTTTTTCTCTTGCTTCTGTTTTGTCGCGTTTGAGTACTTTAACTTGCGCCAGTGTCAGGTTTTCAATAATAGACAGGTGTGGGAATAGTTCAAAATGCTGGAATACCATGCCGACTTTAGAACGTAATTGCGCCAAATTGGTGCCTTTATCATTCACACCAATGCCATTGACCGTAATGCTGCCCTTCTGGATAGGTTCCAGCCCATTAACCGTTTTGATTAAGGTTGATTTGCCTGAGCCGGAAGGGCCGCAGACTACCACGACCTCACCTTTTTTAACTTCGGTAGTGCAGTCAGCCAGCACCTGAAAGTGGCCGTACCACTTAGAAACATTTTTCAGGGAAATCATCAAACAGTCCTTTTCTTCAAATAGTTAACCAGCATCGACGCGGAAAAACTGATAACGAAATACACCAAACCGGCAAACAGCACCATTTCGACCTGAGTACCGTCCCGCTCGCCAATCGTGGTCGCGGTGCGGAAGAAATCGGCCAGACTAAGGACATACACCAGCGATGTATCCTGAAATAACACGATCCCTTGGGTTAACAGTAATGGCACCATGGCGCGGAAAGCCTGCGGCAGGATAACCAATCTCATTGACTGGCCTTGGGTCATGCCCAGAGCCAAGGCCGCAGAGGATTGCCCACGAGAGATGCTTTGGATCCCGGCACGGATAATTTCTGAGTAATAAGCCGCTTCAAATAATGAAAAGGCTACCATGGCAGAGATTAAGCGAATATCAGTTTTTGGTGATAAGCCCAGCACATTTTGTAATAAGCTCGGCACGACCAGATAAAACCACAACAGCACCATGACCAACGGAATAGAGCGGAACACGTTGACATAGGCGGTAGCGAACCAGCTGATAGCTTTAACCGGCGATAGGCGCATCACCGCCAGAACTGTGCCCCACACTATGCCGAACACAATGGCGATGAGGGTTATTTTGGCGGTAACCGCCAAACCTTGCAGCAGGTATGGCAGGCTGGGTGCGATGGAACTCCAATCAAATTCGTACATTATTTACTCCCCAGATTGCCGGGTAACTGCACTTTCTTTTCAACTAACCGCATCAACAGCATGATCACGGCGTTGATCAGTACATATCCAAGGGTGATGGCAGTGAATGACTCATAGGCGTGAGCCGAGTAATCGAGCAATTTACCCGCCTGCGCAGCCATATCTACCAGCCCGATGGTTGATGCAATGGCTGAGTTTTTTACCAGGTTGAGCATTTCTGAAGTCATCGGGGGAATAATTACCCGATAAGCATTGGGCAATAAAACATAGCGATAAGTCTGTGGCAGGGTTAATCCCATCGCCAGACCGGCCGCTTTTTGGCCTCGAGGTAGTGATTGGATCCCAGCTCGAACCTGCTCACAAACACGGGCGGCGGTAAATAAGCCAAGGCACATCATTGATGAGAGGAAGAACTGTATATTCGGATCCAATTCGCTTTTGAACCACATGCCAAGATCGGCTGGCAATAATTCAGGGACCACCAAATACCAGGTAAAGAATTGCACAATCAGTGGCACATTACGGAATAGCTCTACGTAACAGGCCCCAATACTAGATAAAATGCGGTTGGGGACTGTTCTTAAAATCCCAAATAAAGAACCGACGAAAAAAGCGATAACCCAAGCGCATAATGATAATGCGACAGTGACCTGAAAGCCGGACCAGATCCAGCCAAGATAGGTGGTATTACCGAAAGGTGCCGGTTGCAGAAAAATGCCCCAGTTCCAGTCTATTGACATAAAAAACTCCCTTAAAAGGATGGGTAAGCCACCCTGATGACTGATGATTCAATGCGTTGCGGCCTCCCGAGGGTGAACAAAAAAATGCGGAGTGGGGAACGGCCACCCCGCATCCTGTCTACCAATCGGTCCATCATCAATCTGTAGGGCTAGCAGAGCTGGCCCTGATTATTATTGTTAGTTCAATGCTTTATCGTTAGGGGCTTTGAACAGCACCTTCATCTCATCAGACAGTGAGAAATTCAGGTTAAGATTTTTCGGTGGAATTGGGTTTTTGAACCAACGGTCAAAGGACTTCTCAGCCACACCAGAGGTTTGTGCGGTTGCGATGGTTTCATCCAACAGAGTTTTAAAGGCTGGATCGTTTTTACGTAGCATGCAGCCGTAGGCTTCCTGAGATTGTGGCGTACCGACGATATCCCACTGGTCTGGTTTCTTGGCTTTGGCACGTTCGCCAGCCAGCAAGGCATCATCCATCATAAAGGCGACAGCACGGCCACTTTCCAGGGTACGGAAAGAATCGCCGTGGTCTTTGGCGCTGATGATGCGCATGTTCATCTTATCTTTTTCATTCAATTTATTGAGCAACACTTCAGAGGTGGTACCGGAGGTAACGACCACTGGTTTCCCTGCCAAGTCTTTGAAATCTTTAACTTCAGAACCTTTTTTGGTCAGCAGACGCGTACCGACAACAAAAATAGTGTTAGAGAACGCGGCTTGTTGCTGGCGTTCCAGGTTGTTGGTGGTAGAGCCACACTCGAAATCAAAGGTCCCGTTTTGCAGTAATGGAATACGGTTCTGCGAAGTGATGGGGATCAGTTTTACCTGGAGGTCTGGGGCATTAAGTTTTTTCTTGATCGCATCGACGATCAGATTGGAATAATCTTGTGAATAACCCACGACTTTCTGCTGGTTATCGTAGTAAGAGAATGGAACGGAAGACTCACGGTGACCGACGACGATAACGCCGTTATCTTTGATCTTCTTCAGTGTGTCAACCGAAGCATCTGGTTTTGCTGCATCTTCTGCATGGGCAACACCACTTGCCATCCCAGCTAACAGTAGCGCTAACGCCAATTTACGCATATGCATGTCCAACTCCTTTGATGTTGTTTTTTACTTAATGTTTTCTGACTCGATGTTGTGATACTTAAAATGTAGTCATGTGACAAACGTGAAATGCCAAAAACTGTCTTATTTTGTTGCGCTTGTATAACCACAGATATTTGTTGGTTAACAGGCTATTTTCATTGTTACTTGTATCAGATTATCTTTAAAAAATAGCCAATTGTTATGCAAGTGATGAATAAATGTTTGTTTTTTTGAGACGCAAATCGCACCAAAGAGAGGCAATAAAACACTAGCGCACTAATGCGGTGCGTGGTTCGCCCCATAAATGTGCACGCCAGCAATGGCAATTCCCTCATTTGAAACAGACCTCATCTATACAGCGGGGCTATGCCCTTTGAACACTTAATACAAAGCAGAAATTGGTGGATAGCTAACACTATTTGATTAGAAACGATGCAAGGTCTGTGCCAGTCGCGGAAAACAGGGAGGATAAATAGCCCTGTTTATCAGAGCTATGAAATATCATTCGGGGGCGGTGGGTTAATTAATCAGTCGCCGAAGATGGCATACTATCGATTAGATTAACTATTGGTCATTTTTATAGCAGGTTAACTTAACTGGTGATTATTGATTGCCAGATGAGCTTTAAAAACTTCCAGTGCCGTTGGAACACTTTCTTTAGCGGCATGTTTCTCTGGGTTCCACAGGTCGGCAAAGGTGATTGCGCGGCCACAGTGGATAAATACCTCATCGACTTCGATCACTAACACACTGCGGGCCGGTTGGTCATTTTGGCTAAAACGCTCGCACAGTTCAGGGTCGACGGAAATTTTTGCCCGGCCATTAACCCGAAAACCTTCTGTCCAGCCAGGGATCAGGAACAAGATGCCGACAAAAGGGTTATGCAATAGATTGCGGATACCATCCAGACGGTTATTGCCTGGTCGGTCTGGCAGCATCAGTGTCTTGCTGTCCTGCACATGAATAAAACCCGGTTCGCCACCTTTAGGTGAACAGTCGATTCCGTTGGCACCCAGCGTTCCCAATACTGCGAATGGCGCGGCGGCAATCAGTTTTTTGGCATAATCATCAATATGATCAATTTGTTTCTTCAACACATTCTTATTAGGCGCGGCGTAATGTTCGCTTAATTGCGCTTCAGTTGTGAGGATAAATTCAGGTTTCAGTGACATAACGATGCTCAAGTTACGGGGTTATTTTTATCAGCTCGACATTTCTTGTCAGAGCGACAACGGGCGGCGCGGTATAGCGTTAATGCCCCCAGTATCAGCGTGATAATCCACATTGGCCACGAACCAAACCGGGCATAAGGGGTAATACCGGTAGTCGGTGTGACCTTAACTTCCAGCACTTGCTGAGTAAATTGTGGAATTTGCGCCAGGACTTCACCGCTTGGGCCAACTGCCGCTGTTATACCATTATTGGTACTGCGCAACAGAGGACGACCCAATTCAAGCGCGCGCATACGTGCCATTTGGAAATGCTGCCACGGGCCGATAGAGTGACCAAACCATGCATCATTGGAGACCGTCAGCAAGAAGTTGGTATCGGGGTTGAAGTTGTCCCGAACCTGTTGACCCAAGACGATTTCATAGCAAATAGCGGCCGTTAGGTTAAATCCAGCCACATTAAGCTGTGGTTGCACATAGCCACCTCGGCTGAAAGATGACATCGGTAAATCAAAGAACGGCGCGAGTGGGCGCAGCAGTGTTTCCAGCGGCACAAACTCGCCAAAGGGCACTAGGTGGTGTTTGCTGTAGCGGTTGCGAGTTGGATACTGGTAAGGTTCTTTATCCCCCAATACGATAATACTGTTGAAGAAGTGGTATCCCTTGCCTTCAGGGCGGCGCTGGGCATCAACAATACCGGTAATCAGGCTGCTGTGGTTTGCCCGCATCAGACCATCAACCATCGTCAGGAAGGTCGTTTGATCGGTTTCAATATCAGGGATAGCAGATTCCGGCCAAATGATAATGGGGGCTTTCCCCATAAATGGGCGCGTTTCATCGAGATAAATTTGTAAGGTCTTAAGCAGGATTTTGGGATCCCACTTCATTGACTGAGCAATGTTACCTTGCACCATCGCGATATTAACTGCGCGTTCAGGTTGTGGAGTAAACCAATGCAACTGGCGCAGCGGCCAGGGTAACAATAACATTGCTATGGCAATTATTGCCGCAGTGATACGGCGTTGATAGCAGGCGTAAACCAGTAATCCACTGATCGACATCAGTATAAAGGTGATGCCATCGACACCGAGAATAGGCGCAATACCACGCAGTGGGCCGTTTATTTGGCTGTAGCCAAATTGCAGCCACGGGAAGCCAGTTAATACCCAGCCGCGCAAGAACTCAGTTAACTGCCATACCACAGGTGCCGCAATAGCCAGTCGCCACCAGGTTGTTTTAGGGCATACGCGGGCTAATAAACCGGCAAATAGCATGGTGTAGAGCGAGAGATAGGCCGCCAGTAATACCACCAGGAAGATATTGATGGCTGTCGGCATGCCGCCAAATTCGGCGATGCTGACATAGACCCAGTTAATACCTGTACCAAATAGCCCCATACCCCAACAAAAACCGATAAAAGCAGCTTGTTTGGTGCTACGGTTCAATGTCAGGCTGAGTAAGCCAAACAGCGAGACAATAGCTGCGGGCCAACTATCAAAGGGGGAATAGGCCAGCGTACCGCAGGCGCCAAAAAATAGCGCCAGTAGGGCGCGAACCCACTGGCGTTGAAGGTATGAAGCGATAGGCATCGAGGATTTATTCTTCCAGTTTGGGTTGCGGAGCATCATCCGGGATTTTCACATGAACCTGAATGATACGTCGGCTATCCGCCATGGCAACTTTAAATAAGTAACCTTCAATTTCAATGGTTTCACCGCGAGCAGGTAAATGACCAAACGCCTGCATCACTAAACCACCGATGGTGTCTACTTCATCGTCGCTGAAATGGGTGTTGAAGACTTCATTGAAATCTTCAATGGGTGTCAGCGCACGAATCGTGTATGTGTGCCGACTGAGTTGACGAACATCTCTGTCTTCTTCATCGTCATACTCATCTTCAATTTCGCCAACGATCAGCTCAAGAATATCTTCAATGGTCACCAGGCCAGAAACGCCACCAAACTCATCAATGACAATAGCCATGTGATAGCGTTGAGAGCGGAACTCTTTCAGCATCCGATCGACACGCTTACTTTCTGGCACAACAACCGCCGTCCGTAAAACTTTATCAATGCTGAATGGCTCAGAATCTGTGCGCATAAACGGCAGCAAATCCTTGGCCATCAGAATGCCTTCAATGTGATCTTTATCTTCACTGATCACCGGAAAGCGGGAGTGAGCAGATTCAATAATGACATCCAGACACTCATCCAGCGTTTGATTACGCTTTAATGTGACCATCTGAGAGCGGGGGATCATGATGTCCCGTACGCGCTGTTCGGCGATATCCATCACCCCTTCCAGCATGTCGCGGGTATCGGGATCGATCAGATCGTTTTGCTCAGAATCACGGATAAGCTCTACCAGATCGCCACGGTTTTTGGGTTCGCCGTGGAATAACTGGTTAAGGATGAGAGTAAAGAACCCTTTCTTGGGACTGGGGCTATCATTGTTTTGTGAGTGGTCGTCGCTCATGGCGTTTTAGTTAAGTTTACCCATGTAAGATTATATTTTATCGGCAGTGGTAAACACACACTGCCGACAGCTTTTTACTGATACCCAGTCAGATAATACCTACCTGTGGTGGGTTTACTCGGGGTCTTTCTCTGAAATATACGGGTCTGGGTAGCCCAAACTTTGCATTATTTCAGTCTCAATCGACTCCATTTCTTCTGCTTCATCGTCAACGATATGGTCATACCCTAGCAGATGCAGACTGCCGTGAACAACCATATGCGCCCAATGAGCCAATAGTGCTTTCTCTTGCTCAACCGCTTCTTGTTCAACTACCTGACGACAAATGATCAAATCACCCAGTAGTGGCAGCTCAATCTCAGGTGGGGCCTCAAATGGAAAAGACAAGACATTGGTTGGTTTATCTTTACCGCGATAGGTGAGATTCAGCTCATGGCTTTCTGCTTCATCAACCACACGGATGGTGACTTCAGAGACTTCCTGAAATTGAGGTAATACTGCTTCCAACCAATGCTGAAAATCTGCTTCGGTCGGTAAACCCTGGCTGTCAGCGCAGGCAATTTGTAAATCGAGAATAACCTGGCTCACGGAGCCTCCTGCTCAGACGGGGTGTGAGTTTCCCGCTTACGTTGTTCGGCGATGGCATCTTTACGTTTTTGTTCAGCAGCTTCCCAAGCTTCATAAGCAATGACCACGCGGGCGACGACGGGGTGGCGCACCACATCTTCGCTATGGAAGAAGTTAAAACTCAGCTCTTCTACCCCTGATAACACTTCAATGGCATGGCTTAAGCCGGACTTCTGATGGCGTGGCAAGTCAGTTTGTGTGACATCACCGGTAATTACCGCTTTAGAGTTGAAGCCCATGCGGGTCAGGAACATTTTCATCTGTTCGATGGTGGTGTTCTGGCTTTCATCTAAAATGATAAATGCATCATTCAGTGTGCGGCCGCGCATATACGCCAGCGGAGCCACTTCAATCACATTGCGCTCAATCAGTTTCTCCACTCGCTCAAAGCCCAGCATTTCAAACAGAGCATCATAGAGTGGGCGCAGATAAGGATCGACTTTTTGGCTAAGATCACCGGGTAAAAAGCCCAGTTTCTCACCGGCTTCAACCGCCGGGCGAGTTAGCAAAATGCGTCGTACGTTTTGGCGCTCCAGAGCATCAACTGCTGCAGCAACGGCCAGATAGGTCTTACCGGTACCGGCTGGCCCAATCCCGAAAGTAATATCATGATCGAGAATATTAGCAATGTATTGTGCCTGATTTGGTGTGCGAGGCTTGACCATCCCGCGCTTGGTACGAATGTTAACAGCTTTGCCGTAATCCGGTACACTCTCGGCGGTTTGTTCTAACACGCGACTTTCTTTCACCGCGAGGTGAATAGCTTCGGGATCGATATCGGGGATAACACCACGGATAGGGGCCGTATCAACATACAGATGGCGCAGGATATCTGCCGCTGCAACCACGCAGATATTCTTACCGACTAACTTGAAACGGTTATCACGACGATTAATTTCAATACCTAACCGGCGTTCTAACTGCTTGATGTTGTCATCAAAAGGGCCGCATAAACTCAGCAGGCGCTGATTATCGGCGGGTTCCAGCAAGATTTCTTGTGTCACTACGTGCAAACTGTTTCTCTGAGTCACTGCGTTCCTCTGGGTCACTAAGGGCCGGTTTATTTGAAGCCTGACTGCCATTCCCACTATAGGGGGATATTATTCGCTGATATAACGTCAATCATACATGTCATCTGTGAATTATTCATGGTGCACCGTGTGGACGCAAGTGTGCGGCTTATGAATCTGTGCCTTCGGCCCCTATTGAAATAGCGGCCAGCAGATGGTGCAACTTAAAAAAACGAATTTGCATAACGCCCCGCTAAAATAAAACAGGCACTGACAATGCAGCGCCTGCTGGTGCGGACTGGTTCGCAGAATTGCAATCAGGGTTGATACAGGCCGACACCTAACTCATTTTCTTTGCGGGTGCGGGCAATCACTGATTGCGGCGATTCATGAATACGCAGATCCATCTGGTCTTCGGTGCGCAGCAAAATGCCGCGAAGTGAACTGGCATAAACATCAACGATTTCAACATCGACGAATTTACCGATCATCTCTGGTGTGCCTTCAAAGTTCACGACCCGATTATTCTCAGTGCGCCCCGCCAATTCCATCACATTCTTACGAGATGTGCCTTCCACTAGAATGCGTTGCACAGTACCCACCATTTCGCGGCTGATTTCCATCGCTTGCTGAGTAATCCGTTGTTGCAAAATATGCAGGCGCTGTTTTTTCTCCTCTTCTGAAACATCATCCGGCAGATCAGCCGCCGGCGTGCCAGGGCGTGGAGAGTAAATAAAGCTGTAACTGGTATCAAAACGGACATCTGCCACCAGTTTCATGGTTTGCTCAAAATCTTGCTGAGTTTCGCCAGGAAAACCGATAATAAAATCAGAGCTAATTTGGATATCAGGCCGAGCCTGACGCAGTTTACGGATGATAGCTTTGTATTCCAGCGCGGTATGCGCCCGTTTCATCATGGTCAAAATGCGGTCAGAGCCACTTTGTACCGGCAAATGCAGGAAACTCACCAGTTCGGGCGTATCTCGATAAACGTCAATAATATCATCAGTAAACTCAATAGGATGGCTGGTGGTAAAGCGCACTCTATCGATACCATCAATGGCGGCAACTAGCCGCAATAGTTCGGCAAAACTACAGATATCACCATCATAAGTGGCACCACGATATGCATTGACATTCTGCCCTAGCAGGTTCACTTCCCGCACGCCTTGGGCGGCTAACTGTGCGATTTCAAACAAGATATCGTCACTTGGACGGCTAACTTCCTCGCCACGGGTATAAGGTACGACACAGAATGTGCAGTATTTATTGCAACCTTCCATAATGGAGACAAATGCTGTCGGCCCTTCAGCACGAGGCTCCGGCAGGCGGTCAAATTTTTCAATTTCTGGGAAACTGATATCCACCACAGGGCTGTGGGTGCCTTGCACGTGATTAATCATTTCCGGCAAACGATGCAGGGTTTGTGGACCGAAAATAACGTCGACACAAGGAGCACGTTGGCGCAGATGCTCACCTTCCTGAGATGCCACACAACCACCCACACCAATAATGAGCTCTGGATTTTTTTCTTTCAGCAGTTTCCACTGCCCAAGCAGGCTGAATACTTTTTCCTGTGCTTTTTCGCGGATTGAGCAGGTATTGAGTAACAGTAAATCCGCCTCTTCGGGGATTTCTGTCAATTGGTAGCCGTGGGTGCTGGCCAGCAAATCAGCCATTTTAGATGAATCGTATTCATTCATCTGGCAGCCCCAGGTTTTGATGTGTAGTTTTTTAGTCATAGCCTATCTACCGCCAAAAAATTCATCATAAAAGTCACATCGCGTGGCGCAATGCTCTATGCAGTGTTCCGTCATCGAATAGTGGGAGCACAAAGGCTCCGTAGTTATAGGGCTATTGTAGTCATTTGCCGTTGCGATGACCACCGCATAACGGCTTACTTATCCTGTGGAGTCATGAAAAATCCGGTACACTGTCTGCTGACAAAATATAGGCGGTATTTTAACTTCTAAGAATGGCCAAAATGGATAAATCGCAACCAAATTATGATGTTGTGGTCGTGGGTGGAGGCATGGTAGGTGCTGCTGCCGCGCTGGGGCTGGCACAAACTGGCTGGTCAGTGGCGTTACTGGAACACGAGGCTCCGCAGCCGTTTGAGGCTGAAAGTGTGCCGGACTTACGGGTTTCCGCGATTGGATGCACCTCGGTATCCTTGCTGAAACAACTCGGAGCCTGGTCGCAAGTGCAACAGATGCGCTATGCACCTTATCGTCGATTGGAAACATGGGAACAGCCGGGTTCTCAAGTTGTTTTTGATGCGGCGTCGCTGTCATTGCCTGAACTGGGCTTTATGGTCGAGAACCGGGTTTTGCAGTTGGCGCTATGGCAACAGATGGCAACATGCCCTAATTTGACGTTACTGTGCCCGTCACGGCTGCAAACAATGGTTAGAGTAGATGACTATTGGAAAATCACGTTAGATGCACAGCGAGAGATACAGAGCCATTTAGTGGTGGGTGCGGATGGGGCTAATTCTCTGGTACGCCGTTTAGCTGGGATTGGCACCAGCGGTTGGCAATATCGCCAGTCTTGTATGTTAATTACTGTTGAGACCGACACTGCTCAGCAAGACACCACCTGGCAGCAGTTTTTCCCTTCTGGTCCAAGAGCGTTCCTACCATTATTTGATAACTGGGCATCATTGGTTTGGTACGACAGTCCTCAGCGTATCCGTCTGCTTCAGGCGTTGCCGCTGGCACAATTGAATCAAGAGATTGCTGCGGCTTTCCCATCTCGTTTGGGAACTGTCAACGCCATTGCCACAGGTTCTTTTCCTTTGGTTCGCCGCCATGCGCAGCAATATGTGCAGCCGGGGTTGGTATTACTGGGCGATGCGGCGCATACCATCAATCCATTGGCGGGGCAGGGGGTTAATCTGGGATATCGGGATGTCGATGTGTTACTGGAGGTGTTAAACCAGGCGCGTGAACAGGCTGAATCTTGGCATAGCGAGCAGGTATTGCAGCGTTATCAGCGCCGCCGCCGTACTGATAATTTGATTATGCAAAGTGGAATGGATGTGTTTTACACCGCATTCAGTAATGACTTACCTGCGGTAAAATTTGTGCGTAATTTGGCGCTGATGGCGGCTCAACGTGCGGGTAAGCTCAAGGAGCATGCATTGAAGTATGCACTAGGGCTGTAGGTATTTTAATAACTCGTCGCCAGAAATAGTTATTGCCTGGCGACTGTGGGCACGTTTCTTGTTCTTTTGTTGAAAAGCAAAATTCAAATTTTATCGCAGCGAAAAAATCTCATTACAGTGAAAAAACAAAATGCAGAAAAGCAAAAAGCCCGCCGAAGCGAGCTTTTCTAAATTTGGCTGGGGTACGAGGATTCGAACCTCGGAATGCTGGAATCAGAATCCAGTGCCTTACCGCTTGGCGATACCCCAAAAGATGGTGGCTACGACGGGAATCGAACCTGTGACCCCAGCATTATGAGTGCTGTGCTCTAACCAGCTGAGCTACGTAGCCATCTTAAAATCTTTAACCTTAAGAAATTGTATGGCTGGGATACCAGGATTCGAACCTGGGAATGCCAGGATCAAAACCTGGTGCCTTACCGCTTGGCGATATCCCAACTGAAATACAATTCTTTTTACTGATTTAGTACAACTGGCGTCTAACAGTATTTGTGTTTAACAATCTTCGTCTTTAACAATCTTCGTGTTTAACAACAAACTATTTCACCATTTCAGAGAAATGGCTGGGATACCAGGATTCGAACCTGGGAATGCCAGGATCAAAACCTGGTGCCTTACCGCTTGGCGATATCCCATCTACTGTGACAACCGATGAAAATGGTGCGGGAGGCGAGACTTGAACTCGCACACCTTGCGGCGCTAGAACCTAAATCTAGTGCGTCTACCAATTTCGCCACTCCCGCATACATGAAAAAAGATGGTGGCTACGACGGGAATCGAACCTGTGACCCCAGCATTATGAGTGCTGTGCTCTAACCAGCTGAGCTACGTAGCCGTCTTTTTTCTGCACAACCTTCATCGGCGTTGCGGGGCGCATTATGCGTATATGGCCGATTTGCGTCAACTAATTTTTTCCCAAAAAAGCATTGAAGGGGTTCGTTTGTTTGGCTTGTGAACAGTCTGGTGATTAAAGCAGCACTTATGATGATTAATTGTTGAATTTGCCAGCAAAAAAATAAGGCCACCCAAAGGCGGCCTTGAGAGCGGAATGGTTGATGCAGGCAGACTCCCCCTGCTATCACGTTCAGTTATTTGTAAGCATCCTGATGCACGCCTACCGCGCGACCAGAAGGGTCATCCATGCTTTTGAATGATTCATCCCATTCAATAGCTTTAGCTGATGAACATGCTACTGAAGGGCCGCCAGGCACGCATTCCGCTGCACTTGGCAGTGGGAATAGCTCTTCAAAAATTTCTCGATACAAGTAGCCCTCTTTGGAGGACGGCGTGTTGTATGGGAAACGGAAGTGCGCAGTTTCCATCTGTTGATCAGTGACTTGCTCGGCAGCTTTCTCTTTTAATGTATCAATCCAGCTGTAACCCACACCATCGGAGAATTGTTCTTTCTGACGCCATGCGACGCTATGTGGCAGGTAGGATTCAAAACATTCACGTAGTACATGTTTTTCCATTTTGCCATTACCGCACATTTTATCCTGCGGGTTAATTCGCATCGCCACATCAAGGAAGTTTTTATCCAGGAATGGTACACGCGCTTCAACACCCCAGGCAGACATCGCTTTGTTGGCACGAGCGCAGTCATACATATGCAGGGCTAACAGCTTGCGCACGGTTTCTTCATGTAACTCTTTGGCATTTGGCGCTTTGTGGAAATAGAGGTAACCGCCAAATACTTCGTCAGAACCTTCGCCAGATAGCACCATTTTGATACCCATCGCCTTGATTTTACGTGACATCAAGTACATTGGTGTTGAGGCGCGGATAGTGGTGACATCATAAGTTTCAATGTGATAAATCACATCACGGATGGCATCCAGACCTTCCTGCACGGTGAAGTGAATTTCATGATGCACGGTACCCAAATGGTTGGCGACCTCTTGCGCGGCGCGCAAATCCGGTGAACCTATCAAACCTACGGCGAAGGAGTGCAATTGTGGCCACCAGGCTTCACTGCGTTCATCATCTTCTACGCGACGAGCCGCAAATTTTTTGGTGATAGCCGAAATAACCGAGGAATCCAGACCGCCAGAGAGCAGCACGCCGTAAGGAACGTCGGACATCAAATGACTTTTAACCGCATCTTCTAACGCATTTGCCAGTTCAACTTTATCAGTGACATTGTTTTTGACATTATCGAAATCAAACCAGTCGCGATGATAATACTCGCGAATTTCGCCATCCTGACTCCACAGATAGCTTCCGGCCGGGAATTCTTTGATGGTACGGCAAACCGGAACCAAGGCTTTCATTTCTGAAGCCACAAACATATTACCGTGTTCGTCGTGGCCCATGTACAGCGGGATAATACCCAGATGGTCACGCCCAATCAGGTAAGCGTCTTTTTCCGTATCGTATAGGACGAAAGCGAACATACCTTGCAGGTCGTCAAGGAATTCAGGCCCTTTCTCCTGATACAGCGCCAGAATGACTTCACAGTCAGAACCGGTCTGGAATTTATAACGGTCGCCGTATTGCTGGCGTAATGCCTGATGATTATAAATTTCACCATTGACCGCCAGAATATGTGTGTGCGCCGCGTTAAACAGGGGCTGGGCACCAGTATTGACGTCAACAATAGATAAGCGTTCATGGGCGAGTATGGCTTTATCATTTGCCCATACACCTGACCAGTCCGGGCCGCGGTGGCGCATTAGACGTGACATTTCCAGCGCTTTTTTGCGTAACTCAATGGGGTCAGTTTTAAGGTCGAGGACCCCGAAAATAGAACACATAGTAATCTCCCTAACTTCTCTGCTTTGGCGGTGATGATGTTGAGTTTGAGTCGTTCATCGCTGGAACTGTTTTTCGTGCACTTGCTTTTGATTGATGCAAGCTGTGCCCCATGACGATGCATTCATCCGAATAATTTGTAGAAAGTAATGCAAAAAACACGCCAATTTAGAGCGAGATAGATTTGTCGCTATAGCTGGCATGGCGGTGAACACACATAACGAAAATGCGCCAAAATGGGGAGAATTAGCAAGAAACTTTGGTGCGCTGCACTAAAAAAGGGCGTCGCGCGATAAGGGGAGTATCACAAAAAAGGTGTATGGCGGCCGGAACCGCCAACGAGAAACTAGATGATGTCAATTTCTGCAACAGATGGGTAAACGTAGCTTGGGCGGAATGGCATCGCTTCAATATCTGTTAATGTCGATACGCCGGAAAGAACCAAAATAGTCTCAAGGCCCGCCTGGAAACCGGCCAAAATGTCGGTACGCAGGTTATCACCCACAATGACGGTACTTTCCGAATGTGCCTGCATTTTATTGAGTGCAGCGCGGATAATCCACGGGCTAGGTTTGCCGACATAAAATGGTTTACGGCCAGAGATTTTCTCGATAGGCGCGCACAACGCTCCACAAGCAGGTGCAAAGCCGTGGCCGTGGCTATCGGGGTTGGTGGCAATAAAGCGCGCACCATTGGCGACGAAATAGGCTGCTTTATGCATCATGTCCCAGTTGTATGAGCGGGTTTCACCCACAATCACAAAATCAGGATTTATATCGGTAATGGTAAAGCCAGCTTTATACAATTCGTGAACTAATGCGCCTTCACCTACTACATAAGCTTTCTTACCGTCCTGGCGGCGCAGAAAATCAGCTGTTGCCATCGCCGAGGTATAAAAAGCACTTTCTGGCACTTCCAGCCCGGCAGAACTAAAACGATTAGCCAGATCCTGAGCGGTTTGTGACGGATAGTTGGTCAAAATAACCAGCGGCATGCCGGCTTCTTGAATTCGGGCCAGAAAAACATCAGCGCCGGGGACGGGGTGATTATCATGCAACAAAACACCATCGATATCGCAAATAACGCTTTTAATTGTCATCGTTTAAATTACTCTTTTAGCCGCAGCAATGAGTCACTATAACATGGTCGATAATGAAACTGACCCTGCCACTATCTTATGCCCGTCATCTTTCAAGATACAGGGCTGTTGGCTGCCATCACTTACCCAACTCATTGAGTTATCTCAACTCCTTGGGTTCATTCCGTTGCCGCCTGCCTGTAACTCGAAATCTATTGGGTGCATAAATGATTAGTTTTCTAACAGGCGTTGCAATAATACACCGTTTAACATGGCGCGCTTGGCCAGCGCAAAAGCCCCAATAGCTGATTGATGATCAAGCTGCGAGGTGACCACCGGTAGATTTTGGCGGAAGTTTTTTAACACTTGCGTATTAATACAACCTTGAATAGCGGGGAGTAGGATTTTGTCAGCTTCAATGATTTCACCGGCAATGACCACTTTTTGCGGATTGAACAAGTTGATGGCGATAGAAATGGCTTTACCCAGGTAGCGGCCTACATGTTCAATCACCTCAGTTGCCAGCAAATCACCTTTGTTAGCCGCTTTGCAGATGGCACTAATATGGCAATCATCCAATGTTAACTTGCTTGGATATCCCTGCGCGAGCAGGTGGCGTACGCGGTTTTCAATGGCTGCATTCGATGCGACAGTTTCCAGGCAACCAAAATTACCGCAATAGCAGCGCTCGCCCAATGGATCAATCTGGATATGACCGATTTCGCCTACGTTACCATTGCTGCCAAGAAATATTTGGCTGTTAACAATGATTCCGGCACCGGTACCGCGATGCAGACGAACCAAAATAGAGTCTTCGCAGTCGCGAGTTGCACCAAAATAGTGCTCAGCCAGCGCTAAACTACGAATATCGTGGCCAACAAAGCTGGTGACATTGAAACGATTTTGCAGATTTTCGACTAACGGCCAATTGCTAACACTGATATGTGGCATATAGCGCACGATACCTTTGCTCGGTTCAACCAGACCAGGGAGGATGACGGCGATAGCGATCAGTTCACGTAATTTGCGCTGATAAGCTTCAATAAACTGACTGATGATATTAAATAATGCATGTTCGAGAGTTTCTTGCGTGCGCTCTGGCAGGGAATAGTGCTCTTCACCCAGCGACTTGCCGCTCATATCAAACAGCGTAATAGTGGCATCATGGCGGCCCAGGCGGACAGCGATGGTATGGAACTGACGGTTTTCTGTCACGATAGAAATTGCGCGGCGACCACCGGTGGAGGCTTGCTGATCGACTTCTTTGATCAGCCCGCGCTCCAACAGTTGACGAGTAATCTTGGTGACACTGGCGGGAGCTAGCTGGCTGAGATCGGCAATTTGAATGCGCGAAATCGGGCCTTGCTGGTCAATGAGCCGATATACCACGGCACCATTGAGTTGTTTCACAAGATCCACATTACCAATTTGTGACTGTCCGCCGGTGCTCATCAATAAAATTACTCGCTTATTTTAAAACCTCGTTACCATTAACGATGGTTTTAGTGATTTTATAATCGCGGGTAAAGGCAGTCAGGTTGGCCACTTTGCCGGCTTCAATACTCCCTAACTGCTTATCCACGCCAATCGCTCGGGCCGCATAAAGTGTGGCCATACGCAATGCTTCGTCTAGCGCGATGCCCACATGCTCAACACTATTTTGGACCGCTTCTATCATGGTCAGTGCTGAACCGCTTAATGTGCCATTTTCATCCACACATAAACCATCGCGATAGTATATTGTTTTACCAGCAAAAATAAATTGATCAATTTCAGCACCTGCTGGTGCAGTTGCATCAGTTACCAGTACTAATTTCTCACCTTTCAATCGCTTAGCATTACGAATATTGGCCCAATCCACATGCAAACCATCCGCAATGACACCTGTGTACACTTCTGGCGTATCAAAAATCGCCCCAATCAGGCCCGGCTCGCGCCCGGAAATGTAAGGCATTGCATTATATAGGTGCGTTGCAAAGCGGATACCGGCAGCAAAACCTTGACGAGCTTGCTGATACGTCGCGTTTGAATGGCCGGAGGAAACCAAAATACCGGCTTCTGTCAGTTGACGAATATATTTGGCATCAACCATTTCAGGAGCCAAGGTCACTTTAGTGATCACATCGGCATTGGCGCACAGATAATCAATCATTTCAGCGCTAGGTTTACGAATAAACGCTGGGTTATGAGTCCCTTTCTTTTGAGGGCTGATATAAGGCCCTTCCAGATGCAGACCCAAAGCCTGATGCTGGTTTTTTTGCAGATATGAACGCATGACATCAATGCCGTGCTTCATGTATTCATCACTGCAAGTAATGAGTGTCGGCAGGAAACTAGTACAGCCTGACTTTTCATTCGCGCGCTGCATAATTTCCAGCGTCTTTTCGGAGATGGCTTCAAGCGAATCATTGAATTGCACCCCCCCGCAGCCATTAAGCTGAACATCAATAAAACCGGGGGCCAGGATGGCGCCACCCAAGTCGCGTACCTCAATGCCAGCCGGAAGTTCATCGGCAGGACAGATACGTTCGATCAATCCGTTAGCCACGACAACAGCGTGATTATCCAGTACTTCATGGCTGGTATAAATACGGCCGTGAGTTAAAGCGTACATCTTAACCCCCTAATAACTGTTACAGATTCTTGATGTTTTCAGCTTCTAATTCGCTGAAATATTTTACAGTTTTAACCTTCAATTCCATAGTCGAAGGTTCATCGCACACCATGATGGCTTTCGCATGCAGTTGCAGGCAACTGATGGTCCACATGTGGTTGATACTGCCTTCAACTGCGGCTTGCAAGGCTTGTGCTTTGCCACGGCCAGTCACCAGAATCATCACTTCTTCTGCATCCAACAGAGTGCCCACACCTACAGTAAGTGCATATTTCGGCACGAGGTTTGCATCACCACCAAAGAAACGTGAGTTTGCTTCGCGAGTTTCTTCGGTCAGCGTTTTGATGCGAGTACGAGAAGCTAAAGAGGACGCCGGTTCATTAAAGGCAATGTGGCCGTCAACGCCTACGCCACCCATGAACAGGTGAATTTTGCCATAAGACTTAATCTTTTCTTCGTAACGGCGACATTCTTCATCGATATCAGGCGCATTACCATTAAGAAGATTGATGTTTTCAGCAGGGATATCCACATGATCAAAGAAGTTGCTGTGCATGAAGGTGTAGTAGCTTTCCGGGTGCTCTTGCGGCAGCCCAACATATTCATCCATGTTGAAAGTGACCACATTTTTGAAACTCACTTCACCGGCTTTATACAGCGCAACCAAGTGCTTATACGCTTCCATCGGTGTGCCGCCAGTTGGCAGCCCCAGAACAAATGGGCGATCAGCGGTCGGTTTAAATGCATTGATGCGGTTAACGATATAACGTGCGGCCCATTTACCAACTTCTGTGGTGTTTTTCAGTGGGATAAGTCTCATCTTGCACCTCTTTGATTGCTAATAGTGGCTATACTCTACGCGGATTGAATCATTCAGCTAAGCGTAACTCAGATTTTGACTCATGCGTTGGTACAATGCTTTGTTCATTTTTCGAATGATAAAATAAGTTTTGTGTCATGGCTAGTCTATTGGTGCTTTTTGACTGGTTTTTGGTGACATTTATCACAAAATAGGGGGTTTTAATTTGCGTTACGAAATAAATTTTTTACACTCCGGAATGAGTCATTTGTATCGTGAATAAATAGCGTGCCGTGAATAAATAAAGATGTGCCATGCGTTTTTCTAAAAGGTAGTGAATCAAATAAATAAACTACTTAAAGGGTCCGATATCGGACGAATAGGGGGAAAGGTGAATATTCTTAGTTACTTGCAAAAAGTGGGTCGGGCTTTGATGGTCCCAGTGGCCACACTGCCTGCAGCCGCGATATTGATGGGTGTGGGCTACTGGATAGACCCAGTCAGCTGGGGAGGTGATAATGCGCTAGCGGCATTGTTTATCAAGTCCGGTGCCGCCATCATCGATAATATGTCCGTGCTGTTCGCCATTGGTGTGGCTTATGGTATGTCAAAAGATAAAGACGGTGCTGCTGCACTGACCGGCTTTGTCGGCTTCCTGGTGTTGACGACGCTGTGTTCGCCAGCCGCGGTTTCGATGATTCAAAAGATTCCGGTTGATCAGGTTCCAGCTGCCTTCGGCAAAATCAACAACCAGTTCGTGGGTATTCTGGTAGGTATCATCTCAGCTGAGTTGTATAACCGCTTCAGTGGCGTTGAATTGCCAAAAGCACTTTCCTTCTTCAGTGGTCGCCGTCTGGTTCCGATTCTGACGTCTTTCCTGATGATCGTGGTTGCCTTCATTCTGATGTACGTTTGGCCACTGATTTATAACGCATTGGTGACTTTCGGTGAGTACATCAAAGATATGGGTTCTGTGGGTGCAGGTATTTATGCCTTCTTCAACCGCTTACTGATCCCAGTCGGCCTGCATCACGCCTTGAACTCTGTGTTCTGGTTTGACGTTGCCGGTATTAACGATATCCCTAACTTCCTGGGTGGCCAACAGTCCATCGATAGCGGTAAAGCTGTTGTCGGTATCACTGGTCGTTATCAGGCTGGTTTCTTCCCAATCATGATGTTTGGTTTACCTGGTGCTGCGCTGGCGATTTATCACTGCGCGCGTCCGGAAAACAGAGCAAAAGTGGCCGGTATCATGTTGGCGGGGGCATTTGCAGCCTTCTTCACCGGTATCACTGAACCACTTGAATTCTCCTTCATGTTCGTTGCCCCTGTGTTGTACTTTATCCATGCCGTGCTGACTGGGATTTCTGTGTTCATTGCAGCCAGTATGCATTGGATTGCAGGCTTCGGTTTCAGTGCCGGTCTGGTGGATATGGTGTTGTCTTCCCGCAATCCGCTGGCGACACACTGGTACATGTTGATCCCACAAGGTCTGGTGTTCTTCGCGATTTACTACGTGGTGTTCCGTTTCACCATCAAGAAATTCAACTTGCTGACTCCTGGTCGTGAACTGGCAGTTGAAGGTAGTGAAGAAGATGGTTATGACGTCAATGTTGATAAAACTCCAGAAGTTAACGAAAGCGAAATTAATGGTCTGGCGCGTCGTTACATTGGAGCCATCGGCGGCTCAGACAACCTGACAGGGATTGATGCATGTATCACCCGTCTGCGTTTGAACGTGAAAGATTCTGCATTGGTGAATGACGGTGTTGCCAAACGCTTAGGCGCTTCTGGTGTTATTCGTCTGAACAAACAAAGTGTGCAAGTGATTGTTGGTACCCGTGCGGAACTGATTGCTTCGGCAATGCGTAACGTGTTGGCCAGTGGCCCGGTTCCTGCGGCAAGTAGCGCCACTGCTCCTGCTGCGGCCAAGCCTCAGGCTGTCATTAACACCGCGAAAGCTGCCTCTTTGGTATTGGTTTCTCCGATTACCGGTGATGTGGTGGCTTTGGAAGAGGTTCCTGATGAAGCCTTTGCCAGCAAAGCTGTCGGTGAGGGTATTGCCATTCGTCCAACGGATAAAACTGTGGTTGCTCCGGCAAACGGCACCATCGTAAAAATCTTCAACACTGACCATGCTTTCTGTCTGGAAACTGAAACCGGCGCTGAAATTGTGGTACATATCGGGATTGATACGGTGAAACTGAACGGCCAGGGCTTTGCACGTCTGGTTGAAGAAGGTGCCACTGTAGTTGCTGGTCAACCGGTGCTTGAGCTGGACTTGGCTTACCTGAACGCTAATGCGCGCTCAATGATTAGCCCAGTTGTTGTCAGTAATATTGATGACTATGCCGGTATCTCGGTGTTGGCGGGTGGTTCGGTGGTCGCCGGTCAAAGCCAGCTGTTTGAGATTCAGAGCAAATAATTGGCTTTAGCCCGACGGTGAAAAGGGACTGCTGTCCTGAATAACCGATTTAACTTTTAGCTGAACCAACGGGAAGAGAGCAATCTCTTCCCGTTTTTTTGTTTTATTTCCTGTAACAAACGGTTGTTTCCAAGTCGGGCTTGTTGGATTATATGCGGTTATATTTGTTGCGTTTGCATTGAGGAATAGAACAATGAGTGAGGCAGAAGCCCGCCCAAGTAATTTTATCCGTCAGATCATTGACGAAGATTTAGCCAGCGGCAAACACACGTCGGTTCATACCCGCTTCCCGCCGGAGCCAAATGGCTACTTGCATATTGGCCATGCGAAGTCCATTTGCCTGAACTTTGGTATTGCGCAAGACTACCAGGGGCAATGCAATCTGCGTTTCGACGACACCAACCCAGTGAAAGAAGATGTGGAGTTTGTGGAGTCAATTAAACGCGACGTAGAGTGGCTAGGCTTCACCTGGAGCGGTGATGTGCGTTACTCCTCAGACTATTTTGACCAATTGTACCAGTACGCTGTAGAGCTGATTAACAAGGGCCTGGCGTATGTTGATGAATTAACGCCTGAGCAGATGCGCGAATATCGCGGCACACTGACTGCGCCGGGTAAAAATAGCCCGTATCGCGACCGCAGTGTGGAAGAGAACCTGGCGCTGTTTGAAAAAATGCGTGCCGGTGGCTTTGCTGAAGGCGCCGCATGCTTGCGCGCAAAAATTGACATGGCGTCACCGTTCATTGTGATGCGTGATCCGGTGTTGTACCGCATTAAATTTGCCGAACATCACCAGTCTGGTAACAAGTGGTGCATCTACCCGATGTATGACTTCACCCATTGCATTTCTGATGCGATTGAAGGGATTACGCATTCACTTTGTACTTTGGAGTTCCAGGATAACCGTCGCTTGTATGATTGGGTGCTGGATAATATCTCTATTGAATGCCATCCACGTCAGTATGAGTTCTCTCGTCTGAATCTCGAATACTCCATTATGTCTAAGCGTAAGCTGAACCTATTGGTGACCGAGAAGGTAGTCGAGGGCTGGGATGACCCGCGTATGCCAACCATTTCTGGTTTGCGTCGCCGTGGTTACACCGCAGCATCAATTCGTGAATTCTGCCGCCGTATCGGTGTGACCAAGCAGGATAACAACGTTGAGATGATGGCGCTGGAATCCTGTATCCGTGATGATCTGAACGAAAATGCGCCACGGGCTATGGCTGTTCTGGATCCAATTAAAGTGGTTATCGAGAATCGTGCGGCAGGGGAAGAGTGGCTGACCATGCCAAATCATCCGAATAATCCGGACATGGGCACCCGTCAGGTACCTTTCGACAGTGAGATTTATATCGATCGCGCTGATTTTCGTGAAGAAGCCAATAAGCAATACAAGCGTCTGGTGCTGGGTAAAGAAGTGCGCCTGCGTAATGCTTATGTCATCAAAGCCGAGCGTGTTGAGAAAGACGCCGAAGGTCATGTCACGACACTTTATTGCAGCTATGACGCAGAAACTTTAAATAAAGACCCTGCCGACGGCCGTAAAGTGAAAGGGGTTATCCATTGGGTTTCTGTTAAGCATGCATTGCCTGCTGAAATCCGTTTATATGACCGTTTGTTTAGTGTACCAAACCCAGCGGCGGCGGAAGACTTCTTATCCACCATCAACCCTGAGTCTTTGATTATCCGTCAGGGCTTTGTTGAGCCAAGCTTGGCTGGTGCGGTACCAGAAAAAACTTATCAGTTTGAACGTGAAGGTTATTTCTGTGCTGATAGCCACTATTCACGGCCAGATGCGTTGGTATTTAACCGCACTGTCGGTCTGCGTGATACCTGGGCGGCTAAGGTGACTAACTGATTTTAGTCCTCCGATTTACCTCAATTGGCGTGGCTTAGTCCACGCTTTTTTTATGTCCATATCCAGTCATTGTTAGTTTTACTAAACATGACTCGGTTGTTTCAATTTCCTCTCCGTCCCGTCCTATTCTTTGGTCAATCTCAACAGATTACATTCTTTTCTCCCCCTTAAGCGGCGTTCTGTAAGTCTTTCTTAAATATTCGCTTTACGAATTAACTGGGAAAATAACACTGTTTTCCTCGTATAAATCTTATGTTTTATTGGTTCAGCTGAAACCATTCAAGATGTCAATATGGAACGATTCTGCTCTTTAAAAATCATGTTATGCATTGTTTTTTAAGCTTTTGTGAACTCTGTAATATTTTTTCACAGTTATGTGCTCATTGTCATACTTTGAATAATTAGCTTCATTTTTGATTGATAATTCGCGTCGCGAAAAATAGTCTGTATTCCAGCAGTAATCTTCACCAGTGTGTATTTCGACAGCGAAGTTGGTTTTTTTATGAACAACTGCTGGTGGGATTTCTTCCCAGCAAAACTTTACCCACTAGGGTTTTTTGAGGCTAAACCTGTGAGCTGTGGTGGACACAGGGGCGGCACTTTAAATGTGATGTCAAAGAGGAATTTTTTCATATGGTTACGCACGGTGCTAAACGTAAAACATTAGCGCTCGCAGTCGCGGGTGCATTGTTAGGAACGGGGTTTATGGCAGCCCCAGAGGCCAAGGCAGAAGGCTTTGTTGATGATTCATCACTGACGGGTGGTATTTACTATTGGCAGCGTCAGCGTGACCGTAAGGATTTAACGCCAGGTAGCGCAGAGTATGGCAAGTATGTCGCTAACCTGCACCACTCCACATTTAACGCCAATCTGGACTTCTCTTCCGGTTATGCCGCAGATATGTTCGGTATCGACTTAGCCGCTTTCGGCGCAGTTGAAATGACCAACAGTGGCCCAGCGGCACCAAACGAAATTGGTTTCAGTGATGCCAAAACCCGTTGGGACGAAAAATGGACCGGCGATAAGAGTGGTGTGAGTATTTACAAAGCCGCCGCCAAATTCAAATTAGGTGATTTCTGGGCGCGTGGTGGTTATATCCAACCCACTGGTCAGACCCTGCTAGCCCCACACTGGAGCTTTATGCCGGGCACCTACCGCGGTGCTGAAGGTGGTGCGAAATTTGATTTTGATACGGCGGGCGCATTGTCCATGTCATACATGTGGACTGATGAATATAAAGCGCCGTGGTATCAGAACATGTACAACTTCCGTCAAGCTGATGGCAAAACTGGTATCAGTTATCTGCACTCAATTGGCGCCAAATATGACTTTAAAAACAAGCTAGTACTGGAAGCAGCATTCGGTCAAGCCAAAGATTACATGGATCAATACTTTGCGAAAGCCTCTTATGCTTTCCCGGTTGCGGGTAATGATCTGCGGACGTCTTATCAGTTCTATGGTGCAAAAGACAAAGTTGATGGCGGCTTCAAAGATGTTAATGACGTCTATGACGGTCTTGCCTGGTTGCAAGCATTGACTCTGGGTTACACCACCGGGCCATTTGATTTGCGTCTGGAAGGTACCTGGGCCAAAGCTGACGGCAACCAAGGCTACTTCTTGCAACGTATGACTCCGGGCTACGCCACCTCCAATGGTCGCTTAGACGTGTGGTGGGATTCGCGCTCTGACTTTAACGCCAACGGTGAAAAAGCGTTGTTTGGTGGCGTGATGTATGACCTGAAAAACTGGAATTTGGCCGGTTGGTCAGTCGGGACTTCCTATGCTTATGGTTGGGATGCCAAACCGAGCACCAACCCAATTTATGACCAAAATACCCGTTTGAAAGAATCTGCATGGAACTTTGACATTCTTTACACCCTGCAAGAAGGCCGTGCTAAAGGCACATTATTCAAACTGCACTACACCATGTACGACAACCACACCAACATTCCAAGTTATGGTGGCGGTTTCGGCAACGTATTCCAGGATGAAAAAGACGTTAAATTCATCGTGATTGCACCATTTACGATCTTCTGATTTTTCCCCTTTTGATTGCCATCCCCGGCCGCTGTGCCGGGGACATAATGGAGTGCCACCATGAAAAAAATCCTTTTTATCATCGCCGCAGTCATGGGATTAAGTGCTTGTGCCCCACAAACTCCCATTCAGCCGGAAGACAGCAAACTTAAGCAAGCATACAGCGCTTGTATCAATGCTAGCGAAGGTCAACCAGAAAGGCTGATCCCTTGCAAAGCGGTACTGAACGTTTTGAAACAAGAGAAGGCGCATCAAGCCTTTACCGACAAAGAAACAGTACGGGTACTGGATTACCAGCGCTGTATTGATGCGGCCCACACTGGCAATGGTCAAGCCTATGACGCGCAGTGCGGCAAACTTTGGCAAGAAATTCGCAACAACAATTGATTTAACAACAATTGATTTAACAATAATTGTTTTAACAACGATTGATCTAACAATAATTCTGTCAGCGGCAATACTTCAGTAGCGACTTTGGCAGCGGTTATTCATTATGGATGAGGTTAGTGATGAACAAATTCAGATTAAATGCGTTAGCGGCAATCACCGCAACCTTTGGCTTGATGGGCGCTGCCCATGCAGATGCCGCCAATCAACAGATTGTTGATCAACTCAGCGCTTTGACAGTTAATTATAAAGTGTTGGATAACCGCGCAGCTGAAAATGGCGTAGATTGCGCCAAGTTGGGAGCTGACTGGGCATCATGTAATAAAGTAGTGATTACTCTGACCAATACTGGGGATGAGATCAAAGGCCAGGACTGGGCCATTTACTTCCATAGTATTCGTCAAATTCTCACCGTAGATAATGATCAGTTTAAAATTACTCACCTGACGGGTGATCTACATAAAATTGAACCTACCGCCAAATTTACTGGTTTCCCTGCCAATCAGGCGGTTGAAATCCCGATCACCGGCGAATACTGGCAGTTATTTGCCACCGACTTTATGCCGCGCTGGTATGCCACTTCGGGTGATGCAAAACCAAAAGTTCTGAAAAGTACTGATACTGAAGATATTAATGAATATCTGACTCAGTTTACGGGCGATCAGTGGAAGCGTACTAAAGACGACAATAACGTATTAATGACACCGGAATCTCGCTTCGTCAAAAATGAGGCCGTGAAAACATTAACGGCAGCTAACCTGCGCGGGCAGATTATCCCGACACCAATGGAAGTGAAGGTTCACCAACAAGATGCCGATTTGAGTCAAGGTGTGGCGCTTGACCTGAGCACTTTGCCCAAACCGGCTGCTGAGGCGGCGGCGCAGCGTTTTGCATTACTTGGCTTGAAGTTGGGTGCAACGGGGTTCCCGATTAAAACCTTGATTCAGCCGTCTGCCTTTAAAGGTGACTTAGCCGTTTCAGGGGCATATGAGCTGAAAATCGGTGAAAAGGGCGCGCAAGTGATTGGTTTTGACCCAACAGGTGTGTTTTACGGCCTGCAATCCATTCTTTCTTTAGTACCGACTGATGGTAGCAAGAAGATTGCGACATTGGATGCCAAAGATGCGCCACGCTTTGAATACCGTGGTGTTTTCCTGGATGTAGGGCGTAACTTCAAAACTAAAGATGCAGTATTGCGTTTGCTTGATCAGATGGCCGCTTACAAGCTGAACAAATTCCACTTCCATCTGAGTGATGATGAAGGCTGGCGTATTGAGATACCAGGCCTGCCAGAACTGACCGATGTGGGCAGCAAGCGTTGCCACGATTTAACGGAAAACACCTGCTTACTGCCGCAATTGGGCTCAGGCCCGGATAGCAATAATTTGGGCTCGGGTCACTTTACCCGTGATGATTACATCGACATTTTGAAATACGCGAAAGCCCGCCAAATTGAGGTCATTCCTGAGATTGATATGCCCGCCCACGCGCGTGCAGCCGTCGTCTCGATGGAAGCTCGTTACAACAATTTGATGAAGCAGGGTAAGGAAAAAGAAGCCAACGAGTTCCGCCTGGTTGACCCGACAGATGATTCCAACACGACTTCTGTTCAGTTCTATGAACGCAAAAGTTATCTCAACCCATGTCTGGATTCGTCTAAACGTTTTGTCGACAAAGTGATCGGCGAAATGGCGCAGATGCACAAAGAAGCCGGTATGCCATTGACCACCTGGCATTTTGGTGGTGATGAGGCGAAGAACATCCGTCTGGGGGCAGGGTTCCAGGATAAAAATGGCACCATTGAGCCGGGCAAGGGCATTATTGATAAAAGTGTGGAAGATAAGCCGTGGGCTAAATCGCAAGTTTGTCAGGATATGGTCAAGCAAGGCAAAATTCAGGATGTTGAGCATCTTTCCAGCCACTTTGCGATTGAAGTCAGCAAGTTGGTGAATGCCCATGGCATTGAGAAAATGCAAGCCTGGCAAGATGGCCTTAAAGATGCCAAGTCGTCGAAAGACTTTGCCACTAAACGTGTTGGCGTTAACTTCTGGGATACTCTCTATTGGGGCGGCGCTGACTCAATCAATGATTGGGCCAATAAAGGCTATGAAGTGGTCGCGTCGAATCCGGATTATGTCTATTTCGACATGCCATATGAAGTTAACCCAAATGAGCGCGGTTATTACTGGGCGACTCGCTTCAGCGACGAAGCCAAAGTCTTTAGTTTCGCGCCGGATAATATGCCACAAAACGCGGAAACATCGGTCGACCGTGACGGTAATCATTTCAGTGCTAAAAGTGATAAACCTTGGCCGGGTGTGCACGGTATTTCCGTTCAATCATGGAATGAAACAGTACGAACTGATGAACAAATGGAATACATGATTTTCCCTCGAGTATTACCACTGGCCGAACGTGCCTGGCATCGTGCGTCTTGGGAGCAGGATTATAAAGCCGGTCGTGAGTACCAAGGTGGCGTAACGCATAGGGTTGACACCAAGGCGTTGAACTCAGATTGGCAGCGTTTTGCCAATATTATGGGCCAACGTGAATTGGCGAAACTGGATAAAGCCGGAGTGGCTTATCGCTTGCCAGTTCCAGGGGCGCGAGTTGTTGGCGGGGAATTGGAAGCTAATATCTCCTTACCGGGTCTGATTATCGAGTATTCCACTGATGGCGGAAAACAATGGCAGCAGTATGATGCCAAAGCACAACCGAAAGTCAGTGGCGACGTATTGATTCGTTCCACCAGCCCGGATGGTAAACGTAGTAGTCGTGCGGAGCCGGTTAAGGTTTGATTATTGCTGTCAAAGTGCTGTGTCTGATGTTAACTCCTGTTTGCTGAGGTTTAGGTAAACACTATTAAGTGAAGTTGAGTTGATGGTTTTCCCCCGGCAAGTCCGGGTTTTTTTTGTTTTAAATTTATGGAGGTAGCAATAGGGTGTATACCCAAAGTCATTGGAATTGCAGATAAGTGGGGTGGCAAGCGAATAAATCACCTACGTCAGTGATTAGGGGGAATTAGAATAACTAACAACCCAGCGGCTTCAAGGGTGAAGGGTATAAATAAGAATGACCACCTAACTCCCAACCGAGTTGCACTTGGGTAACTGAGCGGGAAAGGCGGCCATCTTGCGGATTATTTATTTCAGCAGCGCTTAAAATCTTTATAAGTCAACGCGATAAAACGACATTATCTTTTATCGTGCGCAGATTCATTTTCACGGCAATCGCCGCTTTCACAGTGGCCGTACAGATACAGACTGTGATTGGTCAGCTTGATACCATGTTGTTTAGCAATTTCACGTTGAAGCGATTCAATGGATTCATTACTAAATTCGATCACTTTGCCGCAATCCAGGCAAATCAGATGATCGTGATGATGTTGCTGCGTCAGCTCAAAGACTGATTTGCCGCCTTCGAAATTATGGCGGGTAACAATACCGGCATCATCAAACTGGTTCAGTACACGGTAAACCGTTGCTAAACCAATTTCTTCACCGATATCGATCAGCTTTTTATAAAGATCTTCCGCGCTGACGTGATGGCACACCGGATCTTGCAACACTTCCAGAATTTTAAGCCGTGGCAGTGTTACTTTAAGGCCTGCGTTTTTTAAGGCTTTGTTGTTGTCAGTCATGCGGATTCAGTCCTGTTACTATCGATTCAAATTAAGGCTGTTCAGCCTATGACATCCGTGGCGCAATATTCTCAATTGCGTCTCATTATAGAACTGCTAGCCCCAAATGAAAACCGTGGTTGTTAACAAAGATATAATTGCACACTTTGCCCGATTAATCATGCAATGTATTGATGAATGGGATTGTTGCATAATTTAAGTATATGACTGCAAAGTATAAGGTTACAAATTTGTAGCAGTTTATTTTCATTTTGCACGGATGAAAGTGCGGATTTGTGGGTGGCTTAACAGAGTATAACCAGAGGGATAGAAGCAACGGAAACGCGTGGCAATATTAAATTTCATCCCCGCGTTTCCGACATGACAAATTAACCGGTAATTTCGGCCAGATTCAGTTCTTCGCTGATCTGTTTTACCCAAGCTTCAACGCGCTCATTTGTCAATTCTGGCTGACGATCTTCATCAATGGCTAAACCAATAAAGTGATCGTCATCCGCCAAGCCTTTAGACGCTTCAAAGTGGTAGCCAGCGGTTGGCCAGTGACCGACGATAGCAGCACCGCGTGGTTCGATGATATCGCGCACGGTTCCCATCGCATCACAGAAATATTCTGCATAATCTTCCTGATCGCCACAGCCAAATATAGCCACCAATTTGCCGTTGAAATCAATTTCTTCCAGTGTCGGGAAGAAATCATCCCAATCACATTGAGCTTCACCGTAATACCAGGTTGGGATGCCGATGAGCAGAATATCAAAGCCTTCTAAATCTTCTTTAGTGCTTTTGGCAATGTCGTGAACCTCAGCAACATCTTTACCCAGTTGCTTTTGGATCATCTTGGCAATGTTTTCGGTATTGCCAGTATCGCTGCCAAAGAAAATGCCTACAGTTGCCATATAACTTAATACCTTTTAAATTCAAATTGTTATGCAAATTACTGAGCGTTTGGCCCAATAATATAACACATGTATAGGGCCATATAGTGCCAGAAAACCTCGTCCGGCCGATATCAAGATTATGCGATATTAAATTTTTGTGAGTGGCTCAACCTTATAACCTCATTGCCGATAACAGCGGTGTAACCGAATGGTTGCAATTTGCAGTGAAGGAGAACAAACATGCAGTTTTTAAGAAATATTTCTATCAGAGCCGCGTTACTTTGGGTGCTTGGGGCATTTTGCCTGCTATGGGGCGGTGTATCTGGTTATACGTTGCTATCGCTGAATCAACTGACTCAATCCTCTAATGCTAATAGTGTGTTGGTTGAAAACATGAATTTGGTCAATCAGGGGACGGATCAATATTTTCGGATGGTGACACGTCTTGCCCGCTCAGTCGATTACCGTCAGAGCGGCAATATTGCGGATGCAGATAAGGAACTCAAATCATCCAATGCAGCACTTGAAAATCTGAAACAGAAGTTGGCGCAGTTTAAAGCCATTGACCATGCACAGATTGATCCTACATTGGTAAATGGGGTGATTGATGGGTGGAGCGGATTAATTGATCAAGGTGTCACTCCGCTGTATCAGGCGGCAATGGCGAACAATAGCGCGGCCTATCAGGATTTAGCTAAAAAGACAGTGCCAGCGCTGAGCCGGCAATATGGCTCTGTTGCGGAGAATTTTAATCAAGCTGCATCCAAGGCTATCGGGGTGGCTAAAGAGCAGTTTGCTCACCTGACAAAAGTGAGCAGCATGACATTAATTTCTGCTTTAGTGGCCGGATTAGTGATTTTACTGGCAACCGATCGCTACCTGTTGGCTAACCTGGTTCGCCCATTGGATGATATTCGTGCACATTTTCGCGTGATTGCTTCCGGCCAGCTGGGCCAGCCCATTACCGATTTTGGTCGTAATTGCGTTGGCAAATTGTTTCCGCTGCTACGTGATGTGCAAGCCAGTTTGGCCAATACGGTAAAAGCTATCCGCAGTAGCACTGATGGGATTTATCACGGGGCGGCAGAAATTTCAGCCGGTAATACAGATTTATCATCGCGAACTGAGCAGCAGGCCGCCGCATTGGAAGAGACGGCCGCCAGTATGGAGCAGTTGACGGCAACGGTGAAACATAACGCAGATAATGCGCATCATGCCAGCCAATTGGCAGCTAATGCTTCTATTACCGCCAAAAAAGGCGGGGCGCTGGTGGCTGATGTGGTTCATACCATGGATGAGATTTCAGCCAGTTCACGTAAGATAGCTGAAATTACAACAGTGATTAACAGTATCGCTTTCCAGACTAATATTCTGGCACTGAATGCTGCCGTTGAAGCGGCCAGAGCAGGTGAACAAGGTCGCGGTTTCGCGGTGGTTGCCAGTGAAGTCCGTAATTTGGCCCAGCGCAGTGCTCAAGCGGCAAAAGAGATTGATAGCTTGATAACCGAGTCCGTTAACCGGGTGAGTAGTGGTTCGGCTTTGGTAGAAAGTGCCGGGATAACTATGGATGAAATTGTTCGTTCCATCACCAATGTCACCGATTTAATGGGTGAGATAGCATCGGCGTCAGATGAGCAAAGCAAAGGTATCACTCAGGTCGGGCAGGCAGTGGCTGAAATGGACAGTGTGACTCAGCAAAATGCTGCGTTGGTACAGCAAGCCTCACGCGCGGCTGCCGCGCTAGAGGAACAAGCGACTCAGTTAAACCAAGCAGTGGCAGTGTTTAAATTGCAATCAGATGATGTGCGGACAAAATCGGTAGCTAAACCTCGGGCTACGGTATTAACGACAGCGCCTATTGCCAAGGTAGACAACAACGCAAACTGGGAAACTTTCTAAAATTTGGGATAGGGATATTGGCGTGGCGTAATCACTTACGCCACGCCGTCGTGATAACCGATAGGGTTAAAACCCTTCTTGTGAGTGCGCCAATTGAGCCAATAACATCTGTTCAATCAGTTCACTACGGCTGATGTTGCGTTGCTCTGCAAGACTATTGAGAGCGTCGACGGCATCGGCATTAATTTTCAGTTCCACGCGCCGTAAACCACGTACTTTATCGCGCCGTAGTTGATTTCGCTTATTAATTCTAAGCTGTTCATCACGCGATAATGGATTTGTTTTCGGGCGCCCCGGACGGCGTTCATCTGCGAACAGATCCAGCGTCGTGCGATCCGTTTGTTCTTTTGCCATAGGTAGCGGTACTACAAGGGATTTACATCAGAAATTTCTGACGATTCGGTTTACACGTTTCAGGCCGATACCTTTCTGAGTTGGTGCTGCTTATAACATCACAACAACCCTTCAATTGGGTATGAACCAACAGCCTGAATTTGCATTTGCTACCAAATATCGGAGCAAATTTATAGCGCGCCATAATACCCTAGCCAACCGAGCAACGACAATGCCTTACTGTGATTAGATTGGGCTAATTCACTCTTTTTTGCACAATTTTTCCACAGGAAATACATTTCTTTTCCCCAGGGTATGATTTTTAATCAACATCCATCGCGCGCGGTTCGTTTTTTACTCAGCGCTATTTTTCGCCAGTGCTATCTTCATCACTCTCTTCATCAATAAAGCGGTGAATGGCACGTAAGACAGAATCTGGTTTTTCTGCATGCACCCAGTGTCCGGTTCCGGCGACAACATGGGCGCGTGCTTGTGGGAATTGACGGGCAATCTCATCGCGATAGCTGTCTTGAATATAAGGTGACAGTTCACCGCGAATAAACAAAATGGGATGTGGCCAGGGGGGAATGGGTTGCCAGCCAACAATATTTTCGTATTGATCCCACAATGCGGGCACGTTAAACCGCCACTCACCGTTATGGAATGATTTCAATAAGAACTGAATAACACCTTCTTCTTTTATTGATTCGCGCATCAGTTGAGCGGCTTCCTGGCGTTGAGTCACACCCGCAGCACTGACTGCATTGATAGCGGTGAAAATTTGATCATGGCGGCGCACTTGATAATCGATGGGTGCGACATCTATGGCTATCAGTTTTTCGATACGGTCGGGCGCAATTGCTGTCATGGCCATCGCCACTTTTCCCCCCATGGAATGCCCAATAATAATCGCTTTTTTTATCTCAAGCCTGTCCATCAGTTCCAGCACATCCTGTGCCATATCGGGGTAATTCACTTCGGGTGATCGCGGGGATAAACCGTGATCGCGCAAATCGACCTGGATAACATCATGGTCTTTATGTAAGTCGCGAGCTAATACACCGAGGTTATCGAGGTTACCAAATAACCCATGAATCAAGATGATCGGCAGGGAAGAAGTGGGAGAAAGTGCGTTTTGTTGGCGGAAGTTTAATTTCATGGCGAAGTTCATACTGAGAGATATTGTGGTTAGGGTATCATGACTGCGCGAGGGTGTGCTGCTCACGATTAGGGTTCATGTGGATTATTCAGTCGTGGCTGATGTATTAGGGTTTTATCGCGGATAAAGCCATGATAAAGGTACTCGTTAGCGCGCTTTGACTTTATAATCCTAAGATATGCATAAGAAAGTAGAAAACCGTACTGGATAAAGATGAAAACTATTGAACTCGACGAAGAACTTTATCGCTATATTGCCAGCCATACGCAACACATTGGCGAGAGTGCGTCCGACATTTTACGGCGCATGTTGAAGTTTACGGCCGGTCAGCCGGTACCTGGCTTATCTACCCATAGTGTTGCCGGTCATGATGTCGCCAAAACAGCGACGGCTCCAGCACCAAAGGATAGGGTTCGCGCGGTACGTGAATTACTGTTATCTGATGAGTATGCTGAGCAAAATCGGGCGGTTAACCGCTTTATGTTGGTGCTTTCGACTTTATATACCTTAGATGCTCAGGCATTTGCCGAGGCAACGGAGTCTTTATATGGTCGTACCCGGGTCTATTTTGCCGGTGATCAACAAACTTTGTTGCAAAACGGGACACACACCAAACCTAAACACGTACCTGGTACGCCATACTGGGTTATTACCAATACTAATACCGAGCGTAAACGCAGTATGGTGCAACATATCATGCTGGCGATGCAGTTCCCGCCGGATTTGACTGACAAGGTGTGTGGAACTATCTAATTTCGTTGAAACGATACCCCAAGAAGTTGGAGTTGCAGGCCGTGAATACTCCTGCAATTTGCACAATGATGGATAGATAGGGAGTAGTAACTGTGGCTAATCACCCTCGTGCCGGGCAAGCTGCTCAGCAAAGCGATTTGATTAATGTTGCTCAGTTGACGTCGCAATATTATGTATTGCAACCTGATGCTGAAAATCAGGCCCATGCGGTCAAATTTGGGACGTCAGGCCATCGTGGCAGCTCATTGCGCCACAGTTTTAATGAAGCCCATATTTTGGCAATCGCTCAGGCGATAGCTGAAGTTCGTCACCAGCACGGCATTACCGGCCCGTGCTATGTGGGTAAAGATACCCATGCGTTGTCAGAACCCGCCTTTATTTCCGTATTGGAAGTGTTGACCGCTAATGGCGTGGATGTCGTGGTGCAGCAAGATAATGGTTTCACGCCAACCCCAGCTATTTCCCACGCGATTTTGTGCTATAACGCGCAAGGCAAAGATCTGGCTGATGGTATTGTTATCACGCCATCCCATAACCCGCCTGAAGATGGTGGAATTAAGTACAATCCACCCAATGGCGGCCCGGCCGATACCAATCTCACCTCAGTAATTGAAAAGCGTGCTAATCAGTTGCTCAGCCTGAAATTAGAGGGGGTCAAACGCCAAACTCTGGATAAAGCCTGGCGCGGTAACCATCTGCGTGAGCAGGATTTGATTCAGCCGTACGTAGAGGGTTTGGTCGATGTTGTTGATATTCCAGCGATTCAAAAGGCTGGTCTGAAATTAGGTGTTGATCCGCTCGGTGGCTCCGGTATTGCTTATTGGCAACGTATTGCTGAGCATTATAAGTTAGATCTGACACTGGTTAATGATTCCATTGATCAGACATTCCGCTTTATGCATCTGGATCATGATGGCGTGATCCGTATGGATTGTTCATCAGAATGCGCGATGGCGGGTTTGTTGGCTTTGCGTGATAAATTCGATTTAGCCTTTGCCAACGACCCGGATTATGACCGCCACGGCATTGTCACACCTGCCGGTTTGATGAATCCGAATCATTATCTGGCAGTCGCAATTAATTATCTGTTCCAGCATCGACCACAATGGGGCGCAGATGTGGCGGTGGGTAAAACACTGGTTTCCAGTGCGATGATTGATAGGGTGGTGGCTGATTTGGGCCGTAAACTGGTGGAAGTACCGGTGGGTTTCAAATGGTTTGTTGATGGTTTGCACGACGGCAGCTTTGGATTTGGTGGCGAAGAGAGTGCCGGGGCATCCTTCCTGCGCTTTAATGGTACACCGTGGTCGACCGATAAAGATGGCATTATCATGTGCTTGCTGGCGGCTGAAATTACCGCAGTCACCGGCAAAAATCCACAACAACACTATGATGGTTTAGCGCAACGCTTTGGTGCGCCAAGCTATAACCGCATTCAGGCTCCGGCAACGCAGGCGCAGAAAAACGCCTTGTCCAAGTTGTCGCCTGAAATGGTGAAAGCCAGTACGCTGGCGGGGGATGCTATCACTGCGCGTTTAACCACCGCACCGGGTAATGGCGCATCCATTGGTGGTCTGAAAGTGATGACGGAAAATGGCTGGTTTGCTGCGCGGCCATCGGGCACAGAGGATGCTTATAAAATTTACTGTGAAAGTTTCTTGGGTGCTGAGCATCGCGAAAAAATAGAGCAGGAAGCGGTCGATATTGTCAGTGCAGTATTAGCCGGTAAATAGTCATTACAGGTAAGGAATAGCGCCAACCGGCGCTATTTCGCCAATACCCATATAAGCAAAAAAACGGCGATACTCGCGGTTGCTAATGTTTTACCGTGACTAAACCGCCAGCAAAACTATCCATTGGTATCGGGGATGTTAAATATTTTATATCGTATTGAGAGGCTTCTTTGGGGGCAAAAGAAGATAGCGCTTGAATAATATAAGTTATATCAGGTAAGTTATCACCAAAATAAAAAGCCCTTTTTGCATACATTTCTCGTAATGTATTATTCTGCTCGATAAGCATATCAATTAGATTTTCCCCGGTTGTTTTTTCAATATCGGGCATCTTTTCACAAAAAATGTCAGAGAGATCAGTTGGATAATAATCACCAAAATCTTTTATATTGCTCAATTTGGCGACTATTTTTTCAGCGTCATCAGTGTGTTTTCTCACTAGATTATTAATCATTATAGTATGATTATTTTTATCATCGTCACTGCCATGACGAAGATACGATTTTGTCTGTAAATTTTTAACTTTATAACCATCTGGGGTATATTGATCTTTGATAACGATGACCAGATTATTAGGATGATCTTCAGTGCTCGATATTATCAGGTGATTGCCATAACGAGTGAATTTTAGCTGATGGAAAAAATAATCATCAATACTGATCGTATTTTCTTCATCAGTGTATTCTACTATCATGTTGATACCATCATAAGCGGAGAAAACATATAAATCATCACCTGTTCCACCGGCCAGATAATCATTATTCTTACCACCACGGATACGGTCATTACCTTTACCACCAAAAAGTATATCATTGCCGCGCCACTGGGCTTCACTGGCATAAAGGCCACCAGCATCACCTTCTAAATCATCGTCGCCATCACCACCATCAAGAAAATCATCACCCGCGCCACCCGTCAGCCCATCATTACCGTTGCCGCCGACCAAAACGTCATTTCCACCCTCACCAAACAGCGAATCAAAAGAGTCATAACCCATAATAAGATCGTTGCCATTTCCACCGGCTAAATTATCATTTTTATCGCCACCCGTAATCGTATTGTTCCCCTCACCACCGGTGACCTCATTTCTAATATATTTATGCCCTGAGAAAGTATCATCGCCATTTAGGGAAAATCTTTCTACGGGCCGAGTATTAGTGATTAGATGGTGTGCGGAGTTATATTTTAGATCTTCTCTAATGAGCAAGATATCTTTGCTGGGGCCATCGTAAAACCCCTCTTTTTTCTTAGTTTCCTTTAGTGTTAAAAATAACTCGGTTTTTACTCCATTTTTGTCACGTAGAATGACAGATTTAACAATATAATTTCCATTATCAATGACGTGGTAAGTTTTGCTGAAAAAATGATTGTTATCGGCAACTATAATGACTTTAAGTTTTGAATCTAAATATTGGAAAAATACTTTATCAGGAGATATATAGTCTAAAAAAATAGATTTCATTTTTCCATTAGTTATCAATATACCCGTGATCGGAGTTGTTTTACTTTTGTTTTTGCTTGTTTTTTTACTCAAAATGATTTCCTTTTTTGATATGTCAGTGATTATCATTCTGTTAGATTTTAAAAAATAAATGATTTAAAATGAAGCCAAATAACATTATTGTTTATTATTGGTCGTTTAATTAGACAGTATAATAAATTTTATTTTTTAATGTAAATTACCCCAATGCCACCAGCAAGGCGCCAGCAGTAATCAGAGCTACACCTAGCCCGGCAAGTAGAGAGATTTTTTCGCCAAACAGTATGAAGGCCAGAATGACTGCAAATACTACACTGAGTTTGTCTATTGGCGCGACTTGGGAGACATTGCCGTTTTTAATCGCCATAAAGTAGAACAGCCAGGATAATGCACCGGCGACACCACTTAGAATAATAAACAGCAGGGCTTTTTTATCTGCTAATACCGTACCAACCAGATTGAATTTACCCTGAACCACCACCACGCCGACTAAAAATAGTGCCATCACCACCGCACGGACTGCGGTTGCGGTATTGGCATCCAAATGCTGCAAGCCTATTTTACCGAAGATAGCGACCAGAGAAGCGGAGAGGGCAGACAGCAGGGCGTAAATCAACCAAGTGCTCATAATAAATAAGACCTATTATCATTAAAATCCTGATGCTACGCCGTTAGGTTTATTATTAATAGCCTTAAAGGAGTTTTATAGTGAATAAATCGTTATGGTATAAAGCGATAGCCGACGCCGGTCTCCGTAATTAAGTGCTGCGGTCGGGTAGGGTCGCTTTCTAATTTCTGGCGTAAATGGCCCATATAAATGCGCAGATAGTGGTTGTGCTCGACATAATTCGGCCCCCAGACTTGGTTGAGTAATTGGCGCTGGGTAATGACTTTACCCGCATTAGCCAATAATGCTGAAAGTAAGCGAAACTCGATGGGGGTCAAGTGGAGGTCAATACCGGCTCGGGTGACCTGGCGATTAATTAAATCCACACTGATATCGGCAAAATTCACCAACGGGCTTTCCTGGCTGCCACCACTATGACGACGCAAAGCCACCCGTACTCGCGCAAGTAATTCACTGATGCCAAAAGGTTTGCTGAGATAGTCATCGGCACCAGCATCCAGCGCTGCGACTTTGTCTTCTTCGCTGCTACGGGCCGATAACACAATAATTGGGATGGCGCTCCATTGGCGCAGATCCTGAATATAAGTCAGGCCGTCACCATCCGGCAAACCCAAATCCAAAATGATCAGATCCGGTTTGCGTGTGCCAGCCTCAATCAGACCCCGTTGTAGGGTATCGCTTTCAAATACACGCCAGCCTTCACTCTCCAGCGCAATACGGACAAAGCGGCGGATCTCTTTTTCATCTTCGACGATGAGGATGTTAGTCGGCGATATAGTCATTTTTCAGCATCAATATTTTCACCTTCAATTTCCGGCGCTTTCTCTAGTGGCAAGGTAAAGTGGAAACTCGCACCACCTTCTTGACTCTTTTCAACCCAGATACGGCCACCATGTACATCAATAATGGCACGGCAAATGGCTAAACCCAAGCCCACCCCTGGAATCGCTGACTCTTTGTTACCGCGAGAAAATTTGTCAAAAATCAGCTGTTCCTGCCCAGCCGTGACCCCAGGGCCATTATCCCAGACTTCGACATTGAGCCACTCACCTTGCACTGTGGCGCGAATTCCCAGCAATGCGTCGTAACCGGCGTATTTATGGGCATTTTCCAATAGGTTGATAAATACCCGCTCCAGCAAGCTACCATCGCAATTGATCAGCACCATTTCATCCGGTAACTCGACACGAATGTGGTGATGATTCAAGGTGGTTTCCAGCATATGTAACGCGCTGCCGACGATCTCTTCCAGTGACTGCCACTCTTTACGCAGATTAAATCCACCCGATTGGATGCGGGCCATATCGAGCAAATTGTTGACCAGCCGGGTGGTACTCAGCACTTGTTGACGGATTTGGTTGGCCTGCGGCGCGTGGCGTGAGCCTTCAGCGGCCAGATCCAGTGTCAGGATTTCCGCCTGACCAAATAGCACTGTCAAGGGAGTACGCAAATCATGAGACAGTGCGGCCAGTAAAGAATTGCGCAGTTGTTCGCGTTCTGCATCCAGTTTAGCCAATTCGGCGCTGCGGGCCAGATGCAACCTTTCTAATGCGTTGGCAATCAGGCTGGTAAAGGTTTGCAGCAAACGCTGTTGCTCCGGCACCATGAGTTGGCGCAGGTTGGCCGGTTCAATCGCCAATACACCGTAAGTTTGTTTAGCTGCGGTGAGTGGCAGTAATTGATAAGGCACGCCCGGCAAGGTATCTGTGCCAGCGCCAGCCGGTGCGCCGTTGTTAAAGCTCCAGCGGGCAATGGCCTCATCGACGGAAAGTGCAGCACCTTCGTCGGTAGTGATTTGTTGCAAACGCCCATCCTCTTGTGGCAGTAACAGGTCTGTTTTGGCCTGAAAACTGCTGGAAAGAAAATGACGGCTGGTTTTGGCAATATCCACCGGGGTCAGGGCGCGGCTTAACCCACGAGACATTTCATACAGATGTCGCGCGCGTTGCTCGCGGTAACGGGCAATTCTGGCTTGATAACGCACGCCAGCAGTCAAGTTCCCCACCACGATACCGACAATCAGCATGACAGCAAAAGTCAGCAAATATTGCACGTCAGTGACCGCCAGCGACCAGTGTGGCTGGACAAAGAACAGATCGAAACTGGCAACATTGATAACAGCCGCCAATACCGAAGGCCAGCGGCCATAGAACAGCGCAATAATGACCACACCCAGCAAGTAAACCATCACCAGATTGGCTTGGTCGAATCCCGGTATTAGCCATTGCGATAATACAGTGATCAGTGCGCACAAGCCGATGGCGGCGGCACAGCCGCGTAATTGCATGCGCCATTTTTCAGTGAAAGTACGCGAGTCCGTCTCTTTCACTACATTGGTCGGGTTATCGCCCTCCAGCGCAATAATCACCAAATCTAAATCTGGCCCGAGTTTCCCCAAGCGGTCAGCAAAGCTGCCACGTAATTTCCAGTGTTTTTCCGTGCGGCGGCCAATAATGATTTTGCCCAAATTATGTTCGCGGGCGTAACGTAATATCGCCTGTTCTTCACCGGCCTCAGATAAGGTTGCTGTTTCAGCTCCGAGTTCTTGTGCCAGTTTGAGGGTGCGCAGAATTGCACGGCGCTTAGCTTCGGGCAGGCGGTGCAAGCGAGGAGTTTCAACATAGACCGCATGCCAGATACACCCTAACCGCGCTGCCAATCTGGCAGCAGTGCGCACCAGTTTTTCATTACCGCTATTATGGCCGATACACAATAAGATGGCATCGCGGGTGTGCCAAACACGCTCGCGCCCTTGTGTGTCGCGAAAGGCGCGCATCTGGTCGTCAACCCGATCAGCAGTACGGCGCAGGGCCAGTTCGCGTAATGCAATCAAGTTGCCTTTGCGAAAGAAATGCTCAATAGCCCGTTCCGCCTGCCCAGGGATGTACACTTTGCCTTCATTGAGGCGCTGGCGTAGGTCATCGGGGGGAAGATCGACTAAAACCACTTCCGTGGCTTCATCAAACATATGGTCAGGTACAGTTTCCCGTACCCGAATACCCGTAACCCCCCCGACCACATCATTCAGGCTTTCCAAATGCTGCACATTGACAGTGGTGAGCACATCAATACCGGCATCCAACAGCTCTTCCACATCTTGCCAGCGCTTTGGGTGGCGCGAGCCATGAGCATTACTGTGTGCCAGTTCATCCATTAAGATCAAGGCAGGGTGGCGGGCGAGGGCAGCATCCAAATCAAACTCGCGCACCTGGCGATTGCGGTGATGAATCCGCTTGGGGGGCAGGATATCCAGCCCCGCCAGTAATGCGGCCGTTTCGCTGCGTCCGTGAGTTTCTACCACGCCGACCAACACATCCAGCCCCTGAGCACGCAGGCGCTGGGCTTCTTGTAGCATGGCGTAGGTTTTGCCGACCCCCGCGCAAGCCCCAAAAAAGACTTTTAGCCGGCCACGGGATTTTTCATTCGCGGCTGCAAGCAGGCTGTCAGGGTTTGGGCGGGTTGGTTCTGCATCCACCATGTTATGTCCTTAAGATTTTGTCGAAGTCGCCGGGACTTTCACATGGCTTTGGGCATCCAGCGCCATATTCAGGTTCAGTACGTTGACCACGGATTCACCAAAGAAATTAGGTGTCGCTTTTTGTACATTGCTATCAATCAACTGTTTCACCTCAGACAGCGGCATCTGGCGAATGCTGGCAATGCGCGGCGCTTGATAATAGGCCGCTGCCAGTGAAATTTGCGGATCGAGGCCACTGGCGGAAGCGGTCACCAGATCAACCGGCACCGGCCCTGTTTGCGTCGGGTTTGCCTGACGCAGCGATTTCACGCGCTCAGTGATGGCTTTATCCAGCTCTGGGTTGCTGATAGCCAGATTGCTGCCACCAGATGCCATTGAATTATAAGGCATCTCTGCTGTCGCTGATGGGCGTCCAGAAAAATACCCCGGTTGGGTAAAGTTTTGGCCGATTAAACTGGAGCCGACCACTTCATCACCCAGCATAACCAGTGATCCGTTTGCTTGCTGTGAAAACATCAGTTTGGCCAGCCCGGTGGTCAGCAGAGGATAAGCTATTCCGGTGATAAGTGTCAGTAATATCAGTAAAACCACTGCTGGACGTAGGTATGACATGCGCCCGGTTGATGACATGCTTTTAGCGGATGACATATTGGTAGTCGATGACATCTTCTATTACCTCAATTTGAGTCTTATAACCGGCCACCGTCAAAGCGCGGTGGCCATTGCAAAATATTGTTAGTCGCGCAGTTAACTCATTATCAAGGCGGCCAGCACCAGGTCGATGAGTTTGATACCGACAAATGGCACTAATAAGCCACCCAAACCATAAATCCACAGATTACGGCGCAGTAGGGCGGCGGCGCTCATCGCCTTATAACTGACCCCTTTTAGGGCCAACGGAATCAAGAACACGATGATCAGCGCATTAAAGATAACCGCCGACAATATTGCGGAGGCTGGTGAGTGCAACTGCATCACATTCAGGGCGTTGAGCTGCGGGTACGTCGCCGCAAATGCAGCCGGAATAATGGCAAAATATTTGGCGACGTCGTTGGCAATACTAAAGGTGGTCAATGAGCCACGGGTCATCAACATCTGCTTGCCGATATGCACCACTTCAATCAACTTGGTCGGATTAGAGTCCAAATCCACCATGTTGCCCGCCTCTTTGGCGGCTTGAGTCCCCGAGTTCATCGCTACCGCTACGTCAGCTTGAGCCAGCGCGGGGGCGTCGTTGGTGCCATCGCCGGTCATTGCTACCAGTCGACCTTCTGCTTGATATTGACGAATCAATGCCAATTTGGCTTCTGGCGTAGCTTCGGCCAGAAAATCATCCACTCCCGCTTCAGCAGCAATGGCAGCTGCTGTTAGCCGGTTATCGCCGGTGATCATCACGGTTTTAATGCCCATTTTACGGAGTTCCGCAAAACGTTCTTTAATACCACCTTTAACAATATCTTTTAGTGCCACCACACCCAGCACGCGAGGGCCATCAGCAACAACCAATGGCGTCCCCCCGGTGCGCGCGACACTTTCTACGGCATCTTCTACTGCGCGTGGGAAGTGGCCTTGATTGGATTCCACATGACGGCGGATAGCATCGACAGCCCCTTTGCGAATCATCCGATCCTGAACATTGACACCACTCATCCGTGTTTGTGCGGAGAAGGGCACAAAGGTGGCATTTAGACTGTGTAAGTCGCGTTCGCGCAAGTTAAAGCGCTGTTTCGCCAGCACCACAATGCTGCGGCCTTCCGGTGTTTCGTCGGCCAGAGAGGAGAGTTGCGCGGCATCCGCGAGTTGTTGCTCGGTAACACCTGGTGCCGGTAAAAACTCGGATGCCTGGCGGTTACCCAAAGTGATGGTGCCGGTTTTATCCAGCAGCAGCACATCAACATCTCCTGCCGCTTCAACTGCACGCCCGCTGGTGGCGATGACATTAGCCCCCAGCATGCGGCTCATCCCGGCGACACCAATGGCAGAGAGCAAACCGCCGATGGTGGTTGGGATCAGGCAAACCAACAGTGCCACCAACACGGTGATAGTGACCGGTGAGCCAGCTTGATTAGCCTCAACACTGAAGACTGAGAATGGATACAACGTCGCGGTAGCCAGTAAGAAGACGATGGTCAATGCCACCAGCAAAATGGTCAATGCTACTTCGTTTGGTGTTTTGCGCCGTTTCGCACCTTCAACCATGGCAATCATTCTGTCGAGGAAAGTCTCGCCGGGGTTAACGCTGCACTCGACCACCAGCCAGTCTGACAGCACGCGAGTGCCGCCGGTGACGGAGGAGAAGTCGCCGCCGGATTCACGGATAACCGGCGCAGATTCACCGGTAATGGCGCTTTCATCGACTGAGGCACCGCCTTCCAGCACTTCACCATCGCAGGGCACGGTGTCGCCCGCTTCAATCAGTACCACATCACCTTTGCGCAGACTGTCGGCATAGACTTTCTCTTGCGGCGCATCAAAGCGAGCTTCGGACAGTTTTTTCGCCCAACTGGTTTTTTTCACACCACGCAGGCTTTCGGCTTGCGCTTTACTGCGCCCCTCGGCCAGTGCTTCAGCAAAGTTGGCAAACAGTACGGTAAACCACAGCCACAAGGCAACACTGCCGGTAAACAGGGCGCTGCCGGTGGTTTGTCCGCTTAAAATAGCCAACCAAATCAGGGTGGTCAACCCACTGCCCAGATACACCACGAACATCACCGGGTTACGCCACTGAACCCGAGGATCCAGTTTCTTCACGGCATCAAGCAGTGCAGTGCGAACCAGTGCCGGCTCAAAAATTGCACGTTGTTTGCGGGTCATAGTTATTCTCTCTTAGTGACGATACCCTTGGACTTGAAGTTGCAGGGGCATTCGTTTGCCACCTACCTGCAACTCCAAGCTCTTTGGCTGTATAATCAATGTGTTAACCAAACTTGAAGATGTTCGGCGACTGGGCCTAAGGCCAGTGCTGGGATAAAGGTCAATGCGCCCACCAATAACACGGTGCCCACCAGTAAGCCGATAAACAGTGGCCCCGAAGTCGGTAGGGTGCCGTTGCCCGCCGGTTGGCGTTTCTTCGCCACCAAGGAGCTGGCAATTGCCAACACGGGCAAAATCACACCAAATCGCCCCAAAAACATCGCCGCAGCCAGCAACAGGTTATAAAACGGTGTGTTGACACTCAGGCCCGCGAAGGCACTGCCGTTGTTGTTGGCTGCTGAGGAGAGGGCGTAGAGCACTTCACTAAAGCCATGTGCGCCGGGGTTCAGAATGCCTGCGCGGCCAGCATCGGTACAAAGTGCCAGTGCGGTGCCAAGTAGCACGACTGCGGGTGTGACCAGAATCGCCAGCGCGGTCATTTTCATATCAAAAACGTCAATTTTTTTACCAAGGTATTCTGGGGTGCGACCAATCATCAGTCCGGCAATAAACACCGTCAGTAGCACGAATAACAGCATGCCGTATAAACCAGAACCGACGCCGCCAAACACCACTTCGCCAATCTGCATCAGCCACATCGGCACCATGCCACCTAGCGCGGTAAAGGAGTCGTGCATGGCGTTAACCGCACCACAAGATGCTGCGGTGGTGACTACGGCATACATGCTGGTGGCGAGAATACCGAAGCGTGATTCCTTACCTTCCATATTGATATTGCTGTCCGCGCCCAGCTTGATGAGATGGGGGTTACCGGCCAGCTCGGCGTACATCACCACCACCACTGCCACCACAAAAATCAGTGACATAGCCCAGATAAGCGCATGGCCTTGGCGGGTATCCCCAACCACTTGGCCGAACGCGAAGCACAGGGCACAGGGGATGAGGAAGATAGCCAGCATCTGGACAAAGTTGCTAAATGCCGTCGGGTTCTCAAACGGATGGGCAGAGTTGGCACCAAAGAAGCCACCGCCATTGGTTCCCAGCATTTTTATTGCTTCTTGTGAGGCCACTGGCCCCATCGGTAAGGTCTGTTTTACGCCTTCCAATGTGGTGATATGCAGGTAGCCATCCAGATTTTGTAATACTCCCTGACTGACAAAAATAAGAGCGATGATCAGTGCAATAGGCAATAAGACATATAACGTGATGCGCACCAAATCGACCCAGGCATTACCTAATGTGGCTGCCGAATGGCGGGAAAATGCACGAATCAGTGCAAAAGCAACCGCAATACCGGTGGCGGCAGAGAGGAAGTTCTGTACGGTCAGGCCAGCCATTTGGCTGAGGTAGCTAAGGGTATTTTCGCCGCTATAGGCTTGCCAGTTGGTGTTAGTCACAAAACTGACCGCTGTATTCAGCGCCAGATGCCACGACATCCCCGGCATATTTTCCGGATTCAGGGGTAATGCACCTTGCATCATTAACAGTGCGAACAGCAGCGCAATGCCCAGAATGTTAAACAGGAGAATAGCCAGCGCATATTGCCAGCCGTTCATCTCGACATTTTTTACTCCACTACAACGCCATAAACCGGCCTCAATTTTTTGCAATGGCATAAAGGGGTCGCCTTCAATAAGGCGCGCCAGAAAACTTCCCAATGGACGGGCTAGCACCAACAACACCAGCATAAAGCTGGCGATAAGCAGAAATCCTGATGCCGCCATTTAAAAGTCCTCCGCATTAAATAAGGCATAAACCAGATAGCCCAATAGCAGCAGAACCAGCAATCCACCACAAATGATGCTGATACTCACGATATACCTCCATAGATCTTGTTTTTTGATATCTCAGTTTTTGATATCTCAGTTTTTGATAACAACAGCTTAGGAAGTTGTAAGAAAAGTTCTTGATAAAAAAATAGGAAGGCGTGTAAAAAAAGTATAAAAACGGTTAAAAAGCAATCGAAAAAAGAGTGTAAATTACTCAGTGGCGCTGTGCAGTATTCAATTGAGTTAGCGGAGTAGATATTTCTGGGGTAAATACACCCAGTTTTCTAATTGATAAATTGCCAGTAACGCCAATGCAACAAATTATAAAGTGAGTTTAACTTTGCTGTAACAAAATTACAGAATGGGTATTTTTTTTCTTTTTTTATGCGATTGAGTGGTCGGATGAGTGGTAAAGTTTCAACCAATGCGGTAAAATTTTGCTCAGTTTCCAATTTGTTTATTTTACTTTCAACGCCAAGCGGTAATAGGCCTGCGGTTAATAGGGTTAGCTGTTACACAACGGCGTTTTAAAGGAGGGTTATTATGTCCATTTACAACGCATACCCATTACACCAAGTGATGTTGCGTCGTTTCGCTGTGATTCTGGTGGGGTTATTGGCGCTGCCTGTCATGCTATTTCGCAAGGACCGCGCCCGTTTTTATAGCTATTTGCACCGTGTCTGGGTCAAAACCAGTGATAAACCGGTGTGGTTGGCACAGTCAGAAACGGCACCACAATATTTTTACTGAGATAAACTATCAGGTTTACAGCGGTAAATTGCAGTAAAGTGAAAGGCCCATGAGTGAATGCTCATGGGCTTTTTTATTGGTCGATGGAGAATGAGATGGCGCAAAACAATCAGATGAAACAGAGTGTTGAATATTGCCATGCGCGCGATGAACTTGATGCGCTATGCACAGCAGGTATCACTCGAGGCCAATTGATGGCATTTCATAGTCGCTATAAATTAGTGTTATTGGCACATTCACAGCCGGAATACCGTGCAATTGGGCCTTTTATTGCGTCAATGGATAAATGGTCATCACTGATTGAATTTACCGCTGAGTATCGCCAGCGTTTACTACAGCTACTCTCTCATTCTCCAACAGTGGCGAACCATACCAATGTATTGATGCATATGCAGGGTTATTTCCGCCCTTATCTCACCTCTACTCAGCGTCAGGCGCTAGCGCAACTGATTGACCAATATCGCTTAGGTGAATTGCCCCTGAGTGCGCCTATCGCCCAGATAACAGCTTATATGATTGAGTTTCCCAATGACTATCTGGCCAGTCAGCACTATTTTACTTTTTACTCAGATCAAGGATAAGCCATGGCAACGCATCTGGTCTGGTTTCGTAATGACTTACGCGTCACTGACAACTTGGCATTGCATACGGCGTGTCAGGACCCACAAGCGACAGTGATTGCGGTGTTTATTGCGACCCCCGCACAATGGGCTGCGCATGATATGGCACCGCGGCAGGCCGCATTTTTGCTGCAAAACCTGCAATTGCTACAGGATGCACTCGCCGCGCGGGCGATCCCACTGCACTATCATCAGTGTGATGATTTTAAGGATTCGATTACCTGGTTGGCTGATTTTTGTCAGCAACAGCAAGTGGATGCACTGTTTTATAACCATCAGTATGAGCTGAATGAGCGGATGCGCGATGAGGCATTGATGACAAAGCTGAGTCATCGTGCGATTGCTTGTCATGGTTTTCATGACAGTGTGTTATTGCCGCCGGGCAGTGTCCTGACGGGTAATAATGAAATGTATAAAGTGTTCACTCCGTTTCGCCGTGCTTTTATCCAGCGTTTAATGATGAGTGATTGCCGCAGTGTCCCAGCCCCGAAAGCTCGTACCACCGCAGCGGTGATCCCCTCACAGCCCCTAGCTCCGTTTGATTACCCGCAACAACCGGTAGACAGCCAGCTATTTCCGGCGGGTGAAGAAGCGGCGTTACAGCGCTTACGCAGTTTTTTGTCGCGAAGATGTTCAGGACTATCAACAGCAACGTGATTTTCCTGCTGTGGCGGGCACCAGTTGCCTGTCACCTTATCTTGCGCTGGGAATACTTTCACCCCGTCAATGTGTTAATCGCCTGCGTGCTGAATGTCCACAGGTGTTGGAAAATGCCGATGGCGGGGCTTTTATTTGGCTTAATGAATTGATCTGGCGTGAATTTTATCGCCATTTATTGGTAGCTTATCCACGATTATGCCAGCATCATCCCTTTATTGGTTGGACTGATGCAGTACTATGGAATCACTCCAAACAGCAATTAATCGCCTGGCAGCAAGGGCGAACAGGTTATCCTATTGTCGATGCTGCCATGCGGCAACTCAATGAAACCGGTTGGATGCATAACCGCCTGCGAATGATCAGTGCCAGTTTTCTGGTTAAAGATTTGCTCATCGACTGGCGACAAGGAGAACGCTATTTTATGTCGCAACTGCTGGACGGTGATTTGGCTGCGAATAATGGTGGCTGGCAATGGGCTGCTTCTACCGGGACAGATGCCGCACCTTACTTTCGTATCTTTAACCCCACCACCCAGGGTGAGCGTTTTGACCAAGACGGCGTGTTTATTCGCCGCTGGTTGCCTGAATTGGCGGCAGTACCAGACAGTGATATCCATCAGCCGTGGCGTTGGGCCGAGCGGCAACAGCAATCATTGGATTACCCACCACCGCTGGTGGAGCATAAGCAGGCCAGATTGGCGACACTCGCGGCGTTTGAAGCCGCTAAGCGGGATGGTAGCAAGGATCCCTAACAACAAGGAGCCTTCATGTTTTTGACCTATATTTCGACTCAACCAGTATCGGCAGCCAGTAAAACCAGCACTAATAAGTGCCGTAACCGGCTGTTTAACGCCGGGTTGGTTCTCTCGATTAGCCTTTATAGCACTCTGGCAGCGGCAGGGTTTGAAGTGGTGGCACTTGGTGTGGATGGTGGAGTCAGTGATGGCAACCTGACGTCTTACCTGATACGCGATGATAGCCAGCCAGTGTATTTGGCGCTGGATGCCGGTTCGGTGCTGCCGGGGGTAGCCAAGGCGTTAGATAAAGGCAATTTCTCTGATATTACGGATGAAATCGCTGCGCCGTTGACACGGCAGGGCTATATTTTTCGTCAGCGTATTAACAGCTATTTTATCAGCCATGCCCATCTTGATCATGTATCTGGCCTGATTATCGGCTCACCGGAAGACAGCAAAAAAACCATTTATGCATCAGCTGATACCATCGATGTGCTGAGAAACTACTATTTTAACTGGCGCGTCTGGCCCAATTTTACCGACAGTGGCAGTGGCACGCGTTTAGGCACTTACCGGATGCAACTGCTGCGTCCGGCTCAATCATTAAGCTTGGGGCTGACCCGTTTAACCGGCGAGATTTATCCTTTAAGTCATGATAAATCGCCGTCTTCGATGTTGCTGATCAGTAATAATAATCAGTCCTTTGCCTATTTTGGCGATACCGGCCCGGATGAGGTAGAAAAGTCGAAGAATCTGGATACGGTGTGGCGTAAATTGGCGGAAAAGGTCAAGCAGCAGCAGTTGAAAGGGATGATTATTGAAGTTTCTTATCCGAACGAAGTGGATGATGGCAAGTTGTACGGCCACATGACCCCTAAGTGGTTGCTGAAAGAATTGAAAAATCTTGAGAAATACAGCGGTGAAGGGCAACCGTTAAAAGGCTTGCCAGTGATTATCAGCCATATCAAACCCTCATTCCAACAGGGGCAGGATGTGCGAAAAGTGATTGCGTCCGAGCTAGAGCAAGGTAATGATACGGGGGTTGATTTTATCTTGATGGATCAAGGTGATAGTCGCCGTTTTTAACTACCCATTTATATTTTTTTGAGACTGATAAAATGCGCAATATAGAACTGGAAGCTCTACTCAACAACCAGCTGAATACCTCGGCATTTCAGGATTATGCACCCAATGGATTGCAGGTTGAGGGGCGTGAGGAGGTTCGGCGCATAGTGACTGGTGTGACGGCCAGCCAGGCATTGCTGGATGCGGCGGTTGGGCAACAGGCCGATGCTATCTTGGTACATCATGGTTATTTCTGGAAAAACGAACCGGCAGTTGTGCGGGGAATGAAACGTAACCGACTGAAAACGTTACTGACCAACGATATCAATCTGTATGGTTACCATTTGCCGTTAGATGCACATCCGGAATTGGGCAATAACGCGCAGTTGGCGAAGTTACTGGGGATTCGCGTGCAGGGAGAAATTGAGTCCCTATTACCCTATGGTGAATTTGATACGCCATTAAATGCAGTCATTTTGCGTGAGCGGTTGGAAAAGTTGCTGGAGCGCCCGGTGTTACATTGTGGTGATCGCGCACCAACTGATGTGCGCCGTATTGCTTGGTGCACCGGAGGTGGGCAAGGATATATTCAGCAAGCTGCTGAATTTGGTGTTGATGCATTTATCACTGGCGAGGTTTCTGAGCAGACAATTCATATTGCCCGTGAGATGGGGGTGAATTTTTATGCGGCAGGGCACCATGCGACGGAACGTTACGGCATTAAAGCATTAGGTGAATGGCTCGCGAACCATCATCAACTTGACGTTATCTTTATCGATATCCCTAATCCAGCCTGACCCAATGTGACATTATGCACCGGTAATCAGTATCGGTGCGTAACCTGCTCCTGATATCTCCCTCTCAAAGCATCATTAAACCATACTTAAAACAAGGTCTTATTCTCTGATTGGCCTTTTAAAATCATCATCTGGTGGTGGATGAATGATAAGACGACGGTTTTTAAGAATATCTTCTCGCTGTACTCTGATTTTAAATAAGAAAAAAATCGCACCAACCCTCCTGTTATGGTGAAAAAACTATAAAAATAAGTATTTTCAGCCGTTAATATTGACCTTTCCATCAGGTTTAGTGATTGCTCATAGCTATTAGATAATTCAGTTCTATTGACAGCGACCAGACGCTAACGCATAAATATAAACTTATAACGAGTATTTATATAAAAAATGAAAGCTAGAAATTAATCAGGGGGACGGGAGTGCAACGAGCTCGATGCTATTTACTGGGAGAAAGTGCGGTAGTTCTGGAGCTGGAACCGCCGGTTACATTAGCAAGTCAGCAACGGATTTGGGGGTTAGCTGATCGCCTGATTCATCATCCCGATATACTTGAAGCCATCCCCGGAATGAATAACCTAACGCTATTGCTGGCAGATCCAGACAATACTGCGTTGGATGCTATTGAACGGCTGCAACGTTGGTGGGAAGAGAGCGAGTCATTAGTGCCTGAATCGCGTGATGTCACTATCCCGGTGATTTATGGCGGTGATGCCGGGCCAGATTTGGCAGAGGTGGCGCGTCATACCGGTATGACGGAACGTCAGGTGGTTGAGTGCCACGCAGGAGCGAGTTATATCGTCTATTTCCTTGGCTTCCAACCGGGTTTTTCCTATCTGGGTGGCATGCCGGAACAACTGGCAACACCACGGCGCGCGGAGCCACGACTGGTTGTTCCCGCCGGTTCTGTCGGGATTGGGGGCAGCCAAACCGGTATCTATCCGCTGGCAACGCCGGGTGGCTGGCAACTGATTGGCCGCACATCGCTGGCATTGTTTAATCCATTAGAGATGCCGCCAACCTTGTTGCGGCCTGGTGATAATGTGCGCTTCTTGCCTTCAAAGGAGGGCGTATGCTGAAGATTATTCGTTCAGGGATTTATACCACGGTGCAAGACAGTGGCCGTGGTGGTTTTCGTCGCTTAGGCATTAGTCAGGGCGGGGCTCTCGATTTACCGGCGCTGAGTATGGCGAATATGCTGGTGGGCAATGAGGCGGGGGCTGCTGGGCTGGAAATTACATTGGGCCAATTTACTGCCGAGTTTACCCAACCGGGCTGGATTGCGGTAACGGGTGCAGGCTGTGAAGCTATGTTGGGCGATCAACTGCTCTGGACTGGGTGGCGTTATCCGGTCAAACCGGGCCAGCAGTTAAAACTCAGTGTGCCGCACCGTGGTATGCGCAGTTATCTGGCTATTTCTGGCGGTATTGATGTACCGGAAATGCTGGGATCACGCAGCACGGATCTGAAAGCGGGCTTTGGTGGTTATCAGGGGCGACTTATTAAAGAAGGCGACTGTCTGCCATTGGGCAAACCGACACGTTTACCGCGTGAATCTGTCGGTGTCAAACAATCTGTTGGTGTCAAACAATCTGTTGGTGTCAAACAACTGCTATTTGGTAACCGTGTGCGTGCCGTGCCGGGGCCGGAATATCATGAATTTGACCCTGTTTCACAGGGCGCTTTTTGGCGTGAAGCCTGGCAACTCAGCCCGCAAAGTAACCGGATGGGGTATCGCCTAACCGGGCGCGAGTTAACGCGTACTACTTCTCGCGAGATGTTATCCCACGGCTTATTGCCCGGAGTAGTGCAAGTGCCGCATAACGGCCAGCCCATTGTGCTGATGGCTGACGCGCAAACTACTGGCGGCTACCCGCGAATTGCCTGTGTGATTGAAGCTGATCTCTACCATTTGGCACAACTTCGCCTCGGAGAGTCGGTGCATTTTGTGCCCTGTACTGTAGAAGAAGCACTTCGTGCCAAGTCAGAACAACAACATTTTCTGCAACAGATTGAATGGGGCTTACAGTCAGGGTTCGATACTGTGGAGGCTAAATGAAGGTGGATTTAAACGCAGATTTAGGTGAAGGCTGTGCCAATGATCAGGCGCTGCTGCAATTGGTCAGTTCAGCCAATATTGCTTGTGGTTTTCATGCAGGCGACGCGCAAACCATGCGCCAGTCGGTGCGCTGGGCCATTGAGTATGGAGTAGCGATTGGTGCACACCCAAGCTTTCCGGATCGCGAGAACTTTGGCCGCACAGCCATGCAGTTACCTCCTGAGACAGTCTACGCCCAAGTGGTTTACCAACTCGGTGCGCTGGCCGCCATCGTGAAAGCAGAAGGGGGAATTATGCAGCATGTGAAACCTCACGGCATGCTGTACAACCAGGCGGCACTAGACCCGCTACTGGCAGATGCTATTGCCCAAGCGGTCAAGGCTGTCGACCCGATATTACGGTTGGTGGGGTTAGCTGGCAGCGAATTGATTCGTGCGGGTGAGCGGGCGGGTTTGGTGACGCGTCAGGAAGTGTTTGCCGATCGCCGCTATCAATCCGATGGCACGCTGGTACCCCGTAGTCAGCCTGATGCGTTAATTGAAAGTGACGACTTGGCTTTGTCACAAACCTTAGCAATGGTGCAACGTCATCAGGTGCAGGCGCGTGATGGCAGTTGGGTGTCAGTGCAGGCGGACACGGTTTGTGTGCATGGTGATGGCGCGCATGCTTTGAATTTTGCCCGCCGTTTGCGTGACAGTTTTCAGCAGGAAAATATCACCGTTACGGCGCAATAACTGGGCAGTAAAAACCATAACCACCTGGCCCGGGTGGAATGCATCATAAGTTAGCTACCTATAACTCTATTTTAGGACAGGAGAGTCACCTTGGAACAAACGGTAAACCTTTGGCCGCTGATTGGGATCGCGGCGATTGTAATCGGATTTTTACTGCGCATAAACGCAGTCTTAGTGGTCATTAGCGCGGGTGTTATCACCGGCCTGGCGGCACTGATGCCAATGGCCACTATTTTAGAAAAACTGGGTGAAGGATTTCTGAATACCCGTAATCTGCCCTTGATTTTGTTACTGCCACTGGCGGTTATTGGCTTACTTGAACGTCATGGCTTGAAAGAGCGGGCGCAGGCGTGGATTTCACAAATTAAAAGTGCCACTTCTGGTCGTTTATTGATTGTGTATCTGTTTGTTCGTGAAGCCACGGCAGCGCTGGGTTTAACCAGTCTTGGCGGTCATGCACAGATGGTCCGGCCGCTATTGGCTCCGATGGCAGAAGGTGCTGCAAAGACGCGTTATGGTGAGTTGCCGGAGAAAGTGCGTTATCGCCTGCGCGCCATGTCAGCGGCAACCGATAACGTTGGCCTGTTCTTTGGTGAAGATATTTTTGTCGCCTTTGGTGCCATCATTTTTATGCATAACTTTATGCTGGAATCTGGTGGCATTCAGACTGAGCCGTTACACATTGCGTTGTGGGGGATTCCGACAGCCATCTGTGCCTTCCTTATCCATGCATATCGATTACAACGTTTAGATAAACACCTCGCCGCTGAGTTAACCGCGCTGAGTCAGTCTGCTTTGGCTACCAAGGGAGACGCCAAATGATTTTCCAACAACAATATCTTTATTGGTTGGCTGGTGTGGTGCTGCTGATTGTCGCGCTAATGTCATTTCGTGATAAGGCCAACCCGCGCCGTATCACCACCGGTTTATTTTGGGGGTTGTACGGGCTGATTTTCCTGGTCGGAGATTGGACATACCGCCTGGCGAATACCTTGGCGGGCGAAGGGCCAGATGAGAAACGGGTCCTGAATATCACTGTCGGCGTAGTGGTCATTATCATGGCGTTAATTGCTGGTTTCGGTGGGGTCAAACTGGGTAGTTATCACCAGCGCACCGAGCAAGAGCGCGAAGTGAGCGCCAAGCGCCTCGGTAACCGATTATTCCTGCCGGCACTGACTATTCCGGTTGTTACTGTTATCGGTGTGCTGCTGTTTAATAATATTCCAGCTCTGGATCTGTGGTTATTTGGTGCCGGTAACCATGCCACTCTGGTGACTTTATTCTCGATGACGGTCGGCTGTGTGCTCGGCTTGCTGATTGCGGTGTTCCTGACCCGCGAAACTGCCGCTCAGCCGGTGCAGGAAGCGCGTCGGTTACTGGATTCTATCGGTTGGGCATTTATCTTGCCGCAGATCCTGGCGACACTTGGCCTGTTATTTACCACTGCGGGTGTCGGGACGGCGATTGCCCATCTGACACAGGAATATCTGGCGGTAGATCATCGCTTTATTGCCGTGGCAGTCTATGCTATTGGCATGGCGGTACTCACCATGATTATGGGGAATGCGTTTGCGGCTTTCCCTATTGTCACCGCCGGTATTGGTATCCCTATTTTAGTGTTGCAGCATGGTGGTAACCCCGCAGTTATGGCCGCTATCGGCATGTTCTCTGGTTATTGCGGTACTCTAATGACCCCAATGGCTGCCAACTTTAACATTGTTCCTGCTGCATTATTGGAACTGCCAGATAAAAATGCGGTGATCAAAGCCCAGATCCCAACCGGGATCACTCTTTTGATTGTTAACGTATTTTTACTGTATTTCCTGATGTTCCTCTAGGAGAGGCGATGAAAAGTGTATTAATTACCGGGTTTGAGCCATTTGGTGGGGAGCGGGTCAATCCTTCCTGGGAAGTGGTTAAACAATTAAATGATCTCATGCTAGGTGGGGTCAAAGTGGTGGCTCGTCAATTACCTTGTGCTTTTGGCGAAGCGCTGACCGCGCTGAATGCCGCGGTAGATGAAATTCAGCCAGTGCTGGTGTTAGCCATTGGTCAGGCTGGGGGACGTGCTGATATCAGCATCGAGCGGGTTGCTATTAATGTCGATGATGCACGTATTGCGGATAATCTGGGGAATCAGCCAATCGATCAGCCGATTGTCGAAAATGGCCCAGCGGCTTATTTCACCCGTTTACCCATCAAAGCAATGGTGCAGGGCATTCGTGAAGCGGGTATCCCGGCCTCCGTATCCCAGACTGCCGGAACCTATGTTTGTAATCATGTTATGTACGGGTTATTACATCGGTTACATCAGACAAATGACGAAATTAAGGGCGGTTTCATTCATATCCCTTATTTACCTGAGCAGGCAGTCAATCATCCTGGCGCGCCCAGTATGTCAGCGCATTCGGTAGTGATAGCGTTGGAACTGGCTATTTCCATCGCCTTACAAATTGATCATGATTCGCACATTGCCGGTGGCGCAATCCACTGATTCCACTATAAAAAACGCCACCGGTTAAGGTGGCGTGAGGTTAATGACAAAGTGCCCGTAACGGTGAAAACAGGCAGATCGTAAAGACGCCGTAAACCCCTCCCTGGCGCGGACGCTTTACTCTTCTACCTGTCTTCACCTTGCAAGATTGAGTCGTCGAGGTTTGTCAGCAGTCTGACGCCACCGGTTAAGGTGGCGTTTTTCGATTAAACAGAAAAGAAAATCTGCTTATTTCTTCAACTGACTGCTGAAATCACGTTCGGCGTAACCGGTGTAAAGCTGACGCGGACGCGCGATTTTGATGCCTTCATCGTGCATTTCATTCCAGTGAGCAATCCAGCCGATAGTACGGGCAATAGCAAAGATTACGGTGAACATGGAAGACGGAATACCCAACGCTTTCAAGATGATACCTGAGTAGAAATCAACGTTTGGATACAGTTTTCTCTCGATGAAGTACGGGTCGTTCAGCGCAATATGCTCTAACTCCATCGCCACTTTCAGCAGATCATCTTCTAGTTTCAGTTCTTTCAATACTTCATGGCAGGTTTCACGCATGACAGTCGCGCGCGGGTCATGATTTTTATACACGCGGTGACCAAAGCCCATCAGGCGGAACGAGTCATTTTTATCTTTGGCGCGGCGGATAAATTCTGGAATGTGTTCAACGGTTTTAATCTCTTCCAGCATCTTCAGGCAGGCTTCGTTCGCACCGCCGTGAGCTGGCCCCCATAGAGAAGCGATCCCTGCGGCAATACACGCAAACGGGTTAGCGCCCGATGAGCCGGCAGTACGCACGGTAGAGGTTGATGCATTCTGTTCGTGGTCGGCATGCAAGATGAAAATACGATCCATCGCGCGTTCCAGTACTGGGTTAACTTCATATTCTTCGCACGGTGTAGAGAACATCATGCGCAGGAAGTTACCGGCATAGGACAGGTCGTTGCGCGGATAAACAAACGGCTGACCGATGGAGTATTTGTAGCACATTGCGGCGACTGTCGGCATTTTCGACAGCAGACGGAAGGCGGTGATTTCACGATGCCGCTCATTATTAACATCTAGCGCATCATGGTAGAAAGCAGCCAGTGCGCCTGTCACACCGCAGAGAACGGCCATAGGATGTGAGTCGCGGCGGAACCCGCGGAACAGGCTGGTTATCTGCTCGTGGATCATGGTGTGGCGTGTGACTGTTGCTTTGAAAGTTTCATACTCTTCTGCGGTTGGCGTTTCGCCGTATAGCAGGATGTAGCAAACTTCCAGATAAGTAGAATTTTTTGCTAGTTGATCAATAGGATAGCCACGATGTAGCAGTATCCCTTTATCACCATCGATAAAGGTAATTTTTGATTCGCAGGACGCGGTAGAGGTAAACCCAGGGTCAAAGGTAAAATACCCTTTGGAACCTAAGGTACTGACGTCAATCACATCAGTGCCGATGGTTGGGGATTTAACCCCCAGTTCGATCGTAGCTTCGCCTATGTTCAGCGTCGCTTTTTTGTCAGCCATTTACAGTCTCCTTAGCGCTTATTATAAAACCCTTAACAACTGAAATGTCTTAGATGCCCCTGGGGCCATCTCCTCACCAGCACTGCTCTGTTTTATTCACTATAAAAACATGATTTAGGGTACAGAGTGTCTCGCCAATGCGGTCAACAATCCGTGGGGTCGGATTGATGTCAACGTTACATAGTTGTTAACGATTTGTCGGATACTTATCGTTTATAGTTCATTGCCTACGATATCTATGGGGATATTCATTCACTACACTGTTGCATAACTTAAGCTTATGGGGAAGTGTATCCGCAGACCTTTAGTGCATCATAGGGCTTATTTCTACCCTAGTTGTAATGGAAATGTTTATTCTTTGTCAAATCAGATAATTAATTTTATATAAATTGTGTAAATCGTGATCCTAATCACTGTTCAGGGGAAATGTTACCAATCAGTTTGTGTGGGAATTGTAATAAGAATGTGAACCACCTATACTGCCGCCAGGTCTCCGGATTACCCTGAAGTAGGAGCACCCAGCGTTATACAGAACACGTCATTTAAGCATTCAGGATGTTATGTCTAAATGTGCGATGTGAAGGGTTTCGGCTCTTAACGCTGTCTGATCCACGCCCAGGCCCGGAGGAAGGAAAATAATAAGAGCTGTGTGGGCAAAACCGTGAAAAAACAAAGACCTGTCAATTTGGATCTGCAAACGATTCGATTTCCTGTTACTGCGATAGCGTCCATTTTACACCGAGTCTCTGGCGTAATGACTTTCGTTGCTGTTGGTATCCTCCTCTGGCTGTTAGGTTTGTCTGTATCCTCGCAAGAAGGGTTCATGCAAGCAGCGGCTGTCATGAATAGCTTTTTTGTTAAATTCATCTTCTGGGGAATACTCACCGCACTGGCCTATCACGTTTGCGGTGGCATCCGCCACTTGCTTATGGATTTTGGCTATGTCGAAGAGAGCTTGGCTGCGGGGACCCGCTCCGCCCAAGTCGTCATGGTGTTAACCCTGGTGCTGTCAGTTTTAGCTGGAGTCCTTGTATGGTAAGCAATGCTTCTGCGTTAGGGCGTAATGGAGTACACGACTGGCTGTTACTGCGTGCTTCTGCAATCGTCATCACTCTATATATTCTTTATATTCTGGGCTTCGTTGTTATTGTCCCAGACATCACCTACGAAATCTGGCGTGGCTTCTTTGCTTCGCACATCACAAAAGTATTTACCCTGCTGACATTGCTGTCGATTCTGGCTCATGCCTGGATTGGTCTATGGCAGGTATTAACGGACTATATCAAGCCGCTAGCGGTACGACTGGTGTTACAACTGGCCGTGGTGATTACGCTGCTGGTCTACCTCTTGTATGGAACAATTGTGGTGTGGGGTGCTTAAATGAAACTGCCGGTCAGAGAGTTTGATGCTGTTGTTGTTGGTGCGGGTGGCGCAGGTATGCGCGCGGCACTGCAAATTTCACAAATGGGGCTGTCTTGCGCCCTGATATCAAAAGTATTCCCAACCCGTTCCCATACCGTATCTGCGCAGGGTGGTATTACTGTCGCACTGGGTAATACCCATGAAGATAACTGGGAATGGCATATGTATGACACGGTAAAGGGTTCCGATTATATCGGTGACCAGGATGCCATCGAATATATGTGTAAAACTGGCCCTGAGGCTGTTCTTGAATTGGAACACATGGGGCTACCTTTCTCCCGTTTAGAAGATGGCAGCATTTATCAGCGGCCATTTGGTGGGCAGTCGCTCAACTTTGGCGGTGAGCAAGCGGCGCGTACTGCGGCTGCGGCTGACCGTACCGGGCATGCGCTGTTACACACCCTTTATCAGCAAAACCTGAAAAACCACACCACTATATTCTCTGAGTGGTATGCACTGGATTTAGTGAAGAATCAGGACGGCGCTTTTGTGGGCTGTACGGCTATCTGCATTGAAACCGGTGAAGTGGTCTATTTCAAAGCGCGGGCCACCGTGCTGGCCACCGGCGGTGCCGGTCGTATTTACCAATCAACAACCAATGCGCACATTAATACCGGTGACGGTGTTGGCATGGCCTTGCGTGCCGGTGTACCGGTGCAGGACATGGAAATGTGGCAGTTCCACCCGACGGGTATTGCCGGGGCGGGCGTGTTGGTCACCGAGGGCTGCCGTGGTGAAGGCGGTTATCTGCTGAATAAACACGGCGAGCGCTTTATGGAGCGTTATGCGCCGAACGCCAAAGATTTGGCCGGTCGTGATGTGGTTGCGCGTTCTATTATGATTGAAATCCGTGAAGGTCGTGGTTGCGATGGCCCTTGGGGTCCGCATGCCAAACTGAAATTGGATCACTTGGGTAAAGATGTGCTGGAATCCCGTCTGCCGGGTATTCTTGAGTTATCTCGCACCTTTGCACATGTTGACCCCATTAAAGAACCTATCCCGGTGATTCCAACTTGCCATTACATGATGGGCGGGATCCCAACCAAGGTGACCGGTCAGGCCATCACAGTAAATGAAAAGGGTGAAGATGTTGTCATCCCAGGTCTGTTTGCTGTGGGTGAAATTGCTTGTGTTTCCGTCCACGGTGCCAACCGTTTGGGGGGGAACTCATTGCTGGACTTGGTGGTCTTTGGTCGCGCAGCCGGTATGCATCTGCAAGAATCTTTAATGGAGCAGGGCGCTAGTCGCGATGCCAGTGATTCTGATATTGAAGCATCACTGGATCGAATGAACCGCTGGAATAACACCCGCTCAGGTGAAGATCCGGTTGAGATCCGCAAAGCATTACAATCCTGCATGCAGCATAACTTCTCGGTATTCCGCGAAGGTGATGCAATGGCTAAAGGGTTAGAAGAACTGAGAACTATCCGCGAACGTCTGCAAAATGCCCGTCTGGATGACACTTCTAGCGAGTTCAATACCCAGCGTATTGAATGTCTGGAATTGGATAACCTGATGGAAACAGCGTTTTCCACTGCCGTGTCTGCAAACTTCCGTACCGAAAGCCGTGGCGCACATAGCCGCTTCGATTTCCCGGAACGTGATGATGCCAACTGGTTGTGCCATTCGCTCTATTTGCCTGGCACTGAAAGCATGACCCGCCGTGAGGTAAACATGCAACCTAAGCTACGCGCGGCATTCCCGCCGAAAGTGCGTTCTTATTAATGCATGTGTCGTGTTGATAGGGTTAACCCTAACCCGCTGCGGAGGAAAAAGTCATGAAACTTGAGTTCTCAATTTATCGCTATAACCCGGACGTCGATAACGCGCCGCATATGCAGGATTACACGTTAGAAGCGGAAGAAGGCCGGGATATGATGTTGCTGGATGCACTTATCCAGTTAAAAGAAAAAGATCCGACGTTGTCGTTTCGCCGCTCATGCCGTGAAGGGGTTTGTGGCTCCGACGGTTTGAATATGAATGGCAAAAATGGGTTGGCTTGTATTACGCCAGTTTCAGCTTTGCAAAAAGGCAATAAAAAGATTGTGATTCGCCCGTTGCCGGGCTTACCGGTGGTGCGGGATTTAGTGGTCGATATGGGGCAGTTTTATACTCAGTACGAGAAAATTAAACCATACCTGTTGAATGATGGCAAAAATCCGCCAGCACGTGAGCATTTGCAATCGCCAGAACAACGCGAGAAATTGGATGGCCTGTATGAATGCATCCTATGTGCTTGTTGTTCCACATCTTGCCCGTCATTCTGGTGGAATCCGGATAAATTTGTGGGGCCGGCAGGGTTACTGGCTGCCTATCGCTTCCTGATAGATAGTCGTGATACGGAAACAACAGCACGTTTGGATGATCTGGACGACGCTTTTAGTGTTTTCCGCTGCCATAGCATTATGAATTGTGTCAGTGTGTGTCCTAAAGGCCTTAACCCGACCAAAGCAATCGGCCACATTAAGTCTATGTTGTTGCAGCGTAGTGCATGATAGTTACAGCGTAGCGCATGATAAGCGCTTCACAACGGATCATAGTTGCAACATAGTGGATGATGTGAGTTTATTAACCCGGGGAATGTTTCCCCCGGGTTGCTTAAAGGTAGGGAATCTCTAAAAACCGGCAAGCTGTCCGTTTTTAGAGGTTCCTTGAACGGGACCGTTAAGGTCCATAACAGAACGTGCATTGAGCACGTCGAGTGAACCGTTTTTACGGCAAACCGTTGATATTACGGTGTATATGTTAACCACGGCGAAAACTGAAGCTTCAAAGCTTAAGGGATCATGATGCAGAACGGCGCAATGAAGGCCTGGCTGGATTCCTCCTATCTGGCGGGCGCGAACCAGTCCTACATAGAGCAGCTCTATGAAGACTTTTTAACCGATCCTGGTTCCGTTGATGATAGTTGGCGTTCAATTTTTCTACAACTACCTACAACGGGTGTAAAACCTGATCAGTTCCACTCTCAAACACGCGAGTATTTCCGTCGCCTGGCGAAGGATCCCTCTCGTTATAACTCATCCATCAGCGATCCTGAAAATGATGCCAAGCAAGTTAAGGTGTTGCAGTTAATCAACGCCTTCCGCTTCCGCGGCCATCAACATGCCAATCTTGACCCACTCGGTTTGTGGAAGCAGGAGTCTGTTCCTGACCTTGACCCTGCCTATCACCATCTGACTGAAGCCGATTTCCAGAACACCTTCAATGTGGGTTCTTTTGCTATTGGCAAAGAAACCATGAAGCTGTCTGATCTATATGCAGCCCTGAAACAAACCTACTGTGGTTCGATTGGCGCTGAATATATGCACATCACCAACACCGAAGAAAAACGTTGGCTTCAGCAGCGTATTGAGTCGGTAGTTGGGAAACCCACTTTCAGCGATGAAGAGAAGCGCCGCTTCCTGAGCGAACTGACTGCCGCTGAAGGTTTGGAGCGTTATTTAGGGGCCAAATTCCCTGGTGCCAAGCGTTTCTCACTGGAGGGCGGCGATTCGCTGGTCACCATGTTGAAAGAGATGATTCGCCATGCCGGTAAAAATGGCACACGTGAAGTGGTTTTGGGTATGGCGCACCGTGGCCGCCTGAACGTATTGATAAACGTGTTGGGTAAGAAACCGGAAGATTTGTTCGATGAATTTGCTGGTAAACATAAAGAGCATTTGGGTACCGGTGACGTTAAATATCACCAAGGTTTCTCTTCTGATGTAGAAACTGAAGGCGGCCTGGTTCACCTGGCGTTAGCCTTTAACCCATCGCATCTGGAAATTGTTAGCCCGGTGGTTATCGGTTCTGTGCGAGCACGCCGTGACCGCCTGGATGAAGCGCGCAGCAATATGGTACTGCCAATCACCATTCATGGTGATGCGGCGATTGCCGGGCAGGGCGTAGTGCAAGAGACGTTGAATATGTCTCAAGCCCGTGGTTATGAAGTGGGCGGGACAGTGCGTATTGTTATCAACAACCAGATTGGTTTCACCACCTCGAACCCACTGGATGCGCGCTCTACCCAATACTGTACTGATATTGCCAAAATGGTACAGGCTCCTATTTTCCATGTGAATGCTGATGATCCTGAAGCTGTGGCGTTTGTAACCCGTCTGGCGTTGGATTTCCGTAACACCTTTAAACGTGACGTGATGATCGATCTGGTTTGCTACCGTCGCCATGGGCATAACGAAGCCGATGAGCCAAGTGCAACACAGCCAGTGATGTATCAGAAGATCAAAAAACACCCGACGCCGCGCAAGATCTATGCTGACAAGCTGACCGAGCAAAATATCGCCAGCCTGGAAGATGCCACGGAAATGGTCAACCTGTATCGCGATGCATTGGATCGCGGTGATTGTGTGGTGGAAGAGTGGCGTCCGATGAATCTGCAATCCTTCACCTGGTCACCGTATCTGAACCATGAATGGGATGAAGAATATCCAAGCAAAGTTGATATGAAACGGCTGCAAGACTTGGCGCGCCGTATCAGCCACGCACCAGATGCCATTGAAATGCAATCCCGTGTTGCCAAGATCTATGGCGATCGCGCCTTGATGGCAAGCGGCGAGAAGCCATTTGACTGGGGCGGAGCTGAGACACTGGCTTACGCCACACTGGTAGATGAAGGGATCCCCATTCGCTTGTCGGGTGAAGATGCCGGGCGCGGAACTTTCTTCCATCGTCATGCTGTGATTCATAACCAGAAAAATGGCTCTGTCTATGTGCCACTGGCGAATATTCACAGCGGGCAGGGCGATTTCCAGGTATGGGACTCGGTACTGTCGGAAGAAGCTGTTTTGGCCTTTGAATATGGTTACGCCACCGCAGAACCGCGCACTCTGACTATCTGGGAAGCGCAGTTTGGTGACTTTGCCAACGGTGCTCAAGTGGTTATCGACCAATTCATCAGCTCCGGCGAGCAGAAATGGGGCCGCATGTGTGGTCTGGTTATGCTGTTGCCGCACGGTTATGAAGGTCAAGGCCCGGAACACTCCTCCGCTCGGTTGGAGCGCTATCTGCAACTTTGTGCTGAACAAAACATGCAGGTGTGTATTCCGTCAACGCCAGCACAGGTTTACCACATGATTCGCCGTCAGGCATTACGTGGTATGCGCCGACCTCTGGTGGTGATGTCACCTAAGTCATTGTTGCGTCATCCATTAGCAGTATCGTCACTGGATGAATTGGCAAATGGCAGCTTCTTGCCCGCCATTGGTGAAATTGATGAGCTGGACCCGAAAGGCGTCAAACGTGTCGTGATGTGTTCAGGCAAAGTTTATTATGACCTGCTGGAACAGCGTCGCAAAAACGGGCAAACCGATGTCGCCATCGTGCGTATCGAGCAGCTTTATCCATTCCCACACCAAGCGGTACAAGCGGTGTTGGAACAATTTGCGCATGTTCATGATTTCGTCTGGTGTCAGGAAGAGCCGCTCAACCAGGGTGCCTGGTATTGCAGCCAACACAACTTCCGTGAAGTGATTCCATTTGGTGCTTCCTTGCGTTACGCAGGTCGCCCAGCCTCAGCTTCACCGGCAGTGGGATACATTTCCGTGCACCAGAAACAACAACAAGCTCTGGTTAATGACGCGCTGACTGTTGAATAGCGACCGGTTAACACATAAAGGATAGAGAATGAGTAGCGTAGATATTAATGTTCCTGACCTCCCTGAGTCTGTCGCCGATGGCTCGGTAGCAACCTGGCACAAAAAACCGGGTGATAGCGTCAAACGCGATGAAGTGCTGGTTGAGATTGAAACAGACAAAGTGATTCTGGAAGTTCCGGCCAGCCAAGACGGTATTTTGGATGCCATTTTGGAAGACGAAGGTGCCACTGTGACTTCGCGTCAAGTGTTGGGTCGTATTCGTCCAAGTGACAGCTCTGGCTTGCCAACCGAAGAAAAAAGCCAAAGCACCGAGTCCACCCCTGCTCAGCGCCAAACCGCCAGCCTGGAAGAAGAAAGCAACGATACGCTCAGCCCGGCGATCCGTCGTCTGATTGCAGAACACTCTCTTGATGCTTCCGCCATTAAAGGCAGTGGTGTGGGTGGTCGTATCACGCGTGAAGATATTGATAACCATTTGGCAACGCGTAAATCAGTACCCGCTGCCGTGGAAAACAAAGTTGAAGCTACCGCACCGGTTGCCGCACTTGCTGGCCGCAGCGAAAAACGTGTTCCGATGACGCGTCTACGTAAACGTGTTGCCGAGCGCCTGCTGGAAGCTAAAAACAGCACCGCAATGTTGACTACGTTTAACGAAATCAACATGAAGCCAATCATGGATCTGCGCAAGCAGTACGGTGAGGCTTTCGAGAAGCGTCACGGTGTGCGTCTGGGCTTTATGTCCTTCTATATCAAGGCCGTGGTTGAAGCGCTGAAACGCTACCCAGAAGTGAATGCTTCTATTGATGGCGAAGATGTGGTTTACCATAATTACTTTGATGTCAGCATTGCCGTTTCTACCCCACGCGGCCTGGTTACCCCTGTATTACGTGATGTAGATACTATGGGTATGGCTGATATTGAGAAGAAAATCAAAGAGCTGGCTGTAAAAGGCCGTGACGGCAAACTGAAGGTTGAAGAACTGACTGGCGGTAATTTCACTATTACCAATGGCGGCGTATTCGGCTCATTGATGTCGACCCCGATCATTAACCCACCACAAAGCGCGATCCTTGGTATGCATGCTATCAAAGACAGGCCTATGGCGGTCAATGGTCAGGTAGTGATTCTGCCAATGATGTATCTGGCACTGTCCTACGACCACCGGTTGATCGATGGCCGCGAATCCGTTGGCTATCTGGTGACGGTGAAAGAGATGCTGGAAGATCCAGCTCGCTTACTGCTGGATGTATAAAAAAGATAAATAACAAGGCCAGCCTGATTGCCAGGTGTTGATAACCTGCCTCCGCGCAATCAGGCTACCTGGTAGGCCTCGGCCCAACTCAGACCTTATATGGATAGAACATCATGAATTTACACGAATATCAGGCAAAACAACTGTTTGCTCGGTATGGCATGCCAGCACCAACTGGCTACGCTTGTACCACACCGCGTGAAGCAGAAGAAGCCGCATCTAAAATCGGTGCTGGCCCGTGGGTGGTTAAATGTCAGGTACATGCTGGTGGTCGCGGTAAAGCGGGCGGCGTGAAACTGGTTAACAGCAAAGAAGATATTCGTGCTTTCGCTGAACAGTGGTTGGGTAAAAAGCTGGTCACTTACCAGACAGATGTGCATGGTCAACCGGTTCACCAAATCTTGGTGGAAGCGGCGACTGATATCGACAAAGAGCTATATTTGGGCGCGGTTATTGACCGTAGCTCCCGTCGGGTGGTGTTTATGGCATCCACTGAAGGCGGCGTTGAAATTGAAAAAGTGGCCGAAGAAACACCAGAACTGATCCATAAGGTCGCCTTGGATCCATTGACTGGCCCGCAGCCTTATCAAGGTCGCGAATTGGCATTCAAACTGGGTTTAACTGGGAAGCAAGTGGCTCAGTTCACCAAGATCTTTATGGGGCTGGCGACTCTGTTCCTGGAACGTGACTTGGCGATGGTTGAGATAAACCCGCTGGTGATTACCAAACAGGGTGATCTGGTTTGTTTGGATGGCAAACTGGGTGCCGATGGTAACGCTTTGTTCCGTCAACCAGAACTGCGTGAAATGCGTGATAAATCTCAGGAAGATGAGCGCGAAGCACAGGCTGCACAGTGGGAACTGAACTATGTCGCCTTGGATGGCAACATTGGTTGCATGGTAAACGGTGCTGGCTTGGCAATGGGTACTATGGATATTGTGAAACTGCACGGTGGTGAACCCGCTAACTTCCTTGATGTGGGTGGCGGTGCCACTAAAGAGCGCGTGACTGAAGCGTTCAAAATCATTTTGTCTGATGACAAAGTGAAAGCAGTTTTCGTTAATATCTTCGGCGGTATTGTGCGCTGTGACCTGATTGCTGACGGCATTATTGGTGCAGTTGAAGAAGTGGGTGTCAACGTGCCAGTTGTAGTGCGTTTGGAAGGGAATAACGCCGAGCTGGGTGCCAAGAAACTGGCAGACAGCGGTTTGAATATCATTGCTGCGACCAGCCTGACAGATGCGGCTCAGCAAGTTGTAGCGGCAGTGGGGGCTAAATAATGTCTATTCTAATTGATAAAAACACCAAAGTTATTTGCCAGGGTTTTACCGGTAGCCAAGGGACTTTCCACTCCGAACAAGCTATTGCTTATGGCACAAAGATGGTTGGCGGTGTGACGCCAGGTAAAGGCGGAACCCAGCATTTGGGCCTGCCAGTATTCAATACCGTACGCGAAGCAGTAGAAACGACCGGTGCGACTGCATCTGTTATCTACGTTCCTGCGCCGTTCTGTAAAGACTCGATTCTGGAAGCTATCGACGCAGGTATCAAATTGATTATCTGTATTACCGAAGGCATCCCGACTCTGGATATGCTGGTGGTCAAAGTCAAACTGGAACAGTCTGATGCGCGGATGATCGGTCCGAACTGCCCAGGTGTTATCACTCCAGGTGAATGTAAGATTGGTATCATGCCAGGTCACATCCACTTGCCTGGCAAAGTGGGTATCGTTTCGCGCTCCGGCACACTGACCTATGAAGCAGTAAAACAAACTACGGATATCGGTTTCGGTCAGTCAACTTGTGTTGGTATCGGTGGTGACCCGATCCCGGGTTCTAACTTTATCGATATTCTGAAGTTGTTCCAGGAAGATCCACAAACTGAAGTCATCGTAATGATCGGTGAGATCGGTGGTAACGCAGAAGAAGAAGCGGCTGCTTATATTAAAGAGCACGTAACCAAACCTGTGGTGGGTTATATCGCCGGTGTGACTGCACCCAAAGGTAAGCGTATGGGCCACGCAGGTGCCATTATTGCCGGTGGTAAAGGAACGGCGGATGATAAATTTGCTGCGCTGGAAGCTGCTGGCGTGAAAACCGTCCGTAGCCTGGCTGAAATTGGTAATGCCGTGAAAGCTGTTTACCAAAGTAATAAATAACATCGAGTGCACTGGTTTCAGTGTTAGTTCGACACCTGAGGCCACCTTGCGGTGGCCTTTTTAATACCTAATCAGAACTTATTTAACGCGGTAATTAATGCAATATCAGTTTGAGCCTGTTGTTTGGCCAGTTCACTGCTTGCTGCGGTGGCTTGCTGTTGCAATGTTGCTAAAGCAGCCTGGTAGCTGGCTTTATCATTAAATATCTTATCTTTGATATTGATAGACGCGATGTTGGTATAGCGGCCATCAGCCGTCGCGGGCACAGCAAGTGTGCCGTTATTAATCAGCTGTTTAACAATCTGCCGCTCTTTCTCGTAGCCTTCCAATCCCACTAAATGCCAGCGCTGTTGCAGTTTTCCTTCATATTTACCCGCCTTAACATCAGTCAGATAACGAATAGTCAAATTACGGATAGTGCCTGCTTCTTCTCCATATTGGACTTTACTGTCTGACAGCACGGGGAATGTTTGTCCCTCGAGCACGCCACCTTTTTGCGTCAAATGCCCCATTCGATAGCTGTTCATGCCCAGATGAATTGGCGTGGTATCCGTAACGGGTGTGCCATCATTGAGGCGCAGGTCGGTGATACGTGAGCCGACTGGCTGACGTAAATCAATGGTGTAAGTCACACCGTCAAAGAAATCATTGGTGGAATATTTAGAGGCACGGCGCTGCGGATTAAAGCTGTAGGTCACATCCCCTGGTTTAACCTGGTTAAAGTAATCAGCCGACCATTCCATATATTGCTTCAGTTCTTTGCCCGTCAGAGCATAAACGGTAACTTCCCCACCGGCATATTGATAGTTAAATGCAATGTCTTTAGCCGTGATATTACCTACATCCATTTTTGGCCGGTCATTATCAATTTGTAAGGCAATGACTTGCGCCAGCGGAGCGTAATAATGGGCGGCTTCTTGATACAGTGCGCTGATGCCAGTGTCTTGCACATGGACTTGCGGAATGCCTTTAATCTCATCCGGCGGGACTAAATTCGTGCCATTTAGTGTCGCAATCACACGATTAGCATTGGCGCGTAAAATATCGTGGTAAGGCTGATAGAGTGATTCCAGTGACTTATCGGACTCAATGCCCTTGATGGGGTAGGTGTAGCTGTCTTTCTCTATCAGGTGATATTTCCCGTCTCGTTGCTCAAATTTCAGGTCAATACGTGACAGTGCGCGGCCATATTTATCCGGTTCAGTGATAATGACACCATTCACCACGGCCTTATCAATCTTCACGTGCATATGACCTGCGACGATGGCGGCAAGCTCGGGGTTAGCCTGGGCAATATCACCAACACCGGTTCCAGGGCGCTGATTTTCATTATCGATCCCCATATGCGCGACCAGAACAATGGCATCGACCTGTGGCTGGATCTGCTGAATGACCTTTTTCACTTCCTGTACCGGATCAGTGAAATGGATGCCATTGATGCGATCCGTGCCTTGGGCAAACTCGGCAGTCATGGGCGTGTCCATGCCGATAATGCCGATTTTAACTCCTTGGCGTTCAATGATTTTATAAGAGGGGAGGTAGGGTTTGCCTGAATCCCAGAAGATATTACCCGCCAGCGCAGCACCATCAAATTGCTTGAGTGAGGTAGAAAGGGCTTTTAAGCCAAAATCAAATTCGTGATTACCCATCACCCATGCATCATATTTTAAGGCATTGAAGCCCAGTATCATCGGGCTAATAGGTTCATTTTTAAAAGTTTCGACAAAGTTACCCTGAATGGTATCTCCGGCATCGACCAAAATAATATTCGGCTGTTCGGCGCGTATTTTATGCACTTTGGTGGCAATTTGGCTCAAGCTGCCAGCCAGGTTTTCACTGTCACTGGCGTAGTCCCACGGCACAAAAGTGCCGTGCAGGTCAGAGGTTCCCAAGATGGTGATATCAACTTGTTGAGCGGCGAGAATCGGGGTACTGATACAGAGTAAAGTGGTGAGTGCTATTTTTTTCATTGTAGAGGATTCAATCTTTTATAATGTCATAGCACTTCATCATGCAACAAAATGGCAACACTTGCGAACGCTTCCCTCAGGATGAACTACTATATTGATATAAAACTTGGAAATGTGATTTAACTCACTCTGAAAATAATAAATTTAAAAGTTAACCTGGATCGCATAATAACGATGTAATAAAGCATTAACTAAACCATAAAATTACATTTTATTAACAGCAATGGATTATATAAAAACAATCGAACTTTTAATTAACATGGAAAAGAATTAATTGTTCTAAATCAACTTTTGAATATGGCAATAATGTTCATATGGGCTTAAATTGTTCTGGATCAAATTACGGCATGATAGGCAAACGGCCTATTTATTGACCTGTATCCAGAACTCGAAGCTGGGTCACGTAAAATCCTATTTATTGTGTGGGATTAGAAGCGTACTATTACCGCGGTGTAATACTGGGTAGTTGATATTGTTATTTTTGTTGTGTTTTTTGGGCATTCACTGTGGGTAATTACTAAACTTCCAATATAGCGGAGGTTAAGTTGCCGCAAGTCGGAGTCTTCCTGCGAGGAGCAAGGAGTCAAGATGTTTGATATTGTCGAACTGTCACGGTTACAGTTTGCCTTAACGGCAATGTACCATTTCTTATTTGTCCCACTAACGCTGGGTATGGCGTTTATGTTGGCAATTATGGAATCGGTTTATGTGCTGTCTGGCAAACAAATCTATAAAGATATGACCAAGTTCTGGGGTAAGTTATTCGCGATTAACTTTGCCCTGGGTGTTGCCACTGGTCTGACTATGGAGTTCCAATTCGGGACTAACTGGTCATATTTCTCTCATTACGTCGGTGACATCTTCGGTGCCCCTCTGGCAATCGAAGGTTTAATGGCGTTCTTCTTAGAATCTACTTTCGTTGGTCTCTTCTTCTTCGGTTGGGATCGTCTGAGTAAACACCAGCATTTGGCCGTAACCTGGCTGGTGGCGTTAGGCTCTAACTTCTCTGCGCTGTGGATCTTGGTTGCGAACGGCTGGATGCAAAACCCGATTGCATCTGACTTCAACTTTGAAACCATGCGTATGGAAATGCTGAGCTTCTCAGAGTTAGTGCTAAACCCAGTTGCTCAGGTGAAATTTGTTCACACAGTTGCAGCAGGTTATGTCACTGGCGCGATGTTTGTTCTGGGTATCAGTTCTTACTATCTGTTGAAAGGCCGTGATATTCCGTTTGCCAAACGTTCCTTTGCTATTGCTGCAAGCTTTGGTTTGGCTGCCGTCTTGTCTGTTATCGTGCTGGGTGATGAATCCGGTTATGAGATGGGTGACGTGCAGAAAACTAAACTGGCTGCAATTGAAGCTGAATGGGAAACTCAGCCACCTCCAGCTGCATTTACACTGTTTGCCATCCCAAATCAGGAAACGATGGAGAACCGGTTTGCGGTTCAGATTCCATTCGCTTTGGGAATAATTGCGACGCGTTCATTGGATACACCTGTTATCGGCTTGCGTGACTTGATGTCTCAGCACGAAGTCCGTATCCGTAATGGTATCCAGGCTTACAGTCTGCTGGAAAAATTACGTTCAGGTAATACTGATCCAGCTGTGCGTGAAGCATTCAGTAAGGCTAAGCAAGATTTGGGCTACGGCCTGTTGTTGAAGCGTTATACGCAAAACGTAACGGATGCCACTGAAGAGCAAATTCAGTTAGCCGCCAAAGACTCTATTCCACGTGTTCTGCCGCTGTACTTTGCCTTCCGCATCATGGTGGCTTGTGGCTTCCTGATGTTACTGATCATCGGCCTGTCGTTCTATAACGTGGTTCGTGGTCGGATTGGTCAGAAGAAATGGCTATTACGCGCTGCCTTGTTCGGTATTCCATTACCGTGGATTGCAGTGGAAGCAGGTTGGTTTGTGGCAGAGTATGGCCGCCAACCATGGGCCATCGGTGAAGTGCTACCGACAGCAATTGCAAACTCATCGGTTACCGCTGGGGATATTCTATTCTCCATGGGGTTGATTTGTGGTTTGTACACGCTGTTCCTGGTGGCAGAAATGTACCTGATGTTCAAATTCGCGCGCCTTGGGCCTAGCAGCCTGAAAACTGGCCGCTATCATTTTGAACAGCCGACTGCACCAGTGCAGGAAGCACGGTAAACAGGAGTCCACTTATGTTTGATTATGAAGTATTACGATTTATCTGGTGGCTGCTGATCGGTGTGCTGCTGATTGGTTTCGCAGTCACCGATGGTTTCGATATGGGTGTCGGTATCCTGCTGCGTATCATCGGTAAGAATGATACAGAACGTCGCATTATGATTAACTCGATTGCCCCCCACTGGGATGGTAATCAGGTTTGGCTGATAACTGCGGGTGGGGCGCTGTTTGCTGCCTGGCCAATGGTGTATGCAGCGGCATTCTCCGGCTTCTATATTGCGATGATTCTGGTATTGGCTGCGTTGTTCTTCCGCCCGGTCGGTTTCGATTACCGTTCTAAGCTGGAGAACAACCGCTGGCGCAACATGTGGGACTGGGGCATTTTTGTCGGTAGCTTCGTGCCTGCGGTGGTGTTCGGTGTGGCGTTCGGCAACTTGTTGCAAGGTGTGCCGTTCCATATGGACAGCTATATGCGCCTGTTCTACACCGGTAACTTCTTCCAGTTGCTGAACCCGTTTGGCTTACTGGCGGGGGTGGTCAGCTTAACTATGCTGGTGACTCAAGGTGCGACTTATCTGCAAATGCGTACCCGCGGTGAGCTGCACTTGCGCTCTCGTGCTGCCGCGCAGATTTCTGCTTTGGTGATGGGCGTCGCCTTCCTGCTAGCCGGTATCTGGTTAGTTAAAGGTATTGATGGTTTTGTAGTGACTTCAGTATTGGATACAGCAGCTGAATCTAACCCGATGCGTAAAGAAGTTGCTCATCAGGCAGGCGCATGGTTGATTAACTTCAACAAGTATCCAAGTTTATGGGCGCTGCCAGCACTTGGCGTGATTCTGCCACTGTTCACCATCTTGTTGTCGCGCTTTGAAAAAGGGGCTTGGGCCTTCGTATTCTCATCACTGACTATTGCCTGTGTGATCCTGACTGCTGGGGTAACGATGTTCCCATTCGTCATGCCGTCAAGCACAGTACCAAATGTCAGCCTGACCATGTGGGATGCGACATCTAGCCTGTTAACGCTGAAAGTGATGACCGTTGTTGCGATAATCTTTGTTCCTCTCATCCTGATTTACACCAGTTGGTGTTACTACAAGATGTTCGGGCGTATTGATAAAGACTTTATCGAAAACAACAAGCACTCACTGTACTAAGGAGCATAAAGCATGTGGTATTTTGCCTGGATTCTAGGGACACTTCTGGCCTGCTCCTTTGGTATCATTACTGCTCTGGCGCTGGAGCAGAGTGAAGCCAATGCAGCAGCGAAAGCTGCTAATAATGGCAAAGATGATGTTGTCCGATAAGCTATACAATTTGATGGACAAGGGCCCGTTACGGGCCCTTTCACTGGTATTCGCATTCGCTGTGGCGTTTTGTGTGTTTTGGGACCCTTCGCGTTTTGCGGCGGCGACCAGCTCACTTGAAATCTGGCAAGAGGTCTTTATTGTGTGGGCCGTGTGTACCGGTATGATTCATGGCGTAGGTTTTCGTCCAAAACGGATGTGGTTGCGTGCTTTTTTCTCACCACTTCCAGCAATTGTGATCTTGGGCGCGGGATTATTTTACTTTTTTGTCTAATCTGGTCATGTTTCGCCTAATCTGAACACAATCTCTCCTTATGGGCCGCCTGGCCCATAATTATTTTCGTTCTATTCTCGCAAGTGATTCCAAAGCTTAACGCTCTTCAGTATAGTGTGTCCGTTAACTGCATTACTGGGAAGTAGAGTGAGTAATACGTTGTTTCGATGGCCGGTTCGTGTCTACTTTGAAGACACTGATGCAGGTGGCGTGGTTTACCATGCACGCTACGTTGCCTTTTACGAAAGGGCGCGCACTGAAATGTTGCGCCAACGCAATTTTCACCAGCAGCAATTGCTCAGTGAGCATGTCGCTTTCGCTGTCCGCCGCATGACGGTAGAATACCTGGCACCTGCACGTCTAGATGATATGCTGGAAGTTCAGAGTGAAATTACCGCAATGCGTGGGGCTTCTCTCACGTTTGCTCAACGAATTCTCGACTCACATGGCAATCTTCTGAGTAGTGCAGAAGTATTGATCGCATGTATCGATCCACACCAAATGAAGCCAAGAGCGCTTCCTAAGTCTATTGTCGCGGAGTTTAAGTAGTGGCTGACATGAACATTCTGGATTTATTCCTGCAGGCAAGCCTATTCGTTAAGCTTATCATGCTGGTATTGATGGGCTTTTCTATTGCTTCATGGGCGATCATCATTCAGCGAACGCGTATTCTGAATGCTGCTACCCGCGATGCAGAAGCTTTCGAAGACAAATTTTGGTCCGGCATCGAGCTGTCTCGCCTGTATCAAGAAAGTCAGGCTCGCCGTGATACGCTGGGTGGCTCCGAGCAAATCTTCCATTCTGGGTTTAAAGAGTTTGCTCGTTTACATCGTGCAAACAGCCATGCGCCTGAAGCCGTGATTGATGGTGCTTCCCGTGCCATGCGCATCTCTATGAACCGTGAATTAGAAGCGCTGGAAACTCATATTCCTTTCCTTGGTACTGTTGGTTCCATCAGCCCGTATATCGGCCTGTTTGGTACAGTATGGGGGATTATGCATGCCTTTATTTCTCTGGGTGCAGTCAAACAGGCGACATTGCAAATGGTCGCACCGGGTATTGCTGAAGCACTGATTGCCACAGCAATCGGTCTGTTTGCCGCTATCCCTGCTGTTATGGCTTATAACCGCCTGAATCAGCGCGTGAATAAACTTGAACAAAACTATGACAATTTCATGGAAGAGTTCATTGCTATTCTGCATCGCCAGGCTTTTGCCAGCGCCGAGAGCAAATAAGTAGGGGGGTTATATGGCGCGAGTACGTGGTCGTAAACGGCGCGAGCTTAAGTCTGAAATTAATATTGTTCCCTTGCTTGATGTGCTGCTGGTGCTATTGCTGATCTTTATGGCGACAGCACCGATTATCACGCAAAGCGTTGAGGTGGACTTACCTGACGCGACGGATTCCAAAACGGTCTCCAGCGATGATAATCCTCCGGTGATTGTCGAGGTATCCGGCGTCGGTCAATATTCGTTGGTTATTGACCATCAGCGGATGGAGCAACTGCCTTCAGAACAAGTGGTGGCAGAGGCTCAGGCGAGGTTGAAATCGAATCCGAAAACTGTATTTCTGATCGGCGGTGCGAAAGAGGTTCCTTATGATGAAATCATTAAGGCCCTTAATATGCTGCATCAGGCTGGAGTGACATCGGTGGGCTTAATGACTCAACCGATATAAATTTGCGTTGATATTGGTTGGACTAATAATCAGTCTGGCCAGTAGATACCCTGTTTTTGGCAGTTCCGTTTTTTAGCAATAGATCGCGGACATCGAGTGTGGAAATCGAGCGTGGGTAAGGCAACCGAGCAAAATGATAAGCTGAATCGCGCTGTTATAGTGTCGGTGGTTCTGCACATCATATTGATTGCCCTGTTGATTTGGGGCTCTCTGACGCAGACGACTGAAATGGGCGGTGGCGGTGCTGGCGGTGAAGTTATTGACGCCGTCATGGTCGATCCGGGCGCAGTGACAGAGCAGTATAACCGTCAGCAACAGCAACAGACGGACGCTAAACGCGCGGAGCAGCAACGCCAGAAGAAAGCTGAACAGCAAGCTGAGGAATTACAGCAAAAGCAGGCAGCAGAACAACAACGCTTGAAAGAATTGGAAAAAGAGCGTCTGCAAGCACAGGAAGATGCGAAGCAGGCGGCTGAAGAACAGAAAAAACAAGCAGCTGAACAGCAGAAAGAGGCCGCTGAGCAACAGAAAGCTGCCGCTGCCGCCGCCGCAAAAGCGAAAGAAGAGCAGAAGCAGGCCGAGGCCGCTGCAGCGCAAGCTAAAGCAGAAGCGGATAAGTTGGTAAAAGCACAGGCCGAAGCACAGAAAAAAGCTGAAGCCGAGGCCAAAAAAGAGGCCGCTGTCGCCGCTGCTGCGAAGAAACAAGCTGATGCAGATGCGAAGAAAGCCGCAGATGCTGCTGAAAAGGCCGCAACAGAAGCTGCCGAGAAGAAAGCGGCTGCTGATGCTGAGAAGAAAGCCGCCGCTGATGCTAAAAAAGCCGCAGCTGCTGAGGCCAAAAAGAAAGCTGCCGCAGAAGCCGCCGCTGCAACAGATGTTGATGATTTATTCGGTGGCCTGGCAAATTCCAAGAATGCACCGAAAAGTGGTTCCGGTGCAGGCGCTGCTGCTGCCGGTAAAGGTGGCGGCAAGAAGAGTGGGGCGTCAGCAGGTGATATCAGCGGCTATTTGGGCCAAGTCACTGCTGCAATCCAAAGTAAATTTTATGATGCTGATCTTTACAAAGGTCGCACCTGTAATCTGCGAATTAAACTGGCACCAGATGGTCTATTAATTGATGTTAAACAGGAAGGGGGCGATCCGGCACTGTGCCAGGCGGCTATCGCTGCGGCGAAACTCGCTAAAATACCTAAACCGCCAAGTCAGGACGTGTATGAGGTGTTTAAGAATGCTCCGCTTGTATTTAAGCCTCAATAAGGTTTGATTGACAGGGTATAATGGTGTTAATCAACCGTGGATTATGTAGTTTTGTTTGCGTTGGTTTGTTAAAATTCTGCTAATTATCGCGGGCATCCCGCTCGGATAAGGGGAGATAAAATGAAGCAGGCATTTCGAGTTGCGCTAGGCTTTTTAGTATTATGGGCTTCTGTTTTACACGCAGAAGTTCGAATTGAGATTACCCAAGGGGTAGACTCTGCTCGTCCAATTGGTGTTGTTCCATTCAAATGGATGGGGCCAGGTACACCACCGGAAGAGATTGGTGCGATCGTTGGCGCGGATTTGCGCAATAGTGGCAAATTTAACCCAATTGATGCGGCGCGTATGCCACAACAACCTTCTACAGCAGCTGAAGTCACCCCTGCTGCCTGGACTGCGCTCGGTATTGATGCCGTGGTGGTGGGTCAGGTTCAACCGAGTGCTGATGGCAGCTATGTGGTTTCTTACCAGTTAGTAGATACTTCTGGTGCCGCCGGTAGCGTTTTGGCGCAAAATCAGTATAAAGTGACCAAACAGTGGTTACGTTATGCCGCGCATACCGCCAGTGATGAAGTATTTGAAAAACTGACTGGGATTAAAGGTGCTTTCCGTACCCGTATTGCTTATGTTGTGCAAACCAATGGCGGCAAGTTCCCACACGAATTGCGGGTTTCTGATTACGATGGCTACAACCAGTTTGTGGTTCACCGTTCTCCAGAGCCTTTGATGTCACCAGCCTGGTCTCCAGATGGTAGCAAAATTGCTTATGTAACTTTTGAGAGTGGCAAATCAGCACTGGTTATTCAGACGCTGGCAAATGGTGCAATCAGACAAGTGGCTTCATTCCCTCGTCATAACGGTGCACCAGCCTTCTCGCCAGATGGCACCAAATTGGCTTTCGCTTTGTCTAAAAGCGGTAGCTTGAATTTGTATGTTATGGACTTAGGTTCTGGCCAAATTAGCCAGGTGACTGATGGTCGTAGCAATAACACTGAACCAAGCTGGTTCCCGGATAGCCAGAATCTGGCCTATACCTCGGATCAGGGCGGTCGTCCACAAGTGTATAAAGTGAATATTAATGGCGGTGCGCCACAGCGAATCACGTGGGAAGGTTCTCAGAACCAGAACGCAGATGTGAGTCCTGATGGTAAATTCCTGGTATTGGTTAGTTCCAATGGTGGGGCACAACACATCGCCAAACAGGATCTGGTAACGGGAGCCGTTCAAGTATTAACGGACACGTTCCTGGATGAAACGCCTAGTATCGCGCCTAACGGCACCATGGTTATCTATAGCTCGACACAAGGGCTGGGAGCCGTGTTACAGCTGGTCTCGACTGATGGGCGTTTCAAAGCGCGTCTTCCGGCAACTGATGGACAGGTCAAATTTCCTGCCTGGTCGCCGTATCTGTGATGCATGTGTAAATACGTATGTATGGCAAACTATAAAAGGATCAAAGAGATGCAACTGAACAAAGTGCTAAAAGGGCTAATGTTGGCTTTGCCAGTTCTGGCAATCGCTGCTTGTAGTTCTAACAAAAGCGCAAATAATGACCAATCTGGCATGGGCGCTGGCACTGGTACAGAAAACGGCAGCAACCTGTCTTCCGAAGAGCAAGCGCGTCTTCAGATGCAAGAACTGCAAAAGAACAATATCGTTTACTTCGGTTTCGATAAATACGATATCGGTTCTGACTTCGCTCAAATGCTGGATGCACATGCTGCATTCCTGCGTAGCAACCCATCTTACAAAGTTGTTGTTGAAGGCCACGCGGATGAACGCGGTACGCCAGAATACAACATCGCGTTGGGCGAGCGTCGTGCAAACGCAGTGAAAATGTATCTGCAAGGTAAAGGCGTTTCTGCTGACCAAATCTCTATCGTTTCTTACGGTAAAGAGAAACCAGCAGTACTGGGCCATGACGAAGCCGCATTTGCTAAAAACCGTCGTGCAGTTCTGGTTTACTAAGAGAATCGCATGAACAGTAACTTCAGACGTCACTTAGTGGGTCTGTCGTTACTGGTTGGCGTAGCGGTCCCATGGGCCGCTACTGCCCAAGCGCCAATCAGTAATGTCGGCTCCGGCTCGGTAGAAGATCGAGTCACTCAACTTGAGCGTATTTCCAACGCTCACAGCCAACTATTAACTCAACTTCAGCAACAACTGTCAGATTCGCAACGCGATGTAGATAGTTTACGCGGTCAGATCCAAGAAAATCAGTATCAGCTCAATCAAATTGTTGAGCGGCAAAAACAGATCTACCAGCAGATGGATAGTCTGAGCGGTGGTCAGGGGGCGTCTACTTCAACGCCTGCGGCTGCTGGCGCTGCGACAGATAATGCAGCGACTGGAAGTTCTGATACTGCCGCCGCAGGCGCAGCAGCAGCTACAGCGGCACCTGCAGCCAGTACTGGCGATGAAAATAGCGATTACAATGCAGCTGTTTCTCTGGCTCTTGAAAAAAAGCAATACGATCAAGCGATCACTGCTTTCCAAGGCTTTGTGAAACAGTATCCAAAGTCGACTTACCAACCTAACGCCAATTATTGGTTAGGGCAGTTGTATTACAACAAAGGTAAGAAAGATGATGCTGCGTATTATTATGCTGTTGTAGTAAAAAATTATCCAAAGTCTCCAAAAAGTTCAGAAGCGATGTTTAAAGTTGGGGTGATCATGCAGGATAAAGGCCAAAGCGATAAAGCGAAGGCGGTTTATCAACAAGTGATCAAGCAATATCCCAACACTGATGCTGCTAAACAAGCACAGAAACGTTTATCTGCTCTTTAGCCTTTTTCGAGCCCAGGAATCGGTCTTATTGACTAGTTTCTGGGCTTTGGCGAACGAAGAACAAGCAGTTAGACGTCTTTACAGAAATTTAAGTTGCACTGTGAAGAGAAATTAGTAATATATGCCGCCGTTGCCAAGACAACTTGTAAAACGTTAAAGCAACAGGAAATTATGGTTCGTAGTAAACATAATGGGTCGTTAGCTCAGTTGGTAGAGCAGTTGACTTTTAATCAATTGGTCGCAGGTTCGAGCCGAGCGAAGCGAGACAGCAACGCGTTAGCGTTGACCCGAAGGGCGAGTCAGCAGGACGAGTAATCCCGCACGACAGGCACTGAATTGTCATTGGCAGTACACATAATGGGTCGTTAGCTCAGTTGGTAGAGCAGTTGACTTTTAATCAATTGGTCGCAGGTTCGAATCCCGCACGACCCACCATTATGTCAAGTAATCCCGCACGACAGGCACTGAATTGTCATTGGTAGTACACATAATGGGTCGTTAGCTCAGTTGGTAGAGCAGTTGACTTTTAATCAATTGGTCGCAGGTTCGAATCCCGCACGACCCACCATTATGTCAAGTAATCCCGCACGACAGGCACTGAATTGTCATTGGTAGTACACATAATGGGTCGTTAGCTCAGTTGGTAGAGCAGTTGACTTTTAATCAATTGGTCGCAGGTTCGAATCCCGCACGACCCACCATTATGTCAAGTAATCCCGCACGACTGGCACTGAATTGTCATCAAATAGTAAACATAATGGGTCGTTAGCTCAGTTGGTAGAGCAGTTGACTTTTAATCAATTGGTCGCAGGTTCGAATCCCGCACGACCCACCATTATCTTCTCCTTCTCCTGTTATACCTTCCAAGCAATATCATTTATATTTCTCATTCCAGAACCCCAAACAGATCTCTATAATCCTCTACTATCCTTTCTATCACTCAACTTCCCCCATATTTAACTCTATTAAACATTTTTGCCATTTTGAGACAATATCTGGCGACTTTTCGCAAAATATTGAGTATTTTGTTTAGGATAAAAAACAAATCAATCTGACTGGCAGCCTGAAAGGCATTATGGCTCCGGAATCACTGGCAATAGAGATGTGAGCGATGAGCGAAACTTTTGATGTGAATGCAGCGATTTATCCTTTCCCTGCGCGGCCTGTCCCGCTGGATGTGGACCAAAAAGCCTTTTATCGTGAGAAAATTAAAACACTGCTGAAGCAACGCGATGCCGTGTTAGTCGCTCACTATTATACTGACCCTGAAATTCAGGCTTTGGCCGAAGAGACTGGCGGCTGTGTTGCTGATTCCCTGGAGATGGCGCGATTTGGTAACAACCACCCTGCGTCAACTCTGCTGGTCGCTGGCGTTCGTTTTATGGGTGAAACGGCTAAAATACTCAATCCCGAAAAGCAAGTATTGATGCCAACCCTCAATGCTGAATGTTCGCTGGATTTAGGCTGTCCGGCTGATGAATTTGCCGCATTCTGCGACAGCCATCCTGACCGCACTGTCGTGGTGTATGCCAATACCTCAGCGGCGGTCAAAGCCCGGGCTGATTGGGTGGTCACTTCCAGTATCGCGGTTGAGTTAATCGAACATCTCGATAGCCTGGGTGAGAAAATAATCTGGGCACCGGATAGGCATCTTGGAAACTACGTACAAAAAAGGAGTGGTGCCGATGTGCTGTGCTGGCAGGGGGCTTGTATCGTCCATGACGAGTTTAAAACCCAGGCACTGGCCCAAATGAAAGCATTACATCCCGATGCCGCGGTGTTGGTTCACCCGGAGTCGCCACAAGCTGTTGTCGATATGGCGGATGCGGTAGGTTCAACCAGTCAGTTGATCATGGCGGCAAAAACATTGCCCCAGAAAAAACTGATCGTCGCAACGGATCGGGGCATTTTCTATAAAATGCAGCAGGCTTGTCCAGATAAAGAGTTATTCGAAGCGCCCACTGCTGGTGAAGGTGCAACATGCCGAAGCTGTGCGCATTGTCCGTGGATGGCGATGAATGGTCTTAAAGCGATAGCTGAGGGGCTGGAGCAGGGGGGTGTGATGCATGAGATACATGTTGATGAGCAATTGCGTCAGCAGGCGCTGATACCGCTAAATCGCATGTTGGATTTTGCCAACGAGTTGAAGTTACAGACCAAAGGTAATGCGTAAGCATTTCAGACGGCTGACAAACCCCAAAGACTCGATCTTGCAAGGTGAGAACAGGCAGAAGAGTAAAGCATCCGCACCAAGGATGGCGCGGGTCGAACCCCCAGGGAAGGGGGTACGGCCTCTTTGCGATCTGCCTGTTCCCACTGATATGGGCACTTTGTCATTAACCTCCAATGCATAAGTATTTGTTCTCTTTAAAAGTTTTATGCCGATAAAACGCTTAAATTAATAGCAAAAGGATAACCAGATGGATTTCTTTAGTACCAGTAATATATTGGTTCATATTCCGCTGGGTACCGGCGGGTATGATCTTTCATGGATTGAAGCAATAGGTACGCTGTTTGGGTTGCTGTGTATCTGGTTTGCCAGCAAAGAGAAAATCATTAACTACTTGTTTGGGTTGATAAACGTGACGTTGTTCGCGGTGATTTTCTTCCAGATCCAACTCTATGCCAGCTTGTTGCTACAGCTGTTCTTCTTTGTAGCCAATATTTATGGTTGGTATGCCTGGAGCAAACAAACGCCTGATAACCAAGCAGAATTGAAAATTCGTTGGCTATCTTTGCCGAAAGCATTGGTTTGGGGCGTGGTTTGTGTCGCGGGTATCGCGTTGATGACGTTACATATTGATACGGTATTTGCCTGGCTGACCCGTGCGGCAGTTACCGTTATGCAAGGTTTGGGGGCGAACGTCCAAATGCCGGAGTTGCAGCCAGACGCTTTCCCATTCTGGGATTCCACTATGATGGTCTTATCCATCGTGGCGATGATCTTAATGACCCGGAAGTATGTTGAAAACTGGCTGATTTGGGTGATTATTGATGTTATCAGTGTGGCAATTTTCGCCTACCAAGGCGTTTACGCCATGGCGCTGGAATACGTGATACTGACGCTGATTGCACTAAATGGCTCTTGGCTGTGGATTAAGAGTGCGGCACGAAACCATTCACGCCCACTGTCTACCCAGAATGACTAATATTTCGGTCCAATAACTGTTGCTGGAAATGTCAGTCAGGCGAGGTGCTCCAAAGCATTCGCCTGACTGATGACATCAATGATGGTGATGATGGTGTTCTCCTGCACTGGCGGCTTGATTAATACCGCAATCAGGTGCTTCGCAGTGCTGGTATTCCATCTGAATGGTGGCATGACCAATATGGTAATGATGCAGCAGATGGTGCTGAATTCGTTGCAGTAATTCATCATTGTCTTGCGGTGGGATCACCTGTACATGCAGTGTCATCAGCCGTTGGTCACCGACTTGCCATAAGTGGACGTGATGGACGTCCCGCACCTCATAGACGCTGGCACAGAGATCTTTGCGTAACTTATTGATATCAATCTCCTGCGGTGCGCCCTCCAATAGTTCGTGAAAACTTTCTTTCAGCAGACGCCAGGCACTGCGTAATACCAATACCGAGACTAATACTGATAAAATTGGATCTATGGGTGTCCAGCCGGTGGTCAGGATCACTACGGCTGCCACGATAGCCCCGACGGAACCTAATAAGTCACCCATAACATGCAAGGCTGCAGCCCGCACATTGATATTCTTTTCTTCCTCGCCACGATGAAGTATCCAGAAGCAGAAAATATTCGCACATAATCCCGCTATGGCAATGATTAACATCGGTACACCCATCACCTCATGCGGGGTAAAGAAACGCCGAACCGCCTCCCAAAAAATCAGCACGACAATCAACAATAAAGCTGCGGCGTTAACAAAAGCAGCCAGTGTGGTGAGACGCAAATAACCAAAGGTATGGCGAGAATCCGGCTTCCTCCGTGAGAAATGTACTGCCATTAGTGCAATAAATAATGCGGCAGAATCGGTCAGCATATGCCCGGCATCAGCCAGCAGTGCCAACGAACCAGATAACCAGCCGCCAATCGCCTCTGCCACCATAAACAGAGTCGTCACAGCGAAAGCTATCAACAGGCGCTTGCTGTTGCCGTCTTGTGGGAAAAACGATGATGCAGACATATTTATCCTTCAATGGTAAAGCTGAACGCAAAACGAGAATTATCTATCTATGTTAGCCCTGATAGGATTTCATTCAATGATTGATGCATATTATAGATAACAGCGATGTTGTTGTTTATCTGTACTGCTCTTCTAATGCGATAAAGTAGATTTACAGCATCCAATTCACCAGTTAGATTGGTTCAACTAGATTAATACAGACAGACGTTGTGCGATGATCGTCACAAGACTTAATGGAAGAGCTATGAATTACCTGAATGATGACCTACGAATTAAAGAAATTAAGGAACTCCTGCCCCCAGTCGCCCTGCTAGAGAAGTTTCCGGCCAGCAATAATGCAGCAGAAATCGTCGCCAAGACCCGCGCTGCGATTCACAACATTTTACGCGCTCAGGACGACCGCTTGTTGGTGGTGATTGGCCCATGCTCCATTCACGATACTCAGGCGGCCAAAGAATATGCGGCCCGCTTGCTGACATTGCGTGAAGAGCTGCAAGGTGAGCTTGAAGTGGTGATGCGGGTCTATTTTGAAAAACCGCGTACCACGGTGGGTTGGAAAGGTCTGATCAACGATCCGCATATGGATGGTAGCTATAACATCAATGATGGTCTGCGTATCGCACGTAAGTTGCTATTGGATATTAATGAGAGCGGCTTACCGGCTGCCGGTGAGTTTTTGGATATGATTACCCCTCAATACCTGGCTGACCTGATGAGCTGGGGGGCGATTGGTGCCCGTACCACGGAATCTCAGGTGCACCGTGAGCTGGCTTCTGGCCTGTCTTGCCCAGTTGGTTTCAAAAATGGTACCGATGGCACTATCAAAGTTGCTATTGATGCTATCAATGCCGCCAGTGCGCCACATTGTTTCCTGTCGGTGACTAAATGGGGACACTCAGCGATTGTCAATACCGCCGGAAATGATGATTGCCATATCATTCTGCGTGGTGGTAAAGAACCGAATTACAGCAGTTCCCATGTTGCAGCGGTGAAAGAAGGGCTTAGCAAAGCTGGCCTGGAACCACAAATCATGATTGATTTCAGCCATGCTAACAGCTGTAAGCAATTCAAAAAGCAAATGGAAGTAGGAACGGATGTTTGCCGTCAGATTGCTCAGGGCGAAAAATCTATTATGGGCGTGATGATTGAAAGTCATCTGGTCGAAGGTAGTCAGAATCTGGAAAGTGGCGAACCCTTAACTTACGGCCAAAGTGTCACCGATGCCTGTATTGGTTGGGAAGATACAGAAGCGTTGTTACGCCAGTTATCAAACGCAGTCAACGCTCGCCGCCAGTAGGCTATCGAACTTGCCATGTTGAATTTGGGCCAATAGCTGGTCAATAAAAACCCCCGGCATCTGAGATGTACGGGGGTTTTTTATGCTACTAATCAGGAATGATTACTTCGCTTTACCCTGATTGGCCACCGCAGCAGCTTTAGCCGCGATTTCATCAGCGTTGCCCAAATAGTAGTGTTTGATTGGTTTGAAGTTTTCGTCAAACTCATACACTAATGGCACACCTGTTGGGATATTCAGCTCAAGAATTTCTTCTTCGTTCAGATTATCCAGATATTTCACCAGTGCACGCAAAGAGTTACCGTGAGCAGCGATGATAACGCGCTCGCCACTGGCGATGCGTGGTTTGATCACTTCTTCCCAGTAAGGGATAACGCGATCGATAGTCAGAGCCAAGCTTTCAGTGGTTGGCAGTTCTGCATCGGTTAATTTTGCATAACGTGGGTCATGACCAGGGAAGCGCTCATCACTTTTATCCAGTGCTGGAGGGGTGATGGCAAAGCCGCGACGCCACAGTTTAACTTGCTCATCACCGTATTTAGCCGCAGTTTCAGATTTATCCAAACCTTGCAATGCGCCGTAATGACGCTCATTCAGTTTCCAGGTTTTTTCCGTTGGAAGCCAAGCCTGATCCAATTCGTCCAGGATGCTCCACAAGGTGTGGATAGCGCGTTTTAATACTGAGGTGTAGGCGAAATCAAAAGTAAAACCTTCATCTTTCAACAGCTTGCCAGCTGCTTTTGCTTCGGTACGGCCTTTCTCAGACAAATCAACGTCATACCAACCGGTGAAGCGGTTTTCGTTGTTCCATTGACTTTCGCCGTGACGTACCAGAACCAGCTTTGTTACTGCCATAGTTCGAACTCCTCAGATGACTAATTTATACCGATTACAACTTCAAGCTGCATACGTGTTGACTGTCTTGCTGCAACTTGAATTATTCAGGGTATATTCAATGATAACTATTATCATTATATTGCGTGATGACCACAGACAGCAATCGATAGTGTTTAACCATAGCCAATTTTTTATCATAAGGTAAGGCCAGAGGTCGAATCGATTTAATTGCATCCAATCGTCTGAGCCAGTGTCCCTTTTTGCGATTTAATTATTTGGGCAACATCTGCAGGCAAGTTTGACCAGATAGTCAGTTGGGGATTTGTTTTTGCTTCGATGGTATCAACGGTGACTTGATAATCGCAGAAATTAGCAGATTTGGCCGTATTTTGATCCATCAGGAATGCAGCATACTGGCCTTTATCCGGTGATGTGCCAATAAAAATGATCTTCCAATAGCCACTCGGGAATGCAACAGACGGCTTTGCTGGCAGTGTTCCTATATTGCGTTCAAATAGCGGCCCGGTAACGGAGTAAACAGCAGTTACATCCTGACGGTTAGCCAATGTGCGCTCCTTGTCTTCGAGCCTCACCCATGCACCTTGGTTTAAGGCTGCTTTTTGTGGTGTGATATTTGACAAATAATTAAGTGCCTGCGAATCGTTGTTACCAGCGAGTAAGCTCAGCGGAGCCTGATGCCCACGATCAACGGCCAGCTTTTGATTAGCACCAGTATAATCTGCCGGTGCTAGTGTATCTGAGGCTGGCAAGTCGGGATCTTGTGCCCATTTACGCGGGTGGTTGCTAGCTTGACTACTTTTTGTGACTTTATATGCCACCCAATTTGCAAATTTGGTATGACTGTTATTGTTCAGCGTATACACATCACGGATAATTGTTTGATCACTACCACCGGTCGGGCAGCCGACAAGGCAGTTATCAATAGCTGCAGCAGGCAAATTTTGTTCGGTAACGGTAGGTGCCGAGGGTGTAGTTTTGGGCGCGGTGGAGTGATCTGTTGTGGTACATGCGGTCAACAAAAGAACAGGCAAAAGTTTAATCAGATTAAATTTCATTATTTATTCCTCTTGCATTTTTGCTTCAGCAATACGGTTAACACTTTGAGCTTGGATTGGAAGTTTCATGTTTCTTTCCTTCATATTTTTATGTAGTGGTGAATTTAATCACCGGATTATCGCCGTCGGATGACGACAAATATTTAAATAAAGAGAGCGTTAGACTTAATAGACATACCAACTGCGTAATGTTCCAATTGTTACTGGCATAATATCGCTTACATCGATTGTGTCGCGATATAGCTTACGAGCAGTGGTTAATCTTTCTTTAGGATTGAAGAATTCTAATACCACATCCCAACAGCCTGAATCAGGGCGACTTACCGGGCTAACGGTTGGAATGACTTGCCCATTAAACAGGCGTGTTTCCCCAGTGACGACTCCAGATACTGAAACGCGTTCCACTCCCTCTTCCTCCAGCCTGTGGTTTGACTCTATTTATGGGCGCATGAACATAGTTATTAGCTGCCGAATCATTAATTTTGGGCAAAGTTAAACTTGAATTTTGTGGCTGAGAAGATAATTTTGTTGCTTCAAAATATAATTCTCATTTGCTTCAGTTGCTGGCGTTATTACATTTTCAGGTGCAAGATATAACTCAGTTGATGATGGGTTAATAATGCTATCTTCAGTTGACATAATGGTATTCCTATTTTGTTGGTAGAGTGTTAACTCTTGTTGTACACGCTGGAGTAACGATGAAATATTAAGACGATGTAACGTAAATATTTGGCGCTCCAAAGCTGGCGGCTGCAACTTCGTGGCGGTTTCAAATAACAATCTATTGACCACCTTGGCTGCTTGATTATTTCCATTTAATGATAACGCTCGTATAATTAATGCGGAAAATTCGGCAATAATAGGTGCGGCAAAACTACTACCAGATACCAGAGAAATATTGTTACCTGTTATGGCTACGGGTATTGAAATTCCAGGTGCTAACAACATTTTTTTTCTTAGTTTATGACCAAAGTTATTAAATTTGGCTGGATATCCCTCTTTATCACAAGCACCGACGGCTAATACTGAATCTAAAGACTCTGGTAATGATTCCTGATTAATACCTTCATTTCCTACTGCTGCAATAATTAATATTCCAGCTTGTTGGCAATTATTTACCTCCTTACACAAATCATCAGACCCACGGCCATTTACCGACAGCGATGCACCACTGATATTAATAATATGACATCCTTGCTGACGAGCTTCATTAATTGCTTTAGCCAGTGTTAACTCAGAGCACCCTTGTAATTTCCCCTGCGAGTTCTCATGGAATACTGGAATATTGTAAATTTCAACATTTTCAGCAATACCTAAACCTTTTCCTCCCACAATGCTGCATACCGCAGTACCATGTGTGGTTTTTTTTTCTTCATTCATAAATGAACAATGAATATTCATATGGTTTAGCAGAGGATGATTTCTTTCTATTAAACCATCGATAATTCCTATTTTAATATCTTTTCCTGACTGACCTAAATTCTTAAGAGTATTAAGGTTAGATTCTTCTGAGGAAATTTCATAATTTGTATTATTTACCCCCATCATTTAAATCCTCGAATGTTTTTCTTTGCGTTGATAATAATCCTAACTTAATATTTAATTTATGTAGTATCAGTTTGGCATCAGTTTAATAATATACAATTTGTTGATATTTAATGACTTTATAATTTATGGCTGTGTTTTATACATAAGTATTGTTTACTTTTCATAGATTGATAAGGGGTGGTATCGAGATTGCAGCCTGTCGTTACTAAAAAACAAGCTACGAAAAACGGGGACAGTAAAGTGATATATGGAGCACTAAAGGCTCCATATCGATAAATGTATGATTATTACAAGAGGAGATTAAGCGGCTTTCTTCAGGCAGGTACTCATAAAGGTTTTACGCGCGTCACCTTTTAACTCTTTGGTTGCTGCCTCGGCATTACAGCTTTTCATTTTCTGCTGTTGCGGGGTCAGGGCTTTTTCATCAGGATGAACTTGTGCTTTTAAGCACTGACTCATAAATTTCTTCCGATCATCACCTTTCAGGGATTGGGTTGTTGCTTGCTGGTTACAATCGGTCATTTTTTTCTGTTGCGCGGCTTGAGCTGGTGAGGGGGTTTTTGCTGTATCCGCCGCCATCACATTCACACTGAGCAGCAATCCGGCTGAGAGTAACCATAGGGTAGTTAGACGCATAAGAGTTCCCTTTATTTGAGCACTGTTTATTCAGTAACGTTAGGGTCTGAAAGGGCGAGCAATATGTCAGTGTCGCCGCCTGACAGATGCCTTAAGCGTAGATGCTGTTTATCAATAAGGGTAGGTTTCGGTTATATCTTATGCCATTAGCATTGCCGCCGCAGCGGCAATCCGCTATAACGCGATAAAGTGATAAACGGTGGTTGCATGGTAGGTTTTCCCCGGTTTTAGCCAACAATCAGGTTGTGGCCATTCCGGGTGGTTAGGGCTATCAGGTAAGAATTCACTTTCCAAAGCGACGCCAGTATAGCTGGCATAGGTTCCGCCATTACGCGCAGGTGTTCCGCCGAGGAAATTACCGCTATAGAGCTGCAATGCGGGTGCTGTGGTGTATACGCTCATTTGAACTTGATTATCAGAAGACCACAGGTGCGCCGCCGGGCTTTCGGTAGCACCACAAGTGCGATGTAGCAGATAGGCATGGTCATAACCTTTCACCCGTTGTTGACCACGGTCTTGCAGGAAGTCGCGCGCCAGTGTTTTCGCTTGACGGAAATCCATGCCAGTTTTTTCAACACTTTCGAGTCCAGCGGTGGGTATCCCATCACTGCCGACCGGTAAATAGCGGTCAGCAAACAGCTGTAATCGATGCGCCCGCACGTCTCGTCCTTCGCCATCGAGATTAAAGTACGCATGATTGGTCAGGTTTACCGGGCAGGTTTTATCAACCTGAGCCTGATAGTGAATCTCCAGCCGATTATCCTCGGTCAGCAGATACTGCACTTCGGCGGTTAGATTACCAGGGAAACCCTGATCACCATCAGGAGAGTGCAACTGATAAGTGACCTGCTTCTCATCTTGCTTAACCTTTTTCCAGCGCCGGTTATGGAACCCTTCCGGGCCACCATGTAGTTGGTTCTCGCCTTGATTGGGTATCAGATGGAGGATTTCGCCCTCTACGGTGATTTGTGCCTTCGCAATGCGGTTGGCGTAGCGGCCAACTGTCGCACCGAGATAAGCCGCTTGATGCAGATAATCGGCCGGGGTTTGGCAGCCCAGCAGCAACTCACGTTTTTCGCCCCCTTTTAGTGGCAATATTGCTGATAACCAGGTAGCGCCCCAATCCATCAGCGTCACGCTCATGCCGGTTTTATTATGTAACTCGGTCAATTCAAAGGGGTGACCATCCGGTGCTAACTGGTCAACACTGCTTGATGATGCAGCGTCGTTTTTCAGCATAAACCCGCTCCTTGTGAAGCCTGACAAACGTAAAAGGTTTCAGTTCTGCCGCCACTGTAAGCCGGATATTGCTGCGCTACAGCCGCACGAACTTGCTCGACGAGTGAGTTTGGCATTAGCGCGACAATACAGCCGCCAAAACCACCGCCAGTCATACGAACACCACCTTGCTCCCCAATAACGGATTTCACAATATCTACCAGGCTGTCGATCGGTGGAACTGTGATCTCGAAATCATCGCGCATTGAAATATGAGACTCGTGCATCAATTGTCCCATCAATTTCAAATCACCAGCTGCCAATGCATCAGCCGCCGTCAGAGTGCGCTCATTTTCAGTAATCACATGGCGAGCACGTTTAGCGACCACAGGATCTAACTCATCCTGAATAGAGAAGAACAGGTTAGGGTCAACATCGCGCAGGGCTTTGACCCCAAAGAAACGCGCAGCGGTTTCACATTGCTGGCGACGGGTGTTGTATTCGCTATCAACCAAGCCCCGTTTCACATTGGAATTGATTATCACCACCGCCACATTTTCTGGCATGGGGACGGCGCGAGTTTCAAGCGTGCGGCAGTCGATCAATAGCGCGTGGTCTTGCTGGCCGAGTGCCGAAATCAGCTGATCCATGATGCCGCAGTTGCAACCAACAAACTGGTTTTCAGCTTCCTGGCCATTGAGTGCCAGTTCCACACCACTCAGAGGTAACTGATAGAGTGATTGTAACGCCTGGCCGACGGCGACTTCTAAAGAAGCTGAAGAGCTCAGGCCCGCACCTTGCGGGACATTGCCGCTGATAACCAGCGAGGCACCGCCAAAATCGGCATGACGCAGTTGCAAGTGTTTTACCACACCGCGCACATAGTCAGCCCAACGGTATTGCGCATGCGGGACAATTGGTTCATCCAGAGAGAATATGTCTTGCTGATTGTCATAATCAGCCGCAATAACATGTATCTGGCGATCATCGCGTTTACTGCAACTGATGACGGTTTCATAATCAATGGCGCAGGGCAGCACAAAGCCATCGTTATAATCGGTATGCTCGCCGATAAGATTGACGCGGCCCGGAGCTTTGATAGTGATGTCAGGTTCATGGCTAAATTGTTGGCGGAAAATGGCCTGGGTATGCTGTTTTAAACTCATTATTTGACTCCAGCTTCTCGATAATGGACATCACTTACTGCCCGCAGGTGTTCAGCCGCCTGTTCCGCAGTAAGGTCTCGCTGGGTTTCGGCCAGCATTTCATAACCCACCATAAATTTACGGACAGATGCAGAGCGCAGTAATGGCGGATAAAAATGTGCATGTAACTGCCAGTGGGTATTGGCAGCGGTTTTATCAGCACCATGATCGGTTTTATCGGTGCCATAGGTTTTATCGGTGCCATAAATGTTATAAGGCGCGCCGTGCCATCCCATTGAATAAGGGAAAGAACATGAGAACAAATTGTCGTAGCGGCTGGTCAGTTTTTTCAGTGCAATAGCCAAGTCGTGGCGTTGTTCATCCGATAAGTCTTCTAAGCGCAGAACATGGGCTTTGGGCAGCAGCAAGGTTTCAAATGGCCACGCCGCCCAGTAGGGCACCACGGCTAGCCAGTGCTCAGTTTCAACCACTGTTCTGCTGCCATCACGCTGCTCACGTTCGGCATAATCGAGTAGCATCGGCGATTGATGTTGTTGAAAATATTGCTGTTGCAGGCGGTCTTCCCGCGCGGCTTCATTGGGCAGGAAGCTATTAGCCCAAATTTGCCCATGCGGATGGGGGTTTGAGCAGCCCATAGCCGCGCCTTTATTCTCAAATACTTGTACCCAAGGGTATGTTTTACCCAATTCGGCACTTTGCTGTTGCCAGGTCTGGATAACATCTTCCAGCGCTGCCAGTGTTAGCTGCGGCAATGTCTTACTGTGATCTGGTGAGAAGCAAATAACCCTGCTGGTGCCGCGTGCACTCTGGCTGCGCATCAAGGGATCATCACTTTGCGGCGCATCGGGGGTATCCGGCATCAGCGCGGCAAAGTCATTGGTAAATACATAGGTTGACCGGTAGTCAGGGTTGACGTCACCCGTTACCCGGGTATTGCCTGGGCATAAGAAGCAATCCGCATCGTGCGCCGGCAAACTCTCGGTCGAAGGCGACTCCTGCTGACCTTGCCAGGGGCGCTTGGCCCGATGAGGCGATACCAATACCCACTGATCACTTAATGGGTTATATCTGCGGTGTGGATGATCCACAGGGTTAAAATCAGTCATAACAATACCTTAATCGGGATAGCCCTGAGGATTCTGTGATTGCCAGCGCCAGGTATCAGCCGCCATTTCGTCCAGCGAGCGGCTGACTCGCCAGCCCAGTTGTTCCGCAGCTTTGGTGGGATCAGCCCAATAAGCCGGAAGATCACCTTCACGACGTGGGGCAAAATGGTAGGTCAGTGGTTTGCCACAAGCTTTGCTGAATGCTTCGACCACCTGTAAAACACTGTGGCCAACACCGGCACCCAAATTAAAAATATGTACACCCGGTTGATTGTGTAACTTTTTCATTGCGGCAACATGGCCGTCAGCTAAATCGACCACATGAATATAGTCACGAACCCCAGTGCCATCAGGGGTTGGATAGTCATTGCCGAATATCGCCAATGATTCACGGCGGCCTACTGCAACCTGTGCAATAAACGGCATCAAGTTGTTAGGGATACCTTGTGGGTCTTCTCCCATCAGCCCAGATGAATGGGCCCCAACCGGATTGAAATAACGCAGGATAGTCATGTTCCATTGTGGGTCGGCCAGTTGCACATCTTGCAGGATTTGCTCAACCATCAATTTGCTGCGGCCATACGGACTAGAAGGTGAGCCAGTCGGGAAGCTTTCAACATAAGGAATTTGCGGCTGATCACCATACACGGTGGCGGATGAACTGAAGATAAAGTTTTTGACCTGAGCCGCGCGCATCGCCTCCAGCAAGACTAAGGTGCCGAAAACATTATTATTGTAATATTCCAATGGCTTACTGACGGATTCGCCGACAGCTTTCAAGCCAGCAAAATGAATGACCGCGTGAATAGGATGAGCGGCGAATATCTTATCGAGCAGGGCGCGGTCACGAATGTCCCCCTGATAAAGTTCAGGAGTGTAGCCAGTCAATTGATGTATCCGGGCTAATACGCTGGATTTGCTATTACAAAGATTGTCGAGGATAACTGGCTGATAGCCAGCTTCAATCAATTGCACACAGGTATGACTACCAATGTAACCGCTACCACCTGTTACCAGTACATACATAAAAGACTCCTGGAATGACTTTTGTCTAAGAAAGATAGCATGCCATTATGTGAGAAAAGGTGATCTGCGCTCAATAATGGAATCGTTTACATTTAATTTTATGCTAGCTTAATCCCTGTGAGGGTATAAATACAGGGGAATGAACAAGGATAGGCTAAAAAATCGAGAAAACTCTGACATAACAAAGATAAGCACAGTGGTAGCGTTCTCATCCATTCATTTAGCAGGAATGTCCTGCTAATGATGCGATGACCCGATACTGACGAATAAAAGGGTATCGGATCTTGTCAGTAAAAATCAGTGGGTGGAGTAAAGCGGGTAGGTAAAGTACAGCAAATGCATTAAATTCAGGCCGAAATGGAATGCCACTGCAACCCACAAACGGCCACTCCACAGCCAGGCTAAACCATAAATGACCCCTGCCAGAGCAGCGAACACCATTAACAGCGCGCCACCGGCAAAATGCGCGGCACCGAACAATAGCGCGGTAAGCAGCAGTGCAGGATAGTTACCGATGCACTGACTTAGGCGTTGCTGCAAATAACCACGGAATAGCGCTTCTTCGGCCAGGCAAACAAAAAATATATTGGCCATAACAAAGGAGCCAACCCATGCAGGAGTGTGCATTTCAACTTTTAAACCGCCTAGCGCAACCGCCAGCAGTAACAATGCGGGGATACTGGCAATCAAACCTAACCAGCCGAGCCGGCTAACTGAGAGATGTTTTTTGGCAACAAACAAGGTGGGCAGGCAGGCGAGCAAAATAAAGGGAACCAGTGCCTTATCAAGATTGTAATACATGCTAAAGGCGGCACTCAGTGGCCCCACTTTTACGTTATCTAACACTTTCAAGTTGTTAAAACCAGGAATCAAGTGCAGGAATAGGGCAATGGCGGCAAGCACCAAGAGCAATTCTAATCCGGCGGCCAACCATTTTTGTTGACGATATTTTTTCAGTAGCAGCGCAACTGCCAGTGTCAGCAACAGAAATGCCGCTGAGGGTAACGTCAGAACACCGTGATACAGGGCAATAGATAAGGATAAAGCCAACAGAAACAGGGAAAGTACCCGGTTAATTGATAAGAAAAACAGTGATGCAGCGAGTACGCCCCACATAGGAAGTCCCTTTGTTATTCAATCTTAAAAATATTATAAAATGAGTAATAATAATCTATAATCATTATCCACCGTCAACCTGAATGATGGTTGACGGTGGCGATAGTAGCATAAGTGCTAGTGGATAAAACTCACGTCAGTTGAGAAAAGCTCTCATTATTTGATGAGCCAAATATTATAATATAACGATGCTGCTCTCATTTAGCTGGGCAATTTTTCCTGCTGATATTGATAAATATCGCCATCAGGAATAAAGGTTAGTCGGTGGGTAATGCATTGCGGAGCATCTTCTGCGTGGTGGGAAACGAACAACAATTGTGTCTCACCTTCACTGATCATCACATCAATAAAACGGCGTACTAACAATCGGTTAAGTGGATCTAATCCTTGCAATGGTTCATCGAGAATCAGTAGCGCAGGGTGTTTTACCAGCGCTCGGGCGATCAGCGCCAAGCGCTGTTGCCCCCACGATAAGCTATGGAAAGGCTGATCGGCAGTCGTTGCAGAAAACCCCAGTAACGCCAGCCATTGATCGGCAAGTTGCTGCTGCCGGTCTGATACCGCCTGATAAATACCAATTGAATCGAAAAAGCCCGATAAAATCACCGTGCGCAGATTGGTACTGACACGATAGTCCAAATGTAAGCTACTGCTGACATAACCGATATGACGTTTAATATCCCAGATGGTTTCTCCACTGCCACGACGGCGGCCAAACAGTGTTAAATCATTACTGTAACCTTGTGGATGATCACCTGTAATTAGGCTGAGTAAAGTTGATTTCCCTGCGCCATTCTGGCCGATAATTTGCCAATGCTCGCCTGGATTTACCCGCCAGCTCAGGTTATGCAAAATAGGGCGGTCATTGTACTTTACCACTCCATTTTTCAATATAATCAGTGGATTGTCTTGCGATAAATGAACTTGCTGCTGTGGGCTTTCCGTTTCTGGCAGTAACAATCCCTCAAGATTTTCGCTGTGTGCCAGTTGAGCAATCAGCGCTTGGGAAAGGATCTGCTGACGTGGGCCGGTATGGGTCAATTGGCAATCCGCCAGTACGCCGACGTATTGTACAAAATCGGGAATATCATCAAAGCGGTTAAGCACTAAAACCAGAGTGACGCCTTGCGCTGAAAGTGTGGACAACCTGCTGGCCAACTGCGCACGGGCGGCCACATCCAAACCATCAAACGGCTCATCCAGAATCAGTAGGTCGGGTTGTGGCATCAGTGCCCGGCATAACAATGTCTTGCGAGTTTCGCCGGTCGAAAGATACTTAAAGCGACGTGAGAGTAAGTGGCTAATGCCAAATTGCTCTGCCAGTTGCTGGCAGCGCTGCGGATCGCTGAATTCTTCCTGGATGATTTCGGCCGTGGTGCGACCGGTATCATCTTCATCGATGCTGAGTAAATCGGTGTTATTACGCTGCCACTCTTCGCTGATTAACTGTTGCAGTTGCTCGAAAGACAAACGCACAATATGGTTAAAATTGCTCTGGCGACGGCCACTAAGCAGGATAAGTTCTCCCGCTAAGGCCTTGGCCAGCGACGATTTACCGCTGCCATTGGCACCAACAAATGCCCAGCTATCACTTGTCTGCTGCATATCACCAGAAGATATACGTAACTCTGGCAAGATGAGTGTCCGGGTGTCGCTCAGACGAAAACAACCTTGCGTTATTTGCAATTCAGACATCATCTTTCCCATATTCTGCAACACAATAATATGTGTAGGAATAGGCGGGAAGGGGCAAAATGTCAACAGGTAAATGCTTACCTCAGACTTGCTGACAAACCCCAACGACTCGATCTTGCAAGGTGAGGACAGGTAGAAGAGTAAAGCGTCCGCGCCAAGGAGCGCGCGGCTCGAGCCCCCTGGGAGGGGTTTACGGCGTCTTTACGATCTGCCTGTTTTCGCCGTTACGGGCACTTTGTCATTAATCTCAGGTGAATACTTACTTATGATTGATAACTAACGCGAATTACTCAACACAGTGTGGCGATGATGACCCGATCAGCATTGAACTGGGCAATAACATCACTTCCCACGCGCAAATTCAGTTTGTGCAACTCGCTGTTATTTTGTGTCGAGCAGAGACTAGCACCTCCCGCCAATGTCACGATAACTTCACTGTGTTCATTACCTGGCTCGATACTGCTAACGGTGCCTGTCAGAGAGTTATCCGCCGCCCCCGCGAGCGCTTGATCAGTGATCAGTTTTATCCAGGGCGCTTTGATCAGCGCCAACACTTCTTTACCCGCGACAAGTTGCAACCGGTCAGCACTTTGCTGGGTTATCGCCGCAGATAAGCGGGTCTCCCCATCTGATAACAAGATATTGATGTGTTGTTGAACCTGCTGATGGTCACGCTCTATCACCGTACCGAAGAACTGGTTACGGGCGCTGGTTTGCAGAGAGAAACGAGAAATTGCGGCCAGCAAGCTATCCAGTGGCATCGAGTCGTCTTTTAAAGTATCAAATGCTTTTTGTTGAATCTGCGCCAGCAAATCATAGAGCTGGATTAAACGCTCACCATAGCGAGTCAGAAAAGCGCCGCCGCCACCTTTGCCGCCTGTTGCCCGCTCGACCAAGGTTTCTTCAGCTAAGGTATTCATTTCATTGATGGCATCCCAGGCGCTTTTATAGCTAATGCCCGCGAGTTTCGCGCCCTGACTGATTGAACCGGTATTTTGTATTTGTTTCAGTAATGAGATACGTCGTGGATCGGCAAACAGTCGCTGCTGAAGTTTTAAAGTGAGTAGGATTTCGGCCTGCATGATTTTTAGCTCCAGCGGGAAACGCGTATTGTGACTCAACAGTCGGTGTATATCCAATGGACATCAAGTGCGTAGCGCTAAAGCCCAATCGCACGTTTGGCAGGTTACATTCTTTTCGTGTGGGTTAGAATAACTGCATTCATTCATTGCTTATATAATTTACACAGAATGATATCTATTGGTTATTGTGATAACGTGGGTTATCGCTCTATAAAGTAGTCATGAGAGGTTAGTATGTTAGATCTTTTGAAAAGCCTGCTTTTTGCTGTGGTCATGGTACCCGTAGTGATGGCAGTGATTTTGGGCATGATCTATGGACTGGGTGAGGTGTTTAACATCATCTCTAAAACGGGTCACACCAAAGAACGCTCTTAATAAGATAGCGGCTGTTCCCAGCGCAGTTGTCTCTATTTCATAAATGCCTGGCGTATTGACGCTGGGCATTTTCGTTTTTATCTTTTGCTTTATTATCTTCACTTCTGTTGTGACAACTCAAGATACCTCACATCTTGCCGATAAATTACATGACCTGCCCATGATGTTACGTTATATTTCAACGTATATAGCGGTATCACTCATGCGGAGAACAAGATGAAGAATCAATACGGTAAAGTGAATAAATGGGTTGCGAGTGCTGCGTTGTTGGTAGCATTTTCCAGTTCTGCCATGGCGGCAGATATTACAGTTTTTGCAGCTGCCTCTTTGACCAATGCGCTGCAAGATATCGCGGCACAGTATAAAAAAGAGAAGCAAGTTGATGTGGTAGCTTCTTACGCTTCATCCTCTACTCTGGCACGCCAGATTGAGCAGGGTGCTCCGGCGGACTTGTTTATCTCTGCTGATCAGCAATGGATGGATTATGCCATTGATAAGCAACAAATGGTTGCTAATACCCGCTATACCCTGTTAGGTAATGAGCTAGTATTGATTGCGCCAAAAGACAGCAAAATTACCAAAGTTGAGATTGATAAAAAAACAGATTGGAAGAAATTGTTAGAGGGTGGCCGTCTGGCTGTTGGCGATCCTGATCATGTTCCTGCTGGGATTTATGCTAAAGAGTCATTAGAGAATTTAGGTGCTTGGGCAACTTTAGCTCCAGAAATGGCTCGAGCCAATAACGTGCGCAGTGCTATGGCACTGGTCGAACGGGCGGAAGCGCCACTGGGTATCGTCTACGGCTCAGATGCTATAGCCAGCGATAAAGTGAAAGTTGTGGGGGTATTCCCGGAATCGAGCCATAAGCCGGTTGAATACCCAATGGCGATTGTTAAGGGTCATGAAAATCCTACCGTTACTGCTTTTTATGACTACCTGAAAAGCCCGGCAGCGGCTGTTATTTTCGAAAAATATGGATTTACCACACGCTAATGATATTGAGTGAGTATGAGTGGCAGGCCATTATTCTGAGCCTGAAGGTTTCCGGTGTGGCGGTGGTGTGCAGTTTGCCATTAGGTATTTTGATGGCATGGATTTTAGTGCGCTGCCGTTTCCCCGGTAAGTCTTTGTTAGATAGTATTATTCACTTACCACTGGTGCTGCCGCCAGTGGTTATTGGTTATTTGCTGCTGATCAGCATGGGCCGCCGCGGTTTTATCGGCGAGTGGCTTTATAGCTGGTTTGGCATTAATTTCAGTTTCAGTTGGCGTGGCGCGGCATTGGCCTCGGCGGTAGTGGCTTTCCCATTGATGGTCAGGGCTATCCGTCTGGCGCTGGAAGCGGTTGACACCCGGCTAGAGTTGGCTGCACGTACCCTCGGGGCAAACCCGTGGCGGGTGTTTTTCACCATCACGTTACCGCTTTCTTTACCGGGGGTGATTGCCGGTACGGTACTTTCTTTTGCCCGTTCGTTGGGGGAGTTTGGTGCCACCATCACTTTCGTTTCCAATATTCCCGGCGAAACCCGCACCATTCCATTGGCCATGTACACCCTAATTGAAACGCCCGGCGCTGAAGCGGCGGCGGCGCGGCTGTGTATTATTGCTATTATTCTGTCGCTGGTTTCTCTGTTGTTGTCTGAATGGCTGGCCCGTTGGGGTAAAAAGCGCATGGGGGTACCATGCTAGAACTGGATTTCAGCCAACAACTGGGTGATTTGCATTTACAAGTGAGCACTAATTTACCCGCTCAAGGCATTACCGCTATTTTTGGTTTGTCGGGAGCCGGTAAGACGTCGCTGATCAATGTGATTGGTGGTTTGACTCGCCCGCAGCAAGGCAAAGTTGTGCTTAATGGCCGGGTGCTGGTGGATGCAGAACAGAATATTTATCTGCCACCGGAAAAACGGCGGGTCGGTTATGTCTTTCAGGATGCGCGTTTGTTCCCCCCATTATCGCGTAATGGGTAACTTGCAATATGGTATGAACCCGTCAATGCGCGGGCAGTTTGATACCATTGTGGGGTTGTTGGGTATCGAGGCGTTATTAGGGCGTTTCCCGTTAACCCTTTCTGGTGGCGAAAAACAGCGAGTAGCGATTGGCCGTGCTTTGCTGACTGCCCCTGAGTTGTTGTTGATGGATGAGCCTTTAGCCTCACTGGATTTGCCGCGTAAGCGTGAACTGTTGCCGTATCTGGAGCGGCTGGCGCAAGACGTCAATACACCGATATTGTATGTCAGCCACAGCATGGACGAGATTTTGCGTTTGGCGGATCAAGTGGTGGTGATGGATGCAGGTAAAGTTCGCGCTGTTGGTGGCCTGGAAGAGGTGTGGGCCAGTAGTGCATTGCGTCCGTGGCTACAACGGGAAGAGCCGAGCAGCATATTGCGAGTGAGTGTCATTGGTCATCATGACCGTTACGCGATGACAGCACTGGCATTAGGCGATCAGCGGTTATGGGTCGGAAAGCTGGAGGCGCAAGAGGGTGAATCAATGCGCATCCGGATAAATGCGGCCGATGTCTCATTGGTATTACAGCCACCGCAAAACAGCAGTATTCGCAATATTTTGCCGGTCAAAATAGCCGAATGCCTTGAAGTTGATGGGCAGATTGATGTCAAACTGGCTGTTGGCGACCAATGGTTATGGGCAAGAATTACGCCGTGGGCGCGGGATGAACTGGGGCTGAAACCCGGTCAGTGGGTGTATGCTCAGATAAAAAGTGTGTCGTTTAATCGTAAAAATTGAGAGATGCAAACCTCTACAACTCGATCTCAAGTGGTGAGGATAGGCAGAGGCATAAAGCGTCCGCGCCAGGACGGCGCGGCTCAAGCCCCCAGGGGAGGCTTTACGGCGTCTTTACGATCTGCCTGTTTTCACCGCTGCGAGTTTTTTTAACAAACTCGATTATGCCAGCACATGCTGGCGGATAACCGCAGCAATACCCGGTTGTTCGTTATCGGCAATCACCAGATCGGCCCGTTGTTTGATGGCATCAGCGCTGTTGCCCATAGCCACACCTAAACCGGCGCTCTCAAGCATGCTCAGGTCGTTAAAATTGTCACCAAAAGCGACCACTTCTTTCATGCTCAAACCTTGAGATTCAACCCATTGTTGCAGGCGCATCCCTTTGCTATTTCCGGCTTGGGCGATATCCACTTGATCATGCCACGACCATTCACATGCCAGCCCCATTTCATCTTCTACTTTGCTCGCAAATGTTTTTAGTTGGTCGATGTCAGCATGGGAAGTGGCAAATTTCCAAATAGCATTGGCGCTGTGGGCGGCATCTAACAAGCTATCGACCTGAAGCAGGGTCGGGCGTTGGGCAACGGGTAATGATTCGGCCCAATTGAGGGAGCGAACGACATGCCCGCTACTCTGTTGATAAAGCATCGCATCGTCGACATACATCAGCCCGTGGATATCACTTTGCTCCAGCAACTGTAATACCTGAACCGCCTGTTGAGGTTCTAATGGGTTGGAATCTAAAACTTTTTTGGCTTGATAATCATATAGGTAAGTGCCATTACAGCAAATTGCTGGAGTGTCGAGCTCAAGCGCCTGATAAAACGGATGAATCGCCACATGATGACGACCCGTGACGACCACAACCTTGACCCCTGCGGCGCGAGCTTGCGCCAGTGCGGACAAAGATTCAGGTAAAATACGTTTCTTGCTGTCCAGCAGCGTTCCATCCAAATCCAATGCAATAATACGGTATGTCATAGTGATGCTAATCCCAAGGCGAGAAATAATATGTTTGCATAGTATTTTCTGATGGTACACCGGATAAGCAGTTGATTAAACCTGACTGGGTAAGCACCCGCATCAACGGCTAAAAATAAGCAGAATAAGTTTTGATCTTCACGATGGCGGGCTGTTGTTATGTCTGCTCAGTCAGGTAAGCTAGGCTAAATTATTCGCAATTTTGCAATTGTGTTAAGCGCTGGGTTTGTTTGGAAAGACAAATTCGGCCAATGAAAGTTGCCTATACCCTAAATAATTAGAGTTGCAGGAAGGCGGCAAGCGAGTGAGTCCCGATGAGTTGACGCCAGTCAATGATTCGGGTGATTGAACGAAGCCAACACACATGCAGCTTGAAGTATGACGAGTATAATTGGCTCGACTAAGGAGTAAAGATGAAGCAAGTGGTTTACGTGGCAAGCCCAGACAGTCAGCAGATCCATGTCTGGCAATTAGGTTCCACCGGTGAATTAACCTTACTGCAAACGGTGGAAGTTCCGGGCCAGGTGCAGCCGATGACAATCAACCCGAACCAGCGTCATTTGTATGTTGGCGTTCGCCCTGATTTTGGCATCGTCAGCTATAACATTGCCGATGATGGCACCCTGACTGCTGCCGGTATGGCACCGTTGCCAGGTAGTCCAACTCATATTGGCACGGATCTGCAAGGCCGTTTCTTGTTCTCTGCTTCTTATAGTTTCAATTGTGTCAGTATCAGCCCTATTGATGAGCACGGTGTGGTACAAGCGCCTATTCAGCAGCTTAATGATTTACCTGCGCCACACTCGGCAAATATTGACCCGACCAATCAAATCCTGCTGGTGCCTTGCCTGAAAGAAGACAAAGTGCGCTTATTTGATTTGAGTGCCGAGGGTAAATTGACGCCACATGCGCAGTCTGATGTGACTGTTGCCGCCGGTGCTGGCCCACGCCATATGGCTTTCCACCCTAATCAGCAGGTGGCTTATTGTGTCAATGAGCTGAATAGCTCGGTTGATGTATACCAAATCAGCAATAACGGCCAGGAATATAAGATCATTCAAACATTGGATGCCATGCCTGCCGACTTTACTGACACCCGTTGGGCAGCTGATATCCACATCACGCCAAATGGCTGCCATTTGTACATTAGTGATCGTACTGCCAGTCTGTTGGGTATTTTTAGTGTTTCTGAAGACGGTCGTGAGATTGCGTTGGTGGGTCATCATCAGACTGAAGCCCAGCCGCGCGGTTTTAATATCGACCACAATGGCCAGTTCCTGATCTCTTCCGGCCAGAAATCTGATCATATCGAAGTGTATCGTATCGATCAGAATAGCGGCGAGTTGACCACCCTCAAGCGCTATCCGGTTGGGAAAGGCCCAATGTGGGTCAGCATATTGGCACCAAGAGCCTAAAAAATAATGTTATCAGGCGGGGGAAGTGTGCCGAATAAGCTATAGCGATGTGAGTCGCCGCAGTGCCCGTCGGTACAGTCACCCCGTCAGTCTCCAAACTGTTTTTCGGCAATTTCTTTAGTAGCGTCTTCCCACTGCACCTGCCACCGCGTCGGTCAGTCGGGTTAATGCTTCTGACGAGATAACATAAGGTGGCATCAGGTAAATTAGCTTGCCAAAGGGTCTGATCCACACCCCTTGTTCAACAAAACCGCGTTGCAGGCGAGCGACGTTAACCGGTTCCTTCATTTCCACCACCCCGATAGCCCCTAATACCCGCACATCAGCTACTGTTTTATGCTCTGCCAATGGTAAAAGCGCTTGTTTCAATTGAATTTCGATGGAAGCCACTTGCTGTTGCCAGCGATTCTCTGCCAATAGACTCAGGCTGGCGGAGGCCACCGCGCAAGCCAGCGGGTTTGCCATAAATGTCGGCCCATGCATAAAGCACCCAGCATCACCGTTACTGATGGTTTCTGCCACTTTTCGGGTGGTCAGTGTGGCGGATAAGGTCAAATAGCCGCCTGTTAGGGCCTTACCTAAACAGAGAATATCCGGCACGATTTGCGCGTGTTCACAGGCAAAAAGTTTGCCGGTGCGGCCAAATCCTGTGGCGATTTCATCAGCAATCAACAAAATATTATATTGATCGCACAAGGCCCTTACCTCACGCAGATAAGCGGGGTGATAGATACGCATCCCACCCGCACCTTGCACTATTGGCTCCAAAATCACCGCCGCAATCTCACCGGCGTGCTTTGCTATCATTGCAGCAAAATCGGTGATGTCTTCCGAGTTCCATGCCTCATCAAAGCGGCTTTGTGGCGCGGCGGCGAACAGATTTTCAGCTAAATAACCTTGATACAAACTGTGCATGGAGTTCTGCGGATCACACACTGACATCGCGCCGAAGGTATCACCATGATAGCCGTGGCGCAGGGTCAAAATCCGCTGCCGCCGTTCCCCTTTTGCCTGCCAGTATTGTAATGCTATTTTCAGCGCAACCTCGACCGCCACCGAGCCAGAATCAGCCAGAAACACGCATTCCAGTGCCGGCGGGGTCATGGAAACCAGCTGTTGGCAAAGCTTCACCGCTGGCGGATGGGTGATACCGCCAAACATCACATGCGACATCTTATCCAACTGCTGATGTGCCGCCTGATTAAGCGCGGGGTGGTTGTATCCGTGAATCGCCGCCCACCATGAAGACATACCATCAATTAGCCGTCGGCCATCGGCCAGTTGTAGCTCAACACCTTCGGCGGCAACTACCGGATAACAGGGCAATGGGTCGGTCATTGAAGTGTAGGGATGCCAGATGTGGCGTTGATCAAAAGCCAGGTCAGAAGGTGTCATGAGAATTTGTCGTAAACCAAAATGATGCAAGAATGGTTGACAGTATATCGAGTTTATTTACACTGACGACACTTTTTTCTCTTCTTTGGAGAAGCCGTAATGGCAAATTATCTTCGCTGGACAGTCGGGCAAGCCCAGGCCCTGTTTGAAAAACCGTTGCTGGATTTATTATTTGAAGCTCAGCAGATTCATCGTCAGCATTTTGATCCACGCCAGGTTCAAGTCAGTACTTTGTTGTCGATTAAAACCGGCGCTTGTCCGGAAGATTGCAAATATTGTCCACAAAGCTCGCGTTACAAAACCGGGCTGGAAAGTGAGCGCTTAATGCAGGTCGAGCAAGTGCTGGAATCCGCGAAAAAAAGCCAAGGCTGCGGGTTCAACCCGTTTTTGTATGGGAGCGGCCTGGAAAAATCCGCATGAGCGCGATATGCCTTATCTGGAAAAAATGGTCGAAGGCGTCAAGGCGATGGGCATGGAAACCTGCATGACCTTGGGGACTTTGGACAAACAGCAAGCCCACCGTTTGGCAGACGCCGGATTGGATTATTACAATCACAATCTGGATACCTCGCCGGAATTCTACGGCAGCATCATCACCACCCGCAGTTATCAGGAGCGGCTTGATACCTTAAGCGAAGTGCGCGATGCGGGGATCAAAGTCTGTTCCGGCGGCATTGTTGGGCTGGGCGAAACCGTTCGTGACCGTGCCGGGCTGCTAGTGGAACTGGCGAATTTGCCGAAACCACCGGAAAGCGTGCCGATCAACATGCTGGTCAAAGTGAAAGGCACACCGCTGGAAAATAACGACGATGTGGATGCTTTTGAGTTTATTCGCACCATCGCGGTTGCCCGCATTATGATGCCAACCTCCTATGTGCGACTCTCTGCTGGCCGTGAGCAGATGAATGAACAAACGCAGGCTATGTGCTTTATGGCTGGGGCTAATTCCATTTTCTATGGTTGCAAATTACTCACCACGCCGAATCCAGAAGAAGATAAAGATTTACAGCTATTTCGCAAATTGGGGCTGAACCCGCAGCAAACCGCAACACAGCACGGTGATCGCGCACAGCAACAGGTTTTGACCGAGCAATTATTGCATGGTGATTCCTTGCCCGAAGACTCGGTTCAATTTTATAACGCGGCCCACTGATGAGCTGGCAGAACAAAATAGATCTCGGCCTGCAACAGCGACACGAAGCAGCCGCTTATCGTTGCCGTCAAGTCAATGATGGGGCGAATGGGCGCTGGTTACAGACTGGAGCGCAGCAATATCTCAACTTTTCCAGCAATGACTATTTGGGATTAAGTCAGGATGCTGCGGTCATTGCGGCCTGGCAGCAAGGGGCGCAGCGCTATGGCGTGGGGAGTGGCGGTTCTGGTCATGTTACGGGCTATAGCTTGCCTCATGCCCAATTGGAACAACAATTAGCTGACTGGTTGGGTTATCCGCGTGCCTTGTTGTTTATCTCCGGTTTTGCCGCCAATCAGGCTGTATTGACGGCGTTAACCGCTGCTGATGACCGAATTTTGGCCGATAAACTCAGCCATGCCTCTTTGCTGGAAGCCGCTACGCACTCTCCGGCGCAACTTCGGCGTTTTGCTCACAATCAACCTGATTCACTGCAAAAACTGCTTAATAAGCCGTGTTCAGGCCAAACTTTGGTGGTGACAGAAGGCGTTTTTAGCATGGATGGCGACAGCGCACCGTTGGCAGCTATACAGCAACATACGGCGGCTGCGGGGGGCTGGTTATTGGTGGACGACGCTCATGGTCTCGGCGTGCGAGGGGCTGCGGGGCGGGGAAGTTGTGAGTTGCAAGGTGTGAAACCTGAACTGCTGGTGGTGACTTTTAGTAAGGCGTTTGGCTTGAGTGGTGCGGCGGTGTTATGTCAGGAGCCGGTAGCCGAATACTTGCTGCAATATGCTCGTCACCTGATTTACAGCACGGCAATGCCACCGGCGCAGGCCTGTGCTCTGCAAGCCGCGCTACTACGCATTCAGCAAGGTGATGATTTGCGCCAACGCCTCCAGCAACGCATTACACAATTTCGCTGCGGTGCGGCAGCTTTACCGCTGCAATTAGGGGCATCTGAAACCGCCATTCAGCCACTATTGGTCGGCGACAATCAACAGACAGTGGCATTGGCAGAGCAGCTACGCGCTGCGGGCTTGTGGGTGACGGCTATTCGCCCACCGACAGTTCCTCCCGGTGGCGCAAGATTGCGTATTACCCTGAGTGCCGCCCATGAGAGTGAAGATATTGACCGTCTGCTGGAGGTGCTACATGGCGTTTGTCACTGAAAATTCACCGCCAGCAAGAGTCAGTAAACCCACAGCAAATCAACCAACAGTGAATAAACCAGCAATTGCTGCGGCTTTTAGTCGAGCGGCAGGCAGTTACGATATCGCCGCCGATTTGCAACGGGAAACCGGTGAGGTTTTGTTGGCCCTTGGGGGGCAACATCCAGGGATATCAGTATTGGATGCTGGTTGTGGTACTGGGCATTTCAGCCGCCTGTGGCGCGAGCGCGCTAAGCAAGTTATTGCATTGGATCTGGCTGCGGGGATGTTGGAACACGCCTGCCAACATAAAGCTGCCGATGGCTACCTTCTTGGCGATATTGAGAATATTCCGCTGTCAGATCAAACAGTTGATATCTGTTTTAGCAATTTAGCGGTGCAGTGGTGCACTGATTTGTCTGTGGCGTTGGCTGAACTGTATCGAGTCACTCGCCCAGGGGGGATCATCCTGTTTTCCACTCTGGCCGACGGCTCTCTGGATGAGTTGGGGCAGGCATGGCAACAAGTTGATGGTAAGCGGCATGTGAATGATTTCCTCTCATTTCAGCATATCAGCGCGGCTTGTCAGAGATATCGCCATACCCTGACACCGCAGATATATCAGCAACAGTTTCCGAATGTCATCGCCCTTATGCGCTCGCTACAGGGCATTGGTGCCACGCACTTACATCAAGGGCGTAAGGCTGGGTTGAATGGCCGCAAGCGCCTCATGGCCTTGCAGCAGGCTTATAGCATGCAATCTGGTTACTACCCGCTGAGTTACCATTTGGTTTATGGGGTTATTTATCGTGATTAGACGTTGGTTTATCACCGGCACAGATACTGATGTCGGTAAGACTGTTGCCAGTTGTGCATTGTTGCAAGCCGCAGCCCTCCAAGGCTTCCGCACCGCGGGTTATAAACCGGTAGCATCTGGCAGTCAGATGACAGCCGATGGCTTGCGTAACAGTGACGCTCTGGCATTACAGGCGAATAGCACTCAAACATTGTCTTATGCACAGGTGAATCCATTGACACTGCTAGAGGCGACCTCGCCGCATATTGCCAGTGTCAGTGAAGGGCAGGAGATTCATTTGCCGGTCTTATCACAAGGCTTACGCCAACTTGAGCAATCAGCTGACTGGATATTGGTCGAAGGGGCAGGGGGCTGGTTTACGCCCCTTTCGTCACAGGCGACGTTTGCCGATTGGGTGCAGCAGGAACAATTGCCAGTGATAATGGTTGTTGGGGTAAAACTTGGCTGCATCAATCATGCACTGTTGACGGTTTTGGCGATTGAGCAAGCGGGGCTACCTTTGGCCGGTTGGGTGGCGAATGAGGTGATACCGGCAGGACGGCGGCAAACTGAATACATGGCAACACTGAAACGGATGATAAACGCACCGTTACTAGGGGTTGTTCCCCATCTTGCGGATTTGGCTACTTCTCCTGTGACAGAGCGACGCGATCTTGGTCGCTATCTGGATCTGAGTTTATTAGCAGTGCACCGCCGCCCAGATTAAAGGTAAATACGGATTTTTAGCCATTTGGTGGTTAAAAGGGCTAATAACAAGTATTAGCCCACTATTTCGTCTGGTATAAATAGGGGGTGCGCATAGCAGTATTGAGCCATCTCAACTGGCCAAATGCTCAATGATCATATTTTCATCCAACTGATCTAACGTCCCTTGCGCCACATTTCTCCCTCCTGCCATCAAGCAAAATCTATCTGCAACATGTTGAATAAACGGTAATCGATGTTCGACCAGCAATACCGTCATGCCAAGGCTACGGCTAAGTTGGTGCAGGATATTGCCGATGTCCTCACTCAGTGGCGGCAACGTACCGTTACCTGGCTCATCAAGAATAAGCAATTCAGGTTCGGCGACCAGCGCGCGGGCAATCGCCAACTGTTGTTGCTGGTAACGGGTAAGTTCTCCACCCCGTTGATGACGTTTGTCATACAACAGAGGGAACAACTCAAAAACCCAGCCCGGGATATGGCGTGATTTATGTCCAGCGAGCACGGCTATCAACATATTCTCCTCAACACTCATTTGGGAGAATATCTGTTGCCCTTGCGGAACATAGCCGATACCTAGCGCAGTGCGCCCTTCAACAGGTTGCTGTAACAAATTCTGCGGCGGTTCATGGTTCGGCTGCCAGGTCATGGTGCCACTCATAACGGGCAGATGGCCCATGATGCAATTAATTAATGTGGTTTTCCCTACGCCATTACGCCCAATCAGGCAGGTGCATTGGCCGCGGGGAATCTCCAGATTGATATCCCAAAGAATATGGTTCTGACCATAGTATTGATTTACAGCGGTTAAACTCAGCATCAGTGCTTCTCCTCAGTCGATCTCAGTTGCTCACAGGTATCCCGGTGTTCTGTAACGGCTAGTGAAGGATTAACCAGCAAATCTGCATACTTGGTAGCGGCAGCACTGCATAAAACACCACATTTCTAGCGGGTGGTTGCGAGTGTCTTTTGTTCCTCAAACAAGTAAGCAACTCTTGGGCCAAGTTGCGATGAGTTGAGATAAAATACGTATGTTAACGGGCTGTAAATGGTTTTGGCGCGCAAGGGGAAACTAAAACGGCTAAAACAGCTGGAGGGCCAGTGGTGAGTGGGTTTTTATTGCACTCAAGCAGTGCTATACAGAAAATAATGGTGCAATAAAAATACAGGACTTCTTGCACTGCTGAGTAGCCTCACAGAAAGAACTAAAATTATAGAATTAGCAAATAGATTTGTTAGCACTAATTGAAATATGCGGTGAAATAAAAATGTAAAAAAAACACTAAAAAAGTCAGTTTGTCACTATAACTTCGCGAAGCTTCGCTTTTCGCCAACACGCGGCCCTTATGGGGTTGAATGAGTTATCCACCATTCCTGTGGATAACCTTGTGCATTAGCCATAGAAAACTGATGGCAGACGAGAGCGGACGCGGCTTCCGCTCCTGTTGTCCGGATTCTCGACTTTTTGATAAAAATTTTAATTTTCAATGAGTTAATTAAAATCAAGCATTCAGAAAATATAGCTGGCACACATGGATAATCTTTAATCAATTAACTATCAATAATGTGTCGATGTTCATAGCTGGGGATAAAAATACTTTTAGGGGGCAAATGCTATCCACATATCACTGTAATAATGCGTGCAATATTGCATTGAGAGAAATTTCAGCATTTTGGTGCTTGAAGCTGGTTTTATATCCAGTATCATAGCAGTGGCAAAAATCTATGGGGCTTTCATAATTAGCCTCCTGACAGTTTGTATTTCTCCGGTGGGTAGCAAATTCATGAGTAAATCATTCAAACTACATTCTGAGTTTAAGCCAGCAGGTGATCAGCCTGAGGCCATCCGGAAACTGGAGGAGGGGCTGGAAAATGGTCTGGCTCATCAGACGCTGTTGGGGGTAACCGGCTCGGGCAAAACCTTTACGGTGGCCAATGTTATTGCTGACCTGAATCGGCCCACCATGGTGTTAGCCCCCAACAAAACCCTGGCGGCACAGCTTTATGGTGAGATGAAAGAGTTCTTTCCCGAGAATGCGGTAGAATATTTCGTCTCCTATTATGACTATTATCAACCTGAAGCTTATGTACCGAGTTCAGACACCTTTATCGAGAAAGACGCCTCGGTAAACGAGCATATCGAACAAATGCGGCTATCAGCCACCAAGGCACTGCTGGAGCGGCGCGACGTGGTGGTGGTTGCCTCGGTTTCTGCCATTTATGGTCTGGGTGACCCTGATTTATATCTGAAAATGATGCTGCATTTGACCAAGGGTATGATAATCGACCAACGCTCCATTTTACGGCGTTTGTCAGAATTGCAATACAGTCGCAACGACCAGGTGTTTCAGCGCGGCACTTTCCGGGTACGTGGCGAGGTTATCGACATCTTCCCAGCGGAGTCTGATGAATGGGCACTGCGGGTAGAGTTGTTTGATGAGGAAGTGGAGCGGCTATCGATATTTGATCCGCTGACCGGTCAGCTACAACATGAGGTTCCACGTTTTACTGTTTACCCTAAAACGCACTACGTTACCCCGAGGGAGCGTATTTTACAGGCGATGGAAGACATCAAGGTTGAGCTGGCAGAGCGGCGTAAGGTGCTGCTAGCCAACAACAAATTGATTGAAGAACAGCGTATTACCCAGCGAACCCAGTTTGACCTCGAAATGATGAATGAACTGGGTTATTGCTCTGGTATTGAAAACTATTCCCGCTATCTTTCGGGCCGTGGGCCGGGAGAGCCGCCGCCAACACTATTTGATTATCTACCATCAGATGGTTTGCTGATTGTAGATGAATCCCACGTCACCATCCCGCAAATCGGTGGCATGTACAAAGGTGACCGCTCACGTAAAGAAACATTGGTGGAATATGGCTTCCGGCTACCCTCGGCGCTGGATAACCGCCCAATGCGTTTTGAAGAGTTTGAAGCGTTGGCACCACAAACTATCTATGTTTCCGCCACTCCCGGTAAATATGAGCTGGAAAAATCCGGTGGCGATGTTATCGACCAAGTGGTGCGCCCAACCGGCTTACTGGATCCATTGATTGAGGTACGGCCTGTAGCAACGCAGGTGGATGACTTGCTATCAGAGATCCGCATTCGCGCTGCAATTAATGAGCGGGTGCTGGTCACTACGCTGACCAAACGCATGGCAGAGGATTTAACCGAGTATCTGGAAGAGCATGGCGCGCGGGTGCGTTACCTGCATTCGGATATTGATACCGTGGAGCGGGTTGAGATTATCCGTGATTTGCGTTTGGGTGAGTTTGATGTGCTGGTGGGGATCAACTTACTGCGAGAAGGGCTGGATATGCCGGAGGTTTCTCTCGTTGCCATCCTTGATGCTGATAAAGAAGGTTTCCTGCGTTCTGAGCGCTCATTGATCCAGACCATTGGTCGCGCAGCACGTAACCTTAATGGTAAAGCCATTCTTTATGGTGACAGAATTACGGCTTCAATGGAAAAAGCCATTGGTGAAACTGAGCGGCGTCGAGCCAAACAGCAAGCTTACAATGAAGAGCGCGGCATTATCCCACAGGGGCTAAACAAGAAGATCGGCGATATTCTGCAATTGGGTCAACCTTCTACCCGTGGCAAAGGGAAAAGCCGGGGTGGCAAAGTGGCTGATACCAACAACTACCAATCTCTGGCACCAAAAGCGCTTGATCAGAAAATCCGTGAATTGGAAGCGAAGATGTACACCCACGCGCAAAATCTTGAGTTTGAGCAGGCGGCAGAATTACGCGATCAGGTGCATCAGTTACGCCAGCAGTTCATCGCTATATCTTAATATCTTGCGGCATAGCTCGATTCCTCGTAAGGTGTGCCGCTAAATTTAGGGTAATAAAAGGGCAAATGATGAGTGACCATGTATCAAAAGATCCGTTACACGGAATTACCCTTGAACAACTGTTGACCAAATTGGTTGAGCATTATGGTTGGGAAGAGTTGGCATATCGCATCCGGATCAACTGTTTCACCAGCTCACCAAGTATCAAATCTAGCCTGAAGTTTTTGCGACGTACACCGTGGGCACGAACTAAAGTGGAAGAGCTTTATATCCACATGAATGCGACCGCTGCTTTGGAAGAAAAATCGCGTAAGTAACCTGGTTCGCCCACTTACACCGAGCCTGCGCCACCTAATTGTTGCAAGGTGGCTTCCAGTGCCTGGCGCAGTAACTCTCGGTCATGACGATAGGGAATATCTTTGGCTTCCAAGGGCTGTTGGACAATGATTCTGTCCGTAACGCCGCTGATATCAATGTGCGGGCTTACAATTGCTGCATCGATAATTTTTCGACCAATTTTACTTTCCATTATTTCCAGCTTTTCGTGTAATGACAGCTCAGCGGCCGCCACACTGAGTTCACGCCCCAGATTGCCAATATAAATCATGCTGGCAGAGCTGCGCCGCAGGGCTTGAGTGAGGTCATCGAGTAGTAACAGCGGCATCAGGCTGGTTAAGAAACTACCCGGCCCGATTAAAATGACATCCGCCTGGCCAATAGCTTCAACCGCTTCTTTGGTTGCGTGGACATGGGGGGACAGCAGCAAATCTTTCGGCATATGCGCAAGTTGGTCAATATTCACTTCGCCGTAAACCGGGTGCCCCTCATGATCGATAGCCAGCAAATCGACGGGGTGTTCTGACATAGGAATCAACCAGGCATCGACTTTCAGCAAACTACGCACCAGGTTAATAGCTTCAATGGGACGAATGCTGAGATGGTCCAGTGCCTTAAGCATTAAATTACCCAGATTATGGCCTGCCAGTTCGCCATTACCGGTAAATCGGTATTCGAACATTGCAGAAGCTACACTAGGTTCTGTTATCAATTGATTCAGACAGTTACGTGTGTCACCCCAGGCAATCCCCCCCCCTCTGAACGACGTATGCGACCAGTCGAACCACCATTATCGGTAGTAGTAACAATACCAGTCAGGCGTGAACCTAAAGGGGAAAGGGCTGACATCACTCGCCCCAGCCCATGGCCTCCACCTAAAGCAACCACCCGATCGAGGTCCGCTAATGTGCGATTTCGCATATTTTTCCTGTCTAAATATTGTAATAAGCATAGCTAATGGTGAAATTGCTGCATAAGTTAACGGATTTGCCGCCAAAACGCGATATAAGCCAAGATTTTCGTGATTTTAAACAAAGTATTATCCCCACAATAAAATAAGCTCAATAATATAAATTTTGTTATATAAGTCGTTGTATATAAATATATATAGCGAAAAACAGCAATTGGCTATCTTGTAGTTTTAGCGTTAGAATCTGTAGGAAAAGTGAGGGGTTTAGCGATTAGCGGCTATACCCAAAATGACTTTTTTAACCATGGTTCAGTTAGCTGTGAGCACAGTGACTGAGCACAAACTCCTAGCCTTAGTGTCTACGTTGTTGCGTTTATGGACAATATGATGCTCTGGCCGTGGCTTCAAGCCACCAGGGTGCGAGGTAGAAATGCCTGCATCTCCCGTATTTGGAAAGGTGTTATGGTACAACTTACAGACGCATTTGCGCGCAAGTTCTATTACTTGCGCCTATCGATTACCGATGTGTGTAATTTTCGCTGCACATATTGCCTGCCCGATGGCTACCGCCCGGACGGAGTAAAAAGTTTTCTCAGCCTTGACGAAATAAGCCGCGTCAGCCGGGCATTTGCCCTTTTGGGAACAGAAAAAATCCGTTTGACGGGGGGCGAGCCCTCTATGCGTCGCGATTTTACCGATATCATCGCAACTATTCGTCAAAATCCCGCGATCCGCACCTTGGCGGTGACTACCAATGGTTACCGTTTAGCCCGTGATGCCACCCAGTGGCGTGAGGCGGGGTTGACTGCAATTAATGTTAGTGTTGATAGCCTCGACCCACGGCAGTTTCATGCCATCACCGGGCAAGATAAATTTCATCAAGTGATGCAAGGCATTGATGCCGCTTTTGATGCGGGTTTTGAGAAAGTCAAAATCAATGCCGTGCTGATGCGGGATGTTAATGACAAGAATCTCGGTGCTTTCCTTAACTGGATAAAATCTCGCCCGATTCAACTGCGATTTATCGAACTGATGGAGACCGGTGAGGGCGGCAATTTGTTCCGCAAACACCATGTTTCCGGTAGCGTCATCCGCCAGCAATTACTCCAGCAAGGTTGGCAACAGCAAGAGCGTGCGCGCAGCGATGGCCCAGCTCAGGTATTTCATCACCCGGACTATCTGGGCGAAGTCGGGCTTATCATGCCGTATGAGAAAGACTTCTGTGCCAGTTGTAACCGCCTACGTGTTTCAGCGCTGGGAAACCTGCACTTATGCTTATTTGGCGAGCAGGGCATCACGCTGCGTGATTTGTTAGCCAGTGATGACCAGCAAGATGAGTTAATGGCGCGGATTCAAAGCGCATTGCAAACCAAAAAGCAAACTCATTTCTTGCATCAAGGCAACAGCGGTATCACACAGAATTTATCGTTTATTGGTGGCTGATCGGCTGCAATATCAAGAACTAAGGTTATCTATGACCCAACTGACTCACATCAATGCCGCTGGGGAAGCCCATATGGTGGATGTTTCCGCCAAAGCTGACACTGTACGTGAAGCGCGAGCGGAAGCTTTTGTTGAAATGCATGCTACGACATTAGCGATGATTATTGAGGGTAGCCATCATAAAGGTGATGTGTTTGCCACAGCACGAATTGCTGGCATTCAAGCGGCCAAAAAAACCTGGGAATTAATTCCTCTGTGTCACCCGCTGCTGCTTACCAAAGTGGAAGTCCAACTGGAAGCGCAACCGGAACACAATAGAGTTCGCATCGAATCCTGCTGCCGCTTGACCGGTAAAACCGGGGTGGAAATGGAAGCCCTCACCGCGGCGTCTGTTGCAGCCCTGACTATTTACGACATGTGTAAAGCCGTACAAAAAGACATGATAATTGGCCCGATTCGTCTGTTGGCAAAAAGTGGCGGAAAATCCGGTGATTTTAAGGTGAACCCATGATTCAGATTCTGTTTTTTGCTCAGGTTCGTGAGCTGGTGGGAACTGATCGCTTGCAACTGGCAGCGGAATTTCCAACGGTTGAAGCTTTGCGCCAATCCCTATGTCAGCGGGGCGAGCGCTGGCAGTTAGCACTTGAAGAAGGTAAATTGCTCACGGCGGTGAATCAATCGCTGGTCAACATGCAGCATCCTTTGGTTGCGGGGGATGAAGTGGCTTTCTTCCCACCAGTGACGGGAGGTTGATGATGGACAACACGCGTATTCGTGTCGGGCCGGAGTCATTTAATGTCGGCGAGGAGTACATCTGGTTGTCACAGTGCGATGAAGATGGCGCGGTGGTAACCTTCACCGGCAAAGTCCGAAATCATAATTTGGGGACTAATGTCAGTGCGTTGACGCTTGAGCATTATCCAGGGATGACAGAAAAAGCGCTGGAAGAAATTATTACTCAAGCGCGCAGCCGCTGGCCCTTGCAGCGCGTATCAGTTATTCATCGGGTGGGGCCGCTGTTTCCCGGCGATGAAATTGTTTTTGTCGGTGTGACCAGTGCTCATCGCAGTATGGCGTTTGAGTCGGCTGAGTTTATTATGGATTATCTGAAAACACGGGCACCATTCTGGAAACGCGAAGCGACCACTGACGGCGAACGTTGGGTCGAATCACGAGACAGTGATCATGCCGCTGCCAGGCGTTGGTAAACTGTACGTAAACCCGTGTAAAGATTGGCCCTAAACATCTATTTTTACCCCCTTGTTTGCCCTGTTTCTGTGGTACCCTTAAAGAGTCGGTGGGCTGTCAGTTGATAGCCTGTATCATTATTTATATGCATAAGGTAACTACCATGGATCGCTATCCACGCTCTAATGGTTCAATTGTCGAACGTGCCAACTCTGGCATTCAGGCATATATGGCGCAGGTATACGGCTGGATGACCTGTGGTCTGTTATTAACAGCAGTAGTCGCTTGGTATGCAGCGAACACGCCTGCGGTAATGAATTTTATCTTCTCCAGCCAGATCACCTTTTTCGGGCTGATTATTGTTCAGTTAGGTCTGGTATTTGTTATTTCTGGCATGGTTAATCGCTTAAGCGGTTCAATGGCAACCAGCCTGTTTATGTTGTATTCGGCGCTGACGGGCCTGACACTATCTAGTATTCTTATCATGTACACTGGCGCTTCTATTGCCAGCACATTTATTATTTGTGCCGGGATGTTTGGTGCGATGAGTGTGTATGGCTATACCACCAAACGTGATTTGAGTGGTATGGGTAGCATGCTGTTTATGGGCTTGATCGGTATCGTGTTAGCTTCTATCGTTAATATCTGGCTGAAAAGCCCAGCATTGATGTGGGCTGTCACTTATATCGGCGTGTTGGTATTTGTTGGCCTGACTGCTTACGATACTCAGAAACTGAAAAATATGGGTGCACAGTTGGATTCTAATGATAGAGATAATTTCCGTAAATATTCTATCGTCGGTGCATTGACTCTGTATCTTGATTTCATCAACTTGTTCCTGATGTTACTGCGGATTTTCGGCAACCGCCGCTAAGCGGGTTGATTAAGGGCTGCTACGCGGCAGATTTGCCCGGCGTATACTGCTCAAAATTTGAAAGGATACCAGATGGGTGTCCTCAGACTGCTGACAAACCCTAAGGACTCGATCTTGCAAGGTGAAGGCAGGTAGAAGAGTAAAGCGTCCGCGCTAGGGACGGCGTGGCTCGAGCCCCCAGGGAGGGGTTTACGGCGTCTTTACGATCTGCCTGTTTTCACCGTTACGGGCACTTTGTCATTAACCTCAAGGACACCAGATTGGTGTCCTTTTTGCTTTTTGGTGAGTGGATATAGAGTACTAACGATTAAATCCGTTACGCAATTTTCCGTCTAAACATTCCATATGCCACACTACCGGTGGTGGCGGTTATCACCAATAGCGGCCACAAGCTGTGCCAGATAATATCGAAACTGGCATCTTTGAGATAAATCTGTTTGGTGATATCAGTAAAGTGGCGGATAGGATTGATCCACGTGATGTTTTGCAGCCAAATGGGCATGTTCTCCACTGGGGATACATAACCAGAAAGTAGTATTGCCGGCATCATAAAGACAAATACGCCGATAAATGCTTGTTGCTGAGTGGAACATAGCGATGAAATCAATAAGCCAAAACCGACTAGCGACAGGCCGTAGAGCAACATAGTGCCGTAGAACAGTGCCAGTGACCCAGCAAAAGGAATCTGGTAGAAAAATATCCCGATAAACAACACGATAGTAGCCTGGAATGTGGCTACTATCAGCGCTGGAACCGCTTTACCGATAAAAATCTGCCAGGTTGTCAGCGGCGAAACCAAAAGTTGCTCCAGTGTCCCTTGCTCTCGCTCCCGTGCTACGGATAGCGACGTCACAATCAGTACGCCGATAGTTGTAATCATCGCAATCAATGAAGGCACTACAAACCATTTGTAATCCAAATTCGGGTTATACCAGTTTCTAATCACCAACTCGCTGTTATTGGGCTTAACTTGCCCCTTAGTCAATTCTAATTGGTACTCTTGCACGATTTGCTGAATGTAATTTGCCGCTATCTGAGCACTGTTGGAATTGCGCCCATCCAGTACGAGTTGTAGCTGAGTCATTTTGCCATTTGCCAAATCCGCACTGAACTGCTCAGGAAAACGAATCAACAGCAGCGCTTTCTGATTATCAATGACGGGCTGAATCTCTTGTGGACTGTGCAGCAGCAAGACGTGAGAAAAGGCTTCGGCTTTAGCAAAGCGCTGGGTGAGTTCGACCGAGGCCTTACCGCTATCCTCACTGTAAATGGCGATAGTGGCATTGGTTACTTCTAATGTGGCGGCGAATGGGAATAAGATCACTTGCAATATCACTGGCATGATTAATATCGCACGGGTTTGCGGTTCACGCAGTAGCGACTGTAACTCTTTAATAATCAATGTGTAGAGGCGATGAAACATTGCCAACTCCCTTCTGCTAATCGAGTCGACGACTTAATCTAATCGACGATGAGTTTTCCATGCCGTCAGGCCAATAAAGACCACGGCTGATGCGATCAGGAACAATAGGTTAATCACCAAAACGGTACCGATATTCCCCGCCAAAAATAGAGTTTGCAGGCTACTGACAAAATAGCGGGCAGGAATGATATAGGTCACGGCGCGGACAACGGCTGGCATACTGTCGATTTGGAAAATAAATCCAGACAGCATAACTGCGGGCAGGAATGCGGCGTTCAATGCCACCATAGCAGCATTGAACTGGTTGCGGGTGATAGTCGAAATCAATAACCCCATGCCCAGTGTGCTGGCTAAGAACAAGCTGGTCATGACAAACAATATCCACAATGAGCCACGATAAGGTACACCGAGGATAAACACCGCGACCACCATACATAGCGTCATAGCGACCATGCCGAGCACGTAATAGGGGATAAGTTTCGACAACAACAATTCACTGCGCGTGACTTGAGTCGACAGTAACGCCTCCATTGTGCCGCGTTCCCATTCGCGGGCGATTACCAGCGACGTCAGGATCGCGCCAATCACTGTCATGATAATAGTGATGGCACCTGGAATAATAAAATGTCGGCTGATGGCAGCAGGGTTAAACCAATAACGCACCTGAATCTCTATTAACGGATCATTCTTTTGCCCCAGATTTTGCGCCTGCTGCTGTTGCCATATTTGCCATACACCTTGAGCATAGCCTTGCACAAAGTTGGCAGTATTTGGCTCACTCCCATCAGTAATCACCTGAATTGGGGCTTTACTCTCAGGTCGTGCAAGTTGCTCGGCAAAGTCATTTGGAATCACAATAAGCCCACGAATTTTACCGGCCTGCATCGCCTGAATCAGTGCCTGACGGTTATCACTGATTTGTGGCGAGATATAAGGCGAACTGGCGAAGGCGTTAGCCAAATCTTGTGCGGGTTGGCTCTGTTGCTCCATCAAAATGCCAATATGCAGCTTGCTCGAATCCAGATTGATGCCGTAGCCAAATATAAACAGCAACAATAGGGGGATGACAAAAGCAATCAGCCCGCTGCTTGGGTCACGTAGAATTTGCCGGGTTTCTTTATTGCACAGCGCCCGTAAGCGACGCCAGGAGAATCCGGTGTCTTGATAAGTTTCACTCTCATTTACCGGCGATTTATTTACATGGAAATCATGTGGCTCGGTCATGGTTGTTGTTCCTTATCGTTCTGCTGGTCATAGCGCAAGACCAACCCGATGAATGCCTCTTCCATTGATGGATTCGGATTTTCATCAGTAGCAACTTGCTGCTTTAACTCATCCGGTGTACCTGCGGCGATGATTTTGCCGCGATAAACCAGGCCGATGCGATCACAATACTCCGCTTCATCCATAAAATGAGTGGTGACCATGACCGTCACACCTTTGTCTACCATCCCATTGATATGCAGCCAAAATTCACGGCGAGTGAGGGGGTCAACACCTGAAGTTGGTTCGTCCAGAAACAGGATGTCGGGTTCATGCATCAGGGCGCATGCCAGCGCCAGGCGCTGTTTGAACCCAAGCGGCAGTGAATCGGGTGTTTGTTTGAGAATCGGCGTGAAATTAAACGCTGACGTCATATCAGCAATTTTATCGCGCTGGATTTTACCCTGTAGGCCATAAACACCTGAGAAAAACTTCAGGTTTTGCTCCACAGTTAGGTTGCCATACAGTGAAAATTTCTGCGCCATATAACCCAAATGTTGGCGTGCTTTACCTGAGCTGGTTTTCAGATCCATACCCAGCACCAAGGCCTTGCCACTGCTGGGAATCAGCAAACCACACATCATCTTAAATGTGGTCGATTTACCCGCGCCATTCGGCCCGAGTAAGCCAAATATCTCGCCGCGTTTTACCTGAAAATTCACATGGTCGGTGGCGGCGAAATCACCAAATTTCTTGGTTAACTCTTGGGCTTCAATCACTGTTTCGTCATGGCTGCCTTCGACTTTGGGCATGATTTTTGCCAAAGCAGACTCACTGGCCGGGCCACCGCCCAGCAAGTCAATAAAGGCATCCTCAAAGCGCGGTTCGGCCTCCATGATTTCGCCATTAGGTTGATTTAACAGAGATAATACCTGGCCGTGATCCACTTCTGGTTTGAGGATCAATCGCACATATTTTCCCTGAATAACCCCATCACTGACCTGCGGTAACGTCAAGGCGTGCTGTAATAATTTGCGGTTAGTTCCAGTTTGGGCGGCGACCAAAATAGTTCGGCCACGCATACGCTGTGTAAGTTCCTGCGGCGCACCGCTATAAAGCAACTTCCCTTCATTGAGCAGCAAAACTTCGCGGCATTGCTCGGCTTCATCCAGATAGGAGGTACTCCACAGGATAAGCATGCCGTCACTCGCCAACTCATGAACCATGCGCCATAACTCGCGGCGTGAGATGGGGTCGACACCGACACCTGGCTCATCCAGCAACAAAACTTTCGGTTGGCCGACCAAGGTACAAGCCAGCCCCAGTTTTTGCTTCATACCGCCAGAAAGTTTGCCCGCCAGCCGTTCAGTAAAGCGGGTCAAATCGGTAAAAGTCAGCAGGCGCTCAAATGTCTGGCGGCGCTGTTCACCGGTCACACCGCGTAAATCGGCATACAGTGTCAGGTTCTCCATCACCGTCAAATCTTCATACAAACCAAATTTTTGCGGCATATAGCCGAGGATTGAGTGCAACTGGCGATCATTTTCCACCGGGTCGAGACCCACAACTGTCAGCTTGCCATGACTGGGTTTGAGCAACCCTGCCAACATTCGTAACAGTGTGGTCTTACCGGCACCATCAGGCCCGACCAAACCGGTGACTGCCCCGCTGCGAATTTCAGTGGTCAGGCTGGCAACGGCAGGACTCTCCAGTCCGGGGAAGGATTTTTCGACACCTTCCAAAGTAATAAGATGCTGGATGCCATTCATAGCTCATACCACCTTAAGGTTGTACAAAGCGGACAGTGACCGGCATACCCTGGCGCAGCGATTCATCGGCATCGGTGATGATAATACGTAAGCGATAAACCAGGTCGGTGCGTAAATCCGGCGTTTCCACACTCTTAGGGGTAAATTCGGCGGTCGGCGAAACAAAACCGATTTTGCCGTGATAAGGCTTATCTGGGCGGCCATCGGTAAAGACTTCGACCTCAGTCCCTGGGATCGCTTGACCCAAATGGCGCTCGCTGACATAGGCCCGCACCCAAACCGGATCAGTCAGAGAGAGCGTAAAGACGGTATTGCTGGCAGATAGAATGGTGCCTGGCTCAACTGCGCGTGTCAGTACCGTTCCGCCAGAGGGAGAGAGTAGGGTAGTATCTTGCAAGTTGAGCTGGGCTTGAGCCAATTCAGCTTCACTTTGCGCCAGATTTGCTTCGGCTTGCGCAATTTCTTGCGGGCGGTTACCGCTTAAGTATTGAGCCAGCTTATCTTTCGATGCTTGCAGATTAGCTTGAGCCTGATTACGCGCGGTACGGGCATTTTCCAATTCATTGGCTGAAGTGGCTTTATTGGCCCACAACCCTTGTTGGCGTTTGAGGAAGCTGTCAGCGTAACTGAATGCAGCCTCGCGCTGGGAAACCTCAGACCTGACCTGGGCAATTTCTTCCTCCCGATAGCCCGCTTTGAGTAACGCTAACTGAGCCTGTGCACTTTGTACATTTGCCTGCGCTTGTTTGAGGGCGTTGACATAAGGGCCGTCATCCAGCTTTCCTAACACTTCACCCGGCTGAATTTTATCGCCTTCATCGACCGCGAGAGAGGCTAGCCGGCCACTGACTCTAAAGCCCAAATTCACGGTACGAATATCGACATTGCCGTATAACGTCAATGTGGCGTCTTGTTGTTGGCGATAATAACTCCATCCGTAACCTATTGCCGCCAACAGAGCGACAATAACGACGACCACTATAATCTTCTTGCGATTCATAATGCTCCCTATCTGTTACCGATTTTTATACCCTTCGCCCTTGAAGCCGCAGGGTTGTTAGCTACGTTCGTTATTCGGCCCGTCCATGGGCCTCGCCTCTGCAAGGCCGCTGCAAGCAGCCTACCTGCAACTCCAATTTCTTTGGGTATAGCTACAATTTTTATAACGACCGACTTAAGACGTTCATTATGCCGATTTAGCCCGCAGCCCATAAAGCAACAGGTCAATATGTTCGATAAGTACTTGATTAATCATCTCACTTTCCGGCTCGCCGATTTCGAGCCAGCCGGCTTGTCGACGGATAGTCTCCCGCGCCATACGGAAAGCCAGCACCTCACCAATCAATGCATGAGTATGAAGAATAGTTTTTGTAGCACTTGCATCTGCACCAATGAATGCCGCCAGCAATAAATTCATTTTTTGATGTAAGGGCGAAATAGCCTGAGCATGAATCAATGGGTATGCATCTGTGGGGGAAAGTTGTTCTCGCGCCATGATTTTGCTGATATTCAGCGTTTCTGGCTGTGTCATTAAATGGCTGAATTCTAATAAGCCGTGGCGGATATAATGCAACTGCTGTTCCGGGCTTTGCTCCTGGCTCGGTAGCCGCAGAAACTGGTCAATTTCCAATGCCAGTGGCGCGAAAGCCTGTTGGATAAAATCTGCAATTTGCTGCGCCACCGCCAGATACAAACCTTCTTTAGAATTGAAGTAGTAGGTAATCGCGGCAATATTCTGGCCAGCCCGCTGAGCAATCTCTCGGGTGGTAGCCCCTTTCAAACCCTGTTCGCCGAACAACTCGGTCGCCGCTTGTATCAGTTGCTGACGAGCTTGTTCACCACGAGAGGTGACCGGTATTGCTGGTGTCAGATTTTGAGGTGTGGAATGGGACATAGGCGCTAGTCTCAGTGCAATTCCCCTACTGGGGTAGGTGTGGATAAAATTCGCGCTAATAATAGTAATAGCTAAATAATAAATCAATCATATGATTAACTTTAGGCTGCTACTGAGAATATGTAAAGTTATGGCCGGAATTCGCCCTGTTTTTGTGATCGCAAGTGGGTTAATCGCTAGAAATAAATCAATTTTCTTGATGTTTGAGTTAATAAAAATCTTAAGGAACGTGTAAATATCCCTTTTCCTGCTAAACATCTGTTATAATCAGCCGCAATGGTGCACTGCAGTTTGTGCCAATCCTCGTGGTAATGCCTCAATTCATGCCTCGTCTGATAATCTTCCCTTGAAACTGCACCTGACGATATCGCCGGGATTGGGAAGATCTGGAGCTTCTCGTAATATGTCATTTGATTCTCTCGGTTTAAACGCCGACATCCTGCGTGCTGTTGAAGAGCAGGGCTACCTTGTGCCGACGCCAATTCAACGTCAGGCAATCCCTGTGGTACTGGAAGGCCGTGATTTAATGGCCAGCGCACAAACCGGTACCGGTAAAACCGCTGGTTTCACCTTGCCATTGTTGCAACTGCTGAGTCAGGACCAACAGCCCATTAAAGGCCGTCGCCCGGTGCGCGCGTTGATTTTGACGCCGACTCGCGAACTGGCTGCGCAGATTGACGAAAACGTCCAGAGTTACAGCAAATACCTGAAGCTGCGTTCGCTGGTGGTATTTGGTGGCGTTAGCATTAACCCACAGATGATGAAATTGCGTGGTGGTGTTGATATTTTGGTCGCCACCCCGGGCCGTTTACTGGATCTGGAACATCAGAACGCTGTTGATTTGTCCAAGATTGAGATTTTGGTGCTGGACGAAGCCGACCGCATGCTGGATATGGGCTTTATCCACGATATCCGCCGTGTTTTGGCAAAACTGCCAGCCAAGCGTCAGAACTTGCTGTTCTCCGCCACCTTCTCTGATGAGATTAAAGGTTTGGCTAGCAAGCTGTTGCATAACCCCGCTTCTGTTGAAGTGGCGCGTCGCAACACAGCTTCTGAACAAATTGCACAAAGCGTTCATTTTGTGGACAAAAACCGCAAGCGCGAGCTGTTGTCTCAGATGATTGGCGAAGGTAACTGGCAGCAAGTATTGGTGTTCAATCGCACCAAACATGGCGCTAACCATTTGGCTGAACAATTGAATAAAGACGGCATTACTGCCGCCGCTATTCACGGTAACAAGAGTCAGGGCGCGCGTACTCGTGCATTGGCTGATTTTAAAGATGGCAAAATCCGTGTACTGGTCGCGACTGATATCGCCGCTCGCGGTTTGGATATTGATCAGTTACCTCATGTGGTTAACTATGAACTGCCAAACGTACCGGAAGATTACGTGCACCGCATTGGCCGGACTGGCCGCGCGGAACGTACTGGTGAAGCGATTTCTTTAGTTTGTGTTGATGAACATAAACTGTTGCGTGATATCGAGCGCTTACTGAAACGTGAAATCCCACGCATTGCGCTGGATGGCTATGAGCCGGACCCAAGCATTAAAGCTGATCCGATTCAAAATGGCCGTCAAGGTCGCGGAGCACAACGTCCTGGTATGGGGCGTGGTAGCAGTGCCAGCCGCCCACAAAATGGTGGCGCAGCAGCAGGCCGTGGCGATAGCCGCACCAGCCGCCCACGTAGCCAGGCTGATGGTCAACGCCGCCCGGCAGGCCCGTCTTCACGTGGCCGTAGCCGCAAACCAGGTGAATAAGTTAAACCGTATTCGTTGATAAAACCGCTTCTTTGGAGGTAATGCCAGTCAGTTAAGGATCGGTTGACCGATCCAGTGGTTGTGTAAGAATCCGGAAATGTTCTTCATTTCCGGATTTTTTTATGCACATCGGACAGGCTCTTGATCTCGTTTCCCGCTACGACTCACTGCGTAACCCACTGACCACACTGGGAGATTACCTCGACCCCCAGCTCATCTCCCGTTGCCTTGCCGAATCCGGCACGGTGACTCTGCGCAAGCGCCGCCTGCCGCTGGAAATGATGGTCTGGTGCATTGTCGGGATGGCGCTCGAGCGTAAAGAACCTCTTCATCAAATCGTTAACCGGCTGGATATCATGCTGCCGGGCGGCCGCCCCTTCGTGGCCCCCAGCGCCGTTATCCAGGCACGGCAAAGGCTGGGAAGCGAGGCTGTTCGCCGGGTATTCTCACAAACGGCGCAACTGTGGCATGGCTCCGTCACCCATCCTCACTGGTGCGGTCTGACGTTGCTGGCCGTGGATGGCGTGGTCTGGCGAACAGACAATGCAACTGAGCAGGCTGACGCTGCGGAGTAAAAAGCCGGAGCTTGTTGAGCAGGAGCTATGGGGAGTACTGCTGGGCTATAATCTGGTGCGTTATCAGATGATTAAGATGGCGAGAGCGCTGAAAGGATATTGGCCGAATCAGCTGAGCTTCTCAGAATCGTGCGGAATGGTGATGCGGATGCTGATGACGCTGCAGGGAGCTTCACCAGGTCGTATCCCGGAACTGATGCGGGATATGGAGATCATGGCGCAGATGGTGAAGTTACCGATAAGAAGAGAAAGAGCTTTCCCGAGGGTGGTGAAGGAAAGGCCGTATAAATATGGAAAAGCCAGGAACAAAAATGCCAGTCAGTTGCTTAACTGACTGGCATTACTCCTTTCGGGGCGGTTTTTTTTCATCTGAATCCATGTCATTACAGGGTTATTCCTTGTCTTAACCCCGGCTTGCCTCGTATCATTGCCGGTCTTTTTTACCGTTATACTGTGGTTGAAATAAGGAAGTAGGATAAATGATATGCGGGTAATACTGGCACCAATGGAAGGGGTATTGGACTCACTGGTGCGCGAGCTTCTTAGCGAAGTCAATGATTACGACCTTTGTATCACCGAGTTCTTACGGGTGGTCGATCAGTTATTGCCTACAAAATCATTCTACCGCCTCTGCCCTGAACTTCATCAACAAAGCCGAACCTCGTCTGGCACTCAGGTGCGTATCCAATTGTTAGGCCAATATCCGCAGTGGTTAGCGGAAAATGCCGCTCGAGCAGTTGAACTGGGATCTTACGGTGTGGATCTAAACTGCGGCTGCCCTTCTAAATTGGTTAACGGCAGTGGCGGTGGGGCCACATTATTAAAAGATCCTGAGCTGATTTATCGAGGCGCGAAAGCGATGCGTGAAGCTGTACCGGCCCATCAGCCCGTAACGGTAAAGATTCGTTTAGGTTGGGATTCGGGTGATCGCCAGTTTGAAATTGCTGATGCGGTGCAACAAGCGGGTGCAACGGAATTAGCGGTACATGGCCGCACCAAAGAAGATGGCTACCAGGCAGAACGCATTAACTGGCAGGCAATAGGTGAAATTCGCCAACGCCTGACTATACCGGTGATTGCCAATGGCGAAATTTGGGATTATCAGAGTGCGCAAGAGTGCATGAAAGTAACGGGTTGTGATGCTGTGATGTTAGGCCGTGGCGCATTGAATGTGCCGAATTTGAGCCGTGTAGTGAAGTATAACGAACCGCGTATGCCGTGGCCGGAAGTGGTCAAACTGCTGCAAAAGTATGTGCAATTAGAGAAGCAGGGCGATACGGGGTTGTATCATGTTGCCCGCATCAAGCAGTGGCTGGGATATCTGCGTAAAGAATATACTGAAGCCACGGATTTATTCAGTGAAATCCGCGCATTAAAAACCTCAAAAGATATTGCATTAGCTATTACTCGTATTCGAGTATAAGTATGACTAAATACCGTTACCCATAAACCAGCTAAATATATTGGCAACGGCATGTTTTCCCTGCGAATTTATTGTTTTTTGTCCTGCATCTGTTTAAGGACTTTGCCGAAGCTGATAGTTTTCTGACCCACTTTTTTCATCCCTTCTTCCGGGAGATAACTGAATTTTACGTAAAGTAGCTTACCATCAGCCTTTTCCTGATGTTTTAGCTTTTTAATAACGTCATACATTTCTTTTATATCTACAGGAATACCTGCGATATCAGTTACTACCGAGCCAGGTAGAAATATTGATATTTGCTCGACCGATTTACTCAATAAATCATGTAGTGGAAATAAGCCAGTAAATCGCTGCCGCGGTACATAATCGGTAATACCCATATAAATATCAGGCAGTTCTTTAATATGATTTTCAATGCCACGAGTTTGGTTTTTAATCAGAAATTCTGAAACTTCAATAGGGGTGCCAATTAACACTAATGGCTTGGTAGAATTACCCTTTTCTGCAAAGAGATACTCATTATTGCTATCCTTAACAGCCTTCTGTAGTTCACCGCGGTCAACAATCAGGCTGTAATATCTTCCCTCTTTTACAATAGGGACTGGCTCGCGCCATAGGGTAATTTCATTGGCGGATACAACACTCATTCCTACAGTAGAACATATAAATAATATAGATGTATTAACTAAGGTTTTCATCAATAAGATCCTTCTTATTATGACCATTTTATGCAAATGATTAGTTATGAAATAATAATTACATCCCGCCTTTATCCGTTCACTTTTTCTTTCGACCGATAAACTTCGCAATGCCCAATAGGAATACTGCACCAACAAAAATCAGCAATGCATCCACCCAAAATGTCAGAGATGCCAGATTTTCATCATGAATGTCAGCTAAACCAGCCGCGATTAAAAACACACCGAAAAGAATACCAAAAATTGTCGTTCCCATATAAACACCTGTTAATTAGGTTTATCTTAATATTTCTGTTGGCATTATAGACTAATATTGAAGTTGGCTGTATTTACTTACGTAAATGTTTACCGCTGAACAGCAATTAGGCAGTTTTAATCTTTGTAACAATCATTTTAAGAATGTGTGGTGCGCGGTGCATTGCTGTAATTTATAATGCGCCAGATCAACCACAATGGCTCCAGATAACCTATTTAAGCTGATGAACATGCATGTGAAAATCCGTTTTGCACTATTAAGTTTCTTGCTTTTATCTACCAGTATCAGTGTTGTTCCTACCGCGATAGCGAGTGGTGGAGCCAGTGAAGTTAAAGGTAAAGCCCCTCTTGAGCTGGCCTCGGGGAGCGCTATGGTGGTTGATTTACAAACGAATAAAGTGATTTATGCTAACAATGCAGATGAGGTCGTGCCGATCGCATCCATCACCAAATTGATGACAGCAATGGTGGTATTAGATGCTAAATTACCGCTTGATGAGATTATTTCAGTCGATATCCATCAAACCAAAGAAATGAAAGGCGTATTTTCACGGGTTAGAGTGAACAGTGAAATTAGCCGCAAAGATATGTTGTTGCTGGCGCTGATGTCGTCGGAAAATCGTGCCGCAGCAAGTCTGGCTCATCATTATCCCGGCGGTTATAACGCCTTTATTAAGGCGATGAATGCAAAAGCTAAATCACTAGGAATGACCAAAACGCGCTATGTCGAACCCACTGGTCTCTCGATTAATAATGTCTCGACAGCGCGTGACCTTACTAAATTATTGATAGCGACCAAGCAATATCCACTCATAGGCCAGCTAAGCACTACGACCGAGAAAATGGCAACATTCCGAGAGCCAAATTACACGTTGCCGTTCCGAAACACTAACCATTTAGTTTATAACGATAAATGGAATATCCAGCTAACTAAAACCGGCTTTACTAATCAAGCAGGGCACTGTTTGGCAATGCGTACCGTTATTGGTAACCGCCCTGTTGCACTGGTTGTTTTGGATGCTTTTGGTAAATATACCCATTTTGCAGATGCAAACCGCCTGCGCAGTTGGATGGAAACGGGCAAGGCCTCACCCATCCCCGGTGCTGCAAAAAGCTATCGCCAGCAAAAAGATGCTCAAGGCCGATTAGCTCAGGTATCCGAATAAATACAGCAATTGATAATTGAAAGGCAGAGTTTGCGAGTGACTGGCAAATTCTGCCTATAATATTTAATAAATGGCGCTCATATTACTGATAAAAATTAGAAAATTAGTTTAAATACGCCAGTAATGGTCAGTAAGCCTACAATAAAAATGATCGCAATAATCCACAGTATTATTTTCATTTGTTCTCCCAGCCATCAAGATGAAAAATAACGTCTACTAGTCATACCAACCTTAGTTGGTAGTAGACTATGACTATAGTTTATCTGGCAGAATCCATACGCTATGTTGCTGCAATTCGGATAATGCTTAATTTTTCTGATTCAAACCATACTCATTATCGGTAGCGTTATTTTGTCTGCCAATATTTAAGTTTCGACGTTTTGCCAATTCCAGGGTTAAAGCTGTTGGTCGGGTCTATCTGCTGATAAAAAGCCTTTAAAGCTGGTTTGGCGATATAGAGGTGCCCGACATTATGTTCAGCTGGATATTCCGCCCCTTTATCATTCAGAAGAGACAACATTTTTTGTTTTAAGGCGTGCGTATCGACTCCTTTCTTCACAATATAATCTTGATGAAAAACATGGCACAAAAAGTGGCCATAATAGAGTTTGGCAACCAGACATTGGTCTATTTCAGGTGGTAGAGTTTCAAACCACTGCTCTTCATTACGTGGTAGAGCGATATCCAGTGCTAGAATGTCTTCAACTTTATCGGCATGAACTGCGTGATAGCGAACGGCTGCCCCAGCCGCAGCAAAACGATGTAAAAAAGCTTTTTTACCCTCATCGACAGTACAGGTAATAAAATTGCCTTCCGCAGTAGCAAAAAATTTCTTTAAAAATTGCTGGGCTTCAGTAATTCCTTGACCTGACATTTTCAACATCAAGTGATGCTCATATCTGTTACGATAACTCTTAAGCCGCTTTGGCAAATGGTTGGGCAGTACCTGGCTAAAACCTTGCATGATCCGGTCAGTTAAGTGATCAACCAGAAACGGAACTTTACTCAGGCGCGCGTCAATTTTGCCTTTTAAGGTGAAAAAACGCGGCATATTATTGGTGCCCATACTGTTGATCATGACAAATGTATCTTTGCCATACACCTCTGCAATATCAAAAATATCACGATGCATGTATTCACCAGCAATAGGCAAATGTTTGAAGTCGCGTAAAATAGCACGTCGCAGTTCTGTTAATACTTGAGTTTGGTTGGTGCCGATATAAAAAACTTGCTGCTGTTTTTCACTGGGGAATGTATCCAGGCGAACAGCAAACACAGCCAATTTACCCGCGCATCCAGACGCTTCAAATAGGCGTCTCGGGTCAGCATTAAAACGGGATGGGGTGGGGGCATCAATATCTCTCACTCGCGTAGCATATTCATGATCAGATGCTTGCTGTGTCCCTTGATCAATATCGCTGGCCCGATATTTACCCCGTTCTAAACGTTGTAAAATCTCCTCTGGTGTATTGCCTAAATTAATTCCTAGATGATTAATTAATTGCAACTCACCTTGTGCATCGATCTGCGCAAATAGTGCCATTTCGGTGTAGGCAGGGCCTCTTTGAACTAAAGATCCGCCCGAGTTATTACAAATACCACCAATAACAGAAGCACCAATGCAGGAAGAACCAATGACTGAATGAGGTTCACGGTCATAAGGTTTTAAGCGTTTTTCCAGTTGATTCAAAGTACTACCGGGAAAGCCAATAACCTGCTTACCATCATTGAGTAACTGAATTTGATTGAGGCGTAATGTATTCAATATGACAATAGGGCGGTCGTAATTATCACCACTAGGAGTTGAACCCTCGGTCAGTCCAGTATTCGCTGCTTGCATGATAACGATAGTGTCGGCTGCTACGCAGGCCTGCAATAACTGCCATTGTTGCCACAATGTAGAAGGAAATACGACAGCGAGGGCAGAACCTGATCCTGATCGAAAACCGGTACGATAACGTTCAGTCTGTCGTTCGCCAGTCAATAAATAGCGCGCGCCAACAATATGCTGTAACTGAGTTAATAAGGTTTGAGTTTTTTTATCATTAGATTGTTTCATACAAGCATATCCCTATCATTGTATTAATTTTGTGAGACTTTCCACGTCATATAGCGATTATATTGTTATTTGTGCAGCTCGTGGCTTAGCATGGCTAATGTGGGCGTTAATTTGATGATTATCACAATAATAATTTTTAACCCTCAGACTATGAAGTATAGGATCTAATTTGATTATGACACGGATTAATAAGGCATTTTATGAGTGAGCATTTTGTTGGTAAATATGAGGTTGAGTTGAAGTTCCAGGTATCGGATATTGCTCAATTGCATAAACAGTTAGTTAGGCATAAAGCAATTGCATTTGCCGTCGATAATGATGAAAAAGATAGCTATTTGGAGGCGAATGGCGGTGATTTAGCGGCTAAGCAGATAAGTATGGTTTTACGAGAAATGAATCCATCAGGTATTCGTTTGTGGATAGTTAAAGGGCCAGGCACCGAACGTTGCGAAGCGACTAATATTGAAGATATCGATAAAGTGCAGAGTATGTTGTCAACATTAGGTTATCAGCCTGCGTTTACATTGGAGAAACGACGTAGCATCTATTTTGTTGGAAAATTTCATGTCACGGTTGATAACCTGGCGGGATTGGGTGATTTTGCTGAAATAGCTATTATGACTGATGATGCCTCGGTGCTTGATAATCTCAAGGCTGAATGCCGAGATTTAGCCGATAGATTAGGGTTATTGGCAGAACAACAAGAAAGTCGGTCATACCGACAGCTATTGGGTTTCTAGCGAGTACACGAAGAACCCCCATGATGTCATATTGGCCGTTCCAGGTGTCACGGCCAGATAGCCCTATTTTTTCATCAAAGACTTCAAGTTAGCGAATGGATTATGGGTGGCAACTCCCTGATCATTCTGTGCATCATCACCAGCAATTACTGTCGAACCATAGAGATCTGCTTCGGTATATTTGGAGTGTTCATGGTCATGGCAAAAAAGGCATAACATCTCCCAATTGCTGCCATCTTCGGGGTTATTACTGTGATCATGGTCGATATGGTGAACGGTCAGTTCGCGCAGATTGGAATAAACGAATTCTCGTGAACATTTACCGCAAACCCACGGAAAAATCTTCAACGCTTTTTCTCTATACCCACTTTCCAACCGCGCGTAGTTCTTCGGTATATATGCCATATCAGCCTTCTATTCTACGAAAAAATAATGGTTCTATTTTAGCGTGAAAGCAGGCAGTAGACTATCTACTATTGGCTATTAATCTTTAGGTCATACACCATCATTAGAGCCAGTCTCTATAGGAAGATATTGAATCAATTATAAAAAAATGTGTCTAGATATTCATGTAGATACGGAGACTTTTTGAGACTTTTGCTGATGATTTAATGAGATAAGTCGTTTTACACTATCACTGAGTTTTTATAGTCACTTTTTTACATTTTTCAGTATAGAGTTATTAGCATAAGGTTATGTGTATCTCGCTAATAGACTTATTTTACGGCAGGCAATATAGCGTGTTTAGCCTGAAATCCTTTGCCGATACAGTTGAGGCGATATGAAAGAATCTGAGGTACTGGCCGAAGTCAGTAATGAAAACCAGACATTAGTAGCCGTGGTGCAACAAGACCAGCGGGTAGTGTATTTCTATATTTATCCGCAAGAGGCGTTTGAAGAGCGTTTTCCTGTTCGCGCTTGTTGGGTGAGGAATTTGGTTGCAGCGCCAATATCGGTTGATAATGTCGCCCTTGAACAAGGTTTAGCACCGCGATTAGCTGCCGAGTTTTGCCGTAATGTGGCCGGTGAAGCTGAACTTGATGCACAGTTTATTTCAATTATCTGGTCAGAAAGTGATGATGGCGCAGCATTATGGTATCAGGGGCAATTACTGGCGATTATTCCCGGTTGGAGTTTATATATTGATCACTCAGTTTGTTACTCAGCCAGTTGTATTAAAGATAACCCACTAACATTACCTCTGGGTTCAGCTTCCACTAATACTCAATATGCTCGTGCTCAAAATACACGTCAATTTTGGCGAACCTGGCAGCAGGAAGAAGGGAATCCTTGGCCTGCATTACAGGCCGAATATATTCAGTGCTATGAACAACATTTCGGCCCTGCGATAAAATATTATGCCATCGATCAAGGTAAGTGGCCGCCTATGGCTATCTCACAACACGAAAAAGAGGGAATATATTATTTTCTGACGTTGGGGGTTAGTATTCGTCCTCAGCCATGGGTTGAAATATTATTCAATGACGATGCGACTAAATACCGGCGTTTCGAAATGGCTATAGCAATTGATAGCCAATTTGTTAATGAGGATAATGCTATTCATATGGCTAGCGCACTGGCCGGTTTTGCTCATGTACCTTGGGGCAAAATAACCTGGCTGGGGGAGGGGCATACCTTGGAGTCAGAAGTTGCCCCTCAAGGGTATGAAGGCTATATTTTATCAGCAAAGTTTTATGACAATGCTGATAGCCTAATATTGCCTCTTCAGCAAGATGACCCGGTTAATATATATTGGGCTAGCCCTGTCTTTGCCAGTGAAAGAGAATTAGCCCATAGTGCACCGAATGGTGGGTATGATTTGCTGAAAAAGCTGCAACAACAGGGAGTTAATCATATTTTTTCACCGCGTGAATCTGTTATTTAATTTCGTCTGAATATGGCAGATTTGATTTGCAGATTTTGTTATTCGGGTCTTAACTTAACAATGACGATAGCAGTTTGAGGCTGTAATGTTAAATTTGTAATGAGTGAAATAGGTAAATCTGCTATCAGTGATTTTTAATTTTATGGAGGTGCTTATGGGCATACTATCTTGGATTATTTTTGGTCTTATCGCCGGTATTTTGGCTAAATGGATTATGCCAGGAGAGGATGGTGGTGGTTTTATTATGACTATAATCCTCGGCGTAGTGGGTGCGCTGGTTGGTGGCTATATCAGTACTTTCTTTGGGATGGGCAAGGTTGATGGCTTTAACTTTGGCAGCTTTGTGGTGGCTGTTATCGGCTCGCTGGTTGTGCTATTTGTCTACCGAAAGTTGAGAAGTTAGAGGCTATTTAAATGCTTTCACAGTAATTTTAAATAATTATTAGCTGCGAAATCAGCATTAATCAAGAAATATAGACTTATCAAAATATAGGAAGGTGGCTAAATTTTTGTCACCTTTCTCTCATAAAACTATCATCAATATGCAATAAAAATATTCGTTAATGGTTCATGATTACAGGCAATCTGAGAGACATGACATGGGCCAGGCGTTACGTAAATTCACTGTGGCTGATTATCCAGCTGCGGTGCCAGAATCACGTAAAAAGGTACTTGCTGTTAAAGGTTTAGTTAAGGTGTATAAGTCACAGCATCGAGTTCTGGATGATATTAATTTTGAGCTTCACGCGGGTGAGTTTGTCGCAATAATTGGCCGTTCTGGTGCCGGTAAATCGACATTATTGCATGTTTTAAATGGTACTATTCCCAGTAGTGCTGGTGAAATTATTAATTACCATGACAATGGTGAGACCCAGAATATCGCTGCTCTGACAACCAAGCAGATGAGAAAGTGGCGAGCCAAATGTGGCATGATTTTTCAAGATTTCTGTTTGGTTCCGCGCCTCGATGTTATGACAAATGTTTTATTAGGCCGCCTCAGTTATACCTCCACACTAAAATCATTTTTTAAAATTTTTGCAGACCAGGATCGCGCCAGGGCAATCGAATTGTTGCAATGGCTTAATATGCTGCCACATGCCTTGCAACGTGCAGAAAACCTCTCGGGTGGGCAAATGCAGCGAGTGGCTATTTGTCGTGCCATGATGCAAAACCCCAAAATATTATTGGCTGATGAGCCCGTTGCTTCTTTGGACCCCAAAAACACCACGCGTATTATGAATACATTGCAGAAAATAAGTGAAGACGATATTGCAGTCGTCGTTAACTTACACTCTGTCGATTTAGTAAAAGAGTATTGTACAAGAGTCATTGGTATTGCTCATGGACGAATCATTTTTGACGGACATCCCTCTATGCTGAATGACACTATTATTCAGGATATATATAGCGATGAATCAACGGAGCTTTTGCATTAATTCCCACTTATCCCTTTATCAGAATAGGTTATTTTAATGAAAAAAGTACTTTGTCTTACCTCATTATTGGCAAGCATGATGGTATTTAATGCCACGGCAGCGGATGCACCAAAAGAAATTAATCTGGGTATTTTGGGCGGACAGAATGCGACACAGCAAATTGGTGATAATATGTGTGTCAAAGAATTCTTGGATAAAGAATTAAACGTTAAAACTAATTTACATAACGCTTCTGACTACTCAGGGGTGATTCAAGGTTTACTTGGTGGGAAGATTGACCTGGTATTAAGTATGTCTCCCTCCTCTTTTGCCTCTGTTTATATTAAAGATCCTAAAGCCGTCGATATCGTGGGTATTGCTATTGATGATACTGACAAGTCGCGCGGTTATCACTCAGTTGTGGTCGTCAAAGCCGATAGCCCTTATCAGAAAATTGAAGATTTAAAGGGCAAAGCATTTGGTTTCGCTGATCCAGACTCAACTTCAGGTTTCTTGATCCCTAATCAAGTCTTTAAACAGAAATTAGGCGGGACAGCCGATAACAAATATAACAATTTCTTCTCTAGCGTGACATTCTCTGGCGGCCATGAGCAGGATATTCTGGGGGTTATTAACGGTCAATTTGACGGTGCGGTTACATGGGCATCAATGATCGGCGATTACAATACCGGTTATACCAGTGGCGCATTTACCCGTATGATTAGGATGGATCATCCAGATTTAATGAAACAGATCCGTATTATCTGGGAATCCCCACTTATTCCTAATGGCCCGATTTTAGTCCGTGGTGCATTGCCACCTGAATTTAAAGCACAACTCGTAGCTGCGGTTAAAAAACTGGATAAAGAAGATCACGCCTGCTTTATCAAAGCAATGGGCGGCAAACAGCATATTGGTGAGACATCACTAAGTGAATATCAAACAATCATTGATATGAAGCGCGAATTAACCAAAGGCGACCGCTAAGTCGGCTCTGCGAATAAAAATAGTTTAGCTCTGGCTTGCTGGAGCTATTTTTTAGGTGGTAGCTAATTTTGAATACGGACTTCAACCATTACTATCAGCGGGTTCGCGCTAAACAGAAACGTGAAACGTTGATTTGGTCATTGACGCTGGTCATTATCTATCTTGGTGCGGGAAGTATTGCTGAGTTTAATTTACATACTGTTTTTATTTCTATTCCGTCTTTTTTTGATTATCTGGTTGAAACTATCCCCGAACTCCATTTGCATAAACTATTGGCGGATGGTCATACGGAAGGCTCGCTGGCTTATTGGGGATATCGTCTGCCAATTCAGTTACCGCTAATCTGGGAAACGCTGCAATTGGCTGTGGCGTCGACAATCTTGTCGGTAATGGTTGCTATTACTCTGGCTTTTTTGGCGGCGAATAATACTCAAAATCCATCCTGGTTGAGATTATCTATCCGGACCTTTGTCGCCTTTTTACGCACGATGCCAGAATTAGCATGGGCAGTGATGTTTGTCATGGCTTTTGGAATTGGGGCGATTCCCGGTTTTTTGGCGCTGGCCTTACACACTATTGGCAGCTTAACCAAGTTGTTTTACGAATCATTGGAAACCGCATCTGATAAACCTGTTCGCGGCCTCGCTGCTTGTGGGGCGGGTAAATTGCAACGGATGCGCTTTGCATTTTGGCCACAAGTAAAACCCATATTTCTTTCTTATAGTTTTATGCGGCTGGAAATTAATTTTCGCCAATCGACTATTTTGGGTTTGGTGGGAGCGGGGGGAATCGGTCAGGAGTTAATGACCTCAATAAAATTGGATCGCTATGATCAGGTGAGTATGACACTACTGCTGATTATTATCGTGGTTTCGCTGTTGGATTACACATCCGGCAAATTACGCAAGCGAGTTGTGGAAGGGGGTTCATAATGCTAAATAATAATCTAACCGCAGAGCAGCTCTTTACACTGAAGCAACAGTATCCGCAGATTTTCTTACAGCAAACACGCTATATCAGATGGGTTACTATCATTGGGGTAGCTATTTTTTTATATTACCTTTTTTTCTTTAAAACCTTTGGCATTCCCTGGCTGGCATTTGTAAATGGTAGCCAGCAAATAAGCCGATATTTTTTGCGCATGTTTGTTTGGCATGACTTCGTCAATTGGCCATTTAGATATTACTTTGGCCAGATTTTTATTACCTTAGCCATTGTATTTGCCGGAACACTCACTGCCACTCTGATTGCTTTACCCCTGTCATTCCTGGCGGCGCGAAATGTGATGTCGACACCGAGTTTACGCCTTATTTCATTTGTCGTGCGACGTTTCCTGGATATCTTTCGTGGCATTGATATGGCGATTTGGGGGCTGATTTTTGTGCGCGCAGTGGGTATGGGGCCACTTGCTGGGGTGTTGGCGATTATTATGCAAGATATGGGGTTGCTCGGTAAACTTTATGCAGAAGGACATGAAGCGGTAGATAAATCACCTAATCGTGGTTTGACCGCCATGGGAGCCAATGCTTTGCAAAAACAGCGTTTTGGTATTTTCACTCAGTCTTTCCCCACTTTTTTAGCGCTAAGCCTCTATCAGATTGAATCCAATACCCGGTCGGCCGCAGTGTTAGGTTTTGTTGGGGCAGGAGGGATCGGCTTAGTTTATGCCGAGAATATGCGCTTATGGAATTGGGATGTCGTGATGTTTATTACATTAATCATGGTGGTTATTGTCATGATTATGGATAAAGTCTCCGCTACTTTACGAAAGAAATATATTGTTGGTGAGGAAATCGCACTTTATCAGCCAATCAAAAATATTAAATCTAAAATTTAATATCTATTCTAATAATTAAGGTAAGTGTTTGTTTATGCCTTGCCTTAATTTATTTTTTTACTAAAAATAGCTAATTAATAATTATACTTCATGATTTTTTATTTCTGCTGTATTTTTATCATCAATCAGATTTACATTGAGAAAATTGGTGTGGATCTATACAATACTGCCCGCTAGACGTTAAAGAAGATTTTTGTTTTTCTTGCGATATTCGCACACGTCTAATCTACATAATAGGAATAGGGCAGTAATATGATCAACAACGATGTGCTCCGTAGTGTTCGCTATATGCTTAACGTAAACGATACCAAGATAACTGAAATCATTAAGCTGGCTGACTTTGAAGTGGACAATGCGGATGTCGTTAATTTTCTTAAAAAAGAAGATGAAGCCGGTTATCAGGATTGCCCTGATCTGGTGATGGCACATTTCCTCAATGGCCTGATTTTCTTTAGGCGCGGTAAAGATGACAAGTTCCCGGCACCTGCGGTAGAGCCAGTTATCACTAACAATATCGTGCTAAAAAAACTGCGTGTGGCGTTTGAATTGAAAGACACCGATATGCATGATGTGTTCAACGCCGTCGAGTTTCCAGTATCCAAACCTGAGTTAAATGCTTTGTTCCGTAAAGAAGGCAGCAAAAATTTCCGTCCATGTGGTGATCAGGTATTGCGCTATTTCCTTAAGGGTTTGACATTACGTATACGTGGTCCTAAAAAATAGAAATAATCATGTCGATATAAAATCGGATGTTGATTGCCAGTAAAAGAGCAGGAGTAGCAATTTGCTATTCCTGTTTTTCGTTAATTAGCGAGATAACCTCACTCTATTTTTAAATTAGCCCATCTCAGTTAGTCTTTTCTTTATATATCTCCCCTTTCAGTGTTGCACTATATGTGCTCGTTTGTTGCGCAATAATGGTGCAGATAATTAGGCTGTATATCAGGCTATTTGGTCGAAATATTTATAATGTTAAATTAAATCATCAAGATATAAAACTGGCACGGCGATTGCGCAGAGTCATTCAATCTTGTGTGTTTTTACTCAACGACCAGAGGTTAACGCTATGCAACATCGTAACTTAATTAAGGTTTTTGCGCTTTCAGCTTCGGTTGTCAGTCTGGGGGTGGCTTTTGGCACACTGGCCGCTGATACTATTAAAGTGGGTATTTTGCACTCGTTGTCTGGCACGATGGCTATTTCTGAGACTCCCCTGAAAGATATGGCGTTAATGAGTATTGATGATATCAATGCGCACGGTGGAGTATTAGGTAAACAACTTGAGCCGGTTATTGTTGACCCAGCATCTAACTGGCCGTTATTTGCCGAAAAAGCACGGCAATTATTAACACAAGATAAAGTCGCTGTTGTTTTCGGTGCCTGGACTTCGGTCTCTCGTAAATCAGTTTTGCCGGTATTTGAAGAGCTTAATGGTTTATTGTTTTACCCGGTACAGTATGAAGGTGAGGAGATGTCACCGAATGTTTTCTACACCGGCGCGGCACCAAATCAGCAAGCTATCCCCGCAGTGGAATATTTATTGAGTGAAGATGGTGGTGCGGCGAAGCGCTTTATTCTGTTAGGTACTGATTATGTTTATCCGCGAACAACCAATAAAATTTTACGGGCGTTCCTGCACAGTAAAGGTATTCAGGATAAAGATATCGAGGAGGTTTATACCCCGTTCGGCTATAGCGATTACCAAACGATCGTGAGTAATATTAAAAAGTTCTCAGCCGATGGCAAAACTGCAGTTATCTCCACCATCAATGGTGATTCGAATGTTCCTTTCTACAAAGAATTAGCCAATCAGGGCATTAAAGCCACTGATGTGCCAGTCATTGCTTTTTCTGTGGGTGAAGAAGAACTTCGCGGTATTGATACTAAACCATTAGTGGGCAATCTCGCGGCGTGGAATTACTTCCAATCAGTCGATAATCCAACTAATAAAAAGTTTGTTGAGCAATGGAAAGCTTATGCCAAAGCTCACAAGTTGCCGAATGCTGATACCGCTGTGACCAATGACCCGATGGAAGCAACCTGGGTTGGCATGCATATGTGGGCGCAGGCGGTGGAGAAAGCCAAATCAACTGATGTGGATAAAGTGCGCGCCGCAATGGCTGGGCAAACCTATCCGGCACCCTCCGGCTTTACCTTAACCATGGATAAGACAAATCACCATTTACATAAACCCGTGATGATTGGCGAAATCGAAGCTGATGGGCAGTTCAATGTGGTGTGGCAGACGGATGCCCCGATTCGCGCTCAGCCGTGGAGCCCATTTATCGCCGGAAATGACAAAAAACCGGACCATCCAGTGAAAACTACCCAGTAGCGCCGACTCTCCGGAGTCAGTCAAATGTTGCTGCCTCCGGCTCTTTTTTGGCACATATCCGTGATGAGTGGGCTTATGAAATCGTTAATTCCTGTTTGGAGTAGAACGGCCAATGATTTGCTTAGGGCTATGCTGTGCCTGCTATTAGGCATGTCGACATTTGCGATGGCAGGGCCAGCTCATGATTTTGCTGCGGCTAATCGTTCGCAACAGATCACGATGTTGCAGCAATGGGCGACAGAACCGGATGCGAGTCGTTTAGCATTATTACAAGCGCTTAAACAAGAAACGTTAGTGATAGACAGTGCTGGGCAGGTTTTTGTCCAGAATCATCAGGTTTTCACCCCTTTGGAGGGGCTGTTACAACCCACTGACGTACCGAAGAAAATATGGCTCAACAACCGGTTACGTATTTTAATTGCTAATGCTTTGGCGGCTCAACGGCTGGTCAGTGACGATGTATCTGTGCGTTTAAATGCGGCACAGGAATTACAGCAGCAGGCGCAAAGTGATCAACTGCCGCTACTTAATCAGCGTTTGAAATTAGAAACTGACAGCAAAGTCAAAGAAGCGCTGAACATTGCGCTGGCAAATTTACAACTGACCGACAGCAACCCGCAAATACGGTTAAACGCCGTACAACTGTTAGGGCAATCGGGCTCACCGCAGACTCAATCACGGCTGCAAAACTTAACTGATGCCAAGGTTGAGCCTGATGCACAGGTACGTGCGGCGGCGGCCAGTAGTTTAAAGCAGGTGCAAAACCGATTGATGGTGGGAGATGTGATCGGGCAGGTATTTAGCGGGCTGTCGCTGGGATCTATCTTACTGTTGGCCGCGCTGGGATTAGCCATCACTTATGGGTTACTGGGCGTTATCAATATGGCTCATGGCGAGATGTTGATGCTGGGAGCCTACTCCGCCTATTTAGTGCAATCCCTGTTTCAACAACTTGCTCCACATTGGCTGGCACTCTATCCATTGGTCGCTTTACCGGTTGCTTTCTTTATTACCGCTGGAATTGGTATGGCTTTAGAGCGAACCGTGATTCGACATCTGTACGGCCGCCCACTAGAAACCCTACTAGCAACTTGGGGGATCAGCTTGATGCTTATTCAGGGGGTACGGATGATTTTTGGCGCGCAAAATTTGGAAGTGGCTAACCCTGCCTGGTTATCGGGTGGCGTGCAACTTTTACCTAATCTGGTTCTACCGTGGAATCGGATTGCCGTTATTGCTTTCGTTGTGATTGTTTTGCTACTCACTTGGTTATTGCTGAATAAAACTCGCCTTGGATTGCAGGTGCGAGCAGTGACACAAAACCGTGCAATGGCCGCGTGTTGCGGGGTAGCAACTGGGAAAGTCGATATGTTGGCTTTTGGGTTAGGGTCTGGTATTGCCGGCTTAGGGGGCGTTGCGCTATCGCAGCTTGGAAATGTCGGCCCGGAATTAGGGCAGGGTTATATTATCGACTCTTTCCTGGTGGTGGTGCTTGGCGGGGTCGGGCAATTAGCGGGTAGTGTTATGGCGGCTTTGGGGCTGGGCATGCTAAATAAAATTCTGGAACCGCAGATTGGTGCAGTGCTGGGCAAGATATTGATTTTAGTGCTGATCATTTTGTTTATTCAAAAACGACCGCAAGGTCTGTTTGCCCTCAAGGGCAGGGTGAGTGACTAATGAATCAACCTTTGGCGATAACCTTGGCGAAGAAAGCCCCAACCCTTAGTTTGTCATTAGCAGGTATAGTCACTATTTTACTGATTATTCTTCCTTTTTTGGCATTATTGCCTGCGGATAACCCACTGGCTATCTCGACATATACCTTAACCGTTGTTGGTAAGATTCTGTGTTATGCAGTGGTTGCCATTGCATTAGATCTGGTGTGGGGCTATGCCGGATTATTATCTCTCGGTCATGGCTTATTCTTTGCCCTAGGGGGGATATGCCATGGGAATGTACCTGATGCGGCAAGCTGCTGGTGATGGTTTGCCCGCTTTCATGTCTTTTCTCTCATGGTCTGAATTGCCGTGGTTTTGGCGTGGTAGCCAATATTTTATTTGGGCGTTGTGCTTGATTGTAGTGGTGCCCGGTTTATTGGCTTTTATTTTTGGTTACTTTGCCTTTCGCTCCAAAATAAAAGGTGTCTACTTTTCCATTATGACTCAGGCATTAACCTACGCCGGCATGCTGCTATTTTTCCGCAATGAAACCGGTTTTGGTGGCAATAACGGTTTCACCGGTTTTACAACTATGTTGGGTTTTTCAGTATCAGCAACCTCCACACGTATTGCCTTATTTCTGGCAACACTCGCACTGCTTATTGCCAGTTTGGCTCTCGGGTTTGCCGTGGCGCGCACCAAATTTGGCCGGATACTGACTGCGGTGCGCGATGCTGAAAACCGCCTGACATTCTGTGGCTATGATCCTAAAGGTTTCAAGCTGTTTATCTGGACATTATCAGCCGTGTTGTGTGCTTTGGCGGGTGCGCTATATGTGCCGCAGGTTGGTATTATCAATCCCAGTGAAATGTCACCCACTAACTCCATTGAAGCTGCAATTTGGGTTGCGTTAGGTGGGCGCGGCACTTTGATTGGACCGGTACTGGGGGCTGGCATTGTTAATGGTGCAAAAAGCTGGTTCACCATGGCAATGCCCGAATACTGGCAATTCTTCCTCGGTTTGATCTTTATTTTAGTGACTTTGTTCTTACCTAAAGGGGTTATTGGCTTGCTGAGACGGGGAAAAGACAAATGAGTCGATTTCAAATTACAGAACAACTGATTTACCCTGAAATTATTGCTCAGGAGCCAGGTGCGATACAGCATGCAGCGGATAAGTATCGTCAACAGCGAGATCCGGTACTGACTCTGGAAAATATCAACGTCAGTTTTGATGGTTTTCAGGTGTTGAGGAACCTTTCGCTGCAAATAGGCGTCGGTGAACTGCGTTGTATTATCGGCCCAAACGGCGCAGGCAAAACAACACTGATGGATGTCATTACCGGTAAAACTCGCCCACAGAGTGGCAAGATGATGTACGACCAACACCATGACCTCTCTGTTATGAATACAATTGAAATTGCTCAGGCAGGTATTGGGCGAAAATTCCAAAAACCGACAGTATTTGAAGCGTTGAGCGTGTTCGAAAATCTTGAACTGGCCCAAAAAAGTGCCAAAACTGTTTGGGCCAGTTTGCGCGCTAAGTTAAACAGTGAACAGCGGGATCAAATTGATGAAACGTTAACTATGCTGCGCCTAAATAATATGCGCCAGCGGCCTGCAGGTTTGTTATCTCATGGGCAGAAACAGTTTCTTGAAATCGGGATGTTATTAGTACAAGACCCACATTTGCTGTTGTTGGATGAGCCAGCCGCTGGGATGACGGATGCAGAAACGGCTTATACCGCCGAGCTGTTTAACCAATTGGCTGGGAAGCATTCATTGATGGTGGTGGAGCACGATATGGGGTTTGTGGAGACCATTGCCGACCATGTCACCGTATTACATCAGGGGCAAGTGTTAGCTGAGGGAACACTGGCTGAGGTGCAGACAAATGAGCAGGTGATAGAGGTGTATTTAGGGCGCTGAACCGCTCTGACTCTGCGTTGCCTCCCCTCATTTGGGTTGACTAAACTTCGGGGGATCGCGCCTTGATTCACAGCGGTTGCGCCGCTTTCTTTTTCATATCGCGTTATCTGGGTATTTAAGGGCAAAATATGCTGCAAGTGAATGAACTTGATCAATATTATGGTGGAAGCCATATCTTGCGCGGCTTGTCATTCGAGGCAGCCATAGGTGAGGTAACTTGCTTATTGGGCCGTAATGGTGTGGGTAAAACAACATTACTGAAATGCCTGATGGGGCTAGTACCAGTCAAGAACGGTACCATTAGTTGGGAGGGGAAAGATATTAGCCATCAATCACCCCATCAGCGAGTTAAAGGGGGGATTGCCTATGTGCCACAAGGGCGGGAAATTTTCCCCCGATTAACAGTAGAAGAGAACATTCTGTTAGGTCTTTCCCGCTTTTCCGGTTCACAAAGTCAGGTCGTACCAGAACATATTTATCAACTCTTCCCTGTTTTGCAGGAAATGAAACATCGCCGCGGCGGTGATTTATCGGGCGGGCAGCGACAACAACTGGCTATTGGGCGGGCGCTGGCTTGTCAACCTCGTTTGCTCATTCTTGATGAACCCACAGAAGGCATTCAGCCCTCGGTTATTAAGGAAATCGGTTTAGTTATCAAGACACTGGCAGCCCAAGGGGATATGGCTATTTTGCTGGTTGAGCAATTTTATGATTTTGCCGCAGAGCTGGCGGATAGCTATCTGGTGATGTCCCGCGGCAAAATTGTCCAGCGAGGTCACGGTACCGATATGGAGCTTGAGGGTGTCCGTAGCCTGGTCGCAATTTGAGTTATTTTATGACAGCTTAGTGCTATCGATTGGGAGCGAATCAGAAGCACCCCATTCAGCCCAAGAACCGTCATACAGTGCTATAGACGGTGCATTGACAGCAGCTAATCCCAGAGCAACCACTGCAGCTGTAACACCTGAGCCACAACTGGTAATAATGGGTTTGGTTAAATCCACCCCTTGGGTGGCAAAAATAGCTTCCAGTGCTTGTGGTGATTTCAGGTTACCATTTTCAACCATACTCCCCCAAGGCACATTAATACTGCCGGGGATGCGACCAAGACGTAATCCAGGACGAGGTTCTGGTTCCAGAGCTTTAAATCTGGCTGCTGGACGAGCATCTAAAATCTGTATTTCATTGTTTCCCAGTGCGGCTAAAACCTCATGAACATTTTTGACAGCAGCATCATTGAATGTTGCGTTGAAGGTTTGAGGTGTTGGGAATGTTGGGCCGCTTTCTAATGCCAAACCTGCCTGTTGCCATCCACTAAAACCACCGGCCAGTATATATACGTTTTTGGCGCCGAAGATACGGAGTGTCCACCAAACCCGTGGTGCTGAAAATAGGTTGCCATCATCATAAATGACTAAGGTATGTTGCTCACTAATCCCTAATTGGCCGACCATCTCACTGAATACTTGTGGAGATGGCAACATATGAGGCAAATCGGTGCTGCTATCTGCAATTGCATCAATATCAAAGTAAACAGCTCCGGGGATATGCCCTTGCTCAAACTCGGCCTGAATATTTCTTTTGGGGATTAATCCTGGCGGTGACATTCTGGCATCCAGAATAACGATGTTGGTATCATCAATATGTTCTGCCAGCCATTGTGGTGTAACCAAAAAAGATGAGTTCATAGCAAGTTACCTGTCGAAATTATAAAGAAGCAGCTTAGTTGAGTGCTTTATCGTGGTGTTCACTATATAACGAAATCACCGCATTGAAACCCAGAGTTGTCAGCAATGCATATTGCCCCGCAAAATTTAAATTTATAGTTTCATTTGTTTCATAAAAAGAATAAATAATTCATTTGTTGGTTTTTTATGATTTCTTTTTGTGAGCTAAGAGGCTTGGTTTACTACTTGTTAATGCAAAATTTCATCGGACTGGGAAGATTAAATGAGTTGCTTCGCAAAAAAGGTTTTTCATTCCTATTTAGTCTTGAATGTGAAATTTTAATTTCGTATAACCGTTGACAAGTAGCGGCTCCTCATGGGGCCTAAATCCTAAACACGCGAGGGGAATAGAATGCAAAAGGTTCGAATCGGCCTTATTGGTACCGGTTATATTGGTCGCTGTCATGCTATTGCTTATGCGCAGGTTGCGACGGTTTTTCCTTTAAAGGGTTTGCCTGTATTAGAAATGCTGGCAGAGGTCACACCTGAGTTGGCTCAACAACGAGCTGAAGAATTTGGTTTTTCCCGATCAACTGCAAATTGGCAAGAATTGGTTTCTGACCCAGCTATTGATGTCGTAGATATTTGTGCGCCAAATTTCTTACACAAAGAAATGGCTCTTGCGGCTATAAACCATGGTAAGCATGTTTATTCCGAAAAACCGCTGGCACTTAATGCCGCAGATGCCAAAGAAATGGCCGAGGCAGCACGCGCTAAAGGGGTGAAAACGTTGGTGGGATTCAACTATATGAAGAACCCAACTAGCCAGTTAGCCCGCGAGATCATTGCCAATGGCGAGATTGGCGATATCGTGCATTTTTATGGCACTCATAATGAAGATTATCTGGCAGACCCGCAAACACCGTTGGATTGGCACTGCACTAAGGCGCAGGCGGGGCTAGGAGCATTAGGTGATTTAGCCGCACACATTGTCAATATGGCCCATTATCTGGTGGGTGATATCACTAATGTATGTGGTGATATGCAGACGGTGATTAAGCAGCGGCCTGATCCAAAAAATCCCTCATTGTTACGTGAAGTAGAAAATGAAGATCAGGCAAGTGCGCTAGTTCGTTTTGCCAATGGAGCAATGGGGACTATTGAGACTTCACGTATTGCTTGTGGTCGCAAAATGGGTTTGACCTATGTGGTCACAGGAACCAAAGGCACAATCAGTTATTCCCAAGAACGAATGGCTGAATTGCAGCTCTATCGCCACGATGAACCCCACTCCAGACAAGGGTTTAAAACACTGCTTACAGGGCCATTGCACCCCGACTATGCAGCATTTTGTGTAAGTGCTGGGCATGGTATTGGATTTAACGACCAAAAAACGGTCGAGATCCGTGATTTGATTAACGGAATTGCTGCCGGTGATCGTATGTGGCCGGATTTCGACGAAGGCTGGAAGGTCTCCAGAGTTCTCGATGCTATTGCTACTTCAGCAGAGGAACTGTGCTGGGTTAATGTAGTTGAAAATTGATGTGGTTCATCATAGCTCATCGCTTTTTGAGTTTAGTCAGATCAAAGCAAAAGGCGATTATCACATTCTCATATTTACATAGTATTTTAAGTTAGTTAGCAGCAGGGATCATTAAGCTGATACTGGTGAGAATTATGCCAAGTATGAGTCCTCAATATGCCTGCTGCTGATACCAAATTTAATCACCGTGGAGCCGGGGCTGCTTATTATCTTAGCGAGCAACAACGGGCTAGAATAAAACTATTGTCTCGCTCTTGGGTATGGCGGCTGGAATTGCCTACCTGGATATTGATAGGGGTTATTTATACTGGCTGGTTTGCTTGTGTTATTTATTGGCAGCAATTAGGCACAGTGCTAGTAAGCATACTGCTAATATTATTTACCGCGTGGTATATGTCACTACAACATGAGCTGATTCATGGTCATCCAACTCGCTGGCGAGGGGTAAATCAGCTGTTAGGTACTTTGCCACTGGCAGTATGGTACCCCTATGGTCTTTATCGTGACTCCCATATTCAACACCATAAAGATGAGGATCTGACTCATCCTGAAAAAGATCCAGAATGCTATTATTACACCGCAAAGCAATGGCAACATTTTCCGCAATTATTCAAAGGTATTGTTCGTATTAGCAATACCTTTTCTGGCCGATTAATTTTGGGACCCGCGTTAGATATCATCGCCACCATTCGCAGTACAATCCGTGCTTTTATTACCGGCGATCATCCGGCCATTGCAATGTGGTTGGCTCATTTTGGTTTACTTGGCTTATTGTTTTACTGGATGGCTGGTTATGGTATTTCGGCTATTTTTTATATTTTGGTAATTAGCTATCCCGCCCTTAGTTTGACCAAGGTAAGATCCTTTTTTGAGCATCGTGCGGCTGAAAACAGCGCAGCACGTTCTACTCTAAATGAGGCTGCATGGCCATGGCGTCTACTCTTTTTAAACCTCAATTATCATTTGGTTCACCACGATTTACCGGCTTTACCCTGGTATGGATTGCGCCGGATTTATCTGGAAAGTCGGGTTCAATATCAGCATCGCAGCGAGCAATTTGTGGTGAATGGCTATACTGAATGGTTCGAAGCATTTGTTTTTACAGCTTTGGAGATAGAAATTCATCCTTTTTACGATAGTGAAAATAAAGCCCCGGCTGAGGAAAGGCTGCACACTGTAATTGACAGGGGAAATGGGCATACCGAGTCAGTCTAAAGTGACTTATCAAAGTGAAAATGAAGGTATCAGGCCATCTACAAAATCGGAGGTATTGTTTTCACTTATCTGTATTTTGCTGTTGTTATATACAGTAATTTGTGTAATCTTAACAGTCATCCTTGTCAGTAACGCGCGTTTAAATACTTAGCTATCATACTGTTATCTATAGAAGTGGCAGGCCAGTTAGCCTAGTCTGACCTGAATAATATATTTAATATCAATTGGTTATTTGGTTTATTTTCGACTAAATCTAATATGGTTGCTGATTTGTTAATGGTTTTGGTTTTATGCCTTGCTGAAATTGGCATTTCACCGACATTAATGAATGAACTTTCATTAACCCTTGAGCACATAGAGGTAAAGCATGGCAAAGACCTTAACCCGTAGCCGGATTTTTGCGTTAGCTACAGTAATGTTGGCTGTTTCAGGTGGTGCGTCACAGGCTGCTGATACTGTCCGTGTTGGCTCAAAAATTGATACTGAAGGCTCATTGCTAGGCAATATTATTGTGCAGGTTCTTGATGCTAACGGGATTAAAACCACCAATAAATCGCAGTTGGGCACCACCAAAGTGGTGCGCGGGGCTATCACTGCGGGTGAGATTGATATTTACCCTGAATACACGGGTAATGGTGCCTTTTTCTTCTCTGATGAAAAAGATCCTGCCTGGAAAGATGCGAAAGCAGGTTATGAAAAAGTAAAAGCACTGGATTATGAGAAAAATAAACTGGTGTGGCTTTCACCGGCACCAGCGAACAATACCTGGACCATTGCTGTTCGCCAGGATTTGGCCAGCGCAAATAATTTGAAAACCCTGGATGATTTAGGTAAATGGATTAATGCGGGTGGCAAATTCAAATTGGCGGCCTCAGCTGAGTTTATTGAAAGACCTGATGCCCTGCCTGCTTTCCAACAAGCATATGGCTTCAAATTGAATCAAGACCAACTCTTATCATTGGCTGGTGGTGATACAGCGGTAACAATTAAAGCCGCCGCTGAGCAAACCTCGGGAGTGAATGCCGCCATGGCGTATGGCACCGATGGCCCGGTAGCGGCACTAGGTCTGCAAACGTTGGAAGATACTAAAGGTGTACAACCTATCTATGCGCCAACCCCAATAATCCGTGAAACCACACTGAAAGCGCATCCTAATATCCCTGCTTTGCTTGATCCCGTATTTGCCACTCTTGATAGTGCAACCTTGCAAAAACTGAATGCTCGTATTGCGGTTGAAGGTCAGGATGCTAAGAAAGTCGCGGCCAATTACCTGAAAGAAAAAGGGTTTGTAAAAGGATAGTCGTGTGTATCAGGGAGGGTGCTATAGCTATCAATATGTATAGCACTCCCCAATAAACAGATAATTCATTGTTTCGTTTAGGATTATCTGTCATGGAGATAGATTTTTATGTCTGTAAAAAACCGAGTCCTGTTAGCGCTGGTTATTTTGATGATTTTATCAGGAGTCGGGCTTTCTTTTGTCAGCCATGCACCCAATCGGTTGATATCAGGGCAGGGAATTTCATTAATATCGTTGATAACAGGGTCAGTTTGGTGGTTGTTAGTACCGATATTGATGCTGGCTAGCTTCGCTTTCTTTAAACAAAGTACTGTGCTGTATTGGGCCACAGTTTTGATAGCCGAACTGCTGTTATTCGGTTTGTTGTTACTGGCTGGTACAACCGCTACACAACTTGCTGGCGGCGAAGAAAGCCCTGGTTCGCACATCTCTAGGCGGTGGGTTCTGGCTGATGAGTGGGATGAGCATTTTGATTGCTATCGATAGTTTGTCTCGTGCGGTTGTGAATCCTATCTGGCGCAGTATGGCTAATGTTTTGCTGCTTCTGCCCGTCGTAATATTGCTAGCTACCGGGCAACTCGATCAACTGTCATTGCTGAAAGAATACGTTAATCGGCAAGATGTGTTTAATGATGCATTATGGCAACACCTTCAAATCCTGTTTGCAACGTTAGTGCCAGCAATGTTTTTGGGTATTCCCCTTGGCCTGTTCTGCTTCCGCTCCACTCGCTTTCAAGTTGCTGTTTTTTTCAATATTAAATATTATTCAAACTATTCCATCCATTGCTTTATTTGGTCTGCTGATTGCACCTTTGGCTGGGTTGGCTGCGGCTATTCCCTGGCTGGCAGAGCATGGAGTGAGTGGTATCGGGTTAGCGCCAGCGATTGTTGCACTGGTACTTTATGCTTTATTGCCGCTAGTACGTAATGTAGTTGCCGGGTTAGACGCTGTGCCAGACAGTGTTGTTGAATCGGCACGAGGAATGGGAATGACCCGCAGCCAGTTATTCTTTCGGGTGCAGATACCCATTGCCATGCCACTTATTGTATCTGGCGTTCGGATTATTGCCGTGCAGACAGTCGGTTTGGCTGTTGTCGCCGCACTAATTGGTGCGGGTGGCTTGGGTGCGATTGTATTCCAAGGTTTGCTGAGCAGTGCATTGGATTTGGTGTTGTTGGGTGTAATCCCCGTGGTAGTGATGGCGGTAGTAGTTGATTCGCTGTTTAAATTCATCGTTATTTTTATGGATACTTCGCATCGATGATTCATTTCCATCAGGTAAGTAAATACTTTGCCGGTAAACGGGCTGTAGATAATCTAACGTTACAGATCGCAAAAGGGGAATTTACGGTATTGATAGGTACCTCGGGTTCCGGTAAGTCGACCACACTAAAAATGATTAACCGACTTATTGAACATGATGAAGGGGAAATTCATTTCGCCGGAGAGGAAATTCGTAATTATAAGCCCGAAGATATACGCCGTCGCATGGGTTATGCCATCCAATCAATAGGGCTATTCCCCCATTGGACTGTGGAACGCAATATTGGCACCGTACCACAATTGCTCAAATGGCCTCAGGAGCGTATTCGACTGCGGGTGATTGAATTGCTTGAGTTATTGCATCTGGATCCAGAACAATTTCTTCATCGTTATCCTCATCAATTATCAGGTGGACAGCAACAAAGGGTAGGTGTTGCTCGAGCTTTGGCCGCAGATCCAGAAGTATTGCTAATGGACGAACCCTTTGGGGCATTAGACCCAGTGACTCGTTCGGCATTGCAGTTTGAAATTACCCGTATTCATCAATTATCGGGGCGGACTATTGTGCTGGTTACCCATGATATTGATGAAGCTTTGGCTTTGGCTGACCGTATAGTATTGATGGATGGTGGGCGAGTTATCCAACAAGGGACACCTCTGGAAATGTTAACTCAGCCCGCGAATGGCTTTGTGCGTGATTTTTTTGGCCGCAGTGATTTAGGCATTAAGTTGTTGTCACTCGGGCGAGCCGAACAACGTATCAGGCGCGGTGAAACTATGACAGGGCAGCCCATACTGGGTACAACGAGCTTGCGAGAAGCACTTTCTCTGTTTGTGTCACGCCAGACAGATAAATTGCTGGTGGCCGATGAACAGGGGCAACCATTGGGGGTACTTTATTTTGCTGATTTGATTGCGGATGTAGATAGGGGCGAAGTATGAAACCGACTGACTTCAACATTAGTGAGGATAAAAAGTGTCTAATGGAGAAGCTTAAATCAGGGCTACTGTGCGGGTTAACCGACCCTCTTTGTTGGGCATTGCTGTTATTGGCTGGTCTGGTTTTTGGTATGACCTCCTTGGGGGGCTTTTTTTCGGCGTTATTCCCAGATCTCGACAGGCCGATATATGTGCAAGATACATTTTGGTCACTGGTAGTCGCCCATGTTCTCCTGGTGCTAATTTCCAGCATTATCGCTGTTTTTATTGGGGTGAGCGCCGGTGTTGCCGTGACACGTCCAGCAGGGAAAGAGTTTCGTTCGGTGGTAGAAACTATTGTCGCGATGGGGCAGACATTTCCCCCTGTAGCGGTGCTTGCTATTGCCGTGCCGGTGATGGGATTTAGCGAAAAACCCGCGATTATTGCTTTAGTGCTTTATGGTTTATTACCTATTTTACAAGGGGCTATTACAGGTGTTGAGTCTGTTTCCCGGGATATCCGTGAGGTGGCTGCTGGGGTAGGAATGAGCGCCAGACAGATCTTGTGGCGAGTGGAATTACCGTTGGCTGCCCCGGTTATTGTCGCGGGGATCCGAACGTCAGTCATTATTAATATTGGTACTGCTGCTATTGCTTCCACTGTAGGGACGAAAACCTTGGGATCGCCAATTATTATTGGACTGAGCGGATTTAATACCGCCTATGTTATCCAGGGAGCTATTGTGGTTGCCTTATTGGCGATTATTACCGATATGATCTTTACACGGTGGAATCGGCGTTTATCTCGCTGGAGAGAATTGCAGTCTCTTCCTGCAGCAAAAAATCACTGATACTTCGGTTTTTACTACTCTTCTTAAGTAGGTGCTAATATTGATTTCACTGCCGATGTACGGGGTTCGGCCACCACAAGATGTGCAACCTTTTTGGCAATTATTGTTGCGGCAATTGCACAAACATGGCGTCACGGCAGTTCCCGAGCAATTATGTTGGCCCTCAGATTTACTACAACATTGGCGTGATCCTACACTGCTTTTGAGTCAGACCTGTGGTTTTCCTCTCGTGACTTTATTACAACAGCAAGTTCAGTTGGTTGGCGCATTCAGCTATCAATCACCTTATTGCTCAGGGGAGTATTACCGCAGTTTAGTTGTGGTCCGTGCAGATGAAGAAGGGCTGCAGCTTTCTGACTTTCGCTATCGTGTCGTTGCATTCAACAGCACAGACTCCCAGTCAGGATATAATGCTTTGCGTGCTTTGATTGCGCCACTGGCGATCAAGGGGAAGTTCTTTTCTCGTGCAGTAGCTTCGGGTGGACACTATCGTTCTATCGAAATGATTCAACAGCGGCAAGCAGATATTGCCGCGATAGATTGCGTAAGTTTTGCATTATTACAGCGTGATAACCCATCAGCGGTTGCCGGATTAAAAATTGTCGCGCAAACCGATATTGCTCCAGGCTTGCCATTGATTACCTCGTTAGCGACATCTAAAGAGCAGCTAAACCAGATACGTCAGGCCATAACAGCTACTGTCAACTCTCCCGAGGCAAGCTCCGCTAAGGATAAATTATTGATCAAAGAATTTAGCACGTTGCCGTGGTCGGCCTATGACGAGATTAAGCAGATGGAAAAAAAGGCTGCGGCATTAGGCGTAATAACGCTTTAAAACAAGGAATATTGAAGTCCTGATTCTTGATGAAGTATGTTGAGGTACAGATATAAGACGGCAGTAAAATGCCGTCAGACTGCTGACGAACTTCAATGGCTCGATCTTGCAAGGTGGGGACAGGTAGAAGAGTAAAGCATCCGCGCCAGGGATGCTTGTTTTAACAAAAGAAGTACGGCGTCTTGACGATCTGCCTGTTTTCACCGCTGCGGGCACTTTGCCATTAACCTCGTCTTAGGCCTGATTATGAATAGCTACAGCAGGCCACCGCCGTCAATATCAAGCACGCTACCGGTCATGAAGCTATTTTCCAGTAATAAGATATAGGCGCTAGCAATATCAACTGGTTGGCCTACTCTACCCACTGGCAGTGAAGCACTAACTTTGGTAAACATGGCCTGCCGTTGTTCACGGTTCATTCCGCTATAGGCTTCTGTTGCGGTTACACCAGGGCTGACAATATTGACCCGGCGCGGTGCCAGTTCTTTGGCTAATTGCTTACCCACAGCTTCTAATGCCGCATTGATGGCTGTTTTAATAAACTGGCCACTGATAAATTTGCGTGATAACAAGCCTGATGTCAGTGCTATTGAACCCTGCTCAGTGAGATAAGGCAAAGCTGCCTGAATCGCCCGTAGAGCACCCCACAATTTCACATCAAAATTTTCCTGAGCTTCAGTGAGAGAGGTTTCCGCTAAAGGTTTGGCCTTCACTGTAGGCCCGGCGGTGATGACCAAATGATCAAATGCCCCAACTTGGCTAAACACCTTTTTCAATGAATCTTCATTGGTTATATCTGCGGACATACGCAGTATGGCGCTATGATCACTGGAAGATATTGACCCAACTGAACGTCGTGAAACCAATACCACTTTGGCTCCCCGATCCACCGCAGCATAAGCCACCGCGGCCCCGATACCGCTGTTTCCACCCAGAATAACGACTTTTTGCTGGTTTAATGAAGAGCTGAATTGATGCTGCGCCGATGTCGTGATGTTCATAATGAGTCCCATGCTGGAGTAATGATTTTTAATATTTATCTATACTCAATCATTGAAAGTCATTGAACAATCGACTAAAAAGACAATCACTTATAAAGGAGTTTTAATAATGATCTCATTTAGTGATTTGGATGTCTTTGTCCGTACGGTTGACTGCGGGAGTTTGTCTGAAGCGGCTCGGCGGTTGAATATAACACCAGCAGCGGCCAGCATTGCAGTAAAGCGTCTGGAATCACAATTGGGCGTTCGCTTGTTGGTACGCTCAACCCGCAGTTTGCGGCTAACAGAGGAAGGTATTAGTTATCTGGATAGCGCGCGTATTGCACTAGGGGCATTAATTGAGGGGGAGCAGGCCATTCAGCGGAAAATGAGCGGATTATCTGGGGTTTTGCAACTTTCAGCGCCTTCAGATTTTGGTCGCAATTTATTAGTTAACTGGCTCAATGATTTCAAGCAACAACATCCGCATATTCAATTGCACTTGTTACTTAATGATCGTCACGCAGATCTCTTTCGCGAACCCGTGGATATCGCTTTACGTTTTGGCGTGCCGACTGACTCCAGTTTGGTGGCACTACCTATTTTGTCTCACCATCGGCGGATGCTCTGCGCCAGCCCAGCCTATCTTGCCCGCAATGGTGTGCCGCAAACGCCAGCACAATTGGTGAATCATCAATCGGTGTTATATCAGCGTAATGGCCGCCTTTATAATCAATGGCGATTAATGCGGCAAGACGATATTCAGGAAGTCACTATGTCTGGTGAATACATCAGTGATGATGGTGAAATTGCCCGGCGTTGGGCACTGGCGGGGCTGGGGATCGCCAATAAAGCCGCTATTGATGTGATTGCGGATATTCGTGCAGGGCGCTTGGTTCAGGTACTACCGGACTGGCAGGGTGAGATTTTACCCTTAAATTTATTATGCCCCCACCGCTCACAGGTGTCAGAACGGGTTAGGGGCTTGCAGACTTTTTTTGCAGCAGCGATGCCGCGAATGGATGGGAACTTATGGTGATTCCTGACCGTTATTGGATAAGCCCGCAGGGCCAATATCAGACAATGGGCTGGACTGCGTAGTTTCAGTTTCATGTGGGGTGGTTGAACGGGTATAAATGTTCAGTCCAGCCAGAAAAACGCCACCTAATGAACTCAGAGCCATTACCGCAATCAGGATAATGAGTGCTTTTCTCAGCATAATTATTTTCACTTTTTATCTAAACAGCGTGAATTATAGCCCGTTGGCTAAATGAAACAACCATGTTGCATTCTCGGACAATTAGCGTGGTTTGAACAAAAATTTCCCCAGCGTCACCAAAACCACTGCAGAAACAATAACAGCTAACGCGCACCATTCCGTGGTGGATAGACTTTCACCGGCAAAACCAATACCCAATAATACTGCAACTACCGGATTTACATAGGCATAGCTGGTTGCAACAGCGGGGCGGACATTTTTCAGCAAAAACATGTAAGCACTGATAGCCAGCATGGAACCAAAAACAATCAAATAGAGTAGTGAGAGGATTCCTCCCATTGAGGGCATTTGATTGAGCTCTTCGCCGCTTAATGCACTGGCAAGTAACAGAACAACGCCAGCAACCAGCATTTGTGCTGCACCAGACATCGCTCCACTTGGCAACGCCAGCCGTGAGCTCCAAACCGAGCCGAATGCCCAACTGGCTGACGCCAGTAATATCAACATCGCACCCAGTGGGTTACCTAATAAGTTACTGCCGGTATTGAGTAATATAATGCCCACTAACCCGAGAGCAATGCCCGACCATTCCAGCTTAGTATTACGCATTCCCCATAACATACTGAAACACAAAGTGAATAATGGAACGGTCGCGACCATAACGGCAGCAATACCGGAGGGGACATGTTGGTGTTCTGCAATGGTGACCAACCCATTACCGATAGCCAATAATAAAACACCAATTGCGCTGGCCCCCATCCATTGGCGCAAAGTCGGCAGAGCATGACCGCGAATAGCCAGGAAGCTGAACAGTAAGACTCCGGCAATCAGGTAGCGTAATCCCGCCATCATCAACGGTGGCCAGCTTTCGACCCCGATTCGAATGACCAGATAGGTAGAACCCCAGACGAAGTATAAGGTGAACAGTGAACCGACTAGCAACCACAGATTACGGTTATTTTGCTTCAGCATAGTTATTCAATAGGAAAGGAACAGTAAAACAGAGATGTATCAGTAAACATGAGAATAGTGATCGTTACCAAAGGTTTTTATTATTTTTTTACGTTTTAATTTTTCGTCTAAAATTTTCATTAAAACAGAGAGTTATTCTTATGGTTAACAACTGCCGGGTTAATAGACAGTGACAAAAGCTACTCTTCTCAAGAAAGCAAAAATTGCTTCAGGCATGATGCATAAAATCAGGTGGCTCAACTGAGCTTATATGACAATTATCAGACAAGGTGAGTGATTTATGGGGCCGATGGAGAGTCAGATTAGAATACGCATTACTAATCTTATACGTACTTATTCCGGCCTGGTGGCACTATTGTCACTGTTTATGATGCCAGTAGCCGAGGCGGTACAGAGTGAATATGCTTTTTTATCTCCCAGCGTATTACAGCATAATCAACGGGCTATCGCGCAAAATAACAAGAAAGGGCAAGAGCAGATCCCCGTGACAACACAGCAGGCTTACCGCCAGTTATTGCAGCAAGCGGACAAAATACTGAAACAACCCAACCCCAGTGTCATGGATAAAAATAGAGTTCCGCCCAGTGGCTCTAAGCATGATTATCTGAGTCTCAGTGCGTATTGGTGGCCAGATAGTCAAAAAACTGATGGTTTACCTTGGATACGCCAAGACGGGCAGATTAATCCCGCCAGTAAAAATGAAGACAGTGATGGTGTACGTTTGGCTGATTTTACTGCAAAGGTACAGGCATTGACGTTAGCTTGGTATTTTTCCGGTGAACAGAAATATGCGGATAAAGCCATTAGCCTGATTCGAACCTGGTTTATTGACCCGGATACTCGCATGAATCCTAACCTGGATTTCGCTCAGGGAGTACCGGGAATTGCCGCAGGGCGCGGAACGGGAGTTTTGGATGGGCGTTACTTTGCCACTCGCATTGTCGATTCGTTGATTATGCTACAGCAGAATAAAAACTGGACGGTGCAAGATGAAAAGCAGATTCGGCACTGGATGACAGAGTATCTACAGTGGTTACGCTACAGTGCAGCAGGTAAAAAAGAAGCTGCGGCGCAGAATAATCACGGCAATTGGTATGCGGTACAAGTGGCGGGTATCGCCTGGTATTTGCAACAACCGATTATCGTAGTTGAGATGGCTGAGTTGCTGAAAACCAAACTGAATAGCCAATTAGCAGCAGATGGTTCACAACCGCTGGAGTTGGCGCGAACGCGCTCATTCCATTACAGCTATTTCAGTTTGCAAGCGGCCATACTGATGGCCCAATTGGCAGATAAAGTTCATGTCGATCTGTGGCATTACCACACTCCGAATGGCAGTGGTTTAATTAAAGCGCTTGATTTTATGGCTCCTTTTTCTAACGAACAAAACAAATGGCCCTACCATAGTCTTGATCATATTGGTGTACGACTCGTGCCTCTGATGGTTGAGACAGACAAAGCGTTGGGTGAAAATCGCTACCAACAATGGATACAGCAAGCTGATTTTTCCGCTAACAATAACAAGCGAAGAGGTGCGGTAACTGAAGCCTTGCGTGACATTGGGCTATTATTTGTATCGGTTAACAAATAGTGGATAATAAAAAGCCGGGAGGGATCTCCCGGCAAAATGTGATGACTTTAATAAAATAAATTCACAAAACACGATGAAGCATTCAAACAATAAAGCAATGAGGGTAATGCAAATCAATAACGATTAGAACTGATAGACCAGGCCAACAGCCAGAACGTTATCAGTGTTCAGTTTCAACTTATTATCGTCGTTAAGTTGGTTTATTTTATAATCAACATAGGTAGACATGTTTTTATTGAAGTAATAGTAAGCACCGATATCAACATATTTAACTAAATCGGCATCACCAATCCCTTCGATATCTTTTCCTTTAGACTGAATATAAGCCAAAGAAGGTTTTAATCCGAAATCAAATAGGTATTGCGCAACTAATTCAACGTTTTGTGTTTTATTAGCAAAACCACTGACGCTAGTTGAGACATTATTAATAACGGCAGTGCCGGAAATAGGCGTCATATTACGTGTTTCGGCGTAAGTTGCACCCAGGTAAACACCGTTATCGTCATATTTCAGACCGGTAGTCCAGGCATCTGCTTTATCGCCTTTACCAAATCGCCCTTCTTTCTGTGCGGTGGTGCGGTTAGATGAGGCATAGGCCGCACCTACACTAACACCTGCGCCAATTTCATAGCTGGAAGACAAACCGAAGCCGTCACCATTCTGTTTGGTGGCATCTGCGCGACCATTGGTATTGTCAGTTTCGCTGCCGTTTTTGCCCTGATATTGCAGGGAGAACTTCAGGCCATCAACCAGACCGAAGAAGTCAGTGTTACGATAAGTGGCAACGCCGGTTGTACGGCCAGTCATGAAGTTGTCGGTTCTGGTGTAGCTGTCATTACCGAATTCTGGCAGCATATCGGTCCAGGCGGCGATGTCATATAATACGCCGTAGTTACGGCCATAATCGATTGAGCCTAATTTCCCATAACGTAAACCGGCAAACGCTAAACGTGTTTTGTTATCTTTTGTTTCCTGGCTTTCAGCATAGTTAGCAGCAATGTTATATTCCCACTGACCATAACCTGTCAGTTGGTCGGTAATCTGGGTGGCACCTTTAAAACCAAAGCGGACATAAGACTTGTCGCCATCACTTTTATTATTATCAGAGAAGTAGTGTAGTGCTTTTACTTTTCCGTATAAATCGAGTTTATTGCCGTCTTTATTATAGATTTCTGCTGCATGTGAAGTTGTGGCAACTAATAAGGCTGGTACCAGGATTGCCAGAATATTACGTTTCATATTTTTTGCCCTGTTTCTCTTATTTAAAAAGACGCGAGTAGTAGAATTTTTTGCTGTATTCAATATCTGTCTGAATTCATCCAGCGCAGAATTTTTACCGCATCTGTGTGATATATTTATGACAAAACATAAATAACTGCGACATTGCGTAAATATTGTTCATTTTTATTAGCGATAAACTGACACTTCATCTGTAGCCTAAATAATTCGAGTTGGAGGAAGGCGGCAACCGATTTGAACAGCATTTATGCTGCCCGCAGGGTGAGCCTCAGAGATGAGGCTCATTAATCCCGATGAGCTTACATAAGTCAGTGATTCGGGTTATTGAGTGTAGCCAACGCACATGCAGCTTGAAGTATGACGGGTATGGTGCTTTCGGGCTGACGTGAGCGTTGCGGTGTGGGACAATAGGGCAACATTCAGTTTAGATAAGATATGCATGGCGTTATCCCCGGCAGTAAAAGAACAAATAAGTCAGTGGTATAAGGCTCTTTCGCAGCAGATTCCGGATTTTATTTCCCGTACGCCGCAGCGCCAGATGATCGCCGAAGTGGCGAAAACGCTGGCGGGTGATGCTGGCCGACATTTGGCTATCGAGGCCCCGACGGGGGTCGGCAAAACCCTGTCTTATCTGATCCCTGGTATTGCTGTCGGCCGGGCGGAAAGCAAGCCGCTGGTGGTCAGTACCGCAAATGTGGCGTTGCAGGATCAGATTTACAGCAAAGATTTGCCGCTGTTGAAGAAGATTATTCCCGACCTTAAGTTCACCGGTGCCTTCGGGCGTGGGCGATATGTCTGTCCGCGCAATCTGGCGGCGATGTGCACCGATGTTTCCGGGCAAGGGGATTTATCACTCTTTCTCGGCGATGAGTTGGCACCCGCCAATGGTGAGGAGCAGGCAACCTGTTTAGCGCTGTCCAAATCATTGAACAGCCATGTCTGGGATGGGCTGCGTGACCATCATCAGTTATCACTCAGTGACAGTTTATGGGCTAAATTAAGTACCGATAAAGTCAATTGCCTGGGGCGTAATTGCCATTATTTTCGTGAATGTCCGTTCTTTATTGCCCGCAAGGAAATTGAGAGCGCCGATGTGGTGGTAGCCAATCATGCTTTAGTCATGGCAGCACTGGAAACTGAATCCGTATTACCCAATCCAAAAGAGCTGCTGCTGGTGTTGGATGAGGGCCATCATCTGCCAGATGTAGCCCGTGATGCACTCGAGATTGAAGGTGAAATCACCGCCGTTTTTGCCAATATGCAATTGGATATGATTGTTCGGCTGGTGGATCAATGCATGGTGCAATATCGGCCTAAAAACCCTCCCGGTTTAGCGAATCCCGAACGTTTAAAAGACCATTGCGAACAACTGCGTGAGCTGATGTTGAGTGTCGAGCAGCAAGTTAACCAACTGCTGCCAGCCGATGGCAGTCCGGCGGTATATCGTTTTGAAATGGGGGAACTACCCGGTAGTTTGACGGAAGATTGTGCCAAATTATTCAAGTTAACCGATGCGTTACGTGGCCTGGCTGAGTTCGTTCTCAATGATTTAAGCGAACAAACCGGCAAGCACGATATTGTGCGGTTACATCGTGCTATTTTGCAAATGAGCCGGACATTGGGTTATCTGGAGGCCATGAGCAAACTTTGGCGCTTGGCGGCGATGGCAAAAGCCTCGAATGCACCGATTTCCAAGTGGATTACCCGAGATTATCGTGAGAACCAAACGCATCTCTATTTCCACTGTGTGGGAATACGCGTCAGCGATCAGTTGGATAAAATGCTGTGGCGCAAAGTGCCGCACGTCATTGTCACTTCTGCCACTTTACGTTCGCTTAATAGTTTTGCTCGTTTGCAGGAACTCAGCGGGTTGAGTGAGAAGGCCGGAGACCGATTTGAAACCTTGTCATCGCCGTTTAATCATATTGAGCAAGGGAAGCTGATTATTCCCAAAATGCGCTTTGAACCCACCATGGCCCATGAGGCTGAGCATCTGGCGGAAATGGCGCAATTTTTCCGTACCCAACACGCCAGCGGGCGGCATAAGGGCATGTTGATCCTATTTAGTAGCCATCGGGCGATGCAAACTTTCCTCAGTCATGTCACTGATCTGCGCTTGATGTTGTTAGTTCAGGGCGATCAACCGCGCTATCGGCTGGTAGAAGAGCACCGCAAGCGAGTGAAAAAGGGCACCGCCAGTGTATTGATAGGTTTGCAATCTTTTGCTGAAGGATTGGATTTGAAAGGTGAATTATTGACTCAGGTTCATATACACAAAATTTCATTTCCACCTATCGACAGCCCGGTGATTCTGACCGAAGGGGAATGGCTTAAGTCGTTGAATCGCTATCCGTTTGAGGTGCAAAGTTTGCCAAGTGCGTCGTTCAACTTGATTCAGCAGGTTGGGCGTTTGATTCGCAGTAACCAATGCCACGGTGAAATTGTTATTTATGACCGGCGTTTATTAACCAAGGGTTATGGTTCGCGATTGTTGGCGGCGCTACCTGTTTTCCCTATTGAGCAGCCCGATATGCCGGAGGGCAAAGTTGTTACTACTCCCATGGTGAAAGCGGTTGCTAAGGCCTCAGGGAAGAAAGTACGAAGAAAACGAACAGCCTTATAGTGGTTGCTAAGCTGGTTTGGTTATGAAGCGGAGCGAGTGATTATTCCGATTGATAATCGACCAGCCTATATTGCGATTTACTTAAATTTCATGGCAAATCTCATTTCTCAAGTTAATAATTTCTGAAAAAAACCATTTGATCTGAAATCTTTTCTGATAGGCATGAATCCAGTGACTAATATTATATCAGCCGCTGGTAAGCTGACCCTAACAAGTCAAGCCTGGCAGTACCTCCGGTGAAAATTGCTGGTTATTGGTTAGCGGCAATGCTAACTGCTATCGACATATTTGGCGGGCAGAGGTAGATCAGAATGAAACAGCTAATGGCAGAGTTTATTGGCACTTTCTGGCTGGTATTAGGCGGGTGTGGCAGTGCAGTCTTGGCGGCAATGTTCCCGGTAGCGGGTATCGGATTTCTCGGTGTGGCGTTGGCATTCGGGCTGACTGTTGTCACGATGGCTTATGCATTAGGGCATGTCTCTGGTGCGCATTTTAACCCTGCGGTGTCGCTTGGTTTATGGGTCGGAGGCCGTTTTTCTGGCGCGCAATTGATTCCTTATATCATTGCACAAGTACTGGGGGGGTTAGCCGGGGCGGCAATTTTGTATTTAATCGCCAGTGGTAAGGCCGGTTTCGATGTGACAGCCGGATTTGCCAGTAACGGCTTTGGCGTCCGCTCACCGGGGGGTTATAGCTTACAAGCGGTATTGGTCGCCGAAGTGATTCTAACTATGGGGTTCGTGATGGTGATTATGGGGGCGACGGATATACGTTCTCCGGCAGTAGCCGCACCGCTGGCGATCGGTCTGTGTCTGACACTGATTCACTTAATTAGCATTCCGGTAGATAACACTTCAGTTAATCCAGCCCGTAGCACCGGGGTAGCCATTTTTGCCGGTGGAATTGCATTACAGCAGTTATGGGTATTTTGGTTAGCACCTTTAGTCGGCGGAGCCTTAGGGGGAGCTATCTACCGTGTGTTGTTTAGCCCACCGGAAGAGTTGAATAATAGATAGAGATATACAGGTCACTGCGGTGCTTCACCCTCAGCAGTGGCCTGTTTCACCCGCAAACTGACCGCTATTAACTCCGTTAGTGATATTGTTCCCGCAGCTTTTATCCCCCACTTAACCTGGTAACTATTTCGGGCATATCCATCCCTATCGATGATAAAGTTTCAGTCATATACATTTTCAAAACATTGATAGGGGAAATGCCGCACCATGAATTACAGCAAAATTATCAAAGAGATTGGGCGCGGTAAAAATCATGCCCGCGATTTGGATCAGGATACCGCCTGTGAACTGTATAAAGCCATGTTGGCCGGACAAGTACCTGCGCTGGAATTGGGTGCTATCCTGATTGCATTTCGTATCAAAGGTGAGTCTGAACAGGAAATTCTGGGATTTTATCAGGCTATGCAGCAACAGGTTATGCCCCTGCGTGTACCCGCTGGCCGCCCGTTGCCGGTCGTCATTCCAAGCTACAACGGAGCGCGTAAACAAGCCAATCTCACCCCGTTATTGGCATTATTGCTCTCGCGTCTTGGGCTACCCGTAGTGGTGCACGGCGTGACAGAAGATAACAGTCGGGTGACCAGTGCCGAGATTTTCCAACAGTTGGATATCCCTTGGTCACACAACTCAGCAGAGGCTCAGCAGCGCCTGGATAATGGGTTGCCGGTATTTATTCCCGTTTCAGCGCTGTCCGCTCAATTGGACGAACAATTACAGCAACGCTGGCGTATGGGTGTGAGAAACAGCAGCCACACCTTAGCAAAGTTGGCAACACCCTTTATTCACGATCAAGCACTGCGTCTGGCCAGCGTATCTCATCCAGAATATATGCAAAAAGTTGGCGGTTTTTTCCAGGCGATTAATGCCCCCGCCTTGTTGCAGCAAGGAACTGAAGGGGAAGTTTATGCAAATCCGTTACGCTGCCCGCCAATTCACTATATCAATAACGGTGAGCAGCAAATTTTATTGGATCGCCAACCAGAACCGGGTGAGCTTGAATTACCTTCGTCGAAAGATGCAGCTATAACCGCACGCTGGATTGAGGATTGTTTGGCTGGTGTTTTACCTATTCCTGATTCTATCCAGAAACAGCTGGCATGCTGTTTAGTTGCCGTGGGGCAGGTGAACACAGTCGAACTTGCACAGCAACAGATTAATGACTTATACGGAATCACCATCACTCGGTAGATGTCATGACGTTATTGTATGTTTTATTGAGTTTGGGTTGCATAAATATTTGTAATGGATATTTTCCTATTTAAATGGTTCTTACCATATAAAATATAGAGTTTTTTATTTAAATATAATCACGACTTGTTGTCTTTTTTTACAGTGATAGACTGAAAAAGTCGTTTTTTTTTCTTGTCTGAATATGTTTTTAATGAAAAATAGCCAAAAAGGAGCGCTATGCAACTAGCTTTGAACTACTTTACTGCTTTGAATAAGGATTATCTGGCTGTTCATCAGGCTAAAGAAGCTCTTTTCTGGCAGAACTATATGGGGTTGGGTGGGGAGGATATTGCACAGCAATTCTCTACAGCCGAGACTGTTTATAAGCGTTTTATTGCACAGAGCCATCGTTTAAAGGAGTTACGTGATCTGATTGCCCAGTTGGAAAGTGAACCCACCACCGCCGAGCGTGATGAGTTATTGCATGGCTTGCAGGGGTGGTATCGCTTTTTTGATTGTAATGCCATTGAAGATCCAGACACGCAAGTATTACTTGATAAGATTATTGCTGCCGAATCAAATCTTTATCAGCGACGCAAAGCCCTCACTTTGACACATCTAAATACTGCTGGTGAGCGGGTTCCGGCTTCCTTGGGTGAGTTATTGACCAACCAAGGCACCAATGAGAATGCGGAGTGTCGATACAGTTCGCATTTAGCATTACGTGAGCTGGAACAATGGCTATTACACAATGGCTTGCCCGAACTAATAAGTTTACGTAATCGTTTTGCGCGAAAATTGGGTTATCGCAATTACTTTGATTACAAAGTGAATAAAACCGAGCAGATGACACCGGAACAGCTATTTGCCATTTTGGATCGCTTCGAAGAACAGACGCGCGAGGCGAATTTACGTAGTTTGCAGCAATTAGCAGAAGAGAAAGGCCCAGAAACGCTGGAGCCGTGGAATATCCGCTTTGCTAGTGGGGGCGATGTTACTCGTCAATTAGACCCTTACTTCCCCTTTGCCGAGTCACTCGACCGCTGGGTCAATAGCTTTAAGCGGCTGCATATTGGTTTTCGCGGCGCACAGATGAATTTAGATCTGTTGGTGCGCAAAGGAAAATATGAAAATGGGTTTATGCATGGGCCAGTACCGCCTTTTGTTGATCAGGGTAAGTGGATACCAGCGCGGATCAACTTCACGAGTTTAGCTAAACCTGATCAGGTTGGAAGTGGTGCTTCGGGCCTAAATACGTTATTTCACGAAGGTGGTCATGCGGCTCACTTTTCTAACATTGTGCAAAACTCGCCCTGTTTCTCACAAGAATTCCCTCCAACTTCAATGGCCTATGCTGAAACGCAATCCATGTTTTGTGATAGACTGCTTGATGATGCTGATTGGTTAAAACGTTATGCAAAAAAATAGTGCGGGTGAATCCGTTCCTGATGCATTAATTCAGGAAAGTATTCAGGCGCGACAACCTATGCGGGCTTTTAATGATCGCCACATTTTATTAGTGCCTTATTTTGAATGGCAGCTGTATCAGTGGGATGACGCACAATGCACGCCAGAGGCGATGACTCAGCTTGCTCGGGATATTGAGCTAAAAATTCTGGGTGTCAGCGGCAGTCCACGTCCGACATTGGCTATCCCACATTTGTTATCAATGGAGTCCGCTTGCTCCTATCAAGGCTATCTATTGGCATTGATGGCGGTAGAGCAGACCAGGGCATTCTTCCTCAAACGCGATGGTTATCTGACGGACAACCCGGCTATTGGCCCAGATCTCGCTGAGCATTATTGGCGACCTGGTAATAGTGTCAGTCACGATGAGACATTGCGTAGCCTGACAGGGGAAGGCTTCAATCCAGATTATCTGGCCAAGGTGTGTAATCAAACCGTTGCAGAAGCCTGGCGTGAAGCACAGAAAACAATTGAACTGGCGGCGATACGGCCACAACCGACAGCAAATTTTGACTTAGACGTTACTCTGCGAGTGGTTGATGGAGATGAACAGCTGGCAGACAATTTGCGAGGAGATGAGGCGATGTGCCGCACATTTTCCAACGCCATAAATGCACGGCTCAAGTCAGTGTAGTGTGTTGTTTTTTTTATATAAAAAATCCCATCAGGTTTGCTGATGGGATTTTTCTCTTACAGCAATGACACGAATGATAAATCCCGTCCATATTGCTGCAATGTATTTAAGGGTAAAATGTATCTTAAGGGCAAATTAGTTATAAATAACCGCAGTACCGTGCATCAAGTTATTGCCTGTCGCTGAAGTGATAGTGAAAGCTTTAGCACCAGCAGCATCTGCTTTTTCTGCCAGTTGCGCTTTCAAGCTGCTCAGGTCAGTGACGCCACTGACGGAAACCACACCAACTTGCTCTAATTTAGCCGCATCCTGGCTGCTGACGTATTCAGCAGCAAAACTACCGAAAGATAAAGTAGACAGGGCGATAACTGCAACGAAATTTTTGATGTTTTTCATGATGTATTCCTATTCGATTTTAAGATTGAAAGGGCGTTTCCTTTCGATGGAAGCTATATTACGCCTTTGGTGAAATTTTAAAACCGGATAGAATTGAGTTATTCATTCAAAATATTTGACTTATAATTACCGAGGTTTCATCCCCTCTGGCCGTAACAGATCAAACCGCAAATCATCGGTAATCTGGTAATAAGCACTGGGGCCACCGCCACGTAAAATAGGTTGGGCGGCGGCTGTTTGGTAAATCCCTTCGGCATTGAGCAGTTCACCATGAATGTGCACGGCGATAACTTCACCTAATATCAGCCAGTTATCAATTACTGCTCCTTCAGCATTTTTTAACTGAATGCATTGCGTCAATTTACATTCAAAATTAACCGGACTTTCTGCCACGCAATCGACATTGACTCGACGTCCACGTCTGGCGGTCAATTGGGCAAATTGAAACTCATCTTGATCCCGTGGTAGAGAGGCCGAACTATTATTCATGGCCTCAGCCAGCGGGCGGGTCGCCAGATTCCAGACAAATTCCCTGGTTTCGGTGATATTCGCTACGCTATCTTTCCAACCACTACTGGAAAAACCAATAATTGGTGGGCGGTCACTAAAGCAATTAAAGAAACTATAAGGCGCAAGGTTACGTTGCCCAGACCCGCTTACCGAGGAGATCCAGCCAATAGGACGCGGGCTAATAATGGACTTCAGTGGATCATGCGCCAGACCGTGGCCTGTTGCCGGTTCGTAGTAATAATAGTTTTCTGCGCTCATACATTCCTACATTGCACAATGGTCAGATAAAGGCCAGAAAAGATTAATTCATCCGGTATTCTGGTTTGAGATAAATCGACGGATAGCGAGCAGCCTCTTTTGCTGCTGACCCGTTTCACATGAATTTATGCTATCTTACGCGCCAGAAAATGCCTATCAGAGAGTCAGTACGATGGAAAACAAAAAAGTATTCCCGAAAGAAAAAAGTGGATTGCACCCGCGCAACCGTCATCGCTCACGTTATGACTTTGATGCTCTTTCAGTGAGTTGCCCCGAGCTAATCCCTTTTTTGGCACCGACAGCCTACGGGGATATTTCTATCGACTTCGCCTCCCCACTGGCAGTAAAAATGCTGAATAAGGCATTATTAAAACATTTTTATGGCATTGAATATTGGGATATTCCGGCTGACTTTTTATGTCCACCGATTCCAGGTCGTGCCGATTATGTGCATCATCTGGCTGATTTATTAGCCAGCTGCAATGACGGAGTTATCCCGCAAGGTAAGAATGTTGCTGTGCTGGATATTGGTGTGGGTGCAAACTGTATTTATCCTATTATTGGTCAACGGGAATACGGCTGGCGCTTCACCGGGACTGACATTGACCCGCAAGCCCTGAGTGCGGCCAAAATGGTGGTATCCATGAATCCGACACTGAAAAATACCCTGCGACTTAAGCAACAAAAAAATCCACAAGCGATTTTCGACGGTATCTTGGCGGTGAATGAACGCTACGATGCCACATTGTGTAATCCACCGTTCCACGGTTCAGCAGAAGAAGCAGCAGCAACCACGCGGCGTAAACTGCATAAACTGGGTAAAAGTGAAGTTGCAGCCAAGCCAGTGCAAAACTTTGGTGGTAAAAATAGTGAGCTGTGGTGTGAGGGCGGCGAAGAAGGTTTTGTCAGCCGCATGGTGGCAGAGAGCGCGACGAAGGCGCAAAATTGCTTCTGGTTTACTTCACTGATCTCTAAAAAGACAACATTACCTGCTATCTATCATGCTCTGCGTTACGCCAATGCGGTTGAAGTTCGTACCATTGATATGGCTCAGGGGCAGAAAGTCAGCCGATTTGTTGCATGGACGTTTCTGACGCCGGAGCAACAGGCGGCCTGGAAAGCTGAACGCTGGTAATCCCCGTCGGCCTTGGCGCTACAGGGGTGTTGGCTGCATGCACTTACCCGAATCACTGACATCTGTCAGCTCATCGGGATGTGTTTACTTGCCGCCTACCTGCAACACCAATGACTTTGGGGATACTTTTCTTTGGCCTTGGCGCTACAGGGGTGTTGGCTGCATGCACTTACCCGAGTCAATGACTGCCCGTTGACCTTAAAATAAATAAGCTCAGTGGGATGCGTTTACTGGTCACCGGGTGGCAATATTCAATTATCTGGATATTGCCCTATTTCCTACTATTTTATTTCAATATTGCTCAGTTGGCTGTCAATCTAAATACTTTCGGCTATGCTAATTAAGATAAATATTAGTCAGACAATATAGCCGACAAAGGTAGATTTTATTTTTCCCCATATTTAATTTTATTTACTCAGCTATCTCATCGTCCAGGGTGAAGAATAAAACTTAAAGAAAATTCTATTAAGGGTTTTCTGGGTTTTGTTGTGCAAACACGTTAATGGTCACATGACTTATTTGCAGCACAATCTTTCACCATAAGGACTCAACTTATGTTGTTCAATTTCAGCTCCTCTCATGTATCAAAGCGCGCCGAACTGACCTCGATTGATAGTGCCGTCCCTATGATTATTTTCAAACCTGATGGCACAGTAAAATACGCTAATACCTTATTTCTACAGGCTATGGGATACCAACGAGAAGAGGTCGTCGGGCAACATCATAAACTGTTTTGTGACCCGAAATATGTACAAAGTGATGCTTACCGTCGCCACTGGCAATTGCTCAATGAAGGGCGGGCCATTACCGATAATATTAAACGTATTCGCAAAGACGGCAGTATTATTTGGCTACAAGGGACATATACACCGGTGCTCGATAGCCAAGGGCGGGTGGTGGAAATTATTAAACTTGCCAGTGATGTAACTGAGCGAATGTTGCAGTCTCAGGAACATCAGAGTTTATTGGCTGCGCTAAATCGCTCAATGGGAATGATCACCTTCACCCCCCAAGGTATTATTTTAGATGCCAATGATAATTTGCTAAATGTTATTGGTTATTCACTGGCTGATATTCGGCATAAGTCTCATCAGATTTTGTGTACTCCAGAATTCGCTCACTCCGATGAATATCGTCAGCATTGGCAGCGGTTAGCCCGTGGTGAGTTCATTGTTGGGCGCTTTGAGCGCATGAACAGTCGTGGTCAGCGTGTTTGGCTGGAAGCGAGCTATAACCCGATTATGGACAAGGAGGGGCAGGTGCTGAAAGTGGTGAAAATTGCGCAGGATATTACGCAATTGATGTTGCAGCAGGAGCAAGAAGAGAATCTGATTCGTGATGTGCACCATTTATCATTAACCACCGACCGGTCAGCGTCGCAAGGGGCCGAGATTGTCCAGCAGGCGGTTCGCGGTATGCAGGAAGTGGAGTCGGTTGCTCGCGAAACTTCAGATGTTATCAGCGAGTTAGGTCGTTGCTCGAATGAGATTGGCACCATTGTTGAAGCCATTCGTAAAATTTCCTCACAAACTAACTTATTGGCAATCAATGCTTCAATAGAAGCGGCTCATGCCGGTGAACACGGTAAAGGGTTTTCTGTAGTGGCGAGTGAAGTGCGTATATTGGCAGAAAGTTCCCGTAAAGCGGCCACTGAAATCGAGCATATGACCAAGACGATTCAGAACGGTGTGATGGCGGCCATCAAGGGCATGGGAGTGTGTGTCGAGCAGGCTGGCGGTGGCGTCACGCTGACCCAAGATGCCGGTGAAGTTATCCATCAGGTGAATATTGGGATGCAAGATGTGGTGAAGTTGATGACGGCGTTTTCTCAGGTCAAGAATCAGCAACCCCATATATGACTGGGCGTTAGCACAAAAAAGCGGGTATCAGTAAAGATACCCGCCATTCTATTTTAACGTCGTGATTTTATTGCTCTGCTAAATCGCACATCAGGAAACATGTTGTAGGAATTCCTGTAAACGTTCACTGGGTGGATTTGAGATTAAACTATCAGGGTCACCATCCTGCGCCACCCGGCCTTTATCGATAAAGATCAGGCGTGATGCTACTTTTTGGGCAAAACCCACTTCGTGGGTCACGATGACCATAGTCATGCCTTCTTCAGCCAAATCTTTCATTACCGTCAAGACTTCATGACGCAATTCCGGATCCAGTGCTGAGGTTGGTTCATCAAACAGCATTAGCTTAGGTTTGACCGCCAGAGCACGGGCAATAGCTACGCGCTGCTGTTGTCCACCGGACAGCTCTGCCGGGTAATGATGAGCACGCTCTTCCAATCCCACCTTGGTCAATAGCTCCATAGCGAGTTTGTTGGCCGCTTCCTTAGAAGCTCCACGCACACGGATGGGGCCAAATGCCACGTTTTCCAACGCAGTCAAATGCGGGAAAAGATAAAACTGTTGGAATACCATACCTGCTTCCTGACGAATCAGGCGTTCATCAACTTTGGGATCATTGACATCCAGGCCATCGACAATCAGCTGACCACTGGTAATGACTTCCAGCTTATTGATACAACGCAGCAGGGTAGATTTACCCGAGCCGGAAGGACCAATAATAACCACCACTTCTCCCTTGGTGATATTCAGATTGATGTCGTGGAGCACTTGGGTTTTACCAAAGTGTTTGGAGACGTTTTTGAATTCAATCATATTATTTTCAGTTTTCTTTCTAACCGGCGCAGAACGAAGCTCAGAGCCAAGGTGATTATCAGGTAGATAACCGCAACCGCACTCCAAATTTCCATGGCGCGGAAGTTACCGGCAATAATTTCCTGACCCTGTCGAGTCAGTTCAGCTACGCCAATCACGATAAACAGTGAGGTGTCTTTGATGCTGACGATCCATTGGTTACCTAATGGTGGCAGCATGCGACGTAGAGCTAAAGGTGCAATCACGTAGCGCAAGGTATCGCGTTTGGACAAGCCCAACGCCAGACCGGCTTCACGGAACCCATTATGAATTGACAGCACTGCACCACGGGTGATTTCCGCGATGTATGCGCCTGAGTTAATCATGATCGTCACAACGGCTGCTGAGAAGGGATCGATGCGCACTGGCATCATCATCGGTAGCGCGAAGTAGATGAACATCACCTGCACCACAATTGGCGTGCCACGGATTAGCTCAATAAACACTAATGCGATATTTCTGCTCAGCCAACCGCCATAGGCGCGGGCAAAACCTGCTATAACCCCAATAATCAGGCCGCCAAGCAACCCCAGGACCGAAATCCATAGGGTTAACTTGGCACCTTCAAGCAGGATTGGGATGGCGGGCCAAATAGCGCTCCATTCAAACTGCATGGATATTCTCCTGGTCTATACTCGTCATACTTCGAACTTTCAGAGTATAAAAAATTTAAAAATGAATTACTTAGGTTCTACGCCGAACCATTTTTTATAAATTGCAGCGTAAGTGCCGTCTTCTTTCAGGGATTTCAGCGCTGCGTTAACTTTTTCACGCAGGTCACTGCCTTGTGGGAATGCTACACCATACTGTTGAGCTTTAATGGAATCACCCACCGCTTTGAACTGGCCATTACCGGCAGTTTTGATGAAGTAAAGAATGTTTGGTGTGTCATGCAAAACAGCATCAGCATTGCCTGTACCTAGCTCCAAATACGCATTGTCGATATTCGGGAATTGGCGCAGGTCTTTGGTTTTGATGTTGGCTTTAGCATAATCGACAGAGCCGGTGCCGCTTTTCACTGCCAGCACTTTGCCTGCCAGATCAGCTTCGCCTTTAATGTCGTTGTTATTCGCTTTAACCATCACCAGCAAGCCGCTGTTGTAATAGCCATCAGAGAAATCGACTGCTTTTTTACGCTCGTCGGTAATGGTGATACCGGCCAGTGCCAGATCCACGTTTTTAGTTTGCAACGCAGGAATGATGCCACTGAAATCCATTGGTTTCAGGGTGTATTTCAGATCCAGTTTCTTCGCGATGGCATCCCATAAGTCGATATCGAAACCGACATATTTATCCCCTTGTTTGAACTCAAAAGGAACGAACGCGGTGTCTGTGGCAACAATCAGTTCTTTTTCTGCGGCGTGGGAGCTAACGGCAAAGGCCAGCGCGAGAGCGGCCAATGAAACTTTGACAAGTGACTTCATAAGTGGGAGTTCCTTTGTGCTTTTGTGGATTACCCGTTGTTGTTGATATTGTGGTCAAACTGCAACGCCAACCGCGCGGGGCATGGGGATCCATTTTTGTCTTTCAGGGTGCAATATGAAAAGATCGTGCCAGAAATGCAAGTTATTTAAAAATAAAGAATTTTATCAAACTAATTAGCAGGCCATTACCTGGCTGGCTCTGGTTGCACCAAGTTAGCCCACCAAAATGGTGCGTTAATATCATTATGGTGCAAACATCCAATTATTTACTTATTATTAACTCGCCAGTCAATAATAAACAATCTATAACCAACATTGGTGTAACAATATTGTTAACTGTATCGGGTTTTTGTTCGAAAAGAGGGCAATGAGGGAGAGTAGGGGGAACTATCTGAGTTGGCTATCTTTACTGCCACGGCGGTTATACCCGGAATGGGTTGTTTGACGTTTATCTAATTCATTTTGGCAGGCCAGGCAATGTTTAACACCGGCCAGCGCTTTGCGCCGCGCTTCTGGAATGATTTGACCACATTCCAGACAATATATTTCGCTATCGCCTTTGCCCAGCGCAAGGCGTGCACGCTCGATGGCATCTTCCAGAGTGGAGTCAATTTGATCTTGTACTGCGCCGTCTCCTGCCCATCCACTTGCCATATAACCTCCCTAAACAGAACCGGATCACCGGCCCTGTTTGATTTTCTTCAAATTGTAGGAATGCTGACTGTTCTCAGTTAATGTTTTCCCGCGCTTTGAAAGCTATCGGCGATATATCACTGATCTTCAAGATTGGCTTCGAGGAACCACAGGAATTTATCAAGGTCACGCGATGCAGCAGTAAACATGTCCGCGCTATCTTCATCTTTGACTTCTGTTATGGCTTTGCGCACAAAGTTCGCCACCACACCATAACGATCTGCTAACTCTTTCAGATGCTCTTGCACGCTATGAATACGAGTTGGATAGCTCTCCAACGGTGTTTTTTCAGTCACCAATTGTGCAGTACCGAGAGCAATGCCACCGAGTTGTACCGCGCGTTCTGCAAAGGTATCCAGATGATCATTGATGGTGGTGCGGAAGCCATCGAGCATTTCATGCACGGCGATAAAATTGGCACCGCGCATATTCCAGTGCGCTTGTTTGGTGATAAGCGACAGATCGATAAACTGAATAACCAGCTCATTTAATAGTTTAATTGTCAGCGTTTTAGTATGTTCATCAACATCATTACGTGTATAGATAAGTTCGGAAGATTTTGCTTTTACCAGTTTTGCTGTACTCATAATAGGTATCCCTTTATTGAGTTGATTACCAATTTCTTCACCGCAATAAGTATAACAAAGATATTTAATTTTGCAGGACAGATAGTGCCTATCAATTAAATAGCCCATTACTGAATCTGTTTGAAAGTGTAATTTAGTGTTTCATAAATAAAATATTATCATTCTTATTATTGCGTCCAATTGGTAATGACTATTACTATGATTTATATGTGTTTTTATATTTAAAATATAAATGGTTTTATAGGGTAACTATTTTATTGTGTTATATCAGTGCTGTAAGCCGGTAAATTAATTGAACCGGCATACTTAAAGGGTTATTTCAGCGCACGAGCAACAATAAATAAACGTGGAAATGCGAGTAAGCGCCGGCCATCCACTTGCTGTGGATATGCAGCATCAATAATAGTCAGGTAATCTTGTAGGAAATCCAATCGCATAGACTCAGCAAGCGGTTCAAGAAAAGGCCGTAAACCAGTCGCGCGCAGCCAATCAACAATCGCCTGTGCTGATGGCATCGGGTGGTAGTAGGTGGTGCGCCAAATATCGACTTGCTCAGCATGGGGGGCCAGTAAGTCATAATATTGATTTGCTGTGAGCACTTTGGCCCGCACAACTCCGGCCTCTTGCAGTGTTTGTTGCCACGGACCATTTTCGGCGACTTCCCGCATGGCTCTATGGCTGGGTTCATCCAGATTGTCCGGCATCTGCACCGCCAGTATTCCGTTGGCGGCCAGTTGAGAAAACAGATAAGGGAAGAGTTGCTGGTGGTCAGTTAGCCACTGGAGTGATGCATTGGCATAAATCAGGTCTTGCGGTTCTGCGGGTTGCCATTGGCGGATATCTGCTTCGAGAAAGACACAATCAGGCAAACGCTGTTGTGCACTGAGCAACATAGCGCGGGAATTATCAATCCCCATCAGTTGGGCGTCGGGGAAACGCTGGTGCAGCAGTTGAGTCGAGTTACCTGGCCCACAGCCTAAATCACTGATATGCGAGGGGGACGCTGCATGAATATGTGTCAACAGGTCGCGGGCAGGGCGAGTACGTTCTGCTTCAAATTGGCGATATAAATCAGGATCCCAATCTTGCATATCTAGCCTCCGGTAGAGAAAAACTTACAGATTTTGTAATGGCCCGCTGAATAACACCGCCCCAGTCGGTTGGCCGGTAGGTGACCCGCCATGGGGTTCCAAACTGATTGCCAGTAAGGAATGGGCGGTTAACGGATTGTCTGCCAGTGCCAGTTGTGTCGCGCCTTGGGGATGTAATATTCCCAGTGAATGGGGCTTTTCCCCAACAGGAATACTCCATAATTCAAGGCTGTTGCTATCACTGACGGTCACCGGATTCAATGGTGTTAATGTCAAACTACGGGTTGATTTATCCAGACTGACAACCCATTGGCCGCTCTGCTGGCTATTGGACAGCACAGCCACCGGTATAGCAGCCGGTGGTTCGACTAATAACCTCGGTATGAGCAATATTGCTGCCAGGCCCGCAGCGACGGCCCAACCGGCATAAGACCAAGGGTTTCGCTTCATGTGGCGGATATTGATCGGTGGTAACTGCAACTCCAGCCGTTTCCAAACGCGCTCAGGTGGCTCTAACGGGGCGAGCTGATTATCAAGTTGAGTCAATAGGCTTTGCCAACTGGCAACATCCGCTGCCAGCCGAGGGTCGCGGCGGACTCTGCGTTCAAAACGCATCCGAGCCAGCCCGCGTAGGGTGCCCAGTGCATACTCTGCGGCGAGTGCTGAGTCATATTCGCATCTGTTTTTCATAAGCCTACACAGTCCTTTAGGTGGTCCAGTGCACGACGTATCCAGCTTTTTATCGTACCGAGGGGGTGCTGTAAATGAACAGAGATTTCCCCATGAGAAAGCCCTTGATAATAAGCCAGCATAATACTTTGGCGCTGCTCAACGGGCAGATGTGTTAGACAATCGGCTAGTTGTTTAGCCTCACTGTCTTGCTGCAATTGCGCCAGTGGTGTCAGTGTGTTGTCGGTTAGCGAGTCGGTTTCGTCATCGTCTAGTGATTGCAGACGATTATCACTGCCTCGCATCAGGTCGATAGCCCGGTGGCGAACAATATGAGTTAACCAGGTGAGTGGCGCACTGAGTTGTGCATTGTAATGGCCGGCCCGGTTCCAGACAGTGAGAAAACTGTCGTGTAAAACTTCTTCTGCCCGGGCGGGATTACGCAACATGCGTTGGGCGACCGCGAATAATCGAGGGGATGTGAGACGGTAAAGCTTTTCAAAAGCGGACTGATCGCCTTGAGCAATGGCATCTATCAGCCCGACCTGCTGTTCCACAGAACATTCATTCATGCGCCAATCCCTAAAAAAACCATCAGGTGCAGTGAGACACTGCACCCAGTATAGACCGGTTTTATTTAGGCATCAGGACAGTATCAATAACATCGATCACACCATTTTTCTGTTGTACATCATAGGTACTGATATTCGCGATGTTACCTTTTCCATCTTTAATCTGAATATTATGTGGCCCATTATTCATAATCCATAATGGCTGGCCATTGACCGTTTTCAGCTCGGCAGTCCCGCCTCCGGCCTTGATTTTACTTTCCAGTTGTTTCATATCGTACTTCCCGGCCACTACGTGATAGGTCAGGATTTGCGTGAGCAAGGCTTTATTTTCTGGTTTGACCAAATTTTCAACCGTACCTGCGGGCAACTTGGCAAAGGCGGCATTGGTGGGCGCAAACACGGTAAAAGGCCCAGCCCCTTGTAGGGTATCCACCAATCCGGCAGCTTTAACTGCGGCAACCAAGGTGGTGTGATCTTTTGAGTTGACTGCATTCTCGATAATATTTTTGCTTGGGCGCATCGACGCGCCCCCCACCATGACAGTGTCAGACATCATGGCGGCCATAGAAACACTGCTGAATACTAAAGAAGCACAGATAGCGGTACGAATAAGCGTTTTCATAATGTATTCCTGTAGGTTGAGGTGAAGCCTTGCCTCACATCTACCTATACGAATCAGCAGGGTGTTTTGGATGCAAAAAAAGTGAAAAATAATGAATAAAAAAAGCCAACCCGCGTAATGACTGGGCTGGCGTGCTATTCATAAATCTGTCTTTGGCGGGAAACTGCGTGTTCAGCGCTAATTAGGGAGCAAAGCTCGATGCATCACATAGGCATTCACATAACCCAATTGGCTGTGATTAAACGCGCCAGGCAGTGTGGCGATAATCTCAAAGCCCAGTTTTTGCCACAGGGCAACTGCCAGCGTATTGGTGCTAACCACAAAGTTAAACTGTATGGCTCGATAACCGAGAGCGGTTGCCTGCTTGATGCAATGTAGCCCCAGTGCTTTGCCGATACCCAGCCCGCGGGCTTCTCCATCAACCATAAAGGATGCATTGGCGATATGGTTACCGAGGCCACGCTGGTTATCGATTAATTTGTACATGCCGACAACTCGCCCCTCGTGCACAGCTACCCAGCACCGAACTCCTGCTCCAAACCAGTAATCATAGGCATCTTGTTCGGGAGTATCTGGTGTGAATACATAGGTGTCGCCGCTACTGATTACCGCCTGAAACAGCGGCCAAATTTCAGCAAAATCGGCGGCTGCTGCCATTCTGATTTCCATATTTGGTTCCTGTTTAAGCAATTTCGTCAATCTGCGGTTTAGATTTTATGGTCAGAGTCGCGCCAATGGAGGCGCTGATAATTGATGCCAGAGCTAGCCACTGAATCAGCGTCAGATGTTCATTTAAGAATATCAGCCCTGAAATTGCCGCCAATGCCGGTTCTAAGCTCATTAATGTGCCAAATGTACGAGTAGGCAGGCGGGTCAATGCGACCATTTCCAGTGAGTAGGGCAAGGCGGTAGACAGAATAGCGACGGCTAAAGCAACCGGTAAAATGGCTGGGTCGAACAGTGCCAGGCCGTTATAAGCCACTCCAATCGGGCAGAAAACCAGCGCAGCAATTAAAGAGCCAACAGCCACCGTCCCTGGCCCATGATCACCGCCAGCTTTTTGCCCTGAAATAATATAAAGCGCCCAGCAGGCACCCGCACCCAGAGCACAAGCTGCACCAAATAAATCAATGCTTCCGATGCTGCTGCCCAGAGGTAATAGGAACCAGAGGCCCAGAATCGCCAATCCTACCCAGATAAAATCAACTGGACGACGCGAAGATAACATGGCGACTGCCAACGGGCCGGTGAATTCCAAGGCGACGGCAATACCTAATGGCACCGTTTTTAATGAGAGGTAAAAAAGGAAATTCATTCCACCTAAGGTCACCCCATAGACCAGCAAGGGTAACCGGCTGCCCGCTTCAAATCGCATCCGCCAGGGTTTAAAGATGATAAACAGAATCAGTGTGCCGATACCAAGTCGTAACGACGTTATCCCTTGTGCGCCAACCAGCGGGAACAGACTTTTCGCCAACGATGCGCCACTTTGTATTGAGATCATGGCGATCACGAGCAAGAAAATGGGGAGTAACGGGAGTGAATGTTTGGATGGAGGAGACAAAGACATCCTGTTGAGCCTCAAAGAAGATAGTAAGTAGCAATCCTTGCCAGTGTAAATGAAATGTCGATTGAGTGTTTAAAAATTACCGCCAGACATAACAAAGATGAAAAAAAAGAAAAAATAAATCATCACTATCTAATAACGCTGATTTTTGAAGCGTTTTTTGATGTTTTTTTGAACGTTAAAAATAAGAATAGTCTGGAATGGCTTGTGGTGATTGATGTCACAAAAAGGAGTAACATAGCCAAAATTTACAAGTGTATTAGTAAGATAGATGATACTTGAAACTCTTTGTTACACCAAATAAATGATTAGACAATCATTAGTAAGCAGAGTTTCACGCTACTTTTTGTTATAATTTCATGGTGTTTTAGTTTCACTTAAAAATTTGCGTCTTTCGAGGTGGTTATGAATAAAATTGCATGTCTTTCAGCTGTAGCAGCTTGTGTATTAGCAGTGACCGCAGGTTCAGCCTTTGCAGGTCAAAGCACCGTTTCTGGTGGTTATGCCCAGAGCGATTATCAGGGTGTTGCTAACAAATCTTCAGGCTTCAACCTGAAGTACCGTTACGAGTGGAGTGATTCTCAACTGGGTTATATCACCTCTTTCACTCACACTGAAAAAAGCAGCTTCGGCGATAGCGCGTCTGTTTACAACAAAGCACAATACAACGCCATCACTGCTGGTCCAGCTTACCGTATCAACGATTGGGCTAGCGTTTATGGCCTGGTCGGTGTGGGTTATGGCCGTTTCAGCCAGAACTACCCAACATCTGCTAGCGACAAAAACAGCACCAGCGATTACGGCTTCACTTATGGTGCGGGTATGCAGTTTAACCCAATGCAAAATGTTGCTCTGGACGTTTCTTACGAACAGAGTCGCATCCGTAACGTTGACGTTGGTACTTGGGTTGCTGGCGTTGGTTACACTTTCTAAGCAACAGCTTAGGATGATCAGCATTCATCTTTAAAGGTGAATTCTGTATTTGATAAAAAATCCGCTTTCGGGCGGATTTTTTTCGTCTGTCATAGCGATAGTTTTGATGGATAACTAAAAATTACCTAACTGCATTCGCTGCATCAGTAATTAAATCAATGATTTGTTGTGGATGTGATAGATGGGCTGAGTGGCTAGAAGGGAGTTCAACCACTTTCTGCGCCTGAATTCGTTTGGCGAAGTCGCATTGTGTTTCAACTGGCAGCATTCTGTCTTCCGTTGAAATCTGATACCAACAGGGTTTGACTCGCCAGGCCGGTTGAGCAGACTTATCAGTAAAAATACGAGCCGCTAAAGGTTTTTGCGTCAGGGCCATTACTAGCGCTTCACTTTCATCAATATCCTGACACATATTCTCGTGGAACTGGTCTGTATCGATCCATAAAAAGCCATTATCGTCAGGGCGAATGTAAGCTGCGCCTACCGGCGGTTTACGCAATGCATAAGTACTGGATAAGCTTTCACCGGCATCCGGTGCGAAAGCAGCGAGATAAACCATCCCGACAACATTTTGCAAATGCCCAACTTGGGTAATCACCATTCCACCGTATGAGTGGCCGACTAATAATGTTGGGCCATACAATGCCGTTGTTAGCTTGATGGTGCGCTCGACATCATCAGCCAACGAGGTTAACGGATTTTGTATTGCAATAACCCTGTGGCCCAACGCGTGTAAGGCTGGAATAATATGCCGCCATTGTGAGCCATCAGCCCACGCGCCATGTACTAATAAAATATTAAGTTTTGCTGCCATATTTCCCCCCAAGGCGGGTATTAAGCGGTGCATAATATCCTTATGCGGAAACACTATTCTTGACGAATAACAACTTCTACTCATCTAAGGTGCTGTTGTTAATTGAAAGGTCAGTTCATTGTTATATGTTATTAACATTAACAAGGTCTGTTGCTGGCTATAAGTATAAAGTAATGAGGGTTAATATCTTTAAGATAAAGACGAAAATGAAACGATAAATTAATCTATTGAAATGTTAATTAGCACTATAAAATCTCTTATAGTCAAAAACATCTTACTTTATATAAGTAAAAACAAGACATTAACAATTCTTTTTATTTTTCTATTACAGCGCAATTTACTGGTAAAAATGGAATAATATGGCACACTCTTATTAGCTATGATCTATATTCACTGTTCATACCCTGATTTACATATCAAGCTGAATAAATAACGATAAAATTTTATAAAACAGTTAGTTACTATAAAATAAGTAGTTAAAAAATAGGTTGTGACCATGACGACACTCAGTGAACAAGCAGCACCTATGCTGCATGATACTAAACTTGAGCAACAGATTTTGCGGCGCTCGATTTTTTGTACTTTATTCATTGCCATTATGGGGATTATTTTCGGTATTGTATGCGGGTCGATGTCGATAATTTTCGATGGAATGTTCTCTGCTTTAGATGCAGGTATGTGCAGTTTATCTCTATTAGTTTCCCGATTGCTTGGCCAACCCAATAGCCGCCGTTTTCAATATGGTTTCTGGCATGTAGAACCTCTGGTATTAGCTTTCAATGGCAGTCTACTGGCCTTCCTTTGTCTGTATGCTTTTGTTAACGCGATTAAAGGTATTATTGATGGCGGACGTGAATTAGAACTAGGTTGGGCTATTGTGTATGCTTTGGTTGTGAGTATTTTCTGTTTTACTATCTTTTTAAAGCAACGCCGTTTGAATAAACGTGTTAAGTCCGAGCTAATCGCATTGGATACCAAAAGTTGGCTGATGTCGGCGTGTATCAGCTCTGCTTTATTAGTGGCTTTTTTACTTTCCTGGAGTATGGAAGGCACGGGTTATGAACATTTGATTGTTTATACTGACCCTGCGGTACTGGCGCTGTTAACACTGATATTGATATCTGTTCCGATAAAGACCGTCATCGCGGCTGTCCGTGAAGTATTACAAATGACACCGGATACACTAGACGCCTCGATGGAAAGTTTGATGGATAAACTGATGGCGAAATATCAATTTATCGATTATTCGCATTACGCTACCCGCATCGGCCGTGGCTTATTTGTTGAGATTCATGTGGTTATTCCACCAGAAATGGAAAACAGCGGCGTGTCTTATTTTGACAAAATACGCGATGAAATTTCTCACGCGATTGGTGAGTCAGGCCCACATCGCTGGTTAACCATCTCATTCACGCGCAATCCTAAATGGTTGTAGCGTAAACAGTCATAAGTTAGGTGGTTTATATTAACTAACCCTAGGGTAATAAAGATGATGAGTGTTCAACGCCATATTAAACTTAGCCCTATCGATGCACCACCGAGACGCAATGCTGTTACTAAGGTAGCGATTAGCGATAATACAATCACTGCTCGAAAAGCTAAAATTATCGCCAATATGGCTCGGGCTAATATCGATTATTTTCTGGTTTATGCCGATAAAGAGCATGGGGGTAATTTTGAGTATCTGACTGGCTTTATCCCCCGATTTGAAGAAGCGGCTTTGGTATTACATGCCTCCGGGAAAACCTTTTTATTGCTAGGCAACGAGAATTTAAAACTGTCTCAATATGCGCGGGTGAGCAATACAGCGATCCATATTCCCTATTTTTCGCTACCGAATCAACCCATGAATAACAGCAAAACGCTAGCTGATTTATTGGCGGACACAGGCCTGCAGCTGGCTAAAAAAGTCGGCATTGCCGGGTGGAAATTATTTACCAGCAAGTTGGATGATAATAGTCAATTATTTGATATTCCACATTTTATTTTATCTGCAATAAAACAAACCATTTCATCGTCAACACCGGTGGTCAACGCGACACACATATTTATTGGTAGTGATACAGCAGCTAGAGTGACTAACAATGCCAATGAATTAGCTCATTATGAATACGGTGCTAATTTGGCCTCTAATTGTATTCTTAATGCCTTGACTGCGGTAGATATCGGTGTGACTGAGAAGCAACTTGGTTCTTATCTGGCAGATGAAGGGCAGCCGAATACTGTTGTGATGATTGCTGCAACGGGTGATCGTTTTGAAAACGCTAATTTGTATCCTGGTGATAAAATTGTGCAACTTGGTGATAAAATATCATTAACCACCGGGTATAAAGGTGGCTTAAGCAGTAGAACGGGTTATGCCGTACATCACAGCGATGAGCTGCCTTTGGCACAAAGGGATTATCTCGATAGAGTTGCTATTCCTTATTACGCCGCAGTCGTAACCTGGCTGGAAAATATCCGTATTGGTATGTCCGGCAAAGAGATGTATGCAGCAATTGAAGCTGTTTTACCGAAGTCGCAATACCATTGGTCATTAAATCCTGGGCATTTGGTCGCGGATGAAGAATGGTTGTGTTCGCCTATTTATAAGGACTCGGAAGAAAAAATTAGCAGTGGAATGTTATTCCAAATCGATATCATCCCCGCAGTGAAAGGTTATGCAGGAGTCAGTGCGGAAGACGGTATTGCATTGGCTGATCAACATTTACGTGATGAACTGGCCGCCCATTACCCCGCTGTTTGGCAAAGAATACAAAAACGGCGTGATTACCTTAGTAATATACTGAATATTCATCTCAGCGAAGAGGTATTACCGATGTCTAACACCGTGGCGTATCTGCGACCTTTCTTGTTGGATAAATACAGCGCACTGCAATGTACCAATGAAGCTCAAGGCTAATACCTCATTTATTTAATGGGGCTGTTCGGCCCCAAATCTTGCTCACTTTCCACCCCTGCTGAGATTTCATGCAAACTGGAGGCGATACTCTTGCCATCTTGTGGCATAATGCGCGCCGAATCACATTTTCTAGTATTCTTGAATACCCCTATTCAGTAATCCAATCGAGAGCGAGCTCTGTGCTAAGTACTAACAATATCACCATGCAATTCGGCAGCAAGCCGCTGTTTGAGAACATTTCAGTAAAATTCGGTGGCGGTAATCGCTATGGCCTGATCGGTGCTAATGGTTGTGGTAAATCCACATTCATGAAAATCCTTGGTGGTGATCTGGTGCCGAGTGGCGGTAACGTATTCCTTGACCCTAATGAGCGTCTGGGTAAGTTGCGTCAGGATCAATTCGCCTTTGAAAACAACACAGTGCTGGACACCGTTATTATGGGTCACGGCGAGTTGTGGGAAGTGAAAGAAGAGCGCGACCGCATTTACGCTATGGCTGAAATGAGCGAAGCAGATGGCTATAAAGTGGCTGATCTGGAAGTTGCCTATGGTGAAATGGATGGTTATAGCGCAGAAGCCCGTGCTGGTGAATTGCTGCTGGGTGTTGGTATTCCAGTTGAACAGCATTATGGTTTGATGAGCGAAATCGCGCCAGGTTTTAAATTGCGCGTATTGTTGGCCCAGGCTCTGTTCTCAGATCCAGAAATTTTGTTACTCGACGAACCGACCAACAACCTGGATATCGATACTATCCGCTGGTTGGAACAAGTTCTGAACGAACGTAGCAGTACCATGATCATTATTTCCCATGACCGTCACTTCCTGAATATGGTCTGTACCCACATGGCGGATTTGGATTACGGCGAACTGCGTGTTTATCCGGGTAACTATGACGAGTATATGACTGCGGCGACTCAAGCTCGCGATCGTTTGCTCTCTGATAATGCTAAGAAAAAGGCCCAGATCTCTGAGCTTCAATCTTTCGTTAGCCGCTTTAGCGCCAACGCCTCTAAATCCAAACAGGCCACTTCACGTGCCCGTCAAATTGATAAAATTCAGCTTGATGAAGTGAAAGCTTCAAGTCGCCAGAACCCATTTATCCGCTTTGATCAGGATAAAAAGTTGTTCAGAAATGCGCTGGAAGTTGAAATGCTAACTAAAGGTTTTGATAACGGCCCACTGTTTAAAAACCTCAATCTGCGCCTGGAAGTGGGTGAAAAAGTCGCTATTCTTGGGCCGAACGGTATTGGTAAATCAACTTTACTGAAAACCTTGGTAGGGGATTATGAAGCGGACGCCGGTACCGTGAAATGGTCTGAAAACAGTAGAATTGGCTATTACGCGCAGGATCACGCCAGTGATTTTGAAATTGATCTCACAGTATTTGACTGGATGAGTCAGTGGAAACAGGAAAAGGACGACGAGCAGGCTGTGCGCAGTGTGTTGGGTCGTTTACTGTTTAGCCAAGACGATATCAAGAAGAAAGTTAAAGTTCTATCTGGTGGTGAGAAAGGGCGCATGCTATTTGGCAAGCTGATGATGCAGCGTCCTAACATTCTGGTAATGGATGAGCCAACCAACCATTTGGATATGGAATCGATTGAAGCTCTTAACATGGCATTGGAAATGTACGAAGGTACGTTAATCTTCGTTTCCCATGACCGTGAGTTCGTCAGTTCACTGGCGACCCGAGTGATTGAGATGACACCGAAAAAACTGATCGACTTTACCGGTAACTACGAAGATTATCTGCGTAGTCAGGGTATTCAGTCGTAATAACTTATTGATTTATTAATAAAAAGTTGATGCATGAATAATCGCATCAACTTATCAGTCTCAAGGCAGGGTTACCCTGCCTTTAATCCATTATGGCCTATCAGCGGTCATTAGCAGGCGCCTTTATCCTCCCAAACCTTATTCCAACCGGTGCCGTTACCCGTGGTGTCCGTCACGGTGTTATCACCCGGTACTGCTTCAGCAGCAACCCACCATTTGTTGGTATAAACCCGCCCATCTTTACTGACCGTAGTCGGCTCACCATAGACTTTCTGCTGCCAGGATGGTGCGCTACATAGCTGTGGCGCAACAGGTTTTGACTGAATCACTGTTTTCAGCTCGTCATTAACCGGGGTGTCACATAAGCCTTTATCTTCCCAGACCTTACCCCAGCCGGTGCTGTTACCGGTGGTATCGGTTACCGCAGCATCACCCGGTACCATTTCAGCGGATACCCACCATTTGCTGGTATAAATCCGCCCATCTTTACTGACAGTGGTTGGCCCGTTATAGACTTTCTCTTCCCAGGATGGTGCGCTGCACTGTACTGGTTTTTCTACCGGCTTCTCTGCTGGTTTGGCTGCTGTAACTTCCTCAATAACTTCACCGCTCAGATATTGAGAACCATTATAGCTTTCTAAATATTCCCAAGCGGTATTGCTGGTTTGATTACTGGGGAAGTACCAATATGAACTGGTTTTTAAGCGGAAATAATCACGAGTGTACGTGTAGTGGTTATCGTATTGATAGAATGTACCTGGAACACCTTTATGTGATGCGTCATCCCAGTGATTAAAATCGCCCACTATTTGGTAACGCTGTTTGATCAATTGATTATAAGCTTCACGCGCTGATATATTTTCGCCTACGGTCTTCAATTGAGTCGAGCTGGCCAGCCTCATGGCCATATTATTACTATCCGTTACCGTAACCGGAATTGACAGCATGGCATTTTGTAATGCGTTACGCGGTGCTCGCAGAGTAATTTCATTACCCTTATCAGTGATAATTTCAACGCCCGGTGGAATGTCCCACTGGTAATTCAACACTGATATATCGCGGTTAGTCACATCTACGGATACGCTAAATACATCCCCCGCATTGACCGTGTCAGGTACACGCACATCGCCGGTGATATTTTGCTGGGTCAGAGGGTAACTGTGAGCAATATTGTTGTCGCTATTAAGCCAAATTGGCTTAGTTAATTGAGGCAAATTCATTGCTTTTAATTGCGCGCTAGTTTCTTTAGTCGGTTTGATACCCCATTGATGGAAAAATGATTTAAGGCTCATGCCTGAAACCCGACTGGCTTCCAAAAGAAAGCGCTGCTTTTTCTCATCGTTATTCTTTGGTTGTTCTGCCGGAGTCAGCGTGCGGTAACGATCACCGAGGCGTTGGTAGAAGTCCTTACCAAATGCCAAATCCAGCTGCCAAAACATGCCTAAACTGACAAATACGCCAGCATCTTCGTATGCTTTGCTTTTGTCCTTTAAGAAAACAGCGATATCTTCCCAGCGTGAGTCTGCTTCCATGCGCGAAGTGCCACCCAGAGCACGTTGAACATACAACGAAGTCAAATTTACTGTGACTTCTGTATTACCTTTAAACGTCCATGCTGGCATTTGGTAGTGATGGCCCAACTCATGCCAAGGCCCCCAGCCTTCATTTTGTAATTTGTCGGTATTAATTACTTCCGCAATACCTGAGGCGTTAGAACCCAGCCAATAATTTGCCGCTGACATATAGCCCGGCGTGCTATTTGGCTTACTCACAAATTGGTATTGGAAAGGGGTAGCACGATGGGGGAAAGCTCTCTTCGCACTGAGCCCGAATTGTTCTTCTGCGAGGCTGACGATGCGATCCCACAAGACCAAAACACCCTCAGGGTCGGTTGCTTTCTCACGCATATCTGCGATCGGCATGGTGAGGATCATACGTTTACCTACCAACTCGGCGAAAGGTGCATCGCCAAACTTCACTAACTGCGCCTGCCAGTCTTCAGCGGTATTTTCGCCCAAAATAAAGCGCGGCATAGGTTTACCACCCTCAAGCAAATTAACGGTAATTTCACTGCTGCCAGGCTGATTTGTGGCGACAAAATAAAGTGGGCCAGTATTCTCAACCTCAATCTCATTAATACCTCGTTGCAGTTTAACTACCTGTCGCTCAAAGTCCTCTTCATTGCCTTTCCTGACCGGCACAATCCATAGTTCAGGCAATGCATCAATATCCTCTCCCTGATGCTGGTACTCAATACGCAGGTTGTCGCCTTTGTTTACCCAAAAACCACTAGATTGGGTTGGGTGAGTGAACCTATTACGCTTTTGCTGTTCATTAAAATAAATCGGAGAACCATTTTGAACCACGCGAATTTGTCGCGATGCTTCAGCAGTATTATGGCTATTCGCCGTTTTTGTATGCTGAGTAGATATATTTACTGGCATATCTGCAACGGCGGCAGATAACGTAGAAGAAAAACCCAACGCCAATAATAGACTCAGGGCAACGGGGGTAGTACGTAATACAGGATGCAACATAAAGCTCTCTCCAGATAGCCTTCAACTCCAATAACGTGTCGATGAAGATTGAATTAAGTTAAGAAATAATTTGTGAGTGAGACACTGTAGTCCATCCATTCTTAACTCTGCTATTGGATTAATGTTGAACATAAAAAAGTCGAAAAAGGTCACAATGATTAATGATAAATAAGGGGGATGGTAGTGTTCATTGCCTTATTTTTTAATAAAAACAGTCATAGATAACCCTTAAAATATAGGAATCCAAAAAAAGTACGGGAGGCAATTGACCCCCGCAGAGCGATATCAAAATTGATCCATGAGGAAAAGTGCCAGTGAGTTGTTGTGGTATAAGTCACTGACGCATATCTTGAGGTGGCCGCTTCGACAGACTCGGTGCTACAAAACAGGTTGGTCAGCTACCTTAGCCAATTCATCCTTACCGCAAACCACGCAGTTAGCGTCTTTTGCCAGTTTTAAACTCCGAAACTCAGCCGTCATGGCGTCATACATTACTATGCGGCCTGATATTACCTGCCCATACTGAGTCAGTAGTTTTATCGCTTCCATCGCTTGTAGATTGCCAATAATACCCACTAATGGGGCCATGACTCCGGCTTCAACGCAGGTTAGGGCGTTATCGCCAAATAACCGGCTCAGACAGCGATAGCACGGCTGATCCTCTTGATAGGTAAAGACGCTGACTTGCCCCTCCATGCGAATTGCCGCACCTGAAACCAGTGGTTTACGCTGTGCATGGCATAGGCGGTTAAGTTGCTCACGGCTGGCGACATTATCGGTACAATCTAACACCAATTGATGTTCAGCTATGGCAATGGCAAGTTGTTCATCATCTAACTGAGCATCAATGGTTTTGATTATCAGGCTGGGATTCATCTCAGACAAAGTTAGTGCCGCAGAAGCCACCTTAGACATACCGATACGGTTATCGCGGTGCAGAACCTGCCTTTGTAGATTGGAAAGAGACACCTTGTCAAAATCCAGCAGTGTGAGATGACCTACACCTGCCACTGTAAGATACTGTGCAGCGGCACACCCGAGGCCACCTAATCCAACAATTAATACCTTAGCGGCATTCAGTTTTTCCTGACCGTCAAAATCAAAACCACGTAAGACAATCTGCCGGTTATAACGCAGGGCTTGCGCATCGGAAAGTTCAGGCAACATATCAGGCTCTCAGTAATTTATTGGGCCAATAATCAACTAGCGTAATAGTTCATTAAACAACTCTATTTCAACAACTTCACCGACTTCTACCGAACCACGTTCCCGCTCAAGCACGATAAAACAGTTACCTTGGCTGAATGAGCTGAAGACATGTGAACCTTGATGGCCAGTTGTACTTACTTCCAGTTCGCCACGAGAATTCGTTGAGAAAATCCCACGCTGGAAATCCAAACGACCCGGCGTTTTTTTCAGCTTTGTGATCGTTTTTGCTTTCAGACGTAATGGTGGATGCCATGTCGAGTGGCCGGAAAGTTTCGCAATAAGGGGTTGTACCAACTGATAAAATGTCAGCGCCGCAGAGACGGGGTTACCCGGTAGGCCGCAGAACCAGGCATGATCCAATTTACCGAAAGCAAAAGGTTTGCCGGGTTTTATGGCTAACTTCCAGAAACCAATATCACCCAGTTCCTCCAGCATCTGTTTGGTGTAATCGGCTTCACCGACAGAAACACCACCACTACTAATAACCAAATCAGCGACGGCATCAGCTTGCTCAAATGCTTTGCGCAATGCCTGTTGGTCATCACGGATAACACCCAGATCAATAATTTGGCAACCTAACTGTTGCAACATCAAACGGACCGCAAAACGGTTGGTATCGTAAATTTGCCCTTCTCCCAAGGGTTGCCCAACGGCCTGCAACTCATCGCCGGTAGAGAAAATAGCCACTTTCAATGTGCGGAAAACAGTTAGTTCGGCAATTCCTAATGATGCCAAGAGGGGAAGTTGCGCCGCACCGAGTTTGACGCCAGCGGGGAAAACAGCCGCCCCTTGCTGGATATCTTCGCCTGCCAGTCGAATGTTCTGCCCAATCCGCGCATTGCCACTGAAGGAGACACCTTGTTCACTTACCACAGCTTGTTCTTGCATAATGACGGCATCGGCTCCTTCGGGGATAGGAGCGCCCGTCATAATTCGAATACAACTATTTGCTGGCCATTCTTCTTTAAACGGTGCACCAGCAAAAGCTTTACCTGCCACCGGTAACGGCATTGTGCTGCTAAGCTCATTACAGCGCACAGCATAACCGTCCATAGCGGAGTTAGCGAAAGGGGGGACGGCAATCGGAGATGTGATTGCGCTGGCAGTGATACGCCCCGCAGCATCAGTGAGTGCAATGGTTTCGGTGGCCGGTAATGGCGTGACCTGTGACAGCATTTTGGTCAGAGCTTGTTCCAGAGAGAGTAAATCCGAGGTATTACAGTGATCCATGCGGGACTCCGTGGTCTGATGGCGGCACCGTCGCCAGAAGCTATAACGGGTGCGCGGCAATAATCAATTGAGATCGCCATTATGGCAGAGATTGCTATGCGGGTGAATTGATGGGGGGCAAAGAGGTCACAGTCTGATATTGTCTTGAGTTGTATCATTCTTTTTTATTGGCATTTTCTTTGTCGGGTGAAATTGGGGGTAATATGGATTATCAAAAAATTCTGAAATTCTGGTTTAGTGAGATGGACCCCGCATTGTGGTTCAAAAAAGATGAGGATTTTGACACCCATTTACGTCAGCATTTTGGTGCCATTTGGCAGGCGGCGTCCAAGGGGGAATTGGCTCACTGGCGGCTGAATATTGAGGGGCGCTTGGCAGAAATTCTGATATTAGATCAATTCAGCCGAAATCTATTCCGCGATTTACCGACTTCATTTTCCTGTGATGGTATGGCCTTGGTGTTGGCACAGGAGGCGGTCAGCAGTGGCAAGGCTGGGCTGTTATCAGATACGCAGCGGGGGTTCCTCTATTTACCTTTTATGCATTCTGAATCCGCATTAATCCATCAGCAAGCATTGAAGCTATATACCGAACTAGGTAATGAGACTCAGCTCGATTATGAATTGCGCCATAAAGCAATTATTGATCGCTTTGGCCGCTACCCACACCGCAATCATATTCTTGGGCGAGTATCCAGTGCCGAGGAGCAGGCTTTTCTGTTACAACCCGGATCTGCTTTTTAGTCTAAAACTCCTTCCTAATAAACCCCAAATTATCAGCATTCTGTCTGTTTATAGAAAGGCAGAATACTGAGTTATCATGTTACAATTCAAGCTATTATAATGTCGCTTCAGTAAGTACTGGCTAAATTTCGCTGAATAGTCGCCAGTAATTTTCCCGTTCCGCAACATGTATCATTATATCCTTCGGTATGTCGACGGTTAATAACCCGGTCATGGGGGCAGCCGCCATGACAAATAGAAAACCACTCGCAATGTTGCATTTTTTTAGTCGCGGTTTTTTCCTCATTGATGGCTTGTTGATTATGTGATGAATGAGCTAAAAGATCAGCCAAGTCAGTATCTAATAAAGATCCATAGATGCTACCTTTATCACCCACATATTTGTCACAGGGAGAGATGTCGCCATTGGGTTCTAAGGTGATAATTTCTTGCGAGCAATTGCCAGACCAATAACATGCGGAAGGTTTATTTTTAGCATCTTTCAATACACGAATAAAATCATCAAAAACAGCAATATGTATCTTTCCCTGATAACCGTTTACCCAAATAGTAAACAACGTTGATAGAAACTGGATAAACTCAGCATAACTGATAAATCCTTCGCCAACATACTGCCCTTTAACGAGTCTATTATCAGGAACTATATTAAGAAACTCAATGTGGGTTAATTCTATTGAAATAAAATAGTCCAACATTTCTTTCATGTCAGTTTGATAAACTTCTCGGTCAACAACAATAAGAGCACCATATGGAATATTATACTCGCGAAGTTTTTTTATTCCTTTGGCTATGCGATCAGATGTCTTTCTTCCCCGATAATCTACCCGTCGTTTATCATTTACCGCTGGTACACCATCAAGACTAATTCCGACATTCATGCCAATACCTTTAATAAATATTAACCACTCATCTGAGATATTGACGACATTTGATTGCATGGTGTTAGTTATATATTGCTCTGGCCGCTTAAATTGTTGCTGCAACCAAATAAGTTTTTTAAAAAATGCTGGCTTTAGCAGTGTGATTTCACCGCCATGCCAGACAAACTCAAATCTATTTACATTAGGAATGGCAAGGATCTGCCGTACTGTACGGACGAGGGTATGAAATGATACCGTCTGATTGGGGCCTTCTGCCCATGAGTGGCAGTAGGTACAACGAAGATTACATAAACGGGTTGCCTTTAACACAACAACCAGTTTTTGGGCTTTAATCGTTTTCACTGAAATACTTTTTTTTATCTCTTCGTTGAATATATCTAGCTCATCACTATCGAGTAATTTTTTTGCTGGTATTTTACCAATAAGAAAAGACGATAGTATTCTGTATTCACATGTCTCGAGTTTTTCCAGTTCTTTGAGATCTATTTCGCTTATCTTAATATAATCAATGTATTTTACCGGAATCATATTATCCATAGTATATTCCTATTTATTCATGTTAGTTTTCCATCTCTCATATTTATTATTCTGTTGCCATATGCAGAGGCTTCATCTGAATGTGTAACCATAATAATAGTTGTACCTTTTTGGTTTATATATTTTAATTGCTGTAATACAGAACGGGCATTTTTACTGTCTAAATTACCAGTAGGCTCATCAGCCAAGAGCAATGCGGGGTTAGATACCATCGCTCTGGCGATGGCGACTCGTTGTTGTTGACCTCCTGAGAGTTGCATTGGTTTATGATGTTTCCGGTTATCAATATCGAACAGGTTTAAAACTTGGTTAACTTGTTCGGTACGTTCCTTTTTTCCAATACCACGGTATTTAAGTGGTAAAGCAACGTTATCAAAAATAGATAAGTGTGAAATGAGGTTGAATGATTGAAATATATAACCTATTAATAACCGCCTTAATATTATTTTTTGTGAATAACTGATGCCGATAATATCTTTTCCTGCCAGTGTAAATGAACCGTTATCAAGGTGATCAAACAGACCGATGATATTAAGTAATGTTGATTTACCTGAGCCAGATGGCCCCATGATAGAAACGAAATCACCTTTCTCAACACTGAAATTTAGATGATTAAGAACCCTGGTTTTAATTGTTTTTGTGGTATAGCATTTTTCAGCATTTTGTATGTTTAGCATGTTATTTGAACCCAATGATATCGTATTCACTACTATTAGTCGCTGGGGGCTTGATAATGATTTCCCCTACCTTTATCCCTGCTGTTATCTCTGTTTTCATCGGATTCCGACGCTTTATTTCTATTTTAGATTTAATGGCAAGATCGTCTTCTGGCTGATAAATATAGATAAAACTATTTCCATTATCATCGAAAATGATGCTATCAGTGGGTGCCATCAGCACAGCGTTACTTTCTTCTTGTAATGGAATTTTTATTTCAATAGATTGTCCTCTTTTAAGCAGGGTGGTAGAGGCATGTAATGGCATCAGTTTTGCTTTGAATTTACCATTTTCAACAATAGTTGATACTGACTCAATAAGTAGTGGTGTTTCTTGACCATTTATTGTTGCCAATATTTGGCTTTGCGGCTTAATTTTATTGAGGTAATATTCACTGAAATACACATTGAAATAATATGATTGAAGGTTATCGATAATTGCAATTTTTTCGCCGGGTTTTATTTGTTGACCTGGTTCTACATCAAGGATAGATAAAACTCCATCAATGGGTGCTGTTATAACCAATTGTTCCATCCCGTTTTCTATAATATCCATCATTCTCTCCAGTAATAATATAGAATCATCTATGCTTTTGAATTGTGTGGGGAATGACTCTTTATTTTTATTATCGTGTTCTTTTAAAATTTCACTTTTAATTTTCCAGTTTTTTAACATACCGACTTGATTTTCCAATTCGGATTTTGCAATCATGGATTTCATATCGAGAACTTGATGCCTTGCCAAATCTTTCGAAATAGTCGTTATCTGATGCTGGGCCTCTTGTAAATTAAGTTTTGTCTCTCGGTTATCTTGTTCCAACTGTATTTTCATATTACGGAGATTGTTTATTTGCTCGGTAATATTGACTATTCTGGATGTCGCTTCCAGCATAAAATCGTAGTTAGATAAACGAATAATAACATCGCCTTTCGCGACAGTATCGAAAGCCTGTTTGGCGACTTCTGTAACTTTTCCTCCTCGTTCACTTGATACAATTATACTTTCTTTCGGTACCGCGATAGCTCGGGTCGTCAGCACTTCCTGATATACTTCTGATTCAATAGTATGGAAAACTGTATCCTCTCGTGATATGAGTAAAGAACGCTGAGCGGTAGATAAATAATAAATATAATAAAGACAAGCAATAACAGCCAATAATACGAAAAATATAATTATTTTCGCAGTTATGTTTTTGTTTTTTCTCTGCTCAATATTTATATCCATGATTTTATTTCTTCTTCTGACTATTTAGTGTATGACTATTTAAAATAAGTGTAATGGTCATAACGAGAATTATGCATAAAATGAAAATAACAAATGAACTTGTCGCGTAAATATAAGCTAGCCCTTTAACTATACTGTATTGTGTCAGCCAATTATGCAATAACAGAAAACTGACAGGTAATGATATTATTACAGCTATGACGATAGGTATAATGTTCTGCTGTATAAAGAAAATAATATGCGTATAAATTGATCCACCAATCGATTCCATTATTGCCAGTGTTTTTTCGAGTCGTTTGGTCTCTGAGGTGCTGATTATTATCGTGCTTATTAATACTAATATGACTGTAAATAATGTTACCGTGTTGCTCGTATTATACATAATTATATTATTGCTGAAATATTCTTTATGAAGTTTGTTGACCGATTTTATGTGTTCGGTATTAACATGATGGCGTTTTAATATTTTCTCTACTTTCCCGAAATCTTGAATGCTTTCAAGTTTGACAGCGCCATAGCGTTGGGGGGTGTTTTGAATGAGAATAAGTAAGGGCGGCGGTGTCTCCTCTCTATCTGCCAGATAAAAGTCATCGATCACATTCAGTACCCTAACTGATTGCTGCGAGTTATTCTCATTAATATAAAAAATAGTATTTAGTATATGCTCATAGGACTGTTGTCCCATTAATGTCATAAACGATTTCGTGGCAATTGCATGGTAAATATTGCTATTATCACTGGGTAATAATGGGTTTTCGTCACCTGCCAGAATATTTATCCCCCAAGTGTTAATAAAGTTTTTGTTTACTTTAAGTATGTTGACTGTGAGTAGTTTGTCTTTTTCTTGCTGATTATTATGGAATACGGAAATATTATGTCGTGACATATCAAATGGCCGCCAGTTACTCAACGAGATACTATTAACTCCAGCTGCACTCCTTAATTCATCTTGTAAATTGTTTATTGCTGTTTTTGATTTTAATTCATCACTTAGTATAAATGTTATTACATTTTCTTTTTCATAACCAAAATTGTAATTTTTCATAAAATGCATCTGTGTCATTATACCTGCCCACAGGTATATGATGACACCTGCAATAATGATCTGCATGCAGAACATAATACGAGTCATATAGTGTGACTGAGATGATTGTGCAGCAATGCTGTTGCTATAGGTATTATTAGGCAAAGTAAGCGTCAGCAAAAAGAGGTAGTGGGCGAGCAAAATAGCTGCGTAAGTTAGCGCTGTAGTAATAGACAACGCGGTTGAGAAGTCATCACTACCATGAGTAAAGATGAGTTCTCTGGCGCTATCGGAAAATTGCACGAGTGACATCAAAATAAAAAGAGCAACTAACAGTACAAATGCAGTTTGGAATGTAGCAATAAAAAATGCTTCTGTGATTAGCTGAAAATTGGACGCGCCAACGGCTTTTTTTATATAGAAACTGTTTCTCTTCTTTGTGTTTATCACATTGTTAATATTGAAGAAATTCATTGTCGTAGCAAAAAAAATAAATACACCTGATGTGTATAAAATATTTAAGTATGAGCTTGAAACTACAGTGCTAATTTCATCAGGCAATGCATTGTCGTAATGGATATCTGCAATATTATGAGCTGAAAGCTGAATGAATTCTTCTGGACTAAAAGGGGCTCCTGGAAGCTGTGGTGCGTGCTGAATAACGTGAGAATTTAGTTGCTCTGGGGTGGGGGTCATCCCAGATTTCATCGTGATAAAAGCGTAGGCATGGGTGTCATACCAATCATGTCTTTTATCGTGATAGCCATCTAATATTTCAGGAGCGAATGCGATAATTGCAGTCGTTTTAAAACGGCTGGATGGATTAAATTCAACAACATCTTTAATAAGAAATTGGCCTTTATCACCTAACGTTATGACATGCCCTTGAGGGTTATCCAGATGAAGATATTGTCGGTTAAACTCTGGGGTAATGATAATTTCATTCTGCGCCAGATAGAGATTTTTTTGTTGATAGGGATTTAATGTGTTAAAAAAATCGGTGCTAATTGCATAGATATCAATATTTGAATACGTCTTATCATTGGAATGCAGGTTGGTGAAAATACGTACGATGTAATCAATTTTCTTGATACTTTTATCATTTCTTAATACGGAAATAAGTGGGAAGGGGACTTGTGCTGACTTCACTTCATCGCCATTAGGTAGATTAAATGATGTTTCTATCCGATATATATCTTTATAGTTACTATTATGTTTTTCAATACGAGAGTCTGTTAAATAAATAAGCAATACAAAAAATAGTGAGATCAATCCTATAGCCGTTATTAGTATTGCTAACAGGCTTGATACTGGGCTTAGCTTCAGATCATTGAAAAATTCACTTGTTAGCATGGGAAATATCTCACTGATTTTAATAAAATATAGAGTGATGGTGTTGCTTTTTTCTAAAATTCATCAAACGATAATAATTATTATAATTAAGATGCTATTAATAGCATCTTAATTTGTTTTAATTAAAAGCATAATTGTTTGATTTATTGTTGTGTAAAACTTTTTGACCAATTCCATGCAGTTATTTTGTTGTTGGAGTTGCTGCGTGTTAGATTTTCTATTTCATGATCATTTATAGAAAATAAATTATCTTTAAATGATTGTTCTAACGACTCTAACTTAGTCTTTAATGCCATTAAATGAGTGTTATTTATTCTTTCATTTGATTGGTTCGAAGTAAACATATGAATCTCCTTTTAAGTTTATTCCTTTTTTGTGCTGCTCAGCCTCGGTGAGTATTGAGCCATTTATTTGTAATTCTTTTCTTCGATTTTATCAATGTTTTTTTCATCATGCTTTTTATAATAATTTATTAATTATGTTATTAAACTAAAGGATTATTAGTTATTAGCGTAACGAGAGTAAACTATATATTTGCAATAAAATAAAAAGCTCCCGAAGGAGCTTCAGACTGCTGACAAACCTCGACAACCCAATCTTGCAAGGTGAGGACAGGTAGAAGAGTAAAGCGTCCGCGCCAAGGATAATGAAATGGACGCTCCAACTTTTACGGCATCAGAGTGCCTAAATGTGAGTGTTAAAACTCAGAAGAAGGAGCGTCCACATGAAAGTATCTACTCTTGGTATCGACTTGGCAAAAAATGTTTTCCAGCTTCATGGTGTCGGCTGCAACGGTCAAACTGTTCTTAAGAAGAAACTCACCCGCGATAAATTCCTTCCTTTTCTCATGCAACTTGAACCTTGCTTGATTGGCATGGAGGCCTGTGCTTCCAGTCATCATTTTGCGCGTGTTTTACGGCAGTATGGGCATGAGGTTAAACTCATTCCCCCTCAGTATGTGAAACCTTATGTCAAAACGAATAAGACAGATGCCGCTGATGCAGAAGCCATTTGTGAAGCTGTTGCACGGCCTAATATGCGTTTTGTTCAGATTAAAACGGCAGAGCAACAAGCTATTCTGGTGCTGCATACCGAGCGAAATATCCTTATCCGCGAACGCACTGCTTGTGCTAATAGTATGCGGGCCATTTTGGCTGAATTTGGCATTATCATGCCTCGCACATTAAGTCAGCTGTATAAGAAAGTCCCTGAAATACTGGAAGAATATGATAACGAGTTATCACCTTTTGTCCGTTGTAGTGTCGCACGTCAACTTGAACACCTTCAGGGTGTGGAAGATCAAATCACGTTGATCGAACAAGAACTTAGCAGTTGGGCAAAACACAACCCGCCTGCCAGCGGGTCTTGAAAGTCCCTGGTGTGGGATTGATGACGGCGACCTACCTTGTGGCGTCAGTGGGGAATGGGCAACAATTTCATTCAGCGAAACAGTTTGCTGCCTGGTTGGGATTGGTGCCGAGAGAGTTCTCCAGTGGTGGTAAGCAGAGATTGGGCCGAATCAGCAAAAGAGGTGACCGCTATTTCCGTTATCTTCTGGTCCATGGTGCGCGGGCAGTTGCAGCCGTTATTGAGAGACACAAAGACAATATGCCGTGGCTTTACAGGCTGTTGAGTAAAAAGGCCTATAACGTAGCCGTTGTGGCACAGGCCAATAAAACGGCACGTATTTTGTGGTCGATGCTGGTTCATCATACGGAATATCGAACCTTATCCGCGGTTTGAGATAATCTCAAACACGGACAAGGCTCAAGAAAAAAAGTGAATACGTTTCAGGTAATTGCAAGTGTAATTATTGAGATGGCAAAACAGGTAAGACCGCAAGTGAGAAACTCCGTGAGCCGCCGGGGCATTTGGCCCGTAAGGATGATAGGAACTCACTTGGCGGATTTCATCATGGTTCGGGCGCAATCGCGCCCATAAAGAAACCGGATATATGGCTGCAATACCTGAGCGCTATTTTCAAGAAAAAACACTTGGTTTATTGGGAGCGTCCATATACGCGGCTCGAGCCTCCAGGGATGCTTGTTTTAACAAAAGAAGTACGGCGTCTTTACGATCTGCCTGTTTTCACCGCTACGGGCACTTTGTCATTAACCTCAAGCTCCCGAAGGAGCTTGAGGTTTCTATTATTACTGATCGGCTGAGTTATATCCGTTAGCGATGTAAGTATCCCGCATGGAAACGCAGATGATCTTCAATAAATGTCGCTATGGTGAAATAGCTATGATCATAGCCCGGCTGAATACGCAAGGTCAGAGGCCAATCACGTTGACGAGCCAATTCTGCTAATTTCGCCGGTTGTAATTGATCGGCAAGGAATTGATCTCCATCTCCCTGATCGACCAATATTGGCAACTGGGTTGGTGCATGCGTGAGTAAATGGCAGCTATCATATTGCAACCATTGACTTTCATCAGCACCCAGATAAGCACTAAAAGCCTTGCGGCCCCACGGAACCTGACACGGGTTAACTATCGGTGCGAAAGCAGACACGGATTGATATTGCTGAGGATTACGCAATGCCAACATCAGCGCACCGTGGCCGCCCATTGAGTGACCACTGATAGATTGACGATCACTCACACTGAAATGCTGGCGGATCAACGCAGGTAACTCTTGGCTGACATAGTCGTACATATGAAAATGCTCAGACCAGGGCGCTTGTGTCGCATTCAGGTAGAACCCAGCCCCTTGGCCTAAATCATAGCCGTCATCATTGGGTACGTCATCGCCACGTGGGCTGGTATCTGGCATCACCAGTACCAACCCGAGCTCAGCCGCGATCCGCTGTGCGCCTGCTTTCAACGTGAAGTTTTCATCATTACAGGTGAGCCCCGATAGCCAGTAAAGTACCGGCGGCGGGTTATCATCCCGTGGTGGTGGCAGATAGATGCTGAAGGTCATATTGCAATTCAGGCTGCTGGCGGCGTGGCGATAGCGTTGCTGCCATCCACCAAACATCCGGTGCTCTTCGAGAAGTTCAAGTGACGTGTTCATGCGTTGTCTGCCTCCCTGCGCTATTTATTTTGTAAAGTATGTTTTTTTGGTGACTGATCAAAATGAATCACGGTACGGATAGATTTGCCTTCATGCATCAAATCAAAGGCTTCATTGATTTGATCCAAACCCATGGTATGAGTGATGAAATCATTTAGGGCAAATTTTCCATCCAGATATTGCTGCACAATACCCGGTAATTCTGAGCGACCTTTGACTCCGCCAAAAGCAGAACCACGCCAGACTCGGCCTGTCACTAGTTGGAATGGGCGAGTTGAAATTTCTTCACCTGCACCAGCGACACCAATAATAACTGATTCGCCCCAACCTTTATGGCAGCACTCTAAAGCTGAACGCATGACATTGACGTTACCAATACATTCAAATGAGAAATCGACGCCGCCATCAGTCAGCTCGACAATCACATCCTGAATAGGTTTATCATAATCTTTCGGGTTAATCAGGTCAGTTGCACCCAGTTTGCGGGCCAGCTCGAATTTGCTGGTATTGAGATCGATCCCGATAATCCGGCTGGCACCGGCCATTTGTGCGCCAATAACCGCAGACAAACCAATACCACCCAAGCCGAAGATAGCCACTGTGTCGCCCGGTTTCACTTTGGCAGTATTGATAACTGCCCCCATACCAGTGGTCACACCACAACCTAACAAACAAACTTCTTCTAATGGTGCTTCTTTATTGATTTTTGCCAGTGATATTTCTGGTACGACGGTCAATTCAGAAAAAGTTGAAGTGCCCATGTAATGGAAAATAGGCTGGCCATTCTTCGAGAAGCGCGTGGTGCCATCGGGCATCAAGCCTTTACCTTGAGTGCTGCGAATTGCCTGACACAGGTTAGTTTTGCCGGAGCGACAGAATTTACATTCACCGCATTCAGGTGTGTACAGTGGGATCACGTGATCACCCACCGCGACACTGGTCACGCCTTCGCCAATCGCTTCAACAATCCCACCACCTTCGTGGCCCAGAATTGCCGGGAATACCCCTTCAGGATCTTTGCCTGATAAGGTGTAGGCGTCGGTGTGGCAAACCCCACTGGCGACGATCCGTACCAGTACTTCACCTTTTTGTGGTGGCATCAAATCAACTTCTTCAACGGATAATGGCTGGTTTGGCCCCCATGCGACTGCTGCGCGGGTTTTAATCATCTCCATGGTGTTGCTCCTATAGCTTCTGCGTAATGAGTGTTATATAAATATATTCTTTATGTATCATATATGTTGCGAATGGTTGTTCGCGGTAACAGCAGATGATACTTGTATGAATTATGGTCGGAAATCGTGACTCTGCCCGCTCAGTTACTGAGTTTCAATTTGTTCAATGATCAACTCTTTGAGGGCGCGAACGTTGGGGCTAAAGGCATCTTTGCGCCAAATGAGCCAGGTTGCCGTCTCGGCAATATCGGGTGGCAGGTGATGCACTTTTACCCGCTCGTGACCGGGAAGTAGAGCCAATACCGAATGCGGGATCAGCGCCAACCCCGCGCCACTTGCCACACAAGCTAGCATGGCGTGGTAAGACTGGATTTCCATGATATGCCCAGGTAAACAGCCTGCCTGCCGGAACCAGCTTTCCAGTCGTAGCCGGTAAGAACAACTGGGGCGAAAGGCAAACAGAGTTTCATCCACGGCATCACGAGCTTGATTAATCGCTAGGTGATCCAGACAGGAAATGATAACTAACCGCTCCTCAAAAGAGCGGCAGCCGTGCAGTTCATCATGCTGTACCGGGCCATCGACCAATGCCGTCGCTAGTGTTCCGGCTCGGACTTGTTCAATAATTTCGCCGGATGTTCCTGTAGTCAGTGACAAAGAGACTTTGGGATAGCGCTGGTGATAAGCCGCGAGCAGGTTAGGCAGGCGAGTGGCAGCAGTGCTTTCCATTGAACCGAGTGGGAAATTACCAGCAGGTTCACCCGCATGAGTAATGCTCATGGCCTCTTCGCTCAGCGCCAAAATACGGTTGGCATAGCAAAGAAAATTATGACCCATGGGTGACAGGCGTAGGCGCTGCTTTTCACGAATAAACAGGTCTGCCCCCAACTCGATTTCAAGTTGGCGCAGGCGTGTCGTTAAATTTGATGGGACGCGGTGCATCTGCTCCGCTGCTCGGGCAACGGAGCCGGTTTCCGCTACGCAACAAAACATGCGCAGCTGGGTCAGATCCATAGATGTTCTCTTTTTGTGATGAACTTAGTGTGTATTATTCATTTTTTGTGATTCTAATGCTCTGGCATGATATTCGCAACTTTCTTTTAACCCACTGTCCGCGTAATGAGCTGGCAGCAATAGATGGATTGGACAGATGGCATTAAGAATTGCATTAAGTGGTTTTCTGGCATTAGTGGTGGCGATGGGAATTGGTCGCTTTGCTTTCACCCCCCAAGTGCCGCTGATGATTGCAGAGCATCAATTCAGCCTGACCGGAGCAGGGCTGGTTGCGGCGTTTAATTATCTGGGATATCTGTTTGGTGCTTTTGATGCCATGCGGGCCAGCCGCCATGTCGAACGCCGTTTGTGGTTAGGGGTTTGGGGGACGGTGGCGTTAACTCTGCTATCTGCTGTTGTCGACGGGCCGTGGTGGCATGGTGTGGTGCGTTTTGCTATTGGTTGGGCTAGCGGCTGGTCGATGGTGCTGGTTGCGGCCTGGACTAATGAACGATTAGCTCATTTTGGCCGCCCTGCATTGAGCGCCGCGGTTTTTGCCGGGCCGGGGGCTGGCATATTCATCAGCGGTATGTTGGCTGTGCTTATCCATAGTTATGGCTTATCGGCAAGTGAGGCCTGGCTGGTGTACGGTGTATTGGCGTTGGTTATTATTGCTGCTATTAGTATCAATTTACCGCGTAGTGGCGAGTTGCACCGCCCCCATGTTGCAGCGCTACCATTGACTTTAACGCCAGCACTGAAACGATTAGTGTGGAGCTATAGCCTCGCGGGATTTGGCTATATTTTACCCGCCACATTTTTATCGCAGATGGCAACCGCTCGCTTCCCTGAAAGCTTGTTTGCCCAGTTTGTCTGGCCTGTTTTCGGCGGCGCTGCGGTGATAGGTATTACCCTTGGTATTCTGACGCGCCATTGTTTGACATCACAAACTCGACTGGCATTAACCCTATGGGTGCAGGCCTTGGGGGTATTGTGTGCCGAGGTGGTGCCGGGAGTAAGCGGGCTGGTATTAGGTGCTTTACTCACCGGCGGCGGGTTCCTGAGTGTCGTCCAGCTTTCTTTGCAACATGGCCGTGAGTTGGCACCAGAACACACCCGTTACATGGCCGGTCTATTGACTACTGGTTATGCCATTGGGCAGTTGGTTGGCCCGATATTATCCGCAATTTCGACCGCATTAACTCACCGGTTGGAGCCAGCGTTATATGTTGCAATAGTGGCGCTGATTATTGCCGGCGCTTTGGTGATTAAAACGCCAGCCCGGGCGCGGGAAGCTGCCATCGAGCCAGATGCAACTGTTTCATCATGATAAAAAGAACCACTGGAGATGAATAACGATATTGAATATAAAAACAATCATCGAAGATTAAGAACAATCACTGGATAATCATTTTGCTCTCAACTAAAGTGGGGAGCAAAATCTGAACGTGATCTGCATCATGTTTATTCCGCTCAGATACGCACGCCTGTTGGAGAAAATAATGTCATCGCTGAGTAAAGAAGCTGAGCTGGTTCATGAAGCACTGCTGGCCCGTGGCCTTGAAACCCCATTGCGCAAACAAGAATTAGATGCCGAAACGCGCAAAACCCGGATTCAGGAACATATGACGCAAGTCATGCAATTGTTGAATCTTGATTTATCTGACGATAGCCTGGCCGATACACCAAGACGCATTGCCAAAATGTATGTTGATGAGATTTTCTCTGGATTGGATTATGAGAATTTCCCCAAAATTACCCTGATCGAAAATAAAATGAAGGTCGATGAAATGGTAACGGTGCGAGATATCACCCTGACCAGTACCTGCGAACATCATTTTGTGACGATTGATGGTAAAGCGACAGTGGCCTATATCCCGAAAGACAGTGTGATTGGTTTATCCAAAATTAACCGTATCGTGCAGTTTTTCGCCCAGCGGCCACAAGTACAAGAGCGACTGACACAGCAAATTCTGTTGGCGTTGCAGACCTTGTTAGGGACAAATAATGTCGCTGTCTCCATCGATGCAGTACATTATTGTGTGAAAGCTCGCGGGATCCGCGATGCGACCAGTGCGACCACCACTACATCATTGGGCGGGTTGTTCAAATCCAGCCAGAATACTCGTCAGGAGTTTCTGCGTGCTGTTCGTCACAACGGCTAATTAGCCTTTTGCCAGAGCGGGCACCAATGGGTGCCCCTATACAGGATGTCGGGTATGCGTCAACGCATCGCAACGTTAGACAGCGCGCGAGGTCTGGCCATTCTTGGCATTCTTCTGCTCAATATTAGTGCTTTCGGCCTTCCTAAGGCTGCTTATCTTAATCCCGCTTATCTTGGTCTTCCCTCAGTGTCTGATAGCTGGACATGGGCCATTCTTGATATTGTCGCGCAAGCCAAGTTTCTGTCTATTTTTGCTATCTTATTTGGTGCGGGTTTGGAGCTGTTGCTTAAACGCGGTAAAGGCTGGATACGGGCACGGCTTTCCCTCTTATTATTACTGGGATTGATTCATGGCATTTTCTTCTGGGATGGCGATATTCTCTTTGCCTATGGTTTGATTGGCCTGGTGTGCTGGCGAATGATTCGTGATGCCAAAGATGCCGCCAGCTTATTGCGCACCGGTGGCGTGCTTTATTTACTCGGCGTGGCGGTATTATTGCTGCTGGGGTTTGTCACCAGCGGGGAACCAGGCCGTTTCTGGCAGCCGGGGGCGGCTGATTTGCAATATGAGCAATTCTGGAAATTACAGGGCGGGGTTGATGCCTGGAAAAACCGGCTCGATCTGTTGTCATCCAATTTGATTGCTATCGGCGCGCAATATGGTTGGGAGCTGGCGGGTTCTATGCTATTTGGGGCCGGGCTGATGCGTTGTGGTTGGTTACGTGGCGAATTCAGTCTGCGTCATTACCGTTTGCTGGCCGCCTGTTTGATACCGCTTTCATTAGTTATTCAAATACCGAGTGTGGTACTGCAATGGAGGGTCGGATGGGATTTCCGTTGGACCGGTTTTTTGCTACAAGTGCCGCGTGAGCTTGGCGCGCCCTTGCAGGCAGTCGGCTATCTGGCCTTACTGTATGGCTTCTGGCCAACATTATCGCGCTGGCGAGTCAGCCATTGGCTGGCACAGGTTGGCCGCATGGCATTGAGCAATTATTTATTACAGACATTGCTATGTACTCTGATCTTCTATCACTTCGGCCTATACCAGCAGCTAGATCGCCTGCAATTGTTAGCTGTCGTTCCCTTCGTCTGGCTGTGTAATATTCTTTTCTCTCTGTTATGGCTGCATTATTTTGTCCAAGGGCCGGTTGAATGGCTGTGGCGCAAGTTGACTGCTTATGCTTGTGGACAATCGTTACAACCACGCAACACCCGATCCTGAATATATCTAAAACAGAATAATGATTGAGCAGTTGCAAATTTGTATGTAAACGTTTTCTTTCTTGTGACGTATTTCACGTGGCAATCTCAACAAACTGGGTAGGATAGGCCACCTGCCATGACAGATTGTGCTCAACGTATGCATGGCGACTTATTGACAAAATAAGACACAGGATAAGGTCATGGCCGCTTTGCATTCAGCTGGAAACAGTATAACTATTCGCGATGTGGCCTCACGGGCGGGCGTTTCGCTGGCTACAGTATCAAGAGTGCTGAATAACAGCGCCTCTATCCGACCAGAAACCCGAGCTGCGGTGCTGAAGGCGGTGTCAGAGCTGGGCTACCGCCCAAATGCCAATGCGCAGGCGCTGGCAACTCAAAGTAGTGATACGGTCGGTGTAGTGGTGATGGATGTGTCAGATCCCTTTTTTGGTGCATTGGTGAAAGCGGTAGACACTGTTGCTCAACGACATCAAAAATATTTGTTAATTGGCAATAGCTATCATCAGGCAGATAAAGAGCGGCACGCTATTGAAGTGTTACTGCGCCAGCGATGTAATGCTTTGGTCGTTCATGCTAAGGCCTTGAGTGACGGCGAGTTAATAGCCTTTTTAGAGCAAGTTCCAGGTATGGTTCTGATTAATCGGATTATTCCCGGATTTGAGCATCGTTGCGTTGGATTAGACAATGTTAGCGGTGCGCATATGGCATGCCGCCTGTTGCTCAAACAAGGCCATCAGCGTATTGGTTTCCTCGGTTCCAATCACCCTATAGATGATGTAATGCAGCGTCAGACTGGCTACCTCAATGCACTTGAGGGGGCCGGTATCACTGTACCTGATACCTGGCGCGCCTATGGCACCCCGGACTTAGCTGGGGGAGAACGCGCCATGATTGACCTGCTGGGGCGCAATTTGCAACTTAGTGCAGTATTTGCATATAACGACTCAATGGCTGCTGGAGCACTGGCGGTGCTAAAAGAAAACGGTATCAGTGTTCCTGAGCAGTTTTCACTGGTGGGTTTTGATGATATCCCGATCGCGCGTTATACCAGCCCTAAATTAACCACAGTCCGTTATCCTATTGTTTCTATGGCAACTTTAGCCACTGAACTGGCACTTGAAGGCGCGACTCGTGCGCCAGCCCCCCATGCGACCTATTGTTTTAATCCGACACTGGTACCCCGGCACTCGGTCGCAATTTGTGGTGTTGCTCACTAGTTCGGTATTTATTCTTGTGTAACCGTTTTCAATCTGTGAGAAAATTCACAGATTCTTAACAACGGCCCGTCTATGCTCTAGTTGTTTTCTACCTGAATGTATCAATATGTCATCGGTTACCGGATAAAAAAACACACGGTAGCGGGTTTGAGAATAGCGATTTACAAACACAAGTTCCGCAAACAACGAGTTTGTAAATGACATGGTTTTTGACGACTCAGGCAGCTTTTCGGAGTGGAGTGCGCTCAAGGACGAAAGATATTTGTGTCAGCTGCTTTGAACGATGGGGCTTTCTCACGTTAAGGCGATGGTGTTATCACCCTGTACTACCCTACATAAACCCGGAGATACAAATGAATAAGAAGGTTTTCACATTAGCGACTCTGGTTGCCAGCATGATGTTCGGCGCGGCGGCTCAAGCTGATACCCGTATTGGTGTCACTATTTATAAATATGATGACAACTTTATGTCCGTGGTCCGTAAAGCTATCGAGAAAGATGCTAAAGCATCTCCTGACGTTACCTTACTGATGAATGACTCGCAGAATGACCAATCCAAGCAAAATGATCAAATTGACGTGTTGCTGGCTAAAGGCGTAAAAGCGTTGGCAATCAACCTGGTTGACCCAGCTGCAGCGCCAGTGGTTATTGATAAAGCCCGCGCAAACGATATTCCAATCGTGTTCTATAACAAAGAGCCTTCACGCAAAGCGCTTGATAGCTATGACAAAGCTTACTATGTCGGTACTGACTCCAAAGAATCTGGTGTTATTCAGGGTGAGTTGATCGCCAAACATTGGAAAGCTAACCCAAATTGGGATTTGAACAAAGATGGCAAAATTCAGTTTGTATTGTTGAAAGGCGAGCCGGGCCACCCAGATGCTGAAGCCCGTACCACTTATGTCATTAAAACCCTCAATGAGAAAGACATCCCAACACAGCAGTTGCAGTTAGATACCGCAATGTGGGATACCGCACAGGCTAAAGATAAGATGGATGCCTGGTTATCTGGCCCTAACGCCAACAAAATTGAAGTGGTTATCGCTAACAACGATGCGATGGCAATGGGCGCAGTAGAAGCATTGAAAGCGCATAACAAAACCAGCATTCCAGTCTTTGGTGTTGATGCCTTACCTGAAGCGTTAGCTTTGGTTAAATCAGGTCAAATGGCCGGTACTGTTCTGAATGATGCGAATAATCAGGCTAAAGCGACCTTCGATCTGGCTAAAAATCTGGCCGATGGCAAACCTGCCGCTGAAGGCACTAAATGGAAAATCGACAACAAAATTGTACGTATTCCGTATGTAGGCGTTGATAAAGATAACCTGGCTGAATTTACTAAATAACAGTCGATATTTGTTAGATACCCAACAACAACGGGTAGGAAAGAAATATTAACCTTCTGGCCCCGGTACTTTAGCGGGCGTCGAGTGTCGGGGCTGAAGGTTTTCTGTTGCATTGATCCTTATTTTAGAGTGCGCGCTGACGGGCGGGAGTTTAACACCCAGCAATTCAGTGGCGATTCTTAGCCAGGTATAACTATGGCCGATATTAATACAGCACAACCTCGCGAGTGGTTGCTGGAAATGAGTAATATTAATAAATCATTTCCGGGCGTAAAGGCGTTAGATAACGTAAATCTTAAAGTGCGGCCAAATTCGATCCATGCGTTAATGGGAGAGAATGGTGCAGGTAAGTCAACGCTATTAAAATGTCTGTTTGGTATCTATAAAAAAGACTCCGGGAGTATTATCTTCCAGGGGCAAGAAATAGAATTTAAAAGTTCTAAAGAAGCATTAGAGCATGGTGTGTCGATGGTACATCAGGAGTTAAACCTGGTATTACAACGCACCGTAATGGATAACATGTGGCTGGGGCGTTACCCAACCAAAGGTTTCTTTGTCGATCAAGATAAAATGTACAAAGACACCAAAGCTATCTTCGATGAATTGGATATTGATATTGATCCACGCGATAAAGTTGCCACTTTATCGGTATCCCAAATGCAAATGATCGAGATTGCTAAAGCTTTTTCTTACAATGCAAAAATCGTTATTATGGATGAGCCAACTTCTTCATTAACAGAGAAAGAAGTTAATCATCTATTTACTATTATCCGCAAATTGAAAGAACGCGGCTGTGGAATTGTTTATATCTCTCACAAGATGGAAGAGATATTCCAGCTGTGTGATGAAATCACTATTTTGCGTGATGGTCAGTGGATTGCCACCCAGCCGCTGGAAGGGCTGACCATGGATCAAATAATCTCCATGATGGTTGGGCGCTCACTGAGTCAGCGTTTTCCTGATCGCCTCAACAAGCCGGGTGAAGTCATTCTGGAAGTGAAGAATTTGACCTCACTACGTCAGCCTTCAATCCGTGATATCTCCTTTGATCTGCATAAAGGTGAGATTCTGGGGATTGCTGGATTGGTCGGAGCTAAGCGCACCGATATTGTTGAAACATTATTTGGTATCCGCGAAAAAGTAGCTGGTACGATTAAATTGCATGGTAAGAGTATTAATAACCACAGCGCCAATGAAGCCATTAATCACGGTTTTGCATTAGTAACGGAAGAGCGCCGCTCAACCGGGATTTATGCTTATCTCGATGTAGGTTTTAATTCCCTGATTTCTAATATTCGTAACTATAAAAACAAATTTGGGCTGCTGGATAATACCCGCATGAAGAGCGATACCCAATGGGTTATCGATGCTATGCGAGTCAAAACGCCGGGTCATCGCACCAGTATTGGTTCTTTATCAGGTGGGAATCAGCAGAAAGTCATTATTGGCCGCTGGCTATTAACTCAACCAGAAATATTAATGTTGGATGAACCGACTCGAGGAATTGATGTCGGTGCTAAGTTTGAAATCTATCAGTTAATGACTGAACTAGCGAAGAAAGACAAAGGAATTATTATTATTTCCTCTGAAATGCCTGAGCTATTAGGGATCACTGACAGAATTTTGGTAATGAGTAATGGTCAAGTTGCGGGAATTGTTGAAACCAAACAAACCACGCAAAATGAAATATTACGTCTTGCATCCTTGCATCTCTAATCTAGTCGAAGGTTCTTATTATGAATGCGTTAAATAAGAAAAGCATGCTCACTTACCTTAAAGAGAGCGGGATTTACGTCGTATTATTCGTACTACTGGCAATAATTATTGTCAAGGACCCGACATTTTTAAGCCTGATGAACTTAAGTAATATTCTGACCCAATCTTCGGTGCGTATTATTATCGCGCTCGGTGTTGCGGGGCTGATTGTGACTCAAGGTACCGACCTGTCAGCGGGTCGTCAGGTGGGGTTAGCGGCGGTGGTTGCGGCAACGATGCTGCAAGCCATGGATAACGTTAATAAAGTTTTCCCAGATTTGCAGACTGTACCTATCCCAATCGTTATTTTAACCGTGTGTTTGATTGGCGCGATTATCGGTTTGGTCAACGGTATTATCATTGCTTATCTGAATGTGACACCATTTATTACCACATTGGGCACCATGATTATTGTTTACGGGATTAACTCCCTGTATTACGACTTCGTGGGTGCTTCACCGATTGCTGGTTTTGATCCTGCATTCTCAACCTTTGCACAAGGGTTCTTGCGGTTTGGTGATTTCAAACTCTCTTACATTACCTTCTATGCATTGATTGCTATCGGTTTTGTTTGGGTGCTGTGGAACAAAACGCGCTTTGGTAAAAATATTTTCGCCATCGGCGGTAACCCAGAGGCTGCTAAAGTTTCTGGTGTCAATGTGCCACTAAACTTAATCATGATTTATGCGCTGTCTGGTGTGTTCTACGCATTCGGCGGGATGTTAGAAGCCGGCCGTATCGGTAGTGCAACCAATAACCTGGGCTTTATGTATGAGTTAGATGCGATCGCCGCTTGCGTAGTGGGCGGGGTATCCTTCAGTGGTGGTGTTGGTACTGTTATCGGTGTTGTTACCGGGGTTATCATCTTTACCGTGATTAACTACGGGTTGACTTATATCGGTGTGAACCCCTACTGGCAGTACATTATTAAAGGTGCGATCATTATCTTTGCGGTAGCTCTGGATTCACTGAAATACGCCAAGAAAAAATAATCAGCCATTAGCAAGACAAGAAAGCCAGCCAGAGTCAAACTCGGCTGGCTTTTCTAACTGTCATATTCTTCGTCAAAATTGTCGAAAGACATCATCATATCCAGCACAGCTCAATGGGCCGGATTACGCAGATAAATAATCCAATAGGTCAGCCCTACTAATAATCCTCCACCAATAATATTACCGATCGTCACCGGAATAAGATTATCGATAATAAAATTGGACATGGTGAGGGAAGGGAATTGGTCTGGCCCTGAATTAATCGAATGCCAGAATTCAGGTGATGCAAAATCACGGATCACAATAGCTAATGGGATCAAAAACATATTGGCAATGCTGTGCTCAAATCCACTGGCAACAAACATACCAATAGGGAGTAGCATCACCACGATTTTGTCTGTCAAAGTATGGCCTGAATAACTCATCCATACCGCCAGGCAGACCATCAAGTTAGCCAGTATTCCCAAACACACCGCTTCTATAAAGGTATGGTGTAATTTATGGTCGGCTGTTTGCAGCACATTTAGTCCCCATAAATCATTCGCCGCAGTATGTTGACCGGCATACCAAATCAGAGCAACAAAAAACAATGCACCAATCAGATTACCGAAATAGACATTGATCCAATTAGTCATTAATTGTCGCCAACTGATCTTGCCACTGGCTTTGGCTACCACAATTAATACCGTGGAGGTGAACAAATCAGCACCACAGATAATCACCAGAATCAGGCCAAGGGAGAAACATAAACCGCCGACTAATTTTGCCAGCCCGTATGCTACACCTGCAGTACCGGTGGTTGCTGTTATGTAGAAGACAAAAGCAATGGAGATAAACACACCAGCGGTCATCGCTAAATAAAAAGTTGTTGCTGGATTTTTAGTGGCTTTATATATACCAACTTGCTCTGCAAGCTTTGCCATATCAACTGGAAGTCGCAGATCAAAGGGATTTTCAATACTCATTGATAACTCCTTGTTGCTTATTTTCTTGTTAAGAGAAGGGTAAGGAAGAATTAGATATTTATTTTAATAACAGGGATTTTATGCATTTTTCATACCATGAAGTTGACGGCATCTTTACAATGTGCTGGTGGGGTGAGGAACGAGATCAGGTATTTTATGCGAGGTTTTCAGTGAATATATAACCATTTCGCTATGCATTCATTTATACATCGATATGCTTATAGTAAATATCAAATAAAAAGTGTAGTAGTATATAACTATATGTTTTAATGCTCTTTTTTATGTAAATGAGACGTGATTTCAATAATAAGTCTTTACAGGTGAATATGCTAAAATAGTTTGTTAATCCAGATCAAGCTTATCGCGGGTTAATATATATTTGTTCATTTCAATACCTTAAAGTAGTTATCATCCATTTTTTGGGCTTAATTACTTTGGGTATATATGGATAGCGCAAAAAAACTACTCCGCCCCACATTGGCTCAAGTCTGGCAAGACACATTGTTCACGGTCTCGAAAAAGTTATTATTGCTGCGGGATATAACCGATTTAGTTAACGAACTCAGAAAACTCTCTTTTTCTGTCGTTCGTTTCCAGCGGGTCAATTTATTACTGCTTAACCCCCTGTATAACCAAATGACGCTCTATACCCACGATGATGTGTCTGACACTGTTGTGGCGTCGCAAAATGTTTTATTTGCCGAAGGCCCCGGTGGGCTGGCATGGCAGCAACAGACCCCTTTGCAAACTGACCATCTCCGTATGCAAAGGGAGTTTTCTGCTGTGGGTGATTTAGCACCGTATCAGGAATTACATGCTGGCTGCCATTTCCCTTTGGGCCATGATAACCATTGGTCAGGCTGTGTTGAGTTTATTAAAACCGATAATAGCCAGTTTGATGAGCAAGCTATTACCTTTCTGGGCTTATTGGCAGACGTAGTGGCCATCGCGGTCGACAATATTACTGAGATAAACTGGGCATTCTCCGAGCGCGAACGGTTGCGCTTTGAACGGGATCATTTCCGTATATTAGTGGATGTCACCAATACGGTTATTTCTAAACTGGAGTTGGATGTTTTAGCGGCGGAGGTCTCAAAAGAGATACACCGCTTTTTCAATATTGATTACATCAGTTTGGCAATATGCGGTACGCACAATGACAAAAATAAACTGAATGTTTTTTCTACTCGCTATCAGTCTGGTCAAGCGGTACAGCATCAACAAGCCTGGGTAGATATGACGGGCACATTAGCTGGGCAGGTTTTACACAGCCGGGAATTATTGCTCGTCAATCTGGCTGATATTGCTCTTTTGGCTCCGGATGATAAACAACTGGCAAGTATGCTGGATGCTGGCTTACAAGCAGTTTGCCTATTGCCACTATTTTTCGGTCATAAGATGCTGGGCGTATTGAAACTGGCACAATGTCAGAGTGATATTTTCACTGACAGTAACCTTAAACTGCTACGACAAATAGCTGCGCGAATTGCTATTGCAGTCGATAATGCCTTGGCTTACAACGAAATTACCCGCTTGAAAGATTCATTGGTCAACGAAAATCTCTATTTGACTGACCAGATTATTCATAATGAAGAGTTTGGTGAGATAGTGGGTCACAGCGCCGCTATTCAAGCGGTGCTGGAACAGGTTGAAATGGTGGCATCCAGTGACTGTACAGTATTGATTCTGGGGGAAACTGGCACCGGTAAAGAGTTAATTGCCCGTGCCATCCATAATTTAAGTACCCGTAAGAATAAACGTATGGTGAAAATGAACTGTGCGGCCATTCCCTCCGGTTTGATGGAGAGTGATCTGTTTGGTCATGAGAAGGGGGCTTATACTGGTGCCGCCTCACAGCGTATTGGTCGTTTTGAAATGGCGGATGGCGGTACGTTATTTCTCGATGAAGTTGGGGATATCCCTCTTGAATTGCAACCTAAGCTCCTGCGGGTTCTACAAGAGCGAGAAATAGAGCGGCTGGGGGGCAGTAAAATTATCCCAGTTGATGTTAGGTTGATTGCCGCGACTAACCGAGATTTAAAACTGATGATGGTAAATCGGGAATATCGCAGTGATCTCTATTATCGGCTTAATGTTTTTCCAATTGTGATCCCACCGTTGCGTGAACGTCCTGAAGATATCCCTTTGTTAGTGAAATTTTTCACTCAGAAAATAGCCAAACGCATGAACCGCACTATTGATACCATTCCGGGTGATACATTGCGTTTACTCAGCCGCCTACCTTGGCCGGGTAATATTCGCGAACTGGAAAATGTTATTGAGCGGGCGGTGATCCTCAGCCGTGGCACCACGCTAAATTTACAGTTACAAGAATTGGAATATCATTTATCGCCATTAGAAGTGGCGAAACCTGTATTGGAGCGAGTGGTTCACAAACCATTATTACCTGAGAGTGAAGAGCCAGAGTTTTCAGAATCTGAACGTGCGCGAATTATTCGGGTATTACGAGAAACCAATGGTGTAGTCGCCGGACCGAAAGGAGCCGCAATTAAGTTAGGGTTGAAACGCACTACTCTGTTATCCCGCATGCAGCGGTTAGGAATATCAGTAAAAAGTATCGAAGACGAAGATGGAATAGAGTAACTCATATAATCTTTTTCTTTGTTCTGATTTATATTCTATTTGCGTAAGCAGCAGAGTTGAACCAAGGGGAAACACGCCGTTGGGGTCGTCAGCGGCGTAAGCCGCCGAAGTGCCCCTAGGCGTGGTCAACCATTGGCCCACTGCACTTTATTCGATTCGCAGAACAGTAGCTGTCAATCGAGTAAGTACATGACGGTGGCGAGCACTGCGTAAACCCAGAATGGCAAAGCGCAGTAGCCGTTAACAGATCAAATCACTTCGGCTTCCCTACGTAACCGCGCCTTCAACTGGCTATACTCTTGCTGCACGTAATTTTCCGCCCAAGTTTGATCGGCAATGGCCTCCAATTTCACCGCACAATACTTATATTCTGGCGTCTTGGAAATAGGGTCCAGATGGTCCAGTGTCAGCTCATTACACGCGCCGATCCACCACTGATAAGTCATATATACCGCGCCGACATTGATGCGTTCACTGACTGACACCCGAGTAATAACCTTACCGCGCCGCGAGGCAACCCACACCAATTGTTGGTCCTGCAAGCGCATTTTATCTGCATCCTGCGGGCTGATTTGCACGTAACCCGGTTCATCGGCAAGTGTTTGTAATGCTGAACAGTTGCCGGTCATGGAGCGGCAGGAATAGTGGCCGACTTCACGCACGGTACACAGCACCAGCGGGTATTCTTCATCCACCTGTTCCATTGGCGCACGCCATTCGCTGGCAAACAACAACCCTTTGCCGCCGGGGCGGTCAAACTTATTACCCGCATATAACCACGGTGTGCCGGGGCTGTCTTCAGTAGTACAAGGCCAGGGAACATAGCCCAAACCGGCCATTTTTTCGTAAGTTGCGCCGTAATACAGCGGACATAGCTCGCGTAGTTCGTCCCAAATCTCTTTAGTATTGTTGTATTTCATCGGATAGCCGAGGGCTGTCGCCATTAGGCTGATAATTTCCCAATCCGGTTTGACGTCACCTTGGGGTTCTACTGCTTTCTCAAACCGTTGGAAACCCCGGTCGGCGGCAGAATAAACGCCTTCATGTTCGCCCCACGACGTTGCTGGGAAAATAACGTCGGCTTCGGCAGCGGTTTTGGTCATAAAGATGTCTTGTACAATCAGCAATTCCAATTCGCTGAATGCTTCGCGCATCATCGAAAGGTCCGGTTCGGTTTGCAACGGATCCTCGCCCATCACGTAGTTGGCTTTGATTTTGCCTTCTTTGACCTTGTGCGGAACGTCGGTCAGCGAGTAACCAATTTTGCCAGAGAGAGAAGGAACCCCCCAGGCTTTGGCAAACTTCTCCAGTGTCGCGGGGTCAGTCACGGCTTGATAACCGGGGTACATATTGGGCAATGCGCCCATGTCGCAGGCACCTTGCACATTATTTTGCCCACGCACCGGGCCAACACCAACATTTGGCCGGCCTAAATTGCCCGTCAGTAATGCCAATCCAGATAATCCCTTAACCACATCCACGCCCTGGCCCCACTGGGTAACACCCATGCCCCACAAAATGGTGGCAGAAGGTGCGGCAGCATAGATGCGCATCGCTTCACGAATGGTGTGTGCTGGCAGGCCGGTGATACTTTCGACATACTCCGGCGTGTATTTGGCAACAATTGCGCGATACTCGTCAAAACCTTCGGTATAACGCGAAACATAGTCTTTATCGTAGAGTTCTTCAGTAATAAGCACGTTGGCGAATGCATTCACCAGCGCCATATTGGAGCCATTTTTCAATGGTAGCCACAGATCGGCAATACGCGCAGTTTCGATATGGCGTGGATCGCAAACAATAACTTTAGCGCCTTTCTCTTTGGCTTTGAGAATGCGGCGGGCCACGATTGGGTGTGAATCAGCCGCGTTATAGCCAAACACCAAAATACACTTGGTATCTTCAATTTCGCAGATGGAATTACTCATCGCGCCGTTGCCCACAGTCACCTGCAAACCCGCGACTGACGGGCCGTGACACACGCGAGCACAGCAGTCAATGTTGTTACTGCCAGTGACTGCGCGGGCAAATTTTTGCATCACATAGTTGGTTTCATTGCCCGGCCCACGGGACGAACCGGTATGCATAATGGCTTCCGGGCCATATTTCTCTTTGATTGCCCGCAATTTACTGCTGGCGAACTCAATAGCTTCGTCCCAGGAAACCGCTTCCAGCTTGCCACCTTTTTGACGACGGATCATCGGCTGTTTTAAGCGTGGCGTCAGCAGCTTGGTATCATTGAGAAAATCCCAGCCATAATAGCCTTTCAGACAAAGCTCACCCTGATTGGTGACGCCATTTGCCCCTTCAGCGCCAACAACTTTGCCGTTTTCGACCAGTAAATTGATTTTGCAGCCGGAGCCGCAGTAAGGACATACCGTTAATGCTTTATACATTTTTAATCCCCTTGGCCTTTTAGGCTGACTAAAAGTTCATCTCGTTGGCTTCGTCCAGTGCGGCGCGCAGCTGTTTCTTGCGTAGCATGGCTTGCATGGTGTCACGACCAATCAGGTGCAGTGCCTGAGTGGGGCAAACCGAGATGCAGGCAGGCCCAGCGGCACGCCCTTCACATAAATCACACTTTTGCGCTTCAGCTTTCAGGCAAAAGCCCTGCGAGAGGCCGTTGAACATCACTTCAACCTGTTTGGTCACCACGTTCATGGCACCGTAGGGGCAGGCAACGACGCAGGTTTTGCAGCCAATGCATTTTTCCTGCAACACCTGAATGCTGTCTGCCGCCCGCACAATCGCGCCGTTCGGGCAAACATTGGCACAAGGCGCATCCTCACAGTGGCGGCACAGAATGGTGGTACTGACATTCATTCCTTTGACCACTTTCAACCGCGGGGCGAAATTGGCTTTAGTCAGGGTGTCCAGTTTGCCGCCATTGTGTGCCAGCACGCAGGCAACCTCACAGGTACGGCAGCCAATACACTTTTTTGGATCGGCGATGATGAACCGGTTCATTGTTTTCTCTCCTCCCCCCTTCATCTTTCAAGTTGCAGGTGTGTTGGCTGCACTCGCTTGCCGCCTTCCTACACCTTGAAATCTATTGGGATAAATTGATAGATCTGGCAGATTCACGTTTAGAACAGCTAATCTGGCTCATTGCCCTACATACTGCATGGTTTATGCCAACTTGAAATGGTGGCGTAAAAGTGGATGAATATGATTGTTTTATAAAGGATTAGTGGATATTGATGCGGGAGGGAGTATTAACAGGAAACTGTCGGCAGGCATGACGTCGGCAAAATTGACGACGGCATGCCGTCATTTAGCTATAAATGTGCGAAACCGCCATCACCTTGCCAGTGTGGCAGTTGTTGATACACCGTTTCTACCGCCTGTTTTACTGGCTCGGTCATCGGAAAGTAGAACGCCACCAGGGTAGGTTGGATGCCGACGAAGATAACTTCGCTGATATCTTCCTTTAACTGATCAATCAGAAAATTGAGCGGTAAATTATGCGTGCTCATGATGAACATTTCGGCAATTCGCTCAGGATCAATGATGCGAATCTCACCCGGCGGCAGCTCCATATCGGCGGCATCAACAATAATCAGGCGGGTGGGCTGCAACGCGCGAATACGATGCACGACATTTTCCGGTGCCGAACCACCGTCGATAACGTGCCAGCCAGCTAATGGTTGCTCTGTCATACGCTCAGCCAGTAACGGGCCAGCGCCATCATCGCCCATCATGCTATTGCCGACGGTTAACACGATATTTGTGACTGGATATTGATGTTTCATGGGCGGCGCTTCACCATTAAATAAATTGCCGGTTCCTGCTCAATATCGTACAGGGTTTGCAGCAGTTGTTGGCTCCAGGGCTGATGCAATGAATCTGCATTCTGTGCCAGTGGCGCAAAGGCTTGGGCCAGCAATTGGGTATGGGTGCTGTCGATGGTGATTTCGCCAAATTTCAGCAAACCAGCCATTTTGCGGCGAGCTTTACCTTCGGGTAACTGACTGAACCACTGCTCATACTCAGCCAGTGGACATTCCATAATGGCTTTTAAGCAATCAATGACGCCGACATGGTGGCCGATAGCCAGTGAGTAATACATCACTTGTTGCGCCTGTTCGGGCATGTCTTCATCACTGTCGAGGAACTTCTGGTTCAGGGCATAAAAGATCACTTTAGGCATTAACATGCCCTCCCGCCAATTGCATCAGGGTTATCTGTTGCAGGTTGGCAAATATCTCACTTAAACGCGGATCATCTTGTTGCTGGAGGTAACTCTGGCAACGCTGTTCCAGTCCTTGCAGCGGTTGATTGACCAGCAGTGATAAGAAACTGTCGGTAATTTCTCGCCCGTGACGATAACCGGCCATACGGCGGGCCTCACGTTCTAATAATACCCGCAGAGTTAGCGGTGCATCAGGGTGAATAAGCGCCACGCGTTCATCGGCGGCTTCCTGGTGATCCTCACCTTTTAACTTTTGTTCCAGCAAGCCCAAAGCGACCGCAAAGCCATAAATGGTCGCTGCCGGGGTGGGAGGGCAGCCGGGGATATAAACATCAATCGGCACAATGGTGTCGCTACCGCCCCAGACACAATACAGGTCGTGGAAGATACCGCCGCCGCAACCACAAGCGCCATAAGAGACACAAATTTTGGGGTCAGGAGCGGATTCATAAGCACGTAAGGCCGGTGTGCGCATGGCGCGAGTGACGGCGCCGGTGAACAGTAAAATGTCCGCATGGCGTGGTGAGGCAACCACTTTGATGCCAAATCGCTCGGTGTCGAACAGCGGTGTAATTGAAGAGAAAATCTCAATTTCACAGCCATTGCAACCACCGCAGTCCACTCGATACACATAGGCCGAGCGTTTGATATCTTTCAGTAATTTGCCTTTTAACTGGGCGATAGAAGAGTCAAGTGCAGCGGGTTGGCTAACGTAATGGCCCCAAGCTGGTTTCAATGAATGTGGTTGGCTCATCAATTGCTCCCCCCTTCAAGGTGGTGATTCGGTATCATGCTGTTATTCATGGAAACATTATTTTTTATGGAGACATTGTCATTACCTATAATGTTCTGTTTGCGCTTACAGTCAGGACAGGTTTCAAAATGGGGGCGCTGTTGCTCGACATCATCAATACCCATCCCGGAATGAATCAACAGTGCCATGACGTAATCCACCTCTTTTTTCGGCGCAAAAGGCTTCTGGCACTGCTGGCAATGGGCGAGAGTAAAGGTGGCGCGCTGATATAAATCGGCTTTATTGAATACTGCCAGTTCAAACTCTTGTGATAACACAATGGCGCGGGTCGGGCAGACTTCTTCACAGCGGCCACAAAAAATGCAACGTCCGAGGAACAATTGCCACTGGCGAGTGCCCTTAGCAAGGTCGGTCTCCATCGTCAGCGCATTGGCGGGGCAGGCCATAGTGCAGGCGCCGCAGGCAATGCATTGCTCGGCATCATATTGTGGTTTGCCACGGAATCCGTGACTGACCTCAAGTGGCTTAAACGGATATTTCACCGTGGTATCGCCGACTTTCAGGATGGTTTTAAACAGTTTTAACATTCTTCATCCCTCTATTTGAGCGGCGAATGGGTGCGCTCAATGCCATAGCGTTCGATCTCTTTGTACGGCACGGTGACGGATTTCTGCTTGCGTACATCCACCAATGTCACCCGGTCAGTGCAGGAATAGCAGGGATCGAGGCTGCCGATAATCAATGGCGCATCAGAAACCGTATTGCCGCGCAGCATGTAGCGCAGCACCGGCCAATTGGCGTAAGTGGCGGCGCGGCAGCGCCAGCGGAACAGCTTCTGATTGTCGCCGGTCATGCTCCAGTGGACATCTTCGCCACGCGGCGCTTCCGAGAAACCAAGGGCAAACTTATACGGCTGATAGTGGACTTTCTCCTCCAGCAACGGCCCGCCCGGCATATGGTTTAGCCCGTACTCAATCATTACCAGCGAGTCGAAGAACTCCCGCACCCGCACCAACAGGCGCGAATGCACATCACAGCCATCAAGGCTAAACAGCTCTTTCGGGATATTGGCGTAGTTGGCGTAAGGGTGGTCGTGGCGCATATCGCGTGCATAGCCACTGGCGCGGATCATCGGGCCAACTGGGCTGAAATCACGAGCGATTTTGCGATCCAGCATGCCAACGCCCATTGTGCGCTGCTCGATATTGGCGGTGCTCATCAGCATATCCACCAGCTCGCTGATATCAGCGCGTATCTCTGAGACTAATTGCAGCGTTTTAATACGGTCGGCTTTCAGAATATCGCGCCGCACCCCACCAATCAGATTTAGGCCGTAGGTTTTTCGCGCGCCGGTAAGCATCTCGGCGATAGTCATGGCTTTTTCGCGCACTCGGAAGAACTGCATAAAACCGGTATCAAACCCGACAAAGTGGCAGGACAAACCGATATTGAGCAGATGGCTGTGTAGCCGTTCTACTTCCAGCAAAATGGTACGGATCATCTGCGCCCGCGGTGGCACGATAATGCCGAGCGCATTTTCAATCGATGAGGTATAAGCCACGCTGTGGGTGAAGCCGCAAATGCCACAGATGCGATCTGATAGGAAAGTGATGTCGTTGTAGCCCATGCGGGTTTCAGCCAGTTTTTCCATGCCACGATGGACATAAAACAGGCGGTAATCGGCGTCGATAATGTCTTCGCCGTCGACGAACAGCCGAAAGTGACCTGGCTCATCAGAAGTGATATGCATCGGGCCGATGGGCACCACCCGGCTGCTACTGCCCGCTTCGTTTTCAAACTGATAGGTTTCAGTGTTGCTGGTGGGAGTCGGGCGCTGGCGGTAATCCATGGTGTCTTTGCGCAGCGGATAGAGGTCGTCTGGCCAATCATCGGGCAACACTAAACGGCGCTCATCAGGCAAGCCAATAGGTTGTAGGCCATACATATCGCGCACTTCGCGCTCACCCCAGACGGCTGCCGGAACTCGTGGTGTCACGGACGGGAACTCGGGCCGTTCGGGGCTAATCAGCGCTTTGACAATTACCCAGCACTTATCGCCATACTTTTTACCCGTATCAATGCCGTATTGTTCGCGGCCTTCCATTGACAGCACATAGTAGATGGCAAAATAGCCATTCAAACTGCGCTCGTCATTACCAAATAGCACAGATAACCAACCACCTTGTTGATAATAAAGGTGTTCAACCACATCCGGCAGGCTGTTCAGTTTGATGGTTATCGTCAGTTGATCAGGGGTTTGCCACTCTTCATCAAGAATTACAGTTGGAAATTGTTCTCGCAGCTGGGCCACATAGGCGGCTCCCAGTTTTTCACCGCTGTGTGGCTGCCCTGAAACCGGCTGTTCTGAAACCAAAAGAGCTGAAGTAGGTGTTTCGTGAGTCACGTTACATCTCCTGACGAGTCGGGGTGAATGGCAGAGCGGCGTGCGTATCTGCGATGGATGGGGTCAATAGGGCCGGAGAAATGTCTTTTATTGGGCTGGGCAATTGCCATGGCAACATAAAGGGTGGTTGGATAGGGTCGCGGCTGTCGTTATTGAGGACAATCTGCGCCGCATCAGTCAGCAAGCGGGTCACTGGCGTGGGAATATGCACCCCGAGCAACAGCATCAGCAATAATAGAATCGCCATCGGCGCGGTAGTCAGAATACCCAGTTCACCTTTGCTTACCGCCGTCGGTGGGGTACCCAGCACCGTGCTGGCGATCATGCGTACCAACCCCGCCAGTACCAAAGTGAGCAGCAATAGCAACACAATAACTAAGGTGATATGGCCGGTTTTAATCGCTGCGGCGACCACCATAAATTCACTGATAAACACGTTAAATGGCGGCATTCCCGCCAACGCCAATGCGCCACCGGCCAGCATCACCGCAGTGAGCGGAGCCACACGGATAATGCCTTTGATAGCACCCATATCCCGCGTGCCATATTTCAGCAGCACATTGCCAGAACCGCAGAACAGTAAGGTTTTTGCCAGGCTGTGATTCATGGTGTGAAACAGTGCGGCTAATACACCCAGTGGGCCACCAATGCCTAAGGCCACGGCGATTAACCCCATGTTCTCTACACTGGAGTAAGCCAACAAACGTTTCATATCGCGCTGTGCCAGAATGAAGAATGCAGAGACGGCAACCGACATCATGCCGAACACCAACAGCAACATTTGTGGGAAATGTGGCCCGATGGCGGCACTGATAATGATGTAATAGCGAATGATCACCAGCAGGGCGCAGTTGAGTAATACCGCGGATAACAAGGCGCTGGTGGGGCTGGGGGCTTCGCTGTGAGCATCCGGCAGCCAGGAGTGCATTGGGAACAGCCCGGTTTTGGTACCAAAGCCAATCAGGATAAAGACAAATGCCAGATGCATCAGGCTAGGATCTAGCTCTTTGGCATGCTCGGCGACCACCGTCCAGAAGATAGCGCTGCCGGGGTCGGCCAGCACATTGGCAGCATTGGCATACACCAATACCGTGCCATACAGCCCGAACGCCACACCAACGGTACAGATAATAATGTACTTCCACGCCGCCTCCAGTGAGGAACGCTGGCCGTATAATCCCACCAAAAAGGCCGAACTGAGGGTGGTGGCTTCAATGCCAACCCACATCAGAATCAGGTTATTGCTGGTTACCACCAACAGCATGGTGAACAGGAACAGATGGAAAAAGCCGTAGTAATTACACAAGGTGCTGACAGTAATTTCACCGTTATTCACTTCATGGCGCATATAGCCAAGGGAGTAAAGGCCAGTGATAAAGCCGATAACGCCTAAAATAGCGAGGAACAGCGCACTGAGGCTGTCGATATGCAGCCAATGGTGAACCGCCAGAATTTCCCCGCCCACTGCCACCCGGCACACTACCGTCAATGCCACTATCAGCAGTAAACTGATGCCTGCAAAATGTACCCAGGTGGTTGCCATGCGGGCGGCACTCCCCAAGGCACGGCAAGCAAATGCCAGCAGCGAGGCTATCAGAGGTATCGCCAGCAGTAACAGCAGCAGGTCAGTATTGCTCATTTTATTACCCCTTTAGCGCTGTCAGTTGTTTAACATCCAGCGTATGCAGCGTGCGGTAAATTTTGCGCGCCATTAGCGTCATCACAATCACGGCGAAGATGGCATCAGTGGCAATACCTACCTCGACCAACTCCGGCGCGCGGAAAGCCAACAATGCCAACATCAGGTGCGCGCCGTTTTCCATCAGGCAGTAACCGAAGATGTTTTTCAGGATATTGCGTTGGGTGACGATACACAGCAGGCCAATCAGGAAGTGCCCAAGTGACACTGCCAATGCCGGTTTTAGCGCACTGACCATCGGCAATTGCACTGGCTCGACCACGAAGTAGCTCAATAAAATGATGATGGCGGCGATAAATATCAGGCCAGCGGTACCTACCACGCCGCCGTTGGCTTTAGGGTCTTCCATCTGGCGAAATGCGCGATACATAATCCACGGCACCAATATCACCTTGGTGATAAAAGCGGTCAGCGACCACATATACAGCTCGTGGGCGTGCAAGGTTTCGGCTAATACCAGGAAAATCAGCACCAAGACCAGTGACTGCAAAGCATAAAACAGCGCTGATGTGGCGGGTTTTTTCACGATAATCACCAGCAGCGAGGTAATGATCAGCAGGCCTGCCAGATTATTGACGACCAAATTGTTGACAATAAGTGTTCCGGTCATTTTTTTACTCCCTTATCCGAGCCAGGCGACGGCAATAAAACTTGAACACACCGACATCACCACCAGCACTACCAGCACACCCTGCATGGCTAATGGCAGCGGCTTGGCACTGGCGACTTCTTCTGACGGCTTGCCTGGTACAGTTTGTCCGAACCAGTAGAGGAACCAGCCAAAGCTGGCAACCGATTCAATCAACGCCAGTACCAGCAGCGGTATCAGCAGCCAATGTTCATGAGAAAGTGAGAAACCGGCGGCAAAAATGGGGAATTTACTAAAGAAACCGTTAAATGGCGGTACCCCGGTGATGGCCAGTGCAGCCACACAGAATCCGACGCCCAGCAGTGGCATTTTGCCCATGATGCCTTTAAGTTTGGGCAACATACGGGTGCCGCAGCTGTAACTCAGCGCCCCGGCGACCAGGAAGAACAGGCTCTTGGCAAATGCGTGGTTGAAGATGTAGGCAATGCCGCCATCAAAGGCCAGTTTTGAGCCATAGATAGCCAACGACAGAGCGAAGAAGATGTAAGACAACTGGGTGATGGTGGAGTAGGCCAGTAGCCGCTTCATATCTTTTTGCGGCAGATACATAAAGAAACCGTAAATCAAAGTAATAACCGCCATCACCATACCGACAGTGCCGATAATCTGCGGCACATCACCGGCGGAGTAGATGGCGCGAGCGAAGATATAGACGCCGACTTTGACCATCGACGCGGCGTGCAGATAGGAACTGACTGGGGTCGGGGCCTCCATCGCATCCGGTAACCAGATATGCAGTGGTAACTGGGCCGATTTCCCCCAGGCGGCAAACAGGATGCCACCGAATACAATGACTTTGGTGGTGTGGTCCAGTTGCGCCAGTGCCGTTAAAGCAAAGGTGCCGGTATTGACCAGTAGCACTGCTGCCGCCAAATACAGGCCGATGGCTGCCACATGGGTAACCAGCAAGGCTTTTAGCGCCGAGCGCAGTGACTTCTGGCTCTGGTAGTAACCAATCAACCCCCACGAACAGCCGCCGGTAATTTCAAAGAAGAACAGCTGTCCCAGCAGGGTGGATGATAAGACAAGCCCTGCCATAGCGCCAATGAATACCAATAGCAGCGCATAGTAGCGGTTGGTGCCTTCGTGCGGGTGCTCGCGATTACCTAATGTCAGATAGCCGGTGGAATAGATACTGACCAGCAAGCCGAGGAATACCACGGCGAAAGCAATTAAGGTGCTGATGCGGTCGATGGTCAGACCGAACAGTGCCATATCACCGTAATGAATCAGATCAAAAGTGACATCAACCTTGCCGCCACTCAGATAGACATAAGCCAGCAGAATGGTGCCGAGGGTGGCCAGCAGTGAGAAGAAAGTACAAGACCATTTCGCCCATTGCTGTGGCAAACAGGCGGTGAGAATGGCACCGGCAAACGGCAACAGAATCGTTACAAGGGCGATGTTTATCAGGACTGAATTTATAAGAGCCAGGTTATCCATGATGGGTTTATTAGCTCCTTAAAGGCCGGTGAGATAGAAAACCAGAGACAAGGCAGCGACGCCAAACCCCAGCCAGGTAACACGGGAGGTCAACAGGAAGCGCCCACGGGCAATACTGTTTTCCACGATGGAGGCCAGTACAAATACCACCACCAATTTAATAACACAGGCCACCAGCGCCCACAGCAAGCCCGGCCCACTCAGTACCGCCAGCTTGCCAAACGGGATAAATACGCCGAGGAAAAGCTGCGCCACCACTACCTGTTTCAGGCTTATGCCCCATTTGACCAAGCCCAGTGACGCACCGGAGTATTCGGTCAGTGGCCCTTCCTGTAGCTCTTGTTCCGCTTCAGCGACATCGAACGGAATTTTGCCCATTTCGATAAACACGGCGAAACCGCAGGCCAACAGCGCCAGAGCCGTTGCGGTCGGTGACTGCCAGTGCCCTTGAGATAAGGTAGTACTGATGGTGCCGATATTGGTTGAGCCAGCAATCAGCCCCACCACCAGCAGTGAAAGGATTAGTGTCGGTTCAACCAACACCCCCAGCGTCAACTCGCGGCTGGCACCGATACCGGCGAAGATACTGCCGCTATCCAGACCTGCCAGTGAGAAGAAGAAGCGAAACAGCGCGAACAGATACAGCAGAGCTATCAGGTCGCCTGCCACGCCAAAGGGGGAGGCCAGCGTGAAAATGGGTAACGTCATAGCAATCAATAACATGCTGCCCAGCAGTACATAGGGCATCAACCGGAAAATAATCCCAGCATTGGCCGGTGCCACATCCTGACGTTTCAGTAGCTTGGCTAAATCTCGATACTCTTGCAGGATGCCCGGCCCACGGCGCGAGTGCATTCTGGCTCTTACCATGCGCGAAATCCCCGCCATCAGCGGTGCCAGCGCCAGCATCACCAGCGCCTGCCCGATGGCGAAAGCAATCATAGAGAGCGCAGGCATATCAGTAGTTGGCATTGCTCGTCTCCTTAAATAGCCGCAATAATCAGCAGGGTTACCAGCGCGGCGACCACATACAGACAGTAGAGGCGGAAATCACCCTGTTGCAGCCATTGAATTCGTTGGCTGAGCCATTGGATAGAACGGATAAGCGGGGCCACTATTTTGTCATCCCAGACAGGTTCCACCCGGCCCGCACCACTGATGGAATATTCCAGCGCACGCTGCATCATCGGGGCGGGATCGAGTGTTTTACGCAGTCGATAGAGCGGGGCAAACATGGCTCGCAGGGGTTGAGTAAAGCCACCGGCCGAGACAGTCATGGCCTGCTCATAGGCATAACCGCAAGCCCACGGGTCGCCAGCATGACGAAATGCCAGGCGGCTGCCTCTGTATAAGCTGGCGACCAGTAGAATCACCAGCGGCAAAATCAATAAACCAAAGAAGATATATAGGGTGGACAGCATGGCCTGAGAGCTGTGTTGTGGGAATAACACCGCGCCTTGCGCTACCTGTAAAGAAGGCACCGGAGGGGCAGTTATCAAGCTGGAGGCAATGCGGCCAATCACCGGAGCGACGTGAGTGGCACCTATTCCCAAAACCAGGCAAAGCAGCGCCAACAACAGCATGGCGGTGGTCATCGGCCAGGGGACTTCGCGCGCAAGGGCGGCTTTTTCTGTACGCGGCAGGCCGCAGAAGCTGATGCCATAAACTTTCACAAAACACATGGCCGCCAATGCACCCGTGATTGCCAGCATCACAATGGCGATTGGCCCGGCGAGGCGGATAATAAAACCGCCGTCTTTGGTCATGGTAAACAGTGATTGGTAGGTGAACCATTCACTGACAAAACCATTGAATGGCGGCAGGGCTGAAATCGCCATACATCCCACCAGAAAGGCCAGTGCGGTATAAGGCATCATTCGGGCCAACCCGCCCATCTTTTCCATGTCTTTGGTGTGTAAGCGATAAATGACCGCACCAGCCCCGAGAAACAGCAGCCCTTTGAAGACGGCGTGGTTAAGCAGGTGGTAGAGCGCACCCAGTAAACCCAGCGCGGCGAGTACCGGCTGATGGCTGGCAATACCAATCATACCGACACCGACCCCCATCAGGATAATGCCGATATTCTCAACCGTGTGATACGCCAGTAGCCGTTTGATGTCGTGTTCGGCTAATGCGTACAGCACGCCCAGCACTGAGGATACGGCACCAAAGCCCAGCACCACCACACCCCACCACAGTTGGCTGGCACCGAGCAAATCAATGCCGACTTTGATGATGCCGAAGATGCCTATTTTCACCATCACGCCGGACATCAGGGCAGAAGCATGGGAAGGGGCAGCAGGGTGCGCCCGTGGTAACCAGCCATGCAGTGGCAGCATCCCTGCTTTGGCACCAAAACCGAAGAAAGCCAATAAGAAGATAACCGAGGCCATAATGGGTTGCGGATTAGCCTGCCGGAAGGCGGCAAACTCCAGACTGCCGCTCAGTCGGTACAGCAGGAAGAACGCAATCATAATCAGCACGGAACCGGCGTGGGCAATCAGAAAATAGAGTAAACCCGCGCTGATGGCATCGTCATCCTGATCGGCAATCACCAGGAAGTAAGACGCCAGCGACATCATTTCGAAAAAAATAATAAAGTAGAAAGCATTATCCACCACCACCAACGCCACCATTGAGGCGATGAATAGGTTCATAAACACCCCCATTCCCCACGCCCCGCGCCCTTTGTATTCCTGCACATAGGCCAGTGAATAGAGCGCGGTTATCACCACTAATAGTGAGATGACCATCAGCATAAATGCGGCTAATGGATCAAGACGCAAACTAAATGCGACAAACGGGAATGGCCCAGCGGTGGTGAAGGTGATAATCCCGCCGTCAAGTAGAGTGGGGGCCGCAGCAAACAAGCCCGCAAGGCCACCTAACAATGACGCCAATCCGGAGGCATAAATCGCGAGTGTTTCTCGTCGTGCCAGCAGCAGAGAAAGCAGTGCGCCAGCCAGATAAAGTAGTAAGGAGAGCCACAATAGCTCAAGCGAATTCATCATCTTTTCTGCTCCTCGTGAGAGATAGCTGACGAGGTGTCCACGGCCATAAAGGGCAGCTCGTTGGCAAACCCACTGGCGGCGGCCAGGCGCTTGGCGTGATTTGCCTGTTCAATGCTGTGCTCATCCACCAGCATTAAGGCGTTAGTCGGGCAGACCCGCACACATTCCGGCCCCTGAGATTGGAAGCTGCATAAGTCGCATTTCACGGCAACAGCACGTACTCCGGCATTCCAGGCAAGGAACGGATTCATGTTGGCCGGGCTAAATGGCACATCAGATAGCAGGGGCATCGGAATGTATTCAGGGAAATTTTCTGGCACTGCCAAGGGTTTACTGCCCGCCGGTGTGATTGCACCAAACGGGCAGGCGATACCGCAGAGCTTGCAGCCGATACAGGTGGTTTCATCCAATTCGACCGCGTTATTGGTCAGGGTAATGGCATTGACCGGGCAAACCCGCGCACACCATGCATCTTCACAGTGACGACAGAGAATCGGTGCCGTGACCGTGGCGTTACGCATAACAGTCAATCTGGGATGCTGTTGTAAACCCTTGGCTTTATGCACCTGGCTGCAAGCAGCCATGCAGGTATTGCATCCAATACAAAGCCTCGGTTCCGCAATCACAAAGCGGTTCATGGCTATACCCTCCGGGACAAAAATCTGGTGACAGTCAGGCTGATAGCAATCATTTCTCAGCTCCAAAGCATATTCTGTGCCAGCACGGTGACCGCCAATGCAAAAGAGAGTAGTGAAGCCGCGCCAGCAGGGCATTAAGGTGATTGCAGATAAAGGGCAGGCATTTAAAAGGCAGTAAAAACAGAGGGATTGCTAGCGTGAAGTGTCGACAATAGTGACGAAATCTTCACTGTCGGATGACACTTCGACAGTGAAGATTCATATCGTGAATTTATACCCAAGTGATTTTGGAAAATATTAATATTTATCAATTTGTTAAAATGGATATAGATATCCATGATATGGCCGGTATTACTGGCATCGTCTTTGCATTGATTTTGCCAGAGAAATCCATAGTGGGAGAACAGTCATGCATGAGATTACCTTGTGCCAAAATGCTATTGCCATGATGGAACAGCAGGCACGGTTGCACGGTGCACAGAGAATTACCGGCGTGTGGCTGGAAACCGGTGCTTTTTCCTGTGTCGAGCCGCAGGCACTGGCGTTCTGTTTTGAGTTAGTGTGTCGTGGCACTTTGGCGGAAGGCTGTGTTTTGCATCTTAGCCAGCAGCCATCACAAGTGTGGTGCCATGACTGCCAGCAAGCGGTTAATTTGCTCAGCAGCAAAGTGACTCGTTGCCCGTTATGTGCGGGCAGCCACTTACGTATTGGGGCGGCTGATGATGGCGTGATAATTAAGCGGTTGGAGGTGGAATGAATTTGCTTTTTTTATGCCGAGATACTGCGGGAGCCGGATTATGTGTATAGGGATCCCTGGGCAAATTGTCGCGTTGGATGACACTCAACCAGGCACGGCATGGGTGGATGTCTGTGGCGTGCGCCGCTCGGTCAATATTATGCTGGTGGCAGCGGATGAGCAGGCGAGTTTAGCATTAATCGGTCATTGGGTTTTGGTGCATGTGGGGTTTGCCATGAGCCGACTGGATGAGGATGAAGCGCTGGAGACCTTGCAGTTATTGCAAGAGATGGGGGAGGTTGAAAGTGATGTCGGGGCGTTTTTAGGGCAAAGGGAGTAGTGGGGGGCGCTTTTGATCGTTATTGACGCAAAACAAAAGCGCATTCAAAATCATGGTGCAGGTGCAGGTGCAGGTGCAGGTGCAGGTTTTTTCGCTTTTTCTTCTGCCAGCCGGTGTTCCAGTTCAACCAGTTGCTCAGGGGATACAGCGGGGTAACCTTGCGCATCATCCGGTATCACGTGTACTGCCGGAATAGGGATTAATGGCCCCAGGAAGCGTGGCTCGCGTTTCATAATATAGAGATCTGACAGCGCGCCGAGGCGGGCAAAGATCTCACGTACCCGAACATTGAGCATATCTTTGGGGGACGGCACAGCAAAACACTGCGCTTGAATCCCCATATGCATAGCGATAAACAACGCCCGCTCGCAATGGAAACGCTGAGTAATGATAATAAAATCATTGGTATCAAATACTTTTCGAGTGCGCACAATAGAATCTAGTGTGCGGAAACCGGCATAATCCAACACAATGTCAGAGGCGGGCACACCGGCGGCCATCAAATCGCGGCGCATGGTCATCGGCTCATTATAACTGTGTAGCGCATTGTCACCACTCAGCAGTAAGTAACTGACTTTGCCACTGTTATAGGCGTTTAGCGCCCCTTGGATGCGGTATTGATAAAACTGATTTATACCACCGGTTTTATAATACTTAGCCGTGCCTAATACCACACCAACCTGCCGGTGCGGTAAGTCTTGCAGTTCATCGTAGATAAAAGGGGCTGTTTTCCAGCTGATCCAGCGATCGAGCGCAATAGCTGTCACCATCAGCAACCCTGCGATGATAATTAAGCTAATAATCAGGCGTTTCCACATTCTCTGGCCTTTGATGCATTCAATTCACTGGTGATACTGCAAGGCTACTGTACCCACCGATATCATGCCAATAGTTTCTTCTTATTATATTAATGATTAAGGGGGAACTGATGACAAGAGAGTTAGTCTATCACCGGCCTGAGCAGTAGCGCAGGCCGGATAATAACTAGAACGAGGTTCGTTTGTAAGTCCGATACTGTGGCTGCCAATAGTTGTGCTCAATGGCCTTAGCTAATGCTTCCTCAGAAGTGACAATAGCGACACCTTGCAACTGCGCAGCTTTCCCTACTTGCATAGCGATGGTTTTTGACACCGCCTGAATATCATCGATATTGGGTAGTAATGCTCCTTCGCCGTTTTGCGCCAGCGGTGAACACTGCGCCAATGCACGGCTGGCGGCCATCAGCATGCCGTCGGTGACACGCTTGGCACCGGATGCCAGCACCCCCAAACCAATGCCGGGGAAGATATAAGAATTATTGCATTGTGCAATTGGATACAGTTTCTCTTTATAGCTGACCGGTGAGAAGGGGCTACCTGTTGCGACCAATGCTGCGCCATCCGTCCAGTTAATAATATCTTCTGGCCGCGCTTCTACCCGTGAAGTGGGGTTCGACAGTGGCATCACTATCGGGCGCGCACAGTGCTTGTGCATCTCGCGGATCAACTCTTCGGTAAATAACCCCGGCTGACCAGAAACCCCAATCAGCACGGTAGGTTTGGCATTACGAACCACATCCTGCAATGAGATTGAGTCACTGGTTAGATTCCAGCTTTGCAACGCATCGCTTTTTTGCACCAATTTACTTTGGAAATCCAACAGATTAGGCAGTTTATCAGTCAACAGGCCGAAACGGTCGACCATAAAGACACGCGCCCGAGCTTGTTCTTCACTCAGACCTTCCGAAATCATCTGCGCAATGATCTGCTCAGCAATACCACAACCGGCTGAACCTGCGCCGAGGAAGGTGACAGTTTGGTCGCGCAACTGGCTGCCAGCGGCATGACTTGCCGCAATCAGGCTACCCAATGTGACCGCTGCTGTGCCCTGAATATCATCATTGAAGCAGCACAGCTCATCACGGTAGCGGTTGAGCAGCGGCGTGGCATTGTTCTGAGCAAAATCTTCAAATTGTAACAATACATTCGGCCAGCGGCGTTTGACTGCCTGAATGAATTCATCAACAAAGGCATAATATTCATCGCCGGAAATACGCGGATGACGCCAGCCCATATACAGCGGGTCGTTCAGACGTTGGGGGTTGTTGGTGCCCACATCTAATACCACTGGCAAGGTATACGCCGGACTAATACCACCGCAGGCGGTATACAGTGACAATTTGCCAATAGGAATCCCCATGCCGCCGATACCTTGGTCGCCAAGGCCGAGAATGCGTTCGCCGTCAGTAACCACGATAACTTTCACATTTTGCTTGGTGGCATTTTGCAGCATGTCATCAATGTGTTCGCGGTTCGGATAAGAGATAAATAACCCGCGCGCGCGGCGATAGATGTCGGAGAAGTGTTCACAAGCTTCGCCGACCGTCGGGGTGTAAATAATGGGCATCATCTCGCTAAGATGCGCTTCCAGCAGGCGGTAAAACAGGGTTTCATTAGTATCTTGAATATTACGCAGATAAATATGTTTATCGTCGTCGTTTTTGAAATCCTGATACTGACGATAAGCACGTTCAGCCTGTTCTTCGATGGTTTCAACCGCTTCTGGCAATAAGCCGTGTAAATTGAAGTGGCTGCGCTCATCATTGGTGAAGGCGCTACCTTTGTTCAATAAAGGGAATTCTAATAGGATCGGGCCAGCGTAGGGGATGTACAGGGGGCGTTTACTTTCGTATTCAAGTTCCATGAGTTTCACTCTTAAACGTTATCAAGTCGTTACCCTGATCCTAAAAGATAAGAAAAAAATGTACAGCTTTTGTTAGTTAAATATGTCGGCTAGCAGTAAATGTGGGTTGTATCACATTCATGGAGTAAGTCCGTAAAGCTGTATTTTTGTTAAAAAATTTTTTTACGTATCGAAATGATTTAAATCGTAGTGTTGGCGCGCATTCCCACGTGATTATTGGCGATAAGCCGACACTGTTTATATAAATGAAACTATAACAGTTATTCAATAGCTCTTTTAATTTGAAGGGAGAAATGCGATTTTCACCCTTGAATTAAAACTGTAAGAATTAATTAAATTAAAAAATTTTATTAAATAACAATCGAGTATCACCAAAGTAAGACTATGTTAGATAATTTATATAAATTAAATTCCTGTCGGGCTAAATGCGCACCCTGTAGTGTTAAAATAATCGATGAAAATAAAAATGGATAAATGTAGTGTTATTACTCTGATGCTTCTGCTATCAGCTTGCTCAAGCTATACAATACCAGTAGAAGATTTATCTGGTCTTTCGAATGATGATTTGTGCATCGCTTTAGGTGAGCGCAATGACAATGGGCCGATGGTTATTCGCATCACAAAAGAGATTGAAAGTAGAGGGGGTGTAATTAATCAAGAGCGATGTTATATCGCCTCTTCAATGGCAATACAAAAAAGTAAACAAGAGTTCAAAGTCACACCTTATCAACCACCCACTTCATACTGTGGACTGGATCCCCAATGTATTCCCCCTCAACTGAGAGGTGCGTTTTTATTACGTAATGGGGAGTAGTTAACCAACAAATGGCGTTGCACAGTTGGTGTTTATCGGGGTTAGCAGGTAACCCCGTTGCGGTTTTATCTGTTTAAAATGTCACGCGTTTTACATCGCTACAGCCTAATGTGGCCAGCGTTGCTTGGGTGGCATTCCACTGAGTCAACACCGGTTTATTACCTTCAACCAGCACTGCGCGGCGAATAGAATTACAATTCTTATCAGACATATTCGCCATAATTAACGCCGCTTGTAGCGGTGGCAGGCTTGGATTAAAAGCTGCGTTTTCTGCATAGCGCCCGGTATAAATAGTGCCGTCAGCGGCCTCCAATGCCACACCGCTATGGGAGTTACTGTAAGGCGCATGGCTGTGGTTTGCGCCATCAAGTGCTGCCTGAGTCAGGACATCAGTTTCAGTAATTTTATAGCCGTGATCGACAGGGTCCATCAGCAGGGTAGTGATATTCAAATCTTTCGGGCCGAAAGAGTCGGGCAAATATTGCCCCAGAGTCGATGCTGGGCGGTTTGGCAGATGAATATGCAGGCCGGTTCCGCTGTTTAGTTCATTCATAAACTGACGGCAATGGCCACACGGCGTGTAATTGACGGTAATAGAGACCAGACTGGCCTCATTGCGCAACCAGGCATGTGTTACGGCACACTGTTCGGCGTGGATGGTTTGTTGCAATGGGGCACCACTAAACTCCATATTGGCACCGAAATAGAGATTGCCGCTGATACCGCGAGCAATAGCCCCGACCTTGAAATTAGAGACGGGTGTCAATGCACAAGCGGCGGCCAGGGGTAGCAAGGCAAATGCCAGCGCATCATCATCTAATCCGCTGATAGTTTTCACCGCTTTCACTTGATCTGCTGTCAGCATTGTCGGGAAATCGTTTGCGCTCATGATAGGTTCAAGTGCGGATTGCAGCGAGGCGGGCAACTTAGCCCAAGCGTCATGAAAACGTGCTTGCATAAGGTTCTCTCCAATAGTTACGGGAAACTATTTTAGGCAGCTTGGGGCTTTCTTGGTGTGACACAGATCCCGTTATATATGAAATTCATGCAAGTAAAATCTCAAATGGGAGATGTACCTCAAATTTATACTGCGATGTTAGCCAAATAAATGTAGCAGCACCGGAAACAAAAAGGGCGCTAGCAGTGAGGTGATAATCCCACAAATGACCAAGGCCAGTGAGCTGAATGCCCCTTCCTGAAAATCTAACTCAGCACAGCGAGCGGTACCCAGGGCGTGCGATGCAGTCCCCATTGCCAGACCGCGCGAAGCTTTGGTGGTAATTTTTAACAAATTCAACAAGCTGTGGCCAAACACCGCCCCCAGAATCCCGACAAAAATAACGCACACTGCGCTGATGGCCGGTAAACCATGAATAGATTCGGCCACCGCCATAGCAATAGGCGTGGTAACAGATTTAGGTAATACCGAGGCGGCAATTTCAGGGGTTGCCCCCATCCACAGGGCCACAGCAGTGCCACTGACCATAGCGGTTATACTACCGATAAAACAGATGCTAATGATTGATTTCCAGCGCGCGCGAATTTGATGCAATTGCTCATACAGCGGGAAAGCCAACGCCACCACGGCCGGCTGCAACAGGTCGTTTAGTACTTTGCTGCCTGCAAAATAATTGGCATAAGGCATATGTGTCACCAACAACAATGGAATGATAACAACCATTGATATCAGCAAAGGGTTCAGCAAAGGCATTTTCAACCAGCGGGCCAAACGGCGTGCGCTGAAGAACACAATTAACGTGAGTGGCAGCGACCACCATAAGTTACTGATCATTTGTCCTCCTCGGTATGAGTGGGAGAACCTATCACCTTGCGCTCACGATGGACAAAATGCGAGCTGTAGCCGACGACCAACATCACCACCAAGGTACTGACAAAGCAGGAAACTACGATCGGGCCAAACTGCTTGGTGAGCTGGTCATAATATTGCATAACGCCAACACCGATCGGCACAAACAGCAGCGCCATGTAACGAATTAGCAGGTGACAACCGGGCTTTACCCATGTCGAAGGCAAAATCTGTGAGGAAAGCAGGGCAAACAAAATCAGCATCCCGAGGATGCTGCCGGGGATGCTGATGGGCAGCAGTAAGGTCACTGCTTTACCTGCCCACAAACACAGATAAATAATAACGAAAGCCCGCAGATACTGCCAGCCAAGTGAAGTCACATTGCGCATAAAAAGAGTCCTGAGTGACGGAATGTATTCATCATACAATTTACGTTAACACTGTGCTAGGTATCACACTATGAATAATTTTTATGGAATTATGCCAATTACGACTCGTCTTGCAACTGAGAGGGTTGCTGGGCTGGCGATTTGGCTAATTGGTAGCCACGATAGAAAAATACCAACCCTAAAATAGCCGCCACAATCAACATGTAGAACATCATCTCCGGTGCGGCATAGGCTAACAGAAAACCGCAGAGTACCGGATTCGCCGCGCCACCTAATTGACCGAGGTTCTGTACGCCATAGTAACTGCCTTTGAGATTCGCGGGTGCAATAAAATCGATAAACAGATATTCGACTGGGATAACAATAATCTCACCCAATGAGAAAATCGCCATTGCTAGCATCCACACGGGGATTGACTGTTGCGCGGCCATAAATCCGAACAAACCAATAATAAAGAACAGCGTCCCTAGCATTAGCCAGCGCATTAAGTTCTGTTGATTCATACGGCGACTTAATAGGTATTGCAAGGTAATGACAATGGCCGCATTGACCGTCATCACAGCTCCAATTACCTGATAAGCAAATTTGGCATCAGAAACAGTAATCAGGTATTGAGATAAATAGCCGGAGAACTGACCAAAGACAATGGCACTGAGCATGCTGCCGACGGTGAAATAGATCAGTCGTTTGTCATGGCGCAAAATACGAAATGTTTGGCGGAAATCTGGTACAGATTCAGTCTGCGTATGCTCCGTGACCGACATATCTGCACTGTCGATTCTAAATTTCAGTGTGATGGCAACCAACAACGCCAGTATGCCCGAAATGATAAAGGGGACTTGCGGCCCCATACTGACGACCAAAACACCCAATCCTGGGCCAACCGCCCAGCCAACATTGACAAGTGTGTAGTTGGCCGAGAAGGCTTTGATGCGCTCATTGACTGGCAACCAGTCGGCAAAACAGGCTTTAATAGCGATGCCATAGACTGAGTATGCCGAATGCAGCAATGCTAAAATCAGGATAATCCACGCCGGATGTTCAATCCACGGCAAGGTAAAAAAGGTGGCAGAGAACAGGGTAATTGCCAGCAAAATCAAGCGCTTTTTATTGAATTTATCCACCAGATAACCGCCATACAGGCTGGTGAAAATCCCCAAGGTCAAACTTGCTCCCAACACCAGCCCAACCTTGTCTGGCGCTAGCTGAAAATGTTCGGCCAAATAGATAGTGATAAACGGAAGCGTTACCGCTCGGCCAATGGTCAACACCAGCGAGGCAATTAGCAGGTTAGTGACACGCGATGGAAATCCTTTCATGGTATTTTCTTATTTTTTAATTATGGGTAATAAGTTGTTTCTATGCGGATTATTGCCAATAAAAAGAATGGCACGCACAGCATTACGACGCGACTCAGCCAATTACAGTAGACTATTGCAGGAGCGAAAGAGAGGGGGGGAGGAAATTTTTTTTGCAAATAGCAGATCGACCTGAATCGACCAGCTATTTATAGATTTTTAACCTAAATATTCGATGATAGATAGCCCGCCATTATAATCAGTGCTGTAGATAATCCCTTGAGCATCAACAAACACATCACATGACTGAATCACTTGTGGGCGACCAGGTCGTTTATCCATCATTTTTTCCGGTGCAGCGGGCACCAGAGCGCCAGTTTCTTTCGGCTGATAGGGGTTGCTGATGTCATAGGCCCGAACCCCCGCATTCTGATAAGTGGCAAAAATCAGCGATGAACTGATAAAACTGCCAGGACGGTTTTCATGCAGATTATGCGGGCCAAAATGTGCGCCTTTTTTGACATAATCTCGCTCATCAGGCACGGGGAAGGTTGAAATACTCACCGGATTGCTCGGCTCACGAATATCAAATACCCAAATATGTTTCTCGCCATCCTCTTGATTATCCAGTACTGCTTCATCCAGCACCACCAGTAAGTCGCGATCTGGCAGGGGAAGCGCAGTATGAGTCCCGCCACCAAAAGGGGGGCTCCAGTTACGATGACTGATAAGTTTTGGCTCAGTGCGGTCGCTGACATCTAATAGTGTCAGGCCACCATCACGCCAACTGCCGTAAGCTGTATCACCGCTGATAATGGCATGGTGCAATGCATAGCGCTTACCTTCAGGCCAGCTGGCTTGTTCGCCCGCAGCGGTATGCATACCGGGCAAAGCATAACGCCCAGCAACCTGTGGTTTTTGCGGATCAGCCAAATCAATGGTTAGAAAAATATAATCACTGTAGCCGTCGAGCAGCGCAGAAACATAGGCCCAGCGCCCACCGACATACCAGATACGGTGGATACCTATACCATCAAGTGGCAGGAAACTTATCTCGCGGGGCTTGTTCGGTACCGAAATATCAAAAATACGTAAACCGGCACTCCAACTACGGCCTTCTTGCCGGGTACTAATCGTTTGGGCCACTGAGCGGGTGTAATACACTTTCTCTTCGGCAAAACTAGCGTCAGCAAACAAGTCACGGGCATTAATGACCAGTAGCAGGTCATCATGAGCTTGTAAGTGTACATTCCACGTATTGGGTGGCGCGGCGATAAAACCAGCCGGACGTGGTTTTTTTGCATCTCGTACATCAATAATCGAAACGCCCTGGGACACCATATGGCCGACATAAGCGAAACCACGATGCACCATCACCTGCACGCCATCGGGTTTTCCACCCTGATCACTATGACCAATCAGCCGCATATTGCAGCTGTATTCAGGTGTTGGCAAAACTCCTTGCGCTGCCATTTATTTCACTCCAAATCAATTTTTCGCATGGGTCTTTAATGACGCACTACGAGATTAATGACAAAGCTATTGATAGTTTGCTGAGTAAAGGGGTTACCGTACCTGGGGGCACTTCGGTGGCTTGCGCCGCTTGTATTTAAAGCTAATAGCGACCCCAATGGCACGATTCCCCTTCATTTGATTTTTTCAGCGGTCTGACTACTGACCATTTTTGGCAGCAAGGGTAGCAAACCAAGGTGAGTTGAAATCATCTGACTGACCCCAGCCAGGGATAATTTTACTCAAACCGGAAACATTAACTGGGCCAGGTTGGCTCACCAGCAGTGCTTGTGGAATAGAGGCTGCGCGGAATTCATAACTGGCAGGGGTCTCTTCACCGGCAATTTTCTTGGCGACCAGACGTAAGTTAACGGCACCAATAAGCTTAGGATCGACGGCAACGCTGACTTTCCAAGGGCTATTCGCTTCGCGCATCAACTGCAAATCCTGATTCGAGATATCAATGCTGTACAATTTGATCTCGGTACGGCCGTTTTCTTGCAAGGCTTTATAAGCACCTTGAGTAAAGGCATCCCAAGTCCCCCAAATTGCATCGATTTTTCCTTTTGGGTATTTCGCCAAGACTGCCCCCACTTTATTCGCGGTATCGCCTTGAACATCGGATGAAACAGCACCAATAGATTCCAGTTCGGTAATACCTGGGTTTTGTTTCAGCAGTGCTTGATAAGCGGCCTGGCGACGTTCCATCGGTGGGAATCCGGCTACCCAGAGTTTGATAATATTTGCTTTACCGTTGAAGTCCTTGACCAGCTGACCGAAGGATTCATTAGTCAGTGAAGCATCATCTTGTTGAGTGACGGTCAGACCGGGGATATCACCCTGAATGGCGGTATCAAATACAGACACGGCAATGCCGTTCGCCACAATGCGTTTTACCAGTTCAGTCGAGTAGGGGTCACGGCCCTGGGAAAGAATAATCCCGTCGTATTTCTGGCTGATAGCCTGATTAACAAAGTCCTGAAAACGCGCGTCATCGCCATTACTTAAGAAAGTATCGACTTTGAAACCCAGTTTTTTGCCTTCTTTCAATACACCAGATAGGAATTGAGTGGTGTTGTCGTCGGAACCTAAATTACGGATCACCGCAATTTTAATTTGCCCTTGATGCTTAGCAATGGCATCAGGAATAGGGGCTACCGTGGCGGTGTCCGCAGCGAATACTGGCAGTGCCGTCAACAGGCTCAGGGCCAGTAATGGGGAAGCAATTTTTTTCATCCGGAACTCCGTCATGGTGTTGATAAGTTATGCAATGTGTATGGTGCTATCATTCATTGTTATGGCTATCTTTGCGTCTAGATGTCTATCTGTCTCTGTGTAGCATCATAACCATAACTATTTTGATAAGGAATTAACTTTGTTATGAATTTTTGGCTCGCGTTATAACTTTTAGTTTGGACAGCTTAAATAAGCAGCAAAGTACCGGGGGAAGGTGAGTATAATGAGTGCAAATAGAGCTAATAACCTTTTGCTCTTAGTGGTTTGTCTCGGAGGAACTTTATAACCTTATATTTTTTGAGACAAATATTAGCGATAATATTTTATTTCGCTGCTTACTCAGTCCTGATATTCTAAATAGGATTGAGTCATAAGAATAAAATAATAGAGGTTAGCTACCATAACAAAAATGAATTTTCACCATTTTAAGTTTAATGATATTTAAAGGATTAAAGTCACCATGGTTAAAATTAGCAGCCTATATAAATCAAGAAAGGATAGCGCTGATATAACACAGCTGAATTTGAGTTATTGCATTAATAATCTCATATGTCGTTATATGTCTCGTAGTGAATGTCTTTTTTTATTTTTCCGCTACGCGCTGGTACTAATAACAATTATCTTTCTGGTCACTATTTTATTTCCAGACTTGATTGATGAAATTCTGGATTTTTCTGTTTCATCTTTTCTGGCAGTACTTTCATTGGTGCTTTTGCTACCTTGTTCATACCGTTTAGCTAGCCAAAGGTTAAGCCCATATTTATTAATATTTCACCTTCTTCCATTCGGTTTTTATTTCTCGCACAGCTTATTAGCATTATGTTTATCAGGTTTATTTTTGCTCTATTTTATTGCTATAAATATTTATGATATAAAACTGCCCACATGTGAACGTAGAAAACAGTTAGCTTCAGCCTTACCTAATGAGTATCCATTTGGGTTGGCACTGATTTGTTTTGGCTTATTATACCTAAGTTTTTTCCTAATTTTTGAATTGGATGATGCCATTATATCTCTGATGATATTGTCGTGGATTTTCTTTTTATTAGCCAAATGGCATTGGCCGGTTGTGGTATTAAATATAGTGGGTTCTGTCGGTGTGTTCTGGTTTTTTTCGTCAGGTTTCGTAGCAGTAAAACATCATAAGAATATTATTATTAATGCTCTCGTTAAAATTTCCTTGCTGGATAATATTTTATTCCTGATCTTCTCATTAAGTTTATTTATTAATATGCTGTTTTGGTTGGAAGCCTGGCAGCGGGAACGGCAATGCATGTCGATGGATCAGCAGCGATAACAGCAGGATTAATCTATTGGTTATAAAAAATGCCGGTCTGGTTGCTCCAAGACCGGCATTTTTGCGTGCTAGTATAGGATTACTTCACTTGCATACCTGGCTGAGCACCATTGTCAGGGCTGAGCAGGAAGATGTCCTTACCGCCAGGGCCAGCAGCCATCACCATGCCTTCAGAAATACCGAAGCGCATTTTGCGCGGAGCCAGATTTGCCACCATGACAGTGAGTCGACCTTCCAATACTTTAGGGTCAGGGTAAGCTGAGCGGATACCAGAGAAGACCTGACGGGTTTCACCGCCGAGATCCAATTTCAGTTTTAATAGTTTATCTGAGCCTTCGACAAAATCTGCTTCTTGAATCAGCGCGATGCGCATATCTACTTTAGCAAAATCATCAAAACTGATGGTTTCCTGAATGGGGTCATCGGCTAATGGGCCGGTTACCGCGACAGCTGCCGCCATATCTTCTTTAGAAGAAGCAACCATTTCGTTCACCTTATCCACATCAATGCGGTTAAACAGTGCTTTAAAGGCATTAATCTGATGGTCTAACAGGGGTTGTTCAATGCTATCCCAAGTTAATTCAGTATTGAGGAAAGCCTCAGTGCGTTCAGTCAGTGCGGGCAGCACCGGCTTGAGATAAGTCATCAGCACTCGGAACAGGTTGATACCCATAGAGCAAATAGCTTGCAAGTCGGCATCACGGCCTTCTTCTTTTGCCACTACCCAAGGTGCTTGTTCATCAACATAGCGGTTGGCGATATCGGCCAGAGCCATAATTTCACGAATTGCTTTGCTTGATTCACGGTTGCTATACGCATCGGCAATACTGGTTGCTGCATCGGTGAAGGTTTTATATAACGCAGGGTCAGCAAGGTGATCGGCTAACTTGCCAGCAAAACGCTTATTGATAAAACCTGCATTACGCGAGGCCAGATTAACCACTTTGTTGACGATATCGGCATTGACGCGCTGGACGAAATCTTCCAGATTCAAATCAATATCATCGATGCGAGAGGACAGCTTGGCGGCGTAGTAATAACGCAGACAATCGGCATCCAGATGTTTCAGGTAAGTGCCCGCTTTAATGAATGTGCCACGAGATTTCGACATTTTTGCGCCGTTTACCGTGACATAACCATGAACGAATAGGTTGGTTGGCTTACGGAAGTTACTGCCTTCCAACATCGCTGGCCAGAACAGGCTATGGAAGTAAACAATGTCCTTACCAATGAAATGATACAGATCGGCTTCAGAGTCTTTACGCCAGAACTCATCAAAATCTAAATCGCCACGCTTATCGCACAGGTTTTTGAAAGCACCCATATAGCCGATAGGTGCATCAAGCCAGACGTAGAAATATTTACCTGGCGCATCTGGTATTTCGAAACCAAAGTAAGGGGCATCACGGGAGATATCCCACTGTTGCAGGCCCGATTCAAACCATTCCTGCATTTTATTTGCAACTTGTTCTTGCAGTGCGCCGGAACGTGTCCAGGCTTGCAACATATCGCTAAATGCAGGTAAGTCGAAGAAGAAGTGCTCAGATTCGCGCATGACCGGCGTCGCGCCAGAAACCGCAGATTTGGGGTCGATAAGTTCAGTCGGGCTGTAGGTTGCGCCACAAACTTCACAGTTATCGCCATATTGATCCGGTGATTTACACTTGGGACAAGTGCCTTTGACAAAACGATCGGGCAGGAACATCCCTTTCTCAGGATCATAGAGCTGAGAAATAGTCCGATTCTTGATATAGCCATTCGCTTTTAGGCGGCTGTATATCAGGCTCGACAGTTCACGGTTTTCATCACTGTGGGTAGAGTGATAGTTATCATAACTGATAGCAAAACCGGCGAAATCTTGTTGGTGCTCCTGGCTCATCTCGGCAATCATCTGCTCCGGTTCGATACCCAGTTGCTGAGCTTTCAGCATTATTGGGGTGCCGTGGGCATCATCTGCACAGATAAAATGAACCTGGTTGCCGCGCATTCGCTGGAAACGGACCCAGATGTCTGCCTGGATGTGCTCGAGCATGTGACCGAGATGAATAGAACCGTTAGCGTATGGTAGCGCGCACGTCACCAATATTTTTTTCGCGACTTGAGCCATAGTGGGAAATTGCTTTCTTTATGTCGATTAAAGGGTCTTTGATGTTAACCGATATACTGGCTTGTCGCTAGGGTAAGGCGGCCTGCGAATGGCCTTAAGTCATAACAATGTTGTTTTAGACTGTTTTCAGCATATTTGGTTATTAACAATTCGGTTATGTGGGCTGAACCCGTTTTCTCTTTATTAGGCTCACACAGGTGTGACCGAGTTCTGGTACACTATTATTGTCTAATAACGATAAGTTCTGTTGGTTAATAACGATAAATTCAAGGAGCCGGGATGAGCCCAAAATCCCCCGAGCAGACCACCCCTGACCTGCTGCAATCACAAATTTCAAAGGTTCTTGCTGCCTTTACACACCCAACTTTGCAAAAAAGCCTGACTGAGCTGCGAGCTATTCATCACTGTGCCTTATTGGACAATGTGCTACATATCGAGCTGGTGATGCCTTTTGCCTGGCAGTTCGGTTTTGACCTATTAAAAGAGTCCGTCAGCGGAGAATTGCTGGCAGTGACGGGTGCCAAGGCCATTGACTGGAAGCTGTCTCATAATATCACCACACTGAAACGCGCCAATGATCAACCCGGAGTCAAAGGGGTGCGTAATATTGTGGCGGTCAGCTCCGGTAAAGGCGGGGTGGGGAAATCCAGTACCGCCGTGAACCTGGCACTGGCCTTGGCTGAAGAGGGCGCAAAAGTCGGTATTCTGGATGCTGATATCTATGGTCCTTCCATTCCAAATATGCTGGGCACCACAAATCAGCGGCCAACTTCCCCAGACGGTAAGCATATGGCACCGATCATGGCCCACGGTATTGCCACCAACTCGATTGGCTATTTGGTCACCGATGAGAATGCTATGGTGTGGCGTGGCCCGATGGCCAGCAAGGCCTTAATGCAGATGTTGCAAGACACCTTATGGCCGGATTTGGATTATTTAGTCATCGATATGCCGCCGGGTACCGGTGATATCCAATTGACACTGTCACAGAATATTCCGGTTACTGGTGCGTTGGTGGTGACCACGCCACAAGATATTGCCTTGATTGATGCCATGAAAGGTATCGTGATGTTTGAGAAGGTACATGTGCCAGTATTGGGTATTATTGAAAATATGAGCATGCATATTTGCAGTAATTGCGGCCATCTGGAGCCTATTTTTGGTACCGGTGGGGCAGAAAAATTGGCTCAGAAATATCATTGCAAATTGTTGGGGCAAATTCCGTTGCATATTTCACTACGCGAAGACCTCGATCGCGGCGAGCCAACGGTAGTTAGCCATCCTGACAGTGAGTTTGCTGATATCTATCGTCAACTGGCATCCAACGTTGCGGCACAGATGTATTGGCAGGGTGAAGCAATTCCGACGGAAATATCATTCCGCGCGGTGTAATAGCCATAACCCCTGCGGCGTCAAAGGCGCAGAGTCATACCCAAAGTCATTGGCGGTGCAGGTAGGCAGCAAGTGAGCAACAAATCGGTCGGGAATCGATTTGAACAGCATTTATGCTAGCCCGTAGGGTGAACCTCAAGGATGAGGTTCATTAATCCCGATGAGCTGACTCAGGTCAGTGATTCGGGTGAGTGAGCGCAGCTAACACCCCTGCGGCGTCAAAGGCGCAGGGTATTGTACTGGCATCAAACCCGTTAACTCCTTATAATTGCCGCGCTCAAAGCACATTGCGTGCTTTGTCTCCCTTCACACTTCGTAATCAGGTCTTTAATTTTATGACTGACAAAGCACACCAGTGCGTCATTATCGGGATAGCGGGTGCTTCAGCCTCCGGGAAAAGTCTTATCGCTAGTACGCTGTATCGTGAATTGCGTGAACAGGTCGGTGACCAACATATTGGCGTCATCCCTGAGGATGGTTATTACAAAGACCAGAGCCACCTATCAATGGAAGAGCGGGTCAAAACTAACTATGACCATCCCAGCGCTATGGATCACAATTTATTGCTCGAACATCTGCAATCGCTGAAAGCGGGCAAGCCGATTGAATTGCCGCTATACAGTTACACCGAGCACACACGTAAAAAAGAAACCGTCCATTTAGAACCGAAAAAAGTGATTATTTTGGAAGGGATCTTATTGTTGACTGATATTCGTCTGCGTCAGGAGATGAACTTCTCGATCTTTGTTGATACACCGCTGGACATCTGTTTGATGCGCCGAATGAAACGTGATGTCAATGAACGTGGCCGTTCTATGGATTCGGTGATGGCTCAATACCAGAAAACAGTGCGCCCAATGTTCCTGCAATTTATCGAGCCTTCTAAGCAATATGCTGACATTATCGTCCCACGCGGCGGTAAGAACCGCATTGCGATCGATATCCTTAAAGCAAAAATTAGCCAGTTCTTTGAGTGATGTTCGTCTGGACCTTTGCTTCTTAATATGGCAGCTTTCATAAAAAGTGAGCTGTAACATACGAATTTTGATGGAGATTTTAGCAATGAGACTGTGCGATCGTGACATAGAAGCCTGGCTGGATAGCGGGAAACTGGGGATTGATCCCCGCCCGCCAGTAGAACGAATTAATGGCGCCACAGTCGATGTCCGCTTAGGGAATAAATTCCGTGTCTTCCTCGGGCATACTGCGGGGTTTATTGACTTAAGTGGCCCGAAAGATGAAGTCAGCGCAGCGTTGGAACGGGTGATGAGTGATGAAATCATTCTGCCTGAAGGGGAAGCGTTCTTCCTACATCCGGGTGAGTTGGCGCTGGCGGTAACATTGGAATCCGTGACTATTCCCGATGATTTGGTCGGCTGGCTTGATGGACGCTCCTCATTGGCCCGTCTGGGGCTGATGGTGCATGTGACTGCCCACCGAATCGATCCCGGTTGGCAAGGCAGAATTGTACTGGAGTTCTATAATTCAGGTAAGTTGCCGTTGGCACTGCGCCCTGGCATGCTGATTGGCGCGCTGAGTTTTGAGCCACTTTCTGGCCCGGCAGCTCGTCCTTATAATAGTCGTCAGGATGCCAAGTATCGTGGTCAACAAGGTGCTGTAGCCAGTCGTATTGATAAAGACTAGCCATTTTTCTCGCTGATACTTTAGCCTGTTTGGACGTTTTAGCCTGATTAGACAAGAGGATGTCATGAGACGATTACTAACGACGTTAATTATCCTGCTGGTGGTATTGGTAGCTGGGATGAGCGCATTGGTATTGCTAGTAAATCCTAATGACTTCCGTGCTTACATGGTCAAACAGGTCGAAAGAAAAAGTGGTTATCACCTGCAACTGGAAGGTGATTTGCGGTGGCATGTTTGGCCGCAACTGAGCATTATTGCCGGCCGAATGGCCTTAACCGCGCCCGGTGCTGCTACACCGGTAGTTAGTGCTGAAAATATGCGCCTTGATGTAAAACTTTGGCCACTGTTGTCGCATCAACTTGATGTTAAACAGGTGATGCTAAAAGGCGCTGTTATTCGCTTAACTCCTGACAGCGAAGCACAACAGCAACCTGGAGCGCCGGTTGCGCCGACTGGTAATGCGCCGGTTGATGAGCAACGCGCGTGGAAGCTTGATATCAATAAGGTTCAGGTTGCCGACAGTCTGCTCATTTGGCAACGGACAGATAATGATCAAGTGAATGTTCGCGATATCAATCTTGAACTGCAACAAGATGCTCAGCGCCAAATACATGTCACGCTTGCCAGCCGTATTAATCGTAATCAGCGCGATGTCACTTTCTCTATGGTTGCTGATGTAGATATGAGTCATTATCCGCAGCAGTTCGGCGCGAATATCAGCCAGTTCAGCTATAAATTGGAAGGGGCGGATATTCCTGTTGGTGGCGTGAGCGGAGAGGGGGTGTTACAAGCCAGTTATCAACACGATATCCAGCAATTGCTGCTCAATGAACTCAGTTTCACGGCAAATAATAACCAGTTGACCGGGAGCGCCAAAGCGACTTTTGGCCCAGTTCCTGAATATGTTATTAATCTGGCGGCTGATAATCTCAACTTGGATGCTATCTTCGGTTGGAAACCCCAAAATACCGTCAGCACTGAAGACTCCGCCAAACCGGCGACGGTGACCGCGCCAGTAATTGCTATTCAAGCTGATGATGATGTCGGGCAGGACTTACAAGCATTACGTGATTTTACCGCGCAAGTTACACTCACCGCGAATAATTTGATTTATCGCGCAATAAAAGTCTCACAGCTCAATCTACAGGCATCAAACCAGCAAGGTGATGTCCTGATTAGCCGTTTGACGGGCAATGCATTGGGCGGTGATTTTTCGCTACCTGGTTCGCTGGATGTGACCGGTAAGAAGGTACTCGCCGCTATCAACCCAGTGATAAACCATATGGAATTAGGCCCGGTATTGGCAGCCGTGGGTTTACCACCGACGATGACCGGTAAATTCTCCATGAAAGCACAACTGTCGGGTGATGGCCTTGATGTGGAGGCATTCAACCACCGTTGGAAAGGTAACGCGCAGTTCAGTATGAATGATGCGAAGTTAGAGGGGCTGAACATTCAGCAACTTATTCAGCAGGCGGTCACACGCAGTTCCAATGATGTTAAAGGCCAAGACCGTTATGAGCGCTACACTGCGGTTAAACAACTGCAAGCCAATCTGGCCCTGAACCGAGGGAAGATGAATATCAGTAACCTCAGTGCCGATTCCGAATTGATTGCTATTAATGGTAAAGGGGAGAGCTCAACTTACCGGCTCAGCAATGCGATATGAATCTGTCAGTGCGAGTGATGCAAGGTTGGAGCGGGCAAGATAGCCTGGTCAAGATGCTACAAAACACGGATATTCCACTGCGTATCTATGGCCCCTGGACTCAACTGAGTTATCAACTGAATGTTGAGCAGCTTTTACGCAGTGAATTACAACAGCGGGCCAAAAAAGCACTCAATGACTGGGCAGAACGTAATCAGCAGAGCCGTGGAAGTCAAGATCTTAAAAAGCTTATTGATAAGCTTTAATACGGCATCACCTCCGATAGTAATAAGCATATCGGGGGTGATAGTCTCTCTTTGTTATTTTCCTGTTGTTGAATTGTTCGCCAATATCGCCGGTCTAAATATAAAATCCTCTCTCCTGCTCACAAACTAATATTTGTTTCTAAAATCTCTGTGAATTATTGATAGATGTCATAAACTCGCCGATGGACTTTGGGCAGAGTGCAGGGCTATTTCTGCGTTTTAACAATAATAATGACTGATACCTAAAGTCATCGGCATGCCGCTGGTTACGATGTTATGCCGAAAGCAAAGGGTATTTAGCGACAAACGAGTATTCGGCGAGAGAGGGTATATGTTAGATCTTTTGATTGGGGTTGTAGTGGCCATCGGTGTCGGCCGTTATATTATTAAAGGCTACTCAGCCACCGGCGTACTGATGGTCGGCGGATTACTGCTATTAATTATCAGCGCCCTGATGGGCAAAAACGTCTTACCTGCCAGTGCAACATCAACAGGTTGGCGGGCGACGGATATTGTCGAGTACGTCAAAATCTTGCTGATGAGCCGTGGTGGCGATCTTGGCATGATGATCATGATGTTATGTGGTTTTGCTGCCTATATGACCCACATTGGCGCGAATGATGTGGTGGTCAAGATTGCATCCAAACCACTACAAATGATCAACTCACCCTATTTATTGATGGTCGCAGCTTATATTGTGGCCTGTTTGATGTCTTTGGCTGTGTCATCGGCAACTGGGTTGGGTGTATTGTTGATGGCGACATTGTTCCCAGTGATGGTTAACGTTGGCATCAGTCGGGGTGCTGCGGCTGCAATCTGTGCATCACCTGCGGCTATCATTCTGGCACCAACCTCTGGTGACGTCGTGTTAGCCGCAAAAGCCTCTGAAATGCCACTGGTCGATTTTGCCTTTAAAACCACATTACCGATCTCCATTGCTGCGATTGTCTGCATGGCCATCGCTCACTTTTTCTGGCAGCGCTATCTGGATAATAAAAGCCAGGAAAAGCATGAAATGATGGATGTTAATGACATCACCACCAATGCCCCGAGCTTTTACGCTATTTTGCCCTTTACACCCATTATCGGTGTGCTGATCTTTGACGGTAAATGGGGGCCAGAACTACACATCATCACGGTATTGGTTATCTGTATGCTGATTGCCGCAGTGATTGAGTTCTTGCGTAGCTTCAATGCGAAGACGGTATTTACCGGCCTTGAAGTGGCGTACCGAGGGATGGCAGATGCATTTGCCACTGTGGTGATGCTGTTAGTTGCCGCAGGGGTATTTGCGCAGGGATTGAGTACTGTTGGTTTTATCAGCGGTCTGATTGGATTAGCGCAATCATTTGGTACCGGCGGCATTATTATGATGCTGGTGCTGGTCACCATCACTATGCTGGCGGCCATGACAACCGGTTCAGGTAATGCACCGTTTTATGCATTTGTTGAATTGATTCCCAAACTTGCTGCGCAAATGGGGATTAATCCAGCCTATCTGGTGATCCCAATGCTACAAGCTTCAAATCTGGGCCGCACACTATCCCCGGTTTCGGGCGTGGTGGTTGCGGTAGCAGGCATGGCAAAAATTTCACCTTTTGAAGTGGTAAAACGTACCTCAGTACCGGTGCTGGTTGGGCTGGTAGTGGTCATTGTTGCCACGGAAATCTTGGTTCCTGTACATTTATAATCTCTGACAGCAATAAAAAAGCCGGGTGGCAATAAGCGACCCGGCTCTACTCTTCATCATTCACTCGGCCTGATATTTTATACTGCCAGTGCATTACACCTCATAATCAGGGTCTGGCACCTTCAGTGGTGTTATCTTCACTTTTAAGATACGGTGGCTGCTCACTTCAATTGGCTCAAATAGATAGTCGCCAATTTTCAGCTGTTCACCGACTTTAGGTATCCGCTGGGTATACTCCATCAACAATCCGGCCAATGTATGATATTCACGTTTATCATCAATCGGCAGTGGCAGATAGAGCACCAAATCTTCCAACGGCATATAGCCATTCGCTACCCAGCAGCCATCATCAGTTTGCTGAATGTCATGACGGGCATCTAGCTCTTCACCTGCTACAGGCAGATTACCTGCAATAGTTTCCATCACATCGGTCAGGGTCACGACCCCTTCAATAGAGCCAAATTCATCTACCACAAAGGCAAAATGGGTTTGCGCCTGACGGAATTGCTCCAAGGCCATCAACAGCGAAACCTGTTCAGGGAAGATTAATGGTTGGCGAATCAGGGCCCGCAAATCGAGTTTTTCGTTCGCTAATTGCTGCTTCAATAAATCAATGACGTGAATGACACCCAGAGGTTCATCTGTTGAACTATCTTCAGTCACCACAATTCGGGTATGCAGATTTTTCGTCAGTAACTGAGTCAGTTTCTCGGGTGGATCATTCAAATCGAGATACTCTACATCATGGCGAGACGTCATGATGCTGCTGACTGTCCGTTGCGCCAGCCCTAATACCCGCTCAATCATCCGGCGTTCTTGCTCGTTGAACACCTCTTGGCCCACACTGGTATTATCAGCAATCAAATTAGCGGTATGGTTATCCAATTCCGCTTCTTCGTGCTTGCCACTGAGCATTCGCAGAACTGCTTCTGCTGTCCTCTCCCGTAATGGGCGCACGGTCGACAGGAAGCGGCGGCGGTTAAATTGGGCAAACTGATTCAGTGACTCAATAATGACTGAGAAACCAATGGCGGCATACAGATAACCTTTCGGAATATGGTAGCCAAAGCCTTCAGCCACTAAACTAAAGCCGATCATCAGTAAGAAACTCAAGCACAGAATGACAATCGTGGGGTGTGCGTTTACAAAGCGAGTTAATGATTTACTGGCTAACAGCATCAGACCGATGGCGATACAAACCGCCGCCATCATTACCGCGAGGTGATCGACCATGCCAACGGCGGTAATCACCGAATCGAGAGAGAAAATAGCATCCAACACCACAATCTGTGCAACAACCGGCCAGAACCGTGCGCCTTTGCGCTGCTGATTTTGCTGGTGATCCTTGCCCTCAAGCCGCTCATTAAGCTCCATAGTGGCTTTGAAGAGCAGGAATACCCCGCCGATCAACATGATTAAGTCACGCGCACTGAACGGATGGTTAGAGATCGTGACTAATGGCGCGGTGAGTGTTGCCAACCATGAGATACTTGCCAATAACACCAGACGCATGACGAGTGCGCACAGCAACCCCGTGACTCTGGCCTTATCTCGTAGATGACGTGGCAGCTTCTCCGCCAAAATGGCAATAAATATTAGGTTATCTATACCTAACACAATTTCGAGCACAACCAGCGTTGCCAGCCCCGCCCAAATCGTAGGATCTGCGATCCATTCCATATAGCTAACTTCACCTTTTATTTCTACGGCTTATGCCACTAAAGCGAATAATGGGCGCTGAGAGCGTAAAATTCAATATCCAGCCCTGCAATAACTTAAAGCGACGAACTTTCGTTAGACAACTGGCAATGAAATGAAGTGCAATTCTCATCAGTGTGGGATGAAAAGTAATCAATTATGTAGAAGGATATTTCTGTTTAATGCATTGATTCGGTTTATTCTTAAAAAAGTTTTATTAGTAAGCAAGTTGCGTAAGGTTAATTTAACAAAGTGTTAAGGTGGAATATAATAAATGACTATAACGTCAATGTTTCGGAGTCAGACTGTTGAATTTAAATTAACGTAACACATTGAGATAATATATAAATATAGGGATTCTGTAATTTGAATTACAGTCTACACTATTGGTACTGTGAGTCGGTATTTGTAGATATTTGAAGCCCTGCTCAGTGACTACCCCAGAAAAGGTATGGTAGATGGATAAGAAATTGAAAGCAGTCATTCCTGTTGCCGGGCTTGGCACCCGTATGTTGCCAGCGACCAAGGCGATTCCGAAAGAAATGCTGCCAGTAGTCGATAAGCCCCTGATTCAATATATTGTTAATGAATGTGTTGCTGCCGGGGTCAAAGAGATCGTACTGGTGAGCCACTCTTCCAAGAACGCAATAGAAAACCATTTTGATACTTCATTTGAACTTGAAGCGGCCTTGGAGTCTCGGGTTAAGCGGCAGTTATTAAAAGAGATTAAGAGTATTTGCCCGCCAGATGTCACTATCATGCAAGTGCGTCAAGGTCACGCCAAAGGGTTAGGGCATGCGGTACTCTGTGCTCAGCCGATGGTGGGTGATAATCCCTTTATTGTATTGCTGCCAGATGTATTACTCGATGATTCAACCGCCGATTTGTCGAAAGAGAATCTTGCCAGCATGATCAAACGTTTTGAGGAAACCGGGCGTAGCCAGATCATGGTGGAACCGGTACCTCAAGCTGATGTTTCTAAATACGGTATTGCTGATTGCGGCCATGTCGATTTAGCGCCGGGTGAAAGTACTCTTATGACTGCGGTGGTAGAGAAGCCTTCTGTGGCGGATGCGCCGTCTAATCTTGCTGTGGTGGGGCGCTACGTTTTGTCTAAAGATATTTGGCCGTTGCTGAAGAAAACTCCGCGTGGTGCTGGTGATGAAATTCAATTGACTGATGCCATCGCGATGTTAATGGAACAAGAACCGGTTGAAGCTTTCCACATGACGGGTAAATCTCACGATTGCGGCGACAAATTAGGCTATATGAAAGCCTTTGTGACTTATGGTGTTCGTCATAATACTGAAGGTGAAAATTTTACAGCTTGGCTGAAACAGCAAATTGACTAATTCTGTTGTCATCGACGGAATATGAATAGATTTTTATTTCGCTATATATAATCAGTAGGTTAATTATGACCAAATTGAAAGCAGTCATTCCAGTGGCAGGTTTAGGCATGAGAATGCTGCCAGCGACGAAAGCCATTCCGAAAGAAATGCTGCCAATTGTTGATAAGCCACTAATCCAATATGTGGTTAACGAATGTGTTGCTGCTGGCATCAAAGAAATCATTTTGATAACCCACTCATCCAAGAATGCGGTAGAAAACCATTTCGACACTTCTTATGAACTGGAAGCCATGTTGGAGGCGCGAGTGAAGCGCCAGCTATTGGATGAAGTGCAATCTATCTGCCCCCCGGGTGTGACTATTATGCATATTCGCCAGGGGCATGCTGAAGGATTGGGGCATGCTGTGCTATGCGCCAAACCACTGGTGGGTAATGAGCCATTTGCGGTGTTGTTGCCGGATGTATTGATTGATGATGCCAAATCAGATCTGACTAAGGATAATTTGGCTCAATTGGTTAAACGCTTTGATGAAACCGGTGTCAGTCAGGTATTAGTACACTCGGTCGAGCCAGAGGCATTATCTAACTACTCGGTGATTTCCTGCGAAAAATCCGATTTGGCACCGGGTGAAAGTAGCCGTATTAAAGCCATGGTCGAGAAGCCACAAAGCCCAGTTGACCTACAGTCAAACCTGTCTGCCGTTGGGCGCTATGTTCTGTCTGCTGATATTTGGCCACTGTTGGAACAAACCAAGCCAGGTGCCTGGGGCCGAATTCAACTGACTGATGCTATTGATGCATTGACGGAGAAAGCGCCAGTGGATGCTGTAGCCTTGACTGGGCAATCCTATAACTGTGGTGAGAAACTCGGTTATATGCAGGCGTATGTCGCTTATGGCCTGCGCCATCCGCAACAAGGTGCAGAGTTTAAAGCTTGGTTGAAAGAATTTATGGCCTAACCAATGGTTAGATAAATGAAAAGCAATCCATGTGGTTAATGCCGATCAGTTAAGGATCGGTTGACCGATCCAGTGGTTGTGTAAGAATCCGGAAATGTTCTTCGTTTCCGGATTTTTTTATGCACATCGGACAGGCTCTTGATCTCGTTTCCCGCTACGACTCACTGCGTAACCCACTGACCACACTGGGAGATTACCTCGACCCCCAGCTCATCTCCCGTTGTCTTGCCGAATCCGGCACGGTGACTCTGCGCAAGCGCCGCCTGCCGCTGGAAATGATGGTCTGGTGCATTGTCGGGATGGCACTCGAGCGTAAAGAACCTCTTCATCAAATCGTTAACCGGCTGGATATCATGCTGCCGGGCGATCGCCCCTTCGTGGCCCCCAGCGCCGTTATCCGTGCACGGCAAAGGCTGGGAAGCGAGGCTGTTCGCCGGGTATTCTCACAAACGGCGCAGCTGTGGCATGGCTCCGTCACCCATCCTCACTGGTGCGGTCTGACGTTGCTGGCCGTGGATGGCGTGGTCTGGCGAACACCAGATACGCCAGAGAACGATACCGCCTTCCCGCGCCAGACTTATGCCGGACAACCGGGCCTTTACCCACAGGTGAAAATGGTCTGCCAGATGGAACTGACCAGCCACCTGTTAACAGCGGCGGCCTTCGGTACGATGAAAGAAAGCGAATACACGCTGGCTGAGCAACTGATAGACCAGACTGCTGATAACACACTGACGTTGATGGATAAAGGCTACTACTCACTGGGGCTTCTGAATGCAGGCAGGCCGGCGAGCACCGCCACTGGATGATCCCGCTGAAGAAAGGCGCACAGTATGAAGAGATACGGAAACTGGGAAACGGCGATCATCTGGTGAAGTTGAAAACCAGCCCACAGGCCCGGAAAAAGTGGCCCGAGCTGGGGCTGAAATGACAGCCCGCCTGCTGACCATCACCCGAAAAGGAAGGTGTACCACCTGCTGACATCCATGACAGATACGATGCGTTATCCCGGGGGAGAGATGGCGGATCTGTACGGTCATCGTTGGGAAATTGAGCTGGGTTACCGGGAAATCAAGCAGACAATGCAACTGAGCAGACTGACGCTGCGGAGTAAAAAGCCGGAGCTTGTTGAGCAGGAGCTATGGGGAGTGCTGCTGGCCTATAATCTGGTGCGTTATCAGATGATTAAGATGGCGGGAGCGCTGAAAGGATACTGGCCGAATCAGCTGAGCTTCTCAGAATCGTGCGGGATGGTGATGCGGATGACGCTACAGGGAGCTTCACGGTCGCATCCCGGAACTGATGCGGGATATGGAGAGCATGGCGCAGATGGTGAAGTTACCGATAAGAAGAGAAAGAGCCTTCCCGAGGGTGGTGAAGGAAAGGCCGTATAAATATGGAAAAGCCAGGGAACAAAAATGATCAGTTAAGGATCGGTTGACCGATCCAGTGGTTGTGTAAGAATCCAGAAATGTTCTTCGTTTCCGGATTTTTTTATGCACATCGGACAGGCTCTTGATCTCGTTTCCCGCTACGACTCACTGCGTAACCCACTGACCACACTGGGAGATTACCTCGACCCCCAGCTCATCTCCCGTTGTCTTGCCGAATCCGGCATGGTGACTCTGCGCAAGCGCCGCCTGCCGCTGGAAATGATGGTCTGGTGCATTGTCGGGATGGCGCTCGAGCGTAAAGAACCTCTTCATCAAATCGTTAACCGGCTGGATATCATGCTGCCGGGCGACCGCCTTCGTGGCCCCCAGCGCCGTTATCCAGGCACGGCAAAGGCTGGGAAGCGAGGCTGTTCGCCGGGTATTCTCACAAACGGCGCAGCTGTGGCATGGCTCCGTCACCCATCCTCACTGGTGCGGCCTGACGTTGCTGGCCGTGGATGGCGTGGTCTGGCAAACAGACAATGCAACTGAGCAGGCTGACGCTGCGGAGTAAAAAGCCGGAGCTTGTTGAGCAGGAGCTATGGGGAGTACTGCTGGGCTATAATCTGGTGCGTTATCAGATGATTAAGATGACGGGAGCGCTGAAAGGATACTGGCCGAATCAGCTGAGCTTCTCAGAATCGATGTGCGGATGATGACTGCGGAACTGATGCGGGATATGGAGAGCATGGCGCAGATGGTGAAGTTACCGATAAGAAGAGAAAGAGCCTTCCCGAGGGTGGTGAAGGAAAGGCCGTATAAATATGGAAAAGCCAGGAACAAAAATGCCAGTCAGTTGCTTAACTGACTGGCATTAATCCATGTGGTTGCTTTTTTTTTGTATAAATTGGCACGATAAATAAATTAGGTTGGCTGTTATCTCTGATAAAGCAAACGTGTGCGAACAGCAACTGGTCAGTTGTGCTATCTATCGCACCAATCACTACCCAGCTGACATAATCCTGAGTTAACATGTTTCCCACATCAAAAACCTGTTGGCCTCAAGGCCGGTAACAGGTGTCATCCTTCAGACAGGAGTTTTTTAATGTCCAAACAACAGATTGGCGTTGTCGGTATGGCGGTGATGGGCCGTAACCTGGCGCTCAACATCGAAAGCCGTGGCTATTCCGTTTCTATTTTTAACCGTTCATCAGACAAAACTGACGAAGTCGTTGCCGAGAATCCAGGTAAAAATCTGGTGCCGAGCTATACCGTGGAAGAATTTGTTGATTCACTGGAAAAGCCTCGTCGTATCCTGCTGATGGTGAAAGCGGGTGAAGCTACTGATAAGACCATCGCTTCACTAACGCCACACCTTGATAAAGGTGACATTCTGATTGATGGTGGTAATACTTATTACAAAGACACCATTCGCCGCAACCGCGAACTTTCTGCGCAAGGCTTCAACTTTATCGGTACTGGTGTCTCCGGTGGTGAAGAGGGTGCATTGAAAGGCCCTTCCATCATGCCTGGTGGGCAGAAAGAAGCCTACGAGCTGGTTGCCCCCATTCTAGAAAAAATTGCTGCTCGCGCTGATGATGGCGATGCTTGTGTTGCTTATATCGGTGCCGATGGTGCAGGCCATTACGTTAAAATGGTTCACAACGGCATCGAATACGGCGACATGCAGTTGATCGCAGAAGCGTACTCTCTGTTGAAACAGTCTTTGGGCTTGAGCAACGAAGAGCTGGCCAGCACCTTTGCTGAGTGGAATAAAGGGGAGCTGAATAGCTACCTAATTGATATCACTAAAGATATCTTCACCAAAAAAGACGAAGCCGGTAAATATCTGGTTGACGTTATTTTGGATGAAGCCGCGAACAAAGGTACCGGTAAATGGACTAGCCAAAGTTCTCTGGACTTAGGCGAGCCACTAACACTGATCACTGAATCTGTGTTTGCCCGTTACTTGTCCTCTCTGAAAGATCAACGCGTTGCGGCCTCTAAAGTGTTGACTGGCCCGACAGTGAAACCTTTCGAGGGTGATAAAGCTGAATTTATCGAGAAAATCCGCCGTGCACTGTACTTGGGTAAAATCGTGTCCTATGCGCAAGGTTTCTCTCAGTTGAAAGCCGCTTCTGAAGAGAATAACTGGGATCTGCATTACGGTGAAATCGCTAAGATTTTCCGTGCTGGTTGCATCATCCGCGCTCAGTTCCTGCAAAAAATCACTGATGCGTATGCCGAAAATGCTGATATTGCCAACCTGCTGTTAGCACCTTACTTCAAGCAAATCGCTGATGACTACCAACAAGCATTGCGTGATGTGGTGTCTTACGCTGTTCAAAACGGTATCCCAACACCGACATTCTCTGCGGCGATTAACTACTACGATAGCTACCGTTCAGCTGTGCTGCCAGCCAACCTGATTCAGGCACAGCGCGATTATTTCGGTGCGCATACCTATAAGCGTATTGATAAAGACGGCGTGTTCCACACCGAATGGCTTTAAGTTAACGGCTACTGCGCGTTCGTATTTTGATATTGGGCAGTGCTCGTCATCCTCACGTACTGTGTGTACGCTCCGGTGACTGTGCGCTGTCCGCAATCAAACTACTTTCGCTCGCGACGCCTTGAATGGACTTGCTGTTAAGACAAACTTAGCAAGAACAGACAGTCGCTGATTTTAAAAGTTTGCCTTAATAAAAACGCCCTCGATGCTGAGTCGAGGGCGTTTTTTTGCTGATAAGAAAGGCAATCAGGTAATTACTTCTCGTGACGTTCGCGCAGGCGACCTATCACTTTACTCAGATCCAAGTCCTGATCCTGCAATAACACCAGCAAGTGATACATCAGATCTGATGCTTCATTTGTTAGCTCTTCGCGGTCATTCACTGTCGCAGCGAGGGCAGTTTCTACCCCTTCTTCGCCCACTTTTTGCGCGATACGTTTAGTCCCGCTGGCATACAGTTTTGCGGTGTAGGAACTGGCTGGATCTGCTGATTTACGTGAGGCTAACAACTGTTCTAGTTGATACAAGAAGCCCCAGTCGCTGGCAGCCGGCGCAAAGCAACTATTATTGCCTAAATGACAGGTTGGGCCGATGGGATTGACCAGAATCAGCAGGGTATCATTGTCGCAGTCTGGATAGATATTAATGACATTGAGGAAATGGCCAGAGCTTTCGCCTTTGGTCCATAAACGCTGTTTAGTGCGCGAGAAAAAAGTGACTTTGCCGGTTTCTTCTGTCACTGCCAGTGCTTCTTTGTTCATGTACCCCATCATCAGAACTTCGCCAGATACGGCATGCTGAACGATGGCTGGCATCAGATTGTCGACTTTTTCCCAATCCAGTTGGTTAATTTGTTGTTCGCTTAACACACTCTTATCTCCACGCCTTGTTCAGACAAATACTTTTTCAATTCGCCGATATTAATGATTTGCTTATGGAATACAGAGGCGGCTAGCGCACCATCGACATCCGCATCACGGAATGCTTCCAGGAAGTGCTCTGATGTTCCGGCACCGCCAGAGGCGATAAGCGGAACATGGCAGATGGTTCGCATCTGTTTCAATTGACGCAAATCATAGCCGTTACGCACGCCATCTTGATTCATCATATTCAGCACAATCTCACCGGCTCCGCGTAACTGGACTTCTTTTATCCAATCTTCAGTTTGCCAGGTGGTGGCTTTGGTCCGTTTTTCATCGCCAGTAAATTGATAAACCTGATAGCTGTCACTTTCCTCGTCATACCAGGTATCAATACCCACCACGATGCATTGTACGCCATAGCGATCGGCCAGGCGGGTAATTAACGTCGGATCAGCCAGTGCGGGTGAGTTGATAGAGATTTTGTCTGCTCCGAAAGTTAGGATTTGACCGGCATCTTCCACACTCTTAATGCCACCTGCGACGCAGAACGGAATATCAATCACTTCCGCAACTCGCGATACCCAACTTTTATCAACAACCCGTCCATCAGAGGAGGCAGTGATATCATAAAATACCAGTTCATCAGCGCCTTCCTGTGCGTAGCGCTGTGCCAACGGCACGATATCACCAATGATCTCATGATTGCGAAACTGGACGCCTTTAACCACTTGGCCGTCTTTTACATCCAGACAAGGAATTATACGTTTTGCCAGCATGCAATCGCCTCCTTCACGTTAAATTTGCCGTCCAAGAGTGCACGGCCGACAATCACACCTTGCACACCGCTGCTGCGCAAACGGGCAATATCATCCAGACAGCCAATGCCGCCAGAGGCCTGGAATGCCACTTGTGGATAGCGCTGGCACACTTCCTGATACAGCTCGACATTCGAGCCACTCAAGGTGCCATCGCGGGAGATATCCGTGCATAGCACATGCTTTAGGCCGAAAGGCAGATATTGTTCGACAATCTGCTCTAGCGTGGCATCTGAATTTTCCTGCCAGCCACTGATCGCCACTTCTTTGCGGCCCGCATCATTAATGCGCACATCCAGTGCCAATACAATGGCTTCAGCACCGTAGCGCTCAAACCATTGTTGCACCATTGCAGGCTGTTTAACGGTGGTTGAGCCAACGACAACACGTGTTGCGCCAGCTTCCAGCAGTGCGACAACATCTTGCTCATTACGGATGCCACCGCCAACTTGCACCGGGACATCAACACCGGCCAGTAGCTCACGCAATAGCGGGATCTGGCGGGCGGCGGGATCTTTAGCTCCGGTCAAATCGACCAGATGTAATACTTGAGCACCTTGCTGCTGATAATCCTGCAAGCGCGGCAAAGGGTGATTGCCATAATCGCGCTGTTGGCCGTAATCGCCCTGATGCAAACGCACCACCTTGCCTTCGATCAAATCCAAAGCGGGAATAATCATGGTGCTTACATCTCCAGAAAGTTTTTCAGCAATTGGGCTCCAGCCGCTCCGGAGCGTTCCGGATGAAACTGCACGCCAAAGAAGTTGTCTTTTGCGACTGCGGCGGTAAACGGCTCGCCGTAATTGGCTTGGGCGATGGTATTTGGGCATATTGGCATTGCATATCCGTGCACAAAGTAGAAATAAGTTCCGTCTGGGATACCACGGAACAGATGATTGCCCGCCTGAGGCGTAATCTGATTCCAACCCATATGCGGCAGTGGCAAACCAAAGTCCATCATCTGTTTTACCGGCGTATCAATAATACCGAGCGTTTCAATACCGCCGCTCTCTTCACTGCTGGTTGCCAGCAATTGCATTCCGAGGCAGATACCCAGCACCGGTTGGGTGCAACTCTTGATAAGCTCAATAAGATCGCGTTGCTTCAACTGATCCATCGCTGCGTGAGCGGTGCCCACACCGGGTAAAAACAGTTTATCGGCACGCAGAACGATTTCCGGGTCACGGCTGATAACCGGTGCATAACCTAAACGCTGCACCGCGTAGGTGACAGAGGAGAGGTTGGCGCAACCCGTATCCAGAATCACCACATTCATCAAAGCACCCCTTTGGAACTTGGCAGGGTATTACCCTCAACACGGATTGCCTGGCGTAAGGTACGGCCAAACACTTTAAACAGACTTTCTACCCGGTGGTGATCGTTGCGGCCTTTGGTTTTCAGGTGCAGGGTGCAGGCCATAGCATAAGAGAGGGAGCGGAAGAAATGCTCGACCATCTCGGTGCTCAGGTCGCCGACGCGCTGATAGTTAAACTCCGCTTTGTATTCCAAATGTGGTCGACCGGAAATATCCAGTGCGCAGCGAGCCAGGCATTCATCCATTGGCAGTACAAAACCAAAACGGCCAATACCGCGTTTGTCGCCCAGGGCGTTGTTAATCGCCTCGCCTAGGGCCAGTGCGGTATCTTCTACGGTGTGGTGATCATCAATATAGAGGTCGCCACTGACCTGGATATCCATGCGGAAGCCGCCGTGAGTGGCGATTTGGTCCAGCATATGGTCGAAGAAACCGACGCCGGTTTTTATTTTGCTACCGCCTTCGCGATCCAGCCAGACATCGACATCAATGGCCGTTTCTTTGGTGACGCGGTTAACGTGAGCATGGCGATCACGCTGGGTCAGTTGCTTGGCAATTTGTGACCAATTCAAGCCATCGCGCTGATAACGCAAGCCACTGATGCCCATATTTTGCGCCAGTTGCAGGTCAGTCTCACGGTCGCCGATAACATAGCTGTTGGCGCTGTTCATCACGCCTTCGGCCAAATAGCTTTCAACTAAGGCGGTTTTGGGTTTACGGCAAGCGCAGTTGTCTGCCGGTAAGTGTGGGCAAATCAAAACCTGCTCAAAATTGATCCCCTGAGAGCTAAAAATCTGCATCATCAGGTTGTGTGGTGGGGAGAAGGTTTCTTGCGGGAAACTGGCGGTACCCAAGCCATCCTGATTAGTGATCATGACCAAACGGTAATCCGCTTTTTGCAGCGCTAATAATGCTGGGATCACATCTGGCTCCAGCGCCAGTTTATCCAGCCGATCAACCTGATAGTCTTCCGGTGGCTCGGCAATCAGGGTGCCGTCTCTGTCAATAAAAAGAAATTTCTGGCTCATATCGTTTCCTTACGGAGGCTGGCGGTATTGGTGCTATTCGGGCTATCAACGCCTGGTAGGGGAGCAAGGGCTGCAATCACGCGCTCACATTCCTGACGGGTACCAATTGTGATCCGCAGGCAATTGGACAAGCTTGGTTGCTTGTTCTGATCGCGCAAAATAATGCCCTGATCCCACAGTGTTTTGAATACGCTGCTGGAAGCGGTGAAGCGCGCTAGTAAATAGTTACTCTCACTGGTAAATACTTGCTCAACACAGGCGCACTCTTGCAGCGCATTTTGCAACCATGCACGATTGGCTGTTACTTCGCTGACTCTTTGGCGCATTTGCTCCAGTCCCAGCGGGCTAAGTGCCTGCGCAGCGATATCCGCCACCGGTGTGGATAGTGGGTATGGTGCAATCACTTTAAGCAGCAATTGGATGATATCGCTGTTCGCCAGGGTAAAGCCACAACGTAAACCGGCTAATGCAAAGGCTTTCGATAAGGTGCGCAAAATGACTAAATTCGGATAATCTTTTAGCCAACTGCTCACCGAAGCTTGTGGACAAAATTCAATATAGGCTTCGTCGATAGCCACAATAGCGCGGCCTTGTGCCAACTCCAGTACTGCGCGCAAATCAGCCGGGTTGATCAAATTACCGGTTGGGTTATTCGGGCTGCAAATATAGATCAGTTTCACCCGGTCCAGACTGGCTTTAATCGCCGGTAAATCTAGCTGCCAATCCGCTTTCGTTGGTACGGTGCGCAATTCAACACCAAAGGTTTCGGCGCTGACGGCATACATACCATAGGTCGGTGGGCAGAACAGAATGGCATCCTGAGCCGGCTCGCAGAAGGCGCGGATTAGCAGCTCAATCCCTTCATCAGCCCCACGGCTGACCAAGACTTGATCCGTTGCTAAACCGGCATAAGCTGCGTAACGCTCGATAACCAATTTAGGCTGGCATTCAGGGTAGCGGTTGAAGGTCTGCGCTGTTAGTTGATATTCCGTCGCTAATGGATATTCATTGGCATTGAGCCATACATCGCCATTACCGCCCAGACGGCGGGCAGACATATAAGGGGTCAGGGCACGGACGTTGGCGCGGGCCAGCTCTGTGACATTGGTAGATTGGCTCATGCTTGCTCCTTTTGGGCGGCTGTCAGGGCAGCGACGCGTAGGGTAACGGCGTTTTTGTGGGCGGTCAGTTGTTCAGCCTGAGCCAGCGTTTCGATGGTTAATGCCAGACCCAGCAAGCCTTGCGGGGTTAATTGCTGCACCGTCATACGCTTAACAAAATCAGCCAGTCCCAAACTGGAATAGGTTGAGGTGTAACCATAAGTCGGTAATACGTGATTGGTGCCAGAGGCATAGTCACCCGCAGATTCTGGCGACCAGTCACCCATAAACACTGAGCCGGCATTATCAATCTTATCGATAATATCTTCCGGCTGGCGTATTTGCAGAATCAAGTGCTCTGGCCCGTATTGATTACTGATATCAATACATTGCTGCAAATCTTTGGTGATGATCAAACGGCTACTTTCCAGTGCCTGTCGGGCAATGTCAGCGCGCGACAACTGCTTAAGTTGTTGCTCAACTTCGACCGCAACGGCCTGAGCAATCGCGGCATCTGGTGTCAGTAATACCACTTGTGAGTCTGGGCCGTGCTCGGCTTGAGACAGCAAGTCTGAGGCGATAAACGCCGGTGTCGCGCCGCTGTCAGCGATAACCAATACTTCAGATGGGCCCGCTGGCATATCTATCGCGGCACCGTCCAAACGTTGGCTGACCTGACGTTTTGCTTCTGTGACGTAAGCATTACCCGGCCCAAAGATTTTATTCACTTTCGGCACTGATTCGCTGCCAAATGCCATTGCAGCAATCGCCTGCGCTCCGCCAATTTGGAACACTTCCTGAATACCGCACAATTGCGCGGCATACAGAATTTCATCAGCAATAGGCGGAGGAGAACATAAAATAACGCGCTGGCAACCGGCAATGCGCGCTGGGGTGCCGAGCATCAACACGGTAGACAGTAGCGGAGCAGAACCGCCGGGGATATACAGGCCGACGGAAGCAATCGGGCGGGTGATTTGCTGGCAACGCACGCCCGGTTGAGTTTCAACATCCACCACTGGCATTTTCTGCGCGTTGTGGAAGATTTCAATATTACGTACCGCTTGCGCCATAGCTTGCTTGATGTCGTCATTCAAGCGCCCAGCAGCAGCGGCTATTTCATCGCTGCTGATGCGGATGTCAGCTACCTGCACGGTATCAAAGCGTTGGCTAAAATCACGCAAAGCGCTATCGCCTTCGGCTTTCACCCGGTCAAGGATTTCACTGACGGTCGCGGTTATCCGCTCTGATGCATTGATCGCCGGGCGGCTCAACAGCGCTTTTTGCTGCTCTTCGCTGCATTGCTGCCAGTCGATTAGGGTATTGAAATTCGTCGGCTGCATTTCTTACTCCATCATCTTTTCAATCGGTAATACCAGAATAGAGCTGGCGCCCAGCGCCTTCAGTTTTTCCATGGTTTCCCAGAACAGGGTTTCGCTACTCACCATGTGCATCGCTACGCGGCTCTTGTCACCGGCCAATGGCAGAATGGTAGGGCGCTCGGCACCCGGCAGCAGCGTGATGATTTCGTCCAGACGTTCACTGGGCGCGTGCATCATGATGTATTTGGATTCGCGTGCTTGAATCACACCCTGAATTCGGGTCATCAGGCGGTCAATCAGCTGTTGTTTGTCAGCTGGCATTTCGCCATCGCGCTGAATCAGGCAAGCTTTAGAGCGGTAAATCACTTCGACTTCGCGCAGGCCGTTAGCTTCGAGGGTGGCACCGGTTGACACCAGATCACAGATGACGTCGGCCAAACCGGCACGGGGTGCCACTTCAACTGAACCGTTCAGCAAACAGGATTTAAAAGTCACACCTTGTTTATCAAGGTATTGCTTTAAAATGTGTGGGTAAGAGGTGGCGATACGCTTATTTTGTAAACATTGTGGGCCGGTATATTCGGTATCCAGCGATGCGGCCAGTGACAGGCGGCAACCACCAAAATCCAGACGGCGTAAGGTGAAGTAACGTGGGTCTTCGCCTTGAGCACGGCGGCTCAGCAACTCTTCTTCCAGTACGTTTTCGCCAATGATTCCTAAATCAACCACGCCATCCATCACCAGCCCTGGGATATCGTCATCACGTACCCGCAGGATATCGATTGGCATATTTTCAGCAAAGGCAATCAGGCGTTGTTGTTGTAAATTGATTTTAATCCCGCAGCGCGACAACAGCTCATGGCAATCGTCACTGAGGCGACCTGATTTCTGCATCGCAATGCGTAAACGTGTTTTATCCAGCATGGTAATCCTCTTCTCTTTTAACTTTATAAAATGGTGAGCAACAAAAAAGCCCTCGGAAGATAATCTTCCGAGGGCTTTCTCTATTGCGTTCTACCGCCACCTGGAAGATTCGTTAACCGTCTTCCAGCACACATCGGCCTGCAAGACTAGTCAGGATGATGGTGATGATGGTGATTAAATTGAACGCGATTCATAGTAGCTTCTCTGTTTGGGCTTCCTGACATAATCAGAATAGCCATATCTGCGACGTGCCATAATTTCTGTCAATCAACGTAAACCATCCTGCGGGTAGCGCGCAACCTTTTTTTCACCTGACGGCTTTATTTCACCGTGGTAAGTTGCGGTTTATCGGCCAGTAATCGTTTTCTTTTCAGCGGTTATCTCTCATTTTTCTGTCAGTGTAAGCAGGAAATTGTTACGTATAGTCATTACACCGACAAATAAAAACACGCGCATAATATCGAGGAATTGTTAGGTGACATTCGTTGGCGTAGGTTATTAGTATGGAGTGGGTTGTTGGTATGAACCGGTCGAGGGTAATTGAGATGAAAAAAGTAGCCATTATTGGTTTGGGCTGGCTGGGCATGCCACTGGCGCAATCACTGGTCCGTCGTGGCGTGCAGGTTGTCGGAAGTAAAACCACGCCAGATGGTGTTGAAGCTGTCAGAATGAGCGGAATTAATTGCTATCAACTGCAACTGACACCGGAGCTGATTTGCGACCCCGATGACTTAGAACAGCTAATGACGGTGGATGCGCTGGTGATCACCTTGCCCGCCAGCCGCACTGCTGAGCGCGGAGAACAGTACCTTCAGGCGGTACAGATGGTGGTCGACAGCGCACTGGCGTTTGGTGTGCCGCGCATTCTCTTTACCAGCTCGACCTCGGTTTACGGTGAAACCCGTGGCCGCATCAAAGAGAGTTCGCCGCTGCAACCGGTAACCACGGCGGGAAAAACGCTGGCAGAACTCGAACTCTGGTTGCACAAATTACCCAATACCTCAGTGGATATTTTGCGTCTGGCGGGGTTGGTGGGGGCGGAGCGCCATCCTGGGCGATTCCTTGCGGGTAAAACCAATGTGAAAGGCGGTTCACAGGGTGTTAATCTGGTACATCAGGAAGATGTCATCTCCGCCATTGAACTGCTGCTTAATCTGCCCAGAGGCGGTCATATTTACAATCTGTGCGCGCCAGCCCATCCGCGCAAACGAGATTTTTACCCTGAGTGCGCACGCGCGTTACAGCTCCCCCCCCCTCAGTTTGCGCCTGAAGATATTGAAGAAGCACCACGTGAAATTGATGGCAGCAAGATTTGCAGTGAGTTGGGGTTTGAGTATCAATACCCAGACCCAAATCGAATGCCTTTGAATTAATTATCTTATCGGCTACTGCGCGTTGTCATTCTGAGATTGTGCAGTGCTCGTACTCCTCACATACTACCTGTATGCTCCGGGTACTGTGCGCTGTACGCACTCAGTCTGACTTAGCTCGCTACGCCTTGAATGTATGGGCATTGAAAACATTACGAAATAAGAATCAATGCCCAATCACCGCTTCTGATGAATATAAGTCAGGGCTAAGGCCAGCGCCAGAACCCCCCCTTTGATGATATCCATCGCGTAGTAAGGCACTGACAGCATCACCAACCCGTTTTGCAGCACACCAAGGATAACCGCGCCAATTAAGGTGCCGAAGGCATTGGGTTTGCCGGAACCGGCCAGTGAAAAGCCAATATAGGCTGCTGCCACTGCATCCATCAGATAGCCGCCGCCGGCATTAACTTGTGACGAGCCAATCCTGGATGCCAGCAAAATTCCACCCAGTGCTGCTAGCAGAGATGACAATACATAAGCCAGCACCCGATAACGTACTGTGCGAATACCTGCCAAACGCGCCGCTTCTGGATTCCCACCGATGGCATACATCCGGCGGCCATGCTTGGTCAGTGACAAATACAACTGCACCACAATCGTTACCGCCAACATAATAAGCACTATCACCGGCACTTGACCCAGCGCTGAAAACATCTCAGGTATGACGCCTTCCGCCATATCGCCGCTGGGTAGCAGCATATTCTGCGTGATAGAGCCGCCATAGCTGTACGTCATGGCCACGCCCTGAATCACAAACAGGCTGGCCAGGGTTGCCAGCATATCGGGGATTTTCAGCACCACAATCAGAAAGGCATTAAACAACCCCACCAGAGTGCAAATAAGCAAGGTCAGGATGATGGCTCCGGTCGTACCAAACCCGTACCAGACAAACAGTGATACGACGATGGCATTCGCCAGCGACGCGGTGGAACCGACCGATAGGTCAAAGCCGCCAATCGACAAGGAAATCGACACGCCGATGGCAATCACCGTCACAATGGCAATGGAGCGTAAAATGTTGATGATATTGTTGGGATCAAGAAAATTGTCTGAGGCTAGCCCAAATAACGCGATTAGCGCCACAACGGTGAGTAACATCCCCCATTTGTAGAGAAAATCAAACAACTGGTGACGCCACGGCTGCGCGTCTGGCAGGGGTATTTCTTTACTCACTGAGGGGTTCCTCCGGTTGAAAATAATAATAATGTTTCTTCATCGACATCTGCGGCATTTAGTTCAGCCACAATACGCCCATCCCACAACACACAGATACGAGAGCATAAACCGACTAATTCAGAGAATTCACCGGAAGCATAAATAATACCTTTTCCCTGCTGCGCTAACCCATCAATCAGATTGAATAGATCCTGTTTGGCTTTGATATCCACCCCTTTGGTTGGCTCATCAAAAATCAACACTTGGGCATTCCCGCGCAGCCACTTGCCTATCGCCACTTTTTGCTGATTCCCGCCAGATAAGCGGGCCAGTTTTTGTTGCGGCGATGAGGTGTGCACTCCCAGTCGTGCAATCAGCTCTTTGGCCCAACTCAACTCCTGACGGCGGCTAAAAATACTCCAGCGGGAAAAGCTGTCATCAGCGGCCACACTTAGGTTCATCGGGATACCCTCGTGGATAAAAATGCCTTCTTTACGTCGTTCTTCTGGTACCAAAGCCAACCCCTGCGCGACGGAGCGGTCTGGCGAACGTGGTTTCCACGGTCTGCCCTGTAATTCACCCTGATCAACACGGCTCGGCGTGGCACCAAACAAGGCTTTGCACAATTCGGTTTTACCCGCACCAGCTAACCCGGCAATCCCTAATATTTCCCCTTCACGCAATGTCAGGGAAATATCGCGTAACTTGTGTTGGTCATGTAACCCCTTAACGGACAATAAGGTTTTGTCACTGAAAGCGGTTCGTCTAGGGGGGTAAATATCATCCAAGGTATGGCCGAGCATTTTTTCGACAATTTGTTCACCACTTAGGTCACCCATTGCATCATGGCTGACCTTGCGGCCATCGCGTAATACCGTCAATTGATCACAAACTTCCCGTAATTCATGAATGCGGTGCGAAATGAAAACGATGGCTATCCCTTCGGATTGCAGGCGGCGAACCACTCTAAACAAACGCGCACTCTCTTCTTGATCCAGTGGCGCGGTAGGCTCATCCAGAATCAGAAAACGGCATTGATGGGAAAGGGCGCGGGCCAACAGCACCTGTTGTTTTTCGGCTAATGTGCAGGATTCCAGGCGCTGGCGCACATTCAATTTGAGATCGAGTTGCCCGAGTAGCGCTTCTGCCTGACGGTACAGTTGCGGCCAGTTAAACAGGTGCCCCTGTTCAGCCAGCGTATCCAGCATAATATTTTCTGCTACCGATAGAGTTGGAACCAGCGCAACATCAACTTCTTGCTGAACCACATGAATACCATGCTGTTTTGCCTGACGTGGTGAGTGAATATCTACCTGCTGACCATCAATGAAGATCTCACCGCGATAGTGATTGTGAGCACCAGAAAGGATCGCCATCAAGGTCGATTTACCCGCACCATTAGCACCAACTAATGCATGAGTCGAACCGCCTTCTAGTGTGAAATCAACTTGTTGCAGGGCATGAAATCCAGAAAACGAGATAGAGATATTTCGCATCTCAAGGCGGGCGGGAGTGATGGTAGACATAATTTCGATGACTGCCCTATAAAAGATGGTAACGAAACAGGCAGTCAATAATGCTGCTGATATCATTCTTTTTTAACACAGTTTCTATTATTCGCAACAAACTAAAGTAGTTAAGGTATATCAAAAAATTATTAAACAATGATAAGTATGCCCTTAAGATGGGAAAACGCAGATGACATCACAACTTAAAATAAATAATGATTTAAAAGGAACAGGGGCATGAGCACGAACGCAATCCGAGTGCAGGTAGGGCCTGCCAACTATTTTTCTTTTCCAGGCGCTATCGACAAACTGAGTGAGTTTTATCCTCAGGCGGCACGGGAAAATGCGCTGTGGATCTATGGAGAGCGCGCTTTGGCCGCGGCCATTGATTATCTGCCAGCAGAATTTAACAGCCCTCAGGCGGTGCGCGCTTCATTTTCGACCCATTGCAGTGAATCAACTGTGGCTGATTTGGTGAGCGCGGCGGGCAGTGATCGCCAAGTCGTAATAGGCATTGGGGGCGGGGCGGTATTAGATACGGCAAAGGTGGTGGCACGTAAACTTGGCTTGCCATTGGTGGCAATCCCCACTATTGCCGCGACCTGTGCGGCCTGGACACCGCTTTCAGTTTGGTATAACGATGCCGGACAAGCACTGAATTTTGAAATTTTCAAAGATGCCAATCACTTAGTATTAGTCGAGCCGCGCATTATTTTGCAAGCGCCAGTGGAATATCTGCTGGCTGGGATTGGCGATACCCTGGCTAAATGGTACGAGGCGGTGGTGCTGAGTCCGCAACCAGAAACTTTATCTTTGACGGTTCGTTTGGGGCTACAGGCTGCTTTGGAGATTCGCAATGTGTTGCTCAAACAGAGTGAAGCCGCATTGCAAGCGGTGAAACAGGGTGAGTTGACACAAGATTTCCTGGATGTGGTCGATGCAATTATTGCCGGTGGTGGCATGGTCGGTGGGCTGGGTGAGCGCTATACCCGAGTGGCGGCTGCGCATGCGGTACATAACGGTTTGACACTATTGCCACAAACTGAACATTTCCTGCATGGCACTAAAGTCGCCTATGGGATATTGGTTCAAACTGCCTTGTTGGAGCAGGATGAAGCCTTGCAATCACTGATTGTGGCATTTAATCAATTGGGCCTACCGACACATCTGGCCGCACTAGATGTTGATATTAATGACCGCGATGCCATTGAACTGGTGATTAGTCGAATTCTGAAGCCGAGTGAGTCAATTCATTATCTGCCTGTTGAGTTGAATTCAGACAAAATGTGGGCAGCGATTGAGCGGGTAGAAATTGCCGCTCAGCGCTGATACAGCCTGGAAAGAGCCGTTTAGATCAAACTACCATAAGAATATTGTTTCAAGCGGTTTAACATCTTGTTTTTTGCTCCCAAGTTAGGGCAAAATACGCGCCATGCAATAACCGACGTTTAAACGCGTCGGTTATTTTTTTGCATTCGTGTTTTCACAAATCAAGAGGCCGGACAACGATCCGGATAGATAAACAGGTCCGCGAGCGATTATTCACATACGAAAATCGCCGTTATGAGGAAAGAAAGATGGGGCAATTATTCACACTGGCACCGGTGCCCACCGGTATGCGCTGCACATGCAGCGATTATGGCGCAACAGGTATGGCACATACCCGTTTCACCGCTCTCGTTTCCCCACTTACGTATCCCAGGCAGATACGAAGTTTCCCCGTCACCTCTGACCTGCGAGCTACACTTGCAAATTGGGTTAAAGGTATGGGGAGGCTGAATCATGACGCATAATGCTACTGTTACAGTCGGTACCAATCAAACTGGCACCAATAACCGCGTTCAACTCAGAAAAACACTGACGTTGGTACAAGTTGTGATGATGGGGTTGGCTTATTTGCAGCCAATGACCATTTTCGATACTTTTGGCATTGTTTCCGGCTTGACCGATGGTCACGTCGCGACTTCTTACGCCATTGCGTTGATAGCGGTGCTGTTCACTGCCATCAGCTATGGCAAATTGGTTAAGCGCTTCCCGTCTGCGGGTTCGGCCTATACCTATGCCCAGAAATCCATTAGCCCCAATGTTGGTTTTATGGTGGGTTGGTCATCATTGCTGGACTATCTGTTCATGCCGATGATTAACATTCTGTTGGCGAAAATTTATCTCGAAGCGATTTTCCCTGGTGTGCCATCGTGGATTTTTGTTGGCGCGCTGGTCAGCCTGATGACGATGTTCAACTTGCGTGGCATTAACGTGGTAGCTAACTTGAACTCGATTATTGTTGTAGTTCAGGTGGCAATCATGGTGGTCTTCATGGGGCTGCTGATTCATGGTGTTTATCAGGGGGAAGGTGCGGGCACATTGGTGAGCCCACGTCCGTTCTATTCTGAAAATGCCCATTTGGTACCGATGATAACCGGGGCCACGATACTGTGCTTCTCATTCCTGGGTTTCGACGGCATTAGTTCATTGTCTGAAGAAACCCCCAATGCCGGTAAAGTGATCCCGAAAGCGATTTTCTTGACCGCATTGATTGGCGGCGTGATCTTTATTGTGGTGTCTTATTTCCTGCAACTCTATTTCCCGGACATTTCACGCTTCACTGATCCTGATGCGTCGCAGCCGGAAATCATGTTGTTTGTTGCGGGTAAATTCTTCCAGTCAGTTATTCTGTGCTTCTCCTGTGTCACCGTATTGGCATCAGGTATGGCCGCGCACGCCGGTGTTTCGCGTCTACTGTATGTGATGGGGCGAGACGGAGTATTTCCGGAGAAAGTGTTTGGTTACGTGCATCCGAAATGGCGTACCCCGGCAATCAACGTACTGCTGGTTGGCGGGGTAGCATTGTCTGCTATCTCGTTTGACTTGGTGACAGCAACGGCATTGATTAACTTCGGCGCGCTGGTGGCCTTTACCTTCGTTAACCTGTCGGTGATTTCACAGTTCTATATCCGTGAACGCCGTAACAAGTCGTTCAAGGATCATTTCAGCTACTTGGTTCTGCCAATGATTGGTGCAGGAACGGTTGGTGTGCTGTGGATGAACCTGGAAAGCAGCTCAATGACGTTGGGCTTGGTGTGGGGTGCCATTGGCCTGCTTTATATGGTCTGGAAAACCCGTGCATTCCGTCAGGCACTGCCACAGTTTAATGGCGAACTGGCACAGTAACTGTATTGCTATGGTGTTTCAGATGGCCGACAAAGTCGACTGAAGGGGAATTGTGCCGTTGGGGTTGTAGTCGCGTAAGCGACCGGAGTGCCCCTGGGTGCGGTAACCCCTTCACTCTCTCTGTGACCTCTACGGAGCCTGAAAATGGCTCCGTTTTTTATTGGCTATTTATGACTGGTGGGGTTAGCTCACTAGAGCTCTGGCATAGTCAAACAGGGCTTTCAGCAGTGCCAGCTTCTCTTTATCATCCTCATACTGGTTATATAACGCCTCCAGTTGCAGCACATAGTCTTGCACTTTTTCTGGATTAAGCGCTTCGCGACGATGCGCTAACCAGCGCTGTTGCTCACTGTCAGTCAACGTATTTGGATAATTACGGGCGCGGAAGCGGAATAGCAATACTTCCAACCGTGGGTCTTGGAAGGTCAGATCGAGTGCTGGCAGATTTTGCGCTTTAGTTTGTAAAATGATTTTCATGGTAGCGCGGTCAGCATCACTGAAAAAACCGTTATACAGTTGAGCATCCACATCATCAGAAACGGCAAAAGGCTCGGCCTCTGCAAATAGGGCGACCACTTTTTCACGGACTTGCGGATTTTGCCGCAATAATTGCAAATTCTGTAGACAGCGTTGGCGATCAATACCTAAACGATCGGCATTTTCCGGTAGCAGAGTTTTCGCGGGGGCGAGTACCGGGCATTTATTGATATGCACCAGTTTCAGTGGCACGGCGGCATCTTGGGCACTGAGTTTGTCGCGGCGGGTATAGAGCCGCTCACGCAGTGTATCGCTATCCAACTCTAGCAGGGGTGACATATCACCCGCCAGATCGCACATAATCACCGCATTTTTATTCTCAGGATGCCATGCCAACGGCGCAACCCAACTGGTATTACCCCGTGCCGCACCAAACATGCCTGATACATGAACCAGCGGTGTCATATCTGCAATATCAATCAATGCGTTGATTTTGTGTTTACTACGGTGCTGGTAGAGGTAATCAAACAGCCGCGGTTGTGCTTGTTTTACCCGCTTTGCCATAGCGATAGTGGCATACACATCAGACATCGCATCATGGGCATGCAAGTGTTCAACACCGTTGGCTTTGGTCAAATGCTCCAATTTGAAACTGGGTAAACCCTCTTCGTTTTCCGGCCAGACAATACCCTCGGGGCGCAGGGCGTAGCAGGCGCGCATCACATCGAGTAAGTCCCAGCGAGAGTTCCCCCCTTGCCAGCTGTAGGCATAAGGATCATAAAAATTGCGGTAGAAAATATTTCGACTAACTTCATCATCAAAACGAATATTGTTGTAACCAAGAATACAGGTACCGGGCACATTGAAAGCTTGATGGATTTGCCGGGCAAACTCGGCTTCATTCACCCCATTGGCTAAGGCATGTTGCGGGGTGATGCCGGTTATCATCACGGCTTCCGGCTGCGGCAGGTAGTCGTCTGCGGGGGCGCAGTAAACCACCAGCGGTTCTTCGATGATATTGAAATCCAAATCGGTACGTACCCCGGCAAACTGGGCTGGCCTGTCTAACGCGGGGCGCTGACCGAAGGTCTCATAATCATGAATGTAGAATGTTGGTTGCTTGTTTTTATCTGACATTATGCGGTTTAACCCTTAATTCTCATATACCCGTCATACTCTAAGCTGCATGTGCGTTGGCTGCGTTCAATCACCCGAATCACTTACAACACAGTAAGCTCATCGGGACTCTCTCACTTGCCGCCTTCCTGCAACTCGAATTATTGTGGGTATAGCTATTCTTTATGATGGGGCACTGCCCGCGGTAAGCCGCAGTGCCCCACGGCATTAACGCTAGAATATCATTTCAGGCGGGGCGGGACGTCAGGATTTATTTTGAAATAATTATGTTTCAGTCAAAATGTGTCGATCCAACTAATATTTAGCTGCCGTTTACTTAGCTATTCATACAATCCGCCTACTGAATATAATAAGTAGGACTCAAAGTGAAAACACTTCTGTTAACCGGTGCCACAGGTTTTCTGGGCGGAGCTGTGCTCGAAAAGCTATTGTTGGAAAACTCAGATTTTAATTATTTATTATTAGTCCGGGCCAATACACCGGAACAGGGATTAACACGTATTCGCGAGAATATGGCGAAGTTTTATCTCCCTAATGGGCAACTGAATAAAATTGATGTTAGCCATATTTTATTAGGGGATTTAGCTGAACCGGACAGTTTTATTAATGACCCGCGTATTGATGGGGTGACGCATGTTATTAATTGTGCTGCTGTCGCATCATTCGGTAATAACCCGCTAATCTGGAAAGTGAATGTTGATGGCACATTAGCCTTTGGCAAAAGAATGTCGCAGGTTGCTGGTTTACAAAGATTCATCCATGTGGGAACAGCTATGTCTTGCACACCCGATGCCGATACTGTGGTGAGCGAGCAGGTTTTATCCGCAGAGGATGACGCGCATTTGGTGGAATACACTAAATCTAAATCAGCAATTGAGCGCTTATTGGCTGAAGAATGCCCAGAGCTACCCTTGGTATTTGCCCGACCATCGATTGTGGTCGGCCATACCCGGCTGGGCTGTCAGCCATCCAGCAGCATCTTTTGGGTATTTCGCATGGCATTAATGTTACGCAAGTTCATGTGCTCGCTGGATGACTATATCGATGTTATTCCAGCCGATTATTGCGCAGACGCTTTAGTGTGTATTTTACTGCATCCAAATTTACCCGATAATATCTATCATATTTCAGCTGGCGAGAAAGATAGCGTTAGTTTTGCCCAGATTGATCAGGCGATGTCCGCCGCTGCCAGACAGAAACCTATGGGGGCAGATTATTGCCAGGTAGAATACGGTGCATTGGTACAAATGCGTAACCAACTTAAAGGAATTTTTGGCCCCTGCAATGAGCGCATAATGCTAAAAGCCATGCGCTTATATGGTGCATTTGCCATGCTCAACGTGCGCTTCAGTAATGAACGTTTGCTCAGCTTGGGAATGCCACCGTCACCACGCTTCACCGATTATATTGCTTGTTGTGTCGAGTCCAGCTTTGGCGAGTCTATTGTGCAACAAATGGCGGTTGACTTTAAATAAGCTTATTTCCCGGCGGGCAATACCTGACAGGGAATATTTATTCCCCCCCAGACTGCTGACAAAGTCAAATGAAGGGGAATCGTGCCGTTGGGGTCGTAGTCGCGTAAGCGACCGGAGTGCCCCGAGGTGCGGTAACCCCTTCACTCACTAAGTTATCAACAGCTTTGTTATTAAGCTCCGGGGAATATTTATTCCTGCTACTTTTGGTAACGGTTAATCCGCTGCCAGCGCGTAATAACTCAGCTAAACTTAGGTTTTAGTATCTTATTGGAAGTAGGTAAGTGTGCGCCTGAATAAAAAAATATCGCCATTGGATAACCTGATCTACACCCATTACCGCATCACTCACGCTTTACGTATTACGTTAGCGTTTATCTTAACATTTCTGATTATTCGCTTACTGGCTATTCCGGAAGGTACCTGGCCGCTGATCACATTAGTGGTAGTGATGGGGCCGATATCCTATTGGGGCAATGTGCTGACCAGAGCGATGCAGCGTATTGGCGGCACTGTTTTTGGTGCGATATCCGGCTTGATTGCTCTGTATCTGGAGTCTTATTCCTTAACACTTATGCTGGTCTGGTGTGGGGTTGTGATGTTCTTATGCGGCTACCTCACATTGGGCAAGCGGCCCTACATGGCTTTGCTCATCGGCATCACTCTGGCGGTGGTGTGTGGATCTGCCCCTGGAGATATGACTACCGCCCTGTGGCGCAGCGGCGATGTTATTTTTGGTTCATTATTGGCATTGGTCTTTACCAGTGTCTATCCACAACGCGCTTTCACCCATTGGCGTATGCAGATGAGTGATAATCTGCGGGCCATCAGCCAAATTTATGCGGCTTATTTATCGCCCAATGTTATCGAGCGCCCACGGTTAGAGCCTAAATTAAAAGCTGCACTCAGCCAGTCGGTTAAAATGCGTACTTTTATTGCGCCTGCCAGTAAAGAATCTCATATTAATAAAGACGTTTTTGAGGCTATTCAGACACTGAGCCGCAACCTGATTTGCACGCTAGAATTGCTGGTGGATGCTTATTGGTCGTCGCGGGAAAGCCATTTTATTATGCTCAATGCCAAAGGCTTGCGCAGTACTCAGTTGATGACAATCCGCACTTTGAATACATTAAGTGATAGCCTGCGCGATGGATCTCCTGCCCGTGAGCGGGAAGTTGCCGGTGAGCTGAGTGAAATCTCTACTGAGTTGAAATCATTGATGTTGGCTGTGACGCAAGAGCAGCAGATAGAAACACCGATTTATGGCTATGTTTGGCTGAGTATGGAGTTAACCAAACAGCTTGAGGAATTGGACGATCTGATTAATATGACTTTACGCAGGTGATCTATTGTTGGATTCAGGCAGATGATATTTCTGTCTGACGGGTAAAGCGGGTAAGATAAGTCTAGCCAATGAATCTTGTCATCAGGCATAACAAAGCGGTATGGTTCACATAGCCTGGTCACCAGCAATTGAATTTGTGTAAAACTTAAGTGAAGGTGTGAAAATGGATAATGCAAGTAAGCCAACTTTCCAGGACGTTTTGGAGTTTGTGCGTATGTTCCGTCGCAAAAACAAGTTGCAGCGTGAAATCGTTGATAACGAAAAGAAAATTCGTGATAACCAAAAACGCGTTCTGTTGCTCGATAACCTGAGTGAATACATCAAGCCAAGGATGAGCATCGAAGAGGTTCAAGCCATTATCGCTAACATGCGTGTTGACTACGAAGATCGTGTCGATGAATACATCATCAAAAACGCAGATCTGTCTAAAGAACGCCGTGAATTGTCGAAAAAACTGAAAGCGATGGGCGAAGTTAAGTAACTTTAGCGCAACGTGAAATAGCTTATTTTACCGCTATTAATAGAAAGGCTGGTATGAATCGCCAGCCTTTTCTTTTGGCTAAATTGTGTTTAGTTTGACGGTTTATTTTGCCGTAAGAAACGAAACGCTGGGATCTTCGCACCTTTGACAAAGATAAATGCCAGCAGTAATGAACCCCACAGAGCCATGGTGATATAACTACTCACGCCCATGATATTCAGCCCGCTCTCCAGCATTTGTAGCAGGAACAGTGCTAGCACAATGCCAACAATCTTACCAAATCCGCCATCAGGATTAACCCCGCCTAACACCGTCGCCAGGATAGTGATAAGTAACAGTGATTCACCATAGGAGGCTTTGGCCGAGTTTAGCTTGGACATCATCAACAAGGCCGCGACGGCACACAGTAACGATGAAATCACGTACACCCAAATCAACGTGCGGCGAGTATTAATTCCGGAGAAGAAAGTGGCTTTTTCATTGGAACCGGACAGGTATATCTGGCGGCCAAGCGGGGTCTTGGCCAAAATAAGCCAGATAACCAACGCCACCGCAGCAAACAGATAAAGTGGTACCGGAACCCCGAGAAAATAGCTGCGATCTAACGCCAGCACATAGTTAGGGAAATTAGAAATCGCCGATCCTTTGGAAATAAGCACATTCACGCCTTTGAGCAAGGTCATGATGCCCAGTGTCGCTAAAATCGGGGAGACGCGCACCACCGAGATAAGCACCCCATTGATAAGCCCCACCACCAAAGCGACCGAAGCACCCGCCAGTAACATCAATACCATTGAGCTGAATGTGGGTTCCAAATGGGTACAGACCCAAGCCATTACCAGTGCACTGGCATTCGCAGTAGCAATAATTGACAGGTTGATACCGCCGGTCAGCATGGTAATCGCCATTGCCAGTGTTAATACTCCGGCGACCGGGATTTGTGACGCGATAGATTGAAAGTTAGCCGTCGACCAGAACACGTAAGGAATAAACAGGCTAAACCCGATAGAAACCAGCAGCAGTAAAGCCAGTAACCAGCGCTCGGTATGATCACGTTGAGTTGTTTTCGACATGGTTATATCCCTACCTTATGACGTTGGCCCCAGGCGGTCACACTGATACTGATGACAATCACCAAACCGATAACCACGGTATGCCAGTACGACGAAATACCCAGTAAATTCAAACCATTTTGCAATATCGCCAACAAAATCACCCCCAGCAGAGTGCCGGTTAGGGTGCCGCGCCCGCCCACAATACTGGTGCCACCCAGCACCACGGCTGCCAGTACGGTGAGTTCATAACCGAGTAATGAGTCGGGCGCTACCGTCAAGACGGTATAGGACTGCACCACACCAGCGATGCCGGATAGAAAGCCCATATAGCCATAAACAAACAGTTGCAGCTTGAGGATGCTGAACCCCATGCGGGAGGCTGCTTCCTGATTACCGCCCAATGCATAAATTTGCCGACCAATACTGGTGCGTGTCATCAGCAGAGCCGTGACAATAATGGTCGCCAGCAATGTCAATATGGGTAACGAAAGACCATAGTCATAGCCATCGGCTGCGGTGAAGGAGAACAGCATTGGCCCATGTTCGAACCATTCCGGATAGGTATATAGCCAGACACCACGACTGAGATACAGCAGTAATCCGTAGAATATATTCAGCGTGGAAATGGTGATAATGATAGACGGCACGCGCAGGCGATTAACCAACAGCGCATTAATTAACCCCAATAATAAGCCGATACCACCGGCTAGCGCGAAAGCCACCGGGAAGTTGCCACCAAACTTCACAATTAATGTCACCATGACATATTGCGAGATAATGGTCATTGCCGGGAATGAAATATCAATACCGCCAGAAATCAATACGATAAATAAACCACAGGCCAAGATGGTCAACATGGCATAGTTATTTATCAAGTCATAAATATTGGCGAGCGTCAGAAAATCTGGGCTGGTGAAAGCAAGATAAGTCGAAATAATCAATATGGTGAAAGCCAACATCACTTCATGGCGTTTCAGATGCTCTTTATTAAATAGACCTGTTTTACCAACATCAGGTTTATTAAGTGCATGGGGATTAGCCATTTACTACCTCCGCAATGGCTGCTTCGCTGCTGTTACCTGGCAAGAACTCCTGCACCAGCCGCCCAGACCGCATCACTAAAATACGGTGGCTATTAAAGTAGGCTTCATCAATCTCATCACAAATCATTAAAACCGCAATCCCCCGTGCTGCCAGTGCATTGATAATATTATAAATACCGGCTTTATTGGCGATATCTACCCCCACGGTTGGTGAGTCGAGAATCAATATTTGTGGGTCGGTTGCCAGCCATTTGGCAATGGCAATACGCTGCGCATTACCGCCAGATAAGGTATTGACCGGCAAATCGCTATTACCAATTTTGATAGACAGGTGCTTAACCATGTCTTCGACCAATGTATCGACTCGCTCGGTACGCATCAGGTGGAAAGTGTTTTTAAGCCGGTGTAAAACGGTGGCGCTGATATTGTCGCGGATTGATTGTTCCATGATCAGTCCGGTACTCATGCGATCTTCTGAGACATAACCCACGCCAGCGGCAATAGCATCGCGGTTGCTGGTAAAATACATCGGTTTATCATTGATACGAATGGTACCTGACTCTGGTGTAGTTAAACCAAATAGACTAAGGCACAATTCTGTGCGGCCAGAACCCAATAAGCCGACCAGTGAGACAATTTCACCGGGATGCAATGTCAGTGAGATATTGTGATATTCATTGCCACGGGAAAGTTCTTCCACTGCCAGCACCGGCGCAAGCGAAGCGCTATAGGGTGGCAGCACCTGAAAATCAAACTTCATACCGGTCATCAGCCAGGCCAGCCGTGCATTATCAACTTCAGCGGCAGGGTAGGTTCCGACCCAATTACCATCTTTGAGCACGGTAATACGGTCTGAAATTTCCAGCACTTCGCTCAAGCGGTGGCTGACAAATACCACGCAGATATTGCGTGATTTCAGTTCATGCACCACCCGCAGCAAGCCGTTAACCTCTTGCCGGGTCAGAGATGCGGTCGGTTCATCCATCACAATTAGCCGGGCATCCTGCGCCAGGGCACGGCAGATTGCAACTAACTGTTTCTGGGCGATGGGGAGGTCTTCAACCAATTCATCCAGATTAAGATGGGCATCAATGCTCTTGATGACACGCTCGGCGGTTTCCCGCATCTGGCGTTTGTTCACCCACAGATGATGGTGATAATGGTTCATGGCGATATTCTCAGCCACGGTCAAGTTGGGGAATAATGATAAGTCTTGATAAATCACCTGAATCCCCAGCCGGACAGATTCAATCGGGGTCAGGGTTGAATACGTTTTGCCATCAACAGTTATCGCGGCCTCAGCATCGGGTTGATAAACACCGGAGATAATCTTAATCAGTGTGGATTTGCCACAACCGTTTTGCCCTGCAAGGCAATGTACCTCACCGGGTAACAGGGTCATAGCCACCTTATCCAGCGCTTTGACGCCATAAAAGGTTTTACTGATATTTTCCAGGGTAATAAATGGCTGCATACATCCCCTTATACCCTTCGTCCTTGAAGTTACAGGGGTGTTAGCTACGCTCACTCACCCGAATCACTTACCTGAGTAAGCTCATCGGGCTTCGTTTGCTTGCTGCCTACCTGCAACTCCAATGACTTTGGGTATATCTTAATAATTGCGTATTCGCACTCTTTGATATTGTGGAGTTAATGCTTATCAGCAGGTGTGAATCAATACAGCGAATCCACGTTATCTTTGGTCACACGCAACACATTGTGGAACTGAATCAGGTGTTTAGCTTGATCAACTTCCGCTTTACCTACTCCTGGGATCTCCATGCCTGTTTCGATTTTCTCGCCTTTCAGCACTTTATCAGCTACCGCTGTCATGGCATAACCAGCAGAACCTGGGTCATAAGTCACGCCCATAGCGATATCGCCACTTTTAACCAGCGATGCAGCCTGAGATGGGATCATCATGCCGAACACATGAACATTGTTTTTCGCCCGTTTTTCTTTCACTGCACGGCCTGCACCAATCGGGCCTTGTGAACCGAAAGCAACAATACCTTTCAAATCACTATGCGCTTTCATCAAATCCAGTGTGGTACGGCGTGAGTCATCAATGCTCTCAGCGACAGGCATACGGCTGGTCACTTCAAACATTTCCGGGTAATGCTCTTTCTGGTATTTAACAAACAAATCGGCCCACAGATTATGTTGTGGCACGGTCAGGCTACCCACATAAATCACATAGCCGCCTTTGCCGCCCATAGCTTTTGCCATTTCTTCCACATTGTCGGCAGCGAATTTGGCGTTATCGATGATTTCGATATCCCAGTTAGCGCTAGGCTGCCCCGGAGATTCGTTGGTTAATACCACGATGCCAGCATCGCGCGCTTTCTTGAATACCGGTTCCAGCACATCGGCATCGTTCGGCACGATACTGATGGCGCTGACTTTCTTGGCGATTAAATCTTCAATGATCTTCACTTGTTGTGGAGCATCGGTACTGGATGGGCCGACTTGATAGGCTTTGATCCCGAGATCTTTACCGGCGCGCTCCACCCCTTCGCCCATGCGGTTGAACCAAGGCATTCCGGCGATTTTCGAAATATTGACGACTTCGACTTCTTGCGCCAGCGCGCTGCCCGAGCACGCCATCATGCTGAACAGGCTGGCCGCCAATAACGTTTTTACACTCAGTTTTTTCATTTCAAGCTCCCGGAGCTAATGTAGGTTGAGGCTAGCGTCGTTAGGTGTTGACGTAATATTTTGTATTAGTTAAGTTTTATTTATGTTTTTAAAAAAAATGAAGATTTATCAGGAAGCAAATTTTACATCTGCACTACATTTCCTGTAGGTCGACTCTACTGCTTCGATAGCCATTTTCCCCATATCTATAAATGCTATTTACATGGATAAAATAGCTGCTTTCCCAGTTTGTGACTGGCATCATGATCCTGAGGGGGAGAACAAAGAGAGTTGCATAAAAATGGTAGGCAGAAGGGTAATAACAATGCTTTTTACATGGACATTATGGTTTATCAGTTGATGCTATTTGGCGAGTCTTGACACCTATTATGCTGGTTACGATATAAATAAACACACTGATAATTCATATGGTTATTATTGATAATTTATTGACATAACTATTAGCGTAACTTCTTATACTATATAAAATATAATTAATAACTATTAAATTTGATAGTTTTAAATTTTATTTTTACTTGTATTATATTTTATAAGAAATGGAATATTTATTCAGACTGCTGACAAAGTTGATAAAAGGGGAAATGTGCCGAATGGGTCCCTATTTATTTAAAATACAAGTGGCGTGAACCGTCGGAGCGCCCATCGGTGCAGTCGCCCCGTTAGTCTCAGTGCGGAAAAATTAACCTCAATGTTTATTTTTTACTATCTTCAGATATGTTAAACGATGCGATACTTATTATTAAGTAATTATATAATTAAACTATCGAGTGGTAATCTTAAAGTATATCTTCGGAATAACATTATGAACTCTAAAAAAAGAAGTATTGCTATTATAGGCGGTGGTGTTGCGGGAGTCGCCACATTTATTGCTGCGGTGCTGCGTCATGCTACACAACTTATTTATATTATTGAACCTTCACCCATTGGCCCTGGCATGGCGTTCTCTAATGTAGATGAAGATGTACTGTGTAATACCTCAGTAGATACTATGTCAATATTGGCAGATAAACCGCTTGATTTTTATGATTATCTAATCGCCAGTGGTCACGTTGTCACCACTGAATCTTTTGTTCCCAGGAAATGGGTAGGGAATTATTTGGTCGACCGTTTTCGTGAGTATTTTGCTATCGCGCATAGAGACGGTATTGTAGTTATCCATATCCCTCACTTATTTATTTCGTTGAAGATAAATGCTCCTCGTTGTTATTCAGTTATGTTTGGTGATGTTCTAAAACCTCAATCACTGGTGGTGACAGATGTCGTTTTCTGTACGGGCTATGGCTGTTCTCGCATTCCTGATGTGTTTAGTCTGTGCTTATCTCACCCGACCTTTATTCGCAACCCTTATCCAGAAATGAATATGTTAGCCCGGATTCCTGCTCACTCTCGGGTACTTGTTATTGGTAGTAAGCTGTCAGCAATAGATACAGCAATATTACTTTGTCGTGAAAGTCATCAGGTCACCATGATATCGCCTTCAGGAAGTATTCCTGCCGTCCGAACTTATTTGATGAGATGTACTGATGCTATTATTGACCAAGATCGTCTGGCGTCAATAATAATGATGCTCAGAGAGCGTCGAGGTACAATGCCTACTGTAGATTCATTAAAATATAGCTATATTAAATACTTCGTTGGGCTTCTCAATAAACACACAAATGAATCGTGGCGAGACCAGTTCTCTTTTGTCAGAAATTATCGCGATCGACTTTATGAAGAAATCTCTATTGCTGAGAAAGGAAAGTGCCAATGGCAAGATATTACAGTCAACTTTTTGAATGTAATGAATGAAATTCATCTAGCTAACACATCCTATTTTGTAGGTTCTTTTCATCCCGATTTTATGAAGGTAATTCATCGATACTTATCATCGATTCCATTAATTAATGCACGGAAGATTCTGCAATATATAGATAATGGTGTTCTTTTTGTACAAAAAGGAGAGATCGGTGATATCTCAATTTCGGCGCACAGCCCTGATGTGTGGCGAATCGATTGGGGAGAGGGTGATAAGCATTTTGATGCGATTGTTTGCGCAACTGGTTATTGTTTACCCTACTACTTTTTTGATAGTAAAGGGCATATTGTGATTGATATCCACAGTGAACACGCGAAGGACGCTATTCTAATATCCTCTTCGCTAGGGATAAGTCATCCCTATTTTAAGGAAATAGAAAGTATTTGGTTTGTTGGAATACCAGCACATACTAGGTTATGGATAGTAAATGCTTTTTTTGTGGTGTTGGCGTTGGCTAACCAAACTGTCGATAATATAATGAGGCTTCCCGAACGGATAATTTGATTACAAGAAAATAATAATCAGTCTATTTTTATTAATATTTTCAAATTAAGCAGAGTGATATTGCTTTTGCAATGACTTGCGTTTTATTCCTACATTTCAATTTATTTTTAAGGCTCACAAGATGAAAGTCAACCCCACTCTTAGATAGAGATATTTTATGCGCTATTTCTTTGGAAGTAAACCCATCGGCAGAATACCTTAAAATATCTATTTCTACGGAAGTGAGATGTAATATGTCATTATCGGCATTGCAGTGTGGTTTTTTGTGGGATTTGATGTAATTAAGAATGTTATTTATTAATTTAAGCAATGTTTCTTTTAATGCAATTTGTACGCTTTTATTATTAATGTCTGCCAGATTACCTTTTTTTCCAAATAGAGATACAACAGCAGTTATTTTTTCATTTAGGGCAATACTTAAAACTATACAAGTGTTAATTTTCTTCTTTTTTGCCAGTTCACCTATATCACCAATATTCTGAAAAAAATCGTTGTCAAAAATATACACTTTATCTTTATTTGATGTATCTACATTAAAATAAAGTTCTAATATTTCTAAGTATGATAGATAATTACATTTATTCATTAAGCTATCTATTAAGTAAATGTCATTTTTAGAGAATGACATCTCTTCAATTATTGCAATTAAGAAGTCTTCGAATAATGTTGTGGTGCATATGCTATTATGTATTTTTGTTATAAACATAGAATCAAATACTATTTTTATAGTGTTAAGTTCCGGCGTGAGTTGACTTTTTCTTCTCTTCATATAACCAACGCTCCGTTATTAAGTTTATAGCTGTTATGATGTTTAAGAAAGTCAATCTATTTTTTAAGTTTTTCACTAAATTATTTTAGTTTTGTTAATTTATATGAAGATAGTAATTAAGCTAATAATATTCCTGAGTAAGTTTTTGCATGAGTCATATTTACTGAAAATTAGGTCATTATTTATGATTTTGCAATGAAAAAACGAAATTAATTAAAAATAAAATAATTATTTTTACTGTTTTATAAGGATTAATCTATTTTATACAGCTAAGAGATTGAGGCATGACTTAAGTCCAACGATTGCAGATATTCAAAATATATCGTGCTCTACGTCACCGCACCCCGCCGGGCACCATAGTTAATAAGTGTTGGTTCGGGTAGCTTTGCGTGATATTGCGCTGTTGTAATTGCCAATAAAGCTGTTCCACATCATGGCGTTGACGGTCTAATAATAAGCCCACCACACTGCCGCTGTGTGCCACATTCAGTCCATATAAATCCAGCTCTTCGACTAATCCCAGCAGAGCGCAGAAGTCGGGTTTAACCAGTAGATGCTGGCTGGCCTGTGCGCTAAGTGTGGTGGACTGGCCTAGCAGGGCGCAATCATGCTGCTCAGCGGCCTGCGTAAACAGTTGCCATGCTTGTTCTAACGATGGGGCGCTTGCCAGTAGGGCTGTCTGGCGATGCCGACGATGATAATCCTCGGTGTTGAGGCATTGTGGGCTTTCCAGCAGCAGAATATCCACACTGGGTTGCCAATCATAAGAAATCTGTGTAGCGGCGGTTTGATGATCAAATAGGGTCAGCCGTTGAAACAAGGTGCTGTCAGTGGGTTCAAGGCTAACACACAAGGCAGCCAGTGCGGCTTCATCCAGTGTTTCCCCCAAGTGACGTGCGGTTGCCAGAGCAGTGGCGGCAATATCTGCGGTGCTGCTGGCTAACCCTTTTGCCACCGGAATGGTGGAATCAAAATTGATATGCAGGCCACGGGCCATCTCTGCTGGTTGGTCAAAATAAGTCAATACTGCTTTCAGCATTTGGCGCATCCGTGGCCGTTCATGGCTGCCCGGCACACCATCGGTAACGGACACGGTGCTAAACCAGTTTATCGGGCAAGAAATGAGCTTCTCCCCACCCAGTATCCAGCCCTGAATTAACTCACCACAGGAGGCGGGGCAACGGGCCTCAGCCATGGCTAAAAACCTGTTGTAACGCGGTGACCAGTCGTTGATTGTCCGTTGCACTTTTGATGGCCACCCGATAGTGGTCGCAGGTCAGTCCGGGGTAATTGGCGCAATGGCGAATCAGAATATTGTGCTGTAATAATGCCGGTTGTAGCGCTATTTCCGGCCTTAAACAGCGCAGGAAAAGATAGTTGGCGCAACCTTGCCACACCTGCAATGCGGGAATGGCGCATAATTGCTGATATAGGCAGTGCTGCTGCTGTGCTAACCATCCATGAGTGGCCTGAATATAAGGCTGGTCATCGAGAATAATCTCACCTGCCAGCGCAGCGAAGGCATTGATGGTCCAGGGTTCGCGCTGCTGCTTCATGTGCTCGATGCCCTTCAAATCGCCGCTAAGTAAGTACCCCAACCGCAACCCCGGAATCGCGAAAAACTTGGTCAGTGAGCGCAATACATAAAGGTGCGGAAAATCAGTTAATTGTGGGATAAGTCCCGGCGCATCAGGGAGGAAATCAATAAAGGCTTCATCAACAATTAGCGCAATTTGGTATTGATGGCAGCAGCGTACAATAGCTTGCAGCAGGTTAGCATCTGGCATTAATCCGGTCGGGTTATTGGGGGTCGCCAGAAACAGGCAGTCAGGGCGCTGCTGTTCTAATACCGCCAGCAGCCGCTCATCGGGCTGATAACCATCAGCGTCACTCATCTGATAATCATCAATCTGGCAACCGACCCGTTGCAGGGCGCGACGGTATTCAGCAAAACCCGGTGTCAGCAGCAGGGCAGTGCGAGGTTGCAGATAATGCACTACGGCATAAATGAGTTCGGTTGCACCATTGCCTGCCATGATATTTTCCGGCAAACAATGGTGAGCGCGGGCCAGTGCACTGTGCAGTTGGCGATACTCAACATCAGGGTAATGTTCCGCGCGCGCTAACTGTTCAACAATGGCAGTTTTTAGGGAGTCTGGCATTCCCAACGGATTAATATTGGCACTGAAATCAATGATATTCTCTGCGTTTGTCCCGATTTTCAGTGCCATTTCCAGCACATTCCCGCCATGTTCGCTCATTGCTGCGTCATGCCCCTCAGTAAGTTGTGTGTTTAGAGTACCATAAGCTAGGGGGTTGAGTTTAGCGACAACATTTCTGGTGTGAATGCCAGTATGTCGCGCAAGCGCACCACATCACCAATAACAATCAGTGCCGGGGCTGATAATCCTTGCGCCGCAACTTGATCCGCTAAAGTGGTCAGAGTGCCACTGGCCACTTGCTGCTGCTGGTGGCTGGCATACATCACCACCGCCGCAGGTGTGGTGGGCGCTTTGCCTCCAGCAATCAGTTGCTGACAAATGGTGGTCAGTTGCGTCATGCCCATCAGGATAATCAATGTGCCTTCCAGTTTTGCCAGTGTTGCCCAATCCTGTGGCTCATTGCCCTGACGTAGATGGCCGGTAACCACATGAAAACCGGAGGCATAATCACGATGGGTCACTGGGATACCGGCATAGGCCAATCCACCGATGGCGGAACTGATCCCCGGTATCACTTCAAACGGAATATCCGCCAGCGCCAGTGCTTCGGCTTCTTCTCCGCCACGGCCGAAGACATAAGGGTCGCCGCCTTTTAGCCGCACTACATTCAAGCCGCGTTGAGCACAATCCACCAGAATTTCATTGATTTGCGGTTGTGGCACCAAATGATGATTGGGTGTTTTGCCCACATTAATCATTTCACAACCGTCTGGTGCTTCAGCTAATAATTCCGCACAGACTAACCGGTCATAGACCAGCGCTTCAGCACGACGAATGGCATGTAAGCCTTTTACTGTAATCAGTGCTGCATCCCCCGGCCCCGCACCGACTAGCCAAACTTTTCCACTTTTCATATTGCCTCTCATTGTGTGGCGAGGGCCGGTTGTACCGGCAGGTTCAGTGCCACGCGCAGGACATCACGGGCTATCATTAATTCTTCATTAGTATTGACGATGGCAATTTGTACCGGAGCGGTATCTTGCTGAATAAAAAACTGATTTCTGATGTTCTTTTCTTGATCCAGTTCAATACCCAGGAATGTCAGCTCCCGGCATATCTGCTGGCGGGCGCTACGTGAGTTTTCACCAATGCCGCCGGTAAAGATAAGCGCATCGATCCCCCCCAATTGCACGATATAGCTGCCAATCACGGCGCGGATCCGCTCAGCGAACAGTTCAAGAGCCAATGCTGCACGGCGGTTGCCGTTATCGGCCGCTTGTTCCACATCACGATAATCATGAGAAATACCGGAGATACCCAGCAAACCAGATTGGTTATTGATCAGATGGTTAATTTCAACCGCACTTTTGCCTTCTGTTTGCTGAATAAAAGGCAGAATGGATGGATCAATATCGCCGCTACGGGTGCCCATCATTACCCCTGCCTGGGGGGTAAATCCCATCGAGGTATTGACGGACTTCCCGTGGCCGATAGCGCAAATACTGGAACCATTGCCGAGATGGCAGGAGACAATACGTAGCGCTGCCAATGGCTGGCCCATACGCTCAGCACAGACCGCACTAACATATTTATGACTGGTGCCGTGAAAGCCGTAACGACGAATTCCCAATTCTTCGTAATAGCGCCACGGCAGCGGGTATAGGAATGAGGTCTGACTCAATGTTTGATGGAATGCAGTATCAAATACTGCCACGGCACTGGCATGGGGCAGGGCAAGCTGGAACACGCGAATACCTAATGCATTCACCGGGTTATGCAGCGGCGCTAATGTGCCAAGCTGTTCAATTTTATCCAGTACTTGCGGGGTAATCAGTACCGAATCGGCAAAGGTTTCACCGCCGTGGGCAACACGATGACCGACGCCAATGATTTCGTCTAATGAGTCAATAATATTGTGCTCAATCAGCGCCCTAAGCAGGTGTTCAGCGCCTTGACGGCAATCCGCGATGGGTAAGGTTTCTCGCCATCGCACATCACCTACTCGCAGGTTAAATATCGCATCATCCATCCCAATGCGTTCAATTAATCCCTGACATAACACCTGCTCGTGATGTTGGCCGGTCTGTTCATTTAACATGGAAAACAGCTGAAATTTCAACGAAGAACTGCCGGCGTTAATCGCCATAATCTTACCGGACATGCGACTCTCCACAATGTTTTAAATAAGTCATAAGGGATTCAAATAAGTCATAAGGTCAGTTAACCCCTCGCCGGTTTGCGCCGAGGTGATAAAAATATGTTGTGCACCCGCTTGGGTCAGGCAATCCGCCGCCCAGTCCAGTTGGTCGGTGTGGCTGACGGTATCGGCTTTGCTGATAATGCCAATCACCGGTTTGTTGAAAACCTGCGCCAGCATTGGCGCAAACCAGCTCTGTGTGGCATCGGCATTTTGTACCAACCCCACCACATCGGCTTCACAAGCACTGGCTAATAACGCACTGTATAAACAGCGGTTTTCCAGATATTCACCCGGCGTATCTATGGCATTGTCCTGCCAGATAATGGACTGGGTTTTCTGGTAATTCAGCGCCTCACCGCGTAAGCGCTGAATCAGCGAGGTTTTGCCACACTGACTGGGGCCAATCAACATGATGCGTTGCATGGCATCAGGTCCGGGTCATCGGGCAGGCAGTGAATTTCATCATGTCGCCCAAGGTGTGAATCACCTGTTTCAATGCGTATTCCACCGCGGAAACATCGCCGGTAAACACCACGGCACCAGTAAATCGGTCAATAAAACCAATCTCGACTGCGCCGGATTTGGTGGCGATATCACTGGCAATAATCGAGGCTTCACTGGGGGTAATGGTCAAAATGCCAATGGCGCTGCTGATATCGTTTAGCCCCAGTTTTTTATACAGCGCCTTGTTAGGGTTGGCTATCAGGTGCGCCAGGGTTATCTGTTTACCGGGAACATATTCTTGGATCACGCGCTCGGGGGTGCTATTTGCTTCCATCATGCCTCCTGAACTAACTGACGCCACAGCGCCTCATGGGGCCGTGGGATAACTGAGCTGTATATCAATAATCCCTTTTCACCAGTACATTGGCTGGCGACCTCGACGGCGGTTTGCACATCGGCAATGTCACCGCTAAGCACCTGATAACATTTGCCACCGATACCAAAAGCCATATGAATACGTACCAGAGTGACATTGGCGGCTTTCACCGCACGGTCGGCGGCGGTAATGCAGGCCACCACACTCCAGGTCTCCACCACACCTGCCGCCTGACGGTTTTCCACCGAGTTCAGGCCGCTGATGGCAGGTAATACTGATGGATGAAGATTGGGCAAAACGATGCTGTCGACCAATAAGTGCCCGCTGTGCCGTTCACCATTTTGTACCGACTGAGTCACCGCCCCGATATCACCTCCCACCATCAGCAAATACTTGCCGGGGCACAGGGTTTTGCTGACCAACAGGTCGACGTTGGCACTTTTTAGCATCAGGTCGCAGACTTCCATCCCTTTGGCAATACTGCTTAATTCAACAATTCCAATGGCTTGTGACATGCCAACTCCTCTTTAAAAAACACGGTCAGCCGCGACTTATAGTGATGGCACTGCCATCGATGGCGGTAACCACGCCGCTGATACTGGCGTGCAGTGGTGCACCCAAGGCGTTATGCGGGATTTGCCCAATTAATTGGCCCTGTTCTATCCGATCCCCCACTGCGACGATGGCCTCTGCGGCAGCACCGATATGCTGGCGTAATGGTAATATCACCTGTTGAGGCTGATAGGGCTTCTCACTAAAGGGGGCAGCCTGATACCAGTCGGTTAAATCCAAGCGGGCGATCAGCCGTGCTGTTGGCACCATGCGGTATTTGGCCATCGGGTCAGCTTCGCGCAGCTCCCCTTGATAGCGGGCACCCTGCGCACGTAACTGAGTTTTCAGCAGGCGGTTAATGCGCATCGGCGAGATATCCACCGGGCAGGCATAGCTTTCACACAGACTGCATTCCGAGCAGGTCAGGGCGCTGAGCAAAATATCTGGCGTGGCGACTTGCTGGTAGATAATCGCCCGTACCAACAGGTGCGGCGGTAATTCATGGCCGATAAGGTGGCGCGGGCAGAGTTCGGTACACATGCGGCACTGTTCGCAGACGGTGCGAGCGATGGCAAGCACATCCTTATCACTGCGGGCACGGCGGGCAATCAGCAAATGATCAGCAGGCAGTACCAGCAGGCCGCCAGTGGTTTTGGTGACGGGCTGATCAAGATCATGCAGGGCATGGCCCATCATCGGGCCACCATTAATATAAGCGGGATTATTAATGGTCGCGCCACCCGCCAAAGCCAACACTTCGCGCAGTGACGTGCCCAGTGGCACCGTCAAGGTCAATGGCCGAGCTACGGCACCATTCACTGTGAGGGTTCGGCGGGTGACCGGCCACTGCTGTTCAACGGCGCGGGCTACGTTGAGCAGGGTTTGCACGTTATTCACCACCACCCCAATGCTGATCGGCAGCGCCGCAGGTGGAACCCGGCGGCCGGTTGCCAGCCAGATGGTAATCACTTCATCTCCGGCGGGGTAAACATCGGGTAAAATATGCAGCCGAATCTGTGGTGGCAGCAGCGGTGTCAGCGCTGCAATGGCCTCCTCATATTTAGCTTTCAGCGCAATGATGCCTTCGCATGCACCGGTGGCTTTCATGCCATACAGCACGCCGCGCACCAGCCGTGCCGCCTGACGTGGGATCAATTGCTGATCCACTTTCAACATCGGTTCACACTCAGCGGCATTGACCAGGAAAATCTCGGCCTGTGACTGTAACTTCACCGCCGTGGGGAACCCGGCACCACCGGCTCCGACCACACCGGCGTCACGCACCCGCTGTTGGATAGTCGCTGCATCACATGGCGGCAGTTCGCCATAAGCGGGGGGCGAGTGCAGCACGTTGGCTTCAGGCATCTGCATATCACTCATAAAGCGCCTCGATAATCCCACGGATATCCTGGTCGCTAGCTGGGCGCGGGTTGGTGCGCAATGTGATGTCGGCCAGGGCTGCTGCAATCATATCGGGGAGATGTTGCTGCAATTGGCGCTCATTAACTTTCATTGCCGCCAACGGCTGAGGTAACCCGCACTGGCGTTTTAGCTGCTCAATTTGGTGAACCAGCTGATTGACTGCACTGTGATCATCGCCATTGGGCGGGCTGAAATGGCACAGCTTCGCCAATCTTGCATAGCGCTTACGCGCTCGCGCATCTGCGGCGTTAAAGCGAATCACCGGCACCAGCAACAGGGCATTCGCTAAGCCGTGAGCAATGTGGAATTGCCCCCCCAATTGGTGGGCGATGGCATGATTAATCCCCAGCCCCGCCTGACTGAATGCGATGCCAGCCAGCGTCGAGGCATTGTGCATTTTGCCGCGGGTTATCAGGCAGTCACCTTTACGGCAGGCGGTTGCCAGATGGCGAAATACCAGTTGCACCGCTTTTTCTGCCAGTGCATCGGTAAAATCACTGGCGCGCGGTGATACATAGGCCTCCAGCGCATGAGTCAACACATCCAATCCGGTATTGGCGGTGATAGCGGGCGGCACGCTGGCCACCAGTGCGGCATCCAAAATGGCGATATCAGGATAAATTTCATCGTCAAAGATTGGATATTTAATGCTTTTCTCTGGATCACTTATCACACAAGCGCTGGTGACCTCAGAGCCAGTCCCGCTGGTGGTCGGGATGGCGATACAGGTTGCTATCTCCAGCCCCTGTTTACGGCTAAACCAGACAATGGCTTTGGCGGCATCCAGTGCCGAACCACCGCCAAAACCGATCACTATATCGGGGCGCAGCGCTTGCATCTGCTCAATCCCCTTCACCACGGTGGCGATATTCGGATCCGGCGTGATATCGCTGAACAGGGTAATCTGGTTGTCGACTGGCAAGGCTTGTCTCAGTTTATCCAGCAGCGGAGAGGTGGCTAAAAAGCCATCGCAAACAATCCAAATTTTGCGCTGATGAAAGCGTTGCAGCACCTTGAGGCTGCCTTCCCCGCTATAAATGCGTGTTTGCAGGAAAAAAGTTTTCATACATCCTCGCTCAGCGAATAGAGAAACCATTAGTCAGTACACAGCGGCGTTGACGCGCAAAGGTACGCGCCGAAGTGGTACCCTCCCCGGTCGGGGTGGCAATAGTAAAGGTGGTAAAGCCTTCACCGCCGACCCCTATCCCAGCATAGGACGGGCCATTTTTGACAAAAATGGAGGTTTGCAATAAACGTGCAGCCAGATTCAAGCGCGAGACATTTTGTGAGTGCATGGTTGCGGTATGATGCAGGCCGCCCTCGACGTGCAATGCCAATGTCAGGGCCGCATCAAAATCCTTTACCCGTACCACCGGTAACAGCGGCATCAATTGTTCGGTGGTGACCAGTGGATCGTCACCAGCCACTTCGACCAATAACAGGCGCGGGGCTTTAGCTGGGCAGGTGATGCCAGCCGCTTTCAGCAATTCAGTTGGGCTTTTACCCACCAGATTTTTATTGGCATGGCCCTGCGGCGTCAGGCAGGCTTTGCGTAAGCTGTCGATCTCTTGTGGATTGCTTATCAGTAATGCATCGAAGGCCTGCATCTGTTGCAATAAACGGTCGGCAACACTTTCCACCACGATCAGGCTTTTCTCTGCAATGCACGGCAGGTTGTAGTCAAATGAAGCACCCGCCACGATATCCTGCGCCGCTTTGACTAACTCGGCGGTTTCATCCACCAGACAAGGTGGGTTACCCGCACCGGCACCAATCACTTTCTTGCCGCTTTTCATGCCCATCGCCACAATGGCCGGGCCACCAGTAATCGCGAGTAAGGCAATTTTGTCGTGTGCCATCATCTGTTGGGTGGCTTCGAAACTCGGTTCTTTTACTGTCACCACCAGATTGCGAATGCCGCAACTGTTGAAAATGATCTCTTCAATTTGGGCGATGAGATCCAGTGACACGGCTTTAGCACCAGGGTGGGGGCTGAAATAGACTGCATTACCCGCTGCCAACATACTGATGCTGTTATTAATAATGGTTTCGGTCGGGTTAGTGCTGGGGGTGACTGAACCAATAACGCCGAAGGGTGAATACTCGAATAACACCATGCCGCCATCACCGGTCAGGGCGGTGGTAGATAAGTCTTCAATACCCGGTGTGTTTTCCAGTGCAGCTTTGTTTTTCAGGAATTTATCTTCTTTATTACCCATGCCGGTTTCACTGGCACCACGCTCGGACAGAGAGACAAGTTGTGGCTTTAATTGCTCACGGATAGCGTGGATAATGGCGCTGCGGGTTTTCATCGGGCTTTGCTGATAGCGCAAAAACGCGCTGTGAGCAGCATTAATGGCTTCATCCACGCTGGCAAAAATGGCGCTGGAGGCAGGGGCCGTGACCGGCGTCAGTTGCTCGGTGAGGATAGTGCGAATGAGCGATTCAAGGTCATTGGTATTCATTATTCATTCCTCAGATGTAAAGCCGATATGGCCGCTTCTGCTATGTACATATCTTGTTCGACGCTACCGCCGCTTATCCCAAAACCGCCCACCAATTGGCCGTCACGCCACAGTGGGTAGCCCCCACCAAAACTCACCACTTTGCCGCCAGTGCTGGCTTCTAGCTGGAACAGATCGGCCCCCGGTTGAATGGCTGCACTGAGTTGGTGGGTAGCGGTTTTCAAGGCGACAGCAGTCCAGGCCTTTTTCGGTGCCAGCTCGCTGCTTACCAGCAAGGTATCGGGCATACGGTAGGTCATAATCATGTTGCCGTGGCGGTCGGCCAGTGCCACAACTACGGCAATTTGTAATGTCATGGCGGCTTCAACCGCTAACTTAACCAGTTGGTGAACATCAGAAAATCCAAGTCCAGCGCTTGTGGGCTGAGTGGTCGCAACGGGTTTCTCAGTGGTTGCGGCTAAATAGCGCGCCACCACCGTGTGTGCTGTTTGTTGCAATGTCTGGCGTTGGTCTTCATCGCGGGCCAGGGCATACAAGCAGTCCGATAGCCGGTTGAGATACTGCAATAACACCGGACGCACCGGCACTTGCTCGGCCAGTTCGATTAACCGCCGCTCGCAGCGCCGCGCCAAGGTGCGGGCAAAATGTAAGCGGCTCCCGGCTTCGGTGTTACCGGGCAGGATAAAACCCTGTACCGGTGGCAGTTGCGCCATGCAGCGATCCACCGCCTGTTCCAGCGCCTGAATATCTTGTTCGCTAATACTTTTTCGCCCACTGGGCGGGGTTTCGATGCCCTCACTGGCCAGTTCGGCGCTGAAATAAAACAGCTGATGTTGTATCGCATCGAGTAACTGAAGGTTTTCTTCACCTTGTGCCACGCGGGCGCACAGGCTAAGTGCCGCATTCAGTTCATCCAAGGTGCCGTAGGTTTCCACCCGAGGATGACTTTTTTTGACGCGTTGACCGGTGAACAGGGCGGTAGTACCCGCATCACCGGTTTTGGTGTAGATGCTCATAAAATCACCGCTTAATCAGTAAGAGCATTCATCGACGATGGCGACAATCGCCAGGTCGATGGCATCATTCGGTTCGGCAAAAACGCGCCGAGCACTGGAGCCACCGGACAGCAGCACCAGTTCGCCTTGACCTGCGCCAACAGAGTCAACGGCTACTTCATCCGGCGTGTTGCTGTCCGGAGGCAGTGAGCCATCACCGGCGACACGGCGCACCAACAGTAGTTTCTTACCGATCAGTGTCGGCGACTTTTGTGTTGAAACCACCGAACCTACCACTCGGGCCAGTTGCATGATTTACTCCTGCCTTAACAGTTGAATGTGACGGGCTGACAGTGTTTCCTGCGCCAGCGGTGTAACCAACGTAAAGCTGGCAATCAGCAACCAGCCGGGGTCAAGTGTGGCAATATCGCGATAACTCAATACCTTGCCTGTATGTAGCCGTACCGCCAGACCTTGGTTGTCACTGAAAGTTAGCGGCAATGGGCGCAGTGCCGTCATGGGCAGGGCGGGGAGCAGTTGGCGGTGCAGGCTGATATGCACTTTCATGCCCCACGACCAGGCCTCGTTCAAGGCCACCACTGCTGGACAGTTGGTATCGAACTGCGCCAGCTGATGGATAAACGCCAAATCCGGCAACATTAAATGCAGCGTGGCATGGTGCAGGAATACCGATGTATCCAGCCCGGCGCGTAGTTGAGGCAATAGCAGGGCGTGAACCCGGCGTTCGCGCTCAGCCAACCGCGTGACAATCTGGCTGACCAGCTGTTCGGTTTGCGCCTGAGTCAGATTCATGGCTGCGTTGTCCGTGCAAGGGGTAGCAACGTCGCAAAAGCCGCCGGATCATCGGCTCCAGCGGCATTGGCCTCGTCGGTATCAATGTGCATTTCCAGTTTCATTTGGGGTGAAACGCGGATAGCAACATCATCCATGATCAACCGGCGGCCACTGCCGTGGATTGCCACTTGCACCCGGTCGCCGTGTTTGACCCGATAGATAAGGGCATCCAGTGGCGACATATGGATATGGCGCAATGCCACAATCACACCCTGTGGCAATTCCTGCTCGCCATAGGGGCTGACCAGCCGGATAGCTGGCGTGTCGTCCAGATTGCCCGACATCCGCAGAGGGGCATTGATACCCAGTGTGCGGGCGTCAGTACGAGAGATCTCAACCTGACTGTGGCTGCGCAGTGGCCCCAGAATACGCACATTCTTCAAGCTGCCTTTCGGCCCGACCAAGGTCACCGTCTGTTCGGCGGCATACTGGCCGGGCTGGAGCAGTGCTTTTTTCTCAATCAGCGGCTGATCGGGGAATAATTGTTGGTAATCCTGCACCGAGAGGTGCAGGTGTCGATTGGAAACCCCAAGCGGGATCGGACGAAGACGCATTTCGTCGAGGATCTTACTGACCACGGGTTCCAGTAACGCTTTTTCCATCAGACTTTTCCTCGTTTACCCAAGTGAATACAACGAAAGCGAGGCTCACCTTTATGGCGTCGGCAAGCAGGGTCGAGGCAGAGATTGCAGCTCACACGTGGAGCTGGTGGGGCCTCACTTTCTGCACTTTGTCTTGCGACATCCAAATCCATTATTGCCACACCCAAGGCAATTTCTGGTTCATCGTCGGTGGCGGTATCGGCAGGTCGTGGGGCTTCTGCTTCATCGCACTTGTCAATGGTGGGGCTTTCTGTCATAACCATTTCGGCGACAACCTGTTGCGCAGGTTCGCTCAAGGTGGTGGCTTCAGTGGCGGCTGGCTTAATGTGTGGCGCTTGCCAATACGCCATTAGGGGATCTGCCGGACGGGCCAGCACCGCACTTGAGACCAGCCCTTGATGCAGTTGGGCAAAGGCGGCTCCGGTACTGATTGCCGCCTGAACGGAAGCCACATCACCGGTCAGACGAATTAACATCCAGCCGGAGCCGTTGGTTTTTTCTATTCCAATCAGGGTGACGGATGCCGCTTTTGCCATGACATCCGCTGCACCAATCGCCAGCGCCAGACCGCTAACTTCAAGTAAACCCAGTGACGTTTTCACGCGGTGCTCCTCTTCTTACCCTTAGGCAGAGGTCGGTAAAATGGCTTCTACATCGCTATGTGGGCGTGGGATCACATGGCAAGATTTCACTTCACCCACTGCGCTGGCCGCCGCAGAACCGGCATCAACCGCCGCTTTAACTGCGCCGACATCGCCGCGAACCATGACCGTCACCAAGCCGGAGCCGATTTTTTCGTATCCCACTAGCTGTACGTTGGCAGATTTGACCATGGCATCAGCCGCTTCGATGGCAGCGACCAGCCCTTTGGTTTCGATGAGTCCTAGTGCGTTGTTCATAGATATGAATTCCTTGTTAATTTGAGTGTGATTACTTAAACGGTAAACCTTTGACTAACCGGGCGGCGTTATTGCCCAGTCGCCGTAGTTGGTCTTCGTCTTGTGCCAGTGGCTGCCGGAACAGCGGGCTGGCGGGTGGTAAATGACGAAAATGCACGATAACTTCGTCGGCAGAACACGCCATCCCCACCAATAATGGGGAGCGGGTCGCCGCCTGCCAGGCGCGGAGAATGGCATCCGAGTCATCGTCTTGCTGCCACTGCCAGGGAATGCCTTCTTCCTCAATCCCTAGCAATACTTGGTGCCAGACCGCCTCGGGTGTTGGCGAGGTCAGGCTGATAACAATTGCGGGTGCATCTTGGGTAAAGTTCATACGTGATTCTCCCGTTGCCAGGACAGAATCAATCCGGTAGCGACCGCGTTGCGCGGGCCTTCGCTGGCGCGGATATTGCCGCGACCGGCCACCAGCTTGTAGTGAGAAAGGGCGTCGGTGACCAATTGCGGGATTTCGAAGTCCAGCGACGAGCCGCCAACCAGCACTACGAAGGGGATGTCGCGGATATTGCCGGTCGGGCTGACTTGGCGTAGGGCGCGAAGCGCATTGGTGACAAATACCCGCTCTTTAGCGCTGCGGCGGATATTGCGCACTTTTTCCAGTGCATAATCTCCCGGCAGTGGCACCAACCCTTCCGGTTTAACCACCACTAATCGGGCAAAAACTTCGGGTGGCAGCGGTTGTGGGAAGAACTGAACGCTGCCGTCTTCGTGGCGCAGGTGGAACAGACTTTCCACTTTTGCCAAGGGATATTTTTTGATGTCTTCGGCCAAATAGCGGTCTTGGAGATCCAGCTCAGAGGCGATTATCATCGTGACCATATCGCCAGCACCCGCCAGATGGGTGGCAACGATTTGACCTTGCGCATTGATGATTGAGGCATCGGTCGAACCGGCCCCTAAATCGAGGATGGCGAGTGGCCGCCGCGTTCCTGGTGTGGTCAGCGCGCCGAGTATCGCCGCTTCGGCCTCTGCCCCCCCGACCTGTACCTCAATATTCAGGTTCTTTTTGATTTCACTGGCAATATGCGCCATTTGCAAACGATCAGATTTCACCATTGAGGCGATACCCACCGCCTGTTCAAGCGAAAACTCTCCCGCCAGACCGCCGGTGACATTGACGGGCACCGCGGTGTCAACCGCCAACAAATCTTGAATGAAGATCTCACTGGTCGGTTTGTTGGTCAGTTCGGCCATGGTTTGGCGCACGTGTTCGAGCATGCCGCCGATATTGGTACCGGCTTCGCCACTGACATTGTCGAGATGTCGAAAGCTGTTGACCGCAGTCATGATGGCTTCAGCACCGGTGGCGACATCCACCCGTACTGTGCGGCCATTAGCAAATAGCTCCAGATGCCCAGCCGGAATAGCGCGGGCTTTAACATCGCCCTCGGGGGTTTTCACCACCACCGCGGAGCGCGTGCCAATTAAAGCCCGCGCCACCGGAACGATGTTTTTGGTTTCTTCAGCACTCAATCCGAACACTGTGGCAATGCCATAAGGGTTAGAGAGGGTTTCAATCACCTGACCCGGCATAGCGACTTCAACCGCCGCCAACATCCCCATTGGGATACGGTCAATATGCAGCACCTCATCCACGATGGGCAGGGGGTGTGTGAGACGGTTGTTGACCAGTACACCATCATCCCGTTGCAGGATAATCGCGGTAATGCGGTATCCAGCGCCGTTAGCAGCATTGACCACGGCCGCCACATCGGCAAAATCAACCGCAGAGGGTACCACCAGAATATAAGGCTGGTTAGGGTCTCGCGTGACTAACTCATCAATCGTGATGGTCAGCCCAACGCCTAACCCCAGTCCACCGGGAGTTTTAGGGTTGTGACCGATCATGGTGGATTCAGTGATAATGGTTTCAGTTATGGTTTCCATCGCCACATCACCAATGACCGGGGTCGCCTCGTTGATGCGGATAAGATTGATATCGCTTAGTGCGATACCGGCCTTTTCCACCAACATATTCAGCGCCTTAGTGATGCCAAAAATGTTGCGTTGCGTCCCTTTGATACCCGTGGTTTCGGTTAGGGTACTGGTAACAAAGTGCAACTGACCATCAGTCATGCATTGTGCCAATGCGACTTCTGTTGATGAGTTGCCGATATCTACCCCGACGATGTAATCCATATCTCTTACCTTAAGTTGCTGACAGTAACACCCCTCTGATTTAGCCGAGGTGAGCGAAGGGCCTATATGTCTAGGGGCACTCCGGCGGCTCACGCCGCTACGACCCCAACGACCTATCTCCCTTCGTTTGATATCGCCAAATTAATCGTCGCCTTTTAGCTTTTTGCGCTGGACATACAAAACGGCGGCTTCGCGCACGAAGGCGGCACAAATAGTCGCGTTGTAGGTCTGTTCCAGGTCGTCGGCAATGGCATTCAACTCTTCTTTACTGGAGCGGAATGGGCGCAGGGCGTTGTAGATATCCAGCACCTTGTCATCCGGCACCGCAGTTAGCTCAGCTGCGCGCTCAAAGTTCATTGCCAGCAGCGGGCGGCCAGCGTCTTTGGCAATGGATGCCTGAATACGCAGGATTTCCGGGGTAATACGTAAATCTTGTGAAGTAACACTGCCGTTTAAAACGTTTGCCAGCGTCAGATCATCCAGTGTTTTATTGGTGGCGGTTTTCACCCAGTCAGGGTGTTTATTCGCCAATGGATAATCAGAGACTTTGGCATCACTGCGCGAACTGGCCGCTGGAGCACAAGCGGTAGTTGGCGTTTGGCCTTGCAAGCTGTTCATCTTGCTCAGTACATCGCGAACCATGGATTCAATAGCTTCGGAATTCATTGTGTTTTCCTTTGTTAAAGCGCCACCCGGAGTTCCTGAGGATTCTTGCCGGTCACCACATATTTGGTTTCTTTAATGTGCAGAATCGCTGATTTGGCCTGATATTTTGGCCGTGCCATTTGGTCATTCAGGGTCGGAACCGGTTGTGGTGATTCCCGTTTGGCGTAGCGAGCGGCGTTTTTACCAATCAAACGATAGGTTTCCAGCGTCAGCAGTGGGGCTTGTGGGAACAGCTCCAGGTTAGAAAGTGGCGGCAGACCTTGCTGATGAATGACCGTGGTACCTTTTGACTGGATGCCAATAGAAATCCCAGAGCCACTCAGGCGGTTGCCCTCGACGGCAACAAACGCCACGTCGGAGGATTTAAAGCAGCGGATAACCCGCGCTTTTATCCCTTCCTCTTCGATACCAGCAATTAGTTCGCGCAAAATATTCTTGTGCGGAATGCCAACGATATTGGCGGTTTGCGACAAGCCAAATGCCGGGCCGACAGCAATAATCACTTCATCCTGATGGGTACCGGGGCGGGCTTCACCCACTTCAGTGAGAAAATCCCCTGACGCCACGGCAGCCGTTGCCGTAGGTTGGGTCTCTTGCTTAAAGGAGACGGTATTGCTGTCTCCCTGCATTTCCTGCAATACGCCTTCAATAATTTGGCGTAACAGTTTTTCGTTAATATCCACCATCTCGTGCACCCCTTAGCCAAGCTCATTTGGATCAAGCGCGTTTGGAATATTTTTAATTTCTTCCCAACGTGCACCTTCCAGCCGGTAACCGGTAGCTGGCCCCGCGTAGTCATTGACGTCATTCACCGCTGACAGCACCTGGTTATCGCCTTTGATGATCGCCGAGGTATGCAAGTAGTCGCCGGCGATTTTGGCTTTCTGGATGTTGAGCATGTCCTGCGCCACATCTTCAAAGCCGCCTTGCGCCAAGGCTTTCACCACTTCCAGACCGGTGCGGTTTTTGCTGATGATTTCCTGAGCGAACTTGATGTCTTCAACGATGTTACGTTCCGGCATATCTTTCGAACCGTGTGCATATGTCGCGGCAATTACTTCTTCGTCGGTAATTGGCGGTAAACCCATCCCGGCGAATACTGCTTGCAGAGCGCGCGCAGCTTTGTTGCGAATAGCCACCACGTCAGCTTCCAATACTGGACGCAGGCCACCATCGACTTTCAGGTCGCGCTGCATGACGTTGTAATCGTCAAAGTCTTCGGCATCTTCGTTGGAGCCAGCGAACATATTGTCGTAGTTCGGCACCGCGGAATAACCAGAGGAGATAAAGTCAGTACCCGGCAGGAACTGCATCAGCAGGCGAGCGGTACGGCGCATATCCGAGTGGGTAAAGGTTTGGTCGTTACTGGATGCACATTCCAGATCCAGCGCCGAACAAATCAGGTTTTCGGCCAAAATGGCGCGAATGCCTGATGGCACCGCCGATGGCACGCCGACACAACTGACGGAGCCGTTTTGCAGCCCCTGAACCCCGGCGGCTTTGGTGATATAAATACAGCGCGCTTCGAGATACAGCATGGATTTGCCTTCGGCATAGCCCATTTGCACTTCGGAGCCAGAACCGGAGGTGAAGCGCATTTTCAAACCGCGTGATGCATAAGACGAAGCGAGAAAACCTTTCGACCACGGAGTGTCATCACCGTCGGTAAATACCGGTTCAGTGCCATAAACCGAAATGGTTTCGGCATAACAGGTGTGGCCCAACATCCCTAGTTTCAGCTCAGTGGCTTCTTCCAGCGAACATTGAGTCAGCACCCCTGGGCGGCCAACTTGCGAACCGACCAACAGTGCAATGGCGTTGAATGGCGCATAACGAGCCACCGCCACCGTAGTCTCTTGCTCATCGAAACCACGGAATGCGCCTTCCGCAGCATCGGCGGCAATTTGCACTGGGTTATCTTTCACGTTGGTGACGTGCGCTTGCTGTGATGGTGTCCGACGAGCGCGCATTTTCTGCATCGACATCATCATTTCCACCACGTTCATGTGTGATACCACCTCGACGATTTTGGCGGGTGTCATGGCGGTGGTTAGCGGAACAATGGTGCGGCGCGACACATTTGGATCACACAACATATTGGCCAGCTTGATGGAATCCATCTTCATCACTTCTTCCGCATGGGCCAGATTGATACCGTAGCGGGCGATAAAGTGGTCGATCAGGTCGAAACTACTTTGTGGTTTACCGTCGAGTTCAGTCACCACACCATTAACAATCTTGATAGAAGGTTTTGGATCGTTAGGGCTTTCCATGGCAATAAAGCCTTCCTCGATCCACTCTTTGACAAAGCCGTCCTGATTAACCGGGCGTTTCGCCAACGCTTCAAATCTTTTCGATTTCATGAAACAGCCTCACTGTGGCGTCAGATATAAGAAGGGCGGTCGTTTTTCGGTTCAGCACCTAAAGTGGCTAATACCGTTTTGCCGATCTCACGAGCAGAAATCACTGCCTGACGGACTGCGCCAGAATCGCCGGAGATAACCAGAATCACTTCGTTACTAAAGCTGGTGCCTTGTGCAGGGGAGCTATAAGCCACCACATCCACATTGGCGGATTTCACCGCGGTATCAGCCATCAGAACACCAATGGAAGCCGGTGCGCCGACAATCACGCCGCAAGAACGGCCCAGCGGTGCGCCGAATGCTTTTTCCAGTGCATGGCTTGCACGCGCGCTGTATTGCAATTCGATATGACCCGCTTCATTGGCGTAAACATCACCAAATGTGCGGTCTAACTCTTTCAGCGCCACTTCAACGGCACGCTTCACGTCGGAAACATCATCACCACCGAAGATAATGAGCGAGCCATGACCGGCACCGCCTTTGGTATCGCGTGGTAATTCAATGCTGACCACTTCGGTATTGGTGGCTTTTACTGCTTCATCGGCGGCCATAATGTGCGGGCCAGCACCGGTGCGAGCGCCCAAAATACCAATGGAGCGATAGCGTTTTTCCAGCTTCATTGCGTCCAACAGGGCGCTGTCGACGTTGGCGATCACCAGTCCGACCGTGTCACCGATCGCGGTTCCAACAAATTCCGTTAAACTGCAAGTTTTCTCAGCCATAGCCGTATCTCGTTGTTTATAGGATGGTTGTGCATGGGATGGTTGTGCAGAAGACGCCGGAGCGTGTTCACTGACTTTTGCTATCACCTGCGCCATGATTTGGTCGACCAGGTCATTGCTTTTCATTAGCTATTTCCCTTTGGTAAGTTTCCCTTGGGAAGAAAGGCCTCAACATCGGTATGTGGCCGTGGGATCACATGGGTTGATTTCACTTCACCTATGTTGGCAGCCGCGATAGCGCCTGCATCAGTGGCCGCCTTAACCGCTCCGACATCACCACGGACGATGACAGTGACCAGACCGGAGCCAATTTTTTCGTAGCCTACCAACGTCACATTGGCCGATTTCACCATGGTGTCAGCAGCCTCGATGGCTGCAACCAACCCTTTGGTTTCCACCATTCCTAGTGCTTCTTGTTGCATATATACCTCGACGAATATCAGGTGCCCTTACCCGTCATACTTCAAGCTGCATGTGCGTTGGCTGCTTCGTTCACCCCAGTCACTGACTTATGTAAGTTCCTGGGGATTTACTCAATTGCCGCTTTCCTGCAACTCGAATTATTTAGGGTATTGCTTTGGCTTGAATTGCCATATTCAAAAATAATGTTGTTATATTCAGTAATAACGTTGTCAGGTTCGTGCTGAGATTGAATATACAAACAAGCAATGAAAAAGAATGGCTGTATTGAATTTACTGGCGGGAATGGTTAGTGACGAAATAACAAATTATTGTCATGAGTTCATTTAACTGATTATTTTATAAGTCTATTTATTAATGGATAGGTGATAATAATTGGTTTTTGCATATTCATAATTACAATTAAGTCAGTGACAATCCCTATTTTCTTTGGTACTCACGCACGTGAATATAAAGATGGAAGCTGGCTCACATTAAAATAGAAATTGCGAGCTTGATAACAATAACGGAAAGAATAAATGACAAGAAAGTCACATTATTGAATTAGACAATAAGTTGCTTGTTTACAGGGTGTTGAGGGGAGTATGGGCCAGATAATAGCAATAATTTGCTATAGGAACTCTATTTTTTGTTTAATTAATGGCTAATCACGACAACACTTTCATTTTCCGTCTCTTTATAGTGGTTGAGTCAAGGGCCGTGCATTACTGAAACACAATGTATTCATCATAATAACTTCAAGCAGGGTAACCCTATGAACGACTCGCTCAAAGCTCAGTGTGTGGCAGAATTTCTTGGCACCGGGCTGTTTTTGTTTTTTGGTATTAGTTGCTTGGCGGCGATGAAAGTGGCCGGTGCCAGTTTTGGTTTGTGGGAAATCTGTATTGTTTGGGGGCTGGGGATTTCACTGGCGGTTTATCTGACCGCGGGTATTTCCGGTGCTCACCTCAATCCCGCGATTACCATTGCTTTATGGCTGTTTGCCTGTTTCCCCGCGCGCAAAGTCATTCCCTACAGCATTGCACAGATTGCCGGTGCTTTTGGTGGTGCGGCGCTGTCTTATATGTTGTATCACAACTTATTTACTGATTTTGAAACCGCCCATCAGATGGTACGTGGCAGTCTGGAAAGTCTACAACTGGCCAGTATTTTCAGTACGTTCCCCTCACCGGCTATCAGTGTATGGCAAGCCGCATTTGTTGAAATCATTATTACCTCCATTCTGATGGGGCTGATTATGGCGTTGACGGATGATGGTAATGGGGTGCCGCGTGGTGCATTAGGGCCGCTATTGATTGGTATCCTGGTGGCGGTGATAGGGGCTTCAACCGGGCCATTAACCGGTTTTGCCATGAACCCCGCGCGTGATTTTGGCCCTAAATTATTTACCTTCTTTGCCGGCTGGGGAAAAATCTCCATGACTGGTGGGCGTGATATCCCTTATTTCATTATCCCGATTGTCGCCCCTATTATTGGTGCTTGCCTCGGTGCGGCGGTTTATCGCTTCTTCATTGGCAAAAACCTGCCTTGCAATACTTGTAAATTAGAGGATGAGAAAGCCAGTTTATAAATCAAATGAGTTTCCTCATCTTGAATCTATGAAACGAGATGAGGAAATTTCGTGATCTATTCTGGTTAATCGACTGATTATCGTCCCCTGTTGATTATGACTCTGGTAAGGTGAATTGTTATTTTCCTTCATTTTGCCAGGGTCTAAACCTTCACAGGGAAATAGGTTTTCCACTTGCTGATAGGAATGTAAATACAACAAATTAGTAACACATGGTTTATTACAGGGATGATTTATAGCAACAAACGAAACTTAATAACAATAAATTAAAATTAACTGAGAGGTTTTATCATGATTTCTGCCAGTTCTCTAAACTCAGAGCTCATAAATAAAATCGCGCAGGATTTTGCTCAGGCCACAGGGCTGGCCGTGGTGGTAGTGAATATTCACGGCGAAGAGATTTCTGATCTTTTTAACTTTACGCCATTTTGTCAGTTGATGCGCCAGGACCCGGTGAACCATCTCCGTTGCCGAATGAGTGATCGTTGCGGGGGCCTTGAAGCCTCAAAATCCAATGAGCCTTGTATTTATCGCTGCCACGCTGGGTTAACTGATTTCTCTATTCCGCTGGTCATTGCCGGTCATTTAGTGGGTTTTGTGTTATGCGGCCAGGTGCGGTTGCACTCAGATGTTTATCTGATTGATATACTTAATGTGGATAATCACTGGCAGCAGAATCCGGCACTGATGGATGAGTTCCACAATGTGCCTGTTATGGATTTTTCACGGGTGATTGCATCGGCAGATTTATTGAAGTTGATTGTTGAGAATTGCCTCAAAAAACATCTCAATTTTGTGGTGATCAACGACAACATGGGCAGCAAAGAACCGGGCAGAATACGACCGGTTCACCCCCATGACAGCAAAATGAAGAAAGCACTGCGTTATATTGATACGCATTTATCGGAAGAACTACGGCTGGAAGAAGTGGCGGCTAAGGTATATCTCAGCCCGTACTACTTCAGCAAATTGTTTAAAAAATATCAGGGCATCGGATTTAATGCCTGGGTCAATCAGCAGCGGATGGCCAATGCCAGAGAGATGTTACAACACAGCGATTGGAGCATTGCCAGCATTGCCAAGAATCTGGGTTTTTCCCAGACCAGCTATTTCTGCAAAGTGTTCCGTCAGACCTACAACGTGACACCGCAGGTATTTCGCTCACTTTCTTCTGAACGCAGCGAAATGGAATGACAGTTATTGATCTAATATCAATTGGTCATGCTGTTCATTCAAGTTTGTCTATTTTAATATCCAGTGTGATATTGAAAATACAAAATAAATAATGACAATTTTTTGCTATTTTTTTAAACGATATTTTTTCATTTAACTTGTTGTTTTTAAGTGGTTATCGTCTGTTTTTATGACAATTATTTGTTGTAATGATACAAAAAAATAACTCGCAAAAAATGAAATTAACCATTTTTTATGAACAGAAAAGCGTATATTAATTTCAAGAAAGCCGACCAGACTACTAATTAATAAATGCTCTGTTATAACAGTGTAAATAAAGAGATAAATTAAATAACGAAATAAGAAACTAAATAACAGAATCTACTGTACTTAAATACTGAAACAGGTATGTCGTGGATAACACGATTGGGAAGGGGGTGTAAATCCCCCGCAGCCCCCGCTGCTGTGATGCTGACGAACCCGCTGAGACCACTGATCCATAGGATTGGGAAGGTAGCGGGGGAGAGTGACGCTAAGCCAGAAGACCAGCCAAATCAGTAAAGAGTTTCAACTCCTTCGGTGGGAAGCGGGTTGTCATCAGATGCGCGCAGCGGTGACGTTGCGCAAATGCACCTTTTTGACACTGCATATCCCGCTTGAAATGGCGGGATTTTTTATGCAATGCTCAGGTAAACAAGCATTTATCATCGCAGGAACCGGCAGCGGCTGTGGTAAAACCACTGTGACGCTGGGTATTTTGCGGGCGCTGATGGCGCGCGGATTGTCGGTGCAGCCGTTCAAAGTTGGGCCGGACTACCTGGATACTGGTTGGCATACCGCCGTCAGTGGTGTGACGTCACGTAATCTTGATGCTTTTATGTTGCCGCCCGCCACCCTTAATGGGTTGTATAACCAGCATATGCGCCATGCCGATGTAGCGGTGATTGAAGGTGTCATGGGGTTGTATGACGGCTACGGCACTGACCCCGATTATTGCAGCAGTGCAGCGATGGCGAAGCAATTAGGCTGCCCGGTTATCTTGCTGGTGGATGGTAAAGCGGTGTCGACATCCGTTGCCGCAACCGTGCTGGGCTTTAGCCAATTTGACCCCAAGCTGACGATTGCCGGTGTGATTGTTAACCGCGTCAATTCAGAAAATCACTATCAACTTATCCGCCATGCTATCGAACGTTATTGCGGCATTCCGGTTTTGGGCCGCTTGCCGGTCATGGACGATGTTGCCTTGCCATCACGCCATTTGGGGCTGATCCCGGCACAAGAGCGAGGCGGTGCACTATCCAAACAGCCCGATAACTCACCGTGCTGGCAACAATTGGCCCAGCAGGTCGAAGCCTTTATCGATCTGGACCGATTGTTGACCCTGACTTCAAGCACCCAACGCCCTGTTGGAACCCCTCCCGCGTTACCTTCTCAAGCTTTGGCTGACGGGCTGATATTGGCCTTAGCCGAAGATGAAGCTTTTAATTTTTACTACCCCGATAACCTTGATTTGCTGGAGCAAGCAGGCGTGCGCATCCAGCGTTTCAGCCCGCTGCATGACCGCCATCTGCCGGCTTGTCAGATGATTTATCTGGGCGGAGGGTATCCGGAGATCCATAGCCGCGCATTAGCAGAAAATACCGCGATGCATGCGGCGTTACAGCAAGCCCACCGCCAGCAAATCCCGATGTATGCCGAATGTGGTGGCTTGATGTATTTGGGGGATGCTCTGACGGATGAAAGCGGACAGCGCCATCGGATGGTGGGAGTTTTGGCCGGAGAAAGCCGAATGGGAAAACGCCTGACTCGCTTTGGTTACTGTCAGGCCGAGGCCCGCAGCGACACATTATTAGCCGCGTCTGGCGAAATTCTACGCGGTCATGAGTTCCATTACTCTGATTTTACCAGCCCACTGACACCCGTTTTTGATAGCAGTAAATGGCGCGATGGCGAAGTTATTCAGCGCTGGCACAGTGGCTATCAAGTGCAACGGACTCAGGCCAGTTATCTGCATATTCACTTTGCTCAGCGCCCCGGATTATTGGACGGCTGGCTGACTGCTGCCCGGAGTGTGCTATGACCCTGAGCGCGTGGTTTGTGGCTTTTCTGCTGGACCATTGGCTTGGCGACCCGCCGCGTTGGCCGCATCCGGTGCGCTGGATGGGTAATCTGATCACGCTGTTGCAGAGAGCCATTCGCACCCTGTGTCATAGCGAGTGGGCACTCAAATGGGGGGGGGCGGTGCTGTGGTTACTGGTGGTGGGTATCACCTGGCTCGTCAGCTGGGGGTTTTTATGGCTGATGACAGAGATTAATCCGTGGCTTGGCTGGTTAGCGCAAGTGTGGATGATTTACACCTTACTGGCCGGACGCTGCTTGAGTGACGCGGCATTAGCGGTTTTTGATGCGCTACAACACGGAACCCTGGCGCAAAGTCGCGAAAAGCTGTCATGGATTGTTGGGCGTGATACTTCGCAATTGGAGAAACCACAAATCACTCGTGCGGTGGTCGAGACCGTGGCCGAAAACAGCGTTGATGGCGTGATTGCACCGCTGTTCTTCCTGATGCTGGGGGGCGCGCCGCTGGCAATGGCTTATAAAGCAGTCAATACCCTTGATTCGATGGTGGGATATAAAACGCCGAAATATCGCGCAATTGGTTATGTCTCTGCCCGTATGGATGATGCTGCCAATTGGCTTCCTGCACGCCTCAGCTGGTTGTTACTCAGTATCGCAGCCTGGTTGATTCAGGCCGATTACCGTCAGGCGTTGCGCATTGGTTGGCGCGACCGTTATCAACACTCCAGCCCGAACTGCGCCTGGCCGGAAGCCACGGTGGCGGGAGCGTTGGGTATTCGCCTGGGCGGCCCGAATGATTACTTTGGTGAGCGGGTGGAGAAGCCGTGGATCGGCGATGAGCGGCGTGAAATCGCTCTGAGTGATATTCCCCGCAGCATTCATTTGATGATGATGGCGTCGCTATTGGCCCTGTTATTGTTCGCTCTGACTCATCTGCTGTTGGTCGGTATTTAACCAGGATAACCTCATGAACTATATAAAAAACCCGCAGGAAATCGAGAAAAATAGCTTCGTTATCATTGGCGATATTATCGCCGCTGAGCGGCCAGAGATTCGGTTTGCCAGTGCAATGCATGAAGCGGTTGTCAAGCGGGTTATCCACACCACAGCGGATTTTGACTGGCTGGATATTCTGCATTTTTCACCGGATGTGCTGACCCGCATTGCCGAGGGGCTACGTCGAGGATGCACGCTGTACACCGACACGACTATGGCGATGTCGGGCATTAACAAAACACTGTTAAAGCAGATGGGATGCGAGTGTCGCTGTTATATCAGTGATCCGCGGGTGGTGGAGAGTGCGCCGGTACAGGGGATTACCCGCTCGATGGCCGCGGTAGATGTGGCGTTGGCGGAACCGGGCGAAAAACTGTTTGTATTCGGTAATGCGCCGACGGCGTTATTCCGTTTGTTAGAACGGCAAGTGTCCCCAGTGGCGGTCATCGGCGTGCCGGTGGGGTTTGTTGGTGCGGCGGAATCCAAAGATGCGTTGGTGGCAAGTGGTTTGCCGTGTATTGCCGCGCTGGGGCGTAAAGGGGGCAGTAATGTGGCGGCAGCCATTATTAACGCCATCCTCTATCAATTACAAAGGACGCAGTTGCGAGGGGCATTATGAGTGACGTTATTGCGAATGACGGCGCGGCACTGCAAAACCAGCAATTAGACAGCATTTGGCACAACGGCAAGCAATACCGTAAAGGCTATACCACCGGTTCCTGTGCCACGGCGGCGGCCAAAGTGGCGGCGCTGATGGTGTTGCGTCAGCAAGTGATTGATCAAATTTCTATTGTGACGCCTTCCGGCATCACCTTGTGTCTGAATGTTGAGCAGCCGTTGATTGAAGGTCAGCAAGCCACCGCCGCAATCCGCAAAGATGGCGGCGATGATATTGATGCTACCCACGGCATGCTGATTTTTGCCCGCGTGACCCTCACCACACAGACCGACATTACTCTGCGAGGCGGCGAAGGAGTGGGAACCGTTACTCGCAAAGGGATTGGGTTGCCGGTCGGCAGCAGCGCCATTAACCGCACTCCGCGCCAAACCATCGAAGCTGCTGTGCGTGAAGTCATCGGCCCATTGCGTGGCGCAGAAGTCGAAATCTTTGCGCCGGAAGGCGAGGAGCGAGCGAAGAAAACCTACAACGGGCGGCTGGGGATTCTGGGCGGGATTTCCATCATTGGTACCACCGGTATTGTGACGCCGATGTCAGAAGAGAGCTGGAAACGCTCATTGGCGCTGGAGCTGGAAATGAAGCGGGCAGCAGGTGTTGATCGCGTCATTTTGGTGCCGGGTAATCACGGCGAGCGCTTTGTCCGCGACCACCTGGGGCTGGATAGCCAACGGGTGGTCACCATGAGTAATTTTGTCGGCTATATGCTGCAAGAAACCGTGCGCTTGGGGTTCCGCCACGTTCTGTTAGTTGGGCATCCGGGCAAATTGGTCAAAGTGGCCGCCGGTATCTTCCATACCCACAGCCATATTGCTGATGGACGTATGGAGACGCTGGTGGCGCATTTGGCTTTAATGGGTGCGCCCCATGCGCTATTACTTAAAGTTAATCAGTGTGATACCACGGAAGCGGCAATGGAGTTAATTGCCGAGCAGGGTTGGCAAGGGGTGTATGCGCGTATCGCGCAGCGCATCTGCGAGCGCATTGCGGAGATGATGCGCTTCTCGGTTAACCCGCCCCAGTGTGATGCCATTTTATTCTCTTTTGATAATCAGGTGCTAGGTAGCAACCGGCCACTGGATGAGATTGTGGAGGCGTTACGATGATTACGGTGGTGGGGATTGGCCCCGGTGATGCTGATTATCTGACACCCGCAGCTCGACGGGCTATCGATCGCGCCGAGGTACTGGTTGGCGGTAAGCGCCATCTGGCGACATTGAGCAGCGATAGTAAAGAGTCGCGCTTGTTAGATGCTGATCTATTAGGGCTATTGGAGTGGCTGGATAGCAATAAGCATCGCGCCATTGTGGTGCTGGCCTCGGGAGATCCTTTGCTGTATGGCATCGGCAAATTGCTGGCAGCAAACTTCAGCGCTGAGGAGTTGCATATCGTTCCCGGCATTAGCGCGATTCAATATTTGTGCGCCAAAGCGGCACTGGATATGAACGACCTCTTTCTTACCAGCAGTCATGGTCGTGAACCCGATTTTGACTGGATCTTCCAGCACGACAAAGTGGCGATGGTGACCGACGGCATTATTGGCCCAAGAGCTATTGCCGATGCGCTACAGCAACGTGGCCTGTCCCGTACCTTGATTATTGGTGAAAACCTCTCGCAACCCAATGAACGAATTTATCGCCTGCCAGCAAAGCAAGTGGCGGCCCGCTATGACATGAATGTGGTGGTGATCCTCAATGAAAGATGAGCTGTTCCTACGTGGGCAAAAAGTCCCGATGACCAAAGAAGCGGTGCGAGTATTGGCACTGGAACGGCTGAGTTTGTCGGGTGCCGCTCACTTGATTGATGTGGGGGCGGGTACTGGCAGTGTGGCATTGGAAGCGGCTTTGCGTTTTCCTGATTTACGGGTGACGGCGATTGAACGGAATCCGGTAGCACTTGAGTTGATTAATGAAAACCGCCAGCGGCTAGGGTGTCGCAAGGTAGACATTATTGCCGGAGTCGCTCCTTTACCTTTATCCGATAAAGCCGATGCCATTTTTATTGGCGGCAGCGGTGGCCATCTGACTGACCTTATCGACTGGTCATTGATGATGTTAAATCCTGGGGGCCGCTTGGTATTGACCTTTATTTTGCTCAATAACCTCAATGAAGCATTAAGCCATTTACAGACCTGCGTCGTTAGCGAGCTGGATTGTGTGCAATTGCAACTCTCCACTCTGACCCCTCTGGGTCGCGGGCACTATTTTAAACCGAATAATCCTACTTATCTGATTTCCTGCCACAAGGAGGCGCGCAATGTCTGAGCATCCTGATACTGCATCAACATGGGATACGCAAAAAGTCTGGTTTGTTGGGGCCGGGCCGGGTGACAAAGAGCTGATTACGCTAAAAGGCTACCGCTTGCTGCAACAGGCGCAGGTGGTCATTTATGCCGGATCGCTTATCAATACCGAGCTATTGGAATATTGCTCTGCCGAAGCTGAATGTCACGATAGCGCGGGCTTGAATCTGGAACAAATCATTACGCTGATGGTGGAAGGTGTGCGCGCGGGCAAGCTGGTAGTGCGGCTGCAAACCGGCGATCTCTCTTTGTATGGCTCGATTCGTGAGCAGGGGGAGGTGTTGGGCGAACACGGCATTGGCTTTGTTTCGGTGCCGGGGGTCAGTGCTTTCTTGGGCGCAGCGGCGCAACTGGGGGTGGAATACACCGTGCCGGAAGTGGCACAGAGCTTGATTATCACCCGTATTGAGGGGCGCACACCCATGCCGCCATTGGAGCAATTGGAAGCTTTCGCCGCGCACCAAACTTCAATGGCGATTTTCTTATCAGTACAGGAAATGGACCGCGTTGCCGAGCGCTTAATCGCCGGTGGCTATCCCGCCAATACGCCGGTCGCGGTGGTGTACAAAGCCACATGGGCTGAAAGCCGCACGGTACGCGGCACGCTGGCAGATATCGCCGAGTTAGTGCGGGCGGCGGCCATTCATAAAACGGCGCTGATTTTGGTGGGGGCATTCCTCGGTGATGAATACCACTATTCCAAACTCTATGACGCGGGGTTTAGCCATGAATATCGTCAAGCCTGAATCAATCGCGGTATTTTGCCTGACCCCCGGCGGAGTGCGGCTGGCGCGGCGCTTGCAAACCCACTTGCCGCTGACCTGTTTTACCAGTGACAAACTGCTGGAAGAGGGTTTCTTGCCCTTCAACGGCAGTTTTGGCGACACCCTGCGTGAAGCATTTAAACAGTATTCAGCACTAGTGGTGGTGGGGGCAATTGGCCTGACAGTGCGGGTTATCGCGCCGCTGGTAAACGATAAAATGACCGACCCTGCGGTGGTGGTGATTGATGAGCGCGGGCAACACGTCGTCAGTTTGCTGTCGGGACATGTGGGAGGGGCGAATACCCTAACCCGCTATCTGGCGGGCATTTTGGGCGCTGATCCGGTGATAACCACCGCCACTGATGTGAATGAGATGGCGGCGCTGGACACACTGGCCACCCAACTGGACGGCGAAATGCAAGATTTCCGCCATGCGGTCAAAGTGGTCAATCAAATGTTGGTCAGCAACCAAAAAGTTGGGTTGTGGTGGGATGCGCCGCTGTTGGCGGAACGCGAACGCTGTGACACGCGGGGGTTTGTGCCGGTTGATTCCTTGGATGCACTGCCACCACTGGATGCCCTGGTGTGCATCACACTGCGCGACAGCTTACCCGAGCTTGCTTTACCGGTTTACAAACTGGTGCCACGCCGGGTGGTGGCGGGCATTGGTTGCCGTCGGGCCACCTCGCTGCAAACGCTGGTTGAATTGCTGCAACAGCAAATGGCCGAAAATCATTTTGATGTCATGGCATTACGAGCTATTGGCAGCGTCACTATCAAAAAAGATGAACCGGCGCTGCATCAATTGGCTAAATGCTGGCGGGTGCCATTCGAACTGTTCAGCGTCGGCGAACTGAGCCGCCATGAACAACGTTTCCCTGCTTCTGATTTTGTCCGCCAAACGGTGGGTGTCGGTAGCGTTTCACAACCGGTCGCCTGGCTGATGAGCGACGGTAAATTGGTTGGCAATACTCTGCGTCAGCAGGGCGTCACCATCACTCTGGGAGTATCGCATTAATGTTAACCGTGATTGGCATTGGGCCAGGCAGTGAATCAATGATGACGCAGGACGCTATCGCCGCTATTCGCGAAGCAGAAATTATTGTCGGCTACAAAACCTATACCCATCTGGTCAAATCCATGACTCAGGATAAACAGGTGATCAAAACCGGCATGTGTAAAGAGATTGAGCGCTGTCAGGCGGCGATTGACCTGGCACTGGCCGGTCATAACGTGGCGCTTATCAGCAGTGGCGATGCCGGTATTTACGGCATGGCGGGCTTGGTGTTGGAGCTGGTCACACAGCAACAGTTGGCGTTAGAAGTGCGGCTGGTCGCTGGTATCACCGCCAGTATCGCCGCGGCCTCATTGCTCGGCGCACCGCTGATGCATGACTTTTGTCATATCAGCCTGAGCGATTTGATGACGCCGTGGGAAGTGATTGAAAAACGCATTATCGCGGCGGCACAAGCCGATTTTGTTATCTGCTTCTATAACCCGCGCAGCCGTGGCCGCGAAGGGCATTTGGCGCGGGCGTTTGAGTTAATGCAGCCGTGGAAGAAAGCCGCCACGCCGGTGGGTGTGGTGAAGGCGGCAGGGCGCAAAAAACAGGAAAAATGGCTAACCACAATAGGTGAAATGGATGTTGAACCGGTAGACATGACCAGTTTGGTGATTGTTGGCAATCAGGCCACTTATTGCCGTAACGGGCTGATGATAACGCCACGGGGCTATTCATTATGACGGACGATTCACTATGACTTATGACCCTCCGCCGATTCATATATTTGGCGGCACCAGTGATGCCCGGCTAATTTGCCAACTGCTGGACGAATTTGGTGAGCGCTACAGCCTGTCGGTCGCTACCGATGCGGGCAAACAACTGGCGGGCGACATTGGCGGCGAGGTATTGGTCGGGCGGATGGATGCAGCACAAATGGCCGATTTTCTTATCACCAGACAGGTGCAGTGGGTAGTTGATGCTTCACATCCCTACGCCAACCAGCTCAGTGACAATGTGGCTGCTGCTTGCGGGCAATCAAATGTCGTACTGACGCGTTATCAGCGCCCGAGTGAAATTGACGCTATTCATCATCCGCAGCTCTACAAAGTAGACAGTGCAGCGGCAGCGTGTGCCGTGGCGCAAGGTTTAGGGCCGCGGGTGCTCTTGACCACCGGCAGCAAGCAGTTGGCGGAGTATCAACAGCGGCTGACCGGTAAAACTTTGTTAGCGCGAGTGCTGCCAACGGCTGAGGTGCTGAGCCAATGTGAGGCTCTGGGGTTGGGGGTAGACAATATTATCGCGCTGCGTGGGCCATTCAGCACGCAATTCAATCACGCGCTGTATGAGTTTTGCCAGCCAGATGTGGTTATCACCAAGGAGTCTGGCGTGCAAGGTGGCTACCAGGAAAAAGTGGCTCCCTGTCTGGCACTGAATATTCCCTGCATTGTGGTGCGCCGTCCGGCCGCCGTGGTGTTGGGCAGTCTTGGGCAACAAGTGACTTCATTGGATGAATTTACCCGACATCTGATGCATTGGCAGCAATCTGGCCCACTGGCAAGAACAACGAGGACAATAAAATGAAAAAAGCACTGTTGGTGATCAGTTTCGGCACCAGTTATGAACACACTCGCCAAAAGAACATTGAAGCTTGTGAGCAACAGCTATCGGCGGCTTATAGCGATCGCGATGTGTTCCGCGCCTTTACCTCAGAAATGATCATTCGCAAGCTGCGTAAACGCGATGGTTTGTTGATCAATAACCCGCGAGAAGCACTGAAACTACTGGCTGAACAGGGTTATCAAGATGTCGCTATCCAATCACTGCATGTGATTAATGGCGATGAATACGAAAAAATCGCTAATGAAGTGCGCGGTTTTAGCGACTGCTTTCATCATCTGGTATTGGGCACACCACTGTTAAGCAGCTTTGCCGATTACCAGCAATTGTTAGTGGCACTGCAAGCACAAATGCCGCTGTTGGCGGCGGATGAGCGGGTGGTATTTATGGGCCACGGGGCCAGTCACTTCGCCTTTTCTGCTTATGCCTGCCTGGATCATTTAATGACCTCTCTCAACTTCCCTGCTTTGGTTGGTGCGGTGGAAAGTTATCCGGAAATCGACCACATCATTAGCCGCTTACAGCAGCAGGGGGTGCGCAAAGTGCATCTGATGCCATTGATGCTGGTGGCCGGTGATCACGCCATCAATGACATGGCTTCTGCAGAGCCGGATTCATGGCGCTCACAACTGGAAGCCGCGGGTATCAGTGCGCAATCATGGCTGCAAGGATTGGGAGAGAACCCATTGATTCGCCAGATGTTTGTTCAGCATCTGGCGAGTGCCTTGCAGCAAAAACAGCAGGAGGCAGCGTAATGAGCGGCAGACTTTATGCATTGGGTGTCGGCCCCGGAGCCAGCGATTTAATCACCGTGCGGGCGGCACGGCTGATAGCCAAACTGGATGTGCTGTATGCCCCGGCAGGGCGTAAAGGCGGTGACAGTCTGGCATTGTCAATTGTGCGCGAATATTTATCACCTAACACCGAAATCCGCACCTGCCATTTCCCGATGAGCGCCGATGACAGCGAAAAGCAGGCGGTGTGGGATGAGGTGGCACAACAGCTGCAAGCGGAAGTTGCGCAGGGCCGTCAGGTGGGCTTTATCACCCTCGGCGACGCCATGTTATTTAGCACATGGGTATTTTTATTGGAACGCATTGGGCGGCCTGATTGGTTGGAAATTGTCCCGGGCGTAACCTCATTTGCCGCCATTGCCTCACGTGCTGCGTTACCCTTGGCGATGGAGCAACAATCGCTGGCGGTTATGTCTTGCACCGCCCCAGAAGCCGAGCTGGAACGCGCTTTGCGCGATCACGACTGCGTAGTGCTGATGAAAGTGTATGGCCGCTTTGCACAAATTCAGGCGCTATTGGGCCGGTTAAATCTGTTCCCACATGCGCTGTTGATGTCGGAGGCTTCATTACCCGGCGAGGTGTGCTGGCGTCAGTTAGACACTATTGCCGCTGATCAGCCATTGCCCTATTTCTCGACCATTTTAGTGAATAAACAGCAATTAGTTAATGAATAACAGGTTAGTTAAATAGATGGTTAATTAATTTTAAATTACGCCCCAAATTAATTGGAGTTGCAGCAAGGCAGCAAACGAACTCATCCCGATGAGCTTACATAAGTAAGTGATTCGGGTGAGTGAGAGCCGCTAACACCGCTGCGGCTTCAAGTAAGAAGGGGGAAAAGGAATGCGAAATGGAAAGACAGTTAAAGAAACTCTCGTATAGCGGAGTGGCAATGGCAATCCTGCTTACGTTGGCACCGAATGACGTTTTTGCCATGCACATCATGGAAGGTTTTTTACCGCCGATGTGGGCACTGGCCTGGTGGATACTGTTCCTGCCGTGTTTGTTTATGGGGCTGGTTCGTTTGAAACAGATTGTCGCTGAAGATAGCAATCAAAAAGTCCTGTTAGCGCTGTGCGGTGCCTTTATTTTCGTGTTATCGGCACTGAAAATCCCATCGGTGACCGGCAGTTGTTCGCATCCGACCGGCGTCGGGCTAGCGGTTATTCTGTTTGGGCCAGTAGTGGTGGCGGTGTTGGGGGCCATTGTGCTGCTGTTCCAGGCGTTATTACTGGCGCACGGCGGCCTGACAACGTTGGGTGCTAATGGCATGTCAATGGCGGTTATTGGGCCAGTAGTGGGTTATCTGGTGTGGAAGTTGGCCTGTAAAGCGGGATTGCGCCGCGACGTCGGGGTATTTCTTTGCGCCATGCTGGCGGACTTAACCACTTACTTTGTCACCTCGGTACAGCTTGGTCTGGCTTTCCCTGACCCGCAATTTGGTGTTAGCGGTTCGATTATCAAGTTTATGGGGGTGTTCTGCATTACCCAGATCCCGATAGCCATCGCTGAAGGCTTGCTGACAGTGATGATTTACGACCAATTAACCAAACGCCAGTTAATCCACGCAGGGACTCACTAACATGAAAAAGACGCTTATTTTGCTGGCGATGGTGATCGCTCTGGTCATAATGCCGTTCTTTATTAATCACGGTGGTGAATATGGTGGCTCAGATGGTGAAGCCGAAACTCTGATTCAGACTACCGCACCTCATTATCAGCCGTGGTTCACGCCGTTATATGAACCCGCCAGTGGTGAAATTGAAAGCTTGCTGTTTACCCTGCAAGGTTCCATTGGGGCGGCGGTGATTTTCTATATCTTGGGTTATTACCGGGGGAAACGCGGTGAGCATGCTGGGGATTGATAAACTCAGTTATCAAAGCCGCTGGCGACAGGCCGATCCAATGGGAAAATTGGTGCTATATGCCGTTTTCCTGTTGGCCGCCATGCTTAGCCCGCCCATGTATCAGGCGCTGCTATTGGTGTTTATCGCCGCCCTGACATGTTATCTGTTGCGGGTGGGGCCGCGCCGTTATCTGTGCTGGCTGGCTATCCCGCTCTCTTTCCTGTTGGTGGGGTTAGTCACGATTGTGATATCACTCTCGCGCCAACCAGAGAGCCTGTGGTGGGGTATGCAGATAGGTCATTGGTGGTTGGGGTTTGATAAAGTCGGATTAACCACCGCCAATCAAACGCTATGGCGCAGTTTGGCGGCATTGGCAGCCACTTTTTGGTTTGTGCTGAATACGCCATTCCCGCAGCTTATCCAAATATTGAAGCGCTGCCATGCCCCCCGATTGCTGACCGAGCAAATCCTGCTGACCTGGCGGTTTATTTTTATTTTGATTGAGGAGGCCGCTGCGATCCATCAGGCGCAGTCTCTGCGATTTGGTTATATCTCATTGCGTACCGGCTACCATTCGCTGGCAATGTTGGTCGGTATGCTATTTACCCGCGTGATGATTCGCTATCAGCAAATGGTCATCTCGCTGGATATGAAACTCTATCAGGGCGATTTCCACCTGTAAGGCAGGATGTCATGTTAGCCACCAGGCAGTTAGGTTTCAGCTATCAGGAAGAGCAGGTATTGCACGACTTGACACTGGATTTCAGTCAGCATGCGGTCACCGGTGTCTTGGGGGCTAATGGTTGTGGCAAATCCACGTTATTTATGAACCTGACCGGTATTTTGCAACCGCAGCAGGGCGCGGTGTTGTGGCAAGGTGAGCCGCTCAGCTATAAGAAAGCCAACTTACGTGAATTGCGTCAGCGTGTAACGACGGTATTTCAAGATCCGGAACAGCAGATTTTTTATACCGATATTGATAGTGATATCGCCTTCAGCCTGCGAAATTTGGGGATGCCCGAAGAGATTATTGCACAGCGGGTTGACCGAGCGTTGACTTTGGTAGATGCGCAAGGATTTCGCCATAAATCTATCCAGCACTTGAGTCATGGGCAGAAAAAACGGGTGGCCATTGCCGGTGCGTTGGTGATGGAGGCAGAGTATCTGCTACTGGATGAACCCACTGCCGGATTGGACCCGGCCGGTCGGCAGCACATGATTACTATCATTGAACGTATTGTCGCAGAGGGAAAACGCGTTATTCTCTCCAGCCATGATATTGATTTGATTTATAAGGTCTGTGATTACCTTTATGTCTTATCGCACGGTCACTTGATGATTGCCGGTGAAACAACCGAAGTGTTCCTACAACAGGAAAAACTGCAAGCTGCCGGGCTGGTTCAGCCGTGGTTGGTCAAAATGCACAGTGAGCTGGGTTTGCCGCTGTGCAAAACGGAAGAACAACTCTTCGCGCTGATGCGTCAACGCGAAACGGAGGAGGCGCGATGAGTCGGCCAGTGATGAATTTATCGATAATGGTGCAGGGCACGGCATCTGACGTGGGTAAAAGTGTATTAGTGGCCGGGCTATGCCGCATCTTTATGCAAGATGGTTATCGCTGTGCGCCGTTTAAATCGCAGAATATGGCACTCAATTCGGGCATTACCCCGCAGGGGGAAGAGATGGGGCGGGCGCAGATTTTTCAGGCCGAAGCGGCCGGAATTGCCCCAGATGTTCGCATGAATCCAGTACTGCTCAAACCCACCAGCGACCGTAAGGCACAGGTGGTTTTAATGGGTAAAGTTGCCTGCAATATGGATGCGGTGGAATACCATCAGTATAAACCGCAATTGCAGCAGCAAATCAGCGAGGTTTACCACAGTTTGGCACGCGAATATGACGTTATGGTGCTGGAAGGTGCAGGCAGCCCGGCGGAAATTAATCTGCGTGACCGTGATATCGTCAATATGGGTATGGCTGAAATGGCAGACGCGCCGGTATTGCTGGTGGCGGACATTGACAGAGGCGGGGTGTTTGCCTCTATCTATGGCACTCTGGCACTGCTGCATCCCCATGAAAAAGCACGCGTCAAAGGGGTGATAATCAATAAGTTTCGCGGCGATATCGCACTGCTGACCCCTGGCCTGGAACAGATTGAAGCCCTGACCAATGTCCCGGTACTGGGGGTGATGCCGTGGCTGGATATAGATTTAGAAGATGAAGATGGTGTCGCTCTGCAAAATGGCAAATATCAGGATACGGCAGAAAAGGCGCTGGATATTGCGGTGATCCGTTTACCTCATATTGCTAACTTTACTGATTTTAATGCGCTGGCCGCGCAACCGGATGTGCGCCTGCGCTATGTCTCGCAGTTGTCGGCGTTGGGCCAGCCGGATTTGATTATTTTGCCGGGCAGCAAGAATACGCTGGGTGATTTGCAATGGCTGCACCACAGTGGGCTGGCGGCAGCGTTACTGACGCTGCATCAACGTAATGTGCCGGTGATAGGCATTTGCGGTGGTTATCAAATGCTGGGAAAACGCATTATTGATGGCGTGGAGTCTGGCCTTGAGCAGATGGATGGTTTGGGGTTGCTAGATGTGGAAACCGAGTTCGCGCCAGATAAAGTCACCACGCGCGTTAGCGGTTATTGTCAGATTGGCCTGCCAGGCATATTGAAAAACTGTTGTGATCACCCGCTTGAAGGTTATGAAATCCATATGGGTGTCTCCCATCTGGGCAGTGCTGCCATACCTTTTGCACAGCTAACTTTACGTAACGGACAAGCTGAGCAGTGGGTGGATGGCGCGGTGAATGGCGATGGCAGCGTATTGGGCAGCTATATCCACGGGCTATTTGACAGCCACCACTTTACCCGCGCGCTATTAGATAGCCTGCGTCAACGCAAAGGGCTGGCTGCTTTTGATGGCGTGACAGTGAATTATGCTGAACATAAACAGCAACAGTTCGACATTCTGGCATCACAGATGCGCGAGCATATTGATATTGATAGGATTTTAAAACTAATGAAACAGCATCAACAGGAGCGCGCACAGTGATTTTGATTACCGGAGGGGCGCGCAGTGGCAAGAGTTCATTGGCCGAACGTTTGGCAGCACAAGCGGCCGAACGGGTATTTTACATTGCGACCTCAGTGGTAACAGATGCAGAAATGGCAGCGCGGGTTGCATTACACCGTGCCAGCCGCCCGGCGCATTGGCGTACCTGGGAAGGCTATCGTGATCTCGGAGTGGTGCTGGAAAAGCACGTCGAACCCGGCGAAGCCGTTATGTTGGAATGCATTACCACACTGATTACCAATTTGCTGTTTGAACTGGCGGGGGATACGCCACCGGAACAGATGGATTTTACCGCGCTTGAGGAGGGTATTTCGCAGCAAATTACCGAGTTGTTGGCGGCTTGTGCACGTAGTAGTGCGCCTATTTATCTGGTGACCAACGAGCTGGGCATGGGGATCGTACCGGAAAATCGCCCTGGCGCGGCATTTTCGTGATATTGCCGGACGAGTCAATCAGCGATTGGCAGCGGCGGCTGATGAGGTGTTTTTAGTGGTTTCGGGTATTGAGGTTAAGATTAAATGAACCTGCGTCTATTTCTCGCAACATTGCAGTTTATGACCCGTATTCCGGTACCAGAGCGCTGGACGCAAGGGCTGGCGCTGGATAACTACGAGCGCGGTATTATCGGTTTTCCGTTTATCGGCCTGATTGTGGGGGTGATCGGTGGGGTGGTTTTCACTCTATTGGCACCGTGGTGTGGTGTGCCACTGGCGGCGTTGGGATATGTCCTGGCGTTGGCATTGGTTACCGGTGCTTTTCATCTCGACGGGCTGGCAGATACCTGTGATGGGGTGTTTTCGGCCCGTAAGCGCGAGCAAATGCTGGAAATCATGCGCGACAGCCGTCTCGGTACCAACGGCGGTTTGGCGCTGATATTTATCGTGGTGGCAAAAGTGCTGGTGGTCAGTGAATTGGCGCTGCGCGATGCACCGATGCTATTGATGCTCACCGCCGCATCAGTGGCCGGGCGCACGGTGATTGTGCTGTTGATGTATCGCCAACGCTATGCGCGCGAAGGTAATGGATTAGGCAACATTTACATCGGTAAAGTGACAGGGAAACAAACACTAATTACCTTGGCCGGTGGCGCGATATTAACCCTGTTACTTGGTCAGGGCGCAGCGCTGTTGGCGTTGGTGATTAGCATGGTGGTGGTGGCATTATTGGCAACCTACCTGCGCCGCCGTCTGGGCGGGCAAACCGGTGACACGCTGGGAGCTGCGGCCGAAGTGGGTGAGTTGATATTCCTACTGGCGTTGCTGTAACACGACCTGTTTTCGAACACTTTTGATGAGCCATTCTATGCGACTTTTTCTGGTGCGCCACGGGCAAACCGAAGCCAATTTGCGCGGCGTTTTTTGCGGCTTGACCGATTTGGCGTTAACACCACTTGGTGTCGAGCAGGCCGGTGATATCGCCAGTTGGCTGGCGGATGTGGCGTTTGCTGATGGTGTCAGTAGCCAGTTGCTACGTGCGCGGCATACTGCCGATATCGTACTGGCGGGGCATCCCCTAAATGCGGGCATTAATGACCAATTAAATGAAATGAATTTTGGTGAGTGGGAAATGCGCCATCACCATGATTTACAGCGTGAAGACCCTGATGCATGGGCGGCATGGGTGACAGACTGGCAACAGGCCAGCCCCACTGGCGGGGAGTCTTTTATACAGTTTTCAGACCGAGTCGAAAGCGTCGTTCAGTCACTGCTTTCAACCAACAGTCACCAAACAAATCGTCACCAAACAAACAATCACGATAACAATCAACTGCTGGTTGCCCATCAGGGGGTATTAAGCCTGATGCTGGCGCGTTTACTGGCGATGCCAGCCGCCGCCATGTGGCATTTTCATTTTGAGCAGGGGGCATACAGCGTGTTGGAGATCCATGATGGGTTTGTCACGTTGCGTGCGTTCAACAGTCGGGCTGCCTGGTAGCCTGCACCACGAGGTTAAATAGATGCAAACACTTTCATCAATTCTGCGCACCATTGCTCCACTGGATAGCAAAGCGATGGCCCGAGCTACAACACGGCTGGATGGTTTGCTAAAACCACAGGGCAGTTTGGGGCGTTTGGAGCAATTGGCGATCCAATTGGCGGGAATGCGCGGTTTATATGGCCATCAGGTTGATCGCAAACAAATCATTGTGATGGCGGCTGACCACGGTGTTTACGACGAAGGCGTGGCTATTTCACCTCGCGTTGTGACGATGGTTCAGGCACTGAATATGGTCAGGGGTGTAACCGGTGTGTGTGTATTGGCGGCCAACGCCGGTGCAGAAGTCAAGATAGTGGATGTGGGTATCGATAGCGATACGCTGCCCGGCGTGATTGACATGAAAGTGGCGCGCGGCAGTGGCAATATTGCTCGCGGTGCGGCCATGACTCGTCAACAAGCCGAAGATTTACTGATTGCCAGTGCGACACTGACACTGCAACAGGCTGCGGGCGGCGTGAAAGTGTTTGGCGTGGGTGAGTTGGGGATGGCGAATACCACTCCCGCAGCGGCGATGGTCAGTGTATTTACCGACAGCGACCCTGAGTTGGCAGTGGGGATCGGGGCTAATTTCCCCAGTGAGCAATTACATCACAAAGTGGCCGTAGTGCGGCGCGCAATTGAAACCAATCAGCCAGATGCTAGCGATGGCATTGATGTGCTGGCGAAAGTCGGTGGTTTTGATCTGGTGGGGATGACCGGAGTGATGTTAGGCGCTGCCGCTGCGGGTTTACCGGTGGTGTTGGATGGTTTTCTCTCCTATGCTTCTGCGTTGGCTGCTTGCCGTATCGAAGCCAAGGTGCGTGATTACCTGATTCCATCTCATCTATCAGCAGAAAAAGGTGCGGTTATCGCACTGAACCATTTGCAGTTGGAACCCTATTTGCAAATGGGCATGCGGTTAGGCGAGGGCAGTGGTGCGGCGTTAGCCATGCACTTAGTGGATGCGGCCTGTGCAATGTATAACAATATGGGATCATTGGCCGAAAGCAATATTGAGTTGCCTGGTTGTGTGAATTAAATTTCCAGTTGATACCGGATCAGGTTACTCAGGTGATCGGGTTCGGTATTTATACAATAACTTGTCGTCATGGGATGATCAGATGATGTTATTATCAAAAACATAATTCAGGTTAAGCAGTAAAATAATTGGATAGAGTGCATGCAGAAGCTTCTTTTTTTCTGGCCGTATTAATTTGAAAATGATCCGTTATTTTTTAGCCGTTTCAGAAGAATTGCACTTTGGCAAAGCAGCGGAACGCCTGCATATATCTCAACCCCCATTCAGCTTGCAAATTAAAGAGTTAGGCCTTGATGCATTTGTATTGTTCAAGCAAAAGAAGATGGCTATTTTTTTCCTGTTGGCCATGTTGCCAGGCGCTTCATTGCAAATCAGCCACACTTTCAGCAGCCCGTTTCTGCATGATTTTGCCAAAAAAACCTTTATCAAGATAGCCTGGTGGTCCAATATCCGTCGATATTATTATCGATGGCGCAAATTGCCGAAGTCTTTTTCATCCTAACTATTCCATTCTGCTTGTCTCGCTTTGGCATTAAGCGCGTCATGATGATCAGTATGCTCGCCTGGAGTTTTTGCTGCGTACACACTTATCTTGTTGGTTATTTTCATCTTTGTTTTTCAATATAAACATGTCGCTACGGAGATGAAAGAACGCCAATTATAGCATTGATGATAGTGTCTATTCTGTTTAACCCTTCAGGCATCTGTAGATATTTTCTTGTTATCGTAACGTTAATCTGGCTGGGGGAGGGGGGGGCCTCCTCCTCGGATTTATATGGTATAAATAAATTTGATTGGTATCACCGATCGATTTTTTATTTCTAAGCTATCAAAACGATTATCTTTCGAGTGAGCTGACAAGATATACTGGCTAGCGGCATAGCACCCATATAAATCGTATGGGTTTATTTTATTTCTGTGCCAGACTCATAAAAATTATTTTGGTTGACCATTTTGTTGATGCGGATATTAATATCAATAAATTTGAAAAAGTATTCATGTACTTTGGTGTTATCAAGAATATCCTTCTTGGCTTTAAATCAAGGTAATCTGTTGTCACTAAAGGGAATATAAAAAGACGGCCAAAGCGTCTGAGCCAATAACTGTATCCGGTGGCAAACGCAATGTCCCTTTTATGACAAAGAATCTTTACAATGGGAGTGAGAAAAATCCGACAAGGTTGGTGGCAGTATTCCCATATACTTTTACTTTTTAGTGTTGTTTAATTGCCATATTGAATTTTTAATAGTCGAGGTCATATTTGACAATCTACATTGTTCATAGGTGAGAGGTTTACGTTGATAAATGAAATAAATATTTTAAATTTAGAATTTCCTTCAGATATATGTACTTCCCTCAATCATCGAAGTTTGAGTAAAGTTAGTTTTATCTCTCGGGTTTTAACTTTTCACTTATCAAACTACTGAGTTTCTCAGCGAAAGCGTGATAATCGAAAAGATAAAATTCTGCTGATGACTATTTGTCATCATCATTTCTATTCAAAATTTGTTCAGCCCATCCTGACTAAGGATAGTGAGTAAAAATAAGGGACATTTAAAATGTTAAGTGTAGCGATTACAACCCAAAATGCTTTCTATGAGTTAGGTTTGCATTCTCTACTCCAGAAAGTTTTTAATAAAGAGGGCGTTGAGGATTATTTATTCCTTAATCCGCATGAAAAAAAATCGATACACCGAGCTAATGTGATATTTAAAGATTTTATGGTGATTGTCAATATATACCAAGAGAGTGGGTTTATTGCGAAGTGTACCAGTAGTAATCATACTCCGATGATGACAGTCAACATTCCTTTTAATAGCAGTCAGCTCGATATCTATGACATTATCTCTAAAATCAAGAAAATTTTGACTATTGCACGTCTCAGTCACTGCAATATGATGAACAGCGATATATTTAGACAGTTAGGGCTTAAGAATTATATCCAACTCTCTATCACTGAAAGTCGAGTGGTAGAATTAACTGGGCAAGGTTATACGATTACAGATATTTCAAATATACTTGAACGCTCTGAAAAAACAGTATTAACCCATCGGAGAAATGCCATAAGAAAACTGGGTGTGTTAAATCGCTTAGAGTTCTATAATTATGCATCACATATGAAAAACTATAGCAATAAAGAAGCTGTTTTCATTTGTATCTGATTTGCAATGTATTGCCTGCAACAATATATCGCATGCTATTTTTTCAGTAAACTGCCTTAACGCCCCCATCTTGGTGCAATTATCACTTCACGCTATATTGGATAATATCGCGTGAAGTGATTTTTGGCTGATATTAACGAGCTGATACAACTTTTGGATTGAAGCTATTAATAATTTGTACGTAATGCTTACGTTGATGTTCAGTAAATTCACCTCCGGCAGTTGTCAAAGTGAAAATAAGCACGACACGATTAGCTGGATTTGAGATGGCATGATGCGGCAGTAATACGATAGACTGTACCTGGCGAGTAATTTCCCCATCTTGCAAGAAATTGTTTGCCACTTGTACTACGGGTAGTTTCGCCGGACCAAGCTCATGTTTGAGTAATTTCCCCTCAATTTGAAATCCAGGTAGTTTATTGCGTAATGCTTCCATCTCTTTTTCACAGAAATCTTCAGGTGTTTGTTCTTCATCTAATAAAGCACGGTTAATGATAATGGTATATTCGTGGTTATCAGGATCTCTGAACATTAAAATATTCACTGACTGATCCAGAACCGGGGCTGTTGTCAGAAAGGTGCCCTCAAAAATAGAATAAGTAGAAGAATTAGCATTCATTGGATTTTAAGCTCCCGCATTTTTGTTATGTATTGGTAATAACAGCACTTCAACGCGCCGATTTTGATCTTGTCCTGCTGGTGTATCATTTGATGCGACCGGTTCTAATGCTCCCATTCCTCTGATAATGAAATCTTCTTTTGCAAGTGCACTGTTTTTGATTAGCCAGTCCCGAACCACAACTGCGCGTTGTTCGGAAATTGTCATATTGAATGAAGCACTGCCGGTATTGTCCGAATGACCGATAATGAGAACTTTTCTGCCTTGATGCTGCTCTACCAGAAGTAACAAGGATGCCAGAGTTTCGTTTGTTTGCGCATTGGGCTTCAGTTTTATGCTATTTGAATCAAACATCGGGGCCATTTGGGTAGAACTAAACGCAGGGATATCTTGATAACTTTCAATTTGGTGATTTATTTTATTTAATAACGGTGCACATTGAGATAATCCCCAATGTGTAATATTTGTTATATTCAAGCAGTTAGAATATATTTTGGCCTTATCAGTTAACTTCGTAATATTATCCGTAATATGTTGCACGGATATATCACTCATATTGCCCAAAGTTGCCATCTGTTGGTTAAATTGGTCATGGCGAGTTTTTTCTTGCGATAAAGAATAGGCCATGTGTACTGCTAATAGCACGGTGGCAAAACCCAAACTCCATAACCATCTCGGCGGTGTTGGGGTTTCAATAACAGTCGATTTGACCACTGGCGCTATCTGTGGTTTTCGCCAATTAATCACTGCCGGAAAAGGTGGTCGTGATAGGGATGAGGCCAAACCAGGTAAAATCCCCAATGTTTTTTCCAGCCATACCGACCAGGCACCATGTTTGATAAACCCTTTTCCGTTATCGGATAAAATCACATCAGTCAGCTGTAATGATGTGTGGGAAAAGAGATTTTTTAAGCTATTTGTCACGCCAGATTCGTTTAACCAAATAAACAGATTATGTGCAATTGCGTGACGCTGGGATGAGAACGCCGTACTGCTAGTATCTTGCGACTCAAGTTTTTGGCTCAATGCTTGGAAAGCAGCAGTAATATCGATCTCTTTTTTATTGGCGAGATTAATATTTCCAGTCCAATACGCATTATCAGGATTATGGCTAAGACGTTCCTCACTTAACTGAATATAGATAGCAAACACGCAGGCGAGGGGAGTTTGCAGGGATAAGATCGAAAAACTGTTCTGCCATTTTGTTAGTTGTGAAATGATAATTGATGTATTTTCATACACATCAGGCAAGAACGGGAAAAAAGCCGATACTTGTGCAGATGGGTGATGTGTCGCTATATGTTTGAGCCTTTTTTGCAATGATTCCGGATCAGGAATTAAGATCCAAATAGCCTGGCTGGAAAAACGTGTATTATCGGCAGCTCCCGGATGACTAAACCATTTGGCGGCATAGGGGCCAAGAATCAAAATGACGGTATTCCCCTGATGCGCAGTTTCTGCAACCACCGGTTGAGGGGGTTGTTGTGGTTCTGACGGAGAGGGTTTTGGTTTAAGGGTGTAATGTTGCCATACTGTGAGCACCAATAGGGCAAGGAAAGTAATAAAAATAGCATTATTCCATAACGTATTTTCATACAAAGCCAGACTTGCTATCAATACGCCACAGGTTGCCAACCAGAGCAGTAATAGCGACTTATTTAATTTGAGCTTAAACATTTAAGACAGATTACCTAAATAACGAGAGCACCAAAACCAAAACGCACCGAGCGATAGCAGGGCGGTAAAGAGAGGTAAGCCCAACGATCGCCAAATTCGACGTGGCTCAGATGCGGGTTCTATTTCGAGAAGTTCCTCATGGTGGCCTGTTTCCTCCGGCTCTGGCTCCATGTGAAGATCATCGTTATCCATAACCAGATTAGGAGGTAATAACTTATGACCATACTGCGCAAATAATTGCTGCGATTTCACATCACGGGTGGGCAAATTACGCGAGAGGACAAGTATTTTTAGCGCATATTGGCAGATGACTTCATCATCGCTATTTAATAACGCTTCCAGGCTGACATTATCAGCAGGAGCAGGCGTGCTATAACCATAGAAATAGTCTAATAATAAATAGCTATCCCAACTTAACCCCTTATCTTTAATTGTATTTTCAGTACGTTTATCCAGATAGTGGCAAAGCTGATGACATAACCTGTCGACTTCGATGGGAGGATGTTGTTCTGATTTCAGTGTGAGGCCAAATGCCTCTACTTGCGCAATCAGTTTTTGCTGGAAGCCGGATAACGACGGAATAATGCCATTAAAAGATAATAAGGTGTCGATGCTTAAAATCTGTTTGAAAATATCTTCGCTTTTCACCAGGGTTTCTCCACAACATCACCCCAACCCTGCAAGCGAATATAAGGACATATTCTGACAGAGCGTGGGTTTGAATCCGTTTCGGTATTAAAGGCCAGTTTTAACTCAAAGATTGAGTCATCGGTTTTAGTAATGATTTTCTTCATATTGCTGATATCAACATGTTCAGCCATAACTTGAACATTTTGCGCGTTATAAACACCGATGTGCCACCACTCCACATCTTCACGGGTGAAATCGGCTTCATGTTTTTCTATTTTTAGCGTTTTTTTATTGACCAGAATTAAGGATTCTAGCCACTGCTCGTGGGCGGTTGGGAGATCAGTGAAATAGCTCACTTTGTCGGTGCCGACGACATCCGGATGCACAGCTCGCTTGCTGAAATTAACCCCGAGGCGATATTCGAATTCTTGTAAGCTGCGTTGTGAGCCTAATGCATAGCAGCCAAGTTCTACGTTGTTTTGTTCAGTGCCCATAAGAGTACGAACCCGGCTTTTAGCGATTTTGTCCCGCTCCCACCAGGCCAGTTTCACCGCGCCAGATTTCTTGGCCTCATTATTGTGATCAGACCAAACTTTGCTGTGCTTGCTGCGAGTATAGAAATGCCACAGCAGGATTTTGTGCGGAGCATAACAATCGTAGCCATGAGTAAACGCGCGGGCCGCCATGGCAATTTCTTCCCCCAGAAAGAAAATGTCGGGATCGTTGGCGACTTCACGGACAAAGCAGCCATCGGTGAATATGAAACCAGCGGCTAAATACCCGCAGCGCACAGGCGTACTTTCGGTAAAAGGCGTGGACATCATTTGCACCATGCCTTCAGGAGTAAAAGTATTAAAAATCAGCCGACTGACATAATTTTTTCTGTTTTCATTCTCACCTGGCTCATAACCTGGGGGATAAGCAGATAATATTGGCTTAGGGCTTTTGTCTCGCAGGCTATTTAACATTGTGACCATTTCATGGTCCCAGTGTTGAATAAATCGGCAATGGGAGTCTATTTGCAAGAAATAGGTTTCATCCTGAAAGAGCCCTTCAGCCATATGCCTGGCCCAACAAGCCCCTTTGCTCTCATAATAATGCACAGCTAAAACCCATATATGCGCCTGGTTATATTCCAATTGATGCAATGGATAGCCAAGATGGGTTTGACTTTCTATCAGCCGCATTCCCTGATTAATGAAAGTATTAATGTCATTATCATCTTGCCAGAAAACCGCAATATTGAGATTTTCGGGACTTTTAGCTGTATTTATCATGTCATGTAGCGTCGGGATCAATTCTGAATCCCGATAGCTTGCAATGCTCACAAAAATAGAAGATACAGACTGCATATATAATCCGTGTAAATTAACAGTGTTGCCCTAATGGGTTAATTAACTTGTAAAATAATTTCTGCGGCGGCGCTAAAGTTGCCGTTAGCGGGTTTGGCTGTAGCTGATACCTGCTCAAGAGTGGCTTTCCACTTAAATTCAGCCGGTGTCGCACTGGCGATATTGAGCTTTTGCTCACGATCACTGCCATTAAGTGCCAGTAATTTGCCGGAACTATCGTTGATTCTTATGCGCATCCGGTCATCCTGGCCATCCTTGTCTTTGACTTTGATGTAATTCCCATCGGCAGTTGGCGTTTGCGTGGTAATAGCGGCGGTGGCTGAATATTGCCCATAATCGGTTTTACAGGTGATATCAAAATCCAGATTGCGCTCGATTCCATTATTCAATGTGCCTGAGGTTACCAGGCCAAAATCGACAATTTTTGTGCCGTCAAAAGTACAGGATGGGGTACTAATAATAGTGATTTGGCCGATATCCAGTTTCTGTGCGAAGTTGGCTACGCTATTGCTGTTCACCCAGTTATAGGCCGCCGTGCCTGCGGGCAACACCAACTGACCCGCAGTATTGCTCAAGGAGAGTGTCTCTTTGGTTTTATATAATTCAATTCTGAAAAAGGAGTTAGCCGGATAAGTCCAACGGCCAATTTCAGTGGTAAATGTCATTCCCCCGTTAGTATTGAACGTACCAAAGGCAGCACCATTACTCCACATAGGTTTAACGGCAATACCGTCGATATTGGTGGCAAATAATCCCTTACCCAAATCTGCCCCCAGCAAGATGCCAACATTTTTACCGTAAGGGTTACCAATGGCGCAATCGACATAAGTTACTCTGGTTCCTTGCGTTGCTGAATCCGCCTCGGCAATAAACTTGGAGGTGTCAGCGGGTGCATCTGCATCAATAGTGATCGTTAAAGCAGGTATATTCATGGTTGATGGCAGAGAACCACCGTCTTTGCTTTCTGTATCAATGGTACAGATGGCGCTTGCTTGCCCGGCGGTAATCGCGCCGAATGCCAATATAAAAAGCGTCCTTGTCATGGCTAACTACTCCTGTCCTGCATCAAGTTTAGAAATCAGTTCTGGCGGAATGATTTGCAGTAATTCACCAAAGCTTTTGCCAATGGTTTTTTCTGAAAATGACAATAGCGCGATCACCGGGCTGCTAGGCTCGGTAGTCGCAAACCATTGGCGGACTTCAATGAGTCGGGATAACGCGTCCGCGCGATTTTGAATTCCTTTTGGCGCGATTGGAACTTGTGCCGCAACAGCTATCGGCGGTGGCGATTGCAATGGTGGCTGTTGTAATGGTGACATGTGTGGCGCGGGCGGATAAGTGGGAGTCGCAGTATCAGTGGGGACACTGACCGCGGTGACTATTTCCTCAGGCTGCCATTCCGGGGCCGTTGTATAGACTTCAGTGGCCTCGGTTGCCGTAATATATTCAGGTGTTTCAACGGCTGCGATAGGCGCGATATCGGCCATATTGCTCCCACCAAAGTGGCGTAACACCGCCGTCAATCTGACGAAGTCAGGGGTGACCTCACCGAGAGAATGGCTAAGATTTGTGGTTAATTCCAACAGCAATGCATAAGCTTTTTGCAATGAGAGGATCGCGCTATCGGAACGGGCCTGCCAATCATGCTCAATGGCTTCCAAAGTGGCTTCTTCCAGTGCACCGTCTTCGCGCGGGAACGAATGCGCTTTCTCAAGCTCTTTGACTGATATTTGCATTCCGGCGGCTTTGGGCAGGGGTTGGTTGCGAAAATCAGCAATAAAACCATCGATATCGTCTAATTCTGCAAAAGCATTGGCCCGCATAAAAGGTTCAAATTCGCCTTCATCAAGTAACTGTGGATGTAGATCATCCGGCCAGGCACTCAGGCACCACAGTAGGGCTTCCAGCCCTTCCTGCACCGCACTTACGCCAATTTGACGCATTCGACAGCGCATCAGAATAATCAGTAACCGAATGTCACGGGCTTTACCTAGCAGCTCCAGGCATTTTCGCTCGGTATCGGTCCAGTTGGTCGGCTCAGCGACTTCAACAAAGTTGCCGTACTCGGCGGTCAACTTGGGTTGCAGTTTTGTTTGCAGCATCAGAAATGCTGAGTCATATTCCAGACTTAGGCCGCAAGGATGGTCACCTGGAATAGGTTGCATCAGGCGGTGATAATAACCTCTGCTATCAGCAATACTTGGTACACTCATGTTTCTTCCTTTTAACGCCATGGGTGGACGTCGTCTAATTTTTCACTCTCGGACTTAGCCGTGATGCTGATGGGTTAATAACGGTGCATTTCGGGTTCAAAACTCATTCCGCGTACGTTGGCTGAGACATCCTCTCGGGCTAACCAACTGGTGTACCCCAACTGGCTGGTGCCCTCCAATGTGGCGGTTGGAACCTCAGCGGCGGTTAACAACAATTGCACCTCCCAGGCATATTCAAATCCGACAAAGTTACGAACCCATTCACGTAATACCGGTAAATCCTGTCCTGATGGGCTGAAACGCAAATACTGTTGCAGGCTGAGCGGGCCAAGTATCAGCTCGAATTTATGCTGTCGGTCTAAAACGGTGTCGCCCAGAATGGCACCGTCACCTAACAGCATCGCCGAGGCACCATCGCCCAATTGCGTCTGGTCACTTTTATCCAGAAAGATCCACTGTTGGGCGTATTCGACCATGCTGACCGGCACTTCAAAGTAGTATTGCAATGCGCCGACTAAGCCTTCGGGGTTACGTGCTTCACGAATAAGATGGGCGGATGAAGCCAGATGAGCATGCACCGGCAGCGCACTATGTGTCAGTTCCGCTGGGTCTAAACCGGCCAGGCTGCCGATATAAAAAGAGAATTTCTCATCATGTTGCCTGTCAAGTGAAGCGGTGTCCTGAGAGACAAACCATGCACGATAGAGCTGTGATAGCGCCCGATGATGAAATAGATCGGCAAAGTCGGTCAGTGTATGGTCATGCAACTCAGCGCGGGTGTAGGCCAGTTCAGTCATTTGCAACGGCATCGCGCCGTGCGGCCCCCAGATACCCAGACCAAAAAGCTGTAGGTCCATCTTCCCGTCTTTCATTTCAACATGGGCAATCTCACGTGGTGAGAACGCCATATTGGCACTTTGTCCGATACGGAAGCTTTCTTGTTTCGGCAGCATAGCTTTAGCGGGAGCGGGCATATCGGGAGTTCGGGCCGCATTAGCCCGCATCATGCTGATAAAACCGGCATTCCAGGGCTCTGCTTGCTGATACCAGGTATCCAGATTGAGTTGGCTCTGCTGCTGTATGCTGTCGTCGGGTTGCATTACAGCACTCCCCGGCGACCAGGACGGGCTTTCCACTGACCGACACGTCCTCTTTGCATCGAGTGCAGTTCAGTCTCGGTAAACACATTGATCGCGGCGTGGCGTGCCAAATAGTTTTCCATGATCAAGCCAAACAGATAGGGACTGATGCCGGAGAACCCTTCTTCATCAACGGTCAAGGTGCAACAGATCCCACGACCATAAACCAGTAAGCCGTTACCGGGCAGTCGTCTGATTACCGGCTCGCTTTTGCAGCCAACCAGTGCATCGATTTGGGTATTCGATTCAAGATCTGAGGCGCTAACAAACAGACGCAGCATGTTACGTAGCGACTCCCCCCCATTAGCATGAGTCATATCAGATAATGGCAAGTAGTTAAAACTGAGCTGACGGATTAACCGCCAGGTAGATTCATCTATCGCAAAAGGGGCCCGAGGGGGGCTGGGCTGAAATACAAAGTGCGCGCCGTGTACTGGCGCTGAATCCGACATGGTTAATTCAAAATTGCCATTACTGGTAATCAACCGCGGCAGATCTCGGTTAGTCACCTGCGCCTCAATGGATAAATACCGCAGGTTATCGCCGTAGGGCGCTTCTTGTTGATCAACCAGCGAAACGAAGACCTCAGTACTGGCATAAGGCGTACGAGTGTCATATTTACGCTTATTGTTCTGACTCGTTCTGGGCTTACGGGTAATGGAAAAATAGCGACCAAAATTGCCATTGTCGCAATGGCGGGTTTGGTAGAGGGGGTTAAATACCACCTCTTTACTGGTTTCCGCTTGTTGACCAAAGACTTTCGTGATGGAGAAAACTTCGTAATCGAGCGGTCGGCTTCGGTCTGGCACCACGTGAAAGTCATTCAGTGCACGATTAATCTCAATCTTGTCCATGCGCTTCTGGAATAGATTAATCACCGGGGTGCAATTCAATAGGAAGCGAGAGGGGGCAACATGACTCACCAGCTCCTGTGGCAACCGGTCCAGTAAGATAATAATCTCCGCTTCGTTGGTGTGATTATTGCTTAGACTTTTGGACAACTGAGTCAGTGTGAAAAAATAGAATCGCTGGCGGCAGGTGAAGTATTCCTGCATCAGGTTATGGCCATGAAAAATATTCCACGACAGTGGCAACAGGCTTTGATCGGGGCTTAACCCCTCAAAAGCAAGAGCGTCATTGCTTATCACGGTATCTTCAGCTGTCACGCCGTGCCCTGCACGGATGATAGTTGCAACATGGCTGGCATGCAAAAGTTCAAAGATGTGAGAGACTATCCTCTCGTCACCATTGATATAGATAGGCAGGCGATCTAACCCTGCTAGTTGCGAAAATTGCAGGTCGCCGACCAGTTTTAGCTTAATGCGCAAGGCACCCTTTAGTCGATGATAGGCAATACGGTGCTTTTCCAGATTTGGCATATCGGGAGGAATGGAGCTTAGGCGTGCTTCTGTTATCTCCAGCGGCCATAATCCAACATCCTGCCCACTGCGAAATTCACAACGGGTCGTTTCACCTGGGGCAATATGGGTGAAAAACGAACTGCCACGAGGGACATTATAGCCCTGGGTCAGATCACCCTCTTTTAGATTTGGCTTAAGTTGAATCACTCCCATTGACGGGGTGGGAGAGTTGTAATTGGGATAGACAATATCCAGCAAGCGCTGAGTAAATTTGGGGAATTCGGCATCCAGCTTAATTTGTGTTCTGGCAGAGAGAAAGCAGAAAGACTCGATCAGGCGTTCAACATAGGGGTCGGCAACTTCAATCCCGTGCATGCCTAAGCGGCCCGCTATTTTAGGATGCTTATCGGCGAATTCCTGCGCCATTTCGCGCATAAAAGTCAGTTCTTTATTATAGTAATCAAGAAATTTGTGATCCACTTACTGCCTCAGTTGTTATGTCAGCTTTATTTCGCCTAATCAGTCGAATCGTTTTTGTTGATATCCACTTATTCGGATTTAACGTATTCAGCGATAACGAAACAACAGTTTTATCAATTGTATATTCACATGTGGGAATAATAAAATTCATCTCCACCCGTTGTATTTATTGTATGGGTGAAAATTATCAATAACTATTATTTAAATCCTGTTTAATAGATGAATTATTACATGAAAGGGTTTTTGGCTCAATACTCTTTAAAATCTCGATAACTATTCCATAGGCGTTTTTGCTTGAATATTCAATCCAAACAAAGCGTTAAATTGTTATTGATATGTAACTTTAGGACTTTGTTATGGGCGGAATTCCTAATTTAATTCAGTCTCTCTTTCATCTAATTCTCGTTTTCTTTATTATTTGTAGGAATTTTCGCATTATTAAAAGTGAATTATCCCACATTGACTTTTTTGGGTTTTTGAATATATCCAGGTGCTTGTTGATATTAGTTTGAGCAAAATTCTTAAAATGTCCAATATCGAATAAATATACTTTCGTTTTTTATTTTACCCCTTTACTCTTAGACCCACAAAAGTTCGTGACGTAATAATAATGACCTCGCGATGCTCCGCAAATACGCATAAACATATAAGCTGATATACACATGTAGACATAAATACATGCAGGTGTGAATACAGTTAAAAAGACCAGGATAAACAACGTGGCTATTACAAGGAAAAATCTTTTCGGCAAACTGGATGCCACTCTTTTCAAAGGTATTGAAAGTGCGACAACGATTTGTAAATTGCGTGGCAACCCTTATGTAGAATTGATTCATTGGTTGAACCAACTTTGGCATCAAGAAGATAACGATCTTAAACATATTGTTCGCTATTTTGCTGTTGACGTAGATGCTTTTGAACGTGGCCTGGCTCAAGCACTTGCCCGCTTGCCCGTCGGTGCGACCAGTATTTCAGATTTTTCATACCATATAGAATTAGCCATCGAACGGGCATGGGTGTACGCCAGCCTGGAGTGTTTAGATACACGTATTCGCAGCGGACATTTGTTGCTGGCAATGCTAACCAATATGGAATTGCGCCGGGCACTGTTGGCTATTGCTCCAGAAATGGAAAAAATTCCACTGGAGCATTTGAGCAGCGATTTTAACTTTATTACGCAGGCATCGCCGGAAACCAATGAAGCGGCCACCGATGGTAGCCCAATGTATGACGGCACATTACCGGGTGAAGCCAGTAATGCTATTAACGGCAAAAGTACCGCGACATTGGCGCAGTACACCACGGATCTGACTGCATTAGCTCGTGAAGGCAAGATAGACCCGGTACTGGGGCGCAACCATGAAATCAGTACGATGGTGGATATTTTACTGCGTCGTCGACAAAACAACCCGTTGCTCACCGGTGAAGCTGGCGTGGGTAAAACGGCCGTAGTTGAAGGTCTGGCACTGGCCATTGTCGCGGGTGAAATGCCTCCCGCACTGAGTCAGGTGAGTCTGCTAACCCTGGATGTTGTGGCTCTTTCGGCGGGTGCCAGCATGAAAGGCGAGTTTGAAGCACGCCTGAAGAATGTCTTAGACGAAGCAATGGCTTCACCAACGCCTGTCATCCTGTTTATAGATGAAGTTCACACTCTGGTCGGTGCGGGGGGAAATGCAGGAACCGGTGATGCAGCTAATTTACTCAAACCGGCACTGGCGCGCGGTCAATTGCGCACCATTGGCGCGACAACCTGGAGTGAGTTTAAACGCCATATTGAAAAGGATCCGGCGCTAACTCGTCGTTTCCAGGTACTTCAGGTCGATGAACCTGATGAAGATACTGCTATTTCGATGCTGCGTGGATTGACTCCGGCGTTAGAGAAGCACCACGGCGTATGGATCATGGATGAAGCCTTGCAAGCTGCGGTGCGATTATCGCATCGTTATATCCCTGCGCGCCAGTTACCGGATAAAGCGATTAGCTTGCTTGACACCGCTTGTGCACGTGTTGCCGTCGCACAATTCTCACAACCGGCAGAATTGCAGCAATTGACTTTCCAGAGTGAAACCGCGCAAACCGAGTTGTCATCGCTGGAAAAAGCCCAACATTTCGGCAAAGGGCAGGACGAGCGCACAGCACTGTTAGAAGCCACGATTGCCCAACATTCAGCCGCGGCAAACAAGCTTGAACAACGTTGGCAGGCAGAGCGTGAATTGGTTACTGCCATTACGGCTACGCGAACGGTGCTGTATGAACTGGTGTCGCAACCCACGCCTGATGAAGAAAAACGCCAGCAGTATCAGCAGCAATTGGCGCAACTTGAAGAGCAATTATTGCTTATTCGCAGTGCGCAGCCTTTGGTACAAGCTGAGGTTAATGCAACCGTGATCGCCAACATTGTTGCGGATTGGACCGGGATTCAAGTAGGGCAAATGCTCAAAGACGATATTCGTGCCGTGATGGAGCTACCGCAACGTCTCGAAGAGCGAGTGATTGGTCAGCCGCATGCATTAGTCCAGTTGAGCGAAAATATTATGACTGCACGTGCGGGGATGGCAGACCCAAGGAAACCGCTGGGTGTCTTTATGTTGGTTGGCCCTTCCGGGGTGGGTAAAACAGAAACGGCATTGGCCATTGCGGAAAGTATGTATGGTGGTGAGCAAAACCTTATCACAATTAATATGAGCGAATACCAAGAGTCACACACGGTTTCCTCATTAAAAGGCTCGCCTCCAGGCTACGTGGGATACGGCGAAGGTGGTGTATTAACCGAGGCAGTACGGCGTAAACCTTATAGTGTTGTGCTGTTAGATGAAATTGAAAAAGCACATTCAGATGTCCATGAACTGTTCTTCCAGGTATTTGATAAAGGCCAGATGGAAGATGGCGAAGGACGGTTTATTGATTTTAAAAACACTATTTTGCTGTTAACCAGCAATGTGGGTAGCGAATTATTAAGTAACTTATTTGCTGATCCAGATACTGCTCCCGATCAAGATGGAATATTAAGTGCGTTGCAACCTGAATTGCTGAAAGTATTCCCCGCCGCATTTTTGGGTCGCGTCACTGTGATTCCTTATTTGCCGCTCCAGCAGAGCGCGTTGCAGCATATTGTTCGATTACATTTAGATCGTATCGGCCAGCGTTTGCAGTCTCAGCATCAGCTGACGTTGCAATACAGTGATGTGGTCGTTGACGATGTAGTTAGCCGCTGCTCAGTAGCAGAAACAGGCGCCCGTATGCTTATTCGTTATATTGAACAGAATATTACACCTGAAATTGGTAAATTTATTTTACGTGACCACGACGCAATACCTAACCAGATCGTGTTCGTCGATAAAGTCGAAAATAAATTCACGGTTTCTGTGCTGAATGAAAAGATAAATAATTAAACACATCAAGTTTAAAGGTGTTGGTTAGATATTTATCTCAAAAAGGAATTTGCTGTTTCTTGTCAAAATGAAAGGCAAAAAAGAATAGGGCGTATCTGCTTATGCAGATGTTAACTATATATGTGCTTTATTTAAAAAATAATTTAATTGGAAAGTAAACTAAAGGATGAAAGTTATGCGTAAAGTAAATCTGGCTGTATGTGCACTGGCTTTGGCTGTTTCTTCAACAACTGCTTTTGCTGCCTCAAATGGTACAGTTACCTTCAACGGTTTGTTGCAAGATGATACTTGCCAGATTGAAACAGGTACTGAAAATGTGCTGGTAACACTGCCAACGCTTTCTACTAGCGTTCTGGCAAAATCTGGTGATCAAGAGGGTTCCACAAACTTCACTATTTCTGTCGTGGATTGCCCAGTAGCTGTGACCAAAGTTTCTGCTCACTTCAACGCAATCAACAGTGACGGTGTTAACCCAACTACCGGTAACCTGACCAATAGCACTACTGGTGGAGCAACTGGTGCTGAAGTACGTCTTTATAACCTGGATAGCACTAGCTCACAAATCCGTGTGGGTGATACTGGTGCAGCATTTGATGTGACTCCAGGTACTGGTGCTGATCCTAAAGGTACCACGACTCTGTCTTACGCTGGTGGTTACTATGCAACTGCAGCAACCACTCCAGGTATCGTGACTGCTAAAGTTCAATACGTACTGTCTTATAATTAATCACTCGTTGAGTGATAGGTTTGCGACCCAGTTGTAATTGGGTCGTCATACCAAAGTAGTGATAACAACTTGTTGCTAAGGTTACAGCAGCATTCATTGGTAACGAGTTGTTATATCACCAGACGTACAGCTCTAACTCATTACTATTTGGTAACGCGATGTTTTATAAAACGATTATTTTAGTGTTGTCGCTGATTGTTGGCAACATCCCAACGTATGCTGCTATGACCATCAGTGGTACACGTGTGATATTCCCAGCGGCTCAGAAAGAAGTCAATGTACGCACGAATAATAAAGGCACAGAGCCCGCGTTAGTACAGGTCTGGGTTGATGATGGAAGTAGTAATGCCAAAATAAATAATGTCACTGTTCCCTTTATTGTGACGCCGCCGGTGTTTCGTGTTGAGAGCGGCAAAGGGCAAAGTGTCCGTATGATTTATAATGGCATGGCCTTACCGCAAGATAAAGAATCGGTCTTCTGGTTTAACATGCTAGAAATACCAGCAGTGCAAAAAGACAGTGCTGATAAAAATAAATTGGAATTGGCATTTCGTACCCGAATTAAAATTTTCTATCGACCAACAGCGTTAAATAGCAGCAGTGCAGAACAAGCTGAAAAGCTGCAATGGGAATTGGTTAACGATAGTCAAAAAGGTCAGGGCGTAAAAGTAACAAACCCGTCACCTTATTATTTTTCATTTGACTCAGGCAGTGTGACTGCTGGTGGGAAAAAAGTTGAACTGAAGACAGATATGCTGGCACCACTTTCCACTTCGGTTTTTTACCCTAACAGCAAAGTTTCAGGTATTTCAACAATGAGCTACAAGTTATTAAATGATTACGGTGCAGCGATTGATGGAAATATATCTTTTGCACAAGGTAAAGGAGTGGTTGTTAAAAAATAATAAAACGCTGCGGGGGCAAGGATAAGCGTGTCGGATAGGAAACCGGAAGCTCTTGCTGTGAAATGGCAGGTAAGCCGTAGGGTATAAAAGGGAGCTTTCGCTCGTGAATCATTTATGTATAACGCGCTACTTACAAAATAAAATCGATAGATTAGTGAATTTACCGTTCAAAAATTCATTGGGCTTTACGTTAACAATTATAAGTACGACTTTGTTCTTACATAAGAGTGTGATAGCGGCACCATTAGTGAATGAAAATAATGAGACTGAAATTACCGCAGTAGAATTTAATCCTGATTTTATTCGCGGTTCGGGGATTGATGTAGCACGGTTTATGAATGAAAACCCGGTATCCCCCGGAGTTTATGATGTGATGGTTATCGTTAATGGCAAGATGAACGGAAAGCACAGTATTCGCTTTGAATCCGTTGCCGGCGAATCCACCGCTGAACCCTGTTTTAAATTGGATCAGCTTGATGCATTGGGTCTGAGAATCGAGCTGAATGGTTCGACCAAGATAGCGAGTGATGTAAAAGACGCGGCGAAAGATCAATGCTACAACTTACGAGATTTAATTAAAGACAGCAGTACGCGTTATAACTCAGGGGACTTTGAGCTTTCAATTACGGTTCCACAGTTTAATTTAGTGAAACATCCTCGTGGCTATATTAGCCCCAGTTTGTGGGATGCAGGTGCCCCAGTTGGTTTCCTGGATTATAACAGCAATGTTTATGGCGTTTTTAACGGTAATAGAGATGACGGATCAAAGTCGAATTCTTATAACGCCAACATTGGCTTGATTACCGGTCTCAATCTTGGTGAGTGGCGGTTAAGAAAACGTCTTAATACCCGTTGGAACAACGATGGTGGTGCGCAAACCCAGAATTTATATGGTTTTGCGGCCACGGATGTCACTTCGCTGAAGAGTCAGTTAACTCTGGGGGATAGCGATACCCGCGGAAGTTTATTTGAGGGGTTTGGTTTACGGGGTGTTCAACTGGCATCCGATAACCGAATGTTAGCGGAAGGGATTCGAAATTACTCACCAGTGATACGGGGAGTGGCGGAAACCAACGCCAGAGTCACGGTGACTCAGCGTGGACAGACGATATATGAAACAGTCGTTACGCCGGGGGCGTTCGAACTGGCTGATATCGGCACCATGTCATACGGTGGTGATTTAGAAATGACGGTGACCGAATCTGATGGCCGTACCCGTAGCCAAAGAATTCCGTTTTCAGCGCCGCCGATGTTGCTTTACCAAGGGGTATCCCAGTTTGATATCGCTGCTGGCCGATTGAATGATAATACGGTAAATGCGAATCCGACGATTGTACAAGGTGCGTATTACTACGGTCTTGGCAACACTTATACGCTGTATAGCGGAGCGCAGCTGGCAGAGAATTATAGTTCAGTGGGGATTGGTAACGCATTTAATACCCAAATTGGGGGGATTTCATTTGATGTCACCCACGCAAGAAGTGAATTGAGTGATGACCGCCGTTCATCAGGTAATAGTTACAAAGTTGACTATACCAAATACGTTGGTGAGACCGATACCAACCTGACATTGGCGGCATATAGATACTCATCCAACGGTTTTTATACTTTTAGGGAAGCGAGTCAGGATCACTACGGCAGCATAAACGCTAACAGCGCTTTTGATTCTCGTACCCGCAACCGTTTATCGGTAAGTGTTTCTCAGCGGGTCGCTGACAATATGTCGCTGAACCTGAATAGTAGTTTTTATAGTTACTGGGGAGGGCAGGATGCGTCGCAGCAGTATGCCGTGACCTTTAATCATTCGCTGCGTTATTTCTCTTATGCGCTGACGGCAATGCGAACCAGTAATAGCAGTTACATCAGTAGTTATGACAATAGCAGTAATAACGATTACCAAAACAGTTACATGGCGTCTATTAGCATCCCACTGGGTGGCAGTATCGTGAAGCGACCATTGTTTAACACATTGTATTCAATGGCCAGCCATGATGATGCAGGTAATACGCTAGTGCAGATGAATGCCAGTGGTAGTCAGGGTGATCAGAGTGAGCTGGGTTATGGTGTCGGGACGTCGTACAGCAGTGGCAATGACACTGCCGCGAGTAAGACGGTGGCTGGTAACCTGAGTTACAAGACTGGGGTAGGGCAGTACGGGATGACGGCATCAGCGAATAACAGCTCATCTCGCCAGTTGTCTGCCTCTGCCAACGGCAGTTTAGTTGCTCACCAGGGAGGAGTAACTATCGGCCCACGTCTTGGCGATGCACCTTTTGCCATCGTGCATGCTGAAGGCGCTGCGGGAGCTAAGTTGTTTAACGGCAACGGAGCAACAATTGATAGTCGTGGCTATGCCATTATGCCGTCGATGACTGCATACCGTGAAAATACAGTGGCGATTGATTACAAAGAATTACCTGATTCGGTAGATGTACTGGAGAGTCAAAAAGTAGTGGTGCCGAGAACAGGAGCAATGATCCCGGTCACGATGAAGACTATTACCGGCGCACCATTAGTTCTTATCGTCAGGGATGAAAATAAAGAGTTTCTTCCTATTGGCACGGATCTATTGGATGCGGATGGTGTGAGTCAGGGGATTGTCGGACAAGGTGGTATGGCCTTTATTCGCGGTTGGGGGACGGGTTCACAACCCCTGCAGGTCATCAGAAATGGTGGTAAAGATAAATGCCGTATTCACTCAGGCACGGAAGCAAATGTTACAGCGAAGGCAGAAAGTACGCATATAACACAGTTGGAGGTGGTATGTCTTCGTGGTTAAAAAGTAATGTTGTACTGAAACTTTTATCGTTTCTGCTATTGCTGGCTACGGCTTTTATCGCGCGCCAGCCCGCTCAGGCAGCCAGTGCATGTGCTGGAGCGGCAGATTGTAAAGTTCAGGTTTCATTTACCGGTGAGTATCTGGAAGATACCTGTGAAGTCAGTATTGATGGCGGTTCTTCTTCAGAGTCAGTTTTATTACCGACTTTGTCGACCACCGAATTAAAAACTGATAAAGCAGAAGCGGGTAAAAAGCAATTTCAAATTGCGCTGAATAAATGTCCGGTAAATAGAACAGTGTCATTACGCTTTATAGCTGCTGGCGCTACCATGCCGGATGCAACAACCGGAAATTTACAGAATGAAGTGGCTGATGATTTCAGCAAAAGCGCGCAAGTCAGATTAAGTAAAGCTGCAGGGCAACAAATGGTGGTTGGCGATGAAAATAGTGTACAGGAATATGTTATTTCCAGTTCCGGTGCAGATGTCACACACTATTTTTTAGCGGGTTATTATGCAAAAGGTACGAATACGGTAACCCCAGGGCAGGTTAGAGCAACTGCTGGCATAGAGTTAGTTTATAAATAGGGGAGCACGTTTTAGTATTATTTTTTTACATTTAATCTCTCCAATAGCGGTTCAGGAAGCTTATTTCCTGATGATTTTACAATACGTTTTGAATAAAAGGCATATATGGTTAGTAAAAGTAATTCCCAAAAATTTATCGCTCGAAACCGAGCGCCACGCGTACAAATTGAATACGATGTGGAAATATATGGTAGTGAGAAAAAGGTTGAATTGCCATTCGTCATGGGCGTGCTGGCTGATTTATCCGGTAAGCCTCTTGAACCTTTACCTTCAGTAGCAGATAGAAAGCTGCTGGATATTGACATCGATAATTTCGATGAGCGTATGAAAGCAATGAAACCACGAGTTGCATTTGCTGTGAAAAATACGCTGACGGGTGAAGGCCAGTTGATGGTGGATATTACTTTTGAGAGCCTGAATGACTTTTCTCCCGATGAAATTGCCAAGAAAGTCGATTCTCTGTCTCAATTGTTAGATGCCCGTACTCAATTGGCAAACTTGCAAACCTATATGGATGGCAAGGCAGGTGCAGAGGAATTAGTAATGAAACTTCTGAAAGACAAATCATTACTGGCAACACTGGCATCCGCACCGAAAACAAAGCAATCCGCTGCTGATGCTCCACAGTAAGATTGATTAAGAAGAGAAAAACCATGTCCACTTTAGAAGCAAAAAATAAACCAGCCGCTGCTGCGACTGAATATAGCGACTTTAATTCGTTATTGACCAAAGAATTCAAGGCTAAGTCTGAGCAGACCAAAGCGGCAGTAGAAGGTGCCGTTAAAACATTGGCTGAGCAGGCGCTGGCTAATTCGGTAACTGTATCTGATGATGCTTATAAAAGCATTGCCTCTATTATTGCTGAAATCGACAGTAAATTGTCTGAGCAGATCAATTTGATCTTGCATCATCAAGAGTTTCAGTCTCTGGAAAGTGCCTGGCGTGGCCTGCACTATTTAGTGAATAACACCGAGACTGATGAGAAATTGAGATTACGTTTTCTCGACATCTCTAAAGATGAATTACGCCGTAATATGAAGCGTTATAAAGGTGTGGCGTGGGATCAGAGCCCATTATTCAAAAAAGTCTATGAAGAAGAGTATGGCCAATTGGGCGGCGAACCTTATGGTTGCCTGGTGGCGGATTACTACTTTGACCATACTGCGCCTGACGTTGATTTGCTGGCTTCCATCGGTAAGGTTGCTGCTTCTGCACACGTACCTTTTATCACTGGTGCCGCGCCGTCAGTATTGCAGATGGAATCCTGGCAAGAGCTGTCAAATCCGCGTGATTTGACCAAGATCTTCACTCAGAATCTTGAGTATGCTGCCTGGAACTCACTGCGTCAGTCCGAAGACTCCCGTTATATTGGTCTGGCAATGCCGCGTTTCCTGGCGCGTCTGCCATACGGTATTCGCACTAACCCGGTAGATGCCTTCCACTTTGAAGAGACGACTGACGGTGCCGACCATGGCAAATATGTGTGGTCCAACGCGGCGTATGCTATGGCTGTTAACATCAACCGTTCATTCAAAGAATATGGCTGGTGTACCCTGATTCGTGGTGTGGAAAGTGGTGGTGTGGTGGAAGGCTTGCCATGTCATACATTCCCAACTGATGATGGTGGCATTGATATGAAGTGCCCAACAGAAATCGCTATTTCTGACCGTCGTGAAGCGGAATTGGCTAAAAATGGCTTTATTCCACTGGTGCACAGAAAAAATACTGATTATGCGGCATTTATTGGCGCGCAATCATTGCAAAAACCTGCTGAATATTACGATTCAGATGCTACAGCTAACGCCAACTTGTCGGCACGTTTGCCTTACCTGTTCGCCTGTTCACGTTTTGCCCATTACCTGAAATGTATCGTGCGTGACAAAATCGGCTCATTCAAAGAGCGCGATGAGATGCAACGCTGGTTGAACGATTGGGTCATGAACTATGTAGATGGCGATCCGGCAAACTCTTCTATCGAGACGAAAGCACGCCGTCCGTTGGCCGCAGCTGAAGTTATTGTTGAAGATGTTGAAGGTAACCCAGGTTATTACCAGGCTAAATTCTTCCTGCGCCCACACTTCCAATTGGAAGGTTTGACGGTATCACTGCGCATGGTTGCTAAATTACCTTCACTGAAAGATGTTGCGTAATTAAATAGATGACAACTGGGGCCGAGGAATAATATTACTCTGCATCAGGTTAAAGAATATGGAAGTTACCTCTATTTAATTAGTATTTAGTGGAAAGTATGTGTTTTCGTGCAATGCATCGCGCGAGGCCTTACGTCATTCAAGGCATGATATTGAATGACGTTAAAAGAAGTGGTGTATAGGTAAAGTATTGTAATAGTCAATAATAAACTATTTGTAATGCTTATTTTCATAGGAAAGGGATGTGTTTTCGTAAATTTATTACGTGGGCCTTCCTACGCTTGATGTTTTTCATTAAGTGAAATTAATAGAAGTGCGAGAGAGGATTATTATGTCGCAAGATATGTTTATTAAAATTGATGGTATCGAAGGCGAATCTTTAGATGCTAACCACAAAAACGAAATTCAGGTGCTGGCTTGGAAATGGGACGTTTCTCAGCACTCAAATATGCACAGTGGCTCAGGCGGCGGTTCAGGTAAAGCAACTGTTTCTGACTTCTGTTTCACGCATTATACCGATAAAGCAAGCCCGAACTTATTGAGCTATTGCTTGTTGGGTAAGCATATTAAGAATATCCAATTCGTTCTGCGTAAAGCAGGTGGCGATCCACTGGAATACCTGACTATTAAATTTACCGATGTAATCATCACTCGTGTTGATATGGCCGGTTCTCTTGAAGATGAAACTCGTCCACGTGAAGAGATTCGTTTCTCATTCACCAAGATGACTCAAGACTACGTTATGCAGAATGCTGAAGGCCATAAATCTGGCGTTATTTCTGCTAACTACGATGTTAAAGCTAACCAGCAAAGCTAAGCAATGCTGTTTTAGACCAGACATCAAACTTGCCACTTTCGGGTGGCAAGTTTTCTCAGTGACGGAGTTTATCCGTAATAGTTTTTCACCCAGATCTAGGTTTTATCCACAATAGATGTAACAGGCCTGATAGTAGTGCAGGTAATAAGCAAAGTGATGAATCTGCCGGTCACTATATTATTGTGGATAAAACTTAATGTTTTTATTTGATTAGGTTGAGTATGAAAAAAAATATCCGTTGGTTTAATCGGATTACACAATACTTTTTCGTGGCATTGGTCACGCTATTGGTCATGGCATGTAGCTCGAAGCCTCAACCCGAACCGGTTGATAAATTGAGCGTCGAGCTGATTACGGCAAAAAATATCAATCCAAATGACAAAGGTGTCGCTAATCCGTTAAGGATCACAGTTTATACCCTGAAGAATACGGATGAATTTAAGTCGAGTGATTTCTTCACTATTACCGAAGAGGGCACTCCATCGCTGAAAGAGCAGATGGAGAAAGTGTTTGACGGAATCATGCTACCTAATGAGACAAAAACAATAGAACTGACGCTAAACAGTGGCGTCACTGCCATCGGCGTTGTTGCTGCTTACCGTGAAATTGAGCAGGCGGAGTGGAACGCGGTTTTTAGCCCGTTACCCAAGAAACGCGTGCAGCCCTGGTATAAAAAATGGTGGTCAGGGAAACAAAACGATCCGGTCGTCAAGGTGCGCGTTGAGCGTCTGTCAATATCAATTAAAGAAATGGACTAAGTCGTGAGAACTAACAAAGTCGTTTGGAGTGAGGGTCTTTTTCTTCGCCCGCAACTTTTTCAACAGCAAGAGCGGTATCTTGAATATTACGCTCATAAACGAGCCGCCACGATTACCCCATTCTTTTGGGGATTCGCGCAATATGAAATTGATCGCGAAGCGCTCTCCTATGGCAAGTTGGTACTGCGATCTGGCAAAGGGGTATTACCGGACGGTACGCCTTTTGATATTCCCGGTCATGCGGAACTGCCTGAGCCACTTACTATCACCCCAGATCATTTGGGCAAACTAATCTATCTGGCGGTTCCGTTGCGGCTGGATAACAGTGATGAAACTATTTTTGACGAATATGACATGAGCTCATTGGCGCGTTTTTATGCCTATGAAGCAGACCTCAGTGACACTAATGCTATTCGCCAGGGGCCGAAGCCGGTGCAGTTGTCGCGGCTGCGGCTTAAATTGGTTTCTGAAAGCGAAATGACCGAATCATGGATTGGGTTGCCACTGGCCAAAGTCAGGGCGATTCAGCCTGATGGTAGCGTACTGCTGCATCTGGAAGACTACATTCCTCCGGTGACGGGATACGCGGCGAGTTCACTGCTGTCAGAGTGGCTGACTCATCTTAATGGCTTGGTCAAAATGCGTGCCGATATGCTGGCTAAACGTCTGTCAAACAGTGATGGCAAAGCCAGCGCCAGTGCTGAAATTGTCGACTACTTGCTGCTGCAAATTTTTAATAAATACGAGCCAAGTCTGGATCATCTGCGCAATATTCCAGAATTACCGCCAATCGTGCTTTATCAAGAACTTGCCAAGTTTGCCGGTGAATTATCCACCTTTATTCGGACCAAAACGCGTCGGCCGCGCCCGGCTCCGGGATATGACCACGGGAAACTCTACCCGTCGATTCGCCCATTGGTGGACGATGTGCATGAATTGCTCAATCAGATTCTGGTGCGTGCAGGGCAGATGATCCCGCTGGAGCCAAAAGGGAATGGCGTATGGTCTGCCTCTGTGCTGCCTAATGAATTACGTTCATTTTCCAATTTGGTATTGGCTGTTCATGCACAATTACCAATGGACGTATTGCAGCATCAATTCTCAGTACAGACCAAAATCAGTGCGCCACAACAGTTGCATGAACTGGTGCGCTCACATTTACCGGGTCTCGAATTACAGCGGTTGCCGGTTCCACCGCGGCAAATTCCGTACAGTGCGGGATACGTTTATTTCGAATTGATGAAAAGCGGGCCGTTTTGGGACAAAGTTTCCAATGCAGGGGCCATTGCACTACACGTGGCTGGCGATTTCCCTGCATTGAAAATGGAGCTCTGGGGGGATTAGAGATTCATGAGTGATAGCAGTGAATTGAACCCAGGGATACCGATGCCCTCCTTTGATCAAAGCAGAGATGCGGATACCAATCCGCAGGCGTTAGGCCATTTCTTGCTTGATGAGCCGGGTGTTTACACCGAGAGCACACAATCTGGTGCGGCGTTCAGCCACGAGGCTACGCGCTCACCGGGTTTTCAGCCCTATGATACCGCCCAGCTTCGAGGCGAAAGTGTCCAGCAGCGCGTGGCTAAAGCGGTCGCGTCTCCAACGCCATTATTGGAGGCGGCACAGCCATTGTTACGTGCCTTAAGCGAGATGCCACAAGAGATAGCGGATGCTTCGCAGGTTCAGATATTAAAAGAGAGCCTGAAGAATGAGATAACCCTGTTTAGTGTGGTATGTGATGAAGCGGATATCTCGTGGAAGAAAATGGCCATCGTCCGCTATTGCTTGTGTACCGCGCTAGATGAAGCGGCTCACACCATGTCGTGGGGCGTCATGTCGGGTTGGTCGCAAAGCAACCTGCTAAACCATTTTGAAGGTGATAACGACGGCGGGAATAAATTTTTCCTGTTAGTGGGCCGTCTGTCAATGAGCCCACATGAATATGCGGATTGCTTAGAGGTATTGCTGAGGATTTTAGGGCTGGGTTTTGAAGGCCGTTACAGCATTATCGAAGAGGGTGACCGGCAATTAACCAAAATCCGTCAGGGATTGTTGACGTTACTGCAAAGTACCCGCGATACCGTTCCTACCGCGCTTTCTCCGCATGGATTAATCGCGCATCAGTTCCGCAAAAAGCGAGGGATCTTTGTTCCGGTTCGTGTGTCGATGCTGCTGTGTGGTTTCTTGATTGCGGCCACCTTTATTGGCAGTAAATATTTTCTCTCCGTACCCGAAAGCGACCTGCTGAAGAGAATGGCAGCCTTGCAACGTCCGGTTATCGTGCCAACCGTTGCGGTACAAAAACTACGTCTGGCTATTTTGTTAAAAGACGAGATAGCGAAGCAGCTAGTGAGTGTTGATGAAACAAGCAGTCGCAGCAAAGTCATCTTCAAAGGCGACACCATGTTCCAGGTGGGTTCGGATAAAGTCCGGTCCGAAATCATGAGTGTCATCGAGCGTGTTGCGCAGGAAGTTCATCGCGTACAGGGGGCGGTGCTGATTATTGGGCATACCGACTCTATGCCGATCAACAAACCAGGTTTCCCTAATAACCAGGTGCTTTCTGAGAAACGTGCTGCCAACGTTGCACGCTTTATGGAGAAAGCGGGTATCCCGACTGACAAAATTCAGTTTGAAGGGAAAGGGGATACGCAGCCAGTCAGTAGTAATGACGATGCAGCCGGGCGTTCACAAAACCGCCGTGTAGAAATCTTTGTTAATTATTGAGATATAGAATGTCTTATTTGAATCGATTGTTTTCTGGCTGGGCCATGAAACGAATATTGCTGGTGGGCTGCTTTCTATTACTGGCTGCCGCAATATGGTTTTTGGGGCCTTTCCTCGGATTTGGCGAGGCGCGACCGCTTGAAGGTTATGAACCCAGAATTATTTTCTTACTGCTGGCTCTGGCTCTGTTATTGGGTTTTTGGTTTAACGTGCCGCGCTTTGTTATGTTGGCGGTGGTCGCCTGCGCTGCGGTATGGGTTATCGCGCCCTTTATATTAGTAGGGGATAGCCATCCGCTGGAAGATCCACTGCGTCGTGGCGCAATTATCGCTTTTATTGCCTTTATCACCATTCTTTATGGTGTGTGGCGTTTTATGCGGGCTTTAGCGCTCAACCCTGCGCTATTGGATAATTTTATCAACCCGAAGAAAGGTCAATCTGAACTTGAACCTGACTTTTCTGAAATCAATGCGGTGATTCGCAATGGCATAAATTATGTCCGTCGTATTCACAGTGGCATTCCAACCTGGAAGCGTTTTTTTGTTTCCAGCCGCTGGCGTAGCGAACTGCCTTGGTTCATGGTGCTGGGCACCAAGAGTGCTGGTAAAACCTCACTGATCCTCTCATCAGGACAAGATTTCCCTCTGCCTGAGCAGTTGGATCGCATCGGTAAAGAAAATGTATCGACTCAGCATTGCGAATGTCTGTTCTCTAATGATGCCCTATTTTTAGATACCGCCGGTAAGTACATTGATGACGGCAAAGAGCATCAAATTGAATGGGATGGCATCTTAAAGGCGCTGAAAAAGTATCGTCCGGTCAAGGCGGTTAACGGCGTTATTGTGGCTATTTCAGTCACCGACATTTTGGGTAAAAGTAAAGCCGAGTTATTGACGCTATCGGCCACGCTGCGCGCGCGTTTAGATGATGTTCGTGGTGTGCTCGGTGTTCGTTTCCCGGTATATGTGACTATCACCAAACTGGATCAACTGTCTGGTTTTGATGAGTATTTCCGCAATTTGACCGCCGAAGACCGCGAACAAATCTGGGGGGTGACTTTCCCTTATAACGAGGAGAAAGGGCGCGCGGATATGGAGCTTGAGCAACGTATCAGCACTGAGTTGGCACTGCTTGAAAACCGCATCAGCAACAACATGCATGTGCGTCAGCAAGAAGAGTATTCCGTCACTGATCGTAAAGGCATGTATGCATTACCGCAGGATTTCAGATTGTTGTCCCAACGGGTGACTGAAGTCTTGCAGAATGTGTTTTTTGCCTCGCGTTTTGATGAGACAAAGTTCCATACCACGTTGCGTGGGATCTATTTTGTCAGCAGTTGCCAGCCTGCGAATATTGGGCTGTTAAATAACAGCACCCTGGTCCAGAAATGGCGCAATGTTATTAGTCATATGAAGCCTGCATCCCCGGCCTCGCTTTCGCAAAGAAGTGATGATGAAGGTCAATTGATCAGCGAAACGGCTTATGGAAAACAATATTTCCTCAAGCAGCTATTCCGCGACGTCATCACCCAAGATGGGGATTTGGTGAGTTATAACCTCAAAGTGCAATCCAAATACCGTTTCCAGAATTTATTGGGACACGTGGCTTGTATCGGGCTGGCGGTGTGGCTGGTATGGGCATTCCTTATCAGTTTCCAGCACAACGATGGCTATTTACAGGCGGTTGGTACCAAGCTCCAGCACTTAGAGAGCAGCGTTAGCCGTTATGTTAAAACCACCAATGAGCAGATGTTACCCACGCTGTTGAATGCCACTCAGCAGTTACCTGAGTACGGCACGCTGGATGTGGAAAACCCGAGTCTTGATTGGCGCTATGGTTTATACACTGGCGGGGCGGTGTCTCGGGGCGCGAACAATTTGTATCAGTTTTTCCTGCAAAAATACCTCTTCCCGATGGTTGAACGTGAGGCCGAAGTCTCATTAAAAAATGCGATCAATAGTGGCGATTCTGAAGCGGTCTATGTTGCGTTAAAACTCTATCTCATGCTGACTGATGAAGAGCATTTCGATCAGAATTATGTGGTCGATAAAGTCACTCAAGCTTGGCAGAAGAGCGGGAAAATCGAGCCTTATGAGGAGAAAGGTATTTTCGCCTCCCATTTGAATACGCTTTTCACCCAAAAAGCGTGGCGACAATATGGACAAGCGGCAGATAGCGAGCTGATCAAACAGGCCAGGGCCATGCTGGCAGAGAAAACTGAGACTGCCAGACTGTGGGGGCGCGTTCAATCACATTTACAGGCACAAGCGCCCGCCAATCTGACATTACGTAAAATGGTGGGTGAGAATGCGACACAGGTTTTTACCCTATCGGATGACGAATTACTGCATGAAGGGGTTCCGGGGCTATATACCCACGCCGGGTATCATCAGGTGGTTAAAAAAAAGCTTACGCCATTGCTGATGCAACTTCAGCAAGAGGATCGTTGGGTGATGGCTCAGCCATTGACTTCTTCATTTGATCCTCTGGCGCTACAGCAAGATGTGCTAACCCTGTACTTGAAAGAATACACCGATTACTGGAAACGCTTCCTCTCCAGTGTGCGCCTGATTTCTGTTGATGCTGACAGTGGAGAGTATGCAGAAGGGTTATCTCTGGATATTGCGCTGTTGAGAACGCTGGTGTCAGAGAACTCACCTTTGCTCAATTTGGCAAAGCAGTCAGTGAAAGAAACGACGTTAGTTGAAACCGTAAAAGAGAAAACACTACTCGACGATATAACAATAAGAAATCAGGGAAATTTAGTTAACCAGGCTAAAAAAGTGCAGGAAAAGATCGCTTTTCGTGAGAATAAGCTGGTTCAGGAATTTGTTGATAGTCAATTTGACGGACTGCGCGCTTTTGTTAAGGGCGAACCGAGCGATGGGGAGAATAACAGTAACCTTTCTGTGATTCAGGGCACCCAGATGAGCCGGGTTATTGGTGCGTTGAATGATCAATATACCCGTCTGGTGGTGTTTAACAGCGCGTTTGAATATGGCGATATCCCTCCGATCTCTCATGGAGGGGAGCGTATCGCGATTGAGTCACAAACCTGGCCGGATCCGTTTAGCAATATCATTGCGCCACTTTTAACCAGTTCATCGCAGAAGTTTGAAAATAAAGTGATTACCCACACGTCGAAGGCTATCGATATGGGGGTCGGTGAGATATGCCGCAATACCTTACAGGGGCGTTATCCCTTTGCTGATAGTGAGAAAGTCGTCAGTTTGAGTGATTTTGAGCGCTTCTTCGGCGCGGGTGGCACGGTGGACAGTTACTTTAAGAAGAACCTGGAAAGCAAAGTCGACACTACCACCACGCCTTGGCGTTATAAAGGCAGCGCAAGCCGTGATGGCCTGGAATTTTTTGAACAGGCGGCGGTGATTCGCAATGCATTATTTAATGCCAGTGAAGGCCGCAAAGTGGCTTTAGACTTCTCGGTATCCGTGCGTTATTTAGCCCCCTCAATTACGCAATTAATCATGAATTTTGACGGGAATATTGTGCGCTATTCCCACGGCCCGGTGACGCCATCATTCTTCAAATGGCCGGGAGTTCGTCAAGGAACAATAGTGAGTTTAACTGCTCAGCGCCAACAAGCTTCCGCGATGCCAGACATCCTGCTGCGTGGCCCTTGGGCATTGCTGAAATGGGCTGATAAGGCTGATGAAGTGGCCCAAGATGCCAGTGGCATGCAACTTCTGACCTATATCATGGGCAAAGATCGCGTCGAGCTGGAAGTGTCCGGTTTGACTTACGGTAATGAGAGTATCAGTGAACTGCTTAGAGGCTTCCAATGCCCAAGTGTGCTCAATGATGATATGCATGGAATTTGGTGATTTAACAGGAAGTTAAAGCTTACAAAACTATGGATTTGGAGGTGTGTAGGTATGGGAAATTAATGGAATAAACCGATTCATCATAATGCACCAACCATTAAAAGTGTAATGAACACTTTGCGATATTAACCGGATATTAGGTATTAGTATGTCAAGGACAATAAAGTTGAGCAGCCCGGCCATGCCCTATTTATTGGGTGAGCCTGCGCTGGTACTGTCGAAGTTAGAAGGAGAGGAAGCCTTTTCGACTTTGTATTCATATACCATCACGGCAAAAACGCCGGCTAACCCCTCCATTCCTTGGCAGACAGCCTCTAATGTCGATCTCAAAGCCTTAATTGGTAAAGAGATGACCATTGAAATGGAACTGGATGGTAACGGTCTCGATTATGTAAAAGGTGTCGGTAAAGGCACGCGTGAAATTTCTGGTTTGGTCGAAAAAGCCCGATTTATTGGCCGTGATGCCAATCAGGCAATGTTTGAAATTGTCCTTCGACCTTGGTTCTACCTCACAGATTTAACCTCTGACTTTAAGATTTTTCAAAATAAAAATGTAGTAGATATTATTGATGAAGTGCTTGCTGACTATAACTTTCCGTTTGAAAAACGGCTGGCGACGACTTATCCAATACTCGACTTCCAGGTGCAATACGGTGAAACCGACTTTAATTTCCTCCAGCGTTTAATGGAGGAGTGGGGTATTTACTGGTTCTTTGAACATGATGATCATAAACAAAAATTAATTCTGGTCGACCATGTCGGTGCTCACAAACGTTATTTCAGTGAAGCTTACCATACCATTGAATATCTCTCGGATGAGCCAAAGGCCGGGGAAGAATACATCACCCAATTCCAGACTCAGGAAACGCTAACTACTGGGCGCTGGGTCTATAACGACTACGATTTCACCAAATCTCGTGCTGACATTTTGACGATGGACAGCAAGCCACGCAAAACCAGTTTTAGCGATCTCGAAATTTATCAATGGCCTGGGGATTATGATCAGCCGGATATCGGGGAGCATCTGGCGCGAGTGCGTATTGAGGAGCGCGGCGCGTTGGGTTCGCGTGCCGTCGGTTGTGGCGAAGTTCGTGGCATCGTTTGCGGTGCTAACTTCGAACTGCAAGGCTTCCCGGTTGATAAAGCTAACCGCGAATACATGGTTATCTCCAGCCGTTTGTCGGTTTCTGAAGTGGCACAGCTATCCCGTGGGGATGAGTTTCACTATGAAACTACGTTTACGGTTCAGCCAACCACCAAGATCTATCGCCATCCACAACTTACACCAAAGCCAAAAACCAGCGGGCCACAGAATGCTATCGTTGTGGGCCCACCGGGCGAAGAGGTATGGACTGATGAATATGGCCGGGTAAAAGTACGTTTTGTCTGGGACCGTTACGGCAAAAACGCAGAGTCGGACTCATGCTGGTTACGCGTGAGCCAGGCTTGGGCTGGGAACAGTTTTGGTGGCATTTACATTCCGCGTATTGGCCAGGAAGTGTTGGTGGACTGCATCAATGGCGACCCGGATCGCCCGTTGGTCAGTGGTAGTCTCTACAATAACGTGACTCGCCCACCTTGGGATTTACCTGCGAATGCCACACAAAGTGGCATGGTCAGCCGTACTATTGGCGGAGGGCTAACCAACTATAACGGCGTGCGTTTTGAGGATAAACCGGGCCTGGAGCAATACTGGGAGCAGGCCGAGCGCGATATGGCGCGTCTGACGAAAAATGATGAAACACAAGTCATTGGCGCTAATGCTGATCTGAGTGTGGGGGCCAACCGCAGCGTGCTTGTAGGGGCTAATTCGACATCAACTGTTCTTGGTGCTTCCGCGCAATCCGTCGCTTTAGCGTCTTCAATACAAGTTGGATTGGCACGGAGTGTGGTCGTGGGAGCCACTCATGCTCTGAATGTCGCTTTAGCCAATGCCACCAACGTGGGTGGTGCCAACCTGACCAACGTCGGTGGTTACAACGCACTTTCTGTCGGTGGTGCTCATCAGGTAGCCGCTGGCGGTGCTGCGACACTGGTTGCTGGTGGTGCTGTGGCGATCGGTGCGGGTGGTGAGCTGGTGCTCAGTGCCGATACCATCAAGATTGTCGGCAAAAAGAAAGTCATTATTCAAGGGGGAGAGATCCACCTTAACTCTGATGATTGTTGTGGCGGAGGCGGCAGCGGTGCAGGGGGGGGCTTAGCCGCGCTTTCAAGCTTGGCGGGACTGAAGCTACTGGGGGGAGGTATCGGGCTGCCATTGCCATTACCACCATTGCCAATACCACCGATCATTCCACCGATACCGCCAATTGATCCGCCGGAACCAACGGCTGAAACGCCGGAGCCAACAATTGACCCGCCGGAACCAACGACTGAGACACCGGAGCCGACGGTAACGCCAGAGCCGACCGATACGCCAGAGCCGACCGATACGCCAGAGCCGACTGATACGCCGGAGCCGACGGTAACGCCAGAGCCGACGGTAACGCCAGAGCCGACGGTAACGCCAGAGCCGACCGATACGCCAGAGCCGACTGATACGCCAGAGCCGACTGATACGCCAGAGCCGACCGATACGCCAGAGCCGACCGATACGCCAGAGCCGACCGATACGCCAGAGCCGACCGATACGCCAGAGCCGACTGATACGCCAGAGCCGACCGATACGCCGGAACAGACCGATACGCCAGAGCCGACCGATACGCCAGAGCCGACGGTAACGCCGGAGCCGACCGATACGCCAGAGCCGACCGATACGCCAGAGCCGACCGATACGCCAGAGCCGACCGATACGCCAGAGCCGACCGATACGCCAGAGCCGACCGATACGCCAGAGCCGACCGATACGCCAGAGCCGACCGATACGCCGGAGCCGACCGATACGCCAGAGCCGACCGATACGCCAGAGCCGACCGATACGCCGGAGCCGACCGATACGCCAGAGCCGACCGATACGCCAGAGCCGACCGATACGCCGGAGCCGACCGATACGCCGGAGCCGACCGATACGCCGGAGCCGACTGATACGCCAGAGCCGACCGATACGCCGGAGCCGACCGATACGCCAGAGCCGACCGATACGCCAGAGCCGACCGATACGCCGGAGCCGACTGATACGCCAGAGCCGACCGATACGCCGGAGCCGACCGATACGCCAGAGCCGACCGATACGCCGGAGCCGACCGATACGCCGGAGCCGACCGATACGCCGGAGCCGACCGATACGCCGGAGCCGACCGATACGCCGGAGCCGACCGATACGCCAGAGCCGACCGATACGCCAGAGCCGACCGATACGCCGGAGCCGACCGATACGCCGGAGCCGACTGATACGCCAGAGCCGACCGATACGCCGGAGCCGACCGATACGCCAGAGCCGACTGAACCACCAGAGACACCAGAACCAACGCCAACGGATGAACAGACGCCTCCGCCTTGATTCTGAGAAAAAGTGAACTCAGCATATTCGGTATGAACCTGAATCGTCAGACATGCCGATATGCTGAGGCAAAAAATTATTGAATGGTTATACCGTTAAGAGAGATGAAATATGTTTTGTGCAGCAAGAATGGGCGACGCTACCAGTTGCGGTGCGATATGTAGCGGTTCACCCAATGTATCAATTAACGCAGTTCCGGCAGCTATTGCGGGCGGGAGCGCAGCCTCATCCTCGTTAGTAGGGATGACCAGTGTAGTCACCGGCTCCGGAACCGTTTTTATTAATAAGTTTCCAGCCGCGCGGGTGAGTGATGTGGCTGGAGATGGGGCCGCAATTGTCTGCGGATCGCCGAATGTATTTATAGGCGGTTAATAGGCATGCTACTCGTATTAACTTGGCCACGGATGTCGCAACAGTTTCAGCTTAATGAGGCGATTACTGAGCAGAATGCTGTCTGTTTCAGCATGGAAAAAGGGGAGTTTACTCCCCATTCTATGGGGGATAGACAAAATGAAGTTCGGTTTTATCGGCACGCATCTGAATCAATGATCGTAAATCAAAGTAGCGATTTCATCTGTATTATCAATGGAAAAGAGTTAAGTCCAGGTGAACATCACCCTGTGTCATTTGGTGCGGAAATTAAATTTGGTCATTTTGTCATTACCGCCAAAAAAGCCTCTGGGCAAGCAGCAGGTAAGAGTTTTACTGACAACTTGTTAATGCTAGAACACCCCTCGATATGTGATACGACTGACTTACCGGAAATAGAAGATATTTTGTCTCATGGTGGTCATTACATCTCTTATTTCGATGATGTTAATGAGGTACAAACTCATGGGCAGCTGGGGCCAGATATCCTGAAAAGCCTGGAGCTGGAGTACAAACGTTTTTTAATGTGGGGTGAGCAAGGCCGGGAATTCTCAGAAAAAGATAAACGGCAGGTGACAAAGTTATCTGCCAATGATGGTTTTTTGGAGAATATAAGGGAATGCGTAAAGGATAAAACGCTGACGGAATGTATTTTAGATTCCGGTGGACTTATCGAAAAAGTCACCAAGGAATTAAGTGTCATAGATTATCTGGACACATCCCATAATGATGAAAAAGTTGATTTATTAAAACTGTTGGCACCAGAACACCTTACTTCAAAAGAAAAAAACAGTGTGCCTGCGCTGGTATTCCAGGAACTCTATAAGTTAGGGCTAGATAGCCATTTATAAATTTAAATATGGAAATAACAATTTAATGAATACGACCAACTTAAATGAATTATTGAAAAGCAGCTCATTGGCCGAAATACAATCGGATGTTATTGCCACGTTGAAATCCAAGCCAGCAGATACCAATGCACGCGAGCTATTATTTAAGCTCTATTGTTTGGCTGGGTTATGGCAAAAAGCGTTATTGCAACTTGAAACTCTGACTAAATTTGCCCCAGATATGACCAAGCAGGCAGAGCTGTATAAGAATCTGGTCTTGAGTGAGACGTTGCGTGAAGACGTGTTAGCAGGGAAACGCGATCCAGGAACCTTAGGTAACCCCCTGCCTGAGTGGGCGGTATTGATGCAGCAAGCTAACCAACATTTGCATGAGGGTGATTACTCACAAAGCGAAGAACTGCGCGAGCAAGCATTGTCACAAGCCCCCGAAAGTGCTGGGGAAAATAGCTCAGCGACGCCCTTTTCATGGATAGCGGATAGTGATAGCCGCATCGGGCCGGTTTGTGAGTTTATCAGCGCCGGCGGTTATCGTTGGGTACCTTTCGCTGATGTTCAATTAATGACGATTTCTAAGCCTAAAAATATTACAGACTTGGTATGGGCGCCGGCACAATTGACGGTGAATAATAAAGTTTGGTACGGCTATATCCCGGCACGTTATCCGTTATCTCTCGATGCTGATAATGACACTAAACTTGGCCTTAAAACTGAATGGAGCCAACCGGCAGACTCACTCTATATTGGTTCAGGGCGGAAAATGTTTATTACCGACCAAAATGAGTACGCATTATTCGATATTGAAGAGTTTAGATTTGATGTTGAAAAGTTTGGATTTGACGAACAGGCTAATTAATGGAAAAGAAGAGACAGTTTTTGCCTACTCTGCTTGAGCGTTTACTTGATGATGAGCCTAAAAAATTGTTAGAGCCTCATGATAAGTTTTTTTATGACTCACGTACGATGCGAAAACTGGTGCAGCGGAATATCGCTGAAATATTAAATAATGCCAATATTGACGACCGGCTTGATGAACAGCGCCATAAGTGGGTGGCGAAGTCGGTTTTAAATTACGGTATTTCGCCACTGGTGGGGAGGCATTCAACTCCCCATAACTGGACGACTATCGAGCGAATTATCCGTGAAGCAATCATCCGTTTTGAACCCCGGATCATCGCAGAGTCTCTGGTCGTCAATCAGCAGCATAATGCCAGAAATGGCATTATTCAGTTTGAAATCAGAGGCCTGATTGAGTGGGATCCGTATCCTATTGATTTGTGTATCGGCGGGGCCTATGACGTTGAAACCGATCAGGCAGAACTCCGCGCGCGTTAGTTAAAGAGGTCAGTTATTGCTATATAAACAAAAGGTTAATTTGGGGAGCCCGGTATTAATGTCTCCCCAGACAGTTGTCAGGTGTTCAATGAATGTACGTCAATTGAACACCTGAACTGCAGGATGGATAATTATTTGCTCTTATCCTGTAAGCCACGAGCAGTGAGATTATTATTATCCACCTGTGGCAAACCTACCTCTGCTGAAGCAGACAATAGCCCAGTAGTGGCGTAACTAAAGAGCTTCTTACGTGTATCGGTGATATCGAGATTACGCATAGTTAGCTGACCGATACGGTCATCTGGTGAGAACACTGAATCACCTTTCTCCATCGTCAAGCGCTCTGGCTGATAAGTCAGGTTTTCAGAGACAGTATTCAGGATGGAATAATCATTACCACGACGAAGTTCCAGAGTGACTTCACCGGTAATTTCGCTGGCAACCCAACGCTGCGCCGAGTCACGTAACATCAGCGCTTGTGGATCGAACCAACGGCCCTGATATAGCAAACGGCCTAGCACACGGCCATTAGCATGATATTGCTCAATGGTATCTTCGTTATGAATACCGGTCAGCAGGCGCTCATAAGCGATGTGCAGCAACGCCATTCCTGGGGCTTCGTAAATACCACGGCTTTTAGCTTCAATAATACGGTTTTCAATTTGGTCGCTCATGCCCAAACCATGACGGCCACCAATACGATTGGCTTCCATCATTAGCTCAACGCTATCGTCAAACACCACCCCATTGAGTGCAACCGGGTAACCGCGCTCAAAACGGACAGAGACTTCTTCCGCTTTCACTACCACATTTTCGTCCCAGAACTTCACCCCCATAATTGGGTTAACGATTTTGACGCTAGAGTTCAGGAATTCCAGATCTTTGGCTTCGTGAGTCGCACCCAGCATGTTTGAGTCAGTGGAATAGGCTTTCTCGGTCGACATCTTGTAATCGAAACCGGATTGAATCATAAATTCGGACATTTCATGACGGCCGCCGAGTTCATCGATGAAATCGGTATCCAGCCAGGGCTTGTAAATTTTCAACTCAGCATTAGTCAACAAACCGTAACGATAGAAACGCTCGATATCATTACCTTTGTAAGTACTACCATCACCCCAGATATTCACGCCATCTTCTTTCATAGCGGCAACCAGCATGGTGCCAGTGACAGCGCGGCCCAATGGGGTGGTGTTAAAGTAAGTCACACCCGCAGTGGTGTTATGGAAGGCACCACATTGAATAGCGGCGATCCCTTCAGCAACCAATTGTTTACGACAATCAATCAGACGAGCTTTCTCTGCACCGTACTCCATCGCTTTGCGCGGAATGGCATCATAATCTTCTTCATCAGGCTGACCCAGATTAGCCGTGTAGGCATAAGGAATTGCCCCTTTTTTCTGCATCCATAACAGTGCTGCACTGGTGTCTAAACCACCGGAAAAAGCAATACCAACACGTTGATTTATAGGAAGGTGTTTGAGAATAGTTGTCATCAATTAAATCCTGTATGAATGAGGTCTGTCTGGCAAAGGTTTCAATGCCTACATTGATATCGCAAAACCGGTGTTCGAGTCAAAGATATTTTGCATATTTATGTGTGTTTCATTGCATAACTATTTCATTGTTGTTTGTGTGAAATGATGTTCCATTTAAATTAACTTGCCATTCTGTTATGATGTGCGCATCGACTTTTATCGAGTATATACCCTAAATAATTCGAGTATATTAAGTTGAAAATCTTTTGCGAAAATGCATGGTATAAAAAGCGGAAATCCTACCGGGTATTGTTTTGGCGTGAGATAACGCCGCTGGCGATCCCACTATTTATTGAAGGGTCGTGTGTCTTACTAATGGGGGTGTTTAGCACTCTGTTGGTCAGTTGGCTGGGCAAAGAAGCCATGGCCGCAGTAGGGTTAGCTGACAGCTTCAATATGCTAATTGCTGCTTTTTTTACCTCTGTGGCGCTCGGCACATCGGTGGTGGTGTCTTTCAGTTTGGGGCAACGTAAGCGCAAACAGGCACAAACAGCGGCGCGCGAATCCATCTCTCTATTAGTTTTAATCTCATTACTGTTGGTGTTACTGGTACATTTTGCCGGAGAAGCCATTATCAATATGATGGCCAGTCAGGCTGATCCTGAAGTTAAAGCGATGGCGCTGACCTACCTGCGCTTAACGGCGTGGAACTATCCGGCGATGGCAATAACCTTGGTGGGATGTGGCGCATTACGCGGTGCCGGTAACACGCGACTGCCGATGTTTATCAATATCAGCATGAATATTCTTAATATTGCTATTAGTAGTGTGCTGATTTACGGCATGGCGAATTGGCAGGGGCTGGGGTTTATTGGCGCGGGTATCGGCATTTCAATTACCCGTTATTTAGGCGCTTTGGTGGTGGTGTTAGTGCTGATTTTCGGCGCTAATAATACCTTACGCATTCCCTTTAAATCTTATTTTATGCCTTTTACCTCCGCCATTATGTTTGAGGTTTTGAGCATTGGTATTCCCGCCAGTGTTGAGTCGGTGATGTTTAATATCGGCAAACTGATTACTCAGCGTTTTGTTGCGGGTATGGGAACAGAAGTGATTGCCGGTAACTTTATCGCGTTTTCCATTGTTGGGCTGATCAACTTGCCGGGTAATGCGTTGGGGTATACCTCGACGATTATTATCGGTACCCGCTTGGGTAAAGGGCAAATTTTGCAGCCTATCCGTCAGATTAAACACATCTTCTGGTTATCAACCATTGGGGTGTGCTTTATCGCCTTGCTGTCGATCCCAAGTGCTGGATTTCTGGCGTCGTTGTATACCCATGAACCGGGGGTTATCGACGTTGTTAAGCACCTGATTTGGATTAATGCACTCTTTATGCCCATTTGGGCTGCAGCCTGGGTGTTGCCATCAGGGCTGAAAGGCGCGAAAGATGCCCGTTACACCATGTGGGTGGCGCTCGCGGGGATGTGGGGTTGCCGTATTGTCGCTGGTTATATTCTGGGCGTGACATTAGGGTTTGGTGTCACCGGCGTCTGGATGGGCATGTTCCTCGACTGGATAGTGCGTGGCGTACTGTTTTATCGTCGTATGGCAAGTGGCCGTTGGTTATGGCGTTATCGGCCAGAGGCTTGATTATGATTGCAGTCATGGCGGCTTATTAGCCGCTATTGATGATGTCTGCAATAAGCCACTCTGCATTCTTCTGTTTGATTTCCCTCTTTAAGTGACGATCGTCGCTAATATTTGAACTTCATCACGAAAACAACAAAACAAAATAAAACAACAAAAGGCCACTTTATGGTTTTTAATGTTGACCTATCTTAATTTTAAAGAATATTGGCTTAGTTTATTGAGGTTTTTACTTTATTTATGAAGTTAATAGCTATTAGGTTAGTGGGGCTAATAAGTGTCATTATGTTGTTTAATGTTGCTTTGAATTGTTATTTCTGTGATTGTGAATTGCAGTTAAAAACATAATAACACTTTATAACATTTCTTATCTTTTGAGGCCCGACATGAAAAATGTAGCAATACTCGGAAGCAGTGGGGGAAATCTGTTCAATCTCGGTGGTGCATACCCCGAAAGACTTCTGCAAGAAATTTATACCCAACTCCATTCTGCGGGGTTAGGTGTCAGTGCGGTGCAATTTATTGCAGCAGAAGAATCGATGGATGTGGCAAAACCGACCACTGCCGCTGCTGTGTATTCAATAACCGCCGAAGAAAAGGATAAACCCCAGATTAGTTTCCAGGGAAAACTGTCTGAGGTGAATGACGCGGTAAAATCCTCGGATGCAGCCATTGCGGCACAAATCCGTGCTGGTGCTATTGATGGCATCATCATTATGAGTGCCGATCCCGATCGCAGTAATAAAGAAGCTATTCTGGCGGCGATAGAAAAGAAAATTCCTATTGTAGGCACTGGCGGCACCTCAATGGCGATTATCACCTCCAAAGGTGCAAATGTCATTGCCACTTCTGGGACTACAGGCACCAATAGCCGTACCCGGGCTATCTCTTTTACCGCCTCGTTATGCAAATACTGGCAGATAAAATATACCCCGGTATTGGGTAGTGGCGATGCCACGATGCCGGGCAGTGACAAGAGTCTGCTAAAAAGAATCAATATTCGCAGCATCATGATCCCAGCCTTACCCGGCTTTATCGCTATGGCCATTGTGTTAGCGCTCAGCCATATCCCAGGGCTGCAATCACTGAATGCCATCTTTGAACTGTTACTCAAGGGGTTGCCAGTGATTGTCGCAGTTATTGCGGCTAAACAGGTCTCCGAGCTGGATGAAGTATCGATTGTGGCGGGTGTGGTTGCTGGTGTGCTGTCGGTTGAAGGGGGGTTAATTGGCGGTATTTTGGGGGGGATCGGTGCGGGTATTATGGTGCGTTATCTGTTCGGATTGTGCCTGAAATGGCAATTCCCAATGACGACAATCAATATCGTGGCGGGTGGTTTGTCCGGCTTATTCTCTGGTTTAGTGATGTATTACCTGCTCAGCCCATTGGCTTTGGCCGCCGGTGACTATATCAAATTGGCCATCGAAGCCACTTTGGCCTTCAGCCCAATATTAGCCGGATTACTGGCGGGATTGGTTATTTGGCCAGCTATTCTGGGTGGGGTTTATCACGCGGTTATATTGCCGCTGGTCTTACTGGAAATGGAAAAGTCCGGTGTCAGTTTCCTCGGTGCTGTCGATATGGTTGGGCTGGTTATGGTAGCGGCAGGTATTAATCTGGCAAACGTCATTGCGCCGCGAGAAAAAAGTGAGGCCGCTGTTGCTGCTCCGGGGTTGTTAATTAACTTAGGTTTCGGGACGTTTGTCGAATCGGCTTATCCGTTCATGTTCTCTAATAAAGTTGTCTTTGCTGGCGCGATATTCTCAGCCGGTGTCGGTGGAATGTTGTTGGGATTATTGAATATTAAAGGCGTGGCTTATGTCCCTGCTTTCGCCTCACCATTCTTATCAAATAACGCTTTCTATATGGCGATAGTGATGGCGGTAACGTTAGTGTTGACTTGTGTCATCACCCTATTAGCCAACAAATTTGTAGCAATTAAAAAGGCAGTACCCGAATCACCAACACCAGGGATTTCGGCTAAGAGTTAACAATTAAAAAAGCAGTTTTATATAAATCAAGTAGAGGTAAATATGTTCAACGCTGATATGAGTAAGAAACGGTCCGTCGCTATGGATAAAGTACGAAACGCAATTGCGTTACATGGCGGTCAAACTATTCTGAGTACTGGAATAACCGGAGATGACGCTCGCTTAGCGAAAGCAGTATGCGATTCTGGTGTTAAATTGTTAGAGCCGAATCACCCGGCATTGGCATTAGCGCGTGGCCATAATGGTGTGACGAATATGCATGCCGCAGAGCGCATTCGCCATGAAATAACTATCGGGCAAATGGCGGAAGCAGTGCAGGGTGTACGTAATGTGGTGGCGGATGATATTTTTATTACTGTCGGGATTGCCGGGGGCTTTACAGAAACTGTACCTACGCCGGTAACTGAACAGGATATTTTATTGATTGCTCAATCAGGCGCTGATGGTTTACATACCCATAAATCCAGTTTTGAGGATTTAAAAGAACTGGTCGATTTAGCTCATAAATATGGTCTGACAGTGGATGCTTATATTGGTCACCCAAGCGATTTGCACACCTTCGGTATTGCGGCTGAAACTCCCGCTGAGGTTGCTGAAGTGGCTAAAAAAATGGAAGAGTTAGGGGTTGATATGATTGGTTTAATGACTGGCATGAGCTACGAAGGGGTTAGCGCTGGCGATATTCCTGATGTTATCAAACAACGACTTCTGGCCTTGGTCGGTGCAGTTTCAGTACCCACATTAGCCGAAGGCGGTATTAATCTGGAAAATGCGAAAGCATTCAAAAATACCGGTGTCAATATTCTGGTTGTGGGTACCGCTATTGATAATGTTGTCTGCAATGCAGCTAAGGATGTTGTATCGCGGTTTATTACTCACTGATGGTATGGGGTTAATTAGCTCAGTGAGTGAAGGGTTCACCACACCTGGGGGTACTCCGGTGGCTTATGCGCTTATATTTTAAATAAGTGAGGCACCAATGGTACATTTCCCCTTTATTTGACTTTATCAGCAGCCAGAGGGAGAAATAATATTTTCTCCCTTTTTATTGGATCTAAAGTATGTACAAGTTACTGGCCCTTGATCTTGATGGCACTTTACTCAATCAGGAAAACCAAATATCAGCTCAGAATATTAACGCGGTAAAGCGTGTTATTCATCAGCACGGCACAGTTGTTTTATGTTCAGCGCGGCCAGTTAGGGCTATTGCAGCCGTTATCCGCAATACTGAATTAGAATATTTAATTCGTTATTTTATTTCGTTTAATGGTGCATGGATATATGATGCTGTTGAGAAGAAAGATATTCGTTTTATGCCATTGCGTCGCCTGGATGTGAAGAATGTGATAACCATGCTTGCTGAAAATGAGTTTAAACATCATTTTTTCACCCGCGATAATATGATATCCAGTTTGAAGGATATCAATGATCATACGCACTATGAGTCCCAACTCTTTGCGATGGAATTGGCCTTTGTTGAACCTAAAGACATTATTCAACGAGATGATATCGTCAAAGTCTCTATTGTCGGCTCGACTGATTTTATTGATAATGTCGCTAATAAAATAGACGAGAGATTTCATTGTCAATACTCACTCAGTAAGACCAGTCGTCATTATTACGAAATAATGAGACAGGGCATTACGAAGGGGGAAGCATTGAATTATTTATCACGGCATTTAAATATTGGCTCTCAATCGGTGGTCAGTATGGGCGATCAGGAAAATGATATCAGTATGTTTCAGTTTTCAGCCGTTGGTGTGGCAATGGGTAATGCCAGTGATTTTGTCAAATCTTGCGCGGACAAAGTGAGTCAGGATAACAATCACCACGGAGTTGCTTTTGCCATTAATCAACTCTGGCCACTGTGACGGAATCGCCTTTTGTTTCATAAAATTATTGCGTAGAATGACAAGTAAAATAGCCTAATGAAATAGGCTCTAAATGTATCGCACAGCTTCGGGCCGCTATTCTTATGAATCAGATCAAACGTAAACAGTTTATTTTGGAAAAGCTGGATAGCCTTGGTGAGGTTTCTGTTATTGGTCTTTCCGAGGAATTGGGTGTGACATCTGAAACGATCCGCAGAGATCTTTCCTATTTGGAAAAGAGTGGTGAGGTCACCAAAGTCCACGGCGGTGCAATAAAAGTTCAGAATATACAAGAGGGCAGCTTTGCTCAAAGAATGGATTTAAATCGCCAGGAAAAAATGCTGATTGGTCAATATGCGGCTTCACTGGTAACTGAAAATGATAGTTTATTTATTGACTCTTGTACCACTACACTTATTTTTGCTTCATTCTTGCCGTTAGTAAAAATGACTGTTTTCACCAATTCATCTTTAATTGCCGATCAAATAAAAAGTAAAAACAATATGGCAATTGTGCATGTGTTGGGTGGTGAATATAACCATATTTATAAAGCTAATTTAGGTATTCAAACAATTGAACAAATGAATGACATTCACGCCGATTTTAGTTTTGTGGGCGTTGGCGGTATAGACAGTGATTTTGGCGTGATGGTAAAGAATCTCGATGAAGGGCGTATTGCCAAGAAAATGCTGGCAATGGGCAGGCAGAAAGTGATTTTATGTGATACCAGTAAATTTGGTCAAAGTGGGTTAATGAAAATAAGTGACATCAACGATATTGATTTTATCGTCACCGATAAAAAGAAGAATCCTCATAAGCAAGCAATTGAAGCGCTTTATTCAGATAAAATTATCTACGCCAATTAATATTATTTAAATCCCCCACTTATTCGCAGGGGGATTTGTACTATTTTGCTATTTTCCCATTATTCTCGTTTTATTGGGAAGCATAAATTGCATCGCGCAGATCATTGACGAATTGCCCGGACATTCCCTCATATAAAGTATTAGTCAGTGCGACCACACTTAGCTCCTGCATCGGGTCGACAAACCATGAATGCCCATAAACCCCGCCCCAACTCCATGTGCCGATAGATTCTGGTGAAGCCGCTTCAAGCGGGTTTCGCAGTACGGAAAACCCTAAACCAAAGCCTATACCAGGCGCGTCTGGAAGAGGGATGCCGCCAGTTTGATCTCGTCCCATTTCATCAACTAATGTGGCAGGAAGTAGCGGTGCACCACCTTGACGCAGTGTTTCTAATAAACGTAACAGGTCACTGGCACTACCCACCATACCCGCACCACCCGAAGAGAACGATTGTGCATTGAGCGCGCGGGCGGGAGAAAACCGCACGCCAATTTCCTCGGGTGAAAAAGCAACGCATTCACCTTCTTGTAGCAGTCGCGGTGCAGGGAGGTCATTAACATAGGGCGTGGCTAAACGGCCAATATCGCGGGTGAAAAAATCGGTATCATTCATCTGCAATGGCCCGGTCACTAGCGCACGGATGGCTTGATTCAACGGCTGCCCGCAGACTTGCTCGATAACCGCGCCAATAACATCAATCGCCAGAGAATAACGCCAGGATGTTCCCGGTGCGAAGTGCAGTGGTACCGTCGCTAATCGACGTAAATTCTCATGCAAGGTTATTTCAGACTTATCCATACCATCGGATACACCGGCGCGGGCATAGGGGCCATCGTCATCGGCTTCTGAAAAGCGATAGCCTAAACCGGCCGTATGGCTGAGTAATTGACGCACAGTAATATCAGCTAATTCCCCCTGTGCGAGCCGTGGCTGAAAATCCGGCAGCCAACGACGAATATCGCCATCAAGCTCAAGTTTGCCTTGTGCAACCAATACCATCGCCGCAGTGGAAACAATGGGTTTACTGATAGATGCCAGGCGGAATAGCGTGTCAACCGTCATCGGGCGTGCAGTCTCGCGCTCAGCTAATCCTGCCGCGCGGCAGAAATGTATCTCACCGTTAAGTGCGATAATGACGACCGCGCCCACCAGACGGTGCTCAGCGAGCGCCTGATCAATGGCAGCATTAACTCTTATCGGCAGATGCTCTGGGTGTATTGATACCGGCGAACTCGCAGACATAGTCGTTCCTTAATCTGGATGAATAATAAAATCACTATAACCAGCAGCCTAACAGTAGATTGGTATCCAATAAATGGTTAAAGAATTATTCTTAAGTCGAATTATTAAGCATTCTCCGCCTATTGCCGATAATGATAAGGAGATAAGTTCCTCCATTGGAAAAAGGTATCGGGGAAGTATGGATAATTTTCAAAAAGAGATAGAGGAGAGAACAAATCTCACCTCCTCCAACAGATTTGAGCTGTTGCTGTTCCGTTTGGGGGAATCCCAAGAGGAGCAACAATCGGAGCTGTACGGCATTAACGTGTTTAAATTACGTGAAATAGTCCCGATGCCAACCTTAACCAAAGCGGCAGGTATGGCTTCACCTATGATGGGTATGGCGAATATTCGTGGGGAAATCATTCCCGTGATTGACCTTCCGGCGATTGTCGGCTGTGTACCCAAAACCGGATTAAACATTCTGCTGGTGACCGAATATGCCCGTAGTACTCAGGCATTTGCGGTGGAATCTGTTGACGATATTGTCCGTTTGGAATGGAGTCAGGTACTGGCGGCTGATGCGGGTGTCAAGAGCCGTAATATCACCAGTATTGCGCGTCTCGACAACGATAAAGCCAGTAACCGCCTGGCGTTGGTCTTGGATGTTGAGCAGATTTTATATGACATTATTCCGGCTAACCGCAATGTTCAAATTGATAGCGAGAAGACCAAAGCCTTTGATTTGAAACCGGGGGCAGTCGCTATTGTGGCAGAAGACTCAAAAGTCGCTCGCTCCATGCTAGAACAAGCCTTGAAGATGATGGATATTCCTGCCGTTATGCATATCACCGGTTTGGAAGCGTGGAATAAAATCAAGAAGATAGCTGATGAGGCAAGAGCAGAAGGCCGTCCGGTTTCGGATAAAATTTCATTTGTATTAACTGATTTAGAAATGCCAGAGATGGATGGCTTTACTCTGACACTGAATATTAAGCGGGATGAATTCCTGAAGAATATTCCGGTGATTATCCACTCCTCATTATCGGGTAGCGCAAACGAAGACCACGTGCGTAAAGTGGGTGCTGACGCCTATGTAGCGAAATTTGAAGCTAACGAATTGGAAGCCGCTATCCACAGTGCGTTGGACTCAAAGAAAGCCTTGAACCCGTAGCCTTGAGCATTATTTCTGGTAGTAGCCCTTTCCCGCTAAGTGAGTAGGAAGGGGCTGCTGATAATATGTGAGGGTTAAATTATGACTCTTCCCTCAGTAAGGCTTTTTTAGCCGCCTCAAGAAACTCATCCGATAATTGATTCCCAGCGGTCGCGCGCGCCAGTGTTAATGCACCTGACATCATCGCAAACTGCGCCAGTGTATGCTGTCTGCGTTGTTCGGGATCTTCTATATTAGAGACGGACTCTAATCTCGCCAGCATGGATTTCACCCCGCTAAGATAGACCTCACACACTGGATTATCATCATTCTCACGTGCCACATCACTGGCTAATGCTGTGATCGCACAGCCATTTTCGGCATGGTCACGGTGGGTCGGTGAGAGATAAAACTCCACCAGTGTGCGCAGGTTATTCTGGTCTGGCTCGCTGCTGATTTCTTGCCAGCGGGTGCTGGACTCATCGAGTGCTTTGCGGCTGGCAATCGCCGCCAGTTCATCTTTAGAAGCAAAGTGCCCGTAGAATCCGCCATGAGTCAAACCGACCGCAGCCATTAAATCGTTGACACTGACACCATTCAAACCCCGAGCACGGAAGAGTTGCGAAGACGTCTCGACGATTGCCTCGCGATTGAGTGCCATTTGTTGCTTTGATACCCGGGCCATACATTTCTCCTAATTGAACAGGCAGCATACATAAAGTATGCCATGCCAACGCATCAATAGATGTCGCCTCTCATCAATACATAATCTATTCCTGCAAGTGAATCCTCGTTGGCACTTAGATGATGTTAGTCATCTATAAATTATATAAGAGAGCAAATTTCATGAATACGATCCCCGCGGTTCTTATTACAGGTGCGTCATCCGGTATTGGTGCCACTTATGCTGAAAGCTTCGCACGTCGCGGACATGACCTGGTTTTGGTCGCTCGCGATGGTGCGCGATTAGAAATATTATCAACAGTGGATCTTGCTGACAAAAATCTGCCAGATGCTCAATTAAAGCCTGCACTCTGGCAGGAACATAGCGCTGCTGCGACCATACGGCGTAAATTTCGCGCGAGGCACCTTGCCATTCGGGTAATACCTGAATCTGTTCGCCGCGCCGTAATATGTTATGACCCAAACTGATTGGGCAAAATAGGATACCTAATCCTGCCTGTGCTGCTTGTAGCGCCAGCATGTGGGGAAAATCGTTATTAGCCATTAACCCATGAGCGCTGACAGGAACATGAGAGGTCCGTGTTCATCGGATCTAAAATACAAAAAAACCGCTTTTGCGATACGGTTTCGCTGGTAGGAATACTGAGAAGGTATGCGGATCTCTTTACCATTGAGGTAGAATCGGGGTACTTAATATTATTGATTCAATATTTGAGCCAGTTTCTTGATACCTTCAACGATTTCTGATGGGGAATGGGCGGCAAAACCTAACAGGATGGCTTGGCTTGTTGGTTCTGTTTGGCTGTAGCGTGAAAGGGGTTGTGCGCCCAAATTCGCTTTACGACATTGCTCAATCATATAAGATTCCTGAATTTCTTCCGATAACCAACAGACAATATGAATACCTGAATCCGAAGGTTCTGCGTGAATAATTTCTGGAAGATATAATTGTATGGCCTCAATCATAACCTGTTGGCGTTCATGACATGCTTTTCTAACCCGCCTGACGTGACGCGCATAATGCCCTTCAGAAATAAATGCAGCAAGTATCGTTTGTTCTAAATAAGGTGTACGTGTATCTGCATAATATTTGGCAATTTTAAAAGACTCCACTAGATTTTCAGGGATGACTAGAAAGCCTAAATGAAATCCCGGAAACATCATTTTAGAGAATGAACCAGCGTATATAACTCGCTGTTGTTTATCTAATCCTTGCAGTGCTTGTATCGGTTGTGCTGTATATCTAAATTCACTGTTGTAATCATCCTCAAAAATCCACATTTTATTTTCAGAGGCCCAGTCAAGTAGAGCAATTCTTCTGGACAAGCTTAATGTGCCGCCAAGCGGAAATTGATGGGATGGCGAAGTAAAAATCATTTTTGCGTGTGGCCAATGTTTTATAGCATAGGAGATATCCATACCATTTTTATCACTGATGACGGGGCAGACTTTGGCACCCCTCGAAGTAAATGCGCCTAAAGCGCCATCATATCCCGGTTCATCTAACCAAACCTCATCTCCTTGTTGCAAAAGAACTTGCGCTGCAAGATTTATTGCTTGTTGGGTTCCATTGACAATAAGTATCTGTTCATCAATACAATTCAGGCCGCGTGTTGTGCGAACATATTCACTAATGGCTAATCTTAATGGTTTAAATCCCAAAGGTTCATTGAGCCTCCAATCCTGATGGCGAAACTGACGCCAGATTCGCCCTAATAGTCGCCCCCAAAGCTCATGTGGGAATAAATCTATACAACCGACTCCAATATTAAATTTCATATTATTGCCGGCATATGGCGAGGTCATATCCCATATTTTTTTCATTACCTGCATATGAGGATTAATATTTTTGGTGCTATTTTTATTATTTATTTTTTCGTGAAGAGGTATAGATTTAACTTGAATAACTTCATCAGGAATTACTGATGTAACATAAGTTCCAGAACCTTTTTTTGTGACGAGATAACCTTCATCAATGAGGCGTTCGAAACCCGATAAAATAGAGTTTCTTGAAATTGACATCATTTCAGACAGTGTTCTGCTGGAAGGGAGTTTTCTTCCCGCTTTCAGCTGACCATTCAATATGAGTTCTTTTATCACCAAATAAAACTGCTCTCGAATTTTTCCTTTTTTTAGCAATATGCTTGGGAAGCTGGCAACGTTTTTTTTCATTATCAAAGTGGATCCATAAAAAATCAAAAAAGTGTGCCTTATATGATACCACTGCAAGCGCTACTCTTTCATTTCCAGATGTGTGACATTCAAATAAGGTGTTTGATATGACTGATGAAAATTTAAAAATCTCGGTAGTGCCAGTGCAAGAAGAAGATTACTCAAAATGGTTACCTTACTGGCTAAACTATCAGCAATTCTATGAAGTTCAGTTGCCTGAAGAGACTACAATTGAGACATGGAAGCGTTTTTTAGATGTGGATAAAGACATGCATTGCGCAGTCGCAAAAAAAGGGCAGACAATTCTTGGGTTCGTGCACTATGTTTTTCATGGTTCAACATGGTCTGTAAATGATTTCTGTTATTTAGAAGACCTGTTTGTTGCCGAAGACAGCCGGAGTCAAAATATAGGAAAACATCTTATTGAGCATGTTAAACAAAAGGCCAGTGAGCGCCAATGTGGAAGATTATACTGGCACACACAGGAAAAAAACCTAACAGCGCAGCGACTTTATGACTGGATAGCAGAGAAACCTGGTGTTATAGAATATAGATTACCCTGCTGAGCTCCACTTACGGAGTATTTGATTAACGAGTCATTCATATAAATATGTGAGCGGAAGGGTATTCACGATACTTTTTCCGCAGCAGAAGTAAAAAGCCCGCTCAGGTTCCCCTGAGCCTTTGTGTGACTTACCTTGTGAATAGCTGGCGATACAATCGTGGAATGATGAATGGCTATGCCTACAGTTGTAAGGGCAATACCGCTATCCGTCATCTTAATATATCTGTTTCTCGGCGAAACATTCCCGTTGAGAAAAATGCGGCGTGCACGGTAATTGTCACCGGCGCACTGATGATGGGTTAATCAAACCAGGAGAATGCGAAATGTCTGATCATCCTACGATTGCTCTTATTGGTCCGGGGGCTATCGGTACCACCATCGCCGCTGTACTGCATGAAGTTGGCCGCACGCCAGTCCTTTGTGGGCGCACCGCGCATCCGCAGTTGATTCTGCGTCACGATGACGGTGAAATTGTAGTGCCGGGTCCGGTATTGAGTCATCCGGCGGCTATCAGCCAACCGTTCGACGTGGTGTTTCTGGCAGTGAAAACCACCCAGATCGCTGACAGCGCTAACTGGCTGGCCGCGCTGTGCGATGAAAACACGGTAGTATGTGCGCTGCAAAATGGCGTCGAACAGCAAGTGCGGTTGGAACCCTTAGTCAAGGGTGCAAAGGTACTGCCTTCGGTCGTGTGGTTTCCGGCACAGCGCGAGCCGGATGCTTCAGTCTGGCTGCGCGCTAAGCCTCGCCTGACACTACCGGATGTGCCGCAGGCAAAACGGGTAGCTGATGTGCTCAGCGGCACCAGCTGCGCAGTTGAGCTGTCAGCTGATTTTCTCTCCATCGCCTGGCGAAAATTGTTGCAGAATGCGGTCGCAGGTCTGATGGTACTGGCTAATCGTCGTGCCGGGATGTTCTCACGCGTGGATATCACTGAATTGGCACTGGCATATCTGCGCGAGTGTCTGACGGTAGCGCGAGCGGAAGGTGCCGTATTGAGCGATAACGTTCCACAGGAGATCGTTGACGGCTTTCATCATGCCCCTGCGGATCTAGGCACTTCCATTCTCGCCGACCGTCAGGCCAACCGCCCACTGGAGTGGGATATCCGTAACGGCGTGATACAGCGTTATGGCCGTTTACAGGATATTCCTACGCCGATCAGCGACGTAGTGGTGCCACTGTTGGCTGCAGGGAGTGACGGGCCGGGTTAAAGTCGTTAATGGTAACCGAACTTAACATGCCACTAAGTCTGCTCTTAACCATTTATCAAAAAAACAAAAGCAAAAAGCCCGCCTAGTTTCCTAAGCGGGCTTCTCTAATTTGGCTCCTCTGACTGGACTTGAACCAGTGACATACGGATTAACAGTCCGCCGTTCTACCGACTGAACTACAGAGGAATCGTGTGAACGAGGCGAATAATAGCGAGGGTGGTGGCGTTTGTCAAAGTAGAAAAACACTAAAAATGCGCGTTTGCTGAGAGAATGAGCTTATTGGCTTGTTTTTCAGCAAACTTGTCTGCTTTTCCGCTATTTTTATCTGATTTTTATTCAGATTTATCATGACATGTTACGGTGTCACTTTAACTAACTGGCTGTTTTTTACTTGATTACCGGCATCATCAAAATAAACATACTCCAAGGTCAGTTTTCCGTTGAGCGAGGTAGGGGGATGTTCAAATTGATACTGTCGCAGAGCAAACGGGGTGATCATCATGTTCATCTGTTGCGCGATGGTATGGTTTTGTTGTGCGCTGTTGAGCTGCATCTGACCGAATGAAACATGATATGGCGTAGGATTATCAACGGTGAGGACGTATTCTTTATTTTGTTTTTGCAGGCTAAAACTGACTTTTTTCATCGCTTCATCCGGTTTAGGTACTAATCCATTGGGTCGATAAAAGATTTTCATCTGTGTGTTCATTGCCATCGCGACTTGAGCATGAGCATCGGTGTTGCGCCGTGTTTTAGGTGGAATTTCATAGAGATTAAGCCAATAAACTGACTCTCGGTCGGTGGGCAGATTGTCACCTTTATTAATAATACGCAGCGCTTGTGCGCTACCAGACTGCATTTTAAAAACTGCCGGTAACACCATAAACGGCGCTTCCGCCTGGTCCGGTGTGCTATCTACGTCGCCATTGTCAACCCAAGTCTGTACGACCACTGGGTAATCATTGGTATTCGCCAGCATCAATGTACGCTCGCGTGACTCGGGTTGATAAATCATCCGGGTTGAACTGGCAACAAGGCCCGCGTGAGCAGCTTGATTGATGTTAAACATCAATAAAAACAGGTAGAGGTATCTCATTGTATTTTAACCAAAACATAGGCTGTAGCATCAATTTTACCGGCTGTTGGTGTGCCATTCGGTAGTTTTTTTAATGTGGCAGTGAAGTGGTGCGAATAGTTGTTGAAACCCGCAGCATTACTGCCATTAGCATTAGCCCCGGTGAGAACCGGATACCAACCTGCACTGGTAGTGGAAATACAGTTGCTGACACATCCCCCCCAGCCAACAAAATTCATTGCTCTGCCGCTGCTGTCACTGAGACTGATCCCCACGCCTGTGGCAATACGTTTGTCTGTGCCATAGTGATCGGAAAGCAGGTAACTGACACCGCCCGCAGAATTGACCAATCCTAAACCTTGGGCAATCAGATACCCGGGTAATGATGTCTGGATACCGAGCGCGGTTTGTCCACTATTAATACCTGACTCGGTGCCAGATTGGCACTCAATATCAACGGTGATATCCGCGCTACGTGTCTGATTATCATTGAGTTCATTTACAGTGATAATGGGGAAAACCACATAAGGCGTTACGTTGCGCACGACGCAGGTGTTTTTGCGCGTCAGGATGGATACCGGTGAGGTATTCATACCAAACGCCATATAGCGGCCTGTTCCCCATGTCTGATAATTGGTCGCTGAATCATATCCTGTTTCTGGTACTGGCATCCCAGGGCCTTTGAACACCACATATCCATTAGGTTGATTGCAGGTATAACTGCCGGAATAACTCTCTGCCGCAGGCCCCGGGCAGCCCCAACTGGAAGGGCCGGGAGTGCGATCCACCGTACCGACCTTTTTCAGTTCGGCGCGGATTTGGCTGAAGTGCTTGCCTTTAATCTGAATTTTATTACCGACCACATCGTATTTCTTCAACGGAACCTGTTGCCAGATTCGGGTGAACTCAATACCGCTATCGACATGAATAAGTTTTAACGCGGTATAAGGGAAAAAGGTCTGAAAATAGTTGTCGCCCATATTGGTATAACCGCCGACATTACTGTCGCCGTTAGTCGCAAAGACTTCAAATAGGCTGTCTTTATCGGCGACATCACACTCATAGATGACAGCCTCGGGATCTGACCAGAAGCGGGCAGGGATCAGGCTGATAATGCTGGAGGCCAGAATGGAATCGATGGGCTGAATGTAATTACTAGTGATATTGACATTGCCTAGTTGCAATGAAGCACCGTAGTTATCACCACCGATATTCGCGCCTTTCCAAACACATTGGGCATAGCCGGGAGAGGCGAGACTCAATAATACGAGTGAAAGAAACCATCGCCAACGATGTGAGAAAAGAGGGTTGCCTTGATAATGGCAGGTTGCAAGGCGTGTTATAGGATTCATACTGTTTCTCTGATTCAATGCTGGGTAACGACACACAAGGCATCGAGTTTATACAGCTGTTTATCTTTATTGGGCGTGCCTAGATCGTAATCTAGCTGGCAGCGCTCATTATCGGTATCGCCCCATACCAGCAGCAGCGTTCCACGGGCCTGTTCAGCTCGCAAATATGCCTGACTGGCTTGCCCAACCATGCCAACTTCCCTATCTTGACGGTTATTATCGTCCTGGTTGTTGGCTGGGCCACTTGTGGTGTAAACCACCGCCCCCATCGGCACTTGGCTGCCATCAGCAAGTTTGACCGAGATTAAGAGAGGGTATCCGCTGAGGGTGCGAAAACGGACTTTGACTGCTGAACCGGCATAAGGGGCAATTTGGCGCTCCCCATCCTGAAGTTCAGTATTGAAATCCATACCATCAGGATCGAGGGTGATGGTGTTGTAGCGATATGGCGTCAGGGTCGGAACCAAGGCATAGCCGAAGCCGTCGATTTTTGCCCCTTGCCCATACATGACTTTGGCCCCACTGGCCCCTTTTGCCTCAATCAGCGCAAAGGTATCGCTCAGATACGGCCCCAGCGTGACCCCTCCGCGGTGGAAAGCAATGGCCCCACGGGTGCTCGCTGAACTTTGCCAGTAACCAGGGCTAAGTGAAGCACTGCTACTCAGGCTGGTGACCGGTAGCCGTTTTTGCAGGCTGCCACTAAAGGTATTTTCTTTGGATTGCTCACTACGGGCGAAGTCCATGCTGTAACTGGCTGACTGATCGTCGCCCATCACACCGGCCAGTGAAGTCTGATAGCTGGCACCACTGATTCGGCTATTAACAGCACCGGCAGAGACATAGGGGGCCTGAGGGTTGCCACCTAATGGGAATGAAACGGACATTTGCACCACGGTTTCATTGGTAGCGAGAAAGTTCGCCCCGTTCGCCGCCGGCATACCGCTGCCGGGGTCGACAAAGTAAGTTTCGTTGGTACCCCTACCGGTTTTTTGTTTTGAAATAGCAAGGTTAAAACTGGTATTACGCCATAGCGTATTGGCATAACCCAATTGCAACTGGGTATCCCGCTCGCGTGAATTGCGGTAATCCTGTGAGGATGCCGTCAAATACAGTGAACCGTAACTGTTAAGATTCTGATTAAGGGAGATTTCAGCCCGGCTACGCTGTTGGTAAGTCCCTGAGCTCCATACTTTACCGTTACTGGCCGCCCGTATACCCAATACATCACTTAAATCACGGTAACCTTCCGTTGAATAACGGTAGCCCGCCACCGATAACGTGGTGTTAGTGGTTTCAAAGGTACGACTGAAAGAAGCCCGTGCCATCCAGCCATTCTGCGACTTGTTCTCTGATGAGTGGGTATCGCTCGGAAGGCTGGCATGGGAATAGGTGGCATCAAGCCCCAAGGCACCTATATAGTGGGTAAAAACGCCACCCAGCATCACCGCCTGATATCCCGAGGCCAACCGCATCCCGCTATTGGCCGTAATAGCGTTACTCACCCCCTGCTGATAGGTCAGCTCACCGAACATTTCTTGACTGCTCAAATCACGGACCTGGCCTGCGGCGAAGCTATAGCGTGAATAACCGGGGCGTAATGATTCAGGCACCGAGGAGAACGGCACTTGGAAGGTGCTGAGAGTGCCATCGGCCTCTTGAATTTCAACAGTTAAGTCACCGCCAAAGTTTGTTGCGGTTAAGTCATTGAATTCAAATGCTCCTGGCGAAACGGTGCTTTGATAAATTGGCCGATTATTCTGATATACCGTGACCTTAGCATTAGTTCTGGCAATCCCCCGGATAACAGGAGCATAACCACGTTGTGACTCCGGCAACATGCGGTCATCGGTGCTCAGCGCAATACCGCTAAATCCCAGACTGGAGAAAAACTGGCCGGAACTGAATGTCTCACCCACAGTAACTTCACTGCCAATACTGGGTAGGGCACGTTGGCTGTATAAACGGTTAGATGTCCAGTTCGCCCCTCGGGTTGGGTCATAGCGCAAAGAGCCTTGTTGACGAAAACGCCACATCCCGGCATTGATACCATTATTTAGGCTGAGATAAGTCGAGTCGGTGCTGCGCTTAATCCCATCTTTGTTATAACCCACATGATATTGGTTTAAATTGTAATTACTAAAACCAATGGTTTCTCCCGCCGTGAGATTGCGAGGGTCAACATAGCCACGCGGAACATTCTTCACATACAGTTGTGGAATCGATAAATCAAAACGCAATTTGGCATAATCGAAGCGATAGTCACTGGCAGGTAGCAGGGTTTTGAAATCCAGACAGTCATCTTCCTGATTGGCATTTTTCAGCACACTGTCATTTACGCCAGCTTGCAGCAGTTGTGACGCTGATAAGCAGGGAACAACAGCATCATCTTTGGTTATAAATATCAGTTCGATACGATCGACAAACTTGTTGTTCATATAGAGATCAACTTGGTATTTGCCTGCTTCATAACTGTCTTTCTTATTAAAGCGGGAGATGGCACCTAAGCCGAGTGATGAACCGCGCAATAACGCATCCTCAAACACATATTCGTCTTGCTTACTCTCATCTGCCGCTGACACAGAGTGACTGACCAACAGACCCTGTGTTAGCAGGTAGGATAACCAGGGAGCAAACCTCACGTTTTTTCCCTGTAGCCCGGCACATTCACGATTCTCATCACGACAACATTACAAATAGTAATCGCAAGGGATGTTAGTGCCGTAATCATTGACCACGTTCAACGTGAGCAGCTCGCCTTTTTTGGCTTTAACCCCAGCGGGTAAAGCCAAATCAGTGGTTGAGTTGGGGGCAAACATCTCGCTGGTGGCAAATGAGATGGTTTTCCCGTCACTGACTAGTTTGGCATCACGCAGGCTTATGTAATAAGCCGTAGGATTGTGTATCTTGATTTTGTCACCATTGCTGCTCTCCAGCGTGACGCGGACCTTCGCACCCAAGGTATCGACGTTTTCTTTTAATGCAGCAGGGCGATAAAAGACTTTCAGTCGATTATTAACGATTAAAACCAGTTTGTTTTCAGGCTGTGTATCGGCTTTTTTTAAGGCGGGAATTTGTAAAAAATTCAGATAGAAAACGGATTCACGATCTTTGGGTAAATTGCGCTCAATATAGGACAGGCGAACCACTTGTCCACTTTTAGCTTCCATCCGGAATATTTGGGGAGTCAATGTGAAAGGGACATCACTTTTTGATGGCGAAGACTGATTATTGCCATCATCCATCCATAATTGGACCAAATTAGGGTGGTCATCTTTATTACTGAGCTGTAGCACCTTCTCCCGAGTACCTTCAGGATAAATAATACGAGTCCCTGTCATGACAACACTGGCTTGCGTCCATAAGGGTACGCCGCTAAGCAGTAATAATGTGCAGGCGATAATGTTGTGGGCAGTCAGTGTCATGGCGCTTACTTGTCCTTGGTTTTGCTGGTTTGCAGTGGCTCCGTTACCGGTTGGCCAACATATTCATGAAACAGCTCGGATTTCACGAATAGTTAGGGATAGGTGATCGCATATTGCGCGGAAGCAATAACGCTCCCTGCGGTGGCGCGACCTTCTTCTGTAATATATTGGGCAGCCAAATCCTGTGATGCTGATGTCGAACCAGCGACCAGCGTAATTCCAGGTACGGAAACGCTGCCACCAGACATACGAATAGGAGCGCCATTCGCATCAAGTAACTGAATAGCAACATTTTGTGCTGTTCCTACATTACCCAGATTACCGGCAGATGTGACGTTCATTCCCTGAAAAACAGAGCTGATTTTGGTGTCTTGAATGGCGATATTGCAGCCAGTGAGATTGATGGTGAAATTGGTTTTACCCGCGACAGCATTGACTTGATTCAAGTTACTGGTCGAGACGGTGGGTAACAGAACCACAGGTGTGTTGGCTGTGCCATTGATATCAACCATGCAAGTCTGTTCAGCAACTTCCCCCTGAAATTTGATTGTGTTATTTGAAGTCGCCGCCAACGCGATACCCGGTAGGGTCAATAGCGCCAACGTCATTAGTGTTTTTCCCATGTCATTCCCACTTAAATTTATATTTTCATTAACGGGGGTCTTCAGCATTCAACAAAATAAGCGATTATTTAGCTGAATATGATCTTCCGTTATTTATATTGGCTATCTGGTTTCGCGACCGGTGATAGTGTAAGGGGAAAACAGGGAGGACAAAATGAGAGGCGTCTTTGTTTTGTATATGAAATTTCCTACAAAAACTGTAGGAACTTGTCCTTTTTAAATTGCCAGTAATTATAAAGCATTTTTATTACAATGGGTTATGTATTATTTGGGGAGTGTGATGAGACTTCTGCTATAAAGTATGAATAATTAGCTCATAAAAAAACGCATCAAAACGGCTGACGAGTTTCAATGAAAACATTAATTTAATCCCTATTCTATGGCGACGAACTGCCTATTTCAGCGTATGAGGCTATTAATTCCACTAATAATTGGTTCGTCTTAGTTAATAGTGCCAGGTAGTCAACGCCATAGTTAATAACGGCATATTTATCCTGTGTTTGCAGTAGGGATTCGAGTTTAATACAGCTGTCCACCAGAGGTAGAGCATCAATCAATTGTACGCCGCCCTTAATTCGATGAACCAGACTGGCCATTTCTTTATAAACTTCAGCAGGCATAGCGCTATCATCATCGACGGTGAAGCGTGAGTAGAGCTGTGTTAACACCGCAGTATCTTGCTCATTACTCTCGAGCAATGATTGCAATAGCTGCAACCCCACATCTGTATTGCCTCCCGAGAGGCTTTTTAGCTTATTCTGCGCTGCAACAAGAGGAGTCGCTGATTCATTGCTAATAAAATTCGGGACGTTATTTTGTGCTGCGGCATCATCAATAGCCGGGGGAGAGGGCATACTCGCATCACTGCTAATAATTTCCTGACGCAGCAGGGTGGTGCGCAGTGTATCGATAGTGACAGGTTTAATCATACAGTCATTCATACCGGCGTCACGGCAACGGGTGGTACTCTCTTCTCGCGCATCTGCGGTGCAACCAATGATGACCAACTCTTTCATCGTGGCACTATTACGGATATGGGCCGCCAGTTCATAGCCATTCATCAACGGCATATTGTAGTCGGTGATGACGGCATCAAAACTATAATGCTGCAATATCTGCCAGGCTTCAGCGCCATTCTCGGCACTCATCACTTGCTCGATACCGATAAAGGCTAACTGTTGTTGAAGTAACTGACGGTTAGCCGGTAAATCATCTACCACCAGAATGCGCAAATTTTTCAACTGATTCAGTTGCGCTTCATCTGCGACGGCAATGGCTGATTCCTGCGGTAAATCATCGGCACTGGCAACTTCCAGCGGCAATGTAATAAACAGGCTGGTACCTTTGCCGAGCTGGCTTTCTAAGGTAATTTCCCCACCCATTTTATGAATCAGCTGATGGCAGATCCATAACCCCAAACCGGAACCCCCGAAACGCGGTGATTTCCCCTCGTTGGCCTGGCTGAATGGCTGGAATAATGTGGCTTGCGCCGCAGGCGAAATGCCAATACCGGTGTCGGTAATATCAATATTCATTACCCCATGTTTGTCGTCAATAGCTTCCCAGGTGATATCCACTGACACGCTACCTTGTTCGGTAAACTTCAGCGCGTTGCCCAATAGATTACCCATGACTTGCCGTACCCGCAGCATATCTACCATGACTAAATCAGGGATTTGATTATCCACCCAACCAGAGAACCGCAGATTACGTTCATCGGCGATAGGTTGATAAATCGTAAACATTCGCTCTATTTCTTGACGGAAATCGACAACGGCGGGGTGGGACACTCAGTTGCCCGGCTTCGATTTTGGCAGAGTCGATGATGTCATCAAGTAACAGCATCAGAGATTGAGCGGACTTGGAAACTGTGACCAATGTATTTTTATCTACCGGCTGCTCACTGCGTATCTCCAGTTCCAGCAATCCCATAATGGCGTACATGGGGGTGCGCAGCTCATGGCTAATGGTCGCCAGGAAGGTACTCTTGGTGCGGTTAGCACTTTCGGCTTCGACGCGGGCGGCTTCCAGTTGCCGTTCAACCGTTTTGCGCTGGCTGATATCCAGCCAGCCACCGAGCAGACTGCGCTCAGCATTATCCAGCGGAATAATCCACAGAAAGATATCACGCAACTCACCGTTGATCTCAAGCGAGAGATCAACCATTTGCGGTTTTCGGTGGGTTAACACCTGGCGGCAATATTTATCTATTTCGCGATCCAACGGGCTGGTCATTGGCCAATTGGCTGGCTCATTATTGTGATTGAGCAGGTCGTTTAGCTTATCCTGATGCGCCTCAGCAAAGTGGCTGTTATAAACGGCCAATTCTCCAGCAGCAGTGCGAATAAATACCGCGAATGGTAGAGCATTAATAATCGACTCTTGTTGTAGCAAACGAGCATGTAACAACGCAGCCTGACGGCGTTTATTGAATACCAAATAACCCAGATATAAACCGAACACTAATAGCAGGCCTGAACTGATTTTCAGCGTTAACATCAGCCATTCGTTGTCTTGTAGACTTTCATCAAAGCTGACGGGTTTAGGTTTAAACGTGCTCCATTCGCTGATGATATTGTCCAGTTCTTCCGGTGGGATAGATTCAATGACTTTATCAACGATGGCTTTTAATTCAGGAAGCTTCGGGCTGATAGCAAATGCCATCATCAGCGGCTCTTCGCCGGTGACCGCAACCGTTTTAATATTGGGGGTAAAATTTTGTGCTGACAGATAGTTAGCGGTCATCATATTTTTGATAATCGCATCGACTTTCCCTTGTTGTAACATGCGCACCAACGTCATGGTATCGGGGGCTTCAACAAAGGTGATTTTTTGTGCCAAAAGAGTGTTGTTAATCACGCCACCGGAAGTGCTGCCCGCTTGTATCCCGACGCGTTTTCCCGCCAGATCCGCGACGTTGTTGATATCGTTACGATCTTCTCGCGTCAAAATACCCCACAACGATTGTGCGACGGGCGAGGAGTATAGGTTATTACCATATTGGCCATTGCGTACCGCAACAATCGGCAGCATATCTATCTTTCCGGCAGCAAAATCACGCAGGCCTTCACCGGTATCCTTCACATAAATTGGCTTAAATTTAATGCCAGTTCGGCGTGAAATAATGTCGATGAGATCAACAGAGAAACCGGCCATCTCACCGGTTTGACGATCACGGAAGATTAATGGAGCTAAATCCAGTGGCGCAACATAGGTCACCTCTGGATGATGCTGAATCCAATTAAGCTCTTGTTCTGTAAGAAGTAATTTAGCATCAATATTATAATGGTGTTTGCTGCCAAACCAACGTTGTTGAATATCACCTGTGGCACGGCTGGGCAGTAATTCCAGAATCTGATTAATGTAATCAATCAGTTTTTGATTTTTTTCCAGCGCCAGAAAGGTGTAAGGGGCTGGGTGATAAGGGGCAAAGTTACGAATTTGCAGTGTCAGCAGCTGTAATTGGTCAATCAAATAGTTAGCAGATGTGGCATTAGCGACAAACACATCGGCATTACCATAGGCAACGGCCAGTAACCCTTGTAGCTGGTTAGGATAGGCGACGATTTTATCAGCATGATAATTGAACAAAAACTCCGGTGAAAGCGGTTCGTTATTGACGATAGCCACTGTTTCCGGATGGGTGCGTTTGGTGGGATCCCAGTTCTTACTACGAACCTCAACATGCCGGTTAGTGAAGAAGGCATGGGAAGCAATAAGTCCTGGCTGAGCGGGCATCGGGGTGCCTGCCATTAAATCGACCTGACCATTTTCTAGTGCATTCAGTACTAAGCCGTAATCGCAATAACCAATCATCTGGAAAGAGAGTTGGCTGGCGTCACTGATGATTTTTAGATAATCCGCGACAATACCTTCGATGGAAGTATCATCGCGGTTAACAACAAACGGGGTATTGGCATCAATAACCACGCCCACTTTTACCGTACGCCGGCTTGATTGGCGGGCATCAGTCGCTGGAGGGAGTAATAAGTCTTCACTGTAACTGTTTGCAATACTGTGTATGGTCAACGGCTGACCGGTATCACACCCCTGACGACTGGTCATCAGGGCAGCATGAAGTTGCCCGCTCAGTAACACCAGGCAACACAGTAAAATGCGTAAAGGAAACCAACGACGTAGAGATAATACAGTACGCGGTAAATCAGACCTGGCTGAACTAGACCAAATTATGGGTATGCGCATAATCTGCCAGTTCAATTACAGAACTCAGTCCTAATTTAGTCAGGATGCGCGTTTTATAGGTACTGACAGTTTTGTTGCTGATAAACATCTCGTCGGCAATTTGTTTATTTGACAAACCATTGACCAGATAACGTAAAACATTAATTTCTCGCTCTGACAACAAACGAGCCCGATTGACGGGATCATGGCTTGAAGGCTGCCCGGCTAATTGGGTCAAGGTTTCAGATGGAAAGAAAGAATACCCGCGTAATACGTTCTGTGCGGCAAATAGAATTTCGCTAATATCTTTATTTTTACTAATGAAACCGTTGGCTCCAGCCTGTAATGCTCGCACAGCAAAAACCTGCTCATTCTTAGCTGACAAAAATAACGATTTACCGCTAAAACCACGTTGTTGCAGTTTTTTCAGCAATGAAAAACCATCAAAGTTTGGCAGTTCAATATCGATAATAACCAGGTCAACCGTATTATTTTTTAATGTTTCCAGGGCTTCACTGCCATCAACTGATTCGTAAATAGTTGAAAATTCGTTGCTTTGTGAAAGCAATGCACGAATGGCAACACGAATTGCCGGGTGGTCATCAACTATCATCACTGATTTAGTCATGTTATCTCCGTAAACCGTTATATCTTGGGATTCGCAGAGTTAATTCACTGCTCCTCGCTCGCACCGATCGACTTCAAATGATTACCCAAGACGAGATAAACAAGAACTGCTGCTGCCGATGCCCAAAGTAATAATTATGTAAGGTACTATTTCGGTGATTTTAATCTCTAATTATAGATTATCAAGAAAAGATTCTTACTGATCGCCTTGTTGTGTAGTCCAATTCATCCTATAGACATTCTTCTGTTTAGAGAATTGATTATAAACGAATTAGGATTTTTTTTATTGAAATGCAATTGGTTGACTCAGTAAAAAACATAAGAAATAGTAAAGTTATCACTCTAAATGTAAATATATAAGATTTTTCGACGCCTTACGTAGGAAAGTTCCGGGGTGCATTGCCTAATTTATTCCAGCATAAATATCAGAGAGATAGCCTCTGATCTGATAATGCCTCGTCAAAATGGGAAAAATGAATAATGATGCTTTAAGGATCTTGCAATCACGGTAAAGGTGATAGCAAAAGTCGTAGCAAAACAAAAGCAAAAAGCCCGCCTAGTTTCCTAAGCGGGCTTCTCTAATATGGCTCCTCTGACTGGACTCGAACCAGTGACATACGGATTAACAGTCCGCCGTTCTACCGACTGAACTACAGAGGAATCGTGTGAACGGGGCGAATAATAGCGGGGTATGAGGAACATGTCAAAGGGGGAAACAGCAAAAGTAGATCGTTTGCTTACAGTTTGTGCAACTTGTTGAGATTTTTGGCTTTTCGTTCAACATTTACCCGTAAAAAGGGTCTGATAGCCGGAAAAATGGCGGGCAGCGGTGTTGGTTCTCTGCCCGCCAGGGCGCTTACTGCGGCGCATCCGTTAGGACAAACATGCCATACGGGTGAATTTGCAGATAATAGCTATCGCCAGGAGCGGGTTGCAATTGCGTCGCGTTGACTTGTAATAGCAATGATTGACCCTGCCAATCGACTAATACTTCATATTGCGGCCCCATATAAGCCACTTTATTGATAGTGCAGCGCTGGCTGGGATCACCTTGCTGGCTTAACGTAATGGCTTCTGGCCTTACACCGACCGTAGCTTGCTGATATCCATCAGCAAATCCTTGTGGGCGCGGAATGTGATAACCAAAAATTTCAACGCTATCACTGTTGATTCGTGCAGGGAATACGTTGGCATCACCCATAAAACTGGCCATAAAGTGAGAAGCAGGGTGGCGGTATAACTTCTGTGGCGCACCGATTTGCATGATTTTGCCTTTATTCATCACCAAAACGGTATCAGAGACGGCAAAAGCCTCGCTTTGGTCGTGCGTAACATACAACGAAGTAATATTAAACTGCTGCTGCAATTCACGAATTTTATCACGCATACTGCGGCGTAGGTTGGCATCCAGGTTACTGAGCGGCTCATCAAACAATAGCACTTTAGGTTTTAGGATAAGGGCCCGAGCCAGTGCCACTCGTTGCTGTTGCCCACCAGAAATCTGATCGACAAAACGATCAGCAAACCCGTCTAAATCCACCAACGCCAGTGCTTCTTTCACCCGCTCGCGAATTTCATCTTTCGGCCGCCCTAGCATTTTCAAGCCATAACCAATGTTCTCGCCCAGTGACATATGCGGGAACAGGGCATAGGACTGAAACACCATACAGATATCTCGCTGCTGGATAGATCTGTCCGTGACATCTTCACCATCGATAAAAATTTGCCCGCCAGTGGGTTTTTCCAGCCCAGCGACCAGCCGTAAGACAGTGGTTTTACCACAGCCAGATGGCCCCAGCAGCGTGACCATTTCGCCTTTGGGGATAGCCAGATTTAAATCATCAATAACGGTATTAGTGCCAAAACGCTTGGTGACATGTTTGAGTTCGACAAAATGCTTTTTATCAGACTCATGATTTTTATCAGATTCATAGCTTTCGTTAGTCATTATGTTAAGCCTTATCAGTGCGCCGTTATTCAGCATTACTGGCTTTCGAGCGGGCAATACGCGCTTCGCCAACCAGGTAATCAAACAGGAAGATGATGGCAAGCATCACCACAATCAGGATGGAGCCATAGGCAATCGCGATACCGTATTCGCCATCTTCTACCCGGTTAAGGATGTAAGAGGTGGCGACTCGGGTGTCCGGCGTTACCAGGAAAACAATGGCACTGACAGTGGTCATCGCCCGCACAAAACTATAAATCAGTGCTGATAGAATTGCCGGGCGCAGTAATGGCAGCAAAATGTAAATCACGGTACGTAGCGAACCGGCCCGCAAGCTGAGTGAGGCCTCATCCAGCGATTTATCAAGTTGGCCCAGACCAGCAATCCCAGCGCGTATCCCGACGGGCACATTGCGCATCACCATTGAAATAATGACGATAGCTGCCGTACCGGTCAGGTACACCGGCGCACTGTTAAAGGCCAGAATATAGGAGACGCCCGCCACGGTTCCGGGTACGGCGAAACAGAGCATGGTGCTGAATTCGATGGTTTTTTTGCCACGGAATTGCTGACGTACCACGATATAGGCAATCAGCAGACCAAAGGCGGCGGTGATAGGGGCGGCAATACCGGCGTATAACAGCGTATCGAGCAGCGAAGGCCATGCGCCATCACTGAAACCTTGCCCAAATAACTGGTTGAAGTTATTTAGCGTCAGGGTGTAATCGACTCCCCAGTTGACAGTGAAACTGCCATAGAAAATGCTGCCGTACAGCAATACGTTAAAGGCAATCCACACATACAGCATGGCTGTTGTGCCCCAGACTAATGAGACCGGCAAGGGTTGAACATCACCGCGCGAAGATTTACCGGAGATGGTGACGTAGGAGCGTTTGCCTATCCACATATACTGAATACAGAAGATAAACAGCGAGAACATCAGCAGGATGACACCCAGTGTCGACGCTGCCGGATAGTCAAGTTGTGCGCCGGTAATATAGAAGTAGATTTGCGTGGCGAGCACGTCAAAGTTCCCGCCTAATACCAGTGGGTTACTGAAATCAGCCAGTGATTGCACGATGACAATTAAGAATGAGTTCGCCAGAGCCGGTTTCAATAGCGGCAGAAATACCTGCATAAAGGTCTGCCAACGGCTGGCCCGCAAGGTATAAGAGGCTTCTTCCAGCGACGGGTGAATCGTTTTTATCGCGCCATCGAGGATCATAAATGACATCGGCGTAAAGGCCAGTACTTGCGCCAACCAGATACCGGTAAAACCATAAAGCCAGTTAGTATTTGTCAGCCCGAACCAGGTGACCATTAATTCGGTCACGTAACCGGAGCGGCCCATCATCAAGGTGACACCCAAGCCAACCACAAAAGGCGGGGTGACAATCGGCAAAATCGAGAAAATTCGCCCCAGCAATGCGGAGCGTTTAGCAATTCGCGTGGTGTATATGGCTAACACCATGCCAAAGAAGGTACAACCGATACCGACCGCCACCGATAGCACAAATGAATTCCAGATAACTTGCAGGATATGAGCCTGCCCAAGGATCGCCATAAATTGCCAGGGCGCAAAAGCCCCACTTTCATCCGTAAAGATGGGAATGAAAATAGCGATACTGGGAAACAGGATAAACACGGTGATCAGGGCAATAATGGTGACTAGCGAACCGAGGACAAAACGATCGCCTCCCAGCCATTCCAGGCGAGCGAGCGCCAGTGTGATGACGGCTCCCAGGGCAATAAACAAGCCAATCGTGGCAAAACCCAGCCCGCGTTGCAGCCAGGCCGAAGTGATGACCACGAACAGAGCGCAGAATAGGGCGAAACCGGCATCAAACAGATGTCGGGTGCGGTGTTCGCGTCCTTGTGGGGACAGTGGCCGGAAAAGCAGCACTAATGGTAAGGCAAACCATAATGTGCTGATGTTCAGACTGGACCAGCCATAGGCGGCCAGTAGCTCAGAACGGCTGGCCTCAAGCAGACCATAATCCAGACTGAACGCGGGTAATAAGGCAAAAGCAGCCACGGCAAAGGCCAACCAATAGAAAATGGTATCCCGTGTCTGCGGGAGCCGCAGAGCATGTGAGTGAGTCATGGTGTTCCCCAGATCTAACCTTCGCCCTTGACGTTGTAGCAGTATTAGCTTGCTGCAACGTCAAGGTTTCGGTTATAGAAAAAGCGCTAAGTTATTTATGGTTCGCTTATTGTGTGGGCTGCTATTTGCCCATCTTGACGTCATTAACCCATTTGGTGATCAGCTTCTTACGCATCTCGGTAGCACCGTAAGTGTCCATGTCGTAATTAATCAGTTTCAGATCATCAAGTTTGAGTGAGTTAGGGGAGGTCGCCGCAGTGGTATTGGTTAGGATCTGATAGGACTGACCTTTCTGCCATGCTAACTCTTGCGCGTCTTTTGACAGCACCCAGTCAACGAATAACTTGGCGTTATCCAGATTACGCGCGCCTTTCAGAATGCTGACACCACCAATTTCATAGCCAGAACCTTCGCAAGGTGAAATCAGTTTCAGGGGCGCGCCTTTCTCTTTTTCCAGTGAGTAATCGTGCAGGAAACCAATACCAATGGTAGTTTCGCCGCGTGCGGCGTTACGCGCCGGGGCAATGCCGGATTTGGTGTATTGCGACACGTTGGCATTGAGTTTTTTCAGGTAATCGAACGCAGCATCTTCACCCCATAATTGAGAGAAAGTGGCCAGCGCGGTGTAGGCAGTACCCGAGCTTTGCGGGTCGGCAATCTGGATTTCACCTTTGTAGATAGGGTTGGTCAGGTCTTTCCAGCATTTAGGTTCTGGCAGGCCCTTCTCTTTCAGGCGGTCAGTATTCACGCCCAGCCCTAAAATACCGATATATACCGCAGAGGAGTAGTTACCTTTGCGTTTGGCCGGATCACGGAATTGCGGCATGATTTGCGCCAAATTTGGTGAGGCATAAGGATAAAGTAAATCCATTTCACCGGCCTGAGATTGCGGGTCCAGAGTACCGCCATACCAGACATCGGCCTGTGGGTTCTTTTTCTCTGCGTCCACTTTTGCGAGTGTGCTGCCGGAGCCATTGCGAATAAAGCTGGTTTTGACATCGTATTTTTCGCCAAATGCTTTGGCTTCTTCTTCACACATGGCATTGGTGGCGCTGCAATAAATAACCAAACGGCCTTCCGCTTGGACGACGGTGGTAACGGCACTCAGTGCGAGGCCTGCGGCTACCAGTGCTGAGAGAGGTAAGAGTTTCATAACATTATCCTTTTTATCCCCTTTATGCGCCCATTACTGGGGCATATAAGGATTGTTGTTGTAGGTAGAGGTATGACTAACTTTGTTAACGTCCTTTTTTACGTAACGCCCTTTTTTACTTAACGTATTGCTTTCAATCGATTAATACCGGTCATTAACAGCGGCATTAATAACAACCCAACGCATGCCGATGCCAGTGTTAGCAAAGCAAAAAAACCTTGCCAGCCATAATGTTGCAACACTTGCGCCAGCGGCCATCCCGCCAGCGCCGCCCCGAGATAAGCAAATAAGCCAAGAAACCCGGTGACTGTACCGGCAGCATCTTTATGGGTATATTCGGTGGCTGCCAGGCCAATGAGCATCTGTGGCCCAAAAACAAAAAAACCAATACTGAAAAATGTCACGGACAGTAGCGGATAGTTATGTACCGGTGCCAGCCACAGGGCGGTCATCGTCAGAAACAGCCCCAATGCGAATAACAAAATCATCGGTGCGCGCTGACCGCGAAATAGCAAATCTGATCCCCAACCGGCAAATAACGCCCCAAATAACCCGCCTAACTCAAATAGCGATAAGGTGGCATTGGCGCTGAGCAAATTGACTCGATGACTCTCCGCTAACCAAATATTGCCCCAGTCATTGAGGGCGATGCGGATCAGATAGACCAGCACATAAGAAACCCCTAATAACCAGATGGTGCGATTACGCAAAATGGCATCGCGAAAAATACGCCCCATCGGCATGGGGGGGCTTTGCTGCTCTTGCCATTGATCCTGCGGATCTCGCCGCCATTGGCCGATGGTCGGTAAACCTTGCTGTTGCGGCTTGTCGCATAATTGCCAACATAACCAAAGACCTAACACGATACCAATAGCCCCAGGTACTAACAGTGCGGCTTGCCAGCCATAATGCGAGGCCAGAAAGGCCGATAACAGCGGTACTGCCGCCCCGCCAATACTGATGGAGGTATTCCAACATCCCCACCAGGTTCCGCGCTCGTTGCGCGAGTACCAGGTACTCAGCAATTTGGCGCAGGGGGGCCATCCCCACCCTTGAAAGAAACCATTTAAAGTCCAGACCACCAACAAGGCGGGCAGGGAGTGGCACAGGGTAAACACCACATTCAGTATCCCGGTCATCATCAAACCGATGCCCATGATCCAGCGGGCCTGGGTGCGGTCACTGACAATGCCGGACACAAATTTTGAGCCGCCGTAGGCCAAATAGAACAGGGTGCCCAGTAAACCGATATCTCCTTTATCCAACCCCAATTCCAGTTGCATCACTGGCATGGCGTAGTTGACACTTTTACGTGTCAGATAAAAAGCGGCATAGCCCATCACCATTGCGGCCATCAGACGCGGTCGCCAGTAGCGGTAACGCGCATTCACCTGTTCCGGCGTCAAAGGTTCAGGGGGTAAAGTCTTTGACGACAATGGCGCTGCTGACATGGATTCCTCCGGTAATTGTGTTGAGTGTAAGGAAGGAAAAAGTAAAAGAGATGAGACAAGGTTGTAGATGCTTAGGAATAATGCTTAGTTATGAGGTTTTTTGATCCCGTTCTGTGGGCGGGTTCACAGAGTCGTTAGTGCGGATATGAGTTGGCAGGTTAACCACTACGCGGGTTCCTAAACGGCGTTGCAGTAGCCAGTCACCGCCCAATGCTCGTACCCGCTCTTCAATCCCGCGTAGACCCAATCCTCCGCCTTGCGGTTGCACAGGGATCCCCATGCCGTCATCGCGCACTTCCAGGGTGATGATATTGTCGGTCAGGTGCAAACTGACCTGAATATTGCGGGCATTAGCGTGTTTGTTAATGTTGTTGAGCAACTCTTGCACTAATCGATAAAGCGTAAACACCACCACATCCTCACCGGGGGGCGCGGGCAGCGCATAATCCAATTGGAAATGAATCCCTTGCTCGGCGAAAGCAAACTCTTCCGCCAAATGGTGTAGGGCTTGATCCAGTGGCATTTCATCCAGCACCGGCGGGCGCAATTGGCGTAGCAGTTGACGGGTGGTTTGATGGATTCGTTGCGATAAGCTACTGATTTGATTAGCCGCAGATTGAGCCGCTGGCGAGGGTGCGCTGCGGTTGACCAGCATGGCCTGAATTTGAATAGCGGTGATGTTCTGGCCAATTTCATCGTGCAACTCACGGGCAATTTCTTTGCGCACATCTTCCTCGGTGCGCACTAACCGTTTCATTAATTTACGCCGGGTTTGCAGCTCTTGCTCCAATTGATTGCGATAGCGGTGCAGATGTTGAGCCAACTGCTGTTGGCGGCTGATGGCAATCCCCAGTGTCAGCCCTAACAGTGCCTGAGTGGAGAGGAACAACTCCAGTTCGGCCAAATCATGAAATGCCCCACTGGCCTGACGGGTCACGGTAATCATCAGACTGCCTAACACTGCCGCCAACACCCCGCCTTGCCAGCCAAATTTATAAGCCATAAAGACATTGGGTAGAAAGACAAAAATCAGCAATAGCCGCTCCATATTGGGAGCAATGGCTATTTGCACACAAACCCCAATGGCAAAAATCAGCGAGCACCAAATCAGCAGTGAGGTGCGCAGCGGTGGGTCTGGCATCTGTTGCGAGAACAAGTTGCGGATATGCTGCTGTTTTAAATATTCGTAGATGAGATAAGTAAACGGCACTAACAGAATGCCCCCGGTAAAAGTAGCAAGCAGTGTCTGGGTTAATGGCAAAGGCAGCCAGAAGCCCAGTACCAGCCCATGCAACACACTGTTACCGGTGACGGCGGCGAGTAACAGTAATAACCGCTGCCAGTAAAGGGTGTAATGGTGCCAAAAACGCTGGGTCAGTTCGGCGGGCAATAAACTGAGGAAAGGTGACAACATAATCAACACAATGGGCTGCAACTGTTCACTGTGCAGCCACCACAAGGCTACACACTCGGTCAGCAGCAACACTGACCAGTAGCGGCGCGGCAGCAATATCATTAATGCCAGCCGCAGGCCTTGTGGCAGTAATAGAACCGCATGTAAACCATCATCACTGAGATAAAAACTGATGGTCCACAGCGCCAGCCAACTCAGTGAGAAGAAAATAGCCAGGAACAGCGATAGCCCCACTGAGCGCAGTTGCCACATATCAGTTTCCCGCCAGCAACTGATGTTGCAGCGCAAAATGCACCAGCTCGACGGTGGTTTCGCAATTCAGTTTGCCCAGAATATTGGCGCGATGAACATGGACGGTTTTGTGACTAAGTGACAATTGTTCGGCAATAGATTTGACGCTGATCCCATTGATCAGTAACTGGAATACCTCTTTCTCGCGTGGCGTCAAAATCGCCAGTTGTTGCGGTTGCTGTGGCATATGGCGCAGGGCGCGCAACGCATCAGCGCACAGATAGAGGCCGCCACCATGAACGGTCCGTAGGGCTTGCACCAATTCATCCGGGCCACAGCGCTTAGTCAGGTAGCCACTGGCACCGGCATCCATAGCACTTTGTACAAATGCGGTGGTGTCATAAATACTCAAAATAATGGCGCGGAAATGTGGCATTTTCTGGCGCAGGCGTTTGAGCAGACTTAGCCCACTTTCGTCCGGCATCGAAATATCCATAACAGCAACATGTACATCGGTGTTGGGTAGATTGGCCCAAGCCTCTGCCGCCGAACCATACTCACCAATAATACGTATATCCTTTTCCAGTGATAACAACTGGGCAAAACCCGAGCGGACAACAATATGGTCATCTATCAACGCGACATTAATCATGATTTTTCATTATTACGGAACCCATACTGCATGATGCTGATCAATCATTTGCGTAGCAATAATTGTTATCAAAAATGTAAGAGGCTTAACAGATGCGGGCAAAATCTGATGTGGAAATAGGTAGTTTCCGGTGAAAAGCGCAGCGCTCCACAGGATAGGTGTGGAGCGCGAAAGTGTGGTGTGAGCGGAACTCAGTGATGGTTATAGCAATTTTTTACTGCGGTAGATCCGCTGCGGCCGGCCCACTTTGCCATAAATAATCTCTGCTTGTAGCGCTTGATTCGTAGCACAGAATTCCAGATAACGGCGGGCGGTAGTGCGGCTCAATCCAAGCATTTGCGCGACATTTTCAGCCGTGTATTCATCTGCATTATCGCTGAATAACGTCTGGATTTTATCCAGTGTCATTTGGTCGATACCCAGCGGTAATGTCACTTTTTGCTCGCCACGAGCATAGGTGTTGTACATTTCATCAATCTGGCGTTGATTGACCTTGGTACCATCTTGCAAGACTTGATGACGATGGCTGTAACGAGCCAGGGATTGCTCCAACCGTTCGTAAGCCACTGGTTTTATGAGATAATCAAAAACCCCATAACGGATAGCTTCGGAGACAGTTTCGCTGTCGCTGGCTGCGGTGACAAAAATAATACCGCCAGAGAACCCTTGTAAGGTCAGTTCACGCAATAATTCTAAACCACTGCCATCGGGTAGATAGTTATCCAGCAGAATTAAATCAGGGTGAAAGCGAGCCACCATGCTGCGGGCTTGCTGCAAATTGCCCGCCAGCCACACTTCATGGCAATGGCTGCTTTGTTTGATAAATTCGGCATGCATTTCTGCCAGTGGTGTTTCATCTTCTACCACTAAAATATTAAGACATTCCATGGGATCTCCCTGTCTTTGAGATCAATGCGTCTTCGGAATAAAGACTGTAAATAAGGTGCCGCGTGGCGGATTCTCTTCTATTGTGATGGTGCCACCACTTTGCTGAACATAGGTGGCCACCAAATACAGCCCAATACCATGTTCATCTGAATTTTTAGTACTGATACCCCGTTCGAACAGGCTATCTTGTAACTGTGGCTCAATACCGCAGCCATGATCGGCGACCTCTAAAATCACCTCATCGCCTTCATCCGACAGATAAATTTCAATTTGTTTATCGCCCTCAGGGTTTTTTAGGCTGGCCTCAAAGGCATTATCGAGCAGATTTCCCATGATAGCGGCCAATTCATTCTCACCGATATTGGCAGGCAACTGACCTAACTGGCAGCCGGGGACAAAGTTCAAATTCAGCCCTAACTCTTTGGCCCGATGGTATTTACCAAATAATAATGCGGCAATCTGCCGATTATTGAATGCGGTGCGCAGCATATCAATCAGCGCCTGATGGGAAGACGACTCGGTTTTCACCATCTCCAGCGCCCGGTCAAACTCTTTCATTTGTAACAACCCACTCAGGGTAGACATCCAGTTCAGATGCTCATGGCGCACCGTACGTAGATTCTCGACATACTGCTTGATCTGGCTGAGTTGAGCACTGAGAGTATGAATATCATCCTGACTGCGAAAACTCACCACCCAACCCTGAAACACGCCATCCTCTGACCAAATACCCGCCCGATTGGCGATGGCATTTAAGCCATTAAAGGTACAGAGTTCATCCTGGCGATTTTCACCACTTTGATCGAGGAAGAAGTGGTCAGGAGAGACGACCTCACTGACTTTACGACCAATCAGTTGTTGTGGCGTGGCAAGAATATGCAGCATTTTACGCGCATTTTGATTGATTGCAGTGATCTTACCCTCAGGATCAACCGCTAATAACCCTTCAAATACTGCACCGAACAATGCTTCTTGTTGGCGCAACACTCGCGCTATTTCTTTGGGTTCCATTCCCATCATCTGGCGGCGGATATGATGAGAAAACAGCCATGACAGTAGCAATAATACGCCGAGTACCAGGATAAAAGAGTGAGTTAGTGGCAGCAGATAAATCAGCCGCCAGTGGTCTATTTTACTGATCAGATACCCCAGAGAGACGACGCCAATGATTTTTCCCTGTTCATCGCGGATAGGGGTTTTGGCGCGCATGGCTTCACCCATTGAGCCTTTGCCAAAAATAATATAACTCTCGCCCCTTTCCAGTGCGCCGGGTTTGGTCCATTGCATTGGGTGACCAATCATCTCGGGATTAGGGTGATACAGACGAATGGATTGAGTGTCACCAATGACGAGGTAATCAAGGTCGGAAGTGCTCCCGAGTCGGCTGACGATTTGGGCCAGTTGCGCCTTATCACGGTGCTTCACGGCATTTACTACGGAATCCATCGACGCAATAATTTTTGCCTGATTCATCGCTGTTTTGCTGACTTGATCGAGTAGATATTGCTCAAAATTATGGCTGAGAAAGCGATCCAGCGCACCGACCAGCAGAATAGAGACGGTCAACAGCAGCAGAAATATCCGTAGTGGGAAGGCCATGTTTTGCAACCGGCTCCATATTCGGCCACGCCATTTTAATTTGCCTGATAGGGAAACATCGGCAGCGGGGATCGACACATTACTCACCTTATTTAACATATGGGCTATGTACTGGCGTTAACATAAGTTAATTTAAGAAATAATTAAATAGCCAAGAGAAATAAAAATAGTTATTAATAATTAAGAAAATTAAAACCATTAAATAACTTATATTTACTCTCTTATATGTGAAATAGGTCAATTAACCACACTATTTTTATGTTTAGCATGTGCCCATAGAATAATTAAAATTAAAAACAAACCGAAATTAACTTATTTTATCTTGTTGTTTTTATGTGAAATTTATATTTAAAAATAGAATTATTATTTATTTTGTTGTTGGTAACTCAACTTGTTCTTTATTTGTTATATAAACGTTATGGCAGAGAGTGAATTATGGATACGGTATTTAATCGAATTAATCGTTCAGACCATCAGCAGATTGCAGAAATAACGCGCTTCTTGCGTGCAAATGATCTGAATATAGATACCACTGTTGAGGTGTTTATTACCGTAAGCCGTAATGAAAAGCTGGTGGCCTGTGGTGGTATTGCGGGCAATATTATCAAATGCGTGGCCATCAGTGAGCAGGTGAGAGGTGAGGGACTGGCGCTGACACTGGCCACCGAGCTGGTCAATCTGGCCTATGAACGCCATCACAGCCATCTATTTATTTATACCAAAACTAAAAACGAGAGCTTATTTAAAGCTTGTGGCTTTTATCCTATAGCGAGTGTCCCTGGCATTGTGGTGTTGATGGAAAATAGCGACTGCCGTTTGCAGCGCTATGCCAAACAATTGAGTCAATTACGTCAGCCAGGGCAGAAAATTGGCAGCATCGTCATGAATGCCAACCCATTTACTCGCGGGCACCAATATTTAGTGCGGCAGGCCGCCGCGCAGTGTAATTGGCTGCATCTGTTTTTGGTGAAAGAAGACAATTCACGTTTTCCGTATGAAGACCGGCTGCAATTAGTGCTTGAGGGCACCCAAGATATTACCAATCTTACGGTACATCCCGGCTCAGAATATATGATTTCCCGTGCCACTTTCCCTTGTTATTTTATTAAAGATCAAGGCGTGGCCGATGACTGCTATACCGAAATCGACCTAAAAATATTCCGCCAATATTTGGCTCCGGCACTGGGTGTGACGCACCGCTTGGTCGGGACTGAGCCGTTTTGTACCGTGACCGCTAAATATAACCGCGACATGAGCTTCTGGCTGGAGACGCCGTCATTGCCTTATCCGCCGATTTCGCTGGTGGAAATTGAACGTCTTAAATATCACAACACCGCTATTTCCGCCTCCTGGGTACGCAAACTACTGGCGCAGGGAGATAGCGAAACCATTGGTAAATTAGTCCCTCCCGCTACCTGCCATTACCTACAGCGATTGTTGACACAACGTGCACAAAAAGCGGCCAGCACGGAGAAAAACTCAGCATTAGCAAAGAGTTCAGCCCCGTTTTAACTGATTAAAGAGAACTGATTAAAGCCGGGCGCAAAGAAAAATAGGGACTGATACCTAAGTCAGAAACCACGAATTTGAAGACAAGTTAATCAGGTGAAAAATGAAAATTATCAGAGAGGCCGTCGCCGGAACGTTGGAATCGAGCGACGTTATGGTGCGTATCGCGCCATTAAATCCACCCGAAATAGATCTGCAAATACACAGCAGTGTAGACAAGCAGTTTGGTGACGCCATTCGCTACAGCGTACTGGCGTTGCTGGAACAGTATCGGGTAACCGGAGTGCAACTGATTATTGACGATAAAGGTGCGTTGGATTGCGTTTTACAGGCACGACTGGAAACCGCATTGCTGAGAGCCAGTGATGAAAAAATTCTGCCATGGAGAGCGCATTGATGAAACCTGAAATGAAAAACAGAATGCGCCGCAGCATGTTATTTGTCCCCGGAGCTAATGCTGCGATGGTCAGTAATGCGTTTATTTATCAATCCGATGCGTTGATGTTTGATCTGGAAGACTCCGTCATTCTGCGCGAAAAAGATGCTGCTCGTCGCCTGGTCTATCACGCCTTGCAGCATCCGCTTTATCAGGATGTAGAAACTATCGTTCGGGTCAATGCATTGGACTCGGCTTATGGTCTGGCTGATTTAGAGGCCGTGGTGCGTGGTGGCGCGGATATCGTGCGTTTGCCGAAAACCGATAACGCGAAAGATGTTGAAGATATGGCACGTGAAATCAGCCGTATTGAATCGGAATGTGGCCGTGAAGTGGGTAGCACCGGCTTGCTGGCCGCCATTGAATCAGCACAAGGTATCACTCAAGCGCTGGCTATTGCGCAGGCATCACCGCGTTTAATGGGTATTGCGTTGGGAGCTGAAGATTATGTCCGCAACTTGCGCACTGAGCGCTCACCCGAAGGGATTGAGCTGCTGTTTGCTCGCTGTTCAATATTGCAGGCCGCCCGTGCGGTAGGGATTCAGGCTTTTGACACCGTGTATTCCGATGCTAATAACGAAGCGGGTTTTTTGCAGGAAGCCGCACTTATCAAGCAACTGGGTTTTGATGGCAAGTCATTGATAAACCCACGCCAAATCGAACTGTTACACAACCTCTATGCGCCAACCGAGAAAGAAGTCCGCTATGCCCAGGCGGTAGTTGATGCGGCGGCGGCGGCAGAAGCCGAAGGGCGCGGTGTGGTTTCTCTGAACGGCAAGATGGTGGACAGCCCGGTGATTGAACGGGCGCGGTTGGTTTTGCAACGTGCGGTCAGCGGCCTGCGTGAGGAATAAGAGATGAATAGGCAACAACGAGTAGAAAGTTTAAGCCACAGTCAGGATAACGGCCCGGCATATCGCCCGTATCAGAACACCTCTAAAGCGAATTTACAGGCGCAGAAGCCACGCAATATCAAGATGTGTGATTCATTGGAAAATGTGATTCGCCGTAGCGGGTTGCAAGATGGCATGACCATTTCCTTCCACCATGCTTTCCGTGCCGGTGATTTGACTTTAAATCTGGTGATGAATGCGATTGCCGCGATGGGCTTCAAAAATTTGCGTCTGGCTTCCAGCTCTTTGAGCGACTGCCATTCGCCACTGGTCGAGCATATCCGCAATGGTGTGGTCAGCGAAATCTACACCTCGGGTATGCGCGGGCCGTTGGCGGAGGAGATATCGCGCGGATTATTAGCCAAACCGGTACAGGTTCATTCCCATGGCGGCCGCGTTAATTTGATTGAGTCCGGCGAGCTGACCATCGATGTCGCTTTTATCGGGGTGCCGGCTTGTGATGAATTCGGTAATACCAATGGTTTTAGCGGTGCTGCCTGTTGTGGCTCATTGGGCTATGCGCGAGTTGATGCTGAATATGCCGGTTGTGTGGTGCTATTAACGGAAGCAGTGGTGGCTTATCCACATCATCCGGCGAGTATTGCTCAGGATCAGGTTGATTTGATTGTGCAGGTTGAGCAAGTGGGGGATGCCGACAAAATTGGCGCTGATACCACCAGAATGACCTCCAATCCCCGCGAGTTACTTATTGCCCGCCGTGCTGCTGAGGTGATTGCCGGTTCGGGTTATTTTGTCGATGGTTTCTCTTTGCAGACCGGCACTGGCGGGGCATCGCTGGCGGTAACACGTTTTCTTGAAGACAAAATGCTGCGCCGCAATATCACCGCTGCTTTTGCACTGGGTGGTATCACCTCAACCATGGTGGATTTGCACGAAAAAGGGCTGATTACCAAGCTGCTGGATGTGCAAAGTTTTGACAAGCAGGCCGCTTCTTCGCTGGCCCGTAACCCACGTCATATCGAAATCAGTGCTAATCAATACGCTAATTTTAGCTCGAAAGGGGCATCAGTCGATCGGCTGGATGTGGTGGTGCTCAGTGCGCTGGAAATTGACACCGGTTTTAATGTCAACGTGTTGACCGGTTCTGATGGTGTGCTGCGTGGCGCTTCCGGCGGCCATTGCGACACCGCGGTTGCCGCTCGACTGTCAATCATTGTCGCGCCATTAGTCCGTGGCCGTATTCCAACCTTGGTCAAGGAAGTGACCACTTGCGTCACGCCGGGTTCCAGTGTCGACATTTTAGTGACCGATCACGGTATCGCGGTAAATCCGGCACGGCCAGAACTGGCCGAACGTTTGCAGCAAGCGGGTTTGCCGGTAGTCACCATCGACTGGCTCTATCAACGCGCGCTGATTCTGACCGGTGAACCACAACCGATCAAATTTACTGATCGGGTGGTGGCGGTGGTGCGCTATCGCGATGGTTCCGTGATTGATGTTGTTCATCAGATACAGGAGTAGACGATGAATACACTTTCCCCTGCATTAGCCGCTAACCGGCCGATCAGTTTGCCGGAATTGCTGACCAGCCGTGAGTCGCGTCAGAGCCGGCAACTGGCCTGGTTGTCGCGTCATCAAGTTACGTTGATTTCACTGACACTGGTGGCTCCGGGAGCGGTCAAAGATAACCCATTGACTCGCAAGCTGTTTGCCCTGGCGTGGCAGGCCATTACCGCATTGAGCCAACAGCAATATTGGCCGGTGTTACAGCAAGAGGTGTTCCCGCTGCCAACCGGCTGTGAGGGCTTGATAGCGGTTGATTTGCCCGCCGAGCAAGTGAAAGACGCAGCATTGTTGCTGGAGCTAAAGCACCCACAGGGCAGGTTATGGGATATCGATGTGCTGGATGTTTCAGGGCGAATTTTGTCACGCCGTGATGTGGGTTTAGCGCCACGCCGCTGCTTGCTGTGCCATCGTCCAGCTAATGTGTGCGCCCGGGCACAGACGCACACCATTGACGAATTATTGGTTCAGATGGAGTTGATGCTCAATGCTACCTCTGCAACGCACTGACGAGATGGCGGTTTCGTCGCCTGCCTTTTGGGCAAGCGATGATTTCAGCAAAAAGTTCGGCGCATTGGCTTATCGGGCGATGTTAGCTGAAGTCAATCTGACACCCAAACCCGGCCTGGTGGATTGCGTGAACTGTGGCGCGCATCAGGACATGACGCTGCAAGATTTTTATCACAGTGCTGATGCTATTGCGCCGTGGCTGCCCCGTTTTATCGAACAGGGTATTCGTTACAGCCATTTGCAGGGTCAGGCGGCGCTTAACAGCTTGCGGCCGTTAGGATTGGCTTGCGAAAACAGCATGTTTCAGGCGACCAATGGCGTCAACACCCATAAAGGCAGCGTTTTTTCTCTGGGGCTGATTTGCTGCGCACTTGGGCGATTAAAGGCGCGAGCGCAATCAATCAGCGCCGAGGCGGTGTGTCAGGAAGCCGCCAGCTTATGCCGTGGGCTGACTGAGCGCGAACTACGTCAATCGAACCCACAACAAACCGCCGGGCAGCGCCTGTTTTATCAATATGGCCTGACGGGCGCTCGGGGGGAGGCTGAATCCGGCTTTGCCACGGTGTTAACCCATGCTTTACCCGCGTACCGGCGCTTATTAGCCGACGGGGCGCAACCTGATCATGCCTTATTGCACACTTTGCTGATTTTGATGTCCGTCAATCGCGATACCAATGTGGTTTCTCGTGGCGGTATGGCGGGTTTGCAATGGTTACAACAACAGGCAACAGAACTTTTGGCCTCACTCTCGGCGGCAGGGATGAATGATCCTCTCAGCCTGTGGCGAGTGCGCATGTTTGATGCCCAATGTATCGCCCGCAACCTTAGCCCTGGCGGCAGCGCTGACCTGCTGATCCTGACTTGGTTTCTGGCGCAATTTCCCCATCATCTCCCTCACAAAAATAATAACGTTGCTATTGAACCAATAACAGCTATTGGGCCAGTAACAGGTATAGGAGTCTCTCTATGTTGAAGTCGCAAGAGAAATTATGGAAAGCGCTCGCGCCTTTTGTGGTGCTGGCCGTTCTGCTGTTGATCCCAACCCCGGAAGGTATGCCACCACAAGCCTGGCGCTATTTTGCGATTTTTGTCGCCATGATTGTCGGTATGATTTTAGAGCCAATTCCTGCCACGGCGATAAGTTTTATCGCGGTGACAATTTGCGTGCTAAGTTCTGACTGGGTGCTATTTAGTGCCGCCGAAGTGGCGGATGCCAGCTTCAATAGCGGTAAAGAGTCATTGAAATGGGGGCTGGCAGGGTTTTCCAGTACCACTGTCTGGCTGGTATTTGGGGCATTTATCTTTGCGCTCGGTTATGAAGCTACCGGGCTGGGCCGACGTATTGCTTTGTTCATGGTGAAATTCATGGGCAGGCGGACACTGACCCTGGGTTATGCCATCGTCATTATCGATATTCTGTTAGCACCCTTTACGCCATCGAATACTGCCCGCACCGGCGGCACTGTATTTCCGGTGGTGAAAAACCTGCCGCCTCTGTTTGACTCCTATCCCCATGACCCGTCGTCACGGCGCATTGGTGGTTATCTGATGTGGATGATGGTGATTGGTACTAGCATCAGTTCCTCCATGTTTGTTACCGGCGCGGCCCCTAACGTGTTGGGTATTGAGTTTGTAAATAAAATAGCCGGTGTTCATATCGGCTGGATGCAGTGGTTCCTGGCATTCCTGCCGGTTGGGTTGATTTTACTGATTGTCGCGCCGTGGCTCTCCTATGTGCTGTATAAACCCGGTGTTACCAAAAGTGATGAAGTGGCGACCTGGGCACAAACAGCACTGAATGAAATGGGTGGCCTGACTCGCAAAGAGATGATCCTGATTGGCTTGGTGCTACTGAGTCTGTGTTTGTGGGTGTTTGGCAGTAAGTTCATTGATGCCACTGCCGTTGGTTTGCTGGCGGTATCGTTGATGTTGGCGCTGCATGTGGTGGCGTGGAAAGATATCACCAAATATTCCAGCGCCTGGAATACGTTGGTGAATCTGGCGACCTTGGTGGTGATGGCAAATGGCCTGACTCGCTCTGGTTTTATTGATTGGTTTGCCAATACCATGAGCACTCACCTTGATGGCTTCTCGCCGAATATGACGGTGGTGGCATTGGTGCTGGTGTTCTATTTCTCTCACTACCTGTTCGCGAGTTTGTCCGCTCATACCGCCACCATGCTGCCGGTGATTTTAGCTGTCGGCAAGGGGTTGAGTGGCGTGCCAATGGAGCATTTATCCATGCTGTTGGTGTTATCCATCGGGATCATGGGGGTGTTGACGCCGTATGCCACCGGGCCAGGTGTGATTATCTATGGCTGCGGCTATGTGAAATCCAAAGATTACTGGCGTTTAGGTGGGATCATGGGGGTGTTCTACATCAGTATGCTGTTGTTGGTGGGGTGGCCAATCATGAGTCTATGGTATTGATTTTTTCAGACCAGAGTGTGAAGGAGCGACCGTACCTGGGGCACTCCGGCGGCTCACGCACTCGTATTTTAAATAAATAGGGCCCCCAACGGTACGTTTCCCCTTCATTTGGATTGATTATTTCAAAAAACCATCTTGATATAATGCGTCGGGCCAGTCAGCGGCCCGACTTATTTATGCCAGATGATGAGCTGATTTGTTAGCCGGTATAAACGCCAAAGACTCTGGGTAGCCACAGGGATATTTCCGGAATATAAGTCACCAGCATTAACACCAGCAACAGCGCGCCGTAGAACGGAAGCATCGCTTTCACCACTTGCTCGATTTTCTGTTTACTCACCGCACTGGCTACAAACAGCACTGATCCCACTGGTGGTGTTATCAGACCAATCCCCAGATTGATCAGCATAATCATGCCGAAATGAACCGGATCAATCCCCAATGAATGGGTGACCGGCATTAAGACAGGCGTCAATATCAAAATCAGTGGTGCCATATCCATCAAAGTGCCAATCAGCAACAGCATGATATTGATACACATCAGAATGACGTATTTATTATCAGAAACCGAGGTAAAGAACTCAGTGATACGCTCGGGTAATTGCATGTAGGTCATGATAGCGCCAAAGCTGGCAGCAAAACCGATTAAAATCATCACGATAGTGACAGTTTTTACCGTGCGATACATCAGCTTGGGTAACTCTGACCATTTGTAATCACGATAGATAAACATAGTGACGAAAAACGACCATAAACAAGCGATTGCGGCGGATTCAGTGGCAGTAAATATCCCGGAAAGTATCCCGCCCATAATGATGACGACGGTCATCAACCCCCATAAGGTATCAACGAAGATTTTCAGCGCCTGACGGAATGGCACTCGCTCCCCTTTGGGATAACCTCGTTTATAAGCAAAGCCGACACACATTAGCATCAGGGTGAAACTGAGCAGCAGGCCCGGTAGGATCCCGGCAATAAACAGTGCAGCAATAGAAACCGTACCGCCGGTTGCCAGCGAATAAATAACCGAGTTATGGCTAGGGGGCGTCAATATAGCCTGAACAGAACCGCTGGCGGTGACGGCAGCAGCAAAATCACGCGGATAACCTTTCTTATCCATTTCGGGGATCATCACTGAGCCAATAGAAGCCGTGTCGGCTACTGATGACCCTGAAATTGCACCGAAGAAAGTTGAGGCCACAATATTGACCAGTGACAGACCGCCACGGATAAACCCAACGAAAATATAGGCAAAACTCACCAGCCGCCGCGCTATCCCTCCTTCGGCCATAATGGCGCCCGCCAGAATAAAGAACGGAATTGCCAATAATGAGAATTTATTTACGCCGCTGGTAATTTGAATCATGACCGCTTCCAGAGGTAAATCAATCCAAAATGCACCAGCAATCGCACTTAAGCCGACGGCATAAGCCACCGGAACGCCGATAGCCAACAAAATTGCCAGGGTAAAAACTAAAATAAATGCATCCATAAGGCAAAGTTCCCCAAATTATGAGTTGCCAATCATGACTACCGGGCGGTGGGTCTGTGAGCCGAAGAACAGGCGCTCGATAATAAACAGTAGGGTAATAGCGGAGCCGATAGGCAGCGGAATATAGGTCTGCCCAGCCGTCAGTAATGGGAATTCAGCCACCGGTTGTGACCAAAGTTCGCTGCACAAAATATAGCTGTAAACCAGAATAAACAGGCTTATCAATATCATCAGCAAATCCACCAATATAAGGCAGATTTTTTTACCCATTTCTGAGAGCCGGTCGGTGACCATACTGACGGCTATATGTGAGCCAGAACGGTAACTGGCGGCAGCGCCAACAAAGGTAAATGTCACCATGCATAAAATAGCCACGGGTTCTGGCCAGGATAAGCCATCATTTTGTACATATCGGGCGAATATCCCCATAGGAATAACCGCAACCATAATAATCAAAGCAATACCAGCTACCCAGATTGACAGGCGATATAAAACATCCATCGTTGATAGATAATAGCGAGCCATAGCGGAGACCTCAGATTACCCTTTAGCTTTGACGTTGTAGCGGTGTTAGTCGCCTTACTACAACGCCAATGATTCTGGGTATATATCGATGGTATTAAAGTTATTAATACCGCCAAAAGAATATTATTGGACAGCACTTATTTGCTGAATGAGGTCTTGATAATCTTTGCCAAACTCATCACGTACTGGCTGCGTGGCTTGGTAATAAGCGTCATGATTGATTTCATGATATTGCACACCGCCAGCTTTCATTTTGTCATGAGATTGCTGCACATAGGTTTGCCACAATACACGCTGTTCCGCCTGAGCTTCTTTTGCCAGTTTCAGAATGGTTTGTTGATCTTCAGATGATAATTTATCCCACTTGGCTTTAGAATAAAGGAACAATTCTGGAATAATAAAATGGCCGCTCAAAGTATAGTTTTTGACTACCGGCAGATAGTTATGAGCAACAAACGTCGGTTCATTATTTTCAGTACCATCAATAACGCCAGTTTGCATACCGCTGAACACTTCACTGACGCCCATGCTGAGCGAGTTAGCGCCCATGGCTTTCAGCGTGGCTAATGCAATCGGGCTACCTTGTACCCGGATTTTCATGCCCTTCAAATCTTCCGGCTTAATAACCGGTTGCTTGGTTATCAGATTACGGGTACCCGCATCCATCCAACCGAGGAAGACCAATTTTGAGTTTTTATTGTTAGTAATTTTATCGCCAATTTCCTGGCCTATTTTCCCATCAAGCACTTTATGTAAGTGATCTTCATCGCGGAACATATAGGGCAGAGTAAAGACACTGATCTCCGGTAAAATAGAGGCAACAGGGGTCATAGAAACACGAATAATATCAATTGCTCCCATTTGAGCCTGTTCTATCATTTGTTTTTCATCACCCAAGACCCCGCCTGGGAATGTTTTAATTTCCAACCGCCCGTCGGTTGCCGTTTTTAGTTTGTCACCCATATTTTTAACCGCAACAACATTAGGGTAATCTTTAGGGTGAACATCAGCCGCTTTAATTTGTTGAGCAGCGGCTATTTGGCTAAATAAAATGGCAGAAATAGCCAGACAGAGTGTTGGTAGTGGCTTAGGAAATTTCATTCAGTGGTCTCCAGAAGTCATTAAAACAATAAATAAAAAGGCGATATTTCTCATAGCGGAATAGTTATATAAAGGGCTTTTCCTTTATCCCTAGGGTATTCAACCTAGCTGTTTACATTTGTTTTTAAATTGACCATTGTCACAGAAAAAGAAACGATAGGAACTGCGTTTCAATAATTGTGAAGTTGCATTTCATGATGAGGTAAACCTCATTAAATGCGGGGTAAAAGATAGAATTTATCGAGCTATAATGTGGTGCAACTTGAAGTGGCTAACGTTTTAGTCCAAATGGCGGGGTTTTGATATTGTGGCAAAAGAGGTTAGCTACTACTATACCCGTTATTCTGCAAGCTGCATGTGCGTTGGCTATCTTCATTACTCGGCCCGTCCATGGGCCTCGCCTCTGCGAGGCCGCTGCAAACAGCGTTCAAATCTGCTCCTGGCGGATTTGTCACCCCAGTCACTTACTTGTGTAAGCTCCTTGGGACTCACTCAGTTGCCGCCTTCCTGCAACCGGGATTATCCAGGGTACAAAACGCTATAAATCAACCTGAATAGGATAACGCGTGACCTCGGTATTTATCCGTAATTTTACCTTTGCTGCACTCCCAGCCGTCGGTTTGAATGACCAACCTCTGTTTCATGGGCTTTTGGCTAAATGTGATTTTGATGTAAATGAATATCGGGATGAGCTATTTGCCGTGTATGGCATCGCGTTTCCTGGCAGTTTACAAAAAGCCGTTGCAAAACGGCGTGCTGAATATCTGGCAGGGCGCTTTGTTGCCAGACAGGTGTTGAATATGCTGGAAGTACGCGATTACCCATTGGCAAATGGCATCGACCGCGCACCACTGTGGCCGACCGGTTTGATTGGTAGCATTAGCCATAATAACCAACGCGCTTTGTGTACTGCACAAATAATCACACCCGCCGGAGAGCCTATTGGAGCCAGTTCCCGTCGGCATGGTATTGGTCTGGATATCGAAAGTTTAATTGCTGTTGAAAGAGCGGCTAACTTATGGCCGGGTATTCTCAGTGAAGAGGAATATCATTGTTTCCTGGATGGACTATTACCTTTTAACCACTTGCTGACATTGGCTTTTTCCGCGAAAGAGAGTTTATTTAAAGCAGTCTATCCGCAACTTGGGCGTTATTTTGATTTTCTTGAAGCGAAGCTGTTGAGTTATTCATTAGACACCGGGCGTTTTGAATTACAGTTGTTGCGAGAATTAAGTGAAGACTTCCCCGCAGGCCGTTGTTTTACTGGATGCTTCACGTTAAATGGTAGTGATGTGCAGACGTTTATTGCTTACTAATCATAATATTATTACTTTATTCATTATTTTTAATATTTTTAAGTTGGAAAGTTCAATGGGAATAGGCTAGATATTTAGCTATCTAAAATATTTATTGATAGGATATCATGAAATATATCGCCTTATTTATTTTCATCTTATGCGTAGCTTATGTGCATTTTCGCGGAAAGGTTCGTTATAAATTCTGGCGTCAACTCTCAGACCATTCGACATTTGTCTCACCAATCAATGTTTTTATGTATTTATTCTCGCGCGTTCCTACCACGCCTTATTTAAAACAGGACTTGTTCCCTGAACTTGCCGTACTGCGAGATAACTGGTTAAAAATCAGGGAGGAAGGTAAGGCATTAATGGAAGTCCAGCAAATCAAAGCATCGGATAAATATAATGATGCCGGTTTTAATTCTTTCTTTAAAACGGGGTGGAAGCGTTTTTATTTGAAATGGTATGAAGATAGCCACCCATCAGCAATGACATTGTGCCCCCACACCACCACCTTATTGAAAGGGTTACCATCGGTGAAAGCGGCGATGTTTGCTGAGTTACCGGACGGCAGCCGTTTGCCTCGCCACCGAGATCCTTATGCGGGTTCCTTACGTTATCACCTTGGTTTAATCACTCCGAATGATGATCGCTGTTTTATTGATGTTGATGGTACAACCTACAGTTGGCGTGATGGCGAGGGTGTACTGTTTGATGAAACTTATATTCATTATGCTGAAAATCAGAGTGGGCAGGAGCGGCTGATTCTCTTTTGTGATATTGAACGCCCGATGCGTTATCGTTGGGCACAATGGGTTAACCATTGGTTGGGGCGCAATTTGATGAGTGCCGCCACTGCCCCCAATGAAGAAGGGGATAGGACTGGTGGGGTTAACCGTGCTTTCAAATATATCTATGCAGTCCGTAAGGTAGGTAAGCGCCTGAAAGCCTGGAATCGCAGAATTTATTATTTAATCAAATGGCTATTATTTGGTGGCATTGCCGCATTGATTTTTTATGCGTTGTAGCTCCAGGTAAGTAAAAAGTGATCAAATAGCACAAAGCCCGCTTATCTTTCTTCATGCGGGCTTTCTCATTAACATCCAATAGCTCCCACTTTTAGTCCTCCAATCGTGTTATTTGGCCCAGGTTTCGGCCAAATTGCACGGCAAAACCTCAGCAGTGAGCTGTTAAACTTCAAATGCAAATTTTTATTCCATAAAAAATTATTTTTGAAATAAAATAGTTAACAAGGTCACAAAAGAACCAACTTTCTTTACTACTCCTTCACTAAAAACCCACCCGTTTTGTCATCTATTTTTCATTTTTTCCATTTAATATCAAATGGATATTTTTTATTATTGCTGTTGAATAGAGTGTTAGTCCTGTTCTCACTCACGCTAAGTTAGAATTTAAGTACCATATTGTGATCGATATAGAATTTTAATTTCAATATGAATGATATGTTATGTCACAGTTAAGTTATTCAGGTGTTACTGGGAGTTGTCTGTGGTGGACAGGCTAGAAATCGAAAATGTAAAAGGGGCGTGCTAAACAGAAAAACACATCATAAGTAATATAACGTCACACTCTGTAAGAAAGTTTATTTGGCTTCAATAACTGCATTTATCTAATTAATAAATCAGAGTGTCAAAAAGTTTTTTCACTTTCTCTTTTGAAAGTACGGGGACGTTTTTTTAAAAAAACCTTTTTGACATTAAATGGATACTCAAATAAAAGGTAAGGATATGTCATTAATGATGAATCTCAACGCACAACAGAGAAAACGATTACATCAAATAACATTAGTCGCTACCTTTGGTGGCTTGCTTTTTGGTTACGATACGGGGGTTATTAATGGTGCATTTTCGTCATTGAAAGAAAACATGGCGCTGACACCGACAACAGTTGGCTTGGTAATGAGTGTACTTTTGGTCGGTGCCGCTATTGGTAGTATCTTGGGCGGAAAACTGGCTGACTTTTTTGGCCGAAGAAAATATTTACTCTATCTTTCCTTTGTTTTCTTCTTTGGTGCATTATTGTGCGCATTGTCCCCTAATATTACCTGCCTGTTAATTGCCCGATTTTTGCTCGGTTACGCAGTCGGTGGTGCATCGGTTACTGCGCCCACATTTATATCCGAAGTTGCGCCAACAGAAATGCGGGGCAAACTGACGGGATTAAATGAAGTAGCCATTGTGTTTGGTCAATTAGCGGCATTTGCTGTGAATGCGGTGATTGGAATTGTTTGGGGACATCTTCCTGAAGTCTGGCGCTATATGTTATTGGTGCAGACTATCCCCGCGATTTGTTTATTGGTTGGAATGTGGCGTTCGCCAGAAAGTCCTCGCTGGTTGGTCAGTAAAAATCGCCGTGAAGAAGCATTAGCCATATTAAAACAGATTCGCCCCGAACAGCGTGCGATTAAAGAATTTGAAGATATCGTAACGTTGATTGATGTTGAAAAAGAAAAGCACTTATATGCAAAGAAAGATTGGGCTATTATTTTTCATACACCGTGGATCTTAAAATTAATCTTGGTGGGTATTGTTTGGGCAGCATTGCAGCAAACAACTGGGGTTAATGTGATTATGTATTATGGCACCGAAATACTGAAGACTGCCGGGTTCTCTGAAAGAATGTCTTTGATCTGCAACGTGTTAAATGGTGTCTTTTCTGTTGGCGGTATGGTCATTGGGGTGTTGTTCCTGGTGGATCGTTTTAAACGGAAGACATTGATTATTTATGGTTTCGCACTCATGGCAACATTACACCTGATTATCGCTGGTGCAGATTATTATCTGATGGGTGAAATCAAGGCGACGGTCATTTGGTTGCTTGGCGCGTTATTTGTCGGTGTTATGCAAGGGACGATGGGCTTTCTTACCTGGGTGGTATTAGCTGAGCTTTTCCCGTTAAAAATTCGTGGATTATCTATGGGGATTTCGGTGTTTTTCATGTGGATCATGAATGCAATAGTTAGTTACTTATTCCCGGTATTACAAGCGAAGTTGGGCCTGGGCCCGGTATTCCTGATTTTTGCACTTATCAACTATCTGGCGATTATCTTTGTGGTCGCAGCCTTGCCAGAAACAGCTAATAAATCATTAGAGCAACTTGAAGAAGAACTGTCTTCCGGTAATTAATAGGTACTGCTTTATATGAGACAAATGAGTCATAGCGCAAAGGGGACAGGTCATGCTAGATAATATTACTGCTGAAAATATCCATTTAGGATGTCATGCAAAAAATAAGGCTGAAGTTTTATCCATGGTAGGGAAAGAGTTTAAAGCTAAAGGCTATATTAACCAGGATTGTATTGCTTTCCTTAATGAAAGAGAGCAGCAAGTCTCTACGTTTCTGGGCAATGGTATTACCTTACCTCACCTACCAAAATCAGCTACCAATATTATCGTTAAAACAGGTGTTGAGATCTTCCAATTCCCGGATGGTGTTATTTGGGATAGAAGCAATGTGATGTTTATTGCCATTGGCGTTATCGCAAAAGAAAAAGAGCATATCGATGTGCTAAAAGATATTGCCTCGATCTTTAGTGATGAAATTATTGCTAATGCACTTTCGCTGATTTCAAGTAAGCAGGATTTTCTGCGTATTCTTAATCGAAAATAGCGGTGAGTTTATATCGGTAATACTCAAGCCAGAACAAATTATCAGATAGCCAAAAGCCCGTTTAAGTTTCCTTAAGCGGGCTGTGAAACTCTCAAAAATAACAGGTATAATACACAAATTATTCAACTGACTTAGAAACGAAGATGACAAAACTTACCTTACAAGAGCAGATGCTAAAAGCTGGATTAGTGAGCAGCAAAAAAATGGCTAAAGTCCAACGAACAGCTAAAAAGTCACGAGTTCAGGCTCGTGAGGCGAGAGAAGCTGTGGAAGAAAATAAAAAAGCACAACTTGAGCGTGATAAACAGCTAAGCGAACAACAAAAACAAGCTGCTTTATCTAAAGAGTATAAAGCTCAGGTGAAGCAGCTTATTGAAATGAACAGAATCAACCTTTCAAAAGGCGATATTGGTTTTAACTTCACAGATAATAATTTAATTAAAAAAATAGTTGTGGATAAGATGACGCAAGCTCAGCTGATTAGCGGTCGTCTCGCTATTGCTCGAGTCGTTACGGATAACAATGGCGAAAGTGAATACGCTATTATCCCCGCGAGTGTCGCCGATAAAATTGCGCAGCGTGATGCGAACAGTATTGTCTTAAATAGTGCGCTAAGTCAGGAAGAGCAAGATGAAGAAGATCCGTATGCTGATTTTAAAGTGCCCGATGATTTGATGTGGTAATTAATCGTTCTCAGAACGGGCTGGCATTACTGATTTTGATCCACTCCTCGCTAATGGGATGAACAAAATGTAACTCACTGGCGTGCAGCATCAGTCGTGGTGTCTGTTCGGTTCCCGGCAGCAAGCGGCCGCCATACAGGTCACAGCCCCAAATCGGGTGGCCCAACTGCTGGCAGTGGATGCGCAGCTGATGAGTACGCCCGGTTTCTGGGATGAGCTGTACCCGCGTCAATGGTAGTGACCTTCCGTCTTCCAACTCATGATAAAAACGTTCAACGACTCGATAGCCGGAGCGAGCGGGCTTGCCATGAGTTGCGCAAATCAACATCAGTGGGAACAGCGCCGGATCTTTGGCAATTGCTGCGTCTATCACCCCTTCGTTGTCATCCAGATGCCCGCAAAGCAAAGCGCTGTACACTTTGGTCACTGTGCGCTGGCTGAACTGTTGGCAGAGTGCGGCATTGATAGCCTTATTGCGCGCAATGACCATCAGCCCGGAAGTACCGAAATCGAGGCGGTGAACCAGGGTGCAGCCGGGGAATATCTGAACCAGCCGATGATGCACCGAATCGAGATTTTGCGGGTTTTTCCCCGAGAGGCTGAGTAACCCTGTGGGTTTATTGATAAGTACCAGGTGATCGTCCTGATAGAGCGTCTCTATCTTGTCATGGCACAGCGGGGCAATAAAAGTATCGACGATCTTAGACATCATATAAGCACACCCGTTTAGTTCCACTCATTTTCTGAGACTGCCACATTTTCAACCATCAGGCGCTAGTTTTCTGATATCAGGCTATGAGTAAAGCAAAAAACCCGCTTAGTTGCCTAAGCGGGTTTCTCTAATTTGGCTCCTCTGACTGGGATCGCCTTTGCCAATAACTGGCTAATAAGTAAGCTAAATCAGAAGTTCATTTCTGTCAAGACCACCAAAATGACCACCATTAATGAATGCGAAAAGGCAAACATAGTCTGATTATTTTTTTATTAAAAACTGATAGAAAAATACAAACGTTATGTAACTGAAGTATAGAGCTTTTTTCCAGCCGTTCTAACCCCAGACAATTTGCAGTGAACTGGCCATCATGGACATAAGTTTCCTAGCTTCCTATCTGCAATCACTTTAGAGAAAAGCGAACACAAGAAATTAAACGCTGATGTTAAAGGATAAGCCTAGAGCCAGCTTAAATGACCCTAAGATAAAGGGGTTGAGTTTAACTAGGCTGGATCGCCTCTGCTCGCAAGTGGTTAATAAATGAACTTAATCATGATTAAATTTCGTTTATGACCTTCAAGATGGAAAATCACACATTGAGTTTGAGGAGAAGTGACTCGAGAATTATCAAGCGTATTCCATAGTTTTGAATAGAAAGCAATAGGGAATTTTGATAAAAATGTATCATGAAGGTTGAATAACACATTGTTAATGCTTAACTATAAGATTTATAAGGTTTTATGATATGAATGTTTATTTAAATGACGCTGGTAATGGTGATTGCATAATAGTAGAAACACCAAACACAGTAATCATGATTGATGGAGGAACTGCTTCCTCTTACAAGCTCTGGAATTGTAACCTAGAAAGATTGAGTGAAATTGATGCTTTGTTTGTAACACACATTGATAATGATCATGTTAATGGTCTAATTTGCATGTTTGAAAAACGGCGTCATCCTGTTATAAAAGAGGTCTTCTTCAATGGAATTGAGCAATTAACTAATTCTAAACTGATTGAGGAAAGCATATCTCATGAGGAATCATCTACGCTTGACAAAATGATATCAAACTTCTCGGATGTTGATGAAGGAGGAGTAGATATAGGATTTTCAGAAGGGACCTCTCTTTCTTACATATTGAAAACACTCAATTATAATATTAATGAAAGGTTTAATGGTGAAGTATTAACAACTGCGACCGTTTTAAATGAATTTTCTATAGGTGACATTACATTTGAGATCATTGGGCCTACAGTAAAAAACATTGAGAGAATTAATAATAGTTGGTTAGAGGTTCTTTCAGAATATGATCTAAAAATGAAATGGTTACATAAAAAGCATAGTGTTGCATTTGAGAAGTATATTGAAAGCCTAAAAAATGAAATCGGTTATAGCAATATATGTGAGGAGATGGATGACAGCATCGAAGTATTAGCTGATAGAGAGTTTGCTGATGACAACTCTTTAAATAATATGAGTAGTATATCTTTTTTAGCAACTAGTGACGGGAAGAAAATATTATTTCTTGGAGATAGTGATACAAAGACAATACTAGAATGGATGGATCGTAAAGGATATGAAACACTTGAGGTAGATGCGGTTAAGTTACCACATCATGGTAGTAAACATAATTATAATAAAAGCTTATTAGAGAGGGTTCTCTGCAAAAAATATTTAATTAGCACCAATGGGAAAAAGCATTCACATCCAGATATTGAAACTTTAGCTCGAATTGTAAAATATTCAAAAATACAGCCAGTTGATATTTATATTAATCACTCTGTCGAACATATCAATAATGCATTTAAAGAAAATTTCTCAAGCTATAGTTCTGAGTCAAATATTTTTTCAATACAAAAGAGATTTTTATATGAAAATGGATGATTACCCTAAAGGTAAAATATATATATTCAAATCTCAAAAAGACGCATCAATTCGAAGAGGTACGTGTTTTAGCATTAGCAATCGTGTGGTTTTGACTGCTAAACATACAGTTGAAACAGATGGCGAGTATAGCTTGTTTTTATCACCGGATGACTTTATGTCTGGAGTAGGAGTTAAGTTAAAATTGCTTGCTGGATATAATAATGCACAAGCTGATTTTGTCCTGCTAGAATGTGTTGATTATGAATTTCCATCATATATACAAGCTGGAGTAGTGGATCTGGAAGTAGATGAAAAAATACATGTTTTTGGATTTCCGGTAGAAAAAAGATCAAATTCCAGCTGCTTTTACATCGACTGTTAGCTGCATAACCGGAAATATAACTACAGCTAAACACAGTTTTGAAATCGCTCAAGTTTCAACAGTATCTAATTATAAAGGAATGTCGGGTTCTCCTGTGCTTTTTAATGGATATGTGGTAGGAATGCTGATTGTGCAACATGGTAGTACAACATTGCATGTATTATCTATTTCTGACATATATAGTAAACTTGGAGTTTCATTCCATCATTTTCGTTTACAAGCGTCAGTACGTGAAGAAATTGAGTATATGCCGCCTGAACATCCTGATACACCATTTGAAATATGCATTGATTGCAATAAAACCGTTCCAAATGTTAAAGGGATTGATATTGGATTTGAATATAATGAATGGAGAAAAAGTGACCTCATTGAGTATACTAAAGATTGGTTAATTGACTATTCTTTAACTGCGCAACATAAGAAAGCCATCGACAATCGGCCTGCAAAACAACTTGCAGAGGCCATTAAAAAATATCCAATTGATAACCAAAATGCATTAGGTGATCTTTTTCTACATATGGCAATTAGACAAAATCACAAAACTATTCCCGTAATCAATGGCGTATATCATATCAATGGTGAACTATTATTTTCTTGCTCGCATATAGTGATTAATGGCGGACAAATTGAATTATGGCTTGGTGCTTCGTCAATAAAAGATTCTATGGATGAAGCAATATTGTCTGTTATTGAAAATATTAATAATCTGATCAGTGTCAATGAGATTAAAACAAGGCTTCTAGTCATTACATCTGAAATAGATGAAGATTGGCCTTTCAAAGAAAAATTACGTAAGCTTGCTGATAATCAGCTTCCAATAGAGAATCGGGTAGACAAAATAATCCTTCCAATATTCATTGTAAATTCTAGCGAAATAATAAAAAACTATAGTAAAAATGATTTCTTATTAAAGTTTAGAGAAGAGATTGATACTTGTCGAACATTGTTATCTTCAGGGTATACTAATAAAATTGTTCAACTAATAGATGTTAGGGTTTTTCTTTACCCTGTGGACGATATCGTGTCATTGTATGATGATTTTAAAAAGGAAGTTTCAAAATGAACATTGACAAGTACAATTACTTAAAAGATAAAATAAATTCTGAGAGCTGTGTTTGGCTAGATATAATTCTAGAATTGATTAATGAATATAATAAGCATGTAAACCATTTTTTGATTCAAGATTTAGTTTTACGAATGTTGGATAAAAAAGAGCTATTCAGTTCGAATGTTAACTTGTTAAATAGATTAGTTTTAGAGTTAGGGTTGTTTCCCTATGTTGAAGGTAAGGGCCTAGATTTTAAAACTAAGTTAGGGATGGATATCTTTTTATCTCCAATAAGCAAAGGGACTACATTTCACGTTAAATAAGCCGAAATATATTATAGGATTATTAATGGTGAGAATATTGTTTTAAGCGCTCCTACAAGCTTTGGTAAAAGCTTAATAATTGATGCTTTAATTAGTTCACAAATATTCAATAATATTGTTGTGGTTGTGCCAACAATAGCATTGATGGATGAGCTTAAGAAAAAGTTTCATAAACATAAATCAAGATTCAAAATAATAACTCAGTCCAATCAAAATGTTGCTGAAAGAAACATTTTCATCTATACGCAAGAGAGGGTAATCGAACGTGATTTCGAAAATGTAAAGGTTGATTTTTTTATTATAGATGAATTTTATAAACTTGCACCTAACAGCGATACAGATTATCGATGCGATAGATTAAATATTGCATTTCATAAGTTGTATCATAAATGCAAAAGATTTTATATGCTTGGTCCAAACATTGATGGAATTATGGATGGCCTAGAAGATGATCTTAATTGTTCATTTGTGAAGTTTGACAAATATAAGACGGTAGCCGCTGATGAGTTTTATTATAAATTAGAATCAGACGGCAAAGATGAGTTGGTAGATATAGAAAGGGATAAACATTTAATAAAAATATTAAATACTATTAATAAAGAAGAACAAACAGTAATTTATTGTAAGTCTCCTAAACGAGCTAATGGTTTGATGTCAAAGATACTGTCAATGGGACTTACTAATAGATGCATAGATAACGAATCATTTACTAAATGGTTGAGAGATAATTACCACCCTGAATGGAATTTAGCGAATGCTATAGACTATGGTATAGCATGTCATCATGCAAAACTTCCTAGAGCAATTGGTTCATTTCTTGTTGATTCTTTCAATAAAAAAAGAATTTCCATATTAGTTTGTACATTAACCCTGATTGAAGGGGTAAATACTAATGCTAAGAATGTTATAATTTATGATGATTGTATTACTGGCAGAACAAAACTAGACTCCTTTACTTTTAATAACATTTCAGGGAGGAGTGGCAGAATGTTCGAGCACTTTGTTGGTATAATTCACATTATAGGTAATAGACCAAACCAACAATTGCCATTAATTGACATACCTATCATTACTCAGAGTGATAATGCCTCTGATTCTATGCTTCTCCAAATACAAAGTGACTTATCAGAAACTAGTTTATCAAAAATATTTAAATATACACATCAGCAAATTTTACCAATTGAAGTGATTAATAAGCATCAGGGTGTTCCACCTGAAAGATTATTAACATTTGCAGAAGCATTGATGGAACACTGTGGCAAGTGGCAAGTGGCAAGTGGCAAGTGGCAAGTGGCATAAGGATATGGTGTGGGATTCGCTATATCCAACCAAAAATCAGCTTAATCATTTATGTGAAATTTTATTTAAATATTTTTCTTTATCAAGAATGGGGAATGGAGCTGTAAAATCAGCCTCACAACTTCACACAAGACTGAGATCTGTCATGAATCATGAAAGTGATCTAAAATTGATTGATGATGAATATTCTTATTGGGTAAAACGTAATTCAAACTATACTGCAGATGATGCTGTCCAAGTCATTTTTGATTTCAAAAGAAACTTAGTAAGTTATAATCTTCCTAAGATAATTCTCGCGATCAATGATGTTCAGAAGTTAATTTTTTCAAGGTTTAATTACACTTTTGGTGATTATACTAGTTTTAGTCATGCCTTAGAAGCTCACTTTGAAATCCCTACGCTGGTGACACTTGAAGAGTTTGGTATTCCAATGCAAATATCTAAAAAAAATCACAAAATTAGCTAACGTTACTGTTGATGATGACATTGATGAAGCCTTAGAGAAAATAAAGAAATTTTCAGAAGAAAAGAGAATTTCTAATTTGTTGGATGATTTTGAAATTTCACTTTTAAAAAATGTAGTATATTTTATATGAAGAGTAGGCAGCATTTCTGCCACTCTGATATTAATTTATATGTATTATTTCAGAGCTTATCTGACAGTTATCGGTTATTTATACAGGTGTCTGTCAGGTTACATCTGGCTTAAATTTTTCTCAGTCCAGATGCACTTTTCATCCAGTAATTTTTCCATCGACCTCCGCCCACAGCATTTTTTCTCCTGATGAGTTTGCTCATCTTATATTAAGCGAGCCATTCATCAAGATCGGATTGTAATGCGTCGAGAACACCATACATCTTTTACGGAACGTTACCTGATAAAACTCGTTCAGTATCGTTTTAAGGAACAGCTCGCAGATACCGTTGATTTTTGGTGACATGAGACATCTAATATTATTAGATGTCTCATGTTTAAAATTTAACTGTTTTTTCTCTTGCGAGAAATAATTGCTTTTGCAATTATAGCTGAATATGCAACGGCACCATTAACACCCATAACATCTGAAATATATAACAAATGACTTCCAATTACATTCTCGTCGAAGTTGTGTTTAATCGCTTCCGTTGTTAGTTTATCGAGGTCTGGTTCATTTTTTTCTAAGGTTAAGGTTGACTCAACTGCGCTCTTTGATTGATTTCGATAATCAGCTGGTATTTCTGTAAGTATCCCGCTTAAACGGCCCATTCACTTTTAGAGATCTTCCGACATACTGATGATGTCACCTGAGAAGATCCTTATGCGTAAAATCCGATTCACCGAGCACCAGATCATCGCCGTACTGAAATCAGTCGAAGCGGGTAGGACCGTCAAAGATGTGTGCCGCGAGGCTGCTATTTCCGAAGCCAGCTATTACAACTGGAAGGCGAAATATGGCGGGATGGAAGCCGCTGATATCAAAAAGATCAAAGATCTAGAAGACGAGAATCGCCGTCTGAAGCAGATGTTTGCTGATCTGAGTCTGGAATGCCGTGCGCTGAAAGACGTCATCGAAAAAAAGCTTTAAAACCAGCGATAAAGCGTGAGCTCGTCAACTATCTGACCACGCAGTTTACGATGAGCATACGCCAGGCATGCAGGACGTTATCGCTGAGCAGGACGGTGTTTCGTTATCAACCGAATAAACGACGTGATGAACCGGTGATCCAGAGGCTGACTGAGGCGGCTGAACGCTATCCCCGCTACGGATTTAAGAAGCTTTTTCAGGTGCTTCGCAGGCAGGGACACGCCTGGAACCACAAGCGTGTACACCGGATTTACTGTCTGCTAAAACTGAATTTTCGTCGTAAAGGGAAACAACGCCTGCCGGTGCGTAATCCGGCTCCGCTGGCCACGCCGGAAGCCCTCAACCAAAGCTGGTCGATTGATTTTATGCACGACGCGCTGACATGTGGCCGACGTTTTCGGACTTTCAACGTCGTGGATGATTTTAACCGCGAGGCTCTGGCTATCGAAATTGACCTGAATATCCCGGCGCAGCGCGTTGTGCGGGTGCTGGACAGAATAGTGGCAAACCGTGGCTATCCGCTGAAAATGCGGATGGATAACGGGCCAGAACTAATATCACTGGCGCTGGCACAATGGGCTGAAGACCATGGCGTGATGCTGGAATTTATCAAGCCCGGCAAACCGACGCAAAACGCATTTATCGAACGGTTTAACCGAACGTATCGGACCGAAATACTGGATTTTTATCTGTTCAGAACGCTGAATGAAGCACGGGAAATAACGGAACGCTGGCTGAATGAATACAACAGTGAGCGGCCCCATGAATCCCTGAATAACCTGACGCCGGAAGAGTACCGGCTGATGAGTGAAAAACTGGAAATCTCAAAAAGTGTGTGGAACTAAAGCTGGGATACTTACATTTCAATCTGCTGTTGTTTTGGGGAAGAAGAATCAAATCTTTTATTTTTCAGTAGCGTGGGGTTTTGACTTAAATTGTTTTAAAGTTGAGGTATTACGACGTTTAAGCAAAAATGATTGATTAAACTCAGATATCATCCATTGATAAAAGTATTGGTAAGTATCCGTGCTATTACTTCTGAATTCTTCTGATATTGGCTTTATTTCACCAAAAGGTGGAAACACAATTTTTCCATCCTGTATACCAACAAAATCTAATGAAGAAGTAGGAGCATTCCATTCCGATGTATCGGGGAATGCAAAACTATTACACTCATTGCCTTGAGAAAGAGCATATAATCTCTCTGCATCATAAATTAAGTATGATTGATCCTGTAATTCTTGAGGTGGTCGTGTTCCTTCAATGTATCCTCTTAACGCACCAACCATAGTGGCAATTGAGTCGGTATCTGTACCAAGTTCATTAGCAATATCAAGCATTAATGAAGATAAATTATTCGGCTTTAAGTATGATGCAGCCAGTGCTGCAATTGCAGTTAATGTGCCACTTCCTCTTGTTTTTTTATCTTTTAAGTTAAGAACTTTTACTAAAGAGCTATATGATGGGTTTTCTGCCGTTTTCCACTGTTCGACAACATCAAGAAGGTTTACTAATTCTTGGTATACTTCATCATATGCTTCTTCAAGGTTTGTTGATGTTTGGGATTCGAAAAATGGAACCCAGGCAGTATTAAGGTTTATGTCACTATATATTTTTTTCGGAATTTCATTTATCCATTTAAGTAAAAGCCGAACATCTGAAATTGATGGTATCTCTGTATTTGTCAAAATATGACTTAAACATAAAGCATGAAAAACAGCTCCAGCAATAGCTCTGGGATGCCCATGTGTTGTAAGCGAGTTTTTGATTATATCAAGAAGGAATGATTCTACTCTTTCTGGTGTTCGACTTGCCCAAACATGAGGCTGGATTCGCATTGCTGCACCATTACCTCCAGAGTATACATAATTTGTTTTCTTTGACTGATAAAAATTGTTATACCAAGTGACAGTTTTTTTTCCAAGAGATTCAGCTGCCAGCTTTGAAGATATACCGGCCCCTAAAGCATAAGAAGACCAAATAGGGAGCTCTACTTTTGAAAATGCATTTACGTCAAAATAATTATTATGATTAATTGCTCGCGACGTCGATAACCGAAGTTGGGTATCATCTGAATAAGCGCCACAAGGTATTGATATTAAAGGTCCATACACTCCGCCAACTTGTCTTCTCCATTCAACTAAGCCAGATAAATGGTCTTGACCTGTTCTTTTTACCAGCAAACTGCGGTCTGCCAGTTCAGATATGAACCCCAGAGCATCCCCATAAGCAGCCCAAAGACTTGAGTTAACAGTGTTTTCGATTTTGTTAATTGTCATTTATATCATCTCTAAACTTGTTGGGACAAACATCTACTGACCTGCCCCCAGGGTTAGATACAACGCTCAGTTAGTAATGTCGGATCCTTCACTCTCAGAATTACCCTTTCTCCAGGCCGCCGCAAATTCAGACGGCGTCTGATAATTCAGCGCGGAGTGCGGGCGACACTCGTTATAATCCTGACGCCATTCACTGATGGTTTTCCTGGCATGACTGACGTCACTGAACCAGTGTTCATTCAGGCATTCATCGCGAAAGCGTCCGTTAAAACTCTCAATAAATCCGTTCTGTGTCGGCTTGCCAGGCTGGATAAGCCGCAGCTCCACGCCATGCTCAAAGGCCCATTGATCAAGCGCGCGGCAGGTAAATTCCGGGCCCTGATCAGTTCTTATCGTCGCCGGATAGCCGCGAAACAGCGCAATGCTGTCCAAAATACGCGTGACCTGCACGCCTGAAATCCCAAAGGCAACAGTGACCGTCAGGCATTCCTTCGTGAAGTCGTCCACGCAGGTAAGGCACTTGATCCTGCGACCGGTGGCCAATGCGTCCATGACGAAATCCATCGACCAGGTCAGATTGTAATGGTCTAATCATTCCGGACATTTTGTTAGAGATATAATGAGCAACACTAACGAGGTGAGAATGCGAAAAAAATCATTTACTCATGAGTTTAAACAAGAGTGCGTCAACCTGGTTCTTCAACATAAGTACCCGGTGACTCAGGCTGCTGAAACAATGAATATTGGCCTTTCAACCTTACAACGCTGGCTACGGCAGTATCGCGGAGAGAGCCGCGGAAATACACCGATAGCCAGTGCTATAACACAGGAACAACGCCGAATACAAGAACTTGAAAAGCAGGTGCGGCAGTTACAGAGCGACAATGACCTGTTAAAAAGGCTTCGGCCTTCTTCGCCATGGAAATGAACAACGACAAAAGTCGCGGTAAAACTGAAGAAGGCTGGTGCAAATATCCAACAGGTATGCCGCTGCTTGTCGCTCACGCGCAGCGTGTTTTATGCCCGTAGTCGTCGGCTAATGATCAAGCCCGATGTTCTGATGTTGCACGCGGCGGCTAAGCATGTTCACGCTGAAATGGATGCCACATATGGCAGCCGGCGCATGTGCATCGAGTTACGGGAGCAAGGTTTTAACGTGGGCAGATACCGCGTTCGGCAGATAATGAAAAACTTATTACTGGTAGCTAAACGACCTGGGCGTCATCGCTATCCGGCGGTGGAAAACCCGCTGTCGTGGCCGCTAATCTGTTGAACCGGCAGTTTAATCCAGAGACATTGAATACCTGGTGGTCAGGTGATATTACCTATCTGCGTACCGCTCAGGGCTGGTTATATCTGGCTATCGTGATGGACTTATGTTCAAGAAAAATAGTGAGTTGGGCCTTCTCAGACAAACCGGACAGCGACTTGACTGTCCGGGCCTTAAGGCTGGCCGTAAATAAACGCCGACCCACAGGGTCAGTGGTGTTCCATAGCGATCAAGGGGCGCAATATACCAGCGCGCAGTTCCAGTCCTGCCAGCAAGAACTGGATGTTACAGGTAGTATGAGTCGAAAAGGTAACTGCCTGGATAATGCTGTTACGGAAAGGTTTTTCCGCAGCCTGAAAGCAGAGAGGGTTAACTATCGTCGTTATGAAACCCGAAGTCAGGGTATCGCTGATGTTATCGATTATATCGACAGCTTTTATAATCTGAAAAGGCGGCATTATCGGCTGGGAAATATATCGCCGGATGAATATGAACGCCGATTACAACAATGTGCCTAAATCCGTGTCCGGTTTTAGTTGACCGTTACAACATTACTAATATCGGGGTGTACTAATCAACGGGGAGCAGGTCAATCTCAACTGCTTCCGTTATAGTGACCCATGTTGACATATAATGAGTCATAAGCAATGGCTGATATTTTTTTGACATAATATTATCTCCTTCTACACAACTATTCGCTCCGTTAAGGAAAAAGATTGGTGTCACAAGTATTTATTTATGATTAATCAGAGGGTTTCTGACAGAGAAAAGGATGTATATTTCTGAGTGAACATTGTACAGGGCTATGGGGTGACTATTTAATGAGTAAATGCCGAATGATTTTCGGGGTAATGATTATAACTTGAGGAAAAATCGCGACGTGGTTTGAGTAGTGTACCTGAGTGATATTTGTGTTATGTATGCATTGATTGCAGCAGAATAAATATAGTTCAGGCTAGTATAGTTTGTGGTAGCTATGAAAATATATAATCTATTTTACCTATAAAATAATTTATATGTATGGGGTGGTTAATGAGATGGTCACCCCCACCCTGTGAGCGGTAAGCTGACAGGGTTTTCTTTTTGGAGGGATCATCATGCAAAACGTTACGCTCATCGGCATCGACCTTGGTAAGAATTCATTCCATATTCATTGCCAGGAAAAACACGGCAACACATTATTACGCAAGAGGTTTTCCCGCATTCAACTCACCCAGTTTCTCGCCACCTGCCCGCCTTGCATTGTCGCGATGGAGTCCTGTGCCGGGGCGCATTTTATGGCCCGTCATATCAGCCAGTTAGGGCATCAGGTCAAACTCATTTCTCCGCAGTTTGTCCGACCCTTTGTTAAAAGTAATAAAAATGATTTCATCGACGCTGAGGCCATATGCGAAGCCACTTCCCGTCCCTCCATGCACTTTGTGACACCCAGAACCGAAGACCAGCAGGCCATGTCGGCTCTGCATCGTGTCCGCGATGCACTGGTGAGGGAGCGGGTCAAAGCCACCAACCAAATGCATGCTTTTTTACTTGAGTTTGGCATAAGCATGCCACGCGGTATTGCGGTGATAAAACGACTGGCGACTGTGCCTGAGGAGCACGAGCTACCGCCTTATTTGGTGCGACTGCTCACCCGACTTCATCAGCATTATGGCTATCTCTGTGAACAGATCGAAGAAATCGAAAGAGAGTTAAAAAACCATCTGGCCGATGATGAAACAGCACAACGCCTGCTCACCATTCCCGGTATCGGGACAATCACTGCCAGTTTGCTCGCCACCAAACTGGGAGATGGGAAAAACCTCCCTCAGCAGCCGGGTTTTTGCTGCGTCAACGGGATTAGTCCCCCGCCAATACAGTACCGGCGGGAAAAGTACCCTGATGGGCATCAGCAAGCGGGGGGATAAAAATCTGAGACGGCTACTGGTGCAGTGCGCGCGGGTCTATATGCAACGGCTGGAGTATCAGTCAGGACGACTGGCGGAGTGGGTTAATGGGCAACTGACACGACATCACTCGAATGGTGGCCTGCGCATTAGCGAACAAACTGGCGCGAATATAGTAACGAACAAAATGCCAACAGTAAATCTACGTCAGCTCAATGAGTTACCACTTTCGGACGTGATTAGATGACATGAACGGCACAGCGGCCTGATGGAACCTGACACAAAAATGGCTCTTTAGCCGACGGGTTTGTTCATCAGGTGAATCATCATGGCGCGGACATTTTTGTCCACCAGACGCCGAATAGATGAAATCGGTGTTTGAATTTTCGAAATTGTTTTGAGTTGAGGGTGTGTAATTGTAAAGGTTTCATTAATTCGGGTTGTTTGTTTTTTTATATGTGATTTTATTGTTTTTTTAGGTTGTTTGTCTGTGTTTTTATATTCTGGAGATGTGCCTTGTATATAGGATTGTTTGTTGCTTGTATTTTAAATGTTGCACTGTTGTGAGTTTTTATTTTGATATGATTATTTCTTTAGTATAAGGAGTGAAAGGAACGAGAAAGTTAAATCTATTTGTCCTAATCGCAATTTCATTGTTTAAATAATCACTATGAATTAATATTTTTTGCGACTCTGCTGAGTTACTGGTTTTAACTAGTGGTGTAAAAGGGATACCTTTTCGGTATCCCTTTTACAATAATCAGAAGAAATCAATTCGCGTATTGATACCGACGGTGCGACCCATATTGACCTGCGCGACGGCGCTGCTGCCGTTCATGTAGCCATAGGTACGGTAACGACGGTCGAACAGGTTATCGACATGGACGGAAATGTTTATCCGTTCAGTCGCCTGCCAGCCCAGGCTGCTGTCCAGAGTGGCATAGGTGCCTTGCCGCAACTGGTTGTCGCCATCGAAATAATGCGGCCCGACCAGATTAACCGCCAGTCGGGGCATCAGTGCGCCATAGCGCGTATCAATCACACCGTTCACGCTGCTTCCCGCGCCATAACGTGGTACGAACGGCACCCGGTTGCCGTGATACAACTCACTGTCATTGGTGAATTCGGAACGGATCACGTTGCCATTGATATCCCATGACCAGCCTGGCGCAAACCGCCATTTCGCTTCAAGCTCAACGCCGGTGGCGTCGGCTTTACCCGCATTGCTTAATGTCTGCATCCCGACCGGGCCAGAGTAAAGCTGCATGTCTTTGGTGTGGGTATAAAACGTCGCGGCTTGCAGCGTGACGTCAGCGGTTTCGTAGCGGGTGCCAAGTTCATAGTTGATGGATTTCTCGGCGACGAACGGTTTAGCATCAAGACCCGCAGTAGGCACGATGTTGTACCCGGAAGGTTTATATCCCTGAGCTATACGGGTATACACTCTCCAGTCGTCGGTCAGCATATAGCCTGCGGATAGCTGCCCGAGCACCTGATCGTCATTGCTCTTACCCTGGTCGCCAAACGGGTTGCCGAGCATGCTGCCGTGATATTGTGTACTGGATTTATCATGCGAGAAGCGCACGCCGCCGCCGATATCAAAACGATCGGTTAAATGCCAGGTCAGGTCACTGTATGCGGCCAGCGTTTCAGCGGTGGTATAGCCGGTACTGCTTAAATAAGGCATTGTCGGCATGTTGTAGGCTGAATTTAACTTCTCGCGGGTGTTCTGCCGGTACAGCCCAAACACCATATCAACGGTACGCGCATCGCCCAGGGTTGCGGCGCGCAGCTCCTGCACATCCTGATTCCAGCGCTGAGGCATATTGACGATTAACGAACCGGAAGGGAAGGTGCGCGAATAATGCTGCTGCTGCCAGGCGCTGATCAGGTTGAAAACCCAGTCATCGGTGGTGTATTTCCCACTCAGGGTCTGGCTGTCAGTGCAGCGCCGCATGTACGGGTCTGGTGAACCATCGCTAAGTGAGAGCTTACGGCCCTTAATATCATTCCATCCCACATAGGCGTCCTGGGTGGCGCGGGTACATTCGCGTGAGGCGGCAAAGCCCATTTCCCAGGGCTGATCGTCCGGCGCCAGACGCAGTTTCACATTCCCTATGCTGGCGCGGGTGCCGCCTAAATCATCGCTTCCCGTCGCGGGGTTAATCATGTCGCCGTCATCAACCTGGCGTAACAGGGTGACGCTGCCGTACAGCAGGCCATCCTGAATGGGGCCGCTCAGGTTGAACTTACTTCGATAACTGTCGCGGCTACTGACGCCGCCTTCAATATAGCCGCGCGGCGTGCTGTCCGGCTGCTGGGTGACGATGTTGATGATCCCGCCCTGAGCGCTTTTGCCATATAACGTTCCCTGTGGGCCACGCAGCAACTCCACGCTTTGCACATCGGTAAGCGCCTGGATGGTGTTGGTGGAAAGCTGAGGGACGCCATCGACATACAGGGTGACGGCGGGGTTATAGAAGTCCTGCGCCGAAGAGACGCCGCGTAGCGAGATCGTCGAAAAAAGCATGTTGCCGCTATTTTCAATATTGAGCCCAGGCAAGACTCTGGGGAGTTTGTCGCTGGCGGTAACGCCGGCGTCGCTTAATTCCGGCGCGCTGACAACGGTAGACGAGACGTTGTTGGCTGATGCCGAGCGGGAAGATTGTTTACTGGCGGTAACCTCCAGCGTGCTTTCGTCTTGCTGTGAAGTCTGGGCATTAGCAATGGCGGGGAGCAATAATCCCCCCAAGGCCAGAGGATAAAGCCGTGTCATTTTCATTGTTGTGAGTCCCTGTAAGACGGCGAAACGCCAAAAATACCGACAATGGTGAATTGAAAATGATAACTATTTCTAATAGTGGTGCTACCCGAAACGGGTTTATTTCAACCTGTTTCGGGTCGGTTTGCACTTATTGGGCAGAATGGCGATAACGGTCGACGGCGAGAGCCGTCAGGCGTTTTTTGTCTATCTTGCCGACGGCGGTGAGCGGCCAGTGGTCCAGAAACTCGATTTGGTCAGGAATTTTCCACGCGCTGAGCCCCATACGGGTCAGTTGTTGACGCAACTGCTGATAGTCAGTTGGCATCTGCTGCGCGATGATAAACGCGCAAATCCGCTCGCCAAGCAGCGTGTCCGGCGCGGCGACCACCGCGCAATCTTGCACTTCCGCTAAACGCAGCAGTGCCGATTCCACTTCAGCAGCGGCTATTTTTTCTCCGGCGCGGTTGATCTGCTCTTTTATGCGCCCCTCAACGTGCAGGTTCCCCGCCTCATCCAGCCTGACATTGTCGCCTGTGCGGTAAAACCCTTGCGCAGTAAAGGCCTGCGCGTTGTGAGCAGGGGCGCGGTAATAGCCCGAAATGGTATAAGGGCCGCGCGTTAACAATTGCCCGGTTTCGCCCGGCTCGACGTCGTTCTCGTCTTGATCAACGATGCGGATTTCATCCAGAGGGGACAACGGTCGCCCCTGGCTGTGGAGAATAGTGGTATGCGGATCGTCCAGCCGGGTAAAACAGAGCAGGCCTTCCGCCATACCGAAGACCTGTTGCAGGGTACAGTCAAAGGTGGCGATAACCTGCTCAGCAAGCGTCGGGTCGAGCCGGGCGCCGCCTGCCTGAATGACGCGCAGCGACGAAAGGTCGCTGTCTTCCCACTCCCTGGCCTGCACCCATAATTGCGCCAGCGCCGGAACCAGGGCGACGTGAGTCACCCCTTCCTGCGCGATTAAAGGCATCACCTCATCACAGCTGGCGCTGTCGGTCAGCACCACTTTTCCGCCGCAGGCAAGCGTTCCCAGAATGCCGGGGCAGGCCAGCGGAAAGTTATGCGCCACCGGGAGGACGGCGAGATATACGCTCTGTTGACTGATGCCGCACAGTTCAGCAGAAGCGCTGAAGTTATAGCTATAGTCGGCATGTCGGCGCGGGATGAGTTTGGGCGTGCCGGTTGTGCCGCCTGAGAGCAACAACAACGCGGTGGCTGAAACATCAGGCTGCGGCCATGCCTGTCGCTCACCGTGAAGGGAGAAGATCGGCGTAAAATCGTCGCTCATGGTCTCTCCTGCGACCAGAACATGACGCAAGCAGGCGTGTTTGTGCGTCATCTGTCGGGCCAGCTCTGCGTGGTTTTCCCCGTGAATAACGTAAGCGACGGGTTGCGCCAGCTCAATCAGCGCGTCGATATCCAGCGCCCGTTGCGAGGGCATCGCCAGCACGGGGATAACGCCCAGTCTTAACAAGGCGAACAGCAGGGTAACAAACGCGTTGCCGTTGGGAAGCTGCACAATTACATGCTCCCCCGAACGCAAACCCAGTGATGACAGACCTGCGGCAAGTTCGTCAACCCGTGCATCAAGCGCGCTATAGGTTAACGACCCCTTTGCATCAACGACGGCAATTCGCGAGGCATAACGGGCCGCCCAGTGGCGCAACTGTTCGGCAATGGCTAAGGGATACTGTTCAATCAGAGATTCAAAGGAAGAATTCATGCGTCACCTTTCTGAAGTGCTGGGCTGTTTTTGCAACGCGGTCATTGCAGAAAATGCGTGGGGAAAATGGCGGACAATCTGCGTAAAAAAGGACCGGGCTTGTTGAATGGGATAGAAATGATCGCCGTCAATCACCACCGGGCCTGTAACGTGGCTCAGCCACTGACGCCAGGCATCGACCTGCTGCCAGGAGGCTTCGCGATCGTGGCTGCCGCACAATAACAGCGCAGGCGTGCGCAGCGGCGGACAGACGTCGGGCGAGTCGTAGTGATAGCTCTCGGTGGCGTAAAAATCAGCGCGCAGAAGAGGAAGAAACAGCGACATTAATTCCTGGTTTTCCCGCAGTTCAGGAGAACATCCGCCAATGTCTATCAGTTCAGCGATAAAGTCGGCATCATCGCGATGGCTGAGCTGGCGTTCAGAATGCAGATGCGGGGCATGGCACCCGGAAATAATCAGTCCTTGCGGCGCATGCCCCCGTTGCTCCAGAAGTCGGCAGGTTTCAAACGCCACCTGCGCCCCCATGCTGTGCCCGACGAGTAAAAGCGGCGTGTCAGGCGATACGGACGCTTCCAGTTCGTTCGCCAGCAGTGCCGCCAGTTGCGTAATGCTTCTGACCGGCGCCAGATGGCGAAGGCGATCGCGCCCCGGCCAGGTCACCAGAGAAAGCGCGCTGTTCGCCATTTGATTGTCTCGCCAGTGGCGAAACGCGCTACTGCTGCCGCCAGCGAAAGGGCACATGACCAGATGCGCAGTATTGCCGTTCCGGGCGGGCCACAGCGGGATGCACATTGCAGATTGCGTCACAGCGCCTCCTTATCATCATCGTTGTAGAAACCGGCTAACCGGTCGTGGTGCGGCGGCGTCAGGCGTCTGATCTCCGCATTGCCGGTCTTACGTAAAATCTGCTGCCATAAACGTGATAACGCGATCTGATGTACGTTTTGGCAGGCCACTGGTGGATGTTCGCCCGCCAGATGGCTGCGCAACTGGTGTAGCAACCAGCTGACGCCCTCCGGCCCGACGGTTTCGCAGCAGTCACGCCAGCTCAGAGGCGCCGCGCTGCGCGTCAGACCCGGCGGATCGCGCAGGATCTCCGGTCTGCGGTAGAGACTGTGGGCGTTCTCTTGATGGTCTGCGACAAACAGGCTGGATGACCAGATGACGGGGCCGTAGCTCGCCTCCAGCGAAAGATGACCTTCCGGCCAGCCCAGCAGCAGGCGGTGCATGATAAGGCTATGCATATCTGGATCGTCAGGATCGAGATAGCGCTGAAGCAGCAGGCAGGCTTCTCCCTCCGGCCAGAAGAGTCTCAGGCAGTGAAAATCGCTAAAGCTGCCGACCACGTCGCACTCCACGGCGGCGGTATCAACGCCCAGAGCCAGCAACAACAAATCCAGCGTGGAGTAGAGCAACTGTCGGCTGGTGGTGGCGTGGACTACCGGCGGCGTCTTAGCCAGGCAGCGACGCAGCTGCTGCGCATCGCGAAGCCATGTACGTCCTGCGCGCGTATGCGGATAAAACGTGTTTATCCAATAGCAGCAGCCCTGTTCCTGCGCCAGCGTTTGTAAGGAACTGATGTCATCCGGGTGGAGGGGATGCTCCTGAATAACGTGTACGCCGCGCGCCAGAAAGTGTCTGGCAAGCTGCGTACCAGCTCCTCCGGCGACGGTCGAACGCACGACAATACAGGCGATATCCGGCATCCCGGTTATCTGTTCCGGCGAGGTATACAGCGGAATGCCAAACGCATGGGCCAGCTCTCTTGAGCGGGCGCTTCCCTGCGCCAGCAGGCCGACCAGTTCCAGCCCCTCCGGGGGCTGCATAAAGGCATTCAGGTACATTTCGCCAAATTTGGCGCCCACAATCAGTACGCGTTGTTTTGGGGAGGCGGACGGCATCATAACGTGTTCTCCGGTTGCGTTGAGGTTGCGCAAAGCCAGCGCGTAATGTGTTGCGCACAAACCTGAACGTGAGGGGCTTCCATCATGATTTGCCAGTGGCTGGCTTCAATCACAGCGTCGTCGGCGTTGTTTATCCAGCCCTGCCACTCGGTTTCTGCTGGCGTCCAGCGCGCGGGTCTCCCGGCGGCATACACCATGAGACAGGGGACAGGAACGTTTTCGCCCGGCGTATGCTCAGTCAGTAAACGCAGCAGATGCGCGATGTTGTCGAGCCACGTTTCTGCCGCTTGCAGCGTCAGGTTTTGCGACACCATACCGGCCGTTTTAGCGAGGCTGATAAAGTCGGCAAGCTGGCTGTCGGGCGTCTGCTGGTCGAAATGTTCGGGCAGTGCCAGAGGCGTTTGTCCTTCGGCTAACAGGCGCAGCAGGGCCGCCCGGTTTTCGCAACAGAAATCCTGTCGGCACACGGGATCGATTAACGCGATCCTAACCTGCTCGCCTTTGGCGTACAGGCGCTGTGCGGCGCCCGCCGCGAGAAACGCGCCATACGACCAACCCGCCAGTACATAAGGGCCGTGAGGCTGCTGGCGACGGATGCACCCGACATACTCATCGATCATCTGGTCAAGCGTGGCAAAGCGCTGCGGCGATTTTGCTTGCAGGCCGAAAACACGCCTGTTCAGCGCGCTGGCGAGCGGCAGCCAGGCGCTGATATCGCCGTCCGAAGCGTGGAAGACGAACAGGGTTTCGTCGCCGTCGCCCTGGCAAAGGGGAATCGGGTTGTCCTCTCCTGATGTAGCCGCCTGTAGATGGGCGCAGAAGTCGCTCAGCGTCGAATGGCTGAACAGATCCTGAAGGTTAGCCCTGGCAATCCCTCTCCGGTTTAGCTGCGCAACCATCCTTGTCGCCATCAGGCTGTCGCCGCCCAGTTCGAAAAAGTCGTGATGCCTTGCCACGGGGCGAGACAGCAGCGATTGCCAGAGTTCAGCCACCTGTTTTTCCAGCGCCGGATTCCCCCCGGCAACTGGCGTGGGTTTGGCTGGCTCAATCAGCGCATCAGACGGGGCATGCAGCGGCGTAAATAACGCTTCTCTTTGCCGGATCTGTAAAACGGGAAGACCGGTGCCAAAGCGCTGCTGTAAATAGCGGCTCAGGGCTTCTTTATCCGGGCGATTTACGCCAGGCGAATGCGCCACCAGCAGATGCTGGCGCAGCGGCGACGATTCCTGCGCGGGCCACGCCAGCTCGTTTGCAAAACCGGCCTGAACGAGAACCTCCTGCCATGCGGAGCGGGTGAGCATCGGTTTCTCATCCCGGCGGCGGAAATCGCGGTATCCGCTTAATCCCTCAATAAAGCCCACGCTTGCCAGCTGGAATACGCTGTTTCGCTCCGTCGCTTCAACGATCAGCAAACGTCCGCCGGCTTTCAGCAACAGTTTTAATCTGCGCAACGTCTGGACGACATGGCTGGCGTCGTGGAGCACATTGACGGCAACGATCAGGTCGTAACCCGCCTCCGGGTGGGCGGTGAAATCCAGCGGCTGGTTGATGTCGAACAAGGCATAAGACACCCGCGATTCATCATGGAAACGGGCTCTGGCGTCATTGAGGAACTGCGCGGAGACGTCCGTGAAGTGGTACGACTTCCGCGTGTTCCGCGTGGCCTTCAGCACCGGCGCGGTAGTGGCTGCGGTTCCGGCGCCGACCTCCAGAATCCGTTCTGCGCCGCACAAGGCGGCAATCTGCGCGGTATAGCGATTCAGACAGGCGCTGGCGGGGTTGTCGCGATACAGCGCGTCGGTCACACGATGCTGCTCGTTGAACAGCAATTCCAGCGGTGAACACTGCCCGGAGAAGAGGGCGTCGTGCCGGGCGATGCAGGTTTCCAGATACTGCGCCAGCGCCTGGCTCCATTGGCTTGGCGGGCACGCTTCCTGAGGCTCAGGAATCTCGCTGAGCGGAACGCGGCAGCGCCAGCTTTCACCCTCGCGGATTAACCACGCTCTTTCCGTCAGACACTGTAGCCACTGGCGCAGCAGACGCTGGTGAGACGCTTGCGCGGACAGCGCCTGTACTATTGCGCTAAAGCGATGGGCGATCTCCGGCGTGGTAAACAGGCCGTGACGATTTAGCGTAGCCGCGATCCCCTGTAGCGCACGCGCCTCCAGCCAGCGCCAGGTCGCCTCCAGCTCATCAAGCTGCGCCTGCTCAGGCAACGACAGCGCCAGTTGGGTAAGTTCGTGCTCATCAGGCGTCGCCGCTGATGGCGACGGATCGTCGGCCATTACGATATCCAGCGTCAACGCGCCCTGTTCGGTTATTTCCGCTCTGGCCTGCCGGATGCCGGGGTATTCGAGCGTCGCCTGCTCAATATCCCGCAGGTCGTAGTCCGCCTGTGCGTTCAGCGGCCAGCGTCGACGGGGAATGTGCCCGGCGATACCGCTGGCGAGAGTCTTCAGGCTTTCAGGGGCGGCGATGACGGCTTGCAGGATGGCGCAGTAGTCATTAAACATCGCCTCGGCAGCGCCGGGTTCCAGCACGTTGTCCATGCAGTACCAGCTAAACATCAACTCGCCGTCGCTCTCCATGACCTGATGATCCAGCCAGACCTGCGGCGTTTGCGTGAATACATAGCAGGGTTCGCCGAACAGATGGCTCATCGCCTGATCGATAGTCATGCCTTCCAGCGTCATCCCCAGCATACTGGTAAACACCACCGGCATCAGCGGTTGACGTTGTGACCCGCGCAGGCGGCCCAGCTCACGGATCACCTCAACACCGTTCATTTCACTGTGCGCCATGTTTTGCCAGAGGCGCTGTTGGGTCTGTTGCATCTGCTCTTGCAACGTCACCAGCGTTGAGAAGTTAAAATCAACCAGCGTGACGGAGGTAAAATCACCAATCAACTGGTTGATTTGCGGATGGATCGGCTGGCGATTGAAGAACGTCAGGTTCAGCGTAAATGCCGTGGTGCGGCTCCAGCGCTCAAGGGTGGCGGCAAACAGCGTGAGCAGCGCGGCAGACGGTGTGACGCCTTGCTGCTGCCAGCGCTGTTTCACGGCCTGCCATTCTGTCTTGCCGATCGTCGATTTGAAGGTGGTGAAGTGTGGCGTTTCCGGGCGCGTCTCAACCACCGGCAGCTCTGGCGCTAAGGGCAGTTGCGGCAGTTTTCCCTGCCAGTAATCCCAGGCATCGTGCCATGCCGATGTCTGTCGGCGCGCCTGTTCAGCCATCACATAATCACGGAAGGTAATAGCGAGCGGCGCCAGCGTTTCACCGCGCCAGACCTGCGCCAGATCGTCCATCATGACTTTAAAACTCTGCACATCGAACTGCAAAAGGTCGAGGTTCATGTGCAGGCGGTAATGGCAATCGTCGATTTCGCTGACCACCAGCTCAAAAAGAGGCCACTGGTCGGCAGGCAAAACGCGATAGCTCATTTCATGCCGCCGTTTTTCCAGCGCGATGCGTTGTTCTTCCGGGGAAAGCGCGCGCAGATCGTCACGCTGGATGTGATACTCCGGCGTTGTCCCCAGGACTCGCTGCTGCCCGTCGGCATCAACCACCATGCGCAACATATCGTGGCGTGCGATAAGCTGGTTCCATGCTTTCTCCAGTATGGCGAGATCGAACTCATCGTGGCGTTTATCCCACTCAAACAGGACGTGACAGGCGACGCCGCCATAGCCAATGAGGTGGGTTCGCCCCAGCCAGTAGGCGTGCTGAATGGGCGTCAAAGGGAAGGGCGCATAACGCTTGTCGGCGTCGTGCTGCAACACTTCCGGCTGCGAAGCGGCAGGCGTCGTCTCTGGCTTAGAACAGATAAGCTGCGTGAGTCCATGAGGAGACAGATCCTGCCACGCCCGTTCCGCATTGATGCGTACACCCAGGTAGTGCTGAATATCGCTACTGAGTTCAAGGAAGAGCAGCGAGTCCATGCCGAGTTGCAACAGATCCTGGTTTGGGCGCAGTGACGCCGGATCGCTCAGCCTTAGCTGAACCGCAATCCGCTTTTTCAGCCATGCTATCACCGCCGTTTCATCGCTCAGGCTGCCGTTAAAGGCGTTGTCATCAGCAGGAGGAATGACAGGCATTGCGGCTTTTTCTGTGGCGCTGATGTTAAACAGAGCCTGTTGTAACGGGGGCATTTTGTCGGTAAAAACGCGCATCGCCAGTCGCCACGGGGCGCCGCGCATCACCGCCTGTTCCAGGTGCCAGCAGCCTTCGGCATCGCTTAACGCGCCCATACCACGGCTGGCGAGCGTCGCCAGCATTTCCGGCGTGGCCGCCCGACCGCTTTCTCCCCATGCGCCCCAGGCGACAGAGAGCGTTTTCGGCGCATCAAGGGTGGAAAACTGCTGTGCCAGCCCGTCCAGGTAGCCGCAGGCCAGCGCATGGGCGCTCTGACCCGGCGCGCCGAGGGTGGCGGCAGCGGAAGAGTAGAGAATAAGATAGCGTCCGTCGTGGTTGCGCAGGGTTTGCAACAGCTGGTTTGCCGCCTGCGCTTTTACCGCAAAAACGGTGGCCAGCTGGTGGTCATCAAGCTCCTGCAAGGGCGCGTCAGCCAATACGCCAGCGGCATGAATCGCTCCGGCAATGCCGCCGTTGGCCGCCAGATCGTCAAGAACCGTGGCCAGTTGCCCGGCATCGCCCACATCACAACGGCAGACGCGCGTCTGCCCGCCCTCCACGTCGCGTAGCCATGACTCATCCACGCGCTGCGCCAGCAGGGCGATGCGTCGCGCGCCTTTTTCTCTGAGCCAGTTCACGGCAAGGCGGCCTAATCCGCCAAACGCTCCGGTCACCAGATGCCAGCGGTTATCGCCGGTAAACACGTTTGCCGGTAATTCAGCGGCGCATCCCGTATTGAGCGCCAGTGAAGGGAGCCAGAGGGTGTTACCCCGCGCGGCGAGCCAGCGCTGTGATAGTGAGACTGCGCTCAACCCTTGATGCAGTGTTTCCCACGGGGTGTTTTCGGCGAGATCGATGGCGGCAATCAACCGTTCCGGCTGTTCGTTGGCCGCGACGCGAAGCAAGGCCCATAGCGCGTGATGGGACGCAGAGAGTGCCTCATTTTCCTCGACTCGCCACGCGCGGCGAGTGACCACAATCAATCCGGCTGCGCTGGCGATGAGCGCTGCTATCACTTTCTCCGCTAAGGCCAGCGTATCCTCGCTCTCCTCAACAATCATCAGTCGCGAAGAGGCGTGCGGATCGTGAATGATGCCGTATTGCGCCAGCTCGTCGCTGCGCGCAAGCGTACCGGCGCTGAAGGTAAGCGGATGGTCAACGCTGGCGACGTTGAGGGGCGTCCAGCGCCATTGATAATGCGTCTGCGGCGCAGGAAGAGGCGCGGCGGGCGATAGCGGCAGCCACTCGCCATCAGGATGACGGGCTTCAACGTGCATCTGACCGCGGGAAAAGGCTTCGTTTTGCCAGCTTAAGCGAACCTCCCCCAGCCACTCCGGGGCGGCGACGAGGGGCGGTTCCACAGGCAGAGCGTCGCCATGACGCTGTGAGAGCAGACGCCAGGCCTCCTGCCAGCGGGCGTTAAACCGTTCGGGCTGACCTGCGCAATCAGACCAGTCGGCGAGATAATCACCGTTATCCGTCAGCGCCTGCCCCAACACGGGTTCTGATGGCGCGGTGAATGTTACGGCACTAACCGCCTGACCGGGCAGCGTGGCGAGAATGATATGTTCGCTCATCCCGGCGGTTGGGCTGCCATCCTGCGGTAGCCATGCCACTTTGCTGAATCCGGCGTGGCGGCACTGTTGCTGCCACTGAGCGGTGGTGAGGAATAATTCACCTTCGCGGGCGTCGAGATCCTGTAGCGGAAGAACCAGCGGGCCGAAAACGAAGTCAAACAGACGCATTGGCTGGGTGATTTCGCGCATCAGCAGGCGCCCGCCCGGCTTGAGCAGGGGGCGCAGATTATCGAGCGTGCGGCCAATATGGCGGGTGGCGTGAATCACGTTCGCCGCCACGATAAGATCGTAAGACTGTGCCTGGAAACCCTGAGACTGCGCCTCTTTTTCGAGATCCAGCTCGCTATACTTCACAAAATCATAGTCGGCGAATTTCTGCTGGGCGCGGCGGGTGAACAGCGCTGAGATATCGGTGAAGTGGTACTCCAGCGCCGGAACGCCGTTGAGTTCCGGCAGCAGCCACGCGGTGGTGCCGCCGGTTCCGCCGCCAACTTCAAGAATACGCAACGACTGGCGGGGCTGACGCGTCTGGACAATGCCGCGTAATACCCCGGCGGCGATTTGGTTGAAATAGCGGCCAAAGCTGAATTCCTGATACAGCACTTCCACGCCGTCGGAGGCGCTTTGCGGGAAGATAATCGCCACCGGTTCTTCCGCGCCGCTCATCATGTCATATAACCGATCGCCGGCACGGGCGATGGTGTCGGGAATAGCCTGAAAACCTTCACAATAACCGGCAAGTTCCGTCAGCAGTGATTCCCGCTGTTGATGTTCAATGGGGTGGGCGCGGACGTATCGCCCGTCGGTGCAGCGGTAATCGCCGTCGACCACGCAGTTATTCAGCAGGCGCTGGAGTAGCTGCTGGTAGCGGGGCAGCAGACGTCCACGGCGTATGATGGTTATGGCGTCCACGCCGTTTTCAATGGCATCGCCGGTACAGCGTTGTACCAGTTGATCGACGTAGATGGCGTGCAGTCGCGTGGCGCACTGTTTAAGCGCTTCCAGACGGGGGAGATCGAGCGCTGTCGCGGCGCGACTCGCCACCTCCAGCCCGGCAGACAGCGCTGCGTCGGCAGGTTCGCAGGCCGGGGAGACGCGCTCTTTCCAGTAACGCTCAGTATCAAACGGATAACATGGCGCAGCGATACGTTGTCCATCACCCGCCAGTAGGTCGGTCCACGGTAAGGCGACACCGGCAGCGTAAAGCTGGAGCAGGGCCTGATTGAGGACATCGCTCGCCTCTTTGTTACGCCGGGCGCTGGCTATCCAGTATGCGTTATCGCGGTATTCGCGCTGCCCGGAAGCAACCAACTGGGCATCGGGCCCCATCTCCAGAAAAACGCGGGCGCCGAGCTGATGCGCCATCTGAATACTCTGGATAAAACGCACCGGCTGGCGCATGTGTCGGCGCCAGTAATCCGCCTGGTTGAGCGTTGACTCATCAATGACGTCGGCGGTGAGCGTGGAAATAATCGGTATTTGCCCCGGCTCCGCGTGCAGCCCCGCGCAGGCGTCCTGGAACCGATCGAGTATCGGTTCCAGTAAAGCGGAGTGCGCCGCGCCGGTTACGCTCAGGCGACGATAGTTAATGTTATGCTGCGAGAGCGTGGTGCAAAATACCGCGAGACGGGCTTCCGGCCCGGAAAATACCGTATGTTGCGTACCGTTGTTGGCGGCGAGATCCAGCTCAAACTGGCGAGCCAGCGGCATCAGCGTGTCTTCGTCTGCAAATACCGCCACCATTGCGCCGCTTGCGCACTGCTGCATCAGTGCGCCGCGTCGACAAACCAGTGGCATGACCTGTTCAATCGTATAGTGTCCGCAGACGACGGCAGCGGCAAATTCACCGACGGAATGCCCAATGGCGAAGTCTGGCTTCAGTCCTTCAGCGTGCCAGTGCGCCGCCATCGCGATTTCAAACGCGACAATCGCCGGCTGCGCCCAGGCCATATTGTCCAGCTGCGCCGAATCGGGGTTAAACATCGCTTCGCGCAGTGACGGCGTGAGCATTTCGCTACAGGCGGAAAAACAGCGATCCAGCATGTCGGCAAACGCCGTTGAGTGCTGGTACATCGTTTGACCCATAGTGCGCCAGTGCGAGCCCTGGCCGGTAAACAGCCACACCTGCTTGCCGCTGGCGCCGTGGCCGCTATAAACCAGCGCCCCCGATTTCTCACCGGCCCAGTCGCTGAGCGCCGCGGCGGTTTCACGGTTTAATGGCGCCGCCAGGCGAAAGGGAAGATCGAGACGGCGCGCGTGCAGGGCCGTGAAGGCCAGATCGCTGGCATCCGTATTCTCTCTCAGCGCCCCGGCATAATCCGTCGCCAGCCGCCGCAACGCGCTGTCGCTGGCGGCGCTGAGCAGCAGCGCGGTACTTTTTCTGCCGCTATCCGTATTGGGGAGGCGCGCGTTGAGCGCGTCGGGCAGCGAGGCGACGATCATATGGCAGTTGGTGCCGCCAATACCAAAGGAGGAGACGCCCGCATAGCGCATTTCATCCTGCCACGCCTGCGCCGACACCGGTATGGTAAAGGGACTCTCTTCAAGTTTCAGCGCCGGGTTGGGGGTATGAAAATTCAGTAAGGGTGGAATTTGCCCGCGGCTGACTGCCAGAACGGTTTTCAGCAGTCCGGCAATGCCCGCTGCGGTATCCAGATGGCCCATATTACTTTTCACGGAACCGAGCGCACAGCGCTGATCCTGCGGGCGAGGCGCATAGACGTTGCGTAACGCTTCAATTTCAATCGCGTCGCCCAGCGGTGTGCCGGTGCCGTGGGTTTCAATGTAACCTACCTGCCTGTCGTCGATGGCCGCCAGCATTAACGCCTCTTCGATGACTGCCTGTTGCCCTGCGACGGAAGGGGCGGTATAGCCGACCTTTCTGTTGCCGTCGTTGTTGACCGCGCTGGAGAGGATCACCGAGATAATCGGATCGCCTGACAGCAGCGCGTCTCTCAGGCGACGCAGTACCACGCAGCCGAGACCGTTACCGGCCCAGGTGCCCTCAGCCGAGGCGTCAAAAGGACGACAGTGACCATCGGGAGAGAAAATCATTCCGGGCTGGTAGCGGTAGCCCGCCTGCTGGGGGAAAGAGAGCGCCACGCCGCCGGCAACCGCCATATCGGATTCGCCTGCGCGCAGGCTTTCACAGGCCAGATGCACGGCAACCAGCGAACTGGAGCAGGCGGTCTGTACCGATAACGCTGGGCCGTGCAGGTTGAGTTTGTACGCGGCGCGGGTGGCAATATAGTCTTTATCATTGCCCATCAGAGATTGCAGACCTTTTACCTGCGCGACTTCTGTCACGTTCAATGCTTCGCGACCGGGGTAGGTACTCATCCGGGAAGAGGCGAAAACGCCGGTCTTATGGGGGACGGCGCCGGGGGCATAACCGGCATGTTCCAGCGCATGCCAGACCGCCTGCAAAAACAGGCGCTGCTGCGGGTCCATCGATTCCGCTTCCTGTCGCGAATAGCCAAACAGGGTGGCGTCGAAGCAGTCGGCGTTGTCTAACACCGTACCGATATTGACATAATGAGGATCGTCAATGATGGCGGCATCCAGACCGACGGCCAGAAGTTCTTCGCGCGTAAAGCGTCGGCTGCATTCACGACCTTCCAGCAGATTTTGCCAGAACGTTTCGCCATCCGGCGATTCAGGAAAATGGCAGGCGTAGCCGATAACCGCGACAGGTTCGCAGTCCGGGTAGTGTTGAGCGATCGATGCATCAATGGAATCTGCTGTCGGCGCAGAAGAGAAGCGCAAGTTATCCATAATCGGTCCCGTTTCCTAAGATTCACAAAGTCAATGGAACGCCATGCGTTCGCGATGGCGTTCCGGGGAAAATCAGTTTGCTTCGCGCTATATCCGCCGCTGACGACGGCGAACAGGGCGAGGACGTTTTGTTTTCTCCACCGTGGCGACGCCGGCCAGATAATCGGCCAGGGCAACAGGAGAAGGGTGGGTGAAGAGGTCAAGCAACGTCAGGGTGGAAAATTCGTGACGTTGTAACAAAACGTGCAGTTGCACCAGATTCAGCGATGTTGCACCCGCCTCAAAGAAGTTTTCTGCGGGTGTGACAGACTCGCCAACCACCTCGCGGAAGGCGTCGCAAATCAGGCTGACGGTGCTCTCGTCCGCCGCAATGTGTGGCTGAGAGTGCTCAGGGCATACGCGCGGTGGGCGCTCTGCGCATTGCCCTGCGTGTTTTACGGGAGGCACCAGCGCGGCGAGCGGCAGTTGCCAGCTGCTTTCATCCTCGGCCATTCGGTTTAGCAATGCGCAATACTGTTCAAACTGGCGCTCCACCTGCCCGGCAGGAAACAGCGCGGCGACAAAATCCCAGTTAAAGCGCAGTTCGCCTTCGGATTCATAAACCTGGTGATCGAGCCAGACCTGCGGCGTCTGGGAGATGCCCCAGACCGGCTTGAGCAGATTACGCCGGGCGAGGAAGTTATCCTGCTCAAAGCCCAGCGCGCTGGTAAAGACGACGGGCATCGGAACGGCAGGCACGTTTTGCCGTTGCGCCAGTTGACGCATCACGCGGATGGCTGACACATCGCGGTGGTTGAGGTTCTGGCTCAGCCGCTGCTGTAGTGACTGCGCGCTGTGCAGCCAGCTTTCGCCGGGGTGCCAGCTCAGCAACATCAGCGAAGTGAAATCGCCCAGAATCTGGTTGATTTGCGGGTGCAGCGGTCGCCTGTCGAAAAGCGTAAGGTTAAGCGTGAACTCAGGCTGCGCACTCCATGCAGAGAGAACCGTTGACCACACCGACAACAGCACGGCCGACGGGGTGAGATGGGCGTCAGCCGCCCGTTTTTTCAGCCGATGCCAGCGCGTGCTGTCCAGCGCGCCGTTCAGGCGGGCGAAGCGCGGTGTTTCAACCTCCTGAGGCAAGCAGCGCAGCGGCAACGCTGGCGCCGGAGGAATATCATCAAGCTGCGCCTGCCACCATGCCAGAGAATCTGGATTGGGCGACTGTAGCGAGGGCTGTTGCAGATAATCCCTGAAGGTGACGGGCAGCGGCGGAAGCAGCTGTTGCGGGTAGCGGTAGCCGTGCTCCAGCTCCGCCAGCAGGATCTGCATGCTCAGGCCGTCAAGCAACAGGTTATCCAGACACAGCCACAGGCGGGCGGGCATCCCGTCCACGTATCCGACCTGGAGATCGAATACCGGCCACACTTCGGGGTTGAGTACCTGATGCGCCAGTTTTTCGCGTACCCGCAACGCCTCTTCAGGCGTATGAAGGGTGTGTGTGGGTATCACCCAGGGGGGCGTCTGTTCGAGCACCTGTTGCTGTCCATCAAGCACGACGGCGCGTAGCATATCGTGGCGGGCGATTAATCGGTTCCAGACCGTCTCCAGCCGGGTGAGGTCCAGATCGGCAATTTCAAATTCAACAAAGAAATGTGAGCCGACGCCGCCCAGGGTAAAGCCCGGCTGACGCCCCACCAGGTAAGCCTGCTGCACGTCGGTAAGCGCAAAGGGCTGGTAGCGTTCTTCAGGAGAGTGGACGAATGGTTGTTCGACCGGGACGTCGATTTTACGCAGCGTGGCGGCAAAATCCGCCAGCCGGGGATGATTAAACAGGTCGCTTAATTGCGCTTCATAACCTGCCTGATGAAGTTGCCCGGTCAGACGGGTCGCCAGCAGGCTATCGCCGCCTTGCTGGAAGAAGTCGGTTTCTCTGGTGACATTGCCAGTCGATAAGAGTTGCTGCCAGAGGGCGGCAACCTGTTTTTCAATGTCGCCCTGGGGTAAATCCGCTTCGGCCTGGTTTTCCGCTTTAGGGGTATGACGACGCTTCAGCGCCTGGTAGTCAATTTTCCCGTTAGCCGTCAGCGGTAAGGCGTCGAGGAAGACGATCCGTTGCGGCACCATCCACCCCGGCAGACGCCCGGCGAGGGCGGCCTGAAGTTGACGGGGATCGCGGCGCACCTGCCTGTCAGGACATTGTACGAGGAAGCGTTGTAACCCCGCGACCTCATCGCTATGCTGACAGTTGAAGGCGGCCGCGCTAAATAATGCCGCCCAGTCGGCGCTGTTATGCAGCAAGGCCTCCGGCTGCCCATTGGTTAACAGGAGCGTGCTGAGCAGGGCGGACGGCGTTAACTGGCGAAACTCCATCACGTAGAGCAGCGCGCCGGGAACGGCAAGCTGTTGTAATGTCGCAAGGAGCCCGGGATCTTCCGGCAGCAGACGATGCAGGGCGTTATTAAGCCAGATAATGTCCCCCGAGTGAGCGTGCGCCGCCAGCGTGTCTGCATTCCAGGGGGACAGACGGGCACCAGGCCAGGAGGCGAGCCTCTGCCGGGCGCTCAGTAGCATCTCCTGGCTCTGCTCAAGCCCGACATACTCAATCTGTCCGGCGTTGAGCTGTGCCAACAGCGATTCTGCGGCGCGGCCGGTGCGGGTTCCCACCTCAAGCAGGCGTACCGGGCGCTGTAAGCGCTGTGCAAGCTGTTGGCAAATTGTCGCCAGTTCCTGAATATACGGGGCGCTGGCCGGATGGTTAAAGGCCAGGCTTTCCGGCGACCACTGCGCGTCGTTCAGTAACGACAGTTCGTTACGGGCACCGCGAAGAATTTGCGATAACGTTAAATCATGTCCGCTGAAGTGCGGGTGCTCATCCTCGCGTTCTTCACCAGCGCAGACCTGATAACCTTCAGCAGCGGGCTTCAGTCGCCGTTGCGTCACCAGAAATGCTAACCAGCGTTCCACCACGGCCTGCCAGCGCGGCTGGATAGCGAGTGAATTCATCAGGGGGATAGGATCGGCGCCAGCGGTGTGACCCGGCTTCAGTTTTAACAGGCGATGCTGAAGGAAATCGGCTACCTGTTCTGCGGAGATCTCTGGCGAGATGGCGCAACAGGGCAACGTTCCCGCAAGCGTGTGCCACGCCTTCGGCAATGCCGGGTTCCGATGATCGGTAACGCAAAAAGCCTCGCTCTGAGGAACCACGTATGCCGCCAGCGTTTTTTCTTTTTCGCCGATCGCCAGAACGGTTGCTTGTTTCACCCCCGCCAACTGGCTGAGCGCGCTTTCGATTTCGCCCAGCTCGATGCGATATCCTCTGACTTTGACCTGCTTGTCGCGACGACCGAGGAACTCGATTGTGCCGTCTGGCCAGTAGCAGCCGAGATCGCCGGTGCGATACCAGCGCTCGTCCGAGAGCGTCAAAAATTGCTGCTCGCTGCGCAGGGAATCGTTGAAATAGCCTTCCGCGACCCCGATGCCGCCAATCCATAATTCACCCGACACCCAGTCAGGGCAGTCCCGGCCCCGTTCATCCACCACCCGGTAGCGTTGGTTGGTTAGCGGAAAACCGTAAGGGATGGAACGCCAGTGGGCAGGGACGTCGTGAATTTCGCAGGCGTTAGACCAGATAGACGCCTCGGTGGCGCCGCCCATCGCGATAAATTGTCCTTGTGGCCGGAAGGCCCGATAACGGGCGGGGAGGTCAAGTCCGATCCAGTCGCCGGAAAGCATCACTGCGCGCAGGTTTTCCGGCGTGGCGTCGGCGAAACCTTCACACCAGGTCAGCAGCATATCGAACAGCGCCGGGACGCTGTTCCAGAGCGTGACCTGATGGCGCTGGATCAGCTCACACCATGCGTGAGGATCGCGCCGTTGATTTTCCATCACCATCACCAGCGCGCCGCCCGCACGCAGTACGCCAAAAATGTCGTAAACCGATAAATCAAAATGCAGGGCGGAGAGGGCCAGCACCCTGTCATGCGGGCCAACCTGATAGCGGGTATTGATATCGCAACAGGTGTTGAGCGCTCCCCGGTGAGAAATGACTACCCCTTTCGGCGTGCCGGTAGAGCCGGAAGTGTAGATAATGTAGGCCGGTTGCGTGGGGGCGCGTACCACCGGGTTGACGATCGGCTCCGCCTCAATGGCCTGCTGCCAGGCAAGGACGGGAATATCGTCTGACCCGGCGCTGGCGTCGTGCTGGCAAATGAGCACCAGCCGGACGCTGGCGTCAGCGTAGATTTTCTCGCGCCGTGCGGCAGGCTGGTCCAACGAAACCGGAACGTAAACTGCCCCGGCCAGCAGGACGGCCAGAACCGCAACAAGTTGTCCTGCGCCTTTCGACATCGTGATAGCCACATTATCGCCGGGCTGAACCCCGCACTCGACTAACCTGCCTGCGCAACGGCGGGCATAGTCTGTCAGCTCATGATAATTCCACTGATAACGCATGTCCGTTACCGCCAGCGCCTGCGGCTGTTGCAGAGCGATACGGAAAATGCCTTCATGCAGCAAGCCTTCGGGAATGGGGGCGCCGGTGGCGTTGACCCGTTCGCGTATCGCGCGCTGGCTGGCGGGCATCATATCTGCGAACGGCTTTTGCCAGGCGCTTTCGTCATCGCAGAGTTGGTTAATCAACTGGCAGTAGGCGTCGAACAATGTTTCGACTAACGCCGGAGGGAACAGCGCGTCGTTGCTGTCCCATTGCAGCCAGACCTCGCCGTGATGCTCGAACGCCAGATGATCTATCCAGACCTGCGGCGTTTGCGAGATGCCCCATTCCGGCTCGCCCAACGGCGATTCTGCGCGGCTGCTGTAGAGGGAACGCCCCAGATTGCTGGTAAATACCACCGGGGCGCCGTGGGGGTAGCGCTGCTGGCGTTTGAGTTCACGGAGTAATTCGACGCCGGACCAGTGGCGATGCTCCCAGTCCTCCGTAAACGTGAGCTGGTTTTTACGCGCTAGGTTGCTGACGGTATCGCCATCGCAGGCGGTATCCAGCAGAAGAATATTGGTGAAGTCGGCAAGCATCGCGCCAACCGCTGGGTGCAGCGGCTGGCGGTCGAATAAGGTGATGTTAAGCAGCAGACGCGTCAGGCCGCCCCAGCGAGCCAGCACGGCAGAAAAACAGGTCGCCAGCGCCATTGTTGGCGTCACGCCATATTCGCCGGCCCGGTTGCTAAAGGCGTGCCAGCGTGTTGCTGGGACAATCATGCGGCGCCGGGTATTACGGACTTCACGTAGCGTGGCGGGTTCGCAGACCAGCGGCAAGACGGGCGCGGGGGGAAGCGTCGATGCTTTCGCCAGCCAGTAAGCGCGTGCGTCGTCTCTCAGTGGTTGATTGATCTTCTGCTGGTGCAGCAAATACGAGCGGAAATCATAGCGGGTGTCGATAGCCGACAGCGATTCTCCGGCCAGCAGGGCGTTAAGCTCATCGAAGAAAAGCGTAAAGCTGGAGGCATCCATAATCAGCAGGTCAATATTGACATGGAGGCGGTGGCGATTGTCCGGCAAGAGCGTCAGCTGAAAATCAAATGTTTCGCCGATCTCCACGCGTAAAAGACGGTGGCTGAGGCGCTGGCGCAGTGCGTCCAGATAGGCCTGGCGGCTTTCAGCGTCGTTATGGCGTAAATCATGAACGGTGACGCCGTTCCAGTAAGGTTGCGGTAGCCAGACCTGCTGCCCGTCGGGGCGAAAGGCGATATGCAGCATTGGGTGGCGTTGCAGCAAGGTCGTGATGGCCTGCTCCAGTTGCGACGCCGTCAGACAATGGCCTTCAAACTCCTGATACAGGTGGCAACCCACGCCGCCAAGCGTCTGCCCCGGCATGCGGCCCGTCAGGTAGGCGTGCTGTACCGGCGTCAATGGGAAGGGGGTACTTTCGGTCATGTTCGGCCAGGATGATTCGTCGGGCAGCGTTTCTTCTTCCGCGTTCTCCGGCGACCGGCTGAGCATTAACTGGTTCCATGCCGCCAGCGTGGGGGCGGCATACAGCTCGCGAAGGGTAAGGCGGTAGCCATTTTTACGAAACCAGTGTAACCATTTCATCAATCTTATTGAATCCAGGCCGGCCTGGATCAGGTTGCTTTCGTCATGTAACTGCTGCGGCGTTAAATTCAGTTCCTGTATAAGCCGCTCGCGTAATTGTTGGTAATCAGCCGCGTGGCGGTTGTCCGGTAACAGCGAATCCTGAGATGGTGCGCCAGAAATCATTTTTCCTCCTGATGGCACGTCTTACCGAAAAGCATTTCTCATATGAGAATAATAATTTGAGAATAATAATTATTAACAATTATATGCTACCCGAAACGGGTTTATTTATGCCCGTTTCGGGTTGGTAACAGGCGGAAAGAACAGAGGCCCGGATGGGGTATCCGGGCCTCTGTCAGGGAGGAATTTAGGGGGGCGCGACCCCGGTTACATCACGCGTTTAAAGGTCGAAGGGGTTACGCCAAACTGTTTCTGGAAGGCGGCAGAGAAATGACTGGCGTTGGCATAGCCCAGATCGGCCGCCACCGTCATGACGGAGGTATTGCCGTTAGCCAGGCGTCTTCTGGCTTCCTGCATTCGTTCAGCCTGAAACAGGCCATAGACGCTGTTGTTGAACAGAACGCGGAAGCCTCGCTTAATTTTGAGAACGCTCAGACCGGACTCTCTGGCCAGCTCCGCGACGCCCGGCGCTTGCGTCAGATCAGCCAGCAGCAGATCCTTCGCCCGCAGCAGTTTCTGACGTTCCATCGGGTTGAAGTGGCAGGAGAGGCAACTGGCGTCTTCGCGATGTTCATCCAGCACCAGACTGAGCATGACCAGACTTTGCCCCTGCAACCATAGCGTCGATGGCTTTTGTTCATGGCTGAAGCCGCCGTGCATGCGCATCAGCGCGTGACGCAAAGCCTGAGCCGTTAAATGGGTTTCAGCATTACAACGCTGCTGCAGGCAACAGCAGTGGGAATCGATCTTATTCTTAATGACCGCGCTAATATCCGGCACCCACAGCGCGAGAGTTTCAGGGCTGAAGGAGAGGGTAATGCTCTCGAATCGGCCACAATAGGAGGCGCTGCCACGGCAGTCTGGCGTATGGGTAATGTAATGGCGATTGCGCGCAAGCTCCCAGTCGGTGCGGCGTCTGAGTCCCTGAATCGCAAAGCGCGATGTGCCTTCCAGGATGCACGAGAAGTTAATCCTGCCCAGATCGTCGTGTAGCTGCAACGTCTCAGGCCGCGCAAAATGGCCCCTCCAGAGCAAAATATCCATACCTTCCTGCAACGAACAGCGCAGCAGTTCACACTGAGCAGGAATATTGCCATCGTTTGCAGGTTTCCCGACCACCAACTGGTTAATAGAGATTTCGGATTGCGTTTGCGGTGACTCCGTCATGACTTGGTTATCTCCCTGTGGCTTAGACCAATGCGTGCATATACCCGTCATATTTCAAGTTGCATGTGCGTTGGCTGCGCTCACTCACCCCAGTCACTTACTTCTGTAAGTTCCTAGGGCTTCCCTCGCTTACCGCCTTCCTGCAACTCGAACTATTTAGGGTATAAATAGAACCGAATGGGGTAGATGAGTTATTGATAATGGTTATTATTCACATTAATTCTCAGAACGCCACCCTGAATTGTCGCTTTTGGTGTCCGTAAAAATTTATCAGGAAATTCAGTTACTCCCATGTTATCTCAATCATCCAATACTGAATCGATGTCCCGATTTCCTCTCTGGCAGGTGATTAAACCGGTTCGCAGGAAGGTTATTTTAGCTATGGCGCTGGCGGGGCTGGCGGCATTAACCAGCCTGGGGGCGCTCCTTTTTCTGGCGTGGAGCCTGCGCGACATTCGCGCGACGCCTGACACTATTCCGGTCTGGCTGCTGGGCGGCGTGATCGGCTGCGTGGTCTTAACTTTTGTTCTGCGCTTGCAGGCGTTCAATACCTCTCATTACGCGGCTTTTCATCTGGAGAACATTATGCGCAGTAGGTTAGCCCGTAAAGCATTGCAGCTTCCGCCTGGCGTGTTACAGCAAATGGGTAGCGGGTCAGTGGCGAAAGTGATGCTGGATGACGTGAAGTCGTTACATATCTTTGTGGCTGACAGCACGCCACTCTATGCCCGCGCGATCATCATGCCGCTGGCGACAATCGTTATCTTGTTCTGGCTGGACTGGCGGCTGGCAATCGCGACGTTGGGGGTACTGGCGTTTGGATCGGTTGTTCTCGTGCTCGCCCGCCAGCGCTCGGAAGATATGGCTCAGCGTTATCATAAGGCGCGCGAGCAGGTCAGTGCGGCGGTTATTGAGTTCGTGCAGGCCATGCCCGTGGTGAGAACGTTTGATAGCGGCAGTACCAGTTTTTTGCGTTATCAACGCGCCCTTGAAGAGTGGGTCGATGTGCTCAAAACCTGGTATCGCAAAGCCGGTTTTTCAGCGCGTTTTTCCTTCTCGATTCTGAATCCTCTCCCGACCCTGTTTGTCCTGATCTGGTCGGGATACGGCCTGTTGCACTATGGCAGTCTCGATTTTATCGCGTGGGTGGCCGTTTTACTGCTGGGCAGCGGAATGGCCGAAGCCGTAATGCCAATGATGATGCTCAATAACCTGGTCGCGCAAACGCGTTTAAGCATTCAGCGTATTTATCAGGTTCTCGCGATGCCGGAGTTATCGCTGCCGCAGTCTGACCAGCAGCCGCAAGAGGCGAGCATTACCTTTGAGCAGGTGAGCTTTCATTATCCGCAAGCGCGTACTGGCGCCGCGTTGCAGGAGGTGAGCTTTCATGTGCCTGCCGGGCAAATTGTGGCGCTGGTCGGGCCAAGCGGCGCCGGAAAAAGCACCGTAGCGCGCTTGCTGCTGCGTTACGCCGACCCGGACAAAGGCCATATCCGTATTGGCGGCGTGGATCTGCGCGATATGCAGACGGACACCCTGATGAAGCAACTCTCATTTGTGTTTCAGGACAACTTCCTTTTTGCCGACATGATAGCCAATAACATTCGTCTGGGCGCGCCGGATACGCCGCTGGAGGCGGTAATAGCGGCGGCCAGAGTGGCGCAGGCCCATGATTTTATTAGCGCGCTGCCAGAAGGTTACAACACGCGAGTCGGGGAACGTGGGGTATTTCTCTCCGGCGGCCAGCGGCAGCGCATCACTATCGCCAGGGCGATTTTGCAGGATCGTCCCATCCTGGTGCTCGATGAGGCGACGGCGTTTGCTGACCCGGAAAACGAAGCGGCGCTTATCAAGGCGCTCGCGGCGGCCATGCGCGGCCGGACGGTCATCATGGTCGCGCATCGTCTCTCAATGGTGACTCAGGCCGATGTGATATTGCTGTTTTCCGACGGACAGCTCAGGGAAATGGGGAACCATACGCAACTGTTGGCGCAGGGCGGCCTGTATCAACGGCTCTGGCAACACTATCAGCAGGCGCAGCATTGGGTGCCGGGTGGAACACAGGAAGAGGTGGTGGAAAATGAAAGACAATAATCCTGCGGATAACCTGGCCTGGCGCGTCATCTGGCGCCAGCTTATCTCCAGCGTTGGCAGTCAGGCCAGGATGCTGCGGCGCAGTATGCTGGCGCTGTTGCTGGCGGCATTCATGCAGGGGATCGCCTTTGCCTGTCTTTATCCGATCATTGATGCGCTGTTACGGGGAGACGCGCCGCAACTTCTCAACTGGGCTGTGGCCTTCAGCGTCGCCGCGATTGTGACGCTGGCGCTACGCTGGTATGGCTTGGGCTTTGAATACCGTGGTCATCTGGCGCAGGCCACCCATGAGTTGCGCCTGCGACTTGGCGAGCAGTTACGCCGCGTGCCGCTGGAGAAGATCCAGCGTGGCAGGGCGGGCGAAATGAACGCCTTGCTGCTGGGCTGCGTGGATGAAAACCTTAATTATGTTATTGCGATAGCCAATATTTTGCTGCTCACCATTGTCACGCCGCTGACGGCGTCGCTGGCGACATTGTGGATAGACTGGCGGCTGGGGCTGGTGATGTTGCTGATCTTCCCTCTGCTGGTGCCGTTTTATTACTGGCGCCGCCCGGCGATGCGGCGACAAATGCAGACGCTGGGGGAAGCGCACCAGCGTCTGAGCGGCGATATCGTTGAATTTGCTCAGGGGATGATGGTATTGCGCACCTGCGGCAGCGATGCCGATAAAAGCCGGGCGCTGCTGGCGCATTTCAATACGCTGGAAAACTTACAGACCCGCACTCACCGTCAGGGCGCTGGCGCGACGATGCTGATCGCCAGCGTCGTGGAGTTGGGCCTACAGGTGGTGGTGTTATCCGGGATCGTCTGGGTGGTGACGGGCACTCTGAACCTCGCCTTTTTGATTGCCGCCGTCGCGATGATTATGCGCTTCGCAGAACCGATGGCGATGTTTATCAGCTACACCTCGGTTGTGGAACTGATCGCCAGCGCCCTGCAACGGATTGAGCAGTTTATGGCGATAGCACCGCTTCCCGTCGCAGCGCAAAGCGAGATGCCGGAACGTTACGATATCCGCTTTGACAACGTCAGCTATCGCTACGAAGAAGGCGACGGCCACGCGCTTAATCATGTTTCTTTGACGTTCCCGGCGGCCAGTATGAGCGCGCTGGTGGGCGCCTCCGGCGCAGGCAAAACCACGGTCACTAAACTGTTAATGCGCTATGCCGATCCGCAGCAAGGGCAGATTTCTATTGGCGGCGTCGATATTCGCCGCCTGACGCCGGAACAGCTCAATAGCCTGATTTCTGTTGTTTTCCAGGATGTCTGGCTGTTTGATGACACGCTGCTGGCGAATATCCGTATCGCGCGCCCACAGGCGACGCGACAGGAGGTGGAAGAGGCAGCCCGCGCGGCGCAGTGCCTTGAGTTTATTTCCCGTCTTCCGCAAGGCTGGCTGACGCCAATGGGGGAGATGGGCGGCCAGCTATCGGGCGGCGAGCGCCAGCGGATTTCCATTGCCAGAGCGTTATTGAAAAACGCGCCGGTCGTCATTCTCGATGAACCGACCGCCGCGCTGGATATTGAAAGCGAGCTGGCGGTGCAAAAAGCGATCGATAACCTGGTCCACAACCGGACGGTGATTATCATCGCTCACCGTTTATCCACCATCGCCGGGGCCGGAAACATCCTGGTGATGGAAGAGGGACAGGTGGTTGAGCAGGGTACTCATGCGCAATTGCTCTCTCATCATGGACGTTATCAGGCGCTGTGGCAGGCGCAAATGGCCGCGCGCGTGTGGCGCGACGACGGGGTTTCCGCGTCTGGAGAGTGGGTGCATGAGTGATGTTCAGTCGAATGTGAAACCGCTGACGTTGACGACTGGGCGGGTGATTTTTGCTATTGCCGGCGTCTATGTGACGCAGAGCCTGGTATCGGCGCTGTCTATGCAGTCCTTACCCGCGCTGGTGCGCGCTGCTGGCGGATCGCTGGCGCTTGCCGGTGCGACAACCCTGTTCATGCTGCCCTGGGCGCTGAAGTTTATTTGGGCGCCGTGGATCGAACGCTGGCGGCTTCCGCCCGGTAGCCCGGAACGCCGTTCCCGCATGTTAATCCTGCGTGGTCAGGTCGCGCTAGCGGCGATCCTGACTATTGCCGCAGCGATTGGCTGGTTTGGGCGAGAAGGGGGATTTCCTGATACGCAAATCGTCGCGTTATTTGTTCTGTTTATGGTGGCAGGCACGGTCGCCTCCACCATTGATATCGCCAGCGACGGCTTTTGCGTCGATCAACTGACCCGCGCGGGTTACGGCTGGGGAAACAGCGTGCAGGTCGGCGGCAGCTATCTGGGAATGATGTGCGGCGGCGGGGTGTTCCTGATGCTGTCGGCAGCATCCGGCTGGCCTGTCGCCATGCTGATGATGGCGATGCTGATTATGGCGCTGTCATTCCCGCTGTGGCGCATTACGGAGCCGACGCGAACAGCGACTATCCCGCATATTCCGGCGTTAGGTTATGCGCTAAGGAGGAAACAGGCGCACCTGGGCTTACTGCTGGTATTGATGCTGAATTCAGGCATGCGGTTTGTGCTGCCTCTTCTGGCACCGCTGTTGTTGGATCATGGGTTAAGCATGTCAGCGTTGGGCGCGCTGTTTAGCGGCGGCAATATTGCAGCGGGCATAGCAGGAACGCTGGCCGGCGGATTGCTGATGAAATACACCTCACCCGGCAGAGCGCTGTTGACGGCTTATGGCGTCCAGGGGATCGCGCTGCTGGCGGTGGTGATGACGCTCATGATGGCGCCGGGTCATCTGCTGCTGCCGATTCTCCAGTGTCTGGTCATTGTCCAGTCCATTTCGCTGGCCTGCGCGCTGGTCTGTCTTTACGCCACGCTGATGTCGCTTTCATCGCCTTTGCAGGCCGGTGTCGACTTCACCCTCTTTCAATGTACTGACGCGGCAATCGTCATTCTGGCAGGCGTTATCGGCGGCGTTGTTGCTCAACATTTTGGCTATGCGGCCTGCTTCCTGTTTGCTGGGGCATTCACGTTGCTGGCGGCGTGGGTTGCTTATATCCGGCTGCATTCGGCAAGAGAACTGATGACAAGCGCAATTGATTGATCCGGGAATAACACAGAGAGGTAAGGGATGAAAATCAGTGAATTTCTACACCTGGCGTTACCAGAGGAACAATGGCTGCCGACGATTTCTGGCGTTTTACGCCAGTTCGCAGAAGAAGAGTGTTATGTCTATGAGCGCCAACCCTGTTGGTATTTAGGCAAAGGGTGCCAGGCACGGCTGCACATTAATGCCGACGGAACGCAGGCGACATTTATTGATGATGCCGGGGAGCAAAAATGGGCGGTGGATTCCATTGCCGACTGCGCGCGTCGTTTTATGGCACATCCTCAGGTGAAAGGACGTCGGGTATATGGACAGGTTGGGTTCAACTTTGCGGCGCATGCGCGGGGGATTGCCTTTAACGCCGGGGAGTGGCCGCTGCTGACGTTAACCGTTCCCCGTGAAGAACTTATTTTTGAAAAGGGAAATGTCACCGTTTATGCGGACTCCGCCGACGGGTGCCGACGTTTGTGCGAGTGGGTAAAAGAGGCCAGTACAACGACGCAGAACGCACCACTGGCGGTGGATACCGCCCTCAATGGTGAGGCGTATAAACAACAGGTTGCGCGCGCCGTTGCGGAGATCCGCCGTGGCGAGTATGTCAAAGTGATTGTCTCGCGCGCCATTCCCCTGCCATCGCGGATTGATATGCCCGCCACGCTGTTATACGGGCGACAGGCAAACACGCCAGTGCGCTCGTTTATGTTCCGTCAGGAAGGACGCGAAGCGCTGGGCTTTAGCCCGGAACTGGTGATGTCAGTGACGGGCAATAAAGTGGTTACTGAACCGCTTGCGGGCACCCGCGATCGCATGGGAAACCCGGAGCATAATAAGGCGAAAGAGGCAGAACTGCTGCACGATAGTAAAGAGGTGCTTGAGCATATCCTTTCTGTCAAAGAAGCTATTGCTGAACTGGAGGCCGTTTGCCTGCCGGGCAGCGTGGTGGTTGAAGATTTAATGTCGGTTCGCCAGCGCGGCAGCGTTCAGCATCTGGGGTCTGGCGTGAGCGGTCAGCTTGCGGAAAACAAGGATGCCTGGGATGCGTTTACCGTGCTGTTTCCGTCGATTACCGCCTCAGGTATCCCTAAAAACGCTGCCCTGAACGCGATTATGCAAATTGAGAAGACGCCGCGAGAGCTTTATTCCGGCGCAATTCTGCTGCTGGACGATACGCGCTTCGATGCGGCGCTAGTTCTGCGTTCCGTATTTCAGGACAGCCAGCGCTGCTGGATACAGGCGGGGGCGGGAATCATCGCGCAATCTACACCGGAACGCGAACTGACGGAAACCCGGGAGAAATTAGCGAGCATTGCGCCCTATTTAATGGTGTAGGAGTAACTGTTTTCTAACCTCACAACCAGACTGTCCAAAGACAATTGAGTCGCTCTTTGATTCCTCTGTGACTCTACTGCCTTTTTTTGGGATAAAATGGGTGTTTTTCGTCATGAAGTTGATAAAAGTCTATATAGAACCACCTCCTGTGGAGGTGGTGGTAATTTGCCAGAGTGTGGGATTCGTTAGTATACTATGGGATACACTTATTTTTACCAATTGTATAAGGCGGTGCATAAGATTCTCGGCATGCTTCCAGATAATCCGACCACCACTGCATCATCGCTTTGCGGGCTTCTAGGTGCTCTGCCTTATGAATATAAGCCATGCGCACGGTATTGCGCTCCTGATGACTCATCTGGCGTTCTACTGCGTCCTTTGCCCATAAACCCGATTCCATCAGCGCACTGCATGCCATTGCCCGGAAGCCGTGACCGCAGATATCCTTTTTCGTGTCGTAGCCCATCGCCCGCAGTGCCTTATTGACCGTGTTTTCACACATTGGCTTATACGGGTTATGGTCGCCGGGGAAGATCAGTTCATTATTACCGGTGATATCCTTAATCTGTTTCAGAATGGCGATGGACTGTTCTGAGAGGGGGACGATATGCGGCATTCGCATTTTTGCCCCGCGGCCGGAATAACGCACGCCAATAATGGGTTCTCGCGTCGCGGGTATCGTCCAGACTCGGTTTGTGAAATCAATCTCTGACCAGCGGGCGAAACGCAGTTCACTGGAGCGAATGAACACATGCAGCATCAGCAGAACGGCAAGCCGGGTCAGTTCACGGCCCTGATGATATGCCCCAATACGTTCAAGCAGTTCAGGCAGCCGCTCCAGCGGCAGGGCAGGATAGTGCGGTCTGACAGGAGGTGTGGTCACGCCGCCAAGGTTTGCTGCAGGGTTAGTATCGATTAACTCCTGATGGACCGCATGGCGCATTATGTTACTCAGGTGCTGCCGCGTGCGGGACGCAACCTCCAGCAGACCTTTTTCCTCGATCCCTTTCAGCAGGTCAATGAAATGACGGGGTTTAAGTTATGATACAGGCAGGTTCCCGATGACCGGAAAGATGTGATTGTTCAGGCTGGCAAGCAGACGGTCAGCGGTGTTCTGCGACCATTTCCTGTTACTTTTATGCCACGCCAGCGCCACGTTTTTAAAAACTTTCTCCGGTGTTCGTGAGCCACGTTCAGCAGCCCGCTGCTGTACCGGGTTGATATTCAGCGCCAGCATTTTACGGATACCTTCACGCTGCTGTCGCGCATCAGACAGGGAGATGGCAGGATAGGCACCCAGCGCAATGCGGGATTCTTTACCGCTAATACGGTATTTGAGATACCAGTGGCGGGAGCCACCCGGCTTGACCAGCAGATACAGACCGTGGGAATCGGAGACTTTAAAGGGTTTATCAGAAGGCTTGAGGGTGCGGATTTTTGCGTCGGTAAGGGACATATGGGGGTTACTCCATTATCGAACTAACCTGACCCCAGATTTGACCACCAATTTTTCCCGATGCGTAGGGTAAAATCAAAATGCACCGAGAAGAGTTTTCACACTAACCTGTTGAATCAACATCAGATAAGGATTCGCAAGGATGTATGAAAACAGAAAATTGGCTCCTCTGACTGGACTCGAACCAGTGACATACGGATTAACAGTCCGCCGTTCTACCGACTGAACTACAGAGGAATCGTGTGAACGGGGCGCATGATATCTAGCATACCCGATACTGTCAACGCTAAATTAGTACATTTGGGTCGACTGCTCAGCATCTGAGCAAAGAAAATGTTTATTGCGGTTAAATAAAGCTAGCCTGGTGTTTTTATTCTTCCTTGCATCTTGTATTACTACCTAAAGCGTCGAGCCGATAACTAACCCATTGGAGATGAACTTTCAATATTTTGACTCTCGTTTTCCCACCGTTTTAGTCTGGCCAGCGGATCCTGGCGATAGAAAGTACAGAAATGCCGATACACCAGCGGGAAACGGTTTTCCAATAGCTCAGGTGCGCTGAAAAAATATTCAGATAACACAGCAAAACATTCTGCGGGATCACTGGCGGCGTAGGCATCCATACTGGCAGCGTCGACTCCCACCATATCTATCTCATCTTGAATGTTGTCCATCGCCTGGTGTAAGTCATATTCCCATGCTGCAACATCACGCATAGCAATGGGTGGCACGCCGTTTGAGTGCCCGCCGTTGCGCATATCCAACTTATGAGCTGCTTCATGGATAACCAGATTAAAGCCTGATAAATCGAATGAATCTTGAATATCTTGCCAGTTCAGAACAATTGGCCCTTGCTCCCAACTTTGGCCGGACTGTACGGTTTGCCCAGAATGAACCAAGCCTGCATCATCTTGCCAGTCGTCGTCAACCACAAAAGGGGAGGGATAAATCAGCACTTCATGAAAGCCATCTAGCCATTTCGCTCCCAACTCCATGACCGGCAGGGCGAATAGCAGTGTCAGACGGGCCTGCATCAGCGGTGTTAATACTAACCCTTGTAGTGGCACCAGGCGCTTTTGCTGCAACAGGTGACTTGCGACAGAAACCAGCCGCTGTTGTTCCTCCTCATTTAAAGGTGCTAATAGGGGGATATTCAGCGCTTCACGCCACTGTGCAAGCATCTCCGCTTGCGGTTGGTTTGCTTTCCACAGCCACTTAATCATCAGGTTGCTCACAAAGTGATAATTCGAACGTCTAAAGCAGGGAAGTGTTGTTGTAAACATGCCGCAAAAGTGGGCATGAACGCAACCGTTTCATGGAGAGATACCCGAGCACTTGAAAGGGCCGCCTCGAAAACCAGTGAGAAGCTCATCTTGCGGAGGAGTAAAATTTCTCACGCTCTTTCATTATTCAAGCACTTATAGAAAAAAAATTCAGCGATCCTTATCACAGTAAGTGGGTGAAATCAGGCGATATATCCTCGTCATACTTCAAGCTATAACTGTGTTAGCGGCTTTACTGCAACTCGAATGAGTGGCCTGATGCGCACTATAACCTTCAGCGCGCTGCGGGCACAGTGGGCTATTTGAATATTTCTGGTTAATCGATTGTAAAACACAATCCCGCTTTTTAACTTTCCTTTATCACTTTTGTTATTTCGCTTTATCTGGCGGCATTGCTAGCTTCTAGGTGCTTTACCAGGGGATTGCACCAAGAAAAAGTGGCAAATAACAAGCAGTGAATAAAAGGATAATAACAAGATGACAAAGAAGAAAACGCTGAATACCGCGATAGCAGTCGGTCTTTCTGGGCTGGTTTTGTTGGCGGGTAGTGTCCAGGCACATGCTGAAGCACTCTCCCTTCAAGGGAAAACGATCGGTGTGGCGGTGGTTGGCACACAACACTTTTGGGATCGCGAAGCCTTTAAAGGGGCATCCAGTGAGGTTGAAAAACTGGGTGGGAAAGTGGTGGCGGTGGATGGTGGGCGTGATAACCAAGTGCATGCCGATAACCATGATATTTTGCTAGCGCGTAAAGTCGATGCGGTTATCAGTATTTTGAGTGACAGCGCAGTTGAGCCTAAATTTAAAGCATTACAGGCGGCAGGTATCCCGATATTCACTGTCGACCATGTGTCACCTTATTCGATCAATAACACCACCTCCGATAATTACACCATCGGCAGCACCATTGGCCGCTATACCGCAGATGCGTTGGGGGGAAAGGGCAATATAGCGGTATTTAATGCTTTCTCTAATTCATTGCGTATTTGTGGTATTCGCTACGATCTGTGGAAATATGTATTGCAGGATTATCCCGGTATTAAAATTATTCAGCCGGAATTGGCGGAGCAATATGCTAACTCGCCGGAAGATGCCCGTAAAAAAACGTTGGAGTTATTGAGTCAACATCCGAAAGGTACCTTGGATGCTATCCATGTTGCCTGCTGGGATCAGCCTGCTATTGGTATTGTGCAGGCATTGGAAGAGAGCGGGCGCGCAGGTGATGTTAAAGTGACGGCGATTGATGCCGGGCCAGAAACGCTGGAAATCATGGCAGAAAAGGGCAGCCCACTGGTCGCCAACGTCGCGCAACAACCTAATCTGATTGGCAAAACTTCTGCGGATAACGTAGCGCGCTACTTTGCCGGTGAAAAGTTACTGCCACAAACCTTCGTACCGGTGCTGCCAGTCAACGGGCCAGAAGAGGCGAAGGCAGTCTACAAGCAGCTTGGTTACGGCGATTTGAAATAACACCATGACATATTCTGCTTATTCAGGCACCCACGCTGTGGGTGGCCTTGAAATGAATGATATCAGAAAGTCGTTTCCGGGAACTCTGGCACTGGATGGCGCAGTGCTGCGGGTTCTTCCGGGTGAGGTACACGGCCTTATTGGTGAAAATGGTGCTGGCAAATCAACCTTGATCAAAATTCTGGCTGGGGTTTATCAAGCGGATAGCGGAGAAATTATCGTTGATGATAAACGGCTTAACCCCGTTACGGCTAAAACTGTCCACGCCAGTGGTATCCGCTTTATCCATCAGGAATTACACTTAATCCCGCACTTTACCGTGACTGAATCGGTCTTTATGGGGCAAGAATTACGCCACCCGTGGCTGGGGCTGGATAAACGTGTGATGCGGCAAAAAACAGAGCAATTTTTCAGGCAAATTCTGAATACCGAGATTGGCGGCAATACCTTAATCAGCGAACTGAGTATTGCTGAATGCAAATTAGTACAAATTGCCCGAGCGCTGATTGATGGTCAGGCGCGATTGGTGGTGTTTGACGAACCGACCGCCCCATTGGAAGCCAGTGAAGCACAACGGGTGTTTACTGCTATTAGTGAATTAACAGCGCGCGGTATCGCCATTATTTATATCTCACATTATTTGTCGGAAATAACAGCATTATGCGACCGCGTAACAGTATTTCGTAACGGGAAGGATATCGAAACCTTATCTCCGGTGACTCAACAGGATATTGTGCCATTAATCCGTTTGATGATTGGCCGAGACCTTGATGCGCTGTTTGCTCCGCGACGCGCTAAAACGGCATTAAAACTCCGACTTGAGGTTAACCAACTGCGAGTTAATCGTGCATTTTCTGCTCTGAGTTTTCAGGTTGCTGAAGGTGAAGTCGTTGGTATAGCCGGTCTATTGGGATCAGGGCGAGACGCGCTCATTGACACTCTTTACGGCCTGCAACGGCCAAGTGGTGGGAACATCACTATCAATGGTAAGTCGCAATCAATTCTCTCTCCCGCCCAAGCTATTGCACAGGGCATTGTGCTGGTGCCACGAGATAGACGCCATCAGGGATTGGTGCTGGAAATGCCAGTGACCGATAACATTAATTTAGCGTCATTATCCGAGGTAGCCTTGGCTGGCTGGGAACAACGCGATAAAGCGGCGGTGCGCGCCGAGGGGTTAGCAAACCGTCTACGTATTCGGCCCAATAATCTTCGCCAGCCGGTTCGCTTTCTTAGCGGCGGCAATCAACAGAAAGTGATTTTAGCCCGCTGGCTGGCAACAGATGCCACTCTGTTTATTTTGGATGAACCGACATTGGGTGTGGATATGGGGGCCAGAGCTGAGATTTATCAATTGGTTGAATCATTGGTGGCCCGCGGTAAAAGTGTGTTGGTTTCCTCCAGTGATGCCAGTGAGCTTATCGGATTATGTGACCGAATTTTAGTGATGTTGCGCGGTGAGTTGGTGGCTACAGTCTCAACACAAGACTTAACTCAGGAAGCTTTACTGGCATTAACCACCGGCAGCACACCCCCGACATCGCCACTGCCAGAACAGGAGGCACTGATATGAGCCAACTCAGTCACGGGCAGCTGAAAAGCAAGCCTTTGGGGGGCATGCGTTTCTTGCCGAATCAGCGGCAATTCATTGATAACATACCGATATTACTGTTCGCGGCTTTATTACTCTTCCTCTGCGTACAGGCGCCTTATTTTCTCGGATGGCAAAATATCACCACCATTCTGCGCCAGACCGTGCCACTGGCTATCCTCTGTTTCGGTTTAGTTTGTGTGGTGACCGGCGGTGGAGATGATGTTGTGTCGGGGGGGATCGATATTTCGCTGCCAGCGATTGCCGTTTTGGCTGCGGCCATCATCAGTGATGGGCTGACCAATCAAGGTGCGGGTTATTTGACTATCGCTATCTGGGCGGTGGGGGCCTCATTACTGGCGGGCGCAGTCAATGCCGTGTTGGTGGTTTGGGTCAGATTGCCGCCATTACTGGCGACATTGGCCAGCTCCGTCGCCTTTATCGGCATAGCTAATCTAATAACTCAGCAACGACGCATAAGTGTGACCGATAGCGCGATGGTGGCTTTTCGCGATAATCGCTACTGGCAATTGCCGGTTGCTGTTTGGTTTATGTTGCTTATATTTGCCGTATTGCTCTTTGTTCTCTACCGAACTCGCTGGGGGTTACATTTGCAGGCGAGTGGCGGCAATCGCGAAGCCGCAGAAATATCGGGTTTACCGGTTAAACGGCTGGTGGCGCAATCATACATGCTGGCCGCGCTCACCGCCGTGTTGGCCGCATTAGCGCTGGTAGCTCGGGGGTCTGGAAGCTCGCCTGGGACTGAAGAGTCATTATTGCTAGAAATGGTTCTTGCTACTTTCATTGGCTCTGCATTTTCACGTCGGCGGGTCGTGACGATTGGCGGCGCATTGCTCGGCGCTTTGCTAGTGAATGCGTTATCGAATGGGTTGGCGTTATTGCGCGTCGACATTTTCTGGGTTGGGGCGATAAAAGGTGCGCTGATATTGCTGGTGCTAGCGACCTCGGCATTGAAGTCTGGCGGGCGTTACTGATGAAAAATGTGAACATTCAATACCGTCAACGGGCCTTGCCTGTTCTGAAGTACTTACTAATTCAGTATGGGTTTGTTTTAATATTAGCCGCTTTTTTTATTTTTTTCTCATTGAAAGCACAGGCCTTTTTCTCGACTGGTAATCTGCAAAATCTATTACAAGGGAATGCCATCCTACTGATTGTGGCGTTGGCGATGACCTTGGTGGTGACGGCTGGCGGGATAGATCTGTCGGTCGGGGTGGCACTGGATTTTGGTGCAGCTTTTGCGCTTATCGCCCTCAAGCAATACCAATTATCCTGGCAAGTGGCGATATTGGCCGCTCTGGCGGGAGGAGCATTAATTGGTTTGCTAAATGCCTTCTTAATTGTTTGGTGTAACGCTAAACCCTTTCTGGCGACATTGGGGACTTATTTCATCGGCAGCAGTGTGGAGCGGATTTATACCGATGGCGGTGGGCCGATCGCTTTTCGGCGTATGGCGCAGGAATATCACCATCTGGCGGTGGGGTCATGGGCCAATATGCCCTTACCGGTGATTTTTGCCGGGGTGCTGTTTCTGCTCTATTTTATCTTTTTTGAACGCACCATCTTTGGTAAGCGCATTCATGCACTGGGGCTGAACAGTCAGGCGGCAAATGCAGCCGGTATTCGGGTAAAACGCTATTTGTTCTGGACATTAATTATTACCTCAGTGACCTGTGCATTAGCAGGGGTGATCTTATCTGCAAATTTGCGCCAGTTTACGCCTCTTGCGGGTCAGGCCTATTTGCTGGACGCCATTGCCGCCGTATTTATTGGTACCGCGTTTCATGCTCAGGGGCGGCCGAATGTCCCAGGCACCCTCGTCGGAGTGCTGTTTCTTGGCATGGTTGCTAATGGTTTAAATCTATTAGGCCTTGATTTTATTGTTAAAGATGCATTGACCGGCATTATTTTGGTTGGTGCGTTGGCACTGTCATTTATCCAGCGCAATCTTAAACGCTGCCAACGTGCAGTAGCATACGAATAAGGAAATGCAGTGAGTAAATTTGATGCGGTGTTTGTTGGCCTGACCATTTTAGATATTGCCGGGCGTCCGGTCACCGGTATTCCTGAAAAGGGCGGGGTGCATTTTATCGATCAAATTCGTCTTAACCCTGCGGGGACTGCCAGTGGTGCGGCGATGAATGCCGCCAAGTTGGGTATTCATACCGCGACTTCTGCTTGTCTGGGAGAGGATGAGAAAGCCGATTTTATTCTGAGTGTTTATCATAAGTTGGGTATTGATAGCTCGCTTATCCAGCGCACCACGCAAGCAGAAACCTCAGCCACAATTTTGACTATTCGACCTGATGGTGAGCGCCCCGCGTTGCATTGTCGAGGGGCATCTGACCACTGGTATGTCGATGATACTGATTTTGATACGGTATGCGACACCCGATTTTTGCACCACGGCGGTAGCGGGTTACTGGCTGCGATGGACAAAGGCCAAAGCGCGCGGCTTTTGCATCATGCAAAAAGCAAAGGCGTGGTCACCAGTTTTGACCTCATCGCGCCTAACTCACAAACGCTATCATTATTAAAACCGATGCTCGCAGATATTGATTATTTTATGCCAGCATTAGAAGAGGCTGCTTTTATCTCTGGCCTGGATAATCTGCAGGATATTGGGCAGTTCTTCCTCGATTTAGGAGTGGGTACCTGTATCTTTAAAGCCGGATCGCAAGGGTCTTATGTGATAAGTTCGCACCAGAATTTCCGAGTGCCTGCCTATCAGGTGGCAGTGTCAGATACTACCGGTTGTGGTGACAGTTACTGCGGTGGATTTATTGCCGGGCTAGCTAATGGCTGGTCACTGGAACAGGCTTGTGAACTCGGTTCGGCAGTCGCGGGATTAGTGGCAACCGGTTTAGGATCGGATGCCGGAGTGGTGAATTGGGGGCATACGCTTGATTTTATGGCACATACCCCCAGATTGAACTGAAAAGCACTACTCAATATAGTCGGCTCAGTTATAGCGATATAATAAAGGCTCATTGCGTAGAAAACGTTCAATATCCTGCGCAATCATGGCGGTATGTTTAACCAGCGTCTCATGTGTAGCACCTGCAATATGCGGGGTGATAACCACATTATCAAACTCATGAATAAAAGGATGATTGGCGTGGATTGGCTCATGGGCATAGACGTCTAACGCCGCACCAGCCAGTTGTTTGTGCCGCAAGGCATCAACTAAATGTTGCTCAACTACCACTGCCGCGCGTGAAGTATTAATAAAATAAGCCTCTGGTTTCATTAACGAAAACAAACGCGTATCAATTAATCCTACGGTTTGCGGGGTGACTTTCACATGTAAAGTGACAAAGTCAGACTGACTGAAGAGCCGCTCCAATGTGGTTTTGTGGATGCCTGGTTCGTCCAATTCGACCTCTGAAACATAAGGGTCGGCTACCAACAGCTGCATGCCGAAAGCTCGCGCAATACGCCCAACGCGCTGCCCAATACTGCCATAACCGACAATCCCCAAGGTTTTATTGCGTAATTCCACTCCTTTAAACACTTCATAAGGGCTGTCTTTGGTCACATCCCACACTACATCGGTTTTTAGCCCAGCATTGCCCGGCGTGGTTGCCGTGAATTGCCTCTGTTTCAGAGCGCTATGCGCCTGCGGAATGTGGCGAGCCAGATTCAGCATCAGTGCAATCGTTAATTCTGCCGCAGCATCAGAATTGCGCCCCGGAGTATAAACAACCGGAATGCCCCGCTCTGTTGCCGCATTCACATCGATATTGACCGGATTGGCACGAGTGCAGGCAATGAGCTTCAGTTGCGGGCAAGCTTTAATCACTCGGGCAGTAATATCGTCATAACTGGTGACCAGAAAATCAGCATCGTGGCCGAGTGCAATCAACTGTTCCTCACTCAGTTTGGGTTTCCCTGCCGCCCAACCACTGATAACCAATTCGCCAAGCTGATGGAAATGGTCCAGACTGCCGGCATATTCTGCGGTAAAGAGCGTTTTCATAGATTGTCCTGAGAATGATATTTAGCGCCATTAAGTTGGCTTAAGGCCTGTTCTCTGGCTTGCCAAACGGGCTGTAGCGCATCGCGTAGCTGACGGAAAACAGGGTAAAGCGCGTTATAGATAGGCATTTGTTGTGGGTCGGGGGTGTAGGTCGTGATGTTATCGAGTGAATCTACCAGAGAAGCCGTTTGTCCGATGGCTTGGGCTGCCAACATGGCGGCCCCGCGGGCACCCAACTCTTTTACTTGCCGGGTGACGACCTCGCGGCCAGTGCAATCAGCAATAATTTGCAACCACAGGCTGGAGGCCGCACCGCCACCTGCCAAGTACAGACGTCCCCCCGCGGGATAATCAGCGAGAGAATCCTTAATGGCATATGCCAGACCTTCAAAAACTGCCCGTAACAGGTGGTGGTCAGTGGTGTGTTGACTGATACCGAAAAAACCGGCGCGCGCAGATGGGCTGTAAAATGGTGCTCGTTCGCCATTGATATAGGGCTGATAAAATACCCCACTACAACCAGCTGGCACGGCCTCAAGTTGGCTGCTGATTTGCAAGAAATCTTTGCTGTCGGTGAGTTGTGACAGCGCCCAATCAATATTGGGAGTGCCAGATTGCAGAGCAAATAGATTGATATAATTGCCACTTAACGCATGAGGGACAAAGCGGGTTTGCCGATTAATCCGTTTGAGATCATGGCAAACAATGCCAGTACAGCAAGTGGTGCCGAGGATGGTATACACATCGCCATGATTCACTGCCCCTATTCCTAGTGCGGTTGTCGAAACATCCAGCGCACCGGCACAAACAGGGATACCCACTTCTAATCCGGTAATTTGCGCGACCTGCCTGGTGATGTGGCCTGCAATAGCAGCTGATGGCAACAACGGCGGGAATAATCGAGCAGTATGCGTTATTCCTAATTGCGACAGAACCTCATTTGATAATTCACCGCGCTGCAAATCGAGTAATGAGGTGCCGGTATCACTGATTTCCAGCCAGGATTCCCCTGTCAGTTGATAGCGAATCCAGTCTTTGGCAAAAAAGAAGCGCTCTGCTTGCACCAATGTTTCAGGTTCATATTGCTGTAACCAACGGAGGATTATGCTGCTATTGCACGGCAATAAGGGCGTGCCGCTGATGGCGAACAGCTGTTCTTCCAGACCCGGTTGTTGCTTAAAATACTCAACCAATGCGGCGCTACGCGTGTCACTCCACAAGATAGCATTACGTACCGGTCGCCCCTGTTTATCCACTAACCAGACACCTTCTCCTTGCCCGGTTATGCCAATAGAACGAATTTTATTTTGCCGTAATAAAGGCGAGTCCATTACCGTTTTCAAGGTGGAAACCACCCCGAACCAAAGGCTTTGCATATCTTGTTCTGCATAGCCGGAATGGGGAGATAGAGTGAGATTATTGACGGATGCAACCAGACACTCATTAAAATGGGTGTCAAATAGTACTGATTTTACTTTTGAGGTTCCTACGTCAATTCCGAGATAATAATCCATCGGGTATTACCATTATAAAAGTCATAATGTTCTGAGTATAAAGGGCTGTGTACTTAGTAAGATACTGATCCAATATGCTTTTTATTGGATAGTAAAGTTGAAAATTAGCTTAGGGTTACGATGAGGAAATTGGCTGAAATAACACACCATCTCAATATTTAACTGTGATGAAAATGGGAAAAAGCATGGTAATCACAAATATAATGGCTAAAGCAGGTTTTCTATTTTAATGAGTGGCCGCGGGAATATTATTTTTAAATGTCCACGGATAGTGCTGGATTTACAATATAAAAATGAGTTTGAGCTAAAAATAGAATAGTTAATTTAATCTATTACTGGTGACTAAATTGGTCGACCTGGATGGCAAAAATCTGAGTAAACAAATTTTGATTTCCCCGCCGGTAACACGAATTGATGCAGGGCAAAGCCAGCAAGTTAACTTTGTATTGAAGAAAGGTACCGCATTGGATTCAGAAGTCCTGTTAAAAGCTTCGTTTGAAGGTGTTGAGCAGGTGCCGGGTAATGCGACTGTGATGCCAATTCGTCAGGAAATTGGTTTTCTTATCCAGCCAAATTCTGTGCCACAGATTAAAACCCCATGGCAAGAATTGGTTTTATCCACCTCAGGTAATAACTTAATGATTAAAAACCCGAGCAAGCATGTGGTTCGCCTTGGCCCTCAGGTGATTTTAGTCCCAAGCAATGAGGTTGTTCCTTTGGGCAGCCCGTATATTATGTCGGGCGAAACCAAACAATTTGCCATTAAGTCATCACCCACTTCAGTGAAAGTCACACCACTGAGCCGCTATGGTTTTGTACAACCCGAAGTTACTGTGCCGGTTACACGCTAATAGCGATGAGCCAGCCAACACGAAAAGCGGTCAATTATGGCCGCTTTTGAATTAATAAGGTGGGGAACTGAGAGGGTTAGTTGTCTTTTTTCTTGCCAAAAATTTTCAGTAAGGCACCAACGGCACAACCAATCACAACACCTAAAATCACCCATTCAGTAAATGACATATTCAGACCCTTTTATTCGTTTGGGCTGATTATATAAATTATTCCCTGCTTGTCCATGTCTGCCCGCCCAACATTAATAACATCCCAGCGTTATAGCTTTGCCAACATCTCTCGGGTAACCAATACAATACCGCTTTCAGAACGATAGAAACGGCGAGCATCTTCATCTGCGTTTTCGCCAATGACCATGCCCTCGGGGATAATACTGGCGCGGTCTACGACACAGCGGTGCAACCGACAAGAGCGGCCCACATTGACGTCGGGTAGTAATACACAAGAATCAATATTACAGAACGAATTGATTCGCACGCGGGAAAATAGTACCGAGTTGAATACCACGGAACCGGAGATAAAACAGCCGCCGGACACCAACGTATTCATGGTCATGCCATGACTGCCAGAGCGATCCTGAACAAATTTTGCTGGTGGCAATGGCTCCGCATAGGTGCGTATTGGCCAATGTGAATCATACATATCCAGCTCTGGTGTAATAGCCGCCTGATCGAGGTTAGCTTGCCAATAGGCATCTAACGTCCCGACATCACGCCAATAATCAGGGGCATCGGGCGAGGTAGAAACACAAGATAATGAGAACGGATGTGCCCAAACATGACCCTGTTCGGTGATTTTCGGCAGAATATCTTTGCCAAAGTCATGGCTGCTATTTTCGTCCGCATGATCACTTTCAAGCAGACCAAACAGGAACTCTGCGTTAAATACATAAATCCCCATGCTGGCCAGACTGCTATTGGGTTTACCGGGCAGAGTAGGAGGATCTTCAGGTTTTTCCCAAAACATTTTCACCTGTAGCTGCTCGGAGACTTCCATCACACCGAAGGCCGTCGCTTCCGTCTTGGGGACTTCAATGCAAGCTACAGTACAAGCCGCACCACTTTCTACGTGATCGAGCAGCATGCGCGAGTAATCCATTTTATAGATATGGTCACCTGCCAAAATCACCACATATTCAGCACGATAGCGGCGGATAATATCCAGATTCTGGAAAACAGCATCTGCGGTACCGGTATACCAATGTTCTCGTCCTTGACGTTGTTGTGCCGGCAACAAATCAACAAACTCGTTCATCTCTTCACTGAGAAATGACCAGCCATGCTGGATATGTTGCACCAAGGTATGAGACTGATACTGAGTTATCACACCGATACGGCGAATGCCCGAATTAAGGCAATTTGATAGTGCGAAGTCGATAATGCGGTATTTTCCGCCGAAGTGAACAGCGGGTTTTGCTCGGACAGACGTAAGGTCTTTAAGGCGTGAACCGCGGCCGCCTGCAAGAATCAGGGCTACGGCTTTATTGGGAAGTTGTCTGGCCGACATGACTCTGTCGATATCGCCTGCTTTCCGCATGTCAGACTCCTTATAATTTGTATGTATAGCCGCTGGATGACAGGCTATATCCATCAACCCTATTGCGCTAAATACTGTCCGGTCAGTGACCGGATTGATAGTGCGGGGTTATACCTCCTTTAAGTATTAGTGTCGTTAATAACATAATCGGCTAAATATCGTTCTAACAATGAGAAGCGAATCAAGTTTAGCGCGTTCCAGCTTAAAATTTTTCGTCCTTCTATCCCATTTGAAGCGGATGTTTGTTGCTTTCCGCATTGTGAGGCCCGCGATCGTCGACCATACTCGATAGGGCAAAAATATTCGTAGTTTTAATAAGGATATAAAATTATGTCAGTTGCAAAGAGAAATCTGCACTTATCCGCACTCACTTTGATAATGGGCTGTTTTACCGCAGGTGCTGCCCCGATTGCTACACCGCCGGCCAGCTACACATTAGAGCGTGTGGTTATTTTGAGTCGACATGGTGTTCGCTCCCCGACAAAACAAACCCAGCTAATGAATGATGTCACACCTGATAAATGGCCCCTGTGGCCAGTAAAAGCGGGCTATTTAACACCGCGAGGGGCTGAGTTAGTGACTTTGATGGGGGGATTTTATGGTGATTATTTCCGCAGCCAAGGGTTGTTGTCTGCGGGGTGTCCGGTAGATGGCTCCGTTTATGCACAGGCAGATGTTGACCAACGAACCCGCTTAACCGGACAGGCATTCTTGGATGGGATCGCACCGGATTGTGGTCTGAAAGTACATTATCAGGCTGATTTGAAGAAAGTTGACCCGCTATTTCATACCGTCGAAGCGGGGGTCTGTAAACTGGACTCAGCGAAAACTCATCAGGCTGTTGAGGAGCGATTGGGCGGGCCATTGAGTGATCTTAGCCAGCGCTATGCCAAACCCTTTGCTCAGATGGGCGAAGTGCTGAATTTTGCAGCATCGCCTTATTGCAAGTCATTGCAAAAAAATGGAAAAACCTGTGATTTTGCAACTTTTACGGCAAATGAAATTAAGGTAAACGAAGAAGGTACTAAAGTTTCTCTGAGTGGGCCATTGGCACTATCGTCGACATTGGGTGAAATTTTCCTGTTACAAAACTCACAAGCTATGCCGGATGTGGCCTGGCATCGGCTCAGCGGTGAAGAGAACTGGGTTTCGCTATTGTCGTTGCACAATGCGCAATTTGATTTGATGGCCAAAACCCCGTATATCGCTCGCCATAAAGGGACCCCGCTGTTGCAACAAATTGATACGGCATTAGTGCTGCAACGCGATGCCCAAGGGCAAACACTGCCGCTGTCACCGCAAACCAAATTGCTGTTCCTCGGCGGGCATGACACCAATATTGCTAATATCGCTGGTATGTTAGGGGCCAATTGGCAATTACCACAGCAACCTGATAATACCCCGCCTGGTGGCGGATTAGTCTTTGAGCTATGGCAGAACCCAGATAATCATCAGCGCTATGTCGCCGTGAAAATGTTCTATCAAACGATGGATCAGCTGCGAAATGCCGAGAAATTAGATATGAAAAACAACCCAGCTAAAATTGTTCCAATTACCATTGAAGGTTGTGAGAACGAGGGTGATAACAAACTTTGCCAACTTGAGACTTTCCAAAAGAAAGTTGCCCAAGTGATAGAGCCAGCTTGCCATATTTAAGCTGAGATTATCTAATGCTCATTAATACCCATCGGGTAAGGTAAAAGCCCATTTGGTAATAGGATATTGCACTATGGGCTATTTAGTATCGGTTATTATCCTAAGTTTAATAGTTTCTGGCATTATATAAATAAAAAACCGGAGCTTTCTGGTAAATATAGAAAGCCCCGGCGAAAAAGTGACTAACGCACTGAAAGCAATGTTGTAATTAGCGGAAGTACTACAGTTTAACTATTACAGTTTAACTACTACAGTTTAAATACGATTAACCGAGTCTGACTAAATCAAAAGGCACGTAACGTTCACCGGTATGCTGTAACTCTACAACCGGCTCCCGCTCTGCCTGTACAGGTGCCAGACCTTCAGCATGAATAGCCTTTGCTACGTCAATTTCCCCAGTTTGCGCGACCATAACACGTTTGCCAGGAATAATTTGGTTTCTATTTCTGTCATAGACCTTAATCATATTAACCTCCAATAGTTATCTGATAAGGCTAAATAACTGCCAGGCGCAACCTTCACACCTATATATTATGGAGTTGGCTTACATTCTGCGAAAAATGATATTTATTTTTTTCTCAGGGATCAAGTCGTATAAACATTTTTTTTTAGGAAATGTGCCTACTGAAAATCCACTTTGTCAGCGGATTTTCAGTAGGCACTCGACAACAGAAAGCGATGCGTTATATCAGTGGCTTCTGCGTTAATGATTCCAGTATTTTTAGCGGGGATTGCTGAGGGTCTTTCATCCCTTCAACGGGCAGAAGGAACGTTTGCTCTAACATAAATTGTCCTCCCCTCGCTGCATGGGGGGTTTGATCTGAAAAACAGATCCAACTGCTACCTGCTGGCAAATCAATAGCTTGTTGCTTGCCATTTTTTTGGTAATCGGCATCTGATTTCATTTTATCATGTAGCTGAAGCATCAGATGATCGTAATGGCTCCTGCGGCGCTTGGTGATCCCAACTTTATGTTGCCACCAACTGCTGAAAGGTGAATAGCTATCGAGTTGCGGCAAATAGCGGCGGGCTAATTGCGTAAAATCTTCACCTACACGCCACGAACGGGGTTCATTATGAGGGTTGATATTGGTAAAAATACGGATGATTCGCTCACCATAATTAGGCCGCGAGGGGAAAGCATCAACATGCAAGCGGCTATCATCCTTTCGCCACGATGTTTTATTGCGCCAGGCGGTAACGGGGTGCAAGCGCAGGCTATTGGTCGGGCTGCGCAGTACAGAGGTATACTCTGGTAATAATTGATTTACCAGACTAAGGCAACTCTGATAATAGCGCTCCAGCAATTGTCGGGTTAACGCCACTTTGCTTTCATCAGTCACACCAGTTAGTGTGCCGTCCAGCGGTTTAAAACTGATATTTTTGCGTTTAGTATCAACCAGCGCAGGGTTAAGCAGTAGTTTTTCCTGTTCACTCAGTTCAAACGCCAGATGGGGTAGAAAAAGTACTTTACCTTGCTCCAGAGCCTCGACGGCACTGGAGTTTTGCACATTATCTTCGCCCCAATGGGTATAGGGGAGCGTAAGAATCGATGAATCTGACGCATTACTTTGATTATTACTCATCAATTATTCGCTTCTATAATATTTCTCAGGTGAAGAATAGTTCGTTATTATAGATAAAATGAGGGGGAGGGTACAGATTTCAGATTTTGCTTTCCTTGGGTAACCTTACTAAGGGGGGCAACCGTCGCATGATTGGGGAGGATTTGACGATTGATGTCTGGATTTCGGCATATTCTGACCAGCGGTCAATGATAGTATCCAGTTGTTCCATCGAATAAATATATAAGCGGCTGATGAAACAATCGTCGCCGGTCACTTTGTCACACTCAACACATTCTGGAGTTTCTTGAATCATCTCTTCTGCTATACGCAGCATTCCTGGTAAGGGTTTGACACGAACAATGGCTTGCAAATTGTAGCCGAATGCCTGCTGGTCCAAATCGAGTGTGTAGCTGCGAATAATATGACGTTCTTCAAGACGCCGTAGACGCTCGGAAGTACTCGGGGATGAGAGATTGACTTGCTGTGAAAGGTCTTTCAGAGAAATCCGTGCATTTTTTGCTAAAATGGCAATCAATTGTTCATCAATCTTGTCCATGCCTGGCAGCCTTTTATTATCAAAAATAATAATATTATTATAGGCTCCATTTTTAAATGTTAACGATATTTTCTTAATAAATATAATGACTTTGATAAATAAAAGGTGAATTCTTTAGCTTAGGTTATAGAGAGAAAAATCTATAGTAACTGTAATGTACATCATCACGGTTTTCTCTTTGTAAAAGTAGATAGTTAGGAATACAAAACAGCATACCCTACTGAGGATTCAGCAGAGTATGCTGGATACCTATAATTATTGCCTGATAGCAGAGGTACTGGCCAACGAGGTAGTTTGGTTGGGTTCATTGGTTCGCATAGACTTTTTTTGCAGATAAGCTAAATCATAGACATCATAGAAGTCTATTTCGCCTTTATTGCTAATAATATGTTTAAAGCGAATTTTAAAGTCATCACTAATATTTTTGCTATTTAGTATTTCATCAATTGCTTGCGTCGATAATGCACGGCTGAAGAACCATTCACCGTTATAGCAAACACGTAAGTCGAGGATACCAATATCCTCAAATTTAAACACGGGTTTGATTTCCATCATGAGCACGGCAGACATCAAAACAAAGAAAACGGTAAAGGCAACCATATAGCCAGTACCAAAATAAGGGGTTAAGTACATCAAAACTAGAACAAAAAAGTATGATATCAACATTGCAAGGCAAAGATAGGGATGCTTGTAGACAAAATCGCTGTTAAATTTTAACCGACCATCTCTTTTTTCTTTCTGATTTATTCTTGCGATGTCATCGATTAATATTTTCTTAATTATGTCCATAATTATGACCTTGTGATGAATAACTCATATAAGTTAAACCATAGCGGTTTGTTATAGAGTATCATGAGAAGTTAAATTTAAGGTATATCAGTTTGATTAATTAGTTAACAAAACTGTTATGGCCTGATAGACAATAATGCGGAGTTATTATTAATTTATCAGGTGAAAACAAGCAGTTATGCCTGGACTTCACCTGATGAACTTTCATGGTACGGGCAATTGTAGTTCTGAACAACCTTAAGCGGTCAGGACAATTTTACCAATATGCGTGCTGCTTTCCATCAATTCATGGGCTTTTGCCGCATCTTCCAGCGGGAACGTTTGGAAGATCTGTGGTTTCATTTTCCCATCATTTAACAACGGCCAAACTTGTTGTTCCAGCTCTTTAGCGATAAGTGCTTTTTCTGCCACAGTACGTGAGCGCAATGTTGAACCGGTGTGAGTCAGACGTTTTAGCAACATTAACATCAGATTCAGATCCTTGGCATGCCCATTCTGGGTGCCAATTTGAACAATTCGACCATTCATCGCAGCAGCTTCATAGTTACGCGCGACATAATCACCCGCAATTAAATCCACGATAACATCAACCCCTTTGCCTGCGGTGGCTCGCTTGGTTTCGGTGACAAAATCTTCAGTGTGATAGTTAATGGCGATGTCGGCACCTAATGTCAGACATGCTTGCCGTTTTTCTTCTGACCCCACGGTGACAATAACCATTTTTGCGCCAAATGCTTTGCTCAACAATATTGCTGTAGTACCTATACCGGAAGACCCACCGTGAATTAATACGCTTTCACCCGCAGTGAAATGACCGCGTTGGAACAGGTTTGTCCACACAGTAAAGAAAGTCTCTGGTAATGCTGCCGCTTCGATTTCAGTCAGACTGGGCGGGATAAATAAGGCATTGGTTTCATGGATAACGCAATACTGAGCATAGCCGCCACCTGCGATTAACCCACATACTTTGTCGCCAATTTTAAATCGCGTGACATCAGCAGCGACTGCAACCACAACACCTGCAATTTCTAATCCTGGGATATCGGAGGCCCCTGGCGGTGGAGCATATTGACCTCGGCGTTGCATGACATCAGGGCGGTTAACTCCTGCGGCTGAAACCTTCACTAAAATTTCACCCGCAGCGGGCATCGGTGTAGGGCGCTGAATGGGAGTTAAGACTTCAGGGCCACCAGGCTGAGTAATCTCAATGGCAACCATGTTCGCTGGGAGATGGGTTAACGATGTCATAATATTCCTCTTGTAACATGAATATACTGAGTCAGGAGCTGTGCCGATGACGAAGTGATTATCTTAGCTCCGTAATCTAAATAATTCATGGAGTGAAAGTGCTTAAGTTATGACAAGGTCGCAAAAGGTAGAAAGCGGCGAGTGAAAGCAGAAAACAAAAAAAGCGCCCAATAGGGTGGTAATGCCGATCAGTTAAGGATCGGTTGACCGATCCAGTGGTTGTGTAAGAATCCGGAAATGTTCTTCATTTCCGGATTTTTTTATGCACATCGGACAGGCTCTTGATTTCGTTTCCCGCTACGACTCACTGCGTAACCCACTGACCACACTGGGAGATTACCTCGACCCCCAGCTCATCTCCCGTTGCCTTGCCGAATCCGGCACGGTGACTCTGCGCAAGCGCCGCCTGCCGCTGGAAATGATGGTCTGGTGCATTGTCGGGATGGCGCTCGAGCGTAAAGAACCTCTTCATCAAATCGTTAACCGGCTGGATATCATGCTGCCGGGCGGCCGCCCCTTCGTGGCCCCCAGCGCCGTTATCCAGGCACGGCAAAGGCTGGGAAGCGAGGCTGTTCGCCGGGTATTCTCACAAACGGCGCAACTGTGGCATGGCTCCGTCACCCATCCTCACTGGTGCGGTCTGACGTTGCTGGCCGTGGATGGCGTGATCTGGCGAACAGACAATGCAACTGAGCAGGCTGACGCTGCGGAGTAAAAAGCCGGAGCTTGTTGAGCAGGAGCTATGGGGAGTACTGCTGGGCTATAATCTGGTGCGTTATCAGATGATTAAGATGGCGAGAGCGCTGAAAGGATATTGGCCGAATCAGCTGAGCTTCTCAGAATCGTGCGGAATGGTGATGCGGATGCTGATGACGCTACAGGGAGCTTCACCAGGTCGCATCCCCGGAACTGATGCGGGATATGGAGAGCATGGCGCAGATGGTGAAGTTACCGATAAGAAGAGAAAGAGCCTTCCCGAGGGTGGTGAAGGAAAGGCCGTATAAATATGGAAAAGCCAGGAACAAAAATGCCAGTCAGTTGCTTAACTGACTGGCATTACCCAATAGGGTGGGCGCATAAATTTGCAAAGGAGTAGTACATGTATGACTCGTTGCATTGCAATAAGCGAGACTAAGAGATGTTTAGAACATATTGATACTAGGAATATTTCCTTAAATACGATATAGGGATAAATCTGAAACTGGGCGTATTAGAAATTCTGTGTTGATATTGTTGCAAAATCTGTCGTTATCATCAGATTGAGTCTTTGTATTGCCAACAGACTTGATATTGATAAATCTCATTAGTCAGTAAGTTATCAGCATGGACGCTAGGGCTCCATGAGTCATCACCACCCACCCCCATATGGAAACCATCGATATTTAGCCAGGTACCTGCTTCTGATCTAAGTAAATGCTGATGGCTGGCTGCCATAAGTTGCTGAGTACTGTAACGGCTAATACCAAAATGGAATTGACCTGTTAACTGCCAATTTCCATAACTCAACATACTGGTGTTGCAACGTAGCCCATTTTCACTGGGGAATATGTAGGGAGTATGCATTTGGTCAAGTGGTTGCGACCAATGACTATGCTGTGCCGATAGCTGACGATCAGGATAGTTTTCGTGAGGCCCTAACCCTAACCACTCAACATTTTCATAAATATCAGATAACTGGCAACACATGCCGACTCTTGCCAAAGAAGGTAGTGAAGTTGCTACCTGGACTCGGACATCAATAGTCATGTGCCCCTGTTGATCAAAACGGTATAACCAATGAGTATGTAATAATTGTTCTTGGGCAAACTCGTAGATATATTCCGCGCTGATTTGTATTGCCTGAGACAATGTATCTGCATGTAATGATAAACAACGTTGCTCCAGTTGATACATTCCAGCTTTTTTCCAGCGTTCAACCCAAGCATTTGGATCAATCCGCGTTGTTTCACTGATGCCAATATCGTTATCTAGCGGCGCACGAACAAATTGATCTCGCAACGGGGTCAGTAACCTGTTTTCCCCACCGACACACCATTGTTCAAGTAATCCGGTTTGACGATTAAATTGCCAGTGTTGTTGCTGATGGGTCACCGTAATATGCTGTATATCTTGGTGGAGCTTGAGGTTATTAGACGTAGCTGAATCACTTAAACCGCGACTTAAGACCGCTAAAGAATGTGGTAAACGCCATTGGAACCAAGCGCAACGATGATGACTTGGTGACCATGGTGTCTCTTCTACCTGTCTAACCTCAACATTCAACCATAAATCACCAGGCCCACAGATAGCGGGTAATCGCTCGGTTAGGCTGAATTGTTGTGTGCTTTCAGGTAATAGGTCTAGCGGGAAACTCCCTTCCAGAACTGATTTACCTGCTAACTCGATGCGCCAATATAGATGTTCGTTGTCGCTGTTTCTGAACAGGTATTCACTGGTTACCTTGATTATCAGCGGTGAGGTGCTAACCAATGAGAATTGGAAGAACTGCTGCGCGCATTGTGCCTCATACAAACTGGGGTGAGGGGTACGGTCTGGGAAAACTAACCCATTCATGCAGAATTGGCGATCATTGGGGCTATCGCCAAAGTCTCCGCCATAAGCCCAATAAGGCTGACCATTTTCATCATTACGGGTAAGGCTTTGGTCGACCCAATCCCAAACGAATCCACCTTGTAGTCGGGGATATTGGCGAAACGCTTGCCAATAGCGGGCAAATCCACCAAAACTGTTCCCCATAGCATGGGCGTATTCACATAGAATCAATGGGCGAGATTCATTCGGTAGGCCAATCCATTTCTTAATGGCCCACTTAGGCACCGCAGGGAAAGGTTGATCCTCATCTACGCGGGCGTACATGGGGCAAACAATATCGGTAGCTTGAGTATTCGCACCACCCCCCTCATATTGTACCGGGCGTGTGGGGTCATTGGTTTCTATCCAACGATAGAGTGCATCGTGTGTGGCACCATGACCAGATTCGTTACCCAATGACCAGATAATAATGCAAGGGTGGTTACGATCACGCTGAACCATCCGCGTAACTCGTTCGCTAAAAGCGGAAAACCACTGTGGATCATCTGCCAACCGCCTCATAGGTTGCATCCCATGAGTTTCAATGTTGGCTTCATCGACAACATATAAACCATAGCGATCGCAGAGGCGGTACCATAGCGGATGGTTGGGATAGTGTGAGCAGCGTACGGCATTAAAGTTATGCTGTTTCATCAGAATGATATCTTGCAGCATACTTTCTTCATCAATAGCTTGCCCTGTTTGTGGGTGATGCTCATGACGATTCACCCCTCTAATCAGTACCGCTTTGCCATTGATTTTGAGCAAACCTTGATGAATGGCGACTTGCCTGAAGCCAACATCATAGGCTTCTGCTTCTATCAGTTTTTGCTGACTATCCAGTAGCGAGACGACAGTTCTATATAGCGCAGGTTGTTCTGCGCTCCATAATAAAGGATGATCTACTCGCAAGCTTAGATGAGTGCGATCGGTATAATGGCCTCGCTCGTCAATTGGTTGAGTACCCAGGGGCTGTCGCAAACTGGCGACTAACGAATCCGCTAGCCAGAGCTGAACCTGGATTTGATAGGCTTTCGTTACTTGTGAGTTATTAATATCGAGTAGAGGAATGTTAACGGCGGCCATTACCTCTAAATGTGCGGAGCTAAATTCTGGTGATAAATGTGTAGAGATGTGAATATCCCGCAAATGAATATCTGGTTTGTGCAGTAGGCTGACATCGCGGAAAATTCCGCTCATCCGCCACATATCCTGATCTTCCAGGTAGCTACCATCACTCCAACGTAATACGAGCACAGCAATACGGTTATTTCCAGCTTTCAGATATGGCGTGAGATCGAACTCTGCGGGTAGGCGGCTGTCTTGGGAATACCCGACCCACCGGCCGTTACACCAGAGATAGAAAGCGGAATTCACGCCATCAAAAATAATGCGAGTTTGTCCCGATAAGATCCAGTCAGGCTCTAAGGTAAAATTATATGAATAGCAACCGGTTGGATTATTTTGCGGTACCCGTGGTGGATCAACGGGAATAGGGTATTGCACATTAGTATAAATCGGGATGTCATAACCGTGGAGTTGCCAATTGGAAGGCACTGGCATAGATATAGCTTCTGGTAAATCGTGTTCAACCCATTCATCTGGCACGGATTCTGGTTGGGTAAAATAGCTGAATGACCACTGTCCATTGAGTAACTGCCGCTGCGGAGATGGTGTATCGTTTTGAGCTGCATCGAGATGACGCCAACTGTAAAATGGCGGGTGTGCTTCCAGGCGGTTGTACTGTGTTATCTGCGGATTTTCCCAATCCCGGCGAAACAGAATCTGCGATAAGGCTGGTGTAGCCTGCGGTTTAACTTCTTGCTGTGCCGTCATAATTTCAGCCTTATCTTTTACGAAAGTTAGCTTGCTTGCGCTAACACTATTAGTTAGTCGTGAAAATGTAGTTAGTCATGGAAATGTTATGCGCTCACAACTGTAATGACATCAAGATGAGTTCAGCTGAAAGTAAAGTAAATAGCGGTTGGTTAAATAGTCGAGAGTGATCGCATTTATTCGTTTTTGTGCCACGTGGGGTTAACAGGGGCGGTGGTCTGACGGATTATCAGCTCAGTTGCTAATGATAACGAGTGAGAAGGCGGCTCAATGGTATGGTGTAACCTGACGATTAGGCGGGACACACACTCTTCCCCTAATAACCTGAAATTTTGCCTGATTGTGGTGAGTGGCGGCTGAAAATAAGCGCTGTCTGCTGTGTCGTCATAACCGATAACTGAAACCTCCCGCGGGATATCGACATTAATTTCATGCAGAGCACGCAGGACACCCAGTGCCATTTGGTCATTAGCAACCAAGATGGCGCTAAATGGGGTATTGCTGGCAATTAATGTCTGTGTTGCCTGATAGCCACTCAATGCACTCCATTCTCCATAGTAGACTGCTTGCGGTGTCAGTGAGGCATTATCCAATGCCTGTAACCAGCCCTGATGACGTAATTGGGCTGAAATAGCGTCTTTGGGCCCGCCAATAAGCACTATTTGCTGGTGGCCCAATGCAATGAGGTGGTTGGCACCTTGAATTGCGCCTATTTTAGGATCAAATAGAACACTGAATGCAGCAGACTGTGGGTCAACATCAAGAAAAAGTACCGGAGTATCAGCACATTGTTCGGTAATTTTCTGGCTGCGTTTGGGCTTCAAAGGAACATTGACTAAAATCCCATCAACACGTTGAGCCAGTAACTCGTTTATAGCTAGCTGGCAGGCATGTTCACTGTGGTCATCAGCCATGGCGATAACCACGTTATACCCCAGTTCACGAGCTTTTCTTTTTACTGCGGCGGCTATTTGCGAGGGTGCATGCAAAGAAAGATCGGTGGTGGCTAGCCCGAGTGTCAGGCTATGTTTACCGGCTAATTGCTGGGCGACCCGGTTAGGAACATAGTTCAGCTCAACCATAGCCAATTCAACCTTATGACGGGTTTTAAGCGACACATGAGGGGCCCGGTTTAAAACGCGTGATACGGTTTGATAGGAAACACCAGCCTGGCGTGCAACATCATCTAAAGTGGCAGACTTGGGCTTCATGTATTTATCTCAAGGATAGGTGGTTGCTTATAATAGCAAATTCACAGGATAAATTTTCAGCATCAGGCTGCAAATAGAATTAAAACAGGCGATTGAGTTTTTTTTGGGCTTTGTTGATTCTAAAATCAGGATAAGCATTTGGCAGTATTTACAATATTTTTACTGATTATTCTGCCTAATACCGAACAGCAAGAGTATAATAAATAGCTTTTTTGGTTTTATTTTAGTCATGTAAACAAGAATCTTCCGTTTGCCTGCTAAAAAGAGTTGCTATTAAAAGCCGGTCATGAGTTAATGCGTCTCGGCCTGTGGTACAGACCTATTTATGCACGACATCTTGAGTAAAGTGGTTCATATTTAAAGCGTTATCGTTGATAGCTCTTCACTGACGAATTTCCTTCATAGTGCCTCCATAAGTAACGACTGATAACCGGCTATAACACGCCCATGGTGGCAAAATTTTTTAATAAAGGAAATACACATGTCTAACATGATGAAAGGTCAAGTAAAGTGGTTCAACGAGTCTAAAGGCTTCGGTTTCATCACTCCAGCTGATGGCAGCAAAGACGTGTTCGTTCACTTCTCTGCAATCCAAGATCAAGGCTTCAAGACCCTGGCTGAAGGCCAGAATGTACAGTTCTCTATCGAGAATGGTGCTAAAGGTCCGTCTGCAGCAAACGTAACTGCAATCTAATTGGCCTTTGGCTGATTATAAAAAAACCCGCCAAGGCGGGTTTTTTACTTTCTGGCGTTCAACAAGCGGAAATAATACACCGTCACTTTTCCCCCCGTTTGCGGATTCTCCAGGCACCCCTTTATCTAAACCCACTATTTCCTTCTGCTTAAATATATTCATCAAAACCATACTCTTGATTGAGCGTAAACCTTATCATTCTCACCTGATTCTGTACTACACTAGCAGCATTGATTTAATTGAAGGTAATGTCATGAAAGTAAATGATCGGGTGACAGTAAAAACGGATGGCGGCCCACGACGTGAAGGGGTTGTGTTAGAGGTAGAACAGTTTAGCGAAGGCGTCATGTATTTGGTTTCTCTGGAAGATTATCCAGCAGGCGTCTGGTTCTTTAATGAAATTGATAGCCATGATGGCACCTTTGTTGAGCCTCTTCACAAGTAGAGTAACTCACACATTTATTTGCTGAGCACTCATCGAGCGGCAATAAAAAACCGGAGGAAGGTGTGAGCCTTGTCTCCGGTTTTGTTGTCAGCTTGAGCAATTTAGCTTGGCTGAAATATTGCTAGTAATAACTCAGAAAGTCTCCCAGTTCAGCGAGTCATCAGTCGGCTTCTTATTACCACCGGTTTTATTCTGGCCTATTGAAGTTGGGGCTGGAGTCTTAAGTGCCGGGGCAGGGTTACGTCCATTTAAATGGAATACCGCAACTGCTTGAGTCAGTATCTCAGCCTGTTGTTCCAAAGAGGCTGCCGCTGCTGACGCTTCTTGTACTAAAGAGGCATTTTGCTGTGTCACGTTATCCATTTCAGATACCGCCTGTGCCACCTGACTAATGCCACGGCTTTGTTCATCCGAGGCAGAGGCAATCTCACCCATAATATCAGTCACATGCGTGACGGCTGTAACAATCTCATTCATGGCTTTACCGGCATCAGAAACCAGAATCGAGCCATCACCAATAAGGTCAACTGAGACTTCGATTAGCGATTCTATCTCTTTGGCCGCATCAGCACTGCGCTGTGCCAAATTACGAACCTCACTGGCAACCACTGCAAATCCTCGGCCTTGCTCACCGGCTCGGGCGGCTTCTACCGCAGCATTCAATGCCAGGATATTGGTTTGGAAAGCAATGCTGTTGATGACGTTAGTAATTTCAGCAATTTTCATTGAGCTAAGCGATATTTTATCCATCGTGCTAACAACATCATTCACGATGTCACCACCTTGGGCTGCTTTACCGGATGCATTCGCTGCCAATTGGCTGGCATGGTGGGCATTTTCCGCATTTTGTTTAACAGTGGCGGTCAGTTGCTCCATGCTGGCTGCGGTCTGTTCAAGTGAGGCGGCTTGTTGCTCGGTTCGTGCGGAGAGGTCTGTATTACCCAGCGCGATTTCACTGGATCCTTGATAGATAGATTCAGCACTGCTGCGGACGGCTTCAACCGTGGAGGATAATGAATCCTGCATTTGCTGAATATTATTACCTAATACACCGATTTCATTGCGGCCAAATGGCGCTGGATGTTGTGTTAAATCCCCTTGAGCAATGCGTTGAATTCTTGCTACCAGCCGGTTAATCGGCTTGATAATGACTTTGCTGATCACTAAAAAAGCGATTAATGTCAGCAAAATAGCCAGAATAAAGGCCCCCCCCATCAGCATGTATCCAAGGCGCGCTTCCTGCTGAGCCGACTGATTAATTTCGTTGGCGCGCTCGGTGCGATATTTAACGGCTTTTAGCAACGGCTCGTTATAGGCATCATCTAACTGATTAAGTTTTTCTGCCTCCAGCGAGATAACTTCTTCAAAATGTCCCTCTTTAGTCGCCTCTAGCATGAGTTTCATGCCATCGTCGCGATACTGTTCATAGGCCTTTTTGAGGGGGCCGTCCAGAGCGGTGTCCGTTTCAGATTTGATTGGGCGGTTATAGTAGAGGTTAAACATTTGTTGTGACTGAGAAATACGATTTTCTGCATTCTTCAAGCCTTGCTGATAGCCCGTTGCATCGCCAATACGTGCTGATGATGCTGCCTGAATTAAGATAAGGCGTGCTGTACGCAAATGGTTTGAGCTGTTAGATAGGCCCAGACGGATATCCAGTTCTTGAGTTGCTTCTTCCAGCGATTGGTTACTTTGTTTTAAAAAGTATCCAGACGTACCAATTGCCGCGGCAAATAACAGCAGTATCCCCGCCAAAATGGCGATAAACAAAGTGACCAGACGCATATTATTAACAAAAAATACTTTCGTATCTTTATTATGTTCTGGCGTTATTTTTATATCCAATGGCTTATGCGTACTTCCACGTTTCATTGTCAGTTCCGTTTCTATAGTCGCTCGAGGAAAGGTCCTTGCCCTATCTGCCCTTACATGAAGTTACCTTGTGACTGGCGGCCGAATGGCAACTTCAATGAGTTTGGGTTAAGGCATCGCTACTTAAAGTTAATCCACCCCTATATCTAAAATAATCTCAACAGTCCTTTAAGAATCTATCGGCAACAACCTTAAAATAGTTAGGACTATAAATGAGATCGCGATCGCAGTTTGAATTAAAGAGTCATTACATTTCTGTAATTACGTCAATGACTTGAACGGTTTTCTCTGGCGCAATACGTCCCGCGCCAGTTAGGGGGGCGGTTTATTGAAGCCACTGCGCAGTAGCGTTGCCAAGAGGAGAGGCGGCAATGCCACAACTCATTTGTATCAGGCTGTCAAAACCACGTGCTAATCCTGCTGTGGCAATGGATGCACAAGCCAGTGAAGTCACGGGGAATGCTGATGGCAGTTGCCTTCACCGGAGAATAATAATGAGGTATCAGGTGAATCGGCATAACCCAAGCTGCTCCACAATTGGTGAGTCATCGTTGCTGTTTGCGAGATTTTCATGAAAAACTCCAGTGAAAACTTTATGTTTGCAGTGTAGCAACAAGATGAATACTTTGCCGTAGTAGCCTTATTATTGGCAAAATGATACGCGATGATGTGGTGTTATTAATTTTCGACATAAAATACACTACTATTGCTATTATTTAATTAACCTCCAATTGGTTTAAGTTTTGTTTAGAAATATAACCTTTACATAATTATCATTGGAAACTATACTCTTGGAAAATTTCGGTGGAGAAACTAATGGACACGCAAAGTAGTAGTCAAATAAACAAGGCAAGTTAACTCATCTCCCGACCGATTTGTTGCTTGCCGAAACATGGCGGGCAGCACCCTCTCTGTATTTCCTGAGCTGTGCATACCCTATAGTTTTCTAACTCAATGATGATGTTTTGAGTTTATTAGTTTGGGTTTTTATTATGGTATTTAACAGCCACGCACTCTTTCCTCCAGGCGCTAGCACCCGTTATTGCTGATTTACCTTTAGGTATATATCAGCACAATGACCTGTGTGCTAAATAGCACATGATTATTCTACCAATGATTAATTCATGGAGAGAATCATGGCATTAACTCCTTTTGTTGTGAATTTATTACTGGCGATGTGTTTGGGCGCGTTAATTGGTGCCGAAAGACAATGGCGTCAGCGGATGGCTGGATTACGAACTAATGCATTAGTTGCGACGGGTGCGGCCGTATTTATTCTCAGTTCCTATGCCACCTCTCCTGATAGTCCAGGGCGTATTGCTGCTCAAGTGGTTTCAGGAATAGGTTTTCTTGGGGCTGGCGTTATCATGCGTGAGGGCATGAATATTCGAGGCCTGAACACGGCGGCAACTTTGTGGTGCTCTGCAGGGATTGGCGTGCTTTGTGGCCTGGGATTGTATTGGAATGCTGTTGCGGCAACAGCAGTTATTCTATGCGCCAATATATTGCTACGCGAGGCTGCACAACGTATTAATATGCAGCCTCAGCAACAAGCCGTCGATTTAGAAGTTCGTTACCGCATTCAAGTGACTTGTGGCGCGGAAGATGAAGTATTGGTTCGCACCCTTATTTTGCAGGCCCTCAATGGTGTGGCATTACGGTTGCAGTCATTATGCAGTGCCGATATTGCTAAGCCTGGGCAATTAGAAGTCTGTGCTGAAATAATGGCGACGCCAGCCGCGCAAAAAGAAATTGAAAGTATTGTTTGCCGCGTCAGTCTGGAGCGGAGTGTCAGTGCTATTCATTGGCGCATAGCTTCAGAGCTACCTGTATAAGTTAGGGAATTAATATATCTTTCAAATTAGCAGTCAATAAATAATGCTAACCCATGTGGTAGTAAGGAGTTGTTATGGACGATCACCCCGGAGTTAACTTAATTAGCTGCTGCTAATTAAATATAAAAATTGGCAGCGCCATAATAGTTCGGCACATTTATCTCTCAATAATTGAGCGGATAAAACCTGTGCGTTTAGAATTAAAAGAGAAGCGTTATGACCAAATTTCAAAAGACAGGTACAGCCCGTAGCAATAATAATAAGAAACCTTTTACTATTGCATTAGAGGCTAAAAATAGCTTGGATCAAACTTTGTCCAAGCTGAATGCTAATTTGAACGGACTAACAGAGGAAGATGCTAAAGAACGGCTGGAGTTATACGGTCTTAATGAAGTTGCACATGAGAAAGCACCTCCGGCACTGATTCAATTATTGGCTGCATTTAATAACCCTTTTATTTTTGTTTTAATGATTCTGGCGGCAATCAGCTTCGTGACTGATTATTGGTTACCTTTACAGCGGGGTGAGGAAACCGATCTGGTCGGGGTTAGTATTATTGTGACAATGGTTTTAATTAGTGGTTTATTGCGTTTTTGGCAGGAATACCGCACCAATAAAGCTGCCGAAGCACTTAAATCGATGGTGCGCACAACGGCGACGGTACTGCGTCGTAGCAGCCATAGTGCTCAACCGGCAAAACAGGAAATTGCCATTAAGCAATTGGTGCCGGGCGATATTATTTTATTATCTGCCGGGGATATGATCCCAGCTGATTTGCGACTGATTAAATCCAGAGATTTATTTATCAGCCAGGCAATCCTGACAGGAGAAGCCATACCCATTGAGAAATATGATGCAATGGGGGCGATAGCACCAAAATCCGTCGAGGCGGATGCCAGCAGTGAGAGTGAATTGCTTGAGTTGTCGAATATTTGTCTGATGGGGACGAACGTTGCCAGTGGAACAGCAATGGCGGTGGTGGTTGCCACTGGAGGGCATACTTATTTCGGGTCGCTTGCTAAGTCTATTGTGGGCAACCGTGCGCAAACCGCGTTTGACCGGGGAGTTAACAGTGTTAGCTGGTTATTGATCCGCTTTATGTTGGTGATGGTACCGATTGTATTGCTGATTAATGGATTCACAAAAGGCGATTGGAGCGAGGCGGCGCTGTTTGCGTTGGCGGTAGCCGTTGGTTTGACACCTGAAATGTTGCCGATGATTGTCAGCTCTAACCTGGCTAAGGGCGCGATAGCGATGTCGCGACGCAAAGTGGTGGTTAAGCGACTGAATGCTATACAAAATTTTGGTGCAATGGATGTGTTATGCACCGATAAAACGGGGACATTAACGCAAGACCGGATCATTCTTGAACACCATTTAGATACACGTGGCAGCAATGACGGCAGAATATTACAGCTGGCATGGCTTAACAGCTTCCATCAAAGTGGCATGCGCAATCTGATGGATCAAGCGGTTATCAAATTTAGCCGTGGCAAGCCAGAAATTGATGCTTTGCGCAGTTTTAATAAAGTGGACGAGTTACCCTTTGATTTCATTCGCCGCCGTTTGTCTATCGTGGTGAAAGATGAACAGCAGCATCAGACATTGATTTGCAAAGGTGCTGTGGAGGAGATGCTGAGCATCTGTACTCATGTGCGCGAAGGTGATGCTATTTATCCACTGGATGAAACTCGCCGCACCTCATTGTTGGCATTAGCTACGCAATATAATGAAGACGGTTTTCGTGTTCTGCTACTGGCAACTCGCGAGTTGGGTACGCAACTCAGTGAATTACCTTTAAATATTGATGATGAGCGCGAGTTGGTTGTTCAAGGGTTGTTGACCTTCCTTGACCCACCCAAAGAGAGTGCAGAGGCGGCGATTGCTGCATTGCGTGAAAATGGCGTTGCGGTAAAAGTATTAACCGGTGACAACCCGATTATTACGGCTAAAATCTGTCGCGATGTGGGGCTGGAGCCAGGCGAGCCGCTGAGTGGCCTTGATATCGAGAACATGGATGATGTAACGCTGGCGCGAGAAGTTGAGTTGCGCACGGTGTTCACCAAGCTGACGCCACTGCAAAAATCACGTGTTTTGAAAATGCTGCAAAGCAACGGCCACACCGTCGGTTTTCTTGGCGATGGTATTAATGATGCCCCGGCATTGCGCGATGCTGATGTGGGGATTTCCGTTGATACGGGCACTGATATTGCCAAAGAATCAGCCGATATCATCTTGCTGGAAAAGAATTTGATGGTGTTGGAAGAGGGCGTGATTAAAGGGCGTGAGACTTTTGGTAATATCATCAAATACTTGAATATGACCGCCAGTTCGAACTTCGGTAATGTCTTCTCCGTGTTGGTGGCCAGTGCATTTATTCCATTCTTACCCATGCTAGCCATTCATTTACTGCTACAAAACCTGATGTATGACATCTCTCAGCTCTCTCTGCCGTGGGATAAAATGGACAAAGAGTTTTTACGTAAACCGCGCAAGTGGGATGCTAAAAATATTGGTCGCTTTATGCTGTGGATTGGGCCAACTTCGTCAATCTTTGATATTACTACCTTTGCACTGATGTGGTTTGTCTTTGCGGCCAACAGCGTCGAGCATCAAGCTTTGTTCCAATCAGGTTGGTTTATTGAGGGCTTATTGTCGCAGACATTGGTCGTTCATATGTTGCGCACACAAAAAATTCCGTTTATTCAAAGTACAGCGGCACTGCCAGTGTTATTAACCACCGGTGTCATTATGGCGATAGGCATTTATATTCCATTCTCACCATTAGGAACATTGGTTGGGTTGCAACCATTACCATGGCAATATTTCCCATGGTTAGCCGGTACTTTAATTAGCTACTGCGTTGTTGCGCAATTAATGAAGCAGTTTTATATCCGCCGTTTCGGCAAGTGGTTCTAACAACGTATATTGACGTTTATATCATAATTCCGGGGCCAAATAGGCCCCGGAATTATGATGATTATTCATTACTGACACGAATAACCAGCTTGCCAAAGTTCTTACCTTCCAATAAGCCGATAAAGGCTTGTGGTGCATTTTCCAATCCATCAACCAAATCTTCGCGGAACTTGATTTTCCCTTGTTCGACCCAGGGCGTCATTTGCTGTAGAAAATCATCGAAATGCGGAGCATAGTCATCAAAAATGATAAATCCTTGCATCCGAATGCGTTTGCGTAAAATGATGCTCTGTAGCAGCGGTAACCGATCCGGGCCGCCCGGTAATTCTGTGTCGTTATAGCGGGCTATCAAGCCGCAAACCGGGATGCGAGCACGCGGATTCAATAAGGGTAATACCGCGTCGAAAACAGCACCGCCCACATTTTCGTAATAAATATCAATGCCTGCTGAACAGGCTTTTTCTAGTTGTTGCGCAAAATCTGTCGCCCTATGGTCAATGCAGGCATCGAACCCCAGCTCCTCAACGACATAGCGGCATTTTTCCGCCCCGCCAGCAATACCGATAACTTTGCATCCTTTCAATTTACCTATTTGCCCGACGACGGAACCAACAGCCCCACTGGCTGCCGCCACGACCAATGTTTCACCCGCTTTGGGCTGACCAATATCCAATAATCCCATATAAGCCGTAAAGCCCGGCATCCCTAACACACCGAGTGCGCGTGAGGGATGGGAGAGTTGCGGCCCCAGATTGCGAATATCAGAGCCATCCGATAAGGCATAATCCTGCCAGCCGCTACGAGCCAGTACCCAATCCCCAACTTGGAAGTCTGGATGTTGTGAGGCTTCAACCCGTGAGACGGCACCACCTACCATTACCTCACCCACCTCTACTGGAGCGGCATAAGATGGCGCATCGCTCATTCGACCTCGCATATAGGGATCGAGAGATAGATAGCGGGTGCGTAGTAACACTTGCCCTGCTGCCGGTTGCGGAATGGGTTGAGACTCTAATCTAAAGTTTTCCTGAGTGGGCGTGCCGTGGGGGCGTGAGGCCAATAGAATGCGGCGATTCTGTTTTTTATCTTGAGTCATCAGATTCCCTTATTTGAAGTGGGTAAAGATGGGTATTGAAAAGAGTGAGTGCTGAAAATGATAGTAGAACTCTTCAGATAGGGTTCAGCTAATAGTGCGCAACAGTGAGAAAGCGCAGCCACAGATGAGGCGAACGCCTTTAGAAGAGAATATGTAGTTTCAATCAGAGTGGTACTATCAGCACATCCACTGTACTGGTATTAATCAATCGAGCAGCTGAGCAGGAAAATTTATTGAGTAACCTTGTACTGTGGTTGCCACATATCACCAGGTCAATATGCTGTTGCCGACAAAAATAAGCCATGCTCTCGGCAAATTCACCATGAACAATATTTCGCTTCTCAATGGGATAATCAGCATTAATAGCTAACTCCTCCATAAATAGCTGCGCTTCTTCCTCTAATACCGAACGCAAGTCCCCCAACATGGGCGCAGCGTAACTGCTGTACATTTCCGGTTCTGTTGTCAGGGTAATTAATGAGACGCGACCATCATAAGGCCGGACAATAGAAACCGCTTTATTCACCAATTGTTGGCTATCGGGTGAAAGGGCTACTGCAACTAATACATTCCTGTATCCCATTTTAAGCTCCCATAAGCACGGCTATAGCATAAAGGTTAGGGGATCACACTTTTAAGAAATGCGATATGAATCACACTTGGCATTGAACAAGGAAAAAAACCATTTGTAGCATAGGGTTAAATGAAAACCCTGGTTAGGGAGAGATAGGCGAAACTTATATTTCAAACATTATTAATTAATATTAATTACATTTCCATTACAACTAGCTTGCAAAAATACGGATATAGACCAAAGTTGAAAAAGCGCTCAATGAAAAGGGAAGTGCGCAGCAAAGGTGAAACATGTGGTTACCTCTGCTGCCTTTTATAATACGCATCATCGATCTTTTTAACGAAAAAAGACGAATAGGTTAATAAATGAACGACGAAAAGCACTTTTTGGTATCGCATAAATATTCGTTAAAACGAAATAGTTCTGGAAGGTTACTTATAGTATTTCCGAGTTTTAAGTCACATATCAGCCCTTAATGCTAATAATTTGCGGTTAATGCAGATTTATATTCTGCTATTTTGCTTTAGGGATGCTTTTGTTCGAATTGATCTAAAAACGCTAAGAATTGGGCCTGGATCCTTAGTTTTTTAGCTCTTTTCTGACTTCTGGCTATTTTTTGAACGCCTTGGCGGTCAAAAAACACTCCAAAAAAGGTCTTAATAATGAATTTATATTTTATTTTTGTGACTCACGTCACATTACATTTAAAATGAATCACTAGTCACATTGTATGTGCTAACGATTCGGGAGTAGAGTTGGGCCTCTCTAGGATTATTCCTAATATTTTGTAAGAAAAGTTTCATGTCGAAGATGCAATATCAGAATCAGAGCAGCTTAAAATCAAACTGCCAGATTGACGACATGTCATTTCATACCGAAACGGTATTTTTGCAATGTTGCACCAGTAGGTTTCAATTACTTTTAGTTCTATAGGTTCTAATTAACTGTATAACGGGAAGGATCCCAGGTCTTGGGTGAAAAATACTATCATCCAACTTATGTTTTAAAACATAATCAGTCGGGATGTATAAAATGAGTACGTCTGAATTACTCAAACATATTTATGATATTAATTTGTCATATTTGCTTTTAGCACAACGGTTAATTAACGATGAGAAAGCCTCAGCGATGTTTCGTCTCGGTATTACAGATACCATGGCCGATGCATTATCGCAGTTAACATTACCGCAGATGGTTAAATTAGCTGAGACTAACCAATTGGTCTGTCATTTCCGTTTCAGTGACCACAATACGATTCATCATCTGACGAAAGAATCTCGTGTGGATGACTTGCAGCAAATCCACACCGGAATTTTATTGTCGAGTCATTTACTCCACGAGCTATCGTTAAAAGACGGTAGTGCGTCTAAGAAAAGAGCATGACCGATGGTTGAGAAAAGTATTGTTCAAGAAGCCAAAGACATTCATTTGGCAATGGAGTTGATAACTTTAGGTGCGCGCTTGCAGATGTTAGAAAGCGAGACGCAACTCAGCCGGGGGCGTTTAATTAAGCTCTATAAAGAGCTGAGAGGCAGCCCTCCACCTAAAGGAATGTTACCGTTTTCGACCGATTGGTTTATGACTTGGGAACAGAATATTCATTCATCGATGTTTTATAACGCTTATAGTTTCTTACTAAAAAGTGGGCAATGCACCGGTGTTGAGGCCGTTATTAAGGCTTATCGTCTTTATCTCGAACAGTGCCCAGATCAGTCCGGAATACCGCCATTACTGGCGTTAACCCGAGCCTGGACCTTGGTTCGCTTCGTTGACAGTGGCATGTTACAACTTTCGGGTTGCAACTGCTGTGGTGGGACTTTTATCACCCATGCACATCAGCCACGCAACAGCTTTGTTTGCAGTCTCTGCCAGCCACCTTCCCGCGCAGTAAAAAAACGTAAACTTTCTCCGCAATCTGCCGATATTACATCACAACTGCTGGATGAGCAGGTTAGACGCGCAGTTTGAGTGTCTTTGAGTTGTCAGAATTTTCGGTGATAGCCGCGGTATGGATACCGTTTCTGTCACCCGCTAATGGCAACTCATGACCCTCAAAGGGTGCTAACGCCTCACCTTCCACCCACACACTTTGCTAAGGATATCGCGTGTTAGTTATTTTGGGTTATATCGTGGTCTTAGGTGCGGTTTTTGGCGGCTACATCATTGTAGGTGGTCACTTAGGCGCATTATATCAACCCGCTGAATTTTTAATTATCGGCGGGGCGGGTATTGGTGCGTTTATTGTCGGTAACAATGGTAAAGCAATAAAAGCCACAATGAAGGCACTGCCAAAACTGATGCGCCGCTCTAAATATAATAAAGTCCTATATATGGACTTAATGGCGCTGTTGTACCGCTTATTAGCAAAATCCCGTCAACAGGGAATGCTGTCATTGGAGCGGGATATAGAAAGTCCATTGGAAAGTGAAATTTTCTCTAATTATCCGCGGATCTTGGCCGATAAGGTATTAGTGGAATTTATTACCGACTATTTGCGGTTAATTGTTAGTGGGAATATGAACGCTTTTGAAATCGAAGCCTTGATGGATGAAGAGATCGAAACTCACGAGCAAGAATGCGAAGTGCCTGCCGGTAGTCTGGCGATGGTCGGCGATTCTCTACCTGCATTCGGTATTGTTGCCGCCGTTATGGGGGTGGTGCATGCCTTGGCATCCGCAGACCGGCCAGCCGCAGAACTCGGAGCGTTAATTGCCCATGCAATGGTAGGAACATTCCTCGGTATTTTGCTGGCATATGGATTTATCTCACCGTTAGCGACGTTGCTACGTCAACAGAGTGCAGAAACCACCAAAATGATGCAGTGCATCAAGGTGACGTTGCTTTCTAGTCTGAACGGATATGCGCCGCAAATTGCCGTGGAATTTGGTCGTAAAACGCTCTACACCACAGAACGTCCTTCGTTCATTGAGCTGGAAGAGCATGTGCGCAGAGTGAAAGCTCCGGCACCGCAAGCGACAGAAGAGGACGCATGAAGCATCAGAACCACCCCGTTATTCTGGTCAAAAAGCGCAAAGCCAAACATGGTCAAGCCCATCATGGCGGGTCATGGAAAATTGCTTATGCTGACTTTATGACAGCAATGATGGCCTTCTTTCTGGTGATGTGGTTACTGTCAGTTTCCAGCCCGCAAGAGCTGACGCAAATTGCAGAATATTTTCGCACGCCGTTGAAAGTTGCACTGTCCAGCGGTGAGAAAAGCAGCGACAGTACCAGCCCAATTCCTGGGGGAGGGGATGACCCGACCCAACAAGTGGGTGAAGTGCGCAAGCACATTGATTCTGAAGAAAGCCGCAAAGAAGAATATCGGCTTAATAAGTTACGGGAAAAACTGGATCAATTAATTGAATCAGACCCGCGACTGAAAGCTTTGCGGCCACATTTGTTGATTAACATGATGGATGAAGGGCTGAGAATTCAGATTATCGATAGCCAAAATCGACCCATGTTCAAGATGGGGAGTGCTCAGGTCGAGCCGTATATGCGCGATATTTTACGTGCTATAGCGCCAATTCTGAATGACATTCCCAATAAGATCAGTCTGTCTGGCCATACCGATGACTTGCCGTATGCTTCCGGTGAACGGGGTTACAGCAACTGGGAATTATCGGCAGATCGTGCCAATGCTTCGCGGCGTGAGTTACTGGCTGGTGGTTTGGATGAAGGCAAAGTATTACGTGTGGTAGGCATGGCATCGACGATGCGCTTAAAAGAGCAGGCATCAGATGACCCGGTTAACCGTCGTATCAGTATCTTGGTTCTGAATAAACAGACTCAACATGATATTGAGCACGAGAATTTAGATAACAAAGCGCTCGATATAGAAAAAGCCGAGAGCTTAAAACAGATTGATTCTACGGGAACAACGCCAGCGGTGGCATCACCCGCTACTGTTGCGACACCGCCAGCGACGACGAGCGCAGCGATACCCACAGCACAATCTGGCACTAGCGGATCAGTATCTGTACCCGTGGCTGTTTCGACAACATCAGCTTCGACAACATCAGCCTCGACAACAACAGTTTTGACAACAACAGTTTCGTCAGCGACGGCAACTGAGTCTGTGAAAGCGGTGGCACCGCCTGCAACAGCACCACAAACACAACAATCGAGCACGGAGAACATTACTCGAGTGACCAGTGGGCCAACGACATCGTTGCCAGCGGCACCTGCCAGTAATGCACCGGTCTCTCCGACAAGCCGCGACGCACAGTAGAGGTGACACCGTGAGCATGGATATTACCGCGTTTTATCAGACTTTCTTTGATGAAGCAGATGAATTGCTGGCAGATATGGAACAGCACCTGTTATTGCTGGATCCACTGGCACCTGATAATGAACAACTCAATGCCATTTTTCGTGCTGCTCACTCAATTAAGGGCGGCGCTGCGACATTTGGTTTTTCGGTATTACAAGAGACAACCCATCTGTTGGAAAACCTGTTGGATGGTGCCCGCCGCGACGAGATGCGCTTGAGCACTGATATCATCAACCTGTTTTTGGAAACGAAAGATATTATGCAAGAACAGTTGGACGCCTATAAAACCTCTCAAGAACCTAATGCAGAAAGTTTTGAGTATATCTGCCATGCATTGCGCCAACTGGCACTCGAAGCTTTAGCACAACAGACCCCCCATAATGTGGCGACTACAGATAACGCGGCCACTCCGACTGCTGAAGCCAAGGCCAACAGCAAGTCCCCGGCTTTAGTTCAGGGGGGAATGCGCATCCGTCTATCGGGTTTGAAAGAGCAAGAAATCCCGCTGATGCTGGAAGAATTGGGCAATTTGGGCGAAGTCAAAGATCCGCACCAAGGTGCAGATAGCCTGGAAGCGACCCTGATTACCTCTGTTAGCGAAGATGACATCAGTGCCGTGCTCTGTTTTGTGCTAGAGCCGGAGCAGATTAGTTTTGTCCAAGCCGAGTCGGCGCAAGCATCTGAAGTTGAAGTGGCAGTCGTCGCGCCGGTTACTGAAGTGCCTCAAGTTACCGCTGTTGCTGAAATCAAGAACTCGCCTAAGGTTGAGGTCGCAGTTGCCCAGCCAGCCAGCGCGGAGCATGTCAAACCGAAAGCGAAAGCCAGTGAATCCACCAGTATTCGAGTAGCAGTTGAGAAAGTAGACCAACTGATTAACTTAGTGGGTGAATTGGTTATCACTCAATCAATGCTGGCTCAGCGTTCCAGTACTTTAGACCCGGTGATTAACGGCGACTTGCTCAATAGCATGGGTCAGTTGGAACGCAATGCGCGCGACTTGCAAGAGTCAGTGATGTCAATTCGTATGATGCCGATGGAATATGTATTCAGCCGCTTCCCTCGGTTGGTACGCGATTTGGCCAGTAAGCTGAATAAACAGGTTGAACTAACACTGCTTGGCAGTTCGACTGAGCTGGATAAAAGTCTGATCGAACGCATTATCGACCCATTAACCCATCTGGTGCGTAACAGTCTGGACCACGGTATTGAAGATCCCACAACGCGCATCGCGGCCGGTAAACAACCGGTAGGTAATCTGACACTGTCGGCCGAACATCAAGGTGGCAATATTTGTATTGAAGTCCTTGATGATGGGGCAGGGCTGAACCGGCAGAAAATTCTGGCGAAAGCACAATCACAGGGTATGGCTGTTAATGAGCATATGAGTGATGAAGATGTCGGCATGCTGATTTTTGCCCCTGGATTCTCCACGGCCGAGCAGGTGACGGATGTTTCTGGCCGCGGTGTCGGGATGGATGTAGTTAAGCGAAATATTCAGGAAATGGGCGGCCATGTGCAAGTCAGTTTCCAGGCCGGTAAAGGGACCTCAATTCGAATCTTGCTGCCATTGACGCTGGCTATTCTTGATGGCATGTCCGTCAAAGTCAGTAATGAAGTGTTCATTTTACCATTGAACGCCGTAATGGAATCACTGCAACCATTGGCTGAGGATTTACATCCATTGGCTGGAGGTGAACGCGTATTGCAAGTGCGTGGTGAGTATCTGCCTTTGGTAGAACTGTTCCGGGTATTTGATGTTGAAAATGCGAAAACTGAAGCCACCCAAGGCATTGTTGTGATTCTACAAAGCGCCGGTCGCCGTTATGCCCTGCTGGTAGACCAATTGATTGGCCAGCATCAGGTGGTTGTAAAAAACCTGGAAAGCAATTATCGCAAGGTTCCAGGTATTTCTGCCGCCACCATTTTGGGTGACGGCAGTGTGGCATTAATTGTGGATGTGTCGGCGTTGCAGGCCTTAAACCGGGAAAAGCGTGTTACGGCTGATGATGGAGTCGTCGCGTAATATGCCCGTCATACTTCAAGCTGCATGCGTGTTGGCTACGTTCAATCACCCGAATCACTTACAACACAGTAAGCGCATCGGGATTTATTCACTTGCCGCCTTCCTGCAACTTGAATTATTTAGGGCATAGAGCTTTGAAAAATAAACATAAATTCAACCTATTGATTGAAGGGTAAAAACATGGCAGGACTAGCAACCGTCACGAAGCTGGCTGGCGAAACGGTAGGACAAGAATTCCTGATTTTTACGCTGGGTGCTGAAGAGTACGGCATTGATATTCTGAAAGTTCAAGAGATCCGTGGTTATGATCAAGTGACCCGTATCGCTAACACCCCGGCTTTCATTAAAGGTGTCACTAACTTACGCGGCGTTATTGTTCCTATTATTGATTTACGGGTTAAATTTGCTCAACAGGGCGTCAGTTATAACGAGAATACGGTCGTCATCGTGCTGAACTTTGGTCAGCGTGTCGTCGGTATTGTTGTTGACGGTGTGTCTGATGTGCTGTCATTAACGGCTGAGCAAATCCGCCCAGCCCCTGAGTTTGCTGTGACTCTGGCGACCGAATACCTGACAGGTTTAGGTTCGCTGGGTGAGCGGATGCTGATTTTGGTTGATATTGAGAAGTTGCTGAGCAGTGAAGAGATGTCATTGCTCGATTCAGTGGTGAAAGGTTAATTAAGCCTAATGGGGTCAGTTTTTGATTCGATACCGAGTCAGTGGCCACATTATCATCACCTTTTCAATCAAGCGGGAGGGCAAGTTAGCCCTTCTGCGCCAAGTTTTTGCTGAACACAAAGATCAAATTGTTAATCCCTGGTATCTCCGCGGTAAAATAATCTTTCTCCCCGGTAAAGTTCCCCCCTTTGGTGCCGATAACACAGTTAATTAAACGTCTTATGTTTTGGCGTACCCGTATTTGACATACCTATATTTTGACGTACTTATGAAGGGATAACATGTTCAAGCGTATGAAAGTGGTCACCAGCTTGCTGTTGGTGTTAGTGCTATTTGGTGCCTTACAGCTGGTTTCCGGCGGGCTTTTCTTCAACTCCCTGAAAAATGACAAAGAAAACTTCGCTGTTTTACAAGTTATCCGTCAACAACAGTCGGTGCTGAATGAAAGCTGGGTCAATCTACTGCAAACACGTAATACATTAAACCGTGCGGGCATTCGCTACATGATGGATGTGAACCACACTGGCAGCGGCCCAACAGTGAATGATCTTTTGGCTTCAGCCAAAGGCACCTTGGGTGTGGCGGCAGAGCGTTTTAAAAGCTATGAGCAAATTCCTCTGGATAGCCAACAAGATCCAGAATCAGCTAAAAAGTTAAAACAAACTTATGAGCAATACTTTGGCGCATTGACCGAGCTTATCCAATTGATGGAAGCAGCTAAGATCAATGAATTCTTTGACCAGCCAACTTCCAGTTTCCAAAATGCTTTTGAGCATGACTACAACACCTACCTGACACAAAACGACCGTCTGTACTCCGGTGCCGTGGAAGACAGTAACCGCTCCTTCACTTATGCGATGAGCGTGATTGTTTTTGTACTGATTGCAGTATTCGTGGTGATTGTGGGGGTGTGGCTGGGTATGCAGCACATCTTGATTAATCCACTGAAGCACTTGATTGAACATATCAAACATATTGCTAACGGTGATTTGACTCAGAATATTGAAGTGCATAGTCGCAATGAAATGGGCACCTTGGCTGCCAGCCTGAAGCACATGCAATCTGAATTGGTGACTACTGTCAGCGATGTCCGTTTAGGCGCTGATGCTATTTATAGTGGCGCATCAGAAATTGCTGCGGGTAACAATGATTTGTCAGCGCGAACCGAGCAACAAGCCGCATCTTTGGAAGAAACCGCTGCCAGCATGGAGCAGTTAACCGCCACGGTGAAACAGAATGCTGAAAATGCCCGTCAGGCTAGCCAACTGGCATTAAGTGCATCAGAAACCGCGCAAAAAGGCGGAAAAGTCGTCGCGAACGTGGTGCAAACCATGCATGACATTGCCGGTAGCTCACAGAAAATTGCTGATATCACTAGCGTCATTGATGGCATCGCTTTCCAAACCAATATTCTGGCATTGAATGCGGCGGTTGAAGCTGCTCGTGCCGGTGAGCAAGGGCGTGGTTTTGCTGTTGTCGCCGGTGAAGTGCGCAACCTGGCCCAGCGCAGCGCGCAAGCCGCAAAAGAAATCAAAGGTTTGATCGAAGACTCAGTCAACCGTGTCGATATGGGTTCTGTACTGGTTGAAAGTGCCGGTGAAACCATGGGCGATATCGTGAATGCGGTGACCCGCGTAACGGACATCATGGGTGAAATCGCTTCCGCTTCCGATGAACAAAGCCGTGGTATCGATCAGGTCGGTCAGGCGGTGACTGAAATGGATCGTGTGACCCAACAAAACGCCTCTTTGGTGGAAGAGTCTGCCTCTGCCGCCGCAGCACTGGAAGAACAAGCCAGTATGCTAACCCAATCCATGTCCGTATTTATTCTGCGTATGGATAACAGTAGTAGCAAAAAAGATGTGAGAAAAACCAAGCAGCCGACACAGGATAAGAGCGGCACTGCTAAAAAAGCACTGGGAAGTGACCTGCAAGAGAATTGGGAAACTTTCTAGTCCCCTACACAAAACATATACCCTAAATAATTCGAATTGCAGGAAGGCGGCAAGTGAGTGAGTCCCCAGCAGCTTACATGAGTGTAAGTGACTGGGGTGAACGAAGGCGGCCAACACCCCTGCAATTTGAAGTCTGACGGGGATAGATAAAGCCGGCCAACGAGCTGGCTGAGAAGAGGTTACGATGTTTGGCCGAATCCGGATTTCTACCAGCTTTTTCCTGTTATTGATGTTGATTTGCTCGATACAGTTGATTTCAAGTGGTCTGTCATTTACTGCATTTCGTTCAGACTATCAAAATTTAAACCGAGTAGATCTCAGTAGCCAGCAACGGGATGCATTAAGCCTCAGTTGGGTATCCTTACTTCAGGCGCGTAATACCTTAAACCGGGCGGCGACTCGCTCGGCTCTCAAAGTTCCTCAGGAGAAAGTCAACGAGCTAATGGGCAATGCGCGAAGCTCACTACAGAAAGCCGATCTCTATTTTAATCAGTTTCTGGCGGTACCTCGTCTGGATGAGAGCGATACCGGTGGTGAGTTGTTAGATGCAACCAAGAACAGTTATCAGAACTTACGTAGTTCATTACGTGAGTTAATCGATTTCCCTGGAAGCCGGCAATTTGCAAAGTTTTATGGATCAACCCACTCAGAAAACTCAAGATCTGTTTGAAGCTGATTTCTTGCAGTATTTACAGTATGCCAATGAAGTGATTGCAGAAGCTGGCAACCAGAACCAACAGGCTTACCACCTCGCCATGTGGATCTTTGCTGGTGCAATTCTGATGGTGATCGCAATGGCAATTTCTTCACTGATCTGGCTGCGCACCATGTTTGTATCACCATTAAAAACCATGCGCTCTCATTTTGACCGCATTGCCAAAGGTGATTTATCCGCCCAGATTTCTGTGACGGGTCGTAATGAGATCAGTCAGATGTTTGCCAGTTTACGCACCATGCAACAGTCGCTAATCACCACGGTTAGCCATGTTCGCGATGGGACAGAATCAATGTTAACGGGTATTCAGGAAATATCTGCCGGTAACAATGATTTGTCGGCAAGAACCGAGCAGCAGGCGGCTTCATTAGAGCAAACGGCGGCCAGCATGGAGCAACTGACGGCGACGGTGAAACAGAATGCCGATAATGCCCGTCAAGCAACACAACTGGCGCAAGATGCGTCGGGAACGGCGGCTAAAGGCGGTGAACTAGCCGGAAGTGTCGTGACAACGATGCATGATATCGCTACCAGTTCGCAGAAGATTGGTGCCATTACCAGTGTTATCGATGGCATTGCTTTCCAAACCAATATTCTGGCTCTGAATGCTGCTGTTGAAGCAGCTCGCGCCGGAGAGCAAGGGCGCGGTTTTGCCGTTGTGGCGGGCGAAGTTCGCAATTTAGCCCAGCGCAGTGCGCAGGCAGCAAAAGAAATCAAAGGGTTAATCGATGAATCGGTTAGCCGTGTTCGCCAGGGTTCCACACTGGTCGAAAATGCGGGTACCACCATGGAAGAGATTGTTCGCTCAGTGACTCGGGTTACCGACATTATGGGTGAAATCGCTTCCGCTTCGGATGAGCAAAGCCGGGGTATTGAGCAGGTTTCACTCGCGGTAACACAGATGGATCAGGTTACTCAGCAAAATGCCGCATTAGTGGAAGAGGCAGCGGCTGCGGCTAATGCACTGGAAGAGCAAGCAGGTATGCTCTCCGATGCAGTGTCTGTTTTTCGTTTGGAGCAGGATAGCGACAACGGGGAGGGGCAGTCAGCAGATCGCAGTAGTAAGCAACCGGCTGTTAAGGAAATCCCAGATTGTCAAACGGCGTAAAAAAGAGTGTGTTGTGGGGTGAGGCCGGATGAAACCATCACCCCAAGAGTTTGGGTCTCCTTTGTCCCAGATGATTCAACGGCTGCCGCTGTCGGATGTTCACTTTCGACGCATTTGCCAACTTATTTACCAACGGGCCGGAATTGTACTGGCCGATCACAAACGGGAAATGGTCTATAACCGCCTGGTGAGGCGGTTGAGGTTGCTGGGGATTAACGATTTTGGTCAATACCTGGCTTTACTGGAGACCGATCCTAACAGTGCAGAGTGGCAGGCATTTGTTAACGCCTTGACCACCAACCTGACGGCATTTTTCCGTGAGGCGCACCATTTCCCGATTCTGGCAGAGCATGCTCGTCAGCGGCCGGGGAGTTATTCGGTCTGGAGTACGGCGGCATCGACTGGTGAAGAGCCTTATTCCATCGCCATGACATTGTGTGATGTGTTGGGAAATCGGTCGGGATCTTGCCAGATATTGGCCAGTGATATTGATACACAAGTCCTGGAGAAAGCGACCAGTGGCGTGTATCGACAAGATGAATTGCGTTCATTGTCTGCGCAACAAATGCAACGCTATTTTCTGCGTGGCACCGGCCCTCATCAGGGCATGGTAAGAGTGCGTCCGGAACTTGCCAATATGATTCATTTCCAGCAATTGAATCTACTCGCACCGGAATGGGCGTTGCCGGGGCAATTTGACGCTATATTTTGTCGTAATGTGATGATTTATTTTGATAAAGAAACGCAGGAGCGCATTCTGCGTCGCTTTGTTCCTTTGCTAAAACCCGGCGGCTTGATGTTTGCAGGCCATTCGGAGAATTTCAGTCAAATTAGTCGGGAATTCTATTTGCGCGGGCAGACCGTTTATGGACTGACCAAGGAGAGGTGATGAGTAAAATCAGAGTATTGTGCGTTGATGATTCCGCGTTAATGCGCCAGTTAATGACAGAGATTATTAACAGTCACCCAGACATGGAAATGGTTGCAGCAGCACCTGATCCGTTGGTTGCCCGTGATTTGATTAAAAAATTTAATCCGCAGGTATTAACACTCGATGTTGAAATGCCACGGATGGATGGTTTGGATTTTCTTGAGAAATTAATGCGGTTACGGCCGATGCCGGTAGTGATGGTTTCATCATTAACCGGAAAAAACTCAGAGATAACCATGCGCGCGCTGGAATTGGGGGCTATCGATTTTGTCACCAAACCGCAGTTGGGTATCCGAGAAGGGATGCTGGCTTACAGCGAGTTGATTGCGGAGAAAATCCGCACGGCCGCGAAAGCTCGTTTGCCACAGCGCGGCCCGGAACATGCACCGGTGATGCTGACGCATACGCCGTTGCTCAGCAGTGAGAAACTCATTGCGATTGGCGCATCGACGGGGGGAACTGAAGCCATCCGTACCGTGTTACAACCTTTGCCTCCGACCAGTCCGGCATTGTTGATAACACAGCATATGCCACCGGGTTTTACCCGTTCATTTGCGGAGCGGCTCAATAAATTGTGCCAAATTACCGTGAAGGAAGCAGAAGACGGTGAGCGGGTATTGCCCGGACACGCCTATATTGCACCCGGTGATCGGCACATGGAATTGGCGCGCAGTGGGGCAAACTATCAGGTGCGTATTCATGATGGGCCTGCGGTTAATCGCCATCGTCCCTCGGTTGATGTGCTTTTCCGTTCAGTGGCGCAGTATGCCGGGCGCAATGCGGTCGGTGTCATTCTGACGGGAATGGGTAATGACGGTGCTGCCGGCTTACTGGAGATGCATCGGGCAGGGGCTTATACCATTGCACAAAACGAAGCCAGTTGTGTGGTCTTCGGGATGCCGCGTGAAGCTATTGGGATGGGCGGCGTTAATGAAATCTTGGATTTGAACCAGATAAGTCAGCGCATGTTGGCACAGATAAGCAGTGGTCAAGCCCTGCGAATCTAACCCCTGCGCCCTTGACGTTGCTGCGTTGTTGGCTGGCGGGCGCACACCCGAATTACTGACTTATGTCAGCGCATCGGAATGTGTTTGCTTGCCGCCTTGCTGCAACGCCAATGTCATTGGGGGGAGATCAGGTGTAAGTCAGTTTTGGTATTTAATCGCTCAGCGGTGAGCAACAAACCTTAGGAGTTGGTATGGCGGATAAGAATCTCAGATTTTTGGTGGTAGACGATTTTTCGACCATGCGTCGTATTGTCAGAAACCTGCTGAAAGAGCTGGGTTTTAACAATGTGGAAGAAGCCGAAGATGGCGTAGACGCATTGAATAAATTACGTACAGGTGGTTTTGATTTTGTGGTTTCTGACTGGAACATGCCGAATATGGATGGCCTGGACCTGTTGAAAACTATCCGTGCTGATGGGGCGCTTGGTACTCTGCCAGTTCTGATGGTCACGGCTGAAGCTAAAAAAGAGAATATCATCGCAGCAGCGCAAGCAGGTGCCAGTGGTTATGTAGTGAAACCTTTCACTGCCGCTACCTTGGAAGAGAAGCTCAATAAGATTTTTGAAAAGTTGGGTATGTAAGGAGGCGAGATGAGTAACCATCAAATGCCCGCAACAGATGCGGCATCAGCCAGTGATATAATAAGTCGTATTGGTCAACTGACGCGGATGTTACGCGACAGTTTGCGTGAGTTGGGTCTTGATCAGGCAATTGCTCAGGCGGCAGAAGCCATTCCTGACGCCCGTGACCGTCTGGACTATGTGGTTCATATGACAGCGCAGGCTGCGGAAAGAGCCTTGAACTGTGTTGAAGCAGCACAGCCGCGCCAGAATGAGCTTGAGTCATCAGCTAAAGCACTAAAAGTTCGCTGGGATGAATGGTTTGAGAACCCAATCGAGCTGTCAGATGCCCGTTCTCTGGTCACTGATACCCGTGAATATCTGGATGTAGTGCCACAACATACCTCATTTACCAATGCGCAATTATTGGAAATCATGATGGCGCAGGATTTCCAAGACCTGACGGGTCAGGTTATCAAGCGCATGATGGATGTAGTGCAAGAAATTGAGAAACAGTTATTAATGGTATTGATGGAGAACATTCCTGATATGCCGTCAAAACCGCAAAAACCGACCGACAGTTTACTCAATGGGCCGCAACTGGATAAAAATGGCGCTGGCGTCATTGCCAGCCAAGACCAGGTTGATGATCTTTTAGATAGCCTGGGCTTCTAGGCGGCAGAAAATGTTTCGGGTGCAGATGAGGGCGTTTCCTCATCTGCATGGCCGTTGACTGAGATGTATTTTTCCGCGCCTCCTTTATTTATGGCACCCTACCATTTCCTGATACAATTTTTGGGCTAACGACACGGCTTTGCCCGCATTGACTCGCCCGTATCCATACCATTCACTGTGACCATTTTCATCATAGCCTCCATTTTTTTCATCTATTTTGTCGCAACTGTCGCGAATGATATCTTTGACCTCTTGATAGTTCAGAGTGGGGTTGACTGAAATAATTAAAGCGGCAACACCGGCAGCACCGGGGCAGGCACTGGAAGTACCACCAAAATTATTAATGTAATTACCAAAAATATCCCCTACAGCTGTGCTAGCCCCTGGATTATCCCCATATTCACGACGCAGATCGGTGGTCCAGATACCCGTTGTTAAAGGAGCTGGATGGCCGAGTATGAGGTCTTCGGAGTCGTCACTGGGAAAAGAGCACCAAAGTGATTTACCATAATTGCTGTAAACGGAACGGATACTTCGGTCATTACAAGCAGCAACAGCAATAACCGGTTCGTAGCTGGCGTAACCATCCTTTTCGACAGATTCATTGCCGTTACCGGCTGCCAAAAGGACGACACACCCCTTGCCTTTGCGCCCTTTATCAATAGCATAATCAATAGCCATACGAGTCAATGCTGGCAGTGCGGCCACAACGTCATGTTGAGGATCATCTGAGTTAGCCGACAAACTGCCTTTCGGCCCCCAACTGCAAGAGATAACATCGGCTCCATTATCTGTCGCCCACACGAAAGCGAGAGCTTCGTCTAGTGAACCTAACCCTCCCGCCTGTCGTATTGGCATAAGATTAGCCTCTGGTGCCACACCAGAGGCACCATAGCGGCCATCGGCACAAGCCACCCCTGCACATGGTGTACCGTGAGTGTCATATTTCCCCGGTGTAGGATCATCATCGGTGTTTACGCCAGACAGGTTACAAGGATGAACGATTTTTCCTTTACGACTAAACTCCGGATGGCCCATATCGAAACCGTCATCAATGACGGCGATAATCGTGCCTTTTCCTAAGGTGATTTTATGCGCATTTTCGACGTTGGCACTGGCATCCACCTCAACTTCATGGCGCACGGTGGTTTTCTTTAAATGCCACTGATTAGGATGAATGGTTTTGTGTTCTTTGTGATAAATTAATTCAGGATAACAATGCTTAATATCTTTTCGATTTAAAATACTTTCCGCAATAGTAAAAATATTTTCGCCGATATCTTCTTGTGCTGAGGTAAAATAAGCATTATTCAGAAATGCTATTTTCATCTTAATAGTGAGGTTATGTTCACAAATTATTTTCTCACATTCAGATTCTGATAAATTATCATTGAATTGAACAAATATATTCTCAGTGTAAATAAGAGGTTCTTTATTTTTTTCTGTTTTAAATCCATAACCGGCGAACCTGACTGTTTCATTACTCGCGATGATTTTCTTGAGGTCACTCACTCTATCTGGGGGGGCATCTATACTGACGACATAGGTGTTGGCACTGACAACCCTAAATATAACTTTATATTTTATAGTGTTATCATTGATAGCATTGAGCATCATTTTGGAAAAATCTGTATCGGGATGCATTCTTATGACAAGGGTATGAGCTGATTTTATGATTGAAATGTTTTTTCTTTTGTTGTTAAAAATATCATAAGTAACGTCAAATCGTTTCATTTTAATTTCCCTTTAATATGAAGGTTATCATTTTACTATTATCTGGATAGCTCTTATTCAGAGGTGCAGAACAACAGCAGTCGAAACTGTTTATATAACACTCAATCTACCTATTTCCTCAACAGGCGCGTTTTAAATGTTCAATTAACTTAATAACAGGAGTAATGTCATTTTGCATATCATAACAACCTTAGTTCTGCGGGCATTTGACGTGCAAGGTCTGTTCTACTCATCAATCCATTCCAACTCAATCCATGCCGATGGAATGTACTCATCCGAGAAATAACCCCCTAATTGCAGCGTTGTTCCATCCATAGGCTAACTAAATGTTTGTCATGCTACGCATATTAATTTTCTCTTAGATGGGAACGCCTACGCTGAACAGGAACATTTACGCTAACAGAAGCCATTGCTGTGGCTGAAGATAGCGATGCGGACAAAAGCGAGGAACCCACAGCCCATAAGCTGGAGAAGGCTCGCGAGAAAGGCCAGATACCGCGTTCACGCGAACTGACCTCGATGCTGATGCTCGGGGCCGGTTTGGCTATTCTGTGGGTTTCGGGGGAATCGATGGCGCGTCAACTGGCTGCCATGATTGCTCAGGGGTTGCATTTTGATCACGGCCTTATCAGTGATGATAAGCAAATGCTGCGCCAAATTGGCATGTTACTCAGACAAACGCTGATAGCGCTGATACCCATTTTTGCCGGATTGGTCATAGTGGCAATGGCGGTACCGATGCTTCTGGGCGGCGTACTGTTTAGCGGCGAGTCAATCAAATTTGACCTCAAGCGAATGAGTCCGATTGCCGGTTTAAAGCGGATGTTTTCCTCACAGGCGCTGGCTGAACTGCTAAAAGCCATCTTGAAAGCGACACTGGTGGGGTGGGTTACCGGCATATTTCTCTGGCATAACTGGCCCGATATGATGCGGTTAATGGCTGCTCCTCCAGTGGCCGCCTTAGGTGATGCGCTCCACTTGATTATTTTCTGTGGGTTAGTGGTGGTTTTAGGCCTGACCCCAATGGTCGGCTTCGATGTGTTTTTCCAAATAACCAGCCATATCAAAAAGTTACGCATGACAAAACAGGAAATACGCGATGAGTTCAAGGATCAAGAAGGTGATCCTCATGTGAAAGGGCGTATCCGCCAGCAGCAACGGGCCATGGCCCGCCGGCGGATGATGGCGGATGTACACAAAGCGGATGTGATAGTGACTAACCCGACTCACTATGCTGTTGCGTTGCAATACAACGAAACCAAAATGAGTGCGCCAAAAGTATTGGCGAAAGGGGCGGGAGCCGTGGCACTGCGCATTCGAGAATTGGGCGCTGAACATCGCATTCCTTTATTAGAAGCTCCGCCGTTGGCCAGGGCATTATTCCGGCACAGCGAAGTGGGTCAACATATTCCTGCCACCCTTTATGCGGCAGTAGCTGAAGTTCTTGCCTGGGTGTATCAGCTGAAACGCTGGAAGCGGGAAGGTGGGCTAATCCCGAAAAAACCTGAACATCTGCCGGTACCGGAAGGGCTGGATTTTGCAACAGAAGAGAGTGAGACTGACTAATGGCTAATTTGGCCGCCCTGCTTCGTTTACCGGGCAACTTCAAAGATACGCAGTGGCAAATTCTTGCCGGGCCAATCTTAATCCTCATGATCTTGTCGATGATGGTGCTGCCACTGCCGCCTTTCATCCTTGATTTGTTGTTTACCTTCAACATCGCGCTGTCCATCATGGTGTTGCTGGTTGCGATGTTTACTCAGCGTACTTTGGATTTTGCTGCATTCCCGACCATTCTGTTGTTCTCGACTTTACTGCGTTTATCCCTAAACGTGGCCTCTACTCGTATTATTCTGATGGATGGGCATACCGGTGCTGCGGCAGCAGGACGGGTGGTTGAAGCATTTGGCCATTTCCTGGTGGGCGGTAACTTCGCCATCGGTATCGTGGTCTTTGTTATTTTAGTTATCATCAACTTTATGGTCATCACCAAAGGGGCAGGGCGTATTGCTGAAGTTGGCGCACGTTTTGTTCTTGATGGTATGCCCGGTAAACAGATGGCCATCGACGCCGACTTAAACGCCGGTTTGATTGGGGAAGACGAAGCGAAAAAGCGCCGCTCTGATGTGACACAAGAAGCGGACTTCTACGGTTCAATGGACGGGGCCAGTAAGTTTGTTCGTGGTGATGCGGTTGCTGGGTTACTGATCATGGTCATTAACGTGGTCGGCGGCCTGTTAGTCGGGGTACTCCAGCACAACATGGCCGTGGGTCATGCAGCAGAAACCTATACGTTGTTGACCATTGGTGATGGCTTGGTTGCGCAAATCCCGGCATTGGTTATATCCACTGCCGCGGGTGTTATTGTTACCCGAGTGAGCACTGATCAGGATGTAGGCCAGCAAATGGTCACCCAGTTGTTCAACAACCCGCGGGTGATGGTGTTGAGTGCTGCCGTATTGGGTTTACTGGGTATGGTGCCCGGTATGCCTAACTTTGTGTTTCTGTTATTTACCGCGGCGTTATTGGCTCTGGCCTGGCGTTTACGGGGTAAACAGTCGCAGCAACCGGCAGCCGCAGAAGCACCGGCCATGCAGGATCAACAACCAGCGACGGAAGCCACCTGGTCAGATGTTCAACTGGAAGATCCTCTGGGTATGGAAGTCGGCTATCGCCTAATCCCGATGGTCGATTTCCAGCAAAATGGTGAGTTACTCGGGCGTATCCGCAGTATCCGCAAAAAGTTTGCTCAGGAAATGGGCTATTTGCCGCCGGTGGTTCATATCAGGGATAATCTGGAACTCCCGCCTGCCAGTTATCGGATCCTGATGAAAGGGGTCGAAATTGGCAGCGGCGAAGCCCATCCGGGCCGCTGGCTGGCGATCAACCCAGGTAATGCGGTGGGGACATTGCCTGGCGAAGCGACACAAGATCCAGCCTTTGGTTTGGCTGCGGTATGGATTGAAAGTGCATTACGTGAACAAGCACAGATTCAAGGGTTTACCGTGGTCGAGGCCAGTACGGTCGTCGCCACGCATTTGAATCATCTGATCAGTCAATATGCGAGTGACTTGTTCGGTCGTCAGGAAACCCAGCAGCTGTTAGATAGGGTTTCACAAGAGATGCCGAAGCTGACCGAGGACTTTATTCCCGGAGTGGTGACCTTAACCACGTTGCATAAGGTGCTGCAAAACCTGTTAATGGAGCGGGTCTCTATTCGTGATATGCGCACCATTATTGAGACGCTTGCCGAGCATGCGCCCAATCAAACCGACCCTTATGAGTTAACCGCAGTGGTACGCGTCGCGCTGGGCCGCTCAATTGCCCAGCAATGGTTCCCTGGTACCGGCGAGATTCAGGTCATTGGTTTGGATGCGGCCTTGGAACGCTTGTTATTACAAGCACTGCAAGGTGGTAGCGGTTTAGAACCGGGGCTGGCTGATCGCCTACTGGAACAATCCAAGCAAGCACTGCAACGTCAAGAGATGCTGGGCGCGCCGCCAGTGTTGTTGGTTAACCACGCATTGCGTGCATTATTAGCCCGCTTCCTGCGCCGTAGCTTGCCGCAGATGGTGGTGCTGTCGAATTTGGAAATCGGCGACAATCGTCAAATCCGTATGACCTCAACCATTGGAGCGGCCTGATGCTGACTTGTCTTTCCCGAAGAGTTCTGGTGGGCTTGTTTTCAATTGGAATATTGCCATTGAATGCAATGGCTTCAGGTTCCTGGGTGGCAGATGATATTGGCATTACCCAGAGTGTGCGCGGTGTGGCAATCTCCGCCAAGCCGCTGCAATCACCGGTCGCACTGGCGCAAGATAATGCGCGAATTGTGTCGATAAGTTGGCGCTACCAATTAATGTCAGCAGCACCAGATGGTTTACAAGTTAAGTTATGTACGCCAACCCGCTGTATGCCTCTTGAGGGGGGCAGCGGGCTGAGTCGCGGATTGGCCGGGGAAGCGGCTGCGACTCAACTGACATTTATCTACTTTATCGCAGGAAAAGGGCGGGTCAATCCGCCACTGCAGGTTATTAATCACCAGGTCATCGTTAATTATCGTTAAATCCAAAATGGATAAGTGAAGGAGCAACATATAGGAAGTAGCATCATGCTGCTTAGTTCTTTTGCCTGCGCTGTTGAATGTAATGACATCGCCATCATACTGCAAAAAATCAAACTCAAAAGTACACTCTGTTTTTTCATATACCCTCCTTTAAACTAAGCCAGCGGTTGCTTAGTCGCATTAGATTAATGCATCGTGAAAAATGCAGAGAGTCTATTTTATGAGACGAATGTAAACTATTTTGATAATAATAATATATCACAATATATATATACATGCTAAATATAACCTGACAATTAAATTAACAAGCTAATATTACCATGATGATTTTTTTTTGCATTTCATTTGTCATTGCTGTTATTTTTAATTTTTTAATTTTATTTTTGTAAGTTCTGCTATTCTATTGTTAGTGTTTGCGAGAGAGAAGAAGTTATTTCTTGTCGCTGTTTTCATTTCTGTTGCTTAAGTAAATATTACCGCGTTAATTTATACCTAAGGGGTACACTAATGTATTCATTTTTTAATACGCTAACTGTGACTAAAATCATTAGCAGGCTAATATTATCGATCGGTTTAATATTTGGAATATTTACTTATGGGTTCTCACAGCAACATTATTTTAATTCAGAAGCGTTAGAGAACCCCGCTGAACATAATGAGGCTTTCAATAAGATAATCAGTACCGGAACCAGTCTGGCGGTATCGGGTAATGCATCCAATATCACCAGGTCAATGGTAAATGACGCGGCAAATCAGGAAGTAAAACACTGGTTAAATAGATTTGGGACAACTCAGGTCAATGTTAACTTTGATAAAAAGTTCTCCCTCAAAGAAAGTTCTCTTGATTGGCTGTTGCCTTGGTATGACTCTGCTTCATATGTCTTTTTTAGTCAGTTGGGTATAAGAAATAAAGACAGTCGCAATACCCTTAATATCGGCGCTGGGGTGCGTACCTTCCAACAAAGTTGGATGTATGGCTTTAACACTTTCTATGACAATGATATGACCGGGCACAATCATCGTATTGGCGTGGGTGCAGAAGCCTGGACTGATTATTTACAATTATCGGCCAATGGTTATTTTCGCCTCAATGGTTGGCATCAATCTCGTGATTTCGCGGACTATAATGAGCGCCCGGCAAGCGGGGGCGACATTCACGTCAAAGCGTATTTACCTGCGCTGCCACAATTGGGCGGGAAATTAAAATATGAGCAGTACCGTGGTGAGCGGGTGGCTTTATTTGGTAAAGATAACCTGCAAAGTAACCCTTATGCGGTGACCACAGGGCTTATTTATACGCCGATCCCCTTCATTACACTGGGGGTCGATCAACGAATGGGAAAAAGTCGGCAGCATGAAATACAATGGAACTTACAAATGGATTATCGCCTCGGCGAAAGTTTTCGTTCGCAGTTTAGCCCCGCAGTGGTGGCCGGAACTCGTTTACTGGCTGAGAGCCGTTATAATCTGGTTGAGCGCAATCCAAATATTGTTCTGGAATACCAAAAACAGAATACTATCAAATTGGCATTTTCACCCGCCGTACTCTCCGGCCTGCCGGGGCAGGTTTATTCCGTTAGTGCACAAATACAGTCTCAATCTGCACTACAACGTATTCTCTGGAATGATGCGCAATGGGTTGCTGCCGGCGGCAAATTAATACCCGTCAGTGCAACAGATTACAATGTGGTCTTACCGCCTTATAAACCGATGGCACCAGCGAGTCGTACTGTGGGGAAAACCGGCGAGAGCGAAGCGGCGGTCAATACCTATACCCTCAGCGCCACGGCTATCGATAACCACGGCAATAGTTCTAATCCAGCTACGTTGACCGTTATTGTGCAGCAACCTCAGTTCGTTATTACCTCGGAAGTGACTGATGATGGTGCGCTTGCTGATGGCAGGACTCCCATCACGGTGAAATTTACAGTGACTAATATTGATAGTACGCCGGTTGCCGAGCAAGAGGGGGTGATAACCACCAGTAATGGTGCGCTTCCCAGTAAAGTCACAAAAAAAACCGATGCACAGGGTGTGATAAGCATTGCATTAACTAGCTTCACTGTTGGGGTGTCAGTCGTCACTTTAGATATTCAGGGGCAACAGGCTACTGTTGATGTACGATTTGCCGTGCTGCCGCCAGATGTCACAAACTCAAGTTTTAACGTTTCTCCATCTGATATTGTTGCCGATGGCTCCATGCAGTCGATACTCACCTTTGTTCCGCGTAATAAAAATAATGAGTTTGTCAGTGGGATAACAGATCTTGAATTTATACAAAGTGGTGTTCCGGTAACTATTAGTCCGGTAACCGAAAATGCTGACAACTATACCGCCAGTGTGGTGGGAAATTCGGTAGGAGATGTCGATATTACGCCGCAGGTGGGGGGGGAATCACTAGACTTGTTGCAGAAAAGAATCACCCTGTACCCAGTACCGAAGATAACCGGCATTAACGTGAATGGTGAGCAATTTGCCACAGATAAAGGCTTCCCGAAAACTACCTTTAATAAAGCCACGTTCCAATTGGTGATGAATGACGATGTGGCGAATAATACTCAATATGACTGGACATCATCCTATGCGGCCAGTGCGCCGGTTGATAATCAGGGTAAAGTCAATATTGCCTATAAAACCTATGGTAGCACCGTCACTGTGACGGCAAAAAGTAAAAAATTCCCGAGTTATACGGCAACATATCAATTCAAACCTAATTTGTGGGTGTTCTCCGGCACCATGTCACTGCAATCAAGTGTCGAGGCGAGTCGAAATTGCCAGCGCACTGATTTTACTGCGCTGATCGAGTCCGCACGCGCCAGTAATGGTTCGCGTTCACCAGACGGTACTCTGTGGGGAGAGTGGGGAAGTTTGGCAACCTATGATAGCGCTGAGTGGCCATCGGGTAACTATTGGACTAAAAAGACCAGTACAGATTTTGTCACTATGGATATGACCACCGGTGACATACCAACATCTGCGGCTACGGCGTATCCGCTGTGTGCGGAGCCGCAATAGTGCTAAATACCAATCTTGCGGCCCAGCAAACTGGCACCTTTAGCGTGACCATCTGGCCCATACAGTGATTGGCCGTGGCGCGTATTCAAAACCGCCAGCGCCTGAGTGTTATGCTCAATATGCTGTTGCAGCAAAAGCCCGTTATGCAGGTTGCCGTAGCGCAGGCCTTCGGCCAGTTCCAAAATACGCTGCCAGCGCTCAGCTAGCGCAGGAACGTTGCTGTAGGGCGCTTGAATATTTATGTTTTTTTCGGTGGTGAGCCGGGTCTGGTCCAGATAAGCCAAGGTCGCCAAAATTGAACTTTTTTGTTCAGTGACGCCTTGCAACACGATACCTTGAATCCGACCGGAGCACAGCAGTTGCTGCTCTTGTGCTACTACGGTTTTCAGGGATTCAAGCAGTTCCAGTTGCTGGTCCAGATTAGTTTGTAATCTTTCCACCACCACCTATCCTTTTACGGTTAATAATTTTACGGTCAACGATTGTTGTGACGTTTAGCTATTCTTCAGGTCATCGGCAACATTTTTGAGCAAGGCATCGGCAATTTTACCGGTGTCCATGGTCAGTTGGCCTGAACGGATCGCCTGTTTTAAGGTTTCGACACGTTCTACATTGATGTCCTGGCTGCCCGGTTGCATCAATTTTGCCTGCGCGTCGCTCAATTTAACCTCAGTACCACTTACCGGTGTTTTTGATTGAGCAGAAGGTTTACGCGTTTGTTGCGCAATATCACTGGTTTCCCGTGGCTGCACTGGTGTTACCGGTAATAGCGGCTGAGTGCGATCAATACTCATGTTCTGTTGCTCCCTCTATAGCGGGATTGACGTTTATCGACCCGCAAGACTTTTATCTTTCAGTAAAAGAATGGCTGGATTGTCACTATGTCACCTGCAAATAATGTTACCCGCAAATAACTGCATATTAGAGTTATCGGCACAGGTTAAAAAAACTTTAATCACTATAACAGAATATGTACGGTGCCATCGTCGGCTACGGTGCCACTGACGATTTGGCCAGATGCCATGCGCACCCGAACATTATCTTGAATGGCCGCATTATTCATCGCTTTACCATTACTGTTAACATTAAATCCCTCACCCTGCGCCAAGACCTGCACATCTTGCCCTGCTTTTATTATCCACAGGCGGCGCAACATATTGCGTGTCAGCGGTTGACCAGCATTGATTGGCCGTAAACTGACCGCACCTTGAGCAAAGTTGGGTTCTAATAACGCACCGGGAGGCAGGGTATCGAGCCGACCTTGTTTCATTTCGATATCTTGCAGTGTCATTTTTGCACCGGCTGCCAGTTGACGAGCCGCCACTGCATAATGGCCACTGACTTGTACTTGGGTCTGAATAAAACGCCGCACGCCATCACAACGCACCGACAGACTGATATTGCCCCAAGGGCGGGCATTAGCCGGTAGCGTTATCTCCGGCATATCACATTGTGGCCACTGGTTCTGCGGGGTTTTAATCACCACCTTAACCTGGCTCTCTTTATCCGGATATTGCTGTTGGAAGAATTGATTTACCTGCACTGATAAATCTGCCGCCATCGCCTGATGAGTGGCGGCTTGACTCAGCAACAGCCCCCCCAATGCACATGTTATGACGCCATTTCTGTTCATTGCCACCCATCTCTTCTCCGTCTACACAACCCGGTAACACCGAATCGGCCCCTGTTACCCACTAGTGTACCTGTACCTTGCTGAGGTTAAGGGAACAAATAGCAACGCATTTAGCCCTTATTCTGACGATAGGCTTCCCTGTACGGCGTTTATGCTGTCGGCTCCAAATTCTAACCTTGCGGGGGGACTATGCTCGACAAACTGGACGGTGCTCTGCGTTTTCAACAAGAGGCGCTTAATTTGCGCGCGCAACGACAGGAGATCCTGTCGTCCAATATTGCTAATGCGGATACACCCGGCTTTCAGGCACGTGATATTGATTTCTCCAGCCAACTGAAAAAAGTCATGGAGCAAGGACGTGCCAGCGGTACTGGGGTGTCGCTCAGTTTGACGTCAGCCCGTCATATCCCGGCAAGTACAGTTCAGCCACCTGATCTTGATTTGTTATTCCGTGTCCCGGATCAGCCATCAATGGATGGCAACACGGTAGATATGGACCGTGAACGTACGAATTTTGCCGATAACAGCCTGAAATATCAGACCGATTTGACCGTTCTTGGCGGCCAGATCAAAGGGATGATGTCAGTGTTACAACAAGGATAAGACGGATGTCTTTACTGAATATTTTTGATATTGCCGGTTCTGCATTATCAGCCCAATCGCAGCGGTTGAACGTTAGCGCCAGTAACATGGCGAACGCCGACAGCGTAACAGGCCCAGATGGCCAGCCTTACCGCGCCAAGCAAGTGGTGTTTCAGGTGGCAGCTCAGCCGGGGCAAGAAACGGGCGGCGTACGTGTGGCACAGATAATCGATGATCCGGCACCGGATCGTTTGGTCTTCCAACCCGGCAATCCGCTGGCTGATGCCAAGGGGTATGTTCGTATGCCAAACGTTGATGTGACCGGCGAGATGGTGAACACCATTTCAGCTTCACGCAGTTATCAAGCTAACGTTGAAGTATTGAATACGACCAAATCGTTGATGCTCAAGACGCTGACACTGGGTCAATAACAGGAACCTGCATAAATGGCCATTACGAATTCCCTGACCGATAGTGATTACGGTATTAACAGCACTACCGGTACCAGTTCGACCACCGGCAGTAGCAGCCAAGATCTGCAAAACAGTTTCCTGACATTGTTGGTGGCACAGTTAAAAAATCAGGATCCGACCAACCCAATGCAAAACAACGAGTTGACCACGCAATTAGCGCAGATCAACACCGTGAGCGGCATTGAAAAGTTGAATACTACGCTGGGTTCTATCTCCGGTCAGATTGATAACAGCCAATCTTTGCAGGCGAGCAGCCTGATTGGTCGCGGTGTGATGGTTCCGGGAACCAACGTGTTGGCTGGCAGCAAAGATGGCGTTGTGACGACAACACCGTTTGGTGTTGAGCTGGAGCGTGCCGCAGACAAAGTGACGGCCACTATCACCGACAGCAATGGCGTGGCTGTCCGAACCATTGAGATTGGCGGCCTGACGGCGGGTGTGCATGCCTTTACCTGGGATGGTTCGCTGGAAGCGGGCGGCAATGCACCGGATGGCGCTTATACCGTCACTATCAGTGCGACTAATGGGGGCGCACAAGTGGTTGCTACACCATTGAGCTATGCCATTGTCAACGGCGTCACCCGTGGTAGTGATGGCTCCAAACTGGATCTGGGGCTGGCAGGCACTATCACGATGGATAAGGTCCGTCAGATTTTGTAAGCCGGTATATCCGTCACACTTCAAGCTGCACGTGCGTTGGCTACGTTCAATAACCCGAATCACTTACCACAGTAAGCTCATCGGGATTATCTCACTTGCCGCCTTTCTGCAACTCGAATTGTTTAGGGTATACGAGTAAAAAATTAGCAAAAACAATCAGTAGTAAAACAATCAGTAGTAAAACAAGCAGTAGCAAAAAACATTAGGGTGAAGCAATGATTCGAACTGATTCACCATCATTTTTAAAAGTAGCGTTTGATATGTCATCAATGCTTAAGGTCTTTCACGGACCCCGAATCTAACGGAGAAGAAAATGGGCTTTTCTCAAGCAGTCAGCGGTTTGAACGCAGCGTCCAGTAACCTGGATGTGATCGGTAACAACATCGCCAACTCGGCGACGTCAGGTTTTAAAGCCGGCTCAGTTTCTTTTGCCGATATGTTTGCCGGCTCTCAGACCGGGATGGGCGTTAAAGTCGCAGGCATCACTCAGGACTTTAACGATGGTACCACCACCACCACTAACCGCCGTCTGGATCTGGCTATTAGTCAAAGTGGTTTCTTCCGTATGCAAGACAGCAGTGGCGGTGTGTTATATGCCCGTAACGGCCAGTTTAAACTGGATGAGAACCGCAATATCGTCAATATGCAGGGCCTGAGCTTAACCGGCTACCCGGCAACCGGTACCCCGCCGACCGTACAGCAAGGGGCGAACCCGGTAGCGCTGTCTGTTCCGCAGAATATGATCCCAGCCAAGGCGACGACCTCAGGCACTATGGTCGCTAACCTGACCTCAACCCATGATGTTATTCCTGTTGCCACTACTTTTGATCCCACCAAGCCTGATACCTACAGTTTCGTCAATAACATGACCACCTTCGATAGCTTGGGTAACCGCCATGAAATCAACGTGTTCTACGTTAAACGCTCTGAAAGTACTACGGCGGGTAACACCTGGGATGTCTACACCCTTGATAGCAGCGCTAAACCGGCTGAAACAGCGGATAAACGCGGCTCCATGACGTTTGATACTAACGGCGCACTGCAAAGTGTCACTAATGGCACTAATCCAGCCAGTACCTCTGACTTCACATTAACTATCCCAATGGGTGTGGTTAACGGCGCACCGGCACAGACTTTCACGCTGAGTGTGGCGGGCAGTAAGCAGCAAAATACCGGTACAGATAGCATTGTCACCCAAAACCAAACTGGCTACGCCGCCGGTGAATTCACGGGCTTCCAGATTAATAACGATGGATCGATAGTCGGTACCTATTCCAACTCACAAACTCAGTTGCTCGGTCAAATCGTGATGGTCAACTTTGCCAACCCTGAAGGTTTGTCATCCGAAGGCGATAACGTATGGAAAGAAACACTTTCATCCGGTAACCCAATCCTTGGCACGGCGGGCAGTGGCGGTTTCGGTACATTGACCAGCGGCGCACTGGAATCCTCTAACGTGGATTTGAGTAAAGAACTGGTCAACATGATTGTGGCGCAGCGTAACTACCAGTCTAATGCGCAAACCATCAAAACCCAGGATCAGATCTTACAAACTCTGGTTAACCTGCGTTAATCGAACTGACGGGACTCGCTCATGGATCACGCAATATACACCGCAATGGGGGCTGCCCGGCAGTCACTCGAACTGCAAGCGGTTACCGCTAATAACCTGGCCAATGCCTCGACGCCGGGTTTTCGCTCGCAGTTGGCGGCGATGCGGGCTGTGCCTATTGATGGGCCAAGTATGGCCACTCGCACCATGGTCACAGCATCGACCCCCGGCGTAGATATCAGCCAGGGGACGATGAACTACAGCGGTCGCCCGTTGGATGTGGCCTTACAGCAAGATGGCTATTTGGCGGTTCGGCTGCCCGATGGCACTGAGGCTTATACCCGTAACGGGAATATTCAAATCTCGGCTGATGGGCAAATGACAGTGCAGGGTTACCCGCTAATGGGTGATAACGGCCCGATTGAAGTGCCTCCGCAGGCGGCTGTCACTATTGCTGCCGATGGCACTATTTCGGCACTGAACGCCGGTGATTCACCGAATACCATTGCTCAGCTTGGGCAGATTAAACGGGTTAGAGCAACGGCGGGTGAAGTGATGCACGGCGATGATGGGTTGTTCCATCTGACACCTGAGACGCAACAAGCGCGGGGTGCTCAGTTGGCGAATGACCCGCTTATCAAGATTATGCCGGGCGTGCTGGAAGGCAGTAACGTGAAAGCGGTTGAAGCCATGGCCGACATGATTGCCAATGCCCGTAGTTTCGAAATGCAGATGAAAGTCATCCACAGTGTGGACGAAAACGAACAGCGCGCTAATCAACTGTTAGCAATGAGCTAAGCGCTTAGGCGCAGAGGAATAAACTGATGATCCGATCACTCTGGATTGCCAAAACCGGCCTGGATGCCCAGCAGACCAATATGGATGTTATCGCCAACAACCTGGCGAACGTCAGCACCAATGGCTTTAAACGCCAACGGGCGGTTTTTGAAGATCTGTTATACCAAACCATGCGTCAACCGGGAGCACAATCTTCCGAGCAGACCACCTTGCCATCGGGGTTGCAGATTGGTACCGGTGTTCGTCCGGTTGCCACTGAGCGCTTACATAGCCAGGGTAATCTGTCCAAAACCGATAACACCAAAGATGTGGCTATCAAAGGCGAGGGGTTCTTTCAGGTACAAATGCCTGATGGCACCAATGCCTATACCCGTGATGGCTCTTTTCAGACGGACCAAAATGGCCAGTTGGTCACCTCCGGTGGTTTTCAGATACAACCGGCGATTACCATTCCAGCCAACGCGATGAGCATGACAGTTGGGCGTGACGGTATCGTCAGTGTCACCTTGCCGGGGCAAACTGCCACTCAGCAAGTGGGGCAACTGACACTGGCTACATTTATTAACAACAGTGGCCTGGAAAGTGTCGGCGAAAACCTCTACCAGGAAACCGCCAGTTCCGGTGCACCGAATGAAACTACGCCGGGTCTGAACGGCGGCGGCTTGTTGTATCAGGGGTATGTCGAGACGTCTAACGTCAATGTGGCAGAAGAGTTGGTCAACATGATCCAGACGCAACGCGCCTATGAAATAAACAGTAAAGCGGTTTCAACTTCAGATCAGATGTTGCAAAAACTGACACAGCTGTAAATCCGCTCTCGGGGGGCAATGATGCCCCCTGATTGCCGCAGAATGGCTGATCTTGCCAGCCACCAACAGGTTACAGGACAGATAATCAGAGATGGATAGAAAGCCGCTGCGTAAATTAGCTGAGTTGAGATGGGTGGGGGCGCCTTTGATGGCAACGCTGCTACTCAATGGCTGCGCGTATATTCCGCACAAATCACTGGTAGATGGTTCGACGTCTGCCCAGCCTGCTCCTGCCAGTGCGCCACTACCGAATGGCTCTATTTTCCAGGCTGCCCAGCCGATGAACTATGGTTATCAGCCACTGTTCGAAGACCGTCGCCCACGTAATGTCGGTGATACGCTGACGATTACTTTGCAGGAAAATGTCAGTGCCAGCAAAAGCTCTTCAGCCAATGCGAGCCGCAATGGTTCCAGCAAATTTGGTGTTGCGACTGCTCCTCGCTATCTCGAAGGGTTACTGGGTAATGCACGCGCGGATATGGATATTTCTGGTGATAACACCTTTGGTGGCAAGGGGGGTGCCAATGCGAACAACACCTTCAGTGGCACCATCACGGTGACCGTTGATCAAGTGCTGGCTAATGGCAACTTGCATGTGGTGGGTGAGAAACAGATAGCAATTAATCAGGGCACCGAATTCATTCGCTTCTCTGGGGTCGTTAACCCACGCACCATCAGCGGCAGCAATACTGTGACCTCAACTCAGGTGGCAGATGCGCGTATCGAGTATGTAGGTAATGGTTATATCAATGAAGCGCAAACCATGGGCTGGTTGCAGCGGTTCTTCCTTAATGTTTCGCCATACTAAGAGGCCCATTGATGCGTAAACAGTCACTTATCACTCAATTTATTATGCAGCTTGTTGTGCTGTTCATGCTGGTGTCATCACCGGCGTCAGCCGAGCGTATCCGCGATTTGGTGACCGTTCAGGGCGTGCGCGATAACGCATTAATTGGTTATGGTCTGGTGGTCGGTTTAGATGGTTCCGGTGACCAAACCATGCAAACACCGTTTACCACGCAAAGTCTGAGTAACATGTTGTCCCAACTGGGGATTACCGTGCCACCGGGCACCAATATGCAGCTCAAAAACGTGGCCGCAGTGATGGTTACCGCTAAGCTACCGGCGTTTTCCCGTGCCGGGCAAACCATTGATGTGGTGGTGTCCTCAATGGGGAATGCCAAAAGTATTCGTGGTGGTACGCTGCTGATGACCCCGCTAAAAGGGGTCGATAATCAGGTTTATGCTCTGGCACAGGGTAACGTATTAGTGGGCGGTGCTGGTGCTTCTTCTGGTGGTAGCAGTGTTCAGGTCAACCAATTAACGGGTGGGCGCATCAGCAATGGTGCGACTATTGAACGCGAACTGCCAACCACCTTTGGCAGCGATGGGGTGATAAATCTGCAATTGAATACTGAAGATTTCACCACCGCACAGCAGGTCAGTGATGCCATTAACCGCCAACGTGGTTTTGGTTCCGCCAGCGCCATTGACGCCCGGACTATTCAGGTTTTGGTGCCGCGCGGCAACAGTTCGCAAGTACGTTTCCTGGCGGATATCCAGAATATCCCAGTGAATATTGATGCCGGTGATGCCAAGGTCATTATCAACTCCCGTACTGGCTCGGTGGTGATGAACCGTAATGTGGTATTGGACTCCTGCGCTGTCGCGCAAGGGAACCTGTCGGTAGTGGTGGATAAACAAAATACCGTCAGTCAGCCTGATACACCTTTCGGTGGTGGTCAGACGGTTGTGACACCGAATACTCAGATTTCCGTTCAGCAACAAGGTGGCGTATTGCAGCGCGTTAATGCCAGCCCAAATCTGAATAATGTGGTTCGGGCTTTGAACTCACTGGGCGCTACCCCGATTGATTTAATGTCTATCTTGCAGGCAATGCAAAGTGCTGGCTGCTTACGGGCTAAATTGGAAATTATCTAATGAGTGATTTGATGGCAAGGTCCGGCAGCGCCAATGAAATGTTCGGGGCAGCTTATGATACCCAATCACTGAACACCTTAAAACGCGATGCAGCCAGAGATCCCGATGGCAACCTGAAGAAGGTTGCACAGCAGGTGGAGGGGATGTTTGTGCAGCTGATGCTGAAAAGTATGCGTTCTGCGCTGCCGCAAGATGGCGTTATGAACAGTGATCAAACGCGGCTCTATACCTCAATGTATGACCAACAGATTGCTCAGCAAATGTCGGTCAAAGGGTTAGGGCTGGCGGATATGATGGTGGAGCAGCTTTCGGGTACGACTTCACCGAGTGAAACTGCCGGTACAGTGCCAATGATGCTGGATAACGAAGTCTTGCAAACCCTGCCTGCGCAAGCATTGGAGCAAATGGTGCGCCGGGCAATACCGACACCACCGGCCAATAATTCAGTGTCACTGCCACAAAGCACCGGTAACTTCGTCGCACGTATGTCGATTCCGGCACAAATTGCCAGCCAACAGAGTGGTATTCCGCATCAGCTTATTATGGCGCAGGCCGCGCTGGAATCTGGTTGGGGTCAGCGAGAGATCCCAACAGCTGATGGCAAAAGCAGCTACAACGTCTTTGGTATCAAAGCAGGCAGCAACTGGGATGGCCCGGTCAGTGAAATCACCACCACGGAATATGAGCAAGGTGTGGCGAAGAAAACCAAAGCCCGCTTCCGGGTTTATGGCTCCTACGTCGAGGCTGTCAGTGATTATGTCAAATTGCTGACTCAAAATCCGCGCTACGCCAATGTCGCTGCGGCCCAAAGCCCTGAACAAGGCGCGCATGCTTTGCAACGTGCCGGTTATGCGACTGATCCGCAATATGCCCAAAAATTGGTGAGTGTCATTCAGCAAATGAAGAATGCCGGCGAACAGGCGGTAAAAGCCTACAGCAGCGATTTGGGTGATCTCTTCTAATAGGCTATTTTACTGGCCAATTTTGGAAATTGAACCCAGTTTACACCCATATTTTCACTCAAGTTTTCCAAACTCGGGCCGATACTCTGAATAGGCTGTGCGGGGGCTTAGGTTTCCTCAGGCAGTATCCCCATATTAATAAATGCAGGTGTGCGATGTGAATCGCCTGCGGTAAAAGGATCTCTTCATGTCCAATAGTTTAATGAATACTGCGATGAGTGGTCTGAGCGCAGCACAATATGCCCTGAGCACCGTCAGTAACAACATCACCAATTTCCAGGTGGCCGGTTATAACCGTCAGAACACCATTTTTGCCCAAAATGGTGGGACATTAAGTCCTGCGGGTTTTATTGGTAACGGTGTGTCGGTGACCGGTGTTAACCGTGAGTATAACGCCTTTATTACCAACCAATTGCGTGCCTCGCAAACGCAAAGCAGTGGGCTGACAACCTATTATCAACAAATTTCACAAATTGATAATTTACTGTCCAATACCTCAAATAATATCTCAACCACGATGCAGGACTTCTTTAGTAACTTGCAAAATCTGGTGAGTAACGCGGGCGATGATGCTGCGCGTAAAACAGTATTAGGTAAAGCTGAAGGGTTGGTTAACCAATTCCAAAATGCCGATAAATATCTGCGTGATATGGATACCGGCGTTAATCAAAAGATAAGCGATAGTGCGACGCAAATTAATAACTATGCCGAACAAATCGCCAAGCTAAATGACCAAATTACCCGCCTACGTGGTAGCAGTGGTAGTGAGCCAAATGCTTTGCTCGATCAACGTGACCAACTGGTAACCGAGTTAAACCAGATTGTCGCCGTGACGGTAACCCAGCAAGATGGCGATACTTACAATGTGTCATTTGCCGGTGGTTTGTCTCTGGTTCAGGGGCCGAATGCCTATAAAGTGGAAGCTATCCCCTCCAGTGCCGATGCGACTCGCCTGACATTGGGCTATAACCGCGGCTCTGGCGACACCATGGAGATCGACGAAAGTCGTCTGACTACCGGGTCACTGGGTGGAACCTTGAAATTCCGCAGTGAAGCGCTGGATAGCGCCCGTAACCAATTAGGGCAATTGGCGCTGGTGATGGCTGATAGCTTTAACACCCAACATAAAGCTGGCTTTGATGCTAATGGCGATGCGGGCACCGACTTTTTTAGCTTCGCTCAACCTACAGCGATAAAAAATGCTAAAAATCAAGGTGATGCTGGTTTAACTGTGGCTTATACCGATACCTCTAAAGTCAAAGCCAGTGATTATAGTGTGGAATTTGATGGGACTAACTGGCAGGTCACACGCCTGTCGGATAACACCAAAGTGCCTACCACGGCGGGTGCGGATGCCAACGGTAAGCCGACGCTAAACTTTGACGGTGTAGCGGTCAGTATTGATAACGGCGCAACTGGCCCGCAAGCCAAAGATAAATTCACCATCAAAACTGTGTCCAGCGTTGCTGCTAACTTGCAGGTCGATATTAAAGACTCCAGCATGATTGCGGCGGGTGGTACAGCTGATGGTGGCGCGAGTGACAACGTCAACGCACAAGCACTGTTAGATCTACAAACCAAGAAGCTGGTTGATGGTAAAGCAACACTTTCAGGTGCTTATGCCGGGTTAGTCAGTAATGTGGGTAACCAGACGGCTACAGCGAAAACCAACAGCACGGCACAGGCCAACATCGTTACCCAGTTAACCGCAGAACAGCAGTCAATTTCCGGGGTAAATCTGGATGAAGAGTACGGCGATTTACAACGTTTCCAGCAATATTATCTGGCGAATGCGCAGGTGATTCAGACTGCTTCAACTTTGTTTAATGCGCTGCTGGACTTGCGCGGTTAAGTTTGGTCAGCGGCAGGGCGTTGCTGCCGCTACTTATCTCATTTTAGGTTTAGTCAGTATTGCGCTCAATGCGGGAAAACTGACTAAGCTGTTGCTAAAAAGGAACTGACATCATGCGCTTAAGTACCAGCATGCTGTATCAGCAAAATATGCAGGGTGTCACTAATGCCCAATCCCTGTGGATGCAGTCGGGCCAACAACTCTCGACGGGCAAACGGGTGGTCAATCCTTCTGATGATCCGATGGCGGCCTCTCAGGCGGTTATGGTGTCACAGTCCCAGTCGGAAAATAGCCAGTACACCTTAGCGCGAAGCTTTGCGCGTCAAAGTTCCTCGCTGGAAACCACTGTATTATCACAGGCGACCTCCACCATTCAGTCAATTCAAAGTCTGATCATTGGTGCCGCTAAAGACTCTTTGAGTGATGATGACCGGGCGTCAATGGCAACACAATTGCAGGGTCTAAAAGATCAGTTGCTAAATCAGGCCAACTCAACTGACGGTAATGGCCGCTATATGTTTGGTGGCTTTCAAAGCGATAAAGCGCCTTTCGCGGTGAGCAATACAGGTGAAGTGACTTACGTAGGGGGGGATGTTGCGATTCAACAACGGGTAGACTCAAACCGTACCATGACGGTGGGGCATACCGGTTCCAGCGTATTTATGGCATTAACCAGCAATGCGACACCAGAGCCAAATGATGTGAATGGTGATCCGGTGGCCGCTGAAAGCAATATCTTTAATACCATCGACACGGTTCTAAAATCATTGAAGACCCCACTGCAAGGCGCAACGGATGCTGTGAAGCAACAGGCTTCTGATGAGATGGATAAAGGTATCCGTGGTATGGCTAACTCACTGAATAACGTGCTGTCAGTACAGGCTGAGATTGGTACGCAATTACAGGAATTAGACAGTCTTGACAGCCTGGGTTCTGATCGTACGTTGATCAACAAACAGCGTTTGAGTGATTTACAAGATGTGGACTGGAACTCAGCTATCTCGTCTTATGTCATGCAGCAGGCTGCATTGCAGGCTTCTTACACCACATTCACCAATATGCAGGGCTTGTCTTTGTTTCAACTGAATAAATAAATCGTCTCATACCCTAAATAATTCGAGTTGCATAAAGGCAGCCAACACACATGCAGCTTGAAGTATGACGGGTATATACCTGTGGGTCAGCCCCGCAGGTTACCTCTTAGGTGTACTTAAACCGGGTACACTTTTTGGTATGTCACCTTTTCCCACTAAGGTTTGGGGTGACATACCTTCTTTTCTATCCGTCATCTTTCAAGTTGCAGCGGTGTTGACTGCACTCACTTACCCGAATCACTTACTGATGTAAGCTCATCGGGATAATCTCGTTTGCCGCCTTGCTGCAACATGAAATCTATTGGATAGAGGTATGCCGTCATCTTTCAAGCTGCAGCGGTGTTGACTGCACTCACTTACCCGAATCACTTACTGATGTAAGCTCATCGGGATAATCTCGTTTGCCGCCTTGCTGCAACATGGAATCTATTGGATAGAGGTATGCCGTCATCTTTCAAGTTGCAGCGGTGTTGACTGCACTCACTTACCCGAATCACTTACTGCAATCTTAAATTCTAACTTGCCAGGCCACTTAGTACCCCCGCCAGGCGGTCAAAAAACTCGCCAAACAGATGCTCGGTAAAAGGTGCCAATAACGGCATGATTAATCCCAGCGAGATAATACCGACCGTCAATGTGAGTGGGAAACCAATAACGAAAACAGAAAGTTGTGGCGTCATGCGGTTAAGCATCCCTAACGCCATGTTTAGGGTCAGTAACAGAGTAATAAGCGGTAATGCCAGCATCAGTCCATTCATAAAGATCAACGAACCGGCCTGGGTTAACGCCAGGAAACCATTACCATTAAGCGGTTCGAACTGGATAGGTAAGGTATGAAAACTGTCAGCTAATAAAGAAATCAGCCATAAATGCCCATCGAACGAGAGAAATAACAGCATCGCTAGCAAGTTTAGCAACCGGGCAAGAACTGGCATATTCGGCCCGCCGGAGGGGTCAAAGAAGGTGGCGAAAGACAAGCCCATTTGTAAACCAATCACCTCACCGGCCAATCGGATAGCCGCAAAAGCAAACTGCATAGTCAAGCCAATAGCGACGCCGATCAATACTTGCTGGCCAGCGACCCATAAAGCTCCGCTGGAGACTAAAGGAATATTTACCGGTGGCAGGGATGGAGCAATCAGAAAGGTAATTAATACCGCCAGACCGACTTTCACTTTACGATTTATCTGCTTCTCGCTTAATACCGGCGCGGTGGAGATCAGCGCCAATATGCGGATCAGTGGCCAAAAATATTGGCTGACCCAGACGCTAAGTTGAGTGGTATCAAGAGACAGCATGCTTAGCCAATCAACGTTGGCAGGCTGGTGAACAAATTACGCATATAGTCGAGGATCAGGCTGAGCATCCACGGGCCAGCAATAACTAAAGTGGCGAACACCGCCAGTATTTTGGGGATAAATGACAATGTCATTTCGTTAATTTGTGTCGCGGCTTGCAACAGGCTGACAATCAAGCCACTGACCAATGCCGCCAGTAATAATGGCGCGGCCAATGCAAGGGCTATTTTCATTGCCTCAACGCCGAGGGCCATTACCGATTCAGGTGTCATGACAGTCTACCTTAGCTGTAAAAGCTTTGTGCCAGAGAACCCAGTAACAGTTGCCAACCATCAACCAACACAAACAGCATGAGTTTAAAGGGCAGCGAGATACTGGCGGGCGGAACCATCATCATCCCCAGAGCCATCAGCACACTGGCAACTACCAGGTCGATAATCAAAAACGGAATAAATACGGTAAAACCAATTTGGAAAGCGGTTTTCAGCTCGCTGGTCACATACGCCGGTAACAGAATGCGCAAGGGCACAACTTCTGGCCCTTCCAGTGGCGGCAGATTAGCTAAACGGGCATACAGTGCCAGGTCAGATTCGCGGGTCTGGCGTAACATAAACTCGCGCAGCGGTTGCGAGCCTTTATCCATTGCCACTTCCATACTTATTTTGTCCTGGCTGAAGGGCAGATAAGCATCTTGATAGACCTTGTCAAACACCGGCGACATGATGAAAAAAGTCAGGAACAGCGCCAAACCCAGCATCACTTGGTTCGGTGGCGCTGAGGGGGTACCCAATGCGTTGCGCAACAAACCAAGCACAATAATGATGCGGGTAAAACTGGTCATCATCAGTAATGCGGCAGGAAGGAAGCTCAGTGTGGTGATAAAGACCAGCGTCTGTACCGGTAAAGACCAGCTTTGCCCACCATTGGCTAACGGTTGGCTGATAATACCCGGCAGTTGCGCCATTGCCGCCGGAGAGCACAGCAGAGCGAGTAGCAGTAGGGGGGCTTTATTGATGAGCGGACGCAGGGACATCATGCCGATTTTTCCGGAGGTTTTGACTTCTTGTTTAATAGCGAATTCTTGTTTAACAGCGATTTTTTGTTTAATAGATAGGTGTTCAGTATCTGGCGAAAATCAGCCGGTTTTCCACTATCAGCCGACAGCGCTGTGTCGGTTTCGTCAACCGGTGGGCGTGGCAGAGTATGAAGCTGTGTCACGTTTTGGGCGGTGACACCCAATACCAGCCAAGTGTTGTCCACCTCGACAATAACAACGCGTTCGCGCTGACCAACCTGACAACTGGCTCGCACATTTAACAGCTTATTGTTGCGGGCCTGTGGCGCAAAACCTAAGCGGCGCACCAACCAGGCGGCACATAAAATCAGCAGTAAAATACCGCCCAGCACCGAGCCAACTTGCGTCAACACTGAGCCTGCGGGCATTGCTGGGGCAGCTTGTGGCGAGGCGATACCTGGGTGACTGGCCGCAAACCCGGTAACAGGGGTTTGGGGTGTTGTCACCTGAGTATTTCCTAACACCGGCATATCGGCAGCCGGTGCGGAATCAGAAGATGTTGAGTCAGTGGTTGTTGTCGCCACTGTTTGCGCTGCGGTCATTAGCGACTCAGACGACGCATACGTTCTGACGGAGTAATAATGTCAGTAATGCGAACGCCGTATTTATCCGCAACCACCACCACTTCACCCTGCGCAATCAGATAACCATTGATCAGAATATCTAAAGGTTCACCCGCCAGGCCATCCAGAGAAACAACTGAACCTTGAGACAGGCGCAGCAGCTCTTTGATAGTCATTTTGGTGCGACCCAATTCAACGGTCAGTTTCACCGGGATATCAAGAATCAAATCGATATCTTGTAGATTACCCAGTGCGTCAGGCGCTTCCAGTGATTTAAATACACCATCAGTAGTGGCCGCTGGCTTGTCCGATGCCAACTGCTCATTAAACGCATCAGCCCACAGATCGTCCACGGATTCCTTTCCATCATCAGACGGAAGCTTAGGGTCACTCATTGGGCTGTTCCTCATTCAGAGCATTCAAAATAGGGTTAATCAAATGTTCAACACGTAGGGCGTATTGCCCGTTTAATGTCCCGTACTGACTGGTCAGCACAGGTACGCCGTCGACATGAGCAATCAGTCGGTCCGGTTTATCTATCGGTAATACATCCCCCGGTTGTAGCTTGAGTATCTGCGACAATCTCAGCGGGATATCGACAAAATTAGCCACCAGTTCCAGCTCGGAATGCTGAACTTGCTTCACCAGTGTTTCACGCCAGTGACTGTCTTCCTGACGGGAATTTTCCAGTGGCGGATTGGTCAGCAGTTCGCGTAACGGCTCAATCATGGCGAATGGAATACAGATATTAAACTCACCACTCAACGCACCGATTTCCACCTGGAAAGGGGTGGTGACCACAATATCGTTGGGGGAGGTGGTGATATTGGTAAACTTCACCTGTATTTCAGAACGGACATATTCCACATCTATTTTATAGATAGGAGCCCAGGCGTCGCGATAAGCATCCAACGCTAAGCGCAACATCCGGTTAATAACGCGTTGTTCTGTATGTGTAAACTCGCGGCCTTCTACTTTGGTCGGGAAACGGCCATCGCCACCAAACAGGTTATCAACCGCAATAAACACCAAACTCGGAGCGAAAACAAACAGTGCTGTTCCGCGCAACGGTTTCAAATGTATCAAGTTGAGGTTAGTTGGCACCGGCAAGTTACGGGCAAAATCATGGTATGGCTGAATTTTTATCGGACCAACCGTGATGTCTGGGCTGCGGCGTAACAGGTTAAATAGCCCCATACGGAACTGACGGGCAAACCGCTCATTGATTATCTCCAGCGCATGGAGGCGCTCACGTACCACTCGCCGCTGGGTCGTCGGATCATAAGGCTTGACGTCTGTCTCATTGCCGATGACAGCTTCGGGTTCATCACCTCCGCTGTCGCCGTTTAACAGTGCATCAATCTCTGCTTGTGAAAGAATGCTATCGCCCATAATGATTATCGCAATATAAATGCGGTAAACAGCACATCGCTGACTACCTGATTAGGTTGACCTTTAACCATTGGCGGGCTAAGAACGTTTTTAATTTCACCAACTAACCGCTGTTTGCCTTCTTCGTTCGCCAGGCTATCAGCGGACTGACGGGAGAGCAGTAGCAGCAAACGGCTGCGCACTTCCGGCAGATAGTCATTCAGTTTTGTGCGCGTGCTATCGTCGGGAAGTCTTAACGTTAATCCGATATAAAGCACACGATCCAGATTATTATCGGGTGTGATCAGATTGACCGTGAAGGTATCCAGTGGCATAAACACCGGGATCACCGGTACCACTTTCGCTGTGGTGGGTTTACTCTTATTGAGTATCCACCAGCTATAACCGCCACCCGCAGTGGCTGCTACGGCAATCAGCACCAGCAGGATCACCCAGATCGAACTCTTACGCTTGGCCGGGAAGGTATTTTGAGACATGGAGAAGGCAAATTCCTGTTTTGGTATCAAACCGGTGGATCACGGTAATAGCCAGGAGCAACTGACACCAAGCTATCCGAATTATTACTGATGATTATCCCGCGTATCTTTAATCCCAATAGGCAGAATAGGTGGCGAAAAACGGCCTAACTTGCCCGTTTGTCACCTTTTGGCGCAATTAATATCCCCGTTAGGCGAAAATATCAACGCCGCCATGACCATTTGCCAGTGCTTGCAGCGAGGCTGGCGTCACCAATGGTGTGCTGGTCAGCGCCTCTCCCGTGGCGGTTTCACCGTATCCAGCTTGACCGCGTGAGGCAAAATCTTGCTGATTCTGTTGGCTTTGTTGCTGCGCTTGTTGCCATTGACCTTCGCTGCCGACACTGCTCTGACCTAACTGAATACCACTTTCAGCCAGCGCGGTACGTAAACTTGGCATGGCAGCTTCAATGGCGGCCCGAACCTGGCTGTGCGCTGAAGCAAAGTGTAACTGTGCCTGGTTATCGTCGATTTTCAGACTAATTTGCAAGGCACCCAACTCTTGCGGATTGAGGCGCAACTCGGCATTTTGTTGCCCATTGCGGCTGAACATAATCACTTGTTGTCCCAGCGACTGTTGCCATTCCTGGCTGCCCAACTGTGCGCTTAAATAACCACTGGCGGGAGCCGCGATATGGGTGCTGGCGGTGGTCGATAACACTGGGCTGGACACCGGAGGGAGAGACGGGGTCACGGCAGCCGAGCTGATAAGAGTTCTGTCTGCGGCAGCAGTTGCTGCGGTATCAGCGGGTGCTGACAGTGGTGTAACTTTGGCGTTGAGTGTGCTGGTATCGGCATCTTTCGCACTCAATTGGGCCAGCTTATCTTGTGCGGCACTGGTTTTGCTCTTGGTGGTTGTGCCCGCTAATGTATCGCCACTGGTCACGGCTTTATCACTCTTCACACTGCCTACGGTGCCACCGATCAGCGCAGCTAACCCTTTATCTTGCGATGTCAGGCTGGTCAAAGTGGCAATATCTTGCTGGGCGGTAGTTTTGCTGTCAGTTAAGCCTTTGCCATCCGTCAGTGTGGCCTTTTGCCCATTGTTTGCGGTACCCAACGTGTTAGCGACCTGATGCGGCAACATTGCCAGTAACGTCTGCAATGCAGTGGGATCAGTTTTATTACTGGCGCTGTCGAGCTTACTGTCATCACTGATTGCGGTTTTCTTACTACCGGCTGCTTCGCCAGTCTGTCCGGCATGAGTCAAACCCGCAGGTAGCGTGGCGCTGATATCACCTAATGCAGCCAACAATTGGTTCAACTTGCTGCTACCGCCAGCTGACTTACCACTGTCAACATCGGCGGTGAGGTCAGTTGTTGCGGCCAGAGATGATTTCAGGGTCGAAGCATCCAGAGCGGTGAGTTCTTTTCCCAATTGATCGCCTAACAGTTTGGCGAAATCAGCCGGTAGCCCTGCGTCGGTAAAGAGCGCAGCAATGGATGACGAGGATGATGCCCCCCTCGGCTTCACCAGCGGTTGTAACAGCAGGCAATAAAGACAGATTCATGAATTTAGACTCCTTTGTGAGGCGCGCTGGGCGAACTCATCCATCAATTTTTGATCCAATCGGTTTTCTTGCAAGCGCGCGCTGGTTTCGGCTCGCTCATTCAGCGTTTCAAACGCATTTAACCGCTGTTGCTTTTCTTGCCAATGTTTGACTGCTTGTTCAACTTTTGTATTCCACTGGGCCAATTGATGACGATGTTGATCAATGGCTTGCTCCAATGTTTGAATAAATTGCTGATAATTTTGCCAACTGGAAGAGGCCATGCCGTTACTCAGTGTGTCATTCAGCCGCACCCGGTATTCATCCTGATAGGACAGCAACATACTGAGTTGCTGCTCAGCATTCTGATAGGACAAGCGTGCTTGCCCTAATTGAGTACTTGCCTGCTCGACCGCCTTTTGAGCCAGGTCGCGCAGGGTGACGAGAGGTGACTGATTTTTCATCGCATTCCTCAATACCCTTCGTATTTGACGCCGCAGGGTTGTTAGCTATAACAAAGAAATTTCTTTTATCAACCCGGAAACTTATGTTATCAACTTGGAAACAAGCTTTTCAGATGCTGGCAGGCATCTTCGTAACTGCTGCGTTCGAACATGCCTTGCTGCAAGAAGATTTCCATTTGCGGATACAAAGCAATAGCCTTATCCAATAATGGGTCACTTCCGGCGGCATAGGCTCCTACGCTGACTAAATCACGGTTACGTTGGAAGCTTGCAAGCAATTGTTTAAATTGGCGAACTTTGCTGTAGTGGTTCTCATCTATCAGCGAGGTCATGGCGCGGCTGATAGAAGCTTCAATATCAATAGCGGGGTAGTGGCCCGATTCCGCCAGGCGGCGCGATAGCACCACGTGCCCATCAAGAATGGCGCGAGCAGAGTCGGCGATCGGGTCTTGCTGATCATCACCCTCGGTCAATACCGTATAAAAAGCGGTGATCGATCCACCACCGGACACCCCGTTACCAGCACGCTCAACCAGCGCCGGTAATTTGGCGAATACCGACGGCGGATAACCTTTGGTCGCCGGAGGCTCGCCGATAGCCAGCGCGATTTCACGTTGTGCCATGGCATAGCGCGTCAGGGAGTCCATAATCAGCAGGACATGCTGACCACGGTCACGAAAATCTTCTGCAATACGAGTGGCATAAGCCGCCCCTTGCATGCGCAGTAACGGCGATACATCAGCCGGTGCGGCGATGACTACTGAGCGCGCACGCCCTTCGGGGCCTAAAATGTTCTCAATAAAATCTTTTACTTCACGGCCACGTTCACCGATCAAGCCAACGACAATAACATCCGCTTGGGTGTAGCGAGCCATCATGCCTAACAGCACACTTTTCCCCACCCCAGAGCCAGCGAACAGGCCCATACGCTGCCCACGACCGACGGTCAGCAGGGCATTAATGGTGCGCACACCAACATCCAATACCTGTTCAATCGCGGTACGTTGTAATGGGTTGATCGGGGGAGTGATAAGCGGGGCGCGGTAGCCGGTTTCAGGGGCGGGTAAGCCATCAAGTGGCTTGGCGCTGCCATCTAATACGCGCCCGAGTAATTCTGGGCCGAGTGGCAATTGCTTACTGGCCGAGGCTCCACCGGTGGTGATGCGCGCATAAACCCGGGCGCCGGGCACAATCCCTTCCACTTCTTCCAGTGGCATCAGGAACAGGCGCTGGCCGTTAAAACCGACCACTTCACTCTCAACTTCTTGTACTTCGCCGTTATCATGGCGCTCAATCAGACAGGTGGCCCCCAGTGGCAGTTGCAAGCCAGTGGCTTCCAGCACCAGGCCGGTGGCGCGCGTTAATCGCCCGTAACGGCGAATGGTAGTTGATTGGCTAATACGTTCTTCGAATTTATCCATCGAAGCCAGCCAGCGACCGAGGCGCGCAGTCATCATAATTCTCCCGGCGCTGCCAGACGGCATAATTCATGCCAGCGCGTCGCCAGACTGGCATCCAAATCACCTTCTTCAGCACTGACTTTGCAGCCACCAGGGTGAATTTGGCTATCGCCCAACAAACGCCAGCCATGCAGACTCAAGGTCGAGCCTAAGCGCTGCTCAACCACGGCGAGATCATTAGGATTGACACGCAATTGCGGTTTACCGGCAAACATCGGTTCTTGCTGAATCATTTGCTGAATTTGTGCCAGCAATGCGGTGCCATCACAAATTGCCGGTTGGCCCAGAATCTGTTTGGCTGCCGCCAATGCCATTTGCATTAGCCGTGAGGCAATGACACTGTCCAGCGCATCAAGGGTATTTTGGAAATCGCTGACCAAGGTTTGCCAGTGTGCGGTGATGGGTGCCAACTGTTTCTCAGCATCAGCCAGCGCTTGTTGATGACCCTCTTCCAAACCGGTTTGATAACCTTTATCCAGGCCTTCTTGTAACCCTTTGGCAAATCCTTGCTGGCGACCCTGCTTCTCGGCTTCGAGTTGCAGGTTCATCAATATCTGCTGTTCATCACCTTCTGTTGGTTCGCCGTCCTCTCTGGGCTCATCAGTAAACAGCATACTGATATCCGGCGGCGCAGTGGCCGCGGTAGGCTCAGGTTGGCTGGCAAAGTCATTCAATGACCAAGGTTGCCAGGGCAGGGTATTAATCCTATCAGACATAGATATCCTCGCCGCCGCCGATGACTATCTCGCCGCTTTCCGCCAAACGACGGACAATAAGCAAGATGGCTTTCTGTTCGTTTTCGACCAGAGACATACGTACCGGCCCACGGGTGGCCAGATCGTCGCGTAGAATTTCTGCTGCTCGCAGCGACATGTTGCTGAGGAAGCGCTCGCGCAGCGCCTGATCGGCACCTTTCAAGGCAATCAGTAGCGACTCGTTGTCGACCTCTTGCAGTAAACGCTGGATGCTGCGGTCGTCGACACTGACCAGGTTCTCGAACAGGAACATTTCGTCGATAATCTTCTGTGCCAGCTCGCCGTCGTATTCGCGTACCGCGTCCATAACCGTCTCTTCCTGCTGGCTTTTCATTAGGTTGATAATCTCAGCCGCGGTGCGGATACCGCCCATTTTGCTGCGTTTAAGATTCTGACCATCGAGCAGGTTGTTCAGCACTTCGGTCAATTCAGCCAATGCTGCTGGCTGAACGCCGCCGAAGGTGGCAATACGCAACATGACATCGTTACGCAGACGTTCGTCGAACAGCGCCAGGATATCGGCCGCTTGAGCGCGTTTTAGATGAACCAAAATAGTGGCGATAATCTGCGGATGTTCGTCGCGAATCAGATCGGCCGCCATCTGCGGTTCCATAAAGTTGAGGGTTTCCATGCCACTGGTGGTTTCGCGTGATTCCAGAATGTCTTCCAACAGACTGGAGGCACGTTCTTCCCCCAATGCTTTTATCAGCACGGTGCGCAGGTAATCGCTGGCATTCACACTCAGTGCGGCATATTGCTCTGCATCGTCTTCAAACTCAGCCAATACATCAACCAACTGTTGGTGAGAAACCTGACGCATACTCGCCATGGTGGTACTGAGTTGTTGAACTTCGCGCGAGGAGAGGTGTTTAAACACCTCGGCGGCATGGTCTTCACCCAGAGTCATCAGCATGATGGCGCTTTTTTCAGTTCCGGTCAGGCTCATTGGTCATTACTCATCCATTGACGGATAACCAGCGCGACAATACGTGGGTCTTTATCCGCTAGTTCGCGTATACGCTGGGCCTGAACTTCAGCACTTACTCGCTGCTGATTTTTCTTACGCAGGGCCAGCTCTTCTTTAGTTTGTTTCGCTGTTTCAGTGGTTTGTGCAGCCTGGACAATGTTATTGACCGACGCCGCTGCTTTATCTGCTTCTTGTTTCTTAGCAATCAATGGGCGCACCAGTTTGCGCCACAAGATCCACGCCACCAGTAAAATGAGCAAGTAGCGACCAATATTCAGCAACTGATCAAAGAACGACGGCTGTTGCCAGAATGGCAAGTTACTGCCGCTAGCATCGTCAGTGGCATTAAACGGTGTGTTCACCACATTTAATGTGTCGCCGCGTACCGTGGAGAAGCCCATGGCCTCACGGGTTAGCGATTCCACCTGCGCCAACTGATCTTTGCTCAGCGCGATAGGTTTACCTGCTTTATCGCTGCCGTAATTAACCACCACTGCAACAGAGAGGCGCTGCACCATGCCAGCTTGTTGCTGGGTATGGCGGATAGTACGGTCAACTTCGAAGTTGGTGGTTTGGTCGTGACGACTATTACTGGACGTCGCGGTTTGTCTGGCTGCGGTTGCTGGGCGATTGGCTGCATTCGCCGCCGCGCCAGCACCTGCCGCAGGGGTTGCCTGAGGTACTTCAATCGGTGCGACCGGTGTTGCGGATGGTTGGTTGGACAACGCGCCAGGAACTCCCCCGACATTGGTCCCACCCAGTTGTTCGCTGGTACTGACTTGCTGAGAGCGCACCGCCCCTTGGTTAGCGGCCTGATTCGGTTTGTACTCTTCGTCAGTTTGCTCACGGCTGGCAAAATCAACTTGTGCAGTCACTTGCGCGTGAACATTACCGCTGCCCACCATCGGTGCCAGGATAGTTTCAATGCGGCGTTGGAAGCGGTTCTCAACTTCATTGGTAAATTTGAGTTGCGCTGCATTTAAATCACGGCCGGCGCTATCCGATTGTGTCAACAGACGACCGGTTTGATCGACGACGGTAACGTTGGCAGGCGGTAAGCCCGCTACACTGCTGGAAACCATATAGACGATGGCGTTGATTTGGCCATCGTCAAGTGCGCGACCAGGTTGCAGGGCCAGGGTGACAGAGGCAGTTGGTGATTTTTGCTCACGGACAAACAGTGACGGTTTCGGCATGGCTAAGTGCACCCGCACATTTAATACCGGGCCGAGTGTGCCAATCGTGCGTGCCAGTTCGCCTTCCAGCGCCCGCTGGTAGTTGACTTGTTCACTAAATTGGCTGATGCCAAATTTTTCCTGATCCAGTAGCTCGAAGCCTACTGCACCACCTTTCGGTAAACCTTGTTGAGCCAGGCGCAGACGGGTTTCATGCACTTTATCTGCCGGGATCAGCAATGCTCCGCCATTATCAGCGAAGCGATAGGGAATATTCAGTTGCGTCAACTGCGTGACGATATCACCACCATCACGATCATTCAGGTTGCTATAAAGAACGCGATAATCTGGGCTTTTAGCCCATAACATCAGCGCGACAAGAATAGCGACGGCCGCAGCCGCAGCAATCAGCAATGGGATTTTTGGATTCGCGCGTAGGCGTGCCAGTGTCGTCGTAAAGGTGTTCTCACGATTTTCACCGCCAGTTATCGAGGCATTCATACACGTCCTTGGCCAAGCTGAATAACGTTTGAGTTAGTATTTTTTATATAACTAATGTGTTGGAACAAAACAGACTCCCAAATGCTGTGAGCGATAACGCATCAATAGCTGATATCCCTTTTTATCGGCATGCCATTATTTGCTGTAAGTGGAAATTCGATGGCTCAATAAGCTGGTATTTTTGTGTCTATTTAGCCGCTTTAGCTCAAAAATGATGTGTTAGGGTGTCATCCTGAAAAAAGTGATACCTGCTTGATGGCAAACAACCGCAGTAACTTATCGATTTGCCACGCAGTTATTGACCAACTGAAGCACTCTGGGGATGAGTATGTCTGTTCAAGGTATCGAAGGGGTTTTACAGCAGTTGCAGGTCACTGCATTGCAAGCATCAGGCTCAGCGAAAACGCTGCCCGCAGAGGCTGGCTTTGCGAGTGAATTAAAAGCGGCTATCGGCAAAATCAGTGAAAACCAGCAAACAGCCCGTACGTTAGCGCAGAATTTTGAATTAGGTGTGCCCGGCGTTGGCATAAATGACGTGATGGTAAATATGCAGAAATCATCTGTATCTTTGCAGCTCGGTATTCAAGTACGTAATAAATTAGTAGCGGCTTATCAAGACGTTATGAATATGGGTGTGTGAGTGGGTAATGTTGTTGAATTATATAGTAAAAACCACTACCAAACTTTCTTATAGGCCATGAGTGGGGCACTTTGAGAAAATTTAGCATTGATTAATGCCATTTATTCATCATTACTGTCTGGCATCCACTCCCCATAAACAGAGAAAACCATCTGTGCTGATTGTAATGGTCAACAAAAACCGGACACCGATTTAGGCACATTGCTGTAGTCGGCGTTCATACTCATCCGGCGATATATTTCCCAGCCGATAATGCCGCCGCTTCAGATTATAAAAACTGTCGATATAGTTGATGACGCCTGCAATACCCTGACTGCGAGTTTCATAACGACGATAGTTAACCCTCTCAGCTTTCAGGCTGCGGAAAAACCTCTCCGTAACAGCATTATCCAGGCAATTACCTTTGCGACTCATACTGCCTGTAACACCCCGTTTATTGGAGTTTGGCGCTGGTATATTGCGCCCCTTGATCACTATGGAACACTAAAGACCCCGTTGGTCATCGTTTATTTACTGCCAACCTTAAGGCTCGGATTGTTAAGGCGCTGTCCGGTTTATCTGAAAGCGCTCAACTCACTATTTTCCTTGAACAGAAGTCCATCACGATAGCCAGATATAACCAGCCCTGAGCTGCGCGCAGATAAATTGCGGGAGAAACATCAGGGGAAGTTATTGCAGCGCAAGGGACTGACTACAACCCAAAAGCAGGTCAAGGCATTGAACGTCCAGATTGAGATGGTGCGCCGAGATAGGCTATTAACGGCTGATCAGAAACGTGAACGCATAGACAGGTTGATGGCCACGAGAAACAAACTGGTGCGCCAGACGGTAGAAAGGGTCAATCCGTATTTTGAGCGTTAGTGGCTACGGGAATACAGTACGTCTTTGACAAATTTTTAAGTGAAAGCGTTTTCCTCACAGGTTTGTTTGTTAAATCCTTTTCAGACAAATAACATTAGCGTGAATGTAGCCTGGGCCGATAGTTGTAGCCGCCAAACTGAATGACAATAAAACCAAATTTCTATCCCTTGCTCACACTGATAACTCATAAACTTGATACCTTAATGGGAATATATACAGAATCCCTATGGCATTTTTTATTAATCTTGGTTACTATAAATGTAACTCTGGATTTTTTAATTAATGGAACTAATTATGAATATTAATAAATTTCTTTTTCACACAATGATATTATTATCTTTTTGTATTTTTTGCTTCATCACTTTTGTTGTGTTTAGCTTTTCTACGACCTTAATTGACATATATGATGAAGGTGGACTAAATCCTTTTAACTATGGCTATGTCGTCGGTCATTTACTTATTCTTATGTTTGGACTGGGTTGCTTCTATTTTTCAATAAAAACAACCTTGAGATCAAAGGATAAAAGTTAATTTTTCTTTTCAAGTTCAGCGATTACTTTCATGATAATCTCGTCCCATGCGGCGGGGTTTTTATCTTTTATTATCATAGCTTCAATAAATGGACCAGCATAGTTATCAACCAAGAAGTAAAACAAATCCAAGTCACCAGCGTTTCTTAATTTATTATATATTTCAGGTGTTTTTTCTCTTAGCGCATCAGATCCATAAATGGCTCTGGATTTTGCACCACCTATTGAATAAATGGTTGAAAATAAATAGCTTACAAGAAATTTCCCTACCAGTTTTTTGGTAAAAACGGAAGATAAATCATTGAGTATTGCCGTGCTTACGACAAATTTACCCGTTACTTTCCCTAAACTCTCAGCAAGTGATTTTATTTTATCTTTTCTTATTCTACTCACAAATTCATGTGTGATTATATTTAATTCTTTAGCTAAATCTTCATTTGTAATTCCTTTTTTTATTCTTTGTAAGAGCCGTGTTGTCGATATCTCATTTCTTGACCTGTTTTCCGTATCAATAAAATCAACAAATATAAATGATATGTCTTTTGAAAAATCAATGACAATATCACCGGCTTGTTTAAAGTATATTTTGTAGGCTGGTTTATTTTTTTAATTTAAAATTTCTATTATTTTATTTGCTATTAAATCCTGTTTTGACATTTTACACTCCTTATATAGTGTCTTGTGCTGTTTTTATTACGGTCGCAATTAGTACATTTATTTGCGAAAATTGGAGGTAAAAATATCCTATCATAGGTTAATGTTTTAATCGTGCGGAAAACTGTCGCAGGGTTGAAGTATTGGACTAAATTGCTTATCTGATGGCTATACTTCTATCTATTTTAGGATTATTGCTCAACTTAATTCCTAATTATTGAGGTGTATCTTAATACAATTAACCTTTTAAAAGTAAATCTAAATCAATGGGGAAGGGGATGACACTCTATTGTACGACAAATTATATTGATAAAGAATATTCTCTGCGATTTATGAGCGGGAATATGAGAATTGATTACGCAATGGATCCTGACCTTTCTTCAAAATCCTCCAGATGCTCTTTTACCTCCTGGTGTAAAAGATAACCCGAGCTTAATAGTCCGGGATTTATATTCTTTTCGTTTCGTGGCTTAAGGCTGAAACCAGTCGTCAGCACTTTCCCACGTTTCCTGCAAAATCTCTTCAACCGCCTGTTTATCATCCGAACCACCGCCTAACACAGTTAACCCGTCAGCAGCTGCAAATCCCACTTTTACACTGACCTCACAAAACTGCCTGGTGAGTCGTTTATCCAATTCTTCAGTCAATGCATCGGTATACCCAGCAGGGATTTATTGATATTCAGGTTATTGAGGTGGTAATGGATAATTGATAAATGAGGCAAGAATGGGGCAAAAAATTATCGCAAACTAACTCGAACTATGCCAACAATAGGCAAGACACTTTGCGGTAAGGCACTGCCAGCCACGAAGTTCACACGAACTTACGCGAATTTAAAATCAACCACTTCACATTATGAATATGGGTGTCTAAACTTCATGTGACAATGCCCATAAATAAAGAGATGCGGTTGTGCCATAAGGCGTGTAGCGGCGGCGATAGCGTTCAAAACGTTCGCGCGGTAGCGTTTTGTGGCGATATAAATTCATCATGCCGCGGCGGATCGCCAAATCACCCCAACTGAGCACATCAGGGCGAGAAAGTGAAGAAATAAGTAGCATTTCTGCAGTCCAGATACCGATACCATTTAGGCTCGAAAGCTGGGTAATGACCTCATTATCCGGTAACAAAGAAATAGCTGATAAATCAAGAGATCCATCAAGTGCTGCATTCGCTGCACCTTTAATATATCCGGCTTTACGCATCGTCATTCCGCAGCCCTGAATAGCTTCTATCGGCGCTGCGGCAATAGTTATTGGTGTTACCGTGCCGACTAATGTCAGCAGACGTGCATTAACGGTGAGTGCCGCTTTAACAGAAATCTGCTGATCAACAATGTTTCTGATGAGTGCAGCAAATAAATCTGGTGATAATGGGCGGGCAATCATTCCTAATCGCTCGATAGCTGCCGCCATCTTTTTGTCCCGCCGCTTAAGATGATTTATCTCTGTTTCACCGTAACTGTAGAACACGTATTTGCTCCCAACATTGCCGACTATAAAATGATTTGATTTAGCATAACCTTAACGCCCACCGATGACTCTCTATTTCTTGCTTACTAAGCGCTCTGCGCCAGTACTATATTTTGATGGCCAATTTTTTGCAGTATTACTGAAATATCAACATCATCGATTTTGTCTGCCTTCAAGTGAGCAATGGCATATTCATGCCAGATTCCAGATTCCAGGAATAAAATAAACAGCTCTCTATCCAGATGATTTTCATTCACCATATTCAACATAATATTGAGCGCTTCAGACAATAATTTTCCTGGTTTATAAGGGCGGTCTGCTGCTGTTAACGCTTCAAATACATCAGCGATAGCCATCATTCGAACCGGGATACTCATCTGTTTATAAGTGAGTTGATAGGGATATCCCTTGCCATCCATACGCTCATGGTGACCACCGGCAATAGAGGGAACATTCGCCATAGTTCGTGGGAAGGGGAGTTTCTTGAGCATAACAATGGTCTGCATAATGTGCTCATTTATTTTATAGCGATCCTCTTCGGTCAAGGTACCACGCCGAATACTGAGGTTATAAATCTCTCCACGGTTATAAAGCAAAGTGGGTTCTGGTAGTTTGAAATCATAATACTCTGGGCGTTTATTCTTATTATCGCGATAGATAATATGCTCTTTTTTATCTGCCAATAGGGGTTCTTGTACTGGTAATGGGGTCGCTGGCTGCCGGGCTTTGCGCTCGCGTTCTTCCTGAGCAATACCGGCGTTATCATCTAATGTACGAGTCCAGTGATATCCGGCAATTTGCTGAATACGCGCGATCGCTTCATCAGACATAAATTCACCACCGATATTGCAGTGGGCAATAAAGTAAAAATCATCATCCAATTGGCGCAACTCTGCTGCCAGCGCTTGTTGATCAGTTTCATTGACGTTAATGGTGGCATAACGACGTAAGAAGTCGATCTCTTTTTCACGTTTTATGACTTCAAATCTCATGCGTATTTCATGAATACGGTCATAGATTAATTCCAGTTTTGTCGATTTATCCACGACAAATTCAGGTGTCGTTATCTTGCCACAATCATGTAGCCAGCATGCTGTATGCAGTTCTTCCCACTCATTTTCAGATAAATTAAAGTTAGCGAACGGTCCTTCTTTGATATTCACTGCGGCTCTGGCAAGCATTTTGGTGATTTCAGGGACTCGTTGGCAGTGGCCACCGGTATAGGCACTCTTGGCATCGATAGCTCCCGCAATAAGCTCAATAAATGCATTGAGCAGGTTTTTTTGCTCCTGCAATAATTGCTGGGTCTCTACGGAAACAGATAAACTGCCGACCAGCGCATTAACTAATTGAATTTTAGAATGTTCACGTTCTGCATTTAATTGATAAGGATTAAATAGCAACAAAAAACCCAAGAGTTGTTTATCGTGAGTTTTCATGGGCACAGCAACAAACCGCAAGGGTAAATAAGGCTGTAAGAAGTCTTGTAATTGACGGAATATATTTTCTTTATTTAGCGTTCCGGCAATAGTTTTTCCCTCAAGAACGGGCTGGAAAGTGGTGAAGCTATCTTCTGTTATACTCAATGAGGGCATTTCAGCTACTGGGATATTTTCACCATTCCAACGAAATGCTGTCGGTGTGAAATGGCCTTCTTGTTTATCTGCAAGGAATATAATGCCGCCGGTCATCGCGGCGATTTCAGTTGTTTCACTTAATAACCCCTGCATCTGGCGGAAGAAGTTATTTTCCGCCGTCAGCATATTGCCCATTGAAATAAACTGCTTCAGTGTCGATTTCATTTTTGACATTGATTTGTGCAGTTCATCGACTTCTTCAATCATAGAATGTTCAGACTCACGCTCTTCGAAATGCAAATTACTGATGGAATCAGCATCCTGACGGAGGCGAATCAGTGGATTGGATATCTTCCGAGAGAAATACCACACCAACGGTAAACTGAGCATTAATAGGATAAAGGCGATAAGGGTTGAGTGATTCCGAATGGAGTTTGCATCAGCAGTCAAATAACTGGCTGGCGTCGCAATAACTAGCTGATATTTATTGCCGCTGTTATCAATATCGACAATGGAGCCGTACCAGTGCTTACCCTGCGCTTCAAACATGATGCTGTTGCCATTGTTATTAGCCAGTTGGTTATTGCTCACAAGACTACTTTCTTGGGTATCTAGCAATGTTTGTAATACCGGGATTTGCTTATCCGCATGAGTAGGGTTTACTGGGGAATCTTTAGGTAAGCTTGCGATAACCTCACCGTGAGAATTTATAATAATAGCCTGGCTGCCAGGCGGTAGGTTCTGTCTTATTAAAAACTGCGATAACGAGGCTAGGGAAACATCCAACCCAATAATTGCCTGATTATTTTCAGACCGACGACTATAAGTGAAACCCACTTCACCGGTCCCCTTGAAAATATAAATAGGTGATGTAATAAGACCAGGGTTGGTTGATGCCATAATAAACCAATCCCGCTTTCTGGGATCATAGTTATCATTATCTCTCGGCATAACGGCAATGACTTGCTGCTTTTCGTTCAGATAAATAAACTGTTTTTCCGGCAAACTATCAAGGAATCGATTACTTTGAATCATCCACTCGGCCCCCTCTGGGGCGTGAAATAGTTTACGGTTAGCTTCGGTCAGACGCCGCAACATAAATAAATCGCCATTAGGATAGGCACTATATACGGCACTGGCATAATCATTCTGTTTCAGTATTTCAATAAATTTACTGACAAAACTCATGCGCTGTTCAAGTGTTGATAACTCTGTAATTTGCATACTGGCAAGGATGTTGACAGACATCATCATGGGCCGTGTTACTGCGTCTAATTCTGCTGCGATTGCCTCACCCGTTTTTTGATACTGCCGGTTGGTGCTGATTTCAGTCAATTTAGTCAATTGGCTATGACTGAAAATGATAATGACGGTACCAATTGAGACAATCAATAGAGTGAAGAGTACCGCAATCTGGATATGCAATGGATAGCGGCTTTTTAGTCCGAGCAAGTTACTGGGCATCATTGCGATCCTGGGAGGATATTATTTAACCAATTTTAATCATAGGATGCCCTTGCAGAAGTGACATATTCCTCTTTCTTTCAGTGGCTTACATTTATTTATATGATTATAAAGACTTTTATCGATATTAAGGTCGTATTGCTGGAGGAAAAAACTGGAGGTGGCCTAAAAAATAATGTTTTAGTGTGTAGAATATCTAAAAGCAGTATTTAGCAGCCCAGATGATGATGAGCAAAAAATGAGGGGATGCAACGAGTTGTATAGCGGGAAGGTAGGTAAATCCTGACGAAAATGATCAAAAATAGAGTCTGAGCAGACTCATCCAGGCCCTAAATTAGGTTTAAATAACGCTGAAAGCTCACTGGGGGGGGATCAGTATCCATAGCTTGCAAGCGATGATGCCCGCGTATGGCTGTAGGAGCAAATCCAAAACGTTTACGAAAGCGTTCTGCGAAACGTGATGCGCTTTCATAACCAACTTGACTGGCAATTAATGAAATTGGCCAATCTGTACCTTGCAATAAACGTAAAGCGCTGGTCATACGGACATCAATCATCAAATCACGTAATAGTATATTTTCGGCCGCTAATTTTCGCCGCAATACCACTTCGCTCATTGCCATATGATCGGCAACCTCAGCGGCTGACCATATTTTGTGTGGGTCAATTGACAGGCAGCGTCGTACCTTTTCACTTAATGAATGATCATCATTAAGTTTAAATTTAACACCGCGCTGAGCTAACCAAAGTAATAACTCAAGCATACGGTGCCTGACAATAGTAGGAGGGATATCACCCACATCGGATATTGCTTTAAATGTATTACCAAAAGTATTAATAAATTCAGGTGCCAAATCACGCACCGGCATAACCCCAGGTATAACGCCAAGGCCTGCGGAAGCAGGGTGATTAGCAAATGTCGTTATCAAACGCGGATCGCAGCGAAGTTGGTGGCTAAAAAATAACCCCTCAGTAGATAGTCCATTAATTATGTCAATTGTTTGACCACTACTGACGGCGACTATTTCACCCGGCCGGACGATGCACTCTTGATTATCCCAGCGAATGACTTTATGCCCACGGTTAACCATGATGAGCAAAGGATGCTCAATATAGACTGAGGTAAGGAGTAGCTCTGTATGTTGAATAACATGTGCCGAGCTACCCACACCGGGGCAAAATTTAATTGTACGTTCCATCGATATTCATTTCACAATTTTGGCCTGAGAATATCTTTACGCTTTGAATGGCAGACTAGCAACTTATTTTAATAGAAAATTCACCATCACTGACTATTTTAGCGAAAAGCTATGGAGTGAGAATAATAGTCAATCAGACATGGAAAATTGTTACCATCAATAAATTCATTTGTTAAAAACAATAACAATTTGAATTGATTGCTATTTTAATAATTGTAGTTGCAAGCGATAGTTCAGTTATAAACACTATTGTATGACCATGCTAGCGGTAGATTACTGTGTTTCGCCTAATAGCAAAGCATGGTCAGGGAATTGGCCGTACGTATTATTTACCGCCTGTTGTTTGGTCGATTGCCCAACTAAGTCACTTAATGTATCAAGGCGTAGTTGCAATAAACGTTTAATTTCAATTTCATTATCCAAAATAGCTCTTAGCTTCTCCCGTAATAAATCTTGCAGCATTAGCGATGAGCATGAAGAAATAGTGATATTAGCGGTGCTTTCAACAGCTTTAAGGTAAGTCATTTCCAGATCAACCAGCGCATCCCAATTGCCCTCGGTCGCCAGCACTAACATTTGCTCGCTGAGGGTCAGGATTTGTTGATATTCAGACAAAAGGTGCTGGTGACGTTCCATTAAATGGGGTCCTAATCAGGTTGATAATTGGGGCCGATCTGCCGCCAGGCATCCGCAATATTTTCGAGCAAAGCGAGCACTTCAGTAATTGCCTGTTCGTCATTATGCAAGTTGGCATGCAGCAAGCGCCGCGACATATAGTCATATAAAGCCGACAAATTCTCTGCCAGCTCACCGCCTTTTTCCATATTAAGGCCTGCACTCAGCCCATTATTAATAATGTTAATGGCTTTAGAAAGTGCAGCACCTTTGGCTGGAATATCTCCCTGATTCATCAAGATGCGGGCACGAACCAGGGCGCTCTGCGCCCCGTCGAATAGCATCACGATCAATTGATGTGGGCTGGCGCTCATTACCCCACTTTCCAAGCCTACCGTAGCATACGCCTGGCTCCCTGATCGGTTGTACATATCCTATCCTTTATGAAGAAAATTGCTGAGTTAAGAAACTGACAGTACTGTTCATTGACGTCATCATTTTATCCAATTGAGTAAATTGTGTTTTATAACGCTCAATGGTTAATGCAATGCTCGCGGTGGTCGCAGTGACTTGTGTATCCAGATTCTTTAATGACTTATTGATGCCATCAGTGGCACTTTTCAGTGTGCCCTTAGTGGTATCCAGTACAGTATTCAGCAAATTATCAGTTTGGGTTGCAAATCCAGTCTCTTTGCCATCACCAACAAAGAATGCCACCACACCGTTTGGCTTCTCAGTTAAGGCTTTATCCAGTTTAGTTGAATCTATTGTCAGTTTGCCTTTGATATCTTGTGTGATGCCCAAACTGGCCAAGGTCTTCACATCACCGGGCTGCGCAGAAGCCAATTGACTTTTCAATTGTGTTTGAATACTGCGCAATGTGCCATCACCGACCAACGCACCATTATTGGTTGACTGATCTTTACCCTGTTCAACCGCCGTATATTGGGTTAGTGAACCAAAAGTGGTTTGCAATGAGTTATAAGCATCAACCCAGGTTTGAATGGCTGTTTTCATCGCGGTGCTATCGCGCGTGATGTTTAGCGTTTCTGGTTCACTGGTCTTGGTTTTAGCTTTCAGTGTTAAGGTAACGCCTTGCGGTGCATCGGTAATAGTGTTGCTTTGGCGAGTAATTGCCACCCCGTTGACGGTTAGTGCTGCATCTTCTGCTGCCACTTTTTGCGTCATGCCACCGCTGCCACCGGTGCTGCTCGGTGTGTAATTAAGAAAATCATTTAACGTATCATCACCCGTTACACTAATAGTCATTTCTGACTGAGTACCGGTGTCTTTCGACGTTAACGCCAGATAATAGGTATTATCATCCGCTTTCATGATGCTGGCGCTAACACCGCCTTCTTGTTTATTGATGGCATCGCGGATACCGGTCAACGAAGTTTGGTCGCTGGTTAGAGTGACTTCAAGCGGATCTTTTTTGCCTGGTTGGATGATAGTGATAGTCCGTGAGGCATTATCATTACCTAACTTATTGGTCGCATCGGGTACCTCTGCGGACAATAAGGACTGTGATTTCGCCAGATTAGTCACTTCGATAGTGTAACTACCGGCACTGGCCGCACTATCAGTTACAGCACTGAATGCTGTGTTCGTGCTACTTACGGCGGTAGAGGTCAGTGTGTCAGCTTTTTTCAGCGCGGCTGAAGCGGTTTCCACTTTTGCCAGCGCACTTTGCAAAATACCATAAGCGGTAAGTTTGCTTTTATAACTGGTTTGCTGTGTGGTCAGCGGTGTTAATCGCGCTTGTTCTGCATTTGATAAACTCGTCAAAAGAGAACTTAACTCCATGCCTGATCCAACGCCCAGCGAACTGATACTTGCCATGTCTAATCCTTAATATTCAAGTGTCGTTACCGGGTTATCGGCCAGGGGATGGAAAAGTTTACACATAAAATAGAAATAATGATGGGCAGAATAGCAGGGGATAACAGAGTGCTATTTGCCGCATTGACCCACCTATTAGTGGCAATATTCCAAAATAGTTAATTAAAGGTTTGGTCAAATACGCCGATACAAGCTGTAACGGTGATAAAACCGTGGGTGATAAGCTCGAACCATAATCTAACAGAATTTAAGGAATACCAACTATGGCGGTCATTAACACTAACAGCTTGTCTCTGCTGACTCAGAACAACCTGAACAAATCCCAGTCTTCTTTAGGCACCGCCATTGAGCGTTTGTCTTCCGGTCTGCGTATCAACAGCGCAAAAGACGATGCAGCGGGTCAGGCGATTGCCAACCGTTTCACTTCTAACATCAACGGTTTGACTGTGGCAGCACGTAATGCCAACGACGGTATCTCACTGTCACAGACTGCTGAAGGCGCGTTGGGCGAAATCAACAACAACCTGCAACGTGTGCGTGACCTGACTGTTCAGGCGCAAAACAGCTCTAACTCAGCATCTGATATCGACTCCATTCAGTCTGAAGTTAACCAGCGCATGGAAGAAATCAACCGTGTGACCAAGCAAACTGATTTCAACGGCATCAAAGTATTGGATAACCGTACCAAGACAGACTCAAGCTACGATTTCCAGGTCGGTTCGAAAGATAATGAACAAATCAGCATTGCGATTGGTGCAAGTTCTGGCTGGAATCTGGCGACAGCCAATGCTGATGGTACTTCATCAGATACTGTAAATACTTATGCTTTCACTAAGACCACGGCTCTTGATACTAAGCAAGCCGCGTATGATTCGGCAAATGGTGCATATCTGGCAGCCGTTAAAGCCGATGCCACTAATGGCACAACAACGGCAGCAGCACTTAAAGGTGCCGCGGATACTGCGACTACCGATCTGGCAACCGCGGTTAAAGATGCTACCGCAGTTAATGAAGCGGTGAACGGTAAGTCACGTACTGTTGCCGCCAAGGGCTTTGATGTGTTGAATGGCACCGTCGCTGCTGATGGTAAAGCAACCGGTACCTCACCGTTGGCCGATATCGATAAAGCGCTGAAAGCGGTTGATACTCAGCGCAGCGTATTGGGTGCGTCTCAGAACCGTTTTGAGTCAACCATCACCAACCTGAATAACACCGTGAACAACCTGACCTCAGCCCGTAGCCGTATTCAGGATGCGGATTACTCAACTGAAGTGTCCAACATGAGCCGTGCACAAATTCTGCAACAAGCCGGTACTTCTGTTCTGGCTCAGGCTAACCAGGTTCCACAAACTGTATTGTCTCTGCTGCGTTAATATTATTCAGCCGATTCTTTCGAGCCTCCATATTATGGGGGCTTTTTTAATTGAGATTTTTAATCAATTTACCCTGCTGCTGATGGTTATTTTACTAAAGCTCTGAGGTTCGTTGCCGATAATAAAAAAGACGGTGATTGAAGCCGTAGGCAAATAAGCCTGAACCTTAGCCGAATCATATTTAAAGGAATACCTACTATGGCGGTCATTAACACTAACAGCCTGTCTCTGCTGACTCAGAACAACCTGAACAAATCCCAGTCTTCTTTAGGCACCGCCATTGAGCGTTTGTCTTCCGGTCTGCGTATCAACAGCGCAAAAGACGATGCAGCGGGTCAGGCGATTGCCAACCGTTTCACTTCTAACATCAACGGTTTGACTGTGGCAGCACGTAATGCCAACGACGGTATCTCACTGTCACAGACTGCTGAAGGCGCGTTGGGCGAAATCAACAACAACTTGCAACGTGTGCGTGACCTGACTGTTCAGGCGCAAAACAGCTCTAACTCAGCATCTGATATCGACTCCATCCAGTCTGAAGTTAACCAGCGCATGGAAGAAATCAACCGCGTGACCAAGCAAACTGATTTCAACGGCATCAAAGTATTGGATAACCGTACCAAGACAGACTCAAGCTACGATTTCCAGGTCGGTTCGAAAGATAATGAACAAATCAGCATTGCGATTGGTGCAAGTTCTGGCTGGAATCTGGCGACAGCCAATGCTGATGGTACTTCATCAGATACTGTAAATACTTATGCTTTCACCAAGAAAGCTGCACTTGATACTGCGCAAACTGACTATGATACTGCGAATACTGCGTATTTGGCTGCGGTTAAAAGCGGTGTTGCTGGTGATATTACGACTACCAAAGCCACACTGGATGGTAAAAACACCGCATTAGCTACCGCAGTTAAAGATGCAACTGCCGTTAATGAAGCGGTAAATGGCAAGGTGCGTACAGTTGCCGCCAAAGGTTTTGACGTGTTGAATGGCACCGTCGCTGCTGATGGTAAAGCAACCGGTACCACGCCGTTGGCTGATATCGATAAAGCGCTGAAAGCGGTTGATACACAGCGCAGCGTATTGGGTGCGTCTCAGAACCGTTTTGAGTCAACCATCACTAACCTGAACAATACCGTGAACAACCTGACTTCAGCCCGTAGCCGTATTCAAGATGCGGATTACTCAACTGAAGTGTCCAACATGAGCCGTGCACAGATTCTGCAACAAGCCGGTACTTCTGTTCTGGCTCAGGCTAACCAGGTTCCACAAACTGTATTGTCTCTGCTGCGTTAATATTATTCAGCTGATTCTTGCAAGCCTCCATATTATGGGGGCTTTTTTTATTCCAGCGCAGCGGAATGATACGCCGGATATACAGCTAAAGGTTTGGATGAGCCTGCCGATAATAAAAAAGACGGTGATTGAAGCCGTAGGCAAATAAGCCTGAACCTTAGCCGAATCATATTTAAAGGAATACCTACTATGGCGGTCATTAACACTAACAGCCTGTCTCTGCTGACTCAGAACAACCTGAACAAATCCCAGTCTTCTTTAGGCACCGCCATTGAGCGTTTGTCTTCCGGTCTGCGTATCAACAGCGCAAAAGACGATGCAGCGGGTCAGGCGATTGCCAACCGTTTCACTTCTAACATCAACGGTTTGACTGTGGCAGCACGTAATGCCAACGACGGTATCTCACTGTCACAGACTGCTGAAGGCGCGTTGGGCGAAATCAACAACAACTTGCAACGTGTGCGTGACCTGACTGTTCAGGCGCAAAACAGCTCTAACTCAGCATCTGATATCGACTCCATCCAGTCTGAAGTTAACCAGCGCATGGAAGAAATCAACCGCGTGACCAAGCAAACTGATTTCAACGGCATCAAAGTATTGGATAACCGTACTGCAACGGATTCAAGCTACGATTTCCAGGTCGGTTCGAAAGATAACGAACAAATCAGTATTGCTATTGGTGCAAGTTCAGGTTGGAACCTGGCGGCGGCCGGTGCCGGTGGTATTTCAGGTGATACCATTAATACTTATAAGTTCACCGCTACAACAGCGCTGAAAACCGCGCAAGATAACGTTAAAACTGCTACGGATGATGTGCCAGTCAAACAAAAAGCTTATGAAGATGCAGTTGCTGCGGACCCTGCTGATGCAGGGAACGCGGCGCTTAAAACTGCTTGGGATACTGCCAAGACCTTAGTAACGACCAATACTGGTTTATACAATACAGCACTGAAAACCGCTACTACTGCTGGTGAAGCGGTAAATGGTAATGCCCGTACCGTAGCTGCTGAAGGTTTTGATGTGTTGAAAGGTCAGGTTGCTGCTGATGGTACTGCTGCGGGTACTACACCGCTGGCCGATATCGATAAAGCGCTGAAAGCAGTTGATACTCAGCGCAGCGTGTTAGGTGCGTCTCAGAACCGTTTTGAGTCCACCATCACCAACCTGAACAACACCGTGAACAACCTGACTTCAGCCCGTAGCCGTATTCAAGATGCGGATTACTCAACTGAAGTGTCCAACATGAGCCGCGCACAGATTCTGCAACAAGCCGGTACTTCTGTTCTGGCTCAGGCTAACCAGGTTCCACAAACTGTATTGTCTCTGCTGCGTTAATTTAGGCTGAAATAATAATTTCACCCTATAAATGCACTATTAAGGCGGCCTTTATTGCCGCCTTTTATTCTAGGTTAATTTTTTTCCAGTAAAGAAATTACCCTAGATTAAAACATGGGATAAATACGGATGGCTGAGGAGTATTGAGTGAAAGAGCTTATGGTAGTTCAACCTGATTATGTTGCTAATTTCAGCTGCGTGGGTGCGGCTTGTCGTGATCATTGCTGTAAGCGCTGGAGCATTACTCTCGATAAACAAACATATCGTAAATATACTAAAAGCCAAAATGCCGAAATTAGGCGTATTGCGATAACGGATATATCAGTCAGTAGAGCCAGTTTTTCAAATTGGGCTGAAATTAAGCTCAATGAGCATGGCAATTGCCCTTATTTGGATCAAGATCAACTGTGCAAAGTACATAAGCGTTTAGGGGCGGATGCTTTAAGTGAAACTTGCTCATCCTATCCACGACTGGAACATGTATATCGTCATGAAAAGCGTAATAGTTTAAATATTTCTTGCCCAGAAGCTGCGCGGCAAGTGCTGTTTAACCCGACTGCTTTGAATATGCAGTCTATGCCTATTCAGAAAAATGGTTATTTCAGGGCACCAGAACTCAACATTGAAGGGCAATTAATTAATTTATTTTGCGCTAATTTTTTGATGTCTCCTCAACCACGCATTGAAGAAAACTTATACAGCATTGCCTCTTTCTTACTTTATTGTCAAAAATTAGAAGGCACTATAGACAGTAAATTACCGGCGATGGAGGCGTATTTTGAAGCGCTACTTGGGAAGCTGCAAGGCGGCTCTGTAACTGGGTATTTGGAAAATATTCCATTCAATCAAAATCTTCAATGGCAGTTGCTTATCCGTACTCAACAATGTTGTGTTGACTCGCCAAATTCAAGAGGAAGGGAAACCTTATATAGTTACCTCGGAAAGCTGATTGAGCATCTGGTCGTTGAGTTCGACAATGAACAACTTGAAGAAAGAATGAAATTATTGAGTGCCGCTTGGAATGACAAGGCATTGCTCTTTTTTTCCGACCATCCTCACGTATTGCGTAATTACTTTCTTTATCGATTGCACCACAACCAATTTGCTATCCGTGGTGGTCAACCGCTATTAAAAGAATTCTATCTATTAATGGTCGATTTCTTCTTTATCCGCTCATTGATTAGTGCCCACATACTTAAAGTTGGGCTGATTACGGAAGATGATGTTATTGATATTTTCTATTCTTATCATGCATTTAGGCAGCACAGCGCAAAGGTTGAAGCAGATTTTCGAACCGAAATAGACAAAGTGAAGATTAATGACGATCTCTCGTTATTACAACTTTTGGTATAGCGCCAGAGATCGGGTTTTCATCACTCAGATAAAAATTAATTGCGTTATTGAAACCCTTTAAAGCGAGACAGATAGCATACATAAGTGGGCATAAGTCAAATAGCCGCCTTTTTATAGGCCTATTCAGGCGATTGTCTGACTGACCGGACAGGATAATGGTACGACTCTCTTACCCTTAGGTGCCTGTCTAGTGAGCGATCTGTATACCGCCGAAGGCGTGATGGACAAGAATTCCCTCTGGCAACGCTATGTTCCTCTGGTGCGACATGAGGCATTGCGTTTGCAGGTGCGCCTGCCGGCCAGCGTGGAATTGGATGATTTGTTGCAGGCTGGGGGGATTGGTCTGCTGAATGCTGTTGAGCGTTATGACGCTTTACAAGGAACCGCATTTACCACTTATGCGGTACAGCGTATACGTGGCGCGATGTTGGATGAGCTGCGTAGCCGAGATTGGGCGCCACGTAGTGTACGGCGTAATGCACGCGAAGTAGCCAGTGCGATGCAAAAGGTTGAACAACGGCTCGGACGTCCGGCGACTGAGCAGGAAGTCGCACAAAATCTTGATATTGATTTGACTGAGTACCGCCAGATCTTGTTGGACACCAACAACAGCCAGCTTTTTTCCTATGACGAGTGGCGGGAAGAGCATGGCGAAAGCGTCGAACCCATGCTGGAAGGGCATGAAGACGCTAATCCGCTACAGCATTTATTGGAAGGAAATCTGCGCCAACGTGTTATTGAAGCGATCGAGGCTTTGCCGGAACGTGAAAAAATGGTGTTGACGCTGTATTACCAGGAAGAGCTGAACCTGAAAGAAATCGGAGCCGTGCTGGAAGTGGGGGAATCCCGCGTCAGCCAGCTTCATAGCCAGGCGATAAAACGTTTACGCGCCCGCCTGAATAACGACTCATAATTCATTTTCGCTCAGTGATATCACAGTGTTTAACTTTATTAATGCAGGTCTTCTTATGCCAGGACTTCAGTTAAAAAAGCGGCCGCTGAGCCGTTATTTAAAAGATTATAAGCACGGCCAAACTCATTGTTCACATTGTCATAAACAACTTGATCGTATGGCGTTGGTTTTCCGCGGACAAATTATCAATAAAGAAGCGATTGCCGGTATGGATCAGCCTATTGATGATCAAGTCTGGTCAAAACTTCAGCATGAATTAACCGCATTGTGCCGTTTTTGCAGTGAGATATATTGCAACAGCACGCCGGGCTATTTCGATATTATGGCGTTCAAACAGTATTTATTTGAGCAAACTGAGATGAGTCATAGTACGGTTCGCGAATATGTTGTGCGGTTACGTCGGTTGGATGAAATGCTGGTTGCGACCAATTATCCGGCAGAGAAATTCGCCAGCGAAACTATGCATCAGCGTATTATTGATGAACTGCCAAATGCAGCACATAACAATTACCGCATTGCTTTGCGTAAGTATGATCAATATTTGGCATGGCAAAAGAACTACTAAGGGTTATGACGGAGTGTTATCACTTGAGAAAACTCTGTGTTTTTCATTGAGAGCACTTCTAAGATAAAGCAAAACGATTACGTCATTACCTTCAATGATTCCGCGCCCGGCAAGGTTCTCCTTAGCCGGGCTTTTTATTATCCTCTATATTCACCTGCGCTATTGCTTGCCTGCATCTATAATAAAATCAGTGATTATTGCTGTCACTTCTGATAAATCTATGTTTTCCCTCCGCACTTGAGCAGGGGTGTTAACGACGTTTACTGACCTGAGCCACTGACTTGAGTCAGTTGGGGGTTGGTTTGCTTCTGCCTATCTGCAACTCGAATGACTTCGGGTAATTTTGTTGCAGTAACTCATTAATTTTCTGGAGGGGCCGTGACGCTTCAACATAAACTGGCGCAATTTCCGCGCCTGGATTTGGTCGGTAATGCCACGCCATTAGAGAAACTATCTCGTCTTTCTGACTATTTGGGACGCGAAATCTATATTAAACGTGATGATGTCACACCCTTGGCACTTGGCGGTAATAAGCTGCGTAAGCTGGAGTTTTTAGCGGCTGATGCGTTGAGGCAAGGAGCGGATACACTGGTGACCGCGGGGGCTATCCAATCTAATCATGTGCGCCAAACAGCGGCTGTTGCTGCAAAATTGGGCTTACATTGTGTTGCGTTACTTGAGAATCCTATCGGTACCTCACAGGAAAATTATTTGACCAATGGCAATCGATTGCTGTTGGATTTATTTAATGTTGAGGTGGTGATGTGCGATGGATTACATGATCCAAACCAGCAATTGGCTGAGTTGGCAACCCGCATCGAGGCGCAGGGATTTCGCCCTTATGTGGTACCGGTTGGTGGCTCTAATGCATTAGGGGCCTTGGGATATGTGCAGTGCGCATTGGAAATTGCAGCTCAATCGGCTGGAAATGTCACCTTCAGCTCGGTGGTTGTGGCTTCGGGCAGTGCGGGTACCCATGCGGGGTTGGCTGTTGGTTTACAGCAACTGTTGCCGCAAACGGAGCTGATTGGTGTCACAGTATCGCGCAAAGCAGAAGAACAGCGCCCTAAAGTTACTCATATTCAACAAGAATTAGCGACATCGCTCGGCGTGACCAGCGGGCCTGCGGATATCACCCTATGGGATGATTATTTTGCGCCGCAATATGGTATGCCAAATGAAGAAGGGCTGGCGGCAATCGGGTTATTGGCAAGGCTGGAAGGGATATTGCTGGACCCGGTTTATACCGGCAAGGCAATGGCTGGTTTACTTGATGGCTTTGAGCAGAAAAAGTTTCGCGATGATGGCCCCATTTTGTTTATTCATACCGGCGGCGCACCTGCATTATTTGCTTATCATCCGCAGGTGTAGTCTTTGGTTATTGCTTATTCTATTTGTAGCTATCGTTATTATTTTATATTCCTTTATTTCATTAGTAACACTGATAAAGTGTTGAATATCAAAAATAAACATGACAGTTGGAGTATTTATGGGCTTTTCAATTGTACGTCGTCGGGTTGTCCTGGGCATGATGGCAGTTGCACTGGCAACGGGTCTAAATGTGAAGTCGTATGCTGCGGGTGACCTGTTAGATCAGGTTAAAGAGCGAGGAACCCTGATTGTCGGGTTGGAAGGAACTTATCCACCGTTCAGCTTCCAGGGTGAAGATGGCAAACTCACCGGCTTTGAAGTGGATTTCGCTAATGCATTGGCAGAACATATGGGCGTTAAAGCAAAAATCACTCCAACCAAGTGGGATGGTATGCTGGCCTCACTGGAATCTAAGCGTATTGATGTGGCGATTAACCAAGTCACCATTTCAGATGAGCGCAAGAAAAAATATGATTTCTCAACGCCTTATACAGTATCCGGCATTCAGGTTCTGACCAAAAAAGGCAATGAAGGCAAGTTCAGCAAACCTGAAGATTTGGTGGGTAAGAAAGTAGGTGTGGGTTTGGGCAGTAACTATGAGCAATGGTTACGTGAAAATCTGAAAGATGTTGATATTCGTACCTATGATGATGACCCAACGAAGTATCAAGACCTTCGTGTCGGTCGTACTGATGCCATTTTAGTTGACCGCTTAGCCGCATTGGATTTGGTGAAGAAAACCAACGACACCTTGGCCGTTGCTGGCCCGGCATTTGCCCGCCAAGAGTCAGGTGTGGCATTGCGTAAAAATAATCCTGAGCTGTTGGCAGCGATCAATCAAGCTATCGCTGAAATGCAAAAAGATGGCACATTGGCCAAAATTTCAGAAAAATATTTTGGCGCGGACGTAACTAAATAATGCAAGAAAGTATTCAACTGGTGCTGGATTCAGCACCATTTTTATTGAAAGGTGCCTGGTTTACCCTCCAGCTTAGTCTGGGGGGGATGTTTTTTGGTCTGGCATTAGGCTTTATGTTAGCCATGATGCGGTTATCCCGATTTTTGCCTCTTTCACTTCTCTCTCGTTTTTACGTTTCTATTTTCCGTGGTACTCCGTTAATTGCTCAACTGTTTATGATTTATTATGGTTTGCCGCAATTTGGGATTGAGCTGGATCCTATGCCAGCAGCCTTAATCGGCTTATCACTGAATACGGCCGCTTATACCTCAGAAACATTGCGTGCTGCGATTTCATCGATCGAGAAAGGGCAGTGGGAAGCCGCCGCCAGTATCGGGATGACGCGTTGGCAAACTCTCTACCGCGTTATATTGCCGCAAGCAGGTCGTACCGCACTCCCCCCGCTGGGTAACAGTTTCATCGGTTTGGTAAAAAGACACCTCGCTGGCAGCGACCATTCAGGTCCCCGAACTTTTCCGCCAGGCGCAATTGGTGACTTCTCGCACCTTGGAAGTTTTCACTATGTATCTGGCGGCCTCACTGATTTATTGGATCATGGCGACCCTGTTATCAGCATTACAAAATCGTCTGGAAGCCCATGTTAATCGTCAGGATCAGGAGTAGCCATGAGTACCATCGACATTAAAGAGCTGACCAAACAGTTTAAAGGTCAACAGGTACTGCACGGTATCTCGCTTGAAGTGAACAGTGGCGAAGTGGTTGCGATAATCGGGCCAAGTGGTTCAGGTAAAACCACGTTGTTACGCAGCATCAATCTGCTTGAGACGCCTGACTCTGGGATTATTCGTGTTGGTGATATAGAGATTGATGGCAGTATCCCTATAAATAAGCAGCAACGGCAAGTTCGCGCATTACGACAAAAGGTCGGTTTTGTGTTCCAGAGCTTCAATTTATTTCCTCATCGCTCGGTGTTGGAAAATATCATTGAAGGGCCGGTTATAGTGAAGGGTGAAAAACGGTCAGAGGCTGTAAAACGTGCGCGTGAGCTGTTGGCGAAAGTTGGATTAAGTGGCAAGGAAAACGCTTATCCTCGTCGTTTATCCGGTGGACAACAACAGCGTGTGGCTATCGCGCGTGCACTCGCTATGCAACCTCAGGTCATTCTATTTGATGAGCCGACATCCGCATTAGACCCTGAGCTGGTGGGTGAGGTGTTAAATACTATTCGCGCATTGGCTGAGGAAAAACGGACGATGGTTATCGTCACTCATGAAATGAGTTTTGCTCGTGATGTGGCAGACCGGGCTATTTTTATGGATCACGGTAGGATTGTGGAACAAGGCCCGGCGAAAGAATTGTTTGCTCACCCGCAGCATGAACGTACCCGACAGTTCCTTGATAAGTTTTTGAATAATCACTGATCAAGCTGTTCCAGCTAACTATGCAATGTCATTGTGGGGGCAGTCATGTGGCCCCCATTTTGTTTTTATAATTATTCACAATGGAAAGGGAATAACGGCTAAAATTTCTTATAATTTATGTAGCTGATTATATTTATACGAAGGGCGGTTCTTTTCTTAAAATTTTATCAATGACATTTAACACGCCTGAATCATTATTCGAGTTGGTCTGATATTTCGCTATTTTTTTTATACGATCTGGCGCATTTGCCATAGCAAATCCAAATCCGGCATATTGCAGCATCTCAACATCGTTGCCACCATCACCAAAAGTCACGACTTCTTCATCTTTCACACCCCATATATTCTGGAGTAATTTAATACCATTGGCCTTATGTACACCAGGTATGATCAGGTCAACAGAACCATGGCCACTGGACACTGGCGTTACAATACCGCCTAATTCAGCCTCAATGAATGTCATAAAGTCAGCCAATTTTTCATCGGGCAAACTGATTGCGAACTTAAATGCGGGTTCTTCGATTTGACTGAAGTTATCAATAATTTTAAGTCGGTGGTAATATTTGCTCATGGTGGTGTAGAAAGTATTATCAGATGAACTGAGCATACAAGCACCATTCTTGCCACAAACAATAATATCAAGATGAGGTAGTGGTAAGATTGTTTTTAGAACTTTGTCACAGTTTTCATCGGATAGCACTCCGCAAAAAATTTCTGTATTTTCATTACTAACGTAGGCACCATTTTCGGCGACAAATGCGATTTCATCAGCGATATCGGGAAAGAATGAGATGAGCTGGTAATATTGGTTGCCACTGGCAACAACAAATTTTATTCCATTATCTTTTAATTGTGCATATTGAGCGCTAAACCGTTTCCTATCAAAATTCATCTGGTCGTTAAGAAAGGTTCCATCCATATCAACAGCAACGATTTTAATACCCATCTTGTTTCCCTCTTTTACATATTGAAGATAGTAGCTTGATAGAAAATATCTTAACGCTATTTATCTAAAAAAAAGCTAGCAAAATTTTGCTAGCTGGTAAAATTACCATACTCAGTCACAAATTTTATCTTTAGATGAATCTTAAAAATATGTTTACGCTGTATTAATTTTTGATGCGGTTATTCCTCGTTGATATATTTCAGCTTAAATGCCCCGACCGCAATAATAAGGAATGTCAGAGCCATAATGGCGAATGCGGTATAAAGATCAGTTAAGTGGGCAATAAAACCAATCAGCGCTGGCCCGCCCAGAACACCGAAGTAACCTAGTGTTGCAACCATTGCAACGGACATATTTACCGGCATCACTTTTTCCTGGCCCGCCAGGGTTATCAGTACCGGAACAATGTTTGCGGCCCCAACTCCGACTAGCGCGAAACCAAGCAATGTGAATTTCCAGTCGGGGATAATGACCGCAACCGCATAACCGATCATGGCGATGATACTGCTGAGAACCAGTACGCGTTTACGCCCCAAAAGGCTGACAACTTTATCGCCAGTGAAACGCATGATTGACATCGTTCCACCAAAAATTGCAAATCCCCAACCTGCATATGTTATATCAAGGCCACGGTCATTAGTGAGAAAAACGCCGCTCCAATCTAATACTGCACCTTCCGCCATAAAACAAATCATGCACATTAATGCCATTAACACGAGTCGGAAATTGGGTTTTGGTTTTGTTATCGCTTGCTCAGTAGGTTCTTTATGATCACCAAAGGGGATTAATTCATTGAGAACCGTCACGGTAATAATAGCGATTACTGCAATGGCAATGAATGTTACGGCAAGAGGCATCAAACCAAGCGTAAATAATATTGCACCACCACCTGCTCCTGCAATTGAACCAACACTGAACAAACAATGAAAACCTGACATTAGTGGTTTATCAGATGATTGTTCAACTAGTGAGCCTTGGACATTGACTGCAACATCTGCCAGACCGATTCCAGCGCCAAAGAAAAATAGGCATAAAGCCATCAAAGGGAATTGATCAATGATTGCCAGAGTAGGCAGGAATATACAGGCTAGGACGATACCTAATAGCATGATATTTCTACAACCAAAACGGCCGATGAGTTTCCCGGAGAACAGCATGGCTAGTAAAGAGCCAGTTCCCAAACAAAGCAACAGTAATCCTAACGAGCCAGCATCAAAATGCAGACGATTTTGTGCATAGGGTACCAGTGAAGCCCAAAGGCCCATTGCAAATCCTGCGACAAAAAATATTGCCCGTGTAGCGGAGCGTTTAGCATAAGTATCCAGAGTGGCATCGAGTGTAGAGCTAGACATTCAGTAGTTACCTTTCTCTGGTGAGTGGTCGCGAAATCAAATTTGTCAGCAATGTAAAATTACTTAATAAAAGACTTATATTAAGTCACAAAATATAATAATGGCGCTCAAGAAGTCAAGAACATTCTTGCCGTGGAAGGTGTTTATTTATAGGCGATAAATAGGGAATAGAATGTGAGCGCTGAAGTGAGACTTTTAGTGCTGAGGCAGGGTTTTAACATCATCGGCTTGGGTAAGTTAGCTATCAAAGACTCTAAAATTATTATAGGCGTCGAGGGTATATTCTGATATGCCCTTATGATAATCAGATTTTATACAATCGCGATAGACAAATTGCGGAATATGTTTGCTATCAAAATTTTTTAATAACTCGATAGCTAGCGCATCAATACATGCTTGATCGATGTTATTACCTGATATTGCTATGGTGGCCGGATTAATAATAACAATTAAAGATGAGGTGATATGCAGAAGCCTTTCAAACTCGGGGGTATGATGAGAGCAAGTACTCGTTCCGTTGGTTAAATTATCATAGAAAGGAAGTTTTGATACTTCCCCCGCGAATTGGCTAGCCCCACGTAGCATTTTTCCGGAAATAACCATGCCACAACCTGCGCAATGTCTTGGGGGCATGAATATGTAAGCGACTGGGTCATTTGTACCGCGGCAATCATTTCGGTAGAAGCCAAATGCAGTGTAATTCATATCATTGCCCACTTGAACAAAAATACCCAATTGGTTATTTAGCTGCTCAGCAATATCCAGTCCTTCTAAGTGAGTAATATCACAAGTTAGGACTTTTCCATCGACCACAACACCGGGAAGACCGAGGCCTAATGCTTTGATATTAGGATGTTTATCTATTATCTCTTTAATATGGTTAATTAATATTTCTACAGTCAGATTATTATAAATTTCATTATATTCTTGAGTTTTTTTGCCATCGGCCGAGGTGAGATAAGACGAAATAACGCCGCTGTCATTTGTACCCTCGGCATAGACACTTAATACACTAAAGTAATTTGGATTATATATATAGCGTTTGGCTGGCCGGCCACCGCGTGATTCATCGAGAGATTCCTCTATAACTTCTCCCTCAGCGCATAATTCATTCAGTATCGTGCCACAGGTTGCCAAACTTAAACCAGTTTGAGCGGATATATCGCTTTTCGTTGCAGATACCAGTGATTTTAATGTGCCAGTCACCAGCATAATATTTTTTTTCTTCATCTGTCTGGTAGTGTTAATCAGCACGGTTGTCATTTTTTTACCCATAATTTAACTGGAAGAAATATAACATGTTCGTATTTATGAATAAATAATATCATGATCCTCGCCGGATGCTACAGTGTTTAAAATGAGAGATAAACCCCTCGTGCTTGTCGAGAGATATTGGCAGCATTAGGTTTTAAGTGGGCCACAGAAGAGACCAAAATGCTTTATCAAGATAGCATTACGCATTGTCTTGGTGCAAAAAAGCCGTTGCCGCAATGGTATTTAATGGAGTTCAATGCGGAGATTATTGGCTGTGTGGGGCTAATTACTAATGATTTTATCAGCCGGATGGATCTGTATCCTTGGCTGTGTGCGCTCTATATTGAAGAGAACTTTCGTGGGCATGCTTATGGTGAGTTGCTGATAAAGCACTTGGCGGAAGAGGTCAAAAGCATCGGTTTCGACGAGTTACATTTATGCACTGACCATATTGGTTTCTATGAAAAATATGGTTTTACTTTTACCGGGATGGGCTATCACCCATGGGGTGAATCTTCACGAATTTATTCTCTGTCACTGATTTAATTGGAGTAGTGAAAAGAGCGAAGGAGATTGCTGTGAGTATAAATAAGGTTACATTGCAACGGGTCTATGATGCTGAACCACCTTATCAGGCCAATACTTTCTTGGTTGACCGTTTATGGCCGCGTGGGATCAGTAAGGCGCGCCTGGAGGGGGTTGTATGGCTAAAAGAGGTCGCACCGGATAACGCGTTGCGGCAATGGTTTCATCAGCATTTGGATTGGCCGGAATTTGTCATACGCTATCGGGCCCAGCTCAATAACTCTACGGCTTGGGAACCTTTGCTGGCGGTGTTGAAGCAACAGCCAATCACGTTGCTATATGGCAGTCGTGATGAGCAAAATAATCAAGCAGTCGTTTTACGCGATTTTCTTCTCAGTAAACTGTAGTCCTTTAACTTTACTCACTATTATTGAATCAATCGGTAGTGTCCGTTGCATTATTCAATAGCGGTTTAATATTAATCTTAGCCGTATTCGCGTTAAATTTAGCCCGTAAGTTTGTTTATCAAGCTACGGGCTGAATGTCTTTTTTAACCTACTGGCTTTTGTTCATACAAATCAGAGGTTGCACTGTTTTAGCGCCACTTTCTTTGACTGGCATATTTCTGTGTTCTGCTGCAACTTCTCGGGCGCGTTTACGCAAACTAAACCAGCCAACGACTAACAATACGGCGATGACAGGTAAAGTCGCAACGGTCCAGGTACCATTCGGATAATCTAACGCCATCATGATTAATACACCGGCCAGGAAAAATAGGGTTAGCCAGGATGTCACGGGAGCACCGGGCATTTTAAAGGCGACGGGTTTGGCCGTGCCGTTCTTTATCGCCTGACGTAATTTCATCTGACACACAATAATGAATGCCCATGAGCTAATAATCCCTAGCGACGCAATATTCAAAACAATCTCAAATACCTGTGATGGGACGAGAAAGTTAAGCACTACACCAAAAACATAAATGCCGACAGTGACCAGTATCCCGGCATAAGGGACTGATTGGGGACTCATTTTGGACATGAATTTTGGTGCTGAACCGCCCATCGATAATGAACGTAGAATGCGACCTGTAGAATACAGCCCCGAGTTCAGGCTGGAAAGAGCGGCGGATAGCACCACTATATTCATGATTGTCCCAATATAAGGAACGCCTAAGTTACTGAAGAATGTCACGAAAGGGCTTTGGCCGGCCTGATAGGCATTCCAGGGGAGTAAACATACCAACAGGACCACTGAGCCGACATAAAACAGGCCAATACGTAAAATCACACTATTGATCGCTTTGGGTAGCATTTTCTCTGGGTCTTTGCACTCGCCGGCTGCGGTGCCAATTAACTCAATACCTGCAAAAGCAAATATAACTCCCTGAACTAATACCAGTGCGGGAAGTAACCCGTGGGGGAAGAATCCGCCATTATCAGTGATCAGATGCATACCGGACGAGTGTTCACCTACACTCTGGCCGGTTCCAAGAAAGACAACCCCGACGACCAGAAATATGGAGATGGCGGCCACTTTAATCAATGCGAACCAGAATTCCATCTCCGCAAACCATTTAACGCCAATCATATTCATGGTGGCGACAATTGAAAGTGCGCCTAACGCAAACAGCCATTGGGGTACATCAGAGAAGGTTCCCCAATAATGCATATAGAGAGCAACGGCGGTAATATCGACGATCCCTGTCATTGCCCAGTTGAGAAAATACATCCATCCAGCAACATAGGATGCCTTTTCGCCGAGAAACTCGCGAGCATAAGAGACAAAACTACCACTGGAGGGGCGGTGTAAAATCAGTTCGCCGAGGGCTCTGAGAATGAAAAATGAGAAAACCCCGCATACCAAATAAACCAATGCTAATGCTGGGCCTGCCATTTGCAAACGAGCACCTGTACCTAAAAATAGGCCGGTACCAATAGAACCGCCGATCGCTATCATTTGTATATGACGTCGGCCCATACTTTTGTGATAGCCAGTATCATGAGAATCTAACCAGCGTTTTTTTGCGTCGTGATGGGTTTCTGCAGAGTGCTTTCCTGACATCATAGACATTCCCTATTTTCCTGTCTGTTGTGCAATCATCGTGAATGTATTACTGCAACCGATTGCTAAAGGTTAATGCATAAATAGCGTCTTAGCGCCTTCACTTGTTGTGGCTTTGATCATTACTCTTGAATTATGGGAGGGCATGCTATCGTTTCTATCGTGATGAGGCAAAAAAATATTCACTTATAAATTATTTTTTTTGCGGCATTAACGAAGTCACTAATTGAATGGCTAAGGTTAATTTATAATTACACCGCATGCTTACATATTAATACATTTAGTGTAACTATTGATTGTTTTTAGAACAACTCGTAACCGGTTGTTATGTCGATGAATGCGGAGAGCTTGTTTTTTTACTATAAATCAATTCTGTATATTTTCTATCGATACTATTTTTAGCCTGGCTTTATATTTTATTACTATCATTTTGGATTAAATTGCAGTTGATCTTAATTGGTTGAATTAGATGAAAACTTTTATGCAGATATTCTTTTTATATGCATGGTTTGTCTTTTGGGCACAAAACACATACTTTGGCATCGGGTCTATAGGTGTTTTAATTATGATCAATATAAAGGGTTGCCAATAAGGTATTACTCCAGGCATTGATAGCATACTGCGTTGAAACTGGGGGCAGCCGCTAAGCTATAGCACTTAAGGCCACGAGTAGACTGGCTGTCGTAAGCGAGCGATTTCATGCATGCAAAGTGTTTATATCTAAACAAAGATTTTAATCTAACCATTTTTAACTAAAAAAGCATAACAGAGAAACTTGATTACATTCGGATTTTTTAATTACAAAACACCGAGTTAAGTTAATTAAAATAAACCTGTCGTGATGCTCTCAAATGCAATAAGTATATCAGTATCTCTTGTTCTTTTGCTCTGAGTGGAGTGGTATCTTGAGGTTGAGCATTTACATCTTCTGTTTTTATTATTGATGTTAATAATAATATTGCTGATGTTAATAATAATTTTTAGCGACAGGTTAATCGATTACTTCCTTAAATAGGTCTGTGATAAATATCGAATATCATTAGCTGATCATAACATTCAATACGTTACCTCTTGTTCCTTAGGTGCTACCCAACAGTAGGTCTAAAATGAAAAAAACAAATCAGGACATCACTCTTGCTTGCGACGAAGAGATCGGTATGGCAGATAAGTTTTCCATCAAAACGTTGATTACCAACGTGAACAAAATGAATATAAACACTATGCCAATGGCTTTATTTATGACCATTTCGGCTATTGTGTTTATTTCGGCTTATGCCAGTTATCTACCCAAAAATATGATTGGTGGCTTGGCTGTTATTATGACGATGGGCTTTGTGTTATCCCATATTGGTCGCCATATTCCAGTATTAAAAGACATAGGTGGCCCAGCTATATTGTGTCTGATGGTGCCATCAGTGTTGGTCTACTTTGGTATTTTTCAAACCAATACGTTAGATACGGTTCACTTGCTGATGAAGGAGGCGAATTTACTCTATTTTGTCATCGCCAGTCTGGTTGTTGGCAGTATTCTTGGCATGAATCGCGTGGTACTCATTCAGGGAATGACACGTATGTTTATCCCGCTGGTAGTGGGAACCATCACTGCCGTCGCTACCGGGTTATTGGTGGGTAAGTTATTCGGTTTCTCCCTTTATCACACTTTTTTCTTTATTATTGTCCCGATCATCGGTGGTGGCATTGGTGAAGGTATCTTGCCGTTGTCCTTGGCTTATTCGGCGATTCTTGGGCAAGCACCTGATATTTATGTTGCCCAGTTGGCTCCAGCGGCAGTGGTCGGAAACATTTTTGCTATTATCTGTGCCGGTGTGTTGGCACGTATCGGTATGCGGCGCAAAGATCTGAATGGCGAAGGGATGTTAATTCGTTCAGCGCAAGACAATGCGGTGTTTACCTCGCAAGAAGGGCCAAAACAGGCTGATTTTCAGTTAATGGGCGGTGGGCTATTAATGACCTGTGCATTCTTCATTGTAGGTGGGTTATTTGAAAAGGTTGTGCATATTCCTGGCCCGGTACTTATGATTTTGATTGCCGTGATGTGCAAATACGCGCAGGTTATTCCGTCAAAAATGGAGCAGGGTGCGCACAGCTGGTATAAATTTGTTTCTACTACGTTGGTCTGGCCTCTAATGATTGGTCTGGGGATGTTGTATGTTCCGTTAGAAAGTGTTGTCGCCGTATTCTCCGTTGGCTATGTCGTGGTTTGTGGATCTGTTGTTTTATCAATGGCGGCCATCAGTTTCATTACTGCTCCCTATCTAAATATGTATCCCGTGGAAGCCTCCATTGTGACCAGTTGCCACAGCGGACTCGGTGGGACAGGGGATGTTGCTATTCTTTCCGCCTCAAACCGGATGTCATTGATGCCATTTGCACAGATAGCCACCCGTATTGGCGGTGCATCCACGGTAATTGGTGCCACATTGTTGTTAGGTTGGATAATTTAAAGCTGTTAGGTTGGATAATTTAAACAAACACTTTGAGTAATAGCATAACAAACGGCATTTTTTATCGGATGCCGTTTGTCATTGAGAATTAAGTTCTTCTTGGTGCTAATACTATTGGCAATACTGTTTTAATACCTCCTGCTGGCTGGGCAAGAGTTTATAGAGATAAACCGGCCGGCCGGTTGCGCCATACAGAACTTTAGTGCTGAGAACTTCAGTATCGGAAAGGTAAATTAAATATTTACGGCAAGAAACGCGTGAAATACCAATAGCATTTGCCATCTGCTCCGTCGAAAACTCCCCATCCTGTACTTCCAGAATCCATTCACATACAGTTCGTAGTGTTTGCGCTGTTAGCCCTTTGGGTAATTTTTTGCGCTCGACGGGCGTGGCATTACTACGCCGTAATAATGAATCGACATCTTCTTGCGCACAATATTCGCGCTGCCCCAGCAAACTCTGTTTTTCACGATAAGTCGACAGTGCTTCTTCAAAACGTGAGAATTGGAACGGCTTAATTAAGTAATCTACTACCCCGTATTGCAGTGCTTTTTTGATGGTATTCACATCAGTCGCAGATGAAATAACAATAACATCAGTATGCTCACTGAATTCACGTAAAACTGGCAGCAAGTCTAATCCATTGTCCTGGCGCATGAATACATCTAACAGGACCAGGTGAATCGGCTGTTCCGCTGCCATCACGTGCTCCCGGGCCTGCTGTAAACTGGAGACTGAGCCGCAGCAGTTGAAGCCCGCCACTTGGCTCAGATAACACTTGTTCAGCTCAGCTACCATTGCATCATCATCTACTATTAATACATTAATCATGATTTACCGCGCTGATGTTGTTTGAATAATTGTCACTGGAGATCATATTATTTGAGGTTACTTCGTAGGGGAGGTTGATAAAGAATTGGGTAAAAACACCCGCTTCTGAATCGAACTCAATATTGCCGCCAATACTTTCCAAACTCTGGCGAACCAGGCTCAAACCAATGCCGTGTTCATTTCCTTTCGTGGAAAAACCATTATCAAAAATACTGTCTTGCAACTCGGTTGCAATACCCGGCCCATCATCACTGACAACGCAATGTACACGGCCATTTTGATAATGGAAGCTGACATTAATTTCTCGTTGAGACTGGTTGCCAATGGCTTCCATAGCATTCTCAATCAGATTGCCCAAAACTGTAATTAAGGTAGTCGTTATTTGCTCATTATCGGTATCGGGCAACAAGCTATCGTCACTGATAGATAACGTGATACCCAAATCGCGTGCCCGGTTGATTTTCCCCAGCAGGAAACCGGCAATGATTGGAGATTTTACTTTGCGCAGAAGAGAGCCAATTTCCGCCTGATAATTATTCGATGTTTTAACAATATAATCTTCAAGTTGCTGATAATACTTCATATGCAATAAACCCAAAATCACATGGAGTTTATTCATAAACTCGTGCGACTGTGCTCGTAAGGCATCGGCATAATGCACCATGCCAGTGAGGCGTTGCATCAATTGACTCACTTCGGTTTTATCGCGGAAAGTGGCGATTGCGCCGATAATATCGCCTTTGACCATTACGGGAACAGTATTGGTCAGTAATATGCTGCCATTAAAGTTTATTTCTTCATCGCGTCGGGCAATCCCGGTTTCCAATACCTGCTCTAAATACAAACGCACTGGCCAATACTTGCTGGCACTACTGAGTAATAAATTCTCCATCGGCCCACTTTGTTTAAATAAGCGCTTCGCCTCATGGTTTACCACGGTAATGCGCGAGTTGGCATCAACTGCGATAACGCCTTCTTTAATGGATTGCAGCATGGCGTTACGCTGTTCAAATAAGTTGGAGATCTCGTAGGGTTCAAAACCCAACATAATTCTTTTCAGTGCTTTGACTAAAAACCAGGTGCCGAGTGATCCAATCAGCGCTCCAAATAATATGGTCCAGGGAATAGTCCAACGGGTTTCACTGACAACCGAGTCAATGCTGGTAAGAGAAATCCCAATTGCGACAACACCTATTTGTTTGCCGTGAGGTTCATAAACAGGAATAAAAATACGCAATGCTCTTTCCAGTACACCTCGGTTTATCGCGCTGTTTTCTTTGCCTTGTAGCGCAGGTTCTAAATCATTGCCGATAAAATGTTGTCCGATCATCTCTGGATTAGGATGTGAATAACGTATGCCGTTCATATCAGTCACAACAATAAATAGCAGGTTATTCGCTTTCTGAACTTGACTGGTATAGGACTGTATTTGTTTCCCAGTTTCAGGATCGGTTAATCCGTGAATGATGGTGGGCGAAAAAGAGAGCGACCGGGCGACGGCAACGGCTTTGTCTTGCAAACCCTCTTGTGCCATCTTGCTAAGTTGAACGAAGAACAGTGTGTGAACTACCAATAACACGGAGATAATCACCGCAGAAACCATGAGTGTGATAGATGTACTGAGTCGTAACGGCACTTTTTGCTTTCCAGCCGTGGTTGCATTGTTCATGTCATGCTCCAGAAACGCCGGCCTGTGTGACCCTCAGACATCCAGATTGATGAGATGGGTGTTATATCAATAGTTGCCAACAAAAAAGGATACAAACGAAGTTGCCCTGTAGTTTACGCCGTTTATTTATTAGGGCGCTAAGACTTGGGATTACTTTAGCTACATAACGATTTATATAGTTATCAAATTTCCCTCCTCTGCGGGACTGTCTGTATGGCAAGAGGAGGTGCAGGCTATTTATCGATCAATCAGATTGACGCAGGGTTGGGGCGATAATCAATTCAATCTCTTTAGTGGCTAGTTCTTCATGGGCTGTAGACGCCAAACCGGTATCAGTAATCACGGCATCAAAGTCAGTAAGAGGTAAGGCTAAATAAGTGGCAATCTTGCCGTATTTTGATGCGTCAGCCAGTAGCACGCGCTTGCTGCTAACCTCACTAACTGCCCGTTTCACCACAACTTTGTCTTCATCCGGTGTTGAAATGCCGCGAGACCCCCAGCAGGATGCTGAAATAAAGGCGATATCAATGGATAAATTTCGTAGCGCACGGGCGGCGGCATCACCGACACAAGAACGGTTTTCGCGACACAATGTGCCACCTGAATGGATCATTTTACATTGGCAGGATTCAATCAAAAAATTAGCGATGACAAAGTCATTGGTGACCACCAATAAATCATCCCTGGCTTCCAGTTGCCGTGCCAACGCCAGTGTGGTGGTTCCGGCATCAAGATAAATACAGCTATTACGTGGAATATGCAGCGCTGCCGCCATACCAATGGCGTTTTTCTGGCTGCTGTACATGAGCGTTTTATCTTGATGAGAGGGCTCAGCAGCCAGCCGCTCAGTCGAACGAACCCCACCCGAAACGGATAACACTGCACCTTGTTCTTCCAGTTTTTGCACGTCACGACGAATAGTCATGTGCGATACACCTAAACGTTCAGTCAGTTCAGCAATGCTGACGACGCCACGCTCGGCAACCAGTGCCAGTATCTGTTGGTGACGTTCAACGGGGATCACGTTCGCTCCTTATTCAGTTTGTTCATTACATGGCAATGGTAATTAATGTGATTATACGTCAGTGATTAGAAAATATTTCTCATTTTTTAACGCTAAGAATCACTAATTTATTCATTTTATTCCTTATGATGCCCACGCGAACCTCATTATTGATGTTAATTCATGTGATTTATGAGTCTTCTGTGTTAATTATTGTGATTTCATTCACAATAATACGGCAATCCCCTGGCTACCATTAACATAATAAATCAAATTATCACCAAAATTAACACGGAGGGGTTATGACTCACACAAAAATGCTATCAGCATGTGTCATGGAATCTGGCTTGATAAAAGAACAGGAGAGTATCTGATGCGATTAGGCGTTATTGCAGATGATTTCACCGGTGCCACAGATATTGCCAGTTTTTTGGTGGAGAATGGCATGTCGACGGTGCAAGTCACTGGCATACCTCAAACGGATTGTCAGGTGCGGGCAGACGCTATAGTGATCAGCCTAAAATCGCGCTCTGGTTCAGCAGAGAAGGCCGTGGCAGATTCTTTAGCGGCGTTGGCATGGTTACAACACCAGGGCTGCACACAATTCTATTTTAAATACTGTTCGACATTTGATAGCACTGCGCAAGGTAACATTGGTCCTGTGACTGATGCATTAATGGATGCTCTTGCTCAGCAACAAACTGTCATCTGCCCCGCGCTACCAATTAATGGGCGCACAGTATATCAAGGGTATTTATTTGTTATGGGGCAATTATTGTCTGAATCAGGGATGCGCCATCATCCGGTGACCCCGATGACTGACAGTAACCTCCTGCGCCTGATGGATGCGCAGAGTCGTGGGCGCAGTGGTTTGATCAACAGCTCCGTGATGGATCAAGGCGTTGACACGGTAAAATCACACTTGCGCAGTCTGAAAGATGAGGGCATTCGCTATGTGGTACTGGATACCTTAAACGACGACCACTTACTGACACAGGCTGAAGCGGTGCGCGATATGGTGTTGGTGACGGGGGGCTCTGGTTTGGCTATCGGCTTGGCGCAGCAGTGGATGAAAGGCGTTCAGCATCACTTACCTGCCACGTTAACCGGTGCCCCGCAAGGCAAGTTATGTGTTGTGTTATCCGGTTCTTGTTCAGCAATGACCAATCGGCAGGTCGCTCGCTATGTTCAACAGGCTCCAGCCCAGTCAATTGATATAACCCGTTGTCTAAATGAACCTGAATCCTATGCCAAAGAGCTCTGTACCTGGGTGATGGAGAATATCTCTGGGCCGTTGGCTCCGTTACTGTACGCCACATCTGAACCTGAGGTCATACAGAGTATCCAGCGGCAGTGGGGTGCGGCTGCCAGTAGTGAAGCGGTGGAACATCTGTTCGGGACTTTAGCACGGAGCTTGCAACGGCAAGGTGTCCAACGTTTCATCGTGGCCGGCGGCGAAACCTCCGGTATTGTCGCTCAATCTTTAGGTATTCAAGCTTTTCATATTGGGCCAGCCATCTCACCTGGGGTTCCTTGGGTAAAATCGACCGACCACCCCATTTCATTAGCGTTGAAGTCGGGTAATTTTGGTGATGAAAACTTTTTTGCCAGAGCACAAACGGAGTTCGCAGTATGAATGAGCAGCAGGCACGGGAAGATATGGTCAAGTTGGGAGCCTCCTTTTTCCAACGAGGTTACGCCACCGGCTCAGCGGGAAATCTGTCACTGAAACTGGCGGACGGCACATTATTAGCGACGCCAACGGGCTCCTGCTTAGGTGAGTTAAATGCTGAACGGCTATCAAAGGTCAGTTTAGCGGGGGAATGGATTTCGGGTGATAAACCCTCAAAAGAGATCAGCTTTCATCGTGCAATCTATCTTAATAATCCTGAGTGTGAAGCCGTCGTTCACTTGCATTGCCTTTATTTAACCGCACTTTCTTGCTTGCAAGGCCTTGATTGCCACAATGCCATTAAGCCCTTTACACCTTATGTGGTGATGCGGGTCGGCGATGTTCCTGTGGTGCCATATTACCGTCCGGGAGACCCTCGGTTAGGGGAGGCGTTGGCAAAGTTGGCTCCGCAGTATCGTGCTTTTTTACTGGCAAATCACGGCCCGGTCGTCGTGGGGAAAAGTTTGCGAGAAGCGGCAGACAATATGGAAGAGTTAGAGGAAACTGCACGCCTGATATTTACACTGGGTGACCGACCTATTCGTTATCTAACCGATGATGAAATCGCCGAATTAAGGAGTTAAATATGCCTAAGTTTGCTGCTAATTTATCCATGATGTTTACAGAAGTTCCTTTCCTTGAACGTTTCAAGGCGGCAAAAGACACGGGCTTCGGTGGTGTGGAGTTTTTATTTCCCTACGATTATCCAGCAGATCAATTGGCGGCGAAATTGAAAGAGCAAGGTTTGCAACAGGTGTTGTTTAATACCCTTCCCGGCGATATTAGTGCTGGTGAATGGGGGCTGGCGGCGCTGCCGAGTCGAGAAAAAGAAGCTCGCCGTGATATTGATTTGGCTTTGGAATATGCGCTGGCACTGGGCTGCCCATCTATTCATATCATGGCTGGTGTGGTACCTGTAGGCGCAGACCGAAAAAATTATCAACAGACATTCATCGACAATGTGCGTTATGCCGCTGACCGGTTTGCCGAGCATAATATTAATGTCATGATTGAAGCGTTAAATCCGAAGATAAAACCTAACTACCTGTTCTCCAGCCAATATCAAACATTGGAATTGGTTAACCTCATCAACCGTCCTAATGTATTTACGCAGTTGGATCTATTCCATGCGCAGATAGTGGACGGTAATCTCAGCCATTTAATTACCGCGTTCGCAGGGCGCTATGGGCATATTCAGATTGCATCAGTACCGGGCCGTCATGAACCCGATGAAGGTGAGATTAATTACGCCTATTTATTTGGACTACTGGATGAGATTAACTACAAGGGGTGGATTGGTTGCGAATATCACCCGAGAGCAGGTACCGTGGCAGGGCTGAGTTGGATACAACCCTATTTATCATAAGTATTAATATGCTGGTCGGCCCTTAGCATCGCAATACAATGTTTGGCGTTTATTAAAGGGCTGTTTACCGATACTATAATACTATTATGTCGGATTAATACGGCATAACATGTTTATCTGCTGTTTGTTATTATCTTACTCCCCCGCAAAACTTCCCTGCCTTATCGTTATTACGATGATATTGCAACAGTTCTGATAATTTTTCTCTGTAAAAACATAATTAAACTATTCAAAAACAACTGATATACAGTTTTCTAAACCTAGGATATCTTACTCTAAGAATTTCATGAGTAATTCATAAATCCAAAGGTTAAAGAAGCGCAAATCATAATTACTATTTTATATAAATTAAAACGTATATACCAAAAAGAATTCGAGTTGCGGGAAGGCGGCAATTGAGTAAGTCCCGCTGAGCTTACTTAAGTAAGTGATTCGGGTGCACGAGAGCAGCCAACGCACATGCAGCTTGAAGGATGAAGGGTATAAGTATTTCTGCCGCTTAAAATAAGCCTTACAGGCAAAAGAAAGACAGAAATATAAACAGAAGTTAAACGGGAGGTAACTATATGCCTACAGATGATAGCAAAAATGGAATTATCGACTATGTATCCACCGGGCATCTGCCGGATCCAGATACTGTGGTTAAATTGGTGCAAGAAGCCCACAAACGGTTTAGCACTGATAATGAAGGTGTCGTTTCGACGGTTTATCCTGCATTAGAACGTATCCCTCCTAATCTATTTGGCGTCTGCATGGTTGGTACTAACGGTAAAGTGCATTCAGCCGGCGATGTAGATTATGAATTTACCATCATGAGTGTCTCCAAACCTTTTGTTTTTGCCTTGGTCTGCCAGGCCATAGGCGCGAAAGTCGCTCGTGAAAAACTGGGTGTGAATAGTACGGGTATGGCATTTAACTCAGTGACTGCCATTGAGCGGGCACCTGACGGGCGCACTAATCCTATGGTGAACTCTGGTGCTATTGCCACGACCAGCCTGGTACCCGGTGCCACCAGCGATGAGCAGTGGAAATTCATTTATGACGGTTTGTGCCGTTTTGCTGGCCGTGAACTGACCCTTAATGAAGAAGTGTATCAATCTGCATGTGAAACTAATTTTCGCAATCGTGGCATAGCCAATTTGCTGGAAGGTTATGGCCGTCTGGGGTGTGATCCCCTTATCGCAACCGATCTCTATACGCACCAATGTTCACTGAATGTCAGTGCGCGCGATTTAGCTGTCATGGGCGCGACACTGGCAGACGGGGGCGTCAATCCACTGACTCGCGAGCGGGTGGTAGATAATGATGTTTGCCACTACGCATTGGCGGTAATGGTAACGGCAGGGTTGTACGAAACATCTGGCGACTGGCTTTATGATATCGGCCTTCCTGGGAAAAGCGGTATTGGTGGCGGTATTGTGACAGTGTCACCGGGTAAGGGGGGGTTGGGGACTTTTGCACCGTTACTGGATAGTGCTGGTAATAGTGTTAAAGGGCAACTGGCCGCCCGGTTCTTATCACGTAGTCTTGGGATGGATATGTTTGTTTCTGCGCCTTACACCGAAAAGAGTTGAGCCGTGAGAGTCATGTAAAGCTCAAAAAACCGGTCATGTGGCGACAAATGCGCGTTGTAACACCGGATTGAGTCTAAACAATATTGTTTTTCAAAAGGATAGAGATATTTATGGCGAATCAATCAACTCACCGCGCAGGTGCGGAAGTTAAAGAGTCTTGGGTGCCGATGATCACCATCGCATTGGCCCAGATTCTGATGTCATTTAACGTGGCCTCCCTGCCGGTAGCGTTAGGCGGAATGGTCAAGAGCTTTAATGTCCCACCAACGACCATTGCAACGGCGATCGTGATGTACTCACTCTCTGTTGCTGGTTTCGTGATGTTGGGTGCCAAACTCAACCAACGTTTCGGGCCGCTGGTGGTATTCCGCTGTACCGTTCTGTTGTTTGGTGTCGCGCAGGTCATGATGACATTCAGCCCGAATGTCACCGTGATGATAAGTGCTCAGGCATTAAGTGGTCTGGCGGGTGCCGCGTTGGTTCCTGCTCTGGTGGCCTTGATTGCTGAAAACTACCGCGGTACGCAACAGGCTACAGCACTGGGTGCTTTAGGCTCAGCGCGTGCCGGTGCCGGTGTGGCAGCATTCCTGATTGGTGGAGTTCTGGGAACATATATCGGCTGGCGTCCAGCATTCGGCATCTTGATTGTGTTGTCTGCAATCATCTTTGTGTTGAGCTTCCGTTTGAAGTCTGACCAAGGCCGCCCGGAAGTTGGCATTGATGTGTTCGGTGTCATTTTGGCGGCGTCGGCGATTATCCTGCTGTCATTTGGCTTTAACAACCTGAACCGTTGGGGCTTTGGTCTGGTTCGTGATGGTGCGCCATTCGATCTGCTGGGCTTCTCTCCCGCACCTTTCATGATTGTACTGGGAATTGTGTTGGGTCAGGCGTTTGTGGTCTGGACTCGCCGTCGTCAAGAACAAGGCAAAACACCTTTATTGGCACTGGAAGTGCTTAGCTCACCGACTGAAAAAGCCGCTGTATTTGCTATGTTTGCGGTGGTTGCACTGGAAGCTATGCTGAATTTCTCGGTTCCGCTGTATATCCAGATAGTGCAGGGCAGTACCCCGATGGCGACGGCGATTGCCATGATGCCATTTAACTTATCGGTGTTCTTCTCAGCGATGTTGATTGTTCGTTTCTATAAGAAGCTGACACCACGCAAGATTGGTCGTTATGGTTTCATCACCTGTACTATTGCTCTGTTGTGGCTGGCATTTGTGGTGCGCAATAACTGGAGTGAATTCGCTGTACTGTTTGGTTTAGTGGTATTTGGTCTGGCTCAGGGTGCATTAGTGACTTTACTGTTCAACGTATTGGTCAGTGCTTCACCGAAAGAATTGGCCGGTGATGTTGGCTCATTACGTGGTACCACGAATAACCTGGCAAATGCCATCGGTACTGCTGTTGCTGGCGCGTTACTGGTTGGTTTGCTCAGCGCCAACGTGATACGTGGCGTGGCTGAAACGCCAATTTTGACGCCAGAAATTCAGGCGCAAGTGAATATGGACAGCATCAACTTTGTCAGTAATGACCGCCTGCAAGGTGTGTTGGCGCAAACCACTGCGACACCTGAGCAGGTCGCGGAAGCGGTGCGAGTCAATGAAGAAGCCCGTCTTCGCTCACTGAAATTTGGTTTATTGATTATGGCGTTGTTATCACTACTGGCAATCTTCCCGGCGGGGCGTTTGCCTAATTATCTGCCAGGGGAATTACCTGCGGATAATCTGGTTAAAAAAACCGGTAAGTAAGCCGAGTTATCATCGGCAGTAAAAAGAAACTGACCATTTATTATGGACTGACAGTGTGCCGCGAATACGGCCCTGTCAGTTTTTTTAGCCAAAACATTCACTCAATCATGTCGTTTTTATCTCAGCACTGTAATGGCAGAAAACTGTAAATGATGCATAAATTCGCGTAAAATCAGCAAACGTGCAGCAAATTCATTATCTGCGGGAATGCCTTCCGATGCAGCTGGTCTACCCATCATGACGGCTGCCAGTCGGTCAAACATCCGCTCAACAGAATCCAGTGACATAACCATTTCCGCTTGCGTGGGTAAGCCCGCAAGATCTGCAATCTCAGCAATATAACCATCGGTGGTAATCAATTGTGAGGTTTTATTCACCGCAGTGCTGATGCGAATAACTTCATCTTCCACCACCATAATGGCGGTTTCCATCTCATCTGGCGTGGGGGGATGATGTTTGAAATAACGCAAAGCAACATTATTAGAGCCAACAGTAAGGCGCTGTTCAGCGAAAACCATGCCAGAGCTACCCGTGACCACAGTTGTCGATTCATGGCCGATAGATAGCAGAGTTATTAAATAATTATCACCGATAATTGCGCGAACCTGTTCATATTCCGTTTGAATGTGACTCATCACCAAACCGCCTTATTCATTGCTGTTACTCGCTCTAATCTTGCGAGGCATTCCGCATTTTTAAACGAAAATTCAAAAGACTAAATATATTTTGATACGGATCAAGACACATTTCCGTTGTTTAGTGTTAATGTTAATAAATCTCATTATCAACTTCATGTGCGTCACTTATTATGCGAATTTGGCACAAACTTTTCTTGCTTTGCTGTTGTTGGTGGCTATCCAGCTCTTTAGCCTGGGCGACTCCAGATTATCAGCAGTGGGTCAATGATATCCAATCCCGTCTCGATAAAACCTCCCAGTTATACCAACAGCAGAAAAATGATGAGGCCCGTACCACGGTGCAAATGGCCTATTTTGAAGTATTTGAGAATCTGGAAGGGCCGATTCGCATCAATATTTCGGCGCAGAAAAGTTATCAAATGGAAGCCGCCTTTGGTGAAATCCGGCGCATGATCGGTGAGGGGAAGCCTCAAGCTGAGGTTGATAATAAAATTAATTGGCTTAAAGGTGAGTTGACTGGCGTCCTGCCGATTTTGACTGATGGCCATAAACTTACCGCTGAACAGCAACATGCAACCTATGAGAATAGCGACATTGCTATTTACTGGCAGCAAAGTTTTAAGATTATCGATGACTTATTGGCGCAGGCTATTAGTGAATATCAAGAAGGTAAATTCGCCGCCGCCAGCCACAGTGTGCAACAGGCGCACTATTTGGGATTTAAAAACTCTGAAATGGAGATGTCAGTGCGTGGCAATCGTTCCGCACAACAAGCGGCGACGATTAACCAACAATTTACTGCTCTTATTGATTTAACCCGCCAACCTGACCAACTAACCGAAGTTGCCTATCGTGTCACGGGCTTACTTCAAACTATAGAAGACACATTGCCGGGCTTACCAACTACCCGCGAACAGCAGCAAGTTACTGCTGATCAACCTGTCTCAGGACAACCTTCTGACTCAAATACCAATTCTGATGGGCAGGCTAATGCCGATTGGGCGGCTGTTTCTAGCAAAATAAATCAGGCTATTAGCGAAGCTGTCAGCCAGTACCAGAGCGGGCAAACCACGCCAGCAATGATGGCCGTTCAGGATACTTATTTTGATTTATTCGAAGCCAGCGGTATGGAGAATAAAGTTGGCTCGCGTGATGCTGCGTTTAAATCAACATTAGAGGGCCATTTCACTCGCTTAGTCAGTTTGATGAAAGCTGGTCAGCCAGTAGAACAGCTACAAACGGAAGCCGCAGCCTTGCAAAAAGATCTGGCCAGCGCGGTTGAGATGCTCGGGGGTGGGGATGAAACTGATTGGAGTCTGTTCATCTACAGTTTGCTGATCATTGTCCGCGAAGGGTTGGAAGCCTTGCTGATTGTCGCGGCTATCGTCGCTTATCTGGTGAAAAACAATCATCAGGACAAGTTACCACTGATTCGCCAATCCGTGGTGGTAGCCTTAATTGCCAGTGTGTTAACGGCCTTTGTCTTCCAGTGGCTATTTGCAAATTCAGGGCAAAGCCGAGAGTTATTAGAAGGCTTCACCATGATGATCGCTGTGGTGATGCTGTTCTCTATGAGTTATTGGTTGCTATCAAAGACGGAAGCACGCCAATGGAAAGCCTATCTGGAGGGCAAATTCTCCAAGTCACTCAGCAGTGGCTCAATGATAGGGCTATGGTTAACCAGTTTCCTGGCGGTGTACCGCGAAGGGGCTGAAACCGTCCTGTTCTATCTCGCACTGATGGGCGACGCCAGTACAACGAGCGGTCACTTGTCTATTTTGGCCGGCTTTGGTGTCGGTTGTGTCATCTTGCTGGGGGCTTATCTGGTGATGCGTTTTACTGTCGTCAAGTTACCACTTAAACCCTTCTTTATGTTTACCGGTGGCTTTATGTACCTGATGGCATTTGTGTTTGCCGGTAAGAGTGTTCTTGAGTTGATTGAAGGCAAATTGTTTGAGCCAACACTGCTGCCTGGCGTACCTGAAATTAGTTGGTTGGGGATCTATCCGTATCTGGAAACATTGATTCCTCAAGGAATATTGCTGATTGCTGCGCTGGTTGCCTTGTGGGTAATGCAGCGGCGGGGGCGCACTATTCCGGCTCAGTAATATCTCAGTATGATGGCCCGGCATGATGCCGGTGTGAATAACAAACTGTACTTATCATTTGATACCTGAGGGTGTGTTACATGACTATGAAGAAAACAATTATTGCCAGCAGCATCATTGCCAGCATTTTTGCAGCACCTGCTGCTTTTGCCTTTAAAGAGTATCCTGCGGGCGAACCTATCAAAATTAATGATATGGAAATTGCTGCGGTTTATTTGCAACCGATTGATATGGAACCTCGTGGCATGGGTCTGCCTGCCGCGAAAGCCGATATCCATCTGGAAGCGGATATTCATGCGACGGAAGGTAATAAAAATGGTTTTGGTGCCGGTGAATGGATGCCATACCTGACTATCGCGTATACCCTGGTGAATACAGACACTGGCGCTAAACAAGAAGGCACATTTATGCCTATGGTTGCCAGTGATGGCCCACACTATGGCGCGAACATCAAAATGATGGGCGTAGGCAATTATAAAGTTACCTATCATATCAGCGAGCCATCCAAAGCGGGTTTGCATCGCCATACCGACAGCGAAACCGGTGTTGGTCGCTGGTGGAAACCTTTTGATGTGAGTTATGACTTCAAATATACCGGCCTGAATTGATAGCACTGGCCGCGATGACAACATCGTTGTCGCGGCTTTTCTTTATGATAAATGGTCAGATAATGGGTGTTATCAGTTTCCTGTAAGGTCAGCAGTGATAACTGGCAGGTGTTGTGATCCCTCCAAGGTGTGCAAATGAGTTACTTTTTTGTTTCCGTACTACAAGCCTTTTTACCTGTTGCGTTATTGCTGGGGCTGAGTTGGGTTGTGAGGCCAGCGCCTGCACTAAATCGCATCGTATGGATAACAATACTTATGGTAGTGGTGGGGATGTGGGCCGGTACCCATTATCCTAAATCGCAGCAATTGCAGTTAACTCTGGCAGGGGTTCAACTCCTCGCATTAATATTATTTTTATTCAGTCAGCTTACTCCGAGCCGTGCATTAGGCTATTGCTGGCAGGCTTTGCTGGTATTGGGGGCTGCATTTAATTGGGGAAATAACCCCAATCTGGGCGCGTTTACTAATACTCATGTGATTAATACTGATTTGCTACTTAATCTGGCCGCCATTGTGGTGGCATTTGCTTGGGTCGTTTTCAGTGCGGTATTGCTGCTGATGATGGTTAGGCAGTTGCGGTATATCCGCTGGCCACTGCTGATCCTGTTAACGCTATTGCTGATTTTGCCGCTGAGTGGCGATGCAATCTTGTTATTGATGAAGCTACAGGTCTTGCCGTTAACCAAATCACTGCTCAGTTATGTCGCTTTAGTTACCAATGGGCATGCCTGGTTGAGCTATATTTGTGCGCTGCTGTTGGCGATAACAACCTTGTGCTATTTAATGCCGCTGCGCCTTGCCAGTGAGGTAGTGGCTGAACATTCGGAGCCGATTGCGCACCGTCAAGCTTTGGCCGATTACCGTAACGTACGCAGAATCTTTATTTTCTCCTTACTTGCTTGGATAGTGGTGGCTGGTGCCCAACTTTACTGGGATAAAGTCGCCTCGCAACCCCCTCAGTTATCTGAAGCTTTACCCGTCACGCTAGCCGCCGATGGCTTAGTTCATATCCCCGTCGAACAAGTGCGGGATGGTAAATTGCACCGTTTTGTCTGGGTGGCTGATGATGGTAAAGCTGTTCGCTTCTTTATCATCAACCGCTATCCCGATCGCTTGCGCCTGAGTGTGGTCTTTGACGCTTGTCTATTGTGCGGTGATCAGGGCTATGTGATGGAGGGTAATCAGGTGATCTGTGTTGCCTGTGCGGTGCATATTTTTATTCCGTCTATCGGCAAAGCAGGGGGATGTAACCCGATCCCGTTGGAAGATTGGAAAAGCGATGATAAAGAGTTGGTTATTCCCAAAGCTTCTCTTGAGGCGGGCGTGAATTACTTCACGACGGTTGTTACTTTAGATGTCATTGATCCAGTTGATAAAACTCACCTGACTAACCAAAAGGCTGAGTATAAATATAGTTATGGCGATAAAACCTACTTCTTCTCATCTGAGGCTAATTACAACCGTTTCCGCGAACATCCAGAGCAATTTGTCACTCCGGCTCTCAGTGATGAAGACAGTGACTCACAGGAGAACCCATAATTATGTTGTGGCGCATGCTCAAGCAGTCTTGGTTCCGGAATGTCCGTCGTAAATCGCTGGCAGTATTTACGGTATTTTTGGCCGCTGGACTCATTTCTTCACTACTGGCCGTGTCGATAGATATTGGCGATAAAATGTCCCGCGAACTGAAGTCTTATGGTGCCAATATTTTGATTGAGCCAGCCGGTCAGGTGGCATTGCCATCCCTGTTTGGTGAGAAAAGTAATCCACTCACGGGCCAGGATTTTCTGGACCAGGCTGAATTACCCAATATCAAAGATATTTTTTGGCGTAACAATATTGTGGGTTTTGCCCCATTGCTGAGTGGGGAAACTGAGGTTAACGGTCAGGATATCCCGCTATTAGGTACCTATTTTAATCAGCCCGTTGATGTGCCTGATGAAGAGGATTATCACACCGGCCAGCAAATTATTAGCCCTTATTGGCAGGTCAATGGTAACTGGCCGCAAGAGCCGGTCAAACCTGATGTCACAGAAGTCGAGGCTTTATTAGGTAAGCAACTGGCACAACAGAGCGGTTGGAAAATCGGTGATGAACTGAACCTTGACGGAGCTTCTGGGCCGCTGAAAGTGAAGATAAGTGGCGTGCTCAGCAGTGGTGGTGAAGAGGAAAGTCGCCTGGTGTTGCCACTGGCCGCGGTGCAATCGCTGCTTGGCCTTCCGGGGAAAGTTCAGGCAATCCGAGTCTCGGCTCTGACGGTGCCGGAGAATGAACTATCGCGTAAAGCGCGCGAAAATCTGGAAGCTCTCAACGCCGAAGAATATGACTTGTGGTACTGCACTGCTTACGTTTCTTCCATTGCTCACCAATTAGAAGAGGCAATATCCGGTTCAGTGGTGCGGCCGATCTGGCAAGTCGCTGCATCCGAAGGGGTGGTGATTGAAAAGATACAGCTATTGTTGGCGGTAGTGACATTGGCCGCATTGATTGCAGCAGCAATGGGGATCGCGTCGCTGATGACCAGCACGATTATGGAGCGGGCGAAAGAGATTGGTTTAATGAAAGCCTTGGGCGCTCGGCAGTGGCAAATTCTGATGCTGTTCTATCTTGAAGCGGCAATCAGCGGCTTGATTGGCGGGCTGGCGGGTTGCCTGGCGGGGTGGGGGTTGGCAAAAACCATCGGCCTGATGCTGTTTGGTGCACCGCTGAGCTTTGCCTGGATGGTGGTGCCTTGTGTGCTGGTGATTTCTGTTTTAATTGCAGTGATTGGAACATGGTTCCCCGCCCGTCGCATCGCCCGTCTTTATCCGGTGGAGGTGCTCTATGGCCGTTAATCATCGGGCAATTCAGCATAAAGGGTTGGATGGCATGTTCTGGCGACTAGTGCTGCGTGCACTGCGCTTGCGCTTGCAACGAGTCAGTGTTGTCTTTGCGGCATTGACAGTTGGCGCGGCGATTGTCACGGCAATGTCAGCGGTGTATTTCGATATTAATGCCAAAATGAGTCAGGAATTACGCACTTTTGGGGCGAATTTTTACATTGGCCCTGGGCACGGCAGTACATTTGAACAGGGGCGCTTCCAGCCAATTATTGATGCTGCGCCCAAAGGGCTGATCAATGCTTCAAGCCCCTATATTTATGGGATGGCGCGCACTGAGCTGGAAAAAGTAGTGCTGATGGGGGTGTGGTTTGAGTCATTACAACAGCTCGTCCCTTATTGGCAAGTGACCGGTAACTGGATTGGCGTTAGTTTTGATGATCGCAATGCCATGATTGGCGTCAAACTAGCCGAGCGTTTGCATGTCAAGGTGGGTGACACGCTCACTTTGGTTAATGGTAGTGAACGCCAACGTTTGCAAGTTAAAGGTATTGTTGAGGCTGGCGACGCCACAGATAACATGTTGATCGTCAATCTGGAGTTGGCGCAAAAATGGCTCAATCAGCCGGGGCATATCAGTAATGCATTATTGAGTGTCAGCAATGACGTAGGTCAGGTTGAAACCTTTGCCAGCCATCTTCGTGAGCAATATCCGGATCTTGAGATTAGGCCGATTCGTAAGGTTTCAGCTTCCGAAGGGCAGGTTCTCGACAAGATAAAAGGGCTGATGGGGTTGGTCTCTGTGGTTATCCTCATTTTGTCATCCCTTTGCGTTAACACCACCTTAATGGCGATAGTGGGCGAGCGCTCAAAAGAGTTTGCTCTGCAAAAAGCACTGGGAGCCAGTGGTGGTGACATTATCCGCCAGATGTTAACCGAAACTTTGATTATCTCGCTGGCTGCTGCCGTCTGCGGTGCGTTGTTAGGTTATATATTGGCACAAGTGTTGGGGCAAACAGTATTCAGCGCGGCAATTGCTTTGCGTGCACCGGTATTACCGCTGACGCTGGTGTTGTCGTTGTTAGTGGCCGCTGTGGCGGCAATTGTTCCCACCCGCCGGGCAATTCATATTGAACCCGCTAAAGTCCTGAAAGGAGAGTAGCAAATGACCTCGTCACTATTACGGGTGCAACCTGAACACGACACCGATGCGGTTATTGAAACTCGGCATTTATACAAACGCTTTGGGCAAGTGACGGCACTGGAAGATATTAATATCCGCATTAATCGTGGCGAGTTTGTGGCGATTATGGGGGCATCTGGTTCAGGTAAAACCACATTGATGAATATTCTGACCTGCCTGGATACCGTAACTGAAGGGCAGGTATTGCTCGACGGGGTTGATGCTGCTGGCTTGGATGAAGAAGGGCGCAGGAAATTCCGGGCAGACAAGATTGGGTTGGTGTTCCAGCAATTCCACCTTATTCCGTATTTGACTGCGCTGGAGAACATTATGTTGGCGCAGCATTATCACAGTGTGGTGGATGAAGACGCGGCTCGACAAGTCTTGGAACAGGTTGGGATGACGCCACGTATGAGTCACTTACCTAGCCAACTTTCGGGTGGTGAGCAGCAGCGGGTATGCATTGCGCGGGCGCTGGTCAATCAGCCACCCATTATTTTTGCTGATGAACCTACGGGTAATCTTGACGAAGAGAATGAGCAGCGGGTATTGGATTTGTTAAACCATATCCATCGCCAAGGTAGAACCATTGTGATGGTGACCCACAACCCGGATTTAGGCTGCGTTGCTGACCGGATTATCCGCCTTCAGCACGGTAAATATCTTAATGAAGAGAGTAATCATCATGTGGCGTAAAACGGTCGGGTTATGCGCTTTACTGTTATTGCTGAGTGCTTGTAAGCAAGAAGAAGTTGCCGTGGGGGAAGTTGCCCCCCAATTGGCGGCTTATGACCTGCAAGGCAAACCCGTTGCACTCGAACAGTGGAAAGGCAAACAGGTTTACCTCAATTTCTGGTCAGCAAGCTGTGGTGGCTGCCTGGCTGAAATGGCGGCATTGGATAAACTAAGTCAACAATATCAGCAGGATATTGTGGTAGTGGCGATCAATACTGATCCGGAACAGGTGGATATTGCCCCAGTGCTGGCGCAGCGTAACATCAGTTACCCCGTCATTCGCGATCAACTGGGCATTACACAGGAGCGCTATCAAGTCATTGGCACACCAACCTCTTTTATGATTGACCGTAACGGTAAGGTAACGGAGTTGCATCAAGGGGCGCGGGATGAGAAAGCGCTGACCACATTGTTCCAACAATGGGCGGCGGGGGCATAATGAAAGTCTCACTGCTGACTGCGTGCATAATCGTGTTTAGTGCCACAGCTCAGGCCGCCACTGACGGCGAACATATCTATAAACAAACGTGTTCAAGTTGTCATGGGCGGCTGGCCGATCGAAAAGGGCTGGATAAAGCACCGCCGCTGATATCGTTATCTCGCAATGAAATCGTTGAGGGTCTAACCGCGCGGCGTGATGGCAAGATTGTCGGCAGAGGTAATAAGGCAAAAGCACATTTGACTGATGATGATATTCAAAAATTGGCAGACCATATTGAGAGCCTAAAAGCGGCTAAGTCCAAAGTCCCATAAAGTTATTTTGCGCGATATTCTACTGATTCCATGCGTTAGATAGGCTGTGAGCTTGCTTGCCAGGGCAGCTTCATTTAATAACATTTATGCTGTACCATATGTTGTATATTAAATGCATCTTTAAATTATCTGAGGAATATCAGCATGGAAAATACATCAGCCTTGCTTTGCTACAAACAGTTACCTGTCTGGAATAGCGCTGGCGTACCCGCTATGTTTCGTGAAAAGCACAATACCAAAGCCGGAACATGGGCCAAATTGACGATTCTGAGTGGAGAAATGGATTTTTTGATCCTTGATGAAGCGGGTAATACGCTGGAGAGGCACTCTTTCTCTTGTGAGAATCAGCCTCCCTTTATTGAACCACAAGTTTGGCACCGTATTGCCGCGTGTTCAGATGATCTACAGTGCCAACTCAGTTTTTATTGTATGGCAGAAGATTTTTATCATAAGAAATACAATTTAACACCAACTCATTCTGAAGTGATTGAGGCAGTGAAAACGGTGAAACCCGGAAAAGCACTGGACTTAGGCTGTGGTTCCGGACGTAATTCGTTGTATCTTAATTTATTAGGTTTTGATGTGACTGCAGTCGATAAAAATGGCGACAGTATTAGTCATCTGCAACAGATCATTGAACAGGAAAAACGGCTAAATATTACCGCTAATACCTATAACATCAATGAAGCCAGCCTGGATAATCGCTACGATTTTATTCTCTCGACAGTTGTATTAATGTTCCTACAACCAGAAAGAATCCCGTATATTATCAATAATATGCAAGATTGCACCTTACCTGGTGGTTACAACCTGATTATCTCCGCGATGTCGACTGATGACTTCCCTTGTACGGTGCCTTTTTCTTTCACATTAAAATCGGGTGAATTACGCCATTACTATAAAGATTGGGACATCATTAAATACAACGAAGATGTTGGGCAATTGCATAAAACCGATGCACAAGGTAACCGGATAAAATTGCGTTTTGCGACTTTGCTGGCGAAAAAACCGTAATGACACTGACGGCTTCGTAAGATTCAACGCTCCGCTGGGTAATCTATTATTTAGCGGGGCGGTAAATCGGGTTCATCACGTAATCGACCGACAATATAATCAATGAAAACACGAAGTTTGGCGGGCAAATAGCGTGTTGGAGGGTAGAGCAACCATAAACCGCCGCTGTATGAGCTGATAAAGCGCCATTCGGGTAATACCTGCACTAGCTGTCCCTGCTGCAAGGTTGTTCTGGCGGTAAAATAGGGCAAACTGCCAATACCGATATGTTGCAATACTGCATCTAGCCTGACACCGGTGTGATTCGCGGCGTAGCGGCCCTTTACTGCAACCGTGATAGCCTTAGTCCCTTGACGAAACTTCCAACGCGCGTCCCCCGGTGTTTCTCCGAGATAAATACAGCTGTGTTGAGCTAAATCATGAGGATGCAGCGGTGTACCCTGGGCAGCAAGGTATTCAGGGGTTGCGCACAGTAGATGTTCGATATTCATCAGTTGCCGCCCGACCATCCCCGGAGGGGGTTGGTCTGTAATCCGAATGACCAAATCCACATTTTCATCAATAAAATCGACATAGCGGTCATCTAATATCAGCTGCACATCTATTTTGCTATAGCGCTGTAAAAATTCAGGCATATGGGGATGGACCACAAATCGCCCCACTGCTTTGGGCACACTGACGCGAATAAGCCCTTCCGGTTCCTGACTATATTGACCACTGATCTCCATCACCGAGTTGGCGGCATTGAGCATGGCGTTACAGCGTTTAAAAACTTCTTCACCGCTTTCACTTAAACGCAATTTACGTGTCGTTCGTTGCAATAAACGGGTTGCCAGTGCTTTTTCAAGCCGACTGACGCTGCGGCTAATGGCGGAAGGGGAAACCCCCAATTGGCGCGCGACAGCTGAAAAACTGCCAGTTTCGACGACCTTAACAAAAATAGCCATTTCACTTAGTAAAGCTAGCGGAAGATTTGTGCTCACAGCGCAATAGTCCTTTGAGTATGTAGCGGATTATCACATCAGACTGACAGCAATATAATCATAATGGAAATGATAAAAGGATAATGATTATGACGACCCGTCTATTTTTTGAGAACGATACGCTGACAATGGATGTTGATGTAATGAGCTGTGCACCGGATGGCGAGGAATTTGCCGTGATATTGCTGGCGACTATTTTCCATCCGCAAGGTGGGGGGCAACCTTCTGATACCGGTTATATAGGCGATAATCAAGTGTTGCGGGTTGTTCAGCAGCAGGAGCAATTAATTCATTATCTGGCGAAGTCGATTGCACCGAGGACTTATTATGCCCGTGTGGACAATGAGCGCCGCTTGTTAAATACGCGTATGCATTCAGTGGGGCATCTTATCGGGAATATTGGTGAAGGTTATGGTTGGCAGCCAGTGAAAGCACATCACTGGCCGGGGGAAGGGCGAGTATCATTTAAACGGACACAAAACCCACAGGTACTTGATATTGATATTATTCAGGCAGCGTTGGAACAATTTATCCGGCAAGATTTACCCAGACAAATTTCAGTACAAGATAATTTTCGCGAAGTGGGTTTTGGCGAATTATCGGCCTATGCCTGTGGCGGTACCCATGTCGGTTCATTGCACGAACTGGGTAAGGTTACTGTGCTGTCAATTTCAGAGAAGAAAGGCGTTATGTCAGTCAATTATCGGGTTGATTAACCTGTGAAGATAAAAAGCATGAGCAATTTCTAACATAGCCTGCACGGATGATTCTTTTAGTATTTAATGCTGTTGAGAATTATTAATTAACTTCATTGATAATCATTATCACTGAGTGTAATAATATCATCCATATGAGTTCCGTGGAGTATGGATTGTGGCGAATACAGCTGAAGTGATTTACCCTTCAACAACTGCGATTTCTGATGAAATCGCCAGTTTGTTCGCCTGCACATTCGTGCACTTCTCAGAATCGTTTTATGTTGATGCGGTAGATATACCCCAAGATAGTGTATTGCTTGAGCAGTGGTCGGCTGAAAATAGTCTGCCAGCATTGATGCAAAACTATGAGAATCACTATTACAGCGAGACTGGGCTTAACCCAAATCATAAAGCGCTGCATTCATTATGGGGGCAATGGTATTTCGGGTTGGTTATCCCACCGATGATCTTGATGTTACTGGCATTACCTGCAACGATTGATACCCGCCCGGAGAGAGTTCGTATTAAATTTCACCCAACTGGGCGGCCTGAAGCTATCTATTACCAACACGACTGGTTAGATAAATCACCGTCATCTTTATTGCAACGGCTCTATTTATTACTCGATCATCATATTATTCCTGTTATGAAGAGAATAGAACGTCAGCCAAGAGCCAATACTCGGCTGATATGGAATAACATAGGTTATTTGATATTTTGGTATCTGCGCGAATTCGCAAATAAGTTAGGCCCAATTGAGGGCTATGACGCCATTATTGAAAATCTTTTTCTCACCTCAAACTTGCCTGATGGGCGAGAAAACCCGCTCTATCGTACTGTTATTCCGCGTAATGGGGGAATGGAGCGCCGTACTTGCTGCCAGCGTAATAAACTTCCTGGTGTTGGCAGTTGCCTTGATTGCCCGTTAGAATCTCGCCCATAACCGGTATATCATTCAGCTTACAGACAAAGTAAGCCATGAAGGATGTTTCGGTGAATAAAGAAAAAATTGCTCATTTAAATGCGGTCAGTCGTAAAGCTCGTACGGTCATGGAGCGAGAAGGGCTTGATGCTTTGGTTGTCACCGTCTGCGATAATTTCTATTACCTGACCGGTTTTGCCAGTTTCTTTATGTATACCTTCCGGCATACTGGTGCAGCGGTCGCGATTATGTTTCGTGATGAAAGCATTCCATCTCAAATCATCATGAATGAGTTTGAAGCTGCCAGTACACACTTTGATATGCCCAATATGGAGCTGAAAACCTTTCCGGTGTGGGTGGATGTTGATGACCCGCGCAACCCACTGAATCATCAGAAAAAACCTGAACGCCCTATTGGTCCACCGATCGAGGCTGTCTTTGGTTTGGTGAAAGATGCCCTTGAGCGCGCAGAAGTGTTGGATAAGGCTATTGCTATTGAATTACAGGCTATGTCTAACGGCGGTAAAAGTGTGTTAGATAAAGTGGCCCCTGGGCTGAAGTTGGTTGATTCGACAGCGTTATTCAATGAAATACGAATGATTAAAAGCCCGTGGGAAATTCAACACCTGCGGGAAAGTGCTGAAATCACTGAGTTTGGTATCGCCAGCGCGGCGAAGCATATCCGAGTGGGTTGCACCGCTGCCGAATTGACCGCTGCATTTAAAGCTGCTGTCATGACTTTCCCTGAGACCAATTTCTCTCGCTTTAATCTTATTTCAGTTGGCGATAATTTCTCACCTAAAATGTTCCCTGATGAAACCCCGGCAAAGCCCGGTGACTTAATTAAGTTCGACTGTGGAGTCGATGTGGCGGGTTATGGTGCCGATCTTGCCAGAACATTTGTCTTGGGGGAGCCGGATGAACTCACGCAACAGATATATAACACTATCCGAATCGGCCATGAGCATATGCTCTCGATGGTTGCTCCGGGCGTTAAGTTAAAAGACGTGTTTGATAGCACGATGGATGTGATCAAAAAGGCTGGTTTACCGCATTATCACCGTGGTCATCTTGGCCACGGTGATGGGGTGTTTTTGGGGCTGGAAGAAGCACCTTTTGTTAGCACATTGGCAACGGAAACATTCCGGCCAGGTATGGTGCTAAGTCTGGAAACACCTTATTACGGTATCGGAATTGGTTCGATTATGCTGGAAGATATGATTCTCATTACCAATGACGGGTACGAATTTTTAAGTAAATTGGATCGCGATTTACGCCAGTATAATTAATTTGTGCGTCATTTCTCATTTTTATGAATTAAAATTCATTCCTAAATAGACTCTTGTTTTTTAAAAGAGTCTATTTTTAATTTTTAGAATGATACCGTTAATGATATGAAAACAATAAAATATCCATATAAAATATGGGGTTGAAGTGCAATTGTGTTTTAACTTTTTGGCAATGCTATTGAGTTAACTCACCGGCAATTAAAATCATTCTATTTTCTATTATAACGATCGTGATAATTTCGCTCTCTCGTTATTGCAGATCTTCGCTGGGTGCCAGTTTAAAAAATATTTTAGAGAGTCAAAATGTTAAGCAGCAAATTTCTCCATAACAGGCCTGAAACCGCGTCATACGCTCTTTTTTGTAGAACACTGTATCGTAGCATTTGCTTAGTAAAAATATTTAGTCTTTAAATTTCGCTTATTAATAGCATTTTCTACTAAGAATAATCCTAATCTAATCTAAATTAACGCCCATTCTACTTTTTCTCCTCTATTAATCGCTGGAATAACAATATTCTATAATAATTACGCAATAGTATTTCCTTTCAACTATCCTATGTAACATGCTGTAATACATTCCAAGGACTTCATTTCATCATAATTCCATAATGAAAAATGGATGTTCGTGAAGTAGCTTTTCTTGAAAATCAAACAAGTTGCTGGCTTAAGGGTTATATAATGTATAACGCATTCACGACACTGCTGCGCCCGTTGCACCGGCACAGAATTACTTTATTAGCGCTATTAATTTCCGGCCTTTCAGTTAATCCAGCTTTGGCAGAAACACAGTATGATTCATTGATCATCAAAGCCAGAGCAGGGGATACCGCGCCGGTCCTTGATTATTTACAAAAAGAATCTAAAGCTGGGCCGCTTAATAGTGGTCAGGTTGATGACTGGCTGCAAATCGCCGGTTGGGCTGGGCGCGATCAGGAGGTCATTGATGTTTACGAAAGATATCATTCCTCGGTGAATCTCTCCTCACGTGGACTGGCCTCTGCCGCGCGAGCATATCGCAATGAAAAACGTTGGGATCAAGCTCTGGCTCTCTGGCAAAGCAGTTTGAAGAAAGACCCTACCAACCCTGATCTCATTACCGGTATGATCATGACGCAGGCCGATTCCGGCCGTGGTGGTGCGGCGTTACAACAGGCAAAAGAGTTGGCCGAGCGTAACCCTTCCGCGCAAAATTATATGACCCTGTCTTATCTCAATCGTGCCACTAATCGCAATTATGATGCGCTGCAGGCCTCCAGTGAAGCGGTGCGGCTGGCACCTGAATCTGAGGAGGTATTAAAAAATCACCTCGAGATTTTACAACGAAATCGTATTGCTGATCCGGCATTGCAGCTGGCCAGAGAAAATCCGCAATTAGTGACGGCTGAGCAGTATCGACAACTTGAAAGAGATGCGGCTGCTGAGCAAGTTCGAATGGCGGTACTGCCAACACGCAGTGAAACTGAGCGTTTTTATATTGCTGATCAGGCGTTAGCTGATTATCAGGATTTGTTAGCGCGCTGGAGTAAAGACCCTGACGCACAGGCAGATTATCAGCGAGCGCGCATCGACAGACTCGGCGCGTTATTGGTGCGTCGTAACACCGCAGAGCTGATTAAAGAGTATGAAAGTATGGAAGCTGAGGGCTATAAAATGCCTGACTATGCCCGCCGTTGGGCCGCTTCTGCATATATTGATCGCCGGATGCCAGAAAAAGCCGCGCCGATCCTCACCAGCCTCTATTACGCCGACGGAAAAACATTCCGTAATAGTGATGATTTGCTTGATGCTGATGATCTCTATTACGCGTTGAATGAAAGTGAGCAATTGGATAAGGCTCATCAATTCGCCAAGAGCTACAGCGAGCAAACACCTTATCAGGTGGGGGTTTATGGCCTGCCGGGTAAAGAGCCAAATGACGATTGGATGGAAGGTCAGACCTTGCTGGTGCAATCCTTGGTCGCACTGAATGACTTGCCTGCCGCCCAGAAAAAACTGGAGACGCTATCCAGCACCGCACCCGCTAATCAGAACTTACGCATTGCTTTGGCGAGTGTTTATCTGGCCAGAGATTTACCGCGCAAGGCTGAGCAAGAGCTGAAAGCGGTAGAGTCGTTGGCACCACGTAGCCTTATTCTGGAACGTGCGCAAGCCGAAACAGCGATGGATTTGCAGGAATGGCGTCAAATGGAATTGTTAACTGATGATGTCATTGCGCGATCCCCGGAAGATGTCCCTTCGCAAGAGTTAGACCGGCAACGCAAAGTTCATAATATGTATGAATTGCGTATTTCCAGTAATCGCACGCTCTCTTCCAATAGCCCAGTGAGTGGCAATAAGGACTATGGTGTCGAGACTCTATTATATAGCCCACCGATAGCTGACAATTGGCGTGTTTTTGGTGGCGGCGACTACAACAATGCGCAATTTGAAGAAGGTAAGGGCATCAACCGTATTATGCGCCTTGGCGGAGAGTGGACTTCACGTGATGTCTGGGCTGAGGCTGAAGTGAATAACCAAAATTACGGTTTTGGTAATAAAACCGGTTTCCGTTTAGCAAGTTGGTACGACTTTAACGACCACTGGCGTGTGGGTGGCCAGGTGGAGCGACTGGCGAAAGATACCCCGCTGCGTGCTATGAGAAATAACATCACGGCTAACAGTGCCTCTGCCTTTGTGTTGTGGAAAGGTGATGACCGGCGTGATGTAGAATTCAACGTGACGCCGTCAGATTACTCTGACGGTAACAAACGTTGGGAATACGAGCTTAATGGGCGTCAGCGCATCTGGACAGGGCCTTATCTGACGGCTGATTTCAATTTAGGCTTAGCCGCCAGCACTAACACCAAAGAAGACGTGATTTATTACAACCCGAAAAGGGATTTCACCTACCTTCCTGCGGTTACCCTGAATCATATTATGTATCGCCATTATAAAACTATCTGGAGCCAGCAAGTGCAACTTGGTGTGGGCGGCTACTGGGAGAAAAACTACGGTAATGGCCTGGTCACTACGGCAAGTTATGGGCAGCGAGTTCAATGGAATGATGTGGTCGATACAGGTTTAGCAGTTACCTACGACAAGCGCCCCTATGATGGTGTCCGTGAACATGACCTCTCACTCGCTTTCGATTTGAATTACCGTTTCTAAGGGAAGTCGCTATGGCGAAGATACTATTTTTTATCCGGATACTTGTAGTTGGAATGATAACGTTACTGGCTTCCGTCTGTTATGCAGAGAAACCGGTATTTGTTCCACCTGCCGAGCGCGCATTGCCGCTCAGTGAAAGGCCGTGGCAGAAGAATACGTTTGTGGTTATTGCTTATCATGATGTTGAAGATGAGTCAGCTGACCAACGTTATTTGTCGGTAAGAAGCAGTGCATTAAGCGAACAACTGGCCTGGTTGAAGGACAACCGCTACAACGTGGTTTCCGTCGATCAGATTCTGGCGGCACGTAATGGCGGCACTCCTTTACCTAATAAAGCTGTTTTACTGACATTCGATGATGGCTATAGCAGTTTCTATAACCGCGTTTATCCATTCTTAGAAGCCAATAATTTAAGCGCAGTATTGGCTCCCGTTGGGACGTGGATCGATACGCCACCCAATAAAAAAGTGGATTTTGGTGGTTTAAGCACTGACAGAGATCGTTTCCTCACCTGGAAACAGATCACTGAAATGTCTAAGTCAAAGCTGATTGAAATCGGCGCACATACTTATGCTTCACACTATGGAGTGATTGCCAACCCGCAAGGGAACACTGAGCCGGCAGCAGCCAACCTGATTTATGACCCCAAAACCAAAAAGTATGAGACAGAAGCTGCATTTAAGCAGCGGATGGAAAAAGATATTTCGTTGATAACCGAGCGCATTATTAAAGCGACCGGTAAACAGCCGCGGGTTTGGGTGTGGCCATACGGCGCACCAAACGGCACTGTGCTCAACATCTTGCGCCAACATGGCTACCAAATGGCGATGACATTGGAACCGGGTATTGGCAACGTCAATGATCTGATGAATATCCCGCGTATTCTGATCAGCAATAATCCATCATTGAAAGATTTCGCCCAGCTTGTCACGTCGGTGCAGGAAAAAGACATTATGCGGGTGGCGCATGTCGATTTGGATTATCTCTACGATCCAGATCCGGTACAGGAAAAGGAAAATCTGGATAAATTAGTTCAGCGGATTTCCGATTTACGTGTCACTACCGTGTTTTTACAAGCATTTTCTGACCCGAAAGGGGATGGCAATATTCGCCAGGTTTACTTCCCGAATCGCTGGATCCCGATGCGTCAGGACTTGTTTAACCGAGTTGCATGGCAATTAGCTTCGCGCCCGGATGTTGACGTTTATGCCTGGATGCCGGTATTGGCGTTTGAGATGGATTCATCTTTACCGCGAATTCAACGTATTGATCCGAAAACCGGTAAGACCAGCATTGATCCGGACCAATATCGCCGCCTGTCACCGTTTAATCCTGAAGTTCGGCAGCGCATCATCGATATCTATCGCGATATGGCCTATAGCGCGCCAATTGACGGCATTCTTTATCACGACGACGCAGTGATGTCTGACTTTGAAGATGCCTCACCCGATGCGATTCGCGCATACGAAAAAGCCGGTTTCCCAGGTTCCATTGCAGAGATACGTAAAGACCCGGAAACGATGGCTCGCTGGACGCGTTATAAGAGTAAATATTTGGTTGATTTCACCAATGAATTGACCCGTCAGGTCCGTGATATCCGTGGCCCGCAAGTCAAATCAGCCCGTAATATATTTGCTATGCCGATTTTAGAACCGGAAAGCGAAGCATGGTTTGCGCAGAATCTTGACGATTTCCTGGCTAACTATGATTGGGTTGCCCCGATGGCAATGCCGTTAATGGAGAAGGTGCCGTTATCAGAGTCTAACGAGTGGCTAGCGCAACTGGTGAATAAAGTTGCACAGCGCCCAGGCGCACTGAATAAAACTGTTTTTGAACTGCAATCGAAAGACTGGACCAAACCAGAGGGCAGCAATGCCATCAGTGGCCCAATACTGGCAGGATGGATGCGCCAGTTGCAGTTAAATGGCGCGCAAAATTTTGGTTACTATCCGGATAACTTTATCACTGGCGAACCACCGCTAAAAGATGTCCGTCCTGTGCTATCTTCTGCCTGGTATCCTTTATATGATCGATAGAATTATTGCATTACTCATCCTATGCCTGGTTCTGAGTATTCCCGCGGGAATGATCCTGCTCTTTACCGGCGACGTGTTGCTGAATTTTGTCTTCTTCTATCCGCTGTTTATGTCCGGCATTTGGATAACGGGTGGTGTCTATTTCTGGCTAAAGCGAGAAAGACACTGGCCGTGGGGCGATGATGTACCGCCTCCAGAGCTGAAAGGCAACCCACTGGTGTCAATTTTAATCCCTTGTTTTAATGAGGGGTTGAATGCGCGGGAAACTATTCACGCAGCACTGGCACAGACTTACACCAATATCGAAGTGATCGCTATCAACGATGGTTCCAGTGATGACACGGCGCAAGTGCTGGATGCCTTATTGGCTGAAGACCCACGCTTGCGTGTTATTCACTTGGCTCATAATCAAGGTAAGGCTATTGCCCTGCGGATGGGGGCAGCAGCGGCGCGCAGTGAATATCTGGTGTGTATTGATGGTGATGCTTTGCTGGACAGTAAAGCAGTGCCTTATCTGGTCGCGCCATTAATTGCTAACCCGCGGACCGGAGCGGTAACCGGTAACCCACGCATCCGTACCCGTTCGACCTTGATTGGCCGGGTTCAGGTAGGGGAGTTCTCTTCTATCATTGGGCTGATTAAACGAACTCAACGGGTTTACGGGCAAGTCTTTACCGTTTCTGGCGTAGTGGCTGCTTTTCGCCGTAGAGCATTGGCGGATGTCGGTTACTGGAGTCCGGATATGATAACTGAAGATATTGATATCAGTTGGAAACTCCAGATAAGACATTGGTCAGTATTCTTTGAACCACGGGGTCTGTGCTGGATTTTGATGCCAGAAACCTTAGGGGGTTTGTGGAAGCAGCGCCTACGCTGGGCGCAGGGTGGGGCAGAGGTTTTCCTGAAGAATATGTTCAAGCTGTGGCGCTGGCGTAATCGCCGGATGTGGCTATTGTTCCTTGAATACTCACTGTCTATCACTTGGGCCTTTACTTACCTGTTCAGTATCATCCTGTTCCTGCTGGGCTTGGTTATTACCTTACCACCAGGCATTCATGTGCAGACTGTGTTCCCGCCAGCCTTTACCGGCATGGTATTGGCACTAACCTGTCTGTTGCAGTTTGCTATCAGTTTGGTGATTGAACGGCGCTATGAGCCTAAACTGGGTAATTCACTATTTTGGATTATTTGGTACCCAATGGTTTATTGGATGCTAAGTTTGTTCACCACCGTGGTTTCGTTCCCAAAAGTGATGCTGAACACCAAACGTAAACGTGCGCGCTGGGTCAGCCCAGACCGCGGGATCGGGAGGGTTAAACCATGAGTGCGCCTCTGATTCATACTGAGCAGCGCCTGCTACCGCGCTTAATTGATATAATCATTACCGCTTTGGCCTGGTTCGGTTTTATCTTCCTGTTTGTGAAGGGCTTTTTGGATATGATCCACCGCGCCCCAAACATGGGACCGATCCCGTTTAGAATGTACATTTTGGCCGGTCTGACGACGTTGGCGCTATATGCAGCCATTGCGGCATTTAATGCCATTGTGCTGATTGTTTGGGCCAAATATAACCAGATACGTTTTCAGGTTGAGCGCCGTGGGCACCGTCCTCATTTGGATGATAATGAACTCGCCGATAGCATGGAAATGACGGGAGAGATGATTGCCCAATTAAAAGCTGGTTCGTGTCTCACCTTGTATAACGATGAGCATGGGCAACTGTTGGAAGTCAAAGAAGGGTTACAACTTCCCGAAGTTGCACCGGTCGTTAATTTGCGACGAGGGTGATAAGCAATCACCGCTGAATACCTGATAGCAGGCCGCCCTGTGCTTATATCAGGTATTCAGAACCAACCAGTATGTTATTTCCGCCTAAGTTAATCGTGCCAAACTTCACTTTTAATCCCCCTTTCTTTATATATTGCTATGATTTAGCCGGTATTGTTACGGGCAGTCATAATGAATATTCCTATGGAAGCGGCATGACAACGGGAGCACACAGTGAATCAAAACCCTTTCGGACAAATTATTGGTGCAGAATTACCGCAGTGGCAATCAGCGTTGCGGCCTCAACGAGAAATTTTACCCGGGCATTTTTGCTATTTGGCCCCTGTTGACTCAGATAAACATGAAGCATCTTTGTATCAGGCATATCACCTGATTCTTGATGCCAGTGACTGGACCTATTTTTATTGTGAGCGGCCAGAGAGTGAAAATGATTTCCAGCAGTACCTGCAAACATTAATTAATGCGAAAGATGCTTTGCATTATACCGTAATGGATGCGCAAGCCGATGTGGCGTTAGGAACGGTTGGCTTACAACGAATTGATGAAAAGAATGGTGTGATTGAGATTGGCTCAGTTAATTGGTCACCGCGCTTAAAACGCAACTCAGCGGGCACTGAGGCCATCTATTTGCTATTACATTATGTATTCGACAAATTAGGCTATCGTCGTTGTGAGTGGAAATGTGATTCCTTAAATGGGCCTTCAAATGCGGCGGCAATGCGATTTGGTTTTCAGTATGAAGGGCAATTTCGGCAGGCGATTGTGACTAAAGGGCGCAACAGAGATACCAATTGGTATTCCATTACTGACCAGGAATGGCCATTAATTAAACAGGCATTTAACGATTGGTTAGCGATGGGAAACTTTGATAGCCAAGGCAAGCAAAAGACGCATTTACAAGATTTAAGAATCAGTCGCTAATGCTTATAAAATGATATAGCGCGATATTAAAAGTAATTAGAGTAAAAAATGAGCAAACTAAAAAGTTATATTTTTTTACATTTTGATATCGCGAATTTTAAGAGTGTCATTATACTGTAATCATCTGGCGGTATTTTTCACACGGTGCACAGCTTAGGCTGTTATCTATCACTGCGGGGATCGCTAATGGTAAAGTCCATGATTGGGCTGTTAAGAAAAAACCAAAGTTTTATCCAGGCAACTCGTTGTTACGAGGGCGTAAACTCCGACTCTCAAATGCCAGTATTACCCTCATCATGTGCTGCTAATATATTATCGTCACCCGTATTCCCGTCCCTGGTTTCAACATCACGTAATAACTCCCCTTGCGATATTGTTTCCCTCCGGCTATTGAACCGGGTGTCGACTCTATTCGCATTTTCATTGGCTATTATTGGCTGCAAAGGAAGCCAAAACCGCATCTGTATGTGAAACATAATCGCGCAGGCTTTCCTGCTGCGGTAGTTGAATCAAACTGAAAGGTGCCACTATGGGAAGACAGAAAGCAGTGATCAAAGCTCGTCGTGAAGCGAAACGCGTTATTAGACGTGATTCACGTAGTCATCGTCAGCGTGAGGAAGAAAACGTGACATCGTTAGTGCAAATGGGCGGTGTTGAATCAATAGGTATGGCACGGGATAGCCGTGATACCTCCGTTATTCAGGCGCGTACGGAAGCTCAAGGTCATTACTTATCAGCCATAGAAAGTAAGCTGCTCATCTTCGCCACCGGTGAAGCAGGGTGTGGTAAAACCTTTATTAGCGCGGCCAAGGCTGCTGAAGCATTAATTCACAAAGAAGTAGATAGGATAATTGTGACGCGACCTGTACTACAGGCAGATGAAGACTTGGGCTTCTTGCCCGGTGATATTTCTGAGAAATTCGCGCCTTACTTCCGCCCGGTGTATGACATTCTGCTGCGCCGACTCGGATCTTCTTTCATGCAATATTGTTTACGGCCGGAAATCGGTAAAGTCGAAATTGCGCCTTTTGCGTATATGCGCGGGCGTACCTTTGAGAATGCGGTGGTGATCCTCGATGAGGCACAAAACGTGACCGCCAGCCAAATGAAAATGTTTCTTACCCGCCTCGGTGAAAATGTCACTGTTATCGTGAATGGTGATATCACTCAGTGCGACCTGCCGCGTGGGGTGAAATCAGGTCTTAGCGACGCACTGGAGCGTTTTGCTGAGGATGAAATGATTGGCATTATTCGCTTTGATAAACAGGACTGTGTCCGCTCTGCACTCTGCCAACACACCTTGAATGCCTATTCATAACTCAAGGTTATGAATGGATGACCCGATAAAAAAAGGGCAAGCGTTTATAGCGCTTGCCCTTTCAGATTACTGATAAAGTCAAATGAAGGGGAATCGTGCCGTTGGGGCCGCTCTTGGTTTCAAATACAAGTGCGTAAGCCACCGAAGTGCCCCTGGGTGCGGTAAACCCTTCACTCACTGAGCTATCAGCAGCTTAGTCCATCGCTACAACATAATCGTCATCATATACGCGGCAAACAAGGCCAGATGGGCGGTGCCGTTGAGCACGTTGGTTCTGCCGGTAGAGAATGAGATTTGCGACAGAATCAAGACACTGACCATGACCACGATATGTGGCGCTTCCAGGCCAAAGTTCAACTCCTGCCCAGTCAGTACGGCAATTAAGGTTACCGCTGGCACAGTTAGGGAAATCGTGGCCAGCACCGAGCCGAAGAACAGGTTCATCGCGCGCTGCACCTGATTTGCCAATACTGCTTTTAATACCCAACCCTTCCGGTGACAAGATAAGCAAAGCAATCAGGAAGCCGGTAAATTTAGCCGGTGCATTTAACTCAGTCAGCAGCGCTTCCAGTGGGTTGGCATCAAATTTAGTCACTGCAATTACCGCAACCAAATGAATCAACAGCCAAAATGTGTGCCACAGGCTACTGTGAGATGACGGTTTACCGTGATGCGGGTCACTTGGGTCATCGCCTTCGTCTTCATGTTCGTAGACAAACAGGCTTTGGTGGGTTTTAGTTTGGATCAGCAGGAAAACACCATACATCGCCGCCGAAATCGCGGCGACTACCAGTGATTGTGCCACGCTAAAATTGCCATCGGGCAGGGTACTTGGTAATACCAGTACAATGATAGCCAGTGGGAAGATAGCCATCAGATACTGTTTGATACCGACCAGATTGACATGCTGGGTGGCAAATTTACGTCCACCGAGCAGCAACGACACACCCACCAATCCCCCGATAACAATCATAATGATGGAATAGAGTGTATCGCGCATCAAAGCGGGGGCGGCATCACCTGTTGCCATCATCGCTGAGATCAAACTGACCTCCAGCACCACCACCGACAGACTAAGAATCAATGATCCATAGGGTTCACCCAAACGGTGTGCCAAAACGTCAGCATGACGTACCACACTGAAAGCACTGCTTAGAATACCGACCAGTGCAATCATGTTGATAACGATTACCGCTGCAAAATTGCTGGTATCACCCCAGATATTAAGAATAACCAGCGCAATAATAGGCAGGATAAGGGAGTATTCGTGATGGCGAGATTTAGATCGGCCAGGATCATTTTGCGACTTCATTTCGAGCACGCTCCTAATAACTTTACTGCATTAAACGGGCATTAGAGCCATTTAACGATAATTAAGCGCCATATTGCAGGCTAAGTAGCTTTAAGACTAACAAATAACAGGGAATTGTCGCAGGAAATTTACAAGGTTTTAACGAGGAAAGGTAAAAAAAGAGTCAGCAAAATGGACATCAGAGGATAATGTCCATTGATTTTACAGATATTAATAAGATCTAGTCGTCAAGATTGTCCATCACTTCATGGCGTTGGTGATGATAGTCTTCTTCATTGAGGCCTTCACGCCAATAGGGAACGGCATAGAGTTGTTGGCGTTCGCAGCCTTTTTCACGCCGGAGATAACGGCGTAACTGCACCACCATCCGATCTTCACCGGCCAGCCAAAATGTAGCTTCCTCCATCGGCAGTTCAAGTGCGCAGAATTGGGTGATAACTTCATCGGTTTTTTCAGTACCACCAATGACCCAACTCAGTTCAACACCTGCCGGCTTCACCAGATTAAGCACATCCTGTGGGGTATCGACACGAATAATGGCATGACCCTGCGCATCGGCGGGTAATGTTTCTAATAGGGCCGCGATAGCAGGTAATGAAGAGGGGTCACCCACCAGATAGCTGTATTCAGCCGCTGGCAGCATGGTTTCAGGGCCGCCTGGATTGGTAATGCCTATCCAGTCACCTGATTTAGCATTGCGGGCAAAATTAACCGCTGGGCCGCTGTGGTCATGAAGTGCAAATTCAATGTCTATCTCACAACGTTCAGGTCTGATGGCCCGAACCGAGTAGGTTCGAACAATCGGGCGTACTTCTGCTGCTGGCCATTGTGGGCCTTTCTCACCAAGCACCGGCAGTTCCGGCTGTGTTTGGTGTGCTAATGGCAGGAAGACTTTTAAATGTGCACCAGCACAATCTGCCGGGTAATTGTGCAATGTCGGACTGTAGAAAGTGACTCGGCGTAGGTGTGGGGAAGTGTCTACCACCTTTTTGACTTGTACCAGGCGCGGAGGGGTTGGACGGTATTTGGGTTTTGCTGCGGTTGATTCTGTGGTCACAGTTTATCCTTCTTATCTTATGGCGTTTTATTCTGGTTCGTCAGCAGCATGGATGCGGCTTATCAAGGCATAAACTATATCACCAACCAATGTTAATGATAATTATTTGCATGAATAGAATGTAAGGAAAACGAAAAGAGTGAGTTGCCCCACCAGAGTGGGAGGGCAAAAAAGTGATTTACCGAAGAATTAGCGGATAGGTTGCACGATAGCCACACGGCGGAAATGCATGCGTAGCCGTAACATGGTCACCAGTGCAACAATCATCACCGCCATCGCGGCAAGAGGGAGTTGTTGTAAGTGCAAGCCAAATGCCAGCAAGGTACCACCGAGCCAGGCCCCCAAAGCATTACCTAAATTGAATGCACTCTGATTAAAGGTTGATGCCAGATTAGGAGCATCTCTGGCTTGATCCACCACTAATAGCTGCAACATTGGGCAAAGGGCAAAAGCCACAATACTCCAGATGAACAAGGTCAGAACTGCCGGTAGGTAAAAACCAATGGTGTAATGCAATGCCAGCAGAATACCTATCAAAATGACAATCAGACGTGTCATTGAGCCGACCAGATTTTTATCACCTAAGCGACCACCCAGCACACTGCCAATGGATAATCCAACGCCGAGGATCAGCAAGACAATGGTGACGCCATGTTCAGAGACACGGGTAACCTCGCGCAGCAGGGGGGCAATATAGGTGAAGACGGTAAACAGACTGGTATTGGTTAACACTGATAGCAGTAAAGCTGTTTGCACTTTTTTCTGCATCAACGTTTTGAACTCTAATTTCGGGCTGATTTTCTTCATCGGAATATTGCTAGGTAACCAGGCGATCACGGCGATGATGGCGACAATACCGATGGCGCTAACTCCCAGAATGCAGCACGCCAGCCGAAAGCTTGCCCAATAGCCGTGCCCAATGGCACACCGAGCACATTTGCCAGCGTGACCCCCATAAACACTAATGCAATTGCCCGCGCACGGCGATTGGGCTGAACCAAATCGGTGGCGACCACTGAAGCTAATCCAAAGAATGTGCCATGACACAATGCCGCAATAATACGTGCAGCCATCAGCAAGTTATAAGTTTCAGCCAAGGCACACAGGATATTGCCGATAATAAATAAAACAATTAAACCCAATAAGGTGGATTTACGCGGCACTCGCGCTGTTGCAATGGCCAACAGTGGAGCACCTATGACCACGCCCATAGCATAGACTGATACCAACATTCCGGTTTTAGGGATACTGACCCCGAGATCATGGGCGACTTCTGGTAATAGCCCCATAATGACAAACTCGCTGGTACCAATGCCAAATGTAGCAATGGTCAGCGCGATAATAGCCAACGGCATGAATAACTCCTGAACCGGCTCAACGGGTATGAAGAGACTGACAAATAGTCTTTGCAGGTAAATTTAATCGGCCGATTCTAGCACTGCCCCAAAATAGCGTCTAACGGCAAAGTGCTATATTAAAAAGTTATTTAATATAGCTGATTTTATTCTTGTGTATTAACTTGCGTGAAGTTGGTTATTTTCTATAAATCTTTATTTTTTTGATAATTAAGCCTATTTTTCAATCTTTCGGCTTTATCTGACTTTTGGTGTAAGCCATTAACTTTGCTTAGTACAAAAAAGCATAAACAACGGTTTTTTTGTATTTGTTTGTCTCTATTATCCCCGCGATTCTGTACATCAATCAGAATGAAAGGGGCAAAGTATGAATTTCCAACAGCTTAAAATTATTCGGGAATCGGCCCGTTGTAATTACAATCTGACTGAAGTAGCAAATACATTATTTACCTCGCAATCGGGCGTGAGCCGGCATATTCGTGAGTTAGAAGAAGAATTGGGTATTGAGATATTTATTCGGCGTGGAAAACGCCTATTGGGAATGACTGAGCCGGGCAAAGAGTTACTGGCAGTCGCAGAGCGCATGTTAAATGATGCCAATCAAATTCGCCGCCTGGCTGATGTTTTTAGCAATAATGATAGCGGGCAGTTGCATATTGCGACCACGCATACTCAAGCCCGTTACAGTTTACCGCGGGTGATAAAGGAGTTTCGTCTGCTGTATCCACAGGTCAAACTGGTTATTAGCGTGGAAATCCACAAGAAATTGCGGCGATGCTGCAATCCGGTGAGGCTGATATAGGGATTGCCACTGAAGTACTGATGAGTGATGAATCTGTCGCGGCATTTCCTTATTACCGTTGGCATCACGCGATTGTGGTACCCGAAAATCACCCATTAACACAAGAGCCACATATCACGCTGGAAACCTTGAGTACCTTGCCATTAATTACTTATCGACAAGGGATAACCGGCCGATCACGGTTGGACAATGCCTTCAAAAATGCCGGATTAACCCCCGATATTGCCCTCAGCGCACAAGATTCTGATGTGATTAAAACCTATGTCGAGCTAGGCATGGGAGTGGGGATTCTGGCGGATATGTCATACGAAGCACATCGTGACAAGGGGCTGGTGCGCCTTAATGCAGAGCATTTATTTGATGCGAATACAGTGTGGTTAGGATTAAAACGAGGTCAGTTACAACGTAACTTTATTTGGTTCTTTATCCAGCTCTGCAATCCAACACTTTCTCTGCATGATATTAAAGAGAAAGTGTTGGCAGAAGCACCAGACGAAGTGGTGATTGATTACCAGATTTAGTCCCTATGTGAGTCGGGCTGGCGATTATGTAACATCGTCAGTCAAGGTCATCATTGTCCGGTGTAAATCGTACCCGAACTTCTGTTCCACCTTCTTCCCGTTGGCGGATATCACAATGCCCATGCAGGCTGGCAGCTCGGTCTTGCATAATCATTAGACCGTAATGATTCGGCCGTTTGCTGGCTTGACCAATGCCACAGCCATTGTCGAGGATTGACATGACGACATCACCTTGCTCCGCAGTGACTTTAACGGCGGCCTCAGTGGCGTGGGCATGTTTATAAATATTATTCAGCGCTTCACGGGCAATATTGACCATGTGAATGGCTTGATGGTTGGGAATAGAGTCTGATGGTAAGTTGAAATCGAGTGTAATGGGTAAGTTGGCGCGCTCGCTGAATTCATTGACTAAGTTTTGGAGTGCGGCTTGCAATGTCGCTTCATTGAGTTTCAAGCGAAATGTGGTTAGCAACTCCCGCAGTTGGCGGTAGGCGATATTAAGTTCATCGCGCATTTGTTGTATCAATAGCTTACTGGGATCGGGTAAGTCCGGAACTTGCATCTGCAAACAGCTAATTTGTATTTTCAGGCAGGAAAGAGATTGCGCGATGGAGTCATGCAGTTCGCGCGCAATGGCTGAACGCTCCTCCATCAACAGGAGTTGCTGCTGATGTCTCGCCTGACTTTCCAGCGCCAATGTGCTGGTCAATTGCTCGACCAACATATTCACCAACTGTTGCTGATCGGAATTAAGCGGTGTTTCTGATGGGAGTTTTGCCAGTAATAAACCATATTGACCCAGCTTATCGTTCAAGCGCCAGCTTAGTGATTCCCGCGCTGTCGGCGGGTTCGTGACAATGAATGACCCGCTAATGGGTAATTGTGTCGGGCGGTTTTGTGGCGGTAAATATTCACCATCTAAATGGTCAGCCGTGTGAGCGATAAAGGTGATTCTCGTATAAGCAGATTTGCACATTTTCGAGCGGTGTCAGGGTTTGCAACTGTTCGATGACTGGCACCAAACGCTCACTCAATGGTTGAGTGGTATGCAGTTGGCGACTGCTGTGATAAAGAAACGCCAGCACCTGGTTTTTCTGTTGTAAGTCAGCTGTTTTCTGCGCAACTCTCTGCTCCAAATCACTGTATATCACTGACAGTTCCTGCGACATTCTATTCAGTGCGGTGCCCAACATCCCCATCTCATCGCGCTGATAAGGCAGAGAGAAGCGCTTGCTGAAATCACCGCGTCCGATGGCATTCGCCATCGAGATCAGTTGCAGCCACGGGCGCAATAAACGGCGGCGAAGATAATAAATGGTGGCGAGCATCAAGCCCAGAGTCAACACAATGAACACCAACTGAATCATCGTCACCAGCAGTAGACGCTGCTCGGTTTTATGGTCAATGGCTAATACCAATGCATCAAGCTGGTGGACAAAATCGGCGACATTGGCGGCAACATCATCGGGCTGCTTAGCTTGTAGCAGTTGTGGTTTTAAGGTGTTTTGCCAGTAACGTTCGATTTGTTGGTATTGACGGGTTAACCCTCCCGCTGGAGGGCGTGTTGTAAGTCATCGCTGGTTTTGTCCTGCTCTAGTGCCGCTAAATAGGGTAGATCCCCTTTATCTAATGGCACCATGGAAAGCAGCCGGTAACTTTGCATTCGCAAAGATCCCGCTTTATTGATCGCGTGCGCGTTACCTTGAATGCTTTGGGCCATCCATGACGAGATTGTCATACCAGCCAGCCCCAACATTCCCAGTAGTATCATTAGCAAAGCAATCTGATTAACTAATGGAATTAGGTAACGTTTCATAAAGCGGGATCCCTGTCATTAATAAGCTGGCAACCTTGCCGTTGTCCATCCCACAGTGTGAGCGCTAATGAGACTTCATGCCAGCGGCTGTCATCATCATACGGAACAGCATAGAAACTGCCAATAAAGCCAGCACACTACCGCACCAGATAAGTAACATCCAACCGACTCTCTTCCACCAAGGAGATTTTACTGGTTCAAGTGGTTGGGATGGTGATGGTGATTTCATCATTCAGTGATAACCCTGTTCGTGATTGATTTTCCCTCGGAATACGTAGTAGCTCAAAAGGTATAAACCAGAATGATCGGAATAATAAAGAGTGCGCCGACCAGCATGAATCCCAAACTTTGCGGAGGAGCAGCGGCCTGCCATAAGGTAATTGATGGTGGAATAAGATAAGGCCAAATACTGATACCCAAGCCGCTGTAGCCCAAAAACACTAACAATAGGGTCAACAGGAAGGGGGCATAATGTCCGCCATGCTTGACTGCGCGCAGTAATGCCCCACTGGCGAAGAGCACCAATATAGGCACCGGTAGGAACCAGAACAAATTGGGCAGGCTAAACCAGCGTGCAGCAATCTGTGGATGAGTCAGTGGTGTCCAAATGCTAATAATGGCAATAATGAGCAACATCATCAGGGTGAGTGGGCGTGCCAGTTTATGCATCACTTGCTGCACATGACCGTCAGTTTTCATGATGAGCAGTACAGCCAAGCAGGGCATAGGCAATGACCAGCCCTAAGCCACAAAACAGTGCAAAGGGGTAAACCAGTCAAATGGCCCACCACTGTAACTGCGACCGGTGACTGGGAATCCGTGAATAAAAGCACCGACAACCATTCCCTGGGTAAAGGTGGCGACCAGCGAACCACCAATAAAGGCTTTATCCCAGATATGCTGTTTTTCCGGCGTGGCTTTAAAGCGGAATTCGAACGCGACACCGCGGAAAATCAGCCCCAGCAGCATTAAAGTCAGCGGAATAGCCAGTGCATCAAGAATCACCGCGTAAGCCAGCGGGAACGCCCCCAGTAAAGCCGCGCCCCCAAGTACCAACCAGGTTTCGTTGCCATCCCAGACTGGGGCGACGCTATTCATCATCAAGTCCCGGTCACGGCTGTTTTTTACCAACGGAAACAGGATGCCAATGCCTAAATCAAAACCATCCATCACCACATACATCATGGTGCTGAATACGATGATGACAAACCAAATCAGTGGAAGGTCGATACCCATAGTTAGCTCCTGTTTTGGTTATTGTCAGTGGTCAATACGCCGCTATCAGCATTGGCGTCGCTGACTGCCGACAGTGGTCTGGCAGGTGTTGCGTGTTGGCCGGGCCCGCCGCTATCTTGTTGGCGACCTTCATGGGCAATTGGCCCTTTGCGGATAAGCCGCATCATATAGGCGTAGCCCACACCAAAGACCGAGCCATACACCAGAATAAATATCAGCAAGCTGATGCTCATATGCATTTCACCGTGGGATGACACCGCGTCACTGGTGCGCTGTAAGCCATAGACAATCCACGGCTGGCGACCCACTTCGGTGGTAAACCACCCCGCCAGAATGGCAATCAACCCTGATGGCCCCATCCACAACACAAAATAAAGGAAGGGACGAGATTGATACAGAGCGCCACGCCAACGCAGCCATAAGCTCCAAAAACCGGCCAAAATCATCAACATGCCTAATCCGACCATAATGCGGAAAGACCAAAATACGATGGTTGAGTTAGGACGATCTTCGGGTGGAAACGATTTCAGCGCCGGGATCTGCTTATCCAGACTGTGAGTCAGGATAAGGCTGCCTAAATATGGGATCTCCAGTGCAAAATGGGTTTTCTCTTGTTTCATGTCTGGCCAGCCAAACAGAATCAGTGGGGTAGGTTCGCCGGGTTTATTTTCCCAGTGACCTTCAATGGCCGCAATTTTGGCTGGCTGATGTTCCAGCGTATTAAGGCCGTGGGCATCACCAATAACCGCCTGAAGAGGGGCGACAATTAAAGCCATCCACATTGCCATCGACAGCATTTTTCGCATCGCCGGAGTATCGCGTTTGCGTAGCAAATGCCAGGCGGCGGAAGCCCCAACAAAGAAGGCTGAGGCCAGGAAGGCGGCGGTTGACATGTGCAACAGGCGATAGGGGAATGAGGGGTTAAAGATCACCTTTAGCCAGTCAACTGGCACCACTTGCCCATTAATAACTTCAAAACCTTGTGGTGTCTGCATCCAACTATTGGAAGCCAGAATCCAGAAGGTTGACATGAGTGTGCCCAATGCCACCATGCAGGTGGCAAAGAAATGCAAGCCGGGGCCAACACGATTCCAGCCAAATAGCATCACCCCAAGAAACCGGCTTCGAGGAAGAAAGCGGTCAAGACTTCATAAGTCAACAGCGGGCCAGTGATGCTGCCGGCAAATTCAGAGAAAAAGCTCCAGTTGGTGCCAAATTGGTAGGCCATAACCAGGCCGGACACCACGCCCATACCAAAGTTGACGGCAAAGATTTTTGACCAGAAATGGTAGAGGTCGCGGTAATCTTCATTTTAGTTTTTAGCCATAAACCTTCGAGTACGGCCAGAAAACTGGCAAGGCCGATAGTGATGGCCGGGAAGATAATATGGAACGAAATGGTGAAAGCGAATTGGATTCTGGCCAACTCGAGAGCGGTTAAGCCAAACATAGCGACCTCGCTAAAAACATGGTACTGCCTCATCAAACTATAGAAGAAATCGCGCCACAGAGGCGATTTGGTGACATCGCGACGGGCAATTATTTCGCTGAGTAAACTTGGCAGTTAGTTAACCATAAGTTAAAGTGGCTATAATAGTGACAATTAATTCAATCTCACCTATAACAGTTGGCTTATGACGCGATATGAACAGTTAGCGCAACAAATTCGCGCGCAAATACAATCTAAGGTCTGGCAAGCAGGTGACAAGCTGCCATCACTGCGGGAAAGTTGTAAGCAATCGGGTTTAAGCTTAATGACCGTAGTGCAGTCTTATCAGTTACTGGAAAGTCAGGGATGGATCGTGGCCCGCCCGCAATCAGGATATTATGTTGCTTCGCGTCCAACCCAGTTGCCGCAACCTCAGCGGGGGAAAAAACTGCATCTGGACGAGCAAGTAGACATCAATACTTTTATTTTTGATGTATTACAGGCGGGAAAAGATCCGGCCATCATGCCGTTTGGCTCGGCATTTCCAGATCCGAGCTTATTGCTGCAACCCCGATTGTCACGTGCACTGGCGGGGGTTGCGCGTAAAATATCACCGCAAAGTTCAGTGACAAACTTGCCGCCGGGCAATGAAAGTTTGCGCCGTAATATTGCTCAGCGTTATGCCGCCAGTGGGATGAATGTTTCACCCGAAGAAATTGTGATTACCGCCGGTGCGATGGAGTCCCTTAGCCTGAGTTTGCAGGCGGTGACTCAGCCTGGAGATTGGGTTGTTATTGAATCACCGGCGTTTTATGGTGCGCTACAGGCCATAGAGCGCCTGCGCTTAAAAGCTATTGCCATTACCACGCACCCGCAAAATGGAATGGATCTCGATGCTCTTGAACAGGTCATCAACCAGTATCCGATCAAGGCGTGTTGGCTGATGACGCACTTCCAGAACCCGCTTGGTAGCACGATGTCCTGGCCTCAGAAAAAACGGCTGGTGGCGCTGCTGCAACAGAATAATATTTCGTTAATTGAAGATGATGTTTATGGTGAGTTGTACTTCGGTGCTGAGCGCCCCTTGCCGGCCAAAGCACTCGATCAACACCGCCAAATTCTGCATTGCTCCTCTTTTTCAAAATGTCTGGCTCCGGGATTTCGCGTCGGTTGGGTGGCGGCGGGAGAACATGCACAGCGGGTGCAACATCTGCAACTGATGAGTACCGTTTCGGCCAGTGTTCCGACGCAGTTAGCTATTGCCGATTACCTCAGTCAAGGAGGGTACGACACTCATCTGCGCCGGTTGCGTCGTATGATGGAACAGCGGCTAAACGCGCTGCGTCAGGCGGTGGTTGAGCACTTTCCCAAGAATGTCAAAATCAGCCATCCCTCTGGGGGCTACTTCTTGTGGCTGGAATTGGAACCGCCATTTAATGCCAGTGAATTATACCGGCGAGCGTTGGCGCAGGGCGTCAGTATTGCGCCGGGACGGATGTTTACCACCGGCAATCAGTTCGATCACTGTTTTCGCCTCAATGCTTCATTTGCCTGGTCGGAGCAAAGCGAAAAAGCTATCCTAATTCTGGCTATGTTGATAACTCAATTGACCAGTGGTGCTGATAATCGCTCGCGCTAATCCTGCCATTTCTCCTCTTTAATCGGTTAATACTGATGGCTCCAGAAAATGGGGCCATGACCGCATGATCTGCTGATGAAATAACCGCCTTATTGTTGCACTTGTTATGCATAAACGGCTTTGTCCATCCTTTTATCCTCCCTTTTCCGGTAGCAGAAATGCACCCAATTGATGCATTGACTGCTCATTTATGGGTCATGAAGAGTCTCTGATGTTGTTTTTATGTTGCAAAAGTGTGATCCAATAGAGCAAAAATCAACATTGGTTTCCAATGCATACAATTTCGAGTTAAACCCGTCCAATTGGTCATTTTGATGGTCAATAGACAGTATGAATGCGAGTGTTTTGCATAATTATGCATTTTAAATATTTGTTTTAATGAGATTTATACATTTTATTCACATTGTGAGCGGTGTGGCACGAAAGCTGCTCTACACTTTATATCAGGTGAATATATTTCATTCTTCATTGTTAACAGAATAAGAGATTTTGTTGGGCGGCAGGGTGATTCCTGGCAATAAGCCTCTCAAGTCATTGGCCTCTCAAATAATAGGCCTCTCAAAAAACAAGTCTCTCACCCCATATTTACGCTGATTAAAGAGGCCACTATGGAACAGCCAATCCCGGTTACCCGACAGTCTTTTGATGAATGGATCGTCCCAACTTATGCTCCAGCTGACTTTATTGTGGTACGAGGCGAAGGGGCGACACTGTGGGATCAACAGGGTAAATCTTATATCGATTTTGCGGGAGGGATTGCTGTCAATGCCTTAGGACATGGGCATCCGGCCGTAAAAGCCGCATTGATTGAGCAAGCAGACAAAGTATGGCATTTGGGCAATGGCTATACCAATGAACCGGTGTTGCGACTGGCAAAACAACTGATTGATGCCACCTTCGCTGAAAAAGTATTTTTCTGTAATTCAGGAGCCGAAGCTAATGAAGCAGCGCTGAAATTGGCGCGTAAATATGCCTTGGATAATTTTGCCAATAAGCCGGGACAGCAGGGCGAAAAGAACCAGATTGTTGCCTTTAGAAACGCCTTTCATGGCCGGACACTGATCACTGTTTCGGCGGGAGGTCAGCCCAGTACTCGCAGGATTTTGCTCCATTGCCGGGGGGGATTAGCCACGGCATTTTCAATGACCTGGCCTCTGCCGAAGCGCTTATTACCGATCAAACCTGCGCGGTGATTGTCGAGCCGATTCAAGGTGAAGGGGGCGTGTTACCCGCAGATAGCGAGTTCCTGCATGGCCTACGTGCATTGTGTGATCGCCATAATGCGGTACTGATTTTTGATGAAGTACAAACCGGTGTTGGCCGTACCGGTGAGTTGTATGCCTACATGCATTATGGCGTCACCCCTGATGTCCTGACCAGCGCCAAAGCTCTTGGGGCGGGTTCCCGATAGCCGCCATGCTGACGACCACAAAATATGCCAGTGCACTGAATGTCGGCAGTCACGGGACAACTTACGGCGGTAACCCATTAGCTTGTGCGGTGGCGGGCACCGTTTTCTCTCATCAACACACCAGCTGTATTGTCGGGCGTGAAAGAGCGGCACCAATGGTTCTTGGCGGGTTTGGCAGACATCAATGCGCGTTACAAGGTTTTCGCCGAAATACGCGGGCGCGGCTTGTTGATTGGCTGTGTGCTGAACAGTGATTATGCCGGCAAATCCAAAGATATCATTCAGGCCGCAGCTCAGCATGGGGTAATCGCTCTGATTGCTGGCCCCGATGTTGTCCGCTTTGCACCATCACTGATTATTTCTCAGCACGATATTAAAGAGGGCTTGGCCCGACTTGCTATGGGTATTGAGCAGGTCTGTCGTAAGGCTAAGTCGTAACACATCAGCCGTAATACATTAGCCGTAATACATCGGCAGTCAGCAAGGACCTTGAATATGATGAGAGTTCGCCCGGTAGAACGCCGTGATTTAGCCGATATTCTGGAGTTGGCTGGGAAAACTGGCGTTGGCATGACCTCACTGCCACAAAATGAGCAACACCTCGCCGCCAGAATTGAGCGTGCATTAAATACACGGCAAGGTTCTTTGGCTGTGGGTGAGCAAGGTTACCTGTTCGTATTAGAAGACACTGAGCGAGAGAAAGTGGTGGGCGTCAGTGCTATAGAAGTGGCTGTGGGAATGAATGACCCTTGGTATAACTTCCGTGTGGGGACATTAGTTCATGCCTCTAAAACCCTCAATGTGTACAAATCAGTGCCGACGCTATTTTTGAGCAATGATCACACTGGTTATAGTGAACTCTGCACACTGTTTCTTGACCCTGAATATCGTAAAGATAAAACGGCCTTTTATCGAAAGTTCGTTTTTGTTTATCGCCGCATTTCGCCAGCACTTCTCGCGCAAATTGATTGCTGAGATGCGCGGTTACACCGATGAACAAGGCCGTTCACCATTTTGGGAAAATGTCGGTCGTCACTTTTCTCTATCGAATTTGCAAAAGCCGATTACCTGAGTGGGACGGGGCAAAAGCGTTTATTGCCGAACTGATGCCGAAACACCCGCTGTATGTGGATTTTTGGCAGAAGAAGCCCGTGCAGTGATAGGCGGGTTCATCCTCACACCGCACCTGCTCGCGCGGTTCTGGAGACTGAAGGCCTGCAATATCAGGGATATGTCGATATTTTTGATGGTGGGCCGACGTTGGAAGCCAACACCGACGAAGTGCGGGCGGTGCGCGATAGCAGCCAGCGAAAAGTGGTTATTGATGATATTGATATTGACCCAAGTGGCAGCGCTTATTTAGTGGCCAATGACCGTTACCAAGAATTTCGTTCCATATTAATTAACACCCATCTATCAGACGAATTTCTGCATTTAACCCCTGACAATGCAGCGGCACTGGGTGTTGTGGCGGGTGATGTGGTTCGGATAATCAGCCTTTTTGCCCCGGAGACTAAAAAATGACCCATCCTGCATTGTTTATTCAGGGGGAATGGCGCACCGGTAAAGGTGCCCATTTTGATAAACATGACCCTATGGAACAGCAATTATTGTGGCAAGCGCGTGCCGCTGATAGCGCAGATGTCGCCGCTGCTTGTCGCGCTGCGCGTGATGCTTTCCCCACATGGGCGCGAACGCCATTGGAACAGCGAGTGGCGATTATTCAGCGTTTTGCCGTATTACTCGAACAACATAAGCAGCAATTAGCGCGAACGATAAGTCTGGAAACCAGTAAACCGCACTGGGAAACGCTAACAGAAGTGCAGGCCATGATGGGCAAAGTGGCTATTTCGCTGCAAGCCTATCAAACCCGAACCGGTAGCAGTCAAACGCCGATGGCGGACGCTATCTCAGTGCTGCGGCACAGGCCACATGGCGTATTGGCGGTTTTTGGCCCTTATAACTTTCCCCGACATCTGCCCAATGGACATATTGTTCCTGCTTTGTTAGCGGGCAATACGGTGGTGTTCAAACCCAGTGAATTGACCCCGGTAACGGCAGAAGAAACTGTCAAGTTATGGCAATTGGCAGGCATTCCTGATGGCGTACTCAATTTAGTTCAGGGCGGACGTGACACTGGCGAAGCGCTGGCGGCTCAACCTGATATTGATGGTTTACTGTTTACCGGCAGTGCCAATACCGGTTACCACTTACACCGGCAACTGGCGGGGCAACCGGAGAAAATTCTGGCGTTGGAGATGGGGGGGAATAATGCCCTGATTGTTGAGCAGGTCAAAGACTGTGATGCAGCGGTAAACCTCGCGATTCAGTCGGCTTTTATCTCTGCTGGTCAGCGTTGTACCTGCTCGCGCCGCTTGTTGGTCAAGAGTGGCGCTGGGGGCGATGCATTTTTACAACGTTTTGTTGCGGTGAGTAAAGCGCTCTGTATTGGGCGCTGGGATAGTCAACCGGCTCCTTTTATGGGGGCGGTGATTTCATCTCAAGCGGCTGAAAAAATGCTGGCAGCACAGCAACATTTGCTGTCATTAGGGGGGAAAACCTTATTAACCATGACCCGACCTGACAGCCAAAGTGCGGTTTTGACCCCAGGTATCATTGATATTACCGGTATCAGCGAGGTCCCTGATGAAGAGTATTTTGGCCCGCTAGTGAGTGTTATTCGCTATAGCGATTTTAACCAGGCACTAAAAATAGCCAATCAGACCCGATTTGGTTTAGCTATCGGCTTAGTTTCAGAAGACCGGCAACAGTTTGAACAACTGCTATTGGAAGCTCGTGCGGGTATTGTTAACTGGAATAAACCTTTGACCGGAGCCTCCAGTGCAGCTCCATTTGGTGGGGTTGGGGCTTCAGGTAATCATCGACCAAGTGCATTTTATGCCGCAGATTATTGTGCCTGGCCAATGGCATCACTCGAAAGTGAAAGCCTGACACTGCCCGCAACACTGTCGCCAGGTATTTCATTCGACTTACCTGATTAGCCCACTGACCTGATTAACTCATAGGTGCGAACGGAGAATACGATGGCAGGATATGAAGTTAACTTCGATGGATTGGTTGGGCTGACACATCACTATGCCGGATTGTCTTTTGGTAATGAGGCCTCCACCAGGCATCAAAATACACTCTCCAACCCACGGCTGGCAGCAAAACAGGGCCTGCTAAAAATGAAAGCACTGGCCGATTTAGGTTACAAGCAAGGCGTTCTTCCCCCACAAGAGCGCCCAGCGATGGGGTTTTTACGCCAGTTGGGTTTCAGTGGATCAGATGAGCAAGTATTAAGCGAAGTGGTACGCAAATCGCCGCGGCTATTATCGGCGGTCAGCTCTGCCTCATCAATGTGGACAGCTAATGCGGCAACAGTATCACCTGCCGCGGACAGCGCTGACGGGCGAGTTCATTTTACCGTGGCAAATTTGAATAATAAATTTCATCGCGCCATCGAGGCAGATACAACCTCAGCAATATTAAAAAGCATTTTTAATAATCACCGTCACTTTGTTCACCACGATGCATTGCCCTCTGTTGAGTTATTTGGCGATGAAGGTGCAGCTAATCATAATCGCCTGGGGGGAGAGTATGACCGCCCGGCGATTCAGGTCTTTGTTTATGGCCGTCAAGGGTTTGAAAACGGGGCGATGCCCAGTCGATATCCTGCGCGCCAAACATTAGAAGCTAGCGAAGCCGTGGCACGTTTGCACTTGTTAGACCCTGAACGCGCTGTTTTTGTACAGCAGAATCCGGCGGTGATCGACCAAGGGGTGTTCCACAATGATGTTATCGCGGTCAGTAACCAAAACGTGTTATTCCACCACCAACATGCTTTCGTACCCGATATCCGAGTAATGGAAGATCTGCGTCGCAAAATGGGGCGAATTGAGCAACAGCTGTTCACCATTGAGGTGCCCGCAGCACAAGTTTCTGTCGCACAAGCGGTATCGAGCTATCTGTTTAACAGCCAGTTACTGAGTAAGGCCAATGGCAAGATGCTGCTGGTTATTCCACAAGAATCCCAGGAATGTCCCGCAGTGTGGGAATATCTGTCTGAGCTGATAAATAGTGGTGGTCCGATTGATGAAGTCAGGGTCTTTGACCTGCGCGAAAGTATGCACAATGGTGGTGGTCCGGCCTGCCTACGGCTACGTGTTGCGCTCAATGATACTGAGTTAGCGGCAGTGAATAGCAGAGTGATGATGACTCCTGCTTTGTTTGTTGCGCTGAATAATTGGGTCGATCAGCACTATCGCGATCGCTTGCAATTTAAGGACTTGGCTGACCCACAGTTGTTACAAGAAGGGCGACAAGCATTGGATGAATTGACCAAGATACTCAATTTGGGTTCGATATACCCGTTCCAACATCTTTAATCGAAATAGCAAAAATCGAACGGCATGAGCCATGAAAAAAGATAAGCAAAGGGAAGGGACGATGATGCCAGATTTTCTGTCAATCACCCTATCGGGGGTTCCACCGTCACTCACTAGCGGCGAAACATCAAACCTTAAATGGCAATGGGTGGATGAGGGGGTATTGATGCTCACCCCCCACGGAACCTGTTCGCAATCAGTGGTGTTATCGGCCGGTATCCATGGAAATGAAACAGCTCCGATTGAGATTCTAAACCAATTAGTCTCTGATCTATTAGCTAGTCAGTTGCCATTAGCCGTGCGTTTGTTAGTGATATTAGGTAATCCGCCAGCTATCAGAGCCGGGGAACGCTATCTCACCGCAGATATCAATCGCATGTTTGGTGGGCGTTATAAAAATCATTCACTAACTGATGAGGCAAGACGGGCTGAAATCCTTGAACAAAAGGGGGAGTTTTTGCATCTGATCCCTGTCTTTACGCTTACATTATGATCTACATACGGCCATTCGGGGTTCACATCATAACCGATTTGGTTTGTTACCTTACCGAACAACGCCTTATTGTGCGGCAATGTTACGTTGGCTAAAAGATAGTGAGTTAGATGCATTAGTCATGCATACCTCGGCGGGTGGAACCTTTGCCCACTTCAGTAGTGAGTTCTGCCAGGCGGCCAGTTGTACGTTGGAATTGGGCAAAGCGCTACCCTTTGGGCAAAATCAGCTCGAACAGTTTAGGCCGATCACTACGGGTTTACGTGCATTGGTCAGCGGAGGGCAATTGCCTACTCGATCTACCGAGGCAATGATATTTTATCGTGTCGTTAAATCACTCCTGAAGCAACATGCTGATTTTAAATTGTGGGTGGCGGATGACACGGTAAACTTCACTCGCTATCCGCAAGGAACATTGATGATAGAACAGCTCAATGAGCATTATTGCGTTGAACATGAATATGAGTGGATCTTATTCCCCAATCCGCGTGTTGCGTTGGGATTGCGTGCAGGCATCATGCTAGTGCAAATGGATGATGACTTACTACAAGCTTAAGTAAGGTTATAAGACTAATACCGCCCTATATAGTTACGTAGGGTAATATCACCACGGGGCGTTTTACTTAAGCTAAATTTAAAGAGATATATCTCTTTTGGTATGTAAAAAAGTGACTTCCCAACATCAATAGTTCATTTTCTCTGCATTAAATTAAAAAATATCTTATTTAATTTTATATCGCTCATCGGCAGTTTGATAAAACCTATCTAATTAACGACACGCTAAAACCACACTTTTCATAAACCTATTAATGCCATTTATACTTTGTTCTTTTCTTTGTTGCACCAAATAGGGTATTCATCCTTGATTATTTGTATTTTAAATAGTCGATAAATGGCTTTGGATATATAAAAAATAGATTATAAGTGTGATATCCACTCCATTTTACAAATCTAACCACTCAAAAGAACAAAAAAGAAACAAATTGAAATGACTTTGCACCTAAATGGTGCTATTGCACTGTTTTGGTTATATCTAATTACCTAAAAACATTGTTAATCAACTAGTTATGGAAAGTTCCATTAAAAACATTTTGTTACAATTGATTACCTGTTTATACCTGTATATCTTCAATTTTACCGTTTTAACTTTTCGTGCTTAGTGATAATGTCTATTCGCTTTACAAAGACAGGTAACTATAAAAAATTAAAAGTTAACTTTTGAGGCTAAATAACTAATTTAGTCCGCGGGTTAATTTTATTAAAATTTAAAGGAAAATAATGATGAAGCGCAGTGTGCTGGCCTTAGCGGTCACCTTGAGTATCGTTCCTACTCTCAAACGCAGCAGAAATTTATAATAAAGATGGCAATAAGCTGGATCTTTATGGCCGCGTAGCCGCTAAATACATTTTCACAAATCATAATAATGCCGATGATACTTATGTGCGTTTTGGTTTTAAAGGTGAAACACAAATCAATAGCCAACTGACCGGTTTCGGCCAGTGGGAATATAACGTTGCTGCTAAAATGCTGAATCTCAGGGCGACAAAGGCAATAAAACCCGTTTAGGTTTTGCTGGTTTGAAATTTGCTGAATTTGGCTCTTTCGATTATGGCCGTAACTATGGCGTAGTGTACGACGCACTGGCTTATACCGACATGTTGCCAGAGTTCGGTGGCGACTCAATCGCTTACACTGATAACTACATGACTGGCCGTTCAACCGGTCTGGCAACTTACCGTAACTCTGACTTCTTCGGTCTGGTAAAGGCCTGAATGTTGCTGCTCAGTATCAGGGCCGCAATGATGATGGTGATACCACCAATAATGAGCGCGCAATTCAGAAAGCTAACGGCGACGGTTACGGTTTGTCTGTTGATTATCAAGACATCGAAGGCAGCGGCGTTGGTTTCGTAGCAGCATACTCTAATTCTAACCGTACCTTGGGTCAGAAAATCTGGCTAACAGTGCTACCGGTGATAAAGCTCAAGCTTGGGCTACTGCGCTGAAATATGATGCCAACCAGGTTTACATCGCAGCTATGTACGGCGAAACGCTGAATATGACACCATACAAAGCACTGATCGCGAACAAAACCCAGAACGTAGAATTGGTTGCTCAATATCAATTCGAAAATGGCATTCGCCCGCTCAGTCTAAAGGTAAAGACACGGATGCAGTCGGTAGTGCTGACTTGCTGAAATATGCTGAAATTGGTGTGACTTACTACATCAATAAAAACATGTTTACCTATGTTGACTACCAAATTAACTTGCTGGATGAAAACAATCCGCTGGGTCTGGGTACCGACGATACTGTTGCGGTTAACCTGACTTACCGTTTCTAAGTTAATTCAGTAAAGATTACCCTTTTCTGTGTCGGAAATAGGTGAATAAAAAAGGCGGGGTTATCCCTGCCTTTTTTGCATTTAAAATCATTAAAAGTTGGATAAGAAAGTATTACGACAAATTAGCGCTGATATTGTTGTTCACCCCACTTCAGCATTGTAATAACCAACTGCTGGAGTAACTGTTGTAAGTGCGCAGCCCGTTCAGGCAGATAAGAATAGGGTTCGGCCTCAGACATATAGTTTAACTGGGATAACTCAAGTTGCACTGCATGCTGATGATCCTGTGGTGAACCATATGCTCTAGTTATGTAACCACCTTTAAAGCGGCCATTTAATATATGACTAAACACAGATTGGCGTTCGCAACACTCTATCAATTGCGTACTTAGCGATGGCGCACAACTGGCCCCACTATTGGTCCCAAAATTCAAATCTGGCAGTCTCCCATCAAACAACCTCGGGATAACTGAGGCAATTGAATGGGCATCAAGCAGCAATACATAACCGAATTTGGCTTTAAGCCGCATCAATTCGAGCTGAATTTGCTGGTGGTAAGGCCGCCAGATATGTAACAAGTAGGATTGACGCTCCTGAGGAGACGGCGTTTTGCGGCATAAAACAGGGGCGGCCATCGAACAGCGTTTCTGGGAACAAACCGGTAGTTGCGGTTGTATATAGCGGCTGATCATCTTCTGGACGGTTCAGATCAACCACTAAGCGAGAATAATTGCCGATAACCATGCTGACGCCAATATTATGGGCGAAATCATAGAGACGGGGAATATGCCAGTCGGTATCTGAAAGCGGTCGGGCGGCTTCTGTCAGGCCATCTTCAACGGCGGGAGTCAGCCGTGTACCTGCATGGGGGATACTGATGAGTAAAGGCAGTTTTCCAACCTGGAAACTTAACGGATCAACCAGATTCATGGGCGAGCATCTCCTTGGGAAACAACAGATGCGGGCATTTGACCGCCGAGCCAGTAAGCCAATTCAGCAGGGTGATAATGGCCAATGAACCCAATTTGCCAACTTACCTGTTTCCAGTGTTCCTTGCGTTTCTTGCAACCCCAGAGCCTGAGCCGCATGGCAAGTGACACCTGCGAGTGCTTCTTCCGGAGTCATACGGAACAAGGTGCATGCCATATTGAGCATCAGCCGTAGTGAGAGTGCTGGCGATGTTCCCGGATTGGCATCACTGGCTAATGCCATCGGCACGTTATATTGGCGAAATAGTTCAATTGGAGGGCATTGCGTTTCTCGCAATAAATAATAAGCTCCCGGTAGCAATACCGCGACCGTACCCGCATCGGCCATTGCTCTAACATCTGACTCCGTTGCGTATTCAAGGTGATCAGCTGACATGGCATTAAATTTGGCAGCCAACGTGCTGCCATGGAGCGAGGAAAGTTGTTCTGCATGCAGTTTTACCGGTAAACCGGCTTGCTGTGCCGCTAAAAATACACGCTCAACTTGAGCGAGTGAAAATGCCAGATGCTCACAAAAAGCATCAACAGCATCGGCGAGCTTTTCTTTTGCAACTTGGGGAATAATGGTGTCGCAAACGAAATCAATGTAATCATCAGCCCGACCAGAAAATTCGGGTGGCAAAGCATGAGCAGCCAGACAGGTTGTTTTGACTGTGACAGGCAATAATTCGCCTAACTGGCGTGCCACTCAGAGCATTTTTATTTCACTCTCAAGGCTGAGGCCATAACCAGATTTAATTTCAATGCAGGTTACCCCTTCAGCAAGTAATGGCTTTAGACGAAATAAAGCTTGTTCCAGTAATTGCTGTTCACTAGCATTTCGTGTTGCTCTGACTGTTGACACGATACCGCCGCCATTGGCGGCAATTTCTGCATAGCTCACACCATTAAGACGTTGTTCGAACTCGGCACTTCGATCACCACCAAACACCAAATGGGTATGGCAATCAATTAATCCGAGGGTGATAAGGCCACTTGAGTAGATAACCTCGCGTGAAGCGCTGAGTCTGGGTAATTCATTATATGGCCCGATCCAGACTATTTTACCGTCAGTCACCGCCATTGCCCCTTGCGGGATCAGGTGATACTTCCCTCCACGCATGGTCACGATATCGGCACCGTACCACAAACTGTCGCAGTGAATTGTTGACACCATCTGACTCCCTAAGATGTACAGAATTAAGTTGTATATACAATCATGGACAACCTAGCGCATAAATTCACTATCGGCAAGATAGGGATTTAAACAATTGCGTAACACTTCGCACTTCTCGCAGAGAAATAAAATTGATCAGGACGTGACGGTACCTTGTGGGGTAAAACGGCCATAGAGTTGATAGCGAGCTGGGATAAAGCAGTTGAGCAACGGTCACAATTGCTTTTCCATACCAGGTTCTACGGCGAATCAGTAGGCACGGTTCATGCTCTTCTAATTGCAGCAACTGCCGCTCAAGGGGGTTTGGAATAACAGCTTCGACAATATGTTCACCTTCAGTTAGCGGGGCTGCTTGGGTGAGGTAACTGTAAGGGGTGATTTGGTTGAAATCCTGCTTCATATAATCAGGCGCGGTGCTTGGATTGACGCAACGATTCTCGACCTGAATGGGGATATCATTCTCGTAATGAACAATTTGCGAATAGAACAGCTGTTGACCGGGCTGAATGCCTAAAGCAATCGCCTCTTCAGAACTTGCTGGCCGCGCCTCTAACTGCAAAATCTTACTACTATGGCGATGACCACGTGC